>PVMJ01000254.1_pt1 | contig 4990403 bp, 4330 predicted proteins | sample 1853361 | NCBI WGS metagenome assembly PVMJ01 (sample SAMN08533506, study PRJNA380276) | Synthetic metagenome, whole genome shotgun sequencing project. | isolation source: mock microbial community containing genomic DNA from 20 ATCC strains | collected 2017 | reverse complement strand
AGCTCGTCGCAGCCGGTGGCTTGCATGATGCTGTAGCGCTGGTTCTTTTCTTCGTTTTCGGTCATGGCCAGAGCCAGGTAGAGACTCGGAGGAACCACGCGGAAGAGGTACTCCTTGCCCTTGGCCAGGAGCACGCCCTCGGTGAACTTGCCGCTTTCCTTGCGGGCCGAGAGCATCATCGACTTCTGCGCCGGCGACAGCTCGCGGAACCTGGAGATCTTCTCTACCTCGTCGGGGGGCATGTTCAGGCACAACCACCACTCGATCATGTTCAGCATCGGCGCCCCGGAGGCTGGGATGTCGTCGATGTTCTGGGTGGCGAGCCAGAACCAGGCGCCCAGTTTCCGCCACATCTTGGTGATCTTCATGGCGTAGGGCAGCAGCAGCGGGTGCTTGGTGATGATGTGCCCCTCATCGGTGATCTTGACGATGGGCCGGCCCTTGAATTGGTCGCGTTCGGCGATGTTGTTTACGGTGTTCAGCAGCGAGATGTAGGCGATCCCGAGCTGGGCGGCGTAGCCTTCGCGCGCGTAAGTCGCGAAATCCACCACGGTGAGATCGGCTTCAGGCCAGGGCGTGCCTTCGCGATTGAACATCTCGCCGTCGGCACCCATGCAGAACATCTGCATGGCTTCCGCCATTTCGGCCAGGCGCGCGCGCCGTTCTGGCGCGGTGCCATCGCTTCTGGAGGCCTCGTAGAGCGCATCGCGCACGTCCTGGGTCAGTACCGTGCGGTTCGCGGCGGCGCAGGTCCTGGCCGCCGCCAGGATCGCCTGGCGGACGGCGCTGCGATCGGCACGGGTCAGACGCGCGTCTTCCTTCTCTTCGCCGCCGGTGATCATCAGGCGCGCGACGATCTCCATCTCGCCGAGGATGTCTCGTTGATCGTCCTCGAGGTCGACCTTGTTACCCTGGACGGCGTCCGAGGCATCGATGTCTTCGGCATCCAGGACCTTCACCAGGTCGGGACTCTCGACCAGCTTGATGGCGTCCGCGAACGGCGCCAGGCTGACCCCGGAGCCCGGGGCGAGGCGGACCCGGTGGACCGAGAGGCCAAACCGCTTGGCGAAGTCAGCCAGCAGGCCGAAGCTGTTGCCCGCTTCCGCGACGAACATCCGTGGCAGGTACATGGCGAGCATCTGGCTGATGAGGTTGGTCAGGGACGCTGACTTGCCGGACCCGGTTGGGCCGAAGATGAAGCCGTGGGCATTCATCTGCCGGTCCAGCTTGTTGAACGGGTCGAAGGTCAACGGCGCGCCGCCACGGTTGAACAGCGTTAAGCCAGGGTGTCCGGTACCGGTGGTACGCCCCCAGATGGGTGATAGGTTGGCGATGTGCTGCGCGAACATCATCTGGGTGTACCACTCCAGGGCCCGCTTTTCGTTCGGATCGAAGTTCGAGGGCAACCAGCGCAGGTAGCTGTTCAGCGGTCCGACTTCGTTCTGCGGTTCGACCGGCACCAGGCCGGCGCCGAGCAGTACGTTGCTCAGGGTGATGCAGCGCTCCTCCAACTGGGTGTGGTCGCGGCCGCGCACGAACAGAGCGATCGAACCGCGATAGAGCTTGTGCTCCCGGCCGATCAGGCGGCGAACGGTGGCCACGTCCTCGCGGGTGTGGATCGAGGCCTGGGTGTCACCAACGGCCTTTTTCGAGAGCTGCTGCAGATGTCCTTCCAGCATGTCCTGCGGCGTCACCACCATGGTGATACACAGCAGCGTGTCCTCGGGCATGCGATCAAACAGGGCGTTCAGGCCATCACCCTTGAGCGTCTCGCCGGTGAAGTGGCCTGTCAGCGGCGCCTTGTTCAACTGGTTGACCACGATCACACGGTGCGGCATGGCATCGAAGAGCCATACGCCCTGGGTGGCATCGGAAACAGGCTGCCGATAGAACAGGTTCTGGGAGAAGTCTGTGCCGTCGGCCAGCGGCAACTCGTCCTGCAGGATCGGTTCGTCCGGTCGGCACACCAACTCGTAGAAGCGACGTAGGTCCGCCTCGGTCTTGCCGAGGTGATCCGGGTGCGGGTTGAACCAGCGGATCAACCAGTTCCTGATCTCCTGTCCGCCCATGCGCGAAGCGACGATGCCGGCGTTCGCCAGGCCGCCTTGGATACGCTCGCAGATGGATTTCAGGTACGCCGCCGGGTCCTGTCCGCGAATCTGCGCATCCGCCTTGCGGATCCGGCGGTAGACCACCATCCGCACGCGCCGCTGTTGTCCTCGCCAGGGCAGTTTGCTGACGGCGGTGTCGACGAACAGTCCGCCCGGCTTCGAAATGCCCTCCAGGTGATGCTTCATGAGCGCCAGGTACATCTCGCTGAAGGCCGATCCTCGCGCTCGAGGATGGACGTACTGCCTCAACTGCTCCTGGAAATTGTCCCAGCTGATCTCGTCCTGGGCGTAGAACTGGACAATCCAGGGTGAGGTTTCGTGCTCGTCGAAGGAGTTCTGCAGGGCTTCCTTTAATGCGTCCCGGGCGTTCTGCATCCAATTGGGATCGCGGCCCTCGGTGCCCAAAGGCACCAGCTCGAAGAAGACGGCACGCGAACGCCCATCCTCCAGGAGCATCACCTGTTCGTCGGGCAGGTACTCGGCCCAGGGCAGCAGATCGACGAACGATGGGGCGTGATCGTAGAGGCGTGACGCTTCAGCCTGCGTGGCGCCATTCTTGCTCCCGGTGTTGGGCAGAGGAATACCCATGGCGGCCAGTCGCGCCAGATATCGCTCAGTCGCTTCTTCCGCGGCCGCTACGTCCAGCGCTCCTGAATCTTCGGGAGCGTCTGCCGGTACCGACTGAGGCTGTGTGCGACCGCGCAGAAGGGTTTGAAAAAGGCCCATCAATAGTTATATGGACGCCTCCCGTTTGCCAAGAACGTCTTCGGTGATGGTGTGACAGGACACGGCTGCAGTTTTATATCCGGCCTTTGGCGCAGGTCAGATGCCTGCTGGCCTTGATGGAATTCGCCAACCCACGTCTCATTTCCTCCATGGACTCGAGGTCCAACTACTGATTCAGACTTGGTGGGGCGCGGTCCGACCTGTTTGCCATCACTTGTTACGTACCTTGCGCAACCTTTCAGCTGTCCTCCCTATATCGAAGTAAATAAATGCAAGCGTGACCGGCTCAAGCGGGTCGACTTACGTACTCAGGTTGGAACACTCGTTGGTGAGCCAGTAAGGCCCACAACGTACGAGCCATCTTGTTGGCCAGTGCCACCACGGCTACATTCAGTGGGCGTCGCGTAGCCAAATTCGCTGCCCATGCGGGCGGTGTTTTGCTCGTCATCAGAACTGACCGAGCGCCATGGATAAGAAGCGTGCGTAGATACCTATCGCCTCGCTTACTGATACCCAGGAGTTTTACCCGGCCACCTGTTCCGGTCTGCCGAGGAACCAAGCCCAGCCAGGCAGCGAATTCGCGGCCAGAGCTGAATGCACCTGGATCCCCCATGGCGGCAACCGTGGCGGTAGCGGTGAGCAACCCCACACCGGGAATTGCCGTTATGCGCCGGCAACTTTCGTCGTCGCGGTGCCACTCCCGCAGCCGACGCTCGATGTTGGAAACTTCTTTGTCCAATTGAGCGATTCGCGTGTACTGCTCGCGCAGTGATTCAATCAAGACTCCCGGAAGGCGATCGACGAGCCGGGCGAATACCGAAGGCAGCGCCTTGGCTACTGCATCGCGGCCCAGGGGCATGACCTCACCGTATTCAGCGAGTAGCCCACGCAAGGCATTGATCTGTGCGGTACGAAATTTCACCAGTTGCTGCCGCATACGATGGAGCGCGAGCACGGCCTGCTGCGCTTCGGTCTTGATTGCAACGGCTTTGATTCCCGGTTGTTGAACGGCTATCCAGATAGCTCGTGCATCTGCAACGTCATTCTTGTTACCGCCTGCGAAGGGGCGCACCGACTGAGCCGGGAGCAGTTTCACGGTGTGCCCCATGGCTACAAACTGGCGGGCCCAATGCTGCGCCCCACCACACGCCTCCATGCCGATGAAGCATGGCTCGCGATTGATGAAGTGCTGCAGGAGACGAGCGCGCTTAATCTGGCGGCTGGTAACTTCTCCTGTTTCTTTGTCTACCTCGTGAATCTGGAAGACGCTCTTGGCTATATCGATGCCAACGATGGTTTGGGAAAGGCTCATGATGATCTCTCCAGGTGGGCTACGGAGCTCCAGATGTATCACGGCCCTCTAGGCCTGATCCGCCTCGAGGCTGGAGCCGGAAGGATGTAAGAGGGAGGCGTCCATTACATTTCCTCCGTGCGTTCGCCCGGCATGGCGTACTGGACTCGCTGGTAGAAGGGGAACACGGTGGTGTAGCCCGGGACCGGGGCGGGATCGCTGCCGGCCAGGTGCGGGAACACATACATGACCAGGTCGGGATTAGGCAGTCGTTTGAACTGGCTGTGGATCTCGTTGCTAGCCGTGCGGGTGTAGTCGGCCTGGTCATTCGCGGAGGCAGCCTGCTGCGGATCGATGGGGCGCCGCAGCGTTTGCCTGGCATCGAGGAGCAGCCGGCCACGGCTGTTGCTTATCGAGCTGGTCGCACCTCGCTCCCAGACGTCGAGCATGTTGGCCTCGCCGTGGGGCAGCATCTCCTCCTTGCTGGTGGAGCACGCTGCCAGAACCAGCGTGCAGGCCAGGCCGGCGCAGAGACGATGAAGGGGGTTAGTCCAGGTCTGCTGTTGCATGAGCGGCTCCAGAGCTGTAATCGACCTTGCGGCCCTTGAGTTCATAGTCGATCGCCAGTTGCTGATCGAGATGCACTGCGACCCGCGCACCTGGCTGCACGTAGACGGCGGCGAAGGCCTCCCCGTACAACTTGTTCATCCACTGCCGGATGTCGCTGACGCCGCCGGAGAGGATGCTGTTGAGGGCCGAGTTGCTGTTGGTTCCGGTCGTCCCGAAGCTGGTGCCGTTGCCGCTGAAGACGGTACTGGTGTTGTTCTCGTCGGCGTCCAGGAGCTTGGCGATGCCGGCCCCGGCAGCCGTGAGCAGGCTCTGATTGCCCAGGTACTCCTTGGCATTGGATCGGCGATCACCTGCGATGCATGGGATGCCGTAGGGGTCGCTGATCCAACCGAGGCCGCCCTGGATGGTTTTCTGGTCGGCGCTGGCGGTCTGGTTGTTGTTGCTCTGGTTGTCATTCACCTCCTCGGCCGGCGCCGGGAAGGTGCGCACGGTCCCGTCGTTGAACACGAACGTGAGGCTGCGGATCTGCCCACGCACGCAGGAGAGTGTCCAGTCGCCCGAGGCGGTCCCGCTGGCTACCGCGCCGGCGACGTCCGGCAGCTCGATGCCGTTGGCGGTGAGGTTGTCCGGGCCGATGAGGATTTTGAACGGGTAAGGATCATTGACCGTCCCGTCGACCGGCACACGACCGATCAGCGCGGACATGGCCACCGATCCCATGAGCGTCGAGTTCTGCGGCAGCGTGTAGGTCTTGCGGACGAGCTTGCGGTTTTCCAGGTCGGATCGCTGTTGGCCGACGGGGTGCAGCCCGTCATCGATCCGCTCCAGCGCGTTCTGTCCGCGATCGACCGCATTGCCGAAGGAGGTCGGGAAGCTGAATCCGCTCGGTTGGGTGGTGGAGCCGGCGGCCAGCGGCTGGCCATTGGCATCGACCGCGCGAGCGTCCTGGGGCTCGATCCAGACGATATCCGATGAAGACGAGCCCGCTCCCTGAAAGTGCTGGCCATCCTCTGGTCGCACGCCGAACCCGACGGGCAGGTCGGTGTCACCGGCCTCGGGAATGTGGGTTAGGTTCTCAAGCCGTTTCTGTACCTGGTCCAGGATCGTCTGGCTACGGTTCTCCTGCTGTTGCTGCAGCTCCTGGGCGGTGTTGTTGAGCTTCTGCTCGATGTTCTGATCGATGTTGCGCAGGCGGCCCTGCAGGTTCTCATTGGCGGCTTTGAGCGAGTCATTCTCCTTGATGACCTTGCTGATCTGGTCCTTGAGCTGCCGGCTTTCTGCCACGATGGTGCGTAGTGTGTCGGCGGGCGTGTCGCCGTCGATGCCCAGGGTTGCCGCTTCTTCCGACGTTACCGTCGGGGTTGCGGCGCCTTGTGACTGCGCGCTTTCCTTCTTGCCCATCATGCTCACGCCGATCAGGATGGCGCCGATCACGACGGGGATGACCAGCAATTTCAGGAGGGGATTACCGGTCAGCGCCACGACGGCCTCCTTTGGGATCGATCTGGCTGATGGAGGAGGGCAGGAGCGCGTCAGCAAGGCCGCGGCCGCGCGTCACCAGATACACGGTAGTGGTGTCGGAAGCGTCGCCCCGGGCCCCCAGGTACGGGTGCTGGAAGGTCGCGGCGACGAAATTGCCCATCAGGTCCCTGGGATCCAGGGCCAGGTGCTGGGCGCTGGCGTTCTGCAGCTTCACCGCCGTGACGTAGTAGTCGTCCAGCCGCCAGGCGCCCAAGGCGGTAGCCGTGATGGGTAGGCTGGGGAGCAGGGTGGTCAGGTCAAGCTGTCGCTTGACGCGCACCTGACCGACGCCATCCACCGGTTCCACCGTGCGAAGCGGGGCATAGAGCATCTGCGCCGCATAACGCGTCAGAACTACGGGGACGGGCGTTTCGCGCGGCACGGCCTTCGGTGCATCTGCCTGCTCGGTCTGTTTCGCTGCTGCCGATGGCTGGGCTTCCCGGCGCTGGCCATAGTGTGAACCCACGGGCTCGCCGGCGACGATCCTGACCGGCTCGCGCGGTTGTTGATCGGCCGCGGCTTCGGTGGCGGCGATATCGATGAGCATCTGCTCGCCATTGGTCGCGTCCTGCAGGCGCAGGCGCGCTGGAGGAATCGGCTCGTTGGCAAGCAGGTAGAGTGCACCGCCGGTACTCTGGACGCGCAACTTGCCCTGCAGGTCCCGAGGAACGCCAACTCGCACGTTCCTGTCGACGAATACAATGCGTTCCTGGCCGACCGTCAACGGAATGGCCAGCGGAATGCGCTCCCAGCGCAGAATCTCCACCGCGTGGGCCAGTGTGGGTAGGGCAAGCATTAGCAAGAGCGAGCCTGTCGACTTCCGGATCATAGACCTCCCTCCCGCTTGGTGGGGGCGGCCGGCTCTTCAAGCTCGATACGTTGAGGCGTGTCGGAGTAGCAGTCCCACTGCAGGCCGAAGGGATTAGTCTCCGGGTCGACGTCGGCACGGATGACGTGCAACGGGTAGCGGGCCAGCGCCCGCTTGATCTTCTCGCCGGCGTAATACTCGGTGCTGTCCATGTCCAGGTTGACGGTCCAGTCATTGATCGAGTGCTGGATCACGCGTCCATTGCTCTCGCCAATGCCTCGACCGGGGATTTCCGAGGTGGTGCGCTCGCGTCCCCTGAGCTCGCCGGCGTTACGACGAAACTCGAAGTCTTTCTCCAGGAAGACTTTGCAGGAAGGCGTCAGGTAGGCGGCGTAGCGGAACAGGTTTCCCTTGTAGTCCACCTCGCCGTCCTTGGGCCAACGTTGCACCTGCTGGAAGATGTAGAGACCGAATGCATAGACACTCTCTGGCGGAATGTCCCACCACAACCGGGTGCTCCCTGAACGCAAGTCGGGCGGAATGTGGATCCAGAGGTCTTTGCGGGCTTCCCAGACGCAGTAGGCCAGCACCACGATGACCATGCACAAGAAGCCGGTGATGAACCGGAACGTGTTGATGTGAGCCTGCTGTTGCGCGGTGTGTTTTCTGAAACTCATGGGGACTCCGTGCGTCGACTGGTCCAGGCGCCGGAGCGCGTCACCAAGTGACGGTTGCCGAAGACGGGAAAGCGCAGCGAGAGGGCCAGCTCCACCTGGCGGTAGAACCAGGTATCGGGCCGCCCCCGCTTCATCCGCCGCAGGACGCGGCTGCCGATACCCAAGCCGAGGGCGCCGACCAGCAGCGCGCCCAGTGGAATGCAGGCAGCGTTACCTGCGACCAAGGCAGCCGGGATGCCAAGAACGAACCCGGCTGCTCCGCTGGTGAAGACCGTGATCCACATTTCGTCTGCGGTCAGGCCGCCGATGACCACCGGTTGCCGGTTCAAACGGGTCGGCAGGAAGCTGAGGGTTCCATCCTGAAACAGATGTTCTTCGGGCATTGGAAGGCCCTTACATGATGGCGGTGGCTTTGGTGACGAGATAAATGATCAAGATCAGCAGGCCGACACCTACGGCTACGCCCGCTCCGAGATCCGACCATTTCTTCTTCCCGTCATGGATGGCGTGATAGGTGCCGTAGGTATGCCAAGCGACCCCCAGAAAGACAGCCGCGCAGATGAGTAGCGCGAGGAGCATCGCTCCGTCATAGCCGAAGTTCTGGATGGTTTGCATGATTCCCGACCCTTCCCCACGGCTAGGAGCCTCGGGTTTGGGGAGTGCAGCCAAGGCGACACCTGGGAGTGTCAAAGAGATGGCTGCCAGGCGCCGGCAGAGGGTGGACAGTTTCTGGAGGGTGAATTTCAGCATGAGTGTCTCCGTATGGGTCAGCTGAGGAGGATGAAGGAGGTGATGCCGAGGAGGACCACGATCCGTATCGCGGAAGCGCCGGCAGTGGCGCTGTCGAGGTTGTTGGTGGCCCAGCCGCGCCAGGTGCTGTACATCGCCCAGGCGGACCAGAGCAGAAGGAAGGTCATCGCTGCTCCAATGAACAGCCCCTCGCCGGCCGATGGAGGAAAGCCAGCGGCGGCCTGGAACGCTGATGTCTGGGCTCCGCTCATGCTCACGGCATCGGCCCTCCGCGCAGGGTGTAATTCCCAGATAGGTCTGAAGGGTCACGCGGTTGGGCGCGGCTGGGGGTCATGTAGTCCTGCAGGCCTTGGCGGATGCGCTGCAGGTCAGCGGCCAGGCGCGAGTAGTCGAAGTAGAAGCGCTGTCCGGGCTCATCGGCGCCCTGGGCACTGCGGCGGGCGGTGTCCTCAAGGGCATTGAGCTGCCGGATCATCACCGCCAGGTTCGCCTGCTCGGAGGCGCTCGCTGCGAAGGCTCCCTGTGCGACCAGCGCACCGCAGGCCAATACGGCCAGGCAGGTTCGGCGAAGGGATGGATGTGGAGTGTTCACGGCGAATCTCTTGCAGATCAGGGTGCGATCAGCTTGCCGATCGCCCTGATTCCATTCCGCAAGAAATACTCGGCGCGGGTCCGGGGTATTTTTTTATGAGGTTGCGCGCTTGAAAAACAGCAGGTAGCTGACGGGCAGAGCGATGCCCCAGGCCCAGCCTTGGGCGTTCTGATTGCCGATCTCGGTGACGCCCCGCATGAGTGGCTGAACGCTCACCAGCTCCCAGCCTTCCCGGCCCAGACGCACGACCTCGGCCCAGCGCAGAGGGTTGAGCAAGGCGTGGTCGTCGGGTTCCAAGGTGTCTTCTTTGTGTTTGAACATCGCGACGCCCTTGGTGAGGGTTTTGTAGGGGATGTCGATGTTCTCGACATGGTATTCGAAGGTCTGCTTCATGACGTGCTCCTGGAGTGGTTCGAGTAGAACCGCACGGTTTCAAGAGCAGGAGGAGGGCCTCAACCGAAAATACTAGGCCTAGCACCAGTGAATTTCTGGTGGTTGGCGGGTTTAGAGACACGTATGGACGTCTGGGTGTATATTTCATATATATTTCTAAGGGAGACGGCTGATGCTTAGAAACATCTCTATTGGAGTTTTGCTAGCCATGGCTGCTATGTTGGACAGTTATGGGGTGGCTGCCGCTACATTACGATGCGGGTCGGCAATTGTTAGTGAGGGTGACTTGATTGATGATGTGCTTAGGAAGTGCGGCAACCCTGATAGCCGTAAAGTTGAAGGGCCCGCAGTGGATGGTAGTGGCTATATAGTGCGGGGGGCTGCTACTGTCGAAAACTGGGTATACGGACCAAGGAATGGTTGGTACCAGAAGCTTAGGTTTGTCGATGGAAGGCTAGTTCAGATAAAAGGCAGTATGGACTAGGGTATAGCCGTGGATGGTGTGTTTTTCATCCACGGCTATAAGTCATCATCCGGCAGATGATATAAGGGTAAGGATATTTGCGATTGGTAGGCCTTGTGCGTCGGAAATAAACACGGTTGCACTAGCGCCTGCACGAGAAACTATCTGTTGTAGGTTGCTCGGATTAGACATGCCGCCGTTGTAATTGGCTTGGAATTGCTTGCTGGAACTTGCTATGTCTAGAAGTTCAAGTAGAGTGCTTTGGTTGGCGGATTGTGCGGAGTTCATACTGATTGATGTGTTTGATCCTGCCGCTCGCAGCGCCTGCTGGATGTTGTTTGAAGTGAGTTGGGCACCATTAAAGTTGGCGCTGAATTTTTTAGTGTTGCCCGCGATGTTGATGACCTGTAAAAGGATGGATATATTCGCCGCCTGAGCGGTGTTGACGCTGATACTGGTTCCCGCGGCCGCAGCGCTGATCGCTTGCTGAAGGTTGTCTGCTGTTAGTTGTGCACCATTGAAGTCGGCGCTAAATTTTTTCGTGTCTTTGGCAGAGTTGATGAGGGCTAGCAGGGTGCTTATATTAACCGCCTGAGCGGTGTTGACGCTAATGGATGTTCGGGTTCCTGCGGCGTCTAAAGCTTGTTGAATGTTGTTTGAAGTAAGTTGAGCGCCATTGAACTCTGCGCTGAATGTTTTTGTGTTACCTGCTGCATGAATAGTCTGAAGAAGGGCGGTTATATTTGCCGCTTGTGCGGTGTTGACGCTTATGCTAGTGTTTGTGCCTGCCGCATTTACTGCTCTAAGTAGGTTGTCGCTGCTGAGTTGGGCTCCATTGAATTCTGCGCTAAAACTCTTTGAGTTGCCTGCTGTAGATATTGCGGAAAGAAGTGTGTTTATATTAATGGCTTGTGCGGCTATTGTGGATACTCTGGTTAATGATCCTGCTAAGTTTATGACTTCCTGAAGGTTGTTAGCAGTCAGCTCTGCGCCGTTGAAAGTTGTTGAGAGGTTTTTTGTGTTTTCTGCAGTGGTTGTTGCCTTGAGAAGAGTGTCTATATTTAATGCTTGCGCGTTGCTTATGCTGATGGTTGTATTCTTTCCTGCTTTTGATAGGGCCTCTAGCATGTTGCTTGGATTTAGAAGGCGTCCGTCGAAATCAAGGATAAGCTTCATCTCAATGCTCCGCTGTGACCTAACGTTAAAGTCTTGGTGTGAGTACTTCCTAGGCTGAATGAGTTGGCTACAAATCTCTTTGCCTTATGTCAATGTCAGGCATTCGCTGTGACCAATATCATTTTTTTGAGTCATTTTTCACAGCTAGCTATCTGCTCCTTCAGCTTTCTGTCGTCCACGTACCGCTGCATGATCGATAGCACCAGGCTATTGATGGCGAGGATCTTCATCGCGCGGGTCACTGCGACGTAGATCAGGTTCAGCTCATCGTCGCGCTTGCCTGGGTCGGTGTCGGGGGCCAGCGGGTCCGCGTTGAAGTCGTCGTACAGGCAAACGAAATCCCATTCCAGCCCCTTGGCCTTGTGTGCGGTGGTCAGGGTGATCGTTGCGTCCAGCTCATCGTCAAGGGTCAGTGAGCGAAGCTCGAGGATCCGCGCCGGTAGATCAGGGTAGGTCGAGATGATCTTGATCGAGCGCGCCATTTCACTGTCCTGGCTGATCTCGGCGATCTCCACGTACTGGGTGTAGTCGCGGTAGTCCCGGAGCAGCTTTTTGTTCTGGACGTTTTGGCGCAGGCCTCGGCTGAATGCGTACAGATCCTCCAGGTCGCGCAGCGAGTAACTGTCGATACCGCCTACCCAGTAGAACTTGGGCGCCGGATTATTGCGCACACGCTGCAGGGCATTTTCGATGACGCCGATAACGGTGCGGTGAATGAAAGTGCGGTGAGGAAGGTCCGCCGGGAGGGACTTTTTCACCAGCGTCTGCGGGCCCAGTCCTTGAAGTTTCCGTGTCTCGCCCTTGTAGGAGAGGATGATGTTGGCCACGTGCGCAATCGCGGGGCCGAACCGCCAGCTCTGGGTCAGGTAGTGCTCCTCGGCGCCGACCATCCAGTCGCTGTTCAGGGCATCTTCCGCGCCTCTGAACCGGTAGAGCTGCTGGTGGGGATCGCCGACGATAGCCATTTTGATGCGCTGCCAGTGGGCAATGTCCGCGATCACTGGGTTGATGTCCTGTCCCTCGTCCAGGAGCATGCAGTCGAAGCGCTGGCTCAAATCGGGCTTGCTCAGTTGATACAGCTTCAGGTAGCCGTCATGGGGCATCAGCATGCCGGTGTCCTGGAGATCTACCATGCGCCTCCAGACTACTCGCGCCATGTCCAGGCCCTGCTTGAGGAAGCGTTCCTGGGCACTGGTGAGGAACGCCTTGTCGCGGAAGCGCGGGAAGTGCGGTCGGCCGAGTTCCGCGTCGGCGCTGGCCATGTAGTTGTTCAGCGTGGCCAGCACGTCACGTACCAACTCCCAGTCTTGGGTATCGAGTCCGCGGGCGATATCGGTCAGACGCAGGTTCTTCGTCTTCTTGTGGGCGTACTGGATGCCGTACACCGCATGAGCCAGGCTGTGGGCGGTCTTGCACACTACGTTGCGGGGGAACTTGCCCTTCGCGGCCTTTTCCACCGAGCTGTTGTAGCAGAGGTAGAGGATTCTCAGGGTAGGGTTCGCCTTGGCAAAGCCCACCAGGGTGGTGGTCTTGCCAGTGCCGGCGAAGGCTCGCACCAGGATCTTCGATGCCTTCGACTGGATGATCGGTGACTGTTCGTGAGTCCACTGCACGGCGGGTCTCCTACAGGTACTTTTTGAAGGTGGATGCTGTGATGCATACCGCTACGCCGAGCAGCGCGGCGCAGGGCAGCAGGATGAGCAAGGGGTTGATGCTGATGGGGATTGCCAGGTAGAGCGTCCAAGGGACGACCGCTAGCGGAATGATGCTGCCGCGCGCCTTGTGGTAGAGGTAGCTGGACTCCCGGCCGGCGCCGAACTTGCGCAGGTCCCGGCGCACCAGGCCGTCCACCAGGCCGGTGAACGCGGCCATCAGGAACAACGGGATGGTCATGATCAGGATCACCAGGCGCACGACGAATGTCAGCACCGTGTACAGCGCGGCCAGGCCGTAGTTCTGCAGCGTGGAGACACCCTGGGCGGTGAGATAGCGAACGTCCAGAGGGCTCCGTGGCCCTGCCTGCGCGATGGTGGTCATGTTGGTCATCCAGTCGACTATCCCGGTCTTCACGAACAACCAGTCATAGGCCAACTGGGCCAGCCAGGTGGCGGTTCGACCTGGCTCCTGCACGACGACGCTGTGTAGCAGCCCCTGCGACAGCCAACTGAGTTCGTACTCGAACATGGCCTGGGCATGCTTCCAGCCCGCGTCAGGCCAGAAGAAATACAGGCAAACCCACTCCACGATGATTGCGCCGACCAGCGAACCGAACATCACGCCGAGAAATTGGAAGGGCGTACTGATGATGGTGCCGACAAGGGTCTTCTGGCTCTCTTGTTGCTGCTCTGCACGTTGAGTGACTTCAGCCATCAGGCGGCATCCTCATCGGCGCCGAGGTGACGGAAATCGTCGACCAGGTCCTGGGGCAGACCATCCTGCAGGGCGGAGTATCCCGGCGCCTCCCACCACTCGCTGTTGGCGGCCTGGCCCTTGCGCATACCGGCAGCCAGCTCCTGCAGGCTTTTCGGCATCACCTCGTCGGGATCGACCGCCGGCAGCGGCATTCGGATCTTCCAGAGATTGCCGCCCTCGAGCAGCGCGAACGCCTGTCCTTTGGGCAGGCCAACGATGTGGGCCGGCTCGAGCATCGGCACGCTGGTCATCTGCACCTGGTCGTGCGAGCTGGAAGTGAAGGCTGCCTTCTTGTTGTTGATCGCGTCGTTGGCACCGCTCGCCGGTGTGCTGGTGTAGATCTGGACCTTGGGGAGCTGGTTGGTCAGGAGTTCGGCCGTGGCGGTCTCGCGCACCCGCAGCATGAACAGGTTGTTGAAGTTGCCGATGATCTGACCGGCCTTCGCGCGGGAGCCGATCTTGGCCTCGATGTCGCTCATGGTCTGGGTGTAGGCCGTCACCTGCACGCCGGCGCCGCCCGCTTTGTTGACCATGGGGATGAACTCGTCGCCAATCAGCTCGTTGAACTCGTCGGCATGCAGGTTGATGCGGACCTTGCCGCCAGCGAGCGAGCCGGGCAGGCCGTCATCGACACCATGCTTGTAGATGTGACCCGCCACCGAGACCAGGTCGCTGAACATTGAGTTGCCCACCGCGGCGGCGACCTCGGTATCTGATAGTGCGTCGAGGCCGACGTAGACCACGGCGCGCTTGCGGATAACCTGCATCCAGTCGAAGATCGGTCGCGGATCGTTGAGGTCCGCGTAGTTGGGCGAAAGCAGCTCCGAGATCCGCCCAGTGGTGAGTTTCTCCAGCAGCGGCAGCAGCGAGGCCACGATCTTGTCGAAGTAGGTCTTGTCGTAGCGCACTGCGCTCTTCAGGCCTTCCATGACCGGGTCGGCGATGCGTTTCTGTGTCAGGTACTGGTCGATGGCCACGACCCGCAGGGGCCGTCCTTTCATGTTGAACGGGATGTTCTTGTCGTTGAGCTTGCCCTCGATCTGGATGATCGTGTCCCAGGCCCTGGGATCGTGCTCGCTGATGTATTTCTGGGCATATTCGACGAACAACGCATCGATGTTCACGACGTGGCGGAGGATCTGCTGGTAGTCCGGGCGGATACCCAGCGCGTGCAGCGCGCGGGCGATGATGTTGACGAACCGCCAGGCGAACTCACGGAACGCCGCGCTGTTGCCTTCGCCGGAGAGCTGGCCGGCGACGCGGGTGGCGACCTCGGAGATCCGGCCGAACCGGCCGACAGCGTTGTAGCGTGCCGACAGGTCAGGGTGGCCGAGGTGGAACACGTAGAACTCATCGAGGCGGCCGGCACGTTCGCATTCCACGTACATACGCTTCAGCAGGTCAGCGTCGCCTTTCGGGTCGAAGACGATCACCACCTCGTAGTCCGGCTGCTCCTCTGCGCGCCGGCGCCGGTGGCCGTGGTGAACCGTCTGGGTCCGCCGACCCATCTTCGCCCGCCGGCGTCGGCCCCGGCAGTGGGTGCGGCGAATATCCTGGGTGATGAACAGCTCCGCGAGTCGCGTCTTACCCACCCGCGTAGTGCCGAGTACCAGTGTGTGGCCGCCGCGCTCGCCCAGTTGCAGGCCTACATCCTGTTCGCGCGGCTCGATGCCATGGAGCCGAGGCAAACCGCCCACGGGCGGCAGCGGCCGTGCGGGGTTCCAGGCCACGTCCCAGGCAGTGGCTTTGGCGACCAGCTTCAGGGGGAAGGGGGCGAACTCAAGCTGCTTCTCCAGCCGGCGCGCGCGCTCGTAGAGCGGCGAGGGCTCGACGTAGGAGGCGAACTGGGGCAGGTAGGTATCTGCCAAGCGCTGCGTATGCTTCTGCGTCCAGCGAAAGCCCTTGCCGATGAACAAGTGTTCGTTGCTGACCGGCATTTCGGCACTGGTCATCGTGTACTTCGGCAGTCGGCGGATGTTCCGCCGGTAGCGGAGCACCACGCCGGCCTGCTTCAGCCGCACGATACCCAGCCAGGCGAAGCCCAGTGCGGCCACGATGCCGAACAGCGGAGTGAGGGCGAACGTCCACGGCGCGACGATGCAGAGCGCGGCCGCGGTGAAGCACACGGTGGTGGTGTAGAGCTCCACGGCCGGCCGCAAGAGCGCTTCCAGCGGGTACTGGCCTGCCATGGGTTACACCTTCAGGCTCGCTGGCGAGTGCAGGCGGCCCGGTCGGCGGCGCTTGGCATGAAGTTCCAGCACCTGTTTCCTGGCTTGCTCTACCTCATGATCAGGCAGCATCTGCTCCAGCAGCTCGCAGAGGGACGACTCGTCCTCCAAGGCCTTGGACGTCACCTCACCGCCGTAGCGTGAGATCAGGCCGAGCAACTCCTGGTACATGAGTTGGCGTGCCTGAGCGTCGCTCGGCTGCTTGATGACCAGGGTGATCAGGTGAGTAGTCATGAGGACTCCTACTGCTGGATGGCGGTGGATGTGATGAGGGCGGGGTAGTGCCGCAGTCCGAGCCGGTCGACCAGGTCGTCCGCCGGCGCCGGCAATATCTGAAGTCCTTTCCCCCAGGCACGGATTTCCGTCAGGCGCGCTTCGCTGGCCACGTTCACTGCCAGGCCCACAGCGTGGAGGCCTCGGAGCTCGTCGCCTCGCTCTTTCAGCCAGGTTCGAGACAGCGTGTCGTCGCCGACCAGGAACAGAGGTTGCAGGCCTGGGGCGTTGATGGCGCGCCCCTGAACCTGGCCTGGCGAAAGGCGTGCCGAGCGAACTGGAAACGCACCTGAGCCACGGACACCCAGGTCGCCAGGTCCTGGTGTGGCAGCGGATGGCTGCGGATCCAGGCCCTGGTAGTAGGGGAGCGCTGAGGCTCCGCCGAGGTCTTCGACAACGACCAGCCCGGCGGCCCAGGCTTGAGTCGCGAACGCCGTGCAGAATGCCAGCGTGGCTAGGATCTTCTTCATGGATTGGTCACCAGCAGGTTGACGCCGAGGACTTGGCTAAGGTGGCGGGATACCGTCCTACGGTATTTGGCGGCAGGCGCGCCGCCGGCGGGGCGGTGGTAGCGGCCGGCAACTTGGATCCAGTCCACCGGTCTTCCCGGGGCGGATGCATACAGGGCGTCCCGCTGCTCGATCAGGATGTCGGAGGTGGCGTCCAGGTTCTTGTACGGATCCAGGGACTCGCAGGGGCTGGAGAAACGATGTCCGTTCCAGCCGATGTTGACCTGGCCGAGGCCGGAATCGACGCTCTTGGCCCCGTAGAGGTTGATTGCCGCGAGTAGCGCTGTGCAGGCGGCGGTGCGGGTCGCGTAGTAGTAGGATTTCCCGGCGACGTTCAATGTCCAGGGCCAGGGAACGTATTCGCCGCGCAGCAGGACCTTGCTCTCGGTCAGCGCGACCGAGTAGAGCACCTCGGCCGGAACCCCTTTGGGCAGGGCGATCTGCTTATACGCCGGCGGTGGATCCACGGCGGCCTGAGCGATGTTGACCAGGGCCAGCAGGGTGGCCAGCTGGAGGGCTCGAACTACAGACGTTGCCATCGGCCGTTCACCTCCTGTACCAGGGCGGGAAGGGCCCCACCCAGTCCCAGGGCCATCCAGCGGCCCTCGTCATGATTGAGCGTGATCTGCTTGCTGCGAACCTTCTTCGGGTCGACGCCGGCGAGGATTGCCCAGTGCCGCACTCGCTCTGCGTCGTTCTGGCTACCGACGAAGTAGAGGTCGAACTCCTTTTCTGCTTGTTGCAGGTCGCGGACCCGCTGGATGCAGGCGGTGCAGTTGTCCTGGACGAACAGGGCCAGGCGCCCGCTGCTCTGCAACGCTGGGCTCATGTTCGGCGTGCCCGACGGGTTGGCTGTGCTGCTTTCGGTGAGGCGGATCACCCCCTCGCCTGGATAGGCGCGGGCGAAGGCTTCGTCGTATGCGCGCTGGTAGGCGAGTTCCTTCTCGACCCGGCGCCGTTCGGCCTGGACCTGTAGATCGGCATACCGCCGCCGTTCCTCTGCCGATCGCGCCTCGATGCCCAGCGCGGTCAGCGGGTCAATGCCAGGCGAGTACACGCCCCGGGGGCCTTGCATGAGCGTCTGGTAGCGGGTCCATTCCTGTTGGTTCAGTCCCCACTCCTGGGCCAGGTCGCTCTGAGATGTCTTTTGTTTCAGCGTGCCGAGTTGGCTACCGGACAGCTGGCTGCTGGTCTCTCGGCTTGCCGCAGCCTCCTGGCCGACTGCGGGATAGCTCAGCAGCAGCACCAGGCCGGACAGGAGCGATACGGTTCTGATCATGGGCGGGGTCCTATGGTTGGATGCGAACGCTGCGCGAGGCGCCGGCGACGTCGAAGTGCGCGGTACGATCGTCAAGGTCGGTCAGTCGCCAGGTCGTGCCGGCGACGGCATCGCCTTGGCGAATGAGGTAGATCTGGCTGAGCTGGGTGGATCCCGGAGGTGCAACCGACAGAAACCGTTCGCCCCCGCGATACTCCACGCCAAGGATCGAGAAGGGCGGAGGCTCCATCGGTTTGGGTTTCGGCTTGGGCTTGGCGGGTATGGGGCGTTTGGGCGCTGGCACGATCAGCGGCGGCGCCTTGGTCTGCTTTTCTTGAAGCGTGCGGACAGAACCGTCCAGTGTCTCCACGGTTGCCTTGAGCACCAAGAGGTCGCCGGCCGAGGCGGTGGTCTGAGCCAGGTTCTCGACGGCATCGGAGGCCTGCTTGGCGAACGCCTGCGCGGCGTCAATGCGGTTGGACAGCGCCTGCTGGCCTGAGCGGAAGTCCTCGTTGCTGACCAGGTGCTGTCCATCCACGGCGTCGAGGCGCTCGTCGACTCGATTCAAGCGAGCCAGGATCGCCTCTAGCGAGGTCTTTTCCGCGGCACTGTCCACGCTTGATCGGAGCTGAATGAGTTGGTACTGCTGGTAGCCCAGCAGGCCGGCCATTGCTGTCAAGCAGAGGCCAAGAATCATGGATGCAGGGGATGGGCGTTTCATGGGTGTCCTCGCGCGAAGCCAGAGTGTAGTGGTCTACTGATCCCGGACACCGATTTAGGCGAAAATCCTCGCCGTGAGAGAGGTGTCTGATGAGCAAGCAACGACGTACGTTTTCCGCCGAGTTCAAACGAGAGGCCGCGGCCCTAGTGTTGGACCAAGGCTACAGCCATATCGACGCCTGCCGTTCGCTGGGGGTGGTGGATTCGGCCTTGCGCCGTTGGGTGAAGCAGCTCGAGGCGGAGCGCCAGGGTGTGACCCCGAAGAGCAAGGCGTTGACGCCTGAGCAGCAAAAGATCCAGGAGCTGGAAGCCCGGATCAACCGGTTGGAGCGGGAGAAAGCGATATTAAAAAAGGCTACCGCTCTCTTGATGTCGGACGAACTCGATCGTACGCGCTGATAGACCAGTTGAGTGAGCAGGAGTCGGTGGAAGTGGTCTGTTCAGCTTTCGATGTGGCGCGGTCTTGCTACTACGTCCACCGTCTTCGACGGCGGCGTGTCGATGCTCGCCGCGTGGCGCTACGCAGCCAAGTCAACCAGTTGTTCAGCCAGAGTCGGGGCTCGGCCGGCAGCCGCAGCATTCTGGGCATGCTGCGCGAAGAGGGCGTGACCATCGGCCGTTTCCGAGTGCGTCGGTTGATGCGTGAGCTAGGCCTGGTTAGCAAGCAACCGGGCTCGCACGCCTACAAACAGGCCACGGTTGAGCGGCCGGATATCCCGAATCGGCTGAACCGCGAATTCGCGACCGAGCATCCCAATCAGGTGTGGTGTGGCGACATCACCTACGTCTGGGCGCAAGGCCGTTGGCACTACCTGGCCGCGGTGCTGGATCTGCATACCCGGCGGGTGATCGGCTGGGCGTTCTCGGCCAAGCCGGATGCCGAGCTGGTGATCAAGGCCCTGGACATGGCCTACGAACAGCGCGGCAGGCCACAGCAGGTGCTGTTCCATTCAGATCAGGGCAGCCAGTACGCCAGCCGCCTGTTTCGGCAACGGCTCTGGCGCTATCGGATGCAGCAGAGCATGAGCCGTCGGGGGAATTGCTGGGATAACTCGCCGATGGAGCGCCTGTTCCGCAGTCTGAAGTCGGAGTGGGTCCCGTCAACGGGTTACCTGACGGCGCAGGAGGCCCAACGGGACATCAGTCATTACCTGATGCACCGCTACAACTGGATCAGGCCGCATCAATTCAACGACGGGCTACCGCCTGCGGTGGCCGAAGAAAAACTCAACCCACTGTCCGGGATGGGTTGACCACTACAGAGACACCCTCTCAGACAGCCTCCATTGAGGCAGTAGGAAATACTCGGTGAGTGGGGGTGGGATTTTTTTGGATAGAATTCTGGCGAATCGCCGGGCCTGATGCGCTATGCGAAGATCAGTCGATTCTGGGTGCCCTTCACACGCACCTAGGCTGTGTCATTTCTGCTTAACACTGCTTTGAGGAAGCCTCAGGCCATGAGTACAAACCTTCCCCAGCTCGAACAAACCATCATCGAGATAGCGCGCCAGGAACTGGCTGCTGTGGCGGCCTTCTATCGCAAGAAGGAAAAGGGGCCCGTGAATGGAAACTTTGACGAGGCATGGAGCGAATACCTAGGTCGCTACCATGCATTGAGTGACCTGCCCCCAGTTTTAGTACCGCTGCCTAGTTAGTAGGCCCTGGGGTTGATATTAACTTTTCCTGCTTCAGCTGCTGCTGGCGAGTTCGCCAACTTGCAGCAAATTCTGCCGGGGTGAGATTGCCAATCGCGCTGTGCGGTCGGTGTTCGTTGTAATCCCGCCGCCAGGCCGCGATGCGGATTCTCGCTTCGGCCAGCGAACAGAACCAGTGCTCATTGAGGCATTCGTCCCGGAACTTACCGTTGAACGACTCGATGAAGGCATTCTGCGTGGGCTTACCAGGCTGAATCAGCTTCAGCTTGATGTCGCGCTGATAGGCCCATTGATCGAGTGCCTTGCCGGTGAACTCGGGCCCCTGGTCGGTGCGGATCGCTTTCGGGTAGCCGCGAAACCGCGCCATCTCGTCCAGCGCCCGTGTGACACGAAAGCCGCTGATACCGTGCTCCACCAGGATGCCGACCGACTCCTTGGTGAAGTCATCGACCACCGTCAGGCATTTGATCCGCCGCCCGGTGCTCAGTGCATCGAAGACGAAGTCCATCGACCAGACCTGGTTTGGTGCGCTCGGCAAACTCAGACGTTCGCGCTCCACCGCGACGCCATGGCGGCGGCGCCGCCGTTTCACCATCAAGCCGGCAGCGCGGTACAGGCGATAGATCCGCTTGTGGTTGACCTGCACGCCAGCACGCCGCAGCAGGATGTGCAGGCGGCGATAGCCAAAGCGCCGGCGCTCTTGGGCCAGTTCCACCAGTTGGGCTTGCAGCTCGGTGTTTTGCACACTGGCTCGCGGCTGGTAGCGCAACACCGAGCGGGACAGCCCGATCAACTGACAGGCACGACGCTCGGAGATGCCGGTTCGCGCCTGCATCTCCTGCACCGCCTCCCGCCGTGCTGTCGGGCTTACCCTTTTCCCCGGGCGACCACTTTCAGCGACTCGATGTCGAGGTGGGCCTCGGCGAGCAACTTCTTCAATCGGCTGTTTTCCAGTTCAAGATCCTTCAACCGTTTGGCGTCCGCCACGGTCATACCGCCAAACTTGGCCCGCCAGGTGTAGAACGAGGCATCACTGAAGCCGTGTCGGCGACACAGTTCCTTCACCGGCACACCGGCCTCCGCCTGCTTGAGGAAGTCGAGAATCTGCTCTTCGGTAAAACGCTTTTTCACTGCCGTCTCCTGCTCGGAAAACGGACTCTACTAAGTTCGGCGTGGTACTGAAATCGGGGAGCAGGTCACCGGTACCAAAATCGTTGAGTTGCGTGCGATTCCGGTCAAGGACAGGACCGCCTTGCTGGCCCAGACGGCGCCTCATGCGTACATTCGCGCAACCGGTCACGGATGGTGCATTGCCACTGAGCGTGGTTGCGGAGGCGCTGGGTTGTACGAGGCCACCAGGTGTCCTGGGTGCAAACACTCGGTGATCGATGCGACGTTTGCAAGCACTTGGCAGGGCATCTACTCCCAGCAACGGGAGCTAATGAAAATTGAGGACGCAGGGCCGGCAGTGAAACAGCGCGCCGAGCGCGACCTGCAGGTCGCGCTCGGCGTGATCAATAGTCTTGGGTTGGCGCCGGATGACCAGGAGCTTGAGGAGGCTGTGAATGGCTAGCAAGTCGACCGAGCCGTCCAATGGCCGCTCTCGCCCAAAGACTGCCGATGCGCTCAACAAGGTCATCGATAGCATGCTCGCCTGCAACGAGAAGCTCTCCATCTCCTCGGTCGCCAGAGCGGCAGGCGTCACCCCCGGCCTGATCCATAACACCTACCCGGCCGTGGCGGAGCGTATCCGCAGCATCATGGGCAAGTCGGTGCGTGCCCAGCGTGATTCGAAGCACCAGGCGCTTATGAAGGAGAAAGAACTAAACAAAGCCCTCCGCGCAGAGAACAGCCAACTTCTGGAGGAGATCGCTCGCCTTGCCTCCGTGAATCAACGCCTCGTGCTTGAGCTTGCTCAGCTGAAAGGTGTTGCTCAAGGCAAGGTCATCGAGCTTGCGCCAAAACCAGGGGCAAAGTAGCCCCTGGGCATCACTCTACAGTCCAGGGTTGATTTAGCCTGGTCGTGTACGGGTGTACCGGACATCCTCCTGACTACTCGATCAGCGGTAGCTTGACATCTCTCCGTTCAAAACTTAGCCTATCAACTAGTAGACAGGTAAACGGAGGACATCACCATGCAGTTCAAAGGTCGCAAGCTTCTGGTAGTGGGTGGCACGAGTGGCATTGGTCTCGAAACCGCGCAGATGGTCGCCGAGCAAGGCGGTTCGGTTGTGATCGTGGGCAACCGCCCTGAGAAAGCCGAAGCTGCACGCCAACAACTGGCTGCCGTTTCCGGCGAAGACAAGGTCGCGGCCTATGCTGTGGATCTGACCGATTTCGCCAGCGTCCAAGCGCTGATCGAGAAACTGGCCGCAAGCCACAAAGACATTGATCTGATGGTCAATTCCGCGGGTATCTACTACCCGAAAGCATTCATCGAGCACTCGCTTGAGGATTACGACAACTTCCTGAATCTGAACCGCGCGATCTTCTTCCTAACCCGTCAGGTGGCGGCGGAGCTGGTAGCTCAGGGCAAACCCGGTTCGATCGTGAACGTCACCGCGGTAGCAGCCAGGCAGGCGGTCGAGGGAGTTCCGGCCTCGGCCTACTCGATGGCCAAAATTGGCCTGGACACCTTGACCACACACGCGGCAGCAGAGCTGGCCCAGTACGGTATTCGCGTCAACTCGGTCAGCCCAGGCATTGTGGAAACCAAGATCTTCGAGCGCTTCATCCCCGGCGATCAGTTGGCTGGTGCGCTGAATGACTTCAACAATTTCCACCCGCTGGGCCGTAACGGCACTCCGCGTGACGTTGCTGAGTCCATCGTGTTCCTGCTCTCCGACAAGACTTCCTGGGTGACCGGTGCTGTTTGGGACGTGGACGGTGGGGTCATGGCTGGCCGTAAGCAAGGTAAGTAAGATAACTGCGTAATGGCCGGAATCGCTCTTTTCTGGTCGGGCGATTACGGCAGGAGAAGTTATGGCACTGGCAACACGGGACGCGTTAATTCAAGCCGCTGAAGGGCTGATGCGCACTAAAGGGTATGCAGCGTTCAGCTATGCAGATCTTGCAGACGCTGTAGGTATTCGCAAGGCGAGCATTCACTACCACTTCCCTACAAAGGAAGACTTGGGGATCGCGATCGTCGAAGAGTACGTCTCGCGGGTGCAAGCCGAGTTCGAGCGAATCGAGATCAATCAGGCAGGTGCAGTTGAGAGGCTCAAGGCTTTCTTTGTGCTTTTCTACTCCAGCACCGAGGGTGGTCTGTTGCCATTGTGTGGTGCGCTAGCAGCTGAAATGGCTGCATTGCCCGACGGGCTTCAACGCCTGACACGACGGTTCTTTGATGTGCAGTTGTCTTGGTTGACCAGAGTGATGGATGAAGGCATTGCCGCTGGTGAGTTAGCCCAGGGGCGAGGGGCCAGAGAAAAGTCTTACTTGTTGCTCAGTATCCTTGAGGGATCGAGCTTCATTAACTGGGCTACCAGGGAAGGTGAGACTGTGAATATTGCTGTCATTCGGATGATCGCAGAGTACTGATCTCTGCTTACAACAGGGCCGATACGCGACCCGCGTCGGCCCTATTTTTGGTCAATCGTACCTATCAACTAGTAGGGTTGTAATCATGTCTAGTATGCCTAACTGGGAACAAACCATCGCCGACGTCAGTGCCCGCCTGAAAGAGTTCGGCGCACATTCCCCCGACACCCTGCGTGGCGTGGCAATGCTCGGTAATGCAGGCAACAAAACCAATCGCCTTGATGCGAAGACCCGTGAGCTGATCGCTCTGGCAGTTGCCGTTACCACGCGCTGCGATGGCTGCATTGCGTTCCATGCGGCAGAAGCCAAGAAGCTCGGCATTACCACCGAGGAAGTGGCGGAAGCTCTCGGCGTGGCCGTGAACCTGAATGCCGGTGCGGCAGTGGTTTTCAGCACGCACGTTCTGGATGCGATGGATAGCCAACCTCAAAGCTGAGGTTCTCCCGCCGCTGACCCAGAAGCATCAGAGACAGATGAGAGGAAATTCCATGAAGAAAATTACGGTCGAGGTCTGGTCCGACTTTGTCTGTCCTTGGTGCTGGATAGCAAAGAAGCGCCTGGAGCAGGCAATTGATGCTCTCGGGGACCAGGTCGAAGTTGAAATCGTGCCACGTGCGTACCGCTTGGCCAAAGGCATGAGCCCGATCCCTTTTAAACAGGCGCTGCTGCGGAAGACCGGCAGCCAGGATCGAGCGGAAGTGTTCCTGGAAGCAGTCCGTGAAAGCGCCTTGCTCGAAGGGTTGGAATACCGGTTTGACTCCATGCGTTTCGGTGACACGTCCGCGGCTCATCAGTACGTAAAGGCCATCTCTGATCCGGCCCTGCAGGCCCGCTACGTAGAGCGGCTCTACCGGGCAGGAACCACTGAAGGCAAGGACATCTTCAGCGACCGGGTCCTGCTGGATCTGGCGATTGAGGTGGGGGCTACCGAGTTCGTTGGTTTCGAATCGGCAGAAGCCGCAATTCTGAGTGATGAGGCTTTGGTTAACGGCCTCGGTGCCGGCATTCCGTTGTTCGTGATCAGTGGCTCCCAGTTCATCTCTGGCGCTCAGGAATCCGCAGTGTTTACCCAGGTGCTCCGCGCCGCGATCGAAGAACTTTCGAGTGATGAAGAGGCAAACAGTGCAACCAGCTGTTCGATCTCGGGCTGTTCGCACTGACAGGGTTATCGCCTTCGGGTGCTTCGTTTTTTTGATTTTTTATCCACGATTTTAAGAGGATTCGAAAATGGACAAGCTTCTCAACGGTATCGACGTTGCTGCTCTGCAAACTTTCGCACAGGGCGTCGCTGAAGATGCATCCAAGCGTCACGCACGCTTCAACGTGAGGACCAAGTGGGAGCATCAGACTCGCACCGTAGCCACCGTGAACCGTTTTCATCTGAGTGGTAACGACTACCCGCGTGACATCAAGATTGCTGCCGACGAGCCACTGGAGCTGCTGGGCGCAAACTCTGCCCCAAACCCGCAGGAACTGCTGATTGCCGCTCTGAACGCCTGTCTCTCCGTGGGCTATGTGGTGAACGCTTCGGTCATGGGCATCACCATCCACAACCTTGAAATCGAGACCGATGGTGAGCTGGATCTGCGCGGCTTCCTGGGTTTGGACGAGAGCGTCAACCCCGGCTTCGACGAAATCAGCTACGTCGTGCGCATCCACACCGATGCGCCTGCCGAGAAGGTGGAAGAGCTACACCGCATCGTCACCAAGACTTCCGTGAATCTCGCCAACTTCTCCAAGGCCATTCGCATGGTGCCAAAGCTGGAAGTCATTGCCGGCTAAGCCAGCCGATTGATTCAGGTATTCGTTTGAAGAGGTTGAATATGAAAAAGCTGTTTTCTCCATACAATTTGGACAGTCTGGAGCTGGCCAATAGGGTAGTCATGGCACCGATGACCCGCACTCGGACGGAAGACAATGTCCCGACCGAACTGACCGCGCTGTATTACGCGCAGCGGGCCTCGGCGGGACTGATCATCACCGAGGGCCTGCCGATCTCCGACGAAGGGCGTGGCTACCTGTACACCCCGGGAATCTACACGGACGAGCAAACCCGCGCCTGGCGAGAGGTGACTGATGCAGTGCATGCCAAGGGCGGCAAGATCTTCGCGCAACTCTGGCACGTGGGCCGCATGTCCCATGTGTCGCTGCAGCCAGGCAATTCTGCGCCAGTCTCGGCAAGCGCTGAGCCCGCTGTGGGTACCACGGTATACGCTTGGGCTGAGCCTGGTGTCCCCGGCCCGGTTGCACCGAGTGTCCCGCGGGCACTGACAGTCGCTGAAATTCGCCGTGTTACAGGTGACTTCGTTGCCGCCGCTCTGCGCGCTGTAGAGGCAGGCTTTGATGGCGTCGAGCTGATGGCCGCGAATGCCTTCCTGTTCGACCAGTTCCTGAGCAGCCAGATCAACACGCGTACAGATGAATACGGCGGATCGATCGAGAATCGTCAGCGCTTCTTGCTGGAGACCGTCGATGCCATTGCAGACGCCATTGGGAGTTTTCGCGTCGGCGTGCGCATCTCGCCATTCGGTCGGCTGTACGACCTGCGTCCCTACCCTGAGGAAGAGGCTACCTGGAAGAGCGTCGCTTCTGCATTGAATGAGCGCGAGTTGGCCTTCGTCCATCTCAACTACCAGCCAACACTAGATGCAGTACCGTTCCCGGAAGGCTTCTACAAGAGCTTCCGCTCGCTCTACAAAGGCACGGTCATCGGCGCCGGAGGCTTCACCGCGGAGCTGGCAGAGGCCGAGCTGCAGAACGGCAATCATGACTTGATCGCCTTCGGTACCCCGTACATCGCAAACCCAGACTTGGTCGAGCGGATGCAGAATGGTTGGCCTCTCGCACCAAGCGATCACTCCACCTTCTACGGCGTGATCGGGGCGAAAGGCTACACCGACTATGCGCCTTACCAGGAATAACCGCTTCGGCTGTTCCACAGCGTAACTCAACTACTGAAGGTGTCTGGCTATGCCACTGGTAACTGTGAAAGGTATCGAAGGGGTCTTCTCTACCGAGCAAAAGGCCGAGATCATCAGCAAGATCACCGACGCCATGGTCTCTGTCGAAGGCGAGAAAATGCGTGGTGTGACCTGGGTCGTTTTTGAGGAAGTGAAGAGCGGCGACTGGGGAATCGGCGGTGAGCCCATCACCACCGAGAAGGTACGAGCTCTTCAGAACAGCTGATGGTGAAACTGGCCTGGCCTGGCCTGAGCTTCGCGCGGGTCGGGCCAGCCAGCTCATTTCTTCGGCTTGTATACCTCTTTTTTGCGTACTGGATCAACCAGTTCCTTGTTGACTCATTCGTTCCAAGGCGCTTCTAGCGCCTGTCGCCAAATGGTGAGTTTTCGTGCAGATAGGCGAAAAAGTCGAAATTTGTTAGTCAGTAAAAAGCCTTATAAATCAACGCGTTATGAACAACTAATTGTTAGGGTCATTCAGATACAACGACGGCTGCGTCATCGCGCGCAGCGCGGATGCCAAGCCGCATGTCGCCATGGGAGAGCCCTACTTCAAGATTCGGCACAAGCTTCAGCGCTTGGGTATTCGCGCGTTCTCCAGCAACTACGCGCTGTATTAAGTTACGTGGAATGCTTTTGAGCTAGTCTGATTCCGTTGACGCTCAGGGGGCACCCATGACCACTACCCCACCGCACGAGCAAGTGTTGAGCCGCTATCCCAGTGTTCAAGCGTGGCTGGAGCTACTGGGTAATCTGGGGCGTGCGCCGGCCACGCTTGACGCCTATGGCCGTGGCCTTGCTCATTACTTACTGCATTGCGAAGGGAGTGGATTGCAACCCGAATCCGCGACATTCGAACAAGTCACGCTCTACATCCGCAAGCTGCTGCCTGGTGAAAAGAAAGCGGTAGAAAATTCAACCTTGCACCAACGGCTTACCGCCATCCGGTTGTGGTACGACCATCTAGTTTTTCAGGGTCTTTGCAAGCAAAACCCTGTCCCTCGTGGACAACATGGTCGGCTGCTCCAGGCGCCTGGACATGCAGGCTTTATCAGGGGCTTGGTCCCGAGGCTGATTAAGCTGCCAGACATTCTCAACGATGAGCAGTGGCGACACTTTCTCAGTATCGCGGCCAGGTCGTCCATCCGTGATCGGCTCATGCTGTCGTTGGCATACTTCGGGGCTCTTCGCCGTGCCGAGTTGGTGGCCTTGCGGATTGAAGATTTAGACGTTGCACATCGGCTCATCTCGGTGCGAGCGGAAACGACCAAGAGCAAACGCAGCCGCGTCGTGTGCTACAGCCCAGAAATTGCGCCCGTATTAATCGAGCATCTACATGTTCTTCGCCGCGCCGGTTGGTCACGAGGTTCGTTGTTTCGATCAGAATCGGATCGCAATCGTGGCTCGTCACTGAGCCGTTGGACGTGGAGCAAAACGGTTAAAGGGTGGGCCACGGAAGCTAATCTACCTCGCCTGAGCACCCACAGCTTTCGCCACCTTCGACTTACCCATCTGGCCCGCGCCGGCTGGAAGCTCCATGAATTGACCACCTATGCTGGCCATCGCGACCCCAAAACCACGTTAGTGTACTTGCATCTATCGGGCGCGGATCTAACAGCGAAGATGGCGCACTCCGTCGGCAGTCTCGATGCCCGGATGTTTTGTGAGCTCTTTGGAGCTGGAGCATCGCAATGAATGCTCCCTCCGTTCCCCTTTATGTTCCGTTTGACGCCGGCCAGTACGAACGTCCGAGCGATCTGTCGAGTCTGGAACTGACCATACTTTCGAATCGCCTTCTCCGATCAAACTGGCGCTATCTTCAATCAGAGCTACCTGGGCTCATGAGGCCGCTGGTTGACATAGCGGCTCACAGCGGCGTTTCTGAGCGATTGGCAATTTCTTCAGTGGCCGCCATTCTCTGGAATGTCACTAAGACTGGTAAACCCTACTGGTGTTGGTCTGAGCTGCAGTGGCTGACCTTGCTCAGTGGTCGAGCAGGCTCACGGCCCTACCTCGCATCCGTTGCCTACCACCTCGGCGGGTTTCAAGCCCCGCAGCGTATCGCCAAATTCCGGCAACCGGCGATATACGCCTCTTTCATCTTTGGCCACGAGATATTCAAGCGTGAGCACGCTCGCTTGAGCCGAGCGTTGAGATCGCTGGGCTACGCGGCGCGCCATCTTGAGCAGTTTCTTTCCGCTGTGCTGGGTACCTTAATGCTCGAAAACGGCGATCCGCGATTGGAGACGTTTACTGAGGAGCTGTTGCTGAAGGGCCAACAGCACCGAAGCGAAGGTATCGCGAGATCAGTCGGCAAGGTGTCGCACGGTTTGGCTGCCATGGGGATTTTGGCGAAACCCCTGCGCATGCGAGGCTATACCGGATGGCGGGAGAAAAGCATCGATGGTATCGATCCACACTGGGCGATGTGGTGCCGTCGCTGGCGAGACACCTCCACCTTACGTCCCCGTACACGTGAAAGTAATTACAGTTTTATCTTGAGGACCGGCATCTGGTTAGCACGAGAGCAACCAGGAATTACGACGCCCACCGATTGGGGCATGTCTACTTGCGCTGCGCTAATTGCCGCTGTTGACCGGATGAAGGTCGGTGAGTGGTCGCTGGAGTCCGCGAAAGGAACACAATTCAAAGGGCTTGGCCAGCCTATCGCTGCCAACTCAAAGCGCAGCTTTCTGCATGCCTTGCGCCGCTTTTTTACAGACTTTGAACTCTGGGGCTGGGGGCGTTTGAAGTTCAGCCCCCGACATCACCTGGCCACGCCACGGACCGTGGCGTTTAGCTCGGGTATCAACCCGCGAGTGATTGACGACTCGACTTGGCTCAAGCTGATTTGGGCGAGCCTTAACCTTGGGCGCGACGACCTTCTATCGGAGATCCACTATCCCCTGTCGATGGTCCAAGCCATCGCCGTGGTATGGACACATGTGGGTCTGCGCAGCAACGAAATTATGCGTTTGGAAAAAGCTTGTGCACATCCACAGACCCATGATGTCGTACACGAGGATGGAACCATCGTTCCCGCAGGAACCTTATGCTACCTCGATGTTCCCGCCAGTAAGACATTCAAGGCATTCGTCAAACCTGTAGCAGTCGTCGTGAAGGAGCGCATTGACGCCTGGTTGGATGAAAGGCCTGCCAACCAGGCTGCACTGCTCGATGAACGAACAGGGGAAAAAGTCAGCTACCTGTTCCAGTTTCGCGGCAAGCGCATAGGTTCCAGTGTCATCAATGACACCATCATTCCAATGCTATGCGCCAAGGCGGGTATGCCGCTGGAAGACAGTCGCGGGCGAATCACCAGTCACAGAGGACGAGCTTCCGCGGTGACGGCGCTTGCCAGCGTCCCTCAAGGCATGTCGCTGATCGAGTTGATGCAGTGGTCGGGGCATAGCTCCCCGAATTCGACGTTGCATTACATTAGAATTCGGCCGACCAAGCTGGCCGCGTCTTTTGTCAAAGCCGATCAAATGGCCCATATGGTCTCGGTCTTGATCGATCATGACGTCATTGCTCGCCATTCCGGAGAGCCCTACACCTTCTATGACTTGGGTGACTCATATTGTTCGAATCCGTTCTGGAGTAGTTGCCCACATCGCATGGCCTGTGCGGGGTGTGACTTCAACTTGCCGAAAGCCAGCGCAAGGGCGCAAGCATTGGAAAGCAGATTGTCTATCGGACGGTACTTGGAGGCCGTGCCTTTGACTCCCGATGAGCGAGCCATTGCCGAGGGCGACTTGGAAAAGCTGGATAGCCTGATTCACAAGCTAGATAACGTACCCACCCTGGACGGCAGGACACCAAGCGAAATTGGGCTTAAGAACCAGAATGGTTGAGGTGCGATTTACCCTTATGCGCAATTGCACATACTTGACCAATCATTGGCACCGGACCTGACTATCACACTGTGCGACCAAGACCGGCAGAGAAAAATCCAAAGCGGATCTTCTCTATAGGTCAGGTTCAAAGCCGATGTAGAGCTCCATGAGCTCAACGATGCCCAATCCTAAGTATTTGCATCCGCCGGTATGGGAGAGCAGTACAGCGGGGAGGCCCGAGAGAAGTGAGACGCGCGTGCAGACCCCCAGAAAATGGATCCGTCTCACCGTGACGACATGTTCATAGCGCTCATCCTGGCGGGTATGCAGGATGACGGAGCGAGTGGCCAGCTGGCTGAAACCTGGACAATCAATATTTGCTCCAATACCGACGAGGCCATGGTGACCGGACTCCATTACTAAGAAAAAGCCCCAGAATTTGGGGCTGTTTGGGCTATTGCTTTTTTGATTTTTCTATTGGCCCGAGAAATCTCGGAGTATTACCCGAAACATACTCTTCAAGCGTTGAATTTATAAGCCTCGCAAGCATGTCAACTCGATTTTCGTTCTCGGTGACGAAGCCAAACGGAATTGGTACCTGCGATATCTCCGGGATGACTAAATGGTAAAGAACAACTGCAAGCCTGCCCTCTAGAATGATGGCTTCAATAGGGGCTAATATTTCTGACTCAACGAAACCGCATAGTAATTTTTTCGCTTCTGAACAGTCCGACCTGGCCCTCTTGATTCCTTGCATATCACGATCGCCAGACAGCGGGATAAGAACTTTAACTTCAAATATATTTTCCCCTTTCCCTCTTTGCGCTTTCGCATCTGACAACTCATTGAAGGCGGAGCAGATCTCTCCATGCCGTGCTGACTTCCCCCAGAGCCCATGGGATGCTGGGGCGAGCCAAGTTAGCTTTAAAGGCTCTCCCTGGTGTGTCCGCTTGAGTTCTTTTCGATGTTTTCCCAGCAGGGAAAACACTTTATTCCAATTTTCTTGTAACTGAAGAGATCCGAAAATTCGCGTATCAGAATTAATTGCGGACGCTGCAGTTGCGTTGAATGCCTGTAGATCTAGCCCGCCTGATCTTAGAAAGTCATAACTGTCCGCATCACCAAGCATATCAACTAGCCGGAGCACCAACTCGAAATTTTCTGTTGCAGTTTGCCGGCTCAGTTGTTCTGTCCGTTGACGGAGATAGGCTTCGTTCTCCCTCAGCCCTTCTAATGCAATAAACCGAACCTGGCGGGCGTTCGCGTCGATTGCCGCTCGCTCAACCAAAATCTCCCACCCTTCCCGTACCTTCTGGGTTTCGGCAACTTTGTAAAGCTCTGGAGGAAGACGTTCTTGCTGCTGTCCACCAAGATGTCCCATGCGGTGAATGTCATATAGCTGCCCCATGAAAGCTTCTACTGCGGATCTGCAGGATTCGGTTAATGTCTCCGTAGCGGCCTGTAACTCTAATGTGCGTTTTGATTCAACTGATTTAAGGCTCCGGCCGAGATAGCTAAACGCTAGCAAATCGAAGGTGAAGGTTTGCTGGCGTTCTTCCTTCCGCTTTACTATTGGGGTTTCGTGGCCTTCGGAAAATAGTCGAAGCCCTATTTCTGTGAGCTCTGCTTTTCCATCAGGGCGGATGCGTATTTCACCGTTTTTAATAAACGGAATCATCGCGACGCTCAGCTCTTTGGCCGAGAATCCGAAGTATTTCGCAATTTCGGCGGGCATGAGGGCTGAAATTTTTAGTAGCCTGAGCAGAAACTCTGGCACGACTGGAAGCCCGCCTTTGTCAACAAGCGTGTACTCAATGCGAAACTGTTGCGCTGGTACCGCAACATCGAGCTCAAAGAGGACAATTGGAGTAGTTTCCATCAGACAATCCTCTTCGAGGGTGTAGCAGGCACAATTTGATAGTTCCTATCATCCTGTCTGGCCCCAATGTAGCCTGCCACCTTGCCAAGTGGGAGTTTTGCGTTCCGGCCGCTCCACATTTTCATACTCCCAACAATAATAAGGCGCTCCATAGCGCGTGAAATCGCTACGTTGATACGGTTCGGAATTGATAGGAAACCTGGGTGCTGGTCAGACTTGGCTCGTGTTAAAGACACGATAATGATGTGGTTCTCTTTACCTTGGTAACTGTCCACTGTTTCTATTTTGACAAGTCTGCGGAAGTCCTCAGACCATGATTTCTCTGCGAATCTTTTGCGGACCAGCTTGCGTTGCTCACGGTACATGCAGATGACGCCAATAGGAGGTTCTTGGGACTCTGCCATTTCTCTAACCATTCCCGCGCAGAAGTCTTCATCAGCTTCGATCTCCTGCAAAAGCTGGATGATTGCGTCGGCCTCAGCGCCGTTTGAGATGCTTTGACCACCGCTATCAAAGGCCTTACTGCCAAGCGTTCCGGTGTCCAGCCAAGTGACAATGTGAGACAGGCAGCTTGGGGTCTTTTGGGCGAAGTATTCAGGGCTCGGCCGCTCACCGTTCTTGAGTTCGTTGTCGTAGAAGATTTCGCTGACAAGGTCACCGATCGGCGGAAGCATGCGGTATTGCGTTTTGAGGGTTGCTCGTGCTGCACGACCGTAAGGGGATTCGAACACTCTCTCAAAATCGCTTCGCATGACTCGCTGGAATTCAGCTGAGTTCGCAGGAATGCCAAGAGATTGAGCAATAGCTTTCTTGTGCTCATCCTCATACGTCGGCCGCAGCTGTGAATGGTCACCGACCAGGAGGATTCGGGACCCGACTTGCATGGCGATTGCTAGCTCGCTGGGCGAGGATCGTGCACCTTCATCGATGATCACCCAGTCAAAGTGGGTTGCAGCAAGATTCAGGTGCTGCAGGCCAATCCCTACGCAGGTTCCACATACGAGACTACGGGATCTCATTAAAAACTCGTCGTAGTTAGCGCGATTGCTCGACAAGCGCTCACTGAAATCCTGCGAGAGTTGGATCAGATCCTGACAGTGCTTGAACTCCGGCGGTCGGACCCCATGGTCCGACTGAATGCGTGCATAGACTCGCTCAAGGATCGTTTGCGGAGGAACTTCGCTCAAATCGGAATCGCCAAGGTAAGCCTTAGCGGAAAGACTTACATCGTTCTGCACAGCTTTTCGGAGAGCTTCCAGGGCGGCTCGATCCTCGTCGTCCGTGGCTCGCATGATGTCTTTCTCGAGGCTCTCCAGGGACTTTATCTGGCGAGTGATCCGTTGGTTGACGTCCACCATGGTCTGGGCAAACTCCGTACCCAATCCGAGTGACGACGCCAAGGCACCTACCCTTTCCTTGAGTTCGGCACTGAAGCTATTCCTCTGGCGGTCAACGATGTTTCGGGAGTAGGCATCGAGGAGCTCCTCGGAGACCACCTGGCCCCGGTTGCTGAAGCGAACTACATCGAGAGCAGTACCCAAGCGACGACAGTGTGCTCTGATCCGCTCAGCGGCAGTGTTTACCGCCTCATGCGACTGGCTCACCAGAAGGATGTTTCTCACTCCGACCTTATCGATCAGGTAGTGCGCAAACGCGGCGATGAACTCAGTTTTCCCTGTACCTGGAGGGCCCTGGAGCAAGCCTACAGGTCCAGTAGTAACCAGATTCGTGAAGGCTTCCTTTTGTGCGCCATTCAAGCCAATGACAGTGCCGTCAGACGTGATCCGCTCATAAACTGCGAAGTCTTCTTCTGTTGGGGCATCTGAGTACTGTTTGGGGACTAGCTTGCACTTTTCGTCGAAGTAGTCCAATAGATCTGGCTGGACAGATTGTCGGTTGATGATCCGATCCATTGCACTTTTGCGGCGGGCCATAGACGTTTTGTTCTGCTGACTCTGAAGATACAGCACCGAGTCAGCTTTTACGCGTCGTGACTTGCTCGAGGCCGGGATGTAGACCGCATCGCGGAGGCTTTTGGCCAAGTCGATTTCGCCAACATCGATGTCCTTCTCCCCATCCCTTAGGATCAGACGAATGCTGTCGTCAGCCTCGAAGCCTTCAAGCGCCTTCGACTCCATCATGTAAGGAATGAGAAGTCCCAGATTGTCTCGATGGAACCGCGGCTCTGCTGCAACCCTGAACGACGGTTGCGCCTCAAGCTCCGTTGATGTGATGGTTTTCCAAATCTGTCCTACCGGGAAGCTTTGGACAGGAACGCCTTCAAGTTTGGGGTCATCGACAGCTAGTCCATTCTCGGCGTCTTCGCCGGTGATCGATTCCTCCGCGGCATCGCTTTCCGCTAATGCGGCTTGCTTTCGGACTTCTGCTTCAAGGATTTTTGCAGCTAACGCTATAAACCCTTCGTCCTGTCCGAGGTATCTCGACAGGGCCGCGAGGTTGCCGGTGCTTCCTAGGGACGCCAGATTGCTCGCCCCCCCAGACGACACGGTGAAGCGCACGTTCAGATGGTGGTTGGCATTTCGGACAAAGAATAGGCTGACTCTCTGCTCCTGATGCGGTCTGAAAGCTCTTGTGAATACCTTTGTTTCTGGGTCGAAGCACGCCAAGAACTGACCACCAATTCCGGCGAAAAGGACTTCGAGCGCTTTGGTTGGGGTATTCGGGTCAGGTCGGACAACGACGTAAATTTTTTCGTTGTCTGGAAGGATGTCGAAGGTGGCACTGCCTCTGATGGGTACATTGATCGTTTCGATGGTCGGCTTGGACTGGAAAGCAACTTCCAGAGCATCGTTGAACCGTTCGAGGGAGAGGTAACCTGAACCGCTCCTCTTCTCTAGGTCGATAGCGTCCCTAAGGGCTTGGTTGTCTCCTTCACGGGAGGTGTCCCAGTCCATCCCAAGCAGTTCGAGGACCATCCGCATAACTGCGAAATTGTCCCTTTCAGCTGGAGTGCTGTCTTCAACTATAGGGCTGTACCTGTTGTTATAGGGGCGTTCACCAGTCGGCGAGAAATCAGGGTAGTCCAGCAGGTGAAGATGAGTTGACTCGTAGTCACTACCCAAAGTGACCATAATGTTTTCGGGGTGCAAATCCCCGTGACTGAGTTGCTGCTCATGGAGACCCTCAACCGCCTCAATTAATCGACGTGAGACGATTAGGGCTTGGGGGACGGGGAGATCGTGCAAGTCGCTCCAGTGGACACCCTCTACATGCTCTTGGGCCAAGAAAGGGTTGCCGCTGCGATCGTATCCGAAGTGCTCAAGTTTCGGCATGAAATGAAAGCTACTGACCTTCAAGCGCTCAAGTGTCTCGAAGAAAGACATCAGCATGGGGCCCTGCCTATCTTGCGGCTCACGTGCATTGATCGATGGCCAAGACTTCACCATCCATGGACCCGATCGGTACAGAAGCTTCTCTGCCGAGTCCACCAGGGGCTCTTCGTCTTCTCGGTACGCCGAGGCTAACCGCACATCTGTAGCAAAACGATCGAGCTGTCGCTTATCAAACTCGAAGCTTGCCGAGTTGTCTGGAGTGGCTTCGCTCAATGCCTGCAGGAATGCGATTGCGTTTTCAAAGCGATCTGCCGGGTTACGCTGTATGGCTTTCCGAATCACCTCCGAGAACCACTCCGTGGCGCCCTCTGTCTCGCGCAGTACGCCTTGTATGTAGGTTTCATCGAGCTTGAGTGGAAGGGGCTTAGCTTGGATCAAATGGCAGCACAGTATCCCGAGTGCGAACACATCTCGTTTGAATGGCGTCGTGTCCAGATTTGCGTTGCCCTGGTCCTCGGGCAGTGAAATGGCGCCGATGCTCAGTAGGCTACGCAGGTCGCCTACTGTACCAATAGGTTGGTGGTAGGCACTGATGAAATTGGAAAGTGCAATGCCGGAGGCTGGCGAGAACCAAACGCTATGATCGCCGACATCTCTATGCGCGACGCTATGGCCGTGCAGGCCTGCAAATTGGGCCAGTAGAATCTTGAGGAGCTGGAGGCGCTCCCCACCGCTCATTCGCACCACGAACCTGTTTATGAATTCGTTGAGACGGAAATGCCCATCCGGCATCTCAAACAATTCGGAATGCTGCTCGGTGATGGAGTCGGGGCTGACATTTCCTTTAAATCTGGCGCAGCGATTCACCAAGTCCTGGTCGAGGCGCTTAAGATAGACAAGGATCTCCCGCTCTCGCGAGAGGATCTTGAACCTTCCCTCCTTGGTCCTGGCAGAAGTGCTATCGAGCTTTGAAAAGTCCCATAGCCGAAGCATCGCGTGGTCATCCTTATTATGGATGTTCACGGCGTCGAACTCGCTGTAGACCTTGGTCGGGTGGGTGAATACCGCCGGTGCTATTGCACGGTAGTCGTCGACCACGAGCTCCTTCGGCTTGACGAATCCCTCATTTAGCAGTCTGTCGAAGTCGCCAAAATGGTCATTCAAGTGGACATTGTGGGCTTTGGGATACCGTTGCCTGAACTGCTTCTCGTCGGCGAGACCGAGGAAGTCTTCGAGTTGCATGACGTACGGTATTTCTGCGTCTGGTAGATCCAGGGTGCACTTGCCACTGAGAACAACGCAGAACTCGAACCACGGTTCTTTTCCTTTTGGCAAGCTGGCCTTGATGCTTTGCATTCTCTTCTTGAGCTCGTACATCTTCCTCCGAGTTCTTTCGACCGGAGAGGCATCCCGCTCTTTACCGTCCTGATACCACTTGCTGCCGTTCGAAGTGATCTTGCCATTCCAGTGCTTTAGCTCGACCACCAGCACCATGCTGTGAGTGATAATGACGAGATCGAACTCCCCATCAGAGCCACGAGAATTGGCAAAGCGAAAGCCCGCATACCCCTTCCAAGGCCATACTCCGTCGGGCTTTTTCAGCTGTTTGAGCACCGCGAAAGAATTCCCTTTAGCGGTGGGAGTACCTGGCTGCGCCACCTCCTCGTTGGGTGCGAAGGCCTTCGCCATCCTTTCGATCGCCTCCACCTCAAACGAGTGAAGCCCCCCCTCCCAGTAACGTACTTCCATGCAGCCCTCCACCGAGCTCAAATTCCGTGGAACCAGAGGCTACACAGTAAATGGTATGGAGGAGGCTGTGAACTAGTACGACTAGCCTTGTGCCATCTATGAGTCCCGTCCCGTATCGACCACTTTCCGCCCGGCAAAAAAGGCCCGCTTTGAGGCGTATGTAGGATCGGGAGGTCTGGGTTCTACCCCATTTCCATGGACAGTTTGAAAAGGGCTGAAAACTTCAGATCTTGCCGGGCGACTCTACGACGCATTCGTGGGTTGTGAAACCGCTCGATGTAGTCGAATAAATCCGCCCGTGCTTCATCACGAGTGCGATACGACTGATGGGCAACGCGCTCCCGTTTGAGCTGACCGAAGAAGCCTTCACAGGCAGCGTTGTCGCCACAATGTCCGACGGCACTCATGCTGCAGACCAGCGTGTTGAGATTCAGAAAGCGCTGGTAGTCCGCACTGGTGAATTGGCTGCCGCGATCCGAATGCAGGATCACTGACCAGTCACCCTGGCGCTGCCAGATCGCCATTTCCACCGCTCGAATCACCATCTGCCGATCCTGACGGTGATGCATCGACCAACCGATCACCAGCTTGCTGTACAAGTCGAGCACCACGCATAGGAAGAGCTTGCCTTCTAGTGTGACTATTTCCGTGATGTCCGTGACCCACTTGCGCTCCGGTTCCTGCGCGGTGAAATCGCGCTCCAGCAGATTTTTCACGCCTGCTGGACGGCCGCTGGCGACTCTTCCAAAGCCACGCCTCTTCCGGCGTGGCCAGCCTTGAATTCGCTCAGTTGCCATCAGGCGAGCAACGCGGTTCAGGCTGACAGTTTCGCCCTCCTCGAGCAGATCCTCGTGCATACGTGGCGCTCCGATCACACCACGGCTGTCCTCGTGAATCTCCCGAATGCGCCTTATCAGGCGTGCATTCTCTTGAGCACGTGGGCTTGGATCACGATCCTGCCAGGCGTAATAGCCACTGGCAGAAACCCTCAAGCAACGGCACATCAGTCGTACCGGGTACTCGTTGCGGCAGCGCTGGATCACCGTGTACCGCTCGATGACTCCTTGGCAAAGTACGCTGCCGCGTCTCTTAAAAAAACACGTTCCTTGGTCACTCGGGCTAACTCACGCTTGAGTCTGGCCAGCTCCTCATCTCGCGGGCTACCTGTTCCGGGAAATGCCTTTTCTGTGCCTGGCCGTGCCTCTCGAACCCAGCGTGTGAGCAGGTTCGGAGCCACACCAATCTCCAGAGCCACTTGTCGACAGCTCGCCCCTGAACGACGAACCAACTCGATAGCTTCCCGTTTGAATTCCGGACTGTATTTCTTGCGCTTCATGAACACTCCTTCAGCTCGGTGTGAGCTTACTTGAAAATGTCCGTGTTAACGGGGTAGAACCCTCTGGTGGCATTCGCCTGTGGGCTCTATCTGGCGCTACTTCCTTGACCTATTTGGTGCAAGCCCAAGGAACGCTTCTGGCCGCTCTCTGTCCGTCATGGTTACGAAGCGTACGGGATCTCGGTGCGGCCTGAAATGATTGGCAGCGCCATGGTCATACAAGCAATGCTTCTTTGGCCATCAGCAGACCAAAGTCGGCTGCGACTTGATTTTCTATTCCACATAAACGGCGACATGAGTCAGCGGGTCATGACTCTCCTTGAGGAGATGGCACCCGCCGTCGAGGTGTACAGCATCGACGAATGCTTCGCTGACCTGACCGGGGTACCTGGTGACCTGGTGCGCGTTGGGCGCGAGATGCGCGCTCGGGTACTGCGCTGCACGGGCATCCCCGTAGGCGTCGGTATCGGCACTTCGAAGACGCTTGCGAAGCTGGCCAACCACGGCGCGAAGAAATGGCAGGCTCAGACTGGGGGCGTGTTGGATATTCGAGATCCGGCGCGCCGTGATCGATTGCTGCAGGCCTGCGAGGTTGGCGATGTATGGGGCATCGGCCGACGGATGACCGAGCACCTAAGCATGATGGGCATCCGCACGGCTTGGGATCTTGCACAGGCCGACGCCTGGACCTTGAGAACGAAATTCAACGTCGTCATCGAGAAGACGGCGCGAGAGCTGCGCGGCACTCCCTGCCTGGAGCTCGAGGACGCTGCTCCGCCGAAACAGGAGATCTGCTGCAGCCGGATGTTCGGCAAGCGGCTGTATGATCTCCCGCCGATCCGTGAGGCGGTGGCCACCTACGCTGCTCGGGCCTGCGAGAAGCTGCGTGCCCAGGGCTCCGTGTGCAAACGGGTCCAGGTCAGTATCCGTACTGGCATGTTCAATCCAGACGAGCCCAAGTTCGCCAAGGGCGTCAGTATGGAGCTGCCGTATCCGACCGATGACACACGACTCATCACCAAGGCGGCGTGCGAGGGACTGGAACTCCTCTATCGGCCAGGCTTCGCCTTCAGCAAAGCAGAGGTCTTGCTGCTGGATCTCCGTCGGCCAGGTGAGTTCACTGGTGACCTATTCGCTGAGGTTCAGTCGGAACGTGCGACCAAGGCAATGGCGGTGATGGATGCCATCAATGCACGCTGGGGGCGGGGTACTGTTCGGCCAGGCGGTGTGCCCGCGGCGCCAGAGTGGGGCATGCGGCGCGAGCTAATGAGTCAGAGCTTCACGACCAAAGTTGAACAGTTATGGCAGGTGTTTTAATGCTTACTTCATGATTTAATTGAGTTTTTTATTTCGCGAAATGGAGTATTGCTAGGTATGTGTAAGACGGATGGCTTGAGGTGTGTTTCTATTGTCTTAACGCTTTTGGGGATTGCTGTTCCAATAACAATAACTGCGGCCTACTTTTGGGCTTTTTCCAATAGCGGTGCGGGACTCTCAAGTAGACCAGAAGATTGGTCGGCGTTTGGTGCTGTTTTGGCAGGGGCTTTTACTTTTCTCAGTGCTATTTCTACAACGCTTGCCTTGGTCTTTGTGAGTGCTCAAACAGGCTTGGCTAGGGCGACAGCGGCTCGCCAGATTGAGTCGTTGACTCTGGAGCAGTATATTAGTCATAGAAGTGTTTTCAGCGAAAGGCTAGAGACTTTAGAGAGGCACTTTAAAGGTGGCATTTCGTTTTTAGCTCTTGATGAATTGTATGGTCGAGTGTTTAGCAAGAATAGCCCGGTGCATTTCGAAGCGAGAGTGAATATTTCGAATACTGAGAGTGGTCAGCTTGCTCATTTAGTTAATCTTTATGAAGCGCTACATGATAGTGTAATGGGTATTCAACGCGGAGAGATAGGGCTGGTTTATAAGTTTGTGCAGAGATTTCTAAGATTTCAAGACTCGCTGGGGATTATTGTTAAAGATGCAGAAGGTATTGGGCAAGTTCAGCATAGGAAGTATGATAAAGCACTCAATGTTTTTTCTCTCATGGATTCGTTGAAGCGGGCTGAATATGTTTTAAACTCTTATCTGTTTTATTCTGCAAATAAAACGGTTGGGAGATTTCGCAAGTTAAATGTAGATGAGTTGCCTTTCTGGGTTATGTATGGGCTGGCACATGCAAGGGGGGTGGTAATAACTGTACATCTTGGCAGTAACGAAAGTTCTACGAGATTTAAGCAATTTCTGAGTTTGTATAAAATGTGTATCGAGGGAGGCAGGGAAACATCTGTGGGGACTGTGGGAGTCAGGGAGGTTTATACGTATAGGGAGGCCTTGGCTTACTTAAAATACATGTTGTCTAATCGGAGTCGTGTTAACAGTGAAGTTCTAGATGACTGGGATGGGTTCCGTAGGAATCTTAAAGAAAAGTTGAAGCCTGGTTTAGAGCGCGATATGGAACGCAACGGTGAATATGGCGCTTTATACCGTAGGGCTGAGTTTGAAAAAATTCTTGGCAAGTTAAAGTTGTAATGAATAGGCCACCCGAAGGTGGCCTATGAGTTCATGCTGCAATAAGTTGTCGTGCCAACGCCATCTCCACCGAATCCCCATCCTGGTTCAACGAGTCGAGACCTGACTCGGGAACGTCTCCCGACGTGCTCTGAGCCACAGCGATCTTCTTGGCCATCAGCTGTAAGCAGGTGATCTGCGAGCTGCCAGCGTAGCCGAAGAACACCACCCGCACCGGGTGCTTCTGCCCGATCCGCCACGACCGCCGCGCGGCCTGCTGCAAGGTATACACGTTGTACCCCGTCTGCAGAAACGCGATGGTCGGGAAGTCGAGCAGGTCCAACCCGGTCTTCACCAGCTCCGGATTGGTGATCAGCACATCGATGCCACGGTCGACCTGGTCGAGGATCCAGTCCTCGCGCCGAGAGGTATCGACCGAGGCACGTAGCACTGCCACCTTCAGCCCGGATTGCTCGAGCACTTTCTTCAGCCGGGACGTAGTGTCGCGCGTCCCGCTATAGACCGTGTAGGCCAGGACCTTACGGCCCTTCGCTTTTTCCTCGAGGCAGAGATCCACCAGCGCCTGCTCCTTGGGCATCAGCTGCTCGTCGCCGAAGATCGCTGGCACGAAGGCCAGGGTGTCCCGGGTTCGCGGATGCTTGACGATCTCCGGTCGGAAACAGCAGTCCGGCCAAGCCAGCAGCACGTTGAGGACCACGCCTAGGAGCGTGGTATCTCGTCGCGCCAGAGCCTGGCGGAGCTCCGCTGTCAGCGTGGCAGCCAGGCGCTGATAGGCCGAGGCCTGCTCAGGCGCCATGGGCACATCGACGAACTCCTCTTGGTAGTCGGGCAGTACGTTGCCACCGATATCCTTGAGCTTCAGGAACACGGTGAACGGCAATACGAAGCGGTGGATGCCCTTCGGGCCGAAGCCGGGAGCCTTCACCGTGCGTACCGAGAGCTTCTTGCCCCGGGCTGTCTTGTGCGAGTCACCATCGCGTTCGGTGTAGATGTCCTTGAGCACGCCGTGGTCGCGCATGAACGACATGGCTGCTGGAGCCATGCTGCCACGCGCGTTTGGCCGGTAGCCGTCCTCGATCATGCGCTGGGTGAGGATGCGGAACAGGAGGTAGAACAGGTCGTCGGCGTAGCCGCCCATGAGCGTTCCGGTCAGCAGCACGGTTTTCCGTGCCTTGGCTGCGAGAACGCCCATGGCCTGGCCCTGGGCCGAACCGCTGTTCTTGTACTCATGCCCCTCATCCACCACCAGCAGGTCGAAGTAGCCATCAGGTAGGTAGCGCTTGATGAACTCGGTCGGTTGGTAGCCGCCTTCGCCGAAGCCGAACTCGATGTTCGCCATCGATCGCTCCATGCGTTTGGCCTGCCGATCGCTGAAGACGAAGTTGCCCTTGGCGTCCATCAGGTTGATGAACTCCGAGACGTTGTCCACCAACATCGTGGCCAGGAAGTCCTCGCCGAAGTCGTTCAGCAGGCGCTCCGCCCTGACCGGGCCGATGGTTGGAATCCGACACATCGACTTGAGGATCGTTGCGCGCCGGTTGCCGCCGTCGGGTTTGCCTGGTCGGATCAGCGTCCAGAGCGCCCCACGGCAGGAGGAACAGGTACGTCGACGGTCACCACGCTCGAACTCCTCCACCGTGACCAGGTTGCCTTCCAGGTCCTCGAGGACCTGTCCGCAATCCGGGCACGCAGCGAGCAGTTGGCCGCCGGCGGCGCGTTTCTTCCAGCAGGCGAGCCGCCAGTGGAAGCCCATCCGCATCCGCACGCGGCCGAGGATGAAGAACTCCTGGCGCCCGTCGTAGGCGTCGCCCATCTGATCTCGCAGCTTGAGCAGCTTGAGTAGAGTATCTGGGCCATTGAGTACCCAGACGCGGGCGGCTGGGATGGTCTCCAGGATCTCGCGGCGCCACTTGTAGACCAGGTGCGGCGGAGAGACGACCAGGGTCCGGCGATAGCCGGCGGCGTGCATGACCGCTGCGACAGCGATGGCCATCATGGTTTTCCCGGTGCCCATCTCGGCGTTGATGATTCCGGCCTGCTCGTTACGGTCCAGCAGCAGGGCGGTGATGGCCTGGACGACCTCGGCCTGGGCCGCGAAGGGCTTGCGCTTGAGTCGGTCCATCACCAACTGGCGGTGAGCGTTGACGGAGCCGGTATAGACCGGGGGGTTGGAGCGATTGAGCGACTCCAGGAGCTCGTCGCCGAACTCGTCGATGAAGTCGGTCAGGTTGATGTTCAGGTGGGAGGCGGCCAGGGCGGCCGGTTGGGTCAGAGCGTTCATGTGCATCTCCTGCAGGTGAAGAACGGAGCAGGGTGTGCACGGTCCCCTTCGGGTACCGGCATACCCTGCAGGGTGGAGTGGAAGGAATCGCCGCGGGGGCGAGGTCAGTAATCGCTAGGGAGCAAAAGCGTGGTTGAGCTGCGGTCTGCCTCAGTGATGATCCAGAGCCTGGATTCGTCGCCGGCGTCGATGTCGTAGGACGACAGCAGCCGATCGCCGAACTTCAGGGCTCTCTGGTTGGTGTTCCAGTCTTCCTGGTCCAGCGTCCCCCAATCTCCCGCCAGATGGCGTTTCAGCAAAGGCGCTGGGTTGAGTTGACCGGTTTCCACCAGGTGGCTCACGGCTGCGGTCATTACGACCCGGCCAGGGCTGATCAGCAGCGGTGCGGGTGCAGGGGCCGGCTCAGGTTGGGGCTCTTCAGCTTCTTCCGTGGTCGCGGCCGAGGAGCTGATGGTCAGCACGCGGCCCTGATTGACCGAGGAGGGTGTCATTTCCCATGCCCGGATGATCGGGATGAAACGGTCGGTGAGGATCCTCACCTCGGTGATGTTGCCGTCGTCGTCCTCGGTGAATTCGGTCTTGCGGACCTTGTCCTTGTAGGTGTCACCCTTCACGACCAGGATCCGGCCCGACTTCGATCGCACGACGCCAGATATCGCGCCGGCGGCCAGGGCAAGGGCCAGGTGCCAGCGAGACAGCTCGCGGACTGGTGGGCGCGGCTGCAGCCCCGCTTGCGCGAAGTGCAGGTTGAAGTCAGGCCAGAGACCTCGCAGCCGCTGGATTTCACCGGCGAACTGCTCCGGCTCCAGGGTTACTCGGTAGAAGTGCTCCAGCTCGCTGGTGGCCGGCAGAACCACGTAGGGTTCCCACGGCCAAGCCGCTGGAATTTCCTCGGCCTTTTCCTGGCCCGCGCCGATCGCCTGCAGGTGAGACCTCACCTGATTGGCGTCCGCCCGGGCCAGGTCCTGCCGACGGACCCGGATGCCAAAGATCACCACCTGCTTGAAGGTAGGATCCGCGGCTGCGTAGATGCGCAGGCCGGTGAAGTGGTTGCTCAACCAGCCAGTCAGCTCATCGTCCAAGACGTAGTGAGGAACAATCAGAACCATGACGCCGCCGTACTGCAGCAACGGCAGGCAGCGCTGGTAGAACGCTTTCTCCAGACGCCGGCGGCCGCTGCCCTGGTACTGCGACGCACCGGAGTGGTCCGCCACCAGGTCGCCATAAGGCGGGTTGAGCCAGAGCAGCCCGAACGACTGCCTGCTGATCATGGTGTCGAAAAGGTCACTGTGCAGCACTCGGTCAAGCAGTCCTCGGGCATGGTCGGCGCGCTCGCGGTCGTACTCGACAGCGAGGGCTTGGACCTGATCGCGGCCGAGGGTGTGTGCTGCCTCAGCCAGGGCAACACCCTCACCGGCGCAGGGGTCACAGATCCTCATCCTGCCCGACGGGGCAGGAGTGAGGGCCTGCAGAGCGCGTTCGAGGGTGACCTCATCGGTAGGGAAGTAGCCGTTGCGTGCAAAGTTGCGCGCCAAGCGCGGGAACATGAGGGCCATGGGGCCTCCTTGAGTCTGAGAGGGACGGCTCAGGCTTGCGCCTGAGCATCGGTGGTAAGAATGCTTTCGCGGATCAGCTCACCGAGGGTGGGCTCGAGCACGTCGACCCGCAGGGCGAGTCGCCAGGCGCAGACGTTGCCGATCGTCCCTGGCAGGGCGGTCAACATCTGGTGCTGGGTGAGGACCTCCATCACTGGCTCGCGCCAGTGCTGTAGGAGGGGGAGCGGACAGGTCTCCATCACCAGCGGCCAGAGCCTTTGGTGTGGACCCTCATCGCGCTGCAGGAGTGCAAAGGCGAGGTGGTTGCTTCGGTCAGGCGCCGAGGCGCGCCGATCGAACAGCCAGAGGTTGAGCAGGGTGCCGAACAACGTGCCGCGGAATAGACGGGTGGTGCGTTTCTCCAGGAGATCCTGGTTTGGGAAGACAGGTAAGCGGCGGCCGTCCACGATGATGTGGAAATGGTCGATGCCATTTTCTTCCCGGCCCAGCGTCAGCCTGGCCAGGAACTCTTGTGTCACGGTGTCGCGGCCCCAGGCCGAAAGAAAGACCAGGTTGCGCTGCTCGTCGCACACGCAGGCGTCGACGTACAGGTCTGGGCACTCTTCGATCTGGTAGAGCGGGGTGGGACTGGGCATAGGAACCTCCTGGAAGGAGGAGCCACACCGCCCTCGAGGGGCGGTGAAGCCCCTCGGGGTGTAGTCCAACTGGTGCAGGGGAACGTGGTGGCTACCGAACGCTCTTGGTGTGAGGATCGAAGCTGAGCCCATCGGCTTGGTGCAGCGGCCCTTGGCCGATCAGGAAGACCAGGCAGAGGTACTGATCGCGTAGCGCGACAGCCGCTTCGGCCTGCTCCAAGGTCAGCGACAACTCCTCGATGAACAGGTCGATGAGCTCGTCATCGCCGGCGACGTCGTTGTTGGACAGTTGGTCCTCGAGGTAGGCGAGGGTTTCCTGGGTGAGGTTGGTGAACAATGGGTTCATGGTGTGCTCCTGGTGGTAGACGAGGAGCGCCCTTGAGGGAGCCCCTCAAGGGAAGTGGTTGGTGCGGTCAGGCTTGGTGTTCGTGCGTCAGGTGTTCACGCCATTCCTGGTTGATCTCATCGTGAGCCAGGTCCAGGAACTCCAGCGGACAGCCGTAGTAGAACGGGCCGGCGCTTTCCGGAATGGTCTTGTAGCCCCATTGCCCGGCCAAGCAGTCCAGCAAGTGCAGCTCGATCATGGTGATCGAGTGACCGGCCGGCTTGCCGAAATAGAATCCGGCAAGGTGAAAGGTTCGTTTTACGACAGTCCAAAGTTCATTGCCGGAGACTGCGTGTGCCAGCACCTCGGTGCTGCCTGCGAAGGTACTGGTTGGGGCCAGCAGCTCACGCAGCAGGTCTTCCTTCGTCTGATGTGAGAAAAGCCATCCCATAGGTGTGCTCCTGTGGTTGGCCAGGTCTCCCTGACGGGAGAGCCCGGCAGGGGTTGGAAGGGTGTTGCTTCAGCGTGTTGCGCGCTCAAGGCGCTGGAGGAGTCGGTAAGCTGTTTGCCTGGCCTGCCAGTCGCAGTACAACCAGGGCTCGTTGTCGGCCGCATGCTCCGGCGAAGGGGTCTTCACCCGCTCACGCAGTGCGATGATGGCCTGGTCGACGACAGATCGGTCGAACACTGCCGCGCGGAACTGGTCAGCCAGATTGTCCAGTCCGACCTCGCGCAGCGAGGCGCAAACCAGCAACAACTCCTCGCTGAAGCCTGGGGTGTTGTAGATCGATTTCATGTTCATGCGGCCTCCTTGCGGGTCCACACCTGTTGTTTGAAGTCGAGCTCATAGCCCAGCGCGCCGAGTCGCACGCACTGTTGGCGTAGTCGCTTGCGGTCGACCGTGGTGTCCAGCTTGACGATTTCGCCTAGCGGCCAGACCGTCCCGAACAGTTCTGCATCCGCATCTGTGTCCAGAGGGGCGGCCTGCTTTGCAGAAGCCGGAGGGTCCATACCGAAAGGCGCGTAGTCCCCGGTTGCAGCGGGGCGCAGAGGCTTCGGTTTCGGGGGCGACTTCGGGGGGGCCGCCGGTGCGGCAGTGGGTTGCTGGATCGCGGGCACTTCGTCGAGCGGATCCACCTCATTGCCAGAGAGACGCTCTGCCTCCTCGTCGCTGAGGTTGTCCACGTCGTCCAGCGTCATGCTGTCCAGCTTGGCGCGGATCTCGACGACCAGCCGGCCGCCGGTGGTGTAGTAGGAGGGACGGATCTCGGTGATGGCGAAATCACCGCGGTACTTTCCTTCGATGTGCTGGTCCAGGAGAGCGTCTTTGATGACGAACTCCCCGATCGAGGTCGAGAGCTTTCCCACGTTGAACTCGCCATTGCGACCGTTGATGGTTCGAATGGCCAACTGGCCGGGTATGTTGATCATGGCGTGACCTGCGAAAAGGATGATCCCGCCGAAGCGGGATCGTGGTGAGGGGAGAACTACTCGGTAACCGGGTTGCCCGGGAGGCTTTCTTCCTGCAGCTCGATGCGCAGGTAGGAAGGCTCATCGGACGGCTCGACTATCGAGAGGACCAGCAGCGCGAGCGCGCGGTCCTGCCCCTCTTCCTCCTTGTGGTACAGGTGGAATTGGATGTGCTTCGCGGTCGGCTGGAGCGAAAGCTCCTGCCAGGCGGTTTGAACGACACTGGCCAGCCGGGTGCCCATCTCGTCGACCCTGGCAGGGTTGGCGAGATAGACCAGGCGCAGCCAGGCCGCGTTGGTGAGAACGATCGGGAGTTTGAGGTACGCAGCAGTGTGACCTGCGCTGGAGTGGTTGTTGAGAGAGGTCATGAGAGGTCTCCGAATACGCAGGCCTCTCCCGCGGGGATGAGGTCCCCGCGTGGGTGGGTAGGATGCACTCCATCACTTGCGTGATGCGACCGCGCTGCCGAGTGCTGTGGCGGTCTTGGGTGGGTTAGCGCTTGCGCGCCGGAGCCTTAAACCCTGGCTCCTTGGGAGGCGCTGTCAACGACAGCGAGCCAATTCGAATTCGGGGGCTGGCGGGATTTCCCGCCGGCCGGATTGCTCAATCGTCATAAAGCGGCAGGCCCTTGAGCGTGGGCGCGAATGGATCAAGTACCAGGAGCCGAATGTCTGCTTGTCCCGCGAGGTGAAGCAGATCGACCAGGTGTTCGTCGAGGCCGAAGGCAAGCTGTTCTTGTCGAAGAGCGGCTGCGGTCATCTCCAGGATCTCCAGACACTCATCCGTCCAAGGGGTGTTGTGCAAGCGAAAGCCCACGGCACCGTGCTCGTTACACCAGAAGAGCGATACCAACACCGAGGGCAAGCGGATAGGCATCTTGGTCGAGAACCTTTCGTAGAGGCTATTCCACGCGCTGATGGGTAGATGTGTTTTTCTGATCTCCCAGCAGCGGTTATAACCGCCGCCGAACGAAAGGTATCGAACGACACTCTCGGCTTCGGTCAGTGAGTATTGATCTCCGATAAGCTTTTTTCTGCCGTCCTGCTCACCGTAGATGCTGTAAAGTACGTTTCTCACTATTCCTTGGTGAGGGCATTTTTCAACTCTTTCATCGTCTAAGTCTTGGGTTACCACGGCGAAATCGCCATTGAAGTAGCACAACTCGCACTGAAAATATTCGTCTGGGAGGTGCTGCTGGGTTTCATGCAGTGCGCGGTAGCACGGTAGATTGTCGCCTTCGTCAGTGATCTGTAGGTTTCGCTCGATGCGGAAACTCTCATAGCCGCGAATAAACGGATTGAGTTGAGTCATGGGATATCTCCGGTTGCCGGGAAGCCCATGCCCTTGGAGGCTATGGACCTCCAGGTGAGTAAGGGGCGCCGAAGCGCCCTGGTGATGTCGAGTTGTTGCAGTTAACGCGATAGGTCTTCTTAATATTCCCGTTGCGTCCAAGTGCCGTTGTCTAATGCCTGTTGGGCAAGTTCGCGTGAGGGGTAATATTCAACCGACTCGCGCGAGGCTGGTCCTTCTTCATCAAGGGTGCCGATATAAAAGCCGGCGTTGGACATTAGAACCTGCAGCGGCAGTTCGAGACGAAGATGGGCGAGTGCCCGCTTTCCGTAGTGCATGGTGATTCTCCTTTCGGTAGAAAACACCAGTCCCATGGGGACTGCGGTCCCCTAAATGGGAAATGTTTGGCGATTATGCCAGGGCAGATACCTGGGCATTGTTGCTGGCCAGGAGCAGCCAGGCGAAGTTGCAGAAATGACTGCTAAGCAGCAACTCGTCCTCGACTTCGGAGAGGCAAACTTCCTCTACTTCCGGCAGGGCGGGCAGATCTACGATTTGGATATTGCTCATGATGATCTCCAGATAATGGAGAACACCACGCCCTGGGGGAGATGGTGCCCCCCGGATGGGTATGCGATGAAGAGTGGCGCATAGCGTAGTTAGTGAAAGGCCCTCGGGATGAGGGCCGGTATTCGATCAAGCCGTGCTCAAGCAGCGGCTTGTTCAGCGTGCTCAGCAGGAGCTGCGGGCTCACCTTGCGGTTCGCCTTGGCTTTGCTGGGCTTTTTCAGCTTCTTCCTTCGCATCGTAGACGGTGGTGCCATCCACTTTGATCCAGGAGATGAAGAGCAGCCGGCCTTTGAGGCTTGCGCCGGACTGGCCTTTTTTCTCACCTTTCTCGTAGGTGAAGGAATCCGCCCAGATGTCGCCGATACGGAAGGAAATCAGAACCTTCTTCTCGGCATCGACTGCTTCCATGCAACGGCGGACAAGCTTTTCAGCCTGGGCGCCGACCACTTTGCAGTCGATGTAGGAGTACTCCACGCTGTCAGTCGAGCCATGGAGGGCTGCGACGGTTACGGCGAGGAACGGATCACCTTTGCGGACTTTCACTTCGCGAATGCGATTGAGGTAGCCGATACCGGTGGTGTGCAGGTCGAAATATTTGGCTTCTTGGGCTTGGGTGTTGTTGCTCATGATGATTCTCCAGTTTCGTAAGCGAAAGCGGAGAAACACCTTGCCCGTCAGGGAAAAGTATTCCCCGCATGGGTCGGTATTGGGAGGTAAATCAGAGGGAGAGGGCTTCCATCAACCTGTGGGTTGATTGATCGCGCTACCGGAAGCTGGTGCGACCTTGGGTTCGATCTACACGGAAGTCCGTGTCGTAGTCTTTCAGATCATGACTACTGGGGGAGGGTTGCCGACAACGTCAGCAGCTCACGGGGTAAAGGATGGGCAGGGGAAAAATGAATGTCAATACCCTCGAAATGAAAAAAGCGCCCAGTGTTGGGCGCTTTCATGGTCAATGATGACGGGGAAGAATCCGATGTTTTTGGCACCAGGTCTTGACTTGAGGCCAACTGAACCAGAGGGCTATGCCGGAGCAGATAACCACCAGGCTGGTCATGATGATCATGCCGAACTCGGTCTGGGACATTTCACTCCTCCTCCTCGGTGAGAGCGATACCTATGAGCCAGATTACCATACCCATGACGAAAGCATATGCCGTCAGCAAGCGGTGCTCGCTGAGGAAGATGCCCACCAGGCTCGCCGCAACGGCAGTGGTACCGATTTTTCGTAGATCGTCTGCGAATGCAGCACGCTTCGATTTCATGGTTTTCCTCGATGAATGCCGGAAAACCGTCCCCGCGGGAAGGTTTCCCGGCAGGGGTTGGTGAGAGGTACGGATCAGCAGGTCAGCGGAGCAACCGGTGCGATCAGTTGATCGAGGGAGCCCAGCTTGAGCTCCTTCCTGACCGGTGTTTTGGCCTTGGGTGTCGCCTTGGCCGGTTTGGATTTGCGCGCGCGCTTGGGCTTTTGCACTTCGCGCGTGTTGGCCAGATACCAGTCATTGAGGTTGACTTTCTTCAACCGGACGATCGCCGGGACGTCGCTGATGTGTTCCAGCTCTTTGGCGGTCGGGCCAGCAAGCATGGCGGGCTCGATACGCTGGACACTCGACGCAACCGGTGCTTGTGCTTGCACTACGACCGGAGGGCGACTGAGCGCTCTGCGGAACTCACGCACAACGCTGCCGAGGGCAAAGCCGATTTCGAAGCTGGTGGATTGCTTGGACATGGTGTTTCTCCTGCAGGTTGAGGGTGCGGAGAAAACACTGGCCCTGGCGGGGAAGTGGATTCCCCGCTGGGTTGCGGAAGGGAGCTTCTATCGACCGAGGCCGACCGACCGTGCTACCAGAAGCTATACGGTCTTGGGTTGGATCAACACGGTGGGCTGTGCTGCAGCACTTCGGATCCGAGCTGCATGGGGCATGTCGCTGACAACGTCAGCAGATCACGCGCTCATCATCGAAGCGGGGGGCGAAAGTGTCAAGGTCAAGCAGGAGGGGGGAGCGGATGCAGGATGCAGCGGGCGGAGAGCGAGGGCGGAAGAGCGCGGCTGGTAGAAACCCTGTCAAAGGTTTCCCCAGCCGTGTCTGGAAGGGGAGTCAAGTGAGCCACCTGTGGTTGAATCGTCGATCCCTGGGCATTGATCGTCTCGATCCCATCACCCGGCCATTATCGTGGCTTGGCCAGCAAACAGTAGGCACGCATCCGCGTACAAAGGGAGCCCTGCGTATCACCGGCGGGCCACCGGCAGGGAGAAGGATCCCGATGGGTAGCCTGATGGTCCTGGAGCAGGAGCATCAGGCTACCCATGGAGAGGGGAAAAGGAGGGGCCGTAACACCAGTACGACCCTTAAATCGAGGAAACACCGAACCTCTTGAGAACCCTATGTGCCTTTAAACTCGCTCGACACGAGTTGACGGCTGCATGACAAGCAAAAGAACAGGGAGACACAGGGAGAATTCTCAACCAGATCCGCACGCCCCACCCGGTGTTGTAGCGTGCTTACGGTTTGGCGATGAGGCGAACCTGCATCACCAGGGCGCTACTGATGACCGTCAGTAGCCAGCGGGGTGAAATCAAAGTTGATGGCATTATGTGTTCAGAAGGCCGGTTTATCAAGCAGCGCCGGGGTTTACTGGCCTCTGGAGGTTATTTGACCGCGACCACCGCGCCCTCGGGGATGGGCGCAGGGAGCGCAATGGCAGTGGCTCCGAGGCGGCGTGTGACTAACTGGCCGTTGCGCCTGACGCCAACTAGGTCGGATTCCGTACCGGCATCCACGGCTGCCGCCAGCCCTGCCGGCGGCGAGGCGATGAAGGCGTAGCTGGTGCCGGCGGCGATGTAGCCCTGAAGCCGCACTGGCTTGCGGAACCAGGCCGGTAGACCAAGAGCGGAGTCCGCCGGCGAACCGCTGAAACCGGGGTTGGCGTGTGCGTACTCCGCCAGCCTGGAGCGGTAGAGCAGCAAGCTCCTGGCCAGGGTGTCGACCTCGGCCAGCTCGGCGCTCGAGGTCGCGTGGTTGCTTTGTACACTCAGCCAGGTCCCGGTGATCAGCGCGAGCACCAGGACGATCCACATCAGCGGCATACGGCGGTCCTTGAGTCGTGGCGACCTGCTAGTTCACGCAGGTAACGGTGACGTTGGTCGAGTCGGGGGTCTTGTAGGGCTCCGGATAGTTGAAGCCCGGGCCGATCTCGGTGATCAGGCCGAACGAGTAGTTGGTGCCAAAGGTCTGGTTGAAGCCCACCGCGCAGAATCGGCCGCCGCAGGTGATCGCGTAGCGGACATAGTCGTAGTACATCATGCCGCTGTCCTGGCCGTGCAACGTACACCAGTCCTTGATCACGCCCGCAGTGGTATTCATGCGCATGGAGGCGGCGGTTCGCCCCCACTTTCCGTTCTGGCAGGACAACCAGAGTCCGGTGCTGGTAATGCCGGCGAGCCCGTTCGGCGAGCAGTCGGCCCCTTCGGTGGCCACGCCTTTGAGCTGCAGGTATTCGCCGACTTCCGTCCGGCCCTCGGCGGTGAGTTTGCCCGCCTTCATCTCGCCGCCGGTGTAGACGTTCTTGTTCATCCAGGAGCGCACCCAGGTGCTGTCGCTCATGTACCAGCCGCCGCCCCATTTCTCGTTGTACCAGCCCGTGTCACCACGGGTCCTGAACCAGCCTCCGGTGTACGTCTCGCCGGCGACGTCAGCAGTGCCGGCTTTCACCGTGCCAGTGGCTGTCACGTTGCGCGCGCTGATGTCCGCGCTGGTGGTGATGTTGCCGCTGGCCGTGATCGCCCCGGCCGCGGCGATATTGTTGCCTCCCATGTCCAGCGTGGTATTCATCCGGTTGAGTTCGGGATGACCCGGGACGGCATTGCGGTAGAGGTACTCGTTGGCGATGGCGCCGTCCTGGAAGAACAGCGCCGTCGCCAGGTGTCCAGCGCCGGGAGCGCTACCGAAATTGCTCAAGGCCACCTGCCAGGCGGCGCCCTGGGCGATACTGGTGTTGGTTTTCGAGATGTAGCCCCCGGTGGCTCCCATGAGCTGCGCGATCCGGCGGATCGAGAGTTCGGAAGCTACCTGTCCACCCGTGGTCACGATCAGCGTTTCGAGCTGGTTGGCCGCCGGCTTGCGGGCCAGTACCTGGTATTGCTGGCCGTAGATGTTGGTGTCGCGGAAGCCTGCGGGCAGGTAACGGGTGTTGCGCAACATCGGGACGGTGATCACCGCCGGGGCCGTGGCGCCGGCGCTGGCCAGAACCGTGCTGAAGTTGTCCTTCAGGTACTTCTCCGCTGCCTTGGCCACCTGCTGTTGCTGCTGGGCCGCGTGCTGCTCGTCCAGGCCGTCCAGGTAGCTCATCAGGACCGATATGCCGCCGGCGGTCGCGATGGCGATCACGACCAGGGCGATCATCAGTTCGATCGAGATGAATCCACTGCTGCGCTTACTCCTCATGGTGTTATCTCCACAGGCTTTGCCGGGACTGGCGAGCTTGGTCGTCCTGCAGAAGATGAGCCTCCTTTCGGCGGATCTTGTCGCGCATGGACGGGCCGTCGTCGCCGGTGAACAGAAGTGGCTCGGCGGTCAGGCGGCGCGAAGAACCATCGCTCTCCAGCGCTTGGCAGATCACCGCTTGGATGCCTTCGGCAACCACGTCGTAGGCGTTTCTCGCCAGTGGCTGGGCGAGCGTCACCAGGCGCTCGATCGCCTGATGACAGCTTTTCGCGTGAATGGTGGCGATCACCAGACTGCCGGTCAGAGAGGCCTTGCAGGCCTGGTAGGCGGTGTCCTCGTCGCGGATCTCGCCAATCAGCACCAGGTCGGCGCCGGCACGCAGCGTGCGCAGCAGAGCCTCGCTGTATCCGCCTGAGCGCCGTGAGGTTCTGACCTGGATGCAGCGGCCGAGCCCATGTTGACCGCTGAGGTTGGTTTCCTGCGGGTCCTCGACGGCGCAGCCCACCCCGCCCAGCTCCTGCAGGCGGGCCAGGAGCAGAGAGGCGGCGGAGCTGGTCTTGCCTGTCGCCATCTCGCCGCAGAACAGGACCAGGCCCTGCAGCTGCGGATCCATCAGCGCGGAAACCACTTCGCTCGGATAGCCGATCTCTTGGAACTCCCGCAATTGGGCGGTCGACCGGCGCAGCACGAATACGCTGCCACTGAACGCGTCCTCGAGGAGGGTGACGCGAAGCAGAACGCCGTCGACGACGATGGCGAACTCAGGATCCTGCAGCTCCTCCAGCGTTTGCCTGCAGAGCTGGAGCAGTTCCTGGGCGTGCGACTCCCACTCGCGAGGCACCTCGACTCGGCGCGCGCCGGCGCCGGCCAGGCCCTTCACGTCGGCGAAGCCTTCACCGAGGTAAAGGTCGACGAACTGAGCCTGGATGATCGGGTTCACACTCACGAACTATAGGTCCAGGTAATGCTGTTGCTGTCGCTGCTGCAGGCCTGAGTCGCGGCTGCGGTGGTCACTTCACCAGTGATCGCGGATCCGCTGTTGATCTTGGTCTGCTCGAAGGTGTTCTTCGCGATCTTGGTGGCCAGCGTGATACAGGCGTCCTGGGGCAACTTGCTGGTGGTGATCGAGAAGCCCATGCCGGTGGACGAGACAGTGACCGATCCGCCGTAGACGTTGTAGACGACGCCGGAGGAGACACTCATGTTCTTCGGCACGCCGTTGATTGCGATCAGGCTCGGGATCAGGTTGGTACCGCTGGAGCCGTAGCCCGAAGAGGTCTTCAGGGCACGTGCGTTGGCCGCAATGACGCTGATGTTGCGCTGTTCCTCGTTGGCGTTGGACGAACTGAACATCCCAGCTGCTGCGGCCAGCCCCAGGCCGACTCCGATGGCGATGATGATCAGCACGATGATCATCTCGATGGAAACGAAACCGCCCTGCGTCGGTCGGGAAGTGCGTTGCGTAGTGCTCATGGAGCGCTCCTTGGTGAGGTTTCAGTGGTTCATGGATTGGATGAGCTGCTGTGCCTGGTAGGCGCCGAGCAGGACCAGGATCATCAGCGCGCCGATGAAGATCAGGGCGAAGTTCTTCACCAGCCCGGCGGCCAGCTCGATCTGCTTGAGGCTGGTCTCCTGCCAGCGGCGGCTGAACTTGACCAGTGCTTCGGAGAAGCCTCCCCGGTTGGCGAGGATGCACAGGTACTGGATGGCCTGTCGGTCGGGGAAATCGTGACCGGCGCTGCGAAGGGCAACACCCAGGTTCTGGCCCAGACCCACGCCGTAGCGGGCAGCTTCCAAGCGCTGCTTCAGCCAGGGCGGGGAGATCTTGATCATGCTGGCCAGGCTGTCGTAAGGGCGTATGCCGGCGTTGAGCATGACAGCCATGTTCAGCAGGAAGGTGGTGCCCTGGAGCATGCGGTAGATGGACCAGGGCGGCAGCGTCCGGTCCAGCCAGACCCGGCCTTTCCAGCGGTAGGTAGGCAAGGTGACGATGACCACCACCGTGAGGGTGATGACGGCGACCAGAACGTAGATGCCAGGCCCTGTGACGAAGCTGGCAATGGCGTTGAGCGTGGCGAGCGGGCCGGTCCATGTGACTGGGTCGGAGAGCCTGGCCAGGCTGGGGACCATGCGATAGGCCACGATGCACAGCAGGAACACCATCATGGCGGACAGCGCCGAGGGGTAGAGCAGCGCCTGCCAGATGGTGGCGCGGATCCTGGCCTGGGCCTCGACCAGGGAGACGGCATCGCCCATGGCCTGAACCAGGTTGCCGCTCATCTCGCCGGCCTCGATCAGCGCTCGCTCCTGGGCGGGGAGATAGAGCGCCATGGCGGTGGCCAGACGCTTGCCGTTGGACAGCCCCATCAGCGCTTCGCGACTGGCGATGGCCACCGGATGAAACGGATGCTGCCCCTCATGAGCGAAGATCTTGTGCACCTCTGCCACAGCGTCCTTCAACGGGACACCGTTTTCGAGCAGGGTGGACATGCTTTCGTAGAACTGCAGGCGTTCCTTGCGGCCGAACTGCTTGCTGTAGAAGGCGAACTGCAACTGCTCCCAGAAGCCCCCCATCAGCACGCCTCCTGCGAGTAGAAGCTGTCGTCGAGCAGATGCTCATCGAAGTCGAGTGGCCCAATGAAATCCTCGACCATCTGCGGGTCGAACATGCCCTCGTTGATACGGCGGATGGCGTGGGCGTGCTTGGTGATGCCCTGCATGGTCTTGACCCAGTAGTTGCGTGCCTCGGCTGGGCCGCCCTTGGCGAACACACGCATGAAGGCCAGGGTGGGCAGCACCACCTCGGCGACGATCGAGCGGCCGTTGACCCCGGAGCCACGGCAGGCCTGGCAGCCAGGCCCCTTGACATGCACCTGGGAAACATCGGTCAAGCGCTGCACCCGTTCGACCAGGTCGAGCGCGAGCTGGTCTTGGTGGTCTTGGAAGCGCACTTTGCAGTGGGGGCAGAGCTTGGGCAGCAGGCTCTGGTTGATCAGACCGGTCAGCAGGGCCGGATCGAACAGCAAGCCGGGGTCGACGCCCAGGTCCCTCAGGCGCTGGACAATGCCGATCGCGCTGTTGGTGTGCAGGGTCGACCACAGGCCGTGCCCGGTCATCGCGCCACGGAAGGCGGCGACAGCGGCGAAGAGGTCGCGCACTTCGCCGATCATCATGTAGTCCGGATCCAGGCGCATGCCGTTGGCGATGCCTGCGGCCCAGGCCTGGCGTTCTGCGTCTGGGTCAGTGGCGTCATAGACCAGTGGGGTCTGGTTGATGCCTTCGCCGCGAATGCGGTATTCCGGTGGATCCTCGATGGTCAGGATATGCTTGGATCCGCCATGCAGCTTATCGAGTCCTTCCATGGTGACCTTCAAGGTCATCGACTTCCCTGACCCGGTGGGGCCGGACAGGATGTTGATGCCGTAAGGCATGCGCATCATGCGATCGAACAGCGCGTTCTGCTCGGGCAGGTAGCCGAGCTGCTCCAGGCTGTCGAGGCCGGTATCGTCGTAGAGCAGCCGCAGGATCATCAGGAACCCCCCGGCGCGCGGGCGGGTCGCGATGCGGGCACCGAACAGGTTCAGCTTCTCGACGAAGGCCTGGCTCATCCGCGCGTCTTGGTCCAGTTGCGGCTTGAAAAGCGGCTCGGCCACGTCGCACATGGACTGGTAGATGGTTGCGCAAAGTTCGTGCAGTTCCTGGCTGCGGAACTGCTCGACGGTCTTCAGCAGGCCGTCGACGCGGAAACGGATCTTGCTGCCGGTGCCGGCGGGACTCACGACGAAATGCACGTCACTGGCGCGCAGCTCAGTGGCCTTACGAATGATCTTGACCACGCGCTCCTGCATCTGGGTGGCGCGCTGGCCATCGCTATCGACCAGGCCGTCCATGGCAACGGCGCGGTAGAGCTGGTGAATGGTCTGCAGGTCGGTGAGGTTGAGCTGGTATCGGAAGCCACGGCGGTCGAGACGGTCGATGAACGACAGAACGTGAATGTCGTTCTGGTGGCTCTCCGATAGATAGAGCGTGCCGTCGGCGGCCAGGGCCATGATCTCCTGCAGGTGTTTCGAGACCTCCCACTCGCCACCGTCGGCGGTGAGCAGTTGGGTCACCATGGAGGGCTGTACAAGCGCGGCAATCTGAAGGTTCGTCATGGCGGTACCTACTGGATGAACGGCTGCGGTACTGCCCCGGGCAGCGCCGGCGGAACGGAGGCGCCTTGGGCCGAGGAGGCGGCTTGGGTCGGGGCAACGCTGGAGAAGCCCACGGGCACGCGGTTGCCGTCCTTGTCGGTGAGTACGACCTGGTCCAGGGAGATCGACTCGACGCGGTAGTTGCCCGGCAGCTCCGCGCCGCTGGCGGCGTCCACCTCGTACCCGCCCGGGAACAAGAATGTGGCAGTCATCTTGCCGCCGGCGCCGTAGATGGTCCGCACCACCGGCGGAACCGGCTGCGTGATCGTCGGCGGCGCCGCCGGCACCGGCATGGCGAACATCTGCCCCTGGGTGCTGACGACCTGGCCGGTTTCGCCTTTGCCCTCCAGTTGCCGCTGCGCCGTGGCCAGACGCACCTTGGCCTCGGTGAGGATGGCCTGGGCCTGGATCTCCGCCAGTTCGCCAACGGTGCCGGCGCAGGCCTGGCCGGACGCGAGGAGGAAGAGCACGGCCACGGCCATGCCGATCGGCTCAGTTCGCATAGATTTCTCCTGTGACAGTCCAGTCCAACTGGCTGTCCTTGAGCGTGGTTTCGAGGTTGGTAATGCGGACCCCGGCGGCGGGCAGCCCCTGGAAGGTCAGGTCTGCCGGGAGCCTGGTCTGGGCGCTGAAGGTGAATTTCTTCCAGGAAGGCAACACCACTTGCTGCTCCGTCGCCGCTTCCGCGCCAGGAAGGGGCGGAGTTGTCTCCTGGCTGATCGACAGCTTGGGCTCGACACCCTGACGGTACAGATGGCTGGTGAGCGCCTGCAGCGCGTCGTCGGCTGGCTGCAGTGGCTCATCGCTACCGATGGCGACTTTCAGGTCGACCTTCAGGGCCGCGGTGTTGCCGTTGTCGATGACGAAGGTGGGGCGGTCAGCGAACAGGTGCTGGCTGGCCGCTGTCAGGTCGGCTGCCGTGCTGTTGCCGGTACGGTGGTAGGTGGCGACCAGGACCCTGCCGTCGCACTTGCTGGATTCGAAGAGCCAGCCCTGGATCGACAGCGACAGTACCCCCGTTGCCTTGCTACAGGCGCGTAGCATGTCCTCGAGGTCAGGCATAAGCGTCCAAGGCTTCTGCAATGACGCCAGGTCCAGCGGCTGCTTGGCCTGGGCGTTCTTCTCGGCCAGCTCGGCGAGGCGCCTCTGCTCCTCGAGGAGCGCGGCTTGTCTGGCGAGCTCTTGCTGGTGGGCATTCCATAGGTAGTAGGCGGTTAGCGACCCGCCTACCAAGCAACCGAGCAGGGCCACTGCCGTCCACTCCCTTGCGGACAAGCCGAAGGTGAGTTGCCGGAGGCGGTAGTCGCGCCGCAGGCGCTTCGGCGCGAGCAGTTCCTCGATGTCGAAGTCCTTGACGGGGAATTCGAATCCTTCGGGAACGAAGACCTGTGCGTTTCGAAGCACGCCGCGCGTAGAGAGCTTCCTGATCCGGTCCCTGGCTTCGTCGAAGGTGGTGACCAGGTCCTGGCCGGGGACGATCGCGCCATCGAGCGTGGCAACCAGTGCGTAGCGGTCCTCGTCGACCTTCCAGCAGGCCAGGAAGTCGCCTTCGAACTGGCCTGAAAGCGCCGAGGCCAGGGAGTACATGCCCTTGACTGCGCCTTGCGACTTCGAAACGAAGCCGGCCTGGATCACTGTCGGCGAATGGCGGATGGCAACGATGTCCAGATGCTCTTCCTTGCCCAGCTTGCGCGCTTCCTTCATGTACTGCCGCTGGCTGGATAGCGGCCGCCAGAACAGGCCGCTGACGAACTTGTTGCCGTGGTAGCTCAGGATCGAGACGTCTGGTCCACGGCTGCCGAGGTCAGGCTTCTCCATGGTTCAGCCCAGCACGACGGGGGTGATCAGCACCACGATGACCTCGCGTTTGGTATTGCGGGTCAGCCCGCCGCCAAGGCCGAAGAATCCGGCGTCGCCGGTGCCGACCTTGTTGGTATCCTCGGTGGTCTGGTCGAAGCCGGAGAGCACCAAGGTCTCGCCGCTGCGCAGGCGTACCTTCTGGTCGAACAGCTGGATGTCGTAGCTCGGGAACTGGGCTTTGGAGTCTCCGCTGGTCTGCATTTCGAACGTCGGCCGGGAGGTCATGTTGATGTTGATCTTCAGCAGCATCTCGCCGCTTTCCATCACGAACGGCAGCAGGCTCATGTTGTAGCCGCTGGTCACGGCGCCCGGGATCAGCGAGGTGGTACTGCCGACCTGGGCGACGTTGGAGATCTGGCTGGAGGCCAGGTAGCTGTCGTAGCGGCCGATCTGGATCGGCGCCGACTGGAGGTTGAGCGTGGTCACGGACGGGGAGCGGACGGTCGAGACGCGGCCCTGCTGGGCCAGCGCCTGGACCATGGCCTTGGATCCTGCCCAGGCGCTGTTGGCGGTATCCAGGATGCTCACGGAGCCGGAGATCGCGCTTTGATCGATGCCCGGCATGGTGTTCTTCAGGCCGATGCCCCACTTGTTGTTGAGCGACTTGTAGACCAGGTTCCAGTCGATCCCCAGTTGATCCTTGTCGGTCAGGGCGACCGAGAGCACGTTGACGTTCAGCAGCACCTGCTTGGTGATGCTCTCGTTCTCCCGGTTGACCAACTGCTGGACGCGGTTGAGGACCTCTGGTCGGTCGGTGACAGTCAGGGTGCCCGTGGCACGCGACAGCGACATGCGTCCCATGCTCGGCGTCAGCATCGAGTTGATGCTGTTCTCTATGTCGCTGAGGATCGAGGTCTTCAGCTCGGAGCTGGTGGTCTGCTTGCTGCCGGAGTCGCCGCTGATGCCGGAGCTGCCATTCTGTCCAGTGGATCCGGAGCCATCCCCGCTGATGCCGGCGGCCGTCGTCATACCGGAACGCACGGTGGAGTCCACCGTGTTGACGTCGTCGAAGGCGTAGATGCGGAAGGTCCGAGTGTCCAGGTAGTAGAACTCGACCCGTTTCTCGGTTGGGTTGTAGCGCCAGGACACGCCGGCGCGGGCGGCGATGAGATCGAGGAATCCGCTGACCTTGCCGTTCCATTTGATGTTGTACAGCGACCGCGGGCCGTAGGACCCGAAGCTCGACCCCATGCTGCCGCCGGCACCTAGGGACATGCCGTTGGCGACGGAGGCAGGAAACAGCATGGTGGCCATGTCCTGGCCGCCTTGGATGGGCGGAGGGGCGGTGCTCGCGTGCTGCTGAGGTTGCAGGGCAAAAGCGGCCGGGTTCAGCGCGTCGGGCGTGATACTGACCGCCAGGTGGCATTGGTTGATGACTTCCTGGGCGGCCTCCTGCAGCGACGCTGCGCCTGCAGGGCGCCACGTCACGATGCAGTCACTGGACAAGGTGTGCGAAACGCTCAGGGGCTTCGTGCTGACCCAGGGTTTGTCGGAGAACACCACCGTATCGCGGCGATCCGGTCGGGTGTTGCGCATCTGTGCTGCGATCGTCGACGCGGAATCTGCCGTAGCTTCGACACGATCCGCCGACTCGTTCACCCGCGTGACCGAGCAACTGGCCAGCGCGGGGATCAGGAGGCAAGGCAAGAGGTTCTTCAGGGGGGCACGCATCAGTTCTTGCGCTCCTTGATGATGATCAGGGACTGCGGCCGGCTGGCGTTCACTAGGAAGGGCCGTTCGGCAGCGTCATACAGCGGGAACAGCTCGGATACCGCGTCCTCGAAGGAGCCGTGGAAGGTCAGAGGAGCTTCGATCGGATAGTTGAGATCCAGCGGCTCCCAGCGGACGGTCCAGCGTGCGCGCTTTGCCCAGGCTTCCAAGGTGTCGCGCAGGGTTGATCCCGTTTCGGCTGACCAGAACTGTGTCAACTGCCGGCTCGGCTCTGCCGGCGTGAGCACCTTGACCGGAGGGGCGGAAGCCACGGTGGCCGGAGTGGGCGGCGTGGACTTCACGGCGGAAGCCAGGGGCTTGATCGGTGCCGAAGCCGCGGGAGGAGAAGAGGGGTGGCCATCCTTGGCCGGTGCGGCTGGGGGGAGCACAGTGGTGGATTCAGGCTTCTTGGTCGGAGCGGGGCTGGTTGTGATCGGCGCCGGCTTTGGCACCGAGGCGACCACGACGGGCGACTCCAGCGTGCTGACTTTTTCTGTGGAGGAGGGTTGCGCTACCGCCGCTGGAGTTGGGGCAGCGGGCTTCGCATACAGTTGCTGGACCGGTTTCGGCCTCGGCGTCGGGGGAAGTTGATAGCCTGGGCGAAGCACGAAGCAGACCTGTCGCGCCACTTCGTCGACCTTAACCTGCCAGGCTGGACCGGAGAGGACCTGGAGGGTGTTGCGCAGGGTCATGGGGCCGAGCTTGTACTGAGCCGCCGGCAGCGGCCGGGTGTAGAGGATGTTCACATGACCGGCCTCTGCCGGGCACAGCGAGTAACCCGAGCGGCTCATCACGTACTGCATGGCATCTTTGACGCTCGGGTTCATGCTCGACGGGATGGTCACGTCGATAATCTGTGCCATCAGGTCGCGCTGGCCAGCGTCCGGCTGGGTGCTGACCAGGGTGTAGCGCCCGTAGCGCACGACGGGCTCCTTCTCCGGCTGTACGCCATTCGGGTACAGGTCCGGTGAGAGCAAGTCTGGATTGCGGCTGCTGTCGAAGGCGGGCCTGGCCGGCTCAGCCTTGTGGGTCGTGCAGCTGGCGAGCAGCAGGCACAGCGTGAGAGTGGTCAACTGCCTGGTCATTGAGGCCCCCTTTGATGATGGGGCACACAGTGGCAGGCCATCCGCCATGCTTCAGCAGGAAATACTCGGCAACAGGGGAGGGGATTTCTCGATGACTAGTCAGAGGGTGAATGAGGCAGGCGTAAGGGAAACGGATTAGGAACGATGAAGGTTTTTCATGTTACGCCTAAAGCGAGCTAGGTGGGAATCGTTGTTAGAAATGGATAAGATAGAAGTTCTATTCGTTTAGAACGCTTTGTTGAATTCAGGTCTGACAGTACGGGGTGCTAATTGAGCTTTAAATACTACTGGGCTAAGTTTTTCTGGGGAGTTTTCTTCTTTGCTTTAGTTGCTTGGAAAGGCTCCGTTTTTCCCAGCCTGGCATCAGTTGACCCCTTGGTAGTGGCTGGATTCAGTACTATCCTGTTTCCTTTCTCGGTAAGGCTTGTTGAAGACTTCGCTTTAAAATATACGGAAAGGGAGTTCTGGGTCACGGGCTTTTTCTCCGAAACCCCTGCCAAAACAGGTCTGTATGCAGTCTTTTATTTGTCTTGTTATTTGTTTTCAATCCCCTTGGGGATGATTTTTTTATTCTATAAATACGGAAAGGCCTCGTAGGATTTAACGAGGCCTGGCTTGGTTTTAAATGGACATTACAAGGTTGTTTGCTTTTTCTAGAAGGCCTTCGTCAATCATCGCCCCGGTAACTGCCATTACCAGTGCGAACCCCAGAATGCCTATAGGAGTGGCTGTTGCCGTGGCAAATGCAATACCCACAAGCCAACTGGCGGCCGCACCAGCAGCTAGTGTTTCAACTTTTACAAAGAGTGGTTTCCAGTCCCCGGTTTCCGTAGATCTCTTGAACTCTTGGTACAGACTGGCGGCGTCAATAGCTTTGCCTACAACTCCAAAGCCTTTGCTAAATTTCTCAAGGCTCTTCGCCATCATCTGCTTGTCTAGAGAGTCAAAGGCTTTGGCAATGGCTTGCCTATCTTTAAGGCTAAGTTTTTTATCTAACGCATCTTTGTGCTTTTCAAACGACTTGATTGCTTCCGCCGAACTCCTGATATTTTTCCCCCTGGCGCCTTCGGCCAGTTGGCGCGCCATCTCCGATGTTCGTGCGCCAAATTTCTCAGTTACTTCCTTATAAAAGTCGGCAGTAAATTTAACAGCATCTTGCAACGCTTGTTCCTCGGCCGCCTTGCGTTCTGCTTCTGTCCTGCGTCGTGTCGTTTCGGCGTTCAGCTTATCTAAGCGGGCTTGTAGACTGGCTAACTCATCCACAAGTAGCTCACCATTGTAGATGGCTTTCTGCTTTTCTAGAGGGGTTGGGGCATTCTTGATAAGAGTATTGTTTGTGGTCTGCAGCTGCTTTTTATCAGCAATTGCTTGCGTAACCAGTCTTGTGGCACGTTCAAGCCATTGTTCTGGCGTTGGGCTGACCAATGGAGGCAAAGCACTTCCCGCTTGATCAAGCTCGGATTGTACTTTCATCTCGAGATTCGCCTTTCGGGTTCTATAGTCCCGCTCCAATTGAGAGAGGTCCTCTTTTTCCTTTAGCGCTTTTTGCTTGTTGAGCTCCTGTCTTAGCACGTTTACCGCTTCAGAGAGTGAGTCTTGTTTGTAGTAGGCAACCGCCCGCTCCAGTTCATCTCTAACAAGCTGCTGAAAAGGGTACTTCTTTCTTTCTTCCCAAGAGTTCTTCTCCCAGATCTTGACCCAGGCCTCATAGATGGAGAGGCTTGACTGCTTTTCGTAGTCAATGAATGGGCCTTTGGTAAAGGTCTTTTTGTATCCTTCAAGATCAGATTCCATCTTGTGCAGGACAGCCGACATGACATCGACTCGCTCTTGCCTTGTGGCTTCCCTTTTTCCTTGAGTGATCTGCTTTAGCAAGCCATCGACTTGGTCAGATACTTTCTTGTTGATCTCTTTCTTTTCCTTTGTTCCTTGTTCAACAATAGATCGGACTGGATAATGAATGTTTTTCTGTAGATATATATCCCTTTGAATCAAGTCACCAAACATATTCCCGGCAACGGCCGCGCTATCGATTGGGGGAACCTCGTATGCGTATTGATCGTCTGGACCTTGTGCGACAATAACCATGGAACCAGGTAGTTCGTTGTCATTGGACATTTAGACTTCTCCATTGGTGAGTGTGGTACAGAAACAGTGCCGATTCAGCGCTGAAAATTGAACCCCAAAGCTTCAATGTGCGGGCAATGCACTCAGAAGACACGTCAATGCGCTGTAATGTAGTGGCAATAAGTACGGCTGCTTAAACTAGATATTCAGGAATGGGGTTGTCTGAGCCCACCCTGGTATTTCCTAGTGGCTATATATTTCTAATAACGAATTCATGTGCTCAAAATTCACGCTGAGTATGTGAGCCTCTCCGCAGAAAACAGCTACTTGATCCGCGACACCATTCAAGGGCCAAGATAGGGATAGCGGGCGCGGAAACAGCTATGTGCGTTCTCGATGTCCAGGTTCATGCTAAACGGGAGATTCACGTCGAGACCTACGCCATCAAAACGTGCTGACCATCAGGCTGGGGGCTCATCAGGTCTAGCAACAGCACCCAGGGTGCACTGGGGTTACTTCTTCGGACGTACACCGTACGGGTACAGATTTAGAGAGAGCAGGTCTGGATTGCGGCTGCTGTCGAAGGTGGGCCAGGCCGGCTCAGCCTTGTGGATCGTGCAGCTGGCGAGCAGCAGGCACAGCGTGAGAGTGGTCAACTGCCTGGTCATTGAGGCCCCCTTTGATGATGGGGCACACAGTGGCATTCGCCATGCCTCAGCAGGAAATACTCGGCGAAAGGCCAGGGTATTTTCATCTACGTGGCTGTGACGCTCACGGTCGTTGGTCAACGAGACACTAAGGTATGTGAAGGAGCGTCTTTGCAAGGGTTATTGAGGCATACTGCGTGATGTTGTTGCAGCCTTGTTTGAAACTGGCGTCATTGGTTTTACTGTCCAATTTTGAAGTGAGACTCGGATGAACGTATTTGCACTTATTAATAATCCTGGTGAGCCTATTCCCCTGACCGAGGATGAGTATTACAGGCGAACAAATAGAAAGGAGCCGTATGTTCAAAGTGTGAATGGGGTTTTGAGATCCTATGCGATCTGTCCCTCGTGCAAGAATCCAACAGTTATGGTGAATAGGACTGCAACTGAGACGCGCAGCGGTAGCTTCTATGCTAAACACTACAAAGGAAATGTTCGTGGTGTTGCTAACTATGATGAGGGAGAATATCTAAACTGCGATCTTACCAATTCATCGAATATGGACGATAGGGTTCGGCGCCCTCCCTCTCAGAGGAGGAAAATTGATGAGGTAAAGCAGGCGCTAGTGATGGCGTTTGATCTGGTCGTCTCATTTATTGAAACTGATGTAGGGGTCAGGTTCGTAGACCGTGTTTTGGAGGATATGCTTGACGATTTTGCCAAAAATAAGGGATACGAGTATAAGGCGATTAATCTTTACAACCTGCCCTATGCGTTCGCGTACATGACAGAGTCCAAGGATATATTTGGTTGCTCGGTCAGTGATGAGGTTGCAGAGAAGATAAATGCTCTTTCCGAAGGTTTTGAGGCCAAGCGTTACGGGCGATTTATCTATGTCCGAAGGAAAGGTGGCAGCCGCTCCAAGATACGGCTGCTATTCTTCGGTCACGCGGAGTCGATGAGAGATGGTGGTACAGAGTCCATTACTGTGCGGATTGTAGAGATCCCTCCGGGAGAGTCAGTCGATACAGCTAAATTCTTATATGAGAAAAAGATAATTCTCGATGGTGCGAAATTTTACAACTACTATATGAAGCGAAAGCGGCGTGTGGACATGGCTCACTCAAGAGTGGAGTAGGAGTACTTCCTTGATTTTTGAGTTCATCACTGCCTCTATCTCGTCGAGGGTGAATGGGTGCCGTGTAACTCCATCCTCGACGAGTTCTATGTATAGCGCCGGTACCGTAGGCTCCCGGTGAAGATAATATAAGGCGACCGTGGTCACCATTTCGCAAATTTTATCTGGGTCGGTTAGCGCTTCCCTAATATTCGCTAGCAGCTTAGGAGAGGCGGCTTGGGTTAGTTCGTAGAGTATGTCTATTTTTAGTAGCGCCTGCAGAATCATATTTCGTCGGTAGTCGATAGTTGGAGAGGGTTGCTCGAATCTCATTTCAGCGGGCTCCTGCTGGATAGTCGTTACGCTGAAGCTTGCTTCCTGTTGGGGCGAGGGTCAGCGAGAAATACTCGGTTGGTGGGTATATCTTTTTATCCTGCGGCACTTAGCCCTCGGCTAGGCTTGCCGCCAGTCGCGCGCGATTGCCGTCAACCTGCTCTGGCTCGATGAGGTCCTGGGCTACCTGGCGTTTCGCGTTGAGCAGCTGCCACAACTGCTCGTCGATCGTGCCCTCAACCAGTGGGATCTTCACCACCACCATGCGGAGCTGGCCGTTGCGGTACGCGCGGTCCTCGGCTTGTTCCTGCTGACCGGGAGTCCAGGGCAGACCGAGGAAAAACACGTAGTTCGCCGCAGTGAGGTTGTTGCCCGTCCCGGCGGCCGCCGTTGTGCAGATGAACACCCGGCAGTCGGGATCCTGCTGGAAGCGATCGATCGCTTTCTGCCGCTTGGTGAGCGAGTCATTGCCCACCAGCGTGACGCAGCCATGCCCGGCCTGCTCGCAGAGTTCCTTCAGCGCAGCCACGGTCGGCTTGAACTCGCAGAACAGGATCACCTTGTCCTCGGCGTCGAGCTCGCTCAACAGGTCCATCGCCACGCGAACCTTCACCGTTTCCAGGTAACGCCGCAGCGCGCCGAGTCGCGCGAAGACCGGTCGGTCCTCGAGACGCAGCACGTCGTATTGCTGGCGTTCCTCGGTGGAGAGGGCCACCTTCAGCAACTGCCGCTGCTTGCCCTTGAGGCTGGGCAGCACATCTTTGCGCCTGCGCAGCATCCAGTCACCCAGCTCCGCCCGCAGACTCTGGCGGAACTCCGGGTTGCCGGCGAAACGGTCGCAGAACTCTTTCAGCGGCAGTTGGCCGATGGGGTGGCCTGAGAGGCGAAGCAGGGTGTGCAGCTCGGTTTCACGGTTGAGCACCGGCGTGCCGGTAAGCAGGTAGCGGTTCGGCACTTGGGCGGCAATGTCGAAACCGTGCCGCGTGCATTGCGCCGTCGGTTCCTTCATCCGCTGCGCCTCGTCGATGACCATCACGGCGAAGCGCGAAGCGTTGGCGACTAAGGGGCTCAACTGCTCGTAGTTGACCAGGAGCCACTGCGCTTCTGGGTTGTCCTGCTGGATGGCCACGGTGGCCGAGGGATAGACCTCCTGGATTTCGCGCTGCCAATTGATCAACAGGGTGGCCAGGGTGATGACCAGAATTGGCCTGCCCGCCGCTCGGATCGAAGCGGCGATGACCGCCTGGCGGGTCTTGCCCAATCCCATGTCGTCGGCCAACAGGGCGCTGGTTCTCTGCAGCAGGTGAGCGATGCCGGCAGGCTGGTGGGCCAGTAGCGAGTAGCCCTGAAGCGCCGCCTCGATATCAGCCGAGCTGTACTCGGTGCGCTCGATCTCTGGCACCGCGGCGAGGTAGATGTCACAGGCTGACTCGTCCTCCAGGGATGGCGCTGCCGGTCCCTGCTGTGGACCGCCGATGCTCATGCTGGGCAGCTCGGTCGCCGGCGCGAAGCTACCGTCGCTGAGCAGCTCCTGGACGGTATCCAGGATCTCGAATTGTTCCTCGGCGAGGCCAAGCTCCAGGATCAGGTTGCTGCGGAGCAGCTCAGTTGTGGCGTCGATGCGCCAGGAGCTCGATGGGCGCAGGAACACCCCGCGCATCCGCCGAGCCACCGCCACCACACCGGGATGGAACTCGCCTGACAGCAAGACGCCGCCCTCGGCCAGCGGCGCGATACGCAGCAGCAAACCCCAGGTGAAGGCCTGTCGGTCAAGCGAGGCCTGTGCAGATTCGACCATGCCGCTGAAGTCCCGCCAGGACTGTGAGTGGAGGCCTCCAGCGAGCTCGGCGAGTCGGTTGTACAGCGAGTCCAGTTCGGGCAGCAACTTGCCCTTGGGGACCCGCCAGTAGCGGTGCAACGGATGCTCCCGGGCGCTGATGAAGAAGCCGGACAGTTCCAGCAGCGCGCGGTTGCTGCCTGCGATGTAGGGGATCTTCAAGCCGAAGTCGTAGCCGTCGAAGATAGCCCGCTGCAGAAGCGTCGAAGGAGTCGCGGAGGTACGGTTGACCAGGCGTGGACGGCTCATCGGTTTTCCAACCGAGTGAGCAGCCACTTCGCCGTGGCTTCGGCGAGGCCCGCCTTCCAGCGACCATCGGCGAAGCGCGTCATGTGGACGGTCATGTCGGGCCAGTTCAGGTTCGTCGCTATGGCTCCAGAGCGAATCCGTTCCATGAACCAGCGGTATGCTTGGCCGGCAGGGGAGTCGGCCGGCACGGGGGCATTATCGAATTCGCGCAATTGCACCGTGGAAAGGTGCTGGGGATTCCAGGGCCTACCTAGAGGCTCGCCATGTTCACGCCTGAGCTCCAATTCGGCAGAGGCCAGTGGACGGCCAGCCTCACGTACTGAGAGCAGTCGGCAGTCTCCTCGATAGGCGGCCTGGTCGTAGCTATCGATGCAATGGGCCAGCGCGATATGTTCGGCATAGAGGTCGGCAGGGCAGCGGAGCTCGACGATCTGCAGGCCATTGGGGCAATCGATAAGGCCGACAGGCAGCATTCCCTCCCAGGTGGTGTACTCGTCGGTGTCGACCAGATCGGGCAGGCTGCTCTGTACTGTTGCGCGCAGTTCCCTCTGGACCTGGTGGTAGTCGTCCACCAGATTGCCAGCCTGTCGGTAGGTACAATGACCCAGATACGCTTGCAGGACGCTACGCGCCTGCCGAACAACCTGTGAGTTCCCCTGGTCGAGGGCGGTATAGAACTCCTTGATGTCTCTCAGGCGTGCAGTGATTGCAAGCCATGCCGGATCCTGCCAATCCGACGGGCAGCCGTTGAAGAGCCGGTTGTAGTCAGGCTTGGCGTTGTGAATTTGCCAGGGGATCGCATTGTAGGCGGCATAGAATGCTGTCCATTGAGCGCGAGTGATCGGCCGCCGGTTACCTAGCGATGCAGCCAGTAGGAGAGCATGCCATCCCGAATATTGGCCTTCCCGTTTGCGATGGAAGAGAGCTCCTCCCGCACGGCCGGGACTGACGTGACTAAGAAATCGAATCGAGGCCCGTGGCGCCTGAAGCAACCAGGCGAAGAAGTCACCAACCGATATGCCCTTGTCCGCTACTCGCCCAAGAAAGTGGCCCATGTCGGTGGGCCAGTTGTCGCCTGGCATTGTACTTGGCGGACGGTCACAGTCCAGCTCAGGGAAGGGACAGGAAAGGGCGTGGTAGTAGCCAGGGTCATAGGTATGAGGCCAGACGGCCTCTTCTGAAGTCACCATGAGCGGCGTAAGGATCGGCTGAGCTTTCAGCATCTGTAGTCTACGCACCTGGTCGCCTTGAGCCAGCCAGTTGTAGAGCTGGGGCGAGAGGCACCGAACCGAGCGGATGGTGAACAGCAGGTTTTGGTCCAGGACCTGTCTGAAGGTTCGCAAGACCGCTCCGATCTGCTTCAGGTAGAACTGGCGCCTCGGCGAGTAGTAGCGATTGTGGCTGACTGATGGATACTCGCTCCTGGGGTATGAGCCGAGGTCCTCCCGGGCCAACTGAGTCGCCAACCCATGCGCCCGCTGGGTGTAAGAGCTGAGTACAGGAACGGCATCGTCGAACTTCTGGAGGCGCTGCAGCAGCTTCAACGCTCCGGCTGGGGAGGGTGCGCTTGCTGGGACACGATGGGCAGGCCTGCACTCCCACGCGCCGATCAGTTGACCGTCGAACACCTGGAGCAGTGGCCCTGCACGCATGATGGTGTAACGCACACCGTTGTCCGCCGCGACGGTGATGCACCAGCACCTGGTTGTAGAGGTGCTGCGCAGGTAGTGATGGATGAACTTGGTTCGAGCTGTCCCCGCGAGGGAGAAATGCGTTGCCCAGGTGTTGGCGACGGCGAGCTGCCGCTCGCTGTAGCGGGCCAGGGATGGATCCTGTAGCGGCCCGCTAGGGGAGGCGTTGTCGAGTGGTGCCACGCGCATGCTCCTGTGTAGACGAGCAGCAGAGTGGCTGGTTGGTGCGCTGTGATCGACGGGAAATAATCAGCCTACGCAGGCTGTTTTTTTGCGCTATTAACTGATGGTCAATTGGGGCGTCGCTGTAACTCTAATGAAATCTGCATCGTAGTTAGCCAATGGCTTATTGTGCGTTCATCCACTTTGATGGATCAACGCGGTGCCACTGCTGGATCTCGCGATCAAGCTGCATCCATACTTTCTGAAGCCTCGCATGTTCGCCAGAAAAAAGAGGTTTATCTAGATTCTCGAACTGATCGAACTGAGGTATTGGTAGTACACAGCCAATACCGCTGTAGCAGAACCAAGAGCCCACCAATTGAGCAACCTCTGCTATTTCGCGCAGAGCCTGCTTAGCATCAGCGAGTCCCCAATGCTCTAGAACCCTCCCTTCCCGGCTAGCTTCTGTGGCAGCATGGGCTATCTCAACATTGACATGCTCGATTACGTTGGAAAGCTGAGATAAACGGGAATCAAGCATGTCGAATACCTCGATACGTATCAGATCGTCTGGCCGTGAGGCTCCGGCATTGACTCCGCTGAGCCAGTCGAACTCTTTGTGTCTATCAACTGCGCGCTCAAAATGATACTCAACTGGAACCCAGTAGCTATTCTTTCCCAGCTTGGCTTGCTCATCCGAGAAAGCATTTTTTGCAGCGTGGGTTCTATTATAATTATATTCAAGACCAGAAATGGTTTTGACGTAGATCTCACGAGTAAGTTTTCCCCGCGTAGCACGGATGTCGCTTATGAGACCTCCCAGAGAGCACACGCTCTTGGGGCCGCGAATTGGCTCTCTTTCAACTAGACGGCGAATTCCCTGCATCGTGCCTGCCCAGAAACCAGACGCTAACATGTCCATGACAAGACCATTAAGTCTTTTTTTTCCGCTGATTTCTGGGGCTTCTCGCACCATCTCAACCACACATGAATAGGCTGCAAGGTCCCATGCCATGCGTGACAGGGCCTTGCTAATGGCGTTTTCTTCGGTGTCAAAGATGCGCTTCCATTCTGCAATGCGATTATACATTAGCGTCTCCATATGTTGTGTCGCTGGGGCAACCAGTATCTTAGTGCTGCGAGGTAATTCTCATCATGAAGAGTGTCTGCCAGCTCCTGCAATAGTAGCGTCGCCCGAGCTTTAAATTTACCAAGATAACAGTTTTTTAAGTCGTACTCTCCAATCCATAGATGTAAAGGCAGTAGACATGCGATGTATTATTCGAGCGAGTTGTTCTTGAGCTTGGTCCTCGCTGAGCACTATTTCCTCCTGAGTTTTGAGGTTCAACCAATTCAATGTGGTCTGGTAGGTATCCATCTTCCACCCAGCAGTATCTTCCCGGCCCAGTTGCACACGCTCCGGATGGACTTGAATGGGGAGCCCTTGGAGCGATATTTGCTGTCGAAGCTGCCGATAGAGGTGGTAGAAGCTGTCGTTGACCTGATAGTGGTTGAGTGTCACGTCGTGAAGCTGGCTTTTCTGCTGCTCGGCCAGGAAGAAACGGGCAATACAGGTACGGTGGTTCCCGTCGGAGCCGACGTAAAAGTTCAAGCCATCGAGTGTGTTGTAGTGAATCGCGGGCCTGCGCTCCGTTGGCTGCAGGTAGTAGCTCGGGTTGTCCAGCAAGGCGTGCAGGTTTCGCTGCATTCGCTTGCCGCCAGTGAGAAAGTCGAGCCAGGACTTTCCTTGGTAATCCCAGTGGTCCGTACCCACGACGCGGAACACATTGATCGATCCCGTCTCAGTCCAATAGTGGCTTTGAAGGAAGGCGTGCTTTTCCTGGGGGTAGGCTTCCTCCCATGATTGCAGTACCTCTGAGGCCCACGCTGGCGGTTGCTCGACTTGCCTGCGCACGAAGTCGAAATTGAGGTTCCTGTCGGTGCTGGTCTGCATGTTCATGTATTTACCTATAGCCCGCGCGGGTTGTCGAAGTCAGGTTGGCCGTTCTTGGTGGGATAGCTGACCTTGCAGCCGGCGCTGCGGTAGCCGCTGCAGCCCCAGAAGTCGAAGCCGCCCTTGCCGGCTTTCTTTCGGTGGACCAGGGGCAGACCGCACTTGCCGCAGAGGAAGTCACTGGCCGGCGCCGTGGGAGCGCTGGCGGTAGAGCTTGCTCGCGGGTCGCCCTGTGTGCTGGGGTGCGCGCGCAGCGTCTGCAGCTCTGACTGCAGGAGCTGGTAGAACTGCTGGACCACGTTCATGTAGGTGTCTTCGCTGTTGGCAATCCGGTCCAGGGCTACCTCGAGGTTGCGGGTGAAGTCGAGGCTGAGGAAGCTGAAGTTGTGCTCCAGGAGCGCGATGGTGGCCTCGCCCAGCTCGCCGGGGGTCAGGCTTCGCCCCTTTATCTGCACCTGCCCTTTGTCGATGATGTTCTTCACGATCGAGGCGTAGGAGGATGGCCGACCAATCCCGCGGCGCTTCATCTCGCCCACCAGGCTGGCATCGGTGAATCGCTTGGGAGGGGTGGTCTTCTTCTCCAGGACCTCGCTGCTGTAGACCTGCAGGATCTGGCCTGGCTCCAGCGCCGGGATGGGGCTTGAAGGCGTTTCGTTCTTTTGCTCCTCGGCATCATCGCCCTGCAGCAGTTTTCGCCAGCCAGGCACGCTCAACAGCTTCCCTTTGGCGCCGAAGCGCAGTGGCTTCTTGTCGGGGCCGACGCCCAGGAGGGTGATGGTTCTCACGGCGTACACGGCAGCTTCGATCTGGCTGGCAAGCGCGCGGACTCGAATGAGCTGGTACAGCGCCTGCTCATCAGCAGTCTCACCGGCGGTAGCGGCCGTCCAATCGGTGGGGGTGATGGCGGGGTGGCCTTCTTGGGCGTCCTGGTCAGCCTTGAACATCCGCTGTTGCTCAACGCTCTTCAGGCCCAAGGCCTTGGCGACAGCACGGATATCCGGCATCGAGTCCTTCGAAATATTGGGGTTGTCCGTCCGGTGGTAGGTGATGAGCCCCTGTTCATACAGCCGCTGGGCGACCTTCATCGTCTTGTCGGGTGACCACTTCAGCGCATTCCCGGCGGCCATCTGGAGCGAGGAGGAGATGAACGGTGCCGGAGGCGTATCGGTTTCTTCGCCATCAATGCAGGTCTCGACGATCACATTGCGTATAGCCCCCACCAGTTCTGCGAGTTGACGATCCTGGACATACGGAAATTCCTTGCTGGCAAACGTGGGCACTGGATCCCACTCCGCCTTCCAGGTGCGGCCGTCGCTGGGCGAAACGAAGGCCAGTTCCACCCCGAAATGCTTGATTGGTGTGAAGGCGCGAATCTCCCGCTCTCGCAGGACCACCAGGTACACAGCGACGGACTGCACGCGCCCGGCGGTGGTTGGCCTGCCCATCACGCGCCGCAACTCTGGCGTGACCAGATACCCCACCAGGCGATCGATGACGCGACGGCATTCCTGCGAGGCGACCTTCGGGAGGTCCAGGCGACGCGGCGAGCTGAGTTCGGCGCTGATGCATGACTTGGTGATCTCTTTGAAGGCAACGCGCTTGTAGTTCTTGATCCCGGCAGCCTGGAGGATGTGCCAGCCAATGCTTTCGCCTTCGCGATCCGGGTCGGAGGCGACGTAGATTTCCACGGCTTTCTGCCGCAGCTCCTTCAGCCGTGCGACGGTTTTTTCCTTGCCCGAGAGGATCTGGTAGTGCGGTTTGAAATCCTGGCCCACGCCGACGGTGAGCATCTGCGGATCCTGGCCGTGAACGGGCAGGTCTCTGATATGACCGGCAGTCGCTTCGACCTGCCAGGTCACGTCGGGACGAATCGAGGGGAGAAGGGATCGCAGCTTTTTCAGCTTGCCCGGGGCTTCAATTATTACAAGGTGCATCGGCGGAGTCTCTCGGAACAGTCGGTCGAACTGTCGCGGTCAGAGAGCGGGCCAACAATGCGAAATGGACGGTACGCTGTTGCAGTTTTCGGGAGGTGCTGTAGAGCGGGATCGATCAGAAGTCGAGCTGCTGTTGCTGCTCCTGGGCAAACCCTTTCAACCAGGACGCCCGCATCGCAGGATGACTGTAAGGGCAGTCGAACACCCGTAGCCCTTTCCGCGCGGCCTCAGCGCCAAGAGCCCGTACAGTCCGGTGGGGATCGTTGAAATGTCGCCTGTCCAGCTTGTCGGTATGGGTCGCTTTCTTTGACACACTGCACCTCGTATGCTCCAGTCGCTGGCATACTTGTCGAAGCTGCGGGCGGCGAAGAGTGGTTCTTGTCACCGGCAACTTCACGAGTGGGCGCGGAAAATTAAGACTGGCGTTTAACCGTCGCGTCGGCAATGCGTTGGGCTGTCCGTATGAAGGCTGCGCGAACTTCTTCCTCCATAAGCGCCATGCACTTCAGTACGGAGATCTCGTCGGCGCTGAGGGGAGGCCTGGTCAACGGTTCTGGGCAATGTGAACCTGCTTGGTCATCTTTCCTGTTCATGGTGGATTTCCTGTCGGGCGAGTCTTTGTAGAGGCTGCAGGCGGCGACGGGTAGTGCTTGCCACCCGCAGCTTCACGAATGGGCGGCCAAAAATTAAGCCGCCTGCTACATGGGGATGTTGTCGTCGAAGGCGCTGTCGTAGTCCTGCTGCGAGTGCGTATCTTGCTGAGCAGGTTGCTGAGGCACCTGCCGAGACTGCTGATGTTGAGTCGACTGGCCGTTGGTAGACGGCAACAGGGTGACCTCGGCCAGGCGATGCGGAAGGATGGAAATGCGCGAGGCTTCGACCTTCAGCGCCTGGACTTCTTCGCCTGACTCTTTGTCGGGCCAGCGGTCCATGATCGCCCGGCCTTCGACCTTGACGCGCATGCCTTTCGCGAACAGTTCTGCGAAACGCTGGGCATCCTGATGCCACCACTCGACGCTGCACCAGAAGCCGCCGCGATCCTTGTAGCCACCTTGGCCATCGGGAATCGAGTTGTCGAACATCACGTTGAGACGCAGCAACTGCCGCGGGGGATTGTTGCCGTTGGGGAAGCTGCGGTGCTCCGGCGCCGAGCCGATGTTGCCTTCCCAGAAGACGGGGGTAGCCATGATGAATCTCCAGTCGGTTGAGTAGGGGGTTAGTGGGTGGAGCGTGTTTTGAAGGGGGAGCGAGTGGCGCGGCTGGCCACGTACCCGAGCAGTTCACGGGTTTGCCGAGACGTTGCAGCCAAGGTGTTGGCCATGTGCTCCTTGAACACTTCGCTGGCCAGCTTTTCGACGCCACTGTCGTAGAGGGAGTTGAACAGTAGCTCCGCGTCATGAGCGGAGCGCAGCAAGCCGTAGAGCAAATCCTTGGCGATGGAAGAGCCGGCCACGCTGGGCAAGGACTTGGCGGCCACACCTTCACCGATGATCTGACCCTGGAGGAAGTTCAGGGCCTGCTTGATCTGCTCGGGATTCGCCGCGTCCAAGGACTCGACGGCCAGGTAGTTGCATACGACCTGTTCTGTCCTGGGGCGGGCCGGCTCGCCGAGGGTGTGGTCGCGCATCAAGTCGAGGGTCTTGATGGCGAACTGGAGCAGGTGGTTGTGACTGAGGATCTCGGGTTGCTCGATGAGCGCCTGTTCCATCTTGTTGAAGGCGTTGATGTAGACCTCCTTCCACCGGGCGGCCTCCTTGCCGGTGAATCCCATGCAGAGGAAGGTGAAGCCGTCGCGGGTCATGCGGAATGCGGGTTCCTCCCGCTTGGCCCCTTTGGGCCCCAGCACGGTCTGGATCGTGGGCGCAAAATTGCGCTCATGAAACTCCGTCGAGCAATCCAAATTGCGGATCGCGCGCAGAACATCCTTGTGCTGCTTGCCGAAGTGTTTGGCGACGTCGAGGCTGGTAGTGGTGGGCTTGCCGCCGGTGATCTCGACGCTGACCTCGGTGGAGGGCTGGGTATTGGTGTTGGAAACGGCCTTGTTGCTGATGTTGCTCATGTTCTCTCTCCGTTGGTGATCGTTTCGTCGAAGGTAGAGCGGTACAGCTACATGCCCACGGAACCAGGGCGGGTCTGACTCTGCTGCAGTCGGCCCATGAACTCGGCCTCGGCCTGGCCCATCTTTTCCGCGCACTCTGCGGCCTGCTTGCCGATGGAGTGGATCAGGCTGATCTGCATGTTGAGGGTGATGCGCTGCAGCTCCATCTCGTAGAGGTCTTGCAGCAGGTATTCCGGGGTCTTGTCCTGGCGCAGCATTTCCGTCCACACCCCGACGCCCATCCGCCGGGATGCAATGTTCTGCCAGCGAAGAAAGGTTGTGCGGGCGGATGTGCGCTGCTCGATGAGTCGGGTGGGCAGTAGAGTGAAGGGTGGGCGACGAACCTGGGCCAGCAGTCCCTGGGCAAGTTCAAGCAATCCCTGCTCCAGGGCTTCGCACTGCTCCGCCAACTGGGCCAGCTCCCCCTTACCTTTAAAAGGCTTTAAAAGGCCTTTTAGTGAGGCACTGTGTTGCAGCGCCTGGAAGGCAGTTTGTTGCAGTGGGCGGAAGGCACTTTGTTGCAGAGCGCCTTGCTGGCCCTTATCGAGCTGCCGCATTCCGATCAGTCCTCGAGCTCGACACGGTCAGCGTCATCATCGGCATCACCGTCAGAGCGGCCTCGGGTGATCGGCGGAGCGAAGTTCGAGCGTCGGGAGCCTTCCAGGATGTCCTGCGGGATCTCGCCGAACTTCTCGTACATCTTCCGCGCGGCTTCGGCGCGAGCGTTGTTCGCGGCGAAGTCGTCGCGAGTGGCGCCCGAGAACTGGTAGCTCTGGGCCAGACCAAAGAGGCTGCGCAGCACCGACGCGCCTTCGTCGAGCCAGACCTCCATGTCGCGGCGACCGACCAGCCCGACGTGCTGGGCCAGCAGGATTCGGCGGGCGAGCTCGTCATAGTTGGTCAAGAGATAGACCGCCTTGAAGCCGAGAGGGTTGGAGATGAACAACGGGACCTTGACCGGTGTGACGGACAAGTTCTCGGAGATATCGAGGGTCGCTGGCAGCTTGGCCATGACGTCATCCAGGCGCTGGTCGATGGCCTTGAGCGCGGCTTGGCAGCTCTCGACTTTCTCTTCGATCTGAACCAGCCACCAGTCGGAGTACGGATCGTCCAGTGCTGCCCCGCGGTGCATGCGATTCACGTAGGCGCAGAAGCCGGAGAGGCCGAGGATGCTGTGCTTGGCATCCGACTTCTGCCGGCCTGTCCAGATGCGGGCGGCGTGATAGGTGTGAAGCGTCAGGGCGACATCGCTGCGGAGAGAGCCGATCTGAAGCCGATGGGTTTCAGCCATGGTGCAGTGTTCCTTTATAGGGAAGGGGTTCGGCCACATCGTGCTGATCGGGGTAGGAGCGCGCAGTAGGAAATACATGGTTCGCCGCTTGGGTATTTCCGCTGGCAGTGCGGGTTCATCATCATCCCGCTTGCGGCTCATGGAGGTTGGCTTCCTTCAGCTCTTGGCCCCCTCAGGGGCGTTGTCTATCGCTACGTCGACGCAACTTTTGAGCTTGCCGAGCAGCTCGCTCAGTTCCTGCAGCTCCGTAAAGTCGATAGGCCATTCATCGTTGTCGTTGAATAGGGTTGCCAGCCCTAGCAGCCGCTCGAATTCGAGCTCGTCCATGGGGGCATACAAGATCGAGTCACACATCTTTCGGTTCCTCTTGAGTGGGAAAAGTTGATAGCCCTCGGCGCCGAGGTCGATCCTTGGCAGAGTGTTTCGGGCCGAAACACCAAACGCACCGGCGGTGCCGAGGTTGGTCCCTGGTGGAGTGTTGCCAGTGGCAACACCCAGCTTGCCCTCGGCGCCGAGGCCAGGTCCTGGCGGAGTGTTGCCAGTGGCAACACCCAACTCGCCGCCGGCGCTGGGGTCGGTCCCTGGTGGAGTGTTGCCAGTGGCAACACCCAGCTCGCCGGCGGCGCCGAGGTCGATCCTTGGCAGAGTGTTGCCAGTGGGAACACCCAGCTTGCCCTCGGCGCCGAGGCCAGGACCTGGTGGAGTGATTCGGGCCGCAACACCAAAAAACACGACGCCCGACCGAGACTTTCTCATGGCTCATCACCCCGCTCGGATGGCACGCTCGATCCGTGCCTGGGACGAATGAGGTCCTTGAGCCGGCTGAGGACCTCGCTCCCTGTCCGGGTATCCCCCCTGGGCTGGACCTGAGGCTGTGTAGGCGCTATGGGGCTTGATGGTGCCGGAGCACGACTGGGGCGTTCCGCTGCTGGGATGGTTCGTTCAGCCGGTTCTTCCGGAGCCCAAGAAGCGTTGAACTTTCCCTGGACTGCACGCTGGATGAGCGTCATGAGGTAGCCGAAGGGGTTACCGACGGTTCCGCCGGCACATCGGTGCTGCCATTGCTCGATGATGGGTAGCCGAAGATCCTCGGACACCCGTCGGAGCGCGCTTACGGCTTGGATCCGTTGCTCGGCCTCCAGTGTGTGCAAGAGGCCCTGCCAGTTCGGATGTGCTTCCTCGCGTGTTTGCGGTTGTACTGGCTTTTTACATACAGAATCTTGTTTGTATGTATACGTACTATATGAGTTCGGCATCCGAACCAAGGGCGTACTCGGCGGATTCTGTCTGGGTTCGGCATCCGAACTCAGCGGTAAAGCGCATTGCTTGCCGCTGATTTCACTGAGTTCGGCATCCGAACTCGGGGTTGAATGAGGTAGATCGGGCAGAGTTCGGATGCCGAACTCTGCCGCTGGATCCGCTTCGAGCTGACTATCAATAGCCCATTGCTGGTGGTTCAAGCGTCCCTCGAGCTTCTCCAGATGGGTTGGGAGCCGGCGACCAACGTCCGGGTCATCCCTGAACTCCCGCCATGTGATCTGGCCGATTTCGCGTATGGCTCGGTTGCTGTCGCCGGTGGACTGGCTCAGCAACTGCATGTAGTCGGGGTCCAGCTCCAGGGCTTCTGCCGGGGATACCGGTTCGTCGTGGAGGATGTAGACGTTGCCTTGTACTTGCCCGTTGAGGTCGTTGCGCAGGCGGCGGCCGAGACTGAGCCAGCGTGTCAACCGAAGGACCTTGAGTGCCTTGGCGATGGTTTCGCGCGAGGCGATCTTACCCGGCTGCATGCCGAGATAAGGGCGTAGTTGCTCGTATGTAGGGAACGCGGTCAGCCCGTCGTCGTTAATGAGCAAGCGGAACACTTGCCAGCAGTTCCGCTCCAGCGGGGTGAGGCGTTTATCCAGCAGCAGGCGCCGAGGAACGGTTTCATGCGGGTTGCCGCTGAAAATGATGCCGGAATATTGTTGAGCCAGCGGTTCGCCGCTTTCGGCAGCAAGCCGCTTCTTATACAAATGGGCCTCGAGATGTCCCGAGGCCGAGTCCAGCAGTGTCGAGATGGGAAAGCGCGACAGCCTCATGGTGCTGTGTCGCCTTCCGACTGAACCAGGTTCAGTAGTTGTTGACGTTCTGTCTCAGCGTTCACCTGCGTTGTTGCGGATGGGGCAGAGTGGGGCAGGTGTGAGCTGACGCTAGCGAGGTAAAGAGTGGATTGGGACTTTTGCAGGCCCGCCTGGCTCTGGCTCGATTTGCCAGACGGATAGAGCCCGTCTTTCAACCAGCTCTGGATGAGAGACCAAACAATGGCGAGGCTGATGAACTCTGGACTGTCTTGTTCGATTCCGGCGTTGATTTCCTCGGTGAGGATCATCGCGATATCCAGCAACTCCATGCTGTCCTCAAGGCGGACCTGGTTTTCCTGCATCAGGTGCTCCCAGCGGAACCATATCTGGCGCTCGATCTGTTCATCGAGCTGCCGCCAGCGGCCCCGTCGGGGGTGTATCTCCATGATCAGCCGCTTGATCGCAGTGTCTTCCGGCGACAGACCGAAGAAGCTCTGAATCATCGTGGTGGTAGCTCCGAGTTTGAGAGCACGCTCAATTTGCAGCTCCTCTTGCTGAGAGCGCTCGGCTGTGGCCAGGATTTTCTCCATGACGTCGATGTTCACTCGGACGTCTACCCAGGAAACCGGGGTATTGGTCAGGATGCTCATGACGGCAGGCTGTTGGAGCTGAGCCAGAATCTCCGGCCGCAGCCCCATCTCGGCACAACGCCTGAGCTGGCCGTTGCGCAGGTGGTTGAGCACCTGCGTCAGGACCGCTTCATTGATCAACGACTTCGACATGTCGATCCCTCCCCAAATCGTGCGAAATCACTGGTCGGTAGCTGCTTGCTCGGAGGCGGCCGGCGGCAGCTCAAGGTCAACCAGGCGTCGGGCAAGACGAATGATCCGGAACAGTTTCACCAGGGCTTCGTCATTGAGACGGCCTGCCTGGCTGGATGGCTGATCGCCTGTGGTGGGTTGGCCCAGCAGCAACTGAGCGAGGCCAGCTGAGAATTGAAACTCGCCCAGGGCGTCGCGGCAGGTCTGCTGGTCGTGTGAGTTCAGGACGACTTGGACCTGGCCGCTGAGCGCTTGAAGCAGCGTCATGAGGTGCAGCGCTGAATCAGTAATCTCAGGGTCTTCATTGGGCTCGCGATACGTGTAACCCACACCGCCCTGAATCCTGACGATCTCTCCTGGGGCGCCGACATGCAGAGCGATCTCTTCAGCCAGATCAGCGATGTGCTGTCGCAGGATCTCGGGGGTATCGATCGACCGCTCGATGTACCAGAGATCGGTGATCGGGTGCAGGCCGCCGACTTGCACTGGGATTGCCTGCAGAGCTGTTTCCTCGAAGACAGGTAGATGTTCACCCTCGAGAGCGGCCAGCCGTTGGCGAGTCTGCTGGATCTTTGTGGATACCGGGCTCACGATATGACCTGCCAAGAGCTCAGCACGCTCCTCGTCGGTCAGTTGCTGCTGTTGTACAGGTAGCGGCGGAGTTGGCGGGGTAGAGGGATTACCCGGGAGGCTATTGATCTTGGACGTTTGGAGGCCGGCAGCGGGGCTCTGTGATTGTGCTTGTCCAGTAGTCGACGCAGCAGGACTTTCCTGCCCTACTGGTGGAATTTCAGGTGGTGCGGTAGGTGCGGGCAGGTCGATCAGAGTGCCCCGGCGCTGTTCCTGCTGGCCGTTGGTGATCTCGAGCAGAATCTGGTCATAACGCAGGCCCAGGGGCCGCTTCATCTGGTCGATGAGTTCGTCCTGGAAACGCTCGAAAATGAATTCGTCAGGGCTACTGTCGAAGATCGCCAGAGTGTCCTGGAACATCATTTCGAAGTCGATCCCTTCACCGGCGTATAGACGTGTCCAGCAGGAGGATGCCGACTTTCTGAGTGACAGGAGTTTTTCGATTTGCGGTTTACCGAGCCCTGAATACAGCATCACAGGGATGGCTGGAAGCAGTATCTCAACGGCATCCAGCATCCTGCTGATGTGTGAGGGTGAAACAGGATAGCCGTCATCGGTGAGCTTCCGTGACAGCTCGCGGATGCCGACCGGTTCGCCTTTCTCCTCCTCATACCAGGCTTTCGCTTTCTGAATGCCCACGGCTCGCTCGATGAACTTGAGGTCACCCTTCAGATCGTTCTCAGCTAGGTGACCAGTCAGCGCGATGATTTCGCCGCGCTGCTTGTCCCAGGGCCTGAACAGGCAGTTGAAGCGGAAGTAACGCTCGTCGCCGGTCTCTTTGTAGAGCTCGTTGAGAATTTCCAGGCGAGTGTTTCCACCGTTGCGAATGCGGTATTTGTCTTCCCCAGGGCGTCGAGTCACTGGTGGCGGCGTATCGAGGCCTCGATGCCGGATCGATTCTTTCAACTCATCGTATTTCGGGTTTCGAGTGGTCCGGGGGTTATCGTGCCAGGGGAGGACCTGGTCGAGTGTCAGCACCATGGGCGTGTCGCTGATCGGGTCCGTCAACTGTTCAAGAACGGGCGGCGCGGTGAAACCAGGGGCAAGCAGTCGGTCTTTCAGATCTTGCGGGTTGATCTTGGCCATCGTCATGCCTCCGCCACCTGAGGCGTGTTCGCCGCAGCCAGCTCTGCCTGCAGACGCTGGTTCTTGGCGAAGAGCTCGTCGACCATTCTGTGCGCTCGCGCGAGTTCTTCTTCGAGCGCGTTGCTGCGCTCCAGCCGGTAGACGATTTCACTGTTGGCCGAGCGGTGGTTATCCGCGGCTTTTTGCTTGAGTTGATCGCGGAGCCCTTGCGGCATGCGTACAACAAACTTGTCTTCTGCGTGTTTGCGGTCGATCGAAGTAACGTTCTTCATGTTGTTCTCCTGCAGATCGCTCAGTAATGAGCGGCCGTGGTCTGGAATGAGGGCGATGGAGACGCATTACTGGCCTGGAAGAAGTCCAGTTGTGCCAACCCCTCAAGCGCTGCGCTGTTGAGCCAGAGGCATTCGATTCGCTCTCTGGAGCCGTCTGCATAGGCGTGGCGGTCGACTCTGTGCCAGGTGCTGTAGAGCTCGTCGTAGAGGGGGCAGGGATATCCGGAGAGCACCACCATGCCGCGCAGCCGTTTGAGGAATGCCGCCAGCTCCTTGTGCTGGTTGTCGTCCAGTTCGTACCGGTACGACTTGCCGGTGGCGTTGTGGCGCACCTTCGTGCTGCGGGTCGAGTGGACGTAGGGCGGATCCACGTAGTGCAGCGTATTCGGCCGGTCGTGATACTCCATCAGCGCGAGGGCGTCGCGGTTCTCGATCACCACGCCCTGCAGGCGTTCTGTTATCGCGGTCAGCGTGTCGGGGTAGTTGCGCCAGTCCAGTGCAGGTCCGGTACCGGACCTGGTCGAGGTTGAGCGGAACCCTGTACGTTCGCCGGACGCAGCTGCGGTACCGAAACCTTGCAAGCTTCGGATAACCATCCGCCGCGCGCGCTCGAGCGGATCGGACGTTTCCGCGTAGCTGGCTTCGAACTCTTCCCGGGCAAACGGGGTAAGCGCCAGGGCCTGGCGCAGTTCCTCACCGTGATCCCGCGCGACGCGGAACAGGTTCACCACGTCCCCGTCGAGGTCGTTATAGATCTCGGCGTAGCTGCGGGCTTTCCGGAGCAGGACGGAGGCTGCGCCGCCGAAGGGCTCGACGTAAGTGTGATGTGGCGCCAGGTGCTGGATGATCCAGGGAGCAAGTTTCCACTTGCCTCCGTGGTAGCGCAGGATTGGGCGACGAACCCCTTTCATGACGTGCTCTCCTGCTCCGCCTTGCGGCGCTTGAGCTGGTCGCGAAGCTGAGTGGGGAGACTGCTGATACTCAGCGTGTCGCGCTCCTCGTCGTACTCGATCCTGGAGCCCAGCAGGTGCGCCTCGAAGCTGATCGACAGGCCCTCGGCGCGGCCGGTGAAGCGGCGGAACTGGTTGAGGGTGCGCTTGTCCGCCGGGATTTCCGGCGACAGGCCGTAGTCCTTGTTACGGATGTAGTCGTAGAACGCCCGCGGCTGCTGGTCGTCCATCAGTTCCGAAAGCGCGTCGAGGGTCATCGTCTCGCCGATGCGCGCCTGGGAGGTGGCGTAGTCGACCAGCGTCTCGGTTTTCTCGCGGGCCTGCTGCTCGGCCATGCCCTCGCTCTCCACGAAGTCGCTGAAGGCCTTGAGCAGGGCGCGGGTTTCGCCCGGTGAGTCGATGCCCTCCTGGCAGCCGATGAAATCGCGGAAGTAGTCGGTGACCTTCTTCCCGCCCTTGCCCTTGATGAACGAGATGTACTGCATCGACTGCTTGTTGTTACGCCACTCGGAGATGTTGATCCGCGCCGCCAGGTACAGCTGGCCGAAGTCGAGGTGCCGCGACGTGGAGACCTCCAGCGACTCGTTCACCGCCACGCCTTCGCTGTGGTGCAGCAGGGCGATTGCCAGGTAGTCGGTCATGCCCTGCTGGTAGTGGGCGAACAGGACGTGGCCGCCGGTGGAGAGGTTGGACTCTTCCATCAGCTTCTGCAGGTGCTCCACCGCTTCGCGGCTGAAGCCGACGAAGTCGCGGCCGCCGTCCAGGTACTCGCCGAGCCAGCCGCTGAACGGGTAGGCGCCGGAATCGCCGTAGAAGAAGCCCCAGGCCTTGTTCTTGGCGTTGTAGCTTTCGTTGAGGTCGGCCAGCAGGTTCTCGGTGGCCTGGGAGTCGCCCAGTTCGGCGTCGCGCGCGTGAAGCACGGCCGGGGTGCCGTCGGGCTTCTTCTCGATCAGATGGACGATGGCGTGTTTGATAGGCATCAGAAAGACTCCTGGTTCAGGGAACTCTGCCTGTTGGCTCGACGGAGCAGGGCGCGGGCATTGAGTTCGCCGCGTGCGTCGCTTGGCGTGGAAGAGATGAAGATCGAGGCGCAGCCGATCTTGCTGAGCTTCAAGTGGCCGCCGGCGGAGCGGTCGACGCTCCAGCCTTCGGCTTGAGCGAAGGCCACCAGCCGGCGAACGCTTTCCCGGGCGCCGCGAAGGAAATTACGCATTCGTGGTCTCCTCGCTGTTGAGCTGCAGCCAGGTCTCCATCTCTGCAAGGGAGCGGGGAAGGCTATCGGTGGCGGCGGCATCCAGGAGACATTTCACCAGCGCCTGAAGGCTGCGACGATCGCTCTGCCGACTGCAGGCCAGGTCGTCATGCGCGGAACGCAGCATGCGGACCTCTGTGCGCAGTTGAGTGCATACGTCGTCAGTTGCTACTGGTGCCGTTGACGCGACAGGTGACCGCGACCGTGTCCTGAGGCGGTTTTCCCACTCCTCCCTTGCTGCCGAGAAGCGATGGCCACGACCTATACTCCAACCGCTGGTCCAGTAGCGCGACTTTCCGCAGTCAGGGCAGGGCTGTGCGCCGCTGCCATCCAGGTGATAGCCGCAGTTCAGACAGATCCACGAAGGACCTTCACGCAACTTGAGCTCGAGCATCAGCTCGCCTTTCTGGAAGTGCTCGAGCGGTCGGTAGGCAGTGACGTCAGCCATCGCACGCTACCTCCTTGGGATTGCTACAGGACAGCTCCCAGCGGCTCTCGACGCGCTTTTCGTGGTCGCCTGCCTGTGCCGGCATACGGGTGATGTAGGCGTTGTCCTCGCCAAACAGCCGTTCGGCAAGGCGGGAGGCTGCCACCTTGTCGCTCCAGGTGCAGGTCGCACGCTGCTTCTTAATGGTATTGGTCCAGAAGCCGGCACCATCGAACTTGACGATGCACTGATAGGTCTGGGACGCCTTCATGATTCGGCCTCCTTGCTGAGTGCATCACCGACCTGAACGGCCACCAGTTCGGGCAACTCCGGCTCATGCCCGGGATAGTTGTTGGCCAACTGATGCAGGAACTCACGCGCGGCGTCCTTGCTGCCTGCAATGCGGAACACGGCGGTGAGGTGCTGTGAGTCCTGAGTGCCGCAGCAGAGGTGCGGCACCAGGCTCACTTTCAGCGAGCAGCTGAACATGTGTCGCGGGATCCATACCGACCAGAAGTAGGCCGAAAGCAGTTGCCCCGGAGCGCGCGTAGTGACCACCAGGGTCCCGGCCTGGGTGGTTGAGATCTCGATGTACCCCAGTTCTTCCAGCTCACGAAGCTCTCGCTCCATCGAACTGGGCGCGACCGTGCTCTCGTCCCGCGAAAGGCGCGAGATCACTTGGCTGAGGGCGTCCAGCTCGATCGGGTTGACCCCAACGTGATTGGCATGAACCACCGCCGAGTCGGTGAGCGCGGCCGAGGCGTGGATGCTCGGGAAACGGGCTTCAGTGTTCATCTCGGACTGCCTCCAACTGATGGACGTCGTAGCTCCCGCAGCAGGGGCAGACCAACACCTCGGCTTCACCTTCCGGGGTGTTCTCGGCGGGGAGAACCTGGCGCACCAAGTGGTGTGGGTGGTGCTGGTCACAATTCATGCACTGGTGGGTGACCAGGTGCTGGGAAGTGGTCATGCGTGGACTCCTTGCCGGCGTGGGCCGGCAACTGGCAGCGGAAGATGAGATGAAAAATGAGATTGCAGGACCGGTAGCGCTGAAGGCGTGACGGTCGCTGCTAAAAGGGAGCCGGACGCATCCGGTGGTAAGGTTGGCGTCGCCAAACAAACCCACCCAGACCACAGGAGGTCCGGCATGAAGAACGAATACCGCTTTGGATACGACGAGATGCTTATCCAGATCCAGGCATGCGTTCCTGACTCACAAAAGGGGGACGGATTGCCTATGACGATGGCCAGAGCGCAATGGATAAGCCAAGTCTTTGTGCTGTGTACCCTTGGTAACTCACTGGCACGTGACAAAGGCTGGAGGCTATGGGGCATGGATGCCATTGAGTATGCGCTCATGCGTCGCTACTCCTGGCCACTGGCAACCATTCGGGAGATGCCAATTCGGGATAGGTGGCTAGCACTGCATGAAGAACTGGCGGATTTGCAATGGGATGAAGAGGCTCAGCAGGTATGGCTAGCGAAGATCGAACCAGTGCTGCCAGGCGCACCGGGGACGGACTACGACGTCTGGCGTTCGGATGCGCCAGGATTTCAATTACCCCAAGCTCCTGGCTATCTAGTGGTCCGGTAACGAATGCTTCGGGTCTCGAGCGCTTATCGGGCCAAATCTGTTCGGGGTCGATCCTGACCACCGTGGAAAAGCGATAGCCGTGCTCCTGCCAGTGCAAGACTGCCCCGCACCGGTGACTAATCAATCCCTCCTGCTCGAGCCGCTGAGCCACCCAGCTTGGGCGTAGCCCTCCGTATGGTATGTCCTCACGGCTGTTAAGAACGTACTCGATGACACCGTGGATGAGGGCAGCGCTGGGAACAAGTAGGCAGGCATCCAATAGCCAGGCATTGGCGGCGGACCCGTCATACACTCGTCCGTGGTGGCAGAAGTTCTGCAAGGCTTGTATCCATTCGGCGCTCGCTATCGAAAGGAGGTTGTTAGCGGGCTGCTGGTCACGCATGACTAGACTCCTTGCCGGCTCCCGCCGGCGAGAGATCGGAAGTTCAATGAAGGAGCTCATGCAAGAGCTCCCTGCCAAGTTGGTGCAAGGTCGGCGAAGCGGGTCTGGTTGGCGATGAAGGCGGTGTGGACGGTGCCGATAGGGCCGTTGCGGTACTTGCCGATGATGATTTCGGCGATGCCCTTGGCCTCGGTGTTGGGGTGGTAGACCTCGTCGCGGTACACGAACATGATCACGTCCGCGTCCTGCTCGATCGCGCCGCTCTCACGCAGGTCTGCGTTGTTCGGTCGCTTGTTCGGCCGGTTCTCCAGGCTGCGATTGAGCTGGGACAGGGCCACGACGGGGCAATCCATTTCCTTGGCCAGTGCTTTCAGCGAGCGGGAGATTTCCGAGATCTCGGTGGCTCGGTTTTCCAGGCCTGGGCAGCGCATCAGCTGCAGGTAGTCGACCAGGATCAGTACGGGGTGGCCGTACTTCCTGGCTGCACGGCGAACCTTGGCGCGCAGCTCTGTCGGCGTCAGGTTGCCCTGGTCGTTGATGACCAGTCGGCTGCCATAGTCGTTTATGCGCTGGATCGCGACGGTCAGCCTGGGCCAATCCTCTTCTTGCAGTTGGCCCTTCATCAGCTTGCCAAGGTCCAGGTGGCCGAGCAGGGCAGCAAGCCTGAACAGCAGCTGCTCTGCTGGCATTTCCATGCTGTAAACCTGGACAGACTTCTGTTGGTCGCTCTGCAGCGCGGCGTCGATCAAGTTGAGGGCAAACGACGTTTTGCCCATCGAGGGACGGGCACCGACGATGATGAGATCCGACTTCTGTAGTCCGCCGGAGAGCTCGTCGAGATCCTTCAGGCCTGTCGGGACCCCCGTTACCGTCACGTTGTTGTTGAAGCGGTAATCGATGGTGTCGACGATCTTCGCGAGGCCCTTGTTGATATCGACAAAGTCGGACTTGTGCTGATCTTGGCCGAGGGCGAACAGCTTCTGCTCGATCTCCTCCTGAACCTCACAGGGATTCGCCTGGTGGTTCGAGGCGGTTCTGGTGCAGTGATGCCCGAGAGACATCAACTGCCGCAGGTGCGCCCGATCGCGAACGATCTGCGCGTAAGCCTCGATATTGGCCACGGAGGGCGTGTTGTCAGCGAGCTGGCCGAGGTAGGCCAGCCCGCCGGCTTCTGGAAGGTCTTCGATCGCTTCCGACACCGTCACGACGTCAAACGGGGCGTTCTTCGCGGCCAACTCGCTGATGGCGGTGAAAATCAGCCGATGTTCATGCCGGAAGAAGTCCTCCTTCTGCAGGTGATCGCCGACAATGTCCCATGCCGCGTTGTCCAGCATCAGGCCGCCGAGTACCCCTTGCTCCGCCTCGACGGAGTGCGGCGGCGTAAGTTCCAGAACACTCACTTCGAGTCCTCCCGGTAGGCGATGGTCGAGAGAGCAGAGCGAGTCATCGGGAACCTCCCTGCTCGAGCGCGCCCTGAACTCGCCGGCTGACGCCGCGGTGCAGGCGAGTGTTTTTGCCGTGTTCCCATCCTGCTTGCAGCGAGGCCTGGTCATAGGCGAGGGCCTTCGTAAGCGCCGCTGGCTCCAGGTACTTCAACGCCGGATGGTGTAGTTCGAGGTAGGCCTTGATGGCTGCTTGAGTCGACTCGTCCGGCCTGCCGGCAAAGTCACGTACCAGCGAACGCACTGCGAGAAGCCAGCCTTCGACGAAGAGCTTGCTGCGGCGGCGCTTGGTCGACAGCTTGCAGCGCTTCTGTTGGGCGACATGAGCCGAGCGCGCCGCCACCAGTTGGTGGTGGAGCGTAGAGTAGGAGTGAGCGGCCAGCTCAGGGCCGATCCCTCGGCCCATAAACTTGAACGTCCAGCCCGCTGGCATCGCGTATGCCGCCAGGTAGTCGCAGCCGAAGGAACTGGCGCAGATCCCGGCCAGTTCATGCAGCCATGGGGCAGGAGAGCGCCTGGTTCGAGTGGGAACGCACGCGGTCTCCACCGTGTGGGCCGAGATCTCCGCATCGCTGAGGTCGAACTGGCGCTTCAGGATCGCGGCCTGGCGCAATGCGGTTTCCGCCTCGTTCGGCGTGGCCCCCTTGGCATTCGCCAGGGCCATCAGCTTCTCGACCTTGGCAAGGACTTTTTGCTTGTCCATTACGCGCCCCCCTTGCAGCAGGTTGAGTCCTGCTCGGAGGCGGAGCGGTCCAGGCGCTCGATCTCGGCCAGCACTAGGGCGCCGGCGCGTACCAGGTTCTCGCGCGCCGACTTAGGCTTCCACCACTCTTCGTCCCAGGGCCAGAACAGTGCAGAGCCATTCCGAATGCCGCCCGGCCAGTCGGTGCCGATGCCGCCGGCATGGAGCGCGTAGCAGCCGGCCGCCAAGGCGATCAGGCCAGCGCTAGCGTCGTCGTTGCTGGTATCGAAACCTTCGACGGTGATCTGGCGCCGGCGCTCGGCCTGTACATCGAGCCAGGCCTGCGGAACAAGGGAGAGGTTCGAAGTTGGGTAGATTCGGTCTGCGACCTGTCTTACCCGGTCGACAATAGCCAGGGCTGTTACGTCGCCCAGCGCTACCTCCAGGGCGACGAGCAGGTTGGCCATCAAGAACTGCTCACGCTCGTCCGCGTGGCTTTTTGCGCTTGGGCGCCTGTTCCAGTCGACCTGTGCTGAATACCTCGCTGTTACCGGGTCTGGCTCGCAGTAGGACGGCCCGATGTGAACCTGGCAGTCCAGGCATTCAATGGCACAGTTCCAGGCATCGGTGTCGAGCAGCTCGGGTTCCAGCATTCGAAGGTTCTTGCTGCTGCAGAGCGGGCAGGGCTTGAGCTTAGGGTCACTCATGGCCTGCCTCCCTGCCCGTCGTCGGTGCTGGGCTTAGCTTGGGAGGAGCCGGCGGCGAGCATGGCGTGTACCTCGCTGATTGCATCGTTGAATGCTGCAGCTCGCTCGGGATCTCCGGCATGCGACGCACAGTCCTTTAATTGTGCGATCAGCTTCTCAGCGTCCAGCACCGCGCAGTGCTGAGCCTGGGCTACTGGGGTGGTGTAGAGTTTTTGGCCAGGCTCCAGCCAAGGCCAGATATCCGCGTAAGGCGCTACCCCCATCTCGCTTGACGCGCGCATCACACCAACGGGTTCCTGCTTCTCCAACTTGGCCAGCTTCGTTTCAAGCTCCATGACCCTAGCCAGGGCGGCGTCGCGTTGATTCAAGGCCTTGGCACAAGCCTCGCTGAGCAGGCGCTCATGCTGTTCTGCTGCCGCATCGAGATCGATTGGGCTGAGGCTATCTGCGAGCGGCCTCACGTACTGGCACACCGGGCCGTTCTCGGTATCGTGGATAGACAGCACGAACCAACCGGAGCCTTCGGGCCGCGTTGGGATCCACTCGCTGTATCGTTGGTCCGAACGGGCAGAGTCGTAGAGGCGAGGCGCATCCGACTCCATGAAGACGTTCTGCAACTCAAGGCCAAGCCGGCGCAGCGTTTCCTGCGCCTCGTTGGAAGAGCAGTTGTCGGCAAGGTCCGGATAGTTTGGATGGGTCCAGAAGCCGAACTGGTCGCGCTCGACCAGGTGGGCTTGAATCACTTGAATCATAGGCTTCATGCCAACCCCCCCTCGCTCATGCCAAGCACTGCACTTGCCTCTGCGGCCAGTTGCTGGCCTTCCGGGCTAGGCGAGCTGCCGACGAAGAGCATCAGCCGCTCGATGACCTTCACAGTGTCCTGGGAGGGTTGGGCGAACTCGGCCAGGTGATCGATGGCAGTCGCGATATTCCAGATAGCCCTGTTCATGTCCCGCTGGATCACGTGGATCGAGCTGGCATTGGCCGCGATGGCCAGTTGCGACTTCGTCTGCAACAGTAGGTCGTGGGCGATTTGGAGCAGGGCGTTCTGCAGGGGCTGTCCACAGGCACGCTGCTGAGCGCGAACCGGAGCGACAAGGCCCTGCAGCATCGCCGCACCTTCAGCCTCGACCAGTAGATTGTCGGAAGCACCGGCGGCAGCGCCTGCTTTGGCCATGTAGCCCTGCACGTAGGCGTCGAACTGGGTCTCGGCGATCAGGCTCAGGATGAGGTTGTTGCGGTTCTGGAGGTTCATATGAGGCCCTCCGGAGCCGATTGCAGAGCGTCTGTCCAGAGCCGAAGGGTTTCCTGCTCCTCGCTGGTCAGAGCGATCTGTGCGATGCAGTCAGCGACCTTCTGCTTGATGACGCGCAGGCGCTCCTCGACTTCACTGCCATCGTCGTAGGCGATTTCGTCAATCAGATGACTAATGAACTCACATCGCAGTCTCCCCACCTGACTAGCGAAATACTCGGCTTCACTGCGCCACCCGATGAGCTGCTTGGGACGCTCCAGCCAACCTTTCAGTCTTGAGTGGAGTTCTCGGATGGAGTACAGGGGATCGAACACCTTGGCCCGGTTGTAGATCAACGCGATCTGCAGGATTTCCAGCCGCTCTTCGAGCGTATTTCCCGGAAGCGGGTAGTTCGAGGCGACCAGTTGCTTGGCCAGGCGCCCGCGCAGCTCACACCGCTTCTTGGCCTGTTTCTCGTCGCGATCACGCTTTTCCTTCGCATGCTCGACCTGCTGGCTCACCGAGTCGAGCAAGCGCGCAGCGTCTTGCAGGAGCTGCTTTTGTTCAAAGCTCAAGTAGCAACCCAGCTTCCCGAACAGGTCGGTACCGCCACCAGTCAGCTTGCGTATTTCTCGCGCAGCGCCGGTCAACTTGGCCTGTTGGCTCCGAAGGTCGGCGGCGCTGCCGAACTTGTTCAGTTGCAGCACAAGTTCCGCGTCGACGTCGCGGGCTTGGGTGATAGGAGGCTTCGCCATGTCAGCGCCCTCCCTTGACCAGTGCTGCTACCGCCTCCGGCGTCAGCGCGAGGAAGCGGTCAGTCCACTCGGGAAAGACCTCGATGGCCAGGTTGCGGATGATTTCCAGCGCGGGCGCTGATGTGCGATTCGAGGGTTGCCGCGTTTCGAGGCGGTGCGCTGGTAGCCCGCGCGATGCTGCGTTGCGAAACACGACGGCATCCGGGACAGTCGTTTCGAGCACAGAAATGTCCTGATGCTCATCGAAGATGGCGCGCACATTCTCGTGAATCGCCCGGGAGTCATTGGTCTGGTCCAGGCAGTTGATGACGATCTGAACCTTGGGGATCCGCATGCCGAGGCGCTCGTAGGGACGCAGTCCATCGAGCATTTGCATGGTGCCGCGGTTGAACTCGCGGGCAGTGAGCATGTTGGGCTGCAGGGGGGAAACAACCAGATCCGATGCGAGCACGACCATTTCTAGTAAAGCGGAGCGCGCACCTTGTGTGTCGATCAGCACTAGGTCGTAGCCCTGTTTCAGGGACGGCATGAGGTTTGCCAGCCGGAGCCGGCCATCGGGCGCCTGGAGCAGTAGGTTGTTGAGCTGGTTGTTCTGGTCGTTGGAAATCACGACGTCCAGGTTGGGGATAATCGTTCTGGAGATGATCCTCGCTGGGTCAGTTATGTTGGCGGCGAGCAGGTCGTAGATGCCGCCCTGGGCGACTTCAGGAAGCTCGTAGTACGAAGATAGGGAGGGCTGGACGGGGTCCAGGTCGATGAGGAGGGTCTTCAGGCCAGCATCGGCGCAAAATGCACCGAGGTTGGCAGCGGTGGTGGATTTCCCTACACCACCCTTGGTGGATACAACCGAAGTCGCTTTCGCATTCATGTCTACAGCCTCTAATGTGGGGTCATTAGAGGCTGCTGGTGTGAAAGGTGGCTGGGTAGAAACCCTTCCTAGAGAAACCTAGGCCAATTGTCTTTTAACCAATTGGTCGTAGGTTCGAATCCTACACGACCCACCATTTTCGAGGGGCGAGTTGCACAGACCTAGGAAAGGGTGTTTCACCTTTTACTTGTCCAGCAGGCGTCTGGGCCGAGCATTAGGCCCGCATTGACGTGATGTCAATATGGAATAGCCCACCTATCTAGGTGGGCTTTTCTGTTTCTAAGGCCCTGAAACCATTCTGCAGGCGTAGCAATGCGCCCTCGACGTAATCAGCGATTACAGAGGGTACTGCGGAGTTGGCCTTGAAACTGCGGGGCTCTGCCAGCATGCCGGCGCTGGAATCCAGGCGCTCTCGGTAATTCCAGATTTCTCCTACAGGCCTAGCGATCTGCTGGGAGGCGAGGCTACCTTTCGTCCGGTAGCCGGCCCCTCAGTACCGGTATCGCTAGGCGAGACTGCTTCGGGCGGTAGATCCCCATCCACCAGATCCGCTTGTTGCAGCGGGAGACGCGGATGCCGAGGCGGCACGGTTCGATAAGTGTTGAGCCATCAGAGTGAACAGCACGCTTTGCTCGAAGGTGTCAGGTGGCTGTGGTAGCGCTTCTTCCCACACGGTTGGACCTCCCTGAATGCCTGTCCCTGGAAATGGGGTAGAACCCGTGGCTCTCGAGAATCTCGTAGACCGGAATCCAATACACCCCGGTCGACTCCATCGCCACCGTGGTGACTCCCAGCTCGACCAGCCAATCGGCCATGCGCTCCAGGTCGGCGGTACGCCTTGAAGGTTTGCACCGGCTCTTCGGCGAGATCGACGGGCACTGCCACCACATGGAAGCGCGAACCGATGTCGATGCCGGCCGCTCGTTCGTGAATCACTGGCAGCCCCTGCCGCTGCGAACTGGACGTTTTCATGAGAACCCTCCACTCACTGGATGTGCTGGACGGGGACTCGGAACAGATCACATTCCTAAACGGGGTCACGAAACGCGCCACCACTAACGGGTCCGCAGCTTCCCCTGGGTCAGGTTTTTTGACGGGGACTCAGCCTCCAAAAAACAGGCGACCACTGTCCAGCGCTGTCAGCGTAGTGACCGTGTTTCTAACCCAATGGGGCGCGGTTTTTTAATATCGCTTTCTCCCGCTCCAGCCGGTTGATCCGAGCCTCCAGCTCCTGGAGCTTCTGCTGTTCGGGGGTGAGCGCCTTGCTCTCCGGGGTTACGCCATCGCGCTCCTGCTGGAGCTGTTTCACCCAACGGCGCAAGGCCGAATCCACCACCTCCAGCGAACGGCAGGCGTCGATATGGCTGTAGTCTTGGTCCAACACCAGGGCCGCGGCCTCTCGTTTGAACTCGGCGGAAAACGTACGTCGTTGCTTGCTTATCAGACACCTCTCTCACGGCGAGGATTTTCGCCTAAATCGGTGTCCGGGATCAGTAGACCACTACAAGTAAGCCAACGATTAGCGTTTGTGGCCGCCAGCCAGGGGGAGAGTGATGAAGAGGCATGGGTCTGTACCGGTTCGAGGAAGGTACAGACAGCAGACAGGATCGCTTCCGATGGGGCAGCAGGAAATCATCATTACGTAAGCGGTGTATTTTTGACCCGCGATTCAGGGCTGTTGTTTACAACAGCAGGGGGGCCTCATGTCTTGGATGTACACCAGTAGGCGCTCCAAAAGCGGCGACGTTTCCTTGCCGGAATGCACCAGAACGAGGTCTAGTGCTGAGTGATCCACTGATGTAAGCCTACGAATGGTTATGCTCTTGGGTAACATGTTGCAGAAATGATAGGGCACTAGGCTGCAAAGCCCCGTTGCCGCCACCATGGAAAAGATACTCAACATTCCATCGGCCTCGAGCGGTTCAACGACCGCATTGCCGTTTTGGTGGAGAAATTCGTCGATGGTGGATCGGAGAGCAGGTGCCGCCGAGGCGCTAATCGCTACTAGGCGCTCCTTGCAGAGGTCTGACGGAGAAATTTTCCTTTTGTGCAATAAGCGATGCCCGCGCGGAAGAATGGCCATAAGGGTTTCCTTTCGAACGACCTGACTTGCCCATCCAGGAGGCACATCGCCGCGCCGAATGAATGCGGCATTGATGCTGCGCAGCTCCAGAGCTCTGATCAGCTCGAGAGGTAGCTTGCTTTGAACGTCAACCCCAATACAGCGTGTTTCAGAAGCCAGCGCCGCCGAGACTAATCCCATCAATTCATCTTCCGTGCCAGGAATCATGCCCAGCACTAGGCGGCATACCTGTTTTCCGCTGTCTTGCGTGCGTTTCAGGGCTGCATCGAACTGGGTGACAGCCAGCAGGGCCTCCTTTCGAAGAACCTCCCCCGCTTCAGTCAGGTGTACACCTTGCCACGTGCGAACAAAAAGCGTGCAACCGACATGTGCTTCAAGCGCTTGGATCTGGCGCGTCAACGAAGGTTGGGCAACCCGTAACCGCTGAGCTCCGGCGGTGAAGCTGCCGGCATCGGCAATCGCGAGAAAATAACGTAGATGGCGGATATCCATCCCATGATCATACCTGCAAGCTATAGGTAGGACTTAACAAAGTATTTGAACTGCTCTTCATCTATTTCCTAACTTAACGCCAGTCGAATCGATAGATCGGGTAAGAACCGCAGGCTCATAGGCATGAAGGCTTGATTTGGATGGCTCGGGAACGAGGGCCTATAGGCAAAGACAAGCATCAAGAGCATCCAATGATACTTGTGTCAATGTTGTGACGCTTCCACAGAGCGAGGAACTAGTAATGAGCAATTCAATCACGAAAGTTGCAGTGGTCGGTACTGGCGTCATAGGTGCGAGCTGGAGCGCTTTATTTTTAGCTAGGGGGCTCAAGGTAACGGCAACCGACCCAGCACCGGGGGCTGAGACTATTCTGCGTGAATACATAGCGAATGCTTGGCCGGCCTTGGAAGAGTTAGGGCTGGCGGTTCCGGCAGCTTCGCCATCAAATCTAACTTTTACTAAAGACCTCGCCGAAATTGCTGGTGTTGATTTCGTACAAGAGAATGGCCCTGAGCGACTGGCCTTTAAGCAGAGCCTGTATCAACAACTGGATGAGCTTCTGGCGCCTGAGGTGTTGATTGCTACCAGCTCGTCGGGGCTGATGATGACGGAAATCCAGAAGGGCTGCGCCCTTCATCCGGAGCGATGCTTAGTCGGCCACCCTTTCAATCCTCCGCATCTCATTCCTCTGGTTGAGTTAGTGGCTGGAGAGAGGACTTCACCGGATTCAATCAAACGAGCGGACGCTTTTTACACCGCTCTTGGCAAGCGAACGATCCGGTTGAATAAAGAGGTGCCGGGGCATGTAGCCAATCGGCTACAAGGTGTGCTGATTCGTGAGGTGATGTCGCTTGTCAATGAGGGCGTCGTGACAGTGGCCGATGCTGATACCGCGTGTTCGTGGGGGCCGGGTCTGCGCTGGGGGGTGATGGGGCCCGTGCTGATCAACCATCTAGGTGGCGGATCGGGGGGCATTGAGCACTTTTATCAGCAGTTCGCCGGACCACTGGTCACATGGTGGACACCCTTGGGGGAGGTGCAGCTAAACCCCGAGATGCAGAAAAAAATAGTCGACGGCCTGTATACGGAAGTAGATGGACGAAACATTGAGGAATTGGCCTGCGAGCGTGATCGTTTATTGATGATCCTTCTCAAAGCGCGCTTGGCAGCCGAGACCGTTGATAAATCCCGGTAACAGCAGGTCGATATGCAGTATTCGATGAATTCAGAACAGTATATATGGTCAATGGCCTAGCTTAGGTTAGGGGTCTAAATGGTACCGTCGAATTAATCGTTGAAACCTAACATCCTTCTTGACTTGATCAAGCCTCCCGAGGTGACTGCTAATAGTCTAGTTAACTGGTAGCCTAAGTTGTTCTGTAATCGAATTTTGAATTATATATGTTCAAACGGTTATATGCTTTCGAGCAATCATTTGCTTTTTACTTAAACAGCCTAGGAGAAATACCATGTCCAGAGAGATGACGCGACGGAACTTTGTTGGTACCTACCTGAGCACAGGCACAGCCCTAATAGCTGCCTCGATGGCGCCATCTGTTTTTGCAAACACCTCAAAGCCCATTCCGATCGAGCAAGGCTCCATCACCACACCAAATGGTCTGCGAATAGCCTATGAACGGCAGCGCAATGGTGGACATCCAGTCTTGCTTATTCCCGGCACCATGTGTGATCGAGGGGTCTGGCGGCCAGTACAGGAAGCTTTCCAGCGCTTCGACACCATTTTACTCGACAATAGAGACTCAGGACAGAGTAGTTTGAGCCCGAGCAACTACACCTTGCGCGACATGGCTGAGGACGCTCTGGCACTTCTCGACGAGTTGAGAATTGAGCGTGTTCATCTGGTAGGACACTCGATGGGGGGACAGATAGCGCAGGAGCTTGCTTTGATGGCACCGGCTCGCGTCAGCCGAATGCTGCTGGCCAATACCTGGGCTCGCACTGACGACAAGATGAATGCCATGTTCGATAGTTGGGAGGTCCTTCGTAATTATCAAAGCGATGAGGCTTTTGCCAAGTCTATGACAATTTATGGAAATGGTTCCAGCACTCTATCAAGGCGGACTGTTGATGAACTACTTGAAGCGTCTGCGAAGATACTTGCACCACAAGAGCCAGCGGCTTTTCTTCGTAATGTAGAAGCTGATAGAAAGGCTGACACTCTAAGTCGGCTCGGAGAGATTAAAGCTCGTACTTTAGTGCTCTGGAGCGAGGAAGATCGCTGTTTGCTGCCTCCTCATGCCAAGCAGTTGGAGAAAGGTATACCCGGTGCCAAGTCCGTGCGCATAAGGAACTGTGGGCATAATAGCATGGGGGAGAGAAGCAATGTTTTTATGAAGATTGCTGAAGATTTTCTTATCTGATTTTGTAAATTTAAATTTCTTATAAGGATCGGGCTTGCCATCGTCTGATGGCAAGCCTTTTAAGATAAATAGTTTAAAGGGATTCATTTCCTATGGTTTTTCTCAATGGTTAGGAAGGCCAGTTGCTGTCTTCCAGTTGAAGGGTCCTTTCAATGGTTAAATTAAGTTCGCAAACTGCTTCCAGGACTCCATCCCCGGAGCCGTTGCTTTTGAAGTTATAGATTTCACATTGTGATTTTCTAAACTTGAGCCAGTTGCGTTGGGCTATTTTCCAGGCTGGAGGATTCACTCTGCTTGAAAGTGTTTCTTTGTAGGCCTTGTTTAACTTTTGGTCCCAAATTTTATGTTCCTCTTCTATGCAGGAGTATTGTTCTGCTGTATTTGTGCTGTCGTTTATGCATTTTCTGTAAGTTTCAGTGTATGGGTGGGTTATAGGTTCAGAGTTTGCTGGGTTGCTAGCTGTTAGTAGAAAGAATATTGCGGAGGAAGTGATTAAGGAAAGGAGTCCTTTTGAAGTTCTAGTGATTTTCATGCTGGCTACTCCTGTGGTTTGTGGTGATTATCACTTGACTGGTAAAGTTTATTTTAAAAAACTTCTGGCAAGGCGTATGATGCTTTATTAAAACTTTAACGCTACAGTGTCAAGACTTACCGCCTGCTTTGGCTGGGTTTGGTGACGTCTGTCTAGAACACTAAGCGATGTGGGCGTAGGTACGTCAGGCAGGGAAACTATCCAGTCTAAAAAATACTGAATTATTGATTGCATGGAGTTATTCAGAAGTAAGGTTGTTGAGGCGGTTTCAATCTTTCAGGTTTCCACAATGCTTGGAGTCGGAGAATAGTTTCCTTGTGGGAAGCGAAGACTTCGTCGAAAACGGCAGCCTCACATGCTGCCACTGCGATGTGTTCTTGAGCACAGTCAAGAGCATCTTGGAATTGTTGCAGCACCAACGTCTCAATATTCCGGCCGCCACTCTGCATCCTGGGTTCGATAGGCAATCGAAAAAGAAGCAGCTTTCCTTGTCAGATTGGCTGAAATGAAGAATTTTTTGTCCGTTCTATCCAATGACGCAACTTTTTCTTGAGAATATGATAAGCATTCTCATTTGTATTCCAGATCGCATCGATATGCTGGAGCCGACCATGAATATCGACACAACTGAGTATCCCTTCGTACGTATGGAAAACTCCCCCGCCCGCGCCAGACCTATCGAGGAGGTGCTGGAGTGCATCTCGGAACTGTTGGCCCGCGGCCGCCCTTTCGTATTCGTCAGCCAGGATGCCCCCGACGACGCCGAAGACCATATCGATACCCGACGCAAGATCGTCACCTGGATGAAGGCCCACCGGACCGAGATTCGGCGTCTGATCAAAGGCCACCTGCAGATCGTCCCGGAGCCGGACCAGCGCGCCGAGATGCAGGGGTTCTCGATGGTCTTTGCCAAGTTCTGGGGCTACCCCATGTTCGTTGTCGCCAGTGCCGAGGCCGCTCGCGCCAAGACCGAGTCGCTGCTGGCCGGTGCCTGAACGAGCTCGTGAGGAATCGTCCGATGCCCATCGCCGGAAACGAATCGAACTATCCCGATCTCATCGACCGCCCGGTGGTGGTACTCGGACTGGAAATGCCAACCGCCAGTTGGGAGATACCGTTCCACAACCACCGTAAGGCGCAGCTCATATTCGCCGACAGCGGGCTGATCACTTTGGAGGCCGATGCCGGCATCTGGGTGGTGCCGCCGCAAGGAGCAGTCTGGATTCCCAGCGGCATGCCGCACCGCGCCAGCAGTTGCGGAAACGCCGAGGGCTTTGCGCTGTTCGTCGAAGCGGATGCTGCGGCAGAGCTACCCAGCAGTTGCTGCACGATCTCCGTTTCGCCGTTCCTGCGCGCGTTGTTGGCACGCACCGCGGCCCTTCCCGCGCACTATGGCTTGGACGGCCCACAGGCGCGCCTGATGCAGGTGTTGCTCGATGAACTGATCGCCGCGCCGCAGGAGAGCCTGCACCTGCCCATGCCTGTCGACCCACGCCTTCGCAAACTCGCCGATGCGATGCTGGCTGCCCCGGCAGAGCATGCCACGCTCGATCTCTGGGCCAGCCGCATCGGCATGAGCGAGCGCAACATGTCGAGGCTGTTCGTTGCCGAAACCGGCTTGAGCGTGAGCAGATGGCGCCGCCGGATGCACATCATCAGGGCCTTGCCGCTGCTCGCCCAGGGCCATCTCATCCAGGCCATCGCCGACGACCTGGGCTACGACAGCCCCGGAGCCTTCGTGACTATGTTCCGCAAGGCCGTCGGAGTGCCTCCGCGACGTTTCCTGGCGCAGCGCACGGCCCGGCTCGACGCCCCCCTACACATTCCTGCCGGGAGTCTCCATGAGCGCCCTTGAAGCCAACGACACGCCGGCCAACGAGCCTGCGCCGCTGGGCCAGATCCTGCGCCCGATCCGTAGCCGCCTGATCTGCGCCGCCACCCTGGCAGGCCTGGGTGCGGCGCTGACGCTGGTGCCGCTGGCCGGCATCGCCCATATCGCACAGATTGCGCTCGGCGCTGTCGCCATCCATGCCACCGAAGCCACGGTCCACGGCGAACTCTGGCGGACGGTGGCCCTCAGCATCGCCAGCCTGTTCGGCGGCCTGCTACTGATCCTGCTGGCCGAAGCCACGGCGCACGCGGCCGACAACCGCCTGACCCACCACCTGCGGCTAGCCGCGGCGCGTCGGCTGGCGAAGGTGCCGCTGGGCTGGTTCGGCTCGCGCTCGTCGGGCGAGATCAAGCACGCCATGCAGGACGACATCGGCACCCTGCACGACCTGACCGCACATTTCTACACCACCCTGGGGCGCACGCTCGGTGCCATCCTGACCTCGCTGGTCTATCTGTTCGCGCTGGATTGGCGCCTGGCACTGGTAGCGCTCCTGCCCTACGTAGGCGGGTTGCTGCTGATCGGTTCGGCTATGAACTTCAGCGAACGTCAGATGCAGGCCTTCGGCGCAGGACAAGCGCGCGTGGACAATGCGGTAGTCGAGTTCGTCAACGGCGTTCCGGTCATCAAGACCTTCGGCGCCGGCGGCAGGGCTCACGGCAACTATCGGACCGCGGTGGACGGTTTCCTGGAAGTATTTCTCCAGTTGCTACAGCCGACGCTCGGCTCCATGAGCATCGCCAACGCACTGATGGCGCCGGTCGCGGTGTTGGGCGTGGTGCTTGCGGCAGGCACACTGTTCGTGCACCTCGACTGGATGACCCCGGCGGCAGTTCTGCCCTTTGTCCTGGTGGCTCCCGGGGTGTCTGCTCCGCTGATGCTGCTGATCTTCATTGCGCACGGACTGGACCCCGCGAAGGGAGCGGCTCGGCGTGTGCAGGACCTGTTGCGTACCGCAGTGCTGGAACAACCTGCGGCAGCATTGCGGCAGACGCCCACCGGCAGCGAGATTCGCATTGAGCAGGTAGGCTACACCTACGACGCGCAGCACAAAGTGCTCGCGAACCTGAATCTCACACTTGAACCCGGCACAGTTACCGCATTGGTCGGTCCTTCCGGCGCTGGCAAGTCCACCCTGGCGCGACTGCTGCTGCGTTTCTTCGATCCGAGCGAAGGGCGCATAACGTTAGGTGGTGCAGACCTGCGGAACCTCGAAAGTACCGAGTTGTACCGGCACATTGGTTTCGTCCTGCAGGACGTGCGGCTGATCCATGCCAGCGTGCACGACAACATCGCGCTGGGCCGTCCCTCGGCGGCCCGGTCGGAAATCGAGAACGCCGCGCGCGCAGCCAATATCCACGAACGCATCCTGAGCCTGCCACGCGGCTACGACTCGGTAATCGGCGAGGACGCGCATCTCTCCGGCGGCGAACAACAACGCGTGAGCATCGCTCGCGCGATTCTGCTGGACCCGCCGGTGTTGGTACTGGATGAAGCCACCGCTGCCGCCGACGCCGAAAACGAAGTGGCCATCCAGGAAGCGCTTTCGCGCTTCGCCCACGGGCGCACGCTCCTAGTCATCGCACATCGGCTCGATACCGTAATGCACGCAGACCGCATTGTCGTGATCGACAATGGCACCGTCATAGAGCAAGGGCGCCACGAGGAGTTGCTGGCGCGCAACGGGCACTATGCTCGCCTGTGGGAACTGGGCGGCTATAGCGATGCGCAGGCCGCGCAAAGAATCGGAGGCCAGGTGACGCAATGATGTTCAAGACCTTTTCCCGCCTGCTGGGCGACGATGCGCGCATCTTCCACCGCTATGCCTGGATGGCCGTCGTTCTGGGCCTGCTCAATGGCCTGATCATCACCGCCCTGGTGCCGATCCTGAGTCACCTGCTGGCCGGCGACGTCCACAGCGCCGGCCTCTGGCTCCTCGCCTTGGGTATAGGGCTCGTGGCCTGCTGGGCCTGGCGCCGCCAGGTCGAGGAGGCCAGCGTGGCGGTGCGTGTCGCCATACTCCGCGACTGCCGCCAACGCATCGGCGATCACATCGCCGGCCTGCCGGTCGGCTGGTTCACGCCACAGAACACCGCACGCCTCAATCATGTCATGACTCACGGCATGTTCGAGCTGTCCGAGTTGCCAGGCCACCTGTTCACTCCGATCCTCAGTGGCGTGGTGACACCGCTGGTCTTCGTCGTCGCACTGACAACGCTGCATTGGCCACTGGGCCTGATCGCACTGCTAGCGTTGCCAATCCTGGCCGGGATATTCGTGTTCAGCGCACGCCTGGGCCAACAGGCCGACGAGGCGTTCCACAGCAGTGCCGCCCGTACCAGCCAGCGCATCGTCGAGTTCGCCCAGGCACAGTCGGTGCTCCGCGCCTTCAGCGCTCGCAGCGGCAGCATGGATTTTCTGAAACGTGCCATCGATCGGCAGCACGCGGCCGGCTCGCGATTGCTCTATGTTTCGATTGCCTCGGTCGTGCTCAATGCCTGGGCAGTACAACTGGCGTTCGCCGCCCTGCTGATCGCCGCCGCGCTCTGGCTGGGCAGCCAACTGGGGGGGGAGTCACAGGCTGACACGGCCATCGCCGTGGTCGCCTCGCTGCTGCTGGTGAACCGCTTCATCGACCCGTTGCTTGACATCGCCGGCTATGGAGAGGTGCTGCGCAGTGCGCGCGGCCAACTCGACGCGGTAGCTGAAGTGCTGAACGAGAAACCGCTGGCCGAACCGCTCGAGCCGAAGCTGCCGATCGATGGCTCGGTGGATCTGCGTGACGTGAGATTCCGCTATGCGCCCAGCGCGCCCGAGGTACTGCGCGGAGTGAACCTGCATATCGCCGAGGGCAGCATGCTGGCGCTGGTGGGCGCCTCCGGCTCGGGCAAGAGCACGCTGGCGGCCCTAATCGCACGCTTCTTCGATGTGACGGCCGGCAGCGTGCTCGTCGGGGGCGTCGACGTGCGGCAAATGGGCAGCGAGCAGTTGGCTGGGCAGATCAGCCAGATCTTCCAGAACACCTACCTGTTCCAGGGCAGCATCGCCGACAACATTCGCATCGGCAAACCCGATGCCAGCGATGACGAAATATTGCAGGCGGCCCGACTGGCCGGCGTGACGGAGATCATCGAGCGCCTGCCGCAGGGCCTGGACACGCCGGTAGGCGAGGGCGGCATGCGCCTGTCGGGCGGCGAGCGCCAGCGTATCTCGATTGCCCGCGCCCTGCTCAAAGACGCCCCCATCCTGCTGGTGGACGAAGCCACCGCCGCGCTGGACGCGGAAAACCAGGCGGCCATTGCCGAAGCGCTCGCGCGCCTGCGCGGCCGCCGGACCCTGATCGTCATTGCCCACCAACTATCGACGGTTGCAATGGCGGATCGGATCGCCGTGCTGGAGGACGGTCGGGTGGTCGAGTCCGGCACTCACGCGCAATTGCAAGCGCAGCAAGGGCGCTATGCGCACTTCCTGGCGCAACGGCAGATGGCCAAGGGCTGGCGCATCGCCTGAAGCAACACCCCATTTCTATGATGCTCGCGCCGCCGCGCCTATCGGCACGGCGGCTTCGGGCAGGTTTTGCCCCATTTCCAGGAATCGATCCAATGACCCACCCTTACCGCCGCAGGCCCCTTATCCTCCCCCACAAGCCCCTGCTCCATGCCGCCTGTCTGTGTACCTTGGTCGCACACGTCCTGGTTCCGGCCAATGCACAAACCCGGCAAGCGCTGCCCCACTCCGACATGCTCGAGCAGACCACAGACGAAGAGGCGGCCCTGGCACTGCCTGCCGACACCGTCACCGGCAGCTCGGAAGACCTTTCGACCGAGGGCTCGGGCTCCTACACGGCAGCAAAGAGTCGCTCGGGAACCGGCCTCGCCTTGACGCCACGGGAAACGCCTCAGTCTCTCACCGTAATCACCCGCCAACGCATGGACGACCAGCAGTTGGACTCTCTCCGTGACGTGCTGGAGAACACCACCGGGGTCTCGTCGACTATGTTGGACAGCGAGAGGGTCAACTACTTTGCCCGCGGTTTTAGCATCGACAGCTTCATGTACGACGGAATTCCTACGACTGCCAACGCTATGGCACCAGGGGAAGGCATGCTGGACACGGCGTTCTACGACCGCGTCGAAGTGGTGCGTGGCGCGACCGGCCTGCTGCAAGGCATCGGCGAACCCTCCGCGTCGGTCAACCTGGTCCGCAAGCGTCCGCTGAAGACGTTTTCCGCCTCGGCGAACATGGGGCTGGGACGCTGGGACAACCAGCGCGGCACGTTCGACCTTTCCTCGCCGCTCAGTACGGATGAAAGGGTACGCGGGCGTATCGTCGGTACCTACCTGGACCGCGACTCCTTCCAGGACCACTACCGGCAAAAGCGCCAGGCCTTCTACGGCGTGCTCGACGTTGACCTCACCGCGGGCACCACCCTGACTCTGGGTCATGAGTACCAGAACAACGACCCCAAGGGCGTCACCTGGGGCGGCATGCCGCTGTTCTTCTCAGATGGCACGCGCACCGACTGGTCGCGTTCGAAGAATCCGGCCGCACGCTGGAACCGCTGGGAAAGCAGGCTGAACACCACGTTTGCCAGGGTCGAGCAATCCTTCGACAATGGCTGGACCTTGCGCGTCAACGCCGACCACAAGGAAAGCGACGTCAATAGCGACCTGCTGTCGATGAACGGTTACCCGGACCGCGCAACCGGCCTGGGCTGGATGCCTGCGGCCCTGAACGGCGGCGTCGAAACACGCCAGGACAGCCTCGACCTGCTGGTCAGCGGCCCGTTCCAACTGCTGGGCCGCGAGCACGAACTGGTCCTCGGCGGCAGCGGCTCACGCTCCAGGTCCCATAGCGATTATGGCCTCAACTTCGTGTCCAGCTCCGATGTCAGCAGTATCTATACCTGGAACGGCCGCTTCCCGCGCCAAGCGTTCCAGCCGGGCCCGACGATCAATACCACTATCAAGCAGAGCGGGATCTTCGGCGCGCTGCGCCTTTCCCTGGCAGACCCGTTCAAGCTCATCATCGGCGCGCGCAGCAGCAACTACGAGATCGATGAGAGTAATGACAACCATTACAAAAAAACTGGGCAGGTCTCCCCGTATGTCGGCGTGATCTATGATCTGGACGATACCTACTCGGTCTACGCGAGCTATACAGAAATCTTCAAGCCACAGTCGGCCTACCGCGACAGCAGTAACAGGGTACTGGGACCCGCAGAGGGAAAGAACAAGGAAATCGGGATCAAGGGGGAATACTTCGGCGGTCTGCTCAACGCTTCGCTCGCGGTGTTCGAGACCCGCCTGGATGGCGTCGCGCAACTCGACGCCGGGCAGGTGCTGCCGGACGGCACCCAGGCCTACCGTGCGGCAAACGGTACGGTATCGCGCGGTTTCGACGTCGAAGTGCAGGGCGAACCCCTCCCCGATTGGAACCTCTACGCCGGGCTCTCGCACTTCACCGCCGAGGATGGCGACGGCTATCGCCTGAACTCTCAGATTCCCCGCAGCACCGCGCGCCTGTTCACGACCTACCGCCTGCAGGGCGATTGGAACCGGCTGACGGTCGGCGGCGGGGTCAACTGGCAGAGCCGCTTCTACCAAGAGGCCACCAATCCCCAGCGGCAGAGCGTTAAGGTCGGGCAATCGTCCTATGCCTTGACGTCGCTCATGGCCCGTTATGAACTCTCCGACACCACCAGCCTATCGGCCAATATAAGCAACCTGTTCGATAGGAAGTACTACACTACTGTGGGATTCCAGAACGGCTACCTCTATGGTGAACCACGCAATTTCATGGTCAGTCTGCACTTTAGAATCAAATGATTAATATGGTTGATGGTAATGTGTCTATTGACGTTGGGGATGATCACCTTGGTTGGGATTAACCCAGAAGTTCTTTCGGTTCAGGCAATAAGCATCGTGTAGGTTGAACTCCCAGTAGGCACTCTACGGTTTTGGCGCAGCGGCGAGGGAGCGCCCGGCACAGGGAGGTGCCATCCGGTCATTCGGGATTCGGCGGGCAGTGGTGGCAGGGATGAGCGCGGCTCGGTCGGCCAACGAAGTCATCCGGTTGATGCTGACATTGATAGCGCTCGGCGTGTTCGTTCTTCATGGGTGTGCTGGAAGGCTGCGCAGCTTTGTCCTGGTGCGGGTCAGCGAGCGTTTCGACAGCCAGTTGCACGGTCGGGTCTACGCCGCCGCCGTCCGAAAAAGGGACAGCTTTATTTGCTAGTGCACTGTCCGCAATTTACCGGCAACTGTCTTTTCATCTACGTCCGTTTCTGGGAATTGCAGAATGAACCCTGCATCGCTTGAAGATTGGCTGTCCTAGGCGCGAGCAAAGCAGACTGTCGAGATTGCGAACTGCTGTCGGAGGACGCGAATAGGTGACGGGTATGCGACTGGCTGTCGGAGTCGTGCGATTGGCTGACGATTTTGAAAAGCCGTGGTGGTGTTTTGAGCGCGAATCGGTGTCGATTAGGCATGCGAATTTAGTGTCGGAACCGATTCGAATACTCACTGCATGGCTATTCGGGTGCATTGAACCGCGAAGACCCAATGAAGACTGGCAGCAAGCGGCCAGGAGCAGACTTCATTGCCAGATACTCGCTGTGCTTTTCGTAGGGTGCTGTGTGTTCCAGGCCAACGCCGATTGCTTCGGTGCGCGCAGCATTGCTGGGAACTAACGCTAGCTATCGAGTGCGGTCATCACGGGAAGTCTGTCCGAGAGAAAATCCAACAACGCCCTGACCGCCGGCACCATTCCGCGCCGGGTAGGAAACACCGCATGCACCACCAGTTCGCGTGCCGCCCATTCTGGCAAGACTTGACGCAGATCCCCGCATTCCAGAGCAGATCGGCAGCCCAGCGCCGAAAGTAGCGCAACCCCCTGGCCGTCCCGAGTCGCTTGCATTGCCAGGGACCAGACACTGGCCATCAGGCGGGGGCGGAGTTCAATGGTGCGCACTTCGGATTCAGGACCGATCAGCTCCCACTGCTGTAGCGGAGCCTCTTCAAGCAAACTGATCGTATCGGCGTGCTTTAAGTCGTCCGGTGACTGGATTGCCGGATGTCTTTCCAGATACGCCGGACTGGCCACCAGGATACGTCGGCTGGTGCCATATCGACGTGTCACCAGTTCGGGGGCCATGCTCGATTCGGGGCGAAGTCGTAAAGCAACATCAATGCCTTCGGCTACCAGGTCCATGACTCTATCGGAGGCCTGAAGTTGAATCTGCACACGCGGATACTGAGCCATGAATTGCGATAGCCATGGCGTCAGATATATTTCCGCCGCGCCAGCGGGGCAACTGATACGGATCAGACCTGTGGGACCGGACGAAGAGAAATCGATCGCATCCTGTGCCGCGTGCGCTTCTGCGACCAGGCTGCGGCAATGTTCCAGAAAGCGGGCGCCCACCTCGGTCAACTGAATCTTGCGCGTGGTGCGCTGGAACAACAAAACGCCCAAACGTTGTTCGAGTTGCAATACTCGCAGGCTGAGTTTGGACTTGGCAACGCCCAGCACTCGACCTGCGGCTGAAAATCCACCGTGCTCGGCCACTGCGGCGAAGTAATAGAGATCATTCAGATCCTGCAATACCGCTTTTTTTTTCACCAGGATTGTCGTCCACGGAAGAACAGTTCGTCACTATATTGCCTCTTATCGGAGGATTGTCCAGGAAATAACATCCCTAACCACCTGCATCGCGATGTCGACTCCAGCGGTGCAGGCGCTTTCCCACCTGGTTAGAGATGTGACGATGAAATCTATAGTCCTGTCTGCTTTTGGAACCATGCCGATCGTGGACGAGCGCCCGCTTCCGGTCGCCGGGCCGCAGGAAATTCTGATTCGAATGACCCACGCCAGTCTGAATCCGATTGACCGGCGGATCGCAGAAGGTTTTTTCAAGGACCGGTTTGAACACCGCTTTCCGCTGACGCTCGGTATCGACGGTGCTGGAGTCGTCGAGTCGATTGGCGAACAGGTGAGCGACTTCGAGGTCGGCGATTCCGTATTCGGACGGTTTCTGCACAGCTATGTCGGTAACGGCAGCTTCTCTGAATATGTAGCCATATCGGCTGACGCAACGCTGCTGCATACGCCGCTCGGCGTGCCGCCAGCTTTGGCGGCAGCCCTGCCCACCGCGGCGACGACTGCCCTTCAGGCCGTCGAGTCCCTCGGCCTGCCGCCTGGCAGCGTTGTTTTGATAATGGGGGCCACCGGTGGAGTGGGCACGTTCGCTGTGCAACTGGCACGTGCCAAAGGCTACCAGGTGCTGGCGAGCGCATCGTCCGAAGCGGCTCCATGGCTGGCGCAATTGGGCGTCGAGCATGTTTTCGACAGAAAGCAGAATGTTCCTGAGCGGTTGAGCACGGGTTGGCCTGCTGGCATCAACGGCCTGATCGACCTCGTCAATCCTGCGCCGGCCTTTGCTGAGTTGGTTTCCTGCATTGCTCCCGGCGGGACAGCGCTCAGTAGCATTTGGTCCGCCACTGCCGATGTCGCGGCAGCGCGCGGAGTACGCGTCGTCAATCTGGAAATGCTGCCCAACCGCGAGGATCTTCGGACCCTTGCGCAACAGGTGCTCAGCGGTTCCCTTCGCGTCGTGATCGATAAGCACATCTCGCTCGAAGCCGTGCCCGGAGTCATGAGCCAACGGCAGCCCGGTGGCGCACGGGGCAAGACGGTGATCGACATCGCCTAGGGGGCCGGAAGAGGAACATGCGTGCATGTTCCATACCGCACTTTTAATAAAGGAACTTGTATGAAAGTTACTTCGGCGGTCGCTGTAAGAAGCGACGCCGTACTACAAATTCTTCCTCTGGAATTGGACCCTCCGGGATTCAACGAAGTGATGGTGCGCATCGTTGCCACCGGTATCTGCCATACGGACATTGCGGTGCGAGACGAACTCGTCGATGTGCCGATGCCGGTCGTCCTGGGCCATGAGGGAGCCGGTGTGGTCGAGTGTGTCGGTCCCGGTGTCGAGCACCTGCAACCGGGTGATCATGTGGTGCTGTCTCTGGCCTCATGCGGAACCTGCAGGAAATGTGCAAGCGGCCTGCCAACCTATTGCGAATCGCATGCTGCACTCAATTGGGCGGCCTGTCGCAGCAATGCCACGACCTGCCTGCATGAACTGGACAGCGGCAAAGATGTCCACAGCCACTTCTTTGGGCAATCGTCTTTTTCCAATTACGCGACAGTCAACGTCAGCAGTGCGGTCAAGGTCGATCCCAAGGCGCCGCTGGAATATCTGGGGCCATTCGCATGCGGCATCATGACCGGTGCGGGTGCGGTACTGAACACCCTGAGCCCACGCCCGGGCTCTACGCTTGTGGTGTTCGGCCTTGGTGCGGTAGGGCTGGCTGCTGTAATGGCGGCACGCGTCGCCGGATGTGGGCATATTGTCGCCGTCGATATCAAGGACAATCGTCTAGCGCTGGCGAAACAAGTGGGTGCCACCCACTGCCTCAATCCGAAAACGGATGATCTGACGGCCCTGCTGGGGGAGTTGACCCAAGGCCGCGGTGCCGATTATGCGGTGGAAGCCGCAGGCAACACCGGCGTCATGCAGTCGGCGATCGCCTGCCTGGCCGAGAACGGCCAGTGCGCCTTGACGGGTGTGGTCAAGGAGCACACGACCATTCCGCTTGATGTAATGCATGTCATGCGTGGTCGCCATATCAAGGGAACGATCATGGGCGACGCCGCACCGAGGGAATTCATCCCGCAATTGATCGAACTCTTTCTACAGGGCCGTTTTCCAGTCGATGCTCTGGTCCGCTTCTATCCGATCGACGAGATAAACCAGGCCATCGAAGACTCTCTTTCAGGTGCGACGATCAAAGCTGTCATTCAAATGCGACATCCATAGATGAAGGGGAAAATCATGAAGCTTGTTAAACCTGTCCTGTTCGCTCTGTCGCTGGCGATGGTTGCCAGCGGTGTTTTTGCCGATACACCAGCGGAAAACGGAAAGAGCCATATCGTCCAACGAGGTGATTATAAGTATCTGGCGCCGGGTTATGACACCGAAGATGTGGCGCGCTTCTTTCGGGAAAGCCTGAATGGTTGGTCGGAGACGCCAGCCAACGTCGCACGTTACTTTACCCCGTCGGGGACATTTGAACTGGCCTATGCGCCAGCGGACGACTTCCCGATATTTTCGCGCTCCAATACCGGGCGGGAGAATATCACCCGCTATTTTACCGAGATGAGCGCCTATCTAGGGCGGCTCGAATATTCCGAGATAAAGAACTGGACTCAGCTCAAGACGAACGAGCCGGGTACGTATGTCTTCGAATACACCAGCCGCGGTCTGATCAAGGCCACTGGCGGAGAGTACAACCAGAAGTTCATTTCCATCGTCAAGGTGGCGGATGGCCAGATTTCCTACGTCCGTGAATACTGGGACCCCTACGTGGCACTGCGTGACTTCAATCTGATCCAGCGCACGCCCGCAACTTCCAACTGAGGTTGGTCTCATGAAGAACGCGTTCCTCGAGTTTGACCTTATCGTCGTTGGTGGTGGTTCGGCGGGTGCAGTTCTAGCGTCGCGCCTGAGTGAAACCCCTGGGTTCCGTGTGCTGCTCATCGAGGCAGGTCACCACTACGGCTCTCACGAGTTCCCAGACCGACTCGCATCGGTAGATTCGGTCGGCGGCGACGCCGAGCATCGATGGTCACCGACACGGGATGTCGCCCGGGGGCGCCCGACTGGAGGGTTGCGAGCAAAGGTGATCGGCGGGGGCTCAACGATCAACGCTGGCGCATTTGTGCGTGCACCACGAGCCGATTTCACACGATGGACGGAACATGGACTGAAGGGTTGGGCGTATGGTGACGTACTGCCTTTTTATAAAAAATGCGAATCTTCCGATTATGGCGATGATGCGCTTCATGGTCGTGACGGGCCGATTCCCGTTCATTTGCGCACCCTGGATGAACTGACTCGAGATGCGCGCGAGTTCATTGCGGCGGCGCAACTCGCCGGTTTCCCTTATGTCGATGACGCGAATGGGCCCTCTTCGTTTGGAGTATCCATTTATCCGGCCAATGTTCGCGACGGCGTGCGGATAAACACCGCCATGGCATATCTCGGTGGCGAAGTGGTTGCGCGCGAGAATCTCACGCTTGTCGCTGACGCCAGCGTCGATGTCCTGTTGTTTGCAGGCAAGCGCGTGGTCGGTGTCAGGCTAGCCGACGGCAGAGAGTTTCGCGGTCGTCAAGTTGCGCTTGCGGCTGGTGCGGTTGGCAGTGCGGCAGTGCTGATTCGCTCAGGCATTGGGCCGCGAGCGAAGCTCGAACGACTTGGGATTCCACTTGTAGAAGACTTGCCGGTGGGGCAGGCGCTGATGGATCAGCCGCATGTCTACTTGCAGGTTGTGACACGCGATGGAGGTGAGCGGACGCCGGCGGTGGGCGGCAAGGTGTGGGGACGTTCGCCACTCGCAACGGGAGAGGAACTCGATTTCTACCTTGGCTTCAATCATTACGCGGACGAGTCAGTCGCGTCCTCCGGACATGCGTTCGGAGTCATAGTATGCGCCTGTCATGTGGAGTCTCGTGGAACGATGGAATTGCTTGCCCGTCACCCTGATGCGGAAATCGATGTTTCACTGAACCTGCTTCAAGTACCGAACGATACCGTCCGGCTGATGGCGGGCATCGAGGCTGCATTGCGTGTGGTACGCCAGGCTCCTTTGATCGAGCGCGTGGAGAGTGTGACGTTCCGCGACGGGACCCCGGTGCCGGACGACCCAGATGTTCTGCGTGCAGCTTTACAGCAACATGTGGAACCCACCCTGCACATCACATCAACGGCGCCAATGGGGGCCGCGCGCGACGGTCTCAGCGTGACGAACTGCGAAGGGATGGTGTGGGGAGTCGAAGGGCTGCGTATCGTGGATGCGTCAATCTATCCAGAGACACCTTCCGTGGCGACGAACCCGACTGTAATCATGGGAGCTGAATACTTGGCACACAAGATCACCGTATCGGAGCAGCGACGCTGAATATGTGCTGAGGGCGTCACTGCAAGCCAAGGATTCGAATACCGCTGGTATCCCGATGATGGCGGGCGCCTGACTTCGCGAAAGACACTTCAGGCTCCTGCCAAGGGGCGGGGAGGGCGGGCACGCCTCCCGTCATTTCGGCGCGTTGCCGAGCATCTCGTCCAGGTCGCGCATGGTCTGTTTCCTGGCCTGGACGCCCTTGAGTTCGGCGAACATCGCCTGGACGGTCCGCACCATGCGCGCGGTGGCCATCTTGCCCAGTGGTAGCATCTGGTTGTTGGCGCGGATGGCGGGGGCGCAGACGAAGGCGAACGAGCGTTGCAGCCAATAGTCGTACTTCTCCGGGTCGATCCAGCCTTCGACGGTTTTCACGTTGTTGATGACGTTGTCGATGCGGCGCATGGCGCGCGCGTTGTAGAAGCGGATCCTGCGCTCCTTGCACTTGAACTGGACTTCGTAGGCCGCCAGCGTCGGCATCGACGGGTCTTCGAAGATCTGCATGATCTGCGCCGACTGAATGCCCTTGGGCTTCTGCACGATGCCGGCGGCGTCGGCGACGAATATCTCGTTGTTGTAGCGTTCGCCCTTGCCGTAGACGATCCAGTAGTCGCCCGAACTTTCGGCGATGGCTGTCGTTGCCGTGCACAGGAGAAGCAGCGGCAGCAGCCAGCGTCGAAGGTGGAGGAGTGGTTTGGTCATCGCTTCTTCCTTGAAATGTGGTGTTCCTGGCCACGGGGGCGTCCAAGGGAGGAATCATAGGTGCGGGCGGCCGCGAGGGTCGACTAGCACGGATGAACTATGGGCGCGCCGGGCGATCCCCGGGGCCGCCCGCCCGCGGCCCGCGCTGTCGCCTGCATCGCGCCAGTCCATGCGGGCGATCTCTGGCTCGTCTACAGCGAAGGAGAAAAGCCCAGCCGCATCTTCGTCGTCGTCGACGAGACCTATCTCGATGCGCTGCCTTTTTCCGAGCGGACCTGCCAGCTCGAAACCATCACCACCCTGGAAAGTCCCAGGGTGCCCGACTGGGTCTCCTCGAACATGCTCATCGACTGCGCTCGCAAGACCCTGGAGGAGCGGCTCATCCAGGTCTCGCCGCGCGGCGGCAAGCTCACCACCGCGCCCGACCAGCCGGCGCGCCCGGCGAGCAACCCGGTCGGCGAGGCGTTGACCGCCTTCGCCTGCGAACTGGGACCGAAGGATGGCGTCCAGCGGCGCACAGCGCGACAGGCTGAGACCGACAATCGCGAGCGGGGATGGATGTTCCTGGGACCGCTGACGACGAGCGAGGTCGGCGACGCTCGAAGCGGAGAAGACCGAGAAGGAGCGGCTCGCCGGCGTGCAGGAGACGATGGCACGTTCCGAGGCGTACTCGCACTTCAGCCGGGTGTTCGGCACGTTCGATCGAGACGCGCGGTTGCGTCGCGCAGGCCAGGCGCGGAAGGCCTTCGCTGTCGTTCGTACCGGTGTGCGAGGAACGTTCGTCAGGTCATTCCTTGCGGATGACAAGAGCCAGCGTCTCCAGCGTAACCGGCTTGAACAGGACCTCATCCGCGCCCGCTTGCTGGAAGCGCTCCGCCATGGCCTCCTCGGCGCTGGCCGTCAGGGCGATGATGCGGCGACGGGCGCGGCCTTCGGCCTGCTCTTCCGCGCGGATCCGGGCGACCAGTTCGAAGCCGTTCATCTTCGGCATGTGTCCATCCGTGACGAGCAGGTCGAATTGCCCTGTCTTCCACCGTTCCCAGGCTTCGAGCCCGTCCTCCGAAAGCGTGACGGCATGGCCCAGCTGCAGTAGTTGTCCTTCCAGGACGATGCGGTTGAACGGGTGGTCGTCGGCGACGAGGATGCTCAGCGATGTCTCCCGCGTATCCATGTCCGGACTGGCCGTCACCTCGGGCAGGGTGGCCGGAGGCGCGGCGAGCGGCAGTTCGAGCGTCACGCTGAAATGCGAGCCCTTGCCGGGTTCGCTCTGCAGCGCGATATGCCCTCCCATGTGCTCCACCAGGCGCCGCGTGATGTTCAGGCCGAGCCCGCTGCCATGAGCCTGCCCGGCCTGGGCGGATTCGACCTGGGCGAAGGGCTGGAACAGCTTGGCGCTGTCCTCCGCCGAGACGCCGATGCCGGTGTCGATGACGTCCAGTTGCACATGCAGATGCTGCGACCGGCGCGTGCCGCTTACCCGCATCGTCACGCCGCCCCGCTCGGTGAACTTGATGGCGTTGCTCAGCAGGTTGAAGGTGATCTGCTTCAGGTGCAGCGGATCCACTGTGACCCACGTGTCCACCTCGCCATGGAGCTCGGTGGTCAGCGCCAGCTGTTTCTGGCGGGCCAGGCCGTCCACCAGCCCGGCTATCTCTTCCATCAGCGCCTTCAGCGCCACGGCCTTGGGCGTGGAGTCGATTTTTCCGCTTTCGATCCGGCTCAGGTCCAGGACATTGCCGATCAGCAGGAGCAGCCCCTGGGCAGCGGTCTGCGCGGCGACGAGCGATTCCTTGTCCAGCACGCCCTGGTCGGCCTGGCGCAGGGCCAGTTCCTGCAGGCCGATCACCGCGCTCAGCGGGGTACGCAGCTCATGGCTCATGGTCGACAGGAAGATGCTCTTGGCCTGGTTGGCGGCCTCCGCCTTCTGCTCCGCCTGGCGGGTCCTGCGGATCTGCCGGGTCAGGTAGAGCCCCCAGACGATGGAAATGGCTACCAGAAGCAGAAACACGCCCACGATCTGCAGGATAAGTTGCCGGTAATCACGCCAGAAGCTTCCCTTGATGCTCAGATACCTGGGCTCCCATTTCCTGATCAGCTCGGAGATTTCTTCCGGGGTCACCGAGAGCTGGGCCTTTTCCAGGATGCTGTACAGCTCCTTTTCCGGCGCCTGCACGGCCAGGCTGACGGGGCGGCTGTACTCGTCCAGTACGCCTGTCACCCGCAGGCGATTGTCGAAGCGTTGGGTCACCACGAAGCGGGCGGCGTAGTCGCTGCCGACGAAGCTGTCGTTTATGCCTTCGTCGACACTGCGCAGCGCATCGACGAGGGTGGGATAGACGGCCAGCCTGATGCGTGGGTGATGCGTGCGTATCTCGCTTTCCAGGAAGTAGCCGGAAACCACCGCCACGCGCTGCCCCTCGAGTTCGGAAAGGTGGTGGACCTGATCGTTTCCGCCGGGTCTGGGCGAGCCTTTCGCGGCGAGGACGATGACCGACGACTGCAGGTAGGGCGGCAACAACTCGATGCTGTCCGATAGCGCTGGCGTAGGCGACATCACCGGCGACAGCAGGGCATCCCCCCTGGCCATCGCCTGGTCGAGTTCCGTGTAGTTGCGGGCGGCGACATAGTCGAAGCGGAGGCCGCTGCGGCGGCTGACGAGCTCCAGGTAGTCCGGGCCGATGCCTACCGCCTTGCCATTCTGGTCGAACTGCCCGAGCGCGCCCAGCGAACCATTGAGCACGACCTTGATCCTGGGGTTGTCCGCCAGCCAGCGGTTTTCCCTGGGCGTCAGGGCTATCCGGTTGTCGCTCAGGCTGATGCTTCGGCCACCGCTCCAGCTGCGCAGGATGCCGTCGCCGAACTGTGCGGAGACGACAGGCAGGGCCTTGTCGAGATAGGCGCGCAGGCGCGCGTCGTCGGGTCTCAGGAGAAAACCGAAGCCTCGGCTTTCGATGGGGGCGAAGCTCTTGATCTTGAGGTTCACCCAGTAATTGGTATTGATGAGGTAGTTGCTGGAAACCACGTCTCCCAGCGCCGCGTCGACTTCGTCGAGGGCCAGGGCCTCCAGTGCCCGCTTGGTGGATTCGTAGAGGAACAGCCGACTGCCGGGATAGGCGGCGGCAATCTGCGTTTCCGTGAGATAGCCGGGAGGGATGGCCAGGCGGATGGCGGATTTCTCCAGGGATTCCGCTGCGTCGCTGGTGGTGACCAGCACGGGTTGGTCGAGCAGGTAGAGTTCGCTCAGGGCCAGTTTGCTGGCGCTGGCTTCGACCGGCGTGCTGCTGCCCAGCAGGTCCACTTCACCCCGGCGCAGGGCCTGGAGCGCGGCTTCCCGCGAAGGATAGCGGGCGATCCGGACAGGCTGGTCGAACAGCAGTGCGAGATAATCCGCGGTAATGCCCTGCAGGTGATTGGCGCTGAGCAGTTCCAGTGGCGGATAGTCGGGGCTGGACACGCCAAGGGTCAGCGGTCCCCGCTCGGCCAGCCACTGCCTATCGGCTTCGTCCAGCCAGGGGCGAAGGGTCGGGGCTACCCGCCCGAACAGGGTGATGGGCGTCTGTTGGGCCAGGCTGAGCGTGTTGCCGGCAAGGAAAACGACAAGAAAGGCTAGCGCGCGCCAAGCCATTGCCCTCATGGAGTGTCCTTCGAAATCTGCTGGGTGTGGATGCGTCGGAACCGTGCGTCGGCGGGCCTATGGCCTGGCGCGCGGGAGCCCTGGCGATGTCGAGCTGGCCGCCTTGCCGGCAGGCACCCTTCGCCGGCGGGGTGTGGCCGGCGCAGAGCCTCTTCCATCCTTGCAGGGCAAGCGCGGGAAAGAGGGGAGACGATTCAGACGGACCGGGAATGTCGGTGCTTCGACGTTCAGGCGTTCGGTACGCGTTCATGACCGTGCTTCCGATGCTTGGCGGGAGGGACTCGATGGATCTGTCCTGGGCGCCATGGTAGCACCTGCCCGCCACAGACGCCTCAATGATCCTTGCGGCCAGGGAGCTTCCGCGGATTTTCGTTGCTGTAGGACTTACCTGACTTGAGCCGCTGTGCTGGCGCGGCCGTTGCGAAGCGAAAGAGCTGCTCAGCTGCAACGCCTGCATGCGCAGAATGCCGCAGTGGCGCCTGGAGCCGGCGCGCTTCGCGAGGTGAGGGCAGCCATGCCGGATGGGCGATAGCGGCAGCGGACGCTGGTCAATTCCCTTATCCTCGCCCATTGATTGATGTTCCGATGGCTGGGTTCAGGTTGATCTGGCGAGGCCGATGGGTTTGACATGCGGAAACTTGCTGGCCGAATCCGCAAGCATGACGATGAGGGGCGTATGAACGAGAAACTGGATTCGAAACAGTCGATGGATAGGCTGTTCGATAGCCGATCCTTGGAGTCCATAACAGGCGGTGAGCCGGACGCATTGCGACGTCTGCTGGACACGCTGCTGACGAGCAGCCGGGACGACCGCGCACGTTTGGCGCAGTTGCTCGAACACAAGGACCAGCAGGGGCTGGCCGAACTTGCTCACCGTATAAAAGGCGCTGCCAGGGTGGTTGGCAGCAGCGTCCTGGTAGAGGCTTGCACCCGGCTCGAGGAGGCCTGTCGGGGGCGGGGCGAAGGTCTTGCCCTGGTGCCCGGCTATGCGGCGACTCTGGACGATGGACTCGAAACGTTCGAAGCCAGCATTCTGGCGGAGTTGGCCAGGCTTACAAAAGTCTGAGTCGTTTCCGGTGGTGGGTTCTTCAGCGGCCTACCACCTACCAATTCCTTATCCCGCGGAGACATGCCTCTTCTCCTGTCTCCTGACTTCTCAAGGCCGGGCCGTCTGGTCCCGGTTTCTCTGTTTCACCTTGAGACAGCGTCCTTCTAATTTCAGCGGGCCTGCCATGGTTTCAATCGGGCTTGTGTGAAGTGCCAATTCGCCGATGAATTGATATGGGCTTTCGCTTCGCAACTACCGGAACTTCTGGAAGTTTTTCCACTTGTGAACGCAAACAGGCGGGCTTTCCTGTCTCGTTATTTGAGATGAATCATTATTTAGGGTACTTGTAGGAAAATTCATACATTTCGGGGGGACGTTTCATACGGCGGCATGGGAAGCGATTAATTGTCGTCCTATTGATGCTTCTGGAGAATAGGCGTGGCTCTTAAGGAGTTCATTTTCGCAATACATCCACTAGCAAAAAGGAAGCTCAATCGTGTCCATTTCCATGAAAAGTCTTCTGGCTGCCGCAGTAGCCAGCCTGGTTGTCGGTAACGCCATGGCTGCAGACGGCACCATCAACTTCACCGGCAACATCACTGCTGCATCCTGCAATATCACCGGCGGCGCCGGCACCGGTGTTACCGGTGACAAAGGCAACAAGATCATCGACGTCAACCTGGGCACTGTCAGTATCGATGCTCTGGGCGGCACCGCTGGTGGCGGCATCGCGGCCGGTACCAACATCAACCTGGATCTGGACTGTGGCGCTACCGGCACCGGCCTGACCCACGTCCAGCTCCGCTTCGACCCGCAGTCCGGCTCCCAGATCGACCCCAACAACAACCAGTTGCTGAAGCTGACTGGCGGCTCGACGGCCAAAGGCGTAGGCATCGGCCTGTACAAGCAGGACGGCACCCGCATCAACCTGTCCAACTCCAGCGACGTCTTCGAGGAAGCGCTGGTCAAGGCTGGTACCGATCCGAACTACACCTATAGCGCCAAGCTGAACCTGCGCGCCGGTTATGTCATGACCGCCTCCGATGCCAAAGGCGTAACTGCGGGTTCCGCGAACGGCACCCTGCCGTTCACCCTGACCTACCGTTAATTCGCCCTGTAGAGGGGGGCTGCGGCCCCCCTTTCTCAAGCTTCGAGTTAAACCATGAAACTTGCATTGTCTTCCAGATTACTTTGGGCTGGCGCCTTCATGTTGTTTTCCGGCATGGCCAGTGCGGGCATTACCTTGGGTGGCACACGCGTCGTTATCCAGGCTCCTGCCAAGGAGGCGTCCATCCTGGTGAAGAACCAGGCCGCAGAGGACATCATGATCCAGTCCTGGATGGAGCCTGAATCCGGCAGCGGGATACAGGATGTTCCTTTTGCGATCACGCCACCACTGAGCCGGTTGGGCGCGAACAAACAGCAGAACCTGCGCATTCTCTTCCAGGGTCAAGGGCTGCCGTCGGATCGTGAGTCCGTGTTTCGCCTGAGCGTCCAGGAAATCCCGCAGAAGGCAAAAGGGGAAAACACCCTGCAGATCGCACTTCGTCAACGTATCAAGGTTTTCTATCGTCCGGCAGGACTGCCGACTGTTGAAGACGCGCCAAAGAACTTGAAATGGCGCCTGGTTCGTCAGGATGGAAAAGCACTCCTCGAAGTCACCAATGATTCGCCCTTTCATATTTCCTTTGTCGCCGTGAAGTTGAAATCCGGTAGCAAGTCCTATGAAGCCATGGCGGACATGATTGCACCGAAGTCCTCTCAAAAGTTGGTTCTAAAGGATGCTGTTCCGAGTGCCGCCACCGGTTTGAGCGTCGAGTTTGAAAACGTCAACGATTTTGGTGCCTCCGAGAAACACTCAGGTGTCCTGACGAACTGATTCATATGCAGGGTAGGGCAGGTCGGAACCTGTCCTGATTACGGACAAATATTTCCAGCCGAAGTTGGGAAGTTAGCCCAAGGGATAGTCTCGTGGCCATTTTCAGGAAAAAGTTCAATTTCAAAATAGCCCTTTGTTCCGGGTCTTCCTGTTTTATGGCCCTGGGGCTTGCGCTGCCGGCCGCTGTCCAGGCGGTGGAGTTCAATACGGAACTCCTGAACAATACCAATGGCAGCCCGGTTGAACTCAAGTATTTCGAGCAAGGAAACTCGGTTGCGCCGGGCTCCTATAACGTCGACGTCTACCTGAATCAGACGATGATCCGTCGCCAGGACATCAACTTCAGCGCCAATGCCGAAACCGGCGAGGTCCGTCCGGTCATTCAGGTCGGCCTGCTCAGGGACCTGGGCGTCGACGTGGCCCGCCTGATGCGCGACAACCTGATTCCATCCAATCTCGAGAACAATACTCCGCTGGACATCGCAGCGCTCATTCCCGGCGCGTCGGTCGATTTCGAGGTCAACCAGCTGGCCCTGCTGGTCAGCATTCCGCAGATGTATGTCCAGCGGCATGTCCGGGGCTATGTGGATCCTTCCCTGTGGGACGATGGGGTCACGGCACTGTTCACCAACTACCAGGCCAACTTCAGCCGCAATACCAGCCATGGCGACAGCAGCGACTATCGATACCTGGGTTTGCGCAATGGCTTCAACCTGTTCGGCTGGCGCCTGCGCAACGACTCCTCCCTGGTCGGCGGCACCGGCATGCGCAACAAGTTCAGCAGCAACCGCACCTATGTAGAGCGCGATATACGTCCACTCAAGGGCACTCTTTCTCTCGGCGAGCTGTATACCAACTCGGAAATCTTCGACAGCGTGCGTATGCGAGGGGTGAGGTTGCAATCCGATATCGGCATGCAACCCGACAACGAGGTCGGCTACGCGCCCGTGGTACGTGGAATCGCTGAAACCAACGCCACTGTCGAGATACGCCAGGACGGCTACGTGATCTATTCCACCAGCGTATCGCCGGGGGCTTTCGAGATCACCGACATCTATCCCAGCGGTTCCAACGGTGACCTGGAGGTGAAGATCATCGAGGAGGATGGGCGCGAGCGAACCTTCAAGCAGTCGTATTCCTACCTGCCCGTGATGACGCGTAAGGGGAACCTGCGCTACAGCGTATCGGCTGGTGAGTACCGGAACGACGGGCAACCCTCGCCCAAGCTGGTGCAGGGCACCACCGTCTACGGCATGTCTGACAACGTCACCGGGTACGGCGGCCTGCTGGTGGCCGACAACTACAATGCCACCAACCTTGGCCTGGGCTTGAACACCCCTTATGGCGGGCTCTCGATGGACATCACCCACAGCCAGTCGAAGGCCCGGCGCAGCGGCAGGAACCAGGGGCAGAGCTTGCGCTTCCTCTATTCCAAGACCATCAACTCCACCGACACCAACTTCACCATGGTGGGCTACCGCTACTCCACCGAGGGCTACCGCACGCTCAGCCAGCATGTGGAGGATCTGTCGAGCGAGGACTTCCTGAATGGTGTCAGCTATGGCCGGCAGAAGAGCCGCCTGGACCTGACGGTGAACCAGACGCTGTTCCGCACCAGTTCGATCTATCTTAGCGCCGGCGAGACGACGTACTGGAACCGCCAGGGTAGTACCCGCCGCTGGCAGTTCGGCTACAGCAGCAGCTACAGGAGCGCCACCTACAGCCTGGCGGTATCGCGTACCCAGGACACCGGGCCGGTGGGCCAGGCCGATACCCAGTTCACCGCCTCTGTCAGCATTCCATTGGGTAGTTCGAGTCGTTCTCACCGTGCCTACGCCAGTGCCGTATCCTCCCGGCATGGGGATTCCAGCCTGCAAAGTGGCGTTTCCGGTTACCTGGACGATCAGAATTCCGTCAACTACTCCGTCCAGGCGGGACATAGCAAGTACAACGGCGACAGCGGTAGCGTGGGGCTTGGCTGGGATACCGCGAAGGCTTCGTTGAGCGCCAACTACAGTCAGGGACGCGACAACAAGCACATCGACATGGGCGCCAGCGGTTCCGTCGTGGTGCATGGGGGCGGCGTGACCTTCGGCCAGTCGGTGGGAGAAACCTTCGCGCTGGTCGAGGTGCCGGATGTCTCCGGTGTCGGTATCGAAGGCTACCGGGGCGTGCGTACCGATGGCAGTGGCTATGCGGTAGTGCCCTACGCGCAGCCATACCGATACAACTATGTGAACCTGGATGCCACCACGCTCGGTTCCGATACCGAGGTTTCCGACAACTCCAAGATGGTCGTTCCCACTCGCGGGGCGGTGGTCCGCAGCAGCTTCGCCGCGGAATCCGGCCGCCGCGTGCAGTTCGAACTGACCATGGGCTCTGGCGAGAAGATCCCGTTCGGTGCCCAGGCCTACGATGCGGAGGAGAAGGTGGTCGGCATGGTGGACAACCTTTCTCGTCTGCTGGTATTCGGCATCCAGGATCAGGGACGTCTTTCCATCCGTTGGAGCAGCGGCTCTTGCATGGCTGACTACCAGTTGCCGCCGAAGAACAAGGAACTTGCCTATGAACGCGTGCAGCTCTCTTGTGTCTCGCCCACCAACGGAATATGACTGAGAGTCCCTTCATGAAACGATTTTTCCTGACCGTAGTGATCGCCTTTCTCATTTTTCCCGTCGCTGGCTTCGCCAGGCCGACTGAGGGTTGCTTCGTCGAATCTCGGGGTGGTAATGGCGAGACCATTCCCTATCAAGATGTCAGGTTCCCTGCGGTATTGCCTTCGACGTTCGACCCGAATGTGCCGGATGGTACGGTGATCTATGATGCCTCGGGTATGGGAGACAACTACTTCGCGGTCGTGATGTGTGGAGTTAGTGAGCTCATCGGGAACATGGTGTACGAAGGCACGGGGAGGTACAACGCCAAGTTCAATGCCTATGAAACGCCGGTGTCAGGTGTCGGCTATCGAATAACGGATTTCGAAAAAGATGGGTGGTGGCCTAAAAACATAAACTATCAGGGAATTGGAAAGATTCTTTTAGGGGCGAACGACTATAGAGTGCAACTGGTGAAAACCGGACCCATTACCGCCGCCGGGGTACTGTCAGGTGAGATCGGTACTATCAGGGTCCTGGATCATGGCGGTCTGGTAGCCGCACGAGTCAGTTTCAATGGCGGCCTGCCGATTCGCCCGACCGTTCCCACCTGCACCATCCAGAAAAAGAGGCTCGACATAGGCCTGGGTGAGGTCAGCCTGCTCCAGCTCGAGCGGAGTGGCGGATCGGATTACAAGCCCTTCTCCATCGACCTGCAATGCTCGGGAGGCTCGACAGGCGCCTCTACCCGGATGTTCATCACCCTGACCGACTCCACGAACCCGGGTAATCGCGGCAACCGGTTGACTCTGTCCTCCAAGGGCTCCACCGCGGCCAAGGGCGTCGCCGTGGAAATCCGCCGGGCGGACGACTCCGTGGTCAGCTTCGGCCCGGACTCCAGCGTCACTGGCAACCCCAACCAATGGTTCGTCGGCCAGTTCGGCAACACCAGCACCTCGATTCCGTTGAGGGCGCGCTATGTGACGACGTCCTTTCCGCTGGTAGCGGGCCAGGCCAATGCCGCCGCAACCTTCATGATGAGCTACCAGTAAGGGCGGTATCGTCCTCTTGCCAGGCGGGCGCCAGCGCTTCGCCTGGTTTGCCGTCAGGTCGACGTATCAGCCACCGCCGAGTCCATCCAGCAGGTCCGGCCTGCATACCTGGCGTTCCAGTTGCAGGAGCCTCTGCTTGGCCTCCAGTCCTCCGGCGAAGCCGGTCAGCCCCCCCGATGCGCCGATGACCCGATGGCAGGGGGCGATGATGGAGATCGGGTTCCTGCCATTGGCCGCCCCGACCGCCCGTACGGCCCTGGGGCTGCCGATCTGCGTGGCGATTTCCGAATAGCTGCGGGTCTCGCCGAAGGGAATGGTAAGCAGCGCGGCCCAGACCTTCTTCTGAAAATCGGTGCCGTGGAAGTCGATGGGCAGGTCGAAGCGTGTGCGCTGGCCGGCGAAGTATTCGCGCAATTGGCGTTCGGTCTCGATGAGCACGGGGTTGGCGTCCGCCGCCTCCATCGCGTCCAGCGGAACGCGATTCGGACGTTCGTGCGGCCAGAGCACGGCGACCAGCGCCGGGCCCCTGGCTACCAGCGTCAGGGTACCGACCGGCGACTGCATTTTCGTATAGCGGTAGTACATCTGTGGCACATCCTTTCCCGGCAAGGCCGCCCCAGTGTACGCAATGATTCACGGGAGCGAGGAGAGGGGTTGGCCAGGCCCCCTGTTTCCCGCCCCGGTGGGCCGTGCTGGGCGCCCTGGATGACGCCCGCGGCCAGGCCAGCGGAACTGTGAGATCTGGCAGGCGATTTGCCAGGCAAAGTAGGTTGTCATTGGTTTGTAGTCTTTTCGAGCCGGAGACGACGTTCGATGGTGGTGGGTTGTAACGGTTCTTTGCCGCTTGCCGGATTCCTCCCGTAGCGGGCGCAGCCACCAGCGTCGGACAGTCCGGGCCGGTTCTCCAGCGAAGAGCCGTCGTTCATGCGGCTGCGAAGCATCCTGGGCATGGCCAGGCCGGTTGCCGGCCCCTGGCCACCGAAACTTTTTCGTTCGGACTCCGAATACCGCGCTTCGCCCAGCGCCGCTAGTTTCCCGTTCCTGACAAAGCAAGCGCTCTGGCTCAGGCCTCTCCTGAAACGGGCGCCTATCGCTGAAGAGGGAACGTTCTGTCATGACCACACTGGCCAACCTGACCGAGGTTCTGTTCCGCCTCGACTTCGATCCCGGCACCGAACTGTATCGCTATCGGGGCCAGACACTGAGCCGCCGGCAGTGCCGCTCCGCCATCCTCTCGCAGGCAAGCCAGCTGGCCCGGGTGCTCGAACCCGGCGACCGGGTGGTGTTGGCGCTCAACGATTCGCCCTCGCTGGTCTGCCTGTTCCTCGCCTGCATCGCCGTCGGGGCGATTCCGGCGGTGATCAATCCGAAGACCCGCGAGCCGGCTCTGGCCGAGATACTGGCCGATTGCCAGGCCAGCCTGGTGGTTCGCGAAGCCGATGCGCCTTCGTTGAGCGGGCCGTTGGCGCCGCTGACCCTGCGTGCCACCGTCGGGCAGCCGTTGCTCGACGATTTTTCCCTGGCGGCGCTGGCGGGGCCCGCCGAGCCCGGCTGGAGCGACTTCCACCGCCAGGAGTCGACGACGCCCTGCTATCTGCAATACACCTCGGGTTCCACCGGCGCGCCGAAGGGCGTGATCCACACCTTGCGCAATACCCTCGGCTTCTGCCGTGCCTTCGCCGGGGAATTGCTGGCGCTGCGCGAAGGCGACCGGCTGTATTCGATACCCAAGATGTTCTTCGGCTACGGCATGGGCAACAGCCTGTTCTTCCCGTGGTTCAGCGGCGCCTCGGCGCTGCTCGACGACACCTGGCCGAGCGCGGAGCGGGTGCTGGAGAACCTGCGCGCCAGCCGGCCGAAGGTGCTGTTCGGCGTGCCGGCGATCTATGCGGCGTTACGCCCTCATGCGCACGAACTCCTGGAGAGCGTGCGCCTGGCGTTTTCCGCCGGATCGCCCCTGCCGCGCGGCGAGTTCGAGTTCTGGAGCGCCCAGGGCCTGGAGATCTGCGATGGCATCGGGGCGACCGAGGTCGGCCATGTCTTCCTCGCCAACCGGCCGGGCCAGGCGCAGGCCGATAGCACCGGCCTGCCGTTGCCGGGCTACGAGTGCCGGTTGCTGGACCGTGACGGCGAGACCGTCGAGGCGGCCGGCCAGCAGGGCGTGCTGCTGGTGCGCGGGCCGGGGCTGAGCCCGGGCTACTGGCGGGCCAGCGTCGAGCAGCAGGCGCGCTTCGCCGACGGCTGGTACCGCACCGGCGACCTGTTCGAGCGTGATGAGCGAGGCGCCTACCGCCACTGCGGACGGGAGGACGATTTGTTCAAGGTGAATGGCCGCTGGGTGGTGCCGACCCAGGTCGAGCAAGCGGTCTGCCGGCATCTGCCGGAGGTGCGCGAAGCCGTGCTGGTGCCTACCAGTCGGCGTCACGATGGCCTGCGTCCGACTCTTTTCGTGACCCTGGACGAGCGCCAGGAGAGCAACCAGATCCTGCTGGCGCAACGCATCGACCAGCATCTCGGCCAACGGATTCCCTCGCACATGCTGCCCAGCCAGCTGCATGTACTGCCGGCACTGCCGCGCAACGACAACGGCAAGCTGGCGCGCGCCGAGCTGCGTCATCTCGCCGACACCCTCTACCACGACAACCTTCCGGAGGAACGGGCATGTTGATTCAGGCTGTGGGGGTGAACCTGCCCCCATCCTATGTGTGTCTGGACGGACCGCTGGGCGGCGAACGCCCCAGGGCCCAGGGCGACGAGATGCTGATGCAGCGTTTGCTGCCGGCGGTGCGCGAGGCCCTGGACGAGGCGTCTGTGCAGCCCGAGGAGATCGACCTGATCGTGGGCCTCGCCCTGTCTCCCGACCACCTCATCGAAAATCGCGACATCATGGCGCCGAAGATCGGCCACCCCCTGCAGAAAGTGCTCGGGGCGAAGCGTGCGCATGTCTTCGACCTCACCGATTCCAGCCTGGCCCGCGCGCTCTACGTGGTCGATACCCTCGCCAGCGACCAGGGCTATCGCAACGTGCTGGTGGTGCGCGGCGAGTCCAGCCAGGGACTGGAGGTGGATAGCGAATCCGGCTTCGCCCTCGCCGACGGCGCCCTGGCGCTGCTCTGCCGGCCGACCGGCAAGGCTGCGTTCCGCCGCGGTGCGCTGGGCGGTGATCCGGCGCAGGAATGGCTGCCGCTGAGCATTCCGCTGAATACCGATATTCGCCAGGTAGGCGACGTCAAGGGACACCTCAACCTGCCGGCCCAGACCGGGTTGCCCGAAGCGGTGCACGCCGGATTCACCCGCCTGGCCGGGGACTTCCCGCAACTGAACTGGGTGCGCGAGGAATGGTTCGGCCAGGGGCGGCCCGATGGTCGTTGCCTGGGGCCGTTCGAGCTGGCGTCGCAGTTGCGCGCGGCGCAACGCGACCGCCTGGAGGAGTTGCTGCTGATCAGCTTCGATCCGTTCGGCATGGTGGTGGAGGGCGTGACCCTGGAACTGGCGGGAGAAGCTCATGCATAAGGTCAAACTGGCAGCGATCACCTGTGAGCTTCCGGCTCGCAGCTATGAAAACGACGATCCGGTGTTCGCCGCGGTACCGGACCTCAGCGAGTCCTGGTGGCAATTCTGGGGCGTCAATCGGCGGGGCTATTTCGATCCGCGGAACGGCGAGAACGAGTTCAGCCTGGTGGTCCGTGCCGCCGAGCGCCTGCTGCGCAGCAGCGATACCGCGCCGGATAGCGTGGACATGCTGATCTGTTCGGCTTCTTCGCCGATCATGACGGACGCCGGCGATGTCCTGCCGGATCTGCGCGGGCGTCTCTACCCGCGCATGGCCAACGTGCTGTCCAAGCAACTCGGACTGAGCCGGGCGCTGCCACTGGATTCGCAGATGGAGTGCGCCAGCTTCCTGCTCAACCTGCGCCTGGCGGCGAGCATGATCCGCCAGGGCAAGGCGGAGAAGGTGCTGGTGGTGTGCAGCGAATACATTTCCAACCTGCTCGACTTCACCTCGCGCACCTCGACCCTGTTCGCCGATGGTTGCGCGGTGGCCCTGCTGACCCGCGGCGACGACGACAGCTGCGACCTGCTGGCCTCGGCCGAGCATAGCGACGCCACGTTCTATGAAGTGGCCACCGGTCGCTGGCGCCTGCCGGAAAACCCGGCCGGCGAGGCCAGGCCGCGGCTGTATTTCTCGTTGTTCAGCGATGGCCAGAACAAGATGGCCAGCTTCGTCCCGACCAACGTGCCGATCGCGATGCGCCGCGCCCTGGAGAAGGCCGGGCTGGGCAGCGACGAGATCGACTACTTCGTGTTCCACCAGCCGGCGCCGTTCCTGGTCAACGCCTGGGCCGAAGGCATCGGCGCGCGTCCGGACCAGTACCAGCTGACGATGGGCGATACCGGGGTGATGATCTCGGTTTCCATTCCCTACACCCTGATGACCGGCCTGCGCGAGGGCAAGATCCGACCCGGCGATCGCATCGTCATGGCCGGCGCCGCGACCGGCTGGGGCTTCGCCGCGCAGGTCTGGCGGCTGGGCGAGGTACTGGTGTGCTGACCCATCGCCACGCCGATCCACTGCGCTCGAGGAGGGCCGCACATGGGTAATCCGATTCTCGCCGGGCTGGGGTTCAGCCTGCCGAAACGCCAGGTCAGCAACCATGACCTGGTGGGACGCATCAACACTTCGGACGAATTCATCGTCGAACGCACCGGCGTGCGCACGCGCTACCACGTCGAACCGGAGCAGGCGGTCAGCGCGCTGATGGTGCCGGCGGCACGCCAGGCCATCGAGGCCGCCGGGCTGCTGCCGGGGGACATCGACCTGCTGCTGGTCAACACCCTGTCGCCGGATCACCACGATCCATCCCAGGCCTGCCTGATCCAGCCGCTGCTCGGCCTGCGACAGATCCCGGTGCTGGATATCCGGGCGCAATGCAGCGGGCTGCTCTACGGCCTGCAGGTGGCCCGCGGGCAGATCCTCGCCGGCCTGGCGCGGCATGTCCTGGTGGTCTGCGGCGAGGTCCTGTCCAAGCGCATGGACTGTTCCGATCGCGGGCGCAACCTGTCGATCCTGCTCGGCGACGGCGCCGGCGCGGCGGTGGTCAGCGCCGGCGACAGTCTCGAAGATGGCCTGCTGGACCTGCGCCTGGGTGCCGACGGCAACTACTTCGACCTGCTGATGACCGCGGCGCCGGGCAGCGCGTCGCCGACCTTCCTCGACGATAACGTCCTGCGCCAGGGCGGTGGCGAGTTCCTCATGCGCGGCCGGCCGATGTTCGAGCATGCCAGCCAGACCCTGGTGCGGATCGCCGGCGAGATGCTCGCCGCCCACGCGCTCACGCTGGACGACATCGACCACGTCATCTGCCACCAGCCGAACCTGCGCATCCTCGATGCGGTGCAGGAGCAACTGGGCATCCCGCAGCACAAGTTCGCCGTCACCGTCGATCGCCTCGGCAACATGGCTTCGGCCTCGACCCCGGTGACGCTGGCGATGTTCTGGCCGGACATCCAGCCGGGACAACGGGTGCTGATCCTGACCTACGGCTCCGGGGCGACCTGGGGCGCGGCGCTGTACCGCAAACCGGAGGAGGTGAACCGGCCATGTTGAGACTCTCGGCTCCCGGCCAACTGGACGATGACCTGTGCCTGTTGGGGGACGTTCAGGTACCGGTGTTCCTGCTGCGCCTCGGCGAGGCGAGCTGGGCGCTGGTCGAAGGAGGGATCAGCCGGGATGCCGAATTGGTCTGGGCCGACCTGTGCCGTTGGGTGGCCGACCCGTCCCAGGTGCATTACTGGCTCATCACCCACAAGCACTACGACCATTGCGGCCTGTTGCCCTACCTGTGCCCGCGGCTGCCCAACGTGCAGGTCCTGGCGTCGGAGCGGACCTGCCAGGCCTTCCGGTCGGAAAGCGGCGTGCGGGTAGTCGAGCGCTTGAACCGGCAACTGCTGCGTGTGGACCAGCGGTTGCCCGAAGCCTGCGCCTGGGACGCGTTGCCGGTGCGTCCGCTGGTCGACGGCGAGTGGCTGGAGCTCGGCCCGCGGCATCGCCTGCAGGTCATCGAGGCGCACGGTCATAGCGACGACCAGATCGTTTTCTACGACGTACGTCGGCGGCGCCTGTTCTGTGGCGACGCCCTGGGTGAGTTCGACGAGGCGGAAGGGGTGTGGCGGCCGCTGGTATTCGAGGACCTGGACGCCTACCTGGACACCCTGGAGCGCCTGCAGCGGTTGCCGACCCTGCTGCAGCTGATCCCGGGCCATGGCGGCCTGCTGCGGGGGCGGCTGGCCGCGGACGGGGCGGAGTCCGCCTTCACCGAGTGCCTGCGGCTGTGCCGGCGCTTGCGCTGGCGGCAGGCGATGGGCGAGTCGATCAATGAGTTGAGCGAGGATTTGCACCGTGCCTGGGGTGGGCAGAGCGTCGACTTCCTGCCCGGCGGACTGCACCTGGGCAGCATGCGCCGGATGCTGGAGATTCTTTCCCGCCAGTCGCTGCCGCTGGAGTGAGACGGGAAATTCATTGCGGCGGCGAGCGCCGTCGGCGCTGGCCGCAATCGGGGGAATGAAGGGGGATATCGATGATGGACAGGCTGTTGCGTGGTCGCGCTACGCCGGCCGGCAGCCCGTGGGCGCCGGGGGGTGGCTTGTGAGCGGGAGCGGTTCTCGGCTGGAAGAGCGCCTGGAGTACCGCTCCCTGTCGCCTGACGCGTTGTCGGTCTGGCGCGCGGCGGGAAGCGGACGGATGCTGTTCGACTGTTTCGATGTCGACAGCAAGGCGCCGCGGCGCAGCGTGGCGATTCTTTCCAGTTGCCTGCGCATCGAATGCTGGGGACGCGATGTGCTGCTGCGCGCGTCCAACCCCAATGGGCGCGCCTTGCTGGCGCCATTGAGCGAGGCGTGTCCGGCGCAGGTCACCTGCCTGCGCGACGGCGATACCCTGCACTGGCGCTTCCCCCATGAGGCGCCGGAGGCGGACGAATGGCGGCGCCTGCACGCCCTGTCCAGCCTGGAGGCGCTGCGCCGGGTGCTCGAGACCCTGGGCGGTGACGAGCGGCCGGTGCTAATGGGCGGACTGTTCAGCTTCGACCTGGCCGAGCAGTTCGAGCCGCTGCCGGCGCCCGCCAATCCCGCCCGGCAATGTCCGGATTATCTGTTCCTGGTTCCCGAACTGCTGCTGGACATCGATCACGTGGCGCGCCAGGCCTCGCTGCAGGCCTTCGTCCACGAACCGGGCCGGCATCAGGCGCTGGCCGCCAGCCTGCGCCGGTGCGCCGACGAATACCATGGCGCCGTCGATGACGCGGTCGAACCCGCGCTTGCCGGGGTTCGTGCCGGCAACTACCAGGTCGACCTCGACGACGCGAGCTTCGCCCGCCAGGTGGAGCGTCTGCAGGAGCATGTAAGGGCAGGCGACGTATTTCAGATCGTACCGTCGCGCAGTTTCAGCGTGCCCTGCGCCGACCCCTGGCGGGCCTATCGCCAACTGTGCCTGCGTAATCCCAGCCCGTACCGGTTCTTCCTCGATGCGGGAGACTTCTGCCTGTTCGGGGCCTCGCCGGAATCGGCGGTGAAATACGATGCCGCCAGCCGTGAGGTGGAGCTCTATCCCATCGCCGGTACCCGGCCGCGCGGACGCGACGCCGAAGGGGCCATCGATGCGGAACTGGACAACCGCCTGGAGGCGGAACTGCGTCTGGACGCCAAGGAAATCGCCGAGCACATGATGCTGGTCGACCTGGCGCGCAACGATCTGGCGCGGGTCTGCCGGCGTGGCACCCGGCGGGTGCGCGACATGCTCAAGGTCGACCGCTACAGCCATGTGATGCACCTGGTCTCGCGGGTGGCCGGCGAGTTGCATGACGAGCTGGACGCCCTGCACGCCTACCGGGCCTGCCTGAACATGGGCACCCTGGTCGGTGCGCCGAAGGTCCGTGCCATGCAATTGCTGCGGCAGTTCGAGGACGGCTATCGCGGCAGCTACGGCGGCGCGATCGGCATCCTCGACAGCGCCGGCAATCTCGACACCAGCATCGTCATCCGTGCCGCCGAGGTTCGCGACGGCGTCGCCCGGGTCCGCGCCGGAGCCGGTGTGGTGCTGGACTCGGAGCCCCGGCTGGAGGCCGAGGAAACCCGCAACAAGGCGCTGGCGGTACTCACCGCCGTGGCCGCCGCCGAACGCGAAAGGGGAGAGCGCGATGCGCATCACGCTGTTGGATAACTTCGATTCCTTCACCTACAACCTGGTCGAGCAGTTCTGCCTGCTGGGCGCCGAGGTGCGGGTGATGCGCAACGACACGCCGTTGCAGACGGTACGCGCGGCGCTGCTGGCCGACGGCTGCGAATTGCTGGTGCTGTCGCCGGGGCCGGGGCGGCCGGAGGACGCCGGTTGCTTGCTGGAATTGCTCGCCTGGGCTCGCGGGCGCCTGCCGGTGCTCGGCGTCTGCCTCGGCCACCAGGCCCTGGCGCTGGCCGCCGGAGGCGCGGTCGCGGTGGCGCGGCGCCCGCTGCACGGCAAGAGCACGGCGCTGCGCTTCGATCCGCGCCATCCATTGTTCGATGGCATCGGCGACCTGCGCGTCGCGCGCTACCACTCGCTGGTGGTCAGCCGTCTGCCGGAGGGCTTCGAGTGCCTGGCGGACGCGGATGGCGAAATCATGGCGATGGCCGATGCGCGGAACCGGCAACTGGGCCTGCAGTTCCATCCCGAATCGATCCTCACCACCCACGGCCAGCGCCTGCTGGAGAACGCTCTACTCTGGTGCGGCGCGCTGCCGGTACGCGAGCGCCTTCGGGCCTGAGCACCGTGGCACCGTCTCGACGATGCTCGGCTGCCAGGCCGGCGCCTCGTCGAAGCGCTGCCGGCCCAGTTCGCGCAGGCGCTGGCGGGCGCTTTCGAGAAAGCGCAGGAAGCTGCGCTCGGACTCCAGCGCGGTGTTGTAGTAGCAATACACCTTGGTATCGATGCCTCCCGGCTCGTACAGCTCGCTGAGAACGGCCAGGGTACCGGCGCGCAGGCGCTCCTCGACGAAATAGTGCGGCGCGATGCCCCAGCCCACGCCGGCTTCCACCAGGCGCAGCATATCGTCGAAGTTCTCCACGAAGAGCACCTTGTCGCTGACCGGGCGAAGCAGGTTCGAATGCTGGCCGAAGCGGCTGCCGAGGCTGATCTGCCGGTAGTTGGCCAGGCTCGCGATGCTGTGCAGCGAAGCATTGCACAGCGGATGCTGGGGATGGGCGACGACGAACGCCTTGGTGTAGCCGAGCACGCACTGGTTGAAGCGGGAAATCTTCAACTCCTCGTCGATGGTGATGGCGATGTCGATTTCCGCGTTGTCCTGCTTGATGGTCGCCAGGCTGTCGGCCGGCGAGGTGCGTATCAGGCTGACCATGTTGAAGTCGTCGAGCAGGACGCTGCTCACCGTGTCGCAGAACGATGGCGGGATTGCCGTATCCAGCAGCACCCGCAGGTTGCGTGGCCCCTTGTTGAGGTTGAAGGCGATGTCGCCGATCAGCTGCTGGTAGTTCAGCAGGCTGCGCATGTAGGGGATCAGGCGTAGCGCCTGCTCGGTGGGTTCGACCTTGTAGCCGTCGCGACGGACCAGCTCCACGCACAGGTCGATTTTCAGGTTGCTCACCGCCGAGCTGACCGCGGTGTGCGACTTGCGCAGGATACGCGCGGCGGAAGAGATCGAGCCGGAGGCGATGACCTGGAGGAACATGTTGACGTGATTGAGGTTATGAATAGGCATCCCTTTGTCCTTTTATTGGGTGGCGCGTGCCGCTTCCCTTGATCGGGTCAGGTTGCCGCTGCTGGCGAAGAAGCGTCGAGGACTCGATACATAGCGCCCGAGTATTTCAACTTGTCTTCTGGATGACGTTTTCATCGGGGGAATCCTCCCGTCGATCGGTGAAGCGCAAGGGCTGGCGTGGCAAGGGTGTTACTGGCCGCCGGGCTTGGCACGGTGGCCGACGCATGGCACGGGAGTCGTCGTATCGAAGGTGAGGGATGACGGCTCTGTTTCAGGATTTTTTTATAATTATGTGAAAGAAGAGCTTATTTCAGTGAAATGAGTTTCATATTGCTCGTAAATTCGACGAAAAGAAATTGCGGATATTTACCGGGGCTTTAACGTTAATACCAAGGGCTTAATACTAAAGTACCAGGTGTTGCCCGCCGGCAGGGTTGTTCGGATCGCCGGCGGCGAAGGATTCAAAAGGTTTGTTCTAAGAAACAGAAAAATTATGTCGTGTCGGTCTAACCACCGAAACCTATGTCTTTTGTTAGCGTAGCCGTCTGCCAGCGGGGCTTGGCGCCGGGATGGCCCTGGCCAGCCTATGCGGTTAGAATCCGCGACCTTGCAGGCGGTGCCGGGTGCCGTGCCCGGGCCTGCAATCGTCAGCTTCCGGCGGGCCAGCCTGCCGCCGGGTATAAGATAGAGAGACGCGCTGTTGCGCCTTCAGGTGTAGCGACTATGACGCAGATTTCCGAACGACTCCTGGTCCAGGCCCACCTGGCCGCCAAGCAACCCCGCGTGTTGAGCGAGCAGGAGAGCGCCGAGCACCGCGCGGCGATCGCGGCCGAGCTGAAGGCGCAGAATGCCGTGCTGGTGGCGCACTACTATTGCGATCCGGTGATCCAGGCGCTGGCCGAGGAGACCGGCGGTTGCGTGTCCGACTCGCTGGAGATGGCCCGTTTCGGCAACCAGCACCCGGCGCAGACCGTGGTCGTCGCCGGGGTGCGCTTCATGGGCGAGACGGCGAAGATCCTCAATCCCGAGAAGCGCGTGCTGATGCCGACCCTCGAGGCGACCTGTTCACTCGACCTGGGCTGCCCGGTGGACGAGTTCTCGGCATTCTGCGACCAGCATCCGGAGCGCACCGTGGTGGTCTATGCGAATACCTCCGCGGCGGTGAAGGCTCGCGCCGACTGGGTGGTGACCTCCAGTTGCGCGGTGGAGATCGTCGAGCACCTGATGGACAACGGCGAACCCATCCTGTGGGCGCCGGACCAGCATCTGGGGCGCTACATCCAGCGCGAGACCGGCGCCGACATGCTGCTCTGGGACGGCGCCTGCATCGTCCACGAGGAGTTCAAGGCCAAGCAGCTCGAGGACATGAAGGCGCTCTACCCGGACGCGGCGATCCTCGTCCATCCCGAATCGCCGGAGAGCGTGGTGGCGCTGGCCGATGCCGTGGGTTCGACCAGCCAGTTGATCAGGGCCGCGCAGACCCTGCCGAACAGCACCTTCATCGTCGCCACCGACCGCGGCATCTTCTACAAGATGCAGCAACTGTGCCCGGAGAAGACCTTCGTCGAGGCTCCTACCGCCGGCAATGGCGCCGCCTGCCGCAGTTGCGCGCACTGCCCGTGGATGGCGATGAATACCCTGGAGCGCACCCTGGCCTGCCTGCGCGAGGGCAGCGGGGAGATCTTCGTCGACCCGGCGCTGGTTCCGCGCGCGGTCCGTCCGTTGAAGCGCATGCTCGATTTCACCCAGGCCGCGCGCCTGCGCCTGGCCGGCAACGCCTGAGCCTGCAAGCCCGCTCCGCGGGGCGAATGGCGCCGCCGGCAGCATTCGTCCCACGCCCTGCTTCGGCGAACATCACCGGGCTTTTTTCCTCGGATCAGCCGTCGATCAGCGGAACATTTCCTTGACCATCCTTTCCTGCTGGCGGATTTCCTGCTGGCGCGCGTCGATCCGCGCGGCCAGCTGGAAGTTGCCGCCGGCGCGGCGCTTGGCGAAGTCCAACTGCTCGATGGCGGCCTGGTAGTCGCCGGTCAGCGACAGGTATTCGGCGCGTGCCTGGTGCACGCCGATGGCGTTGTTGGTCAGGCTGCGCACCTCGGCCAGGCGGTTCCAGACGTCGGGGTCGAGCGGGCGGGCCTTGCTCAGGTCGTCGAGGATCTTTTCCGAGTCCTGCGGCTTGCCCATCTTCAGCATCAGGTCGGCGCGCGCCTGTTTCAGCGGATAGCTGCTGGGGAACTGGGCGAGCATCTTCTTCAGCCGCTGGTCGGCGTCCGGCAGGCGGTTGGCGGTGATGTCCAGTTCGACCTGGGCGAGGTTGTAGGCGACGTCGTTGGGTGCCTTCGCCAGCAATTGCCTGAGGTTGTCACGGGCATCGTTGAGCTGGCCGATGCGCGTCTGCGAGATGGCCAGCCCGTAGCGTGCGGCGTCCAGCCCGGGATTGTCGTTGAGCATGGCGCGGAAGCGCTTGCCGGCCATCCCCGGGGTTTCCTCGAAGATCAGCTGGGTACGCGCGCGCATCTGCTGGTAGCGCAGGCTGTCTTCCTTGCCGCCCTGGGGATACTGCTCTGCGCGGTTGCGGGTGTCGGCGATACGCGACTCGGTGACCGGGTGGGTGAGCAGGAACTCCGGCGGCTTGCCGTCATAGCGGTACTGCCGCGCCAGGCGCTCGAACATGTTCGGCATCGAGCGCGGGTCGTAGCCGGCACGGACCATGTTGGTGACGCCGACGCGGTCGGCTTCCTGCTCGTTCTGCCGGGAAAAGCGCAACTGGTTCTGGATCGCCGCGGCCTGGGTCCCGGCGATCGCCGCGATCCCCGCGTCGCCTGCACCGGCGGCGGCGGCGACGATGCCGGCGAGCATCGCCGCCATCACCGGCAACTGCATGCGCTGCTGCGCCTCGATGCCGCGGGCGAAGTGGCGCTGGATCAGGTGGCCGAGTTCGTGGGCCAGCACCGCGGCGTACTCGCCTTCGGTCTGGGCGTTGAGCAGCAGGCCGCCATTGACCCCGATCACCCCGCCGGGCGCGGCGAAGGCGTTGATCTGCGCATCGCGGATGAGGATAAAGGCCAGCCGGTGGTCCTGCAGGTCGCTGGTCTCGGCCAGCCGATAGACGCTGCTTTCGACGAAGTCCTTCAGTTGCGGGTCGGTGATCGCGTCGACCTGGTTGCGCAGCATGCTCAGCCAGGCGCGGCCTAGCTGGAATTCCTGCTCCGGCGAAACGATCGAGGAAGATGCGTCGCCCAGGGAGGGCAGATCGTCCGACATGACCGGCGAAGCGAGCATGCAGGCGAGCGTCAACAGGGCGGGGCGCAGTACATTCATGCAGGAAGCTCAGGTTGGCAAAGGCCTTACTTTAGCCGTTGGTTATCGGCACTGCCTAGGTATCTGCCCGGGACCCGAAGCTGTTGGAGGTCGCCCGCCGTTTCAACTGGCCAGCGGCGGATGGGCTTGGGTATGCTTGTCGGCCCTTCGGGAGAGGCTGTCATGACGGATAACGATTCATTTCCCCTGGTATGTGACGCGGAGCTGGATACCAGTGGTCTCAACTGTCCGCTGCCCCTGCTCAAGGCCAAGCTGGAGCTGAACCGCCTGCCCAGCGGCGGGGTGCTCAAGGTAATCGCCACCGACGCCGGGTCGCAGCGCGACTTCCGCGCCTTCGCCCAGCTCGCCGGCCACGAGCTGCTCCGCGAGGAGGCTGAGGAGGGCGTCTACCGATACTGGCTGCGCAAGCGTTAGCGGAGCCTCCGCCGTACCGATTCAGGATTTGCGATGATCAAGGTGTTACGCGACTGGATGCAGCGCTACTTCTCCGACGAGGAGGCGGTGGTGCTGGCGATCATGCTGGTGCTCGGCTTCAGCGTCATCCTCGCCTTCGGCGGGATGCTCGCGCCGGTGCTGGCGGCGATGGTGATCGCCTTCCTGATCCAGGGCGTGGTCGGCATGCTGGAGCGCTTCCGGATGCCGCACCTGTTCGCCGTGTGGCTGGTCTACAGCCTGTTCCTCGGCTTGCTGGCGCTGTTCCTGGTGGTCCTGCTGCCGCTGCTCTGGCAGCAATTGTTCACTCTGTTCAACGAACTGCCGCGGATGCTCGGCGAATGGCAGAGCGTGCTGCTGATGCTGCCCGAGCGTTATCCGAGCCTGATCAGCGAAGAGCAGGTGCTCAAGGCGATAGAGGCCGCGCGCGGCGAGTTCGGCCAGATCGGCCAGTGGGCGCTGACCTCGTCGCTGGCCAGCCTGCCGGTAGTGGTGAACATCATGATCTACCTGGTGCTAGTGCCGATCCTGGTGTTCTTCTTCCTCAAGGACAAGAAGCGCTTCTACACCTGGTTCCGCCGCTACCTGCCGCGCGAGCGCGGGTTGATGAAGCAGGTCTGGGCGGAGATGAACCAGCAGATCGCCAACTACATCCGTGGCAAGGTCATCGAGATCGTCATCACCGGCGCGGTGACCTACATCGCCTTCGCCTACCTCGGCCTCAACTACGCGGCGTTGCTGGCCCTGCTGGTCGGCCTGTCGGTGGTGGTGCCGTACATCGGCGCGGTAGTGGTGAGCGTGCCGGTGGCGATGATCGCCTTCTTCCAGTGGGGCTGGAGCGACCAGTTCATCTACCTGATGGTGGCCCACGCGATCATCCAGGCGCTGGACGGCAACGTGCTGGTGCCGCTGCTGTTCTCCGAAGCGGTGAACCTGCACCCGGTGGCGATCATCTGCGCGGTGCTGCTGTTCGGCGGACTGTGGGGATTCTGGGGGGTGTTCTTCGCGATCCCCCTGGCGACCCTGGTGAAGGCGGTGCTGGACGCTTGGCCTAAGGATCTTCCCGAAAGCCCGGCGGCGACCTCGTAGCGTCGGGTGGAAATGAAAAAGGCCGCGGAAGCGGCCTCTTTCGCTGGTGCGGGACTCAGGCCCCGTTCAGCGCCTGGGCGGCGGCGAGCACCGCATCGACGTGGCCGGGGACCTTCACGCCACGCCACTCCTGGCGCAGCACGCCATCCTTGTCGATGAGAAAGGTGCTGCGGTCGACTCCCATGTATTCCTTGCCGTAGAGCTTCTTCAGCTTGATCACGTCGAACAGCTGGCAGACCGCCTCATCCTTGTCGCTGATCAGCTCGAAGGGGAATTCCTGTTTGCACTTGAAGTTCTCGTGGGACTTCAGGCCGTCGCGGGAAACCCCGAAGACCTCGGTATCGGCCCGCTGGAACGCCGCGTACTGGTCGCGGAAGCCCTGGCCCTCGGTGGTGCAGCCCGGAGTGCTGTCCTTCGGGTAGAAATAGAGGACGACCTGCCTGCCTCTCAGCGCGGACAAGGTCACTTCCTTGCCGCTGGTGGCGGGGGCGGTGAAGTCGGGGACGGGTTTGTCGATAGCGACCGGCATGGACTCGGCTCCTCAGGGATGTTGGGGGCGCCAGGGTTCGATCAGGGCGTCCAGGTTCAGGGCGTCGGCGAAGTCCAGGAACTGGTCGCGCAGCCAGCTGATCTGGGTGCCGGCGGGCAGGGTCACGGTGATCGTGGCGTTGAGCATGGTGGTGTTGGTGTGCGGCGCCTGGTAGGTGTCGCAGGTGAGGTTCTCCAGCTCGATGTTGTGGTCGATGAAGAACTGGCAGAGTTCGTTGAGGATGTCCGGGCGATACACCGCGCTGACATAGGCCACGTAAGGCAGCGCCTGGGCGCGGGTCACGTGGGCGTTGCTGCGGGTCATGCTGAGGGTGATGTCGCCGCGCTTGGTGAGGGTCGGCAGGCTGCCCTCGAGGCGGGCGAGGGCATCCCAGCTCCCGGAGACCTGCAGCACCAGGGCGCTGAACTCGCCATGGCGGGTCAGGCGGCTGCTGACCACGGCGCAGCGGCTCTCGACGCAGGCGCGGCAGAGCAGGGTGGTCAGCTCCATCGGATTGGGGCCGAGGGCGCTGATCAGAAGGAATTGTTCGCGGGGTTGGCTGGTGGACATTCAACTTTCCTGGAATACGCTGGCGGCACGGGCCGTACCTGAAAGCGGGAAGGGTAGCGAAAAGCGCCGCCGAGGGAAACGTCTGCCGCCTGTCAGGGGCTTCCGACGACGCGGCGCTCGTCTTGTGCAAGGCCTGCCGCCGACAGTACCATTACCGCTTTAATTTCGCGGCAGGAGCGGTTGCATGATTGCGGGCAGTATGGTGGCACTGGTCACCCCCTTCGATGCTCAGGGTCGACTGGACTGGGACAGCCTCGCCAAGCTGGTGGACTTCCACCTGCAGGAAGGCACCAACGCCATCGTCGCCGTCGGCACCACCGGTGAATCGGCCACGCTGGACGTGGAAGAGCACATCCAGGTGATCCGTCGCGTGGTCGACCAGGTCAAGGGGCGCATCCCGGTGATCGCCGGCACCGGCGCCAACTCCACCCGCGAGGCGGTGGCGCTGACCGAGGCCGCGAAGAGCGGCGGCGCCGACGCCTGCCTGCTGGTGACGCCGTACTACAACAAGCCGACCCAGGAAGGCATGTACCAGCACTTCCGCCATATCGCCGAAGCCGTTGCGATCCCGCAGATCCTCTACAACGTGCCGGGCCGCACCTCCTGCGACATGCTTCCGGAGACCGTCGAGCGCCTGTCCAAGGTGCCGAACATCATCGGCATCAAGGAAGCCACCGGCGACCTGCAGCGCGCCAGGGAAGTCATCGAGCGCGTCGGCAAGGACTTCCTCGTCTATTCCGGCGACGACGCCACCGCCGTCGAGCTGATGCTGCTGGGCGGCAAGGGCAACATTTCGGTCACCGCCAACGTCGCGCCGCGCGCCATGAGCGACCTGTGCGCCGCCGCCATGCGCGGCGACGCCGCTGCCGCGCGGGCCATCAACGACCGCCTGATGCCGCTGCACAAGGCGCTGTTCATCGAATCCAACCCCATTCCGGTGAAGTGGGCCCTGCATGAGATGGGTCTGATCCCCGAGGGCATCCGCCTGCCCCTGACCTGGCTCAGCCCGCGTTGCCACGAGCCGCTGCGTCAGGCCATGCGCCAGACCGGCGTATTGGCTTGATCAAGGAGCTCCACGCAATGAAGCGACTGGCTGGACTGACCGCCCTCGCCCTGGTTATCGGCAACACTTCCGGCTGCGGCTGGCTGTGGGGGCCGGAGGGCTACTTCCGCGACCGCGGCACCGATTACCTCGGTGCCCGCGAGACGCCGCCCATGCAATTGCCCGAAGGGGTCCACAGCAAGCCGCTCGATCCGCTGCTGCCGATTCCGCTGAACGTCGCCACCACCCATGAGAAGGAGGGGGAGTACGAGGTTCCGCGTCCGCAGCCGCTGGCCAATTCCGGCGAGATCAGCGACTACAGCCTGCAGCGTAGCGGCGACAGCCGCTGGGTAGTGGCCCAGCGGCCGCCGGCGGAGGTCTGGCCGGTGGCCCGGCAGTTCTTCGAGGAGAACGGTTTCCGCATCGCCGACGAGCGTCCGCAGACCGGCGAGTTCAGTTCCGACTGGCAATCGCTGTCGCAGCTTTCCGCGCCGCTGGCACGCCGCCTGAGCAGTCGCGTGAGCGGCGTCGAGCCGGACGGCCAGGCACGGGTTCGGGTGCGCATCGAGCCCGGGGTGCAAAGCAATACCAGCGAGGTCTACGTGCTCAGCCAGACCCGCGCCGCCGGTGACACCAGCAGCCCGAGCTGGCCGAGCAAGTCGGTGGCGCCGAGCCTCGACGCGGCGCTGCTCGACGAGATGGTCGCGAGCATGGCGCGCAGCGCAGAGCAGGGCGGTTCGGTCTCCCTGCTGGCAGCCAACTCGGTCTACGATACGCCCGGCACCTTCGAGCTGAGCAAGGACGGCAGCGGCAACCCGGTGCTGACCCTGCAGTCCGACTTCGACCGCTCCTGGGTCAGCGTCGGGCGTGCCCTGGACAGCGCCGACATCCGCGTCGACGACCTCAACCGCAGCCTTGGCGTGTACTACGTGAACATCGCCGAAGGGGCGAAGAAGCCCGACGAAGACAAGCCTGGCTTCTTCAGTCGCCTGTTCGGCGGCGGCGAGAAGACCAAGGAAGAGGAAGACGCCAAGGCGCAGCGCTACCAGGTCCGCCTGACCACCGTCAGCGACGCCGTGCAGGTCACCGTCGACAAGGACATCAACACCTCTGCGCCGGCCGATGTCGCGCAAAACGTACTGGAAAAACTCCAGGAGAGCATGCGCAATGCGGTTCGCGGTTCTGGGCAGCGGAAGCCGGGGCAATTCGGCCTTGGTGAGCAGTTCTGACACCCGGATACTGATCGACTGCGGCTTTCCGCTGCGTGAAATCATCAAGCGTCTGGCGCGCCTGGGGCTGAGCCCCGCGCAGCTGGACGCGATCCTGGTCACGCATGAACACGCCGATCATATCCATGGCGTCGAGCTGCTGGCGCGGCATTACCAGATCCCGGTCTATCTGAGTGCGGGTACCCTGCGCGGCATGCGTCGCCCGGTGCTTCCCGCCGAACTGTTGCGGGCCGGCCAGCGCCTGGCGATCCGCGGGCTGGAGGTGCAGGTGGTCGGCGTCTCCCACGATGCCCGCGAGCCTACCCAGTTCGTGCTGACCGACGGGCAGCGGCGCTTCGGCATGCTCACCGATCTGGGAATGGCCACGGCCGAGGTGCTGGAGTGCTATCGTGCGGTGGATGCGCTGGTGGTCGAGGCCAATCACGACAGCACGATGCTCGCCGGCGGCCCGTACCCCTATTTTCTCAAGGCCCGCGTTGGCGGTCCGCGAGGGCACTTGAACAACCACCAGTCCGCCGAACTGGTGAAGCAGCTGGACTGGCGCCGCATGCAGCACCTGGTGCTGGCCCATCTCAGCGAAAAGAACAACTCGCCGCAGCTGGCCCGGCAAACCTTCGTCGACACCCTCGGGTGCGATCCGGGCTGGCTGCAGGTGGCCGATCAGCATTCAGGCCTGGACTGGCGCGAGATCGCCTAGGCCCTATTACCCGTAAGCGGAGCCCATCATGGAAAAACGCGAAGAACTCTACCGCGGCAAGGCCAAGTCGGTTTACCGGACCGACGATGCCGACCGTCTCATCCTGCTGTTCCGCAACGACACCTCCGCCTTCGATGGCAAGCGCATCGAGCAGCTCGATCGCAAGGGCGCGGTGAACAACAAGTTCAATGCCTTCATCATGCAGAAGCTGGAAGCCGCCGGCATTCCGACCCAGTTCGACACGCTGCTGTCGGATACCGAGTGCCTGGTGAAGAAGCTCGACATGATCCCGGTCGAGTGCGTGGTGCGCAATTTCGCCGCCGGCAGCCTGGTGCGTCGCCTCGGTGTGGAAGAGGGCATCGCCCTGACTCCTCCCACCTTCGAACTGTTCCTGAAGAACGACGCCCTGGGCGATCCGTTCATCAACGAATCCCACGTCCAGGCCTTCGGCTGGGCCACTCCCGAGCAACTGGCGCAGATGAAGACCTATTCCTTCAAGGTCAACGAAGTGCTGAACAAGCTGTTCGACGAGGCCGGCCTGCTGCTGGTGGACTTCAAGCTAGAGTTCGGCCTGTTCCATGGCCAGATCGTCCTCGGCGACGAGTTCAGCCCCGACGGTTGCCGCCTGTGGGACAAGGAAACCCGCAAGAAGATGGACAAGGACCGCTTCCGCCAGGGCCTCGGCGAGGTGATCGAAGCCTACGAAGAGGTGGCCAGGCGCCTGGGCGTGCCGCTTTAACCTCGGACGCGCGCAACCATCTGAAAGAACGCGAAAAAATCTTCAAGAAGGCTTCGCGTTCTGCGTACAAGCTGGTATCATGCGCGCCGCACGGAGAGATGCCGGAGTGGTCGAACGGGACGGATTCGAAATCCGTTGAGTCAGCAATGGCTCCTAGGGTTCAAATCCCTATCTCTCCGCCATTACATATGGCCAGAACCCCTGAAATGCTTGGCATTTCAGGGGTTTTGTCTTTTCTGTGGCTGGCTTGAGGGGATGGGGCGCGCAGCGCCTCCATCCCACGAAGGGCGTTTCGGTGCTGGCCTTCAGAGCACCTCCGCCGCCACGGCGTCCACCGCGGCTTTGGCGATCTCCACTACCTCGTCGGCCTCGGCGCGGCTCAGCACCAGCGGCGGGGCGAAGCCGAGGATGTCGCCGTGGGGCATGGCGCGGGCGATCATGCCGCGTTCAAGGCACGCCGCCGAGACTCTCGGGCCTATCTTCTGCGCCGGGTCGAAGGGCGTGCGCGTCTCGTGTTCGGCCATGAACTCCAGTGCCGCCAGCATGCCGTCGCCGCGCACTTCTCCCACCAGCGGGTGGCCTTCGAAGGTCTGGCGCAGCCGTCGGTTGAGGTAGCCGCCGACGTCCGCGGCGTTGGCGGTGATGTTTTCGCGTTCGAGGATATCCAGGTTAGCCAGCGCCGCTGCCGCGCAGATCGGGTGACCGGAATAGGTCCAGCCGTGGCCCATGGCGCCTTCGCGGGCGGAAGCGCTGTCGATCGCATCCCAGACCTTCTCGCCGACGAGCACCGCCGACAACGGCGCGTAGGCGCTGGTCAGGCCCTTGGCGGTGGTGATCAGGTCCGGGCGCAGGCCATGGCGCTGGCTGCCCATCTTGTCGCCGAGGCGGCCGAAGGCGCAGACCACCTCGTCGGCGATCAGCAGCACGTCGTACTTCGCCAGTACCGCCTGGATCGCTTCCCAGTACCCCTCGGGCGGAACGATGATGCCGCCGGTGCCCATCACCGGTTCGCCGATGAAGGCCGCCACGGTGTCCGGGCCTTCGGCGAGGATCAGCTTCTCCAGTTCCTGGGCGCAGTGGCGCACGAAGGCCGCCTCGTCCATGCCCGCCGGGGCCTTGTAGAAGTGCGGGCAGAGGGTGTGCTTCACGCCTTCCACCGGCAGGTCGAAGTGCTGGTGGAAGCTGGCCAGGCCGGTGAGGCTGCCGGTGACGATGCCCGAGCCGTGGTAGCCGCGCTGGCGCGAGATGATCTTCTTCTTCTGCGGACGGCCCAGCACGTTGTTGTAGTAGCGCACCAGCTTGACCTGGGTTTCGTTGGCGTCGGAGCCGGAGAGGCCGTAGTAGACCTTCTTCATGCCTGCCGGCGCCCAGTCGCGGATGATCCGTGCGGACAGCTCGATGATCGCCTCGGAAGAGTGACCGACATAAGTGTGGTAGTAGGCCAGTCGTTTGGCCTGCTCATGGATGGCGTCGGCCACTTCGAGGCGGCCATAGCCGATGTTCACGCAGTACAGTCCGGCGAAGGCATCCAGCAGTTCGCGGCCCTGCTGGTCGCGGATACGCACGCCCGAGGCGCCGGTGATTATGCGGCCGGGCAGGGTGCCGCTGGCGTGGTCGTGGGCGTGGGTGGAGGGGTGCATTAAGTGCGCCCGGTCCTGTTCGAAGAGCTTGGCGTAGTCGGTCATGGCGGTGTTCTCCTCAGATGGCGCCGTGATGCAGGCAGAAGTATTTGGTCTCGATGAAGGGCTCGAAGCCTTCGCTGCTACCCTCGCGGCCCAGGCCGGAGGCCTTCATGCCGCCGAAGGGAATGGGGTGGCCGGTGAAGCGGGCGCCGTTCACCGCGACCATGGCGAACTCCAGGCGCCGCATCAGCGGCCAGACCTGATCGAGGCGCTGTCCGCAAATGTAGGCGGCCAGCCCGTACTCGCTGGCGTTGGCCAGTTCGACGGCTTGCTCCAGGTCGTCGTAGGCGGTCACTCCGGCGATGGGCGCGAAGTTCTCCTCGCGCCAGATGCGCATGGCCGGGGTGACGTCGGCGAGCAGCGTGGGCTGGTGGAACCAGCCGCCCAGGGCATGGGGTTCGCCGCCCGCCAGCAGCCGCGCACCGCGGTCGATGGCGTCGCGCACGCGCTCGCAGGTGGCAGCGAAGGCAGCCTGGTGCATCAGCGGGCCTATCTCGCTGCGCGGGTCGCTGGCCGGGCCCACGCGCAGCTCGCGCACCGCGGCGGCGAAGCGCTTGAGGAAGGGCTCGTAGCTTTCGCGGGCGACCAGAATGCGGTTGGCCGCGCAGCAGTCCTGGCCGGAGGTCTGGAACTTGGCGTTGATGGCGAATTTCACCGCCTGCTCCAGGTCGGCGTCGGGCAGCACGATGAAGGGCGCGTTGCCGCCCAGTTCCAGCGCCACTTTTTTCACATCCTGGGCGGCGGCCTGCAGCACCAGCTTGCCGACGCGGGTCGAGCCGGTGAAGCTCACCGCGCGCACGCGGCTGTCCTGTACCAGGGTTTCCATGCTCATCTGCGGTTCGCCCAGCACTACGTTGAAGACGCCGGCCGGGAGCCCGGCTTCCTCGGCCAACTGGGCCAGGGCGAAGGCCGAGTAGGGTGTCTCGTGGGCTGGCTTGACCACCACCGTGCAACCGGCGGCCAGGGCGGCGGCGGCCTTGCGGGTGATCATCGCCGCAGGGAAGTTCCAGGGGGTCAGCAATGCCGCCACGCCCACCGGCTCCATGACGGTGCCCAGGTGGGCGCCGGGAATGTGGCTGGGGATGTTGCGGCCATCCAGGCGCCGGGCCTGTTCGGCGAACCAGGGGATGAAGCTGGCGGCGTAGTCGATCTCGCCACGGGACTCGGCCAGGGGCTTGCCCTGTTCCTGGGAGAGCATCTGCGCCAGGTCCTCGCGGTGCCGGCGGATCAGTTCGGCCCAGCGCAGCAGGGGCGCGGCGCGCTGGTCCAGGGACAGCTTGCGCCAGGCCGGGAAGGCCGCGGCGGCGGCATCCACCGCGGCGACTATCTGCTCGCGTTCGAGCAGCGGTACGTGGCCGATGACCTCGCGGCTGGCCGGGTTTTCCACGGCGACGCTGGCGCCGCTGGCGCTATGCAGCCACTGGCCGTTGACGTAGCACAGCGACTTGAAGAGGAGGGGGTGGGCGTAGGACATGACGGCGTTTCCTTGCAGGTGGCATGGGAGTCATCCTAGGGCGGACGCCGTGGCGGTTTTTTCCTAAGGGCGGGGCGGCGGCGGCAATTCTTTCCGCAGATGCGCCGCCGGCTTGGCTTTTTTCGCCCGACGGCGCGCCGCCGGCAGGCGAAGGGCGGCATGCCGTCAGGTTCCCGCCAGCGCCTCTGCCGGTACGGCCGCATCCAGCGGCTTGATCACCTTGGTGACGATGTAGGTGAAATAGCGCTCGATTCCCAGGTCTTCCAGTAGCAACTGGTCGATAAAACGCTGGTAATGATCGATATCCCGAGCCTGGATCATCGCGATGTAGTCCACCCCGCCGCCGGTGGCGTAGCAGAAGCCCACTTCCGGCGCCTGCTGCAGACGCTGTTCGAAACGCCGCATGTCCTGGGCCGTGTGGCGGCCCAGGGTGACTTCCACCAGCACCTGCTGCTGGCGGAACAGCGCCGGCCAGTCGATCTGCGCGCGGTAGCCCTTGATCAGGCCGGCTTCCTCCAGCTTGCGCACCCGCTCCCAGGCCGGGCTGACCGAGAGGTTGATGGCTTCGGCCAGGCTGGACTTGGTGATGCGTCCGTCGCCGGCGAGGATGCGCAGGATCTTCAGGTCGTAGCGGTCGAGCTTGGTCATCGCCACCTCCGGCGCCGTGGTGCGCATCAGTCCAGCACTTCGGCGACCACCGCCAGGGTGTCGCCGCTCTGCACCAGACCGGGGAAGTGCCGCGCGGCGAGGATGCCGCCACGCTTGGCCCGGTACTCCACCGGTGCGGCGCCTGTGCGCAGCACGTCGTGCACCCGCGCCAGCACCTCGCCGCGCGCCACTCGCTCGCCGAGGTCGCGGCACATCTCCAGCAGGCCGCTGTGTTCGCTGGCGACGAAGCAGTCTGCGTCGGGCATGTCGAGCATCCGCGAAGGCGCCTGCTCGATTGCGCCGTGCAGGATGCCGGCCTGCACCAGCACGTTGCGCACGCCGCGGCGTGCGATGGCGACGCTGCGCGCGCTGCTGCTGCCGCCGCCGCCCAGTTCGGTGGTGACGAACAGCTTGCCCTGCGCCTCGGCGGCGCTGTCGTACATGCCCACCGCGTCCAGCTCCAGCATGCGCATGGCGTAGGGGGCGGAGAACGCCCGCATCAGCGCCTCGCAGCCTTCCTGCTGGGCCTTGTCCGGCAGGACGTGGCAGGCGGCGAAGGGCAGGAAGTCGAGGGTGCGGCCGCCGGAATGGATGTCCAGCACCACATCGGCCAGCGGCAGCAGGGTGCGCTGGAAGTAGTCGGCGATCTTCTGCGTCACCGTGCCGTCCGGGCGGCCGGGGAAGCTGCGGTTGAGGTTGCCGGCGTCGATCGGCGAGGTGCGCTTGCCGGCGAGGAAGGCCGGGGCGTTCATGAAGGGTACGACTATCACCCGGCCGCGGATGTCCTCGGCGCGCAGTTCCTGGGCCAGGCGACTGAGCGCCACCGGCCCTTCGTACTCGTCGCCATGGTTGCCGCCGGTGAGCAGTGCGGTGGGGCCTGCGCCGTTCTTTACCACGCAGACGGGGATCATCACCGCGCCCCAGGCCGAGTCGTCGCGGGAGTAGGGCAGCTTGAGATGGCCGTGCTGCACGCCGTCGTGCTCGAAGTTGACGCTGGCGGCGATGGGGTTGTCGGGCAACTGGTTCATGGTTTCACTCCTTGACGAACAACTGGCGCGGGTAGTCGCAGAAGGTCTGTGCGCCGCTGTCGACGATCAGCAGGCTTTCGGTGATTTCCAGGCCCCAATCGTCCATCCACAGGCCGGGCATGAAGTGGAAGGTCATGCCCGCTTGCAGCACGCTCTCGTCGCCGGGACGCAGGCTCATGGTGCGTTCGCCCCAGTCCGGCGGGTAGCTGATGCCGATGGGGTAGCCGCAGCGGCTGTCCTTGTGGATGCCGAACTTCTGCAGCACGCGGAAGAACGCACGGGCGATGTCGCCGGTGGTATTGCCCGGCCTGGCCGCTTCAAGGCCGGCGGCGATGCCTTCGACCACGGCCTTTTCCGCATCGAGGAAGTGCTGCGGCGGCTTGCCCAGGTAGATCGTGCGCGACAGCGGGCAGTGGTAGCGCTTGTAGCAGCCGGCGATCTCGAAGAAGGTGCCGGCGCCGCGCTGGAAGGGCGTGTCGTCCCAGGTCAGGTGCGGCGCGCTGGCGTCGGCGCCGGTGGGCAGTAGCGGGACGATCGCCGGGTAGTCGCCGCCGTGGCCGTCGACGCCGAGGATGCCGGCGCTGTAGATCTCCGCCACCAACTGGTTCTTGCGCATGCCCGGTTCGATGCGTTCGAGGATGTGCGCATGCATCTTCTCGACGATGCGCGCGGCGATGCGCATGTATTCGATCTCGCGCGGAGACTTCAGCGCGCGCTGCCAGTTGACCAGCGCGGTGGCGTCGACGAAGCGCGCCTGCGGCAAGTTGCTCTGCAGCGAGCGGAAGGCGGCGGCGCTGAAATAGTAGTTGTCCATTTCCACGCCGATGGCCAGCGTTTCCCAGCCGCGCGCGGCGATGACTTCGCGGGCCAGGTAGTCCATGGGATGGCGCTCGACGGACTGCACGTAGTGGTCCGGGTAGCCGACGATAGCGTCGGCCTGCATGAACACGGTGCGCCGCGCGCCGTTGGCGTCCTGGCCGCGGCCGAACCAGACAGGCTCGCCGTCCAGCGCCAGCAGCACGCACTGGTGCACGTAGAAGGACCAGCCATCGTAGCCGGTCAGCCAGGCCATGTTCGACGGATCGCTGACCAGCAGCAGCTCGATGCCGCGCTGCTGCATGCTGGCGCGGACCTTGGCCAGGCGCTGGGCGTATTCCTCCCGCGCGAAGGGGAGATCGACGACGATTTCGGGCATGCGGAAATCCTCTGGATTGAGTGGTTGCCGGGCCTGCTCCGGAAGGCCCGTGCCTGGGCTCCCCTGTCATCCCGAGGCTCTGCCGTTGCAGGGGAGGGCCGGGACGGCGGGGGAATTGTTCAACTGCTGAAGCGGAACCCCTTGCCCATGCGCTGCGCGCGCTGGAAGGCCAGGCCGGCGATGGCGGTGTCCTGCGCGCCGGTGCCGGTGAGATCGCAGAGGGTGATGTCCCGGGCGCTGCGGCGGCCCGGGCGGAGGCCGGCGATGACCTGGCCGAGTTCGGCGAAGTCGGCGTCCGCCGCTACCAGGCCGGCCGCGATGGCGTGGTGCAGCTCGCCGAGCACGCGGGTCTGGCTCAGGCGGTCGGCGACGTAGCAGTCCAGTGCCGCCAGCGCGTCGGCGGCGATCTCGTTCTTGTGCTCGGCGTCCGAGCCCATGGCGGTGATGTGCAGGCCTGGACGCAGGTGGCGCCGTTCGAGCAGCGGCTCGCGACTGGGCGTGCTGGAGATGGCGATGTCCGCGCCTTCCAGGGCTTCGTCGACGCTGGAGCAGGCGACCACCGGGATGCCCAGGGCGGTGCTCAGCTCGGCGGCGCACTGGCGCGCCTTGACCGCGTCGCGGGCCCAGAGGCTGGCGCCTTCGATCGGGCGCACCAGGCATAGCGCCTTGAGCTGCAGGCGCGCCTGCTCGCCGGCGCCGAGGAGGGCTACCCGGCGGGCGTCTTCCCGGGCCAGCCACTTGGCGGCTACGGCGCCGGCGCAGGCGGTGCGCACCGCGGTGAGGTAGCCGTTGTCCAGCAGCAGGGCGTCGAGCAGGCCGGTGTGCGCCGACAGCAGCATCATCATGCCGTTGAGGCTGGGCAGGCCGAGCCGGGGATTGTCGAAGAAGCCCGGACTGACCTTGATGGCGAAGCGCGGCAGGCCCGGCAGGTAGGCGGTCTTCACGTCGACTTCGCCGTTGCGCTCGGGAATGTCCAGGCGCAGGATCGGCGGCATCGCCACCGCCGCCGTTGCCAGCAGGCGGAAGGCTTGCTCGACGGCGTCGAGGCTTTCGCGGTCCAGCGCCACGCAGGCGCGCAGGTCGGCTTCGCTGAGCAGGGTGACATCAGCCATGGGGGGCTTCCTCGATGATGCGTTGATGTTGATCGATGGCGATGTTGCGGCCGCTGACGACCACCACCACCGGCCCTTCGGCGGCGATCCTCCCTTCCAGCAAGGCGGCAATGCCCACCGCCGCCGCGCCTTCGAGCACCTGACGCTCCTCGCGGTAGGCGTGGCGGATGCCGGCGGCGATCGCGGCTTCGTCGAGCAGGTGCAATTCGTCGCAGTGGGCGCGGGCGAGGTCGAAGGTGTAGCGGTTGTCCAGGCCGATGCCGCCGCCGAGGGAGTCGGCGAGACTTGGCCGCTCCTCCACCTCCACCGGTCGGCCGGCTTCCAGGCTGGCGGCCATGGCCGCGCCGCGGCGCATGCTGATGCCGTGCAGGCGGATCGACGGATCGGCTGCTTTCAGCGCCAGGGCCAGGCCGCCGAACAGGCCGCCGCCGGAGAGCGGGACCAGCACCTGGCGTACCTGCGGCAGTTGTTCGAGGATTTCCAGGCCCAGGGTGCCCTGGCCGGCGATGATCTGCGGGTGATCGAAGGGCGGCAGCAGCGCCGCGCCCCGCTCGTGGGCAATGCGCTCGGCTTCGGCCTGCGCGTCGTCCTGGCTGTTGCCGACGATACGCACCTCGGCGCCGAGGGCGCGGATCGCCTCGACCTTGTTCGCCGGCACCAGGCACGACAGGCAGATGACCGCCGGTACGCCCAGCGCGCGGGCGGCATGGGCGAGGGCGCGGCCGTGGTTGCCGGTGGAGGCGGCGACCACCCCGCGCGCCTTCTGCGCGTCGTCCAGTTGGGCGATGGCGTTGCTGGCGCCGCGCAACTTGAAGCTGCCGGTGGCCTGCTGCGACTCCAGCTTCAGGTACACCGGCGCGCCCAATCGTGCGGAGAGGCTCGGCGAATGCTCCAGCGGCGTCTGCCGGACCATCCCGTGGATGCGCTGGCGCGCGCGGTACAGCTCGATCAGGGGGATCTCGTTGGCCATGGCGGCCTCCCGACAATGCAGTCGGGCCGAGTGTATGAGCGGGAAATTGTCGCGACGAATGTACTAGGACGATGTTGCGGGGATTGTCATTCGTCGCGGGGGAATACGCTCTACCGCTCTCCAGCCGGGCGAGGAGCGTGCCCTGCGTCAGAAGTCGTGGATCTTCGGATACTGCTCGAACAGCTCGCGCATGTCGTCCAGGGCCTGGGCCATGCGTTCGTCGCTGCATTCGGCGCCCATGCACAGGCGCACCGCGCGCGGCCGGGGCGTGCCGCGGACCATGAAGGGATCCGGCAAGGTCACGGCGATGTGCCGGTGCCGCAGTTCGCGCACCAGGCTGTCCAGTTCCCAGTGCTCGGGAATCCCCATCCAGCAGTTCAGGGACTGCGGCGCATGGCCCAGCAGGTAGTCGGCGAAGCGCTCGCCGACCAGCGCCTGACGCGCCGCCAACAGGCGTCGCTGGCGTTCCGCGAGGGCCTGGGCGTTGCCGTTGTGAATCCAGCGCGTGGCCACCTCGGCCAGTAGCGGCGCGGCCATCCAGCTGTTCACCCGCAGGATGCTCTCGGTGCGCAGGGCCAGGCGTCGTGGCACCGCCAGATAGCCGATGCGCAGGCCGGTGAGCACGCTCTTGGTGAAACTGGTGCAGTAGAACGACAGCTCCGGCAGATAGTGGCTCAGCGGCGGTGCGCGGCGCTCGCCCAGCAGCGGGCCATAGACGTCGTCCTCGACGACGTAGACGCCGAAGCGCTGGGCGATGGCGGCTATCTCCCGGCGCCGCGCATCGCTCATCAGGCTGGAGGTGGGGTTGTTCAGGTTGGGCGTGCACACCAGTGCGGTGATGCGCTCGTTGGCGCAGAGGTCTTCGAAGTGCTCCGGATCGATCCCCTCGCGGTCGACCTCCACGCCCTTGAGAGTGAAGCCGAGCACCTGGGAGTTGCCGATCACTCCGTGGTCGGTCAACTGCTCGCAGAGCACCACGTCGTCCGGCCCGGCCAGCGAGGCGAGGGCGAGGAAGATGGCATGGGCGGCGCCGTTGGTGATCAGCAGGTCGTCGCGCTCGCAGTGCAGGCCCTGTTGCGCCAGCCACTGCGCCGCCGCCTCGCGGTGGCTGTCGAAGCCGGCGATCGGCCGGCAGGCGCGCATCCACGGCTGGTCCGTCTCCTGTGCCAGTTCGCGGCAGGTGTCCCGCCACAGGCGGTCGTGCTCGTCGGTGTGGACGATGCTGGCGATGGAGAAGTCCACCAGCGCGCGTTCCGGGTGGTCGAGCATGTAGCGCGCCATGCCCTCGGTCATGCGGCGCGAGACGAAGCTGCCGCGACCCACCTCGCAGCGCACCAGGCCTTGGCGTTCCAACTCCTTGTAGGCGTTGGTCACCGTCTGCACGCTGATGCCCAGGCCGTCGGCCACCTGGCGCTGCGCAGGCAGGCGCTGGCCGTCCTGCAGGCGGCCCTGCTCGATTTCCGTGGCGATGGCCTGGACCAGCGTCTTGTACTTGGATTCGCCGACCCGCAGGCCGGCCAGCGCGTGGCGCCAGCTTTGCATGATGGGCATTCCCTTTCGTCCTCGGCACAGGGTGATGGATCAGGGCATTTCCATGGATTGTCCTAGTGCAATTCCAGCGCTGGAAAGCCTTTTGTATGCTCGGCCCGACCGGTCGTGCATGGCTCCGTTTCGCCGCGGAGCGGGCCGGCGCAGAAAAAAGCCGCGGATGGGCGCTGTGCGACAGGCGGTTTTTTCCGTCGCGACGGCGCCGATCGGGAACTGCCGCAAGGCCGGACGGCTTAGTCTGCAACGCAACGAATGCCCTCTCCCGGGGCAGTACTTCGGAAGGCCCGCTCGACGGGTCCCAACATAAGAACAACAGTCGCACGACATCGCTACCTGCCATCCACCGCCGCGTCCCAACTACACAACAAGGCCGGCACGAGAAGATCAGGAGATCCGAAGATGAGTACCGCCCCCCGTTCCCTCCATCGCCTGGCCCTGGCCGGCAGCCTGCTGGCGGGCCTTGTGGCCAGCTTCGCCAGCCAGGCCGAGAGCACCCTCGAACGCATCCAGAACAGCGCCACGGTGCGCATCGGTTATGCCAACGAGGCCCCCTTCGCCTACACCGAGACCTCCGGCAAGGTCACCGGCGAGTCGCCGGAGATCGCCGCCAAGGTGTTCAGCGCCATGGGCGTGAAGAAGATAGAGCCGGTGCTCACCGAATGGGGCGCGCTGATCCCCGGATTGCGCGCCGGGCGTTTCGACGTGATCGCAGCCGGCACGTACATCACCCCGCCGCGTTGCCGGCAGGTGATCTTCACCGATCCGCACTACCAGATCCCCGACACCCTGCTGGTGAAGCGGGGCAACCCGAAGAACCTGCACAGCTACGCCGACGTGGCGAAGAACCCGGACGTGCGCCTGGCGATCATGTCCGGCACCGTCGAGCTGGGCTACGCCCGCGCCGAGGGAGTGAGCGAGGAGCAGATCGTCCAGGTGCCGGACACCACCGCGCAGCTCCAGGCGGTGCGTGCCGGTCGCGCCGACGCCAGCGTCGGCACCGCGCTGACCATGAAGGGTCTGGCGAGCAAGGGGGGCGACAGCGTCGAGGCCATCACCGACTTCAAGGACGACCCGGCGCACATCGGCTATGGTGCCCTGGCCTTCCGCCCGGAAGACCAGGACCTGCGCGATGCGGTGAACCGGCAACTGAAGAAGTGGCTGGGCAGCGACGATCACCTGCGGACGGTCGAGCCGTTCGGCTTCGACAAGTCCAATCTGACCGACAAGAGCGCCGCCGAGCTCTGCAAGCAATGAGCGACGGGGCCTGGCCCCTCGGTCGTTCTTTCGAACCTGTCGATACGGGATGCGCAACATGGGTGAATTGCTTCCACTGCTGATGGAGGGCGCCTGGGTCACCGTCCAGGTCACCTTCTTCGGTTCTCTGCTGGCGGTGGCGATGGCCATCATCGCCGCCCTCGGCCGCCTGGCGCCGTGGCCGGCGGTACGCTGGCTGGCCATCGGCTACATCGAGCTGTTCCGCGGCACCTCGCTGCTGGTGCAACTGTTCTGGCTGTTCTTCGTACTGCCGTTGCCGCCGTTCAACCTTGATCTGGGCGCCTACACGGTGGCCATTCTCGGGCTGGGCCTGCACATCGGCGCCTACGGCGCGGAAGTGATGCGCGGGGCCATCGGCTCGGTGCCCAGGGGCCAGTACGAGGCTGCGCTGGCGCTGAACATGACGCCGTTCACGCGCTTCCGCCGGATCGTCCTGCCGCAGGCGCTGCTGTGCGCCATACCGCCGGGCACCAACCTGCTGATCGAGCTGCTGAAGAACACCTCGCTGGTGTCGCTGATCACTCTTTCGGACCTGGCCTTCCGCGCCCGTCAACTGGACCAGGCGACCTTCGAGACGCTGAAGATCTTCAGCCTGACCCTTGTGCTCTACTTCGCCATGGCCCAGGTCATCGTCTTCCTCATGCGCCGCCTGGAACGCCGGCTGGGGCATGGGCGCATCCGGGGAGGCTTGCGATGAAATTCTTCGACTGGCAGTTCGCCTGGCAGATCCTGCCGCAGCTGCTGCACGCTTCGCTCAAGACCGTCGGCATCACCCTGGTCGGCTTCACCCTGGCGATGGTCTTCGGCCTGCTCTTCGCCATGGCCCGGCGCAGCCGGCACTTCTGGTTGTCGTGGCCGGTGGCCTGGCTGATCGAGTTCATCCGCAGCACGCCGCTGCTGATCCAGGTGTATTTCCTGTTCTACGTGCTGCCCAGCTACGGGCTGAGCATGACCTCGCTGGTGGCTGGCACCCTGGGCATCGCCCTGCACTACGCCTGCTACACCGCCGAGGTCTACCGTGCCGGCCTGGATTCTGTGCCGCGCGGACAGTGGGAAGCGGTCACGGCGCTGAACTTCTCGCCGTGGCGCGCCTACCGCCAGGTGATCCTGCCCCAGGCCATCCGCCCTGTGCTGCCGGCCCTGGGCAACTACCTGATCGCCATGTTCAAGGACACTCCGGTGCTCTCGGCTATCACCGTGGTGGAAATCATGCAGCAGGCCAAGAACGTTGGCTCCGACAGCTTCCGCTATCTGGAGCCGATCACCCTGGTCGGGGTGTTCTTCCTGCTCATCAGCATCGGCCTGGCCGGCGTCGTCCGCCAGGTGGAAAAACGCACGGCGCTGCCATGAAGACGCCTATCGGAGGAAACCCCATGACCGTCCTGTCCATGACCGCCCGGCCGCTGGCCAGCGAGGCCCCGCAGGCGCAGACCGCGCAGCCGATGGTGCGCTTTCGCGACGTATGCAAGAGCTACGGCAGCTTCAGCGTGCTGAACCGCCTGAACCTGGAGGTAGGCGCCAACGAGAAGGTCGCCATCATCGGCCCGAGCGGCTCGGGCAAGTCGACCCTGCTGCGGGCCTTGATGACCCTGGAGAGCATCGACAGCGGGGTGATCGAGGTGGATGGCGAGCCGCTTACCCACCAGTTGCGCAACGGCGAACCGGTGCGCGCTTCCGAAGCCCACGTGCGCCGCGTGCGCGGCAAGATCGGCATGGTGTTCCAGAGCTTCAACCTGTTCCCGCACATGAGCGCGCTGAAGAATGTGATGGAGGCGCCGGTCCAGGTGCTGGGAATGCGCCGCAGCGAGGCTCGCGAGCGTGCCGAGGAGCTGCTGGCGATGGTCGGCCTGGGCGACAAGCTGGAGCACTATCCCACGCAACTCTCCGGTGGCCAGCAGCAACGCGTGGCCATCGCCCGGGCCCTGGCCATGCGACCGAAGGTGATGCTGTTCGACGAGGTGACCTCGGCGCTGGACCCGGAACTGTGCGGCGAGGTGCTCAACGTGGTGCGCCGGCTCGGCGCCGAGCACAACCTGACCATGCTGATGGTCACCCACCAGATGGGCTTCGCCCGCGAGTTCGCCGACCGCGTGTGCTTTTTCCACCAGGGCGGCATCCTCGAACAGGGGACGCCGGAGCAGCTGTTCGGGCAGCCGCAGCATGAGCGGACGCGCTGCTTCTTGAGCGCGGTGAACGAAGCGAGTTGAAGCGCGGCTTGTCCGCCGCGCTGAGCGGGTGCCCCGGCAGGCGCGGGTCTCGCTGGGCATCGACAAGACCCGGGCCGAGTCCTTCGCCGTCGCCGCGCGGGTGCGCTTCGAACGGTTCTTTCAGCTGGCTGAATGCTATTCCTTGGCCGTGCTTTTGTGTGCCACGTTCTGTGGAAACAGCGCGCGGCTCACGAAGCGCGCGGTATCCCGCAGGTCGGTACCGATCCGTTCCAGATCGTCGGGTTGGTGCTGGGCGCTGATGCCGATGGCGGAAATGGCGAAGCGCGGCTGCTCGTCGTGGTCGACGATGGCGCTGGCGACCATGCTGACGCCGCGATACAGGTGCTCCTCGTCGATGGCCCAGCCGCGCGCGGCGGCGTCGGCCGCTTCGGCCTGGTACTGCTCGAAGCTCGGCGGGTTTTCCCAGCGCACCCGGGTCAGGCGCCTGCGCAGTTCGTCCTCCGGCAACCTGCGCAGGCCGGCGATGCAGCGTCCGGCGGCGCCGACCAGTTCCGGCAGGCGGGTGCCGATGGCGACGTTGACATGGGCGACGGGCGGGGCGGCGAGGGCGATGACACGGATGTGCGCGTCGTCGGTCACCTGCCACAGGGCGACGAGGATGTGGTGGGCGATGCTCAGGCGTTCCAGTTCCGGCTGGATCAGGTCGGCATAGCTGCGGCCAAAGAATCCTACGGCGAGTTCCGAGAGGCCGAGACCGAGCTGGTAGGTCTTGCTGGCGTCGTCGAACGAGGCCAGGCGTTCGTTGCTCAGGGTGCGCAGGATGTTGAACGCGCTGCTCGGGCTGATGCCGGTGGCGCGGGCGATGGCGGCCACGCCTTGCGCGCCGTCGGCATGGGCCAGATGGCGAAGTATCTGGATGGCATTCACGACGGCGCCGACATCCTTGCCGCCGGCGCTTTTGCTTGGGGCGTCCTTGGTCATTCTTCCTCTTTCTTGTTCAGTATTCTGATTGACATTCACGATAGTGAATATATTCTGACCTTCCGGAGCGTACAACCGGCGTCATCGGCAGGATCCGGTTCGGCGTTCACCGCGATGCACTTTGCAGCAAAGGTCGACAAGAACAAAGGAGAAACCTCGTGGCAGATCTTCCCGATGGCAGTACTCCGGGACCTGAGGCGCAATACCTTGCGTATCTCGCCCAGGGCCGTTTCATGTTGCAGCGCAGTCGCTCCAGCGGCCGTCACGTGTTCTACCCGCGCCACCTGGTGCCGGGCAGCGGCGAGACCGATCTGGAGTGGGTTCCCGCCAGTGGCCTGGGCACGCTCTATGCGATCACCGTCAATCGCTCCCGTGGTGGCGAGCACAATGTCGCGCTGGTCGACCTGGACGAAGGTGTCCGCATGATGTCGCGGATCGAGGGGCATGCGAGCCTGCCGATCGGTACCCGGCTGCAGGCGCGCATCGTCGAGCAGGACGGCGCCAACGTCGTGGTGTTCGTTCCCCGGGAGGTGCACCCATGAGCGCGGCACTCCGTGGCAGGACCGCGATCGTCGGCATCGGCAGCGCGGGCCTCGGCGAAGCGCCGGGGCACAGCGCCATCGAACTGCTCGCCCAGGCCTCGCTCAGAGCCATCGCCGACGCCGGCCTGGCACTTCGCGATATCGACGCGATCTTCGCCGCCACCAGTTCCCATGCCTTTCCCACCCTGTCGGTCGCCGAATACCTGGGGATCCGGCCGAGATTCGTCGATGGCACCAACATCGGTGGTTCCAGTTTCGAACTGCACCTGCTCCAGGCGACGCTCGCCCTGGAAGCCGGCCTGTGCGACGCCGCGCTGATCTGCTATGGCTCCAACCAGCGCACCGCCGGTGGCCGCCTGGTGTCGATGAGCGAGCCGCAATGGCACGAGACGCCCTACAGGCCGCGCCATCCGATCACCGCCTACGCCCTGGCGGCCAGCCGGCACATGCACCAGTACGGCACCACTCGCGCACAGCTCGCCGAAGTGGCGGTATCCGCGCGGCAATGGGCCAATCTCAATCCCGAGGCATTCGCCCGCGGTCCGCTGAGCGCCGACGACGTGCTGGCCGCGCGGATGGTCAGCGACCCGCTGAGCACCGCCGACTGCTGCCTGGTCACCGATGGCGGTGGCGCTTGCGTGGTGGTGCGCGCCGAGCGCGCCCGCGACCTGCCCGGCACGCCGGTGTACTTCCTCGGCGCGGCCGGCGCGCAGTGGCATCGCTCGATCGTGTCGATGCCCGATCTCACCGTGACGGCGGCCTCGGAAAGCGGCCCCCGGGCGATGGAGATGGCCGGTGTGCGGCACGCCGATATCGACCTGGTGATGCTCTACGACGCCTTCACCATCAACACCCTGCTGTTCCTCGAGGACCTGGGCTTCTGCGCCAAGGGCGAGGGTGGCCGGTTCGTCCAGGACGGACGTATCGCGCCCGGCGGCGAACTGGCGGTGAATACCAACGGCGGCGGGCTCTCCTGCGTGCATCCCGGCATGTACGGGATGTTCCTGATCATCGAGGCGGTCACCCAGCTCCGCCGCCAGGCCGGCGAGCGGCAGCTGGCCAGGGCCGACGTGGCGCTGCTGCATGGCAACGGCGGCACGCTGTCGAGCCAGGTGACCGCGTTGCTCGGCACCCGCGACACGCTCTAGACCCCAGGCCGACAGCTTCCCCGGGCACCGCCGGAGCGGCGTCCCACGGGCGCGCTCGCCCGCGAAAAGGTTGCCGCGCCGGCCGCAAACGAACGGACCAGGTGGACCCCCATGTCAGCGAACCACTCGCAACAGATCGTCGACGCTCCACGCTTCGCCAGCCTCACTCCGCTGATCGAACCGCGCTCGGTCGCGGTGATCGGCGCTTCCAGCGATCCGACCCGCATCGGTGGCCGACCGATCGCCTACATGCTGCGCCACGGCTATGCCGGACGCATCCTCCCGGTCAATCCGAACCGGACCGAGATCCAGGGCCTGCCGGCCTTCGCCGAGGTCGAGGCGCTGCCCGAGGCGCCGGACGTGGCGATCGTCGCCGTGCCGGCGGCGCAGGTGCTGGAAACCGTCCAGGCGCTGGGGCGCAAGGGCGCGCGCAGCGCCATCGTGTTTTCCTCCGGTTTCAGCGAAGTCGGCGCGGCCGGCGCGGCGATGCAGGAAGCCATCGTCGCTGCCGCCCGCGCGAGCGGCATGCGTCTGCTCGGGCCGAACGCGCTGGGCGTATTCAACGGCAACCTCGGCTACTACGCGTTCTTCTCCACCAGCATGGAGCGCGGCGTACCGCTGCCGGGCCGGGTGGGAATCGCCACCCAGTCCGGCGCCTACGGCGCGCACCTGCTCGGCATGGCGCGCCAGCGTCACCTGGGGACGCCGATCTGCGTGGCCACCGGCAACGAGGCCGATGTCACCCTGGGCGACAGCATCGGCTGGCTGGTGGAGTCGCCGGAAATCGACGTGGTGATGGCCTACGCCGAATCCATCCGCAATGTCGACAGCTTTCTCGCCGCCCTCGAGCGCGCACACCGCGCCGGCAAGCCGGTGATCCTGCACAAGGTCGGGCGCAGTGCCCTCGGCAGCCGCGCGGCGCTGTCCCACACCGCCTCGCTGGCCGGCGACGACAAGGTGCTGGACGCGGTGCTCCGCGACTACGCGGTGATCCGCGCGCGCACCACCGAGGAGCTGATGGACATCGCCTATCTGGCCACCCGGCGCATCTACCCGGTGGATAACAGCCTCGGCATGATCACCGTCAGCGGCGGCGCCGGGATCATCGTCAGCGACGCTGCCGAGGAGGTCGGCCTGCCGATGCCGCCGATGCCGGAGGCGGCCCAGGCGCGGCTGAAGGAGCGGCTGTCGTTCGCCTCGCCGATCAACCCGCTGGATTGCACCGCCCAGGCGCTCAACGACCTGGGCCTGGTACGCGACTTCACCGAGTCGATGGTGGTCGACGGCGGCTATCGGTCGCTGATCGCCTTCTTCACCCAGGCCGGCACCGCCGCCTCCGTCGGCCCGCGCCTGGCCGAGGAGCTGAGGCGGGTCAAGGAGGCCCACCCCGATCGCCTGTTCGTGGTCTCGGTGATGGGCCAGGGCGAGGAGCTGGCGCCCTACGAGAGCGCCGGCTTCGCCCTGTTCGAGGATCCCACCCGGGCGGTCGTGGCGATCCAGGCCATGGGTCGCCTCGGCGAGGCTTTTGCCCGGCCCCTGCGGCAGCGCACGGCGGGCGAGGGCCCGGAGCTGCCCGCGGGCACGCCCGCCGAGGCCGAGGCCAAGCGCCTGCTGGCGATGGCCGGCATCGAGTCCGCCGCCGAAGCGGTGCTGGTCGATGCCGGCGCGGCAGTGGCCTTCGCCGGGCGCATCGGTTACCCGGTGGTGCTGAAGATCGCCTCGCCGGACATCCTGCACAAGTCGGATATCGGCGGCGTGCTGCTCGATATCCGCGACGCCGACGGCGTGCGCGCCGGCTTCGACCTGCTGCTGCGGCGCGCCGCCGAGAGGGCGCCGCTGGCGCGCCTCGACGGGGTGCTGGTGGCGCGTCAGCTGGAAGGTGGGGTGGAGTGCTTCATGGGTATCCAGCGCGACCCGCTGTTCGGTCCGGTGGCGCTGTTCGGCCTTGGCGGGATCTTCGTCGAAGTCCTGCGGGACGTGGTGTTCCGTCGCTGCCCGTTCGACGCCGAGGAGGCCGAGACGATGATCCGCGGCATCAAGGGCGCGCCGCTCCTGCTCGGTGCGCGCGGGCGCCCGGCGGCCGACGTGGCGGCGCTGGCGCGGCTGTTGTCGAACCTGTCGCGCTTCGCCTGGGCGGCGGGGCCGCGCTTGCGCTCGGTGGACCTCAACCCGGTCATCGCCTTGCCCGAGGGGCAGGGCGCCTGGGCCGTGGATGCGGTGGTGGAACTCGAGGAGGTGGCCGATGGCGCTCGATCCTGAGGTGCTCCTGAATTACCCGATCCCCGAGGTTCGCCAGCGCTACAGCCGTCGCGACACGGCGTTCTACGCCCTGTCCCTGGGGTTGGGCGGCGACCCGCTGGACGAGCGCCAGCTGGCTTTCGTCGATCCACGCCGGGAGTTGCGGGCATTGCCGTGCATGGCGCTGGTGCTCGGTCATCCGGGCTTCTGGCTGGGCAGGCCGGACACCGGGGTCGACGCGCTACGCCTGGTGCATGGCGAGCAACGCCTGGAATGGCACCGGCCGTTGCCGGCGGAGGGCGAGGTGATCGGCCGGACCCGGGTCACCGGGCTGGTGGACAAGGGCGCCGAGAAGGGCGCGCTGCTCTACAGCGAGAAGGTCCTCAGCGATGCGCTCAGCGGCGAGGTGCTGGCCGTCGCCCACAGCACCACCTTCCTGCGCGGCGACGGCGGCTGCGGCGGTTCCCGACAGGTGGCGCAAGCGCCGCACCGCCTGCCGGAGCGGGCGCCGGACCTGCAGGTCGACCTGCCGACCCGCCCCGAGCAGGCCCTGTACTACCGCCTCAACGGCGACGATAACCCGCTCCACGCCGAGCCGGCGGCGGCGCTTCGCGCCGGTTTCCCGCGGCCGATCCTGCACGGCCTGTGCACCCTCGGCGTGGCGTTCCACGCGCTGCTGCGCGGGCTCGCCGATTATCGGGCGGAGCACCTGGGGCAGTTGCAGGTGCGCTTCTCGGCGCCGGTGTTTCCCGGCGAGACGCTGCGCACGGAGATGTGGAGCGATGGCTCGTTCCGTACCCGTGTCGTCGAGCGCGACCGGGTGGTGCTGGACAACGGCCGGATCGGCGCCCCTCGAGAGCGGCCGGACTGAACCGAAGGGTGTCGGCCCGGAGGCTCCGGGCCGGCGCGACGATGAAGCGAACCCCTGCCTGCGAGAACAACAATAATGAATGCCACCGCGCTTTCCCCGAACCCGGCGCCGGCCATCCCCCGGCGCACCATGCTCATCGCCTTCGTCTTCTGCTTCCTCGGCCTGCTCGCCGACGGCGTCGACCTGATGTTCCTCGCCTACAGCCTCAACAGCCTGAAGACCGAATTCGCCCTGAGCAACTTCGAGGCCGGCTCCCTCGGCAGCCTGACCCTGGCCGGCATGGCCATCGGCGGTATCTACGGAGGCTGGTGCTGCGACCGCTTCGGCCGGGTGCGGGTGGTGACCTGGACCATCGTGCTGTTCTCCATCGGCACCGCGCTGCTCGGGCTGACGCAGAGCTACTGGCAGTTCGCGCTGGTCCGCTTCGTCGCCTCGCTCGGCCTCGGCTCGCTGTTCGTCGCCTGCAACATCCTGATGTCCGAGTGCGTCGGCACGAAGTACCGCACCACCCTCCTTGCCGCCATGCAGGCCGGCTGGACCGTCGGCTACCTGGTCGCGACCCTGCTGGCGGGACGGATCATCCCCGAGTTCGGCTGGCGCGTACTGTTCTTCACCGCGCTGGGCCCGGCGCTGGTCTGCCTGCTCTTGCGGCCCTGGGTGCCGGAGTCGCCTTCCTGGCTGGCGACCCGGAGCGAACGCCGGCGTTCCGGTGCGGCCCAGCGCGCGGCGCGCGGCGCCGGTTCGCTTGGGCGGATGCTGGGCGATCCGGAAACGCGCGGCATGTTCCTGCTCTGGAGCCTGACCTCCTGTTTCCTGCTGTTCGGCTACTACGGCACCAACAACTGGATGCCGTCCTACCTCGAAAGCGAGCTGGGGATGAACTTCAAGTCGATGACCGGCTATATGGTCGGCACCTACAGCGCGATGATCCTCGGCAAGATCGTCGCCGGCGCCTGCGCCGATCTCTTCGGCCGGCGCCTGACCTTCGCCGCCGGGGCCATCGGCAGCGCAGCCTTCATGCCGCTGATCGTGTTCCATCACTCGCCGGCCAACATCCTCTGGATCCTGATCATCTTCGGTTTCATCTACGGCGTCCCGGTCGGCGTACTCGCCACCTACATGACCGAGAGTTTCTCCACCCGGGTACGCGGTTCGGCGGTGGGCACCGCCTACAACCTGGGACGCATCGGCGCGGCGCTGGCGCCCGCCGGCATCGGCCTGCTGGCCAGCCATGTATCGATCGGCGCGGGTTTCCTGGTGATGGGCATCACCTATGTGCTCACCGGGCTGATCCCGGCGCTGTTCATTCCGGACCGCCTCTACGACCCGAACCGGGCGTCCGGCGACAGCCAGGCGGCATCCCCGCCACTGGCGGCCGGCGGCGCCCGGCCAAGGCCTGATCCTGCAGAAGGAGTGCGTATGCCATGAATGCTTTCCCACACGATCCGAGCGGCGCGCGTCCGCCCGTCAGTTTCCAGGAGTTCATCGGCCTCGAGCGCTGGACCGACGCCGACGGGGTGGCGCGGGTGCGCCTGGGGCACCGTCCCGAACTGATGAACTACCTGCAGCAATTCCACGGCGGGGTGCTGATGTCCGTGCTGGACGCCGCCATGGCCCAGGCGATCCGCGCCTGTCTGCCGGATTGCTCGATGGTCACCATCGACATGGCCACGCATTTCATGGGCAGCGCGCGCGGCGAACTGAGGGGCGTCGGCAGGCTGGTGCGGCGGGCCCGCACCATCTGTTTCTGCACGGCGCAGATCAGCAACGAGGACGGCGAGGTGATCGCCATGGCTTCGGGCAGCTTCAGGTATCGCGTGGCGAAGCCCTAGCGGCGTTTCCAGGCGTCGCGGCGGGATTGCCCGTCGTGCGTTCTACCCATGGCCTGCGCGGTGCCGGCCGTCACCCTCCGTCCGGCAGGGGAGCGGACACCGTCCCATCCACAGGAGTACGAGCAGATGAGCGAGCAAGACGATTGGGACCGCGAGCGCGAGGAGCGCTTGCGGATGATCCGTGACAGCGCCGCCTCCCTGGTGCCGCGCGACGGCGACCTGACGCGGGTGCGCCGCGGCCGTTTCAGCGGGACCGCGGTGGACCGCCAGGCCTGGCGCGAGGTCTGTGCCATGGGGTGGCCGGGGCTGCGTCTGGACCAGGCGCTGGGCGGCAGCGGCCTGGGCATGGCCGAGTGGGTGGCGTTGCTGGAGACCCTGGGGCGCGGCCTGCTGCCCGAGCCGCTGATCGAGGCCGGGCTGGTGGCGCCGCTGCTGCCGGAGGAGCAACGCGCCGCGTTGCTGGCCGGGGAGCGCCTGATCCTGCCCGCCGGCATCGGCTACCGCGAGGAACGGCAGCGCCCGTGCCTGGATGGCGGACGGCTGCGCGGCGGCGTCGCCCGCGTCTGCCTGGGAGGCGCCGCCGATGCCTGGCTGGTGGCTTGTGCGCAGGGCCTGGCGCTGGTCGAGCGCGATGCCGCCGGGGTTGAGCTGGTTTGCGAGCCGACCCAGGATGGCGCCCACCGGGCGCGCCTGCGTTTCCACGACACGCCGGCGCGCCCGCTGCCCGTCGACGGGCCCGTCGAGCAGGCGCTGGATGAGGCGGCGCTGGCTTGCGCCGCCTACCTGGTCGGGCTGATGGACGGCGCCTTCGAGCGGACCCTGGAATATCTCAGGGTGCGCCGCCAGTTCGGGCGCGAGATCGGCAGCTTCCAGGCGCTGCAGCACCGCATGGTCGACCTGAAGATCCAGATCGAGCTGTCGCGCGCGATGGTTGGGCAGGCCGCCGCCGCGATCGATGCCGGGGCGTCCGCCAACGAGCGCCGGCGGCAGGTCTCCAGTGCGCGGGTACGCGCCTCGGAGGCGGCATTGCTGGTGACCCGCCAGGCCATCCAGTTGCACGGCGGCATCGGCTACACCGACGAGGCCGACATCGGCCTGTTCCTGCGCCGCGCCATGGTGCTGCTCAATGCCCATGGTTCGCTGGATTTCCACCGGGCGCGCTACGTCGAGTCGCTACAGCGGGAGGTGGCCTGATGAGCGGCTTGTTGCAGGAAACGCGCGGCACGGTGCGCCTGCTGCGCTTCGACAATCCGGAACGGCGCAACGCATTGTCGCCGGCGCTGCGCATGGATCTGCTCGCCGCCCTGGAGGCGGCCGAGCGCGACCCGGCGATTCGCAGCGTGCTGCTCAGCGGCGGTGACGAGGTGTTCTGCGCCGGCGGCGACCTCGCCGACATGCGGGTCGGCAGCCTGGCCGACGGCAGGGCGCGGATGCGCGACAACGCACGCCTGGTGCGACAGATGGTGCGCATGGGCAAGCCGCTGATCGCTGCTGTCGAAGGCTGGGCGGTGGGTGCCGGGCTGTCCGTGGCGCTGGCCTGCGACAGCATCGTCTGCGGCGCCACCGCGCGATTCGCCGCCGGTTTCGGCAAGGTCGGCCTGCTCGCCGATCTCGGCCAGTTGCACACCCTGCCGGCGCGCATCGGCTTCGGCCGGGCGCGGCAGATCCTTCTGTTCGGCCAGGTGGTGGAGGCCGAGGAAGCGCTGCGCATCGGCCTGGCCGATCAGCTCTGCGCCGCCGGCGGCGCGCTGGACGCCGCGCTGGCGCTGGCCGCGCGGGTGGAGCAGCAGGCGCCGTTGCCGCTGGCGATGACTCGCGCGCTGCTCGCCGACGGCCTTGACCTGCTGCTGGAGCGCGAGGGCGAGTTGCAGAGCCAGCTGTTCCTCAGCGCCGACCACGCCGAAGGCAAGGCCGCCTTCCTCGCCAGGCGCCCCCCCGTATTCGGAGGACACTGAAATGACCGACTACAACCGTCTCGACGACGATACCTTTCGCCGGGTGGTCCGCGACTGGATCGCCGCCCACTATCCGCAGCGCATCCGCAATCCTTCCCACCGCCTGGGGCGCGAGGAAACCCGCGAGTGGTACCTGCTGCTGTCGCGACAGGGCTGGCTGTGCCCCGGCTGGCCCGCGGAGTACGGCGGCATGGGCCTTAGCGCCGGCAAGCAACTGATCATGATGGAGGAAATGGAGGACTACGGTTGCGCGCGCCTGCCCGACAGCGGCGTGACCATGCTCGGTCCGCTGCTGATCCGCTACGGCGACGAGGTGCAACGGGCGCGCTTCCTGCCGCGCATCCTCAGCGGCGAGGACATCTGGTGCCAGGGCTACAGCGAGCCCAACGCCGGCTCCGACCTGGCCAGCCTGCGCACCGAGGCGCGCCTGGAAAACGGCGAGTGGGTGGTCAACGGACAGAAGACCTGGACCACCATGGGCGCCGAGGCCAACTGGATGTTCATGCTGGTGCGCACCGAGCGCAGCACCCGGGCGCAGCAGGGGATCAGCTTCCTGCTGGTGTCGATGGACAGCCCCGGCATCGAGGTGCGGCCGATCCTCAACCTGGAGCTGCACGGCGAGTTCTGCGAGGTGTTCTTCGACGATGTGCGGGTGCCCCGGGAAAACCTGGTCGGCGAGATCAACCAGGGCTGGAGCATGGCCAAGGCGCTGCTCGGTTTCGAGCGGATCTTCCTCGGTTCGCCCAAGCAGTCCACCTTCGCCCTCCAGCGCCTGGAGCGCCTGGCCCGGCACCTGGGACTGTGGCGCGAGCCGCTGTTCGCCCGGCGCTTCGCCGCGCTGAGCATGGACCTGGACAGCCACAAGGCGCTCTACGGGCGTTTCGCCGAACGCCTGCGCCGCGGGGAGAGGCTCGGGCCGGAGGTTTCCATGCTGAAGATCTTCCAGTCCGAGCTGTACCAGCGCATCAGCGAGCTGGGCCTGGAGATCGCCGGCGAGGACGCGGCGCTGCTGCAACCCTTCGCCGACGATCCCGACCTGCATCCGGCGGGGATCTTCATCCAGTCGCGGCCGACCACCATCTACGGCGGCAGCAACGAAATCCAGCGCAACATCCTGGCCAAGAGCGTCCTCGGCCTGCCGGGCTGAGCGCAACCGATATCCAGCGGACCAAGAGGTTTACCCATGAGCACGAAACTCAACGAAGGCAAGGTCGCGATCGTCACCGGCGCGGGCGGCGGCATCGGTCGCGAGATCGCCCTGGCCCTGGCCGACTCCGGGGCGCGGGTGGTGATCAACGACATCGGCGTGTCGCTGCAGGGCGCGGGGGGCTCGGCCTCGCCGGCCGAGGAGACCCTCGGCCTGATCCGCCAGCGTGGCGGCGACGCACTGGTCAACACCGACAGCGTCGCCGGTTGGGACAGCGCGCGGCGCATCGTCGACTGCGCCATGGACGGTTTCGGCCGCCTGGACATCGTGGTGAACAACGCCGGCATCCTGCGTGACGCGATCTTCCACAAGATGAGCGCCGAGGACTGGTTGTCGGTGATCGATGTCCATCTCAACGGCAGTTTCTTCGTCAGTCGCGCCGCCGCCGAGCGTTTCCGCGCCCAGCAGGGAGGGGCGTTCGTGCACATGACCAGCACCTCGGGGCTGATCGGCAACGTCGGCCAGGCCAATTACTCCGCGGCCAAGCTGGGCATCGTCGCCCTGAGCAAATCCATCGCCCTCGACATGCAGCGCTACAACGTGCGCTCCAACTGCATCGCGCCGTTCGCCTGGAGCCGGATGACCGACTCGATCCCGGCCGACACCCCGGAGCAGAAGGCCCGCGTCGAGAAGCTGCAACGCATGACCCCGCAGAAGAATGCGCCGCTGGCGGTCTACCTGGCCTCCGACGCAGCCCGCGAAGTCACCGGCCAGGTGTTCGCCGCGCGCAACCACGAGTTGTTCCTGATGAGCCAGAGCCGGCCGTTGCGCAGCGTGCATAGCGAGCGCGGCTGGACTGCGGAGAGCATCGCCGAGCACGGCATGCCGGCGTTGCGCGGCAGCTTCATGGACCTGGCGCGCAGCCCGGATGTGTTCTCCTGGGACCCGATCTGAACCGGGGGCAATCCATGGGTGTGTTCAGGACCCGCTTCACCGAGACCTTCGGCGTCGAACACCCGGTCATGCAGGGCGGCATGCAGTGGGTCGGGCGCGCCGAGTTGGCCGCCGCGGTGGCCAATGCCGGCGGCCTCGCCACGCTGTCGGCGCTGACCCAGCCGAGCCCGCAGGCACTGGCTGCGGAGATTGCCCGCTGCCGCGAACTGACCGATCGGCCGTTCGCGGTCAACCTGACCCTGCTGCCGACGCAGAAGCCGGTGCCCTATGCCGAATATCGCGCAGCCATCATCGAGGCGGGAATCCGCGTCGTCGAAACCGCCGGCAACGACCCCGGCGAGCACATCGCCGAATTCCGTCGGCACGGGGTCAAGGTGATCCACAAGTGCACCGCCGTGCGTCACGCGCTCAAAGCCGAGCGATTGGGCGTGGACGCCGTCTCCATCGACGGCTTCGAATGTGCCGGCCATCCGGGCGAGGACGACATTCCCGGGCTGGTGTTGCTGCCCGCCGCGGCCAACCGGCTACGCGTGCCGATCATCGCGTCCGGCGGCTTCGCCGACGGACGCGGGCTGGTGGCGGCGCTGGCGCTGGGCGCCGACGCGATCAACATGGGCACGCGTTTCCTCGCCACCCGCGAATGTCCGGTACACCCGGCGGTGAAAGCGGCGATCCGTGCGGCCGACGAGCGTTCCACCGACCTGATCATGCGCTCCCTGCGCAATACCGCGCGGGTGGCGCGCAACGCGATCAGCCAGGAAATACTGGCGATCGAGGCGCGTGGCGGGGCCGGCTACGCCGACATCGCCGCGCTGGTCAGCGGCCAGCGCGGCCGCCAGGTCTACCAGCGGGGCGATACCGACCTGGGGATCTGGTCGGCCGGCATGGTCCAGGGCCTGATCGATGACGAGCCGACCTGCGCCGAGCTGTTGCAAGGCATCGTCGAACAGGCCCGCGGCCTGGTGCGGCAACGGCTGGAGGGCATGCTTGCGCAGGACTGAGGCGCTCCTTCCTGGCCGGCGTGGCGGGCTTCGCCGAGGATCGCCCGGCTGGCGCGACGGTCTTGCGTATCCCGATGTTTCCACGCCGTTGACCCTGTAGTGGCTACAGCCTTTTCACTGGTTGGCGTCAGAACACCACGAGAGGATTGCGCCATGGGTTTCTTCGAACGGTTGCTGCAGGGCGGTCGCCATCATGGGTACGGCGGAGGCGGCCACCACGGTTCCGGTCATCGGCGCGGCGCGGACGGCCAGCCGTCGGCGCCGGCCGCCGCGCCGGCTGTCGCCTGCCCGTCTTGCCGTGCCGCCAATGCGGCGACGGCGCGTTTCTGCCAGGGCTGCGGTGGCTCCCTGGCGCCGCTGCGCTGCGGCGCCTGCCAGGCGGAAGTCGCCGCGGCTGCGAAGTTCTGCGGCGCCTGTGGCGCGCCGCAGCGGTAGGCTCAGTCGGCGGCGAGGATTTCCACCGCCTGGCGGGGATCCTTCGGCCCGGCCGTGTCGCCCGGTTGCTTGCCGAGCAGGCTCTGCCCCAGTGGCGAGCGCGGGGTGATGACCAGCACTTCGCGGCCCTCGCAGTCGACCTTCAGGCCGGCTGCCGCGGGGCCGAGGAACACCACGCGGCGACTGCCGTCGGTGTTCAGCAGGGTGACCAGCGCGCTGAGCTGGATCCCCTGCTCCTCGTCGAAATCGCGCAGCGCCAGGTTGCGGTACAGGTTCAGCGCCTGGCGGATCTCCTCGACCCGGCGCGACTGCCCGGCGGCCAGGTAGGCGGCCTCCAGGCCGAGGGTGTCGTACTTGTTCTCGGCGACGTTCTCTTCGTGGGTCGCGCTCTCGTGGGCGGTCTGGGCGGCGCGCACGGCGGCGTCGAGATCCGCGGCGAGGGCTTGCATGATCAGGTGCAGCAGCTGTTTCTTGTCCATGGTCGGGCGTGGCTGGTCGGCGAAGGGGTGCATGGTACGGGAAATGCGCCGGATCCAGACAGCGCTCCGAACTGTATGAAAAGTCGGAATGACGTGGCGAATAAAGGTCGTTTGTCGCTGCCGGGCAAACCGACTACAACGGGCGGAAACGGACAGCCAGGAGAACCACCCCCATGATCGATGGATTGCTGCGCAGCCTCGGCCTCGACCCCACCGACTTCGGCGAGGGCGAGCATGCCGTGCATACCCCGGTCGACGGCAGCCGCCTCGCCATGCTGCGCCTGGAGGGGCGCGATGCCGCGGGCGCCAGGCTCGAACGCGCCGAACAGGCGTTCCGCGCCTGGCGCCAGGTGCCGGCGCCGCGTCGCGGCGAACTGGTACGGCTGTTCGGCGAAGAGCTGCGCCGGCACAAGGTCCAGCTCGGCGAACTGGTGTCCTGGGAGGCTGGCAAGATCACCCAGGAAGGCCTCGGCGAAGTGCAGGAAATGATCGACATCTGCGATTTCGCGGTAGGCCTGTCGCGCCAGTTGTACGGCCTCACCATCGCCTCCGAGCGACCCGGCCACCACATGCGCGAGACCTGGCATCCGCTGGGTGTGGTCGGGGTGATCAGCGCGTTCAACTTCCCGGTCGCGGTATGGTCGTGGAACGCCGCGCTGGCCCTGGTCTGCGGCAACGCGGTGATATGGAAGCCATCGGAGAAGACGCCGCTGACCGCGCTGGCCTGCCAGGCCCTGTTCGAGCGCGCGGCGCGGGCATTCGGTGCAGACGCGCCGGCGCACCTGAGCCAGTTGCTGATCGGTGGTCGCGAGGCCGGCGAGGCGCTGGCGGACGATCCGCGTGTCGCGCTGCTCAGCGCCACCGGCAGTACCCGCATGGGGCGCGAGGTGGCGCCGCGGGTGGCAGCGCGCTTCGGCCGCTGCATTCTCGAGCTGGGTGGCAACAACGCGATGATCCTCGCCCCGAGCGCCGACCTCGACCTGGCTGTGCGCGGCATTCTCTTCGGCGCGGTGGGTACCGCCGGGCAACGTTGTACCACCCTGCGCCGGCTGATCGCCCACGAATCGGTGAAGGACGAGATCGTCGCTCGCCTGAAGACGGCCTATTCGAAGGTGCGGATCGGCCATCCGCTGGAGGGCAACCTGGTCGGGCCGCTGATCGACGCGCACAGCTACCGGGCCATGCAGGATGCCCTGGCACGGGCCCGCGAGCAGGGCGGCCAGGTGTTCGGCGGCGAGCGGCAACTGCGGGAGCGCTACCCGGACGCCTACTACGTGTCGCCAGCCATCGTCGAAATGCCGGGGCAGACCGAGGTGGTGCGCACGGAAACCTTCGCGCCGATCCTCTACGTGATCGGCTATCGCGATTTCGACGAGGCCCTGCGCCTGAACAACGAGGTGCCCCAGGGGCTGTCCTCGTGCATCTTCACCACCGACCTGCGCGAGGCGGAGCGTTTCCAGGGCGCCGCCGGCAGCGACTGCGGGATCGCCAACGTCAACATCGGCACCAGCGGCGCGGAGATCGGCGGCGCCTTCGGCGGCGAGAAGGACACCGGCGGCGGTCGCGAGTCCGGCTCGGACGCCTGGAAGGCCTACATGCGCCGGCAGACCAACACCGTCAACTATTCCCGTGAGCTGCCGCTGGCGCAGGGCATCACCTTCGACTGAACGGAACGCGGCGGATGGCTCGCCGCATGGCTAATGGCTATCGGGCTGGCAGCGGAGTCGCGCATGGGTGGTTTGCAGCAACGGTGTCTATGGGAAGTGGTCACGCCAGGCTTGCCCGGGTCGGCGAGCCTGGACGGCGAGCAGCGGGCGGATGTCTGCGTGATCGGTGCCGGCTTCACCGGGCTGTCGGCGGCGCTGCACCTGCTGGAGGCCGGGCGTTCGGTGTGCGTGCTGGAAGCGCACGAGATCGGTCACGGGGGATCCGGGCGCAACGTCGGGCTGATCAACGCCGGCACCTGGATTGCTCCGGACGAGGTGGTCTCCAGACTCGGCGCCGAGCATGGGGAAAAGCTCAACGGCGTGCTGGGCCGGGCGCCGGCGCTGGTGATGGAAACGATCGAGCGCCTCGGCATCGACTGCCAGCTGCGGCGCGAGGGCACCCTGCACATGGCGCACAACGCCAGTGGCGTGGCCGAGCTGCGGCGCCGCCACGCGCAGTGGACGCGACGCGGCGCGCCGCTGGAACTGTTGGGCGGAGCGGCCTGCCACGAGGCCTGCGGCACCCGCCGGATCAGCGCCGCGCTGCTCGACCGGCGTGCCGGAACATTGAACCCCATGGCCTATGTACGGGGGCTGGCGGCGGCCATCCTGCGCCTGGGCGGGTGTCTTCACGAGCGCTCGCCGGTGTGCCGGCTGGAGCGTCACGGCTCGTGCTGGGCGGTACGCAGCGCGGCGGGTGTGGTGCTGGCGGAACAGGTGGTGATCGCCTCGAATGCCTATACCGAAGGCGAGTGGACCGACCTGCGCCGGCACTTCTTCCCCGGCTACTACTACCAGGTCGCTTCGGCGCCGCTGCGGGGAGCCGCGGCCGACCGCATCCTGCCGCATGGGCAGGGGGCCTGGGATACTCGGACGGTGCTCAGCAGCATCCGTCGCGACGCCCAGGGACGCCTGCTGCTGGGCAGCCTCGGCAACGGTTCGAGCAAGCCGACCTGGTTTCTCCGCCAGTGGGCCGAACGTATCCGGCGGCACTACTTTCCCGAGCTCGGCCGGGTCGACTGGGAGTACACCTGGACCGGCCGCATCGCCTTCACGCCCGACCACCTGATGCGCCTGTTCGAGCCTGCGCCGGGCCTGCTCGCGGTGACCGGCTACAACGGCCGGGGGGTGACCACCGGCACGGTCGTGGGCAAGGCGTTCGCCGAGTATCTGCTGGACGGCGAGCGCGATGCCTTGCCGTTGCCGTTCAGCGCGTCGAAACCGGTAACGGCCGCCCGGCTGCGCGGTTGCGCCTACGAGGCGGGCTTTTCCCTGTACCACGCCGGGCAGTGCCTGCGGGTCGTGCTCTAGAGGAGGGCGGTCCGTGCGTGTGTTTTCAGCAGAATGATGTTAATTTATTGTAAACACACATGAGGAGGTCGTCATGAGCGCTCTCATCAAGGAACGCCCCAGTGCCGATGCCGTCCTGGCCAAGGCGGTGCTGGCCGCGCGCGAGCAGCTGGGCCTGACGCAACTCGAACTGGCCGGGATCCTCGGCGTCGACCGCAGCGCCATCAGCCGCTGGAAGAGCCAGGGCCTGCGGGTGGACAGCAAGACCGGCGAACTGGCCCTGCTGCTCGTGCGGGTCTACCGCGCGCTGTATGCCCTGTTCGGCGGGCAGCAGGAGGACCTGCGTCATTTCATGCGCACGCCCAACCATCACCTGGGCGGGGAGCCCCTGGCGCTGATGGGACAGGTACAGGGCCTGGTGCATGTACTGGAGTACCTCGACGCGATCCGCGGCAAGGTCTGATGCCCGGCGCGCCTGAGCGGGTTGCCTACGCCTGTCGCGGAAAAGGCTGGCAGCCGGTGGCGACGCGCCTGGCCGAGCGGATATTCCAGTGCCGGTATGCTGGCATCCGACACCACGGGAAGCGAGGGATGGAATGGTGAGCGAGATCTGGCGCCTCTGCGCAGGCGAGAAGCAGGTCCGGCCGCTGCAAGGGCGGCTGGTGCGGCTGGTGGAGAGCCAGGAGCAGGTGGCGACTCTGCAACTGGTGGATACCCTCGAGGAGCAGGCGTTGCTCGAGGAGTTGCTGGAGTCCAGCAAGCCGCCGCTGCCGGAAAGTGCCGAGCCGCTGCATTACCTGTTGAAGACGCCGTTCCGCTATCCGCCCTTGCGCTGGGGCTCGCGCTTCGGTCGCCGGCATGAGCCAGGCCTGTTCTATGCCGCGCTGAAACTGGAGACAGCGATGGCCGAGGGCGCCTATTACCGTTGCGTCCTGTGGAGCGGCATGGCGGTGCCGCCGCCCAGTGGGCGGATCCTTTCCGAGCACGCCTCGTTCGAGGCGGCCTGGAAGGTGGAGCGGGGCGTTCGCCTGCAGGAACCGCCTTTCTCCGACTACGAGCGCGCGCTGACCGATACCGCCGACTACCGAGTCGCCCAGGAGCTGGGTAGTGCCATGCGCGGCGCCGGTGTACAGGCATTCGAGTATCGTTCGGCGCGTTGCCCGCAGCGTGGCTGCAATGTCGCCCTGTTCACGCCGCGGGCCTTCATCGAGAAACGTCCGCGCAACCTGACCCCATGGCTGTGCGAAACCACCGCCAGCTATGTGGCGTTCAAGCCTGCGCACGTGCCGGGCTCGCCGAAGGTGTTCGCTCGCGAACTGTTCCTGGTGGACGGCCGCCTGCCCCAGCCGGCATGACCTTGGGGCCATGCGCCGGCAGCCGGGAGCGGGGGTTTCCGGAAGACTGGAGGACGGCGGGATGAGCGGGATCTCCCCACTCGCGAGCAGCGGTTCGTCCTGTGGCTCCGCAAGCCCGGTGTTTCGCTTGCGGATGCCCCGCGATGGGGCGCGAAGGCGCCGCGGCGAAAATTTGTGCACAAATGGAAAGCAGCTTGTCAAGGGCTGAGAGCGATAGGCTCTAAACGCTTGATTTTTCATGTTTGATTCGTAACTTATTGAAAAATAAAGATAAAAATAGTTGGTGAAAAAATCGTCAATCTGTCCCATAGCCCCGCTCCATCGGGGCTTCGGCAGTTTTTTGAGGTCTTTTCCACCGGGTTATCCACAGGTTCTGTGGATTTCCCAAGCGCTTGCTCGACAGCACATCGCGTGCTCCAAAGCAAGCCCTGCGAGCGCGACAACAGTGCCGGAGCCTGTGGCGAAGGCGGCGCTGGCTGCGAGCCGTGGCCAGCCTGCTGCTGCGCCATCGCAGAGGTCTTCGGGGAAGGGCCATCCTGGCTGGCCTGGCTGGCAGGCGCCATTCGCTCGACGGCTTTTTTCCGAGAACCTAGAATCCGCTGCACGCGCCTGCCCGCCCGACTGGCGAGGGCGTCCTTTCCCGCTGGAGTACCTTGATGGCCGTCGATCTACCGAACCTGTTGCTTGGCCTGCTCGCCGCCGCGCTTCCCCTGGCCGGGCTGGCCTGGCAGTTGCAGCGGCGGAGCAGCCTGGCGGAGCGCGAAGTGGCCTTGCTCGGCGAGCGGCTGGCGACCGCCCAGTTGGCTCAGGATGGCTTGAACGCGCAGCTGGAAATGGGGCGGGAAGCTTATCAGCAACTCGGCGAGCGTCACGCCAAGCTGGCCGGCGAGGCCGCGGCCCTGCGCCGTGAAGCCGAACTGATGGGCGAAGAGCGGCAGCGCGCGGCCGAGGCGGAAGCGCGCTGGGCCAGCGAGCGCCAAGCGCGGGAGGAGGAATTGCGCCGGCTGGCGTCGGAGCGCGCCGGACTGGCCGCGGAACTGCGCGAGCAACAGGACAGCCATCAGCAGCGCCTGGCCGACCTGCAGGCGGCGCGCGACGAGTTGCGGGCGCAGTTCGCCGAACTGGCCGGAAAGATCTTCGATGAGCGCGAGCAGCGTTTCGCCGAAACCAGCCAGCAACGCCTGGGGCAGATGCTCGACCCGTTGAAGGAGCGCATCCAGGCGTTCGAGAAGCGCGTGGAAGAAAGCTACCAGCAGGAGGCGCGCGAGCGCTTCTCCCTGAGCAAGGAACTGGAGCGCCTGCAGCAACTCAACCTGCGCCTGGGCGAGGAGGCGACCAACCTGACGCGCGCGCTCAAGGGCCAGAAGACCCAGGGCAACTGGGGCGAACTGGTGCTGGAACGGGTGCTCGAGCATGCCGGCCTGGAAAAGGGTCGCGAATACGACACCCAGGTCAGCCTGAAAGGCGCCGAGGGCGAGCGCTTCCAGCCGGACGTTCTGATCCGACTGCCCGGCGACAAGCAAGTGGTGGTGGACGCCAAGGTCAGTCTCACGGCCTACCAGCAGTACATCGCCGCCGACGACGAGCTGCTGCGCCAGCAGGCGCTGAAGCAGCACGTGACTTCGTTGCGCAACCATGTCAAAGGGCTTTCCGGCAAGGACTACCGGCGCCTGGAGGGGCTGCACAGCCTCGATTTCGTCCTGCTCTTCATGCCGATCGAGGCGGCGTTTTCCACCGCCTTGCAGGCCGAGCCGAACCTGTTCCAGGACGCCTTCGCGCAGAACATCGTGATCGTCAGTCCGACCACTCTGCTGGCGACCCTGCGCGTGATCGACAGTCTCTGGCGCCAGGAGCGGCAGAACCAGAACGCGCGGGAGATCGCCGAGCGCGCCGGTTCCCTGTACGACAAGTTCGTGCTCTTCGTCCAGGATCTCGACGAGGTCGGCGCACGCCTGCAGCAGGTGGACAAGGCCTACGCGGCGGCGCGCAACAAGCTCGCCGAGGGGCGCGGCAATCTGATCAGCCGTAGCGAGCAGCTCAAGCTGCTGGGGGCTCGCGCCAGCAAGAGCCTGCCGCCGGACTGGCTGGATCGGGCGCTGGTGGCGCCGGCGGAAGAGCGTGGGGCGGACTGAGCCTCAGTCCGTCCCGAGGTGGGCGAGGACGAACGCCAGGCGCTCGGCGATGCCGGCTCTGGGCAGTTCCAGCAACCGATAGCCCGACTCCGCATAGACTTCGCGCATCGCCCGTTCGGTGCGCAGGGCTTCGGCGAAATCCTGGCGGCGCTCGGTATCGTTGCGATAGATCGCCTCCCAGGCCGGGGCGATGAACACCCGGCGGTTGTAGCGCAGGTCGTTCGCCGCTTCGCGCAGCGCGGGCGGTTCGTCGAGTCGGCTCAGGCGGGCGTAACCCAGGACGTCGACGATACCGCGGTCGAAGAATACCGGGCCGGCGGTTTCGCGATGTGCCTGCCACGTCGCCAGGGCCTGTTCCAGCATGAGTGTCTTGAACGCTTCGGCGTTCGCCCAGGGCAGGGCGTCGCCCCGGTTCGCCAGTTGCTGGCGGATGATCGCCCGGCCGGCCTCGCCCACGCAGCGTTGGCCGTGCCGCCGCAGGGCTTCGAGCAGGCTGGTCTTGCCCGTGCCGGGGGCGCCCGTGAAGACGAAGCAATGCTTCAACTCGATAGGCATCGTGAGTCTCTTCGGAAAAGGATGATGGAGGAAAGGATGTCGCGAGGGAGAGGAAAAGAAGGGCGTCCGGGAGGACGCCCTGAAGATGATCATGGAGTAAGTCGACTGTTCAGAGCGGTGGCGTGGTGGAAAGTTCCATGCCTGTCCATCAGCGCGCGGGCGTGAGGGTCAGCCGCTTGCTGCCATAGGCGCGGTCGAGGTTCTGTGGCTGGAACGGGAAGCTGACGTAACGCCCCTTGAGCCAGGCATCGATGCCGTCGGCATAGTGCGGGCTGGCCGGGTTGCCGGACTGGCCGCTGCTGTTCACGCCGATCATCGGTTCGCTCTGGCCGAAATCGACGATCAGGCGCATCGCCGGGATCAGCCAGGTGTCGAAATCCTGGCCCCAGTTATAGGCAGACACGTCCAGGGTGGTATGGTCGCCCCCCGCCGGGTAGGGACCGCGGTCGAGATAGCCCTTGATTGCGCCGAGTCCGGCACGCTCACCGGCGCTCAGATAGGGGGCCATCCGCGAACTGTCGCTCTGCCATTCGTAGGTGTGCAGCGAGCCCCATTGCCAGGCCTTGCGCTCGTTGCCCAGCCGCTGTTCGCAGAACGCCACCGCAGCGGCCAGGCTGCGGGCCAGGATCGCCGGCTTGTCTTCCTTCTGCGGGGTCCGGATGTCGTCCCAGAACGGGCTGTCGTCGCGACCGAGCAGGTGGTCGGCCTGCGCCGAGTAGGAGAGGTTGGCGGTTTCGACGAAGGCCTTCCAGGCCGGACCATCCTCCGGACCGAGTTCGTCGAGGAAAATCTGCCGGGCGCTTTCCTGGAGAAACGCGCCGTACAGCGCGGCGTCGCTGGAGCTCGCCGCCAGCTTGCCGTCGAACGCCATCAGCCGGTCGTAGGCCTCGTGCGCGCGACCGCGCTGCGCTTCTGGCAGGGCGTCGATGGCCTGGCGCAGCGGCAGGGCCATGCCGGGGCTGTCGAACATCGCCTGCAGCTTGGCGATGAACAGCGAGGTCTGGTCGTACTGCATGCGGATCATGCTCTGGGTATCGTGGCTCCTGCTGGCGCCGGCCAACTGGGCGATGCGCTCGGCACGCTCCGGGTAGTACCAGGAGTTGGACAGCTGGGCGCCGTAGCCGGGTTGCACGGTCCGATGGTTGGCGGTGCCCAGCCAGCCTTGCTGCGGGTCCTGGTCGGAGGGATGGAGGATCGGCTCGGCATAGCCGTCCCAGTCGTAGCGCCCGTCCCAGCCGGGGGAGGGCAGCAGGCCGCGACCTTCCTTGCGGTTCGGGTAGCGACCGGTGACCTGCCAGCCGATGTGCTTCTCGTCGGCGAACACGATGTTCAGAGGCATCGCGCGGATTTCGCGGGTAGCGTCGAAGGCCTGCTCGATGGTCCGGGCTCGCGACAGGTCGAAGAAACCGTCGAGGGTCCGGTCGGCTTCCTGCTGGATGCTGCGGTAGGCCAGGCCATAGCCGCTGCTCAGCGGCAGCGGCTGGAGGATGTTCTTGCGTTCGCCCAGGGCGCTGTTGAGCAGCGGGCCGTGGCGGGTTTCGTGGATCACCTCGCGGATTGGCCGCTGGCCCTTGATGAAGAAGGTTTCCTGGCGCTCGCGGGTCGGCAGCCATTTGCCGTCGGCCAGGTAGTAGAGGCGGTTGCCCTGGCGTCGCAGCTGTTCCAGGTAGAGATCCTGGTTGTCGCCCAGGACCATGGTCATGCCCCACGCCAGCTTGCCGTTGAAGCCCGCCACCACGCCCGGCAGGCCGGCGATGGAGACGCCCGCGGCCTGGTACTTGGGCGAGCGGATCTGCACGTAGTTCCACACCGAAGGCATGCTCAGCGGCAGGTGGGTGTCGTTGGCCAGCAGGCTCTTGCCGCTGCGGCTGCGTTGCGGCGCGATGGCCCAGTTGTTCGAGGCGGCGACGCCGAGCATGCTCAAGGCGGCGACCTGCCGGGCGGCGCCATCGATGCCGGCGAGACCGGGAATCTGCCCGTCCAGGCGCAGACCCTGGAGCTTTTCCGCTTCGTCGAACGGCAGGTTCTCGTCGGGATAGGACGGGGTCAGCCAGGCCAGCTTGTCGCTGCCGACCTTCTGGGCGATCGCCAGCGAGGCGATTTCTTCCTGGAGGTTCACCGCCAGGCCGAAGTTGAGCAGGACGAAGACCAGCGCCGAGTCCTCGGGCTTCCAGTATTCCGGGCGGTAGCCGGACTGGGCGAGGTCCATCGGCAGCTTGTCGCGGTAGCGGTACAGGTAGGCGTTGACGCCGCGCGCATAGACCTCGAAGAAGCGTCGCAGGCGTGGCGAGGCGTTCTTGTACTGGATCTCCGCGGCCTGGCGCAGGTTCACCGTGCGCATGAAGCGGTCGATCTCCAGCGCGCCGGGGCCGGCCATCTCGGCCAGGCGCCCCTGGCCCAGCAGGCGCAGGCCGACCATCTGGCTGAGGCGGTCGGAAGCGTGCACGTAACCCAGGGCGAACAACGCGTCGTGGAAGGTACTGGTCTCGATCAGCGGCATGCCCAGCGCGTTGCGCCGGATCGAGACGTTCTGCGCCAGGCCCTTGATCGGCTGCACGCCGGAGGTTGGCGGCAGGCTGTCGGCATAGCGGTCGTCGAGCCAGGACTGGCAGCCGGCGAGACCGAGCAGGGTGCCGAAGGCCGCGGCGGTGCCGCAACGGGGAAGAAAGCGCATGAAGGCTGGCGAGGCCATGGGGTGGGAGCTCCTGCGGGGGTGGTCGCGTCGAGAGGCGCTACGTTAGAGAGGAGCGCAGGGCCGCGCAAGCTCCGCCTGCGGTCGTCCGCGAGGACGTTCGCAGGCCGGCTCGGGACTCGCTACTTCGGCGGGTTGATGCGCTCCACCAAAGCATAGGCGCGTTGCGTCGCCGGGCGCTGGCGAATGTTCTCGAACCAGCGCTGCAGGTGGGGGAAGTCGGCAAGATCCTGCTCCTGCCACTGGTGCGGGACGATCCACGGATAGATCGCCATGTCGGCGATGCTGTAGTCGTCGCCGGCGACGAAGGCGCGGTCGGCCAGACGCTGGTCGAGGACGCCATACAGGCGTGCGGTTTCCTTGACGTAGCGCTCGATGGCGTAGGGGATCTTCTGCGCGGCGAAGCGGCTGAAGTGATGGTTCTGTCCGGCCATCGGCCCCAGCCCGCCCATCTGCCAGAACAGCCATTGCAGGGTTTGTTCGCGGGTGCGCAGGTCCCTGGCGAGGAAGCGGCCGGTCTTTTCCGCGAGGTAGAGCAGGATCGCGCCGGACTCGAACAGGGCCAGGGGTTCGCCGCCGTCGGCCGGCTGCCGGTCGACGATGGCGGGAATCTTGTTGTTCGGAGAGATTTTCAGGAATTCCGGCTGGAACTGCTCGCCCTCGCCGATGTTGATCGGGTGGAGGGTATAGGGCAGGCCGGCCTCCTCGAGGAACAGGCTGATCTTGTGGCCGTTCGGGGTGGTCCAGTAGTAGAGGTCGATCATCGGTGCCTCCGCTTCTTCGATGGGCTACGAACGGAAGACTGTACGCCAGAAGGGGAGGTTCGATGCAAATCGTGCCGGTCGCTGCACAGCGCTGTCGCGCCGGCAAAAAGGCCCGCTGTCATGCGGGCCTGGAATTCTCCGAGCGCGGCGGCGCTCAGGCGCCGTGGCACTTCTTGAATTTCTTCTCGCTGCCGCAGGGGCAGGGGTCGTTGCGGCCCACCGTCTTCAGCGGGTTGCGCATCGGCTCGTGGCTGTGGTTGCAGTGCGGACCGTGGACGTGGCCATGGTCGTGCTGGTGATCATGGTCGTGGTTGCAGTTCGGGCCGTGCACGTGGGGTTCCTGACTCATGGGGGACCTACTCTGGAATGAAATCGCCGGGAATTATCTCGCCATTTCGTCTCAGGTGCACGCTGCGGCCGAACATCAGGCCGGTCTTCACCTCGCCCGCCAGGCGATAGCGGATCGGCTCCTCCGGACGTTCGAGGAGCTTGACGATGTATTTCATGTGGCGCCAGAGATTGGTTCGCACCGGCACGTCGAACACTTCGTGGCCGTGGGCCGGTACGGTGAACCACTGGCCGGATTCGCCTTCGGCGAGCTGGATGTCGTTGAGTTGCACCGCGTACCGCAGGCCGCGCACCGGCAGGCTGAAGTCGTTGGGATTGTCGATGCGGAAGCGCATGACGAACTCCTGCTCCAGCAGGCGTGCCTTGATCACCTCCACCTTCAGCAGCTTGACGTCCGGGTCTTCGAAGTTGCCGGTCATCCAGCTGCAGCCGGACAGATTGGAGATTACGCCCCACATCATCATAAGGCTGATAATTCTTATCATTTGCGCCTGGTAATTCATGTCAATCCCCCCCGAGACGCCCCAGTTTATCAAGCAGTGAATGTGCTGCAACTCATTGTTGTATAGAGGAAAGATGTTTCAGCTACAGGCCTGTGTCCACATGTTTCCCGCATTGCGGCCCGGGGAGCATGGAGAAGCGCGTATGCCCGTGCAAGTCTTCCCGTCGGCTCGCGCGTCCGGCATGGCTGACCCGAGCCTGGCCGTTGCCGACCCAGTCACTGCATGGGACCACGGCGAGGGGTACAATCGTTCCCGCAATCGTCAGGGGGCGCCACGCCGCCCGGCCCGTCACTCGGAGAGATGCCAATGAGCCGCTTTGAAATCGCCTTTTCCGGTCAACTGGTCGCGGGCGCCAGGCCCGAAGTGGTCAAGGCCAACCTGGCCAAGCTGTTCCAGGCCGACGCGCAGCGTATCGAGCTGCTGTTTTCCGGACGCCGGGTGGTGATTAAGAACAATCTCGACGCGGCATCCGCGGAGAAGTACCGCAGCGTGCTGGAGCGCGCGGGAGCGATCGCCCTGGTCAGCGAGATGGAGGTCGAGGAGGTGGTCATGGCGCCACCACCGGCGCCGCAGCCCTCGGCAGCGACACCGCCGTCCGTGGCGGCTGCGCCGGCACCCGCCGGGCGCCTGCAGGTCGCGCCGCGGGACGGCTACATGGCGGCCTTCGCCGAGGTTGACGCGCCGGACTTCGGCCTGGCTCCGCTAGGTGCCGACCTGCAGGACGCCAAGGCCGGGATCGAGGTGCCGAAGCTCGATCTCGCTGGTCTCAGCATCGCCCCGGTCGGCAGCGACATGGGCCAGGCGCGCGCCGAGGCGCCGCCGCCGGCGCCGGATACCAGTCACCTGCGCCTGCAGGACTGAGACGCTCAGCCCGGCAGGCGGGCAACGCATCGAAAGCGTCCGGCGCCAAGTCCTCGGCCAGAGCGACCAAGCGCGGCGCGGTCATCCGCCGGTTCGACGGTGATCGCTACGGCGCCGCTGGACGCTGGCTCAGTGGTCGAAATCGTCCTGGTAGACGAACTTCGGCATTTCCCAGTGGAAGCGGATGGCCAGGAGGCGGAACAGGAAGCCGCTGAACAGGGTGATCAGCATCGCCTGTTCCGAGGGCAGTTCCAGTTCCACGCAGATCAGGTAGCACCAGGCGCTGGCGAAGGACACGCTGGCGTAGAGCTCGCGGCGGAAGATCAGCGGCACGTCGTTGCAGAGGATGTCGCGAAGGATGCCGCCGAAAACCCCGGTTATCACCCCGCTGATCGCCGCGATCAGCAGGCTGTGGCCCATCTCCAGGCTGACCTGGCAGCCGATCAGGGTGAATGCCACCAGGCCGACCGCGTCGAGCACCAGGAACAGCGAGCGCAGGTGGCGCATCAGCGGCGCGATGAAGACCGTGACCAGCGCGGCGACGGCGGTCAGCGCCAGGTATTCGGGATGGCGGACCCAGGTCAGCGGATAATGGCCGAGCAGCATGTCGCGCACCGAGCCGCCGCCCAGGGCGGTGACGCAGGCGATCAGCACCACGCCGAACAAGTCCATGCTGCGCCGGCCGGCCGACAGCGCACCGGTCATGGCTTCGGCGGTGATGGCGATGATGTAGAGCACGGTCAGCAGCATGGGGATGGGCCCGGATGAAAAGGCTGCGCATTCTACCCGAGCGGCCGGGAACGCCCAAACCGCGGCGCCTGGCGCAGTCTCTCAGGCGTGCATGCGCAACCAGAAACGCTCCTGGCAGGCGTTGCTGAAATGCTTGTGGCGAGGGCGGATGTCCTGTCCCGCGGCATCCAGCACCTCGTAGCCGATCCAGCATTCCTCGCAGGCCTGCTCGTGCGGCAACAGGTCGCGTTCGCAATGCTGGCGCAGACGCACGCCGTTGTCGAAGCGATAGATGGCCTCGCGGCTGTGGATTTCGCTCCCGCCCTCGCGGTACCGCCGTTCCTCGCGCTGTTCGTCGCTGATCGAAACGGGTGAGGGCAGGGCGTGGATGGCGCGGATGTAGCTGGCGAGCGAGTGCATCGGTCAGTTGATCCAGGGACCGCAGCATTTCTTCAGCTTGCCGCCGGCGCCGCAGGGGCACGGGTCGTTGCGGCCGAGCCCGAGGGCTACCGTGGGGTCGAGGAAATACCAGCGGCCGTCGCGCTGGACGAAGCCGGAACACTCGCGGTGGGCATGCTCACCGGCGGCGTCGTGCCAGCGCGCGGTGAAGGTGACCCGCGCGTGTTCCGGTTTTCCGCCGAGCACCTCGTGGCTTTCCACGTCGAGACCGAGCCAGGTGCTGCCGTGGCTCCAGGCGCGGATGCCGTCGAGATCGAGTCCGGCCTGCTGCGCCGGCAGCGTGGTCTCGCGCAGGTAGTCCACCAGGCCCAGGGCATAGGCGCTGTAACGCGAGCGCATCAGCGCTTCCGCGGTGGGGGCCGGATGGCCCCGGTGATAGCGGCCGCAGCATTCGTCGAGCGGGTCGCCGCTGCCGCAAGGGCAGGAGGGTTGGTTCATGCTTACCACCAGTACTTGCCGAAATTTTCCGGGTTGGCCCAGAACCTGGCGTTCAGCCAGTCGGGGACCTGCTTGTATTCGTGCAGGTCGTAGGTGAACAGGGTCAGGGTCTGCCCCTCGCGCTGGAAGCGTTCGCTGTTCTGCATGGCGAGGGCGAAGAAATCGGTTTCGTTCCAGTCGCTGGCGCCGAGGTCGACCAGTACCGCGACCCGGCTGGCGTTCAGGTTGCGCACCCCGGCGAGCAGTTGCAGGCCGCGGCGCTGCGGCAGGTGCTCCAGGCAGTCGACGAAGAGTGCCAGGTCGAAACGCTGGCTGGCCAGTTCAGCGGGCAGTTCCGCTGCCGGGCTGTGTGCCAGTTGGCACTGTGGATGGTTGTGGAGAAAGGCCTCCACCGCCGGCAGCCGGCTGGCGCCGACTACTAGCAGGCGCTTCGGCGCGTGGCGGGCGAGCAGCGCGGCCAGGGCCTGTTGCGGGGTGCGCGGGGAAATCGGTTCGCTCATGGGAAAACAGCCTCCTCGGATTCGCCAAGACTAGCCTGAAGCGCCTGCATGGCCTAGTGCTGGCGCTTTTTTCGGCAGGGGTCTTTACTCCCTATCTGTCGGTAACAACCGATCCACGAGGAGAATTCCAATGAGCATCACGAGGACCGCTTTACCCCTGATCCTGGTCAGCGGCTTGCTGACGGGCTGCGCAGGGTTGCAGAAAAGCGACTGGCCGACCTGTGCGGCGGTCGGTGGTGTTACCGGGGCCGGCCTGGGCGCGATCGAAAGCAGCAGCTGGGCCGGCTGGGGCGCCCTGATCGGCGGTGGTGTCGGCGCCGCCTATTGCTGGGTGCATGGCGCCGGCGAGCAGGTCGCGCCGCCGCCTCCGCAACCGGTCGAGGAAGTCGCGCCGCCGCCCCCGGTGGTCAAGGAGGAAACCATTGTCGTGCGCGACCTGCACTTCGCCTTCGACTCGTCGAAGGTGGACGCCGCCGACAGCGAGAAGCTCAACGGTATCGCCGAGCGCCTGAAGGGTGAGGCGGCCAGTACCCGGCTGAGCATCACCGGGCATACCGACAGCGTCGGTTCCGACGCCTACAATCAGAAGCTGTCGGAACGGCGCGCCAATGCCGTTGCGAACTATCTGATCGATGCCGGGGTGCCTTCGAGCATCATCGTCGGCGTGCAGGGCCTGGGCGAAAGCCAGCCGGTCGCCGACAACAAGACCCGCGAGGGCCGGGCCGAGAACCGCCGGGTGGAAATCCTCATCAAGCGCGAGTGACGCCGCAGGCACGCAGGAAAACGGGGGCCTGGTCGCCCCCGTTTTCGTCCATGGCTGGCGCAGCGGCGGACTGGCGAGTATGTTCCCCGCACACGATGTCTTGGGGGGAGTTCCATGAAAGCGTTTCTCGGCCTGGGCAAGCTCGTGACCCTGGCGTTCTGGGGCACGGTGCTGGTCAATCTGCTGCATCCGTTCGCCTATCCGCTGAACTGGCTGTTGTCGATCGCGGGCGGCCTGATCCTGTTGATCCACCTGATCGAGATCCTGGTGCTCGGACGGCGCCTGAAGGCGCGCGCGCACCCCTGGCTGGATCGCTTCCAGGTCCTGCTGTTCGGCGTGTTCCACATGCTCGCGCTGCCGGCCCTGAGCCCGGCCAGCGAGGCGCCGCGGGAGCAGGAGGATGGCGATGCGTAAGCGACTGTTCGGCTTGTTGCTGATCGCTCCGCTGTGCTGGGCCGAGGCCGCCATGGCGGCCGATAACCCGGCGCCGGCGGTACGCCAGCAGGGCATCGGCGGCACCGTGCGGGTCCAGCCCAACTCGGTGATGCGCCTGCCCAAGCGGGCCCAGGAGCTGCGCCTGCAACGGGTGGAGATCGGCGAGGATGGCGCCCTGCTGATTCCTCTGCAGGTCAGCGTGCTGCGCATCGAGGAACTGCGCATGGCGCGCAATGCCCGCATCGGCGTGGCCCCGGGCGAGGGGCGCATCAGCATCGAGGTGATCAGCGGGCACCTGGCCGACGGCAGCATCATCGCCGCCCCGGGCGCCACCGGCACCTTTCGCCAGCGTGCCGGCAACGGTCGCGACCTGACCCTGCGGTTGCAGGCGGTGGAAGTGGAGAACCTGCTGCTGGACGCCCGCGGTGGCGTCGGCGCGCCGGGCTATGACGGCCTGGACGGCGCCTCTGGCAAGGCCTCGGGATGCTTCTGGGGCAGCGCGCAGAAAGGTGGCGACGGCCAGTCCGGCAGCGACGGTGGACCGGGTGGGGCTGGCGGTCGGATTCGCCTGGAGGTGCCGGGCGACTTCCCCGTGGAGCGCCTCCAGACCCGCCTGGAGGGCGGCGTCGGTGGCGCCGGCGGCAAGGCGGGCAAGCCGGGCGCGGCCGATCCCGACAACGGTTGCTGGATCTATTCGGTGGACGCCGGCCGGGCCGGCCGCGGCGGGCAGGATGGCGCGAATGGCGCCGACGGCAGCGATGGCAGCCTGGATGTCGTGCGCTTCTGAGCGAAGGCGCGAGGCTGCCGGGAGGGCGGCAGGCCGCTGAGCGGCCCGCGCAGGTTGCGCCAACGCCTCAGAGGCTGGGGCGCGCGGCCACCAGGGCCACCAGGAGCACGCCGAGGAGCAGGTTGAAGCCGACGGTGCGACGGATCCTGCCCAGCGCCTGGCCGCCGGCCGGCCAGTCCCGCGCTTCCACCGCCCGGCGCAGCTCCGGCAGTTGCAGGGCCTGTACCCGCAGGAACAGCGCCAGCATGGCGACGTAGAGGCCCATCATCACCTGTACGTAGCGCGGCGCGCCGGCGAAGCCGTTGAAGCTCAGGTGCAGCATGCCGACGCCACTGAGTGGCAGCAGGATCACCGCCGCCCATACCCAGAGGAAGAAACGCCGGAACACCTCCAGCCACAGGCCCAGCCGGGCCGGCGCCTCGAGGGTGGCGACCGCCGCCGGACGGAGGATCGTCCAGGCGAAGAACATCCCTCCGACCCAGGCCAGGGCGGCCAGGACATGCAGGGCGTAGACGAGGGCGTAAGGGGTCATTCGGCGATCTCCACTGGCGGTTGTGACGAAGCGCGTTATCATAGCCGCCCTGTCGAACCACTGAAAATTTATCCAGCTATGGCGCGCCGGCGGATTCGTCTTCCGCTGCGCGCCGGGCCCAGGAATTCCATGCTCAGCGCCGAACTCAAGTCCCAGATCCAGGGTGCCTACACCCGCTTTCTCGAAGCCAAGGAGCTGAAGCCTCGCTATGGCCAGCGCCTGATGATCGCCGAAGTGGCCAAGGCCCTCGGCGCGATCAAGGAGGACGAGGAGGGGCACCGCGAGGGCGAGCCGGCGGTGGTCGCGGTGGAAGCCGGCACCGGTACCGGCAAGACCGTGGCCTACAGCCTGGCGGCGATCGCCTGCGCCAAGGCCAGTGGCAAGCGCCTGGTGATCGCCACCGCCACCGTCGCCCTGCAGGAACAGATCGTCCACAAGGACCTTCCCGACCTGCTGCGCAATAGCGGCCTGGCTTTCAGCTTCGCCCTGGCCAAGGGCCGCGGGCGCTACCTGTGCCTGTCCAAGCTCGACGTGCTGCTGCAGGAAGGCCAGGCGCAGAGCGCGACGGCGCAGCTGTTCGCCGACGACGGCTTCAACATCGATGTCGACGAGGCCAGCAGCAAGCTGTTCAACCAGATGATCGAGCGCCTGGCCGGCAACCGCTGGGACGGCGATCGCGACAGCTGGCCGGAGGCGATCGACGACGCGCACTGGGCGCAACTGACTACCGACCACAGTCAGTGCACCAACCGGCATTGCCCGAACTTCCAGCAGTGCGCCTTCTACAAGGCGCGCGAAGGCATGACCAAGGTCGACGTGATCGTCACCAACCACGACCTGGTGCTGGCCGACCTGGCGCTGGGCGGCGGCGCCATACTGCCCGACCCGCGCGAGACCCTCTATGTGTTCGACGAGGGCCACCACCTGCCGGACAAGGCCATCGGCCACTTCGCTCATTTCACCCGCCTGCGCGCCACCGCCGACTGGCTGGAGCAGATCGCCAAGAACCTCGCCAAGCTGCTCGCCCAGCACCCGCTGCCGGGCGACCTCGGACGCCTGATCGAACAGGTGCCGGAACTGGCCCGGGAGATCAAGACCCACCAGCAGTTCATGTTCACCGCCTGCGAGGAGATCGGCGACTTCCGCGCCGGCGAAGACATGGAAGGCCGCGAGCGACCGCGCCACCGGTTCGTCGGCGGGGTCGTCCCCGAGCATATCCGCGAGATGGGCATCGAGCTGAAGAAGGGCTTCGCCAAGCTGACCGACCTGTTCACCCGCCTCACCGACATCCTCAAGGAAGCGATGGACGGCGAAGGCGCCGGCGGCATCGCCAGCCACCAGGCGGAAGAGTGGTACCCGCTGTTCGGCAGCCTGCTGGCGCGCGCCCAGGGCAACTGGGAGCTATGGACCGCGTTCACTTGCGAGGATCCGCAGGACAGTCCGCCGATGGCGCGCTGGCTGACCCTCGCCGAGAGCGGCAGCTTCTACGACATCGAGGCCAACGCCAGTCCGATCCTGGCCGCCGAGACCTTGCGCCGCAACTTGTGGAACGTCGCCTACGGGGTCCTGGTGACCTCCGCCACGCTGACCGCGCTGGGCACCTTCGATCGCTACCGGATGCGCGCCGGCCTGCCGCGTGGCGCGATCACCGCGGTGGTGCCGAGTCCGTTCCACCATGCCGAGGCCGGCGTGCTGCGAGTGCCCGACCTCAAGGCCGATCCGCGCAACGCCGCCGAACACACCGCGGCGATCATCCGCGAGCTGCCGGACCTGGTGAAGGGCGCGCGCGGCAGCCTGGTGCTGTTTTCCTCGCGCAAGCAGATGCAGGAAGTCTTCGACGGCCTCGAACGCGACTGGCGCAAGCGGGTGTTCATCCAGGGCAACCTGTCCAAGCAGGAGACCCTGAATAAGCACAAGGCGCGGGTCGATGATGGCGAGGAAAGCGTGCTGTTCGGCCTCGCCAGCTTCGCCGAGGGCGTCGACCTGCCGGGCGCCTACTGCGAGCACGTGGTGATCGCCAAGATCCCCTTCGCCGTGCCCGACGACCCGGTGGAAGCGGCGCTGGCCGAGTGGATCGAGGCGCGCGGCGGCAATCCGTTCATGGAGATCGCCGTACCGGACGCCTCGCTACGCCTGGTCCAGGCCTGCGGGCGGCTGCTGCGCACCGAACAGGACCGCGGCACCATCACCCTGCTGGATCGCCGCGTCGTCACCCAGCGCTACGGCAAGGCCATCCTCAATGCGTTGCCGCCGTTCCGGCGGGAAATCGCCTGAGGCGCTGGTCTCGCTGGCGGGCTCCCCTGTCGCCGGCCCTGTTCGCCACGAGGGCGTCGCGGCGGCCGGGCTGTGCTTTCCCAAGAGTTGGCGCTGGCCGGTGTATTGCCGTCGGCGCGAGATGATCCAGCCGCTCGATGAGCGATCATTCGCCGGCAGCCACCTCCGGCGAACCCCTCTTATGTCAGGGTTCACAAGGTGGCCGGGGGCTGGAAGAATGCTTCGACCACTTTTCGCCGGAGCTCCCGCATGACCCCGCAAGGCCACTGTGACCGCCGTTTCGCCCCGCTTGCCGAGGCCTTCGCCAGGCTCTTCGATAATCCGCAGGAGCGCGGCGCAGCGCTGTGCGTGCAGGTCGGCGGCGAGACGGTGGTCGACCTCTGGGGCGGATTCGCTGACAAGGACGGCCACCAGCCCTGGCAGCGCGACACCCTCCTCAATCTGTTTTCCTGCACCAAGACCTTCACCGCCGTCGCCGTGCTGCAACTGGTGGCCGAGGGCAAGCTGGAACTGGACGCCCCGGTGGCACGCTACTGGCCGGAGTTCGCCGCCAACGGCAAGGCGGCGATCAGCGTGCGCCAGTTGCTCTGCCATCGCGCCGGCCTGCCGGCGCTGCGCGAACAGTTGCCGCCGGAGGCCCTCTATGACTGGGAAACCATGACCGCGGCGCTGGCCGCCGAGGAGCCCTGGTGGATACCGGGCGAGGCCCATGGCTACGCGCCGATCACCTATGGCTGGCTGGTCGGCGAAGTGATCCGCCGGGTCGACGGCCGTGAACCGGGCGCGGCCATCGTCGCCCGCACCGCGGCGCCGCTGGGGCTGGATTTCCACATCGGCCTGGACGACAGCCAGTTCGGCCGCGTCGCGCACATGGCGCGGAGCAAGGGCAGTCTCGGCGACGCCGCCGCCCAGCGCATGCTCAAGACCATGATGAGCGAGCCGCTGGCCCTGACCACCCGCGCCTTCACCAACCCGCCATCGATCCTCACCAGTACCAACAAGCCGGAATGGCGGCGCATGCAGCAGCCGGCGGCCAACGGCCACGGCAATGCGCGCGCGCTTGCCGGCTTCTACAGCGGCCTGCTGCAGGGACGCCTGCTGGAGGATGCGTTGCTCGGCGAACTGGCCCGCGAACATGCGGTGGGGGAGGACCGGACCCTGCTGACACGCACCCGCTTCGGCCTGGGTACCATGCTCGACCAGCCCGGCGTGGCCAACGCTACCTACGGCCTCGGTGCCAAGGCCTTCGGCCATCCCGGGGCGGGTGGTTCGATCGGCTTTGCCGATCCCGAGCGCGAACTGGCTTTTTCCTTTGTCAGCAATGCCTTGGGGCCGTACGTGCTGATGGATCCGCGGGCGCAGCAGTTGGCGCGCGTCGCCGGCGAGTGCCTGTAATAGGTTGGTTAACTTTTAACCGCCTGTCGGCTGAATGCCAAATTTCATTGCCAAATAATGGCTTAGCGACACAATCTAAAGCGTCGTATGAGATAGGGCGTTGCCGGTGCAGTGGATTGAACCGGCATCGCTGCGATGTGACCGGCGGTTGAGCCGAATGTTCCATCGGGCTCGCCTTCTTTCACTTCCAACGGACCCCGACGTATGAAACTGCTTAAGACCTCGACGCTTCTTCTCTGCATGACCGCTTCCGGCTGCAGCTATTTCCAGACCCAGGATGCCTCCACCCCCCCGACCAAGGCGTCGGCCGAGCAGGCGTCCGGCCATTCCTGGTGGCCGTTCGGCAAGGACGACGGGCAGACCGTCGCCAGGCAGGCCGCCGAACCGGAGGCGGAGGCCGAGCATGTCGGCTCCAGCCACTGGTGGTGGCCGTTCGGCAAGGACGAAGCCGGCCAGGACGTAGCGGCCAAGGCGGCCGAGCAGAAGGCCGAGATCGCCGCGGCGAAGAAAGACGTCGCCGCAGCCGCCGAGCCGAAGACCGCCAACCCCTGGTGGTGGCCGTTCGGCGCCAGCTCCGCGGGCAAGGCTTCGGGCAAGCCGGCGCTGGTCCAGCAGAAGGTCACCAAGGAGTGGCTGGACGCCCACGAGAAGGCCCTGCGCGAAGCGATCGCCGGCAGCGAATTCACCCTCGAGCGGCGCGACAACGCGCTGATCGTCATCGCCCCGGCCGATTATTCGTTCAATCCCAAGCGCCACACCATGCTGATGCCGATCACCCTCAACCCGCTGGGCAAGGTCGCCAAGATGGCTCAGGCCGATCCGCAGAGCGGCATCCTGGTCCTCGGCCATACCGACAGCACCGGCAGCAAGGCGGTCAACGACAAGCTGAGCTTCGAGCGTGCCCAGTCGGTGGCGGCGATCTTCCGCCTCAGCGGCCTGAAGGGCGACCAGCTGCGCCTGAAGGGCGTCGGCTCCGACATGCCGCGCGCCGACAATTCCAGCGCCGCCGGCCGTGCCCAGAACCGCCGCGTCGAAGTGCTCTATACCCAGCGCGCCAGCCTGCTGTCCCTGGCCCAGGGCAACTGAGCCGAAGCCGGGGCGGGGCGCTGGCGCCATTGTCCCGGATCAAGCGCGAGGCGGAGTCTGCGGTTAAGCTATGGCGCATTTCCCCCTGGAGATGCGCCATGACCCAGTCCCTGGCCGATATGCGCCGCGAGTACACCCGCGATGGCCTCAGCGAGGCCAACGCCCCGAGCGACCCCTTCAGCCTGTTCCGCCAGTGGTTCGACGACGCGGTGAAGACCGAGCGCCTGCCGGTCGAACCCAACGCCATGACCCTGGCCACCGTCGACGCCGACGGCCATCCGCATTGCCGCATCCTCCTGCTCAAGGGCCTCGACGAGCGCGGCTTCACCTTCTTCACCAACTACGAAAGCGCCAAGGGCCGGCAATTGGCGGCCAATCCGCGGGCGGCGATGACCTTCTTCTGGCCGGCCCTGGAACGCCAGGTGCGGATCGAAGGCGAGATCGAGAAGGTCACCGCGCAGGAGTCCGACGCCTACTACCAGGTGCGCCCGCTGGGCAGCCGCCTGGGCGCCTGGGCCTCGCCGCAGAGCCGGGTGATCGCCGACCGCGCCGAGCTCGAGCGCCTGCTGGCCGAGACCGAGCGGCGTTTCGCCGACCAGGCGCCGAGCTGCCCCGAGCACTGGGGCGGCTACCGCCTGCTGCCGCAGCGCATCGAGTTCTGGCAGGGGCGCCCGAGCCGCCTGCACGACCGCCTCGACTACCGGCACCAGAACGGCGTCTGGGCGCGCGAACGCCTGGCCCCCTGACGCCGCCATGTTCGAACTGGATTCGGCGCTGGCGCAGCACATCGTCGATCGGGCGATGGCGATTCTGCCGCACAACATCAACGTGATGGACGCCCAGGGCATGATCATCGGCAGCGGCGATCCGTCGCGCCTGCACACCCGCCACGAAGGCGCGCAACTGGTACTGGCCAACCGCCGGGTGGTGGAGATCGACGAGCAGGCCGCCGCCTGCCTGCGTGGGGTGCGGCCGGGAGTCAATCTGCCGTTGCTGCATGCCGAGCGCCTGGTCGGTGTGCTCGGCATCACCGGAGCGCCGGAGGTGGTACGGCCCTATGCCGAGCTGGTGCGGATGGCCGCGGAAATGCTCATGGAGCAGCGCCAGATGCAGGATGAGCGGCACTGGCAACGCCAGCGCCAGGAGACCTGGCTGCGCCAGCTGCTCGATCCCGCCCACGGCCTGGGCGCGCTGGCCGCCGACGCCGAGCACCTTGGTCTGGCCTTGCATTGGCCGCGCCAGGCGGTCTTCCTCGAGTTGCACGAGCATGCCGACCCGCTGCCGTTCCAGGCGCGTCTGCTGGCCGCGCTTGGCTCACGGGCCGAGCATTGGAGCGCGGCGCTGGGCGAGCGCCTGGTGTTCTGGTGCCGGCCGGCGTCACAGGCGGATGCGCTCGAGCACTGGCTGGAGCGCGCCGACGCGCGAGGCTGGGGCGTGGCGCGTCTGTGTTGCAGCGATCCGGTACACAGCCTGGAGGCGCTGCGCGCCTCGGCCCGCGCGGCGCGTGAATTGCTGGATTATGCGCGCAGCCGGTTGCCCGGCCAGCGGGTGGTGGGCCTGGACGGGCACCGCCTCGCCAGCCTGCTGTTCAGCCAGCGTGACAACTGGCAGGTGCGGCAGTTGCTGGCGCCCCTGCAGCGGGTGCTCGACCATGACCCGCAAGGTCTGCTGGCCGCCACCCTGGCGTGCTGGTGCGCCCACGACGGGCATGCCCAGGCCTGCGCCCAGGCGCTGGGAATCCACCGCAACAGCCTGCGCTACCGGCTGGAGCGCATCGCCTCGATCAGCGGGCTCGACCTCGGTCGCCTGGAGCATCGCCAGCAACTGCTGCTGGGCCTGCAATTGCTGGTGCCACGCCGCGGGTGAGGAGCGCGCCAATCGATTCACTGTGCGGACGCACAAAATCAAGGGCATCCGTCGGCACCTTCCTCTGGCCATTGCACAAGGCGGCGCAGGCTCCGGTGGAGCGAAAATGAGCCGCCCCTGGGCGCCCATCCCACACCCATAACAACAAGGAGGCGGCTCATGACCCTGGTCCTGATCCTGCTGGCGTTGATCGCCTTTATCGTCCTGTCCACCACACGACTCAAGCTGCACCCGTTCCTGGCCCTGCTGGCCGCCGCGCTGCTCGCCGGCTTCGCCTACCAGGTGCCGACCGCGGAGATCGTCAAGACCGTCACCGGCGGCTTCGGCAGCATCCTCGGCTACATCGGCATCGTCATCGTGCTCGGCACCATCATCGGGGTGATCCTCGAGCGCAGCGGCGCGGCGATCACCATGGCGGAAAGCGTGATCCGCCTGCTCGGCGAACGCTTCCCGACCCTGACCATGTCGATCATCGGCTACCTGGTGTCGATCCCGGTGTTCTGCGACTCCGGCTTCGTCATCCTCAACTCGCTGAAGAACGCCCTGGCGGCGCGCATGCGGATCTCCGCCATCGCCATGAGCGTGGCCCTGGCCACCGGGTTGTATGCCAGCCATACCTTCGTGCCGCCGACCCCGGGGCCGATCGCCGCGGCCGGCAACCTCGGCCTCGACGCCAGCCTCGGCCTGGTGATCGCGGTGGGCCTGGTGGTCGCCTTCGTCACCGCGATGGCCGGCATGTGGTGGGCGAACCGCTTCATCGGCAAGGATATCGTCCTGGTCGACGACGGCCAGGCCGCGCAAACCGAAGAAGACTTCGGTGAACTGCGCGCCCGCTACGGCAAGCTGCCCAGCGCGACCCAGGCGTTCGCGCCGATCTTCGTGCCGATCCTGCTGATCTGCCTCGGCTCGGTCGCGGTATTCCCGAGCAAGCCGCTGGGCGAGGGCATTCTGTTCGCCTGCCTGAACTTCCTCGGTCAGCCGGTGGTTGCCCTGCTGGTCGGCCTGGCGCTGGCCTGCACCCTGCTCAAGGGAGAGAACAAGCGCGAGGAATTCCACGAGCGCGTGGTGGAGGGCATCCAGTCGGCCGCGCCGATCCTGCTGATCACCGGTGCCGGCGGCGCCTTCGGCGCGATGTTGAAGATCACTCCGCTGGGCGACTACCTGGGTAGCACCCTGTCCGCGCTGGGCATCGGCCTGTTCATGCCGTTCGTGGTAGCGGCCGCGCTGAAGACCGCGCAGGGCTCGACCACCGTGGCCCTGGTCACCACTTCGGCGCTGGTCGCACCGCTGCTGCCGCAGCTCGGCCTGGACAGCGAGATGGGCCGGGTCCTGACGGTGATGGCGATCGGCGCCGGGGCGATGACGGTGTCCCACGCCAATGACAGCTTCTTCTGGGTGGTCACCCAGTTCAGCCGCATGACCGTATCCACCGCCTATCGCGCGCAGACACTGGCGACCCTGGTCCAGGGCATCGCCGGCATGCTCGCGGTATGGCTGCTCAGCCTCGTGCTGCTCTGATTGAAGCGGGGCCGGGGACTCCCGGCCCTGCGAGGTGACTGATGAAAATCGTGATTGCTCCTGATTCGTTCAAGGAAAGCCTGTCCGCCCCGGCGGTCGCCGACGCCATCGGGCGTGGCTGGTCGAGGGTCTTCCCGCAGGCGGAGATTTGCCTGCGGCCCATGGCCGATGGAGGCGAGGGCACGGTGGAGGCGGTCCTCGCCGCTACCACCGGCGAACGTCGCGAGTGCCGGGTCGCAGGCCCGCTCGGTGAACCTACCCTGGCGCACTGGGGCTGGCTGGACGACGCCACCGCGGTGATCGAAATGGCTTCCGCCAGCGGCCTGCACCTGGTCCCGCGCGACCGCCGCGACGCGACGCGCAGCAGCAGCCGTGGCACCGGTGAGCTGATCCGCGCGGCGCTGGACGCCGGGGCGCGGAAGATCATCCTCGGTCTCGGTGGCAGCGCCACCAACGATGCCGGCGCTGGATTGCTGAGTGCGCTCGGCGTGCGCTTCCTCGATGCCGGCGGTGTGGAGCTGCCACCCGGAGGGGCGGCGCTGGCGCGCCTGCACAGCCTCGACCTGGGTGGGCTGGATCCGCGCCTGGTGGATGTCGCTGTGGAGGTCGCCGCGGATGTCGACAACCCGCTGTGCGGGCCGCGTGGCGCCTCGGCGGTGTTCGGTCCGCAGAAGGGCGCGAGCGCCGAACAGGTGGCGCAGCTGGACGCCGCCCTGGCGCACTTCGCCAAGGTGGTCGCGGCGACCCTGGGTGAGGACTTCAGCCGGATGCCGGGCGTCGGCGCCGCCGGCGGCCTGGGTTTCGCCGCGAAGGCATTCCTTCGCGCGCGGTTCCGCCCGGGAATCGAACTGGTGGCGGAGCTGGCCGGGCTGGCCGATGCGCTGGTCGATGCCGACCTGGTGCTGACCGGCGAGGGCCGCCTGGATGCGCAGAGCCTGCATGGCAAGACTCCGGTCGGAGTGGCGCGGATCGCGCGCGCGGCCGGCGTTCCCGTGGTAGCCCTGGCCGGTAGCCTGGGCGATGGCTACCAGCGCCTGCACGACGCCGGCATCGATGCGGCGTTCAGCCTAGCGCCGGGACCGATCAGCCTGGAGCAGGCCTGTGCCGGAGCGGCGGAGGAGCTCGAGGCGCGAGCCGAGCAGATCGCCCGGCTCTGGCGCCTGGCTCAGGCTTCGCGGGAAGGGTAGTCGGCGGCGGCGCGCTCCAGCCAGGCCGGCAGGTCGCGCCGCTTCACCTTGCTGGCCTTGGCCTCGGCCAGTCGCCGTAACAGATAGTCACGCTTCTGCGGGTCGTCGCCGGCGAATGACAGCGCCAGGTCGCGGTCCATCCAGCGGCGGATGCGCCAGTAGATCCACCAGTGGAAATACAGGCCGGCGGCGGTGGTGACGACGATGATGAAATAGTCCATGGCTGTTCCTTCTGCGGGCGCTCACCCTAGCCGATCGGTTCCGCCGATGAAAGCGGGGGAGGGTTCGGTCGAAACTGAACGAACCTGTACCATTGCTGAATCGATTCGATTATCTAGCGCCAGCCAGGTGACAGGAGCGGCCGCGGGAGAGTCTAATGTTCGTCAGTTATCCCTTTCGGAGATGCCCGTTATGCGCAAGTCTGCCCTGATCGTTGCTTCCTTCACCGCCATGGCCCTGGCTCTTGGCGGCTGCCAATCCAGCCTCACCGGTGATACCTATTCCCGTGAGGAAGCCCGTACCGTGCAGACTGTACGCATGGGCACCATCCAGGCCTTGCGCCCGGTCAAGATCGAAGGTACCAAGACTCCGATCGGCTCCATCGCCGGCGCCGGCGTCGGCGGTGTCGCCGGCAGCGCGGTCGGTGGCGGCAAGGGCAGCTACGTCGCGGCCATCATCGGCGCGGTCGCCGGCGGCCTGCTCGGCGCGGCCACCGAAGAGGGGCTGACCCGTACCCAGGGCGTCGAGATCACCGTGCGCGAGGATGACGGCAGCACCCGCGCCTACGTCCAGCAGGTCGACCAGGGCCAGATCTTCCGGGTCGGCGAGCGCGTGCGCATCCTGACCGTGAACGGCACCAGCCGCGTCGCCCATTGATCCCAGTCTCGTGATTCCGCGGCCGGCACCTTGCCGGCCGTTTTCGTTAGGCCGTCGGTTCCCTCCCGGCGTGCTCTTGCTAAGCTTCAAGTCATTGCCCTTGCAGCGCTTTTTTCGGTTTTCCGGCAGCCGGAACGACTGAATTTTGTAATAATTCAATCCATGACGTTCGTTCGATAGATTGCGATAATCGTAGCTCCGTCGCGCCGCGCCTTTCCGACGGCGGGCGGGGGCTTCGAGCTGCTGGCGATCCGGCCGCGCACCGACAACCGCGGGGAAGCACCGCCGGCCTGACATGCCGGAGGGCTCCGCCACCGAAGAGGAGTAGCCCATGATTCTGGCGCTGATCATCGCGCTACCGTTCCTGGGGGCGCTGCTGCCCCTGCTCGCCGAGCGTGGCGGCCGCACCTTGTGCGCGGCGGCGGCGGGCGTCGCGCCGCTGCTCGGCCTGGCGCTCCTGCTCGGCCAGCGCGGCACGGTGTTCGCCGGCCAGGCGCTGACCGCGAGCTACGCCTGGCTGCCGGACATCGGCATCAACCTCAGCCTGCGCCTGGACGGCCTGGGGTTCCTGTTCGCCCTGCTGATCCTGGGCATCGGCCTGCTGGTGATTCTCTACGCCCGTTACTACCTTTCCGAACAGGAGCCGATGGGGCGCTTCTTCGCCTTCCTGCTGCTGTTCATGGGCTCCATGCTCGGCGTGGTGCTGGCGGAAAACCTGTTGCTGATGATGCTGTTCTGGGAGCTCACCAGCCTGTCGTCGTTCCTTCTCATCGGCTTCTGGGGCAGCCGCTCCGATGCCCGCAAGGGCGCGCGGATGGCCCTGACCGTCACCGGCGGCGGCGGCCTGGCGTTGCTGGCCGGAATCCTGCTGCTCGGCCACATCGCCGGCAGCTTCGAGCTCACCCAGGTACTGGCGGCTGGCGAGGCGGTCCGCGCCCACGCCCTGTACCCGCTGGTGCTGGTGCTGATCCTGCTCGGCGTATTCACCAAGTCGGCGCAGTTCCCGTTCCACTTCTGGCTGCCCCATGCGATGGCGGCGCCGACCCCGGTGTCCGCCTACCTGCACTCGGCGACCATGGTCAAGGCCGGGGTGTTCCTGCTGGCGCGCCTCTACCCGGCGCTGGCCGGCACCGAGTGGTTCTTCTACCTGGTCAGCCTGAGCGGACTGGTGACGTTGCTGCTGGGTGCCGGCATGGCGCTGTTCCAGCACGACCTGAAAGGCCTGCTGGCCTACTCGACGATCAGCCACCTGGGCCTGATCACCCTGCTGTTCGGCCTCGACTCACCGCTGTCGAACGTCGCCGCGGTGTTCCACATCATCAACCACGCCACCTTCAAGGCCTCGCTGTTCATGGCTGCCGGGATCATCGACCACGAGACCGGCAGCCGCGACATGCGCCTGATCAACGGGATGTGGCGCTACCTGCCGCACACCGCGGTGCTGGCCATCGTCGCCTCGCTGGCGATGGCCGGGGTGCCGCTGCTCAACGGCTTCCTCAGCAAGGAGATGTTCTTCGGCGAAACCCTCAGCCAGAACCTGCTGGGCAGCTTCAACTGGATGGTTCCGGCGATGGCGACCCTGGCCGGGGTATTCTCGGTGGCCTACTCGCTGCGCTTCGTCCACGACGTGTTCTTCAACGGCGAACCGGCCCGGCTGCCCAAGTTTCCGCCTCACGAGCCGCCGCGCTACATGAAGGTGCCGGTGGAGATCCTGGTGTTCCTCTGCCTGCTGGTCGGCATGCTGCCGGCCTACACCGTGGCGCCGCTGCTGGCCACCGCCGCCAGGGCCAGCCTCGGTGGCCACCTGCCGGAATACAGCCTGGCGATCTGGCACGGCTTCAACCTGCCGCTGCTGATGAGCGTGGTGGCGCTGGTCGGTGGGGTTCTGGTGTACGTCCTGCGCAAGCCGCTGTTCAACTGGTACGCCGGGTTGCCGGAGATCGACGCCAAGCTGGTCTTCGAACAGCAGGTGCAGCGCGTGGTGATGCTGGCTGAACGCTTCACCGCCTGGCTGGAGAACGGTTCGCTGCAACGTTACCTGGCCTGGCTGCTGGGCGTGGCGGTGCTCGTGGTGGTGGTCGAGCTGGTGCCGCTGACGAGCCTGACCGGTTCGCGCGGCCTGACCCCGCTGGACGGGATCACCGCCCTGGGCATGCTGGTGCTGGCCTTCAGCGGCCTGGCCACGGCGCTGTTCCACCGCATGCGCCTGGTCGCGCTGCTGGTCCTCAGCGTCGCCGGCCTGCTGGTGGCGCTGGCCTTCGCCCGCTTCGCGGCGCCGGACCTGGCGCTGACCCAGCTGTCGGTGGAAGTGGTGACCATGGTCCTGCTGATGCTGGCGCTGTATTTCCTGCCCTCGCGCACCCCGGCGGAGTCCTCCAGCCTGCGGGGCCTGCGCGACGTGGTGCTGGCCGGCGGGGTCGGCACCATGGTCGCGCTGCTGGCCTACGCGGTGCTGACCCGACCCTACGAGAGCATCGCCGGGTTCTTCGTCGAGAACAGCGTCTCCGGTGGCGGCGGCTACAACGTGGTGAACGTGATCCTGGTGGACTTCCGCGGCTTCGATACCCTCGGCGAGATCAGCGTGCTGGCGATCGCCGCGGTCGGCATTCATGCGATGCTCGCCGGCTTCGCTCTGCACAAGCCGACCTGCGATCCGCAGGGACGCAACTGGGCCCACGCCAAGCATCCGCTGATCCTGGAAACCCTGTCGCGAGTGCTGCTGCCGCTGGCCCTGCTGATCTCGGTGTTCATCTTCCTGCGCGGGCACAACCTGCCGGGCGGTGGTTTCATCGCCGGCCTGGTGACCGCCATCGCCCTGGTGCTGCAGTACATCGCCAGTGGCTCGCAGTGGGTCGAGCAACGCCTGCCGCTGAACTACGCGGCGATGGCCGGCGCCGGGGTGCTGATCGCCGGGCTCACCGGGCTCGGCAGCTGGCTGTTCGGCTATCCGTTCCTGACCTCGGCGTTCGGCCACTTCGAGTTGCCGCTGATCGGCGAGATCGAGTTGGCCACGGCGATGCTGTTCGACCTGGGCGTGTACCTGACGGTGGTCGGCGCCGCGCTGCTGATCCTGTCCTACCTCGGCAAGCTGAGCCTGATGCCTGAACCCGTCGCGAAAGAGGAGGCGCTCTGATGGAAACCCTGTTCGCCATCACCCTCGGCCTGCTCACCGCCAGTGGCGTCTACCTGCTGCTGCGGGCGCGGACCTTCCCGGTGGTGCTCGGCCTCACCCTGATCTCCTATGCGGTCAATCTGTTCCTCTTCGCCATGGGCCGGCTCAGCGGCAGCGTCGCGGTGATCGGCACCCCCGGCGAGTACGGCGACCCGTTGCCGCAGGCGCTGGTGCTGACCGCGATCGTCATCGGCTTCGCCATGACCGCATTCGTCGTGGTCCTGGCCCTGCGTGGCCTCGGCGACCTCGGCAGCGACCATGTCGACGGACGCCCGGACGAGGAGGAGTCGCGCCCATGAGTCACTGGCTGATCCTGCCGATCCTGGTCCCGCTGTTCGCCGGCAGCCTGCTGCTGTTGCCACTGGCCGAGCGCTGGCAGCGCGGCCTGTCGCTGCTGGCGAGCCTGGCGCTGATCCCGTTGAGTCTGCTGCTGTTGCGCACCGCCGCCAGCGGCGACCTGACCGTCTATGCCCTGGGCAACTGGGCCGCGCCGTTCGGCATCGTGCTCCTGCTCGACCGCCTCGCCGCGCTGATGCTGCTGGCCACCGCCGTGCTCGGCAGCGCCGCGCTGATCTACGCGCTGCGCGGCGACGACCGGCTGGGCAAGCACTTCCACGCGCTGTTCCAGTTCCAGCTGCTGGGCATCAACGGCGCCTTCCTCACCGGCGACCTGTTCAACCTGTTCGTGTTCTTCGAGATCCTCCTGATCGCCTCCTACGCGCTGCTCCTGCATGGCGGCGGCGCGGAGCGGGTACGCTCGGGCCTGCACTACGTGATCCTCAACCTGGTCGGCTCGGCGTTCTTCCTGATCGCCGTGGGCACCCTGTACGGCCTCACCGGCACCCTGAACATGGCCGACATGGCGCAGAAGATCGCCCTGGCCGACGCCGGGCGCGCACCGCTGCTGGGCGCCGCCGGGCTCCTGCTGCTGGTGGTGTTCGCCCTGAAGGCGGCATTGCTGCCGCTGTACTTCTGGCTGCCGCGCGCCTATGCCGCGGCCAGCGCGTCGGTGGCGGCGCTGTTCGCGATCATGACCAAGGTCGGCATCTACTCGATCCTGCGTGTCTACACCCTGGTCTTCGGCGAGGGCGCCGGCGAACTGGCCAACCTGGCCCAGGCCTGGCTCTGGCCGCTGGCCCTGGCGACCCTCGCCCTGGGCGCCGTCGGCGCGCTGGCGGCGCGCACCCTGCAAGGCCTGCTGGCCTACCTGGTGGTGGTCTCCGCCGGGACCCTCCTGGCCGGCGTGGCGCTGGGCACCGAGCGGGCGCTGGCGGCGTCGCTGTATTACCTGTTGCACAGCACCTGGATCGCCGGTGGGCTGTTCCTGCTCGCCGACCTGATCGTCCGCCAGCGCGGCGACAAGGCCGGCGACCTGGTCCAGGGGCCGGCGTTGCAGAACCCGGCGCTGCTCGGCGGCGCCTTCTTCCTCGGTGCCATCGCCGTCGCCGGCCTGCCGCCGCTGTCGGGGTTCTTCGGCAAGGTCATGCTGCTCCAGTCGGTCGCCCCGGGCGGCCAGGCGCTGGCGCTGTGGAGCGTGGTGCTGGGCGGTGGCCTGGCGGCGCTGGTGGCGCTGAGCCGCGCCGGCAGCACGTTGTTCTGGCGCACCGGGCACACCGTGCTCGGTAGCGCCGAACTGGACCACGGCCGGCTGTTCGCCTGCATCCTGCTGCTGGCCGCAGGTCCGTTGCTGGTGGTCGCGGCCAAGCCGCTGCTGGCCTATGTCCAGGCCACCGCCGCGCAGTTGCATGACCTCGACCTGTATCGCCAGATCGCCACCCGCGGAGGTGCAGCATGATCAGCCGTTCCCTGCCACGTCCACTCCTGCGCGTGCTGCCTCATCCGGTGCTCAGCGTGCTGCTGGTGCTGGTCTGGCTGTTGCTGGTGGACTCCTTCGCCCTCGGCCAGTGGTTGCTGGGCGCCTTCCTCGGGGTGGGTATCCCGCTGCTGACCAACCGCCTGCTGGTCGGGCGCAGCCAGGAGTGGCACCCGTTCCTGCTGCTGAAGCTGCTGGTGCTGGTGATGTGGGACATCCTCGTCGCCAATCTCCAGGTCGCCCGTCTCACCCTGGGGCCGGTCGAGCGACTGCGTCCGGCGTTCGTCGAGGTGCCGATCGACCTGGAGAACGACCTCGCCATCAGCGTGCTGGTGAGCATCGTCTCGCTGACCCCGGGGTCGGTGTCGTCGGACCTCAGCGACGATCGCAAGACCCTGCTGGTGCACGGCCTCGACGTGCCGGACAAGGACGCGCTGGTCGCCGAGATCAAGCAACGCTACGAGGCGCCGCTGAAGGAGATCTTCCCATGCTCGCTTACGTGATCCCGCTGTGCCTGGCGCTGCTCGGCCTGGCCCTGGTGCTGACCCTGGCGCGCCTGGTCAGGGGGCCATGCCTGCCGGACCGTGCGCTGGCGCTGGACACCCTGTACGTGAATGCCATCGCGCTGCTGATGCTCTACGGCATCTGGCGCGACAGCGACCTGTTCTTCGAGGCGGCGCTGCTGATCGCGGTGCTCGGTTTCGTCGGCACGGTGGCGGTGGCCAAATACATGCTGCGCGGAGACATCATCGAATGAACGGCGAACCCCTGGGCCTGTGGCTGGAAATCATCGTCTCGGCATTCCTCCTGCTGGGCAGCGCCTTCGTCCTGATCGGCGCGATAGGCCTGTACCGCCTGCCGGACTTTTTCATGCGCCTGCATGGCCCGACCAAGGCGACCACCCTCGGCGTCGGCGGGGTGATAGTGGCCTCGCTGGTCTACTTCTCCAACCGTCAGGCGGGGATCAGCCTCCATGAGTTGCTGATCAGCCTGTTCCTCTTCATCAGCGCCCCGGTGAGCGCCTACATGCTGGCCAAGGCCGCGGTGCTGCAGCAGTTGCCGCTGGCGAAGAAGACTCGCGGCAAGCCCTGGGAGCAATGAGGCCCGGGACCGGCGCAACAGTTTTGCCCGGCTTCTGTGCCTGTCGGCGCGGCTAGCCGGCTGCCTATACTGGGAATCCGTTTTCCGGCGCCGACTGGCGCCCGTGCTGGAGGTTCCCTTTGACTCGGACGCGCTGGTTCGCCCTGGCCTGCCTGATCCTGGCGATGGCGCTGTGGGGCAGTTCGTACGTGGTGCTGAAGGTCGCCTTCCGCGAACTGCCGCCGCTCTGGGTGATCTTCGCCCGCATGGCCCTCGGCAGCCTGGTGTTCCTCGCCGCCTGGCGCTGGCGCGGACGTATCGACTACCGTCCGGGCGACTGGAAGTACCTGCTCGGCCTGGCCGCCTGCGAACCCTGCCTGTACTTCCTCTGCGAATCCTTCGCCCTGCAGTACACCAGCGCCGCCCAGGCCGGGATGATCACCGCGCTGCTGCCGCTGCTGGTGGCGGTGGGCGCCTGGCTGCTGCTGCACGAGCGGATCGGCCGGATGACCTGGATCGGCTTCGGCCTGGCGGTGCTCGGTTCGATCTGGCTGAGCCTCGCCGGCGAGCCCGACCTGCATGCGCCGCGACCTTTGCTGGGCAACTTCTTCGAACTCCTCGCGATGCTCTGCGCGACTGGCTATACCCTGTTGCTGAAGCACCTGTCGGCGCGCTACTCGGCGTTCGCCCTGACCGCCATGCAGGCCTTCGTCGGCACGCTGTTCTTCCTGCCGCTGGCGCTGGCCAGCGCCGAACTGCCGAGCCAGCCCAGCGCACTGGGCATCCAGGCGGTGGTGTATCTCGGCGTGGTGGTCACGGTAGGCGCCTACGGCCTGTACAACTTTGGCGTCGGTCGATTGCCGGCCAGCCAGGCCTCGGGGTTCATCAACCTGATTCCGGTCTTCACCCTGGTATTCGCCGCGCTGTTCCTCGGCGAAACCCTCAACGGCCCGCAGCTGCTCGCCGCCGGCCTGGTCTTCATCGGCGTCGCCATCAGCCAGTGGCGCAGCGCCGCGCCGCCGCCTCCGGCCGGCGTCCTCAACTGAAGGAGTAGGCATGACCCTCGACCACCGGCAGTGGGCCCGTGAGGCGATCCGCATCATCGAGGCGGATTTCCAGCGCAGCGCCGATACCCACCTGATTCCCCTGGAGACCCCCGGCCTTCCGGGTGTCGAACTGTATTTCAAGGACGAGTCCAGCCACCCCACCGGCAGCCTCAAGCACCGCCTGGCACGCTCGCTGTTCCTCTATGCGCTGTGCAATGGCTGGCTCAGGCCGGCCGCGCCGGTGATCGAGGCGTCGAGCGGTTCCACGGCGATTTCCGAAGCCTATTTCGCGCGCCTGCTGGGCCTGCCCTTCATCGCCGTGATGCCGGCCAGCACGTCGAAGGAAAAGATCGCGCAGATCGCCTTCTATGGCGGGCAGAGCCATCTGGTGGACGACCCTACGCAGATCTACGCCGAGTCCGAGCGCCTGGCGCGGGAGAGCGGCGGACACTTCATGGACCAGTTCACCTACGCCGAGCGCGCCACCGACTGGCGGGCGAACAACAACATCGCCGAGTCGATCTTCCAGCAGATGCGCCACGAACCGCACCCGACCCCGACCTGGCTGGTCTCCAGCCCCGGAACCGGCGGCACCCTGGCGACCCTCGGCCGCTACGTGCGCTATCGCCAGCACTGCACCCGGGTGCTCTGCGCCGACGCCGAGCGCTCGGTATTCTTCGACGCCTACGTCAGCGGCGACCGCGGCCTGACCCTGGATTGCGGCTCGCGGATCGAGGGCATCGGGCGGCCGCGGGTCGAGGCGTCATTCCTGCCGGAGGTGATCGACGCCATGGTCAAGGTACCGGACGCCTGGTCGCTGGCGGCCATGCATTACCTGGCGCGGCGCCTCGGCCGGCGGGTCGGCGGTTCCAGCGGGACCAACCTGATCGGCGCCCTGGTGGCCGCGCGGCAGATGGTGGCGGCGGGGGAGACGGGCTCGCTGGTGGCGATCCTCTGCGACGGCGGCGAACGCTATGCGACCACCTATTACGATCCGGTCTGGCTGGCCAGGCAGGGCCATGCGCTGGAACCCCTGATCGAGGCGGTGGCTGCCTGCGTCGAGCGCGGCGTGGCGCTGCCCGACGGACTGTTGGTGGCTGGATTTTGACGGAGGGGACATGAACCGTTTGCGAGCTGCCGAAGCCGGCGATATCGAGGCCATGACCGACCTGTTGCTGAGCCACGGGCCGAATCCCTGGAACCATTTGCCGGAGGAGGAGGTTCGTGCGCATCTGCGGGCCATCGCCGGCGGCGAGGTACGTGCCGTCCTGGCCGAGCGCGACGAGCGGCTGCTGGGGTTCGCCAGCTTCCGTCGCACCGAGGATTTCGCCCATTACCAGCCGCAGCGTGCCGATGCGCCGCGGGCCTATATCTGCGAGGCGGTAGTGCATCCGGCGGCGGCCGGCCAGGGTCTCGGCAGCGCGTTGCTGGAGGCGGTGCTGGCCCGGCTGGCCGACGAAGGCATCGAGGACGTCTATATCGATCGCCACGAAGAGAACCTGGCGTCGGCGGGAATGATGCGCAAGGCCGGCTTCGTCGAGCTGGAAACCTATGCCGATCCGGCGCGGCGGCCGAACGGCTCGGGGCGCTCGACGGTATGCCATCGCAATCTTTCCCTCCAGCGCGAAGCCGCACGGTGAGTTTCATCCGTCTCAAGGTGCGCGCCGCTTTCATGGTCCACGGCTATGACGCGGACAACCGGGAAATCGTCGAGCAGATCGGCGAGGAACGGTTCGTCGAGAAACTGCTGCGCGTCGAGCGTATCCAGTCGGTCAGCGAGAAGTACCTGCTGGTCAGCGTTTCCCATGGTCCCGTCGCCTACTGGGAGTACGAAGGCGGCCTGGCGGCATTGCGGCGGCGCCTGGAACAGGCCGGACTGCTGTTCTGAACGGGAGACGGGCCGCCGTGGCGGCCCGTGTCGTCACTTGCCCAGCGCGCCCGGATAGGCGCAGCCGCGCAGCGTCTCGCCGTCGATGCGCAGCTCGGCGGAATAGCTGCTGAAGGCGCCGCTCATGCTGTCGCTGCAGGGCGACGGGGCGATCCACAGCTCGACCTTCTTGCCGTTCGCCTCGCTGGAGTAGCTGGTGCTGCCGTTGGGTAGCTCCTCGGCGACATAGGGCAGGGCCAGGGCTTCGTGCTCCGGGCGATCCAGGCGCAGGCCCTGGTTGTTCACCCTGGCGCTCCAGAACGGCTCGTTGCCATTGGCGGCGAAGGTCAGCAGCTTGAAGTTCGGATCGTCGCAGCCGGGGCCCTCGTTCTGCACGCGGTACAGTCGGCTGACCTCCAGCTTGCCGTCGGTGCCGCGCGCCTTGGCCGGGCCCATGGTGCCGCGCAGGTCGACGAACAGGCCCTGGGCGCCGTCGTCGAACAGGGCGTCGGCTTCGCGACGCAGGCCGGTATTGGCCACGTCCTCGACGCTGAACAGGCGTTTCTCGGCGCAGGGGCGGAATTGCAGCGCGCCGTTGATCTTCACCAGTTCGCCCTGGAAGCGGGTGTCTACACTGGTGCTCGGCGATTCGGGCTTCCACACCTGGCAGGCGGCGAACAAGGGGAGCAGGCTGTAGACCAGCAGACGGGCAGGGCGCATAAGGAAGACTCCATCGAAAATGCGCCCACGTTACCGAGCGTCCGGGCCGAGCTCAAGTCCGATCGGCCTTCACTATGACCGGGGAGGCGAACGATGATCCAATGCAAGCGAGTCTACGAACCGGCGTCGCCCGCCGATGGCCGGCGCGTCCTGGTGGACCGGCTGTGGCCGCGCGGCATCCGCAAGGAAGCGCTGGCCATGGACGACTGGTTGAAGGAGGTGGCGCCGTCCAGCGAGGTGCGCAAGCGGTTCAGCCACGACCCGGCGCTATTCGACAGCTTCCGCGAGCGCTACCGCGCCGAGCTGCAGGCCCATCCGGAACATTGGTGGGGCCTGCTCGACAGCGCCCGCGAGGGCACCCTCACCCTGCTCTATGGCGCCCACGACCAGCGGCACAACAACGCCGTGGTGCTGGCCGAATTCCTCGAGGAGGAACTCGACCGGCAACAACCGGGCAGTTCGCCGACCTGCTATGCGGACCGCCTGTCCTGACCGGCGTCCCTTACCAGATCCGATACACCTGCCCGGTCTGCGCACCTTCCACGCTGCGCGCGTAGCCCAGCGCCGCATCGGCCGCCGGTACCGGCTTGAAGCCGCGGAAGTAGGGGGCGTAGCCAGGCATCGCCTCGCTGATCACGGTCGGACTCACGGCGTTGATCCGCAGGCCGCGCGGCAGTTCGATGGCGGCGCCGCGCACGAAGCCTTCCAGAGCGCCGTTGACCATGCTCGCGGAACTGCCGGAGCGGATCGGCTGGTCGCTGAGAATGCCGCTGGTGAGGGTGAAGGAGCCGCCGTCGTTGGCGTATTCGCGGCCGATCAGGACCAGGTTGACCTGGCCCATCAGCTTGTCGCGCAGACCGAGCTGATACTCGACCTCGCCCATCTCTTCCAGCGCGCCGAAGTGCACCTTGCCGACCGCGGCGACCAGCGCGTCGAAGCGACCGGTCTTTTCGAACAGGGCACGGATCGAGGCGGCGTCGTTGATATCGACCTGGAAGTCGCCGCTGCTGTGGCCGACCCGGACGATCTCGTGGCGTTCGCCGAGTTCCTTGTCGATACCTTTGCCGAGGGTGCCACTGGCACCGATGAGGATGATCTTCATGCGAGCCTCTCGTTGGAATGAAGGAAGACGGTTTCCAGTGTAGAGTCGGCTTTGGTGTGGATAATCCAGCCAATCGTCAACCTTTCGTTTCCATGGGGAAACAGTCGTGAAAGACCTGGAAGACCTGGCCGCTTTCGCCGTGCTCGTCGAACTGGGCAGCTTCACCCGCGCCGCCGAACGCCTGGGTTGCAGCAAGGGGCAACTGTCGAAGCGCATCGGCGCCCTTGAGCGGCAGCTCGGCGTGATCCTGTTGCACCGCACCACCCGGCGACTGTCGCTGACCGCCGCGGGCGCCGCGCTGCTGCCCGAGGCGCAGGCGCTGCGAGCCCAGGCGCAACGCGCGCGGCAGGCGGTGGCGCGGCTGCAGGAGTCGGTGGAAGGACAGGTGCGGGTGACCTTGCCGGTGTCGTTGGGCGAGACGCTGTTCGATGCCCTGCTGGAGGACTTCCAGGCGCGTTATCCGCTGCTGCGCGTCGAGCTGGACCTGTACAACGGCCTGCGCGACCTGGTCGGCGAGGGCTTCGACCTGGCGATCCGCGCCGGCGTGGACCAGGACGCGCGGCTGGTGGCGCGGCCGTTGTTCGTCCTGCAGGAAATCACCTGCGCGAGCCCCGCCTACCTGGCGCGGCATGGCGAGCCGTTGCGTCCGGGCGAGCTGCGCGAGCGCGAGTGCCTGCTCAACTCGCACTACAGCGGGCACGAGGAGTGGCTCTACCACCGTCGCCACCGGCTGGAGCGGGTAGCGGTCTCGGGCTTCCTCGCCAGCAACCACTACAGCCTGTTGAAGAAGGCCGCGCTGGCCGGCGCCGGCATCGCCCGGCTGCCGTCGTACATGGTCCATGACGAACTGGGCGATGGTCGGCTGGCCTGGCTGCTGCGCGACTACCAGACGCGCAGCACGCCGATGTTCCTCGTCCACCCGTTCCAGGGCGGCCTGCCGCGGCGTACCCAGGTGCTCGCCGACTACCTGCTCGACTGGTTCGAGCGCAGCCGGCGACAATTGATCGGCCTGCAGGGTTGAACATTTCGCCGCGACACGGCTCTATTGCACTCCGAGCCGGCCCGATGCCGGGCCGGGACCCATCGCGGGCCCGTCGTCGCACAAGGAAGGCGACGGAACGTGGCAGAATTGCGCACCGGACCGCTCGAGCGCGAGCGGACGCCACTCATCGAACGCTTGGATAGGGACATGCAAAGCAGCTTTCCGCAATCGAACACTCCCCAGATCCGTCGCGCCGGAGTCGATCTCAACGGCGTGATGTCGGTGCTCAGCAAGCACCTCTATTCCACGCCCACCGTGGCCTTGCGCGAGCTGGTGCAGAACGCCCACGACTCGATCCTCCGCCGCCGCCTGGAGCAGCCCGACTGGCAGGGCCCTTCGCGGATCGAGGTGATCGGCGATAGCGCCAGCAATACCGTGCGCATCGTCGACACCGGCGCCGGGCTCACCGAGCACGAAATCCATGCCTACCTGGCCACCGTCGGCGTCGGCTACACCCGTGGGCTGCGCCAGTCCGGCCACGAGGACAGCGGGCTGATCGGCATGTTCGGCCTGGGCTTCCTCTCCGCCTTCGTGCTGGCCCGCCGGGTCAGCGTGCGGACCACTTCCTACCAGCAGCCGGAACTGGGTTTCTGCTACGTCTCCAGCAACGCCGAGCAGTACAGCGTGACGCCGATGCCGGCGCGGCCGGTGGGCACCGAGATCACCCTCGAACTGCAGGACGAGTACAGCGCGCTGACCCAGGCCGCGCGTCTGCGCGAGATCCTCGAACGCTACTGCGTGCTGCTGCGCGAGCCGATTCACGTCGGTGGCGACGCCCAGCCGATCAACCCGGAGCCGCCGCCGTGGCGGCTGGCCGCCGATGCCGCGTTGCACCCCCTGCAGCAGCGACGCCGCGACCTGGAGTTCGCCGCGCGCTTCGAACACGACTTCGAGCCGATCTGCTGCCTGCCGGTGCGGCCCGACGAGCGGGTCGACGTGCGGGGCCTGCTGTGGATCCAGGACGGTGGCACCTATGGCACCAGCGACAACCGCAATCTCTCGGTTTTCCTCCGCGGCATGCTGCTCGACGATGACGCCCGCGACCTGCTGCCGTCCTGGGCCGGTTTCGTCGGCGGGGTGATCGAGTCGAACCGCCTGACGCCCACCGCCAGCCGTGAGGACCTGCAGCGCGACGACCATTACGCGGCGATCCAGCATGCGCTGGCCGAGGCGCTGATCGCCGGGCTCGGCGAGGTCGCCCGGCAGCAGCCGGAGGCATGGCGACGGGTCCTGCTGCGGCACAACGAAGCCCTGCTGGGTGCGGCGCTGTGCGACGAGCGACTGTTCGCGCTGATGATGGACAGCCTGCGCGTACCCACCTCGCAAGGCGACCTCCCGGCCTCCGAACTCCTTTCGCGCGGCGCGGTGCACGTGCTGTTGGACAACGACAGCGGCTTCGAGGAAATGCTGTTCCGCGCCATGGGCGTACCGGTGGCCCATGGCAATCGCTATGCGGTGGTACCTTTTCTGCGTCGCTGGGCCCAGGCCAAGGGCCAGCGCCTGGTGGAACTGGGCACCGAGCAGGGCAACCGCCAGTTGTTCCGCCTGGATCGTCTGCCCGAGCGCGAGACCGCCTGGCTTGCCGAGCAGCTGGGCAGCGCCGGGGAGGAACTGGTGATCGCCCGCTTCAGCCCCGAGGAACTGCCGCTTGTGGTAGTGCCCGACCGCGACGCCGAACTCAAGCGCCGGCTGGAGGACGACGAGGCCGACAAGCGTATCTCCACCGCGGCGTTGCGCCTGGCCCGGCAGTTCACCCGCAAGCTCGACAATCGCCAGCCGAGCCGGCTCTACGTCAACCTCGACAATCCGGCGGTGCAGGCGCTGCTGGCGGCCGTCGGCGAGGAGCGCGGCGAAGCGGCCCATGCTGCGCTGCTGCTGCGCTCGTTCAAGGTGATCATCGCCGGTCAGGGGCGCGGCCAGCCCGCGACCTCGCTGAACCAGGCCCTGGCCGGACTCGCCGATTCGGTGAAGCGCCTGCTGGGGTAATAAGAAAATTCGCAACACGCCTGATGGAGACTGAAGCATATGGATATCTGGAACTGGGTGGAAAAGCTCCGCGCCGACCTGCGTGAAGCCGGCCAGGAGCAGAGTGCGCGGCTGATCGACGAACTCACCGCGTACGTCTGCGACCTCGAGGTGGAGCGCGCCGAGGCGCTGTTGCCGGAGGTCAAGGCGCTGAGCCGGACGTTGAACAACCCGTGGCTGGAAATCTTCGTCCGCCACTGGGAAATGCGTAACCGGGTCGGCAACCAACTGGAGGGCGAGACCGCCCTGGCCGACGCCGTTTCCCTGTTCGAACTGGCCAACCGCGACGACACCCAGGCCTGCCCGCAGTCGGTCTGCGTGACCCAGGACCTGGCGTCGTGCTACGCCAACGTCGACGGCCCCGGCTGGGTGGAGGAGCGCATCGAGGTCTGTGACGAGACCCTGGCGCGGATCGACCCGACCTGGGCCTGCTTCCACTGCCTGAGCAACGAGAAGGCCGAGGCGCTGCTCGACGACGGGCGCGGCGAAGACGCCCTGGCCTTCCTCGCCGAACAGGAGAAGAAGATCCTCGACGCAGGGGAGGAGGTGTTCGACAGCCTCCTGGAGATGCGCGTGGCGATCCTCCTGAGCCTGGGCCGCGCCGAACAGGCGTTGGCCCTGATCGGCGAGATGGAGGACAAGGTCGAAGGCGCGGAGTGGAACAACATCAGCCAGCCACGGCGCCTGTACAAGGCCCATGCGCTGGCCTTGCTGGCGCGCGACGAGGAAGCCCTGGAGGCGCTGCTGCCGTTCTCCGAGATCGCTCCGCGCTACCGCACGATCTGGCTGCGCGCGGTCTACCTGCTGCTGCAACGGACCCCGGAGCGCAACACCTGGGACTTCGGCGGGCGCCTGCAGCAGATGCTCGAACACTACTCGCAGAAGGGCGCGCACCGGGTGGTCGTCGACGTCGCCAGCCAGGCCATCCGCCTCGCCTTGCAACGCGGTTCGGTGTGGAGCGCCAGGCGTCACCTGGCGCTGGCCGAGCGACATGCGCAACAGTTGCAGCGCGATCGCGGCGCCAGCGAACTGCTCGCCGGGCTGCGGACGGAAATCGACGCCGCGCCGCAGCAGCAGGACCTGCCTGTGCCGGCCGCGGAACTGCTCGACTGGCTGGCGGCGCAGGGCGCCGAAGACTCGCCGCGCAACCCGGAGAAGGAGGTGCAGTGGCTGCTCCAGGCGCTGGCCGAGCGACCCGACGATACCGCCCTGCGCGAAGTGGCCGCCTCGGCGCTGCAAGCGTGTTCCGCCGACGACGAGGCCATCGACCTGCTCTGGGAATACGTCGAACGCCACACCGACGAGGAACAGCAGCTGGCCTACTACCTGCTCAACGCCTTGCTGGCGCGCGGCGAGTACGACCAGGTCAAGCGTCTGGGACGGCTCTACGCCGACAGCGTGCCGCTGATCGCCCTGTGGAGCGAGGTTAAGCTGGCCGAGAAACTCAACGACTGGCCGGAACTGGAGCGCGCCTGCCAGTCGGTGCTGGAGCTTTCCCCCGGCTCGCTGGGGGCCCACAGCCTGCTGGGCAAGGCGCTGATGGAGCAGGATCGCTTCGCCGAGGCGGCGCTGGCCTACCAGCGACTGGCCGGCAAGCTGGAGGAACCGCAGTCGGTGCAGTGGGACCAGATGACCGCCGCCAGCGCCGCGCGCGACTGGACGATGCTGCGCGAGGTCGCTGCCGGGATGGGCATGGAGTTCGCCGCTGGCGAGGGGCCGATCGAGGAAGACTGGGGCTGGGTGATCGTCCGCTACATCGAGGATGGCGAGGCGCTCGACTACTATGCCCGGCGCACCGGCCCGGTGACCGCGCGGGTCCTGGAGAACGCCCCGGGCAACCGCGGCCAGCGGGTCGGCGACTGGGTGGTGTTCGACGCCGGGCTGATCTACCCGGCGCCGGAGGACGAAGAGGAGCGCAAGCGCTTCGTGCCCACCTATGCCGTGGTGCATGTGCTGGAGGGCGGCGGCTATTCGCCGAGCTGGCTGGTGGACGGGGTGTATCCCGGCGAGGAAGCCTTCGACGCCTTCCGTGAGGCCATGGACGCGCGCGGCTGGAAGGTCTGGGTGCACAGCAACCGCGACTACCAGATCACCGATGCCAGCAGCGGCGAGGAATTGCGGGCGATCTACTTCACCGTGGCGACGCCCGCGCAGTTGGCCCCGCGCGAGCTGCACCAGGCGTTGCAGGAGGCCACCGGCCAATGGCCGCACCGGATGTGCTGGCTGCGCCTGGCGGAAGCGGCGGAGGTCGACACCCAGCCGCACCTGGATGCCATCGAGCGCTACGGCCTGTAGCCAGCAGGTCATGCCGGTCAGTTAAGAAAACGGCGCTTCCTCAAGCGAGGGAAGCGCCGTTTTCTTGGGCCTTCTCATCGAGGAGCGAGAAGCCTCTCGCTCAAAGGCTTGACTGACTGGCATTAGCCCATCAGGACCGTTTTCGTATCCGCTGATGTCTCCGGCGGGACGGTGCTCAGCCGCCGAGGTAGGCGTCGCGCACCTTCGGGTTGGTCAGCAGGGCGGCGCCGGTGTCGTGCATGACGATCCGGCCGTTCTCCAGCACGTAGGCGCGGTCGGCGAGCTTCAGCGCCTGGTTGGCGTTCTGCTCGACGAGGAACACGGTGACGCCTTCGCGACGCAGCTGCTCGATGATCTCGAAGATCTGCTGGATGATGATCGGCGCCAGGCCGAGCGAAGGTTCGTCCAGCAGCAACAGCTTCGGCTTGCTCATCAGCGCGCGGCCGATGGCGAGCATCTGCTGTTCGCCGCCGGACATGGTCCCGGCGCGCTGTTCGTAGCGTTCCTTCAGGCGCGGGAAGAGTTCCAGCACCTTGTCCATCTGCACCTGGTAGTCGTCCTTGTCGGTGAAGAAGCCGCCCATCGCCAGGTTTTCTTCCACCGTCAGGCGGGAGAATACCCGGCGGCCTTCCGGGACCACCGCGATGCTCTTGCGCATGATGCTGGAGGAGGGCAGGCCGACCAGCTCCTCGCCTTCGTAGCGGATGCTGCCGCTGGCCGCCTGCGGCGAGCCGCAGAGGGTCATCAGCAGGGTCGACTTGCCGGCGCCGTTGGCGCCGATCAGGGTGACGATCTCGCCTTTCTTCACTTCCACGCTGACGTCGTGCAGCGCCTGGATCTTGCCGTAGTAGGTGGAAACCTTGTGGAAACTCAGCATGCTCACGCTTCCCCCAGATAAGCCTTGATCACGTCCGGGTTGTCGCGGATCTGCTCCGGCGTCCCGTCGGCCAGGGGGGCGCCCTGGTTGATCACCACGATATGGTCGGAAATGCTCATCACCAGCTTCATGTCGTGCTCGATCAGCAGCACCGTCACGTTGTGCTCGCTGCGCAGCTTGGCGATCAGCGCCTTGAGGTCGTCGGTCTCCTTCGGGTTGAGGCCGGCGGCCGGCTCGTCGAGCATGAGGATCCGCGGGCGGGTCATCATGCAGCGGGCGATCTCCAGACGCCGCTGCTGGCCGTAGGCGAGGGTGCCGGCGCTGCGGTTGGCGAACTCGGTGAGGTTGACTTCCTCCAGCCAGTGCGCGGCGTACTCCATGGCCTCGCGCTCGCTGCGGCGGAACGCCGGGGTCTTGAACAGGCCGGCGAGGAAGTTGGTGTTGAGGTGGCGGTGCTGGGCGACCAGCAGGTTCTCCACCGCGGTCATTTCCTTGAACAGGCGGACGTTCTGGAAGGTCCGCACCACGCCCTTGCGAGCGATCCTGTGGCCGGGCAGGCCCTGGATCTCCTCGCCGTCGAGGCGGATCAGGCCGCCGGTGGGCTGGTAGAAGCCGGTCAGGCAGTTGAACACGGTGGTCTTGCCGGCGCCGTTCGGGCCGATCATCGAGACCACCTGCTTTTCCTCGACCTTCAGGTTGACGCCGTTGACGGCCAGCAGGCCGCCGAAGCGCATGGTCAGGCCGCTCACTTCGAGAATCGGTCGGCTCATGGCTTCAGCTCCAGGTGCGGGCGTTGCATCGGCAGCAGTCCCTGGGGACGCCAGATCATCATCACGATCATGGTCAGGCCGAAGATCAGCATGCGGTATTCGTTGAATCCGCGCATTTCCTGGAGCAGCACCATCACCACCGCGGCGAGGATCACGCCGAGCTGCGAACCCATGCCGCCGAGCACGACGATCGCGAGGATCATCGCCGACTCGATGAAGGTGAAGGACTCAGGCGTCACCAGGCCCTGGCGCGCGGCGAAGAAGCTGCCGGCGAAACCGGCGAAGCTGGCGCCGATGGTGAAGGCGGAGAGCTTGACGATGGTCGGGTTGAGGCCGAGCGCGCGGCAGGCCACCTCATCCTCGCGCAGCGCTTCCCAGGCGCGACCGATCGGCATGCGCATCAGCCGGTTGATCACGAACAGGGCCAGCAGCACCAGCAGCAGGGCGATGACATAGAGCAGGATGACCTTGTAGTTGGTGTTGTAGGCGATGCCGAAGAACTCGTGGAAGGTCTGCATGCCTTCCGGCGCGCGGCGCTCGAAAGTCAGGCCGAACAGGGTCGGCTTGGGGATCGAGCCGATGCCGTTGGGGCCGCCGGTGATCTCGGTCATGTTGCGCAGCAGGATGCGGATGATCTCGCCGAAGCCGAGGGTCACGATCGCCAGGTAGTCGCCGCGCAGGCGCAGCACTGGGAAGCCGAGGAGGAAACCGAACAGCGCGGCCATCATCCCGGCGATCGGCAGGGCGGTCCAGAAACCGAACCCGGCGTACTCGGCGAGCAGCGCGTAGGTGTAGGCGCCCACCGCGTAGAAGCCGACATAGCCGAGGTCGAGCAGGCCGGCCAGGCCGACCACGATGTTCAGGCCGATGCCGAGCATCACGTAGATCAGGATCAGGGTGGCGATGTCCACCGCCCCGCGCGAGGCGAAGAACGGCCAGACGAACGCCACCACGACCAGGGCGAGCACGGCCCAGCGCTGGGTCGACGGCAGGCTGAGGAAGTTCTTCAGGCCGCTGCCGTTGACCTTGTAACCGACCCCGCGGCCCAGCTTGAGCGGGATGCGGTCGCGGAACAGCTGCCAGACGAACATGGCCACGGCGGCCGCGGCGATGGTCCAGAGGGTCTGTGCGTCCGCGCCGAGGACCTCGAGCTTGATGCCGACGGTGCGCAGCTTCAGGCCGAGGATCGGATAGGACACCAGGATGACGAGGAGGGCGCTGAACAGAGCGCGCTTGAGGGACTGGCTCATACCTTTTCCACCTCCGGGCGACCGAGGATGCCGGTGGGCCGGAACAGCAGCACCAGGATCAGCAGGCCGAAGGCCACCACGTCCTTGTACTGGTCGCCGAACACGTCGGCGCCGAAAGCCTCGGCGACGCCCAGCAGCAAGCCGCCGAGCATCGCCCCGGGGATGCTGCCGATGCCGCCGAGCACCGCGGCGGTGAACGCCTTGATGCCGGCGAGGAAGCCGATGCCGGGGTTGATCACGCCGTACTGCATGCCCAGCAGCACCGCTGCCACGGCGGCGAGGGCGGCACCGATGACGAAGGTGAGGGCGATGATGTTGTTGCTGTTGATACCCAGCAGGTTGGTCATCTTCAGGTCCTCGGCGCAGGCGCGGCAGGCGCGGCCGAGGCGGGAGCGGGAGATGAACAGGGTGAGGCCGAACATCACCAGGAAGGTGACGACGAAGATCAGGATCTGCATATAGGAAATCACCACGCCGTTCATGCTGCTCTCGCCGAACACGAAGTTGCCGGGCAGCAGGGTCGGGATGGCTTTTTCCTTCGAGTCCTGCGACAGCATCACGGCGTTCTGCAGGAAGATCGACATACCGATCGCGGAGATCAGCGGGATCAGGCGGTTGCCGCCGCGCAGCGGGCGGTAGGCGACCCGTTCGATGCTGTAGCCGAAGGCGCTGGTGACGATGATGCTGGCGACGAACGCGGCGAGCATCATCAGCGGAACGCTGTCCAGCCCCATCATCGCCAGCAGGGTGATGGCGATGAAGGCGATGTACGAGCCGATCATGTACACCTCGCCGTGGGCGAAGTTGATCATGCCGATGATGCCGTAGACCATGGTGTAGCCGATCGCGATCAGCGCATAGGTGCTGCCGACGGTCAGGCCGTTAACCAATTGTTGCAGGTAGTGATAAATCTCGGGCATGGGACTCTCTCGCTAAACGCCCGCCGTTGTACGGCAGGAAAACGTTCGGCTCGCGGGTGTGGGGCCGGAACGCTGCTGAGACCCGCGACGATCCGGCGCGCGGCGGGCCGCCGGGACGCGGGGGAAAACCGGGCTCCCGTCCACCAACGGTGAACGCTGCCGGTCTTCGCCTGCCCCTGTCGGGCCGCCGTGCGCGGAATCATCTGCGGGTGCTAAAACAAAGCCCACGGTGGGTGACGTGGGCTTCGTACTGCAACGATGCTTACTTGACCTCGGTCCGGGTGGCGTCCTTGTGCCACTCGTAGACGGTGAAGTCGAAGTTCTTCAGGTCACCCTTCTCGTCGAACCCGAGAGTGCCGGTCGGCGTCTCGAAGGTATTGGCGCGCAGGGCCTCGGCGACCTTCTCCGGGTCGGCCGCGCCAGCCTTCTCGATGCCCTTGGCGATCACGGTCACGGCGGAGTAGGACGGCAGGACGAAGATGCCGCTCGGGTCCTGGTTCTTGGCCTTGAAGGCGTCGATCAGGGCCTTGTTCTTCGGATCCTGCTCGAAGGCCCGCGGCAGGGTCGCCAGCATGCCTTCCGAGGCGTCCCCGGCGATCGCCGTGATCTCGCTGTTGCCGACCCCTTCCGGACCCATGAAGCGCGCGTCCAGGCCGGCCTGCTTGGCCTGGCGCAGCAGCAGGCCCATTTCCGGGTGGTAGCCGCCGAAGTAGACGAACTGTACGCCGGCCTTCTTCAGCTTGCTGATCAGCGCGTTGAAGTCCTTGTCCCCGGCGTTCAGGCCCTCGAAGACAGCGACCTTGACACCCGCGGCCTCCAGGGTCTTCTTCACTTCGGTGGCGATACCTTCGCCGTACTGCTGCTTGTCGTGCAGCACCGCGATGGTCTTGTCCTTGTAGCGCTCGGCGATGAACTTGCCGGCCACCGGGCCCTGCATGTTGTCCAGGCCGATGGTGCGGAAGATCAGCTTGTAGCCGCGCGAGGTGATTTCCGGGGCGGTGGCCGAGGGGGTGATCATCAGCACGCCTTCGTCTTCGTAGATGTCGGTGGCGGGCTGGGTGGAGCTGGAGCAGACATGGCCGACCACGAACTTGACGCCGTCGTTGACCACCTTGTTGGCGACCGCCACGGCCTGCTTGGGATCGCAGGCGTCGTCGTAGATCACGCCTTCGAGCTGGGCGCCGTTCACGCCGCCTGCTTTGTTGATCTGTTCGATCGCCATCAGCGCACCGGCGCGCTGCATGTCGCCGTACTGGGCCACCGGACCGGTGACCGGGCCAGCCAGGGCGATCTTGATGGTGTCGGCGGCCATGGAGTAACTGGCGAACCCGGCCAGGGCCATCGCGGCGAACAGGCGGGATAGACGCTGAGTACCCTTCTTCATACGTGCTCCACTCTTCTTGTGTGTTGTCATTGTTGTAGTCTCGCGGCCGTGGCGGCCGGAGGAGACCGGGTGATCGTCATGGACGGACCCCGGGAACTGTACCGGTACAGTGTAGAGCGGCGCTTCGTCGCTTGAAAAGCACGGCACGGCGAGCTCCCGTGAATCCTGTCGCCTGGTTGACATAAACGTATAGAAAAACGGCGTGGGCCTGCATCACCTCCCTGGACCCGGTGTTCCTTCGGCTGTCGTGGGCTACCGGCGGACGCTATCATGGCGTCCATGCAATCCAGGTAGATCCCATGACAGAACAAACTAGCACCCTCTATGCCAAGCTGCTCGGCGAAACTGCGGTCATTTCCTGGGCCGAGCTGCAACCGTTCTTCGCCCGTGGCGCGTTGCTCCAGGTCGACGCCGCCCTGGACCTGGTGGAGGTCGCCGCGGCACTGGCCGAGGACGATCGCGAGAAGGTCGCGGCCTGGCTCGCCGGCGGAGGGCTGGGCAAGGTGGAAGAAGCGGCGGCGAAGGATTTCCTGGAGCGCGACCCGCCCCTCTGGGCAGTGGTGGTGGCGCCCTGGGTGGTCATCCAGGAGCGCGCGGAAAAAGAGACGTTGCACTGATCCAGGGCGGTTTTCTTTCCTCGGACCCTGGCTAGACTGATCCCGATTCCCACCAGGAGACTCGTCATGTTCGAACCCGGCCACCTCCATCTGGTCAGCCTGCCCGGCCTCGACCAGCAAGACATCAACATCCATATCCGCTACGAGGTGCGGCACAACGCCGAAAGCGGCGCCTATGTGCACTTCGACATGGACGGCGAGATCGACGGCAAGCCCTTCAGCGACTCCTTCGAGCTGCCGCGCGATACCGCCTTCAACTTCGCCAGCGACGCCACCCGGGTCGCCCAGAAGCACGGGCTGCACCCGAAATTCGGCGCGATCACCCGGGTGCACAAGGAATACGATGCGATGTTCGAGGACATCCGCGACAAGCTGCACGCCCACCCGGGCGAGCCGGTGGACCTGGAGCGGATCATCCGCCACGAGTGACGCGCTCCCTTTTGCCGACAAGGGAAGGGCCCGATATCCACGATATCGGGCCTTTTTCGTTTGCCGGGAAGGCGGGCCTGCCGCTTGCCACCCTTGCCGGCAAGCGGAAATGCCTTGCCGCTTGCCGCTGTCGGGAAGCTCCGTTTTTCATTCAACTATTTGAATTAAAAAGATTTTTTATATCTGGCACGCCCCTTGCTGAAGTATTGGCGACGATAGCCATACCGGCAAACAGGTTCGCAGCCATGAGCATCAGTTTCGACAGAGCACTCGGTATCCACCAGCAGGCCCTCAGCTTCCGCGCCCAGCGCGCCGAAGTGCTGGCCAACAACCTGGCCAACGCCGACACCCCGAACTACAAGGCTCGCGACCTGGATTTCGGCGCGGTTCTCGCCGAACAGAAGGACAAGGCCGCCAAGGGCACCTTCGCCACCCGCACCACCAACGAGCGGCATATCGCCGCCGAGGGCTTCGGCATGGGCGAGGGCAGCCTGCAGTACCGCATCCCGGTGCAGCCGTCGATCGACCAGAACACCGTCGACGCGCAGATCGAGCAGGCCAACTACGCCGAGAACGCCATGCACTTCCAGGCGTCCTTCACCTTCCTCAACAGCAAGTTCAAAGGGCTGGTCAGCGCCCTGCGTGGAGAGTAACCGCCATGTCCCTCGCCAGTGTCTTCAACATCGCCGGTAGCGGCATGAGCGCCCAGAGCACCCGCCTGAACACCGTGGCCAGCAACATCGCCAACGCCGAGACGGTTTCCTCCAGCGTCGACAAGACCTATCGCGCCCGCCATCCGGTGTTCTCCACCATGTTCCAGCAGGCCCAGGGCGACAGCGGTTCGCTGTTCGCCGACCAGGACAGTTCCGGGGCCGGTGTGCAGGTGCTGGGCATCGTCGAGGACCAGAGTTCGCTGATGCCGCGCTACGAGCCGAACCACCCGGCCGCGGACGCCAATGGCTATGTGTACTACCCGAACGTGAACGTGGTCGAGGAAATGGCCGACATGATTTCCGCCAGCCGCGCCTTCCAGACCAACGCGGAAATGATGAACACCGCCAAACAGATGATGCAGAAGGTCCTGACCCTGGGTCAGTGAGCGGAGTAGAGCATGAGCATCGATAACGTCAACAGCACTAATCGGGCCAGCGGTTCCGGCGCCACCGAGACCGGGCAGAGCGTCAAGGGCAGCAGCAACCTCGGCAAGGACGAGTTCCTCAAGCTGCTGGTCGCACAGCTGAAGAACCAGGATCCGATGTCGCCGCAGCAGAATGGCGAGTTCATCGCCCAGCTGGCCCAGTTCAGTACCGTCGAAGGCGTGCAGTCGCTGAACAAGAGCATGGAGAGCATCCTCTCCAACTATCAGTCGTCGCAGGCCCTGCAGGCTTCCTCGCTGGTGGGGCGCAAGGTCATCGTGGCGACCGACAAGTCGGTGGTGGATACCAAGGACACCTTCAAGGCATCCCTCAACCTGCCGGTCTCCAGCAGCAACGTCTGGGTCAACGTCTACGACGACAAGGGCACGGTGGTGAACCGCATCAACCTCGGCCAGCAGGCCGCCGGCAGCGTCAGCTTCATGTGGGACGGCAAGGACAGCAGCGGCAACATCATGCCGCCGGGCACCTACAAGTTCGAGGCGCAGACCTCGATCGACGGCAAGACCTACGGGCTCCAGACCTACCTGCCGGCCAACGTCGACAGCGTCACCCTGGGGCAGAACGGCGGCGAGCTGATGCTCAACCTCGCCGGCCTGGGCAGCATCGCGCTGTCCAAAGTACAGATCATCGGCCAATAAGCCGGCGTTTCCGGCAAGGAGCTATCCATGAGTTTCAATATCGGCCTGAGCGGCATCCAGGCGGCCTCCAGCGGCCTGAACGTCACCGGCAACAACATCGCCAACGCCGGCACCGTAGGCTTCAAGCAATCCCGCGCGGAGTTCGCCGACGTCTACGCCGCCTCGGTGCTGGGCTCGGGCAGCAACCCGCAGGGCAGCGGCGTGCTGCTCTCGGACATCTCGCAGATGTTCAAGCAGGGCAATTTCGAAACGACCAACAGCGTGCTGGACCTGGCGATCAACGGCAACGGCTTCTTCGTCACCAGCAACAACGGGGCGATCAGCTATACCCGCGCCGGTTACTTCAACACCGACAAGCAGGACTTCATCGTCGACAACAACGGCTACCGCCTGCAGGGCTACGCCGTGGGACCTAACGGGCAGTTGCAGAACGGCGTGGTCACCGACCTCAAGGTCGAGCGCGCCAACCAGGCGCCGAAGGCCACCTCGAGCATCCAGCAGTCGTACAACCTGGACTCGACCAAGAAGCCGCCGACCGTGACCCCGTTCGACCCGAGCGACGCCTCCACCTACACCTCGTCGTCCTCGCTGGGTATCTACGACAGCCAGGGCAACGCCCACACCATGAGCCAGTTCTTCATCAAGAACGAGCCGAATCCGAATGCCACGCCGCCGATCCCGGAGAACAGTTGGACCATGAAGGTGCTGATCGACGGGGTGAACCCGCTCGATCCGTCGAACAAGACGCCGATGAGCTTCAACGTCAGCTTCGACGCCAGCGGCCAGATGACCTCGGTGCGCGCGCCGGACGGCAGCACCGCCGGGCCGGGCTTCAGCATCGATCCGGCGACCAACGTGATCCAGTTCAGCGCGGCCAGCGGCAATCCGCCGACCCCGGGCACCGGCTGGATCCCGGCCGCCTCGGACGGCAAGACGCCGCCGACCTACGCCTGGAACGGCGCCACCGGCTCCGCCAGCGGCATCACCTTCGACATGCGCAAGTCCACCCAGTACTCCACGGCCTTCGCGCAGAGCAACCCGATCCAGGACGGCTATACCACCGGCCAGCTGGCAGGGCTGGAAATCGACGAAACCGGGGTGGTCTTCGCCCGCTATACCAACGGCCAGTCCAAGGTGCAGGGCCAGGTGGTGCTGGCCAACTTCGCCAACATCCAGGGCCTGACGCCGATCGGCAAGACTTCCTGGGTGCAGTCCTCGGAGTCCGGCGAGCCGGCGGTCGGCGCGCCGCGCTCGGGCACCCTGGGGGCGTTGCAGTCCGGCGCGCTGGAAGCGTCCAACGTGGACATTTCCAGCGAGCTGGTGAATCTCATCGTCCACCAGCGCAACTACCAGGCCAACGCCAAGACCATCCAGACCGAGGATGCGGTGACCCAGACCATCATCAACCTGCGTTGACGATGATGGCGGCAAGGCCGCTTGCCGCCAGCGGCAACCCCCGGCCAGGGGTTGCCCCCGAAGCCCCCGCCAGGGGGCTTTTCTGTTTTTTAATTCCTTTTAAATCAATAAGTTAGTTTTGTTTTCGAGTTCTGGCACGTTGCTTGCTGGTTAATCTGCAAGAACACCCGGCAGCCTGTGCCGGAGCCCGGAGGATTCGATGGACAAGATGCTGTACGTCTCCATGAGCGGAGCCAGCCAGAACACCCTGGCGATGCGCGCGCATGCCAACAACCTGGCGAACATCTCGACCAGCGGCTTCCGTCGCGACTTCGAGCAGGCGCGTTCGATGCAGGTGTTCGGCGACAGCTTCCCGGCGCGGGTATTCGCCATGAGCGAGCGGCCCGGGACCGATTTCAGCCATGGCAGCCTGCAGGAAACCGGCAACGAACTGGATATCGCCATCGACGGCGACGGTTTCGTCGCGGTGCAGGCGCCGGACGGCAGCGAGGCCTACGTGCGCACCGCCGGCATGCACATCGACGCCGTCGGCATGCTGCGCACCGGCGACGGTTTGCCGGTACTGGGCAACGGCGGGCCGATCGCCGTGCCGCCGGAAGAGAAGGTAGAGATCGGCCAGGACGGCACCATCAGTATCCGCGCCTTGGGCGAGAACCCCAACGTGGTCGCGGTGGTGGACCGGATCAAGCTGGTCAACCCGAACCTGAAACAGATGGAAAAGGGTACCGACGGCCTGCTGCACTACAAGCCGCAGCCGGGCGAGCAGGTTCCGCTGGCCGATGCCAACGTGAAGGTGGTCTCCGGTTTCCTGGAAAGCAGCAACGTGAACGCGGTGGAAGAGATGACCGCGATCCTCTCGCTGTCCCGTCAATTCGAACTGCACGTGAAGATGATGCGCACCGCCGAGGACGATTCGGCGGCCATGGCGCGGGTTTTGCAGATCAGCTAATCACTTGAGCGGGGCGCCATGAAACCGGCGCCCGAGGAGCACGACGATGTTATCGGCACTGTGGGTCAGCAAGACCGGTCTGTCCGCCCAGGACATGAACCTGACCACCATTTCCAACAACCTGGCCAACGTATCCACCACCGGCTTCAAGCGCGACCGTGCAGAGTTCCAGGACTTGCTGTACCAGATCCGCCGCCAGCCGGGCGGCCAGTCGACCCAGGACAGCGAGCTGCCGTCGGGCCTGCAGCTGGGTACCGGCGTGCGCGTCGTCGGCACCCAGAAGATCTTCACCCCGGGCAGCCTGCAGACCACCGAGCAGCCGCTGGACATGGCGGTGAACGGGCGCGGCTTCTTCCAGGTCCTGCTGCCGGACGGCACCGTTTCCTACACCCGCGATGGCAGCTTCCACCTGAACTCCGACGGCCAGATCGTCACCTCCAACGGCTTCGCCCTGGAGCCGGCGATTGTCGTGCCCAACGAGACCCAGACCTTCACCGTCGGCCAGGACGGCACCGTCTCGGTGACCACTACCGGCAACGCCCAGCCGCAGGTGATCGGCAACATCCAGACCGCCGACTTCATCAACCCGGCCGGCCTGCAGGCGATCGGCAACAACCTGTTCCTGGAGACCGGCTCCAGCGGCGCGCCGCAGGTCGGCACGCCGGGCCTCAACGGCCTTGGCACGGTGGCCCAGAACACCCTGGAAAACTCCAACGTCAACGTGGTCGAGGAGCTGGTGAACATGATCACCACCCAGCGCGCCTACGAGATGAACTCCAAGGTCATCTCCACCGCCGACCAGATGTTGTCCTTCGTCACCCAGAATCTTTGACGGGCCCTGACCGGGCCCTGGCTGTACGCCGCGAGGTAGCTTGACATGAACCGGCTGATGATCGTCTCCCTGCTTGGCATCGCCACCGTCCTGGGCGGTTGCGTCAATCCACCGCCGAAGCCGAACGATCCGTACTACGCGCCGGTGCTGCCGCGCACCCCGCTGCCCGCCGCGCAGAACAACGGCGCGATCTACCAGGCCGGCTTCGAGCAGAACCTCTACGACGACCGCAAGGCCTTCCGCGTGGGCGACATCATCACCATCACCCTCAACGAGAAGACCCAGGCGAGCAAGAAGGCCAACTCCGACATCCAGAAGGACAGCAAGACCAAGATGGGGCTGACCTCGCTGTTCGGCAGCGGCATGACCACCAACAACCCGATCGGTGGCGGCGACCTCAGCCTCAGCGCCGAGTACGGCGGCTCGCGCGACGCCAAGGGCGACAGCCAGGCGGGGCAGAGCAACAGCCTGACCGGCTCGATCACCGTGACCGTGGCCGAAGTGCTGCCCAACGGCATTCTCTCCGTGCGCGGCGAGAAGTGGATGACCCTGAACACCGGCAACGAGCTGGTGCGCATCGCCGGCCTGGTCCGCGCCGACGATATCGCTACCGACAACACCGTGCCCTCGACCCGCGTGGCCGATGCCCGGATCACCTATTCCGGCACCGGCGCCTTCGCCGATGCCAGCCAGCCGGGCTGGCTGGACCGCTTCTTCCTCAGCCCGCTGTGGCCGTTCTGAGGATGCTCGCGATGACCAAGTTCAAGCACCTGCTGGCCCTCGCCGCGCTGCTCCTGGCCGCCGGCGCGGCCCAGGCCGAGCGGCTGAAGGACATTGCCAGCATCCAGGGCGTGCGGACCAACCAGCTGATCGGCTACGGCCTGGTGGTCGGCCTGAGCGGCAGCGGCGACCAGACCACGCAGACGCCGTTCACCCTGCAGACCTTCAACAACATGCTGGCGCAGTTCGGCATCAAGGTGCCGGCCAACGTCGGCAACGTGCAGCTGAAGAACGTCGCCGCGGTATCCGTGCACGCCGACCTGCCGCCGTTCGCCAAGCCCGGCCAGCCGATCGACGTCACCGTGTCGTCCATCGGCAACGCCAAGAGCCTGCGCGGCGGCAGCCTGTTGATGACCCCGCTGAAAGGTATCGACGGCCAGGTCTACGCGGTCGCCCAGGGCAACCTGGTGGTCGGCGGCTTCGATGCCGAGGGGCGCGATGGCTCGAAGATCACCGTCAACGTACCGTCCGCCGGGCGCATCCCGGCCGGTGCCACCGTCGAGCGCGCGGTGCCGAGCGGTTTCGACCAGGGCAACAGCCTGACGCTGAATCTCAACCGCCCGGACTTCACCACCGCCAAGCGCATCGTCGACCGCATCAACGAGCTGCTCGGCCCGGGCGTCGCCCATGCGGTGGACGGCGGCTCGGTGCGGGTCAGCGCGCCGCTCGATCCGAACCAGCGGGTCGACTACCTGTCGATCCTGGAAAACCTCGACGTGCAGCCGGGCGAGGCGGTGGCCAAGGTCATCATCAATTCGCGCACCGGCACCATCGTCATCGGCCAGAACGTCAAGGTCTCGCCGGCCGCCGTGACCCACGGCAGCCTGACCGTGAGCATCACCGAAGACCCGATCGTCAGCCAGCCGGGCGCTTTCTCCAACGGCCAGACCGCCGTGGTGCCGCGCTCGCGGGTGAACGCCGAGGAAGAGACCAAGCCGATGTTCAAGTTCGGTCCCGGCACCACGCTGGACGACATCGTCCGCGCGGTAAACCAGGTCGGCGCCGCGCCGAGCGACCTGATGGCGATCCTCGAAGCCCTGAAGCAGGCCGGCGCGCTACAGGCCGACCTGATCGTGATCTGAGGACGAGGCCATGGATTCCCGTTTGCTCAGCGGTATCGGTGGAACCCCCGACAGCGGCTCCTACACCGACCTTAACCGCCTCAACCAGCTGAAGGTCGGCAAGGACCGCGACGGCGAGGCGAACATCCGCAAGGTCGCCCAGGAATTCGAGTCGCTGTTCCTCAACGAGATGCTCAAGTCCATGCGTTCGGCCAACGAAGCGCTGGGCGACGGCAACTTCATGAACAGCCAGACCACCAAGCAGTACCAGGACATGTACGACCAGCAGCTGTCGGTGAGCCTGTCGAAGAATGCCGGCGGCATCGGCCTGGCCGACGTGCTGGTGCGCCAGCTGTCGAAGATGAAGCAGGGCGCCAGGGGCAACGGCGAGAATCCGTTCGCCCGGGTCGCCGAGAACGGCGCCGGACACTGGCCGAGCAATCCCAACGCGCAGGCCGGCAAGGCCTTGCCGCTGCCGGAAGCCGGTCGCGACGACTCGAAGCTGCTCAACCAGCGGCGCCTGGCGCTGCCGGGCAAGCTGGCCGAGCGCATGCTCGCCGGCATCGTACCTTCCGCCTCGCCGGCCGCCAGCCAGGCACAGGGCCTCGGCCAGGACAGCTACCTGCCGGCGCAGAGCTACCCGGCGGCGAGCCGCCGCGGTTTTTCCACCGATGGCCTCGACAGCCAGGGCAGCCGGCGCCTCGCCCAGCCGCCACTGGCCAAGGGACGGTCGATGTTCGCCTCGGCCGACGAATTCATCGCCACCATGCTGCCGATGGCCCAGAAGGCCGCCGAGCGGATCGGCGTCGACGCCCGCTACCTGGTGGCCCAGGCCGCGCTGGAAACCGGCTGGGGCAAGTCGATCATCCGCCAGCAGGATGGCGCCAGCAGCCACAACCTGTTCGGCATCAAGACCGGAAGCCGCTGGGACGGCGCCTCGGCGCGCGCCCTGACCACCGAGTACGAAGCCGGCAAGGCGGTGAAGGAAGTCGCGGCCTTCCGTTCTTATTCATCGTTCGAGCAGAGCTTCCACGACTACGTCAGCTTCCTCCAGGGCAACGATCGCTACCAGAACGCCCTGGACAAAGCCGCCAACCCCGAGCGCTTCATGCAGGAACTGCAGCGCGCCGGCTACGCCACCGATCCGCAGTACGCCCGCAAGGTGGCGCAGATCGCCAGACAGATGCAGACCTACCAGGCCGTCGCCGCCGCCGGCACGCCGCCCCTGGGTTGAGCAAGGAGGATTGATCCATGTCTGACCTACTTTCCATCGGCCTGTCCGGCCTGGGCACCAGCCAGACCTGGCTGACCGTCACCGGGCACAACATCACCAACGTCAAGACCCCGGGCTACAGCCGCCAGTCCGCCATCCAGCAGACGCAGGTCCCGCAGTTCAGCGGCGCCGGCTACATGGGCTCGGGCAGCCAGATCGTCGATGTGCGCCGGCTGGCCAGCGACTTCCTCACCGGCCAACTGCGCAACGCCACCAGCCAGAATAGCGAGCTGAGCGCCTTCCGTAGCCAGATCGAGCAGCTCGACGGCCTGCTGTCCGATACCACCACCGGTGTCAGCCCGGCCATGCAGAGGTTTTTCGCCGCCCTGCAGACCGCGGCGAACAACCCGTCCTCCACCGAGGCCCGTGAAGCGGTGCTTGCCCAGGCCCAAGGCCTGGGCAAGACCTTCAATACCCTCTACGACCAGCTGGACAAACAGAACAGTCTGATCAACCAGCAGTTGGGGGCGCTGGCCTCGCAGGTCAACCATCTGTCGCAGAGCGTGGCCAGCTACAACGACGCGATCGCCAAGGCCAAGTCGGCGGGGGCGGTGCCCAACGATCTGATGGACGCTCGTGACGAGGCGGTGCGCAAGCTGTCCGAGATGATCGGGGTGACCGCGGTGACCCAGGACGACAACAGCGTCAGCCTGTTCATCGGCAGCGGTCAGCCGCTAGTGGTGGGTAACACCGTGTCGACCTTGAGCGTGGTGCCGGGGCTGGACGATCCGTCCCGGTACCAGGTGCAGCTGAGCAACGGCAACTCCATACAGAACGTCACCGGCCTGGTTTCCGGTGGCGAGATGGGCGGTTTGCTGGCCTACCGCAACAGCGCCCTGGATAGCAGCTACAACAAGCTCGGGCAATTGGCCATAACCCTCGCCGATACCATCAACAGGCAATTGGGGCAGGGCCTCGACCTGGCCGGCAAGGCCGGCAGCAACCTGTTCGGCGACATCAACGACCCGGACATCACTGCGTTGCGGGTATTGGCGAAGAATGGCAATACCGGCGACGTCAAGGCCAACCTGAACATCACCGATACCAGCAAGCTGAATTCCAGTGATTTCCGCCTGGACTTCGATGGCACCAACTTTACCGCACGGCGCCTGGGCGACGACGCGAGCATGCAGGTGACGGTCAGCGGCAGCGGCCCTTACACGCTGTCCTTCAAGGATGCCAACGGCGTCGACCAGGGCTTCAGCGTGACCCTGGACAAGTTGCCCGCCGCCGGCGACCGCTTCACCCTGCAGCCGACCCGGCGCGGCGCGGCGGACATCGAGGCGACCCTGAAGAACGCCTCGCAACTGGCCTTTGCCGGCACCGCGCGGGCCGAGTCGAATACCGACAACCGCGGCACCGGCAAGATCGGCGCGCCGACCCTCACCGGCGCTCCGTCGCCGGTGGACCCGGCGGTCCTGCAGAATGCCTTCGGCCCAAACGGCATCAGCCTCGCCGCCACGCTCAGCGCCGACGGCAAGACCTATACTCTGTCCTCGCCGTTGCCGGCCGGCTGGAGCTACGTCGACAAGGACGGCAACGCCCTGAGCGGCAGCCCCACGCTGACCAGCGGCAACTCCAATACCGTGCGCATGGCTTTCACCGATCCGAGCGGGCAGAAGTACAGCTACGAGTTCGAACTCAGCGGCGTGCCGCAGAATGCCGACAGCTTCAAGGTCGGTTTCAACGACAAGGGCATTTCCGACAACCGCAACGCCCTCGACCTGCTGGCCCTGCAGACCAAGCCGACGGTCGGTGGCACCGACAACACCGGTTCCACCTACAACGAGGCCTATGGTGGCCTGGTCGAGCGGGTCGGCACCCTGACCGCCCAGGTGCGCGCCAGTAGCGAAGCCAGCGCCACGGTGCTGAAGCAGGCCCAGGACAGTCGTGACTCGCTGTCCGGGGTGAGCCTCGACGAAGAGGCGGCCAACCTGATCCAGTTCCAGCAGTACTACAGTGCCTCGGCCCAGGTGATTCAAGTTGCCCGCACTTTGTTCGATACCCTGATCGGAGCGTTCCGTTGAGTTCGCTCGACGTAGCCTAAGCCAGCGAGACCGCCGCCATGCGCATTTCCACCATCCAGGCCTTCAACAACTCGGTGAACGGCATCTCCCGCAACTACGCGGACCTGAACCGGACCTTCGAGCAGATCAGCACCGGCAAGCGTATCCTGACCCCGGCGGACGACCCGGTCGGTTCGGTGCGCCTGCTGCGCCTGGATCAGGAGCAGGGGCTGAACGAGCAGTACAAGACCGGCATGACCGAGGCGAAGAACAGCCTCAGCCAGGAGGAAACCATTCTCAGGTCGGTCGGCAATGTGCTTCAGCGCATCCGCGAGATCGCCGGCCAGGCCGGCGACGGTGCGCTGGACTCCAATGACAAGAAGGCGCTGGCCAGCGAGTTGAGCCAGCGCGAGGACGAGCTGCTGAACCTGCTCAACAGTCGCGACGCCAGCGGCAAGTACCTGTTCTCCGGCTCGCAGGGTTCGGTGCAGCCGTTCGTGCGCAACGAGGACGGTACCTACAGCTACATGGGCGACGAAAGCCAGCGCGAGGTGCAGATTGCCAGCAGCACGCGGATCCCGGTGAGCGACAGCGGCAAGGTGCTGTTCGAGGACATCGTCAACGCTGCCCGCCTCGATACCAGGGCGGCCGCCGGCAATACCGGTGATGGCCGCATCTCGGTCGGCCTGGTCGAGGACGAGCTGGCTTTCGGCAGTCAGTTTCCCGCGAGCAACCCGCCGGCGGCCACCGATGGCTTCGACATCCACTTCGTCAGCGACAGGGAGTACGTGGTCTACGATCCGAAGAGCCTGCCTCCGGGCTATGACTGGAACACCTACGACCCGAACTCGCCGCCGGCCTGGCAACTGTCCAAGGGCGCCATCGACGACGACCCGAAGACCATCGACAAGGTGCTCTACGCCGGCGTCAGCGTGACGATCGACGGTACGCCGAAGGCGGGCGACGAGTTCAACGTCAACTACAAGCCGGGCAGCGAGAAGCGCAGCCTGCTGAACGTGGTCTCGGACCTGCGCAAGGCCCTGGAAAGCTCCACCGACAACCAGGCCGGCAACGACGCCATCCGCGACGCCACGGCGGTGGCCCTGACCAACCTGTCGGCCGTCGCGGCCTCGGTTGATGGCGGCCAGGGGCGGATCGGCGCGCGCCTGAATACCGTGGAAAGCACCGAGACCTTCATCGACGACGTGAAACTGGTGAACGCCTCGGTGATGTCGCAGATCCAGGATCTGGACTACGCCGAGGCGCTGTCGCGGCTGTCGCTGCAATCGACCATCATGGACGCCGCGCAGCAGAGCTACGTGAAGATCCAGGGACTGAGCCTGTTCAACTACCTGAAGTGAGGCTGTCTTCGCTCGTGCAAGGCCCGTGACCGGTTCACGGGCCTTTTCGTTTCGCCGGTAGATCGCCAGCGAACGCGCCGTAGCCGCGGCGCGGGTGGGAATAGGAGTTGCCGGAAATTTGACTTCCGGCCTGCCCTGCAAGTCCCTCAAAAAGGTGGCAGGCCGCGTGGCCCGGGGTCTTGACCTGCATCAAGATCTTTCGGTACGAGCCTTGCATAGAGTGGCGTGCCCGGGTTTTTCACCCTTTACTCGCCCGAGCATCCATTCATCAGGGCCCGACATGAACAACAAGACGATCCCGGTCACCAGCCCGTTGCTGCCGCCACTGGAAGAGTTCATTCCCTATCTGGAAAAGATCTGGGAAAGCCGTTTCCTGACCAATGGCGGCGACATGCACCAGGCGCTGGAGGAGGCCCTGTGCGAGTACCTGGGGGTGAAGCATATCGTGCTCTTCGCCAATGCGACCCTGGCGCTCATCACCGCCCTGCAGGCGCTGCGGGTCACCGGCGAGGTGATCACCACGCCCTATTCGTTCGTCGCCACCAGCCATGCGCTGTTGTGGAACGGGCTCAAGCCGATCTTCGTCGACATCGACAAGGATTCGATGAACCTCGACCCAGCACGGATCGAGGCGGCGATCACGCCGCAGACCACCGCCATCCTGCCGGTGCATTGCTACGGCAACCCCTGCGACGTGGAGGCGATCCAGCGCATCGCCGATACCCACCACCTGAAGGTCATCTACGACGCCGCCCACGCCTTCGCCGTCCGCGATGCCGGTGGCAGCGTCCTGCGCCATGGCGACCTGAGCATCCTCAGCTTCCATGCCACCAAGGTGTTCAACACCTTCGAGGGCGGCGCGATCATCTGCTCGGATGAGAATACCCGGCAGCGTCTCAACCATCTGAAGAATTTCGGCTTCGTCGACGAGGTGACCGTGGTAATGCCGGGGATCAACGGCAAGCTCAACGAAGTCGGCGCGGCGTTCGGACTGCTGCAGCTCAAGCACGTCGACCAGGCCCTGGAACAGCGCCGCGAGATCGCCGAGCGCTACCGGCGTCTGCTGGCAGGGGTAGCCGGCATCCAGTGTCTGCGCCCGGGTAGCCAGACCTTCGCCAACAACGCCTATTTCCCGATCCTGGTAGAAGACGGCTTTGCGCTGTCGCGCGACGAGCTGTACCAGCGCCTGCGCGACCACGACGTGCTGGTGCGGCGCTATTTCTACCCGTTGATCAGTGACTTCCCCATGTACCATTCGTTGCCCTCGGCGGCCCCCGCCAATCTGCCGGTGGCGCGCTCGACCTCCGCGCGGATCCTGTGCCTGCCGATCTACCCCGGGCTGGTCGCCGCCGACGTCGAGTTCGTCGTCGAGTTGATCACCTCCGCCGGCGCACCGCGCCTGCGGGCATCAAGTTGAGCTCGCGGCGACCGATAACCGAATGAACAACCGCCTCACTCAGGTAGACAAGAAATGAGCCAAGCAAAATTCATCGAAGACTTCCTTTCCGCCACCGACTTCCAGAATCCCGTGGAGGTCAGCCTGGACACCCAGCTCGAAGACCTGCCGGAATGGGATTCTCTGGCCGCCCTCGGGGTCATCGTCATGTTCGACATGGAATACGGCAAGACCATTACCGGCGACGACCTGATCAAGGCGCGGACGGTGGGCGACCTCTACCAGATGCTCGGACTCTGACCATGGCCACCTCCACGCTGAAGAACGTCCGCTTCGCCGGGATGGCGACCTGCGTCCCCAGGCGCGTCATCTCCAACCTGACCGATTGCAAGCCGCAGTTGCGCGCCGAGCGCGAGCGCCTGGTGCGCAACATCGGCATCGAGACGCGGCGCATGGCACAGGAGTGGCAGTGCTTCTCCGACCTGGCCTTCGACGCCACCGAACGCTTGCTGGAAAGCCTGGAGTGGAAGCGCGAGGAGGTCGATGCGCTGATCGTCGTGACCCAGTCGCCCGACTATCTGGCGCCGGCCACCGCGATCATTCTCCAGGATCGCCTCGGGCTGCCGCATTCCACCGTGGCGTTCGACGTCAACCTGGGCTGCTCCGCCTATCCGTTCGCTCTCAATCTGCTCGGTTCGCTGATCGCCGCCGGCGGGGTGAAGAAGGGCCTGGTGCTGGTCGGCGACCGTGGCGCCAGCGTCAATGACCCGATCTTCTCCGACGCGGGCACCGCGACGGCGCTGGAGTTCTGCGAAGGCGCGCCGCCGATGCACTTCGACCTGAACAGCGACGGCAGTGGCTACAAGGCCATCATCCTGCCGGTAGGCGGGCATCGCGAACCGGTCGGCGTGCAGCACCTGATGCCGTTCCGCGAGGACGAAAACGACCATTGGCACCGCGCCATCGACCTGCAGCTCGACGGCACCGCCGTGCTCAGTTTCTCCACCCAGCGTGTGCCGCCGGCGGTGGAAAAGCTGCTCGACTACGCCGGGGCGAGCAAGGACGAGGTGGACTATTTCGTCTTCCACCAGGCCAACCGGATGATCAACGAGACCATCCGCAAGAAGCTCGGCCTGCCGCCGGAAAAGGTGCCCTCGACCCTGCGCGACTTCGGCAACACCAGTGGCGCCTCGCTGCCGGTGACCATGACCGCGCGGATCAACCGGGAGCTCGAGGCCGGCCGCAATCGCGTATTGCTCTGCGGCTTCGGTATCGGCCTGTCCTGGGGTACCTGTCTGGTGGATATCGAAGGGGCGAAGTTCCCCGACCTGATCGAGTCCTGAGGTCTTTTGGGCAATGAACACAGTACTGAGCGCTTTCGGCCTGCAGGGGCGAACCATTCTGATCACCGGCGCTTCGTCGGGCATCGGGCGACAGATTGCCCTGAGCTGCGCGGGCGCCGGCGCCACGGTGATCGTCAGCGGACGCAACGGCGAGCGTTTGCAGGCAGTGCTCGACGAGCTGGGCGGCGAGCCGCACAAGATGCTGGCGGCGGACCTGAACGACGATGCGCAGGTGGATGCCTTGAGCAGGGCGGTCGGCAAGATCGACGGCCTGGTGCATAGCGCTGGAGTCTCGGCGCTGTCGCCGTTGCGGATGGCCAGTCGCGAGCATATCGAGAGCCAACTGGCGACGAACGTGATTGCGCCCATGTTGCTGACGCGCCATCTGCTGGCCCGACAGTGCATATCGAACGGCGGCTCGATCCTGTTCATCTCCTCGATCTCCGCACATATCGGCGTGCGTGGCGTGAGCGCCTATTCGGCGTCCAAGGCCGCGGTGGAAGGTATGGCGCGTAGCCTGTCGGTGGAGTTGGCCAGTCGCAGCATTCGCGTCAACTGCGTGGCCCCCGGTCTGGTCCGGACTCCGATGCTGGAGGCAGCCTTGGCCACCACTGGCGGCCTGGACGCTACGATAGCCCGTTATCCCCTGGGTATCGGCCAGCCCGAGGATGTCGCCAATGCCGCCATTTTCTTCCTGTCTTCGGCCAGTCGCTGGATCACTGGCAGGGCGCTGGTGCTCGACGGCGGGCACACCGTGGAGTGATTCGATGCGCAAGAAGCTGATAATCGTCGGTGCCGGGGGGCTGGGCCGGGTGGTTTACAACGTCCTGGCCAATGATGCGGGTTTCGGCGAGCAATATGCGTTGGCCGGCTTTCTCGACACCCGTCCCGACCTGCGGCTGCCGGACGATATCGCGGCTCCGCTGCTAGGTAGTCCACTCGACTACCAGGTCCGCCCCGGCGAGGCGTTCATTCCCGCCGTTGGCGACCCGGGGCTGCGCGAGCGTTTGCTCGCCCCGTTGCTGGCGCAGGGCGCCGAGCTTGCCACCTACTCCGAGCAGGCTTTCATCGGTGCGCGGACCCGCATCGGCGCGGGGACGTTCATCACTCCGGGCGCCGTTCTTTCGGTGGACAGCGAGATCGGCCGTTGCGTCTACATCGATACCTATGTGGTTCTGGGGCATGACGTGACCATCGGCGACCACGCCATGCTGGGGGCCATGACCTTCCTGGCTGGCGGTGTCCGTGTCGGACACGGCGCCAGCATCCATCCGCGCGCGACCATCGCCAAGGATGTCAGCATTGGCGATGGGGCCACTGTCGGTATCGGTTCGGTCGTGGTCAATGACGTACCGGCAGGTGTCACGGTGTTCGGCAATCCGGCGCGGATCATATTTTCCAAGTGAGGAGTCAGCATGAGCCGTGATCAGGCATTGGCACGATTCGAGGCGCAGCTCATGGGGTGGACCGGCGGCGCGAGCGGCGGCGGCCTGCATCCGGAGATGCTCGGACAGGCACGCTGCGCTTATCTGCTGGGCCCCACCTCGTTCCTGGGACTGAGCTTTGCGGAAAGTATCGCGCGTAGGCTGGGTGAGGCAGGGATCGACGTGGCGTACGTCGACGATGGCTTGGCCAGTCGCCAGCAAGCGTTCGGCGAACACCGGGTGCTCGATACCCGCGGGTTCATCGACGAGGCGCGTCGCCGGCCCGGGGCGCTTGCGGTGAACCTGGGGAACTCGGTGTTTGCCGCCTGCTTCTTCTCGCAAGCTTGCCGACGGGCAGGAGCGCAGGAGCTGGACGTCATCCCGCTGCTGGACTTCCTCGGCCTGCCAGTGATCTACCAGACGGCCGCCTGCATGCGCGCGGCAACGCTGGAGCGCCTGGACGACTATCTGGCTCTGGCCCGGCGACTCCATGATCCGCTGAGCATCCGTACCCTCGGCGCGCTGCTGGAGTTGCGCCTGACGCTCGACCGCAAGGCGGTCCTGCCGGTGCTCTGCAGCCTGGAGGACGAGTACTTCGCACCTTATGCCGCCGGCGAGGTCGACACCTTCAGGCTGGGTGGCGAGGAAGTGCTGGTGGATGTTGGAGCCCATGTCGGTACCACGATCGGCAAATTCCTGACGGCTACCCGCTGGCAATACCAGGCGATCCATGCGTTCGAGCCGGACGCTGAAAACTACTCGGCACTCGAGCGAGGTTATTTCGCCATGCTCGACAATTTCCATGCCTACAACATGGCGCTGTCCGATACCCGGTCGACGCTGCAGTTCGCCCAGACCGGCACGATGGGGAGCCGCATCGACCAGAGCGGCAATGTGCGGATCCAGGCGGTACCGCTGGACGATATGGTCGACCATGCGACCTTCATCAAGATGGATGTCGAAGGACACGAGACCAGTGTGCTACGGGGAGGGCGCAGGCTGATCGCGACACATCGTCCGCGATTGGCGATAACCGGTTACCACTACGCGGATGACCTGCTGGACATCGCCCGTCTGCTGGACGAAATCGAACCCTCTTACGAACTGCGCTTGCGTCACCACTCGTATTACTACTTCGACAGCATCCTCTATGCCGAGGCCCGGTCATGATCAAGCCGGTATTGCCGCCGGCCTGCTACACCGAGCAGGACTGGTTCGAGCGGGAGCAGCGGGAGATCTTCGGTCGTTTATGGCTGCTGGCGGGGTTGACCCAGCAACTGGCGGCCGAAGACAGTTTCATCACCCGCAACTTCAGTGGCACGCCGGTGCTGGTGCAGAACGTCAAGGGGCAGTTGAGGGCGTTTCGCAATGCCTGTGCACACCGCGGCATGCCGATCCAGACGGCGGACCATGGAGTGCGCAAGATGATCTGCCCCTATCATGGTTGGGGCTATCGGGAGGATGGCGCCTTGCAGGGGATCCCGAGTGCAGGGCTCTACAACATATGCAAGACGGAGAGGGACAACGCCAGATTGCAGCGTTATGCGTTGGAGGTGGTTGGAAGCTTCGTTTTCGTCAGTCTTTCCGAGCAGCCATTACCTATCGCCGAGCAATTCTCCAGCGAGATACTCGAATTCTTGACGAGCAGTTCCGCGCATTTTGCGCCCCAGGTCTCGTATACCCGCTTCATCAATCATTACAACTGGAAACTGAACTTCGAGAACATTCTTGACTGGAATCATTTCCGATTCGTGCATCCGCAGACCTTGGCTCCGCTGTTGCAATACTCCAGCGATGGAGTGATCAAGGCTCCTGCCGGTGCGTTGTCTCCCTCGGGCGTTGAGGTGCGGGAACCGCTCGAAGCAGGAACGGCCGAAGAAGAAGCCATCGATATCGAAGCCACTGTCGCGGCCGTCCTGGACGAGGTATGCCTGAAGGATCTTTCCTTGTATGAGCGCGCCTCGATGCCCTATGTTCCTCGTTGGTTCTCCTCGTTGGTCGAAGCGTCCAATAGCAGGGGGGCGTTCTTCAACTGCAAGCTTTTTCCCAACATGAACTTCGGCTCGATCCATGGCGAGCATTTCTATCTCCAGCAGTACGTGCCGCTCGCGCCGGACCGCATCGAATATCACTCGTGGGTCTTCACTTCCAGGCTCAAGCCGGAAGTGCCGCCGCAGCCCCATCTGCTCTGGGGCATCCATCACGCGGAAAAGCGGGTGATCGACGAGGACTCGGTATTGCTGACTGAATTGCAGCGTGCGCTGAAGAGCGCCACCACAATCGGCATCATGGGCGACCATGAAGCCCCCCTGGCCGCCATGGGCAAGTGGTACATGCAACGACTGGCTGGAGAGGACGCATCATGAAATCCCTGCTGGTTCTCGGTCCCGACAGTTCTCTGCGCGGGATCCACTCGCTGGCGCGACAGGTATGGCCACAGCGACAGATGGAAATGCTGGAGATCCCCTGCACCGACTACTACCACTTCGATCTTTCCGCGCTCGGTCGTTTCGACCCGCAGGAGTGGCAGGTCTGTGTGGTAGTCAACGAGTTCTATATCAACGATGTCCGGCGCGCCTTGGCGGAGGCCATCGCAGCTCTCGGCTACGAGCCGGCCTCGGTGGTTTCGCCGCGCGCCGAGATCGATCCGACGGCGGTGCTGGGGGACAACGTGATCGTCCAGAGTGGCTGTGCCATCGGACCGAACGCGACGCTGGGCGAATACTGCGTGCTGCGGCCCAATGTGGTCCTGAGCGAGGACGTGACGCTCGGCCGCTTCGTTACCCTGGAAGCGAACGTGTCTATCCGGGAGGGCGCTTCGGTGGGCGACTTCACCACGATATGCGCGAATTCCAGCCTGGCCCGGATGACCCGGGTGGGGGCTCATTGCTACCTGAACCTGCAGCGTCACTACAGCGGCAGCATCGCCGACATGACGTTCTACTCGCCGATGTTCGAGCAACCGGTACGGGTTCTGCCGGGAGCGTGACGAAAACCGCTTCCAGTCTGCATGCGGACGGAAATCCGACAGGGTCGGGGCACGTCTGTGGAAGTTGTCGCTGATAGCGGAGGAGTGAAGCGTTGGGGCTTCAATCAATCGGATGGTCGATCAAATGAGTTCAGCTACCCTCGTCAGCATCGTCATGCCGACCTACAAGTTCGAATACTTCGAGGAAGCCCTCGACAGCGTGCTTGGCCAGACCTATCCGGAGCTGGAACTGATCATCTGCGATGACAGCGAAGATGGGCGGATCGCGGCGCTGGTCGAGGAGAAACGCGCCAGTGCGGCATTCCCGATCCGCTACCATCGCAACGACACGCGCCTGGGGGAACTGGGCAGCACGGCCAAGGGCATCCGCCTGGCCGAGGGCGAATACGTCAAGTTCCTGCACGATGACGATGTGTTGCAGCCCGACTGCGTCGAGGCGCTGGTGGGGGTGATGGAGCGCGAACCGAACGTGGTCCTGGCCTCGTCGCGGCGGTTGCGCATCGACGAAGAAGGACAGCGGCTGCCGGACATTCTGGCGACCTGTTTCCCGTTCGCCGGCGATGTGCTCATCGATGGCCGCGAACTGGTTTCTTTCCTGGCCGACCATACGATCAACTTCATCGGCGAGCCCAGCTGCATCATGGCCCGGCGCGGCGCACTGCTGCCGATCTGTGATCAATTGATGATCCTCAATGGCCGTCACATCCACTGGGTGGGCGACCTGGCCATGTGCGCTCAGTTGCTGCAGCGTGGCGACCTGGCCTTCCTGTCGCGGCCTCTGACCCGTTTCCGGGTTTCCCGCCAGCAGTTCAGCCAGATCGGCCGCGACCAGCCCGGCATCGGCGAGAAGGGCCACGAGGACTTCCGCCTCGCCATTCGCGAGCTGGGCTGGTATCGCCAGTCCGGCGATAACCGCTTCGTCCGGAGCGCGCCGATCACCCGGTTGAGCGCGCGGCTGTTCAAGCCGGTCAACCTGCTCGCCGCCCTGCAGCGGGCGGCGGGTTTCGGCAGTGTGACGTTGTCCACCTGGCTGGAGGCGCGGCGGCCGGAGGGCGTGCAGCAGGCATTGATCGACCGCCACCTGGAAGAACAGGGCGGCGGCCCGCGCCTCGCGGTGCTGATCATCGATGCCCGGGGCGATGCGGAGGGCGTGGAGCGCACCCTGGCGAGCCTGGAAGGCGCCAGCCTGTACCGCAATGTCGAAACCTGCCTGTTCTCGCCGGAGGCCGGCCAGCGGAGCGGGGCGATCGCCTTCGATCCGGCGGTGGGGCCGGCGACGGCGGTCAATCAGGTGCTGGCGCGACTGGAGGCGGACTGGCTGGTGCTGGTCGAGGCCGGCGTCGAGTTCACCCCGAGCGGCCTGCTGGTGGCGGCGCTGGACTTGCTGGCGGCACCGGAAAACTGCCAGGCGGTGTACGCCGACGAACTCATGCGCCTGGATGATGGCGAGCTGGGCGCGGCGTTGCGCCCGGACCTGAATCTCGATCTCCTGCTGAGTTTTCCCGCTGGCCTGTCCCGGCACTGGTTGTTCCGCCGCGAGCCGCTGCTCGCCACGGGCGGATTCGACGAGACCGCCGGCGAGGCCTTCGAGCTGGCCTACCAGCTGCGTCTCGTCGAGCAGCAGGGCCTGGGCTGTATCGGTCATATCAGCGAACCCCTGTTGGCTGGCGAAGCGCTGCGCCTGCACGACAGCGCCGCCGAACGCGCGGCGATCGAAGGCCACCTGCGCGCCCGTGGTTACGCGCAGGCGACAGTCGGAAGCCGGCTGCCGGGGCGCTACGAGCTGGACTACGGTCACGCCGGCCAACCGTCGGTAAGCATCCTCGTGCTGGCCGGAGAGCGCCTGGCGCAGCTCCAGCGATGCGTAGAAACCGTACTGGAGAATACCGCCTATCCCAACTACGAAATCCTCCTGCTGGAACAAGGTGGCGAAGCGGCCGACGTTCGCGAATGGCTGCTCGCCGTCGAGGGCATGGGCGTCGAGCAGGTGCGGGTGCTGCGAGGCGATGGGCAGTTGTCCCGCGCGGCTCTGCGCAACCTGGCGGCGTCCCGGGCGCGCGGCGAATTCCTGCTCTGGCTCGATGCCGGAAGCGGCGTCCTCGACAAGGGCTGGCTGCAGCAGTTGCTCAACCACGGCCAGCGCCCGGAAGTCGGCGCGGTAGGAGCCAAGCTCCTGGCGGCGGACGGACGAGTCTGTCACGCCGGCTGGCTGCTCGGCTTGTGCGGGCCGGCCGGGCGGGCTTTCGAAGGGCGCTCGCACGAGGACGCCGGTTACCTGCAGCGCCTGCAGGTGGACCAGAACTACTCGGCGGTGGGGGGCGAATGTCTGTTGATGCGCCGTGAGTTGTTCCTCGAGTTGGGCGGTTTCGACGAGGCGCTGACGCGCTGGGACGATGTCGACCTCTGCCTGCGGGCGGTCCAGGCGGGCTACCTGAACGTATGGACGCCGCGCGCGCGGTTGTTGCTCGATGCGCCTGCCGCGTCGGCGGCGAGCGTCGAGGAAGAAGATGCGTTGTATGCGCGCTGGCTACCGTTGTTGGCGCGCGATCCCGCCTATAACCCGGGCTTCTCGTTGCAGGCCGAGGGCGGTTTCAAGCTGGCCGACCCGCAACTGGCCTGGCGCCCGTTGCAGGCGTGGCGGCCTCTGCCCACCGTCCTGGCGCACCCCGCCGACCTGTTCGGCTGCGGCCACTACCGGGTGATCCAGCCGTTCAGCGCGTTGCGCGAGTCAGCGTCCATCGACGGTGCGCTGTCGATCGGCCTGATGCACGTGGCCGATCTGGAGCGCTATGACCCGGACGTGGTGGTTTTGCAGCGCCAGGTCGGCGAGGAACGCCTCGAGGCCATGCGGCGGATGCAGGCGTTCTCGCGGGCCTTCAAGGTCTACGAGCTGGACGACTATCTGCCCAACGTGCCCCTCAAGAGCGCCCATCGCCAGCACCTGCCGAAGGACATCCTGCGCACGTTGCGTCGCGGGCTGGGTTACGTCGACCGCTTCGTGGTGTCGACGCCGGCCCTGGCAGAGGCCTTCGACGGTCTCCACCCGGATATCCGGGTGATCGAGAACCGCCTGCCGGTGGGGTGGTGGCAGGGGCTGCGGGCGCAGCGGCGGCGCGGCGAGCGGCCGCGTGTCGGTTGGGCGGGCGGCTCGAGCCATACCGGTGACCTGGAACTGATCGCCGACGTGGTCCGGGAGCTGGCCGACGAAGTCGACTGGGTGTTCTTCGGCATGTGCCCGCCCTCCATTCGCCCCTTCGTCAGGGAAGTGCATGCGGGGGTGCCTATCGAACGCTATCCGCGAGCATTGGCGGCTCTCGATCTCGACCTGGCGCTGGCGCCGGTGGAGCAGAACCTGTTCAACGAGTGCAAGAGCAACCTGCGCCTGCTGGAATACGGCGCCTGCGGTTTTCCGGTGGTCTGCAGCGACGTGCGCTGCTACCAGGACGATCTGCCGGTGACGCGGGTGAAGAACCGTTTCCGCGACTGGGTCGAGGCGATCCGCCTGCACACCCGCGATCTCGACGCCGCGGCAAGGGCCGGGGATGCCCTGCGCGAACGGGTGCTGGCCGACTGGATGCTGGAAGGCGACCACCTGCGAGCCTGGAGACAGGCCTGGATGCCGGACTGACGGTTTGCCCCGTGACTTTCAGGCGGGCCGCGGGGGCCTCCGGAACGCCTTGCGGAGCGATTGCCAGCGGGGCAGATGCATGAAAAACCAGGATGGTCAAAAAAAAACCTAAAGCTCCCCAGGGAAGCGCCGATAAAGATCACGAATGCGAACTTTAGGGGTGCCTGGGCGATGCCCACCCGAGGTCGCAAGCTCAGGCAAACATATCGTCCTTGGAGGGCATCAAGATGGCCTTGACCGTCAACACCAACATCGCTTCGCTGAACACTCAGCGGAACCTGAACAACTCTTCCGCGTCGCTGAACACTTCGCTGCAGCGTCTGTCCACCGGTTCGCGCATCAACAGCGCCAAGGACGACGCCGCCGGCCTGCAGATCGCCAACCGTCTGACCAGCCAGGTCAACGGCCTGAACGTGGCTACCAAGAACGCCAACGACGGTATCTCCCTGGCGCAGACCGCCGAAGGCGCCCTGCAGCAGTCGACCAACATCCTGCAGCGCATGCGCGACCTGTCCCTGCAGTCGGCCAACGGCTCCAACAGCGACTCCGAGCGTACCGCTCTGAACGGCGAAGTGAAGCAGCTGCAGAAAGAACTGGATCGTATCAGCAACACCACCACTTTCGGTGGCCGCAAGCTGCTCGACGGTTCCTTCGGCGTCGCCAGCTTCCAGGTGGGTTCGGCCGCCAACGAAATCATCAGCGTCGGCATCGACGAGATGAGCGCAGAGTCGCTGAACGGCACCTACTTCAAGGCTGACGGCGGTGGTGCGGTCACTGCCGCAACCGCTTCGGGCACCGTCGACATCGCGCTCGGCATCACTGGCGGCAGCACCGTGAACGTCAAGGTCGACATGAAGGGCAACGAAACCGCCGAGCAAGCGGCTGCCAAGATCGCCGCTGCGGTCAACGACGCCAACGTCGGCATCGGTGCCTTCAGCGACGGCGATACGATCAGCTACGTGTCCAAGGCTAGCGCGGATGGTACCACCAGCGCGGTTTCCGGCGTGGTCATCACCGACACCGGCAGCACCGGCGCAGGTGCCGCGGCAAGTACCTCGACGTTCACCGAGGCCAATGACACCGTCGCCAAGATCGACATCTCCACCGCGAAGGGCGCTCAGTCCGCCGTACTGGTGATCGACGAGGCGATCAAGCAGATCGACGCCCAGCGTGCCGACCTCGGTGCGGTGCAGAACCGCTTCGACAACACCATCAACAACCTGAAGAACATCGGTGAGAACGTATCAGCTGCTCGCGGCCGGATCGAAGACACCGACTTCGCAGCCGAAACCGCCAACCTGACCAAGAACCAGGTGCTGCAACAAGCCGGCACCGCGATCCTGGCCCAGGCCAACCAGCTGCCGCAGTCGGTCCTGAGCCTGCTGCGTTAAGCTTCGGCGAGGTCAAGGTGAAATCACGAGGGGGAGCGCTGGCGCGCTTCCCCTCGTATCTCATTGAGAGGTAGCGACGATGGACGTCAGCAATGTCAACAATTCGACGGCCGCTCCGGTGATCCGGTTGTTCGGCTCGGCGTCTTCCGACGCTGCCCGCCCCGGGCAGGCCGGCGAAGCGGCCGCCAGCGCGACCGCGCAACGGCCGGGCGAGGTCGACAGGATCGGCGACAAGGAACAACGCGCTGCGGTGGAAGAAGCGGTTTCCTCCATCGAGAAATTCACCCAGAGCATCCGTCGCGACCTGAATTTCAGCCTGGACGATTCCACGGGGCGGGTAGTGGTCAAGGTGACCGACTCCAGTTCCGGGGAAATCATCCGGCAAATCCCATCCGAGGAAGCGCTGCGCCTAGCCGAGCGGCTGGACGAGGCGCGCAGCCTGCTGTTCAAGGCCGAGGCCTGAACGGAGTTGGCACGTCTTTTGAGTGTCAGATGCATGGGAAGGATAAAGCGTCAATGAGCTGACGAGGTGAAAGCAGATGGCTAACGACATAACGCTAAACGGTTATAACTCGCAACTGGATATCAAGGGAATCGTGTCCAGCCTGGTAGCGGCCGAGAAGGCGCCGAAAGAAGCGCAGCTCAAGCGCCTGGAAAGCGACACCACTGCCAAGTTCACCGGTATCGGCCAGCTCAAGAGCGCAATTTCCGATCTGCAGACCATCCTCAAGGAACTGAACAAGCCCGAGATGTTCCAGAAGCGTTCGGCGAGCACCAGCGACGAGAAGTTCGTCACCGCCACCGCGACAAAGGACGCTCTTCCGGGTATCTACAAGCTCGAGGTGACCCAGCTGGCCAGTGTCAGCAAGGTGGCGACCGCTTCGTTCGGGGATGCCTTCAAGACCTCCACGGGGGGTACCCTGACCATCAAGCAGGGCCCCGACGATGCCGGCGTCACGGTCAATGTCGCGGCGGGCGCCACGCTCGAAGAGGTGCGTGATTCGCTCAACGCGCAGTTGAAGGACAAGGGGATCTCCGCCAACATCGTCAACAACCCTGGAGACGGCACCTCGCGGCTGGTCTTTACCGGCAAGGATTCCGGTGCCGGCAAGGACGTCTTCGTCCAGGGCAGTTCGGGGCTGGAGAATTTCAACATCGGCAGCGTCGGAGCCGATGGCAAGCTGACCCTGTCGCAACTCGACGGCACCTCTCCCTCCAGCAGCGGCTACATCACCCAGGCCAGGAACGCCGAGTTCAGCATCGACGGCCTCGTTATCCAGAGTCCGACCAACACAGTGGACAAGGTCATCAAAGGGGTGACCTTCGAGCTGAAAACTGTCACCGACAAGGACAAACCGGTCACCATCTCGGTCGAGCAGGACCGTTCCGGGGTCAAGGACAACATCAAGAAATTCGTCGAGGCCTATAACAAGCTGGTCGGCGTGACTTCCGAACTCACCGGCGTGACCAAGGTCGGCGACGACAAGGCGCCGGTGGTCGGTGCGCTGGTCGGCGACAGCAGCGTGCGCAACCTGCTCACCACCATGCGCAACGAGATGGTCCAGCCGGGGCAGGGCACCGACGTGCGCATGCTTGCCGACATGGGCATCACCACCAAGAAAGATGGCACCCTGGAGATCGACGACAAGAAGCTGGACAAGGTCCTCAAGGACAAGTTCGAGTCGGTTTCCGCTCTGTTCACCGGCGATACCGGCCTGATGAAGCGCCTCGATGACAAGCTCACCCCCTATACCCAGACCGGCGGTGTGCTCCAGCAGCGCCTGGACGGATTGCAGGACACCATCAAGTCGGTGGATACCCAGCGCGAGGCGCTCAATCGCAGGGTCGAGCAATTGCAGGAACGCCTGCTCAAGCAGTTCACCGCGATGGACCAACTGATCGGTCAGCTCAACCAGACCAGCGGCCGTATGGCCCAGGCGCTGGGCAGCCTGCCCGGCGTGGTGAAAAACTGATGTCGCGGCCCATCGATACCTACCGCCAGGTAGGCAGCGCGCAGGACGTTCCGCCCTATCAGGTGGTCAAGCTCCTGCTGGACGGCGCCCTTGAGCGCATCGCTCTGGCCCGTCGCGCGGTGCTCGAGCGCAATCCGGCGCTGCGTGGCGAGGCCGTCGGTTCGACCCTGTCGATCATCGGCGCCCTGCAGGCCGCTCTGGACCACCAGCAGGGTGGCGAGATCGCCGGCAACCTGGATGCCTTGTACGACTACATGACCCGACGTCTGGCCGGCGTCGCGCTGGACGATACCCCGCGTCCGCTGGAGGAGGTCGAGGCGCTGCTGGGCGAGATCAAGCAGGCCTGGGATGCCATCGGAGCGACCGAAGCAGTGGCTGAACCCCGCCATCCAGGCTAAAGATTCGCGGTCGCCGACCGATACATGAAGTATCAGTCACCGAACAAGGCAACCGTCGATGAACGCAATGGCAGCCATGCGGCAATACCAGAATGTCAGTACCCAGGCCCAGGCTATCGATGCCAGTCCGCATCGCCTGATCCAGATGCTGATGGAGGGCGGCCTGACCCGGCTGGCCCAGGCTCGCGGAGCCCTGGAGCGCGGCGAGGTGGCGCTGAAGGGCGAGCTGATCGGCAAGACCATCGCCATCGTCGGAGGCCTGCGCGAGGGGCTGAACTTCGAGGCGGGTGGCGAAATGGCAGCCAATCTCGATCGTCTGTACGTGTACATGTCGATGCGCCTGACCGAAGCCAACTTGAAGAACGACGCGAGCAAGCTCGAGGAAGTCGCCGAGCTGCTGCGCAACATCAAATCCGGTTGGGATGCGATCGCCCCCTGAGAGGCATCCCCAGAGGGACCAAGCAATGAGTGCAGCTGTACAGATCCTTGAAGAAACCGGTAGCGCCCTGCGCGTTGCCCTGGCCAGTCATGACTGGGACGCCATCGGCGAGTTGGACCAGCGTTGCCGCCAGGCCGTCGACGAGGCGATGCTGGATGTGCAGGATGAAGAAACGCTGCGTGCCCGAATGGAAGATCTGCTGGCGCTGTACCGCGAATTGATCGGTGTATGCCAGGGCGAGCGGCAGCGGCTGGGCAACGATCTGGTGCAGCTCAACCAGTCGAAACAGGGCGCCAAGGTCTACCAGATGTTCGGTTGAGTTTTCCATGGCACTGTGCCGATAGTTTGGCGCAGGAATTTTCTGAGGAATTTTCCGCATCTCTGAAACCCCCATCAGTCCTGCAATCCATGCGGGCTGTGGGGGTTTTTTCATGGCTCATTTGGTCGGAAACAGCAAAAAAAACACGCCATAAAATTGACTAATCGTTCACATTTGACTTAACTAGTGGCCAAATGCTGGCTGCTTATTCTGAATAGGCATTAGTCCCAGCCCTCTTTCGGGTCGCCGACGGCCCATGGATGCAAGGCAGCTGATCAAAATGTGGCGCGAAACCAAACTCTTGCTGATTGACGATAATCTCGATCGCAGTCGCGACCTGGCGGTCATTCTCAACTTCCTCGGCGAAGACCAGCTGACCTGCAACAGCGAGGATTGGCGCGAGGTCGCCGCAAGTCTGAGCAACAGTCGCGAGGCCCTGTGCGTGCTGCTCGGCAGCGTCGAGTCGAAGGGTGGGGCGGTCGAGTTGCTCAAGCAACTGGCGAGTTGGGACGAGTATCTGCCGATCCTGCTGATCGGCGAACCGGCGCCGGCCGACTGGCCGGAAGAGCTGCGGCGCCGGGTGCTGGCCAGCCTGGAGATGCCGCCCAGCTACAACAAACTGCTCGACTCGCTGCATCGTGCCCAGGTCTACCGCGAAATGTACGACCAGGCCCGCGAGCGCGGCCGCTCCCGCGAGCCCAACCTGTTCCGCAGTCTGGTCGGCACCAGCCGGGCGATCCAGCAGGTGCGGCAGATGATGCAGCAGGTCGCCGATACCGATGCCAGCGTGCTGATCCTCGGTGAGTCGGGTACCGGCAAGGAAGTGGTGGCGCGCAACCTGCACTACCACTCCAAGCGCCGCGAAGGACCGTTCGTGCCGGTCAACTGCGGGGCGATTCCGGCGGAGCTGCTGGAAAGCGAGCTGTTCGGCCATGAGAAGGGTGCCTTTACCGGCGCCATCACCAGCCGTGCCGGGCGCTTCGAACTGGCCAATGGCGGCACCCTGTTCCTCGACGAGATCGGCGACATGCCGTTGCCGATGCAGGTCAAGCTGCTGCGCGTGCTGCAGGAACGCACCTTCGAGCGGGTCGGTAGCAACAAGACGCAGAACGTCGACGTGCGGATCATCGCCGCGACCCACAAGAACCTCGAGAAAATGATCGAGGATGGCACCTTCCGCGAGGACCTCTACTACCGCCTGAACGTGTTTCCCATCGAGATGGCGCCGCTGCGTGAGCGGGTGGAGGACATCGCCCTGCTGCTCAACGAACTGATCTCGCGGATGGAGCACGAGAAGCGCGGTTCGATCCGCTTCAACTCGGCGGCGATCATGTCGCTCTGCCGCCATGATTGGCCGGGCAACGTTCGCGAGCTGGCCAACCTGGTGGAGCGCCTGGCGATCATGCATCCCTACGGGGTGATCGGGGTCGGCGAACTGCCGAAGAAATTCCGCCATGTCGACGACGAGGACGAACAACTCGCCAGCAGCCTGCGCGAAGAGCTGGAAGAGCGCGCGGCGATCAACGCCGGGCTGCCGGGAATGGACGCGCCGGCGATGCTGCCGGCCGAGGGCCTGGATCTCAAGGACTACCTTGCCAACCTCGAGCAGGGCTTGATCCAGCAGGCGCTGGACGATGCCGGCGGGGTGGTCGCGCGAGCGGCCGAGCGGCTGCGCATCCGGCGCACCACGCTGGTGGAGAAGATGCGCAAGTACGGCATGAGCCGGCGCGACGACGACCTGTCGGATGATTGACGGGTGTTTTCGTAACCCATTGATTTCCATTTGAAATATAATTAGGCACGGGTATTGCTACAGCTCGGTCGACCGACAGAACCATGACGTCGCGCCGACCGAGAGAATCGCAATGCAACCAGCCGCCAATCTCCTTTCCGGGCAGCCCGCCGATACGGCGGAGGCCACCAGCCGCGCCGGCCTCGAGCAGGCTTTCGCGCTGTTCAACCAGATGTCCAGCCAGCTCAGCGAGTCCTACAGCCTGCTGGAAGAGCGTGTCAGCGAACTGAAGGGGCAACTGGCGCTGGTCAGCGCGCAGCGCATGGAAGAGCTGGCGGAGAAGGAGCGCCTGGCCAACCGCCTGCAGAGCCTGCTCGACCTGCTTCCCGGCGGGGTCATCGTGATCGACGCCCACGGCGTGGTCCGCGAAGCCAACCCGGCGGCGCTCGGGTTGCTTGGCGAGCCGCTGGTGGGCTTGCTCTGGCGCGAGGTGATCGCCCGCTGCTTCGCCCCGCGCGAGGACGATGGCCACGAGATTTCCCTGCGCGACGGACGTCGCCTGTCCATCGCCACCCGCTCGTTGAACGGCGAGCCGGGGCAGTTGGTCCTGCTCAACGATCTCACCGACACCCGACGCCTCCAGGAGCAGCTGGCGCGCCACGAACGCCTGTCGGCGCTGGGGCGGATGGTCGCCTCGCTGGCCCACCAGATCCGCACCCCGCTATCGGCGGCGCTGCTGTATGCCGGGCATCTCAGCGAGCAGGCGTTGCCGACCGACCAGCAGCAACGCTTCGCCGGACGCTTGAAGGAGCGCCTGCACGAACTGGAACACCAGGTGCGCGACATGCTGGTATTCGCCCGTGGCGAGCTGCCGCTGAGCGACCGGGTGACGCCCAAGGCGCTGTTCGACAGCCTGCGCGCGGCGGCCGACGCCCATGTCCAGGGTCTCCAGGTGCGCTGGCAGTGCGAGGCGCGCGCTGGCGAGTTGCTGTGCAGTCGCGACACCCTGGTGGGCAGCGTGCTCAACCTGGTCGAGAACGCGATCCAGGCCGGCGGCGCGGACCTGCGCCTGAAGGTGCACCTGTATGTCCGCGGCGACAGCCTGCGCCTGAGCGTCAGCGACAACGGCCCGGGCATGGACGCGACGACCCTGGCGCGCCTGGGCGAACCCTTCTTCACCACCAGGGCCACCGGCACCGGCCTCGGCCTGGCGGTGGTCAAGGCCGTGGCGCGCGCCCACCAGGGGCAGCTGCAATTGCGCTCGCGGCCCGGGCGCGGCACTTGCGCCACCTTGATCCTGCCGCTGATCCCGGCGGCACCTCTTTCCGTGATTCAGGAGTAACCCCATGGCTGCCAAGGTCCTGCTGGTCGAAGACGACCGCGCACTTCGCGAAGCCCTCAGCGACACCCTGCTGCTGGGCGGTCATGAGTTCGTCGCCGTGGAGTCGGCGGAGGCCGCGCTGCCGGTGCTGGCCCGCGAAGCCTTCAGCCTGGTGATCAGCGATGTGAACATGCCGGGCATGGATGGCCATCAGTTGCTCGGCTTGATCCGCGCGCGCCATCCGCACCTGCCGGTGCTGCTGATGACCGCCTACGGCGCGGTGGATCGCGCGGTCGAGGCGATGCGCCAGGGCGCCGCCGACTACCTGGTGAAGCCGTTCGAGGCGCGCGCGCTGCTCGACCTGGTGGCGCGTCACGCCCTGGGCCAGTTGCCGGGCAGCGAACAGGACGGACCGGTGGCGCTGGAGCCGGCCAGCCGGCAACTGCTGGAACTGGCCGCGCGGGTCGCGCGCAGCGATTCCACGGTGCTGATTTCCGGCGAGTCCGGCACCGGCAAGGAAGTCCTCGCCAACTACATCCACCAGCAATCGCCGCGCGCCGGCAAGCCGTTCATCGCGATCAACTGCGCGGCGATCCCGGACAACATGCTCGAGGCCACGCTGTTCGGCCACGAGAAGGGCTCCTTCACCGGCGCCATCGCCGCTCAGCCGGGCAAGTTCGAACTGGCCGATGGCGGCACCATCCTCCTCGACGAGATCTCCGAGATGCCCCTCGGCCTGCAGGCCAAGCTCCTGCGTGTGCTGCAGGAGCGCGAGGTGGAGCGGGTCGGCGCGCGCAAGCCGATCAGCCTGGATATCCGCGTGCTCGCCACCACCAACCGCGACCTCGCGGCGGAAGTGACGGCGGGGCGTTTCCGCGAGGATCTCTACTATCGCCTGTCGGTCTTCCCGCTGGCCTGGCAACCGCTGCGCGAACGACCGGCGGACATCCTGCCGCTGGCCGAACGCCTGCTGCTCAAGCACAGCCGCAAGATGAACCTGGGGGCGGTTGCGCTCAGCGCCGAGGCCGCCCGGTGCCTGGTCCGGCACGCCTGGCCGGGCAACGTGCGCGAACTCGACAACGCCATCCAGCGCGCCTTGATCCTGCAGCAGGGCGGGCAGATCCAGCCGGCCGACCTGTGCCTCGCCGCGCCGATCGGCATGCCGCTCGCCGCCCCGGCGCCCGCGCCGCTGCCGGCGATGCCGCCGGCGGCGGCGAGCGTCGAGATTCCGGCGCCGAGCCTGCCGCAGGACGGCGCCCTGGGAGAGGACCTGCGACGTCGCGAGTTTCAGGTGATCATCGACACCCTGCGCAGCGAGCGCGGCCGTCGCAAGGAGGCCGCCGAGCGCCTCGGCATCAGCCCGCGAACCCTACGCTACAAGCTCGCGCAGATGCGCGACGCGGGGATGGACGTCGAGGCCTATCTCTACGCCATCTGAGCGCTCGCCGTGTCCCCCAGGCCCGCCTCGCGCGGGCCTTTTGCATTTTCCTCCGGTCGTCGCCCGGGGCTGTTCGAGCGTGCGCGCCTGCCGATAACCGGAGAAGGGACGGACCCGGCAGCGATCGCCAGCATTGGCGGCGCACGTTGGCGTCGGGCCTTGGGGTCGACTTGGCACCCTTGTTGCTAACTCCTCTACAAAGTGCCGGGCGGCGTCAAAAAAGCCGCGGCTGTTGGAGGAAGAGTCATGAGTCAGGGTGTCGAGTTCAATCGTCTGATGCTGGAAATGCGCTCCATGCAAATGGAAGCCATGGCCAAGGCCAAACCGGTTCAGGCGCCGGCCGAAGCGGGGGCGCCGAGCTTCTCGGAGATGCTCTCCCAGGCCGTGGGCAAGGTGAACGAGACCCAGCAGGCCTCCACCGCCATGGCCAACGCCTTCGAGGTGGGCCAGAGCGGCGTCGACCTGACCGACGTGATGATCGCCAGCCAGAAGGCCAGCGTGTCGTTCCAGGCCATGACCCAGGTGCGCAACAAGCTGGTCCAGGCCTACCAAGACATCATGCAGATGCCGGTCTGAGCGGCGCGAGGATAACTAGGTCATGGCCGATGCACTGATCGACAGCCAGGTTCCCGCCAAGAGCGGCGGTGCCGGGATGCTGAAGAAGTCCTTCCCGGTACTGTCGTTCCTCGACAACCTTTCCGAGATGACCATGCTGCGCCAGATCGGCCTGCTGGTCGGTCTCGCCGCCAGCGTGGCGATCGGCTTCGCCGTGGTGCTCTGGTCCCAGCAGCCGGACTACAAGCCGCTCTATGGCAGCCTCAACGGGGTCGACGCGAACCGCGTGGTGGAAGCGCTGACCGCGGCGGACATTCCCTACAAGGTCGAGCCCAACTCCGGCGCGCTGCTGGTCAAGGCCGACGATCTCGGCCGCGCGCGGATGAAGGTGGCTTCCGCCGGCGTGGCGCCGACCGACAACAACATCGGTTTCGAGATCCTCGACAAGGAACAGGCGCTGGGCACCAGCCAGTTCATGGAGGCGACCAACTACCGGCGCGGCCTGGAAGGCGAACTGGCGCGCACCGTGTCGAGCCTGAACAACGTCAAGGCGGCCCGTGTGCACCTGGCGATCCCGAAGAGCTCGGTATTCGTCCGCGATGACCGCAAGCCCAGCGCCTCGGTGCTGGTCGAGCTGTATCCTGGGCGCAGCCTGGAGCCGAGCCAGGTGATGGCGATCGTCAACCTGGTCGCCACCAGTGTGCCGGAACTGGACAAGTCGCAGGTCACCGTGGTGGACCAGAAGGGCAACCTGCTCTCCGACCAGCAGGAGCTGTCCGAGCTGACCATGGCCGGCAAGCAGTTCGACTTCACCCGGCGCATGGAAGGCCTGCTCACCCAGCGCGTGCACAACATCCTGCAACCGGTGCTGGGCAACGGCCGCTACAAGGCCGAGGTGTCCGCCGACGTGGACTTCAGCGCGGTCGAGTCGACCTCGGAGATGTACAACCCGGACCAGCCGGCCCTGCGCAGCGAACAGCGCAACAACGAGGAGCGGCAGAACTCCTCCGGCCCGCAGGGCGTGCCGGGGGCGTTGTCGAACCAGCCGCCGGGGCCGGCCACCGCGCCGCAGCAGGCTACCGCTGGCGCGCCGGCCGACTACGTCGCGCCGGGCCAGCCGCTAAAGGACGCCAACGGCCAGACCATCATCGACCCGAAGACCGGCAAGCCGGAACTGGCGCCGTACCCGACCGACAAGCGCGACCAGACCACCCGCAACTACGAACTGGATCGCTCGATCAGCTACACCAAGCAGCAGCAGGGGCGCCTGCGCCGGTTGTCGGTGGCGGTGGTGCTGGACGACCAGATGAAGGTCGATGCGAAGACCGGCGAGGTCAGCCACCAGCCCTGGAGCGCCGACGAACTGGCGCGCTTCACCCGCCTGGTGCAGGACTCGGTCGGCTACGACGCCAGTCGCGGCGACAGCGTCAGCGTGATCAACGCGCCGTTCGCCCCGGCCCAGGCCGAGGAGATCGACAGCATTCCGTTCTATTCGCAGCCGTGGTTCTGGGACATCGTCAAGCAGGTGCTCGGCGTGCTGTTCATCCTCGTCCTGGTGTTCGGCGTGCTGCGTCCGGTGCTGAGCAACATCAGCGGCGGCGGCAAGGGCAAGGCGTTGGCCGACGGCGGCCGCGACGGCGACCTGGCGTTGGGCGACAGCGGCCTGGAGGGCTCGCTGGCCGACGATCGGGTCAGCATCGGCGGGCCGTCGAGCATCCTCCTGCCGAGCCCCACGGAGGGGTATGATGCGCAACTGAACGCGATCAAGAACCTGGTCGCACAGGACCCGGGCCGCGTCGCCCAGGTCGTGAAAGAGTGGATCAACGCCGATGAGTGAGCGCCATGAGTGAGAACCGTCTCGCCGCCAAACTGACCAAGGTCGACAAGGCCGCCATTCTGCTTCTCTCGCTCGGCGAGACCGACGCGGCGCAGGTCCTGCGGCACATGGGGCCGAAAGAGGTGCAGCGGGTCGGCGTGGCCATGGCCTCGATGCGCAACGTGCATCGCGAGCAGGTCGAGCAGGTGATGGGCGAGTTCGTCGAAGTGGTGGGCGACCAGACCAGCCTCGGCGTCGGCGCCGACGGCTATATCCGCAAGATGCTCACCCAGGCCCTTGGCGAGGACAAGGCGAACAACCTGATCGACCGTATCCTGCTCGGCGGCAGCACCAGCGGCCTGGACAGCCTGAAATGGATGGAACCGCGCGCCGTGGCCGATGTGATCCGCTACGAGCACCCGCAGATCCAGGCCATCGTGGTCGCCTACCTCGATCCCGACCAGGCCGCGGAGGTGCTCAGCCATTTCGACCACAAGGTGCGCCTGGACATCGTCCTGCGCGTGTCCTCGCTGAACACCGTGCAGCCGTCGGCGCTGAAGGAACTCAACCTGATCCTGGAGAAGCAGTTCGCCGGCAATTCCAACTCCACCCGCACCACCATGGGCGGGGTCAAGCGCGCGGCGGACATCATGAACTACCTCGACAGTTCGATCGAGGGCCAACTGATGGACTCGATCCGCGAGGTCGACGAAGACCTGTCCGGGCAGATCGAGGACCTCATGTTCGTCTTCGACAACCTCGCCGACGTCGACGACCGCGGCATCCAGGCATTGCTCCGGGAAGTCTCCTCGGATGTCCTGGTGCTGGCGCTCAAGGGCTCCGACGAGGCGATCCGCGAGAAGGTCTTCAAGAACATGTCCAAGCGCGCCGCCGAACTGCTGCGCGACGACCTGGAGGCCAAGGGGCCGGTACGGGTCAGCGAGGTGGAAGGTGCGCAGAAGGAAATTCTCACCATCGCCCGGCGCATGGCCGAGGCTGGCGATATCGTCCTCGGCGGCAAGGGTGGCGAGGAGATGATCTGAGGTGGCGCCCCATGACAAGGACAAGGACGATTCCAGCGAACTGATCCGCGGCAAGGCCGTGGCCGCCTTCGATCTCTGGTCGCTGCCCAGTTTCGACGAGCCGCGCGAGGAACCTGCCGTCGCGCCGCCGGAGACGCCGGCGGTGGAAGCCGAACCGGCGCCAGCGGCGGTCGAGGAGGTCGAGCTGGAAACCGTCAAGCCGCCGACGCTGGAAGAGATCGAGGCGATCCGCCAGGACGCCTACAACGAAGGATTCGCCACCGGCGAGCGCGACGGCTTCCATGCCGGCCAGCTGAAGGCCCGGCAGGAGGCCGAGGAAGCGCTGAAGGAGCGCCTGGAGAGCCTCGAGCGCCTGATGGGCCAGCTCCTGGAACCGATCGCCGAGCAGGACACGCTGATCGAGCAGGGGCTCGTCAGCCTGGTCAACCATGTCGCCCGCCAGGTGATCCAGCGCGAGCTGCACATGGACTCCAGCCAGATCCGCCAGGTCCTGCGCGAAGCGCTGAAGCTGCTGCCGATGGGCGCAGAGAATATCCGCATCCATGTCAATCCGCAGGACTTCGAGCGAGTCAAGGCGTTGCGCGAGCGCCACGAGGAAAGCTGGCGGATCCTCGAGGACGATGCGCTGCTGCCGGGCGGCTGCCGCATCGAGACCGAGCACAGCCGTATCGACGCGAGCATCGAGACGCGCCTGGCACAGGCGGTGAAGCAACTGTTCGAGCAGCAGCGCGAACAGGCCACCCATCCGCTGGCCAGCGATATCCGCATTGATCTCGACGCTCCCGGAGACGTCGATGCGTCTTGAGCGCACCAGCTTCGCCCGGCGTCTGGAAGGCTACACCAATGCGGTCTCGCTGCCGGCCCAGCCGGTGGTCGAGGGCCGCCTGCTGCGCATGGTCGGCCTGACCCTCGAGGCCGAGGGCCTGCAGGCCGCGGTGGGCAGCCGTTGCAACGTGATCAATGAAAGCGGCTACCACCCGGTGCAGGTGGAGGCCGAAGTGATGGGTTTTTCCGGTAGCAAGGTGTACCTGATGCCGGTCGGCAGCCTCGCCGGCATCGCTCCTGGTGCGCGGGTCGTGCCGCTGCCGGATACCGGGCGCCTGCCGATGGGCATGTCGATGCTCGGCAGGGTGCTCGACGGCGCCGGCCGCGCCCTCGACGGCAAGGGCGGGATGCGCGCCGAAGACTGGGTGCCGATGGACGGCCCGACGATCAACCCGCTCAAGCGCCATCCGATCAGCGAACCGCTGGACGTCGGCATCCGCTCGATCAACGGCCTGCTCACGGTCGGCCGCGGCCAGCGCCTCGGCCTGTTCGCCGGCACCGGCGTGGGCAAGTCGGTGCTGCTGGGGATGATGACCCGCTTCACCAGGGCCGACATCATCGTCGTCGGGCTGATCGGCGAGCGCGGCCGCGAGGTGAAGGAGTTCATCGACGAGATTCTCGGCGAGGAGGGCCTCAAGCGTTCCGTGGTGGTCGCCTCGCCGGCCGACGATGCGCCGCTGATGCGCCTGCGCGCGGCGCAGTACTGCACGCGGATCGCCGAGTATTTCCGCGACAAGGGCAAGAACGTCCTGCTGCTGATGGATTCGCTGACCCGCTACGCCCAGGCCCAGCGCGAGATCGCCCTGGCGATCGGCGAGCCGCCGGCGACCAAGGGCTATCCGCCGTCGGTGTTCGCCAAGCTGCCGAAACTGGTGGAACGCGCCGGCAACGCCGAAGCCGGGGGCGGCTCGATCACCGCGTTCTACACCGTGCTTTCCGAAGGCGACGACCAGCAGGACCCGATCGCCGACGCCGCCCGCGGCGTGCTCGACGGCCACTTCGTGCTGTCCCGGCGGCTGGCCGAGGAAGGCCACTACCCGGCCATCGACATCGAGGCCTCGATCAGCCGGGTGATGCCGCAGGTGGTCGAGCCCGGGCACCTGCGCGACGCGCAGCGTTTCAAGCAGCTGTGGTCGCGTTACCAGCAGAGCCGTGACCTGATCAGCGTCGGCGCCTACGTCGCCGGCGGCGACGCCGAGACCGACCTGGCCATCGCGCGCTTCCCGGCGATGCGCCAGTTCCTGCGCCAGGCCCTGGACGAAAGCGAAAGCCTGGCGGACAGCCGTGCGCGCCTGGCGAGCCTGCTCGCCGGCGGCCAGGCCTGAGGCGCGCTGAGGCATGGAGAAGCGCGCGGCGCGGCTGGCGCCGGTGGTGGACATGGCCAGCAAGGCCGAGCGCGACGCCGCGACCCAGTTGGGCAACTGCCAGCAGCAGTTGCTTGCGGCACAGCAGAAGCTGGCGGAGCTGGAACGCTACCGCAACGACTACCAGCAGCAATGGATCAGCCAGGGCCAGAAGGGCGTCAGCGGCCAGTGGCTGATCAACTACCAGCGCTTTCTTTCACAGCTGGAAACGGCCGTCGTCCAGCAGGCCAACAGCGTGAACTGGCATCGCGAAGCGGTGGACAAGGCACGGCTCAACTGGCAGGAGAAGTACGCCCGCCTGGAAGGCCTGCGCAAGCTGGTCGAGCGCTACCTGGAAGAGGCGCGCCAGGCCGAGGACAAGCGCGAGCAGAAACAGCTCGACGAACTCGCCCAGCGTACCCGCCGCCAGGACGACTGACGGCTCAGAAGAACGGACGCGATGCCTTGAGCATGAAGGTGGTGTCGCAGTAGCTGTTGTGTCCCGAGTAGGCGCTGCAATCGCTGCCGGTCAGGCTGGTGCCGCTGTAGGACAGGTTCAGGTCGATGCCCAGCCAGGGCCGCGACAGGTTCACCGACCAGTCGTTGAACACGCTCACATAGCCCCCGCCGCCGAGGCTCGCCGGATTGTCCAGGCGATGGTTGCCGTATTTCAGGGTGACGTCGAAACCGAACGGCGGATTGACCCCGAGGTCGGCGAACAGGGTGGTGTCGTTGCGTCCCGGGTCGCTGCTGAAGGCCGCGCCGAGGCGGCTGCCGAACACCGACAGGCCGCCGTAGAGTTCGGCGGCGTCGTTGGCCGGCTGCTCCGGACGGCTATAGCGGATCAGCCCCATCTCGTAGCCCAGGCGATTGTTCAGCGGACGCTTGAAGCCGGCGTAGGAGTCGATCTCGGTGGGCTTGCCGGGATCGAGGTTGGAGGTCCAGTTGCCGATGTACCAGCCGCTTTCGTGGCTGAGGTCGAGGCCGCCGTGGAAGCTGCCGGAGCTGCCCGGAGTGACCAGGCCCTGGGCCATGCTGCGGGTCGGGCTGGTCGCCAGTTTCAGTTCGAAGTCGCCCAGGTCGCGGGCCATTACCTGGGCCAGGGCCGAGGTGCTGGCGAGCAGGGCACAGGTGAGCACGAGCAGGTGCTTGAGCATGGTTCTCCCCTGGTGATGCGGACAACGGCGCTGCGCCGTTCTTCCCGCGCCATGCCAACGGCAAGGCCATGGCGCTGGGCCAGGCGAGGTCGGCAGGTTGGGTGGGCGGGAAGAGCGGCGTGCTAGAGCGCCACGAACCATCTTAACCAAGGTTCGGCCCGGGGCCCGACCGCTCGTCAGGCACGAACGATTATTTGTTACCGCAGGCTTTCCGCGAGATTGGCCAGGCGCGCCACTTCAACCCGGTTGCGACCGCTGCTCTCGGCCCGGTACAAGGCCTGGTCGGCGGTGCTGTAGAGTCTGGCCTGGGCACCGCTGCCGAGGCTCGCCGCGCCGTTGCAGGTCGGCCTGGGCGTGGTCCGTCGCCACCACGAAGGCGAGCATGGCCAGGCCAAGGATGATCTCCTGGCGCCAGGGCTGGTGGTCGGGGTCGGCGCGGAAGTCCCTGAGGGAGGACACCAGGATATGCACCAGGTTGACCGGCGCCGTCAGCAGTGCGAGGCAGGTCGGTCGTGCCAGGTTTTCCCGGGCGATGGGAATGGCCAGGGAGGAATTCACCTCGATCGCGTGCTGGATCGATTCGAGCGTCGTTCTGGCCACGTGCGGCGGTCCTGCATGGGCGTTGTGCCATCAGTGCATGGCAGCGGCGTGGAGGGTTCCTCATCCCTGTCTCCAGGCCGGTCGTCCGTTTTGCATGGGCGTACCTGGCCACTTCAGTCCGGCAGGCCGGAGGCCAGGATCAGCGCGACCAGCCCGAGGACGCTCCAGTATGTGGCCAGGGGCCCGGCGTGGTCGAACGGCAGCAGGGTGGAGCAGGCCAGGCCCAGGCCGATCAGCAGGTAATAGGCGAGGCCGAACAGGGCGCCGGCGCGGCCCCGGCAATCGGCATAGGCGTGCAGCGCCGGCCCCAGCAGATTGGGGATCGCCAGGCCGAAGCCGATGAAGATCGGCAGGGCCGGCGCGGCCCAGGCCAGTCCGTGGGCGTATCCCGCGAGCGCCAGCAACGTCTGCGCCGCCGCCCCGCCGGCCGCCAGCGCCAGGCCCAGGCGTACCCGACGGCCGCTGGGCCAGCCTGGCGGCAGGCGTCGGTTGAGCAGCGCGCCGAGGCTCCCGGCCAGGGCGATGGCCAGGCCGACCCAACCGAAGCCCAGCCAGGGCAGGTTGCCGACCATGAACGGGCCCGCGGCGTAGAAGGAAAACACCAGCACGTTCAGCACCGCCACCAGCAGCGCGCGCTTCTGCAACAGGCGGTCGGCGAGCGCCCGCCGGCACACCGCCAGGGTTCCCGGACCCGCTGCCGCCGGCGCATGGGTTTCCGGCCAGCGCAGGGCGACCAGCGCCAGTAGCGTGGCGAGTAGCGCGGCAAGGGCGGCGAACACCGCCGGGTGGCCGCCCAGGTCGGCCAGCCACTGGCCGCTGACGGGACCGACGGCCGGCGACCAGGCCAGCACCGCGCCCAGGGTGACGAAATAGCTCATCAGCGCCGGCCCGTGCAGCACGTCGCGCAGGCTGGTCTGCACCGTCACCGAGCAGGTCGCCAGGCCCAGCCCCTGCAGCGCGCGACAGGCGAGCAGGCTGGCGTAGTCTGCGCTGGCCCAGGCGCCGAGGGTCGCCAGCGTGGCCAGGCCGAGCCCGCCGAGCAACGCCGGGCGGCGGCCGAGATGGTCGGCCAGCCAGCCCCAGAGCCAGATGCCCGGGGCGAAGCCGACGAAGAACAGCGCCATGGTCCATTGGCTGGTGGCGCCGTCCAGCTGCCAGTGGCGCGCGAGCGCCGGCAGGGCGGGCGAGAGAATGGTTTCGGCGGCCTGCGGCAGGGCGAGCAGGACGATCACCAGCGGCAGGGGAGGACAGGTACGCTCGGACATGGGCTCTCCGGAAAAAAGAGCCAAGCCTAGGCGGCATGTCGCTGGCAGAATGCAGCGGTCAGGACAGGAAACATCGCGAAGAGGACAAGATGCCGCGTTACCCCTACGAACAGGTCGATGATCCCGACCTCGCCCGTTGTCCGGTGGTCGGCCTAGAGGTCGACAGCAGCGGCCACCGCAGTGACTGGCATTGCCATCGGCGCGCGCAGTTGCTGTACATGGCCGCCGGCAGCGTCACGCTGTACTTCGCCGAGCGCATCTGCCAGCTGACTCCGCTCCAGGCCGCCTGGCTGCCCACCGGAGTGCCGCACCGCGCGGTCCTGCATGGGCGTTTCGCCTACCGCAGCCTGTATTTCGCGCCGGAGGCGTTCAGCGACCTGGCGCAGGTGGCGCGGGTGGTGGAGGTCAATCCGCTGTTGCGCGAGCTGATCCTGCGCATGACCGGCTGGGCCGCCGATCTCGAGCTGGAAGGTCGGCACCGGACGCTGCTGCGCGCCCTGTTCGAGGAGCTGGCGGCGGCGCCGGAACAGGCCGCGAGCCTGCCGTTGCCGCGCGACCCGCGGGCGCTGCGGGTGGCCGAGGCGCTGCTGGCGCAACCGGCCGAGGGCCGTGGCATCGACGCCTGGGGACACGAGGTGGGGGCCAGCGGGCGGACCCTGGCGCGCCTGTTCGGTGACGAGACCGGCCTCAGCTTCGCCCGCTGGCGGACCCAGGCGCGCCTGTTCGAAGCGCGCCGGCGACTGGCCGAAGGGCGTTCGGTGACCGAGGTCGCCCACGCCCTGGGCTATGCCAGCGACAGCGCATTCATCGCCATGTACCGGCGGGTTTGCGGGCAGTCCCCGGGACGGGCGCTGCGTGGCGCGGACTGAGGCGTCAGAAGCGCTCGTGGACGCCGAGGTAGCGCCATTCTCCGGGTGGCAGCCTGGCCAGCGACAGCGCGCCGATGCGCAGGCGGCGGATGCCGCGTACCTCCAGTCCCTCGCTTTCGCACATGAAGCGCAACTGGCCGGGCTGGGCACCCTTGAGGGCGAAGCGCAGGTGGTTTTCGTTCTGCCAGCTGACCTTGCATGGCGGCAGTGCCCGACCGCGGTAGGCAAGACCATGGCGTAGCCGTTCGAGACCGCCGGGAGGCAGTTCTCCGGCGACTTCCACGAGATATTCCTGTTCGATCCGCGCGCCGTCCTCGACCAGTTTGCGCAGCACGCCATGTTGCTGGCTGAACACCAACAGGCCGGACGCCTCGGTATCCAGCGGGATCGTCGCGCGTTGCCGGGCGAAATGCTTCTTCAGCGGCCGCAGGACGCTGGCGTCGGCCTCCCAGCGGTGAGCCGCGACCAGCAGCCGGGCGGCTTCGTCCTCCCGGCAACCGGCCGGCTTGTGCAGCAGCAGGGTGACCGGCGCGAGCGGCTCGGGACGGGCCCCGGGAAGCAGCTCCACGCGCTGGTCGAGCACCTTGAACTGTGGCTCCTCGACCACCGTGCCGTCGACACTGACCCAGCCTCCCTCGATGTACAGCTCGGCCTCGCGGCGCGAGCAGGCGAGGAGTTCGACAAGGCGTCTGGACAGGCGGATCGGTTCGGTCATGGCGGGGAGCACTGGCGTGGCGGGCCGCCAGTGTACCCGTTGGCGCGGCTGGCGCCGAGGAATGATTCGTCCGGCGGTCGGTCCCAACAGAAGGAACCTGTCGGGAGAAACCTATGCATTCACGCCTGATCGATGGCCTGGAGTGGGACCTGGACGAGGACGGCAGCGGCAGCCTGTGCAACGTCCATGGCGACAAGGTGCACCTGCGCCAGGGCGACATGGACGGCGCCTGCGGACCCTACTGCCTGGTCATGGCGATGCTGGTCCGCGGCCAGTTGCGCCGGCGCCAGGCCAAGGGCCTGGAGCGGGTCGATAGCCGCAGCCGCTATGGGCGCCTGATGAAAGCGCTCGGCCAGCACGGTCCCCTGCTGCGGGTGGGCACCACCGGCGTCGACCTGCTGGAGCTGCTGGCGCAGATCAACGATACCGAGCACTTCGCCCTGAAGGGCGAGGGGCGCCTGCTGGTCCGGCGCACCAGGGAATACCTGCAAGGCGGTTATCCGGTGGTGCTGGGCTTCCACGGACGCAAGGGCAGCGACATCCGCCACTGGGGCCTGGCCATCGGCATGAGCGAGCGCGCCTTCCTGCTCCTCGACCCGGCCCACGACCTGCCGCGCGGCCAGGCCTGGAACGCGGTGATCAGCAGCGAGGCGCATGGCTCGCGCTTCGGTTATCGCTACATCAACGCCAAGGGCACCTGGGCGGTGACCCTCAAGGAAATGGTCGCGCTGCTCTGAGAGCTGCGGCGGGTTTTGTTACAGCCCGTGTGCAAGCGCGCAAACGCGATGGATCAGCGACTAGAGTGGTGTTTTTCCGCTTGGAAGGAGAGAACCCATGCCGGGCCTGTCTATGCGCGCCATCCTGCTGAGCACCGTTGCGCTGCTCGCTCTCCCGGCACAGGCGGTGGACGCCGGCCGCCACGCCAGCGAACTGGGCAGCGTCGAAGTCACCCCGGTGGTCGGCGGGCTGGCCTATCCCTGGGCCGTGGCCTTTCTCCCTGGCAACGGCGGCATGCTGGTCACCGAGCGTCCCGGTCGCCTGCGTCTCGTCAGCCCGGCGGGCGAGCTGTCGGCGCCTCTGGAAGGCGTGCCGAAGGTCTTCGCCAGCGGCCAGGGCGGCCTGCTCGACGTGGCCCTGTCGCCAGGTTTCGCCGAGGACCGGCTGGTCTACCTGACCTACGCCGAGGCTGGCGCCGATGGCCGCGCCGGGACCACCGCCGGACGCGGGCGGCTGTCGGCGGACAAGCGCCGGCTGGAGAACTTCCAGGTGATCTTCCGGCAACTGCCCAAGCTGTCCAGCGGCCATCACTTCGGCTCGCGGCTGGTCTTCGACGGCCATGGCCACCTGTTCATCGCGCTGGGCGAGAACAACCAGCGCAGCACCTCTCAGGACCTCGACAAGCTGCAGGGCAAGATCGTCCGGTTGTATCCGGATGGCGGCATTCCCAAGGACAATCCCTTCGTTGGTCGCGCCGACGCGCGCCCGGAAATCTGGAGCTATGGCCACCGCAACCAGCAGGGCGCCGCGCTGAATCCCTGGACCGGCCAGCTCTGGACCCACGAGCACGGGCCGCGCGGCGGCGACGAGATCAACATTCCCCGGGCCGCGGGGAACTACGGCTGGCCGCTGGCGACCCACGGCATCAACTACACCCTGCTGCCGATCCCCGAGGCCAGGGGCAAGACCGTCGAGGGCAGCGAGGCGCCGCATCACGTCTGGGAGAAATCGCCGGCGATCAGCGGCATGGCGTTCTACGACGCGACACGCTTCCCCGCCTGGCAGCACAACCTGTTCATCGGCGCGCTGGCGACGCAGGAACTGATCCGCCTGCAACTCGACGGTGAGCGGATCGTCCACGAGGAACGCCTGCTGGGCGATCTAGGGGTACGCATCCGCGATGTGCGGCAGGGATCGGACGGCTATCTCTACCTGCTCACCGACCAGAAGGACGGGCAACTGCTGCGCCTGGGGCTGCTGCCGAAATGATCAGCCCTGGCTGCGCTTGAGCCGGACGTACAGCGCCTCGACCTTTTCCCGGGCCCAGGGCGTCTTGCGCAGGAAGGCCAGGCTGGACTTGATGCTCGGATCGTTCCTGAAGCAGCGGATATCGACGCGCCTGGCGAGCTCCGCCCAGCCGTGATGGGCGACCAGTTCGGTGAGCAGTCTTTCCAGGGTAACGCCGTGCAGCGGATCGGGGTGGCTGGCCATGGGGCAATCGGGACTCGGGCATGAAAAAGGGGATGGAGCGTGGCACATCTGCGTGCCGGCCAGCCATCCCCTTCGGTGTTCCCGCTACGGACGGGTGATCAGCGCTTCTTGCTGATGGTGATCTGCCGGGAAGGCCCATAGACCTGGCCGCTGACGCCCTTGGCGATCTTCTGGATCTCGCCGCCGGCCTGGAGGAAGGCGGCGACCTGCGCTTCGATGGACTCGCGGGTTTCCACCGCGGGAGCCGGCTTGGCGACTTTCGGAGCGACGGTTTTCTTCATGATGGCCATATCCGGGGACCTGTCTCTGCATTAAATATGGCCGTTCATTATAACCGAAGCGGGGTTTTATTTCATCTTGAATATTATCGATCAGATTTCGGGCGTAACCTGCTGTTTTCCATAAAGACCGTTAGCCAATACCCGAGAAGCACGCTGCGGTATTTCCAGCGGCCTTGCTTGGCGTGGACCGCGCATGGCGAGGCGCGGGAAGATTCCGGGAGTGAGGTTCTACGCTGCGCTGAAGAATGGCGCTGTTTATTTATCCCGATATAGGCGGGTGTGCTCTGCATCGCTTATTCCGAGTTGTCCGGAAAGTTGCTTCGGGTTATTGGGTGAAGTTGTGTGAAACATGTGTTTTCCAGTCGCTCTGGAAGACACTTCGCCAATGACCGCGCATCGCTTCCTCCCGTCTCCCGGTGCTAACCTGCTGCACCCCGAGCCGAACGCGAGCGCCGCATGCCTGCCATCCTGTCTTCCCGCCAGCGCAACGCCCTGCGCCTGGCCTGGCGCTTCATGGCGCCCTATCGCTGGCGCATGCTGGGTGCCCTGGCGGCGCTCCTGTTCACCGCGGCGATCACCCTGTCCCTCGGCCAGGGCATCCGCCTGCTGGTGGACCAGGGATTCCTCACCGCCTCGCCGGAACGACTCGATCGCTACATCCTGCTGTTCTTCCTGCTGGTGCTCGGCCTGGCGCTGGGCACCTTCGTGCGCTTCTACCTGGTGTCATGGATCGGCGAACGCTTCGTCGCGGACATCCGCAAGCGCGTGTTCGACCACCTGATCGAGCTGCATCCCGGCTTCTACGAAACCAACCGCAGCTCCGAAATCCAGTCGCGCCTGACCGCCGACACCACCCTTTTGCAGACGGTGATCGGCTCTTCGCTGTCGATGGCCCTGCGCAACGCCCTGATGCTGGTCGGCGGGGTGCTGTTGATGTTCGTCACCAACGCCAAGCTGACCAGCATCGTGGTACTGGCGTTGCCGCTGGTGATCGCGCCGATCCTACTGTTCGGTCGCCGCGTGCGCAGCCTGTCGCGGGAAAGCCAGGACCGGGTGGCCGACGTCGGCAGTTATGTCGGCGAGACCCTCGGCCAGATCAAGACGGTACAGGCCTACAATCACCAGGCGCAGGACCGCCAGCGCTTCGCCGGCACTGTCGAGCGAGCCTTCGACACCGCGCGCAGGCGCATCGCCCAGCGTGCCTGGCTGGTCACTGTGGTGATCGTGCTGGTGCTCGGCGCGGTCGGGGTGATGCTCTGGGTCGGTGGCCGTGACGTGATCGCCGGTAGCATCTCCGCCGGCGAACTGGCCGCCTTCGTCTTCTACAGCCTGGTCGTCGGCATGGCCTTCGGTACGCTCAGCGAAGTGATCGGCGAGCTGCAGCGCGCCGCCGGCGCCGCGGAGCGCATCGCCGAACTGCTCGGGGCTCGCAGCCAGATCCGCCCGCCAGCTCAGCCGCTGGTCCTGCCGGCGCGGGTGAGCGGACGACTCGAACTGCAAGGGGTGAGCTTCGCCTATCCGACCCGCCCTGCGCAGTGGGCCATCGACGACATCAGTCTGGTCGTCGAGCCGGGGGAAACCCTGGCCCTGGTCGGTCCTTCCGGGGCCGGCAAGTCGACCCTGTTCGACCTGCTGCTGCGCTTCTTCGATCCGCAACAGGGGCGGCTGTTGCTGGACGGTCAGCCGATCGTCGAGCTGGACCCGGCCGACCTGCGCCGCTGCTTCGCCCTGGTTTCGCAGAACCCCGCGCTGTTCTTCGGCAGCGTGGAAGACAACATCCGCTACGGCCGCCCCGGCGCCAGCGCCGCCGAGGTCGAGGCCGCGGCGCGGGCGGCGCATGCCCACGAGTTCATCCTGCGTTTGCCGCAGGGCTACGCCACTCATCTGGGCGAGGGCGGCATCGGCCTCTCGGGGGGGCAGCGCCAGCGCCTGGCGATCGCCCGCGCGCTGCTGGTGGACGCGCCGCTGCTGCTGCTCGACGAAGCCACCAGCGCGCTGGATGCGGAAAGCGAACACCTGATCCAGCAAGCCCTGCCCAGCCTGATGAGCGGGCGTACCACCCTGGTGATCGCCCACCGCCTGGCCACGGTACAGAGTGCCGATCGCATCGCGGTGATCGACCAGGGCCGGTTGGTGGCGATCGGCAGCCATGCCCGGCTGATCGCCGAGAACCCGCTGTATGCGCGCTTGGCGGAGTTGCAGTTCGCCGTCGCCGGTCGCTAGTTCAGAGCGGCTTGTCGATGCCCGCGTACTGCTTGTCCAGCTCGCCGATGCGCTGCGCGTAGGCGCGGGACAGGCACCCGGTGTCGCCGCCGCAGCGGCGCCGCTCCTGTAGCCAGGCCTGCTGCCGGTCCTGCATCGCGCCACGTCCGCCCATGGCGAACAGGCCGCGCAGGAAGCGGTATTTCACGCTCATCTCGACGTCCTGGTCATTGAGCGCGCGGTTGGCGCAGATGGCTTTTTCATCGGCCCGCGTGGCCTTCTCGCAGTCGAAACTGGCCGCATGCGCCAGGGGGGCCAGCAGGATGCCGGCCAGGGCCGGGAATAGCAGATGCTTCATGCCGCTCTCCGTTGCGTTTCATTCGAAGCTTCGACGCCGGCGCGGGAGAAGGGTTCGGCCGCGCGCGGCAAGGTCAGTGGGAGAGGATCAGGGCCTTCTGTTCGGGAATGACGGTGCGCTCGCGCGGGTTGTCCGCGCGTTCCGTTTCCTCCGCCTCGGGGCGGTTGGCGAACAGGCTCTTCAAGGTGCTCAGCAGCGGCCGATCCACGCCTTGCCCGGCGAGTTGGCCGCGGCTTTCCGGTGGCTCCGGATTGGCCACGGTGACCACGTGGAAATCGCTGATCTCGATGATCCCGCGCCCCTCGGCGAGCAGGTGGAAGGAAAAGGCCTTGCGCGCCTCGGGGTTGTCGAAGGCGAAGCTCAACTCCAGCGGCTTGCCCTTGAGCAGGCGCGGGAGCTCCGGCACCGGGATCGGCACGTCGCGCTCGAACTCCTTGGTCTTGAGCGTCACCCGGGCGCCGCTGCGGTCCATCTGCAGGGCGCGGATCTTCAGGTTGACCGTGGTCCGGCTGTTCTTCGGCATCTCCAAGTATTGCGCGCCGATCAGGTTGTCGGTCCAGTCGTTGTGGCTTTCCGGCTTCAGGCGGATACGCTCGCGGGTGGCGAACTGGAATTCCTGGCCCAGCGGGCTGCCCTGCTGCACGGAGTGGTCGAGGACCGCGGCGCGCTGGCTGACTAGGCGTGCCTGGCGACCGCCGAAGCGGCCAAGGAACTCGGCCTCGTCGGCGATGAAGCCCTCGCTGCGGTAGCGCCGGCAGGTCTGCTGGAAGTCGCACTCGACGAAGGTGTCCTTGCCGTCGTGGTGGCGCAGCAAACCGTTGGTGTAGGACATCATTTCGCGACCGCTGGCGTAGTCGCGGAACAGCGAACGTCCGGAAATCCCCGTCGGCACCCGGTAGCCGAAGTAGTCGAGCACCGAGGCGGTGAGGTCGACATGACCGTAGACGCCGCTCTTGATCGGCGGCAGCGCCGCCTGTTCCGGCGCCAGCACCAGATTGAAGCCCCAGGCCGAGGCGAGGCGCACATGGTCGACGCCATGGGACTCGTCGGACGTGAGGATCACCAGGGTGTCGCGCAGCACACCCTGCTTTTCCAGGTCGGCGAGGAAGGCGTCGATCGCGTCGTCGAGATAGGCCACCGCGGCCTGCTTGGCGCTCGGGTAGCGCGCCAGGTAGTCGGCGGGGGCGGAGTAGGGCTGGTGGGTACCGACGGTGAGCAGGGTCAGCATCCAGGGTTTCTTCTGCTGGCGCAGTTGTTTCACGTAGGTCGCGGCGCCTTCGAAGAAGGCCTTGTCGTCCATGCCCCAGGGGAATTCCAGGTAGGACCTGTTGCGGAACCAGTCGCGCCCGAGGGTCTTGTCGAAGCCCATCTGCGGCATGACCTTGTCCTTGGCCATGAAGCGCAGGCCGGCACCCTGCAGGAAGTGCGTGCTGAATCCGTGCTGGCGCAGCTGGCTGGGCAGGCACTCCCTGGCCCGGGTCGGGTTGTTCAGCAGCTCGACGCCCTTCGGCGTGCCCGAGTCGAGCTTGCTGTAGTCGCCGCAGAGCATGGCGTAGAGGCCGCGGATGGTCTGGTGGCTGTGCAGCACGTAGTCCGGGGTGGTCATCGCCCGCTCGGCCCAGCCGCTCAACCTGGGCATCAGCGCTTCGTGGTAGCTGCTGTTGATAGCCGCGCGGTTGGCGGCGATGTAGGCGCCGGGAATCCCCTCCATGGCCACGATCAGGACGTTGCGCGCACGTCCGCCGCCAGCCAGCAGGGGGGCGCCGGATAGATCGAGCTGGTTGAGGCCAGCGACGTCCGGCGGGGTCTCCGGGCGATCACCGGCGAGCCAGTCCTCGGCCGCCAGCTGGCCGCTGCTGAACGCACCGGCCAGCAGCTTGTGCGGCAGGTTGTATTGGTACCACTGGTCGGCGTCGCTCGGCCGCAGGTACTGCAGGCCGACATGGGCGGCGAGGAAGGCCGCCGGCAGGGCATAGGCGTAGCGCGGCAGGCGCGGACCGCGGCGACGCCAGAGCAGTACGCAGAGCAGCAGCGCGCCGCCGAGGCCGAGCGCCAGCGGCAGGTGGGCGAGGCCGCCGCCCTGGGTCGAGCTGCTGACGAACTGCGGATCGAGCAGGTACTTCAGGTCGGAGGGTTCCGGCATGCGGCCGACCGCGCCGACCAGTTCGGCGGTACCGATCAGCAACAGGCACCACAGCGCCATCACCGGCAGCGCCAACCACAGCGAGCGGCGGTGCAGAAGCAACGCCAGCAGGCTGCCGAGGGCGAGGTCGGAGAGGTAGCCGGAGGGCGACGACCAACCGAGCCAGTAGCGGGCCGCGAGGGGGGCGGCCATGAACAGCGCGGTCAGCGCAAGAAGCGAGCCGCACGATGAGAGCCAACGGCTGAATGGGCACACAGGAACTCCTGGTGAACGGAGGCGATCCTTTATAAGGATGTTCCAAAAAAGAATTAAAGATTAACGATTTTGAAACATCGTTGTGCTTGCTGCCAGTAGACAGTCGGCATTTGGGAAATTTCCGCGTGCTTCAGGATGTTTCGGCCTGAACGGTCGCGCGGACGATGAGCGGCGCCGGTGCCGTGGCAAAAACTTCAGCCCGGACCCGGCGCGGGCGGTAGAATGCCGCCCCTTCGACAGAAGGAGTCAGCATGGCGGTCATCGGGCGTTTCAATTCCCTGCAGGTGGTCAAGCACACCGAGTTCGGGCTGTACCTCGACGGTACCCAGCACGGCGAGATCCTCCTGCCCAGGCGCTATGTGCCGAAGGACCAGCCCAGCGAGGTGGGCGACTGGCTCAACGTATTCATCTACCTGGACAGCGACGATCGCCTGATCGCCACCACCCAGACGCCGAAGGTCCAAGTCGGCGGTTTCGCCAGCCTGAAAGTGGTGGAGATCAACCGGATCGGCCTGTTCCTCGACTGGGGCCTGCCCAAGGACCTGCTGCTGCCGCACTCGGAAGAGAAGCGGCCGCTGCAGGTCGGCGACTACTGCGTGGTCTACGTCTACCTGGACAAGCGCACCAACCGCATCACCGCCACCGCCCGCCTCGACCGCCAGCTGGACAACGTTCCGCCGCGCTACAGCGTCGGCCAGGCGGTCGACCTGCTGGTGGTGGAGCGGACCGAGATGGGCTTCAAGGCAATCATCGAGGGCAAGCACTGGGGCCTGATCCACAAGAACGAGGCGTTCCGCTTCCTCCGCAGCGGCATGCGCGAGCAGGGCTACATCAGGGAACTGCGCGCGGACGGCAAGATCGCCCTGAGCCTGCAGCCGGTCGGTGCCGAGGCTGCCGTGGAACTCAGCCAGCAGATCCTCGCCCGGCTGCTGGAAGCCGGCGGCAGCCTGCCGCTGAGCGACAAGAGCTCGCCGGAAGACATCCACCGGCTGTTCGGGGTCAGCAAGGGTACCTTCAAGAAGGCCATCGGCGGCCTCTACAAGAAAGGCCTGATCCTGATCCACCCCGAGCGCATCGAACTGCAGCGCTGAAGCCGCCGCCGCTCAGGACTGCAGGAACGCGGCGAAGTCCAGCCCGGTGCCACCCGGACGGATATCGCGCAGGCGCCTGCCGGCGTCGGCGCTCAGTTCCAGGCTCAGGGTCGGCCGGCGGGCGTTCTTGTCGCGCAGCTCCAGGCCTTCCTGCTGCTGGCGGAGAAAGCTGGTAGGCACCTTCAGGTGCTCCACGGCGTCGCCGGCCGGGCTCAGCAGCAACAGGTTGAGGAACTTGCCGGTCTTCAGCTGGCTCAGCGGGATATCGAACCACCAGGCATTCTTGCTCTTGTTGAAACGGGCGAGCAGGGTGTTGCCGGAGTCCAGCACGGACATGCCCAGGGCCTGGTTGAGCTGCGCGATGGCTGCGGCTTTATCGAGTTTCATGGAGTTTCCTGACGGGCCGCGCCGGCCGGGATGGCGGGCGGCTAGCCGGCTATTCTAGCAGTCACTGGCCAGGCCAGGGCCGGCCGCCGAGAAGGCGCAGGCCCCGACGCTCAGACCATCCGCCGGAACTGCCGCCAGCGCTGCTGCCAGCCCGTCAGCAGCGGCGAGGCGGCGCTGCCGGTGCCGGCGTCCTGCAGGCGCGGGTGATGGCTGACGACATTGGCCAGGATCGGTTCCTGGGCGCTTTTCACGTCGACGAAGAACAGGTGCTGGCCCTGCCGCAGGCGCTCCTCGAAGGGGCGGAAGGCACTGTTCGGCCGTTGCAGGCCGAAGAAGCTGCCCTCCCACAGGCAGAAGGCGCAGAGCACGGCGCCGAGGAACAGCACCGGGATCCAGCCGGCGGCGGTTTCGGTCCAGCCGCTGGCGTAGGCGGCAGCCACCGCGACGATGGCCAGGGCCAGGCCGATCAGCAGGCCGACGCGGCCGGAACGGACCACGTCCTTCTTCATGAATGGCGAGACTTCGTGCAGGTGGTGCCGGCCGGCTTCCGCATCCTCGTCGCTGAGGACGTGGATCTGCTCGGTGGCGATGCCGCTGGCTTCCAGTTCGGCTTCGAGCCGTTCCAGCTCGTCGAGGTTGTCGCTGATGTAGTAATGCCGCTTCATGGCATGCCTCCCATCGTCTGACGGCCTGTTCCGTGGGTGAACAGGCGAAGGTGGATACCCCCTGTCGGTGGACCCCGGGCGTCCGCAAGCGGCGGGTGGGGCGGGATCGTTCGTTGTTTATGCGGCATCCAGTCCGGCATTCCCGGCAACGACGGTCGGGACGCCAGGCCACTGGCGCCTCCCTTCAACATAGGCCGGAAGCGGAATACCGGTGGTGCGGGGCGATGGACGGGCCGGGTACGGGTGGGCCGTACGCAGCTCGCGAGCGCAGGTCTACCCGGCGGGAACGATGATCGCGACGCGGCGGTTCTCGCTGCGTCCGGCGCGGGTCTTGTTGTCCGCCACCGGCCTGCTCATGCCCAGGCCGCGGACCTCGATGTTGGCCGCCGGCATGCCGGCCTCGCGGAACACCGCGGCCACCGACTCGGCGCGGCGCTCGGACAGCTTCAGGTTGTAGCCTTCGTCGCCGTAGTTGTCGGTGTGCCCTTCCAGGCGGACCTTGTCGATGCCTACGTCGAGCAGGGCGCGGGCGATCTTCGTCAGGGTGGTGCGGCTGTCCGGATTGAGGCGATCGAGGTTGTTGCCGAACAGCACCTTGCTCGACATGCCGAACTCCCAGCCCTCGTCGCGGAGTTCGAAGCCCTGTTCCTGGAGCACGGCGATCTGCTCCGCGGTCAGGCCGGTCGTCTGCGGCGGCTTGGTCTGGCAGCCGGTCAGGCCGAGCAGCAGGCCGAACAGGGCGAGGATGAGCAATCTACTTGGGTGGAGCCTCTGGGGTAGCACGGTCTATCTCCTTTTCTTGCTGCAGGATGCGGGGGTCGTTGAGGTCCGCCAGGCGTCGGCTGCCGCGGGCCTGGCGCTTGGCGATGTACATCGCCATGTCGGCGTCGTGGAGCAGCGCCGCGGGGCTGTCCGCGTGATCGGGATAGAGAGCGATGCCGATGGTCAGCGAAGTGCTCACGGTGCTGCCGTCGCCCAGGCGGATTGGCGCCTGCATGCTGGCGATGATGTTGTCGGCGATGCGCAGGGCGTCGGAGCCGGAGGCCAGCGGCGCGAGCAGCACGGCGAATTCGTCGCCACCCAGGCGCGCCACCAGGTCGCTCTCGCGCAACTGGCCGCGGATGCGCATGGCGATGTTGACCAGCACGGTGTCGCCGGCTGCATGGCCGAGACGGTCATTGATCTCCTTGAAGCGGTCGCTGTCGATGAACAGCACCGCCAGTTGTTCGCGATGCTGCATGGCGTCGCGCAGGGCGCGGCTCAGGCGGCCCTCGAAGAACGCGCGGTTGGGCAGGTTGGTCAGGCTGTCGTGATGGGCCAGGTGCGCCAGCGAGGCGTTCTCGTCCCGCAGGCGCGCCTGCCAGGACTCGAGCTCGTCGAGCAGGGCGTTGAAGTCCTCGCCCAACTGGCTCAGCTCGGCGATGGCGGCCTCCGGCACGCGTTTCTCGAAGTCGCGCTCGCGGCGCACGGTATGCGCGACCCGGGCGAGTTGGTCGAGCGGTCCGACGATGCCGCGGACCAGGCGCCGCGACAGGTAGAAGGCGCCCAGCGCGGTGAGCAGCAGGCAGAGGATCATCCCGGCGAAGCCGGTGAGCAGGAAGCGCAGCAGGCTGCCGCCGGAACCCTTGACTTCCACCGAGCCGATCCTCTGCCCTTCGTGGAGGATCGGCTGCTCGGTCGGCGCGCTGAGCAGCCAGTGTGCCAGTTGCTGTTCCATGAGGTGCAGCGGCCCGGTGCTTTCCCGGTGCCAGCTGGCCAGGGTCCGGCCCTGCCTGTCGTAGACGATGGCGCTGGAGACCTCCTCGCTGGACGCGATGAGTGCCAGGGACTCCTCGGCGGCCTGGGCGTCGCCGAAGACCACCGCGGCCTCGACGGTATAGCTGATCGAGCGGGCGATCAGTTGCTGGTTGGGATCGGCGTAGGCGCGCAGGGTCAGCAGCCCGACCAGGGTCACCGCCAGCCCGGCGGTGAACACGGCGACCAGTGCCACTCCCAGGTGCGCGCGATAGAGCACCCGGCGCAGGGAAGGATTGGAGCCCGTATAGCGACGACGATTCATCACGGGGTAGCCTGCCGCCTTGCCAGTTTCAGTACGCTCGGGTGGACGCGTACGCCGCTGCGGGCGATGGAGTCGAGGTTGACCTCGAAGGTGATGCGCGGGCCGCCGACATTGAGGCAGAACATGCTGCCGACGCTGCACTCGCTGCCGCGTTCGCTGATCGACAGCACCGGGTGCCCGGCCAGGCTGTGGAACACCTGCCGGCGTTCGCGTTCGTCGACCACCCCCAGGTAGATCACGTTGCACAGCGTGCCGAGCCCGGGGCTGTCCACCGCGCGGCGCTCCACCTGTACCCGGCGACCATTGGCCTGGACCATGCCGCGGAGCATGCCGTCGGCGTACTCGGTCGGACCGACCACGCACAATTGCAGGACCGTGGGCTCCTTGGGCCAGCGCACGTAGCTGAAGATACCCAGCAGCACCTGGCTCACCGCGTTGCTGCGCTGTTCCACCGAGACCCGCGCCTCCTCCGCCCACAGCCGGCCGCCGCACAGGCACAGGCCCGCCAGAACCAGCCAGGCGAGGGTGCGCCTGTACGGGTCGAGGGTCTGCGAGGCAGGCGATCCGAACGCAAGCAAAAAGGGATTCCTCCAGGGAAAAGGCACGGCGGCACAACTGGCCAGTGTAGCGTCATGTGCGGCGAATATTACCGGATGCGCGGGGAAAGAAACCGGCTCGGCGTCAATTCAATGGCGCAATCGAGGCGAAGGTGAAGGGCCTGGCGCCTTGTCCTGTCTGGTTTTCTGGCGGAGCATGTAGGAAGATTCTGATTTTATCTGGGGTGTGGAATGATCCGGGAAATCCTGAAGATGGGCGACGAGCGCCTGCTGCGCATCGCGCCGCCGGTACCTGCCGAGTCGTTCGGCAGCCAGGAGTTGCAGCGGCTGATCGACGACATGTTCGAAACCATGCGCCACGTCGGCGGCGTGGGCCTGGCCGCGCCGCAGATCGGCGTCGACCTGCAGCTGGTGATCTTCGGCTTCGAGCGCAGCGAGCGCTATCCGGACGCCTCGGCGGTACCGCCGACCATCCTGCTGAATCCACGCATCACGGCGCTGGACGACGAGATTGAGGAAGGCTGGGAAGGCTGCCTGTCGGTGCCCGGCTTGCGCGGCATGGTCCCGCGCCACCGGCGCATCCGCTACCAGGGCGTCGATCCGCAGGGGAAACCCATCGACCGCAGCGTCGAGGGCTTCCATGCGCGGGTGGTGCAACACGAGTGCGACCACCTGATCGGCCGCCTGTATCCCTCGCGGATCACCGACTTCGGCAAGTTCGGCTTCACCGAGGTACTGTTCCCCGGGCTGGATTCCGCCGCCGACGACTGAGCGCCCGCCGCTCCGGTTCAGCCCTGTGCCGGCGCGCCGGGCAGGGCTCGCGGTGCGCTTTTCTTCACGCGCTGCGCCAGGCGCTCCGCAGCGGCTTCCTGCGGATTTCCTTCTTCGCGTTCATTGCCTTGCTCATGGCGCCAGCTCCCGCGCAGCGCCTGCGCGACCGACCGCTGAGCAGCGGTGGAGGCCTTCAGCAGGGTGCGCGGCGCGGGCGGTGAGCGGTGGCGCTCAGCGCAACTGCCGCTGCGCGGTGATTTCCGGCAGGTCCTGGCGGCGCAGGTAGACCAGCAGCGGTTCGCCGATGTTCAGCCGTTCGTTGATGTTCTGTTCCAGCAGGATCTGCAGTTGCTCGCGGCCCAGGCGCATGACGTCGTCGCGCACCGAGCTCCAGACGAACTCGCTGGTGGGCGTGATGCTGTCGTCGGGTACGTCCATTCCGAAGGAGTCTTCGCTGAAACGCACGATATAGCGGCCGGTCTTGCGGTTGAAACCGACGAAGCCCTTGAGGGCGTCGGCGGCCTGGCAGATGTCGGTGGATGAGATACTCATGCGGAACCTCCCTGAACGTTCCTGTTTCCACGGGTGCACGCATTGCCGGCGGCGCCCCCGTTCTGCGGCGGGGATCGCTCGGGCCGAGCGAGGTATTCTGCCAGTTGCCGCGGCGCGTGGAAGGTGGCGCACCGCGAACGGTAGTGGGACGGATTGTCGCGACCTTGGTTAAACCGCCGCCACGCGCTAGGCTCGGGGTTCGCAGCCGACCGAGTGGAGAACAGCGCCAGATGCCAGGGACCGTGGATTTCAAGCAACGGATATCCCGTCAGCGTCCGCATGACCGGGAGTCGTTCGGACATGCCGGCGAGGACGATCTGCAGGAGATCGTCTACCAGCTGGAAAGCGACCGCGGGCGGATCATCAACTCCGCCGCGGTGCGCCGCCTGCAGCAGAAGACCCAGGTCTTCCCGCTGGAGCGCAATGCCGCGGTGCGCAGCCGCCTGACCCACTCGCTGGAAGTGCAGCAGACCGGGCGCTTCATCGTCCGCACGCTGTTCGCCCAGCTCGGCCCGGGCGCCGCCGAGGTCGGCCTGGACGGGCTCGAGGGCGCGCTGGAGAGCCTGGTGGAGATGGCCTGCCTGATGCATGACATCGGCAACCCGCCGTTCGGCCATTTCGGCGAGTTCGCCATCAACGACTGGTTCGAGCGCAACCTCGACGGCCTGTTCCAGCGGCGCGTACCGCCGGGCCAGGGCGATGCGCCGCTGCAGCAGCGCATGCTCACCGACCTCAAGCATTTCGAGGGCAACGCCCAAGCCATCCGCCTGGTGGTCAAGCTGCTGCGCCTGAACCTTACCTACACGCAGACCGCCGGCCTGCTCAAGTACGTGCGCCCGGCCCATGAGCCGAGGCCGGACAAGGCGGCGCCGAACCACTACCTGAACAAGAAGCCGGGCTTCTATCTGTCCGAGGAGGCCTTCGTCGGCGACTTGCGCCAGGCTCTCGGCATGCGCCCGGGCACGCGCCACCCGGTGGCCTACATCATGGAGGCGGCCGACGACATCTCCTACTGCCTGGCGGATATCGAAGACTCGGTGGAAAAGGGCATCCTCGGCATCGGCCAGTTGGCCGACCTGCTGGTGGACAAGTTCGCCGTCCACCAGTCGCCGGATGCGCCGGTACCTGGCGACCGCGAGGGCATGAGCTTCCGCCGGATGGTCGCCTATTCGCTGGAAAAGGCCGAGCAGGAGCCGATCAACAAGGTCAGCGAGTTCTTCATCCGCCTGCGGGTGAAGATGATCCATCCGCTGGTCCGGCATGCCGCCCGGCAGTTCATCGACAACCTCGAGGCGGTGCACGCCGGCACCCTCGGGCGGGCGCTGGTGGAGGACGGCAGCCTGCCGCATGCCATCGTCCAGACGTTCAAGGATGTGGCCATGGAACGGGTGTTCTGCCATCCGGAGGTGGAAACCCTGGAACTGCAGGGCTACCGGATCATCCAGGGCCTGCTGGATTTCTACGCGCCGCTGCTGCGCCTGCCGGCGGAGGATTTCCAGACCCTCGCCGAGGGCCGCCAGGCGGCCACCCCGCACCCGCAACTGCTGGTGCGGCGGCTGCCGAGCCAGCAGATCAAGGCCTACCTGGAAGCCATGAAGAGCCTGGACGGCGCCGCGCCGCGGCAGCAGTGGGAGTTCTATTACCGCTGCCGCATGCTGCAGGATTTCGTCAGCGGCATGACCGACCAGCACGCCCAGGACGAATACCGCGCGTTGTCCGCGCTGTAGAGGAGGGACGCCGATGCGCCACGCCGCCGGGCTGCTCGCCGGGGCCCGCCGCCTGGTGGTCTTCACTGGCGCCGGGGTTTCCGCGGAAAGCGGGATACCCACGTTCCGCGACGCCCTCGACGGTCTCTGGGCGCGCTACGATCCGGCGGCCCTGGCCACGCCAGCCGCCTTCGCCGACGATCCGGCGCTGGTCTGGGGCTGGTACGAATGGCGGCGCCAGAAGGTGCTGCGCGCCCAGCCGAATCCGGCGCACCGGGCGATCGCCGCGCTCGCCGACCGGGTCGCCGATACCCGGCTGGTCACCCAGAACGTCGACGACCTGCACGAGCGCGCCGGCAGTCGCGAGGTCCTGCACCTGCACGGCAGCCTGCACGCGCCGCGCTGCGCCGGCTGCGCCATGGCCTACCGGGTGCCCCTGGCGGAAGCGGCGGAGCCGGAGGCGGGACGGCGGATCGAACCGCCGCGTTGCCGGGCCTGCGGCGGGCCGGTGCGTCCGGGGGTGGTCTGGTTCGGCGAGGCGCTGCCCGAGACAGCCCTGCGCGAGGCCTTCGCCGCCGCCGGCGAATGCGACCTGTTGCTCAGCGTCGGCACCTCCGGCATGGTGCAGCCGGCGGCGCGGATACCGGCGCTGGCGCTGGAGCGCGGTGCCAGCGTAGTGCATGTGAACCCGCAACCGGTGCGCACCGGCCATCCGCGCGAACGCTGCCTCGTCGGGACGGCCGGCGAGGTCCTGCCCGCCTTGCTGCGCATGGCGTTTCCCGGCTGAGGCTCAGCCCTGGTCCAGGCCGAGGAGGATCACCGCGGAACCGGCCAGGATCAATAGCCAGTAGAGCGTGCCGAGGACGATGAACAGCAGGTTGTAGCCCGAATAGCCGGCGTTGCGCGCGCCCTGCGGGTCGCCGCTGGCGAGGTTGGCCTGGCGCTGGATGTTGCGTATCGGGATCAGCGGCGTGAGCAGCAGCAGGAGCGATGGCAGCGAGTAGGGCTGCAGCGCCGGGATGACGTCGGTGAGGTGACTGATCATGTTTGCCGCGACCGTCAGCAGCACCGCCCAGGTCGCGTCGTGATCCGGGCTCCACGGCGCCTGCCGTTCTCCCGGCAGGGCCCGGTGGATCCGCCGCGCCAGGGCGTGGAAGAAGAAGATGCCGAAGATCGCCCGCCACACCGGGCTGATCCGTTGCTCCATCTGCGGCTGCTGGGCCTTCCAGTGCTTGTACATCCAATACACCGCGTACAACCCCAGGGTGACGAGGAAAAGCACGCTCATCTTGCCCAGCGAGGTGACGAAGAAATGCGCCTGGGTCGCGGGGCGGTCCTCGACCAGAGGCGCTTGCGGAGTCTTGTAGACGTTTTCCATAACCTGTTCCGGTAGTCCGTGGAAGTCCGCCATTGTGCCTTCCGCCAGCGTGCCGGGCCAGCGGCCGGGGCGCCGCCACCCCGGCCGGATGCTCAGGCCTCGCGGCTGGGCGGCGCCATGAACTCGGGGCCGACCGGATCGTGGATGGTCTCGGCGAGGATCCGCTCGATGCGCGCCATGGCCTCGTCGTCCAGGCGCCAGCCGAAGGCGTCGGCGATGCCGTTCAACTGCTCCGGCTTGCGCGCCCCCCACAGCGCCACGGTCGGGCCGCGGTCGAGGATCCAGCGGATGGCCAGGGCCAGCACCGACTTGCCATAGCGCTCGCGAGCCAGTTCCTCCAGTTGCGCGACCGCCGCCAGGTACTGGCCGAAGCGCGGCTGGCGGAACTTCGGGTCGGACTTGCGCAGGTCGTCGCCGTCGAAACGGGTATCGGCGCTCATCCGCCCGGAGAGCAGGCCGCGGCATAGCGCGCCGTAGGCCAGCACGACCAGGCCGTGGCGCTCGGCATAGGGCAGTACGTCGGCGTCGATGGCGCGCTCGAACAGGTTGTAGGGCGGCTGCACGCTGGCCAGCGGGGCGAAGCGGCGGAAGCCGTCCATCTGCTCCGGCGAGTAGTTGCTCACGCCGATGGCGAGGATCTTGCCGTCGCGGCGCAGGCGCTCCAGTTCGCCAGCGGTCTCCTCGTGGGGCACCAGCGGGTCCGGCCAGTGGATCTGGTACAGGTCGATGCGGTCGGTGTTCAGGCGTCGCAGGGAGTCCTCGACCTCCTGGCGGATGCGCGCGGCCGTGGCGTTGCGGTGGATGCCCGCGTCGTTCCACTGCAGCGCCGCCTTGGTGGCGATCACCGCCCTGTCGCGCAGGCCTTGCAGGGCCTTGCCGACGACCTCTTCGGAATGGCCGAAGCCATACACCGGCGCGGTGTCGATCAGGTTGATGCCGGATTCCACCGCGCGGCGGATGGTCCGCACCGAGGTCGCGTCGTCCGCGCCGCCCCACATCCAGCCGCCGATGGCCCAGGTGCCCAGGCCGACGCGCGAGACCGGCGTGTCGATGCCCGCGATGCGAATGGTTTCAACGCTCATGGAAGTTCTCCTGCTGGTCGGGAAAGGCTCGCCGGCAAGGCGCCGGCGCGAGTGGCCTGCGTGGCAGTCGACGAATCGGCCGTACGGGCCACCAGGGGACGATTACCCTAGCTCACCCGGGATTGAATGTGGCTCAATGCTGCATTGACCCCCGAGAACTGCCAGGAGCCCCGGAATGCCGGCCTTCACCCGTGCCGAACTCGCCGACCTGAATGTCTTCATGACTATCGTCCGGCGCCGCAGCTTCCGTCATTCGGCCCAGGAACTGGGGGTCAGCACCTCGGCGCTGAGCCACAGCATGCGCAACCTCGAGGCGCGGCTCGGGGTGAAACTGCTCAACCGCACCAGTCGCTCGGTGGTGCCGACCGATGCCGGCAGCGCGCTGGCGGCCAAGCTGGAGGATGGCTTCCAGGTGATCGGCGAGGCCCTCGGCGAACTCGACGCCTATCGCACCTCGCCGATGGGCCGGCTGCGTCTGAACGTGCCGCGCGACGCCTCGCGGCTGCTGGTGGGGCCGGTGCTGAGGCGCTTCACCGAGGCCTATCCGGACCTGCAGCTGGAGCTGTCGGTGGAGGACCGCATGGTCGACATCGTCGCCGATGGCTACGATGCCGGGATCCGCTACGGCGGGACGGTACCGCAGGACATGGTCGCGGTGCCGCTGACCGGGGAATTGCGCTGGGTGGTGGCCGCGGCGCCCGACTACCTGGCGCGGCACGGCGTGCCCGAGCGGCCGGACGACCTGCTGCGGCATGCCTGCATCCGCATGCGCCTGGGCGACAACTCGTTCTACAAGTGGGAACTGGGCGACGGCGAGCGGATGGTCGCGGTCGACGTGCCCGGCCCGCTCAGCGTCAACGAGAGCAACGCGGCGGTCGCCGCGGCGCTGGATGGTGTCGGCCTGGCCTATTGCCTGGAGGTGGGGATCGCCGAGGAACTGCGCAGCGACCGCCTGCGCCTGGTACTGCCGGAATGGACCTCGATGGGCGCGCCGTTCTGCCTCTATTATCCGAGCCGGCGCCAGCCGCAGCCGGGCTTGCGCCAGCTGATGGAAATGATCCGCGGCGACTGGCTGGGCCGCGCCTGAAAAGGAAAACCGCCCGTCGCGTGCTCACCTGGGCCCGGCAGCCACGCTCGGGCGGTGCGTGGCAGAGGGAACATGCCGCTGCGGCGAGGCGTCAGGCCCGGCGGGTCCGCCAGGAGCGTCGGCGCGGGGCCGGATGCTGGCGGCCGAACCAGCGCCAGCGGTTGCGCCGCAGCGCCTCGTGACATTCGTCGCGCAGCCAGGCCGGCAGCAGGCGCAGCCAGCGCAGATGGCGCCAGGGCCCCGGTAGTAGGCGCAGGACTTCCAGGAGGGCGTCGCTGTCGTCGCAGGCATAGGCGCCATCGATGAACAGCCAGGTGTCGAAATGCCCGGGTGCCAGGCCGAACCATTCGAGGATCGCCCGGCCCTCGGTGGACTGGGCGGCGCACAGTTTCAGGCGGGCGTCCGCGCGACGTGCCAGGAAGCTGCTCCAGAGGCCGCAGAAACGGCAGTGTTCGTCGTAGAGCACGAGCTTGTCGCCGGGCTGGAGGTACGGCGGCAGTGACATGAGGTTCTCCCCTGGTTCGGCTGTTCTTGCGAAGCCTTCGCACGGTAGCGGCCGGCTGCTGGAGCGGCTAGTGGGCGTGCTGTCAGAGTTTTCTTTCTGTGCAGTCATCGATTCGTCTTTCACCGGCCGGCGCCCGGCGATGGCCGATTCCTTTCCTGGAAGACGATGCTGCGCGCGGGTGGTTTAAGTTCGATGACGCCGGGACGAACGGGAGCGTTCCCCGGCGCGCGTGGCGGGGAACGCTGGGGGATCAGCGGGAGACCGCTTCGAGGAGGGGCTCGGCGGCCAGCTTGCCGACACCAGCCATGGCAGCGGGCCGGGCATGTAGCCGATCTCCAGGTTGGCGCCGGTGTCCAGTGCGTCGGGGAACACGCAGATCTCGTAGCCCTTGAACGGCTGGTCCTCGGGTTTCCCGTCGACTGCCGGCGCCAGCAGGCAGGCCTGGGTCCGCGCGGTGATCGAGCGGCTGGTGGAGGCGTTCACCGACGCGCCGGCCTGAGCCTGCAACGCCGGCGGCGGATTCCGGTCGAATGCGGCGCGCCGCGGAATCGCGCATCATGGCGGCCACCAGACCGAGGAGATTTCCATGGCAATCCCAAGCATCCCGCCCCTGTCCGTACTCGCGCTCGGGCTGGCGCTGGCCACGGCCGCCAGCGCCGCCGACGAGGCGCAACTGGTCGAGGCGATCAACGCCTACCGTAGCCAGCCGCAGAGCTGTGCCGGACAGGCCAGCGGCGAGTTGCCGCCGTTGTCCGCCGACCCGCGCCTGGCGCTGCCGGTGAATGCCTCCGGCGACCTGCAGCAGGCCATGGCGCGGGCGTCCTACCCGATGGTCAACGTGCAGTCGATCAGCCTCTCCGGCCCGCGCGACGCCGGCGCGGCGATGAAGGCCCTGGAGGAAAGCTTCTGCCGCGTGGTGCTCGACCCGCAATTCGTCGACATCGGCGTCAGCCGCCAGGACCGCGACTGGCGCATCGTCCTGGCGCGGCCGCTGCTCAGCGGCGGCATGGGCGACTGGCAGGCGGAAGGGCAGAAGCTGCTGGAGCGGATCAACGTGGCACGCGGGCAGGCGCGCCAGTGCGGCGGCAAGTCCTACGCCGCGGCGCCGCCGCTGGCCTGGAACGCCACCCTCGGCGGTGCCGCCGAGGCGCATGCGCGGGCGATGGCCAACGACAACTTCTTCGACCATCTCGACCGCGACGGCCGCACGCCTGGCGACCGTGCCGAACTGGCCGGCTACGGCGGCGGGCTGGTCGGCGAAAACATCGCCGCCGGCCAGGATGGCGTGGCCAAGGTGGTCGACGGCTGGCTGGCCAGCCCCGGCCATTGCGCCAACCTGATGAACCCCGGCTACCGCGAGCTGGGCGCGGGCTATGCCACCGATCCGAAGAGCGACGCGGGTATCTACTGGACGGCCATGTTCGGCGCGCCGTAACGGCGTCGGCGGCGGGCACGCCGCGCGGCCCGGACGGGCGGCGAAAACGAAAGAACCCGGCGAGCGTTCGCCGGGTTCTTCAGGTTCGGGCTAGCCGTGCTCCTCAATGCGGCGCATTGAGGGTCAGGCGCATGTGCCGGTTGACGTCCTTGTACAGCAGGTAGCGGAAGCGACCCGGGCCGCCGGAATAGCAGGCCTGCGGGCAGAAGGCGCGCAGCCACATGAAGTCGCCGGCTTCCACCTCTACCCAGTCCTGGTTCAGGCGGTACACCGCCTTGCCTTCCAGCACGTACAGGCCGTGCTCCATCACATGGGTCTCGGCGAAGGGGATCACGCCGCCCGGCTCGAAGTTGACGATGTTGACGTGCATGTCGTGGCGCATGTCGCTCATGTCGACGAAGCGCGTGGTGCTCCAGCGGCCCTCGGTGTCCGGCATCACCAGCGGCTGGATGTCCTGCTCGTTGGTGACGAAGGCTTCCGGCAGCGGTACGCCGTCGACCTTCTGGTAGTGCTTGCGGATCCAGTGGAAGCGGGTGTGCTGGCCGGTGGTGTTGCGCACCTTGTAGTCGGCGCCCGGCGGGATGAAGGCGTAGCCGCCCGGCTGCATGGCATGGACCTGGCCCTGCAGGGTCAGGCTCAGCTCGCCTTCCACAACGAACAGCACGGCCTCGGCGTTGGGATCCTGTTCCGGCTTGTCGCTGCCGCCGTTGGGCGCCAGTTCGACGATGTACTGCGAGAAGGTCTCGGCGAAGCCGGACAGCGGGCGGGCGATCACCCACATGCGCATGTTGTCCCAGAAGGGCAGGTGGCTGGTGACGATATCGCGCATCACGCCCTTGGGAATCACGGCGTAGGCTTCGGTGAACATCGCCCGGTCGGTGAGCAGCTCGGTCTGTGCCGGGTGCCCGCCGTGCGGCGCGTAGTAGCTGGACTTGGACATGGAGCGTTTCCTCGTTGTTGTCTTGCTGCCGGCGCGCGCCGCCGGATGAAGCGGGCTGGGCACGAGCCGTTGCTGACGGCAACGATATCCAGCGCCCCTCGCATGCACAAATTAAATGTTGGAATCTACCGTATTCATTTATCGAATGTGGGCCGGCCACGCGTATCTTCCGCCAGCACCCGCGATAGCACGCGTGCCAGCGCCTTCACCATCGGGTCCGCCGCCGGCCGGTGCAGCAGCGCCACTTCGAACACGTCCACCGCCGGTAGCCCGGCGTTCTTCGGCAGCACCGCGTGGCCTGCGCTCACCGCGCGCAGCGGCAGCAGGCCGATGCCCATGCCATCGGCGATGGCCGATTGCAGGCCGCTGAGGCTGGAACTGGTGAAGCTGATGTGCCAGCGCCGGCCGACCGCCTCCAGTGCGGCGATCATCTCGTCGCGATAGACCCCGCGCGGTGGGAAGGTGACGATCGGCAGCGGATCGAGGTCGATGCAGGGGTTCCTGGCGCTGTCCACCCAGCGCGTCTTTTCCGGCCAGCAGGCCAGCGCCTCGCGGCTGGCGCGGCGCTGCTTGAGCAGTACCAGGTCGAGTTCGCCGCGGTCGTAGCTGGCGCTGAGGTCGCGGCTCATGCCGCTGGTGACCTCCAGCTTGACCTGCGGGTAGCGCCGGTTGAACGCCGCCAGTTGCTCGGTGGTGCGGCCGGCGGCGAAGTCGTCCGGCACGCCGATGCGTACCGTCAGCGCCACGGTGGCGCCGGACAGCGCCTCGGCCAGCTCGTCGTTCAGCGCCAGCAGGCGGCGGGCGTAGCCGAGCAAGGTATCGCCGGCATCGGTCGGCAGCACGTCGCGGTTGCCGCGTTCGAGCAGGCGGTGCCCGGCCAGTTCTTCCAGGCGCCGGACCTTCTGGCTGACGGTCGACTGGGTCGAGTGCAGGCGCGCGGCGGCGGTGGTGAAGCTGCCGCAGTCGGCCACCGTGACGATGGCGCGGAGCAGGTCGAGGTCGAACAGGCGGCTATTCGGTTTTTCACTGTCGCTCATGGCGATATCGCGTTTTCGAATGACCACCCGCTTTTAGCAGGTCGCCGCGGTCCGTCGCAATCCTCGGCGCCGGCGCGACGCGTTCCGGCCAACCGTGGGGAGGGCGGGACGCGCTACTCGGGCACCTCGACGTTGACCTGCAGCGCGTCGTGGCGCCAGTACTCCAGGTCGCAGTCGATCAGGCGTCCCGACTGGTCGCGGTTGACCCGCACGATCCGCAGCGCCGGGCTGCCCACCGAGACCCGCAGCGGCCCGGCGGCCTCCGCCGGGAGGATGGTCGGGAGCATCTCGAAGCGCACCCGGCCGTAGCGGATGCCGTAGTGATTGGCGTAGAGATCGGTCAGCGAGCGGGTCAGGTCGAAGCGCTCGATGCCGGGAAAGTAGGCGGGATTCAGGTAGTGCTCGACGTACAGCACCAGCCGCCCGTCGACCCGCCGCGCCCGGCGGATCTGGAATACCCGCGACAGCGCCGGCAGCTCCAGGCGCTGGCAGATGTCGACGCTGGCCGGGATCATCGCCGCGCCGAGCACTTCGGTCTCCGGCACCCGGCCCTGGTCGGCGACCATCGCGTGGAAGTGGCTGCGCACCAGCGGGTTGTACAGCAACCGCTGCGGCGAGACGAACCAGCCGCGGCGTTCCTCGCGGTAGATCAGGCCCTGGTCCTCCAACTGGCCGAGGGCCTCGCGCAGGGTGATGCGGGTGGTCGAGAACAATTCGCTCAGTTGTCGCTCGCTGGGCAGCTTGCTGCCGCGCGCGAGCAGGCCGCGCTCGATCTGCTCGCGCAGGGACTGGTAGATCACCGTCAGGGGGCGGGACGGCTCGTCGCGCATATCGGCGCTTCTCCGCTGGGGCTTCGGGGGCTACAGGGTAATGCTTCCGGGCCGCCGGCGGTATAGCGCGGCGCGCCTTCTCAGCGCCACTCCAGCACCGGCCAGCCGGCCTCGCGGGCGTGGCCGAGCAGCGCCGGGTCGGGGTTCACCGTGTGCGGCCGGTCGACCCGCGAGAGCAGCGGCAGGTCGTTGCGCGAGTCGGAATAGAAGGTCGCGCCGGCCAGCGTCTCGTCCTCCTGGGCCAGCCAGGCGTCGAGGCGACGGACCTTGCCCTCGCGGTAGGTGAGGGTGCCGCGGGTGCGCCCGGTGTAGAGGCCGTCGCGCTCCTCGATGTCGATCGCCAGCACCTCGTCCACCCCCAGCCGGCGGCCGATGGCGCTGACCAGGAAGTGCGCCGAGGCGGAGATGATCAGCAGGCGGTCGCCGGCCCGGCGGTGGCGTTCCAGGCAGCGCACGGCGTCGGCGTGGATGCGCGGTGCGATGATCCGCGCGACGAAATCCTCGACGGCGCTGGCGATCTCCGCCGGGGTACGTCCGGCGATGGGCGCCAGGCTGAAGTCCATGTAGTCCTCCATGGCCAGCCGACCCTCGGCGTAGAGTTCCATGAGGCGGCGTTCCTGGTGCAGGAACGTGGTCTTCTCGACCCAGCCCAGTTCGGTCATGTAGCGCCCCCAGAGGGTCGCGCAGTCACCGTCGATCAGGGTGTCGTCGAGGTCGAAGAGGGCGAGTGGCATAGGCAGTTCCTTGTTCGCTGATGGTTGGCCCGGCGCGCCTGGCGGCCGGGCGGGTGAGTGGGGAAAGCTTCAACGCGCCTTGCCGGCCGCCAGCAGCGGCGCGCCGGCGATGCTCGCCGCCGGCTCGGCCTGGCGCGCGCCCGGCCGGCTGTTCCAGAACGGCACCAGCAGCAGGCTGGCGAGCAGCGCGGTGGCGGTGAACACGAAGAACACCGTGAGGGTGTCGAAGTAGCCCGGCAGCAGGCCGCCGAGAATCGCCCCGACCGAGCCGCAGCCGTTGACGAAGCCGGTGGCGGTGCCGGCCGCCTCGCTGGTGCCGAAGTCGATGGCGGCGGCGCCGCTGATCATCGAGTCCGGCCCGTAGAGGGTGATGCCCATCATGAACAGCAGGCCGACCACCAGGTACAGGCTGCCGCTCTGCATCGCCGGCACGAACAGCGCCAGGCACACGGTCAGCGCCGCCAGGCTGAGCACGCAGGCCGGCATGCGGCGGGCGCCGAACAGCTTGTCCGAGGCCAGGCCGATGAGGATCGGCCCGGCCAGCCCGGCGACTTCGAAGGCCGAAGGCACGATGGCCGAGGCGACCTTGCCGATCTCCGGCATGCGTTCGTAGATGATCACCGGGCCCCAGAGCAGAATCGCGTAGCGCGCCGGCTTGAGCAGGAAGTAGGCGATGCCGAGGACCAGCACGTGGGGATTCCTCAGCGCCTTCAGCAGGGCGCCGGAATGGCTTGGCCGGGGCGCGTTGGCGGGGTGCGCGGCCTCGGCCTCCACGGGCGGCAGGCCGACGTCCTGCGGACGGTTGCGCTGGAGGAAGAAGAACAGCACGGCCACCGCCAGCACCACTCCCGCCGAGGACAGGAAGGCCATGCGCCAGTCGTGCGTCAGCTGGTAGGCGCACCAGCCGGCGAAGGGCGTCGCCACCAGCCCGCCGAAGGCGTAGCAGGTACTCCACAGGCCGAGCACGCGGCCGCGCTCGTAGGTGGCGAAGAAGGCGCCGATGTTCTTGCACAGCCCCGACCAGCCGGTGGACTGCGCCAGGCCCTGGACCACCATGCAGGCGGCGAAGATCGGCAGGGTGGCGAAGGTACCCATCGCCAGCGCCGCCAGCGCCGAGGTGAGCAAACCGCCGAGCACCACCACGCGGGTGCCGAAGCGGTCGGCGAACACCCCCCACATGAACTGGCCCACGGCGTAGGCGGCCAGGTAGAGGGCATCGAGATCGGCCATGGCGCTCTTGTCGAGTTCGAAGGAGGGGTCTTCGGCGATGCCGAGCTTGGCCACCGAGAAGGCCTTGCGGGTGAAGTAGAAGGCGGCGTAGGCCAACCAGGTGATGACGAAGATCTGGATGCGCCAGTGCTGGAGCGATTGCCAGCCACGGTGCAGGGTACCGTTGTGGTTGTTCATGTGGGTCCCTATGGGTCTAGACAGTGCGGGGAGGTTGTTCTTGTTGTGCTGCTGCAAAGCTGTCTGGATGCATGGTCTAGGCCAGATGCCTTTGATCATGACTTTTTTCACGCAAGGTTGGGTCTGGTGACGTGCTCCTTCTCGGCCATGCCGAGATAGCAATAGGGTATTGATCAGTAATGGCGAGGCTTGCCCGGCGATCCGATCAGGCGGATCGATGAACGGAGGCCAATCTAGCACCGTGATTTTTATTGGTATAGACCAAAAATAGTGCAAAAGGATTCGAATTTTGCGAGGGAATGCCCTGGATTAATGCAAAAGCCTCGCACCGGGAGGAGGGATGCACGGCATTTATTGAGAAATTTCAGGGATTTGGAATAGACCAGATTTTCGATGGATAGGCCGAATACCCGCCCGGCTGGATGCAAGGCGGGCTTTCATCGCGGAAGCAGGCGCGGAAGGCGAGCATTGGCCGGAGATCCGAGATTGTCGCCGGTGTGCCGGTTTCAGAGTGGTGAAGCGCCGTTTGCAAGACAGGTGGAGGCGCCGCGCCGGCCGTCGCTGGATCGGTGGACAGTCAATCGGCGCTGGCGCAGCCGAGACGCACCGCGAGCGTCCTGTCAGTCGCCAGTCGCGTATCCGCCGCCAGCATCAGCGTGCGGACGCCTTCGTGGCGACCGTCGAGCAGGCCTTCCTGAAGGACCAGCGCCTGCGCATTGGCCTGCGTGGCCAGCAGCCGATAACGCACCAGCGCCGAGGTACAGCCGCATTCGCCGGTGGAACGCCGGGCCTCCAGGGTGAGTGGCAGGTGCAACTGGCCCTCCGCCGTGTGCGGCGCACCGAGCCGGGCGGCGAGGCAGGCGGAGAGGGCATTGTCGAGCGTCGCCGCGTCGGCGAATGGGGCGGCCAGGCAGAGGCTGCCGAGGAGCAGGGCTTTGGCGTCCATGTCGGGGTTCCGCTGGGGCTGAGAGGGAATCATGGCTGAGGTGGGCGGGTGCTGCCAGCCCAGGAGGGTTATCAAGGAAAAACGTCTGGCTGAAACCGCCGCTCTATCCGGTGACGAGCGTCGACTTGCATGAACGAGTGGCGTCCGCCATTGCTCAAGCCCTGACTCCTTTCAGGGTATGTGGCGGGATTAGGCCCGGATCAGCGGGCGTGGGCTGTCGAGGAGGTGCGGACAGTCGGAGAGGGGGATCCAGGTCTTGCCTTGCCAGTGCAGGGTGTCGATCTCGGCGGTTTTCCAGCGCAGCACGGCGCGCTGGGGCGTGGCTTTGTGGCGGGTCTGGCTGCGCAGGCGTGGCAGCACCGAGCCGCTGACCCAACGACGCAAGCCTCGCGCCGCGCCGGGTACGGCGAGCCAGAGCAGGGCGTAGAGCCCGGACTCGCTGACCAGGCAGTCCTGACGTGGCCCGTGGCGTTCGTCGTGGAGCCAGGCGAGCCGCCACTGGTCGGCATCCAGATGCCGCTCCAGCGCATGGCAGAGGGCGAACAAGCGCTCGCGCTGTTCCGCCGTCGCCAGCGACCACGGCGCCTCGTCACACAACGCCGCCGGCGCCCGACCGCCCAGGTAACGGCCCAGCAGCCGCACCAGGTCGGAGAGCACGAACCAGCCTTCCTCATCCAGCAGCACGGCGCGCAGGACCCGATGGTGGTGGGTGAAACGACTGGGGTGGAGGAGGGTGTCAGACATGGCGCACCTCCGGGGAGGTGGTGTTGGTGTCGTGCCGCGAGGGGATGAATGGGGTGGGTTGAAAAACGAATGGCATACGCATTTCCTCAATGGAATACACCGCTACTTTCGGGAGCGGTTTGCCGCTGGGTGGTATGCGTTCTTAGCGCCGAAGAATGATTATGGAGCGCACCGATAGCGGTCAACGGTAGGGCGAATAACTGCAAAGCAGTTATCCGCCGATTCTCTGAAGCCATTGCTTGTACATCGACTTGACGAAGTTCTTTCAATCCCCCGATGCTCGGGCGTTACAGGAAAATCCTGTGTAGTTGCGGATAACGCTTCGCGTTATTCGCCCTACCTCTTCCAGAGAAACATCCGACGCTCCGGTCCGCCCCATCAGGAGGCCGAGCGGAATCGTCGTGTAGGAGGTCGAATGCAGGGGCAAGCGCTTTGGTTACTTTCTCGGGGCCGGCCATCCTGCGAGGCCGAGAAAAAGACTTGGTAGCCGGGGTAGAGCGAGTAACGGCACAGCCGTTATCCGCCAGCAGACTCAAACCCGCTCCGCCGCTCGGACCTCCAAGGAAGGATCACCGGCCCAATCCTTGGGATAAAGCCCTTCAGCCACGGCCCGGTGGAAGGTGGAGAAGGGCCAGTCCTTGACCGCCGTAACCAGCCCGTGTTTCACAGGGTTGAGATGGATGTAGTCGAAATGGCGCCGGTAGTCCGTGTCATTGCGAATCAGGTGTTCCCAGTAGCGGTGTTGCCAGATGGCGCGTTGTCCTCGCCGCCGTTGCGCGAGGGTACGTGATTCGTGGCAGGGGATGCGCCGTGCGAAGCCGGACTTGATGACCTTCCAGCGGGTGGCGAAATCGGCATCGTGGGGCGGCAGGGTCCAGAGGCAATGCATGTGTTCCGGCAGCACGACCCAGGCATCGATGCGGAAGGGATGCCGGTGCCTGGTCTGAGCGACCACGCGGCGCAGCAGGTCGATTTCGCGGGTCAGCAGGTTAGAGCGGCGGTCATGCAGGGTGACGGTGAAGAAATAGGTGCCGCCAGGGACCCAGGTTCGTCGGTAGCTTGGCATTGGGGATCATCCGTGTATCCAGAGGGATTTCGGAGCGTACCTTGGCCAGGTGGCGGATAACGCTGCGCGTTATTCGCCCTACGAAGGTTTCAGATTGAGTGAATGGTTGGGCATGTTTTTCTCTTTAATGAAGAGCCCCGCACAAGGCGGGGCTCTTTTCTCTACCACTGCCCCAAAAATCCCTTTCCGGCAACAGCGTCTAACGGTCTTGACCTAAATCGAGAATCTCAATCCCAGCTCAGTGCTCCGCCCGTCTGGTACTCGATAACCCGCGTCTCGAAGAAGTTCTTCTCCTTCTTCAGGTCCATGATCTCCGACATCCACGGGAACGGGTTGGTGGTCCCCGGATACTCTTCCTTCAGGCCGATCTGGGTCAGGCGCCGGTTGGCGATGAACTTCAGGTAGTCCTCCATCATCGCCGCGTTCATGCCCAGCACCCCGCGCGGCATGGTATCGCGCGCGTATTCGATCTCCAGCTGGGTGCCCTGGAGGATCATCTGGGTCGCCTCGTCCTTCATCTGGGCGTCCCACAGGTGCGGGTTCTCGATCTTGATCTGGTTGATCACGTCGATGCCGAAGTTCAGGTGCATCGACTCGTCGCGGAGGATGTACTGGAACTGCTCGGCGGTGCCGGTCATCTTGTTGCGGCGGCCCATGGAGAGGATCTGGGTGAAGCCGCAGTAGAAGAAGATGCCTTCCAGCACGCAGTAGTAGGCGATCAGGTTGCGCAGGAACTGGCGGTCGGTTTCCGGGGTGCCGGTCTGGAACATCGGGTCGGAGATCGAGCGGGTGTACTTCAGGCCCCACGAGGCCTTCTTCGCCACGCTGGGGATCTCATGGTACATGTTGAAGATCTCGCCCTCGTCCATGCCCAGCGACTCGATGCAGTACTGGTAGGCGTGGGTGTGGATCGCCTCTTCGAAGGCCTGGCGCAGGATGTACTGGCGGCACTCGGGGTTGGTGATCAGGCGGTACACGGCCAGCACCAGGTTGTTGGCGACCAGCGAGTCGGCGGTGGAGAAGAAGCCGAGGTTGCGCATGACGATGCGCCGCTCGTCCTCGCTGAGGCCGTCCTTGCTCTTCCACAGGGCGATGTCGGCGTTCATGTTGACTTCCTGCGGCATCCAGTGGTTGGCGCAACCATCCAGATACTTCTGCCAGGCCCAGTCGTACTTGAAGGGGACGAGCTGGTTGAGGTCGGCGCGGGCGTTGATCATCTGCTTGTCGCCGACCTGCACGCGCGCGGCGGAGCCTTCGAGGTCGTCCAGGCCTTCCTGGATATCGAGGTCGTTCAGGGCCTTCTTGGCGCGGGCGACGGCGTCGGAGTCGTCGGCGGACACGGCGCGCGCTTCTTCCACCGAGCCGGCGGCTTCGTCGTCCAGCTTGTCATGGCCCTGGGCAACGGCCTGGGCGGCGGCGGGCGCGGCCTTGGCTTCGGTCGGGTCTTCTTTGTCGAATTCGTCCCAGCTCAGCATCTTGCTCTCTCCTGGTCTGGCGGCCGTCTCGGCGGCCTGGATATGGGGCGTGAGGTGCACGCGAAAGCGGTGGTCCGGCACGGTCTGGCCGGGCCGTTCTTCTCCCCCGGAGGGAAGAAGGGGATTGTTCCTGGCCCTGGCGAGGGGCCTTGCGCTGCCAGCGTGGCGCTGGACGAGCGACCGTCAGGCGCCGGGCAGGCCGGACCCACGCGAGGAGTCCGGCTTGCCCGGCCGCGACACGGACGTCGTTCAGCGACGCGCGATCACTGGCAGGCTTCGCAGTCGGGGTTGTCGATGCTGCATGCCTGCGGCACCGGCGCCGGCTTCGGCTCGGCGGCCGGGGCGGCTTGCAGGCCGTCGTTGCCACCGGCCGACACGGCGTTGAGCTTGCCGGTGTTGATGGTGGACTTCTCGGTGCTGGTGGCGGCCAGGGCACGGAGGTAGTAGGTGGTCTTCAGGCCGCGGAACCAGGCCATGCGGTAGGTCACGTCGAGCTTCTTGCCCGAGGCGCCGGCGATGTACAGGTTCAGCGACTGGGCCTGGTCGATCCACTTCTGGCGACGGCTGGCGGCTTCGACGATCCAGCGGGTCTCGACTTCGAACGCGGTGGCGTAGAGGTCCTTGAGGTCCTGCGGGATGCGCTCGATCTGCTGCACGGAACCATCGTAGTACTTCAGGTCGTTGACCATGACCGGGTCCCACAGGCCGCGGGCCTTGAGGTCGCGCACCAGGTAGGGGTTGATCACGGTGAACTCGCCGGAGAGGTTCGACTTCACGTACAGGTTCTGGTAGGTCGGCTCGATCGACTGCGAGACGCCGGTGATGTTGGCGATGGTCGCGGTCGGCGCGATGGCCATGATGTTCGAGTTGCGGATGCCTTTCTGTACGCGCTCGCGCAGCGGCGCCCAGTCGAGGGTTTCCGACAGGTCGACTTCGATGTACTTGGCGCCGCGCTCTTCGATCAGCTTCTTCTCCGAGTCGATCGGCAGGATGCCTTGCGACCACAGCGAGCCCTGGAAGGTCTGGTAGGCGCCGCGCTCGTCGGCCAGGTCGCAGGACGCCTGGATCGCGTAGTAGCTGATGGCTTCCATGGACTGGTCGGCGAAGGCGATGGCCGCGTCCGAACCGTAGGGGATGTGCTGCAGGTACAGGGCGTCCTGGAAGCCCATGATGCCCAGGCCTACCGGACGGTGCTTGAAGTTGGAGTTCTGCGCCTGCGGGACCGAGTAGTAGTTGATGTCGATGACGTTATCGAGCATGCGTACCGCGGTCTTGACGGTCTTCTCCAGCTTGGCGGTGTCCAGCTTGCCGTCGACGATGTGGTTGACCAGGTTGATCGAGCCCAGGTTGCAGACGGCGATCTCGTCCTTGTTGGTGTTCAGGGTGATCTCGGTGCAGAGGTTCGAGCTGTGCACCACGCCCACGTGCTGCTGCGGGCTGCGCAGGTTGCACGGGTCCTTGAAGGTCAGCCACGGGTGGCCGGTCTCGAACAGCATGGAGAGCATCTTGCGCCACAGGTCCTTGGCCTGGACGACCTTGTGCAGCTTCAGCTTGCCGTAGCTGGCCAGGGCCTCGTAGTACTCGTAGCGCTCTTCGAAGGCCTTGCCGTAGAGGTCGTGCAGGTCGGGGACGTCGGACGGCGAGAAGAGGGTCCAGGAGCCGTCGTCGAAGACGCGCTTCATGAACAGGTCGGGGATCCAGTTGGCGGTGTTCATGTCGTGGGTACGACGACGGTCGTCACCGGTGTTCTTGCGCAGCTCGAGGAATTCCTCGATGTCCAGGTGCCAGGTCTCCAGGTAGGCGCAGACCGCGCCCTTGCGCTTGCCGCCCTGGTTGACCGCGACCGCGGTGTCGTTGACCACTTTCAGGAAGGGCACGACGCCCTGGGACTTGCCGTTGGTGCCCTTGATGTAGGAGCCCAGCGCGCGCACCGGGGTCCAGTCGTTGCCCAGGCCGCCGGCGAATTTCGACAGCATGGCGTTGTCGTGGATGGCGCCGTAGATGCCCGACAGGTCGTCCGGCACGGTGGTCAGGTAGCAGCTGGAGAGCTGCGGACGCAGGGTGCCGGCGTTGAACAGGGTGGGGGTGGAGCTCATGTAGTCGAAGGACGACAGCAGGTTGTAGAACTCGATGGCGCGTGCCTCGCGGTCCTTCTCCTCGATGGCCAGGCCCATGGCCACGCGCATGAAGAAGATCTGCGGCAGTTCGAAGCGGATGCCGTCCTTGTGGATGAAGTAGCGGTCGTACAGGGTCTGCAGGCCGAGGTAGGTGAACTGCTGGTCGCGCTCGTGATCGATGGCCTTGCCCAGTTTCTCCAGGTCGAATTCCTTCAGCTTGGCATCGACCAGCTCGAACTCGGCGCCTTTCTCGATGTAGGCCGGCAGGGCCTTGGCGTACAGCTCGGCCATTTCGTGATGGGTGGCGCTCTCGGCCACGCCGAGGAAGCCCAGGGCTTCGGCGCGCAGGGTGTCCATCAGCAGGCGGGCGGTGACGTAGGAGTAGTTCGGCTCGCGCTCGACCAGGGTGCGCGCGGTCATCACCAGGGCGGTGTTGACGTCCTTCTCGGCGACGCCGTCGTAGAGGTTCTTCAGGGTCTCGCGCTCGATCAGCGCGCCGTCCACCTCGGCCAGGCCTTCGCAGGCTTCGCTGATGATGGTGTTCAGGCGGCCCATGTCCAGCGGCGACAGGCTGCCGTCGGCGCGGGTGATGCGGATGCTCGGGTGCGGCTGGGCGACGTCGCTGGCGGCGCCGGCGTTCTTGCGCTCGGCGGCGCGGGCTTCGCGGTAGATCACGTAGTCGCGGGCGACCTTCTGCTCGCCGGCGCGCATCAGGGCCAGTTCGACCTGGTCCTGGATCTCTTCGATGTGGATGGTGCCACCGGACGGCATGCGGCGCTTGAAGGTGGCGGTGACCTGCTCGGTCAGGCGGCGCACGGTGTCATGGATACGCGACGAGGCGGCGGCGGTGCCGCCTTCCACGGCGAGGAACGCCTTGGTGATGGCCACGGTGATCTTGTCATCGGTGTAGGGGACTACGGTGCCGTTGCGCTTGATCACGCGCAGCTGGCCCGGCGCGGTGGCGGCCAGATCCTGCGACGAATCGGCGGCCTGCGGCGCGTTGGCCTGCGGGTTCTCGCGTGTGGTGTCGGTATGCATGGGTGGGTATCTCCACGTTCTCGTAATGGTTTTGCTAGCGGGCGCCGGGGCGCCCATTCCCTTGAATCGATAAAGAGCCGGGCAGCCGGCCTCGCGGCGGCTGCTTCATTCGAATGCTGAGGGTGGGGACTGTGAGTGCCTCCCTGGCCCTGGCGGGTTCGTGGCGTTTTGCCGGCGAACACAATACCTAGTGGTGTTGACTGTCTGTTTACAGTGTCCGTTGCAACACCCGTACCGCTTTTCCAACGCCATGAAGGGCTCCCCGCGGTGAGCACCGCCGATGCTTTCAATACGTCTGGAAATGGCTTTTTTCGGAGCCGCCGGAGCCATCTGAGTGGTCCGTGCGCGGTTGGTTCCGTTGTAGCCGTTCGTTCGCTCGAAACCCAAGATATAGGGGGTGGCGCCGATGGGGATACAAGATAATGCGCTAATGGGGTGTTTGCAAGGTGACAGTCTGGGGGAAACCTGTGGATAAAGTGTGGGTCTTCTGTGCGTGATTCCTAGGAATCGTCCGTAGGCCGCGGCAGCGCTGGAGAATGCCATTCGTCGCCCTCGGAAAGCACCGTCGCAGACCTGTTCCCCAACCTTTCGGGGCGCGCACCCTACCCACAATATGTAGTGTTTGCAAGATGTTCCGCGCCCGCTGCCGCGCGGCGTCCGTATTGGCTACAATGCGGGCCGCTCCGAGAGGGCCGCACGGCGGCCCCGGGACCGCGATACGAAGGAGGCTGTGTGGAGCAAGAAGCCTGGCGCATCCTGATCGTCGAGGACGATCGACGCCTGGCCGAGCTGACCCGGGAATACCTGGAAGGCAACGGCCTGAAGGTCGACATCGAGGCCAACGGCGCGCTGGCCGCGGCGCGCATCCTCGCCGAGCGCCCGGACCTGGTGGTGCTCGACCTGATGCTGCCGGGCGAGGACGGGCTGTCCATCTGCCGCCAGGTGCGCCCGCAGTTCGACGGCCCGATCCTGATGCTCACCGCGCGCACCGACGACATGGACGAGGTGCTCGGCCTGGAGATGGGCGCCGACGACTACGTGTGCAAGCCGGTGCGACCGCGCGTGCTGCTGGCGCGTATCCGCGCCCTGTTGCGGCGCAGCGAGGCCCCGGAAACGGGCGCGCCGCCCTTGGACAGCAAGCGCCTGGCGTTCGGCCGCCTGGTGATCGACAACGCGATGCGCGAGGCCTGGCTGGACGAGGCCACCATCGAGCTGACCAGCGCCGAGTTCGACCTGCTCTGGCTGCTGGCGGCCAACGCCGGGCGCATCCTCTCCCGCGAGGAGATCTTCAACGCCCTGCGCGGCATCGAGTACGACGGCCAGGACCGCTCCATCGACGTGCGCATCTCGCGGATCCGCCCGAAGATCGGCGACGACCCGATGCATCCGCGGCTGATCAAGACCGTGCGCAGCAAGGGCTATCTGTTCGTCGGCGAGGGCTGAGCCGCGTTCGCCGCGCCGGCCGCCCGGCCGGCATCGACACCCATGGGGGCTCGCCGATGAAATCCATCTTCCTGCGCATCTATGGCGGCATGCTCCTGGCCCTGCTGCTGGTCAGCGGCCTCGGCCTGTTCGGCCTGCACTGGATCAACGAGGTACGCGGCGAGCACTACCGCGAGGAACTGGCGCGCGGCACTTTCCGCCTGATGGCCGACAACCTGCAGCCGATGAGCGCCACCGAGCGCAAGCGCGCCCTGGCGCAGTGGAGCCGGCTGATGGGCATCCCGCTGCGGCTGGTCGGACTGGACGAGCTGCGGCTGGACGGGCGCAGCCGCGCGCGGCTGATGAACGGCCAGGTGCTGGTGAAGCAGACCGCCGAGCACACCGTCACCGTGCATACCCAGGCCAGCGCCACCGAGGGCCTGGTGCTCAGTGGCGAGGTGCAGCAGGTCAGCGAGCAACTGGCGCGGGCCACGGTCTACCTGCTGATGGACGAACTGGTGCGCTACCCGGCCAGCGAGCAGCCCTACCACCTGGCGCGGATCGTCCGCGACAAGCGCTTCGGCTTCCCGGTGCACCTGCTCCAGGTCAAGGAGCTGGACCTCGACGACGACCAGCGCCGGCGGGTGGTGGAAGGCGACACGGTGATGGCGCTGGGCAAGGACGGCGACTCGATCCGCATCTTCGCCGGCATCCTCGACACGCCCTGGGTGCTGGAGCTGGGCCCGCTGTACCAGATGAACCTCTATCCGCCGCAGTTGCTGTTGCTGCTCGGCGCCCTGTGCCTGGGCTTCATCGGCCTGATCATCTACCTGCTGGTGCGCCGCCTGGAGCAGCGTCTGCGCAGCCTGGAGGCGGCGGCCTCGCGGATCGCCCGGGGCAGCCTGGACACCCGCGTCGAGGTGCGCGGCGGCGACTCGGTGGGACGCCTGGGCGCGGCTTTCAACCACATGGCCGAGCATATCCACCGGCTGCTGACGGTGCAGCGCGAGATGGTCCGCGCGGTGTCCCACGAGCTGCGCACGCCGGTGGCGCGGCTGCGCTTCGGCCTGGAGATGATCGAGACCGCCGAGACCGACGCTGCCCGCCTGAAATACCTGGAGGGGATGGACAACGATATCCAGGACCTCGACAAGCTGGTCGACGAGATGCTCACCTACGCGCGGCTGGAGCAGGGCTCGCCGCCGCTGACCTACCAGCGCGTGGAGCTGGGCGCGCTGGTGCGCCAGGTGGTGGAGGAGATCGCCCCGCTGCGCCGCGAGGTGCTGGTCAGCTGCGAGGAGGGAGTGCTGCTGCCGGAGGAGCTGGGCAGCTGGATCGAGGCCGAGCCGCGCTACCTGCACCGGGCCCTGCAGAACCTGCTGACCAATGCGCTGCGGCATGCCGATCGTCGGGTCAGGATCAGCTACCGGGTCAGCCTGGAGCGGTGCCGGGTGGATGTCGAGGACGACGGGCCGGGGGTGCCGGAGGCGCAATGGGAGCGGCTCTTTACGCCATTCCTGCGCCTGGACGACAGCCGCACCCGGGCTTCCGGCGGGCACGGCCTGGGGCTGTCGATCGTCCGGCGGATCGTCTACTGGCATGGCGGGCGGGCCTCCATCGGCCGCAGCGAGACCCTGGGCGGCGCCTGTTTCACCCTGGCCTGGCCGCGCAAGGCGGGTCTGCGCGACCGCTGAAAAGCTGACGGAAATATGGCAGCTAGCTATCTGCAAGTGCATGCGCAGACGTATTCCAGGCGTAGCGAAAACATATCGAAAGGCCAGTCCCGCCGGGCGTGGCAGGTATTCCGCCAGGGGCTAAAAAAGTCCTTTTCAGTTGGACTCGTTTGTTTATACTCCGGGACGCGGTGGCTAGTGGAACGCCATTCGAAATGCCCGCTCCAACGGCATTTTGCCGGGGTCGGATAACAAGAACAGCGTTGCGCAGCCGAACCGTCGAAGTCTTCCCGGATTGGGAAGGCCACTTATAAAAAATTGCAAGTTGGAGAGTGTGGTAATGGCTGATCGTGAGGTCGGAACCGTCAAGTGGTTCAATGACGCCAAAGGTTATGGATTCATTCAACGCGATAGCGGTCCGGACGTGTTCGTTCACTACCGCGCCATCCGCGGCGAGGGTCACCGCTCCCTGGTGGAAGGCCAGAAAGTGGAATTCTCGGTGATCCAGGGCCAGAAAGGCCTGCAAGCGGAAGACGTCTCCAAGGTCTGATTCCCGCAAGCAAAAGCCCGTCGCGAGACGGGCTTTTGTCATCCAGCGCATCCACCCCGCCAGGCCCGCCAACGGGCGGCCCTCGCAGCGCGGGGTTTTCGTCGTTCAGCCGGTGCGCCAGGTGATTTCCTCGACGCCCTCGGCGCTGACCCGCAGCCAGCGGTCGGCGTCTTCCTCGCCCTGGTTCTCGTCCCAGCCGCCCGGCGCGCAGCGGATCTCCACCCCCAGCGCGGCCTGCGCGGCCCTGGCGCAGGCGAGGTCGTCGTCCCAGGGCGTGCTGTCGCTCTCGAGGAACAGGCTGTGCCACTTGCCCACCGCCTTCGGCAGCCAGGTGACGCGCACCGCGCCGTGTTCGCCGCGGGCCGTGCACTTGAGGGTCTGGCCGCGTTCCTGCCACGGGCCGCAGGGGCCCAGCGCCTGTTCCAGCCAGGCGGCGACGGCCGCGTGCTCGGCGTCTTTCAGGTAGATCTCGATATCCGGTTGGCGCATGGGGTCCTCGGGGACGGTCAGTCGCGTTGCAGCCAATCGTAGCGCACCGCCACGCTGACTTCGAAGGGTTCGGCGAGGATCCGCGCGCGGCGCTCGGCGTTGACCCGCCAGCCGTGCGGGGTCATGGCCAGGAGGTTTTCCCGCGCTTCGTAGCTGTCCAGGGCCAGGCGGAAGCTGAGGGTTTCCGTATGGCGCAGGCTGAGCGGCGCGGGCAGGCCGGCGAGGTGCTTGTCGTCGGCGTAGTCGCGCACGTCATCGTAGAGGCGCTGGCGCAACTCCAGCAGGTGCGCGCTGGCCGGGCCCAGGCGCAGCACGCCGCCGCCGGGGGCGAGGACGCGCACCGCCTCGTTCCAGTCGATCGGGCTGAATACGCTGGCGATCAGCTCGCAACTGGCCTCGGCCAGCGGCAACCGCGCCATGCTCGCCACCAGCCAGGTCAGCTGTGGCGCGCGACGGCAGGCGCGCTTCACCGCCTCGCGGGAGATGTCCAGGGCGTAGCCCTCGGCGTCGCCCAGGGCTTCGCCGAGCCGGGCGCTGTAGTAGCCTTCGCCGCAGCCGATGTCCAGCCAGCGCCGTGGCGCGCGCTCGGCGGCCAGCTCGGCCAGGCGCCGGGCCAGCGGCGCGTAGTGGCCGGCACCGAGGAACTGGCGGCGGGCCTCGACCATGGCGGCGTTGTCGCCCGGGTCGAGGCTTTTCTTGTGCTGCACCGGCAGCAGGTTCAGGTAGCCCTGGCGGGCGCGGTCGAAGCGGTGCCCGGCGGGGCAGGCGACGCCGTTGTCGACCGTTCCCAGGGCGGCGGAGCAGAGCGGGCAGATCAGCATCAGGCGAGCAGCCTCACCAGGGTCTGGTAGTAGATCTCGGTGAGCAGTTCCAGGTCGCTGGCCAGGACCCGCTCGTTGACCTGGTGGATGGTGGCGTTGACCGGGCCGAGCTCGACCACCTGGGTGCCCATGGTGGCGATGAAGCGTCCATCGGAAGTACCACCGCTGGTCGAGGGCCGGGTCTCGCGGCCGGTGACCGCCTTGATGCTGGCGGCCACCGCGTCGAGCAGCTCGCCCGGTTCGGTGAGGAACGGCAGGCCGGACAGCGCCCATTCGATGTGCCAGTCCAGGCCGTGCTTGTCGAGGATCGCCTCGACGCGCTTCTGCAGGCCTTCGACGGTGGATTCGGTGGAGAAGCGGAAGTTGAACAGCGCGCTCAGTTCGCCGGGGATGACGTTGGTGGCGCCGGTCCCGGAGTTCAGGTTGGAAATCTGGAAGCTGGTCGGCGGGAAGAAGGCGTTGCCGTCGTCCCAGTGTTCCGCCGCCAGTTCGGCCAGCGCCGGGGCAGCCAGGTGGATCGGGTTCTTCGCCAGGTGCGGGTAGGCCACGTGGCCCTGCACGCCGCGGATGGTCAGCCTGGCGCCGAGGGAGCCGCGGCGACCGTTCTTCACCACGTCGCCGACCAGGCTGGTGCTCGACGGTTCGCCGACGATGCACCAGTCCAGGCGCTCGCCGCGCGCGGCGAGGCGCTCGACCACCGCCTTGGTGCCATGGTGGGCCGGGCCTTCCTCGTCGCTGGTGATGAGGAAGGCGATGGCGCCCTTGTGCCCGGGATGGTCGGCGACGAAGCGCTCGACCGCGACGATCATCGACGCCAGGCTGCCTTTCATGTCCGCCGCGCCGCGCCCGCAGAGCATGCCCTGCTCGTCGATCAGGGCGTCGAAGGGTTGGTGCTGCCAGGCCTGCACCGGCCCGGTGGGGACCACGTCGGTGTGCCCGGCGAAGCACAGCACCGGGCCGTCGCCGCCGCGCCGCGCCCAGAAGTTGTCCACCTCTTCGATGCGCATCGGCTCCAGGGCGAAGCCGGCGGCTTCCAGGCGGCGCATCATCAGGGCCTGGCAATCGGCGTCGACAGGGGTGACGGAGGGGCGGCGGATCAACTCGCAGGCGAGTTCGAGGGTCGGCGAGAGACTCGGCGAAGAGGCGGTCATGGGGAGGGCATCCTGAACGGGTCGAGCGGGAAAGGGGGAATCTTAAAGCATAAACGCTGGCGAAGGGGCGCCGTTTAGGCGGGCGTTTCGGATCGGCAACCTCGGCGCGGCGGCGGATAACCGCGTTACGGCTATCCGCCCTCCGAAGTATCCAGCGCCCGGATCGGGCACAGGCGAGTAGCGCGAAGCGCTACCCCCGGGCGGGTTTCCATGGGCTGCGCCCAAGCGCCGCTCTGTCCGGTGCCTCCTCGCATGCTGTCCCGCGCCCCTGCGAGGCACTCAGGCGCCGGGCTGGCGGCTCCCTTGCAGGTCTGGCCCGGTCGCCGCGGCAGGCTGCAAGAACGCAGGCGACGCGGCGCGCCCGGCTTTTTATAATGCGCGGCAATTCGCGATCGGATGTTTCAGGGGTGGGTGATGCAGGTGGATGAACAGCGCTTCGGCGGTATCGGCCGGTTGTACGGTCGCGAGGGGCTGCAGCGCCTGGCCGACAGCCACGTGGCGGTGGTCGGCGTCGGCGGGGTCGGTTCCTGGGCGGCGGAAGCGCTGGCGCGCAGCGGCGTCGGCGAGATTTCCCTGTTCGACCTCGACGATGTCTGCGTGACCAACACCAACCGCCAGGTGCACGCCATCGAGGGCGCGGTGGGCAAGGCCAAGGTCGAGGTGATGGCCGCGCGCATCCTGGCCATCAACCCGGCCTGCCGGGTCCGCGCTGTGGCCGATTTCGTCACTCGCGAGACCATGGCCGAGTACATCGTGGACTTCGACTACGTCATCGACTGCATCGACAGCGTGGCCGCCAAGGCCGCGCTGATCGCCTGGTGCAAGCGGCGCAAGATCCCGGTGATCAGTACCGGCGGCGCCGGTGGCCAGGTCGATCCGACGCAGGTCCAGGTCGCCGACCTGAACAAGACCTTCAACGACCCGCTGGCGGCCAAGGTGCGTTCCACCCTGCGCCGCGACTACAACTTCTCGCGCACGCCGGGACGCACCTACAGCGTGCCCTGCGTGTTCTCCAGTGAACAGCTGCGCTACCCGAAGCCGGACGGCACGGTGTGCCAGTCGAAGAGTTTCGTCGGCGAAGGGGTGAAGCTGGACTGCGCCGGCGGCTTCGGCGCGGTGATGATGGTCACCGCCACCTTCGGCATGGTCGCCGCCGCCCGCGCCGTCGAGCGCCTGGCGGAAGGCCGCGCGCTGCGGCCGTCGCGGCGCACGCCGGGGAAGGCCTGATCAGGCGCCGACCGCCACCAGGCTGAGCAGGCGTTCGTCGAGCACGGCGAACTGGGCGTCCAGCTCGCTGCCGTGCCGCCACTCCGCGGACAGGTCGGTGAGCAGGCGCAGCCGGGCGTGGCCGTCGGCGCGCCATTCCAGCAGTTCCGCATGTTCGAAGTAGAAGCGCTTGCCCACCAGCGGATAGAGCGCCTTGAACAGGCTTTCCTTCAGCGAGAAGACCAGCGTCACCAGCAGGCCGGTGCGTCGCTCCAGGTCGTCGGCGAAGCGCAGGCGCTCGCCTTCGGTGAGGATCTCGCCATGCAGGTAGCGCGCCCGTTCGGCTTCGAGCAGGGTTTCCACGTCCAGGCCGAGGCCGCGCCAGTCGCCGCGCGCCGCCACCAGGGCAGCGGCCCAGCGGTCGCCGTGGGTGATCGAGCCGCTGATCGCGGCCGGCCAGACCGGCGCGCGGTCCTCGCCGATGGCCGGCACCTGGCCGTTGCCGTCGAGGGCGAACAGGGCCGCGCGCGCGCAGAGGCGTCCGGCGAGGAATTCGGCCTGGCGCTTGGCCACCGCGCGGAGGATGTTCGCCGGCGGCTGGATGCCGGCCAGGGCGAAGTCGCCGGGTTGCAGCAGCGCCGGGTCGAAGCGAGTGCTGCGCAACTGCACGCCGGGCAGCGCGACGGGCAGCGGCCAGTGGGCGTCCAGCGGGGAGCAGAAGGCGGGGAGACGGTCGTTCATGGCGCGCATTGTGCCGGTTCCCGACGTGGCCCACCAGTCACGCGGCGCTTACACAAGATTGCAAAAGCGCAACAAAGGAAAACGGACCGCGAGGCCCGGTTTTGACAGACTGCGCCGCGCATTCCCGTGGAATGCAGGTGAGGTTGTTTGTTGATGACGGGATACTGTCCTGTCTCGACCTTTCAAGACGGGAGTCCTTCCGGGGACTCCCGTTTTTTTATGCGTCGAGGCCGGGTCAGCCCCGCTTGAAGATGTCCTCGAGGAACGCCTGCAGGTCCGCCCAGGAGCGCTGGTCGGCCTGGCGGTCGTAGCCGATGTCCAGGCCGTGGCCCTGGTGCGCGTCGGCGTCCGGATTGGTGAAGCCATGCCTGGCGCCGTCCTGGATCACCACCTGGTAGTCGGCGCCGGCGGCGCTCAACTCCTGTTTCAGGGCGTCGAGGTCCTTGGTCGGGACCATGCTGTCGGCGCTGCCGTGCTCCACCAGGATCTTCGCCCTGACGCTGCCCTTGCTGGCCGGGGTGGTGGTGCCGAGGGCGCCGTGGAAGCTCGCCACGCCGGCCAGCGGCAGGCCCTGGCGAGCCATGTCGAGGACGATCTTGCCGCCGAAGCAATAGCCGATCGCGGCGACCTGGCTGGGATCGGTCCGCGGTTGCCGCTTCAGCAGTTCCAGGCCGGCGAGGAAGCGCGTCCTGGCGGCGTCGGCGTCCTTCGTCGCGGCCTGCATGAAGGCCATCGCGTCCTGCGGGTGCCCGGTGTGCTTGCCTTCGCCGTACATGTCGATGGCCAGGGCGCTGTAGCCGAGTCCGGCGAGATCGCGGGCGCGGCGCTTGGCGTAGTCGTTGAGACCCCACCATTCGTGGACCACGATGACGCCGGGGCGGATTCCCGGCTTGCTGTCGTCGTAGGCGAAATAGCCGACCATGCGCGTGCCGTCGGCGCCCTGGTAGGGCATCTCGCGGGTCTGGATCGCGGCCTGGGCGCCGAACGCGCAGGCGATGAGCAACAGGGCGCTGAGCAGGCGCATGGCGTCTCTCCGTGAAAGGGTCCCCGAACAAGATAGACGCTTGCGCGCGGGTCGCGGGAAAAACCCTCGGTGCCGGCCCTGCGCCGCTCAAGCGCGGGCCGCCCGGGCCGGGCAAAGCGCGCGGCGCTCATCTACCCTATGGGCGATTCCCTTCCCCTCGCTAGGACACCGTCTGGATGCCTGACCTGAGTACCTGGAACCTGACCATCCCCCAGGGCCGCCCGGCCATCACCATCTCCACCAGCCAACTGCAGCGCGACTACCGCAGCGACTATTTCCAGCGCACCGCCGAAGGCATTCGCTTCTGGGTGCCAGTCAACGGCAGCCATACGCGCAACAGCGAGTTCCCGCGCAGCGAGCTGCGCGAGACCCTGTCCAGCGGCAGGCCCTACAACTGGCGTTACGCCAGGGCCGACAACTGGCTGCAGGCGACCCTGCGCATCGAGGCGGTGCCCTCGACCCGGCGCATGATCATCGGCCAGATCCACAGCGACGGCAGCAACAGTGGCCAGGCCGCGCCGCTGGTGAAGCTGCTCTACCAGCTGCGTCTCGACCAGGGGCGCGTCCAGGCGCTGGTGCGCGAGCGCCCGGATGACAGCGGGACCAGGGTCTACACGCTGATGGACGGGATCCCCCTGGGCCAGTCGTTCAGCTACCGCATCGGCGTTTCCCGCGACGGTTTGCTCAGCGTCTCGGTGAACGGCAGCGCCCTGGAGCAGCGGCTGGACCCGCAATGGGCCTACCAGGGGCTGTACTTCAAGGCCGGACTCTATCTGCAGGACAACCGCGGGCCTTCCAGCGAAGGCGGACGGGCAACCTTCAGCGAGCTGCACGTTCGCCATCAGTGACGATAGGACGGTGGTGCGTCGCGCACTACCTGCCTTCGCAGGATTTCACAACTGCAAGAGTTGACAGGTGCGGAGGCGGGAATTCCGCGCGTGAAGAAAAATATCCATGTTTTGTAAAGGGTGAAATGCCCGGGCGAAGCGCGGCTTCTGGTACTTGAGTACATTCTTTTGCCTTGGCTCCCCGCATCGAATAAATACCGCGCTCGACGAATATCCTCCTCCGTTATCCGGAAGGGCGCGTTCCCGCGCGGCCGGGAGTTGTCGCTTGCCGGTTGCCGTCCGGTAATTCGCCAAGTCAAAAAAACACCGCCAATAATTATTGTGGATAACTATTGATTAAGTAACTTCCTGTCAACTGTGCGAAGCGTCAGCTTATTGCCGGTTTTACCTGTCGCTATTGATTTTTCACGTTCCGGGAAAGTTCGGGGCGTGAATGTTCCTTGGCTGTTATCAGCGAGAAACTTTCATTTCAATGAAATATAGGGAGTCTTCGATATGAACGATCAGGTAAATGCATTGCCGGTTCTCGACCAGGCGGAAGTGGAACAGGTCGCCGGCGCTGGGACATTCCTTGGCGACGCCATCATCAATGGCGTCTACGCGGCCAACTCCTTCCTCAATTCCCCACTGTTCTCCAGCATCGGCAACGTCGCCAGCGCCATCGGCCTCAACCGTACCCACGAACTGGTGGACCTGCTGGCGTTCCAGGTGCCGTCGGTGGCGGCGATCACCGTGGGCAAGATTCTCGGCGGGACCGACAACCACAACGTTCCGCTGCATTACAACAAGGAAAGTGGCGAAGGGCTCTACAGCTGATCGGAACGCACCGTTGAAAGAACGACTCGATGCCTCGGCATCGAGTCGTTCCCTGTGAATGCATTGATGGAGTCGATGATATGAAACGCAGGAGTGTGCTCTTGTCGGGTATCGCCCTGAGCGGAACCGCACTGGCCAATGACTCGATATTCTTTTCGCCCTTGAAATATCTGGGGGCGGAACAACAACGATCTATCGATGCCTCGCGAAGTTTGCTGGACAATCTGCTTCCACCGAGTCTGCCGCAATACGACAACCTGGCCGGGAAGTTGGCGCGGCGCGCGGTATTGTCCGGCAAGAAGCTGGCATATGTCTGGACCGAAAACTTCGCCAATGTCAAAGGTGTGCCGATGGCACGCTCGGTGCCCCTGGGTGAATTGCCGAACGTCGACTGGCTGTTGAAGACCGGCGCAGTGATCGTCGAGCTGATCGTCAATTTCGTTGCCTCGCTGCCGGCCTCGGCCGCCGCCCAGTTCGAGCGGATCGCCGCCGGACTCAGCGCTGACCTGGAGGCGGCGCGCAAGGTCCATGCAGAGTTGCTGGAGCAGGCGAAGAACGACCCGGCCGCGGCCGCCAGCCTGCTGCTGCGCTTCACCGAGTTGCAGGCACGGGTGATCGCCCTGCTGACACGGGTCGGCTTGCTGGTCGACGACATCCTCAAGAGCGCCAGCAACCTGGTTACCCAGGGCGGGCAGGACGATGGCCTGAACCGCTTTCGCGCGGTGTTCGGCACCCTGCGCCTGCCGCAGGTCGCCGACAGCTTCCGTGACGACGAAGCGTTCGCCCACTGGCGGGTGGCCGGGCCGAACCCGCTGCTGATCCGCCGCGTCGATGCGTTGCCGGGCAACTTTCCGTTGAGCGAAGAGCAGTTCCGCCGGGTGATGGGCGCCGACGACAGCCTGCTGGAAGCCGCGGCCAGCCGCCGCCTGTACCTGCTGGACTACGCCGAACTGGGCAAGCTGGCGCCAGTGGGCGGGGTGGACAAGCCGCTTACCGGCACGGGCTTCGCCTACGCGCCGATCGCCCTGTTCGCCCTCGGCAAGGACCGCGCGACGTTGCTGCCGGTGGCCATCCAGTGCGGCCAGGACCCGGCGACCCATCCGATGTTCGTGCGCCCCGCCGAGTCGGAAAGCGAGCTGTACTGGGGCTGGCAGATGGCCAAGACGGTGGTCCAGGTGGCCGAGGAGAACTACCACGAGATGTTCGTCCACCTGGCCCAGACCCACCTGGTGAGCGAGGCGTTCTGCCTGGCTACCCAGCGCACCCTGGCGCCGACCCATCCGCTGCATGTCCTGCTCGCCCCGCACTTCGAGGGGACCCTGTTCATCAACGAGGGGGCGGCGCGGATCCTGTTGCCGAGCGCCGGCTTCATCGACGTGATGTTCGCCGCGCCGATCCAGGACACCCAGGCCACCGCCGGCGGCAATCGGCTGGCTTTCGACTTCTACCGCGGCATGTTGCCGGAGAGCCTGAAGGCGCGGAACGTCGACGATCCGCTCGCGCTGCCGGACTATCCCTACCGCGACGACGGCCTGCTGGTGTGGAACGCGATCCGCCAGTGGGTGGCCGACTACGTGGCGGTGTACTACGTCGGCGACGGCGACGTGACCGGCGATGTCGAGCTGGCGGCCTGGGTCGGCGAAGTGATCGGCAGCGGCAAGGTGGCCGGGTTCCGCCCGATCGCCAGCCGGGCGCAACTGGTCGAGGTGCTGACCATGGTGATCTTCACCGCCTCCGCGCAGCACGCGGCGGTCAATTTCCCGCAGCCTTCGATGATGACCTACGCGCCGGCGATCTGCGCCATGAGCGCGGCGCCGGCGCCGGACTCGCCGAGCGGCAAGAGCGAGGCGGACTGGTTGAAGATGATGCCGCCGACCCTGGTGGCGCTGGAGAAGGTGAACATCTACCACCTGCTCGGTTCGGTCTACCACGGTCGCCTGGGTGACTACCGGCAGACCGGCTTCCCTTATGCGCCGGTGTTCTCGGACGCGCGGGTGACCGCCAGCGGCGGGCCGCTGGAACGCTTCCAGGCGCGCCTGAAGGAGGTCGAGGCGATCATCCGCACGCGCAACCAGGCGCGGCGCCGGCCCTACGAGTTCCTGCTGCCGAGCCGGATTCCGGCGAGCACCAATATCTGAAGGGAGAAATAGAACGGGGCGCCCCTGGGCGCCCCGTTCGGCTCAACTGCTTTCGCCTTCGGCGTCCGCTGGCATGGCATGCCGCCGCCTCAGCTGGCGACGCGCCAGCAGGCTGCCGACGAGGATCACGAACAGCGCGCCGAAGGCCGCCGCGCCGTAGTGCAGGTAATGGTCCCACTGCGCGTAGGGCGCCAGCCAGGGCTTCAGCGCGCTGTCGGTGAGCAGCATGCCGCCGGCGATCCAGCCGAGCAGGCCGCCGCCGAAGAGGATGATCAGCGGGAAGCGGTCGATCAGGCGCAGGATCAGCTGGCTGCCCCAGACGATGATCGGGATGCTGATCAGCACGCCCAGGGAGACCAGGAAGAAATCCCCGGCCGAGGCGGCGGACAGGGCGATGACGTTGTCCAGGCTCATCACCGCGTCGGCGATGATGATGGTCTTGATCGCGCCGAGCAGGTGGGTGCTGCCCTTGATGTCGTCGCCGTTCTCTTCCTCCGGCAGCAGCAGCTTGATGCCGATCCACAGCAGCAGGAGCGCGCCGATCACCTTCAGGTACGGCAGGTCGAGCAGGTGCAGGGCGAAGAACAGCAGGAGGATGCGGATCAGGATGGCGCCGGCGACGCCGCCGAAGATCGCCTGCTTGCGCCGGTGCGCCGGCAGGTGCCGGCAGGCGAGGGCGATGACCACGGCGTTGTCGCCGCCCAGGAGGATATCGATGGCGACGATCTGCAGCAGGGCTGTCCAGAACGTCGGGTCGCTCAACCAGTGGATCAAGGCTGTACTCCGAAACGTGTAGTGAGGGCGGAAAGCCCGGGACGGCGGCGGATGGCGGCCGCCCGGCTTTCCAGCGGTGGTCCTGGGGACCGTCGGGGCCGGCTCCGGCTTGTGGACGGAGGCGGGGAACACTGCTTGGACAGGCGGACGCCCGGCCAGTGCCCGGAAAATCGACGCGTAGGTGCGCCGTCGCATCCAGGCTCCAGGTGTGACGCGGCGGATCGGCCACGAGACACCCGGCAAGCGCATTCCGTCGCCAGTCTGCCCGAGCAGGGTTTCAGCCGGCTTTCATTCAGGGGGGGAGATGGCGTCGCTCCCGACGGGGCGGTAGGCTAGCGGACTGTGTGGCTGATTCGACCCGTCGATTTCGGCGCCGGGCTTCGCCATGCCGCGTTTGCCGCTCCTCGGCGGAGTCCCGGTACCCGAACTTCGATCGAATCCACCGCACAGGCCACTAGGCTTTCGGCGCCGGGGGAGCCCGCCGGTGCCATGGACGACCGCTCACCGCACAAGGAAAACCCATGCGCAGTCTTCTTCTTTCCTCGCTGGCGTTGCTGCCCACGCTGGCCCTGGCGCAGCCCGACGCCTCGACCTTCCCTTCCTGCCTCGCCGGCCTGCAGAAGAAGGCCCAGGCACAGGGCATTTCCGCAGACAGCTATGCGCGCTTCACCAGCGGCCTGCAGGCCGACCTGAGCGTGCTCGAGCTGCTCGACGCGCAGCCGGAGTTCACCACCCCGCTGTGGGACTACCTGGCTGGCCTGGTGGACGAACAGCGGGTCAGCGACGGCAAGGCGATGCTCGCCCGGTACGACGAGCTGCTCGAGCGGGTGGCCGCGCGCTATGGCGTGGACAAGTACACGGTGGTGGCGGTGTGGGGCGTGGAAAGCGACTACGGGCGGATCTTCGGCAAGCGCCCGCTGCTGACCTCGCTGTCGACCCTGTCCTGCTACGGGCGTCGCCAGGCGTTCTTCCAGGGCGAGTTCCTCGCCACCCTCAAGCTGCTGCAGGCCGGCGACATCCGCGACGCCGGCATCACCGGCTCCTGGGCCGGGGCCTTCGGTCATACCCAGTTCATGCCGTCGACCTATGCGCGGATCGCCGTGGATTTCGACGGCGACGGCCGGCGTGACCTGGTCGGCAGCGTGCCGGACGCCCTCGGCTCCACCGCCAACTACCTGAAGAAGGCCGGCTGGCGCACGGGACAGCCGTGGGGCTACGAAGTGAAGGTGCCGGCCGATTTCCCCGCCGGCCTGGCCGGGCGCGGCAAGCGCCAGCCGCTGTCGGCCTGGGTCGCCCGCGGGGTGAAGCGGGTCGACGGGCAGCCGCTGCCGGGCGGCGACGAGAAGGCCGCGATCCTCCTGCCGACCGGGGCCCAGGGCCCGGCCTTCCTGGTCTATCGCAACTACGATGCGATCTATTCCTACAACGCCGCGGAAAGCTATGCGCTGGCCATCGCCCTGCTTTCCGATCGCCTGCGCGGCGGCAGCGGCCTGGTGGCGTCCTGGCCGACCGACGACCCGGGCATCAGCCGGATCGAGCGCAAGCAATTGCAGAAGGCGCTGCTGGCGCGCGGCTACGACATCGGCGAGGCCGACGGGCTGATCGGCACCAGCACGCGCAAGGCGATCCAGGCCGAGCAGAAGCGCCTCGGCCTGACGCCGGCCGATGGCCGCGCCGGGCGCAGGATCCTCGAGGCCCTCGAGGGCGCCCAGCCCTGAGCCCGCCGCGCCGCCCGGTTCGCGGGCGGCGCTACCAGCCTTTCACTCCGGTCATGTCCGGCAGGTGGTGGGCGATCCCCTTGTGGCAGTCGATGCAGGTGGCCTCGCCGCTGGCCAGCGCGGTGGAGTGCATCTGTCGCGCGCGCACGCTCTGCCGGGTGAAGTCCATGAACTCGAAGTTGTGGCAGTTGCGGCATTCCAGCGAGTCGTTGGCCTTGAGCCGTGCCCATTCGTGCTCGGCCAGCTCGCGGCGGTGATCGAGGAATTTCTCGCGGGTGTTGATGGTGCCGAAGATCTTGCCCCAGACCTCCTTGGAGGCCTGCATCTTGCGCGCGATCTTGTCGGTCCACTTGTGCGGCACGTGGCAGTCGGGACAGGTGGCTCGGACCCCGGAGCGGTTGCTGTAATGAATGGTGTCCTTGAGCTCGGCAAACACGTTGTCGCGCATCTCGTGGCAGGAAATGCAGAAGGTCTCGGTATTGGTGGCTTCCAGCGCGGTATTGAAGCCGCCCCAGAAGATGATCCCGGCGATGAAGCCGCCAAGGGTCAGGAAGCCCAGGCTGAAATGCACGCTGGGACGACGCAGGACCCGCCAGTAACCGGCCAGCCAGGCGATGAGTGCTTTCATGCGGCCTCCCTCAGGGCTTGCGCGCCGCATTGGCGGCTTCTTTCTCGAGGATCTGGTCGATGTTCTCGAAGCGGTTGTCGACCAGCGGCTTCACGTCCTGTTGCGGCACATGGCACTGCACGCAGAAATAGCGGCGCGGCGAGACGGCGGCCAGCGGCTGGCCGTCGCGGTCCATGTAGTGGGTGATGCTGATCATCACCGCCTGGGTCCGCGCGCTGTTGGCGCGGCTGTGGCAGGACAGGCACTTGTTGCTGTCCTTGTCGATGCGATAGCCGACGATGCTGTGGGGAATGGTCGGCGGTTGTTCGGGGTAGTTGCGCTCGCGTTTCAGGTCCTTGTTTTCCTCGGCCGCCAGCGGCGGCGCCGGACGGCTCTCGGCCAGCGTGCCGCCGGGGCGGCGGCCGTCGGGGGCGGGCGCGTCCAGCGGGTAGCCGGGGTCGGCGGCGAAGGCCGTGGGAGCACCGAGCAGGACGAGGAGCAGGGCAGTCAGCAGAGGTTTCATGGCGCGCTCCTCAGGCCAGGTTGAGCAGTTCGATGCGAACGGCGCACTTCTTGTAGTCGGTCTGCTTGGAGATCGGGTCGGTGGCGTCCAGGGTGACCTTGTTGATCAGCTTGTTGGCGTCGAAGAACGGTACGAACACCAGGCCCTGGGGCGGCTTGTTGCGCCCTCGGGTCTCGACCCGCGCGCGGATCTCGCCGCGCCGGCTGACTACCCTGACCTCGCTGCCGCGGCGCAGCTTGAGCTGGCGCGCGTCGTCGGGGTGCATGTAGACCACCGCGTCGGGCACCGCCTTGTACAGCTCCGGAACCCGCGCGGTCATGCTGCCGGTATGCCAGTGCTCGAGCACCCGGCCGGTGGCGAGCCAGAACGGGTAATCCCGGTCCGGTGCCTCGGCCGGCGGCTCGTAGGGCAGGGCGAAGACGATCGCCTTCTTGTCCGGATAGCCGTAGAACTGCACGCCGCTGCCCTTGCTCACATAGGGGTCGTAGCCCTCGCGGTAGCGCCAGCGGGTTTCCTTGCCGTCCACCACCGGCCAGCGCAGGCCGCGCGCCTCGTGGTAGGCGTCGAACGGGGCGAGGTCGTGGCCGTGGCCGCGACCGAAGGCGGCGTATTCCTCGAACAGGCCCTTCTGGATATAGAAGCCGAACGCGTCGACCTCGTCGTTGGCGTAGCCCTTGGCCAGGTCGCTGGCCGGGAAGCGGTCGACCTGGCCGTTGCGGAACAGCACCTCGTAGAGGGTCTTGCCCTTCAGCTCGGGGGCCTTCGCCAGCAGTTCGGCGGGCCAGACCTCGTCGGTGGTGAAGCGCTTGGAGAATTCCACCAGTTGCCAGAGGTCGGACTTCGCCTCCCCTGGCGCCTTCACCAACTGGTGCCAGAACTGCGTGCGGCGCTCGGCATTGCCGAAGGCGCCTTCCTTCTCCACCCACATGGCGCTGGGCAGGATCAGGTCGGCGGCCTGGGCCGAGACGGTGGGATAGACGTCGGAGACGATCACGAAGTTGTCCGGGTTGCGCCAGCCGGGCAGCACCTCCTGCATCACGTTGGGACCGGCCTGCATGTTGTTGCTGACCTGGGTCCAGTAGACGTTGAGCACGCCGTCCTTGAGCATCCGGCTCTGCTGCACGGCGTGGAAGCCGACTTTTTCCTGGATGGTACCGGCCGGCACCTTCCAGATCTTCTCCGCGGTTTCCCGGTGCTTCGGGTTGGTCACCACCAGGTCGGCCGGCAGCCGGTGGGAGAAGGTGCCGACCTCGCGCGCGGTGCCGCAGGCCGAGGGCTGGCCGGTGAGCGAGAAGGGGCTGTTGCCCGGTTCGCTGATCTTTCCGGTGAGCAGGTGGATGTTGTAGATCAGGTTGTTCGCCCAGACCCCGCGGGTGTGCTGGTTGAAGCCCATGGTCCAGAACGACACCACCTTGCGCCTGGGGTCGGCGTAGAGTTCGGCGAGAGCCTTCAGGCGCTCGGCCGGCACGCCGCTTTCGCGGGCGGCGCGCTCCAGGGTGTAGGGCTTGACGAACTCGGCGAAGGCGTTGAAGTCGATGTCGCTCCAGGTGTTGGCCTTGTCGGCGTTCTTCGCCTTCTTCTCCAGCGGGTCGTCCGGGCGCAGGCCGTAGCCGATATCCTCGGCGCCGTGGGCGAAGCGCACGTGACGCTCGACGAAGTCGCGGTTCACCGCGCCGCTTTCGATGATGTGGTTGGCGATGTAGTTGAGGATGATCAGGTCGGTCTGCGGCTTGAACACCATGGGGATGTCGGCCAGCTCGAAGCTGCGGTGCTCGAAGGTGGAGAGCACCGCGACCTTGACCTGCGGTGCGCTGAGCCGGCGGTCGGTGACCCGCGACCAGAGCACCGGGTGCATCTCGGCCATGTTCGAGCCCCAGAGGACGAAGCTGTCGGTGGCCTCGATGTCGTCGTAGCAGCCCATCGGCTCGTCCATGCCGAAGCTGCGCATGAAGCCCATCACCGCCGAGGCCATGCAGTGGCGGGCGTTGGGGTCGATGTTGTTGCTGCGCAGGCCGGCCTTGAACAGCTTGTTCGCCGCATAGCCTTCCCAGACCGTCCACTGGCCGGAGCCGAACATGCCGACCGACTCCGGGCCCTTGGCCTTGAGCGCGGCCTTGAACTTCTCGGCCATGATGTCGAAGGCCTGTTCCCAACTGATCGGCTGGAACTCGCCCTGCTTGTCGAACCTGCCGTCCTTCATGCGCAGCAGCGGGCGGGTCAGGCGGTCGCTGCCGTACATGATCTTCGACAGGAAGTAGCCCTTCACGCAGTTGATCCCGCGGTTGACCTCGGCCTTGATGTCGCCATGGGTGGCCACCACCTGGCCGTCGCGGGTGGCGACCATCACGCTGCAGCCGGTGCCGCAGAAACGGCAGGGAGCCTTGTTCCAGTCGAGGCTGGTGACGTCCGCCTCGGTCACCAGGTTGCTGGCGCGGACCAGGATCGGCAGGCCGGCCGCCGCCGCGGCGATGGCGGCGGCGTTGGCCTTGGCGAATTCACGACGGGTGAGGTTCATCGATTGTCTCCTCGGGCGAGCACGGTATCGCGCGGTCGGTCATGGCCGCCGCGTCGTCGCTATCGTCGTCGTGCAGGATCTCGTGGTAGACCAGCACGGCGTTGAGCACTCCTGGCAGGTTCTGCAACTGGCCCAGGGTGTCGAGAATCTGTTCTTCGCGTTCTGCTTCCAGTACCAGGATCAGCTTGCCCTGCGGGCTTTCCTGGTAGATCTCCAGGCCGTCGAGGCGCGCCAGGTTGGCTTTCACCGCCGGCAGCCGATCGGGCCGGCAATGCAGGATGAGGCTGGCGATCTGCAGGGCTTCAGGCATGTCGTGGAGACTCCTCGGTGGACAGCGCGCGCAGCTGGATGGCCTGGCTCGGACAGGGCGCCAGGCAGGCGCCGCAGCCGTTGCAGCGCTGGCTGTCGAGCTCGGCCAGGGCGACGCCGCCGGGCGCCGGGCGGAAGCGGATCGCGGCGGGTTCGCAGGCGTCCTGGCAACTGCGGCAGTGGATCCCGGCCAGGGCCAGGCAGTCTTCGCCGATCGCGGCGACCCAGGGGAAGGCCCGGCCGCCGGTGCCGATCAGCCCGGCGCCGCAGGCCTGCGCGCATTCCCCGCAGAGGCTGCAGCCCGCGGCGGACAGGTCTAGCTCGGCGAGCCGTCCGGCGCCGATCCGCAGCACAGCCTCCGGGCAGGCCTCGACGCAGGCGGCGCAGCCCGTGCAGCGTGCGGCGAAGTCGGCGGCGGTCCATGGCGGGCGGCGCGTCGGCGGACGCCCGCCGAGGCGACCGAACAGCTCTCGGCGAGTGGGCATGTTCGACCTCAGGCCGGCGGCCCGGGCGGGCCGGCCAGCAGCTGGTACATCCAGACGCAGAAGCCGAAGCCGCCGACCAGTGCGACGGACAGCAGCGGGAACAGGCAGATCACGAGGAACAGGAAGAGCCTGGCTTCCATGCCCTTGACGCGTCCCTGGTCGGGTTGTTCGTTCATTCGCCCAGCCTCTGTGCAGACGACTGTAGAGAGCCTAGACCCTACTCGCAGTGCGGGCAAAAACCTCGTCGAGCGCGGCGCGCGGCGGGCCTGGAAACAGAGCGTTCGCCGGCAAACGCGAGCCGTTCAGCGCGGGTTCAGCAAGCGTTCAGGGGCGGTTCAGTACCCTGTCCGTACTCTGCAAGCCGTGATCTACACGACCCTCGCAGAACGGAGAAACACCATGAACGCACTCAAGACTCTCTTCATCGCTACCGCCCTGCTGGGCTCGGCCGCTGGCGCCCAGGCCGCCGATAACTTCGTCGGCCTGACCTGGGGCGAGACCAGCAACAACATCCAGAAGTCCAAGTCGCTGAACCGCAACCTGAACAGCCCGAACCTCGACAAGGTGATCGACAACACCGGCACCTGGGGCATCCGCGCCGGCCAGCAGTTCGAGCAGGGCCGCTACTACGCGACCTACGAGAACATCTCCGACACCAACAGCGGCAACAAGCTGCGCCAGCAGAACCTGCTCGGCAGCTACGACGCCTTCCTGCCGATCGGCGACAACAACACCAAGCTGTTCGGCGGCGCCACCCTCGGCCTGGTCAAGCTGGAGCAGGACGGCAAGGGCTTCAAGCGCGACAGCGACGTCGGCTACGCGGCGGGCCTGCAGGCCGGTATCCTGCAGGAGCTGAGCAAGAGCGCGTCGATCGAAGGCGGCTATCGTTACCTGCGCACCAACGCCAGCACCGAGATGACACCGCATGGCGGCAACAAGCTGGGTTCCCTCGACCTGCACAGCAGCTCGCAGTTCTACCTGGGCGCCAACTACAAGTTCTAAGTGACCGCGCAGCGCCCGCGAGGGCATGCTTGGATGGCCGGGCCGCAAGGTCCGGCCGCATCTCATCCGGAGGAACCTCATGAAACTGCTGGTCGTGGAAGACGAGGCGCTGCTGCGCCACCACCTCTATACCCGCCTGGGTGAACAGGGGCATGTGGTGGACGCCGTCCCGGACGCCGAGGAAGCCCTCTACCGGGTCAGCGAGTACCACCACGACCTGGCGGTGGTCGACCTCGGCCTGCCGGGCATGAGCGGCCTCGACCTGATCCGCGAGCTGCGCTCGCAGGGCAAGGCCTTCCCGATCCTGATCCTCACCGCCCGCGGCAACTGGCAGGACAAGGTCGAGGGTCTGGCCGCCGGGGCCGACGACTACGTGGTCAAGCCGTTCCAGTTCGAGGAGCTGGAGGCGCGTCTGAACGCGCTGCTGCGACGCTCCTCGGGGTTCGTCCAGTCGACCATCGAGGCCGGCCCGCTGCTGCTCGACCTGAACCGCAAGCAGGCGCTGGTCGGGGAGCAACCGGTGGCGCTGACCGCCTACGAATACCGCATCCTCGAATACCTCATGCGTCATCACCAGCAGGTGGTGGCCAAGGAGCGCCTGATGGAGCAGCTCTATCCCGACGACGAGGAGCGCGACGCCAACGTCATCGAGGTGCTGGTCGGCCGCCTGCGGCGCAAGCTCGAGGCCTGCGGCGGCTTCAAGCCGATCGACACGGTGCGCGGCCAGGGCTACCTGTTCACCGAGCGCTGCCGGTGATCCGCTCCCTCCGTGTCCGCCTGATGCTCGGCGCCGCCACCCTGGCGGTGCTGTTCATGCTGGCGCTGCTGCCGGCCTTGCAGCGGGCCTTCGGCATCGCCCTGGAGAACACCATCGAGCAGCGCCTGGCCGCCGACGTGGCGACCCTGGTGTCGGCGGCGCGGGTCGAGCATGGCCGCCTGGTGATGCCCGAGCACTTGCCGGTGGAGGAATTCAACCTGCCGGAGGCCAAGGTCCTCGGCTACATCTACGACCAGAATGGCCAGCTGCTCTGGAGTTCGACCTCGGCGGCCGACGAGTCGATCCACTACACGCCGCGCTACGACGGGCGCGGCAACGAATTCCACACCACCCGCGACGCGAAGGGCGAGGAGTTCTTCGTGTTCGACGTCGAGATCGACCTGCTGCGCGGCAAGCAGGCTGCCTACAGCATCGTCACCATGCAGTCGGTCAGCGAGTTCGAGAGTCTGCTCAAGGGCTTCCGCGAACAGCTCTACCTGTGGCTCGGTGGTGCCCTGCTGGTACTGCTCGGCCTGCTCTGGCTGGGCCTGACCTGGGGCTTCCGGGCGATGCGCGGGCTGAGCTCCGAGCTGGACCAGATCGAATCCGGCGAGCGCCAGAGCCTCAGCGAGGAGCACCCCCGCGAGCTGCTGCGCCTGACCCATTCGCTGAACCGGCTGCTGCGCAGCGAGCACAAGCAGCGCGAGCGCTACCGGCACTCCCTAGGCGACCTGGCGCACAGCCTGAAGACACCGCTGGCGGTGCTGCAGGGAGTCGGCGACCAGCTCGCCGAACAGCCCGGCAACCGCGAGCAGGTGCGGGTGCTGCAGGGCCAGATCGAGCGCATGAGCCAGCAGATCGGCTATCAGTTGCAGCGCGCCAGTCTGCGCAAGAGCGGCCTGGTGCGCCATCGCGAACAACTGGCGCCGCTGGTGGCGACGCTGTGCGACGCGCTGGACAAGGTCTACCGCGACAAGCGCGTCGACCTGCAACGCGACTTCTCGCCCACCTTCAGCGTGCCGGTGGAGCGCGGCGCCCTGCTGGAGCTGCTCGGCAACCTGCTGGAGAACGCCTATCGCCTGTGCCTGGGCAAGGTCCGCGTGGGCGCGCGGCTGGGGCCGGGCTACTCGGAGCTGTGGGTGGAGGATGACGGTCCCGGAGTCCCCGCCGAGCAGCGCGCGCGGATCATCCAGCGCGGCGAGCGCGCCGACACCCAGCATCCGGGGCAGGGCATCGGCCTGGCGGTGGCCCTGGACATCATCGAAAGCTACGACGGCGAACTGAGCCTGGACGATTCCGGACTGGGCGGCGCCTGCTTCCGCATCCGTTTCGCTACAGTCTGAGACCTGGCTGCCGTTACCTACGTCTGAGGTTTTTCCGCGCTACGCTGAAGTCTGTTCGGCGGGCGCAGCTCCTTTGATGCAGGTACCGGGGATTCGAGCGGATGTTCAGTGGCAAAATCGGGGATAACGGACTCTGGCCGGGTATGCGGACCGGCGCGCTATTCTTTCTCGCCGCCCTGGCCTGCATCTACCTGTCGCGCCAGCCCGCCACCATCGCGGCGATCTGGCTGCCCAACGCGATCCTCGCCGCGGCCCTGCTGCGCGCGCCGTTGCGCCAATGGCCGATGATCCTGTTCTGCACCGCCCTGGCCAACCTCGCGGCGAACCGCCTGTATGGCGACAGCCTGTGGATGAGCGCGGCCTTCCTTCCGGCCAACCTGAGCGAGGCGACCTTCGCCGCGATGCTGTTGCGGATGAACCGGGTGCGCGAGGACTTCGATTTCAACCTGCTTTCGGCGGTGCGCGTGCTCTGGGCCGGCGCGCTGGTACCGCCGTTGCTCGGCGCCTCGGTGGGGGCGGCGCTGGTCAGCCTGTTCGGCCTGGGAAGCTTCCCGCAGATGTGGGCGCGCTGGTATGTCGGCGATGCGATGGGCATGCTCGCGCTGCTCCCGCTGTGCCTGGCCAGCAGCCTGGCGACATGGCGCCACGGGCTCTCCGGGCGCGCCGGGGTGGACAACGCGATGCTCTTGCTGGCGACCCTGTTTATCAGCTTCGTGGCCCTGACCCGGCTGCCGTACTCCTTCATCTATGTGCTGCTGCCGCTGCTGGTGGCGGCGGCCAGCACCAGCGTGTTCGGCACCGCGCTGATCGGTTGCCTTAACACCTGCTTCATCGCCGTACTGATCGCCATGGGTGTGTTCGCTCCCGAATCGTCCCAGCAGCGCTTCGGCGAACCGCTGCTGTACCTGCCGATGGCCCTGACCCTGATCCCGGCCTTCCTGGTCTCGGTAATCATGGAGCGCAGCCGGCGCGAGCAGCATCAGGTGGCCATCGGCGAGGCGCAATTCCGCGGGGCCATGGAGTTCTCGGCGATCGGCACGGCCCTGGTGGCGCTGGACGGCCGGCTGTTCAAGGTCAACGAGGCGCTGTGCCGGATGCTCGGCTATCCCGCCGAGCGCCTGGGCGAGCTGACGTTCCAGGCGATCACCTATGCCGCCGACCTGGAGCTGGACCTCGACCTGGTCCGCGACCTGCTGGCCGGCCGGATCAATTCCTACCAGATGGAAAAGCGCTACCTGCGCCAGGACGGCGAGACCTTCTGGGCGCGCATCAGCGTGTCGCTGGTGCGCGACGAGGAAGGCATCGCCCAGTACTTCGTGACCCAGGTCGAGGACATCGACAGCCGCAAGCGCGCCGAGCTGGAGCGCGAGCGCCTGGCCGAGCGGGTCAAGCTGGCCACCGATGCCGGCCAGATCGGCATCTGGGAGTGGGACCTGCGGCACAACCACCTGCACTGGGACTTCCGCATGTTCGATCTCTACGGCATCCGCAGCGGGCCGGGCGAGACCACGGTGGAGCAGTGGCAGGCGGCCCTCCATCCGGACGACCACGAGCGTGTGCTGCACGAGCTGGATCGCGCCCTCAGCGGGCTGCAGAAGTTCGACTGCGAGTTCCGTATCGTCCGTCCGGACCGGCAGGTCCGCCACCTGCGGGCGATCGCCACGCTGACCCGCGACGAGGACAACCGGCCGGTGCGGATGATCGGCATCAACAGCGACATCACCGAGATCCGCACCCTGGCGGAAACCCTGTACGAGGAAAAGGAGCGCCTGCAGGTCACCCTCTATTCGATCGGCGACGCCGTGCTGACCACCGATGCCGGCGGCCGGGTGACCTTCATGAACCCGGTGGCCGAGGCGATGACCGGCTGGACCCTGCAGGATGCACTCGGCGCGCCGCACGAACTGGTCTTCAACGTGCTCGACAGCGACACCGGCGATACCCTCGACAGCCCGGTGCGACGTTGCCTGCAGAACACCCGGGTGTTCTACCTGGAAGATGGCGCCACGCTGATCAGCCGCAAGGGCGAGCAGCACGACATCCAGAATTGCGCGGCGCCGGTGCGCACCCGTGACGGCGAGATCATCGGCACCGTGCTGGTGTTCCAGAACGTCACCAAGGCCCGGGCGATGCAGCGCGAGCTGAGCTATCACGCTTCCCACGATGCCCTCACCGGGCTGTTCAACCGCACCAAGTTCGAGGAGGAACTGCGGCGCGCGCTGGCCAATGCGCAGGAGCGGGCGAGCCAGCATGCGCTGTGCTTCATCGACCTGGACCGCTTCAAGGTGGTCAACGACTCCGCCGGACACGCCGCCGGCGACATGCTGCTGCGCGAGCTGAGCCGGATCCTCGCCGACCGTACCCGGGCCTCCGACACCCTGGCGCGCCTGGGCGGCGACGAGTTCGGCCTGCTGCTGTTCGACTGCGACCTGGCGGTGGCCGAGGAAGTGGCGAGCAAGCTGATCGAGCAGATCTGCTCGGTGCGCTTCCCCTGGGAGGGGCGGGTCTACGACGTGGGCGCGAGCATCGGCATCACCGCGCTCACCGCCACCTCGCGCAGCACCAGCGAACTGATGAGCCAGGCCGACGTGGCCTGCTACGCGGCCAAGCACGCCGGGCGCAACCGGGTCTCGGTGTACCAGTTCGGCCACGAGGAGGTGGAGCGCCAGCACCGCGACATCCTGCTCGCCAGCGGCCTGCGCGAAGCCCTGGAGAACGACCGTTTCCAGCTGCAGGCGCAGGAAATCGTGCCGGTCGTCGCGCGCCGCGATGGCGGCCGGCATTACGAACTGCTGCTGCGGCTGTACGATCCGGATGGCCAGATGACCCCGCCGGGCGCCTTCATTCCCGCCGCAGAACGCTTCAACCTGATGGCCAGCATCGACCGCTGGGTGATCAATGAGGCGCTGATCAACTTCGGGCCGCGGATCGCCGCCATCGATGGCCTGACCATCGGCATCAACCTGTCCGGCAATTCGCTCAACGACCCGCTGTTCCTGCCCTACCTGCTGGACCGCATCGAACACTCGCCGCTGGGGCCGGAGCGGCTGTACTTCGAACTGACCGAGACGGCGCTGATGAACCAGCTGTCGGTGGCCTCGCGAATCGTCGACAAGCTGCGCGACCTCGGTTGCAAGGTGGCGCTGGACGACTTCGGCTCCGGCCTGAGTTCGTTCAATTACCTGAAGAACTTCGCCGTCGATGCGATCAAGATCGATGGCAGCTTCGTCCGTAACCTGGACAAGAGCCCGGTGGACCAGGCCATCGTCGACTCCATCAACCAGATCGCCCAGCGCCTGGGCGCGGTGACCGTGGCGGAGTTCGTCGAGAGCCGGGAGATCCTCGACCACCTGGCGCGCCTCGGCGTGGACTACGCCCAGGGCTACGCGGTGGGACGGCCGCAGCCCTTCGCCACGGTGCTCGACCAGTTGCGCGGCGCCCGCCGCCAGGGGCTGGGCTGAGGTTCAGGCCTCGGCCTGGAGACGGTACGCGCCGGGGGTGAGGCCGGTCCACTTCTTGAACGCCCGGTGGAAGGCCGAGGGCTCGGAAAAGCCGAGCTGTTCGGCGATATCCTGGATCGACAGCTCGTCGCGACCCAGGTGGTAGATCGCCAGGTCGCGGCGCAGGTGATCCTTGAGTTGCTGGAAGCTGCCACCTTCCTCGCGCAGGTGGCGGCGCAGGGTCTGCGAGCTCATGTGCAACTGGCGGGCGACCTGGTCGAGATCCGGCCAGCGCCGGCAGTCGCGGCCGAGCAGGCGGCGGATCTGGCTGGTCAGGCTGTCGCCGCCGTCCGGACGGGCCAGCAGGTCGGCGGGCGAGTGCTGGAGGAACTGCTTGAGGGTACGTTCGTCCTGCAGCAGCGGCATGCCCAGGTAGCGGGCGGAGAACAGCAGGCTGGTGCAGCCGGCGGAAAACCGCCGGGGGCAGGGGAACAGCAGGTCGTACTCGGCCTGGTGCTCCGGCGCCGGGTAGCTGAAGGTGGCCTCCTCCAGGCGGATGCGCTGGCCGATCAGCCAGCTGGCGAGGCGGTGCCAGATCACCAGCAGGCTTTCGGCGAGGAAGTGGTCCGGGTCCGCCAGGTGGCTTTCCTCGAGGCTCAGGCGCACCTGCTCGCCGTCGCGCCGCAGGTGGACCAGCGGCGCCTGGGGAAACAGCCCGTAGAACAGCTCGCCGCGCTGCAGGGCCTTTTCCAGGGTCCGGCAGTGGATCAGGGTGTGGCACATCATGGCGAAGGTGCCGCGCTTGCTGCGTACCTCGCCGAAGCCCATGTACTCGTCGTCCAGCGCTTCCCAGAGCAACTGCATCAGGCGGGTGAACTGCTCCGGCGCGATACGCGCCCGGGGTTCGTCCAGCAGCGCCGGCTGGATGCCGGCCCGGCGCAGCAGGGCGGGGCCGTCCAGGCCCTGGCGCGTGGCCCCGCGCAGGGCGGCACGGACGAAGTGGCTGGCGATGGTGCGCTCACGCATGGCGGCGTCCTTGTTGTTGGAACGGCGATGGTAGGGCGCGGCCCGGACGAGGACAAGGGAGTGGCGGAGTCCCGCCAGGCGTGGACGGCGCAACCGGTCCGGCGGGCGGTAATCCGCCACGCTTAGTGCGCTATGCATTTTTCATTTTTATAATAACTTATTGATTTATAACGATTTTATTTTCGGATTAAGGTTTCTGGCACAGCCTCTGCAATGCCTGGGCAAGGTTCCGCCGCGGCGGATCACGACAAAAAATCTCCCCGGCAAGGGGGGTAACGCTACCGGTGGGCGCGATCCAGGGAACTGGCGAGGCGCTCCCCGCGAGGACTCTGCCCATGACCAAACAACCCTTCTACAAGAGCCTGTACGTGCAGGTTCTGGTCGCCATCGCCATCGGTATCGCGCTAGGCCACTGGTATCCCGAGACCGCGGTGGCGATGAAGCCGTTCGGTGACGGTTTCGTCAAACTGATCAAGATGGCCATCGCGCCGATCATCTTCTGCACCGTGGTCACCGGCATCGCCGGCATGCAGAGCATGAAGTCGGTCGGCAAGACCGGCGGCATGGCCCTGCTGTACTTCGAGATCGTCTCCACCGTGGCCCTGATCATCGGTCTGGTGGTGGTCAACCTGGTCCAGCCGGGCGCCGGCATGCACGTCGATCCGAACACTCTCGACACCAGCAAGATCGCCGCCTACGCCGCCGCTGGCGAGAAGCAGAGCACCGTCGATTTCCTGATGAACGTCATCCCCGGCACCGTGGTCGGCGCGTTCGCCAACGGCGACATCCTCCAGGTCCTGTTCTTCTCCGTGCTCTTCGGCTATGCCCTGCATCGCCTGGGTAGCTACGGCAAGCCGGTGTTCGAGTTCATCGAGCGCGTCTCCCACGTGATGTTCAACATCATCAACGTGATCATGAAGGTCGCCCCGATCGGCGCGTTCGGCGCCATGGCCTTCACCATCGGCGCCTATGGCGTGGGCTCGCTGGTGCAGCTCGGCCAACTGATGCTGTGCTTCTACATCACCTGCCTGCTGTTCGTGCTCATCGTCCTCGGCGGCATCGCCCGCGCCCATGGCTTCAGCATCCTGCGCTTCATCAGGTACATCCGCGAGGAGCTGCTGATCGTGCTCGGCACCTCGTCCTCCGAGTCGGCCCTGCCGCGGATGATCGACAAGATGGAGAAGCTCGGCTGCAACAAGTCGGTGGTCGGCCTGGTGATTCCCACCGGCTACTCCTTCAACCTCGACGGCACTTCGATCTACCTGACCATGGCCGCGGTGTTCATCGCCCAGGCCACCGACACGCCGATGGACATCACCCACCAGATCACCCTGCTGCTGGTGCTGCTGATCGCTTCCAAGGGTGCCGCCGGCGTCACCGGCAGCGGCTTCATCGTGCTCGCCGCGACCCTCTCCGCCGTCGGCCACCTGCCGGTCGCCGGCCTGGCGCTGATCCTCGGCATCGACCGCTTCATGTCCGAGGCCCGCGCGCTGACCAACCTGGTCGGCAACGGCGTGGCCACGGTAGTGGTTTCCAAGTGGTGCAAGCAGCTCGACGAAGGCACCTTGCAGCGCGAACTGGCCGGCGAGGGCAACGCCTCGTCGCCCGCCAGCGATATTCCGGTGGGCGGCCGCGAAGCGGTCTAAGCTCAACCCTGTTCGGCAGGGGGAAGTGAAGAGCTCCCTGCCGCCCTTCGAACCCGCCCTCGTGGCGGGTTTTTTTATGCCTCGGTGGCGGCCTGCTCGCGTAGCCAGGCGAGGAACTGGGAAAGAGGCGCCCGTTGCGCCGCCCCGGGCAGGCTCACCGCATAGTAGGCGAAGCGGCTCGGCCAGGGGCTGTCGAGGGCGAGCGCCAGGCGGCCGCTGGCGATCTCCGCGCGGGCGTGGATGTCGCGCACCAGGGCGATGCCCTGGCCGGCCTCGGCGGCGCGCAGCAGGAGGAGGTCGTCGGCGAAGGCCGGGCCCCTGTCCATCCGGGGGTCGTCCGCCACCCCCATCGCCTGCAGCCACAGGCGCCAGTCGCGGCGCTCCGCTTCCTGCAGCAGCGGGTAGGCCAGGCAATCGGCCGCTTCGCAGAGCGCCGGGCCTTCCGCCAGCAGGCGCGGGCTGGCCACCGGGATCAGTGGCGGCGCCATCAGCGCCTGCACGTCGAGCCCGGGGTAGTCGCCGAGGCCGTGGCGAATGGCGACGTCGATGCGCTCCCGACGCAGGTCGGCGAGCTGCGCCGAGGCCTCGACACGGACTTCCACCTGGGGATGGCGAGCACTGAACTGGCCGAGGCGCGGCACCAGCCAGGCGGCGGCGAAGGAGGGCTCGGTGCTCACCGTAAGGGTCTGCCGGGCATTGATGGCTTCCAGCTGGGCGAGGCTTGCGGCGATCTGCTCGAAGGCCTGGCGGAGTCCGGGATAGACCTGCTCGCCCGCCGCGGTCAGGCGCATGCCGTGGCTGGAGCGCTGGAACAGGGCGACGCCGGTGCGCTCCTGCAACAGCCGTAGCTGTTGGCTCACCGCACCGGGGGTGACGCCCATGGAGACGGCTGCGCGGGTCAGGCTGCCGTGGCGGGCTGTTTCGACGAAGGCGCGTAGCGCGAGGAGCGGAAGGACGGCACCCATGGTTTCAGTTTTTCTATAAAGAGATTGGAGAAAGAATCGTTTCTCTACCGCCGGGCCTGGGAGCAGCATGTCGGTGCGAGACGGGAAGCATTTTAGCCTAGCTGCTTTCTTCGGCTCGCGGGAAGCGGCAGGCCCGCTTCCCGGTCGTCGCCGGTCCCGACGGTACGGCGCCGTACAATCCACCGCCGCAAGGATATTCGCGATGCCTTCCCTCCAGCTGTACAGCGACAGTTCACCCAACGGCTTCAAGATCACCATCGCTCTCGAGGAACTGGGGCTGCCCTATGCGCTGCACCACGTCCGCATCGACCACGGCGAGCAGCGCCGCCCGGCGTTCCTGCGGCTGAATCCGCATGGCCGGATCCCGGTGCTGGTCGACCGCGCCGCCGGCATAACCCTGTTCGAATCGGCGGCGATCCTCCAGTACCTGGCGGAAAAGACTGGCCAACTGCTGCCCGAGTCGCCCCGCGAGCGTTGGGAGGCCCTGACCTGGCTGACCTTCCATGCATCGAGCATGGGGCCGATCCTCGGCCAGCGGGTGCACTTCGAGATATTCGCCGAAGAGCGCCACGCGCCTGCCATCGAACGCTACCGGCGGCTCTCCGAGGAAATCTTCGCCACCCTCGACCGGCGCCTGGCCGAACGGCCCTGGCTGGCCGGCGAGCAGTATTCCATCGCCGACATCGCCACCTTCGGCTGGACCCACACGGCGCGCATCGTCGACTTCGACTTCAGTCATCATCGCCATCTGGACGACTGGCATCGACGCATGGCCCAGCGGCCGGCGGTGCGGCGCGGGATCGTCCTGCCGGAACCGGCGGTGGGTCCATGAGCGCCCTGTTGCAAGGCGCCTCGGCGGCGGCCTTCGCCGGGCACCCGGGCTATCGGCGGATGTTCGCCGAGGACGCGCTGACCCTGGGCCTGTTCCTGCCGCTGCGTTTCTACCAGGGCGACATGGCGGTGCTGCTGGGCCAGGCGCGGCTGGTCGAGGAGATCGACCGGCTGGGGTTCGCCGCCGTCTGGGTGCGCGACGTGCCGTTGTTCGACCCGCGCTTCGGCGACGCCGGGCAGGTGTTCGATCCGTTCACCTACCTCGGCTACCTGGCCGCGCGCACCCACCGTATCGCCCTGGCCACCGGCAGCGCGGTGCTCTCGCTGCGCCAGCCGGTGGATCTGGCCAAGGCCGCGGCGAGCGTCGACCGGTTGTCCGGCGGACGCCTGGTCCTCGGCCTCGCCTCCGGCGACCGGCCGCTGGAGTTTCCCGCCTACGGCCTGGAGCATGCGCAACGCGGCGAGCGTTTCGCCCAGGGCCTGGACTACCTGCGTCAGTTGCTCCACGGCAGCCGGCATTTCGCCTCGTCGCTGGCCACGCTGGACGACGCCGAGCTGTTGCCGCGTCCGGCGGCCGGCGCCATTCCGCTGATCGTCACCGGTAGCGCGCGGCAGACGGCGGACTGGCTGGCGCGCCAGGCCGATGGCTGGCTGACCTATCCGGAGTCGACTGTCGATGCGTCCGGGCCACGTCGCCTGGCCGGGAAGATCCGCGCCTGGAGGATGTCCATCGCCGATGGCGGGTTCCGCCCGCACATGACCAACGAATGGCTCGACCTGGTGGACGACCCGGCGTATCCGCGCACGCCCCTGCACGGCGGCTACGTCCTGCGCACCGGGCGCCACGGCCTGATCGAGCTGCTCGGCGAGTGGCGCGCGGCGGGCGTCAACCATGCCGCCCTGGGCATCCAGTTCTCCGCCAGGCCGGCGGCGGAAGTCATCCAGGAACTGGCCGAGGAGGTGCTGCCGTTGTTTCCCTCGCACCAGGGGGTGGAGCCGGCGAGCATGGACTGGTAGCTGTCCGATTCGGTCAAGCGAGCCTGAGCGCTCGCGTCATTGAGGGCGCCGGCCGGCGCCGCCTACCCTGCGGGACCACTGACCGCCAGGGAGTCCCAGAACATGCAACGGCAGATCTTCGAGACCGAACACAACCTGTTCCGCGATGCCTTCCGCGCCTTCCTCGTCAAGGAGGTGGTGCCGCACCAGGAAGAATGGGAAGAGGCCGGTGTGGTCGATCGTGGCGTGTGGGCCAAGGCGGGGGAGATGGGCTTCCTGCTGCCCTGGGCGGACGAGGAATACGGCGGCGCCGGGCTCAAGGATTTCCGCTACGAGCAGATCATGTGCGAGGAACTGGCGCGGATCAACGAACCGGGCTTCATGATCCCGCTGCACTCGGCGCTGTGCGGACCCTACATCGCCGAGTACGGCAACGCCGAGCAGAAGGCCCGCCTGTTGCCGGGGATCATCCGTGGCGAGACCATCCTCGCCGTGGCCATGACCGAACCCGCCGCCGGATCCGACCTGGCCGGCATGCGCAGCACCGCGGTGGACAAGGGCGACCATTGGTTGCTCAACGGCTCCAAGGTGTTCATCTCCAACGGCCTGCTGGCCGATGTGGTGATCGTCGCGGCGAAGACCGACCCGGCGAACCGGCACGCCATGGGCCTGTTCCTGGTGGAACGCGGCATGGAGGGCTTCGAGCGCGGGCGCAACCTGAAGAAGCTCGGCATGAAGAGCCAGGACACCGCCGAGCTGTTCTTCAACAACGTGCGGGTGCCTAAGGAAAACCTGCTGGGCGACCCCAAGGGCGGCTTCTTCTACCTGATGAACATGCTCGCCCAGGAGCGCCTGACCAACGCCTGCGGCGCGGTGGCCGGGGCCGAGGCGGCGCTGCAGGCGACCATCGACTACGTGAAGGAGCGCCAGGCCTTCGGCCGGCCGGTGGCGCACTTCCAGAACACCCGCTTCAAGCTCGCCGAGATGCGTACCCAGATCGACGTGGCGCAGGTCTTCACCGACCGCTGCGTGATGGACCACAACCAGAAGAAGCTGACCCCGGAAGTCGCCGCCGAAGCCAAGCTGTTCACCACCGAGTTGCTGGGCAGGGTGGTCGACGAAGGCGTGCAGCTGCATGGCGGCTGGGGCTACATGTGGGAGTACCCGATCTGCAGGATGTACGCGAATGCCCGTATCCAGCGGATCTTCGCCGGCACCTCGGAGATCATGAAGGAGATCATCAGCCGCGGCATGAAGCTCTGAGCCCGGCCGACGCCACGGCCATGTCGTGTCGCGCGTCGCGCGGCTAGGCTGGTCGGCACCATGTCTCGACGATCCCCCGGCGAATACCAGGAGTGACCATGAAAGGCCCGTTGTCTTCGTTGAAAGTGCTGGATTTCTCCACCCTGCTGCCAGGGCCGTTCGCCTCGCTGCTGCTGGCGGACATGGGCGCCGACGTGCTGCGCGTGGAGTCCCCGGGACGCACGGACCTGGTGCGGGTGCTGCCGCCGCACGTCGACGGCACCTCGGCCAGCCATGCCTACCTGAACCGCAACAAGCGCTCCATCGGCCTCGACCTGAAGCGGCCCGGCGCGCGCGAGGTGGTGCTGGAACTGGTGCGCGAGTACGACATCGTCCTCGAACAGTTCCGTCCCGGAGTGATGGACAGGCTCGGCGTCGGCTACGAGGCGCTGAAGGCGGTCAATCCGGGCCTGATCTACGTGGCCATCACCGGTTACGGCCAGACCGGGCCCTACCGCGAGCGCGCCGGGCACGACATCAACTACCTGGCCCTGGCCGGGATCGCCAGCTACACCGGTCGCAGCGAACGCGGGCCGTTGCCGCTGGGGGTACAACTGGCGGATATCGCCGGCGGTTCGCTGCATGGCGTGATGGGCCTGCTGGCGGCGGTCATCCACCGACAGCAGACCGGCGAGGGGCAGTTCGTCGATGTCAGCATGACCGATTGCGCCTTCAGCCTGCACGGCATGGCCGGCGCCGGCTACCTCGCGGCCGGGGTCGAGCCGGAGATGGAGGCGCTGGCGCTGAACGGCGGCAGCTTCTACGACTACTACCGCACCCGCGATGGCCGCTGGTTCTCGGTGGGCAGCCTGGAGCCGCAGTTCATGCAGCAGTTCTGCGCTGCCCTCGGCCGTCCGGAGCTTGCCGCCCGCGGCCTGTCGCCGAAGCCGGAAGAACAGCGCGCGCTGAAGCGCGAGATCGAGATCGAATTCGAAAAGCGCGACTTCGCCGAGTGGCAGGAGGTGTTCGCCGCCCTGGATGCCTGTGTCGAGCCGATGCTGCCGCTCTCCGAAGCGGTCGCGCACCCGCAGTTGCAGGCGCGCGGGCTGGTCGCCCAGGTGCCGAGGCCGGAAGGTGGCAGCCAGGCGCAGGTGGCCTGCCCGATCAAGTTCTCCGCCGGCCTGCCGGCGCCTCGCCACATCGGCGCGGCGCTGGGCGCCGATACCGTGGCGGTGCTCGAAGGGCTGGGCTATACCGCCGAGCGGATCGCCGAGCTGAAGGCCGCCAGGGCGATCGCCTGAGTCAGTCGCGGGTCACTTCGCCGCTGAATACCAGGGTTGCCTTGCAGCGCCGGCAGTAGTAGCGGCGCCCCTTGGCCACCAGGTTGTGGCGTTGCGCGGAGAACGGGAAGTCGTTGTGCTCCGGGCAGTGGCAGCGGTACAGGTAGCGGGTGGCGGTGCGGCGCTTGACCGCATAGGTGTGGCAGCGGTCCGGCGGCAGGCCGTAGATGCCGCGCATGATCAGTTGCCATTCCTCGCCGTGGGGACGGATGCGCGGACCGAACAACTGGTGCGCGATCAGGTGCGCGACTTCGTGGGCCACGGTCTGTTCGAGGAAGTGTTCGCGGTTTTCGCGGTACAGCTGGGGGTTGAAGCGCAGCAGGTTCTCGTCGAGGTGGGCGACCCCGGCCTTCTGGCCGCGCAGGCGGAAGCTGACGGTCGGGCGGGGAAAGGTGCGCTGGAAGAAGTCTTCGGCCTGCCGATAGCAGGCCTCGACGCGGGCGTTGAGGTGTTCGGGCATTCGGGAAACTCCGGCAGCGGGCGATTATGCCGGAGAGAGGAGGGAGGGCGCAGTCGTCATGGCGACCGCTCGTCCGGGGTGCAGGATCAGGCAAGCGCGGCGGTGGGCAGGAAAAGGACCGGGCGGCGGTTGCCTGCGGCCCGGTCGCATGGCACGGCGGCTCAGCTGGTGTATTCGGGGCCGACCCCGCTGCCCCAGAGGATCACCGACAGGGCGATCATCGCCACCAGCACCACCAGGCCGACCGCCAGCACCGAGCTGGAGAACAGGAAGCCTTCGTCCTTGTGGATGTTCATGAAGGTGGGAATCCCCACGTAGAGCAGGTACACCGTGTAACTGATCGCCGCCACCCCGACGATCATCCCCAGCCACAGGTGCGGGTACAGCGCCGCCAGCCCGGCGATGAACAGCGGCGTGGCGTTGTAGGCGGCGAACACGATGCACTGGGTGAGGCTCGGGTTGGCGTCGTAGGTGCGCGCCATCCAGTGGATGAAGGCGCCCATCACCGCGACCCCGGCGAGCATCGCCAGATAGGTGAGCACGGTCATCTGCAGCGCGCTGGCCTGGGTCAGCTTGACCGGGTCGCCATTGCCGATCACCCAGCCGACCTGGGTGGTGCCGATATAGGCGGAGATCGCCGGTATGGCAGCCAGGACCAGGATGTGGGTCAGGTACATGTGGCTGATGCTTTCCTCTTCGCCACGGATTTCCTGCCATTCCTGATCGGGATGGGTGAAGAGCCCCCATACATGATGGATCATGCCCGTTTCCTCCTCGTTCTTATGCGGCCGCCCCCCAGCGAAGCGCCGGACGCGCATGGACAGCGCCAACCGGTGCTCGGCCGACCTATGCGACCTTATGTCGCAGTATAGGAACGGGCCGACCCCGCGTCGCTTGCGGGGTTAGAGCAAATCGAAGTTTCACCGCCGGCTGTAATAGCGTTGCAGTATTTCCATGGCCTTGTTGATCGATTGCAGGCGTGCGGTGCTGCCGCCGCGGTCGGGATGGTGCTGGCTGACCAGTTGCCGGTAGCGCAGCTTGATGGCGGGATAGTCGGCCGCACCGTCCAGTTCGAACAGGGCGAGGGCGGCGGCCTTTTCCTCGCCGCCCTGCATGCGCGTCCAGAAACTCTGCAGCAGCCGCTCGACGTCGGCCTCGCTGGTCTGGCCGAGGTGGCGCAGGTCGAGATAGTAGTCGCGCAACGGGTCGCCACGCTCCAGCGCCTGCTCGCCAGCGACGTAGGGCCGCAGGCGCAGGCTCAGCGGGCTGATCTCCAGGTGCGCCTCGCCCTCGGCCCGGAGGTGGTCGCGCAAGTGGTAGAGCGCGTTGAACAGCAGGAAATGGGTGCGGAACAGCACCAGCTTGTCGGCCAGCTCGCGGTGCGGGATATGCGTGGAATGGCGGGCTTTCAGCAACCGGATCAGCTGGTATTCGGAAAGTCCTTCGGGGTGCTCGCGCAGCAGGCAGAGGATCTGCCCGGCGAGGTCGAGGCGATGGTCGAGGTCGGCAGTCATGGGACAAGACTAGCATCGGGCGTCGGCAACGGGCGCCTGGCGTCGCGTCTGTAATGCGGGCCGTTCCGCTGCTCGGCATGATTCGCGAGGCCGATCGGAATGGCACAATGAACGGTCATGCCAGACAACCGGTGAAAGGTAATCATGAGTTATACAAGAGTGGATATTTCGTCCTGGAACAGGCGGGAGCATTTCGAAATATTCAGGGGCGACGGGCAGTGCACGTTCAGCCAGACGGTTCAACTCGATATCACGCGGCTGCTCGACTTCACCAGGTCCAGGGGCTACAGGTTCTATCCGGTGTTCATTCACTCGATTGCGAAAGTGGTGAACCGGTTCCCGGAATACCGGATGGCCATGAAAGGCGACGAGCTGATCGTCTGGGACTGCGTCCATCCCAACTACACGACCTTCCATCCCGATACCGAGACATTCTCGTCCTTCTGGAGCCACTACCACGATGATCTGGCGCGTTTCCTCGCCGAATATTCCATGGACAGGGAAAAATACCGGAACGACCATTCGTATTTCCCCAAGGGTTTCATCGAGAATGTCTTCTACGTCTCGGCTAATCCCTGGGTAAGCTTCACCAGCTTCGATTTCAACTTCGCCAGCGCGAACAACTTCTTTGCGCCGTTGTTCACCGTCGGAAAGTACTATTCCCAGGCCGGCAAGACACTCGTTCCCCTGGCGGTGCAGGTACACCACGCCGTTTGCGATGGGTTCCACGCCGCCCGCCTGATCACCGAGTTGCAGAAACTCTGCGACGAGGCAGGCGGCTAGCCGACATTCAGTGGCGGGCGGAGCCTCTCTGCCCGGAGCTGCGAGGCAACCCTGAAGGAACGCCATGGGCACCGCTTTGCGCAGGCGTTCTGCCCAACGAAGGCGCAATCAGGCGCTGATCGGGTGGCGGCGCCTGTTCTCCATCGCATGGGACCGGCGGATTGCCTATGGAGGGAAGGATGTTGCCGGTTGCCTATCGACGGGGTGCGTGCGTATCCCGGCCGGGTGTTTTGTGCGTAAAATAGCCAGCTTTTCTCCTCGTACACCCGGATTCCAGAGCACCATGGGCACCCTTTCGGTCAATCAGAACAAACTGCAGAAGCGCCTGCGCCGCCTGGCCGGCGAAGCCATCACCGATTTCAACATGATCGAGGATGGCGACAAGGTCATGGTCTGCCTGTCCGGCGGCAAGGACAGCTACACCATGCTCGACATCCTGCTCTACCTGCAGAAGGTCGCGCCGATCCGCTTCGAGATCGTCGCGGTGAACATGGACCAGAAGCAGCCCGGCTTCCCGGAGCACGTCCTGCCGGAATACCTGAAGTCGATCGGCGTCGAGTACCACATCGTCGAGAAGGACACCTACTCGGTGGTCAAGGAGAAGATCCCGGAAGGCAAGACCACCTGCTCGCTGTGCTCGCGCCTGCGCCGTGGCACGCTGTACACCTTCGCCGACGAGATCGGCGCGACCAAGATGGCCCTCGGTCACCACCGCGACGACATCCTCGAGACCTTCTTCCTCAACATGTTCTACGGCGGCACCCTGAAGGCCATGCCGCCGAAGCTGCTGGCCGACGACGGGCGCAACGTGGTGATCCGCCCGCTGGCCTACTGCAGCGAGAAGGACATCGAGGCCTATTCCCAGCTCAAGGAGTTCCCGATCATCCCCTGTAACCTCTGCGGTTCGCAGGAGAACCTGCAGCGCCAGGTGGTCAAGGAAATGCTGCTGGAGTGGGAGCGCAAGTCGCCGGGGCGTACCGAGATCATGTTCCGCGCCCTGCAGAACGTGGTGCCGTCGCAACTGGCCGACCGCAACCTGTTCGACTTCGCCAGCCTGCGCATCGACGAGAGCGCCACGCCGCGCTTCCTCGACGTGATGAACCTCTGAGCCGCGCCGCCGGTCAGTTCTTCTCCCCGGTCTGCAAGGAGTTCCGATGCGCGACTACGCCTGGATGTACGAATACTGCCTGAACCGCTTCGGCTCCAGGGAGGCGCTGGAAGCGCGCCTGCCGCAGCCAAAGAGTGCCGCCGAGCTGCGCGCGGTGGGTGACGACCGCTACCTGTCGCTGATCAGCCTGCGGATCTTCCGCGCCGGCCTCAAGCACAGCCTGGTGGACGCCAAGTGGCCGGCCTTCGAGGAAGTGTTCTTCGGCTTCGATCCGCAGAAGGTCGTGCTCATGAGCGCCGAGCATCTCGAGCGGCTGATGCAGGACGCCCGCCTGATCCGCCACCTGGGCAAGCTCAAGAGCGTGCCGCGCAATGCGCAGATGGTGCTCGACCTGGCCCGCGAACATGGCAGCTTCGGCAACCTGCTCGCCGACTGGCCGGAAACCGACATCGTCGGCCTGTGGAAGCTGCTGACCAAACGCGGCAACCAGCTCGGCGGTTTGTCGGCGCCGCGTTTCCTGCGAATGGCCGGCAAGGACACCTTCATTCCCACCGACGACATGGTCGCCGCGCTGAAGGCCCAGGAAATCATCGACAAGCCGCCCACCAGCCTCAAGGACCTGGCCGCCGTGCAGGCCGCCTTCAACCAGTGGCGCGAGGAGAGCGGGCGGCCGCTGTGCCAGCTGTCGGTGATGCTGGCGCATACCGTCAACCACTGAGCTAGAGGCTCAGCCGACCGCTGCCGATCATCCACAGCGCCGCCAGCGCGAGCACCAGCACCAGCGTCGCGACGGCGCCCTCGGCGGGGTTGCCGAACGCCGGCAGGCCGCGCTGGCGACGGGCATGGAGGAAGAAACCGAGGCCCGGCGCGTAGAGGATCATCGACAGCAGCAGGTATTTCAGGCCGGCGGCGTAGATCAGCCAGACCCCATAGAGCGTCCCCAGCGCCGCCAGCGCCAGCAGTGCCCCCGGGCGCGGCCGGCGCGTCACCAGCTTCAGGCAGAAGCCGGCGCAGAGCAGGTAGGGGATCAGCGCCATCGAAGTGGCCAGCTGGATCAGCGCGTTGTAGCCGGAGGCGTTGAGGAAGGCCACCAGCAGCAACGCCGAGATCAGCGTGTTGGTCAACCACAGCGCCGGCGCCGGGGTATCCACCGCGTTGGTGCGACCGAACAGCGCCGGGGCGGTGTGGTTGGCGCCGCGGCTGGCCAGGTAGAGCATTTCCACCGCCAGCATGGTCCAGGCCAGCAGCGCCCCGCCGACCGAGACGACCAGCCCGACGTTGATCAGCGTGGCACCCCAGGGGCCCACCGCGGCGGCCATCACCTGGGCCATGGACGGGTTCTTCATCTGCGCCAGTTCATGCTGCGGCACCACCCCCAGCGAGAGTACCGAGACGCAGACCAGCAACAGCAGGGTGACCACGAAACCGAGCAGGGTGGCGCGGCTGACGTCGGCCGCGCGCCGCGCGTGGCTGGCATAGACCGTGGCGCTCTCGATGCCGAGGAATACCCAGACGGTGTAGAGCATGGTGGTTTCCACCTGGCGGGTGACGCTGCCCAGCGCCGGGCTGCCCCAGAAGTCCAGGTGGAAGGTCTCGATGCGGAAGGCCAGGGCCACGCAGAGGATGAACAGGGCGATCGGCACCACCTTGGCGAGGGTCACGATGGCGTTGGTGATCGCCGCGTTGTGCACGCCGTGGAGGACGAAGGCGTGCATCAGCCACAGCACCGCCAGTTCGCCGAGCAGCGCCGGCCAGGTGGTGCCGTCGCCGAAGAAGGCCAGAGCGCCGAACGAGCCGAGGGCGCTGAACAGCACCACCAGGTAGCCGGCGTTGCCGACCCAGGCGGAAATCCAGTAGCCCCAGGCGGCGTTGAAACCCAGGTACTCGCCGAAACCCTCGCGGGCATAGCCGTAGACGCCGTCGTCGAGTTCGGGGCGGGTGGTCGACAGCCACTGGAAGATCCGCGTCAGGGTCAGCATGCCGACGAAGGTGATCGCCCAGGCGATCAGGATCGCGCCGGCGCCGGCACCCTCGGCCATGTTCTGCGGCAGGCTGAAGATGCCGCTGCCGATGATCCCACCCACCACCAGCGCGGTCAGCGCCGGCAAGCCCAGTTTGCCCTTGTCCGAATCCGGCATGTGACACCTCCGAAACTGCATCCGGTAGGTCGCACCGCGCCAGGCCCTGGCGCGGGCGACAAGGGACGGCAAGCAGGTGCCCGCCGCCGTTGGGCGAGGTCAGAAGCGCAGCGACATGCAGCTGACGCCGCCGTCGATCTTGCGGTACTCGGAGGTGTCGACCTCGATCACCCGGTAGCCGAGGCGGGCGATCTTCTCGTGGGTCCGGGGATAGCCGGCGGGCATGATCACCCGCTCGTTGACCCAGATGCAGTTGGCGGCGTAGGCCTCCTCTTCGGGGATCTCGATGATGTTGAAGCGCTGGAACTCCGGCTTGTCGACGAACTCGCCGGCGGCCAGCAGGTTGTCGTGCTCCAGGTAGGCAAGCCCGGTCTTCAGGTGCAGGACTTTCTCCAGGCGTACCACCGAGCCGCTGAGGCCGTGTTTCTCGAGGATCGCGATCATCTGCCGGGCGCCTTCGGCGTTGGTGCGCGCCGATTCGCCGATGTAGAAATGCTTGCCGACCATCATGATGTCGCCGGCCTCCACCGTGCCGGGCGCCTCGATGCGCTCGACCTTGCCCGGGTAGAAGCGCTGGATGGTCTCTTCGATGATCTCGGTCTCGCCGCGCCGTGACTCCGCGCCGGGGCGGGTGATGATGGCGCAGCGCGGGGTGCAGAGCACCGGATCCTCGACGAACACCGAGTCGGGGAAGCGTTCGTCCGGCGGCAGCAGGGTGATGTCCACGTCGCAGGTCTGCAAGGCACGGATGTAGGCGTTGTGCTGCTCCAGGGCCTTGGCGTGGTCCGGCTTGCCGAGGTGGCTGGAGGTCAGGCCGTCGACCAGGCTGCGGGCGGGGGTGCGGGCGATGATGTGCTTGAACATGATGGTTTTCCTCGTGTTGGGACGAGGTGATCGTTGCAAGCCGCGCGCCAGGGGCGGCGAGGGTTTCGTGCGGGAAAACCTTGATAAATCGGAAGATTTCCCTGGCTTTGCGGTGGATTCGTTGATCCGGACCAAGGACCGGAAGCCGCGGATGGTCGATCATGGGACATCTGTCGATATCTCGACATCAGGAAGCGGGGGCGCACATGGCACTTGTCGAAAAACCGACGAATTCAACGCGAAGCGACGAGCTGGCCTGGCTGGTCGGCTGTCTCGCACCGATTTTCGATGGGTTGCGACAACCGGTCACGGTGGTCGATCCGGCTGGCCGTTTCGTCTACTACAACCGCGCCAGTGGCCTGCTCGACGGCCTCGATCCGCAACAGGCGCTGGGCATGCACGTGTTGCAGAGCGCGCCCTGGCTGGCGGCGGAGCAGAGCACCCTGCTGCGTTGCCTGGCCCAGGGGCGGCCGTCCATCGATACCGTACAGGCCTATGTCGGCGCCGGCGGCGAATTGCTGCAGTACCGCCACCGGGCGGTTCCGCTGCGTGGACGTGGCGGCGAGCTGGTCGGCGCGATGGAGGTCGGCGAGGTGGTGGCGGAGGCTGACGAGCCCGCTGCCGCGGGCGACTGTCCGGCCATTCTCAGCGAGGCGCCGAGCCTGCTGCGGCAATTGCGCTGCCTGGACATCTTCGCCGCCACCGACCTGCCGCTACTGATCCATGGCGAGACCGGCACCGGCAAGGAACTGTTCGCTCGCCGCGCCCATGCGCTGAGCCCGCGGCGCGGCGGCCCGATGATCAGCCTGAACTGTGCGGCGATCCCCGAGACCCTGCTGGAAAGCACGCTGTTCGGCACCACCCGCGGTGCCTTCACCGGCGCCGAGAACCGCAAGGGCATGTTCGCCCTGGCGCAGGGCGGGACGCTGTTCCTCGACGAGATCAACTCCATGCCCATGGCCATGCAGAGCAAGCTGCTGCGGGTGCTGCAGGATGGCAGCTACCTGCCGCTGGGCAGCCTGAGCCCGCAGCGGGCCGACGTACGCCTGATCGCGGCGAGCAACCAGCCGCCGCGCCAGGCGATCGCCGAGGGACGCCTGCGCGAGGACCTCTATTACCGGCTGGACGTGGGCAGCCTGTGCATCCCGCCGCTGCGCGAGCGTCCCGGCGATGTCGAACTGCTGGCGCGGGCCTTCGTCCGGCGCGATGCGCGCAGCCTCAACCCGCGCGTCACCGCCCTTGGCGAGCGGGCATTGGCGCAATTGCTGGCCTGCGACTGGCCGGGCAACGTCCGGCAACTGGAAAACGTGATCCGCCGCAGCCTGCTGCTGCACGGGGAGGGCGGCGCACTGCTGGATGAGGTGGCGTTCGCCGACGACGGCGCCGAGGCCGTGGTCGCCGAGGCCGCGCGCGCGCTGAAGACCGCGGCGGTCGGAGGCCTGCGCGAGGCGCTGGCGCAACAGGAGCGCAACCTGATAGAAGACGCCATGCGCCAGGCACGCGGCAATCTCTCCCGGGCCGCCGCGCGGTTGCGGATACCGCGCACGACCCTGCTCGGCCGCATGCGCCGACTGGGTTTGTCGCCAGCCGCCAGCTCGCCAGCCTGACAGGAGCCGCCCATGGACAGCCACAACCCGATCGCCATCGTCGCCCGCGCCCTGCGGCATGCCGAGCGCATCCTGGTCATCACCGGCGCCGGCCTTTCCGCCGACTCGGGGATGCCGACCTACCGTGGCCTCGGCGGCCTCTACAACGGGCGCACGGAGGAGGGCCTGCCGATCGAGGCGGCACTCTCCGGGCCGATGCTGCGGCGTGATCCGGCGCTGTGCTGGAAGTACCTCGCGGAACTCGGCAAGGCTTGCCTGGCGGCGCGGCCCAACGCCGGCCACGAAGCCATCGCCGAGTTGCAGAAGCGCAAGCCGGAATGCTGGGTGCTGACCCAGAACATCGATGGCTTCCATCGCCAGGCCGGCTCGCCGGTCGAACGCCTGATCGAGATCCATGGCGAACTGGCGCCGCTCTACTGCCAGTCCTGCGGCGCCGAGAGCGGTGGCCTGGAAGAACATCTGCACGGCCGGCTGCCGCCGCGCTGCGCGGCCTGCGGTGGCGTGCTGCGGCCGCCGGTGGTGCTGTTCGAGGAAATGCTGCCGGAGGCGGCGATCGACGCCCTGTACCGCGAACTGCGCAAGGGCTTCGAGGCGGTGCTGGTGGTGGGGACCACCGCGAGCTTCCCCTATATCGTCGAGCCGGTGCTGCGCACGCGCCAGGCGGGAGGCTTCACCGCGGAGGTGAATCCCGGCACCACCGACCTCAGCGGGCGGGTCGATGTGAAAATGACAGGACGAGCCTTAGACATCATGCCGCAGGTGCTGAGTCACATTTATCGATAAAAAACTTGCATAGGTTTGATCGAGAGGGCAAATTAGCCCGCTAGTAAAACTAATGAGACACGGTCGTGCCCATGCTTAAACGCTTAGCACCCCTCGTGCCCATGAGTTTCGTTCTGTTGCTGGCCGCATGCGCCAGCCATTCGCCGGAGCCGCAGGTCGCCAAAGAGCCGGCCGCAGCCAAGAGCAGCATCGACGTCGAACGCGACGTGATCGCTTGGCAGAATGTTGAGGACGAAGGGGCGGACAATTCATCGGCTGGTACGCCTGCGCTGGCGTCCAGCATCCTCGAGCGCGCTTTCGAGCTGATCGGTACGCCGTATCGCTTCGGCGGCACGACGGCGAAAGGCTTCGATTGCAGCGGCTTCGTCGGCTACCTGTTCCGCGAGGAGGCCGGCATCAAGCTGCCGCGCTCCACCCGCGAACTCATCGATATGGACGTGCCGCTGGTCTCCAAGGACGAGTTGCAGCCCGGCGACCTGCTGTTCTTCAACAACCGTGGCCGTGGCCGCGTCAGCCACGCCGGCATCTACATCGGCGACGGCCAGTTCATCCATTCCGCCAGCCGTCGCAGCGGCGGGGTGCGGGTGGACAGCCTGGACTCCAGCTACTGGAGCCTGAGCTACATGGAAGCCAAGCGGGTGCTCGAGCCTGGCTACAAGGACACCCTGACCAGCAAGCGCTAAACTTAAAGTTTTACTTTAAGTATTGCGTTTAACTCTTTGTCGTAGCAAAGTGAAGGCATTCCGTACCAGGAAGGCTTTCACTATGCACGCACTGGCTCGATTCTCGCTCCTCGCCTTTGCTGCGCTGCTTACCGCCTGCGCCAGCAAAGCGCCGCCTCCCGCGCCCGCCAAACAGGTCGTGTTCCGTCCGGCGACGAATTTCTCCCCCGCCGCCGACGATGTATTGTTCCGCGCCCTCGGCCTGGTGGGTACGCCCTACCGCTGGGGCGGCAACACGCCCGATTCGGGCTTCGATTGCAGCGGCCTGATCAACTTCGTCTACCGCGACATGACCGGCATCCAGCTGCCGCGCTCGACCCGCGAGATGATCTCCATGCGCGCTCCCAGCGTGCCGGTGCAGGCCCTGCAGACCGGCGACCTGGTGTTCTTCGCCACCTCCGGCGGACGCACGGTCAGCCATGCCGGGATCTACGTCGGCGAGGGCCGCTTCGTGCACGCGCCACGCACCGGCGGCACGGTACGCCTGGACAGCCTGCAGAACAGCTACTGGCAGCGCGCCTACCTGGACGCCAAGCGCGTGCTGGTCGGCCCTTCGCCGCTGGCGCGGATGCCCTGAGGCGAGGAGGGCGCATGACCACCCGCACCCTCAACCTCGACGACAACCTGTACCGCTACCTGCTCGACGTCTCGCTGCGGGAAACCCCGCTGATGACCCGTCTGCGCGAGGAGACCGCGAGACTGCCCAACGCGCGTTGGCAGATCGCTCCCGAGCAAGGCCAGTTCATCGCCCTGCTGCTCACCCTGATCGGCGCTCGGCGGGCGCTGGAGGTCGGCACCTTCACCGGCTACAGCGCGCTGTGCATGGCCACCGCCCTGGGCGAACAGGGGCGCCTGACCTGCTGCGATCTGCCCGGCGACTACCATCTCACCGCGCGCCGCTACTGGCGCGAGGCCGCTGTCGAGGAGCGCATCGAACTGCGCCTCGGGCCCGCCCTGGAAACCCTGCGCGCGCTGCTCGACGAGGGCCAGGCCGGGCAATTCGACCTGGCCTTCATCGACGCCGACAAGGCCAACTATCCCGAATACCTGGAGGCCGCGCTGGCGCTGGTGCGCCCGGGTGGGCTGGTGCTCTTCGACAACGTCCTGTGGAGCGGGCGGGTGCTCGAGGCGCAGCCGAAGAGTGCGGATACCCGCGGCATCCAGCAGCTCAACCTGGCGCTGAAGAACGACGCGCGGGTGGACTACTCGCTGCTGCCGATCGGCGACGGGCTGAGCGTCTGCCGCAAACGCTGAGCGACGCTCAGCGCACGCCCCACGGCGGCGCATTGAGCGCCTGCTGGAGAAACTGGACGAACAGCCTGACCTTCGGCGACAGGGTCGCCGCTCGCGAATACATGGCGTAGATCAGGTCGTCCAGCGGCCGCTCCTCGGGCAGGGCCTCCACCAGGCGGCCGGCGGCGAGGTCCTCGGCGACGATGAACAGCGGCAGGATCGCCAGGCCCAGGCCGCGCACCGCGGCGTCGCGCATGGTCTGGCCGTTGTTGGTGTTGAAGCGTCCGCGCGGGGTGATCATCCGCGCCGGTTCGCCGGCCACCCGCGGTTCGAAGCTCCACAGCTGCGACGGGGTATTATGGCTGTAGCCGATGCAGGGATGGCAGAGGATGTCCTCGAGGCGCTGCAGCGCGCCGTGCCGCTCCAGGTACTCCGGACTGCAGCACACCACCCGGCGGCTGGTGCCGAGCTGGCGGGCGATCAGCGAGCTGTCCTGCAGGCGGGTGATGCGGATCGCCAGGTCGTAGCCTTCCTTCTCGAAGTCGATGATCCGGTCGTCCAGCTGCAGCACCACCTCCAGGCGCGGGTTGCGTGCCATGAACTCCATCACCAGCGGGCCCAGCCAGAGCGTGCCGAAACTCATCGGCGCCATCACCCGCAGTTCCCCGCACAGGTCGTTCTCGCGCAGGGCCACGCTTTCCGCTGCGTTGTTCAGGTCCTGCACCGAAGCCTTGGCCGACTTGTAGAAGAAGCCGCCGGCCTCGGTCGGCTCGACGTTGCGCGTCGAGCGGTAGAGCAGGCGCACGCCCAGGTGGCGCTCGAGGTCGCTGACGCGTTTGCTGATCACGGACTTGGACAGGCTCATGCGTTCGGCGGCGGCGCTGATGCTGCCCAGCTCGACCACGTTGAGGAAGGCCTGTATGTCTTCAAGGCGCAGACTCATGGCTAATCTCGAAACAATCGGGAGGCAGACTGTCGCATGAGGGCGAACTCCTGGTAAGGGGCTGGCTGTGCCGGGCGCGCTGTGTCGAGAGCGGCAGGGCAAGCGTAGCGCGCCGGCAGGGGAGGATCGTTCGCCTTTGGAGAACACCGTTTTCTCGTTTTGCCGGGCGGTAAAACACCGCCGCCGCCACTACTCTTGATGGGCGGTCGGCACTGCCGAGGCCGCCCAAGCCTGCCTCGCCAGAGGCGCTTCGATTCATACCGCGCGGCGACGGACGCCGCCCGAGACCGGAGAAAAACCATGTCCTTCACCTACAAGCGACTCGACAAGAACGATGCAGCGGTCCTGTTCGTCGACCATCAGGCAGGCCTGCTCTCCCTGGTCCGCGACTTCAGCCCGGACGAATTCAAGAACAACGTCCTGGCGCTGGCCGACATCGCCAGGTTCTTCAACCTGCCGACCATCCTCACCACCAGTTTCGAAGACGGCCCCAACGGCCCTCTGGTGCCGGAACTCAAGGAAATGTTCCCGCAGGCGCCCTACATCGCCCGGCCGGGCAACATCAATGCCTGGGACAACGAGGACTTCGTCAAGGCGGTCAAGGCCACCGGCAAGAAGCAACTGATCATCGCCGGCGTGGTGACCGATGTCTGCGTGGCCTTCCCGACCCTGTCGGCGCTGGAAGAGGGCTACGACGTGTTCGTCGTCACCGACGCCTCGGGCACCTTCAACCCGGTGGTGCGCGATGCCGCCTGGGCACGCATGTCCGCCGCCGGCGCGCAACTGATGAACTGGTTCAGCGTCGGCTGCGAACTGCACCGTGACTGGCGCAACGATATCGAGGGCTTCGGCGCGATCCTCGGCGGCCATCTGCCGGCCTACGCCAACCTGATCCAGAGCTTCAGCGTGAAGAAGTAAGCCGACCGCGCCGGACCCGGACACAAGGCACTCCGAGCATCGGGTGCCTTGTGTCGTTTTCGCCGCCGGTGTTTTCATTCAGACGCCGCCTTTCGCCGGAACACGAGGTTTCGGCGCGCCTTGCCTCCACAGGAGAGAACCCATGGCAACCCAGGTCATCCACGCCTCCCTCGGCACCACCCCCTACCGCGTCAGCCTCAGCGACGACAGCCATCAGTGGCTCAGCGACGTGCCCGCCGCGCTGGGTGGCGGCGACAGCGGCCCCTCGCCGCACGAGATCCTGCTCTCGGCGCTCGGCGCCTGCACCGCGATCACCGTGGCAATGTACGCGCAGCGCAAGCAGTGGCCGCTGGAAGGCATCGACGTGCAGTTGAACATCGTCGAGGAGCGCACCAAGCCGGAACCGTTCACCCACATTCGCCGCGAGATCCGCCTGGACGGCGCGCTGGACGCGGAACAGCGCCAGCGCCTGCTGGAGATCGCCAATGCCTGTCCGATTCATCGTGTACTCTCCGGAGAGGTCAGCATCAGCAGCCAGCTGCGCGACTGAACCCGCACACACAGGAAGGAACAGCACATGAGCGACGACAGCATCAAGGTATTGGGCATTTCCGGCAGCCTGCGCAGCGGCTCCTACAACAGCGCCGCGTTGCAGGCGGCGATCGGTCTGGTCCCGGCGGGGATGAGCATCGAGCTGGCGGATATCTCCGCTATCCCGCTGTACAACGAGGACGTCTACGCGCTGGGCTTCCCGCCCGCGGTGGAGCGGTTCCGCGAGCAGATCCGCGAGGCGGACGCGCTGCTGTTCGCCACCCCCGAGTACAACTACTCGATGGCCGGGGTGCTGAAGAACGCCATCGACTGGGCCTCGCGGCCGCCGGAGCAGCCGTTCTCCGGCAAGCCTGCGGCGATCCTCGGCGCCAGCGCCGGGCGCTTCGGCACCGCGCGGGCGCAGTACCACCTGCGGCAGACCCTGGTGTTCCTCGACGTGCATCCGCTGAACAAGCCGGAGGTGATGATCTCGAGCGCGCAGAACGCCTTCGACGCCCAGGGCCGGCTGCTCGACGACAAGGCGCGCGAGCTGATCCAGCAGCAGTTGCAGGCCCTGCAGCTATGGGTACGGCGTCTGCGCGGTTGAATGCCTCGTCACCGGAGAGCCTGATCATGAGCAATACCGAAGAGCGTTGCGACCTGTCCTCCTCGCGGGACTGTCCGGAACGCCGCGAACACCTGCTGCAACGCGTCACCGCCCGCGCGGCGGAAATCGGCGGCGGGCTCACCGTCAGCCGGCTGATGCCGTCGCGCCAGCGGCGGATGATCGGCGCCTGGTGCTTCCTCGACCACGCCGGCCCCGCCGAATTCGAGCCCGGCGGCGGCCTGGCGGTGGGCCCGCATCCGCACATCGGCCTGCAGACCTTCACCTGGATGATCCAGGGCGAGGCGCTGCACCGCGACAGCCTGGGCAACGTCCAGGTGATCCGCCCGGGCCAGGTCAACCTGATGACCGCCGGCCACGGCATCGCCCATACCGAGGAGTCGCTGCCCGACGAGCGGCATGCCCACGCCGCGCAACTGTGGATCGCGCTGCCCTACGAACAGCGCGACATCGCCCCGGCCTTCGACCATCATCCCGACCTGCCGCGCTGGCAGGAGCAGGGCGTGACCCTCACCCTGCTGGCCGGCGCGCTGGCCGGCCGGCAGGCGCCGTGCCGGCTGTACTCGCCGCTGCTCGGCGCCGACCTGGCCTGCCACGACGCCTCGACCCTGCAACTGGCGCTCGACCCGCACTTCGAGTACGGCCTGTTGCCGCTGGAGGGGGGCCTGGAGGTGGGCGGCGAGCATTTCGCGGTGAACGAACTGGCCTACCTGGGCGACGGCCGCGATGGCCTGCGGCTGCAGCTCGATCCCGGCGCGCGGGTCCTGTTGCTGGGCGGAGCGCCGTTCGGCGCGGAAATCTTCATGTGGTGGAATTTCGTCGGCCACAGCAAGGCCGAGATCGCCCGCGCGCAAAAGGCCTGGGAGGAGGGGGATGCCCGCTTCGGCCGGCTCGATGCCCTGGAAGGCGCACGCTTGAGCGCTCCGCCGATTCCCTGGAAGATCGACGCCGAATGAGGACGATGTGCCGCCGGGCACTCCGGCGGCGTCCTCGAATGCCTGTCGGCGATGGTGCGGACCTGAGGTCTGGCGATTTGCCGGCAGCGGGAAAACTTTCTGCCCCCATCGCCGGTCAGAACTCGCCTATCGCATGCACGAACAGGAAGTGAGCCACATGCAATTCGAACACCTGGTCCAGGTCAATGACCGGACGCTTGTCGACCTGCCGGTCCTCGACCGGCTGCAACTCTGGGAAGGCCTGGTCTGCCGTGCGCGCGAGCCGCAGCATTTCGTCGTCGGCCTGGAGCGCTTCGAGATCCTCGCCGATGACGGCGACCGCCTGCACCGGCGCCTGTACCTGCCGGGCCTGGTGGTCGAGGACGAGGTGGTGCTGAAGGCGCCGGACACTGCCCACTACACCATCAAGCCGAGCGCCGAGGTGGCCGGCGGCAGCCTCGACATGACCATCGAGGAGCCGGAGCCCGGCTCGCTGTTCGTGCGTTTCGCCTACTGCACCCGCTACCTGCAGCCGCTGGGCGACGAACTGCCCTACGACGCCTTCGTCAGGCAGGCCTATATCGCCATGGATGTGGAAACCATCGCCACCATCCGCGACCGGTTCGGCGCCAGCGCCGCCAGCGGGAGTTGAGCGTGGAACACGGAAGCAGTTTTCTCCAGTCCGGCGTGGTCTTCCTGATCGCGGCGGTGTTCATGGTGCCGCTGGCCAAGCGCCTGCAACTGGGTGCGGTGCTCGGCTACCTGCTGGCCGGCGTGCTGATCGGTCCCAGCGTGCTGGGGCTGGTGGACAACCCGGAAAGCGTCGCGCAGATCTCCGAGATGGGCGTGGTGCTGCTGCTCTTCATCATCGGCCTGGAGCTGTCGCCGCGGCGCCTGTGGGTGATGCGCAAGTCGGTGTTCGGCGTCGGCCTGCTGCAGGTGCTGCTCACCGGCCTGGTGATCGGCACGGTGGCCCTGGTCGGCTTCGGCCAGCCGGTGAACAGCGCGGTGGTGCTCGGCCTGGGCCTGGCGCTGTCGTCCACCGCGTTCGGCCTGCAGATCCTCGCCGAGCGCAAGGAACTGACCCAACCTCATGGCCGCCTGGCGTTCGCCATCCTGCTGTTCCAGGACATCGCGGCGATCCCGCTGATCGCCATGATCCCGCTGCTCAGCGGCGCGCACAGCGACGCCGGCGGCAGCGAACTGACCCAGACCCTGAAGGTGGTCGGCAGCATCGCCGCGGTGGTGGTCGGCGGTCGCTACCTGCTGCGCCCGGTGTTCCGTATCGTCGCCCAGACCAAGCTGCAGGACATGTCCACCGCCACCGCGCTGCTGGTGGTGATGGGCACCGCGCTGCTGATGGAACTGGCCGGCGTATCCATGGCCCTCGGCGCCTTTCTCGCCGGCCTGCTGCTGGCCGACTCGGAATACCGGCATGAGCTGGAAGCGCAGATCGAGCCGTTCAAGGGCCTGCTGCTCGGGCTGTTCTTCATCAGCGTCGGGATGAGCGCGGATGTCAGCCTGCTGCTCAAGTCGCCGTGGATGGTGCTCGGCCTGACCGTGCTGCTGATCGCCCTGAAGGCGCCGGTGCTGTATTTCGTCGGACGCATTTCCGGCGGCCTCGACAAGGCCTCGGCGCTGCGCCTGGGCGTGGTCCTGGCGGCCGGCGGCGAGTTCGCCTTCGTGGTGTTCAAGATGGCCCGCGACCAGGGCCTGTTCGAGAACGACCTGCACAACCTGCTGGTGCTCTCCATCACTCTGTCGATGGCCCTGACCCCGCTGCTGGTGCTCGGTCTCGCGCGGCTGCTGGCGAAGCAGCCGGAGGCGGTCAAGCCGCCGCCGGAAATGGAGCGCATCGACAACGACGACACCCCGCGCGTGGTGATCGCCGGGGTCGGCCGCATGGGCCAGATCGTCGCCCGGGTGCTGCGCGCCCAGCGCGTGCCGTTCATCGCCCTGGACACCTCGGTGGAGACCATCGAGCTGACCCGTACCCTGGGCGCCATCCCGATCTTCTACGGCGATCCGATGCGCCCGGAGATCCTCCGCGCCGCCCAGGTGGAGAAGGCCGAGTTCTTCGTCATCGCCACCGACGATCCGGAGACCAACATCGAGACCGCCAAGCGCGTGCGCAAGCTGTATCCGCACCTGAAGATCATCGCCCGCGCGCGCAACCGCCAGCACGTCCACCTGCTGCTGGACGCCGGGGTCGAGCCGGTGCGCGAGACCTTCTTCTCCAGCCTGGAGATGAGCCGCATGGTGCTCTGCGGCCTGGGCCTGAGCGAGGAGCAGGCCGACGCGCGGATCCGCCGCTTCCGTCGCCACGACGAAGAAGTGCTGGCCTCCCAGCACCTGTTCTACAACGATCGCGACGCGCTGATCAAAAGCGCCCGCGAGGCGCGGGTGGAACTGGAGACGCTGTTCCAGACCGACCAGCTGGAGGATCGCGGCGCGGTGCCGGCGGAGACGCCGGAGGGCGCCTCCCGCGCCTCCTAGCCGATCGCCCATGCCGGCGCGCCGGCATGGGTAATTCCCGCGCCAGGGTCCATACTTGCCGGGCAACGCAGTACGAAGGTTGGGATACCCCCGTGGCATCCCCTCTGTAGGGTGGAGGGCAGCAGCCCAGCAGAACGGCTGGACGCATCCGCCGATCGAGGAACCTTATGCCTGTCGAACACCTGGACGTACTCATCGTCGGCGCCGGCCTGTCCGGCATCGGCGCCGCCTGCCACCTGACGAAGCACTGCCCCGGCAAGCGCTTCGCCCTGCTCGAAGGGCGCGCGGCGATGGGCGGTACCTGGGACCTGTTCCGCTACCCCGGCATCCGCTCCGACTCGGACATGTTCACCCTCGGCTACAACTTCAAGCCGTGGAGCGATCCGAAGGCCATCGCCGACGGCCCGTCGATCCGCCACTACATCGAGGACACCGCGCGCGAGAACGGCATCGACCGGAAGATCCGCTACCGCCATCGGCTGCTCAAGGCCGACTGGGATTCCGCCGCCGCGCGCTGGAACCTCGACGTGCAGCGCGACGACGAGCCCGAGCCGCTGCGCATGACCGCGCAGTTCCTGCTGATGTGCACCGGCTACTATCGCTACGAGGCCGGCTATACGCCGGAGTTCGCCGGTCGCGAGGACTTCGCCGGGCGGATCGTCCATCCGCAGTTGTGGCCGGAAGACCTCGACTACAGCGGCAAGAAGGTGGTGGTGATCGGCAGCGGCGCGACCGCCGTCACCCTGGTGCCATCGATGACCGACAAGGCCGCCCATGTCACCATGCTGCAACGCTCGCCGTCCTATGTGATCACCCTGCCGCAGAAGGACGCGATCTCCAATTTCCTTCGCCGCTTCCTCCCGGAAACCTGGGTCTATCGCCAGGCGCGGGCGCGCAACGTGGCGATGCAGATGATCTTCTTCATGCTCGCCAAGGGCTTCCCCGGCGTGGTCCGCAAGGCCCTGCTCAAGCTGGCCAGCCTGCAACTGGGCAAGCAGTTCGACATGCGCCACTTCAGTCCCCGCTACAAGCCGTGGGACGAGCGGGTGTGCGCGGTGCCGGACGGCGACCTGTTCAAGGTGCTGCGCAAGGGCAAGGCCTCGGTGGTCACCGAGCACATCGACCGCTTCGTCGACAGGGGTATCCGCCTGAAGACCGGCGAAGTGCTGGAGGCGGACATCATCGTCACCGCCACCGGTCTCGACCTGGTGATGTTCGGCGGCGCCGAGGTCGCGGTGGACGGCAAGCCGTTCCAGGTCAACCAGAGCATGGGCTACCGTGGCATCATGCTGCGCGACCTGCCGAACCTGGCGGCGGTGCTCGGCTACACCAACGCCAGCTGGACCCTCAAGGCCGACCTTTCCAGCGAGTACTTCTGCCGCCTGATCAACCACATGGACGCCATCGGCATGCGCCAGGTAACCGCCCGCGACACCAGCGGCGACGTGCGCGAGGAGCCGTTCCTCAACCTCAACTCCGGCTACATCCAGCGCGCCGCCGATCGCATGCCCAAGCAGGGCGACCGGATGCCCTGGAAGCTCTACCAGAACTATGTCCTCGACCTGGCGCTGCTGCGCTATGGCAAGGTCGAGGACGGCTACCTGGTGTTCTCCTCGCCGGCCTCGCAACGCCAGGGCGACGGCGCGGCGGTGCAGGCGCTGGGTTGAGTCCGGCGCCTCCGCTCAAGCCTCCGCCAGGGCCTGCCCGTGGGCCTTGTGCCAGGCGTCGAGGCCGCCGGCCAGCGCCCAGGTGCGCTTGAAGCCGGAGGCATTGAGACGCTCGGCGAGGATGGCGGCGGAGAGTTCGTGGGGACAGGCGCAGTAGATGACGATGCTGGCGTCCCTGAGGTCGCCGGGCAGTTCCTTCAGCGACACGTTGAGTTCCACCGGTATCGCGCCCGGTATACCGCTCGGCTCGTCGTCGTGATGGGCGCGGACGTCGAGAATCACCGGCACCTGCCCCTGTTCGCGCAGGCTTTCCAGTTCCTCCACGCTGATTCGCGGAATCCGCCGGCTGCGCGACAGCAGGCGCTGGCGCTGCCAGAGCTTCCAGGCGATGAAGGCGGCGAAGGCGCCGGCGATCAGCAGCGCGCCGATGGCCGCGTAGTCGCTGAGCAGGGCCAGCAGGTGGTCCAGCGCATCGCTGAAGATCACTCCCAGCAGCAGCGCGGAACCGGCCCACAGCGCCGAACCGGCGGCGTCGTAGGCGAGGAAGCGGCGCAGGCGGGTGCGGGTCATGCCGGCCAGGGTGGTGGACAGTGCGCTGGCGCCGGGCAGGAACTTGGACATCAGCAGCGCCCGCGGGCCGACCCGCAGGTACATGTTCTGGCTCTGGCGGATGCAACTGTCCTGGGATAGCGAGACCTTGCAGATGCTGCGCAGGAGGAAGCCGCCGTAGCGGCGCCCGGCCAGGTACCAGGCGATGTCCGCCAGCAGGCAGGCGAGCACCACCACCAGCAGGACGACGCCCAGCGGCGCGCCGACACCCTGCATGGCCAGCGCGCCGGCGACGATCAGCGCCGGGTAGGCGGGAATCGGCAGGCCGGCCTGTTCGCAGAGCACATTGAGGAACAGCAGGAGCAGCCCGTGGTTTTCCAGCAGGGGTTGCAGTTCACGCATGGCGGAGCCTCTCGGATTCTTCTGCGGGTAGTGTGGGCGCGAAGCGTGAAGCTGGGAAGAACGAACGTGGCGGGGCCGCTGCTCCGTGGCCTCTGGCGAGACGAAAAAAGCCCCTCGCCCGCGAGGGCGAGGGGCTGGCGCGTCAGGCCACTTCCACCAGCAATACTTCGCTGTCTTCCAGGGCCGTCACCTTCAGCATCGGTTCGTCGCGTACCGCGAGACCATCGCGGGCCTCGGCGCGCACGCCGTTGACTTCGATGCTGCCGGAGGCCGGCACCAGGTAGGCGCGGCGGCCGTTCTCCAGGGCGTACTCGGCGCTCTGCCCGGCCTTCAGGGTCACCGCGGCGACCTCGGCGTCGGCGCGGATGTGCAGCGCCTCGGCGTCATTCGCATCGCCGCTGGCGAGAGTGACGAAGCGTCCATCGCGCTCGGCCTTCGGGAACGGCTTGGACCCCCAGCGTGGCTGGTCGCCACGGCGATCGGGGATGATCCAGATCTGGAAGATCCGGGTGGTCTCGGCCTCGAGGTTGTACTCCGAGTGGACGATGCCGGTGCCGGCGCTCATCACCTGCACGTCGCCGGCCTCGGTGCGACCCTTGTTGCCCAGGCTGTCCTGGTGGGTGATCGCGCCTTCGCGGACGTAAGTGATGATTTCCATGTCGCGGTGCGGGTGCGGGGGGAAACCGCTGCCGGCGGCGATCTCGTCATCGTTCCAGACCCGCAGGCGACCCCAGTCCTCGCGCTCCGGGTCGTAGTAGTCGGCGAAGGAAAAATGATGGCGCGCGTTCAGCCAGCCGTGGTTGGCATGGCCCAGACGGTCGAAGGGGCGACGTTCGATCATGATCGGATCTCCATTGGGCCCGGCGCCGCGCGTTTGGGGCGAGGGGCGGGCGGTTGATGGAAAAATGATCCTCTTTATTTATTTGATTAAAAAGCGCGAATATTTGCTTTTACTTATCTTGTTTGTTGATGATTTGGCAATGGATTCGCTCGCCTGGCTTGTCATGCCGGCCGCATCGACGCGACGCTGGCCGGCGGCGCGCTGGCGCCCCGGCCGCGCGTTCTTCAGGTGGCGGGCAGCGGCACGCCCCTGGGCCACAGCAGCCAGAGGCGACCGGGCTGCTTCATGTGGCCGGCGAGTTCGCCGGCGGCGTCGCCGGTACCCCAGAACAGATCGGCGCGGACCTCGCCGACGATCGCCCCGCCGGTATCCTGCGCCGCCACCGGACGGACTACCGGGCTGCCGTCATCGGGGCGGGTGGTGGACAGCCACATCAGGCTGCCCAGCGGGATCACCTTGCGGTCGATGGCCACGCTGTAGCCGTCGGTCAGCGGTACGTTCAGCGAGCCGCGCGGACCTTCGTCGCTGTCCGGGCGCTGGCTGAAGAACACGAAGCTGGGATTGCTCGCCAGCAACTCGGAGACCCGCTGCGGATTGGCCTCGGCCCAGTCGCGGATACGCTTCATGCTGATCTCCTCCTTCGGCACCAGGCCCTGCTCGACCAGCCAGCGGCCGACCGGCTTGTACGGGTGGCCGTTCTGGTCGCCGTAGCCGATGCGCAGTTGCCGGCCGTCTTCCAGCTGGATCCGTCCGGAGCCCTGGATCTGCAGGAACTGCAGGTCCATCGGGTCGCCCAGCCAGGCCAGCACCGGCGCGCTGGAGCCGTTGTCGCGGATCGTCGCGGCATCGTCGTAGGGTTTCAGCACCCGGCCTTCCAGACGCCCGCGCAGGCGCTTGCCCTTGAGCTCCGGGTAGACGCTTTCCAGCGAAACCACGATCAGGTCGTCCGGTACGCCGTAGACCGGTACCGGGGTCTTCTCGCCCTGGCTCAGGCTGCCGTGGTAGACCGGTTCGTAGTAGCCGGTGATCAGGCCCTGGTCGCCGTTGCCGGAGGACCGCAGGCTATAGACCTGCATCTGCTCGCGGAGGAACGCGCGTACCGCCGCCGGATCATCGGCGACCGTCGTGGCGCTGGCACAGGGCGCGCCCCACACAGGGTCCCTGGCCAGCCGCGCGCAGGCCGAGCGCCAGGCGTTGAAGCCGGCGAGCAGGTCGGCGTCGCTGGTGGCCGGCAGGGCATCCCAGGGGACACTGTTGTAGGTGGTGGTTTCGGCGGGTTCGGGGGGCGGCTCTTTCTGGCTGCCGTCGTCGCATGCCGTCAGCAGGGCGGCGAAGGGGAGCGCGCAGAGCAGCAGGCGGCGCCAGGGATGGGACGGAAACTTCACGCCAAGGATTTCCCGGTGGTGGATCGAAGCCCGCTAGCTTGGGCAAAGCGCGACGGTGCGTCAAACCGCGGCGACGATCGAAGCGTATCGTTGCGTTACACCGATGCGGCGACCAGTTCGCGCAGCCAGCGATGGGCGGGATCACGATGCGAGCGCTCGTGCCAGAGCATGGCCAGGTCGTAGCCGGGCACCTCCAGTGGCGCCTCCACCACCCGTAGCGTGTCGTGGCCGCGTGCCAGCCGCGACGGCAGCATCGCCACCAGGTCGGTGCTCTCCAGCACCGCGCGGAGGAACAGGAAGTGCGGCACCGACAACGCTACCCGACGCTCCGCGCCGAGTTCGGCGAGCGCCTGGTCGGTGGGACCGAGGAAGCCGCCGCCGTCGGGCGAGACGATCACCTGGTCGAGGCGGCAGAACTGCTTCAGCGTCGGTCGCCGGCGCAGGCCCGGATGCCCGGCGCGCCCGGCCAGCACGTAGCGCTCGCTGAACAGCCGGCGACAGCGCAGCCCCGGCGGCGCCTCGTCGAGGGTGTGGAAGGCGAGGTCGATCTCGCCGCGCTCCGCCTGCCGGCTGACCTGCGCCGGCGCCAGTTCCAGCACCGCCAGCCGGCTGTCCGGCGCCTGCCCGCGCAGCGCGGCGAGGATCGGCAGGAGGACCGCCGACTCGGCGTAGTCGGTGGCCGCGACCCGCCAGGTATGCCGCGACTGCGCCGGATCGAACGGCGCGGCTGGCGCCACCGCCTGTTCCAGCGCCTCCAGGGCCAGGCGCAGCGGTTCGCGCAGCTCTTCCGCCCGCGCCGTCGGGCGCATCCCGCGCGGGCCGGGAAGCAGCAGCGGATCGTCGAAGATCGCCCGCAGCTTGGCCAGGTGCACGCTCACCGACGGCTGGGAGAAATTCAGGCGCTCCGCCGCGCGCGTCACGTTGTGTTCGGTGAGCAGCACGTCGAGGGTTACCAGCAGGTTCAGGTCCAGACGTCTGAGATTATTCATGGCTATACCTGGGATTTCGGATATTCATTTCAACTATATGCGGGGCTGGCCGATCCTGCGCTCACCTTTTTTGCGGAGAGCCGCCATGAACGTACTGATCGTCTATGCCCATCCCGAACCACGCTCGCTCAACGGCGCGCTCAAGGATTTCGCGGTCGCCCGCCTCGAGGCGGCTGGTCATGCGGTGCAGGTCTCGGATCTCTACGCGATGGGCTGGAAGGCCGCGCTCGACGCCGCGGACAGCCTCGAACCCGCGACCGGCGAGCGCTTCGATCCGTCCCGCGACTCACTGCGTGCCTTCCAGAACGGCCGGCAGAGCGCCGATATCGCCGCCGAGCAGGACAAGCTGCGCCGGGCCGATGCGCTGATCCTGCAATTCCCGCTCTGGTGGTTCGGCATGCCGGCGATCCTCAAGGGCTGGATCGACCGCGTCTATGCCTGCGGTTTCGCCTACGGGGTCGGCGAGCACTCCGACAGCCACTGGGGCGACCGCTACGGCGAGGGACGGATGCAGGGCAAGCGGGCGATGCTGGTGGTCAGCGCCGGCGGCTGGGAGTCGCACTACGCCGCGCGCGGCATCAACGGGCCGATCGACGACCTGTTGTTCCCCATCCACCATGGCATCCTGCATTACCCCGGCTTCACCGTGTTGCCGCCGTTCGTCGTCTACCGCACCGGCCGGTTCGACGCCGGGCGCTTCGCCGCGCTCGGCGAGCAACTGGGGCAGCGCCTGGACGAACTGTGGCGGACCGCGCCGATTCCGTTCCGCCGGCAGAACGGTGGCGACTACGCGATTCCCGCGCTGACCCTGCGCGACGAGATCGCCCCGGGGCGGGTCGGTTTCGCCGCGCACCTGGCGGAGTAGTTCGCCCACCAACGGCCCTTCGCATATATGATGTCGCGCCGCCAGGAGCAGACGCTTCCGGGGGAGTGCATCGGACGCCGTTTCACAGGGAGACTCATGTCGATTCGTACATTTCTGCTGCTGGGCATGGTCGGCGCTTTGCTGGGGGGATGCCAGGCGGTTTCCCGGCCGCCGGCGCCGGAGTTCGTCCTTCTGGGCTCCGAGGAGGAGGTCAGGAGCGCCTGCGCAGCCATGGCCTGGCGGGGGATCACCTGCCGCGTCGATGGTGTGCTGCTGGAGGAGACCCAGTATCGAAAACTGATGATGCCGGTGGCGTCGCAGCTGTGGGACCAGAGCATGAAGGTGGTCGGCGTGCTCGACCTCACTACCCACGTAGCGTCCAGCGGGTTCCGCTACTTCAGCGCGACGGGCCACCAGGAGATCTACCGGCGCGACGAGCCGGATGCGGTGAGGCGGACCCAGGAGTTCGACCAGGCATTCTGGGGATACCTCGCCCAGTCGTTCCGGGTCGCCCGCGTACCGCCCGATGATCCGAGGGTCGCGCAGTTCATCGCGGCGTCCGAGCAGCGTGTTCGCCAGGAGCAGGAGCGTCTTCGCGAGCAACAGCGCCTGGAAGCCAGGAAGGCCATCGAGGAGGCCGAGCGGGCCCGCCTCGAGGCGGCGCGCCGGGCCTATGAGAAGACCGATGCCTACAAGGCCGAACGGGCCAGGGAGGCGATCCTGGATTGCCGGGCGACCATGGCCGCCGCCCGTGAGAGCATCGCCTGGGACAACCGGGTCGCTGACATCTCCGGCTACGAGAATCGCTGGATACGTCGCCGTGCCGCGGTGGATATCGTCCAGTGCCAGGACCTCATTCCGCAATACTGGCGGGAATACAAGCAGTACGGCGGCAAGGCCCGCTCGATCGGCGAGCTGGGGTACTGAGAGCGGGCGGTTGCCGCTGGTGGCCGAGCGGGTGCTAGGCGGAGACCGGGGTCTTACCGGACGTGGTGACGAACAGCGCCCGCCCGATCTCCCGGGCGTGCGCCAGGTGGCGTGCCGGATCGGAGGTTTCCGATTCCAGCAGCAGCTCGGAACGGACCACCCGGGCGCCGCAGTAATCGAAGATGCCATGGTCGATCTGCGTCCGCATCGCCGCCGCGTAACCGTGGCGCTCGAAGGTACCGGGGTCGGCGCCGCCGACCCCGACCAGCACCACGCGCAGGCGCTGCAGCTTCTTCCGCAGGTCGCCGCCGATGCTGTAGTCGAAGGCCCAGCCATTGGAGAACACCCGGTCGATCCAGCCCTTGAGCAGCGCCGGCATCGACCACCAGTAGACCGGATAGACCAGTACCAGGATATCTGCGCGGTCGAGGCGCGCCTGTTCGGCGAGGACGTCGGCCGGCGCCGCCGCCTGTCCGCGGTGCACGGCGTGGTCGGCCAGGCCGAAGCGCGGCTCGAAGCCTTCCGCGGCGAGATCGGCGATTTCCGCCGAATGGCCGCTCTGGAGGATGCCCTCGGCGATGCGCGCGGCGAGGGCGTGGGTGAGCGAGCGGGGATCGTGATGGGCGACGACGACGAGGGCATGCATGGGACGGGTCTCCTGCGGGGAATTGCGGGAATGGGAGGGGATCGATATGCTGGAAACAAGTTACCTTTAGTAAGTTACTTTTAGTAGGTTGTGTATGTCAACGCATTCTCCCGAAGAACCGGCGCCGCGTCGGCGGCTGTCTCGCGACGAGCGCCAGCGCCAGCTCCTCGACGTGGCCTGGAAGCTGGTGCGCGAAGAAGGCACCGAGGCCCTGACTTTGGGCCGCCTTGCCGAGCAGGCCGGAGTGACCAAGCCGGTGGTCTACGATCACTTCGGCACCCGCGCCGGACTGCTCGCGGCGCTCTACCAGGACTACGACCTGCGCCAGACGGCGCTGATGGACGCCGCCCTGGAGGCCGGCGAGGCGACCTTGCGCGGCCGCGCCAAGGTCATCGCCTCGGCCTACGTCGACTGCGTGTTGCAACAGGGGCGGGAGATTCCCGGGGTGGTCGCGGCGCTCGCCAGTTCGCCGGAGCTGGAGCGGATCAAGCGCGACTACGAGGCGCTGTTCATGGACAAGTGCCGCGCCGTGCTGGAGCCCTTCGCCGGCGGCGGGCGGCTCTCGATCGCCGGCCTGCGGGCGATGATCGGCGCCGCCGAGGCGCTGTCGCACGCCGCCGCCACCGAGGAGATCAGCCCCGAGGAGGCGCGCCGGGAACTGCTCGTCGCCATCGTCGCGATGGTCGAGAGAAGTCGCCCATGAGCGAGCCGCCGGCCCTGGAGGAATACCGTCGCGCAATCCTGGCGCAGTGCCCGGAACTGACAGGCGCTTCCTTCGCCATCCTGGCTTCGGGCTGGCATTCCACGGCGGTGGAAGTGGATGGCCGCTGGGTCTTCAAGTTTCCCCGCGGCGCGGAGGCCGAGGCGGCGTTGCTGCGCGAAGCCGCGCTGCTGCGCCTGGTGCGGCCGGCGGTGCGCCTGCCGGTGCCGGCGCTGCGGGTGTACGCCGGGCCGCCACGGTTTTCCCGGCACGCGAAGCTGCCGGGCGGCTTTCTTCTCGGCGAGCACTATCGGCGCCTGGATGAGCCCGCGCGGCAGGCCGTGGCCGAGGCGCTGGCTGGTTTCTACGCCGAGCTGCACCGCTTGGAGCCGTCCCGCATGCTGGCGGCCGGCGCCTTGCCGGTGGCGCCCTGGCAGGCCCCCGCGGCGATTCGCCAGCGGGCGCTGGCGGCGCTGCCTCGCGCCTGGCGCGAACGTGCCGGGGGGTTGCTGAGGGAGTACGCCGGGCTGCCTGCCGACCCGCTGGGTTCCACCTACGGTTTCTTCGACGGGCACGGCTGGAACATGGCCTTCGATGCCGAGGCCGGGCGACTGAACGGGGTATACGACTTCGCCGATTCGGGGATCGGCCCGCTCCACCAGGAGTTCATCTACTCGAACTTCATCGATGCCGACCTGACCGAGCGCATCGTCGCGGCCTACGAAGCGGCCAGCGGGCGGCGCCTGGAGCGGCGGCGGATCGCGCTGCTGACGGTGGTGCACCGCCTGTCGGAGCTGGCCGAGCTGGCGGACGATCCGCGCCACCTGCCGGCGATGCGCGCCAGCGCCCTCGACGGTCTGGCGCTGGCGGAGCGGCAGGGACTGCTCTGAGGCCTTCCCGTCATAACCGCCGGGCGCGCGCGGTCGGCCATCGTGGGCCGGTTCAGAGATAGGCTTGCGCGCGGCGGCGGGAGCGCGGCATACGGTTCTTCCCGGACAGCTCGTTGAGGCGCGCCTGCCAGGCGTCGCGCGCGGCGTCGCCGCCCTGCCGGCGGGCGGCGTGCTTGATCCTGGCATTGGCCCGGGGCGCCGCCGCAGCGGCGGTGGGAGCAACGGCGGCACTGGCCGGAGCGGCGTGTTCCTGGGCCTGGGTGAAGGCGTTGGTGCGCCGGCAGGTCTTGCAGGTGACCTGCCCGACCGCGCTCGAGCCGTTCACGTTGCTGTCGCCGCGACCGCAGGCTGCCTGGCCGGATTCGCTCAAGAAGTGCGTAACCATCTGATCCTCCTGGACAAAAAAGGGCGGCATTATTCCCAGAAGTGCTCCCGAGTGCCAGCTTTGGGAGAAATGTCCTGACGAACAGCAAGGCGATCTGCCACGGCGCGCTGACGCTCAGTCCGGTGGCCGGCGCATGCTCTCGCGCACATAGCGGGCAGGGGAGTTGCCGAGGGCCTTGCGGAACATGCCGATGAACGAACTGACCGACTCGTAGCCCAGGGTTTCGGCGGTGCGCTGCACCGAGGCGCCGGCGGAGAGCTGCTGCAGGGCGATGATGATCTGCAGCTGCTGGCGCCATTGGCCGAAGGTCATGCCGGTTTCGCGGCGGACCATGCGTGCCAGGGAGCGCTCGCTCATCGCCACCCGCGCGGCCCAGTCGGCCATGCTGGCGCGGGCGTTCGGCCGCCGGGTCAGTTCGTCGGCGATCCGGCGCAGCCCGGGATGGTCCGGCAATGGCAGGTAGAGCTGTTCGGTGGGCGCCTGTTCCAGCAGTTCCAGGAGCACGCCGGCCAGGCGCGCGAGCGGGCCGGTGGGCGGGTAGTCCTGCGGCTGCTCGCTCAGGTGCAGGATCAGTTCGAGGATCAGCGGCGACAGGGCGAGGGTGCAGCAGTCGTCCGGCAGCCGCGCCGCGCCAGGCTCGACGAAGAGAAAGCAGACCTTGCCGTTGGCCGTGACCCGGTTGCTGTGCGCGATGCCGCCGGGGATCCACACGCCGAAACCGGACGGCACCATCCATAGCCCATCGGGCACGCTGCAGGTGATGCCGCCGCGGCAGGCCACCACCAGCTGGCCCTTGCGGTGGCGGTGCACCGGCACCTCGGTGTCGTTGTGCCGGGCTTCCAGTTGCAGGGCCAGCGCCGGCTGGACGAGGGCGTCGGGATCGAAGCGCTCGGCGAGGTAAGTCTGCGATTCGCGGTTCACGGCGGTTTCCGGGGTTTGTCCGAATTCGATTATTTTCTGGCTGAATGCTCGATATCTGCAAGTCGCCGCGCTTCGTAGCATGCGTCCATCAACCCGACAGGAGCGGCCGACCGCTCCGCGCCCTCGATGCCCTGGTGCCCGCATGCTCAGCGAAGTCTCGGTTTCCGGCCTCTACGTGCCGCCCCTGTTCATCTACCTGTGCCTAGCCATGCCGCTCTACCTGCTGCTGGAGCGCCTGGCGGCGCGCTGGCTGGAGCGTGCCTGGCATCCCGGCCTGCTGCGCTTTTTCCTGTCGTTCATCGTGCTCGCCGTGCTGGTGCTGAAGTTCTGACCCCGAGGTGCCCATGTTCATCGTTCGAATCTGCAAGGTCGCCGCGACCCTGGGTTGCGGCCTGGTCGCCCTGTGCCTGGCGTCGCTGCTGTGGAAAGCCTATGTGCTGGCGCCCTGGACCCGCGACGGGCGGGTCAGCGCCCAGGTGATCCGCATCGCCCCGGAGGTCTCCGGCACCCTCGACGCACTGTTCGTCGGCGACAACCAGCAGGTGTCGCGCGGCGATCCGCTGTATCGCATCGACCCGAGCAGCTATCGCCTCGCCGTGCGCCAGCGCCGGGCGGAGCTGGCCCAGGCGCGGGAAACCCTGCGCCAGCGCGACGAGGAATGGCGCCGCCGCGCGCAACTGGCCGGAGCGATGTCACGAGAGGCGATCGCCAACGCCGGACGCGCCTTGCGCATCGCCCGCGCCCAGGCCGACGCCGCCGGCGCCGCGCTCGACCAGGCGCTGCTCGACCTGCGCCGCAGCGAACTGCGCGCGCCGGTCGACGGCTACGTCACCCAGCTGCGCGTGCAGCCCGGCGACTACGCGACGGCGGGCGAGACCAATCTCTTCATCGTCGACCGCCACAGCTTCTGGGTCACCGGCTACTTCGAGGAAACCAAGCTGCGCAACGTGCGCCTCGGCGCGCCGGCGAGAATCCGGCTGATGGGCTTCGACCCGCTGCTGGAAGGGCATGTCGCGAGCATCGGCCGCGGTATCGCCGACCTCAACGAAAACCGTGCCGACAGCGGCCTGCCCCAGGTCAGCCCGACCTTCAGCTGGATTCGCCTGGCGCAGCGCGTGCCGGTGCGCATCGAGCTTGACCGGGTGCCGCCGGAAGTGGTCTTGGCCGCCGGCATGACCGGCAGCGTCGAGGTGCTGCCGCCGGGCAGCGAAGGGCGCTGGCGGCTGACCCGCTGGCTGCAGGAGTACCTCTGATGGCGGCGTCGGTCCTGCGCGCCCGTGGCTGGCACGCGGCGCTGCCGTTGCCCTGGGACGCGCACAGCCTGAGCTATGTGCTGCGCAGCATTGGCGCCGCGGCGCTGGCCCTCGGCCTGGGTCTCTACCTGCAGCTGGATGCGCCGTTCTCCGCGGCCTCCACCGTGCTCCTGCTGGTCAACCCGGTGCAGGGGGCGGTAGTCGGCAAGGGCTGGTGGCGAGCCGTGGGCACCCTGGCCGGCGCGCTGGCCGCCTTCGTCCTCAGCGCGCTGTTCGCGCAGAAGATGTTGCTGTTCGTCATCGCCCTGGGTTTCTGGCTCGGCCTCTGCGTCGGCGTCATGAGCCTGGTCCGGCACTTCTACGCCACCGCCGCGGTGGTGGCCGGCTATACCGTCTGCCTGGCGCTGGGGCCGGCGATGGTCGAGCCCGGGCTGGCCTTCGGGCATATCGTCACCCGCGCTTCGGCGGTGATCGTCGGGGTCTGCAGCCTGAGCCTGGTGACCGTGCTGTTCAGCCGCCGGACCATGCTCCAGCGCCTGCGCGACCGGCTCGGCAGGCTGTGCGCGGCGGCCCTGGAGCTGCTCGCCGCGCGTTGCGTCGGCGCTCTCGACGAGGCGCAGGAGAGCCGTTGGCGTGGCCTGGTCGGCGAGGTGTATGCGCTGGACGACCTGCTCGGCGTCGGGCGCGCCGAGTCACGCAGGTTGAACGCCGCGGTCGCGGCGATCCGGGGCGGCCTGGCGGCGCTGTTCGCCACGCTGATGGAGTTCCGCCTTGCCGGCGAGGCGGAGCGGGACCTGGCTCGGCCGCTGGCCGGCGAGCTGCGGGTCCTGGGCGCCGGGCTGGAGCGCGGCGAGGCGGATTTCGCCGGCGCCGCGCTGCGTATCGAGGCGTTGCGCGAGCGACTGGCGGCGAGCGCTCGGCGCCTGCCGGCGGAGGACTTGCGGGCCTGCCGCGAGGCGTTGCAGCTGGAGCGCCTGGGCGATCAACTGGCGGACCTGGGCGTGGCCCTGCGCGGTTTCGCCCGGCTCGATGGCCATCCCCCCGCCCACGAGCGCCCGGTGGCGTTCCATCGCCACTACCGCGAGGCCCTGCGCAACGGCGCGCGGGCCTGGCTGGCGATGCTGATCGGCGCCGCCGCGTGGTTCCTCAGCGGCTGGGACCAAGGCCCGACCCTGCTCGCCGTGCTCGGCCCGTACTGCACGCTGCTGGCGGCTTCGGCGTTCCCCGCCGAGGGGACGCGCAACTTCATCCGCGGCACGCTCTACGCGATTCCCGCCGCGCTGTTCTGCAAGTTCCTGCTGCTACCGCTGGTCAACGGGTTCCCCTTGCTGGTGCTGTGCCTGGGCTTCTTCTGGTCGTTCGGCATCCAGGCCACCACCGTGCCCCGCCGGGCGCTGCAGGGGATTGCCTACCTGATCGCCTTCAATACGCTGGTCGCCACCGACAATGTCGCCCGGTTCGACTTCATCGACTTCGCCAACCAGTCCTGCGCCTGGGTGCTGGCGCTGTGCATCAGCCTGCTCGTGTACCGTCTGCTGCCGAAGGACCTGGCGCGGCATTCCACCGTGCTGCTCGATTACCTGCACCGCGAGACCCTGGCGCTGCTGCGTGGTCGCCGGCGTTTCGACGCGCAGGCCTGGCAGTCCCGCCAGCAGCACCGTATCGCCCAGTTGGGCGCGTTGCACGGGGCGGACCACCCGCAGGCGCGCCAGGCGCTGCGCCAGGGCTTCCTGTCCCTGCAGCTAGGCCGCGAACTGCAGCGCCTGCGTGGCGCACGCTCGACCGCCGCGCCCGGCAGCGCCGAGGCGCTCGCCATCGCCGGCGGGCTCGCCGGCATCGCCGCCGCCCACCGCTTACCGGCCCGCGCCGCCCGTCACGCCCGGCGCGCGGCGAGGCGCCTGGCGAGCCTGGGAGCGCAACGTGACAGCTTGCTTTTCACCGACCTCGCCTGGTTGCTCCAGGCCTATGCGCAAGCCGCCTCGGCCGGCGGCGCGCCTCGCGAAGGAGAAACGCCATGAAGGCATCGTCCATCCTGGCAGCGTTGCTGCTGCTCGCCAGCCTGCCGGCGCCGGCCGCGGAACGCTTGCCGCCGGTCGAGCGCTACGCTTACCGGATGAGCCTGGACATCGCGCGGGTGCTCGCCGTCACGCCCCTGCCGGCGACCTGCGGGGTGGTCGCCCGGGTGATGCTCTACCGGGATCGCCAGGGGCGCCTGCATCGCCTGCAGTACCGGGCGCTCGGCGCGGGCTGTTCGCGGCACTGAGAAGGCCGCGTCAGTCGCCCGCGGCGGGGCTCTCGATGATCGCCAGGATCTCGTCGACGGTGCTGTCCAGGTAGTCGCCGGCCTTGTACGCCGGCAGCGCCTCGGGGCCGCCGGCGAGCACCGCCTGCGGTCGCTCGACGAAGCGGCCGAGCGGGTGGAACTCCTCGTCCAGTACCAGCACCAGCGGAATCGATACCCGCTCCAGGCCAAGGCGCTCGCGCAGGGCGTCCTCGGCGCGGCCCCTGGAGATGATCGCCAGTTCGAGATTCGGTTGCAGGCGCTGCATGAAGTCCAGCGCGGCGAGGTTGATCTGGCAGTCCGGGCACCACATCTCGCCGGCGGCCAGCAGGCGGTAGCGCTTGTCGATGCGCCGCAGGCGCTCGCGGCTGGCGTCCGACAGGGCGTCGGCTTCCAGTTTCTGGCGGATCCGCGCGACCGCGCCCTGTTCCGCGGCCAGGCCACGGCCGACGAAGGCGCTGAAGTCTTCTCCGATGTCGAACAGTTCCGTGTAAGAGACCATGGTCGTTTCACTCCAGTGGATCGGGACGGCCGGCGCGGCAGGCGCCGCCGCGTCGGGGGAGCCAGGGTAGCGCGTGCGCCGCGTTTCGGCGATAGCCCCGGCTGCCCGGGAGGGCCTGGCGCGGGCGTGGTCCCGGAGCGCTTCGCTCAGGCAGGCTTGTGACATGGCGTCCGTGGCCCCGATCGAGAGCGGGACGCTCCGTGCGCCGGGCGAAGAATCCCCGCGACGCGTCGCTCCAGCGCTGCGCCGCTCGACCGCCACGGCGCCACCATGGCACATGCCATCCAGCGCCCGCGGGCTGGCCAAGGCCCGCTCGCTTCCAGCTGAACGAAGCGTTTCGCCAGGTGGTCGGAACAACAGTTCCCCGCTACGGAAGCCGAGCCCATGCCGCTGCATCGCGCCGTTTTCGCCGTCCTCCTCGCGTCTCTCGCCGGCCCTGCCGGCGCCGCCGAAACACCCTTGCGCCTGGAGCGTCTGGAACGCTGCGGCGACCTCCTGGCCAGCGAGTACCAGGACTGGTGCCTGCGGGTACGCGGCCTGGGCGCCGGCCTGCCGCGCCTGCTGCTGGACGGCCGCGAGCTGCCGGCGAGCGCCCTGCGCCGCGAGGGCGCCGGCCTGCGGCTGCGCCTGGAGCGCCAGGGACACGCCAGCGGCCCGCTCTGGCTGGAGGAGGGCGGCCGCGCCAGCAATTCGGTGTGGCTGACCCTGAACGGCAGCCATGTGCTCGCCGCAGGCCCCGACGAGGTGGCGAAGAACATGGATGGCCTGACCACCTACGTCGACCTGGTCAGCCTGCTGATCGAGGAAGACCGCGACGGTCGCCGCGAGGCCGAACGCCTGGCGGACAAGTACGGCGCGCGGGTGGTCGGCGCCATCCCGCCGCTGAACCTCTACCAGTTGCGCCTGCCGGCGCGCGACCTGGTCCAGCGCGACGCCCTGGTCCTGCGCATCGGCAGCGAAATCAGCGTGGACGCCGTGGTGGTGGAGGAATCCGCGCCGGAAAAGGGCGAGGAGGACGAGGCGGCGAGGCGCCCGGCGGACAAGCCGGACAGCGACTCCGACGAGTGGGCGGCGAACCGCTTCATGGATGCGGTGAACTACTACCAGCGTCGTGTCCGCGCGCGCCAGGTGCCGCTGGAAGTCCGCCCGGTGCGCATCGGGGTGATCGAGCGCGATGTCGACTTCGATGCCTCCGACTTCGCCGACTACCTCGGCGCCTGCAAGACGGGCGCGCCGCGCACCTGCCTCTACGCGCGTGACGCCGAGCGCCCCGACAACCACGGCTCGACGGTCGCCGGCATCCTCGCCGCGCGTTGGGAGCAGGGCGGCAACAGTGGCTTCCTGCGTGGGCTGGACCGCGCCAGCCAGGGCTTCGAGGTGATCGTCGAGCGCAATTCGGACGCTGGCATCACGGCCAGCATCGCCGCTTCGGTGAACCTGGTGGAGGACGGCGTGCGGGTGCTCAACTGGAGCTGGGGCATCCATCGCGTGGGCGCCCGCAACGTGGAGGGCGACGAAGTGGATTCGCTGGTGCGCTCGGGTATCGCCATGAGCGGCTACGAGGAGTTGCTGGAGGAGTTCTTCCTCTGGCTGCGCCAGGAGCACCCGGATGTGCTGGTGGTCAATTCCGCCGGCAACGGCTCGTCGTTTTCCGGCGCCGATGAATACCGCCTGCCATCCTCCTTCATCACCGAGCAATTGCTGGTGGTCGGCGGTCACCAGCGTGGCGAGCGCCCGGGCCTGGCGGTCGACGACCCGGCCTACGCGGTGAAGCGCAGCACCTCGAATGTCGACATGCGGGTAGACGTCACCGCCGCCGCCTGCACCCACGCCTCGACCCTGGAGGATGGCGCGCGCGGGGCGGTGCATTGCGGCACGTCCTATGCCACGCCGATGGTCGCCGGGACGGTCGCGGCCATGCTTTCCCTCAACCCGCGCCTGCGGCCCGAGGAGATCCGCATGCTGTTGCGGCGCAGCGCCATGACCATCGGTGGCGACCACGACTTCGAGCCGGCCGACGCCGAAGACCTCACCGCGCCGATCCTGCCTTCGGAGCGCGGCTACCGGCTGGACCACCGCGACGTCGGTCGTTCCGCGCGGCTGGACATGCAGAAGGCCCTCGACCTGGCGGTGCGCAGTCGCGAGCGGGTGCGTTGAGGCGATGCCCCGGACTCAGCCGGAGCCCTCCAGCAAGCGGAGCAGGCGCTCGGCGAGCTGGTTGTGGCGGAACGGCTTGGTCAGCACCTCGAAGCCGTCGAGTTGCTCGGGAGTGAGGTTGGCGTAGCCGGTGACGATCAGCACCGGTAGTTGCGCGAAGCGCCGGCGCAGTTCGTGGGCCAGCTGGGCGCCGGTCTGGTCGGCCATCAGGTGGTCGGTGACCAGGATATCCGGCGCCAGGCCGTTGTCGACCTGCTCCAGGGCCTCCGCCGCCGAGGCCGCCTCGCTGACCTGGTAGCCGAGGTCGCCGAGCAGCAGGGCCGTGGTGTAGCGCACCATCCTGTCGTCGTCGACCAGCAGGACCCGGGTCGGCCGCGAGGCCTGCGGGGCGTCCGCAGCGGTTTCGACAGCGTCCTGCGCGCGCTCCGTGGTGATCGGCAGCCAGATACTCACCCGGGTACCCTTGCCGATCTCCGAGGCGATGCCCAGCCCGCCGCCGGACTGGGCCGCCAGGCCTTGCACCATCGACAGGCCGAGCCCGGTACCCTTGCCCACGTCCTTGGTCGAGAAGAACGGTTCCATGCAGCGCGCCAGCACCTCGCCGGGCATGCCGGCGCCGTTGTCGGCGACGTCCAGGCGCACATAGCGGCCGGCGGCCAGGCCATCGACCGTGCCCCCGACCACCTGGTCCGTCCGCGCGCCGATTTCCAGGCGGCCGCCTTCGCCCAGGGCGTCGCGCGCATTGACCGCGAGGTTGAGGATGGCCAGTTCGAGCTGCTGCGGGTCGACCACCACCGCCGGGAGACTCGCGGATACCTCGATGCGCACCGCGATGGACGGGCCGAGCGAACGCTCGATGAGGTCGCGCATGCCCTCGACCAGTTCGTGCAGGGCGGTGGCCTGTGGCTTGAGGGTCTGCCGGCGAGCGAAGGTGAGCAGCCGCCCGACCAGGTTGCGCGCGCGCTCGGCGGCCTGCAGGGCGCCGTCGATGAGTTCCCCGGAGCGATCGTCGTCGAGCCGGCGGCGAATCAGTTCCAGCGAGGCCATGATCGGCGTCAGCAGGTTGTTGAAGTCATGGGCGATGCCGCCGGTGAGCTGGCCGACCATCTCCATCTTGCGCGCTTCGTGGAGCTGCGCCAGGGCGCTCTCGCGCTGGGCGAGCATGCTTGCGACGCGCTCCTCCAGGCTTTCGTTGAGCTCGCGCATCCCGGCTTCGGCGCGGACCCGCTCGGTGGTCTCGGTGACGATGCACAGCACGCCGCCGACCGAGCCGTCGGCTTCGCGCACCGCCGAGTAGGACACATCGAAATACACCGTCTCGCCACCCCCGTGGCGCTCGATGTAGAAGGCCCGGTCCCGCGCCGCGTAGGTCTCGCCGGTCTCGTACACCCCGCGCAGCAGTGGTTCGAGGTCGTCCCACAGCTCGCGCCAGTTCTCGATCGCCGGCCGGCCGAGGGCGCGCGGATGCTTGTCGCCGATGCTCGGCGCATAGGCGTCGTTGTACAGCGCGATGAATTCCGCGCCCCAGAACAGCACGATCTGCGCCTTCGCCGGCAACAGCATGGCCAGCGCCGCCCGCAGGCTCGCCGGCCAGCCGTCCGGCGGACCCAGGGGCGAGGCGGCCGCGTCGAGCCTGCCCAGCAACTCGCCGACCGCGCCTCCGTGAGCCAGGAAGCGCGGGGCTTGGCGGTCGCTGTTCGGGGCTGGTTCGATCAGGAAAGGCTGGGTCATGTCGTCGGCGTCGTGTCCGTTGCTGGATGAAAAGGGCAGGGGCGGAACCCTTGACCATAGGAGGGCCACGGCTGCGCTTGCGTTCAATCCGCTTGGGGGACTGCGTGGCTCCGACGCGGGACAGGCTTCGGCTGGTCGCCAGGGTTGCACTGGATCGGACCGCGGTGTGGCGTGGCTTTCATTGCCGAGGGCGGCTTGGCTCGGTGGCATTTGGGCCGCTGTTTTTCTTTTTTTGAAAACAGTGGGATACGGAACGGGTGTTCCCCTCGTACTGAGGAAGAACCGGAACAGGACGGTTTGTTCGTGGGCATCTGCCGTGTTCTCCACGGAGGTAGGGATGAACCGTTCCCGCCAGCGGAAGCTGGCTTCTCCGCGTTCGGTCAGCCGACGTCGCGGTAAAACCCGCTGATCGCCAGCGTACCGGTGCCGAAGCACGCCTTCGCTCGATTCCGCTGTGACCCGGCTGGCATCGGCCAGGCGGTGGAAAAATGCAGCGAACCGCCAAACGATTCCACCCTGCGGAACCGCGAGCCGTTGTGTCGTTGCCGGCGATGCCGTTAGCTGGTGCACGGCCGTATCACTCGACGGCCACAGTCCAAAAAGAGCGGGAACAGCCGCCATGCGAGGTGTCCGAATGCGACCTATCTCTCCAGTCCCCGTATCCCGAAGCATCGGGGCGCTCAACTGCCGCTCCTGAGCCGTTCCATCCGTTATTTCCTCCTCATCCGCATGACGGTCTTTGCCGTCCTGGAGTTCGTCCATGAACGCCTCCGCTCACAGTGCGCCGAAGCCACGCCAGATCCTGGCCGCGGTAGCCGGCAACGCACTCGAATGGTATGACTTCATCGTCTACGGCTTTCTTTCCGGCATCATTGCCCGGCTGTTCTTCCCCGCCGGGGACGAATACGCCTCCTTGCTGATGGCCTTGGCCACCTTCGGCGTGGGGTTCTTCATGCGCCCGGTCGGCGGCATCCTGTTGGGCATGTATGCCGACCGACAGGGCCGCAAGGCGGCGATGCAACTGATCATCCGCCTGATGACGCTGGCTATCGCCCTGATCGCCTTCGCACCGGACTACGCGGCAATCGGCCTCGCGGCGCCAATGCTGATCGTGGCCGCACGCATGCTCCAGGGATTCGCCACGGGCGGGGAATACGCCAGCGCTACGGCTTTCCTGGTCGAATCCGCGCCAGCGGGCAAGCGCGGCCTCTATGGCGCCTGGCAACTGTTCGGCCAGTGCCTGGCGGTGTTCGCCGGTGCGGGAATGGGCGCACTGGTCACCCACCTGTTCGCGCCGGAGGCGCTCGACAGCTGGGGTTGGCGACTCCCTTTCATTCTGGGCCTGTTGATCGGTCCGCTGGGCCTGTGGATGCGCCGGCACCTGCAGGAGACCGACGAATTCCGCGCCACCCGCCAGGATCCGCGGGCTGTACGGGAACCGCTGCTGAAAGTCATCGGCAGACACCGCCGCGCGGTATTGGTCAGCATGGGCATGACCATCTTCGGTACAGCCTCGTTCTACGTGATCCTGGTACACATGCCGACCTTCGCCAGCAAGGAGCTTGGCCTGCCACTGGAACAAGTATTCCTGATCCAGATGCTGGCAGTGCTGGTGATGACGCTCATCATCCCCCTGGCTGGCGCATTGTCTGACCGGATCGGTCGACGCCCGCTGCTGTTCGGCTCGACGCTGGCGTTCTTCCTGCTGACCTACCCGCTGTTCGCTTGGCTCACGGCGGCCCCCAGCCTGAGCCGGCTGCTGCTCATGCAACTGCTGCTGTGCGCCAACCTCGGGGTCTGCTTCGGGCCCGCCCCCACCGCACTGGCCGAGCAGTTCCCCACCCGGGTGCGTTCGACGGGGATCTCGGTGGCCTACAACATCGCGGTCATGCTGTTCGGCGGTTTCGGCCCCTTCATCGTCACCTGGCTGGTGCATGCCGCTGGCACCCCGGTGGCACCTGCCTGGTACGTGCTGTTCGCCACACTGCTGAGTCTCATCGCCACCGCTTGCCTGCGCGAAAGCGAGCCTCCAGGGGAAATCCAGCACGCCTTGCCGGGCTGATCCAGGTCACACGCGTCAGCCAGCCATCACACCAACAACAGGTGACTCGATGAATGCCTTCTCTCTGTTCCGGCTCGGGGTGGCCGGCTTGCTATGCGTATCCGGCGCGCAGGCAGGCTCGCTGATCGACGACGGCAAGACTACGTTGAAATACAGTCAGTATTACTGGAAGGAAAACGACGGTGGCGCGGTCGGCCCCAATCGCGACGAATGGGTGCAGGCCCTGCAACTGGGGTTCAGCTCTGGATGGTTCCGCGACGTGCTGGGCTTCGACTACACCCATGCGTTGGCCGATGGACTGCGTATCGGCGACGACGCCAGCAGCGTCACCAACCTGTCCGCCGGGCGCTCCCCACGCGATGCACATAGCATCAACAAGCCACTGGAGGCCTACCTGCGCCTGCAATGGCGAGACGACGCGCGAACCTGGAGCGGCGGATACGGCAAGAAATCCCGCCGCTACCTCATCTACACCGACGACGCCACCCGGATTCTGCCCGCGGCGACCATGGGCTGGGACCTGGGCTACGCAACCGATGCGGCCGAGCTGCGCTACAGTCGCGTGCATGCCTTCAGCCCCCGCAATGACACCGGCTGGGGCGAAAGACTGGAAAACTTCCGTGGACAACAGATCGACAATCTGCAGATCTACTCGGCCAGTTATCGCTTGCCGCTCGGAACCCGGTTGGCGGGCGAATATGCCGAGGCACAAGACTACCTGCGCAGCGCCTTCATCCAGGCCGAACAGCGCGTTGACCTCGGTGCCTCGCAATCGCTGGTCGCCAGCCTGACCCACGGGCGGCAGCAGGATGCCGGTGAACTCTTCGAGTACACAGGCGTGCCCCGGCTGTACCAGGCCGAGAACAGCCACGATGCGCGCTATCTGGACATGACGCTACGCTACAACATCGATGGGCACTCGGTGGCCCTGAGTTGGAACCAGGTACGCGGCGATGACTTCGACCGGTTGTTCTTCGCCCAGGACCACGGCACCTGGAACAGCAGCGGCAAGCTCTATTTCTTCTTTGGCCTGCGCGACGAAGACATGTACAAGGCCAGTTCGAGCCTCGACCTCGGCAAGTTCGGCCTGCCCGGCCTGAAGGTGTCCTCCTACTACGCCTTCTCGAACCGTGCCTACGGCTACGACGGTTTCTCCCGCAAGGAATTCCAGAATGTCTTCCAGTACAGCTTCGACGGGCCGCTGCGAGGACTGAGCCTGGCCTGGCTGCACGACCGCTTCCGTACGACCGGCACGCCGGACGGAATCCATCGCCAGGTCGCCTCGCGCGGACCGGCGGGGATCATCACCGAGCATTCGGAACGCTTCTACCTGACCTGGCAGAGAGCCTGGTAGCAGACCGGGTACTCGATGGTCGGTATCGGCGCTGGCGGCAGCAACGGGGCCCCGTGGTGTTCGCCACATGCCTGGGGGATGAACCGCTTCCTGTTCCGCCACCGGTGCGGTCGCTGGCGCGTCGGACGAAGTGCCGAGGGCACGACGGCGGAAAACCGTCGGCAGGCACTTCTCGTGCTGGAATGACGCATACAACTTCCCGATATCCCGAGGCGGATATTGCGCGGCCGTGGTCTTATCGTTCGCGGGGGAGAAACACCATGGCTGGAATGTTCGGCTCAATAATATGTGACGCACTTCACGTAATAAGTTTATGTCAGCCGGATTACGAAAAGCCGTGGATGCCTGTTCATGGTGCACGTTTTACCGGTATGGCCCGATAGTTGTGCGCAGGTATCGCCCGGAGTATGCAGCGGGCCGAACAAGGTTATATCCGCTACAACATTCCCGGCCGCGTCAAAGTTCGTGCCGGGCCGACCGTCGGTCATTCGTTATTGATAGAAACCGTCAGGAATCCGCTTGAAAATCATGGAGTTGGAAAAATACCTGTTAAAACTGACAGGTCGGTATGCCCAACCAAAGTATTGAACTTAATTAAGTGGTGGTACAAATTCGTCGTTCCCATGTTAGTCCTACTTAACAGGCGAAATGATGGTAGAGAGCGTTCTGTTCCGGGCTGCTCGGGATAAATGGGCTCGCCCTCTGGACTCCGTCTTCCAATAACAACAAGTTGTCGCCAGGCCTGATGGTTCTTCAGGTACCCGCGTTCCGTTTTCGGAACTCACTGACTGCGCTTCACCGCGTGACCGGTTCATTCCGTGACAGCGGCCTGCGCCGGATACGCGATAACCGAGACAACTAATCGAGGAACAGAAGATGGGACTATTCGATGCAGCCGCGAACCTGTTCGGCCAGGTCTACGAGCGCGCTACGCAGGTGGCCGCCACTGCCGTCACGGCGCTAGCGGACGTGGCCGGGACGCTGGTGGGCTCCACCGTGGACGCGGTGGGACAGCAGGCGCAGGAAGCGGTGGACGCGGTGCATGACGCTGTCGTCACCGTGGAGCAGGCGGTGGGTGGAGCGGTCGGGTCGGTGCTCGGTACGGCCGGCGAGATCGCCGGCGACGCGCTGGATACGCTGGGCTCCGCGGTCGGCACGGCGAGCGGGCTGGTCGGCAATTCGCTGGCGATCGCCGATGACCTGCTGCACGGGCGTGTCGAGCCGGCGGACTACCTGAAGCTGGTCGGCGACCTGGGCCAGGGCGTGGCGGCCACCGTCGGCCATGCCTGGGAATTCGGCAGCGACAGCGCGAGGGCCGCCAACGACCTCTACGCCGCCGCCTACCAGGGGGGCTCGCTGAGCTTCGGCAACAGCGACGGCCTGCTCGGGGTCAACGTGATCGGCTCGTTGCTCGGCGGCAACCACGAGCAGGGCGCGATCCCGGACAGCCGCGGGATCCTCGGGCCGCTGCCGATCAACGTCTCCTTCACCGAACAGGGCCTGACCTTCGGCGGCGAGACGCCGCTGACTCCGCTGGTCACCGCCGCCCTGGCGCTGAACCCGATCACCGCGCCGCTGGTGCCGATGCTGGCGCCGCTCAACCTCGGCGGCCTCGGCGTGGTCGGCGCGGTCGACAAGGAGGGCTTCAGCGCCAAGTTCTACGGCATCGCCGGCCCCAGCTACAACCTGGGCGTGGCCAACGTCGGCGGTACCCTGGAGCTGGGCAGCTACAACGAAGTCAAGCTGCTGAGCTGGAACGAGGTGACCCTCAAGGACCTGCCCATCGTCGGCGGCATCCTCGGCTATGTGCCGGTGGTCAAGGACATCGGCATCTCGCTGCCGACGCTGGACCTGCACTTCGACAGCAAGTTGTATGCGCAAACGATTGCCGGCGCCGACCTGGCCGGGGTCGGGCCGAAGGGGCAGATCGAGCTGGTGCACGACCTCGACAACGACCTGTCGATCGTCGCCGGCATCGCCGGGGACACTGTGCACAGCGCCCTGGACGGCGCCGGCAGGGTGTTCGCGGCGCTGCTCGGCCAGGCTGTCGAGCCGGCGGCCCCGGCGATTCAGCTGATCGGCGCCGACCCGGCGCCGGAGCACCAGGCCCTGGCTGCCTGACGGCGAGGGAACGCCCGGCACAGGGAGGTGCCATCCGGGCTCATTCGGGATTCCAGCGGCAGTCGTGGCAGAAGTGAGCGCGCTCGATGGCAAGGCTCGGTTCCAGCGTTACCAACGAAATCAAACAGGCCCTCGCCGCCAGCCGCGGCGCGGTGCGCAGCGTGGCGGCATTCTCCGGGGTGATCAACCTGCTGATGCTGGTGCCGTCTCTGTATATGTTGCAGGTGTACGACCGCGTGCTGTCCTCGGCCAACGAAGTCACCCTGTTGATGCTGACCCTGATGGCGCTCGGCGTGTTCGTCTTCATGGGCGTGCTGGAGGCGCTGCGCAGCTTCGTCCTGGTGCGGGTCAGCGAGCGTTTCGACGGCCAGTTGCACGGTCGGGTCTACGCCGCCGCCTTCGAACGCAACCTGCGCGGTGGCGGCCAGGAGGCCAGCCAGGCGCTGCACGACCTGACCACCCTGCGCCAGTTCATCACCGGGCAGGCGCTGTTCGCCTTCTTCGACGCGCCCTGGTTCCCGGTCTACCTGCTGGTGATCTTCCTCTTCGACCCATGGCTCGGCCTGCTCTCGCTGGTCGGCGCGCTGGCGCTGATGGCCCTGGCCTGGTTCAACGAGCGCGCCACCCGCGCGCCGCTGGCCAGGGCCGGCGAGCTGTCGATCAAGTCCGGGCAGGTGGCCAGCAATACCCTGCGCAACGCCGAGGTGATCGAGGCGATGGGCATGCTCGGCAGCCTGCGCGGGCGCTGGGAGCAATTGCACCAGGCGTTCCTCGACCAGCAGAGCCTGGCCAGCGAGCGCGCGGCGCGGATCAACGCGCTGAGCAAGTACCTGCGCATCGCCCTGCAATCGCTGGTGCTCGGCCTCGGCGCCTGGCTGGCGGTGGAGGGGCGGATCACCCCGGGGATGATGATCGCCGGCTCGATCCTGATGGGCCGTGCGCTGGGGCCGATCGACCAGTTGATCGGCGTGTGGAAGCAATGGGGTTCGGCGCGCGACGCCTACCGTCGGCTGGACGGCCTGCTCGGCGAGTTTCCCGCCCGCGAGGCGCGCATGGAGCTGCCCGAACCGCGCGGCCAGTTGCTGCTGGAGTCGGTGGACGTGGCGCCGCCCGGCAGCGAAGCGCGCACCCTGCGCGGGCTGACCCTGGCGATTCCGGCCGGCGCGGTGGTCGGCGTGATCGGCCCGTCCGGCTCCGGCAAGTCGAGCCTGGCGCGGGTCCTGCTGGGCATCTGGCCGACCCTGCACGGCAGCGTGCGCCTGGATGGCGCCGAGATCCGCCAGTACCGGCGCGAGACCCTCGGTCCGCGCATCGGCTACCTGCCGCAGGATATCGAGCTGTTCGCCGGCACGGTGGCGGAGAACATCGCCCGCTTCGGCGCGGCGGACCCGGAGAAGGTGGTCGAGGCGGCGCGCCTGGCTGGCGTCCACGAGCTGGTACTGCGCCTGCCGCAAGGCTACGACACCGCGCTCGGCGTCGGCGGTGCCGGGCTGTCCGGTGGCCAGCGCCAGCGCATCGCCCTGGCCCGCGCGCTGTACGGCGCGCCGAACCTGGTGGTGCTCGACGAACCCAACTCGAACCTCGACGACAGCGGCGAACAGGCGCTGCTGGCAGCGATCCAGGCGCTCAAGGCGCGCGGCTGCACGGTGCTGCTGATCACCCACCGGGCCGGCGTGCTGAGCTGCGCCGACCGCCTGCTGGCGCTGAACGCCGGGCAGTTGCACCTGTACGGCGAGCGCGACCAGGTGCTCGGTGCCTTGAACAGCCAGCGCGCCGCGCCGGCGCCGCAGCAGCGCGCGGACTACCGGGTGGGCGGCTATGGCACGCCGCAGGTGGTGGCCGCGCCGCGCCAGGGAGGAGTGGAATGACCCGCATGGCGAAACGCGACGAGAACGCCTATGCGCGCATGGGCTGGCTGCTGGTGCTGTTCGGCTTCGGCGGCGCGCTGCTGTGGGCGGCCTTCGCGCCGCTCGACCAGGGCGTGGCGGTGCCGGCCACGGTGATCATTTCCGGCCAGCGCAAGTCGGTACAGCACCCGGTCGGCGGGGTGGTCAAGCACATCCTGGTGCGCGACGGCCAGCACGTCGAGGCGGGCGAGCCGCTGATCCGCCTGGAGCCGACCCAGGCCCAGGCCAACGTCGACTCGCTGGTCAACCAGTACGTCAACGCCCGGCTCAACCAGGCGCGCCTGCAGGCCGAATACGACGGCCTGCATACCCTGGAGATGCCCACGGGGCTGGCCGGTCAGGCGCCGGTGGCGAGCCTCGGCGAGCGCCTGGAGCTGCAACGGCAGTTGTTGCGCAGCCGCCAGACCGCGCTGGGCAACGAACTCTCCGCGCTGCGCGCGAACATCGAGGGCCTGCGCGCGCAACTCGAGGGTCTGCGCCAGACCGAGCAGAACCAGCGCCTGCAGCAACGCCTGCTGAACAGCCAGTTGAGCGGCGCGCGCGATCTCGCCGAGGAAGGCTACATGCCGCGCAACCAGTTGCTCGAACAGGAACGCCAACTGGCCGAGGTGAACGCCCGGTTGTCGGAGAGCAGCGGCCGCTTCGGGCAGATCCGCCAGAGCATCGCCGAGGCGCAGATGCGCATCGGCCAGCGCCAGGAGGAATACCGCAAGGAGGTCAGCGGGCAACTGGCGGAAACCCAGGTCAACGCGCGGACCCTCTGGGAGGAACTGTCCTCGGCGCGCTATGAATTGCAGCACGCCGAGATCCGCGCGCCGGTCGGCGGCTACGTAGCCGGCCTCAAGGTATTCACCGAGGGCGGGGTGATCGGCCCCGGCGAACTGCTGATGTACATCGTGCCCAACAGCGACAGCCTGGAAGTGGAGGGCCAGCTCGCGGTGAACCTGGTCGACCGGATCCACAGCGGGCTGCCGGTGGAGATGCTGTTCACCGCCTTCAACCAGAGCAAGACCCCGCGGGTCACCGGCGAGGTGACCATGGTCAGCGCCGACCGCCTGCTCGACGAGCAGAACAAGCAGCCCTACTACGCGTTGCGCGCGCAGGTCGACGCGGCCGGGATGGGCAAGCTGCAGGGCCTGCAGATCCGCCCGGGGATGGCGGTGCAGGTGTTCGTCCGCACCGGCGAGCGCTCGCTGCTCAACTACCTGTTCAAGCCCCTGCTGGACCGCGCCCACGTGGCGCTGGCGGAGAACTGACCGATGCCCATGCGCCGCCTGATTCCCTGGCTGTTGGGGGCCTTCCTGTTGTTGCTGCGCGAGGACGCCTTCGCCCTCGGGCTGCTGGACGGCTACCACCTGGCGCTGGAGAACGACCCGCAGTTCCAGGGCGCGATCCAGGAGCACGAGGCCGGCAAGCAGTACCGCGCGCTCGGCCGCGCGGCCCTGCTGCCGCGCCTGGTGTACAGCTACAACCGCGGGCGCAGCTGGTCCGACGTGACCCAGACCTCCCGCGGCGATTTCAAGGAGGAGCGCGACTACGACAGCTACGTCTCCACCCTCAGCCTGCAGCAGCCGCTGTTCGACTACGAGGCCTTCAGCCGCTACCGCAAGGGCATGGCCCAGGCGCTGCTGTCCGACGCGCGCTTCCGCAGCCAGAGCCAGGAACTGCTGGTCCGGGTCCTGGAAGCCTATACCGGCGCGCTGCTGGCCCAGGACCAGATCGACCTGGCGCGGGCGCAGAAGCGTTCCTACCGCGAGCAGTTCCAGCTCAACCAGCGCCAGTTCGAGCGCGGCAACGGCACGCGCACCGACACCCTGGAGACCCAGGCCCGCTTCAACCTGGCCCAGGCGCAGGAGATCGAGGCGCGCGACAGCCAGGATGCCGCCCTGCGCGAGCTGGAGCGGCTGGTCGGGGTGCCGCTGGAGATTGCCGACCTGGCGCCGCTCGGCGAACGCTTCCAGGTGCGACCGCTGAGTCCCGCCAGCTACACCGCCTGGCGTGACCTGGCGCTGGCCGAGAATCCCGAACTGGCCTCGCTGCGCCACGCGGTGGACGTGGCCCGCCACGAGGTCGAGCAGAACCGCGCCGACTTCCTGCCGCGCCTGGGCCTGTACGCCAGCACCGGCAAGTCCAAGTCCGGTTCGGAGAACACCTACAACCAGCGCTACGAGACCGACAGCGTCGGCATCCAGCTGAGCATCCCGCTGTACTCCGGCGGCGAGAGCCTGGCGGCGACGCGCCAGGCCACGCACCGCATGGAGAAGAGCCACTACGACCTGGACGACAAGGTCCGCGAGACCCTCAACCAGGTGCGCAAGATGTACAACCAGAGCAGCAGCAGCGCGGCGAAGATCCGCGCCTACGAGATGACCGTGGATTCGGCGCGGACGCTGGTGATGGCCACGCGCAAGAGCATCGCCGCCGGAGTGCGGGTCAACCTCGACCTGCTGAACGCCGAGCAGGCGCTGTACAGCGCGATGAACGAGCTGTCCAGGGCCAAGTATGACTACCTGACCGCCTGGGCGCGCCTGCGCTTCTACGCCGGGGTGCTCAGCGAACAGGACCTGGAGCAGGTGGCGGCGAACTTCGTCGCCGGCCAGGCGCCGCCCGCTCGCGACTGCGCGACGCGGGATTGTCCGGCGCCGCTGCATGCCCTGTCGCGGACGGATGCGCAGCGGAGCCCGCTCAATTGAGGTACGCAGGGTATTTCCAGGAAGAGAGGACGTCGATGTTCAGGACTGTCGAACAGTACGCTTGAAGTTGTTCCTTCATATAAGGGAGGTTTTATAGGGAAGCGTCATGGTTATATGCTGAAGTTGAAGACTCCCATCCGTTCTGCATGATTACTATATGTGCGGAATAGGCCTGTTCATCTGCTTTAAGTGTGACTTAATTTTTTTCGTAAAAGCTGTGGACATTGGAAAATAAGATGTGTCAGTTTTAATTCCGGCCTGATCGGGCCGATAACTGCAATTATCCATCCGATAATTGTATCCGAGTTATTTCCTTTACACTTAAAGGGATATGACAATGTCCAGCAATTCTCTTGCATTGAAAGGTCGTAGCGATGCGTATACCCAGGTAGACACCTTCCTGCATGCCTATGCGCGGGGGGGCGACGAACTGGTCAACGGTCATCCGTCCTATACCGTCGACCAGGCGGCGGACCAGATTCTCCGCGAAAACGCGGCATGGCAGAAAGCGCCGGGCGACTCGGTGCTGACCCTGTCCTATTCGTTCCTGACCAAGCCGAACGACTTCTTCAATTCACCCTGGAAGTATGTCAGCGATATCTATTCGCTGGGCAAGTTCAGCGCCTTTTCCGCCCAGCAGCAGTCCCAGACCAAGTTGTCGCTGCAATCCTGGTCGGACGTCGCCAAGATCAACTTCGTCGACGCCGGCCAGGGCGAGCAGGGCGACCTCGTCTTCGGTAACTTCAGCAGCAGCGTCGGCGGCGCGGCGTTCGCTTTCCTGCCGGATGTTCAGGATGCGCTCAAGGGCCAGTCCTGGTACCTGATCAACAGCAGCTACAGCGCCAACGTCAACCCGGCCAATGGCAACTACGGGCGCCAGACGCTGACCCACGAGATCGGTCATACCCTGGGTCTCAGCCACCCCGGCGACTACAACGCCGGCGAGGGCGACCCGACCTACGCCGACGCCACCTACGCCGAGGACACCCGCGCCTATTCGGTGATGAGCTACTGGGAAGAGCAGAACACCGGCCAGGACTTCAAGGGTGCCTATTCCTCGGCGCCGCTGCTGGACGACATCGCGGCGATCCAGAAACTCTACGGGGCCAACCTGACCACCCGCACCGGCGATACGGTGTACGGTTTCAATTCCAACACCGAGCGCGACTTCTACAGCGCCACTTCCTCCACTTCCAAGCTGGTGTTCTCGGTGTGGGACGCCGGTGGCAACGATACCCTGGACTTCTCCGGCTTCAGCCAGAACCAGAAGATCAACCTCAACGAGAAGGCGCTGTCCGACGTCGGCGGCTTGAAAGGCAACGTCTCTATCGCCGCCGGGGCCACCGTGGAGAACGCCATCGGTGGTTCGGGCAGCGACCTGCTGGTCGGCAACCAGGTGGCCAACGTGCTCAAGGGCGGCGCCGGCAACGACATCCTCTATGGCGGCCTGGGCGCCGACCAGCTGTGGGGCGGCTCGGGTGCCGACACCTTCGTCTACGGCGCGATCGACGAGTCCTCGGCGGCGGCGCCGGACACCCTGCGCGACTTCGTCAGCGGCCAGGACAAGATCGACCTGTCCGGGCTGGACGCCTTCGTCAACGGTGGCCTGCTGCTGCAGTACGTCGACGCCTTCGCCGGCCAGGCCGGCCAGGCGATTCTGTCCTACGACGCGGCGAGCAAGGCTGGCAGCCTGGCGATCGACTTCAGCGGCGACGCCCATGCCGACTTCGCGATCAACCTGATCGGCCAGGCGACCCAGGCCGACATCGTCGTCTGACGGGCTGAAGCGGACGTGGTTCGGTGCGGCGGTACGAACCGCGTTCCCTGGCGAAGAGGGACGCACGACGGTGGGGCACTGTTCGAATGGATAGGTGTCTTCGCCGCGGGCGACGTTGTGAACTGTGGCGCGCCAGCGCGACGGGCCGGAAAACCGGCGGACGAACGGAGGTTCGCGACGGCTGGCTTGGAGCGACGTTCTTGGCGACGATGGTCGCCGGCGTGCGCCGCGCTTCTTGAAGGAGAACTCTCGATGTCGGCAAGCGCGAAGCTCTCCAGGATGGTTTGCTTGCTCACCGGTTTTTTCAGCACAGGTATCAGTATGGCCAGCAGTCTGATTCTTCCCAGCGCCACCGATCTCGCCGGACGCTGGACCCTGCAGCAGGACGAGGCGCCCGCCATCTGCCAGCTGGAGCTGCGCGCCAGCGAAGTGGCGGAGGCCAGCGGCTATGCCCTGGGCGGCGACACCGCCTGCCTGAAGCGCTGGCTGCCCAGCGAGCCGAGCGCCTGGCGGCCGACGCCGGCCGGCATCGCCCTGCTCGAGCGTGACGGCCTGACCCTGATGCTGCTCGGTCGCCAGGGCGAGGGTGACTACCGGGTGCAGAAGGGCGACGGCGGGCAGCTGGTGCTGCGCCGCGTGGCGCCCTAGGCCCTGTACGAAAAGTGCCTGCGGGCTACGCGCCTAATGCTTCGTTAAAAATCGATTCGGAATGCTCATTGACCGCTCGTAAACTCGTGTGCGAGCCCAATCCGCTTCCTCACCGATTCTCGCCTGGCCTTACCTTCGCTCGGCTGCTTTTCGTACGGGGGCCAGGCGGCTGAGAGTCAGATCACGAAGCGACCGATCATGCCCTTGAGGTCGTTGGCCAGGCGCGACAACTCGTGGCTGGCACCGCGGGTCTGCTCGGCGCCCTGGGTGGTCTGCACGGAGACGTCGCGGATGTTCACCAGGTTGCGATCCACCTCGCGTGCCACATGGGCCTGCTCCTCCGCCGCGCTGGCGATCACCAGGGTGCGTTCGTTGATCCGCGAGGCGTGCTCGGCGATCTCGCTCAGGGCGTGATCGGCGGCCTCGGCCTCGTCGAGCATCTGCCGGGCGCGCTGGTCGTTCTCCTTCATCGCGCTGACCGCGGTATCGGTGCCTTCCTGCACGCTGGCGATCATGCCCTCGATCTCGTGGGTCGACTGCTGGGTGCGGTGAGCGAGGGCGCGCACCTCGTCGGCGACCACCGCGAAGCCGCGTCCCTGTTCACCGGCGCGGGCGGCCTCGATGGCGGCGTTGAGCGCCAGCAGGTTGGTCTGTTCGGCGATCGCGCGGATCACGTCGAGCACCTTGCCGATGTCCTGCGCCTGGCTGGCCAGGCCTTCCACCAGGCGCGCGGTCTGGCCGATCTCCTGGTTCATCTGGCGGATCGAGCGGACGGTCTGTTCGACTCGGGCGCGGCCGGTGCCGGCGGCCTGTTCCGAGAGGGTCGAGGCTTCGGCGGTGGAGCTGGCGTTGCGCGCGACTTCCTCGACCGCCGCGCTCATTTCGTTGACCGCGGTGGCGGCCATCTCGATCTCGTCGTTCTGCCGCGTCAGCGAGCGGTTGCCTTCCTCGGTCACCGCATTCAGCTGTTCCGCCGCGGAGGCGAGCAGGGTGGCGGAATCGCCGAGCTGTTCGATGGTGTCATGCAGGCTGGCCTGCATGCTGCGCATGGCGTTCATCAACTGGGCCGGCTCGTCGCGACCCTCGCTGGTGATCTCGCCGGTCAGGTCCTGCGCCGCGATGCGGTCGGCGCACGCCACCGCCTGGCGGATCGGCACGACGATGCTGCGGGTCAGCAGCCAGGCGATCGCCACGCTGGCCGCCAGCGCCACCAGCAGCACCAGGAGAATCGCGCGGGTTGCCCGGGCGTAGACGTCGGCGGCGTCTGCCACGGAAGCGCGGGCAGCCTCGCGATTGACCACGATCAGTTGCTTGAGGGTCTGCTGTACCTGCTCGTAGCGCTGCAATTGCGCTCCGCCCATCAACACGCTGGCTTCATCGGTGCGGTTCTGCCGAGACAGGGCGAGCAGGGCAGCGTGTCCTTCGAGGTATTCCTGCTGGCGCTGGACGAACTGGTCGAGCAACTGTCGTTCCTCGTCCAGGGCCAGCAGAGGGCGGTAGTCGTGTTCCACCTTGGCAAGCGCGGCCACGATCCTGTCCATTTGCTGTTCCTGCTGCTCCATGCGTCCCGCATCGTGCAGCAATACGTGGTTCATCTCGCCCAGGCGCAGTTCGCTCATCAGGCTGCTGAGCTGGGCGGAAGCCTCGACGCTGGGTAGCCAGACCTCGCCGATGTCCTTGGCGGCTCGGTTCAGCGAGCCCATGCGGGTGTGGGCGAACAGGCCGAGCGCCACCAGCAGCAGGGCGAGGATGGCGAAGCCGATGATGGCGCGTGGGGCGATGGCGATGCGACGAAGAATCATGTTGGGTCTCCGACCAGGCTTGGGAAGATGCTCGGTCCCTATAGCGGAGAGGGGGAGGGGTTTCTTGATGGCTTGCGGGTTAATTGGAATTCTCCTACTGGTTTTGTAGGTTTTATCTGTAGGTTTATTGCCGGTATCGAAACTCCGGGAGGTGGTGTGCCGTTTTCGGCATCCTCCCGGTCGATTGAAATCAAGAGAACACCGCCGCGACGGGCGACCCTACGGGATCAACGAAGAAGGAGAAGCGCGTGATTCGAATGACTCTGGATGAGGTGCGCGAACTGGCTGTGCGCATCCTGCGCCGGCATGGCTTCGGCGAGGCCCATGTGCAGGCGATGGCCGACACCCTGGTGGCGGGAGAGCGCGATGAATGCGCTTCCCATGGCATCTGGAGGTTGCTCGGTTGCATCGCCACCCTGAAGGCCGGCAAGGTGTCCGCCGACGCCGAGCCGGAACTGCACGATGTCGCCCCGGGCCTGGTACGGGTCGACGCCCGTGGCGGGTTTTCCCAGTGCGCCTTCCGCCTGGGTCTGCCGCACCTGGTGGAAAAGGCGCGCAGCCAGGGCATCGCGGCGATGGCGGTGAACCGTTGCGTACACTTCTCCGCGCTGTGGGTGGAGATCGAGGCGCTGACCGACGCTGGCCTGGTGGCCCTGGCGACCACCCCGAGCCACGCTTGGGTGGCCCCGGCGGGCGGGCACAAGCCGATCTTCGGCACCAATCCGATCGCCTTCGGCTGGCCGCGCCCGGATGGTCCGCCATTCGTCTTCGACTTCGCCACCAGCGCCGTGGCGCGCGGCGAGATCCAGCTGCACGAACGCGCCGGCAAGCCGATCCCGCTGGGCTGGGGCGTGGACGAGCAGGGCCAGCCGACCACCGACGCCAGCGCCGCGCTGCGTGGCGCCATGCTTACCTTCGGCGGACACAAGGGCTCGGCCCTGGCGGCGATGGTCGAACTGCTCGCCGGACCGCTGATCGGCGACCTGACCAGCGCCGAGTCGCTGGCCTACGACGGGGGCAGCGGTTCCTCGCCTTATGGCGGCGAACTGCTGGTCGCCATCGATCCGCGACGCATGCTCGGCGCCTCGGCACAGGAGCACCTGGCCCGCGCCGAGACGCTGTTCGAAGGCATCGTCGGGCAGGGTGCGCGGCTGCCCTCGCAGCGACGCTTCGAAGCGCGCGCACGCAGCGCCACGGATGGCGTGGCGATTCCCGAAGCGTTGCACCGGGAGTTGCTGGCGTTGCTGGAGTGAGCGTAAGGCGAGGGGCATGCCGGGGCCGACCGGGCAGCGTGGCGTAGCGAGAACGACTGCGCAGGGCGGATAACGCCAACGGCGTTATCCGCCATCCAGGCTTCCAGGCGTGCTCAATCCAGGGCCTCGCGCGTGCTCCGGCCATCGACCAGGCGCAGCAGGCCCAGCGGATTGGCGTTCTTCAGGGCGTCCGGGAGCAGGTTGTCGGGGTAGTCCTGGTAGCACAGTGGGCGCAGGAAGCGTTCGATGGCCAGGGTTCCCACCGAGGTGCCGCGGGCGTCGGAGGTGGCCGGGTAGGGGCCGCCGTGGACCATGGCGTCGCACACCTCGACGCCGGTCGGATAGCCGTTGAGCAGCAGGCGCCCGGCCTTGTGCTCGAGCAGCGGGACCAGCCCGGCGAATGCCGCGAGGTCGTCCTCGTCGCCGACCAGGGTCGCCGTCAGTTGCCCGTGCAGGCCGTCGAGCGCGCGGGCCAACTGGTCGGCGTCGACGGCCTCGACCACCACGGTGGTCGGGCCGAACACCTCTTCCTGAAGCAGCGCGTCGCCTTCCAGCAACAGCCGCACGTCGGCCTTGAACAACTGCGGGTGGGCCTGGCGACCCGTCTGCGCCGCGCCGGCCAGATGCGCGATGCCGGGATGCCCGGCGAGGCGCTGCAACCCCTCTTCGTAGCTGCGCAGGGTGCCGGCGTTGAGCATGGTCTGTGGCGGCCGGGCGACCAGTTCCTCGCCGAGGGCGCCGACGAAGGCGTCGAAGGCGGGGCCGCGCAGACCGAGCACCAGGCCCGGCTTGGTGCAGAACTGGCCGCAGCCCAGCGTCACCGAGGCGGCCAGCTCCTCCGCCACTTTCCGGCCGCGCCGGCGCAGGGCTCCGGGGAGCACCAGCAGCGGATTGATGCTGCTCATCTCGGCGAACACCGGGATCGGCTGTGGCCGCGCCGCGGCCAGGTCGCACAGTGCGCGGCCGCCCTTGAGCGAACCGGTGAAGCCGACCGCGCGGATGGCTGGATGGCGCACCAGCGCCTCGCCGACGCCGTTGCCGTAGACCATGTTGAATACCCCGGCCGGCATGCCGCTGTCGGCCGCCGCCTGGAGGATCGCGTCGGCCACGCATTCGGCGGTGGCCATGTGCCCGCTGTGGGCCTTGACCACCACCGGGCAGCCGGCGGCCAGGGCGGCGGCGCTGTCGCCGCCGGCGGTGGAGAAGGCCAGCGGGAAGTTGCTGGCGCCGAACACCGCCACCGGGCCGAGGCCGATCCGCCACTGGCGCAGGTCGGGGCGCGGCGGGGTGCGCCCGGGTTGCCCGCGATCGATGCGCGCGCCGTGGAAGTCGCCACGTCGCAGGACGTCGGCGAACAGCCGTAACTGGTTGGCGGTACGTGTCCGTTCGCCCTGGATGCGTGCGGCGGGCAGCGCGGTCTCGCGATGGACCAGGGCGACGAAGTCGTCGCCCAGGGCGTCGAGGCGCGCGGCGATCGCCTCGAGGAATCCGGCGCGGCGCGCGGCGGACAGCTGCCGGTAGTGTGGATAGGCGCGTTCGGCGGCGCGGGCGGCGGCGTCGACCTCCGCCGCGGTGGCCTGGACGAAGGTGTAGGGCAGCGCTTCGCCGCTGTCGGCGGCGAAGCTGCGCAGGATGACATCGCCGGCGGCGCTGCGGGCGCCACCGATGTAGTTGTGACCGAGGATGCTGGGCATGGGGCCTCCCTGGAAAATGGACGGCGGAATTCCCGCCGCCCCTGGGAACGCGGCGGCGGGTGCGGGCTACAGTCCCACGTCCGGCAGCGCCGGGCGGCTGGCCAGGGCCCTGGCCATGATCCGCTCGACGTGCTCGCGATCGGCGCCGCGCAGGGCCAGGCGCGGCGGGCGGGTGAGGGCGCTGCCGCGACCGGCGAGCTCCTCGCAGAGCTTGATGCACTGCACCAGGTCGGGACGGGCGTCGAGATGGAGGATCGGCATCAGCCACTCGTAGATCGGCATCGCCTCGGCGAAGCGCCCGGCCCTGGCCAGGCGGAAGATGGTCTCGCCTTCCTTCGGGAACACGTTGGACATTCCCGAGATCCAGCCCTGGGCACCCACCGCCACGCTTTCCAGGACCACGTCGTCGAGGCCGGCGAAGAGGATGAAGCGCTCGCCCACCTGGTTGCGTACATCGATGAAGCGGCGGGTGTCGCCGGAGCTGTCCTTGAAGCAGACGATGTTCTCGCAGTCGGCCAGGGAAACCAGGATGTCCGGGGTGACGTCGTTCCGGTAGATCGGCGGGTTGTTGTAGACCATCACCGGCAGGTCGGTGCCGCTGGCCACGCTGCGGAAATGCTCGGCGGTCTCGTGCGGCTTGGAGGAATAGACCAGCGCCGGCATCACCATGATGCCGTCGACGCCGACCCGCTCCACCGCCTTGGCCACCTTCGCCGCGCCGGCGCTGGTGAACTCGGCGATCCCGCAGATCACCGGCACGCGGCCGCCGGAGGCGTCCTTGGCGACCTCGGTGACGGCCATCTTCTCCTCGATGGTCAGCGAGGTGTTCTCGCCGACGCTGCCGCATACCACCAGCCCCGACACGCCGTCGCGCACCAGGTTGGAAATGACCGTGTGGGTTTCCTCCAGGTTCACCGAGAAATCGGCGTTGAATTGGGTGGTGACCGCGGGGAATACGCCGCTCCAGTTGACGTGCTTGCTCATGCTTTCTCCTTTCTTCGTATTTCGTATACGAATTCAGCCGGACCGCTGCGGTCCGAGTCACAGGGCGACGGCAGCGTTCGCCGTCGTGGGCGATCCGGTACGCGCCGGATCGGTTTCCGCCCGGCCGCTGCCTGCGGTCGGGCGGGGTGGTCAGCAGTGGCCGGCGGGCCAGGTGTCGGACAGCCGATAGCCTTGCGGCCAGGGATCGTCCGGGTCGAGCAGGTGCTGGTGGATACCGGTGATCCAGGCGCGCCCGGACAGGCACGGAAGGATCGCCGGACGGCCGCCGAGCTCGGTCAGCGACTCGATGTGGCACTGGAACTCCGAACCGATGATCGAGCGCCCGACGAAGCGTTCGCCGACCCGCAGCTGGCCTTTCGCCTGGAGCACCGCCATCCGCGCCGAGCAGCCGGTGCCGCAGGGCGAGCGGTCGATTTTGCCGGGGCGGATGACCACCGCGTTGCTCGCGCCGAGGACACCGTCGCGGCGCTCCGGCGGCGCGGCCAGTTGGCAGAAGGACAGATGGTCCCAGTCCGGGTTGGTCGGGTGGACGAAGCCCAGTTGTTCGTTGGCCGCGCGGGTGATCTTCAGGCCGGTGGCGACCAGCTCGGCGGCTTCGTCGGGGCGCAGGGCGAAGCCCAGGCGCCGGGCGTCGGCGATGACGAAGCTGTCGCCGCCATAGGCGGTGTCGACCTGTAGCGAGCCGAGGCCCTCGACTTCGATCCAGGCGTCGAGGCGGTCGGCGAACGACGGTACGTTGCGGATTTCCACCCGCTCGGCCTTGCCGTCGCGGCATTCCGCGCGGGCCTCGATCAGTCCGCCCGGCGCTTCCAGCAGCAGCCGGGTCAGCGGTTCGTTCATCGGCAGGATGCCGCTGTCGAGCAGCACGGTGGCCACGCACAGCGAGTTGGAACCGGACATCGGCGGGGTGTCGGCCGGCTCCATGATGATCCAGCCCATCTGCGCGCGCGGGTCCCTGGCCGGCACCAGCAGGTTGACGTGGCGGAACACCCCGCCGCGCGGTTCGTTGAGGACGAAGTTGCGCAGGTCCTGGTCTCTGGCGATCCAGCGCGACTGCTCCCAGAGGCTGGCGCCGGGCGGCGCGGCGACGCCACCGACGATCACGTCGCCGACCTCGCCTTCGGCATGGCAACTGACGATGTGGACGATCCGCTTCGAACGCATGGTTGTCTCCTGTCCAGGGCGGGCTCAGAGCACCGAGCGGAGGAATTCCGCCGTCTCCGGCCGCTGCGGGTTGCCGATCACCTGGTCGGGGGTGCCGATCTCGTGGACCAGGCCATTGCGGAAGAACGCCACCCGGTCGGACACGTCGCGGGCGAAACGGATCTCGTGGGTGACCAGGACCATGGTCATGCCTTCCTCGGCGAGCAGGCGCATGGTGTCGAGCACCTCGCCGACCAGTTGCGGGTCGAGCGCCGAGGTGGCTTCGTCGAACAGCATGTAGTCCGGCGACATCGCCAGCGCCCGGGCGATCGCCATGCGCTGTTGCTGGCCGCCGGAAAGGCGCTGGGGGAAGACCTTGAGCTTGTCGCCGAGACCGACGTGGGTGAGCTGCTTCAGCGCCATCGCCTCGGCTTCGGCGCGGCTCTTGCCGAGCACCTTGCGCGGCGCGAGCATGACGTTTTCCAGCACGGTCAGGTGGGGGAAGGCGTTCCACTGCTGGAAGACGATGCCGATCTTCCGCCGCAGGCGGTTGAGGTCGGTACCGCGGGCATGCACGTCGATGCCGTCGACGCGGATGCTGCCGCGCTGGATCGGCTCCAGGCCGTTGATGCACATCAGCAGGGTCGACTTGCCGGAACCGGAGCCGCCGATGATCGACAGCACCTCGCCCTTGTCCACCCTCAGGTCGACGCCCTTGACCACCTCGAACTGGCCGTAGGCCTTGTGCACGTCGCTGATCTCGATCATTGCTGCCATCTCCGTTCCAGCCGGGCGCCGAGTCGCGCGACCACCCAGCTCATGAGGTAATAGACGAGCCCCGCGATGCAGAGCACGAACAGCGGTTCCTGGATGCGCGTGACGATGGTCTGCGAGGCGCGCAGCAGTTCGACGATGCCGATCCAGAGCACCAGCGAGGTGTCCTTCATCACCGACAGGGTCAGGTTGACCCAGCCGGGGAAGGCCACCCGGGCGGCCATCGGCAGGACGATGTGGAACAGGTCCTGGCGATAGCTCAGGCCCAGCGAACGCGCCGCCCGGCGCACGCTCGGCGGTACCGAGAGGACGCCGCCGCGGACCACCTCGGTGCAGTAGGCGGCGGCGTACACGCCGAGCACCAGGCAGGCCACGGCGAAGGCGCTGCAGTCGAGGCCGAGGATGCTCTTGAAGGAATTGAGCAGGACGAACTGGATCAGCAGCGGCACGCTGCGGAATACGTCGAGCAGCGCCGCCAGCGGCAGGCTGGCGCGTGGCAGCAGGGCGCGGAGCAGGCCGAAGACGACGCCCAGCAGGGTGCCGATCAGCATCGCCAGGGCGGTGATGGCGAGGGTGGTCCAGGCGCCTTGCAGGAGGAACAGCAGGTCGTTGGCGGTGAGGCTGGTGGTGAACACGGCATTCCCCTCAGTAACGGAACAGGCGCCAGCCCAGCAGGCGGGCGGCCAGCACCAGCAGCTTGGCCATGGCGAAGTAGAGGACGGCGGCCAGGGCGAAGTACTCGAAGGTGCGGAAGGTCTTGACGTTGAGCGCCTGGGTGACGCCGGTGAGGTCGTTGGTCAGGCCCACCACCACGCCGAGGGAGGTCATCAGCATGGCCCAGACCAACTGGTTGGTCAGTGGGTAGAACACCACCCGCAGCAGCTGCGGGATCACCACCAGGCGATAGGCCTGTGGCGCGCTCATGCCCAGCGAGCGGGCTGCCCGCAACTGGGTCTCGGGCACCGCCTGGAGGCCGCCGCGGAAGGTCTCGGCGAGGTAGCCGGCGTTGTTGAAGGTGATCCCGGCGAGCAGGGCGAACCAGGAACCGACGTGCAGGCCGAAGGAGCCCAGGCCGAAGTAGAGGATGTAGATCTGGAACAGCGCCGGGGTATTCCGCGCGATGGAGATCCAGGCTCCGGCGGCGGCGCGCAGCGGGCGGTTGCCGCCGAGCCGGGCGAAGGCCAGGAGCAGGGCGATGAGGATGCCGAAGAGCATCGACAGCGCGGTGACCTGGAGCGTCACCAGGCTGCCGGCGAGCATCTCCGGCAGGGCGTTGAACGCCGAGCGCCAGTGGAAGGTGTAGTCGAACATCAGCGATCCTCGCTCAGCCAGGCGGGCAGCCCGGCGCGGGCCCGCCCGTCGATGGCGGCCTCGACGCAGCCGGCGAGGCCGGCGAAGCGTACCTGGCGGCCGATCAGCCCGGGGGCGTAGTGGGCATACTTGGCGGAGTTGGTCATCAGGGTGCGCGCGCCCGGCGGCACCAGCGGTTCGTCGAGCATGCACCAGCAGGTGTCGGTGACCAGCCGCGCGCCGAACGCCCGCAGCGTCGCCAGGTGCCCGGCCGCTTCGGCCTGGGCGACGACCTGGCGGCTGCTGGTGATCACCAGCGCTACCTCCGGGTGTCTGCGGCGGCCGTGGCAGAGCGCGGCGAGCTGGGCGAATTCGCTGGCGGAGAAGTGCGGGTTGCCCAGCGCCACCAGGTCGATCCGCGCCTCGCCGGCGCTGTCCAGCTCGCGCCAGGCGTCGCGCAGGCGCTCGCGACCGACCAGCAGGGTCCGCCGCGGCGCGCGGCCGCCGAAGGCGCTGGCCAGGTCGGGGGCTTCCGGGGTGACGCCGATGACGTGGAACATCGGCACCGAGGAACTGGTGCCTAGCGCCGCGCCGAACGCCTTGAGCGCGTCGCGGTCCGGCTGCCGCTGCCGCAGGCCGTCGATCGCCGGGATCTGTCCGTCGCAGAGCAGGCCGCAGAGGTAGCCGAGGGTCGGGTAGAAGGCATCGTCGACGCAGCCGAGGTCTTCCACTTCGATCAGCACCCGTGCCTGGCGCTGCTCGTCGAGATGGCAGCCGGCCAGCGGCGCGCGACCGGTGAGGGCGCAGCAGAGGTCCATGAAGTCGGCGTACTTGTTGGTGCGCGCGCCGAGCACGCTGTTGGCGAAGAGCACCGCGTTGGACTCGGCCCAGGCGATCTGCTCGCCGGCCCGCGCGCTGTCGTCGAGCAGGTAGGGCGCGCAGGTGAAGCTGGGCTGCGCGCCCATGTCGAGATAGGCCTGGGCCAGGGCAGCGGCCGGCTCGCCCAGGGCGGCGGGTACGCCCTGTTCGCGCCAGCGGCGCTGGTCCACGGAGATGGCGTTGAGGGTGGTCGGTACCCGCACCCGGGCACCGAGGTCGCGCAGGGTCTCGGCGAAGCGCAGGCCGGCCGGGCCGGTGTAGATGCAGGCGTCGATGTGCGCGCGCTGGATGTCGACCAGCCGTTGCGCGCCCTGCAACGCCGCCATGCGCAGGACGATGCGCATCGCCAGGCGCGCGGCTTCGCCGTGTTCGCCGGCGAGCAGCGCCTGGTCGAAGGCATCCAGTTGCGGGCCGGCATCGGTCGCTGGTGTTTCGGCGGGCTGTGCCGGCAGCGGCGGCGGGGCATCGTGGTGGAGTTCCAGGCGACCGTCGGCCAGGCGCGCCCAGGGATAACCGGCGAGTTCGTCGAAGCGCTCGCCGAGGCAGGCGATGGGTAGCGAACGGCCGAACAGTTCCTCGGCGACGATCGCGCCGAGGGCGAGGATTTCGTCCGGTTCGCGCAGGAGGATCGCCGCCGGCGCACGTCCGCCGAGGATCAGTTCCAGCAGTACGCTGCTGCCGGTACAGGAGCCGCGCCCACCGGGAATCGCCAGCAGCCTGCCGTGCAGATGGCGGCCGCTGAGCGGGTGGTGGCGGTCGATCACTTCCGCGCTGCGCGGGTCGACGCCGCCCCAGAAGCTCAGGCCGGTCGGGGCGTACAGCAGTTCGCCGGACGCGCTGCCGGCGACCAGGGTACGGGGAACGATGAGGTGAGCGTGCTTCATCGGCGCATCCAGGGCGTGGGGAAACGGCGCGGCCCGACGACGGACCGCGCTCTCGGTTTCAGCGATAGACCGCGCTGGTGGTCAGCTCCGGCGCCTTGCCACCGACCCATTTCTGCGCCAGTTCGGCGTAGCGGCCGGTGCGCACCTGCTGGTTGATGAACAGGTTCAGGTAGTTGAGCAGGCCGTACTCGTTGCGCTTGGCGCCGAGGGCCACGTAGTCGATGTCGTAGGGCGCGTCGCCGGCGATCTTCAGGCCCTTGTACTTGCCCGACTTGATCCACGAGGCGGCGACGGTGGAGGAGACCACCGTGGCGTCGATATGCCCCTGGCTGATCGCCAGGGCGGTGTCGGCCTCGGACTGGTAGGCGCGGAAGCTGCCCTTGGCATCGCCCCAGGCCTTGCTGTCCTTCTCCAGGGCCAGCGCCTCGAAGGTGCCGGCGGTACCGCCGACCGGGCGGCCCTTGAGGTCCGCGTAGCTGGCGATGCCGGTGTCCTCGCGGGTCAGCACCACCTTGACGAAGGCGAAGTAGGGGATGCTCATGCCGATGGTCCTGGCCCGCTCGAGGGTGTCCGAGGTGGACGCGACGATCACGTCGGCGCGACCCGATACCAGCGCCGGGATGCGGTCGGGAAAGGGCGTCTCGACGATCTCCGCCTTGACGTCCAGGGCCTTCGCCAGGTCGTTGCAATAATCGACGTCGAAGCCCACCGGGTTGTTCTGCGCATCGCGTGAGCCCATCGGCGGAAAGTCCAGGGTGACGGCGCAGCGCAGCTTGCCGGACTCGATGATGTCGTCGAGCTTGTCGGCCTGGGCGAGACCGGCGAGGGAACAGCCCAGGGCGGCGGTGAGGGCTAGGGCAAGGGTCTTCTTGGTATTCATTGGGGGCCTCGGCGATGCGGTTGAGCAGAAAGGTGGCGAATCGCGTATTTGTGATTTCGTATACGATATTTTCAATGAGCAATGGCTGTGCCAGGACCTCGTCCGACGCCGATAAAAACCTTTCGCTGGAGCGCGACCGCTTTGCCTGGCGCGTCGCTGCGCCGTAGCGGGTCGGACCGCGCCCCGATCGGGCGCGGCCGGCGGTGTTACAAAAGGGAGCAGGATTGCTACCGCCGCCCCGGGGCGGGGCGAGGCGTTACGCTTTTCGGGGCTGGCGATGGGTCTCGCGGTACTGGCTCGGCGAGAGTCCGGTGAGCGCCTTGAACTGGCGGCTGAAGGCGCTGTGGTCGGTGTAGCCGCAGCGCAGGGCGATCTCGGTGATCGGCGCGTCGCCGGCGAGCAGTTGCGAGGCGGCGCCGAGGCGCGCCTTGTGGATCATCTGCCGTGGGGTGAGCTGGAAGATGCGCTTGCAGTGACGCTCCAGTTGCGCCACCGAGAGCCCGGCGATGGCGGTGAGGTCGGCGAGGCTGAGCGGCTGGTCATAGTGCTCGCGGATGTACGCATCCACCGCCGCCAGCCGGCCGTAGGCCGGGTGCGCCGATTGCGCCGCCGGCAGGTCGTGGGAGATGCCGGCCATGCCGATGATCGCCCCGTCGGCGTCGCGCAGCGCCTGCTTGTGGGTCAGGCACCAGCCCGGCTGGCGACCGGGATAGAGGTGCAGCTCCAGCTGGTTCTCCAGCGCCGCGCCGCCGCGCAGCACGCGCCGGTCCTGTTCGGCATAGAGCGGACCGAGGCTGGAAGGGAAGACCTCGTCGGCGCTGCGGCCGAGCAGCTCGGCCTTGTCCTTCACGCCGCAGCGGCGCGCCAGGGTGCGGTTGACCAGTACATAGCGGGCGCGCTCGTCCTTGACGAAGAACACCACGCCGGGCATGGCGTCGAGCAGCGCTTCGACCTGGCGCAGGCTGGCCAGCAGGCTGGCGAGGTCGGCGGGGGGCGGGGCGGCGAGCAGATCGTGCATGGTGACGGACGCCTGGCTGGAGGGCCGCGCCAGCATACGGCGCGCCGGCGGCCGGGAACAGGGGCCTGGCCGCGCGCCTCAGTTGCCCGGCGAATCGCAGCGCAACGTCGTCGTGCGCACGTGGCGCAGGTAGAAGAGGACGGTGGCGCCGAGCAGTACCGACATCAGCGCGAACTCGCTGGCGAGGGTGGCCTGCGTCGCCTCCAGGTAGTCGCCGTGGCGTTCCAGGCTATGCGCGAACACCGCGCCGAGCAGCGCCGAGCCGAGGCCGAGGGAGGCCTGCTGGACGGTGGCGAGCATGGCGCTGCCGGCGCCGGCCTGGGCGGCCGGCACTTCCGAGAGGCCGATGCGGAAGAAGCTGCTGACGATGAACGCCTGGCCGAAGCCGATCACCAGGGTCGCCGGCGCCAGGTTGAGGATGCCCGGCTGCGGCCAGACCCGCTGCAGGGTCAGCATCAGGCCGAGCAGGCCGCACATCTGGATGACGCAGCCGAGCAGCAGGCGTACCGGGCCGACCCGCGCCGCCACCCGGGCGGTGAGCAGCGCCGAGACGAAGTAGGAGGCGCCGAGGACGATGAAGGCGTTGCCGGCTTGCGCCGGCGAGAGACCGGCGCCGGCCTGCAGGGCCAGGGCGAGGGCGAACATGAAGCCGCTCCAGCAGGCGAAGAACAGGATCGCCAGCAACAGGCCGAAGCGGATGCTCGGCAGGCGCAGCAGCGACGGCGGCAGCAACGGCCAGGCCTGGCGGCGTTCCTGGCGCAGCTCGGTGCGCCACAGCCAGGCCAGCAGCGGCACCACCGCTGCCAGTAGCAGGGCGCAGGGCCAGGACCAGTGCAGCGATGGGCCGAGCGCCAGCGGCAGCAACAGGCAGAGGATCAGCGCGGCGAGCAGCAGGGTGCCCGGCGCATCGACGCGGGCGGCATGCCCGGCGCGGGTCTCCGGGACCCAGCGGCGACTGCAGAGGAGGATGCCGAGGCAGATCGGCAGGTTGATCAGGAACACGCTGCGCCAGCCGAGGCCGCCGATATCGGCGGAGACTAGGAAGCCGCCGAGCACCTGGCCGACGACGAAGGCCAGGCCGCCGATGGCGCCGTAGGCGGCCAGCGCGCGGGAATGCGCGTGGCCGCTGAGGCTGACATGCAGGGTGGCGAGGATCTGCGGCACGATCAGCGCCGCGCCGACGCCCTGCAGGGCGCGCGCCACCAGCAGCAGCCAGACCGAGCCGGCCAGCCCGCAAAGCAACGAGGCGACGGCGAACAGCGCCACGCCCAGTTCGAACAGGCGCCGGCGGCCGAAGTTGTCGCCAAGCCGGCCGCCCATCGCCAGGCACACGGCGAAGGCCACGCCGTAGACGGCGACGATCAGTTCCAGTTCGGTTGCGCTGGCGCCGAGGGAGTGGGCGAGGGCGTCGAGGGCGACGTTGACGATGGAGAAATCGATCATCGGCAACAGTTGCCCCGCCAGCAGGATGCAGAGCCCGGCGAGGCCGAGCCGCGACGACGAGACGGCGCTGGGCATGGGCGGAGTCCTTGTGCGGAGGGGAGTGGGCTGGCAGCATGCGCTTCTGGCTAACCCGGTACCAGTTCTTGCTTATCCTGGTATTGGCGCTACCCGTCTGCCCTCCGGAGGACTTCGCCATGCCCCTCGATGCCCCTGCCAGCCACCCTGCGGAAAGCCCCGCGCAGCCGTCCCGCGCCGAACAGCTGGGGGCCTTCCTGCGCCGCCGGCGGGAAAGTATCGAGCCGCAGCGGGTCGGCATTTCCCGCCTCGGCCGCCGGCGCACGCCGGGCCTGCGTCGCGAGGAGGTGGCGCAGCTCGCCGGGGTCGGCGTGACCTGGTACACCTGGCTGGAGCAGGGCCGCGCGGTACGCGCCTCGGAGCAGGTGATCGGCGCCATCGCCCGCGCCCTGCTGTGCAACGAGACGGAAACCCACCACCTGTTCAATCTCGCCGGGCTGGCCGCGCCGACCTCGGCGCGGCGGGCGGTCTGCGAGAAACCCTCGGCCGCCACCCAGGCCATCCTCGACGCCCTCGACCCGTTGCCGGCCATGGTGCAGAACGCCCGTTTCGACATCCGCGGCTACAACCGCGCCTATTGCCGGCTGGTGGGTATCGACCTGGCGGAGATCCCCGAGGAAGACCGCAACTGCATCTACCTGGCGCTGACCCATGCGCGCTGGCGCGCCTGCATGGCCAACCGCGAGGAGGCCTTGCCGCGGATGGTCGGCTTCTTCCGCGCGGCGATGGTCGAGCGCATGGGCGATCCGTTGTGGGAGCGGCAATTGCAGCGCTACCTGGACGTCTCGGCGGAGTTCCGCGAAATCTGGCTGCGCAACGAAGTGATGGGCATCGAGAACCAGCTCAAGCGCTTCCGCCATCCGGCCTGCGGCGAATTCGACCTGCAGCAGACCAACTGGTGGTCGGCGCCGAAGAACGGCGACCGCCTGCTGGTCTACGTGCCGCTCGACGACCACGCCCGCGACTGCCTGGGCCGGTTGTGAAGCGTTGCCATATCGCGTAGCCAGCGCCTGCGGGCATTACTGCAGATCCTCCGTCGGCACCGCTACCGGTGGCCGGGCATGTCCTGGCCGGCGAGCTGGGGATCAGCCTGGGCACCCTCTACCGCGACATCGTCACCCTGCAACGACAGGGCGCGTACATCGAGGGCGGCGCCGGGCTCGGCTACCTGCTGCGCCCAGGGTTCGAACTGCCACCGCTGATGTTTCCCTGGAGGAGGTCGAAGCCCTGGCGCCGGCGAGCGGGCTGCCCGGCGGCGGCGAACTGTGCTTCCAGGTGGACAGCGACGAGGAGGTCCGGCGCCTGCACCGGTTCTGGCGCGAAGAGGGTATGGAGATCGTCCAGGCGCCGCAGTCCATGGACTGCGGCTACACCTTTTGCGGCCTCGATCCGGACGGCCACCGCCTGCGGGTCTATCGCCTGGCGCTGTGGCGGCTCAGAGCCGGAAGTCCTCGGCGATCAGCTCGCCGAGGCGCTCCAGCGCCGGTGATCGGTCTCCCGGGGCGAAGGCCAGGCGAATGCGGTGGGCGGGCAGTTCGGCGAAGCCCTCCGCCGGCCCCAGCACGCGCATCGTCGTGCCGACCCGCGCACGGTCGATCACGCCGATCGCCAGGCCGCCTTCGATGGCCGCTTCCAGCGCCGCCGCGCCGGGACTGCTGACCACAGTGCGCCAGCGCCGGCCCGCCGCGCCGAGGGCTTCCAGCAGCGCCTGCCGATAGGGACAGCCATGGCCGTGCAGGGCCAACGGCAGCGGACGTTGCGGATCGATCCGCAGGCCGTGGCCGGCGACCCACACCGGCTGGGTGCCGCCGATCTCGCGGGAATGCCCGTCGTACGGGGTTTCGTCTTGCGCCTGCACCAGCAGGGCGAGATCCAGCTGGCCGCGCCGCAGGCGCCCGGCCAACCGTCCGCTGGCGTCGGTGAGCACTTCCAGCTCCAGTGCCGGCAGTTCCGCGCCGAGGCGCGGCAGGAGGCGAGCGAGCAGCTTGCCGGCGTACTCCTCGGAAATGCCGAAGCGCACTCGCAGCGGCTCTTCCCGTCTGCGCAACCCGGCGAGCACGCGGTCGTGGGTTTCCAGCAGCTCGGCGGTCTGGCGCTGGAAGCGCTGCCCCAGCGGGGTCAGCCGCACCGACTGGTTGTCGCGCTCGAACAACCGGCCGCCGGCCAGTTCCTCCAGACGCCGGACGTGGGTGCTCACCGCCGAGGGGCTGCGGTTGAGATGGCTGGCGGCGGCGAGGAAGCGGCCGAAGCGCAGGATGGCATGGAAGGTACGCAGCAGCTCGATGTCCAGGGTGGCGCTCATGGTTTCGATTTCCTGCATGACTGGTGCAGATAGTTTCGTTTGATGGTAGCGGCAGTGGGCGCCTAGCCTCGATTCGTACCTGACCGACGGAGCCGAGCGATGCGCGCGACCACCTCTACCCCGCGAGCGATGCCCGCGGCGACCCGCCTGCTGGCCGTGCAACTGGGCATGGTACTGGCCTGGAGCTCCGGCTTCGTCGGCTACCGCTATGCCATGGAGCAGGCGCCGGTGTTCCTCACCAGCTTCTGGCGCTTCGCCGCCTGCCTGGCGTTGCTGCTGCCCTTCGCCTGGGCCGGGCTGCGCCGGTTGTCGGCGCGCCAGTGGCGACGCCAGGCACTGATCGGGGCGCTGGCCTACGCGGGCTACATCGCGCCGATCGCCAAGGCCATCGAACTCGGCGTCTCGCCGGGCGTGGCGGCGCTGATGGCCGACCTGTTGCCGCTGCTGGTGGCCTTGCTGGCGCTGGTCCTGCCGGGGCAGCGAACGCGGCCGGGGCAGTGGCCGGGGATCGCCCTGGGCGTCGCCGGGGTGCTCTGGGTCGGGCATGCGGCGCTGGCGCTGGGGCGGGCACCGGGCTGGGCCTACGGCCTGCCGCTGCTGGGCATGCTGGCGCTGGCCCTGGCCACCCTGTTGCAGAAGCGCTGGGACGACGCGCCGGGATCGCTGGCCGCGGTGCTGTTCGTGCAGATCGGCGCCGCGCTGCCGGCCTTCGCCGGCCTGGCGCTGGCGGAGGGTAGCCTGCGGCCGCCGCTGTCCGGAGAGTTCCTGTTCGGGCTCGCCTGGCTGGTGCTGCTGCCCACCTTCGGCGGCTACGGCCTGTACTGGCTGGGTCTGCGCCATCTTTCCGCGCAGGGTGGCAGCGCGGCGCTGTACCTGAGTCCGGCGCTGACCCTGCTATGGGCGCACTGGATGTTCGCCGAGCCGCTGACACCCATGCTGCTGGGTGGCCTGCTGCTGTCGCTGGCCGGCCTCGGCTGGTTGTATCGCGCCGAGCGTCGCTAGCCTGCGTCGCCCTGCCAGCGGGCCAGGGTCTCCAGGCGCGCCGGGCTGAACGGCGGACGCGGCGCCGGAGGCGTCCAGCCGAACAGGAATTGCGCGGCGGCGCCGCATATCCGCCCCTGGCAGGCGCCCATGCCGCAACGGCTGTGCAGCTTGGCCTCGGTCCAGCCGGCATGCCCGGCCAGCGCGGCGAAGGGCACGTCTTCGCAACGGCAGACCAGGGTATTCGCCTCCGCCAGTTCGCGCAGTTCGGCACGCAGGGCGAAGTGTCGCGCCAGGGTGTCGGCGAAGCCCTGCCAGCGTCGCCGTAGAGGCCACAGGCGGCGGGCCGCGTCGCGCTCGTCGACGGCAGCATGGCCGGCGATGGCGCCTTCCGCCAGGGCCAGTTCGCTGCCGCCGAAGCCGGTGCATTCGCCGGCGGCGTAGTGGTCGGGCAGGCTGCCGGCCTGCCATTCGTCGACGGCGAGCGCCTGGCCGTCGAGGCGATAGCCCAGGGCCTGGCCGAGTTGCACGTTGGGCACCAGGCCGAAGCCGCAGGCCAGGCGTTCGCAGGCGAGTTCGCGGACCCGGCCGCCTTCGCGCAGGCGCACGGCTTCCAGGCGTTCCTCGCCGAGGGCGGCCAGCACGTAGCTGTCGGCGCGGTAGCTGCGCGCGAACAGGCGGGCGGCCTGCCACAGCTTGCCGGGCCAGCGCGGCAGGTGCGCGGCGAAGGCGGCCAGGGTACTCGCCGGGGCCTGCTCGGCGATACGCAGCAGGCGCGCCCCGCACTGGCTGGCGCTGGCGGCGCTGGCCAGCAGCAGCGGGCCGGAGCCGGCCACCACCAGGCGCTGGCCGGCCAGCGGCAGGCCGCCCTTGGCCAGCGCCTGCAGGCCGCCGGCGCCGGTGACGCCGGGTAGCGTCCAGCCGGGAAACGGCAGCAGCAGCTCGCGGGCGCCGGTACAGAGGACCAGGCGTCGGTAGCCGACCTGCCAGCCGCGTTGCGGGTCTTCCAGCAACAGGCGCCTGCCGGGACCGCAGGCGACCACCCGGGTCGCCGCGAAGTGCTCGACGTTGACGTACCCGGCCAGGCGTCGGCGCATCTCACGGGCATGCGGCGGCAGGCTGGCGCGCGGGCCGTCACGCCAGATCTGTCCGCCGGCGGCCGGGTTGTCGTCGACCAGGGCGATGCGCGCGCCGCTCGGCGCGGCGGCCAGCGCAGCGGCCAGGCCGGCGGGGCCGGCGCCGACGATCAGCAGGTCGTAGTCGACGCTCATGCCCGGGTCTCCACGCGCATGCCGGCTTGGCAGAGGGTCTGGCAGGCCAGGCGTCGCCGGCCGTCGATCAATACCCGGCATTCCTGGCATGCGCCCATGCCGCAGAACGGCGCGCGCCGCCCGCCGTTGACGGAACGGCGGCTGCCGCCGTCGCCGCCGAGGGCCAGCGCGGCGGCCACGCTGGTGCCCTCGGCGACTCGCAGCGGACGCTGGTCGATGAGCAATTCGATCATGGACGAAGCCCCCCGGGGCTGGAGAGGAAGCGTTGCGGCAGGTAGGGCGCGGGATCCAGCGGCGGCGCGTCGCCGCACAGCTGGGCGGCGAGCAGGCGCGCGCTGCCGGGCGCGGTGGTCACGCCCAGGCCCTCATGGCCGACCGCCAGCCACAGGCCCGGCTGCGCCGGGTGCTCGCCGAGCAGCGGCAGGCCGTCCGGAGTGGCGGCGCGGAAGCCGGTCCAGGCACGGATCGCATTGAGGCCGGCGAGCCCCGGCAGGTAGTCCAGGGCACGCCGCAGCATGCGCGCCAGCACCGGGCCTTCCACCTGCGGATCGAGCGTGTCGAACTGCCGCGAGGAGCCGAGGAACACCTGGCCGGTGGGGCGCGGCTGGGCGTTGAAGGCTACCGAGGTACCGCTGCTGGCGTGGGCGCTGCTGACATAGCCGAGTTCCACCAGTTGATGGCGGAGGGAGCCGGGATAGCGGTCGGTGATCAGCAGGTGGCCTTTCTTCGGGCGGATCGGCAGCTCCGCGCACAGCTCTCCGGCGTGGATGCCGTTGGCCAGTACCAGCGCCTCGGCGCTCAGCCAGCGGCCGTCGGCCAGGCGCAGGCGGCTGCCGTCCACTTCGCTGACCTCGGCGTGCAACCGGCGCAGGCGCGGGCCGGCTCGTTCGAGCAGCCAGCGCGCCGCGTTGGGCGCGTAGAGGATGCCGTCGCCCGGCACCTTCAGGGCGCCAGCGAGGCCTGGCCGCAAGGTCGGTTCCACGGCTTGCAGGCGCGCGGCGTCGAGCATCTCGCAGGCGACGCCGGCGGCTAGCAGGGCCTGGCGCTTGCGCTCGGCCTCGGCGAGTTCGGCGCCGTCGGCGGCCAGCCACAGGGTGCCGCAGCCGCGATAGGCGCAATCCTCCGGCATTTCCGCCGCCCAGGCGCGCCAGGCCTGGATCGAGTGGTCGCTGAGGGCCAGCTCGGCCGGGTTGTCGTCCATCGCCACCAGGTGGCCCATGCCTGCCGCGGTGGCGCCGCCGCGCTGGCAGTCGACCACCAGCACGTCGAGACCGCGGCGCGCCAGCTCCTCGGCGCAGGCGGCGCCGACGATGCCGGCGCCGACCACGATGGCCTCGGCGTTCACCGGCGGATGCCCCAGGCGAACGGATCGTCGTCTTCCAGCAGCAGGGTGGCTTCCGCGCTGACGTGGGCGCGGCCGCGGATGGTCGGCACGATGCGCCCGCCGGGCCGGCCGTCGAGCCATTCGTAACGCCCCTCGAACTGGCTGCCGATCACGCTCGCCTGGCGCCACGGCTGGCCGGGCAGCAGCTTGCCGTCGGCGGCCAGGCAGGCCAGCTTGGCGCTGGTGCCGGTGCCGCAGGGCGAGCGGTCGTAGGCCTGGCCGGGACAGAGCACGAAGTTGCGGCTGTCGGCGTGGGGATCGTCGGCGAACAGTTCGATGTGGTCGATGGCGCCGCCGTCCTCGCCGCGGATGTCCTGGTCTTCCAGCGCCTGCTGGACGGCGACGGCATAGGCGGTGAGGGCGTCGAGGTTGTCGCCGGCGATGCGCTGGGCGTGTCCGGCGACCAGGAAGAACCAGTTGCCGCCCCAGGCGATGTCGCCGACGACCCGGCCGATGCCGGGCACCTGGACGGCGACCGCGCGCCGGTAGCGGTAGGCCGGCACGTTGCGCACGCTGACCGAGCCGTCCTCGTGAAGGGTCGCCTCGACCTCGCCGACCGGCGTCTCGATGCGGTGCGCGCCGGGACCGATCCGCCCGAGGTGCGCCAGCGAGGCGACCAGGCCGATGGTGCCGTGGCCGCACATGCCGAGGTAGCCACTGTTGTTGAAGAAGATCACCCCGGCACAGGCTTTGGGGTCGACCGGCTCGCAGAGCAGGGCGCCGACCAGCACGTCGCTGCCGCGCGGCTCGAGGATGCAGGCGGTGCGCCAGGCGTCGTGGCGCTCGCCGAGCAGGCGCCGGCGCTCGGCCATGTCGCCGTGGCCGAGATCGGGAAAGCCGGCGATGACCAGGCGGGTGGGCTCGCCACCGGTATGCGAATCGATGATACGGATGCGTTGCATGGTGGCGGTCGCCTGTGCCGGGGGAATGCGACACAGGGTGGCGTTTCGGCGGGACGGGGCGCTTGAGGATTTTCGTTCAGGCGGATGACGAAAACGGCATAACCGGATGGTCCGTTCAGGTGCTGGCGGGGCGGTTCGGCAGGTGTTCGTAGAGGGTCCGGCAGACCCCGACGATATGCTCCTCGATCAGCGCCGCGGCCCGCTCGGCATCGCCGGCGCGGCAGGCGGCGACGATCTCGCGGTGTTCGCGGTCGGCGCGTTGCTTGCCTTCGGACAGGCTCATCTGCATGCGCAGGTAGCGCTCCAGCTTGTCGTGGATGGAGCGGATCAGGTTGACCAGGAACGGCCGCTGCGCCGGCTCGTAGAGACAGGCGTGCAGTTGCCAGTTGAGTTCGGCCCAGCGGCCGACGTTGTCCTCGCCGACGAAGTCGGCGCAGATCGCTTCGGCGCGGGCGAAGGTGGCCTCGTCCATGTTCGGCACCGCCAGGCGGATCGCCTGTGCCTCGAGCAGCACCCGCACTTCGAACATCTGCGCCAGTTCCGGTTCGGAAATGCGCGTCACCACCGCGCCCTTGTTGCGCTGGAACAGCACCAGGCCTTCTGCCTCCAGGCGCTTGAGGGCCTCGCGGACGGGAATCTTGCTGACGTTGAAGAGTTGCGCGATGTCGTCCTGGCGGATCGGTTCGTCCTCGGCGAAATGCCCGGCGATGATCGCTTCGCGCAGGTGTCTGGCGATGATCTCGGAGGCCGAGGGCGCGATGCCCAAGTTCGGCGCGTTAAGCAGGGAGAGAGGCAAGCGGGAACCTACGTGGCGAAGGGAAAGTGCTGGATATTGTATACGAAGGTTCGCGGGGGCTGCTGCCGGCTGACGTTTTCTCCGTGGGTGGCTTCGCCGGGGGACCAGGAGGGCCGATGAACATCTGTGTCCCTCATTCGTGTTGCGGGGTCGGCCTTTGACGTTATGCGCCTACGCAAGGGAGAAGCGGGTGCTGGGCGTGTTTCGCGCAGCGAAATGCCTTTCCGGAAAGTTCGCGGAGGGTCTGGACAATAAAACATTAGCTTGCTAATAATTCGTTCGCTCATGTGTTTCACGGCGTCCGCGATGGCCAAGCCTTCCTTCCTTTCCTCCGACCTGGTCCAGGTGCTGCTGTGGCCGCGCCTGCACGAACTGCAGTTCGCCGTGAAGGCCCTGCTGGCCGGCGGGTTGGCCCTGTACCTGGCCTTCAGCCTGGAACTGGAGCAGCCGCAATGGGCGCTGATGACCGTGTTCGTGGTCAGCCAGCCTTATAGCGGCATGGTCCTGGCCAAGGGCATGTTCCGCCTGATCGGCACCTGCGCCGGTGCGCTGGTGTCGATCGGCATGGTCGCGCTCTATGGCCAGGCGTCGCTGCCGTTCCTCCTGCTGATGGCGCTCTGGCTGGCGTTCTGCACCGCTGGCGCGTCGCTGCTGCACAACCATGCTTCCTACGGTTTCGTCCTGGCCGGTTACACCGCGGCGATCGTCGCCCTGCCGGCCAGCGCCGATCCGGCGACGGTGTTCGACCAGGCGGTGGCGCGCTGTTCGGAGATCGGCCTGGGGATCCTCTGCGCGGCGCTGGTGAGCATCCTGCTCTGGCCACGGCGCCTGGAGCAGCAACTGGCGACCCAGGGCAAGGCGGCCTGGGAGGCCGGCCTGCAGGCGGGCGCGGCGGAGCTGCGCGGCGCCAGCGAACGCGGCGAACTGCTCGCGGCGCTGGGGCGGATCGCCGCGGCGGATGCCCAGCGCGACCATGCCTGGTTCGAAGGCGCGCTGGGTCGCGCCCGTTCCCAGGCCCTGCGCGTGCTCGGCCTCGACCTGCTCGGCCTGCTGCGCGCGGCGCGCAAGGTGGCGCGCGAGCGGAGGCTGCTCGATCCGGCCAGCGCGCATGCGTTGCAGCCCTGGCTGGAGGAGGTGGAGACGCTGCTGCGCGAGGGCCGCCGGGGCGAGTTCGAGAGTTGCCGGCGGCGCCTGCACGCCGTGCTGGACCTCGCGCACGGGCAACTGCACCTGTGCCTGGTCTGCCTCGAACGCTTGCTGGCCGAGGCGGGGGAGGCCGGGCGCAGCGTCGAGGCGCTGGTCTATGGCGAACCCACGCGCCAGGCGCCGGGCGCCATCGCCTGGCATCGGGACATCGAGCGCGGCGTGCTGTTCGGCCTGCGCAGCGCCCTGGCGTTCCTCTGCGTGGCCGCCTTCTGGCTGGCCAGCGCCTGGCCGAGCGGGTTGGGCGCGGTGTCGATCACCGGGGTGGTGCTGAGTCTCTTCGCCAGCCGCGACAACCCGGCCCAGGCTGGCCTCAACTTCCTGCGCGGGATCCTCCTGTCGATCCCGCTGGCCGGTTTCGTCGCGCTGTTCTACCTGCCCGGCGTCGACGGCTTCCCGCTGCTCTGCCTGGGCCTGGGCGTGCCGCTGTTCTTCGCCGCGCTGTGCGTGAACCGGGCGAGCCTGGCCGGGATCGCCTCGCCGTTCTGCATCTTCTTCGTGAAGAACGTCGCGCCGAGCAACAGCATGAGCTACGACCTCGCGCACTTCCTCAACAACGCCCTGTCGACGGTGCTCGGCGTGGCCTTCGCCGTGCTGGTGTTCAACCTGGTCAGCCTGCGGCCGGGCGAGCGCCATTACCGGCGCATGCTGCAGGCGACCCTCGGCGACCTGGCGCGGCTCACCCTGCGTTCGCCGGCGCAGGCCGAGGCCTGGTTCGGCGGGCGCACCGCCGATCGCCTGATCCGCCTGGCACAGCGCTACGACCGTTTGCCGGAGGGGCGCCGCCAGCCCTGGTCGGACGGCCTGATGGGACTCGATTTCGGCGACGAGCTGCTCTATCTGCGGCAATGCCTGGAGCAGGTCCCGGCGCCGCTGGCCGAGGCCCGCGACCGCTACCTGCGGCGCCTGCGCCTGGCGCTGCTGCGCGACGGCCCGCGGGCCGACCGCGAGCATGCCCTCGACCCGCCGACCGCGCGCCTGCTCAAGGCCCTGGCCGCCAGCCCGCTGGCCGGCAGCGAACGCGGCGAGCTGGCCGGCGCCGCGCTGGTGCAGTTGCAGGCCACCTGGCGACAGTGGTGCCGCAGCCATGCCCCGGCCGGGACGGCGCTGCGCGCGGACCCGCTCCCCGGAGCGGGGCGCTAGTTCTGCGGTGGCCGGCCACATTGACCGCGCAAGCCCCGAACCACTAAGCTGCGCGCCTTGCGACAGGTGCCCCGCAAGGGGTGAAACAGGGAAGCTGGTGCGTTCCGTCGGAACCAGGCCAGCGCTGCCCCCGCAACGGTAGGCGAATCAGACAGCCGCTTCATGACCACTGTGCTCCGGCATGGGAAGGCGCGGCTGGAAGCGTCCAGCGCTTCGCTCGCGAGCCCGGAGACCGGCCTGACGCACCCACGGCATCGCGGAGGGCGCTGTCGGACGTCTCCTGCCGTCGCTTCGTCCTCCGTCTGCCTCAACCCAGGTCGCGCGGGTGAGAGCGACGGAGCAGCGCAGAGCATGAACAGAGTTTTCCTGACCCCGGCAGCCGTGGCGCTGTGCGGCGCGTCTTCCCTGAGCCTGGCCGAGCCGGTCAGCCTCGACGACCAGGTGGTGACCGCCACCCGTACCGCCCGGACCGCCGCCCAGAGCCTGGCGGCGGTGAGCGTCATCGACCGCGCCGAGATCGAGCGCAGCCAGGCGCGCAGCGTGCCGGAGCTGTTGCGCCAGGTACCCGGCGTGTCGCTGGCGAACAACGGCGGTTTCGGCAAGAACACCACGCTGTTCCTGCGCGGCACCGAGTCCGACCATGTGCTGGTGCTGATCGACGGCATCAAGGTCGGCTCGGCCAGCGCCGGCCTCACCGCGTTCCAGGATTTGCCGGTGGAGCTGATCGAGCGCATCGAGGTGGTGCGCGGGCCGCGTTCCAGCCTGTACGGCTCGGAGGCCATCGGCGGGGTGATCCAGATCTTCACCCGGCGCGGCGACGGGCAGGGCGCCAAGCCGTTCTTCTCCGCCGGCTACGGCACCCATCACACCCTGGAGGGCAGCGCCGGGGTCAGCGGCGGCGCTGGCAACGGCTGGTACAGCCTCGGGGTGAGCAGCTTCGATACGGCGGGCATCAATACCAAGCGCGCCGGTACCGGGGGCGATGAGCCTGACCGCGACGGCTACCGCAACCTGTCCGGCAACCTGCGCGGCGGCTATCGCTTCGACAACGGCCTGGAGCTCGACGGTACCCTGCTCAGGGCCAAGTCGCACAACGACTATGACCAGGTCTTCGGCAATTCCGGTTTCAATGCCAACGCCGACGGCGAGCAGAACCTGGTTGGCGGCCGCGCCCGCTTCACTCCGCTCGATCCCTGGCTGGTGACCCTCCAGGCCGGGCGCAGCGAGGACAAGGCCGATGCCTATCAGGATGGCCGTTTCTACTCGCGTTTCGATACCCGTCGCGACAGCCTGTCCTGGCAGAACGACCTGACCCTGGCCGAAGGCCATGTGCTGACCCTCGGCTACGACTGGCAGAAGGACGAGATCGGCAGCAGCGAAGCCTTCAGCGTCGACTCGCGGCTGAACAAGGGCTGGTTCGCCCAGTACCTCGGCCAGCACGGCCGCCAGGACTGGCAACTGAGCCTGCGCCGCGACGACAACCAGCAGTTCGGCGTGCACGACACCGGCAGCGCCGCCTGGGGCTACGCGCTGAGCGACGCGCTGCGCTTCACCGTCAGCTACGGCACGGCGTTCAAGGCGCCGACCTTCAACGAACTCTACCTCCCCGACTACGGCAATCCCGACCTGGACGCCGAGACTTCGCGCAGCCTGGAGGTCGGCCTCAGCGGTACGCACGACTGGGGGCACTGGGCGGTGAATGCCTATCGTACGGACATCGACTCGCTGATCACCTATACAACCCGTCAGGGGCTTTATGTGCCGTTCAACATCGACGAAGCGCGCATCCGCGGCGTCGAACTGGTCCTCGGCAGTCAGTGGCTGGGCTGGGACTGGAACGCCAACGCGACCTTCCTCGACCCGCAAAACCGTTCCGGCGGCGTCAACGACGGCAACGAGCTGCCGCGCCGGGCGCGGCGGATGTTCAACCTGGAGCTGGACCGGCGCTTCGAGCGTCTTTCGCTGGGCGCCAGCGTGCATGCCGAAGGCCGACGCTATGATGATCCGACCAACAAGGTGCGCCTGGGCGGCTACGCCACCCTCGACCTGCGCAGCGAGTACCGGCTGAACGACGAATGGCGCCTGCAGGGCCGGATCGCCAACCTGTTCGGTGCCGACTACGAAACCGCCTATGGCTACAACCAGCCCGGCCAGGCGGTCTATCTCAGCGTGCGCTACCAGGCCCTGTGAGGCCCGGTATTTCGAATCAACGAGGCGGCGGGCGAGATCCCGTTGCCGCAAGGAGTGATCGACGATGAACGAATCCCCCGAGAAGGACCAGCGCCACCGCGAGCGGATGGAGCGCAAGAAGGCCGTGGTCGACGAGAAGATCGCCCAGGCCCGCGACGAACGCGGCGTGCTCCTGGTGCATAGCGGCAACGGCAAGGGCAAGAGCAGCTCGGCCTTCGGCATGGTCGCGCGGGCCCTGGGCCATGGCATGAAGGTCGGGGTGGTGCAGTTCATCAAGGGCGCCGCCACCACCGGCGAGGAGGCCTTCTTCCGACGCTTCCCCGAGGAAGTCAGCTACCACGTGATGGGCGAGGGTTTCACCTGGGAGACCCAGGACCGCCAGCGCGACATCGCCAAGGCCGAGGAAGCCTGGAAGGTCGCCGCGCAACTGCTGGCCGACCCGGCCATCGGCCTGGTGGTGCTGGACGAACTGAACATCGCCCTCAAGCACGGCTACCTGGCGCTGGACAGGGTCCTGGCCGACATCCAGGCGCGCCCGGCCATGCAGCATGTGGTGGTGACCGGGCGCGGCGCGCAGCCGGGGATGATCGAGGCCGCCGACACGGTGACCGAGATGGGCCTGGTCAAGCACGCGTTCAAGGCCGGGATCAAGGCGCAGAAGGGCGTGGAATTCTGATGCCGGCGTCGTGCGCGGGGGCGTTCCATCCATGACCCAGGTACGCTGTCCGGCCCTGCTGGTCGCCGCTCCGGCCTCCGGCCAGGGCAAGACCACCGTCACCGCCGCCCTGGCCCGCCTGCATGCGCGCCAAGGGCGGCGGGTGCGGGTGTTCAAGTGCGGGCCGGACTTCCTCGACCCGATGATCCTCGCCCGCGCCTCCGGTGCGCCGGTCTACCAGCTCGACCTGTGGATGGTCGGCGAGGCCGAAGCGCGACGCCTGCTGGCCCAGGCCGCCGGCGAGGCCGAGCTGATCCTCATCGAAGGGGTGATGGGCCTTTTCGATGGCAACCCCTCGGCGGCCGACCTGGCGCGACGCTTCGACGTGCCGGTGCTGGGGGTGATCAACGGCGCGGCGATGGCCCAGACCTTCGGTGCGCTGGCCTACGGCCTGGCGCATTTCCAGCCGGACCTGCCGTTCTCCGGGGTGCTCGGCAACCGCATCGGCAGCCAGCGCCACAGCGACATCCTGCGCGATTGCCTGCCGCCCGGCATGCGCTGGTTCGGCGGTCTGCCGCGCTCGGCCGAATTCGAACTGCCGAGCCGCCACCTGGGCCTGGTCCAGGCCGAGGAACTGGCCGATCTCGATGCGCGCCTGGACGCCGCCTCCGACGCCTTGCGGGCCAGCGCCGAGACCGACCTGCCGGAACCGGTGACCTTCGAGGTGCCCGCCCCCGCGACGCTGCAACGCAGCCTGGAGGGCGTGCGCATCGGTGTGGCCCGCGACGCCTCGTTCGCCTTCCTCTACCAGGCCAATCTCGACCTGCTGCGCGAGCTCGGCGCCGAACTGCTGTTCTTCTCGCCGCTGCAGGACCAGGCGCTGCCCGCCGTGGACAGCCTGTACCTGCCAGGTGGCTATCCCGAACTGCACCTGGGGCGCCTGCAGGACAATCGCGCCATGGCCGAGGCGATCCGTGCCCACCATGCGGCCGGCAAACCGCTGCTGGCCGAGTGCGGCGGCATGCTCTACCTGCTCGACTGCCTGGAAGACGCCGACGGCGAGCGCGGCGAACTGCTCGGCCTGCTGCCGGGCCGGGCGCGCCTGCAGAAGCGCCTGACCGCGCTGGCCCTGCAGGAGGTCGAGCTGCCGGAAGGGCGCCTGCGTGGGCATACCTTCCATCACTCGACCCTCGACTGCGCCGTCGAGCCCCTGGCCCGTGGCGTCTGCCCGAACGGCCGGAGCACGGCGGAGGCGGTGTACCGCCTGGGCCGGCTGACGGCTTCCTATATCCATTTCTACCTGCCTTCCAACCCGCAGGCCGCCGCCGCGTTGCTGGCGCCTGCGCGAGACGCCGACTGACATGTCCGATTCTCCCCACGCCTTCAGCGCCGCCGAGCGCGCCGCCGTCTACCGGGCCATCGCCGAGCGCCGCGACATGCGTCACTTCAGCGGCGGCGCCGTGGCGCCGGAGCTGCTCGCGCGGCTGCTGGAGGCCGCGCACCAGGCGCCCAGCGTCGGCCTGATGCAGCCCTGGCGCTTCATCCGCATCAGCGACCCGGCACTGCGCAGGGCCATCCACGGGCTGGTCGAGGAGGAGCGCGGGCGCACCGCCGAGGCGCTGGGCGAGCGTTCCGATGAATTCATGCGGCTCAAGGTCGAAGGGGTGCTGGATTGTGCCGAGCTGCTGGTCGCCGCGCTGATGGATGACCGCGAGCGTCATGTGTTCGGCCGTCGGACCCTGCCGCAGATGGACCTGGCGTCGCTCGCCTGCGCGATCCAGAACCTCTGGCTGGCCAGTCGCGCCGAGGGCCTGGGGATGGGCTGGGTGTCGCTGTTCGAACCGGCCGCGCTGGGCGAACTGCTCGGCCTGCCGCCCGGCAGCGAAGCGGTGGCGGTGCTCTGCCTGGGCCCGGTGGCGGAGTTCTACCCGGCGCCGATGCTGGCGCTGGAGGGCTGGAGCGAACCGCGTCCGCTGGCCGAGCTGGTCTACCAGAACCGCTGGGGCGAGCGAGCATGAGCGCACTGCTGGGTATCCTCGGCGTGGCGCTGGATGCGCGCTTCGGCGAGCCGCAGGGCTGGCACCCGCTGGTCGCCTTCGGCCGCCTGGCCGATCGCCTGGAGCGCCGTTTCAACCGCTCGCGCCTGGCCGGCGAGGGCGACCCCGGGGTCGGCTGGCGCAGCCACGGGGTGAGCGCCTGGGTCCTCGCGGTGCTGCCACTGACCCTGCTGGCCTGGGCGCTCGCTGAAATTCCCTACCTCGGCTGGCTGGTCCAGGCCCTGGCGCTGTACGCCGCGCTCGGCCTGCGCAGCCTCGGCGAGCACGCCGAACCGGTGGCGCTGGCCTTGCGCGCCGGCGACCTGGACGAGGCGCGGCGACGTGTCGGCTACATGGTCAGCCGCGATACCCGCGAACTGGACCAGGCCGGGGTCGCCCGGGCGGCCACCGAATCGGTGCTGGAGAACGGCAGCGACGCGGTCTACGCCGCGCTGTTCTGGTTCGCCGTGGCCGGCGCGCCGGGGGTGGTGCTGTATCGCCTGAGCAATACCCTGGATGCCATGTGGGGCTACCGCAACGCACGCTTCGAGCGCTTCGGCTGGGCCGCGGCGAAGATCGACGACATCCTCAACTACCTGCCGGCGCGCCTGGTGGCGCTGACCTACGCGCTGCTCGGCGGCACCCGCCAGGCCCTGCGCTGCTGGCGCGAGCAGGCGCCGCAATGGGACAGCCCCAACGCCGGCCCGGTGATGGCCGCCGGCGCCGGTGCGCTGGGCGTGTCCCTGGGCGGCGCGGCGATCTACCACGGCGAGCTGCACCAGCGGCCGCTCCTCGGCAGCGGCCCGCAGCCGCAGGGCCGCGACATCTATCGGGCGCTGGCGCTGGTACGCCAGGGCGTACTGCTCTGGCTGCTGGTGCTGGCCGGACTCTGGGCCATGGGGTGGCTGCATGCTTGAACACGGAGGGCGGTTGCGCGCGGCGGCGCGCCGCTACGACATTCCGCTGGCGGACTGGCTGGACCTGTCCACCGGTATCGCGCCCTGGCCGTTTCCGCTGCCGGCGATCCCCGAGCAGGCCTGGACCCGCCTGCCGGAGAGCGACGACGGCCTGGAAGCCGCCGCCTGCCTCTACTACGGCGCCGAACAGGTAGTGCCGCTGGCCGGCAGCCAGGCGGCGATCCAGGCCCTGCCACGGCTGCGGCGGGGCGGGCGGGTCGGCGTCCTGTCGCCGTGCTACGCCGAGCACGCCCACGCCTGGCGCCAGGCCGGACACCTGGTACGGGAGATCGGCGAGGCCGAGGTCGAGCCCTATCTCGACAGCCTCGACGTGCTGCTGGTGGTCAATCCGAACAACCCCACCGGGCGGGTCTTCGAGCCCGCCGAGCTGCTGGCCTGGCATGCCCGCCTGCAACGTCGCGGCGGCTGGCTGCTGGTCGACGAGGCGTTCATGGACTGCACCCCGCAGTCGAGCCTGGCGGCCTGCAGCAATCGGCCCGGACTGATCGTGCTGCGCTCGTTCGGCAAGTTCTTCGGCCTGGCCGGCGCGCGGCTCGGCTTCGCCCTCGGCGAGCGGCCGCTGTTGCAGGCGCTGGCCGAGCAGCTCGGTCCGTGGACGGTCAATGGCCCGGTGCGCCATGTGGCCCAGAGCGCCTTGCGCGACCGCCAGCAACAGCGCCAGCAGCGCGAGCGCCTGCTGGCCGCCAGCCAGCGCCTGGAGGAACTGCTGCGCCGCCACGGCTGGCCGCCGGCGGGCGGCAACGCGTTGTTCCAGCGCCTGGTCGATCCACGTTGCGCGGCGTTGCACGACCACCTGGCGCGGCGCGGCATCCTCACCCGCCAGTTCGAGCAGCCGGCCAGCCTGCGCCTCGGCCTGCCCGCCGACGAGGCCGCCTGGGCCCGGCTCGATGCCGCGCTGCTCGGCTTCAAGGAGCCTGCTCATGAGTGATCGCGGACGGACCCTGATGGTCCAGGGCACCACCTCGGACGCCGGCAAGAGCACCCTGGTGACCGCGCTGTGCCGCTGGCTGGCCCGGCGCGGCGTCGCGGTGGCGCCGTTCAAGCCGCAGAACATGGCGCTGAACAGCGCGGTCACCGCCGACGGCGGCGAGATCGGCCGCGCCCAGGCGGTGCAGGCCCAGGCCTGCCGGCTGGCGCCGCACACCGACATGAACCCGGTGCTGCTCAAGCCGAACACCGACATCGGCGCACAGGTGATCATCCATGGCCGCGCGGTGACCAGCATGGACGCCGCCGCCTACCACGACTACAAGCGCGTGGCGATGGAAGCGGTGCTGGCCTCCCATGCGCGTCTCGCCGCCGCCTACCGGGTGGTGATGGTGGAGGGTGCCGGCTCGCCGGCGGAGATCAACCTGCGCGCCAACGACATCGCCAACATGGGCTTCGCCGAAGCGGTGGATTGCCCGGTGATCCTGGTCGCCGATATCGACCGCGGCGGGGTCTTCGCCCACCTGGTCGGCACCCTGGAACTGCTCTCCGACTCGGAGCAGGAGCGGGTCAGGGGCTTCGTCATCAATCGCTTCCGCGGCGACATCGCCCTGCTGCAACCCGGCCTCGACTGGCTGGAGGCGCGCACCGGCAAGCCGGTGCTAGGCGTGCTGCCCTATGTCAGCGACCTGCACCTGGAGGCGGAGGACGCCATCGATACGCGCCAGGCGGCCAAGACCGGGCCGCGCCTGAAGGTGGTGGTGCCGGTGCTGCCGAGGATCAGCAACCACACCGATTTCGATCCGCTGCGTCTGCACCCCCAGGTCGAGTTGAGCTTCGTCGGCCCCGGCCAGGCACTGCCGCCGGCGGACCTGATCGTTCTGCCCGGCTCGAAGAGCGTGCGCGCCGACCTCGCGGCGCTGCGCGAGCGCGGCTGGGACGAGGCGATCCTCCGCCACCTGCGCTACGGCGGTCGCCTGCTGGGGATCTGCGGCGGCCTGCAGATGCTCGGCGAGCGCCTGCACGATCCGCTCGGCCTGGAAGGCGCGGCCGGCAGCAGCGCTGGCCTCGGCCTGCTGGCGCTGGAAACGACCCTGGAGGCGGACAAGCAATTGCGCAACGTACAGGGCCGCCTGAGCCTGGAGGACGTGCCGCTGTCGGGCTACGAGATCCATGCCGGGGTCACCCGTGGCGAGGCCCTGGCGCGGCCGGCGGTGGTGCTCGACGATGGCCGCGCGGATGGTGCCCGCAGCGTCGACGGGAACGTCATGGGCACCTACCTGCACGGCCTGTTCGAATCCACCGCGGCCTGTTCGGCGCTGCTGCGCTGGGCCGGCCTGCGCGAGGTCCGGGCGGTGGACTACCAGGCCTTGCGCGAACGCGACATCGAGCGGCTCGCCGACCTGGTCGAGCGCCACCTGGATACCGGGCGATTGCTCGCCCTCTGCGGAGAACCCCATGCGTGACCTGATCCTTGGCGGCGCCCGTTCCGGCAAGAGCCGCCTGGCCGAGCGCCTGGCCGCCGAGAGCGGGCTGGCGGTGAGCTACATCGCCACCGCCCAGGCCGGCGACGGCGAAATGGGCCGGCGCATCGCCGAGCACCGCGCGCGCCGCCCGGCCCACTGGCGAACCCTGGAAGAACCCCTGGCGCTGGCGGCGACGCTGCGCAGCGAGGCCGAGGCCGGACGCTGCCTGCTGGTCGACTGCCTGACCCTGTGGCTGACCAACCTGCTGCTCTGCGACGATCCCCAGCGTCTCGACGGCGAGCGCGAGGCGCTGCTGGAATGTCTCGGCGAGCTGCCGGGACGGATCATCCTGGTCAGTAACGAAACCGGGCTCGGCGTGGTGCCGCTGGGCGAACTCAGCCGGCGCTACGTCGACGAGGCCGGCTGGCTGCACCAGGCCATCGCCGAACGCTGCGAGCGGGTGACCTTCACCGTCGCCGGCCTGCCCATGCCGTTGAAAGGAGAACCGCTATGAGTCTGCAATGGTGGCGCGACGCCTGCCGCGAGGCGGACCCGCAGATGCGCCGGCGCGCGGCCGAACGCCAGGACCGGTTGACCAAGCCGCGCGGCTCGCTGGGTCGCCTGGAGCAGGTGGCGATCGACCTGGCGGCGTTGCAGGGTCGCGAGCGACCGAGCCTGGAGAGGCTCTGGGTGACGGTCTTCGCCGGCGACCACGGGGTGGTCGCCGAAGGCATCTCGGCCTATCCGCAGGCGGTCACCGGCGAGATGCTGCGCAACTTCGTCCGCGGCGGCGCGGCGATCAGCGTGCTGGCACGCGAACTCGGCGCCGGCCTGGAGGTGGTCGACCTGGGCACCGCCGTCCCCCTGGAACCCTTGCCCGGCGTGCGCCACCTGCGCCTGGCGGCGGGCACCGCGAACTTCGTCGAGGCCCCGGCGATGGGCGCCGAACAGTGCCTGCTGGCGCTCGAGGCCGGGCGCGAAAGCGTGCGCCGCGCCGAGCAGGCCGGCAGCCAGCTGTTCATCGGCGGCGAGATGGGCATCGGCAACACCACCGCGGCGGCGGCCATGGCCTGCGCGCTGCTGGATGCGCCGGCGAGCGCGCTGGTCGGGCCGGGAACCGGGCTGGACGCCAGCGGCGTGGCGCACAAGGCCGCGGTCATCGAGCGCGCCCTGGCCCTGCACGGCGCCCATCGCGACGATCCCTTCGAAGTCCTCCGTCGTCTCGGCGGCCTGGAGATCGCTGCGCTGGCCGGCGCCTACCTGGCCTGCGCGCAGAAGGGCGTGGTCGCCCTGGTCGACGGCTACATCTGCAGCGTCGCGGCGCTCTGCGCGGTGCGCCTGAACCCGGCCTGCCGCGACTGGCTGCTGTTCGCCCACAGCGGTGCCGAGCCGGGCCATCGCCATGTGCTCGAAGCCCTGGCGGCGCAACCGCTGCTCGACCTCGGCCTGCGCCTGGGCGAGGGCAGCGGTGCGGCGCTGGCGCTGCCGCTGCTGCGCCAGGCCTGCGCGCTGCACGCGGGGATGGCGACCTTCGCCGAAGCGGCGGTCTCGGACCGCCCGGCATGAGCCTGCGCCTGGACCTCCTGCGGCATGGCGAAACCGAGTCCGGCGGTGGTTTCCGCGGCAGCCTCGACGATGCCCTGACCGCGCGCGGCTGGGCGCAGATGCGCGCGGCGGTGGGCGGCGGACGCTGGGACCTGCTGGTCAGCTCGCCGCTGCAACGTTGCCGCGCCTTCGCCGAGGACCTGGCGGCGCGGCAAGGCATCGGGCTGGAGCTGGATGACGATCTGCGCGAACTGCATTTCGGCGATTGGGAGGGGCGCTCGGCGGCCAGCCTGATGGACGGCCACAGCGAGGCGCTCGGCCGCTTCTGGGCCGATCCCTACGCCTTCACCCCGCCGGGCGGCGAGCCGCTGTCCGGGTTCGAGGCGCGGGTGCTGGCCGCCCAGCGACGCCTGCGCCAGCGTCACGCCGGCCGCCGCGTGCTGCTGGTGACCCATGGCGGCGTCATGCGCCTGTTGCTCGCCCGCGCCCGGGGCCTGCCACGCGAGTGCCTGCTACAGGTGGAGGTCGCTCATGGCGCGCTGTTCGGCCTGCGCGCCGGAGAGGGCGACGATCGCTGGCACGAGTGCCGGGAAGGGGAATAGTCATGCGCGAAGCCTTGCGGTCACTGCTGGTCGCCTTGCAGTTCCTCACCCGCCTGCCGGTGCGCCTGTCGGCGATGCCGACGCCGGAGCAGTTCGGCCGCGCGGTGCTCTGCTATCCGCTGGTCGGCGTGCTGATCGGTGTCGTGCTGTATGGCGCGGCGCGGTCGCTCGACGGTACCCCGCCGCTGTTGCAGGCGGCCTTGCTGCTGAGCCTGTGGGTGGCGCTGAGCGGCGCGCTGCACCTGGACGGCCTGGCCGACATGGCGGACGCCTGGGTCGGCGGGCTGGGCGACCGCGAGCGGACCCTGGCGATCATGAAGGACCCGCGCAGCGGGCCGGTGGCGGTGGTGGTGCTGGTGCTGGTCCTGCTGCTGAAGTTCGGCGCCCTGGCGGCGCTGCTCGGCGAGGGGCGACCCGGCCTGCTGTTGCTGGCTCCGTGGCTGGCGCGCAGCAGCCTGCCGCTGCTGTTCCTGACCACCCCCTACGCGCGTCCCGGCGGGCTCGGCCAGGCCATCGCCGAGCACCTGCCGGCGCGCAGCCTGCCGTGGGTGCTCGGCGTGAGTTTCGGCCTGGCCCTGGCGTTCGGCCTGGCCGGTCTGCTGGCGCTGCTGGTGACGCTGATGCTCTTCGCCTGGCTGCGCAGCCGTTTCCTCGCGCGCCTCGGCGGCACCACCGGGGACACCGCCGGCGCGCTGGTCGAACTTACCGAGTGCGCGGTGCTGGTGGCGTTGGCGCTGTAGCGCGCGCTTGGCGGAGGACTGCCACGGCGCCGAGGAAGAGCAGCAAGGCGGCGGCCAGCAGCACCGCGACGAACGCCTGGTCGAAGGCCTGGCGGGCCAGGCCGGTCAGCCGCATGGCGGCGTCCGGCGCGAGGCCCTCGGCGACCATCAGGGCGTCGTCGAGGCTGTCGCGGACCCGTGCCGGCAGGTCGGGCGAGGGCAGCGCCAGGGAGATCCCGTAGACGAAACTCATCAGGCTGCCGAGCAGGGTCACGCCGATCACCCCGCCCAATTCGTAGGACACGTCCTCGATGGCGGCCGCCATTCCGGAACTGTGTTCGTCTACGTTGAGCATCACCGCAGTGGAGGCGGCGGTCATCGCGCCGCCGAAGCCGACGCCGAGCAACACCAGGCTGGCCAGTTGCGCTCCGGTGGCGGCCTGGTAGGACAAGGCCAGGCCGAGCAATCCGGCGCTGCCGAGCAGCAGGGAGGCGCACATCACCCGGTTCTCGCCCCAGCGCGGCACCAGCCAGCCGGCCAGCGGCCCGACCACCAGCGAGGCCAGCGGGATCGGCAGGACGAACAGACCGGCCTGCAGCGGCGTCAGGCCTTGCACCAGTTGCAGGTGCTGGCTGAACACCAGCTCCATGCCCACCAGCGCCATGGTCGCCACCAGGGCCACCGCGACGCCGCGGGCGAAGCGCCGGTTGCGGAACAGCGCGAAGTCGATCATCGGTGCGCGGGCACGGCGTTGCCGACGCACGAACAGGTACAGGCATGCCGCTCCGCCAAGGGCGGCGCCGGCGGCCAGCCAGAAGTCGGGGGCGCGGGTGCCGAGCGTCTTGATCGCGTAGACCAGCCCGACCAGGCCTAGCATCACCTGCAGCGAGCCGAGCGGGTCCCAGGGCTTGCGCGACTGGCCGCCGCAGGCGGGAATGGTCGGCACGGCCAGCAGCAGCGCGATGACCACCACCGGGACGTTGACGAGGAACACCGAGCCCCACCAGAAGAACTCCAGCAGCACTCCGCCGACCACCGGCCCCAGCGCCGCGCCGGCGGAGGCGACGGAGGCCCAGATACCGATGGCCAGGGCGCGTTCGCGTTCGTCCTGGAAGACATGGCGGACGATCGACAGGGTCGCCGGCATCATCAGTGCCGCGCCCACCGCCAACCCGGCGCGGGCGCCGATCAGCGCGCCGGCGTCGGGGGCGAAGGCGGCGCACAGCGAGGCCAGGCCGAACAGCGGCAGGCCAGCGAGGAACAGCCGCTTGTGGCCGAGGCGGTCGCTGAGTACCCCGGCGCCGGGCAGCAGGCCGGCGACCACCAGCGGGTAGGCGTTGACGATCCAGAGCTTCTCCGCCGCCGTCGCGCCGAGGTCGTGGGTCAGGCGCGGCAGGGCCGTGTAGAGCACGGTCATGTCGATGATGATGAGGAACAGGGCGCTGGAGACGATGGCCAGGACCAGCCAGCGGTTCTGCCGGAACATGGGATAACCTCTGTGGCGAACGGTTCTTCGCTCGCCGTGGATACCGGGAATTGCCTGCCACGGGCGGGCGTGTGAAAATATAAATACATACGTATGGATTTAAACTCAAGAGGTAGCCATGGGACGCCGACGGACGATCGACCGCGACCAGTTGCTGGATGCCGCCGAGGCGGTGATCGCCCGCGAGGGCGCGGCCGGCCTGACCATCGATGCGGTGGCGAAGGAAATGGGCATCACCAAGGGTGGCGTGCAGTACTGCTTCGGTACCAAGGACGCGCTGATCGATGCGATCTTCGAGCGCTGGGGCAAGGCCTACGAGGCGCTGTTCGAGGCGGTGGCGGGCGACGATCCAACGCCGCTGAGGCGGGTACGGGCGCACACCGAGGCGACCCAGCGCTCGGACGAACTGTCCAGCAGCAAGGCGGCGGCGCTGATGGCGGCGCTGATCCAGACGCCCGAGCACCTGGAGGGCAGCAACGCGTGGTACCGCAGTCGCCTGGAGGGGCTGGACCTGGCCAGTGCCGAGGGACGCCGCGCGCGCCTGGCGTTCCTGGCGGCGGAAGGTGCCTTCATGCTGCGCTACTTCCGCCTGATGGACATCGCCCAGGAAGAATGGGACTCGATGCTCGACGACGTCCAGGCGTTGCTGCTCGGGGCGACGACAACGCCCGGGGGTGGTTGAGATCGGCGGGGCGCATCAGTCGAAGGCGAAATGCTCGCTCTTCAGGTCCATGATCGAGCCGACCGGTTTCGCCATCGCCGCCGCGTGGCCTTTGGCGCGCGGCAGCAGACGCGCGAAGTAGAAGTCGCTGGTGGCGATCTTGGCCTTGTAGAAGTCCGCCGATTCGCTGCCGCCCAGGCGCAGTCGGCGGCGCGCCGCGGCTTCCTGCAGGGCCCAGGAATAGGCCAGGGTGGCGTAGCCGGAGAACATCAGGTAGTCGTGGCTGGCGGTGCCCACCAGGTCGCGCTGCTTGCGCGCGGTCAGGGCGATGCGCAGGGTCAGCAGGTTCCACTGGGCGCAGAGCTTGAGCAGCACCAGGGCGCGGCTGCGCATCCGCGGTTCGTTCTTCAGCAGGTCGATGGCGAACTGCGCCACGACCCTGGTGAAGTCGCGCACGGCCTTGCCCTGGGTCATCAGCAGGACCTTGCGGCCGAGCAGGTCGAGGGCCTGGATGCCGGTGGTGCCTTCGTAGAGGGTGGCGATCCGCGCGTCGCGGACGATCTGCTCCATGCCATGTTCGCGGATATAGCCATGGCCGCCGAACACCTGCATGCCGAGGTTGGCGCTCTCCAGGCCGAGTTCGGTCAGGCAGCCCTTGAGGATCGGCGTGAGGAAGCCGAGCTTGTCGTCCCAGCGGGCGTATTCGGCGTCGTCGCTGGTGAGGATGCCCTGGATCATCCGGTCGGCGTACTGGGTCGCCAGGTAGACCAGGGCGCGGCCGCCCTCGGCGATGGCCTTCTGGGTCAGCAGCATGCGCCGCACGTCGCCGTGGTGCATGAGGCTGTCGGCGACCTGCCCGGGTTCCTTGGTCCCGGAGAGCGCGCGCATCGAGCGGCGCTCGCGGGCGTAGGCGAGGGCGCCCTGGTAGGCCAGCTCGGCGGTGGCCACGCCCTGGATGGCGGTGCCGATGCGGGCGCTGTTCATGAAGGTGAACATGCATTCCAGGCCCTTGTTCGGCGGACCGATGAGGAAGCCGGTGGCGTCGTCGAAGTTCATCACGCAGGTGGCCGAGGCCTTGATCCCCATCTTCTTCTCCAGCGCGCCGCAACTCACGCCGTTGCGCGGGCCGAGGGAGCCACCTGCGCCGGGGAGGAACTTCGGCACGATGAACAGGGAGATGCCGCGGGTGCCCTTCGGCGCGTCCGGCAGGCGGGCGAGGACGATGTGCACGATGTTCTCGGTCAGGTCGTGTTCGCCGGAGGAGATGAAGATCTTCGTCCCGCTGATCGCGTAGCTGCCGTCGGGATTGGCCTCGGCGCGGGTCTTCACCTGGCCGAGGTCGGTGCCGCACTGCGGCTCGGTGAGGCACATGGTGCCGCCCCAGCGACCTTCGGTGAGCGGCGTCAGGTAGGTCTGCTTCTGCTCCTCGGTGCCATGTTGCATCAGGGTGTTCATCGCGCCGAGGGAGAGGCCGGGATACATGGAGAACGGCCAGTTGGCGGTGCCCATCATCTCCTGCTTGAGCGCGCCGAGGCTCATCGGCAGGCCCTGGCCGCCGTACTCCACCGGGTGCGAGAGACCCTGCCAGCCGCCGGCGACATAGGCCTCGTAGGCTTCCTTGTAGCCCCTGGGCGTGCGTACCTCGCCGTTCTCCAGGTGGCAGCCTTCCTCGTCGCCGCTGTGGTAGAGCGGCGCGATGACTTCCTCGCAGAGCTTCGCGCACTCGCCGAGGATCGCGTCGACCATGTCCGGCGTGGCCTCGGCGCCGTTGACCAGGTCGCGGTAGTGGGCGGGGAAATCGAAGACCTCGTTGAGCAGGAAGCGCGTGTCGCGCAGCGGGGCTTTGTAAACGGGCATGGCTACCTCGGCGATGGATGGAAGGGCGGCGGGTGGTCCCGCTTGCCGCTGACAGCGCGAGTTATAGGCCAGCGCCCGGCGTCCGGCCTTGGCAGGGGCAACAGGCGGCGCTGGCAGTTCGGACAATCCGCTTGACCGCCGGAAGGTGCGGGTATATACACGCATCCATGCTACCGACCCAATGCCTCTGTACCAAACTGCGTCGCGCCGCCCGCAGCGTTTCCCGCTTCTACGACGAGGCGCTGGCCGATACCGGCCTCAAGGTGGCGCAGTTTTCCCTGCTACGGCACCTGCAGCGCCTGGACCGGCCGAGCATTTCCGAACTCGCCGAAGCCATGGGGCTCGACCGCAGCACCCTCGGCCGCAACCTGCGGGTGCTGGAAGGCGACGGCCTGCTGCGCCTGACCGGCGGCGAGGACCAGCGCAACCGCCTGGTCGAGCTGATGCCCGCCGGGCAGGCCGCCCTGGAGCGCGGCCTGCCGGCCTGGGAAGAAGCGCAGCGGCGTCTCGCCGGGCGCCTTGGCGAGGAGCGCAGCGGCGCCTTGGCGGCGTTGCTGGTGGAACTGGAGCGACTGGACTGACAACCGACGAAGCCTCTCGCCGAGGCGCTTCGTTCACGACAAAGCGGGTATATACCCGTAGATGGAGCGACCCATGCCGCGTGCCGCCTTCTGGATCCTGCTGTCCGGAGCCCTGATTCTCGCCCTGTCCCTCGGCGTTCGACATGGCTTCGGCCTGTTCCTCGCGCCGATGAGCGCCGACTTCGGCTGGGGCCGCGAAGTCTTCGCCTTCGCCATCGCCTTGCAGAACCTGGTCTGGGGCCTGGCCCAGCCGTTCACCGGGGCGCTCGCCGACCGCTACGGCGCGGCGCGGGCGGTGCTGGTGGGGGGCCTGCTGTACGCCCTCGGCCTGGTCCTGATGGGGCTCTCGCAGTCGGCCACCGGGCTGTCGCTGAGCGCCGGCCTGCTGGTCGGCCTGGGCCTTTCCGGCACCTCCTTCTCGGTGATCCTCGGTGCCGTCGGCCGCGCCGTGCCGGCGGAGCAGCGCAGCATGGCGATGGGCATCTCCAGCGCCGCCGGTTCCTTCGGCCAGTTCGCCATGCTGCCCGGCACCCTCGGCCTGATCGGCTGGCTCGGCTGGGCCTCGGCGCTGCTCGCCCTGGGCCTGCTGGTGGCGCTGATCGTGCCGCTGGCCGGGCTGATGAAGGATCGCCCGCTGCCGCCCGAGGGGCACGAGCAGCGCCTCGGCGAAGCGCTGCGCGAGGCCTGCTCGCACTCCGGGTTCTGGCTGCTGGCGCTGGGCTTTTTCGTCTGCGGCTTCCAAGTGGTGTTCATCGGCGTGCACCTGCCGGCCTACCTGGTCGACCAGCACCTGCCGGCGCAGGTCGGCACCACGGTGCTGGCGCTGGTCGGGCTGTTCAACGTGTTCGGCACCTACTTCGCCGGCTGGCTCGGCGGGCGCTGGTCGAAGCCGCGCCTGCTGACCGCGCTGTACCTGGTGCGCGGGGCGGTGATCGGGCTGTTCCTCTGGCTGCCGCTGAGCGTCTACAGCGCCTATGCCTTCGGCGTGGCCATGGGGCTGCTGTGGTTGTCCACGGTGCCCCTGACCAACGGCACCGTGGCGACCCTGTTCGGCGTGCGCAACCTGTCGATGCTCGGCGGCATCGTGTTCCTCTTCCACCAGCTCGGCGCCTTCCTCGGCGGCTGGCTGGGCGGGTTGGTCTACGACCGCACCGGCAGCTACGACCTGGTCTGGCAACTGTCGATCCTGCTCAGCCTGCTCGCCGCGCTGCTCAACTGGCCGGTGCGCGAGCGCCCGGTGGCGCGCCTGCAGGCGGCCGGAGGCGCGACATGAAGCTGGCCTGGCTGCTCGCCGCCGGAGCGCTGCTGGGACTGGCCTGGTGGGGCTGGCAGCGTGGCGGAATGGCGCTGCTGGAGCTGGGCATGGGCGCATGCTGATAGGTGGCGATAGGCGCGGGGAAGGGTAAGCTGGGACATTCGTCGCCAAGGAGCCATTCCATGAAACCTCGCGTGCTGTTGTCCGTCCTGGCGCTCGCCGGGCTGCCGCTGAGCGGCTGGGCCGCCGATTGCCCGGAACTGCTGCAGGGCCAGCTGACCAAGCTGCGTTCCAAGGAAAGCATCGATCTCTGCCAGCGTTACGCCGGCAAGCCGCTGGTGGTGGTCAACACCGCCAGCCACTGCGGTTTCACCCCGCAGTTCAAGGGGCTGGAAGCGCTCTATCAGCGCTACAAGGGGCAGGGCCTGGAGGTGCTCGGGGTACCTTCCGACGACTTCAAGCAGGAAGCCGCGGATACCGCCGAGACCGCGAAGATCTGCTACGGCAACTACGGCGTGACCTTCGCCATGACCCAGCCGCAGCACGTGCGCGGTGACGAGGCGATTCCGCTGTTCCGCCAGTTGGCCGAGCAGAGCGGCCAGGCGCCGCGCTGGAACTTCTACAAGTACGTGGTGGATCGCCAGGGCAGGGTGGTCGCGCAGTTCTCCAGCAAGACCACCCCGGACGACCCGCAGCTCCAGGCCGCCATCGAGAAGGCCATCGCCAGCCAGCCCTGAGGGTCGGGCAGGCATGAAAAAGCCGGGCAAGGGCCCGGCTTCTTCGTTAGCGCGTGCGATCAGAAGCGATAGGTGACCTGGGCGGTCAGGCCATGCGCGCTGTTGTCGTACTTGGCACTGTAGGCCGGCTGGATGTCGATCGGGCCGATCGACTTGGCCGACTGGTTGACGCTGGCGGTGCTTTCCCACAGGTAGGCGTAGGCCACGTCGACGGTCAGGTCCTGGTTCGGCGACCAGCCCGCGCCCAGGGTGAAGACCTTGCGGTCGCCCACCGGGATGCGCACGTTGCGGTCTTCGTTGGTGGTCGGCGACGGCTCGTAGGCGAAGCCGGTACGCAGCACCCATTCCGGGGTGGCCTGGTAGGAAGTGCCCACCGAGAACGACCAGGTATCGCGCCACTTCAGGTCTTCGCTGAGGGTCTGGAAGTTTTGCCCGATCGGGCCGGCCGGCAGGCCGGAATTGCGCACGTCGAGGGTTTCCAGGCGGCTCCAGCGAGTCCACACGGCACCGACGTAGCCGGTCCACTTGTCGTCGAACTTGTGGGTGATGGAGGTATCCACCGATTCCGGCAGGGTGATGTCCAGCTTGGCGTCGTACTTGCCGTTCAGGCCGAGGAACGCCGGGGAGTTCTTCACCTCGGTATTGCCGCCCAGGTGGTACTTGACCTTGGAGTGGTAGGTCAGGCCCCAGGTGGTGTCGTCGGTCAGGTCGACCATCACGCCGACGTTGTAGCCGATCGCGGTGTCGTCGCCCTTGATGCTGATCTTGGTATCGCCGTTGCCGCCGTTCAGGGCGTTGGTGGCCAGGGTGTTCTTCAACTGGCCGTCGATGCGGTTGAAGGTCGGACCGAAGCCGACGGAAACCTTGTCGTTGATCTTCCAGGCGATGGTCGGCTGCACGGTGATCACCTGCACCTTGCTGTAGGAGCCGTGGGAGCTGCCCATGAAGCCGTTTTCGTAGTCGTTGATGATGCCGTAGGGCACGTAGATGCCCAGGCCGAAGGTGAAATCTTCGTTGATCGGCGTGGAGAAGTAGCCGAACGGTACGGCGGCCAGGGGCACGGAGTCACCCTTGTTGCTGCCCTGGGCGGTGCTGTGGGCCTGGCTGATGTCGTCCTTGGCCTTGACGATCGCCAGACCGCCGCTGACTTCGGTGCGTTTCAGCTTGGACAGGCCGGCCGGGTTGCCGTAGATGGTGCTGGCATCCAGGGCGGACGAGGCGCGGCCGGCGTAGGCGGTACCGGCGCCGCTGGCGCTCTGTTCGTTGATGGCGATGCCGTTGGCGAGGGTGTAGGTCGAGACAGCGCTAATGGTCAGTGCGAGAGAGGTTTTAAACCATATTGTTTTCATTGTTGGAGCAACTCCTGTGTATAACGGCGCGCAAACTACCAAGATTCCCAGACCGGCGCCAGTCTTCCGAAGTTCCGCAGGGTGCGGAACAGAGCGGTCGGCACCGGTGCCAGTGGAGCGAAGGTAGCGCAACCGTTCGTGTCTGTATGTAAAAAATTTTCTGACCGGTTGGTCTGTTTCGGACGTGGGGTTTCCCCATCAGACGCTCAGGCGACCCGGCTGAGGCTGCCGATGCAGCGTTGCCAGGCGTCGACGAAGTCATGCAGGCGCCCGTGCGGCTGGAACACCTGGCGCCAGACGCGGGCCTGGGCGAGGTGGTCGTGCGGGGCGGGAAGCGGCAGTTGCGCGGACTCCACCAGCAGCCAGGCGATGGCCGTGCTGTAGCGCAGGTTGACCGTCAGTTCCAGGTGCGGCGCGGCGAGGAAGGCGTGCTGGCTGGCCAGGCCACGGACCCGGCTGGCACGTTCCGGGTCATGCGCCAGATAGTGGTCCCAGAGCTGCCGGTGGCGTTCCTCGGCGATACGGTAGAGGCCATGGCCGCGACGGTCGTCGAGGGCGCTGCCCAGCGCCGACTGGCAGGCCGCCGCCCCCAGCAGCAGCGCTTCGGCGGCGGGGCTGTGGCAGGACAGGTAGTCCAGGGTCGGGCGTATGACGTGCTGGCACAGATCGTTGGCGGAAATACCCATGACGGCCTCGCGCAAAGTGGATCGGCGGGGCCGGGCAGTTTGGCAGCTTCTATATCCGATGACCCCGCCGATAGCGGACTTAGCCGCCTGACTTGAAGTGTAGTGAAACAAGTCAGCTGTAAAGGACTGTTTTTAAATTGTTTCCAGCTTTAGGCAGGCCCTGATATGCCTGTCGGCAATTAAACCGCCCGGTCCTTGTCGCGCTTGTGCAGGCCGCGAAGACATCAGGCGCTGCGCAGGCTGCGCCTCGTTGCCGGTCTGTCCGCGCCGTCCCACGTCTCCTGGGTGGGGCCACGGCGGAAAAACCGCCGGGTCTACGCCGCGGCGCGACTCGAGTTGCACCGCAAGAAGCGGGAGGAGGGGCGCCGCTTCGGCCTGTCCCGCAGCGAAGCGCCGCGGAAGGCGCTGCGGGTTCTGCGGAACGGTGCCCGGCGTGGCGTCAGCCGCATCCGGGCAAATGACCTCAGTCGCCGGTGGCGACCGGGCGCCGCGGGTCGGTGATCCATTCGCTCCACGAGCCGGCGTACAGGCGCGGCAATGGGAAGCCGGCGAGGCTCAGGGCGAACAGGTTGTGGCAGGCGGTGACGCCGGAGCCGCAGTAGGCGACCAGGTTTTCCGCCGAGCGGCCGCGCAGCAGCGCGGAAAAGCGCTGGTGCAGTTGCTCCGGCGGGAGGAAGCGGCCGTCGCTGCCGAGATTGTCGGTGAAGGCGGCGCATTGCGCGCCGGGAATGTGCCCGGCGACCGGATCGATGGGCTCCACCTCGCCACGGAAGCGCGGTTGCGCGCGGGCGTCGAGCAGCGCCAGTTCGGCGCGGCCGAGCCGCGCCTGCAGGGTGGCGGCGTCGATCAGCAGCGAATCGTCCGGCCGTCCCTGGAAGTCGCCGGGATGGACGCTGCTTTCGCCGTTGGTCAGGGGCAGCCCCGCGGCCTTCCAGGCCGCCAGGCCGCCGTCGAGCAGGTAGACCCCGGCGCGCTTGCCCAGCCAGTGCAGCAGCCACCAGGCGCGCGCGGCGAAGGCGCCGGGGCCGTCGTCGTAGAGCACCACCTGGCTGTCCTCGCGCAGGCCCCAGGCCTGCAGTTTGAGCGCCAGTCCGGCGGCGTCCGGCAACGGATGACGGCCGGTCACGCCCTTGTGCACCGGGCCGGAAAGGTCCCGTTCGAGATCGACGAAATGAGCGCCGGGAATATGGTTTTCCTGATAGGCGCGAGCGCCGTAGGCAGGATCCTCGAGGGCGAAGCGGCAATCGAGGAGCAGCAGGTCGGGTTCGTTGAGACGGGCGGCCAGTTGTTGCGCGGTCAGCAGTTGGGCGGACGACATCTCGGACTCCTTGGGTCGGAAAGCAATGCCAATGGCAGAGGCAGGGATCATGCCTCGCGAGCCTCGGCCCGTCACCCGGGCCGGTGGCGGGACGGAGGGCGGAAAGCGCTGAGGGCAGGCGAGGAAGATTCTTACGCGGTCATCAGCCTCGCCCGGCAGCGTGGCCTTTGTCTACCCGGGCAGAATCGGGACGTTCCGAGATGTTGCTCCATGATCCTTCCAGCTCGGGATGTTTGTCCGATTGGCTTGGCCCGGCGTTCGCGCCGGGCTTTTTTTGTCGCGACGCCGCTCAGGGAATCGCCAGGCGGCCGATCCGGTCGTTTTCCAGGCTGCCGAAATACAGGTAGTCACCCACCGGCTTGGCCGAGGTGATCATGCGCAGGTGGTGGCCACTGGTGTCGTGCAGGCTGCGCACGATCCTGCCCTTTTCGTCGATGGCGATGACCAGGCCGTAGGCGGTCGGCTTGGGCAGGAACATGCGCGGCAGCTTGGCCAGTTGCGCCTTCAGCCAGGGGTGGCGGTGGAGGAAGTCGGCGTCGGCCTTGCGCGGGGTCGGCAGGGCCACCCAGAAGGTGCCCTTGCGGTCGCCCTGGAGGTTGTCCGGCAGGCCGGGCAGGTTGTCGATGAACACGTCGTGCTGGCCGGCCTTCTCGCCTTTGAGCCAGTAGCGGGTGATGCGGTAGCGGTAGGTCTCGTTGACCAGCACGAAGTCCTCGTTGGCCGACAGCGCCACGCCGTTGGCGAAGTAGAGGTCCTCGAGCAGCACCTCGGTCTTGCCGGTGGCCGGGTCGTAGCGCAGCAGGCGACCGTGCGGTCGGGCCTCGAGCAGGTCGAGGATGTAGTCGGGCTGGTGGAACCTGCTGGAGGCGTCGCTGAAGTAGATGCGGCCGTCGCTGGCGATGTCGAGGTCGTCGGTGAAGGCGAACGGGACACCGTCGGCCTCGGTGGCCAGGGTCTCGACCTTGCCCTGCGGATCGACGCGCAGCAGGCCTTTCCAGGCGTCGGCGAGGATCAGGTTGCCGGCGGCGTCGAAGTCCATGCCCAGCGGACGGCCGCCGGTGTCGACGAAGGTCTCGACCTTGCCGCTGCCGTCCAGGCGCACCACGCGACCGTCGGCGAGGCCGGCATAGACCCGCCCCTGGCTGTCCACCGCGGTGTCCTCGGGGCCATCCACCTGGCCCTGGCCGAGCAGCTCGGCCTTCATCAGGGTGTCGTTGGGCTCGAGGACCCCGGTCATCGGCGGGGCGGCCGGTGCGTCCCAGGCGAGCGGGTCGATCGGGCTGGCTTTCAGCGCCAGGTACAACGCCGCGCCGGCCAGCAGGAGGACGATGATTCCGCTGAGCTTCTTCATGCAGTTCCCTTGTTCGGATTGTCGGACAAAGCGCGGAGTATGGACATTCGCCGCGTTCATCGGCAAGCGCGGTGCCGAGCGGAATGCTCGCCGGGCGCCGGGCTCTATATAATGCGCCGCACTTGACCAAGGAGATGTTCGTGACCGCGCCCGAAATCCAGTGGATCCGCGATGATGCCAGCCTGGCGCAGCAATGCCGGGAATGGCGCACACAGCCGTACCTCGCGCTCGATACCGAGTTCATGCGCGTCGATACCTTCTATCCCGCGGCCGGTCTGGTGCAGGTGGGCGATGGCCGGCGGGAGTGGCTGATCGACCCGTTGCTGGTCCGGGACTGGGGCCCCTTCGCCGAACTGCTCGAGGATCCGCGGGTGGTGAAGGTGCTGCACGCCTGCAGCGAAGACCTCGAGGTGTTCCTGCGCCTGACCGGCAGCCTGCCGGTGCCGTTGTTCGATACCCAGCTGGCTGCCGCCTACCTCGGCATGGCTCACTCGATGGGCTACTCGAAGCTGGTGAAGGAGGTACTGGATATCGACCTGCCCAAGGACGAGACACGCTCCGACTGGTTGCAACGGCCGCTCACCGAGATGCAGATGCGTTATGCCGCCGACGACGTCCAGCACCTCGCCCAGGTCTACCTGGCCCTGGACGCGCGGCTGAGCGAGGAGAAGCGCGCCTGGCTGCTGGAGGATGGCGCCGAACTGGTTGCCAACCTGTGTCGCGAGAGCGATCCGCGCGAGGCCTATCGCGAGGTCAAGCTGGGTTGGCGCCTGCGCCCGCAGCAGCTGGCGGTGCTCCGCGAACTGTGCGCCTGGCGCGAGGAGCAGGCGCGCCTGCGCAACCGGCCGCGCAACCACGTGCTGCGCGAACGCACCCTGTGGCCGCTGGCGCGCCTGCTGCCGAAGAACAAGACCGACCTGGCGGCGATCGAGGACATGCATCCGCGCACCGTGCGCCAGGACGGCGACTTCCTCATCGAGCTGATCGCCGAGGCCGCCCGCCTGCCGCAGAGCGAGTGGCCGGAGGCGCTGCCCGAGCCGCTGCCGCCGGAGGTCACCCCGCTGCTCAAGAGCCTGCGCGCCATCGGCCAGCGCGAAGCGGAGACCCTGGGCATGGCGCCCGAGCTGATGCTGCGCAAGAAGATCCTCGAGGCACTGCTCAAGAGCGGTTATCCCCACGGTCCCTACGAACTGCCCGATTCCCTGCGCGGCTGGCGCCGCGAACGCATGGGCCAGGCCCTGCTGAATGCCCTGGAGAGCGCATGAAACGCATCTGTTCCGTCTACAAGAGTCCGCGCAAGAACGAGATGTACCTCTACGTCGACAAGCGCGAGGCGCTGAGCCGGGTGCCCGAGGCACTGCTGGTGCCGTTCGGCGCGCCGCAGCACGTCTTCGACCTGCTTCTCACGCCCGAACGCCAACTGGCCCGCGAAGATGTCGCCAAGGTCCTGGAAAACATCGAGAAGCAGGGTTTCCACCTGCAGATGCCGCCGGGCGAAGAGGAATACATCGAGCATCTCCCCGAGGAATTGCTGCGCATGAACGACCCGCTCTGAGGCGAGTCGCACCCCGCTGGCGCCGGGTTCCCGGCGCCACGTTCACGACGTGAACCCCGCTCTGTGCAAGGCTGGTCCGTCGGTGCATGATGTCCGCAAGATGTCGCACGATAGCGGAACCCCTGGCAACCACCGTGGTCTACCAGCGCCAATCCTGCTGCTCTCGAGGGGTTTCCCTCCAGGAGCCGTGATGCATGAAAGAACAATATTCACCGGCCTGATCGCCAGCCCTTGCCCGGCTTGGCAGTGTGACCCATGCGCTTGCTGATTCTCGAACGTGACCATGCTCTCTATGCCGCGCTGTTGATGGCGGCCGATCCCAGCCTGAAGGTGGTGGCGGGCGATGACCCCCTGGCGCTCGTCGATGCCGCCAGCGAGTGCTCCGTCTGGCTCGGCCAGCCGGACCTGGTGGCGCAGATGCTGCGCCAGGGCGTGCATCCGGTATGGGTCCAGTCGACCTGGGCGGGCATCACGCCGCTGCTGGCCGCCGACCTGCCGAAGGACTACAGCCTGACGCGGGCGGTGGGCATCTTCGGCCAGGTCATGAGCGAATACCTGCTGACCTACATGCTCGCCCACGAGCGCCAGTTCCTTGGCCGCCTGGCCAGCCAGGTCGGTACGCAGTGGGACAGCCGCACGCCCGGCGGGCTGCGTGGCCGCCAGGTGGTGATCGTCGGCACCGGCGAGATCGGCCAGGCGGTGGCGCACACCCTGTCGGGCTTCGGCATGGACCTCAGCGGCGTGGCGAAGAATCCGCGCTCGCTGGTGCCGTTCAACCGCATGGGCTCGCTGGATGACCTCGGGCGCCTGGCGGAGACCGCCGACTACCTGATCAACCTGCTGCCCGACACCCCCGATACCCACGACATCTACGACCGCGCGCTGTTCGCCCGGCTCAAGCCCTCGGCGTTGTTCATCAACGCCGGACGCGGCGTGGCGGTGGTGGACGCCGACCTGGTGGCGGCGCTGGAGAACAACCAACTGGCCGGCGCGGTGATCGACGTCTGCCGCGAAGAGCCGCTGCCGGCCAACCACCTGTTCTGGCATACCCCGCGCCTGCTGCTGACCGGGCATACCGCCGCGCCGACGCTGCCCGGGGTGATGGTCGAGCTGTTCCGTGACAACCTCACGCGCTTCTGGGCCGGTACCGCGATGCGCGGCGAGGTGGATTTCGCCCGCGGCTACTGAGCCACTCGGGTTCAGGCGGCCGCTGCCGGGAGCAGGGGATTCACCTCCACGGTGATGTGCACCAGTTCCTCGTGTTCGGCCAGGCGCCGTTTGAAGTAATCGGCGCTGCCTTCCGCGGTGGTCAGCAGGCTCAGCAGGCAGGCGTACTTGCCCTGGCCGACCTGCCACAGGTGCAGGTCGAGCAATTCCGCCGGCAGCGGGCTGCTGGCGATCGCCGCGCGGATTTCAGCGGCCACCGGCGCGTCCATCTGCGCATCCAGCAATATCCGGCCGCTCTGGCGGATCAGGCCGCAGGCCCAGACACTGACCAGCACCGCACCGACGATACCCATCAATGGGTCCAGCCAGACTGCGTTCCACAGCAGGCCGCCGGCCAGCGCGACGATCGCCAGCAGCGAGGTGGCGGCGTCCGCCAGCACATGCAGGTAGGCGGCGCGCAGGTTCAGGTCGTGCCCGTGCGCATGATGGTCGTGGTCGTGGTCGTGGTCGTGGGCATGATGCGCATGGCCATGGTGGGCATGGCCGTCGCGCAACAGCCAGGCGCAGGCGAGGTTCACCAGCAGGCCGAGCGCGGCGACCAGCATCGCCTGTTCATAGTGGATGGGCGTCGGCGCGAGCAGGCGTTCGGCCGACTGGTAGAGCATCAGCCCGGCGACCAGCAGAAGCAGCAGGGCGCTGGTGTAGCTGCCGAGCACCTCGATCTTCCAGGTTCCGAAGCTGAAGCGCGGGTCGTTGGCGTAGCGCCGCGCGGCGCCGTAGGCGAGCACCGCCAGACCCAGGGCCAGGGCATGGGAGCTCATGTGCCAGCCGTCGGCGAGCAGGGCCATGGAGTTGAACAGCCAGCCGCCGGCGATCTCCGCGACCATCATGCTGGCAGTGAGCAGCACCGCCCAGCGCGTATTGCGCTCGGCCAGCGGGTTGCCCCGGTCGAACCGATGGGAGTGGCGCAGAGGCTGGGTAGTCGGGGTGCCGGGCATTTGCTACTGTCCTGTCGAGACGTCGAAAATATACTATACCCCAGTATATTACTTTGAGGAGAAAACGGTGGCCCATACCATCCATGGGAAGAAGAAGCTCCTGGCGCGGGTGCGCCGGATCGCCGGGCAGACCCGGGCGCTGGAACAGGCGCTGGAAGAGGGCAGCGAATGCGCGGCGGTGCTGCAACAGATCGCGGCGATCCGCGGCGCGGTGAACGGCCTGATGAACGAAGTGCTGGAGGGGCACATCCGCGAACACCTCGGCGCCGAGCAGGCGAGCGCGGAACAGCGCCGCGAGGACCTGGAACTGGTGGTGACCGCCTTGCGTTCCTACCTCAAGTAGCCACGCGGCGGCCGGCGCTTGGCCTGGGAGAGACGGGGGTCTAGACTATCGCGCCTTTTCACCTGCCCCCGATGCCATGGCCGCCAAAGTCGAACCCTTCTGGAAACGCAAGACCCTCGCCCAACTCGACCAGGACGAGTGGGAGTCGCTGTGCGACGGTTGCGGCCTGTGCTGCCTGCAGAAACTCGAGGACGAGGACGACGGCAGCGTCTACTACACGCGCATCGCCTGCAAGCTGCTCGACCTGCAGACCTGCCGCTGCACCAACTACGCCGAGCGCATCCGCTTCGTCCCCGACTGCATCCAGCTCACCCCGGCCCAGGCCGACGAGTTCCAGTGGCTGCCACCGACCTGCGGCTATCGCCTGGTGGCCGAGGGCCGGGACCTGCCGCTCTGGCACCACCTGGTCTGCGGTGATCCGGAACAGGTGCACAAGGAGCGCATTTCCCAGTCCGGCCGCATGCTCAGCGAAAGCCAGGTGGCCGAGGACGACTGGGAGGACTACCTGATCTTCCGCGCCGGCTGAGCCACGTCCGTCCCTCCTCCTTACCTTTATGAAATGATATGTATTATCATTCGCATATTTGCGAAGGGACTTCCGTATCCGACGGAAGCGGGGAGGCGAGGTGTTGCAGCGGGTCAACGGCGCGGGGGGCGCCGCCGGGGGAGGCACGGATGGATGAGCGTTTCCGTGGTTCCGTCTCGCATGCCTATCAGGCGTTCCATGGCGAGTTGCTGCGCTTCCTGCGCAGGCACCTGGGCAGCTCGGCGGACGCCGCCGACCTGGCCCAGGATACCTTCGCCCAGTGGTTGAAGTGGCCGGGCCGGCAGTCGGTCGAACAGCCGCGCGCCTTCCTGTTCCAGATCGCCCGCAATCTCCTGCGCGATCACTGGCGCCGGCAGCAGAGCCGTGGCCAGGACCTCGAACGGCCGGCGGCTGACGACGAGCGTGCCGTGCCGGAGGCCGAGGTGGCCGGGCCGGGCGAGCGCTTCGAACACCAGCAGCGCCTCAGCCACCTCGCGGCGGCACTGGCCGACCTGCCGCCGCGCCGCCGCGAGGCGTTCGTCCTGCACAAGTTCGATGGCCTGTCCCAGGCCGAAGTGGCCGCGCGCATGGGAATTTCCCTGAGCATGGTGGAAAAGCACATCGCCAGCGCCCTGCTGCACTGCAAGCGGCGCCTCGGCCAGGGAGGCGAAGGATGAAACCGACGGAGCGGGTGGAGCCGCTGTTCGGCGAGGAAGCCGAACTGGACATCGACCAGCGCGCCGCGTACTGGTTCAGCCGCCGCCGTTCCGCGCATTTCAGCGCCGCCTGCCGGCTGGAGCTGGATGCCTGGCTGCGCGCCGATCCGCGCCATCGCGAAGCGCTCGACGGCATGGAGCGGCTCTGGCGCGAATTCGATGGGTTGCCGCGCCCCGCGCTCGACGGGGTATCCGCGCAGGCTTCCGCCTGGCGCCTGCCGCGGGCGCTGGCGGCGGTCTTCTTCGTGTTCTGCGCGGCACTGGTCGGCGTGCTGTTCTGGCGCGACCAGATGCTCGGACCGAACCTGGCCTACAGCACGGCGCCCGGCGAGCAGCGCGAAGTGCTGCTGGCAGACGGCTCGCGGCTGTTCCTCGACGTCGATACCCAGGTCCAGGTGCGCTACGCCGAGCATACCCGCGACGTGCTGCTGAAGAGGGGCGAGGCGTTCTTCATGGTCAGCCACGATCCGAGCCGGCCGTTCCGGGTCGCCAGCGGCGACAGCCGGGTCACCGTGCTCGGCACCCAGTTCAGCGTGCGGCGCGACGCGCAGGCCTTCACGGTGGCGGTCAAGCAGGGGCGGGTGGCGTTGCGGCCGTCGCTGGAAAAGGACGGCGAACAGGTGCTGCTGGCCGGCGACAGCGCCCGCCTGGACCTCGCCGACCAGCGCCTGCGGCTTGGCCACGTGGCGCCGGAACAGGTCGCCAGCTGGCGCGACGGGCAACTGGTGTTCCGCGACAAACCGCTGGGCGAACTGGTGGCGGAACTGTCGCGCTACCGGCTTGCGCCGATCCGCCTGGTGGACGCCGGCCTGGCCGGCAAGCGCGTCTCCGGCAGCGTGCGCATCGCCCGTCCGGACGACTTCCTCCTGGCCCTGCCGGCGCTGCTGCCGGTGCGCGTGCAGGCGCAGGCCGACGGCGAGGTGCTGATCCTGGCGCGCTGAGCCGCGCCGGTGTCATTAATGAAAATATTTTTCATTCGCATATGCGGGTTTTTCTCCCTCTCGCGTCTTCTCTGCTGTCCGTCGCCGCTGCCGGCGATTTCCAGCAGTCACTTGGGAGTTCCAGCATGACCTTGCCTTTCACCCGCGCCGCCTGGCGTCCGCTGTGTTCCGCCGCCGTGCTCGGCGCCGCGTTGTGGGCCGCCGGCGCCAGTGCCGCCGAACGACGCTTCGACCTGCCGGCGCAGCCGCTGGCCGCCGCGTTGACGCGCCTGGCGCAGCAGGCGCAGGTCCAGGTGCTGTTCGACGAGTCGCTCCTGCGCGGCCTGCGGGCACCGGCACTGAGCGGCAGCTACGCGGTGCGCGAGGCGCTGGAGCGGCTGCTGGCCGGTTCCGATCTGGAACTGGTGGAGGCGGGGGGCGGCTACGTGGTGCGCCGGCGCCAGGTCGATGCCTACAGCGACAACGCCCTGCAACTGGACGCGCAGACCATCGTCGGCAACGGTCGCGAGGTGGATGCCAGCAACGTCGGGCGTTCCACCCTGACCCGGCGCGATATCGAGCGGCAGCAGGCGGACAACATCCCCAGCCTGTTGCAGACTCTGCCCGGGGTGACCATGGGCGGCTCGCCCAAGCCGGGCGGGCAGACCACCAACATCTGGGGCCTGGGCGACGCCGAGGATGTGCCCTACACCCTGGACGGCGCGCAGAAGAGCGGCTTCGAACGCTACCAGCAGGGCACGGTGTTCATCGAGCCGGAAATGATCAAGCGCATCGAGGTGGAGAAGGGGCCGCACTCGGTGTTCACCGGCAACGGCGGCTTCGGCGGCACCGTGCACATGGAGACCAAGGACGCCCCGGACCTGCTGCGCGAAGACCGCGACGTCGGCGCCATGCTCAAGTACGGCTACCACTCCAACGACCAGCAGAAGATCTATTCCGGCGCCGTGTTCGGCCGCAGCGAGGACCGCCGCGTCGATGCCCTGGTCTACCTCAACGGCCGCGACGGGCGCGACATGAAGCTGGCCGACAACCTGCCGTTGTCGCCGAAGGACTATCCGGTCAATCCCCAGCGCCTGCCCAACAGCGCCCAGGACGAGAAGACTGGCCTGTTCAAGCTCAACCTGCACCCCACCGAGGAGCACGACCTGGGCTTCACCTACCTGCGCTCGAAAAGCTCGCGCTGGACGCCGTTCTCCGCCAGCAGCTATCCGACTCCGCCGAGCCAGTGGACCATCGACCGCTACGGCTACGAGCTGGGCCTGACCCGCCTGCTGGCCCACCGCGACACCACCGACACCACCTGGACCGGCAAGTACAACTACCATCCGCTGGACAATCCCTGGATCGACCTGCAACTGAGCTATTCCGACGCCCGCACCGAGCAGCTCGACCGTCGCGAGGACAGCGCCTTCTACCAGCTCGCCACCGGCGGCCAGCGGATGCGCACCGAGTACCGGGACAAGGTGCTGGAACTGCGCAACACCAGCCGATTCGATACCGCAGCGCTACAGCACGAGCTGACCCTGGGCGCGGTGCTGCACAAGCACAAGCGCGACATCCTCATGCACATGCCGGGCAAGACCTACGATACCCCGCGCTACAACTACGGCTGGCTGCAACCGGCATTCATGCCGGCCGGCAAGCAGGACACGCAGAGCTTCTACATCCAGGATGCGATCACCTACGGCAGCCTGACCATCACTCCGTCGATGCGCTTCGACAGCGTGCGCAACGACGGCCAGGCCAACCTGGCGCCGATCTACCACAATCCCAGGCTCGGCCATGACTATCGCGCCCAGACCTACTCCGGGTGGTCGCCGCGGCTGTCGGTGTTCTGGACCGCGACGCCGAACCTGGCGTTCTTCGCCGACTACACCCAGACCTGGCGAGCGCCGGTGATCGACGAGCAGTACGAAGTGCAGAACAGTTCGACCATCGGCGGCAGCAGCCGCGACCTGGACGCCGAGCGCATCCACGCGATCCGCGGCGGCAGCGTGATCAACCTGCCGGACCTGCTGGTGGCCGGCGACAGCCTGCAGATCCGTACCACCTTGTTCCAGAACCGCATCAAGGACGAGATCTTCCGCACCCGCAGCGTCGGCTGCCGCCAACAGTCGATCGACAACGGCAGTATCGGCGGCAGTTGCGGCGACCTGCTGCCGCTGAGCAACTACCGCAACCTGCCGGGCCTGACCATCAAGGGCTTCGAGATCGAGAGCTTCTACGACAGCCAGCGGGTGTTCGGCAGCCTGTCCTACTCGTGGATGACCGGCAAGCACGATGGCGCCTACAGCAACCCCTGGGGACCGAACGTGTGGGCGCGCGACATCCCGCCGCCGAAGTGGGTGGCCATGCTCGGCCTGAAGGTTCCGGAATGGGACGCCAGGCTCGGCTGGCAGGGCGAGTTCGTGCGCAAGACCGACCGCCTGCCCAGCGATCGCTACAGCGGCGGGATGGGTGCCGGTTCCGGCGATATCTACTGGGATCACGCGGCCAACGACAGCTACGACACCCATCGGCTGTTCGCCGAGTGGGTCCCGGCCAAGCTGGGCCTGAAGGACACCCGCATCGACTTCACCGTGGACAACCTGTTCAACCGTTCCTACCGCCAGCCGCTGGGCGGCGACCTGGTCTACAGCCAGGGACGCAACGCCAAGATCAGCGTCACCCAGTTCTTCTGAGGGGCGTCAGCGCACCGAGCCGATGCGCCGGGTGTCCTCGGCATACCAGACGACGAACACCCGGCCGACCAGGTCGGCGCGCGGTACGTAGCCCCAGTAGCGGCTGTCGTTGGAGTTGTCGCGGTTGTCTCCGAGCATGAAGTAGTGGCCGGCGGGGACGCTCCGCTCGGCCATGCGCAGGGAGTCCGGCTGGCGCAGCGCCTGCTGCGCCAGGTAGGGCTCGGTCACCGGGCGGTCATTGACGTAGAGCCGGCCGCCATCGATTCGCACGCGATCGCCGGGTATTCCGGCGATGCGCTTCACATAGGCGATGCTGCGCTGCGGCGGGAAGCGGAACACCACCAGGTCGCCGACCTGCGGTTCGGCGAAGGCGTAGCGCGCGGCGTTGGCGAGGATGAAGTCGCCTTGTTGCAAGGTCGGTTCCATCGAGCGCGAAGGGATCTTGTACAGCGCCACGCCGAGGATCCGCGCGCGCGGGTCGAGACTGGCGGTGCCGAACGGATTCGCCAGGTAGACGGCCAGCATGATCGCGGCGAGCAGGCCCATGGCGGACCAGAAGCGTCGTTTCACGAAGGTTCCCTTTTTCGTGGCGGATGGCCGGCGCCGCCGGCCCCCGCGGTCGTCATACCAGGCCGAGAACCTTGAGCAGGAAGGCGTATTCCAGCGCCACGTCCTTCAGCCCCTGGTAGCGGCCGCTCATGCCGCCGTGGCCGGCGCCGAGATCGGTCTTGAGCAGCAGCAGGTTGGCGTCGGTCCTGGTCGCCCGCAGCTTCGCCACCCACTTGGCGGCCTCCCAGTACTGCACGCGGCTGTCGTTGTAGCCGGCGACCACCAGCAGGTGCGGGTAGTCTTGGGCGCTGACGTTCTCGTAGGGCGCGTAGGCGGCGATCCGCGCATGCACCTCGGGCTCCTGCGGGTTGCCCCACTCGTCGTACTCGGTGACGGTCAGCGGCAGGTCCGGATTGAGCATGCTGTTCAGCACGTCGACGAACGGCACCTCGGCGATGGCCGCGCCGAACAGGTGCGGGCGCTGGTTGAGCACCGCGCCGATCAGCAGCCCGCCAGCGCTGCCGCCGCTGATGGCGAGGCCCGCGGGACGGCAGTAGCCCTCGGCGAGCAGGTGCTCGGCGCAGGCGATGAAGTCGTCGAAGCTGTTCTGCTTGTGTTCCAGCTTGCCGGCGCGGTACCAGGCTTCGCCCAGTTCGCCGCCGCCACGGACATGGGCGATGGCGAAGACGAAGCCGCGCTCCAGCAGGCTCAGGCGGGCGTGGGAGAACCAGGGATCCAGGCTATGTCCGTAGGCGCCGTAGCCATAGAGATAGAGCGGCGCGGGGCGTCCGGCGGCGATGCCGTCGAGGACTTCCTTGCGCGCCACCAGGCTGACCGGCACCTGCGTGCCGTCGCCGCTGCTGGCCCAGATGCGCCGGCTGGCGTAGGCGTCGGCGTCGAAGGGGCCTTCCACCGGGGTCTGCTTGAGGACGCTCTGCGTGCCATCGGCGAGGTTCAGCTGGCGTATCTGCGCCGGGCGGTTCAGCGCCTCGTAGCGCAGGCGCACGCAGGGGCTGTCGAATTCCAGGCTGTCCTGCACGTAGAGGCTGTAGGCGGCGTCCGGCAACTGCACGCGGTAGGCCGGCAGGCCTTGCGGTTGCACCTCGATCACCGGCAGGCCGCCGTCGCGCAGGCCGAGGATCACCGCCTCGGCGTTCAGGCTGACATCTTCCAGGGTCCGCTGCGGGTCGTGGGCCACGCGCAGTTGCCAGTGCTCGCGGGTCGGCCGCGACTCCTCAGCCTGGTAGAGGGCGAAGTTGATCCCCGCCTGGTTGCTGCGGATCAGCCACAGGCCCCGGCCGTCGAGGCGACCGTGGTCGGGGTAGTACTCGTGGCCTTCCTCGCGCGGCGCCAGGCAACGGAAGTCTCCCTGCGGCTGGTCGGCGTCGAGCACCCAGGCCTCGCTGGTGGTCTTGCTGTTGAGCAGGAGGATCAGCTGGCGTTCCGAACTGGAGCGGTAGCAATGCAGGAAGAAGCGTCCGTCGCCTTCCTCGAACACCAGTTCGGCGCCGGCCTCGCCCAGGCGGTGACGATAGAGCTTGTGCGGGCGGTGGGTGTCGTCCAGTTCGCCGAAGAACAGCGTGCGGTTGTCGTTGGCCCAGGTCAGGCTGCCGTCGCAGTCGTCGAAGGGCAGGGCCTGCACCGCGCCGCTGGCGAGGTCCTTGACGAACAGGCGGTAGATCTCGTCGCCGCTGGTGTCCAGGCTGTAGGCGAGCAGGCGCTGGTCGGGGCTGATGCTGAAGGCACCGAGGGAGAGGAAGCCGTCGCCGGCCAACAGGTTGGGATCGAGCAACAGTTGCTCGGCGCTTTCGTCGACCGCCAGGCTGCCGTCCGCCGGACGCGGGCAGCGGTAGTGACGCGGGTATTCGTCGCCGGCGGTGGTGCGCTGGTAGTACAGCCACGGCCCCCAGGGACTGGGCAGCGACAGGTCGGTCTCGCGGATGCGTCCCCTGATCTCCTCGAACAGGGTCTCGCGCAGCGCGGCCTGGTCGGCCAGTTCGGCATCCAGGTAGGCGTTCTCGGCCTTCAGGTAGTCGAGCACCTCCGGGGCGTCGCGCTCCTCCAGCCAGGCGTAGGGGTCGCGTCCGGCGTCGCGGCGGGCGATGGGGGGCTGCGGATGGGGCATCGGGAATCCTCGTCGGCCCGGCCATGCGCGAGGCCGGGAAATCTGAATAAAACTGGCGGCGCGGCGCCCGCCATCGGCGGGTAGGCGCGTCGGCACGCAAAAGCGGCTATCATAAGCCCCCCATCACCGCTATCGCCACGCACGCCGCATGAATGAACAAGACTATCTGATCGCCTGGGGCGCCTACGCCATCGCCGGACTCGGCCTGATGCTGGTGTTCTGGCTGATGACCGGCTGGATGTGGCGCTGGTTGCGCGAGCCCCTGCGGCTGATCGTCTTCATCCTGCTGTTCACGCCGACCCCGGTGGACCCGCAGAACGACCTCTACGCCCCGGCCATCGCCATCACCGCGCTGGACGTCGTGTTCAAGGTCGGCAACAACGCCTGGCGCGCGGTCTCCGACCTGGCCCTGGTGGCGCTGCTGGGTTTCGGCCTGTACCTGCTGATCGCCGCCATCCGCTGGCCGCTGGAGCGGGCCTGGAAGAATCGCCGGCACCCGTCGCAGGACGCCGAGGACGAGCCGACCCTGCGGCAGATGATGCAGCCCGAGTTGATGCCGGACGTCGACACCCGCACCGACGAGCACGGCGACCGGCGCATGCGCATCGAGCCGCGGCTGTAGCCTTTCGCGACGAAATCCATTCTTGCGCTACGCCCGGCAGGCGTTCAGCATGAGTCGAGGCCTATGTCGGGATTTCCCATGGATTGCGTGTTCTGCGCCATAGCGGGTGGCCGCGAGCCGGCGCACAGACTCTTCGAGGACGAGCATTTCATCGTCCTGCTGGACATCTTTCCGCTGCGACCGGCGCACGTGCTGATCGTCGCCCGCGAGCACGCCCCGCACCTGAGCGATCTTTCCGCCGCCGCCCGCGACGCCCTCCCGGCGCTCGCCGAGCGTACCGGCCGCGCGCTGCGCCGGGCCGGCTTCGGCGTGGAGGGCATCAATCTGTTGCTCAACGATGGCGTGGCGGCCAACCAGCACGTGGCGCACCTGCATCTGCACCTGATTCCCCGGCGTCGCGGCGACCTGCCGCGACTGCTCTGGCGCGCCCTGACCCGCTTCCTGCCGATCGGCCGCGCGGGGTTGCAGGCGCGACTGCGCCGGGAAGAACAACTACTACGTACAGCCTTGCTCAGGGAGGTTTGAGCCATGTGTGAACTATTGGGCATGAGCGCCAACGTCCCGACGGACATCGTCTTCAGCTTCACCGGCCTGATGCAGCGCGGCGGCGGCACCGGCCCGCACCGCGACGGCTGGGGCATCGCCTTCTACGAAGGACGCGGCGTGCGGCTGTTCCAGGACCCGCTGGCGAGCGTCGACTCGGAGGTGGCGCGACTGGTGCAGCGCTTCCCGATCAAGAGCGAGACGGTCATCGGGCACATCCGCCAGGCCAACGTCGGCAAGGTCGGGCTGAGCAACACCCATCCGTTCATCCGTGAACTCGGCGGGCGCTACTGGACCTTCGCGCACAATGGCCAACTGGCCGACTTCCAGCCCAAGCCGGGGTTCTACCGCCCGGTCGGCGAGACCGACAGCGAGGCGGCCTTCTGCGACCTGCTCAACCGGGTGCGCCGGGCTTTCCCCGAGCCGGTGCCGGTGGAGGTGCTGTTGCCGGTGCTGATCTCGGCCTGTGACGAATATCGCAAGAAGGGCGTGTTCAACGCGCTGATCAGCGACGGCGACTGGCTGTTCACCTTCTGTTCCAGCAAACTCGCCTACATTACCCGTCGCGCGCCGTTCGGCCCGGCGCGGCTGAAGGATGCCGACCTGATCGTGGACTTCCATGCGGAAACCACGCCGGACGACGTGGTCACGGTGATCGCCACCGAGCCGCTCACCGACAACGAGAACTGGACCCTGCAGCAGAGCGGCGAATGGGTCCTCTGGTGGGGTGGCGAGGTGTTGGCCAAGGGGCGGGTCTGAAGCGCCGCCGCGAACGAGGAGAGCGCATGTTCCGCAGTTACCTGAGACTGGTGCTGTTCACCCTGGGCCTGCTGCTCGGGGTGCAAGTGCCCGGCTTCATCGACGACTACGCCAAGCGCGTCGATGCTCACCGCCTGGAAGCCGCGCAGAACATCCAGGGCTTCCAGCAGACCGCCGGGCAGTTCTTCAACGGCAGCCTGGAGGAACTGGTCAGGCACTACCGCAGCAACAGCGACCCGGTGTTCCAGCGCGACGGCGACAACCTCGACCGCCTGATGCGCCGCGCGCGCATGCTCGACGCCGAGTGGCAGGCCATGCAGGGTCCCTGGTACGCGCGGGCCTGGCACATGCTGCGGGCGCCCAACCATGAGCTGCTGATGGAAACCTATGCCAGCTACAGCTACCAGGTCCTGCTCAAGCCCGAGGTGATCGCCTGGGGCCTGGGCGGCGCGCTGCTGATCGCCTGGATCGCCGAACTGATCGTGTATTCGCTGGGCTCGCTGTTCGGCTTCGGCGAAGACCGCCGCACCCGCGAGCGGCACTGGAGCTGACGAAGCGACGGCTCAGCCCGCCGCCAGTTCCAGGAACGCCTTGATCACCCGCAGGCTGCGGCGTTTCTCCAGGCAGCCGATCAGGTGGCGGTTGGTCAGGTCCGGGCCGATCAGCGGCACCGCCCGTACCCGGGGATCGTTGCCGAGTTCCAGCGAGGACACCACGCCGATCCCCAGCTCGGCGGCCACCGCCTCGGTCACCGCCTCCCGGCTGTCCAGCTCCAGCAGCACCCGCGGCCACACGCCCTGGCTGGCGCAGGCGCGGTCGAAGGTGCGACGGGTGATCGAACCCGGCTCGCGCAGCACCATGATCTGCTGGTCGAGCTCTTCCAGCGGGATGCCTGCGCTGCGTTCGCACCAGGGATGCTGGCGCGGCAACAGGGCGCAGATGCGTGAATTCACCAACTCCTCCAGGAACAGTCCGGGACGCGCCTCGACTTCGGTCAGCACGGCGATGTCGACGTGTTCGCTGAGCAGCGCCGCGAGGGTTTCCTGGGCATTGCCCAGGCGCAGGTTGACGGTGATCCCCGGGTACTGCGCGCGCAGCCGGGCGAGCATCGGCATCACCAGGTGCGGGCCGTCGGCGGCGACCTCGAGGCGCCCGGAGACCAACTGTCGATTGGCGTCGAGCAGGGCCTCGGCTTCCTCCTCCAGGGCGAACAGGGTGCGGGTGATCGCCACCAGCCGCGAGCCTTCCTCGGTCAGTTCGATGCGTCGCGCGGTGCGGCGGAACAGGGTGACCTGGTAATGCTCCTCGAGCGCCTTGACGTGCCCGGTCACTGCCGGCTGGCTGATGCACAGCCGCGCGGCGGCGCGGGTGAAGCTGCCTTCGCGGGCGACGGCGTCGAAGGCGCGGAGCTGGAAGAGGTTCATGGGTATCGGCCTGGCTTATGACTGGCATCGGAACAAACAATTTGAACGATAATAGCCCGGCCGTCACCTTATGTCTCCAGGCTTCCCCGGAACGCCGGCGCGGATCGACCGCCCGGGCCGCGAAGCCCGATCCGGTTTCTTTGGCCGATTCCCGCAGAGGAAATGAGCATGAGCACTGCCGAACGCGCACCCATCCTGCTGACCCCCGGTCCGCTGACCACTTCCTACCGTACCCGCCGGGCGATGATGGTCGACTGGGGTTCCTGGGACAGCGACTTCAACGAACTCACCGCCAGCGTCTGCCAGCGCCTGCTGAAGATCGTCGGCGGCGAAGGCAGCCACACCTGCGTTCCGCTGCAGGGCAGCGGCACCTTCGCCGTGGAAGCGGCGATCGGCACCCTGGTGCCGCGCGACGGCAAGGTCCTGGTACTGATCAATGGCGCCTACGGCAAGCGCCTGGCGAAGATCTGCGAGGTCCTGCAACGCCCCTTCAGCACCTTCGAGACCGAAGAGAACGTGCCGACCACCGCCGCTGACGTCGAGCGCCTGCTCGCCGCCGATCCGGCGATCAGCCATGTGGCGTTGATCCACTGCGAGACCAGCACCGGCATCCTCAATCCGCTGGAGGCCATCGCCAAGGTCGTCGAGCGTCACGGCAAGCGCCTGATCGTCGATGCCATGAGTTCCTTCGGGGCGATCGAGATCGATGCGCGGAAGGTGCCGTTCGACGCCCTGATCGCCGCCTCCGGCAAGTGCCTGGAGGGTGTCCCGGGGATGGGCTTCGTCTTCGCCCGCAACGCCGCTCTGGAAGCCAGCGCCGGCAACTGCCATTCCCTGGCCATGGACCTGCAGGACCAGCACGCCTACATGCGCAAGACCGGGCAGTGGCGCTTCACCCCGCCGACCCACGTGGTCGCCGCCTTGCACGAGGCGCTCAGCCAGTACGAGGAGGAGGGCGGCCTGGCGGCGCGCCAGCGGCGCTACGCGGGCAACTGCGAAACGCTGCTCGGCGAGATGGCCCGGCTCGGTTTCCGCAGCTTCCTGCCGGCGCAGATCCAGGCGCCGATCATCGTCACCTTCCATGCGCCGCGCGATCCACGCTACCGCTTCGCCGACTTCTACCAGCGCGTGCGGGAGAAGGGCTTCATCCTCTATCCGGGCAAGCTGACCCAGGTGGAAACCTTTCGCGTCGGCTGCATCGGCCACGTCGATGCCGCGGAGATGCAGCAGGCGGTCGCCGCCATCGGCGAGGCGCTGCGCGAACTGGAAGTCCTCGAGATCTGAACTGAACGATAACCAGCAGAAAAAGGGTTCACGACAATGAATTACAACCAGCCAGCCACCCTCCAGGCCGCCATCCTCGACTGGGCGGGAACCGTGGTCGATTTCGGTTCGTTCGCCCCGACCCAGATCTTCGTCGAGGCCTTCGCCGAGTTCGGCGTCCAGGTCAGCCTGGAGGAGGCGCGCGGACCGATGGGAATGGGCAAGTGGGACCATATCCGCACCCTCTGCGACATCCCGGCGATCGCCGAGCGCTACCGCGTCGCCTTCGGCCGCCTGCCCACGGATGACGACGTCACGGCCATCTACGAACGCTTCATGCCGCTGCAGATCGAGAAGATCGCCGAACACTCGGCGCTGATCCCCGGCGCCCTGCAGGCGATCGCCGAACTGCGCGGGATGGGTCTGAAGATCGGTTCCTGTTCCGGCTACCCGGCGGTGGTGATGGAGAAGGTGGTGGCCCTGGCCGAGACCAACGGCTACGTCGCCGACCACGTGGTGGCCACCGACGAGGTGCCCAACGGCCGGCCCTGGCCGGCCCAGGCGCTGGCCAACGTGATCGCCCTGGGGATCGACGATGTGGCGGCCTGCGTGAAGGTCGACGACACCTGGCCGGGCATCCTCGAAGGGCGTCGCGCCGGCATGTGGACGGTGGCGCTGACCTGCTCGGGCAATGCCCTGGGCCTCACCTACGAGCAGTACAAGGCGCTGCCGGCGGCGGAACTGGAACGCGAACGCACGCGCATCGAGCAGATGTTCGAAGGTGCGCGCCCGCACTACCTGATCGAGACCATCGCGGAACTGCCGGCCGTGGTCCGTGACATCAATGCGCGCCTGGCGCGCGGCGAGATGCCGCAGGGCAACTGAGCCACGCTTGTGCCGAGGCCGCCGCGGGCAACCGCGGCGGCCTCGGTTTTCTAGCCGCCGACCGGGTGCCCCAGGCGAGCCTTGAGGAAGTCGATGAACGCGCGGACCTTCGACGGCAGGTGGCGGGTCGGCGGATAGACGGCATGCACGCCCTGTAGCGGAAAACCGTGGTCCGCCAGCAGGCGTTGCAGCGCGCCGCTGCGCAAGTCGGCCCGCACCAGCCAGTCCGGCAGCACGGCGATACCCAGCCCGACGAGGGCGAAGGCGCGCAGGGCCGCGGCGTTGTCGGCCACCAGCATGGCTTGGTGCGCTCCGCGGTAGCTGCGCAGGGCGCCGCCATGGGCTTCGGCGGCAGCCTGTGCAGCAGCGCGGCGCAGAGCATGGCCTTGCTCGACGTCCCGGCGGCGCGCATGGGCCATGCCAGCGCCTTGTGGAATATCAACCGGCAACTGGCGTTCTGCCTGGGCATGGCCGTGCTCGGTGGGTTGCTCAACCTGTTGCAGGCGCGCGCCGACCCCGCGGCCTTCGTGCACTGCTTCCTGTTCGCCGCCGCTCTCACGCTGTTACCCCTGCCGTGGGTGAGGCGTATCGACTCCGCCGGGGTTCGTGCCCTGGTCCAGACCTGAAAGGAGATACCACCATGAACTGCCCCTATCGCCGGGAAATCCACGACGCCCACGTGGCGATCCGCGCCTGGCTGGCCGGCGAGGCCCCCGCCGATGCGCTGGATGCGCTGATGGCGCGTTTCGCCGAGGACTTCTCGATGGTCACGCCGCATGGCGCGGTCCTGGACAAGACTGCGCTGGGCGAGCTGTTCCGCGGCAAGGGCGGCACCCGTCCGGGGCTGCGCATCGAGATCGACGGCGAGAGCCTGCTGGCTTCAGGCGCGGCTGGCGCGACCCTGGTCTATCGGGAAATCCAGTCCGACGCGGCGGGTCGCAGCGAGCGCCTGTCCACCGTAGTGCTGCGCCGTGACGACGAGGGGCGGCTGTACTGGCGTCACCTGCAGGAAACCTTCCGCGGCTGAGCCCGTCTCAGTCGCTGGCGCCGAGCAGGCGCAGGAAGGCATCGGCGAGTTCGTCGGCCAGCGGCTGGGTATCCAGGCGGCCGCCGGCGATGGCGTCGTCGGCGGCGCCATGCAGCCCGGAGTAGAGCAGCAGGGCGTTCAGCCGTGGGTTGCGCAGCGGCCAGGCGCCGGCCGCCGCGCCGTTCTCCAGCAGCTCCGCCAATTGCTCCAGCACGCGGTCGCGCTCCTGGTTGCCACGCTGGTGGTGATGGTGCTCGCTGTAGACCACATCGTGCAGCCGGTAGCCCTCCAGATAGCCGGCCAGGCCGCTCTCGGTCCAGGCGCGCAGGCGGCCGGGATGGTCGTTCGCCGGACAGGCCTCGACGGCATTGGCGATGCGCTGCTGGAAGGCTTGGGTGAAGCGCTCGCGCAGGGCCAGGAGGATGTCGGTCTTGGCCTGGAAGTAGTGATAGAAGGTGCCCTTGGCGACCCCCGCGGCAGCGACGATGTCGCTGATGGTGGTGGCGTCCACACCCTTGTCGAGGAACAGTTGCTGCGCCGCCGCCATCAGTTCCTCGAGACGAACCTCCGCGGGTTTGGTTCGCGGTTGGCGGGCAGGCTGTTCGGCGTGGCGGTCGGGCATGGAGCGCGGGTCCGGTGGTTGGGTTGGCGGCAGTGTAAAAGAGCGTGGAGGGGAAGACGAGGCATGACAGGAAGATGAGAATGTTTCGCGATATTTATTGACTGACCGTCGGTCAATGGATTATTCCTGGGCCAGCGCCCTCTCATCGGAGTACTCCATGAACCCTTCGCGTCGTGTCGCCCTGGTCGCCGCCATCTACCTGGGAACCTTCATCGCCTCGCTCGACATCAGCATCGTCAACCTCGCCCTGCCGACGCTGCAGCACGCCCTGGATACCGACCTGGCCGGCCTGCAGTGGGTGGTCGACGCCTATGCGCTGTGCCTGAGCGCCTTCATGCTGTCCTCGGGGCCGCTGAGCGACCGCTACGGGCGCAAGCTCACCTGGCTGCTCGGGGTCGGCCTGTTCAGCTTCGGTTCGCTGCTCTGCGCGCTGGCCATCTCGCTGCCGCTGCTGCTGTTCGGCCGCGCGGTCCAGGGCATCGCCGGGGCGCTGCTGATACCCGGCGCGCTGTCGATCCTCACCCAGGCTTTCCACGATCCCGGTCAGCGTGCCCAGGTGATCGGCGGCTGGACCTCCTTCAGCGCGCTGTCGCTGATCCTCGGTCCGCTGCTCGGCGGCCTGCTGGTGGAGCACGCCGGCTGGCAGAGCATCTTCCTGATCAACCTGCCGCTCGGCCTGCTGGCGCTCGCCCTGGGCCTGTGGGGCATCGAGGAAACCGCGCACCCCGAGCACGCCGCCTTCGATCCCCTGGGGCAACTGCTCAGCGTGGTCTGGCTGGGGGCGCTGACCTACGCCCTGATCGCCGCGGGGGAGAGCGGCTGGTCGTCTCCCACGGCCTGGCCGGCGCTGCTCCTGGCCGGGGTCGGCCTGCTTGGCTTCCTCTTCGTCGAGCGGCGGACCGCCCGGCCGTTGCTGCCCCTGGGGTTGTTCCGCCAGGCACGGTTCGCCGTCTGCAACCTGGCCTCGTTCGTCCTCGGTTTTTCCGGCTACGCCAGCCTGTTCTTCCTCTCCCTGTTCTTCCAGCAGGTGCAGGGGGCCTCGGCGCAGCAGGCCGGCTTCTACCTGGCGCCGCAGTTCCTCGCCATGGGCGCACTGTCCATGCTGTTCGGACGCTTGCAGCGGCACGTACCGCTGCAGCGCCTGCTGGTGCTGGGCTACCTGGTGATCGGCCTGGCCATGCTGGCGCTGGCCGCTTGCGGTACGGGAACGGCGTATCCCTGGATCGGCCTGTTGCTGGTGGCGCTGGGCCTGGGCATGGGCCTGGCCGTTCCCGGCACCGGTCTGGCGGTCATGGCGAGCGTGGTCCGCGAGCGTTCCGGGATGGCCTCGGCGACCATGAATACCCTGCGCCAGGCCGGCATGGCCGTCGGCATCGCGTTGCTGGGAGCGCTGCTGAGCGGACGGGCGATCGTCGTCCTGGGCGACCGGCTGGAGGGGCTGGGAATTGCCGATGCACAACGGCTCGCCACCCAGGCGGTCACGGCCCATCGCTTGCCTGGTTCCCTGCTGGGGCTCGACGGCGAACTGCCGGCGGCGCTGGCCGAGGGCTTCCGCCTGGCGATGCTGGTGGCTGGAGCCAGCGCGCTGCTGGCCGCCGCGCTGCTCTGGCGCCTGCGCGTTACCGCCGATCCTGAGGCGGATACAGTCGGCGCATCTGGACGAACGGCAGGAGTACAGTGGCGGATCGATAGACGCTGACTCTCGGGTCACGATGATGGCGCGAGGGCGATTTCCTTGCGCTTTGCCCGGCCAGGCGAAGAATATTCGCGTAATCCAACCGGTGTGCTAGGGTATGACCTGCGACAACCTGTCGCAGGCAGGAAAAAACCCTACTTTATCTATGTTTGAGAAAGTCTATTGCAAGATGTGTCATAGGCTCGCCAGCTGAAATGAATTGTAATAACTGACGCTCAGTTTCGGTCCAACGAGCGTCGCGCGAGTGTCTGCTCCGCATCGCGATAAATGGGTTCCTGCCTTGCCTGTTGCACAACAAATAGCCGACCGATAACTGCGACCTGATCCCCCGGCGGGAAGGGCAATCCTTCTCGTCCAGGCATGCACGTGCCTTGGCCGCCCTTGGCCTCTTCCGGCACAGCTTCGTAAACGCTGTTCATCAAGGAACGACTCAGCGCGTGGAACGATTCCGCCACTGGAATCGGGAAGGTCTCCGCTTGCCTTTTCCCGTGTCCGGCCGGCGTGCGTTCCGTACCCCGGCGGCGACTGCATGTCTGGAACTGGCTGATGCCAGCGGTCTCCGCCATACGCCTTGCAAGGAGACATCCATGAGCGACCACTCGCTCCTTCCATCGATTAAGGCCGGAAGATGACCAAAGCAAACCCGTTTGCCGCATTGAAATGGCTTTCCCTGGCGCCCGCGCTGCTGCTCGGCGGCTGCGACATGACCCTGTTCAACCCGAAAGGGCAGGTGGGCATGGACGAGCGCACCCTGATCATTACCGCGACCCTGCTGATGCTGATCGTGGTCATCCCGGTGATCGTGATGACCCTGGCGTTCGCCTGGAAGTACCGCGCCTCGAACACCCAGGCCGAGTACAAGCCGGACTGGCACCACTCCAACCGCATCGAGGCGGTGGTCTGGCTGGTGCCCTGCGTGATCATCGCGATCCTCGGCTGGATCACCTGGGAAAGCACCCACAAGCTCGACCCTTACCGTCCGCTGGATTCCGAGGTCAAGCCGGTCACCATCCAGGCCGTTTCGCTGGACTGGAAATGGTTGTTCATCTACCCCGAACAGGGCATCGCCACGGTCAACGAGATCGCCTTCCCGAAAGACACCCCGGTGAATTTCCAGATCACCTCGGATTCGGTGATGAACTCGTTCTTCATCCCGCAACTGGGCAGCCAGATCTACTCGATGGCCGGGATGATGACCAAGCTGCACCTGATCGCCAACGAAGAAGGCGTGTTCGACGGTATCTCCGCGAACTACAGCGGCGGCGGTTTCTCCGGCATGCGCTTCAAGGCCATCGCCACCTCCGAGCAGGGCTTCCAGGACTGGGTCGCCAAGGTCAGGGCGGCACCGGCCAGCCTGTCGATCGGCACCTATCCGGAACTGGTCAAGCCGAGCGAGAACGTTCCGCCGACCTACTTCTCTTCGGTCAGCCCGGAACTGTTCGGCCACATCCTCACCAAGTACGAGCACCACGGCGACGCCAAGGGTGCCGCGCACGGCGAGCACGCCGGGGCTGAGCACGAAGCCGCCATGACCGGTCACGACATGCAGGACATGGACATGCAAGCCATGCAGGGCATGAAAGACATGAAGGACATGCACATGCAACCGAGTACCCAGGAGTAAGCGCAGATGTTCGGGAAACTGACACTCTCGGCCGTGCCTTACCACGAGCCCATCGTCATGGTCACACTGGCCGTCGTCGCCCTGCTGGGCCTCGGCGTGGTCGGCGCGATCACCTACTACCGCAAGTGGACCTACCTGTGGACCGAGTGGCTGACCTCGGTCGACCACAAGAAGATCGGCGTGATGTACATCGTCGTCGCCCTGGTCATGCTGGTCCGCGGCTTCGCCGACGCGATCATGATGCGCGGCCAGCTGGCCCTGGCCGAAGGCGCCAACCACGGCTACCTGCCGCCGGAGCACTACGACCAGATCTTCACCGCGCATGGCGTGATCATGATCATCTTCATGGCCATGCCGTTCATGACCGGCCTGATGAACCTGGCCGTGCCGCTGCAGATCGGCGCGCGCGACGTGGCGTTCCCCTTCCTCAACTCGCTGAGCTTCTGGCTGCTGGTGGTCAGCGCCATGCTGGTCAACGTGTCGCTGGGCCTGGGCGAGTTCGCCCGTACCGGCTGGGTGGCCTATCCGCCGCTGTCGGAGCTGGCCTACAGCCCCGGAGTAGGGGTGGACTACTACATCTGGGCGCTACAGATATCCGGGATGGGCACGCTGCTCACGGGGATCAACTTCCTGGTCACCGTGTTCAAGATGCGCGCCCCGGGCATGAAGCTGATGCAGATGCCGATCTTCACCTGGACCTGCACCTTCGCCAACATCCTGATCGTCGCCTCGTTCCCGATCCTCACCGCCGCGCTGGGCCTGCTGTCGCTCGACCGCTACCTGGACATGCACTTCTTCACCAACGAGCTCGGCGGCAACGCCATGATGTACATCAACCTCTTCTGGGCCTGGGGCCATCCCGAGGTGTACATCCTGATCCTGCCGGCCTTCGGCATCTTCTCCGAAGTCACCGCGACCTTCGCCGGCAAGCGCATGTTCGGCTACAAGTCGATGGTCTGGGCCAGCGCCGCGATCACCTTCCTCGGCTTCACCGTGTGGCTGCACCACTTCTTCACCATGGGTTCGGGCGGTGACGTCAACGGCTTCTTCGGCGTGGCCACCATGCTGATCTCGATCCCCACCGGGGTGAAGCTGTTCAACTGGCTGTTCACCATCTACAAGGGCCGCCTGCGCTTCAGCACGCCGATCCTGTGGACCCTGGGCTTCATGGTGACCTTCACCATCGGCGGCATGACCGGCGTCCTGCTGGCCATCCCGGGCGCGGACTTCCTGCTGCACAACAGCCTGTTCCTGATCGCCCACTTCCACAACACCATCATCGGCGGCGCGGTGTTCGGCTACCTGGCCGGCTTCGCCTTCTGGTTCCCGAAAGCGTTCGGCTTCACCCTCGACGAGAAGTGGGGCAAGCGTTCCTTCTGGTGCTGGCTGGTGGGCTTCTACATGGCCTTCATGCCGCTCTACATCCTCGGCTTCATGGGCATGACCCGGCGCCTGAACCACTACGACAACCCGCTGTGGAAGCCGTACCTGGTGGTCGCGTTCTTCGGCGCCGTGCTGATCTTCTGCGGCATCGCCAGCCAGTTGATCCAGCTGTTCGTCTCGGTGCGCAACCGCAAGCAACTGGCCGACGCCAGCGGCGACCCGTGGGAAGGCCGCACCCTGGAATGGGCGACTTCCTCGCCGCCGCCGTTCTACAACTTCGCCGAACTGCCGAAGGTGCAGGACGTGGACGCCTTCCACGACATGAAGAAGGCCGGCACCGCCTACCGCAAGCTGCCGGCCTACCAGCCGATCCACATGCCGAAGAACACCGCCGCGGGCTTTTCCATCGCCGTGTTCGCCTTCGTCTTCGGCTTCGCCGCGATCTGGCACATCTGGTGGCTCATGGCGGTCGGCTTCGTCGGCATGATCGGTTCCTTCATCGTGCGCAGCTACAACCAGGACGTCGACTACTACGTCCAGCCCGAAGAGATCGAGAAGATCGAAAGCGCCCGTTTCCAGCAACTCGCCAAGCAGGTCTGAACCATGTCGACGGCAGTATTGAACAAGCATCTGGCCGACGCCCACGAAGTGGGCCACGACCACGATCACGCACACGATAGCGGCGGCAACACCGTATTCGGTTTCTGGCTCTACCTGATGACCGACTGCGTGCTGTTCGCCAGCGTCTTCGCCACCTACGCGGTGCTGGTCCACCACACCGCCGGTGGCCCCAGCGGCAAGGACATCTTCGAGCTGCCCTACGTGCTGGTGGAAACCGCCATCCTGCTGGTTTCCAGCTGCACCTACGGGCTGGCCATGCTGTCCGCGCACAAGGGCGGCAAGGGCCAGGCGATCGCCTGGCTCGGGGTCACCTTCCTGCTCGGCGCCGCGTTCATCGGCATGGAGATCAACGAGTTCCACCACCTGATCGCCGAAGGCTTCGGTCCGAGCCGCAGCGCCTTCCTGTCGTCCTTCTTCACCCTGGTCGGCATGCACGGCCTGCACGTCAGCGCCGGCCTGCTGTGGATGCTGGTGCTGATGGCGCAGATCTGGACCCGCGGCCTCACCGCGCAGAACAACACCCGGATGATGTGCCTGAGCCTGTTCTGGCACTTCCTCGACATCGTCTGGATCTGCGTCTTCACCGTCGTCTACCTGATGGGGGCCCTGTAATGAGCAGCGCTGCACACGACAACCACGGCGCCGGCCACGGCAGCCTGGGTTCCTACGCGATCGGCTTCGTGCTCTCGGTGATCCTCACCGCGATCCCGTTCTACATGGTCATGGACGGCGGCTTCTCGCGCCATGCGACCATCCTCACCATGGTCGTCCTCGGCCTGGTGCAGGTGGTGGTGCACCTGATCTGCTTCCTGCACATGAACATGTCGTCGGAAGGGCGCTGGAACGTGATGGCGTTCATCTTCACGGTGATCGTGATCCTGCTGGTGGTCGGACTCTCGCTGTGGATCATCTTCAGCGCCGACATGCTGATGATGCCGATGCCCTGAGGGCCATGACGTGAAGCTGAAACGCTATCTCCTGGTGGCCAAGCCGGGAATCATCTTCGGCAACCTGATCGCGGTGGCGGGGGGATACTTCCTCGCCGCCCGCGGCAGCGTCGAGCCGATGCTGTTGCTGGCCACGGTGATCGGCCTGTCGCTGGTGGTCGCCAGTGGGTGCGTGCTGAACAACTGCATCGACCGCGACATCGACCGGCACATGGAGCGGACCCGCGGACGGGTCACCGTGACCGGGCAGATTTCCCTGAAGGCTGCCCTGGCCCACGGCCTGGTCCTCGGCGTCGCCGGCTTCGGCCTGCTGTGGTGGCGGACCAACCCGCTGACCACCGCGCTGGCCGGCTTCGGCTACTTCGTCTACGTCGGCCTGTACAGCCTGTGGTTCAAGCGCCGCTCGCAGTACGGCACGCTGGTTGGCAGCCTTTCCGGGGCGATGCCGCCGGTGGTCGGCTACTGTGCGGTGACCGGGCAGTTCGACGCCGGCGCGGCCTCGCTGCTGGCGATCTTCTGCCTGTGGCAGATGCCGCATTCGTACGCCATCGCCATCTTCCGCCTGAAGGACTACGAGGCGGCCGGCATCCCGGTGCTGCCGGTGGCGCGCGGCATCGCGGTGACCAAGATCCACATCGTGCTCTACATCCTCGCCTTCATGGCGGCGACCCTCGCCCTGTGCCTGGGTGGCTACGCCGGCTACGGCTACCTGCTGGTGGCGGTGGCGGTGAGCCTGTGGTGGCTGGCCATCGCCCTGACCGGCTACTGGACCGCCGACGACCGGCTCTGGGCGCGCAAACTGTTCGCCTTCTCGATCGTCGCCATCACCGCGCTGAGCGTGATGATGTCCATCGACTTCCAAGTGGCGCCCGCCACCCACCTGGTCGCCTCGCTGCCCTGAGGCGACGCGCTTTAGGGAAAGCCCCGCGGTCGATTGGCGGGGCTTTTTTTTGCCCGTGCGCAGGCCCATGGCGCCGCCGGCAGACTGCAGGGCAGGCTGGATGCGCGGGGCGTCATCCGCCGGTGGTCCGCGGCGTGCCCGGCGCGCATGGGCGGATGGTTTGTCCACCCCACGGGCGGCATGGCGCTTCTGAGGAACGGCGGCCAATTCCCTTCGCGCATGCGGGAGTGGGGCGGCCTTCGGATTTTTCCGGGTGCTTTTTCGGAACCCCCTGGCTTGTGTGGAACTGCCCGCATCCATCAAATGCTAATGATTATCAATAGCTAGATGGAGTACCGCATGGATCGTCGCAAGCAACCCTCCCCATTGCCCCCCAGGCGCCCGCTGGCGCCACTGATGCTGCTGATGGCCGCCTGTTCTTCGCCGACCCTGGCCGAAGAGGCGGCCCGCAAGGACGACCCCCTGGAGCTGGGTTCGGACACCGTCACCGGCGAACGCGACTCGTCGCGGGTCGTGCGCTCGGCCTCGGCGAAGTACGCGGTGCCCTTGCTGGACACTCCGCAGACCGTCACCGTGGTACCGCAGAAGGTGATCCAGGAACAGAACGCCCTGAGCCTGCGCCAGGTCCTGTCCAACGTCTCCGGCATCACCTTCAACGCCGGCGAGGGCGGCGGCGGGTCCGGCGACAGCATCAACATCCGTGGCTTCGGCGCCAACGCCAACATGCAGGTGGACGGCCTGCGCGACAGCGCCCAGACCAGCCGCAGCGACCTGTTCAACCTGGAGGCGGTGGAAGTGATCAAGGGGCCGAACTCGGTGTTCGGTGGCGCCGGCACCACTGGCGGCAGCATCAACATGGTCAGCAAGCAGCCCAGGGGCGAAGCCTTCACCCACCTCGGCGGCGGCCTGGGCACGGACCGCTACCGGCGCCTGACCCTGGATGCCAACCAGCCGCTGGAGGGACTCGGCGAGTCGACCGCCTTGCGCCTGAATCTCATGGCCCATCACAACGACGTCGCCGGGCGCGACGAGATCGACAAGGAACGCTGGGGCCTCGCGCCGTCCCTGACCTTCGGCCTGGATACGCCGACGCGCCTGACCCTGAGCTATTTCCACCAGCGCGACGACAACCTTCCCGACTATGGCGTGCCGGCGCTGGACGGCCGCAAGCTGGACGGCGTCGGTCGCCACGCCTATTTCGGCTGGCGCAACCTGGACAAGGAACGGATCGACAGCGATGTCGCCACGCTGAAGTTCGAGCACGATTTCAGCGACGCACTCCAGTTGCAGAACCTCACCCGCTACTCGCACCTGCGGAGGGATACGGTGATCTCCGCCTCCCATGTCAACCAGAAGGGCCTGCCGCCGGGCCGCTACCTGCCGGCCGGACCGCAGGCCTACGGACGTGATTCGCGCAACCGGATGTGGACCAACCAGAGCAACCTCACCGCCCGCTTCGACACCTTCGGCCTGGGGCACACCCTGGTCGGCGGCCTGGAACTGACCCGCGAGACCTACGATCGCACTACCTATTCCTACAACATCGGCAAGTTCTACCCGGCGGACGGCTTCGACCTGCACAATCCGCCGGGCCACTGGTCCGGCCCCACCGACAAGCGCGACAGCGGACGCAACCGCACCGAGCTGGAGACCAGGGGCCTCTACGCCTTCGATACCATCGCCCTGCACCCGCGCTGGGACCTGAGCCTGGGCCTGCGCTACGACTGGATCGACGGCAAGTCGAGGAGCAGGCCGGCCGGCAAGCCGGAAGTGCGCGCCGACAGTTCCGACGGCAAGCTCAGCGGCCGCGCCGGGCTGGTGTTCAAGCCGCGGGAGAACGGCCGGATCTACCTTTCCTACGGCACTTCCTTCAACCCCTCGGCGGAATACCTGGTCAGCACCGGCTCCGGGGTGAGCCAGGCCACCGGAGACCTGGCGCCGGAGAAGAACAGCACCTACGAACTGGGCACCAAGTGGGAGTTCCTCGAACGCCGCCTGGAACTGGATGCGGCGCTGTTCCAGGTGAAGAAGGAGAACGCCCGTGAAAGCCTGCTCGACGGCACCTACGTGATGTCCGGCGAGCAGCGCGTGCGCGGGCTGGAGCTGAGCGCCAAGGGCAAGTTGAGCGAGCGCTGGGACCTGTTCGCCAGCTACACCTTCCTCGACAGCGAGGTGCTGAAATCGGTGAGATATCCCGAGCGGGAAGGCCAGGCGCTGGCCAACACGCCGCCGCGCTCGCTGAGCCTGTGGAGCACCTACGAACTGCCGGAAGGGCTGACCCTGGGCTATGGCGCGCGCTACGTCAGCCAGCGCAACGTCACCTCGGCGAGCACCGCCAAGCTGGATGCCTACTGGGTCCACAGCCTGATGCTCGGCTACCAGGCGACCCGTGACCTGAAGCTGCAGCTCAACCTCGACAACCTGTTCGACAAGGCCTACGTCGAGCGGGTACGCCAGGTCACCGGCAACCAGACACGCTCTTCCGCCATCGAATACGGCGACGGCCGCTCGGCGATCCTCTCGGCGGTCTACGCCTTCTGAGCCTGCGGCCACGGATTCCGGCGCCTTCCGCGCGGGCGCCGGAATCCATGGAGGAACGCGCTGAACTTTTTCATTGCGCCGCCAATCAACTCCTATGCACGTCATTTTTTCAGGGAGCCTTTTCAGATGGCACGCAAGAACGCAATGAAAGACAACCTCGAGCAGATCCAGCACCAGAGCTACAGCGAGCTGCAGGAACTGCTCTCCGAAGCCAACAGCATGCTCGCCGACAGCGCCGCCTTCGCCGGCGACAAGGCAGACAGCGCGCGGGCGCGGATCGGCGCGCTGCTGGAGAAGGCCAACGACGCCCTCGGCAAGGGCGGCAGCGCCGTCGCCGAACGCGGACGCCACGCGGTGGACGCGACGGAGAGCTACATCGGCGCCAATCCCTGGCAGACCGTGGCCATCACCACTGCGGTGGGCCTGCTCGCCGGCTTCCTTCTCGGTCGCCGCTCCTGAGTGCGCCGAGGGTGTCGCACAACGGAATCGTTACCTTCGCTTGAAAAAGGAATTGCCCATGCTTTCGATCAAGAAGAACCTCGGCCTCCTGGCCATGACCGCGGCCCTGGCGGCCTGCGCCTCCAACCCCAACGACCTGCCGGATTTCCCGGAACATGAATACGCGGCGACCCAGCAGGTGGGCGAGGGCGTGATCAACGGCGACCTGTACCTGACCAGCGCCTCAGGCGCGATCCAGAAGGGGACCAACACCAAGGTCACCCTAGAGCCGGCGACCAGCTACATGAAGGCCTACTACGCGAAGTTCGGCAACCTCGATGCCGCCAAGCGCGATCCCGACGTGCAGCCGCCGGTGCTCGACCCGCGCCGCGCCACCTATGTGCGCGAGGCGACCACCGACCAGAACGGCCGCTTCGACTTCGACCACATCCCCAACGGCACCTACTACATCTCCAGCGAACTGACCTGGAGCGCCCAGAGCGATGGCAAGACCATCACCGAGGGCGGCACCGTCACCAAGCTGGTCACGGTGAGCGGCTCGCAGCCGCAGAAGGTATTGCTGACCCGCTGACCGGCGGCGCTCGCTCAACGAGCCCCTGCCATCGCGCAGGGGCTTTTTTTCGCCGCCGTGCCGGTCCGGCCTTGACAGCCCCGGGGCGCCCCCGTAGTTTCGGTTTCCATGACCTTCGCCATCCTGCCTACCCGCCGCAGCATTATTACCGCCATTCCAGCTATGGCGGGTTAGCCAGCGTCCACTCCGAACCCGCCCTCGAGGCGGGTTCTTCGTTCTGTCTCCTGGGCCAAAACCACCGAACCGGGAGAACAGCATGCAGCACCAGACCCTTCACAACCTCGTTGGCCGGGCCGACGCCCTGATCAACGCCGGGCAGTTCGACGCCCTGATGGATTTCTACTGCGACGACGCCACCCTGGTGGTCAAGCCGGGCCTCAACGCCTGCGGCAAGGCGCAGATCCGCCAGGCGTCCGACGTCATCGCCCGGCATTTCGAGCACAGCCTGCGAGTGCGTCAGCACGACCTGCGGGTGATCGAGGCGGGAGCTACGGCGCTGGTCATGGCCGAGGCGGTGATCGAGTCGAAGGCCGGCCGCCTGCAACGTCGGGCCACCTACGTGTTCCGCCAGGAGGCCGATGGCCGGTGGCGCTGCGCGGTCGACAACTCCTACGGCACCGACCTGCTGGCCTCGGTGGCGGCGAGCGCGGAGGCCTGCCGATGAGCGCCTCTACCCTCAGCGCAGGCAAACCCCTGCTGGCCGGTTACGTGGAAAGCATCCTTGCCGCGCCGGTGTACGACGTCGCCGTGGAAACCCCCTTGCAGCACGCGCCGCAGTTGTCCCAGCGCCTGGGCAACCGCGTGCTGCTCAAGCGCGAGGATCTGCAGCCGGTGTTCTCCTTCAAGATCCGCGGCGCCTATACCCGTGTCGCGCGCCTGAGCGACGAGCAGAAGGCCCGTGGGGTGATCACCGCCTCCGCCGGCAACCATGCCCAGGGCCTGGCCCTGGCGGCGCAGCGCCTGGGCGTGCGGGCGGTGATCGTGATGCCGCGCACCACGCCCGAACTCAAGGTCAGGGGCGTGCTGGCGCGCGGCGGCGAGGCGCTGCTGCACGGCGATGCCTTCCCCGAGGCGCTGGCCCATGCCCTGCAACTGGCCGAGCGCGAAGGCATGACCTTCGTCCCGCCCTACGACGATCCGGATGTGATCGCCGGGCAGGGGACGGTGGCGATGGAGATCCTCCGCCAGCACAGCGGCCGCCTCGACGCGATCTTCGTGCCGGTCGGCGGCGGCAGCCTGATCGCCGGGATCGCCGCCTACGTCAAGCACCTGCGTCCGGAGATCCGCGTGATCGGCGTCGAGCCGGAGGATTCCAACTGCCTGCAGGCGGCGCTGGCCGCCGGCGAGCGGGTAGTGCTGGGCCAGGTCGGGCTGTTCGCCGACGGGGTGGCGGTGGCGCAGATCGGCGCTTGCAACTTCGAGGTCTGCAAGGACCACGTCGACGAAGTGATCAGCGTCGGCAGCGACGAAATCTGCGCGGCGATCAAGGACATCTACGACGACACCCGTTCGATCACCGAACCGGCCGGTGCCCTGGCCGTAGCGGGGATCAAGAAGTACGTGGCCCGCGAACGCGCCGAGGGGCAGACCCTGGTGGCCATCGACTCCGGTGCCAACATCAACTTCGACCGCCTGCGCCACGTCGCCGAGCGTGCCGAACTGGGCGAACAGCGCGAAGCGATCATCGCCGTCACCGTGGCCGAGCGGCCGGGCAGCTTCAAGGCCTTCTGCGCGGCGCTGGGGCGGCGCCAGATCACCGAGTTCAACTACCGCTATCACAGCGACCGCCAGGCCCACCTGTTCGTCGGCGTGCAGACCCATCCGCTCACCGACAGCCGCGCCGAGCTGCTCGCCGGCCTGCGCGAGCAAGGCTTTCCGGTGCTCGACCTGACCGACAACGAGATGGCCAAGCTGCATATCCGCCACATGGTCGGCGGGCATGGCACCGAGGTGGGTCGGGAACGGCTGTTCCGCTTCGAGTTTCCCGAGCGTCCGGGTGCCCTGCTGAATTTTCTCGACAAGCTCGGTTCGCGCTGGAACATCAGCCTGTTCCACTATCGCAACCACGGCGCCGCCGATGGCCGGGTGCTGGCCGGCCTGCAGGTGCCGGACGAGGAGCGCGGCGAGCTGGAGGCGGCGCTGCAGGCGATCGGCTATCCGTACTGGGAGGAAACCCACAACCCGGCCTACCGGCTGTTCGCCGGTTGAGCGGCGAGCCGCCAGCGGGACATGGCCCTGTCATGAGCCTTGTCTAGACTGCTGGCAGGGATATCCGCCCAGCGAGGGGACATGGCCATGCGCAAGCGCGACGCCCGGCGGGCCACGCCGGAAGAACTGCGGGTCTGCTCGGTACTGAAGGAAAAGGACACCCGCGAGGAGCTCGCCGAACTCGCCGCCCGGGGCGAGTGGAGCAACGTGCCGGCCTACAACGCCAGCCGTGGGCAGATCGCCGAGCACCTGGGCAAAAGTCTTTCGCCCGAGTCGGACGCCTCGTTCTTCGACTCGCGGCGCTTCAGCGAGGCGATCGTCCTGCTCAAGAGCCGGCCGGTGCTGCTGGTGAAGAACGGCATTTTCGACGAAGCGCCGCTGGCCGGCCTGGAACAGCGTCTGAAGCGGCACCGCGCCGCGCTGGCCACGCCGATCCGCTCGGTCGGCCGCCTGGAACTGATCGACCACGACAGCATGGACTGGTGTGGCACCGGCTGGCGCATCGAGGACGACCTGATCGTCACCAACCGCCACGTCGCCAGTCTGTTCGCCGAGCGCCAGGGCAACCTGTTCCGTTTCCGCCTCAACCAGGCCGGCAAGCAGGTGCGCACCCGCGTGGACTTCCGCGAGGAGTATCGCCAGCCGGAGAGCGACGAGCATGTGATCGCGCGGGTCCTGTGGATTGCCCCGGACGTCTCCGAGGCGCCGGACATGGCGATTCTCCAGGTGGTGAAGGGCGACCTGCTGCCGCCGCCGCTGAGCCTCGCCCGCCGGGACGCCGAGCCGCGCCAGGCGGTGGCGGTGGTCGGCTACCCGGCGCGCGACAGCCGCAACGACGCCGGGGCGATGGAAGACATCTTCGGCAACATCTATGACGTCAAGCGCTTCGCGCCCGGCGAAGTCGTGGGATTGCCCGGGGATGCCTGGTACCTGACCCACGATTGCTCGACCCTGGGCGGCAACTCCGGTTCGGCGGTGCTCTCGATCGACGGCGGCGAGGTGGTCGGCCTGCACTTCGGCGGCCAGTTCCGCAAGACCAACTACGCGGTGAAGGCCAGCGTGATCCGCAGCCTGCTGGCGCGGCGCGCCTGGGTGCCGGTGGGCGAGGCGGAACTGAAGCGCGGTGCGCCGCGCTTCCAGGAGAAGAAGCGCAGCGTCGCCGACCTGGCCGGGCGCAAGGGCTTCGACGAGGCCTTCCTCGGGCCGAAGGCGGCCTTGCCCAAGCCGGGCAAGAGCCACCAGGTACTGCCGGTGGGCAAGGGCACGCGCCTGGACTACCTGCATTTCTCGGTGGTGATGAGCGCCAGCCGGCGCTTGCCGATCCTCACCGCGGTGAATATCGACGGCGCGCTCAAGCGTTCGCTCAAGCGCAAGGATTCCTGGGGCTTCGACCCGCGCATCGAGGCGGCCGCCCAGGTCGGACACAAGGACTTCTACGGCCCGGCCTCGTTCGACAAGGGTCACATGGTGCGTCGCGAGGATCCCGGCTGGGGCGACAGCGACGCCGTCGCCCGGCAGGCCGAGGACGACACCTTCGTCTACACCAACGCGGTGCCGCAGGTGGCGCAGCTCAACCAGCGAAGCTGGCTGTCGCTGGAGGACTACGTTTTGCAGAACGCCAGGAGCGAGGGCTTCCGCATCTCGGTATTCACCGGCCCGGTGTTCCGCGAGGACGATCCGCTCTTCCAGGGCGTGCAGGTGCCGCTGGAGTTCTGGAAGGTGGTGGCGATGATCGATGCCGACAGCGGCGAACTGGGGGTCTCCGCCTACCTGCTCGGGCAGGAAGGGATGATGCCCGGCGAAGGCTTCCGCTACGGCGCGTTCAAGACCTACCAGGTGCCGTTGGCGAAGGTCGAGGCCAGCGCCGACCTGCGTTTCTCCAGCGCCCTGCGCAAGGCCGACGTGCTCGCCGGCACGCCGCTGGAGGAAGCGCTGGAAGCCGGGCGCTTCATCGAGATCAACGGACCGGACGACCTCCTGCTGGGCCGGCCGACGCCGGCCGGCAAGCGCCGCTGAGGTTCAGGCCGGCTGTCGCCATTCGCGCAGCAGCTCGATGAGTGCGCGAAGCTTGGCCGGCACGTGGCGGCGGTTCAGGTAGTACAGCCACATCGGCGGCAGCGGCAGGCAACTGCCCGGAAGCACTTCCACCAGGCGCCCGGCGGCGAGGTCCGCGGCGACCCGTTCGCGGATGAAGACCTGGGCGATCCCGGCGCCGGCGCGGGCCGCCTCGATGATCGCCTCGGTATCGGTACTGACGAAGCGCGCCGGCAGGTCGGCCTCGACTTCCCGCGCGCCCTCGCGCAGGCGCCATTTGTGCAGGCGACCGCTGCGCGGGAAGCGGAAGCGCACCGCGACATGCCCGTCGAGTCCGTCGAGCGCGGCCGGCGTGCCGCGCTCGGCCAGGTACGCCGGGGTGGCCACCAGCAGGCAGGCCAGCGGTGGGGTCAGCTGCACCCCGACCATGCCCGGCTGCAGTGCGTCGGCCAGGCGGATACCGGCGTCGAGCTGCTCCCTGACGATATCCACCAGTTGGTCCTCGTAGCGGATCTCCAGTTGCACCTTCGGATAACGCTGCACGAACGCGCCGAGCAGCGGCGCGGTCAGCAGGTGCTTCGCCAGGTGCAGGGCGCTGATGCGCAGGTGTCCGGAGGGTTCCTCGAGGCTTTCGCCGAGCGCCTCGCGGGCACGCAGCAGGTCACGATAGGGCTGCTCGGTCTGCTCGTGGTAGCGCTGCCCGGCCTCGCTCAGGCTGACCCCGCGGGTGGTGCGGTGGAACAGCTTCAGGCGCAGCTCGGCTTCCAGCTGGTTGATCGCCTGGCTCACCGCCGCCGGGGTCACCCCGAGCAGGGCGGCGGCGCGGGTGAAGCTGCCGGTGTCGGCGACCTGCCTGAAGACGTGCAGGCCGGCGAGAGGGTCGCGTCGATTCATCGTTAGAAAAACTTGAAAGTCTACGTAGGAGAGGCCTGGTTCTGTTAAAGCTTCGTCCTTTCTAGACTGGCTCGCAACCACCAACGAGGACGCGGGCCATGCCTACCCACCTGTCACTGCAACAGGCCGAACGCTGCATCGCGGCGGCCATCGCCGAGGCTTGCCGGCAGGGCCAGGCGGTCTGCGTCGCGGTGGTCGACGCCCATGCCAACCTGCTGGCGTTCGCGCGCATGGACGACAGCGTGCCCGGCGCCATCGACCTGGCCCAGCGCAAGGCGCGCAGCGCCGCGCTGTTCCGTCTGCCCAGCGGCGAGCTCGGGCGCCTCGCCGGCCCTGGCCAGCCGCTGTGGAGCATCGAACAGAGCAACGGCGGGCTGGCCTGCTTCGCCGGTGGCATGCCGATCGCCGGCGCGCCGGGCGCCTGCCTGGGCGGCCTCGGCGTCTCCGGCGGCAGCGCCGCGCAGGATCAATCCATCGCCGAGGCCGCGGTGGCCACGGCGGCAATCCAGAGGCAAGCACGATGACTCACAAGCGAATCCTGGTGACCGGGGCCGGCAGCGGTTTCGGTCGCGAAGTGGCGTTACGCCTGGCCGAACGCGGCCATCGGGTGATCGCCGGGGTGCGCAGCGCCGGCCAGGCCGGCGACCTGCGCGAGGAGGCCGGGCGGCGTGGCGGCACGCTGCGGGTGGAGGTCCTCGACATTACCGACGGCGCCGATCGCGAGCGCGCCTGGGAGTGGGATGTCGACGTTCTCTTGAACAACGCCGGCAGCGCCGAGGCCGGGGCCAGCGCGGAGATTCCGCTGGAGCTGGTGCGCGCGCTGTTCGAGACCAACGTGTTCGCCAGCCTGGCGCTGACTCAGGGTGTCGTACGCCGCATGGTCGAGCAGAAGCGTCGCGGCCGGGTGCTCTTCGTCTCTTCCATCGCCGGCCTGCTCACCGGGCCCTACACAGGCGCCTACTGCGCCTCCAAGCATGCCCTGGAGGCCTTCGCCGAAGCCCTGCATGCGGAACTGAAGCCGTTCGGCATCCAGGTCGGAACGATCAACCCCGGCCCGTACCAGACCGGCTTCAACGACCGCATGATGGAGACCTGGAAGCGCTGGTACGACCCGCGGCGGCATTTCACCGACTACCGCGGCGTGAGATTCCCCTTCGAACAGCACGATCCCGAGGAAATGATCGCCAGCATGGTTGCGCTGGTCGAAGCCGCCGACGGCCCGTTCCGTACCCTCCTGCCGGCGAGTTTCGTCGAGGCGGTCAGGCAGGAGCAGGCCCGCGCCTGGGAGCGCCGCCTGTGAGGCGCGGCCCGCCAGGCACGGGCTCTGGCCCGGCGCGGCGGGCCGGTTAGGACGGGTCCGAAATACGTGGCCTCGCGTTTACAGGGGAAGGGGGGCTCCCTACCATTTCGTCGCCGGCAACCACTTCTCCTAAACGTTCAGCCCACTCTGCACCTGCCACCCGACGAACGCTTCGTCCGGTGCGCACTGGCGTGCAGTTGAAGGAATTGCCATGTCGTGCCCTTCCACCCATCGCTTCACCCGTAGTACCCGTCTCTGGTGCGCCGCCCTCGGTGCCAGCGTCCTGTTGCCGCAGATGGCCCCGGCGCTGGCCGGGCAGGCCGCCCGGGACGCCATGCCGAGCCAGCAGGAAGTCACCTTCGGTGGACGCTTCATCGATGTCCAGGCCGTCCGTGGCGGCGCGCTGTCGCGCAGCGCCGCGTCGCCCGGCACCGAGCGCCTGCGCCAGGAGGCGGGGGTGTCGATCCGTTCCCTGCGCGTGCAGGACGATAGCGGCTATCCGGGCTTCACCCTGCTGGCCGGCGCCCTGGAGGGCCAGGCCCGGCAGGCCGCCGGCGATATCGTGATGGCCCTGCGCGACGACGGCAGCTTCGTCGCCCTGCTGCCCGAGCGCAACGCGATGATCCGCGGTGCTGCCGACGGCCAGCAGACCCTTACCCTGTTCCCGGCGCAACGTGGCGCCGCCCACGAGCAGATCGACTATCTGGAAGAGCCCGACGCGCCGCTTGCGGCGACGATCGAGTCGCGCAACGGCGCGCTGCGCTACCAGGCCCAGCGCAACGCCGCCGGCGACCTGCTGATCGACGTGCTGGCCGGTTTCTCCAGGCTGTCCGTGGCCTATGTCGGCGACCACGAGGCCTACGCCCTGGCGCAGGTCGCCTCGGTCAACCAGGCGCTGGACAACTCCAGGGTCAAGGGCGTGCGCGTACGTCTGGTCGGCACCCAGGTGATCGACGACGACCACCGGGTCAATACCGATACCCTGGCCGACCTGAAGAACCTCTTCGCCGAGGGCATGCGCCAGTACAGTCCGGACCTGGTCGCGGCGTTCTTCACCGGCCGCGGCACCGGCCCCGGGCAGAACAGCGCGGCCGGCTGGGCCTACACCAACGGGCGCTACTCGGTGAACGCGGCCGACGGCCCCACCGTGTTCCGCCACGAGCTGGGCCACAACATCGGCGGCAGCCACTGCCCGACCGGCCAGGGTTTCAACTTCGGCTACAACAACGGACGGATCGGCACCATCATGTGCGGCAACCAGCTGGGCTACTACTCCAATCCCGAGCTGAAGGACAACCAGGGTGTGCCCATCGGCGACGCCCTGACCGCCAACATGGCGCAGGTATGGCGCAACAACGCGGCGAAGATCTCCGCCTACGCTCCCTCGGTGGTGCCGGTCGACGACGAGCGGGCGACCCACGTCCTGCACGAAGGTTTCAGCCTGGCCAGGGCGGACAGCTGGAAGCACTTCGTCGTCGATGTCCCCGCCGGTACCCGGCGCCTGGCCTTCGGCATCACCTCGGGGCCGCGCCACGAACCGACCGGCAGGACCGCGATCTACCTCAAGCGTGACGGCCGGCCGAGCGAAACCGACTTCGACCACCGTTCGCGCGAGGGCGTGGTGGCCGCGCTCGGCGTCGACGAAGAGGCTGGCGGCCGCTGGTACGTCTCGGTGAAAGGCAACAATGCCGACATCGACGACCTGATCCTCGACGGCCATGCCTTCGCCGTCGACAGCGACAGCGTCGAGGCCCGCTACCTGCGCCTGGTGGTGGAGTCCGAGGCGAGCGGCAAGGGCGGCGCCAGCGCCGCCGAGATCCAGCTGGCCGACTCGCGCAGCCGCCTGCTCGATCCGCGCAACTGGCGGATCCACTCGGTGAGCAGCGCCGAGGGCGCCAGGGGCGCGGCGGCCAACGCCATCGACGGTGACCCGAAGACCTTCTGGGCTAGCGCGGCGGGCGCCGGCTTTCCCCACGAGATGATCATCGACCTGGGCCGGGACAGCCGTTTCTCGCACCTGCGTTACCTGCCACGGCAGGACAACAGTCAGGTCGGCAACATCAAGGGCTATAGGCTTTACGCCAGCGACAATCCTTATGGCGGCTGGGTCGAAGTGGCCGACGGCAGCTTCGCCGCGGACAACAAGCTGAAGATGCAGGTGCTCAAGCCGAAGGAAAGCAACCTGCCGCCGCTGGCGCAGATCGACGGCAAGACCGAAGCCGAGGCCGGCGAGCGGGTGGTGCTCGATGCCTCCGCCTCTTCGGATCCCCAGGGCGCCGCGCTGAGCTATGCCTGGTCGGTATCGCCGGCGCTGGACATGGAACTGGACGGCCCGCGCCTGAGCTTTGTCGCGCCGAGTCTGGCGCAGGACACGACCTATCGCTTCACCCTGACCCTGGACAACGGCAAGCAGCGCGTGACCCGCGACCACGAGGTGAAGGTCAAGGCTGCTCAGGATGCCAGTTGCCGTCCTGCCTGGATGCGCAACAAGGCCTATCTGTCCGGTGACATGGTGCAGCACGGGGGGCGCCAGTACTATGCGCGCTGGTGGACCCAGGGCCAGGAGCCGGGTAACCCGAACTTCACCGGTGGCGATGGCAGCGGCAAGGTCTGGCGCGACGACGGTCCCTGTCAGCAGGGCGAAGTGCCGCCGCCGCTGGCGCAGATCAGTGGCAAGACCGACGTCGCGGCGGGCGAGCGGGTGGTTCTGGACGCTTCCGGGTCGAGCGATCCGAACGGCCTTGAGTTGGGCTACCAGTGGAGCGTGTCGCCGGCGCTGGCGTTCGAAGCCGACGGTGCGCGCCTGAGCTTCGTCGCGCCGAAGGCGCCGCAGGACAGCCGCTATACCTTCAGCCTGACCCTCGGCAACGGCAGCCACAGCGTGCGCCAGGATCACGTGGTGCGGGTCGCGGCGGAACAGCCGGGAGCGACCTGCGGCAGGTCCTGGAACGCTTCGACGGCCTACGTCGGCGGCGACCGGGTCACGTACGGCGGCCGCCTGTACGCGGCGCGCTGGTGGAGCCGCGGCCAGCAGCCCGGCGATCCGGCGTTCACCGGCGGCGAGGGCAGCGGCAAGGTCTGGCGCGACGAAGGCGCCTGTCTCTGAAGCGGGCGCGGCGGCCGGTTTGCCGGCCGCCGCATCGGCTCAGGTCCTGCGCAGCAGGACCCGGGTCACGCGGCGTTCCTCCACCTCCATCACGCGCAGTTCCCAGTCCTGCCATTGCAGGCGGTCGCCGATGGCCGGCAGGCGGTCGAGCAGGCTCATCACCAGCCCGGCGAGGGTCTGGTAGTCCTCGGTGGCGCGCGCCTCGAAACCGACGTGGCGACGCACCTGGCTGAGGTTCATGGCGCCGCTGACCAGGTAGCCGCCGGCGTCCTCGACCACGTCCGGACCGTCTACCTCGCTGGCGTCCGGCAGTTCGCCGGCGATCGACTCGAGGATGTCGGTCAGCGTCAGCAGGCCGATGAATTCGCCGAACTCGTTGACCACGAAGGCCACGTGGGTCGAGGCCTCGCGCATCTGCTCCAGGGCGTTGAGGATCGAGCAGTCCTGCAGCAGGTTGAGCGGCTGGCGGGCCAGGCTTTCCAGGTCCGGCTGGGCGCCGGCGAGCAGTTCCTTGAGCAATTCCTTCTTGTGCACGTAGCCCAGCGGCTCCTCCACCCGGCCGTCGCGGACCAGCGGCAGGCGCGAGTAGGACGACTCGAGCAGCGTCGCGCGGATCGCCTCGCGACCGCTGTCCAGGTCGATGCAGTCGACCTCGGCGCGCACCGTCATCAGGCTGCGGATGGGCTTTTCGGCCAATTGCAGCACACCGCTGATCATCACCCGTTCGCGGCGGTCGAAGACCACCTGGTCGTCGCCTTCCTCGAACAGGTCGGCGACCTCCTCGCCAACCTCGTCGGCCTCCAGGCGCTGGCCGCCGAGCAGGCGCAGCACCGCGTGGGCGGTGCGCGCGCGCAGCGGGCGGTGGCCCTGCAGGCTCTTCTTGCGGCGCTTGCGGGCGACCTGGTTGAACACCTCGATGAGGATCGAGAAGCCGATGGCCGCGTACAGGTAGCCTTTCGGGATGTGGAAGCCCAGGCCCTCGGCGGTCAGGCTGAAGCCGATCATCATCAGGAAGCCCAGGCACAGCATGATCACCGTCGGGTGGCGGTTGACGAAGCGGGTCAGCGGCTTGCTGGCGACGATCATCAGGCCGATGGAGACGATCACCGCGATCATCATCACTTCCAGGTGCTCGACCATGCCCACCGCGGTGATCACCGCGTCGAGCGAGAACACCGCGTCGAGCACGACGATCTGCGCGACGATCGGCCAGAACAGCGCGTAGGTCCTGTTGCCGGCGTGCTGGGCGACGTGGCCCTCGAGGCGTTCGTGCAGCTCCATGGTGGCCTTGAACAGCAGGAACACGCCGCCGAACAGCATGATCAGGTCGCGGCCGGAGAAGCTCTTGCCGAACACCTCGAGCAGCGGTTCGGTGAGGGTCACCATCCACGAGATGCTCGCCAGCAGGCCCAGGCGCATCAGCAGCGCCAGCGACAGGCCGAGGACCCGGGCGCGGTCGCGCAGGTGCGGCGGCAGCTTGTCGGCGAGGATGGCGATGAACACCAGGTTATCGATGCCGAGGACGATCTCCAGCACGATCAGGGTCGCCAGGCCGAGCCAGGCGGTGGGGTCGGCTATCCATTCCATGCGCGCTTACCTCGCGGCCCGGCTGGGGCGGCCGGCGAAGTGGGGGAGAGTCGAGGCGAGCTGTCCGGCATCGGCCGGCGATGCCGGGCGCAGGAAAAGGAGGTGAAGCGGGGAGGGCTGTCCGCGAGGACGACTGGGAGGCTCCGAAAGGGCGGTCATGATGGCCATTGGAAGTCAAAGGGAGGTCGATCCTACTGTGTCGCGGGCCACCGCCACAGCGGGAAACTATTACAAAACCTTAGACGGATCCCGCGCCGGCGCTAGACTGGGCGGGTTCCCGCCACTGCGAGCCGCCATGAGCACCGACGATTTCCGCGAGATCACCAGCACCACCCTGGCCGACTACCAGCGCAACGCCGAAGGCTTCCGCGAAGGAACCCGCGACCACGACGTGAGCCAGAACGTCGAGGCGCTGCTGCGCCATATCGACGGCCCGCCGCCGTACCGGATCCTCGATTTCGGCTGCGGCCCAGGGCGCGATCTGCGCACCTTCAAGCGCCTCGGCCACCTGCCGGTCGGCCTCGAGGGCACGCCGCGCTTCGTCGAGATGGCCAGGGCCGACAGCGATTGCGAGGTCTGGCAGCAGAATTTCCTGGCGCTGCAGCTGCCGGCCGGGCACTTCGACGGCATCTTCGCCAACGCCAGCCTGTTCCATGTACCGGGCGGCGCGCTGCCGCGCGTGCTCGGCGAACTGTTCGCCACGCTCCGGCCCGGCGGCGTGCTGTTCAGCTCCAATCCCCGCGGCGAAAACCGCGAAGGCTGGAACGGCCAGCGCTATGGCGCCTACCACGACTACCCGGCCTGGAAGCGCCTGCTGGAGGACGCCGGTTTCGTCGAGCTGGAGCACTACTACCGGCCGGCGGGCCTGCCGCGCGAGCAGCAGCCCTGGCTGGCCAGCGTCTGGCGACGGCCGGCCTGAAGGCGCTAGAGGGTCTGCCGGTGCGGCGTGCCGAGCACGCTGCGGTACTGGTCGAGGCGCTTCGGCGAGAGGTTGCTGCGCTCCAGGGTGTCGAGGGCGTAGGACTTGATTTCGGCGTCGCTGTAGGGGCGTTCGGCGCTGCGTGGCGGGCTGGCGCAGCCGGCCAGGACGATCAGGCAGGCGGCCAGGGGGACGATCAGGGACTTGCTCATGACGGATTCCTCGGAATTTTCCTCAATGCTATCGGTGGTCCCCCCCGTCCATGAAATCAGGCCTATTAATAATGAATATCTGGCGAATTGAGTCTAGGCCGCGCCAGGCGAGGCTTCTAGTCGACCAAAGACGAGCTTGTGGCGGCATGTTTCGCCGAGCGGTCACAGTTTCGCGGCCCGCTCGGCGTGGATTTCAACCGGCCGTCTTTGACAGGAACGGGTAATCGGTGTATCCGGCCGCTCCGCCTCCGAAGTAGGTCGACCGGTCGCCGCTGGCCAGCGGCAGGTCGTGTTCCAGGCGGTAGGGGAGGTCGGGATTGGCGATGAACGGCCGGCCGAAGCCGACCAGGTCGGCCCAGCCCCTGGCCAGCGCTTCCTCGGCGCGCGCCCTGGTGTACATCCCGGAGTAGATCAGGCTGCCACGGTAGACGATGCGCAGCGCTTCCTTGAACGCCGCCGGCATCGCCGGGGCGTCTTCCCAGTCGGCCTCGGCGATGTGGATGTAGGCCACGCCGATCTCGTCCAGCAGCCGCGCGGCGGCCAGGTAGGTGGCCTGCGGAGTGTCGTCGACCGCGCCCTGCAAGGTGGTCAGCGGCGCCAGACGCACGCCGATGCGTTCCCGGCCGACCACCGCGGTGACCGCCTCGGCGACCTCGCGGAGAAAGCGCAGGCGGTTTTCCAGCGAGCCGCCGTATTCGTCGCCGCGATCGTTGGCCCGGGAGTCGATGAACTGGTTGATCAGGTAGCCATTGGCGCCGTGCAGCTCGACCCCGTCGAAGCCGGCGTCGAGGGCGTTGCGCGCGGCCTGGGCGTAGTCGGCGACGATACCCTTGATTTCCGCCACGCTCAGCGCGCGCGGCGTCGAATGCTGGACCATCTCGCCGCCGCCGGCCTGCGGGCCGCGACCCTGGGGGTCGACGAAGACCTTCACACCCTCGGCCACCAGCGCCGAGGAGGACACCGGGGCGGCGTTGCCCGGTTGCAGCGAGGTGTGCGAGACCCGGCCGACATGCCAGAGCTGGGCGAAGATGCGTCCGCCGGCGGCGTGCACGGCCTCGGTGACCTGGCGCCAGCCGGCGACCTGTTCGGCGCTGTGGATGCCCGGCGTCCAGGCGTAGCCCTGGCCCTGCCGGCTGATCTGGGTGCCTTCGGAAATGATCAGGCCGGCGCTGGCGCGCTGGCGGTAGTACTCGGCCATCAGCGCGGTGGCGACTTCGCCGCTGGCAGCGCGTGAACGGGTCATCGGCGGCATGACGATGCGGTTGGGGGTGGTCAGGTGGCCAAGGGTGTAGGGGCTGAACAGCATGCTGGCGATCTCGCTCGTGAGGCCGGCCGTGGCGCGGCGCGATGGAAGAAGGTGGGCGCATTATTGGCGGAACGATTCGTGCGAAAAACCGCTGCCGGTGAAAATGACACTTGAGTTCAATTCACGAATGCCCGGATAGCGCGTTCCCCACACCGGCGCGTAGGGCGAATAACGCCCCTGGCGTTATCCGCCGAGCGGAATCGCAGGCGGGTGAGAAATGTCGGATGAAGCATTGCGCCCTGCGCCCTGCGCCAGGCGGGCAGGGCGAAGAGGGCGCTCCGGCCTATTGCAGGCCGTACTTCTTCACCTTGTCGAACAGGGTGGTCTTGGCCATGCCCAGGTCCTGGCTGGCCTGGGTCAGGTTGCCGTCGTGGCGGGCCAGGGCGTCGCCGAGCAGGGCCTTCTCGAACGCCTCCACCGCCTCGGCGAAGCGCGGGCCGCCGGTCTGCACGGCCTGGCCGCCCTTGTTGAATACCGGCAGGCCGAGGGCGAAGCGTTCGGCGACGTTGCGCAACTCGCGCACGTTGCCCGGCCAGTCGTGGGCCATCAGGCTGGCCAGCGTGGCCCGGTCGAGTTCCGGCGCGGGGCGGTCGAAGCGCAGCGAGGACTGCTGGAGGAAGTGTTCGAAGAGCAGCAGGATGTCCTCGCGGCGCTCGCGCAATGCCGGCAGTTCCAGGGTCACCACGTTGAGCCGGTAATAGAGGTCGCTGCGGAACTGGCCGCTCTTGCCCATGGCGGCGAGGTCGGCCTTGGTCGCCGCGATCACCCGGCAGTCCACCGGGATCGACTGGTTCGAACCGAGGCGTTCCAGGGTGTGTTCCTGCAGCACCCGCAGCAGCTTGATCTGCAGGTTGACCGGCATGCTCTCGATCTCGTCGAGGAACAGCGTGCCGCCATTGGCGTGCTCGATCTTGCCGATCCGCCGCTTGTTGGCGCCGGTGAAGGCGTGCGCCTCGTGGCCGAAGATCTCGCTGTCGAACAGGTTCTCCGGCAGGCCGCCGCAGTTCAGCGCGACGAAGGCATGCTGGTGGCGCCGGCTGTAGTCGTGCAGGCAGCGTGCGACCAGCTCCTTGCCGGTGCCGGTCTCGCCGAGGATCAGCACGTTGGCCGAGGTGTCGCCGACGTTGGCGATCAGCTCGCGCAGCGCCTGGATCGCCGGCGAACGGCCGATGATCCGTTGCGCCAGGTCCTGCCTCCCGGCCAGCTGGCGGCGCAACGCGCTGACCTCGCGGGCCAGCCCGCGCTGCTCCAGGGCGCGGCGGGCGACCTCGACCAGGCGTTCCGGGGAGAAGGGTTTTTCCATGAAATCGTAGGCGCCGGCATGCATCGCCTGCACCGCCATGGAGATGTCGCCGTGGCCGGTGATCAGCACCACCGGCAGGCTCGGATCGAGGGTCTTGAGGCGTTCCAGCAGGGTCAGGCCGTCGATGCCGGGCAGGCGGATGTCGCTGACGACGATCCCGGCGAAGTCGCGGTCGACCCGCAGCAGGGCCTCCTCGGCGCTGCCCACGCCGATGCAGGGAATGTCTTCCAGCTCCAGCGCCTGCTGGCAGCCGAGCAGGACATGCGGATCGTCTTCGACGATCAGGACGGAAAGCGGCTCGTTCATCGGGCGGGACTCGCGGTCGGGGAATCGGGAACCAGGGTCAGGCTCAGCTCGAAGGCGGTTCCGCCGCTTTCGGGGTGTTGCACGCTGAGGCTGCCGCCGGCGGCGGTGGCCAGGCTGGCCGAAAGGGTCAGGCCGAGACCCAGGCCGTGTTCGCCGGGCTTGGTGGTGAAGAAGGGTTCGAACAGGTGCACGCGCGCCGCCGGCGGGATGCCGGGACCGTTGTCGCGCACGCGCAGTATGTAGCGTTCGTCTTCGCGCCGGCCTTCCAGCCAGAGCTGGCGATCGGCCTGGTCGCGCATGGCGTCGAGGGCGTTGGCCAGCAGGTTGACCAGGATCTGCTCCAGGCGGGTCTGGTCGATGCCCAGGCAGACGTCCTCGAAGTGCCGGTGCAGCAGCGGCGGGTCCTGTTCCAGGCGGCCATGGAGGATCAGCAGCGCGGCGTCCACCGCCTTGGCCAGGCTGGCCTGGCCGGCGTCGTCGCTGCGCCGGGCGAAGGCGCGCAGGCTGGCGGTGATGCGGCCCATGCGGTCGACCAGCTCGTTGATGGTGGCCAGGTTGGTGCTGGCGGTCTCCAGCTTGCCGCGCTGGAGGAAGCGTACGGTGTTGCCGGACAGCGTGCGCAGCGCCGCCAGCGGCTGGTTGAGTTCGTGGGCGATGCTGGTGGACATCTGCCCGATCACCGCCAGCTTGCCGGCCTGGACCAGTTCGTCCTGGGCCTTGCGCAGGGTGTCCTCGGCCTGCTGGCGCTCGTGGATCTCGGCGGTCAGGCGTTCGTTGCTGGCCTGCAGGTCGGCGGTGCGTTCGGCGATCTTCACTTCCAGTTCGCCGTTGGCCCGTTGCAGCGCCTCGCGCGCGGCGAGGCGGGTAGCCAGCACCTTGCGTCGCTCGTTCCAGGCGATCAGCAGGAATGCCAGCAGGGCGAAGCCGATGGCGGCCAGCATGCCGTTGCGCACGGCATCGCGGCGCAGGTCCTCCAGCGGGCTGAGCAGGGTCAGGTTCCACGGCGTGTCGTTCAGCGCGCGGGTCTGTGCCAGGTAGCTGATCGCCTCGCCGCGCGGGTGCTGCGCGTCGGCGGCGAAGCTCAGCCGCTCGACCCCGGCGGCCAGCGGCTCGCGCTCCAGCGGCTGCCATTCGTTCAACGCCCACCAGTAGTACTGCATGCTGCGCGCCAGGCGCTCCTTGTCGTCGGGGCTCAGGGAGCGCACCGCCTTCAGGCGCAGGGCGGGGTTGCTGGAGAGGATGATGATGCCGTTCTCGTCGCTGACGAAGGCTTCCAGACGCGCCTTCTCCCAGCGTTCCTCGAGGGCGTCCATCTTCACCTTGACCACCGCCACGCCGATGATCCGGCCGCCGTGGACCAGGCCGTGGGCCAGGTAATAGCCCGGCTCGCCACGAGTGCTGCCGATGCCGTAGAAGCGGCCTGGCTTGCCCTTCATCGCATCCTGCCAGTAGGCGCGGAACGACAGGTCCTCGCCGAGGTAGCTGTCCGGGTCGCTCCAGTTGCTGGTGGCCAGCACCCGGCCATTGGTATCCAGCAGGTATACCGCGCGGCTGCCGGCGCGGCGGTTGAGGCCTTCGAGGTAGGTGTTGACCATGTTCCGCCGGTACGGCGTCGGGTCGGTCAGCAACTGGCTGACGCTGCGCTCCAGCTCCAGCAGGCTGGGCAGGTAGGTGTACTTGCTGATCTCGCTCTCCACCGTGCGCGCATGCAGTTCCAGCTGGCGTTCGCCGTTCTCGGCGAGGGTGCGGATGCCGGCGTTTTCGCTGATCCGGTAGCCGCCGTAGCCGAAGGCGAGCATCAGCAGGAGGAGGGGGATGGGCAGCAGCAACTGGCGGACGAGGCGGGGTTTCACGGCGAGTGACGGCGGTACGCGGCAGGGCGGATCGGGGGATTCCATCACAGTCGTCGCGGCTAGGCCAGCCCGCCGCCCGGGCTGGCGGCGGAGCGGGCGGTTTTCCGGCGCGGCCGGTGGGCGGCGCCAGAAGGGTTCACTCAGTATTCCCAGAAGATCCGCTGCAGTTCCTTGCTGTCCTGGGTCTTGGTCATCGCGACCGCGGCCAGGATCCGGGCTTTCTGCGGGTTCAGGTCGTGGGCGACGATCCAGTCGTTCTTGTCATCCGGCTGCTCGGCGTTGCGCAGGACGAAGCCGCCGGCGTTGACGTGCGAGGAGCGGATGATCTGCACGCCCTGCTTGCGCAGTTCCTGCAGGGCCGGCACCACGCGCGCGGGTACCGAGCCGTTGCCGGTGCCGGCATGGATGATCGCCTTGGCGCCGGCCTGGGCCAGGGCCTTGTAGGCGGTGTCGCTGACGTTGCCGTAGCTGTAGGCGATTTCCACCGGAGCCAGCGCGGAAATCTGCTTGATGTCGAACTCCGAGTTCACCGTATGTCGCTTGACCGGCGCGCGGAACCAGTAGCTCTTGCCTTCGACCACCATGCCCAGCGGGCCCCACGGGCTCTTGAACGCTTCGGTCTTGATGTTGACCATCTTGCTCGCGTCGCGACCGGAGAGAATCTCGTCGTTCATGGTGATCAGCACGCCCTTGCCGCGCGCCGACTTGTCGCCGGCCACCGCCACGGCGTTGTACAGGTTGAGCATGCCGTCGGCGGACATCGCGGTGCCCGGGCGCATCGAGCCGACCACCACGATGGGCTTCTCGGTGTGCTCGACCAGGGTCAGGAAGTAGGCGGTCTCTTCCAGGGTGTCGGTGCCATGGGTAATCACGATGCCGTCGACGTCGTCGCGGTCGGCCAGCTTGGCGACGGTCTTGCCCAGTTCCAGCAGGTTCTCGTTGGTGAAGCTCTCCGAGGCGATCTGGAACACCTGTTCGCCGCGCACGTTGGCGATGTCCTTGAGCTGCGGCACGCTGGCCAGCAACTGGTCGACCGGCACCTTGGCGGCAGTGTAGGTGGCGCTGTTGGCGGCGCTGGCGCCGGCGCCGGCGATGGTGCCGCCGGTGGCCAGGATGACCACGTTGGACAGTTTCTGTTGCGGTGCGACTTCCTTGGCCTGGGCGGCCTGCGGCAGCAGGAGCATCAGGGCCATAACACCGGGTGCGAACGCGTGGAGCAATGGCTTCATGGCGATATCTCGTGTCGGTAGGTTGGTAGGGTTATCGTCGTTGCACGCAATCAGGCGCGGGCGGCCTCGACCGCCCGCCGTCCTGTCAGGGTTTCACCACCAGGCCGACGCCGCGGCCCCGGGGGTCGGAAGCGGTCTCCACGGCCTTGCCGTCGACGCGGATGGCCTGGATGTCACCCATGTTCCAGCCCTGGTCCTCCAGGGTGTAGCCCATCGCCTTCAGTTCCTCGGCGACCTTGCCGGTGAGCGGCGCGTAGGCGTCGTAGTAGATCGTGTCCTTGGGCAGCAACTGGTGGTGCACGCGCTGCGCGGCGACGGCCTTCTCCAGCGGCAGATGGAAGTCGTAGATGTTGTTCAGCACCTGGAAGATCGAGGTGAAGATCCGCGAACCGCCGGGAGTGCCGAGCACCAGGCTGACCTTGCCGTCGCGGGTGACGATGCTCGGGCTCATCGAGGAAAGCATGCGCTTGCCCGGCTCGATGGCGTTGGCGTCGCTGCCGACCACGCCGAAGGCGTTGGCCACGCCCGGCTTGGCGCTGAAGTCGTCCATCTCGTCGTTGAGCAGGAAGCCGGCGCCCTTGACCACCACGCCGCTGCCGAAGTCCCAGTTGAGGGTGTAGGTGTTGCTCACCGCGTTGCCGTCGGCGTCGACGATGGAGAAGTGCGTGGTCTGGTGCGGTTCCAGGCCGGGACGGACCTTCTCGGTCGGCGAGATCGCCGCCGGATTGACCTCGGCGGCACGCTGTTTCAGGTACGCCGGGTCGGTCAGGCGCGCCACCGGGACCTTGGCGAAGTCCGGGTCGCCGAGGTAGTCGGCGCGGTCGGCGAACACGCGTTTCTCGATCTCCGCCAGCAGGTGGATGTAGCGCGCGGAGTTCAGCTCGACGCCCTTGAAGTCGGCGGCGCGGTTTTCCTTGATGCCCAGCAACTGGGCCAGGGCGATCCCGCCGGAGCTTGGCAGCGGTGCGGTATAGAGCGTGTTGCCCTGCCAGTCGACGCGCATCGGTTCGCGCCACCTGACCTTGTAGTCGGCCAGGTCCTGGTGGGTGATCAGTCCCTTGTCCTGCTGCATCTGCGCCACCAGCAGGTCGGCGGTATGGCCCTTGTAGAACTCGTCCGGGCCCTTGTCGGCGATACGCTCCAGGGTCTTCGCCAGGTCCGGCTGGAGGAACGCCTCGCCGGCCTTCATGTGGCCGAAGTAGTCACCGAAATTGGTCTTGCCGTTGAACAGGGCGACGGCGTCCTGGCGGTACTGGAACTGCTTGTCGGCGACCTTGAAGCCCTTTTGCGCGTAGCCGATGGCCGGGGTCAGCAGCTCGCTCCAGGGCAGCTTGCCGAACCGCTTGTGGGCTTCCCAGAGGCCCATCACGGTGCCCGGCACGCCGGCGGCCTTGGCGCCGACCAGGCTGAGGTTCTCGATCACCTCGCCCTTGTCGTCCAGGTACATGGTCTTGCTCGCGGCCTTCGGCGCCACCTCGCGGTAGTCGAGGAAGTACGGCTTGCCGTCCATGTACAGGGTCATGAAGCCGCCGCCGCCGATGTTGCCGGCCTCGGGGTAGGTGACCGCCAGGGTGAAGGCGGTGGCCACCGCGGCGTCCACCGCGTTGCCGCCGGCCTCGAGGATCTGCGCGGCGACCTTGGCGCCGTACTCGTCGGGCGCGGCGACGGCGCCGCCGTCGAGCGTGGCGGCGAAGGCCGAGGAGGATGCGGCGGCGATGGCGACGCCGAGGGACAGGGTTCTGAAGAGCACAGGTTGCATGGGCTTTCCCTATTTATTGTTATCGCAGGCGAGGGTAGAGCAGGCCCCCGCCGGGCGGGCCGGCGAGGGCGGGTACATCAGTGCGGGAGGATCTTGGCGAGGAACTGCTGGGCGCGTTCGGAGCGGGCGCTGACGTCGCCGAAGAACTCCTCCTTCTCGCAGTCTTCCACGATCTGCCCGCGGTCCATGAAGATCACCCGGTTGGCGACCTTGCGCGCGAAGCCCATCTCGTGGGTCACGCACATCATGGTCATGCCTTCCTGGGCCAGCTGGACCATCACGTCGAGCACCTCGTTGACCATTTCCGGGTCGAGCGCCGAGGTCGGCTCGTCGAACAGCATCACCACCGGGTCCATCGCCAGCGCGCGGGCGATCGCCACGCGCTGCTGCTGGCCGCCGGAGAGCTGGCCGGGGTGCTTGTGCGCGTGCTCCTTGAGACCCACGCGCTCGAGCAGGGCCAGGCCCTTCCTGGTGGCTTCTTCCTTGCTGCGGCCGAGTACCTTGATCTGCGCGATGGTCAGGTTCTCGGTGATGCTCAGGTGGGGAAACAGCTCGAAATGCTGGAACACCATGCCGACCCGCGAGCGCAGCTTGGGCAGGTTGGTCTTCGGATCGGCGATGGAGGTGCCGTCGACGACGATGTCGCCCTTCTGGAAGGGTTCCAGTGCGTTGACGCACTTGATCAGGGTCGACTTGCCCGAGCCCGACGGCCCGCAGACCACCACCACTTCGCCTTTCGCAACCTCGGTGGAGCAGTCGGTCAGGACCTGGAAGTCGCCATACCACTTGCTGACATTCTTGATGGAAATCATACGGTTAACCTTTTCTGCAGACGTTTGACGGCGAACGAGGCGGTGAAGCTTACGACGAAGTAGACCAGGCCGGCGAAAATCAGGAACTCGTTGGCCTGGCCGATGATGTCGCCGCGCGAACGGGCCGAATTGAGGAAGTCCATCAGGCCGACGGTATAGACCAGCGAGGTGTCCTGGAACAGGATGATGCTCTGTTGCAGCAGCAGCGGGGTCATCTTGCGGAACGCCTGCGGCAGGATCACCAGGCGCATGGTCTGCCCGTAGGTCATACCCAGTGCCTGGGCGGCGCCCATCTGGCCTTTCGGGATGGCCTGGATGCCGGCGCGGACGATCTCGCAGTAATAGGCCGCCTCGAACATCATGAAGGCCACCAGGCAGGAGGTGAACGCCCCCACCGGGGTGTCCTCGCCGGTGATCCAGCGCAGGATGAAAGGCACCGCGAAGTAGAACCAGGTGATCACCAGCAGCAGCGGGATCGAGCGGAAGTAGTTGACGTAGAAGCCGGCGATGTTCGACAGCAACTTGCTGTGCGACAGCCGCATCAGCGCCAGCACGGTACCCAGCGCGACGCCGCCGAGGACGCCGAGGACCATCAGCTTGAGGGTCATCAGCATGCCTTCCCAGAGGCTCGGCAGGGCGGGAACGATTCCACTGAAGTCCATCATTTACCTCCTACGGAGATCAGGCCCGGTACGGCGACCTTTCTCTCCACCAGGCGCATGATCAGCATCAGGCTCATGTTCAGCGTGAAGTAGATCAGCGTGGCCAGGGTGAAGGCCTCGAACAGGTTGGCGGAGAACTCGGCGGTCTGCTTGGTCTGCGCCAGCAGCTCCATCAGGCCGATCAGCGACGCCACCGAGGAGTTCTTGAAGATGTTGAGGAACTCCGAGGTCAGCGGCGGGATGATGATCCGGAAGGCCTGCGGCAGCAGCACGTGGCGGTAGATCTGCGGCAGGCGGAAGCCCATCGCGCGGGCCGCCGAGGTCTGCCCGTAGGGCAGCGCCTGGATGCCGGTGCGCACCTGCTCGCAGACCCGCGCGGCGGTGAACAGGCCGAGGCAGACGACCACGCTGAGGTAGGCCGAGGTGGTCGGGTTGAGGTCCTGCTTGAACCAGGTCTGCAGGCCCTCGGGCAGCAGGTCGGGCACCAGGAAGTACCAGATGAACAGCTGCACCAGCAGCGGCACGTTGCGGAAGAGTTCCACGTAGGCGGTGGCGATGCCCGATACCAGGCGGTTCGGCACGGTGCGCATGACGCCGAGCAGCGAGCCCAGCGCCAGGGCGATGATCCAGCCGACCAGGGCGATGGCGATGGTCCAGCCCAGACCGGCGATGTACCAGTCGAGGTAGGTTTCGCTGCCGATCCCGGTGGACTTGAAGAACACGCCCCAGTCCCAGTTGTAATTCATGTTGGGGTTTCCCCTCGGTTCAATCGGTTGCAGACACTGGCGAGGAAGGACGGCGCCGGCAGGGCCTGGCGGCCCGCGGCGCGGTACTTCCGGGGGAGACGGCTGGGGAGGGGCGAGCCCCTCCCGCGTCCCCGAGGCCCCGCCGCGAAGCGGGGGCGACGCGCGAAGCGCTGGCGCTCTTGGAGGAACGCCAGGCGCTCGTTACATCTGCTCGGCGGCCTTGTCGGTCGGATTGGCGATCAGCTTCTTCAGCTCGTCGCTCATGGGGAAGTTGAGGTTCAGGCCCTTCGGCGGGATCGGCTGGGTGAACCACTTGTCGTAGATCTTGTTGACCTCGCCGGAGGCGTAGGTGTCGGTGATGGCCTTGTCGACCACCTTCTTGAACGCCGCGTCGCCCTTGCGCACCATGCAGCCGTAGATCTCGAAGGACTGCGGGGTGCCGCCGACGACCCAGTCGTCCGGCTTCTTGGCCTTGGCCATTTCGCCGTAGAGCAGCGCGTCGTCCATCATGAAGGCCACCGCGCGGCCGGACTCGAGCATCATGAAGGACTCGCCGTGGTCCTTGGCGGAGATGATGTTCATGCCCATCTTCTTGTCCGCGTTCATGGCCTTGAGCAGGCGCTCGGAGGTGGTGCCGGCGGTGGTCACCACGTTCTTGCCCTTGAGGTCGTCGAAGTCCTTGATGTTGGCGGTCTTCTTCGACAGCAGGCGGGTGCCGACCTCGAAGATGCCGACGGAGAAGTCGACCTGCTTCTGGCGCTCTTCGTTGTTGGTGGTGGAGCCGCACTCGATGTCCACGGTGCCGTTCTGCACCAGCGGGATGCGGGTCTGCGAAGTGACCAGGTTGTAGCGGACCTTCAGGTCGGGGAGGTTGAGTTCCTTCTTCACCGCCTCGACCACTTTCAGTTGCAGGTCGTGGGAATAGCCGATCGGTTTGCCCGGTTCGACGCCGAGGTAGGAGAAGGGAATCGAAGCGTCACGGTGACCGAGGGTGATGGTGCCGGTGTCCTTGATCTTCTTCAGCGTGCCGGTGAGCTCGTCAGCGACGACCGGAGCGGACAACAGAGCGGCCACGATGGCGGTGCTCAGCAGACTGGGAGCGATACGCATGAATTTCTTCCTCGACTTGTTTTGATTTTTATTGAGCCGCGAGCGCCTGGCCTCTCCGGGACAGGGTGTTTCGCGGTTTTCCCCGGCAGGGGAAGCCACGAGAGTATCGTGCTTGCCGAACAGTGTAGTGGCAGGATGCATGCCAGCTTATGAAATCCGGCTGTTTTTAGCCTAACTTGTTGAAGATAAAAGAAATTAAATTTGGATGAAAATGCCCCGAAATGGCCTTCCGTCCGCTCTTCCGAATATTTTCGGGGCATGGCGTTCGGTTTTCCGAACGTTTTGCCGAAGGCCGTTCTTGAGCCTTTTCAGGGTTTTCTGACGGTTCGTTCAGAAACTGTTCAGGCTTCATTCAGTCCCGATTCAGGCCGGGTTCAGCACACTCCACGCTGCGAGGCGCAAGCCGTCACGTCTTGCCTTCCTTCCCTGGCGACGGTCCCTGGAGCCCACATGCGCTTTCCCATCCTGAGCCTGCTGGCCGTGCTCGCCGCACCTGCCTGGGCCGCCGACGGCGAGTTCTGGTACTTGCAGACAAGCGTCTATACGCGGCATTTCAACCCGGACCCGGAGCACAACAACCATCAGGACCTGCTCGGCCTCGAATACAACCGCGCCGATGGTGTGCTGGCCGGCGGCGCCACCTTCCGCAACTCCTTCCGCCAGCGCTCCAACTACGCCTACCTGGGCAAGCGTTTCGACAGTGACAGCCACCCGGTCTACCTGAAGGTCACCGGCGGCCTGTTGCAGGGCTATCGCGGCGAATACCGCGACAAGATCCCGCTGAACCGCTTCGGCGTGGCGCCGGTGATCATTCCCTCGGTAGGGATGCGCTTCGGCGCGCTGGGCAGCGAGCTGGTGCTGCTGGGCAATTCGGCGGCGATGATCAACGTCGGCCTGCGTCTCTGAGGCGGGCGCGGAACGCTGGCTGGTCTAGGCTGTCGTCTGTTCCCCGAGCCGCGTTCCCGAGCGGTTCGCCATTCGACAGGAGACTCCCATGCAGATCGATCTGAGCGACAAACTGGCGATCGTCAGCGGTTCCACCGCCGGCATCGGCTTCGCCATCGCAACCGGGCTCGCCGCCGCTGGCGCCACCGTGGTGGTCAACGGCCGCAGCCAGGCGGCGGTGGACCGTGCGATCGCGGCGATCCGGGACGGCCAGCCGGATGCCAGGGTCCGCGGCGTCGCCGGCGACCTGGGTACGGCGGAGGGCTGCGCGGCCTTCGTCGCCGCCGAGCCGAAGGCGGACATCCTGGTCAACAATCTGGGCATCTTCGAGCTGAAGGACTTCTTCGACATCGAGGACGCCGAGTGGAGCCGCTTCTTCGAGGTCAACGTGATGTCCGGGGTGCGCCTGGCCCGCGCCTACGTCCCGGGAATGGTCGAGCGCGGTTGGGGACGAGTGGTGTTCCTGTCTTCGGAGTCGGCGTTGAACATCCCGGCGGACATGATCCACTACGGCTTCAGCAAGACCGCCAACCTCTCGGTGTCGCGCGGCCTGGCCAAGCGCCTGGCCGGCAGCGGGGTGACGGTGAACGCGGTGCTGCCCGGGCCGACCCTCACCGAAGGCGTCGCCGAGATGCTCCGCGAGGATGCGCGCAAGGCCGGGCAGAGCATAGAAGAGGCCGGCACCGCCTTTGTTCGGCAGCACCGCTCCAGTTCGATCATCCAGCGCCTGGCGACGCCCGAGGAAGTCGCCAACCTGGTGGTCTACACCTGCTCGACCCAGGCCTCGGCGACCACCGGCGCGGCCCTGCGGGTCGATGGCGGGGTGCTCGACAGCCTGGCCTGAGGAGCGCGCAACGCTAGCGTAAAAACACTCCTCGGCACGCCTGGCACGGCACCCGGCGGCCCTGGCCGGTTGCCGCGCCGGCGCCTGGTGGCGGCGCTCGTAAAGCTTGCGTAACGAGGCGCGACAGGAAGTGCGGGGAGGTCTAGAACGGCAGGTACCGTCATTCAGAGGATACCGCCACTCATGTCAGCAGCCTCGCTAGCCTCCCTCGACGGGTCGCTCCCCATGACCCCCGTCGAGCAACCCCGACCGCCGGCTCTCGCCGACCTCGGCAGCCGCCTGATGATCGTCGTCGAGCGACGCGAGGACTGGGCCTCCTACCTGCCCAGCGAGGAAGTCCTCACCGTCCAGGAATACCTCGAGCAATCGGCGCGCGACCACGGCGGCCGCCGCGTGCAGGTGATCAACCTGTGCCGCGGCTACAAGTACCTCGGCCTCGGCTACTACTGTTCGCTGCTGGCCGAGGCCCGCGGCCACCGGGTGATCCCGTCGCTGCGCTGCATCAGCGAACTGGCTCGCAAGTCGGTGTACGGGCTGGCCCTGGGCGGCCTCGACAAGGCCCTGGACAAGGCGCTGTGCCGCACGCCCTATGGCGCCACCGACGGCTTCACCCTGACCCTGTATTTCGGCCATACGGAGTTCGAGCCGCTGGCCGACCTGGCCCGCCAGTTGTTCGAAGCCTTTCCCTGCCCGATCCTGCTGGTGGAGTTCCGTCGCCAGCAGGGCTGGCATATCGAGGGAGTGCGTCCTGGCGTGCTGAACCGCCTGCGTGGCGACCAGGAGGATGTCTTCGCCGGAGCACTCGACGGTTTCAGCCGGCGCGCCTGGCGCATGCCGCGTTCGCGGCGGGTGGCGCGCTACGACATGGCGATCCTGCACGATCCCGACGAAGCGCTGCCGCCGTCCAACCCGCAGGCGCTGGCCAACTTCGTGCGGGTCGGCGCCAGCCTCGGCATCGACGTCGAACTGATCGGACGCAAGGACTACGCACGCCTGGCCGAGTTCGACGCCCTGCTGATCCGCGAGACCACCCGGGTCGACCACCACACCTATCGCTTCGCCGAGAAGGCCGAGCGCGAAGGCCTGGTGGTGATGGACGACCCGGCATCGATCCTGCGCTGCACCAACAAGGTCTACCTGGCTGACCTGCTCGGCTGCCGGCAATTGGGCATGCCGCTCACCGAGATCCTCTACAAGGAACGCCCGCAGGACTGGCAGCGGGTGGCCCGGCGCCTGGGCTTCCCACTGGTGCTGAAGATTCCCGATGGCTGCTTTTCCCGCGGGGTGGTCAAGGTCAACGACGACAGCGAACTGCTGGCGGCGGCGAGCGAGCTGTTCGAGCGTTCGGTCCTGTTGCTGGCGCAGGAGTTCTTCTACACCGAGTACGACTGGCGCATCGGTGTGCTCGACCGCCAGCCGTTGTACGCCTGCCAGTACTTCATGTCGCGCGGCCACTGGCAGATCTACAACCACAAGGCCGACGGCCAGGACGTCAACGGCGAGTGCCGCGCCGTACCGCTGGAGCAGGTGCCGCCGGCGGTGCTGGAGCTGGCTCTGGAGGCGGCCGGGCGGATCGGCGACGGCCTCTATGGGGTGGACCTGAAGCAGGCCGGCGACAGGGTGCTGGTCATCGAGGTCAACGACAATCCGAACCTCGACGCCGGCATCGAGGACGGCCAGCTCGGCGACGAACTCTACCGGCGCATCCTCCAGGCCTTCGTCCGCCGCCTGGAGCTCAAGCATCGCGGGCAACTGAGCAAGGCGCTGCGCTGAGCATGGCGGCCTTGCTCAGGGTGCCAAGCGCAGGGCGAGCGCGGCCGGCTTGACGCAACGAACCACATGGCGGCCGCGCGCATCCACCTCGACCCCCTGTAGCAGCGGCTCGAAGCCGGGGAAGTGTTCGCCGAAGGTCCGCAGCGCCAGCAGATAGTCGACCAGCGCTCGCGGTTCCAGGGGCACGCGGTCACCCGGCAGCAGCAGGGGCGGGTCGGCCGGGCCGGCGCCGATCAGGCTGACGACGACGCGTCCGCCAAGGTCGGCCAGTTCCACCCACTCGGTCTCGCCGTTGACCAGGTAGCCGTAGAGCGCGGCCGGCGAGACCGCGCCGCGGATGGCGGTCCCGACGCTGGCCGCGGCCAGCTCGGCGAGGCGCAGGCGGAGCGAGGCCTCGTGGATCATTGCGCAGAGTTCGCGCAGTCCCAGGTAGTTGTAGAGGGGCGAGCTCTCCAGCAGGTCGGGTATCACCTGTTTCAGCGGCGCATCTTCGTCATGCCAGCGCTTGAACTCCAGCAGCTTGTCCACCAGCGGACGGGCATGTTCCGGCTGGGCGTCCCGGGGAAGGAACAGCAGCACGCGATAGTCTCCGGTGCACAGCGGCGTGATGCCATGGCGACGCAGATAGCGCGAGACCACCTGCGCAGGGACTCCGAAGCTGGCCGGGCGACCCTGGGCATCGAGTCCCGGACAACCCAGGTCGACTCGCAGGGCTAGCGATTGGCAACAACTGCCGGGTGCCCGGCTGAAATCCTGCCAGCGTCGGCGCGCGGGCGCTTCCTCCGCGGCGTGGGAGGCGGCTACGGCGGGCTGGAAGAACCAGTGGTGGCCGTCCTGTCCGGCCAGTCGCTGCATGGCTGCGCGCAGCGCCTGATGGAAGGCCTGGGCGAGTGGCTCGCGCTCCTCGGGCAAGGGTTCCGGCGAGTCGGACAGCGGCGTCGCCGCCGGTCCGGAGGGGGACGGCGGCGAGGCATGCTGGTTCAGGTATCCCGAGAAAAACGCAAGTGTCGCAGGGAAGAACTCGTCGCTATGGATGACCCTGATGGGATAACCATTGTAGGTGGAGCGGGAAAGGGTTCGAGTGGGCGATTGGCAATAGCCGGTTTCTTCCCGGGTTTGCGCGTGAGGTGGTTTCTTCGGAAATCTCTGATCGATGAATATGGCGTTTGAATCCTGGCTGGTAATTCTTAGGAAAATTCTCACAGGACATGCCGGCCAGGCGGGAGGCGAGGGGTGGCTGGTACCTTTGAAAGTGATATATCCGCCCTCCAAAGCCACTTCCCGCTCGCCAACATTGTCGCAGGAAAGGAGGTTGCCTGGAGCCATGGAAAACTCTTTTCGATACATGCCGTTGTCCTTTTACTCGAGTTCTCTCGGGACGGCGCTGGCAACCAGGGAAGTTTGCCCGCCGTCGGTTTCAAGGAGTGTCAGTGGTTGATGACGTACTTGGCGCTGGCGAAGGCCGGAGGAATGTAGAAGTTCCACTTGTTGCGCCGCGCCAGGGTCTTGAAGGCGCTGATGGAAGTGCAGTCGGCTTTCTGGAAGATGTTGCTCTTGTGAAACTTTATGGTGCTCAGGGAACGACTGATCTGTTCGGCTATTTCCTTTTCCGACAGGCCGGCGAGCATCAGGTAGATCACGTCCCACTCACGTGCGGTGAACAATGGCGTGGGCTGCGTGAAGGTGAAGGTGCCGATGCCATCGGTGGCGATGAAGCCGCGCGGGGCGATGGACGTCAGCGACTTGGCATGGGCGATCACGCCGGTGCGGTTGGCCCGGCGGTCGTACAGCGGCATCCGCTCGAAGTACAGACAGCGGGGGGCGGGATGGTCCTCGGCGCTGAGCAGCGCCAGCGCCTCTATGCGCTTGCCGGTCTGGATCACCAGCTTGTCGTGCAATTCGATGTTGCTGCTGAACGGCGAAAGCAGGGAGCTTTTCTGACCGAACTGCGGGGTAATCAATTCCATGTAGCGTCGATTGACGTAGACGAAGTTCAGACAGGTGTCCTTTACGCTCCAGGCTTCTTCGCTCTGCTCCCAGGAAATGATCAGTTCGATAGGAATATGCACCGACATGTGTCGACTCATATCCTGAATTCTTTCGATATCCGATAACGTCATAGGCTACTCCACTCATTACATACATGTGGGTGGAACTTTGAATGGAAGGAGGTTGGTTAAGGCGAGTGCCTGTCGGGATGGTCGAATGTTTACAGGGTCATTGCTGCTGGCCGTGTTTCGGGATCGGCTTATTCTCCTGTCGACGAGGAATCATGAGGTTGCTCTTTTAGTCTCAGGTTATATCCGTACCTGCTGGCTAGTGCTGTACCTTTGATAGGGTTTTTTTGCGCTGTTCTAATAGGTTTTCCGAGCGATGCGGTGAATTGAACGACAGGGCCCGGACTGGCTTGCCGGGCGTCATGCCGTCGGTCATGCGCGGGTCGCAGCGTCGCTATCGGCGGTTATCGTGTAACCCCGGGAGCTGCCAGGAGGACGCCATGTCCAGCCTCACCGTGCTGTCGCTGGCCGCCGTCCTGGCCGTGCCGGCCTGGCCCGCATTCGCCGGGGAGCCGCTGCCGGACGACCTGCCGCCAGCGTTGCCCGCCGCGCCAGCGACCGAACCGATTCCCATGGGTCGCGCGCCGCAGCCGCAGCGGCAGATCGTCGAGCCGGCGCTGCCGGGCGGCGCGGCGCGGCGGCAGGAGGAAAAGCCACGTGCCGCCGAGGAAGGCCTGCGGATCGGCAACGGCCGCCTGCGCATTCGCCAGGACGATGCCGGGCCGACCCGCGAGAGCCCGCTGCGCGATCCCCTCCTGAATCCCTACGCCCCGCGCCAGCCCTGACCGACGGCCCGCGCCGCGGGGCCCGGGCGGGTCTAGGCTTGTGCTGCGCCCGCGCCGACCGTTCGTCCGCGCCGCGCGGTTTTCTTCCCGCCCCTGTCGAAAGGCGCTTGCGCCGGGCGACTACTGAACGAACGGATCGTCGATCCGCACCAGGAGCCCACCATGAAATACCTCTGCCTGATCTATTTCGACGAAGCGAAGCTGGCCGCCGTACCGGCCGAGGAAGTCGCCGCCATCGTCGACGAGTGCATGAGCTACACCGACCAGTTGAGCAAGGCCGGCCACTACATCGCCTCGCACGCCCTGCAGTCGGTGCAGAGCGCCACCACCCTGCGTCACCAGGGCGGCAAGCTGGCGATGACCGACGGTCCGTTCGCCGAGACCAAGGAGCAACTCGGCGGCTTCTACCTGATCGAGGCCAGGGACCTGAACCAGGCGTTGCAGATAGCCGCGAAGATCCCGCCGGGACGGCTCGGCTGCGTCGAGGTGCGGCCGATCAAGGAGTGGGAGTGAACGGCGCCCGGCGCCGGAGGTGGAGCATGTGCCCCGTTTGTATCGCGTCCCTGTCCCTGCTGTTCGCCGGCGGCGCTTCGCTGACCGGCATCGCCCTGCTGGGCGGGCGTCGGCGCCCGTCGCGGGCGAAGGCGGAGTCCGGCGGCAAACCTGGAATTTCCGTGGAGAATCGGCAATGAACCTTTCCTTGCAGGAACACCCGGTGACCAGCCGGGAAGACTGGCTGGATGCCCGCCGCCGCCTGCTGGCGCGGGAAAAGCAACTGACCCGGCTGCGTGACCAGCTCGCCGCCGAACGCCGCCAACTGCCCTGGGTCCGGGTGGAGCGGGACTACCGCTTCCAGGGCGAGCACGGCGAGCGTTCGCTGGCCGAGCTGTTCGGCGGCAACAGCCAACTGATCGTCTACCACTTCATGTTCGGTCCCGGCTGGAGCGAAGGCTGCGTCGGCTGCTCGTTCCTCGCCGACCACATCGACGGCGCCAACCAGCATCTGGCGCACCACGATGTCAGCCTGGTGGCGGTATCGCGCGCGCCGCTGGAGGAGTTCCAGGCATTCCGCCGACGCATGGGTTGGCGCTTCGCCTGGTATTCCTCCCACGGCAGCGCTTTCAACCGCGATTTCGGCGTGGCCTTCGACAAGGCGCAGCTGGCCGCCGGCGCGGTCGACTACAACTATGAGCCGAGCCGCGATGCCGGCGAGGAAATGCCCGGCGCCAGCGTGTTCTACCGCAACCCGGCGGGCGAGGTGTTCCACACCTATTCGGCCTACGCGCGCGGCCTGGACATCCTGCTCACCACCTACAACTTCCTCGACCTCACGCCCAGGGGCCGCAACGAGGAGCAGATCATGGACTGGCTGCGCCATCACGACCGCTACGACGAGGCGTCGAGAAGCGCCTGCTGCCACGCGGAGGGTCGCCATTGAGGGCGCACGGCGAGCCGTTGCGCAGCCGCATCGATGCGCTCTACCGCGAGGAGTCGCGGCGCGTGCTGGCGACGCTGATCCGCCTGCTCGGCGATTTCGAACTGGCCGAGGAGGCATTGCACGACGCCTTCATCGCTGCCGTCGAGCAGTGGCCGCGCGACGGTATCCCACGCAACCCGCGCGCCTGGCTGGTTTCCGCCGGGCGCTTCAAGGCCATCGACAACCTGCGCCGGCGCTCGCGCTTCGACGCCTCGCAGCGGCTGCTCGCCGAGCAGCTGAAAGACCAGGGCGAAGCGCCGCCGGAGGAGGGCGAGGCGGTGGAAGACGACCGGTTGCGCCTGATCTTCACCTGCTGCCACCCGGCGCTGACCGCCGAGGCCCAGGTGGCGCTGACCCTGCGCGAGGTCTGCGACCTGCGCACCGAGGAGATCGCCCGCGCGTTCCTCGCCGCGCCGAGCGCCATCGCCCAGCGCATCGTGCGGGCGAAGAACAAGATCCGCGACGCCCGGATTCCCTACCAGGTACCGGCCCTGGACGAGTTGCCCGGGCGCCTGGACAACGTCCTGCAGGTCATCTACCTGGTGTTCAACGAAGGCTACTCGGCGTCTGCCGGCGAGCGCCTGACCCGCGCCGATCTCAGCGGCGAGGCGATCCGCGTCGGTCGCCTGCTGGTCGAGCTGCTGCCGGACCCGGAGGCCCTCGGCCTGCTCGCCCTGATGCTGCTGCACGATTCGCGGCGCCAGGCGCGCACCTCGGCCAGCGGCGAACTGGTGCGGCTCGACGAGCAGGACCGCGCGCTGTGGAACCGCGAACTGATCGGCGAAGGCCTCGACCTGGTCGAGCGGGCCCTGGCCAGCCGCCGCTTCGGTCCCTATACCCTGCAGGCGGCGATCGTCGCGGTGCACGCTCGCGCGCCGCGCGCCGAGGACACCGACTGGGTGCGGATCGTCGCTCTCTACGACATGCTGCTGCGCCTGGCGCCATCGCCAGTGATCGAGCTCAACCGCGCCGTGGCCCTGGCCATGCGCGACGGCATCGAGGCCGGGCTGGCGGTGGTCGACGCGCTGCTGGCGCGCGGCGAGCTGGATGGCTACCACCTGGCGCATTCGGCGCGCGCCGACTTCTGCCGCCGGCTCGGCCGCCGCCAGGAGGCACGCGAGGCCTACCGCGCGGCGCTGGCCCTGGCGCGCCAGGAGCCGGAGCGACGCTTCATCGAGCGACGCCTGCGCGAGCTCGACTGAGGCGCGTCAGGCGGCGTCGGCGCAGGTCGCCGGCGCCTCGCCGCGGGTGAGCCACCAGAACAGCAGCGCCACCAGGCTGATCGCCGCGCCGAGCAGGCTCACCCCGTGCCAGCCGGCCCAGGCGTACATCGCCGTGCCGGCGCTGGCGCCCAGGCCGCTGCCGGCCGCGTAGAACAGCATGTAGCAACCCACCAGGCGGCTGTGCGCGCGTGGATCGATGGCGAAGACCAGGCTCTGGTTGAGCACGTGGATCGCCTGCCCGGCGAGGTCGAGCAGCAGCACGCCGAGCACCAGCGCCAGCAGCGAGTCCGCGCCGAGGCCCAGCGGCAGCCAGGACAGCAGCAACAGCAGCAGGGCGGCGCCGCTGAGCGGCTGTGCGTGGCCACGGTCGGCCAGGCTGCCGGCGCGCGCCGCGCCCAGTGCGCCGAGCGCGCCGACCAGGCCGAAGGCGCCGATGGCGCTGTGCGACAGCGCATGGGGCGGCGCGCTGAGCAGCAACGCCAAGCTGCTCCAGAACACCCCGAAGGCGGCGAACATCAGCAGCCCGAGCAGGCCGCGCACCTGCAGCGTGCGCTGGCTCGCCAGCAGGACGAACATCGAGCCGAGCAGTTGCCGGTAGGACAGCCCCAGCGCGTTCGCCGGCGCCGCCGGCAGCACCCGCCAGAGCAGCAGGCCGAGCGCGGCCATGGCCGTCGCCGAGACCAGGTAGACACTGCGCCAGCCGCCGAGGTCGGCGAGCAGCCCGGCCAGCGTGCGCGCCAGCAGCAGGCCGATGACCACGCCGCTCTGCGCCGCGCCGACCACCCGGCCGCGTTCGCCCGGCGCCGCCAGCGCCGCGGCGTAGGCCAGCAGGCCCTGGGTCATGGCGGTGCCGAGCAGGCCCAGTCCGAGCAGGCCAAGCGCCAGGCCGAGGGCGTCGCCGGCGAAGCCCACCAGCAGCAACGACAGCACCAGCAGCAGGAGCTGCACGAACATCAGCCGGCGGCGCTCCAGCAGGTCGCCCAGCGGTACCACCAGCAGCAGGGCCAGGGCGCAACCGGCCTGGGTCGCGCCGAACAGCAGGCCGACCCCGGCCTGGTCGATGGCGAACTCGGCGCCGAGGGCGTCCAGCAGCGGCTGGGCGTAGTAGACGTTGGCCACGCTGAGACCGCAGGCGATGGCGAACAGCAGCACCAGCGCGGAGGGGAGGGAGGATGGCGAGGATGGCATGCGAAGCGCTCCGTAAGGTTTCAATATGAAACTAAATCGGAGGCTAGGAATTTTGGTTTCAAAATGCAACTTAAATTATCGCAGCAATGCGTCTATCGATAGCGACTCGCGCACAGCGGAACGCGGGCCCGCCGCCGATTTACCTGGCGGCGGGCCGCGTAGCGGACGCTACCGGTCCTGCTCGCAGTTGACCATCCAGGCCACGCCGAAGCGGTCGGTGAACATGCCGAAGCTCGCCGCCCAGAAGGTCGGGCCCAGCGGCATCTGTACCGAGCCGCCCTCGGCGAGGGCATTGAACAGGCGCTCGGCCTCGGCCTTGCTGTCGACGTTGAGACTGATGGAACAGCCCTTGATGCCTTCGTAGGGATAGGCCGGGTGATTGTCCGAGGCCATCAGGGCGAAGCTGCCGACCACCAGCCGTGCGTGCATGATCTTGTCTTTCCAGTCGGCCGGGATGTCGCCGCACTCGGGGCTGTCGCCGAACGGCAGCATGGCCTCCAGGGTGCCGCCCAGGTGCTGGTGGTAGCAGGTGAAGGCCTCCCGGCAATTACCGTTGAAGATCAGGTAGGGGACGATTTGCATGGCGCTTTCCTCGTTCTTGGCGGAGTGCGGGGCGGTTCAGTTGCGTTTTTCCAGTTCGGCGCGCAGGCGCTCCTCGCGCTCGCGCAGTTCCGGGGTGAACTCCTCGCCGAAGTCCTCGGCCTCGAAGACCTGGCGGATCTCGATCTCGGATTCGCCGTCGAACGGGTTGGGGCAGCGCTTGACCCACTCGATGGCTTCTTCCAGGGAGGCCACCTGGAACATCCAGAAACCGGCGATCAGCTCGCGGGTTTCGGCGAAGGGGCCGTCGATCACTGTCCGCGTGCTCCCGGAAAAGCGCACCCGCGCGCCTTTCGCGCTCGGCTGCAGGCCTTCGCCGGCGAGCATCACCCCGGCCTTGACCAGTTCCTCGTTGTAGCGGCCCATCGCCGCGAGCAGTTCCTCGCTGGGCATCTCGCCGGCTTCGGAAGCCTGGGTGGCTTTGACGATCACCATGAATCTCATCTGCGTTCTCCTTGTTGTTCTGCGCAATGCGGCCCGTTCTGGCCCGCCTCCCGAACTGGTCGAACGGCGGGCCGGCGGATCGACAGGTGACGGCGGTTTTTTCGCTGGCCGGGGCAGTATAGGAGGCCCGCGCCGAGCGGCCGGGATGGCCGACGAGCGTCGCTGCGGAGCTTGCCGACCGCTGGGCGGGCCGCGCCAGCCGTGGCCTGCAGGGCTTCTACACTGTTCCAGCAGAGCCACTTCCGCGAGCCCCGGCATGCCCCGTATCGTCTTCGCCCCGGCCATCCAGCGGCATGTCGCCATGCCTGCCCTGGAGGTCAGCGCCGCCAGCGTCGCCGCCGCCTTGCAGGCGGCCTTCGCCCGCGAACCGCGTCTGCGCGGCTACCTGCTCGACGACCAGGGCGGCCTGCGCCGGCATGTGGCGCTGTTCGTCGATGGTGTGCAGGTCCGCGACCGCCGCGGCCTGGGTGACCGCCTCGAAGCCGACAGCGAGGTCTACGTGGTGCAGGCGTTGAGCGGCGGTTGAGCACGACAGAGGAGGACATCCGGTGAGCGAGCGACTCTACGTCGGCACCCGCAAGGGTCTGTTCGAACTGCAGCGCAACGCGGCGGGCCGGTGGCTGCCAATGGCCAGCCACTTCCTCGGCGAACCGGTGAGCATGCTCCTCGCCGATCCGCGCGACGGCGCGCTCTACGCGGCGCTGAACCTCGGCCATTTCGGCGTCAAGCTGTGGCGTCGCGACGCCGGCGCGACGGACTGGATGGAATGCGCGGTGCCGGTCTATCCGCCGCAGCCACCAGCGGCCGCAGGGCAGGCGGCGGAACCGCACTGGTCGTTGCAGCAATTGTGGATCCTCGAGCCAGGCGGCGCCGACCGCCCCGGCACGCTGTGGGCCGGGACCATCCCCGGCGGCCTGTTCCGCTCCGACGACCGTGGCGCCAGCTGGCGCCTCAACCGCGAACTGTGGGAACGACCCGAACGCGCCCAATGGTTCGGCGGCGGTTACGACCATCCCGGCATCCACTCCATCTGCGTCGACCCGCGCGACAGCCGCCACCTCACCGTCGCGGTGTCCTGCGGCGGCGTCTGGCAGAGCCACGACGACGGCCGCAGCTGGACCTGCACCACCAAAGGCATGCGCGCCGACTACATGCCGCCGGAGCAGAGCGAGGAGGCGGCGATCCAGGACCCGCACCGCCTGGTGCAGTGCCAGGCGCGCCCGGAGTTCCTCTGGGTACAGCACCACAACGGCATCTTCCGTTCCCGCGACGGCGGCCTGCATTGGCAGGGCGTGGTCGCCGAGCCGTCCAGCTTCGGCTTCGCCGTCGCCGTGCACCCTCGGCAGCCGGACACGGCCTGGTTCGTCCCGGCGACCAAGGACGAATGCCGAATTCCCAGGGACGCCCGCTTCGTGGTCACCCGCACCCGCGACGGCGGCCGCAGCTTCGAGACCCTCGCCCGTGGCCTGCCGGAGGGCCCGGCCTACGACCTGGTCTACCGCCACGGCCTGGACATCGACCCCAGCGGCGAACGCCTGGCCATGGGCTCGACCACCGGCGGCCTGTGGCTCAGCGAGAACGGCGGGGAGGACTGGCAGCCGCTCTCGGCCAACCTGCCGCCGATCTACTGCGTGCGCTTCGCCTGAGCGCGCGGCGCTGGACAGCCTTGGCGCGCTTGCATAAGTTCGTGGGTTTTCGCCAAGGAGCCCACCCCATGAGCCTCGAATCCGTCCGGCGGTTCTTCGCCGAGAAAGCCCCGGACCTGCGCATCATCGAGCTGGAGACCAGCACCGCCACCGTCGCCCTGGCCGCCGAGGCCCATGGTGTGGAGCCGGGGCGGATCGCCAAGACCCTGTCGCTGCGCATCGGCGAGCGCACCGTACTGGTGGTGGCGCGCGGCGATGCGCGGCTGGACAACCGCAAGATCAAGGCCGCGTTCGGCGGCAAGGCGAAGATGCTCGGCGCCGAGGAAGTGGTCGAGCTGACCGGGCACCCGGTCGGTGGGGTCTGCCCGTTCGGCCTGGCGACGCCGCTGGCGGTGTACTGCGACGTCTCGCTGCAAGCCTTCGACGAAGTGCTGCCGGCCGCCGGCGCGGTGCACAGCGCGGTGCGCATCGCCCCGCGGCGGATGGCCGAGCTGGTCGGCGCGCAGTGGGTCGATGTGTGCCAGGAAGTCCTCCAGGAAGCCTGACGACAACTGCCGGGCTCAGGCCAGGTTGAGCTGCCAGGACACCCCGAAGCGGTCGGCCAGCCAGGCGAAGCGCCGGCTGAAACCGTAGTCGCCGAGCGGCATCAGGGCCTTGCCGCCGTCGCCCAGGGCTGCGGCCAGGCGTTCGATCTGCGCGTCGCCCTCGCACTCGACGAAGAACGAGAACGCCGGGGTGAAATCGAAGGCATGGCGCACATGGCTGTCGATGCAGTGCACGCTCTGGTCGCCGAGGCGGAACAGCGCCTTCAGCACCGAGCCCTCCGGGCCCGGCCCCTCGGCGCCGTAGCGCTGGATCTGGAGGATCTCGGCGTCGTCGAACAGCGACAGGTAGAAGTTCATGGCCGTCTCGGCCTGGACGCCCTGGAACATCAGGAAGGGTCGTACGCGTGCGCTCATCGCGGTTTCCTCTGGAAGGCTGGCTCGACGCTAGAGCCTAGCTCACCACATTGCGGGTGAAACGCACCACCTCGTCCCCGTCGTTGACGTAGGCGTACGGCTGGTCGCTGGCGAAGGCATGGAAGTCGCCGGCCGCGATGCACCGCTCGCCGTCGGCCAGTTCCAGGCGCAGGCGGCCCTCGATGACCAGCACCATTTCCCGCCAGCCGGCGGCGTCGGGTTCCGACACGTAGCGCTCGCCCGGCCCCAGCGACCAGGCCCAGAGTTCCACCTCGCGGCGCGCCGGCGCGCTGGCCAGGAGGGTGGCGCGGCTCTCCGGGTGGCGGCCGACCCAGGCCACCGCGTTGATCCGCGAGCGGTCGGTGGCCGCTGCCTGGACCAGGTCGGGGAACAGCACGCCGAGGGCGGCGGCGATGCGGTCGAGGGTCGACAGGCTGACATTGACGTCGCCGCTCTCGATGCCCACCAGCATCCGCCGGCTGACGCTGGCCGCGCGGGCCAGCGCTTCCTGGCTGAGGCCGGCTTGCAGGCGCAGGCGGCGGACGTTGCCGGAGACATGTTCGAGGACGCTGGGGCGTTCGGTAGGGTTGGGCAATATATTGCTCACTATCGCGGTTTTGCGCATTATAGTGCACATCCCGTTTCCCGCAGTCCATCGGGCTGCTTCCCACTGCCGGACCTCTTGCATGACCTCCACCTCCCGCGGCCTCGCCGGAACGCTGTTGCCGGTCGGCCTGCTATTGATCGCCATGGCCTCGATCCAGAGCGGCGCCTCCCTGGCGAAAAGCATGTTCCCCCTGGTCGGCGCCCAGGGCACCACGGCCCTGCGGCTGTTCTTCGCCGCGCTGATCCTGCTGCTGTTCCTGCGCCCCTGGCGCAAGCGCCTGAGCCTGCAATCGCTGCGTTCGGTGGTGGTCTACGGCATCGCCCTGGGCGGCATGAACCTGCTGTTCTACCTCTCGGTGCGCACGGTGCCGCTGGGCATCGCGGTGGCCCTGGAGTTCACCGGGCCGCTGCTGGTGGCGATCCTCTCCTCGCGGCGCCTGCTGGATTTCCTCTGGATCGGCCTGGCGGTGTTCGGCATCTGGCTGTTGCTACCGCTGGGCGACAGCGCCGAGCCGCTCGACCTGGTCGGCGCCGCCTACGCCCTCGGCGCCGGCGTGTGCTGGGCGCTGTACATTCTCTTCGGCCAGCGCGCCGGCGCCGACCATGGCGCCCAGGGCGCCGCGCTGGGGGTGCTGGTGGCGGCCATCCTGGTGGTGCCGATCGGCGTCGCCCACGCCGGCGCCGACCTCCTCGACCCGGCGCTGATCCCGCTCGCGCTGGGCGTCGCGGTGCTCTCCACGGCCTTGCCCTACACCCTGGAAATGGTCGCGCTGACCCGCCTGCCGGCGCGCACCTTCGGCACCCTGATGAGCATCGAGCCGGCTTTCGGCGCGCTCTCCGGGTTGCTGTTCCTCGGCGAGCGGCTGAGCCCGACCCAATGGCTGGCCATCGGCGCGATCATCCTCGCCTCGGTCGGCACCACCCTCAGCGTCAAGTCGCGCGGCGCCGCCCCGGCGCTACCGGCCAAGGACTGAGGCGGCCGCCGCGTTCTCGCGTTGCAGGCGTTCGTGCTGGCGGATGAAGCGCCGCGCGCTGCGCGCCAGGCGGATGCAGAGCATGATCGCGGCGCCGGTCAGGCCCACCACCAGGCCCTGCCACAGGCCGCGCGGTCCGCTGGGTTCCTGGAACCAGTCGGTGAGGCCGAGGCTGTAGCCCACCGGCAGGCCGATGCCCCAGTAGGCGAAGAGGGTCATGATCATCGTCACCCGGGTGTCCTGGTAGCCGCGCAGGGCGCCGGCGGCGGTGACCTGCAGGGCGTCGGAGAACTGGAACAGCGCGGAGAACACGATCAGCGAGGCGGCGATGGCGATCACCGCCGGGTCCGGCGAATACATCGCGGCGATCTGCTCGCGCAGCAACAGCATCAGGCTCGCCGAGACGCAGGCGTAGCCCAGCGCCGCGGCCATCCCCACGCCGGCGGCGAAGCGCGCGTCGCGCGGCAGGCCGGCGCCGAGGTTGTGGCCGACCCGTACGGTCACCGCCATCCCCAGCGAATAGGGAATCATGAACACCAGCGCGCTGAAGTTCAGGGCGATCTGGTGGCCAGCCACCACGTTCTCGTCGAGTCCGCCGATCAGCAGGGCGATCACCGAGAAGATGCTCGACTCGGCGAACACCGCGATGCCGATCGGCAGGCCGACCGCCACCAGCGGGCCGATGGTCGCGCGATCCGGCCACTCCCAGCGCGAGAACAGCTGGCTGGCGCGGTAGATGGAAGCCTTGTTCACCCAGAACAGCATGCCGAGGAACATGAACCACATCACCGAGCCGGTGGCCCAGCCGCAACCCGGGCCGCCCATCTTCGGCATACCGAAGTGGCCATAGATCAGCGCATAGTTGATCGGGATGTTCAGCAGCAGCCCGCCGATGCCCAGCACCATGCTCGGCCGGGTCCGCCCCAGGCCGTTGGTGTAGCAGCGCAGCACGTGGTACAGCGCCGCCGCCGGGAAGCCCAGGGCGATCCCCTTGAGGTACAGCAGGCTCGGCCCGATCAGCTCCGGGCGCACCTTCATCAGCCCGAGGATCGGTTCCGACAGCCACCACAGCACCGCCCCCGACAGCGGCCCGATCAGCAGCGCCAGCCACAGCGCCTGGCGCACCAGCGGCCCGGTGCCGGGCTGGTCGCCGGCGCCGTAGCGCTGGGCGACCTTGGCCGTGGTGGCGAGCAGGGTGCCGGTCATCAGCAGGAACATCGGGATCCAGATCGAGTTGCCCAGCGCCACCGCCGCCAGGTCATGCGGGCTGGCGCGGCCGGCCATCACCGCATCGACGAAGCCCATGGCGGTGGTCGCCAGCTGCGCGATCATGATCGGCGCGGCGAGGGTCAGCAGTTCCTTGAGTTCGGCGCGGATGCGCAAGCCACGGGAAAGGGGCAGGGCGGGGCTGTTCACGGCGGTCCTTGTCTGGGCAGGGGAACCGGCTAGTTTACGGGTTGACGGGGTGGTCAGGAAGGGTGGGCATGGTCGTGCCGGTTATCCGCCCTACCGCCGCTACGCGCAGGCAAACGACCCCGCGTTGTTGAAACCAGGCCCCGGAGAGCGGACAACCGCTTGGCGGTAATCCGCCGCATAGCCATGGCAGCCCCGGACAACGCGCCCTGGACACGCGGGACACCTCTCCCAGACTTTTCCGCAGCCTCTCTCAGACGCCCAGGCATCGGCCCGTTGCGGCGTTGGCTCGCGGCAGCCGTCCGGTCATGCCCACGCCGCCGTGCGTGCAAGCCAAGCCATTATCGGCAGGCTTGGCGATGGCCGGTCTTTCATCTGCGACTGTTTCTCATTTACACTCGACCGCCATTCTCCGGAGCCCGGCTCCTTTCCTGGGTGCATCGTGTCGTTCGATCCCGCCAAGCCGACCTTGCTGTCCACACTGGTTCGTCACTACGAGGAACTGGTCGACCACATTCGCCGGCGCTTCGGCGACCGGGGCATGGCGCGCGAGGTGGTGCACGACGTGTGCGTGCAGTTGCTCGAGCGTGACGAGAAGGGCGACGTCCACACGCCCCTGGCGCTGCTGCGGAAAATCTCCCACGACACCGCCGTGAGCCGCTATCGTAGCGAGCGCCGCCGCGCGGCCTGGGTGGAAGCCGTCGCCGAGCTTCCCGAGGTCGCCTGCGCGGCGGCGACCCCGGTGGGCCGGCATGAGGCCGAGCGCGAGTTCCAGGCGCTGGTCGAGGCCATCGCCGCGCTTCCTCCTCGCTGCCAGGCCGTTTTCGTCATGCACAAGATCCACGAGATTCCCCAGGCGCAAGTCGCCGCCCGGCTCGGCATTTCCATCAAGACCGTGGAAAAGCACCTGCGCCTTGGATTGACGGCCTGCCGGGAACGCCTCGGGCGTGGCGAGGTACAGGCATGACCCAGCCCACCAGGCCGGGCGGGCAGGCTCCCGTGGACGAAGCCCTGCAGCGCCATCGCGATGCGCTGAAGGAGCTGTTTCCGCTGCCGCCCGCCACGCCGAAACCGCGCAAGGCGACCAAGGCGGCAGGGGGCGTGCTGCTGCTGGCGCTGGCTGTCGGCATCCTGGCCTGGCTGGACCCGGCCTATCAGCACGAGCGCTTCGTCACCGCCATCGGTGAGCGGCGCGACGTGACCCTGGCCGATGGCAGCCAGCTGCTGCTCGACAGCGGCAGCCAGGTCGAGGTCAGCTGGCACCCGTTCAGCCGCCAGGTCGAGCTGCGCTCGGGGCAGGCGCTCTTCGAGGTGTCGCCGGCGCTGTACCGGCCCTTCGTGGTCTCCGCGGGGTCGATCCGGGTCCGCGTGCTCGGTACCCGGTTCAACGTCCGCCGCCTGGACGACGATGTCCGCGTGACCCTGGCCCGTGGCCGGGTGGAAGTGGCCAACATGGCCGCCGCGAAGGCGCCGCTGGTGCTCCTGCCGGGGCAGCAGGTCGACTCGATCGGCGGGCAGCTGACCCCGGTGGCCAAGGTCGATGCCGCCACGGCGATGGCCTGGCAGGACGACCGCCTGGTCTTCGAGCGCACGCCGCTGGGCGAGGCCGTCGCGCTGCTGCGCCACTATCGCAAGGCGCCCATCCGCATGGACGACCCCAGCCTGGCCTCCCTCCGGCTGACCGGCGTCTTCGCCGCGCACAACGCCGATCTGCTGCTCGACCTGCTGCCGAGCATCCTCCCCGTGGCCGTGTCGCGGCAGGAAGACGGCAGCGTCGAGATCCAACGCAAATCGACGCGAAAATAATTCTCGGACGCAGGTAGGGTTTCCCGCGCGCCGTGGCGGCTATCCAGGAAAAGCCAACCTGCAAAGGAAATCGAGACGTGCATTTTTCCCTCCGCAGTCGCCACCTGCGCCCCTCATTGCTCGCCAGCAGCCTGCTCCTCGCGGTGTCGGCCCAGGCCCAGGAAAAGCTCGACATGGACCTGCCCGCCGCACCGCTCGGCCAGGCCATCAATGCCCTCGCGCAGCAGTCCTCGGTACAGATCCTCTTCGCCGGCGACCTCGGCGCCGGCCGCCAGGCGCCCGCTCTGAAGGGTCGTTACACCCCCGAGGAGGCGCTGCGCCAGTTGCTCCGGGACAGCGGCCTGCAGGCACAGACCAGGGACGAACATACCTTCATCGTCGTACCGGCCGGCGAAGCCCGCAAAGCCGCCGCGCCCGTTCCGCAAGCCCAGAGCGAACCGCTGGACATGGAGCAGATGGAAATCACCGCCTCGCGCACCAGCAGCGACCTGGTTTCCGCCACCCGCCAGTCCACCGTCATCGAGCATGCCCAGCTCGAAGAGCTGCGCCAGGGCTCCGACAGCCTGGCCACCGTGCTGGCCAAGGCGGTGCCGGGGATGTCCGACTCCAGCCGCACCATCACCGAATACGGCCAGACCCTGCGCGGGCGCAGCATGCTGGTGATGGTCGACGGCGTGCCGCTGAACACCAACCGCGACTCCTCGCGCAACCTGGCCAACATCGACCCGGCGCTGATCGAGCGGATCGAGGTCATCCGTGGCAGCAGCGCCATCTACGGCAGCGGCGCCACCGGCGGGATCATCTCCATCACCACGCGTCCGGCCGGCGGCGAGAACCGCGCGGAAACCCGCCTCAGCGCCACCTCGCCGCTGACCCGCCTGGGCAGCGATGGCCTCGGCGGCCAGTTCCAGCAGTACTTCGCCGGCTCCCTGGGGGCGCTGGATTATTCGTTCGACTTCGGTACCCGCCACGTCGGCGCTTCCTACGATGCCCATGGCGACCGTATCGCCCCGGAACCCAGCCAGGGCGACCTGTTCGACTCGAACGTCTACAACATCGGCGGCAAGCTCGGCCTGCGCATCGACGAGAACCAGCGCGTGCAGCTCGCCCTCAGCCACTACGACGCCCGCCAGGACACCGACTACGCCACCGACCCGAGGGTCGCCAGACTGCCGCCGGGCTCGGTCCCGGCCAACGCGATCAAGGGCCTGGAGCTGGACGAGCAGAACCGCATCCGCAACACCCTGGCGAACCTCGAGTACGAGAACCTCGACATCCTCGGCAGCCGGCTCTCCGCGCAGCTCTACTACCGCGACTATTTCACCCGCTTCACCCCGTTCGACGCCCGCGCCGTCTCCACTCGCGGCGGCAACGTCGACCAGATCATGCAGAACAGCGAAGTGTTCGGCAGCCGCCTGACCCTGCGCACGCCGCTGGGCGAAAGCGGCAATACCGAACTGGTCTGGGGCGGCGACTACAACCAGGAACGCAGCGATATGCCGCTCGACGTGTTCGACCCGGCGGCCTACGACGCCAGCGGCGGGCTGGTCTTCGACAAGATCGGCAAGCTCACCTACATGCCGCCGCTACGCACCCGCAGCGCCGGCGCGTTCGCCCAGTTGCAGCATCGCTTCGACGAACACTGGTCGATCGACGGCGGCCTGCGCTACGAATATTCCACCGCCGAATTCGACGACTTCATCCCGCTCTCCGAGTCCAAGGCCGCCTCGCCGGTGACCGTCAAGGGCGGCGACCTCGACTACGATGCGGTGCTGTCGAACCTCGGCATCGTCTATTCGCCGGTGGCCGGCCAGGAGATCTACGCCTCCTTCAGCCAGGGCTTCCAGCTGCCCGACGTCGGCATCCAGCTGCGCAACGCCCGCCGTGGCTTCGATATCGGCTCGTCGAACCTCGAACCGGTGAAGACCAACAACTACGAACTCGGCTGGCGCGGTGCCATCGGCGGCAATACCCTGGGCAGCCTGGCGCTGTTCTACACCACCTCCAAGCTGGGCGACGTGCAGAGCTTCAACAACGGCCTGATCCTCACCCGCACCAAGGAGCGCATCTACGGCGTCGAGGCCAGCGCCGACTGGCTCAGCGACGACGAAGTCTGGGGCGCGGGCGGCAGCGCCACCTGGATGCGCGGGCGCGAGAAGCCGGACGGCAAGGACTGGCAGGACATGACCGGCTACCGTGTGCCGCCGCTGAAGCTGACCGCCTACCTGCAATACAAGCCGGATGCCGACTGGAACAACCGCCTGCAGGCCACCTTCTTCGACTCCAAGGACTACCGTCTCGACGGCGTGGAAAGCTTCGGCCGCCGCCAGGTCAGCACCTACACCACGGTCGACCTGGTCAGCCAGTACCGCATCACCCCCGACGACCAGTTGAGCCTGGGCATCCAGAACCTGTTCAACCGCGACTACTACCCGCTCTACAGCCAACTGCTGCGCAACAACAACAACACCAGCCACCTGCCGGCGCCGGGCACGGTGCTGACGGCGAGCTATACGCACAACTGGTGAGGGGAGGGCGGAGCCACCGGGCCTGGGCGGCCCGGTGGTCAGGGAGGATGCTTCCAGAGAGAAGGCGCCCTCGTTGTCATCCGCGTGGGCAGGCATTTCTGCCCAATGCCGGACGCCGCTCCATGCCGGCCAGGTAATGGGGAGGGGCAGGTTACGCCGTACCGCTCAGAACACGACCTGCCCCGACATGCCCGGCTGTACCTCACCGCCGATCCAGATATCGCCGCCGATCTGCTCGACGCTTATCCGCCCCCGGCGACCCAAGGCCGTGCCCTGGCTCGCCGTGTAGCGCCCGGGCATGACTCCCGTGCCGATCAGCCATTGCGCCAGGCTCGCGTTGAGGCTGCCGGTAACGGGGTCTTCATTGAGTTCCTCGCCCATGAAGGCGCGCACTTCCACATCAGCCTCCGCCTGGGGACCTTGCCAGGGCGCGACCACCCCCACGTTGAGCCCGTCGAGCTGCGCGTAGTCCGGGCGAATGGCCAGGACCTCGTCACGCGTGGCCAGCCGTACGGCGACCCAGCCGGGTCCGTTGTCCACCCATTGGCTGCCGAGTACCTGCCCCGGGGACAGGCCAAGCCCGCTCTCGATTCGGCGCAACACTTCGTCTTCGACCGCTCCGCCACGGAGCAGGGGAGGCGCCGCGAACGACAGCAAGGCGCCCTTGCGGCGGATGCGGATCAGGCCCGCCAGGCATTCCTGGACGATCTCGTCAGCAGCATTGCCGCCCCCCTGGTTCAGCCAGACCTGGCAGCTTCCCAGCGTCGGATGCCCGGCAAAGGGCAGCTCCCGCAGCGGGGTGAAGATCCTCACGCGATAGTCGGCTTCGGCAACGGTCGGCCGCAGCAGGAAGGTCGTCTCGCTCAACTGGGTCCAGGCGGCGAACTCGAGCATCTGCTGGCTGCTCAAGTGGTCGGCGCCGATCACCACGGCAACGGCGTTGCCTTTGAAGGGCTGTTCGGAGAAGACATCGACTTGCTCGAAGGGTAACGAAACCGGCATGGAGCCTCCTGGGGTTGTGGCGGGGGGAGGATAGGGCAGGTGGCTGCCGTGCGAAACCGGGTTTCGCGATTGTTGGGCATCAGCCGCTCACGCGCCTGCGGTTCGACGATGGCTATCTTGGGCAACTTCCTCCCGGCCGGCAGTCAGCTATCGGGGGAGGGCCCCGTCGACCGAACCGGCCGACGGGACGTACGCGCGCTCGGGAGTTACTTCTTGCGGATACTCAGGATCCGCGACGAGCCTCCTTCACTGCGGAACTCGAACTCCACCCTGTCCCCGACCCGCAGACCCTCGAGTTGCTCGTCGGAGGTCTTGAACCCCATGGTCATTGGCGGCCATTGCAACGCGAGGACGGGACCATGGGCGAGCGTGACCGTGTGGCGCTCCGGGTCGATCGCCTTGATGGTGCCCTCGGCACGGGCGGTCTGGTAGCTTTTCGCGCCGTCCATCCGCGTGTCGGGCATGCTTTCGGAGAACGCGGGGAAGGACAGGGCGAATAGCAGGGCGCCAAGGGCGATGAAGGAAGCGTTCATGCAATTTCTCCTGGGTGGGGTTGGGCTATCTCGCCGGGCTGACGACGACGCATCAGCCAGTAGGCGGCGGGGATGACGAATAGCGAAAGCAGCGGGGCGGTGAGCATGCCGCCGACCATGGGGGCGGCGATGCGGCTCATCACCTCGCTACCGGTGCCGCCGCTCCAGAGGATCGGCAACAGGCCGGCGACGATCACGGCGACGGTCATGGCCTTGGGGCGTACGCGCTGGACCGCGCCCTCGCGTATGGCCGCCAGCAATTCGCCAGGACCGCCGCCGTCCGGGCGCACGGACCAGGCGTTCTTCAGGTAGACCAGCATGATTACGCCGAACTCCGCCGCGACCCCGGCCAGGGCGATGAAACCGACTCCGGTCGCCACCGACAGGTTGAAGCCCATCAGGTACAGCAGCCACACCCCGCCGGTGAGGGCCAAGGGCAAAGTGGCCATGATCAGCAGGGCCTCGTCGAAACGACCGAAAGTGAGGTAGAGCAGGACGAAGATGATCGCCAGGGTCGCCGGCACCACCAGTTCGAGGCGGGCGTTGGCGCGCTCCAGGTATTCGAACTGCCCGGAGTAGCTCAGGCTCATGCCCGGTGCCAGCCGCACCTCGCGATCCACTGCCTGGCGCAATTCCGCCACCACCGAAGCCAGGTCGCGACCGCGCACGTCCACGTAGACCCAGCCGGAAAGCCGGGCGTTCTCGCTCTTGAGCATCGGCGGATCTTCGCTGATGCGCACCCGGGCCACGCTGCCCAGGGTGATCTGCCCACCCTGGGCGGTGTAGATCGGCAATTGTCGCAGAGCCTCGACCGAGTCGCGCCACTCGCGTGGATAACGCACATTGATGGGGTAGCGGGCGAGCCCTTCCACTGTTTCGCCAACGTTCTCGCCGCCGATGGCACTGCTGACGATGGTCTGCACATCGGCGATGTTCATGCCATAGCGGGCGGCTGCCTGGCGGTCGATGTCGACATCGATGTAGCGGCCGCCGACGAGGCGTTCGGCCAGGGCCGAACTCACCCCCGCGATGCCCCTGGCTACCCGCTCCACGGCCTGGGTGGCCTGGTCGATCTCGGCCAGGTCGGTACCGGCAACCTTGATCCCGATGGGGCTCTTGACGCCGGTGGCGAGCATGTCGATGCGATTGCGTATCGGCGGAATCCATATATTGGTCAGGCCTGGTACCTTCACCACGCGGTCCAGTTCCTCCACCAGCTTTTCACTGGTCATGCCAGGTCGCCATTGCTCCTCTGGCTTGAAGCGAATGGTCGTCTCGAACATCTCCAATGGCGCCGGGTCGGTGGCCGACTCGGCGCGGCCGGCCTTGCCGAACACCGAAGCCACTTCCGGCACGCTCCTGATCAGGCGGTCGGTGCTCTGCAGCAGCTCCGAAGCCTTTTGCGCCGAGAGGCCCGGCAGGGCCGAGGGCATGTACAGCAGGTCGCCCTCGTCCAGTGGCGGCAGGAATTCCCCGCCCAGGTGGGCGAGGGGCCACAGTCCGGAGAGGAAGACCAGCGCCGCTGTCGCCAGGGTCGTGCGTGGGCGACGCAGCACGGCATCCAGCGCCGGCTGGTAGAGCCGGATCAGCCAGCGATTGAGCGGGTTGCGCTGCTCCGAGGGCAAGCGTCCGCGGATCCAGTACCCCATCAGTACCGGCACCAGGGTCACGGAGAGCGCAGCGGCGCCGGCCATCGCATAGGTCTTGGTGAATGCCAGCGGGCCGAACAGGCGTCCCTCCTGCGCCTGCAGGGTAAATACCGGAATGAACGACAGGGTGATGATCAGCAGGCTGAAGAACAGTGCCGGGCCGACCTCCGTCGCGGCCTCGGTCATCACTTTCCAGCGCTGTTCGCCAACCAGTGGCATGCCAGGGTGCTTCTCCTGCCAGGCCTCGACTCGCTTGTGCGCGTTCTCGATCATCACCACCGCAGCATCGACCATCGCGCCGATGGCGATGGCGATGCCGCCCAGGGACATGATGTTGGCGTTGATCCCCTGGTGGCGCATCACGATCAGCGCGATGAGCACCCCCACCGGCAGCGAGACGATGGCCACCAGCGAGGAGCGCAGGTGCCAGAGGAACGCGGCACAGACCAGCGCGACGACGATGAACTCCTCGATCAGCTTGTGGCTGAGGTTGCTCACCGCACGATCGATCAGTTGGCTGCGGTCGTAGGTGGTGACGATCTCCACTCCCTCGGGCAGGCTCTTCTTCAGCGTCTCCAGCTTCGCTTTCACATGGGCAATGGCTTGGCGAGCGTTCTTGCCACTGCGCAGCACTATCACCCCGCCCACCGCCTCGCCTTCACCGTCCAGCTCACCGATGCCCCGACGTACCTCCGGGCCGAGCTGGATGCTGGCGACGTCGCCGAGAGTCACCGGGCTGCCGTTGGCCGCCAGGCGCAAGGGAATCGCGCGGAAGTCCGCCAACGTCTCCAGGTAACCCGAGGCACGCACCATGAACTCCGCCTCGCCGAGTTCGAGTACGCCGCCACCGGCTTCCTGGTTGGCCTTGCCGATAGCCTCGATCACCTGGCCCTGGGTGATACCCAGGCTGGCGAGGCGCACCGGGTCGAGCACTACCTGGTACTGTTTGACCATCCCGCCGACGGTGGCGACTTCGGCCACGTCAGGCACGGTCTTCAGCTCGTACTTGAGGAACCAGTCCTGCAGGGCGCGGAGCTGTGCCAGATCATGCCGGCCGCTGCGATCCAGCAAGGCGTACTGGTAGATCCAGCCGACCCCGGTGGCGTCCGGCCCCAGGGCGGCCTTCGCCGTCGACGGCAGGCGCGATTGCACCTGGTTCAGGTACTCCAGCACTCGGGAGCGAGCCCAGTAGAGGTCGGTTCCGTCCTCGAACAGCACGTAGACGAAGCTGTCGCCGAACGAGGAAAAGCCGCGGACGGTCTTCGCACCCGGCACCGACAGCATGGTGGTGGCCAGCGGATAGGTGACCTGGTTCTCGACGATCTGCGGCGCCTGCCCTGGGTAGCTGGTGCGGATGATCACCTGCACGTCGGAGATATCCGGCAGCGCATCGACCGGCGTGTTGCGCAGCGACCACACCCCCCAGGCAACGATGAACAGCGTGGCCAGCAGTACCAGGAAACGGTTGGCCACCGACCAGCGGATGAGCTTGGCGATCATGGCTGCGGCTCCTGCTTGCCGATCTGTTCGATGACCAGTCCGGCATCGCCCTGGCTGACGCCGAAGCGAACGCGGTCGCCGGGCTTCAGGCCTGCCGCCAGACCGGGGCGAGCGAGAGGGAAGGTCATGGTCATGCCGGACATGCCCAGGGTGTGGAACGGGCCGTGGTCGATGGTCAAGCCTTGCGCGGAGATCTCCACGATGCGGCCGTCCGCCTCGTGAACGGGCGGCATCCGCATCGGCGCGACGGGTTCGTCGGCCGTGCGGGCCTCGATGCCCTTGAGGCTGGCATCCGAATCGATCAGGAACTGGCCGGAAGCGACCACCCGCTGGCCTTCCTGCAAGCCCTGCAGAACGGCCACATGGCTGCCGTTCTCCTGGCCGAGTCGAACCTCGACCGGACGAAACCGCTCCTTGCCTTCCGCCAGCATCACCAGGTTGCGCTTCCCGGTACGGATGACCGCTTCGCTGGGAATCTGCAGCACGGTGTCCTGACCGGCAAGATCGAGGCTGACCTCTGTCGTCATGCCCGGGCGCAACTGGCCATCGGCATTGGGCAGTTCGATGCGCAGTCGCAGGGTGCGACTCTGCCGGTCGTTCTCCGGCAGGATACTGGCCAGGGTCCCGGCCACCGGGCGCTCAGGAAAAGCCATCAGGCGCGCCGTGACCGCCTGGCCGACACGCAGGCCGGCGGCCTGCGCCTCCGGCACGGCGGCTTCCAGCCAGACGTGCCCCAGGCCGTTGATCCTGGCCAGGGACGCGCCCGCCGCCAGGGTCATGCCCGGGCGTACATCGAGCTCCCGGATCACTCCGCCGATCGGCACTCTCAGGGTGGCCAAGGGCTGGACCTCGCCGCTGCGCTCGATCTGTCGCACGAGTTCAGCGGGCATGCCCGCCAGCAGCAGTCGTTGGCGGGCGGCTGCCAGCAGTGCCGGCTCGCCCATGCGGCGCAAGGCGACGAATTCCTCCTGCGCTGCCGTCCACTCGGGTACCAGCACGTCCGCTATCGGGGCTCCGGCGGTCACCACATCGCCCGGCGCGCGGGCGTAGGTGCGCTCGACGAAACCGCCGGCACGGGCTTGCAGCACGGCCACGTCGCGATCGTTGAAAGCCAGGACGCCGCTGATCCGCAGTGCGCGATCGAGTTTGTCGCGGGTGACGGCGGCCAGGCGTACGCCGAGATTCTGCTGAATGCCCGGCTCGATACGTACTGCGGGCTCGCTGTCGGCGGCACTGGCATCGTCGGCGTATCTGGGCACCAACTGCATGTCCATGAAGGGCGATTTGCCCGGTGCATCGAAGTGCTGCTGCGGGACCATCGGGTCGTACCAGTACAGCGGCTTGCGTTCGGTACCCGGCGGCGGTGCCGCTGTCGGCGCCTGGGTGGGTCGCGCCAGCCAATAGCCGGCGCTGGCACCTACGACCAGGACGAGACCTGACAGGATCGAAGCTTTCCAGGGGAAACGGCTCATGCGCGGCCCTCCTCGTAAGTGAAGTGGAGGCGCGCCGCGACCTGTGCCAGGGCGCCTTGCAGGTCAATCTGCCTGAGCCTTGCCGCCACCAGTTGCTGGCGGGCGCTGATCACCTCGTCGAGCTGGAGCTTGCCGGCGCGGTAGCCCGCGGTGGCCAGGCGTACCTTTTCCTCGGCCAGCGGCACCAGGGTGCCCTGGCTGCGCTCCAAGGCACGTTGCAGGCGGCGATGTTCGGCCAGGTCGTCCGCCAGTTGCTGCTCGTGCTCGCGTGCCAGGGCCTCGCGCTCGGCTTCCAGCTGGCGCACCTGGGCACGTCGCGCGGCGATCTTCGGATCCTGGCGAGTGCCGCTGAACAGGGGCAGGTCGAAGCTCAGCTGCAGCGTCATCATGTCGCCGAAGTCGCGGCCGCGACGCTGGTAGTCCACTTCCCAGCTCCAGTCCGGCTTCTTCTCCGCCACGGCCTCGCGCACCAGCGCTTCCGCCTCGCGGGTCATCGGTCCGTAGGCGGCGAGTTCCGGGTGCCTGTGCAGCGCCTGCAGCGAATGCGCAGCATCGATGGACCAGTGCGGGAAGTCGCCGCTCAGGGTCCGGGGCACGTCCTGTCCGATCCAGCGCCTGAGCGCTGCACGGGCCTGGGCAGCCTGGCGCAGCAGGTCGTCCTTCTGCTCATCCAGCAGGGCGGCCTCCTGGCGCGGTGCTACCCCGTCCACCGCGCTTGCGCCGCCACCGGCCAGGCGCGCGCGGACGGCCGCCTCGAGCAGACGGTTCTCGTGGTAGAAGTCGTCGAACATTGCCAGCTTGCGTTGCAGTGTGTAGGCCCCGATCCAGGCCTGGGCCAAGGCATTACGGACCTTCAGGCGCTCCACGCCCGCCTCGGCATCGGCGCGCTCGATGGCGGCCTGCGCTGTCTCGATACGGGCTTTGCGCTTGTCGCCATTGGTCATCTCCTGCGTCAGGCCGACCACCTGCATGGACATGTTGTCGCGCCGGGTGGACCAACGCTCGTCGCCCTCGATGGGAACGTTCTGCACACCCAGGCTCAGCCTGGGGTCGGGAAGTTCTCCGGCAGGGATGGCGGCGCTTTTCGCGGCAGATAGCTTCTCGCTTTGTGCGAGCAGGGATGGTGCGTTGCGTTCAGCCAGCAACAAGGCTTCGTCCAGCGACAGGGCGGCACCCTGCGCGGACAGGCTGGGCAGCAGCGCGAGCAGCAGCCAGCCCGATAGGAGTCGGACATGGGTCACGTCGAGAATTCCTCTGGAAAACCAGCGCATGGGCGCGGGCCGCCCGGCAGCCGCCAAGGCCGCGGGCGGGGGTCAGGTCGAGAGAGGAATCAGGCGCAGGGTGGTCGCCAGGGGTCGGCTGGAGCCTGGCCGAGCACGACGTCGGAATGCCGCGTAGCGCGGTGGGAAATGGCGGTGGGGGTGGCGGGCTTCAGGACATTGACCTGCAAAAGACTGCCGCTCTTGCATTCCTGTCCGCTTTTACAGTCCTTCTTGCCGTGCTGGGGCGTCTTGCTCATGTCCTGGCAGCAATCCTGATCCATGCCCGCCATCCGCTCCATCCCCATGCTCTGCATCGGGCAAGGTTCGGTCGGCGCCTCGATGCCCGCCATCCCGGTGAGGGGAAGCGCGACGGTCAGCAGCAAGACTACGAGCAAGCGAAGGCGACGGATCATGCCGGGCAGTGTATTCACAGCGTTTCGCTGCGGCAACAGAATCTCTTCGGGGCGGCTTCGAGGCCCGCTGCTGGCCGGGCAGGCACCGGGAGTTTCCTTGCGCTCGATGCCCCCGCCAGCGGGTTCCGAGCGGCTGGCGGAGGGGCCGGCCGTCCTACACCCGGCGCCGGAACAATACGCTGGCATTCACCCCACCGCAGCCGAAGCCATTGGATAGCGCATGTTCCATCGGCCACCGCCGGGCTTGGCCGCGAACCAGGTCGAGGCCCTCGGCGTCTGCGTCGGGCGTTTCCAGGTTGAGCGTGGTGGGGGCATTCAGGTACTGCACCGCGACCGCTTCCACGCCGGCCTGACGCAGCGCCTGCTGCATGGCCCGGCGGGCGCCGCTGCCATCTTCCGGCCCGGCGGTCATGTGGTAGGCGTCGGCGCTGGTGCCGCAGCCCACCAGTTCCTCGATGACCAGGAGGCCGGCGCCTTCGCCCATGACGAAGCCGTCGCGGGCCTGGTCGAGGAAGCGATTCGCGGTTCTGTTCCTTGTGGCGGGCCATCGTTCGCGGTCGTGGTTGGGAAAAACGCGATCGTCGAGGCTTGCGCATGGCGCTGGCAGGTCCGTCTCGCGAGCCGTTCGGCAACACCGCGAGCCTCCGCCCTGCTAGAGTGTGCAGCCTCGTTCGCGGAGGTCTGCATGCGTATTCTCGCCGATGAAAACATTCCCCTGGTCGACGCCTTCTTCGCCGACCAGGGCTCCATTCGCCGCCTGCCCGGGCGCGCCATCGACCGCGCGGCGCTGGCCGAGGTCGACGTGCTGCTGGTGCGTTCGGTCACCGAGGTCAGCCGCGCGGCGCTGGCCGGCTCGCCGGTGCGCTTCGTCGGCACCTGCACCATCGGCACCGACCACCTCGACCTCGACTACTTCGCCGAGGCCGGCATCGCCTGGTCCAGCGCGCCCGGCTGCAACGCCCGCGGGGTGGTGGACTACGTGCTCGGCTGCCTGCTGGCGATGGCCGAGGTGCGCGGCGCCGACCTGGCCGAACGCACCTATGGCGTGGTCGGCGCCGGGCAGGTCGGCGGGCGGCTGGTGGAGGTGCTGCGCGGGCTGGGCTGGAAGGTGCTGGTCTGCGATCCGCCGCGCCAGGCGCGCGAGCCGGACGGCGAATTCGTCTCGCTGGAACGGCTGCTGGCCGAGGCCGACGTGATCAGCCTGCACACCCCGCTGAACCGCGACGGCGAACACCCGACCCGCCACCTGCTGGATGAGACCCGCCTGGCCGCCCTGCGTCCCGGCACCTGGCTGGTCAACGCCAGCCGTGGCGCGGTGGTCGACAACCAGGCCCTGCGCCGCCTGCTCGAAGGCGGCGCCGACCTGGAAGTGGCGCTGGACGTCTGGGAAGGCGAACCGCAGGCCGATCCCGAGCTGGCCGCGCGCTGCCTGATCGCCACTCCGCACATCGCCGGCTACAGCCTGGAAGGCAAGCTGCGCGGCACCGCGCAGATCTACCAGGCCTACTGCGCCTGGCGCGGCATCGCCGAACGCGTGAGCCTGCAAGACGTGCTGCCGGAAACCTGGCTCGCCGGCCTGCAGCTCAACCCCGGCTGCGACCCGGCCTGGGCCCTGGCCACGCTGTGCCGCGCGGTGTATGACCCGCGCAGCGACGACGCTGCCTTCCGCCGCAGCCTGACCGGCGACAGCGCCACCCGCCGCGCCGCCTTCGACGCCCTGCGCAAACACTACCCGCCGCGCCGCGAGATCACCGGCCTGCGCGTCGCCACCGGTGGACATGCGGAGTTGCAGCGGGTGGTGCGGGCGCTGGGGGCGCAGTTGGTGTAGGAACGTGCGACTGGTTCGATTCCGTCTCCGGCACCAGAGACCAGTTTCCAGAAGTCTATGACTGTCTACGAAACACCCCGCAAAGCCCGTCTAGTGCGGGCTTTGTTGTTTATTCCTGTCTCGTTTTGTCTCTGGGCATCTACGCGATTTAGGGATATGGTTAGGGATATCTCGGTTCGACAAGGAAACGTATCCCTATGGCGCGCACAGTGGTGCCTCTCACCGATCCCAAATGTGATGCGGCAAAGCCTCGGGAGAAGGATTACAAGCTGTTCGATGGCAAAGGCCTCTACCTGCTGGTGAAGCCGTCAGGGGTCAAGACCTGGCGTATGAAGTACACCAAACCTGATGGCCGAGATGGTTTAGCAACGTTTGGCAACTATCCGGCGCTCGGCTTGAAAGCGGCTAGGGAGCGACGCGCTCAGGCGCTTGAACTCCTTGCTGCAGGGAAAGACCCCATCGAGCAGGCGCGCTTGGACAAACAGGAAGCGGCTAACGCCCGGGCGAATACATTCCGTTTGCTTGCTCAGGAATGGCACGCGGCCTGCGCTCGTAAGTGGACACCTGGTCATGCTGCCACCGTATGGCGACGGATCGAATCACACCTGTTGCCCACCCTCGGTGATCGTCCGGTCGCGGAGCTGAAAACACGGGATCTGCTCGTCCCGCTGAAAGCGGCAGAAAAGCGGGATACCTTAGATACGGCTGCACGCCTACGTCAGTACATGACGGGCATCCTCCGCATGGCAGTTCAGCATGGGCACCTGGACTTCAATCCTGCGATCGATCTGCAAGGCGCCACTGCTTCTCGCAAAACAGCACATCGGCCTGCTCTGCCATTTGATCGGTTACCTGAGCTTCTGCAGCGGATGGATGCCGACAGCGGGCGCGGCCTGACCAAGCTCGCGGTGCAGTTGACCTTGCTGGTGTTCATCCGCTCCAGTGAGCTTCGGTTCGCTCGCTGGGGAGAGATCGACATGGGGAGGTTGATGTGGGAAATCCCTGGTGAGCGAGCTCCTATCGAGGGAGTAAAGAACTCCCATCGCGGTTCGAAGATGAGCACGCCACACTTGGTTCCGCTCAGTCGTCAATCAGTTAGTGTCTTAGAGCGAATCCGTGATCTCACCGGCCGATTCGATTTGGTATTTGCAGGTGATCACCATCACTGGAAACCCATGAGCGAAAACACCGTCAACAAGGCCCTTCGACGCATGGGCTATGACACGAAGTCAGAAGTGTGCGGCCACGGTTTTAGGACAATGGCTTGTTCAGCACTGGTTGAGTCGGGGCTGTGGAGTAAAGACGCCGTCGAGCGACAGATGAGCCATCAGGAGCGAAACACAGTGCGCGCAGCGTATATCCACAAAGCAGAACACATTCAGGAGCGAAGGCTCATGGTGCAGTGGTGGGCAGATTATTTGGACGCCAATCGAGTGGAAGCGATCACCCCGTACGACTTTGCCCACCGAGATGCTGTAGCGAGCGACATTTTGACCTGCCCCCCGATTTCAGTACCACGTCAAACTTAGTAGAGTCCGTTTTCCGAGCAGGAGACGGCAGTGAAAAAGCGTTTTACCGAAGAGCAGATTCTCGACCTCCTCAAGCAGGTGGAGGCCGGTGCGCCGGTGAAGGAACTGTGTCGCCGACACGGCTTCAGTGATGCCTCGTTCTACACTTGGCGGGCGAAGTTTGGCGGTATGACCGTGGCGGACGCCAAACGGTTGAAGGATCTTGAACTGGAAAACAGCCGATTGAAGAAGTTGCTCGCCGAGGCCCACCTCGACATCGAGTCGCTGAAAGTGGTCGCTCGGGGAAAAGGGTAAGCCCGACAGCACGGCGGGAGGCGGTGCAGGAGATGCAGGCGCGAACCGGCATCTCCGAGCGTCGTGCCTGTCAGTTGATCGGGCTGTCCCGCTCGGTGTTGCGCTACCAGCCGCGAGCCAGTGTGCAAAACACCGAGCTGCAAGCCCAACTGGTGGAACTGGCCCAAGAGCGCCGGCGCTTTGGCTATCGCCGCCTGCACATCCTGCTGCGGCGTGCTGGCGTGCAGGCCAACCACAAGCGGATCTATCGCCTGTACCGCGCTGCCGGCTTGATGGTGAAACGGCGGCGCCGCCGCCATGGCGTCGCGGTGGAGCGCGAACGTCTGAGTTTGCCGAGCGCACCAAACCAGGTCTGGTCGATGGACTTCGTCTTCGATGCACTGAGCACCGGGCGGCGGATCAAATGCCTGACGGTGGTCGATGACTTCACCAAGGAGTCGGTCGGCATCCTGGTGGAGCACGGTATCAGCGGCTTTCGCGTCACACGGGCGCTGGACGAGATGGCGCGGTTTCGCGGCTACCCGAAAGCGATCCGCACCGACCAGGGGCCCGAGTTCACCGGCAAGGCACTCGATCAATGGGCCTATCAGCGCGACATCAAGCTGAAGCTGATTCAGCCTGGTAAGCCCACGCAGAATGCCTTCATCGAGTCGTTCAACGGTAAGTTCCGGGACGAATGCCTCAATGAGCACTGGTTCTGTTCGCTGGCCGAAGCGAGAATCCGCATCGCGGCCTGGCGGCGGGATTACAACGAACACCGACCGCACAGCGCGATTGGCAATCTCACCCCGGCAGAATTTGCTGCAAGTTGGCGAACTCGCCAGCAGCAGCTGAAGCAGGAAAAATTAATATCAACCCCAGGGCCTACTAACTAGGCAGCGGTACTAAAACTGGGGGCAGGTCACTGCCATGCGGATACTCGATATTGAGTTGCCAAGTTCCGTTTAAGTCATTAAATTCGCATAAATAAAGACCTAAGCGCATCACGTAAAAACTACATCGTGATGCGCTTGAGGGGAAGTAAGTTGATATTTTGCTATTTTGCAGTAGTAAGTACTGAGGCGGTTTTGCCAAAGGCTGCCAGTACGAAAGATATGACATCTGGATATATGTATTGCCGATGGTTAGGGCTGTTATTAGCGCGTAGCTATAAAAGAAAGTTTTTGAAAATTGGCTTTGCTCGCCGAGGCAGGATTGGGTGGTTAGTGCTTAGCATTCACGAGGGTGAAGTTAGTAATGGCCAGTGAGATACCTGACTGCATCAGCGTATCTCAATCAGCCAGCGCTACAAGAGCTATATTGTTTTTATTTGGCTGAGCGTGGATATCTCCTCTTTTATATAGTTGTGGAAATCTTTGGGGAGTCCGGTTGCGGTATAGATATAGTTTGAGGCGGCAATGATGAATTGTGTAATTCTATTCGAGGATCTCAAGCTCATCGCAAGCTGATAATCTTTGTGTGTATCAATTGGGGAGATGTATCTAAGTGAAAGATCCCTGCATGGTATTAATGCTTTGCTGATTTCTGAAGGTGCCTCAAGCAATCCTCGCGAAAGTTCTACAAAACGTTCCCACCCGGGAAGCTCTAACTCACTTTTTTTAGCGCCAGAGGCTTCTTGTACAGAATTTTTTAAATCTCTTCGTTGAATATAGCTATCACGCCCGCCCCATACGTAATACCGAAGTATTTTTTCATACTCAGGTTGCCCAATGGTTGTATCGAAGATGTCGGCAATCTGCGATGATATTGGGGCCATGACCAATAGAAAGCTTAGAATGAGAGAGCAGTATATGGCCATGTGTTCTTTCTTGTCAGGGTTAAACTCCCCTCGATTAAGACGAATTATTCCAACCAGTTCTCTCAGAGCCTTTGCAAAATCATTTTCTAGTGGGATTCGGGTGTTGATGTGCTCTCCGAGAGCGCTTAGTGTTTCAGATTTTTCAAATATCTTATAGTAAGTGTGCCAATTGTTTATGTCGGCAGAATAGTGTTTTTTGTCAAGGTAATTTATATTGGCTGATTCGGCATAAGTGTCAAAGTCATATTCTTGGAATAGATGAACATTCAGTGTTTTAGCGCTGACACGGTGTGCTTCAGACGCTTTCTTGTTTAAAATCACATATGATTCATCGCATCCTGTATAGGTCATGACGCCGGAGGCCCAGAACGCTCGGTTAATCGCGCTCATTTTACCTACCGTTTTGCAGTCAAATAGAGTTCGCCTTACGCTGCCTCGTCGGGATATTTCCAAGCCTAAGACATCTAGGTCCGTAAGGACTGTGCGTACATCTGTTATTTCGCGAACGTTGTTTACAATGACTTCAAGGTAGGGTAATACCCCGTTTGAAATGCAGTAACGGATAGCTTTTTCTTTTTGGGCTGTATCTTTATCTAGCGCGGCCATTGGTCGTCCCTTATATATCGAGATTCAAAAGCAGTTGGTCCATTTCATGCTTTGCCTCAGCTGCAACTTGTACCTGCTTTCGCTTTCTCATATCAGAGGATGAAATGATTGACTGGATATAAGACTCATCCCTAGAAAACGAAATTCTCGCCTCCGCATTAACTTCAAGATTTGCGAGATCTCCGGTGGAGAGAAGTTTAATTGCGATGTCTAGAGCTTCGGTGTTTTCTTCAGACCTAATGAGAACTAACTCACAGCGGGAGCTAGTAACAGGTTTTAAGAATGCTACTTTCATGAACACCAGGTTTTTGTACTGGTCACTGGCTTCGGAGTTGCTGTTTAAATAACCTTTGTCGCGCAGGGATCTAAGTATCGCTAAAGGTGATCGAATCCGAAATTCAGCGGGCATCAATTGGCCTTTCCTGACGCAGGAAACTAAAGCCATTGCTCGCTCGTAAATCTCCCTCTTGGCAGAACTCAGCCTCATAGCGCCCGGATTTGGCGTAAATACGAACTGTTCCATAGCCCCATTGCCAAATCGTATAGACGGCGGTTTGAGTATTCCCTCAGACGCCATTGCCTGGACCAAGGAAAGCTCTGTAGGGTTCAGGGCTGTGCCGCCAATTTCCTTAGTGCTCAATACAAGTGATAATGGCCATCCTTGGTTAGCTTTTAGTTTTTGTAGCACGCCGCCGATGCTTTTTGAGCCTGATTTTGCTGTTAGGTCGGCCAGTCCTTCTAAGTTGTCGGCAAAATAGTACGGGCTCAATATTATTTCTTTGCCTCGAGCTTTGTGAGTGCGTAGTAAACCACTGTCCTCACTATATCTCATGCATGTATCGAATGTTTTGCTGTCGGCGCCAAGCGTATTAATGAGTTTCTGCTTGTTTTCAGGTTTATTGTATACTTCGCTCAGTATAGCAAGCATGACATTTTCTGCTTCACTGAGGTCATCGCTTTCGGTGTAATCTCCTATGGTTTCGTAGATGCTCTTGAAATGCGGGATTTTTGGAGTTATAGAAGTGATTTTGCTGCGTTTTCCAATGATCTCAATGAATTCCAAGTCATCAAGTATCGTAAGCACTTGATCTAGTGCTAAAGATGGGATTTTGAAGTAGTGGTACGATACTTGGCGTAATACGTCATATGGAATGTTTCCCAATCCCCGAATATGTACTGCCAGGGTTGCTGCCATACCAAGTTTTTTCAAGTAGTCAAATTCAGGCGTTTCATACTCGCCAAGAGCACTGTGAAGATCGTATGAAAACTCTGCTAACTTTGTCGCGTCCATCGTTTGGTCCCTCAAATTGATGACATAGCAAATGCTGAGGTGAAATCTACCACTCCGATGCAGATGAAAGCTATCCATGATGGCATTTTGGCCATGCATGAAGAGCTTTAAGCGAAAGGTAGTGAGTGCCCCACTTCGGATTTTGGCCTTCGATCACCTGCGAGTCGCCCCTGCTGAAGGCACATGGCGTGCAGTGTGAGCTATGTCATCCCATCAGCTGCAACCTTCTGCAGCGGCTAAAGCGTGCAGGAGAGCCGTTATAGGCAGCCAGTTGTCCACGCAGGTCTCTCGTCTTGACGTTCGCTACTGCGTGGTCTGGCGGCATTCCAGATTGAACGAAATATTTCTCAAAAATGCATAATCTGTAACAAGGAAAGCGAATGATGGCCGCTGAGAACAGCAACCATCGGGGGGCGGCAGCATCGGGTGTGTGCGTCCAACCTAGCAGCTAGATCCGACTTGCTCGCACCGGAGTATGCGGTAGTCACTGAGGGCCAAGCGCCTGTGATGACCCAATGATTCATGTCGGTGTTTTATGTACCTAATTGGTCCTGGTCTTCTTTCCGGCGACGTCGAGAGTCAGTAGTTTCCTTTGAGGTGCTCAGTAACAGTGAACGGCTCGAAAATTGGGCCTGAACGGACCTGATTCATGAGGTTCCAATAGCAAGTCTTAGCGTAGGGATGTTTCAGCCCTTCCGGGTACAAAAAATTGTACCTAGGTGATTCGTTACCCTCAGGTGTATAACTGCGTACGTACTCCGGCTTTAGGTAATTCTGTACCCCAATAAAGTCCGTTTAGAAATTCAGCTATCGTGCTCGCATGGTAGGCGCAGACATCGTCATGGAATTTCTCATATATATCTTCCTGAATTAGCATTGCTTGGTATAGCTCAACCGAGTGACCGATTTTATTTAATAGGTGCTGTAGCTCTTCAGCAACGCCTACGGAACGTAGGGTATTATGTTTAGACAAGTTTCCCGTGATTTTTAGTAGAAGATATCTGGTGATGCGAATGTTAGCTTGGATATCTATCGAGGAAAGCCAGGTCTCTACGGCTATCTCTTGTTGGAGCCACCCAGTGAAAGCATCCACCGCAGCTTTCAAGCCAGCTACCGAATTATTGACGTCGAAGCTAGGCGTATTGCTAATTGCTCTCAAAGCACCTAAATATGGTATTGGGGGGACGGGAGCTTTCGCGTCGGGTTGAGATAGGAAATCTACTAGTGTGATGAAAAAAAGCTGTTGATGTGTCATCGTTTTAAACTGCACATTCTTATGGCTGTCCTCTCCGACGACTGCCATTAGCTCATGATTGACCATTGATCTAAGGAGCTCAATCACTGCTGTAAGGTAGATAACTTATTTTTCTGTTGCATTCATCTGGCACATTTAAAATTCACCTTCATATTGGGGTCTTACTTTGAATAATGCTCCATTAAGCGTTGTTAAATCTTATGGCGGTCCTTTGGAAGTGATGAATTTTATGGTTGTTTGTTTTTCACGCACTGTTCACTGTTGGTGTCGCCCGAATGGAAGAGTCTTCAGGTCCCAGGTTTATGTGGGGTCAGATAATAGCAGGCGACTAGAAGTCTGTTCCAAAAAGACCACTTTGAACCATCGCCATTCAAATAGTATCATTCTAGAAGCTGGATTCGTTGCGGAGATTTATAAAGTACCGAGCGGCTAACTCGCCCTGTGAAATTTAATTTTTCCTTGAAGTAGTAGGTGAATGCATCCACGAGCTCTTTAGGTGCACGGGGGTCAAGAAGAATGCTGTCGATAAGTTTGTGGGGCTCAATGGCTACTGAAATACCTTTCTGTATGTTGGTTGGGCTAATGTCAGGGCAATAAATAGCGGCTCGCCATTCTGACTCATGCGTGAATGCTTCACGCTTAAGATAAAGGGCTTGCACTGCTGTAGATAACTCGAATTTCTCCCTGAGCTCTCCAGCAATTTTGCGAACTCTCGCATTTAGAGAGTGCTGGGTGAGGTACTCTACTGGTCCCGTTACCAAGTGATATTTGGAGGGGCTTATTGCGCTGTGTAAAGCCTTGGACAGCTTTTTTGTCGAGGTTGATATTCTTACCCCCATCTGATTTGGCGAATAAATACGCCACATTGCATCTGATACACCTAGCCGGCACCAGCTTTGTGCGAACAGTGCGTGGGTGCCCTGATGTTCAATGCTTACTTCGTATGGGTCATCCCACATCTGAGGATGAGAAAAATATAAGCTCTTACTCTCAAATATCTGTACGGCACGTGAGAAATCTAAGATCCGGTAAAGTCTTCCAGCGCTGATGCCTGATGAGTTTGACATCTATTCCTTCTCCATTAAATGTAGCTTGGCGCGTTCTGATATTAGAGTTGCTACAGACAGCAGATGCAACCTCTCCGACATCCTACAGGTGTGGAGTAGATTTTTCGTTGGTGTGAGCGAGCGCTGCACGGAAAGGGCATGACAATGCTTTGAGCATGCTGCCTATGTGTCAATGCTGATGGAAGAGCGCAGTAACACCGTTACACTCTTTGCACCCTTGTTACACAGTTTAGGTGGTACTCCGGTTTTTTGACAAATCGATGTAAATCAATGGGTTGCGCAATATGAAACACTTGATACACCTGTAACACTCTCCGAGCCCCGCTTGGTGCCCTCCCCCCGCCCAGCTACTGGAAAACCTTCAGCGAGAATAGCTTCTAGGGTCTTGGTTGTGGCTCAACTCTGGGCATGGTCGGGGGACCTTGTGGAAATGGGGGCGATACGGGGCTGGGAACCCGCGGCTCTTCGTTAGCGAACGTCCTCCCAGCTTAGTGAACCGGTGAACTCGGTGAACTCCAGTGAATTGTGCAAATTTTCGAACGTCAACCGCGATCTTTACGGGGCGGGTAAGGATCGCGGTCGAGGCCGGCTTGCCTGGTAAGCCTTGGCAGGGGAGATCTGCTGTCAGTCTCTACCCAAGTCAAAGGCGAGCAAGGAGACAGTCACTTTACGTCCACTGTCCTGGGGGAGGGAAAATACATAACGGTCGCTCGTTTCATCCAGGCTGACCGGGCCGCTGAGATAGCGGGGATGACTTTTCACTAGGTCCCGCATTTTCTGGACCACTGCTGTGAAGTCGGCATTTCGGTTAAACATGACGATTGCCGTCTTGGTATCACGCCAGGTTAAGTAGCTGAGTAATTGGTCGATGGTGGCTAAAAAGCGTTTATCTCCACCCCATATCTTGAACTCAGCTACAAAGAGGTTGCCCTCTTCATGGCGTATAAGAACGTCCGTTTTACCTTGATAGTTGAAAGCCTCCCCTGTCGCTGTGCCGAAATGGGCATTAAGCGGTACCAGGAATAGGTCCCTGAGCGATTCTTCGTCAAGCTTCCTCGTGCGTGATGAGCTTTGCTCAATGCTCCGACCAGCTCCACGAACCAGGCCAAGAATAGTTTCATACTGCTTGATATCAAGCGTTGGTTCGGGGGGAATCGCTGGAGTCATTGGCGGTAGCTGGGGCATGACTTTTTGCTTGACCGTTGGCGGGATATAGCTGCGTGCATCCCCAGCCTTTTCTTTCAAACGAATGCCCAGCCCAGAGAGCTTTGAAGCATTTTCCTTTTGGGCGAGTAGCTTAGTGCGGCGGGCGTCTATCTCTGCTCTTACGGCATTCTCGATTTGCTGCTTGAATCCAGACCATTGGCGGCGATGCGATTCTAAGTATTTTTCAATGGACGCAAGCGTCGAATCGAGCTGTGCCTTGATGGTCTCAGGGGTGAGCGAGCGATCGGCTATGGTGAAGGCCAAATGTTGCTTGCGCACCTGGGCGCGTGGAGGATTGAAATCGAACGAGCTGGGACGCAGCTTAAAGATATCTGCTTCCCCTTGAAAAGGGACTTCGAAGTCGTACGCTTCACCAGGAACAGATCTCATCTGCCTGTCCCAGTGATCCCAGACCTCCACCTGCCGCTCATGCTGGGATGCAACGATCTCATCTCGAAGGAGAGTGGGAATTTCAACGTCGTATTTTTCCACAAAATACTGGACTAAAGCCTCGACATCAGTCTCCAAGAGCCTGCGTTCCGGCAGCTGGCTAACCTCAGTGCATGCGGCGTTTATCTGGGCTGAGATTGAGTGCGAACCATCACCGTCGCTAAAAAGGTAATCCCTCACTTCCCTACGGTTCATCAGCGTACCTTCTGGTGTTATCAAAGTGCCATCGAAGGTAGTCGCGATTCTGACGCGAATCAACGGTTGATCGGGTAGGGGGGAGCAACGCTTCTGAATCCAGTTGTGAGTCGCCACCTCAAGGTGGATTTTCTTTTAGGGATACGTTTAGGGATACGTTGTAATTGTTAAACTGGTCTTGTCCATATTTTACTGGTTTAAATGGTTATTTTTCGATTCCTGTCTCCACCCGAGCAACTGCTCAGGCGTCTCCTGCCGCCGATAGGGAAACACGTCGATCACCTTGCCCTCGCGGATCTGCTGCTGGAGGCCCTGCCAGTATTTGGCGTCGTAGAGGTTGCCGTGCAGCTTGGCGAACAGCCGGCGCTGGTCGAGGTCGACGAACAGGAAGCGCGGGAATTCCTCCGGGAACACGTCGTTGGGCCCCACCGAATACCAGGGCTCGGACGACATCTCGTCTTCGGGGAAGCGCGGCTCGGGGATGTAGCGGAAGTTCACCTCGGTGAGGTAGCAGATCTCGTCGTAGTCGTAGAACACCACCCGGCCGTGGCGGGTCACGCCGAAGTTCTTCAGCAGCATGTCGCCGGGGAAGATGTTCGCCGCCGCCAGTTGCTTGATCGCCAGCCCGTAGTCGTTCAGCGCCTCGCGGGTCTGCGCCTCGCTGGCGTTCTCCAGGTAGATGTTCAGCGGGGTCATGCGCCGCTCGGTCCAGCAGTGGCGGATCAGCACCACGTCGCCTTCCACCACCACCGTCGACGGCGCCACTTCCAGCAGCTCGGCCAGGCATTCCGGCTCGAACTTGCTCACCGGGAAGCGGAAGTCGGCGAACTGCTGGGTGTCGGCCAGGCGCCCGACCCGGTCGTGGTTCTTCACCAACTGGTACTTCTGGATCACCGTGGCGTGGTCGACGCTCTTCGACGGGTTGAAGCGGTCCTTGATGATCTTGAACACCGTGTTGAAGCCGGGCAGGGTGAACACGCTCATCACCATCCCGCGTACCCCGGGGGCCATGACGAAGCGGTCGTCGGTGGTCGCCAGGTGGTTGATCAGCGCGCGGTAGAACTCGCTCTTGCCCTGCTTGTAGAAGCCGATCGAGGTGTACAGCTCGGCCAGGTGCTTGCCCGGCAGCAGGCGCTTGAGGAAGGCCACCAGCTCGGCCGGCACCGGCACGTCGACCATGAAGTAGGAGCGGGTGAAGGAGAAGATGATCGAGACTTCCGCCTCGTCGGTGATCACCGTGTCGAACTGGATGCCGTGGCCCTCGCGGTGCAGCAGCGGGAACACCAGCGGCCACTGTTCGTCCGGGGTGAACAGGCGGCCCACCAGGTAGGCGCCCTTGTTGCGGTAGAACACCGAGCCGATCAGCTCGATGGCCAGGTCCGGGTCCTTGCACACCCAGTCCGGCAGGTTGCTGTGCAGCAGCGCGTCGATCCGTTCGAGGTCGCGCTCGCGGTCGTCGTAGGGCACGTCGAAGCGGTAGTCGTCGAAGATCTTCTCCAGCGCCTGGCGCAGGTCGCCGCCCGGCCGGTAGGTGCGGGTGTAGGGCGCGCGGGCGTGGGCGCGCAGCGAGGGCCGGGTGGTGTGCACGAACATCGTGCCGTCGCTGATGTTGTCGTGGCTGAACAGCCCGCAGAAGATCGAGTTGAACCAGGTCTCGGCCAGCTCGTCGTCCAGCCGCAGGTCGATCTGCGCGATGTAGGCGCTCTTGATGATCGGCCAGCGCTCCACGTCCAGCAGCTCGCTGTCGGCCAGCCCCGCGCGCAGCCCGGCCACCGTCTCGGCGACCTTTTCCTCGTAGAGGTTGATCCGCTGCGCCGAGGCGCGCTGCGCTTCCTGCCATTGCGCCTGCTCGAAGCGGGCCCGGGCGCCGTCGGTGATCTCGCGGAACTGCTCTCGGTAAGCGTCGAAACCGCGCAGGATGAGGGCGGCGATTTCGCTGGCTGGGGCACTCTGGACCATGCTGGCGTCCTTTCGTGGTTCGAACGCCGAGCTTAGCCAGAGCCGCGCGACAGGGAAAGCGCGATCTCCGACCGGCTGGTCGGGCTCGGCGCAGACGCTTATGCTGGACGGCCAGACAGCCAGGGACGACCGCAATGACCGCCGAATCGCCGACGATCCGCCTCGAACGCTACAGCGAACGCCACGTGGAAGGCCTCACCGCCCTGTACAACGACCCCGCCGTGGCCCGCCAGGTCCTGCAGATGCCCTACCAGTCGGTGGAGCAGCGCCGCAGGCAGTTGCAGGGCAGCGCGGACGACGACCGCCTGCTGATCCTCGTCGCCCTGCACCAGGGCGACGTCATCGGCAGCGCCAGCCTCGAACGGCACCCGCGCATCCGCCGCAGCCACAGCGGCAGCATCGGCATGGGCGTCGCCGTCGCCTGGCAGGGCAAGGGCGTCGGCAGCCGCCTGCTCGGCGAACTGCTGGACATCGCCGACAACTGGATGAACCTGCGCCGCCTCGAACTTACCGTCTACACCGACAATGCCCCGGCGCTGGCGCTGTATCGCAGGTTCGGCTTCGAGACGGAGGGGGAAATGCGCGACTACGCGGTGCGGGATGGGCGCTTCGTGGATGTGTACAGCATGGCGCGGTTGCGGCGGGTCGAGGGCAGGGTGGCGGAGTGAAGAGGCGAGGCACGTCGAGGAACGGCTTTCGGCCGGGTGCGGTCCGTTTGCCCATGCAGTGAATCGGTCGCCGCGTCCGCTGCCACCGGCCCTGTGCGACCACGCCAGTCGCGGCGCCTGCCGTTCCTCGGCTTGCGACCATGGCCCGCGGGCGTCGCAGGGCGAACCCCGGTCGCCAGGTGCCGCGCTGGCTCCAGGAACGTGACGCCGCGCAGCCGGGCGGGAACGGTCGCCGGGCGGATCGCCCTGGCGACCCCGGCCCTTTCGGAAACGTCCTATATCGGTTGTTACGGGCGGAAACATATAAAGCCGGCCTGCCCATGAGGAATGCCTTCATGGATAAAAGGCGGAGGGCGGGAGTCCGCTTTCGCTCGCTGTCGCCACACGCAACAAGGAAGCCCGATGGCCAGGAACAACAAGGCGCTGTCGCTGATGCTCGCCATTCTGCTTGGTGTGTCAGCTCAATCCCACGCTGAATTCAGAGGCTGCGAGGCCAAGAAGGCCAGGATCCGCCAGCAGATCGACTATGCCCGGATGCACGACAATACGCACCGTGAAGCCGGATTGCGAATCGCCTTGCAGAGGATCGAGGCGCACTGCACCGATGCCTCGTTGCTTCGAAAACATGAAGAGAATATTCGCAAGAAAGAACAGGAAGTCGAGGAAAGGCGGGAGGAACTGCTGGAGGCCCAGGCCAGCGGCAAGGAAGACAAGATCCGTAGCAAAGCCCGCAAGCTGAGGAAGGCCCAGCGAGAGTTGGCCGAGGCGAGAAGCGAGCTGCAGGGGTAGGAGAGAACAGCGAGAGCCGGACGCTTCCCCTTTCGCTTCAACTGGCGGCACATGGTCTCCCCGTGGCCGGACGCCGCCTGCCCTCGATCGCATGGTGTGCCTCGCAGCAGGCGCCTGGACAGGCGTGGCAGCCCGCGCCGGGAGCGGTGCTCCGGAAATGACCAGAATCTCCGCCAGCCAGCCACCGGACCGCTGCCTTCGCTAGCGCTGGCGGATCTCCAGTTGCAGGTCGAAGCGCTGCAACAGGCGCTCGATCTCCGCGCGCCGGGGTTCCTCCAGGCGTTGTCCGCTGCCGATCGTCACGCGCCTGGCGGCGGGGTCGTCGCAGCTCACCGTGATTGCGCCGAGGCGCTCCGCCAGCAGTTCGCCGACCCGCTGTTCCACCGCGCGCTGGCGCAGGCGGAAGCGCGCGATCTTGCCGAACGGGGTCAGCGGCAGTTCGTCGAGGACGAAGACCTGGCGGGGACGCGCCGGCGGTTCGGCGATGCGTTGCGCGACGAAGGTGGCGATCTCGCCGGGCATGACCTGCGCGCCTGCGCGCGCCACCACGAAAAGCACCGGGACCTCGCCGGCATAGTCGTCGGGCATCGCCACCGCAGCGGCCTGGGCCACGTCCGGATGCTGGTGGGCGGTCTCCTCTATGAGCAGGGGATCGATGTTGTGCCCGCTGCGGATGATCACATCCTTGCTGCGACCGACGATCCGCAGCTCGCCGTCGGCCGTGACCTCGCCGAGGTCGCCGGAGGCGAGCCAGCCGCCGCGCGGATCGTCGACCACGCCCTGGGCGGTCAGGTAGCCATGGAAGACGTTCGGCCCGCGCACGAGGATTTCGCCCTTCGCCCCCGGCCGGTACACGCCGGGCTCGCCGAGGGCGATCTCGACCCCTGGCACGGGCACCCCGGCCGCGTGGGCCGCGGGCTGGCCGCTGGTGAGCTGGGCGCTGGCGATGCCGCTCGACTCGGTCATGCCGTAGAGCTGGTAGATAGGCTTGCCGGTGCGGGCCCGCAGGTGCCGGGCAAGTTCCTCGGGCAGCGGCGAGCCGCCGGTCATTAGCGCCCGCAGCTGGCTGAGGTCGGCATCCGCGAGCGGGCTGTCGCGGATCGCGGCGAGCGAGGTCGGCACGGCCGCCAGCAGGGTGATCCGGTAGCGCGCGACGATCTGCCAGACCTGCCGGACCACGGCCGGGTTGCGCATTCCCAGCGCGGTCGGGAAGACCAGGGTGGCGCCCACCGCCAGCGCGGCCAGCAGGGCGTCGATGGCGCCGCCGACGTGGAACAGTGGCAAGCCGCTGAGCAGCCGCTCCTCGGGCCGGATGCCGAGGCCGGCGCCGGCCATGAGCGCCGCGCTGGCCATGTTGCGCAGCGACAGGCGCGCCAGGCGCGGCTGCCCGGTGCTGCCGCCGGTGTGGACCAGCGCGCCGAGGCGCTCGGGCGCGTCGGGCGCGTCCACGCCGCTGGCGGAACGAGCGATGAAAGCGTTCCAGCACAGCGCGCCGGGCGTCGCTCCGGCCAGTGGCACCTCGACCAGCAGCGGCGGCCCGGCCATCGCGGCGAGCGCCTGGCCGACCCGCTCCCGTACGTCCAGGGCCGGATGCGGGCCCAGGCAGACGACGACGCGGCAGCGCGCCAGCTCCAGTTGCGTGCGGATCGCCTCCGCCGAGAGCAGCAGGTTGACCGGGAAGGCGACGGCCACGGCGCTGGCGGCGAGAAGGGCGACCACCGCCTGGGGAACGAAGGGCAGCAGGATGGCCACCGCTTCCTCCTGGCGGATGCCGGTCGCCCGCAGCGCCGCCGCGAAGCGCTGCACGTCCAGCAGCAACTGGCGGTAGCTGAGCGCCTGCGGGGCACCGGCGAGGTCGTCGAGGCATTCCAGGGCGGTTCGCTGCGGTACCTCTCGCACCGTCGCGGCGAGCAGGTCGAAGGGGCTGGGGGTGGCGGCCAGGCGCCGGTGCAGTTCGGCGTTGCGTGGGACGGCGGTCGACATCGGGCATCTCCGGGTGGCTGCGCGGTATGCGCGCGCGGTACGGAAGTGGACTACGGCTTCAGCCGTGCCTCCAGGTCGCGGATCAGCTCGCGAGCCTCTTCCCGCTCGGGGATCGGCCGGCCGCTATCGCGCCACTCCACCGCCGCCTTGAAGCCCTCGGCCTGGGCGTAGCGGCGGAACCAGACACCCTCGGGGTTGTGCCGGGTGATGCCGTCGAACAGGGTGGCCAGGCTTTGCGTCTGCTCCAGGCCCATGTTCAGCATCACCTGGTTGACCACCATCTTGTGCATCGCCAGGTGCGACCGGGGCACCCCGGCGATGCGCTCGGCGAGCTTCAGGGTCGCCGCCTCCAGCTCCTCCGCCGGCACCGCCAGGTTGGCCAGGCCCCAGGCCGCGGCGGTGGCGCCGTCGAGGACGTCGCCGGTGAACATCAGTTGCTTGGCGCGGGCGAAGCCGAGGCGGAAGGTCCACATCGCGGTGGTCGGACAGCCCCAGACGCGCGTCGGCATGTAGCCGATCCGCGCATCCTCGGCCATCACCAGCAGGTCGCAGCTCAGCGCGATGTCGCTGCCGCCGGCCACGGCGTGGCCGTGCACCTTGGCGATGGTCGGCTTGCTGCAGCGCCAGAGGCTCATGAAGTCCTCGGTGTTCCGTTTCATGCAGGCGTAGTCGAGCATCGGGTCCCAGGGGCTGCTTTCCTGCTGGCAGGGGTGTTCCAGCATCCGTTCGGCCGAGGCCGCCAGGTCGTAGCCACCGCAGAAGCCCTTGCCGGCGCCTTCCACGACGATCACGTGGACCTCGTCGTGGGCCTCCGCCCACTCCACCGCGGCGCGGATGTCGCGTGGCGTCTGGTCGGTGATGGCGTTCAGGCGCTCCGGGCGGTTCAGCAGCAGCCGCGCGATGCGCGGGGACTGCGGATCCAGTTCGATCTTGACGGTGGCGAAGGTCGGCATCTCGGTCTCCAGGGAGTAGGATCTCGGTTGTTCGGGACAGCACAGTCAGGGTTGACTGTATGAATGCCCGAGCGGACAGTCAATCCTGACTGTTTCCATCATTCGTCGAGTGAATAGCCCGTCATGCCAGCAGCAAGCAGTCCCTCGCCCGCCAGTAAAGTCCCTACCCGCCAACGCCTTCTCGATGCGGCCGTGTCGTCGCTGATCGAACTGGGCGCGAGCCGGACCACCACCCTCGAAGTGCAGCGCCGCTCGGGCGCCAGCCGTGGCGCGCTGCTCCATCACTTCCCGACCCATGCGGCGCTGCTCTCGGCTACCATCGAGGAGCTGGTGCGGCGCAACGACGAAGCGGTGCGCCAGGCCGAGTCGACCATGGCCGGGGTCAGCGACCCGGTCGAGCGCGCGATACGCATTCTCGCGGCGATGAGCCTGCGTCCGGCCTTTCTCGCCGAGCTGGAGCTGTGGGGCGCCTCGCGCACCGACGCCGACCTGCAGGCCGCGGTCAGGGACGCCGAGCGGCAGGCCTGGGTCGAGCGCGAACGGGTGGTCGACAGCCTGTTCGCGGCGGTCCGGGAAACGCCCAACTACGACGCGGTGAAGTCGCTGAGCATCCGTTTCCTGCGCGGCATGGCGCTGTCGAGCGTGCTGCTGGGCAATCCGGAACATAACGAGACCCTCATCGCCCAGTGGCTCTGGGCGGTGCGCATTCTCCTGCGGGCCCCCGGACCTGGAGGCGATGGGCGGGACGCTTGAAGGGAGGTCGCGGCTCGCCCGGCCTTGCCCCGTTCTCGATCGCCTCGCTTCCGGCACAGCGAGGAAGATGCAACGTTGGCGAAGGAAGGAGAGAGGCCTATTGCGCGCCGGGGGGCGCTCGACGCCATGCTGAGGCTGCTGGCGCCGCGCCTGCCCGGGCCGGAGGCGCCCTCATCCTGGCTGGCGGCGTCGGACCCTGGGCTGGTTGTCCTCGACCGGGCTTGCCGCGTTCAGCCGTCGTAGCTCCGGCAGCCCCAGCGGAACGCGCGCGTCGCCGCCTCGATGCCGCGGCCGATCACCAGGCGCGGCGGGCGTTGGTCGAGGCCGGGGCGCAGTGGCAGGGGCCGGCTGTAGAGCACCTCCAGTTCACCGAAGCCATCCGCGGCGGCGTGTTCGCCGGGGTGGGGCGCCGCACCCTGGCGGCGGGCGAAGTCTTCGAGGTCGCCTTCGGCATAGGCCATCACCAGCACGCCGTTGCCACCGCGCACGCGCACCGCGTTCACCAGGCTGCCGTCGATGCGCGGCGGCCTGGCGAAGCGGTAGAGCAGGTCGAGGGGCCCGCCGGGCGCGCGGTCCTGTACCTCGACGCCATTGGCGCGCAGGTAGCCGGTTATCGCCGGGTCACGGCCGTCGGGGAAGGCGCCGCGGCAGCGCAGGGCGTCGGCGAACAGCGTGGCGGGGTCCGCCGGCGTGGCGGGGCGGGGCGTGGCACAGGCCGCCGGCAGGAGGAGGGCCAGGCAGGCGGCGAGACGGAACAGGGGCTGGGGGTTCATCGGGGCCTTCCGTTGGCGGGCAATGCGTGGGGGCGAAGGGCTGGCCCGGGACGTTCCGCCATCCGGGCGGGAGGCGATCAGAGCAGGATGGGCAGCGTGTCCTCCGCCGCGCCTTCCTCCCTCAGGCGCGCCCTGGCCCTGGCCCTGGCGGTCGCGCGTACGGCATCCAGGTCGCAGCCGCGAGGAATATAGACCGGATCGAAGCCTTCGAGCACCAGGTAGGTGGTGGCGTGGCCATGTGCGTTCAGGAAGGCGTGGAAGGCCTGGTCGGCCGGGCGCAGGAAAGCGTCGCACCAGTACGGCAGGCGCCGCGCGAACAGTGCCTTGGCGAGTTCCAGATGTTCTTCGAACGATTCGTCCATGGCGATACCTTTTTCCTGGGGTTTGAACTTCATTCTTCACTGCGTCCGTTGCCCGGGCGATCCCCTTCATAATGGCGGGCCAGCGGAAACGCCGGCAGCCAGCTCTCGCGGCGGACAGTCCAGAGTTCATAGGTGGGGCGGAACCGGTCGGGGGCGTCGAGGGCGCCGAGGCTGACCTCGATCTCGTCGGCGCTGCGCGAGAACACCGACGAGCCGCAGTGCGGACAGAAGCAGCGCCCGGCGTAGTCGCGGCTTTCGCCCTCGATGCGCACCGCGTCCTCGGGGAAGATCGCCGAGGCGTGGAACAGCGCGCCGTGGTGCTTGCGGCAGTCCAGGCAATGGCAGAGGCCGACCCGGTAGGGCTGGCCGCTCGCCACCAGGCGGAGCTGGCCGCAGAGGCAGCCGCCGGTGTATCGGTCCATTTCGCAACTCCTCTATGATCCAGTGGGCCGGCTCAGCCTCGGAAGGCCTTCTCGATCGCCGCGATATCGATCCTGCCCATCGTCATCATCGCCTCGAAGGCGCGCCTGGCCGCCGCGCGGTCCGGACTGGCGATGGCCTGGCTGAGCACGCGCGGGGTGATCTGCCAGGACAGGCCCCACTTGTCGCGACACCAACCGCAGGCGCTTGCCTCGCCGCCATTGTCGACGATGGCGTGCCACAGCCGGTCGGTCTCGGCCTGGTCGTCGGTGGCGACCTGGAAGGAGAACGCCTCGCTGTGGCGGAACGCCGGCCCGCCGTTGAGACCGAGGCAGGGAATGCCCATCACGCGGAACTCCACCGTCAGCACGTCGCCTTCCTTGCCGGAAGGGTAGTCGCCGGGGGCGCGGTGGATGGCCAGCACGGCGCTGTCCGGGAAGGTCTCGGCGTAGAAGGTCGCGGCCTCCAGTGCGGCGTTGTCGTACCAGAGGCAGATGGTGTTCTTGCTGGTCATGGGCGGTCTCCACGGGCGGGGGGCGACCCAGGCAGTCTAGCCGCCCGGCGGCGGGCGGCCCGCGCAGGCGCCGAACGGGCGGGCGCGCCGCGCGTGTCGATCTACGCTACCCTATGCCGCGTTTCGCCCGGCCTCGCCGGGTTTTCCTGGCCGCCTCGGGCGCGCCATCGACGCATGAAGGGACAACCCATGGAAGCGGTCTCCGCCTCGCAGCACCTGGCTGCACTGTTCGACTCCCACCAGATCGAGTACGTCGCGCACGGCGAATGGGTGGCGCCCAACGGGCGGCTGCCGGCGATCCGCGCCACCTGGTACCCGGGGGAGAAGACCGGACGGCTGGATGTCGACGTGCTGCTGGAGGACGAGCGCCAGTTGCAGGAGGCCTTCGCCGGCATCGGTGGCGGCGAGGAGGGTTTGCAGGACGCGTTGCGCAATTTCTGCTCCAATTCCCTGCATGTCCTGCTCTCGGTGTTCTGGGGACATGCCGGGGAGGACCAGGTGCTGGTGGAGACCTGGGAGATCGGCGAGCGGCGTTTCGAGGCGCACATCGGCAACCTCGGCCTGCGCGGTGCCGAGGGCAAGGCGCCAGCGCTGCCGGCGGGGCTGTTCCCGGGCATCGAGCGGGCGATCCGCGCCGAGCCGCTGGACCCGCGCCTGCACTGGTTCCGGCATTTCTTCTGCGCCTTCGGCAACCAGCGCACGGTGGAAGCGCTGTTCGACAACCAGCCGTGGGAGGCCGGCATGCAGAGCCTGGCCGCTCTCGACTGGCGGGATTCGCAGGGTTACTACAGCGTGCGCAACTTCCTGATGCTCAAGCCGCTGGCATAGGCCGCCGCGTCGCGCAGCCCGCAAGGCGGAACCGGTCGCTGGCAGCGGAGCGGCGCTCTGCGCTACGCTCCGCAGCCGTCCGCGAACGCCATGCTCCAGCGCGGCGCTGGGGATTTTCGCCAACGAATCATGGATGACCCGCATGCCGAACAGATTCCTTCCTTTCGCCCTGGCCACCCTGGTCCTGGGCGGCTGCGCCCACAAGGAGGCGGGCGAGCCCGCCCCGTCGTCGTCCCTCGCCGAGGACCAGAGCCGCATCGTCGGCATCTGGGCCATGCTGCCGCTGCGCAACGGCATCGCCAACGTCGCCGAGTACCGGGCGGACGGCAAGGTGCTGCTGCACCCCTTCAACTGCACGAAGCTCGACGAACGTCGGGGGATCGAAACGTCCGACTACCGGGTGGCCGACGATGGCGGCTCCATCCATGTCAGGTCGCCCTTCGACGAGTTCGACCTGCGGGTTCTGGACTTCAAGCCCCAGGCGATGCGCCTGGGCATGCGCATAGCCAGCGCCGAGCTGACCTTCGATTACCTGAAGGTGGACAGGGTCGCCTCGCTGTGCGGGATGTACAACACGGACGCCGAGCGCGGCAGGCTGACGCCGTACCACAGCGGCGACTTCCTCCCCGCGCCGGCGATTCCCCCGCATGTCGGCCTGGAGCGCTATATCGGCCGCTGGGCGAACGACGACGGCGTACAGCTCGAAGTGCTCCGCGACGCGGACGGCGGCGCCCGCCTGTACATGGCCGACAGCGATAACTGGCGGCACCTCTACAACGACGTGCGCTGGGTCGGCGACGAGCTGCATTTCCGCAGCTACGCCTACACGGAAAAGCCGGCGCTGTTCAGCCACCCCTACCACAAGACCAGCACTGCGACGATCCTGCGGCCCCTGGCCGACGGGACGATGCAGATGTCGTTCTTCATCGGCAAGCGGCGCCACGACTTCCAGGTGAGGCGTGCGCAGGACTGAAGCGCCGCGCGTTCAGCCGAGCAGGGCGGCCACCCGCTCGGCCGTGGCCCTGGCCGACTGCGGGTTCTGCCCGGTGACCAGGCGGCCGTCGACCACCACCTTGCTGGTGAACGGCAGCAGGCTCCTTTCGTATAGCGCGCCGCGCCGTTTCATTTCTTCCTCGACGTTGTACGGCACCTTGCGGGCGACCCCGGCGAGCACCTCCTCGATCCAGGAATAGCCGGTGAGGCGGCGTCCGGCGACCAGCAGGCGGCCGTCGTCCAGGCGCGTGTTGAGCAGGCCGCAATAGCCGTGGCAGACCGACGAGACGATGCCGCCGCGCTGGTGGATCTCGCGGGTCAGGCGCTGCAGCCCGGCGTCGTCGGGGAAGTCCCACATCACGCCGTGGCCACCGGTGAAGTAGATGGCGTCGAAGTCGGCGGCATCGATCTGCTCGGGGCTGGCGGTGTCGGCGAGCAGGGCCAGGCGCCGCTCGTCGGCCAGCCAGGCCTTGGCGCTGGCGTCGGCGTGCGGCCAGCCGAGCGCGCGCGGTTCCAGCGGCGATTCGCCGCCGCGGGGGCTGACCAGGCGTTGCTGGTAGCCCCGGGCGGCGAAGATCTCGTAGGCGTGGGTCAACTCCGACAGCCACAGCCCGGTAGGCTGGGTCGGATCGGCATAGTGGGCGACGTTGGTGACGACGTGCAGGATGCGCTTGGTCATTGCGTTGACCTTCCTCGGTGAGTGATCCCGCCGGTGCCGGTTTCGGCATGTCGTCCGGGCGGGTTGGCGTCACTCTAGGGTTGAAGTCAGCTTCAAGGTCAAGTGTCGGAAAGCCGCTGCTCCGCCGGCGTGGGAGAGGGCGCCGGGTTTACCGTGCAGGCCCGGCGTTCTGTAAGCGGCTTTCCTCGCGCAGACGCTCCAGCACGCGCTGGGTGTTCTCCGTACACTGCAGGCCTTCCGGCTTGTTCTCGATGCTCTCGATGGCCAGCAGCAATTGCGCCTTGTTCTGCTCCAGGCGTCGTTGCAGGGCTTCGATCTCGACGACCTTGCGGCGCAGGCCATCGAGAAGCTCGTCATGCTGCCGGGCGTCATTGCCGGTCGGCAGCAGGCGAGCGATCTCCTCCAGGGAGAAACCGGCGGCCTGGGCGCCGGTGACCAGCTCCAGGATCCACACGGTGTCCGCCGTGTAGTCGCGGTAGCCGTTGGCCCTGCGCTGCGAGCGGATCAGCCCGCTGGCCTCGTAGAAGCGGATGCGCGAAGTCGCCAGGCCGGTGAGTTTCGCCAGTTCGCCGATTTTCATGTCGCACCTCGAAATGCGTTGACCTTCAAGCCTACTTCAAGCCTAGGGTCGTTTCACCGCCGGGCGACGAACACGACAGGCTGGTCGCCGGCGCGCTACCGTCGGTCGCGTTTTCCTCGTCGAGGCGGCGCGCCGGCGGCGGCTTTCTACTCTACACGGGGCGCCCGCCGACGTTGTCGCGCGGGTGCCTGCATCCACACCAGAGCGGGAGAAGCGACATGGGTTATGTGACAACGAAGGATGGCGTCGAGATTTTCTACAAGGACTGGGGGCCGCGCGACGCCCAGGTGATCTGTTTCCATCATGGCTGGCCGCTGAGCGCCGACGACTGGGATGCGCAGATGCTGTTCTTCCTCGCCGAAGGTTTCCGCGTGGTCGCCCACGACCGCCGTGGCCACGGACGCTCCAGCCAGGTCTGGGATGGTCACGACATGGATCACTACGCCGACGACGTGGCGGCGGTGGTCGAGCACCTCGGGGTGCGCGGCGCGATCCACGTCGGCCATTCCACCGGCGGCGGCGAGGTGGTCCACTACATCGCCCGCTATCCCGACGACCCGGTGCCGAAGGCGGCGATCATCAGCGCCGTGCCGCCGCTGATGGTGAAGACCGAGGGCAACCCCGGCGGCCTGCCGAAGAGCGTCTTCGACGACCTGCAGGCGCAGCTGGCGGCGAACCGCGCGCAGTTCTACCAGGACATTCCCGCCGGCCCGTTCTACGGCTACAACCGACCTGGGGCGAAGCCCTCGGAAGGGATCATCCGCAACTGGTGGCGGCAGGGCATGATGGGCGGCGCCAAGGCCCACTACGACGGGATCGTGGCCTTTTCCCAGACCGATTTCAGCGAAGACCTCAAGCGCATCGACATCCCGGTGCTGGTGATGCACGGCGACGACGACCAGATCGTGCCCTACGAGAACTCCGGCGTACGCTCGGCGAAGCTGCTGCGCAACGGCACGCTGAAGACCTATCCGGGCTACCCGCACGGGATGCCGACCACCCAGGCCGAGGTGATCAACGCCGACCTGCTGGCGTTCATCCGCGGTTGAGCGTGACGGCCGCCGGGCAGGCATGCCCGGCGGCCACTACCGAACCGGTCGATGGGAAAAAAAGCATTGACCTTGAAGTTCACTTCAATCTTATCGTCGGGCCACTGTCCTTACGAGGTAGCCCCATGAACCTGTTCGACCCCCTCTCGCTCCCCAACGGTTCGACCCTCCCCAACCGCATCGCCAAGGCCGCCATGGAAGAGAACATGGCGGACGCCGGGCAGGCGCCCTCCGAGGCGCTGATGCGCCTCTACCAGGCCTGGGCCGATGGCGGCGCCGGGTTGCTGATCAGCGGCAACGTGATGATCGACAGCCGCGCCATGACCGGCCCTGGCGGGGTGGTCCTGGAAGACGACGCGCAACTGGAGAAATTCCGCCGCTGGGCGCGTATCGGCCGTTCCGCCGGCGCGCAGTTCTGGTTGCAGATCAACCATCCGGGCCGGCAGATGCAGGCCAACCTCGGCCAGCAGGCCTGGGCGCCCTCGGCGGTGCCGCTGGAGCTGGGCGGGCTGTCGAAGCACTTCGCCACGCCGCGGGCGATGGACGAGGCGATGATCGCCGAGGTCATCCGGCGATTCGTCCGCAGCGCCGCGCTGGCCGAACGGGCCGGCTTCAGCGGGGTGCAGATCCACGCCGCCCACGGCTACCTGCTCAGCCAGTTCCTCTCGCCGCTGAGCAACCGTCGCGAGGATGCCTGGGGCGGTTCCCTGGAGAACCGCGCACGGCTGTTGCTGGAGATCGTCCGGGCGGTGCGCGCCGAGGTTTCCCCCGCTTTCGCGGTGGCGGTGAAGCTGAATTCCGCCGACTTCCAGCGTGGCGGCTTCAGCGCCGACGATGCGCGCCAGGTGGTACGGATGCTCGATGGCCTGGGGGTGGACCTGGTTGAACTCTCCGGCGGCAGCTACGAGGCACCGGCCATGCATGGCGAGGCGCGCGACGGACGGACCCTGGCCCGCGAGGCCTACTTCGTCGAGTTCGCCCGCGACATCCGCACGGTGGCGCGGATGCCGGTGATGGTCACGGGAGGCATTCGCCGACGGCCGGTGGCCGAGCAGGTGCTGGCCAGCGGGGTGGACATGGTCGGCATCGGCACGGCGCTGGCCCTCGAGCCGGGCCTGCCGCGCGACTGGCGCGCCGGCAGGGACCCGGCGCCGCAGCTGCGGCCGATAACCTGGAAGAACAAACCCCTGGCCTCGCTGGCGAACATGGCGGCGGTGAAGTTCCAGTTGCGCAAGCTGAGCCGGGGCAGGGCGACCAACCCACGGGTGTCGCCGTTGTGCGCGCTGCTCGCGCAGCAGGCCGGCGCGTTCCTGCAGACCCGTCGCTACCGGCGGCTCATGCGTTCGCGCGCCGAAGCCTGAGCGCTGTCCGCGCCTCAGGCGCCGTTGCGGTCGAGTTCGGCCAGCTTGCCCGGCATGCCGAACCAGGCGTCGTGGTCGTCGGGCGCCGGCTTCTTGCGGGTGATCCGCGTCCAGTTGGGATGCGCGGCGAGTTCGCCGTTGAGGGCGATGAACTGCCGTTGCCCGAGCGGCACCTCGTACTCGGCGCGGATCGCGGCGACCGGGCATTCCGGCTCGCAGAGCGCGCAGTCGATGCACTCCTCGGGGTGGATGACGAGGAAGTTCGGGCCTTCGTAGAAGCAGTCCACGGGACAGACTTCCACGCAGTCGGTGTGCTTGCAGCGGATGCATTCCTCCAGCACGACGAAGGTCATGATCGTCTCTCCCGGCTCAGGCGTCGGCCGGCGCCAACCGCTCCAGGCGCGCCGGCACGTACTTGTGCCAGGGCGTGCCGGCGAGGAAGTCGCGCTGGCTGCAGTCGGTCACCTCGTTGGGCGCCACGCCCCGGCGCACTACCTCGCCGTTGGCGTTGCGGTATTCCAGGCCCTGGCCGTTGGGCAGGGAGATATTGCCCGGCTGCATCATGTCGCTGATCTCCACCTCCGCCTCGACGCCGCCGCGACGGGTCACCACGCGCAGCACCTCGCCGTCGGCGCAGCCCAGCGCCTCGGCGTCCTGCGGGCTGATGCGCAGGGTGCCGTAGCGCCCGCGGCGGTGCCAGCCGGTGTCGCGCACGGCGGTATTGCTGGTGTCGCTACGCCGCTCGCCGGCGGCGAGGATGAAGGGGTAGGCCGGGTCGTGGGGCGGCGCGCTGTGGGCGAGCCTGGCCAGTTCCGGCAACAGTTCGGGGATGTGCAGGTTGATCCGCTGCTCGGGACGGGCCATGGCCTGCCAGCTTTCGGCGTGGTTGGTTTCGGCGAAGACCACCCCGGACGGGTTGTCGAGCATGGTCTGGAACAGGCGGTCGGCGGCCAGCGGCGGCCACCCGTCGAAGCCGGCGCGGGCAGCGTGCAGCTGGCCGTTCGCTCAGCCGGCCTTGCGGAAGACGAACGTCAGGCCGACCACGATCAGCCCCATGCCCAGCAGGCTGAGCCAGCCGAGGCGGTTGCCGAAGACCAGCAGGTCCATGATCGCGGTCACCGCCGGCACCAGGTAGAACAGGCTGGTGACGTTGACCAGGTTGCCCTGGGCTATCAACCGGTAGAGCAGCAGGGTCGCGCCCACCGACACCACCACGCCCATCCACAGCGCGGGGACCAGGAAGCCGGCGTTCCATTCGAACTCGAACGGCTGGAAGGGCACGAACGCCAGGCACAGGCCGAGGCCGGCGAGGTACTGCAGGGGCAGGGTGCCCAGCGGGTTCTCGCGGATGCCCTTCTGCATGATCGAGCCGCCGGTTACGCCAGCCAGCGCCAGCAGCGCGCAGAGGATACCGGCGGTGGACATCCCGGCCAGGCCGATGCCCTGGTAGACCACCAGCACCAGGCCGGCCAGGCCCAGCAGCAGGCCGAACAGGCGCGCCGGCGACTGCCGGCGTTCGAGGATGACGGCGGTGAGGATCGGTTGCACGCCGAGGATGGTCGCCATCATGCCGGGAGTGACCTGCAGCTTCAGCGAGAAGATATAGAAGATCGGATAGATCCCCAGCATCACCAGGCCGGTGAGCAGGGCCTTGCCGCGCTCACGCGCGCTGCGCGGCGCGCGCAGCCTGAGCAGCGGGGCGAGCGGCAGCAGGCAGGCCAGGGCGATGCCGAAGCGGAACACCAGGAAGGCGAACGGCGAGGCATGCGCCAGGCCCCATTTCGAGGCGATCGCGCCGCTGCTCCAGAGCAGGACGAAGAGGCTGGTGCTGGCCAGGCCGGCCAGCGCGGATTTGTTCAGTGCAAGCATGGATCTGCCACCTTGTAGTCGGGCATGCCGCGGGCTCGGGCCGGCGGCGGACGGCACGCGTCGGCAGCGAATGGCGCTGCCGCGGCGGGCTGTGGAAGAGGGTTGGGGCGCTACCGCGCTCGTCAGGGGCTGACGCCCGGCGGCGGGCAGGCGGCCGAACCGGGAGGTGGAGGCGGAGGCGAGGCGACTACAGGAGGGGAAACGCAGCCCAGGCTGGCGCACGGCTGGAGCGCGCCGACCTCGCCGGTGGCTACCGGAAGGGCGGGGAGCGAGCTGTGCGAGCGCTGGTTCATGGAGGCTATCCGGTCGATGAAGACAACGAGAGGGACTATAGCGGGCCGTCCGGGATTTGACGAGCCTGTGGGCGAGCCTTGCGCTAAAACGCCAGCCCGGCGACAAACCGGGCCGGCGCCGGGCTTCACTTGCCGGTCTTCACCGTGTTCCAGGTACGCGTGCGCACGCGATCGATCTTCTGCGGCATGGACTCCAGGGCGAACAGCTTGGCCATCTTCTCCTACGGCGGATAGATCGCCGGGTCGGCCTTGATCGGCGCGTCCACCAGCGGGTCGGCGGCCAGGTTGCCGTTGGCGTAGTGCACGTGGTTGCTGATCGCCGCCATCACCTCGGGACGCAGCAGGTAGTTCATGAAGGCGTAGCCGGCCTTCTCGTCGGGCGCGTCGACCGGCATCGAGACCATGTCGAACCACAGCGGCGAGCCTTCCTTCGGCGTCGAGTAGCGCACTTCCACGCCGTTGTTGGCCTCCTTGGCGCGGGTCGCGGCCTGCAGGATGTCGCCGGAGAAGCCGACCACCATGCAGATCTCGCCGTTGGCCAGGTCGCTGACGTACTTCGAGGAGTGGAAGTAGCGGATGTACGGGCGCACCTTCAGCAGCGCCGCCTGGGCCTGCTTGTAGTCGTCGGCCTTCTGGCTGTGGTGTGGCAGGCCGAGGTAGTTGAGGGTGATGGGCAGCAGCTCGGGGCCGTTGTCCAGCACCGCCACCCCGCACTTGCTCAGCTTCTGCATGTACTCGGGCTTGAAGAAGATGTCCCAGGAGTCCAGCGGCGCGTCGTCGCCGAGCACCGCCTTGATCTTCGCCGGGTTGTAGCCGATGCCGGTGGTGCCCCAGAGGTAGGGGAAGCCGTACTGGTTGCCCGGGTCGTTGACCTCCAGGGCCTTGAGCAGCACCGGGTTGAGGTTCTTCCAGTTGGGCAGCTGGCTCTTGTCGAGCTTCTTCAGGGCGCCGGCCTGGATCTGCTTGGCCATGAAGTGGTTCGACGGGAACACCACGTCGTAGCCGGACTGGCCGGTCATCAGCTTGCCGTCGAGGGTCTCGTTGCTGTCGTAGACGTCGTAGGTGGCCTGGACGCCGGTTTCCCTGGCGAAGTTCGCCACGGTCTCCGGGGCGATGTACTCGGACCAGTTGTAGATCTTCAGGGTGTCGGCGGCGAAGGCGGCGCCGTTGCCGCAAGCGAGGGCGAGGAGGGTGAGGGAGGCGATGCGGGTCTTCATTGTTGTAGGTGTCCTGTCGGCTGACGACAGCGCCGGCGACGGACTGGTTCGCCGCCGGCGCTCAGGGGGCGCCGGCAACGCTGGCCGGCACCCGGGTTTTATCCCGCGTTGCCGGAAGCGAGGAAAGGGGCGGCTTTTCCCTGCGGGCCCGCAGACAGGAGAGTGCGCCGCGCCGGGGCGAGGCCCCGGCCTCGTGCCTCAACTCAGGGCGACCTTGACCCCGAGGGCGATCAGCAGGCCGCCGAGCAGCTTGTCGACCACCCCCTGGGCCCTGGCCAGGCCGCGACGAACCACCGCGCTCTGGATCAGCACCACCAGCAGCGGCCACCAGAGCGCGGCGAGGCCGACGATGATGCCGGCGTACCAGAGCTTCTCGGCGAAGCTGGAGTCCAGGCTCAGCACCTGGGTGAACACGGCGAGGAAGAACAGCGTGGCCTTGGGGTTGAGCAGGTTGCACAGGTAGCCCTGGAGGAATGCGCTCCAGTGGCCGATGCGCTGCGTCTCGCCGAGCGCCAGGTCGACGCGGCCGCCGCCGCGCGCGCGCAGGGCCTGGATGCCGATCCAGATCAGGTAGACCGCGCCGGTGTACTTCAGCGCGTTGAACAGCCATGGCGTGGTGGTGATCACCACGGCCAGGCCGGCGACGCAGTAGGTCATGTGGGTGGCCACCCCGAGGGTCACTCCCAGCGAGGTCATCATCGCCGCCGAGCGCTGGTAGCGCGCTGCGTTGCGGATCACCAGGAAGAAGTCCGGGCCGGGCGAGAGCATGCCGAGGGTGGCGAGGGTGGCGACGAAGAGCGAGGTTTCCAGCATGGTGCGGGCTTCCGGCAGGCGGCGCCATCTCGACGTGGCGCCGCAGGTGGTGGGTCACTGGGCCAGTTCCTGGTCGCTGAACAGGCCGTCGAAGAGCATGCTCGACAGGTAGCGCTCGCCGGAGTCGGGGAGGATCACCACGATCGTCTTGCCCTGCATGTTCGGCTCCTCGGCCAGGCGCACCGCGGCGGCCATCGCCGCGCCGGAGGAGATGCCGCAGAGGATGCCTTCCTCCTGCATCAGGCGCAGGGCCATGTTCTTCGCCTCGTCGTCGGTGGTCTTCTCGACCCGGTCGACCAGCGACAGGTCCAGGTTCTTCGGCACGAAGCCGGCGCCGATGCCCTGGATCTTGTGCGGGCTGGGCTTGATTTCCTCGCCGGCGAGGGTCTGGCTGATCACCGGCGAGGTGGCCGGTTCCACCGCTACCGCGAGGATCGGCTTGCCCCGGGTGTTCTTGATGTAGCGGGCGATGCCGGTGAGGGTGCCGCCGGTGCCGACCCCGGAGACCAGCACGTCCACCGCGCCCTCGGTGTCGTTCCAGATCTCCGGGCCGGTGGTCTTCTCGTGGATCGCCGGGTTGGCCGGGTTGTCGAACTGCTGCGGCATGAAGTACCTGCCCGGATCGCCGGCGACGATTTCCTCGGCTTTCTGGATCGCGCCCTTCATGCCCTTCGCCGGCTCGGTGAGGACCAGTTCGGCGCCCAGCGCCTTGAGCACCTTGCGCCGTTCCAGGCTCATCGAGGCGGGCATGGTCAGCAGCAGCCTGTAGCCGCGCGCCGCGGCGACGAAGGCCAGGCCGATGCCGGTGTTGCCGGAGGTCGGCTCGACCAGGGTCACGCCGGGCTTGAGTTTTCCGCTGGCTTCGGCATCCCAGATCATGTTGGCGCCGATCCGGCATTTCACCGAGTGGCTCGGGTTGCGCCCTTCGATCTTGGCCAGGATGGTGACGCCGCGCGGGGCGATGCGGTTGATCTGGACCAGCGGCGTGTTGCCGATGGACTGCGCATTGTCTGCGAAGATGCGGCTCATGATGGTGTCCTTGTCGCCGGGTGGAAAGATCAACCAGCCTATTCCGCCCCCGCGCGCGCGTCCAGACGCGGTCGAACCAGCGGCGCGCCGGGTGGGTCCACTGTCCAGGAGGGCCGCATCGATGAAGAAACGCTATGCCATTCCCCTGGGCGCCCTGGCGGCGCTGCTCCTGCTCGCGCTGGCGCTGCACCTGGCGCTGCCGTACCTGGTGCGTGGCTACCTGAACGACAGGCTGGCCAATATGGGCGACTACCGCGGGCACATCGCCGATGTCGACCTGGCGTTATGGCGCGGCGCCTACCGGATCGATGGCCTGAGCATCGTCAAGGACAACGGCAGGGTGCCGGTGCCGTTCCTCGATGCGCCGGGCATCGACCTGTCGGTGAGCTGGCGGGCGCTCTGGCAGGACCATGCCGTGGTGGCGCGGGTGGTCTTCGAACGTCCGCAGCTCAACTTCGTCGACGCCGGCGGCGACCGCGAGGCCTCGCAGACCGGGGCCGGCACCGACTGGCGCGAGCAACTGGACAAACTGCTGCCGATCACCCTCGACGAGGTGCGGGTGGTGGACGGCACCCTGCGCTTCCGCAACTTCGGCTCGAAGCCGCCGGTGAACCTGCGCGCCTCGGCGCTCGACGCCAGTATCTACAACCTGACCAACGTGGCCGACGCCCAGGGCCAGCGGCCGGCGCATCTCGAAGGCACGGCGCGGATACTCGGCCAGGCACCGCTGGAGGTGACGGCGCGATTCGACCCGCTGAGCGACTTCGAGGACTTCGACCTGCGCCTGCGGGTCACCGGCGTCGAGCTGAAGCGCCTCAACGATTTCGCCAGCGCCTATGGCAAGTTCGACTTCAATGCCGGCAGCGGCGACCTGGTGCTGGAGGCCCATGCGAAGCGCGGCCAGCTGGACGGCTATATCAAGCCGCTGCTGCGTGACGTGGATGTGTTCAACTGGCGGCAGGACGTGGAGGATAGTGACAAGAACCTGTTCCGTTCGGTCTGGGAAGCGCTGGTCGGCGGCGGCGAGACGGCGCTGAAGAACCAGCGCAAAGATCAGTTCGCAACCCGCGTGGAGCTGAGCGGTAATGTCCGGCAGCGGGACATCAGTGCCTTCCAGGCGTTCCTCGGGATTCTCCGCAATGCGTTCGTCGAGGCGTTCAACGCCCGTTTCGAGCGTTCCCCGGCGATGCGCGACGACGACGGCTGAAGACGCGGGCGGAACGGCGGGTCGCGAGGTGGCCGGGCATTCAGTGACTGAATGACCCGTCTGCGTTCACAGTGCGCTTGTCCCCGCGTTATAGTCGGGTTTTCAAACAATACTGAACTGCCCGGTTTTCCCGCCAGGGCGTTACCGTTCGAGGATTTCCTGATGAAGTTCGAAGGCACCCAGTCCTACGTCGCCACCGACGACCTCAAGCTCGCGGTCAACGCCGCCATCACCCTGCAGCGGCCGCTGCTGGTGAAGGGCGAACCGGGCACCGGCAAGACCATGCTCGCCGAGCAACTGGCCGAATCCTTCGGCGCCAGGCTGATCACCTGGCACATCAAGTCCACCACCAAGGCCCACCAGGGCCTCTACGAGTACGACGCGGTGAGCCGTCTGCGCGACTCGCAGCTGGGCGTGGACAAGGTCCACGACGTGCGCAACTACATCAAGAAGGGCAAGCTCTGGGAGGCCTTCGAGGCCGAGGAGCGGGTGATCCTGCTGATCGACGAGATCGACAAGGCCGACATCGAGTTCCCCAACGACCTGCTGCAGGAACTCGACAAGATGGAGTTCTACGTCTACGAGACCAACGAAACCATCAAGGCGAAGCAGCGCCCGATCATCATCATCACCTCGAACAACGAGAAGGAACTGCCCGACGCCTTCCTGCGCCGCTGCTTCTTCCACTACATCGCCTTCCCCGACCGCGAGACGCTGCAGAAGATCGTCGACGTGCACTACCCGAACATCAGGCAGTCGCTGGTCAGCGAGGCGCTGGACATCTTCTTCGACGTGCGCAAGGTGCCCGGCCTGAAAAAGAAACCTTCGACCTCCGAGCTGGTCGACTGGCTGAAGCTGCTGATGGCCGACGAGATCGGCGAAGCGGTGCTGCGCGAGCGCGACCCGACCAAGGCGATCCCGCCGCTGGCCGGCGCCCTGGTGAAGAACGAGCAGGACGTGCAGCTTCTCGAGCGCCTGGCGTTCATGAGCCGCCGCGCCAGTCGCTGAACGGATCGGCCCTTTCCCTGGAGAGGACCGGCAGCGGCGGCGGCAGACAGCGGAGGGACATCCCATGCTCAGCGGTAGTTGCCTGTGCGGCGCGGTACGCTATGAAATCGACGCGCCCATCGAATCGGCCAGCCATTGTCATTGCAGCCAGTGCCGCAAGGCCCACGGCGCGGCGTTCGCCAGCTACGGCAACCTGCGCCGCGAAGCGTTCCGCTATGTCGCCGGGGAGGACGCGGTGGCCGAGTACCACTCCTCGCCCGGAGTCACCCGGACCTTCTGCCGGCACTGCGGTTCGAACCTGCAGTGGCTCGGCGGCGACGAGGACCCGGCGTCCACCTCGATCGCCCTCGGCACGCTGGACTCGCCGCTGGGCGAGGTGCCGCAGCGGCATATCTATGTAGGCTCGAAGGCCGACTGGTACGCCATCGCCGACGACCTGCCGCAGGAAGACCAATACTGACCGGCGCCCGCGCGCCGGGATCAACGGACAACAGACGAGGTCGCAGCCATGCTGCTCAACCTGTTCAACGAAATGCGCGCAGCCAGGGTGCCGGTCTCGGTGCGCGAACTGCTCGACCTGATCGACGCGCTGAAGCACCGCGTGGTGTTCGCCGACATGGACGAGTTCTACTACCTGGCGCGCACCATCATGGTCAAGGACGAACGCCACTTCGACAAGTTCGACCGGGCCTTCGGCGCCTACTTCAAGGGCCTGGAGAAACTCGACGACCACCTCAAGGCGCTGATCCCCGAGGAATGGCTGCGCAAGGAGTTCGAGCGTCTGCTGAGCGACGAGGAGAAAGCGCAGATCCAGTCCCTCGGTGGCCTGGACAAGCTGATCGAGGAGTTCAAGAAGCGCCTCGAGGAACAGAAGGAGCGGCACGCCGGCGGCAACAAGTGGATCGGCACCGGTGGCACCAGCCCGTTCGGCTCCGGCGGCTTCAACCCGGAGGGCATCCGCGTCGGCGACGCCGGCAAGCGCCAGGGCAGGGCGGCCAAGGTCTGGGACCAGCGCGAGTACAAGAACCTCGACGATCAGGTCGAACTGGGCACGCGCAACATCAAGATCGCCCTGCGCCGCCTGCGCAAGTTCGCCCGCGAGGGCGCGGCGGAGGAGTTGGACATCGATGGCACCATCGACCACACCGCCAAGGACGCCGGCCTGCTCAACATCCAGATGCGCCCGGAACGGCGCAATACGGTGAAGCTGTTGCTGCTGCTGGACATCGGCGGCTCGATGGACGCCCACGTGAAGGTCTGCGAGGAGCTGTTCTCGGCCTGCAAGACCGAGTTCAAGCACCTGGAGTACTTCTACTTCCACAACTTCATCTACGAGTCGGTGTGGAAGAACAACCTGCGCCGCAGCAGCGAGCGCACCGCCACCTTCGACCTGCTGCACAAGTACGGTCCGGATTACAAGGTGGTGTTCGTCGGCGACGCGGCGATGGCGCCCTACGAGATCACCCAGGCCGGCGGCAGCGTCGAGCACTGGAACGAGGAAGCCGGTTACGTCTGGATGCAGCGGTTCATGGAGAAGTACAAGAAGCTCATCTGGATCAACCCCTATCCGAAGGACACCTGGAACTACACCGCGTCCACCGGACTGGTCCGCGAACTGGTCAAGGAACAGATGTATCCGCTGACCCTGAGCGGCCTGGAGGAGGGCATGCGCTTCCTCTCGCGGGGCTGAGGCGCGTTGCGCGGGACGAGCGACAGGCACGACGGCGCGCAACTTGCTTAAGCTGTCCTGCCTCGGCCGTGCGGTAACAATGCGGCGCGGCCACCGGTAACGATGGAAACGCCATGATCGACTCGACCTTCTCCCGCGCCACCTGGCTCAACTCGCTGCATATGTCGACCCTGACCCTCTCCCTGTTGGAGAAGGAAGGCTTCGCCCGCGAGCAACTGCTCGAAGGCAGCGGCATCACCCCCGCCGACCTGCTCGACCTGCGGCGCCTGATCAGTCCCTGGCAGGAGCAGCAGGTGTTCGCCAACGCCTGCCGGCTGAGCGACGAACCGGCGCTGGGCCTGCGCCTGGGGCTGCGCACGCGGATCTCCGCCTACGGCCTGCTCGGCTACGCGCTGCTCTCCGCGCCGACCCTCGGCGAGGCGCTGCGCATCGGCCTGAGCTACCCGGTGCTGCTCGGTACTTACTTCCACCTGTCGCTGGAGATCGCCGACGGCCGTGCCTGGCTGGTGGCCACCGGCTACGGCGAGGACGAGGCGCTGCGGCCGTTCAACACCGAACTGTGCCTGGGCTCGCTGAAGGTCACCTGCGCCGACCTGCTCGGCCAGCCGCTACCGTTGCTGGAGGCGGCCTTCGACTATGCCGGCGACGAGGCGATGGCGCGGGCCTACGTCGACGGCTTCGGCTGCGCGTTGCATTTCGGCCGTGAACGCAGCGCCATCGGCTTCGCCGCCGAATGGCTGGAGCGCCCGTTGCCGCTGGCCGACCCGGTGACCCACCGGGAGATGCTCGAACAGTGCCGGCGGCAGAACATCGACCTGGCCGCGCGTCGCGCCTGGCTGGACCGGGTCCGCGCGATCCTCGCCGAGCGCCTGCAGGATCCGCCCGGCCTGGAGGAACTGGCCCGGCGCCTGAACTGCTCCTCGCGCAGCCTGCGCCGACACCTGCAGCAGCAACGCACCAGTTACCAGCAATTGCTCGACGAGCTGCGCTTCGCCCGTGCCAAGGAGCTGTTGCAGAGCGGCGACATGCCGATCTACCGGATCGCCGAGGCGCTCGGCTTCAGCGAGACCGCCAGCCTGCGCCACGCCTTCCAGCGCTGGAGCGGACAGCCGCCGAGCCATTTCCGCGCCTGAGCGCCGGAGCGGGCGCAGGCCGAGGCCGTCTGGCCCGTGGCCTCAGGCGGCCGGGTCGTCGACCAGCCGGTCATAGGGAGGCAGGCCGCTGTATTGCGCCAGGGCTTCTTCGTAGGCGTTCTTCAGGTCGTCGGCGGCGAGGTCGTAGCCGACCAGCAGCTGTTCGAGTTCAGCGGCGTTCTCCGGGTCGTCGTTCTGCAACTGCGCGTCGAGTTCGCGGGTGCGCGCGGCGACGCACTGGATCGCCACCATCAGGGTCTGGGGTTTCAGGTTCATGATTCACTCCTAGAGCCCGCGGGCTTTTTCCCATTGGCGACGGATGGCGTTGCGCACGAAGTTGTCCAGCTGGCCCATGAGGACCTCCCGGTACATCGGCTTGGCCGGCATGATGGTGTAGTGGGTGGCTTGCAGGCGCTTGTTGTAGCTGTCCTGCTTCACCTTCAGGTCCGGCGGGATGTCGGTGCCGTCGGGGATCACGAAGTCGCCGTCGGCGCGGCGCAGCACGCCGGCGCGGTCGAACACCGAGGTGCCGCCGGTGTCCGGGGCGTAGAGGCCGTCGCGGCCGGCGACGATGTCCGGCGCGCGGGCGGGGACGCCGGGGGTGCTGGGGCTGTCGAAGGTCGGATGCAGCAGCGGGGCGACTTCCGCGGCCTCGGCGAGCTCCTTGTCGGGACGCAGGTAGCGACCGACGTCGCTCTCGTAGTTGGCCTTGAATACCGCCCGGTAGAGGGTGAGGCTGGTTTTCTCGTAGTCGTAGGACATGCGTGGACTTCCCTGTGGGTTGCATTCGCGGCGCCGTGGGTGCGCGGCATCGCTGCCGGCCACCGTCCTTGTGGCGCCACCGGGAGCAGGATAACAGCTGCGCGCGGCAGCGCCAGCGGCGGGCGACGACCGTGTCGCGCCGGCCTAGCGCGCCGCGCCGTGCAGGTAATGGCGGATACGCACCTCGACGCCGGCGCTCTGGAAGCGCCGGGCGGCGGCCTCGACCCGCAACTCGCCGCGGGTCACCCGCTGGTGGTGGCGCAGGTGTTCCAGCCAGGATTCATCGATGAAGAACTCCAGCCACAGGCGACGGTTGCCGCTGTCCTGGACCAGTCCCCAGGACACCGCGCCGTTGCGCCGGCGCATGGCGCGCACCTCGACCATGGCCGCCTGGAACGCCGCGGCGTCCTGCGGGTCGATGTCGTACTCGAGGGTGACCAGCACCGGGCCGCGTTCCCGGTCCACCTCTTCGTCGACCAGCGGTGCCGGCCAGTGCAGCGACGGCGCGAGGTCCTCGGCCGCGGTGACCGGCAGATGGCAGCGCAGCGACGCGAACAGGCCGAGCAGCAGCGCGGCGCTGGCGCAGAGCAGGGCGAAGGTGATCGACAGGTGGCTGGCGACCAGACCCCACAGGGCGCCGCCGGCGGCCATGCTGCCGAAGAACACCAGGATGTAGACCGCCAGCGCGCGGGCGCGGACCCAGGCCGGCACCGAGGTCTGCGCGGCGACCTGCAGGCTGGAGAGCACGGCGATCCATGCCGCGCCGCTGAGCAGCATCACCGGCACCAGCAAATAGAGGTTGCGCAGCAGCGCCAGGGCCACCAGCACCAGTGCGTAGAGCACGCTGGAGAGCAGCACCAGGCGGTCGCTGCCGAGGCGTTCGCGCAGGCGCGGCAGGAACGCGGCGCCGAGCACCGCGCCGACGCCGACGCTGCCCAGCAGCAGGCCGAAGTCCATGGCGTTGCCCTGCAATTCGCCGCGCACGATCAGTGGCAGCAGCGACATGCCGGCGCTGGCGCCGAGGAAGAACGCCACCGCGCGCACCAGCACCGCTTGCAGCGGCCTTGAACTGCGGCTGTAGCGCCAGCCGGCGCGCAGGGCGCCGAACAGGCGTTCCGCCGGCAGCACCGAGGGCGCGGCCTCGCGTTTCCAGGCCAGCAGCACGGCGATCACCGCGAAGAAGGAGAGGGCGTTGAGGGCGAAAGTCAGCCAGGGGCCGACCAGGCTCACCAGCACCCCGGCGATGGCTGGGCCGACCGCCCGCGCCAGGTTGACCCCGACACTGGACAGCGCCACCGCCGCCGGCAGTTCGTCCTTGCCCACCAGTTCCGGAGTGGTGGCGCTCCAGGCCGGCATCATCAGCGCGGTGCCGATGCCCATGCACAGGGTCAGGCCGAGCAGCAGCCAGACGCTGGTCAACTGGAGCAGGGTGAGGCTGGCCAGCAGGGTGGCCACCAACGCCATCCACAATTGCACGCCGAGCAGGTAGCGCCGCTTGTCGACGATATCGGCGAGGGCGCCGGCCGGCAGGGCCAGGAAGAACATCGGCAGCGAGCCGGCGACCTGCACCAGCGCCACGTTCAGCGGGCTGGCGGAGAGCGAGGTCATCAGCCAGCCGGCGCCCACCTCGTGCATCCAGGTGCCGATGTTGGAGGCGATGCTGGCCAGCCACAGCCAGCGGAAGGTGGTCTGGCGCAGGGGACTCCAAGGGGAGGCGGCGGGTGCGTTCATGTCAGAGCGAGCCTTTGAGGGGGTATTCGACGATCAGGTAGAGGCGGTCGATGTCGTCGCCGGCCTGGGCCGCGTTGGCCCGGTGGCTGAGGTGCGAGACGTTCAGCGAGAGGTCCTTGAGCGGGCCCGAGGCGAACACGTAGCGCAGGTCGAGGTCGCGCTCCCAGTGCTTGCCGCCGCTGCCCTGCAGGGGCCGATAGCGGCCATCGGCGGCCAGCGGGTTGTAGGCGCCGCCGGCCGGCGCATGGCTGCCGTCGATGGCGCGGCCGCTGACGTAGCGCGCCATGAAGCTCAGCCCCGGCAGGCCGAACGGGGCCAGGTCGAGGTCGTAGCGGGCCTGCCAGGAGCGCTCGCCGGGGCCGTTGAAGTCGGCGTACTTGATCGAGTTGGCGAGGTAGATGGAGTCACCTCCGACGAAGTCGAACGGCGTATCCCCATGGACACGCTGGTAGGCCAGGGAAAACCCCTGTGCGCCGACGCGGTACTTCAACTGCAGGCTGTAGGCCAGGGTGTCGATCGCGCCGGCCCGGCTGCGACCCTGGTCGCGCGTGCGGTAGAGGTTGCCGTCCAGGCTGAACGCGGCACGTTGCAGGTTCATGTTGAGATAGACCTGGCGCCAGACGTTGTCCAGTTGCGCGGCGAACAGCGAGCCGCTCAGATCGTCGCTGGCCGCCAGGCTGGCGCCGGCGAAACCGATGGCGCTGCCGGCGGTGCTCGCGCCGTAGCCGTCGAAGTCGCCATGGCCGGAACTGGCGGCCTGTTCCTTGAAGGCGGTGAAGCGCCCGGCCTGGATCCGCACCCGTTCGAGGTCGTCGCTCTGCAGGAAGAAGCCCCTGGCGTACTGGGGTTGCAGGCGCTTGTCGCTGGTATCGAAGACCGGGGTCTCGACGGTCATTTCGCCGACCTTGAGCAGGCTCTCGCCGAGCCGCAGCTTGAGTGCGGCGCCGGCGTCGGAATACTCGCTGGCGTTATCGCCGGATGAGTCCAGCGGCAACAGGCCGGTGCCGGCATGGCCACGTCCTCCGTCGAGTTTGAAGCCGGCGAAGCCGTGGAGATCGAGGCCGAAACCGACGCGGCCGGGAGTATAGGCCGACTCCAGGTCGGCGATCAGGCCGTGTGCCCATTCCTTGCGGTAGCCGCGCCCGGCGTCCGCGCGGCGATAGTCGTTGTAAAGGAAGTAGTTGCGGTTGAGCAGGCGCCACTCCAGCAGCTCGGGCGCCTTGGGTTCCTGGGCCGCGGCGTGGCACGGCGAGGTGCCGCCCAGCGCCAGGAAAAGGGCCAGGCGGCCGACCGGTCGAACGCGGATCATCGGGGAGACTCCGGGCGAGGCGGGCCGCGAAGGGCCCGCCCGGGTACGTCAGAAGGCGAAGCAGGAGCAGCCGAACGCGCCCCAGAAGCCCTGGAAGTCGCTCACCGGTACGTTGGAGCGGCGCGCGTGGTTGTGCTCGTGGGCGTGTACCGCGCAGGCACCGACGCACTGGTGGACCTGGGCGGTCAGCGGCGCGCCTTGCCGCCAGTGGCCGGGCACCTTGGCTACCGGCGACCAGTCCGGCAGCACCGGCGGCGCCGGCGGACCGAGCTTGTCGAACTCGGCCGCGGCATAGACGACCTTGCCGTCGACCACCGTGAGCACCGACTCGATCCACTTGATGGCCTCTTCCTCGACGCTGAAGAAGTCCGCCGACAGCGCCGCCAGGTCGGCCAGCTGGCCAACCTTGATCTGTCCTTTCTTGCCCTGCTCGCTGGAGAACCAGGCGCTGCCCTGGGTGAACAGCTGCAACGCGGTTTCCCGCGGCAGGCCCTGCGGATACAGGGCCATGCCGCCGACGGTACGACCGCTGACCAGCCAGTACAGCGAGGTCCAGGGGTTGTAGCTGGAGACCCGGGTGGCGTCGGTGCCGGCGCCCACCGGCACGCCCTCGGCGAGCATGCGCTGGATCGGCGGGGTGGCCTCGGCGGCCTTGGCGCCGTAGCGGTCGACGAAGTACTCGCCCTGGAAGGCCATGCGGTCCTGGATCGCGATGCCACCGCCGAGCGCGCGGACCCGTTCGATGTTGCGTGGGGTGATGGTCTCGGCGTGGTCGAAGAACCAGGGCAGGCCATTGAACGGGATGTCGCGGTCGACCTTCTCGAATACGTCGAGCATCCGCGAGATCGACTCGTCGTAGGTGGCGTGCAGGCGGAACGGCCAGCGCTGTTCCACCAGGTGGCGGACCACCGGCTCCAGCTCCTGCTCCATGCTCCGCGGCAGGTCAGGGCGCGGCTCGAGGAAGTCCTCGAAGTCGGCGGCGGAGAACACCAGCATTTCGCCGGCGCCGTTGTGGCGGAAGAAATCGCTGCCCTGGCCGTACTTGACGCTGCCGGTCCAGTTCTTGAAGTCGGCGAGTTCTTCCTTGGGTTTCTGGGTGAACAGGTTGTAGGCGATGCGCACGGTGAGCTGGCCCTGGTCGGCCAGTTCGCTAATCACCTGGTAGTCGTCCGGGTAGTTCTGGAAGCCGCCGCCGGCGTCGATCGCGCTGGTCAGGCCGAGGCGGTTGAGCTCGCGCATGAACTGGCGGGTGGAGTTGACCTGGTATTCCAGCGGCAGTTTCGGTCCCTTGGCCAGGGTGGCGTAGAGAATCATCGCGTTGGGCCGGGCGATCAGCATGCCGGTGGGTTCGCCGCTGCTGTCGCGGACGATCTCGCCGCCAGGCGGGTTGGGCGTGTCCCTGGTGTAGCCGACCACGCGCAGGGCGGCGCGGTTGAGCAGGGCACGATCGTACAGGTGGAGGACGAACACCGGGGTGTCCGGCGCGGCCTTGTTCAGTTCCTCCAGGGTCGGCATGCGCTTCTCGGCGAACTGGAATTCGTTCCAGCCGCCGACCACCCGCACCCACTGAGGGCTGGGCGTGCGTTCGGCCTGGGCCTTGAGCATGCGCAGGGCGTCGGCCAGCGACGGTACGCCTTCCCAGCGCAGCTCCAGGTTGTAGTTGAGGCCGCCGCGGATCAGGTGCAGGTGCGAATCGTTGAGACCGGGGATCACGCAGCGTTTTCGCAGGTCGATGACCTGGGTGGCGCTGCCGCGATGGAGCATGGCCTCGGCGTCGCTGCCGACGGCGAGGAAGCGCCCGTCCTTGATCGCCACGGCGGTGGCGCTGGGGTTGTCGCGGTCCACGGTGTGGAAGCGGCCGTTGTGCAGGATCAGGTCGGCGGTCATGGAACCTCCTGGGTTGCTTGCGGGAGAAAGGCTGGCGGCGTCGGCGAAGGGCAGGGCGGACCACAGGGCCCCGGCGGCGCCCAGCACCGAACTGGTAGCGAGGAAATGGCGGCGGTTCTTGCTCGGCGGATCGTGGCTCATGGCGTGCTCCTGGCGACGGGGCGGAATCGGTCAGCGAAGGCGGCGGCGAGAGAAGCCACCGGACAGGATAGGTGCGGCAGGAAACGTGCGGGACGAAAGAGCGGCTTTCCCGAATGACGCGTCCTCCTGCAAGCGCAACTTTCTGCTAATGGAGTCCAGATAAGGCGCGAGCCCGATCCTGAACTTGATAGGCACTTTTGTTATTGGGCGGACTGTCGATTGTGCTGGATGGGAGTCCTGTTCCTATTGTCTCGATGTGCGCTTTTTGTATCTATGTGCTGAATGTTTTCAATAACGCTGTTCAACTTTCACGGATACTGTCGTTCGGCGATTTATTTTCTCGAAAGGTTTGTTTTTTTTAATATCCATGCTTCATAGTCTGGTCGGCCACGGAAAGTTGTCCGTTGGCCCGCGTGCTGTTGTGCGCAACAGCTGGAATTAATCGTTCGTCGTCAGGAAACAATCATGAGCCACTATCTCGAAGTTCTAACTCCGCAGAACAGTCAGATCATCTTCATCGACCAGCAGCCACAGATGGCATTCGGCGTACAGTCCATCGATCGCCAGACGCTGAAGAACAACGTAGTGGGCCTGGCCAAGGCGGCGAAGGTGTTCGACATCCCGGTGACCATCACCACGGTGGAAACCGACAGCTTTTCCGGCCCGACCTATCCGGAGCTGCTGGCGGTGTTCCCCGAGCAGAAGATCCTCGAGCGCACCTCGATGAACTCCTGGGACGACCAGAACGTGCGCGACTCGCTGGCCGCCGCGGGGCGCAAGAAGGTCGTGGTCGCCGGGCTGTGGACCGAGGTCTGCAACACCACCTTCGCCCTCTGCGCCATGCTCGAGGGCGGCTACGAGATCTACATGGTGGCCGATGCCTCGGGCGGCACCTCCAGCGACGCCCACAAGTACGCCATGGACCGCATGGTCCAGGCCGGTGCGGTACCGGTGACCTGGCAGCAGGTCCTGCTGGAATGGCAGCGCGACTGGGCCCGCCGGGATACCTACGACGCCGTGATGGCCATCGCCAAGGAGCATTCCGGGGCCTACGGGATGGGGGTGGACTACGCCTACACCATGGTGCACAAGGCGCCCGAGCGGGTGACCCACGGCGAACGCATCGGCCCGAATCCGGCCAAGTGAATGCCGGCCGTGCCGCTCCGGCCCGCCGGGCGGCACGGCCGCGAAGGAGAACGAAGATGAAGCTCTACGTATTGTCGCTGGGCGCCGGACTGTTGGTGGGGATCGTCTACAGCCTGTTGCAGGTGCGTTCGCCGGCTCCGCCGCTGGTGGCGCTGGTGGGGTTGCTCGGCATCCTGCTCGGCGAGCAGGTCATCCCGGTCGGCAAGCAATTGCTCGGCGGTTGCGCGTTCGCCTCGGCCTGCGACAAGGCGGGTTCGGTCGGCCATGTGCTGGGGCAACTACCGGGTCGGCATCGCCTCGACCAGGTCGCTGGCCCGTCGGAAAAGGAAAAGGGTTGAACGTTATAATTATCGCGTAATGCGATGGTAATCTTCTAGTTACCTTCGTCGGGTTCGATTTCCCCGAAAGGCTCCCTCGGATTAATCTCTGGGAGCTTTCGTGCGTCCTGTATCGCGTCGAAAGTGAATATTTCAGCAGATCATCAGGCGCATGGAATCAGGGGGAGTCATGACTGTTGCCGTAGACAGAACAAAGAGCGACCAGCCCACGCCAGGGAACATCATAAGGGGAGAGGGATACGCCTTGATTCGCAACAGTGAGGCGACTCCCGATCCGGACAAGGTGATCCATATTCCTTGTGCCGATTCGTTTTCCGTCATCGTTCAGTTGCGCGACTTCAACTCCCACCGTCTCTGGAATGGAAAAAAACTGGTATTCGATGGCGGTCATCCGCAGAAAAGTATCTCTATCGCCTATCTTGGCGATGAAATAAAGTGCCAGCACCGGGCAACTTACGACAATGTCCGCTTCATGTTGCCGCGCGCTTCGATAAAGGAGTTTCTTTACGAAGAGGGGCAGCGCATGTCCGCCGAACCGGAGCGGATCATCGGCGTCGACGACCCGGTGGTCTATCACCTGGCCCTGGCGCTGCTGCCCAGCTTCGCCAGGGCGGGGGAGCGCAACGAGCTGTTCATCGAACAGGTCATGCTGGCGCTATTGACCCACGTCCAGGATCGCTTCGCCTCGACCCCGGTCCCGGCCTGTACTGGCAAGGGCCTGGCGCCCTGGCAATTGCGCAGGGCCAAGGAGCTGATCGCCGGGCATCTGAGCGAGGGCGTATCGGTGGCGCGCCTGGCCGAGGAGTGCGGCCTCTCGCGCAGCTATTTCACCAAGGCCTTCAAGTGCAGCACCGGTGTGTCGCCCCACGAATGGCTGATGCGCATGCGCGTCGACAGGGCCAAGGAACTGATGCTGGGCAGCGACGAACCGCTGTCGCAGATCGGCGTCGCCTGCGGCTTTTCCGACCAGCCGCATTTCTCGCGGATCTTTCTCCGGCTGGCCGGCGCCTCGCCCTCGACCTGGCGCCGGGTCAAGCGGCAGCGCGCCGACGCAGCGCTCTGAAGCGCGACCGTGCGTGACGGACGGTACGGAAGCCGCCGGATGCTCGGCTAGAATGCCCTGGCTTCGGCGGTCGCCACCGGCCGCCCACTTCGCAACGGAACAGGGAATCGCAGATGAAAGCAGTACGCCAGGGTTGCGGCGTAACGGGGCTGGCCATGCTCCTGGCGCTGGCCGGGTGCAGTTCGCGGTCGGCGGAGCCGCCGCCGCCCAACCCCGACGAAGTACGGGCGAAGATCGTCCGTCTGATGCCGGCCACGGTGCGCGATCGCCAGGGTTGGGCCCGCGATATCTACGCGGCCTTTTCCGCCCAGCAGGTCTACCCCAGCGACGAGAATCTCTGTGCGGTGCTGGCGGTGACCGAGCAGGAGTCCACCTACCAGGTCGACCCGCCGGTAGCCGGCCTGGGCAGGATCGCCACCCGCGAACTCGAGCGCCGCGCCGGCAAGCTGCACGTGCCGGCGTTCCTGGTCAGCTCGGCGCTGGGTATCAAGTCGCCCGATGGGCGGACCTACAGCCAGCGCCTGGCCGCGGCGCGGACGGAGAAGGAGCTGAGCGAGACCTTCGACGACTTCATCGCCATCGTGCCCATGGGCGGCAAGCTGTTCGGCGGCTTCAACCCGGTGCACACCGGCGGGCCGATGCAGGTCAGCATCGCTTTCGCCGAGCGCCACGCCGACGGTTATCCCTACCCGGTGGATGGCAGCATCCGCCGCGAAGTGTTCAGCCGGCGCGGCGGCATGTATTTCGGCATCGCCCACCTGCTCGGCTATCCGGTGGATTACCCGGCGCCGCTGTACCGCTTCGCCGACTTCAACGCCGGCTGGTACGCCAGCCGCAACGCCGCCTTCCAGAGCGCGCTGAGTCGCGTCTCGGGGATCCCGCTGGCGCTGGATGGCGACCTGATCCGCTACGGCACGCGCACGCCGGGCTCCACCGAGCTGGCCGTGCGCGCCCTGGGCAAGCGCCTGGACATGAGCGACGCGGCGATCCGCCGGGCGCTGGAGCAGGGCGACAGCGCGGACTTCGCCGACAGCGCGCTGTACCGCAAGGTCTTCGCCCTGGCCGAGGCGGCCACCGGCAAGCAACTGCCACGCGCGGTGCTGCCGGGCATCACGCTGGAAAGCCCGAAGATCACCCGCAAGCTGACCACCGCCTGGTTCGCCAAGCGCGTCGACGAACGCTACCAGCGCTGCATGGTCCGCGCCCGAGGACGCTGAGGACATCGTCGGGCGGGTCGAACCCGATCCCGCCGCGACAGTCTGTCGTCCTGTCAGCCATCGTCACGGAGACGCAACGCATGAACAGCCGATACAGCGCCGAGGCACCGGCGCGCGACGAACTGGACCGGCTCGCCGGTCCGACCCTGGTGGAGTTCGGCACCGACTGGTGCGGCCATTGCCAGGCTGCCCAGCCGTTGCTGGCGGAAGTGCTCGACGACTACCCGGAGGTCGCCCACCTGAAGATCGAGGACGGCCCTGGCCGGCGCCTGGGCCGCTCGTTCCAGGTCAAGCTGTGGCCGACCTTCGTCTTCCTGCGCGATGGCCGCGAGGTGGCGCGGGTGGTCCGGCCCGGCAGCGCCAGCGTGCTGGAAGAAGCGTTCGAGAGCCTGGTCGGCGAGGGCTGAGGGCCCGGCCCGCAGGCCGGGCGGTGTTCAGGCCGGCATCGCGTGATCCACCTGTTCGCGGATCTCCTGGTAGCGCAGCTCCATCAGCTTGCGCTGCTCGCGCCGGGCCAGGGCCTGGGCGTAGCGGCGCTTCTCGGTCGGCGTCTCCGGTTCCAGCGGACGCACCGCCACTGGCCGACGCTGGTCGTCCATCGCCACCATGGTGAAGAAACAGCTGTTGGTATGGCGCACGGTGCGCTCGTGGATGTTCTCGGTCATCACCTTCACCCCGACCTCCATCGAGGTCCGCCCGGTGTAGTTCACCGAGGCGAGGAAGGTCACCAGTTCGCCGACATGGATCGGCTCGCGGAAGATCACCTGATCCACCGACAGGGTCACCACGTAGCGTCCGGCGTAGCGTTTGGCGCAGGCGAAGGCCACCTCGTCGAGGAGCTTGAGCAGGGCGCCGCCATGGACGTTGCCGGAGAAGTTCGCCTTGTCGGGGGTCATGAGCACGCTCATGGTCAGTTGGTAGCTGCCAGGTTCCATCATTCACCTATCACGCAAGTTGGACACGGGCCGTTGCAGTGGGCCGGCGGCCGCTCTACGGCGGCCTCTGGGGATAGGGTAGGGAGAAACGCCGGCGCGATTAGCACCGCAGTCGACAATGGTGTTTTCCGCGAAAGGGACTTGCGGCGCCGGCTCGCCTGGCGCAGGGACTCAGTCGCGGGTGGGGTTGCGGCCTTCGCGGCTGGCTTCCATCCAGCGCAGCACCTGCTCGCCGAACTCGGGCGGCGCGCTGCGCCCTACCCGGCGCACCAGGTCGAGGATGGTCTGCTGGGCCAGCGCTTCTTCCATGCGCTTCTGCGCGGTGAGCATCACCGCGTGGATCGAGCAGGTATTGCGGGTCGCCCAGGATGGCGGGTTGCCTTCGAAGAGCGCACAGCGCTCGCGGATCTCCCGGCACTCGAAGATCGACTTGTCGCCATCGATGGCGCGGACCACGTCGAGCACGCTGATCTCGTTGGCCGGACGCGCCAGGCGGAAGCCGCCGCGCACGCCTTCGGTGGCCGCCACCAGGCCGGCCTTGGCCAGGCGGGTGAAGACCTTGGCCAGCAATTCCGGGGGCACCCCCTGCAGTTCGGCGAGGGCGCGCACGCTGGACTCGCGGCTGTCACCTTTCTCGTCGGCGAGGAACAGCAGGCAATGGATGCCGTACTCGACGCCGGCGCTATAGAGAGCCATCACTAACTCCGACAGAAATATTCGCAATAGTGTGCGAGCTTTTCAGAGCGGTCACAAGATTTTGCTGTCTCGCTTTTCCCGGCCGAAACCGCTCTGTTTCCGATTTTTCACCCCTTTTTCCTGACTTCTTCTTCTGTCGAACGGCGGGAGTGGGTGGTTGCTCGTGTCGGTGCCGGGGCTTGTTTTCCGTAACTACGACTAATATAGTCGTAGTTACGGAGGGGCGACTCTCCGCAGAACCCGTCCTCATCCTTCCAGGAGCCTCCATGAAACAACGTATCCTGATCGTCGGCGCCGGATTCGCCGGCCTGTGGAGCGCGCTGAGCGCGGTCCGCCTGCTCGACCGCCATGGCCGCGACGACATCGAGGTCGCGGTGCTCGCGCCGCAACCCGAGCTGCGCATCCGCCCGCGTTTCTACGAGCCCGAGGTGCAGCGCATGACGGCGCCGCTGGGCGAACTGTTCGACGCGGTCGGCGTGCGCTTCGTGCAGGGCAGCGCGCAGCGCATCGACGTGGCCGGCAAGCGGGTGGCGTACCGCGATGCCGAGGGCGCGCCGGCGCAGCTGGACTACGACCGCCTGGTGCTGGCGGCCGGCAGCGGCGTGTGGCGGCCGGCGAGTGTCGCCGGCATCGACGCGGCCTTCGATGTCGACCAACTGGAAGACGCCCTGCGCCTGGAGGCACACCTGCATGCCCTGCGCGACCTGCCGGATTCGTCGGCACGCAACACCGTGGTGGTCGCCGGCGGCGGCTTCACCGGCATCGAGACCGCCACCGAGATGCCGGCGCGCCTGCGGGCGATCCTCGGCGAGGAAGCGGCGCTGCGGGTGATCGTGGTCGACCGCGGCGCTGCCATTGGCGCATCGATGGGTGCAGAGCTGGGCGGCTTGATCACCGAGGCCTCGGCGGAGCTGGGCGTGGAGTGGTGCCTCGGGCGTTCGGTGGCGGCGGTGGATGCCGAGGGCGTGACGCTCGACGACGGCCAGCGGATCGAGGCGAAGACCGTGGTCTGGACCGTGGGCGTGCGGGCCAGCACGCTGACCGGGCAGATTCCGGGCGAGCGCGATGCACAGGGTCGCCTGCATGTCGACCGCAACCTCAAGGTGCTCGGTCTCGACGATGTCTACGCCACCGGAGACGTGGCCCGCGCGGCTACCGACGATCGCGGCAACCATGCCCTGATGACCTGCCAGCATGCCATCGCCCTGGGCCGCTCGGCCGGCAACAACGTGGCCGCCGACCTGCTCGGCGTCGAGCCGATTCCCTACAGCCAGGTGAAGTACGTGACCTGCCTCGACCTCGGCGGCTGGGGCGCGGTGTTCACCGAGGGCTGGGACCGCCAGGTGCGCTTCGTGCGCGAGGAGGGCAAGAAGATCAAGACCGAGATCAACGGCGTGTGGATCTACCCGCCGGCGGCGGACCGCGCCATCGCGCTGGCGGCGGCCGACCCGTTGATTCCGGTGGTGGCGTAGGCCGATTTTCCCTCACTCCAACCCTTTCCCGCAGGCGGGAGAGGGGGCCGTGTGGCGTAGAGGGATGTCGCGGCGCGCGGATGCCTGGCCTCCGGTAGGGCGAATAACCGCGAAGCGGTTATCCGCCGTTGCGTCGGTTCTCTTGGGAGCGTGCGCCTTCAGCGCTGGCGTTCCACCGCCGGCCGGGCGAGCAGAAGGCGCAACGAGGCCCCCAGCGTCTCGCCATGACCCAGGCCGTCGAGCGGCTGGAAGTCCAGCGTGAGCCCGGGCACCTGGCGCAGGTCATCCACCAGCCGCGCCATCGCCTGGCCCGGCTCGGCCCTCAGCGAGCCGCGCGGGCTGGCCGGCTCGGCGCTGCCGCGCCAGAGCAGGAGTTCAGCGCGCTTTCCGCGCAGTCGCTGTTCGAGCCCCGCTCGTTCGCCGAGGATTGCCCCGTCGCTCCACCACAGCGACGGACTGGCCGCGGCGTAGCGGGCGAACTCGCCGGGACGGGTGAACAGTGCGTGGAGCACCAGCAAGCCGCCGTAGGAGTGGCCCCAGAGGGTTTGCCGCGCCGTGTCCAGGGGAGCCTGCGCCGCCACGGCCGGACGCATGCCGTCGCGCAACAGGTCGAGGAAGGCATCGGCGCCGCCGCTGGGCAGGCCGTTGAGCGGGTCGCGCTGCTCGGCCTGGCCGGGACGCGCCGGAGTGTAGTCGAAGGTGCGCCCGGCGCGGTCGATGCGCAGCGGCGTGCGGTAGCCGATGGCGACCAGCAGCGGCGCGTCGCCGTCGGCCAGGCGTCTCAGGGCGGTCTCGTCGAGGGCGCCGAGGGCGGCGTTGCCGTCGAGCATCCAGAGCACCGGGTAGCCGGCGGCGGGCGGTGCCTGCAGCGGTCGACCGAGCCACAGCCGGTAATGCCGCTGACCGTCGGCGGAGTCCAGGTCCACGGCGCTGAAGCGATAGGGCAGGTCCTGGCGTTGCAGCAGGCTGCGGTCCATGGTCGCCTCGGGGTCCGGTTGCGCCAGCGGCGCGGTGCCGGGCAGGGTCGCCGCCAGGGCGAGGCCCAGGGCGGCGGCGAGCAGGGAGGTTCTCATCAGGCTTTCTCGTTATGGCTCAGAACGACGCGGTCAGGCTGGTGTAGAAGGTCCGTCCGGGCTCGTTGTAGGTAGCCGCGCCGGCCCCGTCTATGCCGACCACGCCCTGGGCGTTGCCGGCGCGGAACAGGCGCTTGTCGAACAGGTTGTCGACGCCGGCGCCGAGGCTCAGGTTCTTGCTCAGCCGATAGGTGCCGCCGAGGCCGGCGATGGCGTAGGGCGAGAGCTGGTCGTTGGCGCTGCCGGTGACTCGGTCGCCGTGATAGTCGTATTTCTTCGGCTTCTGCTTGCCGTACCAGGTGACCGTGGCCTGCAGCGAGAGGTCGTCGGTGGCCTGCCAGTCGAGCATCGAGTTGAGGGTGTAGCGCGGCGTCACCGAGAGCACGTCGCCGGTTTCCTTGTTCTTCGATTGCAGCATGTAGGTGAAGTTGTTGCTCCACTTCAGGCCGTCGGCCAGGGGCAGGGTCAGGGTGCCTTCGAGGCCCTCGACCACCGCCTTGGGCACGTTCTCCCACTGGTAGATCGCCGCGTTGGCGTAGTCGCCCTTGCCGCCGCTGGCGTGGTCGACCGGCGACAGGCCGGATTCGATCTTGTTCCTGTAGTCGTTGCGGAAGTAGGTCAGCCCCGCCACCAGGCCGTCGTGGCTGTACTCGATGCCCAGTTCCTTGTTCACGCTGGTCTCGGCCTTTAGGCCGTCGTTGCCGCGCAGGTAGCAGCTGGTGCTCTGCCCGTAGCACCCCTGGCCGCGGCTGTAGAGCAGGTAGTCGGGGTTCAACTGGTACAGGTTGGGCGCCTTGTAGGCGCGGGCGATGCCGGCCTTCAGGGTGAGCCGTTCGGTGAGCGCGTGGGACAGGTTCAGCGACGGGCTCCAGTTGTCACCGACGATGTCGTGGTGGTCCCAGCGCAGGCCCGGGGTGAGCATGGTGCCTGGCATCAGCTCGATGTTGTCCTCGGCGAACAGCGAGAAGATCCGCGCCGAGGAGCTGCTGCTGCGGTTCTTCCCGGCGAGACCGGGGACCGAGCCGCCTTCCTCGGTGTTCTGAGTGTTGGAGCTGGGGTCGTCGAGCTTCTGCTCGCTCCACTCGCTGCCGAGGGTCAGGGTCTGCTCGTAGCCCAGGTGCAGCGGCAGGTTGACCTCGCCGTGGGCGGTCAGGTCGCGCAGGGTGGCGGTGTAGAAGCCGGCGTTGTTGGGATCGAAGATACCTTCGGTGCCGCCGGCCAGGCCTTCGTTGATCCGGCTGTTGCGGGTCTTCTCGTATTGCAGGTAGGCCAGCGAGCTGCCGAAGTCCCATTCGCCGCGATGGGTGACCGAATAGGTCTCGCGGTACATGCGGTTGGTCTCGTGGCCGAGCATCTGCTTCACGTAGTTGTTGCTGTTGGTGTTCTGCGTGTCGCCGGTGTAGATGTTGCCCTGGCGGCTGAAGCCGGCCTCGAACTCGAGGGTCTGCCCGGGCGTCAGGCGCCAGCTGAGCAGCCCGTCGATGTCCTTGTTGCGCACGCCTTCGCGTCCGGCGGGGAGGCTGCCGGCGTGCTTGCCGGTGCGGTTGGACTCGTGGCCGGCATTGATGTCCCAGTCGTCCGAGTCGGTCTTGGCGATGTTGCCGTAGACGCGGTAGCTGAGGTTTTCCGTGAGCGGCCCGTTGAGGCCGAAGCTCATCCGTTCGCTGGCGCCCTCGGCCTTGTGCTGCGGGAAGTTGCTGTAGACGCTGAGATTGCCGTGGGTTTCCGCGCCGGCCTGCCTGGTGATGATATTCACCACGCCGCCCGCCGCGCCGTTGCCGTAGCGCGCCGCCGCCGGCCCGCGGATCACCTCGATGCGCTCGACCTGATCGGCCGGCACCCAGTTGGTGTCGCCGCGGCTGTCGCGCTCGCCGCGCCAGCCATAGCGCACCGAATTGCGCGAGCTGACCGGCTTGCCGTCGACCAGGATCAGGGTGTTCTCCGGGCCCATGCCACGGATGTCGATCTGCCGGTTGTTGCCGCGCTGGCCGCTGGAGCTGTTGCCGGTCAGGTTGACTCCCGGCATGGTCCGGATGATCTGCGACAGGTCGTTGCTCGGTGGCCGCCTGGCGATGTCCTCCGCGGTGATGATGGAGACCCCCGGCGCCTGCTTGGTTTCCTCCTGGGCGGTGGCGATCACGGTCTGCTCGCCCAGCTCGATGACGGAGCCGTCGTCCTGGCCGGCGGCGTGCACCGCGTTGGCCAGCAGGCAACTGGACAGGAGCAGGAAGGGAACGGCGGGAAGGGCGCGTGAGGACATCGGTGATCTCCGGGCAGTGCGGCAAAAAGCGAGAGATCACGAATGATATTGATTGTTATTTGAGAGTAAAGCGCATTAACTTTCTAAACACTTCGCCCTCAGGCGGCCGCCGGCAACCACAGGTGCAGGCATAGTCCGGGCCTGCCGTTGCTGGCCCAGAGCCGGCCACCCTGCAGCTCGATGGCGCGCCGGGCGATCGCCAGGCCGAGGCCGAAGCCTTCGCCGGCGGCGGCATCCAGGCGCTGGTAGGGGAGGAAGATACGCTCCAGCTGGTCCTCCGCCACGCCCGGCCCCTGGTCCTGCAGGCGCAGGTGCCAGAAGTCGCCCTCGCGCTCGCCGTCGAGGCTGACCGTGCCGCCCTCCGGAGAATGGCGGATGGCGTTGCGCAGGAGGTTCTCCATGGCCTGGGCGAGGCTGTCCAGGTGCGCCTCGACGCGACAGTCGATGCCCAGCCGGCAGGGCAGCCGTGACGGCTCCCAGCCGCTCTCGAAGCAGGCGTCCTCGCGCAGCGCTTCCCACACCGACAGCGCCAGCACTGGCTCGGTGGGCAGTTGCGGACGCTCGGTGTCCAGCCAGGCCAGGTCGAGAGTGTCTTCCAGCAGGCGCTGCATGTCGCCGACCTCGCGGTCCAGCCGCTGGCGCAGCTGGTCCGGCGGCAGGTCGCTGTCATGGGCGATGCGCAGGCGCGCCAGCGGCGTGCGCAGTTCGTGGGACAGGGTGCGCAGCAGCAGACGCTGCTGGGCGAGGCTCTGGCGCAGGCGTGCGGCCATGTGCTCCAGGGCCTGGGCCAGCTCGCCGAGTTCGTCGCGGCGCGCCGCCAGCGGCGCGGCGAGCGGCGTCGTCTCCAGTTCGTCGGCGCGCAGGGCGTCGGCGCGGTCGCGCAGGCGGTTCAGCGGCGCCACCAGGTGGCGGTAGAGCAGCAGGCCGAGCAGGGCGGCCAGCAGGGTCGGGACTATGCCGTGGGTGACCAGGCGAGTACGCGGGGTCAGCCCGCCGGGCAGCAGGCGTTCCGGCAACTGGATCACCAGCCGGCCCTGTTCGGGATGATCGGGAAACTCGATGCTGACGTACGGCAGTTCGTCCTGCAGGCGCCGGCTCATTGGCCAGTCGAGCTTGCGCATGAAGGTCAGGTGGCTCGATTCCGCGGCGCTCAACGGCGTGCTGCCGAGGCTTTCCAGGTGCGGGCCGACCAGCGCCACCCAGGTGTCTTCCTTCGCCGACAGTTCCTTGCGGAAGCGTTCGGCGCCTGCGGCGCCCTCGCTGCGCCAGGCATCCTCCGCCTGCCGCGCGTAGTCCGCCAGGTAGCTGCGGTCGGCGGGGGCGAGGAAGTAGGTGCTGCGCTCCACCGACAGGCCCCAGGTGTATATCAGCCAGGTCAGCAGCAGGCAGAAACCGACCTGCAGCAGCGCCAGTTTCCACAGCAGCGGATGCCTGCGCATCAGGGCCGTTCCGTTTCCACCAGCAGGTAGCCCTGGCCACGCACCGCCTGGATCTGCAGGTGGCGCACGGCGATGGCGGCGAGCTTGCGGCGCAGGTTGCAGATGTGCACGTCGAGACCGCGATCGAGGCGGGTGTAGTTGCGGTGCAGCACGCTGCGATAGAGGAAGGGTTTGCTCAGTGCCTCGCCTGCGTGTTCGCGGAGGATCGCCAGGAGGCGGTACTCGGACGGCGTCAGGCCGGCCGGGAGCCCCTCGTGGAACACTTCCCGGGCCTGTTCGTCGAACGCCAGCCGGGTGTCCTGGCGTGGCGCGGGCGGCTGGCGATCCAGGCGTACCCGGCGCAGCAGGGCGTCGGTGCGGGCATCCAGCTCGGCCAGGCTGAACGGCTTCGGCAGGTAGTCGTCGGCGCCGCGGGTGAAGCCGCTAATGCGATCCTGCTCGGCGCCCAGCGCCGACATCAGCATCACCGGCGTGGCCTGCTCGCGGCGCAGCGACTCCAGCAGGGCCAGGCCGTCGAGGCCGGGCAGCATGATGTCCAGCAACACCAGGTCGAATGCTTCGCGCCCGGCGGCTTCCAGCCCGTGCGAGCCATCGCCGCAGACGGTCACGTGGAAGCCGCGCTGGCGGAAATGCGCGTCGAGATCCTCGCGCAGGCGCGGATCGTCTTCGACCAGCAGCAGGCGGGGGGCGGGAGCGGGCAGGGTAGTATGAGAATGATTCACGTTTGTGAATATCGCATTTCCACGTGACCGGGGGCAATGGGCCAATGCGACGCAGCGCTCATGGCGGCGGAAATACTTTTCGACAAAACCGCCGTTGCCTCGGTTTTTTTTCTGGCATAGGGTCGGCGGGTCCGCAGGAGGCGGGCAGGGGTGTGGCGAATGGCCAGCCTTTCGCGGCGGCGCGGGATTGTACGATCATTCGCCGCGTCGGTGGCACGCGCTGTTCGAACCGTCCATCGCAGGTGACTATCAAGGAAGATTTCCCATGCTGTTCTCCCAACATACCCGCCTGGTCCACGTGGATTCCCCTTTGGGCCCCGAGGTCCTGCAACTGCAACGGCTGGAAGGCCGCGAAGAGTTGGGCAGGCTGTTCAACCACGAGCTCGAGCTGGTTTCGAGCAATCACGCCCTGCCCCTGGACGCCCTGCTGGGCAAGCCGATGAGCCTGGCACTGGAATTGCCCGGCGGCATCCGGCGGCATTTCCACGGCATCGTCGCGCGCTGCAGCCAGGGTGCCGGCAGCGGCCAGTTCGCCAGCTACCAGGTCACCCTGCGGCCCTGGCTGTGGCTGCTCACGCGTACCTCCGACTGTCGCATCTTCCAGAACCAGAAGGTCCCGGACATCATCAAGCAGGTGTTCCGCGATCTCGGCTTTTCCGACTTCGAGGATGCCCTGACACGCCCCTACCGCGAGTGGGAGTACTGCGTGCAGTACCGCGAGACCAGCTTCGACTTCGTCAGCCGGCTGATGGAGCAGGAGGGCATCTACTACTGGTTCCGCCACGAGAAGAAGCGCCACATCCTGGTCCTCTCCGACGCCTACGGCGCGCACCAGAGCCCGGTCGGCTACGCCAGCGTGCCTTACTACCCGCCGACCCTCGGCCACCGCGAGCGCGACCATTTCTTCGACTGGCACGTGGCGCGCGAGGTCCAGCCCGGTTCGCTGAGCCTCAACGACTACGATTTCCAGCGTCCCGGCACCCGCCTGGAGGTGCGCTCCAACGTGGGGCGCGCCCATGCGGCGGCGGACTACCCGCTGTACGACTACCCCGGGGAATACGTGCAGAGCCAGGATGGCGAACACTACGCGCGGACCCGCATCGAAGCGATCCAGACCCAGCACGAGCGGGTACGCCTGCGCGGTTGCGCCAGGGGCATCGGCTCCGGACACCTGTTCCACCTGAGCAACTATCCGCGGCTCGACCAGAACCGCGAGTACCTGGTGGTGGCGGCGGAATACCGGGTGGTCCAGGAGCTTCTCGAGACCGGCAATGGCGGCGCTGGAGCGCAGTTCGAGAGCGAACTGGACTGCATCGATGCCGCCCAGCCGTTCCGGCCGTTGCCGCTGACGCCGGTGCCGGTGGTGCGCGGCCCGCAGACCGCGGTGGTGGTCGGGCCCAAGGGCGAGGAGATCTGGACCGACCAGTACGGACGGGTCAAGGTGCACTTCCACTGGGACCGCCACGACCAGTCGAACGAGAACAGCTCCTGCTGGATGCGCGTGTCCCAGGCCTGGGCCGGGAAGAACTGGGGCTCGATCCAGATCCCGCGGATCGGCCAGGAGGTGATCGTCAGTTTCCTCGAGGGCGACCCGGACCGGCCGATCATCACCGGGCGGGTCTACAACGCCGAGCAGACAGTGCCCTACGAACTGCCGGCGAACGCCACCCAGAGCGGCACCAAGAGCCGTTCGAGCAAGGGCGGCACGCCGGCCAACTTCAACGAGATCCGCATGGAGGACAAGAAGGGCGCCGAGCAGTTGTACATCCACGCGGAGAAGAACCAGGACATCGAGGTCGAGAACGACGAGACCCACTGGGTCGGTCACGACCGCAGCAAGACCATCGACCACGACGAGACCGTGCACGTGAAGCACGATCGCACCGAGACCGTGGACAACAACGAGACCATCACCGTGCATGCCAACCGCAGCAAGACGGTGGACCGCAACGAAACGGTGAAGATCGGCATGAACAAGAGCGAGACCATCCTCATGGCCTCGCTGCAGAACGTCGGCATGGGGCGCATGGAAAACGTCGGCCTCGGCTACAGCCTCAATGTCGGCATGATGATGAACACGGTGGTCGGGTTGAACCAGAGCACCCAGGTGATGAAGAAGAAGACCCTGTCGGTGGGCGACAGCTACGAAGTGAGCGTGGGCGGCAGCGACGACGGGTCGAAGATCGGCCTGGACGGCAGGAGCATCGTCCTCGGCAGCCAGCGTATCGAGCTGACCGCCGACCGCGAGATCCTCCTGCGCTGCGGGCAGAGCACCATCCGCATCACCCCGGCGGAGATCGAGATCCTCTCGCCGAACGTCGATATCAACTGTTGAGCGGCTGGCGAATGCCCGGTCGCAGGTTTTGCCAAGGAAGGATGGATAGATGAGCGGGCTACCCGTTTCCCATGTCGGTGAAAAAGTCTCGGGAGGCGTGATCTCCACCGGCTCTCCCACCGTGCACGTCGGCAGCAGCGCGGTCGGCCTGGCCGACCGGGTGTCGGCCTGCGTGCCGCTGGTGGGCAAACCGGTCAACCCGATGCTCGGGTGCAAGTTGTTGCCGGAGGAGGTCGATTTCGCCCTGGCGGCGCCGGACACCTTCACCTTCGCCCGCGGCTACCTGTCGAGCAATCCGCGGGTCGGGCGGCTCGGCCAGGGCTGGTGGCTGCCGGGCGAAAGCATGCGCCTGGAACTGGGCGACGAGGCCTGCGTGCTGGTCGATGCCCAGGGGCGGCGGATCGCTTTTCCCGCCCTGGCGCCGGGCGCGCAGTTCTATTCCGGCAGCGAGGAGCTCTGGCTGCGCCGCGGCGGCTCGAACCGCGAGGACGGCGAGGTGGAGGCCTGGCGCGGACGCTGGGCGGCGGTGCCGGCCGAACTCCGGGCGCAGGAAGCCTCGGTGCTGGTGCTCTCGGGCCACAGCTACCTGCACTTCCTTCGCCATCCCGACGGTATCTGGCGCCTGCAGGCCAGCTTCGGCCGCGCCGGCTACCGTACCGAGTACCGCTGGAGCGGACGCGGTCTGCTCACCGGCGTGCGCGACAGCGCCGGACGCAGCTATGCGCTGGTCTACCAGCAGGCCTGCGCGCCGAGCGAGGGCGACGACGGCCTGCGCCTGTTCGGCGTGATCCTGGCCAGCCACGACGGCCCGGCGCCGGACCATATCGACCCGCAGGATCCCGGGCTCGACTGGCTGGTGCGCTACCAGTTCAACGACAGCGGCGACCTGATCGCCGTGCGCGATCGCCTTGGCCAGGTGGTGCGGGTGTTCGCCTGGCACGCGCACATGCTGGTCGCCCATGGAGAGCCGGGCGGGCTGGAGGTTCGCTACGAGTGGGATGTCCATGCCCCGCACGGGCGGGTGCTGAAACAGATCGAGGCGGGCGGCCTGACCCGCAGCTTCCGCTACCTGCGCGATGCCACCGAGGTCAGCGACAGCCTCGGCCGCGTCGAACGCTACGAGTTCGCCGGCGAAGGCGGGCAGCGGCGCTGGACGGCGCTGGTCAGGGCCGACGGCAGCCGCACCGAGTTCGACTACGACCTGTTCGGCCGCCTGGTCGCCCTGCGCGACCCGCTGGGCCGGGAGACCCGGCGCCGGCGCGATGGCCAGGGGCGGACGCTGGAAGAGGAGACGCCGGGCAAGGCGCGTTATCGCAAGACGCTCGACGAGGAGACCGGGCTGCTGGTCGAACTGGAGGACGCGATGCAGCGCCGCTGGCGCTTCGAACGCGACGAGCGGGGCAACCCGGTCACCGTGCACGGCCCGGCCGGCAGCACCCGCTATCGCTACGAGGACGCGCGCCTGCCCGACCGGCCGACGCGGATCGTCGATCCGCGTGGCGGTGAACGACGCCTGGAGTGGAACCGGCTCGGCCTGCTGGCGGCGCTGACCGACTGTTCCGGCCAGACCTGGCGCTACGAATACGACAGCGAAGGACGCCTGACCTGCGAGACCGATCCGCTGGGCCAGGTCACCCGGCGCCGCTACGATCCGCTGGGCCAGTTGATCGGCCTGGCCCTGGCCGATGGCAGCGCCCTCGGCTACGCCTACGACGCTCTCGGAAGGCAGACCCGGATCAGCGATGCCGAGGGCCGGGCCACGCTGTTTTCCTGGGGGCATGGCGATCTGCTGGCGCGGGTCTCCGATGCCAGCGGTCGCGAGTTGTCCTACCAGCACGACGAGGCTGGCAGGCTGCTCACCCTGACCAACGAGAACGGCGCCCAGGCGCATTTCCGCTACGACCCGCTCGACCGCCTGGTCGAGGAGACCGGCTTCGACGGGCGTCGCCAGCGCTACCGCTACAATGCCGCCGACGAGCTGGTTGCCCGCGAGGACGCCGACGGTCGGGAGACCGCCTATGCCTACGACCGCGACGGTCGCCTGGCGAGCGTCCGGATCCCGGCCAGCGATGCTGCGCCGGCGCTGGTCGAACGTTACCGCTGGCTGGCCGACGGCCGCCTGGCCAGTGCCGTCGGGCCGGATTGCGAAGTCCGCTACGAGTACGACGAGGTGGGCAACCTGCGCCTGGAAAGCCAGCTGCATGCCGATGGCTGGGTCTACAGCGTCGAGCACAGCCACGACGAGCTGGGCATGCGTCAGACCAGCCGCTACGGCGACGCGCCGCCGGTGACCTGGCTGACCTACGGCGCCGGTCACCTGCACGGCGCGCTGGTCGGCGCCATCGAGCTGGCCTTCGAGCGTGATGCCCTGCAGCGCGAGGTGCGTCGCGACGCGCGCCATGGTGGGAAGAGCGATGCGCTGTTCGTCCAGGAGCGCCGCTACGGTGCGCTGGGGCGCCTGCAGGAGAGTCGCCTGCGCCTGGCCGGGGGCGCCGATTGGCAACGTGGCTATCGCTACGACGGACTCGGGCAACTGGTGGGCATCGACGACAACCAGCAGCCGGCCGTGCGCTACGAATACGACCTTGCCGGCCGCCTGCTCGGCAGCCGGCGAGCCGGCCTGCCGGACCGCCGCTACCACTACGACGCCGCCGGCAACCGCCTGGACGACGAGGTGGCGAACCGGCGCGAAGCGGGTCGCCAGGCCTTCGAGCACAACGAACTGTACCGTTCCGGGTTCACTCGCTCCGCAAGCGGCGAGAGCGAGACCGGCGAGGCCCCGCAGCGCTGGCTCGGCAACCGGGTGGAGCGGATCGCCGGCAATCGCTACCACTTCGATGCTCAGGGCAACCTGGTGGAGCGCGTCGGTGCCGACGGCGAGCGCCTGCGCCTGGCCTACGACGGCGCGCAGCGCCTGGTCCGGCTGACGCGCGAGGCTGCCGACGGCACGCGGGTGGAGGCGCGCTATCGCTACGACGCACTGTCGCGGCGGATCGCCAAGAGCGTGCTGCGCGACGGCGTCGAGCAACAGGTGCGTTTCGGCTGGGACGGCGACCGCCAGTGCGCCGAGGCCTTCGAGCGGCAGCTGCGCACGACGGTTCACGAACCGGGCGGTTTCGTCCCGCTGCTGCGCCTGGAGCAGGCCCGCGAACCCGATACCCCGGAACTGCTCGAGCTGCGCCGGACGTTCGCCGCGGAAGGCCAGCCGCTGCCGGCGCAATGCGTGCCGGCACTGGGCGAGGCGCGGTTCGCATTCTTCCATACCGATCATCTCGGGACCCCCCTGCAACTCAGCGACGAACGCGGGCAACTGCGCTGGCAGGGCGTCGCGCACGACTGGCGGGCGGTCGAGCCGGACCGCGAGCCCGGCGCGCAGCCGATCCGTTTCCAGGGCCAGTACCACGACGAGGAAAGCGGCCTCTACTACAACCGCTATCGCTATTACCTGCCCGAGGCCGGCCGCTACGCCAGCCAGGATCCGCTCGGCCTGGGCGGCGGGCCCAATCCCTATACCTATGCGCTGAACGCGCCGTCGGTGGCCTACGACCCCACCGGCCTGATCATCCCGCTGGTGGTGATCGGCGCCTTCGCCGCGCGGGCCGCGATCGGCGCGGCGCTGGGCGCCGGTATCGAACTGGGCATGCAGACCGGCAAGCAAGTGCTGGGACAGATGAAGGACAACTGGGACAACGATCGCGATCTCACCGACATCAAGTGGAAGTGCATCGACATCAACTGGAAGCATGTCGGCGCCTCGGCGGCGATCGGCACCGTGGCGCCGGGCATGCTCAGCACCGGCAAGACGGTGGTCCAGTCGGCGAGGGCGATCAGGACCCTCTCGGGGCAGGCGGCGAACACCGCCAACCGCGCGGCCAAGCTGGCCGCGCGCAAGGCCGCGCATGCCGATACCATCAAGAAGGCGGTGGCCACCCAGGCCGCCTGGCAGACGGGCAAGCAGATCGTCAAGTGCCCGCTGAAGGACGAAGAAGAGGAGTGCCCACCGCAATGATCAAGCATTACCTGCTGATGACCCTCGTGTGCATTCCGCTGGCGTTGCTCTACGTCTGCCTGGAATGGTTCTTCGGCAACACCTGGGTGACCGTCGGGGTGTTCTTCGGCGTGCTCGTCGTGCTGCGCCTCGGGCTCTACCTCTACCGCCGCTCGAAGGGCATCAGGGACGGCTACCTGGACGAGTGAGGCAGACCCGAATCGTGGAGCTGCGCCCCATGCAGAGCCTTTTCCTCAACGGCACCGTTGGCGTCGGCAAGTCCACCGTCGCCGAGGCCCTGGCCGGGCGCCTGGCCGGGCGCGGCGTGGCGCATGCGCTGCTCGACCTGGACGCGATCCGGCACTGCTGGCCGGCGCCGGCGGACGATCCCTTCAACCTAGCGCTGGAACTGCGCAACCTTGCCGCGCTGGCCGCCAACTATCGCGCGGCCGGAGCGCAACGCCTGATCCTGGCGGGGGTGCTCGAGCGTCGCGCCGACCTCGCGCGCTACCGCGACGCGCTCGGCGGGGGCAGGCTGTCGCTCTGTCGCCTGCAGGCGTCGCCGGAAACCCTCGCCGCGCGCCTGCGGATACGCCACGCCAGCGATCCGCGGGGGCTCGCCTGGCACCTGCGGCGCAGCGCCGAACTGGACGCGATACTGCGCGAGGCGGCATTGGACGATCTGGTGGTCGAGACCGATCGGATCGCCGCCGATGACGTCGCGCAGGCGCTGCTGGCGGCGTTCGGCTGGTAGCCTGGCGGCTTGCCCGTTTTCTTTGCCAAGGTCCGAGGAGCCGACCATGCACGACCTGCCTACCTACGACGATGTGATCGCCGCCGCCGCTCTTCTCGGCGGCTAGCCGCGTCTCGCCGTCCCTAGAGGCCGAGCCCCTCGCTGCTCGCCCAGCGCGCCATCAGGCCGTTCGACGGCAGGCTTTCGTCGAGCAGCTTGCGCGCGCTCTCCACCCCCGCGACCGGCAGGCCCCGCGGGTCGAGCAGGCCGATCTGCACCAGCACGCCGGCCTGGTCCCAGTAGATGTGCTCGTGGTACAGCCGGTCGCCGCGAAAGCGCACCACGCCGAGCATCGGGATTTCCACGAAGCGCCCGGTGGGCGGTACGCCGGGCAGCAGCCAGTCGATCTCGCAACTGTGGGTGAAGCGCATGATGAACTCGTCGACCACCTGCAGCGCGCCGACCGTCCGCGAGATCGGCGTGAGCGTCATGTCCGGCGGGTTGCCGTGGATGAAATGGTGGCGGTAGAAGCGGCTCAGCTCGCGTTGGCCGACGCCGCCGGTGAGGGTCGGGACGTGGTTGACGTAGGGCTCGGCGACCATGGTCGCCATGGTCGCGGCAACGTCGCGGGTGTCGAACTCGTGGCGCACGTGCTCGTCCCACAGCGCCGACAGGTCGAAGTTCGGCCCGATCTCCCGCTTCAGGGCGGCGATGCTGCGCTCATGGGCCATCAGGTAGGCCGGCTTGTCGAAGTGCGTGCCGCCGACCCGGGCGAAGGCGTGGTCGACGCCGGGGTAGAGGTACAGCTCGGTCTTGGGCAGGGACCGCAGGCAGGGCAGGATGGCGTCGCGCGACTGCGCCGGGCAGTAGGCGTCCTGTTCGGCGAAATGCAGCACCAGCCGGCCCCTTATCTGTTTCGCCTCGTCGAGCAGCGCCTCGATACCCATGCCGTAGTAGCCCACCGAGCAGGAAACGTCGGTGCGCGTCGCGGCGAGGTAGGCGAGCTTGCCGCCCATGCAGAAACCGACGAAGCCGATCCCGGCGTGGGCCACTTCCTCGCGCTGGCGCAGGTGCCCGATGCAGGCGGCGATGTCGTCCACCGCAGCGTCCAGGTCGATGCGCTGGAACAGGTCGATGGCGCTGGCGAAGGCCGCTTCGTCGTAGCCCAGGTCGACGCCCGGCTGCAGACGCCAGAACAGGTCCGGGACCAGCGCGACGTAGCCTTCCTCGGCGTACAGGTCGGCCACCGCGCGCATGTTCGCGTTGACCCCGAAGATTTCCTGACCGATCACCACGCCCGGGCCCTTGCCGCTGGCGGGGAGCGCGAGATACGCGTCGAACCGGCCGCTGCCGTCGGACGCGGCGATGCTGACGTACTGTCCCATGCCTGGATTCCTCATCGAGTTGTTGTTGGTGTGGGAAAACGCGAAAGCGAAGCGAACCAGCCTAGTAGGAACCGACGGGCGGGGCATTGGCTATCCGCATGTTGGCCGGGAGGTATCCGGATAGTCCGGCGCGCTCAGTCCTGGCGGCGCTGCCACGGCGGGCCGGCGTCGAGGTCGCGGCTCATCAGCCATCCGCCGGCGGCGAAGATCCCCAGGCCCAGGCGCGCGGTGCAGAGCAGGGCCTCGTTGTCGTTGCTGACCAGCGCGCCGCGCACCCGCACCGGCTGCTCGCCCTGGCCGGTCAGCTTCCATTCGGGGTGGCTGTGCAGGCCGCTGAAGCCCAGGCAGTCGTGCGCCGCGAGGTCGGCCGGGGCACCCGGTGCGCCATCAGGCCGACGACCCCGGCGCCCTCCAGTCCGAGGCCGGAAGGCAACGGGATCGGCACCGCGCCCGAGCGTTGGCTCAGGTCCAGCGGATTGACTCCGATGGCCGCCTGTTCCAGCCAGACCTCGCCGGGGCCGGGCGCCTGTTCGCGGGCCTGCTCCAGGCGGAGGACTTCGGCCCTCCGGTTTGCTCCAGGGTGATGTGGCTGGTCATCTCCTCGGCTGTGTTCATCGTGCCGGCACTCTAAGGACGCGACGGACAATCACCAGATAGGCTTGCTGCAATGCATTGCCGCATCAGTTGCAGTAGTGCCCGCGCCCATCGCCAGCGGCTTTCGCGCTAGAGTGGTCGGCCTCCCTTCCTGGCAGGTACCGTCATGGCTTCGAAGTCCCTCACCCAACTGCTGGAACTGACCCTCGCCACCGCCCAGGCCGGCCTGACCTATTCGCGCGACCCCTTCGACATCGAGCGTTTCCACGCGCTGCGCGGCGCCGTCGCGGCATTCGTCGCCGAGCGCGAGGGGGTGGCGGAGGAGCGGGTGCAGGGCTGGATCGAACTGGACAGCCACTACCCGACGCCGAAGCTCGATGTGCGCGCGCTGATCCTCGACGGGCAGCGCCGGGTACTGTTGGTGCGGGAGGCTTCCGATGGATGCTGGACGCTGCCCGGCGGCTGGTGCGACATCAATGAGTCGCCGGGAACGGCGGTGGTCCGCGAAGTGTACGAGGAAACCGGGCTGCGGGTGCGCGCGACGCAGTTGCTGGCGCTCTGGGACAAGCAGCGGCACCCGCATCCGCCGCAGTTGCCGCATGCGCTGAAGGCGTTCTTCCTCTGCGTGATCGTCGGCGGCGAACTGCGCCAGCGCACCGACGAGACGCTGGCGGCGGGCTATCACGAGGTCGCGGCGTTGCCGCCGCTGTCGCGGCACCGGGTGCTGGAGAGCCAGATCAGGAGCTTGCTGGCGCGGGTCGAGGCGGGCGCGCAAGAGACGCTGTTCGACTAGGCGACGGGTACCGCCGCGGCCCTTCCAAAGCCCTATTTCGCCGCCATCGGCATTCGCCTAGCCTATGGTGGCACCGCCACTTCCGGAGACAGCCATGACCACCCACTTCAAGGATCATTTCTCCACCGGCTCGGCGAACTACGCGGCACACCGGCCGAGCTACCCGCCGCGTCTGGTGGAGGAACTGGCCGCGCTCAGCCCTGGCCGCGGCCTGGCCCTGGATTGCGGCTGCGGCACCGGTCAACTCTCGGTGCTGCTGGCCGAGCGCTTCGAGCGGGTGGTCGCCACCGACGCCAGCGCCGCGCAGATCGACAAGGCGCAGGCCCACCCGCGGGTCGACTACCGCGTCGCGTTGGCCGAGGACAGCGGCCTGGCGGCGGCCAGCGTGGACCTGGTGACCGTCGCCCAGGCCGCCCACTGGCTGGACCTGCCGCGTTTCTACCAGGAGGCCCGGCGAGTGGCCCGCGCGGACGCGATCCTGGCCCTGGTCACCTATGGCGTGCTGCATGTCGACGGGCCCATGGAGCCGTTGCTCCAGCACTTCTACCACCAGGTCGTCGGTCCCTACTGGCCGGCCGAGCGCCGCCACGTGGAGGAAGGCTATCGCAACCTGCCGTTCCCCTTCGAGGAGCGACGCCTGCCGGCTCTGGCCATCGAGGTGGAGTGGAGCGTGGACGACCTGCTCGGCTACATCGGCACCTGGTCGGCGGTGAAGGAAGCGGGCAAGGCCCTGGGCCAGGACCCGGTTGTCGCGTTCGCCGCGCAACTGCGCGAGGCCTGGGGCGACCCGTGGCTCCGCCGGCGGGTCCGCTGGCCGCTGACGGTGCGCGCCGGCATGCTCCGCTGAGCCGCCGACGCTGTGGCCGAAGGCGATGAAGCGCTCGATGCCCAGTTGCCGGAGCACGGCGGGAAAGTCCAGGTGCGCCTCGTCTCCGATGACACTCAGTGGCAGGGCGCCGGGGTAGGCCGCCGAACGGCCGAAACCGAGGCGGTCTTAGGCCACCACCGGATGTCCGCTGGCGGCCGCCAGGCGCTCGGGGAAGTTCCGCCACAACGCCACGCAGCCCAGCGATTCGTGCAGCAGTACGCTCGGCGCTGCGGCGCCGGCCGCGGCGGGCGTCCAGCGTTTGGCGAAGAGCTGCCCGCGGGGTGTGTCGATCCGGTATTCGCGGCTGTCCATGGGCTTCATGGAAGGCTGCCTCCTGGCTTCTCTGCGATAGTCCGATCGGTCTGCATGGGATACCACGAGGTGTCGACTGGGCAACCAAGAACCCGTCCATGTCAGGTTGGCGCACCACGGTAAACGATCCTCGAAAGGGCCTTTTCATAGTCCGATCGGGCCAGGAGGAACGATGAAGGAGGTACTGGCCTACGACGGTTGCCGGGCGATGGGCGTGTTCGCCGTGGCGGACTTCTTCCGCATCGGGGCGGGCGCTCGACTAGTACCTATGTGCTATTCGGGGTGCGCCAACGCGGCGCTATAGTCCCGCCCTCGATCCCCCGCTTCGCGGAAACCCGGTTGTGCTGGACGCACGTGACAAGGAAGGAACCATGCGCCGGATATTCATCGCGCCATTGCTGGCGTCGCTCTCCCTGGGCGGCTGCATCCAGATGGACACGCTGCCCGAGGTGTACGCCCGCAGCCAGTGGAAGGGCCGCTCCGCCGAGGAAGCGATAGCCTTCTTCGGTACGCCGCAGAACATGCAGCGCACCGCCGACGGTTCGCAGGTGGTGATGCAGTGGTACACCGACACCAGCTATTCCCGCTACGAAGTGGTAGGCAGCAGCTCGGAAATGCAGGGCAACGTGATGGTCAACACCAACTACTGGGACACCGTCAACCATCCCAACCGCTGCATCATCAACATCACCGTCGACAAGAGCAAGCGGATCACCCAGTTCGAGGCCGACGACGGCGAGCTGCTGCTGTCCCACGGCTGCAGTGGCATCAAGTACGGCCCGCCGTAGGACAGCGGATCGCTGGCGCGGAGACCCGGGGTCCGGGGCCGCAGTGCCGCGCACGTCCGTTGCGCGGCGGTTCTTCCTCATGACGCCTGGTCCGTGGTGGCGGACCGCTCGCGCAGCGCGCGCAGGGTCATGCGCAACTCGCTGGGGCGCACCGGCTTGGAGAGCAGGGCGATGCCGGCGTCTTCCACGTCGGCCTGGATGCGTTCGATGTCGTGGCCGCTGATGACCAATGCCGGCACCGCCTCTCCCCGTTGCCGGCGGACCCGCTCGATGCATTCGACACCGGAGGCGTGCGGCCCGAGGTCGTAGTCGACGACGAGGATGTCGCAATCGGTTTGCCAGCCCTGCGCCGAGGTTTCCGCCTGTACCGTGCAACCCCAGCGTTCCAGTAGCGCCGAGGTGGCGCGCAGGACGTTGTGGTCGTCCTCCACCAGGCACACCCGCAGGCCGCCGAGCAGGCCGGCCTGCAGCGGATCGTCGCGACGTGGCAGGGCCTGCGCGGCAATCGCCGGCAGGCCGTGCAGGGTCACCGCGGTGCCGCGACCGACCTGCGAGCGCAGTGCCACCTCGATGCCGGTCAACTGGCCGAGGCGGCGGACGATGGCCAGGCCCAGGCCGATGCCCTCGACGTCGCGGTCACGCGTCTCGCGGACCCGGTAGAACTCCTCGAAGACCCGTGGCAGGTGCTCCTCGGCGATTCCCCGGCCCTGATCGTAGATCGTCACCGCGAGGCCCTCGCCGCGCCGCCGCACGCCGATCAGCAGCGGCCGCTCGGCGGCGTACTTGAGGCTGTTGGAGAGCAGGTTCTGCAGCATGGTGGTGAGCAGCCCGGGATCGGTCCGGGTCCAGAGCCGACAGGGCCGCAGGCGCAGCTCCACGCCGGCCCAGCGCGCCGCCTCGGCGTTGCGCCGGACCAGGTCGCGCAGCAGCTCGCCGAGGTGCACGTTCTCCTGCTTGGGCTGGATCCGGCCGTTGTCCAGGGTATAGAGGTCGAGGATCGAGCGGAACAGCTGCGACACGTTGAGCAGCGAACGATCGATGTTGTCCACCAGCCGCCGTTCCTCGTCGCCCAGCCGGGCGTCGCGCAGGCAGGCGGTGAACAGGCCGATGGAGTGGATCGGCTGGCGCAGGTCGTGGCTGGCCTGGGCCAGCAGTCGCGACTTCTCCCGGTTGGCCTGCAGCGCTTCCTCGGTGGCCTTGCGCGTGCGCTCCAGCAGGAGATGGGCATAGAAGGGGATCACCGTGCTGGTGGTCATCAGCATCAGCAGCATGAACGGCTGCGCCTGCCAGGCCGGGGTCAGCCGATAGATGACCAGCAGCGCCAGCAGCGCCAGCGCGGTGGCGATGGCCAGGTAACGCGAGCCGTAGCGCATGCCGTTGCCGAGGTTGATCCAGACCATCACCGCGTACAGCGGCAGCGCCGCCTCGCCGCCCACCACCAGGCCGAACGAGGTGCCGGCGTAGTCATGCAGCATGGAGAAGACCCGCCGTGCCGGGTAGTGGCCCGGCCAGCGCACGATGGCCTGGCGCAGGACAACCGAGGCGACCAGGAAAAGGCCGTAATAGACGACGATCGGCAGGTAGGTCTCGACTTTCAGCCCGGGCAGCAGGCCGATCAGCACGACATAGGCGATCGCGCAGGTGGCCACGATCAGGCGCAGGTTGGCCTGGTCCAGCTCGGTATTCTTCTCGAACTTCATGTGCACCTCCTTGTGCATGGGGCCGTCGCGGCGCCTTCCGGTTTCGCCCCCTTCGTCACGCGGGCGGACAAAGGGCGGGCGCGGCGATAGCGGGCTAAGGTAGCATGCGCGGCGGAAAGTGCGACTCCGGAGAGCACCAGAATGACAGGCCGCATCATCGTAGCCGACGACCACCCGTTGTTTCGCGAGGGCATGCTGCGCACCCTCCAGCGCCTGCTGCCCGACGCCAGTCTCGAGGAGGCGGGCGATCTCGCCGGGGTCGTGCACCTGGCCGAACAGGGCGAGGAGCCGGACTCGCTGATCCTCGACCTGCGCTTTCCCGGCCTGACCCGCATCGACCTGCTCGCCGACCTGCGCCGGCGGTTTCCGCGCACCGCACTGATCGTCGTCTCCATGGTCGACGACCCGCAACTCATCGCCGAGGTGATGGACGCCGGCGTCGACGGCTTCCTCGGCAAGAGCATCGCCCCCGAGGAACTCGGCGAGGCGATCCTCGCCATCCGCGCCGGCGAGGTGCTGGTGCGCTACGAACCGTCCGGCCTGCTGCCGCTGGAGTCGTCGGCGTTGCTGGACGGGCTCACCGAGCGCCAGCTCGACGTCCTCCGCCTGCTGGCCCAGGGCAAGAGCAACAAGGAGATCGGCCGCGCCTTGGACATCTCCCACTACACCGTGCGGATCCATGTCTCGTCGCTGCTCAAGGCGCTCGACGTGCCGTCGCGCACCGCCGCGGCGGTGAAGTACCGGGCGGCGCTGGGCGATGGGGAAGGGAAGTAGTGGCGGCGCCGGAATCGGGTCTGCGACGGCGGCAGGCGGTGGCCGCTCATCTCGCCGTTTCGCCGGCCTGGAGCCAGCAGTGCCGAAAGGCAAGGCCGTCCGATAGCTGCAAGAGCATTGTGGCGACGGCCTGCGCAGTCCCTTGGCTGGCCATGTGAAACGGAAGCGGGCCCAACAGAGTCGCTCCCGACCGGCAAGCAACTTCAGAATTTTCTGCGCATACGTTCGAAAGCAGACTTGCTAGAGTCCCCGCTCCATGTCCGCGCGGCAGCATTTTTACAAGTGCTGCTTGCACCTGGGCGGTCCGGCTTAAGGAAAAGCAAGAATGTTCGCGCCAGCCAATAGTGCGCACTTTGCGCTATCGATCCCCTCCGTACGCAACGACTTCAAGGTGCTGGCTTTCGATGGCACCGAAGCCATCAGCACTCTTTATACCATCCGCATCGAACTGCTCAGCGAGAACCCCGATTTCGACCTGGAGGGTTTGCTCGGTCAACCGGCGTTTCTCCAGTTCGGCCTGAGCGGCGAAGGGATCCATGGGCATATCGAAGACGTGTACGTGGGCGAAGCCGGTAGGCGCCTGGCGCGCTATCACCTGACCCTGGTGCCGGTATTGCACTACCTGCAGTTCAGCTTCAACCAGCGCATTTTCCAGCACCTGACAGTACCGCAGATCATCGCCCAGGTGCTGGCAGGCCATGGTATCCAGCCTGATGTCTACGTCTTCAATGTCCACACCAGCCCGGAACGCGAATACTGCACTCAGTACGGTGAAAGTGATTTCGATTTCATCCAACGGCTGTGTGCAGAGGACGGCATCGCTTGGCACCACCAGCATTCAGCGGATACTCACCTGCTGGTGTTTACCGAGGACCAGGCCTGGTTCCCCTTGCTGGGATGTACGCCATACCGCCAGGATACTGGGACGGTCGCCGATCATCCGGTGGTCAATCGGTTTTCCCAGCGTTTCAGTTCCCGCACCAGCAAGGTGACTCGCCGCGACTACGACCTGAAGCGGCCAAGCCTGTTGCTGGAAAGCCAGTTCACCGCGGAGTTCGAGCCGGCCCTCGAGGACTATCGTTATCCTTCGCCGATCACCACGCTGGAGCGTGGGCAGGTGTTGGCCAGACAGGCTCTGGAACGGCATCGTGTCGATTACCAGCTGGCCGAAGGCCAGAGCGATCAGCCGACGTTGCGCAGCGGTCACTTCTTCAAGCTGACCGAACATCCGCGCAAGACATGCAACGAACTGTGGTTGTTGCTGAGCGTCACGCACTCTGGTCGGCAACCCCAGTCACTCGAAGAGTCCGTGCCCGGCGATAGCCAGGCAGAAGACCGCTTCACCCAGGGTTATCGCAATACCTTCACCGCCATTCCATGGGATGTGTTTTTCCGGCCGCCGCTGCTGACGCGCAGGCCCCTGCCGGGATGCCAGACCGCTCGGGTCACCGGTCCGGCCGGCGAGGAAATCTTCTGTGATGAATACGGGCGGGTGAAGGTCGAACTACATTGGGACAGACGGGAACTGGGAAGCGACAAAAGCAGTTGCTGGCTGCGGGTTGCTTCCAGTTGGGCAGGTGAGCGTTTCGGCGCGGTGACCATCCCGCGCATTGGCATGGAAGTGGTGGTGAGCTTCCTCGAAGGCAACCCGGACCGCCCGTTGATTACCGGTGTCGTGCCGAACAAGACCACACCTGTTCCCTACGCGCTGCCGGCGAACAAAAGCAGAACCGTATTACGTAGTCGAAGTACGCCGAACAGCGGCGGCTACAACGAACTTTCGATCGAAGACCGGGCAGGCCAGGAAAAGATCTTCCTGCGCGCGCAGCGTGATATCGAGCAACTGATCCTCAACGACAGTCACACCAGCATCGGCAATGACCGTCACGAACGGATAAGCCGGGACAGCCGCAGCCTGGTCGAAAAAGACCGCTTTGAGCAGGTGAACATGAACAGTTCCAGCCTGATCAAGGGCGATGAGCTGCATACCACCCAGGGTGAGCGCAACACCCGGATCGGCGGCAACGAACTGCTTTCCATCACCGGTGCCGGCAGCATCGCCGTGGACGGCACCTGGGTCGTGCAGGCCGGATCACAGGCTCGCGTCACCGCCACCAATGTGGTGGTCGATGCCGACATGAACCTGACACTCAAGGCCGGTGGACAGCATATCGTCATCAACTCCGCGGGGATTTTCAGCAGCGTGCCGATCGTGCAGGGCGGAGCCCCCATGGCCGGCATCGCTCCGCAGCAGGCGCTCCAGGTTCTGGCCGAAGCACCACAGACCGTCGTCGCCAATTCGCTGCCTCTCGTGGCTGCCGCCAGGCAACGTGCCGCAGACTTCTGCCCGCTCTGCGAAATCTGTCGCGATGGACTGTGCAGTGTTGGAGGTGCCGCATGACCACGGCCGAACAATGGCTGCAGAAGCAAGGTGAGCTGGGCCGATACCTGTATCTGCTACTGGACTCCGATGGCCAGCTCGACGAGCGCGATGCCTTGCTCGAAGGGCGCGAACCCCACCAGTACGGCAATCTGTATAGCGGTACGCCCGCCAGTTCGCTGGCGGCGATAGGTCCCTACCTGTTCCGGCTCGATGCGCTGGACCATCCGGTCATTCAGGCGTTGCTCAAGTCGCCCGAACGTCATTGGGGCTGGCTGGCCAGCAGCGCGAGCAGTGATCTGGAGTCGCTGGCCCGGCATTGGCGCGCTCGCCTGGTAACGGGCGAGCGGCCGAACCAGGCGCTTTATCGCTTTCACGACAGTCGCGTGCTGGGTCGCGCCCTGGCCCACCTGCAGCCGGAGCAGCGCCCGGCGTTCCTTGGGCCGATCTCCAGCGCGTGCTACTGGCTGGCCGGGCGATGGCTCCATGCCGACAACCCCGCCCCTGGCGACCATCCCGTGCCGGCCGAACCGGCGTGGCTCGTTGTCCCCACGGCTTCGGAGACGGCGGCAGGCATTCAGTTCGACAACGCCTGGCGCTACCTGATCGCCGAATGGACGGAGCCGTTTGCGGAATTGGCCGGGCAGCGGGATGCCGACGCCTGGCTTCAGGCGCAGTTGGAACTGGCCCGCACATGGGGCTGGCGGGCGCCTGAACAGATCCGCTTTCTACTGCTTCAACGCTTGCTCGCATCGGATGACGCCCTGCCCAGGTCTTGGTCACCCCTGCCTGACGAAACCCCCACGACGCATTTCGAGCGTGTGTATCAGGAGGTGCGGTTCTGGCAAGGAGACGCCCCGTATGAACCGCACCCTTAAAAACATGACCCTTGCCAGTTGCCTTACGTTGATACAGGGCTGCATTGCCCTGGGCAAGTCCAACAGTCTTACCGTTACGGCGGACCTGCCACCTGAGTTTACTTACGAAGCCACGGCGGCCTATGTCCCGGCCAAAGGTGAGACTTGCACAGTACCGGGTAGGCGGGATACCAAAATTGGCTACAACTCGAGCCGGGAAAAGTACAAACGTGATTCGAAGATTTTGTTACGTCGCACGGTCAGCGGCTGCCCTCTGGTACTGCAGAGCATCGATTTCTATATCTATGGCTGGTACGGCAAGGCTAGGGGGGACTTCGGGCGTGACTCGGCCCTGATCGTCGTACGAGACACGCTGGTCGAGGTGAAAAAGGGCACTTTCAATGCGGCCGGGGAAAGCGAGTTTGCCGGGCAATGCCAGTGGCTGTTTCGTACAGCCGGGAAGACCCGTGTTCTGAGAAAGCTCCTCGATTGCAAAAGGATGGATGAGACGGGTGTACGGCGCAAAGCGAAACCTTTCGTGGCCTACACCCTGGATCAACTGCCCGGCAAGACGGTGAAGTTGAGGATCAAGTTGGCTGACGAAGAGCGCCCCTATATGAAGGATACCTGGGTCAAGGTTCCTGGTGGGTGGAAGCGCTGTATGGGGAAAGGGTTTGAAGATCAATATGCATTCTGCTACGGAAACTACAAGGACTTCAGCACCTTCAGAATGCCGGATGGTCGTGACTACTGCACCATCTACCCCGGCTGTACGGAAAACAAGGCGGTGACCCCATGACCCCTGGGCCGATGGAGGAGTGGGAAAAGCCGTTCTTCGCTGAGCGTATCCATACCTGCCCACTGCGCTCGCACTCCAGCAACTTTCAACCAGTGGATGAATAACGTCCAAGACTGCAGTTATTGGCAAGGAGACGCCTACAGATGAACCGCACCCTTAAAAACATGACCCTTGCCAGTTGCCTTGCGCTGGCCCAGGGCTGCACTGCCTTGGGCAAGTCCAACAGTTTTACCGTTACGGCGGATCTGCCGCCTGAGTTCACTTATGAAGCCACGGCAACTTATGTGCCGGCCAAAGGTGAAACCTGCACGGTGCCGGGGGGGAAGGATACCCAGATTGGCTATAACTCGGGTCGGGAAAAATATGAACGGGATTCGAAGATATTGTTACGCCGTACGGTCAGTGGCTGCCCCTTGGTACTGCAGAACATCTATTTTTATGTATACGGTTGGTATGGCAAGGACTGGGGGGATTTCGGGCGAGACTCGGCTCTGATTGCCGTGCGCGAAAAGCTGGTCGAAGTGAAAAAGGGTACTTTTAATGCCGCTGGGGAAAGTGAATTCTCCGGGCAGTGCCAGTTTCTATTCCGCACGGTAGGCAAATTGCGCCGTATCGTAAAAATCCTCGATTGCAAAAGGATGGATGAGACGGGCGTACGGCGCAAAGCGAAACCTTTCGTGGCCTACACCCTGGATCAACTGCCCGGCAAGACGGTGAAGTTGAGGATCAAGTTGGCTGACGAAGAGAGGCCGGGGTGGGGCGACACTTGGGTTAAAGTGCCCGGTGGTTGGAAGCGCTGCATGGGCAAGAGTTTTGACGATCAAAGAGCCTATTGCAACGGCAACTACAAGGATTTCAGCACCTTCAGAATGCCGGATGGGCGCAACTGCATCATCTACCCCGGCTGTACGGAAAACAAGCCGGTGTCCCCATGACTCTTGGACCGATGGAGGAATGGGAAAAGCCGTTCTTCGCTGAGCGTATCCATACCTGCCCGCTGCGCTCGCACTCCAGCAACTTTCAACCAGTGGACGAATAATGTCCAAGACTGCAGTTATTGGCAAGGAGACGCCTACAGATGAACCGCACCCTTAAAAACATGACCCTTGCCAGTTGCCTTGCGCTGGCCCAGGGCTGCACTGCCTTGGGCAAGTCCAACAGTTTTACCGTTACGGCGGATCTGCCGCCTGAGTTCACTTATGAAGCCACGGCAACTTATGTGCCGGCCAAAGGTGAAACCTGCACGGTGCCGGGGGGGAAGGATACCCAGATTGGCTATAACTCGGGTCGGGAAAAATATGAACGGGATTCGAAGATATTGTTACGCCGTACGGTCAGTGGCTGCCCTTTGGTACTACAGAGCATCGACTTCTATATCTATGGCTGGTATGGCAAGAGTTGGAGGGATTTCGGGCGTGACTCGGCCCTGATCGTCGTACGAGACAAGCTGGTCGAGGTGAAAAAAGGCACTTTCAATGCGGCCGGGGAAAGCGAGTTTGCCGGGCAATGCCAGTGGCTGTTTCGTACAGCCGGGAAGACCCGTGTTCTGAGAAAGCTCCTCGATTGCAAAAGGATGGATGAGACGGGTGTACGGCGCAAAGCGAAACCTTTCGTGGCCTACACCCTGGATCAACTGCCCGGCAAGACGGTGAAGTTGAGGATCAAGTTGGCTGACGAAGAGAGGCCGGGGTGGGGCGACACTTGGGTTAAAGTGCCCGGTGGTTGGAAGCGCTGCATGGGCAAGAGTTTTGACGATCAAAGAGCCTATTGCAACGGCAACTACAAGGATTTCAGCCCCTTCAGAATGCCGGATGGGCGCAACTGCACCATCTACCCCGGCTGTACGGAAAACAAGGCGGTGACCCCATGACCCCTGGGCCGATGGAGGAGTGGGAAAAGCCGTTCTTCAGCGAACGTATCCATGCCTGCCCGCGTCGCACCCACTCGACCAGTTTCCAACTGGTGGATGAGCGGGGGGATGGCAGGCCCTATGCCGGTCTGGCCTATGAAGTCAGCGATTCTGAGGAGGTTGTCTACCTTGGCATTCTGGACGAAACAGGGACTGGGAAGATCAATCGGCACTATTGCGGGCCGGTGCTGCTCAAGCTTGATAGGAGTTACCAAGGAGGAGATGAGCTTTATAAGGACTTGAGGAATAGACCACATTACCCGCTCCCCATCACTGAACTGCAAGTGCGTGCCGAGAAGACCCGCTTTGTCAACCCTGACGGCGCCCGCACCCGGTCCAACCCCGCCCAAGGCCAGGCCGATTCTTTCTGCCAGGTCGAGGTGAGCGAACTGGTGGAGCACCGGGCCCATCTTCCGCCCCTGGCGCTCCGGTACTTTCCGCCCCGGCACCAGGTGCATGCGCTGATGCGCCGTCCCTCGGCCGCCATGGCGGAGTTGGGATTCGGCCCCAGGCCTCCCCGGGTTCGCGGTATCGCGCTGTTGCCGAACCGGCACCATGTGCTGGAGGTGCGCCCCTTGCGGGCGCTGAGTCCACTCCTGTCCACGGGCGAAGCGTTCTGCTACCTCAACCTGTACCAGTTGGCGCTGATGTCGACCCTGAGCTATAGCCCGTTTGGCCAGGAACCCGATACGCAACCGGTGGAAACCGACAGCGTCAGCTTTCCGGCGCAACCCAGCGTCGGCAACTGGTTCGGCGATGCCCTGGCCAGGTCCGATGAGCTGTGGCAAGTGGACGCAACTCAGGCCGGCGGGAAGGCTTACTACCCCCTGTATGAAGAAGTGGCCTACTCCAGGCGCCTGGAGGTCGTACCGTTCGACCCCGAGCTCTACCCCGAAGTGAACAGCCCCGAACTCGGGACGGACCAGGAACATCCGGCCAGGCTCCATTACCTGGACGATGCCAAAAAACGAGGGGGTACCGATACGCAAGCCTATGTCACCCACAACGATGAGCTGATCCTGCTGGTGGTACGCGGCACCGCGAGTATGGCTGACGTTCTGCGCGATGTGGATGCTGCGCAGACGCCGTTCGAGGAAACCAGCGGCAAGGTACACAACGGCTTTTACGAGTCGGCCAAGGTGGCCATCAAGTTCTTTGCAACCTACCTGGATAAGTTCTACAGCGGGCAGAAGCTGGTGATCACCGGCCATAGCCTTGGTGGTGCGGTGGCTTTGCTGGTCGCCGAGATGTTGCGGCAACAACCAGAAAAATATGACATCGTGCTCTACACCTATGGCAGCCCGCGCGTAGGCGACAAGACCTTCGTGGAAAACGCCAGGCCTCTGGTACATCACCGCATGGTCAACCAGAACGATCCGGTGCCCAGTGTCCCGGCGGCCTGGATGAAAACGTCCTGGCGCATGTCGGGGGCGGGCGTCCTGCTGATGCTCTTCAACCCCGCCATCGGAGGGGCGGTGGTGCTCCTGAGTCCCGTCAACATCGTCGGCGAGCCTTACACGCACCACGGCAAACTGCGTCATTTCATGCCCGTGTCGTTTGCCGATGGCCACAAGTCCGCGATCCTGTGGACGCCCGGCTGCGAAAGCATTACCGAGCGCGGCGGCGCGGCGGTTTGCGCCAAGGCACTGGCTGCAAGGAATGGCTTGCCGGAGCGGGGCGGGCTGCTGCGGCAGATGCTGGATAATGCCGATCACAAGATGGTCGCCAGCTACATCCCGCATTGCTGGGCTTCCCTGCGCCGTGCACAAGAGGCCTTGGAGGAAGGCCGCACCGTGGTGACCCCGACCGAGTATGAGCGGGTCGGGGAAGCGCTGCAGGACTTCAAGGCGCAGTTGCGGGAAAAGGAGGTGGCGGCCTACGGTTCTGCCTGGGAACAACAGATAATGGGGCCATTGCGCGCTGAAATCGGCAGGTTGCAACAGACCGCTGTGCGACTGAAAGCATTGAGCGTCGAGCGTGTCAGCGAGGCCAAGGTCTACGGCCGGGTTGCCGATCGGCCCGAGGCGCTGGCGGTGAGCCTGGAGCGCTGGCTGGCGCACTCGTTCAATCGCTCGCATGAACAACTCGCGATGGCCCCGCCGGATGCCGACAGCAATGAGCGCGCGATCGCCGCTCTGGTAGGCGGCCATGTCCCTGGAGCGGTGTTCGATCTGGATATCGATGCGTCTGGATAGTGTGGAGCAAGGCACGTCTTGCCGGTGGGTTTCTCTATTCGCTCTGCCTCCCTGGTTTATTGCCGGGAGGTGGGTCCCGCTTCGCGCCAAGCCATTGCTCCCTCTGAGCCTGTCACCTTACGCGAACCACAGGCGGCAGAGCTGGCAGGCCGCCGCCGTGGGGCAGCCATGCGGGCGGAGCGGGTGCGTGGCGGCGCAAGGGCTGTTCTAATGGGGCCTCCATTGGCCAAGGAAAAGCAATCCATGCGACGCCCGATGACCATGATTGCCTGCGCCTGCCTGTTGCTCGGCGGCTGCTCCGACCCCGACGAGCGAAGCGCCAACCCATTGCTGGGCAAGGACGCCGAGTGCCTCGAGCTGTTCGCCCGCAGCAACGCGCTGTACTGCGCTATCCGCGAGGACGAGCGTGAGTCCCAGGAGAACGGGTCGCCGCGCCGGCATTCCGACTACGAGGTGGCGGACGCCGCCTATCTGCTCAAGGCCACCGGCGAACGCTGCGCGATCGATACGACCTACGTCATGGAATGTTCGACGCAGGCCGGGCAATGGCTGAGGGCGGCGCGCGACAAGGCGGCGAAGCCCTAGTCAGCCGCTCGCGCGGCGCGGGCGGCCAGTTCCATCAGTTCGCCGCGCAGCCAGCGGCCACCGGGCTCGGCGTCGGCCTGGCGCGACCAGTAGAGGTTCAGCGCCACCGCTGGCAAGGCCAGCGGCATCGGCAACAGGCGATTGCCCAGGCCGCGGTTGAGCAGTTCGGCGTAGCGCCGGGTGAGGGTCAGCAGGTAGCCGCCCTGGGCGACCAGCAGCGCCGCCGACAGGTAGTGCTGGCAGCGCTGGCGCACTTTGCGGGTGAGGCCGAGCTGGCCGAGGGCGAGGTCCTCGATGCAGATCCCGCGCCGTCGCGAAGTGACCGCCACGTGCGCGGCCGCCAGGTAGCGTTCCGCGCTCAGCTCGCCGGCGAACTCCGGGCCGGCCATCACCCACAGGTGGTCCTCCAGCAGCGGCTGGCGGCGCAGCGCGGCATCGGTCGGGCGGGCGACCTCGACGGCGGCGTCGATGCGGCCGGCCTCCAGTTCCGTCTTCAGTTCCGCCCAGTGCAGGCTGCTGCAGCGCACCTCGACCTGTGGCGCGACCTGCCGCAGGTGGCCGAGGAAGTCCGGCAGCACCAGCGGTTCCAACTGCTCCGGCATGTTCAGGAGGAAGGTGCGGGCGTCGTGCCGCGGGTCGAACGACTGGCAGCGAGCGACGCTGCGCTGCAGGCCGGCGAGGGCGTCGCGGATGCCCGGCGCCAGGCGCTCGGCCAGCGGCGTCGGCGCCACGCCGCGGCCCTGGCGGACGAACAGTGGGTCGCCGAGCTGTTCGCGCAGGCGCGCCAGGGCGTGGCTGACGGCCGACTGGCTGAGATGCAGGAGCGCTGCCGCGCGGGTCAGGTTGCGCTCGCGATAGACCACTTCGAAGACCCGGAACAGGTTCAGATCGAGGCGGCTGAGGGGTGGCCATTCATGTGGCTGATTCATGGTTTCGCCCGGGCACGGGGATTTCCGCCAGCCTAGCAGGCGGTGGCGCTGGCGAAACCATGCATCGGTTTCATGGATATCGATGAATAAGCATCAGTTCTGCCGCTCCCGGCGCCTGCCTAAGATGCTTGCGACGACCGGCGCGAGGCCCGCCGGATGACCGAACGCCAATCGGAGAAACCGCCGTGACCGCTCCCTTCAATGCCCTGCTGATCGCCAACCGTGGCGAGATCGCCATCCGCATCGCCCGCGCCTGTGCCGACCTGGGCATCCGCTCGGTGGCGGTGTACGCCGAGGACGACGCGGCCTCCCTGCACCTGCGCCAGGCCGATGTCGCGGTGCCGCTGGGTGGCAGCGGGGCGCCGGCCTACCTGGACATGGAGCGGCTGATCGCCGTGGCCCGGGAGCAGGCGTGCGACGCGATCCATCCGGGCTATGGCTTTCTCGCCGAGAACGCCGAGTTCGCCCGCCGTTGCCAGCGCGCCGGCATTCGCTTCGTCGGGCCGCAAGCCGAGGTGCTCGACCTGTTCTGCGACAAGGCCGCCGCGCGCGCCCTGGCCGAGCGCCTGGAAGTGCCGCTGGTGGCCGGACTCAACCGCGCGGTCGGCCTGGAGGAGGCCGAAGCGTTCCTGCGCGACCTGGGCGCCGGCGCCGCGGTGATGCTCAAGGCCCTGGCCGGCGGCGGCGGGCGCGGCATATGCGCGGTGGACGACGTCGCGCAACTGGCCGAGGCCTACCGGCGCTGCCGCGCCGAGGCGCAGGCGGCGTTCGGCCGCGACGAGTTGTACGTCGAGCAGTTGGTGGCGCGGGCGCGACATATCGAGGTGCAGGTCCTTGGCGACGGCAGCGGCGCGGTCAGCCATCTCTGGGAGCGCGACTGCAGTCTGCAGCGGCGCCAGCAGAAGCTGCTGGAGATCGCGCCCGGCCCGGGCCTCCCGGAGGCCACCCGCAGGGCGCTGATCGACTGCGCCCTGCGCATGGCCGGGGCGGTGCGCTACCAGGGCATCGGCACCTTCGAGTTCCTGGTCGATGAAGAGCGGCCGGGACGGTTCTACTTCATGGAGGCCAACCCGCGCATCCAGGTGGAGCACACCGTCACCGAGGAGGTCACCGGGGTCGACCTGCTGCACGCCCAGCTGCGCCTCGCCGCCGGCGCCGACCTGGCCAGCCTGGGCCTGGCGCAGCCAGCGGCGCCCAGCGGTTGCGCGATACAGCTGCGGATCAACCTGGAGACCCTGGCCGCCGACGGCAGCACGCGCCCGGCCAGCGGTACCCTCGACGCCTACGAACCGCCCAGCGGCCCCGGTCTGCGGGTGGACGGCTACGGTTACGCCGGCTATCGCGTCAACCCCGGCTACGACTCGCTGCTGGCCAAGCTGATCGTGCGTGGCGCGGATTATCCCGCCGCGTTGCGCCGGGCCTACCGGGCGCTCTGCGAGTTCCGCCTGGAGGGCGTGGCGAGCAACCTGGACCTGTTGCGCAATCTCCTGTTGCATCCAGCGGTACAGGCCAACCGGGTCGGCACCCGTTTCGTCGAGAGCCAGCTGGAGGCGCTGCTGGCACCCCGGCCCGGCGAGCATCCGTCCCGGCATGCCGAGCCGGTGCCAACGGCAGCGGCGTCGTCGCGCGAGGAGCAGGCGCCGCCGGGCTGCCTGACGCTGGCGGCGCCGAGCGCTGGCGTGCTGGTCGCCCTGGAGGTGGCCGAGGGCGAGCGACTGCGGCCCGGCCAGCGCGTCGCGCTGGTGGAAGCGATGAAGATGGAATTCGAGGTCAAGGCCGCTCGCGGCGGCATCGTCCGCTCGCTCGCCGCGCGCCTCGGAGACGCCCTGGAAGAGGGCCGGCCGCTGCTGTTCCTGGAACCGCTGGACGGCGACGAGGCACTGGCGCAGGTCGAACAGGCGCCGGACCTGGCGCATATCCGCGCCGACCTCGCCGAAGTGCTGGATCGCCAGGCCGCGTTGGGCGATGCCCGCCGCCCGCAGGCGGTGGCGCGGCGGCGCCGGAGCGGCCAGCGCACCGCGCGGGAGAACGTGCTCGACCTGCTGGATGAGGGCAGCTTCAGCGAATACGGTGGCTTCGCCCTGGCCGCCCAGCGTCGTCGGCGCTCCACGGAAGAACTGCTGGAACTCAGCCCCGCCGATGGCCTGGTGGCCGGCACCGGCAGCGTGGGCGCCGCCCGCTTTGGCGCACAGGCCGCGCGCTGCCTGGTGCTGGCCTACGACTACACGGTGTTCGCCGGCACCCAGGGGGTGATGAACCACAAGAAGACCGACCGCCTGCTCGGTCTGGCCGAGCAGTGGCGGCTGCCTCTGGTGCTGTTCGCCGAAGGCGGCGGCGGGCGTCCCGGCGATAGCGACTTCGTCGGCGTCGCCGGGCTCGATTGCCATACCTTCGTCGGCATGGCCCGGCTCTCCGGCCTGGTACCGCTGCTGGGGGTGGTGTCCGGCCGCTGCTTCGCCGGCAACGCCGCGCTGCTGGGTTGCTGCGATGTGATCATCGCGACCCGCGACGCGACCATCGGCATGGCCGGTCCGGCGATGATCGAGGGGGGTGGGCTCGGTCGCTTCAGCGCCGAGGAAGTGGGTCCGGCCAGCGTGCAGGGACCCAACGGGGTGATCGACGTGCTGGTGGCGGACGAAGCCGAGGCGGTCGCGGTGGCCAGACGCTACCTCGGTTATTTCCAGGGCGCCGTCGGCGACTGGCGCTGCGCCGACCAGCGCGAGCTGCGCCACCTGGTCCCGGAGAACCGCCTGCGGGTCTACGACATCCGCCAACTGATCGACGCCCTGGCCGACCAGGACAGCGTGCTGGAGTTGCGCCGCCAGTTCGCTCCCGGCCTGGTCACCGCGCTGGTGCGCATCGAGGGCCGGCCGTTCGGCCTGATCGCCAACGACCCCGGCCACCTGGGCGGCGCCATCGACGCGGCGGCCGGCGACAAGGCCGCGCGCTTCATGCAGTTGTGCGACGCCTTCGATCTGCCGATGGTCTCGCTCTGCGACACCCCGGGCTTCATGGTCGGCCCGGAGGCGGAGAAACAGGCCACGGTGCGCCATGTCTCGCGCATGTTCGTCGCCGCCGCGAGCCTGACGGTGCCGTTTTTCACCGTGGTCCTGCGCAAGGGCTACGGACTCGGCGCCCAGGCGATGGCGGCGGGCAGCTTCCACTCGCCGCTGTTCACCGTCGCCTGGCCCAGCGGCGAGTTCGGCGCGATGGGCCTGGAAGGCGCGGTACGCCTGGGCTTCGCCAAGGAACTGGCGGCCGAGGCCGATCCCGAGCGGCGCGAGGCCCTGTTCCGCGACATGGTGGACAAGGCCTACCGCAACGGCAAGGCGCTGAACATGGCCAGCTACCTGGAGATCGACGCGGTGATCGACCCGGCGGAAACCCGCGCCTGGCTCCTGCGCGGCCTGGCCGCCGCCGGTACGCCGGCACCACGGGCGGGGCGCAAGCGGCGCTTCGTGGATACCTGGTAGGCCGGCAGGCCATGCCTGGCGCCTAGGGCGGCGGCGACGCCATCCGCACCTGAGCGGCGATCGCCGCCTTGTCTATCACCGACCAGACGCCGGCGATGCGGCCACCTTCGAATTCATAGAAGACGTTCTCGGCGAAGCGCACCCGCTGGCCATTGACCGGGATGCCGAACAGCTGGCCGCCGGGCGTGCAGTCGAAGCGCAGGCGGCAGGCGAGGGCTGGTGGGTCGGCGAGCAGGCGCTCGATTTCGAAGCGCAGGTCGGGGATCGCCAGGAAGTCGCCTTCGAGCATCCGCAGGTAGCCGTCGAGTCCGATCTGCACGTCGTTGTAGCGCACCCGGTCATGGACGAAATCGCCCAGACGCGCCCAGTCCTGGCGGTTCAGACAGTCGATGTAGGCGCGGTAGCGCTCGGCGAGTCGGTCACGGGTCATGCGGGGCTCCTTCGAGGTGTCCGGGCGACATGAGCCAGACCCTAGCAAACCCGCGAGGCGGCGTCAGTCGAGGCTTCAGCCCAGGCGCATGGACAGCTCGACATCCTCGGCGAAGGGGATGGACAGGTAGCCGTTGGCGGGCGAGCGGACATGCGCCAGGTACTCGGGACTGTGCTCGGCGTTGTCGGCGATCACCAGCGCGCCGGGGCGCAGGCGGTTTTCCAGCAGGGCGAGGATCTCCGGGTAGAGTGCCTTGGCACCGTCGAGCAGGACCAGGTCGATGCTTGCCGGCAGGTCGCTGGCGAGGGTCTGCAGGGCGTCTCCCTCGCGCAGTTCCACCAGGTCCTGCAGGCCACCGGCGGCCAGGTTCCGCCGCGCCCGCTGCACCTTGGACGGCTCGAATTCGCTGGCGATCAGGTGGCCGCCGCCGTTGTCGCGCAGAGCTGCGGCGAGATGCAGGGTGGACAGCCCGAAGGAGGTGCCGAATTCGACGATGTGCCGCGCCGAGCTGCTGCGCGCCAGCATGTAGAGCAGGCTGCCGGTTTCCCGCGAGACGGGCAGCGCCAGGTCCCTGAGGCGTCCGTAGAATTCGCGGTACTCGGTCTTGCTGCGCATGAGGCGGTCCAGTTCGCCGTCCGCCAGGTCGGCGAGGGCGGGGCTGTCGCCTGGGCGGGTGGCTTCGGCCTCGGCGAACAGGCGTTGCAGGAGTTCGGCGAGCGGGGGGCTGGTGAGGGTATTCATGGGCTGCTCCGGATGTGGGTTTGAGCGTATGAGTGCGCGGATCTAGAATGCGATGGATTCGTCGCATTCCGCTATTCGCATTTCCGGAGCCGTCCATGAGCGCCAGCCGAAACCCGCGTATTTCCTCGCGCAAGCAACCGCGCCAGGCCCGTTCCAGCGAGCTGGTGGCGAGCATCCTGGAGGCTGCTGTTCAGGTTCTCGCCAGCGAGGGCGCGCAGCGTTTCACCACCGCGCGGGTGGCGGAGCGGGCCGGGGTCAGCATCGGCTCGCTGTACCAGTACTTCCCGAACAAGGCGGCGATCCTGTTCCGCCTGCAGAGCGATGAATGGCGGCGCACCACCCGGCTGCTCGCGGACATCCTGGAGGATGCCACCCGCCCGCCGCTGGAGCGCCTGCGTCGGCTGGTGCGGGCGTTCGTCGTCTCGGAGTGCGAGGAAGCGGCGATCCGCGTGGCGCTCAATGACGCCGCGCCGCTGTACCGCGACGCCGATGAGGCGCGCGCGGTGAAGGCCGAGGGCGCGCGGGTGATCCAGGCGTTCGTGCGCGAGGCCCTGCCGGCGCTCGCGGAGGAGCGGCGCCATCTCGCCGGGGAACTGATCACCACTACCCTGAGCGCGGTGGGCAAGCAGTTTTCCGAACAGCCGCGCGACGAGGTGGAGATCGATCGTTACAGCCAGGCCCTGGCCGATATGCTCTGCGCCTATCTCGAGGGCCTGGCGAAGGCGTGACGGCGGACGGTGGGAGGCGTTGGGGCGACCGGCGCCTGCCGGTCGCGGGAGGGATCAGGCTTCGGCGATGCCGGTGACGACGATGCCGAAGCGACGCAGCAGCAATTCGGCCGGCTCGTCGCTTTCCAGCTTGCCGGTGCTGTAGTGGCCCGGCTTGAGGTTGGCCTCGGCCCACTCCAGCAGGTGCTCGGCGACCTCTTCGGGGCTCGGCTTGTGGGTGAAGGGCAGGACTTGGCGCTCGGTGGCTTCGTCCTTGCTGTAGGTGATGGCCCAATCGCTCATTGGAAGGCTCCTTGTTTTCGCTGAGTTGACAGGCCGTCGAGGCCCGAAGGGTAGACCGGTGGCCTGGCGCAAGGGTTGCCCCGGTGCGATGGGCGGTCTGCGCACGACTGTCGGCGGGCAGCGGAAAACACTTATTATTCAGCCACATGCCTTGTCCGGATAGGTCCTGATGCTGTCTGCCGTACGGCGCTACAAGTCGTTGCTCTCCAGCGCCCTGGCGCGTTGCTTCCCGCGTACCACCGCCTACCTGCAGGCCGAACGCGAGGCCCGCGAGGCCTTGTTCGGATCGCCCAGGGGGCGGCCGAAGACGAAAGCCGCGAAGGCTTCGGCCAAGGTTGCCGGCAAGGCCGCGAAGCGGGCGGCGCCGCGCAAGCCTGTCGCTGCCGCGCGGAGCGCGCCGCAGGGTATCTATCCAGCCGCCGCGCTGAAGATCGACGAGGCCCAGGAGCGCGCGATGCGCGAGCAGGTGGCACAGGCGGCGCTGCTCGGCGTGGTGAGCCCGCCCTCGGAGGAGCAGTGGGCGATGATCCTCTGCCGCCAGCCGCTGGCGCGGATCTTCGCCGGCGCCGGCTCGGGCAAGTCGACCACCCTGGTCCTGCGGGTGGTGTTCATGCTCTGCCACCTGGGCGTGGAGCCGCAGCGGCTGACGGTGATCTCCTTCACCAATGCCTCCTGCGCGCAGTTGCGCGAACAGCTACTGCGGGTCCTCGCCCATTGGCAGTACCCGTTCGACGCGGCCCAGGCGCGCCAGTGCGTGCGGACCTTCCACTCGGCGCTGGGCAGCCTGGCCCGCGAGGTGCTGGGCAATCCGCGCTGGTTCGAGCAGCTCGACGACCGCGACCCGGCCGCCGAACCGGACAACCCGCTCACCGCCGGACGCCTGCGCCCCGCCCAGCAGCGCCTGCTGAAGCAGGCCTACCAGCGGTGCTACGCGGACAGCCCGGCGTTTCGCGCCAAGACCCACAAGCTGCTCGACTTGCCGCCGCCGGCGGAGGTGGAGGAGGGCGCGCGCCGGCGGCCGCCGAAGGCGCCGCTGGAGCCGTTCAGGCTGGCCGGCGAGTTCCAGGCGCTGCCGCTGTACGAGGCCTTCCACGCCCAGGCCGGGTTCGCCGAAAGCCTTGGCCTGCGCATCGACCGGCTGGACAGTGGCGGACTGGAGTGCGGCGTCCGCGAGAAGATCTTCGTCGAGGCCCTGGCGCTGTTCTGGGCGAGCTTCCAGGCGCTGTTGCGCGAACAGGGCCTGATGACCTTCGACGCCGCCTTCCAGCAACTCGGCGAGCGACTGGCCGCCGGCAGCTTGCCGGACGCGGCGCTGGCGCCGTTCGGCCACCTGCTGATCGATGAATTCCAGGATGTCTCGCCGCAGATCGTCCTCTGGCTGCAGGCCTTGCATCGGTGCCTGGCGACCCGGGGCACGCCGCCGAGCCTGATGGCCATCGGCGACGACTGGCAATCGATCTATGGCTGGCGCGGCAGCTCGCCGGAGCTGTTCATCGACTTCGACCGGCATTTCCCTTCGCGCGGGCGGGGCCGCAAGAGCGCGCTGCTGGTGCTGGAAACCAACTACCGTTCGGTGGAGCCGATCATTCGCGACGGCGAGGCGGTGCTGGCCGGGGTGCGCTTCAAGCAGGACAAGACCTGTCGCGCGTTCCGCGCGATCCAGCCAGGCGACCATGGGGTGAAGCTGGTGCAGCGCTTCGACCTGCGCGCGCAACTGCCGAAGCTGCTGGCGGAAGTCCGCGGCCAGTGCGAATACGCCGCCAGCCGCAACAGCAACGAACGCACCGCGGTGCTGCTGCTCAGTCGGCGCAACGAGCCGCTGCAGGCGATCCTGGCCGAGCTGGACCGCGCGCTGCCGGTGAAGGGCATGACCATCCACCGCGCCAAGGGGCTGCAGGCCGAGGTGGCGATCATCGTCGACGATTGCCTGCCGGGCGAGAAGCATCCGTTGCGCAACGCGCTGTATGCGGCCTCGGGCTTCTTCCGCAACAGCTACGACCAGGCCATGGCGGACGAAAGCCTGCGCCTGGCCTACGTGGCGATCACCCGTGGGGTCAGCCGGGTGTTCTGGTACACGCGCAAGGCGCAGGGCGCCACGGCCTTGCTGGCGCGGCGCTGAGGGCGGCCGGCGGATACCGCCGCAGGCATTGGCCGTCACTCCGCCGTCTGGCGGTCAGCGGTCTCCCGCCGGCGCCGATTGCGCGAGGGAGTCCAGGCCACTGGCGCGAACCACCGCCTGCGCCTCGGGCGAGGCCAGATAGCGCAGCAGGGCACGGGCTTGCCGTGGATGCTCGGCGTTCACCGGAATGCCGGCGGCGAAGCGGGTCACCGACTGCACCGCCTCGGGCAGGCGGCCGACGAAATCGACGCCCGGCACCGGCAGCAGTTCGGCGACCTGTTGCAGACCCAGTTCGTATTGCCCGTCGGCGACCACTTCGGCGACCGGGATCCGCGGAATCATCCTTGCCTTGTCACGCATCTGCCGTTCGATACCCAGGCGCTTGAACAACCGCTCCTGCACGTAGCGGCCGCTGGCACTGTCGGAGTAGGCCACCGAGCGGGCGGCGAGGAGCGCCTGGCGCAATTGCGCGACGTTGCCGATCGGTGGTCGCGCCGCGCCGCTGCGCACCACCAGGCCGATGCGCGAGTCGGCCAGCTCGACCCGCGAGTCGGCGCGCACCTTGCCCTGGCGGATCAGTTCGTCGAGGGCGTAGCCGACCATGATCAGCGCATCGGCCTTTTCCCCGGCTTCCAGGCGTTGCGGAATGGCCTGGGGTGTGTGGCCCATCGATGGGCCGTATGCGCTGTGCAGCGGATCGCCGGTCTTCTCGCTGAAGCGCGGCGCCAGTTGCCGGTAGGCGGCGCTGAAACCGCCCGAGGTGATTACCCGCAGTTCCGCGGCTGCCGCCGGTGGGCTGCCGGCCAGTGCCGACAGGGCGATGCAGAGGGCGGCGAGGATGGTCGTCGTGGCGGATTGCTGGAGGGACATGAGGAACGGGGCGGCTAGGCGCATCGGTTGGCTCCGGCTGGGACGGGTAAGCTCCGGATCCTCGCGCGGCACCGCCGGCTTGTTAAGCAATGGTTGTCGCGGCGACGGCGGCAGGTCGCTCCGGATGTAGGAAGCCCGGGGCCGGCGAGTCCGCTGCGGCAGCGACAGCGCTGTGTTTTCCGCGGGCTACCGGTGGCTGGCTGGGGGAGGACGTTTCTGTAGTCGCTGTACGGGTATCGGCGGATAACGCCCGTGGCGTTATTCGCCTACGGACCGAGCCGCGACTCCTGCCGGGGGCGCAGACGGACAAGCCTTCTTTCCTCCGTGAAAGGGCCGGACGGTTCGCCATGGTTATCCGGGAGCTGTTCTACCGGCCGGAGGCGGCGTCCGCTCCTGATCCTGCATCCAGGCGCCGAACGCGCGCAGGCGCTCGGCGAACTCCGCCGGGTCGGCGGCCTGGCCGTCCAGCACAGCCTTGAAATATTCCAGCGCCGGCGCCTGTTCGGGGTGGCGCGCGTGGAACAGCGCCAGGTAGTGCTCCAGGGTTTCCGGCCAGGCGGTTTCCGTTTCCCCGCGGAGAACGTCGCTGGAACGGATCAGCTTCTTCGCCGCTTCCCGTTGCAGGCGTCGGCTCTCCTCGGCCGGGCGCGAGGCGTCCAGGCGTCCCGCGTAGTCCTCCAGCACTTGCGCATAGTCGCCGTTGAGGGCCAGGGCGATGGCCTCGCCGCGGGCGACGCTGCCGTACAGGTAGACGCTGTGCAAGGCCCGCTCGAACGGAGGTCGGGCCAGGGTCCGGCGCAGGTCGTCGAGCAGGGGGTGAAAGACCGCCTGCGGTTCGACGCGGGGCGGCAGGGGGATGAATCCATCGGGCATGTCCATGCCGACAGCCTAGCGGCGCGCCGCCCGCGCGTCGATCAGCCTGCGTTGCGGAACAGCAGCGCCTTGAGGCCCGCCGCGGGGTCGACATCGGGGAATTCCGGCGGATTCTCCAGGCGTTCGACGAAGTGCAGCGACGGCGCCTCGCGGGCGGTTTCCTCGAGGAGGAAGTCGGGGCCGATGGCCGGGTCGTTGATACAGGCCAGCAGGGTGCCGCCGGGCACCAGCAGTTCCGGCAGGCGGCGGAGGATCCTGCGGTAGTCCTGGGTGAGGACGAAGCTGCCTTTCTGGAAGCTCGGCGGATCGACGATCACCAGATCGTACGGGCCAAGCTTGCGCAGCTTGCCCCAGGACTTGAACAGTTCGTGACCGAGGAAATTCACCCGGCCGAGGTCGTGGCCGTTCAGGCGGTGATTGTCGCGGCCGCGGCTGAGCGGGCCGCGGGCCATGTCCAGGTTGACCACCTGGCTGGCGCCGCCGGCAACGGCCGCCACCGAGAAGCCGCAGGTGTAGGCGAACAGGTTGAGCACGCGGCGGCCGGCGGCCTGCTCCTGCACCCAGCGGCGGCCCAGGCGCATGTCGAGGAACAGCCCGGTGTTCTGGTTGCGTCCCAGGTCGAGGCGGAAGCGCAGGCCGTTCTCGACGATGTCCCAGGTTTCCAGAGGCTCGCCGAGCAGCCACTCGCAAGCGCTGTCGGGGCGGTAGCGGTGCTGTAGGACCAGGCGCCGGCCCTGGCTCGAGGCCCAGGCCGGGGCGGCGACCAGCGCCGCGAGCGTGCGGCGCAGGGCGTCGAGCTCCTCGGCCGGTGGTTCCTTGAACAGGGTGACCAGCAGGACACCCTGCAGCCAGTCCACGGTCAGTTGCTCCAGGCCTGGCCAGCAACGGCCGCGGCCGTGGAACAGGCGGCGGGTTTCCGCAGGCGCCGGGGACAGCGCGGCGAGCAGGTGCTGGAGAAGGATATCGAGGGCTTCGCGGTTCATGGCGGTTCGGGGTGTGCGAAAAGGGGCGGATTCTACCCGTTGCGCGACCGGCAGTCCGCCCCCGTCGTTCAGGTGGATGGCTCGGGCGCCGGCGCGGCGCTGGCCGGGCCGCCATCCTGGATCATCAACAGGCTCTGCGGCGAGGACAGCGCGATGCCTTCGGTGCGCAAGCGGTCGAGAATGGTGAAGAGCAGGTCGCTGCGCGCGCCGGCCACCGAACGCGGGCTGTTGACGAAGCCGCTGGCGTTGAGCACCAGGCCGTTGCTGGCGAGATCCTTGAACATCACCGAGGGCGCCGGCGCGTCGAGGATCGCCGGGTGTTCGGCGAATGCCTGCAGGAGCAACTCGCGAACCTTCATCGCGTCGGTGTCCAGCGGCAGGGTCAGGTTCACCCCGACCACCCCGAGGGCGTTGCCCATGGTCACGTTGCGCACGGTCTGCGAGATGAACTGCGAGTTCGGCACGATCACCGTGGAGCGGTCGCCCATCTGGATCTCGGTGGCGCGCACGTTGATTCGCCGGATATCGCCCTCGACCCCGCCCAGGCTGACCCAGTCGCCGACCTTCACCGGCCGCTCGGTGAGCAGGATCAGGCCGGAGATGAAGTTCTGCACGATGGCCTGCAGGCCGAAGCCGATGCCCACCGAGAGGGCGCTGACCACCCAGGTCAGGCTGGTCAGGTTGATGCGCAGGGCGGACATCACCAGCATCGCCAGGAGCACGAAGCCGAGGTAGCCGACCAGGGTCACCAGCGAGGCGCGCATGCCGGCGTCCATGTTGGTTTCCGGCAGCAGCCGCTCGCTCAGCCAGCGCTTGACGATGCGCAGGGCGAACAGGCCGCCGACGAACAGCAGCAGGGCGACCAGGATGTCCTGCGGGACGATGTTCAGGTTGCCCAGGGTCTTGCCGCTTTCGCCCAGCTGGGCGAAGCCCTGTAGCAGCTCGCTGGGGCTCGAGCCGGCCGGAAGGAAGGCCAGCAGCAGCGCGGTGAGCAGCAGCAGGGTGCGGCCGACCCCGGCAAGCACCGTGCTGGCCTGGGCCTGGTGGCGTGGCGACAGGCCGAGCGCATTGGCCAGCGCCAGGCCGCTGGGGTGCTTGGGCGAGAGCAGGGTTTCGCAGATGTCGCCGAAGAAGGCGATCAGCAGGTAGGTGGTGGCCGCGATCACGCTGATCCAGAGCAGCTTGACGGTGAGGAAGTAGGCCAGCGACAGATAGCCGGTGAACAGGGCGAGAAGAATCGCCGCGATCCACACCGAGGCGACGAAGGGGATCAGTCCGGCGATCCCGCCCGGACGCTCCAGTTCGTGCTTGCGCCGTACCTGATGGTAGCGCAGCAGGGCGGCGGCGAAGATCAGCGCGGTGACCAGCGCGGTCAGGCCGTTGAGAGCGACGGTCAGGGCCAGGCTGGTGCCGGTGACGCTGTTGATCCGCTCCTCGGTGGCCACCAGCATCAGTGCCACCGCGAGGATCGCCGGGAACGGGCCGAGGGCGCTGGCGATCCGGTCCGGGATCGCCGGCAGTCGCCAGGACGGTCGCGGCAGCATCAGCAGGGCGCGGCCGAGGCCGGCGATGAAGGCGCAGAAGGTCGCCAGGCTGACCAGTTGATCGGTCAGGCTGGCCATGTCGGGGCTCAGGCTGGCGTTGCTTTCCAGGCCCCAGCGCATCAGCGACACCGCGCCGACGATGGTCAGGATGGTCGCCAACCCTACCGCCAGGGCCAGGGCGCTGCGCCGCAGACGGCCTTCCGGCAGCCAGCGGATCATCGCCCAGGTAAGCATGCGCTCCAGCAGGCGGCGGCCGAAACTCCAGACCAGCACGGTGGCCAGCAGGGTTCCGGCGAAGGCCCAGCGGTGTCCGGGCGCGATGGCGCTGTCGAAGGCGACCAGGGCCTCCGCCTTCAGCTTGTCCAGCCGGCGCAGGTCGTCGTCGGTGGGACGGATCAGGGTCGACCAGAAGCTCGGGCTGAACGGCGTCGCCGCGCGGCTGCTGATCTGTGAATTGAACAGGCTGCGGCGCAGGTTGACGATCTGCGCCGCCAGGTCGCGGGAGGACTGGCCGAGCTGGGTGGCCTGGCGTTCGTCGTCGAGCAGGGCGTTCTTCTGCCGGGTCAGGGCCTGGCGCTGGGCGGCGAGGCTTTCCGCCTCGTCGGGCTGGGGCGGGCCGATCACTTTCAACTGGTCGTCGAGTCGCTCCAGGTCGGCGACCCGCAGGGCGAGCAGGGCGTCGGCCTGGCGCTGGACCTGCAGCGCGCTCTGGCGCAGCTCGGCGAGGAGGTCGTCGCTGGCATTGGCGGTAACGCTCTGGCGGATCAGGTCCAGCTGCGCGGCAAGCTGATCGAGGCTGGCATCTTCGGCCAGGGCCGGCGGCGCCTCGAGGTCGGCGCCGGTTCGCGCGACCGGCTCCGCGGCCCAGGCGGCGCCCAGGAGCAGGCTCAGGCCGAGCGCCATCATGGTCTGGCAGAAAAACGTGAACAGGCTGGCTCGCCGCATCGAATCCCCCTTCCGCTCTGTCTGGCTCAACGAGTATGGACCGGCGCGGGCGCCGAGTAATTCCCGGGACGATCGCCAGGCGGGGCTAAAGGGACAGCAATTCTGGCCATATCGATCCCTTTTTGGCCGCTGCCACCGTTTTGCCGGTGTCGCAGGCTGGGCAGAATCCCCCCACCAAGAACAAGAAACCCGTGAGGTCTTCTCCATGCTGAGCGTCTACAGCGACGATCATCGTTTGCACTTCGGCCAGTCGGAACTGGTCGACGGCAAGTTGCAACCCTGTTTCGAAATGCCCAGCCGGGCCGATACCGTGCTGGCCCGGGTGAAGTCGCAGAACCTTGGCGAGGTGATCGCGCCGAAGGATTTCGGCCGCGAGCCGCTGCTGCGCATCCATGACGCCGCCTACCTGGACTTCCTCCAGGGCGCCTGGGCCCGCTGGACCGCCGAAGGCCACAGCGGCGACCTGGTGTCCACTACCTTCCCCGGTCGCCGCCTGCGCCGCGACGGGCCGATCCCGACGGCGCTGATGGGCGAGCTGGGCCACTACAGCTTCGACACCGAGGCGCCGATCACCGCCGGCACCTGGCAGGCCATCTACAGCTCCGCCCAGGTCGCGCTGACCGCCCAGGAGCATATGCGCCAGGGCGCCCGCAGCGCCTTCGCCCTCTGCCGTCCGCCGGGCCATCACGCCGGTGGCGACTTCATGGGCGGCTACTGCTTCCTCAACAATGCCGCCATCGCCACCCAGGCGTTCCTCGACCAGGGCGCCCGGCGCGTGGCGATCCTCGATGTCGACTATCACCATGGCAACGGCACCCAGGACATCTTCTACCGCCGCGACGACGTGCTGTTCGCCTCGATCCATGGCGATCCACGGGTCGAATACCCATACTTCCTAGGCTATGCCGACGAGCGCGGCGAAGGCGCCGGGGAGGGTTGCAACCACAACTATCCGCTGGCCCATGGCAGCGGCTGGGACCTCTGGTCGGCGGCGCTCGACGATGCCTGCGTGCGGATCGCCGGCTACGCCCCGGATGCCCTGGTGATTTCCCTTGGCGTGGACACCTACAAGGAAGACCCGATCTCCCAGTTCAAGCTGGACTCGCCGGACTACCTGCGGATGGGCGAGCGCATCGCCCGGCTGGGCCTGCCGACCCTGTTCATCATGGAGGGTGGCTATGCGGTGGAAGCCATCGGCGTCAACGCGGTCAACGTGCTACAGGGCTATGAAGGCGCGGCCCGCTGAGGAGCGAAGCATGCAATCGACTCGCAAGCTGCTGGCCGGCCTCGCGCTGGCCGCTTCCGCCGGGCTGGTCCAGGCCGCGCCGGAAGTACGGATCTACAACTGGTTCGACTACATCGCCCCGGACACCCTGAAGAACTTCCAGGCGCAGACCGGCATCGCGCCGAAGTACGACGTCTACGACAGCAACGAGGTGCTCGAGGCCAAGCTGCTGTCCGGGCACTCCGGCTACGACCTGGTGGTGCCCAGCGACAGCTTCCTGCCCAACTACCTGAAGGCCGAGGTGTTCCAGCCGCTCGACAAGAGCAAGCTGCCGAACTGGAAGAACCTCAACCCGGCGCTGCTCAAGGTGCTTGCCGGCAAGGACCCCGGCAACCGCTACGTGATGCCCTACATGTGGGGCACCAACGGCATCGCCTACAACCTCGACAAGGTCCGCGCGGTGCTCGGCGACGATGCGCCGCTGGATTCCTGGGACCTGGTGTTCAAGCCGGAGAATCTGGCGAAGCTGCAACAGTGCGGCGTGGCCTTCCTCGACTCGCCCACCGAGGTGATCCCCGAGGTGCTGCACTATCTCGGCCTGTCGCCCAACAGCCACCAGCCGGAAGACTACCGCCGAGCCGAGGAGCACCTGGCGAAGCTGCGCCCGTACATCACCTACTTCAGTTCCTCGAAGTTCGTCAGCGACCTGGCCAACGGCAACGTCTGCGTGGCCATCGCCTGGTCCGGCGGAGCGATGCAGGCGGCCAACCGGGCCAGGGAAGCGAAGAACGGCATCCGCATCGAGTACCGCATCCCGAAGGAGGGCGCCGCGGCCTGGTTCGACGTGCTGGCGATCCCGCGCGATGCGAAGAACGTCGAGCAGGCGCACGCCTTCCTCGACTACCTGCTGCGCCCGGAGGTGGTGGCGCCGATCTCCGACTACGTGGCCTACGCCAACCCGAACAAGGCGGCGGACGGCCTGATCTCGGCGGACTTGCGCGACAATCCGAACGTCTACCCGCCGGAAGAAGTGCAGGCCAGGCTGTATACGGTGGAAATGCTGCCGCCGAAGCTGGAGCGGCTGCGCACGCGGACCTGGAGCAAGATCAAGACCGGCAAGTGAGCGGCCGCGGCCAGATGGCGGGTTCGCAGGACGGCCAGCGCCCAGGCGCTGGCCGTCGCGTCCCGCAGGCCAGGCCACCAGGCCGGAACCGCCGCCCACGGCCCGCTGGAGGTCGCTTCCAGGCTTCGACCGGGCGCGCCGGCTTGTCCATAATGGCGCTGCCCGACGGTCGCCGCTGGTGGCCGCTTCCTTCCATGCCTGCCTGTGAGTCCGCCATGCGCAAGTCCGCCGATGCCTTCGCCTTCCAGACGATGCTGTTGCTCTGCGTGATCTGGGGCATCCAGCAGGTGACCATCAAGTGGGCGGCGACGGACATCGCGCCGGTGATGCAGGCGGCCATCCGTTCCGGCATCGCCGCCGCCCTGGTCGGCCTGCTGATGTGCTGGCGCGGCGGCTGGGAGGGGCTGCGCCAGGGCACACTGGGCGCCGGTCTGCTGACCGGCACGCTGTTCGCCCTGGAGTTCCTGTTCATCGCCCTCGGCCTGCAATACACCACGGCTTCGCACATGTCGGTGTTCCTCTATACCGCGCCGATCTTCTCCGCCCTCGGGCTGCACTTCCTGCTTCCCAGCGAACGCCTGCGGCCCTTGCAATGGCTGGGCGTGGCGGTGTGCTTCGGCGGCATCGCGGTGGCCTTCGGCGGCGGCCTGTCGTGGGCGGAGATGGATGGGCGGATGCTGCTCGGCGACGCTTTCGGCCTGCTCGCCGGGATGTCCTGGGGAGCGACCACGGTGGCGGTGCGCGGCACCCGGCTGTCCGAGGCGCCGCCGAGCCTGACGCTGTTCTACCAGTTGTTCGTGGCCTGCGCCGGGTTGCTGCTGATCGCCCTGTTCAGCGGCCAGTTCGGCGAGGTCCGCTGGACGCCGGTGAGCACCGCCAGCGTGCTGTTCCAGGGCGTGGTGGTGTCGTTCGCCAGCTACTTCTGCTGGTTCTGGCTGCTGCGTCGCTACCTGGCGAACAACCTGGCGATCTTCTCCTTCATGACGCCCCTGTTCGGCGTCACCTTCGGCGTACTGCTGCTGGGCGAGCCGCTGAGCTTGAACTTCGTCGCCGGCGCGGCGCTGGTCCTCGCCGGCATCACCCTGGTCAGCGGCGAGCAGTGGCTGCGACGCCTGCTGCGACGCTGAGCGAGTGCGGCCGGCGCAACAGCAGGCCGGCCAGGACCAGGCCGAGCCCGGCGAGCGCCAGCGCTGGTTGCAGGCCGCCGGCGAAATGCGTGCTGAGCGCCGCCAGCAGCGGGCCGAGCAACTGGCCGAGGGCGAAACCGGTGGTCAGTTGGCCGGCGTTGCGCTGCGGCGTATGCGGCGCCAGTTCGCGGGCGTATTGCATCACCAGCTGCATGCCGGCGAGGAACGGCAGGCCGGTCAGCACTACCCCGAGGGCCAGTCCGCCGATCCCCGGCAGCAGGCAGGCGAGCACGCCGACGGCCTGTAGCCAGAGCGCGCCGACCAGCCAGCGGCGGGTGCCGTCCGGGCGCTGCCGGCGCAGGCTGATCAGCACTACCCCGGTGGCCGAGGCCAGGCCGAAGCAGGGCCAGAACAGGTCGGCCTGCCATTGCCCATGGAAGCGCGTGGCGGCCATCTGCGAGAGAAAGGTGGCGGGAATGATGTAGCCGAGGCCGACCAGCCCGTAGGCCCAGGTCAGGCGGCCGAGGCCGGCGTTCTCGCTTGCCGTGGCGGGCGCGTCGTGGCCGGCGCTGCGTGCGGCCGGGCGCGGCAGCAGTGGCAGGAGCATGAGGACCAGGACCAGCGCGAGGTCGGCGAAGAGCTTCCAGATGAATACCGAGTCCTGCCCCAGGGCGTTGCCCAATGCCGCCAGCAGGCCGGTGACCATCACTCCGATGCCGGGGCCGGCGAACACCAGCGCGCCCAGCCGGGCCCGGCCGCTTTCCGCGGCGAGGAGCTGGCTGAGGGCAGTGACCATGACCAGCACCCAGGCGCTGGCCACGCCGAGGCCGAAGCGCAGCAGCGCGTGCGGCCAGAAGCCCTCGGCCCAGACCGAGGCCAGGGTCAGGCCGAAGCAGGCCCAGAGCCCGACCAGCAGGCGCAGGCGCGCCTGCCGCGCTTCGCGGGCGAACAGCGCGTCCAGCGCGCCGACCAGGTAGCCGAGGTAGTTGGCGGCGGCCAGCAGGCCGGCGCCGGTCAGGTCGAGCTGGCCTTCGCGGATCAGGTGCGGCAGTTGCGGGGTCAGGGAGAAGCGCCCGACCCCCATGGCGACCACCAGCGCCAGCAGGCAGGCGAGCAGGCCGACCAGCGGCGAACGAAGAAAATGACGGGACATGTGCGGATTCCTGCCGGGGGGATGAGTGGCAGCAGGTTAGGTCTTGCATGGATTCTGTAAAACTGAATAATCGAGAATTACTTGTTCTGTTTTGGAGAATTTATCGTGGAGTTCGGCCAGTTGAGGATCTTCCAGGCGGTCGCCGAGGAAGGCTCCATCGCCCGCGCCGCCGAGCGCCTGCACCGGGTGCCGTCGAACCTGTCGACGCGCCTGCGGCAACTGGAGGAACAGCTTGGCGTCGATCTGTTCCTCCGCGAACGCCAGCGCCTGCAACTGTCGCCGGCGGGCAAGGTGCTGCTGGACTACGCCGCGCGGCTGTTCGCCCTGCAGGAGGAGGCGAGCGCGGCGGTCCAGGGCGGCGAGCCGGTGGGCGACTTCGCCCTCGGCTCGATGTACAGCACCGCGGCGATCCACCTGCCGCCGCGCCTGGCGGAATACCACCGGCGCTATCCGGCGGTGAACCTGCAATTGCAGACCGCGCCCAGCGGCGAACTGGTCGAGTCGCTGCTGGGCGGGCGCCTGGACGCCGTGCTGGTGGACGGCCCGCTGGACTTCGACGGCCTGGAGGGCCTGCCGATGTTCGAGGAGCGCATGGTGCTGGTCACCGAGAATGGCCATCCGCCGGTGCGCGGGCCCGAGGACGTGGCCGGTAGCGCGGTGATCGCCTTTCGCCCGCGCTGCTCCTATCGCCTGCTGCTGGAGTCCTGGTTCGCCAGCGCGCGGGTGGGCATGGGCCGGGTGATGGAGATCGAGTCCTACCACAGCATGCTGGCCTGCGTGGTGGCCGGCGGCGGGGTGGCGCTGATGCCGGTGTCGATGCTGGAGAGCCTGCCGGGCCGGGAGTCGGTGGCGGTGCATGCGCTGGCCGAGCCGTTCGCCCGGGCGAGCACCTGGCTGGTCTGGCGCAGGGGCATGGTCGGCGCCAACCTGAAGGCCTGGATCGGTCTCCTGCAGGGGCGGGAATCGGCGTTGGCTTGATTCAGGTCAGGGTCCGCGGCCGGTTTCCCGCAGTAAAGTTGTTTCCAAGGACGGAGTGGAACGTGCGGAGAGTGGGACGCCGGTCTACTCTTTCCTAGGGCGGCCTGACTTGTCAGGTCGCCCGATTCTCCTTCCCTTGGACAAGGGGCCTGTCATGAAACTCTGGCTGCAAAACCTGGCGTGGCAACTCGGTGTCGCCCTCGGCCTGATCGAGCCCCCGCGCATGCAACCCATCCCGGTGGAAAACGACGAGCAACGCCGGCGCCTCGCCGCGCGGCAACGTCGCTGAGCCGGTTCCCCCGACGCTCTGGCCCCGCCGCCTGCGGCGCTGGCCAGAGTCCCGGTTCTGGCCTATCGATCGTGGTTCCTGAACCAGGCGCCGATCATGTCCCGCAGGCGCTCCCCGGAAAAGCTCGCGAAGTGCCCGCCATGCACGGTGCGCACCGGTAGTTCGCGCAGGCGCGCGAGGCTGGCGGCATAGTCGTCGAGGTTGGAATGATAGGCGTCCTCGACCAGCGGGCCGTCGTAGACGATGTCGCCGGAGAACAGCGTCTGTGTCGCCGCTTCCCACAGGCTGATGCCGCCCGGCGAGTGCCCGGGCGTGTGCAGTACCTGTAGCGCGCGGTCGCCGAGATCGAGCACGTCGCCCTCGTCGATCAGGCGGGTCGCCGGCGCCGCTCGTACCCGGTACTCGGCGTAGCACAGCGGGCACTCCGGATGCGCCTCGAACATCTCGTCGCCGACATAGGTGCGCGCCAGGGTGTTGTCGCCGTCCGGCGCGGCGAGGATCTCCGCCTCGGCCGGATGCGCCAGGCGCTCGGCGAATTCGTGGTGGCCGGCGATATGGTCGAAGTGGGTGTGGCTGGCCACCGCCAGCAGCGGTCGTTCGGTGAGCCAGGGCAGTTGCTCGCGCAGGCTGACCAGGCCCGAGCCGCTGTCCACCAGCACGTCGCGCTCGCGGCCCTGGACATGCCACATGTTGCAGCGATAGAAGGGCCGTACGTAGGGCTCGTGGATCAGGCTGATGCCGTTGTAGAAGTGCCGGGTTTCGAACCAGCGGTCGCGGCTGACGATTCTCATCGCGGTCTCTGTCGGTGGAAAGGCTATCCCAGGAGGATAGGCCTTCAGGGTATGACCTTGCCCGGGTTGAACAGCCCGCTGGGGTCGAGCAGCTCCTTTATCTGCGCCATCAGCGCGAGCTTCAGCGGATCGGCGTAGCGACCCAGGGCTTCCTTCTTCTCCAGGCCGATGCCGTGCTCGGCGGAGATCACGCCGGCGCATTCGCCCAACTCGCCGTAGAGGATTTCCTCCACCGCCTGGTGCAGCGGCAGCAGCGGGACGTTGGCGGCGAGCATGACGTGCAGGTTGCCGTCGAGGAAATGGCCGAAGAGGAAGACCCGCATGCCTTCCACCAGCTCGCCCAGGCGCCGCTGGATGCGCTCGACGTAGCCGGCCAGGGCCGGCACCGGCAGCGATACGTCGAAGGACAGGCTGTCGACGCCGGCGTGGATCGCTGCGTCGGAATCCTCGCGCAGGCGCCAGATGGCCAGGCGCTGGGTTTCGTTGGCGGCGAGCAGGGCGTCATCCACCAGCCCGTCCTCGAAGCAGCTTTCCAGCAGGGTGGTGAGCGCCTCGCCGGCATCCAGGTGGCGGTCCTCGGCCAGTTCCACCAGCAGGTAGAGCGGACAGGGAGCCAGGCTCGGCGCGCTGTCGCCCATGGGCGCGGCGGTGCATTGCAGGTAGTCGTGCCAGAGGATCTCGCAGGCGAACAGGCGTTCCGCGTGCTCGCGGCGCAGGCGCGCGGCGATGGCGATCGCCGCGTCGACGCCGGGCAGGCCGAGCAGGGCGGTGGCGCCGGGACGCTGCAACGGCTCCAGGCGCAATACCGCACGGGTGACGATGCCGAGGGTGCCTTCGGCACCGACGAACAATTGCTTGAGGTCATAGCCGGTGGTGTTCTTCAGCAGCCCGCGCAGGTCGCTGTAGACGCTGCCGTCGGCGAGCACCGCTTCCAGGCCGAGCACGCGCTGGCGCATGGTGCCGAAGCGGAAGGCGCGGATGCCGCCGGCGTTGGTCGCGACCAGCCCGCCGATGCTGGCGCTGCCGCGCGCGGCGAGGTCGATGCCGGGATCGAGCCCGGCCTCGGCGGCCAGCGCCTGGGCCTGTTCGAGGGTGACGCCGGCGTCGAGGTCGAGGGTCTGGCTGGCCGCATCCAGCTGGTGGACGCGATTCAGCCGGCGCAGCGAGAGCAGCACGTCGCCGGCTTGCGCGGCGGCGCCGCCGACCAGGCCGGTGAGTCCGCCCTGGGGCACCAGGGCGCGCCCCGCCTGGCGGCACAGGCGTACCACGGCGGCGACCTGGGCGGTGCTTTCCGGCAGGACCAGGAAGCTTCCGGCGAGGTTCTGCGGATGATAGCCGGGGTCCTGCCCGGCGAGCGCGGCGCCGTCGCGCACGCCACGGGCGCCGAGGATCTCGCGGAGGGAGCGGTAGAGTTCGGTATCGTCCATGGCGGGCTCCGGGTCAGGGATGGAAGGGCGCGGCTTGCAGCACCTCGACGATCAGCGGACGGTCCGCCGGGGCGTCGCGCAGCAGTTCGCGCAGGTGCTCGAGATCGCGCGCGCGTTCGGCGGCGCAGCCGAAGCCGCGGGCGATGGCGAGGAAGTCCGGGGTGTAGATATCGACCCCGAGCGGAGTGATCTCGCGTCGCTCCATGTAGCGCTTGATCTCGCCATAGCCGTGGTTGTTCCACAGCAGCACGACGATGCCGACCTTGGCCTCCACCGCGCTGGCCAGCTCCGGCAGGGTGAACTGCAGGCCGCCATCGCCCATCAGGCTGACCACCGGGCGTCCCGGCTCGCCGAGCTTGGCGCCGATGGCGGCGGGCAGGCCATAGCCGAGGGTGCCGTAGCCGGTGGAGGCGTTGAACCAGCGGCGCGGCTCGTCGAGATCGACCAGATGGTTGCCGCTGTAGACGGTCTGGGTCGAGTCGCCGACGAAGCGGGCGTGCGGCCACTCGGCGAGGATCGCGGCGAACAGCTGGCGATAGTGCGACCAGCCGGCGAAGTCTTCGGCCAGGCGCTGGCGCACGGCGGCGGCGCGCCGGGCCCCGGGGCTGTGCGGCGAGGCCTCGGCGCCCGGCAGTTCGGCCAGCAGCACGCGCATGGCCAGCCGGGCGTCGCTGTGGATGGCCAGGCTCGGTGTGTGGTTGCGCATCAGTTGCTGCGGGTCGATGTCGATGCGGATCAGCTCGCCATTGAGGGCGAAGCCGCCGTCGAACACCACGTCGTAGTCGGTTTCGCCCAGCTCGGTGCCGATGGCCAGCACCACGTCGGCCTCCGCGGCCAGCTCGCGTACCGGCACGCAGGACTGGTTGCTGCCCAGCAGCAGCGGGTGGTCGGCTGGCAGCAGGCCCTTGGCGTTGATCGTCAGGGCGGTCGGCGCGTCCAGCGCGGCGGCCAGGGCTCGGGCCTCGGCGGCGGCCTCGAGGCAGCCGCCGCCGAGCAGCAGCAGTGGCTTCTTCGCGTTGCGCAGGCGCGCCGCCGCTTCGCGCAAGGGCGCGAGGGCCGGCGCCGGACGGCTGGCGACGGTGCGCGGGCGCAGGGCCAGGTGCTCGGCGGGAGCGGTGATGACGTCGAGCGGCAGCTCGATGTGCACCGGCCGCGGCCGCTCGCCGTCGAACACGGCGAAGGCGCGGGCGAGCACCGCCGGCAGCTCCTCGGCGCTCATCAGGGTATGGCTGAAGGCGCAGACGTTGGCCACCAGGTCGCGCTGGTTCGGCAGCTCGTGCAGGTAGCCGTTGCCGTGGGCCAGGCGCGCGCGCTCGTTGACGCTGGAGATCACCAGCATCGGGATCGAGTCGGCGTAGGCCTGGGCCATGGCGGTGAGGATGTTGGTCATCCCCGGGCCGGTGATGATGAAGCATACGCCGGGCTTGCCGGTGACCCGCGCGTAACCGTCCGCCATGAAGCCGGCGCCCTGCTCGTGGCGCGGGGTGACATGGCGGATGCGGCTGCCGGGCAGGCCGCGGTAAAGCTCTACGGTATGCACGCCGGGGATGCCGAAGACGGTCTCGACGCCCCAGGCTTCGAGTTGCTTGACGAGGAATTCGCCGCAGGTGGTCATGGCCGTTCCTTTTTCATGTTCTCGGGAATGGAACAGGCGAGGGAAGGTCCCTCGCCTGTCGGGGTTGTGCCTGGTTCAGGCGGCGCTGGCGACACCCGCCGGGCGCCGCGTGAACAGACTGACCAGAACGAAGCTGAGCAGGCCGACCGCCAGGCTGTAGTAGATCGGCGTATTGGCGTCGAGGCCGTCCTTGATCATGAACGCCAGCACGGTAAGGAAGCCCAGGGTCATGCTGGTGATGGCACCGGCGGTGCTGGCGCGCTTCCAGTAGATCGCGCCGATCAGCGGGACCAGCATGCCGCCTACCAGCAGGTTGTAGGCCACGGTCAGGGCGCTGATCACGTCGCTGACCACCAGGGCGATGCCGAGCACTACCAGGCCCAGCAGCAGGGTGGCGATGCGGTTCTCGTGCACGTCGCCGTTGTCGGACTGGCCGCGGCCGCGGCGCAGGCGCGGCAGCAGGTCCTGGGTGACGGTGGTGGAAGCCGCCAGCAGGCCGGCGCTGGCGGTGGACATCAGCGCCGCCAGGGCGGCGGCGATGACCAGGCCGCGGATGCCGTTCGGCAGGCTGTGCTCGACCACGCTGGCGAAGGCGTTGTTGACGTTCTCCAGGTCCGGCAGCAGGACCTTGGCGGCCATCCCGATCAGCGCCCCGGCCATGCCGTAGAGCACGCAGTAGATACCGGCGGCGGAGCCGGCGACCTTGGCCACGGTCTCGCTGCGGGCGGTGAACACCCGCTGCCAGATGTCCTGGCCGATGAAGATACCGAAGAAGTAGATCAGGAAGTAGGTGACGATGGTGTCCCAGCCGATCGCGGTGAAGTCGAAGTAGCTGGCCGGCAGCTTGGCCACCAGGGCGTCCCAGCCGCCGGCGTCGTTGATCGACAGCGGCATCAGCAGGAACACCAGGCCGACGGTCATGATCAGGAACTGCACGATGTCGGTCAGGGTCAGCGACCACATGCCGCCGATGGTGGAGTAGAGCACCACGACACCGCCACCGATCAGGATCGAGACCCAGAACGGCAGGCCGAACAGGACCTGCATGACGGTGCCGATGGCGATGGTCGAGGTGGCGCCGATCATCAGCGCGTAGACCAGCATGATCAGGGCGCTGGCGTGGCGCGCGGCGGGGTTGTAGCGACGCTCCAGGACCTGGGTGACGGTGTAGATCTTCAGCTTCAGCAGCGGCTTGGCCAGGAACAGGCTGAGGCCGACGATGCCGAGGCCGATCGCGCCGCACAGCCAGAAGCCGGAGATGCCATGGACGTAGCCCAGGCGCACGGTGCCGATGGTGGAGGCGCCGCCGAGGACGGTGGCGGCCATGGTCCCCAGATAGAAGCCGGGGCCGAGGTTGCGGCCGGCCACCAGGTAGTCGTCGCGGGTCTTGGCGCGGCGCATGCCGTACCAGCCGAGCGCGATCATGCCCGCGGCGTAGATCAGAACGACGAATATGTCGAGGGCCATATCAGGTCTCCCAGGTTTCTCATTGTCATTGTTGTATCCGGCGAGGCGCCGGAAGCGCGGGACGCTGGCGTCCCGCCGTGTGTGTACTCCGCCTCAGGCGGCGGCTATCGCCGGCGCCCTCCGCGTGCCGTGCGCGCGCACCCAGCGCGGACCTCGCGGGCCGTAGACGCAAGGCGGTTCCGGGAACAGGCGCAGCAGCGCCAGGTAGAGCAGGGCGGCCAGGCCGAGGGCGACCGGCAGGCTAAGGTCGATGCCGCCGGCCAGCTCGCCGAGCGGGCCGACGAATTGCCCTGGCAGGTTGACGAAGGCCAGGCCGGCCGCCGCGCTGGGAATCCAGGCGCCCATCCCGCGCCAGTTCCAGCCGTGCTCGAACCAGTAGACGCCGCCGCGCTGGCCGCGGGTGAACACCTGCAGGTCGTCCGGGCGGTAGAAGCCGCGGCGGGTCAGCAGGCCGATCAGCATGATCACCATCCACGGGGTGGTGCAGGTGACGATCAGCACGGCGAAGGTGGAGACGCTCTGCACCAGGTTGAAGGCGAAGCGGCCGACGAAGATGAAGCCGATCGAGGCGACCCCGATCAGCACCGTGGCCTGCACCCGCGAGAGCAGGCGCGGGAATACGCTGGACATGTCCAGCCCGGTGCCGTACAGCGAGGTGGTGCCGGTGGACATGCCGCCGATCACCGCGATCAGGCATACCGGCAGGAAGAACCAGCCGGGAGCGATGGCCAGCAGGCCGCCGACATAGTTGTTGGCGGCGATGTAGTCCGGCGCGCGGACGGCGACGATGGTCGCGGTGGCGAGGCCGAACAGGAAGGGAACCAGGGTCGCCAGCTGCGCGCCGATCACCGCCAGCATGATCCGTGCCTGCGAGGTCCGGCGCGGGATGTAGCGGGCCCAGTCGCCGAGGAAGGCGCCGAAGGAGATCGGGTTGCTCATGGCCAGCAGGGTGGCGCCGGTGAAGGCGGCCCAGAAGCCCGGCTGGCCGAGCCGCACGCTGCCGGCGTAGGCGGCGTCGAAGGGGCCGGCGAAGGCGAACAGGCCGAGCAGGAACAGCAGGCTGGCGGCCCACACGGCGATCCTGTTGACCAGCAGCATGAAGCGGAAGCCGTAGATGCATACGGTCAGCACCAGCACGGCGAACAGGCCGTAGGCCAGGCCCAGGTTCAGTTCGCTCTCTTCCAGGCCGACCAGGCGCCGGGCGCCGCCGACCAGGGCGTCGCCGGAACTCCACACCGAGAGCGAAAAGAAGGCGATGGCGGTCAGCAGCGAGAGGAAGGAGCCGACGATGCGCCCGTGCACGCCGAAGTGCGCGCCGGAGGAGACCGCGTTGTTGGTGCCGTTGAGCGGGCCGAACAGGCCCATCGGGGCGAGGATCAGCGCGCCGAGCGTGACGCCCAGCAGGATCGCCCACAACCCGGCCTGGAAGGACAGCCCGAAGAGCACCGGGAAGCTGCCGAGCACGGCGGTGGCGAAGGTATTGGCGCCGCCGAAGATCATGCGGAACAGATCCACCGGCGTGGCGTTGCGTTCGTGGTCGGGGATCTGTTCGACCCCGAAGGTTTCGATGCGAGTGATTGCGTGTTGGTTATTGTTGTTATCCATGACGTTCTCCCGGGAGAGCTAGCTAGTCGATGGCAGGTGCTCCGGCATCGCCGACAAGTGCTCATGGCAGGCCAGCCAACGGCCTTCTTGTTGTTCTAGGCGGAACAGGATGGTTTCCCGTTCACGGTTCAGGCTTTCCGTTCCCTGGAGGCGCAGCCGCGTGGCGACGTCGTGGCTGAAGATCGCCAGGTCGCCTTGCAGGCTGACGCAGGTATTGCTGGATTCGCACGCCAGCACTTCGAAGCCGTCCTCGCGTCGCCAGCGCTCCCACAGCTCGCGGTAGGCCGCGCGCGAGTGCAGCGGCTGCGGCCAGTTGTGGAAGATGAAGCTGGCGTCCTCGCTGAAAGCGGCGAAATAGGCCTCGGCATCGTTGCGGGCGAAGGCCGCCACCAGTCGGCGGGCGGCCTCCAGCACCTGTTCGACGCGGTCGTCGGTCATGCTCGCGTCACGGCTCAGCGACGCACCACGCCCGGGAGGACGCAGAGCATTTCATAGAGCAGGTTGGCGCCCAGCAACGAAGTGTTGCCGGTGGTGTCGTAGGGCGGGGAGACTTCGACCAGGTCGCAGCCGACCAGGTCCAGGCCCTGGCAGCCACGGATGATTTCCATCGCCTGGATGGTGGTCAGGCCGCCGATTTCCGGGGTGCCGGTGCCGGGCGCCCAGGCCGGGTCGATGCCGTCGATGTCGAAGCTCAGGTAGACGGGGCCGCCGCCGACCTTCTCGCGGACCTCGGCCATCAGCGGCTCCAGCGACCTGTGCCAGCACTCCTCGGCCTGCACCACGCGGAAGCCCTGCTTGCGGCTCCAGTTGAAGTCCTCGGCGGTGTAGCCCTGGGCGCGCAGGCCGATCTGCACCACGCGGTCGCAATCCAGCAGGTCTTCTTCCACCGCGCGGCGGAAGGTGGTGCCGTGGGCGATCTTCTCGCCGAACATGTGGTCGTTGACGTCGGCGTGGGCGTCGATATGGACCAGGCCGACCTTGCCGTGCTTCTTCCTGATCGCGCGGAGGATCGGCAGGGTGATGGTGTGGTCGCCGCCGAGGGTCAGCGGGAGGATGCCGTGGCCGAGGATGCGGTCGTATTCCTGCTCGATGATGCGCACGGCTTCCAGCAGGTTGAAGGTGTTGATCGCGACGTCGCCGATGTCCGCCACGTTCAGCGAGTCGAAGGGGGCGGCGCCGGTGGCCATGTTGTAGGGGCGGATCATCACCGATTCGGCGCGGATCTCGCGGGGGCCGAAGCGGGTACCGGAACGCAGGGAGGTGCCGATGTCGAGGGGCACGCCGACGAAGGCGGCATCGAGGGCGTCGAGTTCGGCGGGGGACTGGACATGGGGCAGGCGCATCATGGTGGCGATGCCGCCGAAGCGGGGCATTTCATTGCCGCCCAGGGGCTGGTGGAGATTCTTGTCCACGGGGTGGCCTCACGGTCGTTGTGGTTGTTTTAGGGGTCGGACGGATTCTCTTCACAGCCGGTAGCGAGTCAAATCGCTGGCTACAAATAATCAGTTCAGAGATTTCTAAACTAATGGCGAAGCGGCTAGACTTCGCCGCCGAGCCCGGACGGCGGCCGTTGCCCCGGCCCGCTGTCCGAAATCATCGCCCCGCAAACCGGAGTCGCCGTGTCCAACGCCTTGCCCGACCTGCGCCTGTTGCGCATCTTCGCCGCGGTGGTGCGCCACCAGGGCTTCGCCGCCGCCCAGCAGGAGTTGAACCTGTCGACCTCGGCGATCAGCACCTACATGAGCCAGCTGGAGAACCAGCTCGGCATCGTGCTCTGCCACCGCGGCCGCGGCGGCTTCAGCCTGACCAGCAAGGGCGAGCTGTTCCACCAGGAGACTCTGCGCATCCTCGGCGAACTGGAGGGTTTCGAGCGCTATGCGCTGGCGCTGAAAGGCGAGCTGCGCGGCACCCTGAACCTCGGCGTGCTCGACTCCACGGTGAGCGATCCGGCGCTGCCGCTGGCCGAGGTGATCGGCGCCTTCAGCCGCGAGCATCCGGCGGTGCACCTGCACCTGCTGGTGCAGAGCCCCTACGAATTGCAGCTGAGCGTGCTGGAGAACCGCCAGGATCTGGCCATCGGCGCCTTTTCCAGCCGCATGAACGGGCTGGTCTACCAGCCGCTGTACCGCGAGCAGCACTGGCTGTACTGCAGCGACCGGCATCCGCTGTTCGACGGGCGGCGAATTCCCGCCGACCTGATCACCCAGCAGCGCATGGTCGGTCGCGGCTACTGGAGCCAGGCCGAGCTGGCCCGGCACGGTTTCAAGCACAGCGCCGGCACCGTGGAGAGCATGGAGGCGCAGCTGATCCTGATCCTTTCCGGCGGCTACATCGGCTACCTGCCTGAGCACTATGCCCATCCCTGGGTCGAGCAGGGGCGCCTGCGCGCCCTGTTGCCGGCGACCTTCGGCTACCAGGCGCCGTTCTCCCTGATCCTCCGTCGCGGCCGTTCGCGCGAGCCGCTGATTCAGGCCTTCCGCGACCAGTTGCGGACGCAGATGAGCCTGGCCTGAGCCCTAGAGATCGGCGTTGAGGGTGCGCGAGAACTGCTGCACCGCCTCCACCACCTTGTGCGTGCTCTCGCGGATGCCGAGGATCGCGGTGCCGGCCTCGTTCGCCAGCTCCACCCCGCGGCGGGCCTGTTCCTGGCTGTGCTGCATGTCGTCGATGACGCTGCGCGTGCCGGTCTGGATGCGGCCGATCATGTCGGCGATCTCCTTGGTCGACTTGCTGGTGCGCTCCGCCAGCTGCCGTACCTCGTCGGCCACCACGGCGAAGCCGCGTCCCTGGTCGCCGGCGCGGGCGGCCTCGATGGCGGCGTTGAGGGCGAGCAGGTTGGTCTGCTCGGCGATCTCGCGGATGGTGTTGACGATCGAGGTGATCTGCTGCGAATGCTGCGACAGTTCGCCGATGTTCAGCGACGAGGCGTCCAGGGTGTTCGCGATCTTGAGCATTTCCTCCACCGCGCTCTGGATGATCAGCGCGCCGTGCTCGGCGACGGTGCGGGTCTCGGTGGACAGCGTATGGGCCTGCTGGGCGTTGTCCGCCTCGGCCTGGTAGCGGCGCATGCGGTCGCTGACGTCGCTGGCGAACTTGACCACCTTGTACAGCTTGCCGTCGGCGTCGTAGACCGGGTTGTAGCTGGCTTCCAGCCAGACCGGCTGGCCATTGCGGTGGACCCGGCGGAACTGCCCGGTGACATACTCGCCACGATTCAGCCGGCGCCACAGGTCGGCGTACTGCGAGCCGTCGCGGTAGGCCGCCTCGCAGAACTGGCGGTGGTTGGCGTTGGCCAGCTCGGCGCGGCCGTAGCCCATGGTGGCGAGGAAGTTGTCGTTGGCGTCGAGGACGTTGCCGTCCAGATCGAACTCGATCATCGCCATCGAACGCGACAGGGCGTCGAGCTTGCTCTGCATCTCGTGTTCCTGATGGACGATGGCGTCGATGTCGCTGGCATACTTGACCACCTTGAGCAGGCGGCCCTGCTCGTCGCGCACCGGGTTGTAGGTGGCCTCCAGCCAGAGCGGCCGCCCCTCGCGGGTGATGCGCTTGCAGCGTCCGGAGAAGTGTTCGCCGCGCCGCAGGCGCTCCCAGAAGCGCCGGTATTCGTCCGATTGCGCGTAGCTGCCGTCGCAGAGCTGGCGATGCGGCTTGCCGAGGATTTCCTCGCGGCGGTAGCCCAGCAGGTTCAGGAAATTCTCATTGGCGTCGACGATGCTGCCTTCGGGGTCGAACTCCACGCGCGCCATGGAGCGGTCCAGCGCCTCCATGTGCAGGCGTTCGGCGGCGAGTTGCTGTTGCAAGTCGGCGTTCATCTGTCGGTACTTGCGAGTGAACATGAGAAAGTTCCTTGGATAGAGAGAGGGGCCTCCTTCCAGTCTTCGGCGCCGGCGAAGGGGAATTGAGAGGGCGGATCGATTGTATTTTTCCATTGAACGACAAAAATTCGTCGTCATTCTCAATGAATGAAACAATTTACCGCCTTTCGTCGGAAATATGACGCCAGGGCTATGCCTCGGTTATAGCGCTACCTGTGGCACACTGGGCGCCCTCCAGGAGTCGCCGATGTCCCGTAGCCGCTGCGAGCGTTGCGCTCGCCCCGCCAGTCACTGCCTCTGTGCGCTGATTCCGTCCCTGCCGTCGCGCACCCGGGTGCTGGTGCTGCAGCACCCGAGCGAGGTCGGCCATGCGCTGAACACCGCCGGGCTGGCGGTGCTCGGCCTGCGCAACGCGGAACTGCGGGTCGGCGAGCGCTTCGCCGAAGAGACCTGGCGCAGGCCCGGCTACCGGGCCTGCCTGCTGTTCCCCGGCGAGCAGGCGCGAGCGTTGGCGGAGCGGGCCGCCGAGGCCGGCGCCGAGCCCCTGTTGCTGGTGGTGCCGGATGGCACCTGGCGCAAGGCGCGCAAGCTGTTGCACCTGAATCCCGGATTGGCGGCGCTGCCGCGGGTTAGCCTGAGCGAGGGGCTGTCGTCGCGCTATCGCTTGCGCAAGGCGCCGGGGGAGGGGGCGTTGTCGACCATCGAGGCGATCGCCGCGGCGCTCGACGAACTGGAGGCGCCGCGCACCTACGAAGCCCTGCTGAAGCCGTTCGACGCCCTGATCGAGGGGCAGATCGCGGCGATGGGCGAAGAGACCTACCGGCGCAACCACCTCGGCCATGAGCGCCGCCGCCGATAGCGTTCGAGCAGCTCCGGGATGGCGGTGTCGCGCCAGAATTCCGGGCTGACCATGCCGCTGGACATGCCGCCGTGGGCGTGGCGGGCGAGGTAGATCCAGGTGTCGTAGTCCAGCGGATGGCCGCTGAGGCGTTCGAAGGTTTCGCCGAGCAGGCGTTGCAATGCCTCGGTGGAGGCCGGCCAGGGCGCATCCGCCAGTTGCTCGGCCATTTCCCGCCAGAAGTAGGGATCGCCGCGACCGCCCCAGTGCGGGGGTTCCTGTTCGAAGAGTTCGGAGACGCGCGGTCTGGCCATATCGATCGGACGTTTCGAGGAAGGGACGACGAGTATGCCCGATTGGCAGGGCCACATGCGCGGAGTACACTGCGCGGCCTTTCCTTCCTTGCGAGGTGTTCGTCCGATGCGCAATTGATGCTGCCGTGTCCGCACGGCCGGTTTTCCGTCCCTGGCCCGTGGCCTGGGGGAATGCATGGCATCAAGGGGGTATCCATGACGAATACGTCGACCCTGACGCTCGCTGGCGTCTCTTTCCAGCTGCCGGACGGCAGCCTGCTGTTTTCCGATCTCGACGAAACCTTCGACACCCGGCACACCGGGCTGGTGGGACGCAACGGCGTCGGCAAGTCGCTGCTCGCGCGCCTGCTCGCCGGACACGTGCAGCCGTCCAGCGGTAGCGTCCGGCGCCAGGGCCGCGTGCGCTACCTGGCCCAGCAGCTCGATCCGGCCGACTACCCGACGGTCGCCGACCTGGCCGGCGTCCGCCCATGGCTGGAGGCGCTGGCGCGGATCGAGGCGGGCAGCGTGGCGGCCGCCGACTACGAATGCCTGGGCGAACGCTGGGACATCCGCCAGCGCCTGGCCGACGCCCTGGCCGCCGAAGGCCTCGGCCACCTGCGGGCGGACGCCCCGAGCGCCCGCCTGAGCGGTGGCGAGTGCATGCGCGTGGCCCTGCTCGGCGCCTTCCTCGGCGAAGCCGACTTCCTCATCCTCGACGAACCGAGCAACCACCTCGATCGTGCCGGCCGGCTCGCACTGCGGGCGAGGCTGGAGGCCTGGCGTGGCGGCCTGCTGCTGGTCAGCCATGATCGCGAGCTGCTGGAGGGCATGCAGCGGATCGTCGAGCTGTCGTCCCTCGGCCTGCGCAGCTACGGCGGCGGCTATTCCTTCTACGCGCGGAGCCGGGAGGAGGCGCGCGAGGCCGCCGGGCACCGCCTGGACCAGCGTCGCCTGGAGCGCAAGCGGCAGACCCTGGCCATGCGCGAACAGCAGCAGCGCCAGGAGCGCCGCCAGGCCAGCGGCCGGCGTGAAGGCAAGACGGCGAACCAGGCGAGGATCCTGCTCGGTGGGTTCAAGGAACGCAGCGAGGTCAGCGCCGGGAAGCTGCGCAAGGCGCACCAGGCGGAGTGCGAGCGCCTCGACCGCGAGGTGCGCGAGGCTGCGCGGGAAGTAGGGGAGGCGGCGCCGGTGCTGCTCGATTCGCCCGACGCCGAACTGGCGGCGCAGCGGCGCATCGTCGAGTTGAAGGGCGCGGTCCTGCCGCATCTGCGCGGGCCGTTGCGCGAAATCGAGCTGATCCTGAGCGGTCCGCGACGACTGGCGTTGGTCGGTCCGAACGGTAGCGGCAAGTCGACCCTGCTGCGACTGCTGGCCGGGCAACTGGCGCCGCTGGCGGGAACCTGCGCGGTGACGGTGGGCGCCGCCTACCTCGACCAGCGACTGAGCCTGCTGGACGACGGGCGAGGCGTGCTGGAGCAGTTGCTGGAGGCCAATCGCAGTCGCGGCGAAAGCTGGCTGCGCATGCGTCTGGCGCAACTCGGCTTGCCGGCCGAACGGCTCGCCCAGCCATGTGCCACTCTGAGCGGCGGCGAACGCCTGAAGGCCGCCCTGGCCCTGGTGTTCTATGCCGACCGGCCAGCGCAGCTGCTGTTGCTCGACGAGCCGGACAACCACCTCGACCTGGCCGCCCGCCAGGCCCTGGAGACGATGCTCCGGCAGTATCGCGGGGCGCTGCTGGTGGTTTCCCACGACCCGCTGTTCCTCCGCGAGCTGGGGCTGGAGGGGAGCCTGGAGGCCACGGGGGAAGGTTGGCGGCTGCGTTCGCGCGATTGCGCGGATGGCATTTCGGCGGCGGGGAAATAGGCGGTACAGTCCTCCTGCCGAAAACGCCGACAACAAGAAGAGAGGTACAGATGGACCGTTTGCTGAGCATCGAGGCGTTCGTGCGGGTGGCCGAGACCGGAAACTTCGCCAAGGCCGCCGTGCAGCTCGGAGTGACCCGTTCCGTCGTCACCCACCGCATCCAGCAACTGGAGCATTTCATCAATGCCCCGCTGTTCCACCGCAGCACCCGCCATGTGCGCCTCTCCGAGGTTGGCGAGACCTACTACAAGGAATGCGCGGACATGGTGGCCGGCTTCAACAGCCTCACCGAGCAGATGCGCAACCTGCGCGCCAAGCCGACCGGCAAGCTGCGCGTGCAGATGCTGCCGGGCTTCGCCATCGATCACTTCGGCCCGTTGCTGGCCGAGTTCACCGCCTTGTACCCGGACATCGAGGTGGACGTGATCGTCAATGACCGCCTGACCGACCCGATAGAGGAGGGCTTCGACATCGCCTTCCAGATGTTCCCGCCGCAGGCCGAGACGCTCATCGAACGCAAGCTGTTCAGTGTCCGCCGGCTGTTCCTGGCCTCGCCGGAGTACCTGCAGCGGCATCCGGCGCCGCAACGGCCGGGTGACCTGCTGGAGCACCGGATCGCTCTCTATGAAGGCTATCCGTCGCGCAACCGCTGGCAGTTCCAGCATGGCGACGAGACCGTCGAACTGAGCCTGGCGGGACAGGTGCGCTCCAATTCGGTCCACCTGCTGCGCGATTACGCGCTGGCCGGTACCGCGCTGGTGTGCCTGCCGACGCTGGTGGCGCATGCCGACCTGGCAAGCGGCCGGCTGCTACCTTTGCTGGTCGACTATCCATTGTCGTCGTTCAACTTCTCCGCGGTGTTTCCCGCCACCCAGCGGCGCGCCTTGAAGGTGCGCACCCTGATCGACTTCCTGGTGGAGCGGATCAGCGACGAGCCCTGCTGGGACCGGCCCTTGCTGGAAAAGGGCTGGGTTCGCTGACGGCGGGGGCCGAGCGGAATTTGTTTGCGATTCGCGAACACTCCTGTCGTTCTCCCGCCGATTGTTGCCTTCCACCAAGGCCTTTACCTTGTCCCCACGACTACAACAACAAACGGGTGCGACGAGATGAATGCCGCTATTCGGACTGTCTTCGGTTCCCTGGGCGACTACCGCAAGGGTTCCATCGAACTGGTGAAGGGCGATGCCCGCCACTATGCCTTTTCCAACGTCTTCGAGGTCGCCGCCCGCTCGGCGCCTTACGAGAAGGTGGTGGTCGGCCTCAATCTCGGCTACGTCATCGAGGCGCTGCGCGCCGAGGGGCGCTCGCCCTGGTTCGCCTGCAGCCATGACGAGTTCGCCATTTCCATGGACGGCGAGGTGCGCGTCGACTTCCTCGACCTCGAGCGCCCGCCGCGCGAAGGCGAGGGCACCCAGCTGGCCGGCGACCTGCCGCGCGGCCGGCCGATGGGCTACGTGCTGCTCGGCCGCGGCCACCAGGTCCTGTTGCCGGCCGGCCGCGCCTACCGCTTCGAAGCCGCGCGGCCCTGCGTGCTCCTGCAACAGACGATCCTCGGCCCGCTCTCGGTGGAGAAGTGGGCGGACATCTGCCTCAAGTAGGCGCCTGCCAGAGAACAACAAGGAGAGCCATCATGGCCATGCTCGATACCCCCGAACAGACCCGCGGCTTCGCCAGCGACGAGGTCGAGGCCGGTCGTCCGGACCCGGCCACCGGCTACCGCAGCTTCCGGCTCGGTGCCTTCACGCTGTCGCGCGACGAATACTTCGCCCGCGTCGAATGGCCGGCCAAGGGCCAGTCGCGCTCGCACCTGATCCCGGTCGACGCCTTCCTCCGCGCGATGATGCGCGACGTGGCCTGGGGCTTCTTCTACGGCTGGGTGAACTTCGACCACGTGATCGGTACGCGCAACCACTACGGCAAGGTCGATCTCTACGCCGGGACCTTCAACGGCGTGCTGCGCGAGGCGGGGGTCGACTACACCGAACGGTTCGACACGCCGAAGATCATGGCGACCTTCAAGGCGGTGCTGCGCGACTGGACCAACGCCAGCTTCGATCCGTTCGCCGCGCCGGAGGAGACCGGCAGCGCCTTTGGCCGCAAGCACGGCGACAACACCGAGGCCATCGAGCGTTTCCGTATCGCCACCCGGCGCATGCCCGGCCTCCCCGACGATTCGCCGCTGCGCGACGACCTGCCGGTGAACCGGCAGTTCCTCGATGTGCCCCAGGACGAACCTGAACTGCACCCGGCCGAAGGCTACGAAGGCGAGCTGCATGCCTTCAACCTGTTCAAGTACCTTTCGCGTTCGGACGTGACCTGGAACCCCTCGGTCAGCTCGGTATGCAAGGCCAGCCTGTTCTGCCCGACCACCGAGGAGTTCATCCTCCCGGTGTTCCACGGTAACGACAGGGTCGAGTGGTTCCTGCAGCTTTCCGACGAGATCGTCTGGGATGTCGCCGACAAGGACGACGGTACGCCCCGGGCGCGGGTGATCATGCGCGCCGGCGACATCGCGGCGATGCCGGCGGACATCCGCCACCAGGGCTACTCGACCAAGCGCTCGATGCTGCTGGTGTGGGAGAACGCCACGCCGAACCTGCCGCAACGCTATGAGAGCGGCGAACTGAAGCCCTATCCGGTGGACTTCTAGGACCTTCCGGGCTGCCCGCACCGCCGGCTGCCCGCTTTTCCCTTCCGTACCCCGCCTGACGCCGCGCCGCTCCGGAGCGGCGCGTGGAGAGCCTTTGCCATGCAGAACCTACTGTTCATCGACGGCCGCTTCGTCCCTGCCGTGGGCCGCGGCGAGATCGAGGTGCTGAACCCAGCCGACGGTTCGCCGATCACCCGCATCGCCGCCGCCGAGGCGGCCGACGTCGACCTCGCGGTGGCCGCCGCCCGGCGTGCCTTTCCGGCCTGGGCCGGGCTGCCGGCGGCGGAGCGCGGCCGCCTGCTGCTGAAACTGGCCGATGCGATCGAGGCCAACGCCGAGCAACTGGCCCGGCTGGAGTCCCTGGATACCGGGCACCCGCTGCGCGACTCGCGCAACCTCGATGTGCCGCGCACCGCCGCCTGCTTCCGTTATTTCGGCGGCATCGCCGACAAGCTCGAAGGCAAGGTGATCCCGGTGGACGCGGGTTTCCTCAATTACGTGCAGCGCAAGCCGATCGGCGTGGTCGGGCAGATCGTGCCGTGGAATTTCCCACTGATGTTCACCAGCTGGAAGCTCGGCCCGGCGTTGGCGGCGGGCAACACGGTGGTGCTCAAGCCGTCGGAGATCACCCCGTTGTCGACCCTGCGCATCGCCGAGCTGATCCGCGAGGTCGGCTTCCCCGACGGGGTGGTCAACATCGTGCCGGGCTATGGCAATACCGCCGGCCAGCGCCTGGCGGAGCATCCCGACGTGGGCAAGATCGCCTTCACCGGTTCCACCCTCACCGGGCAGCGCATCGTCGAGGCCTCGCGCGGCAATCTCAAGCGCGTGCAACTGGAGCTGGGCGGCAAGGGCGCGAACATCGTGTTCGACGACGCTGACCTGGACGCGGCGATCAACGGCGCCGCCTGGGCCATCTTCCACAACCAGGGCCAGGCCTGCATCGCCGGTTCGCGGCTGATCCTCCACGAGCGCATCGCCGACCGCTTCCTCGAACGCTTCGTCGCGCTGGCGCGCTCGATCCGCCTGGGCGACCCGCTGGATCCGGAAACCGAAATGGGACCGCTGACCTCGGCGCTGCATCGCGACCGGGTACTGTCCTTCGCCGCGATCGCCGAGGAGGAGGGCGGGCGCATCCTCACCGGCGGGCGGGCGCCGGGCGATCCGGCCCTGGCCGCGGGCTACTACGTCGAACCGACGGTGGTCGAGGCGCGGCCCGAGGACCGGGTGGCCCAGGAAGAGGTGTTCGGGCCGTTCGTCACCGTCCTGCGCTTTTCCACCGAGGAGGAAGCCCTGGCCATCGCCAACGGCACCCGCTACGGGCTCGGCAGCGGTCTCTGGACCCGCGACCTGCAGCGGGCGCACCGGATGGCCGGGCGGATCCACGCGGGAATGTGCTGGATCAACTGCTACAAGCGGGTCAGCCCGGCCAGCCCGTTCGGTGGCGTCGGGCAGTCCGGATATGGCCGCGAGATGGGCTTCGAGGCTCTGCACGAGTACACCGAGGCGCACTCGGTGTGGGTCAACGTCGACGCGAAGATCGCGCCGCACTACAAGCGCTGAGGTGACAGATGCGGACATTCATCTATCAGGGCCTGCCGAGCCGGGTGGTCTTCGGCGACGGTGCCTTGCAGCGCCTTGGCGAGGAGGTCGGCAGGCTGGGCGCCGAGCGCGCGCTGCTGCTGTCCACCCCCGACCAGCGCGAGCTCGCCGAGCGGCTGGCAAGGATCCTCGGATCACGCAGCGCCGGAGTCTATCCCGAGGCTGTGATGCACGTGCCGCTGGAGGTCGCCCGGGCGGCCCGCGCCGAGGCGGCGAGGCGCCAGGCCGACTGCTGCATCGCGGTGGGCGGCGGTTCGACCATCGGCCTGGGCAAGGCCATCGCGCTGGAGTCCGGTTTGCCGATCTTGGCGGTGCCGACCACCTACGCCGGTTCGGAGATGACGCCGATCTGGGGGCTGACCGAGGAGCGCCTGAAGAAGACCGGCCGCGACGCCCGGGTCTTGCCGAGGACGGTGATCTACGATCCGCAGCTGACCCTCAGCCTGCCGCCGGCCGTCTCCGCCTGTTCCGGGATGAACGCCATGGCCCATGCGGTGGAGGCGCTCTATGCCGAGGATGCCAACCCGATCATCGGGTTGATGGCCGAGGAGTCCATCCGCTCCCTGGCGCAGGCATTGCCACGGGTGGTCGGTGATCCCGGCGACCGCGAGGCGCGCGGCCAGGCGCTGTACGGTGCCTGGCTGGCGGGCGTGTGTCTGGGCTCGGTGGGCATGGCGATCCACCACAAGCTCTGCCACACCCTCGGCGGTACCTTCAACCTGCCGCACGCGCAGGCTCACGCGGTGGTCCTGCCGCACGCCGCGCACTACAACCGCGAGGCCGCGGCGGGCGCCCTGGCGCGGGTCGCCCGGGCGTTGGGCGGAAGCACGGCGGAAGAGGCCGGGCCCCTGCTGTTCGCGCTCAACCGCCGCCTCGGCGTACCGGCCTCGCTGGGCGAGCTCGGCCTGCCGCCCGAGGGCCCGGCGGAGGTCGCGCGGATCGCCTGCGCCAGCCCTTACTACAACCCCCGTCCGTTCGATCGCGCGGCCATCCAGGCGTTGCTCGAGCGCGCGCGCGACGGGTTGCCGCCGGCATGACGGCGAGGCCGGACGCGGCCGGGCGCGCGAACGCCGCCGAAGAAAGGATCACCGCCCAGGTCCTCGCCAGTTTCGCCGCCGCGCCGGACCCACGGCTGCGTCGCCTGCTGGAAAGGCTGGTGGAGCACCTGCACGCCTTCGTCCGCGAGGTGGAGCTGAGCGAGGCGGAGTGGTTCGCCGGGATACGTTTCCTCACCGAGACCGGGCAAACCTGCGATGGCCTGGTGCGCCAGGAGTTCATCCTGTTGTCCGATGTGCTCGGCCTGTCGATGCTGGTCGATGCGCTCGCCCATCGCGGCAGCGCCGGGACCACCGACAGCACCGTGTTCGGGCCTTTCTACATCGCCGGGATGCCGCAACGTGACTACGGCGAGAGCATGGCCCTCACCCCGGGTGTCCCGGCGCTGGTGATGGGGAGGGTGCTGGACGACCAGGGACGGCCTGTCGTCGACGCCTGCCTGGACGTCTGGCAGAGCGCGGAGAACGGTTGCTATTCCGGGCAGGATGCGACGCAACCGCACGGCAACCTGCGTGGCCGCTATCGCTCGGACGGCGAGGGGCGCTACGCGATCCGCAGCATCGTCCCGACCAGCTACCCGATCCCCAGCGACGGCCCGGTCGGCCGTCTGCTCCAGGCCAGCGGCCGTCATCCGTGGCGGCCGGCGCACCTGCATTTCATGATCGAGGCGGCGCGGCATCGGCGCCTGGTGACGCACCTGTTCAAGCATGACGATCCCTACCTGGCGTCGGACGCGGTGTTCGGCGTGAAGGACTCGCTGCGGGTGGAATACCTGGCCTGCACGGCCGAGCATCCGCTGGCGCGGGAGTTCGGCATCGACACGGCGTTCCGCCTGGTGCGCTATGACTTCGTCCTGGAGCCGGCATGAACCGCTACTTCGCGGTCTTCGCCACCGACCACCCGCGGCTTGACGCCCTGCGCCGGCGGGTTCGCCCGGCGCACCGTGCGCACCTGCGCAACCCGTCGCCGCACCGGGTGGTGGTGCGCCTGGGTGGGCCGACGCTGGACGACTGCGACGGGCGGATGAACGGTACCCTGCTGGTGATAGAGGCTGCCTCGCTGGACGAGGTGGAGGCCTTCCTCGCCGACGACCCCTATGTCCGCGCCGGCCTGTTCGAGCGGGTCGAGATCCGTCCCTGGAGCTGGAGCCTGGGCGCGCCGGAAGCGCTGCCGTGAACGTCGCCGTGCGCGTGCTTTGCGCCCTGGATGAGATCCCCGACGGTGGCGCCCGGGGCCTGCAATTGGTCCTGGACGGCGAGCGCCTGTCGCTGGTCGCCGTGCGCCGGGGCGGCGAGGCCTGGGTCTATCGCAACCGCTGTCCGCATTTCTCCGTGCCGCTGGACTTCCGTCCCGGCGAGTTCTGCACCTATCGCGGCGAGGTCCTGATGTGCGCGCACCACAGCGCGCTGTTCCGCTTCGAGGATGGCCTGTGCATCGACGGCCCCTGTGCGGGGGCGGCTCTGGAGGGCCTGCGTTGTCGGGTCGAGGCAGGAATGCTGGTCCTGCTGCGTGCCTGAGCGGCGAAGGTGGAGGTAGCCTTTTCGCATGGCGCCTAGCGGAACAGCGGATCGTCGGGGTTGATCGCCCGCAGTTCGGCCAGCGCCGTTTCGGCCCCGGCGATATCGCCGGCTTGCCGCAGGTAGCCGGCCAGAGCCAGGCGCGCCGGGCGTTCGGCCGGCCGCCGCGCGAGCAGGGCGCGCAGGACCTCGATGGCTTTGCCTGGTTGTCCGGCCTCGTGCCAGGCGACGGCGAGGACATAGGCATGGCGCGGGTTGTCCGGTTCCGCCGCGAGCGCTTCGGCGAGCGCCTGGCGTGCGGCTTCGCGCTTGCCCTGGCGGATCAGCGCCAGTCCCTTGGCGTAGCGCAGCAGGCCCGAGCGTGGCTGGCGGCGGATGCCGTCCTGCAACAGCTCGATGGCTTCGCTGTCGCGGCCGGCGTTCTCCAGCCACTGGCCGAGGGCGACCCGCGCCGGAGCGAAATCCGCATCGCGGCGCAGGGCCTCCCGCAGGCGCGCCTCGACCAGGCCTGGCCGGCCGTCGGCCTGGTACAGGCTGGCCAGGTTGAGATTGGCCTCGGCGCGTTCGCGCTGGACCAGCTGGGCCTGTTCGTATTCGTCGATGGCTCGGCGCCAGGCCGCGGCGTGCGTGCCGAGTTCGGCGATGGCGGGGAGCAGCGCGTAGGCGGCCGACAGGCGCACCGCGCGCAGCGGGTCGCTCAGCGACGGAGCGATCCGCGCGACTCGTTCCGCTGGCGAAAGCAGGGCGGCGACGGCACCGATGGCCGCCTCGCGAACCTGCGGATCGTCGTCGCCCAGGTCGGCGAGCGCCTGCTGCAGCAGGGCTTGCCCGGGATAGCCGGGAACCTCGCCGAGGAGCGTGGCGCGGCGGATCGCCGGCAGGTCGGTGCGGCGCAGTTGCCGCAGCAGGGCCGCGGCGGCGCCGGGGTGGCCGTTGCGCACCAGTGCCAGGTCCTGCGCATAGCCGCCATCGCGTGGGAGCGCGCGCGGATACCAGTCGCGGAAGCTTGCCACCAGGGTTGCCCCGGGCATCTGCGCATGGCAGCCGAGGCAGGCGTCCGAGAGACCCAGCGCCAGGGCCCGGGCCGGGTTCGGCACGCTGAAGGAATGGTCGTGACGCAGGTCGTTGACCATGTAGTACTTCCCCGGCATGTGGCAGGCGACGCACTGCCCGGCCGGGCCTTCGGGGCGGTGGCGGAGGTGTTCGCGCGAGGTGTAGTCGCCGGCGGCCAGGCCGCCAGCGTCGATGCCACGGCGAACGGCGCGACCGGAGGGGTTGTGACATTGCAGGCAGACACCGTTGCCCTCGGCTTTCGGGCGTGCGCTGTGCGGATCGTGGCAGTCGCTGCAGGCCACGCCTTTCGCGTACATCCGGCTCTGGACGAAGGAGCCGTACTCGAAGACTTCGTCCCTGATCTTTCCATCCAGCTCGTAGAGCACCGGGCCGAGGGGGCTGGGCAGGTAGTCGTCGAGCAGGCGCGCCGTCGCATCGAAGCCGTCGCCTAGCGGCGAGCGCCGCGAATGGCAGCGCGCACAGCTTTCCACCTGGGCGCGGTTGGCGGTGGCCGCCAGGCTCCCGGCGAAGCCGGCGTGCGCCTGCCTCCGATCGGGCTGGCGGGTCCAGGCCAGGTGCGCGGCGGCCGGACCGTGGCAACTCTGGCAACCGACGCCGGTAGCCAGCCACTGGCTGTCGAAGCGGCCGCTGGCGGCGTCGTGATTGCGTTCGAAACCGGTGTTGTGGCACTCCATGCACATGAAGTTGGCGTTCTGCTGTGGCTTGCTCCAGTGCAGCGGATGGCGGGCATCCACGCGTTCGTCCGGGTACAGGTGGAACCAGGCCTTGCGTCGGGTATCCCAGGCCACGCCCAGGGCTTGCAGTTGTCCGCCGCCGGTGTCCAGCAGATATTGCTGGAGCGGCTCCACGCCGAAGGTGTAGCGCACCTGGAAGTCGGCGTTGCTGCCGTCGGCGCCGGGCGTATTCACCCAGTACGCGTCACCCTTGCGGTAGAAGCGGGTGGTTTCCCCGGCGTGGCTGAAACGCACGTCGGAGAAGTCGCCGAGGACGCTCCCGGGGCTGGCCGGCTGCATCGCCAACTGGTGGTGCGAGCCGCGCCACTGTTCGCCCTGCCGGGCGTGGCAGGCCTGGCAGGTGCCTTCGTCGACCAGGCCGGCGGTCGCGCCGGCCGCGATCGCCGGGGTCCACGCCAGCGCCGCGCTCCAGAGCAGGCCCGCGCAGTAGCTGGCGCGGCGGCGGGGAAGGGGTGGGCGGGCGTCTCGCCGGTCGGGCACGAAGGGCATGCGCATGGGCTTCCGAAGTCGTTCTGCGCGGACCCTACCCAGCTTCCCCGGAAGCGTCCATCCCCGGTCTCGCGCACACTGCCGGCGCCCTGACGGCGAGCGCTCTGGCACGCGCCCGGAAGAGATTGTTCGAGTTCCGCGAACGCTCAGTTTGCCGCTGCGCTTATTGTTGCGCGGCCGCGGCGCGGTCTAGTTTGCGCTTGCCGCTTCCGCCCGGCGGAGGGTCGGCAGCCACCGTACAAGTCCAAGAAGAAGGTAGCTTCATGAGCGCAATTTCCCGCAAGGCCCTGGGCCTGTTGTTCCCCTTGCTGTGCTGCATGGCCCAGAGCCAGGCCGCGGCACCGTCGCGTCCGAACGTCCTGCTGATCGTCGCCGACGACCTCGGCTTCTCCGATACCTCGCCCTTCGGCGGGGAAATCTCCACGCCCAGCCTGCAGGGGCTGGCCGACGAGGGCGTGCGCCTGACCAACTTCTATGCCGGTCCGACCTGCTCGGTGAGCCGTTCGATGCTGCTCACCGGGGTCGACAATCACCAGGCCGGTCTCGGCACCATGGCCGAATACCTGCAACCGGAACAGAAGGGCAAGCCGGGCTACGAAGGGCAGCTGAATCGCCGCGTGGCGACGCTCGCCGAGCTGCTCCGCGACGTCGGCTACAACACCTTCATGAGCGGCAAGTGGCACCTCGGCGCGACCCCGCAGAGCAACGCCGCGGCGCGTGGCTTCGAGCGCTCCTATACCCTGATGCCAGGGGGCGCCAGCCATATGGACAAGACCCAGATGTTCCCCGGCAACTACAAGGCGCGCTACCTGGAGGACGGCAAGGACGTCTCGATCCCCGACGATTTCTACTCCAGCGACTTCTACACCGACCGCCTGCTCGGCTACCTGGAGCGCGACCGCCAGCCGGGCAAGCCGTTCTTCGCCTACCTGGCGTTCACCGCGCCACACTGGCCGCTGCAGGCGCCGGACGAGTACCTGGACAGGTATCGCGGCAACTACGCGGACGGCTACGAAGCGCTGCGCCGCAAGCGCCTGGCGCGGATGATCGAACTGGGGATACTGCCAGCCGGGACCCGGCCCAACGATCCGCTGGCGGACAAGCTGCCGACCTGGGAGCAGTTGACCGAGGCACAGCGCCAGGAACAGACGCGGATCATGCAGATCTATGCGGCGATGGTCGACAACATGGACCACAACATCGGGCGCGTGCTCGAGCACCTGCGCAAGCGCGGCGAGCTGGACAATACCTTCGTCCTGTTCATGTCCGACAACGGCCCGGAGTCGGCCAGCCCAGAATCGCTGGGCACTACCGCAGACCGCAACGGCATCCGCGAATGGGTCGATGCGACCTTCGACAACAGCCCGCGGAACATGGGCCGCAAGGGCTCGTACGTGACCCTCGGACCGGGCTGGGCGCAGGTCGGCGCCACGCCGTTCCCGTACTTCAAGAGCTTCACCGCGAAAGGCGGGATCCAGGTACCGGCGATCGTGCGCTATCCCGCGGCAACCCCGAAGGGGGCGATCAGTGGCGAGGTCCTGCACGTGAAGGACTTCGTGCCGACCATCCTCGCCCTGGCCGGGGCGAACTATCCCGCACGGTACCGGGGAGAGGCGCTGTTGCCGCTGCAGGGACGCTCCATGCTCCCGGCCCTGCAGGGCCGGGAGCAGCCGGCGCGGGTGCTGGGCTGGGAGTTCAACGGTCGCCGGGCCCTGTACAAGGGCCAATGGGCCGCGCAGATGCAGAAGCCGCCTTATGGCAGCGGCCGCTGGGAGCTGTATGACCTGGTGCGCGATCCGGCCTTCAACCGCGATCTCTCCGCGAGCGAGCCGGGCAAGGTCGCCGAGCTTGCCGCTGACTGGAATGACTACGCCAGGGACAATGGCGTGGTGCCGGCGCCGATCCGCTACAAATACGGGCAGATGACCTGCCTGTACAGCCACTGCATCCAGTAGCGCGGCAGGGCCCCGCCGCGCGCCGGGGCCGCCGTTCCCTTCGCCTTCATCCGTAGCGCCTGTCTCCCGCCGTTCCGTGCAGCGAGCGGTGGGATGGCCGCGCGCGGGGAAAACCACAAGAGACCCGACGATGACCGGATATCCGATCCCACTCTCGTTGCGCGGCCTGTTCGGCGGCGTCCTGGTCGGCCTGCTGGCGCCGCTGGTCGACGTCGTCGCGGCCGATGGGCTGGAACAGCAACGACCACTGCGCCCCGGCCTGCCACGCTGGCTGGAGGACTACCGTTTTCTCGACGACCCGCGCCAGCGCAACGATCCGTTCGATGAATTGCGCTATCGACGTCTCTCCGAATCAGCCTGGTTGCAGCTTGGCGGCGAGTTGCGCTATCGCGCGGACGCCGTCGGGGAACCGTACTTCGGCATGCGTGGCGACGCCGACGATTCCTATCTGATGCAGCGCCTGCAGGCGCACGCCGACCTGCACCTGCTGGACGGCCGGCTGCGCCTGTTCACCCAGGTGCAGAACACCCGGGCCTGGGGCAAGGACACGCTGGCGCCGCCGGACGAGAGCCGCACGGACGTCCAGCAGGCGTTCGTCGATGCGCGCTTCGAGGTCGCCGGGGCCGATCTGACGACGCGCGTGGGCCGCCAGGAGATGGCCTACGGCGCCCAGGTACTGGTGACCTACCGCGACGTGCCCAACGTTCGCCAGGCCTTCGATGGCGTGCGCCTGAGCGCGAGCTGGTCGGCGGACACCCGCCTCGATGCCTTCGCCATGCGCCCGGTTCGGCTCGGTCGCGATGCCTTCGACGATGGTTCCAGCAACCAGGTGAAGTTCTACGGCCTCTACGCCAGCCTGGCGCTATGGCGGGCCTGGCATGTCGATCTGTACGCCTTCGGCCTGGATACCCGTCAACGGAGCCTGGCCGGGCTGAGCGGCGCGGAGAAGCGCTATACCCTCGGTAGCCGGTTGTTCGGCAAGCAGGGCGCGCTGGACTGGAGCTGGGACCTGGCCGGCCAGTTCGGCCGGCTGGCCGGTGCCGACATCCGTGCCTGGGCGCTTTCCAGCGATAGCGGCTATAGCTTTGCCGCGCCCTGGAAGCCGCGCCTGGGCCTGCGCATCGACGCCGCCAGCGGCGACCGCAAGGCCGGCGACGGACGGGTACAGACCTTCGACCCGTTGTTCCCGCGTAACGGCGTCTACGGCGAAGCGGCGCTGATCACTCTCTCCAACGTGATTGTCGTCGGTCCGGTGCTGGGCTTCTCGCCCTGGTCGCAGGTACGTATCGAGCCCGGTCTGTTCAAGGTCTGGAAGCAGCAGGCCGGCGACGCCATCTACTATCCGGGCATGGGCGTCGCGGCGAGCGCGCAACAGAGCGCTGGACGCGAGGTCGGCAATATCCTCCGGGCGAACCTGAAATGGTTCGCCTCGCGGAACCTGACCGTCGACCTCGACTACAAGTACTACAAGGTCGGCGGCGCATTGCGCAGCGCCGGCGCCGACGATAGCCAGTTCGTCTCCCTGCGCGGGACCTATCGCTTCTGAGCCCGGACCGTTCCCCGCGCTGTCTTTTTTCTTTAGGATGGCGCTCCCTTCCTTTCTCGCCGCCGCCGCTGTGCACCGTCCATGCGTTGATTCGCGCCACGGGCATCCAGGCGCCGAACCTCAGCGCGGCGCCCGGTCGAGCGGCCGTCGGCGCCGTTCCGTTCCTCCTGGAAACTTTCAAGGAGTCCGGCATGCACATTCGCAAGCGGGTCGCCGCCGACAACACGGCATTGGTCGACCTGTGGGAGCGTTCCGTCCGCGCGACCCACGACTTTCTCAGTGAAGCGGACATCGTCGAGCTCTACCCGCAGGTCCGTGATCTTTACCTGCCGGCTGTCGAGGTCTGGGTGCTGGTCGATGACGAAGGCATGGCCCAGGGCTTCATCGGCCTGAACCAGACGCACGTCGAGATGCTCTTCGTCGAGCCGGGGCAACGCGGCCGGGGTATCGGCCGACGCCTGCTCGACCATGCGCGGAGCCTGCATCCGCGCCTGAGCGTCGATGTCAACGAACAGAACCCGCGGGCCTGCGGGTTCTACCGCCACTATGGGTTCCGCCAGACCGGCCGTTCGTCGACCGACTCGGCGGGACGGCCCTTCCCGCTGCTGCACATGAGCCTGTGACGGTGCCGCGCCTCGCTCTGCCGGGCGAGGCGCGGCGCAACATCCGGAAAACTTTTCCCGGCCCGATAGTTTCAACTGCAAGCATCCGCTTGAGACAGGTCAAGCGTTGCCTGGGAGGCCTGCCCGATAGTCCTGCTCATCGGAACGAGGCGCAGGAATCCCATGAACGACTTCCCCTACCTGTCTTCCCGCGACGCCCACGCCAGCCCGCCGCAACAGGTGCTGGAAAGATTCCACAGCAGCGCTGCCGGCCTCGACGCCGGCGAAGCCGCCCGGCGCCTGGCGGCGCACGGCCACAACCGGTTGCCCGCGCCGAAACGCCAGGGACCGCTGCTGCGCCTGCTACGGCAGTTCCACAACGTTCTCCTGTACATGATGCTGTTCGCCTCGCTGGTCACCGCGCTGCTCGGTTTCTGGGTGGACAGTGCGGTGATCCTCCTGGCGGTGGTGGTCAACGCGCTGATCGGCTTCGTCCAGGAAGGCAAGGCGGCCAACGCGCTGGATGCGATCCGCGGCATGCTGTCGCTGCACGCCATGGTCCTGCGCGACGGCCAGCGCCAGGCGCTGGACGCCGAGTGCCTGGTGCCGGGCGATGTGGTCCTGCTGGCTTCCGGCGACCGGGTGCCGGCCGACCTGCGCCTGTTCGAGGTGAAGAACCTGCATGTCGACGAATCGGCATTGACCGGCGAATCGCTGCCGGTGGAGAAGGGCATCGCCGCGGTGGCGATCGACGCGTTGCTCGGCGATCGCCGCTGCATGGCCTATTCCGGCACGCTGGTGACCAGCGGCCAGGCGCGCGGGGTGGTGGTGGGCACCGCCGCGAATACCGAGCTGGGCCGGATCGGCACGCTGCTGCGCGAGGTGCGCAGCCTGGCCACGCCCTTGCTGCGGCAGATCGCCCGCTTCAGCCGCTGGCTGGCCCTGGCGATCCTGCTGCTGGCCGGCGCGACCTTCGTCCTCGGCACCCTCTGGCAGGGCCAGCCGGCGGTGGACATGTTCATGCTGGTGGTGGCGTTGACCGCCTCGGCGATTCCCGAGGGCCTGCCGGCGATCATGACGGTGATCCTCGCCCTCGGCGTGCAGCGCATGGCGCGCCGCAACGCCATCGTCAGCCGCCTGCCGGCGGTGGAGACGCTGGGCGCGGTGACGGTGATCTGCTCGGACAAGACCGGCACCCTGACGCGCAACGAGATGACCGTGCAGCGGATCGTCACCGCCGGCCAGGTGATCGAGGTCAGCGGCGCCGGTTACGCGCCGCTCGGCGGCTTCTTCCACAATGGCGAGAGCCTTGCTCCGGAAGGTCGCGACGACCTGCTGGAAATCGGCCGCGCGGCGCTGCTGTGCAACGAGGCGCGGCTACACCAGGAGGAAGACTGCTGGCGGCTCGAGGGCGATCCGACCGAAGGCGCGCTGCTCAGCCTCGGTCTCAAGCTCGGTCTCGATGCGCAGGCGCTGGCGGCGGAGCGGCCGCGCAGCGACGCGATTCCCTTCGAGTCCGAGCACCGCTTCATGGCCACCCTGCACCACGATCACGCGGGGCAGGCGATGGTCTACCTGAAGGGCGCGCCGGAGCGCATTCTCGAGATGTGCGAGGCGGAGCGCATCGGCGATTCGGTGCGGCCCGTGGATCCCGACTACTGGCGGCGCCTGGCCACCGACACCGCCGCCCGCGGCCTGCGCCTGCTGGCCATCGCCCGCCGGGCGATGCCGGCGGAACAGCGCACGCTGGATTTCGCCGACGTGGAACACGGTTTCACCCTGCTGGCGCTGGTGGGCATCATCGACCCGCCGCGCGAGGAAGCCGTGGCCGCGGTCGCCGAATGCCAGGCGGCGGGTATCGCGGTGAAGATGATCACCGGCGACCATGTCGACACCGCGCGGGCGATCGGCGCCATGCTCGGGATCGGCATCGACCGGCCGGCGCTGACCGGCGCGGAGATCGAACTGCTCGATGACCGGCGCCTGCGTGAAGTGCTGCCGGGCGTCGATGTGTTCGCCCGCGCCAGCCCCGAGCACAAGCTGCGCCTGGTGCAGGCGCTGCAGGCCAGCGGCGAGGTGGTGGCGATGACCGGCGACGGGGTCAACGACGCGCCGGCGCTGAAGCGCGCCGATGTCGGCGTGGCGATGGGCAACAAGGGCACCGAGGCGGCCAAGGAGGCGGCCGAGGTGGTTCTCGCCGACGACAACTTCGCCACCATCGCCAACGCCGTGCGCGAGGGCAGGGCGGTCTACGACAACCTGAAGAAGTTCATCCTCTTCATGTTGCCGACCAACGGCGGCGAGGCGCTGATCGTGATCGCCGCGGTGCTGTTCCAGCTGACCCTGCCGATGACCCCGGCGCAGATCCTCTGGATCAACATGGTCACCTCCAGCACCCTTGGCCTGGCGCTGGCCTTCGAACCGGCCGAGCGTGGCCTCATGCAGCGGCCGCCGCGTCCGCCGGCGGAGCCGCTGCTGTCGCTGTTCTTCGTCTGGCGGGTGCTGCTGGTCTCGCTGCTGATGATGGCCGCAGCGCTGGGTCTGTTCCTCTGGGAGCTGGAGCATGGCACCGGCCTGGAGCGCGCACGGACCATGGCGGTGAACAGCGTGGTGGCGTGCGAGATGTTCTACCTGCTCAACAGCCGGCATATCCGGGACTCGGTGCTCAGCCGCGAAGGCCTTTCCGGCAACCGCCAGGTCCTGCTGGCGATCGCCGCCTGCCTGGTGTTGCAGCTGCTCTACACCTATGCATCGCCATTGCAGGCGCTGTTCGGTTCGGTCGGCCTGGCGCCGGGCGAATGGGCGCGGGTGCTGCTGGCCGGGCTTGGCCTGTTCTGCGTCGCCGAACTGGAGAAGTGGGCCTGTCGCCGGCTGCGCGTCGCACGGGCCTGATGGCGGCCGCTTCGCCTCGCTCCGGGCGCTCGGAAATGGGGGCCGGACCCGGGAGCGGGAGGCGGACCCGTCGGGAGACTGTGACCGGGTATTCAGTTCGCATAAAATGTGATGCAGATCACATTTAAACGTTTGCTTGGCCTCTAGGACGGGTATCGTACTAGGTGCATCAAACGGCGCGGTCTATTGTTAAGTGGGACTGAAATGTGCCTTTCCGGCACATCGCCAACTCTATAGAGTGGGCTGACTGGACATCTTCAGGGGTCATCGGGCACGGGCGCATGCGCCTCGGCAGGAAGCCGGTCTCTCGGACTGCCGCACAACGTGCCGGATATCGGGTGCCGAATCCATATTTGGCTGATTGTTAATAGTTTAAGAAGAACGTAGCGCTATGGCCTTGGTTGACGGTTTTCTTGAGCTGGAACGCTCAAGTGGGAAATTGGAATGGAGCGCCATCCTGCAGAAGATGGCGAGCGACCTGGGGTTTTCGAAAATCCTGTTCGGCCTGCTACCGAAGGACAGCCAGGACTACGAGAACGCCTTCATCGTCGGCAACTACCCGGCCGCCTGGCGCGAGCATTACGACAAGGCCGGCTATGCGCGGGTCGACCCGACGGTCAGCCATTGTACCCAGAGCGTCCTGCCGATCTTCTGGGAACCCTCCATCTACCAGACACGCAAGCAGCACGAGTTCTTCGAGGAAGCCTCGGCCGCCGGCCTGGTGTACGGGTTGACCATGCCGTTGCACGGTGCGCGCGGCGAACTCGGCGCCCTGAGTCTGAGCGTGGAGGCGGAGAGCCGGGTCGAGGCGAATCGCTTCATGGAGTCGGTGCTGCCGACCCTTTGGATGCTCAAGGACTACGCACTGCAAAGCGGCGCCGGATTGGCCTTCGAACATCCGGTGAACAAGCCGGTGGTATTGACCAGCCGGGAGAAGGAAGTCCTGCAGTGGTGCGCCATCGGCAAGACCAGTTGGGATATATCGGTCATCTGCAACTGCTCGGAAGCCAACGTGAATTTCCATATGGGAAATATCCGGCGGAAGTTTGGTGTCACCTCCCGCCGTGTGGCTGCCATTATGGCTGTTAATTTGGGTCTTATTACTCTCTGATCTTGCCTCTCAAGTCGGCGAGCTGGCGATCGGTAATTTGCCCTTCTATATAGAAATGCAGTAGCAGGTATATAGGGAAGGGCAGGTTCTCGCCATTCTCGAAACGACTGCCGCAGGATTGGCTTATCCCGAAGCGGCTCCAGAAAGTTTCCTGGCTTTCCCGTCGGGCGGTGCGGGTGGCCTTTGCCCGGAAGGCCATGTTTTGGGGCTGTGTTCTCTCGTGTGAAGCCATTGCTCTGATCTTTTCGGACGTTTCTTCGAGCCTAGCAAGGGACCGGGACGACCGAAATCTATCTCATTTGCTAGTTATAAATTTATGAAATTTGCATAAATTCTTCAGCTTCCTATTTGGAGGAAGTGAAGATGATCGTACAAATTGGTCGGCGTGAAGAGTTCGATAAAAAACTGCTGGGCGAGATGCACAAGTTGCGTGCGCAAGTGTTCAAGGAGCGCAAGGGTTGGGACGTTAGTGTCATCGACGAGATGGAGATCGATGGTTATGACGCGCTAAGTCCTTATTACATGTTGATCCAGGAAGACACTCCCGAAGCCCAGGTTTTCGGTTGCTGGCGAATTCTCGATACCACCGGCCCCTACATGCTCAAGAACACCTTCCCGGAGCTGCTGCATGGCAAGGAAGCACCATGTTCGCCGCATATCTGGGAGCTGAGCCGCTTCGCCATCAACTCCGGGCAGAAAGGTTCGCTGGGCTTTTCCGACTGTACCCTGGAGGCGATGCGCGCGCTGGCCCGCTACAGCCTGCAGAACGACATCCAGACCCTGGTGACCGTGACCACCGTAGGCGTGGAGAAGATGATGATCCGTGCCGGTCTGGACGTCTCGCGCTTCGGCCCGCATCTGAAGATCGGCATCGAGCGCGCCGTGGCCCTGCGTATCGAGCTCAACGCCAAGACCCAGATAGCGCTGTACGGAGGGGTGCTGGTGGAACAGCAACTGGCGGTTTCATGACGGTGGAGCATCGGTCCGCGGCGGGGCGTTCTCTGTCGGAGAGGGGGCGCCTGGCGGCGATGCCGTGAAGCGAGTCCGACCCGCTCCGGACTCGCTATCAGGTATCCCCGGACCAGGGTGCCGGGCTACCGAACAGGCGTCCCATGGCGCCACGCAAGCCCATTTCCCGCAGCACCTCGAGTTCACCGGGGGTTTCCACCTGCTCCGCGATCAGCGGCAGGTCGATGCTGTGGGTGGTGCGATATACCGCCTCGATGAACAGGCGCTTGTCGCTTTCCCGATCGACGGCACGCAGATAGCAGCCGTCCAGTTTCAGATAGGCCAGCCCCAGGTGGGTGAGGTTGCCGATCAGGCTGAAACGCCCACCGAAATGCTGCAGGCCAAGGCCGCAACCGACTTCGCGCAGGGCCTGGCTCAGGCGTTCCAGCTCGGCCGCCGGCGGCAGGTGCCGCTCGTCCAGTTCCAGGGTCAGCAGGCGCGCCTGTTGCGGGTGCGCCTCGAGCAGCGCCAGCAGCGGGGCGAACGCCTGGGCGTTGCGCACGCTGCTGGCCGACAGGCTGAGCGCCAGCGGGTGCGGATGCCGCTGCAAGTGTTCCAGGCTCTGTCCGAGCATCGCCAGGTCGAGCCGCGACGCCCAGCCGAAGCGCTCGATCCAGGGCAGGAAGCGTCCGGCGGCGATGGCTTCGCCTTGAGGGGCGAGCAAACGCGCCAGGACTTTGTGATGGAGGATGCGCTGGGTATCGAGGCATTCCACCACCGGCTGGAAGTGGAGCAGCAGCCGGCGTTCGGCCAGCGCCAGGTCGATCCAGTCGTGCCAGTCCTGGCTGTCGTTGAGCGCCGCGCGCGCACTGCCGTCCTGGCTTGCCCAGGGCTGGCCGGGCTGGCTTTCGGCCTGGGCCAGGGCCTGGTCGGCGCGGGCCAGGACGTCCGCTGCCGAGTCGCCTTCGGCGAACGCGCTGATGCCGAGGTGGGCGACCGGCGAGCGGTCGCTGGCACCGGTGAGGGCGAGGCTCTCCAGGTCCGCGCAGAGTTCGCCGGCCAGTTGCTCGGCCTGTTCGCGGGAGCAACCGGGGGCGAGCAGGGCGAATTCCCCGCCGCGGCTGCGGGCCAGCAGCCAGTCGGCGCGGCCATGCTGGCGACAGGCCTCGGCCAGCGACCCGGCCACCGCCTGGATCAGGCCGTCGGTGCGTTGCCCGCCGAGCCGCTGGTTGAGGCCGTTCAGGTCGTTCAGGCGCACCACCAGCAACTGGCCGGCATGCGCGTGCTCGCCGGTGCCGAGCTGTTCGTTGAGGCGCGCGTCGAACAGGCGCCGGTTGGGCAGGCCGGTAAGGCTGTCCTGGTAGGCCTGGGCACGCAGCTTCTCGCTGCGCGCGGCTTCTTCGGCGAACAGCGCACGGAGCTTCTCCACCATCTGGTTCATCGCCTGTACGACCCGGCGCAGTTCCGGCGTGCGTGGCAGCTTCGGCAGGCTGAGGAACTCCCGCCGGCTGATCGCATGGGCCTGGAACACCATCTGGTCGAGCGGGCGCAGCTGGCGACGCAGCAGCCAGCCACCGAGCAGCAGGCTGATCGCGCCACAGGCCAGCAGCCAGTAGAGACTGCCCAGGGCGCTGTCCCACAGGCGCGCCAGGGCGAACTGCGGGTGGCTGACCACCTCGACCCGCGCCGCCTGTTCCCAGCCGCGCATGATCAGCGCGTCGCCACCTTGCGCCTGGATATCCACCAGGCGCGCGAACCAGCCTGGCACCGTGCGCTCGGCATGTGCCTGCACGCGCTCGACCAGCGGTTTGCCGCTCCGGATGTCGATCACCCGGATGCTGGCGAAGTAACCGCTGTCGAAGATCGAGCTGACCATCAGTTGCACCATCGCCGGGTCGTCCACGTGCGGCGTCAGCGACAGGCCGAGGGCGGTGGCGGCGTCCTGCGCGTGGGAGCGCAACTGGCCGCGCAACTGCTCGCGGGAGTTCTCCACGCTGCTGACGAAGCTGCCGCTGAAGGCGACCACGAGGAACAGGCAGATGGCGAGGAACAATTGCTTGAGCAGTGACATTCAGTCCTCCTTGGGTGCGTCGAGGTCCAGGCCCTCGGCGCGCATCTTGGTCAGCAGGTCCTGCCAGCGCGACAGCTTCTTGCTGTCGCCGGTCCGACGCCCGCCGTCGGGGCCGGGCAGCCACAGGCCCTCGGCGTTGAAGGCGTATACCGGGAGCAGATCGTCGCGTTGCGAGGCGGGGCGGATCTCGCCGATCAGGTTGTCCAGCACCAGCGGGTCGGCAGCCGGGCTGGCGTACCAGGTCAGCACCATGTGCGCCTGGTTCAGGCGCAGGGCCTTGACGTAGGTGATGCGCAGCCTGTCGCTGGCGACGCCGAGACGGCGCAGGGTCACGTACTTGGCGATGGCGTAGTCCTCGCAGTCGGCGGCGCCCTTGACCAGCGCCTCGACGGGCGTCGCCCAGTAGTCTTCCTGTTGCCAGATCCCGATGTCGTCGGTGAAGCGTAGCGACCGGTTGAAGAAGTCGTTGACCGCGCGCAGCTTGGCGGCCTCGTCGAGCGTACCGCCCTGTTCGAGCAGGCTGCCCCAGTCGCTCAGTCGCGACTTCGCCGCGCCCAGCTCGCCGTAGCGCTGCTCGGCCCGGCTCAGGATCGACTCCAGGTCCCACTGCGCCAGGGCTGCGCCGACCGCCAGGAGCAGGATCGCGGCCAGCGGCGGCAGCCAGGGGGCGTATGCCCTGGAGCAGGGCCGGCGGGCGGCTGGGGGTGGCGACATCGAGCGGGCTCCGGAGATGGTCGGGGAAGTCTACGAGAGCGCCGTGCGGCCCGCCAGCGCGGGGTACGCGGCGAAACTGACAGGATTGTCATGCGCGGGTCAGGGTGGGGTCCCGCTGCGCTGCTTATAAAGAAGCCTGAAGCCGGCCGCGCGGGACCGGATACCTGGGGATGGATGGCAGATGCAGGCGTTGCGCAGTGGTGGGGGGCGGATTCTGGTGGCTGTGCTGGCCGCCGGTCTGGTCGGGGTCGGCGCCTGGGCGCTGTTGCGCGGCGACGGCGCGCCGAACGCGGCGCCGGCACCGGCCAAGGTGCCGGTGAGCGTGGCGGCGGTGGAACGCCGTGACGTCGAGCAGCGGGTCAGTGGCATCGGCACGGTGACCTCGCTGCACAATGTGGTGATCCGCACCCAGATCGACGGCCAGCTGACCCGCCTGCTGGTGAGCGAAGGGCAGATGGTCGAGGCGGGCGAGTTGCTGGCGACCATCGACGACCGCGCCATCGTCGCCGCCCTGGAGCAGGCGCAGGCCGCCAAGGCGAGCAACCAGGCGCAATTGAAGTCGGCCGAGCAGGACCTGCGGCGCTACCGCAGCCTGTACGCCGAGCGCGCGGTGTCGCGCCAGCTGTTCGAGCAGCAGCAGGCCACGGTCGCCCAGCTGCGCGCGACGCTCAAGGCCAACGACGCCACCATCAACGCCGAGCGGGTCCGCCTGTCCTATACCCGGATCACCTCGCCGGTGGGCGGCAAGGTCGGCATCCGCAACGTCGACGTCGGCAACCTGGTACGGGTCGGCGATAGCGTCGGGCTGTTCAGCGTGACCCAGATCGCGCCGATCTCCGTGGTGTTTTCCCTGCAACAGGAGCAGTTGCCGCAGCTCCAGGCGCTGCTTGGCAGCGAGGCGGCGGTGCGGGCCTTCAGCCGCGACGGCGGCAGCACCCTGGGCGAGGGGCGCCTGCAGACCATCGACAACCAGATCGACAGTTCCACCGGTACCATCCGCGTGCGCGCCACTTTCGACAATCGCCAGGCGCGGCTCTGGCCCGGCCAGTTCGTCGCGGTGAGCCTGCATACCGGCGTGCAGCGGGACCAGCTGGTGCTTTCCAGCAAGGCGGTGCGCCGCGGCCTGGAAGGCAACTTCGTGTATCGGGTGGCCGCCGACCGGGTTGAGGCGGTTCCGGTGCGGGTGCTGCGCGATGTCGACGGCATCAGCGTGGTGGAAGGCCTGGCCGCGGGCGACCAGGTGGTGGTGGACGGCCACTCGCGGCTGATGCCCGGCGCCCTGGTGGATGTCCAGGCGCCGCGTCCAAGCGTGGCGCAGGCGACGGGGGCACGGCCGTGACGCCGCGCGCCGGGATTTCCGGCTGGTGCGTCCGCCATCCGATCGCCACCGTGTTGCTGACCCTGGCATCCTTGCTGCTGGGCCTGCTGGCGTTCCTCCGGCTGGGAGTGGCGCCGTTGCCGGAGGCCGACTTCCCGACCATCCAGATCAATGCCCTGCTGCCCGGCGGCAGCCCGGAAACCATGGCTTCGTCGGTGGCCACCCCGCTGGAGGTGCAGTTCAGCGCGATCCCGGGAATCACCGAGATGACGTCCAGCAGCGCCCTGGGCACGACCACCCTGACCCTGCAGTTCAACCTCGACAAGAGCATCGACGTTGCCGCCCAGGAGGTCCAGGCGGCGATCAACGCCGCGGCCGGGCGGCTGCCGGTGGACATGCCGAACCTGCCGACCTGGCGCAAGGTCAACCCGGCCGACAGCCCGATCATGATCCTGCGGGTCAATTCGAACATGATGCCGCTGATCGAGCTCAGCGATTACGCCGAGACCATCCTCGCCCGCCAGCTCAGCCAGGTGAACGGGGTGGGGCAGATCTTCGTGGTCGGCCAGCAGCGCCCGGCGATCCGCATCCAGGCCCAGCCGGAAAAGCTCGCCGCCTACCAGCTGACCCTGGCCGACCTGCGCCAGTCGCTGCAGTCGGCCAGCGTCAACCTGGCCAAGGGCGCGCTCTACGGCGAGGGCCGGGTATCGACCTTGGCGGCCAACGACCAGTTGTTCAACGCCAGCGACTACGACGACCTGGTGGTCGCCTACCGCCAGGGCGCGCCGGTGTTCCTCAAGGACGTGGCGCGCATCGTCTCCGCCCCCGAGGACGACTACGTGCAGGCCTGGCCGAATGGCGAGCCGGGGGTGGCACTGGTGATCCTGCGCCAGCCGGGAGCGAACATCGTCGACACCGCCGATGCGATCCAGGCCGCGCTGCCGCGCCTGCGCGAGATGTTGCCGGCGACCATCGAGGTCGACGTGCTCAACGACCGTACCCGGACCATCCGTTCGTCGCTGCACGAGGTCGAGCTGACCCTGCTGCTGACCATCGGCCTGGTGGTGCTGGTGATGGGCCTGTTCCTCCGCCAGCTGTCGGCCACCCTGATCGTCGCCACGGTGCTGGCGGTGTCCCTGAGCGCCAGCTTCGCGGCGATGTACGTGCTCGGCTTCACCCTCAACAACCTGACCCTGGTGGCACTGATCATCGCCGTCGGCTTCATCGTCGACGACGCCATCGTGGTGGTGGAGAACATCCACCGGCACCTGGAGGCGGGCGCCTCGAAGGTCGAGGCGGCGCTCAAGGGCGCGGCGGAGATCGGCTTTACCGTGATTTCCATCAGCTTCTCGCTGATCGCCGCGTTCATCCCGTTGCTGTTCATGGGCGGGATCGTCGGCCGGCTGTTCCGCGAATTCGCGGTCAGCGTCACGGTGGCGATCCTGATCTCGGTGGTCGCTTCGCTGACCCTGGCGCCGATGCTGGCCTCGCGCTTCATGCCGGCGCTGCGGCATGCCGAGGCGCCGAGAAAGGGCTTCGCCGAATGGCTGACCGCTGGCTATGACCGTGGCCTGCGCTGGGCGCTCGGGCACCAGCGGCTGATGCTGGTCGGCTTCGCCTTCACCGTCCTGGTGGCGGTGGCCGGCTATGTCGGGATTCCCAAGGGCTTCTTCCCGTTGCAGGACACCGCGTTCGTGTTCGGCACCACCCAGGCGGCCGAGGATATTTCCTACGACGACATGATCGCCAAACACAGGCAACTGGCTGGGATCATCGCCCGCGACCCGGCGGTACAGAGCTACAACCACGCGGTGGGCGTCACCGGCGGCAGCCAGAGCCTGGCCAACGGGCGCTTCTGGATCGTCCTCAAGGACCGCGGCGAGCGCGACGTCTCGGTCGGCGAGTTCATCGACCGGTTGCGCCCACAGCTGGCCAAGGTGCCGGGGATCATGCTCTACCTGCGCGCGGCGCAGGACATCAACCTCAGTTCCGGCCCCTCGCGGACCCAGTACCAGTACGCCCTGCGCAGCAGCGACAGCACCCAGCTGGCGCTCTGGGCGCAGCGCCTCACCGAGCGCCTGAAGCAGGTGCCGGGACTGATGGATGTGTCCAACGACCTGCAGGTCGGCGCCAGCGTCACCGCGCTGGACATCGACCGGGTGGCGGCGGCGCGCTTCGGCCTCAGCGCCGAGGACGTCAGCCAGACTCTCTACGACGCCTTCGGCCAGCGCCAGGTCGGCGAGTACCAGACCGAGGTCAACCAGTACAAGGTGGTCCTCGAGCTCGATGCGCGCCAGCGCGGCCGCGCGGAAAGCCTGGACTGGTTCTACCTGCGCTCGCCGCTGAGCGGAGAGATGGTCCCGCTGTCGGCCATCGCCACGGTCGCGCCGCCGCGCTCCGGGCCGTTGCAGATCAACCACAACGGCATGTTCCCGGCGGTCAACCTGTCGTTCAACCTGGCCGCCGGGGTCTCGCTCGGCGAGGCGGTACAGGCGGTGCAGCGGGCGCAGGAGGAGATCGGCATGCCCTCGACCATCATCGGTGTGTTCCAGGGCGCGGCGCAGGCCTTCCAGAGTTCGCTGGCCTCGCAACCGTTGCTGATCCTCGCCGCGCTGATCGCGGTGTACATCATCCTCGGCGTGCTCTACGAGAGTTTCGTGCATCCGCTGACGATCCTCTCGACCCTGCCCTCGGCGGGGATCGGCGCGGTGTTCCTGCTCTGGGCCTGGGGCCAGGACTTCTCGATCATGGCGCTGATCGGCATCGTGCTGCTGATCGGCATCGTCAAGAAGAACGGCATCCTCATGGTCGATTTCGCCATCGCCGCCCAGCGCGAGCAGGGCCTGAGCGCCGAGCGGGCGATCTACCAGGCCTGCCTGACCCGTTTCCGGCCGATCATGATGACCACCCTGGCCGCGCTGCTCGGCGCCGTCCCGCTGATGATCGGCTTCGGCACCGGCTCCGAGTTGCGCCAGCCGCTGGGCATCGCGGTGGTCGGCGGGCTGCTGGTGAGCCAGGTGTTGACCCTGTTCAGCACGCCGGTGGTCTACCTGGCCCTGGACCGGCTGTTCCACCGTCGCGAGGCGATGTCGGCGGACGAATCCGGCCAGACGGCGGCGACATGAAGGGATACCAACGGAACTTTCCCCGGACCTGCCGCATGACTAGGATGCAGGCAGGCGCGCGGGGCGCCGGAGCGAGTGGAGGAGCGGGCGACAGATGCGGGTACTGATAGTCGAGGACGAGGCGAAGACGGCGGACTACCTGAACCGCGGCCTGACCGAGCAGGGTTTCACCGTGGACCTGGCGGACAATGGCATCGATGGCCGCCACCTGGCGCTCAACGGCGAGTACGACGTGATCGTGCTCGACGTGATGCTGCCCGGGATCGACGGCTACGGCGTGCTGCGGGCGCTGCGCGAGCAGCGGCAGACACCGGTGATCATGCTCACCGCGCGCGAGCGGGTGGAGGACCGCGTGCGGGGCCTGCGCGAGGGCGCCGACGACTATCTGATCAAGCCGTTTTCCTTCCTCGAACTGGTCGCTCGCCTGCAGGCCCTGACCCGACGCGGCGGCAACCACGAAAGCGCGTCGCAGATGCGCGTCGCCGACCTGTCCATCGACCTGCTCAGCCGCAAGGTGTTCCGCGGCGGCAGCCGCCTGGAACTGACCGCCAAGGAATACGCGCTGCTCTGCGTGCTGGCCCAGCGCAGCGGCGAGATCCTGTCGAAGACGGCGATCGCCGAGCTGGTCTGGGACATCAATTTCGACACCGACACGAATGTCGTCGAGGTCGCGATCAAGCGCCTGCGGGCCAAACTCGACGGGCCCTTCGAGAACAAGCTGCTGCATACCATCCGGGGCATGGGCTATGTGCTGGAGAACCGCGCGCTGGCGGAGCCGGGCTGAGATGGGCATGTCCTTGTCGACCCGCCTGGCGGGCATGTTCGCCGGCGCCGCGCTGGTGATCTTCGCCCTGATCGGCAGCATGCTCTACTGCATCCTCGACCGGCAGACCGAGCGCTTGCAGCAGGGCGAGGTGGACGTGCGCTTCAACATGGTCTCGCGGATGCTCGACCACCCCGACCTGGCCGAGCGCTGGCCCTACCTGCAGGGCAAGCTGGACAACCTGAGCCAGGAGTACGAACTGATTCGCTTCTGGATCGACAGTGACGATCCGCGCTACCGCTACGGCCGCTTCAGCGAGCCGGTGCAGCGCCTGATCGCCAGCGGCGCCGGGCGCTACGAGTTGCAGTTGCCGGAACACCGGTACGCGCTGACCGCGCGGGTCGGCGTGTTGCCGGCGCGCGAGGGCCGGCCGCGGCTGACCTACGTCACCGCCATCGACAGCGCGGCGTTCCACGAGGCGCGGACTTCCACCGTGAAATGGCTGCTCGGCCTGTCCGCCCTCGGCGTGCTGCTGGCCTCGCTGCTCGGCCACTGGATCGCCCGCCTGGGCCTGTGGCCGGTGCACCGGCTGTCCGAGGAAACCCGGCGGATCAGTCCGCGACAATTGTCGCTGCGACTGCAGATGTCGCCCTTGCCGGCCGAACTGCGCGAGCTGGTGGGGGCGTTCAACGGCGCGCTGGACCGCCTGGAACAGGCCTATGTGCGCCTGGAATCGTTCAACGCCGACGTCGCCCACGAGCTGCGCACGCCGCTGACCAACCTGATCGGCCAGACCCAGGTGGCGTTGTCCCGCGAGCGCAGCGGCGAACACTACGAGGAAGTCCTGCAATCCAACCTCGAGGAACTGGAGCGGCTGCGAGCGATCGTCAACGACATGCTGTTCCTCGCCCGCGCCGACCAGGGTCGCCTGGCCTGCGAGCGCGAGGACACCTGGCTGGCCGGCGAGATCGCGACCACGGTGGAGTTCCTCGAGGTGATCTTCGACGAGGCCGGGGTGAGCCCCCAGGTACAGGGCGACGCCCGGGCGATGGTCGAGCGCGCGCTGTTCCAGCGGGCGGTGACCAACCTGCTGTACAACGCCGCCCAGCACACCGCGGCCGGTGGCGAGGTGCGGGTCGCGGTGGAGCGGCGCGGCGACGAGGTGCGGGTGGCGGTGAGCAACCCCGGCGCGCCGATCGCCGTGGAGCACCGCGTGCACCTGTTCGAGCGCTTCTACCGGGTCGACGCGGCGCGCAGCAACAGCGAGGCCAACCACGGCCTCGGCCTGTCCATCGTCAAGGCGGTGGCGAGCATGCACGGCGGTTCGGTGTTCGTCGACAGCGCGGGCGGCTGGAACACCTTCGGCTTCAGCGTGCTGAGCCCCGAGCGACGCGGGCCCGGTGACCGCCTGCCGCTGGGCGAGGGCGATCCGGCGCTGTTCTGAGCGGGCCCTTCAGGCGCCGCGCGGCGGCCGGGTCTTCTGGCGGAGGATATAGATGCTGACCAGTACCGCGCTGGTCAGCATGAAGCCCTGGGCCCAGGGCCGACGGACCAGGTAGCAGGAGAGGGCGATGCTGGCCCACATCAGGCCGATGGCATAGACCTTGCCCTTCAGCGGGATGCCCTCGCCGTCCAGGTAGTCGCGGATCCACGGGCCGAGCCGTGGGTGGTTGACCAGCCAATGGTAGAAGCGTGGCGAACTGCGCATGAAGCAGGCCGCCGCGAGCAGCAGGAACGGCGTGGTCGGCAGTACCGGCAGGAAGATGCCGATCACGCCGAGGGCGACGCTGAGGAAACCCACTCCCTGGAGGCTGTAGCGCACCCAGGCGCGAGCGCTCGGGCGAATCTCCCGCTGCGCCACCGCGGGGCTCCTCAGTGCGGGCGTGGCTTGAGCAGGGCGGGCTTTTCTTCCGGCGCCTGGCAGAGCAGGAACAGGTTGGTCAGCAGGTCGGGAATCTGCGCGACCATGTCGTCCACCAGGTGGCGGTCGCGGGCGATCTCGTCGAACTCGGGCTGCTCGTCGAACAGGCCGGAGCCGACCATGATCGGCAGCAGCAGCTCGCTGACTTCCTCCTCGGCCTGCTCGAACCAGACTTCCTCGCGGAGGAACACGCCTTCCATGAAGCCGATGCACCAGCCGCGCAGGTCGGAATCGTCCGGCTCGTCGCCGAGGTCGAGGTCGCAGGGCAGCTCGAGATCCTCATCGCTGGCGAGCATGCGGGTGATGTGCGCCTTGAGCTGTTCGAGGGAACCCTCGATCTCCTGGCGCTCCTCGTCGCTGCGGTAATGCGGCGGCTCGGCGAACAGCGCGTCGATCCACTCCCGCTCCGGCACCTGCTCCGGGCAGATGGACAGGGCGGTCAGGTAGCCGTGGGTCGCCACGTAGTCCAGCGCTTCTTCGTGCAGGTCATCGGCATCGAGGAAGGCTTGCAGACGGGACAGTTTTTCGGCGAAGGACATCAGGGTACTACCTCGGGAGGGATGCGGCTCTGGATTGTAGTCCAGACGGGCCCTGCGGGCAAAGCGGGCGTGCCCGGCACAGGGCCTGGCGCAGGCCTCGCGGAGGGGACCGGCGAAGTTGGCCCGGACCTTGCTGAGTCCCCTGCGCAAGCCACGATGCTATCCCTTCGCAGATGGAGAATTCCCATGGCCGTCGCCCCTGGTGTGTTGTTGCCGCCGACGCCTGATGTAAAGCCCAAGTCTGCCGCGCCGAAGAGCCCGCAGAAAACGCCTGAGCCCAGTAACGACAAGACTTCCAGCTTCTCCGATGTCTACGCCAAGGAGACCGCGAAGAAGCCGGCCGAGCGCACCGATGGCCCGTCGAAAGGTTCGCGGGATAAGCCGCGGGACGCCGGCAAGGACGCAGCCGAGGCACCGCCGGCGGATGCCGCCAGGCAGCCGGCCGTTGCCGAAGACGGCAAGTCTTTGCCGGCAGACGGCCAGGCCAGCGCCGATGACGGGGAAAAAACCGAAACCCCCGCCGATCCGCTGCAACTGCTCGGCTTGGGCGGCGCCGTGCCGCTGCTCGACGAATCGACCCAGGCGGCCCTGCTGCCGCCCGCCGTGCCGTCGGCCAGCAGTGCGCCGGCCAGTCTTACCGAAGCCAGCAGCGACCCGACCCTGGTCAAGCTCAACGGCGTGCCGGCGGTGAGCATGGCCCTGGAGCAGGGCGCCCAGGACGCCGCGCAGGCGGCGAAAGGCGGGCCGGCGAAGAGCACCGATCCACGCCAGGCGGACCTCGGCGATGCCCTTGCCAGCCTGACCTCCGATTCCTTGACCAGGGCCGTCGACGGCAAGGCGCTCGAGGCCCAGTTGCAGCAGACCGCCGAGCCGGCCCTCGCCAGCGCCGCCAGCGAGAGCCTGCTGGAGAGCAAGGCGGAGCCGCGCGGCGAGCCCTTCGCCGCCAAGCTCAACGGCCTGACCCAGGCCATGGCGCAGCAGGCCCTGACCAACCGCCCGGTGAACGGCACGGTGCCCGGCCAGCCAGTGGCGATGCAGCAGAACGGCTGGAGCGAGGCGGTAGTGGACCGGGTGATGTGGATGTCCAGCCAGAACCTCAAGTCGGCGGAGATCCAGCTCGATCCGGCCGAGCTCGGGCGCCTGGATGTGCGCATCCACATGACCGCGGACCAGACCCAGGTGACCTTCGCCAGTCCCAACGCCGGCGTCCGCGACGCCCTGGAAAGCCAGATGCACCGGCTGCGCGACATGTTCAGCCAGCAAGGCATGAACCAGCTCGACGTGGACGTCTCCGACCAGTCGCTGGCGCGCGGCTGGCAGGGCCAGCAGCAGGGCGGTGAGGGCGGCTCGGCGCGTGGCCGCGGCTTCGCAGGCGAGGCGGCGGGCGACGAGGAGACCCTGGTTGGAGTCAGCGAGATTCGCGGCCGGCCCGGTTCGGCGGCGGCCCGTGGGTTGGTCGACTACTACGCCTGAGACTGGCGTCCGTGCTCCCCCTTTGGGCCTCCTATGAGAGGCCTTTCTTTTGCTTTTTTCGCGCAGCCGTAAGATCGGGCTGGATGGCTTGCGTCAAAATACCCCGCCCTTGTAAGAAACGTCTGCTTCACCAGGGTGGTACTGCCCTCTGATCTACCTGCGCCGGCAATATGATGGCCCTCGCATTCGGCACAGTTGGAACCATGAAGCGCTACCACATCACCCTGGGCGCCCGCACCACGGCGGGCGGCACCGTCACCGGCGCCTGGGAGCACGCCAGCATCGAAGGCAAGCCCATGGCCCGCGAGGGTGACAGTGTGTTCTGCCCCGCCTGCGGCAGTGCCGGGGTCATCGTCTGCGTCGGCCCGCGCCTGGACGAGCGGCTGGAAACGCGCAGCACCGCCCTGGACGGCGATCTCTGCATGTGCCGCTGCGATCCGCCGCCACGCCTGCTCGCCGACCAGACGTTGCGTTGCCAGGTACTCTCATCCGAGGAGTCGGCGGCCATGTCTCTCAATCCCCGCGCTCCCTTTCCAGGCCGTTCGATGGCGCGTCCTCCGGCCGATGCCTGGCGTTCGCCGACAGCCCCCGGCGCAGGTCTGGAAGAAGAGGAAGAAGAGGAAGAACGGAGCGGCGTCACCCTGCGCCTGGGGTTGTTCTTCGACGGCACCGGCAACAACCAGGCCAACAGCGCGGCGGTCGCCGGCTGCCACGCCCTGGCGGTGGGCCTGAGCGACACGGCCGCCGAGGATATCCGCCAGCACTGCGCCGCCTATGGCTACGACGGCGAGGGCCGGGTGCCGGACAACAGCTATGGCAACGATGTGACCAATGTGGCGCGGTTGTACGATCTGTATCCGGACAACACCCTCGACCCGCTGGAAGCAACAGCTGACGAAGCCTATATCAAGGTCTATCTGGAAGGCGTCGGCACCCACAGCGGCGGAGAAGACTCCCTCTACAGCCAGGGGACGGGCCAGGGCCCGACCGGGGTGCTGGCGCGGATACGGCAGATGCCCGCCCTGGTCATAAAGCAGGTTGATCTTTTACGCAGCCTCAATCCTCATCTCTTGGTCGAGCGCATCGAAATCGACCTGTTCGGCTTCAGCCGCGGCGCGGCGGCGGCGCGGCACTGCGCCAACGAACTGCTCAAGGGGCCCGACAGCCTGCTGGCACAGGCCTTGCCCGCCGGGTCGCCGCTGTTCGCCCGGTGCTTCGCCTGGCGCCGCGGAGCCGACTTCGCGCTGAACTTCATCGGCCTGTTCGATACCGTGGCCGGCATCATCGCGCCGCTGCGCGGCGACTTCAGCCCGCACGACGGGCGCAACGCCGGTCTCGCCCTGGGCCTGGCCCCCGGCTGCGCGCGGCGGGTGGTGCAGCTGGTGGCGGGCAACGAGTACCGCCACAACTTCTCCCTGGTCCGCACTGGCGACGACATCCGCCTGCCCGGCGCCCACGCGGACATCGGCGGCGGCTACCTGCCCGAGGCCGTGGAGAAGGTCCTGCTCAGCCGACCGGAGAGCAACCGGGTCAGCCAGGGCCAGGCCGACGACAATACCGAAGCCTACTGGCGCACCCGCCAGTGCCTGGAGCGTGAGTTACCGCGCTGGCGGCCCTATGTGCAGCGCCTGGGCATCGCCACCTGGTCGGTGGCGATGCCCCAGCGCCGCGGCGAACCGCCGGAGAAGCGGGTCTATGCGGCGCTCAGCAGCGAACGGCGGGTGCGCGGCGAGCTGTCGCGGGTCTACCTGCGGATCATGCGCGAACTGGCGGTGCGGGCCGGGGTAGCCTTCAAGGTAATCGAAGAGCGCGACCCGGCGTTGTCTATCCCTGATGAACTGCGGCCCATCGCCGCCAAGTTGCAGGCCTACGCCCTGGGTGAGGACTTCACCGGCCTCAGCGAGGAGGAAATCGCCCTGCTGTGCCGCCGCTACATCCACCTGTCCGCCCACTGGAACGCCGCCAAGGGCAAGCACAACAGCGCGCTGGCGGTGATGTTCATCAACCGCCCCGCGGAGGGCGGCAAGCGCAAGGAGTATCCCAATGCCTAGATTCCTGCTCGCCTTGCTGCTGGCCCTGGCCTGGTTGCCGGCGGGCTGCGCCCGCGGCGGCAACGGCCTGCCCTACGATGCCTGGCGCCTGGGCTTTGGTGCGCCCAACTACATGGAAGTATGGATTGAGACCGCCGATGCAGTGGATATCCATGACCGGGTGTTTCGCCGCGCCATGAGCGGTGTGGCGGCGATCCAGACGCCGAAGAACCTCAAAGGGAATCCTAGCGGCTGGCCCGAGCGACCCGGTTGGGGGGCCGGCAAATATGTCCGCGGCGCCGCCCTGCCGCGGCTGATCTACGTGCGCTGGCAGTCGCTGGTGGAGCCGCAGACCTACCAGGCCTATCTCGTCATTCCCGAGGCCACCCGGCAGGCCATGGTCAAGGGCGAGAGGGCCTATTGTCCGGCGACCGGCACCTGGAAAACCGATTATCGCGAAGGCCTGGCCATCGGCCTGGCCCCCGGCGGCATCGCCAAGGCCTGGATCATGGGGCCGTGCCTGAGTCCCATCGAGGTCACCCGAGTGCAGGGAGAAGTGGTGAAGAAGGGGCCCTATGGCGGTGGGTCAGGCGGGCATCACTATCCCTTGAGCGATATTTCCAAAGCCTACATTGAAAGAAATGGCATTCCGTATGGTTCCTGGTGACGTCACGACGGTGGGCTGAGGTCCTGAAGGCCGGGCACACTTTTTAGCTGGCATGTTGCCCATTCTGCGATGATTCCGGTTGGGCGGCGTTTCACAGGCCGTTGAGCCGAAGATACTTTTCGTTTCCAGGGATGACTTCCGCCGGCCAGCCTGTAATATCCGCGCCGTCTATCCTCAGGGCGGGGCCGGGGCGACGCTGAAAAATGGCACAACCCTTGCTCTCACCCCCTGAAACACTTCATTTGACGCTATAGCGACGGATTTTTGGCATGGCTAAGAAAGAGGCGACACCCGCCGAGGCGGGGGCTCCGGGCGGCGGCAAGAGCAAGCTGAAGCTGATCCTGCTGATCGTGGTCGGCCTGCTGCTGGCGATCGGCCTGTCGGTGGGCGGCACCTGGTTCTTCCTCAGCAAGTCGCTGAAGGCCGAGAAGACCGAGGAAGTCGCCAGCGAGGCGGCGAAGCCGGGCAAGCAGCCGGCGTTGTACGAGATCCTGGCGCCGGCCTTCGTCGTCAACTTCAACCAGAACGGCCGCCAGCGCTACATGCAGGTGGGCGTCGCGCTGATGGGGCGCGACAAGGCGCAGATGGACGCATTGCGCGAGCACATGCCGCTGGTTCGCAATAAACTGGTGATGCTGTTCTCGAGTCAGAATTTCGACTCGCTGGTGACCCCGGTGGGCAAGGAGATGCTCCGCCAGCAGGCGACCGCCGGGTTGCAGGAACTGGCCAAGAAGCAAACCGGCCAGTTGGCCGTCGAGCAAGTGTTGTTCACCAATTTCGTGTTGCAGTAGGTATCCCATGGCCGTGCAAGATCTGCTTTCCCAGGATGAAATCGACGCGCTGCTGCACGGCGTCGACGATGGCCTGGTGGAAACCGAAGTCGAGGCGACGCCAGGTTCGGTCAAGTCCTACGACCTTACCAGCCAGGACCGCATCGTCCGGGGGCGGATGCCGACCCTGGAGATGATCAACGAGCGTTTCGCCCGCTACACCCGCATCAGCATGTTCAACCTGCTGCGCCGCTCCGCGGATGTCGCCGTGGGTGGCGTGCAGGTGATGAAGTTCGGCGAGTACGTGCACTCGCTGTACGTCCCCACCAGCCTCAACCTGGTGAAGATGAAGCCGCTGCGCGGCACCGCGCTGTTCATCCTCGACGCCAAGCTGGTGTTCAAGCTGGTGGACAACTTCTTCGGCGGCGACGGCCGCCACGCCAAGATCGAGGGCCGCGAGTTCACCCCGACCGAGCTGCGGGTGGTGCGGATGGTGCTGGAGCAGGCCTTCGTCGACCTCAAGGAGGCCTGGCAGGCGGTGCTGGAGATGAACTTCGAGTACGTCAACTCGGAGGTCAACCCGGCGATGGCCAACATCGTCAGCCCCAGCGAAGTGGTGGTGGTCTCCACCTTCCACATCGAGCTGGACGGTGGCGGCGGCGACCTGCACATCACCATGCCCTATTCGATGATCGAGCCGATCCGCGAGATGCTCGACGCCGGCTTCCAGTCCGACCACGACGACCAGGACGAGCGCTGGATCAAGGCCCTGCGCGAGGACGTGCTGGACGTCCAGGTGCCGCTCGGTGCCACCGTGGTCCGCCGCCAGCTCAAGCTGCGCGACATCCTGCACATGCAGCCGGGCGACGTGATCCCGGTGGAGATGCCGGAACACATGGTGATGCGCGCCAACGGCGTGCCCGCCTTCAAGGTCAAGCTGGGGGCCCACAAGGGCAACCTGGCGCTACAGATTGTCGAGGCGGTCGAGCGCTCGCGCTGACCGCTTCCCCCGGAGGAAAGACGAACCATGGCAGACGAAGAAAAAGTGACCACCGAGGAACAGGCCCTGGCCGACGAATGGGCGGCGGCGCTGGCCGAGGCGGGCGACGCCAGCCAGGACGACATAGACGCGCTGATGGCCCAGGGTGGCGCCACCCCGGTGGCGGAGCCGAGCACTCCGCGGGCGCCGATGGAAGAGTTCGGCGCGGCGCCCAAGGCACCGACCATTTCCGGCCTGGAGGGGCCGAACCTGGACGTGATCCTGGACATCCCCGTGACCATTTCCATGGAGGTCGGGCATACCGATATCAGCATCCGCAACCTGCTGCAGCTCAACCAGGGCTCGGTGATCGAACTCGACCGCCTGGCCGGCGAGCCGCTGGACGTGCTGGTCAACGGTACGCTGATCGCCCACGGCGAGGTGGTGGTGGTGAACGAGAAGTTCGGCATCCGCCTGACCGACGTGATCAGTCCCAGCGAACGCATCAAGAAGCTGCGCTGACATGCGTCGCCGCCTGTTCGCCGGGATACTGCTGCCGGGGCTCGCCGCGCTCGGTGCGCCGCTGTACGCCGCGGAGGGTCCGGCCGGTGTCGCCGCGCCGGCGGTGGGTGGCGCCTCCGGCGCAGCCGCCCAGCTGGCGCAGCTGGTGCTTGGCCTCGGCCTGGTGATCGGCCTGATCTTCCTGCTCGCCTGGCTGGTGCGCCGGGTGCAGCAGGTCGGTCCGCGCAGCAACCGCCTGATCCGCACCCTGGCCAGCCAGCCGCTGGGGCCGCGCGACCGGCTGGTGCTGGTGCAGGTCGGCGAGGAGCAGATTCTGCTTGGCATCACGCCCGGTCGGATCACGCCGCTGCACGTGCTCAAGGAGCCGGTGCACCTGCCGGACGGCGAGCCGGCCACCCCGGAATTCGCCCAGCGCCTGCTGGAGCTGCTGAACAAGGACCCCAAGGGCAAGCCATGACCCCGCGCATTTCCCTGGCCGGCGCCTGTGCCGCGCTCTGTCTACTGCTGCTGGCGCCGTGGCCGGCGCTGGCCGCCGACCCGACCTCGATCTCGGCGATCACCGTGACCACCAATGGCCAGGGCCAGCAGGAATACTCGGTGAGCCTGCAGATCCTGCTGATCATGACCGCGCTGAGCTTCATCCCGGCGTTCGTCATGCTGATGACCAGTTTCACCCGGATCATCATCGTCTTCTCCATCCTGCGCCAGGCGCTGGGCCTGCAGTCGACCCCGTCGAACCAGGTGCTGGTGGGGCTGGCGCTGTTCCTGACCATGTTCGTCATGGCCCCGGTGTTCGACAGGATCAACAGCCAGGCCCTGCAGCCCTACCTGAACGAGCAGATACCCGCCCAGGAGGCGCTGCAGCGGGCCGAGGTGCCGCTGAAGGCGTTCATGCTGGCGCAGACCCGCACCTCCGACCTGGAGCTGTTCGTGCGTCTCTCCAAGCGCACCGACATCAGCGGCCCGGAAGCCACCCCGCTGACCATCCTGGTCCCGGCCTTCGTCACCTCCGAGCTGAAGACCGCGTTCCAGATCGGCTTCATGATCTTCATCCCGTTCCTGATCATCGACCTGGTGGTGTCCAGCGTGCTGATGGCGATGGGCATGATGATGCTGTCGCCGCTGATCATTTCCCTGCCGTTCAAGATCATGCTGTTCGTCCTGGTGGATGGCTGGGCGCTGATCATCGGGACGCTGGCGGGCAGTTTCGGCACCGTCTAGCGGAGCCGCCGGCTTGACGCGCCATGGGCGCGCTGGAGAGAGACATGACCCCTGAAGTGGCGCTGGACCTGTTTCGCGAGGCGTTGTGGCTGACCGCGATGATCGTCGCCGTCCTGGTGGTTCCGAGCCTGCTGGTCGGTCTGGTGGTGGCGATGTTCCAGGCCGCCACCCAGATCAACGAGCAGACCCTGAGCTTCCTGCCGCGCCTGCTGGTGATCCTGCTTACCCTGATCGTGCTGGGCCCCTGGCTGCTGCGGCAGTTGATGGAGTACACCCAGGCGCTGATCGGCAACATCCCGCTGTTGATCGGCTGATGCTGGAACTGAGCAACGCGCAGATCGGCGGCTGGATCGCCAGCTTCGTGCTGCCGCTGTTCCGGGTCGCGGCGCTGCTGATGACCATGCCGGTGATCGGCACCCAACTGGTGCCGGTGCGGGTGCGCCTGTACCTGGCGCTGGGGATCTGCGTGGTGCTGGTGCCGAACCTGCCGCCGATGCCGCAGGTGGACGCGCTGAGCGTGAAATCCATGCTGCTGATCGGCGAGCAGATCCTGGTCGGTGCCTTGCTCGGCTTCTCCCTGCAGTTGCTGTTCCACGCCTTCGTGATCGCCGGACAGATCATTTCCATGCAGATGGGCCTGGGCTTCGCCTCCATGGTCGACCCGGCCAACGGCGTCTCGGTGCCGGTGCTCGGGCAGTTCTTCACCATGCTGGTGACCCTGCTGTTCCTGGCGATGAACGGTCACCTGGTGGTGTTCGAGGTGATCGCCGAGAGCTTCGTCACCCTGCCGGTGGGCGAGGGCCTGAGCGGCAACCACTTCTGGGTCATCGCCGGCAAGCTCGGCTGGGTGATGGGCGCGGCGCTGCTGCTGGCGCTGCCGGCGATCACCGCGCTGCTGGTGGTTAACCTGGCGTTCGGCGCGATGACCCGCGCGGCGCCGCAGCTGAACATTTTCTCCATCGGCTTCCCGCTTACCCTGGTGCTGGGCCTGGGGATCCTCTGGATCGGCACCGCCGACCTGCTCGGCCAGTACCAGGTGCTGGCCGGCGAAGCCCTGCAATTCCTCCGTGAACTGGTGCGGGCGAGGTAGCCATGGCCGAGAGCGAGAGCGGGCAGGACAAGACAGAGGAACCCACGGAGAAACGCCGCCGCGAGGCGCGCGAGAAAGGGCAGTTGCCGCGTTCGCGGGAGCTGAACACCCTGGCGATCCTGATGGCCGGCGCCGGTGGTCTGCTGATCTACGGCGCCGACCTGGCGGCGGCCATGCTGCGCCTGATGCGCAGCAGTTTCGAGCTGTCCCGGGAAACCGTGCTGAACACCGAAAGCATGCTGCAGTTGCTCGGCGCCTCGGGCTACCTGGCGGCACAGGGCCTGTGGCCGATCCTGCTGATGCTGCTGGTGGCGGCGATCGTCGGGCCGATCGCCCTCGGCGGCTGGCTGTTCTCGATGGACGCCCTGCAACCCAAGTTCAGCCGTCTCAACCCGCTGTCGGGGCTGAAACGGATGTTTTCCGCCAAGTCGCTGCTCGAGCTGAGCAAGGCGCTGATCAAGTTCCTGGTGGTGCTGGCGGTGGCCCTGCTGGTGCTCTCCGCCGACCGCGATGCGCTGCTGGCGCTGGCCCACCAGCCGCTCGAGCAGGCGATCCTGCACAGCGCCCAGGTGGTCGGCTGGAGCGCCTTCTGGATGGCCTGCAGCCTGTTGCTGATCGCCGCGGTGGATGTGCCGTACCAGATCTGGGACAACCGCCAGAAGCTGATGATGACCAAGCAGGAAGTCCGCGACGAGTACAAGGACTCCGAGGGCAAGCCCGAGGTGAAGTCGAAGATCCGCCAGATGCAGCGCGAGATGGCGCAGCGACGGATGATGGCGGCGGTGCCGGAGGCCGACGTGGTGATCACCAACCCGACCCACTTCGCCGTGGCCCTGAAATACGACCCGGCGGGCGGCGGGGCGCCGCTGCTGCTGGCCAAGGGCAACGACTTCCTGGCCCTGAAGATCCGCGAGGTGGCCCGCGAGCACAAGGTCATGGTCATGGAGTCGCCGGCGCTGGCGCGGGCGGTGTACTACTCCACCGAGCTCGACCAGGAGATTCCCGCCGGCCTCTACCTGGCTGTCGCCCAGGTGCTGGCCTACGTCTACCAGCTCAAGCAGTACCAGGCCGGCAAGGGCAAGCGCCCGAGCCCCCTGAAGGACCTGCCGATCCCGCCGGACCTGCGCCGCGACGAATGACCGGGCTGGAGCTGCGCGCCGCGCTGTGGCAGCCTTGGCCGCTACTCGCTCGGGATGAGAGCTCTGCCGTTCATGGATCGAACCCTGTCTGATCGTATTTTCCCACGCTTGCTCCTGTTGCTCGCCCTGGCCTGGCTGGTGCCCTGGATGCCCGCGCACGCCGAAGCGCCGGCGGAATGGGTCGCCTTGCCCCTGTCGGAGCGGGTGGTGGATACCACCAACACCCTGGACGAGGCGACGCGCCTGCGCCTGGTGGAACGGCTCGAGGCGCTGGAGCGCCGCCGCGGCGCGCAGATCGCGGTGGTGATGCTGGCGACTACCGGCAGCCTGGACATCGAGACCTTCGCCGACAAGCTGTTCCAGGCCTGGAAGCTCGGGCGCAAGACGGTCGACGACGGATTGCTGCTGGTGGTGGCGAAGGACGACCGGCGGATGCGCATCGAGGTCGGCTACGGCCTGGAGGGCGCGGTGCCCGACGTGGTCGCCGGACGGATCATTCGCGAGCGGATGGCCCCGGCGTTCCGCCAGGGTGACTACGCCGGCGGGGTCGAGGCCGCGGTGGCCGAACTGATCCGCCTGGTCGACGGCGAATCGCTGCCGGTTGCCGTGGCGGCGTCGAATGCGTCGGATGCGCCGGGAGTCTCGCTGGGACAAGTGCCGGCGGAAGCCTGGGCGCTGCTGGTCGCCTTCGTCTACGGGGCGCTCGCCGGGGTGCTGTTGACTGCCCGGCCGGCGCGCTGGCCCTGGCTGCTCGGCGGTGCGCTGTGCTGCTGGGCGCTGGGTACGCTGGCCGGCGCCTCCGGCGAATGGCTGAGCGTGCTGCTGGTCGCTCCGCTGTGCATGCTGGTCGGCGGCGCGACCTTCGGCGCGTTGTGGACGGTGCGCCCGGTGTTCCATCTGGTGATCGGCGTACTGGTCTATATAGCCCTGCTCGGGCTGGCGGCGCATTTCTTCAGCGCGGTGTCTTTCATCTACGGCCTGCTGTGGCCGGCCGGGGTGCTGATGCTGGCGACGCTCGGCTGGCTGAACTACCGCCTGATGCGCTCCCTGTGGCGCGAGCGGCGGAAGGGTTTCCAGCGCCGGCTGTGGGCGTGGCTGGCGGCCTACCCGCTGCTCGGATTGCTGTCCGGTGGGCTGGACGCGCCGCTGGCCTGGCTGGCCCTGATACCGTTCCAGCTCATGCTGGGATTGCTGGTATTCGGCCGGGTGCGCCTGGGCGGGAGTGGCGGAGGTTCGTCGGGAGGTTCCGGCGGCGGTTCGTCTTCTTCCTCTTCGTCGTCCGGCGGATTTTCCGGGGGTGGCGGCTCCAGCGGTGGAGGCGGTGCCTCCGGCAGCTGGTAGTGGCTTCCCGTTCATTGCATTCGGAGACAAGGATGTCTGCAATCATGCGTTATCTCGTCATGTTTCGCCTGTTCGGCGCGCTGCTCTGTGCCGTTGCCGTTAACGTTCCGTCCGTTTCCGCCGTGGCGGCACCGGTCAGCGCCGCCGCGCCGGCGTCCGCTGCCGCCGAGGACGCTGTCGACGGGATGGAGGGGGCGGCCGATGCGACATACGAACCCGCCGAGGTCCCCGTGTTGACCCGGCGGGTCACCGACCTTACCGCGACCCTCGACTCCAGCGAGCGCGCCCGCCTGGAGGCGTCCCTGGCGACGCTCGAGACGCGCAAGGGCGCGCAGGTGGCGATCCTGATGGTTTCCAGTACCTATCCGGACAGCATCGAGGCCTATGCGGTGCGAGTCTTCGAGGCCTGGAAGCTGGGACGCAAGGGCGTCGACGATGGCGTCCTGGTGCTGGTGGCGAAGAATGACCGGCGCATGCGCATCGAAGTCGGCTATGGCCTGGAGGGGGCGATCACCGACGTCGATGCCGGGCGGATCATTCGTGAATACATGACCCCGGCGTTCCGCCAGCAGGACTATGCCGGCGGCCTGGAAGCGGCGGCGCAGCGCCTGGTCCGCCTGATCGACGGCGAGGCGTTGCCGCCGCCGCCGCGCGACCCGATCGATCCCGACAGGGTGCAGCGAACCCTGGGCATCGTCTTCCTGCTCGGCGCCTTCGGTGGCGTGCTGTTGCTGGTGCGCCCGCGAGCCTGGTACTGGACCCTCGGGACGCTGGTGGCGCTCGGCGCGGCGCTGGCGCTGGGGCGCCACTGGCCGGTGTGGGCGATGGTGCCGGTGGCGCAGCTGGTGGCGTTCCTCGGGGTCGGCTTCGGCGCCCTGCTCAAGTATTCGCGCGGCGCGCGCTGGTTCTTCACCGTTCTCACGCTCTATGCGCTGGGGTTGTTCTGGGCCTATGGCCGCTACGGCGTGGCGGTGCTCCACTACGGGCTGGCCGTTCCGCTGTCGCTGGGGTTGACGCTGCTGATGCTGGCCGGGGCCTGGCAGGGGTTGCGCAAGGGGCGCCGCCGGGCCTGCCTGCCGGGTCTGCTGGGACTGCTGCTGACCCTGGCCCTGGAGTGCCTGCTGTTGCTGGTGGACGACCCGCTGAACAGCATCGAGGCGCTGATCATCCTGCCCGCCGCCTGCCTGCCGCTGTTCATCGGCTGCAACGTCGGTTCCGGCGGTCCGGGCGGACGGCGCAGGCGGGGCGGCGGATACCAGGGGGCGTCGAGTTTCTCTTCTTCGTCGTCATCGTCGAGTTCGTCGTCCGACTCCTTCTCCGGCGGCGGCGGCTCGAGCGGCGGTGGTGGCGCCTCCGGCAGCTGGTGATAGGGAAAAGCCTTTTTCAATCAAGCAATTGAAAAGTTGGAACGGTTCCTGCACTGACCCGCTCGACGCGCATTCCGGCGTCAAAAGTTTGTACGGCGCCTGTCTTCGGGCGCCACACGCAGGGCAGGGGAGTCGAGAGTGGACCGCACGCAACTGATCAGCAATGTGCGCAGCAACCTGGCGGGACTGGGCCGTGGCAGCCTGGGCGTGCCGGTCCTGTTGCTGGCCATGCTGGCGATGATGACCCTGCCGATCCCGCCGTTCCTGCTTGACGTGCTGTTCACCTTCAACATCGCCCTGTCCATCGTGGTCCTGCTGGTCTGCGTGTACGCCCTGCGGCCGCTGGACTTCGCCGTGTTCCCGACCATCCTGCTGGTGGCGACCCTGCTGCGCCTGGCGCTGAACGTCGCCTCGACCCGCGTGGTGCTGCTCCACGGCCACGACGGCCACGGCGCCGCGGGCAAGGTGATCCAGGCCTTCGGCGAGGTGGTGATCGGCGGCAACTACGTGGTTGGCGTGGTGGTCTTCGCGATCCTGATGATCATCAACTTCGTGGTGGTGACCAAGGGCGCCGGGCGGATTTCCGAAGTCAGCGCGCGTTTCACCCTGGATGCCATGCCCGGCAAGCAGATGGCCATCGATGCCGACCTCAACGCCGGCCTGATCGAGCAGGAGGAAGCCAAGAAGCGCCGTAGCGAGGTGGCCCAGGAGGCCGACTTCTACGGTTCGATGGACGGCGCCAGCAAATTCGTCCGCGGCGACGCCATCGCCGGCCTGCTGATCCTCTTCATCAACCTGATCGGTGGCATCGCCATCGGCATGGTCCAGCACTCGATGTCCTTCGGCGACGCCGGCAAGGTCTACGCCCTGCTGACCATCGGCGACGGCCTGGTGGCGCAACTGCCGTCGCTGCTGCTGTCGACCGCCGCGGCGATCATGGTGACCCGGGTGTCCAGCTCCGAGGACATGGGCCAGCAGGTCAACCGGCAGATGTTCGCCTCGCCCAAGGCGCTGGCGATCTCCGCGGCGATCCTGATCGCCATGGGCGTCGTCCCCGGCATGCCGCATGTCTCCTTCATCGGTCTCGGCGCCCTGGCCGGCGGCGCCGCGTACTGGATCTGGCACCGCCAGAACAAGGCCAGGCAGGCCGCCGAGCAGGAGGTCCAGCGCCAGCAGGAGCTGCTGCCGGCGCAGCGCGCCCAAGAGGTCAAGGAACTGGGTTGGGACGACGTCACCCCGGTGGACATGGTCGGCCTGGAGGTCGGCTACCGGCTGATCCCGCTGGTCGACCGCAACCAGGGCGGGCAACTGCTGGCGCGGATCAAGGGTGTACGCAAGAAGCTGTCCCAGGAGCTGGGCTTCCTGATGCCCTCGGTGCATATCCGCGACAACCTCGACCTGCTGCCCAACGCCTACCGCCTGACCCTGATGGGCGTCAGCGTGGCCGAAGCGGAGATCTATCCGGATCGCGAGCTGGCGATCAACCCCGGGCAGGTGTTCGGCAGCCTCAACGGCATCGCCGGCAAGGACCCGGCCTTCGGCCTGGAGGCGGTATGGATCGAGCCCGGCCAGCGCGACCAGGCGCAGTCGCTGGGCTACACCGTGGTGGACGCCAGCACCGTGGTCGCCACCCACCTGAACCAGGTGCTGCACAAGCACGCCCACGAGCTGCTCGGCCATGAGGAAGTGCAACAGCTCCTGCAACTGCTCGCCCGCAGTTCGCCGAAGCTGGCGGAGGAGCTGGTGCCGGGGCTGATTTCCCTGTCCACCCTGCTCAAGGTCCTGCAGGCACTGCTCCAGGAGCAGGTGCCGGTGCGCGACATCCGGACCATCGCCGAGGCCATCGCCAACGTCGCTCCGCGGAGTCAAGATCCCGGCGCGATGGTCGCGGCGGTACGCGTCGCGTTGTCCCGCGCCATCGTGCAAAGCATTGTCGGGCTTGAGCCGGAGCTGCCCGTGATCACGCTCGAGCCGAGGTTGGAACAGATCTTGCTGAACAGCATGCAGAAGGCCGGGCAAGGCTCCGAGGACGGCATGTTGCTGGAGCCGGGGATGGCCGAGAAGCTGCAACGCTCGCTGATCGAGAGCGCGCAACGCCAGGAGATGCTCGGCAAGCCGGCGATCCTGCTGGTTGCCGGGCCGATCCGTTCGATGATGTCGCGCTTCGCGCGAATGGCGGTGCCCAGCATGCATGTGCTGGCCTACCAGGAAATCCCGGACAACAAGCAGGTCACCATCGTCGCGACGGTGGGACAGAACTGAACGAGGGCTGCGCCGGCTCCAGGGCCGGCACACCGGGCAACCAGAGGTTGCCGGCAAGACTACTGAACTGAGGGGTTCGGGCAATGCAAGTCAAACGCTTCTTCGCCGCCGATATGCGCCAGGCCATGAAACTGGTCCGCGACGAACTGGGTCCGGACGCCGCGATCCTCGGCAACCGCCGGGTCGCCGGCGGCATCGAGCTGACCGCGGCGCTGGATTACCAGGCCCCGCCGGCGCCGAGCAAGCCCAATCCGGCGCTGGAAGTGGAACTGCGCAAGACCCAGGCGCGGATCGCCGAGGCACGCGCCGAATTGACGGCCCGGCCGGCGGAAAGCCAGCGCAAGGATCGTCAATTGTTCGCCGAGCAGAAGCCGGCGCGGCCGACCCTCGCCGAGTCCATGGCGGCGCCGCAGGCCAAGGCCGCGGCGGGCGGACAGACCCTGGAGGCGATGCGCTTCGAGCTGAACGGCCTGCGCGAACTGATCGAGGTGCAGCTGGGTTCGATCGCCTGGGGCCAGTTGCAGCATCAGCGCCCGCAGCAGGCCAATCTTTGGCGCCGCCTGCAACGCATGGGCCTGCCGGCGGAGCTGAGCAAGCCGCTGCTGGAGCGAGTCGCCGCGGTGGGCGATACCCGCCAGGCCTGGCGCATGCTCCTGGCACACCTGTCGCGCGCCGTGCCGACGCCGGACCAGGACCCGCTCGACGCCGGTGGCGTGCTGGCCCTGGTCGGCCCGGCCGGTGCCGGCAAGACCACCACACTGGCGAAGATGGCCGCGCGCTACGTCCTCAAGTACGGCGCGCAGAGTCTGGCGCTGGTGAGCATGGACAGCTACCGGATCGGCGCCCAGGAGCAGATCAAGACCCTCGGGCGGATCCTCAACGTGCCGGTGACCCTGGTCGACCCCGGCCAGTCGCTGATCCAGGCCCTGGCGCCGCTGGCGCGCAAGCGCATGCTGCTGATCGACACCGCCGGCCTGCCGGCCAGCGATCCGGCCCTGCGCATGCAGCTCGAGGCCCTGGCGTCGCCGAGCCTGAACGTGAAGAATTACCTGGTGATGGCCACCACCAGCCAGAGCCAGGTGCTCAGGTCGGCCTACCAGACCTATCGGCACTGCGGGCTGGCGGGCTGCATCATGACTAAGCTGGACGAGGCGGGCAGCCTCGGTGAATCGATGGCGCTGGCTATCGCCCAGCGACTCCCGGTAGCCTATCTGGCGGACGGGCCGCGGATTCCGGACGATCTGCAGGTGGCGCGCAGCCACCAGCTGGTCAGCCGGGCGGTCAGCCTGCAGGCGCCGGAAGAACCCAGCGAGGACGCCATGGCCGAGATGTTCGCCGGGCTCTATCAGCAACCGGCGCGGCGTGTCGGCTGAGATCGGTGAGTGCCGCGCGTGGCGCGGGTGACGGAAGCGAAGGTGGCTTCCGCCGGGCCGGGACCGATGGTGCATCGGTCCCGCCAATACCGGAAGACCCTGGAAGGGTTTCCCGGGAAGACGACAACACAAGGTATGAAGCAGATGGGTAGCATGCATCCCGTACAGGTGATCGCAGTAACTGGCGGCAAGGGCGGCGTCGGCAAGACCAATGTGTCGGTGAACCTGGCACTGGCTCTGGCCGATCTCGGTCGTCGCGTCATGCTGCTGGATGCCGACCTCGGCCTGGCCAACGTCGACGTCCTGCTGGGGCTCACGCCCAAGCGCACCCTCGCCGACGTGATCGAAGGACGCTGCGAGCTGCGCGACGTCCTCCTGCTCGGTCCCGGCGGCGTGCGTATCGTTCCCGCGGCCTCCGGCACGCAGAGCATGGTGCATCTCTCGCCCATGCAGCACGCCGGCCTGATCCAGGCGTTCAGCGATATCAGCGACAACCTCGACGTGCTGGTGGTGGACACCGCCGCCGGGATCGGCGATTCGGTGGTCAGCTTCGTCCGCGCGGCGCAGGAGGTGCTGCTGGTGGTCTGCGACGAGCCGACCTCGATCACCGATGCCTACGCCCTGATCAAGCTGCTCAACCGCGACCACGGCATGACCCGCTTCCGGGTCCTGGCGAACATGGCCCACAGTCCGCAGGAAGGGCGCAACCTGTTCGCCAAACTGACCAAGGTCACGGACCGTTTCCTCGACGTCGCACTACAGTATGTAGGTGTCATCCCCTACGACGAGTCGGTACGCAAGGCCGTGCAGAAACAGCGAGCCGTATACGAGGCATTCCCCCGCTCGAAGGCGTCACTGGCCTTCAAGGCGGTCGCGCAGAAGGTCGACAGCTGGCCGCTGCCGGCCAACCCGCGCGGGCACCTGGAGTTCTTCGTCGAACGACTGGTCCAACATCCCGCGACAGGCTCGGCCGTATGACAGCGGCCTCTGGAGTGCGTATGTACAGCAAGGCGCAAGCGCAGAACTCCCAGGAGCAACTGATCCAGCGTTACGCACCACTGGTCAAGCGCATCGCCTACCACCTGCTCGGCCGCCTGCCGGCCAGCGTGCAGGTGGAGGACCTCATGCAGGCCGGCATGATCGGCCTGCTCGAGGCAGCGAAGAAATACGATGCCGGCAAGGGCGCCAGCTTCGAGACCTATGCCGGCATCCGCATCCGCGGCGCCATGCTCGACGAAGTCCGCAAGGGCGACTGGGCGCCGCGCTCGGTGCACCGCAACACCCGCATGGTGACCGACGCGATCCGCGCGATCGAGGCGAGAACCGGCCGCGACGCTAAAGATCACGAGGTTGCTGCCGAACTCCAATTGAGCCTCGAAGATTACTACGGCATCCTCAGCGACACGCAGGGCAGCCGCCTGTACAGCTTCGACGACCTGTTGCAGGACGGCGAACATGGATTGCCCGAAGATACCAGCCTCAGTCACAACGAGCCGATCCACGGCCTGCTCGACGAACGTTTCCAGGCGGCCCTGGCGGATGCCATCGCCAAGCTGCCGGAACGCGAGCGCCTGGTCCTGGCGTTGTATTACGACGAGGAGCTCAATCTCAAGGAGATCGGCGAGGTGCTGGGCGTCAGCGAATCGCGGGTCAGCCAGTTGCACAGCCAGTGCGCCGCGCGGTTGCGCGCGCGCCTGGCGGATTGGCGGTCGGCCTGAAGCGGCCTCGACCGCGGCTTGTAAACGTTAACGCAAAAGAATGTATGGCGCGTCCCGCTGGGACGCGTCCTGGTCTGTACGGAGGTCTACTTGGACAAGAACATGAAAATTCTCATCGTGGACGACTTTTCCACGATGAGACGCATCATCAAGAACCTCTTGCGGGACTTGGGCTTCACCAATACCGCCGAGGCCGACGACGGCACCACGGCGCTGCCGATGCTGCACAGCGGCAACTTCGATTTCCTCGTCACCGACTGGAACATGCCGGGCATGACCGGCATCGACCTGCTTCGCGCGGTGCGCGCCGACGAGCGCCTCAAGCACCTGCCGGTACTCATGGTCACCGCCGAGGCCAAGCGCGACCAGATCATCGAAGCGGCCCAGGCCGGGGTCAACGGCTATGTGGTCAAACCCTTCACCGCCCAGGTCCTGAAGGAAAAGATCGAGAAGATTTTCGAGCGGGTCAACGGCTGAAGCCGGCCAAGAGGGTGTCATGGTGCTTGGTAACGATTCCACGGGCGATGAATTCGAATCGACCCTGAAAAAACACGCGCGCGAACTGGTGGACTGCCTCGAACGGGGACATTTCCAGCAGGCGGTGCAACTGATCCAGGAGCTCAGCCAGGCCAGGGACCGCGGTCTGTACCAGGAAGTGGGCAAGCTGACCCGCGAACTGCACAACGCCATCGTCGATTTCCAGATCGACCCGCATTCCCCGCACGCGCAGGAAATGTCGCAGATCGCCGACGCCACCGATCGTCTTTCCTACGTGGTGGAGATGACCGAGAAGGCCGCCAACCGGACCATGGACCTGGTGGAGCAGAGCGCCCCGCTGGTCAACCAGATGGGTGACGATGCACGGGCACTGCAGCAGGACTGGCAACGCTTCATGCGCCGGGAAATCGACGCCGACGGTTTCCGCGAGCTGGCCAAGCGCATCGATCAGTTCCTCGTGCGCAGCGGCGAGCACGCCGGGCAGTTGTCTTCCCAGCTCAACGACATCCTGCTGGCTCAGGATTACCAGGACCTGACCGGCCAGGTGATCAAGCGCGTCACCAAGCTGGTCACCGAGGTCGAGAGCAACCTGGTGAAGCTGGTCTGGATGGCCGGGCAGGTGGACCGCTACGCCGGCATCGAGCACGACCACGTGAGCATGCGCCACCAGGCCGCGCTGGAGCGCTCGGCCAAGGGCGAAGGGCCGCAGGTCGCCGCGAGCAAGCGCGAAGACGTGGTGTCCGGGCAGGACGACGTGGACGATCTGCTGTCCAGCCTGGGTTTCTGACCCGCCCGGCTCAAGACTGCGGCGTAGCTGCCGTTAAGTATGCATTGAACGCTGGCGTCGACGGGACGCCGGCACAGCCTTCGTCATGCCGGTGATCCCGGCGCGGACGAAGGTCGGTCCGCAAGGCGCGGACCGGTATTTCCGGCATGACCGCGGTCTTGCCGACCCTTTCGAGTAACACGTCTCTGGGAGCAGCCGAATGAGCTTCGACGCCGATGAAGAAATCCTCCAGGACTTCCTGGTTGAGGCCGGCGAGATTCTCGAGCAATTGTCCGAACAACTGGTCGAGCTGGAGAGCCGGCCGGACGACATGGACCTGCTCAATGCCATTTTCCGCGGGTTCCATACGGTCAAGGGCGGTGCCGGCTTCCTCCAGCTGAACGCGCTGGTGGAATGCTGCCACATCGCGGAAAACGTCTTCGACATCCTGCGCAAGGGCGAGCGGCGCGTCAGCTCCGAACTGATGGACGTGGTGCTGCAGGCGCTGGACACGGTCAACGCGATGTTCGACCAGGTGCGCGAGCAGTCCGAGCCGACTCCCGCCACCCCCGAGCTGCTGGCGGCGCTGGCGCGCCTGGCCGAACCTGAGGGCGCTGCGCCCGCGCAAGCGCCGGCTGTCGCGGAACCGGAGCCCGAACCCGAACCGGCGCCGGCAAGTGCGCAGGCCGGCTCCAGCGATATCACCGACGACGAGTTCGAACAGTTGCTCGACGCCCTCCAGGGTGGCGAGGTGCAGGCGGCGCCCGCCGAAGCAGCCGTCGAGGCGCCGGGCGGCGACGAGATCAGCGACGCCGAGTTCGAGGCACTGCTCGACCAGTTGCATGGCAAGGGCAAGTTCGTTCCGCCGGCGGCATCCGCCGCGCCGGAGCAGGCCCCGGCGGAGCCCGTGGCAGCCGCCGCGGCTGGCGGCGATGACATCAGCGACGATGAGTTCGAAGCGCTGCTCGACGAACTGCATGGCAAGGGCAAGTTCGGCGAGGCACCGGAAGCTGCGGCTGGGCCCGTCGCGACCCCCCCCGCCAGCGCTCCCGCCGAGACGGCAGGAGCGGGCACGGCGCCAGCCGCCGCGACTGGCGAGGATATCAGCGAAGACGAATTCGAGGCGCTGCTCGACGAGCTGCACGGCAAGGGCAAGTTCAATGGCGCTTCCGAAGCTGTCGCGGCCGCCGCCGCGGTAGCCAAGAACATCGCGGCGAAGAGTCCCGCGGCGAAACCGGCGACGCCCGCCAAGGCCGCCGCGCCCAGGCCGGCGGCGAGCGAGCGGCCGGCGGCCAGCGAAGCGGAGACCACCGTGCGCGTGGATACCGCGCGCCTCGACGAGATCATGAACATGGTCGGCGAGCTGGTGCTGGTGCGCAATCGCCTGGTACGCCTGGGCCTGAACAGCGGCGACGAAGCCATGGCCAAGGCCGTGGCCAACCTCGACGTGGTCACCGGCGACCTGCAGATGTCGGTGATGAAGACCCGCATGCAGCCGATCAAGAAGGTCTTCGGCCGCTTCCCGCGCCTGGTCCGCGACCTGGCGCGGAACATGAAGAAAGAGATCAACCTGGAACTGGTGGGCGAGGAGACCGACCTCGACAAGAACCTGGTCGAGGCCCTGGCCGACCCGCTGGTGCACCTGGTGCGCAACGCCGTCGACCACGGCATCGAGAGCCCGGAGGAGCGCGAGGCCGCCGGCAAGCCGCGGGTCGGCCAGGTGGTGCTGTCGGCGGAGCAGGAGGGCGATCACATCCTCCTGATGATCACCGACGACGGCAAGGGCATGGACGCCGAGGTGCTGCGCAACAAGGCGGTGGAGAAGGGCCTGCTGGAGCGCGATGCGGCGGACCGCCTGACCGACCTGGAATGCTACAACCTGATCTTCGCCCCGGGTTTCTCGACCAAGACCGAGATTTCCGACGTGTCCGGCCGCGGCGTCGGCATGGACGTGGTGAAGACCAAGATTTCCCAGCTCAACGGCACGGTCAACGTGTTCTCGCAAAAGGGATCCGGCTCGAAGATCGTCATCAAGGTGCCGCTGACCTTGGCGATCATGCCTACCCTTATGGTGATGCTGGGCAGCCAGGCGTTCGCCTTCCCGCTGGTGAACGTCAACGAGATCTTCCATCTCGACCTGTCGCGCACCAACGTTGTGGATGGCCAGGAAGTGGTGATCGTCCGCGACAAGGCGCTGCCGCTGTTCTACCTCAAGCGCTGGCTGGTGCCGAGCGCGGCCCACGAGGAGCAGGGCGAGGGACATGTGGTGATCCTGTCGGTCGGCACCCAGCGTATCGGGTTCGTCGTCGACCAGTTGGTAGGACAAGAAGAAGTGGTGATCAAGCCACTCGGCAAGATGTTGCAGGGCACCCCCGGCATGGCGGGCGCCACGATCACCGGGGACGGGCGCATCGCGCTGATCCTCGATGTGCCGAGCATGCTCAAGCGTTACGCACGGCGTATCTGACGCCGCGTATGGGTTTCCGGCGACGCGGGAGCGTCGCCTTCTGAGGAGTAGCTATGGCAGTCAAAGTCCTGGTGGTGGACGATTCGGGGTTCTTCCGCCGCCGTGTCTCGGAGATTCTCTCGGCCGATGGGCAGATCCAGGTGGTCGGCACCGCCACCAATGGCCGCGAGGCCATCGAGCAGGCGCTGGCCCTGAAACCCGATGTGATCACCATGGATTACGAGATGCCGCTGATGGACGGCATCACCGCGGTGCGCAACATCATGCAGCGCTGCCCGACCCCGGTCCTGATGTTCTCCTCGCTGACCCACGAGGGCGCGCGGGTGACGCTGGACGCGCTGGACGCCGGGGCGGTGGACTACCTGCCGAAGAATTTCGAGGACATCTCGCGCAACCCCGACAAGGTTCGCCAACTGCTTTGCGAGAAGGTCCTGACCATCGCCCGCAGCAACCGCCGCTCGATCAGCCTGCCGCCGTTGCCGTCGAGCCCGGCGGCCAGCCATGCGCCGAGCGCCTCCGCCGGCCTCGGGACGAGCGCCCGGACCGCGGGCTCGGCACCGGCAGCCGCATCGGCGGGCTCCGCCGCGCCGAAGCGCAAGGCCTACCGCCTGGTGGCGATCGGCACTTCCACCGGCGGGCCGGTCGCCCTGCAGCGCGTGCTGACCCAGTTGCCAGCCAATTTCCCGGCGCCGCTGGTGCTGGTCCAGCACATGCCGGCGGCCTTCACCAGGGCCTTCGCCGAGCGCCTCGACAAGCTCTGCCGGATCAACGTCAAGGAGGCCGAGGACGGCGATGTCCTGCGCCCCGGCCTGGCCCTGCTGGCGCCGGGCGGCAAGCAGATGATGATCGACGGTCGCGGCACGGTGCGCATCCTGCCCGGCGATGAGCGCCTGAACTACAAGCCCTGTGTCGACGTGACCTTCGGTTCGGCGGCCAAGGCCTACAACGACAAGGTGCTGGCGGTCGTCCTCACCGGCATGGGCGCCGACGGCCGCGAGGGCGCGCGCCTGCTCAAGCAGGGCGGCAGCCAGGTGTGGGCGCAGGACGAGGCCAGCTGCGTGATCTACGGGATGCCGATGGCCGTGGTCAAGGCCAACCTGGCCGACGCGGTGTACAGCCTCGATGACATCGGCCGGCACCTGGTCGAGGCGTGCCAGTAAGGCGTGGATAGGGGAATGAAGAGAATGCCGTCGATGGCCAGCCGCATGCCGAACAGCGTACGCTTCCGCCAGCCCGGAGGGGCGCGCTGATGGATGTGCTCAGCCTGGTCGGGATCATCCTGGCGTTCGTCGCCATCGTCGGCGGCAACTTCCTCGAGGGTGGCCATGCCGGCGCCCTGCTGAACGGGCCGGCGGCGCTGATCGTGATCGGCGGCACCCTTGCCGCGGCGTTGCTGCAGACTCCGGTGAACGTGCTCAAGCGCGGCCTGGGCATGCTCGGCTGGGTGTTCTTCCCGCCGCGCGAGGATCTCGCCGGCGGCATCGACCGGATCGTCGCCTGGAGCATGACCGCGCGCAAGGAAGGCCTGCTGGGCCTGGAAAGCATCGCCGATGCCGAGGCCGATCCCTACGCGCGCAAGGGCCTGCAATTGCTGGTGGACGGCGCCGAGCCGGAGGTCATCCGCAGCATCCTCGAAGTCGATCTGTTCACCCAGGAGGGCCGCGACCTGCAGGCCGCCAAGGTGTTCGAGAGCATGGGCGGCTATGCGCCGACCATCGGCATCATCGGCGCGGTGATGGGCCTGATCCACGTGATGGGCAACCTGGCCAACCCGGCGCAACTGGGTAGCGGCATCGCCGTGGCCTTCGTCGCCACCATCTATGGCGTCGGCTTCGCCAACCTGCTGCTGTTGCCGATCGGCAACAAGCTGAAGACCCTGGTCCTGCGCCAGTCGCGCTACCGCGAAATGCTCCTGGAGGGCCTGCTGTCCATCGCCGAGGGCGAGAACCCGCGCTCCATCGAGCTGAAGCTGCAAGGCTTCATGGACTGAGCGGAGCCGATCATGCCGCGTCGCCGTCGCCACCAGGAAGAACACGAGAACCACGAACGCTGGCTGGTTTCCTATGCCGACTTCATCACCCTGCTGTTCGCCTTCTTCGTGGTGATGTACTCGATTTCCTCGATCAACGAGGGCAAATACAAGATCCTCTCGGAAACCCTCACCGGGGTGTTCAACCAGCCCGATCGCTCGCTGAAGCCGATCCCCATCGGCGAGGAACGCCCGCGCACCACCGAACCGGAACGTACCAGCGTCGAGGAGCAGCCCAGCGACAACGCGGCCAGCGCCGATTCGCTGCAGCAGATCGCCGACAGCGTGCGCGGCGCCTTCGGCGACCTGATCGCCTCCGACCAGTTGAGCGTGCGCGGCAACGAACTGTGGATCGAGATCACCCTCAACTCCAGCCTGCTGTTCCCCAGCGGCGACGCACTGCCCAACGATGCGGCGTTCGGTATCGTCGAGAAGGTCGCCAAGATCCTGGCGCCCTACAAGAACCCCATCCATGTCGAGGGCTTTACCGACGATGTACCGATCCACAGCCAGCGCTATCCCACCAACTGGGAGCTGTCGGCGGCGCGGGCGGCGAGCATCGTCCGCCTGCTCGGCAACGACGGCGTCGAACCGTCGCGGATGGCCGCGGTGGGCTATGGTGAATTCCAGCCGGTGGCGGATAACGCCAGCGCCGCTGGACGGGCGAAGAACCGCCGGGTGGTGCTGGTGATCTCGCGCAACCTGGAGGTACGGCGCAGCGTCAGCGGTGTCGGCAGCGGCAAGGCGCAGCCGGATTCGGCGTTGCGCCATGCGGGTTCGGCGGCTGGCACGCAAGCTGCAGATACTGGCGGTACGCCGGCGCCCGCGCCGGCAACCGTCAATTCCCCGTCGCCTTCGCCATGAGTGGGCGAAACGTGGTTTCCGTCCGGGCGCCGGGGCCGAACCGGCCATTAGCGCGGCCCCAACCGGGTAGTCCCATGCCAGGAAGAGTAGAGCAATGAAAGTCTGGGCAGTCGCCAATCAGAAAGGAGGGGTCGGCAAGACCACCTCGTCCATCGCCCTGGCCGGCCTGCTGGCGGATGCCGGCAAGCGCGTGGTCGTGGTCGACCTGGACCCCCACGGCTCGATGACCAGCTATTTCGGCTATGACCCGGACACCCTCGAGCACAGCGCCTTCGACCTGTTCCTGCACCAGGGCAACGTTCCCGAGGGGCTGCCGGCTTCGCTGCTGCGCAGCACCAGCAGCGAACGCATCTCGCTGCTGCCCTCGAGCACCGCGCTGGCGACCCTGGAACGCCAGTCGCCGGGCAAGAGCGGGCTCGGCCTGGTGGTCTCGAAGAGCCTGGCGCAGCTCTGGCAGGACTTCGACCACGCGATCATCGACAGCCCGCCGCTGCTCGGCGTGCTGATGGTCAACGCGCTGGCCGCCAGCCAGCACCTGGTGATCCCGGTGCAGACAGAGTTCCTCGCGGTGAAGGGGCTGGAGCGGATGGTCAACACCCTGGCGATGATCAACCGGTCGCGCAAGCAGGCGTTGCCCTATACCATCGTGCCGACCCTGTTCGACCGGCGGACGCAGGCATCCTTGAGCACCCTGCGGATACTCAACGAGAACTACCCGGACAACCTGTGGCAGGCATTCATTCCCATCGATACCCGCCTGCGCGATGCCAGCCGGGCGGGTGTCACGCCGTCGCAGCATGACGGCAAGAGCCGCGGGGTGATCGCCTATCGCGCCCTGCTCAAGCACCTGCTGGCGCAGCAGCCGGCCACCCGGGTGGCCTGATGACGCGCCGGCGAGCGCGCCGACAGGCGCATTCAAGCCGCACCGGGGTGCGGCCGATAACCGTTGTAGACCCTTGTCGCGGAATACCTACATGAGCGCCGCTACCGCCACCCGTTCGCAACTGGCCTTGCAGTCCTACCTGGACGCGCTGCTCCAGGAGGCCACTTTCGAAGAACTGGAAACGCCCGTCGAGGCGCCGCTCGCGCTCGCGCCGGCACCGGTGACGCCGCTTGCCGTTCCGGTCGTCCCGGTCGAGGCGCCGATCCCGGCGGACCAGACGGTGACAGCGGCGATCGATGAGCATTTCGACGAATTCGAGGCCGCGGTGCTCGAGGAGCAGGTCCGCGATGCGCGCCTGGCGCCACCGGTAGCGCTGCGCGAGGTGCCGGCCCCGGCAGACGGGCTGCCGGTCGAGACCGGCAACCACGAAATCATCGAGCTGCGCGTGCCGAACGCCCCGGCGAGCATGGGCGAAACGCCGTTGCTCGATCTGCCGTTGCTCGACGACGGCCGTCCGGCCTGGGCGGCGGAACCCTTCGAGTGCCTGCTGTTCGACGTCGCCGGGCTGACCCTGGCGGTGCCGCTGGTGTGCCTGGGTTCGATCTATCCGCTGGAGAACCAGGAGCTGACTCCGCTGTTCGGCCAGCCCGACTGGTTCCTCGGCATCCTGCCGTCGCAGGCGGGTAACCTGAAGGTGCTGGACACCGCGCGCTGGGTGATGCCCGAACGCTACCGCGACGATTATCGCGACGGCCTCAAGTACGTTATCTCGGTCCAGGGCTACGAATGGGGTCTGGCGGTGCACCAGGTGAGCCGCTCGATCCGCCTCGACCCGGCCGAGGTGAAATGGCGCAGCCAGCGCAGCCAGAGACCCTGGCTGGCCGGTACGGTCATCGAACACATGTGCGCGCTGCTGGACGTGGCGGCGCTCGCCGAGCTGATCGCCAGCGGCGCCGTCAAGCGCCTGCATGGCGACCGTTGATAGACAGTTTCCGCCGGTTGCGGCGGGTTTCGAGAGGTTAGGGGAATGAGCAAAGCCACCGCGCAAAGTGCCGAAGATCCGATCCTGCAGTGGGTCACCTTCCGCCTGGACAACGAGAGCTACGGCATCAACGTGATGCAGGTCCAGGAGGTGCTGCGCTACACCGAAATCGCCCCGGTGCCGGGGGCGCCGAGCTACGTGCTGGGTATCATCAACCTGCGCGGCAACGTGGTCACGGTGATCGACACCCGCCAGCGCTTCGGCCTGGACCCGGCGCCGATCAGCGACAACACCCGGATCGTGATCATCGAGGCGGACAAGCAGGTGGTCGGCATCCTGGTCGACAGCGTCGCCGAGGTGGTCTACCTGAAGCAGTCGGAGATCGAGACCGCGCCGAACGTCGGCAACGAGGAGTCGGCCAAGTTCATCCAGGGCGTCTGCAACAAGAACGGCGAACTGCTGATCCTGGTCGAGCTGGACAAGATGATGACCGAGGAAGAGTGGTCGGAGCTGGGCAGCATCTGATGCGTCCGATCGCTACGAGGGCTCGCTGAGATGGAGATCGTCGCGCTGGCACTGGCGGCCGTCGCCTGCCTCGGCCTGGCGGCGGCGTGCCTGTGGTTGCGCCGCGAGCTGCGCCGGCTGGAAGCCCTGCTGGCGCAGCAGGCGGAACAGGGCGTCGCCCGCGACAGGCGTCTCAAGGAGTTGAGCAAGCGCATCGAGTCCTACCAGCAGGTCAACATCCGCATGGGCGAGGCCTTGCAGGACCTGGGCAAGCAGCTGGCGCCGCTGCCCGACCGGGTCGCCCGCCTGGAGCAGCGCGATCCCACCACGCTGTCGTTCAGCCAGGCCGCGCGCCTGGTCGGGCTAGGCGCCAGCGCCGAGGACCTGACCCAGGCCTGCGGTCTCTCGCAGGCCGAAGCCGAACTGGTGGCGCGCCTGCACGAAGCCAGGGACAAGTGAAGGCCATCCGGCCTTCATCGCGCCGTTTCAGGCGAGCAGCCGGCTCGCCACGTCTTCCAGCGCAACCTCACCCCTGAACTCTCCGCTGCTTTGCGCAGGCAGCCCGTCCTCGATGGCATGGGCGAAGCGTACGGCGGGGTCCTGCTCCAGTTTCTCCAGGTGCCGGTGCAGCCGCGGGAAGTCGCTTGCCAGGTCGAAGTAGCCCAGTTCCCGGCCCCAGCGCGCGGTACCGGCCAGGTAGGCGTCGGCGACGCTCGGTCCTTCGCCGGCCAGCCACTTGCGTTCGCCGAGCAGGCTTTCGACCCGCCCGTAGGCTCGCGCGGCGCGAGCCAGCGCGCCGGCCTGGGCGGTCTGCCCGGCGCCGGCGAGGTAGAACAGCGCGCCCCAGGCCGAATGGCATTCGGTATGCAGCAGGGCGAGGACGAAGTTCAACTCGTCGAACTCGGCGCTGCCCTGCGGATAGCCCAGCTTCCTGCACAGGTCGCGCGCCGCCAGGTGCTGGAGAATCGCCAGGCTCTCGTTGAGCACGCGACCGTCCTCCAGCAGCAGCGCCGGTGTCTGTCGCGCCGGGTTCAGGCGCACGTAGGTGCGCTCTTCGGCATCCACCGGCATCTCGATCCGGCACAGGCGGTAGGGTCGCCCCAGCCATTCGAGGGCGACGATCGAACCAAAGGAGCAGCCGTGGGGTACGCCATAAAACAGTACAGGTTCCATTTTCCATCTCCGTTCAGGTAACGCACGGCGCGTATCGCGACCGTCCTGAACACAGGGTAGGGGCTATATAGGCTATATTCGGTCCTGATTTATTCGACGGAAGAAAAAAATGTCCAGGCCCACCGTGCGCGTGCTCGCCCTGCTCGAACTGCTGCAGAGCCATGGCCAGCTCAGCGGCAGCGAGCTGGCCCGACGCCTGGAGGTGGATGGCCGGACTCTGCGGCGCTACATCGTCGCCCTGGAAGAACTGGGCATCCCGATCGCCAGCGAGCGCGGACGCCATGGCGGCTACCGGCTGGTGGCGGGTTTCAAGCTGCCACCGTTGATGTTCAGCGCCGAGGAGACCCTGGCCGTCTCCCTCGGCTTGCTGGCGGTGCGCGGCCTCGGCCTGGGGGAGAGCGAACTCGCCCTGGAAAGCGCCCAGGCCAAGCTGCGCCGGGTGATGCCCGACGCCTTGCGACGGCGCCTGGGCGCGCTCAGCGAAACGGCCAGCCTGGACATCGCCCGCAGCCGCGGGGTCGCCAGCGTGTCGGCGCTGGCAACCCTGGCCGAGGCTGCCCAGACCCGCTCGCGGGTCGAGTTCCGTTACCAGGGACCGCAGGCTGGCGCGACTTTCCGCCAGCTCGATCCCTATGGCCTGGCCTATCGCAATGGTTGCTGGTACGTGAGCGGTTTCTGCCATCTGCGCCAGGAGCTGCGCTCGTTCCGCCTCGACCGGCTGGACCGCCTGCGCCTGCTGGCGGAGCGCTTCGAGCGTCCGGCGGACTTCGATACCCTTCGCCATCTGCGGGAAAGCCTCGCCCGGGTGCCACGTGCCTATCCCCTGGAAATCATCCTGCGGGCCGATCCGGAGCGGGTCATAACGGCGTTCGGCGAGCCGCTCGGCCTGCTTTCGGAGGAGGAGGACGGCGCCACGCTGTTGCGTGCCCGCACCGACGACCTGGACTGGTTCGCCCGCCGCCTGTGCGGCCTGCCCTTCGGGTTCGAGATCAGGCAGCCGGTGGAGCTGCGCGAGGCGCTGCGGCGGCACCTCGAGCGGCTCCTGCAGGAACTGGCAGGGGCAGCTTCGGATCACAGGTAGGCATTTAGAGGAAAAATCCTATTAATTGTGCGCCACCCGCTTCCTAGAATCGATGCCGGTCAATGAGCACGTTTCCAGGAGGCCACACGGATGCCTGCAATACCCCGGCGCGCCATGGTGCTGTGCGCCAACCCCGGCCGTCTGCTCAGGTACGGAGCGCTGTTCAACTGCTGCGGCTATTTCCACCTGAGCCTGTGCCTGGACCAGCAGGAGCTGCGCCGCTCGCTGGATCAGGGTTTTCCATACGACTACTTTCTCCATGATGGTTTCCGTCTCGACCCAGCTTGCAAGAGCACCCTGGCGATGCTTGGGCGCAGTGGCAAGGTCGAACGCTTCCTGCTGGTGGGGGAACTCGACTGCCGGGAGAAACGCCTGCTGTTCGAGTGGTCCACCGGGCACAACCTGAGCATCCGCTCCCTGTCCGACCGGCCCCTGGGCCATGCCGCGCTGGCGGCGCTGATGGCCCGCGATCGCAGTGGCCTGGACCTGCGCGGCATCGCGTGAGCGCTGTAGGTGGGAAGGTGACGCTCATTGCGCTATGGTCGAGGCCCAACCTTCCGCAGCGAGGCGTCGCATGTCCGTCCAGGCCCGGATCCTCAAGTCGATCGACACCATCGACCATGCCTTCCTGCCGGCGGGCGAGGCGCTTTCCGAGCGGGTGTTCCGGTGCCGGCAGGTGCATGGCGCCGGCATCGTCGAGGCGCGTTCGCTGGAGGAGTCGGGACGGCATGCCGCCGATGGCGTGTTCAGCGAGGGACCGCTGGCGGTCGCGGTGGTGACCGCGGACTGCCTGCCGATCCTCATGAGCAGCGCCGATGGGCGCCTGGTCGCGGCCCTGCATGGTGGCTGGCAAGGCCTGGTCGCCGGCATCGTCGGCGCGGCGGTGGCCCGCTTCAACGCCCGGGGTGTGGCCAGCGCGGACCTCCGGGTCGCCATCGGTCCCGGTATCAGGGCCTGCTGCTACGAGGTGGGTTCCGACTTCACCGAGGCGTTGCAGGTGCGTCACGGCGGACTCTGGATCAACGCGCAGCGGCCCTGGAGCCATTCTCGCCCGCTTCCCGAAAGGGCGCCCCGGTTCGACCCGCCCGAGCCAAGACAGGCGGGGCGGGGCGCCTGGTTCGACCTGGCGATGTTCTGTCGCCAGTTGTTCCGGGCCGCTGGCGTCGGTCCGGCACAGATCGAGGCCAGCACCTTCTGTACCTACTGCTCCGGGGATACCTTCGCCAGCCACCGTCGACGCCAGCGCCTGGGCGAGGAGAAATGCCAGCAGTACGCCTGGATCGGGCGCAAGCGCGACGCTGGCTGATGGCGATATTGTTCGTGGTTCCTGGATGGTCATGGCGCAACGATGCGGTTTATCCGGCCTGGACCTGCTTCTAGACTGTTGCCAACGATTCGTGGCCGTCGCCGCGTGCATTCCAGGAGAGTCCCGCCATGCCTGACATTATCCAAGCCGCCGTCGTCACCGGCGCCTCCCGCGGCATCGGTCGCGCCATCGCCCGGCGGCTGGCCGCCGACGGCTTCGCGGTCGCGGTCAACTATGCCGGTAACCAGGCCAAGGCCGACGAGGTCGTGGCCGAAATCGTCGCCGCCGGCGGCGCGGCCATCGCCGTACAGGGCGACGTGGCCAGCCCGGAGGACATGGACAAGCTGTTCGAAGCCACCAGGGGCGCCTTCGGCCGCATCGACGTGGTGGTCAACAGCGCCGGCGTGATGCCCTACCTGAAGATCGCCGATGGCGACCTGGAGGGCTTCGACCGGGTGATCCGCACCAACCTGCGCGGCGCCTTCATCGTCCTCGGGCTGGCTGCCCGGCATGTCGAGCGCGGCGGGCGGATCATCGCCCTGTCCACCAGCGTGATCGCCCGGGCTCTGCCCAGCTACGGTCCGTACATCGCTTCCAAGTCCGCCGTCGAGGGTCTAGTGCACGTGCTGGCCAACGAGTTGCGTGGCCAGGACATCAGGGTGAACGCGGTGGCGCCCGGCCCGGTGGCCACCGAGCTGTTCTTCGACGGCAAGAGCGCCGAGCAGATCGACCAGATCGCCCGGCTGGCGCCCCTGGAGCGCCTCGGCGAACCGGACGAGATCGCCGCGGCGGTGTCGTTCCTGGCCGGGCCGGATGGCGCCTGGGTCAATTCCCAGGTGGTCAGGGTCAATGGCGGGTTCGCCTGAGTCTCGGGCTGCCCGTCGAAGGTTTCAGTCTTGACGTCTAGCGGCTCTTCTCGCCGCTGTCCGCCTGTCGCGAGTCGGCGTCGCGCCTGCGCCAATAGTCGTCCTCATCGGTCTGGCGCTCGCTCAGGCGTTTCCCGCTGCGTGCGTCGAACTCCAGGATCCAGAAGGTGGCAGGCTCGTTCTGGTCGTCGCGAAGGTAGCTTCGGTAGGTGAAGCGGTTCCCATCCCGAATCAGGACTACCCGGTCGATAGCCCCCTCGTGATGGCGTACCTTGGCTTGCCGATTGACGCGGAATTCCGGGGTCAGGCGGTGCCGATCGATGACCGCATCCTTTTCCCCGTCGCCGAGAATGGCCGGGCTGGCCTGGGCATGGCTGATAAGCAGCAGGGCGGCGGTGGAGAGGGTTCTTGGCGAGCGCATGGGAAGGCCTGCGAAGTGTGGACGGGTTGTGCTGGGACAGCTCCCGTGATGTCTGGTTCCGGCGTTTCGGCTCCGACCTGTAGCGGGCTTCGTTCAGTCGTCCGGACCTGCCAGCAGCAACGGCATGGACTGCGTCGTGGCGGATGGGTCGGGTTCCGTCGGGCACTTGCCCTTGAGGTGCCAGGCGAACGCGATGATCTCGGCGATGGTGCGATACAGCGCTTCCGGAATGGCGTCGCCGAGCTCCAGGCGGGCGAGCAGGCGGACCAGTTCGGCGTTCTCGTAGATCGGCACCTCGTAGTCGCGGGCGATGGCCAGGATCGCCTCGGCCAGTTCGGCGTCGCCCTTGGCGGAAAGGGTCGGCGCGGCCTGGCCGTCGTAGCTCAGGGCGATGGCCTGGCGCGGGGCGGGCGGCTGTTTTCTGCTCATGCGGTTTCGTCTACCCAGCGTTGTTCGATGGTCGCCCGCGGCCCCTGGGGCGGGCGGCCGCGCTGGCAGGTGATCTCGCCAACGGTCAGGCCGGCATCGCGCAGGCGCTGGCGCAGATGGCCGAGTTCATGCTCGACCAGCCGCGCGGTCGCGTCGCGCTCGGCCCACAGTTGGCTGGACAGGCTGCCGCGCAGCAGGGTGGCCTGGGCGTGCAGCGGTCCCAGCGGCTCGAGGTCGAAGGCCAGTTCGACGCGCCAGAGGCTTTCGCGGGCTTCTTCGCCGGTCTTGCGCTGTTCTTCCTGGAACTTCACCTGCAACGGTACCACCGAGTGCTGATGGCGCATGGGCACCTCCATCTGCCAGGTGGCCAACTGGGTGCCGTCGGGCAGTGTGCTGGTCTGCGCCAGGCTCGACAGCTGGTGGGTCTGCAGGCGGGAAATCGCCGCGGCGGCAAGGCGCAGCAGCGACTCCAGCTCCATGTCCTCGTCGAATAGCTGGAGAACCTTGCTCGGCAGGGGAAAGTTCAGCGCCTGGGTCTTGTTAGCGCTTTGTCCCAGGTTGCCCAGGGCGTTGCGGACGAAGGCCGGCAGCGCCTGGGCCAGGTTCGGCGTGTTGCCGGCGAACATGCCCGGCGCCTGTGCGGCGGCCTGCGGCAGCGGCGCGAGCTGGGCGAACAGGCGCAGCAGGTTGGCCTTCAGGTCCTGGCCGAGATGGTCGGTGGCGCCCTGCATCAGGCGCGCCTCGAGGAACAGTCCGCTCTGCTGCAGGGCCTGGCCGAGCAGCTTGGCGTCGCCCATTTTCTGCGCGTCCGGCAGGCCGGCGAAGAGGCGCTCCACGGCCTGGCGCAGATTGTCCGGCAAATCGTTGCGACCGGCCAGTCCGTGCAGGCCGGCGAACAGGCCTTCCAGGGAAGCCTGGCGGACATTCTGCCCGACCAGTTGCTGGCCCAGCGCGAGTTGGTCGAGGCGTCCGCTGAGCGGCAGGAAGTCGATCTGCTGGCTGTTCCGCACCAGCGCCGTGAGCAGGCTGCCAACCGGCAGCGCCTGGGGCGAGTCGAGGCTCAGCTTGCTGCCGGCGAGCGGGGTGTTGAGCAGGTTCAGCAGGACCCGGTAGACCACCTGCTGGGCCTTGTCAGGCGGCAGCGCGGTACTGGACAGGACCTTGCCCTGGAGCAGGGTGCCGGGCGGCAGTTGCTCCAGATCGAGGCTGGTCAGCGGGCCGGCGCCGGCCATGCTGTCGAGCAGGGTGGCGACCACGCTGGCATTGCTGGTGGCGCTGACGTTGAGCAGGTTGCCCGGCACCAGCGGCCGGTTGCTCTGCACTTCCACCAGGCTCTGCCCGCTGTTCGCCAGGGTGAGCTTGAGCAGGACCTGGAAATTGTTCGCCAGGCCTTCCTTGACCGCCAGCACCTCGGCCTTGCCCGAATCGCCTTCGCCCAGCAGGCCGGCCAGGGTCTGCACCAGCTTCAGGGTCATCTCGGCGTCGGCCTGGGCGCTGCCCTGCGATTGCGCCGGCGGCAGCGGGCGCGGGGCGGAAACCGGGGGTAGTGGCGGGGAGGCGCCTATCTCGGCTGGCATGGGTAACAACCTGTCTTAAACGACCCTGCGGAGGCTGGGGAAGGGCGTGTATAATGCCGCGCCTGTCAAACAGGCTGGCCGCGTCGTCACCAGTATAGCGGCCGTGTTTACCCCGACTTTAGGGTCTGTTCCGTGAAGGCCTCCGGCGCCGCGACGAGGAGAGACGCTTGGCGATGTTGTTCGATGTCCGATCCTGCTGAAGTCCCCACTGCCAGCCCCTTGCTGGAAACCCTCGGGCTCGCCTGCGAGCGCGACTGGCGCATGCTGTTCGAGCGCCTCGACCTGCGCCTGGCGGCCGGCGAGATGCTACAGGTGGTCGGACCGAACGGCAGCGGCAAGACCAGCCTGCTGCGCCTGCTGTCCGGGCTGATGCAGCCGACCGCCGGGGAAGTCCGCCTGAACGGCCGGCCGCTTGCCGAACAGCGCGGCGAACTGGCCCGCAGCCTGCTGTGGATCGGCCATGCGGCGGGCATCAAGGGCCTGCTCAGCGCCGAGGAGAACCTCACCTGGCTCTGTGCGCTGCACCAGCCGGCTAGCCGCGAGGCGATCTGGCGGGCCCTGGCCGACGTCGGCCTGCGCGGCTTCGAGGATGTCCCCTGCCACACCCTTTCCGCCGGCCAGCAACGCCGCGTGGCGCTGGCCCGCCTGTACCTGGACGCACCGCCCTTGTGGATCCTCGATGAACCCTTCACCGCCCTCGACAAGCAGGGCGTGGCGCAACTCGAAGCGCACCTGGCCGGGCACTGCCAGCGCGGCGGGATGGTGGTGCTGACCACCCACCACAGCTTGCAGCAGGTGCCCGCCGGCTATCGCGAACTGGACCTCGGCGCGCTCAAGGCGGCCGGCGGTGCGACGGGCGAGCCGGTGCTGGCGGGCGATCCGGCATGAGCAACGTCTTCAGCCTGCTCCTGGCGCGCGAGGCGCGCCTGCTGTTCCGCCGTCCGGCGGAGCTGGCCAACCCGCTGGTGTTCTTCGCCATCGTCATCGCCCTGTTCCCCCTGGCGGTCGGGCCGGAGAGCCAATTGCTACAAACCTTGTCGCCCGGCCTGGTCTGGGTGGCGGCGCTATTGGCCGTGCTGCTCTCGCTGGAAGGGTTGTTCCGCAGCGATTTCGAGGACGGATCTCTGGAGCAGTGGGTCCTTTCGCCGCACCCCCTGGCTCTTCTGGTGCTGGCCAAGGTACTGGCACACTGGCTGTTCTCCGGGCTGGCCCTGGTCCTGATGTCGCCGCTGTTCGCGCTGATGCTGGGCCTGCCGGCCCGTTGCATACCGGTGCTGCTGCTCTCCCTGCTGCTCGGTACGCCGGTGCTGAGCCTGCTCGGCGCCGTCGGCGCGGCCTTGACCGTGGGCCTCAAGCGCGGCGGCCTGTTGCTGGCGCTGTTGATCCTGCCGCTGTACATCCCGGTGTTGATCCTCGGCAGCGGGGCGCTGCAGGCCTCCCTCCAGGGCCTGCCCGGCAGCGGACATTTGTTGTGGCTGGCGAGCCTGGCGGCGCTAGCATTGACACTCACGCCATTCGCCATCGCTGCCGGCCTGAAGATCAGCGTAGGCGAATGAGTCCACCCGCCGAGGCATCGGCGGGGGTGCGGTACCGGGCGGCTGCGTCGCCCGCGCTTGACCCGGGTTGGCAGCGCAAGGCCTTCCCGGTATTTCCAAAGAGCCCTGTAAACAGAGCCTGATGATGAATTGGACATGGTTTCACAAGCTTGGGTCGCCCAAGTGGTTCTACGAGATCAGCGGCCGCTGGCTGCCCTGGTTCGCCGTGGCGGCGGCGCTGCTGATCGTCACCGGCTGCGTCTGGGGGCTGGCCTTCGCGCCGCCGGACTACCAGCAGGGCAACAGCTTCCGCATCATCTATATCCATGTGCCGGCGGCGTTCCTCGCCCAGTCCTGCTACGTCATGCTGGCCGTGGCCGGTGCCGTCGGGCTGATCTGGAAGATGAAGATCGCCGACGTGGCGGTGCAGTGCGCCGCGCCGATCGGCGCCTGGATGACCTTCGTCGCGCTGCTCACCGGGGCCGTCTGGGGCAAGCCGACCTGGGGCGCCTGGTGGGTCTGGGACGCGCGCCTGACGGCGATGCTGATCCTGCTTTTCCTCTATTTCGGCATCATCGCCCTCGGCCAGGCGATCAGTAACCGCGACAGCGCGGCCAAGGCCTGCGCGGTGCTGGCCATCGTCGGCGTGGTGAACATCCCGATCATCAAATACTCGGTGGAGTGGTGGAACACCCTGCACCAGCCGGCCACCTTCACCATCACCGAGAAGCCGGCGATGCCGGTGGAGATGTGGCTGCCGCTGCTGATCATGGTCCTCGGCTTCTACTGCTTCTTCGCCGCCATGCTGCTGGTGCGCATGCGCCTGGAAGTGCTCAAGCGCGAATCCCGCACCGCCTGGGCGAAGGCCGAGGTGAAGGCCCTGGTGGAGAAGGCAAGATGAGTTTCGAATCGTTCGGCGACTTCCTCGCCATGGGCCACCACGGCCCCTACGTCTGGTCGGCCTATGGCATCAGCCTCTTGGTGCTGGCGATCAATGTCGCCGAGCCGCTGCTGGCCCGGCGTCGCTACCTGCAAGAAGAGGCGCGTCGCCTGCGCCGGGAGGCCCAGCAGTGAATCCGGTGCGCAAGAAACGTCTGATCATAGTCCTCGCCATCCTGGTGGGCGTCGGTGCCGCAGTGGGCCTGGCGCTGTCGGCCCTGCAGCAGAACATCAACCTGTTCTACACCCCGACCCAGATCGCCAACGGCGAGGCGCCGACCGACACCCGCATCCGCGCCGGCGGCCTGGTGGAGAAGGGCTCGCTGCAACGCAGCGCGGACTCGCTGAACGTGCGCTTCGTGGTCACCGACGGCGCGAAGGAAGTGACCATCGCCTACCATGGCATCCTTCCCGACCTGTTCCGCGAAGGGCAGGGCATCGTCGCTCTCGGCAAGCTGGGCGGCGACGGCGTGCTGGTGGCCGACGAAGTGCTGGCCAAGCACGACGAGAACTACATGCCGCCGGAAGTCACCAAGGCGCTCAAGGACAGCGGCCAACTGAAGCACTACGAGAACGGCAAGGCCGCCGGCGAGACCTCGTACAACCAGGAGGGCAAATAGATGATTCCCGAACTCGGCCACCTGGCCCTGATCCTCGCCCTCTGCCTGGCCCTGGTGCAGTCCAGCCTGCCGCTGGTCGGCGCCTGGCGCGGCGATCGCCAGTGGATGAGCCTGGCGCGCCCGGCGGCCTGGGGGCAGTTCGCCTTCCTCGCCTTCGCCTTCGGCTGCCTGACCTGGGCCTTCCTGCGCGATGACTTCTCGGTGGCCTACGTCGCCGGCAACTCCAACAGCGCGCTGCCCTGGTACTACAAGTTCAGCGCCGTCTGGGGCGCCCACGAAGGCTCGCTGCTGCTCTGGGCACTGATCCTCGGCGGCTGGACCTTCGCCGTGTCGATCTTCTCCCGGCAACTGCCGGAGGTGATGCTGGCCCGCGTGCTGGCGGTGATGGGGATGATCAGCACCGGCTTCCTGCTGTTCCTGATCGTCACTTCCAACCCCTTCAGCCGCCTGCTGCCGCAGACGCCGATGGACGGCAACGACCTCAACCCGCTGCTGCAGGACGTCGGCCTGATCGTCCATCCGCCGATGCTCTACATGGGCTACGTCGGCTTCTCGGTCGCCTTCGCCTTCGCCATCGCCGCGCTGCTCGGCGGCCGCCTCGACGCCGCCTGGGCGCGCTGGTCGCGGCCCTGGACCCTGGTGGCCTGGGCCTTCCTCGGCGTCGGCATCGTGCTCGGTTCCTGGTGGGCCTACTACGAACTGGGCTGGGGCGGCTGGTGGTTCTGGGATCCGGTGGAGAACGCCTCGTTCATGCCCTGGCTGGTCGGCACCGCGCTGATCCACTCGCTGGCGGTGACCGAGAAGCGCGGCGTGTTCAAGAGCTGGACCGTGCTGCTGGCGATCGCCGCCTTCTCCCTGAGCCTGCTGGGCACCTTCCTGGTCCGCTCCGGGGTGCTCACCTCGGTGCACGCCTTCGCCTCCGACCCGGAGCGCGGGGTGTTCATCCTGGCCTTCCTGCTGCTGGTGGTCGGCGGCTCGCTGACCCTGTTCGCCCTGCGCGCGCCGGTGGTCAAGAGCCAGGTCGGCTTCGCCCTGTGGTCGCGCGAGACCCTGCTGCTGCTGAACAACCTGGTGCTGGTGGTGGCGGCCTCGATGATCCTCCTCGGGACCCTCTACCCGCTGCTGCTCGACGCACTCAGCGGCGCCAAGCTGTCGGTCGGCCCGCCGTACTTCAACGCCATGTTCCTGCCGCTGATGGCTGCGCTGATGGCGGCCCTGGCGGTCGGTGTGCTGGTGCGCTGGAAGGACACCCCGAGCCGCTGGCTGCTCGGCATGCTGACCCCGGTACTGGTGGCCAGCGCGGTACTCGCGGCGGCCGGCTCGATGCTTTTCGGCGACTTCAACTGGGCGGTGCTGGCGGTGTTCCTGCTGTCCGCCTGGGTGGTCCTGGCCGGCTTCCGCGACTTCCTCGACAAGACCCGCCACAAGGGCGTGCTGGCCGGTGCCCGCAGCCTGACCCGCAGCTACTGGGGCATGCAGCTGGCGCACCTGGGCATCGCCGTGTGCGCCATCGGCATCGTCCTCAGCAGCCAGTACAGTGCCCAGCGTGACCTGCGCATGTCGCCCGGCGACACCGTCGAACTGGGCGGCTACCACTTCCTCTTCGACGGCGCGAAGCACCACGAAGGGCCGAACTACACCTCGGACAAGGGCAGCATCCACGTCAGCCGCGACGGCAAGGAGATCGCCACCCTGCATCCGGAGAAGCGCCTGTACACCGTGCAGAGCTCGATGATGACCGAGGCCGGGATTGACGCCGGCTTCACCCGCGACCTCTACGTGGCGCTCGGCGAGCCGCTGGAGAACGGCGCCTGGGCGGTGCGCGTGCACGTCAAGCCGTTCGTCCGCTGGATCTGGTTCGGTGGCCTGCTGATGGGCCTGGGCGGCGCCCTGGCGGCGCTCGATCGGCGCTACCGGGTGAAGGTGAAAACACGTGTGCGCGAGGCCCTGGGCCTCGCCGGTCAGGGAGCCTGAGTCTTGAAACGAGCGATTCTGCTGCTGCCGCTGGGGATCTTCCTGATCGTCGCGGTGTTCCTCTTCCGCGGCCTCTGGCTGGACCCCAGCGAGCTGCCTTCGGCGCTGATCGGCAAGCCGTTCCCGGCCTTCGACCTGCCCAGCGTGCAGGACCCGGCCCGGCGCCTGACCGAGGCCGACCTCAAGGGCAAGCCGGCGCTGGTCAACGTCTGGGGCACCTGGTGCCCGTCGTGCCGGGTCGAGCACCCGGAACTGACCCGACTGGCCGAGCAGGGCGTGGTGATCTACGGGATCAACTACAAGGACGACAACGCCGCCGCCATCAAGTGGCTGAACGAACTGCACAATCCCTACCTGCTGAGCATCAGCGACGCCGACGGCACCCTGGGCCTGGACCTGGGCGTCTACGGCGCGCCGGAAACCTACCTGATCGACAGGCAGGGCATCATCCGCCACAAGATCGTCGGGGTGGTCGACCAGAAGGTCTGGCGCGAGCAACTGGCGCCGCTGTACCAGCAACTGCTGGACGAGCCGGAGGCCCGATGAAGCGTCTTCTCGCCGCCGCGCTGCTCGGTCTCGCCCTCTGCGGCGTGGCCCGGGCCGCCATCGACACCTACGAGTTCGCCAGCGACGCCGAGCGCGAGCGCTTCCGCAACCTGACCCAGGAACTGCGCTGCCCGAAGTGCCAGAACCAGGACATCGCCGACTCCAACGCACCGATCGCCGCCGACCTGCGCAAGCAGATCTACGGCCAGCTGCAGCAGGGCAAGAGCGACGGCGAGATCGTCGACTACATGGTAGCCCGCTACGGTGACTTCGTTCGCTACAAGCCGCCGGTCAACGAGCGTACCTGGCTGCTCTGGTTCGGTCCGGGCGCCTTGCTGCTGTTCGGCGTGCTGGTGATCGGCGTGATCGTCCTGCGCCGCCGGCGCCCCGCCGCCAAGGCGCAAACCACCCTGTCCGCCGAGGAGCAAGCGCGCCTCGCCAACCTGTTGAAGAACGACAAATGATCGATTTCTGGCTCGCCGCCGGCCTGCTGCTGCTGGCGGCCCTGGCATTCCTGCTGATTCCGCTGCTGCGTGGCCGTCGCGCCCAGGCCGAGGAAGACCGTACCGCCCTCAACGTCGCGCTCTACCAGGAGCGGATCGCCGAGCTGGCCGGCCAGCAGGCCGCCGGCACGCTGACCGCCGAGCAGCTGGAGAGCGGCCGCGCCGAGGCCGCCCGCGAACTGCTCGCCGATACCGAAGGCAGCGGCGAGGAGCGCAACTCGCGCCTGGGCCGGGCGCTGCCAATGGTCGCGGCGCTGCTGGTGCCGCTGGTCGCACTCGGCCTCTACCTGCACTGGGGGGCCAGCGACAAGGTCGAGCTGGCCCGCGAGTTCGCCCAGGCCCCGCATTCGATGGAAGAGATGACCAGGCGCCTGGAGCGCGCGGTCGAAGCCCAGCCGGACTCTGCCCAGGGCTGGTACTTCCTCGGTCGCACCTACATGACCCAGGAGCGCGGCGCCGACGCGGCGCGTGCCTTCGAGCGCGCCGCCGAACTCAGTGGACGGCAGCCGGAAGTGCTCGGCCAGTGGGCGCAGGCGCTGTATTTCTCCGGCGGCAAGAAAATGACCGCGCAGATCAAGGCCCTGGCCGACGAGGCGCTGAAGGGCGACCCGGCCGAAGTGACCACCCTCGGCCTGCTCGGCATCGCCGCCTTCGAAGAGCAGCGCTACGCCGACGCCATCGGTTTCTGGGAGCGCCTGGTGTCGGTGTTGCCGAACGAGGACCCGGCGCGCTCGGCGATCCAGGGCGGCATCCAGCGTGCCCGCGAGCGCATGACCGAGGCCGGGCAGACCCCGCCGGCGCCGGCCGCGCCCGCCGCCCAGGTGACCCTGACGGTGAAGGTGGATATCAGCGACGCGGTGAAGGGCCAGGTCAAGGCCGACGACAGCGTGTTCGTCTTCGCCCGTGCCGTCGGCGGTCCGCCGATGCCGTTGGCGGTGAAGCGCCTGACCGTCGCCGACCTGCCGGCCGAGGTCAGCCTGAGCGATGCCGACGCCATGATGCCGCAGCTCAAGCTCAGTGGTTTCCCGCAAGTCGAGCTGGTGGCGCGGGTATCCCGCGCCGGCAACGCCATCTCCGGCGAGTGGATCGGACGCGGCAAACCGTTGTCTACTGCGCAGTCGTCGGCGCAAGCGCTGACCATCGACGGCCCGGACCAGCCTCAGGCGGCCCGGCCATAACGACAACCGGTTGGGGGAGGTGCGGTGGTGAAGGCGAAGTATCTGGGTCTGGCGATTCTCCTCGGTGGGCTTGGCGGCTGCGTGGTCCATCCGCCGCAGACCAGCGAACCGGCGCCACCGCTGCCGCCGCAGAGCCAGCCTGGTCCGAGCACCGCCCCGGGCCCGACGCCGCCGCGCATCATCCCGCAACCGCAGACTCCGGCGCAGCCCAGCCGCTCGCGTCCGCAGTTCGCCCCGCCGCCAGGCGGCAAGGGCGTCTGGGACGGCAGCCTGGGGGTCTACGTGATCCGCGGCGAGCGCGATCTCTACTACCGCCAGCGCACCTACTACCGCTGGGACGGCGGCTGGTTCTGGTCCACCAGCCCGCAGGGGCCCTGGACCGAGACCGACGCCCGCGGCATCCCGCCCGGTCTCAGCCGGCGCTACGCTAATCCATGACCCCTAGGGGTTCTCCGGGTCGTGCCCGAGCGACTGGATGAACAGCGAGAACAGCTCCGGTTGCGAGGAAATGTCCAGCTTGGCGTACAGGTGGCGCCGATGGACCTTGATGGTCTCCGGCGAGATCGCCAGGCGCTCGGCCATGGCCTTCGACGAGTAGCCGCGGAGGATCAGGCGGGCGATCTCCAGTTCCCGTTCCGACAGTACGCTGGCGCCGAAGTGGCTGAGGGCGTCGCGGATCTGCGTGGCCATCTCTTCCTGCGGCGCGGCCGGCAACAGGCGCTGGCTGCGCTGTTGCCAGTGCTGCTGCATCAGCGCCAGGACCCAGCTCGCGAGCAGCCCGAGCATCCCGCATTCCTCGTCGGCGAACATCCGCTGCATGCCCAGCGACAGCGACAGCGCGCCCTGGCCGGGCACCTGGAGGATGAACTGCACCTCGTCCTCCAGCACGTTGTCGTGGAAGTAGCTGAGGTAATACTCGCTCTGCCGGAAGTGGTCCGGGGCGATTTCCTCCAGGCGGTACAGGCCGCTCGGCAGCCCCTCGCGGCAGGCCTGGTAGAAGGGGTCGAGCAGGTACAGGCCGTTCAGGTAGGCAAGCATCGATGCCGGCCCAGCGTGCGGCTCGGCATCGTATTCCTCCAGCGCCACCGGCAGCTCGCTGGCCGGGTAGAAGATCGCCAGGGCGTTGTCGAACGGCAGGTGCTGGTGCAGCAGCAGGACCAGTTGCTTCCAGAAGCGGTTGCCGCCGATCTGCTCGATGGCGCGACCCAGGCTGGCGTGCATGCCGATGTCCCGGAACAGGGTGTGCATCCGTATTCGCTCCTCGGTGGTTTTTCGCAGGCACCGGTTTGCGGCTTTTCCACTCGCCGCGTCAAGGGGCGTAACCCCAAAGGGTGATTGGCCCGCCAGCACCGCGCTCCTAAAGTCGCCGCATAACCAGCGCCCCGGCAAAGGGCCGCCGCGAGTCTCCGTTACTGCCTCAACTTCAATAACAATCAGAGGACAACGACATGAGCTCTTCCCCCGCGCCCGAGGGCGCGCTGAAACCCACCCTGGGCGTGTTCGACGTGGTCGCCATCACCGTATCCGCGGTCACCCCCGCCAGTTCGGTGTTCGTCATCGCTCCCTTCGCCATCCAGCAGGCCGGTACCGGCGCGTTCTGGGCCTTCGCCCTGGCCGCAGCGCTGGCGCTGATGTTCGCCTGCTGCTACGCCGAACTGGGCCGGGCGCATAGCACCGCCGGCGGCGAGTACGTCTACGCCAAGCGGGTATTCGGCGGGTTGGCCGGCTACGCCACCTTCCTCACCGTGCTGGCGATGCTGCTGTTCATTCCGCCAGTGCTCGCCACCGGCGCGGCGACCTACCTGAACGCCGCCCTCGGCACCCGCTTCGACGCGCAGACCGTGGCTCTGGCGATCGTCGCCTTCAGCTACCTGCTGGGCATCCTCAACATCCGCGTCAACGCCTGGGTCACGGGCACCTGCCTGCTGCTGGAAGTGGCGGCGCTGCTGGTGATCGTCGGCCTCGGCTTCGGCCATGCGCAGCAACCGGCGAGCGTCCTGCTGCAGCCCCAGGTGGTCGGCGACGACGGCATGCTGGCGGTCGCGCCCTGGGCATTGGTGATCGGAGCGGTCGGCACCGCGCTGTTCTCCTACAACGGTTTCGGCGGCGCGGTGCTGCTCGCCGAGGACATGAAGGACGGCGGCCACAGCGTGCACCGCGCGGTGCTCTGGTCGCTGGCGCTGGTGGTGCTGATCGAGATCGTCCCGCTCGCCGCGCTGCTGATCGGCGCGCCGTCGCTCCCGGCGATGCTCGCCAGCCCCGACCCGATCGGCTACCTGTTGAACAGCCACGGCAACGAGACGCTGTCGCGCCTGGTCAGCGCCGGGATCTTCCTCTCGGTGTTCAACGCCATCGTCGCCATCGTCATCCAGAGCGCCCGGGTGATCTTCAGCAGCGGTCGCGACGCGCTCTGGATGCCGGCGCTGAACCGTGCCTTCACCCGTATCCACCCGCGCTGGGAATCGCCCTGGCTGGCCACGCTGTTCCTCGCCATTCCCTCGGCGGCGCTGAGCTTTAGTTCCAACCTGGCCGAACTGACCTCGTTCACCGTGCTGCTGATCGTCATGGTCTACCTGATCGTCGCCCTCTGCGCGCTGTTCAGCCGGGTGCTGCGGCGCGACCGCGAACATCCCTACCGGATGCCGCTGTGGCCGCTGCCGGCATTGCTGGCGGCGAGCGGCGCGGGGTACCTGCTGCTCAACCTGTTCCTGGCGGCCTCGGCCAGGGACGTGATGATCATCGTCGGATTGCTGGCGGTGTCGGTGATCCTCTACTGCACCTACGGCAAGCTCAGTCCGGCGTTCCAGAAGCTTTGACACAGGAGTCCGCATGCGCGCTCGACAACTTGGCATCACCCTCGGCCTGGGCACTCCCGGCCCGTTCAACGCGATCACCGACGTTCCCGGCGTGCGCGTCGGCCACAGCACCCTGAACCAGCGGAGCGACGGCAGGCAGGTTCGCACCGGCGTCACCCTGGTCCAGCCGCGCGCCGGTGCGGCGCGCCTGCAACCCTGCTTCGCCGGCTGCCATGTGCTCAACGGCAACGGTGACGCCACCGGCCTGGAGTGGATCCGCGAGGCCGGCCTGCTGACCACCCCGATCGCCATCACCAATACCCACAGCGTCGGCGCGGTGCGCGACGCGCTGATCGCCGAGGAGCGCGCCGAACTCGGCGACAGCGGGCTGTACTGGTGCATGCCGGTGGTGATGGAAACCTTCGATGGCCTGCTCAACGACATCTGGGGCCAGCACGTCGGCGCCCGCCAGGTCGGTGAGGCGCTGGCCTGCGCCGAGTCCGGACCGGTCCGCGAAGGTTCGGTGGGCGGCGGCACCGGGATGATCTGCCACGAGTTCAAGGGCGGCATCGGCAGCGCCTCGCGGCGACTGCCGGCGGAGCAGGGCGGCTGGACGGTGGGCGCGCTGGTCCAGGCCAACCACGGCCAGCGCCGCGAGCTACGGGTCGATGGCTACCCGGTCGGCCGCCGACTGGGCGAGATCCCCTCGCCGTTCCGCGAGGAAGGCACCCCGGGCATGGGCTCCATCGTGGTGATCCTGGCCACCGACGCGCCGCTGTTGCCGCACCAGTGCCAGCGCCTGGCGCAGCGCGCCTCGATCGGCATCGCTCGCACCGGTGGCGGCACCGAGGACTCCAGCGGCGACGTGTTCCTCGCCTTCGCCACCGGCAACCAGGACCTGCCGCCAGCCGACTATGCGCGCAAGGAACTGCCGCAGAGCACGCCGCTGCGGATGCTCAACAACGATCACATCTCGCCGCTGTTCGCCGCGGCGGCGGAGGCGGTGGAAGAAGCCATCGTCAACGTGCTGTTGGCCGGCGAGGACATGCGCACCGAGGACGGCCGGCTGGTCCCCGCGCTGAAGGGGGAGACGCTCCTGGCGGCGCTGCGCGAGACCGGCTGGCCAGGGCGCTGAAAAGACTCTGCGGCCAGGGGCACGAATGACAAAAGCCGGAAACGCGCGAGCGCTTCCGGCTTTTTTCGTCGAGCGGCCAGGAATCAGTCGGGACTGTAGATCTGGTCGAACACGCCGCCGTCGATGAAGTGGGCCTTCTGCACGCTGCGCCAGTCGCCGAAGGTCTTCTCCACCGAGAAGAAGTCGACTTTCGGGAAGCGGTCGGCGAATCTGGCGAGGATCTCCGGGTTGCGCGGGCGCAGGTAGTTGTTGGCGGCGATGGTCTGGCCCTCGTCCGACCACAGGTACTTCAGGTAGGCCTCGGCCTGGGCGCGGCTGCCTTTCTTCTCGACCACCTTGTCGACCACCGCCACGGGAGGCTCGGCTTCGGCGGACACGCTCGGGTAGACCACCTCGAAGCCGCCGCGGCCGAATTCGCGGGCGATCATCTCGGCTTCGTTCTCGAAGGTCACCAGCACATCGCCGATCTGGTTCTGCATGAAGGTGGTGGTGGCGGCGCGGCCGCCGGTGTCGAGCACCGGAACCTGCTTGAACAGCTTGCCGACGAACTCCTTGGCCTTGTTCTCGTCACCGCCGTGCTTCAGCACGTAGCCCCAGGCGGAGAGATAGGTGTAGCGGCCGTTGCCGGAGGTCTTGGGGTTCGGTACCACTACCTGGACGCCGTCCTTGAGCAGGTCCGGCCAGTCCTTCAGGGCCTTGGGGTTGCCCTTGCGGACGATGAACACGGTGGCCGAGGTGAACGGCGCGCTGTTGTTCGGCAGGCGGGTCGCCCAGTCCTTCGGCAGCAGGCCGCCGTTGTCGGCGAGGGCATCGATGTCGGTGGCCTGGTTCATGGTGATGACGTCGGCGGGCAGGCCGTCGATCACCGAGCGCGCCTGCTTGCTGGAACCGCCATGGGACATCTGGATGGTGATGTTCTCGCCTTTCTCCGCTTTCCAGTATTTCTGGAAGGCCGGGTTGTATTCCTTGTAGAAGTCGCGCATCACGTCGTAGGAGACGTTGAGCAGGGGCTGGGCGGCGTGAGCGGCGCCGCCGAGCGCCAGGCCGGCGGCCAGCAGGGAGGCGCTGAACAGTCGTTTCACAGGGCAGTTCCTTTGAGCATGTTGTAATGGCTCGACTATAACGTCGGGTTATAATCAGGGTAAATATCAAAAACTGCTTTGCTTATTACCCGCTCGCGCCTATGCCGCGGCCGGCGCTTTGGCCAGCGCTAGTCGAGGCCGCTGACCGCCAGGTCCCTGGGATACTCCACGCTGAACTTGAGGGTGGCGCTGCGTTTCTCGCCGGGTTGCAGGGTCCAGTCCCACTTCAGCTTGCCGTCGTCCTCGCGCTTGACTTCCTGCGCCTTGGGTTCCAGCAGGGTGACCTGGATCTGCTCGTTGCGCGAGACCGGCAACTGGTCCTCGAACTGCACGCGTTCGGCGTTCTTGTGGTTGTTGCGCACTTCGATGCGGAATTCGTAGTTGACCCGCGTGCGGTTGCCGATCAGGCCACTGCTGTCGGTGTAGCGCTTGACCAGCTTGCGTTCGATGCCGATGCCCTCGTCGGCGCCCAGCGCCAGTTCGAAGCTTTCCCCGGGCATCACCCCGCGCAGATGGCCACTGGCGACGAAGCTGTTGCCGAGAAAGGTATTCAGGGTTCCGGGAAGCAGCGGGTAATCGCTGTCGTTGCGGGTCTCGGCTTCCAGGTAGGCGGTCTCGCGCAAGGCCGGGGCCGCCAGGTAGCGCAGCCTGGCCGGCATTTCCAGGCGGGCGATGGTGACCTTCTGCGCGCTGCCGTCGCTGTTCAGGGTCGCCGGCACGGGGATGTGGAACGACGCGCTGGCGGCGCCGCTGCTGACTTCCGCGGTGGCGAGCCGCGCCTCGGCCAGCTTCGGCGCCGGGGCCGGCATGGCCATCTTCGCCGAGGTCCTGGCGATGGGCGCGGCTTGCGGCATGGGCGCCGGAGCGTCCTGCATGGCCATTTCGGCGCCGTAGTAGGCGTTGGGCGCGTCGATGTCGACGATCCAGGGATCCAGCCGCGGTACGTTGCCGCCCAGGGCCGGACGGGCGGTGGAGAGCGTCAGATCGACGTCGGTCCAGTCCTCGCCGCTGCTCTGCCGGACCAGGCCCTGGTAGGTCAGTTCGATGGTTTTCGCGCCGTCGCGCAGGCGCGCGTCGTAGGTCGGCTGCCAGGAGGCGTCGCGCAGGGTGTAGTCGAGCTTCACCTCGACCTGCGCCGGTTGCTCCAGGGCGACCCGCAGGATCGCGCGCTTGAAGCGCTTGCCATCGCCGTTGAGGGTGCCGCGCTGCTCCTGCAACTGCTGCTTGCGCTGCTCCAGTTCGGTGGCGCGGTCGTCCAGCTGGCGCTGTTCGGCGAGCAGGCGTTCGAGATTGCCTTCGGTCAGCTGCAGCAGGTTCTTCAGCTCGTCGATGCCGGGCAGGGGCCGATCCTTGCCCGGCTGGGTGCTGCCGCTCTGGATGTCGGCGAGGAACTTCTTCTGCGCTTCAAGCACGCTGCCGCGATCATGGATTTCCCGCAGTTGCCGGTCGATCTCGCGCAGTTGCTGGTCGAGTTGCTGCACACGGTTGTCGTTCGGGCGCTCGACCCGTTGCGCGGCGCTGCTGACGTCGAGCAGGGTGGCGGCGGCGCTGGCTTCGAGAGAGGCGCGCAGGCTGGCGTCGTCAAGCTGGAAGGGCAGTTGCTCGAGGGCGATCTCGTGCTGGCCCTTGGGCAGTTGCAGGCGTGCGGTGCGGGTGACCACGGCACGGTCGGCGTAGACGGTGACCGCGCTGATGCGGCTGTCGACCGCTTGCGGCGCGGCCAGCAGCGGAGCGCTGGCGAGCAGGCCGGCGAACAGGAACGGAGAGGCGGCGAGTCGATTCACGATATCTCTTCCTTGGGCGAATGGAGGGCGAGGGACGCGTGCGTGCGGTCCCTTCCTGCTGCCTGAGACGCAAGAGCGGTGAAAGACGGGTTAGGCGTCGCGAAGAAATTTTCCCCGTGGCCGTCAGGCCGGGCGTTCCAGGCGCTCCAGGGCGCTGCGCAGGTTGGCGCGGGCAGTGGCTTCCCAGCGTTGCCGCAGCGGCTCGCAGTGGTACAGCGCCGGTTGCTCCAGCAACTGGCGCAGCAGCTTGCCGCGCCCGGCGCGGAACAGCGGCTCAGGCACCCAGGCGTATTCGGCGCGGATGTCCGCCTCGTAGCGCGCGTAGACCGGCGCCGGCGCGGCGAGGATGGCGAGGTCGAGGTCCACCAGCAGGGCCGCGTCGGCGTCTCCCGGCGGCGCCTGGTGACAGGTGGCCATGATCAGTTCGCGCAGGGCCGGCCCCAGCGCCGCCAGCCCGGCCTGGTCGAGCCAGCGCTCGGTGCGGGTGGCGCTGGCGGCCTCGTTGTCCTGACGATGGGTGTCATAGACCAGGTCGTGGGTCCACAAGGCCAGTTCCACCAGGTCCGGCCGGCGCGCCAGGTGTCGCCAGCGGTCGAAGTGCTCCAGGCAGGCGAGGATGTGGCGATCGCTGTGGTAGTGCCGGTCGGCGCCGGTATAGGCCGCCAGCAGGGCGTCGAAGGCGTCCGCCGGCGGGCTGCCGCCGAAGCGTTGCCAGAGGGCGTCCCAGCGCTGTCTATCAAGTGTCCGCATGGGCGCTTTCCTCGCGGGGGAACAAGGGGTTGCCGCAGCGGCAGCAGAACGCCGCCTGCGTCTCGTGGGTCGCCTTGCCGCATACCGGGCAGTCCCGGTGCAGCAGGCTGGCCGGGTCCTGGCGCATGGCGGTGGCGAGTTCGGCGGTGAAGATCCCGGTGGGCACGGCGATGATCGAGTAGCCGGTGATCATCACCAGGCTGGCGATGGCCTGGCCGAGCGGGGTCTTCGGTGTGATGTCGCCGAAGCCGACCGTGGTCAGGGTGACGATCGCCCAGTAGATGCCGCGGGGGATGCTGGTGAAGCCGTGTTCCGGGCCTTCGACCACGTACATCAGCGCGCCGAACACGGTGACCAGGGTCATCACGGTGAGGAAGAACACGATGATCTTCTGCTTGCTGCCGCGCAGGGCGGTGAGCAGGAAGTTGGCCTGGCTCAGGTACTGGCGCAGCTTGAGCACGCGGAAGATCCGCAGCATGCGTATGACCCGGACGATCAGCAGGTACTGGGCGTCGGGATAGAGCAGGGCGAGGAAGCCGGGGAGTATCGCCAGCAGGTCGACCAGCCCGTAGAAGCTGAAGGCATAGCGCAGCGGCTTGGGCGAGCAGTACAGGCGCAGCAGGTATTCCACCAGGAAGATACCGGTGAAGCCCCATTCGATATAGGCCAGCAGGTCGCCGTAGTCCTGGTGGATCTCGTCGATGCTGTCGATCATCACCACCAGCAGGCTGGCCAGGATCACCAGCAGCAGCGCGCTGTCGAAGCGCCGGCCGTCGCGGGTATCGGTCTGGAAGATGATGACGTAGAGGCGTTCGCGCCAGCTGTCGGGTGCGCTCATCGTGGCTCCTGATGATGGATGCGGCACCTTACCAGACTAGCTGGCCGGCGCCAGCGTTCCCCGCCTCAGGAACGCCGACGGCCGAGGCGCGCGCCGAGGCCGCCGGCCAGGCGCAGGTACAGGCGCTCGCCGCCGATGCAGAGCAGGCAGGCGAGGATGAACGGCGCGGTCAGCGCCGGCAGGCCGAGGAGCCCGAACAGCGGCTGCAGCGCCACCGCCAGGCCGATGCCGAGCAGCGCTGGCCATGGCGTGCGGTAGCGCAGCGCCAGGGCCAGTCCGGCGAGGGCGGCGTTCAGGCCGTAGAGCCCGGCCAGGGCGCTCGGCCAGTCGTAGCCGAGCAGCCAGGCCAGCGGCAGGCTGGCCGCGGCGCCGGCCAGCGCCCAGGCGGCGGAGGGTCGCGAGACCAGCAGCAGGCCGAGCCAGACGAGCAGGCCGGCGAGTGGTTCGCCGAGGAAGATGATCTCGCCGATCCCCAGCGGCAGCGCCGCCAGCTCCGCCGTGCCGCTCCAGGCGCAGCTGAAGCAGCCGCCAGGAACCGCCGGGGCCAGGCCGAGCCAGGTGCCGAGGGGCACCAGCCACCAGCCGTTGAGGACGAAGCCCAGGGTATAGGGCGGTAGCCAGCGGCGTTGGCGCAGCCCATGCAGGAACAGCCGTTGCAGCGCCACGCTGGCCAGGCAGCCGAGCGCCACCAGCGCCAGCAGGCCCGGCGACCAGGCGAAGCGGAATGCCAGCAGCATGCCGATCAGCACCGCGTTGTAGCCGTACAGCCCGGCCGCGATGTCGCTGTCGGGGCAGCGCAACAGGCGCGCCAGGAGCGGGCCGAGGGCGCCGCCAAGGAGGGCGCCGGCGAGCAGCGGCGGCGCGCCGACGGCGATCGCCAGCAGGCAGGCCAGGCCCAGGCGTGGGTCGCCCTGGAGGAACACCTGGCTGATGCCGCGCAGGAGGATTCGGGATGCATTGAGGACAGGTTGCAGGTGCATGGCGGTCAGCGCGGCAAGGGCCGCTCGGCAGGGACGGAGATGCCGGGCCTGCGCGAGAGGCGGGGTTGATCATTGTACGGCCGGGAGCGGAGTCGACGCATCCCGCGCGACGTTGCCGGGCGAGGAGCATGCAAGCAGGGCGTCCCGGGAAGAAAAAAAGACCTCCGGCAGGAGTTGAACCGGAGGCCTTGAATGTCCATGGCCTGCATGGGAGTGCGCGAGGGAGGCCATGGTCCGACAAGAAGGTCTTTCCCGGATGGATGGAGACGCGGCCCCGTATTTCCGGCCCCATCCATCCGAGAGAGACAAGGGTGGCCCGACCCGCATGCCCGGGGGACGGCGCGGGCCGGACCGAACTCGTTTGCTTCAGAGACCTCCCAGCGGCGGCGCCACGGTCTCGATGCGCAGCATGTTGGTCGATCCGGGGCGACCGAACGGCACGCCGGCGGTGACCACCACGGTGTCGCCGCGGCGCGCCATGCGCTGGGCCAGGGCGATGTCGAGGGCGGTGGAGCAGATCTCGTCGACGTGCGCCAGTTGCTCGTTGACCACCGAATACACGCCCCAGGCCACGGTCAGGCGCCGCGCCGTGCGCAGGTTCGGGGTCAGGCTGAGGATCGGCGCCTTGGGCCGCTCGCGGGCGGCGCGCAGGGTCGAGTTGCCCGATTCGGTGTAGTTCACCAGCACCGCCACCGGGAGGATCCGGCTGACCCGGCGGATCGCGCAGCTGATCGCGTCGGAGACGGTGGCGTCGGGCTGCGGGCGGTTGACTTCGAGCTGGACGTGGTAGTCCGGCTCGGCCTCCACCTGGCGGACGATTTTCGCCATCATCTCCACCGCCTCGCGCGGGTATTGCCCGGAGGCGGTTTCCGCCGAGAGCATCACCGCGTCGGCGCCGGCGCCCACCGCGGTGGCCACGTCGGTCACCTCGGCGCGGGTCGGGGCGGGGGAGAAACGCATCGACTCGAGCATCTGGGTGGCCACCACCACCGGCTTGCCGAGCTGGCGGCAGACCTGGACGATGCGCTTCTGGATGCCCGGGACGCTCTCCGCCGGCACTTCGACGCCGAGGTCGCCGCGCGCCACCATGATCGCATCGGCGCGCTCGGCGATCGCCTCGATGGCGCTCACCGCGCTGGGCTTCTCGATCTTGGCCATGAGGAACGCCTTGTCGCCGATCAGTCCACGAGCCTCGTCGATGTCCTCCGGGCGCTGCACGAAGGACAGCGCCACCCAGTCGACCCCCAGTTCCAGGCCGAAGGCCAGGTCGCGGCGGTCCTTGTCGGTCAGCGGGCTGAGCTGCAGCACCGCTTCCGGCACGTTGACGCCCTTGCGATCGGACAGCTCGCCGCCCACCGCGACGCGGGTCTCGATGGCGTCGCTGTGGCAGTTGACCACTTCCAGGCGGATCTTGCCGTCGTCCAGCAGCAGGCTCATGCCCGGCTCCAGGGCATGGATGATCTCCGGGTGCGGCAGGTTGACCCGCCGCTCGTCACCGGGGGCGTCGCTGAGGTCGAGGGTGAAGGTCTGCCCGCGCTGCAATTGCACGGCGCCGGCGGCGAAGCGGCCGACCCGCAGCTTCGGACCCTGCAGGTCCATGAGCACGCCGATCGGGTAGTTCAGTTCCGCTTCCACCTCGCGCACCCAGGCGAAGCGCTGCGCGTGATCGGCATAGTCGCCGTGGCTGAAGTTCAGGCGGAACAGGTTGGCGCCGGCCTCCACCAGGGCGCGGATATCGTCGCGGCTGCGGGTGGCCGGGCCGAGGGTGGCGAGGATCTTGGCTTTCTTGTCGGCTGTCATGTCAGGACTCGAGGATGAGAATGGCGCGGAAGTCGTTCACGTTGGTCCGGGTCGGTCCGGTCACCAGCAGGTCGCCGAGGGCCTGGAAATAGCCGTAGCCGTTGTTGTCATCGAGCTCGTCGCGGATATTCAGCCCGGCCTTCTCGCCGCGGGCATGGGAGCAGGGCGTCATCAGCGCGCCGGCGTTGTCTTCCGAGCCGTCGATGCCGTCGGTGTCGCCGGCCAGGGCCCAGATGTTCGGTTCGCCCTTGAGCTCGGCGGTGAGGCTGAGGAGGAACTCGGCGTTGCGTCCGCCGCGGCCGTTGCCGCGCACGGTGACGGTGGTCTCGCCGCCGGAGAGGATCACGCAGGGCGCCGCCAGCGGCTGGCCGTGCTTGCGGATCTGCCGGGCGATGCCGGCGTGGACCTTGGCGACTTCCCGCGCTTCGCCCTCGAGGTCGCCGAGGATCAGCGTCGAGAAACCGGCCGCGCGGCACTTCACCGCTGCCGCGTCGAGGGCGTTCTGCGGCGTGGCGATCAACTGGAAGTGGCTGCGCGCCAGGCACGGGTCGCCGGGCTTGACGGTTTCCGAGCGCGGGTCGGCGAGCCAGTCGAGGACGTTCCGCGGCACGTCGATGGCGTAGCGCTTGAGGATCGCCAGGGCGTCGGCGGAGGTGGTCGGATCGCCGACGCTGGGACCGGAGGCGATCACCGTGGCCTCGTCGCCGGGAACGTCGGAAATCGCGTAGGTATGGACGCTGGCCGGCCAGCAGGCCTTGGCCAGGCGGCCGCCCTTGATCGCCGAGAGGTGCTTGCGCACGCAGTTCATCTCGCCGATGGCGGCGCCGGACTTGAGCAGCGCCTTGTTCACCGCCTGCTTGTCCGCCAGGGCGATGCCTTCGGCCGGCAGCGAAAGCAGCGCGGAGCCGCCGCCGGAGAGAAGGAAGATCACCCGGTCGTTCTCGTTCAGGTCGCTGATCAGTTCCAGCACGCGACGGGCGACGCGCTCGCCGGCGTCGTCGGGCACCGGATGGGAGGCTTCCACCACCTCGATGCGACTGCATTGCGCGCCGTAGCGGTAAGGCGCCACTACCAGGCCCCGGATCTCGCCCTGCCAGTGCTTCTCCACCACTTCGGCCATGGCCCCGGCGGCCTTGCCGGCACCGATGACGATGGCGCGCCCGCTGCGATCTTCCGGCAGGTGGTCGGCCAGCACCTGGTAGGGGTGGCCGGCCGCCACCGCGGTATTGAACAGCTCGGTGAGAAAGGCGCGTGGGTCGGTACTCATGACAGGCTCCGAATTTCTTGTTGTCGTGCCGCCGGTCGGGCCGGCGGTCGCAGCGTGGTCGACGCTTCCATTGCGCAGCACCCGCACCGGCGGGAACTGTGCAATGGAAGCGAGGCGCCCGGACGCAGAGGCCGTGAATCTCCCGGCCGGGCGTTCGCTTCCTTTACCCCGCCTTGTGGGCGGGGAAGGAAGAGGGCGGCGGCGAACACCGGAGTTCGTCGACCGTTCCTCTCCCCGATCCCTTCGAGAAGGGTTTCGTCGCTCCGCGCGGGGTGACGGGCCCGCGCGGACTGCGGATCACTCGTCGCGGATCGAGAAGTTGGCCATGTGTTCCAGGCCCTTGATCAGCGCCGAGTGGTCCCAGTTGCTGCCGCCGATGGCCGCGCAGGTGCTGAACACCTGCTGGGCGTTGGCGGTGTTGGGCAGGTTCAGGTTCAGCTCGCGGGCGCCGGCCAGGGCCAGGTTGAGGTCCTTCTGGTGCAGGCTGATGCGGAAGCCCGGGTCGAAGGTGCCCTTGACCATGCGTTCGCCGTGCACCTCGAGGATCCGCGAGGAGGCGAAGCCACCCATCAGCGCCTCGCGCACCTTGGCCGGGTCGGCGCCGTTGCGGGCGGCGAACAGCAGGGCCTCGGCGACCGCCTGGATGTTCAGCGCGACGATGATCTGGTTGGCCACCTTGGCGGTCTGGCCGTCGCCGTTGCCGCCGACGCGGGTGATGTTCTTGCCCATCGCCTGGAACAGCGGCAGGGCGCGTTCGAAGGTGTTCGGGCAGCCGCCGACCATGATGCTCAGGGTCGCCGCCTTGGCGCCGACCTCGCCGCCGGAGACCGGGGCGTCCAGATACTGCGCGCCGGTGGCCTTGATCTTCTCGGCGAAGCCCTTGGTGGCGGTGGGGGAGATCGAACTCATGTCGATCACTACCTTGTTCGGGCCGACGCCTTCGGCGATGCCGTCCTTGCGGAACAGCACGTCCTCGACCTGCGGGGTGTCCGGCACCATGACGATGATGAACTCGGCTTCCTGGGCCACTTCCTTCGGGTTGGCCAGGGCAATGGCGCCGGCCTCCAGCAGGTCGGCCGGAGCGGCGTCGTGGTGGGTGGAAAGGAACAGGCTGTGGCCGGCCTTCTGCAGGTTCTGCGCCATGGGCTTGCCCATGATTCCGGTGCCGATGAATCCGATCTTGGCCATGCGGGTGTCTCCTGGTTCTGTCTGTCGAGTGGCTCCGCGCAGAGAGGCGGGAGCGTCTTGTTCGTGGGGGCGGGTCAGACGACGTTGTGCGTCTTCATCCAGCCGAGACCTGCTTCGGTGGTGGTGGCCGGCTTGTACTCGCAGCCGATCCAGCCCTGGTAGCCGATGCGGTCCAGGTGCTCGAAGAGGAAGCGGTAGTTGATCTCGCCGGTGCCCGGTTCGTGGCGGCCGGGGTTGTCGGCGAGTTGCACGTGGTTGATCGCCGCCAGCTGGTTTTCCAGGGTGCGCGCCAGATCGCCTTCCATGATCTGCATGTGATAGATGTCGTATTGCAGGAACAGGTTGGCGCTGCCGACCTTGTCGCGGATCTCCAGGGCCTGGCGGGTGTTCTGCAGGTAGAAGCCGGGGATGTCGAGGGTGTTGATCATCTCCATGACCAGGCGGATGCCAGCGGCTTCCAGCTTGTCGGCGGCGTAGCGCAGGTTGTCGACGAAGGTCTGCTCGACACTGGCGCAGTCGTGCCCCTGCGGCCGGATCCCGGCGAGGCAGTTCACCTGGCGGTTGCCCAGCACCTTGGCATAGGCGATGGCCTTGTCGACCCCCTCGCGGAACTCCTGGACCCGGTCCGGGTGGCAGGCGATGCCGCGCTCGCCCTTGGCCCAGTCGCCGGCCGGCAGGTTGAACAGCACCTGCTCCAGGCCGTTGGCCTGCAGGCGGGCCTTGATCGTCTCGGCCTCGACGTCATAGGGGAAGAGGTATTCCACGCCGGCGAAGCCGGCCTTGGCGGCGGCGTCGAAGCGGTCGAGGAAGTCCACCTCGGTGAACAGCATGGACAGGTTGGCGCAGAAACGGGGCATGTCTTGCTCCTATCGTTCGGTCAAACGTTCGGGAGGCCTTTCGCCAGGGGTGGGGTGCCGCACGCACCGTCCGCGCCCCCGGGAAAGGCCGACGATCAATCGAGCAGGGAGATGGCGGTCGGCGCGTCGGCGCCTTTCTCGGCCAGTTCCTCGAACTCGTTGATGGCGTTGATCTCGGTGCCCATGGAGATGTTGGTGACGCGCTCCAGGATCACCTCGACCACCACCGGCACCTGGTGTTGCTGCATCAGTTCGCGGGCCTTGGCCAGGGCGGTGCCGATCTCGTTCGGGTCGAACACCCGGATCGCCTTGCAGCCCAGGCCCTCGACCACCGCCACGTGGTCGACGCCGTAGCCTTCCAGCTCGGGGGCGTTGATGTTGTCGAAGGCCAGCTGCACGCAATAGTCCATGTCGAAGCCGCGCTGCGCCTGGCGGATCAGGCCCAGGTAGGAGTTGTTCACCAGTACGTGGATATAGGGCAGCTTGAACTGCGCGCCGACCGCCAGTTCCTCGATCATGAACTGGAAGTCGTAGTCGCCGGAGAGCGCCACCACCTGGCGGCTCGGGTCGGCCTTGACCACCCCCAGCGCGGCGGGAATGGTCCAGCCCAGCGGGCCGGCCTGGCCGCAGTTGATCCAGTGGCGCGGCTGGTAGACGTGGAGGAACTGCGCGCCGGCGATCTGCGACAGGCCGATGGTGCTGACGTAGCAGGCATCCTTGCCGAAGAACTCGTTCATCTCTTCGTAGACGCGCTGCGGTTTCACCGGCACGTTGTCGAAGTGGGTCTTGCGCTGCAGCGTGCGCTTGCGCTGCTGGCAGCTTTCCAGCCAGGCGGCGCGCGACTTCAGCTTGCCGGCCGCCTTCCACTCGCGGGCCACTTCGAGGAACGCGTCGAGGGCGGCGCCGGCGTCGGAGACGATACCCAGGTCGGGCATGAACACCCGGCCGATCTGGGTCGGCTCGATGTCCACGTGGATGAAGCGACGGCCCTCGGTGTAGACCTCGACGCTACCGGTGTGGCGGTTGGCCCAGCGGTTGCCGATGCCGAGCACCAGGTCGGATTCCAGCAGAGTGGCGTTGCCGTAGCGGTGCGAAGTCTGCAGGCCGACCATGCCGGCCATCTGCGGGTGGTCGTCGGGGATCACGCCCCAGCCCATCAGGGTCGGGATTACCGGGATGCCGGTCAGTTCGGCGAACTCGCGGAAGCGCTCGGCGGCGTCGGCGTTGAAGATGCCGCCACCGGCCACCAGCAGCGGGCGCTCGGCTTCGTCGAGCATGGCCAGGACCTTCTCGGCCTGGACCCGGGTGGCCTTCGGCTTGCTCACCGGGAGCGGTTCGTAGGCGTCGATGTCGAACTCGATCTCGGCCATCTGTACGTCGAACGGCAGGTCGATCAGCACCGGGCCGGGCCGGTCGCTGCGCATCAGCTGGAAGGCCTTCTGGAACACGTAGGGGACCTGGGCCGGTTCCAGCACGGTGGTCGCCCACTTGGCCACCGGCGCGGCGATGCTGGAGATGTCGACCGCCTGGAAGTCTTCCTTGTGCAGGCGGGCGCGCGGTGCCTGGCCGGTGATGCAGAGAATCGGGATGGAGTCGGCGGAGGCGGAGTAGAGGCCGGTGATCATGTCGGTGCCGGCCGGGCCGGAGGTGCCGATGCAGACGCCGATGTTGCCGGCCTTGGTGCGGGTGTAGCCCTCGGCCATGTGCGAGGCGCCTTCGACGTGACGGGCCAGGACATGGTCGATGCCGCCGATCTTCTTCAGCGCGGCGTACATGGGGTTGATCGCGGCACCGGGGACGCCGAACGCGGTATCCACGCCTTCGCGGCGCATCACCAGGACGGCGGCTTCGATTGCTCTCATTCTGGCCATCGTTTTGTTCCTCGTTCTTATACTAATTGTGTACAAAAGTTGGAGCGATTCTAGGCAGAGGGTGAGCGCAAGGTCAAGATGGGTTGTATACGCTGGGAAAAGCCGCTGAAATTCATTTTTATCTAATTAAAACAATGGCTTAGTCTCTACGTTAGCAGGCTTATAAAACCATCGTTTGAAAAAATGTATACAAAAATATGTTCAGATTGTTCTGATGTGTTGCTTTCGGAAAGCCGGTCGGCTACTAGATTGGGTACAAATTTTCGAACGCACCCGCCTTGCGGGTGGCTTCCCGATTTCTACCCTTATCAACTCGAGAGGAACGACCATGACCACCATCAGTCTGGAAACCGCGCTGGGCATCACCCGCCAGGCGCTGGCGCTGGGGCGCGAACTGTCCACCGCGCCCCTGACCATCGCGGTGCTGGACGCCGGCGGCCACCTGGTGGCGCTGCAGCGTGAGGACGGGGCGAGCATGCTGCGACCGCAGATCGCCATCGGCAAGGCGTGGGGCGCGGTGGCCCTGGGCAAGTCGTCGCGAGTGCTAGCGGCGGACGCGCAGCAGCGACCCTCCTTTATTTCGGCGGTGAATACCCTGGCCCATGGCAACCTGGTACCGGCCCCGGGTGGAGTGCTGATTCGCAACGATAAGGCCGAAGTGGTCGGCGCGGTGGGCATCAGCGGCGACACCTCGGACATCGACGAGCAGTGTGCGATCCAGGGCGTGCTGGCGGTCGGGCTGGTGCCCGACGCCGGCTGATCGCCAGGCCCGGCCATGGCGGCCGGGCCTTTCCTCGCTTCTTCAGCTGGCGTGTGCCGCCGTCCGCCAGGGGCTGGGTGCCGTGCTGGAAGCAGGATTCCTCGGCGCGGCAGCGATGCTTGGCAACGGTTTCCAGCAGGCATCCCGGCGGCTCGGCCGCCACCGGCGTACCAGCGGTACGGGGCCAGCCTGATCCCGGCTGTTGCCAGGGCTCGACAGGCGCGCCCTGGCTGCGCGCCCTGAGTGGGTCAGAGCGGCAGCGGCCGCAACCGGCCGGCGCTCTTGCCGGATTGGCCGTCGGGCGTACAGCCTTTCAGGACCAGGCGGGTGATGGTTTCCACCGCCGCGTCGTAATCGGCGTCGCTGAGCTGTTCCTTGCCGGTGACGATGGAGATCTGCCAGTCGAAATCGGCATAGGTCTGGGTCGCCGCCCAGATGGCGAACAGCAGGTGATGCGGGTCCACCGGGGCGAGCTGACCACGGTCGATCCAGGTCTGCAGGCAGGTGACGTTGCGCTGGGCCTGGGCGTTCAGTTCGTCGAGGTATTCCTTCGGCAGGTGCGGCGCGCCGTGCATGATCTCGCTGGCGAAGACCTTGGAGGCATGCGGCAGCTCGCGGGAGATGCGGATCTTCGAGCGGATGTAGGCGGGCAGGGCGAGCAGCGGGTCGTCTTCCACGCGGAACGGCGCCGACGCCTGCAGCAACGGCTCGACGATGCTCTCCAGCACGCAGCGGTAGAGGTTTTCCTTGGACTGGAAGTAGTAGTAGACGTTGGGCTTGGGCAGGCCGGCGCGGGCGGCGATGTCGCTGGTCTTGGTCGCCGCGAAGCCCTTGTCGGCGAACTCCTCGCTGGCGGCGCGGAGGATCAGGCGCTTGTTGCGCTCGCGGATGCTGGTCATCAGTCCTTGTTCTTCATTGCTGCAACGGCGGCAGGAAGCCGAGGATGGTAGCACCCGCCCGGAGCGCCCCTCAAGCAAGGTGCGAAGGAGGCGGAGCCCCGGAAAATCCTGACCCGCTGGTTCATTTGCGCTATACATTTTCCGCTATTTGGAGTATTCGTTGAGGGTATCGAGTCGCCCGCTCGCACTCACCCACCGAGCGCCGGGCGAGCCCCCGGAACAGAACGAGTCACCATGTCCGATTCCCGCCTGGTCGATCCCTTCGGCCGCCGCATCACCTACCTGCGCCTGTCGGTGACGGATCGCTGCGATTTCCGCTGCACCTACTGCATGAGCGAAGACATGCAGTTCCTGCCGCGCGACCAGGTCCTCAGCCTGGAAGAGCTGTACGCGGTGGCCGACGCTTTCATCGGCCTCGGCGTGCGGCGCATCCGCATCACCGGCGGCGAGCCGCTGGTGCGCAAGGGCATCGCCGGGCTGCTGGCGCGCCTCGGCCAGCGCCCCGAACTGGAAGACCTGGCGATCACCACCAACGGTTCGCAACTGCGCGAGCGTGCCGGGGAGCTGAAGGCCGCCGGCGTGCGCCGCCTGAACGTCAGCCTCGACTCGTTGCGCCGCGAGCGCTTCGCCGCCTTCACCCGCAGCGATCGCCTGGAGCAGGTGCTGGATGGCATCCAGGCCGCGCGCGAAGCCGGTTTCGAGCGGATCAAGCTGAACTGCGTGGTACAGAAGGGCCGCAACGACGACGAGATCCTCGACCTGGTCGAGTACGCCCTGGCCAACCAACTGGACATCAGCTTCATCGAGGAAATGCCGCTGGGCAGCATCACCAGCCACCGTCGCGAGCTGACCCTCTGCACCAGCGACGAAGTCCGCGCGATCATCGAGCAGCGCTGGCCGCTGACGCCGAGCCTGGCGCGCAGTGGCGGACCGTCGCGCTACTATCAGATCGGTGACGAACCCAGCCGTATCGGCTTCATCTCTCCCCACAGCAACAATTTCTGCGGCGACTGCAACCGCGTGCGGGTCACCGCCGAGGGCAAGCTGGTGCTGTGCCTCGGCCACGAAGGCGCGCTCGACCTGCGCCAACTGCTGCGCAGCCATCCCGGCGACCGCGAGCGCCTGAGCGCGGCGCTGGTGGCGGCGCTGAACCTGAAGCCGGAGCGGCATCACTTCGACGCCCAGGAGCAGGTCCAGGTGCTGCGTTTCATGAGCATGACCGGCGGCTGACGACACCTCGTAGGGCGATCACGCCAATGGCGCGATTCGCCGCCTCTACCCCATGCCGTCCAGGCGGCCGTCTTCCGGCGGCTGGCCGGTCTCGGAAAGCGCGATGCAGCGCAGCGCCGAAGCGCAGCGAAGAGGTCATGCTGTCTGCCATGCCAGCAAAGGAAGACTTCCATGCACCGGGTCCTGTTCATCTGCAGTCGCAACCGCCTGCGCAGTCCCAGCGCCGAGCGGCTGTTCGCCGACTGGCCGGGCGTCGAGACCGATTCCGCCGGGCTGGCGATGGACGCCGAGACGCCCCTGGAGCGGGAGCAACTGGAATGGGCGACGCTGGTCGTCGTCATGGAACGCCGTCACCGGCAGGCTCTGCTGCGCCGGCACGCCGTGGCGATGAGAGGCAAGCGCCTGGTCTGCCTGGATATTCCGGACGACTACGCCTACATGCAGGCGGAATTGCTGCAGCTGCTGGAACGCAAGGCAGGGCCTTTCCTTCGGCGGGACTGAGCGGCGCGGACAACGCGCAGGAAAAAAGAAGCCGGACGAGGTCCGGCCCGAGGGAAGGGCGGGCCGTGAGTGTCGCCGGCCCGCCAGGGAGTCAGGAATGCTTGGGCGCCGGCGCGTGGCTGCCGCACAGGTGGCTGCGATCGTTGCGGCTGAGGATGTTGAACAGCAGGTTCAGCACCACTGCCCAGATCGCGGTCATGGCGATGCCGCTATGGGTGATCGGCTCCATCCACACCGGCAGGCGGGCGAAGAAGTCCGGACGTACCACCGGGACCATGCCCATGCCGATGCTCACCGCCACCAGCAACTGGTTGCGGCGGTCGGTGATGTTGGCCTCGTGGAGGATCTGGATGCCGCTGGCGGCGACCATCCCGAACATCGCTATGCCGGCGCCGCCGAGCACCGCGGGCGGGATCGAGGCGACCAGGAAGGCGGCCTTGGGCAGCATGCTGAGAAGGATCAGGAAGCCGGCGGCGGCGACCGTCACGTAGCGGCTGCGCACCCCGGTCATCTGTACCAGGCCGATGTTCTGGGCGAACGAGGAATGGGTGAAGGTGTTCATGAAACCGGCGAAGAACGAGGCGCCGGCGTCGCAGAGCAGCCCGCGGCGCAGTTCGGTCGAGGTGATCTCGCGGCCGGTGATCTTGCCCAGGGCGAGGAACATGCCGGTGGACTCGACGAAGATGATCACCACCACCAGGCACATCGAGAGGATCGGCGCCAGGTCGAAGGTCGGCGCGCCGAAATGCAGCGGGGTGACGATGTCGAACCAGGGCCGCTCGGCCAGCCCGCCGAGGTCGACCATGCCCATGCCGCCGGCGATCGCATAGCCCAGGCCCATGCCCATCAGCACCGAGATATTGACCCAGAAACCGCGCATGAAGCGGTTGATCAGCAGGATGGTGCAAAGCACCAGGCTGGAGAGGAACAGGAAGTGCAGCGAGCCGAAGTCCTCCGCGCCCTTGCCGCCGCCGGCCCAGTTGATCGCCACCGGAAACAGGCACATGCCGATCGAGGTGATCACCGTGCCGGTGACCAGGGGTGGGAAGAAGCGCACGATGCGCGACATGAACGGCGCGATGAGCATGCCGAAGAAGCCGGCGGCGATGGTCGCGCCGAAGATCCCGGTGATGCCCACGCCGGGCATCCCGGCCATCGCCACCATGCTGCCGACAGCGGCGAAGCTGGCGCCCATCATCACCGGCATGCGGATACCCATCGGGCCGATGCCCAGCGACTGGACCAGGGTGGCGATGCCGGCGACCAGCAGGTCGGCGTTGATCAGGAAGGCGATTTCCTCGCGGGAGAGGCCGGCCGCCTGGCCGACGATCAGCGGTACGGCGACGGCGCCGCCGTACATCAGCAACACGTGCTGGAAGCCCACCAGCAGCAGCTGCGTCAGCGGCAGGCGCTGGTCTACGGGCGAGTCGGGGATGCGGCGATCAGTTACCACGGACATGCAACACCTCAGGCGTTTTTATTGTTGTCAGTCGCAGGCGGACACCGGAAAAGGCGGGTTCCGGCGGCCGGGTATTTCTGGCCGAACATCCACCCCAGACTTCAGGGCGGTGCGGTGGGGTGTTTTATATCGCCGTTGTGTGCTCGATTCAATCGATTTTTTGTATACAAAGTAATTTTTTGTAGTTGACCAATCGGTCGACTACAGGCTTTCCAGAGCTGCTCCCACTGTATCCACAGGAATGGCGCAGCTTGCAGGCGGAACGCCGAACGGTGTTCGACATTGGTCGGATGCCCCAGCTTCAGGCGAAAAAAAACCGCACCCGGAGGTGCGGTTCCTTTGCCTCGAGGCCAGGGCTCAGTTGATCTGGGCGCCCTTGGCGATCCAGTTGCCGATCAGGTTGCGCTCTTCCTGGGTCATCTGGGTGATGTTGCCCAGCGGCATGATCTGCGAAGCCACGGCCTGGGCCTGGATCTTCGGCGCCAGTTGCTGGATCTGCTGCGGGGTGTCGAGCATGATCCCGCCCGGCGCGGTGCTGAACAGCTGGCTGGTCGGCTTGGCCGAGTGACAGACGGTGCAGCGCTCCTGGATCACGTGGTGGACCTTGTCGAAATCCTGGCTGCCTGCCGCCCCGGCGCTGGACGCCTGGCTGGCTGCCGGCGCTGCTTCGCCGCCGGCCGCCGCTTGCGCTGGAGCCGCCGCCGGGGCGCTGGCCAGCGGCGCGGAAGCCTGCTGGTAGTTCGGCGTGGTGACGAAGGCCAGGGCAATCATGCCCAGTGCGCCGGCGGGCAGGGCCCAGGCGAAGCGGTTGCTCTCGTGGCGGGTGTTGAAGTAGTGGCGCACCAGTACCGCGAGCACCGCGATGGCGGCCAGGATCAGCCAGTTGTACTGGCTGCCGTAGGTGCTCGGGAAGTGGTTACTGATCATGATGAACAGCACCGGCAGGGTGAAGTAGTTGTTGTGCCGGGAGCGCAGCAGGCCCTTGGCCGGCAGCACCGGATCGGGTTCGCGGTTTTCCTCGATGGCTTTCACCAGCGCGCGCTGGGCCGGCATGATCACCCTGAACACGTTGCCGACCATGATGGTGCCGATGATCGCGCCGACGTGCAGGTAGGCGCCGCGGCCGCTGAACACCTGGGTCAGGCCGTAGGCGGCGGCGACCAGCAGGACGAACAGGACCAGGCCGAGCAGGGCGGGAGTCTTGCCCAGCGCCGAGTCGCAGAGGATGGTGTAGACGAACCAGCCGCAGATCAGCGAGCCGATGCCGATGGCGATCGCCGCCGCCGGCGCCAGGTCGCTGCCGGGAGCGATCAGGTAGAGGCTCGGGTTCAGGTAGAACACGATGGTCAGCAGGACCACTCCGGACATCCAGGTGGAATAAGCTTCCCATTTGAACCAGTGCAGGTTCTCCGGCATTTTCGGCGGGGCCAGCTTGTATTTCTCCAGGTGGTAGATGCCGCCACCGTGGATTGCCCAGAGGTCTCCGGACAGGCCTTCACGCGGGTTGCTGCGGTTGAGGTTGTTCTCCAGCCAGACGAAATAGAACGACGCGCCGATCCACGCGATCCCGACGATCATGTGAATCCAGCGCACCAGCAGGTTCAGCCATTCGATGAGATGTGCTTCCACAGTCTTGTACCTCTTGCCCTGGCCGGCGGACCGGCGGCAGGACCTCTCTTATTGGTTTGATTGGGGGTCGAGGAGGAGCTGTTCGTCCTCGGTGAAGAAATGCTCGTCGCAGTTGTTCCCTGAACCGCTGCGATCGACCACCAGGAAGTCATCCCGCTTTTCGATCGTCAGCACCGGATGGTGCCAGACGCCGCGGTGGTAATTGACGCCCTGCCTTCCGTTGGTCAGGAAGGCGCGGACGAGGCCCGGTACAGGTACATCGCCAAGTGGCGCGACCACGACCAGAAAGGGGTTGCCGAGCAGCGGGATGAAGGCCTGGCTGCCCAGCGGATGGCGTTCCAGCATGCGGATGCGCAATGGCATCTCCAGCTTCTCGGCGCTGAAGATGCTGATGATCGCGTTATCCTCCGGCTGCGCGGTCTCGACCGTGGCCAGCTTGTGATAACGGCGGGTGGAACCGTTGTTGATCATGAAATAGTCGCTGCCTTCGGTTTCGATCACATCACCGAACGGGGCGAAGGCTTCCTTGGTCAACGGCTCGATCTTGAGAGTGCGCATACTGGTCCTGTCGATTCTGTTTGTTGTCTTCCGGGCGCACGCGGGGCCCGGGCCTCACGGTAGTTGCGGCCTGCCGAACAGGCGCAGGCGGCTGACGCCGCCGTCGGGAAAGATGTTCAGGCGTACATGGCTGACCGGGCCGAGGGCGTTGAGCTGCCGTTCGAACCGGTGTTCGTGGTGCATTTCCAGCTTCTGCGCTGGCAGCAGTTCGCGCCAGAAGAGGCTCTGCGCCTCGATCCGGGCCTCGTTTCCGCCTTCCACGAAGGCGGCCTGGATGCTGCAGCTTTCCGGATAGTTGCCCTTGAAGTGCAGGGTATCGACAACCGCCGCCTCGATGCTGCCGGGATGACCGAGGGCGATGATCGCCCAGTCGTGGCCCGGGGTGCGGCGGCGGCCGGTTTCCCAGCCGTCGCCCATATTGAGCGCGCGACCGGGCTTGAGCAGGTTGACCATTGGCCCGAAGTGCTGGTCGGAGCACGCCAGCGCCCGGCCGCCGTTGATCGCCGCGGCCAGGTCGAGCGCCGTTCCCGGCGTCTGGCTGCGCCAGTCGCGGTAGGGCACGCCGTACACGCGCAGGCGGGCGATGCCGCCGTCCGGGTAGATGTTCAGGCGCAGGTGGGTCCAGGGACGCTCGTCATCTATCGCGTGGTAGTGGTGGCGATCGCCTTGCAGCTCCACGCTCGGCAGCACTTCGCTCCAGGACGTGCCGTCATCCGGATCGCCTTCGGCGCAGAAGCAGCCATCCAGGGAAGCCGCCGGCGGATGGTTGCCGGTAAAGAAGCGGGTGTCGATGTCGACGCCCTTCAGCACGCCCGACACACCCAGGCGGATCACCGCCTGGTCATGGCCCTCGAAGCGCTTGCGGCGGGTTTCCCAGCCGTCCATCCACTTGCCGCTGTCGTCGAACACGCCTTCCTTCCACACCGGCTCGCCGGCCTGCAGCATGCGGCTGGCCGGGGCGAACCACTCGTCGCTGACAGCGACCACCTGGCTGCCCAGGCGCGCGTCGGCGAGGTCGAGGTAGTGGCGGAAGGGCGCGTGGTCGGCGTTCATGCTCGTCTCCGCGGGCCTCAGAGCTGCTGCAGGCGGAACAGGGCGATCTTGTTGATCTCGGCCAGCGCGGTAGCGAATTCCTCTTCGGCGGAGTGCTGGATGCGTTCCTCGAAGGCCGCCAGGATCTGGTGGCGGTTGCTGCCCTTCACCGCCTTGATGAAGGGGAAGCCGAACCTGGCCTTGTAGGCGTCGTTGAGTTCGGTGAAGCGGGCGAACTCCTCGGCGCTGCATTCGTGGATGCCGGCTCCAGCCTGCTCGGAGGTGCTGGAGGCGGTCAGTTCGCCACGGATCGCCGCCTTGCCGGCGAGGTCCGGGTGGGCATTGATCAGCGCCAGTTGGGCCTCGCGGCTGGCCGAGAGGAGAATGTCGGCCATGCGCTGGTGCAGGGCGTCGATATCGTTGAGGCTGTCGTCGACGCCCAGGTCATAGGCCTGCTCGGCGACCCAGGGGGAGTGTTCGTAGATATCGGCGAAGGCTTCGACGAAGGCCTCGCGGGACAGCGAGGCGGGAGTCAGGGTCTGGAAACGGCTCATGCCTTGCTCTCCTGGAAGGGGTGTTCACGGTGCCAATGGCGGGCGATGTCTTCGCGGCGGGCGAACCAGACCTTGTCGTGGCCCTGCGCGTACTCGATGAAGCGCTCCAGGGCGGCCATCCGCGCCGGGCGGCCGATCAGCCGGCAGTGCAGGCCGATGGAGAGCATCTTCGGCGCCGTCGCACCTTCCTCGTAGAGCACGTCGAAGGCGTCCTTCAGGTACTGGAAGAACTGCTCGCCGTTGTTGAAGCCCTGCACCTGGGTGAAGCGCATGTCGTTGGTGTCCAGGGTATAGGGGATCACCAGGTGCGGTTTCGCCGCGGTGCTGGCCGGATCCCAGTAGGGCAGGTCGTCGTCGTAGGTATCGGAGTCATAGAGGAAGCCGCCTTCCTCCATCACCAGGCGCCGGGTGTTCGGGCCGGTGCGTCCGGTGTACCAGCCCACCGGACGCTGGCCGGTGAGTTCGGTGAGGATGCGGATGGCTTCGAGCATGTGCTCGCGCTCCTGGGCCTCGTCCATGTACTGGTAGTCGATCCAGCGGTAGCCGTGGCTGCAGATTTCGTGGCCGTCGGCGACCATCGCCCTGATCACCTCGGGGTTGCGCTGCGCCGCCATGGCCACGGCGAACACCGTGAGCGGCACGTTGCGTCGCTTGAACAGCCTGAGCAGGCGCCAGACCCCGGCGCGGCTGCCGTATTCGTAAAGCGATTCCATGCTCATGTGGCGCACGCCCTGCAAGGGCTGGGCGGCCACCATCTCGGAAAGGAACGCCTCGGACTCCTTGTCGCCATGCAGGACGCAGCGCTCGCCACCTTCTTCGTAGTTGAGCACGAAGGACAGGGCGATACGTGCATCGCCAGGCCAGTGAGGATGGGGAGGGTTGTTGCCGTATCCGATCAGGTCGCGTGGGTAGTCAGCGCTCACAGCCGTGTTCCTTGTTGTGGAGGGGCGGCGTACCGGGCAGGCCGGTGGGTGCCGTGATGGATTTATTGTATACAAGTTTGCCGGTGGTCTGTAAATACAATCCTTGCAGCGCCAGCATGCCACTCATCCATCGGCAAACCTGTCCATATGGTCAACTCTCGATGAGTCGAGCCCCTTCGGGTGCGGCTTGTGGAACGAATGCACGATTTCGGGGCAGGCAGCGCATTTTGTGATCGTATCGGTATTTTTGTATACAATCATTCGGAAAATAACTTATATTGCCTCGCAGGCGGCCTCCCAGCAGGCTGCAGCGAGCGGCACCGGGCCGGCCCCGGAGCGACCCCTAGAACAACGGCAAGAGGAGGAGTGGTGTCCGCCAGCGGGCGCCCGCAACCCATGGGACGTTTGACCACGCATGTACTGGATTCCGCGCACGGCTGCCCCGGCCATGGCATCAAGATCGAGCTGTACCGGGTCGAAGGCCAGCAACTGGAGCTGATCGCCACCACCCTGACCAACCATGACGGCCGCTGCGACCAGCCGGTGCTGCAGGGCGAGGATTTCCGCCCGGGGGTCTACCAGTTGGTCTTCAATGCCGGCGACTACTACCGTGCCCGCGGTGTACAGCTGCCGGAGCCGGCGTTCCTCGACCAGGTGGTGCTGCGCTTCGGCATCGCCTGCGCCGACGATCACTACCACGTGCCGCTGCTGATCTCGCCCTACAGCTATTCGACCTATCGCGGCAGCTAGGTGCGTGCCACGAAACATTGACTCCCTGAGTCCTTTTCCCTGGCCCGCCATCGAGCGGGCTTTTTTTCGTTCGCGGGAAGTGTGCCGAGGGTCGGTCATCGGCGATCTGCGGGGAACGAGGAGAGAGGTGAGAGGCACGGTGCGGCCGGGTGGCGGATGACGCTGCGCGTCGTGCGCCCCGGGGACAACGACGGGTTCGGGGCGGATAGCCGCTTGCGGCTACCCGCCATCCGCGGGGGTCAGAGGAAGATGAACTTGGCGACGAAGATCACGAACAAGGCATAGAGGCTGGCCGAGACCTGGCGATGCTTGCCGGTGAGGACCTTCATCGCGACGTAGGTGATGAAGCCCAGGGCGATGCCGTCGGCCACCGAGAAGGTCAGCGGCATCATGATCACCGTGACGATCGCCGGGATGGTCTCGGTGTGCTCGTCCCAGTCGATGTGCGCCATCCCGCCCATCATCAGCATGGCCACGTAGATCAGCGCGCCGGCGGTGGCGAAGGCGGGAATCATCCCGGCCAGCGGGGCGAAGAACATCGCGGCGACGAACAGCGCACCGACCACCACCGCGGTGAGCCCGGTACGTCCGCCGGCGGCCACGCCCGCGGCGCTTTCCACGTAGCTGGTCACCGGCGGCACGCCGAGCGCACCGCCGAACACGCTGGAGGCGCTGTCGGCCTTCATCGCCTTCGACAGGTTCTCGATGCGCCCGTCTTCCTTCACCAGGTGCGCGCGCTGGGCGACCCCCATGAGAGTGCCGGCGGTATCGAACATGTGCACGAAGAGGAAGGCCAGGATCACGCTGATCATGCTCACGTTGAAGGCCCCGGCGATGTCCATGGCCAGGAAGGTCGGCGCCAGGCTCGGCGGCGCCGAGAACACCCCGCCGTACTCGACCAGGCCGAGGGCCCAGCCGACCAGGGTGACGCCGAGGATGCTGATCAGGATGCCGCCGAACACCCGGCGGTACTCGAGCACGGCGATCATCAGGAAGCACAGCGCCGCCAGCAGCGGGCCCGGCGAGGTGAGGTGGCCGAGCTTGATCAGGGTTGCCGGGCTGGCCACCACGATGCCGGCGGTCTTCAGGCCGATCAGGCCGAGGAACAGGCCGACCCCCGCGCCCATGGCGAACCTGAGGCTGCGGGGAATGCTGTTGAGCAGCCACTCGCGGACCCGCGAGAAGGTCAGCAGCATGAACATCACCCCGGAGATGAACACCGCGCCGAGGGCGATCTGCCAGCTGTAGCCCATGGTGCCGACCACGGTATAGGTGAAGAAGGCGTTCAATCCCATTCCCGGCGCCAGGCCCACCGGCCAGTTGGCGTACAGGCCCATCAGGAAGCAGCCGAGGGCGGCTGCCAGGCAGGTGGCGACGAATGCTGCGCCGTGGTCGATGCCGGCGTCGGCCATGATATTGGGATTGACGAAGATGATATAGGCCATGGTGATGAAGGTGGTCAGCCCGGCCGCCAGCTCGGTCCTGACCGTCGTACCGTGCTGGCGCAGCTTGAACAGGCGTTCGAGCAGACCGGTGGCGGGCGGTGTCGCAGCGTAGATCCCTTGTTCTTCTTGTTTGGTGCTTTCCACAGCAGGTACTCCTCATCGCTCTTGTTGTTAGGTCCTGCGGGCCGGTTGGTTACCAGGTCCCTGACGCGGCTCGAAGGTGATGTGAGGGCACGATTTTCTGACCTTTGGGTCAAGAACTCGTGCGAGCGATTATGCCTTTGTATACAAAAAGGTCAAAGAATGTTTGAGGGCGTTTCCCCACATTTTTATCAGCTTTCCGTCGCGGGTCTTCGCCCGGGGCGGCGCAGCGGCGGAAACGGGGAGGGAAAGGGGTGATGCGCCGGGTGCCGCTGCTTGTGTACACTATTTCGCTATCAGCCGCCGGCGCGCCTCACTCGCGCCCGCGAGCGAGGATCAGCCCAGGCCACAAGCCGGACGCACAAGGTTCGAGACCGATGACCGATCAGTTGCAACACATCAGGAAGCCGCCGCGCACCGGCAAGGCTGCCCGCAGCGGTACCCAGGACGAGATCGTCTACGCCCACATCTTCGACGCCATCCTCGAACAACGCCTGGCCCCCGGCACCAAGCTGAGCGAGGAAGCGCTCGGCGAGATCTTCGGCGTCAGCCGCACCATCATTCGCCGCGCCCTGTCGCGCCTGGCCCACGAGCAGGTGGTGCTGCTGCGGCCGAACCGCGGCGCGGTGGTCGCCAGCCCGAGCATCGACGAGGCCCGGCAGATCCTCTTCGCCCGCCGCACCGTCGAGCGCGCCATCACCGAACTGGCCACCGACAACGCCACCGCCGAGCGCCTGGCCGAATTGCGCGAGATGGTGGTGCAGGAACAGTCCAGCTTCGCCCGTGGCGACCGTGGCGCCGGCATCCGCCTGTCCGGCGAGTTCCACCTGAAGCTCGCCGAGATGGCGCGCAATGCTCCTCTGGTGAGCTTCCAGCGCAGCCTGGTTTCGCAGACCTCGCTGATCATCGCCCAGTACGAAAGCGGCGGCCGCTCGCACTGCTCGTTCGACGAGCACAACGAGATCCTCGACGCCATCGAGAGAGGCGACAAGGAGCGCGCGGTGACCCTGATGATGCATCACATGGAGCACATCGACAGCAAGCTCAACCTGGAGAGCGACAACGCGTCCGGCGACCTGCACGCGGTGTTCTCGCATCTGCTCGGGAGCAAGAAGAAGCCGCGCCGGGCCAAGGCCGACAGCGACTCGGCGGCCTGATCCGAAGCATGAAAAAGCCCCGCGTCGCGGGGCTTTTTCGTTACCGCCGGGAGTCAGTCGCGACGATGCACCGAGCGACCGGCGGCGAAGGTTTCCTTCACCGTGCGGTCGTCGCCGAGGATGGTCAGCGCGAACAGCCGCTCGGCCAGGCTGCCGGCCTGGCTCAGGCGGTAGGAGAGCAGCGGGGTGGCGTGGTAGTCGAGGACCACGAAGTCCGCCTCGTTGCCGGCGGCGAAGCTGCCGATCCGCTCGTCCAGCTCCAGCGCGCGGGCGCCGCCGAGGGTGGCGAGGTAGAGCGACTTGAACGGATCGAGCCGGGCGCCCTGCAACTGCATGACCTTGTACGCCTCGTTCAGCGACTGCAGCTGGGAGAAGCTGGTGCCGGCGCCGACATCGGTGCCGAGGCCGACCTTGACCTTGTAGCGCTCCAGCTTCGGCAGGTCGAACAGGCCGCTGCCGAGGAACAGGTTGGAGGTCGGGCAGAACGCCACCGCCGAGCCGGTCTCCGCCAGGCGCTGGCATTCGCTGTCGCACAGGTGCACGCCATGGGCGAACACCGAACGCGGCCCGAGCAGGCCGTGGTGGTCGTAGACGTCCAGGTAGCCGCTGCGCTCGGGGAACAGCTCCTTCACCCATTCGATTTCCTTGAGGTTCTCCGACAGGTGGGTATGCAGGTACACCCCCGGATGCTCGCGCAGCAGCCGCGCCGCCATGTCCAGCTGTTCCGCGCTGCTGGTCGGGGCGAAGCGCGGGGTCACCGCGTAGAGCAGGCGACCCTGGCCGTGCCAGCGCTCGATCAGTGCCTTGCTGTCGCGGTAACTGCTCTCGGCGGTGTCGGTCAGGTAGTCCGGCGCGTTGCGGTCCATCATCACCTTGCCGGCGATCAGGCGCAGGTCCAGGCGCCGGGCGGCCTCGAACAGCGAGTCCACCGATTGCCGGTGCACGCTGCCGAAGACCAGCGCGGTGGTGGTGCCGTTGCGCAGCAGTTCCTGCAGGAAGATGGCGGCGACCTGGTCGGCGTGGGCCTTGTCGCCGAATTGGCGCTCGGTGGGGAAGGTATAGGTGTTCAGCCAGTCCAGCAGTTGTTCGCCGTAGGAGGCGATCATCCCGGTTTGCGGGAAATGGATATGGGTATCGATGAAGCCGGGGGTGATCAGCGCGTCGCGGTACTCGACGACCTCGACGTCGCCGATCTCGCCGAGCAGGGCTTCGGCGTCACCGAGGCGGGCGACCTTGCCGTCCTCCACCAGCAGCAGGCCGTCCTCGAAGTATTCGTAGGAGCGTTCGACGCCGACCTCCGCGGGATCGGCGATGCTGTGCAGGATGGCGGCGCGGTAGGCTTTGGCGTTGCGGGTCATGGCAGTCTCGAAAAAAGGTTCGTGGGAGGTCCGCCGCCGGACGGCGGACGCGGGGAGGGGCGCTCAGGATTCCTGGGCGCGGCGTGACTCCGGGGTCAGCCGGGTGACGCTCGACGGACCCTGCTTGCGCTCCAGGCCGAAGGCGGCGTTGTAGGTGGCGATCACCTCGCCGGCGATGGAAATGGCGATCTCCACCGGCAGCTTGCCTTTCACCTGCTCCAGGCCCATCGGGCAGCGCATCCGTTGCAGGCGTTCGGCGTCGACACCACGTTCGCGCAGGCGGTGCTCGAACTTGACGCGCTTGGTCTTCGAGCCGATCAGGCCGAAGTAGGCGAAGTCGTTGCGCGCCAGGATCGCCGCGGTGAGCTCCAGGTCCAGCGGGTGGTTGTGGGTCATGACGATGAAGTGGCTGCCGGGCGGCATCCGCTCGACCTCGTCGAGCACTTCGTCGTTCACCACTTTCTCCACGCCGTCGGGCAGGTCCGCGGGAAATTCGCTCTCCCGCGAGTCGATCCAGCGCACCCGGCAGGGCAGGCTGGCGAGCAAGGGTACCAGGGCGCGGCCGACATGGCCCGCGCCGAATACGGCGATGTGCGCCTGCGGCTGGCCCATCGGTTCGAACAGCAGCACCGTGGCGCCGCCGCAGCACTGGCCCAGGCTGGCGCCCAGGCTGAAGCGTTCCAGGCGGCTGTCCTGGCTGCGCGCGGCAAGCATTTCCCGGGCGATGGCCTGGGCCTTGTATTCCAGGTGGCCGCCGCCGATGGTGTCGTAGAGCCGCTCGGCGCTGACCACCATCTTCGAGCCGGCGTTGCGCGGGGTCGAGCCGCGCTCCTCGATGATGGTCACCAGGACGCAGGGTTCGCCGTTGCGCTGCAGTTCGGCCAGGGCGCTGATCCAGTTCATCTCGTCATCCTCCCGATCGCGGGGCTCAGGCCGTTTCCACGGCGGCGTCCGCCGCTTGCGCCTGTACGGTCTTCAGCCGGCGCATCTGTTCCACGCCCCAGAGCACCCGCTCGGGCGTCGCCGGCGCGTCGATGGCGGGTTGCGCACGGTAGTCGGCGAGGCTGGCCACGGCGTCCTTGATCGCGCACCAGACCGAGATGCCGAGCATGAACGGCGGCTCGCCGACGGCCTTGGAATGGAACACGGTCTGCTCCGGATTCTTGCAGTTCTCCACCAGTTTCACCCGCAGGTCCAGCGGCATGTCGGCGACGGCGGGAATCTTGTAGCTGGCCGGGCCGCTGGTCATCAGCTTGCCGTTGGCGTTCCAGACCAGCTCCTCCATGGTCAGCCAGCCCATTCCCTGGACGAAGCCGCCTTCCACCTGGCCGATGTCGATGGCCGGGTTCAGCGAGTCACCGACGTCATGCAGGATGTCGGTGCGCAGCATGCGGTACTCGCCGGTGAGGGTGTCGACTATCACCTCCGAGCAGGCGGCGCCGTAGGCGAAATAATAGAAGGGCCGGCCACGGGCCTGCTCGCGGTCGTAGAAGATCTTCGGCGTGCGGTAGAAACCGGTGCTGGACAGCGAGACCTGACCGAAGTAGGCCTGCTGGACCAGGTCCTCGAATGGCAGGATCAGCTCGCGGATGCGTACCTGGTTGTTGCGGAACTCGATGTCCTCCTCGCTGACCTTCCAGTGTCGCGCGGCGAACTCCACCAGGCGCCGCTTGATGGTTTCGGCGGCGTTCTGCGCGGCCTTGCCGTTCAGGTCGGTGCCCGAGGAGGCGGCGGTGGGCGAGGTATTGGGCACCTTGTCGGTATTGGTGGCGGTGATCTGGATGCGGTCGATGTCGACCTGGAACACTTCGGCGACCACCTGGGCGACCTTGGTGTTGAGGCCCTGGCCCATCTCGGTGCCGCCATGGTTCAGGTGGATGCTGCCGTCGGTATAGATGTGGATCAGCGCGCCTGCCTGGTTGAGGAAGGTCGCGGTGAACGAAATGCCGAACTTCACCGGGGTCAGCGCCAGGCCTTTCTTCAGGACCGGGCTGGCGGCATTGAACGCACGGATTTCCTCGCGGCGGCGGGCGTACTCGCTGCTCGCTTCCAGCTCGGCGGTCATCTCCGCCAGCAGGTTGTGCTCGACGGTCTGGTGGTAATGGGTGACGTTGCGCTCGTCCTTGCCGTAGTAGTTGAGCTTGCGCACCTCCAGCGGGTCCTTGCCCAGGCTGCGGGCCACGGCGTCCATGATCTCCTCGATGGCGACCATTCCCTGGGGCCCGCCGAAGCCGCGGTAGGCGGTGTTCGAGGCGGTATTGGTCTTGCAGCGGTGGCCGTTGATGGTGGCGTTGCCGAGGAAGTAGGCGTTGTCCGAATGGAACATGGCGCGGTCGACGATCGAGCCGGAGAGGTCCGGCGAATAGCCGCAGTTGCCGGCCAGGTCGATCTGGATGCCGTGCAGGCGGCCATCGTCGTCGAAGCCGACGTCGTATTCGACGTAGAACGGGTGGCGCTTGCCGGTGATCTGCATGTCTTCCATGCGCGGCAGGCGCATCTTCGCCGGACGCCCGGTGTGATAGGCGACCACCGCGCACAGGCAGGCCGGCGCCGCGGCCTGGGTTTCCTTGCCGCCGAAGCCGCCGCCCATGCGGCGCATGTCGATGACGATGCGGTTGAAGGAAACCCCGAGAACCTCGGCCACCAGCTTCTGCACTTCGGTGGGGTTCTGCGTCGAGCAATAGACGAGCATGCCGCCGTCTTCGGTGGGCATGACCGAGGAAATCTGCGTCTCCAGGTAGAAATGCTCCTGGCCGCCGATGTGCAGCGTGCCTTGCAGGCGATGCGGGGCGCCGGCCAGCGCGGCGGCGGAGTCGCCGATGCGGTGCTGGTGGCTGTCGAGGACGAAATGGCGCTTGCGCAGGGCCTCGACCACGTCGAGCACCGGCTCCAGGTCTTCGTACTCGACGATCGCCGCCATGGCCGCCTTGCGCGCGGTCTCCAGGCTGTCGGCGGCGACCGCCAGGACCATCTGTCCGACATATTCCACCTTGCCGTCGGCGAGCAGCGGGTCGCCGGCCACCACCGGGCCGATGTCCAACTGGCCGGGAACGTCGGCGGCGGTGAGGGCGATGGCGACGCCGGGGAACTTGTAGCAGGGCGTCACGTCGAGGCGGGTGATGCGGGCGTGGGCGCGCTCGCTCAGGCGCGCATAGACGTGCAACTGGTTGGGAAACTCCAGGCGATCGTCGATATAGAGCGCCTCGCCGCTGACGTGCTTGGGTGCGCTTTCGTGCTTGACGCTGCGGCCGACCCCGGTGGTCAGCTCGGCGCGGAACAGGGCGGCCAGCTCTTCCTGGCTCTTGTGCGGCTTGCGATGGTTAGACATAGGCGGTCACCCGGGTTTCGACGGCGGGAGCGTGCAGCTCCAGGAAGCATTTGCGCAGCAGGTTCTGCGCGGTCAGCAGGCGATATTCCTTGCTCGCGCGGAAGTCGCTGAGCGGGGTGAAGTCGTTCGCCAGGGCGGCGGCGGCGCGTTCGAAGCTGGTGGCTTCCAGGCGCGCGCCTTGCAGCGCCGCTTCGCAGGCGGCGGCGCGCTTGGGGATCGCCGCCATGCCGCCGAAGGCGACCCTGGCGCGGGCGATCCGGCCGTCTTCCTGGTCGAGGCTGATGGCGGCGCAGACCGCGGAAATATCGTCGTCGATGCGCTTGGAGACCTTGTACGCCTTGAACGCCTGGCCGGGCCGGGCGCGCGGGACGAGGATCTTCTCGATGAACTCGCCTTCTTCGCGGGCGGTGACCTTGTAGTCGAGGAAGTAGTCCTCCAGCGGCAGCTCGCGGCGCCGTTCGCCGCGGCGCAGGACGATCTTCGCGCCGAGGGCGATCAGCAGCGGCGGGGCATCGCCGATCGGCGAGGCGTTGCCGATGTTGCCGCCGAGGGTGCCCTGGTTGCGGATCTGCAGGGACGCGAAGCGTTGCAGCAACTCGCCGAAGTCCGGGTAGTCGGCGGCCAGCGCCTGGCAGCAGTCGGTCAGCGCGGTGGCGGCGCCGATCTCCAGGCAGTTCGCGCCGACTTCGATGCGTTTCATTTCCTCGATGTGGCCGACGTAGATCATCACCGGCAGTTCACGATGGAACTGGGTGACCTCCAGCGCCAGGTCGGTGCCGCCGGCCAGCAGGCGTGCCTGCGGGTTGGCGCCGTAGAGATCGGCGAGGTCGGCGACGGTCAGTGGCAGCAGGCAACGCTTGTCGCCGCTGTTCAGCTCGGCGGTCTCGCGCGGGGCGATGCTGCGCAACTGTTCGAGGATGGCGGCTTCGCCGGCGTCGAACTGGTCCGCGCGCCTGTGGCGGCAGGCCTGCTCGGCGGCCTCGAGGATAGGCCGGTAGCCGGTGCAGCGGCAGAGGTTGCCGGCGAGCGCCTCGTGGGCCTTGGCCGGATCGGCGCCGGCGCTGTTCTTCTGCAGGGCGAACAGCGACATGACGAAACCCGGCGTGCAGAACCCGCACTGCGAGCCATGGCAGTCGACCATCGCCTGCTGCACGTCGTGCAGGCGGTCCTGGTGCCTGAGGTCCTCGACGGTGATCAATTGCTTGCCGTGAAGGGCGGAAACGAAGGTCAGGCAGGCGTTCAGGCTGCGATAGCGGATGCGTTCGGCACCGTCCTCGCCGGTGACCCGTTCGCCGACCACCACGGTGCAGGCGCCGCAGTCGCCGGAGGCGCAGCCTTCCTTGGTGCCGGTCTTGCCGAGGTGGCGGCGCAGGTAGTCGAGGACGGTGAGGTTGGGGTCCAGGCGTTCTTCGACGCGGATCTCCCGGTTGAGCAGGAACCTGATCAAGGCGTGCCTCCAGGCGGGTTCTTGTTATTGAATTCTAGGCCTTGCAGGAGAACCGGCCGGAGTGGGGCGGTTTCCGCACAGGGCTCCACGGTAGGAGCTATGGAGGCGAATCTAGAAAAAACTGACTTTTGAGTCAAATAATTTTTTGACCTGTAGGTCAGTCACTTTCCCCATAAACGAAAACGGCACCCGAAGGTGCCGTTTCCCAAGGCGGGACGCTCAGGCGCGCTGGCTGTCGGTGAGCTGGTATTCCTCGCCGGCATAATAGGCACGCACCTTCGGATCCATCACCGCGCGCCAGAGCGGCGGGAACAGGGCGAGGACGATCATCCCGGCGTAGCCGTTGGGCAGTTGCGGGCTGCTGTCGTAGTGGCGCAGCACCTGGTAACGGCGCTTGGCGTAGGCGTGATGGTCGGAATGCCGTTGCAGGTGGAAAAGGAACAGGTTGGTCAGGAGGAAATTGCTGTTCCACGAATGTTCCGGCGTGGTGCGCTCGTAGCGGCCGTTGTCCAGGCGTCGCCGATGCAGGCCGTAGTGCTCGACGTAGTTGACGATCTCCAGCAGGGTGAAGGCCATCACCGACTGGCCGAGGAAGAAGAGCGCTCCCAGCCAGCCGAAGGCCAGGCTGAAGCCGAGCAGGAAGAGGGCGCTGATGGCGTACCACCAGATCAGCTCGTTGCGCCAGTGCAGGGCCGGCAGGCCCTTGCGCTTCAGGCGCTCGGCCTCCAGGCGCCAGGCGTTGAGGAAGTTGTGCTTGTAGGCGTGCGGGAGGAACGAGTAGAGGCTCTGGCCGTAGCGCGAGGACGAGGCGTCTTCCGGGGTCGAGACGTGTACATGGTGGCCGCGCACGTGTTCGACCTTGAAGCCGGCGTAGCACACCGCCGCCAGCAGCAGGCCGCCGGCGTTCTGTTCCAGTTGCGGGTCCTTGTGGATCAGTTCGTGGGACACGGTGATGCCGATGGCGCCCATCACGGTCCCCACCGAGAGGATCCAGCCCAGTTGCCCGACCCAGTCCCAGCGGGTCTCGTGGGCGAGGATCCAGCCGGACCAGACGAGCATGCCCAGCAACAGCGGCACGGTGGCCAGGGACAGCACGCGGTAGTAGCCCTGCGCTTCCATCTCCGGCACTTCGCTGGCTTCCTCGGGGTTGGCCGGGTCGCGGCCGACGATGGCATCGAGGATCGGGATCAGCCCGAACACCACGCTGATCACCAGCCAGGGCCAGGCGTTGGGGTAGGCGCTACCGAGCGACCACCAGTAGCTGAGCGGGATGCCGAACACCGCGATCAGCCAGATCCAGTAGCCGTACTTTTTCAGACGCAGCATCCAGGCAGAGGAAAGCGAGGCAAACATGGGGAGTCCTCGTATTTGTCTTGTTAGATTGTCTGACAATTGTCCCCCCTTGGCCGGGCTGCCCCATCCCAACCTTCGTTCTGTCCGCCGCTTCGCCGGGAAGCCGGCGGGGTAACGCCCTGTGTTACACTTCCCATCCACATACCCCCGGAAAACGTGCCCCTGGATAAAAGGATCACCATGACGTTCAAGGCCCCGGACAGCCTGGCAGAGCAGATCGCCCACCACCTCGCGGAACGCATCATCCGGGGAGAACTCAAGGAACGGGAACGTATCCAGGAGCAGAAGGTCACCCAGACCCTCAACGTCAGCCGTGGCTCGGTCCGCGAGGCGTTGCTGATCCTCGAGCGGCGGCACCTGGTGAATATCCTGCCGCGGCGCGGCGCACAGGTGTCCGAATTGTCCCCGCAGCATGTCGAAAGCCTCTACGCGCTGATCGTGCAGCTCTACATCATGCTGGCGGAAAGCGTCGCCCGGCGCTGGCGCAGCGAAGCCGAGCTGGCGCCGTTCCTGGGCATCCAGCAGCGTCTGCTGGGCAACCTGGCGCAGAGCGATATCGACGGTTTCGTCGAGGCCAGCTTCGACATCATGCGCGCGGCCTTCCCCTTCGCCAACAATCCGTACCTGCAAGAGACCGTGGAAAACCTCCTGCCAGCGGTGAGCCGCGCGTATCACCTGGCGCTGGAGCGGCGCAAGGCGGAAATGAACCAGTTCCTCGGCAGTTTCGCCCAGCTCCTGCAAGCGGTGATCGCCCGCGACGAGGCGAGGATCCGCGAGGTCCTGCTGGAATACGGCCGCCACAACTGCCAGCTGGTGCTGGCAGCGCTCGCCGAACGCTGATGGCGATCCTGGCGGGAGCGCACGCATGCGCCTGAAGAGCATCAAGCTGGCGGGGTTCAAGTCCTTCGTCGATCCGACCACGGTGAACTTCCCCAGCAACATGGCGGCAGTGGTCGGACCGAACGGCTGCGGCAAGTCGAACATCATCGACGCGGTGCGCTGGGTGATGGGTGAGAGTTCAGCGAAGAACCTGCGCGGCGAGTCGATGACCGACGTCATCTTCAATGGCTCGAACACCCGCAAACCGGTGAGCCAGGCGAGCATCGAGCTGATCTTCGACAACGCCGAGACCACGCTGGTCGGCGAATACGCCCGGTACGCCGAGATATCCATTCGCCGGCGGGTCTCGCGGGACGGGCAGAACACCTATTTCCTCAACGGCACCAAGTGCCGGCGGCGCGATATCACCGACATCTTCCTCGGCACCGGCCTGGGGCCGCGCAGTTACTCGATCATCGAACAGGGCATGATCTCCAAGCTGATCGAGGCGCGTCCGGAAGACCTGCGCAACTTCATCGAGGAAGCCGCGGGCATTTCCAAGTACAAGGAGCGCCGCCGCGAAACCGAAAGCCGCATCCGTCGGACCCAGGAAAACCTGGCACGCCTCACCGACCTGCGCGAAGAGCTGGGGCGGCAACTGGAGCGCCTGCACCGCCAGGCCCAGTCGGCGGAAAAATACCAGGAACACAAGGCCGAGGAGCGCCAGCTCAAGGCCCAGCTGGGCGCCGTGCGCTGGCGCGACCTGAACGAGCAGGTCGGTCAGCGCGAGCGGGTGATCGGCGACCAGGAGATCGCCTTCGAGGCCCTGGTGGCCGAGCAGCGTGGCGCCGATGCCGGCATCGAACGGCTGCGCGACGGCCATCACGAGTTGTCCGAACGCTTCAACCAGGTGCAGGCGCGTTTCTATTCGGTCGGCGGCGACATCGCCCGGGTCGAGCAGAGTATCCAGCATGGCCAGCAGCGCCAGCGTCAGTTGCAGGACGACCTGCGCGAAGCCGAACGGACCCGCCAGGAAACCGAGTCGCACCTCGGGCACGACCGCACCCTGCTGGCGACCCTGGCAGAGGAAATGGCCATGCTCGCGCCGGAGCAGGAGCTCAGCGCGGCCGCCGCGGAAGAGGCGGGCATCGCCCTGGAACAGGCCGAGCAGGACATGCAGGCCTGGCAGCAGCAGTGGGACGCCTTCAACCAGCAGAGCGCCGAGCCCCGCCGCCAGGCCGAGGTGCAGCAGTCGCGCATCCAGCATCTGGAACAGAGCCTGGAGCGCCTGCAGGACCGCGAGCGACGCCTGCAGGACGAGCGTGGCCAGTTGGCGGCCGATCCCGAGGACGCGGCGATCCTCGAACTCAACGAACAGGTGGCGATCGCCGAGCTGGCCCTGGAAGAACTGCAATTGCAGGAACAGGGCCAGGCCGAGCGGCTCGAACAATTGCGCCGGGAATTGCAGCAACTGGCGGCCGAACAGAACCTGGCGCAGGGCGAGTTGCAGCGCCTGAACGGGCGTATCGCTTCGCTGGAGGCCTTGCAGCAGGCGGCTCTCGATCCCGGCCAGGGCGCGTTGGAGTGGTTGCGCGAACAGGGCCTGGAACAACGTCCGCGCCTCGCCGAAGGCCTGCGCGTCGAGCCGGGCTGGGAGCTGGCGGTGGAGACCGTGCTCGGCGCGGATCTGCAGGCGGTCTTGCTGGACGGCTTCGACGGGCTCGACCTGGGCGGCTTCGGCAAGGGCGAACTGCGCCTGCTCAGCCCCGCTCGCGGAGCCGCGAAGGCGTCCGGTTCGCTGCTGGACAAGGTTCGTGCCGACGCCGACCTGAGTCCCTGGCTGGCCCGGGTGACACCGGTGGAGACCCTGGAGCAGGCGCTCGCCCAGCGCGGCGCCCTGGACGACGGCGAGAGCCTGATCAGTCGCGATGGCTATTGGGTCGGCCGGCACTTCCTGCGGGTCCGGCGCAGCGACGAGGCCCAGGGCGGCATGCTCGCCCGCGCCCAGGAACTGGAGGCGTTGCAGGAACAGCGCGAGACCCTGGAAACCCGCGTCGCCGAAGGCGAGGAGCGCCTGGCCGCGGCCCGCGACGAGCAGCGCGAGCTGGAAGGCGCGCGCGAGCAGGTGCGCCGGCAGGTCCAGGAGGAGGGTCGCCGGCACGGCGAGCTGAAGGCGCAGTTGTCCGCGCAGCAGGCCAAGGTCGAGCAACTGGTGCTGCGTCGCCGCCGTCTCGACGAAGAAGTGGCGGAACTGGCCGAGCAGCGCGCGCTGGAACAGGAACAACTGAGCGAGGCGCGCCTGACCCTGCAGGAAGCACTGGATAGCATGGCGCTGGACACCGAGCGGCGGGAAACCCTGCTGGCCGAGCGTGACGCCCTGCGCGAACGGCTCGACCGGATTCGCCAGGATGCCCGTACCCACAAGGACCATGCGCATCAACTGGCGGTGCGGGTCGGCTCGCTCAAGGCGCAGCACAATTCCACCCAGCAGGCCCTGGAGCGCCTCGACCAGCAGTCGGCTCGCCTCAACGAGCGTTGCGAGCAGCTCAACCTCAACCTGGAGGAGGGCGCCGCGCCGCTGGAAGAGCTGCGCATGAAGCTCGAGGAGTTGCTGGAGCGACGGATGGCCGTCGAGGACGAGCTGAAGCAGGCGCGGCTGGCCCTGGAAGACGCAGACCGCGACTTGCGCGATGTGGAGAAGCGCCGCAGCCAGGCCGAGCAGCAGTCGCAGCTGCTGCGCGGGCAGCTGGAGCAGCAGCGCCTGGAATGGCAGGGGCTGGTGGTGCGGCGCAAGGCCCTGCAGGAGCAGCTCGCCGAGGACGGCTACGAATTGCACACGGTGCTGGCCAACCTGCCGCTGGATGCCAGCGAGCGCGAATGGGAGGAGCGTCTGGAAAGTCTCGCGGCGCGTATCCAGCGGCTCGGTCCGATCAACCTGGCGGCGATCGAGGAGTACCAGCAGCAGTCCGAGCGCAAGCGCTACCTGGACTCGCAGAACGACGACCTGGCCGAGGCGCTGGAAACCCTGGAGAACGTCATCCGCAAGATCGACCGGGAAACCCGCAATCGTTTCAAGGAAACCTTCGACCAGATCAATGGTGGCCTTCAGGCATTGTTCCCGAAGGTCTTCGGCGGCGGCACGGCCTATCTGGAACTTACCGGCGAAGATCTACTCGATACCGGGGTGGCGATCATGGCTCGTCCGCCGGGCAAGAAGAACAGCACCATCCACTTGTTGTCCGGCGGGGAAAAGGCATTGACCGCACTGGCGCTGGTATTCGCCATCTTCCAGTTGAATCCGGCCCCGTTCTGCATGCTCGACGAAGTCGATGCGCCATTGGATGACGCCAACGTCGGACGTTATGCGCGATTGGTGAAGGAGATGTCGGAGAAAGTGCAGTTCATCTATATCACCCACAACAAGATCGCCATGGAGATGGCCGATCAGTTGATGGGCGTGACCATGCATGAGCCGGGCTGTTCACGGCTTGTTGCAGTTGATGTGGAAGAGGCCGTCGCATTGGCTGAAGCCTGAGGATCAGGCAGTGTAAACTTGGGCATGGGCATGTTAGTTTAATGGCCACTTTTTTGTATCGCGTGGGAAAGGTCTGTCAGAACAAGGTTGGCTCCACGTTTCAAGGGATAGGATGTCCTTTTTTCATTTTTTTTATTCACCATTTTCACTAGGGGCTACGGAATTACATGGATATCGGTCTGCGCGAATGGCTTATCGTTATCGGGCTTATCGTGATCGCCGGCATTCTCTTCGACGGTTGGCGGCGGATGCGGGGCGGCAAGGGCAAGTTGAAGTTCAAGCTCGACCGCAGTTTCGCCAACCTGCCGGACGACGACGGCGATTCGGCTGAATTGCTCGGCCCGGCGCGGGTGGTCGAACATCGCGAGCCGTCCTTCGACGAACAGGACCTGCCCAGCGTCAGCGCGCGGGAAGGCAAGGAACGCAAGGGCGGCAAGCGCCAGGACGAGCCGCGCCAGGGCGACCTTGATCTCGACGAGGGCATGGCCCTGGAGGCCGATCCGAGCGATGCCGCCGAGCCGCTGGAACCGCGCAAGGGCAAGTCGAAGGGGCGCAAGGAGAAAGAGCGGGAAAAGGCCCCGAGCGTGGCCGCCGCCGAGCCGGCGCCGGTCGACGAGGTGCTGATCATCAACGTCATCGCCCGCGACGAGAGCGGCTTCAAGGGACCGGCACTGCTGCAGAACATCCTCGAGAGCGGCCTGCGCTTCGGCGACATGGACATCTTCCACCGCCACGAAAGCATGGCCGGCAATGGCGAGATCCTGTTCTCCATGGCCAACGCAGTGAAGCCGGGTACCTTCGACCTGGACGACATCGACAACTTCAGCACCCGTGCCGTGAGCTTCTTCCTCGGCCTGCCGGGGCCGCGCCATCCGAAGCAGGCCTTCGACGTGATGGTCGCCGCCGCGCGCAAGCTGGCTCACGAGCTGAACGGCGAACTGAAGGACGAGCAGCGCAGCGTGCTGACCGCCCAGACCATCGAGCACTACCGCCAGCGCATCATCGACCATGAGCGTCGCAGCCTGATGCAGAAGCGCTGAGCCGGCCATACCCCTCTCCTTCTTGCGGGAGAGGGGGCGAACTACTCTATAGAGCAGCCGAGGCTGCTCTTTTCGTTTCACGGACTCCCACACCATGACCGACACCCAGGCCGCCGCCGAACGTATCGCGCAACTGCGAACCGAGCTGGACACCCACAACTACCGTTACTACGTGCTCGACGAGCCGAGCATTCCGGACGCCGAGTACGACCGCCTGTTCCGCGAACTGCAGGCGCTGGAGGCGGAGCACCCGCAACTGCTGACGCCCGATTCGCCGACCCAGCGGGTCAGCGGCACCCCGGCCTCGGCTTTCGGCGAAGTGCGCCATGAAATCCCCATGCTCAGCCTCGGCAATGCCTTCGAGGAGCAGGACCTGCTGGACTTCGACCGTCGGGTGCGCGAGGGCCTGGCCGATCTGCTGCCGGGCGGCGACCTGCTCGGTGGTGGGGCGGAGGTGGAATACAGCTGCGAGCCGAAGCTGGACGGCCTGGCCGTCAGCCTGCTCTACGAGAACGGTCAACTGGTGCGCGGCGCCACCCGCGGCGATGGCAGCACCGGCGAGGACATCACCAGCAACGTGCGCACCATTCGCAACGTACCGCTGAAGCTGCACGGCGAAGGCTGGCCGGACATCCTCGAAGTGCGCGGCGAGGTGTTCATGTCCAGGGCCGGTTTCGAGGCGCTCAACGCCAAGGCCGTGGAAAGCGGCGGCAAGACCTTCGCCAACCCGCGCAACGCGGCTGCCGGCAGCCTGCGCCAGCTGGACTCGAAGATCACCGCCAGCCGTCCGCTGGAGTTCTGTGCCTACGGTTTCGGCCGGGTCAGCGGAACGCTGCCGGATACCCAGGTGGGCATCCTGGAGGCGTTCCGCGGCTGGGGCATTCCGATCAGCCGCGAGCTGCGCCTGGTGAAGGGCGCCCAGGCCTGCCGCGATTACTACGACGATATCGGCCGCCGGCGCGATGCGCTGGCCTACGAGATCGACGGGGTGGTGTTCAAGGTCAATCGCATCGCCTTCCAGCGTGAGCTGGGTTTCCGCGCCCGCGAGCCACGCTGGGCGATCGCCCACAAGTTTCCCGCCCGCGAGGAACTGACCGAGCTGCTCGGCGTGGAGTTCCAGGTCGGCCGTACCGGCGCGGTGACTCCGGTGGCGCGTCTCAAGCCGGTGCAGGTGGCCGGCGTCACGGTGTCCAACGCGACCCTGCACAATATGGACGAGGTTGCCCGCCTGGGTCTGCGCATCGGCGACACGGTGGTGATCCGCCGCGCCGGCGACGTGATTCCGCAGGTCATGCAGGTGGTGCTCGAGCGCCGCCCGGCGGATGCGCAGCCGATCGAGGTGCCCGAGCACTGCCCGGTCTGCGGCTCGGCCGTGGAGCGGACCCAACTGGTCAGGCGCAGCAAGGGCAGGGAGTCGCTCAGCGAGGGCGCGATCTACCGTTGTGTCGGCCGGCTGTCCTGCCAGGCGCAACTGAAGCAGGCGATCATCCATTTCGTCTCGCGCCGGGCAATGGACATCGACGGCCTTGGCGATAAGATCGTCGAGCAACTGGTGGATCGCGGGCTGGTCGCCTCGCCGGCGGATCTCTATACCCTGACCTATGACCAGGTGTTCGAGCTGGAAGGGTTCGCCGAGCTGTCCACCAACAACCTGCTGGCGGCCATTGCCGACAGCCGCACGCCTTCGCTGGCGCGCTTCATCTTCGCCCTCGGGATTCCCGACGTCGGCGAGGAGACCGCCAAGCTGCTGGCGCGCTCGCTGGGTTCGCTGGAGCGGATCGACAAGGCGCTGCCGGAAGTGCTGACCTACCTGCCGGACGTCGGCGCCGAAGTCGCCTACGAGATCCACAACTTCTTCGCCGACGAGCACAACCGCCAAGTGATCGCCCAGTTGCGCGATGCCGAACATGGCGTGCAGTTGCAGGAAGAGGGCGAGGTCGCCGCGGAGTTCGCCGCCTGTGCCTCGCTGGCCGGTTTCATCGACAAGCTGAACATTCCCTTCATCGCCGCCACCGGCGCGGAAAAGCTGGCCAGCCGCTTCGGTTCGCTCGACGGCATCATCCGCGCCGACTGGCTCGATCTACGCCAGGTGGAGCGTCTGCCCGAGCGAGCGGCGAAAAGCCTGCGCGATTTCTTCGACGAGCCGGCCAACGTGCAGCGTGCCCTGGCCATCGAGGCGCAGTTGCGTGAGTTCGGCATGCATTGGCAGAGCGAGCGCAAGGCGGTTGAAGGCCTGCCTCTGGCCGGGCAGACCTGGGTACTGACCGGCACCCTGGAGGCGATGAGTCGCGACGTGGCCAAGGAGAAGCTGGAAGGGCTCGGCGCCAAGGTCGCCGGCTCGGTCTCGGCCAGGACCCACTGCGTGGTCGCCGGGCCCGGCGCCGGCTCGAAGCTGGCCAAGGCCAACGAACTGGGGCTGAAGGTCTTCGACGAGGAAGGCCTGCTGAAACTCTTGGACGAATACGGCGTCGCCCACTGAGCCGGCGGTGCCGTCGCTACGAACGATTTCCGAAGACTGGAGTGAACGATGGACAAGGCAAGAAAGCAGCGGTTGCTGGGGGTCTTGGCGCTGGTGGTGCTGTTCGGCGCCTATGTCGGCTGGAGCGAGCGGCCGCGCATCCTGCTGCATTACAGCGGCCAGGCGCCCGCGCCGATCGCCTACAGCTACAGGGAGAAGGGCGTGGAGACCTTCTCCGGGGAGATCCGCCCCGGCCAGGTGCGCGAATTCCCGGTGAAATTGTTCGGCGGCAGCGATTATCGCATCGCCTTTTCCTTCCACCGGGGCGAGGAGAAGTATGCCTCGTTCAGCACCAAGCCGGGTTGGGGCACCCTGGACCTGTACGTCGACAGCGAACTGAGCGTATCCACCCAGCCGCCGCCGGAGGGCCTGATCCAGCAGCATTGAGCGGCTTCTGCGAAGCCGATTGCAAACGTAAGTGCTTGAAGTGGTTGTAACTTACGCGCAAGCCGGTAGAATGGCGCGGCCTACCCCAGGGTAGGCTGCAATGGTGGCCCTGTCGGTCCCCCCGCAACGATTACCCGTCAACCTGGTCAGGTCCGGAAGGAAGCAGCCACAGCGGGAACATCGTGTGCCGGGGTGTGGCTGGCGGGGCCGCCTCCATTTCGTAAGCCCTTAATTCTAAAGGGCTTTCTTTCCTGAAAAATCTCTGAGTGTGACGAACCTTGGTACACCTGTATGGTGCGCCGTGAGGGTGGTTCTAACCGTCCGCTTTTCTCTGATCTAGGTCGTCATACCTGAATCGCTATAGAGCTGGTGCTCTGCTGTCCGCTCCGAAGCCTTCGCTACTGCCTTTGAGCTGGGTCAACTGGTGGGCTGTGCATGCTAATTGCCAGTATCGACGCTTGTTACTACGATGATGCGTTCTCAACAAGGAGCGTGACATGGAATTCGTAGAGCGACTGAATGCACTCTCAGCCAAGGTTCGGCAGCAAAGTGGAGCGATCCAGACGGAGGAAGGCACCAAGACTGCCTTGGTGATGCCCTTCATAAATTCTGTGCTTGGCTATGATGTGTTCGACCCGTCCGAGGTGACGCCTGAATACATCTGCGACATCGGTACCAAGAAGGGCGAGAAGATCGATTACGCCATTCTTAAGGATGGCCAGATACAGATTCTGATTGAGTGCAAGAAGATCGGTGAGCCTTTGCACATCAATCATGCCAGCCAGCTTTTCCGCTACTTTCACGTCACCAGCGCCCGGATTTCTATTCTCACCAATGGACAGGTCTACAAGTTCTTCACGGACCTGGATGCTCCCAACAAGATGGACGAAAAACCGTTCCTGGAGCTTGATCTGCTAGATGTTGATGAGCACGTTTTGCCAGAGCTTCAGAAGCTGACCAAGGCTGCGTTCGATGTTGATTCGATCATCAATGCGGCTGGCGAGCTGAAATACGTTAGCCAGATCAAGCGGGAAATGGGCAACCAGTTCAATCAGCCTGACGATGATTTCGTGAGGTTCTTCGCTGCCCGCGTTTACGACGGAATCATCACGCAGAAGGTGAGGGAGCAGTTTGGCGTCCTGACCCGAAAGGCTGCGGCTCAATTTCTGGGGGATCAGGTCAATGACCGCTTGAAGTCGGCCATGAGCGGTGCGATTCCACCAGCGATCACTATAGCGCCTGCAGAGCCCTCCGCAGCTGCCCAGACTGAAAATGATTCCGACAACGACCGGGTCCACACCACGCTGGAAGAGTTGGAGGGGTTCCACATCGTTAAGGCTATTGTTCGGGCTGTTGTTGATGCGAAGCGAATCGTGCATCGCGATACGCAGAGCTACTTCGGCGTATTGCTGGATGATAACAACCGGAAGCCTATTTGCAGGCTTCACTTCAATCGTAGTCAGAAGTACATCGGTCTGTTCGATCAAGAGAAGAACGAAACTCGCCATCCTATAAACTCCCTGGATGACATCTACACTTTTGCAGATCAGCTCAAGGGCTCGATCGCTTACTACGAATGAGCTGTTCGCTAATAGGAGCCCGCTGATAGCGGGCTTTTTATTGCTCCGCCCCATTCTTGGGGCGGTACCAGTTAGCGCTGGGTTGATGGCGTTAAGATACTGCTGGCGGGGCCGCCTCCATTTCAGGCCCGTCATTTCTCCATGGGCCGCCGGTGCTCAGCGGTAGCGCCGCAATATCTCCTCGATCTCTCCGTTTCGCTTCATCTCCTCGAACGTCTTCAGGATCGCTTCCACCGGTACCTCCGCGGCATCCCGCACCAGGCAGCTCACCGGGGTTTCCTCGAGCTGGGCGGCTTCCTGGAGTGGTGCCTGCCCCGGCGTCTGGCGGTTGTTCCAGCGCAGGGCCAGTTGATGGCTCACGGCGTAGCGATAGCGCCCGGCACGCAGTTTTTCCAGCACCAGGTCCTGGGTGCGCGCGTCGTCGCGGCGCAGCCGGCCGATGTCGAACAGCGCCTGCAGGCGTGGATAGCTGTAGCCGAGGACGGTACCGATACGCTGGGCCGGCAGCGCCTCGGGAATCGGCGCGAAGCCTTCGCGGGCGGCCAGGATGTCGCGTTGCACCAGCAGCGGCACGCTCCAGCGGTAGCCGGGGAAGTCCCGGCTGAGCCAGGCGGGGCTGATGTAGCAGCGGACGTCGATTTCGCCGCCGTCCATCGCCTGTTCGATACGTGCGCGCGGATAGGGGTGGTAGAGCGCTTCGCGGCCGACCTGGCGGGCCAGGGAACGGGTGATATCGTGGACGATGCCAGCGGTCGGCTGGCTTTCTTCCAGGCGGATCAGCGGCATGCCCCAGCTTTCCATTACCGCGAAGCGCAGCGGCGGTGCGGCGCTGTCGCCAGCCGTGGCAGGCTGGGCCGCGGCGAACTGGAGCAGGAGCAGCGCCGGGGCGACGAAACGGGCTGCGAATACGGACGGGAAAGGTCGAGTCATTGCCACGGGCGAGGGCTCATGGAGGGTAGGGCGAATTCTTAGCACGCAGTTTGCCAAGTCAGCGAGCGCAGAGGGGGCAAATTGCGCTAGCATTGGCCGACTTGTGCTTCCCTTCAGCGACGGTTTTCGATGAGTTATCAAGTTCTTGCGCGTAAATGGCGTCCCCGTTCCTTCCGTGAAATGGTCGGCCAGACCCATGTGCTCAAGGCTCTGATCAACGCCCTGGACAACCAGCGGCTGCACCACGCCTACCTGTTCACCGGTACCCGTGGGGTCGGCAAGACCACCATTGCGCGGATCCTGGCCAAGTGCCTGAACTGCGAGACCGGGGTCAGTTCCACGCCGTGCGGCGAATGTTCGGTGTGCCGGGAGATCGACGAGGGGCGTTTCGTCGACCTGATCGAGGTGGATGCCGCGAGCCGGACCAAGGTCGAGGACACCCGCGAACTGCTCGACAACGTGCAGTACTCGCCGACCCGTGGTCGCTACAAGGTCTACCTGATCGACGAAGTGCACATGCTCTCGTCGCACAGTTTCAATGCGCTGCTCAAGACCCTCGAGGAGCCGCCGCCGCACGTCAAGTTCCTGCTCGCCACCACCGACCCGCAGAAGCTGCCGGTGACCATTCTCTCGCGCTGCCTGCAGTTCTCCCTGAAGAACATGCCGCCGGAGCGGGTGGTTGAACACCTGATCCACGTTCTCGGCGCCGAAAACGTGCCGTTCGAGGACGATGCCCTGTGGCTGCTCGGTCGCGCCGCCGACGGTTCGATGCGCGACGCCATGAGCCTGACCGACCAGGCCATCGCCTTCGGCGAGGGCAAGGTGCTGGCCGCCGACGTGCGGGCGATGCTCGGCACCCTCGACCACGGCCAGGTCTACGGCGTGCTCCAGGCCCTGCTGGATGGCGACGCGCGGGCCCTGCTCGAAGCGGTGCGCCATCTCGCCGAACAGGGTCCGGATTGGGGCGGCGTGCTCGCCGAGATGCTCAACGTGCTGCACCGCGTGGCGATCGCCCAGGCCCTGCCGGAGGCCATCGACAACGGCCAGGGCGACCGCGAGCGAGTCCTGGCGCTGGCCCAGGCGCTGCCGGCGGAAGATGTGCAGTTCTATTACCAGATGGGCCTGATCGGTCGCCGCGACCTCCCGCTGGCGCCCGATCCGCGCAGCGGTTTCGAGATGGTGCTGCTGCGGATGCTGGCGTTCCGCCCGGCGGATGCCGACGGCGCGCCGAGGACGCCACTAAAGAACCTGGGGATCAGCAAGGCCACGGCTGATCCCGCCAACAACCCCGTGGCCGGCGCGGCCTCGCCTGCGCCGGTCGCTGCCATTGCTGCCATGCCGGTCGTCGCTGCGCCCGCCGAAGCGCCGCTCGCCGTACCGGCTGCGCCATCCGCGCCGGCGGCGGTCGAGGCACGCGTCGCGGAAGTGGCTGTCGAAGCAGCGCCCGCCGCGGCTGAGGTCGTCGACTTGCCCTGGGAAGAGCCGGCGCCGAGCATCGTTGCCGAGCCCGAGCCCGAGCCCGAGCCCGAGCCCGAGCCCGAGCCCGAGCCCGAGCCCGAGCCCGAGCCCGAGCCCGCAGCCGTGGAGGCACCGCCGGCAGCGGTGGTCGAGGCGGTGGTGGAAAGCGTTCTGGAGGCGCTGCCCGTGGCGCTGCCCGTGGTGGCCGACGAGCAGGACGACGCGGATGACGAGCCGCCACCGGCGGACGACTACTACGAAGTCGACATGGATACCCTGGCTTACCTGGACGCCGCTCCCGAGCCCGAGGCGGCCCCGGTGGAGGAGCCGCTGCCCGCGGCGAAGCCGGCCACCGGCCTGGCCGCCGAGTGGCTGGAGCTGTTCCCGCGCCTCGGCCTCGGCGGCCTGACCGCCAGCATCGGCGCCAACTGCACCCTGGTGGCCGCCGACGAGGAACACTGGCACCTGCACCTGGATCCGGGCCAGAGCGCGCTGTTCAACGCCACCCAGCAGCGGCGGCTGAACGATGCGCTGAACCAGCACCTGGGGCGCACCCTCAAACTGGAGGTGACCCTGCAGAAGCCTGAGCAGGAGACCCCGGCCCAGGCGGCGGCACGCCGGCGCGCCGAGCGCCAGCGGGCGGCCGAGGCATCGATCGATGCCGACCCGTTGGTCCGGCAGTTGCGCGAGCAGTTCGCCGCGGTGGTCCGTGACGGTACCATCGAACCTTTGGAAGCCAAGGCCTGACCGGCGCTTGGCGCACGCAACAAGACGACATTCGAGGTGAAGAACATGATGAAAGGTGGCATGGCCGGCCTGATGAAGCAGGCGCAGCAGATGCAGGAAAAAATGCAGAAGATGCAGGAAGAGCTGGCCAACGCCGAAGTGACCGGGCAATCCGGCGCCGGTCTGGTCAGCGTGGTGATGACCGGGCGCCACGACGTCAAGCGTGTCAGCCTGGACGACAGCCTCATGCAGGAAGACAAGGAGATCCTCGAGGACCTGATCGCCGCCGCGGTCAACGATGCGGTGCGCAAGATCGAGCAGAACAACCAGGAAAAGATGTCCGGCTTCACCTCGGGCATGCAACTGCCGCCCGGCTTCAAGATGCCCTTCTGATCCCGCGTTCGTGCCGGGCTCGCCATCCGCGGATGGCGCCCGGCAGCCATTCCCCCTCCCTCTATCCGACGAGTCCCGCATGAGTTTCAGCCCGCTGATCCGCCAACTGATCGAGTCCCTGCGCATTCTTCCCGGTGTCGGGCAGAAGTCGGCCCAGCGCATGGCGCTGATGCTGCTGGAGCGCGATCGCAGCGGCGGCCTGAAGCTGGCCCAGGCGTTGACCGCCGCGATGGAGGGCGTCGGTCACTGCCGGCAATGCCGTACCCTCAGCGAAGAGGAACTGTGCCCGCAGTGCGCGGATCCGCGACGCGACGACTCGCTGCTCTGCGTGGTGGAGGGGCCGCTGGATGTGTTCGCCGTGGAACAGACCGGTTACCGTGGCCGCTATTTCGTGCTCAAGGGTCATCTGTCGCCGCTCGACGGGCTGGGGCCGGAAGCGATCGGCATTCCCGAGCTGGACGCGAGGATCAGGGACGGCGCCTTCAGCGAAGTGATCCTCGCCACCAACCCGACCGTGGAAGGCGAGGCCACCGCCCACTACATCGCGCAACTGTTGGCCGATCGCGGCCTGACCCTGTCGCGCATCGCCCACGGCGTGCCGCTGGGCGGCGAGTTGGAGCTGGTCGATGGCGGCACCCTGGCCCATGCCCTGGCCGGCCGCCGGCCGATCTCCTGAAGAGCGCCCCTTCCGCGCCTGCTGTATTGCCCGCGGCGAGGCGGCCTATACACCCTGGCCGATGGCTATTTTCCCGTATTGAAAACCAAGCAAGCGCTAGGTAAGTTCTGAGGCTCCCATCAGGAGCCCGGCCATGACTGACTTCCAGCAGTACTTCGACGAGTCCCATCAACTGATCCGGGATTCGGTGCGTCGTTTCGTCGAGCGCGAGGTGTTGCCGCACATCGCTGAATGGGAGGAGGCCGAGGAATTTCCCCGCGAACTCTATCTCAAGGCCGGCGCAGCCGGGATCCTCGGCATCGGCTACCCGGAAGCCTATGGCGGCAGTTGCGAAGGTGATCTGTTCGCCAAGGTGGCGGCCAGCGAAGAGCTCATGCGTTGCGGTTCCGGCGGCCTGGTCGCCGGGCTGGGATCGCTGGATATCGGCTTGCCTCCGGTGGTCAAGTGGGCCCGTCCCGAGGTGCGCGAGCGGGTGGTCCCGGCGGTGCTGCGCGGCGAAAAGATCATGGCCCTGGCGGTCACCGAGCCGTCCGGCGGTTCCGACGTGGCCAACCTGAAGACCCGCGCGGTGCGCGATGGCGATCACTATCGCGTCAGCGGCAGCAAGACCTTCATCACCAGCGGCGTGCGTGCCGACTACTACACGGTGGCGGTGCGTACCGGCGGGGAAGGCTTCGGCGGCGTCAGCCTGCTGCTGGTGGAGAAGGGTACGCCGGGCTTCAGCGTCGGGCGCAAGCTGAAGAAGATGGGCTGGTGGGCCTCGGATACCGCCGAACTGTTCTTCGACGACTGCCGGGTTCCGGTGGAGAACCTGATCGGCGTGGAGAACGCCGGCTTCGCCTGCATCATGGCCAACTTCCAGAGCGAGCGCCTGGCCCTGGCGGTGATGGCCAACATGACCGCGCAACTGGCCCTGGAGGAGTCGCTGCGCTGGGCGCGCGAGCGGGAGGCCTTCGGCAAGCCGATCGGCAAGTTCCAGGTGCTGCGCCACCGCCTCGCGGAAATGGCCACGCAGTTGGAGGTGTCGCGCGAATTCACCTATCGCCAGGCGGCGAAGATGTCCGCCGGCAAGAGCGTGATCAAGGAAATATCGATGGCCAAGAACTTCGCCACCGATGTCGCCGATCGCCTGACCTACGATGCCGTGCAGATGCTCGGCGGCATGGGCTACATGCGCGAAAGCCTGGTGGAGCGGCTGTACCGGGACAACCGGATCCTCTCCATCGGCGGCGGTTCGCGGGAAATCATGAACGAGATCATCGGCAAGCAGATGGGCTTGTAGTGCCGCGGCCCATCAGGTGAAGTCCAGGTCGTAATGCGCCTGGCCGCAATGCAGGCAGTCGAAGCGATAGATGGCCGGGTTGCCGCCGGGCGCATAGGCGTCGACGAGGCGTTTCCAGGTAATAGCCGGCCAGGCGAAATCGACGAAGCGCTGCTCCAGGCCCTCGGCTCCCAGTCGTCCGATTTCCTCGCGCCCCGCGTCGCCGCGAAAAGCGCAGGCATCCTCGCAGCAACTCAACCAGCGTTCCTGCTGCCAGGAGGCGTAGCCGGGCGTGCGCTCGCAGACTTCGGCGACGATCTCCGCGGCGATTCCGGCTTCGAGCAACGGATGGTCGTCGCAAAAGCTCGCTTCGTAGCGCGCGGCCGCGCTGCCGTCGGCAATGCACCACGGGCAGAGGCTGCCGGGTGGCAGTTCGTGACGGGAATAGGGCGATACGGTGTAGGCGTAGCCGCGGGCCTTGCCACAGCACCGGCAGGTTGCCGCGGAAGCCTCGATGCTGCCGCTGGCGAGCGGCTCGGGATGGTAGCGGAAGTACGGAAGGGGAGGATTCATGACGGCCGTTCCCTGGAGGTCGGCCGTCGAGTATGCCGGCCGGGCCGCCTTGCGGCTACCCGGTCCCGCTGACTCATTCGCTGGCTTCGCGGGCGCCCTGGCCGCTCTTCGGGCGCGGCGCGAAACGCGCGGCCAGGCGCATGCTGGCGGTGACCACACGCTGGTAGAGCACCGGCGCCAGGCGCAGCATCACGTCGATCGCATGGGCGTCGGCGCCGATCAGGATGCGCCGGCTGTCGCGCTGCACGCCGCGCAGGATGACCTGGGCGGCCTTTTCCGGAGTGGTCCGCAGCAGTTGGTCGTTGAACTGCTGGCGGGCCTTGTCGGGGGTCTGGCCGGTTACCTTGGCCATGCTTTCGTTCATCCGTGCGGTCTTGGCGATGTTGGTCTTGATCCCGCCGGGGTGCACGCAACTGGCGGAAACCCCTGAATCCTCCATGTCCAGCTCCTGCCGCAGCGACTCGGTGAAACCGCGCACCGCGTATTTGGTCGCGTTGTAGGCGCTCATGCCTGGCTGGGCGAACAGCCCGAAGACGCTCGAAACGTTGACCACATGGCCATTGCCGGAGGCCTTCAGGTGCGGCAGGAAGGCCTTGGTGCCGTTCACCACGCCCCAGAAGTTGATGTTCATGATCCACTCGTATTCCGAGTGGTCGCTGCCTTCCACGGTGCCGGCATGGGCGACCCCGGCGTTGTTGAAGATCAGGTTGACCCGGCCGTGCTCGGCGGCCGCCTTGTCGGCCCAGGCCTGCACCTGCTCGCGCTCGGCCACGTTGACGATGTCGATGGAAACCCGTACGCCGCTGCTGGCGAGGATCTGGCGGGTTTCCTCGAGACCGGCGGCGTTGACGTCGGCCAACGCCAGGTGGCAACCCTGGCGGGCCAGCTCCACCGCGAGAGCGCGGCCGATGCCCGAACCCGCTCCGGTAATGGCGGCGACTTTGTTTTCGAACGATTTCATGCAGGGACCCCTTCGGCCGGTTGACGGGTTTCGTTGCTCAGGCTGGCGAGCTGTGTGGTGCTGAGGTGGTAGGCGGAGGCATCGAACTGCCGGGTCAGGGCGCGGAAGCGCCAGGTGAAGCCCGGCCACAGGGTGCAGTTGCGGCCGCTGACCGGATGCAGGTACCAGCTCTTGCAACCGCCCACGCTCCAGACGCTGCGGTCGAGCTTGCGCTGCAGATATTCATTGTAGCGTTCCTGCACCGGCGCCTTGACCTCCAGGCTGAGCAGTTCGCGACGCTGCATCAGCTTCAGCGCGCCGAGGACATAGGCGATCTGCGACTCGATCATGTAGACCATCGAGTTGTGGCCCAGGCCGGTATTCGGCCCCATCAGGAAGAACAGGTTGGGGAAGCCGGCGGTGGTGGTGCCCTTGTAGGCTTCCGGTCCCTTGGTCCAGCTGTCCAGCAGGTCACGGCCGTCGCGACCGAAGACCATGCCACGGGGAATCGGATCGTTGGCGGTGAAGCCGGTGCCGAAGATGATCGCGTCGACCTCGCGCTCCTGGCCGCTGGCGTCGACGATCCCGTGGGCGGTGACCTCGCGGATACCTTCGGTGATCACCGTGGCGTTGGCCGCGGCCAGCGCCGGGTAGTAATTGTGCGACATCAGGATGCGCTTGCAGCCGATGGTGTAGTCCGGCGTGAGCTTGCGGCGCAGTTCCGGGTCCTTGATCTGCTTGTGGATGTAGCGGACCGCCAGGCGCTGTACCAGCTTCATCACCTGCGGGGCGAAGGTGAAGCCCAGCACCCGTCCTTCGAGCAGGCTGTAGAGGCCGCCACGCCAGAGCTTCTGCAGCAGCGGGAAGCGACGGAAGCGCTGCCGCTCGGCCTCGCTGATGGCGCGGTCGGGCTTGGGCAGAATCCACGGCGGGGTGCGCTGGTAGAGATGCAGCGCGGCCACCTGTGGCTGGATCTCCGGGACGAACTGGATGGCCGAGGCGCCGGTGCCGATCACCGCCACGCGCTTGCCCTTGAGATCGTAGTCGTGGTCCCACTGCTGGGAATGGAAGACCTTGCCCTGGAAGTCCTCCAGGCCCTTGAGGTCCGGATAGGCCGGGGTCGACAGGCCGCCCATCCCGGAAACCACGGCGTTGGCGGTGTAGTGGTTGCCCTGGCTGTCGTGCAGATGCCAGAGGTTCTGCCGGTCGTCCCAGGCCAGCCTGTCGATGGCGGTATTTAGCAGTGTCCGTTCCGGCAGGCGGTATTTCTGCCAGCAGTTCTCCAGATAGGCGCGGATTTCCGGCTGGCGGGCGAACATGCGCGTCCATTCCGGATTCTGTTCGAAGGAGAAGGAGTAGACATGGGATTGCACGTCGCAGGCGCAGCCCGGGTAGTTGTTGACCCGCCAGGTGCCGCCGACGCCGGCGTCCTTCTCGAAGATCAGGAAGTCGTCCTCGCCCTCCTGGCGGAGGCGGATCGCCATCCCCAGCCCGGAGAAACCGGTGCCTATGATGGCGACCTTGCAGTGCCGGGGGGTGACAGGGACAGGTTGGGTACTCATGGCCAAGCTCCTGTTATCATTGTTGCTGGCGTATACACTCGTCTACCTGCGAATGTAGACATCTGTATACTTCAGGGTCAAGCCAACCTTAGGTAGGGTCCGGCCGAGGCAATGGCCAGTCCTGTGGCGCATGGAAACAACCAGGTGGAACATGAGTGACATGAGCGAGACGAAGGACAGGATCACCGACGCTCCCGGCAAGCGCGCCCTGCTGGAGGCGGCCCTGCGCCTGGGCAGCAGCAGCCGCAGCCTGGACGCCATAGGCCTGCGCGAACTGGCGCGCGAGGCGGGTCTGAACCCGAATACCTTCTACCGGCATTTCCGCGACATCGACGATCTTGGCCTGACCATGATCCGCGATATTTCCACCCAGCTGCGCCAGCCGCTGCGGCAGCTCCGTCGCGAGGCCGCGAATCGCGCGGCGCCAGGCGCTCGGCCGGAGGCGATGCCATTCGGCCTGGACCTGGAGAGGGGGCGACGGGTCTGCCGGGAAACGGTGCGGCTGTTCTTCGATTTCGTCGAGAGCAACCCCGCCGCCTTCATCGTCGGCGTGCGCGAACTGCATGGCGCCTCGCCGGTTCTGCGCGGCGCCCTGCGTCAGATCATGGACGAGTTCGCCGAGGACATGTCGGAAGACATTATCGAATTCAGGCTGTTGCCGTCGGTGAGCGAGGCGACCATTCGCCGCCTTTCCAGCCTGATCGGTCGCCAGCTGTTCCAGCTGTCGCTGGACTACATCGGCCAGCCGGAGCGGCGCCGGGAAATCTGCGCCCTGGGTGAGGAGCAGATCCTGCTGCTGTTCACCGGCGCCACCGTCCTGCAGATGATGGGTGTGTCGCTCGACGCCGAGGCATCAGGCGAGCTTCAGCAGGCTCATGCCGGCCAGCAACAGCAGCAGGCCGAGCCAGCCGCGCCAGGCCAGGCGCTGGCCGAACAGGGCCCAGCCCATGGCGACGGTGGCGAGGATGCCGAAGCCGCCCCAGATCGCATAGGCCAGTGACAGCTCGATGTCCTTGACCGCCTGCGCCAGCGCGGTGAAGGCGGCCAGCACGCAAAGGATCGAGGCGGCGCCGAGGCCGCGCTTGCGGAAGCCGTCCGAGTACTTCAGCAGCAGGTTGGCGCCGACTTCCAGGACGATCGCCAGGCCGAGCCAGGCGAAGGGGAGCCAGTTCAGGGTCAGCATGTCGCAGCCTCCCCCGGCGCCTTCGTCCGCGACGCTTCGCCGTTGCGGGTGCCGGACTTGATCAGCAGGATTCCGGCGATCATCACGCCGAGGCCGACGGCCTTGTAGAGACCGATGCTTTCACCCAGCCAGGCGACACTGACCGCGGTGATCAGGACGATGCCGATGCCTTCCCAGAGGGCGTAGGCGACGCCGACGGGGACGCGTTTGACCGCCAGGGCGAGGAAGAAATACGACAGGCCGATCATCCCGTACATCAGCAGCAGACCGGCGACCGGGGCGTGGATGGCGGCGAGTTTCATCGAGGTGGTGCCGATCACCTCGGCACCGATAGCCAGCAACAGATAGATCCAGGAACGCATGTTGCCCTCCCATGGGCACCGCGGAATGGAGGCCGCGGCCAAAGACGACGAAGAACGGTGGCGGGGTGCGGGCGGGCCGCGGACCGCCATGGGCGGTCGCCACCGACGAGGGGTGTCGAGGGGAGGGGCTAGAGGTCGCCGGTCCAGTGACGCTCGCGGGAGACCAGACGGGAGGTGGGAAGAGGTAATGCCTTGGTGTTCAACATAATGAACATGATATTACCTCAGAGCATCGAAAAAATCCAATCGATAGGATTTGACTAATTATTTCCTCGTATCTACAGCTCTTTCAGGAGGTCTTGCTGAGAGTGAAGGCTTTAGCTGTGCAATATCCTGTTCTTTTACACCATGCAAAACGCCAGGCAGGGCCTGGCGTCGATAGGAGGGGGCAATGACGTGACGAGGCTTCAATCGGCGAAGGCCAGCTTGTCCTTCCAGTATTTTTCCAGCCTGGCGGTATCGTGGTCGCTCGGGTGGAAGCCCGGGCGGTAGTAGTCCAGGTAGGGCAACAGCAATTGCGTGAAGAAGCCCCTGCGCAGGCCGAAGAGAGTGCCCAGGCCGTGCTTCCAGGATCGCCAGTTGGACAACTGGCGATCCTTGCGCAGCAGGTCGAGCTGGAACCAGCCGATGACACCGAAGAACATCAGGGTGGTCAGCATCATCACCAGGATGCGGGTGAAGTAGCCGCCGTAGACCGTCTGGTAGACGTCGTACGCGACGTTCTTGTGCTCGTTCTCCTCGATGGCGTGCCACATCCACAGCTTGTACATCTTCGGCGCCTGCATCTGCACGGTCAGGTCCTCGCGCTTGAGCAATTGCGCGGCCATGGTCGCGGTGAAATGTTCCAGGGCGCAGGTGATCGCCAACTGGTGTTTCTTCGTGGTGACCTTGCTGACGTTTTCCAGCAGCACCTTGATCCGCAGTTCGAGGCACTCCAGGTCGACCCCGTGTTCCTCGGCGTATTCGTTGTAGGCGGCATGTTCCTTGGAATGCATGGCTTCCTGGCCGATGAAGGCGCTGACGTCCTTCTTCAGTTGCGGGTCCTCCAGGCGGTCGCGCACGGCGCGCACGCTATCGACGAAGAACTTTTCGCCGTAGGGGAACAGCGAGGACAGGTTGTTCATGAACTGGGTCATGAACGGCTGCCCGTCCCACCAGTACTTCGGAGTTTCGCTGAAGCTGAAATCCATCCGTCGCACGGGAAAATTGGCGCGAACCGTAGAGGTGGTGCTGCTGGCAGTCATGGCTAACTCCTTTGTTGTTCTGGGGAGCGAGCGCCGGGTTTCCGGGCCTCCCTATGGCGAGTTCGCTATAACACCTCTGAATGTGTCATTAGCTGATGTAATTATTTGCAGGACTGTCCAACAAGGGGAGGTCATTCACGGCCATTTCCAGGTCGAAAATGGCCAAGGCGCTGGGCGCCAGACGGAAGATAGGGTATGGGCGAGGCGGGGCGCGGACGCGCCCCGCAGGCTCATCGTTCGTCGAGGGCGAACGCGGTGAGGCTGAAGGTGGCGATGCCGGCGTCTTGCAGGCGGGTGGAACCGCCGAGTTCCGGCAGGTCGATGATGGCGGCGGCCTCGAAGACCCTGGCGCCCAGGCGGCGTACCAGGCTGGCGGCCGCCAGCAGGGTGCCGCCGGTGGCGATGAGATCGTCGAAGATCAGCACGCTGTCGCCTTCGCAGAGACTGTCGGCATGCACTTCGAGGAAGGCCTCGCCGTATTCGGTCTGGTAGGCCTCGGCGAGCACGTCGGCGGGTAGCTTGCCCTGCTTGCGGAACAGGATCAGCGGCTTGTTCAGGGCATAGGCAACGGCCGAACCGATCAGGAAGCCGCGGGCGTCCATGGCGCCGATATGGCTGAAGTCTGCTTCGATGTAGCGCTGGACGAAGCTGTCCACGGTCATGCGCAGCGCGCGTGGCGACTGGAACAGCGGGGTGATGTCGCGGAACACCACGCCGGCCTTGGGAAAGTCCGGCACGGCGCGAATCTGCGACTTGAGGGTGAACTCGTCGAAAATCATGGCGGATCCTGGGGTGGGGCTCTTTCAGGCTCCATCATACAACGGGCCCGCACCGAGGCGGGCCCGTCGCGAGATCGGGCGGGGCTCAGCCTTCCAGCTGGCCACCGGCGAGGGCGCACAGTTCGATGGAGTCGAGGATGTGCACTTCCTTGCCTTCCGCGCTGATCAGGCCGTTCTGCTGGAAGCGGGTGAAGACCCGCGACACGGTTTCCACGGCCAGGCCGAGGTAGTTGCCGATCTCGTTGCGCGACATGGCCAGGCGGAACTGCTGGGCGGAGAAACCGCGGGCGCGGAAACGCGCCGACAGGTTGACCAGGAAGGTAGCGATGCGCTCGTCGGCGGTCTTCTTCGACAGCAGCAGCATCATCTGCTGGTCGTCGCGAATCTCCCGGCTCATCAGACGCATCAGCTGGCGACGCAACTGCGGCAGTTGCTCGGAGAGTTCGTCCAGGCGCTCGAAGGGAATCTCGCAGACCGAGGTGGTTTCCAGTGCCTGCGCCGATACCGGGTAGGTCTCGGTATCCATGCCGGACAGGCCGACCAGTTCGCTGGGCAGGTGGAAGCCGGTGATCTGTTCTTCGCCGGCATCGGTGATGCTGAAGGTTTTCAGGGCGCCGGAGCGCACGGCAAAGACCGAACCGAAAGGATCGCCCTGGCGGAACAGGAATTCGCCTTTCTTGAGGGGACGACCGCGCTTGACGATCTCGTCCAGCGAATCCATGTCTTCCACGGTCAGCGACAGAGGGAGGCACAGCGGGGCCAGACTGCAATCCTTGCAGTGTGCTTGGGGCAGTGCGCGCACCTTGATGGTTTCGGCCATTGAGGGGTCCTTGCTAGGTTAAAGGCACAACAGGAGTAAGGGTAACGCAGGTGCGATGCGGGTGCCAGCCGTAGGGCTGGCAACGACCATTTCTGACAGGGCTGGGGCTTTTCCAATCAGTGACTTGCGGCATATCTCTGCGACTACCGGCCGCACCCTGTCAAGAACGGGTGAAGGAGCGCTCAAGTTCAGGTCGCGAAGGCCGATTTAACGGAAGAGTTGTGTTTTTCTCGGAGGGACAGCAATGCTCACGCTCAGCGGATGGCTCACCACACAGGTACCCCCGGCGTCGCGGCCGGCGACGGAGGGCAGGCTGGCGCGCGCGGAAGGCGCTGCTGGTGAGCCGCCGGAAAGCCAGGCGTCCGCCGAGGGCGCGTCCGAGCGGCATGTACGGATTTCCCAGGCCGGGCGGGAACTGGCCGCCACCCGGGGCGTCCCGCCGGAGGATGACGACGAGGATATTCCGCAGGAACTGCGGCCGATGGTGAAAATGATCCGCGAGCTGAAGCAGAAGATCGAGGAGAAGCTCAAGGAGTTGCAGGAGGCCATGGGCTCGTCCGATCCGGACGTCAGGCAGAATCGCCTGCCGGCCCTGCAGAAGGAGCTGCAGCAGCTCAACTCGGCCCTGCAGACGGCCACCGCCGCGCTGGCCAAGGCCATCAAGGAAATGGGCCTCAGCGATCCGGCGCTGATCATGAAGATGTTGGGGGGGCGCTAGAAGGGCTGGGGATTCGCCGCCCTGCCGTGCGGGCGGGGCGGCGTGCTGTCAGATCACCCGGGAGAAGCGCTGGCGGTTGACGTTGGGCAGGTAGCGGTCGAACAGCATGCAGATCGAGCGCACCAGCAGGCGGCCGGAGGAGGTGATGTCGATACCCTTGGCGTCCAGGCGGATCAGGCCGTCGGCGGCGAAGCGCTCGAGGTCCGGCCAGAGTTCGGCGAAGTAGCTGCGGAAATCGATGCCGAACTCCATCTCGATGTCGGCGAAGGCCAGCTCGAAATGGCAGATCAGCTGCTGGATCACCGCGCGCCGCACCCGGTCGTCGCTGTTGCAGTGCAAGCCGCGACGAATCGCCAGCTGACCGTTGTCGAGGCTGGCCTGGTAGTCGTTGATGTCACTGCTGTTCTGGCTGTAGAGATCGCCGATCTGGCTGATCGCCGAGACTCCCAGCCCCACCAGGTCGCAATGGCCGTGGGTGGTGTAGCCCTGGAAGTTGCGCTGCAGGGTGCCGTCCTCCTGGGCGCTGGCCAGTTCGTCGTCAGGCAGGGCGAAGTGGTCCATGCCGATGTAGCGGTAGCCCGCCGCGGTGAGCTGCTCGGTGGTGCGCTGGAGCATCTCCAGCTTGTGCCCCGGGCTCGGCAGCTCGTCGGCGTTGATCCGTCGCTGCGGCATGAAGCGTTCGGGCAGGTGCGCGTAGTTGAACACCGAGAGGCGGTCCGGTTGCAGGGCGAGCACTTCGTCGACGGTACGGGCGAAGCTGTCCGGGGTCTGCTTCGGCAGGCCGTAGATCAGGTCCAGGTTGATCGAGCGGTATTGCAGGGTGCGCGCGGCCTCGACGATGGTGCGTGTCTCCTCCGGGGTCTGCATGCGGTTGACCGCCTTCTGCACTTCCATGTCGAAGTCCTGCACGCCGAGGCTGACGCGGTTGAAACCGAGCTCGCGGAGCAGGCCCATGGTCGACCAGTCGGCCTCGCGCGGGTCGATCTCGATGCCGTAGTCGCCCGAGTCGTCGTCCAGCAGGTTGAGGTGCGTGCGCAGCTGCGACATGAGTTCGCGCAACTGGCCGGGGCTGAGGAAGGTCGGGGTGCCGCCGCCGAAGTGCAGTTGTTCGACCACCTGCTCGCGGGAGAGGTGGCGGCTGACGATCTCGATCTCGCGGACCAGGCGCGCGAGATACGGCGCGCTGCGCCCGCGATCCTTGGTGATCACCTTGTTGCAGGCGCAGTAGTAGCAGATGTTGGCGCAGAACGGGATGTGCACGTAGAGCGACAGGGGGTGTCCGGCCTTCCGGCTGTCGCGCAGGGCGTGCAGCTGGTCGAACGGGCCGATGCCTTCGTGGAACTGCACGGCGGTCGGGTAGGAGGTGTAACGCGGGCCGGAAAGGTCGTAGCGCCGAATCAGGTCAGCGTCCCAGCGAATGGTGTCGAGCATGCCAGAGATCCCCAGTTGGCGAGCTTTAGTCGGGAAGTCTAGGGATTGCGCCGGGAAAGCCTGTTGATTTGTATCAAGCGGGTGAATGTGTACAGGATGTGTCGCCGCATGTTGGGACTTGCGTCCATCAATGCCCCATCAGCCACGCCTGGTGCGGGCCGGGCAGGGTCCAGAGGCCGAAGAGAATGACCATCAGGCCGCCCACGATGCGTACGCCTCGACGGCGCAGCAGGGCGGTCAGGCGCTCGGCGGCCATGCCGGTGGCCAGCAGCACCGGCCAGGTGCCGAGGCCGAACGCCAGCATCAGCAGCGCGCTGTCCAGCGCCGAGCCCTGGCTGGTGGCCCAGAGCAGCGTGCTGTAGACCAGCCCGCAGGGCAACCAGCCCCAGATCGCGCCGAGCAGCAGGGCTCGCGGCAGGCTCGAGACCGGCAGCAGGCGGCGGGCGAAGGGTTCCAGATGGCGCCAGAGGCCGCGACCGAGCGCCTCGACGCGGGTCAGTCCGCTCCACCAGCCGGCCAGGTAGAGGCCCATGGCGACCAGCAGCAACCCGGCGACGACCCGTAGCGCGCCGGCGAACGGGGTTTGCGTCACGGCCCAGCCGGCCAGGCCGAGCAGCAGGCCGGCGCAGGCATAGCTGAGGATGCGACCGAGGTTGTAGGCCAGCAGCAGGCGCAGCCGACGGCCGCGCTGTTCGGCGGGAATGGCCAGGGTCAGGGCGCCCATCAGGCCGCCGCACATGCCCAGGCAGTGGCCTCCACCGAGCAGGCCGAGGATCAGCGCGGAAACCAGCAGTGGCGCCAGTTCAGCCACGCGGTTGGTCCTCGGGTTTCGATGGCTTCTCCGCCTCGTCGACGCCGGCCTGGTGCTTCGGGTCCTCGTCGTCGAAGAGGATGCTGTGGGCGGGGCCGTCGAGATCGTCGTACTGGCCGCTGTCCACCGCCCAGAAGAACACGTAGATGGCGATGGCGACGATGACGATCGCGACGGGGATCAGGATGTAGAGCGCGGCCATACGGACCTCGGCGAAGGGGTTCGGGTCAGGCGCAGGGCGTTGACCACCACCAGCAGCGAACTGACCGACATGCCGATCGCCGCCCAGCCCGGGGTGATCCAGCCGAGCGCGGCGAAGGGCAGCACCAGGCCATTGTACAGGCTGGCCCAGGCCAGGTTCTCGATGATGATGTGACGGGTGCGGCGCGCCAGCCGGAAGGCCTGTACCAGGCTGTCCAGGCGATTGGACAGGAGCACCGCGTCGGCACTGGTCTTGGCCAGGTCGGTGGCGCTGCCCATGGCGACGCTGATGTCGGCGCCGGCGAGCACCGGTACGTCGTTGACGCCATCGCCCAGCATCAGGACCCGGCGGCCTTCCTCGTGCAGGCGTCTGAGCATCGCCAGCTTGTCGTCCGGGGTCAGGCCGCCATGGGCTTCGTCGATGCCCAGCTCGGCGGCGACGCTGGCGACCATCGGCGAAGCGTCGCCGGATAGCAGCAAGGTGCGCCAGCCGCGGGCCTTGCAGGCGGCGAGCAGGGCGGGGGCGTCGCCGCGCAGGCGGTCGTCGAGACCGAACCAGGCCAGCGGACCCTGTTCGTCGCCGAGCAGCAGCCACTGCCCGGAGTCGCCGGGCATCGCCGGTATGGCGCCGGCGCTGAGCTCGCTGACGAACGCGGCCTGGCCGATGCGCAGGCGGCGGCCTTCGACCAGGCCTTCGAGGCCCAGCCCAGGGTGGCTCTCGACGCTCTCGGCAGCCTCCGGGGCGCGGCCGAAGGCGCGGGCGATGGGGTGTTCGGAACGGTTCTCGAGGGCGGCGGCGAGCGCCAGGCAGCGATCCGCATCGAGATCGCGCAGGGGTTGCACCTGCTTGAGCGTCAGGCGGCCTTCGGTGAGGGTGCCGGTCTTGTCGAAGATCACCGTGTCGATGTGGTTCAACCCTTCCAGCACATGCCCGCGGGTGATCAGCAGGCCGAGCTTGTGCAGGCTGCCGGTAGCGGCGGTGAGAGCGGTGGGCGTGGCCAGGGACAGCGCGCACGGGCAGGTGGCGACCAGCAGCGAAAGCACCACCCAGAAGGCGCGCTGGTGGTCGACCTGCCACCACAGCGCGCCGACGATGGCCGCCACCAGCAGGACGATCAGCAGGAACCACTGCGCCACCTTGTCGGCCAGTTCCGCCAGGCGCGGCTTGTCCGCCTGGGCGCGTTCCAGCAGGCGGACGATGGCGGACAGGCGGCTGTCGTCGCCGAGGGCGGCGACCTCGACGGTCAGCGGGCCTTCGACATTGAGAGTGCCGCCGGTGACCGTGTCGCCGGCCTGGCGCGGGCGGGGCAGGTACTCGCCGGTGAGCAGCGATTCGTCGACGCTGGACTGGCCGTCGAGGATCACCCCGTCGGCCGGCAGCACGGCGCCCGGTGGCACCAGGATGCGATCGCCGATGCGCAGCTCGCGGAGCAGGATGCGTTCGCTCTGGTTGGCGGCGTCCAGGCGCAGGCAGGACGCCGGCAGCAGGTTGACCAGTTGCGCGGTGGAGGCGGCGGTGCGTTCCCGCGCGCGGCGTTCGAGGTAGCGCCCGGCGAGCAGGAACAGGGCGAACATGCCGACCGCGTCGAAATACAGTTCGCCCTGGCCGGTGACCGTCGACCAGATACCGGCGACATAGGCGCCGCCGATGGCCAGGGACACCGAGACGTCCATGGTCAGGTGGCGGGTGCGCAGGTCGCGCAGGGCGCCGCGGAAGAACTGTCCGCAGCAGTAGAAGACGATCGGCGTGGTGAGGATCAGGCTGACCCAGCGCAGGATGCGGTCCATGCCGGCGGAAAGGTCGAGGTTGAATTCCGGCCAGGTCGCCATCACCGCCATCATCACCTGGATCCACAGCAGCCCGGCGACCCCGAGCTGGCGCAGGGCGCGACGGTTCTCCACGGCCAGTTGCTCGGCCGCGCGATCCGGCTGGTAGGGATGGCCGGCGTAGCCGATCTGGCGCAGTTCGCCAAGCAACTGGCTGAGCGGCAGCTGGCTGTCCTGCCAGCGCACGTGCAGGCGATGGTTGGACAGGTTGAGCCGCGCTTCGGCGACGGCGGGTAACTGGCGCAGGTGCTTTTCGATCAGCCAGCCACAGGCGGCGCAACTGATGCCCTCGATGATCAGGCTGGTTTCGGCCAGCTCGCCCGCGTGCTGGACGAAGCCGCCCTGGACGTCCGGACGGTCGTAGAGCTGCAACTCCTCGCTGAGCGCCTTGGGCAGCGCCTCGGGGTTGGCGGCATTCTCGCTGCGGTGCCGGTAGTAGCCTTCCAGGCCGCCGGCGACGATGGCCTCGGCCACCGCCTGGCAGCCCGGACAGCACATGGCCCGCGTCTCGCCGAGCACGCGGGCCTCGAAGCGGCTGCCGGCGGGAACCGGCAGGCCGCAGTGGTAGCAGGGCAGGGGGGCGCTCATGGGCGCTTCGCTTCTGCTCCCTGGAGCGGCTCGTCGCCCAGCTCCATGACCACGGTCGGCGATACCACCTCTTCCTCGAACAGGCGCCACTGGCCGCTGCCTTCCTGGCCGAGCAGCTCGACGAAGCGGCGACCCTCGACGGCGTCGGTCAGCTGGCCGACGTAGCGGTCGCGCTCGGAAGCGCTGCGCAGCAGTTCGACGCGGCGGTCCTTCTCCGGCTGGGTCGGCGAGATCAGGTTGAGGGTGAGCTGCTCCGGGCGGCTGTTGCCGGTCAGGCGCACTTCGACTTCGCCGGTCAGGTCGTCGACCTTGACCTTGGCGTGCACCTGCAGGCGCACGGCCAGGTTCTCGCGTTCGAGGGAGCGGTTGATGCCCTTGCCGGCCTCGTAGTAGTTGTCGGTGACCAGGGTGTCCTGGTTGCGCACCGCGATGGTGACCAGGCTCAGCCCGAGCACCACCGAGGTCGCCAGGAGAGCCACGATGAACCAGGCCCAGAAGTGTTTGTACCAGGGTTGAGGGTGGGTCTCGGACTGCATGCTCAAGTTACTCAACGGGTGCGTGGGCCAATGAAGCGACTCTTCGCTTCTTTATGGATGCTCGGGTCGTCGGCCGACTCGATGGTGAAGACGATCTCGTTGGTGGTGGAAGGCAGCTTCTCCGGGTCGATGGACAGTTCCATCGGCAGGTTGAGGATGTCGCCCGCCGCCACCTTCAGCTCGCGCCGGCCCTCCAGGGTCAGGCCTTCGAGGCCCTTGGCGCCGAGGATGTAGGTGTGGTCCTGCTGATCCTTGTTCATGATCTTCAGGCTGTACACGTTCTCGATGCGGCCGAGTTCGTTCTCGCGGTAGAGCACGCGGTCCTTGCTGACGTCGAAGCCGACCAGCGGACGCAGGATCACCGCGGTGATCAGGGCGGAGATCATCAGCACCAGGGCGATGGCGTAGCCGATCAGGCGCGGCCGGGCCAGGTGGGTCTTCTGGCCATTGAGGTTGTGCTCGGTGGTGTAGCTGATCAGCCCTTTCGGGTAGTTCATCTTCTCCATGATGCTGTCGCAGGCGTCGATGCACGCGGCGCAGCCGATGCATTCGATCTGCAGGCCGTCGCGGATGTCGATGCCGGTCGGGCAGACCTGCACGCACATGGTGCAGTCGATGCAGTCGCCCAGGCCCTGGGCCTTGTAATCCAGCGACTTCTTGCGCGGGCCGCGTTTCTCGCCGCGACGCGGGTCATAGGAGACGATCAGGGTGTCCTTGTCGAACATCACGCTCTGGAAGCGCGCGTAGGGGCACATGTAGATGCACACCTGCTCGCGCAGCCAGCCGGCGTTGCCGTAGGTGGCGAGCGTGAAGAAGCCGACCCAGAAGTAGGCCCAGCCGTCGGCCTGGCCGGTCAGCAGCTCGGGGATCAGCTCGCGGATCGGCGAGAAGTAGCCGACGAAGGTCAGGCCGGTGACCAGGCCGATCAGCAGCCACAGGCTGTGCTTGGCGGTCTTGCGCAGCAGCTTGTTGCCGCTCATCGGGGCCTTGTCCAGCTTGATGCGCTGGTTGCGGTCGCCTTCGGTGACCTTCTCGCACCACATGAAGATCCAGGTCCACACGCTCTGCGGGCAGGTGTAGCCGCACCAGACGCGGCCGGCGAAGACGGTGATGAAGAACAGGCCGAAGGCGCAGACGATCAGCAGCCAGGACAGCAGCATGAAGTCCTGCGGCCAGAAAGTGGCGCCGAAGATGTAGAACTTGCGCTCGGGAAGGTCCCACCAGACGGCCTGGCGGCCGCTCCAGTTGAGCCAGACGGTACCGAAGTAGAGGAGGAAGAGCGCCGCACCACCCACCATGCGCAGTCGGCGGAAGATACCGGTGAAGGCTCGGGTGTAGATCTTCTCGCGCTTGGCGTAGAGATCGTTGTCATTGGTGTCGCCCTTGGCAGGCGGGGTGACGTCTTGAACGGGAATCTGTTTGCTCATCAGTGCGTACCACGGCAGTGGGGGGCGCCCGGCCGGTACATGCCGACAGGGTCAGAAAATAGTTGCACGCCTACTGATTATACGCCTGATCTAGCAGGCTTTTTGCGGTAACTGTGCGACTTTTGGTCGCGTATTGTCCCATCCGCACTGTTCTTTTGCACAAAATAAAACGGCGCCGGGGTTGCCGGCGCCGTTTCGGATCGCGGGGGGAGGGGAACGCTTACTCGGCGCTCTTCTCGCCATGCGACAGGCTGTACACGTAGGCGGCCAGCAGATGCACCTTGTCGTTGCCCAGATGCTCCTGCTGCGCCGGCATCACGCCCTGGCGACCGTAGCGGATGGTCTGCTGCAGTTGCGCGAAGCTGGAGCCGTAGATGAACGCGCCCGGGTGGGTCAGGTCGGGAGCGCCCATCGCCGCGGTGCCCTTGCCTTCCGGCCCGTGGCAGGCGACGCAGGTGGTGGCGAAGACCTGCTTGCCGGCCTCGATGTCGGCCTTGGCGCCTTCCGGCAGCTTGCGGCCGTCCATCTGGGTGAGGACGTAGGCGGCGACGTTCTTCACGCCTTCCTCGCCGATCACCTCGCCCCAGGCCGGCATGGCGGCGTGGCGGCCGGCCATGATGGTGGTCTTGATGGTTTCCGGCTCTCCGCCCCAGCGCCAGTCGGCGTCGGTCAGGTTGGGGAAGCCGTAGGCGCCCTTGGCATCGGAGCCATGGCAGATCGAGCAGTTGGAGGCGAACAGGCGACCGCCCATTTTCACCGCCTGCGGATCCTTGGCGACTTCCTCGATGGGCATCGCGGCGAACTTGGCGAAGATCGGGCCGTACTTCTCGTCGGCCTTGGCCATTTCCTTTTCCCACTGGTGGACGCCGGTCCAGCCTTTTTCCTTGTCGGCGAACTCGTCGGCGGACTGGTAGCCCGGCATCAGGCCTTTCCAGGTGCCCAGGCCCGGGTACAGGGCCAGGTAGCCGACGGCGAATACCAGGGTGCCGACGAACAGCATGAACCACCACTTCGGCAGCGGGTTGTCGTACTCCTCGATGCCGTCGTAGGAGTGGCCCACGGTCTCGTCGGTGGTGCTGCTGCGCTGGCCCTTGCGGGTGGCGAAGATCAGCCAGGTCAGCGCCAGCAGGGTGCCGAGGGTAAGAGCTGTAATGTACAGACTCCAGAAGGTCGTCATTCTTTGTTACTCCTAGAAGCTTGCTCGACGTGCTTTTTGGCTTCGGGGTCGTCTGCGAAGGGCAGCATCGTCGCTTCGTCGAAGCTCTTCTTGCGCTTGCCGCTGTAGGCCCAGATCACCAGGCCGATGAAGGCGACCATGATCACCACGGTGCCCAGTCCACGCAGAGTCCCGATATCCATCACACTCACCGTTTGCTCTTGATAGAGGTTCCCAGGCCTTGAAGGAACGCCACCAGGGCGTCCATCTCGGTCTTGCCCTTCACGGCTTCACGTGCACCGGCGATGTCCTCGTCGGTGTAAGGCACGCCCAGCTTGCGCAGGACTTCCATCTTGGTGGCGGTGTCCTTGCCATCAAGCTTGTTCTCTACCAGCCACGGGTAGGCAGGCATCTTCGACTCGGGCACCACGTTGCGTGGGTTGTACAGGTGCGCGCGGTGCCAGTCGTCGGAGTAACGGCCGCCGACGCGGGCCAGGTCCGGGCCGGTACGCTTGGAACCCCACAGGAACGGGTGGTCCCAGACGCTCTCACCGGCGACCGAGTAGTGGCCGTAGCGTTCGGTTTCGGCACGGAACGGACGGACCATCTGCGAGTGGCAGCCGACGCAGCCTTCGCGGATGTAGATGTCGCGGCCTTCCAGTTCCAGGGCGGTGCGCGGCTTCATGCCTTCGACCGGGGTATTGGTCACGTCCTGGAAGAACAGCGGCACGATCTGGGTCAGGCCGCCGATGCTGACGGCGATCACCATGAAGATGGCCAGCAGGCCGACGTTCTTCTCGAGTATTTCGTGGTTCTTCATTTACGTCGGGCTCCTCAGGCGATCTGCGCGGCGGCTTCGTATTCGGCCGGCTTGGCCGCACGCACGGTGCGCCAGGTGTTGTAGGCCATCAGCAGCATGCCGGTGAGGAAGAAGCCACCGCCGATCATGCGCACGATGAAGCCCGGGTGGCTTGCGACCAGTGCTTCAACGAAGGAGTAGGTCAGCGTGCCGTCCTCGTTGACCGCGCGCCACATCAGGCCCTGGGTGATGCCGTTGACCCACATCGAGGCGATGTACAGCACGGTGCCGATGGTGGCCAGCCAGAAGTGCGCGTTGATCAGGCCGATGCTGTGCATCTGCGGACGGCCGAAGACTTTCGGGATCAGGTGGTAGAGCGAGCCGATGGAGATCATCGCCACCCAGCCGAGGGCGCCGGCATGGACGTGGCCGATGGTCCAGTCGGTGTAGTGGGAGAGGGCGTTGACGGTCTTGATCGCCATCATCGGGCCTTCGAAGGTGGACATGCCGTAGAAGGCCAGGGAGACCACCAGGAAGCGCAGGATCGGATCGTCGCGCAGCTTATGCCAGGCGCCGGAGAGGGTCATCATGCCGTTGATCATGCCGCCCCAGCTCGGCGCCAGGAGGATCAGCGACATCACCATGCCCAGCGACTGCGCCCAGTCCGGCAGCGCGGTGTAGTGCAGGTGGTGCGGGCCGGCCCAGATGTACAGGGAGATCAGCGCCCAGAAGTGGACGATGGACAGCCGGTAGGAATAGACCGGACGCTCGGCCTGCTTGGGCACGAAGTAGTACATCATGCCGAGGAAGCCGGTGGTCAGGAAGAAGCCCACGGCGTTGTGGCCGTACCACCACTGGACCATGGCATCGGTGGCGCCGGAGTAGGCCGAGTAGGACTTGAACCAGCTGACCGGTAGCGACATGTGGTTGACGATGTGCAGCATCGCCGTCACCAGGATGAAGGCACCGTAGAACCAGTTGCCCACATAGATGTGCTTGACCTTGCGCTTGACGATGGTGCCGAAGAACACGATCGCGTAGGTGATCCAGACGATCGCCAGGAGGATGGCCAGCGGCCATTCCAGCTCGGCGTATTCCTTGGAGGTGGTGAAACCCTGCGGCAGGGTCAGCACGGCGCCCACGATCACGGCCTGCCAACCCCAGAAGGTGAAGGACGCCAGCGTGTCTGAAATCAGTCGGGCTTGCGAGGTACGTTGCACCACGTAGTACGACGTGGCGAAGAGGGCGCACCCACCGAAGGCGAAGATCACCGCGTTGGTGTGCAGGGGGCGAAGGCGGCCGAAGCTCGTCCACGGCAGGTCGAAGTTCAATTCGGGCCATACCAGTTGGGCGGCGATCAGGACACCGAGACCCATTCCAATGACCCCCCAGACCACCGTCATAACGGCGAACTGGCGGACCACCTTATAGTTATAAGCAGTCTGACTGATTGCTGTGCTCATGCTAGGGGTTCCACGGTTAATGGACTTTTTAGGGACAAAAAATCGGCGGCAAGTATGGAGAAAGCGGGTGGGCATTGCAACGCGCCAGGCCAGGGGCGGCGCCAGTTTGATGCCTGCTTCGAAGCGCTTTCCAAGGCGGCCGGATGGCTTTTTGGCGCTATCCGGTCGAGTGGGTTCGACCGGTGAAGTTAGGTGTCCCGTCGCTCTGCCGGAGAGAGACGAATGCAGAGCAGCTTAGACGCGATTGAAATGGATGGGTAGGAAAGGCGCCCGCTGCTGCGACACTTCGTCGCGCCGCCTGGGACTAAGGTCTGAGACCGGAGGAGGGACCCGCGCCCGGAAGGGCGCGGGTGGGGGGAGGGGTCAGTTGGCGCCCTGGTTGTGCGACAGGTTGTAGATGTAGGCGGCCAGGATGTGCACCTTTTCCTTGCCCAGGTAGGGTTCCTGGGCCGGCATCTGGCCCTGGCGGCCGTGGCGGATGGTCTGTTGCAGCTGGGCGTAGCTGGAGCCGTAGATGAACGCGCCGGGGTTGGTCAGGTTCGGCGCGCCGACCAGGGCGGTACCCTTGCCTTCCGGGCCGTGGCAGGCGACGCAGTTGACCGAGAAGATCTGCCTGCCGGCCTCGACGTCGGCCTTGGTGCCTTCCGGCAGCTTCAGTCCGGCGAGCTCGGTGCGGACGTAGGCGGCGACGTTCTTCACCCCGTCCTCGCCGAGGATATCGCCCCAGGCCGCCATGATCGCGTGGCGACCGCCGAGGATGGTGGTCTCGATGCTCTGCGGGTCACCGCCCCAGCGCCACTCGTTGTCGGCCAGGTTGGGGAAGCCGAGGGCGCCCTTGGCGTCGGAACCGTGGCAGATCGAGCAGTAGGTGGCGAACATGCGGCTGCCCATCTTCATGGCGTGCTCGTCCTTGGCCACTTCCTCGATGGGCATGGCGGCGTACTTGGCGAAGATCGGCCCGTACTTCTCCTGGGCGATGTTCATCTCGCGTTCCCACTGCTTGTCCTGGGTCCAGCCGCCCTCGTAGCCCGGCAGCACGCCTTTCCAGTTGCCCAGGCCCGGGTACAGGACCAGGTAGCCGACGGAGAAGACGATGGTGCCGATGTACAGCATGAACCACCACTTCGGCAGCGGGTTGTCGTACTCCTCGATGCCATCGTAGGAGTGGCCCATGGTTTTTTCGGTGGTTCCCTTGGCCTCGCCCTTGCGGGTGGCGAAGACCAGCCAGAGCAGGGCGATCAAGGTACCGACGGTAAGAGCTGTGATGTACAGACTCCAGAAGGTGGTCATTCTTTGTTACTCCTAGAAGCTTGCTCGACGTGCTTTTTGGCTTCGGGATCGTCTGCGAAGGGCAGCATCGTCGCTTCGTCGAAGCTCTTCTTGCGTTTGCCGCTGTAGGCCCAGATCACCAGACCGATGAAGGCGACCATGATCAGCAGCGTGCCGAGTCCTCGCAGCGTCCCGATATCCATTGCCGTCACCGTTTGTTCTTGATCGAGGTGCCGAGCACCTGCAGGTAGGCGACCACGGCGTCCATCTCGGTCTTGCCTTTCAGCGAGTCCTTGGCGCCCTTGATGTCTTCGTCGGTATAGGGCACGCCGAGGGTGCGCATCACTTCGAGCTTCTTCTCGATGTCCTTGCCGTCGAGCTTGTTCTCCACCAGCCACGGGTAGGCCGGCATCTTCGACTCGGGCACCACGTTGCGCGGGTTGAACAGGTGCGCGCGGTGCCAGTCGTCGGAGTAGCGGCTACCGACGCGGGCCAGGTCCGGGCCGGTCCGCTTGGAACCCCACAGGAACGGGTGGTCCCAGACGCTCTCGCCGGCCACCGAGTAGTGGCCGTAGCGCTCGGTCTCGGCGCGGAACGGACGGATCATCTGCGAGTGGCAGCCGACGCAGCCTTCGCGGATGTAGATGTCGCGGCCTTCCAGTTGCAGCGCGGTATAGGGCTTCATGCCTTCGACCGGGGTGTTGGTCACGTCCTGGAAGAACAGCGGCACGATCTGGGTCAGGCCGCCGATGCTCACGGCCACGGCCATGCACAGCGCCAGCAGGCCGACATTCTTCTCGAGTATTTCGTGTTTCATGCTCGGCTCCTCAGGCGATCTGTGCGGCGGCTTCGTATTCGGCCGGCTTGGCGGCACTTACGGTGCGCCAGGTGTTGTAGGCCATCAGGAACATGCCGAGCAGGAAGATGAAGCCGCCGAGCATGCGCACGATGAAGCCGGGGTGGCCGGCGGCCAGCGCTTCGACGAAGGAGTAGGTCAGCGTGCCGTCCTCGTTGACCGCACGCCACATCAGGCCCTGGGTGATGCCGTTGACCCACATCGAGGCGATGTACAGCACGGTGCCGATGGTGGCCAGCCAGAAGTGCGCGTTGATCAGGCCGATGCTGTGCATCTGCGGACGGCCGAAGACTTTCGGGATCAGGTGGTAGAGCGAGCCGATGGAGATCATCGCCACCCAGCCGAGGGCGCCGGCATGGACGTGGCCGATGGTCCAGTCGGTGTAGTGGGAGAGGGCGTTGACGGTCTTGATCGCCATCATCGGGCCTTCGAAGGTGGACATGCCGTAGAAGGCCAGGGAGACCACCAGGAAGCGCAGGATCGGATCGTCGCGCAGCTTATGCCAGGCGCCGGAGAGGGTCATCATGCCGTTGATCATGCCGCCCCAGCTCGGCGCCAGGAGGATCAGCGACATCACCATGCCCAGCGACTGCGCCCAGTCCGGCAGCGCGGTGTAGTGCAGGTGGTGCGGGCCGGCCCAGATGTACAGGGAGATCAGCGCCCAGAAGTGGACGATGGACAGCCGGTAGGAATAGACCGGACGCTCGGCCTGCTTGGGCACGAAGTAGTACATCATGCCGAGGAAGCCGGCGGTGAGGAAGAAGCCCACCGCGTTGTGGCCGTACCACCACTGGACCATGGCATCGGTGGCGCCGGCGTACAGCGAGTACGACTTGCTGAAGGTCACCGGCAGCTCGAGGTTGTTCACCACATGGAGCATGGCGACGGTGAGGATGAACCCGCCGAAGAACCAGTTGCCCACATAGATGTGCTTGACCTTGCGCTTGACCAGGGTGCCGAAGAACACCACCGCGTAGGCGACCCAGACCACGGTGATGAGGATGTCGATCGGCCATTCCAGCTCGGCGTACTCCTTGGAGGAGGTGTAGCCCAGCGGCAGGCTGATGGCGGCCAGCAGGATCACCAGTTGCCAGCCCCAGAAGGTGAAGGAGGCGAGGGTGTCGGAGAACAGCCGCACCTGGCAGGTGCGCTGCACCGCGTAGTAGCTGGTGGCGAACAGTGCGCAACCGCCGAAGGCGAAGATCACCGCGTTGGTGTGCAGCGGGCGCAGGCGGCCGAAGCTCGTCCACGGCAAGCCGAAGTTCAGGTCGGGCCATACCAGCTGGGCGGCGATCAGGACACCGACGGTCATGCCGACGATGCCCCAGACCACGGTCATGATGGCGAATTGGCGGACCACCTTGTAGTTATAGGCGGACTCTGGGTTAGTGGTGCTCATGCTATGGGCTTCCATCCACGGTTATACGCTATGGCTTTTCCGGCAGTTGGGATGCCGGGCGTCCCCCCATTGGGGCTGGTCTAATTGGCGTAATTAGCGAGAGGAAGCATGGATAATGGGCCGTTATGAAATATTGATCGGGATCAATTGGCTTCCCGGCCCCGACTGGATAGGAGGTGTGGCAAGTTGTCGCTGAAATGGAACCGTCCGGCCGACGCGCTGTCGGCCACCCTGATTCTCGCCCATGGCGCCGGCGCGCCGATGGACAGCCCGTTCATGGAGCGCATCGCCGAACTGCTCGCCGGGCAGGGCATCGCCGTGGCGCGCTTCGAGTTTCCCTACATGGCCCAGCGCCGCGAGGACGGTCGCAAGCGTCCGCCGAACCCGCAGGCGCAGTTGCTCGACTGCTGGCGGCGGGTCCATGCGCAGGTCCGCGAGGCGGTGGAGGGGCCGCTGGCCCTGGGCGGCAAGTCGATGGGCGGGCGCATGGCCAGCCTGCTGGCCGACGAGTTGGGCGCGGATGCCCTGGTCTGCCTCGGCTACCCGTTCTACGCCGCCGGCAAGCCGGAGAAGCCGCGGGTCGCGCACCTCGCCGGGCTGCGCACGCCGACCCTGATCGTCCAGGGCGAGCGCGACGCCCTGGGCAACCGCGAGGCGGTGGCGGGCTACGCGCTGGCGCCGGCGATCCGCCTGCACTGGCTGGCCGCGGCGGACCACGACCTCAAGCCGCTGAAGGCCTCCGGCCTTACCCACGAGCAGCACCTGGCGGCAACGGCGCGGGAGGTGGCCGGCTTCCTTCGCGGGCTCCAGGGCCATTAACGGTTCCTTAAGGCATCCCCTCATAAGCTGCGGCGCAACCACCCTCGCATCGAGGGTGGGCGATCCGGACTTCTCTGAGGGGGGAAGATATGAACATGCATGCCGACGGTGAGCAGATCACCGCTACCGATACCCGCGAACGCATCCTGCTGACCGGCGCCACCGGCTTCCTCGGCGGCTCGGTCGCCGCCCGGCTGATCGCCGACGGACACGGTGCCAACCTGTCCTTCCTGGTTCGTGCCGAGTCCCGCCAGCAGGGGCTCGAACGCCTGCGCGGCAACCTGCTGATGCATGGCGTCACCGAGGTCGACTACATGGCCCTGGGCACGGACCAGATCATCTGCGGCGATTTCCTCGACACTTCCTGGCTGGCCCGCGAGACCCTGCGCCTGATGCAGGTCGAACGGGTGATCAATTGTGCCGCGGTGGCCTCGTTCTCGAAGAACCCGACCATCTGGCCGGTCAATGTCGACGGTACTTTCGCTTTCGCCGAGGTTCTCAGCCGCTCCAAGCGGCTGAAACGTTTTCTCCATGTCGGCACCGCGATGTGCTGCGGACCGCAGCGGCAGTCGCCGATCAGCGAGTCCTGGGAGTTCCCGGCGGCCGAGCAGCAACTGGTGGACTACACCGCATCGAAGGCGGAGATCGAGCGGCGCATGCGCGAGGAGTTGCCGGGCCTGCCGCTGGTGGTGGCGCGACCGTCAATCGTGGTGGGCCATCGCACCCTCGGCTGCCAGGCTTCCGGCAGCATCTTCTGGGTGTTCCGCATGGGCTTCGCCCTGGAAAGCTTCACTTGCGGGCTCGAGGAACAGATCGACGTGATTCCGGTGGACTATTGCGCCGAAGCGCTGATCGGCCTGGCGCTGAAGCCGCGCCTGGGGCACAGCCTCTACCATATCTCCGCCGGCCATCACGCGGCCTGCACCTTCGGCGAGATCGACGAGGCCTTCGCCCGCGCCAACGGGGCGGCGCCGGTAGGCGAGCGCTATCGCAAGGTCGACGTGGACGACCTGAAGGAACTGGCGAAGAGCTTCGAGTCGCGCATCGGTCCGGCCAATCCGCGCCTGGTACTGCGCGCGCTGCGCCTGTACAGCGGCTTCGCCGACCTGAACTATCTGTTCGACAACAGTCGTCTGCTGGAGGAGGGGATCGCCCCTCCGCCCCGCTTTACCGACTATCTGGATGTCTGCGTGCAGTCGTCCAGCGCGGTGAGCATCCCGGCGCAGATGCAGTGGGACTTCAAGTGACGGCGAGCGCGGGGAGGCGCCTCCCCGCGCCCTGATCTCAGCGGTTGAAGCGCTCGACCAGGGAGTACTGGCTCTGCGCGGTGGTGGTCAGCTCCTCGCTCAGCTTCGCCGTGCGCAGCGCCTCGTCGGAGGTCTGCTCGGCCAGCGCGGCGATGGTGCTGATGTTGCGGTTGATCTCCTCGGCCACCGCGCTCTGCTCTTCCGCGGCGGCGGCGATCTGGGTGGTCATCTCGGTGATGTTGCCGACCGCTTCGCTGATCCCGACCAGCGCATGGTCGGCTTCCAGTACCCGCTGGACCCCGGCCTCGGCCTGCTGCAGGCCGTTTTCCATGGTATGCACCGCATCGTTGGCGGTGTTCTGCAGCTTGGCGATCAACTGGTGGATCTGCTCGGTGGAGGCAGCGGTGCGCTGCGCCAGCGAGCGCACCTCGTCGGCCACCACGGCGAAGCCGCGCCCCTGCTCTCCGGCCCGCGCGGCTTCGATGGCGGCATTGAGGGCGAGCAGGTTGGTCTGGTCGGCGATGCCCTTGATCACGTCGACCACGCCGCCGATCTCGTTGCTGTCCTGGGCCAGGCGGCTGACCGCGGCGCCGGTCTCGCCCACCGACTCCGACAGGCGCTGGATAGCGTTGCGCGTCTCCGCGGTGATGTCGCGGCCGCGCGAGGTCAGTTCGTTGGCCTTCTGCGTGGCGTCGGCGGTGAGCTGGACGTTGTTCGCCACTTCCTGGGTGGTGGCGGCCATCTCGTTGACCGCGGTGGCTACCTGCTCGGTCTCGGCGCGCTGCTGTTCCAGGCCGGCGGAACTGTGGTGAGCCAGGGTATCGGCCTGGCGCGCCTGCTCGGTCAGGTATTCGGCGGTGTCCTGCAGGCGCGTCAGGCAGGTCTTCAGGCGTGCGTCCTGGCTGAGGATGGCCATCTCCAGGCGCGCCTGGTCGCCGCGGCTGTCGGTATACATCTGCGCGATCAGCGGGTCGGAGGTAGTCTGCTCGGCCAGCCGCATCAGGCGCTTCAGCCCGCGCTTCTGCCAGCGCAGTCCGGCCAGGCCGAGCGGAACGGCGAGCAGGCCGGCGAGGATGAAGCCCCACCAGGAGTTCAGCCGGATACCGATGAGGAAGCCGATCTGACTGATCAGGATGAACGGCAGCCAGTCGAGCAGTACCGGCAGCCAGCGGTCGCGCCGGGGGATCGCCGGCTTGCCCGCGCCGAGCCGGCGGTAGAGCGCCTCGGCGCGCTGGATCTGCTCGGCAGTCGGTTTCACCCGCACCGATTCGTAGCCGACGATCGCGCCACGCTCATAGATGGGCGTGACGTAGGCGCTGACCCAGTAGTGGTCGCCGTTCTTGCAGCGGTTCTTGACGATCCCCATCCATGGCCGTCCGGCCTTCAGGGTGTTCCACATGTGGGCGAACACCGCCGGCGGCACGTCCGGGTGACGGATCAGGTTGTGCGGCGAGGACATCAGCTCCTCGCGGCTGAAGCCGCTGATGTCGATGAAGGCTTCGTTGCAATAGGTGATGATGCCTTTGAGATTGGTCGTGGTGATCAGGCGCTGTTCCGCCGGATAGACGCGCTCGTGCTGGGTGATGGGCTGATTGTTGCGCATGGGCCTTCCAAACAAGTGAAGCATTTACCTCTGCATCGGCGAAAATGCCTTTCACATGAGGGATTTGTGAATGCTTTCACGCGGAAAAACAGATAGCTATTGACCCAAGGCATGAGACGCGACCGATCGGTCGGATAGGCGGCGGATTTGCTGATCGAGGTCAATGCGCTACGGCCTGGTGTCGTTGCCGGCGGCGCGCACGGGTCGGGGAGGGCCCGGGACGAACCGCCGCTGGGCGGTTCCGGTCCACCGGGGGCGGCGGATCGCGCCCGGGGCGCTATCCGTCCTTCGAAGGGCCGCGGCTGCCGGCGCGGGCAGGAAAAAGGGTGGCCGAAGCCACCCTTCTGTTCGCGCGGGTCGTCGTTGCCTCAGAGCATGCTGCGCAGCACGTAGTGGAGGATGCCGCCGGCCTTGAAGTACTCGACCTCGTTGAGGGTATCGATGCGGCAGAGGACCTTGAAGCTGTCCTGGCTGCCGTCCTCGCGGGTCACTTCCACGCTGAGCGGCATGTGCGGCTTGAGTTCGCCGCCGAGGCCGCGGATGTTCAGCACTTCCTTGCCGGTCAGTTTCAGGTTCCTGCGGTCCTGGCCATCCTCGAACTGCAGCGGCAGCACGCCCATGCCCACCAGGTTGGAGCGGTGGATGCGCTCGAAGCTCTCCGCGATCACCGCCTTGACCCCCAGCAGGTTGGTGCCCTTGGCCGCCCAGTCGCGCGACGACCCGGTGCCATACTCCTTGCCGGCGATGATCACCAGCGGGGTGCCGTCCTCCTGGTAACGCATGGCGGCGTCGTAGATCGCCAGTTTCTCGCCGCTGGGCACGTACAGGGTGTTGCCGCCTTCCTCGCCACCGAGCATCTCGTTCTTGATGCGGATGTTGGCGAAGGTGCCGCGCATCATCACCTCATGGTTGCCGCGACGGGAGCCGTAGGAATTGAAGTCCTTCGGTTCCACCCCGTGCTCGCGCAGGTAGCGGCCGGCCGGACTGTCGGCCTTAATGTTGCCGGCGGGGGAGATGTGGTCGGTGGTCACCGAGTCGCCCAGCACCGCCAGCACCCGGGCCTTCTCGATGTCGGCGATGGCCGGCGGCGCGTCTGCGATGTGCTCGAAGAACGGCGGATGCTGGATGTAGGTGGAGTCGGCCTGCCACTCGTAGGTGTCCGACTGCGGCACCTGGATCGCCTGCCATTTCTCGTCGCCGGCGAAGACCTCCGCGTATTCCTTGTGGAACATCTCGGTGTCGACCTTCCGGATCGCCTCGGCGATTTCCTTCTGGCTCGGCCAGATGTCCTTCAGGTACACCGGCTGGCCGTCCTTGCCGGTGCCCAGCGGCTCCTCGCCGAGGTTGATGCGCACGCTGCCGGCCAGGGCATAGGCCACCACCAGCGGCGGCGAGGCCAGCCAGTTGGTCTTCACCAGCGGGTGCACGCGGCCTTCGAAGTTGCGGTTGCCGGAGAGGACCGAGGCGACGGTCAGGTCGGCCTGCTGGATGGCCTTCTCGATCGGCTCCAGCAGCGGGCCGGAGTTGCCGATGCAGGTGGTGCAGCCGTAGCCGACCAGGTCGAAGCCGAGTTCGTCGAGGTAGCGGGTCAGGCCGGCGGCCTTGAAGTAGTCGGTGACCACCTTGGAACCCGGCGCCAGCGAGCTCTTCACCCAGGGCTTGCGTTGCAGGCCTTTCTCCACCGCCTTCTTCGCCAGCAGGCCGGCGGCCATCATCACGCTGGGGTTGGAGGTGTTGGTGCAGGAAGTGATGGCGGCGATCACCACCGCGCCGTTCTTCAGCCGGTGGGTCTGGCCTTCATGCTGGTAGTCGATCTCGCCGAAGGCGGCGTTGGCGCCGACCGCGGTGCCGCCGCCGCCCTCGCTGAGCAGGCGGCCTTCCTCGGTGCTGGACGGATGCAACTGCAGGCCGAGGAACTCGTTGAAGGCGCTGGCGACGTTCTGCAGGGCCACGCGGTCCTGCGGGCGCTTCGGTCCGGCCAGGCTGGCCTCGACTTCGCCCATGTCCAGGTGCAGGGTGTCGGTGAACACCGGCTCGTGGCCCTTCTCGCGCCACAGGCCCTGTTCCTTGCTGTAGGCCTCGACCAGCTTGACCGTGCTTTCCGGGCGGCCGGACAGGCGCAGGTAGCCGAGGGTGATCTCGTCCACCGGGAAGAAGCCGCAGGTGGCGCCGTATTCCGGGGCCATGTTGGCGATGGTGGCGCGGTCCGCCAGGGGCAGGTCGGCCAGGCCGTCGCCGTAGAACTCGACGAATTTCCCCACCACGCCTTTCTTGCGCAGCATCTGCGTGACGGTCAGCACCAGGTCGGTGGCGGTGATGCCCTCGCGCAGCTTGCCGGTGAGCTTGAAGCCGATGACCTCGGGGATCAGCATCGATACCGGCTGGCCGAGCATGGCGGCCTCCGCCTCGATGCCGCCGACACCCCAGCCGAGCACGCCGAGGCCGTTGATCATGGTGGTGTGGGAGTCGGTGCCGACCAGGGTGTCGGGGAAGGCGTAGGTCCTGCCATCCTCTTCCCGGGTCCAGACGGTGCGGCCCAGGTACTCCAGGTTGACCTGGTGGCAGATGCCGGTACCCGGCGGCACCACGCTGAAGTTGTCGAAGGCGTTCTGGCCCCAGCGCAGGAAGGCGTAGCGTTCGCCGTTGCGCTGCATCTCGATCTCGACGTTCTGTTCGAAGGCCGATTCGCTGGCGAACTTGTCGACCATCACCGAGTGGTCGATGACCAGGTCCACCGGCGACAGCGGATTGATCTTCTGTGGGTCGCCGCCGGCCTTGGCCATGGCCGCGCGCATGGCGGCCAGGTCGACCACCGCGGGAACCCCGGTGAAGTCCTGCATCAGGACCCGTGCCGGGCGGTACTGGATCTCGCGGTCGGAACGGCGCTCCTGGAGCCAGCCGGCGAGGGCCTTGAGGTCGTCGCCGGTGACGGTGCTGCCGTCCTCCCAGCGCAGGAGGTTTTCCAGCAGGACCTTCAGCGACATCGGCAGTTTGCCGAGATCGCCCAGGGTCCGGGCGGCTTCCGGGAGGCTGTAGTAGTGGTAGGTCTTGCCGTCCACAGCGAGACTGCGAAGGGTTTTCAGGCTGTCCAAAGCAGGCATTTCTGATTTCCTCACGGCGGGCCCGGGGGCGGCGGGCCTGGCCTCGTCCTGACGCCAGGCCCGTCGTCGAGCCGATAGTGCCTGGCTTCGCCCGGGACCCGCGGCGTCCGCGGACGCGAGGGTGCCGTTACCTCGGTAATGCGCGGTGGCCCGATCCCATCGGTACCGGCCGCTGGCGAGAGTCAGACTTTGGGATAGCGTTGTTCGAAACCTTCAAGCTAGACCGGCTCGAGGGCTCCTGCCATATACACTGGACCGACGAACGGTCGCAGCAGTTCCCTTGAGGCATGCCCGGCACTATAGTGCGCGGCCAAGGAGACAACCCCATGAATACCCTGTTGATGCACTGCCGGCCAGGCTTCGAAGGTGAAGTCTGCGCCGAAATCGCCGAGCATGCAGCCACTCTCGAGATTCCCGGCTACGCCAGGAGCAAGCCAGCCAGCGCCCATGTCGAGTTCGTCTGTCAGGACGTCGATGGCGCCGAGCGCCTGATGCGCCGCCTGCGCTTCGCCGAGCTGATCTTCCCGCGCCAGTGGGCGCGCGGCCCGGGCTTCATCGAATTGCCGGAAAGCCAGCGCATCGAGGTGCTGCTGGAGGAGCTGGCGAGCTATCCGGTCTGCGGCAGCCTCTGGCTGGAGGTGCTGGACACCAACGCCGGCAAGGAGGTCTCGACCTTCTGCCGCAAGTTCGAGAAACCGCTGCGCGCTGCGCTGGTCAAGGCCGGCCGGCTGCAGGAGGATCCGGCGCTGCCGCGCCTGCTGCTGACCTTCCGCTCCGGCCGGGAGGTCTTCGTCGGCCTCGCCGAGCCGCGCAACAGCGCGCTCTGGCCGATGGGCATCCCGCGCCTGAAGTTTCCCCGCGAGGCGCCGAGCCGTTCGACGCTGAAGCTGGAGGAAGCCTGGCACCAGTTCATCCCGCGCCAGGAATGGGACAAGCGCCTGGCGCCGGACATGCTCGCCGTCGACCTCGGCGCGGCGCCCGGCGGCTGGACCTGGCAACTGGTGAACCGGGAGATGCGGGTGACCGCCGTGGACAACGGACCGATGGCGGAAAACCTGATGTACTCCGGGCTGGTCGATCACCAGAAGGTCGACGGCTACCAGTACCGGCCGCGCCAGCGGGTCGACTGGATGGTCTGCGACATCGTCGAGAAGCCGGCGCGCACCGGCGCGCTGATCGAAACCTGGATCGGCGAGGGCCTGTGCCGCGAGGCGGTGGTCAATCTCAAGCTGCCGATGAAGCAGCGCTACGCCGAGGTGCGCAAGATCCTCCAGCGCCTGCGCGAGAGCTTCGACGCGCGCGGTCTGAAGGTGGCGATCGGCTGCAGGCAGCTGTATCACGACCGCGAGGAAGTGACCTGCCACCTGCGTCGCCTCGAACGCTGAGGGGCGGCCTTCCGGCCGGGGACAGGTGACCGGCCGCGCCGCATGCGCGACAATGCGCGGATTCTGTTGCGGAGTTTCCCGATGACCCACCCTGTCGACGCCATTCTCGACGCCACCGGCCTGAACTGCCCCGAACCGGTGATGATGCTGCACAACAAGGTCCGCGACCTGGCGCCCGGCGGCCTGCTCAAGGTGATCGCCACCGATCCCTCGACCCGTCGCGACATCCCCAAGTTCTGCGTATTCCTCGGCCACGAGCTGGTCGAGCAGCAGGAAGAGGCGGGCACCTATCTCTACTGGATCCGCAAGAAGGCCGACTAGGCCTTCCGCGGGCTCCACCCTTCCTTGCGCTTCAGCGCAGCTTCTCCATGAGCTGGTAGTACCACATCCCGGCGGCCAGCATCGGGTTGCCGAAGAGGTCGCCCAGCGGCACCCTGAGGTGCTTGCAGCGGGCGAAGGTGTCGAACTGCTCCAGGCTCCCGCTCATCGCCTTGGCCATGATCTCGCCCATGATATGGCTGGTGGCCACGCCATGCCCCGAGTAGCCCTGGCAGTACCAGACGTTGTCGGAGAGCTTGCCGAGCTGGGGGATCCGGTTCATCACGATGCCCATGGCGCAACTCCACTGGAACTCGATCTCCACGCCCTTCAGGCGCGGGAAGGTGCGCTCGATGCACGGCCGCAGCTCGGCGGCGATGTCCCGCGAGTCGCGCCCCGAGTAGTTGGCGCCGCCACCGAACAGCAGGCGGCCGTCGGCGGTGGGGCGGTAGTAATCGAGGACGAAGCGGCAGTCGTAGACCGCCAGTCCTTGCGGGTTGATCTCCCGTGCCAGCTCGCCGAGCGGCCGGGTGGTGACGATTCCGCCCATGGCCGGGAAGATCATGCCCTTGAGCTTCTCTCGTTCGAGCTTGTGATAGACGTCGCCGGCAAGCAGGATCTGCTGCGCCTCGATCCGTCCCTCGCGGGTGACCACCGCCGGGCGCGGGCCGTGGACGATATCCAGTACCTCGGAATGTTCGAAGATCAGCGCGCCGAGGCCGGCCGCCGCCCTGGCCTCGCCGATGCACAGGTTGAGCGGGTGCAGGTGCATGTTGCGGGTGTTCTTCAGCGCGCCGCAGTACAGCCCGGTCTCCAGGTGGGCCTGGACGCCGGCCTTGTCCAGCAGGCTTACCTGGTCGCCCATGCCGCGGCGCACCGCCTCCTCGTAGGAGGCCTGCAACTCGCCCATGTGGCTGGCCTTCATCGCCGCGTGCAGGTGGCCGTGGCGAAGGTCGCAGGCGATGCCGTATTTCTCCACCCGCTGGCGGATGATCTCGTGGCCGCGCCAGCGCAGGTGCCAGATGAAGTCCTCGACCTCGGCGCCCAGCCACTGGCGCATCTGCTTGTGCATCGCGGCGTCGCCGGACAGGCTGCCGGTGACCTGGCCGCCGTTGCGCCCGCTGGCGCCCCAGCCGATGCGATGGGTTTCGACCAGGGCCACCTTGTAGCCGCGTTCGGCCAGCTCCACCGCGCTGGCGACGCCGGTGAAGCCGCCGCCGATGATGGCGATGTCGACCGCCACCGTGCCCTGCAGGGTCGGATAGTCGGTTTCCTCGTTGAGGGTGGCGGCGTAGTAGGACGGCGCGCGTTCCGCGGCCGGGCGGGGATGGATTGCTGCGTTCATCGGGTATTCCTTGTTCCAGTGCGGCGCGTCCTGGCGGCGCGCCGCCATATGCGGGCGGATCCGGGATGGCTCAGGCCTGGGTCAGGTACCAGCGCCAGTCCTGCTCGCCGACCTCGCCCATGAATTGCCGGTATTCCGCGCGCTTGACCGCCAGGTAGACGCCGAGGAACGGCTCGCCGAAGGCTTGCCGCGCCCACTCGGAACCTTGCAGGGCGTCGAGGGCGGTCAGCCAGTCGGTGGGCAGGCGCTTGCCCGCCTGCGCATAGCCATTGCCCTCCACCGGCGCGCCCGGATCGATGCCTTCGCGGATGCCGCGGTGGACCCCGGCGAGGAGCGCCGCGGCGGCCAGGTAGGGGTTGGCATCGGCGCCGCAGATGCGATGCTCGATATGCCGGCTGGAGGCCGGGCCGCCCGGCACGCGCAGGCTCACGGTGCGGTTGTCGACGCCCCAGGTCTGCGCCAGCGGCGCGTAGCTGTTGGCCTGGAAGCGCCGGTAGGAGTTGGCGTTGGGGCAGAACAGCAGGAGCGAGTCGAGCAGGCTGGCGAGCATGCCGCCGACCGCCTGGCGCAGCAGAGGCGTGCCGGCGGGGTCGTCGCTGGCGAACAGGTTGTTGCCTTGTTCGTCGGCCAGGCTGACGTGCAGGTGCATGCCGGTGCCGGCCAGGTCGTCGAAGGGCTTGGCCATGAAGCAGGCGAGCATCCCATGCCTGTGCGCGACGCCCTTGACCAGGCGCTTGTAGCGGATCGCCTGGTCCATGGCGACTAGGGCGTCGCCGTGGTCGAGGGTGATTTCCACCTGGCCCGGGGCGTATTCCGAGATCGCCGTGCGCGCCGGCAGGCCCTGCGCCTTGCAGGCGGCGTAGAGGTCGGCGAGGAACGGCTCGATCTGCTCCAGTTCGCGCAGGCCGTAGACCTGGGTCGCCCGCGGGCGGCCGCCATCGGCGTCGCGAGCCGGTTGCGGGCGGCCGTTGGCGTCGCGCTCACGGTCGAGCAGGTAGAACTCCAGCTCGGCGGCCATCACCGGGTGATAGCCCTCGGCCTTCAGCGCCTCGATGGTTCGCACCAGGAGATGGCGCGGATCGGCGACGCTGGCCGGCAGGCCTTCGCTCGGGTGCATGCTGACCTGCACCGCCGCCGTCGGGATCTGCCGCCAGGGCAGGCGTACCAGGCTGCCGGACAGGGGGTAGGCGCGGCAGTCGATGTCGCCGACGTCCCACACCAGCCCGGAGTCCTCGACGTCCTCGCCGTTCATCGTCAGCCCGAGGATGGTGCTCGGCAGCGGCCGGCCGCCGCGGTAGACGGCCAGCAGCTCGTCGCGGTGCAGCAGCTTGCCGCGCGGTACGCCGTTGGCATCGAGGATGAACAGTTCGAAGAGTTCGATGTCGGGGTTGGCGGCCAGGAAGTCCTGGGCTTCTTGTTCGGTGGCGAAGTTCATGGGGCTCTCTTGTCGGTCTTGTCCGGTAGTGTCGCGGCGCTCGCAGCGACGCTCCGGCGACAGCGTCGTCGCGGAGCGGCATGCAAGCGGCAGGCCGGCCCCGCCGTCGTGCGGGGCCGGAGGGCAATCAGGCGTGACGAGCGTCCGGCGGGCGCGCGTGGCGGCAATGCCAGAGCGCCCAGAAGGCCAGTTCGAGAGGGAGGGCGAGCGGTTCCAGTTCCAGCCAGCGGCTGTGCTTGCGGGGCAGGCGCGCGGGCGTTCCGGCCGGGTTGGCGGAAGGCTGGTAGGGCAGGGAGCGCGTCGTCGGCAGATGCATGAACGAAAGTGAGGACAAGGGTCGGAGCAGACTCGCACAGACGGACGGGTGAATTAAATGCGCTTTTTCCGACCTTTGCTTGAGCGAAATCGAAACCGAAGGAAAAAGAAGGGCGCCCCCGAATGGGCTGGCGGGGCGCCCGGAAACGCTCTCAGCCCTTGTCGGCCTTGCCCGCGGCGGCAGCCAGCCTGGCCAGGCGCACGTCGAGATGGCGTGGGCGCCGGCCGCCGTCTTCGGCGCGTTCCTTGCGGCGGATCGCGTTGCGCACCAGCAGCGAACCGACGTAGCGGATCGGTTCCGGCGGGAAGTGGCCGAGCGGTCCCCGGGTCAGCGGCGAACGGGTCCATGGATTGTCCAGGCCGAGCGCCAGCGACGAGAGGATCTGCCCACCCATGTGACAGGGGCCGACGCCGCTGCCGGAGTAGCCGAAGCCGTAGAACACGTTGTCGCGACCGTCGAGCCGGCCGAAGAACGGCAGGCCGGTCACCGAGCGGTCCGATGGACCGTTCCAGCTGGCCTCGATGGCCACGTCGGCGAGGGCGGGGAAGAACTCCCGCAGGCTGCCGCGCAGCTGTTCCAGGTACGGCGAGGGGCGGTCGAATACCGGTAGCATGCGGCCGCCGTAGGCGAAGGTGTTGCCGCCCTTGCCGAGCATCAGCCGGCCGTCCGGGGTGTTGTGGTAGTAGTGCACGAAGATCCGCGAGTCGAGCACGCTGACCCCGCTGGTCAGGCCGATCTCCTGCAGCAGGTCCGGTCGTGGCTCGGTGATGAGCATGTCGCTGGAGACGATCGCCACGCTGCGTTCGAACTGCGGGAAGGCCCGCGCCATCCAGGCGTTCAGCGCCAGCACCACGCGGTCGGCGACGACCCGCCCGTGGGGGGTGACCACTTCCGCCGGGCGGCCGTGCTCCAGTCCCCGCATCGGCGTGCCTTCGTACAGGCGTACCCCCAGTTGCAGGGCGACCCGGCGCAGGCCGCGGACCAGCTTGCCCGGCTGCACCGTCGCGGCGGCCGGCGAGAACCAGCCCTCCAGGTGCCTGCGCGAGCCGGCCAGGCGCTGTACGTCGGCCAGCGGGCGCTTGACGAAGGAGTTGATGCCGTGGCGTTCCAGCGCGGCGATGACGGCGTCGGTGCCACCGACCTGGGCCTGGTTGGTGGCGGTATAGAGGGTGCCGTCGAGGCGGTAGTCGGCGTCCACGGCGTAGCGCTGGCAGAAGGCGCCGATGGCCCGGATGCTGTCCTCGGAGGCCTTGACCAGGCGGATCGCCTCGGTGAGGCCGAACAGCCGTTCCAGGGTGAAGAACTTGGCCGACCAGGACAGCGCGCAGCCGCCGTTGCGGCCGCTGGCGCCGGCGCCGCAGAGGTCGGCCTCGACCAGCACCACGTCGAGCGCGGGATCCTGTTCCTTGAGCATGATGGCGGTCCACAGGCCGGTGTAGCCACCGCCGACGATGCACACGTCGGCGCGGCTGTCGCCGGCCAGCGGCGGGCAGGGGGCCGCGTGTTCGGAGCGCAGGGCCTGGTCCAGCCAGAAGGGGCGGAAGGTCATTGTGGGTGTCCTCGTCATTGCGGGCGGGCGGCGACGACGATCATCTCCACCCGCCACTGCGGGTCGATCAGCTCGGCCAGGCTGCAGGCGCGGGTCGGCGCCTGGCCTTCGGGGAACCACTGGTCCCAGACCTGGTTGAGCCCGGCGTAGTCCTCCCGGTGGGCGAGCAGGATGCGTACCGAGAGCACCTGGCCGCGGTCGCTGCCGACGCTCTGGAGCAGCCGGTCGATGTTCTCCAGCACCTGGCGGGTCTGGTCCCGGATATCGCCGCTGGGGTCGTCGGCGACCTGGCCGCCGATGTAGATCGTGTTGCCGTGCAGGGCCATCTCGGCCCGGCGCTTGACCACTTCGAAGCGTTCGATGTGCATTGTGGATTTCCCTGGTTCGAGGAGAAGGGCGCGGCGGGCGTCCCGCCGCGGACGGTCAGGAGCGGATCGGGCGGAAGTCCCCCAGGCTGGGGATCTTGCACAGGCTTTCGCGGGCGCCGTCGGGCCGGCTGTTCCAGTGTGGAACGAGCACCGCGGTGGCGATCAGGGCGGCGACAGTGAAGCCGATGAACACCGTGTAGGTGTCGAAGTAGCCGGGCAGCAGGCCACCGAGGATCGCACCCACCGAACCGCAGCCGTTGACGAAACCGGAGGCGGTGCCGGCGGCCTCGCCGGTGCCGAAGTCGATAGCGGCGGAGCCACAGATCATCGAGTCCGGGCCGTACAGGGTCAGTCCCATCATGAACAGCAGGCCGACCACCACCGGAATGCTGCCGGTGGCCATCGCCGGGACGAACAGCGCCAGGCAGACGGTCAGCGCCAGCAGGCTGAGCACGCAGGCGGGCATGCGCCGGGCGCCGAACAGCTTGTCCGAGGCGAAGCCGATCAGGATCGGACCGAGCAGACCGGCCACCTCGAAGGCGGTGGGGACGATGGCGGCACCGACCTTGCCGAGCGCCGGCATGCGTTCGTAGACGATCACCGGCCCCCACAGGAGGATCGCGTAGCGCGCCGGCTTGAGCAGGAAGTAGGCCAGCCCGAGGCAGAGCACCGTGCGGTTGCGCACCACCTTGGCGAGCATCTGCAGACTGCCGCCGTTGCTGCCTTGCGGCCTGAGGCCGGCATAGCGCACGGCTTCGCTCGCGAGCTGCGGTTCGACGGGAGGATGGCCGACGTCTTCCGGGCGGTTGCGCTGCAACAACAGGAACAGCAGGGCCACGCCGCCGACCACCGCGGCACTGGAATAGAACGCCGCGTGCCAGGTACCGAACACGCTGTAGGCCCACCAGCCGGCGAACGGCGAGGCGACCAGGCCGCCGAAGGCGTAGCAGGTGCTCCACAGGCCAAGCACCCGGCCGCGTTCGTGGGTGGCGAAGAAGCTGCCGATGTTCTTGCACAGCCCCGACCAGCCGGTGGACTGCGCCAGTCCCTGGACCACCATGCAGGTGGCGAAGATCGGCAGGGTGGCGAAGGTGCCCATGACCAACGCGGCCAGGGCGGAGATCAGCAGGCCGCCGAAAACCACGATGCGCGGGCCGAAGCGGTCGGCCAACACGCCCCAGGCGAACTGCCCGACGGCATAGGCGGCGAGGTAGATGGCGTCGAGATCGGCCATCGCCATCTTGTCCAGCTGGAAACCCGGATCTTCGGCGATGCCGAGCTTGGCGACGGAAAAGGCCTTGCGGGTGAAGTAGAAGGCGGCATAGGCCAGCCAGGTGATCGCGAATATCTGCAGGCGCCAGCGCTGGAAACTGGACGCGGGGGAGGATGGCAGCGCCATCCCGGGACGTTGGTTCATGGTTCTGACCTCGATCTTGTTATCGGTGCCGGCAGGTGTGAGGGGGACACGCCTTGTTGTTGTTCTGATGAGCACTTCTGCACCGCTGTGCCGCGGTGCCTGGTCAGAGGGGTCTGGGATTGCTTCACCTCCTGGGGCTAGGCCGGGAGACGGCGCAAGGGGCTGCTTGCAACGCCTCGGTACGGGTGGTGAGGCGATGGAATCAATTTCGGATAAATAAATGAAATCGATTTATCAAATTTCGAATATAAGTTTTACTTGTTTGTCAGGGCGGGCGCCGTGGCGCCTGCCGGGGAAGCTGACCGATCGGTCATCCCCTGTGTCGCGAGGTTTCCTTGTCCTGTCTCTGGAGCGGTGAGCATCGATGTCGGTTTCCCATGCGCAGTTGAAGGCATTTCACGCGGTCGCGGTGCACGGCAGCTTCACCCGCGCCGCCGAGCGCCTGTTCCTCACCCAGCCGGCGGTTTCCGACCAGGTGCGCAAGCTGGAGGAGCGTTACGGTGTGCTGCTGTTCCACCGCAACAAGCGCTCGGTGCGCCTGAGCGAGCTGGGCGAACGCCTGCTCGCGGTGACTCAGCGGCTGTTCGTGATCGAGGCCGAGGCCGAGGAGCTGCTGTCCGCCTCCAGTGCCTTGCGGACCGGCACCCTGACCCTGGCCGTGGATGCGCCGGTGCACGTGCTGCCGCAGATCGCGCGGTTCTGCGAGCGCTATCCGGGCATCGCGGTAAGGGTGGAGACCGGCAATACCGACGAGTCGCTGCAGCGACTGTTCGACTACCAGGCCGACCTCGCCCTCCTGGGGCGCGATGTCAGCGATGAGCGGTTGCTCTCGGTGACCCTGCGCAACGATCCGATCGTGGCTTTCGTTTCGCTGAATCATCCCTGGGCCGGGCGCGAGTCGATCCGCCTCGCCGATCTCGACGACATGCCGCTGGTGCTGCGCGAGCAGGGCTCGGTGACCCGCCAGACCCTGGAGGAGGAAATGAGCCGAGCCGGCCTGCGGATCCGCCCGGCGATCCAGGTCGAGGGCCGCGAGGCCTCGCGTGAGGCGGTGGTCGCGGGGATCGGCGTGGGGGTGGTGTCGGCCGCGGAGTTCGGTGCCGACACGCGGGTCCATGCGTTACCCATCGTCGATTGCCAGCGGCGCCTGACCGAGACCCTGGTGTGCCTGCGCGAACAACGTTCGCGGCGGATCGTCGAGACCTTCCTCGAACTGGTCAACGAAGAACTGGCGGCGGATCGCTAGGGCGAAGCCTGCCGGAGGCGAAAAAAAGCCCGGCGGATGCCGGGCCTGGCAATACCTGGAAAGGGCGCTCAGGCCTGCTTCTGTTCCTGCTCCAGGGACCTGTCCAGTTCGCGGCAGGCGCGCTGGATCATCACTTCGGTGATCGGGATTTCCCGGCCCTGCGCGTCGATGATGGCGCCACCGCTGTGTTGCTGCGCGTTGAAGGGGATCACGCGGCGCTTGGCGGTATCGGTGTGTTGCGAATTCATTGCCCGTCTCCTCATCAGGTTTATCGGCAGTCTAGGGAGCGCAGATGAAACCGCCGTGACAAGCGGCGGATGTCTTCGCTCCAGTGCGAAAGCCATGGACCATAGCAATCTTGCAGCCCGCGTGCCAGCTTGCCGGCCGCCGCTGCGTTTTTCTGGTTATAGTGGTCCGACCGGCAGGGGCGCCCTGGAGTTCGCCCGAGGATGAGTATGGACGTGTTTCGCCTGGGATTAGTGGTCAATCCCCTGGCCGGGCTGGGTGGCTCGGTCGCGTTGAAGGGCAGCGACGGAGTCGCTGCCGAGGCCTTGGCCAGAGGCGCCGAACCGCGGGCGCTGGAGCGCACCAGGATCGCCCTGGAGTGCCTGTTGCCGCTGGTCGAGAAGATCGAGTTCCTGACCTTTCCCGGTGCCATGGGGGCCGAGCTGCTGGCGCGCATGGGGTTTCGTCACCGCGTGCTGGGGGAATTGCAGGGCGCGCTCAGCAGCGCGGCGGACACTCGCCGCGCAGTCGAGCGCCTGCAGGAAGCCGGTGTCGCGCTGATCCTGTTCGCCGGTGGTGACGGCACGGCACGGGATGTTGCCGGGGTGGTGCGCGAGCAGCAGCCGGTGCTGGGCATTCCGGCCGGGGTGAAGATTCATTCGGGAGTCTACGCCATCAGTCCACGCGCTGCCGGCGAGCTGGCCCGGCGCCTGGTCGAGGGCGGCCTGGTGCGGCTGGCCAGCGGCGAGGTGCGCGACCTCGACGAGGACGCCCTGCGCGCCGGTCGCGTCGCCGCCCGCTGGTATGGCGAGATGACGGTTCCCGAGGAAGGGCACTTCATGCAGCACGTCAAGCAGGCGGGGGTGGAGTCGGAAGAGCTGGTCCTGGTGGATCTCGCCGACTGGCTGGCGGAAAACTGGGAGGAGGGCGTGCGCTACGTGCTGGGGCCGGGCTCGACCCTCCACGGCCTGGCGCGCAACCTCGGCCTGGAAACCACCCTGCTGGGCGTGGATGTGCTGGAAAACGGGGCGGTGATCGCCCACGATGTCGACGAAGCCCAACTGTTCGGCCTGGTGGACGGCCATCCGGCGTTCCTGCTGGTCACCGCCATCGGAGGCCAGGGCCATGTCATCGGTCGCGGCAACCAGCAGATCAGCCCGCGAGTGTTGCGCGCGATCGGCCTGGAGCGCATGCGCGTGGTCGCCACCAAGCGCAAGCTGGGTACCCTCGAGGGTCGTCCGTTGTTGGTGGACAGCGGCGACCCGACACTGGACGACAGCTTCCCGGCTGCCATCCGGGTCTGGGCCGGCTACAAGGAAGAACTGCTGTATCCGCTGGGGTACGCGAAGGATCGGGACGCGCCCGCAGGCGCATGAAAAGAAGGAGACGAGGATGTACATGGACGTATCCGGCGCGCTGCGCCGCCTGTTGCTGCTCGCTATGCTCGGATTGCCGCTGGCGTCGGCCGCTGCGGTCGAGCCGCAGCGGTTGGTGGAGGCGGCGCGCGCCCAGGTCGGCGTGACGCTGGGCTACGACCCCGCCTACCGGAAGCTGGACTATCCGGGCGGCGACGTGCCACTGCAGACCGGGGTTTGCACCGACGTGGTCATCCGTGCGCTGCGCGGGCAGGGACTGGACCTGCAGAAGGCGGTGCACGAGGACATGCGCCGCCATTTCGCGGCCTACCCGCAGCAGTGGGGGATGAAAGGTGCCGATCGCAACATCGATCACCGCCGCGTACCGAACCTGATGACCTGGTTCAGTCGCCAGGGATTGTCGCTGGTGCCGAGCCGCGATGCCGCCGCCTACCGAGCCGGGGACATCGTCGCCTGGCGCCTGGACAACGGCCTGCTGCATATCGGCGTGCTTTCCGATCGCGCGCTGGATGGCAGGCCGCTGGTATTGCACAACATCGGTGCCGGCGTGCGGGAAGACGATCTGCTGTTCCGCTACCAGGTGATCGGGCACTACCGCTTCCCGCAGGGAGAGTGAGCCGGGCAAGCCCGCTGTAGCGGCGGATGAGCGCACCGCGGTCGTTCGGCCTGCACCGCTTCCTCCGCTGTAGGCGCTAACGGTGGGCGAAAAAAAACCGGCCTGCGGCCGGTTTTCCTGTCTGCCCGGGCTCAGCGGTATTCGCAGAGGTAGGCGGTGTCTTGGGCGACCTTGAGCTGGAACTTGCTGTTCGCCGGGACGGTGAACTGGCTGCCGCTGGCGAAGTTCTGCCACTCGTCGCTGCCCGGCAGCCTGACCGTCAGCGCGCCGGCGATCACGTGCATGACTTCCAGCTGGCTGGTGCCGAACTCGTATTCGCCTGCCGCCATCACGCCGATGGTGGCCGGGCCGGCGGTCATGTCGAAGGCGATGGATTTGACGGTGCCGTCGAAGTATTCGTTGACCTTGAACATGGGCTTCTCCTGAAGGGGTGAACAGGCGGGGTTGAAAAGGCCCGCCAGTATGCCCAAGCCTCGGAAAGGCGTCACTAGGCGGCGCGGGCCTCGCTCAACGCTCCACCGGCAATACCAGCGGCAGCAGCCGTGCGGTATTGCGCGCGTCCTCCAGGGCGCGGTGCTGCTGGCCCTGGAAACTCATCCCGGCCAGTTGCAGGGCGGCATTCAGGCCGACCGGGCGGGGTAGCTGGCGGACTTCGCCGAAGCGCTGCTTGAGATTGACGTGCGGCACTTCGCTGAGCTGGCTGCTCAGCCGGTGCTGGCGCCATTCCTGCTCCAGCTGGCGGCGGTCGTAGTCGCCCCAGCTGGCCCAGCCAGCCAGTCGCGGACGATGCTGGGCGAGCCAGCGCTCGAAGGCTTCCCACACCGCATCGAACTGGGCGGCGCCATCGACGCTGGCCTGGCTGATGTGCGTGAGGTCGCGGCAGAAGTGGGTCAGCAGCGGCCGCCTGAGCGGCCGCACGAAACGCTGGAAGTGGTCCAGTTCGCGGGCGTCGGCGGCAGCGACCAGGGTCGCGCCGATCTCGATGATTTCCATTTCCTCCAGGGGCCAGCCGCCTTCCGCGGTGGTGGCCTCCAGATCGATTACCAGCCAGTGAGGCATCGGAGCTATCCATTCCAGGGTCCGCCGTGAGTATGGCGGGGCTTCCGGACCTCGGCAAACCGCTGTGCTAGGCTGCCTGGTCGGACTTGGAGGAGATCACCGAATGACTGCAGTCGCATTTCTCGGCCTGGGCACCATGGGTTATCCGATGGCCGGGCATCTGCGCCGCGAAGGCCACGATGTCTGCGTCTACAACCGCACGCAGGCCAAGGCCTCGCGCTGGGTCGAGGAGTACGCCGGACGGCGCGCCGACACGCCCCGCGAGGCCTGTGTCGGTGCCGAACTGGTGTTCTGCTGCGTGGGCAACGACGATGACCTGCGCGCCGTGGCATTGGGCGAACAGGGTGCCTTCGCGGGGATGGCGCCGGGCAGCCTGTTCGTCGACCACACCACCGCTTCGGCGGAAATCGCCCGCGAGCTGTCGCTGTTGGCTGCCGAGCGTGAGCTGGGCTTTCTCGACGCGCCGGTCTCCGGTGGCCAGGCGGGCGCCATCAACGGCGCGCTGACGGTGATGGTCGGTGGCGAGGAGGCGTTCTACCGGCGTGCCGAGCCCCTGCTGTGCAGCTACGCGCGGATGGTCCGGCGGATGGGCGAGGTGGGCAGCGGGCAACTGACCAAGATGGTCAACCAGATCTGCGTCGCCGGCCTGCTCCAGGGGTTGGCCGAGGCGCTGCACTTCGCCCAGCGCGCCGGCCTTGACGGCGAGGCGGCGATGGCGGTGATCGGCAAGGGCGCGGCGCAATCCTGGCAGTTGGAGAACCGCCACCAGAGCATGCTGGCCGGGGAGTTCGACTTCGGCTTCGCCGTGGACTGGATGCGCAAGGACCTGTCGATCCTGCTCGCCGAGGCTCGCCGCAACGGCGCGCAGCTGCCGGTCACGGCGCTGGTCGATCAGTTCTACGCCGAGGTGCAGGCGATGGGTGGCGGGCGCTGGGACACCTCCAGCCTGATCGCCCGGTTGCGTTCCTCGTGAGGCGTTTCAGGCGCGGAAGATGAAATACACCGCACCGAGCAGGCACAGGCCAGCCCACAGGTAGTCCAGCTTCAACGGTTGTTGCATGAAATAGACGCTGAACGGGACGAAGACCGCCAGGGTGATGACTTCCTGCATGATCTTCAGCTGGCCGACCGAGAGTTCGGTGTAGCCGATGCGGTTGGCCGGCACCTGCAGCAGGTATTCGAACAGCGCGATGCCCCAGCTGATCAGGGCGGCGATGATCCAGGGCTTGCTGTTGAGGGTCTTCAGGTGACCATACCAGGCGAAGGTCATGAACAGGTTGGAACAGGCCAGCAGCAGCGCGGTTTGCAGCCAGACGGGCATGATGGATAGGCTCCGGAGGGCGGGGACGGCGCAGCCTAATCGGCGGCGCCGACAAAACCAAGAGGGCGAGCCCCGCTCGGAAGGGTTGGCCATCGAAAAAGGACGGAAGGTATGTGGTTGCGCAAGCGTTCATGGGCCTGGCGCGTCGCGCTGGGAGGGATGGCCGTTGTGTTGGTGGGGGGCTGGTGGGCTGTCCGGGCGTTGCGTGAGCCGGCGCTGTGGAGCGAGCTGTACGTTCCGCCAGCCTTCGCCATGCCAAGGGACTTCGACCTGGGCGCCTATCGCCTGAGCTGGCGCGGCAACGGCTTCGACCTGTATGCCGCCGGCGCCGCCCGCGCACCGCTCTGGCGAAGCGAAGACGGCTTCCTCGGTGCGGGCCGGGAGCGCGACGGAAGCCTGTTGTTGCGCTGCCAGGAGCAGAGCCTGGAAAGTTTCGAGCTGATCGGCCGGCGGCTGGCCCTCAAAGGCCACCTGCGCTGCGAAGATGGCCGCCTGAGCGCCTACGAAATGTCCTTCGAGCCGGTCCAGGACGCGGTGGCGGTGCGTATCGTCCTGGCCGACGCGGAACTGAACCGGGTTGCTCTGTCCTGGCGGCGGGAGGAGGGGGAGCGGCTTTCCGGCATCGTCGACGACGACGCGGAGGGCAGTTCCCGGACCTTGCCGGCTGGTGTCGCGGGCTATTGGAGTTCCGCCGGTAACGCCTTCCTCGGCGCTTCGACGGCGCCGCAGTCCATCGACCTGCGCGAGCCGGGTCGGGTGCAGTGGCGGGCCGCGGCGCAGTCGGCGAGAGCCTGGTTGTTCGTCGCCGCTAACCGCGAGCAATGGCAATTGCGGCACACCCGCCTCGAGGCGGAAACGCGCCGCTGATCCGCCGGGCTTGGCGGCGGCCGGGTGGACCCGTATTCTTTGCGCCCGTTTCGACCGGCGTTCCTTGCCGGTCCGTTCCCAACCCCCGGGCGAGACCCTTCCCATGCAATGTCGAGCCGGCTGCGGCGCCTGCTGCATAGCCCCGTCGATCTCCTCCGCGCTGCCCGGCATGCCGGGCGGCAAGCCTGCCGGCGTGCGTTGCGTGCACCTGGACGAGGCCAATCTCTGCGAGCTCTTCGGCCGGCCCGAGCGCCCCGCGGTGTGCGGACGTTTCGACGCCGATCCGGAGCTCTGCGGCGACAGCCGCGAACAGGCGCTGGCGTTGATCGCACAATGGGAAATCATCACCGCCGCGTGAACGGGTTGGAAGTCCGGCCGTCTCGCGCCATACTGCTGCCCATCCCGCGCCGAAGGCTCAGGATCGCGGATTGCAGGGCGTCGACCGCCCGGCCGACGAACCGAAAATAACCATAATGAGAGGAACAGGAACGATGCGTGGCATTTTGCGTATGACCGTGCTGGCTGCCGCAGTGTTCGGGGTGGCCGGCAACGCCCTGGCCGAAGACTGGAAACTGGCCAAGGACGAGGATGGCGTGAAGGTCTATCTGAGCAGTGTCCAGGGCTCCAAGTACAAGGCTTATCGCGGCGTTACCGACATCAAGGCCGACGTGGCGACCATCGAGGCGCTGCAGGAGGACGTCAAGGGGTCCTGCAAGTGGATCCATGCCTGCGCCGAGATGAAGCTGCTGAAGCAGGAGGGTGCCGACGCCTGGACCTACTCGAGGATCGATATGCCCTGGCCGGTCACCGGGCGCGACGTGGTCATCCATGTCACCACCGAGAAGACCGCCGATGGCACCGTGATCCGTCATCTGAAGGCCGATCCGACCTACATTCCCGAGGAGAAGGGGCAGATCCGCGTGCCCAAGCTGGTCGGCGAGTGGAAGCTGCAGCCGAAGGGGCAGGGCGTGACCGAGGTCACCTACCAGGTGGAAACCGAGCCGGGTGGCAGCATTCCGTCCTGGCTGGCCAACAGCTTCGTGGTCGATGCACCGCTGAACACCCTCAAGGGGTTGCGTAGCGCCGCCGAGAAGCGCTGAGCGCATCGCCTTCGCGAAAAAAACCGCCTTCGAGGCGGTTTTTTTGTGCCCGTCGGAGGCTTTCTCCGGGGCAATGAAAAGGCTGCCGAAGCAGCCTTTTTCGTCGGGGTCCGGGTTCAGCCACGATCCTTGAGGGCGGTGAAGTCGCGCTGGGTATGGCCAGTGTAGAGCTGGCGCGGACGGCCGATCTTGTAGGGGCCGGAGAGCATTTCCTGCCAGTGCGAGATCCAGCCGACGGTACGCGCCAGGGCGAAGATCACGGTGAACATGCTGGTCGGGATGCCGATTGCCTTGAGGATGATTCCCGAATAGAAGTCGACGTTCGGGTACAGGTTGCGTTCCACGAAGTAGGGGTCGTGGCGGGCGATTTCTTCCAGCTTCATCGCCAGTTCCAGCTGCGGGTCGTTGATGCCCAGCTCCTGGAGAACTTCGTCGCAGGTCTGCTTCATGACCTTGGCGCGCGGGTCGAAGTTCTTGTAGACGCGGTGGCCGAAGCCCATGAGCTTGAACGGATCGTTCTTGTCCTTGGCCTTGTCGACGAATTTCTCGATGTTGGAGACATCGCCGATCTCGTCGAGCATGCGCAGTACCGCTTCGTTCGCCCCACCGTGGGCCGGGCCCCAGAGGGCGGCGATGCCGGAGGCGATGCAGGCGAACGGGTTGGCGCCGGAGGAACCGGCCAGGCGCACCGTGGAAGTGGAGGCGTTCTGCTCGTGGTCGGCATGGAGGATGAAGATGCGGTCCATGGCCTTGGCCAGCACCGGGCTGATCGGCTTGGTCTCGCAGGGGGTGTTGAACATCATGTGGAGGAAGTTTTCCGCGTAGTTCAGGTCGTTACGCGGATACATCATCGGCTCGCCCTTGGAGTACTTGTAGACCATGGCGGCGATGGTCGGCATCTTGGCGATCAGGCGATGCGCGGAGACTTCCCGATGCTTCGGGTTATTGATGTCCAGGGAGTCGTGGTAGAAGGCGGAGAGGGCGCCGATCACGCCGCACATCACGGCCATCGGGTGGGCGTCGCGGCGGAAGCCGTTGAAGAAGGTCTTCAGTTGCTCGTGAACCATGGTGTGGTTCTTGATGGTGCCGACGAACTGTTCCTTCTGCGCGGCGGTGGGCAGTTCGCCGTTCAGCAGCAGGTAGCAGGTTTCCAGGTAGTCGGACTTCTCGGCCAGTTGCTCGATGGGGTAGCCGCGATGGAGGAGGACGCCTTTGTCGCCGTCGATATAGGTGATCTTCGACTCGCAGGAGGCGGTCGACATGAAGCCAGGATCGAAGGTGAAGTGGCCCGTGGCGGTGAGGCCCCGTACATCCACTACATCGGGACCCATGGTACCGGATAGGACGGGCAGTTCGACGGGGGCTGAGCCCTCGATGATCAACTGCGCTTTTTTGTCAGCCATGATGGCCTCCTATTTATGCTTGAAATCATCAGTACCCCCCACGCAGGGCCCGCACCACTATAGAGGGATAAATTCGAAAGTCAATTTGCGCGAATCCATGCCGTAGAGCCTTTCGTTGCGGGGTTTTCGCAGAAAAAGGGGGCTATTTACGCCTTTTATAAAAGGCCCGCAATCAACCATTTGGCGATGGGTGTTTTCGTTGTCATTAGTAGCCTAACTGTCTATACTCGGCGTCCGACCGCAAGGGGTATTCCTGGCCCGCTTTCATAGACGGTCGCCACTCCCTGGTGATGGGTACCTGACAAGTGCACTTCCCGACAACTAGCCCTGTTCGTTAGGGCTCTCAGTGTGAAAAAAGCCGTGAATAGCAAACGACCTGTAAACCTAGACCTAAGGACCATCAAACTCCCTGTCACCGCTTACACGTCCATTCTCCACCGTATCTCTGGCGTCATCCTGTTCCTCGGTATTGCCGTGCTGCTGTTCGCGCTCGACAAGTCGCTGAGGTCGGAAGAAGGCTTCGAGCAGGTGAAGGCGTGCCTGACCAGTCCTCTGGCCAAGCTGGTGATCTGGGGCCTGCTGTCTGCGCTGCTGTACCACCTGGTGGCCGGTATTCGCCACCTGGTCATGGACGCTGGCGTCGGTGAGACGCTGGAAGGCGGTAAGCGTGGCTCCAAAATCGTCATCGCCATCGCGGTGGTGCTGATCGTTCTGGCGGGGGTATGGGTATGGTAACTAACGTCACAAACTTCTCGCGCTCGGGCCTCTACGACTGGATGGCACAGCGCGTTTCCGCGGTCGTTCTCGCGGCTTATGTCATTTTCCTGCTGGGCTACCTCATTGCTCACCCGAACATTTCCTACGCGGACTGGCACGGCCTGTTCTCGCAGGGCTGGATGCGCATCTTCAGCCTGTTGACCCTGGTTGCCCTGAGCGTCCATGCGTGGGTCGGTATGTGGACCATCTCCACCGACTACCTGACTCCGATGGCTCTCGGCAAGGCGGCGACAGTCGTGCGTTTCCTCTTCCAGGCGGTCTGCGGCATGGCGATGTTCGCATTCTTCGTCTGGGGTGTGCAGATTCTTTGGGGTATGTGATCCATGGCTAGCATTCGTACACTTTCCTTTGACGCCATCATCGTCGGTGGCGGTGGCGCCGGCATGCGCGCCGCGCTGCAACTGGCCCAGGGTGGCCACAAGACCGCCGTGGTGACCAAGGTCTTCCCGACCCGTTCCCACACCGTATCCGCACAGGGCGGCATCACCTGCGCCATCGCCTCGGCCGACCCGAACGACGATTGGCGCTGGCACATGTACGACACCGTCAAGGGCTCCGACTACATCGGTGACCAGGACGCCATCGAATACATGTGCTCCGTTGGCCCCGAGGCCGTGTTCGAACTCGAGCACATGGGCCTGCCGTTCTCCCGTACCGAAACCGGTCGCATCTACCAGCGTCCGTTCGGCGGCCAGTCCAAGGACTTCGGCAAGGGTGGCCAGGCCGCCCGTACCTGCGCCGCCGCCGACCGTACCGGTCACGCGCTGCTGCACACCCTGTACCAGGCCAACCTGAAGAACGGCACCTCGTTCCTCAACGAGTGGTACGCGGTCGACCTGGTGAAGAACCAGGACGGCGCGGTGGTCGGCATCATCGCCATCTGCATCGAGACCGGCGAGACCGTCTACATCCGTTCCAAGGCCGTGGTCCTGGCCACCGGCGGCGCCGGCCGCATCTACGCCTCTACCACCAACGCCCTGATCAACACCGGTGACGGCGTGGGCATGGCCCTGCGCGCCGGCGTGCCGGTGCAGGACATCGAGATGTGGCAGTTCCACCCGACCGGCATCGCCGGCGCCGGTGTGCTGGTCACCGAGGGCTGCCGCGGCGAGGGTGGCTACCTGATCAACGCCCACGGCGAGCGCTTCATGGAGCGCTACGCGCCGAACGCGAAGGACCTGGCCGGTCGCGACGTGGTCGCCCGCTCCATGGTCAAGGAAGTCCTGGCCGGCAACGGCGTGGGCCCGAACAAGGACCACGTGCTGCTGAAGCTCGACCACCTCGGCGAGGAAGTCCTGCACAGCCGCCTGCCCGGCATCTGCGAACTGTCCAAGACCTTCGCTCACGTCGACCCGGTCGTCGCGCCGATCCCGGTGATCCCGACCTGCCACTACATGATGGGCGGCGTTGCCACCAACATCCATGGCCAGGCCATCACCCAGGACGCCAACGGCAACGACCAGATCGTCGAAGGCCTGTTCGCCGTGGGCGAAGTGGCCTGCGTATCGGTGCACGGCGCCAACCGCCTGGGCGGCAACTCGCTGCTCGATCTGGTGGTGTTCGGCCGTGCCGCCGGTCTGCACCTGGAGAAAGCGCTGAAAGAGGGCATCGACGCCCGTGGTGCCTCCGAGAGCGACCTGGAGGCCTCCTTCAAGCGCCTGAACGGCGTGAACGAGCGCACCAGCGGCGAAGAAGTCGCTCCGCTCAAGCGCGAGCTGCAAAGCTGCATGCAGAACTACTTCGGTGTGTTCCGCACCGGCGAGTACATGCAGAAGGGCATTGCCCAGCTGGCCGACCTGCGCGAGCGTATCGCCAACGTCAAGATCAACGACAAGAGCCAGGCATTCAACACCGCGCGCATCGAAGCGCTGGAACTGCAAAACCTCCTCGAGGTGGCCGAGGCCACCGCGATCGCGGCCGAGCACCGCAAGGAGTCCCGTGGCGCCCACGCCCGTGAAGACTTCGAGGAGCGCGACGACGAGAACTGGCTGTGCCACACCCTGTACTTCCCGGGTGAGAAGCGCGTATCCAAGCGTTCCGTCAACTTCGCGCCGAAGACCGTTCCGGCATTCGAACCCAAGGTTCGGACTTACTAAGGGTGCCCGCCATGTTGCAAGTGAGTGTTTACCGTTACAACCCCGACAAAGATGCTGCGCCGTACATGCAGGATTTCCAGGTCGACACCAACGGCAAGGACGTGATGGTCCTCGACGTGCTGGCGCTGATCAAGGAACAGGACGAGGGCTTCTCCTACCGTCGCTCCTGCCGTGAAGGCGTCTGCGGCTCCGATGGCATGAACATCAACGGCAAGAACGGCCTGGCCTGCATCACCCCGCTGTCGGCCGCCGGCCTGAAGGGCGGCAAGCTGGTGATCCGTCCGCTGCCCGGCCTGCCGGTGATCCGTGACCTGGTCGTGGACATGAGCATCTTCTACAAGCAATACGAGAAGGTGAAGCCGTTCCTGCAGAACGACACCCCGGCTCCGGCCATCGAGCGTCTGCAGTCCCCGGAAGAGCGCGAGAAACTGGACGGTCTGTACGAGTGCATCCTGTGCGCCTGCTGCTCGACCTCCTGCCCGTCCTTCTGGTGGAACCCCGACAAGTTCCTCGGCCCGGCCGCGCTGCTGCAAGCCTATCGTTTCCTGGCCGACAGCCGTGATACCAAAACCGAGGAACGTCTGGCTTCGCTGGACGACCCGTTCAGTGTGTTCCGCTGCCGCGGAATCATGAACTGCGTGAACGTTTGCCCGAAGGGTCTGAACCCGACCAAGGCGATCGGCCACGTGCGTAATATGCTGCTGCAGAGCGGAACCTGATCCCCTCGCAGTTGTTATATGAGTTGTACCTAGCGACACCTGTGGCGCCGGAGTTCTTCCGGCGTCGCAGCAACTAAGCGGGCCAAGCTCACAAAGCCATGGCCCAGATTTGAAAAATATGACCAGCAGGGGCATCCGGGCTGGTACCCGGACTATCTGCGGGATCTGTAGTGGCCATACCGATGTCGCTGCCTGAGGACTTCGGAGCCTTCAAGGTTTCGCCAGGTGGTTGTCCCCTTACCGAGGGTGACCTAGCATGCACGAAAGCGTAATGCAGCGGATGTGGAACAGTGCCCATCTATCCGGTGGTAACGCTGCCTACGTCGAAGAGCTCTACGAGCTCTACCTGCACGACCCTAACGCTGTGCCAGAAGAGTGGCGCACGTATTTCCAGAAGCTTCCCGCCGATGGCAATCCCGCCCCCGACGTTTCGCACTCCACGGTGCGCGACCATTTCGTCCTGCTGGCCAAGAACCAGCGCCGTGCCCAGCCGGTTTCCGCCGGCAGCGTGAGCAGCGAGCACGAGAAGAAACAGGTCGAAGTCCTTCGTCTCATTCACGCTTACCGTCTGCGCGGCCACCAGGCCTCCACCCTCGACCCGCTCGGCCTGTGGCAGCGTCCCGCGCCTGCCGACCTGTCGATCGACCACTATGGTCTGACGGGTGCCGACCTGGATACGACTTTCCGCACCGGTGAGCTCTATATCGGCAAGGAAGAAGCGACCCTGCGTGAAATCGTCGACAGCCTGAAGAGCACCTACTGCGGTACCTTCGGCGCCGAGTTCATGCACATCGTCGATTCCGAGCAGCGCAAGTGGTTCCTCCAGCGCCTGGAAAGCGTTCGCGGCCGTCCCGGCTTCTCCGCCGAGGCGCGAGCGCACCTGCTCGAGCGCCTGACCGCCGCCGAGGGCCTGGAGAAGTACCTGGGCACCAAGTACCCGGGCACCAAGCGTTTCGGCCTGGAAGGCGGCGAGAGCCTGATCCCGATGGTCGACGAGATCATCCAGCGCTGCGGTTCCTACGGCGCCAAGGAAATCGTCATTGGCATGGCCCACCGCGGCCGCCTGAACGTCCTGGTCAACACCCTGGGCAAGAACCCGCGCGACCTGTTCGACGAGTTCGAAGGCAAGAAGATCGTCGAGCTCGGCTCCGGTGACGTGAAATACCACCAGGGCTTCTCCTCGAACGTGATGACCAGCGGTGGCGAAGTCCACCTGGCGCTGGCGTTCAACCCGTCCCACCTGGAGATCGTTTCCCCGGTGGTCGAGGGTTCCGTTCGCGCTCGCCAGGATCGCCGCAAGGACGGTTCCGGCGACAAGGTCGTGCCGATTTCCATCCACGGCGATGCCGCCTTCGCGGGGCAGGGCGTGGTCATGGAAACCTTCCAGATGTCGCAGACCCGCGCCTACAAGACCGGTGGCACCATCCACCTGGTGATCAACAACCAGGTCGGTTTCACCACCAGCCGCCAGGACGATGCGCGCTCCACCGAGTACGCCACCGACGTGGCGAAGATGATTCAGGCGCCGATCTTCCACGTCAACGGCGACGATCCGGAAGCCGTGCTGTTCGTCACCCAGCTGGCCGTCGACTACCGCATGCAGTTCAAGCGCGACGTGGTCATCGACCTGGTCTGCTACCGTCGTCGTGGCCACAACGAGGCCGACGAGCCGAGCGGCACCCAGCCGCTGATGTACCAGCAGATCGCCAAGCAGCGCACCACCCGCGAGCTGTACGCCGACACCCTGGTGAACGCCGGCGTGCTCAGCGCCGAGCAGGTCCAGTCGAAGATCGACGACTACCGCGACGCGCTGGACAACGGCCTGCACGTGGTGAAGAGCCTGGTCAAGGAGCCCAACAAGGAACTGTTCGTCGACTGGCGTCCGTACCTGGGTCACGCCTGGACCGCGCGTCACGATACCCGTTTCGACCTGAAGACCCTGCAGGAACTGTCCAGCAAGATGCTGGAAGTGCCGGAAGGCTTCGTCGTCCAGCGCCAGGTTTCGAAGATCTACGAGGATCGCCAGAAGATGGCGGCCGGTGGCCTGCCGATCAACTGGGGCTTCGCCGAGACCCTGGCCTACGCGACCCTGCTGTTCGAAGGCCATCCGGTGCGGATGACCGGCCAGGACGTCGGCCGTGGCACCTTCTCGCACCGTCACGCGGTGCTGCACAACCAGAAGGACGACTCGGTCTACGTACCGCTGGCCAATCTGTTCGACGGCCAGCCGCGCCTGGATATCTACGATTCCTTCCTTTCGGAAGAGGCCGTGCTGGCGTTCGAATACGGTTTCGCCACCACCACGCCGAACTCGCTGGTGATCTGGGAAGCCCAGTTCGGCGACTTCGCCAACGGCGCCCAGGTGGTCATCGACCAGTTCATCACCAGTGGCGAAAGCAAGTGGGGCCGACTCTGCGGCCTGACCATGCTGCTGCCGCACGGCTATGAAGGGCAGGGCCCGGAGCACTCCTCCGCGCGTCTGGAGCGCTACCTGCAGCTCTGCGCCGAGCAGAACGTTCAGGTCTGCGTGCCGACCACCCCGGCCCAGGTCTACCACATGCTCCGCCGTCAGGTGATCCGCCCGCTGCGCAAGCCGCTGATCGTGATGACGCCGAAGTCCCTGCTGCGTCACAAGCTCGCCATCTCGACCCTGGAAGATCTGGCCAACGGTTCCTTCCAGACCGTGATCCCGGAAATCGACAGCCTGGATCCGAAGAAGGTCGACCGCGTCGTGCTGTGCAGCGGCAAGGTGTACTACGACCTGCTGGAGAAGCGTCGCGCGGAAGGCCGCGAAGACACCGCGATCGTCCGTATCGAGCAGCTGTATCCGTTCCCGGAAGACGACCTGGCGGAGGTTCTGGCTCCCTACAAGAACCTCAAGCACATCGTCTGGTGCCAGGAAGAGCCGATGAACCAGGGTGCCTGGTTCTGCAGCCAGCATCACATGCGCCGTGTCATCGCCGCGCACAAGAAGGGTCTCAACCTCGAGTACGCCGGTCGCGAAGGCTCCGCTGCTCCGGCTTGCGGCTACGCCTCGATGCACGCCGAGCAGCAGGAAAAACTGCTGCAAGACGCCTTTACTGTTTAACGCCTACGCGCTGAAGAAACCGAATTTAAGGAAACGCACATAATGGCTATCGAAATCAAAGCCCCAACCTTCCCGGAATCGGTCGCCGACGGCACCGTCGCCACCTGGCACAAGAAGCCGGGCGAAGCGGTCAAGCGTGACGAACTGATCGTCGACATCGAGACCGACAAGGTCGTCATCGAGGTTCTCGCCGAGGCTGATGGCGTGCTGGCCGAGATCATCAAGAACGAAGGCGACACCGTTCTGAGCAACGAGCTGCTCGGCAAGCTGAACGAAGGCGGTGCCGCCGCTCCGGCCGCTCCGGCTGCCGCTGCGCCCGCCGCCGCTCCGGCTGCCCAGGCCGCTGCCGCTCCGGCTGCCGCTGGCGGCGACGATGCCATCCTGTCCCCGGCCGCGCGCAAGCTGGCCGAGGAAGCCGGCATCGACCCGAACAGCATCGCCGGCACCGGCAAGGGCGGTCGCGTGACCAAGGAAGACGTGGTCGCCGCCGTCGAAGCGAAGAAGAACGCCCCGGCCGCTCCGGCCAAGCCTGCCGCTCCGGCCGCCGAGGCGCCGATCTTCGCCGCTGGCGATCGTGTCGAGAAGCGCGTGCCGATGACCCGCCTGCGCGCCAAGGTCGCCGAGCGCCTGGTCGAGGCGCAGTCCGCCATGGCCATGCTGACCACCTTCAACGAGGTCAACATGAAGCCGATCATGGACCTGCGTTCGAAGTACAAGGACCTCTTCGAGAAGAAGCACAACGGTGTTCGCCTGGGCTTCATGTCCTTCTTCGTCAAGGCCGCCACCGAGGCGCTGAAGCGCTTCCCGGGGGTCAACGCCTCCATCGACGGCAACGACATCGTCTACCACGGCTACCAGGACATCGGCGTTGCCGTTTCCAGCGATCGTGGCCTGGTGGTCCCGGTCCTGCGTAACGCCGAGTTCATGAGCCTGGCCGAAATCGAAGGCGGCATCGCCAACTTCGGCAAGAAGGCGAAGGAAGGCAAGCTGACCATCGAGGACATGACCGGCGGTACCTTCACCATCTCCAACGGTGGCGTGTTCGGTTCCCTGCTCTCGACCCCGATCGTCAACCCGCCGCAGACCGCCATCCTCGGCATGCACAAGATCCAGGAGCGCCCGATGGCCGTGAACGGCCAGGTGGTGATCCTGCCGATGATGTATCTGGCGCTGTCCTACGACCACCGTCTGATCGACGGCAAGGAAGCGGTGAGCTTCCTGGTGGCGATCAAGGACCTGCTGGAAGATCCGGCTCGCCTGCTGCTGGACGTCTGATTTAGCGTTTCTCTTCACGGCGGCCCCCTCGTGGGGCCGTCCGGTTTCACCCGAATAAGGATTGAGATATGAGCCAGAAATTCGACGTGGTAGTGATTGGTGCCGGCCCCGGCGGTTACGTTGCCGCCATCCGCGCTGCCCAGCTCGGCCTGAAGACCGCCTGCATCGAGAAGTACATCGGCAAGGAAGGCAAGGTGGCGCTCGGCGGTACCTGCCTGAACGTTGGCTGCATCCCGTCCAAGGCGCTGCTGGACAGCTCCTACAAGTACCACGAGGCCAAAGAGGCCTTCAAAGTCCATGGCATCGAAGCCAAGGGCGTCACCATCGACGTTCCGGCGATGGTTGCGCGCAAGGCCAACATCGTCAAGAACCTGACCGGCGGCATCGCCACCCTGTTCAAGGCCAACGGCGTGACTTCCTTCGAAGGCCACGGCAAGCTGCTGGCCAACAAGCAGGTGGAAGTGACCGGCCTGGACGGCAAGACCCAGGTCCTGGAAGCCGAGAACGTGATCATCGCCTCCGGCTCCCGTCCGGTGGAGATCCCGCCGGCCCCGCTGACCGACGACATCATCGTCGACTCCACCGGCGCCCTGGAATTCCAGGCCGTGCCGAAGAAGCTGGGCGTGATCGGCGCCGGCGTCATCGGTCTGGAGCTGGGTTCGGTATGGGCCCGCCTGGGTGCCGAGGTGACCGTCCTGGAAGCCCTGGACAAGTTCCTCCCGGCCGCCGACGAGCAGATCGCCAAGGAAGCCCTGAAGGTCCTGACCAAGCAAGGCCTGAACATCCGTCTGGGCGCCCGCGTGACCGCTTCGGAAGTGAAGAAGAAGCAGGTCACCGTGACCTTCACCGACGCCAACGGCGAGCAGAAGGAAACCTTCGACAAGCTGATCGTCGCGGTCGGCCGCCGCCCGGTGACCACCGACCTGCTGGCCGCCGACAGCGGCGTGACCCTCGACGAGCGTGGTTTCATCTACGTCGACGACCACTGCAAGACCAGCGTGCCGGGCGTCTTCGCCATCGGTGACGTGGTCCGCGGCGCGATGCTCGCGCACAAGGCCTCGGAAGAGGGCGTGATGGTCGCCGAGCGCATCGCCGGCCACAAGGCGCAGATGAACTACGACCTGATCCCGTCGGTCATCTACACCCACCCGGAAATCGCCTGGGTCGGCAAGACCGAGCAGACCCTCAAGGCCGAGGGCGTCGAAGTCAACGTCGGCACCTTCCCGTTCGCCGCCAGCGGTCGTGCGATGGCCGCCAACGACACCACCGGCCTGGTCAAGGTCATCGCCGATGCGAAGACCGACCGCGTGCTGGGCGTCCACGTGATCGGCCCGAGCGCCGCCGAGCTGGTGCAGCAGGGCGCGATCGGCATGGAGTTCGGCACCAGCGCCGAGGACCTGGGCATGATGGTCTTCTCCCACCCGACCCTGTCCGAAGCCCTGCACGAAGCCGCCCTGGCGGTGAATGGCCACGCCATCCACATCGCCAACCGCAAGAAGCGCTGAGTGAACCGACGCCCCGGTTCACGCCAGGGGCGTCACAACGACGCGGGACGCGTCGTCCGTCAGGCCAGGACAGGTTCCTGGCCTTGTCGGGTCCGGGTTCTGTAGAATCCACGGTTTGCCGCCTGCGTCGGGATGACGCAGCGGCAGACTTTCAGAAGAACCACGGTGGGTGAGCGCCGGCGACCGTTGCGAGGTGGCCGCGGGCGCATACCGCCGGACTGTTTTTTCGCGAGCCGGGCGGTTCGCGAAGTGACGGTCACAGGTGGTGGGGCGCCACGAGTGCTCCACCGAAATGCGCAATACCTAGACGAATAACGGTAGACAAGCATGAATCTCCACGAATATCAGGGTAAGCAGCTGTTCGCTGAATACGGCCTGCCTGTATCCAAGGGCTTTGCCGTAGACACCCCCGAAGAGGCCGCAGAAGCCTGCGACAAGATCGGCGGCAGCGAGTGGGTCGTCAAAGCTCAGGTGCACGCCGGTGGCCGCGGTAAAGCGGGCGGTGTGAAGCTGGTGAAGAGCAAAGAGGACGCCAAGGCGTTCGCCCAGCAGTGGCTGGGCAAGAACCTGGTGACCTACCAGACCGACGCCAACGGCCAGCCGGTCAGCAAGATCCTGGTGGAGTCCTGCACCGACATCGACAAGGAGCTGTATCTCGGCGCCGTCGTCGATCGTTCCAGCCGCCGCATCGTGTTCATGGCTTCCACCGAGGGTGGCGTGGACATCGAGAAGGTCGCCCACGACACTCCCGAGAAGATCCTCAAGGCCACCATCGACCCGCTGGTCGGCGCGCAGCCGTACCAGGGCCGCGAGCTGGCCTTCCAGCTGGGCCTGAAGGGCGACCAGATCAAGCAGTTCACCCATATCTTCGTCGGCCTGGCGAAGCTGTTCCAGGACTACGACCTGGCCCTGCTGGAAGTGAACCCGCTGGTGATCAAGAAGGACGGCAACCTGCACTGCCTGGACGCCAAGATCAACATCGACAGCAACGCCCTGTACCGCCAGCCGAAGCTGCGCGCCATGCACGACCCGTCCCAGGACGACGCCCGTGAAGCCCATGCGCAGAAGTGGGAGCTGAACTACGTCGCGCTGGAAGGCAACATCGGCTGCATGGTCAACGGCGCCGGCCTGGCCATGGGTACCATGGACATCGTCAACCTGCACGGCGGCAAGCCGGCCAACTTCCTCGACGTTGGCGGCGGTGCGACCAAGGAGCGCGTCACCGAAGCGTTCAAGATCATCCTGTCCGACAGCAACGTGAAGGCCGTTCTGGTGAACATCTTCGGCGGCATCGTGCGTTGCGACATGATCGCCGAAGGCATCATCGGCGCCGTCAAAGAAGTCGGCGTGAAGGTTCCGGTCGTCGTCCGCCTGGAAGGCAACAACGCTGAACTGGGTGCCAAGGTCCTGGCCGAGAGCGGCCTGAACATCATCGCGGCAACCAGCCTGACCGACGCTGCCCAGCAAGTCGTCAAGGCCGCGGAGGGTAAGTAATGAGCGTCCTGATCAACAAAGACACCAAAGTCATCTGCCAAGGCTTCACCGGTAGCCAGGGCACCTTCCACTCCGAGCAGGCCATCGCCTACGGCACCAAGATGGTCGGCGGCGTGACCCCCGGCAAGGGCGGCACCACCCACCTCGGCCTGCCGGTGTTCAACACCGTCAAGGAAGCCGTGGAAGCCACTGGCGCCGAAGCCTCGGTCATCTACGTTCCGGCTCCGTTCTGCAAGGACTCGATCCTGGAAGCGGCGTTCGGCGGCATCAAGCTGATCGTCTGCATCACCGAAGGCATCCCGACCCTCGACATGCTGGACGCCAAGGTCAAGTGCGACGAGCTGGGCGTACGCCTGATCGGCCCGAACTGCCCGGGCGTGATCACTCCCGGCGAGTGCAAGATCGGCATCATGCCGGGTCACATCCACCTGCCGGGCAAGGTCGGCATCGTGTCGCGTTCCGGCACCCTGACCTACGAAGCCGTGAAGCAGACCACCGACGCCGGCTTCGGCCAGTCCACCTGCGTGGGCATCGGCGGCGACCCGATCCCGGGCTCCAACTTCATCGACATCCTGAAGCTGTTCCAGGAAGACCCGCAGACCGAAGCCATCGTCATGATCGGCGAGATCGGCGGCTCCGCTGAAGAAGAGGCCGCGGCCTTCATCAAGGCCAACGTGACCAAGCCGGTGGTGTCCTACATCGCTGGCGTGACCGCCCCTCCGGGCAAGCGCATGGGCCACGCCGGCGCCATCATCTCCGGTGGCAAGGGCACTGCGGACGAGAAGTTCGCCGCCCTGCAGGACGCCGGGGTGAAGACCGTGCGTTCCCTGGCCGACATCGGCAAGGCCCTGGCCGAGCTGACCGGTTGGGAAGTGAAGAAGGCCTGATTTCCCGGGTTTTCTGACTTCCAGAACGAAGGCCACCGCCTCACAGCGGTGGCCTTCGTCGTTTTATCGTGTCCGTCGAACGGATGTCGTCGCGATGCGCTATCATTGCCAGCGGTTCTTGTCCGACAAAACCGTCGGACGCGCCATGCAATGCCCCGCAGGTCATCGCACCTGCAGCGATAACGCCACATGGCCCTCAAAAGGGGTCGGGCGGCTTGACCGGTCCTCCCCATCCGGAAGGACGATGTTTCCTAACACCCCCAAAGGGAAACCCCGAACAACCGAGACTTCTGCCAGTGGTACATCCTCCTATGACTCATTTGAAAGGGTTCGACCTGCTCGCCCTTGGCTTCATGACGTTCGCGCTTTTTCTTGGCGCGGGTAACATCATCTTTCCTCCGAGCGCCGGTATGGCGGCGGGCGAACATGTGTGGAGCGCGGCCTTCGGCTTCCTCCTCACCGGTGTCGGCCTGCCGTTGCTGACGGTGGTCGCCCTGGCTCGCGTCGGCGGCGGCATCGGCCGGCTGACCCAGCCGATCGGGCGGCGTGCGGGGGTGGCGTTCGCCATCGCCGTCTATCTCGCCATCGGTCCGCTGTTCGCCACGCCGCGTACGGCCGTGGTGTCCTTCGAGATGGGCGTCGCGCCCTTCACCGGGGACGGAGGCGCGCCGCTGCTCGTCTACACCGTCGCCTATTTCGCCGTGGTGCTGTTCCTCGTGCTGAACCCGGGCCGCCTCGTCGACCGGGTCGGCAAGGTCATCACGCCGGTGCTGCTGTCGGCCCTGCTGGTCCTTGGCGGCGCGGCGATCTTCGCGCCCGCGGGCGAGATCGGCAGCAGTTCGGGGGAATACCGGAGCGCGCCGCTGGTGCAGGGCTTCCTGCAAGGCTATCTGACCATGGATACGCTGGGCGCGCTGGTCTTCGGCATCGTCATCGCCACCGCCATCCGTGACCGTGGTATCAGCGACAGTCGCCTGGTCACCCGCTATTCGATGATCGCCGGCATGATCGCTGCGACCGGCCTGTCGCTGGTCTACCTTGCGCTCTTCTATCTCGGCGCCACCAGCCAGGGCATCGCCGGCGATGCGCAGAACGGCGTGCAGATACTCACCGCCTACGTACACCAGACCTTCGGCATTTCCGGCAGCCTGCTGCTGGCGGTGGTCATCACCCTGGCGTGCCTGACCACGGCGGTGGGGCTGATCACCGCCTGCGGCGAGTTCTTCAGCGAGCTGTTGCCGGTTTCCTACAAGGTGGTGGTGATCGTGTTCTCGCTGTTCAGCCTGCTGGTCGCCAACCAGGGGCTGACCCAGTTGATCAGCCTTTCGGTACCGGTGCTGGTGGGACTCTACCCGCTCGCCATCGTGCTGATCGCCCTGAGCCTGTTCGACCGTCTCTGGGTATCGGCTCCGCGGGTATTCGTGCCGGTGATGATCGTGGCATTGATCTTCGGCATCGTCGACGGGCTGGGGGCGGCCAAGCTGAATGGATGGGTGCCGGAGGTCTTCGCCAAGCTCCCGCTGGCCGGCCAGAGCCTGGGGTGGTTGCTGCCGGTATCCATTGCGCTCGTCCTGGCGGTCATCTGCGATCGACTGCTGGGCAAGCCACGCGAAGCGGTTGCCTGAGACCTCAGGCGTACGCGCCAAGGCCGCCTGCGGGCGGCCTTTTTCATGAGCCGACGAAAGTCGTGTCCTGGCCGGGGCGGGCGACGTCCCAACGGCGCGAAACAACGGCGGGGCGATTCCCGGCCGGCTCACGGGGGAAGTTTTCATGACTGCCGAACTCGGCATCTTCAACGGGCACTTGCTGCAACACCTGCTGGCGGCGCTCTGGTTCCTGGTCTGCTGGGTGGGCTACACCCGCTATGCGACCTGGAAGGGGCGCGACACCGCCTGCCTGGCCAGCGTCCTGCATCTCTACCGGGAGGACTGGATGCGCCGGCTGCTGCTGCGCGACAACCGCATCGCCGATGCCAGCGTGATTGGCAACCTGGAGCGCAATGCATCCTTCTTCGCCTCCAGCACCCTGATCATCCTCGCCGGCATTCTCACCCTGCTGGGTTCCACCGACCGCGCGGTCTCGGTTCTGGCCGACCTGCCGTTCGTCGAGGAGGCCAGTCGCGGCTTGTCCGAGCTGAAGCTGCTGTGCCTGGCGGTGGTCTTCGTCTACGCCTTCTTCACCTTCAGCTGGTGCATGCGCCAGTACAACTTCGCGGCGATCCTGGTCGGTTCGGCGCCGATGATCGGTGAGCGCAACGTCGGCGAGCTGGAGCGCAAGTCCTTCGCCGAGCGCGCGGCACGGGTGATCTCGCTGGCCGCCAACCAGTTCAACTTCGGCCTGCGTTCGTATTATTTCGGCCTGGCCATGCTCGCCTGGTTCATCAATTCCTGGTTCTTCATGCTGGTGACGACCGGCGTGGTGCTGGTTCTCTATCGCCGAGAATTCCATTCGGACGTGCTGGAAGTGATGGTCTACACCGCGACCGCCATTTCCGAAAGCCCACGGGAAGGCGAGGGCGAGGTGCCCAGGGGCTGAATCCCGGGCATGAAAAAGCCCGCTTGCGCGGGCTCTTTCAGGGTACGTCAACAAGAACTCATTGCTGGTTCTGTTGCGGTTGCTCCGGAGTCGGGGCCGGAGTCTGCGGGGTGGCCGGAGTGTCGCTCGACGGCGCCGGGGTGCTGGGCTCGGCAGGCGGAGTAGCCGGAGCGCTGGGCTGCTGCTCGGTAGCCGGAGCTGCCGGGGCGGCTGCCTTGTCTTCCTCTTTCTTGTCGCAGGCGGCCAGGCCAAGGCTGGCGGCGAGCAGCAGGGCAAGAGTTACGGTCTTTTTCATCGTTTAGCCTCCATGTGCGGCTTTCCTCGTTGTAGCCCTTTGAACATGGGCCGGGGCGTGAAGTTCCACACACTTCGATTATTTCGATCGATATGGCCGAAACCCCGGCTGCCGGGGCTTTGGTCGCAGGGTATGATTCGCCTTCGGAAAATTCCTAGCAAGGTTGCCGTCATGTCGGAAAACCCCCTCCTCGAGCGCGCCCGCCGCTTTCTCTCGGCCCTGCGCCACTGCCAGGTGCTGGGCGTGACGGTGGAGGCCGCGGATGAAAAAGGCCTGACCCTGCGCCTGCCGTACAGCCAGGCGATCATCGGCAATCCGGAAAGCGGGGTGATCCATGGCGGCGCTATCACCACCCTGATGGACACCACCTGTGGAATCTCCACGGTGTGCGTGCTGCCGGAATTCGAGATCTGCCCGACCCTCGACCTGCGCATCGACTACATGCACCCCGCCGAGCCGAACAAGGATGTCTATGGCTTCGCCGAGTGCTACCGGGTCACGCCGAATGTGATCTTCACCCGTGGCTTCGCCTACCAGGACGATCCCGGTCAGCCGATCGCCCATGTCGTCGGCGCGTTCATGCGCATGGGCGGCGTCGCCCGCGCCGGTAGCGCCAGGCCGGGTGCGCAGGGAGGTGCGGCATGAGCCCGGCCAGCCTCGAACAACTGGTCCGCGAAGCGCGGCAGAACAACGACTACAGCCCGCTGCTGGAGCTCATCCCCTACGCCAGGCTGATCGGCATCGAATGCCTGCGCCTGGGTGACGACATGGTCTTCCGCCTGCCGGCGAGCAAGGACAACATCGGCAACCCGACCCTGCCGGCGATCCATGGCGGGGTCATCGCCGGTTTCATGGAGCACGCGGCGATGCTGCACCTGCTGACCTTCATGAGCATGCCGCACCTGCCGAAGATCATCGACTTTTCCATCGATTACCTGCGCGCCGGGCACTTCCGCGATACCTACGCGCAATGCCAGGTCTGGCGCCAGGGGCGGCGGGTGGCGAATGTCGCGATCACTGCCTGGCAGAGCACCCAGAGCGAGCCGATCGCCACTGCGCGGGCGCACTTCAAGGTGGACGAGCCGTGAGCGGCGCGTCGCGCCGCCGGGCCTGAGGAAATCGCGATGGATGCTTTGCTGATACTGGGCGGCCTGCTGCTGATGGTCGCCGGCTATATCTGGGTCATCGTCCTGGCCTTCGGCACCGGCCTGCTGTGGGGCTACGGCAGCCTGCTGCCGCCGGTGGCGCTGGCCTACATCGGCGTGCACTGGCGCACCGCGCGCAAGGGCGTGGGGCTCGCCGCGCTGGGCTGTATCCCGCTGGTGGTCGGCCTGGCCCTGCTGGCCAACCACGACGCCGCGCGGCTGGAGGCTATCCTCAGCCTGCGCTGGCTGAAGCCGGAAGCCAAGCCGCCGGCGGAACTGGCCATAGTCCTGCGCGGCGAGTTCAACGGGCGACCGTTCATGCCGCAGAGCGGCGAACTGATCGATGGCGTGCTCAGCCTGCGCCAGGGCCATGACTTCTATGCCCAGCGCGAGTTGCAGATCCGCCTGCCGGCCCAGCCGACCGGTCCGCTGCGCCTGGATGTGCTGCCGGAGGACGGCGGGGCGCTACCGGAAATCGAACTGAGCTGGCTGCTGCCGGAACAGGACCTGCCCGAAGCCCGTCGCCTCGCCCGGGGCTACACCTTGCACCTGGACCTCGAGCCAAAGGCGCCGAACCGCCTGGCGGGGGAGTTCCACCTGAGCCTGCCGAGCGACTACCGCACCACCCTCAGCGGTCATCTCGAACTGTATACCGACCGCCTGCGCTACCGTTACGGCAAGGTCGACCTCGGCTACGACTCCGACGATACCGTGGCGCTGGTCCTGCGCGATTACCTGCAACGACGCTTCGCCAATCGCGATGTCAGCCTCGTCCGGGCCCCCTCCTGGCGCGCGGCCAGCCGTGCCCGTCCGCTGCGCGTCGAGGCGCTGGTGGGCGGCCGGAGCGAGGTCCTGGAGCTGACGCTGGAGCGGAACGCCCGTCGGGAATGGGCGGTACGCGGCGACGACTTCGCCGAACTGCCGGCGGAGCAGGCGCCAGCGCTCCTAGTCGCTGCGCCCGAACCGCAGGCGCCGCCGGCGCCGCGCAACGCGGAGCTGGACCTGGAGACGGTGCAGGTCGAGCCCGAGCGCTATCGCCAGCGCCTGGTCAAGGCCACCACCTTGCGCGGACGAATCGCCGAGGGCCGCTTCACCGGCCTCGACGGCGAGGGACGGCTGGTGATCCGCCGGGAAATGCCCGGGGCGGGGGAGGCGAGCTACCTGTTGCGTCCGGCGGAGATCGCCCGTCTCGAGCTGCTCGAGCGCTAGGGGCGGCAGGCGCGAACGGTTTTTTTGCATAAGCGCTTGAAAATCCGGGAGAAGGCCCCACCTAGGGGACATCCGCCGTGGTACGCGGCTTATGTCATTGATGGAGCTTGGAGCGATGAGCGTGGAAACCCAAAAAGAGACACTGGGCTTTCAGACTGAAGTGAAGCAGCTGCTTCACCTGATGATTCATTCTCTCTATTCGAACAAGGAAATCTTCCTCCGCGAGCTGATTTCCAACGCTTCGGACGCCGCCGACAAGTTGCGTTTCGAAGCCCTGGCCAATCCCGAGCTGCTCGAGGGTGGCGCCGAGCTGAAGATCCGCGTCAGCTTCGACAAGGAGGCCAATACCGTCACCCTGGAAGACAACGGCATCGGCATGAGCCGCGAGGATGTGGTGACCCACCTGGGCACCATCGCCAAGTCCGGGACCGCCGACTTCCTGAAGAACCTCTCCGGCGACCAGAAGAAGGACTCGCACCTGATCGGCCAGTTCGGCGTCGGCTTCTACAGCGCCTTCATCGTCGCCGACAAGGTCGATGTCTACTCCCGTCGCGCCGGCCAGCCGGCCAGCGAAGGCGTGCACTGGTCGTCCAAGGGCGAGGGCGAGTTCGACGTCGCCACCATCGACAAGCCCGAGCGGGGCACCCGTATCGTCCTCCACCTGAAGAAGGGCGAGGAGGAGTTCGCCGATGGCTGGCGCCTGCGCAACGTGATCAAGAAATACTCCGATCACATCGCCCTGCCGATCGAGCTGCCCAAGGAGTTCCATGGCGAAGAGGCCGAAAAGCCCGCCGAGCCGGAATGGGAAACGGTCAACCGTGCCAGCGCGCTGTGGACCCGTCCGCGCGCCGAGGTGAAGGACGAGGAATACCAGGAGTTCTACAAGCATGTCGCCCATGACTTCGAGAACCCGCTGAGCTGGAGCCACAACAAGGTCGAAGGCAAGCTGGAATACACCTCGCTGCTCTACGTGCCGGGCCGCGCGCCGTTCGACCTGTACCATCGCGAAGCGCCGCGTGGCCTGAAGCTGTACGTGCAGCGGGTGTTCATCATGGACCAGGCCGACGAGTTCCTGCCGCTGTACCTGCGCTTCATCAAGGGCGTGGTCGATTCCAATGACCTGTCGCTGAACGTCTCCCGGGAAATCCTGCAGAAGGATCCGGTGATCGACTCGATGAAGTCGGCGCTGACCAAGCGCGTGTTGGACATGCTGGAGAAGCTGGCGAAGAACGAGCCGGAGCAGTACAAGACCTTCTGGAAGAACTTCGGCCAGGTCCTCAAGGAAGGCCCGGCGGAAGACTTCGGCAACAAGGAGAAGATCGCCGGCCTGCTGCGCTTCGCCTCCACCGGCGGCGACTCGGGCGAGCAGAGCGTAGCGCTGGCCGACTACATCGGCCGGATGAAGGAAGGCCAGGACAAGATCTACTACCTCACCGGCGAGAGCTATTCGCAGGTGAAGAACAGCCCGCACCTGGAAGTGTTCCGCAAGAAAGGCATCGAAGTGCTGCTGCTCACCGATCGCATCGACGAATGGCTGATGAGCTACCTGCCGGACTTCGATGGCAAGTCGTTCGTCGATGTCGCCCGCGGTGACCTGGACCTCGGCAGCCTGGACTCGGAAGAGGACAAGAAGGCCCAGGAAGAGGTCGCCAAGAGCAAGGAAGGCCTGATCGAACGCCTGAAGAAGGTGCTCGACGAGCAGGTCAGCGAAGTGCGCGTGTCCCATCGCCTGACCGACTCGCCGGCGATCCTCGCCATCGGCGAGCAGGACCTCGGCCTGCAAATGCGGCAGATCCTCGAGGCCAGCGGGCAGAAGGTGCCGGAGTCGAAGCCGATCTTCGAGATCAACCCGCAGCATCCGCTGATCGAGAAGCTGGATGCGGAGCCCGACGAGGACCGCTTCGGCGAGCTGTCGCATATCCTCTTCGACCAGGCCGCCCTGGCCGCGGGAGACAGCCTCAAGGACCCGGGCGCCTATGTACGCCGACTGAACAAGCTGCTGGTGGAGCTGTCCGCTTAAGCAGTAGCCCCGACAAAGCCCGCTTCGGCGGGCTTTGTCTTTTCCAACTCTCGCAGGAGCAGTAGCCATGAGTGAGATTCGTGTAGAGCCGGTCGCCTACGACATCGATGGGCAGCCGTACGAAGGTCAACTGGTATACGACGCCAGCCACGCGGGGCCGCGTCCGGGTCTGCTGATGGCGCCGAACTGGATGGGCGTGAGCGCCGGCGCGCTGGAGATTGCCCGGCAGGTCGCCGGGCGAGGCCGCGTGGTGCTGGTGGCGGACCTCTACGGCAGGGACGTGCGTCCGCAGAACGGCGACGAGGCGGGCGCGGCGATGATGCCGCTGAAGAACGACCGCGCCTTGCTGCGCAAGCGCATGCAGGCGGCGCTGGCAGCCCTGCGCGGACAGAAGCTTGCGGCTGTCGATGCGACCCGCCAGGCCGCCTTCGGTTTCTGCTTCGGCGGTTGCTGCGCGCTGGAGCTGGCGCGCGACGGCGCCGAGCTGAAGGCCTTCGTCTCCTTCCATGGCACCCTGGACACGCCGGACCCGGCGGATGCCAGGAACATCAAGGGCGCGGTCCTGGTGCTCGACGGCGCCTCCGATCCGCTGGTGCCGCGCGAGCAGTTGCCGGCCTTCGCCAGGGAGATGTCCGATGCCGGCGTCGACTGGCAGCTCACCAGCTATGGTGGCGCGGTGCATTCCTTCACCGACCCGCATGCCAAGGTGCCGGGCAAGATGCACTATGACGCCAGGACCTCCCGCCGTGCCTTCCAGGCGATGGACGATCTGCTGGCGGAAGTCTTCGCCTGAGACCGACGACCTACTCGCGCATGGCGAAGCAGTGCCGGGCCTCGGGGAAGCGCCGTTCGCGCACGTCCTCGGCGAAGCGCCGGGCCGCTTCGGCGATTTCCCGGTCGAGCCGCGCGTAGCGTTCGACGAAGCGCGGTACCTGCTCGCCGCTGAGCCCGAGCAGGTCCTCGCTGACCAGCACCTGGCCATCGCAGGCCGGCGAGGCGCCGATGCCGATGCAGGGAATCGCCAGTTCCTCGCTCAGGCGGCGTGCCAGCGGTTCGCCGACGCCTTCGATGACCACCGCGAAAGCGCCGCCGCGTTGCATGGCGAGGCCGTCGCGGCGCACCCGTTCGGCGCTTTCCGGATCGCGGCCCTGGGCCTTGAAGCCGCCCATGGCGTTGATCCGCTGCGGCATCAGGCCGATGTGGGCGAGCACCGGTACGCCGCGACGTACGAGAAAGTCCACGGTTTCCTCCAGCTCTTCGCCACCTTCCAGCTTCACCGCCTGGGCGCCGCTCTCCGCCAGCAGGCGTGCGGCGTTGCGAAAGGCCTGGCGGGGCGCCTCCTGGTAGCTGGCGAAGGGCATGTCGGCCACCACGCAAGCCCGCTGGCTGCCGCGCACGACCGCCAGGGTGTGGGCGATCATCATCTCCAGGCTCACGCCCAGCGTGCTGGGCATGCCGTAGAGCACCATGCCCAGCGAATCGCCGACCAGCAGCAGGTCGGCATGCGGGTCGAGCAGGCGCGCCATGGGCGTGCTGTAGGCGGTCAAGACGACCAGGCTGCCAGCGCCCTTGCGGTGCTGCAGGTCGGGGACGGACAGGCGGTGTTGTGGGCGATGGCTGCTCATGCGGCGGCTCCGGTTTGTCTGCGGGGAGCGACACGCTACCATCGACGGCGCACCGCTCACTCGACGGATGGGGACAACCGATGCCGCAAATGGGACAAGAACGCGACCTGCCGGGGTTCCGCTGCCTGCCGTGCGCGGTCTATCTGCGCGCCTTCGAGATGCCCGCCGGCCATCGGGTAGCGATGCACGAGCATCCCTGGGGCCAGTTGATGTACGCCGCCAGCGGTATCTTGCGCGCCAGTACCGAACGCCGCAGCTACCTGGTGCCGACGCAGCACGCGCTATGGATCCCTGCGGGCGTCCGGCATGCCGCAGAAGCCTGCAACACCGTGTTGTTCCGCAGCCTGTACCTGGACCACGCGTTGCCCGGCGCCTGCCGGGTGCTGGAGGTCTCCGGCCTGCTGCGCGAATTGCTGACGCGGGCGGCGGAGTTTCCCCGCGAGTATCCGCCGGGTGGCGAGGCGGAGCGGCTGATGCAGGTGGTCGCCGACGAGATCGGTCGCCTGCGCGAGGCGCCGCTGACCCTGCCGCTGCCCGTCGATCCGCGCTTGCGTCGGATCACCGACGCACTGCAGGCGGACCCGGCCGATTCGCGCGGCATCGAGGATTGGGCGGGACTGGTGGGGGCTTCCCGACGGACCCTGGCGCGGCTGTTCCGCGAGCAGACCCAGTTGTCGTTTCGTGAGTGGCGCCAGCGCCTGCGTCTGCTCAACGCGGTCGCCGCGCTGGAGGAGGGTGCCAGCGTGACGCGGGTGGCCAGCGACCTTGGCTACGACTCCACCTCGGCGTTCATCAGCCTGTTCCAGCGTCATTTCGGCCAGACCCCTGGTTGCTTCGCCCGCTCCTTGCGCTTGCCCGGCTGAGCCGCATGCTTCAGGGTGCCGCCTGTTGGCGCAGGCTTGCCGTCTTGGCAGCGAGGTCCGGCCAGGCGGGCTTGCCGGCGAAGCGCTCGCGCAGGTAGTTGGCCAGCGTGGCGACCTGCTGGTCGTCGAGGCTGTGGCGGAAACCGGGCATGTAGCCGAGATCGCCGGTGGCCGGGCTGTGGATGCCGTCGAGGATGATCCGCAGCAGGTTGTCCGGGCTGTCCGCGTGCACGTTGCTGTTCAGCGCGAGGGATGGCCGTACGCCGAAGAAGCGCGGACTGTCGCCGTCGTGGTGGCAGGCCAGGCAGGCGCCGGCGAACAGCCGCGCGCCGTTGCCGCTGGGCGGTTGCAGGCGGCCGTAACTCTGCTGGTTGAGGCGCAGGGCCTGCTGCTGGTCGGTTTCCCGGGCTGGCGCCGCGGCGTAGGACGCCAGGTAGTGGGCGAGGGCGCGCAGGTCTTCGTCCGACTGCCGCGCCAGGCCTTCGCCGACCACCGGCGCCATCGGCCCGCTGGCGACTCCGTGATAGGCCGAATAGCCATGGCGGAAGTACGCATGGAGGGCTGCTTCGCTCCAGGCGATGGGCGCCGGCGAGCTGGCGTTCAACGCGGGTGCCGTCCAGCCCTCCGCCTCGCCGCCGGCGAAGTGCTCGCTGCCGCTCCTTTCCGCGCCCAGCGCGTTGCGCGGCGAGTGGCAGGCGCCGCAGTGGCCGAGCCCTTCCGCCAGGTAGGCGCCACGGTTCCACTGCTGGTTGCGCATCGGCTCGTCGCGATAGGCGCCGGGCTCGAGGAACAGCAGGTTCCAGCCGGCCATCAGCAGGCGCTGGTCGAAGGGGAACGGCATCTGGTTGGCGGGCGTTTCGCTGTACACCGCCGGCTGGCTCATCAGGTAGGCGTACAGGGCCTTCAGGTCTTCGTCGCGAGTCCTGGTGAAGGCGGTGTAAGGGAACGCCGGGTACAGGTAGCTGCCATCGCGGGCCACGCCATGCCGCATGGCCCGCTCGAAGGCGGGATAGGACCAGCCGCCGATGCCACTCGCGCGATCCGGCGTGAGATTGCTGCTGTAGATCGTCCCGAACGGCGTCGGCAAGGCCCGTCCACCGGCGTTGCGCGGACCGCCTTCGCGGGTATGGCAGACCGCGCAGTCGCCGAGGGCGGCGAGGCGTTCGCCGCGGGCGATCTGCTCGGTGCTGAACGGGCCGGGCGCGCCGTCCAGCGGTGCGATGGCCGGTTGCCAGGCGTAGCCGAGGGCGATGGCGGCGAGCACGACGAGGCTGCCGGTGGCCCAGAGGCCGATACGTGTTGCCTTCTTCATCTGTCAGTCATCCACTGCGCGGGGCGCCGTGGCGCCCCGGGGAAAAGGATCAGGCCTGCGTCCTGCGCAGCGCCGCGAGTACGCGTTCCGGCGTGAACGGCACCTGTCGCAGGCGCGCCCCGGTAGCGTCGAAGATCGCATTGGCGATGGCCGCGGCGCTGGGTACCGAGGCCGACTCGCCAGCGCCCATCGGCGGTTGTTCGGGACGGTCGAGCAACAGCACGTCGATTTCCGGCAGTTCGGGGAAGCCGAGGATCGGGTAGCCGCCCCATTCCAGACTGGTGACGCCGCGCCGGTCGAAGGTGGCGAACTCCTTGAGCACCCGGCTGGTGGACTGGATCACGTTGCCATGGACCTGGTGCCTGACCCCCTCGGGATTGACCATCTGCCCGCAGTCGTGGGCCACCCAGACCTTGGCGACGCGCACCGCGCCGTTCTCCGGGTTCACCTCGACGTCGGCGATCCAGGCGGCCCAGGCGGCACCGAAACCGGGGAACTTGCTGTGGAAGTAGCGTGCGTAGGCGAAGCCGCGACCTTTCAGTACATCGCCCTCGCGAGGCGCCGGATTGGGCGAGGTGCGCGGTTGCCAGCCGGCGCGCGCGACCAGGGCGTCGATCAGCGCCAGGGCGCGCTCGTCGTCCAGGTAGCGACGGCGGAAGGCGATCGGGTCGACGCCGGCCAGGTGCGCCAGTTCGTCGGCGTAGGACTCGTGGGCGAACACGTTCGGCAGCGCCGAAACGCCGCGCATCCAGGAAGCGCGGACGATGGGGGCCGCGTCGTTGGCCACCACCCGCATCCGCGGGTAGCGGTATTGCGGTATTGCGGTGCGGTCACCCATGTCGGCCACCTGTGGCGTGGCCGGGATCCGCCCGGTGAGGAGCAGGGCCAGGGTCGGCGCGCCGTTGGAGGGATAGCAGGTGGCGAAGTCGTAGGCCGCCACCTGGCCCTGTTCGTCGAGCCCGCCGCGAACCTCGATCAGTTGCGCGGTGCCCTTGGGTTCCCAGCCATGCTCCTGCTCGCGCATCAGTTGCACCCGTACCGGCCGTCCCACCGCCTGCGCCAGCAGCACGGCGTCGGCGCTGACGTCGTCGGCGCCGTTGCGTCCGTAGCAGCCGGCGGCCTCCATGCGGATCACTTCGATTTCCCCGGCATCGCGCCGGAGCAGCCTGGCCAGGTCGGTGCGCAGGTCGTGTGGATTCTGCGTGCCGGACCAGACGCGAACGCGTCGCGCATCGGCCTCGGCGAGGGCGCAGGACGGACCGATGGAGGCATGCAACTGGTAGGGCCAGACATAGGTGGCCGACAGCGGCCGGGCGACGCCCGCGAGATGTTGGTCGAGACCGGGCGAGTCTTGCAGCGTGCGTGGTTTCTTCGGGTGCTGGCGAAGGGACTCCTCGAGCCGGTCGGGGTCAAGCGGCGGCAGCCCCTGCCAGTCCTTCCAGCGCACCTCGAGCTGGCGCGCGGCGCGGATCGCCTGCTCCTCGCGCTCGCAGACCACGCCGACGAAGTCACCGATCACGACCACCTTGACCAGTCCCGGCAGTCCGGCGAGCGAGCTTTCGTCCACCGCCAGCAGGCCGCTGCCGAGCGGGGCGCCGACATCCGCGCCGGTATAGGGCGGACGCACCACTCGCCCATGCAGCATGCCGGGCAGGCGCATGTCGTGGACATAGGTCAGTTGGCCGGTCAGCTTCGCCGGGATATCCACCCGGCGCACCGGCTTGCCGACCAGACGGTATTCGCTGCGCGGCTTGAGCGGCGCCCTGCCGTCGATGTTCAGGTTGAAGCGCTGGCCTTGCAGCAACTCGCCGTAGCCGATCCGTCGCTGCGGATCGGCGGCGGCGAAGACCTGGCCGTTTTCGCTGCGCAGGCTGTCCGGATGCACCGGGAAATGGCTTCCGGCCTGGCGCAGGAGGAAGCGCCGGGCTTCGGCGGCGGCCTGGCGCAGCGGCACGGCGCTGACCTGGATGCTGGCGCTGGCGATGGTCGGTCCCTGATTCGGCGTGCGACTGGTATCGCCGAGGATCATCTCGACCTGGTCGAACGCGACGTCCAGTTCCTCGGCGACGATCTGCGCCAGTGCCGTGCGGATACCGGTACCGAGGTCGACGTGACCGCAGAAGGCGCTGACCTTGCCGTCCGCGGCGATGGCGATGAACGAGTCGACCTGGTCCAGCGGCAGGTCGGTGGCGCCCTGCTCGGCGAGGGCGAGCAGCGGGGCGGGCAGGTTGACGGTGACCAGCAGCAGACCGCCGGCCTTGAGGAAGCCGCGTCGCGAGGGATTGGCCAGGCTCATGCCGGGTGCTCCTCCTGGCGATTCTTCAGGCGTTCGGCGGCACGCCGCACGGCCTTGAGAATCTCCACATGGGTGCCGCAGCGACACAGGTTGTAGGCCAATTCCTGGCGGATCTCGCCGTCGCTGGGATCCGGGTTGCGATCCAGCAACGCCTTGGCGGTCATCAGCATGCCGTTGATGCAGTAGCCGCACTGGGCGGCCTGTTCGTCGATGAAGGCCTGTTGCAGCGGATGGGGATGGGTGGCGTCGCCGAGTCCCTCGAGGGTAACCACCCGGCGGCCGACGGCGGCCTCCACCGGGGTGATGCAGGAGCGGGTGGCGACGCCGTCCATCAGCACGGTGCAGGCGCCACACTCGCCGAGGCCGCAGCCGAACTTGGGACCGTTCAGTTGCAGGTCGTTGCGCAGGACATAGAGCAGGGGGGTATCGGGGGCGACATCGAGGCGCAGGGACTGACCGTTGACGGTCAGGGCAAGGGCATCGCTCATGGCGGTTTCTCCCCATGCCGGGGGCATGGCTGTTCATCAGGCGGATATCCCGTCGGCCGTGCCTGGTAGCGTGCGGCTATGCGGGAATTTGTTTGTATACAAACATGTTATGGACGCCCGCGGCGAACTGTCAATGGCAGGCGGCTACGACGAAAGGCGCAGGTTCGAGCGGCGAAGCGCGGAGAAAAGACAGGCCGGAATGGCGTCAGAGCAGGCGAGCGAGCAAGGCGCGCAGGGTTTCCTGTTCTTGCGGGGAAAGAGGCGCCAGGGCCTGCCGGTTGATCTCGCGGGCGGCCGCCAGGCCGGCCTCGAGTTCGGCGCGCCCGGCAGGACTGAGACTGACCAGCAGGCGGCGACCGTCGTCCGGATCGGCGCTGCGCAGAATCAGCCCGCGCTTGTCCAGGCGCTCGACGACGCCCTTGATGGTCGCGGCATCCATGGCGGTGAGCCGGCCCAACTGGTTCTGCGGACAGGGGCCGGTCTCGCCGAGGCGGACCAGGGCGGCCCACTGGGTCGGCGTCAGACCGTTGCCGATGCCGCTGGCGAACAGGGCCGCATAGCGCTGGTTGGCCTGGCGCAGGATGAAGCCGAACTGGTCGTCGAGGCGGTATGGCGCGGTACGGGACATGCTGGGCGTCGGTGGTGAGGTGAGGCCTATTCTAACTCATGGACGGTACCAGAGTTCCTTGCGCTGAAAGGGAGTTTTCTTAGGAAGATAAGGATTTTCCAGTTCGATGATTCTTCGATTCTGTAAGGCAAGCTTGCCCAGCAATGTCTTGAAATGGCGCTCGAACAAGCGCTCGAAGCTGCCGTCATCGATGGCTTTCTCCAGCCCCCGACGGATGGCGTCGGCCAGTTCCGGGCGCTGGCGGGACACGAAGAAATAGAAGGCGGCGGGATAGTGCAGGACCACATGCTCGTCGATCGCCAGGTGCAGCCCGGCGCGGGAAGCGTCTTCCAGCTCGCCGTCGACCACCACCACCTCGCGGGGGAATACCTCGAAACGGCCGGCGTCGAGCATGCGGAACAGGCTCTCGTAGTTCTGGCTGGTCTTCACCTCCAGGCCGTTGGCGCGCAGGATCGCGGTGTCGGCCCAGTCCTGGCGCTGGCCGAAGCGGAAACGACGGAGATCATCCAGGCTTCGCACGGGCGCCAGGAGTTCCTTGTGAGCGGTGCTGACCAGGGGGAGGCGCCAGCCGATCAGGCCGCGATAGATCGGAATCCTGACCGGCAGGAGGGCGTCTTCCAGGTCGTTGCGGGTCTGCGCCCACATCACCTGCAGGCTCGGGTCGTCCTGCTCCAGGCGCAGTTGCGCGCGCGATTGCGGCATGGGTTGCGGGCTGGGCTCCAGACGGTAGTTACCGCCGCTCCTGGCCAGGGCCAGCTGCAGCAGTTCGACGACATAGGGTTCGGGATTGCGTCCTTCGGAGTGACGCGGATAGACCAGCCGTTCACCGGCCCCGGCGTGCCACGCCAGCAAGGCGAGCAACAGGACGAACCAGCGTTGCGGCGAACCCCGGCCGAGCGGCGACGGTCTATGTTCACTCAGGCCTATCAGGAGGAATGCCATGGCTGGCTCCCGTTCGCGTGCCCTGTTCTCGACATTGTTCGCCCTGTCCCTGGTGGCGTCCACGACCCTTGCCAGGGATTATCGCTACAGCGACGCCCATGTGCACTATGTGGATTTCTTCCAGGAAAGCGAAGGCATGCCGCGCCTGCTGGCGGCGATGGACAAGGGCCGGGTCGAACACGTCATGCTCAGTGGCATCGCGGTCGCCAAGAAATGGCACGAGGACGAGCCGAAGCGACCGCGCTACTACGCTGGTGACGATGCCGGTGCCTACTGGTACAGCGCCACCGACGTGATCGTGGCGGCGGCGGTGAAGTCCTTGCCTGCCGAGCAACGGCGGCGCGTGCATCCGTTCCTGACCGGTTTCAATCCGACCGACAAGAACGCCGACGCCCACATTCGCCGCATGCTGGAGCTGGACCCGGGGCTCTGGCAGGGCATCGGCGAGATCTTCACCCGCCACGACGACCTCACCGCGCTCACCTATGGCGATGTCCCGCGGGCCAACAACGAGGCTCTGGCGCGGGTCTACCACCTGGCCGCGGAGTTCGACCTGCCGGTCCTGCTGCATGCCAACGTGACCTCCAAGCGCGAGCGCAACCCGCTGTACCTGGCGGAAATCGAGGAGCCCCTGCGCAACCATCCACATGTACGCTTCATCTGGGCCCACGCCGGGACCAGCATGGAGATCCATCGCCACCAGAAGAAACTGGATTTCCTCCTGCCGACCCTGGGCCGCTTGCTCGAGCGCTACCCGAACCTGTACATCGACCTGTCCTGGTCGGTGTTGCGCCCGTACCTGCTGGACAAGCAGGGCAAGCCCGACCCGCAGTGGCTGGCGCTGGTCGAGCGGTTCCCGCAGCGCTTCATGCTCGGCTCCGACGTGGTCGGCCAGTTCGACAGCCTGCCCGGGCTGATGACGAGCTTCGACCCGTTCCTCGACGCCTTGCCCGAGTCGGTCGCCCGCCAGGTGGCGCGGGACAATTTCCTCGCGGTGCTGCCGCGCCAGCCGGCCGATCCGCGAGGCGAATAACCCGGATCGGTCATCAGTCTGTCATGCCGGTGTCATAGGCTCGCGGCCAGTCCCATCCAGGAGTGAGTCATGTCCTTCATGCGTTCTTGCATCAGTCGTTCCGTCTTCCTGCTCGGCGCCGGCGTCGCCGCGGCGGCGCAGGCCGAGGTGCGTATCGACGGCCCCATCGAGTACGGCGTGTTCGAAAGCCGCTACCAGGATTTCCAGCCCGGCGAGCGGGTGCTGACCCGCAGCGAGCAGAACATCCAGCGGACCACCGAAGTCCCGGCCAAGCTTGGCACCAAGTTCGGCATGCGTTATCAGCTCAGCGGCAAGCAGGAAGGCGATACGCCTTTGACGCTGCTCTACCTCACCCCGGGCGTGGTCACTCCGGATGGCCAGCGGCATGACAGGTTCGAAGTGGTGCAGAAGCTGGTGCCGGGCGCGCCGACCGATGTCATGGCCTACGAATTCACCGAGCCGCACGAGGTGGTGAAGGGCGAGTGGCGACTGATGGTGTTCCAGGGCGACCGCCTGCTGGCGGAAAAGACCTTCGACGTGCGCTGAGCGCGCGCCGGGCGAAGTGTTCGTTTTCTTGCGCTGACTGCGCTGTAGTGTGGAGTATCGGCGGATGACACCGGCAACGTTGTGCGCCCTGACCGACAGGCGCCAGCGGCCGGTTACCAGCTTGCCCCGGGGCGAATGACCGCCCGCGTTGTCCGCCGTTTTCGACGGAGTGCTCGCGGATGCCGAAGGTAGCCTGTTCGTCCGTCGATCAGTCCCTGCTGACCCGGGTATCTTCCGCGGCGAGCGGACTGCCGTCGCCGGCGCGTACCTGCAGGCGCGGCACCGGCTGGCCGCCGTCGCGCTCGACGAGGCGGACGTGGGATTCGTCCGGGGCGAAGAAGTAATCCTCGCCCCATTGTCGAATCGCCACCAGCAGGGGGAAGAGCGCGCGTCCCTTGTCGGTCAGTAGGTATTCCTGGTGACTGCCGCTTTCGGCCGGGACCGCCACCATCACGCCGTGTTCCACCAGGTTGCGCAGGCGCGCCGCGAGGATGTTCCGGGCCAGGCCGAGGCTTTTCTGGAATTCGCCGAAGCGCGTCAGACCTTCGAAGGCATCGCGCACGATGAGCATCGACCAGCCGTCGCCAATCACGTCCAGCGGACGGGCGACTGGACAACTGGCTTGCTTGTGGCTGGTGCGCTTGACCATCTTGGCGGCTCCGGTGGCGATCGGGTTCCATGGTAAAACCCGGGCTCCACGGCGGGCAACCGGAGGAAGTGCGCCGCCGTGAGGCGGCGCACCATGCCGTTCAGACGACGAAGCGGGTGACCATGTTGTTCAGGTCGATGGCCAGTTGCGACAGTTCCTGGCTGGCGGCGGCGGTCTGGTTGGAGCCGGCGGAAGTCTGCAGCGAGATGTCGCGAATGTTCACCAGGTTGCGGTCGACCTCGCGGGCAACCTGGGCCTGTTGCTCGGAAGCGCTGGCGATCACCAGGGTGCGTTCGTTGATCTGGCCGACCCGTTCGGCGATCTCGTTCAGCGCCAGGCCGGCGGCCTCGGCGATCTCCAGCATGTTGCGGGCGCGCACGCTGCTGCTGTCCATGGCGCCCACCGCGGCACCGGTGCCGTCCTGGATATTGGCGATCATCTGCTCGATCTCGCGGGTCGACTCCTGGGTCCGGTGGGCGAGGGCGCGGACCTCGTCGGCGACCACGGCGAAACCGCGGCCCTGCTCGCCGGCGCGTGCCGCCTCGATGGCGGCGTTGAGCGCCAGGAGGTTGGTCTGCTCGGCGATGCCGCGGATCACGTCGAGAACCTTGGAGATGTCCTGGGCCTTCTCCGCCAGGCCGCCGACCAGTGCCGAGGTGTTGTCCACCTCCTCGCTCATCAGGCGGATCGCCTGGACGGTCTCCAGTACGCGCTGGCGGCCGTTCTGCGCCGACTGCTCGGAGGCGGACGAGGCGTCCGAGGTGGAGCTGGCGTTGCGCGCGACCTCCTCGACCGCGGCGGTCATCTCGTTGACCGCGGTGGCGGCCATCTGGATCTCGTCGTTCTGCTGGGTCAGCGAGCGATTGCCCTGCTCGGTGACCGCGCTCAGTTCCTCGGCGGCGGAGGCCAGCTGGGTCGCCGAGCTGCCGATCTGCTGGATGGTCTGGCGCAGTTGCGCCTGCATGCCCTGCAGGGCGACCAGCAGCTTGGCCGGCTCGTCGCGACCGCTGGTGTCGATACGGCTGGTGAGGTCGCCCGAGGCGATCACTTCGGCGACCCGCAGCGCTTCGCCGAGCGGACGGGTGATGCTGCGGGTGAACAACCAGGCCAGCAGCACGGTGCCCAGGCCGGCGACCAGCAACACGCCGATCACCGCCGCGAAGGCGTTGTCGTAGACCTCGTCCGAGGTCTTGCTGGCCTGGCTGGCGCCCTTGGCGTTGAAGTCGATCAGCGCCTGCAGTTGCTGTTGGGTGGCGCGGTACTGGTCGAGCAGGGTGGTTTCGGTGTACTGGCGGGTTTCTTCCAGCGGTTTGCCGCGCGACATCTGCACCAGTGTCTGCTGGCTCTGCAACAGTGTCTGCCGGGCGGCCAGGTAGCGCTCGTAGATCGAGCGTTCTTCGGCGCCGGTGATCAGGCGCTGGTAGGCGCCTTCCCGATCGGCCAGTTCCTTGCCGATCTCCGTCATGCGGCTCTCCAGGAAGCGCTTGGCGCTATCGTCCGCCGCCAGCACATGGGCCAGCTGAACCTGCCGCAGTTCGGCCAGCAGGACGTTGATCTCGCCGCTCTCGCGCACGCTCGGCAGCCAGCTGTCGCTGATGTCGGAGGAAGCTTCGTTGAGCGAGCCCATTCGGTTCAGGGAAAAGATCCCGGTGATGACCAGCAACAGGGTGATGAGGGCGAAACTCAGGGCGGCACGGGTCGCGATGGGCATACTGCGCAAAGACATGGTGGCGTGTTCCAGGGGGCAGGGGGGGACAGGGCTGTTCAGGCTATCGGCAGGCAAGACGGGAGGTTTAGGCCGTTCATGCGATTTGGCAGGCGAAACGCCGGGCACAAAAAAGCGCCCCGGAGGGCGCTTCATGCGGCGATGGCGGGATCAGCCCTGCCAGCGCTTGAGGACTAGGGTGGCATTGGTGCCGCCGAAGCCGAAGCTGTTGCTCATGACGGTATCCAGCCTGGCGTTCTCGCGGGTCTCGCGGAGGATCGGCAGGTCGGCCACTTCCGGATCGAGTTCGTCGATGTTGGCGGAGCCGGCGATGAAGCCGCCTTCCATCATCAGCAGGCAGTAGATCGCCTCGTGAACGCCGGCGGCGCCCAGCGAGTGGCCGGACAGGCTCTTGGTCGAACTGATGGCCGGAGCCTTGTCGCCGAACACTTCGCGTACGCCGCGGATCTCGGCGACGTCGCCGACCGGGGTGGAGGTGCCGTGGGTGTTCAGGTAGTCGATCGGCGCGTCGACGGTGGCCAGTGCCTGCTGCATGCAGCGGATCGCGCCTTCGCCGCTCGGGGCGACCATGTCGTAGCCATCGGAGGTGGCGCCGTAGCCGACGATCTCGGCGTAGATCTTGGCGCCGCGCTTGAGCGCGTGCTCCAGTTCCTCGACCACCACCATGCCGCCGCCGCCGGCGATGACGAAGCCGTCACGCTTGGCGTCATAGGCGCGCGAGGCCTTTTCCGGGGTGTCGTTGTACTGGGTGGAAAGCGCCCCCATGGCGTCGAACAGGCAGCTCTGGCTCCAGTGTTCCTCTTCGCCGCCGCCGGCGAAGACCACGTCCTGCTTGCCCAGCTGGATCTGTTCCATGGCCTGGCCGATGCAGTGCGCGCTGGTGGCGCAGGCGGAGGAAATCGAGTAGTTGACGCCCTTGATCTGGAACGGGGTGGCCAGGCAGGCCGATACGGTGCTGCCCATGGTGCGGGTCACGCGGTATGGGCCGATGCGCTTGACGCCCTTTTCGCGCAGGGTGTCGATGGCTTCCATCTGGTTCAGGGTGGAAGCGCCGCCGGAGCCGGCGATCAGGCCGGTACGGGGGTTGGAAATCTGTTCCGGAGTCAGGCCGGAGTCCTTGATCGCCTGTTCCATCGCCAGGTAGGCGTAGGCGGCGGCATCGCCCATGAAGCGGAATACCTTGCGATCGATCAGTTCTTCGAGGTTCAGGTCGACCGAGCCGGAAACATGGCTGCGCAGGCCCATCTCGGCATAGGACGGATTGAAGCGAATGCCGGGCCGACCCGCACGGAGGTTGGCGGAAACGGTGTCTTTGTCATTGCCGAGGCAGGAAACGATGCCCAGACCGGTGATAACGACGCGACGCATGCGGATAACCCTTAGAAGCTGTCAGTGGAGGTGAACAGGCCGACGCGAAGGCCTTCGGCACTGTAGATTTCGCGGCCATCGACGCTGACGGTGCCGTCGGCGATGGCCAGGACCAGCGAACGATTGATCGTGCGCTTGATATGAATGTTATACGTGACCTTCTTCGCTGTCGGCAGAACCTGACCGAAGAACTTCACTTCGCCCGACCCCAGGGCGCGACCGCGGCCCGGATTGCCCTGCCAACCCAGGTAGAAGCCGACCAACTGCCACATGGCGTCCAGGCCCAGGCAGCCGGGCATGACCGGATCGCCTTCGAAGTGGCAGGCGAAGAACCACAGGTCGGGGTTGATATCCAGCTCGGCGACCAGTTCGCCCTTGCCATACTTGCCGCCGACATCGCTGATGTGGACGATGCGATCGATCATCAGCATGTTGGGGGCGGGAAGTTGCGCGTTACCCGGGCCGAACAGCTCGCCGCGACTGCAGCGCAGCAGGTCTTCTCGGGTGAAGGCGTGTTGTTTGGTCATGCGAGCTCCTCAAAAATCCCTGAACTGCAGGGTTGTGGCGGTTCGTCCAGCGGCCGTCGCGCCGGGTTATTGTATCGGCGTCGGGGCGGCAGCCTAGTCATAGACTGTTGCGTTGCGGTGAAAGTCACAGTGTCCGGCGAACAGATGTTCACTTTATTCCCGCGTCCGCTTGCCGCCCTTGTCGCAGATCAGTCCGGCTCCGCCCCTCCGCTGGCGTTCGATGCCCTGGAGAGGTCCGGCTGCGAGCCGATCCAGCGTTGCAGTATGCGTTGCAATTCCGCCCGTTTGAATGGTTTGGCCAGGTAATCGTTCATTCCCGCGTGCAGGCAGTTCTCCCGGTCGCCCTGCAGGGCGTTGGCGGTCAACGCGATGATCGGTACCTGGCGGCCGTTTTCCTGGGCCCTGATCTCGCGCGTCGCCGCATAGCCATCCAGCACCGGCAGGCGGCAGTCCATCAGGATCGCGTCGTACTGCTGGCGTTCGGCGTGGCGCACCGCCTGGATGCCGTCGGCGACCAGGGTGACGCGATAGCCGAGGCTGCGCAACATGGCTTCTATGACTGTCTGATTCACCGGATTGTCCTCCACCAGGAGGATTTCCTGACCGGCGGCGACCGGGCTGGCGCCACCGCTGGCCTGCTGCGGGTGCGGCAGGGACTGCTGGAAGGGCAACGGGATCTCCAGGGTGAAGGTCGAGCCGCAGCCTTCCTTGCTTTGCGCCTGCAGGGTGCCGCCCATCCGCTCCGCCAGGGTCCGGGCGATGGCCAGGCCGAGGCCGGTGCCGCCGTAGCGGCGGGAGATCGAGGAGTCGGCCTGCTGGAACGCGTCGAACATGTGTTCCAGGCGTTCCGGCGAAATGCCGATGCCGCTGTCGTGCACCGCGCAGGTCAGCCACAGCACCTCGTGATCCAGAGCCTGCCATTCCAGGCTGAGGTGGATGGAGCCTTCCTCGGTGAATTTCAGCGCATTGCCCAGCAGGTTCACCAGGATCTGTCGGATCCGGGTCGGGTCGCCGCGCACCTCCAGATGCTCCAGGCCGGCCTGGATCTGCAGCTCCAGGGCCAGGCCTCGTTGCTGGGCGCTGTGCTGGAACACCAGGGCCGAGCCCTGCACCAGTTCCAGCAGGTTGAAGGGGATGCATTCCAGTTCCAGGGCGCCGCGTTCGATACGGGAAAAATCGAGGATGTCGTTGATGACCTTCAGCAGATGCTCGGTGGACTCGGTGGCCAGCGCGGTGTATTCCGCCTGTTCGCGGGTCTGCTCGGTGGTTTCCAGCAGTTGCAGCATGCCCAGCACGCCGTTCATCGGGGTGCGCAGTTCATGGCTCATCATCGCCAGGAAGTCGGATTTCGCCCGGTTCGCCTGCTCCGCCTCCTCGCGGGCGCTGATCAACTGGCCGATCGCCTGCTCCTGCTCCCGGCTGGCGCGGTCCAGCCCGCTGGCGAGGTTGTTGATGTGGCGCGCCAGGTCGCCGATCTCGCCGTCGTCGAGGATCGGCAGGCTGGTCTTGTAGTCACCGCTCTGGATCGCCTCCACCGCCTGGCCCATGGTGCTGATTGGCGCCGACAGACGCTGCGCCAGGCGACGGGCGACGAGGAAGGTGAGGATCAGGGCGAAGGCGGCGAGCAGGCCGGCCTTGAGAAGGATTTCCTGCTGGCGCTGGCTGAAGGCGTCGTTGGACATCCCGACCACCACCCGGCCCAGGTAGTCCTCGCCCGGCAGGCCGTCACCGTCGTTGGCGCTGTCCAGCAGCGGATCGCTGGCCAGGGCGATGCGCTGGCGCTGGATGGTCGAATGGAAGATGTCGATCGGCGCGGCGTTCTGCAGTGCGCCGGGCAACTGCTCGACATACACGAGGATGTTGTCGTTGCGGTCGCGCACCTCGATGAAGCGCACGTGCGGGGTGTCGAGGGTAGCCTGCAGGAGCTTCTGCAGGACCGGTGTGTTGCCGGCGATCACGCCGTACTCGGCGGCAGGCGCCAGCTGGTCGGCGATCAACTGGCCGGTATGGGTCAGTTCCTGGCGCAGGTCCTGCAGGCGCGAGTAGGTGAAGTAGGCGGTGAGCAACAGGGTCAGCAGCAGTGCCGGCCCCAGGCTGATCGCCAGCATGCGGGTACGGATGTCCCAGCCGTGGCGCTGGCTCATGGTTCTTCTCCTTCGGCGAGGCGCCGGCCCAGTTCGGCGTCGCTGGCCAGATCGATGCCCAGGGAGCGGGCGACCTGCCGATTGCCGAGCACCTTGAAGTGCCCGGGGTAGAGGCTGGGAGGCCAGCGTCGGGGGGGCTGGCCGAGCAGTTCGTCGAGGGTGTCCAGCCAGTCCTCCTGGTCGCTGTAGCTGCTCGCCAGGCTGCCGGCCTTGACGAACGCGGCCGTGGGGCCGAGCAGCGCGCGATTCTTGGCATAGCTGCCGAGCAGCAGGCTCTTGATGCTCTGCGAGTTGTACAGCTGTTTGTCGTCGATGCCGAGCAGCAGGTCACTATTGCCGAGGAGGAACTGCAGCGGGCGAGGGTCGTCGTTGCCGCTGCTGCTGGCGACGAACAGTTGCAGGCCCTGGCTGCGCGCCTCGCGCCTGAGCTCTTCGAGAAGAAACTCGCTGTCCTTGCCGTAGAGCACGCCGATGCGCTGTATGCCCGGCAGGATCAGGCGCGCCAGGCGCAGCTGGCGCGCCGCCGGCGGATCGCTCCAGAGTACGCAGAGGCCCTCCACGCTGTGCCCGCGACGGTCGTTGGCTGCGGGCAGCAGGCGTTGGCCGTCGACCCGGCTGAGCAGCAAGGCCAGGGTCGGCGGCGCCTGCCGCTGGCGCAGGCGCCAGGCCAGCGCTTCCGGGCCGAGCAGGAGCAGGCGGGTGTCGCTGGCGAAGGTGCTGCCGTCCGGCAAGGCGGCCGGCGTGCGCAGTTCGACCCGGTCCTGCGGCCGGCGCTGCGCCAGGGCGTCGCGAAAGGCGCCCAGCGCGGCACCCTGGCTGGCGCTGACGAGGATCAGCTGTGCCGCCTCGCTGGCGTGGGTGAAAGCGCAGAGCAGGAGCACGAGCAGAATCGAGAGCAGCCGGCGGGGATGACGGAGGCGCCGCATCTAGAACGTCACCTCGGCGCTGAAATAGAGCAGGTGGCGGCTGTCGTAGCGGTTGTCGGGGAGGGTCAGCGGTTCGTCGTCGAGGCGCTGCTGCAGCACTCCGGACAGTTCCAGGGCAGCCTTGCCCAGGGGGATGCGCTTGGCCAGGCGCAGGTCGATGCGTTCGAAGCGGTGACCGTTCAACGAGTCGTCGCCGTAGTAGAAAAGGGCGCTGGACCAGCCCCGTCCCCAATCGCGCATCCAGCCGGCAGAGCCGCCGTGGCGTGCGGTCAGGCGTCGGTCGTAGCGGCTGGTGGCGTCGTAGTCGAGGTAGGCATAGGTGGCGCGCAGGCGGTCGCGCAGGCCCAGGCGCCAGTCCAGCTGGCCTTCGGCGCCGGCGAAGCGGATGCGGTCGCCGTTGTCCGGGCTGAAGTCGACCACGCTCAGCGGATCGCTGATGAGGCCGGTGATCTCCTCGTGGAACAGGCGTACGTCCACGGCCACCCCGGCTTCGCGGAAGAAGCCGTTGTAGCCCAGCTCCCGCGAGCGGGTATGCTCCTTGCCCAGGTCGCCGGGGCCGTGCGCACTGGCGAAATAGTAGGCTTCGCTCTGTCCGTAGGGGGCGGGGGACAGGTGGCGGACCCGGTAGCGCCAGTCGACGTCGTTCTCGTACATCCCCGGCGAACGCACCGCCTCCGAGTACACCGCGCGCAGGCTGTGCTGCGGGTTGATCAGGTAGTTGACGGCCAGCCTGGGGCTGAACGAGCTGCCGGAGCCCTGGACGTCCTCGAGCATGCCGCCGCCCTGTAGCAGCCAGTGCTCGCCGGCGTGCCACTCGACCTGACTGAACAGGCGCCAGATCTGGCTGCTGACCTTGCCGCCATAAAAGGTCTCGGAGCGCGCCTGGTCGTAGCGGTAGCTCAGGCCGTTGAGCAGGCGCAGGTTGTCGCCGAGGCTGAGGGTGTCCTGCAGCTCCAGGTCATAGCGGCTCTCGCGGATGTTCCGGTCGACGCGGCCGCAGACCGGTTGCAGACCGCCACTGTTCAACTGCTCGAGGACTTTCGTCGCCAGTCGCTGCTCCTCGGCGCTGCCGGGCGGCAGTCGCGAGGGGTCGTCGCCGAACTGCCGCAGGTAACCCGGATTCAGTTCCCAGAGCCGGGCCAGTTCGGGGCTGAAGGCGATGGCCGCCTCGCAGGCGTTCCACTCCTGCTGGCGTTCCCAGTGCTGCGCGTAGCCTTGTATATAGAAGCTGTGGCGCGGGTCGAGATCGACGTTCCAGCGCAGCGAGCCGGCGTAGTCGTGGGCCAGGGTGTCGGAGTTGTCGACGTTGTCGGGAACCCGGGGGAACGGCGAGTGGTAGGCATAGGGATGCTGGTTCGAACCTTCCTTGGCCGCCAGTTGCCACTCCAGGCTCTGGTTCGGTGCCAGGCTGTGGCTGGCGTTGAGGTTGAAGCGGCTGAGCCGGCGGCCGTCGCGCAGGGACTGGCCGTCGTGGGCGTGATCGAAGCCGTCGTCTTCCTGGCCGGACAGCGACAGGCGGAAATCGCTGTCCTCCAGGGCGATGCTCTGGCTGGCGTACCAGTCGCGGATGCCGCGCTGGCCGGCGGTGTACTTCAGGCGCGTGCCGGGCGACTCGCCGGGCGCGCGGGTGATGATGTTGATCACTCCCATCAGCGCGTTGGCGCCGTAGCTGACGGTGTTCGGCCCGCGGAACACCTCGATCCGCTCGATATCCTCCAGCGCCACCGGCAAGTCGCTCCAGTCGACGCTGGCCAGGCCCGGACGGTACACCGAGCGGCCGTCGATCAAAACCTGCAGGCGGCGGGCGCCGGACATGCTGGTACCGTGGTAGTTGACCGTCGGCTGGTTGCCCGACAGGTAGCCGACCATCATGCCCGGCACCAGGCGCATCAGCTCCGGGATGTCGCGGGCGCCGCTGGCGACGATCAGCTCGCGGTCGAGCACGCTGATGCTGCCGGGTACTTCCGCCGGGGACTGTTTCAGCCGCGTCGCGGTCAATACCTCGGGAACGCCGCTGGGGTCGTTGAACAGGTCGGCGGCCAGCGCCTTGCCGCCGAACAGCAAGGCGACCAGGGTCAGGGGAACGGGAGCACGCGAAGCGATGGGCACGGAACGACCTTGTTCTCGGTAGGTATTGTCGGCCCGGGCATGGTAAACGAGGCGCGGGCTTTTGCCAGCGCCGGCGTCAAGACTGGTCGGCTGGCTGGCCGACCGTATAATGGCGTGATTGCCGCGTGGCGGCCAGAAATGGATGAATCATGACAGAGCAGCAACCGATTGCCGTGCTCGGCGGCGGCAGTTTCGGCACCGCCATCGCCAACCTGCTGGCCGAGAACGGCCAGGCCGTGCGCCAGTGGATGCGCGACCCGGAGCAGGCCGAGGCGATCCGCAGCCGGCGCGAGAATCCGCGGTACCTGAAAGGGGTCAAGGTGCATCCCGGCGTGGAGCCGGTGACCGACCTGGAACGCACCCTGGCCGACTGCCAGCTGATCTTCGTCGCCTTGCCTTCCAGTGCCTTGCGCAAAGTCCTGCAGCCACATCAGCTGGCGCTGACGGACAAACTGCTGGTGAGCCTGACCAAGGGCATCGAGGCGCACACCTTCAAGCTGATGAGCGAGATTCTCGAGGAAATCGCCCCGCAGGCGCGGATCGGGGTGATATCCGGGCCGAACCTGGCGCGCGAGATCGCCGAGCACGAGCTGACCGCCACGGTGGTCGCCAGCGAGGACGACGAGCTCTGTGCCCGCGTGCAGGCGGCCCTGCACGGCCGCACCTTCCGCGTCTACGCCAGCCGCGACCGTTTCGGCGTCGAGCTGGGCGGCGCGTTGAAGAACGTCTACGCGATCATGGCCGGCCTGGCCGCGGCGATGGACATGGGCGAGAACACCCGCAGCATGCTGATCACCCGCGCCCTGGCGGAAATGACCCGGTTCGCCGTCAAGCTCGGCGCCAACCCGATGACCTTCCTCGGCCTGGCCGGCGTCGGCGACCTGATCGTCACCTGTTCCTCGCCGAAGAGCCGCAACTATCAGGTCGGCCACGCCCTCGGCGAGGGGCTCAGCCTGGAGCAGGCGGTATCGCGCCTGGGCGAGACCGCCGAAGGGGTGAACACGCTCAGGGTTCTCAAGGAAAAGTCCGACGAGATGCAGGTGTACATGCCGCTGGTCGCCGGTCTCCATGCGATCCTCTTCGAGGGGCGCACCCTGGCGCAGGTCATCCAGCTGCTGATGCGCGGCGAGCCGAAGACCGACGTCGACTTCATTCCCACCACCGGCTTCTGACGAGGAGACCGCCATGTCCGCAGATCCGCAAGCGCGCGAGTCCATCGCCATCCGCATCCTCTGGATGCTGCTGTTCGTCCTGATCTGGCAGGTCGCCGAACTGCTCCTCGGGGCTGTGGTAGTGATCCAGCTGGTCTATCGCCTGATCTACGGCGCACCCAACGGCAGCCTGATGGCCTTCGGCGACAGCCTCAGCCAGTACCTGGCGCAGATCGGCCGTTTCGGTACCTTCCATAGCGACGAGAAGCCCTGGCCGTTCGCCGACTGGCCGGCCGCGCGCCCGGCCGAAGGCGAGGCCGCCCATAGCGTGCCGCCCGCAGCCCATCCGGCGCGTGACGAAGAGCCGAAACTGTGAGGCTCTGGCTGCTGCGCCATGGCGAGGCCGAGCCGCACGCCAGCCGCGATGCCGAGCGGCGGCTCACCGCCCAGGGACGCAAGGAGGTGCTGCAGAGCGCCGCGCGGCTGGCCGGCGTGGCGCTCGACGGGATTCTCGCCAGCCCCTATGTGCGCGCCCAGCAGACCGCCGAGCTGGTGCGCGAGGCGCTGGGCCTGGTCGAACCGGTGGGCACCGCGCCCTGGCTGACGCCCGACGACGATCCGCGCGAGGTGCTCGGTTTCCTCGACGAGCGCAGCGAGCGCAATCTCCTGCTGGTCAGCCACCAGCCCCTGGTCGGGGCGCTGGGCGGCCTGCTGGTGCATGGCAACCGGCGCGACCCGTTGCCGATGAGCACCGCCTCGCTGGCCGAGCTGGAAGGCGACTTCGCCGCCGCCGGGCTGATGAGCCTGGTCTCGCTGCATCACCCGCGGCACGGCTAGGAAGCGCCTGGCGCAACGACTACAAACCGAAACATTTCCCGGCTTGCCTGCGGTTGGCTGTGATGGAATATTCGACCAAGCAAGTGCTTGGTCGATCTCCCAGAACAACAACAACGGAGGCGGTACGTGGTCACTGCAAATCGTCTGCCGCTCGAAGTCTTCTTCGAGCGCGAAAAGCGTCACCCGCAACGGCGTTACCTGGTGCAGCCCATCGGCGGCGGCCGGGTCGAGGAGCTGAGCTGGGGCGAAGTGGGCGACCAGGCGCGGCGTGCAGCCGCCTGGTTGCGCAGCCTGGATCTCCCCGCCGGGAGCCGTATCGCGATCATCTCGAAGAACTGCGCGCACTGGATCGTCACCGATCTGGCGATCTGGATGGCCGGTCACGTTTCCGTCCCTCTCTATCCCAATCTCACCGCCGAGTCGGCGCGCCAGGTGCTGGAGCATTCCGAGTCGGCGGTGGTCTTCGTCGGCAAGCTCGACGACTGGCCGGCAATGGCGCCCGGGATCCCCGAGGGCATACCGACCGTGGCCATGCCGTTGCACCCGGAGGGGCGTTTCGACCGCCAGTGGAGCGACCTGCAGGCCTGCGCGCCGCTCGAAGGCGACACGCCGACCGCCGCCGACCAGCTCGCCACCCTGATCTACACCTCCGGTACCACCGGCGTGCCCAAGGGGGTGATGCACAACTTCAGCAGCTTCGCCTTCGCCGCCAGCCGCGGCGTGGAGCTGTTCGGCACGCGCGAAGACGACCGCATGCTCTCGTACCTGCCGCTGTGCCATGTGGCGGAACGGATGTTCGTCGAGATGGGCTCGCTCTACGGCGGTACCACGGTATTCTTCGCCGACAGCCTGGATACCTTCCTCGAGGACATGAAGCGTGCGCGGCCGACCTTGCTGTTCGGCGTGCCGCGCATCTGGACCAAGTTCCAGATGGGGGTGTATTCGAAGATGCCGGCGCAGAAGCTCGACCGCCTGCTGAAGCTGCCGATCCTCGGCCGCATCGTCGGCCGCAAGGTGCTCGCCGGGCTGGGGCTGGATGCGGTGCGCTATGCGCTGTGCGGCGCGGCTCCGGTACCCGAGGCACTGCTGCTCTGGTATCGCCGCCTGGGCCTGGACGTGCTCGAGGTCTACGGGATGACCGAGAACAGCGGCTACTCCCATGTCTGCCGGCCCGGCAGGCAGAAGACCGGCTGGATCGGCCAGAACAGCCCCGGCGTCGAGGTGCGCATCAGCGACGAGGGCGAGGTGCAGGTGCGCAGCGGCGCGACCATGGTCGGCTACTACAAGGAACCGGAAAAGACCGCCGAAGTGCTCACCGCCGATGGCTTCCTGCGCACCGGCGACAAGGGCGAGCAGGACGCAGAGGGCAACCTGCGCCTGACCGGGCGGATGAAGGAAATCTTCAAGACCAGCAAGGGCAAGTACGTGGCGCCGGCGCCGATCGAGAACCGCCTGGCGGTGCATGACCGTATCGAGCAGGTCTGCGTGGTCGGCGAGGGACTCAGCGCGCCGCTGGGGCTTTGCGTGCTTTCCGAGGTCGGCCGGCGCGAGGCCCTCAACGGCACCCGCGGGGTCCTGGAAAACAGCCTGCGGGCGCACCTGGAACAGGTCAACGGCGCGCTGGACAAGCACGAGCGGCTGGTCGGCCTGGTACTGGTCAAGGAAACCTGGGCGGTGGACAACGGTTTCCTCACGCCGACCTTGAAGATCAAGCGCAATATGGTGGAAGGTGCCTATGGCTCGCGCTTCCACGAATGGGTGGAACGCCGCGAGGCCGTGCTCTGGCACGAATGACTCCCACCGACGGGAAGCCCCTCCGGGCTTCCCCCTTGCGCAAGGAATTCCCATGAGCCTCTGGCGACAAACGCCCGACCTGGAGCAACTGAACGCCTCGCAGAAGAACAGCATCGGCGACCTGCTCGGCATCCGCTTCGAAGCCTTCGACGACGAGTCGCTGACCGCCAGCATGCCGGTCGACTCGCGTACCCACCAGCCGTTCGGCCTGCTGCATGGCGGCGCCTCGGTGGTCCTCGCGGAAAGCCTGGGCTCGATGGCCAGCTACCTGTGCGTCGACACCAGCCAGTACTATTGCGTCGGCCTGGAAGTGAACGCCAACCACCTGCGCGGCCTGCGCAGCGGCCGGGTCACCGCGGTGGCCAGGGCGATCCACCTGGGGCGTACCACCCATGTCTGGGACATCCGCCTCAGTGGCGACGACGGCAAACCGAGCTGCATCGCCCGCCTGACCATGGCGGTGGTGCCGCTGGCGGGCAGGGCGGGCTGAGCGCGCTCCGCAATTTTATCCAAGATCGTTCCGTCCCGTTGGCGGTAGAGTAGCGGGATGGAGCAGATCACCCATCTCAGCAGCGGGATTCCCGGCGTACGCCTGATCGACGCCGTGCACAACCGCTTTTCCTTTCCCCGGCACTTCCACCTGGAGTACCACATCGGCTTGCTGCTGCAGGGCCGGCATCGCTATGTCGCCGGCGGCGAACGGCGCCTGGCCGGGGCCGGCGATGCCTTGCTGATGGCGCCGGAAAGCATCCACGACGGCAGCAGCGCCGGCGAGGAAGGCTATCGGATTCGCGTCCTGGCGCTCGATGCCGACTGGCTGGAGCGCGCCGGCCGCGACTTCAGCGACGGCCGCCGCGGCGCGCCGCGCCTGACCGGCAGCCTGGTTCGCGACGAGCGCCTGCAGCAGCGCCTGCGCCAGCTGCACCTGGGCATGCTCGGCGGAGCGGCGGCGCAGGAGAACCGCCTGGCCCTGGAAGAACATCTCTGGCAGGCGCTGGCCTGCCTGCTCAGCCTGGGCAGCAGCCTGCGCGTGGAGGAGGACGACCGGGAAGGGTTCGGCCGGCGCGATTGGAGGCGGCTGCGCGAATGGCTCGAGACGCGCCTGGAATACCCGCCGAGCCTGGAGGAGCTGGCCGCTTTCTGCGGATTGAGTCCGTGGCAGGCGCTGCGGCGTTTCCGCCGACATTGCGGCCTGCCGCCCCACCAGTGGCTGACCCAGTTGCGCCTGGAGCGCGCCTTGCCGCTGGTGCTGCGCGGCGAGCAGCCGCTGAGCCAGGTGGCCCAGCAGTTCGGTTTCTACGACCAGGCGCACTTCAGTCGTCTGTTCCGCCGTACCTACGGTTTGCCGCCAGCCCGTCTGCGCCAGCGCTGAGCCGCCATTTCCCTTGATCCAATTCCTTTTCGCGGAGTAGCCATGCAGGAACTGTCTGTCTTGCTGACCCTGGCGGCGGTGTTCGCCGTGGCCCTGTTCAGCCCCGGCCCGGATGTCGCCCTGGTGGTACGCACCTCGCTGCACCAGGGACGGCGCGCCGGCCTGGCCAGTGCCCTGGGGCTGGCGTGCGGGATTCTCCTGCATACCACCCTGGTGCTGACCGGCGTGTCGCTGCTGCTCAGCCGCACGCCAGTGCTGTTCGCCGCCCTGCAGGCGGTTGGCGCGTTGTACCTGGCCTGGCTCGGCGTCGGCGCCCTGCGCGCCTGGTGGCGACGTGGCGAGGGCCGGCCGGGCCGGCTCGACGGGGCGTTGCCGCCATCGCCCCTGGGGCCCTGGCTGCGCGGGGTGGCGACCAATCTGTTCAACCCCAAGGCGCTGGTGTTCTTCATCGCCTTGCTCGGCAGCCTGATTCCGCCGCAGATGTCGCTGGGCGGCAAGCTGGGAGTGGCGGCGCTGCTGTTCGGCATGGGCGCCTGCTGGTTCGGCCTGCTCAGCCTGACTCTCACCCGGCCGGGCCTGCAGGCCCGCCTGCTGCGCGCGGTGCCCTGGCTGGACGGCGCCTGTGGAGTGGTGTTCCTGCTGGTGGCGTTGGCGATCGTCGAGCACCTCGTCCGCTCTGCCTGAGGGTTTGGCCGCTTCGCCGTGTGTGGCAGCCGGCAAAGCCATTGCCGCCCCGGCGAGGCTGCCGGAGAATCCCAGGCAACAGCCCTGTCGAGACGTCGCGCATGTCGCAATCGGTTTTCTTCGCCCACGCCAATGGTTTCCCTTCGGCCACCTACGCCAAGCTGTTCGAGGCCCTGGCCCCGGAGTACCGGGTGGATCACCTGGAGATGCACGGGCACGACCCGCGCTTCCCGGTGAACGACAACTGGGACAACCTGGTGGACGAGCTGCTGCACCATCTCGCCAGCCTGGAACAGCCGGTCTGGGGCGTCGGCCATTCCCTCGGCGGCGTGCTGCACTACCACGCGGCGCTGCGCCGGCCGGAGTTCTACCGCGGCGTTGTGATGCTCGATTCGCCGGTGCTGACCCTCGCCGACCGCCTGGTGATCCGCGCCGCCAAGCGTTTCGGCTTCATCGACCGGATCACTCCGGCCGGACGCACCCTGGGGCGCCGCGAGGCGTTCCCGGACCTGGAGGAGGCGCGGGCGTACTTCTCCGGCAAGGCGCTGTTCCGCCGTTTCGACCCGGATTGCCTGGAGGCCTATGTGCGCCATGGCCTGGCCGACGGCGGTGGCGGTTCCGGCCTGCGCCTGCGCTTCGACCCGGCCACCGAGATCAGCATCTACCGCAGCGTGCCGCACAGCAGCCCGGGGCGTCCGCGCCAGTTGCAGGTGCCGCTGGCGATGGTGCGCGGGCGGCACAGCAAGGTGGTGTTGCCGCACCACACCCGGCTGATCCGGGCGATGCCGCGCGGCGAGTTCATGTCGCTGCCCGGCGGCCACATGTTCCCGCTGGAGCGTCCGCGGGAGACCGCCGACCTGTTGCGGGGCGTGTTCGAGCGCTGGTCGCGGCTGGCCGAGGAGCGTTCGGCATGAGCCTGCAGGTCGAGGAAGTCCGCATCAGCCTGCCGCACATCGAACTGGCCGCGCACCTGTTCGGTCCGCCGGATGGCAGGCCGGTGATCGCCCTGCATGGCTGGCTGGACAACGCCATGAGCTTCTCGCGCCTGGCGCCGAAGCTCGCCGGCCTGCGTATCGTCGCCCTGGATTTCGCCGGCCACGGGCATTCCGCGCATCGCGCCGAGGGCGCCAGTTACCTGCTCTGGGACTATGCCCTGGACGTGCTGATGGTGGCCGAGCAACTGGGCTGGGAGCGTTTCTCCCTGCTGGGACACTCGATGGGCGCGATCGTCTCGGTGCTGCTCGCCGGCGCCCTGCCCGAGCGCGTCGAGCGCCTGGCGCTGATCGACGGGCTGATTCCCTACACCGGCGAAGCCGACAAGGCGCCGCAGAAACTCGGCGAAGCGCTGAAGGCGCAGCTGGCCCTGCGCCACAAGCGCAAGCCGGTCTATGCCGAACTGGAAAAAGCCGTGGAAGCGCGGATGCGCGGGGTTGGCGAGATATCCCGGGAGGCCGCCGAGCTGCTCGCACAGCGTGGCCTGGAGCCGGTGCCTGGCGGCTATACCTGGCGCACCGATGCGCGCCTGACCCTACCGTCGCCGCTGCGCCTGACCCAGGCCCATGCGCTGAACTTCGTGCGCAGCGTGGAATGCCCGGTCAGCCTGGTGCTGGCCGAGCAGGGCATGCTGGCGGTGGAGCCGCGCATGCGCGCGCTGCTGGAAACCCTGCCGTTCGAGCGGCACCACCTGCCCGGCGGGCATCACCTGCACCTCGATGACGAAGCCGGGGCCCAGGCGGTGGCCGAGGTCTTCGCGAAGTTCTTCGCCCGCTGAAACACCGGCTTGCCGTTGTTTCCTTGACTATTCCGGGTCCAGCCGTAAGGCTGGACGGATCGCTACGGAGAGTCACCCCATGATCGATCTCTACACCGCCGCCACGCCGAACGGCCACAAGGTATCCATCGCCCTGGAGGAAATGGGCCTGCCCTACACGGTGCACGCGCTGTCGTTCGACAGGAAGGAGCAGAAGGCTCCGGAATTCCTCAGGATCAACCCCAACGGCCGGATCCCGGCCATCGTCGACCGCAGCAACGACGACTTCGCCGTCTTCGAGTCGGGCGCGATCCTCGTCTACCTCGCCGAGAAGACCGGCCAGCTGATGCCCACCGACGTCAAGGGCCGCTCGCGGGTGATCCAGTGGCTGATGTTCCAGATGGGCGGGGTCGGCCCGATGCAGGGGCAGGCCAACGTGTTCTTCCGTTATTTCCCGGAGAAGTTGCAGGGCGCCATCGACCGCTACCAGCATGAGACCCGGCGCCTCTACGAAGTTCTCGACGGTCGCCTGGGCGAGGCCGAGTACCTCGCCGGCGACTACAGCATCGCCGACATCGCCACCTATCCCTGGGTGCGCATCCACGACTGGTCCGGTGTCGCCGTCGACGGGCTGGACAACCTGCAACGCTGGATCGCCGCCCTCGAGGCGCGTCCCGCGGTGCAGCGCGGACTGCTGGTGCCGCGGCGGGAGAAGGAGGGCGACGACGCCATCCGTACCGCCCAGTCGATGCTGACCCGTTGAGGGCCGGTATGCGAGGGTTCCTGTTGCTTTCCCTGGGGGCGTTGAGCCTGCCGGCGCTGGCCGCCGACGTGCCCGACAGCCATGACCTGGACGTGCTGCCGCGTTTCCCGCGTGCCGAGATCGTCGACTTCCGCCAGGCGCCAAGCGAGGAGCGGGTCTACCCGCTCGGCGCGATCAGCCGCATCAGCGGGCGCCTGCGCATGGAGGGCGAGGTGCGCGCCGAAGGCGAGCTGACCGCGCTGACCTACCGCCTGCCGCCCGAGCACAGCAGCCAGGAGGCGTTCGCCGCGGCGCGCACCGCGCTGCTCAAGGCTGACGCCACGCCGCTGTTCTGGTGCGAGCGGCGCGACTGCGGCTCCAGCAGCCTGCTGGCCAACGCGGTGTTCGGCAATGCCAAGCTGTACGGCCCGGACGAGCAGCAGGCCTACCTGCTGGTGCGCCTGGCGGCGCCGCGGGAGAACAGCCTGGTGGCGGTCTACTCGATCACCCGTGGCAATCGCCGCGCCTACCTGCAGGCCGAGGAACTGGAAGCGGCCGCGCCGCTGGGCGAACTGCAGCCGAGCCCGTCGACCCTGCTGCGCCTGCTCAAGGCCAATGGCGAGCTGACCCTCAGCCACGTGCCGGCCGAGCCCGCCGGTTCCTGGCTGGACCTGCTGGTGCGAACCCTGCGCCTGGACACCGGGGTGCGCGTCGAGTTGTCCGGCAGGCATGCCCAGGAGTGGCGCGACGCCCTGCGTGACCAGGGCGTGCTGAACAGCCGCATGGAACTGGGCCAGTCGGAGACCGACGGCCTGCACCTGAACTGGCTGCGCTGATCGACTCGCCCGGGCGCGCGGCCCGGGCGGCTTCGCCAGGGTTGTCGACCTGTTCCCCTGGAGGGGTAGACTGCCTGTCCCGCGCCCCATGCTTCGGCTGGAAACGGCGCACGCCGAGCGCTGTCTATCGGTGTATTCCCCCTCTTAGGAAGGCTTGCCTTGATGTTCGATAACGATCGGCTGTTGCTCCGCGTGCTGCTGTTCGGCCTGCTCGCTGCCAGTCTCTGGGTGCTGGCGCCATTCTGGTCGGCATTGTTCTGGGCCGCGGTACTGGCCTTCGCCAGTTGGCCGCTGATGCGCATGCTCACGCGCCTGCTCGGTGGCCGCGAGTCGCTGGCGGCGGGGCTGCTGACCCTGGGCTGGATCGTCCTGGTGGCGTTGCCGCTGGTCTGGCTCGGCTTCGGGCTGGCGGACAACGTCCGCTCGCTGATGGAACTGCTGAAGAACCTCCAGGTGGAAGGCCTGCCGCCGCCGCCTTCGTGGATGGCCGGGGTGCCGCTGGTCGGCGACCGCCTGATCGGCTGGTGGGATTCCATCGACCAGCAGGGCGTGGCGTTCTTCTATGTACTCAAGCCCTACGTCGGCGAGGTCGGCAACTGGCTGCTGGCGCGCAGCGCGAAGATCGGCGGCGGGATCCTGGAGCTGGTGCTCAGTCTGGTGCTGATCTTCTTCTTCTACCGCGACGGGCCGCGCCTGGAGTCCATCGTCCACCGTGCCCTGGAGCGACTGATCGGCAACCGCGCGGAGCATTATCGCGACCTTGTCGCCGGCACCGTGCAGCGGGTGGTCAACGGGGTGATCGGCACCGCCGCGGCGCAGGCGCTGCTGGCCTGGATCGGCTTCACGATCGCCGGCGTGCCGGGGGCCATGCTGCTCGGCCTGCTGACCTTCGTCTTCAGCCTGCTGATGGTCCCGCCGCTGGTCTGGGGACCGGCCACCGCCTGGTTGTTCTTCCAGGGCGACTACGGCCACGGGATATTCCTCGGCCTGTGGGGCTTCTTCATCATCAGCGGGGTGGACAACATCCTCAAGCCCTACCTGATCAGCCGTGGCGGCAACCTGCCGCTGGTGGTGGTGCTGCTCGGGGTATTCGGTGGGCTGCTGGCGTTCGGCTTCATGGGCCTGTTCCTCGGTCCGATCCTGCTGGCGGTGGCCTACAACCTGGTCAGCGACTGGATCGCCAGCACGCCGCGACCGCCCGCCGATGGGCGCGGTCCGGATGCCTGATTGACGAAGGAGAGGAAGCCCCGCGATGCGGGGCTTTTTGCATCTGCGGGGCTACAGGTGTTCGCTGCGGGCTCCCACGTACTGGCTGCGACCGGCGCCGAGGCCGAACAGGGTGGCGGCGATGGCGACGCCGACGAAGATGTAGCCGACCGCGTTCCAGCCGCCGCTCAGGTCGTGGACCACGCCGACCATGAACGGTCCCATGGCCGCCAGGGTGTAGCCGACGCCCTGGGCCATGCCCGACAGGTGCGAGGCGACGTGGGCGTCGCGCGAGCGCAGGACGATCAGTGCCAGGGCGATGCTGAAGGTGCCGCCCTGGCCGAGGCCGAGCAGCAGCGCCCAGCACCAGATGGTCTGCAGCGGCGCATAGAGGAAGCCGAGCAGGCCGGCCAGGGTGGTGGCCATCACCAGGACCACCGCCAGGCGCTGGTCCTTGGCGCGGGCGGCCAGCCAGGGCGCGAGCAGGGCGGTGATCAGTTGCAGCATCACCGAGCCGGACAGCACCAGGCCGGCTTCCACCGGGGTCAGGCCGCGGTCGATCAGGATCGACGGCAGCCAGCCGAAGACGATGTAGGCCAGGGACGATTGCAGGCCCATGTACAGCGTGACCTGCCAGGCCAGCGGGTCGCGCCACAAACCGACGACACGGAAGGCCTGGCGGTGGGCGTGCCGGCCCTGGCGGGTCTGCGGCAGCCAGAACGCGGCGGCGAGGATCGCCGGCAGCGACCAGAACGCCAGCGCCAGTTCCCAGTTGCCGAAGAGCTTCTCCAGCGGCGCGGTGGCGCCAGCGGCCAGCGCCGCGCCGAGGCACAGGGCCATGGTGTAGACCCCGGTCATCACTCCGGCCTGGCGCGGGAAGTCACGCTTGACGATGCCCGGCAGGAGCACGCCGATGATGCCGATGCTGGCGCCGGCCAGGACGCTGCCGGCGAACAGGCCGAACACCGGGAACAGGCTGCGCAGGATGATGCCGCCGGCCAGGCAGAAGAGAATCAGCAGTACGCTGCGCTCGGCTCCGATATGGCGGGCCAGGCGCGGCGCCAGCGGCGCGAACAGGCCCAGGCAGAGCACCGGCGCGGTGGTCAGCAGGCCGGCGGCGGCTGCCGACAGGCCGGTGTCGTCGCGCACCTGGTTGAGCAGCGGGGCGAGACTGGACAGCGCCGGCCGCAGGTTCAGCGCGACCAGCACCAGGCCCAGCAGGAGCAGCCAGGGGCGCAGTGGCGGCGCCGGCGGGGCTGGTTCGTCGTCGACTTCGGCATCGATCAGCAGTTCTTCCGGAGGATGGCCGGGGTGCGCTCCCGGCCGGGCATTCAAGGCGTGAGTCATGGGTATGTCCCGGGTTCAGATCAGCAGTGCGCGGTTGGCCGCGGCGGCAGCGTCCGGGTCTCCGCGTTCTATGGCGTCGAGCAGTCGCTGGTGCAGCTCGAAGCAGGGCTGGGCCCTTTGTGGGTCGGCCATGGTGCGTTCCAGCGAGGTCCGGATGACCTGCGAGAAGTAGCGATAGAGTTCGCTGAGCACCGGATTGTGGGCAGCGTCGACCATCCGCTGGTGGAACCGGATGTCGTGCTCGATGTAGTCCTGCAGGTCGTCGCTGCCGTGGCGCTGGCGCGAAGCGTCGAGATGTTCGCGCAAAGCGGCCAGGTCGCTATCGTCGCGGCGCGTGGCAGCCAGGCGCGCCGCTTCGATCTCGATCATCCCGCGCGCTTCCAGGGCGTGCTGCACCGCGCTGCGCGCCAGCACCAGCATGGTTTCCAGCGGATCGGCGCAGGCACGCACATAGGTGCCGTCGCCCTGGCGGACTTCCAGCACGCCGGAGAAGGTCAGCACGCGCACCGCTTCGCGCACGGTGTTGCGGCTCATGCCGAGCAGTTCGGCGAGCTCCGGCTCCGCTGGCAGGCGCTGGCCGAGCGGCCAGTGGCCGGCGTCGATGCGCTGGCGGATCTGCTCCAGGGCGATATCGACCAGGGAGCGCTTGAGGGGAATGGTCACGGAGGAAACATCCAATCATCGGATGAATTTGCGCGCAGGATACCTCGGCGCCTGCAAGCCCGAAAAGCGTCGCTTGAGAAAAAAGCGCTGGCCTGGCGGCCAGTCGCATAGCGCTGCGCCGCCAGCTCGCCGCTGCGTCAGCCTACGATGGCGGTTTCCCCGGCACGCAGGGACATGCCCAGTTGCGCTCGCCGGCGCAGCCAGGGACTGGGGCGGTAGCGGGGGTCGCCGGTGAGCGCCTGCAGGCGCTGGAGAATGCTCAGCAGGCGCCGCGGGTCGAGACGGTCGCCCCATTCCAGCGGGCCGTGGGGATAGCCGAGACCGAGGTGCACCGCCTGGTCGATGTCTTCGACACTGGCAATACCTTGCTGGGCGATATCGCAGGCGAGGTTGACGATCATCGCCAGGACCCGCTGGACGACGAAGCCGGGACTGTCGCGCAGCACCGTGACCCCGACGCCGTCGCTGGCCAGCAGGGCGTGGGCGGCGTCGCGCATGGCCGGGGCGGTCAGTGGCGAAAGCATCAGGCAGCGCCGGCGCTCGAGATCGCAGAGCAGGTCGATGCCGACGCTGCGCTCGGCCGGACAGGCGAAGCGCTGCACGGCGCTGCTCAGGTCCTCGCCCCAGGCGGCCAACAGGCAGAGCGCTGCGGCGGAAGGACGCTCGCCGGTTTCCGGTTCGGCGCCGAGGCGGCGCAGCAGTTCGGCGAGCGTACGGCGGTCGGCCTCGCTTTCGCAGCCCAGCCACACCGGAGGCAGGGCGGCGACCCTCGGCACCGGCTGCGGGCCGGGCTTGTCCTGCGGCTGGCCATCGACGTAGCGATAGAAGCCCTGGCCGCTCTTGCGCCCGAGATGGCCGGCGGCGAGCAGCTGGCGGGTCAGCGGGTGCGGGCGGTAGCGCGGTTCCTGGTAGTACTGCTGGTAGATCGACTCCATTACCGGGTGCGACACGTCGAGGCCGGTGAGATCGAGCAGTTCGAACGGCCCCATGCGGAAGCCGGCGCCCTCGCGCAGCACGCGGTCGATCTCGGCGCACTCCGCGACGCCTTCGCCGAGGATGCGCAGGGCCTCGGTGCCATAGGCGCGGCCGGCGTGGTTGACGATGAAGCCGGGGGTATCCTTGGCCCGCACGCCACGGTGACCCAGGCGCGTGGCGAGGGCGAGCAGGGCGTCGCCGACTTCCGGTGCGCCGGCCAGGCCGTCGACCACCTCGACCACCCGCATCAGCGGCACGGGGTTGAAGAAGTGCAGGCCGGCGACCCGTTGCGGCCGCTCGCAGGCGGCGGCGATGGCGGTGATCGACAGCGACGAGGTGTTGCTGGCGAGAATGGTCTCCGGCGCGACTATGGCTTCCAGCCGGCGCAGCAGGTCCTGCTTGGCCTCCAGGCGCTCGATGATGGCCTCCACCACCAGTTCGCAGTCGGCCAGTTGTTCCAGGCGTTCCGCCACCCGCAACCGGTCTTGCGCGGCCTCGGCGTCGGCGGCGCCCAGCTTGCCTTTGCCGCACAGGCTCTGGAAGGTCTGCCGCAGGCGCTGGCGGGCTTCGGCGGCGGCCTCGGCGCGGCTGTCGAACAGCCACACGGTCAGGCCGGCCTGGGCGGCGATCTGGGCGATCCCGGTGCCCATCGCACCGGTACCGACCACGGCGATACAGCGAATATCGGGCATCGTCTATTTCCCCTGGTAGTTCGGCGGGCGTTTCTCCAGGAAGGCCTGCATGCCTTCCTTCTGGTCCTGTGAGTCGAACAGCAGCTGGAACGCCTTGCGTTCCAGGGCCAGTGCACTGTCCAGCGGCAGGTCGGCGCCGGCCAGGACCACTTCCTTGATCTGCGCCAGCGCCAGGGGCGGCAGGCGGGCGATCTCCGTGGCCAGTTCCAGGGCGCGCGGCAGCGTCGACTCGTCCGCCACCACTTCGCTGACCAGGCCCATGGCCAGCGCTTGCGAAGCCTTCACCAGGCAGCCGGTGAACAGCATGCGCAGCGCCTGGAACTTGCCCACCGCCCGGACCAGGCGCTGGGTACCACCGGCGCCGGGCATCACTCCGACCTTGATCTCCGGTTGGGCGAACTGCGCCGATTCGCCGGCGACGATCAGGTCGCAATGCATCGCCAGCTCGCAGCCGCCGCCCAGGGCGAAGCCGTTGACCGCGGCGATCACCGGTTTCGGGCAGCGCGCGATGGCTTCCCAGTAGCGCTCGCTGTGGCCGCCGTACAGGCCGATCGCCGTGCGCGTGGAAAGATCGCGGAGGTCGGCGCCAGCGGCGAAGCAGCCTGGGTCGCCGGTGAGCACGATGACGCGGATCGCCGGGTCCGCGCCAAGCGTCTGGAAGTGGGCGGCGAGATGCTGGCGCATTTCGTCGTTCAATGCGTTCCTGGCTTGCGGACGATTGAGACGAAGCAGGGCGATATCGGCTGCGGGAAATTCGAGCAGAACCACGGACGAAGGATCGGCGGACATGGAAGCTCCGGAAGAAGAATGTTTCGCTATGCGAAATATGGTTTCATGATTTATCGAAAATAATCAGCGGCAGCCGTGGCGTTGTAAACACCCTCGTCGATCATGAGGCGATGAAGCGGTGCAATTCGCTGTTTTTGAAGAGTTTTATCTTACTTGTTGAACGTTGATCGGTTCTTCCATTAGTTTCGCTATGCGAAACACAATTTTGTTTTATTGATTTTTTGAAAGAGAGATCCCTACTATGCGCGGCAATGACGAGCGCCGGAGTCCGGCCGAAGGAGCGGAGGCGTCCGCCTTCGAGCGTGTGCTGATCGACCCGATGCAGGAGGAAGACGAGGAACTCAAGGACCGCCAGTTCGTCACCGCACTGGCCCGTGGGCTGGAGTTGCTGCGCTGTTTCACGCCGCGGGAAAGCCTGTTGGGCAACCAGGAGCTGGCGAGGAAGACCGGACTGCCGAAGCCGACGGTGTCGCGTCTGACCCACACCCTGACCCGGCTGGGCTACCTGCGTCACTTGCCGCAGAGCGGCAAATACCAGCTGGAGGCGGGGGTGATGTCGTTCGGCTACGCGATGCTGTCGAACCTGTCGATTCGCGCGGTCGCCCGTCCGCTGATGGAGGAGATGGCCGGCTACGCCAAGGCGGCGGTGGCGATGGCGGCCCGCGACCGGCTGAGCATGGTCTACCTCGACGTGGTGCACGGCGAGGCCAACCTGACCATGCGCCGGCAGGTCGGCAGCCATCTCTCGCTGTACCGCAGCGCCATCGGCCGGGCCTGCCTGGCGGCGCTGCCGGAGGACGAGCGGGAGTTTCTCCTCGGGCATATCCGCAAGCGCCACCCGGACGACTGGCCGGAGGTGCGCAAGGGACTGGAGCGGGCGTTCCGCGACTACGCCGACTACGGTTTCTGCCTCTCGCTCGGCAAATGGCAGCGCGACGTCAATGCGGTGGGCGTGGCCTTGCGCCATGAGAGCCATGGATTGCTGGCGTTCAACTGCGGCGGGCCGAGTTTCCACCTCAAGCGCGAGAAACTGGAGGACGACATCGGCCCGCGCCTGCTGCACATGGTCCACAACATCGAGGCCGCCACCCGCTGACCGAGGCCGGTGACGGAATCATGGCAACCGGCCTGCGGGCCTGAAGGAGTGAGCATGATTCGTGATCCGGAAACCCTGAACCTGCTGCTGGACAGCATCCGCCAGTTCGTCCGCGAGAGCCTGGTGCCGCACGAGCAGGAGGTGGCGGAAACCGACCGCATCCCCGAGGCGATCATCGCCCGCATGCGCGAGATGGGCCTGTTCGGCCTGTCGATCCCCGAGGCCTACGGCGGCCTCGGGGTGACCATGGAGGAAGAGGTGCGCATCGCCTTCGAACTGGGGCGGACCTCGCCGGCGTTCCGTTCGCTGCTGGGCACCAACAACGGCATCGGCTCCCAGGGCATCGTCATCGACGGCACCGAGGAACAGAAGCGGCGCTACCTGCCGCGCCTGGCGTCGGGCGAACTGCTCAGTTCGTTCTGCCTCACCGAACCGGACTCCGGTTCCGACGCCGCCTCGCTGAAGACCACGGCACTGCGCGACGGCGAGCACTATGTGCTCAACGGCACCAAGCGCTTCATCACCAACGCCCCGCAGGCCGGCATCTACACCGTGATGGCGCGCACCGACCCGGCGATCCGTGGCGCCGGCGGGATCTCCGCCTTCGTCGTCGAGCGCGGTACGCCCGGGCTGTCTCTGGGCAAGCCGGATCGCAAGATGGGACAGAAGGGCGCGCATACCTGTGACGTGATCTTCGACGACTGCCGGGTGCCGGCCAGCCAGTTGATCGGCGGGGTCGAGGGGATCGGCTTCAAGACCGCGATGAAGGTGCTCGACAAGGGCCGCCTGCACATCGCCGCGGTCTGCGTGGGGGTCGCCGAGCGGATGCTCGAGGATGCGTTGCGCTATGCCCTGGAGCGCAAGCAGTTCGGCCAGCCGATCGCCGAGTTCCAGCTGATCCAGGCGATGCTCGCCGACAGCAAGGCCGAAGCCTACGCGGCGCGCTGCATGGTCATCGACGCCGCGCGGCAGCGCGACGAAGGCCGCGATGTCGGTACCGAGGCGTCCTGCGCCAAGCTGTTCGCCTCGGAAATGTGCGGCCGGGTCGCCGACCGCGCGGTGCAGATCTTCGGCGGCGCCGGCTATATCGGCGACTACGGGATCGAGCGCTTCTACCGCGACGTGCGACTGTTCCGCATCTACGAAGGCACCACGCAGATCCAGCAACTGGTGATCGCCCGCAACATGATTCGCGCCGCCCAGGGCTAGCGCCGACCCTTCGCCTTGCCGGCCGTGGCGCAGTCCCGGCCGGCTCCGGCTCCCCGGCGCCGGCCGTGCGCCACTCTTTACGCTTTCTTTATGCCGTCCGGCGTGGCCCGGAATCGCTTCTTTACGCCCCCTTTGCGGAGACTTTCCCTCAAGCGGCAGAGGCCGCTCGAAGGAGAGATCGCACACATGACCGTTCTGGATTGGTTGTCCCTGGCCCTGGCCGCGGGACTGTTCGTCTATTTGCTGGTGGCGCTGCTACGCGCCGACCGTGCCTAGGGGAGGGCACATGAACAGCCACGAGATTCTCTTGATCCTGGCCTTCTTCGCCCTGGTCCTGGTGCCCGCACCGTTCCTCGGGCGCTATTGCTTCAAGGTGATGGAAGGCCAGCGTAATCTCCTCAGCGCGCCGCTGGCGCCACTGGAGCGCGCCTGCTATCGCCTGTTCGGCGTCGATCCGGCGAGCGAGCAGGACTGGAAGACCTACACCCTGGCGCTGCTGGCATTCAACCTGGCCGGCCTGGTCCTGCTGTTCGCGATCCTCGTGCTGCAGGGCAGCCTGCCGCTGAACCCGCAGCACCTTCCCGGCCTGGAGTGGACCCTGGCGTTCAACACCGCGGTCAGCTTCGTCACCAACACCAACTGGCAGGCCTACAGCGGCGAGGCTTCGCTGAGCTACTTCAGCCAGATGCTCGGCCTCACGGTGCAGAACTTCGTCAGCGCGGCGGTCGGTCTCTGCGTGCTGGTGGCCCTGGCGCGCGGCATCAGCCGCCGCTCCACACGACAGCTGGGCAACTTCTGGGTCGACCTGACCCGCGCCACCCTCTACGTGCTGCTGCCGCTGTGCCTGCCGCTGGCGCTGCTGCTGGTCTGGCAGGGCGTGCCGCAGACCTTCTTCGACTATGTCCACGCCACCACCTTGCAAGGCGCCGAGCAGACCATACCGCTCGGCCCGGCGGCCAGCCAGATCGCCATCAAGCAGCTGGGCACCAACGGCGGCGGCTTCTTCGGCGTCAACTCGACCCATCCGTTCGAGAACCCGAGCGCCTGGAGCAACCTGTTCGAAGTGGCCTCGATCATCCTGATCCCGGCGGCGCTGGTATTCACCTTCGGCCATTACGTGAAGGACCTGCGCCAGAGCCGCGCGATCCTCGGCTGCATGCTGCTGCTGTTCTGCCTCGGCCTGGGCCTGTCGCTGTGGGCCGAATACCAGCCGAACCCGGCGCTGGCGCAGTTGCCGGTCGAACAGGGCGCACCGATGGAGGGCAAGGAGAGTCGCTTCGGCACCGCCGCCAGCATGCTCTGGGCGATCACCACCACCGCTGCCTCGAACGGCTCGGTGAACGCCATGCACGACAGCCTGAGCCCGCTGGGCGGCATGCTGCCGCTGCTGAACATGATGCTCGGCGAGGTGATCTTCGGCGGTGTCGGCGCCGGCCTCTACGGCATGCTGCTGTTCGTCCTCATCGCGGTGTTCCTCGCCGGCCTGATGGTCGGGCGGACGCCGGAGTACCTGGGCAAGAAGCTCGAGGCGAAGGAGGTCCGCCTGCTGGTCTTCACCCTGCTGGTGATGCCGGTCGGCGTGCTGGTGCTCGGCGCCATCGCCGCCAGCCTGCCGGGACCGGCCTCGGCGGTGACCAACCCCGGCCCGCACGGCTTCAGCCAACTGCTCTACGCCTATACCTCGGGGACCGCCAACAACGGCTCGGCGTTCGCCGGCTTCGGCGCCAACACGCCGTTCCACAACCTGATGATCGGCCTGGCCATGCTCATCGGCCGCTTCGGCTACATCCTGCCGATCCTCGCCATCGCCGGCAGCCTGGCGGCGAAGAAGGCCAGCCCGGTGGGGCCGAACAGCTTCCCGACCCACGGCCCGCTGTTCGTCAGCCTGCTCACCGTGACCATCCTGCTGGTCGGTGGCCTGACCTTCCTGCCGACCCTGGCCCTCGGCCCGATCGCTGAACAACTGAGCCTCGGCTTCTGAAGGAATCGCACATGAACGCTCAGACCCAGGCGTCCAAGAACGCCTTGCACAAACCGCTCGAACGTCGCAGCAACGCATCCACCAGCCTCGCCGCCCTGTGGCGGCCGGCGCTGCTGCAAGCCTTCGTCAAGCTCGATCCGCGCCAGTTGCTGCGCTCGCCGGTGATGCTGGTGGTCGAACTGACCGCCGTGCTCACCACCTTGCTGTGCTTCGTTCCCGACCAGGCGGTGCCGACCTCGGTGGCGCTGCAGATCGCCCTCTGGCTGTGGTTCACCGTGCTTTTCGCGAACTTCGCCGAAGCCCTCGCCGAGGGGCGCGGCAAGGCCCGCGCGGACAGTCTCAAGGCCGGCAGCCAGGGCCTCTCCGCCAACAGGCGGCGCGCCGACGGCAGCTTCGAGAGCGTCGCCGCCGGCAGCCTGCGCAAGGGCGATGTGGTGCGGGTCGAGGCCGGCGAGATGATTCCCGGCGACGGCGAAGTCATCGAAGGCGTGGCGGCGGTCAACGAGGCCGCCATCACCGGCGAATCGGCGCCGGTGATCCGTGAGTCCGGCGGCGACCGCTCGGCGGTGACCGGCAACACCCAGGTGGTGTCCGACTGGCTGCTGGTGCGGATCGGTGCCAACCCGGGCGAGTCGACCCTGGACCGGATGATCGCCCTGGTGGAGGGCGCCAAGCGGCAGAAGACCCCCAACGAAGTGGCGCTGGACATCCTGCTGATCGGCCTGACCCTGATCTTCCTGCTGGTGGTGGTGACGCTCAAGCCGTTCGCCCTGTTCGCTGGCGGCAACCTGCCGCTGGTATTCCTGGTGGCGCTGCTGGTGACGCTGATCCCGACCACCATTGGCGGCCTGCTCTCGGCCATCGGCATCGCCGGCATGGACCGCCTGGTGCGCCTGAACGTGATCGCCAAGTCCGGCCGCGCGGTGGAGGCCGCCGGCGACGTACACGTGCTGCTGCTCGACAAGACCGGCACCATCACCTTCGGCAACCGCCGCTGCAGCGCGCTGTACGCCGCGCCTGGGGTGAGCGGCAAGGAACTGGCCGAGGGCGCGCTGCTGGCCTCGCTGGCCGACGATACGCCGGAAGGCAAGTCGATCGTCGAATACCTGCGCATCCTGCATCCGATCGAGGAGCCGCGCCGCGAGGAACTGACGCCGATCGCCTTCAGCGCGGAAACCCGCCTGTCCGGGGTCGACTGGAACGGCCAGGTCTTGCGCAAGGGCGCGGTGGATGCGGCGCTGCGCTTCATCGACCTGCCGCGGGAGAAGATGCCCGAGGTACTTTCGCGGGAGGTGGACAAGATCGCCCAGAGCGGCGGCACCCCGCTGCTGGTGGTAGCCAACGGCCGGTTGCTCGGCGCCATTCACCTGAAGGACGTGGTCAAGCCGGGCATTCGCGAGCGCTTCGCCGAACTGCGCCGGCTGGGCATCCGCACCGTGATGGTGACCGGCGACAACCCGCTGACCGCCGCCGCCATCGCCGCCGAGGCCGGGGTCGACGACGTGATCGCCGAGGCTACCCCGGAGAAGAAACTGGCGCGGATTCGCCAGGAACAGGGCGAAGGTCGCCTGGTGGCGATGTGCGGCGACGGCGCCAACGACGCCCCGGCGCTGGCCCAGGCCGACGTCGGCATGGCCATGAACGACGGTACCCAGGCCGCCCGCGAGGCGGCCAACCTGGTCGACCTGGACAGCGACCCGACCAAGCTGCTCGACGTGGTCCGGGTGGGCAAGGAGTTGCTGGTCACCCGCGGCGCGCTGACCACCTTTTCCATCGCCAACGACGTGGCCAAGTACTTCGCCATCCTGCCGGCGCTGTTCGTCGGCATCTACCCGCAGCTCGACGTGCTCAACGTGATGCGCCTGCAGAGCCCGCAGAGCGCGATCCTGTCGGCCATCGTGTTCAACGCGCTGATCATCGTCGCGCTGATCCCGCTGGCGCTGCGCGGCGTGCGGGTGCAGGCGGCGGACGCTGCGCAACTGCTGCAGCGCAACCTGCTGGTCTATGGCGTCGGCGGCCTGGTGGCGCCGTTCCTCGGGATCAAGGCGATCGACCTGCTGCTGACCGCCGTCGGCCTGGCATGAACAACGGCCCTCGCCGTCGGGCGAGGGCCTGGGACTGAAGAGAGGATCTGCACATGTTCAAGCAACTCCGTCCGGCACTGGCCTCACTGCTGGTGCTGAGCCTGGCCACTGGCGTGGCCTATCCGCTGCTCGTCACCGGCATCGCCCAGCTGGCGTTCCCCGGGCAGGCCAATGGCAGTCTGCTGCGCGACGCCGGGGGCAAGGTGCTCGGCTCGCGGCTGATCGCGCAGAAGTTCGACGGCGAGGAGTGGTTCCATTCGCGGCCTTCGGCGGGCGACTACGCCACCGTTTCCAGTGCCGCGAGCAACCTGGCGCCAAGCAACCCGGCGTTGGCCGAGCGTATAGCCAGGGATGCCGCCCACGAGCGTTTCGCCGACCAGGGACCGGTGCCGCTGGCGCTGCTCACCACCTCGGGCAGCGGCCTCGATCCGCAGCTTCCTCCCCAGGCCGCGCGCTACCAGGCGCTGCGCGTGGCCACGGCGCGCGGGCTGCCGCTGCGGCTGGTGGAGGACCTGGTGGAAAGCCACACCGAGCGGCCGCTGGTGGGGCCGCCGGTGGTCAACGTCCTGGCGCTGAACATGGCGCTGGCCGGTATCGGCCGCTAGGTTTCCCCACAGGCGCGAGGACTTGAAATAATGCCGGATCGGCGGATGATCGCCGGCGACCGCCCGCCCCTCGCGGCGCAGAGCAACGGAGCACGACCGATCCATGACCGACACCGCACGCGCCGACGCGCTGCTGGCCGACCTGCCCGGTGACGGGCGCGGCCGCCTGAAAGTCTTCCTCGGCGCGGCGCCGGGGGTGGGCAAGACCTTCGCCATGCTGCAGGCCGCCCAGGCCCAGTTGCGCCAGGGCGTGAAACTGCGCGCCGGGGTGGTCGAGACCCACTCGCGGGCGGAAACCGAGGCCCTGCTCGCCGGGGTGCCGCAGCAGCCGCTGCGCAGCCTCGAATACCGCGGGATGAAACTGCAGGAGATGGATCTCGACGGGTTGCTCGCCGATCCGCCGGCGCTGGCCCTGGTCGACGAGCTGGCCCACAGCAATGTTCCCGGCAGCCGCCACGCCAAGCGCTGGCAGGACATCCAGGAGCTGCTGGCGGCGGGGATAGACGTCTACACCACGGTCAACGTCCAGCACCTGGAGAGCCTCAACGACCAGGTCCGCGACATCACCGGCGTGCAGGTCCGCGAGACGGTACCGGACTGGGTGCTGCAGGAAGCCTACGAGATCGTCCTCATCGACCTGCCGCCGCGCGAGCTGCTGGAGCGCCTGCGCGAGGGCAAGGTCTACGTGCCGGAGCAGGCGCGGGCGGCGATCGACGCGTTCTTCTCGCAGACCAACCTCACCGCGTTGCGCGAACTGGCGATGCAGACCGCCGCCGCGCGGGTCGACGCCGACCTCGCCCACCGCTACCGCCAGCGCGGCGAGGAGGCGCCGGCGCTGCGCGGCCGGCTGCTGGTGGGCATCGACGGCGACGAGCAGGCCGAGCGCCTGGTGCGTCACGCCTGCCGGGTCGCCGAGCGCCGCCACCTGCCCTGGAGCGTGGTGCATGTCGACACCGGCGGGCTGCGTGGCGAGCAGGCGCGGATGCGCCTGCAGGGCGCCCAGCAGCTGGCCGAGCGGCTCGGCGGCGAGATCGTCGTGCTGCGTGCCGGCGAGGTGGCGCGGACTCTCCTGCAACATGCCCGCGAGCGCCGCGCCAGCCTGGTGCTGGTCGGCCAGTCGCGGCGCCGCTGGTATCGCCGAGTCTTCGGCGGCGGCCTCGCCGGACGCCTGCTGCGCGACGGCCAGGGCCTGGAGATCAGTGCCCTGGACAGCGAGGCCGATCTGCGTCCGGCGGAACCGCGGCCACGCTATCCGCTGGCCTGGAACGACTATCTGCTGGCGCTGCTGGCGACCGCCCTGGCCAGCGGACTGGCCTGGGGCGTGGCGCACCTGCTGGAACTGCCGAACATTTCCCTGGTGTTCCTCATGGCGGTACTGCTGGTGGCCGTGCGCAGCAGCCTGATGCCGGCATTGCTGTGCGCGGTGGCGTCGTTCCTGGCCTATGACTTCCTGTTCATCCCGCCGCATTTCTCCTTCGCCATCCATCGTCACGAGGACCTGCTGAGCCTGGCCTTCTTCCTGTTCATGGCCGGCCTCACCGGCAACCTGGCGGCCCGCCAGCGCCGACAGCTGGAGGCGCTGCGCGACACCCAGGAGGAGACCAGCCTGCTGCTGGAGCTTTCGCGCAAGCTCACCGCCGCCACCGACCGCCAGGCGGTGCTGGCCGCCGCCGCCCAGCAGTTCGAGGGCTGGCAGGACGTCGAGGTGTGCCTGCTCGGCCAGGTCAATGGCGAATGGAAAACCGAGGCCGGCGCGCAGCGGCCGCTCACGGACCAGGAACGGGTCGCCGCCGATTGGGCCTGGAGCCACGACCAGCCGGCCGGGTTGGGCACCGGCACCCTGCCGGGCGGGCGCTGGTGGTGGTGGCCGCTGTCGGCGGAGGAGGGGCCGCTGGCGCTGCTCGGCATCGCACCGCTGGACGGCCAGCCGCTCAGCCCGCAGCGCCGGCGCCTGCTCGCCGCCCTCGGCCAGCCGCTGGCCCAGGCCCTGGCGCGGGCGCGCCTGGCCGAGGACCTGGAGGCCGCGCGCCTGCATGGCGAGACCGAGCAGTTGCGCAGCGCCTTGCTCGCCTCGGTATCGCACGACCTGCGCACGCCGCTGACCGCCATGCGCGGCTCCATCGACAGCCTGCTGGCGTTGGGCGAGGCGATCCCGCCGGCGGATCGTCGCGAACTGCTGGAAAGCACCCGCGACGAGGCCGAGCGGCTGGATCGCTACATCCAGAACCTGCTCGACATGACCCGTCTCGGCCACGGCGGACTGAAGCTGGCGCGCGACTGGGTGGCCCCCGGCGACATCGTCGGCAGCGCGCTGAACCGCCTGCGTGCGGTACTGGCGCCGTATCGGGTGCAGGCCATCGTGGGCAACGACCTGCCGCTGCTGTATGTGCACGCGGCGCTGATCGAGCAGGCGCTGATCAACGTGCTGGAGAACGCCGCGCGCTTCTCGCCGAGCCAAGGCCGGTTGCGCGTCGAGGTCAGCCAGGGCGACGCCGAGCTGCGCTTCGCGGTAAGCGACGAAGGGCCGGGAATTCCCCTGGCCGAACGGGAGAAGATCTTCGACATGTTCTATACCGCCGCGCGCGGCGACCGTGGCGGCCAGGGCACCGGCCTGGGACTGGCGATCTGCCAGGGCATGATCGGTGCCCACGGCGGCCGCATCAGCGTCGGCGAAGGCCTCGACGGTCGCGGCACCACCCTGGTCCTGCACCTGCCGCTGCATCCGCAGCCGGACCTCGGGCAACTGGAGGCCGACGAATGAGCACGGCGCGCTTGCCTGGCGCCGCCGGCCGCGCTATTCCTGCCGTTTCCGCGACGCCGCCGCCGGCTCGTCGCCCGTTTCCTCCTGCCATGCCGAGTGCCATGACCCAATTGCAGAACACCATCCTGCTGATCGACGACGAGCCGCAGATCCGCAAGTTCCTCCGCATCAGCCTCACCGCCCAGGGTTACCGGGTTCTGGAGGCCGGCAACGGCGAGGAGGGGCTGGCCCAGGCCGCGTTGAACCGGCCGGACCTGGTGGTACTCGACCTCGGCCTGCCGGACCGCGACGGCCAGGACATTCTCCGCGACCTGCGCGAATGGTCGGCGGTGCCGGTGCTGGTGCTGTCGGTGCGCGCCAGCGAGGGCGAGAAGGTGCTGGCCCTGGACGGCGGCGCCAACGACTACGTGACCAAGCCGTTCGGTATCCAGGAGTTCCTCGCCCGCGTTCGCGTCCTGTTGCGTCAGGCGGCGCAGGGCGAGAGCCCTGAGGCGGCGGTGACGGTCGGCCCGCTGCAGGTCGACCTGGCCTACCGCCGGGTCAGCCTGGCCGGCGCCGAGGTGGCGCTGACCCGCAAGGAATACGCGGTGCTCGCCGCGCTGGCGCGCCATCTCGGCCGGGTGGTGACCCAGCAGCAACTGCTCAGGGATATCTGGGGGCCGACCCACGTCGAGGATACCCACTACCTGCGGGTGGTGGTCGGCCACCTGCGCCAGAAGCTCGGTGACGACCCGGCGAGCCCACGCTTCCTGGTTACGGAGGCGGGTGTCGGCTACCGCCTGCGCGACAGCTGATGCAGAGCGTTTTTTCGCGCGGCGGGCATGCCGCGCGCGCCTTCATCGCCTATGATGCCGCGCATTCGCGCCAGCCGCGCATCCGGCCCGGCGTTCCAGCGTCACGATGAAGGTCACCATGCAGCAACTGTTGAACGAGATTCTCGATGAAGTCCGCCCGCTGATCGGGCGTGGCAAGGTCGCCGACTACATTCCCGCGCTCGCTGGCGTCGAGCCGGACCAGCTGGGGATCGCCGTGTACAGCCGCGACGGCGAACTGTTCCATGCCGGCGATGCGCTGCGGCCGTTTTCCATCCAGAGCATTTCCAAGGTGTTCAGCCTGGTCCAGGCGATCCAGCATTCCGGCGAGGACATCTGGCAGCGCCTCGGCCACGAGCCCTCGGGCCAGCCGTTCAACTCCCTGGTGCAACTGGAGTTCGAGCGCGGCCGTCCGCGCAACCCGTTCATCAACGCCGGCGCCCTGGTGATCTGCGATATCAACCAGTCGCGCTTCGCCGCGCCGGCGCAATCGATGCGCGACTTCGTCCGCCGCCTGTGCGGCAACCCGGAGGTGGTCTCGGATTCGGTAGTGGCGCGCTCCGAGTACCAGCACCGCTCGCGCAACGCGGCGGCGGCCTACCTGATGAAGTCGTTCGGCAACTTCCACAATGACGTCGAAGCGGTGCTGCTCAGCTATTTCCATCATTGCGCGCTGCGCATGAGCTGCGTCGACCTGGCGCGGGCGTTCTGCTTCCTCGCCGACAAGGGCTTCTGCAAGCACAGCGGCGAGCAGGTACTCAACGAGCGGCAAACCAAGCAGGTCAACGCGATCATGGCCACCAGCGGCCTCTACGACGAGGCCGGCAACTTCGCCTACCGGGTCGGCCTGCCGGGCAAGAGCGGCGTTGGCGGCGGCATCATCGCGGTGGTGCCGGGGCGCTTCACGGTCTGCGTGTGGTCGCCGGAGCTGAACGGCGCCGGCAATTCCCTGGCCGGGATCGCCGCGCTGGAGAAGCTCAGCGAGCGGATCGGCTGGTCGATCTTCTGAAGCCGCCGTCCGTCGCGGCGGCGCTCGAATTCCCGGCGCCGCTGCGCTATGTTCTGCGGCTACCGCTTGCCGGCGCCGGATGCGCCGGTCCACTCGCCAGGAAGGTCGCCATGTCCCGTCCGATCCCCGTTTCCCGTGTCTTCGCCTGCCTCACCGTTCTCGCCGCCTGCGCGCATGCCGGCGCCGCCGAACCGGACTGGCGTGGCTACACCAGCGAACAGCAGCAGCGCAGCGTGCTGGCTGTCGAGCAGGACGCCGAGGCCATCAACAAGCGCTACTACGACAGTGCCTTCGAGGAATTCCTGCCGGAACTGGAGCAACTGGAACTCAGCCTGGCGCAGCCCGCTGTCGCCGTCGACGAGAAAGGCCTGCTGGGCGACTGGAAGTGCCGCTCGACCCAGGCCGACCAGTACGGCATCTATCGCTATCCGAACTTCCAGTGCCGCATCCGGCGCACCGACCAGGGCCTGTTCCTGGAGAAGACCAGCGGTTCGCAGCGGGTCAGCGGCTACCTGTTCCCGGAAGGTGCCGAGCGCTACGTGTTCCTCGGTGGCGCCACGGTCAACGACGAACCCCAGGTGGCCTTCAGCGGGCTGGTGGCCCATGGCGCGCCGGCGGAGTCCGACGTGGTCGCGCTGCTGCGCCCGCACGCCGGCGGCTTCCTCCTGCTGTTCCCGGAACGGCGCGGCGGCTACGAGGTCCTCGAGTTCAGCCGCTGAGCCTCAGGCGTTGTCTTCCTCGTAGCGCTCCAGGGTGTCGCTGGCGATCTGCCGGCCGAGGGCGATCAGCTCCGGCGCCTTGTAGAACTCGAAGAAGCGGCAGACCCGCTTCGGCACGTTGATCAGGATGTCCGGCGGATAGCCGGCGATCTTGTACTGCGCCAGCGAGGTCTGCATCACCTCGAAGCTCTGGTTGACCAGCTCCAGCAACGACGCCGGGCCGCTGCTCTCCACCACCGTGGTGCCGCTGGCCGACTTCGGCGAGTCCTTGCCCTGCGGCGCCGCGGCCGGCTGTTGCAGTTGCGGCTCGGCGGGCTCCTCGGAATCCGCCGGCACCGGGTGGAGCAGGGCCTCGGCGCTCAGTTCCGGCGGGGTGTTGTCGTCGCCGTGGCGGCGGAAGAACGAGAGTTTGTGGCCGAGGCTCTCGATCATGCTGTCGAAGCGCCCCTTGAGCGCGGCCGGACGCTCGATCACCGGCAGGTGGTACTGCTTCTGGTTGGTGGCGTTGAGGTTGACCGCGATGATCAGGTCGCTGTGGGCCGACACCACCGGGACGATCGGCAACGGGTTGAGCAGGCCGCCGTCGACCAGCATGCGGCTGCCCTGCATGACCGGGGTGAACAGGCTCGGGATCGCCGCCGAGGCGCGCATGGCCTGGTGCAGGCAGCCCTCCTGGAACCATATCTCCTGCTGGTTGGTGAGATCGGTGGCGACCGCCGTGTAGGGGATCGACAGGTCTTCGATGTTCACCTCGCCGAGGATCTCGTGGATCTTGCCGAACACCCGCTCGCCGCGGATCGCGCCGAGGCGGAAGCTGACGTCGAGCAGGCGCAGCACGTCGAGGTAGTCCAGGCTTTCCACCCACTCGCGGTACTCGCGCAACTTGCCGGCGGCATAGATGCCGCCGATCACCGAACCCATGGAACAACCGGCGATGCAGGTGATCTCATAGCCGCGTGCCTCGAGTTCCTCGATCACGCCGATGTGCGCATAGCCGCGCGCACCGCCGGAGCCCAATACCAGGGCGACCTGTTTGCTCATCTGCAACCCCTTGCCAATACTGCGTGACGAAGCGAAAACGATACGCGCGTCAGCCGGCCGCCGCCAAGAGCGCCGCGCCGGTCCGTTCCCTGTCCGGAGACCTGTCGATGAAAACCTGGATCGTTCTGCCCGTCCTCGCCCTGACCCTGGCCGGCTGCGCCGGCAAGACCGCCTACCGGGAAAACTGCGCCGACCAGCTGGACGCGGCCTGGAAGGAGCTCGACCTGGCCAAGGCCGAAGGCTTCGCCGGCACCGTCAGCTACTCGAAGGCCCTGACCCTGCTCACCGGGGCCAAGACCCAGCAGCAGTTCGAGGCCTACGAGGGCTGCACCAGCAAGGCCGAGAAGGCGCGCTTCTATATCCGCGAGTCGCGCGCCGGGCGTTGAGTCGGGCGCGGCGATCGGACCGCTGGCGATGGCGTCGGCTTTGCTAGAATGGGCACTTTTCCGACATCCACGGGAGTACACCGATGAGCGAGGCGATCCGCCTGACCCAGTACAGCCACGGCGCCGGCTGCGGCTGCAAGATTTCGCCCAAGGTACTGGAGGTGATCCTCGCCGGCAGCGGCGCGCAGAACCTCGATCCGAAGCTCTGGGTCGGCAACGCCTCGCGCGACGACGCGGCCGTCTACGCCATCGACGAGGAGCGCGGGGTGGTTTCCACCACCGATTTCTTCATGCCGATCGTCGACGATCCCTTCGATTTCGGCCGGATCGCCGCGACCAACGCGATCAGCGACATCTATGCCATGGGCGGCGACCCGCTGATGGCCATCGCCATCCTCGGCTGGCCGGTCAACGTGCTGGCCGCCGAAGTCGCCCGCGAAGTCATCGCCGGTGGCCGCAGGGTTTGCGAGGAGGCCGGCATTCCGCTGGCTGGCGGGCATTCCATCGATGCTCCCGAGCCGATCTTCGGCCTGGCCGTGACCGGTATGGTGGAAAAGCGCTTCATGAAGCGCAACGACACTGCCGAGGCCGGCTGCCGGCTGTACCTGACCAAGCCGCTGGGCATCGGCATCCTCACCACCGCCGAGAAGAAAGCCAGGCTGCGCGCCGAAGACGTCGGCGTGGCACGTGACTGGATGTGCACCCTGAACAGGCCCGGCGCGCGCTTCGGTCGCCTGGCCGGGGTCAGGGCGATGACCGATGTCACCGGGTTCGGCCTGCTCGGCCACCTGGTGGAAATGGCCGACGGCAGCAGGCTCACCGCGCGCGTCGAATACGCCGCGGTGCCGCGCCTGGCCAGCGCCGAGTACTACCTGGAGCAGGGCTGCGTGCCCGGCGGCACCCTGCGCAACTTCGACAGCTACGGCGAACGTATCGCGCCCCTGCCGGAGGTGCAGAAGCTGCTGCTCTGCGACCCGCAGACCAGTGGCGGCCTGCTGGTGGCGGTGGCTCCCGAGGGCGAGGCGGAGTTCCTTGCCGTGGCGGCGGAACTCGGCCTGCAACTGGCGCCGATCGGCGAGCTGGTCGAGCGACAGAGTCTCGCGGTACAGGTGGTGTGATGCGCGACAACACCCAGCATTACCGCGAACTGTTCCTCGAAGACACACCCCTGATGGACGTGCGCGCCCCGGTGGAGTACCACAAGGGCGCCTTCCCCAACACGGTCAACCGGCCGCTGATGAACGACATCGAACGGCAGAAGGTCGGTACCAGCTACAAGCAGCACGGCCAGCAGGCCGCCATCGCCCTTGGCCACGAGCTGGTCTGCGGGGCGGTCAAGGCCGAACGGCTGGCGGCCTGGAAGGCCTTCGCCGAAGCCAATCCGAACGGTTACCTGTATTGCTTCCGCGGCGGTCTGCGCTCGCAGATCGTCCAGCAGTGGCTGAAGCAGGACGCCGGCATCGACTATCCGCGGGTGATCGGTGGCTACAAGGCGCTGCGCAACTTCCTTTTCGAAACCACCCGCGCGGCGGTCGACGAATGCGACTTCGTGCTGGTCGGCGGTCTCACCGGCTGCGGCAAGACCGAGGTGATCGCGGCGCTGGACAACAGCCTTGACCTCGAAGGCCACGCCAACCACCGCGGCTCCAGCTTCGGCCGGCGGGCCACGCCGCAGCCGGCGCAGATCGACTTCGAGAACCGCCTGGCCATCGACATCCTGAAGAAGCGCCATCGCGGCGTCGGCCAGTTCGTCCTCGAGGACGAGGGGCGGATCGTCGGCAGTTGCTCGCTGCCGCTGGAGCTGTACCAGGGCATGCAGGGCTATCCGCTGGTGTGGCTGGAGGACGGCTTCGAACAGCGCGTCGCGCGCATCCTCAAGGACTACGTGATCGACCTGCGCAGCGAGTTCGAGCGCGTGGTCGGTGCGGAAGAGGGCTTCGCCGCCTTCTCCGCCTACCTGCAGAAGAGCCTCGCCGGCATCGTCAAGCGCCTGGGTGGCGAGCGCTACCAGCGGCTGGCGGCGATCCTCGTGCAGGCGCTGGAGGAGCAGGGCCGCGATGGCTCGGTGGAGACCCACCGCGGCTGGATCGAGGGCCTGCTCAAGGAATACTACGACCCGATGTACGCCTTCCAGCGGCAGAGCAAGGAAGACCGCGTCGAGTTCCGCGGCAACCAGGCCGAGGTGATCGCCTACCTGCGCCAGCGTCAGGCGCTGCGGCCGTCGTAGTGCTGCAGCGGTAGCGCGTCGGCGTCGACGCCCTCCAGGCAGCGCACGTTGACCGCGGCCATGGCCTGGCCGTCCGGGCCGATGCCTTCGCTGAACGGCGCGCAGCCGCAAGTGGGACAGAAGTGATGCTGCAGGCGGTGGCTGTTGAAGCTGTAGGTGCGCATGGCGCTGGCCGGGGTCTTCAGCGCCAGCCGGTCGCGCGGCACGAACCACAGCAGCCAGCCGCGCCGGCTGCACAGCGAACAGTTGCACTGGATCACCCGGTCGGGATCGCCCTCGACCTCGTAGGCGATGGTTCCGCAGTGGCAGCTTCCTCGATGGTTCATGGCGTTGTCTCCGATAGGGAAGGGTTACAACTCTAGCTGGTGAGCGTCCCCCGCGCCGGCCTGTGAAACCCTACAGGCGTGCTTGCCGGCGGCCGGACGCTGGACTAGAACTCCAAGGTCCATCTCGACAGGGCATGTACGATGAACATCGAAGAGGTCCTGCGCGCCGTTTCCACCCCGCTGGGCGACGGCGCCGCATATCCCGGCGGGCCGTACCGCTTCTTCCGCCGCGAATACCTGAACATCTACTACCGCAGCGATCCCGCGACGCTGCGCCGGGTGGTCCCGGAACCGTTGCGACTGGACGGCGCGCTGGTGCGCTTCGAGATCATGCTGATGCCCGACAGCGTCGGGCTGGGGCGTTATGCCGAGGGTGGCCAGGCGATCCGGGTGAGCCTCGATGGCTGCCATGGCGAGTACCTGCATGCGATGTATGTCGACAGCCTGCCGGCCATCGCCGCCGGGCGCGAGGTCAGCGCCTACCCGAAGAAGCTCGGCAAGCCGGCCCTGTACGTGGACTCCGATACCCTGGTCGGGAGCATCGACTATGGCAGCCTGCGCATCGCCACCGCGACCATGGGCTACAAGCACCGGCCGTTGCCCAGGGACGAGGCGCTGGCGGCGATCGGTGTGGAAACCTTCATGCTCAAGACCATGCGTGGCTACGACAGCCGCCCGCGGATCTGCGAGCTGGTGCGGACCCGGATCAGCGACATCCGGCTGCACGAGGCCTGGACCAGCCCGGCGCGCCTGCAGCTGTTCGCGCATGCCCTGGCGCCGATGGCGGACCTGCCGGTGCTGGAAGTGCTCGGCGCCAGTCACCTGGTCGCCGATCTCAGCCTGGAGATGCCCGCCCTGGTCTACGACTATCTGGCGCCTCCGGGCTGAGCGCGCTCGGGCATAATCGACATTCCCCCGTCGATTCCCGCGAGACCGTCATGCAACTGGACTTCACCGCCATCGCTCCCGCCGAGGCCTACCGCTGGCTGGCCTCCACCGTCACCCCGCGACCGATCGCCTGGGTCTCGACGCTGTCCGCCGAGGGCGTCAGCAACCTGGCGCCTTTCAGTTTCTTCCAGGTGATCAGCGACGAGCCGCCGACCCTGATGGTCAACGTCAGCCTGCGCGACGATGGCAGCCTCAAGGACACCCTGCGCAATGTCCAGGCCACCGGGCAACTGGTGATCCATCTGGTCGGCGCCGCCCAGGCCGAGACCATGAACACCACCGCCGCCTGGTTGCCCCACGGGATCAGCGAGATCGAGACGGTGGGCATCCCTACCGTGCCCAGCGTGCGCGTGGCGCCGCCGCGGATCGCCGCGGCGGCGGTGGCCTTCGAGTGCGAGGTGGCGGAGATCAAGCCGTACCCGGCGCAGGACCCCAATTGCCACATGATCTTCGCCCGCGTGCTGCTGGCGCATGTCGACGACGCGGTGCTGGCCGACGAGCGCCACGTGGACAGCGCCCGGCTCGACCTGGTCGGTCGCCTCGGCGGCAGCCTCTACAGCTATACCCGCGACACGTTCAGCATGATCCGGCCCAGGTAGACGGTGTCACTCGGCTGTCGGCAGGCACTCGGCGACCGTGCTGCGGCACACCGGTGCCTGCCCCGCGGCCTGCTGCCGCTGCCATTCGCGATAGGCGAACTGGTAGCTTTCCGGATACACCCCGCCGCGCTTCAGCGGCGCCACGATACTCGCCCGCAGCGCCTGTTCGGTCAGCGCCAGGTGCGCGGCCAGGCGCTGGAACTGCCAGGGCTGCTGGCCCTGGCGGCGCTCCAGGACTTCGACGTGGTACAGGCCGTCGGCCGCCGCGCTCGACAGGTTGTGCACGATCAGCCAGCGCGACAGGCCCGGGGCCGCCGGCAGCGACCAGAGCGGCTGCTCGATCGGGCCGCTCCAGTCGGCCTGGGCGCTGGCGGACAGGCCGAGGGCCAGCAGCAGGATCGGCGGGAAACGCATCGGGAACCTCCTTTCTCCGGGGAGGGCACAGTATCGCCGGCTTCACGCCGGCGGTGAAACCGTTTCGCCTTGGGGCTGTGCCGTCGCGCCGGCGAGCTTGGCCTGCTGGCGCAGCCAGTAGCGGTAGGCGCTGACGCCCGAACGCACCGAGCTGAACACCAGCGGCGGCTTGATCTTGCCGAGCATGCTCGAGCGTTGCAGCAGGTCCAGGGTCTGCCCGGTGACCCGTGCCAGCGACAGGTGCACGCCCTGGGCCTTGAGGATCTGCTGTACCTCGTGGAGGGTGGTCAGGCCGCTGATGTCCAGGTTGGTCATGGCCTCGGCGTTGAGCAGTACCGCGCGTGGCTGCTCGGTGCGCTCCAGCACGGCGAGCAGCCGCTGCTTGAAATAGTCGGCGTTGAAGAACAGCAGCGGCGCGTCGAAGCGGTAGATGACCAGGCCGGGAAGGGTGCTGGCCTGCGGGTACTTGGCCAGCTCGACCTGGCCGTCGACGCCGTGCATCCAGCCGAGTACCGCATCGCTCGGACGATAGGTGTAGTAGAGCAGGCGCAGCACGGCGATGCTGACGGCGACGAAGATGCCCGGCAGCACGCCGACGCTGAGCACGCCGACGGTGGTCAGCAGGCACAGGCTGAACTCGAAGCGGCTGAGCTTCCAGAAGCCCTTCAGCGCCTGCACGTCGATCAGTCCCCAGCCGGCCAGCAGCAGGACCGCGCCGAGCGCCGGCATCGGCACCCAGCCCAGCGGCCTGTTCAGCAGCAATAGCGTGGCGGCGATCACCAGCGCGGCGACGATGCCGACCAGTTGGGTCTTGCCTCCGACCATGTCGTTCACCGCTGTGCGCGAGTCGGCGCCGCTGATGGCGAAGCCCTGGGAAACCCCGGCGCCGACATTGGCCAGGCCGAGGGCGACGAATTCGTGGTTGGCATTGACGCTGTAGCCATGACGCGCGGCGAAGCTGCGCGCGGTGAGCATGGCGCTGCAGAAGCTGACCACGGTGATGCCGGTGGCATCGCGCAACAGGCTTTTCAGTTCTTCCAGGTTGGTCTGCGGCCAGCTCAGGTGCGGCAGTCCGGCCGGCACTTCGCCGAGCAGCTCGACGCCGAAACGGTCGAGCCCCAGCGCCGCTGACGCCACGGTCGCCAGCAGCACGCCGCAGAGCGCGCCGGGCAACTGCGGGAAGCGCCGCGGCAGCAGCACCATCACCGCCAGCGAGAGGCTGCCGACGATCAGCGTCGGCCAGTGGAGGTGCAGCAGGTTCTCCAGCAGCGCCAGGATGCCGGCTACGAAGCCGCTGGTGGCCGCCTCGTAGCCGAACAGCTTGCCCAGCTGGCCGACCAGCAGGCTCAGACCGATACCGTTGAGGTAGCCGACCAGGATCGGTCGCGAGAGGAAGCTGGCGATGAACCCGGCGCGGGCCAGGCCGGCGACGATGGAGAACAGCCCGACCATGATCGCGACGATCATCGACAGGTCCACCAGGCGCTGGGGATCGCCCGCCGCCAGCGGAGTGATGGCGGCGGCGACCATCGCCGCGGTGGCCGCGTCGGGACCGACCATCAGTTGCCGTGAACTGCCGATCAGGGCGTAGATCAGCATCGGCAGGATGCACGCGTAGAGTCCCACCTGGGGCGGGAAGCCGGCGATCTGGGCGTAGGCGATGGCGGTGGGGATCTGGATCGCCGCCACCGACAGGCCGGCCTGGAGATCCGGGCGGAACCAGGCGCGGCGGTAGTGGAGCAGGCTGTCGAGTCCGGGGACCCAGCGGGCGAGTGGCATGCGGCCGTTTCCTTGCAGGCGCGGATGCCGCAGCTTATCCCGAAGGCCCGGCGGCGGGATTGCCGGGAGTCATTATTTTTTCGCCGCAGCCGCTTCCGGGGAGGAGGCGCAGGGCGAATATCGCAGGACGATATCCGCCGTTTCCCGGCGCCGCCGGACGGCTCTCAAACCTTCAACACCAGCTTGCCGAAGTTCTCCCCGCTGAACAGCTTGAGCAGGGTCTCGGGGAAGGTCTCCAGGCCTTCGACGATGTCCTCGCGCGATTGCAGCTTGCCTTCCGCCAGCCAGGTGGCCATCTCCTTCAGGCCTTCCGGGAAGCGCTGGGCATAGTCCATCACCACCATGCCTTCCATGCGCGCGCGATTGACCAGCAGCGACAGGTAGTTGGCCGGGCCGCGCACCGCTTCCTTGTTGTTGTACTGGCTGATCGCGCCGCAGAGGACGATACGTGCCTTGAAGGCGATGCGGGTGAGCACCGTGTCGAGGATTTCACCGCCGACATTGTCGAAGAACACATCGATGCCCTTCGGGCATTCGCGCTTGAGCCCGGCGGCGAGGTCTTCGTTCTTGTAGTCGATGGCGCCGTCGAAGCCCAGTTCCTCGACCAGGAAGCGACATTTCTCGGCGCCGCCGGCGATACCCACCACCCGGCAGCCCTTGAGCCTGGCGATCTGCCCGGCGACGCTGCCCACCGCGCCGGCGGCGCCGGAGATCACCACGGTCTCGCCGCTCCTCGGCTGGCCGACGTCGAGCAGGGCGAAATAGGCGGTCATCCCGGTCATGCCCAACGCCGAGAGGTAGCGCGGCAGCGGTGCGCGGGACGGGTCGACCAGGTAGAAGCCCTTCGGCTCGCCGACGAAGTAGTCCTGCACGCCGAGGGCGCCGTTCACGTAGTCGCCGGGCTTGAAGCCGGGGTGCCTGGAGGCCAGCACCTTGCCCACGCCGAGCGCGCGCATCACCTCGCCGATGGCCACTGGCGGGATGTAGGAGCGAGCATCGTTCATCCAGCCGCGCATCGCCGGGTCCAGCGACAGATACTCGTTGCGTACCAGGATCTGGCCGTCGCCCGGCTCGCCGAGCGGGGCCTCGACGAAACTGAAGGTGTCGCGGCCGGGTAGTCCGCTGGGACGCTGGGCCAACTGGTATTGCCGATTGATCTGGGTTTGCATGGCAGGCACTCGTGGAATGGAAAACGGATACCTAGGGTTAGTCGCCGGCAACGGCGGCGGCAAGCGCCGGGCGGTGTGGAAATGACCGGTCATCTATGCGGGTGATTGGCGTTGCGCGGTGTCATCAATGGCCTGGATGGGCCATCCTCCAATCGCCTGATAGTGCTATGCCTGCCCTGGACCCTGGCTAGACTGGCCCGGTTCGATTCCGCCGCGGTTGGCGGGAGACGTTTTCCCCGAGGATCAGTAGATGAGCAAACTCCTTTCCGGCCAGGTCGCCCTGGTCACCGGCGGTGCCGCGGGCATCGGCCGCGCCACCGCGCTGGCCTTCGCCGACGCCGGGATCAAGGTGGTGGTCGCCGACCTGGATAGCGTCGGCGGCGAAGCCACGGTGGCGACTATCCGCCAGGCCGGCGGCGAGGCCGCTTTCATCCGCTGCGACGTCACCCGCGACGCCGAGGTCAAGGCGCTGGTCGAAGGCTGCGTGGCTGCCTACGGTCGTCTCGACTATGCCTTCAACAACGCCGGCATCGAGATCGAGCAGGGCAGGCTGGCCGACGGCAGCGAGGCCGAGTTCGACGCCATCATGGGGGTCAACGTGAAGGGCGTCTGGCTGTGCATGAAGCACCAGATCCCGCTGATGCTGGCCCAGGGCGGCGGCGCGATCGTCAACACCGCGTCGGTCGCCGGCCTCGGCGCGGCACCGAAGATGAGCATCTACGCGGCTTCCAAGCATGCGGTGATCGGCCTGACCAAGTCGGCGGCGATCGAGTACGCGAAGAAGGGCATCCGCATCAACGCCGTGTGTCCGGCGGTGATCGACACCGACATGTTCCGCCGCGCCTACGAGGCCGACCCGCGCAAGGCCGAGTTCGCCGCCGCGATGCATCCGCTGGGGCGGGTCGGGCGGGTCGAGGAGATCGCTGCCGCGGTGCTCTACCTGTGCAGCGACAACGCCGGCTTCACCACCGGCATCGCCTTGCCGGTGGATGGCGGCGCGACGGCGATCTGAGCCGTCCGCCTCGGATGCCCCGTCGCGGGGCGTTCGCATTCTGTTACAGGTCGGCGCGCGGTTTGGCGCGCCAGGCCACTGCCGGGGGACTAACCTGGGTCGAGAATCCGCGGCCTGAGCCCGCCTTCGTCGCATCGGAGCAATAACAATAATGACCGCCGATCCCATCCTGACGCTGTTTCTTCCCATCGCCCTGGGCATCATCATGCTCGGCCTCGGACTGTCCCTGACCCCGGCCGACTTCATCCGCGTTGTGCGCTATCCGAAGCCGGTGCTGGTCGGCCTGGTATGCCAGATCGTCCTGCTGCCCCTGGCCTGCTTCCTGATCGTCCAGGGCTTCGCCCTGGAGGCGGCCCTGGCGGTCGGCATGATGTTGCTGGCGGCCTCGCCCGGCGGCACCACCGCCAACCTCTACAGCCACCTGGCGCATGGCGACGTGGCGCTGAATATCACCCTGACCGCGGTGAACTCGGTGATCGCCATCCTCACCATGCCGCTGATCGTCAACCTCTCGCTGCAATACTTCATGGGCGACGGACAGGCGATTCCCCTGCAGTTCACCAAGGTCGTGCAGGTGTTCGTCATCGTCCTCGGCCCGGTGGCCATCGGCATGCTGGTGCGCAACCGCCTGCCGGCCGTGGCGGAGCGCCTGCAGAAGCCGGTGAAGATCCTTTCCGCGCTGCTGTTGCTGGTGATCATCCTGCTGGCGCTGGCCAAGGACTGGCAGACCTTCGTCACCTACGCGCCGGTGGTCGGGCTGGCCGCGCTGGCCTTCAACCTGCTGAGCCTGGCGGTGGGCTACTGGGTGCCGCGCCTGCTGCGCCTGCCGAAGGCCCAGGCGGTGGCCATCGGCATGGAGATCGGGATCCACAACGGCACCCTGGCGATCGCCCTGGCGCTGAGTCCGAGCCTGCTGAACAACAGCACCATGGCGATTCCGCCGGCGATCTACGGAGTGCTGATGTTCTTCACCGCGGCGGCCTTCGGCTGGTGGGTCAGCCGCGGTCACAAGGCCGCTCCGGCGCCCGTGGCGGCGCCGGACTGAGGATCGTCAGCCGCGCCGCCAGTTGAGCACGAACTGGGTCAGCAGGCCGGCCACCAGGCCCCAGAACGCCGAGCCGATGGACAACAGGGTGAAGCCGGAGGCGGTGACCATGAAGGTCACCAGCGCGGCCTCGCGCTGGCGCTCGTCGGCCATCGAATTGGCCAGGCCGTTCATGATCGAGCCGAGCAGGGCGATGGCGGCGATGGACAGCACCAGCGCCTTGGGGAAAGCGGCGAACAGCGCCGCCAGGGTGGCGCCGAAGGTCCCGGCGATGCAGTTGAAGAAGCCGCACCAGAGTGCCGCCGTGTAGCGCTTGCGCGGGTCCTCGTGGGCCGAGGGGCCGGTGCAGATCGCCGCGCTGATCGCCGCCAGGTTGATGCCATGGGAGCCGAACGGTGCCAGCAGGATCGAGGCGATGCCGGTGTTCGAGATCAGCGGCGAGGCGGGTACCTGGTAGCCGTCGGCGCGCAGCACGGCGATGCCGGGCATGTTCTGCGAGGCCATGGCGACGATGAACAGCGGGATGCCGATGCTGATGGTGGCGGCCAGGGAGAAGCTCGGCGTGGTCCACTCCGGCACCGCCAGTTCCAGGCGGAACCGGCTGAAGTCCAGCTGGCCCAGCGCCCCGGCCAGCAGCACGCCGACCAGCAGCGCGGCGAATACCGCGTAGCGCGGCGAGACGCGCTTGCACAGCAGGTAGCTGAAGAACATCGCCAGCACCAGCAGGGTCTGCTGCTCGGCGGCGTTGCAGATTTCGATGCCGATGCGGAACAGCACCCCGGCCAGCAGCGCCGAGGCCAGCGAGGAGGGAACCTGGCGCATCAGGCGTTCGAAGCTGCCGGTGACACCGCACAGGGTGATCAGCGCGGCGCAGACGATGAAGGCACCGATAGCCTCGCTGTAGGGCACGCCGGGCAGGCTGCTGATCAGCAGCGCAGCGCCGGGGGTCGACCAGGCGATCACGATCGGCACGCGGTAGCGCAGGGTCAGGCCGATGGTCGCCAGGCCCATGCCGATCGACAGCGCCCAGATCCACGAGGAAATCTGTGCACTGCTCAGGCCGGCGTTCTGCCCGGCCTGGAACATCAGCACCAGCGAACTGGTGTAGCCGGTGAGCATGGCGACGAAGCCGGCCACCACGGCGGCGGGCGAAGAGTCGGCGAAAGGACGCAGGCGGGACTGCGGCTGAGGCTGGGTGGTTTCGGTCATGCCGGGCACTTCCATGGAGTGGGGATGACCGGGCACAGCGGTGGGCGGGGCCACGGAGGAGGGTGACGCGAAGCGCAGGGTGCCGATCATCGTTCTACTGTTTCCGCAGCCTAAACAGCCGGGGCGGGGCTGTCCCGGTACAGCCGCGGACATAGTTGGCCATACAGTCCCTGCTGCCGGAAGCGAACGCAACTGGTAACGTCGCGGCATTTGCCGAGGAGCTTCGCCATGGATGCAAACCCCTACGCCACTCCGCGTGTCGAGCTGGTCGAGCAGGGCGTGCCGGACGGCTTTCGCCAGCGCTGGACGGCTGCGCAACTGCGGGTCCTCGCCTGGCTGTGCCTGGCCTCGATAGCCGGCGGTGTGGTGCTGATGGTGCTCAGCCTGCTCGAGGCGTTCGGCGACGGTGCCGCGCTCGGCGCCTACGCCGACTGGCTCGGCCTGCTCCTCAGCCTGCTCGGCGCCTACCTGCTGCTGCGGCTCAAGCATCTGGTCGAGTCACGCTTCCGCGGCCCTTCGCTGGCCTGGCCGGTCTGGCTGTCGATCCTCCTGACTCTGGTGGGCGAAGCCTGGAGCCTGCTGGCAGTGACGGACGACGCGCTGCAGGAGTGGCACTGGCAGGCGCTGGTGTACTTCGCGCTGCTCGCGCTGCTTGGCGTCGCCACCCTCTGGCTGGGCCTGCGCCTGCTCAAGCAGGAGAACCTCTATCCCTCGCTGCGGATCATGGCCTGGCTGGACATCGCCGGTGGCGCGATGGTGGTTTCGGTTCTGCTGCTGGTGCTGGCGATGCTGCCACTGCTGGCCGCCACCGTGGCCATGGCGCTGGCCTACTGGCGTGCGGCGCGGGAGCTGGAGCAGGGGTGGGGGTGAAGACCGGCCTTGTCGCTCGGCGCTAGTCGGCGTCCGCCGCCGTCTCGCCACGAACGCCGGCATGCGTCCGGGCCAGCGTGCGGTTGACCGCCAGCCAGCCGGCAACCGCTTCGCCACCGGCTTCCTCCAGGCAGCGCTGTAGCAGCCGCGACTGTTCCCGGCGCAGCGCTTTCTCCAGGCGTACGCCCTCGCCGGTGAGGCCGAGCAGGCGCTTGCGCCTGTCCTCGTCGGCGGCGGCGCTGCTGATCAGGTCCATCTCCAGCAACTGGCGCAATGGAATGTTCAGCGCCTGCTTGGTCACCCCGAGCAGGGCCAGCAATTCCTTCACGCTGAGCCCCGGGTGGCGGGCGATGAAGAACAGGATGCGGTGGTGCACGCGCCCCAGGCCGCGGCGGGCGAGCATCTCGTCCGGCTTGGCGGTGAATGCCTGGTAGGCGAAGAAGAAGGCTTCCATCATGGCCTGCTGCTGGACGGCGTGGTTTTTCAGGTCAGGCATATTGACGCTTCCGGGGGCGGCATCGTAGTTTCGGTCAAACAGTTTGACCCATTTTCCCACGCCTACGCTACCGGTGAACCCATGGCCTTCTCTGAACGCATCTCCCGCCTGAAAAGCTCCTTGATCCGCGAAATCCTCGCCGCGGCACAGCGTCCGGAGGTGATGTCGTTCGCCGGCGGGCTGCCGGCCGAACCGATGCTGCCGAAGGTGCAGTGGGAGCAGATGCCGGCCTCCATGGGCCAGTACGGCATGAGCGAGGGCGAGCCGGCCCTGCGCGAAGCCATCGCCGCCGAGGCGCGTGCACTCGGAGTACCCTGCGAGGCGAGCCAGGTTCTGGTCGTCAGCGGTTCGCAGCAGACCCTCGACCTGGCCAGCAAGCTGTTCATCGACCCGGGCACCGAGGTGCTGCTCGAGGCGCCTACCTACCTCGCCGCGCTACAGGCCTTCCAATTGTTCGGCGCCGATTGCGTAACCGTGCCGCTGGGTGCCGAGGGCCCCGACCTGGTTGCCCTGCGGCAGCGCCTGGAGCGACACAAGCCGGCTTTCGCCTACCTGATCCCGACCTTCCAGAATCCGTCTGGCGTGCGCTACAGCGAAGAACGCCGCGATGCGGTGGCGGCGCTGCTCGACGAATTCGGCGTGACCCTGATCGAAGACGAACCCTATCGCGAGCTGGTGTTCGACGAGGGCCGCGCGTCCCCGCTGGTCAGCCGCCTGCGCAAGTCCAGCTGGATCTACACCGGCACGGTGTCCAAGACCCTGCTGCCGGGGCTGCGCGTCGGTTTCCTGATCACCACCCCGGACCTGTTCCCGCACCTGCTGCGCCTGAAGCAGTCGGCCGACCTGCATACCAACCGGGTAGGGCAGTGGCAGGCGCTGCAATGGTTCGGCAGCGAGGCCTACCGCCAGCACCTGGCCGAGCTGCGCGGCTTCTACCGGGTCCGCCGCGACGCCATGCAGGAGGCGCTGCTGGAACACTTCGGCGAGCTGGCCGAATGGAACATCCCGGAGGGTGGGCTGTTCTTCTGGCTGACCCTAAAGCAGCCGCTGGATACCCGCACCCTGCTCAAGCCGGCGTTGGCCGCGGACGTCGCCTTCATGCCCGGCGAACCCTTCTTCGCCGAGCCGGAGCAGAATCTCGGGCGCCTGCGCCTGAACTTCAGCCATGTCGCTCCGGAGCGCCTGCACGAAGGCCTGCGGCGCCTGGCCAAGGTCGTCCGCGACGCCCAGGCCGCCGCAGCGGCCTGAACCTTCGCCGGCGCTCCTCCGCGCCGGCCTCCGACCCCAGGAGCGACACGATGTACAAGGTCTACGGTGATTACCGTTCGGGCAACTGCTACAAGATCAAGCTGGCCATGTCGCTGCTCGGCATCGACTACCAGTGGCTACCGGTGGACATCCTAAAGGGCGAGACCCAGACCCCGGAATTCCTGGCGAAGAACCCCAACGGCAAGATTCCGGTGCTGGAGCTGGAGGACGGCAGTTGCCTGTGGGAGTCCAACGCGATCCTCAACTTCCTCGCCGACGGCAGTGCCCTGCTGCCCAGCGAACCGCGCCTGCGCACCCAGGTGCTGCAATGGCAATTCTTCGAGCAATACAGCCATGAGCCCTATGTGGCCGTGGCGCGCTTCATCAAGCTCTACCTCGGCCTCCCGGAGGCCCGCCGCGCCGAATTCGAAGAGAAGAAAACCGGCGGCTACAAGGCCCTCGACGTCATGGAAAAACAGCTCGCGCGCACGCCGTTCCTGGTCGGAGAACAGTTCTCCATTGCCGATATCACCCTCTACGCCTACACCCATGTCGCCGACGAAGGCGGCTTCGACCTGACGGCCTATCCGGCGATCCGCGCGTGGATCAGGCGGGTAGGGGAGGTGCCTGGGTACGTGGGGATGCTGGACTGAGGGAAGGAACTGTCCAAAGCGGGCAGGCACTTTTCAGACGATGGATTCAAAGCCGCCTTCGCGGCGGAAAAGGCCGGCGGGTGATACCGCCGGTCTTTCTTTATTCGGCATTCGGCGAAGGTTCGCCTACCTGTTTTGGCTCCATTGCACATCGCTAGTGGCCGTATGTCGCACGGTCACTGTTCTGGCCGGGGAACTGGGCGAGCCGGCTGCTAGCGTGCCAACATGGCGTCCAATGGAAGCTGGGCTGGTCGTGGGGACGGTTTGCACGGCCTCCCGTTGGGTCAGGGTTACGCCTCATCGGAGGCTGTGTCCCGCAATGCCCCGAGCTTATTTCCCTGTATTTCTGTTTCAGTTTCATCAGTTGCTCAAGTGTCATTCGTTTCGCATTTCTTTAGAAGAAACAGTTGAGATGATGCGGGGCTGGAATGTTGTGTGCAGCTTTTTGCGCAGTTGCGTGCTAGGCAGCGTTAACAAGGGCTTGAAGACTAATTTTGAAAGGTTGGAAGTTACGGTTGTGCAGCTTTTTGCACATCTTTGAGTTCTATTCTCAGCCAAGGACGGAATCATTGGAGGTCTTTTGGCATATTGGCCTTCTTAAGGCTGAGGGCTGTTTCTTGTTTTTTTAACTACCTGTTTTGGTAGGGTTTTCCAAAAGGCCACTAATGTCGCTATGATGGCTGTCGACGCACTGCAAGGCCGTAGAAACAGGCTTGCCATTTGATGACCCTTCATTGATACGTATCAGCGAATAGGAAAATTCCCAAAAAAGGGAGCTCCTATTGCAAGCCGGTTTTTATGTTGTTTTCATGAGGAGACAAAGCGCTCGGCAGTTTACTGGGATTCTCATTTGGGTTTCCCTGCCAAGCAATTGAGCTATCAAGATATTTACTGACGCACATGGTGTGCATTGAAGGGTTAGGATGACCTATTCAAGCAAGCTCTCCTTGCATTATCTCGAACTCGCGGACCAGCCGATTTCAAAGGATGTCTTTGCGGGGGAAGATGTGCGTTTCTCCAGTGAGTACGAAGCCCTGGAGAACGAGTTGGGCAAGGCGCTGTCGCTCCACGAAAGTGGTCAGGTCGACTGGTTGAAGATCCTGGAAAACAGCGAGGTGCTTCTGCGCACCCAGTCCAAGGACCTGCGTGTCGCCGCTTGGTTGACCTGGGCTCTCTACCAGCGCGAGTCCTTTAGTGGGTTGCTGGCCGGCCTGGGACTGCTGGACCGGTTGTGCTGCAGGCACTGGGTCGAGATGCACCCGGCCAAGCCGCGCACCCGAGCCGCGGCCATCGCCTGGCTGGTGCCTCGATTGGAGCAGGCGCTCAGCGAGAGCGTTCCGCTCAAGGAGCAATTCCCCCTATTCCGACGTCTCGTCGAGCATCTGGACAGCCTCGATTCCGTCTTGACCGAGCAGTTGGGCGATGAAGCACCGTTGCTCCTGCCTATCAGCCGGCGCCTGGCGAGCATGCTCCAGCGCACCACTGACGACCAGCCGGAGCCCGGGATGGTCGGCGCCATGGTGGCCCAGGTCAAGCAGGCGGCCAGCCAGTTGCTGGCTCCCGGTACCCCCATCGACAACGAGCGTGACGCGCACAAGTCCATGCGCGCCCAGCAGGAAGCCGCTCGTTCCCTGTGCGCCTGGTGGCTGCGGCAGAAAGCCACCGACCTGCGCGCGCTGCGCCTCAACCGGACGATGCTCTGGCTGCCCATCGAGACCATGCCAGAGCGCAATGGCGAACAGGTCACCGCGCTCAGGGGCGTACCGGCGGACAGGCTGAAGAGCTACCAGGAGCGTTTCGCCCAAGGCCTGTACGCCGACCTGCTGGTGGAGTTGGAAGCGAGCCTGTCCCGGGCGCCGTTCTGGTTCGACGGGCAGCGTTTGGTCTGGGAATGTCTGCAGGGGCTCAATGCCGATAAGGCTATGCGGGAAGTCGAGATGCATTTTGCGCTGCTGCTGCAGCGGTTGCCGGGTTTGGTGGACCTGCGCTTCCACGATGGCACGGCGTTTGCCGAACCGGCCACCCGCAGCTGGATCAGTGCCCACGTCATGCCGCATCTACAGAGCGGCAGCGTCCCGCGCGTGGCGGAGAACGTGGCGCTACAGGCCGAGTGGGACATCGCACTCGACGAGGCCCAGCCAATCCTGCGCAAGGACGGCTTGAAAGCCGCAGTACAGGTCCTCAAACAGGGCATGACGCGTGCACATGGCGGCCGTGCCCGGTTCTTCTGGCAACTGAGCCTGGCACGGTTGTGCTTCCTGGCGAAGAAATACGAACTGGCCAAGACCCAGCTGGAAAGCCTCGACCAGCAATTGCACGAGTCCGGCCTCAGCGCCTGGGAACCCGAGCTTGCGCTGGATGTACTGCACCTGCTGCACAGTTGCTGCGAGCTGCTGCCGCAGAACCATGCCGTGCGAGAACGCAAGGACGACATTTATCGCAGGCTGTGCCATCTCGATCTCGAGGTGGTGCTCGAATAGGGCCGCGCGCCCTCATTTTTCAAGGAGAAAAAGCCATGGCCAAAGAAGGCTCGGTAGCCCCAAAGGAACGCATCAACGTCACTTTCAAACCCGCCACGGGCGGGGCGCAGGAGGAAATCGAACTGCCGTTGAAGCTGCTGGCGATCGGGGATTACACCCAGCGCGCGGATGAGCGCAAGGTGGAGAATCGCAAGCCCATCAGCATTGACAAGATGACCTTCGACGAAGTGCTGGCCAAGCAAGAACTGGGTCTGACCCTGAGCGTGGCCAACCGTCTGCAGGTGGAGGGGGGCGGTGAGGAGTTGGCGGTTAGCCTGCAGATCAACTCGATGAAGGACTTCAATCCCGCCAGCATCGTCGAGCAGGTGCCCGAGTTGAAGAAACTGATGGAACTGCGCGATGCGCTGGTCGCCCTCAAGGGGCCGCTGGGTAATGCCCCGGCGTTCCGCAAGGCCATCGAAGGCGTGCTGGCAGATGACGAATCCCGTAGCCGTGTGCTGGGCGAGTTGGGACTGAATACCACCCCATCCCAGGACGCCTGAGCGCCCCTAGCCAAGGAAGCAGATACATGAGCACGAATGCCGCACAGCAAAACCGGAACGAGAACGGTGAGTACAACATTCTCGACAGCATCATTGCCGAAACTCGCTTGAGCCCGGACGACGAGGCCTACGACATCGCCAGGCGCGGTGTGTCGGCCTTCATTGAGGAACTGCTCAAGCCGCAGAACGAAGGCGAGCCGGTGAAGAAGGCGATGGTCGATCGGATGATCGCCGAGATCGATGCCAAGCTCGGCAGTCAGATGGACGAGATCCTCCATCATCCGGACTTCCAGGCCCTGGAGTCGGCCTGGCGCGGCCTGCAATTGCTGGTCGACCGCACGAACTTCCGCGAGAACATCAGGATCGAGATCCTCAGCGTATCCAAGGAGGACTTGCTGGACGATTTCGAGGACTCGCCGGAGGTAATGCAATCCGGCCTGTACAAGCATATCTACACCGCAGAATATGGACAGTTCGGTGGCCAGCCGGTCGGCGCGATCATCGCCAACTACTACCTGTCGCCCAGCTCGCCGGACGTCAAGCTGATGCAGTACGTCTCCAGCGTGGCCTGCATGGCCCACGCGCCGTTCGTGGCCGCTGCCGGGCCAAAGTTTTTCGGTCTGGAGAGCTTTACCGGGCTGCCGGACCTGAAGGACCTGAAGGATCACTTCGAAGGCCCGCAGTTCGCCAAGTGGCAGAGCTTCCGCCAGTCCGAGGATTCTCGCTATGTGGCGCTGACCGTCCCGCGCTTCCTGCTGCGCACGCCCTACGATCCGGAAGAAAACCCGGTCAAATCGTTCGCCTACAAGGAGACCGTGGCCAACAGCCACGAGCATTACCTGTGGGGCAACACCGCCTATGCCTTTGGTACCAGGCTGACCGACAGCTTCGCCAAGTACCGTTGGTGCCCGAACATCGTCGGGCCGCAGAGCGGCGGCGCGGTGGAGGACTTGCCGCTGCATCACTTCGAAAGCATGGGCGAGATCGAGACCAAGATTCCTACCGAGGTGCTGGTGTCCGATCGCCGCGAGTTCGAGTTGGCCGAGGAAGGCTTCATTTCCCTGACCATGCGCAAGGGTAGCGATAACGCAGCGTTCTTTTCCGCCAGTTCGGTGCAGAAGCCGAAGTTCTTCGGTATCAGTGCCGAAGGCAAGGCTGCGGAGCTGAACTACAAGCTCGGTACGCAACTCCCGTACATGATGATCGTCAACCGCCTGGCCCATTACCTGAAGGTGCTGCAACGCGAGCAACTGGGCTCTTGGAAGGAACGCACCGACCTGGAACTGGAACTGAACAAGTGGATCCGCCAGTACGTTGCCGACCAGGAAAACCCCAGCGCCGAGGTCCGCGGCCGGCGTCCTCTGCGTGCCGCGCAGATCATCGTCAGTGATGTCGAGGGTGAGCCGGGCTGGTACCGCGTCAGCTTGAACGTGCGTCCGCACTTCAAGTACATGGGGGCGGACTTCACCCTGTCGTTGGTCGGCAAGTTGGACAAGGAGTAAGCGGGGCGTCCCATGACCGGATACGGCAGTCTGTTCGAACGCCTCACCGGCGAGACGGATAAACGCGCTGGCTGGAGCAGCGAGGTTTCCGCCATGGCGTCGGTGGCTGCCCATCTGGCCAAGATGCTCAGCACCCGGGCGGGCAGCGTGCAGACGCTGTCCGACTACGGGTTACCCGATCTCAACGACATGCGCCTGAGCCTGCATGATGCCCTGAGCCAGGCCCGGGCGGCCATCGAAAGCTTCATCGAGGCCTATGAACCACGCCTGGGCGAGGTGCATGTCGTTCCCCTGCCGCCGGACAACGACCAACTCCGCCTGGCCTTCAGCATAGAGGGCCTGCTGGAAGTGGAGGGAGTCAAGCGCCAGGTGAGTTTTTCCGCGTGCCTGGATGGGCGCGGCCAGGTGACGGTCAGTTGAGGAGGTTCTGATGTCCTGCAAGCCCATCGTCCGTGAGCTCGCTCCTGGCGCCCGCCGGTTCCCTGGCCTGGCCGCCGATGGAGTCGAGGGCTCCAGGAAAGACAGGCAGGGACGCATGCCTGCAAGAAGGAGAATACCACTGGTTTCGGCACTGTCTTCGTTGGGCGCCGCCTCGTTCCTGGAGCCTGCCATCGCGCCTATCTGCGGATCTCTACGCCATGCCCTTTAACCACTACTACCAGAGCGAACTCACCGCACTGCGACAGTTGGGACGCCGTTTCGCCGAGCGCAGCCCAGCCTTGGCGCCGTTCCTCGGTCAGGCCGGGCGCGATCCGGACGTCGAGCGGCTGCTCGAGGGCTTCGCGTTCCTGACCGGACGGTTGCGGCAGAAGCTGGACGACGAGTTGCCGGAACTCAGCCACTCGATGATGCACTTGCTGTGGCCGAACTATATGCGCCCCTTGCCGGCGTTCAGCATCCTCCAGTTCGACCCGCTGACCCGACCAGGCGAAGCACTGCGCGTGGAACGCGATACCCCGGTGGAAAGCCGGCCGGTAGGCGAGGTCGCCTGCCGCTTCCGCACTTGCTATACCACCGAAGTCCTGCCGCTCACCCTGAAGGCGCTGAACTACTCGGTGACTGGCGACGGCGCATTGCTGGGCTTGCGACTGGAGATGAACTGCGACGGGCATCTCGGCGAGCTGCGACTGAACCGCCTGCGCCTGCACCTGACTGGCGAGCGTTACATCAGCCAGATGCTCTACCTGTGCCTATTGCGCAATCTGGACAATATCCAACTGATCCCGTTAGGCGCCCAGGGGCTTCCGCTCGATGGGGTCGACGGCAAGCCGCTGGCGTTTCGCCTGGCGGGCGAGCGGGTGCGGCCGGTGGGGTTCGCCGAGGACGAGGCGCTGATTCCCTATCCGCTGAATACCTTCCGCGGCTACCGCTACCTGCAGGAGTACTTCGCGTTCCAGGACAAGTTCCTTTTCGTCGACGTCGATGGACTGGAGCTGCTCGACAGCCTGCCCGATGACCTCCTCAAGCAGGTTCGTGGCCTGGATTTGCGTTTCGATATCCGCAAGAACGGCATCCAGCGCCTGCACCCGACGCTGGAGAATATCAGGCTGTACTGCACTCCGGTGGTCAACCTGTTCCGCCATGATGCGCTACCTATCCGTCTCGACGGCAAGCAGGACGAGTACCTGCTTATGCCGGTCAGATATGCCCTGGAGGACTGCGGAGTGTTCTCGGTGGAAAGTGTCACCGGCTGGCGGCCGGGCGGACTAGGCTACCGGGGATATGTGCCGTTCGAATCGTTCGAGCACGATCCCAGCTTCGATGTACCCGAGGCTCGTCCCCATTACAGCATCCGGCAACGCACCTCGCTCCTGCATGATGGCCTGGATACCTACCTGAGCTTCGGCATCCGCCATCCCGAGCAGATCGAGACGCTGTCGGTGGAGCTTACCTGCACGAATCAGAACCTGCCGCAGCGGCTGCGCCTGGGCGACATCTGCGTCGCCTGCGAAGGCACACCGGAGTTCCTCGGTTTCCGCAATATCACCCCGGCGACCCCGAGTTACGCGCCGCCGTTGCACCGCGACTTCCTCTGGAAGCTGATCAGCAACATGTCGCTCAACTACCTGTCTTTGGCCAACGTCGATGCACTCAAGGTGATCCTCGAAACCTACGACCTGCCGCGCTACTACGACCAGCATGCCGCGAAGGTCAGCAAGCGCCTGCTGGGCGGGCTCAAGGCGGTCCGCCACGAGCATGTCGACCGCTTGCACCGAGGGCTGCCGCTGCGCGGCTTGCGTACCGAGCTGACGATCGATCCGGAAGGCTATATCGGCGAGGGCGACCTGTTTGTGTTCGCTTCGGTTCTGAACGAATTTTTCGCACTTTACGCCAGCATCAACTCTTACCACGAATTGCGGGTGAGGAGCACACAGGGAGACGTGTACCAATGGAAACCGCGCATGGGTTTGCAGCCCCTGCTGTAAGCGCGTTGGCACGGGGCATTCGCGAATACTCGCTGTTCCAGGCGGTCCTGCTGGTCATGGATCGTCTGCGCGAGCAATACCCCGGGCTGGGGGACGAGGCGCTTTACGATCAGCTGGAATTCCAGGCCAATCCTAGCCTCGGCTTTCCGGCCAGCGATATAGATCGGGTGGAGTTCTTCGAAGAGCGCGGCATGCTGCGGGCGCGGCTGCGCTTCAACCTGATGGGGTTGTTCGGTTCCAGTTCGCCGCTGCCGGCGTTCTACAGCGAGCAGGCCCTGGGCGACAGCGAGGAGAGTAACCCTACGCGGAACTTCCTCGATCTTTTCCATCACCGCCTGCATCGGTTGCTGTTGCCCATCTGGCGCAAGTATCGCTACCGGGTGAGCTTCCAGAGCGGCGCGAGCGATGCGTTCTCCGCCCAATTGTTCTCCCTTGTCGGGCTGGGTGGAGAAGAGATCCGCAAGGCCAGGGAGCTGAACTGGAAACGTCTGCTGCCCTACCTCGGTCTGCTCAGCCTGCGGGCTCACTCGGCGGCCCTGATCGAGTCGGTGCTGCGCTACTACTTCAAGCACGCCGAGCTGCTCGCCGAGCAATGCATCGAACGGCGCGTCGCGATCCTCGAGGAGCAGCGCAACCGGCTCGGTCTGTTCAACAGCCAGCTTGGCGAGGACGCAGTGCTGGGCGAACGGGTTCGCGACCGCAGCGGCAAGTTCCGCATTCATATCCGCCAGCTCGATTGGCAGCGCTTTCACGAGTTCCTGCCAATCGGTCCCGGTTACCAGCCGCTTTGTGCGCTGGTGCGCTTCACCCTGCGTGACCCGCTCGACTATGACATCCGACTGGTCCTGCGCCACGAGGAAATCCGCGAGTTCCGCATCGGCGCGCAGAACCCGTGCCGCCTTGGCTGGACCAGTTGGCTGGGCCGGGAACGCGCCGATGGCGTGGTGACGCTGGGCAGCAAGATTCATTAAGGATGGATGAGCATGATCAACGTAGACCTGCAACAACTGATTCAGGCGCTGGATGCCGACACCCGGCGCGACCTGGAGGGCTCCGCCGAGCGCTGCGTCGCCCGCGGCGGCAGCAGGGTACTGGTGGAAGACCTGTTGCTGGGCCTGCTGGAGCGTCCCCAGGGATTGCTGGCGCGCGCCCTGCAGGATGCCGCGGTGGACGCCGGCGAACTCAACGCCGCATTGCAAGCGCGGGGCGAGCACAGTGCCTCGCGCAATCCGGTGTTCGCGCCCGAGCTGGTGCAGTGGCTGCAGGATGCGCTGTTGCTGGCCAACCTCGAACTGGGCCGTAGCCAGATCGACCAGGCGGCATTGATCCTGGCCCTGCTACGCAACCCGTTGCGCTATGCCGGCAGCCGCTACCAGCCGCTGCTGGCGCGGCTCGACATCGAGCGGTTGAAGGATTTCGCGCTCTCGCAGCTGCTGGAGGGCGCGCCCAGCGGCAAGCCGGGCGGCGGCGAGTCCCTGTTGCAGCGTTTCACCCACAACCTTACCCAGCAGGCGCGCGACGGCAAGCTCGATCCGGTGCTCTGTCGCGACGGGGCTATTCGCCAGATGGTCGACATCCTGGCCCGTCGGCGGAAAAACAACCCCATCGTGGTCGGCGAGGCTGGCGTCGGCAAGACCGCCATCGTCGAAGGCCTGGCCTCGCGGATCGCCGCAGGGGAAGTGCCGCCGGCACTGAGGGACGTCGAGCTGTTGTCCCTCGACATGGGCCTGTTGCAGGCCGGTGCCAGCGTGAAGGGCGAGTTCGAGCGGCGCCTGAAAGGCGTCATCGACGAAGTGAAGGCAGCGCTCAGGCCTACCATCCTGTTCATCGACGAGGCCCATACGCTGATTGGCGCGGGCGGTCAGGCCGGCGGCTCGGATGCCGCCAACCTGCTCAAGCCGGCCCTGGCACGCGGTGAGTTGCGTACCATCGCGGCGACGACCTGGGCCGAATACAAGAAGTATTTCGAGAAGGACCCGGCGCTGGCCCGGCGTTTCCAGCCCGTGCAACTGCATGAGCCGAGCGTTGCCGAAGCGGTGACAATCCTGCGTGGCCTGGCCCGTGTTTATGAGGAAAGCCACGGTATCTACCTGCGCGACGACGCGGTGGTGGCCGCCGCCGAACTGTCCGCCCGCTACCTGGCGGGTCGCCAGTTGCCGGACAAGGCCGTCGACGTCCTCGACACCGCCTGTGCGCGGGTGCGCATCAGCCTGGCGGCGGCGCCGGAGAGTCTCGAGCGCCTGCGCGGCGAGCTGGCCGAAGGCGAGCGCCAGCGCCAGGCCCTGCGCCGCGATGCCGAGGCAGGGCTGCCGATCGACCACGAGGCCCTGCAGGTGCTGGAAGAACGCCTGGCCCAGGCGGAAAGCGAGCGGCACGTACAAGAGGGCCAGTGGAACCATCAGCGCGAGCTCGCCGAGCGCCTGCTCGCCCTGCGCCAGCAATTGGCCAGGGCCCGCGAGGCGAGCCGGGAAGAGCAGGGCGGCGAGGCGGACGCGGAGGCTTTCCCGGCCGACGAGCATGGCGGTGTCGAAGCCCTGGAAAAGGCCCTTCACGAAACCCGCCAGGCACTCGCCGATGCCCAGGCCCAGGGGCGGCTGGTCAGTTTCGAGGTCTGCCCGCGCCTGGTCGCCGAGGTGATCAGCGCTTGGACCGGTGTACCGGTGGAGCAACTGGCGCGGGAGCACAATGCCAAGGTGGTGGGGTTCGCCGACGACCTGCGGGCGCGAATCCGGGGCCAGGAACAGGCGATCAGGGCACTGGACCGTTCGATGCGCGCCACCGCGTCAGGGCTGAACAAGCCCGATGCGCCGGTCGGTGTGTTCCTTCTGGTGGGGCCGAGCGGGGTGGGCAAGACCGAGACCGCGCTGGCGCTAGCCGACCTGCTGTATGGCGGCGAGCGTTTCATCACCACCATCAACATGTCCGAATTTCAGGAGAAGCACTCCGTCTCGCGCCTGATCGGTGCACCGCCCGGATATGTCGGCTATGGCGAGGGTGGCATGCTCACCGAGGCGGTACGCCAGAAGCCCTATTCGGTGGTGTTGTTGGACGAAGTGGAGAAGGCCGATCCGGACGTGCTCAACCTTTTCTACCAGATATTCGACAGGGGTGTAGCCAACGATGGCGAAGGGCGCGAGATCGATTTCCGCAATACCCTGTTCCTGATGACCTCCAACCTCGCCAGCGAACGTATCGCCGCGCTTTGCCGGGACGGCGAGCGGCCGTCCCCCGAGATTCTCGAAGACACCATCCGCCCGGTGCTCAGCCAGCATTTCAAACCGGCGTTGCTGGCACGGATGCGGGTGGTGCCGTACTACCCGGTGGGCGGCAGGGTGCTGCGAGAGCTGATCGGGATCAAGCTGGACCGGCTCGGCGAGCGCCTGGCCCGCCGCCACCTGGCTTTCGACTACAGCTCTGCGCTGGTGGAACACCTGGGTGAACGTTGCATCCAGAGCGACAGTGGCGCCCGGCTGATCGATCATCTGCTGGACACTCATCTTCTGCCTCTGGTGGCCGACCGGTTGCTGCAGGCGATGGCGCGCGACGAGCGGCTCGTGCGGGTTCACGCGACACTCGACGAGCACGGACACGTGTTCTGCGAGTTCGCCTGAGGTGGCTGCTATGTTCAGTCATGTTGCGCAACCGCTGTCCTTTGCCGAAGCCCTGCTGGCGCAGTTCACCGCGCTGTCACGGGAAACCGATGCCTCGGCCTTGCTGGGAGGCTTCGCGTGCGCTGTCGGTAAGCTCTGCGGATGCGAGCTGAGCCAACTGTACCTGCTCGACCAGACCCATACGGTGCTCACACTCAGCGCCGAGTGCCGCGATGGCCTGCTGCAGGCGCTGGAGCCCTCCATCCTGCCGGCAGACTACAACGGCGAGCAACTGCTGCAGTTCGCTCTTTGTCAGAACCGTGTGGTCAGCCTCGTTGACCTTCCGGCCCGGCTGCACGAGACCGGCTTCCTGCCGCTACGGGACAAGCCGTGGCTGTCCCTGCTGTGCGTGCCGCTGATGAGCCCGGAAAAAACGGTAGGAGGGGTGGTTGTCTGCGCCACCCTGCGGCCACTGAACCTGCAGGGGTTCGCCCATGCGCTGGGCCAGCTCGGCTCGTTCGTGCTGGCCCAGTTGCATTTGCTGCAGCGCCTGGCGCATCCCGCCAGTGAGCCGCAGGGACCATCCAGTGCGCCGGTGGTCAGCGGCTACGGGCTGATCGGTCGGAGCGCGGCGATGCGCGAGACCTGCCGGATGATCAGCAAGGTCCTGCATACCCCCTACACGGTACTGCTGCAGGGCGAGACCGGTACCGGCAAGGAGGTGGTCGCACGGGCGATCCACGAGTACGGTCCGCGACGCTCGCAGGCCTTCGTGGTGCAGAACTGCGCGGCGTTTCCAGAAAACTTGCTGGAGAGCGAACTGTTCGGTTACCGAAAGGGCGCTTTTACCGGTGCCGAACGCGACCGCCCCGGGCTGTTCGACGCCGCCGACGGCGGAACCCTGTTGCTCGACGAGATCGGCGACATGTCCCTGCCGCTCCAGGCCAAGCTGTTGCGCGTGCTGCAGGAAGGCGAGATTCGCCCGCTCGGTGGCAACGACACGCACAAGGTCGATGTACGCATCATCGCCGCTACCCACCGTGACCTCGCCCTGCTGGTACGCGATGGCAAGTTCCGCGAAGACCTCTACTACCGACTGGCGCAGTTTCCCATCGAGTTGCCGCCGTTGCGCCAGCGCGAGGGCGACGCCCTCGAACTGGCCCGGCATTTCGCCGAACGCGCCTGCGTGTTCCTGCGTCGCGCGCCGCTGGGCTGGTCCGCGGAAGCGCTGGAACTGCTCGAGGGCTATGGCTTTCCCGGCAACGTTCGGGAGCTGAAGGGACTGGTGGAATGCGCGGTATTGCTCTGCGAAGGCGACGTGCTGCTGGCCGAACACTTTTCCCTGCGCGCCCCTCCGGAAGCGGAGGCGCCACTCAAGCTGCGCGAGCATCTGGAGCAGATCGAACGGGACCTGCTGCTCGCCTGCCTGCGCAGAAACGCTGGCAACCAGACCCTCGCCGCGCGCGAACTGGGTCTGCCGCGCCGAACCCTGATCTATCGCATGGGACGCCTGAACATTCATTTCGGCGATCCCCGGACCTGAAGCCCATGATCGAGATTTCCTTCCATCCAGCCCTGCCGGGCGCGCGCCTGGAGCGCGGCGTCCGCGGCCCCTCCATGGAGACTCCCTGATGCCTGTTCGTCACTGGCCCGCCGTGCTTCTGGCCCTGGCCGTCCTCTGCGGCCTCGCCGGTTGCAGCGGCAACTACAAATTCAACGACGGCGACTATCGCCCGCTTGGCGATCCGCAGGTGGTCAATCGCGGCAAGTGACCGCAAGGAGCGATCTCATGGAACTGGTATTGGAAATGCTCAGCGCCAAGCAATTCGTACCGACGGAGCTATGCAGCAAGACCTTCGGCAGGAACGGCGGCCTCATCGGCCGCGGCGGTGAGTGCGATTGGGCGATTCCCGATCGCAAGCGGCACCTGTCCAAGCAGCATGCGCGGGTCAGCTATCGCAACGGCGCGTTCTACCTGACCGACACCAGCAGCAACGGCATCCGCGCCGGCAACGGCAGCCGCCTGCCGCATGGCGAGCCGCAGCGCATCGAGCAGGACAGCGTCTTCCTGCTCGGCGACTTCGAAATCCGCGCGCGGTTGCTGCGCGAGCCCGACGAGTTCGCCATGGACGTCGGGCGGCCGCAGCCGGCGGGCAGCATCATTCCGGACGATGCCTTCCTGGCCCTCGATCCGTTGCAGGCGCTCGACCAGGACGGTACAGATGCCTACGAACTCGACGACCTGAGCGCGATCGCCCAGCCCAGTCATGAGGCCGGGGCGCGTGCGGACTACGCGCGGATCGACATGGAAAGCCTGGTCGTACCGGAGCTGGTGCCCGCTCCGGCGGCTCCGCAGGAACCCGTGGAAAGTCCGCGTCCGGAACACGACGAAGCCTTCTGGCAGCGTTTCGGCCAGGCCCTCGGAGTGGACCTCGAAGGCCTCGACGGCGCTGCGCGCGAAGCGCTGGCGATCAATGCCGCCGGTTTGCTGCGGCAGTGCATCGGCGGCTTGCAGCAGAGCCTGCGGACCCGCAGCGAACTGAAGAACGAACTGCGCCTGTCGCTGAGCACGTTGCGCGATACCGGCAAGAATCCCTTGCGCTTCAGCGGCGATGCCAGCGAGGCGCTGGGGCATCTGCTACGGGATGGCAAGCCTGGCCAGTTGAGTGGCGAACAGGCCGTCGCACGTAGTTTCCGCGACCTCCAGGCGCACCAGGTAGCGCTGCTCGGCGCCAGCCGGGCGGCGGTGCGCGCGACCCTCGAGCATTTCTCGCCGCAGCAGCTGGCCCTGCGTTTCGAGCGCGATGGCCGCCGACCGTTGCTGGCCACCTCGGGCAGCCGCTGGCGTGCCTACGGTCGCTACCACCAGTCGCTATGCCAGGACAATGACTGGAGCGAGCGCCTGCTGGCGCGTGATTTCGCCCAGGCCTACGAAGAACAGGTTCGCCTGATTTCCACCCTCTACACCGAGCACCAAGGATGATCGCCATGTCTCGTCGCCCGATCCCGCCAGCCAGGGCGCTGGCCATGCTCGCCGTCCTGGCGCTGCTGGCCGGTTGTTCCACGCTGTCGCCGTATTCCAAACTGACCAAGCTCGACCTCGCCCTGAGCGCCGGCGAGCGGGTCAATCCCGACCTCAATGGCCGGCCGTCGCCGGTGGTAGTGCGGCTGTTCGAGCTGAAGCACCCGGTGGCGTTCGAGAACGCCGACTTCTTCAGCCTCTACGAACGTCCCAAGGAGACCCTGGACCCCGACCTGGTGACCAGCGAGGAGCTGGAGCTGCGTCCCGGCGAGCGGGTCGAACTCAAGCTCAGCGTGGAGCAGGGGAGCCGCTACGTGGGCGTGCTCGCCGCCTACCGCGATCTCGGCGAGGCAAGCTGGCGCTACGTGGTGCCGGTCACGGCGAAAGAGCTGACCCGGGTAGAGCTGAAGCTGGACCAGAAGGGCATCCTGAATGCCGGCGAACTGCTCGGCAAGGCGGGTTACGCGCGATGAACGTGCACAAGATCGTCTGGCAGGAAGGCATGCTGCTGCGCCCGCAGCACCTGCAACACAACGACCGCTACTACGACAACCAGATGAAGGCCCGGACCCAGTTGCTGGGCAGCTACAGCTGGGGCTTCCTCGCCCTGGAGCTGGACCGCCAGTTCCTCAACATGGGCAAGCTGGTGATCAGCCAGGCCTCCGGCGTATTGCCCGACGGCAGCCTGTTCGAACTCGGCGGCAACACCGAGCCGCTCGCTCTCGACGTGCCGCCCAATACCTCGAACGTGCCGATCTACCTGGCCCTGCCGCTGGTCACCGGCAACCACATCGAGGCGCGCCGGCCGGAGCAGGCCGAGGTCCTGGCGCGCTATACCGCCTACGACCTGGAGGTGGCGGACTCCAACGCCGGCGAGGATTCCATGGTGCAGGTCAGCTGTGCGCGGCCGGATTTTCGCCTGCTGCTCGGCGAGCAGCAGAGCGACCAGGCCTACGTCAAACTGAAGGTGGCGGTGGTGCTGGACACCACGCCGGACGGGGTGATCAGCCTCGACCCTGACTTCGTGCCGAGCCACCTCCACGCCCATGCATCCGCCTACCTGCTGTCCTGCCTGAAGGAAGTGATCAGCATGCTCGGCCATCGCGGCGACACCATCGCCGAGCGTATCCGGTCCAATGGCAAGGTCGGCGGCGCGGAGGTCGGCGATTTCATGATGCTGCAACTGATCAATCGCACCGAGTTGCTGCTGCGCCACTACCTGGGATTGGAGCAGGTGCATCCGGAGCAGTTGTACCGGGTGCTGCTGACCATGCTCGGCGACCTCGCCACCTTCGGCAGCGAGAGCAAGCGTCCGCGCCTGGACAGCCGTTACCAGCACAGCGACCAGGGCGCCAGCTTCCGCAGGCTGATGGAGGCGATCCGCCAGGTCCTGTCGATGGTGCTTGAGCAGCATGCCATCGAACTGCCTCTCCAGGCCCGCCAGTACGGCATCCTGGTCTCGCCCCTGCACGACCACAAGCTGCTCGGCAGCGCCTCGTTCGTCCTCGCCGCCAGTGCCAATTGCGAGTCGGAGGAACTGCGCCAGCGCCTGCCCGCGCATCTCAAGGTGGGCGCGGTCGAGCACATTCGCCAACTGGTCAACCTGCACCTGCCGGGGATCCGGGTCAAGCCGCTGCCGGTGGCGCCGCGGCAGATCCCGTTCCACTCCAGCAAGACCTATTTCATTCTCGAACCCAACGCCGAGGACATGACCCAACTGGAGCGCTCCGGCGGTTTCGCGTTCCACGTATCCGGCGAGTTCTCCGAGCTTGAGCTGAAATTCTGGGCCATCAGGAACTGAACATGATCAAGGAAAGGGAATACCACGAGGACGAGAAGACCGTCCTCCTCGATCACCAGGGACAGGTACCGGCCCAGGGGCCGCTGACCGATTTCGCCGAACCGCCGCGCTTCGAGCAGCTCGAGGAGCGGATGATCTACGCGGCGCGCCTGCGTCCGGGCGAAGCCTTCAACGTCAGCCTGAACCCGCTGGTGGCGGCGGCTTCCGAACTGCTTTCGGAAGTGGTCCGACTCAAGCACAGCACCGTGCTGGAGAACCTTGCGGCGCTCAAGGAGCGGTTGACCTCCGCCATGAAGCTCTTCGAATTCCGCGCCGTGCAGGATGGCGTGGAAAACAGCCAGGTCATGGCGGCGCGCTACGTGCTGTGCACGGTGGTCGACGAGGCGGTGGTGACCACCCCATGGGGCAACGAAAGCGAATGGTCGAAGATCAGCCTGCTGAGCAGCTTCCATAACGAGACCTTCGGCGGCGAGAAGTTCTTCCAGTTGCTCGATCGGCTGTCGAAGAACCCGGTCAAGCATCTGCCGATGCTGGAGCTGATGTACCTCTGCCTGGCCCTAGGCTTCGAGGGCAAGTACCGGGTGATGGCTCGCGGCGTGCTCGACCTGGACGGTATTTCCGATGCGCTCTACCGGCAGATCCGCCAGTTGCGCGGCGACGTGCCGCGCGAACTGTCACCGCACTGGCAGGGGCTCAGCGACCAGCGTCGCGGCCTGGTGCGGATTGTGCCCTGGTGGATGGTGGCGTTGTTCACCCTGGTCTGCCTGGTGGTGATGTATTCGGGATTCGCCTGGGTTCTCGGCGAGCAACGCGACACGGTGCTGCAGCCATACCAGTCGCTCGATGCGGCGGCAGGACAGCCCGGTTCGTAAACACAGGGACGCGAAATGAAAAACTTCTTCAAGAAAGTCGGCGCCTTCCTGCGCAAGACGTGGGTCTGGACGCTGTTGCTGGTACTCCTGGCGGCATTGCTGGTGTGGTTCGTCGGGCCGCTGCTGGCGGTCGCCGACTACAAGTTCTGGGAAAGCCCGACCTCGCGGTTGCTGAGCATCAGCCTGATGTTCCTGGTCTGGGGGTTGGCGATGGTCTTCGTCAGCTGGCGCGCCGGAGTGCGGCGCAAGGCCGTCGAGGACAGCGACGAGGGCCAGGAGCGCCTGCGCCGCGACGGTCTGATCGAAGACGAACAGAAGGAATTGCGCAGCCGCTTCAAGGACGCCTTGCGCACCCTGAAGACCTCCAGCCTGTACCGCGGCCGCAGCGAGCGCTGGCGCAACGAGCTGCCCTGGTACCTGCTGATCGGCCCGCAGGGAAGCGGCAAGACCAGCCTGCTGGACTTTTCCGGACTGGAATTCCCGATCAACCGGATCGACCGCAAGTTGACCCGTGACACCGCCGGTACGCGCTACTGCGACTGGTACTTCGCCGACCACGGCGTCCTGATCGACACCGCCGGGCGCTACCTGACCCAAGCCGACGGCGAGGTCGACGGGGGCGCCTGGGCGACCCTGCTCGGCCTGTTGCGCAAGCGCCGCCGCGCACGGCCGCTGAATGGCGTGATGGTGTCGATTCCGGTGGAGACGTTGCTCAGCGACGACGAAATGGCGCTGGATACGCTGGCTCGCCAGGTGCGCGCGCGTCTGCAGGAAATCCAGCAGACCCTGCACCTCGATCTGCCGGTCTACCTGGTGCTGAGCAAGGCCGACCAGTTGCTCGGCTTCGACGAGTTCTTCGACCAGTTGAGCCGCGAGGAGAGCGACCAGGTCCTGGGCACCAGCTTCGGCAAGGAGCAGAACGGCACCGATGTGACGGTCCTGCGCCAGGCGTTCGAGGACCTCCTGCGACGCCTGAACAGCCAGGTGATCATGCGCATCCACCAGGAACGCGATACCCTGCGTCGCGGTCGCATCCTCGACTTTCCGCACCAGCTTGGCCAGATCGGCGAGCGGTTGTGCCTGTTCGTCGAACTCGCCTTCACCGGCAATCGATACCAGCGCGCCAGCCGCCTGCGCGGCTTCTACCTGACCAGCGCGCCGCACCTGGCCCAGCAGCTGGACGAGGACACCGCCGGCATCGGCGCCAACCTGGGGATCGCCAGCGGCCTGCTGCCGACCCTGCGCAACGGGCGCTCGCGCTTCATCCATCACCTGCTGAGCCAGGTGATCTTCCCCGAGGCCAACCTGGCAGGTCTCGATCGCCGCGAACGCATGCGCATCCACTGGGGCCAGCGCGCCCTGTACGTCGGTTCGCTGGCGCTCCTTCTGCTATTCGGCCTGCTCTGGGCTGGCGGTTTCTCGGCCAACCACGAGCGCCTGGAGCGGGTGCGCGAGCTGGCGCAGCAATGGACCCAACAGCGCCAGGCGCTTGGCGAACGCGATGACGCCATGGCGGCGCTGAAGACGCTGGATAGCAGCTATGCGGCGACCACCGTGTTTCCGCCCAAAGGGGAAGTCTCGCTGCACGAGCGCGCCGGGCTGTACCAGGGCAACGAGGTCAACCCCCCGCTGGCCGCTGCCTATCGCCGCGAGCTGGAGACGCAACTGCTGCCGCGCGTGGCGCGGATGCTCGAAGCGCAGATCCGCGGCAACCTGCGGAATCGCGAACGCCTGCTCAACAGCCTGCGGGCCTACCTGATGCTGAATCTGCGCGAGCGCCGCGAGAACGGATGGCTCAAGGACTGGGTGGCTACCGACTGGTCGCAGCGCTATGCCGGCAACGGCACCGTGCAGAATGGCCTGAACACGCATTTCGCCCGTCTGCTCGAGCAACCGTTCAGCTATCCGCTGAACGACACCCTGGTGGCCCAGGCACGCCAGGTGCTGCGCAGCGAGTCCCTGGCCAACGTGGTCTACCGGGTGCTGCGCGAACAGGCGCGAAGCCTGCCCGAGTATCGCTTCGGCCAGCACCTGGGGCCGCAGGCCGGTCTGTTCGTCGGCACCGACTACGTGATCCCGGGGTTCTATACCCAGCAGGGCTACCAGCAGTACTTCGTGGTCCAGGGCGCCAGCCTGGTCAACGACATCCTTCGCGACAACTGGGTCCTGGGCGAGGGCAGCGGGATCAGTGACATGGACCTGCGGCGCCTGATGGTCGAACTCGAACAGCTGTATTTCCGCGACTACGCGAACTTCTGGAGCGAGGCGGTCGGACGCCTGGGCCTGCTGCCGTTCAACGATGCCGGAGAGGGCGCCGACCAGATTTCCGGGCTGCTCGCCGCCAACTCGCCGATTCTCCAGTTGTTGCTGGAGGTCCGTGAGAACACCCGTTTCCCGGTCCTGGCGGAGAGCGCCGAGGCGTTGGCAGAGGCTAGCGACAAGGCCGCGGAAAAGGGCGGCAAGCTGGGCAAGGCGGCCGCCGCGGCGGCCGGCAAGGCCAGGGACGCGTTGGCGAAGAACCTGCCGGATACCGCGAAGAGGTCCCTGCAACGCCGCTTCGAGCCCCTGCATCGCCTGCTCGACGATAACAACGGCCCGGCGACCGACCTCACCCCGCTGTTGCAGGCGCTCAACGAGTTGCAGTTGCAACTCGCCGGACTGGCGCGCGCCAGCCAGCCGGAGCATGCGGCTTTCGACATGGCGAAGAGCCGCATGGGCGGCCAGCGCGATGCCCTGAGCAACCTGCGCAACGCCTCCGCGCGACTGCCGCGACCGCTCGGCGGATGGTTCAGCGTGCTGGCCGAAGACGCCTGGCGGCTGGTCCTCGGCGATGCCTACCTGTACCTCAACCAGCGCTACCAGAGCGAGCTGTACGGTTTCTACAGCAAGGCGATCAACAAACGCTACCCGTTCAACGCGCACAGCGCCAGCGATGTCGCGGTCAGCGATTTTCGCGAGTTCTTCAAGGCGCAGGGCGTCGCCGAACGTTTCTTCGAAACCTACATGCGGCCCTTCGTCAGCGGTGACCCGGGCAGCTACCGCCTGCGCAGCGTGGACGGCTACAGCCTGCCGATGTCCAAGGTCTATCTCGACCAGATGGGCACGGCCCAGGTGATTCGCCAGAGTTTCTTCGCCGAGAACCCGGGCGAGCCGCAGGTGCGCTTCCGCCTGGAGCCCTATACCCTCGATCCTGGCGTCAGCCGCGCCGAGTTCCGTTTCGACGGTCAATCCATGGAATACCGCCACGGCCCGATCGTGCCGATGTCGTTCAAGTGGCCCAGCGACGCCGACGGCGGCCGCACCAGCCTGGTGCTGGAGAAGATGGCCGGGCGACCGGTGGGAATCGAACGCAATACCGGGCCCTGGTCGCTGTTTAGGCTGTTCGACCTGATGCAGACCGAGTACCTCAGCGGGCGTGACGTGATGGTGCTCAAGGCCGACCTGGGCGGCCTGCGCGCCAACTACCTGCTGCTCGCCCAGCGCACGCCGAATCCGTTCGATCTCGCGGTCCTGCGCAGCTTCCGCATGCCGGTGCAGCTCTGATGCAACGCACCGAGCCCTGGCGCAGCGCGGCGCGCACGGATCGCGGCAAGGTCCGCGCGCGCAACGAGGATGCCTTCCTGGACTGCCCGGATCGCGGGCTCTGGGCGGTCGCCGATGGCATGGGCGGGCACCAGGCCGGCGACCTGGCCAGCCGGATGATCGTCACCAGCCTGGCGGAACTGCCGGCCCGGGCGGGATTCGACGAGCGCCTGAACGCGATGCGCCAGTGCCTGCACTGGCTCAACCGGCGCCTGGGCGAGGAACTCACCCTCAGCGCCGAACGCGGTGACAGGATCATCGGTAGTACGGTGGTGGCGCTGGTCGTGGAGGGCTCGCGGGCGGCCTGCGTGTGGGTTGGCGACAGCCGCTGCTACCTGTGGCGCGGCCAGCGGCTGTACCAGCTGTCCCGCGACCACTCGCTGTTGCAGCGACTGGTCGACGAACGGCGGATGAATATCGAGCAGGCCCGCGCCTATCCCTCGGCGCGCGCGCTGACCCGTGCCGTCGGCGCCAGCGAACAACTGGTGCTGGACGTGCTGGAACTGGAGGTGCATCCCGGTGACGTCTTCCTGCTCTGCAGCGACGGACTCTATGAAGAGCTGAGCGCCGATGCACTGGGCCGCGCGTTGAGCCTGGCATCGCCGCAGGTGGCGGTGGAGCGGCTGTTCGACGGCGCCTTGAGCGGCGCCGCGCGGGACAACCTGACGGCCGTGGTGATCCGCCAATGAACGAACCGCTGTCGTCGCTGGAGCTGCTGCCGGAGGAGGAGGGCGGCGCAAACCTGACCTATTTCGCCTTCGCCGCCCCGGCCGCCTCGGCGCCGGAGCTGCCGGCCGTGTTGCCCGGTCCGCTGCCGGACGTTCTTTCCGGGCGCTACCGTCTGGAGCGGATGCTGGGCGCCGGCGGCATGGGGACGGTATACCGTGCCCGGGACCTGCTCCATGAGCAGTTCGGCGACCCGGCGCCGCTGGTAGCGCTGAAGCTGCTCAACGAATCGGTCGCCGAGTCACCCGACGCCAGCGCCTTGCTCTATAGCGAGTTCGCCCTGACCCGGCGCTTGCGCCATCCGAGCGTCGTGCGTCTGTTCACTTTCGACGTCGACACCGCATGCCAGCGCGCCTACATCGTCATGGAACTCATGTCTGGCCTGCCGCTCGACCGCCTGCTCTGCGAGCGTCCCGAAGGCCTGCCCTGGTCCGAGCTGAGCGCGATCGCCCGGCCGTTGCTGGATGCTCTGGCCTATGTCCACGAACAAGGGGTGCTGCATGGCGACCTGAAGCCGAGCAACGTGATGCTCGGCGAGGAGGGCGTGCGGCTCTTCGACTTCGGCCTCGGCCAGGCGCAGGCAGGCATCTTGGACGGCCTGCCGCAGCTCAGCCGGGGCCGCATCGACGCCTGGACTCCGGGCTACGCCGCTCCCGAACTGCTCGAGGGCGCACCGCTGTCGCCGGCGGCCGACCTGTATGCGCTGGCCTGCGTCCTCTACGAACTGGCCGACGGTCGCCATCCGTTCCGCCGCCTGCCCTCGAACCAGGCCCGGGAGCAGGGGCTGGAGCGCCAGTTGCGCGCGCCCGGACACCTGCCTCGGCGCTGTTGGCCGGCGCTGCGTACCGCCCTGAGCCTCGACCCCGAACGGCGCTGCATCGGCGTCCGCGAATTGCAGGAAGCGCTGGGCGCGCGGCGTTCCTGGCTGGCCGGCGTTTTCGCCCGTTGAGCCGGCGCGTTCGGTTTGCATGGCCTCTATGGCCGCTCTCCGCAAGCGCTCTGCAGGGCGATACGGTTGCCTTCGCTGTCCCTGATCTCGGCGATGAACACGCCGTCGCCAAGCGGCGTCTTCGGGAAGAGGATTTCGCTGCCTTCGCCGAGGGCCCGAGCAAGGACGGCATCCAGGTCCGCGACATTCAGGTAGATGATCGCCCCATGTAGCGTAGGCACGTAGACGTCGCCCTCGGCGAGTGCGCCGCTGGCACCATCACGGCCTTCCTCGAAGGGGAAATGCGCCATTCTGCTTCCGTGCAGGGTGGCTACCTCGCCGAACGCCACTCCGAACACCGAGGCGTAGAAACGCATCGCCCTCTCCAAATCGGTCACTGGTATTTCCACGTGCGCGATCAGGTTCATTTCCTTCCTGTCCTGTCGGGACCGCTGGTGACGTCGCTTTCCGGCGACGATGGTCGATGTTCAGCCGTGCGAAACCGAGTGGATCGAGCGGGCAGGTCGCCGCGAGGGGGCTAATGAATTCATGCGAAATTCATTAACATCTTGTCCCGCTTGACCGGCGTCAATACCCATACTGCGTCACAAAAATACCCTGGCCCCAGGCCGTTCGGAAAGGCCGTTCGCTGTTCGCTTGGGGGAAGTCATCATGGCGCATCTGGTCTGGCAGGATGACCTGAATACCGGTATTCAGGTCATCGACAATCAACACAAACGCATCGTCGAGATGATCAATCTCCTGCATGACGCCCAGCAGGGCAAGGAGCACGCGGCCATCGCCGAGGTGATCGAGGAACTGGTGGACTACACCCTGTCGCACTTCGCCTTCGAGGAAACCCTGATGGAGGACGCCGGCTATCAGTTCTCCCGGGCGCACAAGAAGATCCACGAGCTGTTCATTCGTCGGGTCTCGGAGTACCGCGTGCGCTTCCAGGCCGGCGAGGATGTTGGCGACGAACTCAAGGGCCTGCTCTCGCGCTGGTTGTTCAATCACATCCGCAACGACGATGCCGGCTACGTCGACGCGGTGCGCCACAGCATGTCAGAACTGGTCAAGGACAAGAGCGAGGGCGGCTGGCTGTCGCGCTCGATGAAGCGCTTCTTCGGTTGAGCGCCGGGTATGGAAATGAAAAAACCGGCCGATTGGGCCGGTTTTTTCATCGACGGAGCGAGCTTCAGCGGATCAGGCTGAGGAATTCGCTGCGGGTCGCGGCGTTGTCGCGGAATTCGCCGAGCATCACCGAGGTGACCATGGAGGAGTTCTGCTTTTCCACGCCGCGCATCATCATGCACATGTGCTGGGCCTGGATCACCACGGCGACACCGAGGGCGCCGGTGACCTGCTGGACCGCCTCGGCGATCTGCCGGCTCATGTTCTCCTGGATCTGCAGGCGGCGGGCATACATGTCGACGATCCGCGCGACCTTCGACAGGCCGAGTACCTTGCCGTTCGGGATGTAGGCCACATGGGCCTTGCCGATGAAGGGCAGCAGGTGGTGCTCGCAAAGCGAATACAGCTCGATATCCTTGACCAGCACCATCTCGCTGTTGTCGGAGCTGAACAGGGCGCCGTTGACGACTTCTTCCAGGCTCTGTTCGTAGCCGCGGCACAGGTATTTCATGGCCTTGGCGGCACGCTTGGGCGTGTCCAGCAGACCTTCGCGGTTAACGTCCTCGCCGAGCTGGGTGAGGATCGAGGAGTAGTGTTGTTCCAGGGACATGGGCGTTCCAGTCAGACGAATACCAGCGCGGAGGGTAGGACGTCGCCGGGCCGCTGGCAAGACTCGGCGGACGCCGGTTATTCGTCGCGGCCTTCGAGCATGGTCCTGCGCAGCATCACATAGACCGAGCCGGTGCCGCCGTGGCGCGGCAGGCAGGACGTGAATCCGAGCACCTGCGGGTGCTGGCGCAGCCAGGTGTTGACGTGGCTCTTCACCAATGGGCTGCGGCCGTCCTTGCGTGCCGCCTTGCCGTGGGTCACGCGCACGCAGCGGATTTCCAGGCGGGTGGCTTCGGCGAGGAAATCCCAGAGGGTCTGCCGGGCCTTTTCCACGCTCATGCCGTGCAGGTCCAGGCTGCCGTCGAAGGGAATCAGGCCCTGCTTGAGCTTGCGCAGCTGGCCTTCCTGGACACCATCGCGTGCCCAGGACAGCTCGTCCTCGGGGCCGACGTCGATGACGAACTGGTCGGACAGACCGTCGACGCGGATCTCGTCGTTGCGCACGCTGGCATTGAGCTGGCGCTGCTTGAGCTGCTGGCGGTCGTTGCGGGGTTTGCCGGTGTCGGCGCGGTCGACCGAGATGCGCTTGACGCCGCGCATCTCGCTCTTGAACAGGGAAAAGTCGTCGTCTTGCATGGGGCCTCCGCGAAGCGGCGCATTCTACCGGATCGGCCGGCCGCCGGCAGCCCGCTCAGTCGCGCTTTTTCATCAGGCTGGGGGACAGGCTCAGGTCACTGTTGCGACGGCCCCGGCGGCGGCTGAAGCGCCAGAAGAACACGCCCAGCCAGAGCGATAGCAGGCCAAGCGCCAGCAGTACGCCGCCGGCACCGGGTTCGATATGCATCATCCCCACCGCCGGCTGGCGGCCGATCAGCGCCGAGGCGCCGGCCAGCGCCAGCAGCACGCCGAGGGTCGCCACCAGGGCCGCCAGCGCCGCCGCCAGGCGCCAGCGCCAGACCCGTGGTCGGCGCGGGCGCAGGCGGCGCGCATCGAAACTATCGGACAACTTCATCCCGACTTCCTCATGTGTCATCGGGGCTAGGACCGGAAGCTCCCGGCCGGGTTCCCGAGTTTCCGGGAGCTGCGGGCAAACCGTGCGCCGCGTCTCCCGGTCCTGCAGGCAGACTAGTCCTCCGCAGGGCCGGGCGGGAGAGCGGCAGGATGGGCGGTCAGACCAGTTCCCTGGCCTGGGCGACGATCGCCGCGAAGTTGTCGCCGAGCGCGGCGATTTCGGCGCGTTGCAGGTCGTCGGCGCGCAGCACCTCGCCGTTCAGGGCGGGAATGTCGCGGGTGGCGCAGGTGCTGTCGGCGAGAGTGCAGCGATAGCCATAGTCCTTGGCGGCGCGCACGGTGGTGCTGACGCTGGAATGGGTCATGAAGCCGCAGACGATCAGGTCGAGGCGTCCATGGTTCTGCAGCAGCTCGTGCAGCTCGGTGCCGGAAAAGGCGTTGGGCAGGCGTTTCTCCACGACCTTTTCGCCATCCTCCGGTTGCAGTTCCGGAAGGAACTGGCCGCGCGGGCCCTGCGGATCGAACAGGCCCCCCTGGATGCCCAGGTGGCGGACATGGACGATGGGCGTGCCGCTGGCGCGTGCCGCCTGCACCAGCACGCCGATCTCCGCGACCGCGGCCTCCAGGCCGGGCAGGCGCAGGGCGCCGCTGCGGTACTCTTCCTGGGCATCGATGATCAGCAGGGTGCTCTGCCGAAGGGGGGCTGGCGGGTAGCCGCGTCCGCTGATCTGCAAAAGGGTGAGCGGATGAGGCATGACACTACTCCTGAGAAGGCACATGTCCTTCATTCTGGCCCCTATCGACGAGACTGTGAACCTTTGCCGCAGGCGCACTAAAGTGGTATGGACTTCCGGCGATGGAGGCCAGGCGCGGCGCGATCGGCTAGAATGACGGCCTTTTGTGCGTTGCGAGGAGCCATTCCGTCATGTCCGAGTCCCGTCTGCTCACCCTGCGCGACTACATCCGCTGGGCTGTCAGCCGCTTTCACGCCGCCGGCCTGTTCTTCGGCCATGGCACCGACAATGCCTGGGACGAGGCGCGCCACCTGGTTCTCGGGTCCTTGCACCTGCCCTGGGAAATTTCGGACAGCTACCTGGATTGCCGCCTGGAGGATGACGAGCGCCTCGAACTGGCGGAGGTGCTCCGCCGGCGCATCGAGGAACGCATCCCGGCCGCCTACCTGCTGGGCGAGGCCTGGTTCTGCGGCCTGCCTTTCAGTGTCGACGAGCGCGTGCTGGTGCCGCGCTCGCCGATCGCCGAGCTGATCGAACAGCGCTTTTCCCCCTGGCTGCCGGCCGAGCCGGCGCGGATCCTCGACCTCTGTACCGGCTCCGGCTGCATCGGCATCGCCTGCGCCTACGCCTTCGAACAGGCGGAAGTGGTGCTCGCCGACCTGTCCTTCGACGCGCTGGAGGTGGCCAACATGAACATCGAGCGCCACGACCTCGGCGAGCGCGTCTATACCGTCCAGGGCGATGGCTTCGCCGGCCTGCCCGGGCAGCGTTTCGACCTCATCGTGTCCAACCCGCCCTATGTGGACGCCGAGGACTTTGCCGACATGCCGGCGGAGTTCCGCCATGAGCCGGAGCTGGGCCTGGCCTGTGGCGACGACGGCCTGGACCTGGTGCGGCGGATGCTTGCCGAGGCGGCCGACCACCTCGGCGAGAAAGGCCTGCTGATCGTCGAGGTGGGCAACAGCGAGGTGCACGTGCAGTCGCTGTACCCGGAAGTGGATTTCACCTGGCTGGAGTTCGAGCACGGTGGGCATGGCGTGTTCATGCTGTCCGCCGCGCAGTGCCGCGAGCACCAGGCGTTGTTCCGTTCGCGCCTGAAGAAGTGATGCGAGGTCGCCAGCCGTTCAGTGGGTGGCGATCCAGATCAGCAGGCCGGCCTGGAACACCGCGAAGGCGGTCAGGCAGGCGATGGTGAAGCGCAGGCCGGTGTCGTCGCGGCGATAGTGGTTGATGCGCTGCTCCAGCTGGCGGATCTCGTTTTCCTGGGACTGCAGGGCCTGCTCGGCCTGTTCCAGCATCGCCGCGGCGTCCAGCAGCGGTACGAGCTGCACCTTGTCCTTGTGCCAATCGCTGTGCAGTTCGCTGATCCGGCCGGCGCTGTAGCGGGCCTTGAGCAGCCGCTGGTCCTCGTAGGTGACGTCGAAGCCCTGGGCGCGGATGAAATGGTCGCGGCGCAGGCGCGCGTCTTCGGTCAGGCCATCCTTCAGCGCCAGCGCGCCGCCCTCGACCTTGTAGTGGGCCCAGCGCCGCTGCGCCCAGGCGATCGCCTGGGCCAGCAGGAAACGGCCCAGCCCGCGGTTCAACGGCTCCAGGTTGAGCCCCGCGTCCGAGCCGAAGCGGACTTCCTTGTTACGGTGGTCGGCCCAGACCTCCAGCAGGTTCTGTTCCTTGCGCAGCATCAGGCCCGGAACCTGGATGCTCAGGCGCAGCAGGCTCTGGTCGGCGCTGTGACGCTCGACCCGGCCGAGCTGGACGAAGCGCAGCGGGCGGGCGCCGGTGCTCCGGTCGGTGGGCAGCGGTGCCAGGCGGAGCAGGCGGAAATGCTCCGGCGCCAGGTCGGCCCAGGGGTGCGGTGGTTGCTTCTCGGCTTCTTCTGCGGCCGGTTGGGTGTCGCTATCGATCATCGGGCATCCTCTGGCCGGCCGCGTTCACGGGCCGGCTTTCAGACGTTGTCGGCGCCAGGGGTGATTTCTGTAGCGCCTCAGCCGGCTTTTTCCGCGTTGCCACTGCGCAGGATGAAGCGGCTGAGCGCCTCGACCAGTTGCCGGGCCAGCGGCAGGTTCGGGTCGTTGTAGGCGGATAGCTGTTGCAGGCCGGTGCTCGGGGCGATCCGCAGGATATGGTTCATGCCGTCGATCAGCACCAGTTGCGAGTCGGGCTTGGCCCGCTTGAGCGCCTGGGCATCGGCGACGCCGACCTGGATGTCGTTGCGGCCCTGGACGATCAGGGTCGGGATGCGCAGGGCGGCGAAGGCCCGTGCCGGGTCCTCGCGGAACAGCGAGATCAGGTACGGCTGCACGCTGGGGCGGAGCAGGCTGGACAAGGCCGGCGGAATGTCCCGGCGCATCTGCCCGGCCTTCAGCGAAGCGAGCACCGAGTCGGCCTGGCGCAGTTGCGCCGGCGGCAGGCGGCCACGCAACTGCTCGCGCAGCACCTGGTCGATCGGCTGGCCGCTGCCGGCGATGGCGATCAGTTCATCGGCGGACGTGCGTGGCGCCGCCAGGCTGGCGATCAGCGCGCCTTCGCTATGGCCGACCAGGATCAGCCGGGAGAAGCGTGGGTCGCGCGCCAGCCGCTGGCTCCAGGCGACCACGTCGTCGACGTAGGCGCCGACGCTGAGGTCCTCCTCGCGCGGCGCCGCCGCCAGGCTGCGGGCGACCCCGCGCTTGTCGTAGCGGACGCTGGCGATCCCGCGTTCGGCCAGGGCCTCGGCAAGCCGCAGCAGGTAGCGGTTGTTGCCGCCGAAGGGGTTGTTGCCGTCGCGATCGGTCGGCCCGGAGCCGGCGACCAGCAGGACCACCGGCGGCGGCTCGGCGCTCCTGGGCAGCAGCAGCGAGCCGCGCAGCACGCCGTGGCCGGTGTCCAGGTCGTAGGGGCGGTGGAGGATGCTGTCGGGAGCGGCATGGGCCAGGTTGGCGAACAGGCAGAGCAGGGCGAGGAGGGCGCGCGGCATGGAGGTCTTCATGGACGGATGATAGCGCTTTGAGCGCGCCTGCCGGGGAAGGTTCGCAGGCCCGTTTCCGGCGGGTATACTCCTGTGCCTTTCCCTCTCGACTTCCCGCGGAGCCTCGCATGTCCGGCAACACCTACGGCAAGCTGTTCACCGTCACCAGCGCTGGCGAAAGCCACGGCCCGGCGCTGGTCGCCATCGTCGATGGGTGCCCTCCGGGGCTGGAACTGTCCGCCCAGGATCTGCAGCGCGACCTCGACCGGCGCAAGCCCGGCACCAGTCGGCACACCACCCAGCGCCAGGAAGCCGACGAGGTGGAGATCCTTTCCGGGGTGTTCGAGGGCCGGACCACGGGCACGCCGATCGGCCTGCTGATCCGCAACACCGACCAGAAGTCCAAGGATTACTCGGCGATCAAGGACCTGTTCCGTCCGGCCCACGCCGACTACACCTACCACCACAAGTACGGTGTGCGCGACTACCGCGGCGGCGGCCGCTCCTCGGCGCGCGAGACCGCCATGCGCGTGGCCGCCGGCGCCATCGCCAAGAAGTACCTGGCGGGCCTGGGCATCCGGGTGCGCGGCTACATGAGCCAGCTCGGCCCGATCGAGATCCCGTTCAAGACCTGGGACAGCGTCGAGCGGAACGCCTTCTTCAGCCCCGACCCGGACAAGGTGCCGGAGCTGGAGGCCTACATGGACCAACTGCGTCGCGACCAGGACTCGATCGGGGCGAAGATCACCGTGGTCGCCGAAGGCGTGCCGCCGGGCCTGGGCGAGCCGATCTTCGACCGCCTGGACGCCGAGCTGGCGCATGCGCTGATGAGCATCAACGCGGTGAAGGGCGTGGAGATCGGCGCCGGCTTCGCCAGCATCGCCCAGCGCGGCACCGAGCACCGCGACGAACTGACCCCGCAAGGCTTCCTGTCGAACAATGCCGGCGGCATCCTCGGCGGGATCTCCTCCGGCCAGCCGATCGTCGCTCACCTGGCGCTGAAGCCGACCTCCAGCATCACCACCCCGGGCCGTTCGATCGATACCGCCGGCGAACCGGTGGACATGATCACCAAGGGCCGTCACGACCCGTGCGTCGGCATCCGCGCCACGCCGATCGCCGAGGCGATGATGGCCATCGTTCTGCTCGACCAGTTGCTGCGCCAGCGTGGGCAGAACGCCGACGTGCGCGTCGACACGCCGGTCCTGCCGCAGCTGTGAGGGCTGTGGCAGGCAGCGATGCGGGACGGGTGAACGGCGGATCGTGACCAGCGCGGTTCCCTACTGGCGCCTGTCCAGCTTCTATTTCTTCTATTTCGGCCTGCTCGGCGCCACGGCGCCGTTCCTGGCCCTGTATTTCCATCACCTGGGCTTCCCCAGCCCGCGCATCGGCGAGCTGGTGGCGATTCCCATGCTGATGCGTTGCGTCGCGCCCAACCTGTGGGGCTGGCTCGGCGACCACAGCGGCCAGCGCCTGGCCATCGTGCGCTTCGGTGCGGTATGCACGGCGCTGGGCTTCTCGCTGATCTTCGTCAGCCACAGCTACGCCTGGCTGGCGTTGGTGATGGCGTTGCACGCGTTCTTCTGGCACGCCGTGCTGCCGCAGTTCGAGGTCATCACCCTGGCCCACTTGCGCGAGCGCAGCGCCAGCTACAGCCGCATCCGCCTGTGGGGCTCGATCGGTTTCATCTGCACCGTGGTCGGTCTCGGCGCGCTGTTCGAGCGCCTGAGCCTGGACGTCTACCCGGCCGCGCTGCTGGCGATCATGCTCGGCATCGTGCTGTGCAGCTGGTGGGTGCCCAACGCCCAGCCGGCCCATCGCGAGCCGCGCGAAGGCGAGGGCGGTTTCCTCGCCCAGTTGCGCCAGCCGGGCGTGCTGGCGTTCTATCTGTGCGTGTGCCTGATGCAGCTGTCCCACGGGCCGTACTACACCTTCCTCACCCTGCACCTGGAGGCGCTGGGCTACAGCCGCGCGCTGATCGGCCTGCTCTGGGCGCTGGGGGTGGTCGCCGAGGTGCTGCTGTTCCTGGTCATGCCGCGCCTGCTGCAACGTTTCAGCCTGCGCCAGGTGCTGGCGGCGAGCTTCCTGCTGGCGGCGCTGCGCTGGCTGCTCCTCGGCAACCTGGCCGACAGCCTTGCGCTCCTGGTCTTCGCCCAGACGCTGCATGCCGCCACCTTCGGCAGTTTTCATGCGGCCGCCATCCATTTCGTGCAGCGTAGCTTCGGTCCGCGCCAGCAGGGACAGGGGCAGGCGCTATATGCTGCGCTGGCCGGCACCGGCGGTGCGCTGGGCGCGCTGTATTCCGGCTACAGCTGGAACAGCCTGGGCGCGGCCTGGACCTTCGCCATCGCCAGCCTGGCAGCCTTGCTGGCAGCCGCTATCATCAGAACCCGTTTGCAAGAGGTGCGGGCATGAACGACAACCGTGAACAGCTGACCCAGCAGATCATCGACGCCGGCCGGTTCCTCTATGGCCGCGGCTGGTCGCCGGCCACCAGCAGCAACTATTCCGCGCGCCTGGACGAGGGGCGCGCGCTGCTCACCGTCTCCGGCAGGCACAAGGGCCAGCTGGGCTTCGACGACGTGCTGGCCACCGACCTGGCCGGCAACAGCCTGGAGCCGGGCAAGAAACCTTCCGCCGAAACCCTCCTGCATACCCAGTTGTATGCCTGGAGTCCGGCGATCGGCGCGGTGCTGCATACCCATTCGGTGAACGCCACCGTGCTTTCCCGCCTGGTCCGCGGCGACCGCCTGGTATTGCAGGACTACGAGTTGCAGAAGGCCTTCGCCGGAGTCACCACCCATGAAGGACAGGTCGAGGTGCCGATCTTCGACAACGACCAGGACATCGCCCGCCTGGCCGGTCGCGTGCAGCCCTGGCTGGAGGCGAACCCGGACTGCCCGGGGTATTTGATCCGCGGCCACGGGCTGTACACTTGGGGCGCACGCATGAGCGATGCCCTGCGTCAGGTGGAAGCTTTCGAGTTTCTGTTCGAGTGTGAACTGAAAGTACTGAGTCTGAGCCGATGAGCAGCCTTACCGTCTATCACGAGAGCCAGCCGGAGCAGCCGCTGAAGCTGCTGACCCATGCCGAGGACATCGCCTCGACCCTGGCCGAGGTCGGCGTCCGTTTCGAACGCTGGGAGGCCGCCGCGCCGATCGCCGCCGGTGCCAGCCAGGAAGAGGTGATCGCCGCCTACGCCCACGAGATCGAGCGGCTCAAGCGCGAGCGCGGCTACATCACCGTGGACGTGGTCAGCCTGGACAGCGACCACCCGCAGAAGGCCGAGCTGCGCGCCAAGTTCCTCGACGAGCACCGCCATGGCGAAGACGAAGTGCGCTTCTTCGTCGCCGGGCGCGGCCTGTTCGTCCTGCATATCGAGGAGCATGTCTACGCCGTGCTCTGCGAGCGCAACGACCTGATTTCGGTGCCGGCCGGCACCCGCCACTGGTTCGACATGGGCGAGCATCCGCATTTCGTCGCCGTGCGCCTGTTCAACAACCCCGAGGGCTGGGTCGCCCAGTTCACCGGCGACGACATCGCCAGCCGCTTCCCCCTGCTGGAAGACTGAGCGAGGCACCGCCCCATCCGTCACCATCCGCGCCCCCGGTCCTGCCGGGGCGGTTTCATCCGGAGTCCGCATGACCATCAAAGCCATCCTCACCGACATCGAAGGCACCACCAGCGCGGTCAGCTTCGTCTTCGACGTGCTGTTTCCCTATGCCGCCCGGCACCTGCCGGATTTCGTCCGCGAGCACGCCGGGGAGGCCGAGGTGGCCGCGCAGCTGGATGCGGTGCGCGCCGCGAGCGGCGAGGCGGACGCCGGTGTCGAGCGAGTGATCGCGATCCTCCTGCAGTGGATCGCCGAGGACCGCAAGGCGACGCCGCTGAAGACCCTGCAAGGCATGGTCTGGGCCCAGGGCTACCGCGACGGCCAGCTGAAGGGGCATGTCTACCCGGACGCGGCGCAGGCGTTGCGCGAATGGAAGGCGAGAGGGCTGGACCTGTACGTCTATTCCTCCGGTTCGATCCAGGCGCAGAAGCTGATCTTCGGCTGTTCCGAGGCCGGCGACCTGGGCCCGCTGTTTTCCGGCTACTTCGACACTACCAGCGGGCCTAAGCGGGAAAGCGCCTCCTATGCGCGGATCGCCGGGGCCATCGGCCTGCCGGCCGCGCAGATCCTCTTCCTCTCCGACGTGGTGCAGGAGCTGGATGCCGCGCGCGACGCGGGTCTGCGCACGCTCGGCGTGGCCCGCGAAGGCGGCAGCCTGGACGGGCATCCGACGGTGGCAAGCTTCGCCGACATCGTCGTGGAGTGAACGCGCCGGCTATCCTGAGGGAACACTTTGCTCGGGAGCATCGCGCCATGGGTTCCACCCTCAGCGGGCTGATCAGCCTGGTCATCCTGGCCCTGGATATCTGGGCCATCGTCAACATCCTGAAAAGCGCTGCGGAAACCGGGATGAAGATCATCTGGGTCCTGGTGATCATCATCCTGCCGGTGCTCGGCCTGATCATCTGGGCCATCGCCGGCCCGCGTGGCAACGTGAAGCTCTAGGTACGCGCGGCGGCTAGCCGCCGGCGGCATAGTGCTGCCACAGGTGGATGGCGGCGTAGGCGCGCCAGGGCCGCCAGGCCTCGGCGCGGGCCTTGAGGCTGCGCGCGTCGATGCCGCCCGGGCCCCAGACCGTGGATTTCAGCAGGCCGAGGTCGGCGGCGGGAAAGGCATCGGCTTCGCCCATGGCGCGCAGCGCTATGTACTCGGCGGTCCAGGGGCCGATGCCGGGCAGGGCGCAGAGGCGTTCGACCAGCGCCTCGGGGCCGTCCGCCAGGTCCAGGCACAGCTCTCCCGAGGCGATCGCCGCGGCGAAGCGTTGCAGTGTCTGTACGCGCTTGCCGGGCATGCCGATGCCGTCGAGGTTGGCTTGCGCCAGCGCGGCGGGCGTCGGGAACAAGTGGCTGATGCCGTCGTAGCCGGGATTTTCCAGCGGCTCGCCGAGGCGCTGGATCAGGCGCCCGGTGATGGTCACCGCGGCCTTCACCGTGACCTGCTGGCCAACTATGGCCCGCACCGCCTGCTCGAACGGATCGAAGGCCACCGGCAGGCGCAGCCCGGGGTTGGCAGCCACCAGCGGGCCGAGCAGCGGATCGCCGGCGAAATGCCGGGCGATGGCTTCCGGGTCGCTGTCCAGGTCGAACATCCGCCGGACCCGCGCTTCGAGTTCGCGGGCCAGCGGGCGGGCAGCCGGGCTCAGGGTCAGTGCCAGGGCCTGGCGCTCCGCCAGCGGACGCACCTCGAACCAGGCGCCACGGCCATCGGCGCGGAAACTGCGGGCATAGTGTCCCTCGCCCAGGTTCTCGACGCCGGCGAGCAGGCGCAGGGCGAAATGCTGGTGGAACTGGCGCCATTCCCAGGGCGACTGGTAGGGCAGGTGCAGGACGAGGGGAGAGTCGGGCTGGTTCATGGGCAGACGATACCCGTCCGCCGCGTTCGGCGCCATCCGCCGGCGGGGGTTCGACCTGTCATGGCCGCCAGCGTAGAATGCGCGCCTTTCTTCGCGGCGCGGGCAGGTCCCCGTGCCAGATTGCAGCCTTACCAGGGAGATCCCGGCCCATGAGCGATTATCAGGAAACTCTGTACCAGGGCTACGGCCAGCGCTTCAGCATCGACAACATGCTGCACGAGGTGCGCACCGAACATCAGCACCTGGTGATTTTCGAGAACGCCCGGATGGGTCGGGTGATGGCGCTCGACGGAGTGATCCAGACCACTGAGGCCGACGAGTTCATCTACCACGAGATGCTCACCCACGTGCCGATCCTCGCCCACGGCGCGGCCAGGCGTGTACTGATCATCGGCGGCGGCGACGGCGGCATGTTGCGCGAGGTGGCCAAGCACAAGAGCGTGGAGCGGATCACCATGGTCGAGATCGATGGCACCGTGGTCGACATGTGCAAGGAGTTCCTGCCCAACCACTCCCAGGGCGCCTTCGACGATCCGCGGCTGAACCTGGTGATCGACGACGGCATGCGCTTCGTGGCTACCACCGAAGAACGCTTCGACGTGATCATTTCCGACTCCACCGACCCGATCGGCCCTGGCGAGGTGCTGTTCTCCGAGAACTTCTACCAGGCCTGCCGGCGCTGCCTGAACGAGGGCGGCATCCTGGTCACCCAGAATGGCACGCCGTTCATGCAACTGGACGAGGTACGCACCACCGCCGGGCGCACCAACGGCCTGTTCGTCGACTGGCACTTCTACCAGGCCGCGGTGCCGACCTACATCGGCGGCGCCATGACCTTCGCCTGGGGCTCGACCCGCGAGGGCCTGCGTCACCTGCCGCTGGCGACCCTGCGCCAGCGCTTCCGCGACAGTGGCATCGCCACCCGCTACTACAACGCCGATATCCACCAGGGCGCCTTTGCCTTGCCGCAGTACGTACTGCAGGCCATCGGCAAGCAGGACAACGACTGACGCTTCACCGGGGAAGGGCCGAAAGGCCCTTTTTCATGTCCGGCGCGGACATCCCCTGTTACTGCCAGCTAACATTTTTTTCACAATTGATCCGGGAAAATCTGCGCGCTTTTTTCCATCGCCATGGCTATAAATGGCAGTTTTGTCCTTGAGTGCATCGAATGCTGACCAAACGATTGCGCCAGAGCGGCGTAGTAGCCTCCTGCCTGCTCGGTAGCGTCCTCCTAATCGCCCTGGCCTTCCTCGGCTGGCAGCGTTTCGCCCCGGTGTCCGCGATTCCGGGCTGGTCCTATCGGGTGGTGCTCGAGGATATTCCCCATGTCAGCGCCCTGGCCCGCGACCCGGACGGATTGCTCTACGTGAGCCAGGAGCTGCAGGACGGCAAGGGGCTGGTCTTCCGCATCGCCGCCGACGGTAGCCGGACTACCGTGCTCGACGGCTTGTCCAAGCCCGACGGCATGGCCGCGTTCCGCGACGGTATCGCGATCAGCCAGGAACAGGGACAGTCGCCGGTGTTCTGGTGGCATGGGCAGCAGGCCCTGCCGCTGTTCGACGGGGTCCAGGTGGAGGGCGTCGCCAGCGACGGCCGCTACCTGTACGCCGCCGAGGATCGCGACCTGGACGGACGGATCCTCCGCTACGACCCGGAGACGGGCGCACTGGCGGTACTGCGCGAGGGATTGCAGCGCTCCGAGGGGGTGGCCGCCTGCCCGGACGGCGGCGTCTTCTATACGGAAAAGAAACGTGGCCACGTCATGCGCCTGCATGAGGGGGCCGAGGACGAGGTGGTGCTGAACGGACTGAACGCACCGAGCTTCTTGCTGTGCGATAGCGAAGGCCTGTGGATCACCGAGGACTCGACGCATAATGCGCGGGCCCTGTTGCTGCCGCCCGGCGGCCAGCTGCAGGTGATCGTCCGGCGCCTGCGCTCCGCGCAATCCCTCCTGCCCATCGGGCCCGGCCGCTACCTGCTGGCCGAGCAGGGGCGGGACCGCATTCTCGAAATCGAACGACAGAAGAGCGAATTGTAAACATGGACCAAACGGAAGTCCGAACCACCCAATCGCCATCCCGGCTGTTCCAGCCGACCATCCGCAGCCACCTGGCATTCACCGCCCTGAGCGCCCTGGTGCTGCTGGTCATGTTCAGCCTGCTACGCCTGGCGCTGCTGATCTACAACCGCGAACTGATCGGCGCGACCCCGGCGAGCACCTTCCTCGAGGCGTTCTTCAATGGCGTGCGCTTCGACCTGCGGGTCGTGGTCTACGCGGTGGCGCCGCTGGTGCTCTCGCTGTTCGCGCTGCGCGCGATGGCCGCCCGCGGCCTGTTCCGCGCCTGGCTGACGGTGTTCGCCAGCATCACCCTGTTCCTCGGCGTACTGGAACTGGACTTCTACCGCGAGTTCCACCAGCGCCTGAACAGCCTGGTCTTCCAGTACATGTCGGAAGACCCGAAGACCGTGATGAGCATGCTCTGGTACGGCTTCCCGGTGGTCCGCTACCTGCTGGCCTGGGCGTTCGCCACCTGGGTGCTGTACCGGCTGTTCAAGGCGGTCGACCTGGCGACCCGCCCGAGCCAGCGCAAGCCGCGCGAGGACAGCGTGGTCGCCCGGCCGAACGCCGCCGCGCCCTGGTACGTGCGCGGCGTGGTGCTGTTCGTCTGCGTGCTGGTCTGCGTCCTCGCCGCCCGCGGCACTCTGCGCCAGGGTCCGCCGCTGCGCTGGGGCGACGCCTTCACCACCGAATCGATGTTCGCCAACCAGTTGGGCCTCAACGGCACCCTGACCCTGGTCAAGGCGGCCAAGGAGCGCTTCTCCGAAGATCGCGCGAACATCTGGAAGGCCACCCTGGACGACAAGGTCGCCCTGGAAACCACCCGGCAGATGCTGCTGACCCCCAACGACAAGCTGGTGGACGCCGACGAGGCCGCGGTGCGCCGCGAATTCACCCCGCCGGCGGCGAACACCCTGCCGATCCGCAACGTGGTGGTGGTCCTGCTGGAAAGCTTCGCCGGCCACTATGTCGGCGCCCTGGGCGCGCCGGGCAACATCACGCCGTATTTCGACAAGCTGTCGAAGGAAGGCCTGCTGTTCACCCAGTTCTTCTCCAACGGCACCCATACCCACCAGGGCATGTTCGCCACCATGGCCTGCTTCCCCAACCTGCCGGGCTTCGAGTATCTGATGCAAACCCCGGAAGGCGGCCACAAGTTCTCCGGCCTGCCGCAGCTGCTCAGCGCCCGCCAGTACGAGGACGTCTACGTCTACAACGGTGACTTCGCCTGGGACAACCAGTCCGGCTTCTTCAGCAACCAGGGCATGACCACCTTCATCGGCCGCAACGACTATGTCGACCCGGTGTTCTCCGACCCAACCTGGGGCGTTTCCGACCAGGACATGTTCGCCCGTGGCAACCAGGAGCTGGACAAGCTGGCGAGCACCGGCAAGCCGTTCTACGCGCTGCTGCAGAGCCTCTCCAACCACGTGCCCTACGCGCTGCCGAAAGACCTGCCGGTGGAGCGCGTGACCGGCTACGGTTCGCTCGACGAACACCTGACCGCGATGCGCTATTCCGACTGGGCGCTGGGCCAGTTCTTCGAGAAGGCGAAGCAGTCGCCGTACTACAAGGACACCCTCTTCGTGGTGGTCGGCGACCACGGCTTCGGCAGCCCGGAGCAGCTCACCGAGATGGACCTGCACCGCTTCAACGTGCCGCTGCTGCTGATCGCTCCCGGCATCCAGGAGAAGTTCGGCACCCGCCTGCCGACCGTCGGCACCCAGGTCGACATCGTGCCGACCATCATGGGCCTGCTCGGTGGCGAGACCGTCCACCAGTGCTGGGGCCGCGACCTGCTGAACCTGCCCGAAGGCGACAAGGGCTTCGGCGTGATCAAGCCGTCGGGCAGCGAGCAGAACGTCGCCATCGTTTCCGGCAATCGCATCCTGGTGCGGCCGAAGGACGGCGACGTGCGCGTCTACGACTACCAGCTGGGCGGCGACGCCAAGGCGGTGATCACCAAGGACGTGCCGGACCAGGCCGAACTGCAGAAGAAGCTGGAATCGTTCATCCAGACCGCGACCAAGAGCCTGCTGGACAACACCGCCGGCGTGGTGCACGGGATTCCGGACAAGGACTGATCCGCGGGGTGCATGAGAAAGGGGCCGTCAGGCCCCTTTTTTTCATCCCGCGGTCGCTCAGAGCAGGGTGAAGCGCCCTTCCTCGACCTTTGCCGAGTCCAGGCCGACGAAAACCTTGAACTCGCCTGGCTCGGCAGCGTGTCTGAGCTGGCTGTCGTAGAACTTCAGGTCCGCCTCGCCGAGGGTGAAGACAATCTCGCGAGACTCGCCTGGCTGCAGCAGCACCTTGCGGAAACCGCGCAGTTCCTTCACCGGCCGGCTGAGGCTGGCCACCGGGTCCTGCAGGTACAGCTGGACCACCGTGGCGCCGGCGCGCTTGCCATCGTTCTTCAGGGTCACCCGTGCTTCCAGCGTATCGCCGCGGGCCAGGCGCTCGCTGGACAGGCGCAGTGGCGAGAGGCTGAATTCGGTGTAGCTGAGGCCGTAGCCGAACGGGTAGAGCGGTCCGTTGGCCTCGTCGAAGTAGCGCGAGGTGTACTTGCCGGGGTTGTCGTGGTCCATCGGCCGGCCGGTGTTCAGGTGGTTGTAGTAGACCGGCACCTGGCCCACCGAACGCGGGAAGGACATGGTCAGCTTGCCGCTGGGGTTGTGCTCGCCGAACAGCACGTCGGCGATGGCGTTGCCGCCCTCGGTGCCGCTGAACCAGGTTTCCAGGATCGCATCGGCGTTTTCCTGCTCCCAGCCCAGCGACAGCGGGCGTCCGTTCATCAGCACCAGCACCAGTGGCTTGCCGGTGGCCTTCAGTGCCTTCAGCAGCCGCCGCTGGCTGGCCGGGATGCGCAGGTCGGTGCGACTGGAGGCCTCGTGGGCCATGCCCTGCGATTCGCCGACCACGGCGATGACCAGGTCGGCGTCGCGCGCGGAGCGCAGCGCCTCGTCGAGCATTTCGTCGGCGGGACGGGGGTCGACCTCGACTTCCGGGTTGTAGCTGTTCAGGTAGTCGAGGATCGCCGGGTCGCCGCTGACATTGGCGCCCTTGGCATAGAGGAGGGTGGCGCGCTCGCCGACGGCGTTGGCCAGGCCCTGGTACACGCTCACCGCCTGGCGTGGCACGCCGGCGGCCGACCAGCTGCCGATGACGTCGCGCTGGCTCTTGGCCAGGGGGCCGATCACCGCGATCCGCCCCTGTTTCTTCAACGGCAGCAGGCCGTCGCGGTTCTTCAACAGGACCAGCCCTTCGCGAGCTACCTCGCGGGCGGCCTGGCGGTGCAGGCGGCTCTCGGCGTTGGTGTCGAACGGCGGGTCGTCCGGCTTGCCCAGGCGCCGATAGGGATCGGTGAACAGGCCGAGATCGTATTTCGCCGCCAGCACGTCGCGGCAGGCGCGATCGATGTCGGCCTGGTCGATCTCGCCGGCCGCCAGCAGCTTCGGCAGCCAGGTGGAGTAGAGATCATCGTTCATGTTCATGTCGACACCGGCCTGGATCGCCAGGCGCGTGGCGTCCCCCTCGTTGCCGGCGAGGCCGTGCTTGATCAGTTCCTTCACCGCGCCGTGGTCGCTGACGGTCAGTCCCTTGAAGCCCCATTGCTGGCGCAGCAGGTCGGTCAGCAGCCAGCGGTTGGCGGTGGCGGGCACGCCGTTGATGGTGTTCAGCGAGACCATCACCGCGCCGGCGCCGGCGTCCACCGCGGCCTTGTAGGGCGGCAGGTAGTCCTGGAACATGCGCGGCAGGCTCATGTCCACGGTGTTGTAGTCGCGGCCGCCCTCGGCTGCGCCATACAGTGCGAAGTGCTTGACCGCCGCCATGATGCTGTCCGGCGCGGCGAGGTCCTTGCCCTGGTAGGCGCGGACCATCGTGCCCGACAGCAGCGAGGTCAGGTAGGTGTCTTCGCCGAAGCCTTCCGAGACCCGTCCCCAGCGTGCGTCGCGGGTGATGTCGACCATCGGCGAGAAACTCATGTCGAGGCCGTCGGCGCTAGCCTCCAGCGCGGAGATCCGTGCGCTGCGGGCGACCACCTCGGGGTCCCAACTGGCGGCGAGGCCGAGGCTGATGGGGAAGATGGTGCGATGCCCGTGGGCCACGTCGTAGGCGTAGAACAGCGGGATCTTCAGGCGGCTGTGGCGGACCTGGTCCTGCATCGCGCGGATGTCCGGCCGGGTCACCGTGTTGAAGATCGCGCCGACCTTGCCGGCGCGGATGTCCGCCATCAGCGCTTCCTTGGGATGGTCGGCGCCGACGCTGACCAGGCGCAGCTGGCCGATCTTTTCCTCGTTGCTCATGCGAGCCATGAGGGTGGAAATGAAACGCTCCTTGGCGTCCGCTGCCGGATCGGCGGATCCAGCCTGGCCTGCCGCCAGTGCCGGGCTCCCGCTCAGCCCGATGAAAAGCCCCAGTACACACAGCCTGTTCATGCATGTTTTCTCGTTATTGGGTAGACGCTCGTCGTGGCGGCGTGGCGCGCATTGGCCCATGCCGCCCGGCGGGCGCGACATAAGGTGTTCGCAGCGAGGGCGGAAGTCAACGCAGCGGCGATGGTTCGACGGCTCTGGCGACGGGCCGCTGTCGGCGCTCAGGCGACGCTGGCGAGCAGTTGCTCGGCCGGCATCGGCCTGCCGAGGAGGAAGCCCTGCAGCGAATTGCAGCCGAGACGGGTGAGGAACTCCTTCTGCGCCTCGGTTTCCACGCCTTCGGCGACGATCTTCAGGTTCAGCGTGCGGCCCAGGGCGACGATCGCCGAGACGATCGCCGCGTCGTCGCTGTCATGGGCCAGCTCGTTGATGAAGCCGCGATCGATCTTCAGTTCGTTTGCCGGCAGGCGCTTGAGGTAGAGCAGGCTGGAGTAGCCGGTGCCGAAATCGTCGATGGAGATGCCGACGCCCATCGCCGACAGCCGCTCGAGGATCACCAGGCTGGCATCGGCGTCGCGCATGGCGGTCGATTCGGTGACCTCGAGGATCAGGTGTGCGGGTTCCAGGGCATGCTGCTGCAGGGCGTCGCGCACCGCGTCGAGCAGTCCGGCATGGGCGAACTGCAGGGCCGAGAGGTTGACCGCGATGCTCCAGTCCGAGTGGCCGGCGTCCAGCCACAGACGCATCTGCCGGCAGGCCTCGCCGAGGACCCACTCGCCGATCTGCACGATCAGCCCGGTCTTTTCCGCCAGTGGCAGGAACTGGTCCGGGGTGATCAGGCCATGCAGCGGATGCTGCCAGCGCAGCAGGGCCTCCACGCCGATCATCGGGCCGCTCGGCGCCAGCACCTTGGGCTGGTAGTGCAGCACCAGTTGCTGGCGCTCCAGGGCCTGGCGCAGGTCGTGGAGCAGTTGCAACTGCTCCTGGGCGTTGGCGTTCATCGAACTCTCGAAGAAGCAGTAGCCGTTCCGCCCCTGGTCCTTGGCGTGGTACATCGCGGCGTCGGCGTTGATCATCAGTTCGTGGCGGGTCTGGCCGTCGCCGGGGAAGAGGGCGATGCCGATGCTCGCCGATACGCGCACCTCATGGCGGGAAATCTGGTACGGCTGGCTGATCTGCTTCACCAGTTTCTCGGCGAGCGTCGCGGCGTCGGCCGGCTCGCGCGCCTCGATCAGCAGGACGAACTCGTCGCCGCCAAGGCGGGCAATGGTGTCCTGGGCGCGTACATTGCCGCGAATGCGCTCGGCGACCTCGATCAGCAGCAGGTCGCCGAGGTGGTGGCCGTAGGCATCGTTGACCGCCTTGAAGCCATCGAGGTCCATGAACAGCACGGCGAACCGACGCTCATCGCGAATCGCCTGCTGGATCGCCTGTTCCAGCCGGTCGTCGAGCAGCATGCGGTTGGGCAGCTTGGTCAGGTTGTCGTGCAGCGCCAGTTGGATCAGTTCGCGGTTGGCCCGCGCGAGGGAGTTGGCGAGCACCGAGGTGCGCGCTTCCAGGCGCGAGTCCAGGACCGAGACGATCAGCGCGATGGCGATCACCGCCAGGGTGATGACGATCACCAGCACCGCCAGCCAGCCATTGTCGATCCCGCGCCCGGCCGCGCCGCAGAAGCTGCCCAGGGGAAATTGCGCGGCGGCCATGCCGGTGTAGTGCATGCCGACGATGGCGCAGCCCATCACCAGGGCGGCGCCGGTGCGCACCAGGACGATACGGCGGCTGCCGTGGCGCAGGCGGAAGGCGATCCACAGCGCGGCGCCGGAAGCGACCACCGCGATCAGGATGGACAGGCCGAACCACAGCGGGTCGTAGACGATGCCCGGCATCATCAGCAGGGCGGCCATGCCGGTGTAGTGCATGGCGGCAATGCCGCTACCCATCAGCAAGGCGCCCAACGCCAGCCGCTGCCAGGGCAGCTCGGCCTGGCACACCAGCCACAGGGCGAAAGCCGAGCTGCCGACGGCCAGCAGCAGCGACAGCAGGGTCAGGCCGAGGTCGTAGCCGAGCGGGATCGGCAGGCTGAAGGCGAGCATGCCGAGGAAATGCATCGACCAGATGCCGAAGCCCATGGCGAAGGCGCCGCCGCTCAACCACAGGGCCGCCTCGCGGCCTTTCGCCAGGGTGACCCGTCCCGCCATGTCGAGAGCGGTGTAGGACGCGAGGATGGCCACAAGCAGGGAAAAGGCGACAAGAACCTGGTTGTAGCTGCTGATAAGCATGAAAGCGTCCGAGCGGGATTACGGGAAAAGAGTGATTGATGTCAACCTGACATTATTGCATGAGTCCCGTCCGCGATTGCCAACGGGGAAGACCAACGGTCGCTATCGGTACTTCGGCGCAGCTGAAATCTAGCTCAACCCGCCGGGGGTTGGTACAGCGCTTCGTCTGCCGCCGGTCGCTCCTCGCCCGCAGAGTCGCTGGAAAGCTCGGCAGCGCTGGCAGGTTGACGCTACCCTGAAAGAAGCCGTGGTCGCCGATCATCAATTCAAGCAGTCAAGAAAATCCTACGATCGCCGACGATGACTGCAAGTTATTGGGGAATCCGGTGAACTACATGAATGTCTCGGCAGGAGGTGCGTCTCATGGAAAAGCCCTTCTCGGATGATGTCAGCGTGAATGTCCTGCGCCGCATGAAAGAAGGCGGCTTCGATTTTGCGCGGATCCATCCCATCGACTTCTTCGCCATCTTTCCCAGCGAGCGGGAAGCCCGCCAGGCCGCGGGCCAGTTTCGCGGCGAATCCTTGAGGGCCCAGGTGGTAGCCCGCGACGATGGTACCTGGAACCTGCAGGTCAGCAAGGTGATGTACGCCACCCACGCCGCCATCGGCGCCTTCGAGCATGACCTGGAGGAAGTCGTGGTGCCGCTGGGGGGTGTGCTCGATGGTTGGGGCGTAACCCAGGAGGTCACCTCGCTGCGACCGTGATGGCGGTATGCCCCCGGCCGCCGCCAACGGCCGGGGGGCGCGACGCCCGGGGCTCCGGCGGTGGGCGCCGGGCTTTTCTTCCGCGCAGGCTTTCCTTCAGACTGGGGACGGAGGTAAGCCATGAGCGATATTCTGATTCTGACTCATGCCGAGTTCTGTCCGCCGGGTCACTTGGCCACCGTGCTGGCGCAGCGCGGCCTGGATTTCCGGGTGGTCCGCGCCGACCTCGGCCAACTCGCCGGCCTCGACGCCGAACGCCCGCGCGCGGTGGCGATCATGGGCGGGCCGATGAGCGTCAACGACGACCTGCCCTGGCTGGGCGACGAACTGGCGTTGCTGCGTCGCTTCGTCGAGCGACGCATACCCTTGCTCGGCCATTGTCTCGGTGGGCAGTTGCTGGCGCGCGTCCTTGGCGCGACGGTACGGCAACAGCCCTATACCGAGATGGGCTGGCAGCCGATGCAGCGCGAGAGCCGCGACAGCCCGTGGCTGGCGCACTTGCCGGAGCGCTTCGCGATCTTCCAGTGGCACGGCGATGCCTTCGACCTGCCGCAGGGCGCGGAGCGCCTGCTGTCGAGTGCCTGGTGCGAGAACCAGGCGTTTTCCTGGGGTGGGCATGTGCTCGGCCTGCAGGGACATCCGGAAATGACCGAAGAACTGGTGCGGCGCTGGATCGATGGCTGGCCGCAGCTGCTCGACTCCTCGCAGCCCAGCCAGCAGTCCCGCGAGGCGATGCTGGCCGACCTGCCGCTCAAGGTTGCCGCGCTGAACCGGGTGGCGGAGGGCTTCTATCGCCACTGGCTGTCCCTGCTCCGCTGAGGACGCCCGCCTCGGGCGGCCCTCCCTGCTACCGTTGGTCCGCCCGATCGCTCGTTCGAGCGAGGCGGCTGTCTGGATAGAAGGTGGGAGAAGAACCTCTACCTTCCGGGTCTGTTCCAGACCCATCGGCCCGATAGGATGCTTCGTGACCGGCAGGTCGATGCCGGTCCGTGGTTGCGGGCGCGTACGCCGTCAAACGGGGCGCCCTTTCTTTCCGTGTCGGCAGGATGCACCAGACTGGGGCGAAGCCGCCGCAACAACCCTGCCAGTGGCCACTGGGTCCTGGCTCGGCGCTGGCACGGGCTTTGCGAGTTCCCGTTGTTCGTGACGACAAGGAGTCCGGCATGGCACGCATGTTTTACGACGAGATGCACGATGCGGGCGGCGAATGCCGTTCGCATTACCGGGAGTTCGCCCGCTGGCTGGCCGACACCCCCGAAGAACAGCTGCTACAGCGCCGGCGCGAGGCCGACCTGCTGTTCCACCGGGCCGGGATCACCTTCACTCTCTACGGCGACGAGCAGGGTACCGAGCGGCTGATCCCCTTCGACACCATCCCGCGCAGCATCCCGGCGGTCGAGTGGGCGCACATCGAGGCTGGCTGCATCCAGCGGGTCCAGGCGCTGAACCTGTTCCTCGCCGATCTCTACCACGAACAGCGGATCCTCAAGGCCGGGGTGATCCCCGCGGAACAGGTGCTGGCCAACGACCAGTACCAGCTGGCGATGCAGGGGCTGGATCTACCGGGCAACGTCTACGCGCACATCGCCGGGGTCGACCTGGTCCGCGACGGCAGCGGCAACTACTACGTGCTGGAAGACAACCTGCGCACGCCCAGCGGCGTTTCCTACATGCTGGAAAACCGCAAGATGATGATGCGCCTGTTCCCCGAACTGTTCGTTCGCCAGCGGGTGGCGCCCATCGACCACTACCCGGACCTGCTGCTCGATACTCTCAAGCGCGCCAGCGAGGTCGAGGGGCCGAGCGTGGTGGTGCTGACTCCGGGGCGCTTCAACAGCGCCTATTTCGAACATGCCTTTCTCGCCCGCGAGATGGGCGTGGAACTGGTCGAGGGCGCCGACCTGTTCGTCCGCGACGAGCGGGTCTACATGCGCACCACCGCAGGACCGCAGGCGGTGGACGTGATCTACCGGCGGATCGACGATGCCTACCTCGACCCGCTGGCGTTCCATCCCGATTCGCTGCTCGGCGTACCCGGCCTGCTGGCCGCCTACCGGGCCGGCAACCTGGTGCTGGCCAACGCGATCGGCACCGGTGTGGCGGACGACAAGTCGATCTATCCCTATGTGCCGGAGATGATCCGCTTCTACCTCGGCGAGGAGCCGCTGTTGCACAACGTGCCGACCTGGCAGTGCCGCAAGCCGAAGGAACTGGCCCATGTGCTGGCTCACCTGCCGGAGCTGGTGGTGAAGGAAACCCAGGGCTCCGGCGGCTACGGCATGCTGGTCGGGCCGACGGCGAGCCGGGAAGAGATCGAACTGTTCCGCGAGCGCCTCAAGGCCCGCCCGGAGGCCTATATCGCCCAGCCGACGCTGTCGCTGTCGACCTGCCCGACCTTCGTCGAAAGCGGCGTCGCGCCGCGCCACATCGACCTGCGCCCGTTCGTCCTGTCGGCGCCGGACCGGGTCCGCCTGGTACCCGGCGGCTTGACCCGGGTGGCGTTGCGCGAGGGCTCGCTGGTGGTCAACTCGTCCCAGGGCGGTGGCACCAAGGACACCTGGGTGGTGGAGGAATAGGCATGCTCAGCCGCACTGCTTCGGACCTGTACTGGATGTCGCGTTACCTGGAGCGCGCCGAGAATCTCGCACGCATGCTCGACGTCAGCTACTCGCTGTCGCTGCTGCCGCAGGATCGCAGCGGCGGTGGCCTGGACGAACTGGCCATGCCGCTGCTGATCACCGGTACCCTCGACGCCTACCTGGAACGCCACGGCGAACTGGCCGCCGAGCGCCTGCTGAACTTCTTCGCCCTCGACCCGGACAACCCGGCCAGCATCTACAGCTGCCTGGCCGCGGCGCGTGCCTGCGCCCACGCGGTGCGCGGGCGGATCACCCTGGACATGTGGGAAAACATCAACGCCACCTGGCTGGAGATGCGCGGGATCGCCACGGAGGGCATCCTGCGCTACGGCATCAGCCGTTTCTGCGAATGGGTGAAGGACCGTTCGCACCTGTTCCGCGGGGCGACCTTCGCCACCAGCATGCGCAACGACGCGTTCCGCTTCGTCCGTCTCGGAACCTTCATCGAACGCGCCGACAATACCTTGCGCCTGCTCGATGCGCGCTACCAGACCCAGGACGAGCCAGGCGACAGCGTCGGCGCCGAGGAGGGCACTGCGCGCGGCTACTACCAGTGGAGCGCGCTGCTGCGGGCGCTGTCCGCCTTCGAGGGCTACACCGAGCTGTACCGCGCCTCGCCCAACGCCCGCAATATCGCCGAGCTGCTGCTGTTGCGCGAGGACGTGCCGCGCTCGCTGCTGTCCTGCATCGAGGAACTCAGCGAGATTCTCTCCGGCCTGCCGGGCGTCAACGGCCGCCCGGCCCAGCGCCTGGCCGCCGAGCTGCAGGCGCGGGTGCGCTACACCGGGATCGACGAGGTGCTGGAACAGGGCCTGCATACCTGGATCACCGACTACATCCTGCTGGTTCGCCAGCTGGCCAATGCCATCCACCGCTCCTATCTGGAGGCCGCATGAGACTCTCGATCAGCCACGACACCACCTACCGCTACGAAGACCGGGTACGGGCGAGCATCCAGTACCTGCGCCTGACACCCCAGGACAGCGAGCGCCAGCACGTGGTCGACTGGCGCCTGGACCTGCCGCGCCCGGCCCGGCCGCAACGCGATCCCTATGGCAACATCCTGCACGTGCTGACCCTCGACGAGCCGCACGAGTCGGTGCTGATCGCCGCCCATGGCCTGGTCGAGATCGACGAGGAGAGCGAAGTGGAACACGACCGCCAGTCACCGTTGCCGTTCCTGCGCAGCACCCGCCTGACCGGCGCCGATGCCGAGATGCGCGCCTTCGCCGAACGGGCGCTGGGCGGGCGCAAGGACCGCGGCGGCCTGCTCGACCTGATGCATGCCCTGCACGAGCGAATCGCCTACCAGCCGGGCGCGACCCGGGTCGACAGCACCGCCATCGAGGCCTTCGGCGCTCGCGCCGGGGTCTGCCAGGACCACGCCCACGCCTTCCTCGCCTGCGTTCGCAGCCAGGGCGTGCCGGGGCGCTATGTGTCCGGCTATCTCTACACCGAGGACGAGACGCACCTGGCCAGCCACGCCTGGGCCGAGGCCTGGCTCGGCGACGGCTGGTACAGCTTCGACGTGACCAACCGGCTCGGCCGTCCGGAACGCCATCTCAAGCTGGCGGTTGGCCTGGACTACCTCGACGCCTGCCCGGTGCGCGGCCTGCGCCGTGGCGGCGGTTGCGAGCAGATGCATGCGCGGGTGCTGGTCAGCGCGCCGTTGCTGCAGGTCCAGCAACAGTGACGAGCCATTGCGCGCCTGGCGTTATCGGCGATTGCCTTTACGCTTGAGGCGGGGACGGACGAAGAAGGAAGATTCGAGATGACCTACTGTGTCGCGATGCACCTGGCCGAGGGGCTGGTGTTCGTCTCCGATTCACGGACCAACGCCGGGATCGACCATATCGCCACCTTCCGCAAGCTGTTCACCTTCGGCACGCCCGGCGAGCGCCTGCTGGTGGTGCAGACGGCCGGCAACCTGGCGACCTCGCAATCGGTGATCAACCTGTTGCAGCAGCGCATCCGCCGGGAGGGCGCCAGCCTGCTCAGCGTTCCTTCCGTCTACGACGCCACGGCGCTGGTCGCCGAGACCGCCCGCGAGGTCATGAAGCGCGACGGCGGCAACCTGGCAGGGAACACCGACCTGAGTTGTTCCTTCCTGGTTGGCGGGCAGATCGCCGGCGAGCCGCCGGCGCTGTACAGCATCTATCCCCAGGGCAACTTCATCCAGGCCACGCCGGACACGCCTTTCCTGCAACTGGGTGAAAGCAAGTACGGCAAGCCGATCCTGGACCGCAACCTGACTTTCGATACGCCGCCGGAGCAGGCCCTGCGTTGCGCGCTGGTGTCGTTCGACTCGACCATCCGCAGCAACCTCTCGGTGGGCATGCCGCTGGACCTGCTGGTCTATCACCGTGACAGCCTGATCCTGCCGGAGGGCTATCGGGTCACCGAGGACGACGCCTATTTCAGCGCCATCCGCCGGCAGTGGGGCGCCGGCCTGCACGACTTGCTGGAACGCCTGCCGTCGCCGCCCCCGGTGTACAACATCTGACGACTCTTCAGCCGGCCGCGCCGGCCTTGCGCCCGGCCATGTGGCGCAGGTAGCCGATCAGCTGGCGCAGTTCCTCGTCGTCGATCACCCGTTCCGGGAACGCCGGCATCTTCGCCTGCGGCCACTGCCGCAGCGCCTGCGGATCGCGGATGTAGCGGGCGAGGAAGCGCGGCTGGAAGTATTCGGTGGGGTTGTACGGCAGGTTCAGGTCCGGACCGAACTGGGCGTCGCCGGCGCCATTGAGGCGGTGGCAGGCCAGGCAGTTCTTCTGGAACACGGCGAAGCCGGCGCGCACCTCCGTGCTGGCATCGGCGGCCGGCAGCAGGGCCGGGAAGCGTTCGGCCAAGGGGGGCTGGTAACGGATGCGGACGACCTGGAAGGGCCATTGCTCCGGGCCGATGCGTCGTTCCTCGGGGTTGCTCCAGACCAGGTAGAACGGCCCGGCGGAAGGCTTGCCGGCGCCCAGCGGTGGCCAGGGGTGCTGTGGGTCTTCTATCGCCAGCCAGGCTTGCGAGCCGTGGCTGGCGAGCAGCGGGGCGGCCGCCATCTCGGCGGCGAAGCCGTCGCTGGCCACCGCCTGCAGGTGGTCTGCGGGACGCACGCCCTTCAACAGGGCCGCCAGTGGTACGGCGCGGTAGCGCATGCTCCGGCGGTAGGCGACGTCCGCCGGGATATCCAGCTCGCGGGCCTGCGGATGCCTGAGCAATTCCTCGCTGCTCCAGGTCTGCGTGCCGCCCGGCAGTTCCAGGCGGAGCTCGGCGGCCCAGGCGGCCACAGGGAAGAGCAGGGCGCCCAGCAGTGCCAGGCGCGGGAGAGAGACAGGCATAGCGGTTCCTCGTGCATCCGCCGGTTTCGGCATGGAGCGAGAGATTGGCACGGAACGGGGGCCTCGCGGTAGCATGCGGGCCATTGCATGGCTGGCTGACCAAGGGGTTCCTGTGCTCGCCGAGTTGTTCGCCGTGATGGCGCCGGTGCTGTTCGGCGCCGGTGTCGGGTATGCCTGGGTTCGTCTCGGGCACGCCTATCCGACCGAGTTCGTCTCGCGCATCGTGTTCAACATCGGTTCGCCCTGCCTGATCCTGGCGACCCTCGCCCACACCCGGGTGGATCTGCACAGCTTCGGCCGGATGGCCCTGGCCAGCGCGCTGATCTGCCTCTGCATGGGGGCGCTCGGATGGCTGGCGGCGCGACTCGGGCGCCAGGAGTGGCAGGTGCTGGTGCCGGCCTACAGCTTCCCGAATGTCGGCAACATGGGCCTGCCGGTATGCCTCTATGCGTTCGGCGAGGCGGGAATGACCCTGGCGGTGGCGTTCTACCTGATCATGTCGATCGGCAACTTCAGCCTCGGCGTGTTCTGGATGAGCGGCGAGCGTTCCTGGCGCTCGCTGCTGGGCAACCCGATCCTCCTCAGCGTGCTGCTGGCGCTGCTGCTGATGGGGCTGGACCTGCAACTGCCGCGCTGGCTGGCCAATACCGTCGACCTGATGGCCGGACTGACCATCCCGCTGATGCTGATCACTCTCGGCGTGTCGCTGGCGAGCATCCGCCCGCGACAACTGGGCCATGGCTTCTTCTACGGTGGGTTGCGCCTGCTGCTCGGAGCGCTGGTGGGCTGGTCGGTGGCGCTGCTGCTGGATCTGCCGCCGCTGGCGCAGGGGGTGCTGGTGGTGCAGTCGTCGATGCCGGTGGCGGTGTTCAACTATCTCTACGCCTTGCGCGGAAATCGCTCGCCGGATCAGGTCGCCAGCCTGGTGCTGTGTTCTACGCTCCTGTCGTTCGCCTTCATTCCCCTGCTGCTGACCTGGTGGCTGCCCGCGCTGCGCTGACCGCGGGCGCGGCGCGCAGCATGCAGGCAAGGGCCCTAGCGGATCAGACTGTTAAGGTTGGGAAGGATCAGGATGACTGTGGTGGCGAAGACGATGAGGCTCGCTTGCCGCCATCTTTTCGGCTGCTCGTTCAACATGGCCTGTCTGCCTTTCTTGTTGTCAGGGTGGCAGCCGGCTCCGCGCCATGGCTCGACGGAGTGGCTTGCCACGGTGTGGCGTGCTCTTCGGTCGGCCCGGCATCCCCGGCGTCGACCTCCCTTTCGAACGCTTGCATGAGTCAGTCTAAGCCCCGGCCCGCGCGGGCTTAGACCACTTGGATACAAGACGCTCGAGTCCAGACATAATCCTTCTATATGACAGCGCGGTGACCGCTCTGGCGTGCGCCCCGACCGTTCGTCCGCTCGCCGCCGCTTCCGATCGAAAGCTGGCATGGCCCATGTGGTCCGGCGCGCCACAGGCTGAGCTGGGTGGTCAATCAGCCTGAGCGGTTCGGTCATTGTCCCGCTGGCGTGCCTGTTTAAGGTAGGCGGAGGCCCGCTCGGCCGGACGAGAACAGGATAAGAGAGACCGCCATGACCGACGCATTCATTTACGACGCCGTGCGTACTCCCCGCGGCAAGGGCAAGAAGGATGGCGCGCTGCACAGCGTCAAGCCGGTGAACCTGATGGCCGGGTTGCTGCGTGCGGTGCAGCGGCGCAACGATCTGGACACCGCACAGGTCGACGATATCGTGCTCGGTTGCGTGACCCCGGTGGGTGACCAGGGGGCCGACATCGCCAAGACCGCGGCGCTGGTGGCGGACTGGGACGAACAGGTCGCCGGTGTGCAGATCAACCGCTTCTGCGCCTCCGGCCTGGAAGCGGTCAACCTCGGAGCGATGAAGGTGCGCTCCGGCTTCGAGGACCTGGTCCTGGTCGGTGGCGTCGAGTCCATGTCGCGCGTGCCGATGGGTTCCGACGGCGGCGCCTGGGCGCTGGACCCGGAAACCAACCTGCACACCAGCTTCGTCCCGCAGGGGATCGGCGCGGACCTGATCGCCACCCTGGAGGGCTTCAGCCGCGCCGATGTCGACGCGTTCGCCCTGCGTTCCCAGCAGAAGGCCGCCCAGGCCCGCGCCGACGGGCTGTTCAGCAAGTCGCTGGTACCGGTCAGCGACCAGAATGGCATCGTCCTGCTCGACCACGATGAGTTCATCCGTGCCGACTCCACCCTCGAGGGCCTCGCCGCGCTCAAGCCGAGCTTCGAGATGATGGGCCAGATGGGCTTCGACGCCACCGCGCTGCGCAAGTACAGCCAGGTCGAGCGCATCGAGCATGTGCATACGCCGGGCAACAGCTCGGGGATCGTCGACGGCGCCAGCGCCATGCTCATAGGCTCCGAGGCAAAGGGCCGCGAGCTGGGCCTGAAGGCTCGGGCGCGGATCGTCGCCACGGCGGTGACTTCCACCGATCCGACCATCATGCTCACCGGCCCGGCGCCAGCGACCCGCAAGGCCCTGGCCAAGGCCGGCCTGAAGGTGGAAGACATCGACCTGTTCGAGGTCAACGAGGCCTTCGCCTCGGTGGTGATGAAATTCATGAAGGACATGGGCGTGGCGGAAAGCAAGGTCAACGTCAACGGCGGTGCCATCGCCATGGGCCACCCGCTCGGCGCCACCGGCTGCATCATCCTCGGCACGCTGCTCGACGAGCTGGAGCGGCGCAACCTGCGCTACGGCCTGGCCACGCTTTGCGTGGGCGGCGGCATGGGCATCGCCACCATCATCGAGCGCGTGTGAAGGGGAGAACCGCAATGACTGACGCGATCCGTTACGAGAAAGGCCAGGACAACATCGTCATCCTGACCATGGACATGCCCGGGCAGAGTGCCAACACCATGAACGGCGCCTACCGCGAGGCGATGGAGAAGACCGTTGCGCGGCTGGAGGCGGAAAAGGATGGCATCGCCGGGGTGGTGCTGACCTCGGCGAAGAAGACCTTCTTCGCCGGCGGCGACCTCAACGAGCTGATCAAGGTGACCAGGGCCGACGCCCCGGCCTTCTATGCCGGCATCCTCGCGATCAAGGGCCAGCTGCGGCGCCTGGAAACCCTCGGCAAGCCCGTGGTCGCGGCGATCAACGGGGCGGCGCTGGGTGGTGGCTGGGAGATCTGCCTGGCCTGCCACCATCGCATCGCCCTGGACAATCCCGGCGTGCAGCTGGGCCTGCCGGAGGTGACCCTGGGCCTGTTGCCGGGCGGCGGCGGGGTGGTGCGCATGGTACGCCTGCTGGGCCTGGAAAAAGCCCTGCCGTACCTGGCCGAAGGCAAGAAGGTGCGCCCGGCCGAAGCGCTCAAGGCCGGGCTGCTCCATGAGCTGGCCGGCAGTCCCGAGGAGATGCTGGAGAAGGCGCGCGCCTGGATCCTCGCCAACCCCGCGGTCAAGCAGCCGTGGGACGGCGCCGGCTACAAGTTTCCCGGCGGCACGCCGTCCAGCCCCGGCGTGGCGCAGATGCTGGCCATCGCACCGTCGGTGCTGCGCGACAAGACCAAGGGGTGCTTCCCGGCGCCGGAGAAGATCATGTGCGCGGCCGTGGAGGGCGCCCAGGTCGACTTCGATACCGCGCAACTGATCGAGGCGCGCTATTTCACCGAGTTGACCACCGGCCAGGTGGCGAAGAACATGATCGGCACCTTCTGGTTCCAGCTCAACGAGATCAATGCCGGCAAGTCGCGGCCGCAGGGATATCCGGTGCGGGCGACGAAGAAGGTCGGGGTGCTCGGCGCCGGGATGATGGGCGCGGGCATCGCCTACGTCTCGGCGGCGGCCGGCATCGAGGTGGTGCTCAAGGACGTCTCGCTGGAAGCGGCGGAGAAGGGCAAGGCCTATTCGGCCAGGTTGCTGGACAAGAAGGTTTCGCGCGGCCACCTGTCCGCCGAGAAGCGCGACGCATTCCTCGCGCGGATCACGCCTAGCGCCAGCGAAGCCGATTTCGAGGGTTGCGACCTGGTCATCGAGGCGGTCTTCGAGGACCGCGAACTCAAGGCCAAGGTCACCGCCGAGGCGGAGAAACATGCCCTGGCCGATGCGCTGGTGGCGTCCAACACCTCGACCCTGCCGATCACCGGGTTGGCGCAGGCGGTGGCGCGGCCGGAGAAGTTCATCGGCCTGCATTTCTTCAGCCCGGTGGACAAGATGCCGCTGGTGGAGATCATTCGCGGCGAGAAGACCAGTGACGAGACCCTGGCACGCGGCTTCGACTACGTGCTGCAGATCAGGAAGACCCCGATCGTGGTCAATGACAGCCGTGGCTTCTTCACCTCGCGGGTCTTCGGCACCTTCACCAACGAAGGCATCGCCATGCTCGGCGAAGGCATCAGCGCCGCGATGATCGACAACCAGGCGCGCCAGGCCGGGATGCCGGTGGGGCCGCTGGCGATTTCCGACGAAGTCTCCCTGAGCCTGATGACCCACATCCGCAACCAGACCGCCCGCGACCTGCAGGCCGAGGGCAAGGCACTGCCGGCACATCCGGCGTTCGCCGTGATCGACCTGATGGTCAACGAGTACAAGCGCCCGGGCAAGGCCGCCGGTGCCGGCTTCTACGACTACCCGGCGAACGGCAGGAAACATCTCTGGGCGGAACTCAAGAGCCGTTTCGAGAAACCCGATGCGCAGATCTCCGCCGGGGACGTACGCGACCGCCTGCTGTTCATCCAGGCCATCGAGACAGTGCGCTGCGTGGAGGAGGGCGTGCTGCAGTCCACCGCGGACGCCAACATCGGCTCGATCTTCGGCATCGGCTTCGCCGCCTGGAGCGGGGGCGCCCTGCAGTTCATCAACCAGTACGGCCTGAAGGACTTCATCGCCCGTGCCCAGTACCTGGCCGAACAGTACGGCGAGCGCTTCGAGCCACCGGCGCTGTTGCTGGAGAAGGCGGCGAAGGGCGAACTGTTCTGAGTCCTGCCGGCGCATGGAGAGCCGGCCTTCGGGCCGGTTTTCTCGTGGTCGCGAACCGGGGCGGATGCGTCACGCCCGAATCCCCCGGCGCAACCCGGCTCCGCGAAGTAAGACGCCTGTTGCGGGGCGCGAGGACGAGGTGCGGGCGCGTGTGCTGATCCATCGCCTGCCCCTGGACGCGGCCGGGGGCGGTGGAGGGGGCATTCAGGCGTTGGCGAAACGGCCTTCCAGATAGGCGATGATCTCGTTGGACTCGTACATCCAGCGCACCTGTCCGTTTTCCTCGATGCGCAGGCACGGCACCTTGACCTTGCCGCCGCCTTCCAGCAGGGCCTGGCGGGCCTGCGGATCGTTCATGGCGTCCTTGAGTTGCACCGGCAGGTTGAGGCGGTGCATGGCGCGGCGCGTCTTCACGCAGAACGGACAGGCGCGGAACTGGTAGAGCGACAGGCTCCGCAGCGCTCGCTCGACCTCGGCCTGGGCCTCGGCGCTGCGCTGCAGCTTGCGGGGGCGGCTGACGAAGTCGGCGAAGATGATCGCCTGACCCAGTCCGTTACGTATTGCCTTGAGCAACATGGCATGTGCCTCGCGGGAAAAACCGCCAGTTTACGTGGCGGTTCCGGGCGTGGGGAGGCCTTCCGTCCCCTGTGCAGATTTCTTTACGGTTGCGCGTCTCGGGAAACTTTCTGCCGGCCGCTTGTTTTTTGGCGAATCGTCCGGATATTCCTTTCGAGAGCAGGGCGGCAGTTCCCTTGCCTGCGCTCCTGTGTTAATTAAATCAAACGAAAATGACAATAACCCCACTTCTTCAGAGAGTCTTTATGTCGCTCCGCATCTGTATCCTGGAAACCGATATCCTTCGCCCCGAACTGATCGAGCGGTACGAGGGCTACGGCCGGATGTTCCAGCAACTGTTCGCCAAGCAGCCGATCGCTGCCGAGTTCGTCATCCACAATGTGGTGGAGGGACGCTATCCGGCGGAGGACGAGCGCTTCGACGCCTACCTGGTGACCGGCAGCAAGGCCGACTCCTTCGCTCCCGACCCGTGGATCCAGACCCTGAAGACCTTCCTCCTGGACCGCTACGAGCGCGGCGACAAGCTCCTCGGCGTGTGTTTCGGCCACCAGTTGCTGGCCTTGCTGCTCGGTGGCAAGGCCGAGCGCGCCAGCCAGGGGTGGGGCATGGGCATCCACCAGTACCAGTTGAACGAGCGAGCCGATTGGATGAGTCCCGCGCTGCCGGACCTGACTCTGTTGATCAGCCACCAGGACCAGGTTACCCGGCTGCCGGAAAACGCGCGGGTGATCGCTTCCAGCGACTTCTGTCCCTACGCCGCTTACGCCATCGGCGACCAGGTGTTGTGCTTCCAGGGCCATCCCGAGTTCGTCCACGACTATTCCCGCGAACTGCTCGAACTGCGCCAGCAGCATCTGGGCGAGGAGCTCTATCGCAAGGGGGTCGATAGCCTGGCGAGGGACCACCAGGGCACCGTTGTCGCCGAATGGATGATGCGCTTCGTCGCGCGCCAGCCAACCGGCGCCTGAGCCGGCCCGCGCCATACGAGCGCCGCCAGCCTCCCGGGGTTGGCGGCGTTTTCGTTTCAGGCCGGGCAGTCGAGGATGAAGCGCTCAGGGATCCCGCGCTGCGGGCGTGCCGGCGGGGTGCCGCTCTGCAACTTCAGCGCCAGGTTGGCCGCCAGCGCGCGAACCATCGCCTGGTTGCATTCGAGGGTGCGCGCCAGCGCACCCGCCGAGCCTTGGGCCAGGCCGAGCAGCGAATAGCCATTGGTCAATATCGCCAGGGAGGCGACGATCCAGAATTTCCTTGTTTGCCTTCTCATGCTGTCTCCCGGGAAAGAAGCCGGCGTTCAACCGGCGCGTCGACTGTTCAACCCCGAGAGCAGCCCTGGCAGGGCCTGGCCGATCTGGTTGTAGAAGGTCGTGGCGGTGTCGTTGTCGGGTGTGGCGTTCCTGGCGCTTTCGGCGCCGGCGAGGAGGCTCAGCACGACCAGCATGAGGATGGCGTACAGACCCAGGGTGGCCAGGGCGGTGTTGCGGGCATAGTGGCGTGGGCTGTGACGTTTCATGGCGGCTTCCGTGATCGATACCTCGATGGGCATAGGATCGCGGATGGAAATTCGATTGAATAACGAATTGTCGCGCTATTAACTATCGACAGAAATGATGATTTAGGTGAAGGGGTCCTGGGCCCGCAGCGCTCAGGAGGTCGGCGCGAGCAGCCGGTCGACCACCTGCCGGGCCCGCTCGAAGGAAGGGTAGCCGCTGCGCGCCACCGGCAGGTCGGCGTAGGCCTGCCGGTAGGATTCGGCCCTGGGAATGTCGGCACGCGGCAGCAGGTAGGGTTCGGCGTAGATCTTGTAGAGCATCGCATTGGCCAGCGGGTAGCCCCGCTTGGCGGAGCGTTCGAGCAGGCCGGTGACGCGTTCGCAGTCGCTGGCCTGGCCGTCGCGGCGGGCGAGCAGGACCGCCTGATAGAAGTCCGCCTCGCCACTGCGATCGTCGCGCGCGGCGCGCTCGAGCAGGGCCTGGGCCAGGGGCAGGCGTTCGCGGTCATTGGCGACGATGATCAGCTTCGCCTGCAGCATGTCATTCTCGAACAGCAGTTTCTCCCTGTCGTTTTCCTGGCGGCAGGTGGCGCAGCTTGCCAACAGCGGGAGCAGGCAAAGTGCAATCCATTTCGGCATGGCGGATTTTCCTTGTCATGGTGAAACGCTGGAAACCAATGGAGGGGCGAGGCGCCCCCAAGGTTCCCCCGCATGCAGTCTAGTCGGCCAGGCGCGGGGTGGTGCCGGCGACCCTTGATGCGCATCAACTGGCGCCGGTGGGCGAGGCGTACGGTGAAAGATGCAAGGCGGCGCACGCCGCGCCAGCCCGAAGCCAAGAAGGAAACGCTCATGATTCGTGAAGTTGAAGGTGACATTCTGCTTTCCGGGGCGCAGGTGATCGCCCATGGCATCGCTCCCCAGGATCATTTCGACAGCGGCCTGGCCCTGGCCTTGCGCGAGCGCTGGCCGTCGATGGTCCGCGACTACCGCCACGCCGCCCATGCCAGGGCGCCCGAGCCGGGCGGCATCTGGGTCTGGGCCGGGGTCGACGAACAGGGCAGGACGCAGTGCATCGTCAACCTGATCACCCAGGGCATGCTGCACAGCGGACGCAGCGCCAAGCCGGGTAAGGCGAGCCTGGAGGATGTCGGCCACGCCCTGCGCGAACTGGCTCGCTACGTGCGCAGCGAAGGGGTGAGCAGCCTCGCCTTGCCCTGCGTGGCGACTGGCGTGGGCGGGCTGGCCTGGTCCGAGGTCAAGCCGCTGGTGCTGCGTCATCTCGCCGACCTGGAGATCCCGGTGATTCTCTACGAGGTCTATCGCAAGGGCGTGGCGGCCGACGAGAAGCTGGCCTGAACGAAGAAGCCCGGCATCCGCCGGGCTTTTCAGGTTCTACGAGTGGGCATGAGCGGGCGAGGGGGCTCAGCCCTGCGCATCGCTATCGCTCGCAGCCGGCGCGATGACCTGCTGCTGGTGGGCCTGTTCGATGGCGTGCTGGTTCAACCGGACCATGCGGTTTTCCATCAGGCTGGACTCGTCGGCGAAGGCACCCGGCAGGGAAAGGCTGGCGACCAGGCCGAGCAGGAGAGTGGCGAAGACATTGCGTTTCATGATGACCTCCGGTTTTCCTTGGATGTCATCAGTATGATCCGTAATAATTTTTGAAAAACTGCGCCTTATAAGAGTAACTATTACCTTATAGGTAATTATCTGTCGTAAAAAAGCCCGACGCGGGTCGGGCTCTTCATCGGGCGGGGTTGTTCAGCCCAGGTGTTTCCTGTCCAGTTCGATCGCCTGGTCGAGGGTGTCCAGCAGCGCCTTGCGCACCTTGAGCTTGGTGTTGCGGTGCGCGGTCATGTTGAGTTTCTTCAGTTGGCGGGCCGCGCTCTTCGCGGTCTCCAGCAACTGCTCGGGGCTGACCAGGACGTCGAGGAAGCCGGCGTCGACCGCGGCGGAGGGGCTGAACATCTCGGCATTGATCACCGAGCGGGTGAACGCCGACTTGCGCAGGCGGTCGCGCGCCAGTTCGATGCCGACGTGGTGCATGGTCATGCCGATGGCGACTTCGTTCAGGCCGATCTGGAACGGCCCGTCGACGCCGATGCGGTAGTCGGCCGAAAGCAGCAGGAAGGCGCCCTTGGCGACCGCGTGCCCGGGGCAGGCGACGATCACCGGATAGGGGTGGGAGAGCAGGCGGCGGGCCAGGGTGGAACCGGCGGTGACCAGGTTGACGGCGTTTTCCGGGCCAGAGGTCATGACCTTCAGGTCGTAGCCGCCGGAAAGGATGCCCGGCTGCCCGGTGACGATGACCACGGCCTTGTCCTGCTGGGCCTGGTCGAGTGCCTGGTTGAAGGCGTCGATCAGCGCTGGCGAGATGGCGTTTACCTTGCCGTTGCTGAGGGTCAGGGTGGCGATGCCGTCTTCGAACTGGTAGCTGATCAACTCGCTCATGACAGGTTTCCTTGTGGTGGAGTGGGGCAGACTTTATTGAGGGGCGCAGCCTGCGTAAAGCGCTTTGGCTGACCCACGGGTCATGCCGGGCCGGGCTCGCGAGGTTCTGCTGCGGGCCTGGACCTGCCGGCGCGTGGCGAAGCGGAGTGGAGTGGACGCCGGAAGCCGCCACGAGGCTCCGAGCCCGGCATTGCCCGGCCTGCCAGAAGAAACGGTTGAGTCTGGTCGGGGAAGGCCGCAATATGGGCCCTATCGTTAGTCCGGCCGCGCATGAGCGCGAGTCAGCCGTTTCGAGACTCCGCCGGGCGCCATTCGCCGTGGGGACGCGAGCGGACGAAGGTATTCGGTGGTCCGAGGAGGGCCGGTAGCGCGAGGGATGGCCTCGCGTGGAACAATCATTCAGGCGCGGGTCGGGTTGCGGGCCCGTTGAGGAGATCAAAGTGAGCGAGTCCCTGTCCATCCATCACGACGTGGGCGGCCATCAGTTCGAAACGACGGTGGATGGCCATCGCGCCTATCTGGCCTACATGGACCTGGGCAAGCAGACCCTGGACATCTACCGGACCTTCGTGCCGGATTCGCTGCGTGGCCGCGGGATCGCCGCCGCGCTGACCGAGCATGCCCTGCAGTACGCCTATCGCATGGGTTACAGCGTGATCCCGTCCTGCTCCTACGTGGAGCGCTACATCGAACGGCGCCAGCGGCAGGCCGACCCCGCCGCCTGAGCGAGGCGCGCAAGGAAGAACGCCGGGCGGATGCCCGGCGTTTTCGTTTACCCCACGCTCAGCCGCGCTGGCGTTTCGGCAATACGTCCCTGAGCTTGGCGTGCATGCCGCGGATACTCTTCTCGGTGGCCGCCCAGTCGATGCAGGCGTCGGTGATGGAGACGCCGTACTGCAACTGGCCGAGGTCCTTCGGGATCGGCTGGCTGCCCCAGCCCAGGTGGCTTTCCACCATCAGGCCGACGATCGAATTGTTACCCTCGACGATCTGGTTGCTGACGTTGTCCATCACCAGCGGTTGCAGGGCCGGGTCCTTGTTGGAGTTGGCGTGGCTGCAGTCGACCATGATGTTCAGCGGGACCTTGGCCTTGTTCAGGTCCTGTTCGCAGAGGGCGACGCTGACCGAGTCGTAGTTCGGCTTGCCGTTGCCGCCGCGCAGCACCACGTGGCCGTAGCGGTTGCCCTTGGTGGTGACGATGGATACGCCGCCCTGCTGGTTGATGCCGAGGAAACGGTGCGGGCTGGAGACCGATTGCAGGGCGTTGATCGCCACGGTCAGGCTGCCGTCGGTACCATTCTTGAAACCGACCGCGGACGACAGGCCGGAGGCCATCTCGCGGTGGGTTTGCGATTCGGTGGTGCGCGCGCCGATCGCCGACCAGCTGATCAGGTCCTGCAGGTACTGCGGGGAGATCGGGTCGAGCGCTTCGGTAGCGGTGGGCAGGCCTTTCTCGGCGAGGTCGCGGAGCAGTTGCCGGCCGATGTGCAGGCCATCCTGGATCTTGAACGAGTCGTCTAGGTACGGATCGTTGATCAGGCCTTTCCAGCCGACCGTGGTACGTGGCTTCTCGAAGTACACGCGCATGACCAGGAACAGCGTATCCGCCACTTCGGCCGCGAGTGCCTTGAGGCGGTCGGCGTATTCGTGGGCGGCCTTGATGTCGTGGATGGAGCACGGGCCGATCACCACGAACAGACGGTGGTCCTTGCCGTCGAGGATGTCGCGCACCACCTGGCGACCGTGGGCCACGGTCTGCAGGGCCTTGTCGGTCAGGGGGATTTCACGCTTGAGCTGCTCCGGCGTGATCAGGGTCTCGTTGGAGGCAACGTTAAGGTCGTCGATCTGTAAATCAGCCATCGTGGTACTCAATCAGGTCACGGGCGCCGGCCGCCGGGAGTCCCCCTGCGAAAGGGCGCAGGCATGAAGTTCGCAAGCGGGGAGACGAACCTTAACGTGTCGGGCCGGGCCTAGACAATGGGCCGGACGCGGATGGGCGGGGTTTTTCCCGCGCGCCGGGAGATTTCTTCGCCCAGGCGTCGCCGCAGTTGCAGGCGTCGCCGCCGCGGTCGATAGTGTGCAGGCGCTACGGTGGCGCGGCGCCCGCAGGCGAGGCGGGGCCCTGGCCCAACGCTCGGCGGGAGCAGCGGCGAACGCACCGGCAGCGCTTTTCCCAATCCATCTCTACCGAGGTCAACAGCGTGCCGTCCCTGGAACTCACCGATCTGGACGCCGACCAGCGATTGCTCGCCCTGCCAGGGGTTTCCCTGCTGGTTTTCACCGGCGAAGGGTGCGCCTCCTGCCGATGGGCGCGGCGTCACCTCGGTGACCTGGATCTCCCCGTCGAGCGCCTGTGCTGGGTGGATGCCGGCCGCAACGGCGGACTGGTGGAGCGCTACGGGGTTTTCCACCTGCCAGCCCTGTTCGTGGTTCGCGACGGCCGTTTCCACGGCGCCTTGAATGTCCCGCTGCAACGCGAGGCCCTGCGGGGCGCGGTACTGGCGGGATTGTCCGGTTCACCTGAGGAGTTGCCCTGATGAAACCAACGCAGCGGCGGATCGGCATCATCGGTACGGGAGCCATCGGCGGCTTCTATGGATCGATGCTGGCGCATGCCGGCCACGATGTGCATTTTCTCCTGCGCAGCGAGTTCGAGGCGGTCAGTCGCGCCGGCCTGACCCTGAACAGCGCGGTGCATGGTACGCGGCGCCTGGCGCCGGTCCAGGCCTACCATTCGGCGCAGGACATGCCGCCCTGCGACTGGTTGCTGGTGGGCGCCAAGACCACCAGCAACGCCCAGCTCGCGCCGCTGATCAGCGCGGCGGCGGCGGAGGGCGCGAAGGTGCTGCTGTTGCAGAACGGCCTGGGCGTCGAGGAACAGTTGCGCCCGTTGCTGCCCGAAAGCCTGCATCTGCTCGGCGGCCTCTGTTTCATCTGCGTGCACCGCAGCGAGCCGGGAGTGATCGAGCACCAGGCTTATGGCGGGGTGAACCTCGGCTATCATTCCGGCCCGGCCGAGCAGTCGCGACGAGGCGAGATCGTCGAGGAGGGGGCCGCGCTGTTCCGCGCCGCCGGCCTGGAATCGACGGCGATGCCGGACCTGGAGCAGGCGCGCTGGCAGAAGCTGGTGTGGAACATCCCCTACAACGGGCTGTCGGTATTGCTGGACAGCAGCACCGCGCCGCTGATGGCCGACCCGGACAGCCGGGCGCTGATCGAGGCGATGATGCAGGAGGTCATCGACGCCGCCGCTGCCTGCGGCTTCGTCCTGCCGCCTGGCTATGCCGGACAGTTGCTGGCGGCGACCGAGCGGATGCCCGATTATCGCCCGAGCATGTACCACGACTTCGCCCAGCGGCGTCCGCTGGAACTCGCGGCGATCTATGCTGCACCTCTGGCGCGGGCCGCCGCCACGGGATGCGACATGCCCAGGGTACAGGCGCTGCACCAGGCGTTGCGCTTCCTCGAAGCGCGAGGACGCTGAACAAACGCGACGCCCCTGGATGGGGCGCTCGGCGACATGGCTGGAAAAAGCCCGAAACAGCAGGGAACGCTAGGAGAATGGATGCTTGCTGCTAATCTGCCAATGAGGCCCGCCGCGCAGGCTGTCGAGGAGGCCGCATGATTCGTTCGATTCTCTATGCCACCGACCTGGGGCTCTATGCCCCGTACGTCCTGCAGCACGCCCTGTCGTTGACCCGCGCCTACAATGCCGAACTCTATGTCGTCCATGTGGTGGAGCCGCTCGGGTTGTTCGCCGAGTCGGTCCTGCAGACCTACCTGGACACCGAGCGCCTGCAGGACCTTCGCACGCAGGGTCTGGACAACGTCATGGAGAGCATCGAGAAGCGTGTCCTGGAAGGTTTTCGCGACGAGCTTGGCGAACTGCCCCAGGACGCCGCGCTGGTCAAGAGCGTGCGGGTGGTACAGGGCGATCCGCCGCAGATGATCCTCGACGAGGCGGAACGGCTGGCCGTCGACCTGATCGTCGCCGGTAGCCACAGCCACGGCACCCAGCTCGACACGCCGCTGGGACGGACCGCGGCGCGCCTGGTGCAACTGGCCGAAGTGCCGGTCTATCTGGTGCCGATGCTGCAGCACCGCAGCCGCGACCTGTGAATCGCGGCGTGACCGGCCTGGCGAAAAAGCGTGCAGAATCAGAAAAAACGTCTAATTTTATTCCTCAAACCATTAATATGGTTATATACCTACGGTTCTTGATCGCCGGTCGCGACAACCTTTTCGAGGAATCTCCATGAAGCTTCAGCAACTGCGCTATATCTGGGAGGTTGCGCACCACGACCTCAACGTCTCCGCCACGGCGCAGAGCCTCTACACCTCGCAGCCGGGCATCAGCAAGCAGATCCGCCTGCTGGAGGACGAACTGGGCGTCGAGGTGTTCGCGCGCAGCGGCAAGCACCTGACCCGGGTGACGCCGGCGGGCGAGCGGATCATCCATACCGCGGGCGAGATCCTGCGCAAGGTAGAGAGCATCAAGCAGATCGCCCAGGAGTTCTCCAACGAGAAGAAGGGCACGCTGTCCATCGCCACCACCCACACCCAGGCGCGATACGCGCTACCCCACGTGATCAGTGGGTTCATCAAGCAGTATCCGGACGTTTCCCTGCACATGCACCAGGGTACGCCGATGCAGATCGCCGAGATGGCCGCCGACGGCACCGTCGACTTCGCCATCGCCACCGAGGCGCTGGAACTGTTCGGCGACCTGATCATGATGCCCTGCTATCGCTGGAACCGTTGCGTGATCGTGCCCCATGGCCATCCACTGACCAAGCTGCCGAAGCTGACCCTGGAAGCCCTGGCCGAGCAGCCGATCGTCACCTACGTGTTCGGCTTCACCGGGCGCTCCAAGCTCGACGAGGCATTCAGCCAGCGCGGCCTGGTGCCCAAGGTGGTGTTCACCGCCGCCGACGCCGACGTGATCAAGACCTACGTGAGGCTGGGCCTGGGGGTGGGTATCGTGGCGCACATGGCGGTCGACCCGAAGCTCGACAACGACCTGGTGACTCTCGACGCCAGCCACCTCTTCGAGTCCAGCGTGACCAAGATCGGCTTCCGCCGCGGCACCTTCCTGCGTGGCTTCATGTGCGATTTCATCGAGAAATTCGCCCCGCACCTGACCCGCGAACTGCTGGCCAAGGCCGTGCAGTGCCACAACAAGGCCGAGCTGGACGAGCTGTTCGACGGTATCGAGCTGCCGGTCTACTGATCGCCTCCAGCCATGAAAAAGCCCGGCGCCAGGCTGGGCTTTTTCATGGCCGGCCTTCAGAGCATGTCGAGATTGTCGCGTCCGGCCAGCCTGGCCAGGGCCTCGCGATCGGCATCCGCGGCTTTCTCCGCCTGCGGTTCGAGGATTTCATGGAGGAAGCTCATGAACACGGTGTAGACCTGCTCGCGCCCGTCGTCGTGGCGAACCACGAAGAACGGCGCGGTGTCCACGCCATACTGCGCGGCCACCATCCAGCCGACGCTGTTCGGGTCGCGCTCGTCGGCCACCAGGGTGCGATGGATGCGCGGCAGGTAGCCGCCTTGCTCCAGGCGTTGCCGGACTTCCTTGCACTTGCGGCAGTCCTCGCCGTCGGCGAGGACTTTCTTGACCATGGTGATGCGCATGCTGGGTCTCCGCTCGGGGTTCGACCCGCACTTTACCCCGATTGCATACGCCTATCGACGCTTTCAGGCCTTGCTGATCAGATTGCCGGCGTGCAGGCCGCATTCCTTGTGGGTGGCTTCCTCCCACCACCAGCGGCCCTCGCGCTCGTGCTGGTTGGGCAGCACGGGGCGGGTGCAGGGCTCGCAGCCGATACTGATGTAGCCGCGCTCGTGCAGGCTGTTGTAGGGCAGCTCGAGCATGCGGATGTAGCCCCAGACTTCCTCGCTGGTCATGGCCGACAGCGGGTTGAACTTGTACAGCGGCTTTTCCGCGGTGGAAAAGGCACCGTCGATCTCCAGCACCGCCACCTGGCTGCGCGTGCCAGGGCTCTGGTCGCGTCGCTGGCCGGTGGCCCAGGCGCGAACGCCGGCGAGCTTGCGCTTGAGCGGTTCGATCTTGCGCACTCCGCAGCACTCGCCATGGCCATCCCTGTAGAAGCTGAACAGGCCCTTTTCCCTGACCAGCGGTTCGAGCAGGCGCGGGTCGGGGGAGAGCACGTCGATGGCGATGCCGTAGTGTTCGCGGACCTGGTCGATGAAACGGTAGGTTTCCGGATGCAGGCGGCCGGTATCGAGGCTGAACACCTTCACGTTGCGGTTGAGCTTCCAGGCCATGTCCACCAGGACGACGTCTTCGGCGCCGCTGAAGGAGATCCACAGGTCATCGCCGAAATGTTCGAAGGCGGCTTTCAGGATCTCCTGGGGGGATTGGTCGGCAAGGCGGGAGGCGAGGGCGGGAACGTCAAACGGCTGGCTCATCGGGCTGGGGTCCTGGTGCTGGGCGGCGCTGTCGCGCTCTGTGGCGGGAATGGTAGCAAAGGGCGGCATATGGCCCTAAATAACCATTTACCTTTGTCTACCTTCGTTCGTGGAATAAGCTGGCGTTGCCTTGCCGTCGGCGAGCGGCTAGAGTGCCGCGTCCGTCGTCACCCCATCGTTCAGTGAATTTCGAGGAGAGTCCTGTGGAAATTGCCTGTCTTGACCTGGAAGGCGTGCTGGTTCCGGAAATCTGGATCGCGTTTGCGGAGAAAACCGGCATCGACGCGCTGAAGGCGACAACCCGCGACATCCCGGACTATGACGTGCTGATGAAGCAGCGCCTGCGCATCCTCGACGAGCATGGCCTGAAACTGGGCGACATCCAGGAGGTGATCGCCACGCTGAAGCCGCTGGAAGGCGCGGTGGAGTTCGTCGACTGGCTACGCGAGCGCTTCCAGGTGGTCATCCTCTCCGACACCTTCTATGAGTTCTCCCAGCCGCTGATGCGCCAGTTGGGCTTTCCGACCCTGCTGTGCCACAAGCTGGAGATCGACGAAAGCGACCGCGTGGTCGGCTACCAGTTGCGCCAGAAAGATCCCAAGCGACAGTCGGTGATCGCCTTCAAGAGCCTCTACTATCGTGTGATCGCCGCCGGCGACTCCTACAACGACACCAGCATGCTGTCCGAGGCCCATGCCGGTATCCTTTTCCATGCGCCGGAAAACGTGATCCGCGAGTTCCCGCAGTTTCCCGCGGTGCATAGCTACGAAGACCTCAAGCGCGAGTTCCTCAAGGCCTCCAGTCGTTCACTGAGCCTGTAACCGACGCCGCGGAAGAAGCCCGCCTGCCGCGGGCTTCTTTCATTCCAGCGGGCGGCTGGCGGCCAGCCCTTCCAGGGTGTCCAGCAGGACCCTGACCTTGTCCAGGGTCTCCTGGTATTCCTCTTCCCAGCGTGAGTCGGCGACGATGCCGCCGCCGCCCCAGCAACTGACCTGGCCATCCTTGACCAGCAGGGTGCGGATGGCGATCGAGCTGTCCATCTCGCCACGCACGTCCAGGTAGAACAGGCTGCCGCAGTAGATGCCGCGGCGACTCGGCTCCAGTTCGTCGATGATCTGCATGGCGCGGATCTTCGGGGCGCCGGTGATCGAGCCCCCGGGAAAGCTGCCTTCCAGCAGGTCGAGGGCGTCCTTGTCGGACGCCAGTTCGCCGGTGACGCTGCTCACCAGGTGGTGCACGTTGGGGTAGCTTTCCAGGGCGAACAGTTCCGGCACCCGCACGCTGCCGGGGTGGCAGCTGCGGCCGAGGTCGTTGCGCAGGAGGTCGACGATCATCAGGTTTTCCGCGCGGTCCTTGGGGCTGGACAGCAGCGAGGCGCCCAGCGCCGCATCCTCCGCAGGCGTCTCGCCACGGGGGCGGGTGCCCTTGATCGGGCGGGTCTCCACCTGCCCCTGGCTGAGCCTGAGGAAGCGCTCCGGCGAGAGGCTGAGGATCGCCCCGCCGGTCAGGCGCAGGTAGCCGGAAAACGGCGTCGGGCAGGCGCGACGCAGGGCCTGGTAGGCCGCCCAGGGCGAGCCACTGCAGGCGGCCTGGAAGCGCTGGCTGTAGTTCACCTGGTAGCAGTCGCCGGCCTGGATGTAGTCCTGGATGCGCCGGATCGAGGCACGATAGTCGGATCGGCTAATGCTTCGTCGGAATTTTCCCAGAAGCTGGAAGCTGCCGTTCGCGCCTGCCATTTCTTCGCTAAAAAGACTGATCAGGCGCTGGCGCTCCCCTTCATCCACGCATGGGTGGAACACCAGTTGACTGGTGCCGGCCTGGTGGTCGCTGATCAGAGCCCAGGCATACAGCCCGACGGCGGCCAGGGGCAGGTGCAGGTCGTCACGGGCGTGCTCGCCGATGCGTTCGATGCGGCGGCCCAGATCATAGGAAAGATAGCCCAGCAGACCGCCGGCGAAGGGCAGTTCGTGGGACGGCGGAATCGTCGCCGGAGCGAGGCTCCTGCCGGCTTCGCGCAGGCGGGCGAAGAAGCGGTTGGCCGATTCGTCGGGCAGTGGCGCCAGTTCTGCCAATGGCCAGGCGCTCATAAGGTCATAGCGTCCACGGGTAGCGACAGGGCGACCCGAATCGAGCATTACCGCGCCGGGAGCCTCGTGGATGATGGCGAAACGACAGCTCGGGTCGCTGTGGTAGGGCAACGGGTGAACATGACAACTGGGCATGGAAAGTGGGGGTAGTGGGACAGTCAGGAATTCTAGTTCGCCGGAATCGTCGATCCTAGAGCCATTTCTTCAGTTTACGTAAGAAGGGTGATCTGCTAATTATGGAAATATCCCACGGAGATTTGGCTCCGTACCACAATGATAATGACACAGGGATACAGGCCGTGGATGCAGTACAGGATCCAGCAGCCGGCAGCCTTTCGCGCTCCAGAATAGTGCCGCCTCAGGTGCCAGCCGAATATTCTCTTCGCCCCGCGATCCGCGCTCTGCTGGATCGCAACCCTCATTCCCGCGTTCTGATGTTTTCCGCGCCTGCCGGCTTCGGCAAGACCTGTGCGCTCGCGGCCCTGGCCAGGGAGCGCACTGTAGCAGACCAGGCGGTGGCCTGGCTGTCGCTGGCCGAGGAGGACGACGATCCCGCGCGTTTCTGCCGGCAACTCATCGAAGCCGTTGGCGAAGCTGTACCGCAGTTGGGCGACGACGCCCAGTCCTATCTGCAGAACACCATGCGGGTACCGGTGGTGGCGGTCATCGAAAGCCTGCTCGGCGAGCTCAATCGCCATGCGCGGCCCCTGCTGCTGGTGCTGGACGACCTGCACCTGGTGAGCAACCCCGACATTTTCGCCGGCCTCAACCGCCTGGTGCAGTACGCGCCACCCGGTCTGGTCCTGGCCCTGGGCACGCGCTCGCAGCCGCCATTGAGCCTGGCCACCTGGCGGGCCAAGGGGCTGTTGCTGGAGATCGGCGTCGAGGAACTGCGCCTCGGTTTCGAGGAAACCCGCGAATACCTCGAGCGCAGCGGGCTCTACCTGGACGAGGCCTGCCTCAAGGCGCTGCATGGCCAGACCGAGGGCTGGGTGGTCGGCGTACATCTCGTCAGCCTGTGGCTGCGCCAGCAGCCGCAAGTCCAGGATCAGCAGATGGCCCTGCTGGACGGCGATAAGCAAGCGGTCAGCGCCTATCTGCTGGCGGCGGTCTTCGAGCGCCTGCCCGACGACCTGCAGCAAGCGCTGCTGGCATTGGGGGTGGCCAGCCAGTTGAGCGGTGACCTGGCCAATGCCCTGACCGGGCGGCAGGACGGCCAGGCGCTGCTGGAACGCCTGGAATCCATGCAGCTCTTCCTCCTGCCGCTGGATCGCGAGCGGCAGTGGTATCGCTTCCACCTGCTGTTCGCCGAGTTCCTCCGTACCCGCCTGCGCGAGTCCGACCCGGACCGCTTCAAGCAACTGCATTTCAACGCCAGCCTGTGGTTCACCAACCACCACATGCCCACCTTCGCCATCGAGCACGCCTGCGCCGCGGAGGATCCGGAAATGATCGCCGCGCTGGTCGACGGTTGCGGCCTGGAGCTGATCAACCGCGGGCAGCTCAGCCTGATCTATCGTTGGCGCAAGCACGTGCCGGACGAAATTGCCGAACGTTATCCGATCCTGGTGCTCACCGATGCCTGGTCGCGCGCCAGCGACCTGAGCCTGGGCGACGCCAACCGGATCATCGACGAGCTGCTCGCGCGTTGGGGCGAAAGTCGCGGCGACGGTCCGATGGGCGACCAGTACCTGTCGGCGCTGGCGGTGAAAGCCGTGGTCGCGCTGCAGAAGGATGACCTGGAACTGTGCATCTCCCTGGCGCGCCGGGTGGAGGTACAGCTCGGCCAGAACGCCGCCTTCCTCGAAGTGGCTGTTCTGATCACCGCCGCGCTGGCCCAGGTGGTGCGCGGCCAGGCCGACCAGGCGCGACGCCTGCTGGGGCTGGCGCAGCAGCGCAATCATTTCCTCGAAGGGCGCTACCTGGACATGCAGCTGGCCAACGTCGAGGTGATCCTGGCCCTGGAGCAGGGCCAGGTGAAGCAGGCGCAACTTCTCATCGAGCGGCTCCGGCAGCGCGCCCAGCCTCTGTTCGAGAAGTCCAGGAGCGCCCTGGCCCTGCCCACCATCACCGAAGCACTGACCGCCTACTACCGGGTCGAGCTAGAGGGCCTCGAGGAGCGTCTGGGCTGGGCGTTGGGACATGTGGACGTGATCAACCCGATCGACTTCTATGCCCAGGGACAGATCTGCCTGGCGCGCACCCAGCGCCTGCTCGGTCGTCCGAAGGAGGCACTGGCCAGCCTTGCGGCGATGCAGGCCCTGGCTTCGCGCAACCAGTCGTGGCGTTTCTTCGCCCAGGCCATGGCCGAGGAGATCAACCTGATTCTCCAGGACATCGGGCCCGATCGCCTGAAGCGCGCCGAGCAGCGGCTGAAGAGCGTGGACTGGAACAAGATGGCCGCGCACTACCGCAACATGGCCTTCAACCCGGTCAACTGGTCGCTGGGCGTGACCCGTGTGCGCCTGTTGCAGGGGCGCGGGCATTTCAGCGAAGCCTTGCACGAGATCACTCAGTTGCGCGGCACCCTGCAGCCCGGCTGGCACGGCCTGCAGCGTCTGCGCCTGGACATCCTGGCGGCGCTCAGCTACCAGCGCCTGGGCTACCAGGAACGGGCCAACAGCCTGCTCGGCGAATGCCTGATCAACGCCGAGCGCGAAGGGGTGCGCAGCCTCTTCGTCGAAGAGGGCGAGGGAATCCGCCAGTTGCTCCAGCAGCTCGAGTCCACCGAGCGCCAGCCGGCATTGCAGGCGTTCATCCGTGGCCTGCTCGGCATCTGGCCGGGGCAGGGCGTGCGCAAACCCCAGGATGCGCTCGAGGAAGGACTGACGGAGCGCGAGCGCGAAGTGGTCTGCCTGGCCGCACAGGGCCTATCCAACGAAGAAATAGGCCAGCGCCTGTCGCTGGCCCTGGGGACCGTCAAATGGCATCTGCACAACATCTACGAAAAGCTCAAGGTGCGCAATCGCACCCAGGCGATCCGGCGGGCCCGCGAATTGAGCCTGCTCTGACCATGACGATTCGCGACGGAGCTTCCGCCAGCGCCATTCCGCTGTTGCAGACCAAGCTGTTCCCGCCGAACGCCGGCGGACTCCCGCTGCTGCCCCGGCAGGCGCTGATCGACCGCCTGTACGAGGCCCGCGCGCGGCGCGCGCTGGTCCTCAGCGCGCCGGCCGGGTTCGGCAAGAGCACCATCCTCTGCCAGCTGCGCCTGCGTCTGCTGGAGCAGGGCGCGGCGGTGGCCTGGTTGTCCTGCGATGAGACCGACAGCGAGCCGCAGCGTCTCATCCAGTACCTGCTGGCGAGCATCCAGAGCGTGGTGCCGACCTTCGGCGGCAATACCGCCAACCTCCTGGGGGCCGATGTCGCGGTACCGCTGGAGGGTATCCTGGATGCCTTCCTCGCCGACCTGCGGCGCCTGGAGGGGCCGCTGTACCTGTTCCTCGATGATTTCCACCGGATTCGCCACGCCGCCTTGCCGCATGGCGTCCGTTACCTGGTGGAGAACCTGCCCGACCATGTGCGGGTGGTCGCCTCGACCCGTTTCCGGCCGCGCTTCCTGGTCGACGAACCGACCCTCAAGCCCTGGACCTTCTGCCTGAGCGCGGAAGACCTGCGCCTTTCGCGCGAGGAAAGCGATGCCTTCCTCCTCGAACTCAAGGGGCTGGATCTGGGCGAGCGCGAGCTCAAGCTGCTGTTCAAGCGCACCGAGGGCTGGATCACGGCGCTGCACCTGGCAGCCCTGGCGTTGAGCCGCAATACCGATCGGGAAGGCTTCCTCCGTGGTCTCTCGGGGACCGAACGGAACATCGCCGACTACCTGGCCGAGGACGTACTGGCCAGCCTGCCCGCCGACCTGCAGCTGTTCCTCGACCAGACCTCGGTGCTCGACGAGTTCAACGCCGAGCTGTGCAACGCGCTGACCGGCCGCCGCGATGGCCTGGACATGCTCATGCGCCTGCAGAACGAGCAGTTGTTCGTCATCGCCCTGGACGACCAGCGCGAGTGGTTCCGCTATCACCACCTGTTCGCCGAGTTCCTCCAGGGGCGCCTGTCCCGGCATGCCGACCCGACCCCGTTGCTGCATGCGGCGGCGCGCTGGTGCGAGGGGCGCGACATGGCCGACCGGGCGATCAAGTATGCCCTGCGCGCCCGCGACTACCTGTTCGCCGCCGAACTGCTGGAGCGGCAGGGCGCGCGCCTGATCGCCGGCAACCGGGTGTACGGCATCCTCGGCATGCTCAACGGCATTCCTTCCGAGGTGATCCGCGAACATCCGGTGTTCCAGATCTTCTACGCCTGGCAACTGGCGTTCGAGCAGCGTTTCGCCGAGGCCGAGGCGCTGATCGAAGAGGTCAGCCACCGTCTCCTGCAGGGACGCGGCAAGGTCATGCATTTCGGCCTCGGTGAGTTGCTCGCCGCGGCCCAGGTGCTCAAGGCCCTGGTGCTGCTCTACCAGGACAAGCTGGAAGCCTGCCTGAAGGTCGCCCGTCACTGGCTGTCGATGGTGCCGAGCAACCAGCCGGTGTTCCGCGCCAGCCTGCTCTGCGTGCAGGCCTCGGCGTACGCCCTGCTCGGCGACTACGCCGAGGCTGCCGGCGCCATCGGTTCGGCGCGTGAGGACCTGAAGGTCGCCGACAGCGAATACCTGCAGGTGGTGACCAGCCTGATCGAGTCGCTGATCTGCAAGGAGAGCGGCGACCTGGAGCGGGGAAGGGCGATCGCCGAGTCGGCGCGCAACCGGGTCGAGCAGGTCTTCGGTCGCCGCAGCCGGGTCGGCGGTCCGCTGTCGCTGGCCTACGCCGATCTGCTCTACGAGCAGGACCGGCACGCCGGCGTGCTTGCCGAGCTACCGCTGGCGACGGTCTGGCGGGACGTTGCGACACCCGTCGAACTGCTCAGCCGCGGCCAGTTGGTGATGGCCAGGGCGCGCTTCTTTTCCGGCGCCGCCGAACAGGGCCTGGCGCAACTCGACGAGTGGCTGGGCGGCTTGCTCTCGCCTGGCTACGAGCGCGTCTACGCTCATGCCATGAGCTGCAAGGTGCAGTTCCTTCTGTGGCTGCGCCGGCCCAACGAGGCCGAACGGGTCTGCCTGCAACTGGAACGACACCTGGCCGGGCTCTCCGGCGAACGGCATGCCGACGCGCAGACCGCCCTGGTCCTGGCGGAGGCGCGCCTGGCATTGTCCGAGCGGCATGCCGAACGCGCCCAGAGCAAGCTGGAAGGCTGTCTGGCCGGCTACTCTTCGGCCTACCAGAGGGACCGGCGGCTGCGTTTGTCCCTGTTACTTTCTGTGGCGTATTGGCAGAAAGGTAACAGCGAAAAAGCCATCGGCCTGTTCCTCGCCACGCTCGAGGAAGCCTGGAATCTCGGCTACCGGCGGCTGTTCCAGGACGATGCTTTGTGGTTGCTGCCGATGTGGGAAAGCTGGCGGGAGGCGGAGCCCAAGCGCGCGGCAGCCTGGCAGGGACTGGCCGACCTGCTTCGCGAACAGTGCCGGAAACTCTCCGTGGATCCGGAGAGTTTCGATGAAAATCAGGATGTTAGCCATCGCGAACGGGAAATCCTGCGGCTGGTGGCGGCGGGCTTGTCGAATCGTGATATCGCGCAGGCGGTGCACCTGTCGGAAGCCACCATCAAATGGCACCTGCACAACCTGTTCGCCAAGCTGGGGGTGAAGAGCAGAACGCAAGCCGTACTAAAGGGTAAAAGCCTGGGGTTGCTGAGCGAGGCGTGAATATGTCCCGCCATCGCTCCATCCCTTGGATGGGCTGGCGGTGCAGGGGGTGGCCCAGTAGCTTGGAAACCGGGACGAGAGAGCATGACGCTCTACCGCATCCATGTCCGGGACACCTAGGGAAGCAGTCCCGGACCTGGAGATCGGCGAAACGCCGGTCGACCTGCCGGGGAGAGGATGCAAACGGCAGTGCCCTGGGGCAAACCACACCTGAACACTGGAGAAATAACAATGAAAAAGCACCTGTTCCTTGCAACTGCTGTTCTGGCTGCTCCCTTGCTGGCGCATGCCGACCTGAAAGCCATGGACGATGGCGCGCTGTCCGACGTGACCGGTCAGGCAGGCATCAGCATTTCCGGTACCTTCCAGGGCTCCGTGGGAGCCGTGACCTACACCGACACCGACACCAACGGCGGCTCCCTGCGCCTGGAAAGCATCAGCCTGCCGGCGCTGACCATCGATGACAGCAAGCCGCTGACCATCGACGTGGTCACCGCCGACATCGGTGGCAAGTCGACCCAGCAACTGGCCATCGGCCTGCCGGCCATCACCGGCGACGTGACCGTCGGCGCGATCAAGGTAGGCGACACCAGCGCCGCCAGCATCGGTTCGCTGACCGTTTCCGGACTGAACATGGCCGGTTCCACCATCAAGGTCTGGGGTCACTGATCCAGGCGATTCGGGTCGAGACGCGAAGACCTCGCCGAGGCATCGGCGGGGTCTTTCTCCAAAGAGGTACGACGGGGCGATGTTCGAGATTTTGCTGGGAAGTCTGATCGGACTGTTCGGGTTCACCCAGACGGTCGACACCAAGCCGCAACCGCAGGGCACGGTCAACCTCAGCCAGCCTCTGACCCCCAATGGCCCCTATCGCGAATCCGTGCAGCTGGAACCGATGAGCCAGCTGCAGTTCCGCAACGTCATCCGCCAGGCCTACGACTACAGCTGCGGCTCGGCGGCCCTTACCACGCTGCTGGACTACTACCTCGGGCGCAACCTCGAGGAACGCCAGGTCATGGAAGGCCTGCTGCGCTATGGCGAGGCCGAGAAGATCGTGCAGCGCCGCGGTTTCTCGCTGCTCGACATGAAGCGCTACGCCGCCGCGCTGGGCTACAAGAGCGGCGGCTTCCGCGCCGAGTTCAGCGATCTGGACGCCCTCGAGCATCCGGCGCTGGTGCCCATCCACTACGCCGGCTTCAAGCATTTCGTGGTGGTCCGCGATGTCTACAACGATCACGTCTTCGTCGCCGACCCGGCCCTGGGCAACATCAGCTTCACCCGGACGCGCTTCGAGGAAATCTGGGACCAGAACGTCCTGTTCGTGATCTTCCCGAGTGGGCAGGAGCCCCGCAACGCGCTGGCGCTGAACGATCGCGACATGCGCCTGGTGGACGACCGCACCGTCAGCCTGCTGGCGTTCCGCGAGTTTCCGCAGATCAACAAGATCACTGAAAACCAGGTCCGTGAGCTGGGCACTGGTGGCGACGTGATACACCTGCGCACCAAGTAGCAGATACCCAAAAACAAGAACAATCTCTGGGGATAGCGCCATGAGAATCAGGGGGTACACATGCGCGGCGGCGCTGATGCTGTGCATCAGCGGCCTGTCCGTCGCCGAGGAGGCCTCGGTCGACCAGGCCCGTGACGCGCTGGCCAAGAAGTCGGATGACGCCGATAGCGCCAAGGCGCTGGAAGAGGTCTTCCAGGCCGCCGAGAAGAGCTACACCTTGCTGAAGAAGGGCGAGCGGACCCTCACCTACGGGTTCGACTACGCGCTGGTGCGCGACCAGCGCCTGACCCTGGTGCCGCTGACCACCACCAGCGGCGGTACGCAGATCTACGGCCTGGCCGGCCGACAGAGCCAGTCCCAGCACACTTTCACCAATTCCTTCACATTCGACTACGGGATCTGGGACAACCTTACCTTCAGCTTCCGCCTGCCGCTGGTGGCCAAGTACGACACCGAGATGGACACCCACGCCTACAGCCTCGGCGACGTCTCCGCGACCCTGCGCTGGCAGCCCTGGGCGGCGGTGCGCGGGCGGCCGGTCACCACGCTGTACACCACCATCGGCCTGCCGACCGGCGACAGCCCCTACAAGACCAACCTGGACAAGGACATCTCCACCGGCAACGGCTACTACAGCCTGGGCTTCGGCGCGAACATGTCCTATGTGATCGACCCGGTGGTCCTCTACGGCTCGCTCGGCTACACCTGGAACCTGCCGGTGGACGACGTGCACCAGACCCTGGCCGACGACTCCCGGCTGGAGAAGGTCTCGCCCGGCAACACGATCAACTTCAACATGGGCATGGCCTACGCGCTGTCCTACGACGTCTCGCTGGCGACCTCGTACCAGATGGCCTACACGCTGAAGAACCGCTATCACACCACTGCCGGTACGTTCGAGTCGTCCGAACAGACCAGCAGCATCATGAACTTCTCGCTCGGCTTGCGGACGTCGCCGGACTACATCGTCAACGTCAACGCCGGTTTCGGCCTCACGGAAGACTCGCCGGATGTACTGCTGGGGTTATCCGTACCCCTGGATATCAAAGGGCTGAAGGCCCAGTAACCCGCGAGCGAGGCCCGTTATGAAGATGCGCATTGCGCCGCTGCGGCTGGCGCTGGCAGGGGTGTGCCTGGCCTGGATTCCGCCGGCCGGCGCACAGATGGCCAACGACCTGACCATCGGCAACCCGAAAGCCATGGCTCTCGGCAACGCTGTTACAGCCGACGAGACCGGTATCGACTCGGTGCACTACAACCCGGCGGCACTGACCAGGATGAAGGGGCGCCAGGCGACCGTGAAGCTGCTGACCGGGGTGATGGATATCCGCGCCGGCTTCAAGGCGCCGCCGAACTACGGCGAAGGCACCTTCGGCCTGCGCGACGATCCGGTCGCCAACAGCCACAGTCGGACCCTGACCCCGACCATGTACCTGCCGGGGCTCGGCGGCATGACCGAAGTACCCCTGCTGGTGGCGCCGCTGGCCGGGATCTCGATCAACCCGCCGGGCTCCAAGTTCACCTTCGCCACCAACGTCTATACCCCTCAGGCGCTGGGCTACAGCCGCGACTCCGACAGCGATCCGGCGCGTTACCAGGGGCGCGAGGTATCGCTGCAGCGGCTGACCTACTTCTCGCCGACGCTGGCCTACCAGGTCAACGACGAGCTGTCGGTCGGCCTCTCGGTGGGCTTCTCCCATCAGGCAGTGGCGCTTAACCAGGACTTCCGCGCGCCCAACCAGTTGCTCGGGTTGTTGCAGCAGACCAAGGAGATCGGCTGCCTGCCGGGGATGCAGGAGATCCTCGAGGTGTTCTTCAACGTCTGTGGCGGCAACATCGGCCCGTTCCAGAACCTGGCGAACATCGATCTGGACATGCAGCAATCGCTGTCGCCGAGCTTCAACCTGGGCGTGCTCTGGGAGCCCACCGACTGGTTCGCCTGGGGCGCGACCTACCAGAGCGAGTCGCGGATGAAGCTCAAGGGCAAGTATCGGGTCGACTACGGCCAGGGTTGGCAGGGTTTCTGGACCGGGGTGCACAAGTCGCTCGGCGGTGCGATTCTCGGGCAGATGTTCCCCTACGGGAACGTCGACGAGGAACACGGCAACGCGACGATGAACATGGTCTACCCGGACGCCTTCTCCACCGGGATCCGGGTGCGACCGTTCAAGAAATGGCAATTCAACCTCGACCTGAAATGGAACGGCTACAGCGACTGGAACGAGTTCAAGATCGAGTTCGATCGCGAACTCGACCTGCTGCGCATCGCCAAATATCTCGACTCCAAGGATGCCACCAGCCACAGCATCACCCTCGACCGCGGCTACCGCGACACCTGGAGCTGGGCCATGGGCGTGCAGTACGACGTCAACGATCGCCTGCAGCTGCGCGCCGGCTATGAGTACCGGCCCTCGGCGATTCCCAAGGGCCAGGCAGACATCCTGGTGCCGATCGGCGACGCCGATCTTTACGGCCTGGGGCTGGGCTACCAGTGGGACAAGGACACGGTGATCGATGTCGGCTTCAATTACTTCGTCACCAAGCAGAGCGTCAAGGCCGACACCAGCTGCAACCTGAACTGCACCGGGCTCGACAACCTGGTGTACAACCCCTACGCGGGTCTGGACGTGGACACCACGGTGAAAGCCTATATTTTCGCCATGACCTACCGCACGACCTTCTGAGGGCTGGAACATGCGCGCATCCATCGTACTCGGCGCTGCGCTGGCGCTGCTGGGATCCCCGGCGGGCTGGGCTTCCGGCGGCCGCTACCTGACCTGGGTGGACGACAATGGCGGGGTGCACAACACCTTCGTCGACGGCCGGTTCGAGCAGCAACAACGCCAGGCGCGACAGCGCGTCGGCCAGAGCGACCAGGCGCGGGTGCTGAACAATGCGGACAATGCCACGCAGTGGCCGGGGAACAAGAGCGGGGGGGAGAGCAAGCGCCGCTATTACACCTGGATCGACGCCAGCGGTAACGTGCAGAACAGCTTCTACGCCGGCGCCCAGGTCGCCGGGCAGCGCGCCGACTATGTCCTGCCCAACGGCGAGCACTCCGCCGAATACATCGATGCCGAGGCCTTCGAGGGCAAGGGCTTCGTTCGCAGCGAGAACGGCAGTCCCTACTACACCTGGGTGGACGAGAAGGGCCGCATGCACAACTCGCAGATCCCGCCCGAGGAGCGCGCGGCGCGCTTCAAGCGGGAGGCCGCGCCTTCGTCGCAGATCGCCTTCACCGAGGGCCGGCAGATCGAGTTCAAGCAGCGTCCGGCGGCGTTGCCCGGCCTGGATGGCGCCGGCCAGCAGAGCGATGCGCTGAAGGCTTTGCTCAAGGGCACCGAGATGACCATCGACGATCTCTACCAGGATCTGCAACGGCGTTGCTGCGAGCAGATCGCCGAAAGCGACTTCACCGAGCTGGACGCCGACGAACCGCGCTACGAGGAGTTGAACCGCTTTTCACCGAGCTTCGACTTTCCCATGGGCAGGAGCTTCTACGCGGCGATCCGGCTGCCGCGCTCCCAGGGCGTCTACGGCCTGCGCATCCGCAGTTTCGCCAACCGCCAGGTGGTCTACCCGTCGCTGCTGTTCCTCGACGAGCACAAGCGGCCGACCCGGCTGGTCAGCGACGCGGTGTACAAGCTGAACCCGGAAACCTGGTATCGCTACGCTTTCATCGAGGGTACGGTACCGGTGCGGGCCAATCGCGGCGAGCGCTACGTGCTGCTGCTGACCACCGACGAGGATCGCTCGCTGCAGACCCTCGACAACAAGCCGTTCAAGCGTCCGCTACAGGACCTGGCGGTGAACGAGGCGGGTATGCAGGTGCATGAGCACGCCCGGCAGGGCGGCTTCGAGTTGGCCGTGGTGCGTTGAAATCCGAGACATGAAAAAGCCCGGCCGGAGCCGGGCTTCTTCATGCCGGAAGCACTTCAGCCCTGTTGCTGCTGGACGTGGCCGAACAGCTGCTGGGAGAAGCGTACGCGCTCTTCCGCGGACTCTTCGATGCCTTTCGCCTTGAGTTCTTCCAGTCGCGCCTCGACGGCGTGGCAGCGGTGCACCAGGCCGCTGTCGTTGGCGATCTGGATGTTCAGGCCCGGGCGGGCGTTGAGCTCGAGGATCAGCGGGCCTTTCTCCTGGTCGAGAACCATGTCCACGCCGATGTAGCCGAGGCCGGACAGCTCGTAGCAGCCGGCCGCCAGCTTCATGAAGCCGTCCCAGTTCGGCAGTTGCACGCCATCCACCGCGTTGGTGGTGTCCGGGTGCTTGGCGATCTTGTTGTTCAGCCAGGTGCCGCGCAGAGTGACCCCGGTGGCCAGGTCGACGCCCACGCCGATGGCGCCCTGGTGCAGGTTGGCCTTGCCGCCCGACTGGCGGGTCGGCAGGCGCAGCATGGCCATCACCGGGTAGCCCATCAGCACGATGATGCGGATGTCCGGCACGCCTTCGTAGCTGATGCTCTTGAAGATCTGGTCGGGGGTCACCCGGTATTCGATCAGTACGCGGTCACGATGACCGCCGAGGGAGTAGAGGCCGGAGAGGATGCTCGAGATGTGGTGCTCGATCTCCTCGTGGCTGACGATCTTCCCCGAAACGGTCTTGTAGCGGCCCTCGAAACGGTCGGCGATCACCATGATGCCGTCGCCGCCGGCGCCCTGCGCCGGCTTGATGACGAAATCGTTGTGCTCGCCGATGATCTCGTTGAGCTTGTCGATGCCTTTCTCGGTCTCGATGATGCCGTACATCTCCGGCACGTGGATGCCGGCCTCGAGCGCGCGTTCCTTGGTGATGATCTTGTCGTCCACCACCGGATACAGGTGCCGCTTGTTGTACTTCAGGACGTAATCGGCATTGCGTCGGTTGATGCCCATCACGCCTTTGGCGGTCAGGTCTTTCCAGGTCTTCCAGATCGACATGGTTCAGTCCTTGAGCAGGGCCTTGAAGCGGAACAGCTCGGTCAGGCGGTAGCCGCGGTAGCGGCCCATGGCGAGCATGAAGGCGACCAGGATCAGCAGCACGGCCGGGAAGGTGAAGATGAAGTACACCAGTTCCGGGATGCGCATGAGGATGTGCGCCAGCGATGCCGCGAACAGGGTGCCGATGGCCACCTTCATCGCATGGCCGCCGCCGCGCTCTTCCCAGGTGATCGACAGGCGTTCGATGGTCATGGTCAGGATCACCATCGGGAACAGGGCGATCGACAGGCCGCTCTCGAAGCCGAGCTTGTGGCTGAACAGGCTGATCACCGCGATCATCACCACCACGAAGGTCAGCACCACCGACAGTCGCGGCAGCATCTGCAGTTTCAGATGCTCGAGGTAGGAGCGCAGCGACAGGCCCAGCGCGGTGATCACCGTGAACAGGGCGATACCCCATTGCAGGCCGGTTTCGCGGAAGGCCAGGGCGATCAGCACCGGGGTGAAGGTGCCGAGGGTCTGCAGGCCGATCAGGTTGCGCAGGATCAGGATCACCAGCACGCCGATCGGGATCATGATCATGATCTGGAAGGTCTGCTGGGTAGACAGCGGCAGGCCGTACAGGGAGTACTCGAGGAAGGCCGCCTCGGTGTTCTCGTCGGACAGCTTGGCCAGGCGGATGGCGTTCATCTCGCTGCTGTTCAGGCTGAAGCTGACCTGGGCCTTCTTGCCGCCGTCGATGCTCATCAGCGGTTCATCGCCGAGCCACCAGATCAGGCGGTCGGAGGGCAGGCCCTGCTCGCCGGTGACCACATTGAAGTACAGCCAGTTCTCGCCGTTGAAGCTGCGCAGCCAGAGTTCCGGGCTCTGCTGCAGATCGGCGACCAGGCGGATGGTATGGACCCGCTCCATCGGCACGTGGGCGATGGACAGCAGGGTCTCGACGATATGCGCTTTCTTTTCCAGGCTGGTGTCGCCGGCCATCAGCAGCTTGACGTTGTCGTCGTTGCCGTTGTTGGCGCGCTTGATGGCTTCGCTGACGAAGGTCTCGACGTCCGCCGAGTGCTGGCGGATCGGTGCGAGCAGGGCTTCGGCGGCGATCTTTTCCGGGCCCTCCAGGGGCAGGCTGTCGCGGAAGATCGGGCCTTTCTCCTTGGTCTTCTCGCCGGTGTAGCGTTTGGTCAGCACCAGGCGGTAGTAGAGGGTCTGCTTGCCGTTGGCGCGGCGCGCGGACCAGGTCACCTTGCGGTTGCCGTCGGCGCGATTGATGCTGACGCCGTAGTTGTTGGAGACGAAGCTTTCGTTGAGGCTGACATAGTCCTGGCTCAACGGCGGAACGAACATCTGCACCTTGACCGGGGTTTTCGGCGTGGCGACGAAGTCGACCTTGGCATCGATGTTCCAGAGGTCATCGGTTTCGGCTTCGGTGACGGGAATACCCTGGACGAAAATCTGATAGGCAGTGATCGCCACGCCCAGGGTCAGGAGAATGGCGATCAGGACTTTCAGATGCAGGTTGAGAGAGCGCATGTGGTTTACTCAGCAGGTTTTGCATCAGGTTTGCAGCCGGGTTTCCCGGCCGAGTATTTCAGGCTCGGATCGACCAGCGCATCGAATTTCTTCAAGGCTTCCGAGCCGATCAAAAGCGGGTATTGGAATGCACTTCGGTCGGTCAGGTTCACTTCGATGGTGCGAATCGCCTTGCCCATGCAGACCTGCAGTTCGATCACCGGTCGGGCGGTATAGGCCTTGCCTTCGTCCGGATTGAAGTCGCCATGGCGGCGCTTGATCTTGCTGATCCGCGCCAGGGGCTTCTCGATCGGGGTGTCGTCGGCGTTGTCGGTGGCCAGGTAGAAGCGCACCCAGGTCTCGCCGTCGCGCTTGAAGCGCTTGATGTCGCGGGCGCTGAGGGAGGCGGTCTTGGCGCCGGTATCGAGCTTGGCGGCCAGTTGGATGTCCGGGTCACTGATACGCGCGTATTCGTTCAGGCCGTAGACCGTCTTCTCGGCGGCTACGCTCAGGCCTGGTACGGCGATGAATAGGCAGAACAGGGAGGCTAAGGGCTTGAGTTTCATAAGTCCTGGTTGGTGTCGCGTTCGGCGGGTCGATCTTGCGATCGCTGTCCAGTCCGTGACGGAAAACCCTGCGTCATCGGCCCGCGCTCGGCTGGCCGGCATGCCGGGCGCCCCGCCAGGCGCATGCGGGCCGGATTCTATCATGCGGATTTTCGCCAGCGACAGCCGCTTATGCCACTTGGTCGGGGTTTCGCTCCCTGCATGAAACAAAATCCCGTCCCGGGGCTCGAAGCGTTACCGGAAGCCGGCAAGCAGTCCTGCCGGCGCTGGCCGGAGGCCCTGGAAGCGCTACTTGAAGCGCCGCTCGACGCCTTTTTCGACGAGGATCTTGGCGGAAATCTCTTCCACCGAGAAATGCGTGGAGTTGATGTAGGCGATGTTCTCGCGGCGGAACAGGCTTTCCACCTCGCGCACTTCGAACTCGCATTGGGCGAAACTGGCGTAGCGGCTGTTGGGCTTGCGTTCGTTGCGGATCGCCGTCAGGCGGTCGGGGTCGATGGTCAGGCCGAACAGCTTGTGCTTGTGCTGCTTGAGGGCGCTGGGTAGCTGCAGGCGCTCCATGTCCTCTTCGGTCAGCGGGTAGTTGGCGGCACGGATGCCATACTGCAGGGCCATGTACAGGCAGGTGGGGGTCTTGCCGCAGCGCGAGACGCCGACCAGGATCAGGTCGGCCTTGTCGTAGTAATGGGTGCGGGCGCCGTCGTCGTTGTCGAGGGCGAAGTTCACCGCCTCGATACGGTCCATGTAGTTGGAGTTGTGGCCGATCGAGTGGGACTTGCCGACAGAGTAGGAGGAATCGGCGGAAAGCTCCTGTTCCAGAGGCGAAAGAAAGGTGGCGAAGATATCGATCATGAAACCGTTGGATTGCGCCAGGACCGCCCGTATGTCGCGGTTGACGATGGTGTCGAAGATGATCGGGCGGGCCCCGTCCGACTCGGCAGCATTGTTGATTTGCTGTACCATGGCGCGCGCTTTTTCTTCGGTATCGATGTACGGTCTCGTCAGTTTGACGAAGCTGATGTTCTCGAATTGTGCCAGAAGGCTTTGGCCCAGGGTCTCGGCGGTGATGCCGGTGCCATCCGAGATGAAGAATGCGGTTCGTTTCATTTGCACCGAAAGCCTTAAGGTAGGAACGATTCTTGGCTATGATAGGCCGCGCGTTGTCAGAGGCCTTTCTGTCGCAGCATTGTCACTTATTTCTAAGGGCCAGGCCAGAATCCAGCGGAGCTGCTCCTGGCCCCGCTTGAGCTTTTCCAATTCAATAGTGGAGAGATCACCTTGGTAGAGTACGTAGTTTCCCTCGATAAGCTCGGCGTCCATGATGTAGAGCATGTGGGGGGCAAGAACGCATCCCTCGGCGAGATGATCAGCAACCTGGCCGGTGCCGGCGTTTCCGTACCCGGCGGCTTTGCCACCACCGCCCAGGCCTACCGTGACTTCCTCGAGCAGAGTGGCCTCAACGACCGTATCCATGCGGCGCTGGACGCACTGGACGTCGACGACGTCAGCGCCCTGGCCAAGACCGGCGCGCAGATCCGCCAGTGGGTGATGGAGGCCGAGTTCCCGGCCCGCCTCGACAGCGAGATCCGCCAGGCCTTCGCCGCCCTGGCCAACGGCAACGACAACCTGGCCGTGGCCGTGCGCTCCTCCGCTACCGCGGAAGACTTGCCGGACGCTTCGTTCGCCGGCCAGCAGGAGACCTTCCTGAACATCCGTGGCGTGGACAATGTGATCCGTGCCGCAAAAGAAGTCTTCGCCTCCCTGTTCAACGACCGCGCCATCGCCTACCGCGTGCACCAGGGCTTCGACCACAAGCTGGTCGCCCTGTCCGCTGGCGTGCAGCGCATGGTCCGTTCGGAAACCGGCACCGCTGGGGTGATGTTCACCCTGGATACCGAGTCGGGTTTCCGTGACGTGGTATTCATCACCGGCGCCTATGGTCTCGGTGAGACCGTGGTCCAGGGCGCGGTGAACCCCGACGAGTTCTACGTGCACAAGCCGACCCTGGAGGCCGGTCGCCCGGCGATCCTGCGCCGCAACCTGGGCAGCAAGGCGATCAAGATGGTCTATGGCGAAGAGGCCAAGGCCGGTCGCTCGGTCAAGGTGGTCGACGTCGAGCGTGCCGACCGCGCCCGTTTCGCCCTGAGCGACGCCGAGGTCACCGCGCTGGCCAAGCAGGCCATGATCATCGAGAAGCACTACGGCCGCCCCATGGATATCGAATGGGCCAAGGACGGTGACGACGGCAAGCTGTATATCGTTCAGGCCCGCCCCGAGACCGTGAAGAGCCGTGCCAGCGCCACCGTCATGGAGCGCTACCTGCTGAAAGAGAAGGGGACCGTCCTGGTCGAGGGTCGCGCCATCGGCCAGCGTATCGGCGCCGGCCCGGTCAAGGTGATCAACGACGTGTCGGAAATGGACAAGGTCCAGCCGGGCGACGTTCTGGTCTCCGACATGACCGATCCGGACTGGGAGCCGGTGATGAAGCGCGCTAGCGCCATCGTCACCAACCGTGGCGGGCGTACCTGCCACGCCGCGATCATCGCCCGCGAGCTGGGCATTCCGGCCGTGGTCGGTTGTGGCAACGCCACCCAGGTCCTGCAGGACGGCCAGGGCGTGACGGTTTCCTGTGCCGAAGGCGATACCGGCTTCATCTTCGAGGGCGAGCTCGGCTTCGACGTGCGCAAGAACTCGGTCGACGCCATGCCTGAACTGCCGTTCAAGATCATGATGAACGTCGGCAACCCCGACCGCGCCTTCGATTTCGCCCAGCTCCCGAACGAAGGCGTGGGCCTGGCCCGCCTCGAGTTCATCATCAACCGCATGATCGGCGTGCACCCCAAGGCGCTGCTGAACTTCGCCGGCCTGCCGGCGGATATCAAGGAAAGCGTCGAGAAGCGCATCGCCGGCTATCCCGACCCGGTCGGCTTCTATGTCGAGAAGCTGGTCGAGGGCATCAGCACCCTGGCCGCGGCCTTCTGGCCGAAGAAGGTCATCGTGCGCCTCTCCGACTTCAAGTCCAACGAGTACGCCAACCTGATCGGCGGCAAGCTCTACGAACCGGAAGAAGAGAACCCGATGCTCGGCTTCCGCGGCGCATCGCGCTATATCAGCGAATCGTTCCGCGACTGCTTCGAGCTGGAGTGCCGGGCGCTGAAGAAGGTCCGTAACGAGATGGGCCTGACCAACGTCGAGATCATGGTGCCGTTCGTACGTACCCTGGGCGAGGCGAGCCAGGTGGTCGAGCTGCTGGCCGGTAACGGTCTGAAGCGCGGCGAGAATGGGCTGAAGGTCATCATGATGTGCGAACTGCCGTCCAACGCCCTGCTGGCCGACGAGTTCCTCGAATTCTTCGATGGCTTCTCCATCGGCTCCAACGACCTGACCCAGCTCACTCTCGGCCTGGACCGCGATTCCGGCATCGTCGCCCACCTGTTCGACGAGCGCAATCCGGCAGTCAAGAAGCTGCTGGCCAACGCCATCGCCGCCTGCAACAAGGCCGGCAAGTACATCGGCATCTGCGGCCAGGGCCCCTCCGACCATCCTGACCTGGCGCGCTGGCTGATGGAGCAGGGCATCGAGAGTGTCTCGCTGAACCCCGACTCGGTGCTGGACACCTGGTTCTTCCTCGCCGAAGGGCAAGACCACCAGGCCTGAGCGCTCCTCGCTGTATCCGGAAAGGGCGGGTAACACCGCCCTTTTTTGTGTCTCCAGTCCAAGATAAGCATGCAAAGCAGTAGTCGCCTCTTTCCTGTCGCCCTGGTCAGCGCCGAGCTGCGCGCCGACCTCACCGAAGACATCTATCGCCTGAAGCCCGGCAACAGCCCTGACGGCAGCGTCGAGCTGGTCGTCACCCGCCTTGGCCAGCAGGCTGCCGGCGAGCGTCGCGGGGTGCCGGTGATTCTCCTGCATGGCAGTTTTTCCAATCGGCGCTTCTGGTATTCGCCGCGTGCGCTCGGGCTCGGTCCCCATCTGGCGCGGGCCGGATTCGACGTCTGGCTGCCGGAAATGCGCGGCCACGGCTTGTCGATCCGCAATGACGGCTACCGGGGCAACCGGGTTGCCGACTATGCGCGCCACGATCTGCCGGCGATCGCCGACTTCATTCATGAGCAGAGCGGGCAGCCGGCGCACTGGATCGGCCACTCCCTGGGTGGCGTGGTGCTGGCGGCGGGCCTGGGGGGAGGGTATCTGGACCAGGCACGGATCGGCTCCGTAGCGCTGTTCGGCAGCCAGGTCAGCACCGCGCACTGGTTGTTCAGGTTGCCGCTGGCGGCCTGGGTCGCGCGCCTGCTGCTGCGTCGTGTCGACGCAGTCTCCGGGAGCCGCTGGCGGCAGGGGCCGGAAGACGAGCCGGTCGGGGTCGCCCTGGAGGTCTTGCGCTGGCATGGTCTGTTCGGGCGTTTCGGCGAGCCGGGCAACGACTGGTGGACGGGGCTGGCGGCGGTCGATGTGCCGCTGCTGGCGGTGGCCGGTGCGGGGGACCGCCAGGACCCGCCCTGGGCGTGCCGCAAGTTGTTCGAGCGGTTTGCCTCGGCGGAGCGCGAGTACCTGCTGCTCGGCCGCGAAGAGGGGTTCGTCGAGGATTACGGGCATATCGAGATGCTGGTAAGCAAGGCCGCGCAGCGGGAGGTATGGCCGCTGGTCGAGCGCTGGCTGCGCCAGCGTTCGGCGGTGCTGGAGGAAACCGTGCGGAGTCGGGCGCTAGACGTATCGGAAGCCGGTCTCAGCGGCTAACATGTGACGCAAACAGTGGCTCCGGTCACGTCGGCGCCGCCTGAACGGGCGGGTGTGGCAGCCGGATCCGCGCGAGCCTGAACTTCACCCACAGGAGCTTCCTCATGCATTACGTCACTCCCGATCTGTGCGATGCCTATCCGGAACTGGTCCAGGTCGTCGAACCGATGTTCAGCAACTTCGGCGGTCGCGATGCCTTCGGTGGCGAGATCGTGACCATCAAGTGCTTCGAAGACAATTCGCTGGTCAAGGAACAGGTCGACAAGGACGGCAAGGGCAAGGTCCTGGTCGTCGATGGCGGCGGCTCGCTGCGTCGTGCATTGCTTGGCGACATGCTCGCCGAGAAGGCGGCGAAGAACGGCTGGGAAGGCATCGTCGTCTACGGCTGCATCCGCGACGTCGATGTGATCGCCCAGACCGAGCTCGGCGTCCAGGCCCTGGCCAGTCATCCGATGAAGACCGACAAGCGCGGGATCGGCGACCTGAACGTCGTCGTGACCTTCGGTGGCGTCACGTTCCGTCCCGGCGAATTCGTCTATGCCGACAACAACGGCATCATCGTTTCCCCGCAGGCGCTGAATATGCCCGGCTAAGGCTGTTTTACGCAGGGTTCCCGGCCCCGGCGACGCAGGCAGTGTCCCGGGGCTTTTCGTAGGAGTGAACCCCATGAGACAGTCCTGGTCTCAGGGTTGACTTTAAGCTTGTGCCGCAAGTCCATGAATTTACTGAGGCCAGTCTTCTGCTTTTACTGTCGGAATGGTCGTTTTGCCAAGGGAAGCGCAATGCCAGCGTATGAGTCAGGTAACGAGCGCGGTCTGATCTATGGCTACGTCCTCGATGGGCGTGGCGGTGGCCGGCGCGTCGGCCGCAATGAAATTGCCGTGCTCGACCTTACGCCCGATGAGAGCCTCTGGTTGCACTGGGACCGGGGCGTACCCGAGGCGCAGGCCTGGTTGCGTGATTCCGCGGGACTGAGCGAATTCGCCTGCGACCTGCTGCTGGAGGAGGCGACCCGCCCCAGGCTGGTGGACCTCGGCGCGGAAAGCCTGCTGGTATTCCTTCGCGGGGTGAACCTGAACCCGGGCGCGGAGCCGGAGGACATGGTGTCGCTGCGGGTCTTCGCCGATGCTCAACGAGTCTTCTCCCTGCGCCTGCGTCCGCTGAAGGCGGTCGCCGACCTGCGCGCGGACCTGGACGCGGGAAAGGGGCCGAGGACGGCCTCGGAAGTGGTCTACTATCTCGCGCATTATCTGACAGACCGTGTCGACACGCTCATCAGTGCGATAGCCGACCAGCTCGACGGGATCGAGGAGCTGGTCGAGGCGAACGAACGGGCCAGTCCCGACCAGCACCAGTTGCGCACCTTGCGCCGTCGCTCGGCCGGATTGCGTCGCTACCTGGCGCCGCAGCGCGACATCTACTCGCAACTGGCGCGCTACAAGCTGTCCTGGTTCGTCGAGGACGATGCCGACTACTGGAACGAACTGAACAACCGGCTGACCCGCAATCTCGAGGAACTCGAGCTGATCCGGGAACGCATCAGCGTGTTGCAGGAGGCCGAGTCGCGACGAATCACCGAGCGGATGAACCGCACCATGTATCTCCTTGGTATAATCACCGGCTTTTTCCTGCCGATGAGTTTCGTCACCGGCCTGCTGGGAATCAACGTCGGCGGCATTCCGGGAGCGGATGCCCCGCACGGGTTCTGGCTGGCCTGCCTGCTGATCGGCGGGGTCGCCACGTTCCAGTGGTGGGTATTTCGTCGGCTGCGCTGGCTTTGACGTGACCAGCGCGGGGAAGAGGGCGTCACCCCCTCGTACAGACATGAGGTGCGCATGCACGATCCGTTCGAAGAGTCCCTGCGGGACCTGCTCAAGGCTTCGGCTCCCCAGCCGGACGACGACGCGCGTCTGGGCCGGGTATTGAAGACGGCCAACCGCCAGGTCGGCGCCGGGGACCTGTTCAGCCTGATGGGGCACTGGTTGCAGGCGCTGATGATCGGCATCAACAACGGCTCGCCGCACCTGGCGCCGGTTTCCCGTCTTTCCGCGAAAAACGCATCTGCTGCTGACAAGGCTGAGTGAACATGCAATTCGATATCTGGACCCAGAGCCTGCTGACCGCGATGAACACCCTGTGGGGCAAGCTGGCAGGTTTCATTCCCAACCTGCTCGGCGCCCTGGTGGTCGTGCTGCTCGGTTTCGTCATCGCCAAGCTGCTCGACGCCTTGCTCTCCAAGCTGCTCGCCAAGCTCGGCCTGGATCGTCTGATGGGCGGTACCGGCCTGACCAAGCTGCTGGCCCGGGTCGGCATCCAGGTTCCGGTGTCGACGCTGGTCGGCAAGATCGTCTACTGGTTCGTGCTGCTCGTATTCCTGGTCTCCGCCGCCGAGTCGCTCGGCCTGCAGCGGGTCTCGGCCACCCTGGATGTCCTCGCCCTGTACCTGCCCAAGGTGTTCGGCGCGGCCCTAGTGCTGATCGTCGGCGTGCTCCTGGCGCAACTGGTCAACAGCGTGGTGCGCGGCGCGGCGGATGGCGTCGGCCTCGAATACGCCAACGGCCTCGGGCGAATCGCCCAGTGGCTGGTCATCATCATCAGCATCTCGGTGGCGGTAGGGCAGCTGGAGGTCAAGACCGACCTGCTCAACTACATCATCGCCATCGTCCTGATCACCGTGGGCCTGGCCGCGGCGCTGGCCCTGGGCCTGGGCAGCCGCGAGGTGGCCGGGCAGATCATCGCGGGAATCTACGTCCGCGAACTGTATCAGGTCGGACAACAGGTGAAAGTGGGCGACATCGAAGGCACTATTGAAGAGATAGGTACGGTCAAGACCATCCTGCTGACGGAAGAGGGAGAGCTTGTGTCACTGGCCAACCGTCTACTGCTCGATCAGCGAGTTACCAGCCGCTGATCCTGGAGAGATAATGGACGTGGCTGCTCTGCAGGGCGGCCCGGCTTACGATATGACTGGCCTGATCTCACTTGAATAAGCCTCACCCCCTGTCACAGCGGTATGACCCACGCCAGCTTTCCGACGAAGAGCTGGTCGAGCGTGCGCACTCGGAGCTGTTCCACGTGACGCGCGCCTACGAGGAATTGATGCGGCGTTACCAGCGCACGCTGTTCAACGTCTGCGCCCGCTACCTGGGCAACGACCGTGACGCGGACGACGTGTGCCAGGAGGTGATGCTGAAAGTTTTGTACGGCCTCAAGAACTTTGAGGGCAAGTCGAAGTTCAAAACGTGGCTATATAGCATCACGTACAACGAGTGCATCACGCAGTACCGCAAGGAGCGCCGAAAGCGCCGATTGATGGATGCGCTCAGCCTCGACCCGCTGGAGGAGGCTTCCGAGGAGAAGTCGCCGAAGGTGGAGGAACGGGGCGGATTGGACCGTTGGCTCGTCCATGTCAATCCGATTGACCGGGAGATTCTGGTTCTTCGCTTCGTCGCGGAACTGGAGTTTCAGGAGATAGCGGATATCATGCACATGGGTCTGAGTGCGACGAAAATGCGCTACAAGCGGGCACTGGACCGCCTGCGCGAAAAGTTTTCAGATGCGACCGAAACATAGTTGGGTAAATATTGTCTCTCTATGCGGGAAGTTCTGATAAACTTGCCACCCAAGTTGTGCGGCTGATTGTTGGACAACTAACTGACCATCAAGATGGGGATTTAACGGATGAAACTGAAGAACACCTTAGGCGTTGTCATCGGCTCGCTGGTTGCCGCTTCGGCAATGAACGCCTTCGCCCAGGGCCAGAACTCGGTAGAGATCGAAGCCTTCGGCAAGCGCTACTTCACCGACAGCGTTCGCAACATGAAGAACGCTGACCTGTACGGCGGCTCGATCGGCTACTTCCTGACCGACGACGTCGAGCTGGCTCTGTCCTACGGTGAGTACCACGATGTTCGTGGCACCTACGAAACCGGCAACAAGAAGGTCCATGGCAACCTGACCTCCCTGGACGCCATCTACCACTTCGGTACCCCGGGCGTAGGTCTGCGTCCGTACGTGTCGGCTGGTCTGGCTCACCAGAACATCACCAACATCAACAGCGACAGCCAAGGCCGTCAGCAGATGACCATGGCCAACATCGGCGCTGGTCTGAAGTACTACTTCACCGAGAACTTCTTCGCCAAGGCCAGCCTCGACGGCCAGTACGGCCTGGAGAAGCGTGACAACGGTCACCAGGGTGAGTGGATGGCTGGCCTGGGCGTCGGCTTCAACTTCGGTGGTTCGAAAGCCGCTCCGGCTCCGGAACCGGTTGCCGACGTTTGCTCCGACTCCGACAACGACGGCGTCTGCGACAACGTCGACAAGTGCCCGGACACCCCGGCCAACGTCACCGTTGACGCCAACGGCTGCCCGGCTGTCGCCGAAGTCGTACGCGTACAGCTGGACGTGAAGTTCGACTTCGACAAGTCCAAGGTCAAAGAGAACAGCTACGCTGACATCAAGAACCTGGCCGACTTCATGAAGCAGTACCCGTCCACCTCCACCACCGTTGAAGGTCATACCGACTCCGTCGGTACCGACGCTTACAACCAGAAGCTGTCCGAGCGTCGTGCCAACGCCGTTCGTGACGTACTGGTCAACGAGTACGGTGTGGAAGGTGGTCGCGTGAACGCTGTCGGTTACGGCGAGTCCCGCCCGGTTGCCGACAACGCCACCGCTGAAGGCCGCGCTATCAACCGTCGCGTTGAAGCCGAAGTAGAAGCCGAAGCCAAGTAATCGGCTGAGCCTTCAAAGAAAAACCCGGCCCAGGCCGGGTTTTTCTTTGCCTGGAAAAAGACCGCTCGTCAGGCGCTCAGGGAAACCGGTTGCGACACGATGCCGCGGGCCACTTCGCCGATCACCAGGATCGCCGGACTCTTCAAGGCGAAACGTCCGGCGTCCCGCAGTAACTTGCCGAGGTTGCTGCGGCACTCGCGCTGGTTGCCCAGGGTGGCGTTCTCGATCATTGCCAGCGGCGTATCCTCGCCCATGCCTCCAGCCAGCAGCCCGGCCTGGATCTCCGCGAGACGGGCTACGCCCATGTAGACCACCAGCGTGGTGCCGCTGCGCGCAAGGGCTTCCCAGGCCAGCGGGCTGTCGTCCTGGGTATGCGCGGTCACCAGGGTCACGCCGCGACTGATGCCGCGGTAGGTCAGCGGTATGCCGCAGCCAGTGGCGCCAGCCAGCCCGGCGGTGATGCCGTTGACTATCTCGCTGTCTATCCCGTGCCGGGCCAGCCATTCGGCTTCTTCGCCGGCGCGGCCGAAGAGGCATGGATCGCCGCCTTTCAGGCGTACCACGCTGCGCCCCTGGCGGGCATGCCGCAGCATCAGGCGCTGGATGAAGTCCTGCGGGGTGGAGCGGCAGCCGCCGCGTTTACCGACCCGGACCAGCCGGGCGGACGGACAGTGCTCCAGTATGCTCGGGTTGACCAGATCGTCGACCATCACCACATCCGCGTCCTGCAGGGCGCGAACTGCCTTCAGGGTCAACAGTTCCGGATCGCCGGGACCCGCACCCACCAGCCAGACCTTACCGCTCATCGTCGTTCTCCTCAGGCATTCGCCGCCATGGGCCGGGGGGCCGCCAGCAGTCTCTTGATTTCCGGTACGCAGGAGCCGCAGCCGGTGCCGCAGCCGAACTCGCGCTTCAATCCGTCCAGGTCCAATCCGCGGGCGATGCCGCCGAGCACCGTTTGCTGGCTGACGTTCTGGCAACTGCACAGGGTCTTGCCGCCCGCACCCTGGCTGGGTCGTCCCGGTGCCGCGCCGAGTGGGGCGAGCAGCCAGCGGCGTAGCTCGCTATCGGCCCGGCCGGTAAGCCAGAGCTCTTTCAACCAGTCGCGGGCGAGGGTTTCGCCGGCGAGCCGGACGGCGACGATGCGCCCGTCTTCGAGGCGCACGCGTTTGCCGATCGCCCGTCGCGGATCGTCGTAGGCGAGGATCGGTCCGTCGAGCAGTTCGAGCTGGCGGTCTATGCGTTCCAGCAGGGTGCTGTCCGGCGCTTCGCGATGCGCTGCATCGATCAGCAGGGCCGGGCGCTCGCCTCCGGCAAGGCTGAAACCGGCATAGTCGAAGGCTTCGCACAGCGGGCGCAGGGCTTCGAAACGCGTCTGGATATCGATCTCGACCAGGGCGAACAGACGCCAGGGCAGTTCGACGGACTCGACCTGTACCCCGGCATGCTTGAGTTCCGGCTGCTTCGACAGGGGATCGAAGGCTGGCACCGTCAGTACGTTGCAGCCCAGCCCCTTGAGGAAGCGGTCGCCCCAGTGCATCGGCAGGAAGGCCTGGCCGGGGCGCACCGAGTCGTCTGCGCCCACCGGCAGGACCAGGTCGCCACGCCGGCTCTTCAGGCGAACCAGTTGTCCTTCCTGCAGTTGGCGGCGGCGCAGTTCCTCGGGATGCAGGTGTACCAGGGCTTCCCCCTCGTGGCCGAACAGCCGCGCGCAGGTACCGGTCCTGCTCATCCCGTGCCATTGGTCGCGCAGCCGTCCTGTATTGAGGGTCAGCGGGTAGCGGGCGTCGCGCCTTTCCTGCGGGGCGCGATAGGGATCGGCGATCAACTGGGCGCGCCCCGATGCGGTGGGGAAGTGCCAGTCGCCATAAAGGCGCGCGGTGCCCTGCTCGGCACCAGCGGGGAATGGCCATTGCTGCGGCCCCAGGCGGTCGAGCAGCTCGTAGCTGAGTCCCGCCAGGTCGAGGTCGCGCCCGGCGGTGAGTCGTTTGTACTCGTCGAACAGGCTGGCGCTGTCAGCGAAGTCGAACAGGCTGGGCTGGCCTGGACGCAGGCGGTGCTCCAGGCGGCGGGCGAAGTCGCAGACGATCTGCCAGTCCTGGCGGGCTTCGCCGGGCGGGGCTACGGCCCGGCGGACATGGCTGACGCGGCGCTCCGAGTTGGTCACCGAACCTTCCTTTTCTCCCCAGGAAGCGGCTGGAAGCAGAAGGTCGGCGTAGCGACAGGTTTCCGTGGTGGCGAAGGCTTCCTGGACCACCACGAAGGGGCAGCGCGCGAGCGCCTCATGGATCCTGCGCTGGTCCGGTAGCGACTGCGCGGGGTTGGTGCAGGCGATCCAGAGCGCCTTGATCCGGCCTTCATGAACCGCGTCGAACAGCTCGATGGCGCTGAGACCGGGGGCCGAGGGGAGTGTCTCGACGCCCCAGTGGCGGGCTACCTCCGCGCGATGCGCGGGGTCGGCGGCGTCGCGATGGCCGGGCAACAGGTTGGCCAGGCTGCCGGTCTCGCGGCCGCCCATGGCGTTCGGCTGGCCGGTGAGGGAAAACGGCCCGCATCCGGCACGGCCGATCTTGCCGGTGGCCAGGTGCAGGTTGATCAGCGCGCTGTTCTTCGCGCTGCCCGCGCTCGACTGGTTGAGGCCCATGCACCAGAGCGAGAGGAAGCGCGGCGAGCGGCCGATCCATTCTGCGCAGCGCTGCAGGTCGGCGATGGCGATGCCGCAGAGGTCGGCGACCGCGGCGGGGGGGTAGTCGCGCACCAGGTCTTTCAGGGCGGCGAAACCCTCGGTGTGCTCGGCGATGAACGAACGATCGATCCAGTCCTCCCAGAGCAGGATGTGCAGGAGGCCGTGGAACAGTGCGACGTCGGTGCCGGGGAGCAGCGCCAGGTGCAGGTCGGCCAGTTCGCAGGTATCGGTGCGCCGCGGATCGATGACGACGATGCGCATTTCCGGTCGCGCCGCCTTGGCGGCCTCCAGGCGGCGGAACAGGATCGGATGGGCGAAGGCCATGTTGCTGCCGGCGATCAGCACGCAGTCGGCGCAGTCGAGGTCTTCGTAGCTGCATGGCGGTGCGTCGGCGCCCAGGCTGCGCTTGTAGCCGACCACCGCCGAGGACATGCACAGGCGCGAATTGCTGTCGATGTTGTTGGTGCCGACCAGGGCCCGCGCCAGCTTGTTGAAGGCGTAGTAGTCCTCGGTCAGCAACTGGCCGGATATATAGAAGGCCACGCTGTCCGGCCCGTGTTCGCGAATGGTCTCGGCGAAACGCCCGGCGGCATGATCCAGGGCACTGTCCCAGTCGCTGCGAGCCCGCGCCAGTTGCTTGCCGAGGCGCAACTGGGGATGGAGCGCGCGGGCCTGGAGGTCGCCGGTCAGGTGCAGGGTGGAACCCTTGCTGCACAGCTTGCCGAAGTTGGCCGGATGCCGCGGGTCGCCTCGTACGCCGAGGATGCGTTCGCCGTCGTGTTCGATCAGGACGCCACAACCCACGCCGCAATAGCAGCAGGTCGAAGCGGTGGTGCGCAGCGGGGAGTCTGTCGGCATGCTCGCTCCTGTTATCGTCGAGAGATCAGGCGCACAGCGCCACGCTGTCCAGGCCGAGCAGCACCCGTCCGTTTTCCACCCGCACCGGGTGGCGATGGGCGCAGCCCTGGTCCGGGGCCACGGCTTCGCCGCTCTCCAGTTCGATCTGCCAGTTGTGCAGCGGACAGGCCACTCGCTTGCCGTAGATCAGGCCCTGGGACAGCGGGCCGCCTTTGTGCGGGCAGCGGTCATCGAGGGCGAAGACCTGGTCGTCGGCGGCACGGAAGATGGCGATGTCGCCTTTCGGGCCGGCGACCACGCGCGAGCCCAGCGGGTTGATTTCATCGAGGGCGCAGATATCCAGCCAGTTCATCGGTTCACTCCGGTTGGGAAGGGCCGCCATGGGACGGCCCGGGCAAGGGCTTCAGACGTTTTCCAGTTGCTTGAGCGGAATCCGTTCGAACTCCTTCTTCAGTAGCGGCTGTTCGATGCGCTGCTTCCATGGGTCCTGCTCGAAGGACAGGGCGAATTGCAGGCGGGCGTTGAGTGCCTTGCGGTTTTCCGCGTCCTCGACCACCGCCTTGCGGATATGCGCCATGCCGACCCGCTGCAGGTAATGCACCGTGCGCTCCAGATAGAAGGCTTCCTCGCGGTAGAGCTGGAGGAAGGCGCCGTTGTATTCGCGCACCTCTTCGGCGGTCTTGAGCTTGACGAAGAACTCCGCGACCTCGGTCTTGATCCCGCCGTTGCCGCCGATGTACATCTCCCAGCCGGAGTCCACGCCGATGATGCCGACATCCTTGATCCCGGCCTCGGCGCAATTGCGCGGGCAGCCGGAAACCGCCAGCTTGACCTTGTGCGGCGACCACATGTTGAACAGGTCGTGTTCCAGGTCGATGCCCAGTTGCGTCGAGTTCTGCGTGCCGAAGCGGCAGAACTCGCTGCCGACGCAGGTCTTCACGGTGCGGATGGATTTGCCGTAGGCATGTCCCGAGGGCATGTCGAGGTCTTTCCAGATGGCCGGCAGGTCGTCCTTCTTCACCCCCAGCAGGTCGATGCGCTGGCCGCCGGTGACCTTGACCATCGGCACCTGGTACTTGTCGGCGACGTCGGCGATGCGCCGCAACTCGGCGGCGCTGGTCACACCGCCCCACATCCGCGGGACCACCGAGTAGGTACCGTCCTTCTGGATATTGGCGTGGGCGCGTTCGTTGATCAGGCGCGACTGCGGGTCGTCCCTGGCCTCTCCCGGCCAGGTCGAGATCAGGTAGTAGTTCAGCGCTGGGCGGCAGGTGGCGCAGCCGTTCGGGGTCTTCCAGTCCATGAAGCGCATGGCGGCGTCGAGACTGGTCAGCCGGTGTTCGCGGATGGCCTTGCGGATCTGCCCGTGGTTGAGCTCGCTGCAACCGCAGATGGCCTTCTCGCTTTTCGGCTTGACGTCGGCGGCGCCGCCGACGGTGCTGATCAGGATCTGCTCGACCAGGCCCGCGCAGGAGCCGCAGGAACTGGCGGCCTTGGTGTGTTTCTTGACTTCGTCGACGCTGAACAGGCCGTGTTCCTGTATCGCCTTGACGATGGCGCCCTTGCAGACGCCGTTGCAACCGCATACTTCGGCCGTGTCGGGCATGCTCGCGGCGCTGTTCTGGCCCTGGTGGCCGACATCGCCGAGGGCGTTCTCGCCGAACATCAGGTGGTCGCGGATCTGCGCCACGTTGTGGTTTTCGCGGATCTGCCGGAAGTACCAGCCGCCGTCGGCGGTGTCGCCATAGAGGCAGGCGCCGACCAGCACGTCGTCCTTGATCACCAGCTTCTTGTAGACGCCGCCGATGGGGTCGGAAAGGGTGATGGTCTCGCTGCCTTCGCCGCCGATGAAGTCGCCGGCGGAGAACAGGTCGATGCCGGTCACCTTGAGCTTGGTCGAGGTCACCGAGCCCTGGTAGCGGGCATAGCCGAGATGAGCCAGGTGGTTGGCGCAGACCTTGGCCTGTTCGAACAGCGGCGCCACCAGGCCGTAGGCGATGCCACGGTGGTTGGCGCATTCGCCGACCGCATAGATGCGCGGATCGTAGGTCTGCAGGGTGTCGTTGACCAGGATGCCGCGGTTGCAGGGGATGCCTGCGCTTTCGGCCAGCTCGGTGTTGGGACGGATGCCGGCGGCCATTACCACCAGGTCGGCGGGAATCACGTCGTCGTCGTTGAACTGCACGGCACAGACCCGGCCGCTGCCGTTGTCCATCAGCTCGCGGGTCTGGGTGTTCAGGCGGAAGCGGATGCCGCGGGCTTCCAGCGCGCCTTGCAGGAGCTTGCCGGCGGTGCGGTCGAGCTGGCGCTCCAGCAGCCAGTCGGAGAGGTGCACAACGGTCACGTCCATCCCGCGCTGCTTGAGGCCGTTGGCCGCCTCCAGGCCGAGCAGGCCGCCGCCGATCACCACCGCGTGGCTGTGGCTCCGGGCGCAGTCGATCATGGCCTGGGTGTCGGCGATGTCGCGATAGCCGATCACGCCCTGCAGGCGATTGCCGGGGATCGGCAGGATGAAGGGCAGCGAGCCGGTGGCCAGCAGCAGGCGATCGTACTCGGCTTCGGTGCCATCGGCGGCGACCACCTTGCGGCGGACCCGGTCGATCTGCACCACCTTGCGGTCGAGGAGCAGCTTGATGCCGTTTTCCGCATACCAGTCGAGGTCGTTGAGGACGATTTCCTCGAAGGTCTGTTCGCCGGCCAGCACCGGGGACAGCAGGATGCGGTTGTAGTTGGGATGGGGCTCGGCGCCGAACACCGTGATGTCGTAGAAGTCCGAGTTGAGCTTGAGCAGTTCTTCCAGGGTGCGGACCCCGGCCATGCCGTTGCCGACCATCACCAGCTTGATCTTCTTCATGCGGAGGAGCTCCTGCATAAGGTTGGCGCAAACAAAAAAGGCGTCCCGCTGTTGCCAGCAGGACGCCTTTGTCCAGGTCCCGTTCGGTCGGGAAGCGCCGCCTCGTCGTTGAGGTCGGCGCTGTGTTATCGATTGTCGGGAAAGTCCAAGCAGGCGCCGTGCCAACTTGCGATATTGCCCCTCTCCACGATCTTGCGGGAATGACACGCGGGATCCGCGAGGCCTTTCTGCTCTGTGCCGGGGCGTTGCGCACCGGACTGGTGCCGCTTAGCTCTCCAGCCAGGCCAGGAATAGCGCCAGGTTGGCCGCGAGGGACAGCAGGGCGATGGCGCGCCAGGTCTTCAGCGGTTCGCGCTCCAGCAGCGGGCGGGGTGTCGTGGCCGGCAGCGCTTCTCCCTGCTGCAGCAGGAGCAGCCATTCCTCGGCGGTCTCGAAGCGCTGTGCGGGGTCGCAGGCGACGGCGCGCAGCAGCAGGTCGTCGATCCAGGCCGGCAGATCCGGGCGATAGCGGCTGGGCGGGACGGGGCGGCCGAAGCGGGGATGCTGGAAGGCTTCGATCTCGCCATAGGGATAGCGCCCGGTCAGCGCCTGGTAGAGGCAGACGCCGGCGGCGTAGAGGTCCTGGCGCACCGCGGGCGGACTGCCGGCGAAACACTCCGGCGCCAGGTAGCTGGGCGTACCCGGCAGCAGGTGGGGGTCTTCGCGCGACAATCCCGGACACCAGGCCAGGCCGAAATCCAGCAGGCGCAGCTCGCCGTCGCGGCCGAGATGGAGATTCTCCGGCTTGAGGTCGCGGTGCAGCAGGTTGCGTCGGTGCAACTGGCCTAGTCCGCGCAGCAACTGGTTGGCCAGCCCCAGCCACTCCGGCAGCGACAGCGGGCCATGGTTGCGCAAGCGCTCGGCGAGCGTCTCCCCGGAGTGTTCGCGCATCAGGTAGTAGAGGTGCTGGCGTTGCGCCAATCCGTGCAGCTCGGGGAAATGCCGGCCCTGGACGCGGCGCAGGAACCATTCCTCGAGCAGCAGGGCCTGCGGCGCCAGCGAGTCGTTGGCCCGCGCTGCGGGCAGGGTCTTCAACAGCCAGGGGTGGCCCTGGCCATCCTCGACGCGATAGAGCAGGGACTGGCGGGACTCGCCGAGCAACTGCCGGACCCGCCAGCCTTCGAAGAGCTGGCCGGGCTTCAGCGGCGGCGGCAGCGGCCATTGGCCCAGTTGCGCGAGGGCGTCGCCGAGACTGCCTGCGGGCACGGCTTCCACTCGTACCAGCAGGGCGCTGGCGTTGTCCTGGCTGCCTGCCAGGTGGGCGGCGCGAACCAGGGCCTCGGCGCTGCGCTGCGGCTCGTCGGCGTTGCGCAGGATGCTGCGGATGCCGCTATCGCCCAGCGTGGCCCAGACACCGTCGCTGACCAGTAGCCACTGGCTGCCGGGCTCCAGCTCACCTTCCAGGTAGTCGACCACCAGGTGCTGGTCCAGGCCCAGGGCGCGGGTCAGCACGTGCTGCATGTGCGGTTGCTCCCAGACGTGGTCGCTGGTCTGCCGGAGCAACTCGCCGTCGCGCCACAGGTAGGCCCGGCAATCACCGACGTGCGCCAGTGTGTAGCGCGTGCCGCGCAATACCAGGGCTGTGAGGGTGGTGAGCAGCGGCTGGCCGCCGCCGTTGGCCTGCAGCCAGCGATTCTGCGCCAGCAGCAGGCGGTCCAGGGAATGGACGATGGCCCAGGTCTCCGGAGTGGCGTAGTAGTCCAGGGCCAGTGCCTGCAGGCTGCTGCGCGCCGCCAGGCCGCCATCGGCGCACTGGCTGACGCCGTCGGCGATAGCCAACAGGTGGCCCTTGCTGGCGGCCAGGGCCGGAGCCGGGGTGACCACCCGCAGTGCGTCCTGGTTTTCCGCGCGGGGCCCGCAGGCGCTGGCCTCGCCGATGCTCAGGCGCAGGCCCATGCTCAGACCCGCGCGACGGTGACCGCCGCCGAGCCCCAGGTGGTGCGCCAGCGCCGCTTGACCCCATGGAGGCCGAACCAGGCCAGCACGCCAAGGCTGGCGAACAGCCACAGGCCGAGCTGGTAGTCGCCGGTGCCTTGCTTGATCGCGCCGAGGCCGGCGGTCAGGCAGAAGCCGCCGATGCCGCCGGCCATGCCGATCAGCCCGGTCATCACGCCGATCTCCTTGTGGAAGCGCTGCGGTACCAGCTGGAATACCGCGCCATTGCCGGCGCCGAGGCTGAGCATGGCGACCACGAAGAGACCGAGCGCGGCCATCGCGCTGGGCAGGTGGAAGCCGACCGCGGCGATGCAGATGGCGGCCAGGGTGTAGACCATCAGCAGGCTGCGGATGCCGCCGATGCGATCGGCCATGGCGCCGCCGAGCGGGCGCATCAGGCTGCCGGCGAAGACGCAGGCGGCGGTGTAGTAGCCGGCGGTCACCGGGTTCAGGCCGTACTGGTCGTGGAAGTAGCCGGGCAGGGTGCTGGCCAGGCCGAGGAAGCCGCCGAAGGTGACGCTGTAGAAGAACATGAACCACCAGCTGTCGCGGTCGCCGAGGGCCTTCAGGTAGTCGCCCATGGCCTTGGGCACCGGCCGCTGCGGGGCGTTGCGCGCGACCATGGCGAACACCAGCAGGGTCAGGACGAGAGGCAGCAGGGCGAAGCCGAACACGTTGTTCCAGCCGAACGCGGCGGCCAGGCCGGGGGCGAAGAGGGCGGCGAGCACGGTGCCGGAGTTGCCCGCGCCGGCGATGCCCATGGCCTTGCCCTGGTGCTGCGGCGGATACCATTGCGAAGCGAGCGGCAGGGCCACGGCGAAGGACGCCCCGGCGAAGCCGAGGAACAGCCCCAGCAGCAGCGCCTGTGGATAGCTGTTCACGCCCAGCAGCCAGGCGGCCGCCAGGGCGGCGATGACGATGACCTGGGCGAGAATGCCGGTGCTCTTCGGCGACCAGCGATCGGCCAGCATGCCGAGCAGGAAGCGCAGCACGGCGCCGGCGAGGATCGGCGTGGCGACCATCATCGCGCGCTGCTGGGTGCTCAGTTGCAGGTCGCCGGCGATCTGCACGCCCAGTGGGCCGAGCACGTACCAGACCATGAAGCTCAGGTCGAAATAGAGAAACGCCGCGAACAGGGTCGGCGCATGGCCGGCCTTCCAGAAGCTGTTGTTCATCGAACACCTCGTATCCAGCGGATTCGGGGGCGGAATGGCCGCCCGGCGGAAGTTGCGTCGCTACAAGGTGAGCGTCCGACAGCGGAACACCCACCCGCCCCGGCACTGGGGCGAAACGACGAAGACGCCACGGGCCTCTCCCGGAGGAGTGGCCGCGCGACGTCTTTGTCGGGAGGGGTAACCGCCGTTGGCTACCGTCAGGCTGGACTTAGCAAGCTCTTTGCCAAGTCGTCGAGAGCGCGCCGTAGAGCGGTCGCGGGGAAACCTGGGTGGCTGGGTGTGCACGCCCCGGTGGCAAGCGCCGGGAGCCTGCACAGGGCTGGGGCGGCGCATCCGTGCGCCGCGGTGGATCAGCGATGGGCGGTGTTCAGGTGGTAGATGGTCACGCGGCTGCCTTCGCCGCTGTCGCCGGCGTTGTCGTTCACGTAGGCACCGGCCTTGAAGTAGAGCAGCTGGTTGTCCCAGGCGCTGCCCAGGGTCTGGTAGTAGGCGTCCTCTTCGCCGTCCTGGCTGCGCGCGCGTACCGCCAGCTCGCCGCTTGAGGTGACCCGCAGGCTGTAGTTGAAACGCTCGTCCAGGCTCACCTGTTCGAGGATCGGCACGTTGCGACTGTAGGAATCGTCCGGGTGGTTGCGCACCAGCGCCTCCACGCGGCCGAGACCTTCCTCCGGCTTGTAGTAGTACTGCAGTTTCACCAGGGGCTCGCCGTCGTCGGTCTGCGGCGACTTGCTGTGGATCTGGCCGATGATCACCTTGTTCTTCGACGGGACCTTCTCGACGCTCATGGTCACCCGCAGTTCGTTGTCGGCCTGCCAGTAGTACCAGTTGTCGAGGCTGCCGTCGGCCTGGGTCTCGCGCAGCTCGGTGCGCGGGTAGGTGCTGTCCTCGGTGTGCGAACCGTCGATCGGTACCCAGAACACCAGGCCGCCATCGCTGCCTTGCTGGAAATACTGGCTCTGGTAGCCGTTGTTGAGCTGCTGGGTGGTGATCACCTGTGGGGTGGGCTCGGTGGGGATGGTGAGGTTCCAGGTGCTGAGATCGATCATGCTGAGCATCTCCTGACCGCTGAGTAGGCGGTGCGGTTCGGGCGGACGCCTGCGGCTCCTAGCCCTGGGCGTCCACTGCGGGCCTCCCTGGTCATGCTAGTCGAGGGTGGCGAGGGGGTGACTCCCAGAACGGATAGGTCCGCGCCGGGCGCCCGAGCATAGCCGCGCCGCCCCGCGCCGGGGGCCAGCAGGGTGGCTGGCGATATGATCGCCAGCTGCCCATCGGGCTTCAGCCGCCGAGCATGTCGTGCATGGCGATGATCTGTTCGGCGACCTGGATCAGTTTCTGCTGCCGGCTCATGGCCTGGCGCCGCATCAGCGTGTAGGCCTCTTCCTCGCCGCAGTGCTTCATCTTCATCAGCAGGCCCTTGGCCAGCTCGATGCGCTTGCGTTCCGCCAGCTGTGCCTCGCGCGCCTGGAGCTGGGCGCGCAGGGCCTGGTCGCTCTCGAAGCGCGCCATGGCCACGTCGAGGATCGGTTGCAGGCGGCTGGCCTGGATGCCTTCGACGATGTAGGCGCTGACCCCGGACTGGATCGCGCGGCGCATCACGCCCGGGTCGTGTTCGTCGGTGAACATCACGATCGGTCGCGGCTGGTCGCGACTGAGCAGGCAGACCTGTTCCATCACGTCGCGGCCCGGGGACTCGGTGTCGATCAGGATCACGTCCGGACGCAATGTTTCGACGCGGGCCGGAAGGTCGACGGTCAGCCCCGATTCGTCGACCACCTCGAAACCGCTCTCGAGCAGGGCGGTCCTGAGGCGTCCGACCTTCTTCGGGGTATCGTTGATCAGCAGGATACGCAGCATGGCGGGCGCACCAGGGTCAGAGGACGATGCCCTGGCCGGCGTCGGCCAGGGCATGGATCGGGAAGCTGCGGGCGTAGCCGGCGGGGTCGCTGCCGTCCCAGGTGCGGCCGTCCATCAGCGTCGAACTGCGCATGTCGCCGCCCTCCGTGTTCAGGCCGAGGGCGCTGGCGGCGTCGCGGTACAGCGCGGTCTGCTGCACCGCGCGAGCGATGGCCAGGTAGTCCGGGTCCTCGCGCAGCAGGCCCCAGCGGCGGAACTGGGTCATGAACCACAGGCCGTCGGAGAGCCAGGGCCGGTTGACCGCGCCCTCGCCGAAGAAACGCAGCGGATGGGGATCCTGCCAGGCGTTGCCGAGGCCATCCTGGTAGCGGCCGAGGAAGCGCGGCTGGATCGCGCCGAGCGGCGCGTCTACATAGTCGCGGCCACTGATCAGCTGCGCGGTGCCCAGGCGGTTCTCGGCGTTCCGTTCGATGAAGCGGCTGGCGTCGAGGACCGCCATCACCAGCGCGCGGGCAGTGTTCGGATGGGTGTCGACGAAGGCGCGGGTGGCGCCGAGGACCTTTTCCGGGTGGTCCGGCCAGATCGCCTGGCTGGTGGCGATGGTGAAGCCCTGGCCCTGCTCCACGGCCAGGGCGCCCCAGGGGCCGCCGGCGCAGAAACCGTCGATGCGCCCGGCCTGGAGGTGGCTGACCATCTGCGCCGGCGGAACCACCACGCTGTGCACGTCGTGCAGCGGATCCAGGCCGATGCTCGCCAGCCAATAGTTCAGCCACAGGGCGTGGGTGCCGGTGGGAAAGGTCTGCGCCAGGGTCAGGCATGCACCATTCTGGCGCCGATGGCGGAGCAGTGCCTCGGGACTGGTCACGCCCGCGCGCTTCAGCGATTCGGAAAGATTGATCGCCTGGCCGTTCTGGCACAAACCCATGAGTACCGCCATATCGCGCGGCGGGCTGCCGCCGAGACCCAGCTGCACGCCGTAGACCAGGCCGTAGAGGCACTGGGCGGCGTCCAGTTCGCCATTCAGCAGCTTGTCGCGCAGGGTGGCCCAGGACGGCTGGCGCCTGAGGTTGAGGGTCAGGCCGTAGGGTTGGGCGAAGCCTTGGGTGGCGGCGACGATCAGCGAGGCCGAGTCGGTCAGCGCCATGAAGCCGATGTCCAGGGCGCTCTTTTCCGGTGCGTCGGAGCCGCCGACCCAGGCCTGGTTGCGTATCGCTCTGTCTGTCATCGTCACCTCGTATACGGCGGGGCGGTACGCTCGCCCCTTGTCCGGCGTGCAGGCGCCATCGCTGGCGCGCACCATCGCCGGGGCAGCAGCAAGCGCTATGCCAGGAGGCGGCGGACCTTCGCGCGGGCAAGAAAAAGCCCCGCACGGGGCGGGGCTTCTTCGACGCGTCGCTGGGATCAGGCCTGGACGACCGGGATCTTGGCGTTCGCGGCCGCTTCGCGGAACTCGGCGATCTGGTCGAAGCTCAGGTAGCGGTAGACGTCGGCAGCCATGCTGTCGATGTCCTTCGCGTAGGCCATGTACTCCTCGACGGTCGGCAGCTTGCCGAGGATCGAGGAGACCGCCGCCAGCTCGGCCGAGGCCAGGAACACATCGGTGGCATCGCCCAGACGGTTCGGGAAGTTGCGGGTCGAAGTGGAGACCACGGTGGAACCGGTCTGGACGCGAGCCTGGTTGCCCATGCACAGCGAGCAGCCCGGCATTTCCATGCGCGCGCCAGCCTTGCCGTAGATGCCGTAGTAGCCTTCCTCGGTCAGCTGGTGGGCGTCCATCTTGGTCGGCGGGGCCAGCCACAGACGGGTCGGGATACCGCCCTTGACCTTGTCAAGCAGCTTGCCGGCGGCGCGGAAGTGACCGATGTTGGTCATGCAGGAGCCGATGAACACCTCGTCGATCTTGCGGCCTTGCACGCTCGACAGCAGGCGCGCGTCGTCCGGGTCGTTCGGCGCGCAGAGCACGGGCTCCTTGACGTCGGCCAGGTCGATCTCGATCACCGCGGCGTACTCGGCGTCCTTGTCGGCTTCCAGCAGCTCCGGCTTGGCCAGCCAGGCTTCCATCGCCTGGGCGCGACGCTCCAGGGTGCGCGGGTCGCCGTAGCCTTCGCCGATCATCCAGCGCAGCAGGGTGATGTTGGACTTCAGGTACTCGGCGATCGCCTGTTCCGGCAGCTTGATGGTGCAGCCGGCGGCGGAACGCTCGGCCGAGGCGTCGGACAGCTCGAAGGCCTGCTCCACGGTCAGGTCGTTGAGGCCTTCGATCTCGAGGATGCGGCCGGAGAAGATGTTCTTCTTGCCTTTCTTCTCGACGGTCAGCAGGCCCTGCTGGATCGCGTAGTAGGGGATCGCATGGACCAGGTCACGCAGGGTGATGCCCGGTTGCAGCTTGCCCTTGAAGCGCACCAGCACCGACTCCGGCATGTCCAGCGGCATCACCCCGGTGGCGGCGGCGAAGGCCACCAGGCCGGAGCCGGCCGGGAAGGAGATGCCGATCGGGAAGCGGGTGTGCGAGTCGCCGCCGGTGCCGACGGTATCGGGCAGCAGCATGCGGTTCAACCAGCTGTGGATGATGCCGTCGCCCGGACGCAGGGACACGCCGCCGCGGGTCATGATGAAGTCGGGCAGGGTGTGGTGGGTCTTGACGTCGATCGGCTTCGGATAGGCCGCGGTGTGGCAGAAGGACTGCATCACCAGGTCGGCGGAGAAGCCGAGGCAGGCGAGGTCTTTCAGCTCGTCGCGGGTCATCGGGCCGGTGGTGTCCTGGGAGCCGACGGTGGTCATCTTCGGTTCGCAGTAGGTGCCCGGACGCACGCCCTGACCTTCCGGCAGGCCGCAGGCGCGACCAACCATCTTCTGCGCCAGGGTGAAGCCCTTGCCGCTGTCGGCCGGGGCTTCCGGCTTGCGGAACAGGTCGGAGGCGCCCAGGCCCAGCTCGGCGCGGGCCTTCTCGGTCAGGCCACGGCCGACGATCAGCGGAATACGGCCGCCGGCGCGGACTTCGTCGAGCAGGACCGGGGTCTTCAGCTCGAAGGTGGTGACCACTTCGCCGCTGTCGTGGCGAACGACCTTGCCTTCATAGGGGTACACGTCGATGACGTCGCCCATGGCCAGGTTGGTGCAGTCGAACTCGATCGGCAGGGCGCCGGCATCTTCCATGGTGTTGTAGAAGATCGGCGCGATCTTGGTGCCGAAGCAGAAGCCGCCGGCACGCTTGTTCGGCACGAACGGAATGTCGTCACCGAAGAACCACAGCACCGAGTTGGTGGCGGACTTGCGCGAGGAGCCGGTGCCGACCACGTCGCCGACGTAGGCGACCGGGAAGCCCTTGGCCTTGACCGCTTCGATCTGCTTCAGCGGACCGACCGAGCCCGGCTGGACCGGCTCGATGCCGTCGCGGGCCATCTTCAGCATGGCCAGGGCGTGCAGCGGGATGTCCGGGCGCGACCAGGCGTCGGGGGCGGGGGAGAGGTCGTCGGTGTTGGTTTCGCCGGGGACCTTGAACACGGTGAGGGTCAGCTTTTCCGGGACTTCCGGCTTGGCCTTGAACCACTCGCCATCGGCCCAGGACTGCAGCACGGACTTGGCCGCGGCATTGCCCTTCTTGGCGCGTTCGGCGACGTCGTGGAAGGCGTCGAACATCAGCAGGGTGTGCTTCAGCTGATCGGCGGCGATGTTGGCCAGTTCGGCATCGTCCAGCACCTCGACCAGGGTGGCGATGTTGTAGCCGCCCTGCATGGTGCCCAGCAGCTCGACGGCACGTTGCTTGTCGATAAGGGGGGAGGTGGCTTCGCCTTTGACGATGGCGGAAAGGAAACCGGCCTTGACGTAGGCGGCTTCGTCGACGCCCGGCGGTACACGGTTGGTGATCAGGTCAAGGAGGAATTCTTCTTCGCCGGCCGGCGGGTTCTTCAGCAGCTCGACCAGGCCTGCGGTCTGTTCGGCGTTCAGCGGTTGGGGCACGACACCCTGGGCGGCACGCTCTTCTACGTGTTTGCGGTAGGCTTCAAGCACAGTATTTCCCTCATCAGTGGTCCCGGGGGACACGTATCCAGGAACCGACGCAGATCCGCTCGTCAGGCCCAGGTGGACGGTAATCCACCAACCTACGAGGGCATCGGCAGGTTCCAGACAGAAGCTGTTTTCAAAGTTTTACGCCGGCGGGCTGGGGTGTGGGGCTGGCGAGACGCTTGAGGGTGGCGCCGTCGCCAGCGTACCTGCCGGAAACTGTGCTCGTGACGCTTTGAAAACAGCTTCTAACGGACATTGGCGCCTAAAAAGGCGGAGCAATATTACTGGAAACTCCGCACAAAGTTAAGTCGGAAACCCCAGGCGCCATGGGGTGATCTTGATTAGACAAAGGGCTAAGATGCCGCTTTGTCTTCGTTGTCCCGGTCATGTCTTCGCAAAGAATCAAAACCCCCTGCGTAGGGCTTTGCTCCACGGTATACGGCGACCTGGTATGTCGTGGTTGCAAGCGTTTCCACCACGAGGTGGTCAACTGGAACCTCTACGACGCCGAAGAGAAGCGCGCGGTCTGGAGTCGCCTGGAGCAGTTGCTGGCCCAGGTGATGGCCGCCAAGCTGGAAGTCTTCGACGCCGCGCGCCTGCGCCTGCAACTGGAGCAGCGGCAGATCCGCTTCGTCCCCGAGCAGTCGCCCTATTGCTGGGCCTACCAGCTGATCGCCCGCGGTTCGCGGCTGATCAACCAGATCGAAGCCTACGGCGTGGCACTGCTGCCGGAGTTCCGCGACTGGAACCTGCCGGACCTGCGCGATGCCATCGATCGGGAATTCTTCCTTCTGTCGGAGGCGCATTACCAGCGCTACATCGCGCCCTCGTTCCTGCAGGCCAGCGGGCGCTGACGCCGGCCCGTGAAGGAAAAAGCCGCCCGAGGGCGGCTTTTTTCACTCCGATGTCCCGTCAGTCCTGGCTGGCCAGTTCCTCCAGATGGCTGATGGTGTCGTCCGGCTTGAGCACCAGGACGTCGCTCTCCAGGGTGTCCAGCACCACCTCCGCGGTATTGCCGATCAGTGCGCCGGACAACCCGGTGCGCGCCACGGTGCCGATCACCGTGACCACCGCGTCGAGCTTCTGCGCGGTGCGCGGGATCAGCACGTCGGCCGGGCCTTCCTCGATGTGCAGTTGTTCGTCGCTGAAGCCGTATTCGGCCTGAAAGGTGCGGCAGGCCTCGCGGTAGCGGGCCTCGATGGTCTCGCTGAGCTGGAAGGTCGGGTCGGCGGAGGAGAGCATCGGCGAGGGATGGGCGCTGATCACGTGCAGCGTGGCCTTGGCCAGGCCGGCGATGTCGTAGGCATGGCTGATGATCCCGGCGTGCAGGGCGCGGTGCTCGCCATCGTTGTTGCCGACATCGACCGCGGCGAGGATCTTGCCGCCGGTCCAGGGACGGGCGGTCTTGGTCATCAGTACCGGGCAGGGGGCGAAGCGCAGCAGCTTCCAGTCGTCCGGGGTGAGGATGGCCTTTTTCAGCGGGTTGTCGGGAAAGTGCTGCTTGATGATCAGCCCGCAGCCTTCGGCCTGCTGCTCGGCGATGATGGTCTGGTGCAGGGAGTCCTTCCAGGCCTGGTTGGTCGAGACGCTGTAGCCTTCCTCGCGCAGCTCCTGGGCCAGGTCGTTGAGGGCGGCGCTGTGGTCGCGGCGCTTCTCGCAGACCAGCAGGTGCAGGTGCGACTGGGTCACGCCGGCGATCAGTTGCGCCCGTTTCAGGGCGAGACCTTCCAGCTGGTCCGGTTCAATCACCACGAGGATGCTGCGAATGGCTTGCATGATCGTCTCCCTGAGTGCTTGTGGTTATCGCTGAAACAACTCTAGACGCAATCCCGCCGCTGCTCTTGATGCATATCAAGCGGGTCGGCCTGCCCGACCGTCGCAGCTTCCGTATAATGCTCCGCCTTTCCTGCCCCGGCCAGCGTCGTGGCAGGCCCTTTCCAGAATGAGTGACCTGCGCCATGTTGCCCGAGATCGACCAATTCCTCGCCTGTTCCACTCCCGCCGCCTGGGTCCAGGCGGCCCTGCAGCGCCAGGACGTCATGCTGCTGGACCACAAGGCCTGCGAGATGAAGGCCGCGGCGACGGCGATGCAACTGATCGGCAAGTACTCCGGCCGCCTGGACCTGGTGAACAGGATGAGCCGCCTGGCGCGCGAGGAGCTGCGCCACTTCGAGCAGGTGCTGGCGATCCTGAAGAAGCGCGGGATCCCGGTGGTCAATGTCAGCGCCTCCCGCTACGCCTCGGCGCTGCGCGACCTGGTGCGCAAGCAGGAGCCGCAGCGGCTGACCGATACGCTGGTGGTCGGCGCCTTCATCGAGGCGCGTTCCTGCGAGCGTTTCGCCGCCCTGGTGCCGCACCTGGACGCGGAGCTGGCGAAGTTCTACGGCGGTTTGCTGAAGTCCGAGTCGCGGCATTTCCAGGACTATCTGAAGCTGGCCTACCAGTATGGCGACGAGGCCGACGTGGAGCGGACGATCGAGGTGGTGCGGGCCAAGGAGGCCGAGCTGATCAGCGGCCCGGACAACGAGTTCCGCTTCCACAGCGGCCTCCCGGTGGACCTGGTGGCCTGAGCCGGAAACAGGAAAGCGCCCCGCGGGGCGCTTTTTTTGCTGCCTGGATCAGTCCTTGACCTTGAAGTCGAGGGCCAGGTCGCGGGCGGCCTTGGTCGCCAGAACGCCCATCAACTGACCGATCTCGTCCTGGCGGCTCGCCGCGCCGTTGGCGCCGGCACCCATCATCACGCTGGGGACGGGGGCCTGGGCGGCGGCTTCGGCCCAGACCTTGTTGATCGCGATCAGCGCGTCGAGCTTCGGCTGCAACGCGCCGTCCGCCTTGATCACCGCTTCGCGGGCGTAGGCCTCGGCGTCGGCGGTGATCTTGGTGGCCTGGGCGGTCACCGTGGCCTTGTCGCGCAGCAGTTCGGCGGTCTGTTTCTCGATCTCGGCGCGCTGCTTCTCGCGCTCGGCGTTGATCACCGCCAGTTGCTTGTCGGTTTCCGCCTGGGTGGTGCGTTCGATCTGGTCGCGCAGGGTTTCCTGGCGCTTGGCCTCGACTTCCTTCTCGCCGCGGGCGGTGACCAGCAGCTTTTCCTCTTCTTCCTTCAGGCGGTTCTGCCGCGCCACCGCCAGCTCGGCGAGCGCCTGCTGGACCTTTACCATGCGCTGCTTGTACTGCGGGTTGGGGTCGACATTGGTGATCCGCGCCTCCACCACTTCGACGCCGAACTTGCGGAACTGCTGCTGCTTGCGTACCGGGATGCCCTTGGCATCGGTGACCTTCTCGGTGACGAACTGGCTGGCGTTGTTGTCGCCGAACGCGCCCTGCTCGGTGCCGGCCTGGAGGATCGCGGTCTGGTGCGGGACGGCGCCGCGCGGACCGCGGACTTCCTTGCGCTTGATCAGGTACAGGCCGTCGTTGAGCTGGTTCTCGAACTCGGCGGCGAATTCGCTGCGGGCACCGGCATAGTAGTCGTCGGCGCTCATCAGCGAGGCGGTGGCCTGGAGGGTTTCCTTGATCGCCGGCACCAGCGCGGTGCGGATGAAGTTGTCCGGGTTGCGGTATTCCTGGGCCATCTTCAGGAACGGCTCGCCGCCGGGCAGGCGGAAGCGCGCGGAGGACTCGACCTTGGCATCGACGTTGCCGAGGAAGACGATCGGGAAGGCCTCGATGGTGGCGCCGAGGCCGTCGTTGTCCGGATTGGTGTCGTTGTCGTCCGTGATCAGCACGGACTGCACGCTGATGGCCTTCTTCCAGGTGGTGGCGCGGCCGAACCATTTGGTCGCGTAGCCGACGTCGTCGACGATCTTCTCGTCGCCGAAGATGGTCCGTACGTGGGTCATGAAGCCGGCTTCGTTGTAGAAGAACACGCCGTTGAACAGGCCGAAGCCGAGGGCCAGAACGCCGATGGGAGCGGCGACGAACTTGATCAGGTTTCCCTTCGAGATGAGCACGATCATTCCTTGATGCGGGGGTGGGGTGCGCGATCCTGCTGAAAGGTGGCCCGCGGCGTCAAGATGGACGATGAAAAAAATGCGAACTGCATAGGCTCTGGCTGAAAGGCCCGCGGGGCGGGCCTGGGCATATCAGAGCGGGAAGGGGGTTTGGCGCAGTCCCTCGGCGTCGGCTTCCAGCGCCCAGCCCTGGCGGTCCCAGTCACCGAGCACGATGCGCCGGGCGGGCTGGCCGTCGACTTCCAGCGCATGCTCGGCCGGACGATGAGTGTGGCCGTGGATCAGGGTACGCACGCCATGCCTGCGCATGGCCAGGGGCACTTCGTCGGCGGTGACGTCGATGATGTCGACGGCTTTCATCCGGGTCTGCGCCCGGCTTTCCTTGCGCAGCTTGCGCGCCAGCTTGTGCCGGGTGGCCAGCGGCAGGTGGCGCAGTACCCAGAGCGTGAGCGGGTTGCGCAGCCAGCGACGCAGGCGCATGTAGGCCTCGTCGCGGGTGCACAGGCTGTCGCCGTGCATCAGCAATACAGGCTCGCCGTAGAGGTCGATCACGCTCGGATCGGGCAGCAGCGTGCAGCCGGCCTCGCGGCAGAACGCCTGGCCGATGAGGAAGTCGCGATTGCCGTGCATCAGGTACAGGCGCGTGCCGCCGTCGGCCACCTGGCGCAGCGCGGTGGCGATGGAATGCTGGAAGGCGTCCATGCCGTCGTCGCCGATCCAGGCTTCGAAGAAGTCGCCGAGTATGTACAGGGCCTCGGCCCGGCGGGCGCGCTCATCGAGAAAAGACAGAAACGCCCGGGTGATGTCCGGGCGTTCCGCTTCGAGATGCAGGTCCGAGATGAACAGGACGCTCATCGCTTCACTCTTCGACGATTTCGGCCTTCTCGATGATCACGTCCTCGGCCGGCACGTCCTGGTGGCCGCTGCGCATGGTGGTGGCCACGCCCTTGATCTTGTTGACCACGTCCATGCCCTCGACCACTTCGCCGAATACGGCATAGCCCCAGCCCTGGGTGGTGGGGGCGGTATGGTTGAGGAAGTCGTTGTCGGCGACGTTGATGAAGAACTGCGCGCTGGCCGAATGCGGGTCCATGGTACGGGCCATGGCGATGCTGCCGACCTTGTTGGTCAGGCCGTTGTTGGCCTCGTTCTTGATCGGTGCGCGGGTGGACTTCTGCTTCATGCCCGGCTCGAAACCGCCGCCCTGGATCATGAAGTTGTTGATCACGCGGTGGAAGATGGTGTTGTCGTAGTGGCCGCTTTTCACGTACTCCTTGAAGTTGGCCGCGGTTTCCGGGGCTTTCTCTTCGTCTAGCTTCAGGGTGATGACGCCATGGTTGGTATGCAGCTTGATCATGTGGGTAATCCGCTTTGTCGTGAAAATCGAAGGCCTGTCAGGGGGTTGACAGCTTCGGCTATGATAAGCGCTTTGATTTGCCTGGCCTACCCTGGCCGGGCGAGAGCATGACCAAGGATCCCATGAGCAAGCCAGAGACCACCGCCGCCCCGAACTTCCTGCGCCAGATCGTTCAAGCCGACCTGGATGCCGGCAAGCACGCGAAGATCGTCACCCGTTTCCCCCCGGAGCCCAACGGTTACCTGCACATCGGCCACGCCAAGTCGATCTGCCTGAACTTCGGCCTGGCCCAGGAATTCGCTGGCGACTGCCATCTGCGCTTCGACGACACCAACCCGGCCAAGGAAGACCAGGAGTACATCGACGCCATCGAGGCCGACATCAAGTGGCTGGGCTTCCAGTGGTCCGGCGAGGTCTGCTACGCCTCCAACTACTTCGACCAGTTGCATGCCTGGGCCATCGAGCTGATCAAGGCCGGCAAGGCGTTCGTCTGCGACCTCGGTCCCGAGGAGATGCGCGAGTACCGCGGCAGCCTCACCGAGCCGGGCCGCAACAGCCCCTACCGTGACCGTTCGGTGGAGGAGAACCTCGACCTGTTCGCCCGCATGAAGGCCGGTGAGTTCCCCGACGGCGCCCGTTCGCTGCGGGCGAAGATCGACATGAGTTCGCCGAACATGAACCTGCGCGATCCGATCCTGTACCGGATCCGCCATGCCTATCATCACCAGACCGGCGACAAGTGGTGCATCTATCCGAGCTACGACTTCACCCACGGCCAGTCTGACGCCATCGAGGGCATCACCCATTCGATCTGCACCCTGGAGTTCGAAGACCATCGCCCGCTCTACGAGTGGTTCCTGGCCAACCTGCCGGTGCCTGCGCAACCGCGCCAGTACGAATTCTCCCGGCTCAACCTGAACTACACCGTGACCAGCAAGCGCAAGCTCAAGCAACTGGTCGACGAGGGCCATGTCAGCGGCTGGGACGATCCGCGCATGTCGACCCTGTCCGGCTATCGCCGCCGCGGCTACACCCCGGAGTCGATCCGCAACTTCTGCGAGATGATCGGCGTCAACCGTGCCAGCGGCGTGGTCGACATCGGCATGCTCGAATTCAGCATCCGTGACCACCTGGACGCCAGCGCGCCGCGTGCCATGTGCGTGCTGAAACCGCTGAAGGTGGTGATCACCAACTACCCCGAGGGGCAGGTGGAGAACCTCGAGTTGCCGCGCCATCCTAAGGAAGACATGGGCGTGCGCGTGCTGCCGTTCGGTCGCGAGCTGTTCATCGATGCCGGTGACTTCGAGGAAGTCCCGCCGGCCGGCTACAAACGCCTGATTCCCGGTGGCGAAGTGCGCCTGCGTGGCAGCTACGTGATCCGTGCCGACGAAGCGGTGAAGGACGCCGATGGCAACATCGTCGAACTGCGCTGCAGCTACGACCCGGACACCCTGGGCAAGAACCCCGAGGGCCGCAAGGTCAAGGGCGTGATCCACTGGGTGCCGGCCGAAGGCAGCGTGGAGTGCGAGGTGCGCCTGTACGACCGGCTGTTCCGCTCGGCCAATCCGGAGAAGGCGGAAGAGGGTGGCAGCTTCCTCGACAACATCAACGCCGACTCCCTGCAGGTCCTGACCGGCTGCCGCGCCGAACCGTCGCTGGGCCAGGCGAACCCGGAGGATCGCTTCCAGTTCGAGCGCGAAGGCTATTTCGTCGCCGACCTGAAGGACTCCAGGCCGGGCAAGCCGGTGTTCAATCGTACCGTCACCCTGCGTGACTCCTGGGGACAGGGCTGAGGAAAGACCGTGCTGCAGATCTACAACACGCTGAGCAAGACCAAAGAAGTCTTCACCCCGCTGGTCGGCAACCAGGTGCGCATGTACGTGTGCGGCATGACCGTCTACGACTATTGCCATCTGGGCCACGGCCGCAGCATGGTGGCGTTCGACGTGATCACGCGCTGGCTGCGCCATCGTGGCTACGACCTGACGTACGTGCGCAACATCACCGATATCGATGACAAGATCATCAATCGCGCCAACGAGAACGGCGAGCCGTTCGACGTGCTGACCGAGCGCATGATCGCGGCGATGCACGAGGACGAGGCCCGGCTGAACATCCTCAAGCCGGACCAGGAGCCGCGCGCCACCGACCATATCGCCGGCATGCACGCGATGATCCAGACCCTGATCGACAAGGGTTATGCCTATGCCCCCGGCAACGGCGACGTGTACTACCGGGTCGGCAGGTTCGCCGGCTACGGCAAGCTGTCGCGTCGGCGGGTCGAGGACCTGCGCATCGGCGCGCGGATCGAGCCGGGCGAAGCGAAGGAGGATCCGCTCGACTTCGTGCTCTGGAAGGGCGCCAAGCCGGGCGAGCCGAGCTGGTCGTCGCCCTGGGGCGAGGGGCGCCCGGGCTGGCATATCGAATGCTCGGTGATGTCCACCTGCTGCCTGGGCGACTCCTTCGACATCCACGGCGGCGGTAACGACCTGGAGTTTCCGCACCACGAGAACGAGATCGCCCAGAGCGAGGCGGCGACTGGCAAGCCCTACGCCAAGTCCTGGCTGCATTGCGGAATGATCACCATCAATGGCGAGAAGATGTCCAAGTCCCTGGGCAACTTCTTCACCATCCGCGAGGTGCTGGAGAAATACCACCCCGAGGTGGTGCGCTATCTGCTGATCGCCAGCCATTACCGCAGCCCGATCAACTACTCGGAGGAGAACCTGCGTGAGGCCAAGGCCGCCCTGGATCGTTTCTACAATGCCCTGAAAGGCCTGCCGGAGGCGGCGCCGGCGGAAGCGGCCGAGCATGTCGAGCGCTTCGCCGCTGCGATGGACGACGACTTCAACACCGCTGGTGCCTGCTCGGTGCTGTTCGAGCTGGCCCGGGAGGTCAACCGCCTGCGCGACAGCGATCTGCCGGCTGCGGCGGCCCTGGCGGCGCGCCTGAAGCAACTGGCTGGCCTGCTCGGTGTGCTGCAACTGGAGCCGGAGGCCTTCCTGCAGGCGGGCGCCGAGGGCAAGGTCGACGCGGCCGAGGTCGAGGCGCTGATCCAGGCGCGCCTGGAAGCACGGGCGGCGAAGAACTGGGCGGAGTCCGACAGGATTCGCGACCAGCTCACTGCCATGGGCGTGGTGCTGGAGGATGGCAAGGGCGGCACTACCTGGCGCCTGGCCGACTGAGTCCGCAGCGATAAATGAAAAGCCCCGCGTTCGCGGGGCTTTTCATTGCCGGAAACCCTCAGTCGTGCAGGTGCTCGGCTGCGTGCAGGGTATTTTCCAACAGGCAGGCGCGGGTCATCGGTCCGACACCGCCCGGAACCGGGGTGATCCAGCTGGCGCGCCGGGCCGCAACGTCGTACTCCACGTCGCCGACCAGGCGGCCGTCGGCCTGGCGGTTGATGCCGACGTCGATGACGATGGCGCCTTCCTTGATCCACTCGCCCTTGACCAGCCCCGGCTTGCCGGCGGCGACCACCACTAGGTCGGCGCGCGACACGTGGGCCGCCAGATCGCGGGTGAAGCGGTGGGTCACGGTGACGGTGCAGCCGCCCAGCAGCAGTTCCAGGGCCATCGGCCGACCGACGATGTTCGAGGCGCCGACCACCACCGCGTCCATGCCGTACAGGTCGGCGCCGGTGCTGGCGAGCAGGGTCATGATGCCCTTCGGGGTGCAGGGGCGCAGCAGCGGCATGCGCTGGGCCAGGCGTCCGATGTTGTAGGGATGGAAGCCGTCCACGTCCTTGTCCGGGTGGATGCGTTCCAGCAGCAGGGAGGCATCCAGGTGGGCCGGCAGCGGCAATTGGACCAGGATGCCGTCGATGGCGGGGTCGTCGTTCAGGCGGTCGATCAGTGCCAGCAGCTCGTCCTGGCTGGTATCGGCGGGAAGATCGTAGGCCTGGGAAAGAAAGCCGACTTCCTCGCAGTCCTTGCGCTTGTGCGCCACATAGACCTGAGAGGCCGGATCGGTGCCCACCAGGATCACCGCCAGGCCGGGAACGCGCAGGCCTTGCTGGCGGCGCTCGGTCACGCGTTGGGCTATCTGCTGGCGAAGGTTGGCGGCGATCGCTTTGCCGTCGATCAGTTGTGCGGTCATGTCGGAAGGGTAACCATCGAATCGGGTGGAAAAAGGGTACGCATTTTCGCACGGACGCCGCCCGGGGCAAAGGAGGCGGCCCGCTGATTTGCCGTAACTCCTTTATATGACTGAATTTTTTTAAAAAACCCGTTGACGGCCTTTCGCCCCCTGTATAACATGCGCCCCGCTTGCCGAGCACAGCCGGACGCAGGGTAAGAGGTAATGCAAGTCGGTTGCTGACTTTGTGATTGCCAGAGCTTAAAGTTTGCGCTCAGCATTGAATGCAGATGAATAAAGCGCCCGTAGCTCAGCTGGATAGAGCATCCGCCTTCTAAGCGGATGGTCGCAGGTTCGAGTCCTGCCGGGTGCGCCATTCGGCGAATCGGCAAGAAGCAGGCGATGTTTTACCGCAAGTCGTAATATGGTGGGCGTAGCTCAGTTGGTAGAGCACAGGATTGTGGCTCCTGGTGTCGTGGGTTCGATTCCCATCGTCCACCCCATATTCCGAAGCGCCAGGCCCAAGGCCTGGCGTTTTCATTTCCAAGCAGTGTCCCGCGGACGTGGTGGAATTGGTAGACACACTGGATTTAGGTTCCAGCGCCGCAAGGCGTGAGAGTTCGAGTCTCTCCGTCCGCACCACCTTCAGGCAGAGTCCAGCCGACCGCCGCGGGTAACGCCGGATAATCCGGTACGATTTGAAATATGGTGGGCGTAGCTCAGTTGGTAGAGCACAGGATTGTGGCTCCTGGTGTCGTGGGTTCGATTCCCATCGTCCACCCCATATTTTCGAACGCCAGGCCTTGCGCCTGGCGTTTTCGTTTCCCCCCCCCCATGCCTCTGCATCGTCTTTCCCCGGATTTCCCGCGGTTCCGCCACGCCATCGCTTCCGCCTGGCTCGCTGGTGTCGGCCGGGCATGTCGACGGGTTGAACTTGTCACCGGCGCGGTGCTCTTAAGCGGGCCCGTGTTCCTGCCGGGCCCGTCTAGGCAGTATGAGTGAAGGACATGTCGATTAAATGGACCGAGCAGCGCTTGCGCAAGGCGTTGAAACAGATGGCCAACGATCAGGAGTCTGCGGCCGTCGAGATCATGCGCGCCGTCGAGCGCTCGAGCGATCCCAGGCTGGCTCAGCGCCTGCTCGAAGTGATCGAGCGAATGCACCAGGGTGCCGATGTGCTTCGTTCCATCGATGACGACATCGCCAGCGGCGTGATCCGTTGCCAGTGAAGCGCGCCGTGGCCGAGGAGGATCAGGATTTTCCCGTGGCTGCCGGGGGCTCCTGGCGGCCTGTCGGTTTCTGGAGCGGGGCGTTGCCCTGCAGGGCGTTTCGGCGGGCGATGTAGGGTTGGCGGCCACGGAGGGCGAAGGTCGTGAACATGTCCGTGCTCTCTCTTGCGTGTCGTTTCAGAAGCGGTATTCCACCAGCGCGCTGAGCGAGCTTTGCGTACGACGTTCGACGATCGGGCTGTCGCCGGCGTCGCCGGCCAGGCGTTGTATGTCGAAGGCGCCGATCAGGCTGGTGTCCTGGCCAAGGGGATAGCGCCAGGTCAGGCTGGCGCCAATGCTCACCAATCCGCCGTGCGCGTCGTAGGCCTTGAAGCGGCTGCGCGCCGCTTGTCGCGCGCTGACGCCGTACCAGGTTCGCAGGTAGTCGCCGTCGCCGAAGCGGCTGTCGAGAGCCCCGTTCAGCCGGCCGAAGCGGCCTTCGTACAGTCCGCCGGAAAGGCTCAGTTCCAGGCTGCTGAAGGCGGAGCCGGTGTCGCGCTCGCTGTCTTTGCGCAGGGCGTGCTCGAAGGTCGCCCCGAGCGTGACCGGCCCTATATCGTAGGTACCGGCCAGGCCGAGCCGGGGGCGGGCATCGATCGAGCCCAGGCCGTTCAGGCGGTCCGAGCCATGGAAGCGCGAGCGGCGGTCCTTGCGGCGCTCGCTGGGGCCCGCGTAGAGCGCAAGACTGGCGTCCTGCCAGTCATGTTGCCAGCCGAGCCCTTTGTCCAGGTCCAGGAAAAATCCATAAGGACCCTCCACTTCCAGATTGACCAGGGGAGCGCTGACGCGTTCGTCGCTACCGCTGTAGCGGGGCGCGTTGCTGGCGCCCAGGCCGAGGCTGTAGTGCCATTCCTCGGCGGTGGCGGCGGAACACAGGCCGGCGAGCGTGCCGGCGAGGCACAGGGAGGCGGTTTTCATGAGGGATTCCTTTCGATTGGTTCAGGGTGATGCCTGGGTGCCCTGGCGGGCGAAGCGGTAGCCGAGCGCGTTCAGGCCGTCGAAGTCACGGCTGAAGGTGTCCCCCAGGCCCTGGCCGCTGCCGGCCAGGACCGCATGCGCGCTGTCCACGGGTTGCAGGATGAATTCGCCGAGCTGGCCGTTTCCGGTTCGTCCGCGCACCAGCAGGAAGCCATCCGCTAGCCTGATCGACAGGCCATCGAGGTAGCTGTGCCCGCCATTGCCGGAGACGCGGTAGCTGCCGACGGTATCTACCCAGGCCTGGGGCAGGGGTGTCCGGGCGATGCGCTCGCCAAGGTAGGTGGTTCGTCCGTGGCGGCGGCAGACCAGGATCTGTCGCTGACCATGGCTGACGACGTCCAGTTGCGGTTGCCCGGGTTCCTTCAGGTCGACGGGCCAGAGTCCCAGCAGCCGTTTTCTCGCCTGGAGCCAGCCCGCGGCATTGCGCATCAGCTCCACGCGCTGGTCGCCGAAGTCGGCATACAGGCGGCCTTTGCGCTCGTGCAGGCGAACCAGTCCAAGACTGGTCGCGTAATGACCGCTCAGCCGCTGGCGATCCATGGGGCTTGGTACTGCCAGACCCGCGGATCTGGAGGGCGTCGTTGTCATCGGGGTGGGCGCACCGCTTTGCTTGACCCGCAGCATCAGCGAAAGCGCATGCCGCGCCAGGGAGGAGGTGAGGCTGCCGGCGGCGGCGGAATTGCTCATGACGATGGCCGCCAGGCGCTGCTCCGGTGCCAGGATCAGGTAGGCGTGGAAGCCCGCTGTGCTTCCTGCGTAGGCGTAGTGGCGTCCGGCGTTTTCCAGGGACGGCGTGCCGCAGGACGTCAGGAACCACGCGAGACCCACCTGGCAGTCGAAGTCCAGGACGTTGCCGGCGTTCTGCTGGCGGAACATCTCCTCGACCGACTGCTTGCGCAGCAACTGCCGGTCCTTGTACCGGCCGTTGGCGAACAGCATGCGGACGAAGCGGCTGAGGTCGGCCGGACTGGCCCACAAACCGTTGGCCGGCAGGTCGCGGGACTCGTCTTCGGTGGCGCCGTAGCCGCGGGCGCGATGCTGTTCCGTCCGCGTGTGCGTGGCGAAGCTGGAGCGGGACATCTGCAGGGGGCGCAGGAGGCTGTCCTGCAGGTGCTGCTCGAAATCCTCGCCGCTGCTGCGTTCGATGGCCGCGCCGAGCAGTGAGTAGCCCAGGTTGGAGTAGGCGACCTGGGTTCCGGGTGGATTGCTCAGCCAGACTCCGGATACTTTCGCGGGCAACTGTGCCAGTGGCAGTGGGCGGTCGTCGAACAGATCCGGCATGTGGTCGCCAGGCAGGCCGGATTGGTGGCTGAGCAGCCGGCGGATGGTAACGGCGCGATCCGCCTCGCCCTGGTCGGCATGGAACCGCGAGCGGACGTAGAACTCGCGCAGGTTGTCCTGCAGGGGGCTGTCGAGCGGCAGCAGCCCGCGCTCTGCCAGTTGCAGCGAGGCGCTGGCGGTCAGCAGTTTGGACAGGCCGCCGACGCGGAAGGCGGTGTGCTCGCTGGCGTTGCTCCTGCGTTCGACGTCGGCGTAGCCGAAGCCGCGTGCCCAGATCAGTTGCTGATCATCGACCAGCGCCAGGGCGAGGCCGGGGACCTTCTGGATCTTCATCTGCTGGCGGATATGCTGCTGCAGGTAGTCGATGACCTCGCCGTAGTGTTCCGGATCGGCGCTTGTCATCGGAGAGCTGGGCGGCAGGCCCTGGCAGCCGCTGGCGCCGATCAGGCAGCCGAGGAGAGGGAGATGCATTGCGCGGAACATGGAGCACCTGGCAGTAAGCGAGGTGTCTCATGCTAGGGGCGGTGCTGCGGACAATCCCAGCAGCTTTGTCAGCAATCTGTGAAAGATTGTTAAGCCTTCAGTGCGGGCGCGCCCAGGTCAGGCGGAACGAAGCGCCGCCTTGCGGGGCTCCCAGCGCTTCGGCGTGGCCGCCATGCCATTGCGCGACCCGGCGAACGATCGCCAGTCCCAGGCCGAAACCGCCAGTGCTGCGGTCGCGGCTATCGTCCAGGCGCGAGAAGGGTTCGAAGATCTTCTGCCGGGCGTCAGCCGGTATGCCCGGGCCGTCGTCGTTGACCCGTATCTGGCAGGTTTCCCCAAGGTCGAGCAGGGCGATCTCGACGCGTGAATGCGCGTGGCGGATCGCGTTGCGCAGCAGGTTGATCACGGCGCGAGCCATGAAGCGCGGCTCGATGCGGATCTGCTCGACCTGGCAGGCGCTGATCTCGCAAGTGATGCCGGCGGCCTCGGCCTCGAGGGTGACGTCGGCGACCACGCTGTCCAGCCAGCTCGCGGCATCGACGATTTCCCGGTGGCTGCCGACCGCACCGTGTTCCAGGCGGGCGTAGGTGAGCAGTTCGGAGACCATTTCCTCCAGTTCGCCAAGGTCGGCGCGCATATCCTCCATCAGCTCCTGGCGCGCTTCGGCGCCGATCTGCTTGTTCAGTTGTTCGAGTTCGAAGGACAGGCGGGAGATCGGCGTGCGCAGCTCATGGGAAACCGCGTTGGTCAGCTCGCGCTGGTTGCTGATCAGGCCCTCGATGCGATCGGCCATCTGATTGAAGTGTTCGGCGAGGGTGCGGATATCGGAGCGCCGGAAGATGCGCGTGCGCGATGAAAGGTCGCCGTCGCCGAAGCGCTGCGCGGCCAGGCGCAGCGTCTCTAGGTCGCGCCAATGCGGGCGTACCCAGACCAGCAGGGCGATGCCGACCAGCGCGCCGAGCAGGATATAGGCCAGTACGGTGTACAGCGGAGTCAGGGAGGGTTCCGGCGGCAGTTTGATATCCAGCAGTTGCGGGCCGTCGTCGATGCGGCTGATGAATTCGGTGAAGTCCTCGCGCACGACCAGAAGGTTCTTATCGAGGAGCGCCCGTTCTTCCTGCGTCAGCTTCGCCAGGCCGGCGTCCGTCAGGCTCAGGCCCAGGCCGTAGTGGGGGCGCCATTCCTCGAGTTGGCGCAGGCGTCCGGCCTGATCCAGCGGGGCCAGCTTCTCCACCAGCGAATAGGCCTGTCCACGCACGGCGTCGCGGTGGTAGTTCTCCAGGATGCTGTCGTAGGCGGCGTCGAGGACATGATCGACCACGAAGATCGCGGCGGCGAAGCCCAGGGCCAGGAGCAGGTAGAGTCGCAGGAACAGGCGCAGCATTCAGAGTTCCCAGCCCAGCGGGTTGAACAGGTAGCCCTTGCCCCAGACAGTCTTGATCCGGACCGGTTCGCGAGGATTGTCCTTCAGTTTGCTGCGCAACTTGCTGATGCAGACGTCGACGCTGCGGTTCAGGCCGTCGAAGCCGATGCCGCGGATCTGGTTGAGGATCTCGTCGCGGGAGAGGATCTCCCCCGCCTGGCTGGCCAGTAGCCAGAGCAGCTCGAACTCCATGGTCGTCAGTTCGATGCTGCGACCATCCAGTTCCGCTTCGCGGCGCCGTCGATCGACGTTCAGTTGGCCGAACGCCAGGGTTTCGGGCGAGGCGGGCAGCGGTGCGTGGCGACGTATCAGGGCGCGCAGGCGGGCCAGCAGCACCGGGGGTTCGATCGGTTTGATCACGTAGTCGTCGGCGCCGGACTCCAGGCCGAGGATGTGGTCCAGGTCATCTTCCTGGGCGGTGAGAATGAGGATCGGCAGATTGTCCACGCGGCGGATCTCGCGGCACACCTGGAGGCCGTTCTGGCCGGGAAGCATGAGGTCGAGGACCACCAGTTCCGGCTTGAAGTCGAGAAAGGCGCCGAACGCGGCATCGCCGCGGTGTACCTGGCGCACTTCGAAACCATGCTGGGAAAGGAAGCTGGCGATCAGGCGGGCGAGCTTCTGGTCGTCTTCGACGAGCAATACCTTGCTGAGGGTAGGGCAGTCCATAAGGATTCATCGGTGGGAACGGAATCGGCGGGCATTATATGCGTCGGTCCCGGGCGAAGCTCCAGTGGCGGTCGACGACGTGGCGACCTTGGGAAAGCGGTCGGAATATTCCCGCGATGCCACTGCATCCTGCCGGGGTGACTTCTGCATTTCCCTCTACTAGAATGCATGCCCTTGATTCTGGGAGCCGGAAGGACCGGCTTACGTCTGTGCAACGAGGAATATCCATGCAAGTTTCTGTTGAAAGCACTTCCGCTCTTGAGCGCCGCATGACCGTTGGTGTGCCTGCCGAGCGTATCGAGACCGAAGTCAACAAGCGTCTGCAGCAGACCGCCCGTCGTGCCAAGATTCCAGGTTTCCGTCCCGGCAAGGTGCCGATGAGTGTCATTCGTCAGCGCTATGAAGCTTCCGCGCGTCAGGAAGCCATGGGCGATCTGATCCAGGAAACCTTCTATGAAGCCGTGGTCGAGCAGAAGCTGAATCCGGCCGGTTCGCCGTCGGTAGAGCCCAAGTCCTTCGAAAAGGGCAAGGACCTGGAATATATCGCTACTTTCGAAGTCTTCCCCGAGTTCACCGTTTCCGGCCTGGAAGGCATCAAGATCGAGCGCCTGCAGGCCGAGGTGGCAGACGCCGACGTCGATAACATGCTCGACGTCCTGCGCAAGCAGAACACCCGCTTCGAAGTGGTCGAGCGTGCCGCTCAGAACGACGACCAGCTGAACATCGATTTCGTCGGCAAGATCGACGGCGAAGCCTTCGCCGGCGGTTCCGCCAAGGGCACCCTGCTGGTGCTGGGCTCCGGTCGCATGATCGCCGGTTTCGAAGAGGGCCTGGTGGGCGCCAAGGCCGGTGAAGAGCGCGTGCTCAACCTGACCTTCCCCGAGGACTACCAGAACCTGGACCTGGCCAACAAGGCCGCCGAGTTCACCGTCACCGTCAACAGCGTTGCCGAGCCCAAGCTGCCTGAACTGAACGAGGAATTCTTCGCCCTGTTCGGCGTCAAGGAAACCGGCCTCGATGGCTTCCGCGCGGAAGTGCAGAAGAACATGGAGCGCGAGCTGCGCCAGGCGATCAAGTCGAAGGTCAAGAACCAGGTCATGGAAGGTCTGCTGCAGGCCAACCCGATCGAGGTTCCCAAGGCGCTGATCGGCAACGAGGTGAACCGTCTGCGCGTGCAGGCCGTCCAGCAGTTCGGTGGCAACATCAAGCCGGACCAGCTGCCGGCGGAGCTGTTCGAAGAGCAGGCCAAGCGCCGCGTGGTGCTGGGCCTGATCGTTGCCGAAGTGGTCAAGCAGCACGAGCTGAAGGCCGACGAAGGCCGTGTGCGCGAGATGATCGAGGAAATGGCCTCCGCCTACCAGGAGCCCGAGCAGGTCGTCGCCTGGTACTTCAAGAACGAGCCCCAGCTGAACGAAGTCCGTTCTGTTGTACTGGAAGAACAAGTCGTAGATACTGTCCTGCAAAAGGCCACTGTGACCGATAAGCAGGTATCCTACGAGGAAGCGGTCAAGCCGGCCGAAGCTCCGCAAGCGGCCTGATTCGTCCTCTCGTTCGAACCCCACAAGCCAGCCTTAGTGCTGGCTTGTGCGTCTTTGAGGCTTCACTATCTGTTAGGGAGTGATCGCTAGACATGTCTCGCAACTCTTTTATTCCGCACGTTCCCGATATCCAGGCCGCCGGTGGCCTGGTGCCCATGGTGGTGGAGCAGTCCGCCCGCGGTGAGCGCGCCTACGACATCTATTCCCGCCTGCTGAAGGAGCGGATCATCTTCCTGGTCGGCCAGGTCGAGGACTACATGGCCAACCTGGTGGTTGCCCAGTTGCTGTTCCTGGAAGCCGAGAACCCCGAGAAGGATATCCACCTGTACATCAACTCGCCGGGTGGCTCGGTGACCGCCGGGATGTCGATCTACGACACCATGCAGTTCATCAAGCCGAACGTGTCGACCACCTGTATCGGCCAGGCGTGCAGCATGGGTGCCTTGCTGCTGGCCGGTGGCGCCGCGGGCAAGCGTTACTGCCTGCCGCATTCGCGGATGATGATCCACCAGCCGCTGGGCGGTTTCCAGGGCCAGGCCTCGGATATCGAGATCCATGCCAAGGAAATCCTCTTCATCAAGGAACGTCTGAACCAGGTTCTGGCGCACCATACCGGCCAACCGCTGGACGTCATCGCCCGCGACACCGATCGTGATCGCTTCATGAGCGGTGACGAAGCCGTCAAGTATGGCCTGATCGACAAGGTCATGACCCAGCGCGACCAGGCCGTCTAAGGCTCCGCAATGCTGGCGGCCGTGACATTCGGCCGCCTCGTGGGCTTGAAAATGCCCACAATTGCCTTCATCTTGTGTTTGAAGCTACCCATTGGATCGATCGAATGACTGATACCCGCAACGGCGAGGACAACGGCAAGCTGCTGTATTGCTCCTTCTGCGGCAAGAGCCAGCACGAAGTGCGCAAGTTGATTGCCGGCCCCTCGGTCTTTATCTGCGACGAGTGTGTCGACCTGTGCAATGACATCATCCGCGAGGAGGTGCAGGAAGCGCAGGCGGAAAGTAGTGGGCACAAACTTCCGGCGCCGAAAGAGATCCGCACCATCCTCGATCAGTACGTGATCGGGCAGGAGCGGGCGAAGAAGGTTCTGGCGGTAGCGGTGTACAACCACTACAAGCGCCTCAACCAGCGTGACAAGAAGGACGATATCGAGCTCGGCAAGAGCAACATTCTGATGATCGGCCCAACCGGCTCGGGCAAGACCCTGCTGGCCGAGACCCTCGCGCGCCTGCTGAACGTGCCGTTCACCATCGCCGACGCGACCACGCTGACGGAAGCCGGCTATGTGGGCGAGGATGTCGAGAACATCATCCAGAAACTCCTGCAGAAATGCGACTACGATGTGGAAAAGGCCCAGATGGGTATCGTCTACATCGACGAGATCGACAAGATTTCCCGCAAGTCGGATAACCCTTCCATCACTCGCGACGTCTCCGGCGAGGGTGTGCAGCAGGCCTTGCTGAAGCTCATCGAGGGCACTGTCGCCTCGGTGCCGCCGCAAGGTGGCCGCAAGCATCCGCAGCAGGAATTCCTGCAAGTCGATACGCGCAACATCCTGTTCATCTGCGGCGGCGCCTTCGCCGGCCTGGAGCGGGTCATCCAGAACCGTTCCGCGCGCGGCGGCATCGGCTTCAATGCCGAGGTGCGCAGCCAGGAAATGGGCAAGAAGGTCGGCGAGGCGTTCAAGGAGGTCGAGCCGGAGGATCTGGTCAAGTTCGGCCTGATCCCGGAGTTTGTCGGCCGTTTGCCGGTAATCGCCACGCTCGACGAACTCGACGAGGCTGCCCTGATGCAGATCCTCACCGAGCCGAAGAACGCGCTCACCAAGCAATACGCCAAGCTGTTCGAGATGGAAGGCGTCGATCTCGAGTTCCGCCCGGACGCCCTCAAGGCCGTGGCCCGCAAGGCGCTCGAGCGCAAGACCGGCGCACGCGGCTTGCGTTCCATTCTCGAAGGTATTCTTCTGGATACCATGTACGAGATTCCCTCCCAGCAGGATGTCAGCAAGGTGGTCATCGATGAGAGTGTCATCGATGGTTCGTCGCAACCCCTGATGATCTACGAGAACAGCGAAAAGCCAGCCAAGGCTGCGCCTGAGGCATGACAGAGCAGGGGCCTTCGGGCCCCTTTTCTTTTCCGACTGCCACGCTTGTTTTTTCCCGGGCCTAACCCCATCTTAGGCTGAAAGATCTTCCTATCTGTTTCGTGGCCAAGTGCCGCTGTAGAGCCGACATTATGAAAACACTCGTCGAATTGCCCTTGCTGCCGCTACGTGACGTGGTGGTGTACCCGCACATGGTCATCCCGTTGTTCGTCGGGCGGGAAAAGTCCATCGAGGCCCTCGAGGCGGCGATGACCGGCGACAAGCAGATTCTCCTGCTGGCGCAGAAGAACCCCGCTGACGACGATCCCGGCGAGGATGGCCTGTATCGCATGGGCACGGTCGCGACCGTGCTGCAACTGCTCAAGCTCCCGGACGGCACCGTCAAGGTGCTGGTCGAGGGCGAGCAGCGCGGCCAGGTCGAGCGCTTCATCGAGGAAGAGGGGCACATCCGTGCCGCGGTCCAGGTCGTCGACGACGCCGAGGTCGGCGAGCGCGAGGCCGAAGTCTTCACCCGCAGCCTGTTGAGCCAGTTCGAGCAATATGTCCAGCTGGGCAAGAAGGTCCCGGCCGAGGTGCTTTCCTCGCTGAACAGCATCGACGAGCCCAGCCGGCTGGTCGATACCATGGCGGCGCACATGGCGCTGAAGATCGAGCAGAAGCAGGACATTCTGGAAATCACCGACCTGCCGTCGCGGGTCGAGCACGTCCTGGCCCTGCTGGATGCCGAGATCGACCTGCTGCAGGTGGAAAAGCGCATCCGCGGCCGTGTCAAGAAGCAGATGGAACGCAGTCAGCGCGAGTACTACCTGAATGAGCAGATGAAGGCCATTCAGAAGGAACTGGGCGACATCGATGAGGGGCATAACGAGGTCGAGGAGCTGAAGAAGCGCATCGACAACGCCGGCCTTACCAAGGAAGCGCACACCAAGGCTACCGCCGAGCTGAACAAGCTCAAGCAGATGTCGCCGATGTCGGCGGAGGCCACCGTGGTCCGCTCCTACATCGACTGGCTGCTGAATGTGCCGTGGAAGGCCGAGAGCAAGGTGCGCCATGACCTCGCCAAGGCCGAGGATATTCTCGACGCCGATCACTATGGTCTGGAGGAAGTGAAGGAGCGCATTCTCGAGTATCTCGCCGTGCAGAAGCGGGTGAAGAAGCTCAAGGGGCCGGTCCTTTGCCTGGTCGGCCCGCCCGGGGTGGGCAAGACCTCCCTGGCCGAGTCCATCGCCCGCGCCACCAACCGCAAGTTCGTCCGCATGGCGCTTGGCGGTGTGCGCGACGAGGCCGAGATTCGTGGCCACCGCCGCACCTACATCGGCTCGATGCCGGGGCGTCTGATCCAGAAAATGACCAAGGTCGGCGTGCGCAACCCGTTGTTCCTCCTCGACGAGATCGACAAGATGGGCAGCGACATGCGCGGCGACCCCGCGTCGGCCCTGCTCGAGGTGCTCGATCCGGAGCAGAACCACAACTTCAACGACCATTACCTGGAAGTCGACTACGACCTGTCCGACGTGATGTTCCTCTGCACGGCGAACTCCATGAACATCCCGGCGCCGTTGCTGGATCGGATGGAGGTCATCCGCCTGCCGGGCTACACCGAGGACGAGAAAGTCAATATCGCCTCCAAGTACCTGATTCCCAAGCAGGTCCAGGCCAACGGCCTGAAGAAGGGTGAGCTGACCTTCGAGGAGGCGGCCCTTCGCGACATCATTCGTTACTACACCCGCGAGGCCGGCGTGCGCAGCCTCGAGCGACAGATCGCCAAGGTCTGCCGCAAGGCGGTGAAGGAACATGCCAAGCTGAAGCGTATCCAGGCGCTGGTCACCACCGAAACCCTGGAGAACTACCTGGGTGTGCGCAAGTTCCGCTACGGGCTGGCCGAGCAGCAGGACCAGATCGGCCAGGTGACCGGCCTGGCCTGGACCCAGGTCGGTGGCGAGCTGCTGACCATCGAGGCGGCCGTGGTTCCCGGCAAGGGCCAGTTGACCAAGACCGGTTCGCTGGGCGATGTGATGGCGGAGTCGATCACTGCGGCCCTCACCGTGGTGCGCAGCCGCGCCCAGAGCCTGGGGATCGCGGCGGATTTCCACGAGAAGCGCGACATCCACATCCACGTGCCCGAGGGCGCCACGCCGAAGGATGGACCGAGCGCCGGGATCGGCATGTGCACCGCTCTGGTCTCGGCGATCACGCAGATTCCGGTGCGTGCCGACGTGGCGATGACGGGGGAGATCACCCTGCGGGGACAGGTGCTGGCGATCGGTGGGCTGAAAGAAAAACTTTTGGCAGCGCACCGTGGCGGCATCAAGACCGTGATCATTCCCGAGGAAAATGTTCGCGACCTGAAGGAAATTCCGGACAATATTAAGAGTGATCTGGTTATTAAACCGGTTAAATGGATTGACGAAGTCCTGCAAATTGCGCTGCAATACGCCCCGGAGCCCTTGCCCGATGCGGCTCCGGAGATGGTTGCAAAGGATGATAAACGCGAGCCTGATTCCAAGGAGCGAATTAGCACGCATTAGTCGGTAGGTATTCTTGACACTGTTTTTGGGCCCTTGTTATAAAGCGGCACTTGCTGAGTCAGTTGGCCTACCAGCACAGAATTTCCTTACACCTAACACATAGAAACATACTCAACAGAAATAAGGGGACTTAGAGTGAACAAGTCGGAACTGATCGATGCAATTGCCGCATCTGCTGATATCCCGAAAGCTGTTGCCGGTCGCGCACTGGACGCAGTGATCGAGTCCGTCACTGGCGCCCTGAAGGCTGGTGACTCCGTCGTGCTGGTTGGTTTCGGCACCTTCGCTGTCAAAGAGCGCGCTGCTCGCACCGGTCGCAACCCGCAAACTGGCAAGCCGATCAAGATCGCCGCTGCCAAGATCCCGGGCTTCAAGGCCGGTAAAGCCCTGAAGGATGCTGTCAACTAAGCGTCTTTTTGGACTAGTTCTACCCAGGTTGGCCAAGGCTGGCCTGGCTGCGGAGCGGTAGTTCAGTCGGTTAGAATACCGGCCTGTCACGCCGGGGGTCGCGGGTTCGAGTCCCGTCCGCTCCGCCAGTTACGAGAAGGCGCATCCTCGGATGCGCCTTTCTTATATCCGCATCTCTTACCCACGCCGCGCCGCGCCAGACGGCTGGTCGTGGCAGTTTTTGGGGGCTGCATGCTGCAGAACATCAGGGATAATTCCCAGGGCTGGATCGCCAAGACCATCATTGGCGTGATCATCGTTCTCCTGTCGCTGACCGGCTTCGACGCCATCATCCGGGCTACCGACCATTCCAACGTGGCCGCCAAGGTCAACGGTGACGACATCAGCCTCAACGAAGTCCAACAGGCCGTGGACATGCAGCGCCGCCAGCTGCTGCAGCGCCTGGGCAAGGATTTCGACCCATCCATGCTGGATGACAAGCTGCTCAAGGAAGCGGCCCTGAAGGGCCTGATCGAGCGCACCCTGTTGCTCCAGGCCGCCAAGGACGACAAGTTCGCCTTCTCCGACCAGGCTCTGGACCAACTGATCCTGCAAACGCCCGAGTTCCAGGTGGATGGCAAGTTCAATGCGGACCGCTTCGACCAGGTCATCCGTCAGATGAACTACAGCCGCCTGCAGTTCCGCCAGATGCTCGGCCAGGAAATGCTCATCGGCCAGCTCCGTGCCGGCCTGGCGGGCACCGGCTTCGTCACCGACAACGAACTGCAGTCCTTCGCCCGCCTGGAGCGGCAGACCCGCGACTTCGCCACCCTTGCGGTCAAGGCCGATGCGTCCAAGAGCAGCGTGGCCGAGGACGAGGTGAAGGCTTTCTATGAGGGCCACAAGAGCGAGTTCATGACTCCCGAGCAAGTGGTCGTCGAGTACGTGGAGCTGAAGAAGTCTTCCTTCTTCGACCAGGTCAAGGTGAAGCAGGAAGATCTCGATGCGCTGTACCAGAAGGAGATCGCCAACCTCTCCGAGCAGCGCGACGCCGCGCACATCCTGATCGAAGTGAATGACAAGACCAATGATGAACAGGCCAGGGCGAAGATCGACGAGATCAAGGCGCGCCTGGCCAAGGGCGAGGATTTCGCCGCGCTGGCCAAGAAGTTCTCCCAGGACATCGGTTCGGCCGCCACCGGCGGCGACCTTGGCTATGCCGGACGTGGCGTTTACGACCCGGCCTTCGAGGAAGCCCTGTACGCACTGAAGCAGGGCGAGGTGTCGGCGCCGGTGAAAACCCCGTATGGCTACCACCTGATCAAGCTGCTGGGCGTACAGGCACCGGAAGTTCCGAGCCTGGAAAGCCTCAAGCCGAAGCTCGAGGACGAGCTGAAGAAACAGATGGTCGAACAGCGTTTCGTCGAGGCCACCAAGGACCTCGAAAGTTCCGCCTACGAAGCTGCGGATCTGAGCCAGCCGGCGCAGGAGATGGGGCTGAAGGTGCAGACCAGCCAGCCGTTCGGCCGCTCGGGTGGCGATGGCATCGCCGCCAACCGCCAGATAGTGCAGGCTGCATTCAGCACCGAAGTGCTGGAAGAGGCTGCCAACAGCGGCGCGATCGAGCTGGATCCGGACACCGTGGTGGTCCTGCGGGTCAAGGAGCACAACAAGCCCAAGGAGCAGCCTCTGGAACAGGTCGCCGCGGGCATCCGCGACCGCCTGGCCGCCGAGAAGGCCGCCGAGGCGGCGAAGAAGCAGGGCGAGGCGCTGATCGCCGAGTTGCGCGAAGGGCGTGCGCCGTCTAAGCCGGGCGAAGCCTGGAAAGTGGTCGAAGCCGCTTCCCGGGGCCAGGAGGGCATCGATCCGAAGCTGTTGCAGACCGTGTTCCGCATGCAGCGTCCGGAAGCCAAGGACAAGCCGTCGTTCTCCGGCGTGACCCTGGCCAACGGCGACTACGTGGTGATCCGTCTGAATGGCGTCAGCGAGCCGGAGCAGGCTATCTCCGACGATGAGAAGGCCATGTACCGCCGCTTCCTGGCGTCGCGTAGCGGCCAGGAAGATTTCGCCGCCTTCCGTCGCCAGTTGCAGGACAAGGCCGAAGTCGAGAAATACTGAGACCGAAGTCGACAGGAGAGGCCGCGCAAGCGGCCTTTCCTGTTTCCGAGACATGAAAAAGGCCGCGCGGAGCGGCCTCTTTCGCTAGGCGCAGGACACCTAGTCGTCGCCCAGCGGCTCCATGGCGGTGGTATTGAAGCCGCCATCGACATAGAGAATCTCGCCGCTGATGCCGCTGGCCAGGTCCGAGCAGAGGAACGCGCCGGCGTTGCCGACTTCCTCGATGGTGACGTTACGCCGCAGCGGTGTCTGCCGTTCGTTGGCGGCGAGCATCTTGCGGAAGCTCCTGATCCCGGAGGCCGCCAGGGTGCGGATCGGTCCGGCGGAGACCGCGTTGACCCGGGTTCCTTCCGGTCCGAGGCTACCGGCCAGGTAGCGCACGCCAGCCTCCAGGCTGGCCTTGGCCATACCCATCACGTTGTAGTTCGGCATGGTCCGCTCGGCCCCCAGGTAAGAGAGGGTCAGCAGGCTGCCGTTGCGGCCTTTCATCATTTCCCGACCGGCTCTGGCCAGGGCGATGAAGCTGTAGGCGCTGATGTCGTGGGCGATGCGGAAGCCATCGCGGGTGGTCACCGCGGTGAAGTCTCCATCGAGCTGATCGCCTGGCGCGAAGCCGACCGAGTGCACGATGATGTCCAGGCCATCCCAGTGCTTGCCCAGGGCGGTGAACACCGCTTCGATCTGGCCATCGTCGGCCACGTCGCAGGGAAAGCACAACTGCGGCCCCGAGCCCCAGCCGCTGGCGAACTCCTCCACGCGGCCCTTGAGCTTGTCGTTCTGGTAGGTAAAGGCCAGTTCGGCGCCTTCGCGATGCATGGCGGCGGCGATGCCGGAGGCGATGGAAAGCTTGCTGGCGACGCCTACGATCAGGGCGCGCTTTCCGGTGAGAAATCCCATTCTACGGTCCTCGTCTGCTATTCGGTTTCCACGGTTGCCGGGGCCATGAAGGCTGCTTCCAGCAGTTGTTGCGTGTACGCGTGCTGCGGTGAGGCGAAGACCTGCTCGGCGCTGCCCTGTTCGACCACCTTGCCGTGCCGCACCACCATCAACTGGTGGCTGAGGGCCTTGACCACCGCGAGGTCGTGGCTGATGAACAGGTAGGTGAGGTTGTACTTGCCCTGCAAGTGCCGGAGCAGCTCGACGACCTGGCGCTGGACGGTGCGGTCGAGCGCCGAGGTGGGTTCGTCGAGCAGGATCAGCGCCGGTTTCAGTACCAGCGCCCGGGCGATGGCGATACGCTGGCGCTGGCCCCCGGAGAACTCGTGGGGGTAGCGATAACGGGTCTGTGGGTCGAGCCCGACCTCCACCAGCGCGTCGATGATCGCCTGCTCCTGTTCGGTTTCGCTGCCGATGCCGTGGATACGCAGGCCCTCGCCAACGATCTCGCCGACGCACATGCGCGGGCTGAGGCTGCCGTACGGGTCCTGGAACACCACCTGCATCTCCCGGCGCAGGGGACGCACTTCGTGCTGCGACAGGCCATCCAGGCGCCTGCCTTCGAAGCGGATGCCACCCTGGCTTTCCAGTAGCCGGAGGATAGCCAGGCCCAGGGTCGACTTGCCCGAGCCGCTCTCGCCGACAATGCCCAGGGTCTGCCCGCGGGGCAATTCGAAATTGACCCCGTCCACCGCCTTCACATGATCCACGGTGCGGCGGAACACGCCTTTGCGAATCGGGAACCAGACCCGCAGGTCGTCCACCGCCAGCAGGGTGTCGCCGGGTGGATTGGCCGCCGGGCCGCCGCTGGGTTCGGCATTCAGCAATTCGCGGGTGTAGGGATGCCGCGGGGCTTCGAAAAGCTCCGTGCAGGAGGCCTGCTCGACGATCCGGCCGCGCTGCATGACGCAGACGCGGTGGGCGATGCGGCGGACCAGGTTGAGATCGTGGGTGATCAGCAGCAGGGACATGCCCAGGCGTGCCTGCAGCTCCTTGAGCAGGTCGAGGATCTTCAACTGGACGGTGACGTCCAGCGCCGTGGTCGGCTCGTCGGCGATCAGCAATTGTGGCTCGCAGGCCAGGGCCATGGCGATCATCACCCGCTGCCGCTGGCCGCCGGAGAGTTCGTGCGGGTAGGCCTTCAGGCGCCTGGCCGGTTCCGGGATGCCGACCAGTTCGAGCAGTTCGAGAATCCTCGCGGCGGCCCTGGCGCCGCTCAGCCCCTTGTGCAGTGCCAGGACCTCGGCCAGTTGCTTCTCGATGGTGTGCAGCGGGTTGAGAGAGGTCATGGGCTCCTGGAAGACCATGGCGATGCGATTGCCGCGAATGCCGCGCAGGCGCCGTTCCGGCAGTTTCAGGAGGTCCTCGCCCTGATAGTGGATGCTGCCCGTGGGATGGCTGGCGATGGGGTAGGGCAGCAGGCGCAGGATCGAGTGGGCGGTCACCGACTTGCCCGAGCCGCTTTCGCCGACCAGCGCCAGGGTCTCGCCCTGGCGGATATCGAAGCTGACGCCTTCGACCACGCGCTGGCGTTGTTCGCCGGAGGTGAACTCGACAGCGAGGTCGCGGATTTCCAGAATGTTCTCGCTCATCTCATTTCCTCGGGTCGAACGCGTCGCGGGCGGCTTCGCCGATGAACACCAGCAGGCTCAGCATCACCGCCAGCACCACGAAGGCGGAGATGCCCAGCCAGGGCGCCTGCAGGTTGGATTTGCCCTGGGCCACCAGCTCGCCGAGGGAGGGCGCGCCGGGCGGCAGGCCGAAGCCGAGGAAGTCCAGCGAGGTGAGGGTGCCGATGGCGCCAGTGAGGATGAATGGCATGAAGGTCAGGGTCGAGATCATCGCGTTCGGCAGGATGTGGCGGAACATGATGGCGCTGTTGCGCATGCCCAGGGCCCGGGCGGCGCGTACATATTCGAGGTTGCGGCCGCGAAGGAACTCGGCGCGGACCACATCCACCAGGCTCATCCAGGAGAACAGCAGCATGATGCCCAGCAGCCACCAGAAGTTCGGCTGGACGAAACTGGCCAGGATGATCAGCAGGTAGAGCACTGGCAGCCCCGACCAGACTTCCAGGAAACGCTGGCCGAGCAGGTCGACCCAGCCGCCGTAGTAGCCTTGCAGGGCGCCGACGATGACGCCGATCAGCGAGCTGAGCACGGTCAGGGTCAGGGCGAAGAGGATCGACACGCGGAAGCCGTAGATCACCCGGGCGAGCACGTCGCGGGCCTGGTCGTCGGTGCCCAGCCAGTTTTCCGCCGACGGCGGGGCGGGAGCGGGAACCTTCAGCTCGTAGTTGATGGTGTCGTAGCTGTAGGGGATCGGTGGCCAAAGCACCCAGCCGTCCTTCTCGGCGATCAGTTGGCTGATGTAGGGGCTCTTGTAGTTGGCTTCCAGGGGGAATTCGCCGCCGAAGGTGGTTTCCGGGTAGCGTTTGAAGACCGGGAAGTACCAGCCGCCGTCATAATGCACGACCAGCGGTTTGTCGTTGGCGATCAGTTCGGCGCCGAGGCTGCCGACGAACAGGATGAGGAACAGCCAGAGCGACCACCAGCCACGCTTGTTGCTCTTGAAGCGGGCCCAGCGGCGCTGGTTGATGGGAGACAGGCGCATCGGATTACTCCCGGTTCTCGAAGTCGATGCGCGGATCGACCAGGGTGTAGACGATATCGCTGATCAGCTTCATGACCAGCCCGAACAGGGTGAAGATGAACAGCGTGCCGAAGACCACCGGGTAGTCGCGGTTCATCGCCGCTTCGAAGCTGAGCAGGCCGAGGCCGTCGAGGGAGAAGATCACCTCGATCAACAGCGAGCCGGTGAAGAAGATCCCCAGCAGCGCAGCCGGCAGGCCGGCGATCACCAGTAGCATGGCGTTGCGGAATACGTGGCCGTAGAGCACACGGCGTTCGGTCAGGCCCTTGGCGCGGGCGGTGACCACGTATTGCTTGCCGATCTCGTCGAGGAAGCTGTTCTTGGTCAGCAGCGTGATGGTGGCGAAGTTGCCGATCACCAGGGCGGTTACCGGCAATGCCAGGTGCCAGAAATAATCGAGAACCTTGCCGCCGAGGCTGAGCTGGTCGAAGTTGTTCGAGGTCAGGCCGCGGAGCGGGAACCAGTCCCAGTAGCTGCCGCCGGCGAACAGCACCACCAGCAGGATGGCGAAGAGGAAGGCGGGGATGGCGTAGCCGACGATGATCGCCGAGCTGGTCCAGATATCGAACAGGCTACCGTGGCGAACCGCCTTGGCGATCCCCAGCGGGATCGACACCAGGTACATGATCAGTGTGCTCCAGAGGCCGAGCGAGATCGACACCGGCAGTTTCTCGATGATCAGGTCGGTGACCTTGGCGTCGCGGAAGAAGCTCTGCCCGAAATCCAGGTGCAGGTAGTTCTTCAGCATGATCATGAAGCGCTCGGGCGCCGACTTGTCGAAGCCGTACATGCGCTCGATCTCTTTCACCAGCTCAGGGTCCAGGCCTTGCGCGCCGCGGTACTGCGAGCCGGCCACGGCGACTTCGCCGCCGCCGCCGGAGATGCGTCCGGTGGCGCCGCCGGAAGCGGCGTCGAAGCCTTCCAGCTTGGCGATCATCTGCTCCACCGGGCCGCCGGGAGCGGCCTGGATGATGATGAAGTTGATCAGCAGGATGCCGAACAGGGTCGGGACGATCAGCAGCAGGCGCCGCAGGATGTAGGAGAGCATGCGGCGTTACTCCCGTTCCGGCGCGGCGTCTTGCGCGGTTTCGGCTTGCGGCTTGCTCGGCAGCGCCTTGTCGCTGGTCTGCCACCAGGTCATCAGGCCCCAGTCGTAGAGCGGGGTGACCTTGGGCCGGCCGAAGCGGTTCCAGTACGCGACCCGCCAGGTGTCGACGTAGTAGTTCGGCACCACGTAGTAACCCCATAGCAATACCCGGTCGAGGGCGCGGGTATGGTCGATCAGGCTCTGCCGCGAGTCGGACTGGATCAGGCTGTCCACCAGGCTGTCGATGGCCGGATCCTTGAGGCCGATGAAGTTGCGGCTGCCGGCCTTGTCGGCGCTGCTGGAATGCCAGAACTCGCGCTGCTCGTTGCCCGGCGAGTTGGATTGCGGCCAGGTCGCCGAGGTCATGTCGAAATCCCGCGAGCGCAGGCGGTTGACGAACTGCGAGACGTCGACGCGGCGGATCTGCATGTCGATGCCAAGTTCGGCCAGGTTACGCTTGAACGGCAGGATGACCCGTTCCATGTTGGCCTGGAACAGCATGAACTCGAAGGTCAGCGGTTGTCCGTCGGGACCCACCATGCGGTTGTTCTCGATCTTGTAGCCGGCTTCGGTGAGCAACCGGTAGGCCTTGCGCCGCTGCTCGCGGATCACCCCGCTGCCATCGTTGACCGGGTTCTGGAAGACCTGGTCGAAGGCTTCGTCGGGAATCTTTCCGCGCAAGGGTTCGAGGATCTTCAGTTCGGCTTCGCTGGGCAGTTGGTGGGCGGCCATCTCCGAGTTCTCGAAGTAGCTGTTGGTGCGTTTGTAGGAGCTGAAGAACAATTGCCTGTTCGACCACTCGAAGTCGAACAGCAGGCTGATCGCCTGGCGTACCCGGCGGTCCTGGAACACCGGGCGGCGGATATTGAAGGCGAAGCCCTGCATGCCGACCGGGTTGTAATTGTGGATGCTGGCCTTGACGAAGCGCCCGTCGCGCAGCGCCGGCGACTCGTAGCCGGTGGCCCAGTCCTTGGCCGAGTATTCCAGGTTGACGTCGTACTGGCCGGCCTTGAAGGCTTCCAGGGCGACCGACATGTCGCGGTAGGAGTCGATGGTGATGGTGTCGAAGTTGTAGAACCCGCGGGACACCGGCAGGTCCCTGGCCCACCAGTCCTTGACCCGCTCGTAGCTGATGGATCGTCCCGGATCGACCTTGGCGATGCGATAGGGACCGCTGCCCACCGGGATCTCCATGCCGGTCTTGGCAAAGTCGCGCCCAGCCCACCAGTGTTTCGGCAGGATCGCGATCTGGCCGAGGATCAGCGGCAATTCGCGGTTGCCGGCGTGCTTGAAGTCGAAGCGCACGCGCAGCTTGTCTTCGGCGACCACCTTGTCGACATCCGCGTAATAGTTGCGGTACATCGGGTCGCCCTTGCTCACCAGGGTCTCGAAGGTGAACACCACGTCCTCGGCCGTCACCGGCGTGCCGTCGTTGAAGCGTGCCTGGGGACGCAGGTAGAAGCGCACGTAGCTGTTGTCCGGGGCCTTCTCGATCTTCTCGGCGAGCAGGCCGTACTCAGTGAAGGGCTCGTCCTGCGACTGGAAGGCCAGGGTGTCGTAGATCAGGCCCAGCGAAGGTGCGGAAACGCCCTTGCCGATGAACGGGTTGAGGCTGTCGAAGCCGCCGAAGTCGGCCTGGCGGAGGATGCCGCCCTTCGGCGCGTCCGGATTGACGTAGTCGAAGTGCTTGAAGTCGGCGGGGTACTTGGGGGCTTCGTCGTAGAGCGTGAGTGCGTGCTTCGGTGCGGCGAGAAGGGGGCCGCAGCAGCCGAACAGCAGGGCTGCCAGAAGGGGGGTGAAGCGGGGACGGATCATCGGGACGTCTCCAGGTTTTTCTGCCACCACGCGCGCAGGCCCAGGGTGTAGGGCGGGGTGGTGACGAAGGCGAAACGGTTGCGGTACGCCAGGCGGTGCGAATTGAGGTACCAGTTGGGAATGCTGTAGTACTGCCAGAGCAAGGTTCGGTCCAGGGCGCGGGCGGCGGCGACCTGCTCGTCGCGGCTGTGGGCGCCGAGCAGGCGGTTGAGCATTGCGTCGACCACCGGGTTGGCGATCCCCGCGTAGTTCTTGCTGCCCTTGACCTTCGCCTGGCTGGAGTGAAAGTACTGCCACTGCTCCAGCCCGGGGCTCAGGGTCTGCGGCAGGGTCATGAGGATCATGTCGTAGTCGAACTGGTCCAGGCGCTGCTTGTACTGGGCGCGGTCGACGGTACGCAGGCGTGCGTCGATACCGATGCTGGCGAGGTTTTCGCGGTAGGGCTGGAGAATCCGCTCCAGGCTCGGATTGACCAGCAGGATTTCGAAACGCAGCGGTTCGCCCTTCTTATTCAGCAGTCGGTCGCCGGACAGCTTCCAGCCGGCTTCGGCCAGTAGACCGAGCGCATGCCTGAAGGTTTCACGGGGAATGCCGCGCCCCTCGGTGGTCGGCAGGCTGAAAGGCTGCTTGAACAACTGCGCCGGCAACTGCTTGCGGTACGGCGACAGGTATAGCCATTCCTGGCCTTCGGGAACGCCGCGGGCGGCGAATTCGCTGTTCGGGTAGTAGCTGAGCGAGCGCAGGTAGGAATTGCTGAAGAGGGCGCGGTTGGTCCATTCGAAGTCGAACATCTCGCCCAGCGCCTGGCGCAGCGCGCGTTCCTTGAATACGGCGCGGCGGGTGTTCATGAACAGCGCCTGGGTCTGGCTGGGTATCTGGTGCGGGATTTCCGTGCGGATCACTTCGCCGCGCAGGACGGCGGGAAAGCGGTAGTTGTTCAGCCAGTTCTTCGCCTGGTGCTCGATATAGAAATCGAACTCGCCGGCCTTGAAGGCTTCGAAGGCGACTCCGTTGTCCCGGTAGAAATCCACCACGACCCGGTCGAAGTTGTACTTGCCGCGGTTTACCGGCAACTTTTCCCCCCACCAGTCCTTGACCCGTTCGAATACCAGGCGCCGGCCGGGATCGACCTCGACGACACGGTAGGGACCGCTGCCCAGCGGAGGTGTGAAGGTGGTGGCACGGAAGTCGCGATCCTTCCAGTAGTGCTGTGGCAGGACCGGAAGCTCGCCGAGGCGCAGGATCAACAGCGGGTTGCCGGAACGCCGCAGGACGAAACGTACCCGGTGGGGGTTAAGGATGTCGACCCGTTTCACCTCCTGCAGATAGGTGCGGTACATCGGATGTCCCTGCTTGACCAGGGTGCGGTAGGAAAAGGCCACGTCGCTGGCGGTGATCGGCCTGCCGTCGTGGAAGCGTGCCTCCGGGCGCAGGTTGAATACCACCCAGCTGCGGTTTTCCGCGTATTCCACGCTCTTGGCGATCAGGCCATAGCTGGAGGCCGCCTCGTCGCCGGAGGGATCGTACAGGCCGGTGCCGACCATCAGCGGCTCGTTCAGCTCGTTGACGCCGTACTGCAGGAAATCGCCGGTGCCGATCGGACTGGTGCCTTTCAGGGTGTAGGGGTTGAGCGTGTCGAAGCTGCCCGAGGCCATCAGGCGCAGGGTGCCGCCCTTGGGAGCGTCGGGATTGGTCCAGTCGAAATGCTGGAAGTTGGCCGGATACTTGAGCGTGCCGAACTGGGCATAACCATGGCTCTGGGTAATCGCGGCGAAGCCGGGCAGGCTTGCGGCCAGGCCGAGGATCAGGAAGGAGAGGCGACGCATCAGGCGTGTATCCGGGTCCTTGGCTATTTTTGACAACGAATCGTCCGGCAACAGTAACACCTTGCTCGCACAGGAAAAAAGAGGGCGCGCCGGTCCTGTCCGACACGTCGTTTCGCCGTTCCCGCGGTATTTGCGAAAACGCCACGCCGGCGGGAGCGGGCGTGGCGTTTCCAGGGCTGGTCGCAGCGGACCGTCAGCGGCTTGCGGTGTCCAGATACAGGGTCAGGGTCTGGCCAGGCTTGAGCGCCTGCTTGCTGCGTGGGTTCCAGCGCTGCAGGTGCTTCATCTCGACATTGAAGCGCTTGGCGATCAGGTACATCGAGTCGCCTCGCTTGACCTTGTAGTAGGTGGCGCTGTCACGCTTGCCGGACGTGCCTCCCTTGCGCGCCGCCAGGGCCTGGGTGCCGCCTTGCAGCTTGAGCGTCTGGCCGACCTTCAGGGCGTGCTTGTCCAGGCCGTTCCAGCGCTTCAGGTCGTTGACGTCGACGCCGTTGTTGCGCGCGATCTGCCAAAGGCTGTCGCCGTTCTTGACCTTGTAGGAGCGGGTCCGGGCCTGTGGCGCGCTCTGCCGGGCGAGCTGCTGGTAGACAGGCTTGCTGGCGCCGCCGGCGATCTGGCCGGGGATGCTCAGTTGCTGGCCCTTGCGCAGGTGGTTGCTGGACAGGCGATTGGCGCTCTTGAGCTCCGCCACGGTGATCCGGTAGCGGTTGGCGATGCTGTGCAGGCTGTCGCCGCTACGCACCCGGTATTGCTGCCAGGCGGTGATTTCCTTCGGCTTGAGGGTATCCAGCGAGGCGGTCAGGAACGCCGCTTTCTCCATCGGCACCAACAGTTGCTGGGGGCCGTCCATGGTCACGCGGCGCTTGTAGGCCGGGTTCAACTGGTACAGCTCGTCCTCGTCGAGGTCGGCGAGCGCGGCGACGCTGGACAGGTCGATCCCGCGCTTGACCCGCACGGCCTGGAAGTACGGCTCGTTGTTGATCGGGTTCAGGCTGATGCCGTAGGAGTCTGGCGCCATGACGATCTGCGAGAGGGCGAGCAGCTTGGGTACGTAGTCCTGGGTTTCCTGCGGCAGCGGCAGGTTCCAGTAGTCGGTGGGCAGGCCCAGCTTCTCGTTGCGCTCGATGGCGCGGCTGACGGTGCCTTCACCGGCGTTGTAGGCCGCCAGGGCGAGCATCCAGTCGCCGTTGAACATGTCGTGCAGGCGCTCGAGGTAGGTCAGGGCAGCGTTGGTCGAGGCGGTGATGTCGCGGCGGCCGTCGTAGAAGTTGGTCTGGCGCAGGTTGAAATGCTGGCCGGTGGCGGGAATGAACTGCCAGAGTCCGGCGGCATTGCTGCGCGACAGGGCGAACGGATTGTAGGCGCTTTCGATGACCGGCAGCAGCGCCAGTTCGAGCGGCATGTTGCGTTCTTCCAGGCGCTCGACCACGTAGTGCATGTAGAGGCTGCCGCGCTCGCTCGACTGTTCGAGGAACGACTGGTTGCTGAGGAACCAGAGACGCTGGCGTTCGATGCGCGGGTTGGTGCTGATCGCATCCTGGAGCTGGAAACCGTCGCGCATGCGGTCCCAGATATCGTTGTAGGCGGTGTCCTGGCCGGGCTGGGTGTGCAGCCAGGAGGGGTTGAACTGGACGTCGACGGCTCGGGCGCCGGGGCGTGCTGCTTTGGCCTGGGCCTCCCCCTTGATCTGGCCGCTGCCCTGGCAACCGGCGAGGGCGCCGGCGATGAGCAGGATGGACACCCGAACGGCGCGAGCCAGGGCGTCTAGATCGGGGGTTTTACGGGTCTGTGGCGGCATCGGCTGAGTGCTGTTCCGGGCAAAAATTCAGCCGATTCTAGAAATGACCTCAAGGGTGGTCAAGATTTCGCCAGCCTTCAGAACTGGTCCTTCCAGGCCCTCAGGACCGCAAAAACCTCCTCCGGGGTGCGGTTTTGCTGGCCGCTCCGCTGGTCGGCTTTTTTCTTAACAGAATTTTCCGAAACGCGAAGAAATGGATTGGTCGACAATTCCAGCGAGATTTCCGATGGCAGAGTGATGCGATCCCGTTCACGTAGCCGGGTCGCCTCCTCGAAGCGTTCCCGCAGCGCCTGGTTCTCGGGCTCCACCGCCAGCGCGAAGCGCAGGTTGCTCAGGGTGTACTCGTGGGTGCAGTAGACCCGGGTGTTGGCCGGCAGGGCCGCCAGCCGCGCCAGCGAGCGATGCATCTGCGCCGGGGTGCCCTCGAAGAGGCGGCCGCAGCCGGCGGCGAACAGGGTGTCGCCGCAGAACAGCAGGGGTGTTTGTGCCGCGTGGTAATAGGCGATGTGGCCGAGGGTATGGCCGGGCACGTGGAAGATCTCGAAGACCAGGCCGAGCACCTCGACCCGTTCGCCATCCTCCAGCGCCAGGTCGCGCGCGGGGATCTTCTCGTTGGCCGGGCCGAGGACCCGCGCGCCGCTCAGCTCCTTCAGCGCGGCGACGCCACCGACATGGTCATGATGGTGGTGGGTCACCAGGATATCGCTCAACCGCCAGTCGGGATGGGCCGCCAGCCAGGCCTCCACCGGCCTGGCGTCGCCGGGGTCGACCACCGCGCAGCGACGGCTTGTCGCATCTTGCAACAGCCAGATGTAGTTGTCGTTGAAGGCGGGCAGGGCGTCGATCTGTATCATGGCTCGATGTCGCTAAGCAGAAGTCATTGGCGCATAGTATTGCTTATTTTCCCTTCGTGCCGATGTCTGTCGCCGCGAGGAGGAAGACGCTGGAGGTACGCATGAACGAACCGCAAGCCTTCGCCCAGACCGATGCCGAATGGCTGGCCTCGATCAACCGGGCGCGCGACTGGTTCCAGGGACCGCTGGGCAGTCTGATGCTGGCCGAAGAGCGACGCCTGCTGTGCGACGAGCTGACCCGCTACTTCGGTGGTTACCTGGTGCACTACGGGCCGCATGCCGAACTGCCGCCGAGCACCGGGCAGATCCAGCGCGGCGTGCGCCTGGGGCCGCCGCTGCCGGGCGTGGACATCGCCTGCGAAGAGGGCGCCTGGCCGCTCAGCGAACATGCCGCGGACGTGGTGCTGCTGCAACACGGCCTGGATTTCTGCCTGTCGCCCCATCGCCTGTTGCGCGAAGCCGCGCGTACCGTTCGTCCGGGCGGCCATCTGCTGCTAGTCGGCATCAACCCCTGGAGTCTCTGGGGTGTGCGGCATTATTTCGCCGGCGATGCGCTGCGCCAGGCACGCTGCATCCCACCGTCGCGGGCCTGCGACTGGCTCAACCTGCTGGGCTTCGCGCTGGAGAAACGACGCTTCGGGTGCTATCGTCCGCCGCTTGCGTCGGCAGCCTGGCAATCGCGCCTGGCGCGCCTGGAGCGCTGGGGCGATGCCTGGCAGTCTTCGGGCGCCGGCTTCTATCTATTGGTGGCACGCAAGCTGGTCGTGGGATTGCGCCCGTTGCGCCAGAGCAAGCGCGAACCGCGCGGTCAGCTGGTGCCCATGCCGGTGGCGAAAGTCAGCCGGCGAGATTCCGAAATCTAGGCATGACAGATAAAGAACAGGTAGTGATCTACACCGACGGCGCCTGCAAGGGCAATCCCGGGCGCGGCGGCTGGGGCGCGCTGCTCCTCTACAAGGGCGCCGAGCGGGAGCTCTGGGGCGGCGAGCCGGATACCACCAACAACCGCATGGAACTGATGGCGGCGATCCAGGCACTGGCGGCGCTGAAGCGTTCCTGTCCGATCCGCCTGGTCACCGACTCGGAATACGTGATGCGCGGCATCACCGAATGGCTGCCGAACTGGAAGAAGCGCGGCTGGAAGACCGCCAGCAAGCAGCCGGTGAAGAATGCCGACCTCTGGCAGGCGCTGGACGAGCAGGTCGCCCGACACCAGGTGGAGTGGCAGTGGGTGCGCGGGCATACCGGCGATCCCGGCAACGAACGTGCCGACCAGCTGGCCAACCGCGGCGTCGCCGAGTTGCCGCGCTGAGCGGGCACCGTAGAAACAAGCGTTCCAGCAGCCTCGGGCTGCACCGAAAGAGAAGAAAGGCTCATAGATGCGTAGCGTCGTACTGGATACCGAAACCACCGGCATGCCGGTGACCGATGGTCACCGGATCATCGAGATCGGCTGTGTCGAACTGGAAGGCCGCCGCCTGACCGGCCGCCACTTCCATGTCTACCTGCAACCCGACCGCGAGGTCGACGAAGGGGCGATCGCCGTCCACGGCATCACCAACGAATACCTGAAGGACAAGCCGCGCTTCCGCGAGGTCGCCAACGATTTCTTCGAATTCATCCGTGGCGCCCAGTTGATCATCCACAACGCGGCGTTCGATATCGGCTTCATCAACAACGAGTTCGCCCTGCTGGGCCAGCAGGACCGCTCGGATGTCACCGAATATTGCACGGTGCTGGATACCCTGCTGATGGCCCGCGAGCGCCATCCGGGCCAGCGCAACAACCTCGATGCGCTGTGCAAGCGCTACGGCGTGGACAACTCCGGTCGTGATCTGCACGGCGCGTTGCTCGACGCCGAGATTCTCGCCGACGTCTACCTGGCGATGACCGGCGGCCAGACCAGCCTGTCGCTGGCCGGCAGCGGCGCGGAAGGCGACGGCAGCGGGCGCCCGATGGTCAGCCCGATCCGGCGGCTCGATCCGGCGCGGGTAGCCACCCCGGTGCTGCGCGCCAGCGCCGAAGAGCTGGCTGCGCATGCGGCGCGGCTGGCGGTGATAGAGAAGTCGGCAGGCGGTCCGTCGCTCTGGGCGCAACTGGAAGCGCCGGTCGGCGAATAGCCTGCCCACGCACCGCGGGCGCCGCATTCAGCGCGTCGCCCGGTCCTCCAGCGAGGTGTCGCGGAACCGCTCGAAACGGCGGCACCTGCCGTCCTTCACCATCCATATATGCGCCACCCGCGCCTCGAACGACTTGCCGCTGCGACGGTGGGCGCTGCATATCGACCGACGGCGACCACGTTGTCGCCGCCGGCGATCAGGCGCTCGATCTCGACCCTGAAGCCCTCCCAATCCTGCTGCAAGGCCTGGAACACCCCGGCGCGGATCGCCACGCCGACATGGGTGCCGGCCAGCGGGAAACCGGCCGTTTCCGTCCGTTGCGTGCGTTCGTCCATGTCCGCCAGCATCCCGACGAGGTCGCCGCGGGTCGAGGCGGCATAGTGGCCGCCGACGATCTGCCAGGCGTTGCGCATCGGTATCTTCTCTCGTGGGAGGGACCATGCTCCTCGCCGGCAGTTGGGGAGGCAGGCGCGCAAGCATGACTTGTGTTGCCGCGACCTTTTCTTATACGCGCAAGCCGCCGGGGGTTACGCGCGTGCCGGCAACTCTCTACCCTGAGCCCACCGGCGGGGTTCGCCCGCCTGCTGCTCGGGATCAACAATGTATAAAGACCTCAAATTTCCCGTCCTCATCGTCCATCGCGACATCAAGGCCGACACCGTTGCCGGCGAACGCGTGCGGGGCATCGCCCACGAGCTGGAGCAGGACGGCTTCAGCATTCTCTCCACCGCCAGTTCCGCCGAAGGACGCATCGTCGCCTCGACCCATCACGGCCTGGCCTGCATCCTGGTCGCCGCCGAAGGCGCCGGGGAAAACCAGCGCCTGCTGCAGGACGTGGTGGAGCTGATCCGCGTGGCCCGCGTGCGGGCGCCGCAACTGCCGATCTTCGCCCTTGGCGAGCAGGTGACCATCGAGAACGCCCCTGCCGAGTCGATGGCCGACCTGCACCAGTTGCGCGGCATCCTCTATCTGTTCGAGGACACCGTGCCGTTCCTCGCCCGCCAGGTCGCCCGCGCGGCGCGCAACTACCTGGCCGGCCTGCTGCCGCCGTTCTTCCGCGCGCTGGTCGAGCACACCGCGCAGTCCAACTACTCCTGGCACACGCCGGGCCACGGCGGTGGCGTCGCCTACCGGAAGAGCCCGGTGGGACAGGCGTTCCACCAGTTCTTCGGGGAGAACACCCTGCGTTCGGACCTGTCGGTCTCGGTCCCCGAACTGGGCTCGCTGCTCGATCACACCGGTCCCCTGGCCGAGGCCGAGGACCGCGCCGCGCGCAACTTCGGCGCCGACCACACGTTCTTCGTGATCAACGGCACTTCCACCGCGAACAAGATCGTCTGGCACTCGATGGTCGGCCGCGAGGACCTGGTGCTGGTTGATCGCAACTGCCACAAGTCGATCCTCCATTCGATCATCATGACCGGGGCGATCCCGCTCTACCTGACCCCGGAGCGCAACGAACTGGGCATCATCGGGCCGATCCCGCTGAGCGAGTTCAGCCGGGAGTCGATCGCCGCGAAAATCGCCGCCAGCCCGCTGGCGCGTGGCCGCGAACCGAAGGTGAAGCTGGCGGTGGTGACCAACTCCACCTATGACGGCCTGTGCTACAACGCCGAGCTGATCAAGCAGACCCTCGGCGACAGCGTCGAGGTGTTGCACTTCGACGAGGCCTGGTACGCCTATGCGGCGTTCCACGAGTTCTACGACGGCCGCTATGGCATGGGCACCTCGCGCAGCGAGGCGGGCCCCCTGGTGTTCGCCACCCACTCCACGCACAAGATGCTCGCCGCCTTCAGCCAGGCCTCGATGATCCACGTGCAGGACGGCGGCGCGCGCCAGCTGGACGTGGCACGCTTCAACGAAGCCTTCATGATGCACATTTCCACCTCGCCGCAGTACGGCATCATCGCCTCGCTGGACGTGGCCTCGGCGATGATGGAGGGGCCCGCCGGGCGCTCGCTGGTCCAGGAAACCTTCGACGAGGCCCTGAGCTTCCGCCGCGCCCTGGCCAACGCGCGACAGAACCTCGGTCGTGGCGACTGGTGGTTCGGCGTCTGGCAGCCGGAGCAGGTGGAGGGCACCGACCAGGTGCGCACCGGCGACTGGGTGCTGGAGCCGAGCGCCGATTGGCACGGCTTCGGCGACATCGCCGAAGACTACGTGTTGCTCGACCCGATCAAGGTCACCCTGACCACGCCGGGGCTGAGCGCCGGCGGCAAGCTCGGCGAGCAGGGCATTCCCGCCGCCATCGTCAGCCGTTTCCTCTGGGAGCGTGGCCTGGTGGTGGAAAAGACCGGCCTGTATTCCTTCCTGGTGCTGTTCTCGATGGGCATCACCAAGGGCAAGTGGAGCACCCTGGTCACCGAACTGCTCGAGTTCAAGCGTTGCTACGACGCCAACCTGCCGCTCGTCGATGTCTTGCCTTCGGTGGCCCAGGCCGGCGGCAAGCGCTACAACGGCATGGGTCTGCGCGACCTCAGCGACGCCCTGCACGCCAGCTATCGCGACAATGCCACGGCGAAGGCCATGAAGCGCATGTACACGGTGTTGCCGGAAGTCGCGATGCGTCCGTCCGAGGCCTACGACAAGCTGGTCCGCGGCGAGGTCGAGGCGGTACCGATCGCCCAACTGGAAGGGCGCATCGCCGCCGTCATGCTGGTACCCTATCCGCCGGGTATCCCGCTGATCATGCCGGGTGAGCGCTTCACCGAGGCGACCCGCTCGATCCTCGACTATCTCGAGTTCGCGCGGACCTTCGAGCGCGCCTTCCCCGGCTTCGATTCCGATGTGCACGGCCTGCAGCATCAGGACGGACCGTCCGGGCGCTGCTATACCGTTGAATGCATAAAGGAATGAAGCCGATAGGCTAAGGGGAGTCGATGGCGGGGGGAGAAAAGGCCGGCAAGCGCGGCATGGGGTTCTGGACCTGCAGCGCGCTGGTGATCGGCAACATGGTCGGCTCGGGTGTGTTCCTGCTCCCCTCCAGCCTGGCGGCGTTCGGCGGGCTCAGCCTGTTCGGCTGGCTGGTATCGAGTACCGGTGCGGTGCTGCTGGCGCTGACTTTCGCCCGCCTGGCGCGGGTCAACCCTGGCGCCGGCGGCCCCTATGCCTATACCCGCGACGGCTTCGGCAGCTTCGCCGGCTACCTGTGCGCCTGGACCTACTGGAAAGCCGCCTGGATCGGCAACGCGGCGATCGCGGTGACCCTGGTCGGCTACCTGCGAGTGTTCATCCCGGCGCTGGCCGATCCGCTGCTGATGGTCGGCGTCGCCATCGGTGCGATCTGGCTGTGCACCCTGATCAACCTGCGTGGCATCGGTACCTTCAGCGTGGTGCAGAACCTGCTGACCGTCCTCAAGCTGCTGCCGTTGCTGCTGGTCGGTATCCTCGGCTGGTTCCACTTCAATCCGGAGTACCTGGCGATCCCGGCGCGCAGCGAGCTGCCGAGCATGGGCTACGCCCAGGCGATAGCCACCACCGCGGCGCTGACCCTGTGGTCGTTCATCGGCCTGGAATCGGCCACCGTGCCGGCGGACGACGTCGAGGATCCGCGCCGCACCATCCCACGCGCGACGCTGTTCGGCACCCTGGCCGCGGCGGCGCTCTACATTCTCTCGATCACCTCGGTGCAGGGGCTGATGCCACCCGAGGTGCTGGCCCGATCCACCTCGCCGTTCGCCGACGCGGCACGGATCCTGATGGGCGACTGGGGCTATTACCTGGTGGCCGCCGGCGCGGTCATCGCCTGTCTCGGCGCGCTCAATGGCTGGGTGCTGCTGCAGGGGCAGATCCCGGTGGCGCCGGCGCGCGACGGGCTGTTCCCGGAGTCGCTCGGCCAGCTCAACAAGAACGGCGCGCCGGCCCACGGCCTGCTGGCCTCGGGGCTGCTGGTCACGGCGCTGGTGATGGTCGACGGGCATGGCGACCTGGTCGATGTGTTCAACGTGATCATCCTGCTCGGCACCATGACCGGCGTGGTGCCCTACGCGTTCTGCACCGCCGCGCTGTTGCAACTGCTGGCGGTGCGCCCGGGCGAGTTCTCGCCGCGCTCGCGCCGGCAGTTGCTGGTGATCGGTTCGCTGGGCTTCGCCTACTCGCTGTGGGCGCTCTACGGCACCGGCCAGCAGGCGATCTTCTGGGGCTTCCTGGTGCTGATGGCGGGTATCCCGATGTACACCTGGCGGCAGTGGCGCAACCAGGTCAACGGGGTGCCTACGCTCAAAGCCAGTGACTGACCGCCCACCAGCCGAGGCCGCCCATGACCAGGGTGTAGGGTAGTGCCATCCACACCATGCGGCCGTAGGACAGGCGCACCAGTGGGGCGATGGACGAGGTCAGCAGGAAGAGGAACGCGGCCTGGCCATTGGGCGTCGCCACGCTGGGCAGGTTGGTGCCGGTGTTGATCGCCACCGCCAGGGTGTCGAAATGCTCGCGGGTCATGTGCCCGGCGTCCAGCGCCTGCTTCACCTCGGTGATGTAGATGGTGGCGACGAACACGTTGTCGCTGATTGCCGAGAGCAGTCCGTTGGCGATGAACAGCATGCCCGGCTGGCGTTCCGCCGGTAGCGCCAGCACCGCCTGGATGATCGGGGTGAACAGGTGCTGCTGGTGGATCACCGCGACCACCGCGAAGAACGCCACCAGCAGCGCGGTGAACGGCAGGGCTTCCTGGAAGGCGCGGCCGATCTGGTGTTCATCGGTGATACCGGTGAAGGCGGTGATCAGCACGATCACCAGCAGGCCGATCAGGCCGACCTCGGCGACATGCAGCGCCAATCCGATCATCAGCACCAGCGCTGCCAGCGCCTGTACCAGCAGCGCGGCCTTCTGCTGCGGCCCACGCTTGCGGCTTTCGCCCGCGGCGTACTCGGCGAGCACCTGGCGCACCGCCGCCGGCAACTGGGCGCCGTAGCCGAAGCGACGGCTCTTCTCCAGCGCCACGCAGGTCAGCAGGCCGGCTGCCAGCACCGGCATCGACACTGGCGCGACCTGGCGGAAGAACTCGACGAAATGCCAGCCGGCCTCGTGGCCGATCAGCAGGTTCTGCGGCTCTCCCACCAGCGTGCAGACGCCGCCCAGCGCGGTGCCGACCGCCGCATGCATCAGCAGGCTGCGCAGGAAGGCGCGGAACTCCTCGAGATGGGCGCGGTGCAGTTCGGGGACCTGGCGGTCGGTGGCGGGGTCGTAGTCCTCGCTGGCGCGTTGTCCTGAAGCGACGCGGTGGTACACGGCGAAGAACGCCACCGCCACGCTGATCACCACGGCGGTGACGGTGAGCGCGTCGAGGAAGGCCGAGAGGAGCGCGGCGAGCAGGCAGAACAGCAGCGATAGCAGGGTTTTCGAGCGCACGCCCAGCAGCAGGCGGGAAAACAGCAGGAGCAGCAGGTCCTTCATGAAGTAGATGCCGGCGACCATGAACATCAGCAGCAGGAGCACCGGGAAATTGTGCTGCAGCTCGGCATACAGCGCTTCGGGGCTGGCCAGGCCGAGCAGCAGCGCCTCCAGGACCAGCAGGCCGCCCGGCTGCAATGGATAGCATTTCAGCGCCATGGCGAGGGTGAAGATGAATTCGCCGACCAGTACCCAGGCGGCCACCGTCGGGCCGGCCAGCCACAGCAGCAGCGGGTTGGACAAGAGGAAGGCAAGGATCGTCAGCTTGTACCAGCGTGGCGAATGCCCGAGGAAGTTCTGTGCGAAAGCCTGGCTCAAAGGGCTGCTCACGATGGTCTCCACGGCGGGGAAAACGCTGAAAATGCCAGCAGGACTTTCGTTAGATCAAGCGTTTAGCGCATCCATCGAAGAGATTGCGGTATCAATGGGCGTGCCCTGCATCACACAGTGCGGCATCGACATTTGGCTCGCCCTTGTTATAGTTGCGGGATTTTCCGCACAACAAAAATCTCTGCGTTCTGACAGCGCAGTTGCTCTGCCGAGGACTATCGCCGTGACCGAGTACAACGCATTCCGTGTGGAGCTGGCAGACAGGATCGCCCACGTCCAGATCAATCGTCCGGACAAGATCAATGCCATGAACCAGGACTTCTGGCGCGAGATCATCGAGATCTTCCGCTGGGCCGACGACACCGACGAGGTGCGGGTGGTCGTGCTGTCCGGGGCGGGCAAGCACTTTTCCTCGGGGATCGACCTGATGCTGCTGGCCCAGGTCGGCGCCCAGCTGGGCAAGGACGTCGGGCGCAATGCCGACGCCCTGCGACGCAAGATCCTCGAACTGCAGGCCTCGTTCAACGCTGTCGACAGATGCCGCAAGCCGGTGCTCGCGGCGATCCAGGGCTATTGCCTGGGCGGCGCCATCGACCTGGTCTCGGCTTGCGACATGCGCTACGCGACCGCCGATGCGCAGTTCTCGATCAAGGAGATCGACATCGGCATGGCCGCCGACGTCGGCACCCTGCAGCGCCTGCCGCGGATCATCGGCGATGGCATGATGCGCGAGCTGGCCTATACCGGGCGCATGGTCGACGGCGAGGAGGCGCGCAGCATCGGTCTGGTCAACCGCACCTATGCGGACCAGGCCGCTTTGATGGATGGGGTCTTCGAACTGGCGCGGCAGATCGCCGCGAAGTCGCCGATCGCCATCCGTGGAACCAAGGAAATGATTCGCTATATGCGCGACCACCGGGTCGACGACGGCCTCGAGTACGTCGCCACCTGGAACGCCGCCATGCTCCAGTCCGCCGACCTGCGGGTGGCGATGGCCGCGCATATGGCCAAACAGCAACCGGAATTCGCTGATTGATGCCGTTGTACATTCTTGCGCGGGAGGCGCACTAGGCCGATGGTCACAGGAGCCACGTCCCTCAGTCTGGTGCGCGACGAGTTGTTCGCCACCATGGAACAGGCCGAACAGGGCCTGGAGCAGTTCATTGCCGAGCGGCAGAACGGCAGCCTGCTGCAGCATGCCGTCGAATGCCTGCAACAGATCCGCGGCACCCTCAACCTGATCGAATTGGCCGGTGCCGAGTTGCTGGCCCAGGAGGCCCTGCAGCTGGCGACCGACATCCCCACCGGGGTCAGCGAGGAGCGCGACGGCCAGTTGGCCGCCCTGGGCAATGCCCTGTACGTGCTGCGCCGCTACCTGGAGAACGTCGAGGCCAATCGCCAGGAGATCCCCGAGCTGCTGTTGCCGGCGATCAACGAGGTGCGTTGCGCCGCCGGGCAGCCGGCGCTGCCGGAGAGCTTCTTCTTCAGCGCTCGCCTGGATATCCCGCGGCCGCCGAGCACCGCCATCGACCACCTGCCTGCCGAGGCCGAGCTGGACGAGGAAAGCCGGCGCCTGCGGCACATGTACCAGATCGGCCTGCTCGGGCTGATCCGCGAACAGAACCTCTATCCGAGCCTCAAGCTGATGGGCCGTGCGCTGGCCCGCCTCGACAGCCTGCACGGCGGAGTGGCCCGCTCGCGGCTGTGCTGGATCGGCGCGGCGGCGATCGAGTCGATCGTCGATGGCCAGTTGCTGCCGCGCAAGTCGCGCAAGCAGCTGTTCTCGCGCATCGACCGGGAACTCAAGCAGTTGCTGATCGGCCCGGCCTACGAGGCGCCGCGCCATCTGCTCAAGGAACTGCTCTACCTGGTGGCGCTGTCCGACGGCCAGGGCCCGCGTTCGCGCGAGGTCCGCGAGCTGCATGGGCTGGCGCCGCTGCCGTTCACCGACCACCTGCTGGAAGAGGAATCGCAGCGCCTGTCCGGTCCGGGGCAGTCGGTGATGCGTTCGCTGTCAACGGCGATCCGCGAGGAACTGGCCGGGGTCAAGGACATGCTCGACCTGATCGAGCGCGGCGTGGCCCAGCCGGACAGCCTGAGCAACCTGCACGCGCAGTTGGGCAAGCTGAGCAAGACCCTCGGCATGGTCGGCCTGAACTCGGCCGGCACCGCCCTGCAGACCCAGCTGCCCACCGTGGCCGCCTGGGCAGCCAGCGGTGTAGCCGACTCGCCGCAGGCGCTTCTGCGCCTGGCCGATGCGGTGCTGTACGTGGAAAGCATGGTCGGCAACCTGGAGCGTGGCGAGCGGCGCATCAGCCGGCCGTCTGCGCTGGAGGTCGGGGAGGCCGACGCCTTCGCGGTACACCAGCTGGCGGAGGCGCGCATCGTGGTGATCGAGGAGGCCAAGGCCGGCCTGGCGCTGGCCAAGCGGGCGATAACCGCCTATCTCGAATCCAACGGCGACAAGCTGAACCTGGCCAACGTCCCGGCGAGCCTGCAGGCCGTCCGCGGCGGCCTCTGGTTCCTCGGCCAGGAGCGCGCCGCGCTGCTGGTCGGCGGTTGTGCCGACTACATCCAGCAACGCATGATCGAGACCGCGCAGATGCCCTCGGAACAGATGCTGGAAACCCTCGCCGACGCCCTGACCAGCCTCGAGTACTATCTCGAGGGCGGGGCCGTGCTGCGCCCGCAGGGCCAGCCGGACGTGCTCGACCTGGCCAGCGCCAGCGTCAAGGCGCTCGGCCTGCCGGTGGCGGCCTGAGATGGCCGGCGAGTTCCGCTGGCAGGCTGGCCGGCCGGATACCGCCCAGGCGGGTGGCTGGGCGCTCGCGCACTGCCAGCAGCGTTTCCTCCAGGACGACAACGGCCTGCTGTTCCCCCGTGAATGGCTGAAGCGCCAGGACCTCCCGCTGCTGGCCGAGCATGGCGTCGGCCATTGGCAGGGTGAGCCGGTCTACCTGCTGGAGCTGGACGAACCGCTGGAACTGCCGGGAATGGCCTGGACGCCGCTGCGCCAGTTCATGCTGCACGGCGACTTCGACCAGTTCTGCATGCTCGGCTATGCCAGCCAGATCGGCATCTGGGCGCGCCACAACCGCTTCTGCGGCAACTGCGGCACGCGCATGCAGGCGCTGGGCCACGAGCGGGTGATGCAGTGCCCGCAGTGCAACCTGCACCAGTATCCGCGCCTGTCGCCGAGCATGATCGTGCTGGTCACCCGCGGCGACGAAGTGCTGCTGGCGCGTTCGCCGCGCTTCGTGCCGGGGGTCTACAGCACCCTGGCCGGTTTCGTCGAGGCCGGCGAGTCGGTGGAGCAGTGCGTGGTCCGCGAGGTGCGTGAAGAGGTCGGGGTGGAAGTCGCCAACCTGGAATACATAGGCAGCCAGAACTGGCCGTTCCCGCATTCGCTGATGCTCGGTTTCCACGCCGAGTACGTTTCCGGCGAGATCGTCCCGCAGGAGGACGAGATCGAGGACGCCCAGTGGTTCTCCCTCGACGCCTTGCCGCCGTTACCGGCGCAGCGCTCGATCGCCCGGCACCTGATCGACCTGTACCTGGCGCGCCGTTCAGGCGCCGCTGAACCAGTGCTGCCAGGCTAGCCGCGCGGTCAGCGCCAGCACCACCAGGATGAACACCGGGCGAATGAACCTCGCCCCGCCACCGATGGCGGTGCGCGCGCCGAAATAGGCGCCGATCATCAGCGACCCGCCCATGCACAGGCCGAGCAGCCAGACCACCTGGCCGGAGGCGATGAACACCGCCAGCGCCACGACGTTGCTGACGAAGTTCATGCTTCGCGCCACGCCGCTGGCGCGTACCAGGTCCAGGGGGTACATCAGTAGCGAACTGACGGTCCAGAAGGCACCGGTGCCCGGACCCGCCACCCCGTCGTAGAAGCCCAGGGCCAGGCCTTGCGGCCACTGGCGTTTGCGACCGACCGGAGCATCGGCGTCCAGCGGCGCCTTCGGCGTGCCGCCGAAGAGCATGTAGAGTCCGCAGACGAACACCACCGCCGGGAGCATCCGGTTCAGCCATTCGGCGGGCAGCAGGTGGGCGGCCCAGGCCCCCACGGCGGCACCGATGGCGGTGGCGAGCAGGCCGTTGCGCCACTTGCCGGGATGGAACAGCTTGCGCCGGTAGAAGGTGTAGCTGGCGGTCGCGGCGCCGAAGGTCGAGCTCAGCTTGTTGGTGCCCAGCGCCAGGTGCGGCGGGACGCCGGCGGTGAGCAGGGCAGGGATGGTCAGCAGGCCGCCGCCACCGGCGATGGCGTCGATGAAGCCGGCGAGAAAGGCCACTGCGGCCAGGATGATCAGGGTGCTGGGGTCTATCGCGAGTTCGAAGGGCATGAAAAACCGGACCTGCTTCCAATCGGGAAACGACCTCGCTGGCCGTCGGGAGGAGCGGTGCGCATAATGCCCGCAATTTCACCTAGAAGGAATCGCTTGCATGCAGTACGACGGCCTGGCCTGGGCATTCGCGCTATTGGCCTTGCTGGCCATCCTGGTCGCGGCGCGCATCCTGTTCGAGCGCACCTGGTTCCTCGGTTGGCTGCGCGGTACCTGCGGCCTGGCCTTCGTCGCCCTGGCGGCATTGCTGCTGGCGCTGGCCTGGGACCTGCGCAGCTATTCATTGCTCAAGCCCGAGCAGCCGATGGCCACCCTGAGCTTCCAGGCCGAAGGGCCGCAGCGTTACCGGGTATTGATCCAGGAGGGCGCCAGCGAACGCAGCGTAGTGCTGGACGGCGAACTCTGGCAACTGGATGCGCGGATCTTCCGCTGGAAGGGGCTGGCCGCCCTGATCGGCCTGGCGCCGGGCTACCGGCTCGACGCGCTGAGCGGCCGCTTCCTGGCCCTCGAGCAGCAATCCCGCGGCCGACGCCTGAGCCTGTCGCAGAGTCCGCTGGGCGTCGATCTCTGGCGCTGGCTGCGGGCCGGCGAGCACGATCTGTTCCTGTTCGAACCGCTGGCCGGGCGGGTGACCTTCCTGCCGATGGCGGACCAGGCCGTGTTCGCGGTGAACTACGGGGTCGCCGGGCTGCTTGCCGAGCCGATGAACCCGGCGGCCGAGGCAGCGCTCAGGGACTGGCGCTAGGTTTCCCGCCGAAGCTCGGCTCGGCGGCGACCGCCTGGGCCACTTCGCGAAAACGCTCGATCAGCGCCGATGGCGTGCGGTAGGCCAGTGCCAGCCGGTAGGGAATCCGCGCTCGTCCGTGCAGGGGGCGGAAGACCACGCCGGGCGGCCGCAGCGGCTGCAGCAGCGAAGGCACCAGGGCGACGCCGATGCCGCCGGCCACCAGGCCGGCGATGGTCTGCATCTGCCGCGCTTGCTGTACCACGTTCGGGACGAAGCCGGCCTCGGCGCAGGCGCTGGCGATCAGGTCGTGCATGCCCGGGCCGTGGTGCCGTGGGAAAAGCAGCCAGGGCTCCCCGGCCAGTTGCTCCAGGCGCAGGTTGGCATGGTGCGCCAGGGGATGGCCCTCGGGCAGCGCCACGCGCATCTCCCCATCCACCAGCTGGTGCGTGTGCAGGCCAGGCTGGCGCTCCACCGGGAGGACGATCAGCCCGGCATCGGTGCGGTCCTCGCGCAATGCTTCCAGTTGCGCCGCGGTGGTGTCTTCCTGGAGTTGGAAGTCCAGCGCGTCGCCGCCTTGGCGGAACGCCTGGAGAATGCGCGGAAGGAGCAGGTTGATGGTGCTGTCGACGAACGACAGGCGCAGCGTCGGGCGCCCGCTGGCGGCGCTGCGGGCGGCCGCCAGGGTGCGTTCGGCCTGGGCCAGTGTGCGCCGCGCCTCGTCGAGGAAGGCGCGTCCCGCCGGGGTCAGGCGGTGGATGCGGTTGTCGCGTTCCAGCAGGCGCGCGCCGACTTCCTCTTCCAGCCGCCGGATGGCCGTGGTCAAGGGCGGCTGGGCCATGTGCAAGCGCTCAGCGGCGCGGCGGAAGCTGAGCTCCTCGGCCACCGCGACAAACTGGCGGAACTGGCGCAGGTCGGCCACTGCGATACCTCCCGGATATGGCGTGTTGAGAAAGACAGTATTGGATATATCGCGGCGTAACGTCCGACAATTCTCCCGTCCACTCGCTCTGGCCAGACGAGGCGACCCCATCTCCCACAGAGGAAGCCTGTCATGCATACCCAACCTTCTCCGCGTAGCGCGCTGGTCACCGGCGGCTCCTCGGGCATCGGCCTGGCCATCGCCCGACATCTCCAGCAACAAGGCTATCGGGTTGCCCTGGTGGCCCGCGACCGACGACGCCTGGAGGCTGTCTCCGCCGAGCTGGGCGGTGTGGCCTGGATGGCCGCCGATCTCGCCCGACGCGACGACGTCGAGGCGGTCGCCGCCTGGATCGGCGAGACCTTCGATACGCTCGACGTACTGGTGAACAATGCCGGCTTCACCCGGTTGGTCGCCGCCACCACGCCCCTGGCGGAAGCAGAGCGGGAGTGGGATGCATTGCTGGCCGGCAACCTGAAGAGCGCCTTTCTCATGTCGCTGGCGTTGTTGCCACACTTTGCCGAGGAGGGTGGACGGATCATCCACATCGGCTCGATCGCCGCCCAGGCCGGCAGCGGCAGTCCCGGCGCGCTGGGTTACGCGGCAGCCAAGGCCGGCCTGCACGGCTTCGGCCTGGCGCTGGCACGCGAACTCGGACCGCGCGGAATCACGGTGAACAGCGTGGCGCCGGGCTACATCGCCGATACCCGGTTCTTCCCCGGCGGTCTCGACCCGCAGCGGGTGGCCGCCATCGTCGGGGAAACCCCGCTGGGCCGGACCGGGCGAGTCGAGGACATCGCCGCGGCGGTGGCCTGGCTGGCCTCGCCCGAGGCTGGCTTCGTCACCGGAACGGTGGTCTCGGTGAACGGTGGCTGGCGGGTCGGCAACTGAAGCGGAAGCGCCGGGTAACGCCTATGGCATCCGACTGCCCGAGAACGCAGCTGAATAGCCCGCACTCGTGCGAGGCACTGGCAATCCTGAAATGAAAAGAGGGAGCCTTGGCTCCCTCTCGTGCGCTCGCCGTTCCGTCAGGAAAGGAAACCGCCGTCGACGTTCAGCGCCACCCCGGTGGTGTAGCTGGACGCCTCGCTGGCCAGGTAGAGCACGGCACCGGCCATTTCGCTCGGCTCGGCCACGCGCTTGAGCGGGATGCGCTGCAGGGCGAGGTTGCGGATCGCGTCGTTCTTCACCAGCGCCGAAGCGAACTTGGTGTCGGTCAACCCTGGCAGGAGGGCATTGCAGCGGATGCCGAACTGCGCGCATTCCTTGGCGAAGACCTTGGTCATGCTGATCACCGCGGCCTTGGTCACCGAGTAGATGCCCTGGAACTCGCCGGGCGATACGCCGTTGATCGAGGCCACGTTGATGATGCTGCCGCCACCGTGCTCCTTCATCAGCTTGCCGCCCTCGATGGACATGAAGTAGTAGCCGCGGATGTTGACGTCGACGGTCTTCTGGAAGGCGCCCAGGTCGGTTTCCAGGACGTTGCAGAACTGCGGGTTGGTGGCGGCGTTGTTGACCAGGATGTCGAGGCGGCCGAACTGTTCGCGGATCTGCGCGAAGACGTTCTGGATCTGCTCCATCTCGCCGATGTGGCAGGCGATCGCGGTGGCCTTGCCGCCCTCCGCGGCGATCGCGTCGGCGACCGCCTGGCAGCCGTCGATCTTGCGGCTCGAGACGATCACGTGGGCGCCTTGCTGGGCCAGGAGCTTGGCGATGGCCTCGCCGATGCCGCGGCTGGCGCCGGAGACGAAGGCGATCTTGCCGTCGAGGTCGAACAGGTGGGTCTTGGACATGGGCTATCCCCTTGTAGTGGTCGGTTACAGGCGGGAGCGCTCGATGGCCTGCAGGCTCATCTGCTCCAGCAGCTTGTTCATCTGCACGAACTGGGCGAAACGCTTGTCCTGGGTCTGCCCGTGGTAGTAGCGGTAGTAGATCTGCTGGACGATCCCGGCGAGGCGGAACAGGCCGTAGGTGTAGTAGAAGTCGAGGTTGACGATCGGCGCGATGCCGGCACGCTCGGCGTAGTAGTCGGCGAACTCGCGGCGGGTCAGCATGCCCGGCAGGTGGCTGGGCTGGCGGCGGGTCATTTGCACCGGCGCCGGGTCGCCGGCTTCCACCCAGTAGGCGAGCGTGTTGCCGAGGTCCATCAACGGGTCGCCGAGGGTGGCCAGTTCCCAGTCGAGCACGCCGATGATCTGCATCGGGTTATCCGGGTCGAGGATGACGTTGTCGAAGCGGTAATCGTTGTGCACGATGCCCGGCTTGTGGTGGTCGGCCGGCTGCTTGTCCTTCAGCCACGCCTTGACCGGCTCCCAGAGCGGCGCGTCGGGGGTCAGGGCCTTCTCGTAGCGGTCGGTCCAGCCGGCGATCTGGCGCTGCACGTAGCCTTCCGGGCGACCCAGGTCGGCCAGCCCGCAGGCGGCATAGTCGACGTTGTGCAGCTCGACGAACTTGTCGATGAAGCTCTTGCACAGGCTGCGGGTCTGTTGTTCGTCGAGATTCAGCTCCGGCGGCAGTTCGGCGCGCAGGATGATGCCCTTGACCCGCTCCATGACGTAGAACTCGGCGCCGATCACCGACTCGTCGGTACAGTAGAGATAGGCTTTCGGGCAATAGGGGAAGCCGGCGTTCAACTGGTTCAGGATGCGGTATTCGCGGCCCATGTCGTGGGCCGACTTGGCCTTGTGGCCGAATGGCGGGCGACGCAGGACGAACTCCTGGCGCGGGTATTCGATGAGGTAGGTGAGGTTGGAGGCGCCGCCGGGGAACTGGCTGATCTTCGGGGTGCCTTCGAGGCCGGGGATATGGGCTTTCAGGTACGGGTCGATGACGGCGGCGTCGAGTTCTTCGCCGGCGCGGATGCGGGTGGACTGGTCGGTCAGCGACATGGGGTTCCCTTCTCGTGGTGCCACGGCGGAGCCGCGGAAGCCGGTGCGCGCATCAGGCTGCGCAATGATGGTGACCGGCGATAATTGGCTAATCTAATGCCCTGTCCCGGGCCTCACAAGCCGCCGCCGGGCGTTATGGGCAAGCGTGTTGCCGCTCCATCACGGTGCCTGATCGTCGGCCTGGAGGAATGCCGGACGAAAAAAAACCGGAGCCGCGAGGGACTCCGGTCTTCCTTCTGGCATGACGCCGGAAACGATCAGACCGGGAACAGTTCGCCCAGCTTCATCGCCAGCATCATGTCGCCTTCGGCGCGCAGCTTGCCGGCCATGAAGGCCTGCATGCCGTCGGTCTCGCCGCTGGTGATGCCTTTCAGGGTCTCGCTGTCCATGATCAGGGTGACGTTGGGGTTCTCGGCGTCGCCCTGTACCACTTCGCAGGTACCGTCCTTGACGACCAGGTAGTGGTTGTCGCCGTCTTCGATGTTGAACTGGAACACCAGATCCAGGCCGGCGGCCGCGCTGGCGTTGAACTTGCTTTTCATGGTGGAGACGATGTCAGCAACGGTGGTCATGGGTTCTATTCCTTTCTTCTAGGGTTTTTTCGGCGACCGGAACGGTCGCGGTAGGCCGGCTCATCGATAGGTGATGAGGTCCGGCGCCTTCAACAGTTCCAGGTGCACGTGACTGTTGAAGGAAGCCAGTGACACTTCCTCGCCGCGGAACTTCAGGCGAGTCAGCGAGGTATTGACGATCTGCCAGTTCAGCTCGAAGGCCTTGAGCGGCGGAATGCCGACGATCAGCTGGAGCAGGGCGGTGATGGTGCCGCCGGAGGTGAACACGGCAACCCTGTCCTTGCCGCTGGCCTCGGCCAGCAGACGGCGAAGACCGTCATGGACCTTATCGAGGAATCCGGCCCAGCTTTCCAGCCCATCTTTCTCATGGTTGCCGGAAACCCAGCGCGCGATGATGGTGGAAAACAGGCGCTGGAACTCCGCCCGATGCTCGGCGGCATGGCGAAGGATATGCAGGGCCTCGGGTTGCTCCTCGAGCAGGTCCGGCAGGTGCGCGCGGATCACCGCGTCGGCTTGGAATTCGTCGAACGCCGGATCGACTTCCAGTTCCGCTGTCTGCAGGCCGCCGGCCCGCAGGCGCTCGAGGGCGGCGCGGGCGGTGTGCTGCTGGCGGCGCAGGCCGCCGCTGAGCACGCGGTCGAAACGGACGCCGAGGTTCAGCAGGTGGTCGCCGAGGATCTCCGCCTGGCGCACGCCGGTCGGCGACAACACGTCGTAGTCGTCGGCACCGAACGACGCCTGGCCATGTCGAATCAGGTAGATGCTGCCCACGGGCGGACCTCGGCGGGTGAAAGTTCCGCGAGGGTATGAGGATCACCGGGGGCTGTCAACGAAAAAACATACGCTTGTTTGAATGCCATTCGCTGCCTTTATCGGCCTGCCCGGGCGCGCCCTGCGAAGGTTCTTCCGGCAGCGGCATCGCTGGCCGCCCGTCGGTGGCCTGGGTATGCTTGCGCAATCGTGTCGCCCGCCGATGGGTGCGTCAACAAGTAGAGAGGGGGTTGTGTGGAGTTCATTGCCGAATATGCGGGCTTTCTGGCCAGGACCGTGACCGTGCTGGCGGCGATCATCGTGGTGCTGGTGGTGATCGTCGCCCTGCGTGGTCGCGGACGGCGTGGCGCAGGCGGGCATCTCGACGTGCAGAAGCTCAACGACTTCTACAAGGACCTGCGCGAGCGCGTTCGCCACAGTGTCCTCGACAAGGCCAGCCTCAAGGCTCTGCACAAGGAGGAGAGCAAGGCGGCCAAGCAGGCGAAGAAACATCCTGAACAGAAATCGCGGGTCTACGTCCTCGACTTCGACGGCGACATCAAGGCCTCGGCCACCGAGCAACTGCGCCATGAGGTGACGGCGGTGCTGAGCATGGCCGGCAAGGACGACGAGGTGGTGCTGCGCCTGGAAAGCGGCGGCGGCATGGTCCATGGCTACGGCCTGGCGGCCTCGCAGCTGGCGCGCATCCGCCAGGCCGGGGTGCCGCTGACCGTCTGCGTCGACAAGGTGGCGGCCAGTGGCGGCTACATGATGGCCTGCATCGGCGAGCGGATCCTCTCCGCGCCCTTCGCCATCCTCGGCTCGATCGGCGTGGTGGCGCAGTTGCCCAACGTCCATCGCCTGCTGAAGAAGCACGACATTGACTTCGAGGTGCTTACCGCTGGCGAATACAAGCGTACGCTGACGGTATTCGGCGAGAATACCGAGAAGGGCCGGGAAAAATTCCAGGAAGACCTGGAAGTGACCCACGAACTGTTCAAGAACTTCGTTGCCCACTACCGGCCGCAACTGAACATGGACGAGATCGCCACCGGCGAGGTCTGGCTGGGCCAGGCCGCGCTCGGCAAGTTGCTGGTGGACGAACTCAAGACCAGCGACGAATACCTGGCCGAGCAGGCCCGGGAACGCGACGTCTACCAGGTGCGATTCGTCGAGCGCAAGAGCCTGCAGGAGCGTGTCGGCCTGGCCGCCAGCGTGGTCATCGATCGCGTGCTGGTGACCTGGTGGGGACGCCTCAATCAGCAGAAGTTCTGGCAGTAGGCCGGCGCTGGCAGGGACGAACAGGCTGTCTTAAGGGTTTTCACGAGAGGAGGTCGAAATGGCTGTATTCAAGGCGTTGTGGGTGACGGAAGCGCCCCACGGCGTTTACGAGACGCAGGTGGTCGAGCGCGATACCGGCGACCTGCCGGCGGGCGACGTACTGATCCGCGTGCAGTATTCCTCGCTGAACTACAAGGACGCGCTGTCCGCCAGCGGCAACCGTGGGGTGACCCGCAAATACCCGCATACCCCCGGCATCGATGCCGCCGGTGTGGTCGCCGAGTCCTCGGTGGCCGAGTTCGCTCCCGGCGACGAGGTGATCGTCACCGGCTACGACCTGGGCATGAACACCGCCGGTGGCTTCGGCCAGTACGTCCGGGTGCCGGCGGCCTGGGTGATCAAGCGCCCGCAGGGGCTGAGCCTGCGCGAGGCGATGATCCTCGGCACCGCCGGCCTGACCGCGGCGCTGTGCGTGGACAAGCTGGAGCGCAGTGGCCTGCGTCCTGATCACGGTTCGGTGCTGGTCACCGGCGCCAGCGGCGGGGTCGGCAGCATCGCCGTGGAGCTGCTGGCCAAGCTCGGCTACACCGTGGCCGCGGCCACCGGCAAGCTGGAACAGGCCGAGTTCCTCAACCGCCTGGGTGCCAAGCAGATCCTCGACCGCGCCACCGTCGCCGATGGCGTCGACAAGCCGTTGCTCAAGGAGCAGTGGGCCGGCGCGGTGGACACCGTGGGCGGCGACATCCTCTTCAACGTGGTCAAGTCGCTGCAGTACGGCGGCAGCGTCGCCTGCTGCGGGCTCACCGCCGGCGCCGGCTTCAAGGCCTCGGTGCTGCCGTTCATCCTGCGCGGGGTGAACCTGCTCGGGGTGGACTCGGTGGAGCTGCCCCTGGTGGTCAAGGCGTCCATGTGGGACAAGCTGTCCCTGCAGTGGAAGCTCGACAACCTCGAAGAGGTGGTGCGCGAGATCACCCTGGAGGAATTGCCGGGCGCGATCAACCAGATCCTTGCCGGCAAGCTGGTCGGCCGGGCCCTGGTCAACCTCGGCTGAGAGCGTTGCCGGAGCTCAGCTCCGGCAGCAGGTAGCCCGCCCACAGCGACTCGGCGAACTGCGCCCGGAAGAAGCCGAAGTGACCGATGTGGCGGGCGCCGATTTCTTCAGGCGCGATGCGCCAGGCGGTTTTCGGCGCTTCGCGGTAGAAGCCCAGCAGCGATTCGATGCTGCGTCGGGACATCATTTCGTCATCGGTGAATGACAGCGATACCATCGGCGTGCGTACGGTGGAGAAGGCCCGGCGGATGTCCTCGCCATCCGCCAGGGCGTACTGCGGGTGCAGGCACCAGCGCCGCCACTGTTCGATCACCCCGCGCGGCAGATCGCCGACCATGCCCAGGCGGCGGCCCGGGAAATAGCCGAGAAGGGGTGTCAGCAGGGGCGCGATGACATACCACAACAGCCAGACCCTGTTGCGCAGCGGGACGCTGTTTTCCTTCCAGTAGCCGCTGCCGCTGGCGATGCTGAAGATTCGCGCGATGCGTTCGCGCCCTTCGACGAAAGGCAGGATCTGGCCGCCCAGGCTATGGCCGATCCAGTACAGCGGCCTGTCCCCTATCTCGGCGAGCGCGGCGGCGAGCATGGCGCTGCAGTCGTGGCGAGCCCAGTCCAGCACGCTGACCTCCAGTCCGCGCAGCGGCCCGCTGCGCGACTGCCCCATGCCCAGGTAGTCGAAGGTCACGGCGAGATAGCCCCGCTCCGCCAGCCAGGCGGCAAACGCCGCGTAGAAGCGTTGCTCCACGCCCATCGCTGGCGCGATCAGCGCGCAGCCGCGCGGCGCTCCTTCGGGCCGGTACCAGTGGCTGGCCAGTATGTGGCCGTTGCCGTTGTCGATGGCTCGGTGTTGCGCTCGGCTCATGTGGCGCTCCGGTGTCTGTCCAGCACTACGAGGATAGGATCAGGCGAGTGCGCGCCTCCAGCCGGCCGAAAGCACGGTGGGAGGCGCGTGGCCTCAGGCCTGCTGGCTGACGTACATGGTGATCTCGGCGCGGAATACCGGCTGGTCGTCGACATAGGCGACCACCGGCACCACCAGGTTGCCGGTGGCGTTCCAGTCGACCTGGCTGCCGTCGGCCACCGCGCGCACGTCGCCAGTGGCCTTGGCCAGGTACTCGACGGTCATGCCGCGCGGAATCCAGCGGTGGCCGGCGGGAATCGAGGCGTCGGTCATGGTCCCGGCGACCAGTTCGGCGGCATTGCACAGGGCGATGGCATGCACCGTGCCGATATGGTTCAGCACCTCGCGGCGTTTGGGGAAGGTGACTTCGGCATAGCCGGGGCGCAGTTCGACGAACTGCGGGGCGATGCTGGCGAAATAGGGTGCGAACTGGCCGATCATGGCGCTGAACTGGGCCGGGCCGACCTGCCGGTACATCTGCATCATCTGACTCATGGAAAACTCCGGGCGTTTCAGGATTGAAGATGTGTGCGCACCGGGGCAGTATACGAAGGTTAGAAATTTATTCTAGAAAAATATTCTAGTCAGCGTTTCGACGATTATCGACAAGGACCGACATGGGCCGTTCCTCCCGCAAAGACGAGATTCTCCAGGCCGCCTTGGCCTGCTTCAGCGAGCATGGCGTGGACGCCACGACCATCGAGATGATCCGTGATCGTTCCGGCGCGAGCATCGGCAGCCTCTACCACCATTTCGGCAACAAGGAACGCATCCATGGCGAGCTGTACCTGGCGGGGATCGGCCAGTACGCGGCGTTGCTCGAAGCCGGCTTCGCCAGGGCGAGCAGCGCCGAGGAAACGGTCAGGCTGCTGGTCACCAGCTACATCGACTGGGTGGTGGCGAATCCCGACTGGGCGCGTTTCATCCTGCACAGCCGCGGGCGGGTGGAGGCGGGTGAACTGGGTGAGCGCCTGCGGGCCTACAACCAGGCGCACTTCGCAAGGATCCATGCGGCACTGGCGGGATATCGGGCCGAGGGCCTGTTCCGCGAGATGCCGGACGACTGCTTCGCCTCGGTGGTGATCGGCCCGGCCCACGACCTGGCCCGCCAGTGGCTCGCCGGACGGAGCCGGGTGGCGCTGGCCGACTGTCGCGAACTGCTGGCGCAGGTGGCCTGGGACAGCGTACGGGCGGCCTGAGGCGTCCGTGGCGCCAGGAACGGAAAAGCCCCGCCGAAGCGGGGCTTTTTCTCATGGATTGGGCTCAGCCGCGCCGACGGAACAGCGGCAGCGGCTGTTCCACCGAGGTCTGGTAGACCTCGCTGAAGTCGTCCAGGCTGGCCAGGGCGTCTTCCGGGCTGCGGTCGGCACGGATGGCGTAAGCGTCGAAGCCGCAGCGGCGCATGAAGAACAGCTGGTCGCGCAGCACGTCGCCGATGGCGCGGATCTCGCCCTTGTAGCCGTAGCGCTCGCGCAGCAGGCGCGCGCTGCTGAAGCCGCGGCCATCGGTGAAGACCGGGAAGTTCACCGCGATCACCTGGAACCTGTCGAGGTCGCCGGCGATGCTTTCCGGTTCCTCGTCCGCGTCCAGCCAGACCCCCAGGCCGCCGTCGCGGCCGCGCAGGGCCGGGCCGTGCTCGAGCCACAGGGCCAGTGGGATGATCACGTCGTCGCTGTTGGGCACGCTTTCCAGGGTCGCGTCCTTGGGCAGCACGTGCCAGCGGTCGTCGACCACCTGGCGGTCCTTAATGATTCGCTGCATATACGCGCTCCTTGAACGGGTCGATACCGATACGGCGGAAGGTGTCGATGAAGGGCTCTTCCTCGGTCCGGCGTTCCACGTAGACCTGGATGATCTTGTCGATCACGTCGGCCATCTGTTCCTGGGCGAAGGACGGGCCGAGGATCTGCCCGAGGCTGGCGTCGCGCGCCGAGCTGCCGCCGAGGGAGACCTGGTAGAACTCCGCGCCTTTCTTGTCGACCCCGAGGATGCCGATGTGGCCGACATGGTGGTGGCCGCAGGCGTTCATGCAGCCGGAGATGTTCAGGTCGATGTCGCCGATGTCGAATAGATAGTCGAGATTGTCGAAGCGACGCTGGATGGCCTCGGCGATCGGGATCGACTTGGCGTTGGCCAGGGAGCAGAAGTCGCCGCCCGGGCAGCAGATGATGTCGGTCAGCAGGCCGACGTTGGGTGTGGCGAAGCCCAGTTCGCGCAGTTCGCCCCAGAGGGTGAACAGCTCGCCCTGCTCGACGTCGGCGAGGATGATGTTCTGGTTGTGGCTGTTGCGCACCTCGCCGAAGCTGTAGCGGTCGGCGAGGTCGGCGATGGCGTCCAGCTGCTTGTCGGTGACGTCGCCCGGGGCCTGGCCGGTGGGTTTCAGCGAGAGGGTCACGGCGACGTAGCCGGCCTTCTTGTGGGCGAAGGTGTTGCGTGCGCGCCAGCGGGCGAAGCCGGGATGCTCGGCATCGAGCCGGGCGAGGGATTCGTCGAGGTCGTCGAGGGCCTTGTAGGCGGGATCGACGAAGTGCGCGGCGACGCGCTGGACTTCGGCCTCGGTGAGGGTGCTCGGACCGTCCTTCAGGCTGGCCCATTCGGCCTCGACGCGCTCGGCGAAGACTTCCGGGGTCAGCGCCTTGACCAGGATCTTGATCCGCGCCTTGTACTTGTTGTCGCGACGGCCATAGCGGTTGTACACGCGCAGGATGGCGTCGAGATAGCCGAGCAGGTGCTGCCAGGGCAGGAACTCGTTGATGAAGCTGCCGACGATCGGGGTCCGGCCCAGGCCGCCGCCGACCGAGACGCGGAAGCCGAGCTCGCCGGCCTCGTTCTTCACCGCTTCCAGGCCGATGTCGTGCACCTCGATGGCGGCGCGGTCGCTCACCGCGCCGTTCACCGCGATCTTGAACTTGCGCGGCAGGTGAGCGAACTCGGGATGGAAGGTCGACCACTGGCGAATGATCTCGCACCAGGGACGGGGGTCCACCAGCTCGTCGCGGGCGACGCCGGCGAACTGGTCGGTGGTGGTGTTGCGAATGCAGTTGCCGCTGGTCTGGATCGCGTGCATCTGCACGGTGGCCAGTTCGGCGAGGATTTCCGGCACGTCCTCCAGTTCCGGCCAGTTGAACTGCACGTTCTGCCGGGTGCTGATGTGGGCGTAGCCCTTGTCGTAGTCGCGGGCGATCTGCGCCAGCTTGCGCAACTGGCGCGAGGAGAGCAGGCCATAGGGCACGGCGATGCGCAGCATCGGGGCATAGCGCTGGATGTAGAGGCCGTTCTGCAGGCGCAGCGGGCGGAACTCCTCGCCAGTCAATTCGCCCGCCAGGTAACGGCGGGTCTGGTCGCGGAACTGCTTGACGCGGTCCTCGACGATCCGTTGGTCGTACTCGTCGTATACGTACATGAATTTTCCTGCTGTCAGGCTATGCGGCTTACTGCGTTAACCAGCGCGCACGGCTACGCGCTCCACGCGGAGTGGGCGCACGATACCAGTTCGGGGTTATGCGTAAAAGTGATGTTTGAGTATATGGTAAGAACCAAAAAGCCTAAGGCGTCAGGCAAGCATAACTGCTTTGCAAGCGTGCCTTTCTTGAGCGATGGGCGGCGCTGGTCTTAACTGGAACATGCCTTTCGATGTCTTCGTCCCGGATACTCACAAGAAGCAGGGGGAGTCATGAGCGAGCCGAGCAAAACCCAGGAAAACCGCGATAGCGTGGTCGACGCGCGCGCGGCCTTCGTACTGATCCTGCTGGTGGTGGCCACCGCCGTCTTCTGGGTCAGCCACCAGTGACGCCCAGCCTCGGCGGCCGCCGGGTCAAAGGCCGCTGAGGCTCAGCACCAGCTTCACGATCCCCGCCAGCAGCAGCACGAACACCAGGGTGAACAGCAGGCCCAGCATGATGAAGTGGACGGGCTTGCCGTGGGTGAAGTCGCGGGCGCGGTTCCGCCCGCTCTGCACGCCGAAGGCGGCAGCCATCACGCTATGCAGCATCTGCCAGAAGGTCGGCGGCTTCTGGTTCGGTTCTTCCGTCTCGATACCCATCGGTGGTCCTCCCTTTTCCATACCTGCCCTGAGAGTCTAGACCCTTGGCGGGAGGAGGGTGGCTTCAGGCCTGGCGGGCGGGGATGCGCCGTTCCGCCGTGCCCTGCGTGGCCCTGGCGCGCAGTTGCCCGCAGCCGCCGTCGATGTCCTGGCCGGCCGAGTTGCGCACCTTGGTCAGCACGCCGCGGCTGTGCAGGTAGCGCACCAGCTCGACGATCCGCTCCCCGCTCGGGCGCCGGTAGGCGTCGCCGTCCATGCTGTTGTAGGGGATCAGGTTCATCACCGCGAAGCGGCCCTTGAGCAGGCGCAGGATGCCGTCCATTTCCTCGAGGCTGTCGTTGACGCCTTCGAGCAGGGTCCACTGGTACTGGATCGGATAGTCGACCTGGCGCGCGTAGGTTTCACCGGCCTCCACCAGTTTTTCGGGGCTCAGTGGCGGCGCCTTGGGCAGCAGCCGTCGGCGCAGTTCGGCATCGGTGCTGTGCAGGGAGAGGGCCAGCGCGGGTTTCACCCGCTGCCCGGGCAGGCGCTCGAATACACGGGGGTCGCCGACCGTGGAGAGCACCAGGTTCTTGTGGCCGATGCCGCCGTCGGTGCCGAGCAGGTCGATGGCTTCGAGGACGTTGTCGAGGTTGTGCGCCGGCTCGCCCATGCCCATGAACACCACTTTCTTCACCGCTCGCCGGCGCCGCGCCAGGACCACCTGGGCGACCATTTCCAGGCTGCCGACCTGGCGCAGCAGGCCGCTGCGGCCGGTCATGCAGAACACGCAGCCGACCGCGCAGCCAACCTGGGTCGAGACGCACAGGCCGCCGCGCGGCAGCAGCACGCTCTCCACCATCTGCCGGTCGGCCAGCTCCACCAGCAGGCGCGACGAACCATCGCTGGCCGGGTGTTCGCTGTGCAGGCGGGCGATGCCTTCCAGTTCCTCGGCCACACCTGGGAGGCCCTGGCGTACGCTCAACGGCAGGAAGTCCTCGGCCCGTTGGCGGGCGGTACAGGCATCCAGGGCCCGGCCCTGCAGCCAGGCGCGGACGATTCTCCCGCAGTGCAGGGGCTTGGCGCCGAGGTCGGCGAGGCGCTGGTGGAGGTCTTGGCTACGCATGGGGCGCGCATCCTACCATTGCCCGCCATGAGGCGGTATGGCCGGCGCCGACGTGCTATCGTTGCGCTCCGCTCCACCCCAGCAACGGAACCGTTCCATGAAATTCGTCCACCAGCGCGAACACCTCAACGAAGACGACATCGTGGTCATCGAGTGTTCGCAGCAATGCAACATCCGTCTGATGAACGACGCCAATTTCCGCAGCTTCAAGAATGGCGGCCGGCATTCCTACCACGGTGGCGCCTTCGACCTCTTCCCGGCGAAGATCAAGGTGCCCAGCACCGGGTTCTGGAACATCACCATCGATACCGTGACCCGGCGCCCGATCAGCGTGACGCGCAAGCCGAACTTCAAGTGGTCGATCAGGTTCGTGCGCCGCTCCGGCAACTGATGAGGCCGACGCAGGTCCTCACTTGCGCGGCGCGAATCCATATTGGGCCGGATGTCCAGCGATGATCCAGTCAGGGTAGGCATGCCGGCATGCCCGTTCGATGCAATCGGCCAGTTGTTGCGGCGCCTCGTCCCGCGCCAGCCTGATCGGCTCGAACAGCACGTGACCGAAGCGACCTTTCGCGAAGGTCAGATGGAAGGGTAGCAGCAGGGCGTCCAGGCGCGCGCCGATACGGAATACGCCGCGGTGGATCCGGGCCGGTCGGCCGAGCATCGAGACAGCGATCGTTTCCATCGGATAGCGTTGCATCAGATAGGGCGGCACATCGGCGAACAGTACCGCGAGGCGATCCCGGCGCAGCGCCTGGAGCACTTTCAGGCCGAGTGCGTTGCGGTTGCTTTCATCGTAGGTATGCAGCAGGCGCAGGCCAGGTGCTAGCGCCCGCTCCCGATGCCCATAGTCTGCGCGGGGTACGCCGGAAACCACGGCTATCTCGTCGAGTCCCAGCAGCGAGCGTAGCCGGTCCATCAGGTAGATATTGGCGTGCTGCGACACGTAGTGGAACGGCGAGAGAATCACCGGCTGGCCCGGTAGGTCCCGGTGGAGCCTCTGGAGGCTCTCGTGCAGGGCGCAGGCCGTCTCTTCGAGGTCCGGCCAGCGGGACGGCCTTCCAGCGATCCGCTCCAGCAGAAAGCGCTGGTCCAGCAGTCGCTCCAGATGGCCGGCAGCGCAGGTGCGCCACACGGCCTCACGCTCCAGGGACAGGGTCGTTTTCCCCCATTCGTAGCGTAGCCAGCCGTTCCAGCGCGTGCGGGAGTCGAACAGGCTGCGCGTGCACCATGACAGCAGCGCAAGCCGTTCGATGCCGTGCGGCGACAACCGCAGCAGAAACCGGTCATGCCAGCGCAGTGCGGAGTTCGACAATCTAATGCGCATCGTTTGCCAGCCAGTGGTCCAGCCGGGCGATGTCGCCCAGATCAAGGGCGGCCGCGTCGGCTTTCAGCGAAAGATAGGACGTAAGCATGTCGTGGTGCGCCTGGACCAGTTCCTTCGAGCTGTCATGCAGGGCTTCCTGGGCGCGCAGGACGTCGAGGTTGCCACGACTGCCGGCCAGGTAGCCCATTCGCGTTGCCGCCAGGGCGGCTTGCCGGGCCTGGACCAGATCGTTCAGCGTCTCGTTGCGCTCGCGGGCCCAGATGAAGTTCTCGAAGGACTCGCGGCTATCGCTGCTGGCCTGGCGCGTCGCCTCCAGCAACTCGTTACGGGCCAGGTCCTCCGAGGCCAGGGCCTGGCGTACGCGGGTACGGATTTCGCCACCGGTGAACAGCGGCACGGTAACGGTCAGCATGGCCGTGGTGGTCGTGGTGGGCCTGGCGTAGCCGGAAGCGGCGCCCGAGGGAGAATGGGTACCGCTGAGACTGACCACCGGATAGCGCTGAGCGCGAGTCCTTTCTGCGTCGTCCTGTGCGGCGCGGACCTTCAGTTGTCCGAGCTGTACCCCATAGTTTTTCGTTTCGGCCTGATGCACCCATTGCTCGATGCTGCCCGGTTCGAGCCACGGTGCGGGGATGCTCGCCAGGTTCCTTGGGGCTAGGCGGGCTGGTCGGCCGCTCAGGCTTTCGAGTTCTCGCAGCTTCGAGTCGAGTGCATGGCGCGCCGAGCGTCGTTGCAGGCGGGCGCTGTCCAGGCGAACCTGCGCTTCCCGCATGTCGATCAATGTCGCTTCACCGCCCTGGTGCTGATGAAGGACGAGCGAGTGTTGCGCCTGGACAGCGTCCAGGTAGCCCTGTGACAACTCCAGGACATCTTGTGCCTGGAGCGCGTCGAAATAGCTTCGTGCGGTGCGCAAGACCAGATCCTGCCAGGCCTGCGCGTATTCCAGGCGCGAACGCGCACTGGCTGTGCCGGCCTGTTTCAGCGCGATCCAGCGTTGCCAGTCGAACAGTGGCTGGGTGAGGGAAACCGTCCAGCCATTCTGCCGGTAGCTGATCGAGGGTACATCCTCGGTTTCGATCCGATTGTAGGCTCGGCCCCAGCCGCCCTCCAGCCTGGGCAGGAGCGCGGAGCGTGCCCGCGGGACCTCCAGGCGGCCGATCTCTACGCTGGCACGCCCACCGGCGAGCCCTGCGTCGTAGGCAAGGGCATCATTGACCAGCGCCAGCAGCTCGCCCGCGGTTGCGGGGCCGGTGCAGATCAGGGCGAGCAGGAAAATCAGCCGTCTCATGGCGTCGCCAGCCCGGCCTGCCGGCCACGAGATAGCAGGGTTCCGTCGTGCATCTGGTAGCAGCGTTCGAAACTGGCTGCCAGCGCACGATCGTGGGTGATCACCACGAGGGTACGATCGAGGTCGCGCAGCAACCCGGCGATGCGCTGGACGGAGGCAGGATCGAGGTTCGAGGTTGGCTCGTCCAGCAGCAACAGCTCGGCGGGCTGGTACAGCGCCCGTGCCAGCAGCAGGCGTTGGCGCTGGCCGGCGGAAATGTTGGCGATGGAGTCGCTGATGACGGTTCGGGTGCGCATGGGCAGGCGCATCACATCAGCCAGCAGACCTACCTGGTCGAGCAGGTGGTGGATGCGCTGCTGGTCGGCGCTGGCGCTGAACAGCGAGATGTTGTCGGCGATGGTGCCGCGCAGGATCAGGTCGCCCTGGCGCATCTGGGTCATGTGGCGGCGAATCTCGTCGACCGCCAGGTTGGCGAAGTCCACGCCGTTGAGACGGATCTCGCCGTGCTGAAGAGGCTCGGCTGCGCACAGGAGTTTGAAGAGGGTCGACTTGCCGCTGCCGGAGGGGCCGAGGATAGCGATCTTGTCGCCCTTGCGGATGTCCAGGTTGACCGCGTCCAGCACGTTACGGTCGGAGGCCCCGTAGCTGAAGGACAGGTCGTGGACCTGCAGCCCCTCGAAGTGGCGGAACTCTGCCGGGCCACCGGACTGCTCGGCGGCGGCATAGCGTTCCGGGGGATTGTCGATCACGTCGGCCACCCGCTCCACCGGTACGCTCAGCATGAAGCGGCTGAACAGAGCGTTGATGGCCTGCGCCAGGCGCTCGGATGCCAGGGACTTGTAGATCATGAATGAGTAGAAGACGCCCACGGACAGCTTGCCGTCGAGCATGAGGCCGGCCGAGAGCCAGGTTATGGCGATGACGTCCATGTAATCGACGAACTTGAGCACGCCATCGCGGATCGCGGAGAGCCTGGCGCTGTCCAGCATCGCGGCGGCATAGGCCCTAAACTTGCCCATGTAGATCGAGGTGCGCCGGACCTCGCCGGAGGCGAGCTTGACCAGGCTGGCGCCGCGGATCGTCTCGATGAGTGTGTCGTCGCATTCCGCGGAGTGTTCCAGCACCCGCATGTGGGCGTCGCGCATGGGGACATACAGGGCGAACGCGGTCGCCAGGTACAGCGCGAAGATAGCCAGCGCGACGGCGGTCAGCAGCGGGCTCTGGACCAGCATCAGCAGCAGCGCGGCAAGCCCGACCACGAGGTCAATGCGCAACGAGATGGCTGTATGCACCGTATAGTCGTTGATTTCGTCCTGGGACTTGAGCCGGGCGAACAGGTCGCCTACGTTGCGTTTCTCGAAGTAGGGGATCGGGTTGCGCAGCAACTGGCCGACCAGTCCCTGGGTGACGTTGACGCTTACCAGCGCGGTGACCAAAGCGGTCAGATAGGACTGGACCAGCGTGCTGATGGTCCCGACCAGGAAAATGCTGGCGAAGGTGAAGGCCAGGATGTGCAACAGGTTGCGATTGTCGCTGGTCACGACCTGGTCGAGGACCAGGTTGCCGAAGTAGGGCATGGCCAGGATCGCGAACTGTCCTCCGATCGCGACGAACATCAGCTTGCCGATCTGGCCACGCAGTTGCGGATTGAGTTCGCGGACACGGGCAAGGGCCGCCGGTATCCGGGAGCGTGCGCGTATGCGTGGCATGCGTGGGGTCGGCGCGCACTCGAGCAGGTAGCCCGAAACGTTCGCCAGGAACATGTCGAGGGCTATGCGCCGGCGGCCCAGCGCGGGGTCGATCACCTGGACGTAGCCGCGGCGGTACTTCTCGAAGACCACGAAGTGGGCTCCGCCGAAGTGGACGATCGCGCCACGCTTGATCTCCCCGAGGTCTCCGGCATCGAACCGGTAGGCCTGCACGGCGAGGCCGAACTCGGTGGCCACATCGTACAGATCCATCAAGGTCAGCCCATGGGAGGAGATCGGTCGCTGCGCGGTAATCTCGCGGACTTCCGTGGCGCGGCCCAGATGACACAGCACCATCGCCAGGCAGGCGTAGCCGCAATCGGCCACTTCGTTCTGGTAGATGACCCGCATGATCAGCCCCGCACCATCTGGAACAGCGGTTCGAGTACCCACTCGGCGATGCTCCTGCGCTCGACGACGATGCTGGCGGTACCCTGCATGCCGGGCAGTATGCGCAACGGCCGGCGCGCCGGGCCGAAGCTGTCGCTCGGAAGGAGCGCCCAGGCCATGTAGTCGGCTTGGCGCACCGGGGTGGGGAGTGCTGGCGGGGATGTCGGCTCGACCTTGCCCATGGTGGTGCCGGAGATCGACCGTATGCGTGCTTCCACCGCGCCGAAGCGGGCGTACGGGTAGGCGTCGAGCTTGATCTTGACCGTCTGGCCCTCGCGGACGAATCCGCGCTGCCGCGACGGAATGCGCAGCATCACCGACAGCGATTGCGAGGAGCCGGTATCGATCACCAGGCTGATGTCCTCGCTCTGCAGCGTGTGGCCTGCAACCAGGCTGGAAAAGGCGATGGTGCCGTTCCGGGGCGCGGCGACGACGATGTCCTGGCGTTCGTTCTCGAAGCGCGTTTGCACGTCCTGGATGTCGCGCGCGCGCTGGGCGTCCAATTCTGCTATCTGGGCCTGGAGTTCGTGGCGCGCACCGCGCAGCGTTTCGATCTCCGCCTGCAATGAAAGACGCCGGGCGTCACCCTGTGCTGCGTCCGCCTCGCTTTGATGCTGGCGTGCGCGTGCCTGCTCCAGCCGCTCGGCGGTGACGTAGTCGGCAAGGCCCTGCAGGCGTTCGAGCGTGGCCCGTGTATCCCGGACCAACTGGCGGGCGCGTGAACGTTGCCTGTCCAGTGCCTGGAGTTCGCGGGTCCGTGCCATCTCGCTCAGTTCGCCGGCCTGCAGGCGGGCGGAGAGGGCCGAGCGACGATCGACGAATTGCGCCTCGATGGTGGCCAGCTTGGCATCGCGCATGCGTTCGTCGAATTTCGGTCGTGGGGTTCCGTCGCTGGAAAGTGTCAGGTCGCGGCTCAGCTCGAACAGCGGCTGGCCCTCGCGGACAGGCTGTCCGGGAGCTACCAGGACACGGGTGACGAGTCCTTCGTGGCCGGTGATCTTGAGTTCGGAAGGCGAGACGATTTCGCAAGGCACGTCCCGCTTCAGCTCGACCTCCTGAACGAACGCGAAGACGACACCCCCCAGGACCGCGGCCGATGAACAATAGGCGATCCAGCGCCACGATACATCACTGAAACGCGGCAGTTTGCCTGCTTGTAGACTCAATTTCCTGACCTGTCGCGAAAAGCCTGCCGGATACTCTTGTGGGAAGTGGCAGGTAGCTGAAAGGGCTGGCCGGTCCCCCTCGACCGGCCAGCGCGCCCGGACGGCGAGCGATGCGCTAGTCCGTAACGGGCAGATGAAACCGGCGCGACAGGCTCGTGGCTTGCCGCGGCCGGTTCCATGTCGGCTCAGGCCCAGCGAGCGGGCGGTGGAACGGTCACTCCACCGCCGCCACCCGGGTTGGTGGGTGGCGTGGGCGGGGTGGGCGCCGGCGTGGTATTGGCTGTCCGGTTGTAGTTGGTCGGGGTGGAGCGGTACTTGCAGCAGCCTCCAGCAAGTTCGGACTGGGCGAGCGCTTCGCGGGTGATCTTCTTCATAGGATCATTCAACCTCTCGATAAACGTTTATTGATAGGTGACGCCGGATCTGAATTCGTTTCAGCACCTCCTTGGCCAATGGGGAAAGAACGCGATTCACTGGTACGACATGGTGAAGGTTGCGCTGCCGTTGGCCTTGCCAGCCTTGGCGTTCGTCGCGGTGCGGATGTAGCGGGCGGTGAACTGCTCTTCGTGGATGCGGTTGGCAACGGTACCCAGGAGGAGCTGGTTGGGATTGCCCGCGTCCCGCGAGTCGGCGCCGAAGCGCACCTTCTGGGCGCCGAGCAGGATCTGGATGCCGAAGCCGGTCGCGGTGGAGTCACGGCTGAGGGACAGAACGTCGGAGCGGTTCGAGGGGGATGTGGCGTCGGTGAAGGTCACCGCTAGCTTGGTGCTGGTCCCCCGGCAGTCGATGCTCAGCCTGAAGGTACGGGCGGACGATACGCTGTTGAGATCTTTCATCTCGCCGATGCCTATCGGCCCGAACGCAACGTTCACGGGCTGCCTCGTCTGCAAGGTGCAGGTCTGCGGCGTGACGTGCACCAGTGGGGTCGAGAGGGTGATGGTCGAACTGGTGAACCCGCCCACTCGCTGGCTGAGGAGCAGGCCGCCGCTAACCTCGGCACCGGGGTAAACTTCGCCGGTCTTGACCAGTTCGAGGATGATCGGGCTGCCCAGGTAGAGGTAGCATTTGCCGCTGGCCGGATAGCCGCACAGTGACGGCGTGGTGAAGGTCGTCACCGGGACCTGCGAAGAGCCAGGTTTCAGGGCGTACTCGCTGGAGGTGGCCTTCAGTCGATAGCCGATGCCAGGAGTGCCGCTGGGAATCACTCCATCGGTGTTGGCCGACTGTCCATTGCCAGAGATCCAGTCCACTGTCACGCCGGTGTTGCAGTAAACGCCGACCGGGCTCGACTGGTTGAAGCTGTAGTTGTAGCGGGCGCTGGCTATGACGCTGCCAGGCGCTGCGTCGCGCGGTACGGTGACGCTGGTCGGCAATGACAGCGTAGCCCTGTAGACACCACCTGAGCCGACTTCGCATGCCGCCATGGCCGAGCAGGAAAACTGCCAGGCGAACAGGGCGAGCGCCACTCTCCGCAGAACGATTCTGGAGCGGGATAAGGGTGGGGAATCCGGATGCTTTCCGGGTATGGAAAGAGGCTTCATCATCGGCACCAGTCCCAGCATCCTTGCCTTCTTCGGTGCAGCTTGTCCGTAGTTCTTCGACATGCAGTGCTCCAGTCGCGATCTGAACCGTCCTGCCAGGCAGGTTCAGTTGCTAGTTGAATAGGGCCAAGGCCCTGGCGATATCTCATTGAAATATAAGGGGTATTTGACTAAGCCTAAGGGCTGGGGCTGCTATTTGTAAGAAGGCATTTCTTCATAAGAGGCAGGAAATGTCTGATAAGCGCTGAACGCGCCCGTTCGACGCGAGCGCGCCGGGTCGCCAGGCTCTGGTAAGAGACATGCCGGGAAGCAGGATGTCTGCGGGGGAGGCGGCGTGGCTCGGAAGGGTGGGTCGGCCCCGTCGACGCCAATGTCGCCAGTGTCCGGGGCCGGTTCGTTCAGCCGTGCTGCCGAAGGGCGTGGTACGGCAGCAAGAGCGTATCGACGGCGGCATCGCTGGGCAGGGAGACCATGTTCACCGACAGGCAGACGATGCTTATCTTGCAGATGAGGGCGGTCGGGGACAGCCGGTTTCCAGGCCGTCGAACAGCAGCCTCGGTCGGCCTGGGTACCCTTGTAGTAATCATCGGGTCCCATGGCTGGATCTGCCGTCGCCCTGGGTCATCAGGTACCGCAGCCGCTGAGGGAAGCGCTGGACAGGCACAGGGCAAGCAGCAGGAGCGGCGCGCGTATGGAACGAGTTCTCTTCCGCTCGACGGCATATTCCAGGGTGCGCCGCTGCAAGTCTGCGCCAGGTCATGCCGGCGCGGATTTCACTCGAAGAAGTTGTGCCAGCAGTCGCTCAGTGGGCCGATCTCGAAGGAGGTGCACCAGGGTTGGGCTTCCAACCACAGGCGGGCGCTTTCCCGGTCCGCCTCGTCCAGGCTGCCGACCCGCGCCAGGCACAGGTAGCCGCTGATTTCGGCCTGTTCCGGCGAGCCGCCGCCGCCAAACACCCAGCCCCGGGCCTCGACGAAGTCGATCAGATGGTCCAGCGCATCGTCGTGGGTGAGGGCGCTGCGGTCGTAGGTCAGTTCGAAGCTGAAGCCGAACTCCTGGAACTCGCCCAGGCGCAGCTTCTTGCGCAGGCGGCGCTTGCGCGGCTTTTCCATCTGCTCGGGAGTGAGGAATTTCATCGTCGGCCTTCCTGGGTCAGTCGTCGTAGCCAAGGTTCGGCGCCAGCCAGCGCTCGCTGACGCTGGCTTCCTGGCCCTTGCGCTGGCTGTAGCGTTCCACCTGGTCCCTGTCGATCTTGCCGACCGCGAAGTACTGCGCCTGCGGATGGGCGAAATACCAACCGCTGACCGCCGCGGCGGGGAACATCGCGTAGTGCTCGGTCAGGCTGACGCCGGACAGGCCCTGCGGATCGAGCAGTTCGAACAGGGTGCCTTTCTCGGTATGGTCGGGGCAGGCCGGGTAGCCCGGTGCCGGGCGGATGCCGACGTATTGCTCCTTGATCAAGGCCTCGTTGTCGAGGTGCTCGTCGCGGGCGTAGCCCCAGTACTCCTTGCGCACCCGCTCGTGCAGCCACTCGGCGCAGGCTTCGGCGAGGCGGTCGGCGAGCGCCTTGACCATGATGCTGTTGTAGTCGTCGCCCTTGGCTTCGTAAGCCTTGGCCACTTCCTCGGCGCCGATCCCGGCGGTGGTGATGAAGCCGCCGAGGTAGTCGCGCACGCCGCTTTCCTTCGGCGCGACGAAGTCGGCCAGCGACAGGTTCGGCTTGCCGTCCGGCTTGATCGTCTGCTGCCGCAGGTGGTGCAGGGTGGCGAGGGTCTCGCCGTCGGCGTCGTAGACCTCCAGGTCGTCGTGCTCGACCTGGTTGGCCGGCCAGAAGCCGAACACCGCGCGGGCCTTGATCAGCTTCTCGTCGATCAGCTTCTTCAGCATCGCCTGGGCGTCGTTGAACAACGAGGTGGCGGCCTCGCCGACCACCTCGTCGCTGAGGATGCGCGGGTACTTGCCGGCCAGGTCCCAGGAAATGAAGAACGGTGTCCAGTCGATGTACTCGGCGAGCACCGCGAGGTCGATCTCGTCGAGCACCCTGACGCCGGTGAAGGAAGGCGTCGGCGCCTGGTAGCCGGCCCAGTCGAAGGCCGGCTTGTTGGCGATCGCCTGTTCGTAGCTCAGTCGCTCGGTGCGGGCGCTGCGGTTGGCCGTGCGTTCGCGGACCACCGCGTAGTCGGCGCGGGTGCGGGCCACGTAGTCGGCCTTCAGCTCCTTGGACAGCAGGCTGGTGGCCACGCCTACCGCGCGCGAGGCGTCGGTGACGTAGACCACCGCGTCGTTGCTGTACTGCGGGTCGATCTTCACCGCGGTGTGAGCCTTCGAGGTGGTGGCGCCGCCGATCATCAGCGGCAGCTGGAAATTCTGCCGCTGCATTTCCTTGGCGACGTGGACCATCTCGTCCAGCGACGGCGTGATCAGGCCGGACAGGCCGATGATGTCGCACTTCTCGGCGATGGCGGTCTGCAGGATCTTCTCCGCCGGCACCATCACGCCGAGGTCGACCACGTCATAGCCGTTGCAGCCGAGCACCACGCCGACGATGTTCTTGCCGATGTCGTGCACGTCGCCCTTCACCGTGGCCATCAGGATCTTGCCCTTGGCTTCCGGCTTGTCGCCTTTCTCCGCCTCGATGAAGGGAATCAGGTGGGCCACCGCCTGCTTCATCACTCGCGCGGACTTGACCACCTGCGGGAGGAACATCTTGCCGGCGCCGAACAGGTCGCCGACCACGTTCATCCCGGCCATCAGCGGGCCTTCGATGACCTCGATGGGGCGCGCGCACTGCTGGCGGCATTCCTCGGTGTCCTCGACGATCCAGGTGGTGATGCCCTTGACCAGCGCATGCTCGAGGCGCTTCTCGACGCTGTAGCTGCGCCATTCCTCGTCCTCGGCCTCCTTGACCGCGCCGCCGCCCCTGTAGTCGTCGGCGATCGCCAGCAGGGCCTCGGTGGCCTCGGGCGTGCGGTTGAGCACCACGTCCTCGACCCGGTCGCGCAGCGCCTTCGGGATCTCGTCGTAGATTTCCAGCTGGCCGGCGTTGACGATGCCCATGGTCAGGCCGTTGCGGATCGCGTAGTAGAGGAACACCGAGTGGATCGCCTCGCGCACCGGGTTGTTGCCGCGGAACGAGAAGGACACGTTGGACACCCCGCCCGAGCTGAGCGCGTAGGGCAGGTGGTCGCGGATGTAGGCGCAGGCGTTGATGAAGTCGACCGCGTAGTTGTTGTGCTCCTCGATGCCGGTGGCGATGGCGAAGATGTTCGCGTCGAAGATGATGTCTTCCGGCGGGAAGCCGACTTCGTCGACCAGGATGTCATAGGAGCGCTTGCAGATTTCTTCCTTGCGCGCCTGGGTGTCGGCCTGGCCGTCCTCGTCGAAGGCCATCACCACCACCGCGGCGCCGTAGCGCTTGCACAGGCGGGCGTGGTGCTTGAAGGCCTCGACGCCTTCCTTCATCGAGATCGAGTTGACGATGCCCTTGCCCTGGATGCACTTCAGGCCGGCCTCGATCACTTCCCACTTGGAGGAGTCGATCATGATCGGCACGCGCGAGATGTCGGGCTCGGAGGCGATCAGGTTGAGGAAGGTGACCATGGCCGCCTTCGAGTCCAGCATGCCTTCGTCCATGTTGATGTCGATCACCTGGGCGCCGGCTTCCACCTGCTGCTGGGCGACCTCGAGGGCTTCCGCGTAGTTTTCCTCGCGGATCAGTCGGGCGAACCTGGCCGATCCGGTGATGTTGGTGCGCTCGCCGACGTTGACGAACAGCGAACTGCGGTCGATGGTGAACGGCTCCAGGCCGGACAGGCGACAGGCCCGGGGTATCTCCGGGATGGCTCGCGGCGGGTACTTGGCCACTGCCTTGGCGATCGCCTCGATGTGCGCCGGGGTGGTGCCACAACAGCCGCCGACGATATTGAGGAAGCCAGCCGCGGCGAATTCCTCGACCACCACGGCCATTTCCGCCGGCGATTCGTCGTATTCGCCGAAGGCGTTCGGCAGGCCGGCGTTGGGGTGGGCCGAGACATGGGTGTCGGCCTTGGTCGACAGTTCCTCGATGTAGGGGCGCAGCTCCCTGGCGCCGAGCGCGCAGTTCAGGCCCACCGAGATCGGCCGGGCGTGCCGCACCGAGTTCCAGAAGGCCTCGGTGGTCTGGCCCGACAGGGTGCGGCCGGAGGCGTCGGTGATGGTCCCGGAGATCATGATCGGCAGTTCCACGCCGAGCTCCTCGAACACGCCCTGGACGGCGAAGATCGCCGCCTTGGCGTTGAGGGTGTCGAAGATGGTCTCGATCAGGATCAGGTCGGCGCCGCCTTCGATCAGGCCACGGGTCGCCTCGACGTAGTTCTCCACCAGCTCGTCGAAGGTGACGTTGCGGTAGCCGGGGTTGTTCACGTCCGGGGAAATCGAGCAGGTGCGGCTGGTCGGGCCGAGCACGCCGGCGACGAAGCGCGGCTTGTCCGGAGTCTCGGCGGTCTTCGCATCGGCCACCTGGCGGGCCAGGCGCGCCCCTTCGACGTTCAGCTCGTAGGCCAGCGCCTGCATGCCGTAGTCGGCCTGGGACACCTGGGTGGCGTTGAAGGTGTTGGTCTCGAGGATGTCGGCGCCGGCGTCGAGATAGGCCTTCTCGATGGCCTGGATCACGTCCGGGCGGCTCAGCAGCAAGAGGTCGTTGTTGCCCTTCACGTCGCTCGGCCAGTCGGCGAAACGCTCGCCGCGGTAGTCCGCTTCTTCCAGCCTGTAGCTCTGGATCATGGTCCCCATGCCGCCGTCGAGGATCAGGATGCGTTCCCTGAGGGCGTGCTGGAGGGCTTGCAGACGGGCGCTGCGATCGGTGAGCGGGCTGGACATGGATGGACCTGGCGTCAGTGGGCGGAAAGGTGAAAAGCATAACAAAGGCAGGGGCTTACCGACCGAGGTTGGCTGGACCATGAATTTCATTCAAGTTGAAGGCTGCTCATTTACCAGCAAAAGGCCGCGGGAGCGCCGCTGTGCCGTAGCGGATGCACAGGATTCGCAGGTCGCGAGGCGTGGGCAGTAGGTGCGGGAGACCCAGGCAGGACTGGCCGGGGCTGGTGGGATGCGGCCGCGAATGAGGTTGGCTCATTCGCGGCGCTGTCTCAACTGGCCTTGGGCAGGCTGCAGCTGGCCAGGGAGTAGACGTAGTAGTCGAGGCGGTCGCGGTCGGTACGGTTCCACACCTGGCCGACCGATTTCAGCCCCTGGCTCTGGCCGACCGCGCCGGCGATGCTGCCGCACCAGCACAGCGGGTATTTCTGCCGATACAGCGGGCCGCTGATGACCACCGCCACGTGGCCGTAGGTGCGGCCCTTTAGGCCGGCGATCACCAGGTAACCCTGGGCGGCCTTCTGCGCGGCCTCGGCGCCGGAGGCGAGCCTGCTCCAGCCCTGATGCTGCGCCAGGCCGTCGACCATGGCGTTGGCATTGCCGCGCGGCATCGCCACACCGAGTTCGGCGGCCACCGACTGGACGAAGCCGGAACAGTTGTCCTTGTTCGGGGTGCCGGCCAGGTAGCTCTTGTCCCAGCTGTTCTTGCAGGCGTTGACGATGCATTGATCGAGACTGTCCATGTGTCACCTATGCGTGTCGGAAAAAGGGCGCTCCGGCCCGGGTCATTTCTTTGCGGTCTGGCAGAACGGTGCGAGCGAGCGCTTCACGATCTTCACGCAGCTGGCGACGGACTCGCCCGAGCATTTCTCGCCCAGGCGCAGCCCGTCCTTGTCCACCGCCCAGCGCTGGCCGGAGATGTCCTCGCGGTGCACCACCTTGCAGGTGGCGCTGTCGTAGGCCACCAGCTCGGCGCTGGAGCCGCTGAATTCATGCATCAGCACGCGCCGCCCGTCCTCGCTGAGGAACACGCCGCCGCGCGACCAGATGCCGCCGTCCTCGATGCGGCAATCGTTGCCGCTGTCGCGGTCGGCCAGGTAGACCGGCGGTTCGGGAAAGGCGTCGGGATTGGCGTCGTTGGGGTCTTCGTTGCTGAACATCACGCGGACGTGCTCGTCCTCGCCGCCGAACATGTTCGGCGAGCCGAGCTGGGGCACGATTTCCAGCTGGGTGAAGGTACAGTCCGCAGCCTGGGCCGAAAGGCTCAGGAAGACAGCGGCGAAGCTGCCGGCGAGCAGTTTCATGGGGCGGGTTCTCCAATGGGCCGCGAGGGCGGCGAAAGGATGGACCAGGCCGCGCCGGGCGCGAACGGGAGCGCCGCCTGGCGACAGGAGGCGGAAGCGGCGAAGAGGGAACGTGGAGCGCACGCGAACGGGCGCGGATGGGGCGCGGCGAGTCGAAACATATCCCTGTTTCCTCGAAATCATCGTCCTTGATCGCCAGGGCGGGCCTGGGAGCCCGGCTAGCATACGTGGCGGCCGAAGCCGGTGGAATGGCGGCTAAATGATGGCCCGTGCCCGGGGCAATGTCGTCCGCCGCTCCGAAAGTGCGGCGCAGAGAGGCGGGTTTGCTAGAATCGCCCGTCGCCGAGTGAGGAGTGGTTCATGTTGCCAAGACCGTTGGTTGGGTTGGCCTTCGTTTTGTCGTCTTTTATCCAGTCTGTTTGCGCCGCTGAAGTCTCCTATAGCCGCGACGTCCAGCCGATCTTCACTGCCAAGTGCGTCGCCTGCCACGCCTGCTACGACTCGCCCTGCCAGCTCAACCTGAGCAGCGCCGAAGGCGCGCAGCGCGGCGCCAACCAACTGCCGGTCTACGATGGCACGCGGACCAAGGCGCAGGAGACCACCCGCCTGTACCTCGATGCGCACGGCGCCGACGCCTGGCGGCGCAAGGAGTTCTGGTCGGTGCTCGAACCGCAGGGCGGCCAGGCGGCACTGATGGCGCGGATGCTCGAGCTTGGCCACAGCCAGCCGCTGCAGCCGAATGCGAAGATCCCTAAAGGCCTGGACATTTCGATCAACCGCGCCAACCAGTGCCCGACGCCGGCCAGCATCGACGAGTTCATCCGCAAGAACCCAGGTTCAGGCATGCCTTTCGCGGTGGCCGGGCTGAGCGACGACGAATACGCCACCTTGCAGAAGTGGCTGGCCGCGGGCGCGCCGGTCGACGAGCAGCCGTTGCGACCGACCGCCGCCGAGATGCGCCAGGTGGCCAGCTGGGAGAACTTCCTCAACCAGCCCGGAGCCAAGCAGAGCCTGGTATCGCGCTGGCTCTACGAACACCTGTTCCTGGCACACCTGTATTTCCCGGAGCAGGGCGCGCCCGGCCACTTCTTCCAGCTGGTTCGCTCGCGTACGCCCAGCGGCCAGCCGATCGACCCGATTCCCACCCGGCGCCCCAACGACGACCCGGGCAATACCTTCTACTACCGGCTGTGGCCGATCCAGGGCGTGATCGTGCACAAGACGCACATCACCTATCCGCTGACGGCGAAGAAGCTGGACCACGTCCAGGAGCTGTTCTTCGGCACCCAGTGGAGCACCGACAAGGTCCCCGGCTACGGCCTGCAGAGCCGCGCCAACCCGTTCGCCACCTTCGCCGCGATCCCGGCGCGGGCGCGCTACCAGTTCATGCTGGACAATGCCGAGTACTTCACCCGTACCTTCATCCGCGGGCCGGTCTGCCGCGGACAGATCGCCACCGACGTGATCCGCGACAACTTCTGGGTGGTATTCCAGGATCCCTCCCAGGACCTGTTCGTCACCGATGCCAACTTCCGCGCGCAGAGCGAGCCGCTGCTGGCCTTGCCGGGGCAGATCGACGAGCTGAAGAACCTGCTCGGCCTGTGGAGTGCCTACCGGGACAAGCGCAACGAGTACGAAGACCTGCGCCAGGACGTCTACGCCGACGCGCCGCCGCCGACCTGGAGCACGATCTGGCATGGCAACGACAACGCCCTGCTGAGCATCTTCCGCCAGTTCGACAGCGCCTCGGTGCGCAAGGGCCTGCTTGGCGAGATACCGCAGACCCTGTGGCTGATGGACTACCCGCTGTTCGAACGGACCTACTACGGGCTGGTGGTGAACTTCGACGTCTTCGGCAACGTCTCGCACCAGGCGCAGACGCGCCTGTACTTCGACCTGATCCGCAACGGCGCCGAGCAGAACTTCCTCCGCCTGATGCCGGTGGACGCGCGCCAGCCGCTGCTCGACGACTGGTACCAGAACAGCGGCAAGCTGAAGATGTGGCTGGACTACCAGGCCTTCGACAACGACACGCCGAGCGCGCTCGGCCTGCCGGAGCAACAACCGAAGAAGGCCTTCGCCGAAGAACTGCTGCGTCGCTACGGCGACCTCAATGCGCGTCCCGACCCGATCAATCGCTGCCTGGACGGCAACTGCTATCGACCGGGCATCGACCGCGAACTGCAGGACGCCGAGCAGGCCTTCAGTCGCCTGGTCAGCCGGCCGGCGGCCGGCCTCAAGGTCATCGAGCGCTTCCCCGAGGCGACCATGCTGCGGATACGTACGTCCAGCGGCAAGCGCGAGGTCTATACCGTGCTGCGCAACCGCGCGCACAGCAATGTCGCCTTCATGCTCGGCGAGTCGCTGCGCTACCAGCCGGGCCTGGATACCCTGACGATCTACCCCGGCGTGCTGTCCAGCTATCCGAACTTCATGTTCGATCTGCCGGCGACGGATGCCGAGGCCTTCGTCGGCGCCCTGGAGGCGGCGAAGAGCGGCGAGGACTTCGACAAGGTGGTCGAACGCTGGGGCGTGCGCCGCAGCAATCCGCAGTTCTGGAGCTATTTCCACGATCTCGAGGCGTACATCCGCGAAACCGAGCCGGTCGAGGCGGGCGCACTGGACATGAACCGCTACGAGAACCTCTGAGTCTCGCGACCCGCTGCGCAAGGGGCGGGTCGGTTATCGCGAATTATTCCTACTAATTTACTAGGGCTTTATCCGCAAGTACCGATTGGCGTAAACTGTCGGCATATTTGCGAGGAGTTGCCATGAGCGCCATCACCATTACCGAAGCTGCCCAAGCGTATCTGGCCGAGTTGCTGGAGAAGCAGAGCACCCCGGGTATCGGCATTCGTATCTTCATCACCCAGCCGGGTACCCAGTACGCGGAAACCTGCATCGCCTACTGCAAGCCGGGCGAGGAAAAGGTCGAGGACACCGCCATCGCCCTGAAGGACTTCACTGCCTGGATCGATGCCGTCAGCGAGCCCTTCCTCGAAGACGCGGTGGTCGACTACGCCACCGACCGCATGGGTGGCCAGCTGACCATCAAGGCGCCGAACGCCAAGGTGCCGATGGTCAACGAGGACAGCCCGATCACCGAGCGCATCAACTACTACCTGCAGACCGAGATCAATCCCGGCCTGGCCAGCCACGGCGGACAGGTGAGCCTGGTCGACGTGGTCGAGGACAACATCGCCGTGCTGCGTTTCGGCGGCGGTTGCCAGGGCTGCGGGATGGTCGACATGACCCTCAAGGATGGCGTGGAGAAAACCCTGATCGAGCGTATTCCCGAACTGAAGGGCGTGCGCGACGTGACCGACCACAGCAACAAGGAGAACGCCTACTACTGAGGCGTTTCCGTAAAGCAGAAAAGGCGACCGCAAGGTCGCCTTTTTCGTTGCCGGCTCCTCAGCCGGACAGCGCCCGCGCGCGTCGGACCGGCCAGAGCAGGGCGAGTGCCAGCAGCAGCACCGGCCACGCCAGCAGGTTCACCGCGTTCCAGCCGAGGCTGGTGATCAGCGCGCCGGAGCCGAACGACATCAGCGCCGCCACCAGGCTGTTGCCTTGCTCCATCAATCCTTGCGCGGCGCCGCGCTCGCTGTCGGCGTGGCCCTCGCCGAGCAGGGTGGTACCGGCGATCAGCATCAGGTTCCAGCCGCTGCCCAGGGCCAGCGAACTGAGCAGGAACTGCATGACCGACTGCCCGCCCAGGGCGATGCCCGCGCTGGCGGCGAGCAGCGCGGCGCCGAGCAGGGCGACGCGGCGGTTGCCGATGCGGTCGACCAGCGGCCCGGCGAAGAACGCCGGGAGGAACATGCCCAGCACGTGCCACTGGATGACCCGACTCGACTGTTCCAGCGGCAGGCCGCAGAAACTCATGGCCAGCGGCGTGGCGTTCATGATCAGGATCATCAGTCCGTGTCCCGCCGCGGTGCAGGCGATGGCCGCGCGGACCACCGGCCGCTGCAACAGGCCGCCTACGTCGCGCCAGGCGAGTCGTGCCGGGCGCGACGCCTGGCCTTCGCGGAGCAGGGCCATCAGCGACAGGCCGGCGAGGGCCAGTGCGGCGATCAGCAGATAGGCGCCGACGAAGGGCTGCGCCAGCGCGTTGCGCGACCACAGCGCCAGGCTCGGCGCCAGCAGCGCGGCGAATACCCCGCCGGCGAGCACATAGGCGCTGGCGCGGCCTTTCCGCCCGGCATCCACCGCCTCCAGCGCGGCGAACCGGTAGTACATGGCCGAGGCCTGGTAGATCCCGATGCACAGGGAGCCCAGGCAGAACAAGAGGAAGTCGCCGCTCCACACCCCGGCGGCGCAGACCAGGCCGCCGAGCACACCGCCGGCGGCGCCGAGCATCAGTCCGGGACGGCGGCCGTGGCGCTGCATGAAATACGCCAGCGGCTGCACCGCCAGCAGGTTGCCGAGTACCAGCAGGGCCAGGGGCAGGGTCGCCAGGCTGTTCAGCGGCGCCAACTGGACGCCGATCAGCGAGGTCAGGGTGATGCCGATCAGCGAGCAGGACCAATACAGCGCCTGGCCGCAGAACAGCAGGAGCAGGGTCGGGTTGCGTAGCAGCATGGCCTCACTCCGGGCAACCGCCGGGCTTGACGACGCGCCGGCTGGAGGCAGGGTGGCGGACCAGCGCATCCGGCGGACGCCTTGGCCGGGCCAGCAGTTCGCCGCCGCAGTTCGGGCACTGGCCGCCCAGGCGGGTCGTCGCGCAGTCGCGGCAGAAGGTGCACTCGAAGGTGCAGATCAGCGCGTCGCCGCTGTCGCCGGGCAGGTCGCGGTCGCAGCACTCGCAGTTGGGGCGCAGTTCCAGCATGGATAGGTCCTCGGAGGAGCGTCAGGCCAGCATGCCGAAGCGTTCGGCGTATTCCTGGGGACTGACCGAAAGGTGCTTGTGGAAAGTCCGCCGGAGGTTTTCCGGATGGCCGAAGCCGCACAGCCGGGACACCGTGGCGATCGACGCCTGGGCGTCCTGCAGCAGGGCGCGCGCGGCCTCCAGGCGAACCCGTTCGACGTAGCGACCGGGCGCCACGCCCAGTTCCTGGAGAAACACCCGGGACAGCGTACGCGGGCTCATGCAGGCCCGGTCGGCGAGGGCTTCCAGGGACAGGTCGCCGGCGAGGTTGGCGGGAATCCACTCGAGCAGCGCGGCCAGGCGTGGTGTACGGCTCGGTTCCGGGGTCAGCCAGGCGCTGAACTGGGCCTGGCCGCCAGGACGCTTGAGGAACATCACCAGGCGCCGCGCGACGCTGAGCGCCAGGCTGCGGCCGAGGTCGGCCTCGACCAGCGCCAGGGCCAGGTCGATCCCCGCCGTGACGCCCGCCGAGGTGAAGATGTGGGCGTCGCCGTCGCGGCACTGTGGGTCGTAGGTGTGCAGGCGGTCGCCTTGCACATGGACGCCGGGAAACCCCTGGCGCAGCGTCGCCACGTCGGCCCAGTGGGTGGTCGCCAGGCGTCCGTCGAGAACCCCGGCGGCGGCCAGGATCAGCGCTCCCGAACACACCGAGCCGAGCCGGCGTATGCGCGGTTCGGCGGCTTTCAGCCAGGCGAGCAGGTCGGCGTTGCGAGTCTGCGTTTCGACACCGAGGCCGCCGGGAATCAACAGGGTATCCAGGCTCTCCGGAGGACAGTCGCGCCAGGCGCGGTCGGCGCAGATGCGGATGCCCGCGGAGCTGGGCACCGCTTCGCTACGCTCGCCGAGCACCTCTATCCGGTAGAAGGGTGGCAGGCCCTGGCGCTGGCGTTCGACGTTGGCCGAGGCGAATACCTGCAGCGGTCCGGTCACGTCCAGGCTCATCACTTCGGGATAGATCAGGCAGGCAATCAGGCGCGGTTCGGGCATGGCACAACCTCATGACGATGCTGGCAGTCTGGCGTCCTTCGACCCTGGCCGCAATGCCAGTCGGCCCACGGATCTTGCCATTCGCTCGCCGGAACGATGTGCTGCACGATGGCTGGTATCGCCTCGGCACCTCGCATGCCCTATTGTCTGGTAACGGGTGATGGCTTTTTGACTCATCGCTGCAGTAGCGCCAGGGTATTGTCGTTCCAGGCCTGTTTCAGCGTCGGTCCGAGGTAGGGGAGTCAGCATGCTTGCACGCGACAGCCTGGTACAGGCTGGTCTGCCGGATAATCCGTATGCGCGCCAGTTGCGCAGCGGTTTTCGCTGGTTGCGTTTCGAAAAGGAGCTGGAAAGCGAATTTCGCGAGTTTCTCAGCTGGAACTCGCTGATGCAGCGGCGCGCCGCCATCGGGGTGGCGCTCCTGATCTGGGCGTTGTTCATTCTGGCCGACTGGCTGATGGTGGATATCCGCCAGCATCCCAGCCTGCTCGAGCAACTGCTGGGCGTACGCCTGGGGATGATCGGCCTGCTGCTGGTGGTCTGGCCGGCGGCGTTCATGCCCAGTCTGCGCAGGGTCGGCGATGTCATCGCACCCTATTGCCTGTTGCTGATCAACCTGGCGGTGCTGGCCTGCGATGTGCTGTTCGAGTGGCATGGGGTGCCGCGCTTCACCCAGTTGGGCGCGACCCTCGGGATTCTCGCGGTGTTCTTTCCGCTCGGCCTGGCGTTCTGGACCTGCGTGCGTCTCGCGTTGTTGTGCCTGACCCTGAACCTGGCGGTATTCCTGCTCTTCGGCGGCGAAGAGAACCTGCGCACCAACCTGCTGAATACCCTCTACAACGGCCTGGTGGTACTGATCTGCTCCTTCGCCCTGTACCTGCAGGACTATGCCCAGCGCGAGCAGTTCCTCGGCCGGCGCCTGCTGGGCATGATGGCCGAGCAGGACAGCCTCACCGGCCTGGTCAACCGGCGCTACTACGAGCTGCTTGCCCAGCGGGCCCTGGAACAGGGTACCCGCGAGGGGAAGGGGGTGGCGCTGATCCTGGTGGATGTCGACGACTTCAAGGCCTACAACGACCACTACGGGCATCCGGCCGGCGATGCCGCCCTGCACCGGCTGGGTGCCGTGCTCCGGCAGGGCGCGCGGCGGCCGATGGATATCGCCGCGCGCCTGGGCGGCGAGGAATTCGCCGTGTTGCTGTACGACAGCGAGGAGGGCAACACCCTGGCCATCGCCGAACGCCTGCGGCAGGCGGTGGAGGCGCTGGGCATCGAGCACCGCCGCTCCAGCGCCGGCCCTTGCCTGACGATCAGCCTGGGGGTCGCCTATTCGACCTCCGGCATGGGCCTGGACGCGCTCTATCGCGAGGCCGACCGCGCTCTATACGAGGCCAAGGACGCGGGGCGCAACATGGTGCGCGTGGCGTTCCAGCAGCATGACCGTCTCGAATAGAGGAATGAAAAAGGCGCCCTGGGGCGCCTTTCGTCGTATGGAGCGGCTCAGCCTTGGCTGGGCATACTCCAGTCCTGCAGGCTGTAGCCGTTGTGGCTGAGTTCTTCGCGTGCCTGTTGCAGCAGGCCGGCAAGCTGCTCCGGATCGGAGTAGGCGGAGCTTGGAATGCGCGCACGACCCAGCAGGCGGGTGCCGGTGCGATCGACTACGGACAGGCTCAGGCCGCCGTCACTGCCTAGCTCGGACCAGGCAACGCACTGGTATGGCTGGAAGGCGCGCCCGGTGATCAGCAAAGCCTCGTTGAAACGGAGCGTAGCGTTCATGGGAGTCGGTCTCTCTCGTTCATTGTCTGCGTGGAACATGGGTGGCGCTTCCCGGCTCCACCGTGTTCGGTCACGCTAACTGATGCTTTCGAAAGCGAAAAAGTCACGCCATGGCGCGTTTGTGCAACAGGTTGTCGCCTTTTCGAAGGGTTTGAGCGCGCCGAAGCGGTTATGCGCGGTGTTTTGTCGCAGATTTCCAGGGGGGTGGCCAGGCCGGACTTCGCTCGCCGCTCGCGCCTGCACAGCCTAGAATGGCGGCCCACCTGTGGCAGCGGACCGCTTCGCATGGATATCGACCTCGCCCGTACCTTCCTGGAGATCGCCCGCAGCGGCAGCTTCGTCGCCGCCGCGGAACGCCTGCACCTGACCCAGACCGCTGTCACCGCGCGCATCCAGAACCTGGAAGGGCAGCTCGGCTGCCGGCTGTTCGTGCGCAACCGCGCGGGTGCCCGGTTGACCGCCGACGGCGAGCACTTCCTCGGCTACGCCAGCCAGCTGGTGCAGACCTGGGACGCGGCGCGGCGCGACCTGCCGCTGCCGGACGGCTTCCGCAACCTGCTCAACCTCGGCGGTGAGGTCAGCCTGTGCAATCCGTTGTTGCTGAACTGGATGCGCCGGCTGCGCGAGGCGATTCCCGGGCATGCCGTGCGGGTCGAGATCGGCCAGGGCGCCGACCTGCTGAAGCAGCTGGAGCAGGGCGCGCTGGATGCCGCACTGGTCTACCAGCCGGAATACTGGCCAGGGCTGCAGGTCGAGCAGTTGCTGGAGGAAAAGCTGGTGATGGTGCGTTCCGCCGTAGCCGCGGAGCCCTATCTGTATGTCGACTGGGGCGCGGACTTCCGCAGCCAGCACGACGCCGCGCTGCCGGACCGGGCCAAGGCCGCGCTGGCCTGCAACCTCGGTCCGCTGGCCCTGCAATACATCATGCAGAACGGTGGCAGCGGCTATTTCCGCACCCGGGTGGTGAGCAGCTACCTGGACAGCGGCACCCTGCAGCGGGTCGAGCAGGCGCCGGAGTTCGCCTACCCGACCTACCTGGTGTATTCCCGCGAACGCCTCTCGCCGACCCTGCGCCATGCCTTCCAGTTGTTGCGCGAGCTGGTTCGCGAGGACAGCGACTGGTCGCAGCGCTGGGACTACGTGATCTGATCGGCGTGGCCCAGGTGCTGCAACCAGTTGCGATAGAGCGCGGCGATCAGGTCGGTCTGGCTGACGATGCCGACCAGGTAGCCTGCCTCGTTGAGCACGGGCAGGCAGTGCAGGCCCTCGTCGGATAGCAGCGAGACTAGTTCGACGGCGTGGGTGTCGGCCTGCACGCAGACCACCGGGGTGGTCATGATCGTCTTCAGCTTGGTCCCGCGCAGGAAGCGCAGGCGCTTGAACGGGCTGCCGTCGGGGCGGAAGTGCTTGAGCAGGTCGCTCTGGGTGACGATGCCGGCCAGCCGGCGATGCTCGTCGAGCACCGGCAGGGCCTTCAGGCGGTGCTCCTGCAATTGCTTCCAGGCATCGTCGATGAAGGTCTCGGTGCTGGCCGTCTGCACGTCGCGGGACATGATCCGTGCCGCGGTCAGCTCGCCCATGCGCCGGCGCAGGGCGTAGCGCTCCGTGTGGTGGATCAGGCGCTCGAGATCGTCGCGGGTGATGTCGACGAATTCACCGAAGTCCTGTAGCGCCTGGTCCAGGTCCCGGGCGGAAAAGTCCGTCCGCGCGCTCGGCGCCAGGTCGCGGGTACCGTGCAGGTTGGCCCGGGGCGGCTGGTAGGGCCGGGGGTAGGGTGAGCGCATCAGGTTGTTGTAGAGCAGCGCGCAGCCGATCAGCACCAGGGTGGCGAGGAGGATCGGCCAGACCACGTCGACGCCGAGTTCGCTCAGCGACGGGTTGAGGGCCACGCTCAGGGCCAGCGCGCAACTTGGTGGATGCAGGCAGCGCAGGGCGAACATCAGCAGCATGCCCAGGGCCATGCCGACCAGCGCCGGGGCCAGTTCGTGGCCGAACCAGCAGGCGCTGAGACCGCCGGCCAGGGCGGCGACCAGGTTGCCGCCGAGCATCGACCAGGGTTGTGCCAGCGGGCTGGAGCCGAGCGCGAACAGGAGTACGGCGGATGCGCCGAGCGGCGCGGCCAGGCGCAGCGCCAGCTCGGTACCGAACAGCGCCTGGCAGGCGAACACCGCGGCGAGCGCGCCGATGCAGGCGCCGAGTCCGGCGCGCAGGCAGTCGCGCGGGCGAGCGTTCAGGGTCAGGGGGCGGAAGCCTTTCAGCCAGGTTCTTACGGTGACGCCGGGAGAATCGTTCATGAGCTCATCGAGACAAAAGAAAGGGGCCGTTGCCGGCCCCGCAAAGGCACTTGCGTGCTGGAGGCATCCATCCCTGGATGATGGAGTCGGTTCAGGCGAGGAAGGGCGGGTCGCTTGTCTCGCGGACTTCCTCGAGCGGCCGCACGACCCGCCGACAGACCTTGCCGGTATCCCGGGCCACCCGTCGGGCGGCCTCCGGGTCGTCGGCGAACGGCAGCAGGGCGGCCTGCTCGCGCTCCTCGCGGGTACTGCCGGCGAGGCTGAGGACCAGGCCGAGCGCCAGGGTCGAGAGACACAGCAGGGACAGCAGCATGTTCAGGCCTCCTGCCCGGCCGCGAGGGCCGGCAGTGGCCGGTCCTGCGCCGCGCGCAGGGTCCGCCAGGTGTTGTAGGCCATCAGCAGCATGCCGCTGGCGAAGGTGGCGCCGCCGAGCAGGCGCACCACATAGCCCGGATGGCTGGCCACCAGCGCCTCGACGAACGAGTAGGTGAGCGTGCCGTCCTCGTTGATCGCCCGCCACATCAGGCCCTGGGTGATGCCGTTGACCCACATCGAGGCGATGTACAGCACGGTGCCGATGGTGGCCAGCCAGAAGTGCGCGTTGATCAGGCCGATGCTGTGCATCTGCGGACGGCCGAAGACTTTCGGGATCAGGTGGTAGAGCGAGCCGATGGAGATCATCGCCACCCAGCCGAGGGCGCCGGCATGGACGTGGCCGATGGTCCAGTCGGTGTAGTGGGAGAGGGCGTTGACGGTCTTGATCGCCATCATCGGGCCTTCGAAGGTGGACATGCCGTAGAAGGCCAGGGAGACCACCAGGAAGCGCAGGATCGGATCGTCGCGCAGCTTATGCCAGGCGCCGGAGAGGGTCATCATGCCGTTGATCATGCCGCCCCAGCTCGGCGCCAGGAGGATCAGCGACATCACCATGCCCAGCGACTGCGCCCAGTCCGGCAGCGCGGTGTAGTGCAGATGGTGCGGGCCGGCCCAGATGTAGATCGAGATGATCGCCCAGAAGTGCACGATGGACAGGCGGTAGGAGTAGATCGGCCGGCCGGCCTGCTTGGGCACGAAGTAGTACATCATGCCGAGGAAGCCGACCGAGAGGATGAAGCCGACCACGCTGTGCCCGTACCACCACTGGATCATCGCGTCGGTGGCGCCGGAATAGGCGGAGTAGGACTTGGTCAGGCTCACCGGTAGCAGCGCATGGTTCACGATGTGGACCATCGCGGTGACGATGATGAAGGCGCCGTAGAACCAGTTGCCGACGTAGATGTGCTTCACCTTGCGGCGGGCGATGGTGCCGAAGAACAGATAGGCGTAGACCACCCAGACGATGGTCATCCACAGCGCCAGGGGCCACTCCATCTCGGCGTATTCCTTGGAGGTGGTGTAGCCCAGCGGGTAGCTGACGATCATCCCCACGATCGCCGCCTGCCAGCCCCAGAACACGAAGCGCGCCAGGGAATCGGAGATCAGCCGCACGCCGCTGGTGCGCTGCACCACGTAGAAGGACGTGGCGAACAGCGCGCTGCCGCCGAAGGCGAAGATCACCAGGCTGGTATGGATCGGGCGGATCCGGCCGAAGCTGGTCCAGGGCAGGTCGAGGTTGAGCTGCGGCCAGACGAGCTGGGCGGCGATGAACACCCCCAGGCCCATGCCGAGGATGCCCCAGACCAGGGTCATCAGGGTGAACTGGCGGACGACGTCGTAGTTGTAGCCGTCCGGGTCTTTTCTGCTATCCGTATCGTTCATGGTCGCTGGCACGCCGGGCCCCGGAGTCCGGCCGGCTGGCGAGCAGGCGCGACCCTCGGGTCCTCGTTGGGTTATCGGTATTTTTCTGGGTATCCCGTTGCCGGGTCGATGGAGTGCGGAGGTCGGATCTTCGTCTGGAAGGCTCGGAACAGACGGCTCGTGGCACTGGTGGACATTCTAGGAGGGGAGGTTTATTCGTCTCCAACGAATAATGTTGTTATTACAGTGCAAAATAATTGAATTAAAGCGAGCGAGGTCTTGCGTGGGGACGAGCGCCTCGCGGATGTCCGCGCCACGAGGTGGGACGAGTTCTGCGCTAGGGCGGATAACCATTTCGCGGTTATCCGCCGTTCCTGCGGTAATGGCGGATGACGCTGCCGCGATGACAGGCTCAGCCCGCCTTTTTCTTCTTCGGCAGCAGGCGCTTGACCAGCAGCACCCCTGCCAGCACCACCGCGCCGGCGACGATGCCGAACAGGAAGTTCAGCAGGGTCGGGGTGATCGCCGCCAGCAGCGGGCCCAGCGTGGCGATGCCGGCGACGCTCTGCGCGGCCTGTTCGATGGCGTGGTGGACCAGCGGGATGCCGTGGGTGAGGATGCCGCCACCGACCATGAACATCGCCGCCATGCCGACCACCGACAGGCCTTTCATGAGGTACGGCGCGGTGCGCAGGATGGCGCCGCCGAGCCCCCGGGCGAAGCCGCTGTCGCGCTTGGACAGGTAGAGACCGGCGTCGTCCAGCTTGACGATACCGGCGACCAGGCCGTAGACACCGACGGTCATCACCAGGGCGATGCCGACCAGCACCAGCACCTGGGTGGTGAAGCTGGACTCGGCGACGGTGCCGAGGGTGATGGCGATGATTTCCGCGGAGAGGATGAAGTCGGTGCGGATGGCGCCGCCGATCTTCTGTTTCTCCAGGGCTGCCAGGTCGACGTTGGCCGCCAGCGCCTGCTCGTCGCCATGCTCGTCTTCATGGGGCAGGTACTTGTGGGCGATCTTCTCGAAACCCTCGAAGCACAGGTAGGCGCCGCCGAGCATCAGCAGCGGGATCACCGCCCAGGGCGCGAAGGCGCTGATCAGCAGGGCGGCGGGGACGAGGATCGCCTTGTTCCGCAGCGAGCCCTTGGCCACCGCCCAGACCACCGGCAGTTCGCGGTCGGCGTTGACCCCGGTGACCTGCTGGGCGTTCAGCGCCAGGTCGTCGCCGAGGACACCGGCGGTCTTCTTCGCGGCGACCTTGGTCATCAGCGAGACGTCGTCGAGCACCGCGGCGATGTCGTCGAGGAGGGTGAGGAGGCTGGCTCCGGCCATCTTGGGGTTTCCTTACAGGTAGTGGGCGGTGAGGGGCGCCTATTTGACAATGTAACGATGCCCGCGAACAGAGGGCCTTTGCGGCTGAAACAGGCAATTTCGACAGGCAGTTCCGGATTCGCCCCATGGGCCGCTAGAATACGCGGCTGTTCGCCTCCCCTGAAACAGGTTGTTACGGAATGAGCCTTTCCCTGCTTCGCCTGGTGGGATTCGTCCTCGGTCTTTTCCTGCTCACCCTGGCGGCCAGCATGCTGATTCCGCTGCTGACGCTTGTGCTCTTCCAGCGCTACGACGATTTCGATGCCTTCCTCTGGTCGAGCCTGCTCACCGCGGCTGCCGGCCTCGCGCTTCTCCTGCCGGGGCGCCCGGCTCATGTGCATTTTCGTGCCCGGCACATGTACTTCCTGACCACCGCCAGCTGGGTGGTGGTCTGCGCCTTCGCCGCCTTGCCGATGGTGATGGCGCGGCACATCAGTTATACCGACGCGTTCTTCGAGACCATGTCGGGCATCACCACCACCGGTTCCACGGTATTCAGCGGCCTGGACCAGATGTCGCCGGGCATCCTCATCTGGCGTTCGCTGTTGCACTGGCTCGGCGGCATCGGCTTCATCGGCATGGCGGTGGCGATCCTGCCGCTGCTGCGCGTGGGCGGCATGCGTCTATTCCAGACGGAGTCCTCCGACTGGGGGGAGAAGGTGATGCCGCGATCCCACATGGCGGCCCAGTACATCCTCGCTGTCTACGTGGCGCTCACGCTGCTGGGCGTACTGTGTTTCTGGTGGGCGGGCATGACGCCCTTCGAAGCGCTCAACCATTCGATGGCCGCGCTTTCCACTGGTGGCTTCTCCACCTCCGACGCGTCTCTCGCGCACTGGCCGCAGCCGGCGGTGCACTGGGTCGCCGTGCTGTTCATGATCCTCGGCAGTCTGCCGTTCACCCTCTATGTCGCTACTCTGCGCGGCCATCGCATGGCCCTGCTCAAGGATCACCAGGTACATGGTTTCATCGGCTTCCTGGGGGTGACCTGGCTGGTGATCGCCTGCTGGCTCTGGATGAACTCCGATTATGGCTGGTGGGATGCGCTGCGCCTGGTGGCCGTCAATGTCACGTCGGTGGTGACCACCACCGGCTTCGCCCTGACCGACTACACCACCTGGGGCACCTTCGCGGTCATGCTGTTCTTCTACCTCACGTTTGTCGGCGGCTGCTCGGGATCGACTGCCGGAGGACTGAAGATATTCCGCTTCCAGGTGGCCTTCGTGCTGCTCAAGGCCAACCTGCAGAACCTGGTGCATCCGCGCGCGACTATCCGGCAGAGCTACAATGGTCATCCGCTGGACGAGGAAATCGTCCGCTCGCTGATCACCTTTTCGTTCTTCTTCACCATCACCATCGGCGTGATCGCGCTCGGGCTGACCATGCTCGGCCTCGACTGGATTTCCGCACTCACCGGTGCCGCCACCGCCGTGTGCAACGTCGGGCCTGGGCTCGGGCCGATCATCGGACCGGCGGGCAATTTCTCCAGCCTGCCAGACATGGCCAAGTGGCTACTGACCGTCGGCATGCTGCTGGGGCGCCTGGAAATCCTCACCGTACTGGTGTTGTGCACCCGCGCATTCTGGCGCTTCTGATCAGGCCTCGCGGAACAGGCTGTCGAGTGCCAGGCGGGCGATGACCAACTCGGCTGCGGTCTCCTCGTGGCTACCATCCTCGTCGAACCAGGCCGCCGAAAGGCCGGCCCAGGCCAGGATCCACAGCAGCAGCCGGTGTCGCTCCAGGCCACTGGCGGCGACGACGATGTCCAGCTGGCGCCCGAAGCGACCGGGCGCCTGGGCGGTCTTCGCGTCGGGGTTGGTGAACAGGTTGGCGTAGTCGTAGCCGCGTTCGCCGTAGAGGCGCTTGGGATCGATCACCAGCCAGCCGCGCGCGCCGAAGTCGAGCACATTGCCGTGGTGGATGTCGCCGTGCAGCGGGCGCTGCTCGCGGGCGGTCGCCAGCAGGTGGCGGGCGGCGTCCGCTGCGTCGACGTAGAGCCCGCCGTAGCGGCGCTCGGCGGCGTACAGCGAGTCGAACCAGCGCTCCAGCGGGACCAGTTCCGGCAGCGGCCCCGGGCGCGGCACGTGGATACGCTCGATGGCCTGGCAGAGGATGCGCGTCGCCTGTTCGTCCTCGCCGCGCTCGACCATCTGCAGCAGCGAGCGCGTGCCGGTGGCACGCTCCATCAGCAGCGCCTGTTCGTCATGGGCCAGCACTCGCGCGGCGCCCTGGCCGTCCCACCAGTTGAGCAGCACGTGGCCGAAGCGTTCCTCCTCCGCGCAGGCGATCTTCAGCATCGCCGGCGCGCCGCGATGGCGGACCGGCAGCAGATGGCTGCTGTGGGTGGCGAAGGGCGCGCCGTCGGGTTGCAGCGCCCAGCGTTCGAGATAGGGCGAGAAGTCGAGGCGCTCGTTCACGGCGGACTCAGGCGCCGAGGCGCTGCTGGATGAAGTCGAGGAAGCACTGGATGCGCAGCGCCAGTTGCGAATTGCGGTAGTACACCGCATGGATCGGTTGCCGGTATTCGCTCATCTGTTCGGCGAACAGCGGCACCAGTCGGCCTTCCAGGATGTCGCGGTCGGTCATGAAGCTGGCCAGGCAGGCGATGCCCTGGTGGCTCAGCGCCAGCTGGCGCAGGGTTTCGCCGCTGGAGGCGCAGATGTCCGGCTGGATGTCCAGGCGGTCGCCGTCGACATGTACCACCGGCCAGCGGTTGAGGTGTTCTGGCTGGGTGAAACCGAGCAGCGTGTGCTCGGCCAGCGCCTCGACATCCCGTGGCGTGCCCTGGCGGGCCAGGTACTCGGGGCTGGCGAGGATGTGCAGGCGGCTGGCGCCGAGCGGGCGAGCGTGGAGGGTCGAGTCGCTGAGGGCGCCGATGCGGATCGCCACGTCGGTGCGCTGTTCCAGCAGGTCGATGATCAGGTCGTTGGTGTTCAGTTCCAGCTGGATGTTCGGGTACAGCCGGCGGAACTCGCCGATGTGCGGCACCACCGCGTGCAGCATGAAGGGCGAGGCGGCGTTGATCCGCAGGCGCCCGGCGGGACTTTGCCGGCGCAGGGCGAGGCGTTCCTCCAGTTCTTCCATCCGTTGCAGGATCTGCCGGGCCTGTTCGAGGAAATAGCGCCCTTCCTCGGTCAGTTCCATGCGCCGGGTGGTGCGGTTGAGCAGGGTGGTGCCGAGCTTGTGCTCGAGGCGCGAGAGGGTACGGCTGACGGCCGAGGCGGTCAGACCCATGTGCTCCGCGGCAGCGCTGATGGAACCGCTGTCGACTACACTGACGAAGCTTTGCAGTTCATCGGAGTTGGCTTTCATTCGTGACTCCAGGGCAATCATTGCGAAGCATAGCGATCTTTTCAGCAATGAATGAAGAGGCACGCGTGCCAGCAGGAGGTTTTCATGCCCGGCCATCGCATCACCCTCACCGGAGAAAAGCAGACACTCCTGATCACCCTCTACGCCAAGGCTCTGGACAGCCGCCTGGAGGACTCCATCCTCCACGATCGTTTCGCCGAGGAGGCGGTGCGGCAGATCGACTTCGACTTCTCCAGGGTCGCCCTCGGCAAGGGCAACGAACGGGCCCTGGCCATGCGCTCGCATTACTTCGACCAGGCCTGCCGCGACTTCCTCGGCCGCCATCCCGAGGGCCAGGTGCTCAACCTCGGTTGCGGCCTGGACAGCCGTATCTACCGGCTCGATCCGCCGGCCGAGGTGCCTTGGTTCGACCTTGACTATCCGCAGGTCATGGACCTGCGCGAGCGCCTCTACCCGCCGCGCGCCGGCGCCTACCGGGCGCTGCGCCACTCGGTGGACGACGACGGCTGGCTGCAAGGGGTGCCGCGCGAACGGCCCGCCCTGGTCCTGGCAGAGGGGCTGATGCCTTATCTGCGGGAGCCCCAGGTGCGGCGCCTGGTGGAGCGCCTGGTCGACCACCTGGGCAGCGGCGAGCTGCTGTTCGACGGCTACGGCCGCCTCGGCATCATGCTGCTGCGCCTGTATCCGCCGCTGCGCGAGACCGGGGCGCAGGTGCACTGGAGCATCGACGACCCGCGCGAACTCGAGCAGTGGCATCCGGCCCTGCGCTTCATCGAAGAGGTCACCGACTACGATCCGCAGGATGTCGCCAAGCTGCCGCAGTCGTCGCGGCTGCTGCTGCCGATCTACAACGGCTTCGCCTTCCTGCGGCGGATGGGCCGGTTGATCCGCTACCGTTGGCCCAGGGTCTAGGCGCCGAGGCGAGGCCGGGGTTCAGGCGAGCACCGCCACCGACTTGATCTGCGCCCACACCAGCTGGCCGGGCCGTAGTTGCAGTTGGTCCCGTGAGTAACGGGTGATCCGCGCCAGCAACGGGTTGCCGCCGGCGTCCAGGCGCACCAGCACGTGGGCCGCGGTGTCGGTATCGACCAATTCCAGGACCCGTACCGGCAGGCGGTTGAGGATGCTGCTCTGGGCGTCCTCGCGCAGGTTCAGGCTGACGTCGCGCGCCTGTACCTTGAAGCGCAGGCGCTTGCCGGCAGCCAGCGGGGCGTGGGCGACGCGCATCTGCAGCGCGCTGCCGGGCAGGACCAGGGTCAGCAGGCCGTAGGCCGGGTCGTGGCCGCTGACCGTACCCTCGATCACCATCCCGGCGTCGTCGTCCAGCGCCAGCGGCAGGTCCACTCGCGCCAGGGTTTCGCCGATCGGCCCGCTGGCGCGGACCCTGCCGTTCTCCAACAGCACCAGGTGATCGGCCAGGCGCGCCACTTCGTCCGGCGAATGGCTGACATAGAGGACCGGGATGTCCAGTTCCTCGTGCAGGCGTTCGAGATAGGGCAGGATCTCGCCCTTGCGTTTCAGGTCGAGGGATGCCAGCGGCTCGTCCATCAGCAACAGACGCGGGCTGGTGAGCAGGGCCCGGGCGATGCCGACGCGCTGCTGTTCGCCGCCGGAGAGACGTTCGGGCATGCGCTCGAGCAGGTGCTCGATGCCGAGCAGGGCACAGGCCTGTTCCAGCTCGACGCGGCGTTCGGCGGCGGCGATGCGCCTGAGGCCGAAGACCAGGTTGCGCCGCACCGATAGATGGCGGAACAGGTTGGCGTCCTGGAACACATAGCCGAGGGCGCGCCGGTGCGGCGCGACGAAGAGGTTGCGGCGGCTGTCCTGCCAGGTCTCGCCGTTGATCGTCACCTCGCCCTCGGCGGCCTTTTCCAGGCCGGCGATGCAGCGCAGGCAGGTGCTCTTGCCCGAGCCGGAATGGCCGAACAACGCGGTGACGCCGCGGCCGGGCAGGTCCAGGTCGACGTCCAGTTCGAAGCCGGGGTAGGCGCGGCGGAAGCGCAGGCGCAGGCCATCCATCTCAGGCCCAGCCCGGCCGGCGGCGCCGGCCCGAATAGAGGGCGAGGAGGACGATGAAGGAGAACACCACCATGCCACCGGCCAGCCAGTGGGCCTGGGCGTACTCCATGGCTTCGACGTGGTCGAATATCTGCACCGAGACCACGCGGGTCTTCTCCGGAATGTTGCCGCCGATCATCAGCACCACGCCGAACTCGCCGACGGTGTGGGCGAAGCCGAGGATCGCGGCGGTGACGAAGCCCGGCCGGGCCAGCGGCAGGACCACGCTGAAGAAACGGTCGATGGGGCTGGCGCGCAGGGTCGCGGCGGCCTCCAGCGGTTTCTCGCCGATCGCCTCGAAGGCGTTCTGCAGCGGTTGCACGACGAAGGGCAGCGAGTAGAACACCGAGCCGACCACCAGGCCGGCGAAGGTGAAGGGCAGGGTGCCCAGGCCGAGGCCCTGGGTGAGCTGGCCGATGAAACCGTTGGGACCCATGCTGACCAGCAGGTAGAAACCGATCACCGTCGGCGGCAGCACCAGCGGCAGGGCCACCACCGCGCCGATCGGCCCCTTCAGCCAGGAGCGGGTGCGCGCCAGCCACCAGGCGATGGGCGTGCCGATCAGCAGCAGGAGGAGGGTGGTGAGCGAAGCCAGCTCGATGGTCAGCCAGATGGCCGCCAGGTCCGTACTGTCGAGTGGCAACGCCATGCGGGTCCCGCCTTAGAGTTCGTAGCCGTAGGACTTGATCAGCGCGGCGGCCCTGGGACCCTTGAGGTAGTCGACCAGGGCCCTGGCGGCGGCGTTGTCCTTGCCCTTGTTGAGGATGACCGCGTCCTGACGGATCGGGTCGTGCAGCTCGGCGGGAACGATCCAGGCCGAGCCGCTGGCGACTTTACCATCCTTGTAGATCTGCGACAGGGCGACGAAGCCCAGTTCGGCGTTGCCGCTGGAAACGAACTGGTAAGCCTGGCTGATGTTCTGCCCTTCCACCAACCTCGGCCTGAGCGTGGCGGCGAGACCGAGCCTGTCCATCGCCTGGGTCGCGGCGAGGCCGTAGGGCGCGGTCTTCGGGTTGGCGATGGCCAGGTGCTTGAAGCCGGCGCGCTTCAGCACCTCGCCCCTGGCGTCGACGTAGCCGGCCTTGGGCGACCAGAGCGCCAGGGTGCCGATGGCATAGGTGAAGCGCGAGCCGGGCACGATCTCGCCTTCCTGCTCCAGCTTCGCCGGCGTGCTGTCGTCGGCGGAGAGGAAAACCTGGAATGGCGCGCCGTTCTTGATCTGGGCATAGAACTGGCCGGTGGCGCCGTAGGCGGCGACCAGCCTGTGCCCGGTGTCCTTTTCGAAATCCCTGGCGATGGCCTGGATCGGCGCGGTGAAGTTGGCCGCGACGGCGACCTGAACTTCCTCGGCGCTGGCGGCCAGGGTTACGGCGCTGGCGAGGAGGGCGAGCAACAGCTGGGGCAGTCGGGTGGTCATGGGGGCTCCTGTGGAGGGCGGACGGGGCTGGCGCAAGCTTAGGGCTTCGCTATGGCTTTTGGAATATAGCGGTGCGTGGAAATTGATCTCGCGCAAGACGCTCAGGCGCCCACCGCACGGATCCGCCGGCGCGCGGCGGACTCGGCGGGGGTGGCGAGGCAACCGGCGCAGACCAGCCGGACGATGTTCTCCGCCGCCTGCCGGTAGTCGTCCGGACGCAGTCCCGCCTGCCCGGTCAGACGCGCCAGCTGCCAGCCGCCGAGGGCATAGGACTCGGTCATGGCCCAGAGGTTGAGCAGCAGGTGGTACGGATCCAGCGGCGCCAGCAGGCCCTCGGCGATCCAGTGGCGGATGCGTTCGGCGTTGCGTTCGGCCTGGGCGTCGAGGCGTTCCAGCAGCGTCGCCGGCATGCGCGGCGCGCCGCGCATGATCTCGCAGGAGAAGACCCTGGCCGCGTGCGGCCGCTCGGCGCCGATGCGCATCTTGTTGTCGACGTAGGCGCGTAGCGCCTCGGCGGGCGGCTGGTCGCCGGCGAATGGCCGGGAGGCTTCCAGCAGAGGCTCGACGATGCTGTCCAGCACCGCTTCGTAGAGTTGCGCCTTGGAGCGGTAGTAATAGAGCACGTTGGCCTTGGCCACGCCGGCGTGCTCGGCGACGTCGCTGAGCCGGGCGGCGCTGAAGCCGCAGTCGGCGAAGACTTCGCAGGCGGCGTCGAGGATCAGTTGCAGGTTGCGTTGGCGGATCTTCTTCATCGGACCGATACGGGGCAGGTTTCGTTGTTAATATTTTTATATAACGAACGCCTTGTGCCTGGATAGTCGTCGCCATGCCGGCGACGCTTGATCGGATGCGCATTGCCAAGCCGCGGGGGCACTGGTATCTGTATGCATGAACAGTACCAGGCTCCGCTTCCCGTGAATTCCCCAGCGCTTCCCGAACCCTTCTACTACCTGCACAACTTCCGCGCGGTGCTCGCCTGGATCGGCGAACGCTATGCCGATCTGCTCGACGACCAGGAGCGCGCCTTCATCGCCGCGTTCGCCGCGCTGCCCGAGGCCAGCCAGGCGTTGCTGGTGCGCATGGTGATGCGCAAGGGCACGCTGTTCCGCGAGGGCAAGCTGGCCTATGCCGAGATCGGCGATACCCATGCTGCCGTGCAACCCTTGCTCGCGCTGGGCTGGGTGGACGCGCAGCCGGAGCTGGAACTGGCGCAGCTGTTCGCGCTGCTGAAGAAGGACGAATTGTCGCGGCTGTTCCGGGCGCATCTCGAGCGGGCCAACCTGCGCAAGGACGAACTGCTGGAACGGCTGCAGCCGTTGTTTCCCGAGGCGCGGCGGCTGGCCGAGTGGCAGGCCGACTTCCCCGAGCCGATCTATGCGCTGCGCTGCATGGCGCTCTGCGACCGCCTGCGGCTGATGTACTTCGGCAACCTGTGGCAGGACTGGTCGGAATTCGTCCTCGCCGACCTGGGCATCTATCGCTACGAAAGCGTCGAGTTTTCCGCCGATTCCCGCGGCTTTCGCCAGCGCGAGGACATCGACGCCTACCTGCGCCTGTTCGATTGCCGGCAGCGCTTCGACCTCGGCGAGCCGCTGGGCGAGCTGCTCGCCGACCTGCCGCGCGAGCCGTATGCCAACTCCTGGCTGGAGGGGCGACGGGTCAAGCTGCTGTTCCAGTTCGCCCAGCACTGCGAGAAGCGACAGGATTTCCACCTGGCCCACGCACTCTATCGCCAGTCCAGCCATCCCGGCGCGCGCCTGCGGGCGATCCGCAGCCTGGAGCGCGGCGAGCGCTTCGCCGAGGCCCATACGCTGGCGCTGGAGGCCGCCAGCGCGCCGGAAAGCGACGCCGAGCGCCAGGGCCTGGCGCGGCTGTTGCCGCGCCTGCAGGGCAAGCTCGGCCTGCCGCGGCAGGCGCGGGCCGCGCCGCCGGAAATCGAGCGCCTGGAACTGTGCCTGGCGTTCCCGGACGAGCCGCGCAGCGTCGAGTGGGCGGTCCGCGAGCACCTGGAAGAGCCCGGTTGCGCGGTGCACTACGTCGAGAACGGCCTGATCAACTCGCTGTTCGGGCTGCTCTGCTGGGAGGCGATCTTCGCCGCCATTCCCGGGGCGTTCTTCCATCCCTTCCACAGTGCGCCGGCGGACCTGCACGGTGCCGACTTCCACCAGCGCCGCGCCGCCCTGTTCGAGGCCTGCCTGGGCCGGCTGGAGGATGGCAGCTATCGCGATGCGATCCGCCGCCGCTACCGCGAGAAATCCGGCCTGCAGTCACCCTTCGTCCACTGGGAGCTGCTCGGCGAGGATTTGCTCGAGCAGGCGCTCGACTGCCTGCCGGCGGCCCACCTGCGCGCCTGGTTCGAGCGCCTGCTGGAGGATATCCCGGGCAACCGCGCCGGCCTGCCGGACCTGATCCAGTTCTGGCCGGCGCAGCGCCGCTACCGGATGGTCGAGGTTAAGGGACCGGGCGACCGCCTGCAGGACAACCAGTTGCGCTGGCTGCAATTCTGCCGCGAGCGCGACATGCCGGTGGCGGTCTGCTACGTGCAGTGGCGTGCCGATGTCTGAGGCCGGCGTCGACGTCCCTTACCAGGTGGCGGTGCGCGCGCTCTGCGAGTTCACCGCCAAGCGCGGCGACCTCGACCTGCGCTTCACCCCTTCGCCCAGCGCCCTGGAGGGCATCGCCGGACACACCCTGGTGACCTCCCGGCGTCCCGCCCACTACCAGCGCGAAGTGGCGCTGAGCGGACGCTACCGGCACCTGCAGGTACGCGGCCGGGCGGATGGCTACGATCCACAGGCGAACTGCCTGGAGGAAATCAAGACCCACCGTGGCGACCTCGCCCTGCAACCGGCCAACCACCGGCACCTGCACTGGGCCCAGGCCAGGGTCTACGGCTGGCTGCTCTGCGCCGAACGGAAGCTGGAGGAAATCGAACTGGCGCTGGTCTACCTGGAGATCGGCAGCCACAAGGAAACGCGTTTCGTCGAGCGCCAGCGCGCCGACGACCTGCGGATCTTCTTCGAAACCCAGTGCCAGGCGTTTCTCGCCTGGGCCGAGCAGGAACTCGCGCACCGCCAGCGACGCGACCGCGGACTGCTCGCGCTGCGCTTTCCCCACGGCGAATTCCGCCATGGCCAGCGACAACTGGCGGAGGCGGTGTACAAGGCGGCCTCCGCCGGTTGCTGCCTGATGGCACAGGCGCCGACCGGGATCGGCAAGACCATCGGCACGCTGTTCCCGCAGCTCAAGGCGATGCCCGGGCAGCGCCTGGACCGGCTGTTCTTCCTCGCCGCCAAGACCCCGGGTCGGGCCCTGGCCCTGGATGCCCTGCGCAGCCTGCACGGGGAGGCCGGCGAACTGCCCGTGCGAGTGCTGGAACTGGTGGCGCGGGACAAGGCCTGCGAGCACCCGGACAAGGCCTGCCACGGCGAATCCTGTCCCCTGGCCCGGGGCTTCTACGAGCGCCTGCCGGCGGCGCGCGCCGCCGCCGTGGAGGCGCGCTGGCTGGACCAGGCGCGGTTGCGCGAGGTGGCGCTGGCGCACCAGGTCTGCCCCTATTACCTGGGCCAGGAACTGGCGCGCTGGTGTGACCTGGTGGTGGGCGACTACAACTACTACTTCGACCTCGGCGGCATGCTCCATGGTCTGGCCCAGGTCAACCAGTGGCGGCTGGCGGTGCTGGTGGACGAGGCGCACAACCTGGTGGAGCGCGGCCGGCGGATGTACTCCGCCGAACTCGACCAGGGCGATTTCCTCGGCGTGCGCAAGAGCGCCCCGGCGGTCCTGAAGAAACCCCTGGAACGCATCCAGCGTGCCTGGAACGAACTGGCCAAGGCCCAGGCGGACGACTACCAGGCCTACGAGGAGCCACCGCAGAAGCTGCTCCTGGCCTTGCAGAGCGCGGTGGGGGCGATCAACGACCTGCTCGCCGAGCAGCCGCAGGCGCTGGAGCCGGCGCTGCAGGAGTTCTACTTCGCGATCCTGCAGTTCGGCCGCCTCGCCGAGCTGTTCGGCGAGCATTCCCTGTTCGATATCGAGAAGCGTCCAGGCAGCGGCGGCCGCAGCCTGGCCCGCCTGTGCCTGCGCAACGTGGTGCCGGCGGCGTTCCTCGCCGAGCGCTTCGCCGCCAGCCGCTCCACCGTGCTGTTCTCCGCTACCCTCGGGCCGCGCGACTATTACGCCGACCTGCTCGGCCTGCCGGCGGGCACGCCCTGGCTGGAGGTGGACTCGCCGTTCAGCGCCGAGCAGCTGGAGGTCCACCTGCAACGCCGGGTGTCCACGCGCTACGCGCATCGCCAGGCATCCCTGGCGCCGATCGCGGCGATTCTCGGCGAGCAATTTCGCCAGCGGCCGGGCAACTACCTGGCTTTCTTCAGCAGTTTCGATTACTTGCAGCAGGTGCTGGAAGTCTTCCGCCAGGCATACCCGTGGCTGCCGTGCTGGAGCCAGACGCGACGGATGGACGAAGGGGAGCGCCGGGCCTTCCTCGAACGCTTCGTCGCGGGCGGCGAGGGCATTGGCTTCGCCGTGCTCGGCGGTGCCTTCGGCGAAGGCATCGACCTGCCGGGCGAGCGCCTGATCGGCGCTTTCATCGCCACCCTCGGGTTGCCCCAGGTGAACCCGGTCAACGAGCAGATTAGGCTGCGCATGCAGCGCCTGTTCGGCGACGGTTACGACTACACCTACCTGTACCCGGGCCTGCAGAAGGTGGTCCAGGCCGCTGGGAGGGTGATCCGCAGCCGCAGCGATCGCGGCGTGGTGCATCTGATCGACGACCGTTTCGCCCAGGCCAGGGTGCGCCGGCTATTGCCGGGCTGGTGGCAGGTGCGTTGACCGGTTGCGGCACGCCGGGGGTGCTGCCGGAGCGCTGGGGAGCCATGTATAATCGCGCCCCCACGATTTCCCCCGATCCGGACACGCCATGGCTTCCGCCCCCGACGCTACTCCCCAGGCCCCTACCACCGACGACGCCCCGGCCCCTGCCGCGCCGAGCGACGCCAGCGCGCTGCTGAAAGCCGCCCTGGCGAAGAAGAACCAGGCCCAGCTCTATCCGCAGCACAGGGTCCACGACAAGGGCCAGCGCCCCGGCATGGCGCCGCGCGGCACCCGTCGTTCGATGGGCAAACGCTGATACCGGTCTTTCTCCACGACCGTTTTGTGGGCCAGTTCCCGGCCCGGCGGTTCAAAGCGGGCGTCTTTAACAGTTTTGCCCTTTCGCGGCCATAGGCCGCGAGACCATCCCTTATGCTCGCCGCCCCTGGGCGAGCCGCGCCGTTGCAGCATGCCCGTCTGCCGGAACCCGTCTGCTGCATGTCGCGTCATTTCCCATCGTTTCCCATTGCCCCGCGTGGCCTGTCCAGGCAGGTGCCCGCCGCGCTCTGCGTGCTGCTGCTGGCGTTGCTCAGCGCCAGTCTGGCCAGCCAGGCGCGGGCCCTGCGCCATGAACTGGGCGCGTTGCCCGCCGCGTTGCCCGTGGCACCCGCGCGCGCGTCGGTGCCGGCTTCGCGCGCGGCGCTCGCCAGGTTGTTCGGCGCGGCCCCGCCGCCACGCGGCGCGCCCGCCGGCGAGCGCCTGCAATTGCGCCTGCTGGCCTGCTTCCTGGCGCGTCGCGCGGATCGTTCGGCGGCGCTGATCGCGGTGGCCGGGCGCTCGCAGCGCTTCCTGGCGGGCGCCGAAGTGCGCCCCGGCACCGTGCTGCTGGCGGTCTATCGCGACCACGTGGTGCTACGCGACCAGGGTCATGAAGAACGTCTGTATTTCCCCAAAGCCGGAAGGGCAGAAGCCACCCATGCCACGTTGTAGTACCCGTTCCGCCCTCCGTCTGTCTTCGCTGTTCCTGCTGCTGGCGCTCGTCACTCCCGGCCTGGCGGCGACGGCGCATCCGGCGCCTGCCGCCACTGCCGCCGCGCAGGAGGAAGAGCAGTGGACGATCAACATGAAGGAGGCCGAGCTCGGCGACTTCATCGAGCAGGTCTCGGCCATCAGTGGCCAGACTTTCATCGTCGATCCGCGAGTGAAGGGTCGGGTCACGGTGGTTTCCCAGGCGCGGCTGAACCTGGCGGAGGTCTACCAGCTGTTCCTTTCGGTGCTCGCCACTCATGGCTACGCGGTGCTGCCCCAGGACGGGCAGGCGCGCATCGTACCGAACATGGAGGGGCGCCAGGACGCCGCCGGTGGCGGCGTCCACGTCGGGCCGGGCAGCCTGGAGACGCGGGTGATCCAGGCCCGGCAGACCTCGGTGGTTGAGCTGATCCCGATGATCCGTCCGCTGGTCCCGGCCCACGGCCATCTCGCGGCGGTACCCTCGGCCAACGCGCTGATCGTCAGCGACCGGCGCGCCAACATCGAGCGCATCGAGTCGATCGTGCGCAGCCTCGACCAGGCCGGCGAGCACGACTACAGCATCTACGACCTGCGCCATGCCTGGGTCGCGGAAATCGCCGAGGTGCTCGACCAAAGCGTCACCCCGGCCGCCGGAAAGAACGCCGCCACCGTCCAGGTTCTCGCCGACAGCCGCAGCAACCGCCTGGTCCTGCTCGGCCCGCCACAGGCGCGGGCCCGGCTGTTGCGCCTGGCGCAGTCGCTGGACGTGCCATCGTCGCGCTCGGCCAACAGCCGGGTGATCCGCCTGCGCCATGGCGACGCCAAGACCATCGCCAGCACCCTGGGAGAGATCGGCGAGTCGCTGCGGGAAGGCGGGGATCAGGGACAGCGGCGCAGCGGCAAGCGCGGCGCTCTGGTGCGTGCCGACGAATCGTTGAATGCGCTGGTGATCCTCGCCGATCCGCAGGAGGTCGGATTGTTCGAGGAGATCGTCCGCCAACTCGACGTGCCGCGCGCGCAGTTGCTGGTGGAGGCGGCGATCGTCGAACTGACCGGCGAACTCAACGAGGCGCTCGGCGTGCAATGGGCCATGCGCGGCGGGCATGCCGTCGGCGGCACCAGCTTCGCCGGCAGCGGACTGTCCATCGGCACGCTGCTCGGTGCGCTACAGAGCGGCAAGCCACCAGCCGAACTACCGGATGGCGCCATCGTCGGCCTTGGCAGCCGCGACTTCGGCGCGCTGATCACCGCGCTGACCCGCAACAGCAACAGCAACCTGCTGTCGACCCCGAGCCTGCTGACCCTGGACAACCAGAAGGCGGAGATCCTGGTCGGGCAGAATGTACCGTTCCAGACCGGTTCCTACACCACCAACAACGAAGGATCGAGCAACCCCTTCACCACTGTCGAGCGCAAGGACATCGGAGTGACCCTGAAGGTGACCCCGCATATCGGCGACGACCGCATGCTGCGCCTGGAAATAGAGCAGGAGATCTCCTCGATCGCGCCAGCGGCCACGCTGGCGGCCAAGACGGTGGACCTGGTGACCAACAAGCGCTCGATCAAGAGCACGGTGCTCGCCGACGACGGCCAGGTGATCGTGCTTGGCGGGCTGATCCAGGACGACGTGGTGCGCAGCGACTCGCGGGTGCCCCTGCTCGGCGACATTCCCGGGGTCGGCCGGCTGTTTCGTTCGACCCGGGACACCCGGGTGAAGCGCAACCTGATGGTCTTCCTGCGCCCGAGCATCGTCCGCGACGCCGTCGGCCTGGCACGGGTCAGCCAGGGCCGCTACCGTTCCATCCAGGTATTGCGCGGCGCCTCGACGCCCTTGTTCGACGCCGCCCCGGCCATCGACCTGCGCCCCGCCGCGCAGGCCCTGCCGGCGCTTCCCGAGTCGCCGCGCGGCTACCCGGAGCCGGCCCCGGTGCTGATGGAGAAGCCGCGCCTGGCGGACCCGGCGAGCCTGGGCAACGGCCGTGGCGGCGAGGTGCTGGAGGTGCGCGAGAGCGAGCCCTCGGCGGCGCCAGCGCGGCGTTACACGGTGCGCCTGATCGAGGGTAGCAGCGAGGCGTTCATGCGGGCGCTGATCGAACGCCACGCGGGGCTGGCCTTGCGCCTGCGCCGCGAGAAGCGCGACGACGGCGAGTGGTTCGCCGTGGAGCAGGGCGATTTCGCCGATCCGCGGCAGGCGCAGCGGGCCCTGGCCGGATTGCCGGAGAGCCTGCCGCGGGCCAGGGCGCGGGTGGTAGCGCGCACCCAGGAAAGGCTGTGACAGGCTTCATCTTCCCGGCAGCGGCTCAGCCACCGTGCCAGCCCGGCAGGGCGCGGCGGCCGTGGGTCGGCCTTCCGCCACTGCCAGATCTGGCAGTTGTCGCTGGCGGGGGCGGAGGCTTTATTAGCCGCACTTTTCCACGGTCGGGACATCGGGACCGCGAGGCATGGACGACATCGAGACCAGAGTGAGGAAACTGGTGGCCGCCCGGCTCGGCGTGGAGGAATGCGACATCCGGCTCGACAGCGACTTTCGTCGCGACTTCGGAGCCGAGTCGCTCGAGGTGGTCGAGCTGGTCATGGCCCTGGAAGCGGAGTTCGGCGTCGAGATCGCCGATGACGACGTGGAGCGGATCGAGACCGTGCGCGAGGCCGTCGACTACCTCGAGGAAGCCGTCCCTAGCTGACTCCCCCTGGACCACCGGCCGATGCCCGTGGTCATTCCCTGCGAAACGCTGTGCGCCACCTCCCGCCGTCGGCGGCAAGGTGCGCGACGTCCCGCGCTTCGATTCCGCCGGATCGTCCAGCCCGCCCCGGGCCGATCCGGCTTTTTTTTCCGCCGCCAGGCTGCCGTCGGTTGGAATTCCTGAATCTTCCCGTGCCTCGCCGGTCGACCCGACAAGGGCGCTGCGCGGTGCGCAGTCTTCATCCGACATTCGTAACGGGAGGTCGCCATGGCTACACGACGGAAAACCACGCCCCAGGAAATCGACGATATCCAGGACCGCATGGGCTCGATCCGCGAGCTCGATTTCGACGAGCGCCGCCAGGCGCGCAAGGCGCGCATCGGCGATGAGCGTCCGGAAGCCGAGGTGGACGCCGAGTTTTCCTCGCGACGGGTGCGCGAGGCCGGGCATGCCGGCGGACAGCCGGACGCGGACGATGGTTACCAGGACAATGTCGGCATGGACGACCTGGCGCCGGAGACCCTGATCGACGAGAGCGGCGCCCGCTCGCCCGCCGAGCGTGGCGGTGAAGCACCCGCGGACAAGCGGCTGAGGGTCGTGCGTGGCAACGAGATCGGTGCCGGACACGGTCTCGACGAGGCCGAGATGGCCCGTCGCGACCCCCTCGACGGTAGCGGCGACGAAGAGCGTTGAAGGCGCGGACTGTATCGAGGTATTTCCGTGGGCTGGCGTACTGTGATCGACTCGATGGGTGCTTGGTGCGCTGCCGCACATTTTTCCGACTGAAACGGCCAGGGGGCGGATTTACTGCAAAAGCTGGTAGTTGCCCCCCGGCTGGTGGCGTTGCACGGTCCTGCGGCGTGCAACCCGGCCTGGGCGAAATACCGGCGGAGCGGACCAGGTCGCCCCGTTGGAGACGATGTTGCCGGGCTGCTGGCTTTCAAGGTTTCCCCTCGATGACCAGGAGCTACCCATGCAACACAAACGATCGCGTGCCCTGGCGAGCTCCAGCTCGCCGTTTCTGCTCGCCGTGTTGGCGCTTGCCGTGAGCGGCGCCGCCAGCGCCCACGACGAGGGCCTGCCGGCATTCCGCTATACGGCGGAACTGCTCGAGCGGCTGCAATTGCCCAGCGTGGCCCTGCCGCTGAACGACGACCTGTTCCTCTACGGCCGCGACGCCGAGGCCTTCGACCTGGAGGCCTACCTGGCGCTGAACGCGCCGGCGTTGCGCGACAGGAGCGAGTACCTGGAGCACTGGAGCGGCTACTACAGCATCAACCCGAAAGTGCTGCTGACGCTGATGGTCATGCAGTCCGGCCCGCTCGGCGCGCCGGACCCGCAGGCCCTGGCGGCGCCGCTGGGGCGCCTGTCGGCGAAGCAGGGCTTCGAGGCCCAGGTACGCGATGTGCTGCAGCAGTTGTCGCGGCGCTACTACGGCTTCGAGGAGTACCGGTTGCGCCAGGCGGCAGCCGCCGGCACCGTTGCCGAGAACGGCCTGAACCCGGCTTCCGCCGCGCTGCTGGGGCTGCTGTTGCAGGACACGGCGAAAGCCGACGCCAATGGCGGTCATCCGCTGGGCGCCTATGCCGAGACCTTCCAGCGGCTTTTCGGCACCCCGTCCCAGGCGCTGCTGCAGCCGCGCAACCGTGCGGCCCGCCAGCTGCAGGCGAAGGCCGCGCTGGTGCCGCCGGCCAACCTGATGCAGTTGCCATGGCGGCAGGGCTACTCCTGGCAGCCGAATGGCGCGCATTCGAACAGCGGCTCGGGCTATCCGCTGTCGTCCATCGACGCCTCCTACGACTGGCCGCGCTGGGGCAGCCCGACCTACAGCGTGGTCGCCGCCCATGCCGGCACGGTGCGGGTGCTGTCGCGCTGTCAGGTGCGGGTCACCCATCCCAGCGGCTGGGCGACCAACTACTACCACATGGACCGGATCCAGGTGAGCAATGGCCAGCAGGTCAGCGCCGACACCAAGCTCGGGATCTATGCCAGCGATATCAACACCGCGCTCTGCGAGGGCGGCAGCTCGACCGGACCGCATCTGCACTTCTCGCTGCTGTACAACGGTGCCTTCGTGTCGCTGCAAGGCGTCAACCTCGGCCCCTATCGGATCAATGTCGGCAGCGGCAACTACGACAACGACTGCCGGCGTTTCTATCTCTACAACCAGAGCGCCGGCACCACCCATTGCGCCTTCCGCCCGCTGTACAACCCCGGCCTGGCCTTCTGAAGCCCGGGGGGCCGCCTTCAGCCGGGCCCCCTGCGCCGGCCGTTCGGCAGCAGGACCGCCAGCAAGGCCAGCAGGACGCAGCCGAGACCACACAACTGGCGCACCGACACGGTTTCGCCGGCCAGCGCCGCTGCCAGCAGCGCGCTGACCGGCAATAGCGCGGTGAACAGCGAAGCTTCGCTGGCGCTGACCCGGCTGGCGCCGGCGTACCAGAGCAGGAAACCGGCCACCGTCGGCAGCAGCGCGTAGTAGAGCACCGCGAGCAGCGCCGACAGCGGCACCGTGGCGAGGCCGGGCAGGGCGGGCAGCGCCAGCGGCAGGCTCAACAGCAGGCCGAGGGCGCTCATCGCGGTGGACAGCGGCAGCGCTGGCACAGCCGTGCGCAGCGCCTTGTTGAGCAGGATGAACAGCGCCTCGCAGCCCACCGCCAGCAGCACCAGCAGGTTGCCCAGCCAGGCGCCGCGCGGGCCGCCGGGCTCCAGGGTGATTGCCGCCACCCCGGCCGAAGCCAGCGCCAGGGCTGCCAGCAAACGGCGCGACGGACGTTCACCGAGCAGCAGGATCGACAGCGAGGCCGCCACCAGCGGCAGGGCGCCGAGGATCACCCCGGCGTCGGCGGCCGAGGTGTAACGGAGGCCGACGATCAGCAGCACCGTATAGCCGACACTGCCGGCCGCCGCCTGCGCCAGCAGCAAGCATCCGTCGCGTGCTCCCAGGCGCGGCCAGCGCTGGCCGGACAGGCGCAGCAGGATGAGGAAGCAGGGCAGGGCGAGGGCCAGGCGCAGGGCGGTGGCGAGGAAGGGGTCGAGGGCGTGGGCCAGCAGCTTGCTGACCACCACCGTGCTGCCGACCAGCAGCATGGCCAGTGCCAGGCAGGCCTGGGCGAGGTGACGGGAGGACATGACATGGGCTTCCGCTGTTGGAGCGGCCTACTGCACCAGCAATGCGGACGGCATTCTTGAACGAAATTGCAGTCAGCGCCGGGGCCGGGCGTAGCGCCCGGGCGAGATGCCATAGAGGCGGGCGAACAGCCGGGTCAGGTGGCTCTGGTCGGCGAAGCCACAGGCCAGGGCGATGTCGGCCAGCGGCTGGTCGGTGCCGAGCAGGCCACGGGCGCGCTCCAGCCGGCGTTGCAGCAGGTAGGCGTAGGGCGTGAGACCGGTGGCGCGGGAGAAGGCACGCAGCACCTGGTAGCGGCTGAGGCCGGCGATGCTGGCCAGTTCGGCAAGACTCAGGGGCGCCAGCGGATCGTCGTCGATCCGCTCGCGCAGAGGCTGGATGCGGATGTCCGCCGGCGGCTGGCAGGAAGGTACGACGATCTCCGCCAGCAGGCCGACCAGCGATTCCTCGATGGCCAGCGACTGGGCGTCGCCCAGTGTTTCGGTCAGTGCTGTGAACGCCTGGCGGAACACTGCCGCCAGCCTCGGCGCGCGCAGTACCGGGAGGGTGAATTCCGCCGGGCTCGCCGAACGCTCGTCGATACCGGCGCAGGCTTCGGCCAGCAATGCCGGCTCCAGGTAGAGCATCCGCCAGCGTCGCGCCCGCCCGCCCAGCGGACTGCCGTCATGCACTTCGCCGGGGTTGACGGTGATCAGGTCGCCAGCCTCGGCCTCGACCATGCCGCGCCCGCTCAGGGACTTCTGCGCGCCGGCCTCGACCAGACCGATACCGTACTGTGCGTGGGAGTGCCGGGGGAAACGGTGCAGGCTTTCCGCGGCGACCGCCTCCACCCCCGCCAGATGCGCGGGCAGCAGCTCGAAGTCGCGCGCCGGCATGCTCAGCCGAGCCGCGGCAGCAGGGCATAGGCCTCGCGCACCACGTCCTTGCCATAGTGACGCTCCAGGCGACGGACTACGAAATGGCCGCGGGCCATGGCCTGGAAATGGTTCATGAACACCGTGTTGATCGCCGCGCCGCCGAGGGCGCCGACGATCGGCACGATCTGTGCCGCGAGTTTCTCCGAATATTGCACGCCCAGGCGTTCGGCGACCTTGCGCACCAGCGCCAGGAGCATCGGTGCGGCCTTCTTGCTGCCGGCGTCCTTGCCGAGGAAGTCGGCGGCGGCCTTGACCTGCTGTGCCAGCGCCGTGCGCACGGCATAGTAGCCCGACTCCGAGGCATCGTCGGAGCCTGACTTGCCGCCGAGGGCGAAGACCTCGATGCAGGCCATCAGGGTATCCATGTCCTTGACCGACTCGCCCTCGCTGCGTGCGATGTCGGCGATGGAACGGAAGATGATGCCGGTGGTGACCGGTACCTCGACGAGCATCGCCAGCGGCCCGAAGAAGCCGCCGACGCCACCGGAAACGGCGGCGCCCAGGGTATGCAGGCGGTTCGCCGGCTGACCGCTGGCGTTCTCCTGGAGGGTCGCGGTGGCCGAGCGGGCGACTTTCAGCAATGCGCTTTCGATCACCGAACCGAGCTTCTCGCTGACCTTGCGCGGCAGCTTCTTCAGGCCGTATTCGATCGGCGTGCCGAGCAGGCTGGTGAGCTGCGCGGTGAGGCCGGGGTTCTCCAGCAGGTTCTTGGCGGCCTGGAGTTGCTTGAGATCGGCGGGGGAGAGGCTCATGGGCGGTCCGGGTGGAGGGTCGTCGTGCAACCTAACCACTGTCCGCCGGCGTTGTCCATGTTCAGCAGTCGTCGTGTTGTTCGGCGCGGTTCGCGGAGAGGCGCAGGGCCAGCAGCTGGTCCTCGATATGGTCCATCGCCATGCGGGTGTCGCGGGCGATCTGGGGCAGTCGCCCTGGTCGCGCAGCAGGTGGATCAGCAGTTCCAGGGACGAGCGGAGGAGCGAAAGCGTTCGCCGTGCTTCACCGAGGAGCGCGGTTTGTCCACCGAGCGCAATGGCTGCGTCCGCGCGTTGACCGGCAGGCGACCGCGGGCGCAGACCACAGAGGGTGGTGACCTCCGAGGAAACCAGGCGGAAATTGAAGACCACGTCGTTGACCACTGCCAGCAAGGTGGAGTCGACGTGCCCGATGCGCGCGGAGCGCGAACCTTCGCGCAGGCTCTCGAAGGAATAGTCCGGCACTTCCTCAGCCGGCGCTCAGAAACACGTCCGGGTCCCGGGCCTGTCGCAGGCAGGCGAGGGCGGAGTCGACTTCCCGCCCCGGTTCGCCGGGGCGAAAGCCATGGATCAGGCCGAACATGTCGATGTCCTGGGCAGGGGAGAAATCGTGATTCATGCGCGCTCGCGGGAGAAGACCGATTTCGTAACTTGGCACCGGATCGGTGACGCTTTGATGGCGGAGCGATGGAAATCGCCGCGTGGAAGAATAACGAGGTATCGGAAAGTCATTTCGTGGTGAACCGGCGCACCTGGAAATCTGTTATGAAATCCGCATCGTAGAGTTCTGATATTGATTTCGAGGTTTATTGGAATGGGTTTACTTTTTCAGGTCCATCGGAATGTTTACAAAGTATTATATCTTTTTGATTATATATTGATTATCAAGAAGATAGAGCCGTGATGGCTAAGTGATTTCAGATTCTTGAGAAGTTGTATCGATTGGTTTTCCACCAGGGGTTTTCTTAGTCGTTATATATAAAGTCAGACTCGCCTTTTGTTTAAAAGCTGCTATTTCTGGATTACATGGTGCGACCGCTCGGTCGCTGCTTGACAAGAGGAATGTCGGAAATGACGATCCAGGCGAAAGTTACCTCCATCGATCAAAGTATTTCTTCTGCGGCTGCCGTCGAAATACCGGAAAACGGGATCATCCATCTATCCCAGAGCAGCAATGTCGCGCTGGACGTCGCGCCGGACGCGGTGGCGGGATATTCGAAGAGCGGTTCCGACCTGATCGTCCAGCTCAAGACCGGTGAAACGGTCCGGATCGCCGACTTCTACGCCGAAGGCCAGCCCTCCAGCCAGTTGTTCCTGGCCGACAAGGACCAACTGGTGGCGGTGGACCTGCCTCCGGTGGCCGCCGACGGGCCGCTCATGGCCGGCTACATCCCGCAGGAAAGCTTCGCCGGCTTCGAGTCGCTGACCGGCGCCGGGCTGCTCGGTGGCATGAGCGCCGGTACCGCGCTGTTGATCGGTGCCGCGGTGATCGGTGGCGGCGTGGCGCTTTCCAACAGCGGTGGCGGCGGCGGTGGGGGTGGCGGCGTACCGCCGGATACCACCCCGCCGAAGGCCGCCAGCGGGCTGAAGGTTGCCCCCGACGGCAGCGGCATCAGCGGTCAGGCGGAGGCCGGCGCGAGTGTCGGCATCGATACCAGTGGCGACGGCAAACCGGACATTACGGTGATCGCCGATTCCAATGGCAATTTCACCGCGCCGTTGAACCCGCCGCTGACCAATGGGCAGACGGTCACCGTTGTGGTCACCGACCCTGCCGGCAACTCCAGCCCGCCGGCGCAGGTCGTCGCGCCGGACACCACCGCGCCGGCGCCGGCCACCGGGGTGCAGGTCGCACCGGACGGCGGCAGCGTGATCGGCAAGGCCGAGCCGGGCGCCACCGTCGGCGTCGACAGCAATGGCGACGGCCAGCCGGATACCACCGTGGTGGTCGGTCCCGACGGCAGCTTCGAGGTGCCGCTGAACCCGCCGCTGACCAATGGCGAGACGGTCACCGTCGTGGTCACCGACCCGGCCGGCAACAGCAGCACTCCGGTCACCGCCGAAGCACCCGACTTCCCCGATGCGCCCCAGGTCAATGCCAGCAACGGCAGCACCCTCAGCGGTACGGCGGAAGCGGGCGTGACCCTCGTGATCACCGACGGCAACGGCAATCCGATCGGCCAGACCACCGCCGATGCCAACGGCAACTGGACCTTCACTCCCGCTAGCCAACTGCCGGATGGCACCGTGGTCAACGTGGTGGCCAGGGACGCCGCCGGCAACAGCAGCCCGGCGACCTCCATCACCGTCGACGGCGTGGCGCCGAGCGCGCCGGTGGTCGAGCCGAGCAATGGCAGCGAGCTCAGCGGGACCGCCGAGCCGGGCAGCAGCGTGACCCTGACCGACGGCAACGGCAACACGATCGGCCAGGTCACCGCCGATGCCAACGGCAACTGGACCTTCACTCCGTCCACTCCGCTGCCGGACGGCACCGTGGTCAACGTGGTGGCCAGGGATGCCGCCGGCAACAGCAGTCCGCCGGCCAGCGTTACCGTGGATGCCGTCGCGCCGGCCACGCCTATCGTCGATCCGAGCAACGGTACGACCCTCAGCGGGACCGCCGAGCCGGGCAGCAGCGTGACCCTGACCGACGGCAACGGCAACCCGATCGGCCAGGTCACCGCCGATGGCAGCGGCAACTGGACCTTCACCCCGACCACGCCTTTGCCCAACGGCACCGTGGTCAACGCCACGGCCACCGATCCGTCCGGCAACGCCAGCGCGCCGGCCAGCGTCACCGTGGACGCCGTGGCACCGGCCACGCCAGTGGTCAACCCAAGCAACGGCACCACGCTCAGCGGCACCGCCGAGCCAGGCAGCACCGTGACCCTGACCGATGGCAACGGCAACCCGATCGGCCAGGTCACCGCCGATGGCAGCGGCAACTGGAGCTTCACGCCGAGCACAGCGTTGCCCAACGGCACCGTGGTCAACGCCACGGCCACCGATCCCTCCGGCAACACCAGTCCGGGAGCCAGCACCACCGTGGACTCGCAGGCCCCGGCCGCGCCGCTGGTCGACCCGAGCAATGGCACGACCATCAGCGGCACCGCCGAGCCGGGCAGCACGGTGACCCTGACCGATGGCAACGGCAACCCGATCGGCCAGGTCACCGCCGATGGCAGCGGCAACTGGAGCTTCACGCCGACCACGCCGCTGGCCGATGGCACCGTGGTCAACGCCACCGCAACCGATGCCGCCGGCAACACCAGCGGGCAGGCCAGCGTCACCGTGGACGGCGTGGCGCCGGCCACACCGACTGTCAACCTGAGCAACGGTAGCAGCCTCACCGGCACCGCCGAGCCGAACAGCACGGTGACCCTCACCGACGGCAACGGCAACCCGATCGCCGAAGTCACCGCCGATGGCAGCGGCAACTGGACCTACACCCCGAGCACGCCGATCGCCAATGGCACCGTGGTCAACGTGGTGGCCCGGGACGCCGCCGGCAACAATAGCCCGGGCGCCAGCGTCACCGTCGATTCCCAGGCACCGGCGGCGCCGGTGATCAACCCGAGCAACGGCATCACCATCAGCGGCAGCGCCGAGCCGGGCAGCACCGTGACCCTGACCGATGGCAACGGCAACTCGATCGCCCAGGTCACCGCCGACGGCAGCGGCAGTTGGACCTTCACCCCGTCCACCCCGCTGGCCAACGGCACCGTGGTCAACGCAACAGCCACCGACCCGACCGGTAATACCAGCGCTCCGGCCAGCACCACCGTGGACTCGCAGGCCCCGGCCGCGCCGCTGGTCGACCCGAGCAATGGCACGACCATCAGCGGCACCGCCGAGCCGGGCAGCACGGTGACCCTGACCGATGGCAACGGCAACCCGATCGGCCAGGTCACCGCCGATGGCAGCGGCAACTGGAGCTTCACGCCGACCACGCCGCTGGCCGATGGCACCGTGGTCAACGCCACCGCAACCGATGCCGCCGGCAACACCAGCGGGCAGGCCAGCGTCACCGTGGACGGCGTGGCGCCGGCCACACCGACTGTCAACCTGAGCAACGGTAGCAGCCTCACCGGCACCGCCGAGCCGAACAGCACGGTGACCCTCACCGACGGCAACGGCAACCCGATCGCCGAAGTCACCGCCGATGGCAGCGGCAACTGGACCTACACCCCGAGCACGCCCATTGCCAATGGCACCGTGGTCAACGTGGTGGCCCGGGACGCCGCCGGCAACAGCAGCCCGCCAGCGACGGTGACCGTCGACTCCAGCGCGCCGCCGGCGCCGGTGCTCAACCCGAGCAATGGCGCGACCATCAGCGGCACCGCCGAGGCCGGCGCCAGCGTGACCCTGACCGACAGCAACGGCAACCCGATCGGCCAGGTCACCGCCGATGGCAGCGGCAACTGGTCGTATTCCCCGGCTACGCCGCTGGCCAATGGCACGGTGATCGTCGCCACCGCCACCGACCCGACCGGCAACACCGGGCCGCAGTCCGCCACCACCGTGGACTCGGTGGCGCCACCGGCACCGCTGGTCAACCCGAGCAACGGCGCGACCATCAGCGGCACCGCCGAAGCCGGAGCCAAGGTGATCCTCACCGACGGCAACGGCAACCCGATCGGCGAGACCACCGCCGACGGCAATGGCAACTGGTCCTTCACCCCGGGCACGTCGCTGGCCGATGGCACGGTGGTCAACGCCGTGGCCCAGGATCCGACCGGCAACACTGGCCCGCAGGGCAGCACCACGGTGGACGCGGTGGCGCCGCCGAACCCGGTGGTCAACCCGAGCAACGGCAACGTCATCACCGGCACCGCCGAGCCGAACAGCACCATCACCCTCACCGATGGCAACGGCAACCCGATCGGCCAGGTCAGCGCCGACGGTGGCGGCAACTGGACATTCAGCCCCGCTTCGCAACTGCCCAACGGCACCGTGGTCAACGCCACCGCGACCGACGCCGCCGGCAATACCAGCGGGCCCGGCAGTACCATCGTGGATACCTCGCTGCCGTCGATCCCGCAGGTCGATCCGAGCAATGGTTCGGTGATCAGCGGCACCGCCGATGCCGCCAATACCATCATCATCACCGACGGTAACGGCAACCCGATCGGCCAGGTCAGCGCCGATGGCAGCGGCAACTGGTCGTTCACACCAGGCATTCCGCTGCCGGACGGCACCGTGGTCAACGTGGTGGCGCGCAGCCCGAGCAACGTCGACAGCGCGCCGGCGGTGATCATCGTGGACGGCGTGGCGCCGGCCGCGCCGGTGGTCAACCCGAGCAATGGCACGGTGATCAGCGGTACCGCCGAGGCCGGTGCGACCATCATCCTCACCGACGGCAACGGCAACCCGATCGGCCAGACCACCGCCGACGGCAGCGGCAACTGGAGCTTCACGCCGAGCACGCCGTTACCCAATGGCACCGTGGTCAACGCCACGGCCACCGATCCGGCCGGCAACACCAGCGGTCCGGCCAGCGTCACCGTCGATGCCGTCGCGCCGCCTGTGCCGGTCATCAATCCGAGCAACGGGGTGGTGATCAGCGGCACCGCCGAAGCCGGAGCCAAGGTGTTCCTCACCGATGGCAGCGGCAACCCGATCGGCGAGGTCACCGCCGATGGCAGCGGCAACTGGGCGTTCACTCCGTCCACCCCGCTGGCCGATGGCACGCTGGTCAACGCCGTGGCCCAGGATCCGTCCGGCAACACCAGCGGTCCGGCCAGCGCCACGGTGGACGCGGTGGCCCCGGCCGCGCCGGTGGTCAACCCGAGCAATGGCACGGTGATCAGCGGTACCGCCGAGGCCGGTGCGACCATCATCCTCACCGACGGCAACGGCAACCCGATCGGCCAGACCACCGCCGACGGCAGCGGCAACTGGTCGTTCACCCCGGCTACCCCACTGGCCAACGGCACGCTGATCAATGCCGTCGCCGAGGATGCCGCGGGCAACGCCAGCGGCCCGGCCAGCGCCACGGTGGACGCGGTGGCCCCGGCCGTCCCGGTGATCGACCCGAGCAACGGCAGCGTGATCTCCGGTACCGCCGAAGCCGGTGCAACGGTGATCCTCACCGATGGCGGCGGCAACCCGATAGGGCAGGCTACCGCCGACGGCAGCGGCAACTGGAGCTTCACCCCGGCTACGCCGCTGGCCGATGGCGCGGTGATCAACGCCGTGGCCCAGGATCCGGCCGGCAACACCAGCGGTCCGGCCAGCACCACGGTCGACGCGGTGGCCCCGGCCATCCCGGTGGTCACCCCGAGCAACGGCAGTGTGATCGCCGGTACCGCGGAGGCGGGGGCCAAGGTGATCCTCACCGATGGCAACGGCAACCCGATCGGCGAAACCACCGCCGACGGCAGCGGCAACTGGAGCTTCACCCCGGCTACGCCGCTGGCCAATGGCACGGTGGTCAATGCCGTGGCCCAGGACACCGCCGGCAACACCAGCGGCCCGGCCAGCACCACGGTGGACACGGTGGCCCCGGCCACCCCGGTGCTCGATGCGAGCAATGGCACGGTGATCAGCGGTACCGCCGAAGCCGGCGCCACGGTGATCCTCACCGACGGCAATGGCAACCCGATAGGGCAGGCCACCGCCGATGGCAGCGGCAACTGGAGCTTCACCCCGGGCACGCCGCTGGCCAACGGCACGGTGATCAATGCCGTGGCCCAGGACGCCGCGGGCAACACCAGCGGTCCGGTCAGCACCACGGTGGACGCGGTCGCCCCGGCCACGCCAGTGATCGCGCCGAGCAATGGGGTCGAACTCAGCGGTACCGCCGAGCCCGGCGTCAGGGTGATCCTCACCGACAGCAACGGCAACCCGGTCGGCCAGACCCTCGCCGACGGCAGCGGCAACTGGAGCTTCACCCCGGGCACGCCGCTGGCCGATGGCACGGTGGTCAACGCCGTGGCCCAGGACCCGGCCGGCAACACCAGCGGCCCGGCCAGCACCACGGTGGATGCGGTCGCCCCGCCCACGCCGGTGATCAACGCCAGCAACGGCAGCGTGATCACCGGCACCGCCGAAGTTGGCGCCAAGGTGATCCTCACCGACGGCAACGGCAATCCGATCGGCGAAACCACCGCCGACGGCAACGGCGACTGGACGTTCACCCCGGCCACCCCGTTGGCCAATGGCACGGTGGTCAATGCCGTGGCCCAGGACCCGGCCGGCAACACCAGCGGCCCGGCCAGCACCACGGTTGACTCGGTGGCGCCATCGGCGCCTTTGCTGAGCATCAGCGCCGACGGCGCGCTGTTGACCGGCACCGCCGAGCCGAACAGCCAGGTGCGCATCGTGGTCAACGGCGATACCGCCAACCCGATCACGATCACCGTCGACGGCGCCGGCAACTTCAGCCTGCCGTTCGCGCCGCCGCTGATCACCGGCGAACTGATCGCCGGGGTTGCCGTCGACGCCGCCGGCAACGTCAGCGGGCCGGCGACGATCAACGCGCCGGACCTGGCGCCGCCGACCATCAGCGTGCCGGAGGCCGCCGATAGCTGGATCAACGCCGCCGAGATCGGCGATGGCATCCAGGTCGACGTCGCGGTGCGCCCGACCATGCAGGCCGGCCAGGTGATCACCGTCAAGTTCGCCGGACAGAACGGCTACGAGGCCGAGGTCAGTCATACGCTCACCGCAGGCGACATCGCCATCGGCAACGTGACCCTGACCCTGTTGCCTCCCAGCGGCCAGGGAGCGTTCCCGGAGGGTGCCTCGACCGTCACCGCCGACATCGACGGCGGCACCGCGTCGAACACGGTGAGCTTCACAGTCGATACGGTGCCGCCACCCGCTCCGGTACTGTCGCTGGTGGGCAACATCCTGACCATCTCGACGGAGCCGGGCTCCGAGGTCACGGTAGAGGTGAACATCGGGGGAGCCGTGGCGACGGTCACGCTGACGGCCGACAATACCGGGCTTGCCTCGCTGGACCTGTTGACGGGCCTGGATATAGACCTGAGCTGGGACCAGTTGTTGAACGCCCAGGTTTCGGTAAAGGGCGAAGATCTGGCGGGCAACCCCAGCCCGGTGGCTTCCATTGGCGTCGGGACCAACATTCCGCAGCCGGTGACCATTGGCAACTTCGGCCTGGATGTCGCGCTGCTGCCGCCGACCTTCGGCTTCAGCGGCGATACCGCCCCCAACTCCGGACTGGAAGTGCGCGTGGTGACCCCGGCGGCGAACGTGACCGTGCCCTTGACGGCGGATGCGTCCGGGCATTTCGCGCTGAACCTGCTGGATCCGGCGCTGTTGCTGCAACTGGGCCTGGGGAGCATCACCGATCTGCTCAACCTCGGCTCGCAGCTGTCGTTCAATGTCGTCGCCATCGACAGCAACGGCAACGACAGCGCGTCGTACGGGATCACGTTGAGCGGTTCCGGGGTCGGTCTCAATATCGGCCAGATCGACGTCAATGGCACCAGCGGGGATGATGTGCTCTCCGGTGCCAACGGCAGCTCCGAGCACATCAATGGTGGTGCCGGCAGCGACCTTATCCTCAACGTCGGTACTGGCGACCAGGTACAGGCGGGGGATGGCAACGACACCATCCAGATCACCGCGACCGACTTCGTCAGCATCGACGGCGGGAACGGTTTCGACACCCTGCTGCTGGCCAACGGCATCGACCTCGACTACAACGCCGTCGGTGTCGGCACGCTCAGCAACCTCGAGCGTATCGATCTGGGCAAGGGTGACGGCGGCAGCGTGCTGACCCTGACGGCGGCGGAGGTGGACGTCATCACCGATGCCAGCAACACCCTGCAGATCACCGGTGAAAGCAACGACACGCTGAACGTGAGCGGCGCGGTGAACACCGGTACCACGCAACTGATCAACGGCATTACCTACGACGTCTATACCTTCGGCAGTACCACCCTGCTGGTCGAGGACAACACGGTACAGGTCGTGGTCTGATGCGCGGGCGCCGGCAGTACGCGCGCAAGGGACGGCGGTGCGGGAAGGGAGCCATCTGGCTCCTTTCCCTGGGCCTGCCGATGTTCGCGCCGGCCATGCCCTTGGACCAGGCGGTCAGGGCAGGGCTGGCGATCCACCCGGAAGTACGATCCGCGATGGCCGAAGCGGACCGCGCAGGCACCGAGGTGGAGATGGCCAAAGGGGGGTACTACCCCTCCGTCACGATGTCCGGAGGGCCGCAGGAGTTCGACTTCGGCGAGATCGTCTACGATCTCACCGCGTCGCAGATGCTGTACGACTGGGGGCGGGTGACGAGCAAGGTGGACAGCGCCAGCGCGACCCAGCGCAAGCTGTCCGAGGCGGTGCTGGTGGCGCGCGACGACGCGGCGCTGGACATCGTCGAGACCTATCTCGACGTGCTCGCCTCGGAGCGCCGGGTCGAGGCGGTACGCGCGCACATCCAGCGCCTCGACGGCATCCGCGAGATGACCCAGGCGCGCGGCGGCGACGGCTATGCCGACCGCAGCGAGCTGGACCGCGCCAACCTGGAGCTGGCGCGTGCCCAGGAACAGCTGTCACTGGAAAAGGGCAACCTGCAGGACGCGCGCAACCAGTACGCGATCCTGGTCGGCCAGGAGCCTGCCGACCTGGTGGAGCCCGAGCCGATGTCGCTGCAACGCTACCTGGCGGCCAGCGATATGGCGCGGGTGATCCGCGAATCGCCTTTGCAGCGCAAGGCCCTGGAGGACGCCAATGTCGCCGAGGCCGAGGTCCGCGAGGCCAAGGCCTCTCTGCTGCCGCAGCTGAACCTGGAGGCCAGCGCGCTGCGCCGGGAGATCGGCGGACATCCGGAGAGCGACTCGGTGGTATCCCTGCGCTTCCGCATGGATACCTTCCAGGGGCTTTCCAACTTCCGCCGGCCGACCGCCGCGCAGCAGCGCCTGGAGTCGGCGAAATGGACCGCCGACGCGATGCAGCGCGACATCCGCCGGCAACTGCAGAACCTCTTCGACAACGGCGACACGCTGCGCTGGCGGGAACAGTCGTTGACCCAGCAGGTGACCGAGTCGGAGCAGGTCGGCGAGCTCTATCGCGAGCAGTTCGAGGTCGGCCGGCGCGACGTGATCGACCTGCTCAACGTGCAGCGCGAGCGCTTCGAGGCGGAGCGGCAACTGATCAACCTGCGTATCGAACGCAAGCGCATCGAGTATCGGGCGGCCGCGCAAGTCGGCCTGTTGGGTCCGCTATTGGAGAACCGGCTGAATCATGGAAGCTGAGAAAACCCCGGATAACGTCGTGATCCTCAACCACGACCCCGTCGTCGACCCGTTGCGCCAGGGCCTGTTGCTGCTCTGCCGGCAGCTCGGCCGGCCGCTCGGCGACGCCGAACTGGTGGACGGCATGCCGCTGGAACACGGCCGCCTGCCGTTGCACCTGGTGGCCCGCGCGCTGCGCCGGGCCGATATCACCGCCCGGGTCGAGCGGCAGCCGCTGCGGCGGATCGACGCCTACCTGCTGCCGGCCCTGCTGTTGCTCGACGATGGCGGCAGCCTGGTGCTGGTCGGCAACGACGGCGAGCACGCCGAGGTGCTGGTGCCGCAGAGCGACGGCGGCCGCGAACGCCTGCCGCTGCGCGAGCTGGAGGCGCTCTACAGCGGCACGGCGATCTTCGCCAAGTGCCGCTACCGGCCGGACGGGAGGGTTGGCGACTATGCCAGCGCCTTGCCCGAACACTGGTTCTTCGGCCCGCTCAAGCGCCTCTGGCGCTCCTATGCCGAGGTTACCGCCGCGGCTCTGATGGCCAACGTCCTGGCGGTGGCCTCGGCGCTGTTCGCCATGCAGGTCTACGACCGCGTGGTGCCCAACGCGGCGTTCGACACCTTGTGGATCCTGGCCAGCGGCGTGGCCCTGGCGATCGTCCTCGACGGCGTGCTACGGATCATGCGCGGGCATCTGCTCAACGTGCTCGGCAAGCGCCTCGACCTGCAGCTCTCGACCCTGTTGTTCTCCCGCGTACTGAGCACGCGCATCGCTGCCAAGCCGGCGTCGATGGGCGCCTTCAGTACCCAGGTGCGGGAGTTCGAGTCGGTGCGCGAGTTCTTCACCTCGTCCAGCGCGGCGCTGATCAGCGACCTGCCGTTCGTGGCGATCTTCCTGCTGATCATCGCGCTGATCGGCGGCCACGTGGTCTGGGTGCCGCTGGTGGCCTGCGTGCTGATGGTTCTGCCGGGACTGCTGACCCAGCGCCTGCTCGGCCACCTGTCGCGACAGAACCTGCGCGAGGGGGCGATGAAGAACGGCGTGCTGCTGGAAGCCTTCGAGCATCTGGAGACGGTCAAGGCGACCCGCGCCGAGGGTCGTTGCCTGCACCAGTGGGAAAGCCTGACCGGCGAGCTGGCCGGCACGGCGATGAAGACCCATACCCTGGCCTCGACCCTGAGCTACCTGGCGAGCATCGTCCAGCAACTCTGCTACGTCGGCGTGGTGGTGTTCGGCGTCTATCGGATCAGCGAGGGCGCGATGACCGTCGGCGCCCTGGTCGCCTGTTCGATCCTCGCCTCGCGGGCCATCGCGCCGCTGTCGCAGGCGGCCGGCATCCTCGGCCGCTGGCAGCACACCAAGGTGGCGATGGAAGGCCTCGACCAACTGATGAGCGCCGAGCAGGAGCGGCCCAAGGGCAAGCGCTTCGTGCACAAGGAGCGCCTGCTGGGAAACTATCGCCTGGAAGGCGTTCGCCTGGCCCACGGCGACAGTCCACCGGTGGTCGACGTGCAGGCACTGGGCATCCGCGCCGGCGAGCGGGTGGCGCTGCTCGGCGGCAACGGCGCCGGCAAGTCGACCCTGCTGCGCCTGCTCAGCGGCCTGCTCGACGTGCAGTCGGGCCGCCTGCTGCTGGACGACGTCAGCCTGACCCAGATCGACCCGGCCGACCGCCAGCGTGGCATCGGCTACCTGCCGCAGGACGTGGCGCTGTTCCATGGCAGCCTGCGCGACAACCTCAACCTGGAGAACGCCGCGCTGAGCGATGAGGAGCTGCTGGGGACCCTCGACGGGGTCGGCCTGGGCGCCTTCGTCCGCGGCCACCCGCTGGGCCTGGACATGCCGATCCAGGGCAACGCCAGCCTTTCCGGCGGCCAGCGCCAGGCTGTCGGGCTGGCCCGGGTACTGCTGCAGGATCCGCCGATCCTGCTGCTCGACGAGCCGACCGCCGCCTTCGACCAGACCAGCGAGAAGCAGGTCATCGACTACCTGCAGCAATGGCTGGGCAAGCGCACCCTGGTCATCACCACCCACAAGAAAAGCATGCTCGCCCTGGTCGAGCGCGCGGTGGTCCTGCGCCAGGGCAGGGTGATCATGGACGGCCCGCTGGAACAGGTGGTGCAGGGCAACCAGGTACAGGCGCCGCAGGCCGCCGAAGGAGGCAACCATGGAGTCTGAGCGCAATGCCGCCGCCCTGCGCCGGCAACTGGCCGACCCGCTGCTGGCGGCTACCCATCCGGTCTACCGGCCGCTGCTCTGGACCCTGCTCGGCTGCGTGCTGCTGTTCATCGGCTGGGCCGCCTGGGCGCAACTGGACGAGGTGACCCGCGGCGATGGCCGGGTGGTGCCGTTCAGTCGGATCCAGAAGATCCAGAGCCTGGAGGGTGGCATCCTCGACCGCCTGCTGGTGAAGGAGGGCGACCTGGTGGAAGTCGGCCAGCCGCTGGTGCGCCTGGACGAGACGCGCTTCCTCACCAACTTCCAGGAGTCGGCCAACCAGGCCAGCGTGCTGCGTGCGGCCATCGCCCGGCTGGATGCCGAGGTGCTCGGCAGGAAGAGCATCGAATTCCCGCCGGATGTCGATCCCGACGGGCCGCTGGCGCGTTCCGAGCGCGAGCTGTTCAAGTCGCGGCGCGACAAGCTGCTGGAAGGCAGCCAGGCGATCCAGCGGCAGATCCACCTGGCGCAGAGCCAGCTCGACCTGGTTCGCCCGCTGGTGGCCAAGCGCGCGGTGAGCCAGATGGAGGCGCTGAAGCTGAGCCAGGACATCGCCACCCTCAGTGGCAAGCTGACCGAACTGAAGAGCACCTATTTCCAGGATGCCTATACCGAGCGCGCGCAGCGCAAGGCCGACCTCAGCGCCCTGGAACCGATCGTCCAGCAGCGCCAGGACCAGTTGCGCCGCACCGAGATCCTGTCGCCGGTGCGTGGGCGGGTGAACACCGTGCTGATCAACACCCGCGGCGGGGTGATCCAGCCCGGCGAGCCGATCATGGAAGTGATCCCGGTGGAGGAGCGCCTGCTGGTGGAGGCGAAGATCAAGCCGCGCGACGTGGCCTTCCTGGTGCCCGGCATGCCGGCCAAGGTGAAGATCACCGCCTACGACTACACCATCTATGGCGATCTCAAGGGCACCCTGGAGCAGATCAGCGCCGACACCATCGAGGAGGACACCCCGCATGGCAAGGAGTCCTACTACCAGGTGCTGATCAAGACCGACGGCAGCCAGTTGAAGCGCGGCGAGGAGGTATTGCCGATCATTCCGGGGATGGTCGCCGAGGTGGACATCCTCAGCGGCAAGCGCAGCGTGCTGAACTACCTGCTGCGCCCGCTGATCAAGGCGCGCCTTTACTGAAGCGTGCAGGACAGCTCCCGCTCGGTGGAAACGTGCCAGCCGCTTCCCTGTAGCCATGGCGAGCTACGTAGGCGGTGGCGCTGGTAACGCTGCCCGGGCGGGCCCACGCTAGGCGTCGCGCCGAGCTGCGAGGCGCTGTCGGGTCTTGGCGTCGAGTAGCTCGCGCAGGGCCTTGAACAGCGGTGCGCGGTCGGTATAGCGACGGCCGTAGTCGAGGTTGAAGGCATAGTCGAAGTCCGCCGGATTGTCGCCCTGGGTGTGCTGGAGCAGGGTTTCCAGCTTGTCCAGGGCCTTCACTGCCAGGGCTTCGGCGGACTCGCCGCGCTCGTATTCATCCCACAGGGCGAGCAGGCGTTCGCGCAGCGGCGCGTCGAGGTGACGAGTCAACTGCAACAGGTCGGCGCGTTCCTGTTCGCCCTTGTCCGGGTGCGCGGCCTGCTCGACGGCCGGGATGTCGCCGTGGATCGCTTCGCCGAGATCGTGGACCACGCACATGCGCAGGACCTTGCCGAGGTCCAGGCCGGCCAGTTGATCCTCGAAGGCCAGCGCCATCAGGCACAGCCGCCAACTGTGTTCGGCGGTGCTTTCCGGGCGACCGGAAGACGTATGCGCGGAGCGCAGGACATCTTTCAGGCGTTCGGCTTCGCGGAGGAAGTCGAGGCGGTTCTTCAGCAGTTCGAGGGACATGGCAGGGGCTCCGCTACGGATGAAGCGAGCCTGCAAGCCTAGGCGCGGGGACGCCGGCGGTCCACGGATAAAATATCCGCGGTGCCGTTCAGAGGGTTTCCACCAGCCGCACCGCGCGGCCGTCGGAGAGCGTCAGGCGGGTCCAGCGGCAGCGGCTGCGCCGGATCGGCACGATGGTCGAGGCGTTCGTTCCGCTGGCGAACTCCAGCGCCGGCGGCGCCAGCAGCTCGCGCCAGCCGAGGTCGTCGAGGGCGGCTTCCTGGCGGAGGATCTCCTCGCTGCAATACGGCCACAGCGAACGGCCGAGCAGGTCGCCGAGGGGGACGGCGAATTGCGCGGCGCGCGCCGGCGAGCAGGCCAGCAGGCGGTGGGTGAGGTCGCAGATCAGATGCATCGGCTGCGGGCTGCCATCGACCAGGCGGGCCAGCGCCCGGTCGGCGGCGGTCTCCAGGCGGGCGCCGAGGAGGGTTTCCAGGCGCGTCCGTTCCTCCGCCCGCAGCGCCTGGGCGCCGGATTCCCAGCGCGAGATGGTCGACTGGGCCACGCCGAACAGCTCGGCGGCGTGCGCCTGCTTGACCCGGTGCAGCAGGCGCCAACGGCGCAGGGCGGGGCCCAGGGACGAAGAAGGAAGAGACTCGGTCATGCTTGGCTACGCTGGCGAATGGACGTCGAAGTCTGCGCCCGACGCCGGGCGGAGGCAAATCGGCGCGACGCCGGGGCGGCCGGCGTGGTCGGCGGCGGTTCCCGGATGGTCGCCTGAGCCGCGCCGGCAGCCGCGGGGCCGCCGGCGGGCGCCTGGTTCAGGCCTTGGCGAAGGTGGTGGGGAAGGGCAGGTGGTAAAGGCGCTGGCCGGTGGCGGCGAAGATCGCATTGGCCAGCGCCGGGCCGATCGGCGCCACGCCGGGTTCGCCGACCCCGGTGGGGGCTTCGCCGGAGGGCACGATGTGCACCTCGACCCTGGGCATCTCGGCGATCCGCAGCACCTGGTAGCCGTCGAAGTTGTTCTGCTCGACCTTGCCGTCCTTCAGGGTGATCGCGCTGTGCAGGACCGCGCCGAGGCCGAAGCCGATGCCGCCCTCCATCTGCGCGGCGATCACGTCAGGGTTGATCGGGATACCGCAGTCCACCGCGCAGACCACCCGCTCGACCTTCAGCTTGCCGTCCTTGTCCACCGAGACCTCGACGACCTGGGCGACGAAGGTCTTGAATGCCTCGGTCACCGCGATACCGCGCCCGCGCCCGGCGGGCAGCGGCTTGGCCGGGTCCCAGCCGGCCTTTTCCGCGGCCAGTTCGAGCACGCCGCGCAGGCGCGGCTGCTCTGCCAGCAGGTCGCGGCGGAACAGGTAGGGATCCTTGCCGGCGGCCTGCGCCGCCTCGTCGATGAACGCCTCCACCGCGTAGACCGTGTGCGAGCTGCCGACCACCCGCCACCACAGGACCGGTACGCCGACCTGGGTGGTGCTCAGCTCGACCGAGACGTTGGGCACCGCATAGGGCAGGTTGGCGGCGCCTTCCACCGAGGTGCCGTCGATCCCGTCCTTGACCATCATCGCGGCGAACGGCGTGCCTTCCAGGATCGACTGGCCGACGATGCGATGTTGCCAGCCGACCAGCTTGCCGTCGGCGTCCAGCCCGGCTTCGAGCTTGTGGTAGTACATCGGCCGGTAGAAGCCGCCATGGATATCGTCCTCGCGGGTCCACTGCAGTTTCACCGGCACGCCGTTGGCGCCCAGCGCCTTGGCGATCGATACCGCCTCGACGATGTAGTCCGACCAGGCATTGGCGCGTCGGCCGAAGCTGCCGCCGGCGTACAGCGTGTTGATCTTCACCTGCTCCGGCTTCAGCCCGGCGGTGCGCGCCGCGTTGCCCTGGTCGACGGTCTGGAACTGGTCGCCGGCCCAGATCTCGCAGCTGTCGGCGGTCAGCCTGACCACCGCGTCCAGCGGCTCCATCGGCGCATGGGCGAGGAAGGGGAATTCGTAGCTGGCGGCGACCTTCTTCGCCGCCCCGGCGAGCGCCCCGGCGGCGTCGCCGTCCCTGCGCACGGGCTTGCCGGGTTGCTCGGCGAGCTTGCGGTACTCCGCCATCAGCGCCTCGGAACCACGCTTCTCGGCCTTGCTCTCGTCCCATTCGACCTTGAGCGCGTCGCGGCCTTGCTTCGCCGCCCAGAAGCCCTTGGCGACCACCGCCACGCCGTGCGGCACCTGGACTACCTCGACCACCCCCGGTATCGCCCTGGCCGCTGTGGCGTCGAACGCTTTCACCGTGGCGCCGAACAGCGGCGGGCGCTGGAGCAGGGCGACCAGCATGCCGGGCAGGCTGACGTCGAGGGTGAACTGCGCGCTGCCGTCGGTCTTGCCGGGCACATCGACGCGCGGCGCCTGGTGGCCGATCAGGCGGAAGTCCTTGGGATCCTTCAATTGCACTTTTTCCGGCACCGGCAGTTCCGCCGCCGCCGCGGCCAGCGAGCCATAGCTGGCCTTGCGCTGGCTGGCCGGGTGTTCGACGAAGCCGTCGCGGGTGCGCAGCTCGGCGGCCGGCACCCGCCATTGGCGGGCGGCGGCCTCGACCAGCATCGCCCGCGCCTTGGCCCCGGCCTCGCGCAGTTGCATCCAGGAATTGGCCATCGCCGAACTGCCGCCGGTGCCCTGCATGGTGCCAAAGGCCAGGTTGGCGTAGCGCTTGGCGTCGGCGGGGGCGCTTTCCACGCGGACCTTGTTCCAGTCCGCGTCGAGTTCCTCGGCGACGATGGTGGCAATGCCGGTATAGGCGCCCTGGCCCATTTCCACGTGCTTGGCGATCACCGTGACACTGTCGTCCGGGGCGATCCGCAGGAAGGCGTTGGGCGCGAAGCCGGACTCCGGCAGGGCGGCGGCCAGCGCGCGGCGCGCGCCGCTCCACTGGAAACCGATGCTCAGGCCGACCACCGCGGCACCTTTCAGGAAGCCGCGGCGCGAGCCGGGCAGGGCGTTGCTCAGATCGATCTTGCTGTTCATGGCGTCAGGCCTTCAGGGTGTCGGCGGCTTCGTGGATGGCGGCGCGGATCCGCGCATAGGCGGCGCAGCGGCAGATGTTGCCGTTCATCGCGGCATCGATCTCGGCATCGCTGGGGCTGGTGTTCTGCTCCAGCAGCGCGGTGGCGGACATGATCTGGCCGGACTGGCAATAGCCGCACTGTGGTACCTGGAGCTTGACCCAGGCGTCCTGCACGGCCTTGCCGGGCTTGCTCCGGATGCCTTCGATGGTGGTGACGCGCTTGCCGGCGACGGCGGACACCGGCAGCACGCAGGAGCGTACCGCGGTGCCTTCCAGGTGCACGGTGCAGGCGCCGCACTGGGCCATCCCGCAACCGAACTTGGTGCCGTGCAGGCCGGCGCTTTCGCGAATCGCCCAGAGAAGGGGCATGTTCGGGTCGACATCGAGGGTGATGTCCTTGCCGTTCAGAACGAGCGAGGTGGGCATGGTGGTTCTCCACGGAAAGGCCCGGGCAGGGCGTTATCTCTTGTCAGGCTGGGATACATCGGACGAAGTGTGCGCGAGGGGCGTGGCGGACGCCTTGCACGATCCTGCGAAAGTCTAGATCAATCCTGCCGAACGCCCGGCGCGCTGGCCGAAACGCGGCGAAACATCTCCGCCCGCCGCGGGCGTTCACTCCGGCGCCGGCGATGCGCTAGGATCGCCGCCGTCGGTGACTGACCGCCCGCCCGGGCGGCACGCACGTTCAGCCGGAAGCGGGACGACCCGTTTTCCTTCTTTCATTGCGCGGGGACGACCCTGCAGAGAGGCTGAAAATGGCGTGGATCTATCTCCTGCTCGCCGGTGTCTTCGAAATCGTCTGGGCCACGGCCATGAAGGAGTCGGCCGGCTTCACCCGCCTGTGGCCGAGCCTGGTCACCCTGACGTTCATGGTCCTCAGCTTCGGCCTGCTGGCCGTCTCCATGAAGAGCCTGCCCCTGGGCACGGCGTACACCATCTGGGTCGGCATCGGCGCGGTCGGCGCCTTCGCCCTGGGTATCCTGCTCTTCGGCGAAAGCCTGAGTCCGCTGCGGCTGCTGGCGGTGGCGCTGATCGTGGCCGGCATCGTCATCCTCAAGCTGGCCACCCCGCAGGGTTGAGGAGCGACCACCATGCATGGAATTCTCAGTCCCGGGGCCTGGGCGTTCATCGCCTACGTCCTTGGCGCGGTCGCCCTTTGCCTGGTCATGCTGGGCTTGGGCCGGGTTCTGGGCGGCCGCTCGCATGGCCGGGCGAAGAACCTGCCGTTCGAGTCCGGGGTGGACTCCACCGGCTCTGCGCGCCTGCGCTTCCCGGTCAAGTACGCCCTGGTGGCGATGCTCTTCGTGATCTTCGGCATCGAGATGCCATTCCTCTATCTCTGGGCGGTATCGGTGCGGGAGAACGGCTGGGCGGGCTTCGTCGAGGCGGCGCTGTTCGTCTCCCTGCTCCTGGCCGGATTGTTCTACCTGCACCGGGTCGGCGCCCTCGACTGGTCGCCGGAGCGTCGGCGGAGAAAGCCGCGCGACTAGTCGTGGAGAATCACCAGCAGGTAGCGGCAGGGTTGTCCGGCGGTGACGAAGGTCACCGCGCGGTCGACGCCGAAGTCCAGGCGGTCGCCGTGCTCCAGCATGAAGCGCTGCTCGCCGTAGCCAATTTCCAGGGTGCCTTCGAGCAGCCACAAGCGCTGCCGGTAGGGCCGGCCGCCCCAGCGCGGATAGTCGAGGCGGGTATCCGCCGGGATTTCCACTTCGACCATCTCGCAGCCGCTGTGCGGGTCGCGCGCACCCACCTGGCGGCGGCGGTAGCCGCTGGCCGGGTCTTCCCAGACCTCCTGCCGGTCGCGCCGGCAGAGCGGGGCGGCCGGCGCCTGCGTGTCGCCGAGCAGCTCGGAAAGGGCGACCCCCAGGCCCCCGGCGAGACGGCCGAGCACGCTGGCGGTGGGACTGCTTTCGTTGCGTTCGATGCGCGAGATCATCGCCTTGCTCACCGCGCTGCGTTCCGCCAACTGGGCGAGGGTCAGACGGCGCTCACTGCGCAGCGTGGAGAGGCGTCGGGCGATCAGTTCATCGAGGTCCATGGCGACTCCCTGGCGGTGGATTGTCGTCCATGATATTCGTATTCCACTATATTGGAAATTTCATTGCGCAGGAGAGATGGCGATGAGCGAACCGACGATTCGCCGCCTGGCGGCCGAGGAGGCCCTGGCGCGCCTGGACGAGTTGGCCGAGGTGCTGCTGGATTGCGTCGAAGGGGGGGCTTCGGTCAGCTTCATGTGGCCGTTGCCGCGGGAACAGGCCAGCGCCTTCTGGCGCGGCGTCGCCGAGGGCGTGGCGCGCGGCGAGCGCCTGCTGCTGGTGGCGGAGGCGGGCGGAACCATCGTCGGCAGCGTGCAGTTGCTCCTGGCGCAGCCACCGAACCAGCCGCATCGTGCCGATGTGGCGAAGCTGCTGGTGCACCGGCGGGCACGCCGACGCGGCCTCGCCGAGGCGCTGATGGGCGAACTGGACCGGCTCGCCGTGGAGCACGGCAAGTCCCTGCTGGTGCTGGATACGGTCAGCGGCAGCGGCGCCGAGCGGTTGTACCTGAAGGTCGGCTGGACGCGGGTCGGCGAAATCCCGGACTACGCCCTGATGCCGGACGGCGCGCTCTGTCCGACCACCTATTTCTACAAACGCCTGGCGGCCACCGCCTGACCGAAGAGGCCGGCGTCCGACCGCCTGGCCGGGTAGAATCGCCGGATGACAGTCATTCGGGGTCGATGGTGGAGTTACTGCAAGGGTTCGTCCTGACCCGGCACTGGCGCGATACGTCGGCCGGCACGGAAGTCGCGTTCTGGCTGGCGACCGACCACGGGCCCCGGCATGTGCGGTTGCCGCCGCAGCCGTCGGTGGCGTTCGTGCCGGTCGAGCAGCGCGCCCGGGTCGAGACGCTTCTTGCCGGGGAGAGCGGCGCCGAGCTGCGGCCGCTGGCGCTGCGCGACTTCCAGCAGCGGCCGGTGCTGGGCCTGTACTGCCAGCAGCATCGCCAGCTGATGAATCTGGAGAAGCGCTTGCGCCAGGCCGGCGTCGAGGTGTTCGAGGCCGATATCCGGCCGCCGGAGCGCTACCTGATGGAGCGCTTCATCACCGCGCCGGTCAGCCTGGAGGCGAGTGTCGAGGCCGACGGCAGCCTGCTCGTCCGGCGCCTGAAGCCGGCTCCGGACTATCGTCCGCGCCTGCGCCTGGTGTCGCTGGACATCGAGACCAACGCCCGCGGCGATCTCTACTCCATCGCCCTGGAAGGCTGCGGCCAGCGCCAGGTATACATGCTCGGTCCGGCCAACGGCGACGCCTCGGCCGTGGATTTCCGCCTCGACTATTGCGACAGCCGTGCCGGGCTGCTGGAACGCCTCAACCAGTGGCTGGCCGAGCATGATCCCGACGCCATCATCGGCTGGAACCTGGTGCAGTTCGACCTGCGCGTCCTGCATGAGCATGCCCAGCGCCTGAAGGTGCCGCTGCGCCTGGGGCGCGGCGGCGACGAGATGGGCTGGCGCGAGCACGGCAGCCGCAGCAACCACTATTTCGCCGCGGCGGCCGGGCGCCTGATCATCGACGGCATCGAGGCGCTGCGCTCGGCGACCTGGAGCTTCCCCTCGTTCAGCCTGGAGAACGTCGCCCGGACCCTGCTCGGCGAAGGCAAGGCGATCGACAATCCGTACCAGCGGATGGACGAGATCGACCGCATGTTCGCCGAGGACAAGCCGGCCCTGGCGCGCTACAACCTGAAGGACTGCGAGCTGGTCACGCGGATCTTCGCCCGTACCGAACTGCTCGACTTCCTCCTCGAACGGGCCACCGTCACCGGCCTGCCGGCGGACCGCAGCGGCGGCTCGGTGGCGGCCTTCACCCACCTGTACATGCCGTTGATGCACCGCGCCGGCTTCGTCGCCCCGAACCTCGGCGAGAAACGCCCGGAAGCCAGCCCCGGCGGCTTCGTCATGGACTCGCGGCCGGGCCTCTACGAATCGGTGCTGGTGCTCGACTACAAGAGCCTGTACCCATCGATCATCCGCACCTTCCTGATCGATCCGGTCGGCCTGGTGGAAGGCCTGCGCCAGCCGGACGACGAGCACTCGGTGGAAGGCTTTCGCGGCGCCCGTTTCTCGCGTACCCGGCATTGCCTGCCGGCCATCGTCGCGCGGGTCTGGGAAGGCCGCGAGGCGGCCAAGCGCGAACGCAACCAGCCGCTCTCGCAGGCGTTGAAGATCATCATGAACGCCTTCTACGGCGTGCTCGGCTCCAGCGGTTGCCGCTTCTTCGACCCACGCCTGGCCTCGTCCATCACCCTGCGCGGGCATCGGATCATGCGCCGTACCCGCGAGCTGATCGAGGCCGAGGGCCATACGGTGATTTACGGCGATACCGACTCCACCTTCGTCTGGCTCGGCAGCCCCCACGCCGAGGAGGAGGCCGCGGCCATCGGCCGGGCGCTGGTGGCGCGGGTCAACGACTGGTGGCGCGAGCACCTGAAAGAAGAATTCGGCCTCGCCAGCGCCCTCGAGCTGCAATTCGAGACCCATTACCGGCGTTTTCTCATGCCCACCGTGCGCGGCGCCGAGGAGGGCAGCAAGAAACGCTACGCCGGCCTGGTGCGCCGCGCCGACGGCGGCGAGGAGATGGTCTTCAAGGGCCTTGAGACCGTGCGCACCGACTGGTCGCCGCTGGCCCAGCGCTTCCAGCAGGAGCTCTACCTGCGCATCTTCAACCGCCAGCCCTACCAGGACTACGTGCGCGACTACGTGCGGCGGACCCTGGCCGGCGAGCTGGACGACCTGCTGGTCTACCGCAAACGCCTGCGCCGGCGCCTCGACGACTACCAGCGCAACGTGCCGCCGCATGTGCGCGCGGCGCGCATCGCCGATGACTACAACCTCCAGCGCGGCCGCCCGCGGCAGTACCAGAGTGGCGGCTGGATCAGCTACGTGATTGGCGTCGCCGGCCCCGAGCCGCTGGAGTTGCGGCGCTCGGCGATCGACTACGAACACTACGTGGGCAAGCAGTTGCAGCCGGTGGCCGATGCCATCCTGCCGTTCGTCGGCGACGATTTCGCCACCCTGGTCGACCGGCAGATGGCGTTGTTCTGAGCCCGCTTCCGGGCGCACGTCGGTGCGGTAGGGAATGTCATAGACGATCAGCGGCACGCTGGAACGTCGGCGACGCCATGGAAGAAGCGCACCAGCGCCTCCTGGGAGGGGCGAATAGAGTAGGGCGCCGGCATCCAGCAGATGGTCGAGCGGGCACGGCAGCGCGACGAAGTCGATCTCGCCATGGCGGAACGGCGTGACCAGCGGGACCCAGATACCTTGGAACGATGACATGACTCTCTCCTGATGGCTGACCGTCTTGTCGGCGTCAGGAGGGCGGAAGGGATTCGGCGGGAGCGCCTGCGTGTCCTGTCAGCTCACCTGACGGGACAGCACGCCCCGGTCGAATGAGCGACTGTTTCTTCGATTTCTTCGCGGCGACGGCACGGCCCCGAGTCTTGGCGCCGGGGCCAAGCGGAAAGCGCTCGAAGTCGAGGGACAGGGACGTGCCGTGGAATACCGGAAAAGAGGACCGGGCTATTTCTACGGGCTGCGCGGCGCGCTATTAATCGCGCCGCGGGTTCAGGCCAGTTGCGCCGGGTCGAGCATGTCGCTCTCGAAGGTCATCCAGCCGCCGTTCTCGCTGGCCGCGCCGTCGAGGATCGGGCCGTAGTAGGTGAGGCCGATGGCCAGGCTGAAGCAGATGTGGGTGGCGTTTTCCGGGGCGTCCAGCTGGCCTTCGAAGTGCAGCTTGAGCACGCCCGGCTCGACGCTTTCCAGGCCGATGGCGACGTTCGGGTTGTCCACGGCCTCGCTTTCGTGGCCGCGTTGCTCGGCGCTGACGGTGAGGGTCACGGTGTCTCGGTACATGTCTTGCTCCAGTTGGCGTGGGGCCGGCGTCGCCAGCGCGGCGGACAGACTACTGGCAGTCGCGCCGGCTGGCCAGTGCCAGCTGCCTGCGGCAGGCGTCGCGCGGGGCCTGGGAATCATTCGGCGGCGGCGCAGTCCAATCCCGCATCACCAACCGACCCCCGAGGGGATGATGAAGCTACCCGTGCTCGCTGTATTGGGCGCCGCGCTGTTGTTGAGCGCCTGCGCGAAGAAGGAGGCCGAGGCCTGTGCCTCGCCGGACGTGAAGGACCAACTGATGCGGATCTTCCTCCAGGGCGCGATCACCGAGCGTTCGCCGGAGTTCAAGGACAGCGCGTTGCGCGACGTGGCGATCCTCGAGAAGGATCCGGACAGCGGCGTGCTGTCCTGCGTCGGCACCCTCAGCGTACCGGCCGGCCAGCAGGTGGTCGAGGGCGTCCTGCAATACCGCATCGCCCCGGTGGCCAAGTCCGACTACGACTACCTGCTGCTCGATACCGCCGGCGCCAACACCACTGCCCTGGCGCAGCGCCTGGGCAAGGCGCTCGGCCAGTGATCCCGCGCCTCGCTCAGGGTACGCCGTTGCGGCCATGGGCGAGGAAGCCGGGGCGGGCGCCGAGGCGCTCGTAATAGGCGTGCACCGCTGGCAGCGACGGATGCTCGAACGGCGTCTCGTACCAGCGGTTGACCGACAGGCCGATGGCGATGTCGGCCAGGCTGAAGGTCTCGCCGGCGACATAGGCGTCGGTGCGTAGCAGTTGTCCCTCGAGGATTTCCATGAAGCCCGTCCAGCCGCGCAGCGAAGCCTCCACCTGGGCCGCGTCGCGGTGCGCCGGCGACTGCCGGACCAGGCTCATGAAGGCATAGCTCCACGAGCGGTTGAGGTCGGAGGCCTGCCAGTCCAGCCACTGGTCGACCCGCGCGCGCGCCGCCGCCTGCCGCGGATAGAGGCGTTCGCCGGCATAGCGGTTGGCCAGGTAGCGGATGATGCTGTTGGACTCCCAGAGCACCAGTTCGCCGTCGCGCAACACCGGCACCATGGCGTTCGGGTTGAGGGCGAGGAATTCCGCCTCGCGGGTGTCGCGGAAGCCGCTGCCCCAGTCTTCGCGGCGGTAGGGCAGGTCCAGTTCGGCGCAGGTCCAGAGGACCTTGCGCACGTTGATCGAAGAGGCCTTTCCGAGAATCTCCAGCATGGCGATGGCGCGTCCTTGGGCGGATGAGGGAGGCCCCGAGTATACGGGCCGATCCCGTCGACGGGGAGCGGCTCGACCGGGCGGGCCGGCTAGGCGCCACCGGCTTGCCGGTGGCCCGGGTTGCGGCGCGCCCAGAAACCGAAATACAGCCAGCCGATGACGAACGACGGCGCCACGCTCGCCAATGGGTGCGGCGCGCCCGCAAGCCCGTGCAGCGCGGCCATCGGCGTGGTCAGCAGGAGCACCACCAATAGCGGCGCGTGACGTTGCGCCAGGCCGCCGCGACCACCGAAACGGCCCAGCAGGTGCAGGCCCAGGCGCGTTGCCAGGAGGCTGGCGCCACCCTGGAGCAGGGCGGCGACACCCATTCGCGCCAGGCCGCCGTCCTGGTTGGCATAGGCTGCCCAGGCACCGTAGAGCACCGCGGCCGGTAGCGCCGCCAGCCACGGGTCGTCGGAGCGCTGCGCGAGTCCGCTCACCGGATGATCCTCTGCTGCACGTAGGGTTCGGCACCGGGTGCGAGGCGGACCATGCAGAGGATCTGGTCGCTGCTGCCGACGTGGGCGACGAAGTGGTCGTTGGTCCTGGCGTGGCTGGACATCGCCATGCGCGGGAAGAAATCCGGGGCGACGCTGCGCTGCCCGCCGGGTATCAGGCCGGTTTCCGCGTCCAGGCGCAGGTTGGCGGACAGCGTGCCGACCACCTCGCGAGCCAGGTCGACCATGTCCGGGCACTGGCTCGACGCTTCCAGGTCCGGGTACAGCGTCGCTCCCGGGATCCGCGCGCTGAGGGCGCGGAACATGTTGTAGACCACCGGGTTGTAGGTCTTCGCCACGATCAGCGGCGGCAGCCCGCCGTTGCGCTCGCTGACCTGGCGCAGGAAGAACTGGTTGATCCGCTTGAACAGGCTGGTGCGGTGGTAGCGGTCGGCAACCATCGCCGTCCACAGGTAGAGGAAGCGCGTCGAGCCGCGGACGAAGTCCTTCGCTCCGAGGATGCCGATGATCCGTTCTCCCTCCGGGTCGGTCGCCAGCACCAGGTGGTCGTAGGTCTCGAAGATCTCCGGCTGGTTGCCGAAGTATTGCAGCACGTCGAACTGCGGCATTCCCTCTTGCAGGTCGGCGACTATCTTGCGCTTGAAGCCTTCGGGGAATTGCCGCTCGCGGCTGGAGTAGTCGAGGTCGAAGGCGTTTTTCTGCGGATCGCTGGTCATGGTCGTGGCTCGCCGGAGGAAGAAGGTGAAGGGCGCAGGACCAGTGGGCGGTCCGTCGCGCCGGGGGCGTCGTCGGCGATACGGATGTACTCGCCGCGGGCCCAGAGTTCGTTGAGGTCGGTGGCGCCGTCGAACGGCAGGCCGGAGTTGCGGGTGGACAGCGCGTAGCGCGAGTTGTCGAAGTCCGCCAGGTCGATGACCATCCGCAGGGTCGCGGCGATCCGCGTGTTGAACGGGTTGTCGGGGTCGCTGTAGTCGAAGCGCCCGACGTCGACGCTGAAGTTGTCGCCGCCCTTGTTGTTCTTCAGGTCGAACAGCGCGCGCAGCGGGGTCTTGTGGAAGGGCACGTGTTCGGCGACGGCCGCGTGCGCCTCGCCCCACTTCCAGCCGTCCGGCGAAGGCCCGTGGGCGGCCCGCAGTTCGTCCAGCGCGCTGCGCAGCGACTGGTTCAGCTTGAGGTCGCAGCCTTGTTCCTGGCCGCACCAGAAGCGCAGGTCGGCCTGGCCGTCGAGGATCAGCCGGAGGAATCCGTCGTAGTTGCGCTGGTTCCAGCCGCGGGCCAGCAACCGCGCGCCGATCCGCGGTTGCAGCAGTTCGCGGGTGAAGGCGCGCGCCCAGTAGCCGGCGATCAGCGGCGCGGCCAGGTCGGCGGCGGCCTGGTGGTTCCAGCCCCGGAGCAGGGCGAAGGCTTCGCTGGCGCGCAGTTCGGGGTCGCTGACCTGCTCCAGCATCTTCGGCAAGAGGCTCGCCATCACGCTGGAGAACTCGTCGTTCTGCAACTCCAGGCTGTCTTCCAGGGTGCGCTGGCCGGGGCCGCCGAGCCACCCGCGGATGCGCTCGTAGCGGTAGGGCAGGACCCAGTCGTGGCCGAAGTCGAAGGCATTGTCGGGCGGCACGATGCGCTGGTTCGCCGTGGCGATGAACCCTTCGCGCGGGTTGAGGCTGCGTGGCTTGGCGCTTTCCGGAACGTAGCCGACCCAGTCGTAGCGGCTCTCCCAGCCGGGCGAGGGGGCCAGGCCATGGAGGTCGTCGGCGGCGCCGCGCAGCGGTACGCGACCGGCGGAGACGTAGCCGATGTTGCCCTCGACGTCGGCATAGACCATGTTCTGCGGCGGTACGCCGAAGTCGGCGGTGGCCTCGAGGAACTGTTCCCAGCCTTCGGCGCGGTTGATCGCCAGCAGGCTCGGGAAGGTCTTGTCGTGACGGTCGAGGCCGGTCCAGGCGAGCGCGATCACCAGCCGGTCGCGCTGCGCCTGCGGCAGCCGCGCCGGTTCGTAGATGTCGCTGATCACCGGGCCGTGGCGGGTGCTGCGGACCTCCAGGGAGACCGTCTCGCCGTCGCGCACGGCGATGCGTTCCAGGCGCGTCTCGAAGGGCCGGTAGCCGTCCGGGGTCAGGTAGCGCCGTGGGTCCTGGGGGTCGACGCGTTCCAGGTAGGCGTCCTGGATGTGCGAGCCGGTGTTGGTGTAGCCCCAGGCGATGCGCCGGTTATGGCCGATGACGAACAGCGGGGCGCCGGCGAAGTTGGCGCCGGTGAGGCTCAGGCCGGGGATCTCCAGGCGGGCCAGGTAGAAGGCCGCCGGGTTGGTCAGGCGCAGGTGCGGATCGTTGGCCAGCAGCGGCTTGCCGGTGGCGCTGCGGCTGGCGGAGACCACCCAGTTGTTCGAGCCGATGCCTTCGACGTTGGAACCGGGTAATTGCCCCAGCAGCTTGCCGGCGTCCGGCGTGCCGCGCAGGGAGCGGTACAGGCTGACGTAGTCGCGGGTGGCCAGCGGCCGCTCGCCCGGATAGGGGGCGAATACCTCGTTGATCCGCGCCAGGTCCAGGTGCTCGGCCAGCGCCAGGCGCTGCAACTGCATGCCCAGGTTGGCGCTCAGGGACCAGGAATAGAGTAGGTGCAGGGACAGGCTGTCGACCGCTGTCCAGGGCCGCGGCCGTTCGTGGCGGACCAGGCTGAACTCCAGCGGCAGCGCGGCCGGAGCCTGCTCCAGGTAGGCGTTGACCCCGGCGCTGTAGCGTTCCAGCAGGACGCGCGTGGACGCATCCAGGTTGGCGTGGATGCCCTCGGCGGTGCGGCGGAAACCGATGGTGCGGGCGAACCGGTCCATCGCCAGGGTCTTGCCGCCGAACACCTCGGAGAGCGTGCCGCCGGCATAGCGGCGGGCGAACTCCATCTGCCACAGGCGATCCCTGGCGTGGCTGTAACCGAGCAGGAAATAACCGTCCTCCAGGTTCTGCGCGCGGATGTGCGGGACGCCGGCGGCGTCCCAGGCGATCCGCCCCTCGTGCTCCAGGCCGCTGCCGACCTGGATCTCCCCGTACCTGAAGCCCAGCGGGACGGCCACTAGGTACACCGCGTAGGCCAGCAGCCCGAGCAGCAGGCCGCCGAGCCCGAGGCGCCAGGCGTAACGTGCATTTTTCGACATCGTTTCCGGTCTCCACGCCGGCGGGTCAATAGACCCGCCGGTTCCGTTCCGCATGGCGACTGACGAAGAACACCAGCGAGACGCGCTCGCCGGCGGTCACCTGCTGGACCTCGTGGGGATAGCTGCAGTCGCTGATGATCACCGAGCGCGGCTCCGGCTTGATGTCGTTGCGCAGGTTGCCGTCGCGGTCGTAGACCACGAACTGGCCGCCGGAGAAGTAGGTGCCGAGCTGCAGGACGATGGAGTACTGGTAGTCCGGGTTGCTGTCGGTATCCAGGTGCCGGCCGATGAACGAGCCGGCCTTCATCCGGTTCACCTGCATGCGCCGCACGTAGAAGGCGTCGTCGCCCATCAGGTTGCGGAACAGGCTCATCACGTTGTCGTTGCAGACGCGCGGGATGATCAGCTCCGACAGCGCATGGTTGACCACCGTGGGACGCTCGCGGTCGGTCATGAAGCGGGCCACGTAGAGGTCGTTCTCCTCGTCGGCGTCGCCGATCAGGATCTTCTCCCACGGCAGGCTCGAATTGGCCAGGACCTGGTTCATCAGCTCCCAGTCCTGCTCGTCGTAGAGCGCGTCGCTGGGGGTGATGTAGGCGCAGCCGTTGGCTGCTAGGCTCTGGGTGATCTGGGCGATCTGAGTATTCATGAGGGTTCCTGTGTCTGATCAGGCGGTGGCCTGGGTTACCGGTTGGTGGGGAAGTGGCTGGTTGGCGGCGTCGTGCTCGGGGGCGAGCCGGGCCTGGTTCTCGCGGTACCAGTCGACGATGCCGAACGGGTCCGACTGGCCGCGGCAGAGGTGGTCGCGCAGGATCAGGAAGTTCTCCCACATGCCCCAGGTCTCGGTCATCGGGCCGAACTTCGAGGGAAGTGCCTCGTTGGCCGCGCGTTCCGGCGCGATGCGCCAGAAGTTCACCCCCGGCTTGCGGTGGTGGAAGTCGTGGCTGGGCAGGTCCTGCATGAAGGAGAACACCCGCAGCGGGATGTCGATCAGCAGCACGCCCAGGCTCCAGCGAGCGAGCGCCAGGGCGAAGGCCAGGCCCTGCTTGTCGGCCGGGTAGGGGCGGCCGAGGAAGCGTCCCCAGCTCAGCGAGCCGTAATGCAGGAAGCGCGGCAGGCCGTGCTCGTTGCGGGCGAACCAGAGATGCTCGGAGACGTGCTGGATCCACGACGAGTACTGGGTCAGGATGAAGATCGGGAACAGGTAGAACAGCGCGAACGCCTCCAGGTAGCCGCTTGCGCTGACCAGGGCCAGCAGCGCCGTCCAGTACAGCGCGCGACTGATCCGTTCGTGGCGCGCGGCGGAGACGAAGCTGACCTCGAAGCGGAACTTCAGGTGTTCGAGGATCCGCGCCGGATGGAACGGGGCGAGCACCAGGCGGGTCCAGAACGCGGCCTCGGACATGCCCTTGTAGAAGCCGTGCTGCTTCATGAAGATCAGGTCGACGTCCTGTTCGGTGTTGAAGGTGCGCACGCTGTGGTGCTCGTTCACGTGCAGCCTGATGTACTCGTCGCGCGGCGTGTGCAGGATCGGGATCGACAGGATCCACTTGCAGGTGAAGCGCGCCAGCGCCTTGTTCTCCAGGCTGGCGCCGTGGGTGGTGTAGTGGAAGGTATGGAGGAAGCCGCGCTGGCGGTTGACCACCAGGCACATGATCAGCGCGCCGAGCAGGCACTTCAGCCACAGCGGCTGCTGCGAGGCGAGCAACTGCTGGCCGTAGATCACCGCGAGGAAGAACACCGCGTAGCCCCAGCTGATGTGCAGGTAGAGCTGCCAGGGCTTGAGCAGGGTGTCCTTCGGCCGCCGTGGCGGGCGGTCGTTCAGCGACTTGCCGGTGACCCAGGTCCAGAACGGCTGGCAGGGCAGGTCCTTGTAGGTGCGGCGTACGTCGATGCCGTAGCCGTACCTGGAGTAGCGGGTCTTGAACAGTTCATCTTGCATGGCGCAGGCGCTCCCTGGTTACAGGTAGTCGGTTCGGATGTAGAGCGTCGGGACGGTCGCGAAGAACGAGTAGAACGGCTCCATCCGGTAGTGATCGACGGCCAGCACGACGAAGTTGTCGAAGCGCTCGCCGAAGAGTTTTCCCATCAATGCGTACTCGGCGGCCTGGGAGACGAAGCTGGCCCGGATCTGCTCGCGCGACTGGCTGGCGAACCATTTCTCGTAGAGCGGCAGGCGCGACAGGAAGATCGATTCCAGGGCCGGGTAGTCCAGCCCGGTTTGGCCGTAGTCACCCTGTTCCAGGCGCTGGACGATCTCGCCGTGGGCCCGGTGCCAGCCGTCCTCGCCACCGCACATCTCGAAGAACGAGCAGGTCGCGGCCGGGCAGGGCAGCGCCCCGGCGATCCGCTCGAGCTGGCGTTCGACCTTGCCGAGGAAACCCTCGCGGGTCTCGCCGGTGGCGGGATTGCGGTTGAACGACAGGTACTCGAACTCGCCGCCGAGGATCGCGTGGCGGATCTCCACCTGGCGCGCCCTGGCCAGCTCCGCCACCGCCTGGCCGGCGCTGATCAGCTTGGCGCCGGCCAGGCCGGGCTGGTCGCCGACCCGTTCGAAGGTGTAGCGCGGCTTGCCCTCGGCATCGCTGGAGTGCGAGTAGTCCGGGCACACCGCGCTCACCAAGTGCAACGGACGGCCTTCGCCGACGGCGCGCTCCAGCGCCGCCACCAGGCCGCGCAGCGCCCGCTCGCTGGGCGGCATGACGTTGCCGGCGGCCAGCCAGCGCTCGATGTCGCGGGCGTGGCGGTCGAGCTGCGGGATGTCCGGATGCTTGAGCTCCAGCTCGCTCCTGGCGTTGACCGCATCGGCCAGGAGCAGGGTGGTCAGGGACGGGATGCGTCCCTTGCTCTTGAACCGGTGGATGTTGGTGACCACCGAATTGCCCTGGCGCAGCTTGAAGTCGAACTCCTGGTGGCGCGACTGGAGGATCAGGTAGAACAGGTAGTTGCTGAACGGCAGCTCGCGCGCGCCGTGGGAGATGCGCAGCTCCAGATACCTGCGTTTCAGTTCGCCGAGGCGCGTTTCCAGTTGCGCATAGGTATGGTCGGGGACCACTTCGGCGAGGGGGAGGCCATACGAGATGGATTTCAATATGTTCCGGCTGAGACGGGAATCGATGTCTGGAATCATGGCGTTCACCTGACGTCGGGCTTGACCAGGACGGGAGCGGGGTCGGTTTTTCCGGGAAGGCTGTGCACGTCGCGGAACAGCAGCATGTCGACGAACTGCTGCTCCTTGTCGCCGGCGAAGCCCTGCGGCTCGTCGATGCGGCGGGGGTTCTCGTAGGTGCCGAACAACATGTCCCAGATCGGGAAGTCGCTGTAGTTGCACTCGTGGCGGTCGCGCTGGTGGTGGATGCGGTGCATCTCCGGGCGCTGGAACAGGTAGCCGAGGACGTGCGGGGTGCGCAGGTTCGAGTGGTAGAACATCTCGCCGAGCGCGGCGAACATGATGTAGTAGGCGCCGGCCTCGATGCTGATGCCCATCACCACGTAGGCGACGAAGCTGCCCAGCAGCGAGTTGAAGACCATCTCGGTGGGGTGCTTGTAGAAGGAGGTGAATACCTCGATGCGTTGCGGCGCGTGATGCAACTGGTGGAACAGCCGCCAGAGCGTGTCGTTGGCATGGCGCGCGCGATGCCACCAGTAGGTGACGAAGGTGTTGACGAAGTAGGCGGCGAAGCCGGCCAGCAGCGGCGGCAGGGCGTCAGAGGTGTGCAGCAGGCTGTGGCCCATCATCCATTTGTTCCAGGTGATGCCGGCGAGCAGGGCGATCGACACCTGGACGATGTTGAGGAAGATCACCCGGGCCACCCAGGTGCTCACCTTGGGCAACTTCCAGCCGGGGATCAGTTGCTCCAGCATGAATATGAATAGCGCCACTCCGATCAAGTAATAGATCATTCGTTTATCTCCTCTTCCTTCAGGGACGGACGCGGCGCGGAACTTCGTAGAGGCGAAATACCAGCGTCCTGTTTATTGTTCGAAGCACTTCTCGGCAGGCTGCGGTTATCGCTTCGCTATATACGGGGAGCGATCTCGGTCAGGCGTGGATACGTTGTCCATGGTCGAATGGAGTGCTCTTCTTAATTGCCTCAGAATGCGCTCCGTGAACATCGGCACGGAAAACGAAATGCCTGGTCGAATTAAATTGTCACAGGCATGCAGCGACAACCTGCCCTTCCGGGCAGGTATCTGCGAGGAGATAAGGGGGGAACCATGTAGCTGCCATTTCGTGCCCGTACGCATGCCGTTCCAGCGAGGCTGCGCATGGGTGGGTGGGTTGTTGGCGGGCGCTTGTCCCGACGACGATGGAGCGTGCGAGAAGAAGAATGAATAAGACCACCGTGAGGCCCGTCGGAGAGCCGTTCAATGGCTCCCGCAAACGCCCGGGGCGCCGTCCCGTCCAGTGTCGCGCAGGCCTTGCGCGGAACCCCGCGTCCGTACTCTTCGGGATTCTCTCTTCAGGTTCGTTTCGCCGCCGCCCGGTCCGGGGTGGACGGGAAGGGCGTCGCCTCGAGTTTTGCAACCGGGTCGGCCGCGATATGAACTTGCGTGTCCTGATTGATAAAGGGAAGTGTCATGAGCGGATAAGTCGGAAGCCGAAAAGAATAACAATTACCGAGAACCGAATCCTGCCGGGATCGATTGTTGACTGGTGAAGCTGGCATGCGTGATGAGAGAGAGGGATATCTCGAGATTTTGTCAAGAATAACGACCGAGGAAGAGTTCTTTTCCCTGGCGCTCGAGATATGCGGGAATTATGGTTTCGAATTCTTTTCATTCGGTGCGCGGGCGCCTTTCCCCTTGACCGCCCCCAAATATCATTTTCTGTCGAATTATCCAGGAGAGTGGAAAAGCAGATATATCTCCGAGGACTACACGTCCATCGATCCGATCGTTCGCCATGGTCTGCTGGAATACATGCCGCTGATCTGGAACGGCGAGGACTTCCAGGAAAACCGCTTCTTCTGGGAGGAGGCGCTGCACCATGGCATCCGCCACGGCTGGTCGATTCCCGTGCGCGGCAAGTACGGCCTGATCAGCATGTTCTCCCTGGTGCGCTCGGCCGAGAGCATCGCGGCCGCGGAGATCCTCGAGAAGGAATCCTTCCTGCTCTGGATCACCAGCATGCTGCAGGCCACCTTCGGCGACCTGCTGGCGCCGCGCATCGTCCCGGAAAGCAACGTGCGCCTGACCGCCCGGGAAACCGAGATGCTCAAATGGACCGCGGTCGGCAAGACCTACGGCGAGATCGGCCTGATTCTTTCCATCGACCAGCGCACGGTGAAGTTCCATATCGTCAACGCCATGCGCAAGCTCAACTCCAGCAACAAGGCGGAGGCCACCATGAAGGCCTACGCCATCGGCCTGCTCAACTGAGCCGGGCGGCCTGCGACCGGACCGGGGCGTGGCGCGCCCGGCGGTTTCCGCCACGCTGATCGTCCCGGCCGCTCCCCAGACGGCCGCTGCCGCTTCCCGGCGTCGCAGCGACGCCTTCCCTTCGAGCACACCCCGGCCAACCGGGCCCGCCTCGCGCCCGTTCCGTCCTGCCTGGCGATCCCGCTGGAAGCGGTTTCCCTCGCCGGACGGCAAAACGGCGAAAGAATAGAACGGAATTTATGCCTGGCACCTGTAATTTTTAAGGGGTTATGGGGCTTGCAAAAAAGCGTTTATAAGTTTGTCCCCTGTCAAATTTGGTTACATCTGGTTTGCAGGCGAAATAATCGGCATGGCAATTCGGCACTAGTTGAAACTTTGGAGAGACTCCGAAGCGGGCGACTTTTGCCTAGGAAAAGTTACATGGTTTTTTCTCCGGCCTGTCATTCCGATGTCTTCTTTGCGGGATCGAAGCCTATCGATTCGTCTGACGGAGGTTTGCAACATGCGCGAGTACCAACGGCTGAAAGGGTTCACCGACAACCTGGAGTTGCGCCGGCGCAACCGCGCCACGGTAGAGCGCTACATGCGCATGAAGGGGGCCGAACGTTTGCAGCGACACAGCCTGTTCGTCGAAGACGGCTGCGCCGGCAACTGGACCACGGAAAGCGGCGAACCCCTGGTTTTCCGGGGCCATGAGAGCCTCAGGCGGCTCGCCGAGTGGCTCGAGCGCTGCTTCCCCGACTGGGAGTGGCACAACGTGCGGATCTTCGAGACCGAGGATCCGAACCACCTCTGGGTGGAGTGCGACGGGCGTGGCAAGGCGCTGGTCCCGGGGTATCCGGAGGGCTATTGCGAGAACCACTACATCCATTCCTTCGAACTCGAGAACGGCCGGATAAAACGCAATCGCGAGTTCATGAATCCGATGCAGAAATTGCGTGCATTGGGAATACCCGTTCCGCAAATAAAACGTGACGGCATTCCCGCCTGATTAATGATTATTCCAATTCAAGAGGAGATATGACGATGCTCGATAATGCCATTCCCCAAGGTTTCGAAGACGCCGTGGAGTTACGCAGGAAGAATCGCGAGACGGTAGTCAAGTATATGAACACCAAGGGCCAGGACCGTCTGCGCCGCCATGAACTTTTCGTCGAGGATGGTTGCGGCGGCCTGTGGACCACCGATACCGGCGAACCGATCGTCATTCGCGGCAAGGACAAGCTGGCCGAGCACGCGGTGTGGTCGCTGAAATGCTTCCCGGACTGGGAGTGGTACAACATCCAGGTCTTCGAGACCGACGATCCCAACCACTTCTGGGTCGAGTGCGACGGCCACGGCAAGATCCTCTTCCCCGGGTATCCCGAGGGCTACTACGAGAATCACTTCCTGCATTCCTTCGAGCTGGACGACGGCAAGATCAAGCGCAACCGCGAGTTCATGAACGTCTTCCAGCAGCTGCGCGCCCTGAGCATTCCGGTGCCGCAGATCAAACGCGAAGGCATTCCCACCTGAGGCCATCCTGGAAGGGGTGAACTATGGACGATCTATTGCAACGCGTACGGCGCTGCGAAGCGCTGCAGCAACCCGAGTGGGGCGATGCGTCGCGGCTGCGCGAGGTGCAGGCGTACCTGCGCGGCAGCCCGGCGCTGATCCGCGCCGGCGACATCCTGGCCCTGCGCGCGACCCTGGCGCGGGTGGCGCGCGGCGAGGCGCTGGTGGTGCAGTGCGGCGACTGCGCCGAGGACATGGACGACCACCATGCCGAGAACGTGGCGCGCAAGGCGGCGGTGCTGGAACTGCTGGCCGGCGCCCTGCGCCTGGCCGGCAAGCGCCCGGTGATCCGCGTCGGGCGCATCGCCGGGCAGTACGCCAAGCCGCGCTCCAAGCCGCACGAGCAGGTCGACGGGCAGACCCTGCCGGTCTACCGCGGCGACATGGTCAACGGCCGCGAGGCTCACGCCGAGCGGCGCCAGGCCGATCCGCAGCGGATCCTCAAGGGCTACGCGGCGGCGCGCAACGTCATGCGTCACCTGGGCTGGGACGCCGCTTCCGGGCAGGAGGCGAACGCCTCGCCGGTGTGGACCAGCCACGAGATGCTGCTGCTCGACTACGAGCTGGCGATGCTGCGCGAGGACGAGCAGCGCCGGGTCTACCTCGGCTCGACCCATTGGCCGTGGATCGGCGAGCGCACCCGCCAGGTCGATGGCGCCCACGTGGCGCTGCTGGCCGAGGTGCTCAACCCGGTGGCCTGCAAGGTCGGCCCGGAGATCGGCCGCGAGCAGTTGCTGGCGCTCTGCGAGCGCCTCGATCCGCGCCGCGAGCCGGGGCGCCTGACGCTGATCGCGCGGATGGGCGCGCAGAAGGTCGGCGAGCGCCTGCCGCCGCTGGTGGAGGCGGTGCGCGCGGCCGGGCACCCGGTGATCTGGCTGAGCGACCCGATGCACGGCAACACCATCGTCGCCCCCTGCGGCAACAAGACCCGCCTGGTGCGCAGCATCGCCGAGGAGGTGGCGGCGTTCCGCCTGGCGGTGTCCGGCTCCGGCGGGGTGGCCGCCGGGCTGCACCTGGAGACCACCCCGGACGACGTCACCGAGTGCGTCGCCGATTCCAGCGGCCTGCATCAGGTCGGCCGGCACTACACCAGCCTCTGCGATCCGCGGCTCAACCCCTGGCAGGCGCTCAGCGCGGTGATGGCCTGGTCCGGCGCGCAGGCGATCCCGAGCGCAACCTTCCCCCTGGAGACCGTGGCATGAGCGGCATTCCCGAAATCCTCGCCTATCCCTTGCCGACCGCCGGCCAGCTGCCGGCCAACCTGGCGCGCTGGAGCCTGGAGCCGGCGCGCGCGGTGCTGCTGGTGCACGACATGCAGCGCTACTTCCTGCGCCCGCTGCCGGCGAGCCTGCGCGCCGACCTGGTGGCCAACGCCGCGCGGCTGCGCCGCTGGTGCGCCGGGCAGGGCGTGCAGATCGCCTACACCGCCCAGCCGGGCAGCATGACCGAGGAGCAGCGCGGCCTGCTCAAGGACTTCTGGGGCCCGGGCATGCGCGCCAGTCCCGCCGACCGCGAGGTGGTCGAGGAGCTGGCGCCGGGGCCGGACGACTGGCTGCTGACCAAGTGGCGCTACAGCGCCTTCTTCCACTCCGACCTGTTGCAGCGCATGCGCGCCGCCGGCCGCGACCAGCTGGTGCTGTGCGGCGTGTATGCCCACGTCGGGGTGCTGATCTCCACGGTCGACGCCTACTCCAACGACATCCAGCCGTTCCTGGTGGCCGACGCCATCGCCGACTTCAGCGAGGCGCACCACCGCATGGCCCTGGAGTACGCCGCCAGCCGCTGCGCGATGGTGGTCACCACCGACGAGGTGCTCGCATGAACGGCCTGCCCCACATCGCTGCTGCAACGCCTGCTCGAGCGGCCGGCGCCGTTCGCCTTGCTCTACCGTCCGGAAAGCAATGGCCCGGGCCTGCTCGACGTGATCCGTGGCGAGGCGCACGAGCTGCGCAGCCTGGCCGAGCTGCCGCTGGACGAGCCCGGCGCCGGCCTGCCGCGCCACGACCTGCTGGCGCTGATTCCCTACCGGCAGATCGCCGAGCGCGGCTTCGAGGCGCTCGACGACGGCGCGCCGCTGCTGGCGCTGAAGGTCCTGGAGCAGGAGCTGCTGCCGCTGGAACAGGCCCTGGCGCTGCTGCCGAACCAGGCGCTGGCCCTGGACGAGGAAGGCTTCGACCTCGACGACGAGGAATACGCCGAGGTGGTCCGGCGGGTCATCGCCGACGAGATCGGCCGCGGCGAAGGCGCCAACTTCGTGATCACGCGGCGCTTCCAGGCGCGCATCGACGGCTACGCCACGGCCAGCGCGCTGAGCTTCTTCCGCCAGTTGCTGCTGCGCGAGAAGGGCGCCTACTGGACCTTCATCATCCACACCGGCGAACGCACCCTGGTCGGCGCCTCGCCCGAGCGGCACATCAGCGTGCGCGACGGCCTGGCGGTGATGAACCCGATCAGCGGCACCTACCGCTATCCGCCGAGCGGGCCGGACCTGGCCGAGGTCATGGAATTCCTCGACAACCGCAAGGAAGCCGACGAGCTGTACATGGTGGTCGACGAGGAACTGAAGATGATGGCGCGGATCTGCGAGGACGGCGGCCGGGTGCTCGGTCCCTACCTCAAGGAGATGGCGCACCTGGCGCACACCGAGTACTTCATCGAGGGCCAGAGCAACCGTGACGTGCGCGAGATCCTGCGCGAGACGCTGTTCGCCCCGACCGTCACCGGCAGCCCGCTGGAAAGCGCCTGCCGGGTGATCCGCCGCTACGAGCCGCAGGGGCGCGGCTACTACAGCGGGGTCGCGGCGCTGATCGGCGGCGACGGCCAGGGCGGGCGCACGCTGGACTCGGCGATCCTGATCCGCACCGCCGAGATCGAGGCCGACGGTCGCCTGCGCATCGGCGTCGGCTCGACCATCGTGCGCCACTCCGATCCCCGCGGCGAGGCCGCGGAAAGCCGCGCCAAGGCCTCCGGGCTGATCGCCGCGCTGAAGAGCCAGGCACCGCAGCGCCTGGGCTCGCATCCGCACGTGGTGGCGGCGCTGGCCAGCCGCAACGCGCCGATCGCCGACTTCTGGCTGCGCGGCACCAGCGAGCGCCAGCAGTTGCAGGCCGACCTCTCCGGACGCGAGGTGCTGATCGTCGACGCCGAGGACACCTTCACCTCGATGATCGCCAAGCAGCTCAAGTCGCTGGGCCTGGCGGTGAGCGTGCGCGGCTTCCAGGAGCCGTACTCGTTCGACGGCTACGACCTGGTGATCATGGGCCCCGGCCCGGGCAACCCCACCGAGGTCGGCCAGCCGAAGATCGGCCACCTGCACCTGGCCATCCGTTCGCTGCTCAGCGAGCGCCGGCCGTTCCTCGCCGTGTGCCTGAGCCACCAGGTGCTGAGCCTGTGCCTGGGCCTGGACCTGCAACGCCGGCAGGAGCCCAACCAGGGCGTGCAGAAACAGATCGACCTGTTCGGCGCCGCCGAGCGCGTCGGCTTCTACAACACCTTCGCCGCGCGCGCCCTGCAGGACCGCATCGAGATCCCCGAGGTCGGCCCGATCGAGATCAGCCGCGACCGCGAGACCGGCGAGGTCCATGCCCTGCGCGGGCCGCGCTTCGCCTCCATGCAATTCCACCCCGAATCGGTGCTGACCCGCGAGGGTCCGCGCATCATCGCCGACCTGCTGCGCCACGCGCTGGTCGAGCGGCGGCCCTGAGCCAGGAGACCCCATGCACAGATATGTCGTGATAGACGCCTTCGCCAGCGAACCGCTGCAAGGCAACCCGGTGGCGGTGTTCTTCGACTGCGACGACCTCAGCGGCGAGCGCATGCAGCGCATGGCGCGGGAGATGAACCTGTCGGAGAGCACCTTCGTGCTCCGCCCGCAAGAGGACGGCGACGCGCGCATCCGCATCTTCACCCCGGTCAACGAACTGCCGTTCGCCGGCCACCCGCTGCTGGGCACCGCCATCGCCCTGGGCGCCGAGACCGACAAGGACAGCCTGTTCCTGGAGACCAGGATGGGCACCGTGCCCTTCACCCTGGAGCGCCAGGACGGCAAGGTGGTGGCCTGCAGCATGCGGCAGCCGATCCCCACCTGGGAGCACTTCGGCCGCCCGGCCGAGCTGCTCGCCGCCCTCGGCCTGAAGGGCTCGACCTTTCCCATCGAGGTCTACCGCAACGGCCCGCGCCACGTGTTCGTCGGCCTGGAGAGCGTCGCCGCGCTGTCCGCGCTGCACCCCGACCACCGCGCCCTGTGCGACTTCCCGGACCTGGCGGTGAACTGCTTCGCCGGCGCCGGGCGGCACTGGCGCAGCCGCATGTTCTCGCCGGCCTACGGCGTGGTCGAGGACGCCGCCACCGGCTCCGCCGCCGGGCCGCTGGCGATCCACCTGGCGCGCCACCGGCAGATCCCCTACGGGCAGCAGATCGAGATCCTCCAGGGCGTCGAGATCGGCCGGCCGTCGCGCATGTACGCGCGCGCCGAGGGCGCCGGCGAGCGGGTCTCGGCGGTGGAAGTGTCGGGCAACGGCGCGGCCTTCGCCGAAGGCCGGGCCTACCTGTGAACCCCCAGAGCAAAGGAGCGCCGCCATGGGCGTGAACCCGAACATCTCCGAGTCCCTCACCGGGACCATCGAAGCCGCCTTCCCGGAGTTCGAGGCGCCGCCGGCGAACCCCATGCAGGTCCTGCGCAACTGGCTGGAACGCGCCCGCCGCTATGGCGTGCGCGAGCCGCGGGCGCTGGCCCTGGCCACGGTCGACGGGCAGGGCCGGCCATCGACGCGGATCGTGGTGATCGCCGAACTCGGCGAGCGCGGGGTGGTGTTCGCCACCCACGCCGACAGCCAGAAGGGCCGCGAACTGGCGCAGAACCCCTGGGCCTCGGGAGTGCTGTACTGGCGCGAGAGCAGCCAGCAGGTGATCCTCAACGGCATCGCCGAACGCCTGCCCGACGCACGCGCCGACGCCCAGTGGCTGAGCCGCCCGTACCAGACCCACCCGATGTCCATCGCCTCGCGGCAGAGCCAGACCCTCGCCGACATCCACGCCCTGCGCGCCGAGGCCCGCCGCCTGGCCGAAACCGCCGGCCCGCTGCCGCGCCCGCCGGGCTATTGCCTGTTCGAGCTGTGCCTGGAGTCGGTGGAGTTCTGGGGCAACGGCACCGAGCGCCTGCACGAACGCCTGCGCTACGACCGCGACGAAGGAGGCTGGAGGCACCGCTACCTGCAACCGTGACGATGCCGTAGCGCCGGCGTTTCACGGCGGATATGCGTCCCGCGGCCCCGGAGTCGGGCCGTAGAGCGAATAACGCCACCGGCGTTATCCGCCGCTGCGCCGACGTTTCATGGCGGATAACCGCAAGCGGTTATTCGCCTTACGCGGCCTCGAAGCTCACCCGTTTTACGGTGGGTAACCGCACGCGGTTATTCATCCCACACGGCCTTGGAACCCATCCGTTTCACGGTGGATAACCGCATGCGGTCATGCGCCTTGCGCGGGCTCGGAGTCCGGCCCAGACGATGTTCGGGGTTGGACGCCGTAGCCGAATGCTCGGCGCAATCCGGCGATCGCCTGTTGCCGATCCATGCCGCGCACGGCCGGCGGATCGGCGCGTTCGCAGAATTCGCGCCAGACGAACAGGGTCAGCTCGGCGCCATCGGTAAGGGGGGCGGCGGTCGGCACGCCGAACTGCTGGAGCGTCCGGTAGCGCGTGTCCTCCCAGAACAGTTCCTCGACCCAGTCGTACAGTGGAATCAGGTGGAAATGCACCGGCAGGCCGGGCATGTGGCCGTAGCGACCGACATAGATGCGTCGCGGCCGCAGCAGCGCGTCCATTTCGCGTTCGACCCTGGCCAGCAGCGGCCCGAATTCGGCGAGGGCTTGTTCCGGCAACTGGTGGAAGGCCGTCGCCGGTTGCCGCGAGCCGAGCATGCAGTAGCCGGGCAGGGCCGAGTCGATCCGCTGGTTCAACGTCCAGTGGCGGGTCTGGTGGATGATCAGCTCGGGCGGGATATGCATGGACGGCGCTCCGCAGATGGGGCGCCCACTGTAACCCGTGGTCAGGGAAGATCCAGCCCGGTCTTGCGCCGTTTCATTTCGTCGATGCGTTGTCGCAGCGCCAGGCGCTGGGCTTGCGGCTTGGCCAGCCACCAGTCGCGCACCGCCGAGTTGTCATAGCGCGTCAGCCAACCGGAGAAACGCGCCATCTGCGCTTGCGGAAAGTCGTTGGCGCGGCCGCGCAGGTAATGATCGAAGAAGCCCAGAACCAGGGCGTTGGGCGCCTGGATGAGGATTTCCGTCGGGGCCGAGCCGAGCAGCCCGTCGCGCAGCGGTCGGCGGATGAACAGCGGATTGTCGGTAAGACCGGCATGGGCCGAGTCGCGCAGTACCAGGCGATGAATGTCCTGGCGCTGGCCGGCGTGTTCGAAGCGTTCGTAGGAAAAGTCGTTGAAGCTTCTCGGGCGGGCCGGCGGTTCGATGCCGAACAGCCGGTAGAAGTTGCCAAGGTCGGCGTGCAGCATCAGCAGCGGTGCCGGGAAATCGCTATCGAAGGGCGCGAAGTCGAAGTCGCCACCGTCGAGGTTGACCGCCGCCGCGCAGCGTCGGTCGACCATGCAGACCGCGCCGGTGGTCGAGCCGCCGAAGGACATGCCCATCTCGCCGGTATGCGCGAAGTCGCTGGCGGCCACCAGGTCGGCGACCCTGTCCGGGACCTCGCCGGCCTGCAGGCGGTCATGGACGAACAGGCGGTCGGCCAGCCATACCGGCGCGCTGAGGTTGACGGCGCGGTTGGCCGGGACGGGCAGGTCGAGGGCGGTGTGCAACTGGCCGTCGAGGCGCTGGTCGAGATCGTCGCTGACATAGCCCTGGCGCATGGCCTGCGGCAGGCCGTCGTGGGCGGCCCGGCGCAGGTGTTCGACCAGGCCGGGGTCCATGGGCAGCAGCGTACCGTCGGGCAGGCGGGTCGGCGACGCGTCGCCGCTGTGCTGGATCGCGTAGACGGCATAGCCGTGGCTGGCCAGTTCTTCCATCAGGGTCCAGTTGCCGCCGGCGAAGGCGCTGTAGCCATGGCTGTAGAACACCACCGGCAGGCGAGCGGAGTCGTCGCGCAACGGGGCGTCCGGATAGGAATGGGTGCGCAGGTGCTTGAGGTAGGTGAGCAACGGCGGAAAGCCGAGTATTTCACCGAAGCCCCGCGCGGTGCTGCGCGCCTCGTCCGGGTCGAAGTAGTGGCGTGGCGCGGTGCCGACGATCGGGCGCGCCGGGTACCAGGCGCGCACCAGCAGGCGCCGCGGCTGCCCGGCCGGGGCGCCGAGCAGGCCGGGCCGGCTGGGGTCGGCCAGTTCGAAATCGCGCACGCCGACTGCATAGGGGCCGCTCGGCGCCGGTAGCGGCGCGACCGGGAACAGGTACAGCGCGGCGATTGCCAGCAGCACCAGCAGGCCGTACAGCGAACCGCTCCGGAACGGCAGGCCGCGCACGGGCTTGCGGCGCAGACAGGTGCCGAGCAGCAGGGAGAAACCGGCGAAGGCACCGACGGCGGCCTGCCAGCGGTCGTCCCATGCAGCGTACAGGCCGGCGCCGAGCGCCAGCGTCGAGGCGAACGCCAGCAGACCACGGCGGCCGGGCAGGGCGGGTATCCACCAGGCGAGCAGGGCCGCCAGCAGGGTCGCGACCAGCAGCAGGTCGACAGCGGTCATGGGGCTTCGCTCCTCGTTTCCACGGGGCGCGTCGGTTGGCTCGGCCAGAGCGCCGCCAGCGCCAGCAGCAGGCCGACCAGCGCGTAGGGGGCGCGGCTGTCCAGTTGGTGGAGCAGCGCGCCGAGCAGCGGCCCGCTGATCAGGCCGAAGCCATGTACGGCCACCAGGGTGCCGGCGGCGGCGCCCTGTTCCTCGGCGCGCACGGCATTGGCGTTGAGCGCCGAGACTGCCGGGAACAGCCAACCCATGCCCGCCGCGGCGACGAAGAAGGCCAGCCAGAGCAGTGGCGGCGAGTCGGCGAAGCACACGGCGGCGAAGCCGATGGCGGCGACCAGCCCGCCGGCCCGGATCAGTCGCGACGGTGGCCAGTCCAGGTGGCGCACCAGGACCTGGGCCAGGATCAGCGCGACGCCCACGGCGGTCAGGGCGATGCCGGCCACCCGCGCGGCGTCGGCGGACTCCAGGCGCAGCCGGTCGAGAGCGAAGAAGCCTACGGTGATCTGCGCCACGGTGACGCTGAACATCGCCACGAAGCCCAGCGCCAGCGGCCGCCGCAGGCGGCGGTCGCCGAGGGCCAGGGGGAGACCGCGGTTCGGCTGGCGGCGCTCCTCGCGTGGCAGCCAGCGGTAGAGCGCCAGCAGGGCGACCAGGGGCAGCGCGGCGGTGAGCAGCAACGGCAGGACCAGCCCGTGAATCGCCAGCAGCCCGGCCAGCCCCGGTCCGATCACCATGCCCACCCCGCTGGCCGCGCCGAGCCCGGCCAGTGCCGCGGCGCGTCGTTGCGCCTCGACGTGATCGGCCACCAGGGCCGCCGTGCAGGCCGGCACCGCGGCGTAGAAACCGCCGGCGAGGCCGCGTAGGAGAACGATGCCGGCGAAGGCGAGCAGGCTCGGCAACGTCCAGTGCAGGGCGAGCACGATGAACAGACAGAGCGAGCCGTAGGAGAGGGCGAAGCCGGCCAGCCCGCCGAGCAGTACCCGCCGTCGCCCATGCCGGTCGCTGGCGATGCCCCAGGGGCGCGCCGCGAGCATCCAGGCGATGCCGCCGGCGGTCACCGCGGCGCCGGCCTGCCAGGGCGCCAGGCCGAGCTTGCGGGCGAGCGGGCCGACCAGGGCGACGAAGGACATCACCGCCAGGGCGCAGGCGAAGGTCTCGAACATCAGCGGACGCAGGTCCAGGGTGCTGGCAGGTGGCGGCGGGGCAGTCATTCAGGGGTTCCTTCGGGTTCGCGGCAGGCGCAGCCAGACCCAGCCGATCAGCACCAGCGGAGTGCCCAGGGCGAGCCAGGAGAGCAGGTCGCAGAGACCGTCGCCGAGCAGCGCCGAGAGCAGCCCGAAGAGGCCGAGCAGGGCCAGCAGCAGGGGCCAGCGGAAGATCATCCAGAGACCGCGCCTCATGCCTTGCCCTCCGTCGCCAGGCTGCCGTCCGGCAGTTCCGCCAGGCGCTTCTCCAATGGCGTCTTGCGTCGGCCGAACCAGAGGTAGAGACCGCTGGCGAGGATGACGATGCTGACGAGATCGAGCAGCGCCCAGACGATCTTCAGCGGCATGCCGCCGTAGTCGCCGAAGTGCAGCGGCTGCGACAGCAGGAGCGTCTTCACGTACAGCGGCATCTCGCGCATGTCGGTGAGTTCGCCGGTCTGCGCGTCGATCAGTGCCGGCTTCAGCAGGCGCTCGGTGAGCGGCGTGTTGCCGCGCATGAACACCGCATAGTGATGCTGGCTGCTGAACTGGGTACCGGGGAAGCCGACGAAGCTGACCTCCATGTCCGGCGCCGCCCGGCGTGCCGTGGCCAGGGCCGCGTCGAGCGAGCCGAGGCGCTGCAGCGGCGGCGCGTCCTTGTAGGGCGCGGTCATTTCCGCCAGCTGCCCGCCTTGCCAGAGCATCAGGATCGGCAGGGCCAGGGTGTTGATCACCCCGGTCACGCCGACCACCAGTACCCAGGACAGGGTGACGATGCCCAGCAGGTTGTGCAGGTCCAGCCACTTCAGGCGACGGCTGCGTTCGGCGCGTACCGTGGCGAAGTCCAGCTTGCGCATGAACGGCGTGTAGACCACCACCCCGGACACCAGCGAGGCCACCAGCAGCAGGCCCATCAGGCCGAGGAACAGGTAGCCGGGCAGGCCGAGGAACAGGTCGGTGTGCAGCTTCAGCATCAGGTACATGAAGCCGCCCGGCGGCGGCAGCGCGTCGAAGAATTCTCCGGTGCGCGCGTCGAACGGCTGCATGTGGCCGTTCTCCGGCGGCGGCACCAGGGTCGGCGCGGTGATCACCAGGCCCAGCGGGTCGTCCTTTTCGAATACCAGGAAGCGCACCACCTCGCCCGGCCGGGCGGCCAGGGCGCGGGCGATCACGTCGTCGTAGTCGATGCGCGGCGACTCGGCGGTGAGCGGTTCGAGCTGCGGATGCGGCTCGAAGTAGTGCTCGATCTCCTCGTGGAAGATCAGCGGCAAGCCGGTGAGGCAGAGCATCAGCAGGAAGATCGTGGAGATCAGGCTGGTCCATTTGTGCACCAGATACCAGGTGCGCAGGGTTTTCGCGGTCATTGGCGGCTCATCGGCGGTTTCTGGTCATGGCGGGGCGGACTCAGAAGTCCGCCGTGAGTGACAGGGAAAGGGTGCGCGGCGAGCTGATCGACAGGTAGCCGTTGGCCGCGGTCCAGTAGTCCTTGCCCAGCGCGTTTTCCAGGTTGGCGCGCGCCACCAGCGGCTTGCCGGCGACCTGGAAGGCGTAGCCGGCGCCGAGGTCGACGCGGTTCCAGTGCGGCACGTCGAGGGCGTTGGCGCTGTCCAGGTAGGCCGAGCCGGTGTAGATCCAGCGGCTGTCGAGGGTCAGTCCGTCGACGAACGGGGTGTCCCAGCTGAGCCCCAGGTTGGCCTGGCGGCGGGCCACGCCGGGCGCGTCCCTGCCTTCGCTGGCGGGGTCGCCGGTCTTGTTCTGCTCGGGCTTGATGTAGGTGGCGCCGGCCATCACCCGCACGCCGTCCAGCGGTTCGCCATAGAGGCTCAGCTCCACGCCGCGGTTGCGTTGCTCGCCGTCGGCGCGGAAGACGTTGCTGGCGTCGGTGTAGGCGTTCGGTTTCCTGATCTCGAACAGCGCCAGGGTGGTGGTGAAGCCGCCCAGCTCGTACTTGGCGCCGATCTCGTACTGCTCGGCCTTGTACGGCGCCAGCACCTGGCCGGCGTTGGCCGCGGTCATCGGCGCCGCCTCGCCCTGGCTGAGGCCCTGGATGTAGCTGGCGTACAGCGATAGGTCCTGCAGCGGCTTGACCAGCACGCTGGCCATCGGCGTCCACACGTGCCGCTTGTCATGGCTGGTGCGCGCGCCGCTGGTCTGGTCGTAGTTGCGCGATTCGATCTGCTGGCGGCGCACGCCCAGGGTGACCTGCACGCGATCCTCGAGCAACGACAGCCTGTCGGCCAGCGCCACGCCGCCGAGGTCGGTCTCGTTGGTCTTCGGGATGCTTCCGTCGAGGCTGGAGAAGTCCGGGACCGGCGTGTGCGGCGAGGTCTGGTAGAGGTTGCCCGGCTGCATCCCGGTGAAGGCGTAGACCATGCCCAGCCGTTCGTGCAGGCGGTTGACGCTGAGCGTCCAGTCGTGGCGGAGCGGGCCGGTGTCGAAGTTGCCGCGCAGGCCGACCTCGGCGGAATAGGTGCGGCGGTCGCCGCGCTGGCGTGCCAGGCTGTTGACGATGTCGCCCTGGTTGCCGTCGAGGATGCTGTTGGCGGCGACGGTTTCGTAGTTGCTCTGGCGGCCGCCGAGGCTGGCGAACGCCGTCAGGTTGTCGGCGAGGTCGTACTCGCCGCGGTTGACCATGGAGTAGTCCTCCTGGTCCAGGTAGGAGTCGCGCAGGCCGAAGCGGGTCTTCGAGTCCGGCGCGTGGGGTATGTGGGTGGTTCCCGGGCCGGGCAGCAGCGGTCGCACCACGCCTTCCAGGCTCTCCTTCTGGTACAGCAGGTCGCTGGACAGGCGCAGGCGCTCGCCACGGAAGTCCAGGCCCAGGGAGAGCATGGGAAACTCGCGGCTCTGATGGTCGACGGCGGTGTCGCCGTTGCGGTAGACGCCATTGAAGCGCACGCCGAAGGCGTTGTTCTCGCCGAAGCGACGGCCGATGTCGAGGTGGGTGCCGAGCTGGCTGCGCTGGCTCCAGTCGACGCTGACGCGGGTCAGCGGCTGGTCGTCGGCGCGCTTGGGCACCAGGTTGATGGTGCCGCCGACGCTGCCGCCGGGAGAAATCCCGCCGAGCAGGGCGTTCGGCCCCTTGAGCACTTCCACGCGTTCGGCGAACTCGATCGGCACCCGCCAGAACGGCAGCAGACCATAGAGGCCGTTGAAGGCGACATCGGCGTTCTGCACCGCGAAGCCGCGAATCGTGTAGCTGTCCACCAGGTCGCCGCGCCCGCCGACCACCCGCACCGACGGATCGTTGGCCTGCAGCAGGTCGGCGACGCTGCGCGCCTGCTGCTGGTCGATGGTCCTGGCGGTGTAGCTGACGATGCTGAACGGCGCGTCCATCACGTCGACGTTGCCCAGCATGCCCAGGCGCGCGCCACGCGCCACCTGGCCGCCGGTGTACTCGGCGGGCAGGGTCTCGGCGCCGGCGGCCTGGGCGGTGATCAGCGAGGATTGCAGTTCCAGCGCGCCATCGGTGGGCGCCGGCACCAGGGTGTAGCTGCCGTCGCCGCGCTGTTGCAGTTCCAGGCCGCTGCCCAGCAGCAGGCGGTGCAGCGCCTCGACCGGCGCGTAGCGACCGCGCAGGGCGGCGTTGCGACGTCCCTCGGCGAGGGCCGGATCGAAGGCCAGGGACACGCCGTTTTCGCTGGCGAAGGCCGACAGGGTACGGCCCAGCGGGCCGGGGGCGATGTCGTAGCTGCGCGCCGCGCTGGCGACGGGTGCCTCGGCGGCGTGCAGGACGGGCACCGTGCCGGCGAGGGCCAGGCTCGTGGCGGCGACGTGGATGGCCAGGGACAGCGAACGGGGGCGAAGCGTGCGTACGGGCATGTACAGGGTTCCTCGTGGTCTCTGCGGACCTTGGGTCGGACGGATTCCTCTACTTGCCAGCCGAGATGGGAAAAGGTCTCAGGTCGTGGAAAGATTCTTTCGTGGGAGCGGCCTGTCGCTGGACATGTCGGACTTGGCGCTATGCGCCCTCCGGCAGGGGTCTTCGCGCGGGGCGCACCCTGGGCTCACGCCGGCACCAGGGTGATCCAGTAGTCGGTCACCCCGCGCACCTTCAGCGGGTAGGTGGCCTGCAGCATGCCCAGCGTGCGCCGCAGATCCAGCAGCGGATAGGCGCCCGACACCGCCAGCCTGGCCAGTTGCGGATCACAGCGCAGGACGCCGCGACGGTAACGGCCGAGTTCGCCGAGCAACTCGGCCAGCGGCATCCGGTCGGCCATCAGCATGCCGCGGGTCCAGGCGTCCGGCATATCGTCGCGGGCCAACGGGCGCGCTTCGCCATCGTTGCCCAGGCGCACCGATTCGCCGGCTTCCAGCCAGTGCCCGCGCCCGTACAGCGGAAGCAGTTCGACCCGTCCGGCGAGAACCGCGATCCGGGTGGCGGCGTGCTCCTGGCGCACATTGAAGCGCGCGGCGCCGGCAGCCAGCCGCGCCTCGGCGGTGGCGACGCGGAAGGGGCGCGGTTCGGCGCGGCTGTCGACGAGGATCTCGCCGCGCTGCAGGCGTACCAGGCGCTGGCTGGCGTCGAAGGCCAGGTCCACGGCGCTGTCGGTGTTCAGGGTCAGCAGGCTGCCGTCGGGCAGATCCAGGCGGCGCTGTTCGCCCACGCCGGTGCGCTGGTCGGCCAGCCAGTCGCGCAAGGGTTCGGCCCGCCAGGTGGCGAGCCCCAGCGAGGCGCCGCCGAGGACCAGGGCGAGGTGCTTGATCGCGCGCCGCCGGTCAAGCCCGCGTTCGCGACCGAGGGTCGGCAGGGCCAGCGCAGGCGGCAGGCTGCCGAGGCGTTGCAGCAGGCGTTCGGCGCGCTCCCAGGCGTGGGCGTGTTGCGGGCTTAGCTGGCGCCAGCGGGCGCAGGCCTGGCGGGTGGCATCGCTGCAGGCGCTGTCCTGCAGGCGCACCAGCCAGTCGGCGGCTTCGTCGAGGATATGCGAGGGAATCCTGCCGTCGAGCGCGATACTCACTCCATCAGCTCCAGGCAGTGGCGGAAAGCCTGCTGCATGTAGCGCTTCACCGAGCCCAGGGAGACTCCCAGGCGTTCGGCGATGGCCTCGTACCTCAGGCCTTCGATCTGGGCCAGGAGAAAGGCCTGGCGCACCTTGCCCGGCAGGCTGCCGAGCAGGGCGTCGATCTCGTGCAGGGTCTCCAGCACCATCAGACGCTGTTCCGGCGGCGGCGCCAGTTCTTCGGGAAGCGTGGCCAGGGCGTCGAGATAGGCGCGTTCCAGCGACTGGCGCTGGAACCAGTTGATCATCAGACCCTTGGCGACGGTGGTCAGGTAGGCCCGTGGCTCGCGCGCCTCCAGCACCCGGCGCGAGGCGAGCAGGCGGGCGAAGGTGTCCTGGGCCAGGTCGGCGGCGTTCTCCGCGCAGCCCAGGCGCCGCCGCAACCAGCCTTGCAGCCAGCCGTGGTGGTTGTGGTAGAGATGGCTCACAGCGTCGTGCAGGGAGGCGTCGGCCGGTGGCATGGGGGAGTCGCTGTTGTAATTGAGAATGAGTCTCATGCTACTTGCAGCCAGGGGCGGCCCACAAGTCCCCCGGACCGGCGGCGGCGCCTGCCGGCGCGGGCGACGAGGAAACTCAGGCGTGTTCCAACCCGTACTGGAAGAACGCCATGTCGGCCAGGCGGCCGGTGGGATAGAGCAGTCCCTGGCGGGCGGTTTCCAGGCGCGGGAAGGACAGCCGTTCCGCGCCGATCAGGCCGTGCAGCGCGGTCAGCGTCTTGCCGCTGGCGCGGGTCAGGTGGGGGCGGCGCGGGTACAGCGCGCGACAGGCGGCCACGTAGTAGCGGTCGAGGGCGGGGAACTCGCCCCAGACGCCGAGGAGGATCTTGCTCTTCAGGGTGTCGGTCCAGCTGACCCGGCTGCTGAGGGTGTCCATCGCGCCGAGCACCGTCTCCAGCAGTTCCTGGTTACGCGCCAGGCGTGGGGCGCTGGCGGCGAAGTCCACCAGCGACAGTTCGAACAGCTCCGGCCCCGGGCCGCCGAACAACTGCCGGGCCAGGGCCTTCATCAGGTCCAGATTGCTGTTCTGCAACAGGCCTGACGAGCCACGGAACATGCCCCAGTTGGCCAGGTAGAAGCCCAGGTGCAGTGCGGTGGTATCGAGCTGCTCGGGAGCGACCAGGTCGTCCCAGCTACGCCGGGAATCCCAGATGTATTCCCAGAGGAACTCCCAGGCTTTCAGGCGCGGGTATTCATTGCCCGGAGCATATTCCAGGCTGGCGTGGTAGCGGTGGACATAGTCGGCGGCGTCGAAGGCCATGCGTTCGTTCCCAGGGCGGCGTGGAAAGGAAAGCATGGTAAAACGTGTGATATCAAAGCGCTATATATCGGGCGGAGACGCCGCGGCGCCCCCGCCGGGCGGCCTCAGGTGTTGTTGCAGCCCTTGGCGATCGAGTCTTCGTTGGAGGTATACGGCCGCGACGGTTCCAGGTTCCACTCCGGTTTGTCGCGGGCGATGTTGAAGTGACAGACCAGTTGCCGGCGCATGCTGCCGATGTTGCTGTCGCGGTTGTCCGGGTTGTCCTTCCAGGCGCTGTCCAGGTAGTGGTCGACCACCAGTTCGTTGAAGAAGTTGTTGGTCTGGTCGTCCTGGATCCTGCGCCCGCAGTCGGTGGGGATCACCTCCAGGGTCATGATTTTCTTCCTGAAGCCGGGATCGTCGCGTTCCACCCAGGTGGCGCTTTCCACGTAGCGTTGGCAGGCGTTCTTCGCGCTGATCGGGTAGATCGCCTGCTTGCGGCTGTCGTAGGCGAACTGCGCCTCCTGCTGGCGGGTCTGCGGCAGTCTCATGTTGATGATCGGCAGGAACGCCTGGACCGACTGGTACCACTGGATCTGGTTGAGGCGCGCGCCTTCCAGGCCGGCGTCCTCGGTGTAGAACGCGGCGAGGATCGACGGCGACTTCGGCGGGTTCTCCTCCCACTTGGCCAGGCGCAGTTCGTTCTGGGTGGTGAAGGATTCGTCGGCGATCTGCGCCATTGCCCGGATGCTCTGGTAGAACGCCGGTCCGGCGGCGACATTGCGCTCGTCGCGGACATCGAAGGAGCACTGCCGGGAATGGTCGCCGCGATTCTGCCGGTAGTTCGCCGCCCACTGCTCGGCGGTGCCGACGTTGATGTCCTGGCAGAACTTCTCGACGCTGTTCGGCGTGCGCCGCGAGTCGGTGCAGCCTTGCTGGGCGCGATCGTCGGTGGCGGCGTCGATGGGGAAGGAACAGAGCACCGCGTAGTCCTGGTGATCCTTCGGGTTGCCGAAGATGGTGTCGAAGATGAAACCGCTCTTCAGCCCGTAGGCGAGCTTGCGGTATTTCGCGTCCTTGCGCAGGTAGGAGGCGGAGACGCCACCGCTTTTCTGGCTCTTCGGACTGACGCTGTAGAACATGTAGTCGGTGGACGGCCAGGTGGCTCGGAACAGCACGCCGGAACAGAGGAACGCCGGCTTCGACGGTCCGCCGCAGTCCTGGCGGGTGTCGTTGTACAACTGGTTGAGGCGGGCGACCACGTCGTTGCCCTGGTCGGCCTGGGCCGCCGGGGTGAGCGCCAGGCCGCCGGCGGCGAGAAGAGAGAGAAAGGCGGATCTGCTTCCGTTCATGGGATGGACTCCACACAGGTTCGAAGGAACGGGCCGGGGACGACCCGGTTGGCCCCGATAGGGCGAGTGCGACGGGCGGATCGCGGGGGATGGTCGGGAAACGCATGCGGCGGCGGGCGCCGGCGCAGCGCAGATCAGCGGAAAGCGGCGGCGCGGGGCAGCAGGCGGATGTCGTGGGCGATGCCGGGTTCGCTCGTGGCCGAAGACGGCGTGGCGAGCGGGTGGCGGTGGTCGAGAGAGGCGGCGAAGGCCGCAGTGACAACCACGAACAGGGTGGTTAGCGGGGCGGATACCACTTGAACTCCGTTATGCATCGCAGGCCTCCTTTGCGCCGCGCCGATGGGCTTGCGTCATACCGTTCGAGCCTAGAAGCGCGGGCCGCGTCGCTCCAGCGGCGGGGTGGCTAGCTAGCAAGGGGGATTAATGCATTCGCAAAGGCGCTCGCTGTGGAGCGACTGCCGGACGCGGTAGTGCGGCATACACGGGCCGCGCCGGTTGGCGCTGGTGGCGTCCTGCAAGCTCCGGGTAACGGGCTTCGCCGCCAGTCCAGGCGACCGCCTCGGTTCGCGGACTGTGCCAGGACGCCGCTCCCGCGTTCGGCGACAGCCGCGCCGCCTGCAAGGCGAACCACAGGGTCGCCACATCGGCGGTGCCGTCCAGCGAGCGGCCGCTGACTTCCTCGATCCGGCGCATTGATATGGGTCTTGTGCGAGCCTCTATCGCCGGGGCTGGATGCCCGGTCCGAGGAGCAGGATGGCGCGCCCGAGCGGCGCCGATGGGGCGGCTCAGGCGTCGCGCAGCTCGAAGGCGGGAAACAGTGCCTCCAGCTCTCGCCATAGCTGGGGGGCGCCCTGCGGCGCGGGCGCCGCGAGAAGCGTCGGATCGAGCTGGCGGGCCGGGCGCGCCAGTTGTACGGCGAAGCGCTCCACGCCCATCCCGCGCAGGCGCGTCGCCAGGCGCCAGAGGCGTTCGCTATCGAACAACCGCCAGTGCACCGTGGTCCGGCATTCGTAGGCCACGCCGCTGTCGAGCAGGCGTTCCAGGCTGCGCCAGTTGGCCGTGCCGCTGCCGCGCACGCCGGTAATGGCGGCGACGTCCTCGGCCAGCGCCTTGACGTCGAAGCCCACCCAGTCGGTATGCGCCAGTACCCGGGCGAACGCGCGCGGGTTGATGCCGGCGCTGTGCAGGCCGACGCGGAAGCCCAGTTCGCGTACCGTGCGCATGGCGTCGCCGAGGGCCGCCTGCAGGGTCGCCTCGCCGCCGCTGAAGACCACCGCCTGCAACAGGCCCTGGCGGCGGCGCAGGAAATCGAGCAGGCCTGCCCAGGGAATCTCCCGCGCGCCACGGGAGGCGATCAGTTCCGGGTTGTGGCAGTAGCGGCAGCGCCAGGCGCAGCCCTGGCAGAACAGCACGCAGGCGAGCAGGCCGGGATAGTCGAGGGTGGTCAGGGGCACGACGCCCCCGACCCTGAGCGTGGCGCTCATCGCGTCTCGCGGAAATGGCGGCGTTCGCGATGCTCGGACTGCTTGCCGGCATTGAACGCGGCTACCGGACGGTGGTAGCCCATCACGCGGGTCCAGACTTCGCAGCGCTGGCGCTGGCTTTCGGGCAACTGGTTGACGCTCATCGGTGTACTCCTTGCGGTTGGATGGAAGGGAAAAGGGCCGGCTCAACCGCCACAGCCGCCGCAGCAACTCCTGGCGCCCGCGCGGCGCAGCAGTTCCTCGTCGCACTTCGGGCAGAACTCATGCTCGCCGGCCAGGTAGCCGTGCCGCGGGCAGATCGAGAAGGTCGGGGTGACGGTCAGGTAGGGCAGGCGGAAGCGCCCGAGGGCGTTACGCACCAGGGTCTTGCAGGCCTCCGCCGAGGATATCCGCTCGGCCATGTACAGGTGCAGCACGGTGCCGCCGGTGTACTTGCATTGCAGGGCGTCCTGCAGTTCCAGGGCTTCGAACGGATCGTCGGTGAAGCCCACCGGCAGTTGCGAGGAGTTGGTGTAGTAGGGGGCCTGCGCGGTGCCGGCCTGGAGGATGTCCGGATGGCGCTTGCGGTCCTCGCGGGCGAAGCGGTAGGTGGTGCCTTCGGCGGGGGTGGCTTCCAGGTTGTAGAGGTGTCCGCTGTCTTCCTGGAAACCCACCAGGCGGGCGCGCACGTGGTCGAGCAGGGCCAGGGCCATCTCACGCCCGGCTTCGCTGTGCAGTCCCTCGCGGTCGTCGCTGAAGTTGCGCACCATCTCGTGCAGGCCGTTCACCCCGATGGTGGAGAAATGGTTGCGCAGGGTACCCAGGTAGCGCCGGGTGTAGGGATAGAGGCCGGCGTCCATGTGCTGCTGGATCACCTTGCGCTTCAGCTCCAGGCTGGCGAAGGCGAGTTCGAGCAGGTGGTCGAGCTGGCGGTAGAGGCCGACGGCGTCGCCACGGTGGCGATAGCCCAGGCGCGCGCAGTTGAGCGTCACCACGCCCAGCGAGCCGGTCTGCTCCGCCGAGCCGAACAGGCCGTTGCCGCGCTTGAGCAACTCGCGCACGTCCAGTTGCAGGCGACAGCACATGGAGCGCACCTGGTTGGGCTGCATGTCCGAGTTGAGGAAGTTCTGGAAATAGGGCAGGCCATAGCGCGCGGTCATCTCGAACAGGCGCGTGGCGTTGTCGCTGTCCCAGGGGAAGTCGTGGGTGATGTTGTAGGTCGGGATCGGGAAGGTGAACACCCGGCCGTGGGCGTCGCCGGCCTGCATCACCTCGATGTAGGCGCGGTTGATCAGGTCCATCTCGGCCTGCAACTCGCCGTAGGCGAAGGGCATTTCCTCGCCGCCGATGCGCGGCACCTGGTCGCGCAGGTCCTCCGGGCAGACCCAGTCGAAGGTCAGGTTGGTGAAGGGCGTCTGGGTGCCCCAGCGCGACGGTACGTTGAGGTTGTAGATGAACTCCTGGAGCGCCTGGCGCACGCCGGGATAGTCGAGGCGGTCCTTGCGTACGTAGGGCGCCAGGTAGGTGTCGAAGGAGCTGAAGGCCTGGGCGCCGGCCCATTCGTTCTGCAGGGTACCGAGGAAATTGACCATCTGCCCCAGGGCGCTGCCCAGGTGCTTCGGCGGCCCGGCCTCGACCCGCCCCGGCACGCCGTTCAGGCCTTCGTTCAGCAGGGTGCGCAGCGACCAGCCGGCGCAGTAGCCGGCGAGCATGTCGAGGTCGTGGATGTGCAGGTCGGCGTCGCGGTGGGCGGCGGCGACCTCGGCGTCGTAGACCTCGTCGAGCCAGTAGTTGGCAGTAACCTTGCCCGACACGTTGAGGCTCAGGCCACCGAGGGAGTAGCCCTGGTTGGCGTTGGCGCGTACCCGCCAGTCCTCCTGCGAGAGGTACTCGTTCATCGACGCGGCGACGTCCACCAGGCTCCTGCGCTCGCGCCGCAGCCGGCCGTGGCGTTCGCGGTAGACCACGTAGGCGCGTGCGGTGGGATAGTGGCCGGCCTCCATCAGCACCCGTTCGACCAGGTCCTGGACCCGTTCGATATCCAGGCAGGCGCGCTCCGGCAGGCGCTCCACCACGCGCTCGGCGAGCGCCTGCGCCTGCCGCGAGTCCAGTTCGCCGGTCGCCTGGCCGGCGGCGGCGATGGCGCGTTCGATCTTGGCGGGATCGAACGGGACTTCACGTCCGTTGCGCTTGAGCAGGGTGGCCGGCGAGGAAGCCTTCCGGGGCTGGGTCATTTCAGATTCTCCACAACATGATGTGTTTTGTTTTTTCAAAACAACAATATGTTGTGGATTCTGGCGGGCGTCGCCGGGCGGACGTTGATCTGCGTCAACCTCCGGCGGATTGCCCGGGTTCCATTGGAGGTATTCCCTGTGTCGGTGACCGCGTCGACCAGACCCGGGCGAGGCGGGCGAAGACCGCATGGTCGTCCAGTTCCTGGCAGACCGTGGCGACCTCGGCGAAGCCCGCCTGGCACGCAGCGTGAAAAACGGCTGGCGTTCTTCGCCTCATAAAATGTTATGTTATAACTTCTAATTATTCATAATTCATGACTGCCGACCATGCTCCCCCATTCCTCCCCGCGCCGTCTTCCTCCGCTGCGGCTGGCCCGCGCCATGCCGGTCCTCTACCTGTTCCCCTGCCTGGCGCTGGCTGCGCCGGTCGACTTGGAGCCCACGGTGGTCAGCGCCACCAATACCGAGCGCAAGCTGCGCGACGCCCCGGCCAGCATCTCGCTGATCGCCGCCGAGGACCTGCGGCGGCGCCCGGTGCGCGACCTGCAGGAAGCTCTGCGCGGTTCGGAAAGCCTGCAGTTCAACGGCGTCGGCATGTCCCGGCGGGGCATCAGCGTTCGCGGCATGTCCAGCGAGCACACCCTGGTGCTGGTGGACGGCCAGCGGATTTCCACCTCGTCCGGGGCCATCGCGCATTCCGACTTCGATCTCGGCTGGGTGCCGGTGGAAAGCATCGAGCGCATCGAGGTGGTGCGCGGGCCGATGTCCTCGCTCTACGGTTCGGAAGCCCTTGGCGGGGTGGTGAACGTGATCACCCGGCGCGCCACCGATACCTGGACGGGCAGCGGCCTGCTCGATGGCGGTGTGCGCGAGGACGGACTCGGCGGACAGAACCACCAGCTCGGCGCCTATCTCTCCGGGCCGCTGGTGCCCGGCAAGCTGGGCCTCGCCCTGAATGGCGAGAGCCGCCGCCAGCAGGAAACCCCGGACGCCGACGACCGCCGGCTTTCCGAGCTGGAGGGCGGCAACGCCGACAGCGCCGGGCTGAACCTCAGCTGGACTCCCGACGAAGCCCAGCGCATCGAGCTCGGCCATCAGCGCGGGCGCGAACGACGCTGGCGCAACAGCGAGACCGGCGGGCCGCGCTCGCGCTACTACGAGTCGCGCGACGTGATCGAGCGCGAGCGCTGGTCGCTCGCCCACAATGGCGAATGGCACTGGGGCAGCAGCCAGTTGCGTACCTACCGCAACCGCCTGGAGCGACATAACGCGCGTTCCGATGGGCAACCGCCGAGCAACCCGCAGCGCCTCACCGAAAGCGTGGTCGACGGCCATGTCAGCGTGCCGGCCTTCGAGCGGCACCTATTCACCCTCGGTGGCGAATGGCGCAAGGAAGAACTGGGGGATCGCTCGGTGAACGCCGCCGGCGACGCCAGCGCGCGGCACAAGGCGCTGTTCCTGCAGGACGAGATCGCCTTCGGCCCGGACTGGTCGCTGACCCTCGGCAGCCGCTTCGACAAGCATGAGGCGTTCGGCTGGGAAAGCAGTCCGCGCCTGTACCTGCTGCACCATCTTTCCGATGCGCTGACCCTGCGCGCCGGTGTCGGCCGCGGCTACAAGGCGCCGAGCCTGAAGCAGTTGTCGCCGGAGTATGCGGCGGTGGGCGGCGGCGGGCGCTTCACCATCTACGGCAATCCCGACCTGAAGCCGGAAACCAACACCTCCTACGAACTGGGCGCCGACTACCAGGGCGACGGCTGGACGCTGAAGGGCACGCTGTTCGAGAACGACGTCAACGACCTGATCCAGACCGTCTGCGTAGCGCGCTGCGGGGTACGCGGCGCCGAAGTGCGCAACTACGAGAACGTCGAGAAGGCGCGGATCCGCGGCATCGAACTGGGTGGTGGCGTCGACCTGCCCGCGGACCTGCGCTGGGAGTTCAACTACACCTATCTCGACGCGCGCAACCGCACCGTTGACCAGCGCCTTGGCGACCGTGCCCGCCACCTCGCCAGCAGCCAGTTGCGCTGGACGCCCGACGCGCACTTCAGCGCCCAATTGCGCACCGAATACGTCGGTAGCCAGGTGACCTACAGCAGCAACGTCGGCTACGCCTTGCCGGCCTACAGCCTGTGGCACCTGGAGCTGAGCCGGAAGCTCAGCGAGAACCTGACCCTGCGCGGCGGCATCGAGAACCTCGGCGACCAGCGCCTGGCCGACGACGACACGCACTTCACCTACGCCGAACCTGGGCGGACCTTCCATCTCGGTCTGGTGGCGAGCTTCTGATGCGCCGTTCGCTACTCTTCTGCGGCGCGCTGCTGGTCAGTCTCTGTGCCTGGGCGGAGCCGGCCCAGGTGCGTCTGCTCAGCAGCGATTTCGTCCTCCCGGGCAAGCACCAGCGCCTAGCCGGTTGGGCGCGCGAGGCCGGTGTCGAGTTGCGCGGCCTGCGCCTCGGCACGGGCGAGGCGCGGCTCGACGAATGGCTGGACGGCGGCGACCTGCTGATCCTCGACACGCCGCGTCCGACCGATCGCGCCCAGGTCGAGCAGGCGCTGGGCGAGCGCTTGCAAGGCGGGACGCAACCCTGGATCCGCGTCGGCGGCGGTCCGCCGGGTTTCGGCAACCTGCCGGCGGCGCTGGGCGGGCGCCTGGTCGGCTACTACGCGAACGGCGGCGAAGCCAACCTGCGCCGGCTGTTCGAGGCGGTCCGACGCTGGCATGCCGGCCTGCCCGTCGACGCGTTGCCGGCGCCGCAGCCCCTGGCGCAGGCCGGCTTCTATCATCCCGACGCACCGGCGCCGTTCGCCGGCCTCGCCGACTACCTGGCCTGGGGCGCCTCGCGCTGGGCCAGCGATGCCCCGCGCATCGCCTTCCTGATCCCGCGCGGCGCCATCGCCGACGCCCAGACCGGCGCCATCGACGAACTGTTGCGGCGTAGCGAGCGGCACGGCCAGGCGCCGCTGGCGGTGTGGTTCGACGACAGCGATCCGGACGCGTTGAGGAAGTCCTTCGCTGGCGCCGATGTCCAGGCGCTGGTCAACCTGCAGCACCTGCAGAACGGCCCGGCGCGCCGTGCCGAGTTCCTCGCGCTGGACGTGCCGGTATTGCAGACCCTCGGATACCGCGACGGCGACGAGGCCGACTGGCTGGCCGCCGCCAGCGGGGTGGCGCCGCGTACCGCGGCGGCCTTCCTCGGCATGCCGGAAACCTGGGGAATGAGCGATCCGTTGGTGATCAGCGCCCTGGAGAATGGCGAGCCGAAGCTGATGGCCGGGCAGGCCGAGGCCCTGCTGGACAAGCTCGACCGGCTGCTGCGCCTGCGTCGCCTGCCGGCGGCGGACAAGCACCTGGCGCTGATGTTCTGGAACCACCCGGAAGGCGAGAAGAACGTCGCCTCCTCGCATCTCAACGTACCGGCCAGCCTGGCCCGCCTCGGCGAGGCGCTGCGGGCGGACGGCTACCGGGTTGCGACGAGCGACGAAAGCGCTCTGGTCGATACCGCCCAGCGCCTGCTCGGCGGCTACTACCGGCCGCAGACCCTGGACGCGCTGTATCGCGACGGCCTCGCCGCGAGCCTGCCGCTGGACGCCTACCTGCGCTGGTTCGAGGCGCTGCCGGCGGATCTGCGCGAGCGGATGCGCGCGCGCTGGGGCGACCCGAGTCGACATTGGGCCTTGCGCGATATCGACGGCCAGCGGCGCTTCGTGTTCCCGGCGGCGCGCCTGGGCAATCTCCTGCTGTTGCCGCAGCCGCCGCGCGCCGGCCGTCCGGGCGAGGCCTACCACGACAGCGCGGTGCCGCCGGACCACCTCTACCTGGCGGTCTACCAGTTCGTCCGCGAGGGCTTCGGCGCCGACGCGCTGATCCATTTCGGCACCCACGGCACCCAGGAGTGGCTGCCCGGCAAGGACCGCGGGCTGGCGGTGGGCGACTATCCGCTGCGGGCGCTCGGCGACCTGCCGGTGTTCTATCCATATATCCAGGACAACGTTGGCGAGGCGCTCCAGGCGCGCCGGCGCGGGCGCGCGGTCACCGTCAGCCACCAGACGCCGCCGTTCGCTCCGGCCGGGCTGTACGACGAACTGCGCGACCTGCACCAGCTGATCCACGAATACCAGCAACTGGACGAGGGCGCGGTGCGCGAGCGCAGCGCCGGGCAAATCCGCGCGGCGGTGCTGGCGGCGCACATGAACGACGACCTGGGCTGGAGCGAGGCGGCGATGCGCGAGGATTTCCCGGCGTTCCTCGGTGTGCTCCACGACCACCTGCACCGACTGGCCGGCGCGGCGATGCCGCTGGGGTTGCACACCTTCGGCGTCGCCGCGGCGCCGGAGCTGCGCCTGGGCACCGTCATGCAGCAACTCGGCGAACCCTACTACCGCGCGCTCGGCCTCGATCCCGGGGAACTCTTCGCCAGCGACTTCAAGGCAGTGCGCGACAGCCGCGCCTACCGCACGTTGCAACGCTACCTGCGCGACGGCGACGAGATCGCGGGTGTGGCCGACCCGCGCCTGCGCGAACAGCTGCTGCGCGCCCGCGAGCTGGACCGCCAGCTCGCCGCCACCGGCGAACTGGAGGCGTTGCTCGCCGGCCTCGCCGGGCGCTTCGTCGCGCCCGGACCGGGCGGCGATCCGATCCGCAATCCGCAGGTGCCCAGCGGGCGCAACCTGTTCGCCTTCGAGGCCGACAAAGTACCGACGCGCGCCGCCTACGAAGCCGGCGCCGAGGCCTTCGGCCAACTGCTGGAAAGCTACCGCGCCGAGCACCAGGGCAGGGCGCCGGAAAAGCTCGCCTTCAGCCTCTGGTCGTCGGAAACCATGCGCCACCTGGGCATCGTCGAAAGCCAGGCGCTGCACGCCCTCGGCCTGCGCCCGCGCTGGGACGCCGGTGGCCGCCTGCTGGCGCTGGACATCGTGCCGGCGGCGGAGCTGGGGCGTCCACGGGTGGATGTGGTGCTGCAGGTGACCAGTGTCTACCGTGACCAGTTCGACGGCTTCATGCGCCTGCTCGCCGCGGCCATCGAGCGCCTCGCCGCGCTGGACGAGCCGGGCAACCCGCTGGCGCGCAACAGCCAGGCGCTGGAACGGCGCCTGCGCGAACGCGGCATCGAAGCGCCACTGGCGCAGCGCCTGTCGCGCCTGCGGCTGTTCGGCAATGCGCCGGGCGACTACGGCACCGGGGTAACGCAACTGACCCTCGACTCCACCCGCTGGGACGACGACTCGGCGCTCGCCGAGCAGTTCCTCGGGCGCTTGCAGTATGCCTACGGCAGTCGCGACTGGGGCGTGAAGCTGGACGGCGGCAACCTGTTCGCCGAACAGTTGAAGGGCGTCCAGGCGGCGCTCCTCTCGCGCTCTTCGACGCTCAACGGCGTGCTCTCCACCGACCACCCGTTCGAGTACCTCGGCGGCCTGTCACTGGCGGTACGCCACCTCGACGGCGCCAGCCCGGCGCTGTACATCGCCGACCTGCGCCAGCGCCAGCCGCGCACCACGGCCGCCGCGCAGTTCCTCGCCAGCGAGCTGCGCGGGCGCTACCTCAGCCCGCAGTGGATCGCCGCGATGCAGCGCGAGGGCTACGCCGGCAGCCTGGAAATGCTCGACCTGGCCAACAACCTGTGGGGCTGGCAGGCGGCGGATCGCACCATGGTCCGCGCCGACCAGTGGCAGGCGTTGCACGACACCTTCGTCATGGACCGCCGCGAGCTGGGTCTCGCCGAGTGGTTCGAAACGCACAATCCGACCGCCCAGGCGCAGATCATCGCGCGCATGGCCGAGGTGATCCGCAAGGGCTACTGGGACGCCAGCGAGCAGACCCGCCGCGAACTGGCCGAGCGCTGGCGGCAACTGGCGGCCGCCGGCGCCGGCGAGGCCGGCGCGGCGACCACCCGTGAATTCATCGAACGGATGGCCGGCGGCTTCGGCGAGGCCGCGGCGCAGGCGGAGGGCGCCGCGGCGTCCGGCGCCGGCGAAACGGTCAGCGGCCGCGTCCTCGAAGAAGTCGCGCCGCCCCCGCCTGGCGAGCCGCAGCGGTGGTTCTGGCTGGCCGCCGCCGCGCTGCTCGCGCTGTTCGTCGCCGGTGCCGTCCGGCAATCCGTAGTCAATCGTCTCCTGATGGAAAATCGCTCATGAATGGCCTGGAAACCAGCCTCTACGAACTCACCCGCCTGTTCCTCGTCCCGGTGCTGCTGTTGATCCTCGCCTCGCTGGCCTATGCCTTCGTCGCCCTTGGCGGCTTCGCCGTGGAAGCCTGGCAGCGCCATCGCGGGCGCTACCGTTCGCGCCTGGCGGCGTGGCAGGCGTTGCACGGCGGCAACAGCGACGATCTCGAACTGTGGATCATGCAGCGCCTGGAGTGGCTGCGGGTCACCTCGCGCAGCGCGCCGATGCTCGGCCTGGTGGCGACCATGATCCCGATGGGGCCGGCGCTGCTGGCGCTGACCCGCAACGATGCGCAAGGTATCGGCGAGAACCTGGTGGTGGCGTTTTCCGCGGTGATCCTGGCCCTGGTCGCCGCCAGCGTCACCTTCTTCATCCTCACCGTGCGTCGCCGCTGGCTGCTCCAGGAACTGCGCGCCGTCGAGCGCGCGCGGGAGGCCGGCTGATGCGCTTCCTCGAACACGACGAGGCGGACGACCCGATCCTCTCGATGGTCAACCTGATCGACCTGTTCCTGGTGGTGATCGGCATTCTCCTGATCGTCATCGTGCGCAACCCGCTCAATCCGTTCAGCCAGGACAAGGTCGTGGTGGTCGAGAACCCCGGCGAGGCGGACATGCGCATGCTGGTCAAGGATGGCAAGGAACTGAAGCGCTACCAGGCCAGCGGCGAAATCGGCGAAGGGCAGGGCAGCCGCGCCGGGGTGACCTACCGCCTGGCCGACGGGCGGATGATCTACGTGCCGGAAAGCGGAGGGAGCGCCGACCGGCCAGCGGCCCAGTGACGAGCCGGCGCGACGGCGGACTCGATGCCGCCGCCGGGGGCCGGCGCGCTCCCGGCGTTCGCGGATCCGCCGGTCGTCGATCATCTGGCGGTCCGCCTCGCATCGATGGAAAGACGCGCATCGGGGCGCGCAGGGTCAATGCGGGACGGCGGCGAGCAGCTCGATGACTTCGTCGTCGTCGAGCGGGTGGAAGTCCCGGTAGTGATCGCCCACCGCGCGGAAGGTCTCCGGCGTGTCCAGGCAGACCAGTTCGTCCAGCAGCGGGCGCAGGCGCGCCACGCTCGCCGCCGACGCCACCGGCAGCGCCAGACGCAGCGAGCGCGGGGCTTGCCGGCGCAGGGCCTGGAGGCCGGCGAGGGCGCTGCTGCCGGTGGCCATGCCGTCGTCCACCAGCAGCACGTCGCGACCCTCTATCCGCGGCGCCGGCCGTTGCCGGCAGTAGCGTGCGCGACGACGCTCCAGTTCGCGCAGTTGCACGGCGAGCTCGTGCTGGAACCAGTCCGGCGGCGGCTTGAACAGTTCCATCATGCGCTCGTCCACCACCCAGTGCGGATCGGCGCCGTCGACCACCGCGCCGAGGGCGAACTCCGGATGGCCCGGCGCGCCGATCTTGCGCACCAGCAGCAGGTCCAGCGGCGCCGCCAGGACCAGGGCGATCTCGTAGGCGACCGGCACCCCGCCGCGCGGCAGGGCCAGCACCAGCGGCCGCGGCAAGCGCAGGCCGCGCAGCCGGGCAGCCAACTCGCGGCCGGCGTGGCGGCGGTCGGCGAAGCGTGGATAGCTCATCTCAGACTCCGAAGGGGTAGGTTTCGCTTTCCGCGCCGGCGCCGCCGTCCAGCGGATCCAGCGGAGTAACCGGCGTGCCGCGCTCGAACCACAGGTAGGCGTCGAACTGCTCGGCCAGCACCGCCTCGTAGTAGTGGCTCAGGCGCTCGCTCTGCGGCCGGTAGATCACCCCGATGGCGCGTTGCAGCCGTGCCTGGGCGAGGGCTTCGCGCAGCGTCCGGCGGCGCTCGCCGCGCCAGTCGGTAAGCGAGGCCGGCAGGCCGGCCTGGAGGAAGCGCCGCTCCCAGCTGTCCTCGCGCGCCGGCGGCACCTGCTTGATCCGCAGCGGCCCGCCCCAGTCATCGGCGGCCGCCACTTCGCCATGGTCGCTGCCCATGCCCAGCAGCACCGCCTCGTCGCCCCAGGCGATCCGCGCCAGCTGGCCGAGGTTGAATTCGCCGCGCCAGCCCATGGCGGTGGCCGAGGCGTCGCCGACATGCGAGTTGTGCGCCCAGACCACCGCCCTGGCGTCGCGGCCACGCTGGCGCAGTAACTGCCTGAGGGTGTCGAACATGTGGTTGTCGCGCAGGTTCCAGGACGACACCGAGCCGTGGTACAGCGACCGGTAGTACTGCTCGGCGGCGCGCACCACGCGGGCGTTCTGGGTCGCGTCGAAGAGTCCTTCGCCGTGGTCGAGGGTCTCCAGGCGGGCCCGCAGCAGATCGTCGAGCTGCTCGACCACGGCGTTTTCGCAGGAGTCACCGCCGCCCCACTCGACCCGCGCGCCATAGGCGCCCGGATCGTCCTGCCAGGGCGTCAGGCAGGCGTAGCGTCGCCGCGCCTCGCCGGCGCGTTCCGGGTAGCGCGCGTCCAGGTAGCGCAGCACGGCGTCCATCGAGGCGCGCAGGCTATAGATGTCCAGGCCGCGAAAGGCGCAGCGCGCGGCGGCGGGGCGCTCGGCGTTGTGGCGTTGCAGCCAGCGGACGAACGCGAGCACCTCGTGGTTGCGCCACATCCAGCTGGGAAAGCGGCTGAAAGGCGTGTCGTCGCTATCCACACGGTCGTCGCCGAGCGCGCGGACATGACGGTCGATGCGCGCGGCGTCGGGCCAGTCGCCCTCGATGGCGACCAGGCCGAAGCCGTGCCGCTCGACCAGGCGACGAGTGATGGCGGCGCGCGCCCGGTAGAACTCCGAAGTACCGTGGCTGGCTTCGCCGATCAGCACCACGCGGGCATCGGCGAAGCGCTCGAAGGCGGCGCCGAACGACTCGTCGTCCAGCGCCGGCAGCGGTTCGGCGTGCCGCCGCAGCAGCGCGTCCAGGCGCGCCTCCTCGTTGGCGCGGTGTGCAGGTGCGGGTGCGGGCATGCTGGTTACCTCCCGGGGTGTGGCCGGCGCCGATCCATGCCGGACAGCGCCGAGGCTTCGCCTCTGCGCCTCCCTGCGCGCGGGCTAGAGGGTTCGTTTGGCCAGCGGCTGGCGGGCCGGACCGTGCAGCACCGCGCCGTCGGCGCGGAAGATCGAGCCGTGGCAGGGGCAGTCCCAGGTGCGCTCGGCGTTGTTCCAGGTCACCGTGCAACCCATGTGCGTGCAGGCCGCATCGACCGCGTGCAGTTGCCCGTCGTCGTCGCGCCACACCGCCAGGTGCTCCTCGCCACGGCGGATCACGCCGCCCGAACCGGGGGTCAGGCGCGCCGGATCGTCGATCCGCGACTGGCTGTCGCCGCCCTGGTTGAAGTCCTTCGCGGCCGGCCGGTCCGGGGCGAAGAGCGTGCCCCAGGGGCGTTCGCCGTCGACGATCTCCCCGGCGATGGCCAGCCCGGCGGCGGTGCCGGTGCTGATGCCCCAGGCGTTGAAGCCGGTGGCGACGTAGAGGCCCGGCGCCTTGCGTGGGTCCGCTTCGCCGACGTAGGGCATGCGGTCCGGGGTGTCGTAGTCCTCGTTGCACCAGCGCCAGGCCGCCTCGGCCACCGGCAGGTGGCGACGCGCCCAGTCCTCCAGTTCGACGAAGCGTCGCGCCACGTCGCCGTCCTGGCCGGTGTTGAAGCGCGGGCCGAGCACCAGCAGCAATGGCCCCTCGGCGTCGCGGCCGCTGCGGATCGAGTGCGTGGGCGGGTCGATGCCGATGAACATGCCCGGCAGCCGCGCCCGCTCCTCGAGGCGAAAGGCCATCGCCACGTGGCAGCGCGGTTGCGTCGGACTGGCGTAGTCCACCGGGGTTTCTACCGGGAGGTGGGTGGCCAGTACCACCCGGTCGGCCTCCAGCGTGCCGCCGTCGAAGGCGATCCGCCAGCGCCGGTCGTGCTCGAAGCCGGTGGCGCGGGTCCGCCGGTAGACCTGCCCGCCGCCGGCCTCCAGCGCCCGGGCCAGGCCGACCAGGTAGCGCGCGGGGTTGAATTGCGCCTGGCCGGGGAATTCCAGCGCGCCGCTGGTGGCGAATGGCAACGGCGCGCGCTCCAGCAGCCGCGCGTCGAAGCCCAGCGAACGCGCGGCCTCGGCCTCTTGGCGAAGCGCCGCAAGGCCCTCCGGCGTGTTCGCATAGGCGTAGGCCGACTGCGGCTGGTAGTCGCAATCGATACGGTACTCGCCGATCCAGCGGGCGATGGTCTCCAGCGCCTCGCGGTTGGCGTCGGCATAGGCCTGGGCCAGTTCGCGACCGAAGGTGTCGATCAGGTAGTGATAGATCAGCCCATGCTGGGCACTGATCTTCGCCGTCGAGCGGCCGCTGACCTGCTCGCCGACCTCCAGCGCCTCCAGTACCGTCACCGTCTTGCCGGCCTGGCGCAGGGCGAGGGCGGCGCTGAGGCCGACGATGCCGGCGCCGATCACCGCCACCTCGCAGTCATGGTTCGTGGTCAGGCGTGGAAAGCTTGCCGGCGGGACACTGGCGGTCCAGCAGCAGCCGGTGCTCGCGGATGCTTCGCTCATGGGCTCCTCCTCGGTTTCGCGGTTTCGCGGGCCGGTACGCAACGCCCGCGTCCGGCGCGTTGGCCCGGTTCTCGGCGTCGTACCTTGCCGCGCCGACGCCCTGTGAAGGCTGTGGTCGCCTGTTCGGCGGATGGTTCCATCGGATCGACATGAGGCGGCGCGCCCGCTTGCGGCCGAAGCGCAAGCGAGCGGATGCTCCCGCGCCGATGTTCTGGAGTTGCACAGGCGGAACGCCCAGCTGGCGATCCTGCGCGTGGACTCCGGCGACGTGGTCCTGCCGATGTACCACAGCGCCCAGGGCAACTACCGCGTCGGCGTTGCGCTGGCGGACGTATCGGCGGGCCGCGCGTTCTTCCGCGCCCTGGAGCAGGTTGAGCGCCTACCGGGAGTGAACCCCGCCGCCTGGCACGCCGGCGGAACTGCGGCGAGCCTGGGAGACGGACGGTGCCGCGCACCGCGAGGAAAGTTGACGGACGCCGATCTACACTGGCGTTTAGCGGTAGGACGACTATCTCCGGCTCTCTACTCCCTCGCGATGGCAGGCGCCATCAAGGAGTCGTGCGCGATGCTCTTCGGCAGAAAAAGCAGGGCGGTGGAAAGCGCCGCCAAGGGTGAAGACCTGGCGTGGCGACTCGAGGCGATCGGGCAGAACGTCGCCACCATCCGGTTCACTCCCGAGGGCCAGGTGCTGTCCGCCAACCCGCTGTTCCTCGCGGTGGTCGGCTACACGGCGGACGAACTGGTCGGCAAGCACCACCGGATCTTCTGCGAGGAGGACTACCGGGCTTCCGCCGACTACGCGCGCTTCTGGAAGGAGCTGGCGGGAGGCACGCCGCAGCGCGGCGTGTTCAAGCGACTGCGGCGCGACGGCTCGCCGGTCTGGCTGGAAGCCACCTACTTCCCGGTGAAGAATGCCCAGGGAGCGGTCATCGAAGTGCTGAAGATGGCCGCCGACGTGACCCGCAACCACTCCGAGCTGCTCCTGCTCAACGCGATCAACGACGCCATGCGCCAGTCCATGGCGGTGATCGAGTTCACCCCGGACGGCGAGATACTCGACGCCAACGAGAACTTCCTGCGTCTCTTCGGCTACAGCCTCAAGTCGCTCAAGGGCCAGCACCATCGCATGCTCTGCTTCGACGAGTTCTACCGCGAGCATCCGGATTTCTGGGCCCGGCTACGCCACGGCGAGTTCTCCCGCGGGCATTTCGAGCGCCGCACCGCCGCCGGCGAGCGGGTACATATCGAAGCCACCTACAACCCGGTGAAGGACGGCACGGGGCGGGTGTTCAAGATCGTCAAGTTCGCCATCGACGTCACCGAGCAGGTCCATCGCAACGAGGAAGTACGGCGCGCCGCCGAGCTGTCGTTCTCCACCGCGGAAGAGACCGCGCAGATTTCCACCCGCGGCATCGACTCCCTCGACCAGTCCGTCGCCCTGTCGGCCCAGACCCTGTCGATGGTCAATACCGCTGTCGGCCTGATTTCCCAGCTCACCCACCAGACCAAGGACATCGAGAACATCGTCACCACCATCCAGAGCGTCGCCGAACAGACCAACCTGCTGGCCCTCAACGCGGCCATCGAGGCGGCCCGCGCCGGCGACATGGGACGCGGCTTCGCGGTGGTCGCCGACGAGGTCCGGCAACTGGCGGCGCGCACCAGCGGCGCCACGGTGGAGATCAAGAACGTGGTCACCGAGAACGTCAAGCTGACCCAGCAGATCAACCAGAACATGCAGACCATCGAGTCCAGCGCCCGGGAGAACAACAACCAGATCGCCACCGTGGCCGGCATCATGCAGGAGATCAGCAAGGGCGCCGAGCACGTCGCGCGGGTGGTGTCGAGCCTGTTCAAGTGAGGGCGACGCAGGTCCCGGACGGCCGCTAGGCGGCGCAGGCGTCGAGCAGCCGCTCGCCGTGGCGCGCATGGCCATGGCCGTCATTTACTTTGAACGTCTCTTCCAGGCCCCCGGTCGGACCTGAAAAAGCGGCATCCGCCGCGCCGATGCACCGACCGCGAGGCTAGCACCATGACCAATCCGGAGCCGGCGGACCAGCCGATCAGCCTGCTGATCAATGGCCAGCGCCGAGAGCTGAGAGTACCCCCGTGGCTGACGCTGCTCGACCTGCTGCGCGAGCGGCTCGACCTGGTGGGCAGCAAGAAGGGCTGCGACCACGGCCAATGCGGCGCCTGCACGGTGCTGCGCAACGGTCGCCGGATCAACGCCTGCCTGACGCTGGCGGTGATGTGCGACGGCGACGCGCTGACCACCATCGAGGGCCTGGCCGAGGGCGACCGCCTGCATCCCCTGCAACAGGCGTTCATCCGCCACGATGCCTTCCAGTGCGGCTACTGCACCCCCGGACAGATCTGTTCGGCCCTTGGCCTGGCGCGCGAGGGGCGGGCGCGCTCGCGGGCCGAGATCCGCGAGGGCATGAGCGGCAACCTGTGCCGCTGCGGCGCCTACGGCAATATCCTCGACGCCGTGGAAGACGCCTTGCCGCTGCTCGATCGCGACGGGCAGGGAGGGCCGCGCACATGACGCCCTTCGCCTATGCCAAACCGGCCGACATCGAACAGGCGCTGGGCCTGGCCGGTCCGGAGTCGCGCTACATCGCCGGCGGCACCAACCTGCTCGACCTGATGAAGGAAAACGTCGCCAGGCCCCGGCGGCTCATCGACATCACCGGCCTGCCGCTGCGCGACATCCGCCGGACGCCCACCGGCGGCCTGCTGGTCGGGGCCCTGGTCAGCAACGCCGAACTGGCCTGGCATCCCGCCGTCGAGGCGGATTATCCCTTGCTCGTCCAGGCGATCCTCGCCGGCGCCTCGCCGCAATTGCGCAACATGGCCAGCACCGGCGGCAACCTGTTGCAGCGTACCCGCTGCCAGTATTTCTACGACACCGCCACGCCATGCAACAAGCGCGAGCCGGGCAGCGGCTGCCCCGCACGCAGCGGGCTGAACCGCAACCATGCGATTCTCGGCGCCAGCGAACACTGCGTGGCGGTACATCCATCCGACCTGTGCGTGGCGCTGGCGGCGCTGGAGGCGAGGGTGCATGTGCGCGGTCGTGCCGGCGAGCGGCGGGTCGCTTTCGCCGACTTCCATCGCCTGCCGGCGGACACGCCCGAGCGCGACAACTGCCTGGCCGGCGACGAACTGGTCACCGCCATCGAGCTGCCGGCGCCGCGCTTCGCCCGCCATTGCCACTACCTGAAGGTGCGCGACCGGGCCTCCTACGCCTTCGCCCTGGTCTCGGTGGCGGCGGCCCTGGAACCGGACGGCGAGCGCATCGGCGAACTGCGCCTGGCGCTCGGCGGGGTGGCGCACAAGCCATGGCGTGTCGCAGAGCTGGAGCAACGCTTCAGGGGGCACCCGGCGAACCGCGACAGCTATGCGCGCTTCGCCGAAGCGCTGCTGCGTGATGCCAGGCCGCTGGCCCACAACGCCTTCAAGATCGGATTGGCGCGCAACGCCATCGTTCGCGCACTGGAAGAAGCCCACTCGGGAGGGATCGGCCAATGAGCAGCCTGCCACACAGCACCGGGCAAGCCCTGGATCGCGTCGACGGTCCGGCCAAGGTCACCGGCCAGGCCCGCTACGCCGCCGAATATCCCGCCGCCGATCTGCTCCACGGCAGCGTGGTCAGCAGCCACGTCGCCCGCGGCCGGGTGCGCGGCATCGACTGTGCGGCGGCGCTGGCGGTTCCCGGGGTGGTCGCGGTGCTGCACCACCTGAACCGGCCGCCGATGGCGGGCGACGCCGAGCCCTACAAGGACGCCGATGCCGCCGAAGGCGAACCCTTCCGCCCGCTGTTCGACGACCGCGTCCTGTACAGCGGCCAGCCCCTCGCCCTGGTCCTGGCACGGAGCCTGGAACTGGCCCGCCACGCGGGCTCGCTGCTACGCATCGATATCGAGCCCGAACCGCACCAGACCGACCTGCTGGCCGCCCTCGACCAGGCCCATGAGGCTCCCGCCGAACTGCCCGCCGAGCGCGGCGATTTCCAGCGCGCCTATCACTCCGCGCCGGTTCGTATCGACGCGAGCTACAGCACGCCGAGCGAGCACCACAATCCCATGGAGCCACATGCGTCCACGGTCATCGTCCAGCCCGACGGCAGCCTGCTGGTGCACGACAAGACCCAGGGGACGCAGAACAGCCAGGCCTACCTGCAAAAGGTCTTCGGCCTGCCCAGCGACAAGGTAAGGGTCTGTGCCGCCTACGTCGGCGGCGCCTTCGGCTCCGGCCTGCGCCCGCAATACCAGTTGGCCCTGGCGGTGATGGCGGCGCTGCAACTGCGGCGGTCGGTGCGGGTAGTGCTGACCCGCCAGCAGATGTTCACCTTCGGCTATCGGCCGCGCACCCTGCAGCGCCTGCGACTGGGCGCTGATGCCGAGGGGCGCCTGCTCGCGCTGGGCCACCAGGCGACAGCGCAGACCTCGCGCTTCGAAGACTTCACCGAGCACGTGGTGGAGTGGAGCGGCATGCTCTACCGCTGCGAGAACCTTTCCCTGGCCTACCGCCTGGTGCCGCTGGACGTCTATACCCCGCTGGACATGCGCGCCCCCGGCGCGGCGCTGGGGCTGATCGGGCTGGAATGCGCGATGGACGAACTGGCGGTGCGGCTCGGCATGGATCCGATCGCGCTGCGCCGGATCAACTTCGCCGAGCGCAACGGCAACGAGGACAAGCCGTACTCCAGCAAGGCGCTGCTGGCCTGCTACGAGGAAGGCGCCCGGCGCTTCGGCTGGCAGGCCCGCGACCCACGGCCACGGAGCATGAGCGAAGGGCGCCAGTTGCTCGGCTGGGGCATGGCCGGCGGCGTCTGGGAGGCCATGCAGAGCAAGGCCAGCGCCAGGGCGCGGCTGGAGGCGGACGGCCTGCTGCGGGTGGCCAGCGCGACCACCGATATCGGCACCGGCACCTACACGGTGATGACCCAGATCGCCGCCGACGCTGCTGGCATGGCGCCGGAAGAGGTGCGCTTCCAGCTTGGCGACAGTGCGTTGCCGAAGGCCCCGTTGCAGGGCGGTTCGTCCACCGTCTCTTCGGTCGGTTCCGCCGTCCGCCTGGCCTGCCTGCGCCTGCGCCAGGCCCTGGTCGCCCATGCCAGAGCCCGCCATCCGGAACTGGCCGGCGCCGCCGAAGAGCGCTTCCGCATATGCCGGGGCCACCTGGAAGCGGGCGATACGCGATACGCCCTGGCCGACCTGCTGCAAGGGCTGCCGGAAGACGCGTTGCAGGTGGAGGTGGAAGCTGAACCCTCGGCGCGGCGCAAAGGCTACGCCACCGCGACCCATTCGGCGGTATTCGTCGAGGTGCGGATCGATGAAGCCCTCGGTACCCTGCGTGTGAGCCGGGTGGTCAGCGCGGTCGCGGCGGGGCGGGTGATCAACCCGAAGACCGCTCGCAGCCAGATACTCGGCGGGGTGGTCTGGGGCCTGGGCATGGCCTTGCAGGAGGAAACCCAGGTCGACCATGCGCTGGGCCGCTGCATGAACCACAACCTCGCCGAGTACCACATCCCGGTTAACGCCGATATTGGCGATATCGAGGTGATCTTCGTCGACGAACCCGACGATATCGTTAACGAACTGGGCTCCAAGGGCGTCGGCGAAATAGGCATCGTCGGCGTCGCCGCCGCAGTGGCGAATGCCGTGTACCACGCCACCGGCCGCCGCCTGCGCGACTTCCCGCTGACCGTCGACAAGTTGCTCGGCTGAGCCCGGCAGCCTGCGCAAGCAGCTTGGCGGCCACCCGCCGGGTCGCCGGGCTTGACTCCCCCAAGGGGAAGATCGCAGGCCCCGCTCGCCACCCGCAACGGAGTCGAACACGACATGCCGCCGACAGCCTCGGTGACGCCCTCGCCGAGCGCTACCGCGATGCCGGTCCAGGCGCACTTGTTGCATCGCGGCCACGCCGAAGCGAACCTGCCCGGCGCCCATTGGGCCATCGCCTGGGCCGAGCGTCCGGCCTGTGGTTGCAAGCGTTCGAGGGCAGCCTGGCGGGCGCGAGGACCGTGTGGGTTCGAAGACCGGCGTTCCGCGTAGCGAGCGGTTTTCGCCTGGAAGCACGGTTGCGGGAAAAGTTCCGCTGGAAACCCTCCGACTTGCAGAACACGAGGCGCCCCGCATTCCTTGGCACTGCGCTTGATAGCGGCGAAAAGACCCACGGAAAATCACCGGGTCGTTCAGTCTTTGCCAAAGGAAATCAGTATGAAGAACGCAATGGCCCTGACCCTGGCCGGCCTGCTGGCCGCTCCTTCCCTCGGCTTCGCCGCCGCGCCGGACGCAGTGATGGTCTTCGCCCGCCAGGGCGACAAGGGCAGCGTGTCCGTCGGCGACAAGCACTTCCGCACCCAGGCCTTCAAGGTCCGCCTGGTGAATGCGGCAAAGAGCGAGATCAGCCTGAAGAACAGCTGCCTGGTGGCGCAGTCCGCCGCCGGCCAGTCCTTCAGGCTGGATACCGTGGACGAGGAACTCACCGCCGAGACCCTTAAGCCGGGGGCCACCGTCGAAGGCGACGCGATCTTCGCCTCCGAAGACGACGCGGTGTACGGCGCATCGCTGGTCAGGCTGAGCGACCGGTGCAAGTAGGCGACTAGCCGTTGCGCAGCGAAAGCCGCAGAGCAGCCTCGGCGGCTTTCGGGTGCGAGGAAACGGCTTTCGAAGGTTTCGGCGCGAATCTGAAATTATTCAGGGCGCGTTTCCGGTGCTTCTGGTTGCCTGGGCTGGGGGCCGAATTCCAGATACCCGGGGCCTAGAGGAGGGTAGACATCGTTCCAGGCTGCGCCCGAGCGAGGCGCTCGACCCACAAGGCACACCCGGCGCCCTCTCCCGCGTGCGGGAGAGGGTTGGGGTGAGGGCCAACACCACATTCCAAAAACCGAGCCGCGACACTCAAGCCGCAGCTATTGCGGTTAGCAGCGGGGGAGGTTGTGGTTTTGCGGGTGGCAATAGGTGTGCCGACCAGGTATGGGAGATGCTATGGCTTAGGGAGGGAACGGCTGTATACGGCCAGAAGCAGACGCTAAATCTAGGGGTGCTTTCGGCCGGTTCTGTTGAAGAATTCGGTCCTGCCAAAATGCCCACATACTGACCGTTGGAAACGCCTTTTTACACACCGCTACAGGAACCGAGAGGTTCCTTGCTCACGGTTAAAACTTTAATCTCAGCCTAACGAGCCATTTAGGTATGGTGGGAATTAGGAATAGGCAAATTGAAGTAGTACCGCAACGCAGAAATCAATTTCAAAACCTCTTCTAAATCCTGTCGTATAGCATTTTCCCTAATGTACCGATGAAATTTAGCCTTTCCATCTTTGGTAAATTCGCGATGTGTTTTATCTGCTTTCGCTATGTTGGTTTTTACCGCTCCCCCAAATTCTTCAATAAATGCAAGTGCTAGCTCTTCGGATATTAAATCTTCAATCTCCCAATCCATCCCCCTGTAAGATTCATTATTCTTTTTAAATGCAGCTTCGACTGTTTTTTGGTCTAGATTCCCGGGTAGTGGCATAATAGGCATAAGCCGGAATACATCTCTATACTCTAACAAACCACCTACACTTTTTGCTGTCGCGATTGCCCTCCGACCAGCATGATCATTATCAAATAGCCCTACGAATCTATAGATCTGCTTCCCATTGGCGTCCATCACGTTTCGACCTAGACTTCTAAAAGTTATCAACTCTCTAAGAAGCCCGTCCACTCCACCCTGTTCTCTTTCTCCAGCAGCTAGAAATGCTAGGTCTTCCAAAAAATCCAATCCGGAGCGCTGCTTTTCAAGCTGGCCAACGAGATGTATTAAAGCGACGTCTGATGTGCCCTCAACTAAAACGTTGCGACGTTTTATTTGCATCCCGAGTTTACCTGCATAGCTCGCGATATCATCACTCATATCCCGAGCTCTTCTTGAGAGTTTGCTACCAAAACAGGACGTAAAAACGGACCATTATGTCCAAACGATACCTGAGCAACAAACTGCATCCCGGGGCGGAGCTGCCGATATCCGAACTCCTCAACCCTAAAAGGCACGCCTATATTGACAAATTCCTTAACAGTAGCTAGCCCGCGACGCTCGTAATCGGATCCTGCGACGGCATGGACCACTTGAAGATTTTCAGTTCCTGGTACACGGAGCCACCTGAGTCTCGATGGCACTTGGACATAATGCTCAGTAGTTCTCCAAAGTTGCCGTAAGCCACGGAATATTTTATCAGCTTCGACAGGTCTATTCTCTTGAAATAAAAGAATGGCATACTCTAGCCTTATCTGCAAAGGCTCTTGATATGTAGATAAGACCACCTCCTCAACTAGCTCTAGTTGTTTTTTGAAATCAAACGGAGATGTAATGCATACAAGCTCGTACTTTAATCGTAAAACTTGAATGTTACCTCTTCCTATAGGATGGTCCAACATTTTAAGCGCGGCATTTTGTTGGGTGGCACTCGCATTCGCCAAGTCCAATTGGCCGCTTTCGTTTCCGCCGGCCAAGAGTTTCCATGCATTTATTAGTAAGTCTGTACTGTTTACGGGATCAGCCGAAAGGGAGTCTAGAGGTGTGAGGTTAAATAATTTTTTTATTGCTTCATCGGCAAGGCCTTGCCATTGCATGTTTCGAGCAGTGTGCGCATTAGATGTGAGCGCGGAAAATATGACCCCCAACACTTCGATGCAGTGAGCGATTGCTTTATCTGGAGCTTCTAAAGATGTTTCCTCCAGCAAGTGCTTAACATAAGTTTCCATAACAAAGGGACTGCTCGGATTTTGTTCGTATGCCTTTCGAGTTGCCTGGCTTGCCGCTTGCATATACTCAAGAACTATATCTCTAGATGCACCTTGCGCAGCTTCAATCTTGGCAAAATCTAAGTAAGCGTTTGCTAAAGAGTTATAAAGATTAATGTCAGGCTCAGATCCTGATTCAAATTGAATAAATTCTAATGCGTAGCGGATATCTACGATGGCCGCATTGAGCAACGACTTTCGTTCGTTCGGAGTGACAAGATTTGCTTTTTCGTCAAACTTCGCAATTCGCCGACGTGAGATGGCGCTATGGTGACGAAATACACGACTTGTATTCTTAAGGCCCGCTGGCATATTGTCTAAGGCTTTGAGAACTGATCGCCAAAAAAACATAAAATTTGCGCGGCCATGTGCAGGGTCAATTTTAAATATCGATTTTGCGAAATCTTCGCCCACGGCTCGATAGCGAATCTCTCCAAGTTGAGGCTTTTTAGAAACTCTTTCCAGTAGTAAGAATCTTAAATGCTCTGCATCGCGGGCTTCGGAAAAGCCCAGATCATTGCGCTTTTCGTTATCAAAAAAAAGAGCATTAATTAAATAACGACCCAATATGTCATGAATTAATGCCCAATAGCGCTCTCCATTAGCTGCAACCTTTACTAGCCCTAGCGACGCCAATTCTGTTCTTCGGTCCTCTAGAAGATGTGACATTGGCCATTCACTATCGGATTTTAGTAGCAAGCCCTCAGGCATCGGTATTCTTTCAGAACTCAGTGCTGCAATTTCTAACACTGCCAGGCGGATATTTTTACTTTCAGTATTCTCACAGAATTTTCTGAACATCCATGATTGGATCGACTCGTTTAAGTCATATTCTCCTTGAATCCAGAAGGAAAGTATGACCCAGAATGATGCAAGACCTTCCAGATTCTCAATGCTGTGAGCTCGGTAGAAACTATTCCACTGGCTTTGACTTCTAGCTTTCCCGTAAACTTTAAGATAGCGATTTAAGTGCTGACCAAGTTCAAGCGTGCTTCGTTCATCGAGTGCATGATTCAGTTCAGCTATACGCTTAAATGTAGGAGAGGTATAGAATGCCAATCCAACCACAGGACTACTTACTATGAGCGTGCATACTGGTCTGCCAGACTTGATCAATTCTTGATTGAATCTTAATAGTTCTCCGTCGCGCCCTTGCCAATGAATAACGTCAAAAATTATGATCCAAGGTGTTTCATATTTTTTTGACCCTGACCCTTTTGAAGACTCTATCCCAATTGGCTCAGACTCTTCTCCATGATCTGCAGAAAAAGCTTGATGAGCCCTCGTTAAAAAATTTGAGATACTAAGTGCATCTGGAATAAACGGAAATTGCTTAGCGACAAGGACGGGATAACCTTTGCTAGCCAACTCCCAGCCGAGAGCGTGAGCACAGGTAGTCCCGCCGGCTCCTGATTCTGCTGTTATATAAGCAATGCAGTTTTCATCAGCCCCAACGGTATCAAGCCGGCTAACTAAAGAAAGAAGTTTTTTTCCTGAAGTTTTATCCTTGATCCACGGTAAACCGGCTCTGTACGGTCTCCATGAAGAGTCTGTATTTTGAAAAAATTCGATAAAATCTTTTTCAGCTAGCTCTTCCGGGAGCAACGGGGAGAGATCTTGAAGCTGAATTAATTTATAGTTTTCTGTAATTGGACGTTGCAAATCATCGACAAATGATAGGTCGATATTTTTGAAATCCCCCCTCCTATCTTTCATTCTTACAATTGTTGCATGCTCAGGATACGTCTGCCGATACTTGGAGACGGTTTCGATGGCTGCGCTAGCTATATCTAAAGATAATAAGTTTACGACTTTTGCACGCGAGTGATTTTCCACCCATTTTGTAAGTAAATCAGTTGCGTCTTGGCGCTGACTGCAAACAGTTAAGTAAGACTGGAAACCAGCTTTCCAAAGCTCTGTAAGTGACGGAGGTATGATATCTTCACCGTCACCTATCACGACGACACTTCTTACTTGAGACTCTTGTAAGACGTTCAGCATGGACAGGTGTCGCAGTCTACTTTTGAAATCGGTTGCGTTAGCTTCATTTTTGCCGTTCAGCAGATATACCGGCAGGCAACGATGAGGCAATTGAGAGGCTGTTGGATCGTTATCGATTATCTGTACAAATCCTCGCCTTCTTGTTTCTATAGAGTCAAAATCGGAAGCGTTTTCTAGCGCGCTAACTAAATTAGCATTGTAATTCTCAATAAAGATCGCGCGCCACGGCAAGCTTGCAAAGGCAATTATCGGATCAGTAGATTCAATATCGCCTAGCTCTCTGATCCAGAGAGCAACATCGCGAGTCTCAATACTCGAAACAAGCGAATCTGATATATTCTTTTGTTCGATAACCTTGAAGCCGCTCATGTGTCTCTCCATTCCAAAATATTACTGCCGCACTCCTTACTATTTATAAATGAAGTGGTGCAGTATACAGGGTTGTCCCGCGACCTGCTGCTGATGGCAATCTGCCTCAGCTGCCGAGGCGGCGCCAATAACAAATGACATTATTTCTGAGGAAATTGATGCGCTCACCTCATTTTTCCGTCAGACAGAGCACCCAGTTATCAATCGAATATTGTACGCGAATCTATATTTCCTCAATCCTAACTCTATATCTCCCTTGACTCTGTAGACGTAAATGGCCGGCAACTATGGGTAGTAAGAAGTCTGTTCCGAACGGCCGCTTCTGGCCGTTTTCTGCCAGTCCAGATTGGCGAAATCAATACCAATGAGAGACGCCATACGCAGCTACCTTCCACCTTCCCAACCCCTCACCCATTCCTCCCCAACCTATACCCACTGACCGCCTCGTAAACCGCCTTCCGCAACCGGTTGATCCCGCCTATCGGCCGATGCTCCGGCAGCGCGTGCCAGGGGTTGAACGAAAGGTTGTCACAGAACAGGTTCTGTTCCCGGCTATCAAAATCCTGAGCTGGCACAATGATGTCGGCTATGGTAGCGAAGGGCGCGTCCGACTCCTTCCATTCGACGCTGGTGTCTTCGATGGGCATGTACTTGCCCGGGTCCTGGCGCTGCACCTGGAAGGCGTAGCAGGCGGGGGTGCGGTCGATGGAGAGTTGCTGGTACAGGGCGGCGCGGAGGAAGTTGGGCAGGTCCTGGTTCTGCTTCGGTAGCTGGTAGGCCGGGCACTTCTCCGGGGCGGGGACGACGCGGAACTTGATGTTGTGTTCGCCCAGCTTGTACGGCGAGATGCCGTTGTAGCCGGCGTGCAGCGGGCTGTCCGGGGCGGGGGCGAGGGTGCGCAGGGCGATCAGCAGGTGGCGCAGTTCCCAACTGGCGGGGTTCCAGTTGGGGAAGAAGGCCAGGGCTTTCTTGCCGTCGGCCTGGGCGGCGAAGTTCTGCCGGTATTCGGCGATGTCGCGGATGAAGAACACCGGCTGGTTGAACATGACGAAGTCCTGCTCGCCGTCATGGCCGCGGCCGGGCAGGAGTTTTTCGCCGGGCACGTCGAGCAGCTTGATGGCCATGCCGCGCGCGTCGTTCTTGCTGTCGAACTGCGGGTAGGCGTTGCCGTTGGAGAAGCGCACCCAGGCGTTCCAGGTCTTGCCCGCTTCGGCGAACACGCCGCGACGCAGGGTTGGGTCGAGGTCGGCGCGTACCTTGAATTCGGCCTTCACGCAGCCGTGGGCCTTGGCGTGGGCATCGCGCAGGACGCGGGTGTTGTCGCGGTGCTGTTCGACCACGCGGATGGCGTCCTGGATGATCGCCTGGGTGATGCGGGCTTCGTCCGGGGCGATCTGCTCTTCCGCGGACACCGGGCCGGAGAATTTCCAGGCGTAGTAGAGGCTGCCGATGGCCCAGCCGCCGAGGCCGACGGCCAGCAGCAGGAGGAGTAGGCGGCCGAGCCATTTGCCGAGGAACAGCCAGGCGTGGGTGAGGAGTGCGCGCATGGAGTGGGTGTCCTTGGTGGTGTGCGTTGGCTGGGGCTTTCATTCTTTTGGGGTGGGAAGCGCTGCCCGATTGCCTCTCCCCAGCCCAGGTCCCGGAGGGCGTGGGCTGGTTCGGAGCGGAGAGGGGCGGCGTGCGTTGCTCCACTTCCTGGTTCAGCGTTGCGCGGTCCGTTGCTCCGGCGCCGGGCATTTCGGGCCGGGGGTCCAGGGCGGGGTCTGGGCCGGGACCAGGCGGCGTTCGAATTCGGGGTTGCCGAGCACTTTCAGGTATTCCACCAGCGCCCAGCGTTCTTCCGGGCTGAGGGCGCGGCCGATCACGCCGTTCTGCCGGCAGCCGTCGCGGAATTCGTGGCCGCTGTTGCGGTTGCCGGTGATGCGGGTGTCGAGGAGGAAGCCGCCAGGGAATTTCTCGGTGCGGAAGCCGACGAATTTCGGATCGAATTCGAAGGTACCGACGTAGAACTGCGGCGAGCGTTCGGCGGCCGGGGAGAGCAACTGGAACAGGTTCGGCACCGAGCCGTTGTGCAGGAACGGCGGAGTCGCCCAGGCTCCGTCCAGCGGGCGGGCCTTGTAGGCGCGCAGTTCCTGCACGCCGATCGGCAGGTCGAAGCCGTTCATGGTTTTCTGCTGTTCCGGCGGAATGCCGGCGTCCCGATAGGCGCGCTGCTCGACGAAGGCGGTGATGTAGGCCAGGCCCTTGGCCGAGGACAGTTGCGAGAGGTCGAGTTGCTGCGGATCGGCGCCGATCAGCTGGACGTTCATCCGCGCCAGTTCGTCGACGCTCCAGCCGAGCTTGCGCAGGTCGTAGCGGTGGTCGGCGATGTTGTCGGCGGTGGTCGGGTCGGTGCCGATCACCTCGGTGGGCACCATGTGCATGCGCCACTCGGGATTGCGTCCGGAGGCGGCGAATTCCGCCGGTTGCACCTTGGGCGCATGGCAGAAGGCGCAGTTGGCTTCGAACAGGGCGCGACCCTGGGAGGCGCGTTGCAGGTCGATGCGGCCCAACAGGTCTTCCGGCCAGGTCGGCGGTTTCAGCTGTTGCAGGGTTTCTTCCAGGGTGTGCAGGTCGTGCAGGCGCACGCTGGAGGCGTAGCGCTGCTCGCCCTGCAACGGCTGGCCATGCTCATCGAAGATCCGCAGGCGCGCGCCGACGCCGAGGGCCTCGCCGATGTTGCGCGCCATCGGCTGCATGGCCGAGCCGTTCCATTGCACCCAATCGAACTTCCAGATGTCCCACACCTGCGGATAGCTCACCGGGGCGTTGGCGACGCGGTAGTTGCCCGGGTCGATGGCATCGCCGAAGACGCTGTTGGCGATGCGCCCGAAGGCGTCGGTGCGGCCGGGGCCTTCCTCGGTGGGGTAGAGGTGGCGGCGGGTGTCGTTCCAGGCGGTGCGCAGGAGGGTGTCGAGCACCGCCTTGAAGTCGGCGCGCAGTTGCGCCTTGTCCTGTTCGTAGCGCTCGCCGAGGACCTTCCTGGCGAAGCGGTTGAACTTGAACGGGTTGTAGTAGGTGGCGGCCATGCTCGCGCCGAGCGCCTGGCCGAAGGCGCCGCCGCGCAGGGTCGGCACGGTGGCGGCGATGGAGTGCATGGCGGCGCCGCCGTCGATGCGCAGCGCCTTGCCCTGGTAGCGCAGCTCGCCGGTGTGGCAGGCGGCGCAGGTGATGTCCAGGTAGCGGGTGCCGGTCTGCTCGTCGCGGTGCTGGCTGAAGCCCACCGGCAGGTTGCCGGGGTTGAGCTCGCTGGGTTTCTGCCGCGGGTCGACGAGGAAGCCGAAGCGGGCGAGGTATTCGGGGGCGGCGAAGGGGTCTTCGGAGAGGGGCAGTTCGAGGGCGGTGAACCAGTCGTAGTGCAGACCTTTCACCAGGGTGCCCTGGGGCGTGTAGTAGAAGCGCTGGCGGGCGTCGTCCTGCCACTGCGGCAGGTAGCGTACTTCGCTCGGCGCCTGGTAGCGCGGCAGGTTGGGGTTGGCGACGTAGTAGAGCAGTACGCCGAGCGCCGCCAGTACGATCACGCCGACAACCAGCAGAGCCTTCTTCACGGTGCGCATCGGGAACGTCCTTGTAGGCCTTTTTTGCGCATCGTTATGCCAAGGCGTCGGCATATTGGCAAGCTGCTATCAGCTTTTTTGACAAGGTTTTCTTGACGGCGAACAGGTGAAACGTTTTTGCATCGCCCAACCAGGCAGGTTGCCGACGAATGATTGGCGTTTCGCTGGAGAACGGCGTGGAACGGGAAGGGCAGGAGGGAGGCCGCCGGCGGCCCGCCGGTCAGAGACCGGAAAAGGCCAGCCAGGCGATGATCGCGGCGTAGAGCATCCAGGTGGGGTCGGTGCGGCGGTCGAGCAGGGCTTTCATTTCTTCGCCTCCGCGCTCCAGAAGCCTTGGGCGTTGCGGAACGGCTGGCGGGCCAGTTGTTCCAGGCGGGTGATGCCGTCGGCGCGCATGGCGTTGATCAGGGCCGAGAAGGATTTGGCGGAGTAGCTCATGGTGTCGTCTCCAGTTCCGTTCTGGTTATTCGGGGATCTGGCGACCATGTAAACATCGGCGCTGGCGAATGAAAAATGGATAGTCTCACTAGCCACTATCGATGGAATTGATTGGGGCGTATTCATCACGGTGGCGAGGAGGCTGATTCACCCGAGAAATCTTTCATCAAACAGGCACATACCGACTGAGTTTCATCCTTCTATCTATTTCTGTGGTTGTTGATGAAGTCTCGATGTGTCGCTTTCCAGTAGTGGTGTGGGAGATTTCTGAAGCTGCGCAAGAGTAATTGTCTTCTATTAAATTTCACCATTATTCTTTTCTGGTTTTCATGTCAAACAAAGGACAAAGGGAAGAATCATGGGGTATGGACGACTTGTATCTGGCGTAATTGTGGCTCTTTCTCTGTCTGCATGCGCCTCCATGTCCGTTACGGATGCGCAGCTGAAGCAGAATACGGCATTTGCGCTCGGCCTGGAGCAGGACGAGTTTGTGATTTCCAATCGCGTGGACTCTGGCATAAAGAGCAGTTATACGGTGAAGACGAAGGACGGTCGCCAATATAATTGCTATGTGGAAGGGATGATAAGCTTCTTTGGTAGATCGGTTTCCGATGCCGTCTGTAGCGAAAAGGGCAAGCCTGTGGGTAATCCATTCATGAGGTAAGTGACGCTGGCGCTCGGAGTCAATATGTCCGGCCCTGATCGAAAGCGTTCGGGTCGCGGGCAATCTTTGTTGGCGTTCTGCAAGCAGGCCCTCGCTATTGGCGAGGGCCTGCTTCATTTCGCGTTGAACAGGATCACCGCCGCGCGCAGCTTGCTGCGGCCGAAGCGACTCATCTTGTCGAACTCGGCGTGGCTCACCGGGATGTGCTGGCAGTCCAGCGGCTGGCGGTGCTGGCTGTGGTCGACGTCGGGGTCGTGGAGGTAGACGAAGTCCTCGTCGTAGTGGGTGACCAGCACCCAGTGCGGGGCCTTGGAGCGGGTCAGGCGGTAGCTGCTGATCAGCACCAGCGGCTGGCCGCCCCTGGCCAGCTGGCGCGGGATGTCGAGCCGGGCCGAGCGCTTCTGCTCGACGCCCGAGGCGTCGAGTTCCTCGCAGAAGTCCTCGTGGACCAGGCGCATCACCGCCTTCTTGTCTTCGTTGCGTACGCCGTCGAGGAACAGCGGGCCGCTGGCGGAGAGCACCAGCTTGACCCGGAAACCGCGCCGCCAGGCAGCCAGCGCCAGGCCCTGGGGGCTACAGCCGCCGTGGCCGGCGGTCATGTAGATGGTGGTCGCCTCGCGCCACAGGCGCAGTTCCTCGCGGCGGGTCAACTGGCGCTCCGGTTGCAGCGCGCCCATGGCCATCAGCAGGCAGGCCGGGCCGCAGGTGAAATCGGTGGTCTGCCGGTAGAAGGGCACGTGGCGGCGCTGGTCGTGGCCGGGGTTGCGGATGCGTTTCTCGAAGCGCAGCGCTTCGCTGTGGTCCTCGTAGTAGTCGCGCACGGTGGCGAAGGGACGGTAGCCGTTGCGCTCGTAGAGGGCGATGGCGCCACGGTTGTCCGGGCGCACTTCCAGGCGCATGTAGGCGCGGTCGTTGTCCCGCGCGGCCTGCTCGGCGGCTTCCAGCAGCTTCTGGCCGAGGCCGATGCCGCGGGCGCGCGGGTCGATGGCGATGGAGTAGAGGCGGGCCAGCGAGGTGCCTTCGTGGAATAGCACCAGGGCGTAGCCGAGCACGCCGCCGTCGCCCTCGGCGACCGTCAGGCTGGCGTGGGCGCGGGTGAGCATCCACTGGAAGTTGCGGCGGGACAGGCGATCGTAGTCGAAGCAGCGGTTTTCCAGCTCGACCAGGGCGGACAGGTCGTCCACGCCGGCCGGGCGGAGGGTCAGGTTCATAGCGCTCTCCACGGCCGCGGGCGGGAACTTCCGCGCGGGCGTGCTGTAATGGGTGCTGTACGTTTCGGTTTGCTGGCGGGCGCCATAGAGCGGTTTCGCAAGGGATTCCCGCCGAGTATTGGCCGGGATGCGCGCGCCGGCAAGCCGGTTCCGAATGCGCCGTGGTTTCGCTGTCACCCCGGGAGGTGTCGTGAGCAAGCTGTTCATCATCGTGGAACGCAAGGAAGACTGGACGTCCTATTACCCCAGCGAGGATGTGGTCACCGCCCAGGAATACCTGGAACTGCCCATCGACGACGACACCGGCAAGCGGGTCCAGGTGATTAATCTGTGCCGGCACTACAAGTACCTGCGCCACGGCTACTACTGCTCGCTGCTCGCCGAGGCGCGCGGGCACAAGGTGATCCCCTCGGTGCGGACGATCAGCGAGCTGGCCAGGAAATCGCTGTACAGCCTGGTCCTGGAAGACCTCGACCGCACCCTGGACAAGGCCCTGGCCGCGCACCCCTACGGCAGCACCGATGGTTTCACCCTGACCCTGTACTTCGGCCGCACCGACATCGAGCCGCTGCAGGACCTGGCGCGCCAGCTGTTCGAGGCGTTTCCCTGCCCGTTGCTGCTGGTGGAGTTCAAGCGCAACCGCGGCTGGCACATCGAGGGCATCAAGCCCGGCGCCATCCACAAGCTGCGCGAGGACCAGGAAGACCTCTTCGCCAACGCCCTGGACAGCTTCAGCCGGCAGATCTGGCGCAAGCCGCGTTCGCGCAAGCCGTTCCGCTACGACCTGGCGATCCTCCACGACCCCGGCGAGGCGTTCCCGCCCTCCGACGCCAAGGCGCTGAAGAACTTCGTGCGGGTCGGCCGCGGCCTGGGCATCGACGTCGATCTGATCGAGCGCAAGGACTATTCGCGGATCGCCGAGTACGACGCGCTGTTCATCCGCGAGACCACCAATGTCGCCGACCACACCTACCGTTTCGCCAAGAAGGCCGAGAGCGAAGGGCTGGTGGTGATGGACGACCCGGTGTCGATCCTGCGCTGCACCAACAAGGTGTACCTGGCCGACCTGCTGCGTAGCCACAAGCTGGGCATGCCGGCCACCGAGATTCTCTACAAGGAGAACCCGCAGGAACTGGAGAAGGTCGGCGAGCGCCTGGGCTTTCCGCTGGTGCTGAAGATCCCCGACGGCAGCTTCTCGCGCGGGGTGATCAAGGTGGAGGACCAGGCGCAGCTGCTGGCGGCCAGCGCCGAGCTGTTCGAGCGCTCGGTGCTGATCCTCGCCCAGGAGTTCTTCTATACCGAGTACGACTGGCGCATCGGCGTGCTCAACCGCAAGCCGATCTTCGCCTGCCAGTACTTCATGTCCAAGGGCCACTGGCAGATCTACGACCACAGCCCGGACGCCGAGGAGGTCAGCGGCGACTTCCGGACCATGGCCGTGCACGAGGCGCCGCGCAAGGTGGTGGAGCTGGCGGTGAAGACCGCCAACCTGATCGGCGACGGTCTCTACGGGGTGGACCTGAAGCAGGCCGGCGACAAGGTGGTGGTGATCGAGGTGAACGACAACCCGAACATCGATTGCGGAGTGGAGGATGTCTACCTCGGCGACGACCTCTACAAGCTGGTGCTCGAGGAATTCGTCCGGCGCCTGGAAGTCAAGCGCCGCGGCTACGACTGACAAGACGATTTCGGCATTGGCGTTATAAACAAAAGATTCACTTGCGCGGGGAGCGGCGCGGGAGTCCGTGCAAAATAACCTGCGTTCGCTACCGGTAGCGATCTAGAATCCAACCGATCCCGACCGATTCGCGACAGTTGCTCGTGGCAATTGACAGAATCTGTCAGATCGAAGCATATTCATCTAACGCAAACGTTTGCGCCTGCACGAAAGCCTCAATAAAACGATAAGAAAAGCTGGAGGATACACCATGAAGCGGGTCGCTTCCCGGCGCCTGTTGGCCGCCGTTGTCCTGACTGCCTGTTCCCCGTTCCTGCCCCTGTCCGCCGCCCACGCGGAATCTCCCGAAAAGCCCAGGATCGCGCTGGTGATGAAGTCGCTGGCGAACGAGTTCTTCCTGACCATGGAGGACGGCGCCAAGGCTTACCAGAAGGAGCATGCCGACCAGTTCGAACTGGTCTCCAACGGCATCAAGGACGAAACCGACACCTCCAGCCAGATCCGTATCGTCGAGCAGATGATCGTCTCCGGCGTCGATGCGCTGGTGATCGCGCCGGCCGATTCCAGGGCGCTGGTGCCGGTGGTGAAGAAGGCGCTGGAGGCCGGCATCGTGGTGGTCAACATCGACAACCGCTTCGACCCGCAGGTACTGCAGGCGAAGAAACTCAACGTGCCCTTCGTCGGACCGGACAATCGCAAGGGCGCTCGGCTGGTCGGCGAGTACCTGGCGAAGCAGCTGCAGGCCGGCGACCAGGTCGGCATCATCGAAGGCGTGTCCACCACCACCAACGCCCAGCAGCGCACCGCCGGCTTCAAGGAAGCCATGGACGCGGCGGGGATGAAAATCGTCTCCCTGCAATCGGGCAACTGGGAGATCGAGAAGGGCAACGCGGTGGCCTCGGCGATGCTCAACGAATATCCGCAGCTCAAGGCGCTGCTCGCCGGCAACGACAGCATGGCCCTCGGCGCGGTATCGGCGGTGCGCGCGGCGGGCCGCGCCGGACAGGTGAAGGTGGTCGGCTACGACAATATCCAGGCGATCAAGCCGATGCTCAAGGATGGCCGGGTGCTCGCCAGCGCTGACCAGTTCGCCGCGAAGCAGGCGGTGTTCGGCATCCAGACCGCGCTCCAGCTGCTCGCCGGGCAAACCCCGGAACACCAGAGAGACGGCGTGGTCGAGACGCCTGTGGAGTTGGTGACCGCGCCCTGACGGTCCCGAGGGAGTCTTTCCATGTCTAGCGACGCATTGCCGCTGCTGAGCATCCGCGGGGTCGGCAAGACCTACGCGCAGCCGGTGCTGGCGGAGATCGACCTGCAACTGTTCGGCGGCGAGGTGCTGGCCCTGACCGGCGAGAACGGCGCCGGCAAGAGCACCCTGTCGAAGATCATCGGCGGCCTGGAGTGTCCCGGCTCCGGCAGCCTGGAGCTCCTTGGCCGGCCCTACGCCCCGGGCAGCCGCCGCGAGGCCGAGGCGCTCGGCGTGCGCATGGTGATGCAGGAACTGAACCTGTTGCCGACCCTGTCGGTGGCGGAGAACCTGTTCCTCCACGACCTGCCGCGGCGCGTCGGCTGGATCGACCGCCGGCGCCTGCGCCAGGCAGCCGGCGAGGCGATGGCCCAGGTCGGCCTGGAAGCGATCGACCCCGACACCCTGGTCGGCGACCTCGGCATCGGCCACCAGCAGATGGTCGAGATCGCCCGCAACCTGATCGGCGACTGCCGCCTGCTGATCCTCGACGAACCCACGGCGATGCTCACGGCGCGCGAGGTGGAGATGCTCTTCGAGCAGGTCGAGCGCCTGCGCCGGCGCGGCGTGGCGATCGTCTACATCTCCCATCGCCTGGAAGAACTGGCGCGGATTGCGCAACGCATCGCCGTGCTGCGCGATGGCCGGCTGGTCTGCGTCGAGCCGATCGCGCGCCATGACGCCGATCAGCTGGTGACCCTGATGGTCGGCCGCGAGCTGGGCGAACGCCTCGACCTCGGTCCGCGGCGCCTGGGCGCGCCGCTGTTGCGGGTGGAGAAGCTGAGCCGGCGCGGCAAGGTGCACGAGGTATCGTTCGAGGTCCGGGCGGGGGAGATCTTCGGTCTCTCCGGCCTGATCGGCTCCGGACGCACCGAATTGTTGCGCCTGATCTATGGCGCCGACCGCGCCGACGGCGGTCAGGTCCTGCTCGGCGACCCGCCGCAGCGCCTGAGCCTGCGTTCGCCGGCCGACTCGGTGCGCCAGGGGGTGGCGCTGATCACCGAGGACCGCAAGGGCGAGGGCCTGCTGCTGAGCCAGTCGATCAGCGCCAACCTGGCCCTGGGCAACCTGCCGGCGCTGGCCCGTCACGGGATAATCGACCGGCGCCGCGAGGAGGCCCTGGCGCGGCGCCAGGTCGAGGCACTGCGGGTGCGCTGCGCGGACATCGGGCAGGCGGTCGGCGAGCTGTCCGGCGGCAACCAGCAGAAGGTGGTCATTGGGCGCTGGCTGGAACGCGACTGCCAGGTGCTGCTGTTCGACGAGCCGACCCGTGGCATCGACATCGGCGCCAAGTTCGACATCTATGCGCTGCTCGCCGAGCTGACCCGCCAGGGCAAGGCGCTGGTGGTGGTGTCCAGCGACCTGCGCGAGCTGATGCTGATCTGCGACCGCATCGGCGTGCTCTCGGCGGGGCGCCTGGTCGACATCTTCGCGCGCGACGCCTGGAGCCAGGACGCGCTGCTGGCGGCGGCCTTCGCCGGCTACCGGAAACGCGACGCGCTGCTGGCGACGTCGTGAACATGCAACGCAAGGAACCAGAAATGAGCGACCCGACCTCTTCCGCCTCCATCGCCACGCCGCCGCCGCGTCGTGGCAACTGTTTCGGCCTGGGCACCTACCTCGGCCTGGCCGGCGCGTTGCTGGCGATGATCGCGCTGTTCTCGGCGCTGAGCAGCCACTTCTTCAGTTATGGCACCTTCCTCGCCATCGCCAACCAGATCCCCGACCTGGTGGTGCTGGCGGTAGGCATGACGTTCATCCTGATCATCGGCGGCATCGATCTCTCGGTGGGCTCGGTGCTGGCCCTGGCGGCTTCGGCGGTGAGCCTGGCGACCCTCGGCTGGGGCTGGGGTGTGTTGCCGGCGGCGCTGCTCGGGATGGCCTGCGCGACCCTGGCCGGCTGCGTCACCGGCTCGATCACGGTGGCGTGGCGGATTCCCTCGTTCATCGTTTCCCTCGGGGTGCTGGAGATGGCCCGCGGCCTGGCCTACCAGATGACCGACTCGCGAACCGCCTATATCGGCGACGCCTACGCCTGGCTGTCCAACCCGCTGGCCTTCGGCATCTCGCCGGCCTTCGTGATCGCCCTGCTGGTGATGTTCGCCGCCCAGGCGGCGCTGACCCGCACAGTGTTCGGGCGCTACCTGATCGGCATCGGCACCAACGAAGAAGCGGTGCGATTGGCCGGTGTGAACCCGAAACCCTATAAGATTGCAGTATTCGCCCTGATGGGGCTGCTCGCCGGGTTGGCCGCGCTGTTCCAGATCTCGCGTCTGGAGGCGGCCGACCCCAACGCCGGGGTCGGCCTGGAGCTCCAGGTCATCGCCGCGGTGGTGATCGGCGGCACCAGCCTGATGGGCGGGCGCGGTTCGGTGGTCAGCACCTTCTTCGGCGTGCTGATCATTTCCGTATTGGCGGCGGGGCTGGCGCAGATCGGTGCGTCGGAGCCGACCAAACGAATCATTACCGGGGCGGTGATCGTGGTAGCGGTGGTGCTGGATACCTACCGCAGCCATCGCGCCCGCAGAAAGGGCTGAACGATGGCGACAATGAAGGACGTGGCGGCGATGGCGGGGGTTTCCTTCACCACCGTGTCGCATGTGGTGAACAGGACGCGGCCGGTCAGCGACGCGGTGCGCAAGAAGGTCGAGGACGCCATCGCGCAGCTGCACTACGTGCCCAGCGCCGTGGCGCGCTCGCTGAAGGTGCGCACCACCTCGATCATCGGCCTGCTGGTGCCGAACAGCACCAACCCGTATTTCGCCGAGCTGTCGCGTGGCATCGAGGATTGCTGCGAGCGCAACGGCTACTGCGTGATCCTCTGCAATTCCGACGACAACCCGCAGAAGCAGAGCAACTACCTGCGAGTGCTCCAGGAGAAGCGCATCGACGGCCTGGTGCTGGCTTCCGCCGGCGGCGACGGCGCGCTGGCCAAGGGCCTGGCGAACATGCGCACGCCGACCGTGATCGTCGACCGCGAGGTGGAGGGGGTGGAGGCCGACCGGGTGCAGATCGACCACGAGATGGGCGCCTACCTGGCGACCCGCCACCTGCTCGAGCTGGGCCACCGCGACATTGCCTGCATCGGCGGGCCGCTGTCGACCAAGGTCTCGACGCTGCGGGTCGAGGGCTACCGGCGGGCGATGGCCAGGGCCGGCCTGGAGGTGCGCCCGCAGTGGCTGCTGGAAAGCGAGTTCAGCAGCCCCGGCGGCTACCACGCGGCGCTCGGCCTGCTGGGCGGCGCGGGCGAGCGGCCGACGGCGGTCGTCGCCGGCAACGACATGATCGGCATCGGCGTGCTGCGCGCCGCCGCCGAACTGAATATCCGCGTACCGCGCGAGCTGTCGGTGATCGGCTTCGACGATATCGAGCTGAGCCGCTTCGTGTTTCCCGCGCTGACCACGGTCGGCCAGTCGATCCGCCTGCTTGGCGAGATCGCCGCGCAACTGCTGTTGCAGCGCATCGCCGAGCGCGAGGAGCCGATGCAGCGGCGGGTGGTGGCGCCGGCGCTGGTCCTGCGCGAATCCACCGCGCCGCCGCTGGTGCGGGTCTGAACCGGGCGCCGGGGGCGCCCTCGATAGAGAGAGGCTGGAACAAGGACGCAACGATGCAAGCGAACGTACTGGTGGTGGGCAGCCTGAACATGGACCTGGTGGTGCGCGCGCCGCGCCTGCCCCGGGGTGGCGAGACTCTCGCCGGGCAGTCCTTCGCCACCATTCCCGGCGGCAAGGGCGCCAACCAGGCGGTGGCCGCGGCGCGCCTCGGCGCGCAGGTGGCGATGATCGGCTGCCTCGGCGACGACGCCTACGGCGACCAGCTCCACCGGGCTCTGCAGGCCGAGGGCATCGACTGCCAGGGCGTCGAGCGGGTGGCCGGGGAGTCCAGCGGGGTGGCGCTGATCGTGGTCGACGACAGCAGCCAGAACGCCATCGTCATCGTCGCTGGCGGCAACGGCCACCTGTCGCCGGCCGTACTGGCGCGCCACGAGCACTTGCTGGAACAGGCGCAGGTGGTGGTCTGCCAACTGGAAAGCCCGCTGGAGACGGTTGGCCATGTGCTGCGCCGGGCCCATGCGCTGGGCAAGACGGTGATCCTCAACCCGGCGCCGGCCACCCGCGAGGTGCCGGCGGAGTGGCTGCCGCTGGTGGACTACCTGGTCCCCAACGAGACCGAAAGCGAACTGCTCTGCCGCCTGCCGGTGGACTCCCTGGAGAGCGCCGGGCGTGCCGCCGAGCGCCTGCGCGCAATGGGTGCCGGCAGGGTGATCGTCACCCTCGGCGCACAGGGCGCGCTGTTGGTGGGCGAGGGACGGGTCGAGCATTTCCCGGTGGCGCGGGTCAAGGCGCTGGATACCACGGCCGCCGGCGACACCTTCGTCGGCGGCTTCGCCGCGGCCCTGGCACGCGGCCTCGACGAGGCGGCGGCGATCCGCTTCGGCCAGGCCGCCGCGGCGATCTCGGTGACCCGTCTCGGTGCGCAGACCTCGATCCCCTCGCGCGCGGAAGTCGAGCGGGCGCTCGCTGGCGAGGCCTGAAAGGGAAGGTGCCGTTGCCGGGTGCCGGCGGATTCGCCTGTGGCGTTATCCGCTCTGCGCAGCTACGTGATGATCGTTCCCAGGCTCACGCATCCCCTTGAGGAGTAGGCATGCCCAGGCCTAAATAGCTGGCGTTGGCGTCGCTGCCGCTGACGATCTGCCACTCCTGGCCGTCCTGCCTGATCTTGCTCTTCTGGCTGCTGAGCCCTGATCAGCGTTGCAAGGGAACGAGCATGGGGCCTGCCGGTTCGAGCCTTTCCCTGGCGATCAAGGACTTGGCCGCGCGGGATGGGGGCGATGGGAGTAAGTGTTTCAACCTTGCAACGGCGGGCCGGCGGCAACCGTTTAAGGGCGCCTGCCGGTGGGCATGGCGAGGGCTGTTTCAATGCCGAGACAGCGTTCCGCGTTCTCTCGCCGAGCGCGCTGCGGCAAGGCTTCGTCGGCCCAGCCGCTGTATCGTCGGTGTGACAGGACGGCCCCGTCAGTCATCGTCGAGTAATTGCTCGACGGCGGCGAAGGCCTGCCGCTGGCGCTCCGCCCAGTCGCCGGCGATGGTCCGGTAGGCTTGTCGATGATCTTCCAGCCAGGCGCGGCAGGCGCGATGGAATGCCTGGCGCTGTGCCAGTTCCGGCTGGCAGCGCTGGCCGTCGGCGCTCCAGGCCACGCCTTCCGGCGAGAGCAGCAGGTGCAGGTCGTAGCGCCGCCGCAGCAGTGCGGGTTCGAGCCAGTGCGGGCAGTCGCCGAAGAGAATCCGACTCCAGAGGATGTTGCTCAGCAGGTGGGTATCGAGGACCAGCAGCGCAGGTCGCTCCGCGCGGGCGGCATCTTCCCAGGCCAATTGCCCGCGGGCGATGGCGGGGATGTCGGCGTAGCGGGTGTCGCGGCGCTGTTCTTCGATGAAGTGGCGGACGTACTCGCCGACCACCCGGCCACCGAAACGGGCCTGGACCTGTTGCGCAAGCCAGCTCTTACCGCTGGACTCGGGCCCGGTGAGCACCAGCACCTTCATGCGGCGACACCCTCGCGCAATGCCGGGTCGCGGCGCCAGGTGCGCCAGCCGTGGATCGCCAGCAGGGTGAAGAGGGCGTAGAGGGCGGCGGTCAGGTACAGCGCCTTGCTGGCGAAGAGCGCCACGAACAGCAGGTCCACCACGATCCACAGTGGCCAGCACTCCAGGCGTTTCTGCGCCATCCAGCATTGCGCGACCAGGCTGAAGGCGGTCAGGCCTGCGTCCCACCAGGGGCTGGCGGCGTCGGTGTGGGTCGCCATCAGGTAGCCGAGCGCGCCGCTGCCAGCCAGCCCCGCGGCAAGGCCGAGCAGCCGCTGCGGGTTGCTCAGGCGGCTCACCGAGCGGCCGTCGTGGCGTTGCCCGCCGCGTGTCCACTGCCACCAGCCATAGAGCTGGAGGGCCGCGTAGACCACCTGCAGGAGCATGTCCGAGTAGAGCTTCACCTCGAAGAAGATCCAGGCATAGAGCAGCACCATCACCAGCCCGATGGGCCAGCACCAGGGGTTCTGGCGGACAGTCAGGTAGACGGCGATGACGCCGAGCGAAGCGGCGAAGAGTTCAAGGGGTGACACGGAAGGCCCTCATGCGACGAGGGCGCATTGTAGCCAATGTGCCCGCCGTGCCGGGAAGTGGCGTGTCGGAAGGCTGTCTCGGCAGTTTCGCCCAGCGGCCGCAGTGCAAGAATTACGAGATTCCCTGGTTGCCGCTCTGGTAGCATGCCCGCCGGTTTCGACTTCGGGCGTGGGGGAACTGGTCGGGTTCCTTGGAGTCGTAAGGCCTTCTCAAAAGACGGCGACTGTTTCGCCGAGAACAACGAAAGCGTGTTCGGGACAAGTAGTGGAAGGGGGAGAATATGGAGTGGTGGACTGCTTTCCAGGCGTTCATCCTGGGTGTGGTGGAAGGGTTGACCGAGTTCCTGCCGATTTCCAGCACCGGGCACCAGATCATCGTCGCCGATCTCATCGGCTTCGGCGGTGAACGCGCCAAGGCGTTCAACATCATCATCCAACTGGCGGCGATCCTCGCCGTGGTCTGGGAGTTTCGCGGGAAGATCTTCCAGGTCGTGCGTGACCTGCCGAGCCAGCACCAGGCCCAGCGCTTCACCGTCAACCTGCTGATCGCGTTCTTCCCGGCGGTGATCCTCGGCGTGCTATTCGCCGACCTGATCCACGAATGGCTGTTCAATCCGATCACCGTAGCCCTGGCGCTGGTGGTGGGCGGGGTGATCATGCTCTGGGCCGAGCGCCGCCAGCACGTGATCCGCGCCGAGCATGTCGACGACATGACCTGGAAGGACGCCCTGAAGATCGGCTGCGCGCAATGCCTGGCGATGATCCCGGGCACCTCGCGCTCCGGCGCGACGATCATCGGCGGCCTGCTGTTCGGCCTGTCGCGCAAGGCGGCCACCGAGTTCTCGTTCTTCCTGGCGATGCCGACCATGGTCGGCGCGGCGGTGTACTCCGGCTACAAGTACCGTGACCTGTTCCGTCCCGAGGACCTGCCGGTGTTCGCCGTCGGCTTCGTCACCTCGTTCGTCTTCGCCATGGTGGCGGTGCGCGCCTTGCTGAAGTTCATCGGCAACCACAGCTACGCGGCCTTCGCCTGGTACCGGATCGCCTTTGGCCTGCTGATCCTGGCGACCTGGCAGTTCCACCTGATCGACTGGAGCACCGCCGGCGATCTGTGAGGCTCCGTGCCGCATGGGAGAAAGGCGCGGCTCGGTCGCGCCTTTTTTCGTTCGGCCGGCGCCAATGGCTAGAATGCTGCGCGACAGCATTAGCGAGCGAGGACACATGGAAAAGCCTGGCATGATCAGCCGCTGGTACGACGACAAGGGGTTCGGTTTCATCCAGCCGAAGGCCGGCGGCGAGGAGATCTTCCTGCACATCTCCGCCTTCCGTGGCGACCGCCGGCCGCTGCAGGGCGACCAGGTCTGGTTCCTCGCCAGCCAGGACGCGCGGGGTCGGTTGCGCGCCGAGCGGGCGCGGCTGGACGCGCTGACCCTCGACCCGCCCCGTGGCCGCCGTGGTGCCCAGGCCCCGGTGACGCGGGCCCAGGCGCGTCCGCCGGCGGCGCCGGCGCATGCCTTGCAGCGGCCGTTGGCCAAGTCGCTGGTCCTGTTGCTGCTCTGCGTGCTGCCGGCCGCCGGCGCCTGGCGCATGCACCTGGATGGCCAGGCCCTCTGGCCGCTGCTGGCCTATCCGCTGGCCAGCCTGCTGGCGTTCGCCCTCTACTGGCAGGACAAGCGCCGCGCCGCGCGCGGCGACTGGCGGACTCCGGAGGCTCGCCTGCACCTCTTCGAACTGCTCGGCGGCTGGCCCGGCGCCTTGATCGCGCAGCAGGTCTTCCGGCACAAGACCCGCAAGATTTCCTTCCAGCTGCTGTTCTGGGGCATCGTCCTGCTGCACCAGCTGTTCTGGCTCGACACCCTGCTCGGCGGGTGGCTGTCCGCCACGCTGCTGCAACGGCTTAGCTGAGCGGCGTGGCTCAGTCGCTGGCGCGCCGATAGGCCGGGCCGGCTTCTTCCGCGGCGCGCTGCAGGGCCTCCACGAGAAAGTCGAGCAGCGCCCGGATCGCCGGCACCTGGCTGCTGCGCGGCAGGTAGGCCGCCTGCAGGGTGCTCTGCGGCAAGGTCCAGTGCGGCAGGATGCGTATCAGGCTGCCCTCGGCCAGCTCCTTGTCGCAATAGCCTTCGGGCATCAGGGTCACGCCCAGGCCGGCGATGGCGGCTTTCTTGCGCAGGAGAAAATCATCGACGCCCAGGCGCGGTTCGCGCGCCAGGTGGTAGCGGCTGCCGTCCGGCCCGATCAGGGTGGCGTGGACCTTGCGGTCGTTCTCGATAGCGCCGAGGAAGGGCAGGTCGGCGAGATCGTCGGGATGTTCCAGGCGGCGTCCGCCGATCAGCGTCGGCGCCGCGAGGATCTGCGTGGTCGCCGGGACCAGCCGGCGACAGACCAGCGCCGGGTCCTCGTCACCGATCTCGCGCACGCGCAGGGCCACGTCCACGCCTTCGTTGAGCAGGTCGACCCGGCGGTTGGTCAGGAGAATCTCCAGTTGCACCAGCGGGTGGCGTTCGAGAAACTGCGGCAGCAGGTCGGCGAGGTTGCTCGAGGCCATCGCCACCGGGGCGGACAGGCGTAGCCGGCCGCGCGGCTCGACGCTCAGCTCGGCGATCACCTGGTCGGCCATCTCCGCCTCCAGCAGCAGGTTGCGGCAATGCTGCAGGTAGCGCTCGCCGACCTCGGTGAGCGCCAGCTTGCGCGTGGTGCGGTGCAGCAGGCGGACCTGCAGGCGCTCCTCGAGTTCGGCGATGCGCCGCGACAGGCGAGACTTGGGGATGCCGATCTCGCGTCCGGCCGCGGCGAAGCCTCCGCATTCCACCACCTTGGCGAAGTAGTACAGGTCGTTGAGATCGTGGGGCATGGCCGCGCTCCGTTGGGAAGTGGGAGATTGTCCTATGGGTGGGACGAATAGTCATGTTCTTGCCGACTAATCGACGATTGCTCTTGCGGGTAGGATGCAACCCACTCGATCGCCGACCCGCGGTCCCCACTTCCAGGAGCGAACCATGAAACTGTTGCACATCGATTCCAGCATCCTCGGCGACGCTTCCGCTTCCCGCCAACTGGGCGCCGAACTGGTCCAGGCCTGGCGCCAGAACGAGCAGGGCCTGGAGGTCAGCTACCGCGACCTGGCCGCCGACGCCGTGGCCCACTTCTCGGCGCTGACGCTGGCCGCCGGCGGCACCCCGGACGAACTGCGCGACGCCGCGCAGAAGCACGAGGCCGCACTGAGCGAAGCGCTGCTGGAGGAGTTCCTCGCCGCCAACGTGGTGGTGATCGGCGCGCCCATGTACAACTTCACCATCTCCAGCCAGCTCAAGGCCTGGATCGACCGCGTCGCGGTGGCCGGCAAGACCTTCCGCTACACCGAGAACGGTCCGGTGGGCCTGGCCGGCGACAAGAAGGTGGTGATCGTCTCCACCGCCGGCGGCCTGCACGCCGGCCAGCCGAGCGGCGCGGCGCACGAGGGCTACCTGCGCACCGTGCTGGGCTTCTTCGGCATCACCGACATCGAGGTGGTCCGCGCCGAAGGCCTGGCCTATGGCGAGGAACCCCGCGCCCAGGCCATCGCCGCCGCCCGTCGGCAGATCGCCGAGCAGTTCGCCGCGGCCTGATCCCCGCGTCAGCGCAGAACCCCGCCTCGGCGGGGTTTTCGCGTTGTGCGCGGCACCGCGCTGCGTGTAGATTGGCCGGACAATTACAAGCACAAGGAACCGGCCTGTGAACGCGTGTTACTGCCGCAACTGCGGCGCCCGAGCGACCCGTCTCGTCGAGAGCGGCATCTGCGAAGCCTGCAAGCGGCGCTCGGACATCAACCCGAAGAACGTCCTGATCGCCGCGGCCCTGATCGTCTACATCGGGGTGAACGTGGCCGCCTACATCAAGGACCATCCGCCCCGCGAGCTGACCGCCGAGCAGCGGGCGAAGATCGCCGAGGGCCAGCGCCTGGCGACCCGCGCGGCGATGATGGCCGGCTACGTCGACTGAGTCCGGCCGCTGGAGCAATTTCCGGGATGACCGCGCGTGGGGCGGGGCGTCTGCGGCCATCCGCCGGGACGGGACGGCGGGCAGGAAAAAGCCCCGCGTATGCGGGGCTTTTCGTTGCGCGTCCTTGGATCAGACGATCACGCCCTGGCTGCGCAGGTAGTCGTCGTAGCTGCCGCTGAAGTCGGTCACGCCGTTCTCGCCCAGCTCGATGATGCGGGTGGCCAGCGAAGAGACGAACTCGCGGTCGTGGCTGACGAAGATCAGCGTGCCCGGATAGTTGTCCAGCGCCAGGTTCAGCGCCTCGATGGATTCCATGTCCAGGTGGTTGGTCGGCTCGTCCATCACCAGCACGTTGGGGCGCTTGAGGATCAGCCGGCCGAACAGCATGCGGCCCTGCTCGCCGCCGGAGATCACCTTCACCGACTTCTTGATCTCGTCGTTGGAGAACAGCATGCGCCCGAGGGTGCCGCGCACCAGTTGTTCGCCGCCCTGGGTCCACTGGGCCATCCAGTCGAACAGGCTCATGTCGTCGGCGAAGTCGTCGGCATGGTCCTGGGCGAAATAGCCGACGTCGGCGCTGTCGGTCCATTTCACCTCGCCGCTGTCCACCGGCAGGTCGCCGACCAGGCAGCGCAGCAGGGTGGTCTTGCCGATGCCGTTGGGGCCGATGATGGCGACTCGCTCGCCGGCCTCGACCTGCAGGCTCAGGCCCTTGAACAGCGGCTTGCCGTCATAGCCCTTGCCGATGTTTTCCACGGTCACCGCCTGGCGGTGCAGCTTCTTGTATTGCTCGAAGCGGATGAACGGACTGACCCGGCTGGACGGCTTGACCTCTTCCAGCTGGATCTTGTCGATCTGCCGGGCGCGGCTGGTGGCCTGCTTGGCCTTGGAGGCGTTGGCCGAGAAGCGGCTGACGAAGGATTGCAGCTCGGCGATCTGCGCCTTCTTCTTGGCGTTGTCCGACAGCAGGCGCTCGCGGGCCTGTTCGGCGGCGGTCATGTACTCGTCGTAGTTGCCCGGGAACAGGCGCAGCTCGCCGTAGTCCAGGTCGGCCATGTGGGTGCAGACGCTGTTCAGGAAGTGGCGGTCGTGGGAAATGATGATCATGGTGCTGTTGCGCGCGGTGAGCACGCCTTCCAGCCAGCGGATGGTGTTGATGTCCAGGTGGTTGGTCGGTTCGTCGAGCAGCAGCACGTCCGGGTCCGAGAACAGTGCCTGGGCCAGCAGCACGCGCAGCTTCCAGCCGGGAGCGACGGCGCTCATCGGGCCGAAGTGCTGCTCCAGCGGGATGCCCAGGCCGAGCAGCAGCTCGCCGGCGCGGGACTCGGCGGTGTAGCCGTCGAACTCGGCGAACTGGACTTCCAGCTCGGCCACCGCCATGCCATCTGCCTCGCTCATTTCCGGCAGCGAGTAGATGCGGTCGCGCTCGGCCTTCACCGCCCAGAGTTCCTCGTGGCCCATGATCACCGTGTCGATGACGCTGAAGTCCTCGTAGGCGAACTGGTCCTGGCGCAGCTTGCCCAGGCGCACGTTGGGTTCGAGCATGACCTGGCCGGCGCTCGGCTCCAGGTCGTTGCCGAGGATCTTCATGAAGGTCGACTTGCCGCAACCGTTGGCGCCGATCAGGCCGTAGCGGTTGCCGTTGCCGAACTTGACGGAAACGTTCTCGAACAGCGGCTTGGCGCCGAACTGCATGGTGATATTCGCGGTGGAGATCAACTTCTTTACCTATAGAGGACTTACGCACGCCTGGACCATGGCGATACCGGTCTGGTACCGGTTCTCGGCTTTCCGCTTCGCTCCATCTGGAGCATGGGTCGATCCTGCGGGCATTCGTGGAGTGCCGCAGCCAGCGTCATGACGTGGCTGTAGCGCGATGAAGGCGGGATGTGATGCCTGGCATTCGGCGAATTGTCTCACAGGTGCGCCTGCCGTTGCATGACAGCGTGCGCCGAAGCGGTTTTTCCCGCTGCCCGGCAGGTGGTAGAGTCCCGTCCTCCGCTCATCCGCAAAGGACTCCCCGATGAAGCCCGCTGTTCTCCCCGCGTTGTTGGTTCTGTCGCTGCTGGGCGGTTGCGGGGATTCATCATCGGACGGAAAGGCTGCTTCCGGGCCGCTGGCGTTGCACTGCGGAGACTTCGGCAAACTCGAGGTGATCGACGGTTTCGCCAGTCTAAAGCTGCCCGACGGCAGCAGCGTCCAGTCGCTGGGCGGCGATGTCCGCAGCCTCGCCGATGGCCAGGCGCTGAGCGCGATTTCCTATAGCGACGGTTCGGTCCTGTACCGCCAGGCGGGCGACTCGGCCGGCTACCTGTACACACCGGCCAAGGGCCAGCGGCAGGCCTGCGAGACGCGTTGAACCGGGGCGCGGAAGCCGACTGTCGCATCCCTTGCCCACTCGCTAGAATCACGCTTCCCATTCCCCGCAAGGCCCGCCAGCATGCCGCACCTCGTCATCGAAGCCACCGCCAATCTCCGCCTCGAAACTTCCCCCGGCGAACTGCTGGAGCAGGCCAATGCCGCGTTGCTTGTCTCCGGGCAATTCGGCGAAGCGGACATCAAGTCGCGTTTCGTCACCCTGGAGTCCTACCGGCAGGGCACCGCGGCGGTCGAGCGCGCCTACCTGCACGCCTGCCTGTCGATCCTCGATGGACGCGACGCGGCGACCCGGCAGGCGCTGGGCGAGGCCGTCTGCGAGGTGCTCGCCGGAGCGGTGGCGGGCGGCGGCGAGGAGGGCGTGCAGGTCAGCGTCGAGGTGCGCGAGATGGAGCGCGCCAGCTACGCCAAGCGGATCGCCGCCGGCCGCAACTGAGTCCTTCCGAGCGCCTGGATCAGATCCAGGCGTTCAGCGCCGCGCCGGCCTGCGTCGGGTCCTTCTGCCGGCCCGGCGCCTGGCCGTTCTGCATGGCGATCATTTCGCGCACGCGTTCGCCGATGCTGTTTTCCACCTGCTCGCGTTTCTCCGGCGGCATCGCCGCCAGTTCTTCCTCGCTCAGGCCAAGGCTCTTCAGGACCTGCTCGCGCATCCTCTCGGCGGGCGACTTCTGCATGTACTCCTTGAACTCGTCATAGGCCGACTTGCCTTCGCTGGCGGCGGCAGGGGGATGCGCCTGGTTCTGCTTCAGCGTCAGGTTCAGCTTCGCGAGTCCTTCGTCCAGGGCCTGGCGGGCGGACTCCGCGGCGGGATCGGCGGCTTCGCCGCCTAGCGGCGTGCCGAGGGCGGGGCGCGGTTTCGACAGATCGCCGCCGGTGTCGACGGTGGTTTGCCGCTGGTTGTTCAGGTGACGCGCAGGCCAGCCGGAAAGGCTGGCGGCACCGATGCTGTTCATGACCGGCTTCCATGGAAATGAATGACCCCCGCTGCTTCGCAAAGGCCGTGCCAGATCGTCGGGGCCCAGGCTCAGAGGGATCTGCGCATGGCGCAGGGCGGGACGCAGGCAAGCGCTTGCCGCGAACGGCAATGGTGTTCCAAGGTTAGAATGCGCGGCCTGTGCATCACGTTGCGAAGAGAGCCATGACCGATACTCCCGACGATCGAACCGCAGATGCCTCCGGCCTGTCGAAGCGCAAGGCATTCCACCAGCAGCACCGGCAACGCGCCGAAGAGGAAGCCCGGCGACTGCTCGCCGCCCGCGCCGAACAGGGCGGGCGCTGGCTGGACTGGGTCGCGGGGCAACTCTACCTCCTGCGTCCGCCGGAGTACGCGGCCATGGTGCGTCGCGAACTGCAGCGCCTGAGCGGCGACTGAGGCTGGCGAATTTGTCAGCGCGGATTGCAGTTTCGCCAGCAAACCCATGCCACTGGTAAGGTGGTGGTTCCAGAAGATCAGAGGAGGCGGTATGCCTTTGAAGCAGTTTTCCAGTGCACTCGTTCTAGCGGCCCTGCTCGCCGGTTGCAGCAGCAACGGCGACGGCCCGTCCACCGACAGCGCCAGCGCGCCCGCGGCGACCCCGGCAGGAGACGGCCGTTGCGATGCCCAGGCGGTGCAGGGCTACGTCGGCAAGCAGGCTTCCGCGGCCGCTGTCGAAGAGGCCCGCCGCGCCGCCGGCGCGGAAGTTGCCCGGGCGTTGCGCCCGCATGACGCGGTGACCATGGACTACAACCCGCGTCGCCTGAACATCGATGTCGACGACAACCTGGTGATCAAGCGCCTGTCCTGCGGCTGAGCGTCCGCCGAAACGCAGAAGCCCCGCGTCGCGGGGCTTTTTTATGCGGGGGGGAACCGCTCAGATGGCGTTGCTGCGGCCGGCGGCGGTGGTTTGGCTGACAGTGGTTTCCGCTTGCTGCTGGAGAATCGCCTGGCGCTTGGCCTGGTACTCCTCGAACGACAGGCTGCGCCGCGCCAGGTCTTCCAGCGCCAGTTGGCGGACCTCGTCTTCGCCGTAGGGGCGCGAGGGGTTGTAGTCGCTGGCGCAGCCGGCGAGGGCGAGGGAGAGGAACAGTACGCTGATGAGTGCCTTGGCCATGACCGGCTCCTGGATTCGGTTTCCCGGGGGAATGGTCGAAAGGCTAACAACGGCGTCGCGGCGCTAGAAATCATCCCGCTCGATAGTGCTTATTCGCTCGACTGAAAGCAGGAAGAACTCCTGCTATCGAGGTTATGCACACTGTAGGAAGGACGGCAGGCCTGGTGCGGCAGGGAGCGGCAAACGGAGCCCGCAGCGCGAGGAGGCTCGGGTGCGAGCCGGCGCAATGCGGCGCCCGCGCGCTGCGCGTCGGAGTAGGAGCGACACCCGTCGAGAGGTGCCGCTCCGCGCCTTTGCCCCCATGGCTACGTGGGGCGCAGGCGTATCGCCGGGAAGGATCAGGCCGCGACCTGCGCCGGCTTGCCCAGCAGGCGGTCGACCAGGCTGCAGGCGGCGAGGGTGGCCACCGAGGGTATCAGCCAGGCCAGACCCTGCTCGGCCAGCGGCAGATGCAGCAGCCACTGCGGGAAGTCCTGGCTGAGACCCGCTGCCTTCAGCGCGTCGAGCACACCGAACGCCAGCGAGACCAGCATCACCGGGGCGAGGATGCGCGTCGCCGAATGCCAGAGGCTGGCACAGAAGCTCAGCGCCACCAGCACGATGCACGGCGGGTAGATCGCGGTGAGCACCGGGATCGATACCTGGATCAGCTTGGTCAGGCCGAGGTTGGAGACGACGAAGGAGAAGCCCGCCAGCAGGATCACCAGGCTGCGGTAGGACAGCGGCAGGCGCTGGCAGAAGTATTCGGCGCAGGCGCAGGTCAGGCCGACCGCGGTGACCAGGCAGGCCAGCGCGATCAGTCCGGCGAGGAAGGCGCTGCCGAGGCTGCCGAAGGTATGTTGCACGTAGGCGTGGAGGACCGCCGCGCCGTTGCTGGCGTCGGCGGCGATGGCGTGGCTGCCGGCGCCGAGGCGGAACAGGCTGGCATAGACCAGCACCAGGCCGACACCGGCGATCAGCCCGGCGACGATCGCGTAGCGGGTGATCAGTCGCGGCGACTGCACGCCGCGGGAACGAATGGCATTGACGATGACGATGCCGAAGACCAGCGCGGCAAGGGTGTCCATGGTCAGGTAGCCGTTGACGAAGCCTTGGGAGAACGCGGCCTCGGCGTATTCCGGCCGGGCCGTGCCGGTCGGGCCGGCGGGCCAGAGGAACGCGGCGACGCCGAGGATCGCCAGGGCGAGGATCTTCAGCGGGGCGAGGAAGCGCCCGACGGTGTCCAGCAGGCGCCCGGGGTAGAGGGAGATGGCCAGGGCCAGGAGGAAGTACGCCAGGCTGTAGACGAACAGCGCCGTGCCGCTCTCGCCGAGCAACGGCACCACCCCGACCTCGAAGGACACCGTGGCGGTGCGCGGGATGGCGAACAGCGGGCCGACCGCCAGGTAGCAGACCGCCGCCAGCAGGCCACCGGCGTAGCGGCCGATCGGGTGGCTGAGGGCGTCGACCGAACCGCCGACCTTGGCCAGGGCGATCACGGTGATCACCGGCAGGCCCACCGCGGTGATCAGGAAGCCCAGCGCCGCCAGCCACACATGGGGACCGGACTGCAAGCCGACGATGGGCGGGAAGATGATGTTGCCGGCCCCGACGAACAGGGCAAAGGTCATAAAACCAAGCGCCAGGATGTCCCGGCCTTTCAAAGCGTTCATGCTGGAGAGGTACCGCGCTGCTCGAGGAAATTCACAGAAGGGTTTCCCGTGGGGTGGGGGAAACGGCACTCATCTGGATGGGACGAGCAGGGAGGCGGCCGCCGTCCTTGTGGGAGCCCGGGCCGGAAGCCAGGCATGCTAGCGAAAATGGCGGGGTCGCGGGATAGACATTGGTCTGGCTGTCCTTTCGTTGAAAAACGACGTCGCAATCAGAACAGTCCGTAGGGGCCTGCCTCCGTTTCCCTTGCCGGTTCCTGTCGCGACGATCGCGGGGGCGGCGTTCCCCGGGGCAACCCGGCGAGGCTTTTCCGAAGCCTTCGGAAAGCTTTCCGCGAGCTTCTCGTTATCCGTCTGAAAGCCACGGAATACGCGGGTTTCGGCGGAACGGAAGGGCCACGTTTTCTGTAGATATTCTTCACGAAAGATTGACGGATCGCCGAGCAGACTGCCGCCGTCGTCGAGTGCTGCCACGGGCGGCACCGCGCACTTCAACCCGGAAGTCAGTGAAGATCCATGCCCATGCCGAAAGCCCGCGCCGTTCGTCCCGAACTGCTGACCCTGCTGGTCAGCGTCGCCTTCCTGCTGTTCTACAACCTGCCGCTGTGGCAACGCCTGATGGCCATCACCCCGGCGGGCTGGCAGGGGCTGGGCATGATGCTGGCGGTCGGCCTGATGATCGCCGCGATCTTCAACCTGGCGCTGACCCTGCTGGCCTTCCGCTGGCTGCTCAAGCCGGCGCTGACCCTGCTGATCCTGGCCGCAGCCGGCACCACCTACTTCATGAGCCAGTACGGCGTGCTGATGGATGTCGGCATGCTGCGCAACGTCATGCAGACCAATCCGGCGGAAGTCGCCGACCTGCTTTCGCCGAAGCTCGCCGCCTACCTTCTGCTGCTAGGCGCGCTGCCGGTCTGGCTGCTGTGGCGCACGCCGGTGCGCTACCGGCCGTGGCCGCGCGAGCTGCTGAGCAAGCTGCTGGTGGCGCTCGGCTGCCTGGCGCTGCTCGGCGGGGTGGCGCTGGCCAACTACCAGGGGCTGTCCTCGCTGTTCCGCAACAACAAGGAACTGCGCCTGCAGGTCACCCCGAGCAACCTGGTCGGCGCCGCCATCAGCTACGCCAAGGGCCAGGCCCAGGCGGCCAGCCAGCCACTGCGGCCGATCGCCACCGATGCGCGGCGTGCCGCGCCCTGGCAGGGGCACCGGCGCAAGTCGCTGACCGTGCTGGTGGTGGGCGAAAGCGCGCGGGCGCAGAACTTCGCCCTGAACGGCTATGCACGGGATACCAATCCGCGCCTGAAGGCCGAGGAGGGCCTGATCAACTTCGCCAACGTGCATTCCTGCGGCACCGAGACCGCCGTATCGGTGCCCTGCATGTTCTCCAACCTCGGCCGCAGCGACTACAGCGACGCCCGCGCACGGACCCAGGAGGGCCTCCTCGATGTGTTGCAGCGCGCCGGCCTGCGGGTGCTCTGGCGCGACAACCAGTCCGGCTGCAAGGGCACCTGCGACCGGGTGGCCTTCCAGGACCTGAGCGACAGCAAGGACCCGGCGCTGTGCGCTGGCGGCGAGTGCCACGACGAGATCCTGCTGAGCGACCTGCAGGCCTTCATCGATGGGCTCGAGCAGGACACCGTGCTGGTCCTGCACCAGATGGGCAGCCACGGGCCGGCCTACTTCAAGCGCTATCCCAAGGAGTACGAGAAGTTCACCCCGGTCTGCGCCAGCAACGACTTCAGCGCCTGCTCGCGGGACAGCATCATCAACGGCTACGACAACACCCTGCTGTACACCGACCACGTGCTGGCCAGCCTGATCGACCTGCTGCGCAAGAACGAAGACCGCATCGATACCGGCATGCTCTACCTGTCCGACCATGGCGAATCGCTCGGCGAATACAACCTCTACCTGCATGGCACGCCCTACCTGCTGGCGCCGGACCAGCAGAAGCACGTCGGCATGCTGGCCTGGTTCTCGCCCGGCTACCAGAGTGCCTTCGGCCTCGACAGCGGCTGCCTGCGCCAGCGCAGCAACGAAGAGCTGTCCCAGGACAACCTGTTCCATTCCATGCTCGGCCTGCTGGAAGTGCGCACCGACGCCTACGACCCGGCGCTGGACCTGTTCGCCCCGTGCCGGGCGCCGGAGGTCCGGCAGGCGCTCAAGGCGGATGGCGGACAGGCGCTGTACTCCGGGGAAGCGTCTGGCCAGGAGCCGCCGGCGCGGCCACCGGCGGCTTCCTGACACGACCCGGCGAAAGGACTATTTCCTTCGCCTCGCGCAAGGGTAAGGTTCAGCCTCGGAACCCGCGAGGACGCCCATGGATCGCCATACCCAACGCCACCCCAGGAGCCGCGACTGCGTGCTGCCCAATGGCCTGCGCCTGCACCTGGCGCATGACCCGGCGGCATCGCGCGCCGCTGCCTGGCTGCGGGTGGCGGCGGGCAGCCACGACGAGCCGACCGCGCATCCGGGCCTGGCGCACTTCCTCGAACACCTGCTGTTCCTCGGCGGCGCGGCGTTTCCCGGCGACGAGCGCCTCATGCCGTGGTTGCAGGTGCGCGGCGGCCAGGTCAACGCCAGCACCCGGGGCAGGACCACCGACTATTTCTTCGAGGTGGCGGCGGAGCACCTTGGCGCCGGTCTGGCACGCCTGCTCGACATGCTCGTGCGACCGCTGCTGGATATCGACGCGCAACGGCGTGAGCGCGAAGTGCTGGAAGCCGAGTACCTGGCGCGCGCGGCCGACGAGCAGACCCTGATCGACGCGGCGCTGGCCCTCGGCCTGCCCGCCGGGCATCCCCTGCGGCGTTTCGTTGCCGGGCGCCGCGACAGCCTGGCGCTGGAGACCGATGCGTTCCAGCGGGCGCTGCGCGAATTCCATGCCGCCCACTATCACGCCGGCAATTGCCAGCTATGGCTGCAAGGGCCGCAGGCACTGGACGAGTTGGAGAGGCTGGCGCGGCGTGCCTGCGCCGACCTGCCGGGTCGCTCGCCAGGTGCGAGTCCGTCGCCGCCGCCGTTGTCACCCTTCGCTGGCGCGGCGCTAGCGCTGCGCCTGCCGGGTCCGCCGCGGCTGGTGCTGGGCTTTGCCATCGACGCTTTGCGGGGGGCCGACGAACAGACCCTGCTGGCATTCGCCGAATTGCTCGGCGATCGCTCGCCGGGCGGGTTGCTGGCGGCACTCGGCGAACAGGGACTGGGCGAATCGGTGGCGCTGCGGGTGGTCCATCGGGACGCGCGACAGGCGCTCCTGGCGCTGACCTTCGAACTGTTCGACGGCAGCGCGGCGGCGGCGCTGGAGGAGACCTTTTTCGACTGGCTGCGCGCCCTGCGCGACGATGCCGCGAGCCTGCTGGCGGCGCGCCGGCCGTTGCTGGCGGAGCCCACTGCGCCGCTGGAGCGACTGCGCCAGCGCGTGCTTGGCCTGCCAGCGGAGATTCGCCCGGCCTGCCTGGATGCGCTGCGCGCCGAACGCTGCCTGCGGTTGCACCTGGACAGCGAACTCGACGGCGCCGAAGAGCGCTGGTCGGCGGGCTTCCGCCTGAGCGTGGCGCCCGTCGCCGCAGCGCCGCCGCTGGCAGCGCAGCGGCATGCCTGGCGCTTCGAACTGCCGCCGCCGCCGAGTGCCGCCGCCGAGGGTGCGCTGTTCCTGCGCTGGCGCTTTCCCGGCATACCCGCACGGTCACGCTTCCTGGCGCTGCGCCAGGCGTTGCGTCCGCTGTGTGGCCAGGCGCGCCTGCGGGGGGTGGAGATGGGCCTGGAAGCGCTCGGCGAAGATTGGACGCTGAGCCTGCTCGGAGCGCGCGACCGCCTCGAGGCCGCCGTGCGACCGGCCCTGGCCCGGCTCCTCGCGGCGCCGGCCGACTGGCGCGCAAGCGGCGAGCGCCTGTCGTTCGCCGAGCGGCGCCGCAGCGCCACTGGCCTGCCGATCCGGCAACTGCTGGACGCCTTGCCCGGCGTACTCGGCGAGCCGCTGGCGGAGGTCGACGACGACTGGCGGCGGACGCGCTGGGACGGCCTGGTCATGCAGGCCGCGATGCCTGATCCACGATGGATGCCCGGGCAGGCTGCCGGCAAGCGCCTTGAGCCTCTGCCAGCGATGCCCGGACGGCATCGCCGCGAGCTGGCCGTGGACGGTGAGTCGGCGTTGCTGCTGTTCTGTCCGCTGCCCGCGCCGGAGGCGTCGGTGGAGGCGGCCTGGCGTCTGCTAGCGCGCCTGCACGAGCCGGCCTTCCAGCGGCGCCTGCGCGACGAGTTGCAACTGGGCTACGCGCTGTTCTGCGGCTTCCGCGAGGTCGGCGCACGGCGCGGCCTGCTGTTCGCCGCGCAATCTCCGCGTGCCTGCCCGGAACGCCTGCTGGAGCACACGGAGATCTTCCTCCAGCGTTCCGTCGAGGCGCTCGCGCAACTGCCGGCGCAACGCCTGGCCGGCCTGCGCGATGCCCTCGCCGACGACCTGCGCCGGGCGCCGGGGACTTTTGCCGAGCGGGCGCGACACGCCTGGGCGGAGCATCTCGGCGGTGGCCAGGGCCGCTCCCGGCTGCTCGCCGAGGCCGCTCGCGGCCTGGGCGTCGACGATCTGCTTGCCGCCCAGGCCGCGCTGCTGGAGGCGCACGGCGGCTGGTGGGTGCTTTCCAGCCGACGCTGAAGCGAGTCGCGCCCGATCGCGAAGATAGCCTTGCCGGCTTCACTGCGGCGTTAGGACGAAAGCTGCGCTGCTTCGGTGGCGCTCCCCCCGCGACCATGGTTGCGCTACCGCCGGAGGGAGGGGGGACCCCGCCTTGCGCAGCGCCACCGGCGCCCCCCGGGAAGCAGCGCCTAAGCAGGCCCAAGGAAGCGTATGGCCGGGATTCCCCGGTTTCGATAATCGGCTCCGCCACGACCGGCCCGGTCGTTTCACCCTCGCGGAGTGCGCCATGAACAAGAACAACACCGCCGTTCGCCGAATCCTGCCGCTGACCCTGGCCTCGCTGGGGGCCCTGGGCGGCCTGCAACCGGCCGTCGCCGACATCCTGCTCTATGACAAGGACGAGACGACCTTCTCCACCGATGGCTACTTCAACGCCTTCTACGTCAACAGCGACGTCGATCGCGAGGGCGAGACCTACGACCGCCGCCAGTCGCGGGTGAAGATGGGGTTCCTGCCGAACTATATCGGCTTCAACTTCGGCAGGAAGGTCGATGACCTGACCCTCGGCGGGCGGGCGTCGTTCTGGGTCACCATCAACGACAGCGAGACCGACGGCACCGACACCGCCATCGACGTCCGCCAGTTCTACGGCACCGTCGCCGGCGACTGGGGCGAGGTGCTGATCGGCAAGGACTTCGGCCTGTTCTCGCGCTCGAACATCTTCCTCGACGAACTGCTCGCAGGCTTCGGCAATCCCAGCGACACCCTCGGCCTGGTGGATGGCAAGGGCGTGTCCTTCGGCAACATCGGCACCGGCTACCCGTATCCGTTCCCCACCTCGCAGATCACCTACCGCAACAACAGCCTGCTGCCCGGCCTGCGCATCGCCGTGGGCATCCTCGACCCGATCGATTCCAACCAGATCGACAAGGACGCCAGCGACGGCCTGGACGACAAGGCCTACCAGGACAACCCGCGCTACGAGAGCGAGGTCAGCTACCAGTTCGACCTCGGCGGTACGCAGATCTACAGCTGGATCAACGGCGGCTACCAGACCTCGAAGAACACCAGCGACACGGTCGACAGCGTCACCTCCAAGGGTCTCGGCTACGGCGTGCAGGCGAAGTTCGGCGGTTTTTCCCTGACCGGCTCGGGGTTCACCGCCAAGGGCATCAACCCGTTCTTCACCAACAACGCCGGCGAGGCCGCGTTGCGCGAGGTGGACAGCCGCGGCGCGCTGTTGCAGGGCTCCTACAGCTGGGGCAGGAACCGCCTGGCGCTGTCCTATGGCAAGACCATCGACGACGGCAACGGCCTGGGCTCGGCCGCCGACTACGAGAGCCGCGGCATCGCCTATTTCCGTACGATCAACGACAACCTCAAGCTGGTCGCCGAACTCAACCGCTACCGGATCGACGGCCGCGACGGCGCGGCGCTGGACGAGGACACCGACACCGTGGCCCTTGGCGCCGTGCTGAACTGGTGATCCCGCTACCTTCGGAGGACGGCGCCGCGACCCAAGTAGGATAGGGGCCGCGGCGCTCGCCTCCGTAGAATGTCGGCAGGCAAACCGGAAGTGGACGCAGGCATGTACGACGGACACGGGGAAGGGGTCACCAGGGGCATGTCCAGCGCCCGCGACGTCGAGGCGGTGGCCCAGGACCTGGCGCGCCAGCTGATCCACCCGCACCTGGGCTTCGTGCTGTTCTTCTGTTCCGCCGAATACGACCTGCCGGCCCTCGCCGCGATGCTCGAACGCTACTTCGGCGGCATCGACCTGGTCGGCTGCACCACCGCCGGCGAGATCACCCCGCAAGGCTATGGCCGAGGTTGCGTCAGCGCGGTGGGCTTCGACCTGCGCAGCTTCGCCATCGCCAGCGTGCTGATCGACGAGATGGAGCGCTTCAGCCTGCTCGACGCCCAGCAGATGGTCGAGCGCTTGGTCGCCGATTGCCGCAGCGGCGGCCTGGCGCCGATCAAGGGCCACAGCTTCGCCCTGACCCTGCTCGACGGCCTGTCCAGTCGCGAGGAGGTGGTGCTCGCCGCGCTCAGCGCGGCCCTTGGGGCGATCCCGCACTTCGGCGGATCGGCCGGCGACGACAACCACCTGACCCATACCCACGTCTACCACCGGGGCCAGTTCCATACCGGCGCGGCGGTGGTGCTGCTGGTCAACACCTGGCTGGACTTCGAGGTCTTCACCACCCATCACGTGCTGCCGCGCGCCGAGAAGCTGGTGGTGACCCGCGCCGACAGCGGTAGCCGGCGCGTCCACGAACTCAACGCCGAACCGGCGGCACTGGAGTACGCGCGGCTGGTCGGAGTGGCGCCGGAGGCGCTGGACTTCGCCCTGTTCTCCGCCCATCCGCTGGCGGTGCGGGTCGACGACCGCTATTACGTGCGCTCGATCCAGCAGGCCAACGACGACCTCAGCCTGACCTTCTACTGCGCGGTGGAGAACGGCATCGTCCTCACCGCGATGAGCACCGGGCCGCTGCTGCCCAACCTGGAGGCGCAGTTCCGCCGGCTGTACGAGCGTCTCGGACCGCCGTTGCTGACCATCGGTTGCGACTGCTTCCTGCGGCGCCTGGAGCTGGAGGTCGGCGGCGACACGGAAGCTACCGCCGCGTTTCTCCGCAGCCAGCAGGTGATCGGCTTCAACACCTACGGAGAACAATTCAATGGCATGCATATCAACCAGACCTTCACCGGGGTCGCCATTGGCCGACCCCGCGGAGGTGTCCGTCGCTGAGCTGCAGGCGCGGGTCGTCGCCCTCGAGGAAGAGCGGCACAAGTTGCAGCGGATCAACCAGGCGCTGATCGGACGCATCGAGTCGAGCGCCGCGCAGAGCGACGATGCCTATGGCGCCTTCCAGTATTCCGTGGTGCTGGCCGAGCAGGTCCGTGAGCGCACCGACGCGCTGAGCCAGGCGATGGCCGAGCTGCGGGCCAGCAACCAGCTGCTCAGCGACGCCCGCCTGCGCGCCGAAACCGCCCACCAGCACCTGCTCGATGCCATCGAGAGCATTTCCGACGCCTTCGTCCTGTTCGACGGGCAACGCCGCATCGTCCTGTTCAACGAGCGCTTCCGCGCGCTCTGGGCCAATTCCCGCGCGCGCATCGGTCCCGGCATGCGCCAGGCCGAGCTGCGTCGGTTGGCGCGCAGCGGCGGGCTGATCGTCGAGGAGCAGCGCGGCGGCGACGAGCAGACCCTGTACCGCCTGCGCGACGAGCGCTGGCTGCGCATGAGCGAGCGGCCGACCCGCGACGGCGGGCTGGCGGTGCTCTACACCGACGTCACCGAGATCAAGCTCAGCGAAACCGCGCGTCGCGAGCAGGCTCTGGCGCAGAAGTCGCACCTGCTGCAGCGGGCGGTGGACAACCTGTCCCAGGGCGTGGCGATGGTCGGCGCCGACGGTACTCTGGAACTGTGGAACCGACGCTTCCTGGAACTCTGCGGTCTGGCCCCGATCGGCGACCACCGGGCCTTCGCCGAAGTCATGGCGGAGAGCGAACTGCCGCTGATCACGCCGTGCAGCCGCGACGCCCAGGGCGCTCCGCGCGCGGTGCTGGAGCAGCGCCTGTTCGACGGCCGGGTGCTGGAGATCCGCACCCATGCCTTGCCCACCGGAGGCTTCGTCAACACCTTCACCGATATCACCGAACGCTATCGCCATGCCGAGACACTGCGCGCCAGCGAACGCTGGATCCGCCTGATCACCGACCAGGTGCCGGCGCTGATCGCCTATCTCAGCGACGAGCTGGTCTACGAATTCACCAACAAGGTCTACGAGCAGTGGTACCGCTGGCCGAGCGGCTCGATGCTCGGACGCAACCTGCGCGACGTGCACGGCGCCGAGCACTGCCGGCGCCTGGAGCCGTATTTCGAGCGTGCGCTGGCCGGCGAGAGCGTGACCTTCGAGATCGCCGAGACCGCGCTGTCCGGCCAGGAGCGTTACATGCAGCGTTCCTATGTGCCGAACCGCCAGGCCGACGGCAGGGTGGTCGGCCTGTTCGTGCTGGTCCGCGACATCACCGAGCGCCGGCGCACCGCCGAGGCGCTGCACCAGGCCTACCAGAACCTCGAGCAGCGGGTGCGCGAGCGCACCGCCGAGCTGACCAGCCTCAACGACCAGTTCAAGCGCGAGATCCACGAGCGCAGCCAGGTCGAGGCACGCCTGCGCGAGGCCAAGCGCGAGGCGGAACAGGCCAACCTGTCGAAGACCAAGTTCCTTGCCGCGGTCAGCCACGACCTGCTGCAGCCGCTGAACGCCGCGCGGCTGTTCACCAGCGCGTTGCAGGAGCGCGGTGGCGCCGGGCAGGGCAACGAGGCGCTGGTGAACAACATCAGTCATTCGCTGGAGGACGTGGAGAATCTGCTCGGCACGCTGGTGGACATCTCCAAGCTGGACGCCGGGGTGATCCGCCCGGATATCGCGCCGTTCGAGATCGGCGAGCTGCTCGGCAACCTGGCCGCGGAGTACCGCCAGGTGGCCGTCAGCGAGGGCCTGCGCCTGGAATTCGTGGCCTGCGGGGCGCTGGTCCGCAGCGACCAGCAACTGCTCGCGCGGATCCTCCGCAACCTGTTGTCCAACGCCATCCGCTACACGCCCCGCGGGCGCGTGCTGCTTGGCTGCCGCCGGCAGCGCCAGAGCCTGTCTATCGAGGTCTGGGACACCGGGGTCGGCATCGCCGCCGACAAGCTCGGCGAGATCTTCCAGGAGTTCAAGCGCGGCGAGCTGCAGCGCTCGCAACAGGACCGCGGGCTCGGCCTGGGGCTGGCGATCGTCGACAAGATCGCCCGCATGCTCGGCCACCGGGTCCGGGTCGGCTCGTGGCCGGGCAAGGGCTCGTGCTTCGCCATCGAGGTGCCGCTGGCCCGCCACGCCCCGCGCGGCCGCGCCGAGCCGCCGGCCTGCGCGGACGACTTGCGCGAGCGGCTGCGCGGTTCGCGGGTGTGGGTGCTGGACAACGACGCGGCGATCTGCGCCGGCATGCGCACGCTACTCGAGGCCTGGGGCTGCCGGGTGGTGACGGCGTTGTCGGAGGAAGACCTGGCGCGCCAGGTCGACAACTACCACGCGGAGGCCGACCTGCTGATCGTCGACTATCACCTCGACGACCAGCGCAACGGCATCGACGCGGTCGCCGCGATCAATGCCCGGCGCGGTTCGCCACTGCCGGCGCTGATGATCACCGCCAACTACAGCAACGACCTCAAGCAGCAGGTCCGCGAGCTTGGCCATACCCTGATGCACAAGCCGGTACGGCCGATGAAGCTGAAGACCGCGCTCTGCCACCTGCTGGAGCGCGAAGGCGTGGTCTGATTCAGCCGCGTTCGCGCGCCGCGCGGCCCAGGCGCGGGAGGAGGATCAGGGCGATCCCGCCGAGCACCGCCAGGGTCGCCGGCGGCAGCCGTGGGCCGAGCGGCTCGCCGAGCAGCAGCGCGCCGCAGAGGGCGGCGAGCACCGGCACGCTGAGCTGCACCGAGGCTCCCTGGAGCGCCGTCAGCCCCGGCAGCGCGCTGTACCAGACGGCGTAGCCGAGGCCGGAGGCGAGGGCGCCTGAGAGCAGCGCATAGAGCAACCCGGGGCCGTCCAGCCGCAGTTGCCCGTGGAAGACCAGGAGCAGCAGGGCGGCGAAGGCGATGGCGCGGAGGAAATTGCCGGCGCTGACCGCCAGAGGGTCGCCGCCGCCCCGGCCGAGCAGGGTATAGAGCCCCCAGGCGAGGCCGGACAGCAGCATCAGCAGGGCGCCGCCCAGCGGCGGCGCGCTGGCTCCCGGCAGCAACAGGTAGAGCAGGCCGCCCAGTGCCAGCAGGAAGCCGGCCAGCGCCTGCGTACCCGGCCGCTCGCCGCGCAGCAGCCCGGCCAGGAGCAGGCTGACTTGCACCGCGCCGAACAGCAGCAGCGCGCCGGTGCCGGCGTCCAGTTGTACATAGGCGTAGGAGAACGCCGCGGCGTAGACGAACAGCGCCGCCGCGCCGCGCCACCCGCCGCGCGCGCCGGCCGGGGCGCGGCGCAGGCGCAGCAGCAAGAGCAGCATGAGCGCCCCGGAAACAAGGCGCAGGGCGGTGAAGCTGACCGCGTCGATGGCGGTGTCCTTCAGCGCCGCCCGGCAGAGCAGCGAATTGCCGGCGAAGGCCAGCATCGCCAGGATGGTGAGCAGCAGGGTGCGGCGGTCGGGCATGGGCGGGCCTCAGCGACGCAGGTAGGCGGCGAAGTCGATGTCGCTGGCGCTGAGGATGGCCTGCACGCGGTTGTGCACCCTGAGCTTGCGCAGGATCGCCGAGACGTGCGCCTTCACCGTGGTCTCGGCGATCTCCAGGTTGTAGGCGATCTGCTTGTTCGACTCACCCTTGGTCATTCGCTCCAGCACCAGCAACTGCTTGCGGGTCAGAGCCTGCAGCAGTTCCGGGGCGATCGCGTGCTCCTCGTGGCCGCAACGGCGCGGCGAGCTCTTCTGCGTGCGGATCACGTCCGAGGGCAGGTAGACGTTGCCGTTGAGGATCTGCTCGATGGCCTCGGTCATCTGCGCGCGCGGCGAGGACTTGGTGATGAAGCCCACCGCGCCGTAGGTGATGGCCTGCAGGACCACCTGCTTGTCCTGCTCGGCGGAAACGATCACCACGGGAATGGTCGGGGCCTCGTTGCGCAGGTTCATCAGGCCGTTGAGGCCGTGCATCCCGGGCATGTTCAGGTCGAGCAGGATCAGGTCGAGGTCGTCGTGGGCCTGGGTCAGGCCCAGGGCGCTGTCGAGGTCGGCGGTCTCCATGACTTCGCTGCCGGGAAACCCGTCGGCGATGACATTGTGGATGGCTTCGCGGAACAGCGGGTGATCGTCGGCGATCAGGATCTTGTACATGGCCAGGACCTCGTTATTGTCGTTATGGGCGGCGGGTGGCGGTTCAGCGCGAGGCTGGCGTTCGGCGGACGCCGCTGGCGTCACGGTAGCAGCCGCGGCGGCGATCGCCCAGCGCGGCGCCGCCCTGGCCTGGCGGGGCCAGGCGGCCCGGGATGAGGGATCGGCGAGGAGATCGACCGGGACGCTGGCGGGCGCGGCCGGACGGCGCCAGTGGCAGGCTGGACGGAGCGTGGGCAAGGCGAGGCATGGCGATTTCTCTGTAGTTCTTCTTGTAGCGGCCATTACAAGACAGGTGCGCTGCTTTGGAAATTCGACGTTGAGAGGGGCGAAGCGCTACCAAAGTAGTAGACGGCCACTCTTGCGCATGGCCCATGTCCTGGCATCGATGCCGGCCGCGTCCGCGCGGCGGCCGGAACCTGGGCGAAGGTAGCGCCCCGGCAGTACCAAGGTAGTAGCCTGTCGCGGCTGGCGGCGTCCTAGCATGCTTTGGCAATGACCATCCAAAGGAGGTGCCGCCATGCGCATCGCCGTCACCCTGGTGTTGCCCATCCTGCTGATCCTCAGCCTGCTCGGCTTCGATTTCCTCTACGCCCGGCATGTCCAGCCCGACACGCCTGGCGCCTGCTCGGCCGCACACGCCTGCCGGGCTGCGCCCTGAGGCAGGGCATGCCGGCGCCACGCGCGGATCCGCCTGCGGCGGCGTGGCGGTTCCCTCGACCGGGCGGGCGCGACGATGGACGCGGCTGCGAGCTGCGCCTGTGACCGTCGCCGGGTGTGGCGACTGAAAGGAGGAAAGCATGAAGATCCTGCTGGTGGATGACCATCCCGTGGTCCGCGAAGGCCTCGCCGGGTTGCTACGGGGCCTGCTGCCCGACGTGCAACTGAGCGAGGCCGGCGACGGCGAGCACGCCTTGCTGGCGGTGCAGCGCGAGATTCCCTCGCTGGTCATCGTCGACCTCGACCTGCCGGGAATCAGCGGCGTGGAGCTGACCCGCCGGCTGCGCCAGCGCCTGCCGCAGCTGCGCGTGCTGTTCTTCAGCCTGCACGACGAGCTGGCGCTGGTGCGCCAGGCGCTGGACGCCGGTGCCCGCGGCTACCTGACCAAGCGCGCGGCACCGGCGACGCTGCTGGAGGCGGTGCGCCGGGTGCTCGCGGGGCAGGTCTACATCGAGCAGGGCCTGGCCATCCGCCTGGCGTGCCAGCAGCGGAGCGAGGAGGGCGAGGCCATCCTGCGCGACTTGACCCGCCGCGAGTTCGAGATATTCCGCCTGCTCGCGCGCGGCCTGGCCATGCGTCAGGTCGCCGAGCAACTGGGGGTGAGCGGCAAGACCGTGTCAAACCATGTCAGCCTGCTCAAGCAGAAGCTGCAGGTGAGCACCCAGGCGGAACTGGTGCACCGGGCCATCGACAGCGGCGTGCTGCGGCTGGGCCTGCCGCTGCCGCTCGCCGAGAAGGCTTGCGGCAGCGTCGGGTAGGGGCATCCTCGCTGCTGTCCGGCGCTTCACCGCCAGCCCGCGGGGCAATCCTTGCAACCCTGCATGTTGCTGCCCTGGAAGTTGCCGAAGCGCACCTTGCTGCCGCGCAGGTCGGCGTCCTCCAGATTGGCCTCGGCCAGCTTGACTTCCTGCAGGTTGGCGTCGCGCAGGTCGGCGCCCTTGAGATCGGCGCGGGACAGCCAGGTCATCTCCAGATCGGCGGCGCGCAGCGTGGCCTGGTGCAGGCGGCCGCCGCTGAGTCGGGCGAACTCCAGGTAGGCGGCGGTAAGGTCGGCGCCCTGCCACTGGGCGCCCTGGGCGAACAGGCCCCAGGCCTGGATCGCCACCGCCCTGGCGCCGGAGAGGTCGGCGCCGCGCAGGTTGGCCTGCTGCAGGCTGGCGCGGGTGAGGTCGGCGCCACGCAGGTCGGCTTTTTCCAGGTTGGCCAGGTCGAGCCTGGCGTGGCGCAGGTCGGCACCGGAGAGATCGGCGCCGGCCAGGTCGATGCGGCCGAGGTCGAGGTTGCGCAGGTCGGCACCGCGCAGGTCGGCCCTGGCGCAGCGCGCGCCGGGCTCCAGGCGGCAGCCGGCGATGATGCGGACGCCGTCGTCGTCGATGTCGTCGGCGGCCTGGGCCAGGCCGGCGCCGAGCAGGGCGGCGCAGAGGAGGAAGGTCTTCATCGGGATACTCCGCGGGCGGGGAAAGCCGCGCCCCGCGGGGCGCGGCGCGGGGATCAGCGGCTGGCGGTGCGGTTGTCCCAGCTGGGCAGCTTGAATACCCAGAAGGAACCGCCCTGGGCCACCGGCCGGGTCAGGTCGGCCATGTCGCCGCCCCACAGCGGCACGGCGCCGCCGTAGCCGACGGTCACGCCGATGTACTGCTCGCCGTCCTGTTCCCAGGTGATCGGCGGCGAGACGATGCCGCTGCCGGTCTGGAATTTCCACAGTTCCTTGCCGCTCTTCGCGTCGAAGGCCTTGAAGTAGCCGTCGCCGGTGCCGGTGAACACCAGGTTGCCGGCGGTGGCCAGCACCCCGGCCCAGAGCGGCAGGTGTTCCTTGTGTTCCCAGACCATCTTGCCGCTGACCGGGTCCATGGCGCGCAGGCTGCCGACGTGGTCGTCGTACATGCGCTTGATCCGGAAGCCCATGCCCAGGTAGGCGCTACCCTTCGTATAGCTGACCTCCTCGGTCCAGTAGTCTTCCTTCCAGTGGTTGGCCGGCACGTAGAACAGCCCGGTGTCCTGGCTGTAGGCCATCGGGTTCCAGTTCTTGCCGCCGAGGAATGGCGGCGATACTTCCACCGCCTTGCCATGCTTCTGCCCCGGTTCCGGCAGCGGCGGGCGCTGGCCCTCGCGCTCCACCGGGCGGCCGGTCTTCAGGTCGATGTGGCTGGCCCAGGTGATGTTGTCGACGAAGGGGAAGGCGTTCTGCAACTTGCCGTTGCTGCGGTCGACCACATAGAAGAAGCCGTTGCGGTCGGCGTGGGCGGTGGCCTTGACGATCTTGCCGTCCTTGGCCTTGTAGTCGAACAGCACCAGTTCGTTGTTGCCGGAGAAGTCCCAGGCGTCGTTGGGGGTGTGCTGGTAGAACCACTTCACCTCTCCGGTGCTCGGGTCGACCCCGACCTGGCCGGAAGTGTAGAGGCTGTCGTAGTCGTGCGGGTTGCCGCCCTTGGCGGTGCGCGCCCAGGTGTTCCACGGGCCGGGGTTGCCGGCGCCGACGATGATGGTGTTGGTCTCGGCGTCGAAGCTGGCGCTCTGCCAGGGAGCGCCGCCGCCGTGGCTCCAGGACTCGACCTTGCCGGTCGGCGAGTTGCGATCGTCCGGCCAGGATGGCGCCTTGACGTCGCCGGTGGCCGTGCTGTCCTTGCCGTTCAGGCGGCCCATGTGGCCTTCGACGAAGGGGCGCATCCAGATTTCCTCGCCGGTATCCGGATCGCGGGCGAACAGGCGGCCGACCACGCCGAACTCGTCGCCCGAGCTGCCGTGGATCAGCAGGACCTTGCCGGTCTTGCCGTCCTTCACGATGGTCGGCGCGCCGGTCATGGTGTAGCCGGCGCCGTGGTCGGCGAACTTCTTCTTCCACACCACCTTGCCGGTGTTCTTGTTCAGCGCCACCACCGAGGCGTCGAGGGTGCCGAAGAACACCTTGTCGCCATAGATCGCGGCGCCGCGGTTGACCACGTCGCAGCACGGGCGGATGTCGTCGGGCAGGCGGTGGTTGTAGGTCCACAGGCGCTTGCCGGTCTTCGCGTCGAGGGCGAACAGCCGCGAGTAGGAGGCGGTCACGTAGATCACTCCGTCGCTGACGATGGCCTGGGACTCCTGGCCGCGCTGCTTCTCGTCGCCGAAGGAATACGACCAGGCCGGGGTCAGCTTGAACACGTTGTCGGCGTTGACCTGCTTGAGCGGGCTCCAGCGCTGGGCATGGGTGCCCATGCCGTACTGCAGCACGTCGCCGGTGCTCTTGTCGTCGTTGGCGATGTCCTCCCAGGTCACATCCTTGGCCAGCGCGGCGCCACCGCTGCCCAGGGCGACGGCGAAGGCGAGGCAGTGCAGGCTCGGGCGCAGGAGGCCGGCAGGGGCGGGTGAGGTTCTTGTTGTCATGATCGGGTTCCCGTTTGGAGTGAGGGTCGAGAAACGGCAGGCCGCTGCTCGGGCCGCGGCGGTTTCATGGTGGAAGCGGGGCGCGCCGGCGGGAACGGAAGATCGCCCGATTCGCCCGGGAAGACTTCCCGGCCGGGACATGACTTGGACTTGCTGCCAAAGCCCCCCGCGAGGCCTTCCGTGGCTCTACTGCGAAGGGAGTAGGCGAGGGCGCCCAAAGCAGGATTCGGCCGCGCGGCGGAGGCTCCTAGGATGGCGGCGAGCGCCGTTTGGCGCCCGTGCCTTGTCCTGTCTCCCCGGAGGAATGAAGTGATGAACAAGAACAACGCCTTGCGCGGCCTGCTGGTGCTGGCCGGTCTCAGCCTCTCGAGCCTGGCCCTGGCCCACGGCGACGTGACCCCCCAGGCGGTGGACACCAAGGGACTCGAGCCGCTGGGCAAGGAATGGCGCGACACCAACCCCTACCGCGAGCCCTACGCCAAGCACGACCTGGCCGTGGAGATCGGCGCCTCCGCCTACAACCAGAACTGCGCGCGCTGCCACGGCCTGGAAGCCAAGTCCGGTGGCATCGCCCCGGACCTGCGCCTGCTGGAGACCGGCGCCGAGGGCGACGAGTGGTTCAAGGAGCGGGTCATCAACGGCGCGGTGCGCGATGGCGCGGTGTACATGCCGAAGATGGCCGACTTCATCAGCCAGGAAGGCCTCTGGGCGATCCGCAGCTATCTGGAAAGCGTGCACGTCGACGAGTGACACGCCCGTCCCTTCGCCGCCGACCGCGGCGCCCTCGCCGAGTCCGCCGCGCCACGGCGGAACGACCACACAGGAGAGCTTCGCCATGATCTACGCAGCGCCCGGAACCCCCGGTGCCGTCGTTACCTTCAAGCCTCGCTACGGCAACTACATCGGTGGCGAATTCGTGCCCCCGGTCAAGGGCCAGTACTTCACCAACACCTCGCCGGTGAACGGCCAGCCGATCGCCGAGTTCCCCCGCTCCACCGCCGAGGACATCGACAAGGCCCTCGACGCCGCCCACGCCGCCGCCGACGCCTGGGGCCGCACCTCGGTGCAGGAGCGCTCGAACATCCTGCTGAAGATCGCCGACCGCATCGAACAGAACCTGGAACTGCTCGCCGTCACCGAGACCTGGGACAACGGCAAGGCCGTGCGCGAGACCCTCAACGCCGACATCCCCCTGGCCGCCGACCACTTCCGCTACTTCGCCGGCTGCATCCGCGCCCAGGAAGGCTCCGCCGCCGAGATCAACGACAGCACCGTGGCCTACCACATCCATGAGCCGCTGGGCGTGGTCGGGCAGATCATCCCGTGGAACTTCCCGCTGCTGATGGCCGCCTGGAAGCTGGCCCCGGCGCTGGCCGCCGGCAACTGCGTGGTGCTCAAGCCGGCCGAGCAGACCCCGCTGGGCATCTGCGTGCTGCTGGAACTGGTCGGCGACCTGCTGCCGCCGGGCGTGCTCAACGTCGTCCAGGGCTTCGGCAGGGAGGCCGGCGAGGCCCTGGCCACCAGCAAGCGCATCGCCAAGATCGCCTTCACCGGTTCCACCCCGGTCGGCTCGCACATCCTCAAGTGCGCGGCGGAGAACATCATTCCCTCCACCGTCGAGCTGGGCGGCAAGAGCCCGAACATCTACTTCGAAGACATCATGCAGGCCGAGCCGGCGTTCATCGAGAAGGCCGCCGAGGGCCTGGTGCTGGCCTTCTTCAACCAGGGCGAGGTGTGCACCTGCCCGTCCCGCGCGCTGGTCCAGGAGTCGATCTACCCGGCGTTCATGGAAGAAGTGCTGAAGAAGGTCAGGGCGATCAAGCGCGGCGACCCGCTGGACACCGAGACCATGGTCGGCGCCCAGGCCTCGCAGCAGCAGTACGAGAAGATCCTCTCCTACCTCGACATCGCCCAGCAGGAAGGCGCCGAAGTGCTCACCGGCGGCAGCGCCGAGAAGCTCGAAGGCAACCTGGCCAGCGGCTACTACATCCAGCCGACCCTGCTCAAGGGGCACAACGGCATGCGCGTGTTCCAGGAGGAAATCTTCGGCCCGGTGGTCGGCGTCACCACCTTCAAGGACGAGGCGGAAGCCCTGGCCATCGCCAACGACACCGAGTACGGCCTCGGCGCCGGCCTCTGGACCCGCGACATCAACCGCGCCTACCGCATGGGCCGGGGGATCAAGGCCGGCCGCGTGTGGACCAACTGCTACCACCTGTACCCGGCCCACGCCGCGTTCGGCGGCTACAAGAAGTCCGGCGTCGGCCGCGAGACGCACAAGATGATGCTCGACCACTACCAGCAGACCAAGAACCTGCTGGTGAGCTACGACATCGATCCGCTGGGCTTCTTCTGAGCGTTCCTCAGCCGCCGCGTGCCGCTCCGGCGCGCGGCTTTCGCCGACGCCCCCCGGGGCGCCCGCCGCCACGCCCGGCGTGGCTTCCCCAGGGCGGGTCCTGGCGCGACGCGGCCACGGCCGCGTTTTTTTTCGTTACACCGGCCGACCTTCGCAGCACCCCGCGTGGGCTAGGCTTTTTCGTGCGCCGGGGCAACCGTGGCGCGCGAGGGGATCGGTCCGGGCGAACCTTGGCCAGGGTCGGCAGTCCCTACCAAATCAGGGGACGAACTCCTTCGAAAGTCTCATTCGAGGCGTTCCCCGCTGATGTTTAACTCGACCTGCCGGAATCGACCGGCACCACCCCAGGAGGATCGACCCCATGTGGACCAAGCCCAGCTTCACCGACCTGCGTCTCGGTTTCGAAGTGACCCTCTACTTCGCCAACCGCTGATCCATCCGGCCCCGGTCATCCGGGGCCTCCCTCCAGCCCGCGGGGCAGACCCATGCACATCCGTATTCTCGGTTCGGCCGCCGGCGGCGGCTTTCCCCAGTGGAACTGCAACTGCCGCAACTGTCGCGGGGTCCGCGACGGCAGCGTAGCGGCCCAGCCACGCACGCAATCCTCCATCGCCCTGTCCGACGACGGCGAGCGCTGGATCCTCTGCAACGCCTCGCCCGACATCCGTGTCCAGATCGCCGCCTTCCCGGCCCTGCAGCCGGCGCGTCGGCCGCGCGATACGGCGATCGGCGCGATCGTCCTGCTCGACAGCCAGATCGACCACACCACCGGCCTGCTCAGCCTGCGCGAAGGCTGCCCGCACGAAGTCTGGTGCACGCAGATGGTCCACCAGGACCTCAGCGAAGGCTTTCCGCTGTTCCGCATGCTTTCCCACTGGAACGGCGGCCTGCGCCACCGGCCGATCGCCCTCGATGGCGAGCCTTTCGCCATCCCGGCCTGTCCGCGCCTGCGCTTCACCGCGATCCCCCTGCGCAGCAGCGCGCCGCCGTATTCCCCGCATCGCGGCGACCCGCATCCGGGCGACAACATCGGCCTGTTCGTCGAGGACCTCGACAGCGCCGGCACGCTGTTCTACGCGCCGGGCCTCGGCGAGGTGGACGAGGCTCTGCTCGAATGGATGCGCCGCGCCGACTGCCTGCTGGTGGACGGCACGCTCTGGCGCGACGACGAGATGCTGGCCTGCGAGGTCGGCGACAAGCTCGGCCGGCAGATGGGCCACCTGGCGCAGAGCGGGCCGGGCGGCATGCTCGAGGTACTGGCGAAGGTGCCGGCCGCGCGCAAGGTGCTCATCCATATCAACAACACCAATCCCATCCTCGACACCGCTTCGGCCGAGCGCGCCGAACTGGATGCCAGTGGCATCGAAGTGGCCTGGGATGGCATGCACATCCAGCTGTAGGGGGACCGACATGAGCCGTGCCGCCATGGACCGCGCCGAATTCGAACGGGCGCTGCGCGACAAGGGGCGCTACTACCATATCCACCATCCGTTCCATGTCGCGATGTACGAGGGCCGTGCCAGTCGCGAACAGATCCAGGGCTGGGTGGCGAACCGCTTCTACTACCAGCTCAACATCCCGCTGAAGGACGCGGCGATCCTGGCCAACTGTCCCGACCGCGAGGTCCGCCGCGAGTGGGTCCAGCGGATCCTCGACCACGACGGCGCCCCCGGCGAGGCGGGGGGCATCGAGGCCTGGCTGCGCCTGGCGGAGGCGGTGGGCCTGGAGCGCGAGCAGGTGCTGTCCGAAGAACGGGTGCTGCCCGGCGTGCGCTTCGCCGTCGACGCCTACGTCAACTTCGCCCGTCGCGCCAGCTGGCAGGAGGCGGCGAGCAGTTCGCTGACCGAACTCTTCGCCCCGCAGATCCACCAGTCGCGGCTGGACAGCTGGCCGCGCCACTATCCGTGGATCGAGGCGGCCGGCTACGAGTATTTCCGCAGCCGCCTGGCTCAGGCCCGGCGTGACGTCGAGCACGGCCTGCGGATCACCCTGGAGCACTATCGGACCCGCGAGGCACAGGAACGCATGCTGGAGATCCTGCAATTCAAGCTGGACGTGCTGTGGAGCATGCTCGACGCGATGAGCATGGCCTACGAGCTGGAACGTCCGCCGTACCATACGGTGACCCGCGAGCGGGTCTGGCACCGGGGGCTGGCGCCATGAGCCTGCCATCGCTCGACAGCGTGCCGGTCCTGCGCCGGGGCTTCCGCTTCCAGTTCGAACCGGCCCAGGGCTGCCATGTGCTGCTCTATCCCGAAGGGATGGTCAAGCTGAACGACAGCGCCGGGGAGATCCTCAAGCTGGTCGATGGCCGCCGCGACGTGGCGGCCATCGTCGCGGCGCTGCGCGAACGTTTTCCCGAAGTTCCCGGCATAGACGAAGACATCCTGGCGTTCCTCGAGGTGGCCCATGCGCAATTCTGGATCGAGCTGCAGTGAAAGCGTGGGGCCGCCGCTCTGGCTGCTGGCCGAGCTGACCTACCGCTGCCCGTTGCAGTGCCCGTACTGCTCGAACCCGCTGGAATTCGCCCGCGAGGGCGCCGAGCTGGGCACCGCGGAATGGATCGAGGTGTTCCGCCAGGCTCGCGAGCTGGGCGCCGCCCAGCTCGGTTTCTCCGGCGGCGAGCCGCTGCTGCGCCAGGACCTCGCCGAACTGATCGAGGCGGGGCGCGGCCTGGGCTTCTACACCAACCTGATCACCTCCGGCATCGGCCTCGACGAGGCACGCCTGGCGCGCTTCGCCGAGGCCGGGCTGGACCACGTGCAGATCAGCTTCCAGGCCGCCGACGAAGAGGTGAACAACCTGCTCGCCGGCTCGCGCAAGGCCTTCGCCCAGAAACTGGCGATGGCCCGCGCGGTGAAAGCCCATGGCTACCCGATGGTGCTCAACTTCGTCACCCACCGGCACAACATCGACAACATCGAGCGGATCATCCAGCTATGCATCGAGCTGGAGGCCGACTACGTGGAACTGGCCACCTGCCAGTTCTACGGTTGGGCCGCGCTGAACCGCGCCGGGTTGCTGCCGACCCGCGCCCAACTGGAGCGCGCCGAGCGGATCACCGCCGAATACCGCCAGCGGCTGGCCGCCGAAGGCAATCCGTGCAAGCTGATCTTCGTCACCCCCGACTACTACGAGGAACGGCCGAAGGCCTGCATGGGCGGCTGGGCCAGCGTGTTCCTCGACATCACCCCGGACGGCACCGCGCTGCCGTGCCACAGCGCGCGGCAACTGCCGCTGAAGTTCCCCAACGTGCGCGAGCACAGCCTGCGCCACATCTGGTACGAGTCGTTCGGCTTCAACCGCTATCGCGGCGACGCCTGGATGCCCGAGCCGTGCCGCTCCTGCGAGGAAAAGGAGCGTGACCACGGCGGCTGCCGCTGCCAGGCGTTCCTCCTTACCGGCGACGCCGACGCCACCGACCCGGTCTGCGCCAAGTCGGCCCGCCACGACCTGATCCTCGACGCCCGGCGCCAGGCCGAGGAGGCGCCGCTGGGCCTGGACGCGCTGACCTGGCGCAATCAGCGCGCCTCGCGCCTGATCTGCAAGGCCTGAGGCAATGGTCGACTACGGCGACTGGCCGAGCGACTGGGGCGCCGAGCGCGCGGTGGCGGCTGGGCGCGATTTCAGCGAACTGAAGGCGGCCCATGGCGGGCTGGCCTGGGTGGAATTCGATCCGGCCAGCGCGCGCTCGCGCCTGTACCTGTGGCGCGACGGCGAGCTGGAGGAGCCCACCGCGCCGGACGGCTCGGTGCGCAGCCGGGTCTACGAGTACGGTGGCGGCGCCTGCTGCGTGACGCTCGACGGGCTGGCCTGGGTCGACGAAACCGACCAGCAGGTACGCCGTTGGCGAGCGGGCCGTGCAGCCCAAGTGCTGGGCGGCGGGGCGCGGTGTCGCTACGGCGACCTGGCCTACGTCGATGCCTGGGATGCCCTGCTGGCGGTGGAGGAGAGCCATGAGGCGGCCGGGGTGGTGCATCGCATCGTGCGCCTGGACGCCGATGGCGCGCGCCGGGTGCTGGTCGAGGGCGCCGACTTCTACGCCGCCCCGCGTGCCGCCGGCCAGGGGCGGCGGCTGGCCTGGATCGAATGGGACCGCCCGCACCAGCCCTGGACCGAGACCCGCCTGAGCCTGGCGGAGAGTGGGCGTACGCGCTGCCTGGCTGGAGCCGGTGGCGGCGAGTCGATCCAGCAGCCGCGCTTCGATCCCGACGGCCGCCTTTACTGGCTGAGCGACCGCGACGGCTGGTGGCGTCCCTGCGCCGAGGTAGCGTTGGCCGGCCGCTTCGCCGATGCCGACCACGCGGGCGCGCCCTGGCAATTGGGCGCTTGCAGCTACCTGCCGCTGGGAGAGGGAAGGCTGCTGCTCGGTCGCCTCGAGGCCGGCGGCGGGCAACTGTTCCTGCGCGAAGCGGACGGCAGCGAGCGGCGCTTGGCCGCGGACTGGAACCGGTTCGCCGGACTGGCCGCGGATGCCCGGGCGTTCTACTGCATCGCGGTGGCGGCCGATCGTCTGCCGGCGCTGCTGGCGATCCGCCGTGACGACCTGCGTGTCGAGGTGCTGCGCGGTGGCGAGCGGCCACTGGCGGAGGGCGAGCTGTCGCATGCGCAGGCCTTCGTCTATGCCCTGGGCAACGGCGAACACGGCCACGGTTTCTTCTATCCGCCGCGCAACGCCCGCCGCCGCGTCGATCCCGAACGGCCACCGCCGTTGCTGGTGTGGCTGCATGGCGGACCGACCTCGATGCATTCGCCGGCGTTCGATGCCGGCCTGCAGTTCTGGACCCAGCGCGGTTTCGCCGTGGCGGCGCTGAACTACCGTGGCAGCAGCGGCTACGGCCGCGCCTATCGGCAGCGCCTGCGCGGCCAATGGGGACGCCTGGAGGTGCGCGACATCGAGGCGGCGCTGGCGCAGCTGGCGACGGAGGGGCGGATCGACCGCGACCGGGTCTTCGTCCGTGGCGCCAGCGCCGGAGGCTACAGCGCGCTGCGCGCCCTGGCCTGCCTCGATGGCCTGCGCGGCGGCGCCAGTCTCTACGGGGTCAGCGATCCGTTGGCACTGGCGCGTTGCACCCACAAGTTCGAGGGCGACTACCTCGACTGGCTGATCGGCGACCCGCGGCGCCAGCGCCGCCGATACCTGGCGCGCAGTCCGGTGCGGCAGGCCGAGCGCATCCGCGCGCCGGTGGTGTTCTTCCAGGGCGGGCTCGACGCGGTGGTGGTGCCGGAGCAGACCGAGGCGATGGTCGCTGGCCTGCGGCGCAGCGGCGTGCGCGCGGAGTGTCACCGCTATCCGCAGGAGCGCCACGGCTTCCGCCAGCCGGCCAATCGCGCCCATGCGCTGCTGGCGGAATGGCGCTTCTACCTGGGCCTGCTGAAGGATTGAAGGGACCCGCCAAGGTCGCATTGCAATAACCGACGAATACAGTAGGCTGCCGGCAATGTCCGATAACAATAAGAATGGTCTGTCAGATGAGCCACGACCTCAGCCAACTGCGTAAATTCGTCTCGCCCGAGATCATCTTCGGCGCCGGCTGCCGGCACAGCGTCGCCAACTACGCGAAGACCTTCGGTGCGCGCAAGGTCCTGCTGGTCTCCGACCCCGGTGTGCTCGCCGCCGGCTGGGTCGCCGACATCCAGGCGAGCCTGGAGGGGCAGGGCGTCGACTATTGCCTGTACACCGCGATCTCGCCCAACCCGCGCGTCGAGGAGGTGATGCTCGGCGCCGAGTTCTACCGCAGCCAGGGCTGCAACGTGATCGTCGCGGTGGGCGGCGGCAGCCCGATGGATTGCGCCAAGGGCATCGGCATCGTCGCCGCCCATGGCCGCAGCATCCTCGAGTTCGAAGGCGTCGACCGGCTGCGGGTGCCGAGCCCGCCGCTGATCCTGATCCCGACCACCGCCGGGACTTCGGCGGACGTCTCGCAGTTCGTGATCATTTCCAACCAGGACGAGCGCATGAAGTTTTCCGTGGTGAGCAAGGCGGTGGTGCCCGACGTCTCGCTGATCGACCCGGAAACCACGCTGACCATGGACCCCTTCCTCTCCGCCTGCACCGGCATCGATGCGCTGGTGCACGCCATCGAGGCGTTCGTCTCCACCGGCCACGGCCCGCTGACCGATCCCCACGCGCTGGAAGCGATGCGCCTGATCGACGGCAACCTGGTGCAGATGATCGCCAATCCCGGCGACATCGCCCTGCGCGAGAAGATCATGCTCGGCAGCATGCAGGCCGGGCTGGCCTTCTCCAATGCCATCCTCGGCGCGGTGCACGCCATGTCGCACAGCCTCGGCGGCTATCTCGACCTGCCGCACGGGCTGTGCAACGCGGCGCTGGTCGAACACGTGGTGGCATTCAACTACAGCGCCGCGCCGGAGCGCTTCAAGGTGATCGCCGAGACCTTCGGCATCGACTGCCGCGGCCTGACCCAGGCGCAGGTCCGCCAGCGCCTGGTGGACCACCTGATCGCCTTCAAGCGTGCCGTCGGCTTCCACGAGAGCCTCGCCCTGCACGGGGTCGGCAGTTCCGACATCCCCTTCCTTTCGCGCCATGCGATGCAGGACCCGTGCATCCTCACCAACCCGCGCGAATCGAGCCAGCGTGACGTCGAGGTGGTCTATGGCGAGGCCCTCTGAGCGACAGCAGGAGGCCCTGGCCGGATTGCTCGGCCTGGGCAGCCACTCCGCCCGCAAGAGCCACTACCCGGAGCTGCTGGCGCGCCTGGAGGAGCTGGAGGCGGAGCGCAACCGCTACAAGTGGCTGTTCGAACACGCCGTGCACGGCATCTTCCAGGCCAGCCTCGGCCACGGCCTGCGCGCCGCCAATCCGGCGCTGGCGCAGATGCTCGGCTACGACGATCCGCAACAGGTGCTCTGGTCGCTGGAGGACATGGCCGGGCAGTTGTTCGTCGGCGGTGAGGCCGAGATGCGGCGGATCCGCACGCTGCTGCGCGAGCGCGGCGGCCTGTTCGGCTACGAGACGCGCCTGTGGCGCAAGGATGGCAGCCATATCGAGGTGTTGATGAACCTGCTGCTCAGGCACGACGAAGAGGAACTGGTCGAAGGCTTCGTCGCCGACATCACCGAGCGGGTCCAGGCCCAGCAGCGCCTGCAGAGCATGAACGAGGAACTGGAGCGGCGGGTGGCCGGGCGTACCCGCGAACTGGAAGAGCTCAATCGCCAGTTGCGCCAGGCGCGCGACGCCGCCGAGGCCGCCAACCACAGCAAGGACAAGTACCTCGCCGCCGCCAGCCACGACCTGCTGCAACCGCTCAATGCGGCGCGCCTGCTGGTCGATACCCTGCGCGAGCGTGGCCTGCCGGCCGCCGAGCTGCAACTGGTGGAGCGCACCCACCTGGCGCTGGAGGGCGCCGAGACGCTGCTCACCGACCTGCTGGAGATCGCCCGGCTCGACCAGAGCGCGATCCGTCCGGAGCTGGACGACTACTCCCTGGACGAATTGCTCGGGCCGCTGGTTTCCGAATTCGAGGAAGTCGCGCGGGCCTCCGGCCTGGCGCTGCGCGCGCGGATTCCCCGGCTGGCGGTGCGCACCGACGCGCGCCTGCTGTCGCGGATCCTGCGCAACTTTCTCAGCAACGCCTGCCGCTATACCGAGCGTGGCGCCGTACTGCTGGGCGCGCGCCGGCGTGGCGGCAACGTGCGCCTGGAGGTCTGGGACAGTGGCCGGGGCATTCCCGCCGACCAGTTGCAGGCGATCTTCCTCGAGTTCAACCAACTGGACGTCGGCCGGGCTTCCGAGCGCCGTGGCGTCGGCCTGGGCCTGGCCATCGTCGACCGGATCGCCGGCATCCTCGGCTATCGCATCGAGGTGCATTCGATTCCCGGCCGAGGCTCGCTGTTCGCCATCGAGGTGCCGGTGGTCCGCGAGCCATCGCGACCAGCGCCCGGCGAGGCGCCGGCGCGGGTATCTGCCGGCGATCCGCTGCCGGGAAGGCGGCTGCTGGTGGTGGACAACGAGACCGAGATTCTCTTCAGCATGGCCGCGCTGCTCGGCCAGTGGGGCTGCGAAGTGCTCACCGCCAGCGACCTGGAAAGCGCCCGGCGGGTGCTCGGCGGACGCGCGCCCGACGTGATCCTCGCCGATTACCATCTCGATCACGGCGCCACCGGCTGCCAGTTGCTGGGCGCGTTGCGCGCGGACTACGGCGCCGCTATCCCGGCGGTGATGATTACCGCCGACCGCAGCGACGACTGCCGTCGCGCGCTGAATCGACTGGGCGTGCCGCTGCTGAACAAGCCGCTGAAGCCCGGCAAGCTGCGTGCCGCCCTAAGCGCCTTGCTCGGCGAGGCCCAGGGCGCTTCCCGCGGCGCCGGAGACGGTGGCAGGCCCTAGCCGGGCCGGCGGCTGCGCCGGTGCAGCGCGACGGCCAGGGCCAGCCCGCTGAGCGCGGCCAGGCAGGCGAAGAGGAAGATCGAGCGGAAGCCGAACAGGTTGGCGACGAAGCCCACCAGCGGCCCGGTGATGCCCAGCGACAGGTCGACGAACAGCGAGTAGGCACCCAGCGCCGCGCCGCGGTTGGAAGCCGGCACCAGGTTCACCGCTTCCACGCCGAAGGCCGGGAACACCAGGGAGAAGCCGAAGCCGGTGAGCGCCGCGCCGGCCAGGCCGATCCAGGGGTTCGGCGCGCTCCACAGCAACAGCAGGCCGAGGCTTTCGATGCCGAGGCAGACGATCGCCACGCGGAAGCCACCGAGCCGGTTGATGCTGTTGGCGAACAGCAGCCGGGCGCCGATGAAGCAGCCGCCGAAGGCGCTCAGGCAGAGCACCGCGTGGGCCCAGCCACGGCTGGCGTAGTAGAGGGTGATGAAGGTGGCGATGGTGCCGAAACCGATCGCGCCCAGCGCCAGGCCCATGCCGTGCGGGGTGACCCGGCCGAGCACATGGTGGAACGGCAGGCGTTCGCCCTGCACCAGCGGCGCCGGCAGCTTCGGCCAGGCCAGGGCGAAGCCGAGCAGCCCGAGCAGGACGATCGCCGCGCCCATGCTCCACAGTCCCAGCCATTGCACCAGCAATACCCCTAGCGGCGCGCCGAGGGCGATGGCGCCGTAGCTGGCGATGCCGTTCCAGGAAATCACCTTGGCGGTGTGCGGCGCGCCGACCCGGCCGATGCCCCAGCCGATCGCCGCCGAGCCGACCAGGCTTTCCGCCGCGCCGAGCACCAGGCGGCCGACCAGCAGGCTGGCCAGGCTCAGCGCCGGCCAGCCCTGGAACGCCACCGAGAGCAGCATGAACAGCCCGCTCGCGGCGCTGCCGGCCATGCCGTAGAGCACCGCGCGCTTCGGCCCGAGGCCGTCGATGACGCGCCCGGCGTAGGGCCGGGCGAGCAGGGTGGCGAGGTACTGCACGCTGATCACCAGGCCGGCCAGCACCGAGCCGTAGCCGAGGTCGTCGTGCACGTAGCCGGGCAGCACCGCCAGCGGAATGCCGATGGTCAGGTAGCCGATGAAGGTGAACAGCACCACCGAGACGATCTGCAGGGTGACGTTCTGCCGCGCGCTGTCTTGCGCCGGCGGGGTGGGGGGGATATCGACGGACATGTGGGAAACGCGGTCGCAGTGGGTTGTCGCGGTTCGCCATGATGACCGTTGCCGATGACGAATGAAAGCAGGCTAACGGATTCGCCGGGCGATCAGCGGCGCGCGGCGCGTGGCGCAGGTACGTTCAGAGGCGCTGGAAGAGGCCCGGGTAGTCGATCACCAGCCCTTGTTCGTCGACCAGCAGCACCGCCTCGAACGCGCTGCCTTCGAGGTTCTCGTAAAGATAGTGGCCGGCGTCCAGGCGCGTGTAGGCCTGGCGCATGCTGCGCGGCTCCAGGGCCGGGGCCTCGATGTAGAGGACACGGATTTCCGCGCGCTGGCCATCGGCCAGGCCCAGGCGACGGATCGGGAAGGTGTTGGTGAAGGGACTTGGCCAGAGGTCGATGTCCAGGCAGCCGTCGAACGCCGGCAGCGCTTCGCCGTCGCCGTCCTGCCAGTGGCCGCGGCCATCGGCGAGCAGGTGCAGCTTGCGCACCCCGGTCTCGCTTTCGACGTGGAACACCGCTTCGCGCAAATGCCAGCCGGCGTCCCAGCGCAGCCGGTAGTCCAACTGGTAGGGCAGTCCGCTGCGTTCGTCGGGTGCGCGCAACTGGCTTTCCGCCTGGTCGTGCTCCAGGCGCAGGGCCTCCCAGCTGGACGACGGCGAGCGCCACAGGCCAGCCCAGGTGTACAGGCGCTCGCTGCTCATGCGTCGAGTACCAGGCCGAGGCGCTGGCGCCTGGGCAGGCGCGCCACCACCAGCTGGTGGGAGCGGACCAGGGCCTCGCGCAGCTCGGCGGCTTTCATCGGGTAGGGACGCGCCATCACGACCCAGTGCGCCCGCGCCAGGTAGGGTGCCGGACGGATGCCGGGGCGGTCGACGTAGCCGAGGAACAGCTCGCTGCCGACCTTGAAGGCCAGGCCGCCGTCCTTGTCGACGAAGTCGAGGATGGCGAACATCTTGTTGCCGGCCACCGAGAACACCCGGTTCGACCCCCACTTGAGGTCTTCCCGGGCACCGGGCAGTTGCAGGCAGAAGGCGGCGATCTGGTCGGCGGTCATGGACGCTCCGGTGGCGGGTCAGTCGCGGAAATACACTTCCAGGAGATGGTAGCCGAACTGGCTCTTCAGCGGACCCTGGAGTACGCCCACGGGCTTTCTGAAGATCGCATTGTCGATCGGCCGGACCATCTGTCCCGGGCGCACCTCGCCGAGGTCGCCGCCACGCTTGCCGGACGGGCAGGTCGAATGCTTCCTGGCCAGCGTGGCGAAGTCCTCGCCCCTGGCCAGGCGCTGCTTCAGTTGCTCGGCCTCGGCGGCGGTCTTGACCAGGATGTGGCGGGCCATGGCGACAGGCATGGGATTACCTTCTGCGGGAAACGGAACGCGCATTCTAGCCCAGGCCCGCCGTGGCTTCAGTCGCGCAGTTCGGCGCGGTCGCGGTAGAGCTCCAGCGCCTGCGGGTTGGCCAGGGCGTCGGTGTTCTTCACCGGGCGTCCGTGGACCACGTTGCGCACCGCCAGTTCGACGATCTTGCCGCTCAGGGTGCGCGGGATGTCGGCGACCTGGACGATCTTCGCCGGCACGTGGCGCGGCGTGGTATTCGCGCGGATGGTCTGGCGGATGCGTTCGCGCAGGGGCTCGTCGAGGTCGACGCCGTCGCGCAGGCGGACGAACAGCACCACCCGCACGTCGTCCCGCCAGTCCTGGCCGATGGCGATGGACTCGAGGACTTCCTCGACCTTCTCCACCTGGCGGTAGATCTCCGCGGTGCCGATGCGCACGCCGCCGGGGTTGAGTACCGCGTCGGAGCGGCCGTGGATCACCAGTCCGCCGTGGGCGGTCTCCTCGGCGTAGTCGCCATGGGCCCAGACGCCGGGGAAGCTGCTGAAGTAGGCATCATGGAACCTGGCGCCGTCCGGGTCGTTCCAGAAGCCCAGCGGGATCGACGGAAAGTGCCGGGTGCAGACCAGTTCGCCCTTGCCGCTGGCGAGCTGGCGACCGTCGTCGTCCCGGATTTCCACGGCCATGCCCAGCGCCTTGCATTGCAATTCTCCGCGCCATACCGGCAGCAGAGGATTGCCGATGGCGAAGCAGGAAACGATGTCGGTGCCGCCGGAGATCGACGACAGGCAGAGGTCGCTCTTCAGCTCGCGGTAGACGTAGTCGAAGCTTTCGTGGGCCAGCGGCGAGCCGGTGGAAAGCAGCGTCTTCAGGCTGTCCAGGCGATGGCTGTGGCGCGGGCGGGCGCCGGCCTTTTCCAGCGCCGCCAGGTACTTGGCGCTGGCGCCGAACACGCCGATGCCCTCGGCGTCGACAAGATCCATCAGGCGTTCCGGGCCGGGATGGAACGGCGAGCCGTCGTAGAGCACCAGGCTGGCGCCCACCGCCAGGCCGGAGACCAGCCAGTTCCACATCATCCAGCCGCAGGTGGTGTAGTAGAACAGCCGGTCGCCGTCGCCCAGGTCGGTGTGCAGGCCGTGCTCCTTGAGATGTTGCAGGAGCACGCCGCCGGTGGCGTGGACGATGCACTTGGGTACCCCGGTGGTGCCCGACGAATAGAGGATGTACAGCGGCTGCTCGAAGGGCACCGGGGTGAAGACCGGCTCGCCCTCGGCCTGGTAGAACCCGTCCCACAGCGCGACCTGCGCCTGGCAGCGGTAGTCCTGCGGCTGTGCCTGCGGACGGTCGTAGGGCACCACCAGCAGTTGCTCCAGGCCGGGTAGCCCGGCGAGCACCTCGTTGAGCCTGGCGGTCAGGTCCAGCGACTTGCCGGCGTAGCGGTAGCCGGCGCAGGCGATCAGCACCCGCGGTTCGATCTGGCCGAAGCGGTCGATCACGCCCTGGGTGCCGAAGTCCGGCGAGCAGCTCGACCAGGTCGCGCCGAGGCTGGCGGTGGCAAGCATGCCGACCACGGTCTGCCAGGTGTTCGGCATCAGCGCCGCGACCCGCTCGCCAGGACCGACGCCGAGCGCGGCGAGGCGCTTCTGCAGGCCGGCGACGTGACGGGCCAGCTCGGCGTGGCTGAGCACCTCGCGGCGGCCGTCTTCGCTCACCGCGATCAGCGCCGGGGCGTCATCGCGGCGGCGCAGCAGGTGTTCGGCGAAATTCAGCGTGGCGCCGGGGAACCAGCGCGCCGAGGGCATCTGCGCGCCTTCCTCGAGCACCGCGCGCGGCGGTTGCCGGAAGCGCACCTCGAAGAAGTCGACGATGGCCTGCCAGAACGCCTCGCGGCGCTCCACGCTCCAGGCGTGCAGCGCCGGGTAGTCGGCCAGGGCGAGGGCGTGGCGCTGGTTGACGAAGCGCCGGAAAGCCTCCATGCGGCTGGCGGCGATACGTTCGGCGGAAGGCGTCCAGAGCGGTGCGGGCATGGCGTGTCCGTCCTTCTTGTCGTTCTTACCCATGCGCCAAGCATAACCGCCCGCGGCGGCGCCTGCCTCAATCGCCGGACTGGTCTTCGGGCAGCGCCAGCGAGCGCCAGTCGGTGCCATGCAGCAGCACGTCGCTGAGGGCCTGGGCGGCGGTGGACAGCTTGTGCTCGCTCAGCCGCAGCAGGCCGACCCGGCGCTGCACCTGCGGCGCATAGAGCGGCAGGCAGCGCGCGCCGAGTTCCTGCATCTGCTGGATGCACAGGGTCGGCACGGCGCTGACACCGAGGCCCTGGGCGACCATCCGCCCGACCGTGACCAGTTGGTGGCTCTCGAACGCCACCGGCAGGCGGCCGTGCTCGGCGGCCACGCTTTCTTCCAGAAGCAGGCGCACCGCCGAGGGACGCTGCAGGGTGATGAAGGGCTCGCCGAGCAGTTCGTGCCAACTGATCCGCTCCCGCCCGACCAGCGGCGAGCCGGCCGGCACCACGGCGACGAAGCGGTCGTTGTAGAACGGGGTGAATTCGAGGTTTTCCAGGGACTCCGGCTCGAAGGCGATGCCCAGCTCGACGCGCCGGTTGCGGACCATCTCCAGCACCTGCTCGTTGATCACGTCGTGCACCGCCACGTTGACCCGCGGGTGGCGCTCGCGAAAGGTCTTCAATACCAGCGGCAGCAGGTTGCCGGCGAAGGAGGGCATGGCGGCGATGGAGACCTTGCCCAGTTGCAGGGTGAAGTGCTGGCGCAGCAATTCCTCGGTGTTGTCCCAGTCGGCCATCAGGCGCTGCGCCAACGGCAGCAGGGCCTCGCCCTCGGGGGTGAGGCTGACGCTGCGGGTGGTACGTTCCAGCAGCGCACCGCCGAGGCTTTCCTCCAGGCTCTTGATCGCCAGGCTCAGGGCCGGCTGGGAGAGGTGCAGGCGCTCGCCGGCCTGGGCGAAGCTGAGGCTCTGCGCCACGGCGAGGAAGGCGCGCAACTGCTTGACGGTCATTTATTTGTTTTTCTCATCAATGGATTGGAAAAACAAACTTAACAAATCAGTCCGCAGCGGAGAAGCTCTGTGCGACCCGGCAGTCGGACTGCCGCACGCACAATCACAAGAGCCGGAAGAGGCACAGCAGCATGAGCGGACTCGACAAGCGAGTAGGCAGTTACGAAGAGGCCCTCGAAGGCCTGACCGACGGTATGATCGTCCTCGCCGGGGGCTTCGGCCTCTGCGGGATCCCCGAGAACCTGATCGCGGAAATCCGCCGGCGCGGGGTCAGGGACCTCACGGTGGTCTCGAACAACTGCGGCGTCGATGGCTTCGGCCTCGGGGTGCTGCTGGAGGACCGGCAGATCCGCAAGATGATCGCGTCCTACGTCGGCGAGAACGCCCTGTTCGAGCAGCAACTGCTCAGCGGCGAGCTGGAGGTCGAACTGACCCCCCAGGGCTCGCTGGCCGAGAAGATCCGCGCCGGCGGCGCCGGCATCCCGGCCTTCTTCACCGCCACCGGCTACGGCACCCCGGTCGCCGAGGGCAAGGAGGCACGCGAGTTCAATGGCCGCCACTACATCCTCGAACCGGCCATCACCGGCGACTTCGCCATCGTCAAGGGCTGGAAGGCCGACCATTTCGGCAACGTCGTCTATCGCCACACCGCGCAGAACTTCAACCCGCTGGTCGCCACCGCCGGGCGCATCACGGTGGTCGAGGTGGAGGAGATCGTCGAACCCGGCGAACTGGACCCGACGCAGATCCACACCCCCGGCATCTACGTCGACCGGATCATCCAGGGTCGGTTCGAGAAACGCATCGAGAAACGCACGCTGCGCGCCTGACGGCGGCCGCTACAACGACAAGAGGTTTCCCCAGATGGCACTTACCCGCGAACAGATGGCGCAGCGCGTGGCGCGCGAATTGAAGGACGGCTACTACGTCAACCTCGGCATCGGCATCCCGACCCTGGTGGCCAACTACGTGCCGGAGGGCATCGACGTGATGCTCCAGTCGGAGAACGGCCTGCTCGGCATGGGCGCGTTTCCCACCGAGGCGGAGATCGACGCGGACATGATCAACGCCGGCAAGCAGACCGTGACCGCCCGCGTCGGCGCGTCGATCTTCGACTCGGCGCAGTCCTTCGCCATGATCCGTGGCGGCCACGTCGATCTCACCGTGCTCGGCGCCTTCGAGGTGGACGTGCGCGGCAACATCGCTTCCTGGATGATCCCCGGCAAGCTGGTCAAGGGCATGGGCGGCGCCATGGACCTGGTGGCCGGCGCGGAGAACATCATCGTCACCATGACCCATGCCTCCAAGGACGGCGAGTCCAAGCTGCTGCCGTACTGCACCCTGCCGCTGACCGGTTGCGGCTGCATCCGCAAGGTGCTCACCGACCTGGCCTACCTGGAGATCGAGGACGGCGCCTTCATCCTCCGCGAGCGCGCCCCCGGGGTCAGCGTCGAGGAGATCGTGGCGAAGACCGCCGGCAAGCTGATCGTCCCCGAGCACGTGCCGGAAATGAGCTTCTGAGTCCCCGGCCCGCGCGGCTGGCGCTTCCACGCAAGGCGCCGGCCGCGCGGTCCGTCCCTTTCCAGAGGGCGTAGGATAGGGCAGCGATCCACCCCTACGTCCACCCGCAGCGATTCGGCCCGGGCACGGGCGAATCCAGGAGAACCATCCATGCAAGACGTCGTCATCGTCGCCGCCACCCGCACCGCCGTCGGCAGCTTCCAGGGCTCGCTGGCCGGCATTCCCGCCCCCGAGCTGGGCGCCGCGGTGATCCGCCGCCTGCTCGAACAGACCGGTCTCGATGCCGGCCAGGTCGACGAAGTGATCCTCGGCCAGGTGCTCACCGCCGGGTCCGGGCAGAACCCGGCGCGCCAGGCGGCGATCAAGGCCGGCCTGCCGGTCGGCGTACCGGCCATGACCCTGAACAAGGTCTGCGGCTCCGGCCTCAAGGCCCTGCACCTGGGCGCCCAGGCGATCCGCTGCGGCGACGCCGAGGTGATCGTCGCCGGCGGTCAGGAGAACATGAGCCTGGCGCCCTACGTCATGCCCGGCGCCCGCACCGGCCTGCGCATGGGCCATGCGAAGCTGGTCGACAGCATGATCGAGGACGGCCTGTGGGACGCCTTCAACGACTACCACATGGGCATCACCGCCGAGAACCTGGCGGAGAAGTATGGCCTGACCCGTGAGGAGCAGGACGCCTTCGCCGCCGCTTCGCAGCAGAAGGCCATCGCCGCCATCGAGGGCGGGCGCTTCCGCGACGAGATCACGCCGATCCAGGTCCCGCAGCGCAAGGGCGAGCCGCTGAGCTTCGACACCGACGAGCAGCCGCGCGCCGGCACCACCGTCGAGGCCCTGGCCAAGCTCAAGCCGGCCTTCAGGAAGGACGGCAGCGTCACCGCCGGCAACGCCTCCAGCCTCAACGACGGCGCCGCCGCGGTGTTGCTGATGAGCGCGGCCAAGGCCAAGGCCCTGGGGCTGCCGGTGCTGGCGCGGATCGCCAGCTACGCCAGCGCCGGGGTCGACCCGGCGATCATGGGCATCGGCCCGGTCTCCGCCACCCGGCGCGCGCTGGACAAGGCCGGCTGGAGCCTGGAGCAACTGGACCTGATCGAGGCCAACGAAGCCTTCGCCGCGCAGTCCCTGGCGGTGGGCCGGGAACTGGGCTGGGATGCCGCCCGGGTCAACGTCAACGGCGGCGCCATCGCTCTTGGCCACCCGATCGGCGCGTCCGGCTGCCGGGTGCTGGTGACCCTGCTGCACGAGATGATCCGTCGCGACGCGAAGAAGGGCCTCGCCACCCTGTGCATCGGCGGCGGCCAGGGCGTCGCCCTGACCCTGGCCCGCGACTGATCCATCGACCAGCCGCTCGCGGCGTGATCGCGCCATGTCCTTTCGCGGGGGCATGGCGCGCTCGTGTCCAGGGAACGAGCGGCGGACGGCCTTGGCCGTCCGACCGGCGCCGCACCGTTCCGTTCCCCGGAACGGTCGGGCGCCCAGGGAGCCGTACCGCACACACAGGCGGCCCCGTTGCCGCCGAATAACAATAAAACCGAGAGAATCCGCGATGACCGCTATCCTTCCCATCCAAGAAAGCCGCTCCGCGCGCTTCGCCATGCGTTGCTCGAGCTGGGCCGAGCGCTGGTTTCCCGACTCCTGGGTGTTCGCCGCCCTGGCCATCCTTATCGTCAGCCTGGCCGCGCTGGCCATGGGCGCCGGCCCGACCGCCACGGCGAAGGCCTTCGGCGACGGTTTCTGGAGCCTGATCCCGTTCACCATGCAGATGGCCTTCGTGGTCATCGGCGGCTACGTGGTAGCCAGCTCAGGCCCCGCCTCGCGTCTCATCGATCTGCTCGCGCGAGTGCCGAAGAATGGCCGCTCGGCGGTCTGCTGGGTGGCGCTGGTGTCGATGCTCGCCTCGCTGCTCAACTGGGGCCTCAGCCTGGTCTTCGGCGGCCTGCTGGTACGCGCCCTGGCGCGCCGCGAAGAGCTGCGCATGGACTACCGCGCCGCCGGCGCCGCCGCCTACCTAGGCCTCGGCGCGGTGTGGGCGCTGGGCCTGTCGTCATCGGCCGCGCAGTTGCAGGCCAACCCGGCCAGCCTGCCGCCTTCGATCCTGGCGATCACCGGGGTGATCCCGTTCACCGAGACCATCTTCCTCTGGCAGTCAGGAGTCATGCTGCTGGCATTGGTCCTGGTCTCGCTGGTGATCGCCTACATGACCGCGCCGAGCGCCGCCAGCGCCCGCGACGCCAAGGCCTGCGGGGTCGACGTGAGCTTCACGGCACCGGCGAAACTGGCGCCGACCCGCCCCGGCGAGTGGCTGGAGCACAGCCCGCTGCTGATCATCCTGCTGGTGCTGCTGGCCGGCGGCTGGCTGGCCCACGAGTTCTCGACCAAGCCGGCGATCCTGGCGATCTCCGGGCTGAACACCTATAACCTGCTGTTCCTGATGCTCGGCGCGCTGCTGCACTGGCGCCCGCGCAGCTTCCTCGACGCGGTGGCGCGCGCGGTGCCGACCACCACCGGGGTGCTGATCCAGTTCCCGCTGTACGGCTCGATCGCGGCGATCATGACGACGGTCAACGGCAGCGACGGCGAGACCCTGGCCCACCATATCTCGACCTTCTTCGTGCAGATCGCCTCCCACGATACCTATGCGCTGCTGATGGGCGTGTACTCGGCGGTGCTGGGCTTCTTCATTCCTTCGGGCGGCGGCAAGTGGATCATCGAGGCGCCGTACGTGATGCAGGTGGCCAACGAACTGCAATACCACCTCGGCTGGGCGGTACAGATCTACAATGCCGCCGAGGCGCTGCCGAACCTGATCAACCCGTTCTACATGCTGCCGTTGCTCGGCGTGCTGGGGCTGAAGGCGCGCGACCTGATCGGCTTCTCGTTCGTCCAGCTGCTGGTGCACATCCCGTTGGTGCTGGTGCTGCTCTGGGCCCTGGGCAGCACCCTGGCCTACATTCCGCCGGTGATGCCGTAGCGTATCGGTGGAACAACGGCGGATAACGCCTGCGGCGTTATGCGCCCTACGCCGGGGCACGGAGCCGGGGCCGTAGGGCGAATGACCGCAACGCGGCTATCCGCCGAACCAGCCGGGCAATGGCGGATAACGCCTGGGACGGTAAACGCCCACGGAGGGATGACTGGCGTGGAGGACAGCTATCGCCGCAGGCGCCGGATCAGGTTTCGGCGACCACGTCCCAGGCGACCTTGCGAAAGTCCAGTTGCTGGTAGTCCTCCCGCACCGGCGAGTAGATCTCGAGTATCTCGCAGGCTTCGAGCGCCAGGGCTTCATGCTCGACATTCGAGGCGATCACCGCGCATTGACCGTCGCCGAGCACATGGGTCACGTCGCCGACCCGCAGTTTCAGCCGGCCCTTGATGATGATGGGGCAGGCTTCGTGCACATGCCGGTGGCAGGGGATCACCGCGCCCTTTTCCAGGTTCCAGAAAGCTATGGTGCAGTGCGCGGTGTGGATGAAGCCGGCACGGGCGCTGCCGTCGGCATTGATCGCATGCTTCTTCAGGTTTTCGATGATGATCTTTTCCATGGGAATCATTGGCTCCATGAGTCCGGAATCGTCAGGCTACCGGCGTCGCGGTTTTCAGGTGGATACTGAAACCCATCGGTACCGGACCGAAGTTCTCCACGATATGCAGCTCGTTATTCTGCGCCGCCTCGATGGTGGTGATGCAGCCATCTATATTTCCCAGGGCACATTGGCGAGCGGCCTCACTGTTCGAAGTGCACAGGACAAGTTCGGCGGAAGTTGCAGGCTCCCCTAACTTTGCCAGCAGACTGGTGGGCGCTGGATGGGAGCCGATTCGTTTTACCGTGGTATTTCCGTTTCGCGCGAAGACCATGTCATAGGTATCCATGAGATGGTGGTCGACAAGTTTCAAGCGATCGAGGTGACGAAATACGATTTCATGCAGCCTGGGATAAACGATACAGCCCATCAGGATTCCCGGTTCTTGTGAACCGAGCAAATCATCCAGGGCTTCTTCGAGGGTGGCGCGAAGTTCGATCTGGCCATTCCAGCCACTCTTGGCCATATATTGCCGGGCGGCTTTTTCACAGTTGGTCCCGCTGGGACCCAGCGTATAGATATTCATCCTTGGTTCTTCCCTGTGGTGTTTACCGGGTCAGATGCGGTTGCGTTCCTCCACGAGGCTGGCCAGGCTCCTGTGGTCATGCCCGTTACGCAGGGTGGCGAGGATTTCTCCCTCGATCCGCTCGATTTCGAGGGCCTTTTCGTAGAGTTCGCCGAGTAGCGGGGCAGGGAACACCACGGTGCCGTTGTCGTCCGAGACCACCACGTCGCCGCTCGTCACGCGGCTGCCTTCGATCATGCAGCTTTCCCCCGTGCTCCTGACGCGGTAGGCGCCCTGGGTATCGACCGGGGTGAAGTTGCTGGCCAGGACGGGGGTCGTCAGGGCCCTTACTTCCGCCGCATCGCGGACGGAGCCACCGAGGACGATGCCTTCGAAACCCAGCTTGGCGAAATAGGTGCAACTCAGGCCCCCCGCCAGCGCGGCGTCGGTCGTCAGCGCGCCGGCTCCGGCGACGTAGACCAGGTCCCTGGCCGAACTCAGGTCCGGGACGAGGAAGTCCTTCACCTGTTCCCAGGTGGAAGGTTGCGCACGGGTGATGTCGCCGGTCTTCCTGACCCGTTCCCATTCCACCGTATAGGCATGCCCTATGAAATAATGTCGTTGCGTGTTTCTTGAAACGATATTTCGACAGAGAACTTCGCCGACACCATAAGCATCCAGGAGGTCGGCGAAAGTCGAAGTGCTGATTGACTGCTGTCTTATTTCAATGAAAAGTTCATGGCTCACATCGATGCTCCTTCAGGAAAGTTTCGTCCGTGTTGCAGATTCCCCTTCTTCAGGGGGAACTCGATGTGAGGGCTTTTTTAATTTGACGCCAGAAAAGAGTCAAACGCTAGTTCCTCATATGGAATATAGCGTTTCGCTATTGTTCGGAATTCATTCCGAGTCATGGAGATGAATTTCATTTGGAGAAAGGCGTCCCCGGAATCGCGATCGGCCCGGAGTTTCATGTTCCGGGCCTGTCCCTGTTCCAGTTGGCCGGCGCGGCGCCGGCGAGTCCTATTGCGCCACCCAGCCGCCATCCATGTTCCAGGCCGCGCCGCGCACCTGGTCGGCGGCTTCGCTGCAAAGGAACAGCGTCAATCCGCCGAGTTGCCCGGGGGTGACGAAGGCCCGCGAGGGTTGTTTTTCCGCCAGCAGGTCGTGTTGCGCCTGTTCGGCCGAGACGCCCTCGGCGATGCGCGCGTCGATCTGCTTCTGCACCAGCGGGGTCAGTACCCAGCCGGGGCAAATGGCGTTGCAGGTCACCGGCGTGCGCGCCGTTTCCAGCGCCACGCTCTTGGTCAGGCCGAGCACGCCGTGCTTGGCGGCGACGTAGGCGCTCTTTCCGGCCGAGGCGACCAGGCCGTGGGTCGAGGCGATGTTGACGATCCGCCCCCAGCCGCGCGCGAGCATGCCCGGCAGGGCCAGGCGGGTGGTATGGAACACCGAGGACAGGTTGATCGCGATGATCGCGTCCCAGCGTTCCGTGGGGAATTCCTGCACCGGCGCCACGTACTGGATGCCGGCGTTGTTGACCAGGATGTCGACGCCGCCGAAGGTCCGCTCGGCGAAGGCCATCAGTTCGCCGATCTGCTCCGGGCTGGAGAGGTCGGCCGGGTGGTGCTCGGCGCGCACGCCGCGGGCGCGGACCTGCGCCAGCGCCGCGTCGACCTCGCCGAAGCCGTTGAGGAGCAGGTCGGCGCCGGCCTCTGCCAGGCTCAGGGCGATGCCCAGGCCGATGCCGCTGGTGGAGCCGGTGACCAGGGCGGTCTTGCCTTTCAGGGTCATGCTGTTTCTCCCGCTGGATGAAAAAAAGGGCGGATCAGACCAGGCCGGTGGCGTAGAACAGTCCGATGACGAAGAACACCGCCAGGGTCTTGATCAGGGTAATACCGAAAATGTCCCTGTACGCCTCCCGATGGGTCAGGCCGGTAACCGCCAGGAGGGTGATCACCGCGCCGTTGTGCGGCAGGGTATCCATCCCGCCGCTGGCCATGGCGGCGACCCTATGGAGGACTTCCAGGGGGATCTGCGCGGCGTTGGCGGCGGCGATGAAGGTGTCGGACATCGCCGCCAGGGCGATGCTCATGCCGCCCGACGCGGAGCCGGTGATGCCGGCCAGCAGGGTGACGGTGATCGCTTCGTTGACCAGCGGATTGGGAATGCTCCTGAGCGCGTCGGCCAGCACCAGGAAGCCCGGCAGCGAGGCGATCACCGCGCCGAAGCCGTACTCCGAGGCGGTGTTCATCGCCGCCAGCAGCGAGCCGGCCACCGCGCTGCGGGTGCCTTCGGCGAGGCGGCTGCGGATCGCCGCGAAGCCGCTCGCCAGCACCAGCAGGATGCCCAGCAGCAGGGCCGCCTGCACCGCCCAGATCGCGGTGAGCTTGCCGACCTCGGTCTGCAGCGGCGTGGCCATTCCGGCCAGTTGCAGGGTATGGACCTGGCCGTACCACTGCGGGATCCAGTGGGTGAACAGTAGGTTGGCGACCCCTACCAGCACCAGCGGTGAGAGCGCCAGCCAGGGATTGGGCAGGCGCAGGTCATCGGCGGTCTCCGGCTCGTTGCGCAGGTCGCTGCCGTAGCCTTCGCCGTTGCGCCGCGCCTTGTTCGCCTGGCGTCGCAGGTAGAGCATGCCCACGGCGAAGACGAACAGCGCGCCGAGGGTGCCGAGCCAGGGCGCGGCCCAGGCGTGGGTGCCGAAGAAGGTCGAGGGGATGATGTTCTGGATCTGCGGGGTGCCGGGCAGCGCGTCCATGGTGAAGGAAAACGCGCCGAGGGCGATGGTCGCCGGGATCAACCGCTTGGGGATGTCGCTCTGGCGGAACATCTCCGCGGCGAACGGGTAGACCGCGAACACCACCACGAACAGCGAGACGCCGCCGTAGGTGAGCAGCGCGCAGACCAGCACTATCACCAGCATCGCCTGGCGGGTGCCGAGCAGGCGGATCGCCGCGGCGACGATGGAGCGGGAGAAGCCGGCCAGCTCGATCAGCTTGCCGAACACCGCGCCAAGCAGGAAAACCGGGAAGTAGAGCTTGATGAAACCGACCATCTTCTCCATGAACACCCCGGTGAAGGTCGGCGCGACCGCGCCGGGATCGGTGAGCAGCACGGCGCCGAGGGCGGCGAGGGGGGCGAACAGGATGACGCTGTAGCCCCGGTAGGCGGCCAGCATCAGCAGGCCCAGGGCGGCAAGGGCGATGATCACGCTCATCGGGCATATCTCCACGGCGCTGCGGGCGCGCTCCGCATGGGGAAGGGCGCTCCGGGCCTGTTTCTTGTTGTCGAACGGTGCGGGCACCGGCGTGACGGCCTGGAACGGGGCAGGGCCGTCGGAAAGCCCGGTAGCGATAACCGTGCCAGGCCACAAGGTCGCGGTTTTCGCGGGCTGCGGCGAGGCGAAGGGGCGTGCGGGGAATAGCCTTGTCTCCAGATGGAGACGGGTTCGAGCCGAGGTGCAGGGTTATGCCGGTTTCAGTTCGTCTCGATTTCGAGACGAGTCCCGTTATCGAGACGGATGCCCAGCGCCACGATCTTCTTGTACAGGGTCGAGCGACCCAGGCCCAGGCGTTTCGCCGCTTCCACCACATTGCCGGCACTCTGCGCCAGGGCACGTGCGATCAGCTCGCGCTCGAAGGTTTCGCGGGCCCGTTGGAAATCGCCGACCGGCGCCTCGTCCCCGGGCTGCGCAAGTTCAGGCAACGGCTGCAGGGGACCGAGCGCCGCGCCGAGGGCGGCGGCGTCCAGCAACGGCTGGTCGGCCAGCAGCAGCGCGCGTTCCAGCACGTTGCGCAGTTCGCGGACGTTGCCCGGCCAGGCATGCCGGGCGAGCAGCGCCAGGGCGTCGCCGCCGAGTTCGTGGAGACGGCCATGGTCGAGGCTGTCGAGGATCGACTCGCAGAGCGCCGGGAGGTCGTCCAGGCGCTGGCGCAACGGCGGGATCTCGATCGGCAGGACGTTCAGCCGGTAGTAGAGATCAGCGCGGAAACGGCCTTCGCGCATCGCCTGCTGGAGGTCGATGGAGGTGGCGGCGACCAGGCGGATGTCGCTGCGGATCACTTCGTTGGAACCCACCGCTTCGAATTCTTTCTCCTGTAGCACGCGCAACAGCTTGCCTTGCAACGCCAGCGGCATGTCGCCGATCTCGTCGAGGAACAACGTGCCGCCCTGGGCCACCTGCAACTTGCCGGGTCGACCCTTGCGCTCGGCACCGGTGAAGGCCCCGGGTGCGGTACCGAAGAATTCGGCCTCCAGCAGGCTTTCCGGGATCGCCGCGGCGTTCACGCTGACGAAGGCCTTGTGCGCCCGCGGCGAAGCGCTGTGGATGGCGTGGGCGAGCAGTTCCTTGCCGGTGCCGGTCTCGCCGAGCAGCAGCACCGGCGCTTCGCTGGCCGCGCCACGGCGGGCGCGGCGCTTGACTTCCAGGCTGGCCGGACTGGTGCCGACGAAGTGGCTGAAGCTGTACTTGGCCTGGCGCGCCTGCAATTGCGAGCGGGTCGAGGCCAGTTCGCGCTGCATGCTCAGGTAGCGGGTCACCAGCGGCGACAGCGAGCGCAGTTCGTCGAGCAGGGCGAAGCCGATGGCGCCGATCACCTCGCCGGCGTCGTCGTGGATCGGCAGGCGCATCACCACCAAGGGGTCCTTCGCGCTGTCCATCATGTCCAGCAGGATCGGCTTGCCGCTGCCTACCACTTCGCGCAGCAGGCTGCCGGGAATCACGCTTTCGCAGGGCCGGCCGATGGCCTGCGCCGGCTCGGCGAGGCCGAAGCGCTGCGCGTAGCGCTGGTTGATCCAGACGATGCGCGCCTCGCGGTCGACGATCACCGTGCCTTCGCTGGAGCCTTCGACGATCTCGAACAGCGAGCGGATCGCCTGCTGGCGTACGCGCTGGTAATCCTGGAGGCTGTCGGCAGCGGTCATCGGCGGCTCCTGCGGCGGGCGGCGAAACGGGCCGCCACTGTAGCCGGGAAGCCGCTCTCGGTGAAGGCTCAGGATTCCTCGACGGCCAGCGCGGCGGTGTTTTCCCGCTGCGCCTGGGCGGCGGGCGAGCGGACCTGGAGGATCAGCAGCGCGGCGAGCCCGGCGGGTATCGCCGCAAGGATGAAGATATTCTCCACGGATATGTGCATGCCCAGCAGCAGGCTGCCGAACAGCGGGCCGAGGATCGAACCGAAGCGGCCCACGCCCAGCGCCCAGCCGGTGCCGGTGGCACGCACCTGGGCCGGGTAGAAGTTGCTGGCGAAGGCGTTCAGGGTCAGCTGCCCGCCGATGATGCAGAAGCCGGCGGCGAAGACGAACGCCAGCAGCCAGCGCGGCTGGTCGTGGTTGAGGCCGAGGAGCAGGGTGCACAGCGCGGCGCCGGCGAGAATCGCCGCCAGCAGGCGCACCTTGCTGCGCAGGCGGTCGGCGAGCCAGGCCAGGAGCATCGCGCCGAGGGTGCCGGCGAAGAGGAACATCGAGGTCGCCAGGTTCGCCGCATTGCGCGTCAGGCCGCTTTCCTGGAGCAGCGAGGGCAGCCAGCTGACCATGAAGTAGAGCAGGATCAGGCTGACGAAGAAGGTCGCCCAGAGCAGCAGGGTCGGGCGCGCATAGCCGTGGCGGAACAGCTCCAGCACGCTCAGGCGCGCCGTTGGCTCGGCGTCGGCCTGTGCCGGCGGCGGCTGCCAGCCCGGCGCCATGCGCTCGCTGAGCTGGCGCAGGCGGATATAGGGCGGCGCGTCGCGCAGCAGGCGCGGCAGCGACTCCGGCAGGAACAGCCAGAGGAACGGAAACAGCAGCAACGGGGTGACGCCGCCGGCGAGGAACACCGCCTGCCAGCCGAAGCCGTCCATGAAGGCGGCGGCGACGAAACCGCCGGCGGCGCCGCCGAAGGAGAAACCGCAGGCCGCCAGGGTGACCATCAGGGTACGCAGGCGCGGTGGCGAGTACTCGGCCATCAGCGCCATGGCGCTGGGCATTGCCCCGCCCATTCCGATGCCGCAGACGAAGCGCGCCAGCATCAGGCTTTCCAGGGAACCGGCGAAGACCATCAGGACGGTCAGGCTGGCGTAGATCAGCACGCAGCAGAGCAGCACCCGACGGATGCCGAAGCGGTCCGCCAGCGGCGTCACCAGCAGCGAACCGACGGTTAGGCCGAACAGGTTGGCGCTGAACACCGGGCCGAACGCGGCCTTGTCCAGGCCCCATTCCTGGGCCAGGGTCGGCACCACGTAGCCGAGCACCTGGGCATCGTAGCCATCGGTGACCAGCAACAGGGCGAGGAGCAGCAGCAACAGCCACTGGTAGCGGGACACGGGGCGCGCGTCGAGCGCCGCGCGAAAGCTGGCGATCTGGTTCTGCATCGCAAGGTACCTGAGGTTCTTATTGGTGATGGGGCGTCCGGCGGACGCCCCCCTTTATCTTCAGGAGCGGGACTCTGCGGTCGCTCAGGCGGCCGGGGTGTCCGGCTGGTTGGCCGGATGGGCCTGGCGGAACGCCGGATGAGCGGCGGCCAGGGCGGCGACCCGGCGGATCCGTGGCCAGGCGTCCAAAGCCACGCCGAAGCGCTCGGCGGCGTAGAGCTGCGGGACCAGGTAGACGTCGGCCAGGCCCGGCCGGTCGCCGAAGCACCAGCCCTGGTCGCCGATCAGTTGCTCGACGGCGGCGAGCCCCTGGCCGACCCAGTGGCCGATCCACTGCCGGACCTGCTCTTCGTCGTGGCCCCACTGGCGCAGCAGGTTGAGCACGCTGGCGTTGTGCAACGGGTGGATGTCGCAGCCGACCAGCGCCGCGACCCCGCGCTCGTGGGCGCGGCGCAGCGGATCGCTGGAGAACAGGGCGGGTTGCGGGTAGCGCTCCTCGAGGTATTCGATGATCGCCGGCGACTGGATCAGCAGCTCGCCCTCGTCGACCTGCAGGGCCGGTACGCGGCCCTGTGGGTTGAGCGCCAGGTAGGCGGGTTGGCGGTGTTCGCCGCCGTCGCGGAGCAGGTTGACCGGCAGCGACTGGTAGTCCAGCCCCTTCAGCGCCAGGGCGATGCGCACCCGGTAGGAGGAGGTGGAACGGTAGTAGGTATAGAGCTTCATCCGCGCGCCCCCGGATGGGCCGCGAGCACCTTGCCGCGACATTCGCCGAAGCCGATCGAGACCTGCCCCTCGCGTTTGCAGCGGGCGCGCAGGATGACCTCGTCGCCGTCCTCGAGGAAGCGCCGGGTCTCGCCGGAGGCCAGCTGCACCGGCTGCTTGCCGCCAGCGGTGATCTCCAGCAGCGAGCCGAACTGGCCGGGCTCGGCGCCGGACAGGGTGCCGGAGCCGAACAGGTCGCCGGGCTGCAACTGGCAGCCGTTGACGCTGTGGTGGGCGACCATCTGCGCCACCGTCCAGTACATGCTCAGGCTGTTGCTCAGGGTCAGGCGCTGCGGCGGCAGGCCTTTCTCGCGCAGGCCCTCGGTGAGCAGCAGGACCTCCAGTTCGATGTCGAAGGCGCCGTGGGCCTGGTCGTTGTCGTCGTAGAGATACGGCAGCGGCCGCGGGTCGCCTTCGGGGCGCGCTGGCTGGGCGCGGCGGAACGGTTCCAGGGCCTCGGCGGTGACCACCCAGGGCGAGACGCTGGTGATGAAGCTCTTCGACAGGAACGGGCCGAGCGGTTGGTATTCCCAGGCCTGGATGTCGCGCGCCGACCAGTCGTTGAGCAGGCAGAAGCCGGCGATGTGCTCGGCGGCGCGGGAAACCGGGATGGCTTCGCCCGGGGCGTTGCCCTGGCCGATCCAGATGCCCAGCTCCAGTTCGTAGTCCAGCCGCGCGCAGGGGCCGAACACCGGCTCGCTGGCGCCGGCCGGCAGGGTCTGGCCGTTGGGCCGGCGCACTTCGCTGCCGGAGACGCGCACGGTCGAGGCGCGGCCGTGGTAGCCGATGGGCACGTGCTTGTAGTTGGGCAGCAGCGGGTTGTCCGGGCGGAACAGCTTGCCGACGTTCTCGGCATGGCGGATGCCGACGTAGAAGTCGGTGTAGTCGCCGATCCTGGCCGGCAGGTGCATTTGGCATTCGGCGGCCGGATGGAGCAGCTCCGGGCGCTCCGCGGCGCCTTCGCCGAGCAGCTCCAGCAGGCGCTGGCGCAGCGCCACGCGGGCCGGCTTGCCGAGGGCGAAGAAAGCGTTCAGCGCACCGCCACGGGTGGCTTCGGCGGCTTCGCCGGCGGCACCCTCGAACAGGCCGGCGGCCAGAGCCGCGTCCAGGTCGAGGATCGAGTCGCCGATGGCCACGCCGCAACGCGGGCTCAGGCCGGCACGGCTGAAGATGCCCAGCGGCAGGTTCTGCAGGGGAAAGTCGGCATGCCCATTGGCGGAGGCGACCCAGCTACGAGTGGGGGTTGGCTGGTTCATGGGGTTATCTCCGTTGCGGGTTGAAGGTGGATACGAGCGACGCCCAGCAGGCATCGTAGTCATTCTGCAGGGCCGGCGTCTCGAGGGCGGCACGGCTCGGCCGGAGGACCTGGCTGGTCTCGAACATGAAGGCCATGGTCTGGTCGATCCTGTGCGGCCTGAGGTCGGCGGCGATGGCCTTGTCGCAGCTTTCCGCGTCGGGGCCGTGGGCGCTCATGCAACTGTGCAGCGAGGCGCCGCCGGGCACGAAGCCGCCGGCCTTGGCGTCATAGGCGCCCTGGATCAGGCCCATGAATTCGTTCATCAGGTTGCGGTGGAACCATGGCGGACGGAAGGTGTTCTCGGCCACCATCCAGCGCGGCGGGAAGATCACGAAGTCGATGTTGGCCAGGCCGTGGACGCTGGTGGGGGAGGTCAGCACGGTGAAGATCGACGGGTCCGGGTGGTCGAAGCTGACCGTGCCGATGGTGTTGAAGCGGCGCAGGTCGTACTTGTAGGGCACGTTGTTGCCGTGCCAGGCGACCACGTCCAGCGGCGAATGGTCGAGCTCGCAGGCCCACAGCTCGCCGAGGTATTTCTGCACCAATTGCAGCGGCTGGCGGCTGTCCTCGTAGCGCGCCACCGGGGCCAGGAAATCGCGCGGATTGGCCAGGCCGTTGCTGCCGATCGGCCCGAGGTCGGGTAGGCGCAGCGGCGCGCCGTGGTTCTCGGCGATATAGCCGCGCGCCTCGCCGTCGAGCAGCTCGACGCGGAACTTCATCCCGCGCGGGATCACCGCGATCTCCAGCGGCTCGACCTGCAGCGCGCCGAGTTCGGTGCACAGGCGCAGGCGGCCCAGCTGCGGGACCAGCAGCAGTTCGCCATCGGCGTCGTAGAAGCAACGCTCCATCGAGCGGTTGGCCAGGTATTGGTAGATGCTCACGCCGGCCGGCTTGTCGCCGGGCGCGTTGGCGGCCATGCGCAGCAGGCCGTCGAGGAAGTCGGTGGGTTGCTCGGGCAATGCCAGCGGGTCCCAGCGCAGGCGGTTGGGAGTCGGCGCATCCAGCTCGGCACCGGCGATCTGTCGTTCCAGGCGGCGGAACGGTGGATGCTTGGCCGACGGCGTGATGCGGTACAGCCAGGTGCGCCGGGCCTCGCTGCGAGCCATGGTGAAAGCGGTGCCGGAGAGCAGTTCGGCGTACAGGCCGTAGGGCGCTTTCTGCGGGGAGTTCTGGCCGACCGGCAGGGCGCCGGGGAGCGCTTCGCTGCTGAATTCGTTGCCGAAGCCCGATTGATAGGCGAGGGCAGTGGAGTCGAGGTTCATCTGAGGCCTCCGGGGAAGTGGGGCAGCTTGCCGCCAATCCGCCGGGGACCTGGCACGCTGGCTGCGTTATTTTTATCGTAATTCAATTACGCATAACGTAATTTGAGCGGAAAGCAGCGTCAAGCTATAACGTCGGCCCCGCCCGCAGGAACCCGCGTCCATGGAAAAGAACAGCAGTCCCGCCGAAACCTCCGGCAAGCAGAAGGTCCGCTCCGCCGAAGTCGGCACCGATATCCTCAAGGCCCTCGCCGAACTGTCGCCGGCGACCTCGCTGTCGCGCCTGGCGGAGCATGTGGGCATGCCGGCGAGCAAGGTCCATCGCTACCTGCAGGCGTTGATCGCCAGCGGCTTCGCGGTCCAGGACGCCTCCACCAACCATTACTCGCTGGGGCGCGAGGCGCTGCGCGTGGGCCTGGCGGCGCTGGACAGCATGGACGTGCTGAAGAGCGCCGCCGCGCCGCTGGCCGAACTGCGCGACCAGCTCAACGAGACCTGTTTCCTCGCCGTCTGGGGCAACCGTGGTGCCACCGTGGTGCAGGTGGAACAGGCGGTGCGCGCGGTGACTGTGGTCACCCAGGTCGGCTCGGTGCTGCCGCTGCTCGGCTCGTCCACCGGGTTGGTGTTCGCCGCCTTCCTGCCGGAACGGGAGGTGGCTGAATTGCGCGACGAGGAACTGGCCGGCCGCGACGACCATCCGTTGGCTGCGCCCCCGGCCTATGAGGCGCTGCTGGAAGGCATCCGCGCGCGCGGCCTGCATGCGATCCACGGCCTGCTGATGCCTGGCGTGGAAGCGCTCTCGGCGCCGGTGTTCGACGCCCGCGGGCGGGTGGCGGCGGTACTCACGGTGGTCGGCCCGGCGAGCATCTTCCAGGCCGAGGAACAGGGGCCGGCGGCGGAACGGCTGCTGGCGACGACCCGGGCTATCAGTTGGCGGATGGGGTATGACGGCCCGCAGGGTGGATGACGCAGTGTCCGAGCCTGGGCGTGACGTCGGGTAGGGCGGATTACCGCTCGCGGTTATCCGCCGCTTCTCAGGCCTTGGCCAGCAAAGCCTTCGCCGCCCGCGAGCCGTTGCTCCTGCCGAGCACCGCGCAGATGCGCTGGCCGGCGTCGACCAGGGCGCGCATGTCCACCCCGGTCTCGATCCCCAGGCCGTTCAGCAGGTAGAGCACGTCTTCGCTGGCGACGTTGCCGGTGGCGCCCTTGGCATAGGGACAGCCGCCGAGGCCGGCCACCGAGCTGTCGAATACCGCGACGCCTTCCAGCAGGCTGGCGTAGATGTTCGCCAGGGCCTGCCCGTAGGTGTCGTGGAAGTGCCCGGCGAGGCGCTCGCGGGGAACCTCGCCGGCCACCGCCTCGATCAGCCGGCGGGTGGCGCCGGCGGTGCCGATGCCGATGGTATCGCCCAGGGACACCTCGTAGCAGCCCATCTGCTGGAGCTCGCGGGCGACCCAGGCGACCTGGCGCGGATCGACATCGCCGTCGTAGGGACAGCCGAGCACGCAGGAAATGTAGCCGCGCACCCGCACCTGGTGCTGGTGCGCCGCCTCCAGCACCGGTACGAAGCGCTCCAGGCTGTCCTTGATCGAGCAGTTGATGTTGCGCTCGGAGAAGGCCTCCGACGCGGCGGCGAACACCGCCACTTCCTTCACCCCCGACTCCAGGGCCGCCTCGAAGCCCTTCAGGTTCGGCGCCAGCGCCGCGTAGGTCACGCCGGGACGCTGGCGGATACCGGCGAACACCTCGGCCGAGCCGGCCATCTGCGGCACCCACTTGGGCGAGACGAAGCTGCCCACCTCGATGTAATCCAGGCCGGCGGCGCTCAGGTCATCGACCAGGCGGATCTTGTCGGCTACCTCGATCGGCTGTTTCTCGTTCTGCAGTCCGTCGCGCGGACCGACTTCCACCAGGCGGACCTTCTTCGGCAGGTTCATGCTGTTCCTCGTCTTGGCTGTCAGGCCTGGTTCTCGTCCAGCTCCACCAGCGGCGTGCCTTCCTCGACCAGTTCGCCCTCGCTGCAATACAGCGCCTTCACCACCCCGGCGTGGGGCGCGCGGATGCTGTGTTCCATTTTCATCGCCTCCAGCACCACCAGGGCGGCGCCGGCTTCGACCGTCTGGCCGGGCTCGACCAGGACCCGCACGATACTGCCGTTCATCGGCGCGCTCAAACCGCCCTGGTGGGCATGAGCGGCCTCGGCCTCGGCGATCGGGTCGACGGCTTCGATGGTCAGCAGTTCGCCAGCCCATTCGAGGAACAGCCGGGAATCGCGGCGCAAGGCCGTCGAGCGACGGGTGACGCCATCCACCAGGCTGACCAGGTCGTCGCCATCGAGGCGGTACTGGCTGGGGCTGGCGTGGCGCAGGCGGACGCAACGGCGTTCGTCGCGGCAGCGCAGCACCAGGTCCGACTCCCGCGCCAGGGCGCTGCGCCAGCCGTCGTTGCGGCTCCATGGCGAATGCGGGTCGTCGTCGCGGCGGTAGCCGGCTTCGCTCTGCAACCAGGCTTCGGCGGCGGCCTGCCAGAAATGCTCCGGCAACGGCTCTGGCGCCGGCAGCAGGTCGGCTTCGTGGCGGGCGATGAAACCGGTGTCCAGTTCGGCGGCGGCGAATGCCGGATGGCCGAGGATGCGGCGGAGGAACGCCAGGTTGCTGCGCACGCCGCCGACCGAGGTTTCCGCCAGCATCGCCAGCAGGCGCTGGCGGGCTTCCTCGCGGGTTTCGCCCCAGGCGATCAGCTTGGCCAGCATCGGGTCGTAGAACGGCGAGACCTCGTCGCCTTCGCGTACTCCGCTGTCGATCCGCCGGCCGGGGCCGGCGGCCGCTTCGCGGTATAGCGCCAGGCGGCCGCTGGCGGGGAGGAAGCCGCCCTCGGGGTCTTCCGCGTAGAGCCGTACTTCGATGGCGTGGCCGTTCAGCGGCACCTGTTCCTGCGTCAGCGGCAGCGCCTCGCCGCGAGCGACGCGGATCTGCCAGGCGACCAGGTCGAGGCCGGTGATGGCCTCGGTGACCGGGTGCTCGACCTGCAGGCGGGTGTTCATTTCCATGAAGAAGAACTGGCCACGTTCGTCGAGGAGGAATTCGACGGTACCGGCGCCGACGTAGCCGATCGCCTGCGCCGCGCGTACCGCGGCCTCGCCCATGGCCCGGCGCAGTTCCGCGCCGAGACCGGGGGCGGGGGCTTCCTCGACGACCTTCTGGTGGCGGCGCTGGATCGAACAGTCGCGTTCGTTGAGGTACAGGCAGTGGCCGTAGCGGTCGGCGAATACCTGGATCTCCACGTGGCGCGGCTTGAGCAGGTATTTCTCCACCAGCATCCGCGCGTCGCCGAAGGCGGCCTTGGCCTCGCGCTGGGCGGAGGAGAGGGCCTCGGCCAGCTCGGCCTCGCGCTCCACCACCTTCATGCCCTTGCCGCCGCCGCCAGCGGCGGCCTTGAGCAGCACCGGGTAGCCGATCCGCCCGGCTTCCCGGCGGAAGGTCTCGAGGTCCTGGGCTTCGCCGTGGTAGCCGGGCACCAGCGGCACCCCGGCGTCTTCCATCAACGCCTTGGCCGCCGACTTGCTGCCCATGGCGTCGATGGCCGCCGCCGGCGGCCCGAGGAAGAGCAGGCCGGCTTCCTCGCAGGCGCGGGCGAAGCCGGCGTTCTCCGAGAGGAAGCCGTAGCCGGGATGGATCGCCTGGGCTCCGCTGGCGAGAGCGGCGGCGATGATCCGGTCGCCGCGCAGGTAGCTGTCGGCGGGCTTGGCGCCGCCCAGGTCGACGGCGATGTCGGCTTCGGCGACGTGGCGGGCGTGGCGGTCGATCTCGCTGTGCACGGCGACGCTGCCGATGCCGAGGGCGCGCGCGCTGCGCATCACCCGGCAGGCGATCTCGCCGCGGTTGGCGACCAGGATGCGCTGGATGCTGCGGTAGTCCGGGCTCATGCGTCGTTTCTCCAGGCGGGCGTGCGTTTCTCCAGGAAGGCGCGCAGGCCTTCCTGGCCTTCCGGGCTGATGCGGATGCGGGCGATGGCCGCTTCGGTGTAGCGGCGTAGCGCCGGGCTCAGTTCGGCGGCCTCGACCTCATGGTAGAGCGCCTTGCAGGCCACCAGGGCGCGCGGGCTGTTTTGCAGCAGGTTGGCGATCCAGGCCTCGGCCTGGCTTTCCAGTTCGGCGGCGGGACAGCTTTCGCTGAGCAGGCCAAGTTCGCTGGCGCGGCGTCCGTCGAAGCGCTCGGCGGTCAGCGAATAGCGTCGCGCGGCGCGCTGGCCGATGGCCTTGACCACGAACGGGGCGATGGTCGCCGGGATCAGGCCGATGCGTACCTCGGACAGGCAGAAGGTCGCGTCGTCGCTGCCGATGGCCATGTCGCAGCAACTGACCAGGCCGACCCCGCCGCCGAATACCGCGCCCTGGACCACCGCCAGGGTCGGCTTGGGCAGGTTGTAGAGGTGGGTCATGAGTTCGGCGATACGCTGGGCGTCGGCCAGGTTGCCCTGGTAGTCGAGATCCACCGACTGCTGCATCCAGGCCAGGTCGGCACCGCCGCAGAAGTGCCGGCCACGGCCGCGCAGCACCAGCAGGCGGACCTGCGGGTCGCTGCCGACGCGATCGATGGCCTGCAACAGTTCGTCGATCACGACGGCATTGAAGGCATTGTTCTTTTCCGCCCGGTCCAGCCACAGGGTGGCTACGCCGCGCGGGTCGATCTCAAGCTGGATGGTCTGGAATTCGCTCATGCTGGTCTGCTCGTCACATGCGGAACACGCCGAAGGCGGTCGGCTCGATGGGGGCGTTGAGGGCGGCGGAAAGCGCCAGGGCGAGTACCTCGCGGGTCTGCGCCGGATCGATCACGCCGTCGTCCCACAGTCGCGCGCTGGAGTAGTAGGGATGGCCCTGGTGCTCGTACTGCTCGAGGATCGGCGCCTTGATCTTCGCCTCCTCTTCGACGCCGAGCTGCTGGCCGGCGCGCTCGGCCTGCTCGCGCTTGACCTGGGCGAGCACCCCGGCGGCCTGTTCGCCGCCCATCACGCCGATCCTCGCGTTCGGCCACATCCACAGGAAGCGCGGGTCGTAGGCGCGCCCGCACATGCCGTAGTTGCCGGCGCCGAAGCTGCCGCCGATCAGCACGGTGAACTTCGGCACCCGCGCGCAGGCCACCGCGGTCACCAGCTTGGCGCCGTGCTTGGCGATGCCGCCGGCCTCGTACTTCTGGCCGACCATGAAACCGGTGATGTTCTGCAGGAACAGCAGCGGGATGCCGCGCTGGCAGGCCAGTTCGATGAAGTGCGCGCCTTTCTGCGCAGCCTCGGCGAAGAGGATCCCGTTGTTGGCCAGGATCGCGATCGGATAGCCGTGCAGGTGGGCGAAGCCGCAGACCAGGGTGGTGCCGAACAGCGCCTTGAACTCGTCGAACTCGGAGCCGTCCACCAGCCGCGCGATCACTTCGCGCACGTCGTAGGGCTGCTTGCTGTCGGCGGGAATCACCCCGTACAGCTCCTCGGCGGGGTACAGCGGCGCACGCGGCGCACGGCATTGCAGCCGGCCCTGCTTGCGCCAGTTGAGGTTGGCGACGCAGCGGCGGGCGATGGCCAGGGCATGGTCGTCGTCCTCGGCGTAATGGTCGGCGACCCCGGAGACCTTGCAGTGCACGTCGGCGCCGCCAAGTTCCTCGGCGCTGACCACCTCGCCGGTGGCGGCCTTCACCAGCGGCGGCCCGGCGAGGAAGATGGTGGCCTGTTCGCGCACCATCACGGTTTCGTCGCACATCGCCGGTACGTAGGCCCCGCCGGCGGTGCAGGAGCCCATCACCACGGCGATCTGCGGGATGCCACGGGCACTCAGGTTGGCCTGGTTGAAGAAGATCCGGCCGAAGTGCTCGCGATCGGGGAACACCTCGTCCTGGCGCGGCAGGTTGGCGCCGCCGGAGTCCACCAGATAGATGCACGGCAGGCGGTTCTCCAGGGCAATGGCCTGGGCGCGCAGATGCTTCTTCACGGTCAGCGGGTAGTAGGTGCCGCCTTTCACCGTGGCGTCGTTGCCGACGATCATGCATTCCACCCCTTCGACCCGGCCGATACCGGCGACGATGCCGGCGGCGGCGACGTCTTCGCCGTAGACTTGGTGGGCGGCGAGGGCGGAAAGCTCGAGGAACGGCGAGCCGGGGTCGAGCAGGCGGTTGATGCGTTCGCGCACCAGCAGCTTGCCGCGCGCGCCGTGCCGGGCCTGGGCGGCGCTACCGCCGCCTTCGTGGATGCGGCCGAGGAGGGTGCGCAGGTCGTTGACCTGTTCCAGCATGGTCGCGGCGTTGGCCGCGAACTCGGCGGAGCGTGGGTTGATCTGGGTGTGCAGGATGGCCATGGCGGCGGCTCCGTGTCGAGGTGGCCGGAACCGGCTTGCGCCGGTTCCGGCCTGGCGATGCGCCTGTCGATGCAATGGAATGCCTTCTCCCTTCCGGGAAAGGGCCGCGGAAGCCAGGCTTCAGCGGGTTTCGTTGAACAGCTCGCGGCCGATCAGCATGCGGCGGATCTCGCTGGTGCCGGCGCCGATCTCGTAGAGCTTGGCGTCGCGCAGCAGGCGGCCGGTGGAAAACTCGTTGATGTAGCCGTTGCCGCCGAGGATCTGGATCGCGTCCAGGGCCATCTGGGTGGCGCGCTCGGCGCTGTAGAGGATCACTCCGGCGGCATCCTTGCGGGTGGTCTCGCCGCGGTCGCAGGCGGCGGCCACCGCGTACAGGTAGGCGCGGCTGGCGTTGAGGCTGGTGTACATGTCGGCGACCTTGCCCTGGACCAGTTGGAACTCGCCGATGCTCTGGCCGAACTGGCGGCGGTCGTGGATATAGGGCACCACCACGTCCATGCAGGCCTGCATGATTCCCACCGGGCCGCCGGAAAGCACCACGCGTTCGTAGTCGAGGCCGCTCATCAGCACCTTGACCCCGCCGTTGACCGCGCCGAGGACGTTTTCCTCGGGCACCTCGACGTCCTGGAAGATCAGCTCGCAGGTGTTCGAGCCGCGCATGCCCAGCTTGTCCAGCTTCGGCCCGCGGCTGAAGCCTTTCCAGTCGCGTTCGACGATGAACGCGGTGATCCCGTGCGCGCCCTTGTCCATGTCGGTCTTGGCGTAGATCACGTAGGTATGGGCGTCGGGACCGTTGGTGATCCACATCTTGCTGCCGTTGAGAACGAAGCGATCGCCGACGCGGTCGGCGCGCAGCTTCATCGACACCACGTCGGAGCCGGCGTTGGGTTCGCTCATCGCCAGCGCGCCGATATGCTCGCCGGAGACCAGTGCCGGCAGGTAGCGGGCCTTCTGTTCGGCGTTGCCGTTGCGCTTGATCTGGTTGACGCAGAGGTTGGAGTGCGCGCCATAGGACAGCGCCACCGAGGCCGAGGCCCGGCTGATCTCCTCCATGACCACGGCGTGGGCCAGGTAGCCCAGCGCCGAACCGCCGTACTCCTCGTCGACGGTGATGCCGAGCAGGCCCATCTCGCCGAACTTGCGCCACATGTCCATGGGGAACTGGTTGTCCTGGTCGATCTGCGCGGCGCGCGGCTGCAACTCGGCGGCGGCGAAGCCGCGAACCTGGTCGCGGAGCATGTCGATGGTTTCGCCGAGGGCGAAGTTGAGGCTGGGGTAGGTCATGCTTTCACCTGTAATTGTGCTTGTCCGGTTTAAAGCTTCGGATGAAGTTTAAGAAGTAACCTTCTGTTTGATATCGGTTTTCATCAGCGCGGCGCGGCAGCGCTCTTCGGCGGTGTCGAGTTCCAGCTGCATCTGTTCGATATCCAGCAACTGCTGTTCCAGCTGGGCGCGGCGCTCGGCGATCTTTTCCAGCATGGTGTTCAACTGTTTCTGGTTGCCGCTGCTCGGGTCCGGGTCGTAGAGCTCGATCAGCTCGCGGCACTCGGCGAGGGAAAAGCCGATGCGCTTGCCGCGCAGGATCAGCTTCAGGCTGACCTTGTCGCGCGGCGAGTAGATACGTTCCAGGCCGCGCCGCTCGGGAGAGAGCATGCCTTGCTCCTCATAGAAGCGGATGGCGCGGGTGGTGATGTCCAGCTCGCGGGCGAGATCGGAAATGGTGTAGGTGGTGGACATGCGCGGGGCACCTGCTCGTTTACCTTTACGTTAACGTAAAGATGTGCCGGTTTTCTGTCAACGGCCCGCGCCGGGAAAAATGACAAGCATGAAAGATGCTTGTCAGAAAGATTTAACCTGCTCCTCATGAAAGGACACGGATGGCTCTGTTCTGCTTCACCGAACGCGTTTTTTCCGGAGGAGTCGTGATGAGTCGGCTGGTGTCCTACAGGGTGGTCCTGGCCTGCCTGCTCGCCGCATTGTCCGCGGCGCTCGTGGCGGCCCAGCAGCAGCGCACGTTCGAGCGTATCTGGTTCAAGCTGGAACAGCGCCATGGCGACGTCGCAGGGCGGGAGCGGGCGCTGGGTCTGGCCGACTTCCGGGTCGACATCGAGGCCCGTGTGCTCGGCGCCGAAGCCAACGTCTCGGCGCTGTCCTTCGACCCGGACCGGCGCAGCCTGGTCAGCGTGACCAACCAGGACCCGCACTTCCTCGAACTGTCGCTGGACGGTGAGCTGTTGCGGCGCATTCCGCTGCGTGGTTTCCGGGACCCGGAGGCCATCGAATACGTCCGTCCCGGTGTCTACGTGGTGGCCGAGGAGCGCCGCCAGCGCCTGGTGGAAATCCATGTGGATGCCGGCGCGCGGGAGATCCATATCGACGACCCGCGCAACGCCCGCAAGCTCTCGCTGGGGCTGGAAAGCAAACGCAACAAGGGTTTCGAGGGGCTGGCCTACGACCCGTTGCGCCAGCGCCTGTTCGTGGCCCGGGAAAAGGCGCCGGTGGGTATCATCGAGGTCAACGGTTTCTTCAACGACCGCGGCGAGGCGCTCGACCTGAGCGTTGGCGGCGACCCGCGGCGCGATCGCGGGCTGTTCCTCACCGACCTCTCCAGCCTCTACTATCACAAGGCCAGCGATCACCTGCTGGTGCTCTCCGACGAGTCGCGCCTGGTCATCGAACTGGATCGCGCCGGGCGCCCGCTCGGAGGCCTGACCCTGCGCGCCGGCAACCACGGCCTGGCGGACGACGTGCCGCAGGCCGAGGGGCTGGCGATGGATGATCGGGGGAATCTGTACCTGGTCAGCGAACCCAACCTGTTCTACCGCTTCAGCCGTCCGTTGCGGGCGGGCCGCTAGGTGGGCGTCTCAGCCTTGCGACCAGCCGCCGCCGAGGGCGCGATAGAGGGCGACGCCATTGTTCAGGCGCAGGCCCCGCAGGTGGATCAGTTGCTGTTCCGAGTCGAACAGGCTGCGCTGGGCGTCGAGCATTTCCAGGTAATTGGCGACACCCTTGGCATAGCGCTTGCGTACCAGTTGCAGGCGTTCACGGTCGGCGTCGCGGACAGCGCGCTGCGCGCGCAGCTGGAGCTCCAGCTGGTCGCCGGCGCTGAGCGCGTCGGCGACCTCGCGGAAGGCGACCTGGATGCTTTCCTCGTAGCGGTTGACGGCGATGTCCTTGCGCACTTCGGCGAGGTCGAGATTGGCGCGGTTGCGTCCGCCGTCGAAGATCGGCAGGGTCATCTGCGGGCTGAAGGTCCAGACCCGGCTGCCGCCCCTGAACAGGCCGTGCAGGCCTGAACTGGCCGAGCCCAGGTCGGTGCTCAGGCGCAGGCTCGGGAAGAACGCCGCGCGCGCCGCGCCGATGTTGGCGTTGGCCGCGCGCAGTTGTTGTTCGGCCTGGCGGATGTCCGGACGCCGCGCGAGCAGCTCCGAGGGCAGTCCGGCGGGCAGTGGCTGCAGCTGGAGGTGCTCCAGGTCCAGCTGGCTATCCTGCCAGTCGCCGGTGAAGTCGCCGAGCAGCAGCTGCAGGCCGCTGACCGCCTGGCTGCGTTCGCGAACCAGCGCGGCGAGGGTGGCGCGGGCGCTTTCCACCAGCATTTCCTCGCTGCGCAGGTCGATGCGCGTGCTCATCCCGGCGGCGTAGCGCTTGCGCACCAGCGCCAGGCCGTTTTCCCGCGCGTGCAGGGTGCGTTCCGCCAGCCGTTGCTGTGCGTACAGCGCCCGTTCCTGCACGTAGCCGCCGGCGACCTCGGCGATCAGGGCGATCCGCGCGCTGCGCTGGGCCTCCTCGCTGGCCAGGTAGTCGGCCAGGGCGGCGTCGCCGAGGTTTTTCACCCGGCCGAAGAAGTCCAGCTCGAAGGCGCTGATGCCGGCTGCGACCCGATAGCGCTGTTCGACCTGGCCGACCTCGCGGGTTTCGCCGCGCATGCGCTCGCGCTCGTAGCGACCGCTGGCCTCCAGCGTCGGCAAGCGCTCCGAGGCCTGTACGCCATATAGCGCGCGGGCTTCCTCGATGCGCAGGGCGGCGACGCGCAGGTTGCGGTTGTGCTCCAGGGCCTGGCCGATCATCTGGCGCAGCACCGGGTCGGTGAACTGTTGTTGCCAGTCGTCCAGCCTGGCCCGGTCGCCAGCCTGCTGGCTCGCCGGGACGGCCGGATAGGTCGTCGGGATCGGCGCCTCCGGGCGCTGGTAGCGGGGCGCCAGCGAACAGGCGCCGAGCAGGCCCAGGCACAGCGCCAGGGAGGAGGCCGAGAGTTTCGAAAGGGGCATCAGGTCAGCTCCGTTGGGGTATTGGCCGACGCATCGGCGCGAGGCGCCTTGCGCAGCCGGAACAGGCGGCCGACCACCAGGAAGAACAGCGGCACCAGGAACACCGCGAGCACGGTGGCGGTGACTATCCCGCCGAGCACCCCGGTGCCGATGGCGATCTGGGCGCCGGAACCGGCGCCGCTGGAGAGCGCCAGCGGGATCACCCCGAAACCGAAGGCCAGCGAGGTCATGACGATCGGCCGCAGGCGCAGGCGCGCGGCTTCCAGGGTCGCCCGCAGCAGGTCCATGCCTTCCTGGTAATGGTCCTTGGCCACCTCGATGATGAGGATGGCGTTCTTCGCCGAGAGGCCGATGATGGTGATCAGGCCGACCTTGAAGTAGATGTCGTTGGGCAGGCCGCGCAGGCTCACCCCGAGCAGCGCGCCGAGCACGCCCAGCGGCACCACCAGGATCACCGCCAGCGGGATCGACCAGCTCTCGTAGAGGGCGGCCAGGGCGAGGAACACGATCAGCACCGAGAGGGCGAACAGCGCCGGCGCCTGGGCGCCGGACAGGCGTTCCTCGTAGGACTGGCCGGACCACTCGTGGGCGACGCCCTCGGGCAGGCCCTGCATCAGCTGTTCCATCGCCGCCATCGCCTCGCCGCTGCTGTAGCCCGGCGCGGCCTGGCCCTCGAGGTTGAACGAGGGATAGCCGTTGTAGCGGGTCAGTTGCGGCGGGCCGAGGGTCCAGGCGGCCCTGGCGAACGTCGCCAGCGGGACCATCTCGCCCTGCTCGTTGCGCACGTGCAGCTTGCCGATGTCGTCGATGCTCAGGCGCCTGGCGCCATCAGCCTGGACCACCACCTTGCGCACCTGGCTGCCGTGCATGAAGTCGCCGATGTAGTCCGAGCCGAACATCACTGCCAGGGTGGTGTTGATCTCGTCCATGCTCACCCCGAGGGTCTCCGCCTTGCGCCGGTCGATGTCCAGGCGGATCTGCGGCGCCTCGCCCTGGCCGGCGAACATCATGTTGGCCAGCCGCGGGTCCTCGGCGGCGCGTGCCAGGAGTTGGTCGCGGGCCTTGACCAGGGCGTCGTAGCCGACCCCGCCGCGGTCCTGCAGGCGGAAGTCGAAGCCGCTGGTGGAGCCCAGGTCCGGCAGCGGCGGCGAGTTCATCGCGTACACCGTGCGGTTGGGCAGGCCGGCGAAGCGCTGGTTGATCCGCTCGACGATGGCGCCGACGTGCTGGCTGGCGTCCTGGCGCTCGGACCAGTCCTTCAGGGTGGCGAAGATCATCGCCGAACTGGTGCCGTCGCCGTACAGGCTGAAGCCGCCGACCGCATAGGCGTAGGCCACCGGCTCGTGTTCCGCCAGGTAGCGCTCGACGTCGGCGACGTTGGCCATGGTTTCCGCCATCGGCGTGCCCTCGGGCTGCATCACCATGATCATGAAGTCGCCCTGGTCCTCTTCCGGCAGGAACGCCTGGGGCAGGCGCGCGAAGAGCAGGGCGACCACGCCGATGACCAGGGCGTAGACCAGCATCCAGCGGATCGGCCGGGCGAGAATCCCGCCCACGGCCTTCTGGTAGCGCCCGGTCAGGCGCAGGAAGGTACGGTTGAACCAGCCGAAGAAGCCGCGCTTCTCGTGGTGGCCGGCGTCGAGCGGGCGCAGCAGGGTGGCGCACAGCGCCGGGGTCAAGGACAGCGCGAGGAACGCCGAGAAGCCGATGGACACCGCCAGGGTCACCGCGAACTGGCGGTAGATGTTGCCCACCGCGCCGCTGAAGAAGGCCATCGGCACGAACACCGAGACCAGCACCACGGTGATGCCGACGATCGCCCCGCTGATCTGGCGCATCGCCTTGACCGTGGCGTCGTGCGGCGACAGGCCTTCCTCGGCCATCAGGCGCTCGACGTTCTCCACCACGATGATCGCGTCGTCCACCAGGATGCCGATCGCCAGGACCATGCCGAACATGGTCAGCACGTTGATCGAGAAGCCCAGGCCGAGCATCACCGTGAAGGTGCCGAGCAGGGCAACCGGCACCACCAGCGTCGGGATCAGGGTGGCGCGGAAGTTCTGCATGAACAGGTACATCACGGCGAACACCAGGAGCATTGCCTCGAGCAGGGTGCTGACCACCTTCCTGATCGAAATCTCGACGAACGCCGAGGTGTCGTAGGGAATGTTGTAGCTCACGCCTTCGGGGAAGTAGCGCGACAGCTCGTCGAGGGTGGCGCGGATGCGCTTGGCGGTGGCCACCGCGTTGGAGCCGGGCGCCATCTTCACCGCCAGGCCGGTGGCGGTCATCTGGTTGACCCGCGAGACGAAGCCGTACTCGCTCTGGCCGAACTCGACGCGGGCCACGTCGCGCAGGCGGATCGCGCCGCCATCGGCGCGGATGCGCAGGGGAATCTCGCCGAACTGCTCGGGCGTCACCAGGGTGTCGTCGACCTTCACCGTGGCGCTGATCGGTGCCGAGTCGGGGACCCCGAGGTTGCCGATGTCGCCCACGGTGAGGCGGGCGTTGTGCCGGCGCACGGCGTTGACCAGGTCGCTGGCGCTGAGGTTCATCGAGGTCAGCCTGGCCGGGTCCGGCCAGATGCGCATGGCGTACTCGGCGCCCCAGGTCTCGACCTTGCCCACGCCTTCCACCCGGCGCAGCGCCTGGAGCACGTTGGACGAGGCGATCTCGCCCAGCTCCATGGCACCGTAGCGACCGCTGGCGGAGGTGAGGGTGACGATCAGCTGGATGCTGTCCGCCGCTTTCTCCACGTAGATGCCGTCGCGCCGCACCGACTCGGGAAGGCGCGATTCGACGATCTTCAGGCGGTTCTGCACTTCCACCGCGGCGAGGTCGGCGTTCACGCCCTGGCGGAAGGTCAGGGTCAGCGAGGCCTGGCCGGTGCTGCTGGTGGCCTTGGTGTAGAGCAGGCCGGGCGCGCCGTTCATCTCGCGCTCGATGATCGCGGTCAGCGCTTCCTCGACCACCTTGGCCGAGGCGCCGGGATAGCTGGCGCTGACGTTGACCACCGGCGGCGCGATGTCCGGGTACTGGGCGACCGGCAGGAAGCGGATCGCCAGGATCCCGGCGAGCACGATCAGCAGGGAAACCACCCAGGCGAAGACCGGCCGGTCAATGAAGAAACGAGCCATTCGTAGTGTTCTCCGTCACTGGCCCGCTGGCGAGGCGGCCAGCGGTGAGGGGACGCCGGCGCTGGCCGGCTGGCGGACCACCGCCTGTACGCTGGAACCGGCGGCATGCTGGGCGGCGTTCTCGACGATCACCCGTTCGCCGCCCTTGAGCCCGCGGCTGACGATCCAGTCGCGGCCCTGCAGGGTGTCGGCGTGGACTTCCACGTCTTCCACCACTCCCTGTGGATTGACCACCTTGACCACGGCGGACTGGGCGGTGCGGATCAGCGCGTCGCGCGGGACAGTGATCGCCTGCGGGTTCACTGCGCGCTGCAAGCGCACCTGCACGTAGCCACCCGGCAGCAATTCGCGATGCGGATTGCGGAACAGGGCGCGCATGGCGATGGTGTCGGTGCCGGGATCCACCGCCAGGTCGGAGAACAGCAGCTCGCCGGCCAGCGGGTACTCGCTGCCGTCGGCCAGGACCAGGCGCACGGCGATGTCCTTGTCGGCGACGCCCTGCACCTGGCCCTCGCGGATCGCCCGTTGCATGGCGGCGACTTCGCCGGCCGGCTGGGAAAAGTTCACGTAGATCGGATCGATCTGCTCGACGCGGGTCAGCGGCGTCGGCGAGTCCTCGCCGACCAGCGCGCCTTCGGTGACCAGCGCGCGTCGCGCTCGTCCGTCGATCGGCGCGGTTACCGTGGCGTAGCCCAGGCGCAGGCGGGCCTGCTCCAGCTCGGCCCGGGCCGAGGCGATCTGCGCCAGGCTCTGCCGTGCGTCGGTCTGCGCCTCGGTGTACTCGCGTTCGCTGATGGCGCGGTCCTTGACCAGGTCGGCGTAGCGCTTGAGCTTGTCGGCCGCCGCCGCGTGGCTGGCCTCGGCCCGCGCCAGGGCGCCGCGGCTGATGTCGAGGGCGGCCTTCAGCGGCGCCGGGTCGATCTGGAACAGCACGGTGCCGGCGCGAACATCCTGGCCCTCCTCGTACAGGCGGCGGGTGACGATGCCGGCGACCCGCGCGCGTACCTCGGCCTGGCGGTAGGCCTCGAGGCGGCCGGGCAGTTCGCTGGTGATGCCGATCGGCGCCGGTTTCGCCACGATCACCCCGACTTCGGCGGGAGCGTCCGTGGCCTTCTCGGCTTCCGGAGCCTTGTCGCAGCCCAGCAGGAATAGGGCGACCAGGGTCGCCAGCAGCCCGCGCAGCGAGCCGGTCCATTGGATGTGCATGGATGTCCCTCGGATTCATGAGTCTGTGGGCGTGCCCGGGAATGGGCGGTGCAACCCACGAGCGGCGCGACAGTAGCATATAATCAGTCATGAGTGATTGATTAATTGGCGTTTCTGTAACATATCCTTATGATTTGCGGCGCCTTTCCCTTGTGAGGACGTTCAGTGGCCAGAAAAACCAAAGAGGAATCCCAGAAGACCCGCGACGGCATACTCGACGCCGCCGAGCGGGTCTTCCTGGAAAAGGGCGTGGGCAACACTGCCATGGCCGACCTGGCGGATGCCGCCGGGGTTTCTCGCGGAGCGGTCTATGGCCACTACAAGAACAAGATCGAGGTCTGCCTGGCGATGTGCGACCGGGCCTTCGCCCGCATCGAGGTGCCCGACGAGCGCGCGGACGTGCCGGCGCTGGATATCCTTCTGCGCGCCGGCATGGGCTTCCTTCGCCAGTGCTGCGAGCCCGGGTCGGTGCAACGGGTGCTGGAGATCCTCTATCTCAAGTGCGAGCGCAGCGACGAGAACGAGCCGCTGCTGCGCCGGCGCGAACTGCTCGAGAAGCAGGGCCAGCGCCTGGGCCTGCGCCTGATCCGCCGGGCGGTGGCGCAGGGCGAACTGCCGGCGCGGCTCGACGTCGAGCTGGCCAGCGTCTACCTGCAATCCTTGTGGGACGGGGTCTGCGGCACCCTGGCCTGGACCGAGCGGTTGCGCAACGATCCCTGGAACCGCGCCGAACGCCTGTTCCGCGCCGGCATCGACAGCCTGCGCGGTTCTCCCCACCTGTTGCGCGCCGAGGCCTGACGCCGCTCAGTCGTCCGCCATCAGGTGTCGGCGCTGGTCCTCGGCGCCGGCCACCACCAGCCGCTGGGCATCTTCCTCGCTGATGTGCAGGCGCCTGCCGTCGATGTAGAGCACCGACAGGCGAGCCTCGGCGTCGGTGCCGACGCGCAGGCTGTCGATCGCCGCGCGATGCCGGCTGCCTTCGATCTCGACGCTGCAGACGCCTTGATCCGAATCGATTTCGATGGCCATGGGAGCCTCCTGTTTTTTTCGCTCACTCTGGGTGGACCGTGGATGGCCGTCCCGGGTTCTGTCACAGCAGCTTCATGGTCTGGTCATGAGCCTGCCACCGCGCTTGGCTGCAATCATCGGCAGAGACGGCGAGGCCAGCGGAGGACGACGCGATGCGGCTATGCGTGATTGGGGCGGGCTATGTGGGGCTGGTGACGGCGGCCTGTTTCGCCGAAATGGGCAACCAGGTGCGCTGCGTGGAGCGCGACCGCGAGCGGGTCGCGCGACTGCGGCGCGGCGAAACGCCTATCTACGAACCGGGCCTGGAGAACATCCTGCGCGACCAGCTGGAGGCCACGCGCCTGACCTTCACCACCAGCCTCGCGCAAGGCCTGGTGGATGCCGAGGTGGTCTTCATCGCCGTCGGCACGCCCTGCGGCGAGGATGGCTCCGCCGACCTCAGCCATGTGCTGGCGGTTGCCGAGGAACTGGGCGCACAGCTACGCCAGGACTGCATCGTGGTGAACAAGTCGACCGTGCCGGTGGGCACCGCCGAGCGGGTCGAAGAGATCATCCGCCTGGGCCTGGCGCGTCGGCGCAAGCGCTTCAGGGTGGCGGTGGCAAGCAATCCGGAATTCCTCAAGGAAGGTTCGGCGGTGGACGACTTCATGCGCCCGGACCGGGTCATCATCGGCAGCGCCGAGGCGCAGGCCGGCGAGACCCTGCGCCAGCTCTACGCACCGTTCCTGCGCAACCACGAGCGGGTCCTGCTGATGGGACGCCGCGAGGCGGAGTTCAGCAAGTACGCGGCCAACGCCTTCCTCGCCACGAAGATTTCCTTCATGAACGAGATGGCCGGGCTGTGCAGTCTCACCGGCGTCGATATCGAGGAGGTGCGCCGTGGCATGGGCAGCGACAGGCGCATCGGCACCCATTTCATCTATGCCGGCTGCGGCTACGGCGGCTCCTGCTTTCCCAAGGATGTCCGCGCGCTGATCCGCAGCGCCGAGCGGCAGGGGTTCGACAGCGCGATCCTGCGCGCCGTGGAAGCGCGCAACGCGCGGCAGAAGGAACTGCTCTTCGAGACCCTCGGCGAGCTGTTCCAGGGCCGCTGGCAGGGGCGCACCGTGGCGCTCTGGGGGCTGGCCTTCAAGCCGGGGACCGACGACCTGCGCGAGGCGCCGAGCCTGGTCCTGCTGGACGCGCTGCTGCGCCACGGGGTGAGGGTCAGGGCCCATGACCCGGTGGCCAACGCCGGGGTCGCCGCGCGCTATCCGCAGGCGCTGGCCTGCGCCCAGTTGACCCTGCACGACTCGCCCTATGTGGCGGTAGAGGGCGCCGACGCCCTGGTTCTGGTGACCGAATGGAAACAGTTCCGCCAGCCGGACTTCGAGAAAATCCGCGGATCCATGCGAACTCCCCTGTTGGTCGACGGTCGGAATCTCTACGCGCCGGCGCGGATGGCGGAACTGGGCTTCATCTACCAGGGCATAGGACGTCCAAGGGCCGGGCATTGTAAGGCGAGCGCAGCCTGATTAGACTGCGCGCCATCCGCATACTTCGTCCATGTCGAAGGATTCTCATGATCAAGAAATGTCTTTTCCCGGCCGCCGGCTACGGTACCCGTTTCCTCCCGGCCACCAAGGCCATGCCCAAGGAAATGCTGCCGGTGGTGAACAAGCCGCTGATCCAGTACGCGGTGGAGGAGGCGCTGGAGGCCGGCCTTTCCGAAATCGGCATCGTCACCGGGCGCGGCAAGCGCTCCCTGGAAGACCACTTCGACATCAGCTACGAGCTGGAGCACCAGATCCGCAACACCGACAAGGAAAAGTACCTCGTTGGCATCCGCCGGCTGATCGACGAGTGCACCTTCGCCTACACCCGCCAGGTCGAGATGAAGGGCCTCGGCCATGCGATCCTCACCGGCCGTCCGCTGATCGGCGACGAGCCGTTCGCCGTGGTCCTGGCCGACGACCTGTGCCTGAACCTGGAAGGCGACAGTGTGCTGAAGCAGATGGTCAAGCTGTACAACCAGTTCCGCTGCTCCATCGTGGCGATCCAGGAAGTGCCGCCGGAGGAAACCAACAAGTACGGCGTGATCGCCGGCGAGATGATCCGCGACGACATCTTCCGGGTGAACACCATGGTCGAGAAACCGAAGCCGGAAGAGGCACCGTCGAACCTGGCGATCATCGGCCGCTACATCCTGACCCCGGATATCTTCGACCTGATCGAGCAGACCGAGCCGGGCAAGGGTGGCGAGATCCAGATCACCGACGCCCTGATGAAGCAGGCCCAGGACGGCTGCGTGCTGGCCTACAAGTTCAAGGGCAAGCGTTTCGACTGCGGCAGCGCCGAGGGCTACATCGAGGCGACCAACTTCTGCTATGAAAACCTCTACAAGACCGGCAAGGCTCACTGAGCCTCGCCGTTCCCGATGAAAAACGCCGCGTCCCCGATGGGGGCGCGGCGTTTTTCGTATGGGGCGAACGGCGATGGGGGGGTTATCCGCCCTACGTGAGCTGTCGGCGGGCGTGGCCCAGGCCAGGCGGCACCTCCGCGCCCGGTCAGGGAATCGGCAGCGCCTCGGAACCCGGGCCCAGCGGCTGGCCGTAGCTGAACTCCACGAAGTTGCCCGCGGGATCGCGCAGGCCGCAGTAGTAGCCGACCGGATAGGGCTCGTCGCGCGGCGCCCAGACCAGGCAGCCGGCGGCCTCGGCGCGGCGCGCCAGATCGTCCACCGCTGCGCGGCTGGAGAGGGCGAAGCCGAAATGGCTGTAGTCGTCGCTGGCGAGGTTGCGCGGCTGGCCGCCGGGCATGATGACGAAGATGAAGCGGTGTTCCTGGCCGGGCTCGGCCATCCAGACGATCTGCGAGCCTTTGCCGGGGCGCCGGTGGATCACCCGCATGCCGCAGAAGGTTTCGTAGAAGGCGATGCAGGCGTCGAGGTCGGGGACGTGCAGTGCGAGGTGGGTGAGGGTGGGGGACATCGCGATTACCTCCTCGGACAAGGATAGCCCATCGCTGGCCAGGCTCCGCGCCGAGCCGTTGCGACAGGTTTTTGCGCCGATCCGGCAGGAGTCCGCGGCAGGGAATGGGTTATGCTGGAACGCATCTGATCCAGGAGTAGGAACATGTCTTTCGATTTCGATCTGTTCGTCATCGGCGCCGGCTCCGGGGGCGTCCGCGCCGCCCGTTTCGCCGCCGGCTTCGGTGCCCGCGTCGCGGTGGCGGAGAGCCGCTACCTGGGCGGCACCTGCGTCAACGTCGGTTGCGTACCGAAGAAGCTGCTGGTCTACGGCGCGCACTACAGCGAAGACTTCGAACAGGCCCGGGCCTATGGCTGGAGCGCCGGCGAGGCGCGCTTCGACTGGGCGACCCTGATCGGCAACAAGAACCGCGAGATCCACCGCCTCAACGGCATCTATCGCAACCTGCTGGTGAACAGCGGGGTGACCCTTCTCGAAGGCCACGCCCGCCTGCTCGACGCGCACAGCGTCGAGGTGGACGGCCAGCGCTTCAGCGCCAGGCACATTCTCATCGCCACCGGCGGCTGGCCGCAGGTGCCGGAGATTCCGGGCAAGGAACACGCGATCACCTCCAACGAGGCGTTCTTCCTCGAGCGCCTGCCGCGCCGCGTGCTGGTGGTCGGCGGCGGCTACATCGCCGTAGAGTTCGCCTCGATCTTCAACGGCCTGGGCGCCGAGACCACCTTGCTCTACCGTCGCGACCTGTTCCTGCGCGGCTTCGACCGCAGCGTGCGTGAGCACCTGCGCGACGAACTGGGCAAGAAGGGGCTCGACCTGCAGTTCAACAGCGACATCGCCCGTATCGACAAGCAGGCCGATGGCAGCCTGGCCGCGACCCTCAAGGACGGCCGGGTACTGGAGGCGGACTGCGTGTTCTACGCCACCGGACGGCGGCCGATGCTGGACGACCTCGGCCTGGAGAACACCGGAGTGAAGCTGACCGACAAAGGTTTCATCGAGGTCGACGAGCACTACCAGACCAGCGAGCCGTCGATTCTCGCCCTTGGCGACGTGATCGGTCGCGTGCAGCTCACCCCGGTGGCGCTGGCCGAGGGCATGGCGGTGGCGCGTCGGCTGTTCAAGCCCGAGGAGTTCCGTCCGGTGGACTACAAGCTGATTCCCACCGCGGTGTTCAGCCTGCCCAACATCGGCACCGTCGGCCTGACCGAGGAAGAGGCGCTGAGCGCCGGGCACAAGGTGAAGATCTTCGAGAGCCGCTTCCGACCGATGAAGCTGACCCTCACCGACAACCAGGAAAAGACCCTGATGAAGCTGATCGTCGATGCCCACGACGACAGGGTGCTGGGCTGCCACATGGTTGGCGCCGAGGCCGGCGAGATCCTCCAGGGTATCGCGGTGGCGATGAAGGCCGGGGCGACCAAGCAGGTCTTCGACGAGACCATCGGTATCCATCCGACCGCGGCGGAAGAGTTCGTCACCCTGCGCACGCCGACGCGCTGAGCCGCGTCGAGACGAAGAAGCCGGCTCATGGGCCGGCTTCTTCGTTTCCGCGAACGCGTCGCCTCAGCGCGAGGATGCTTCCGCCAGCGCCGCCGCTGCGTCATCGCGGCGCCTCGCGTAGCGCTGAGCGAGCACCGCGCAGACCATCAGCTGGATCTGATGGAACAGCATCAGCGGCAGCACCATCGGCCCCACCGCGCTGGTGGCGAACAGCACCTTGGCCATGGGCACGCCGGTGGCCAGGCTCTTTTTCGAACCGCAGAAAACGATGGTGATCTCGTCTTCCTTGCTGAAGCCCAGGCGCCGCGCCAGCACCGTGGTCAGCACCAGGGCCAGGGCGAGGATCACGCAGCAGGCGACGGTCAGGCCGATCAGCGCCAGCCAGGGCACTTCATGCCACAGGCCCTGGATCACCGCCGCGCTGAAGGCGGTGTAGACCACCAGCAGAATCGAGCCCTGGTCGACATAGCGCAGCACCGGCTTGTTGCGCTCCACCCAGGCGCCGATCCAGCGCCGCAGGAGCTGGCCGGCGATGAACGGCACCAGCAGTTGCAGGGTGATCTTGCCGATGGCGTCCAGTGCGTTGCCGGTCTCGCCCTCGGCGCCGAGCAGCAGCTTGACCAGCAGCGGGGTGAGGAACACCCCGAGCAGGCTCGATACCGAGGCGCTGCAGACCGCCGCCGGCACGTTGCCGCGGGCCAGCGAGGTGAAGGCGATGGAAGATTGCACGGTGGCCGGCAGGGCGCAGAGGAACAGGATGCCGAGGTACAGCTCCGGTGTGACCATCGGCGACAGCGCTGGCTTCAGCGCCAGGCCGAGCAGTGGGAACATCACGAAGGTGCAGGCGAACACCAGCAGGTGCAGGCGCCAGTGGGTCATGCCGGCGATGATCGCCTGGCGCGACAGCTTGGCGCCGTGGAGGAAGAACAGCAGGCCGATGCCGATGTTGGTCACCCATTCGAAGACCACGGCGGTCTGGCCGCTACAGGGCAGGAAGGTAGCGAGCAGGACGGTGGCGATCAGCGCCAGGGTGAAGTTATCCGGAAGGAAACGCGGTCGGGACATGGGCACGCTCTGCAGGATCGGGAGAACACACGGCAGTCTCGTGGCTGCCTGGCGAACCTGCACTGTAGCCATGGGGCCGGCGACCGGCTAACGCCAGAAGGCCAGCCGATGACGCTGAATGGACAGGGCGACGCAGGCGCCGCCCCGGGGCTCAGACGACGCTGGCGAGCAGGGGCTCGCTGAGGCTGGGGCGGATCTTGCCCGCGAGAGGGGAAAACTCCAGGCGTACGCCGAGCACGGTGACCAGCGAGCGCAGCTTTTCCGCGATCACGCTGGCGCGGTGCTGGCTCAGTCCCTGGTAGGAGAGGGTCAGGCGGATCTTGTGCTCCTCGCGGTCAGCCCGTACTCGCTCCGGGGTGAAGGACTGCACGGCGAACAGATTGAGCACCCGGCACAGCAACTCGGGATCGGCCATGCCCTCGACGTGGAAGATCGACAGGGTTTCGCCGTCTGCGCAAGAGCTTTCCCAGACGTTCGGCCGGATCACCTGGCGCTCTTCGCCGCGTGGGTGCTTGGCCGGGAAAACAGGGGCGAGGGTAGACATGTGAAGCTCCAGGCAGTGTTTCGACGAGAGAAATTCTCCCAAAGCGCGCTGGAAGTTTTTATCCTGTTTTTGCGTGAATACGGGTTATTTGTGCATAATCGTTCCCGGTAAATGTGCTTGTAGGGAATTTATATGTCCATTTCATTGGATGCATACGATCAGCGTATTCTTGCGCTATTGCAGGAGGAATCCTCGCTGTCCACCGCCGAGATCGCCGAGCGTATCGGACTTTCCCAATCGCCCTGCTGGCGGCGCATCCAGCGCCTGAAGGAGGAGGGGGTGATCCGCAAGCAGGTGACCCTGCTCGACCGCAAGAAGATCGGCCTGAATACCCAGGTATTCGCCCAGATCAAGCTCAACGCCCACGGACGCAAGAACCTCACCGACTTCGCCGAGGCGATGCACCAGTTTCCCGAGGTGCTGGAGTGCCACGTACTGATGGGCGCGGTGGACTTCATGCTGCGCATCGTCACCCGCGACATCGAGTCCTATGAACGCTTCTTCTTCGAGAAGCTGTCGGCGGTGCCGGGTATCCAGGAGGTCAACTCCATCGTCGCCCTGTCGGAAATCAAGTCCACCACTACCTTGCCTCTGCTCGCCCCCTGAGCCTTCACGGAGAACGCCTGTCCATGGCCATCAGCAAGACCAAGTCCAGCTTCTATCGCCGCCTCTATGTCGCCCACCTGATCGACAGCGGCGTTGCCAGCGTGCCGGAGATCATGGCTGCCACCGGCATGCCGCGTCGCACCGCCCAGGACACCATCGCCGCGCTGGAGGAACTGGATATCGTCTGCGAGTTCGAGCAGCAGGAAGGCGCGCGTAACCACCAGGGTGGCTATGTGATCCGCGACTGGGGCGCGGTTCGGCGGGAATGGGTGACGCGACATCGCGCGAAGCTCGCCGAGGCGCTGGAATATCCGGCGTTACCCGCCTGAGCCGAGCCCGCGCGAACAAGGAAGGCCGTCTCGCTGGAGACGGCCAGGATCGTCATAGACAGGCTTCCAGCGCACCACCTTCCGCCGAGGCGTTGGCCGCCGCGGCTTTTTCCAGAACATCCTTGCTCACCAGGTTCTTCTTGACTCCATAGAACTTGTTGGCGATCTGCCGCTCCAGATCCGAGGCCGCTTCCCTGGCGTTCGGCAGGTAGGAAACGTGGGCCTCGCTGACGTAGCCGGTTTCCGGCAGTACGTTTTCCAGCATGGGCTTGCACGATTCGCAAGGAGCCTGGGAAATGAAACCGGTCAGGCGCCCACCGCTGGGGACGAGACCACTGCGGATATCGCTCTCCAGGTTGCGCAGCGCTTTCAGCTCGGCGTCGGCCTGGCGAATGTCCAGCGATGCGCTGAAGCGTGAATCGGGAACCTCGATGTTCTTCACGTAGCGCTCGGCATTGGCGCCTCTTGCGGCGAAGCGTTCGTCGAACCCCGAATAGAGCGGATGGTCCTGCGGCACCTTGAGCAGGTCGCGCAGGTCTTGCCCGGACATCGCGTTATAGACGCGCAGATGTTCGACGCCTTCCTGGACGTAGCTGTATTCGAAGCGCGCGGTGGTACTGGAGCGCCATTTCGAGACCAGTTCCTTTTTCGCCGCGTTGGACGGGTTCAATTGCTCTTCGGCGACAGCGCGTGCCGCCATGTCGACGTGGTAGCGCACGGATTTGAGTAGCCGCGAGGAGACCTGTTCGTTCACGGAGCTGACCGCTTCCACCGTGACCACCGGGCCGGCCTGGGAGAATCCACTGGCAAGGCTGAGGCCGAAAGCGAGGAAAAACCGGGAAATACCTTTGACGATAGTCATGACGAGCCTCAGATACGACAGATCTTGCTTAGGGATGCAGCGGAAATGCCTTCCGCCTCTTCTTCGCTGAACGCGCCTTCGGCACCCAGCTCGCCAGCCTCGGCGGCTTCGAAGGATTCGAACAAAGCCAGGCCATCGAACAGCGTGGCGATCGGTACGATCACCTCCAGCAGCTTGGCGAGGAAACTGCTCTGGGGCTCCTCGGGGGAGCGAGGCTTCATCTGGTCGCGGTACTTTTCCTTGTACCAGTCGAACAGCGCCTTGTCGGTCATGTCGTTGAGGCATGGCTCGGCGCCGTCGGTGCCGCTGTAGCGGCCGTCCGCGGTACAGATCGGGGTGCTGGAAATGAAACCGTTGCGATAGCGGTAGGCTGCGGCCAGGCGAGCCAGTCGGTACTGTGGAGGCAAATGGAAGCCGCCCTGGCCGTCGCGATAGTCCGGGCTCCTCAACTGGTAGTCGAGGATGCCCATCAGATAGTTCTGGTCGCCGTGACTGAGCTGCGTATAGCTCTGGGCCGCCTTGAAGCGGGTCAGGACCCCGGCGTCTATGCCGTTGGCCCGGTGCTGCGCTAGCGGAATGGCGTTCATCGAGTCACGCAGGTATTGCGCGGCAAGAGCGAACTTGGCGGCAATGGTGCCGTAGCGCCAGCCGAAGAGTTCGTAGGCATGATAGTAGAGGTCGGCATCCACCCCGGCCTTGAGCACATTGGCGAGGATCAGCGGGTCGTCGCGTTCGAAGCTGACATAGCCCTCCGGCACCCGGTCGACGGCGATGTCGCTATGCGGGCGCGCCTTGGTCAGTCCGGTCTCGCGAAGGAAGATGCCGAGCGTCTCCTCGGGATCGAATGCCGTGCCCTGGTCGCGATTGAAATCGCCGACAGCGCTCGCCCAGCCGATGCTGTTGAGAATGGGCGGGTTGGATACGGTGTCGGAGTAGATCGATTCAGGCTCGACCAGGAAGGTGTTCTTCAGCGTTTGTTCGTCGAAGTCGATCGAGTTGTCGGTCTTGACTGCGTGGTAGTGGAGTGCCTTGGTCAGCGTATCGGAAAAGTAATCTGCCTGGGCGTAGCCTGAGATGGCCGCCAGGGTTGTCGCCAGCCACAGCGAACTGAAGTGCCTCATGTTCCATCCTCGTATGCGAGGCGCCGCCGGATGCGGCGCCTTCGGCCTGTCGCCGGTTGCGAACAGCCGGCGGGCGGGATACTAGGCAGCGGGGCGGCCGTGGAAGCGGGTGGCGAAGGGAAAATCGGCAAAGGTCGCGGTGGTTCGCAAAAACGCGACAAAGGCATCGTCAGGGCTGTGGCAGACGAATCCAGGTTGGCAGGGGGACAAAAACGGGAGGGGCTCAGCTTGCCTCCCCTCCCTAACATGCGTTCCGTGCTTCAGCCGCCCCCCTGGCCGATGGCCGTCCGCCCTGCGCTGCTCTCCTGGTAGCGTTCGATCTGGGCGGCGGGAGCGGGCGGCAGTCGGGGTTTCAGATAGGCCGCCAGGCTGACGCCGCAATACACCAGCAGGGCCATGGCGATCAGTGCCTTGTATGGATCGATGTCGGATCGACGCTTGCAGACCATACAGATATGCTCTTCGGTGGCCGGGTATTCAGCGCAGTTGCGACAGCGGATCATGCGTTCCTCCCGCGGGGGCTGCCAGCCTGCCAGAACGGTCGCGAGGCTTCCTCGCGGGCCTGCTCGGCGCTCAGGCCGATGTCCTTAAGTTCCGCCGCTTCCAGTTCCAGCAGAGCACGCCGGGTCTGCTGGCGGTGCCTGGCCAGTCGATAGCCGCGGCGCAGGGCCTGGGCCAGGGTATCCATCACGGCGAAGGGTAGGTGGCCATCGAGGCGTTGGCGGCGCTCGGTTCTCGCGCTGTATCCCGACATGCTGCGTACTCCGTGTTGATCGGCTGGACGATGGAGATAGAATGGCCACTGCGCGCTGTTCCGTACAGGTCCAGAAAAGGTGGGTTGACTGCATACAGATCAGACGCTTCCCGGCCTGAATGGTGGATTTCCACGCCATCTGTACCGGTCCCGCTTTCGATCTCGCCGGAGTCCCGTTCATGACCCTTTATCTGCAACTCGCCGAGACCCTCGGCTCGCGTATCGAACAGGGCCTCTACCGGCCGGGCGACCGGCTGCCTTCAGTACGCGCGATGAGCATCGAGCACGGCGTCAGCCTGAGCACCGTGCAACAGGCATACAGGCTGCTGGAGGATCGAGGCCTCGCCGAACCACGGCCGAAATCCGGCTATTTCGTCCCGGCGGCACGGCAGATGCCGCCGTTGCCGGCGATCGCCCGGCTGGCCCAGCGGCCGGTGGAAATCTCGCAATGGGAGCAGGTACTGGCCCTGGTCAGCACGGTGCCGCGCCCGGACGTGGTCCAGCTCGGCCGTGGCATGCCGGATATTTCCAGCGCCTCGCTGAAGCCGCTGACCCGCAGCCTGGCGCGCCTCAACCGGCATGCCGATGCCCGCGCCCTGGCCTATGACGGTATTCATGGCTCGCCGCTGCTGCGCGAGGAGATCGCCCGTCTGCTGGTGGATTCCGGTTGCCGGGCGAACGCCAGCGACGTGGTGATCACCACCGGTTGCCACGAGGCGCTGTCGGTGAGCATCCGCGCGGTGTGCGAGCCGGGCGACATCGTCGCGGTGGAGTCGCCGAGCTTCCACGGCGCCATGCAATCGCTGAAGGGACTGGGCATGAAGGCCCTGGAGATTCCAACCGACCCGGTCAACGGCATCAGCCTGGAGGCTCTCGAACTGGCGCTGGAGCAATGGCCGATCAAGGCCATCCAGGTCACGCCGAACTGCAACAATCCGCTCGGCTACATCATGCCGGAGTCGCGCAAGCGGGCCCTGCTGGCGCTGGCGCAGCGCTACGACGTGGCGATCATCGAGGACGACGTCTACGGCGACCTGGCCTACACCTATCCGCGCCCGCGCACCATCAAGTCATACGACGACGATGGCCGGGTGCTGCTCTGCGGTTCGTTCTCCAAGGTCCTCGCGCCGGGGCTGCGGATCGGCTGGATGGTTCCCGGGCGCTATGCCGACCGGGTGCTGCACATGAAGTACATCAGCACCGGGGCGAGCGCCCTGCAGCCGCAGCTGGCGATCGCCGAATTCATCGGCAACGGCCACTACGAACCGCACTTGCGGCGCATGCGCGCGCAATACCAGCGCGGCCGCGACCTGATGATCGACTGGGTGGCGCGCTATTTCCCCGAAGGTACCCGCGCCAGCCGGCCGCAGGGCGGTTTCCTGCTTTGGGTCGAGCTGGAGGAAGGCTTCGACACCCTGCGCCTGGACAAGGCCCTGCGCCAGCGTGGGGTGCAGGTGGCGGTGGGCTGCATCTTCTCCGCCTCCGGCAAGTATCGGAACTGCCTGCGGATGAACTACGCGGCGCCGCCGACGCCGGCCATCGAACAGGCGGTCAGGCGGGTAGGGGAGTCCGCCTGCGAATTGCTGGAGCCTTGCGAAGCCTGAGTGCCAGGCGTGCTCGCGACGCAGCGAATGATTGCGCAAATGTCAAATGCTAATCATTCGCATCGTCTGCTAGAGTTGCCTGACGCATGCATCCGCCGGCGCCATGGGGCGCCGGTCACCAGGAGACCATCGTCATGTCGCAACCCGCCTATCGATTGTTCAATGTCGAACTCAAGCGCCGCGAGCGGCTCAGTCCTGCGCTGACCCGTTTCGTCTTCGGCGGCCCGGAGGTCGCCGAGATGAAGACCCTGGCCGCCGACCAGCGGATCAAGATCTTCTTTCCCGATGCCAGCGGCCAGCCGCCCAGCCTGCCGGGCGGCAGCCAGTGGTACCAGGCCTACCGCAGCGTCGAGCCGGCGCGCCGTCCGCCGATGCGTACCTATACCATCCGCGCCTTGCGCGCCGAGCAGGAAGAGGTCGACGTGGAATTCGTCCTGCACGGCGAGAACGGCCCGGCCTCGGCCTGGGCGACCCACGCCCGGGTCGGCGACCGCCTGCAGCTGGCTGCGCCCAACCGTCATTACGGCGAGGATCCCGGCGGCTACGAGTGGAAGCCGCCGGCCGGTGTCCGGCATATCCTGCTGATCGCCGACGAAACCGCCTTGCCGGCGGTGGCGGGCATTCTCGAGGCGCTTGCCGGCGAGGCGCAACCGCCGGCAATCGAAGCCTTCCTCGAGGTCCCGGAGGAGGCCGACATCCTCGACCTGCCGGCGATTCCCGGCGCGCGCCTGCACTGGTTGCCGCGCCACCAGGCCGGGATCCACTCGCGCAACGGCGAGCGGATGATCGAGGCGGCGCGCCTGGCGCGCCTGCCGGAAAGCGAGATGGTCGGCAGCGCCATCCAGGAGCTGGAGGATGTCGATGTCGACGAGGAAATCCTCTGGGAACTGGCCAATCCCGAGAGCGGCACCTTCTACGCCTGGGTCGCCGGCGAGTCGGCGGCGGTGATGGCGATCCGGCGCTACCTGGTGAAGGAACGCGGTATCGACAAACGCCACCTGACGCTGATGGGTTACTGGCGCCTGGGCAAGGTCTTCGACTGATGAGCCGTTTCGTCGGGAAGGACGCGGACAGCTACGAGTCGCGCATCGGTTGCCTGCTACCAGGCTACGAGCTGTTGCACCTGCTCAGTCGCGCCCAGTTGCTCGCCCGCCTGCCGGAACGGGCGCGCCTGCTCAGCGTCGGCTGCGGCGCCGGTGGCGAACTGGCGGAACTGGCCGGACAGCGCCCAGGCTGGCGGTTCGTCGCCCTGGACCTGTCGGCGGACATGCTGGCGCTGGCCCGGCAACGCTTCGCCATGCTCGGCCTGCTCGAGCGGATCGACCTGCACTGTGGCGAAGTGGCCGGCCTGCCCGCGTCGCCTCCCTACGACGCGGCGCTGCTCCTGCTGGTGCTGCACTTCATCCGGGGTGACGAGGCCAAGCTTCGCTTCCTCGAGACGATCGCCGCGCGCCTGGCGCCGGCGGCGCCGTTGCTGCTGGCGAACCTGATGGAGCCGCGGGACGCCTTCGAGCGGCCGGTGCAGGCCGAGGCCTGCCGCCTGCTCGGGCTGTCGGCCGAAGAGGCCGGCGGCATGCTGCAACGCTTGCGCGACGACTTCGATCCGCTCTCCGAGCAGCGTCTTGGCGAATTGCTCACGGAGAGCGGCTTCGTCCTGCCCGGACGCTACTTCCAGGCTGTCGGCTACCAGGCCTGGATCGCCTTTCGCGCCGCCTGAGCGCGATTCAGGCGAGGCGTGCCTGTGGCGTGACCTGGCGCGGATCGGTGAGCAGTTCGAGCAGCGCCGGGCGCCCGCTTGCGCGGGCGCGGCGGAATGCCTCGGGGAAGTCGGCGCTGCGTTCCACCCGCTCGGCGTAGGCGCCGAACGCCCGCGCCAGGGCGACGAAGTCGGGATTGACCAGGGTGGTGGCGGAAACGCGTCCTGGGTATTCGCGCTCCTGGTGCATGCGGATGGTCCCGAGCATGCCGTTGTTGACCACGATCACCACCGGTGTCGCGCCGAACTGCGCGGCGGTCGCCAGTTCCTGCGGGTACATCATGAAGCAGCCGTCGCCGGCGAAGCACACCACGTCGCGCCGCGGCTCGCGCAGGCTGGCGGCGATCGCCGCGGGCAGGCCGTAGCCCATGGCGCCATTGGTCGGCGCCAACTGCGTGCGGGCCTGGCGATAGCGGTAGAAGCGGTGCACCCAGACCGCGTAGTTGCCGGCGCCGTTGGCGATCACCGCATCGTCCGGCAAGGTTTCATCCAGATGCGCGACCACCGCCGCCAGGTCGACGCCCTGCAACGCCGGGTCGCTGGCGACGGGGGTCGAGTACGCCAGGTAGTCGGCGCGGGCGGCTTCGCGCCAGGCCTGCCAGGGCGGCGAGGGCCGTGGCGGCAGGGCGGCGAGGGCCTCGGCGAAGGCGGCGGGAGTGGCCTGGATCGGCAGGTGCGCCAGGTAGACGCGGTTGAGCTCCGCGCCGTCGGCATGGACGTGGACCAGCGCCTGCGCCGGCTCGGGGCAACCGACCAGGCTGTAGCCGGCGCTCGGCGTTTCGCTCAGGCGCGAACCGAGCACCAGCAGCAGGTCGGCCTGTCGAACACGCTCGAGCAGACCTGGCGCGGCGCCGAAGCCCAGTTGTCCGACATAGTGCGGATCGCGGTTGTCGAACAGGTCCTGGCGGCGGAACGAGGCGGCCACCGGCAGGCCGTTGGCATGAACGAAGGCCGCCAGGCGCTTGCGGGCGGTCTCGTCCCAGCCGCTGCCGCCGAGCACCAGCAGCGGACGCTGCGCGCGGTCCAGACGCTCTTGCAGTTCGCCCATCGCCGCGGCCGCAGGCCGGCCAGGCAGCAAGCGTGGCGCCGGTGCGTCCGCGACCTGCGCGGAACCGAACAGGATCTCCTCGGGTAGCGCGACCACCACCGGGCCCGGCCGGCCCGAGGTGGCGACACCGAAGGCGCGGGCGACGAGTTCCGGTATCCGGTCGATGCGGTCTATTTCCACGACCCATTTGGCCAGGCCGGAGAACATCTGCACATAGTCGACTTCCTGGAACGCCTCGCGGCCCTTGAAGGCGCTTTCCACCTGGCCGATGAACAGGATCATCGGCGTCGAGTCCTGCTTCGCGGTGTGCACGCCATTGGCCGCGTGGGTGGCGCCGGGGCCGCGGGTGACGAAGCAGATGCCCGGTCGTCCGCTCAGCTTGCCGTAGGCGTCGGCCATGTTCGAGGCGGCGCCTTCGTGACGGGTGACGACGGTACGGATGCCGGCGGCGTCGTGCAGCGCGTCGAGCACCGGCAGGTAGCTTTCACCGGGGATGCAATAGACCGTATCGACGGCGTTGCGCCGCAGCGCTTCCACCAGGATCTGCCCGCCATTGCGCCGGGGAAGGGAGTCGGCCATGGGAACCTCGCTGCGAGAAGGATCGATGCGCCGATCTTCGGCCGAAAGCGCGTGGGCGCCAAGTGACCTTTCTTCGCGAGTTCATTCCCGTTGCGCATGAAGCGCTGGCCGGTCCCGGTCAGACCAGCCACTTGAAGAAAAAGAAGAACGCCATGCCCAGCAGCATGCTCGCCAGGGTGTTGCGGGTGTAGAGCACCAGCGCCACGGTGACCACGCCGCTGACCAGGTAGGGATTGTCGTAGCCGAGGTCGATGCGTCCCTCGGGCATGAACACGATGGGGCCGCAGATCGCCGTGAGCATGCCCGGCACGGCGAAGCCGAGGAATTGCCGAAGGTTGCTGCCCAGGCGGATCGGCAGGCGCGGTTCGAGGAACAGGTAGCGGTTGAGAAAGACGATCGCGCCCATGCCGAAGATCACTGCCCAGACCATGGAGCCTCCCGATACAGCTTGTTGCAGACGAAACCGGCGGCCATCCCGGCGAGACCGGCCAGGACCAGCGCCGAACTCCATTGCCAGTAGCTGAACAGCACCGAGCAGAACAGCGCGGTGGCGACGCAGACCACGGTCGGCACGTTGCGTACCAGCGGCGCGACCAGGGCGATGAAGGTGGCGGCGATGGAGAAGTCCAGGCCAAGGTGCTCGAGGCCGGGAATGCTGCGACCGAGGAGGATGCCGGCGAGGGTGAAGAGGTTCCAGGCGGCATAGAAGGTCAGGCCGACGCCGAGTGCGTACCAGCGGTCGAAGTTGCGCTGGTCGTGCTGGCTGGCGAGAGCGAAGAATTCGTCGGTGAGCAGGAAGCCGAGGCCGACCCGCCAGCGTCCCGGTAGCGGCGACAGCACCGGGCGCAGGCTCATGCCGTAGAGCAGGTGCTGGGAGGTCAGCAGCAGGGTGGTGAAGATGATCGAGAAGAAACCGGCGCCCCCCTTGAGCATGCCGATCGCCACCAACTGGGCGGCGCCGGCGAAGACGATGGCGGACAGGCCCTGGCCTTCGGCGGGGGTCAGGTTGGCTTCGATGGCCATCGATCCGGCCAGCAGGCCCCAGGGCGCGACGGCCAGGGACAGTGGCAGGATGGCGACGGCTCCGCGGAGAAAGGCGTGGCGGGGCAGGTCGGTAGCGGTCATGGGCATGGCAGGTGGTGGACGTCGGGCCAGCATGCCAGGGGGCGTCCGGGTCTGGCTTGAACGATATTGCTGTTCGTCTCCGCTCGCGGCTGTGCGAAAGGCGATCGCCGTCCTTCCTTATATAAGGATGATGTGGCGAGACGTTCGCCGGCCGAACACGGGCCACGGCGGCGAGGCTGGCGAAGGCAGGGACAGGCGGGGATAGGGAGCGCAGCTAGCGCGGATGCTGACCGATCTTGTGGCCACGGAACTTGGCGCCGAGGGACGGCTGGTAAGGCATGGAACACCCGGTTTATTGCTGTTGTAGGGTGGGCACAGCTTAGCCTTGTTCAATTTTTCGTACAACGCCGTCTGTAAAATATCCGCTGCACCCGGTTGAACACCGTGCCCGGCCTGGCTTTCACCGCTTTCCTGCTGCCCTGGAAGGCCCTTTCTACGGCCGCCCGGCATTTTGTGTGCATCGAGGAGGGGCTATTGACAACAAATTGGCTTTCCGATTGACTCTGGCTCCAGCCCCCGCATGATTGAAATTTTTAACAAAAAAGGTGTTGCATCATGTCGGTACCCCAGCGTGCCGTTCAGCTCACTGAACCGAGCGAGTTCCTCAAGGAACATCCCGAGGTCCAGTTCGTCGACCTTCTTATTGCAGACATGAATGGCGTGGTTCGCGGCAAGCGGATCGAACGCAACAGTCTGAACAAAGTCTTCGAGAAAGGTATCAATCTCCCCGCTTCCCTGTTCGCCCTCGACATCACCGGCTCCACCGTGGAGAGCACCGGCCTGGGTCTCGACATCGGCGACGCCGACCGGATCTGCTATCCGATCCCCGGCACCCTCTCCATGGAGCCCTGGCAGAAGCGCCCCACCGCGCAACTGCTGATGACCATGCATGAGCTGGAAGGCGAGCCCTTCTTCGCCGACCCCCGCGAAGTCCTGCGCCAGGTGGTGGAGAAATTCACCGAGATGGAACTGACCATCGTCGCCGCCTTCGAACTGGAGTTCTACCTGATCGACCAGGAGAACGTGAACGGCCGGCCGCAGCCGCCGCGCTCGCCGATCTCCGGCAAGCGCCCGCAGTCGGTTCAGGTGTATTCCATCGATGACCTCGACGAATACGTCGAGTGCCTCCAGGACATCATCGACGGCGCCCGCGCCCAGGGCATCCCGGCCGATGCCATCGTCGCCGAATCCGCTCCGGCGCAGTTCGAGGTCAACCTGCATCATGTCGCCGACCCGATGAAGGCCTGCGACTATGCGGTGCTGCTCAAGCGCCTGATCAAGAACATCGCCTACGACCACGAGATGGACACCACCTTCATGGCCAAGCCCTATCCGGGCCAGGCCGGGAACGGCCTGCACGTGCACATCTCGCTGCTCGACAAGCACGGCAACAACATCTTCACCAGCGAGGATCCCGAGCAGAACGCCGCATTGCGCCATGCGATCGGCGGTGTGCTCGAGACCCTGCCGGCCTCCATGGCCTTCCTCTGCCCCAACGTCAACTCCTACCGCCGCTTCGGTTCGCAGTTCTACGTGCCGAACGCGCCGAGCTGGGGCCTGGACAACCGCACCGTGGCCTTGCGCGTGCCCACCGGCAGCCCGGACGCGGTGCGCCTGGAGCACCGCGTGGCCGGCGCCGACGCCAACCCCTACCTGCTGCTGGCAGCGGTGCTGGCCGGGGTCCACCACGGGCTGAGCAACCAGGTCGAGCCGGGCGCGCCGATCGAAGGCAACTCCTACGAGCAGCTGGAGCCGAGCCTGCCGAACAACCTGCGCGACGCCCTGCGCGAGCTGGACGACAGCGAGATCCTGGCGAAGTACATCGATCCGAAGTACATCGACATCTTCGTCGCCTGCAAGGAGAGCGAGCTGGAGGAATTCGAGTACTCGATCTCCGACCTGGAATACAACTGGTACCTGCACACCGTGTAAGCGGGGGCGGGCGGTGCCGAGCCGGCGCCGCCCGTCCGCACTTCCGTCGAGGTCCCCATTCTTGCTGGAGGTAGACAGCGGCAAGCCTGCGGTTTCCGCCTGTCCGCCTTCCTTTGCTGTGCATTAGAAAAAGAAGAAATCGAGGCAAGCGCATACATGTCGAATCCACCCCCCTCCGCAGAGCGAACCCAGCTTCGCAAATCCCTGAAGCTGTGGCAGATCGTCATGATCGGGTTGGCCTACCTGACCCCCATGACCGTCTTCGATACCTTCGGCATCGTTTCCGGGATCTCCCAGGGACACGTGCCCACCGCCTACCTGCTGGCCCTGGCCGGCGTGCTGTTCACCGCCGTCAGCTACGGCAAGCTGGTCCGCCAGTTCCCCACCGCCGGCTCGGCCTATACCTACGCGCAACGCGCGATCAATCCGCACGTCGGCTTCATGGTCGGCTGGTCGTCGCTGCTCGACTACCTGTTCCTGCCGATGATCAACGCGCTGCTGGCGAAGATCTACCTGACCGCACTGTTCCCTGAAGTAGCGCCGTGGATATGGGTGGTGATGTTCGTGCTGATCATGACCGTCATCAACATCAAGAGCGTGAATCTGGTCGCCAACTTCAACACCGTCTTCGTACTGGTCCAGCTGGCAATCATCGTGGTCTTCATCGGCCTGGTGATCCATGGCCTGGAGAACGGGGAGGGGACCGGCACGGTGCTCAGCACCCAGCCATTCTTCTCCGAGCATGCGCATCTCTCGGCCATGGTGGCGGGCGCGACCATCCTCTGCTTCTCCTTCCTCGGCTTCGACGCGGTGACCACGCTGTCCGAGGAGACCCGCGATGCCGCCAGGGTGATCCCGCGGGCGATCTTCCTCACCGCGCTGTACGGTGGGGTGATCTTCATCACCGTGTCCTACTTCCTGCAGTCGTACTTCCCGACCAACGTGCGCTTCAAGGAGCCGGACGCGGCGCTGCCGGAAATCGCCCTGTACGTCGGCGGCAAGTTGTTCCAGTCGATCTTCCTCTGCGCCACCTTCATCAACACCCTGGCCTCCGGGCTGGCTTCCCAGGCCAGCGTATCGCGCCTGCTGTACGTGATGGGCCGGGACAACGTGCTGCCGGAGCGGATCTTCGGCTTCGTCCATCCGAAATGGCGTACGCCGTCGATCAACGTGCTGATCGTCGGCATGGTGGCGCTCTCGGCGATCTCCTTCGACCTGGTGACCGCCACGGCGCTGATCAATTTCGGCGCGCTGGTGGCCTTCACCTTCGTCAACCTGTCGGTGATCGTGCACTTCTACGTGCGCGGCGGACGCAACCGCAGCCTCAGGGAGCATTTCCACTACCTGGTCCTGCCGCTGACCGGCGCGGCCATCGTCGCGGTGCTCTGGCTCAACCTGGAAAGCACCTCGCTGGTGATGGGGCTGGCCTGGGCCGGGCTGGGCTTCGGCTATCTGTTCTACCTGACCCGCCGGTTCAGCCGGCCGCCGCCGCGCTTCCAGGAGAACGAGCTGAGTGCCACCCGCTGACGTGAAGCGATTCAGCGAAAGGTGAAGAAAAAAGAGCGGTAAACTTCACGAAATTTTCACGCCGACGGGTCAATCATGGACCCATGGCTAACGGACTAGCCCCCCATCTGAAGCCCGCCTCATGGCGGGCTTTGGCTATCCGCAGCCAGCGGATTCCGCGTTTTCCCTCCTTTTCACAGGGCTTTCCCGGCCTGCAGGGCGCCGCCGCGCCTGCGACGACATGTCCGAATCCAGACAGAATTGGACGCCCCCAAAAAGCCCAGACACGGCTAGAATCCACGCCGTCCCGATCCGGTTCGATGGCCGTGGCGGGGATGCCTGCTGTCCGCTGGTCGGTGTTTCCGCTGCCGCATCAGGTCCTTCCCTAGACTACCGGGCCGATTCGAGCCATCCCTTCGCGGGGGCGGAACGGCACAGGGTCGTTCGGCATGGAAGCCGCCTGGGCCGGCCTTCGACACACCTATAAGAGTGGAAATCTGCATGACATACCCTGAACGACCCCTGCTTCATCTACTGACGCGCACCAGCCTGGTGGTCCAGATCATCGTCGGCCTGGTCGCCGGCCTGCTGCTCGCCAGCTTCTTCCCGGCCGCCGCGCTCAAGGTCGGGTTCATCGGCAAGGTCTTCGTTTCCGCCCTGAAAGCGGTGGCGCCGGTGCTGGTGTTCGTACTGGTGATGGCCTCCATCGCCAACCACAAGCAAGGCCAGCAGACCCATATACGGCCGATCCTGCTGCTGTACCTGGTGGGCACCTTCAGTGCCGCGGTGGTCGCGGTGATCGCCAGCTTCGCCTTCCCCTCCAGCCTGGTCCTGGCCAGCCAGCCGGGCGAGATGTCGCCGCCCGGCGGTATCGCCGAAGTGCTCCAGGCGCTGCTGCTGAGCGTGGTGGACAACCCGGTCAACGCCCTGATTTCGGCCAACTTCATCGGCATCCTGGCCTGGGCCATCGGCCTGGGCATCGCCTTCCGCCACGCCAGCGACAGCACCCGCAACCTGCTCTCCGAGCTGTCCGGCGGCGTCTCGCTGATCGTCAAGGTAGTGATCCGCTTCGCTCCGCTGGGGATCTTCGGCCTGGTCGCCTCGACCTTCGCCGAGTCCGGCGTCGAGGCCTTGAAGGGTTACGCCCACCTGCTGGTGGTACTGCTCGGCTGCATGCTGTTCGTGGCCTTCGTGGTCAACCCGCTGATCGTGTTCCTGAAGATCCGCCGCAATCCCTATCCGCTGGTGCTGACCTGCCTGCGCGAAAGCGGCATGACCGCGTTCTTCACCCGCAGCTCGGCGGCCAATATCCCGGTCAACCTGCAGCTCTGCGAGCGCCTTGGCCTGCACGAAGACACCTATTCGGTGTCGATCCCGCTGGGCGCGACCATCAACATGGCCGGCGCGGCGATCACCATCACCGTGCTGACCCTGGCGGCGGTGCACACCCTGGGCATCGACGTGGACGTGCCGACCGCGATCCTGCTCAGCGTGGTCGCCTCGGTCTGCGCCTGCGGCGCGTCCGGCGTGGCCGGTGGTTCGCTGCTGCTGATCCCGCTGGCCTGCAGCCTGTTCGGAATTCCCAGCGAAGTGGCGATGCAGGTGGTCGCGGTGGGTTTCATCATCGCGATCCTCCAGGATTCCGCGGAGACCGCGCTGAATTCCTCCACCGACGTGCTGTTCACCGCCGCGGCCTGCCAGGCGGAGGAGCGCAAGGCCAGCGCCGCCTGAGCCGCTGCCTGGCTCCCGGAAGAAACCGCCTGCGGGCGGTTTCTTCGTTCCGGCCCGGCGGGCTTTGACCTGGGCGCCGTGCTGCGGCCTAATGGGCGTCCGTCTTCCCCGAGTTGCCGCATGTCGTCTCCCGCCTTGCCTGGCGCCAGTCTTCGCGCCAGTACCCTGCATCTGCCCGCCGGTCCCTGGAGCACCGTGCTGGACTGTCTCTGCGCGCGTTTTCCGGCCATCGACCGCGATACCTGGCTGGCGCGCATGCGACGGGGCCGCGTTCTGGATGCCGAAGGGCGCGCGCTGGACGCGCGGACGCCGTATCGCGAAGGCCTGCGCGTGCATTACTTCCGCGAAGTGCCGGTGGAAACGCCGATTCCCTTCGAGGCGCGCATCCTGCACCAGGACGAGCATCTGCTGGTGGCGGACAAGCCGCACTTCCTGCCGGTGATGCCGGCCGGTGGCTATGTCGAGCAGACCCTCCTGGCGAGGCTGGCACGCAGCACCGGCAACCGCGAGCTGGTGCCGCTGCACCGGATCGACCGGCATACCGCCGGGCTGGTGCTGTTCTCGACCAATCCCGGAAGCCGCGGGCGCTACCAGGCGCTGTTCCGCGAGCGGCGCATCGACAAGTACTACGAGGCGATAGCTCCGGCCTTGCCGCGGCTGGACTTCCCGTTGCTGCGCAAGACTCGCCTGGTGCCCGGCGAGCCGTTCTTCCGCATGCGCGAGGGCGACGGCGAGCCGAACAGCGAGACGCGCATCGAGGTGGCCGAGCGCAACGGCCGCTGGTGGCGCTACCGGCTGTATCCGCTGACCGGCAAGAAACACCAGTTACGCGTACATCTGGCGGCGCTCGGCGCGGCTATCCAGAACGACGGCTTCTACCCCGGGTTGCTGGACGCCGAGGACAGCCCCGACGACTATCGGCGGCCGCTCAAGCTGCTGGCCAGGGGCCTGCGTTTCGACGACCCGCTGAGCGGGGAAGCGCGTGTATTCGAATCCGAGCTGAGACTCGAATGGCAGGAGTGAGTGGGAGACGCGCCCGTCGAAGCGGGCGCGTTGTGATCAGGACCGCTCGTCCAGCCTGACCACCAGGCGCAACTGCTCGACGCATCCGCGGCTCTGCTCGATCAGCTTGCCGAACTCGGCGCTGTTGATCTCGTCGTGGTTGAGCCAGCTGGTCTTCTGCACTTCCCGGTAGCGGTAGTGGTAACCGCCATCCTTGGCCGGTTCGGCCTGCAGGTCGATATCGAACCAGGGGCTGCGGATCTCGCAACTGTGCGCCGGTTCGTCGGTCTTGCCGCCGGACAGGCTGATGTCATAGGAAGTTATCTGCGGCTCGCCCAGGTACAGCTCGGCCAACTGGCCTTCGCTGCGGTACTTGGCGAAGGCGTCCCACTGGCTGGCCAGGTCCTGGCGGTTGTAGAAATACTTCCCGCCCAGCCGGTCGAGGGCGCGGCGGTCGGTAAGCCTGGCACTGATCGAATAGCTGGGTGGCAACACGAACTGGCTGTCGTCGCGCTCCAGCCCGCAGTCGCTGCCTTCCTTGGCGAAGTTGCGGCACAGGTCCTGGTCGGTGCTGGTGCGGCCGCGCTGGCGGTCGGCGACGCTGAGTTGCATCAGCGGCGCATTGGAAAGCTCCACGCGCGACTCGACCCTGGCTTCGCCGTCGTGGGTGTAATGCTCGCTGCGGGTCACGCGCAGGGTGTCGCTGGGCGCTTCCAGGGGAATCTCGTCGCGCCGTACCTTGCCGTCGGCACCCAGCACCAGCGCCCAGCGCTGCTGGATGTCGGGCATGGTGCGGCCGGGAGCGAACACCGGGTTGGTCGGGTCCAGCCACCAGGTACTGCCGTCCACCTCGGCGCGGACGATGGCGTGGTTCGGCGCGTACAGGCCGGGCACCAGCAGGTCCCAGGCCACGTCGCCGCGGATGACCAGGGTCGGTTCGGCCTTGATCCCGGCGGCCTTGAGCATGGCGCCGAGGAGGATCGCCAGGTCCTTGCAGTCGCCATAGCCATTGCGCTCGATCTCCGCCAGGGAGAAAGGCACGTAGCCGCGCTCGCTGGCGCGCCAGTCACCGAGGTAGCGGTAGGTGTCGTTGATGTACTGCATCAGGCCGGCGACCTGCTCGCGCGCCGGCTTGCCCTTCACCGCGGCGACGGCCGCCGCGGCGCCCCTGGGCAGCTCCGCGGCGAGGATCTCGTTGTAGCGCGCGGCGAACGGGCCGAAGTTGTCCCGCAGGTCGAGCGAGCTGCCCAGTTCCAGGCGCGGGGTGTGGCGCAGGTAGGCATTGCCGGCTTCGTTGATGTAGTTGGTGTATTGCGGTTTCTTCAGGCTGACCTTGAGGGTCTTCCGGTCCGCGCTCTGTTCGATGCGATAGGCGTCCATCAGCTCGCTGCGCACGAAGATCGGCCGCTCGGCCTTGAACTCGGCGATGAAGCGGTCGTCGCGCACCGGCATCGGCGGCCGGCTGAGGACATAGTGGAACTGGGTGCTCAGCGGCTTGGCGGTGAAGTGCTCGCGCAGGGTATAGCTGATGCGGGTACCGACCCGCAGGTTGGGGAACGCCAGGGAGGTCTGGCGTTCGCGCAGGAAGCCCTGGTCCGGGTTCGGCGCGGTCCGCGTATCGATCTGCGACTGGTCCAGCGGCACCGGCTTTTCGCCGGGCTGGGTCAGTTCGGCCTTCTCCACGATCAGGCTGTCGGTCTCGGCATAGCTGCGGTCGATCCGCGAGAGCATCTCGCGACCGCTCGGCTTGAGGATGGTGAAGCTGTAGGTGCTCACGCAGTCGGTGCTGTTGTCGGCGTTGAACTGGCAACGGAACTCGGTCTCGCCGGCCAGCGGGGCCTCGGCGATCGGTTGCAGCGCGGCGAGGGCCGGGGTGGCGGCACAGAAGACACTGGCGGCGAGGAAGGAAGGAGAGAAGGGATGACGGGGCATCGGTGCCTCAGGATGAAACGTTTAGGCGGAGCTCCCGGGCACAGCCGGCCGCAAGGGGACGGTGGAGGATAGCCGGGGAGATTGGCCCTGAATGATATGTTTTATCAATTCCGCATGTCGACCGGCGGGTCCGGTTATGTGCGGGATGTCGCCGTTGGGAGCTTTTCGCCGGCCTCATTCGCCCGGTTTCGCCGTTCTGTGGCAGGCGCACGCCTGTTCCTGGCGCTCCGGCACCGGGTCGAAACCGCCCGGATGCCAGGGATGGCAACGCAGCAGGCGGCGCGCGCCGAGGTAGCCGCCACGCAACGCGCCGTGGGTGCGGATCGCCTCCAGGGTGTAGTGCGAGCAACTGGGATAGAAGCGGCAACGGGGCCCGATCAGCGGACTGATCACGTACTGGTAGAAGCGGATCAGTCCGATCAGCAGGAACTTCATGGCGATGCCCTCGGCGGGGTTGCGGCGGCGAACGGGCATTGTAACGCCGTTGACGGTCCTCAAGGCGCATTCTCCGCCGCACAGTAGAGGGTCCGCCCGTCGACGAGGCTGCGACCAGTCGCCAGACGGCCGCGCAAGCCCGGTTCATCCAACGCCAGCGTACCTTCGCGCCAAGCGCCTCCGCGCAACGGAATCAGCGCCGAACGGCCGTAGCCCGGGCAGTACGCCTCGGCGTCGCCTTCCAGATAGTCGACGCCGTCCAGGGTCAGCTCGCCGACATTCCAGCGCGCGCCGAGGTAGGCCTGGCGGAACGGCCCGTCGGGAAGGACGTAGAAGCCCCCGCGCACCCCGCTTGCCGCCGTGGCGAAGCCGATGGTACGCCGCGGTTGCGGGATCACCAGCAGCGCTCGCCGTGGGTCGGCGAAGGCCTCCTGCAACTCGACCAGGCGCTGGCGGGTGGCGCTCATCTCGCGCCGGTAGCGCTCGCCGCGCGCCCGTGCGGCATCGGATAGTTCGCTCCAGGCCGGAGGCTGGTCGCGCAGCAGGTAGTCCAGCGGCCAGGTGCCATCCATCGCGGCCTCCTTCCAGTCCGCGTCGTCCTCGCGCAGGTCCAGCAACACGCCGGCCAGCGCGCCGATCTCGTAGGCTTCGCTGTCGACGCCGACGCCGATCTCGTTGGCATCGTAGAAGGCCAGCGCGTACTCCCGCAGCGCCTGCCGATAGCGTTGCGGGTCCTCGGTGAAATCGGTGCGGTAGCGCGCGGCGGCGGCCATCTCGACATAGCGCGCGGTGCCTTCGCTCAGATCGACCTGCGCCGCCAGCCGGCTTTCCTCGGGAGCCGCTTCGCGCCAGCGGCGCAGCCAGCCCTGGGCGTCGCTCAGGTAGCTGTCGCGCTGCTCGGGCGTGCGCAGGGCCTGGAGCAGCGACTGGAACAAGGCGTAGCGGTATTGCCGTGGGCGCGGGTCGAGCGTGGCCAGGTCGCCGCGATAGCTGCCGGGCTTGCGCAGGCCCCGCCAGTCTTCCTGGGCGTAGCGGTGGAAGGCTTCGTGCGGACCTATGGCGGCCAGCGCCTCGGTATTGCCGGCATTGCTCCGCAGATGCGCGCGGCTGATCTGCAACAGCACCGTCGGACGACCCTGGTATTGCACAAAGGCATAGCTCAGGTCGAGTTCCGGGTCGCCGATGGCAGGCGCCGTGGTGCGCTGCGCGCGCCCTTCGGCATCGGCTACCCAGGTGTCATGGCCGTCGCTGTAGAGAAAGGCCTTGTCGGCCAACCGCCAACCGGGCCAGAGTCGCTCGCTGTGCTGGCCGACGGCATGGGCATAGGCCAGGTAGCGGCGGGCGAACGCCTCGCTGTCCGTCGCGGCGGCGGGGAGGGATAGGGCAAGCAGGACCAGGGGCAGGGTTCGGATCATGGTTGGGACGGTTTCGCAAGGCCGGTCATGGCGACGAAGGTATCCCGCCGCTCACCGATTGACCGCCACGGTCGCCCCGACGTTCCCCTAGGCGCTGGTCCGCGCCCGCGCCAGGTCGCGCAGCGGCGGGGCGCCGAACAGCCGGCTGTACTCGCGGCTGAACTGCGACGGGCTTTCGTAGCCGACCCGGTAGCCGGCGGCGGCCACTTCCAGGCCCTCGCTGAAGATCAGCCGGCGTGCTTCCTGCAGGCGTAGCTGTTTCTGGTACTGCAGCGGGCTCATCGCGGTCACGGCCTTGAAGCGGTGGTGCAGGGTCGAGGGGCTGAGGTTGACCACCTGGGCCAGTTGCTCGATGCGCAGCGGCTTGCCGAAGTTCTGGTTGATCCAGTCGATGGCGCGGGTGATGCGGTGCGCCTGGCTATCACCGATGGCGATCTCGTGCAGGCGCTGTCCCTGGCCGCTGCGCAGCAGCCGGTAGAAAATCTCGCGCAGCACCAGCGGCGCCAGCATCGCGATATCCCGCGGGCTGTCCAGCAGATGGATCAGGCGCAACACCGCATCCAGCAGGCTGGCATCGATGCGATCGACATACAGGCCGCGGTCGCCGCGGCGGCCGCTCACTTCCATGGGCCCGGCCTCGGAGATCAGCTGGGTGATCTCGGCCGGATCGATGTCCAGGCGCACGCACAGGTAAGGCGCTTCCGGCGAGGCGTCGATCACCTGGCCGGCCAGCGGCAGGGTCACCGAGACCACCAGGTAGTGCAGCGGATCGTAGATGTAGCGCTCCTCGGCCAGCTGCACCTCCTTGCGGCCCTGGGCGATGATGCACAGCGCAGGTTTATGCATGCCGCGCGCTGGCAGCGTGGGGCCGTTGGCGCGGATCAGCGCGAGCGGGGCGATGGCGGTTTCGTAGATGCCATCGTCGGCGCAGTGTTTCAGCAGCAGGTGCGCCAGTTCGCTCTGGCGCTGGCGCAGGGCGGCGGGCAGTTCGGTGGCAAGCGGGACGGTGGTTTCGCTCATGCGGGAACTCGTGGGGACGACCCGCCAAGACTAGCGCGCGTCGCGGCGACAGGCATCCACCATCGGCCGTGACGGCAGGATCAGGCAAGCATTCGCCAGGAACAGGCAAGCCGACTCGGCCAAGGGCCCGGGCGCGTGCCGGAAAAACCCGGGACGCGGCAGTTTCAGGCAAGAACCCGACAGTATCCGTCTACCGATTCCGTGTTCCGTCCGCCTAATCTGGCTGGCATGGCGGTATCCCCGCCATGCCGATGGAAACTCTCGAGGGGGACACACGCATGTCAAATCAACAGGCCAGACTGGTATCGGACGGCGTACCGCCACCATCCCCGATGCAGCCGCGCCTTTCCTGGCCGGCTCGCTCCGCCACGGCCCCGGCGCCGCGGCGCACGCATCCCGGCAACTGGTAGGGGAGGAGCGCCGCATGGGTCATCCGCACACCCCAGCGCCGCCGGCCGGAGCCTCGGTGCCGCCGGTCCTTCCCTTCCGGGGGCCGCTCGCGCAGCGGCGAATTCCTGTCGAGGAGACACAGAGCATGCCAGCGTTGAACCCGGCCAGCCATGTGGTCAGCATCCGCGCCCGCAGGGGCCAGTCGCAACTTCTCGGCCAGCGCCTGCACGCACTGGCCTTGCTGGGCCGGGCGGTGCCTGGCTGTCTGCGCTACGAGGTCAGCCAGGCCGGCGAGGATGCCGACCTGTGGTTGATCCACAGCGCGTGGAGCGACGAGGACGCGTTGCTCGCGCATCTCTGCGGCGAGGCCCAGCGGGTCTTCGCCGAGGTGCTCTGGCAGGCGCTCGCCGCGACCCTGGAGATAGAGGAGCGGATCCTCTGAAAGCGTCGCCTCAGTGCTTCGGCTCGGCCGCCGGGGCGGCCGGGTGATCGTCCCCGGCCTCGCGCCGCCGTTCGAAGGCGGTGGCCGGCGAGCCGTCGGCGTTGACCTGCAGAACGGCGCGCGGCCGTCCGTCCTCGTCGATGAAGACCTGCCCGATCCCGGCGCTGTTCCACAGGCGCTCGCCGGCCTGGCTGTGCTCCGGGATGCGCGGGCGGATTTCCAGGCTGCGCCGCTGGGTCAGCCAGTTGAGCGGCGACCAGGGCGCGTAGAGCCAGCGGTTGAGGCGGTCGAACCAGTCCAGCAGGCGCCGTGGAAACTCGTTCTTGATCCCGCTGCTGGTGATCTGCCAGAGCTGCGGTCCGTGTTCGCGGTGGCGAATCTGGATGTCGTAGACGAAGGAATAGTGCACGTCGCCGGAGAGGATCAGGTAGTTACCCGGTGTGCGTGAATGGCGGAAGATGTTCATCATCACCGCGGCCGCGCCGCGATGGGCCATCCAGTTCTCCGCGTCCACCAGCAGCGGCTGGCCGAACCAGCTGAACAGTTTCTGCACGCCCTCGATCAGCTTGACCCCGAACATCGGCGCCGGCGAGACGATGACCGCCGCCTTTTCGCCAAGCAGGTCCTGCTGGAATTCGCTCAGCGCCTCCCAGTCCATCAGCCCGGACGGGCGGCCCAGGTTGCGCTCGCTGCGCCAGCGCCGGGTGCGGGTGTCGAGGACGATCAGGGTGGGACTGCCGGGCAACCGGTAATGCCAGTGCTGGAAACCGAGCAGGGCGTCGAGCAGCCGGTCCTGGGCGGCGCAGGGTAGCCGGCCGTCGGCCGCGGCGCCCTCCATCAATGCCGCGACCGGCGCCAGCCATACGCCGCAGTGCTGCGGGTCGTTGCCCCAGCCCTGGCACAGCAGGTAGCCGAGCAGGGCGTTGCCGATGATCCGCCGGGAGAACGGATGGCCGTAGGCGGTCAGCTCCCAGCGCGCGGAGAGGTTCCAGTCGTCGGTGATGTCGTGGTCGTCGAAGATCATCAGCGAGGAGATGTGCGCGAGCGCCCGCGCCACGCCGGCCAGACCATCGCGGAAGCGTTCGATGTGCCGACGTTCGTCGGCGAAGCGCTGCGCCCGTCGTGCGTCCAGCCCTGCCGGCGGCTCCAGGCCCACCAGGCGCCAGGGGGTCGGCGACCAGACCAGCAGGTACATCGCCAGCACCTCGGCCAGGCTGACCAGGTGGTTGTGTGCGTTGGCCGAGGTGAAGATCGGCTTCTTCACCCCGCCGAAGAACCGCTCGCGCAGGGCTTCGTTGGACTCGAAGGCCGGCAGCAGGTCCTCGCGCCGGTAATAGGTGGCAGGGTGCGCGTAGAGCGCCTCGCTGTCGTCCACCACCGCGCCTTCCAGGTGCTCTCCATACAGGCCGAGGCGGCGGATCAGGCCATGGATCGCCACCAGCATCGGCCCGGCGACGTCGTCGGCGTAGACCTGGTCGCCGCTCATCATCAGTAGCGGCGGGCGCGTGTCGACCTGCAAGAGGTTCTCCCGCAGCAGCCGGTCGACCTGCAGCAGGCCGTCGGCCGCCGGATGGTGCGGCTTGCGGCAGGAACCATGGAGCAATTGATCGAGGCGGCTCCTGAGTACCAGGCTGGCCCGCTGGCGGCCGGGATAGAGCAGGTGCGGCGCCCACTCGGCGATGCCGGCGGGGGCCTGGTCGTCGCTGGCGAGGCGCAGGTCGTAGTCGACCAGGCGATCGCCGGGCAGCGGTGGGTCCAGAGTGACGTCGAGCAGTTGCAGCCAGGCCCGCTCGCCGACGCGGATGGCGGTATGCGCCGCGCTGTCGAGGGCGATCCGCCGCTCCGCCTCGCCAGCCGGGGCGAGGAGCAGCTCGATGGCCACGGGACGCGAGGTCGCCAGCCAGAAGACCAGGCGTTCGGGTTGTGCGCGGCGCAGCAGTGGGCCGGCCAGGACCAGGGGCAGGGGGGAGGTGTCGGTGCGGGCGGACATGGGATACGGCGGTGTCGAAGCGGCGAGACAAGCCCGCAGTATGCCGTCTTTGCAGGTGCGTGGCGTTGCCATTTCGTAAGGAATGACGACAGTCCGAGCCCTGGAGGTATAGCGGAGAACAGGAAATCAGGTTGGATCCATTTGATATCCTGGTTTGTGGCGAGGTTTCCGCGGCTTGTTCCCTCACGCCGTTCGGGGTTTCGCATGCCGCCCCGACGCCCGCGGTTCGAGGCGCAGCAGCGCGCTGGAGCAGAACCGGCCGATCCGCATCGGCTCGCTACCGGGTCGGCATCGCCGGCCGCCGAGGCGACGGCCCTGGTATAGGATGGAGGCCCGGACGTCGCCGACGGGGCGGCGCCCGGACCCGGACCAGGAGGACTCGATGGACTGCCGGAGCGTGATCTTCGATGTCGGCAACGTGCTGCTGAAATGGGATCCGGCGGGCATGCTGGAACAGGCCGTCGCCGATCCGCAGGCGCGCTCGCGCTACCTGCGCGGCATTTTCGCCCATCCGCGCTGGCTGGCGCTGGATGCCGGCGAGATCGATTTCGAACGGGCGCTGGAGGAATACGCCGGCGAGCTGGACAGCCCGCCGCAGGAAGTCCTCCGCCTGCTGGACCAGGCCAATCGCTCGCTGCAACCGCTGCCCAGCGGCATCGCCCTGCTGGAGGAGCTGCACCGGCGTGGCACCGACCTGCTGTGCCTGACCAACATGGGCCTGCGCACCTTCGACTACCTGCGTGCGCGCCACGGGTTCTGGGAGCGCTTCCGGCACATCGTGGTGTCGGCCCGGGTGCGCCTGATCAAGCCCGACCCGGCGATCTTCCGCCTGCTGCTGGAGCAGGCCGGGGTGGAGGCGGCGACGACCCTGTTCATCGACGACCACCTGCCCAACGTGGAGTCGGCGCGGACGCTGGGCATCGTCGCCGAACACTACGACGGCAGCGTCGCCTGCCTGGAGCGGATCCGCGCGTGCCTGGCCTGAGCGCCGCCCGACTGCCAGCCGGGCGGCGCGGCGGTTCAGAAAGGCTTGGTCGGCAGGTATTTGCCGTCGAGGGTGATCACCGCCCGCGAACCGCCTTCGGGATCCTCGACCTTCTGGATATCCAGCTTGAAGTTGATCGCGCTGATGATGCCGTCGCCGAACTGTTCGTGGACCAGAGCCTTCAGGGTGCTGCCGTATACCTGCAGCATCTCGTAGAAGCGGTAGATCGTCGGGTCGGTGGGGATGCCGCCGGGGATGCTGCCGCGTAGCGGGATGGTTTGCAGCAGGAGCACCGCGTCGTCGTCCAGGCCGAGCTGGCCGGCGACCTTGCGCGCGGCGGCCTCGGGCAGCGCGTGCTGGCCGAGCAGGGCGGCGGTGACGAAGGTCAGGGCGAGGCCGGTGCCGTCGGCCAGGTCCTGCCAGGACAGGCCCAGGCGTGCCTTGTTCAGGACCACGGTCTCGGCCAGTTGCTGGCGGGCGTTGGGGGACAGTTGGCTGTGTTGCATGGGTGACGCTCCTTGCGGGTTGCTGTGAAGGAAGGGATTCAGGCGACCGCTAGCCCGGGTTCGCCGCCGACGGCGCGCACCCCGGGATGCTCGGCGAGGGAGACGAAGCGCCGGCTGGCGCCATCGAGGGCGTCGATGCGGCCGCTCTCGATGTCATAGACCCAGCCGTGCAGGTTCAGCCGGCCCTGTTCCAGGGCGCGGGCGACGCTGGGGTGGGTGCGCAGGTTGGCCAGCTGGGCGATCACGTTGTGCCGCACCAGGGCGTCCAGCCGCGCCGCGTCGCTGGAATGCTCATGGGCGCTGTTCATCGCCCGCGCCGCCTCGGCGTGACGTAGCCAGCCGGCCACCGCCGGCAGGTGGTCGAGGCAGGCGCAGGAGGCGATGGCACCCATCGCGCCGCAGTCGGAGTGGCCGCAGACCACGATATCGGCGACCCCGAGCACCGCCACCGCGTACTCCACCGAGGCGCTGACCCCGCCCGGTTGCGGGCCGTAGCCGGGAACGATGTTGCCGGCGTTGCGGATCACGAAGAGTTCGCCGGGCTCGCGCTGGGTAAGCAGCTCGGGGACCACCCGGCTGTCCGAGCAGGCGATGAACAGCGCCTTGGGCGCCTGGCGGGTGGCGAGGGACTTGAACAGTTGCGAGCGCGCCGGGTAGGCATCGCGCTGGAACCTGAGAAAGCCGTCGATGATGTCGCGCATGGCGCTGAGCTCCTGGCCGTGGATCGTGGCGCCAGGATGCGCGGAACCGATCATAGGGTCCAAGACTGGTTTATTATTCCAACTATTGGTTCTGCCTATGGTCTTCCCCATGCTGCTCCGTCACCTGCGCTACCTGCTCGCCGTCGCCGAACACCGCAACTTCACCCGCGCCGCCGAGGCGCTGCACGTATCGCAACCGACCCTGTCGCAGCAGGTCCGACAGCTGGAGGAACAACTGGGGGCGCAACTGCTCGACCGCTCCGGCAGGAGCGTGCGTCCCACCGATGCCGGCGAGCTGTACCTGACGCACGCGCGCCGCGCCCTGCGCGAGCTGGAAGCGGCGCGGCGGGCGCTGCACGAGGTCGGCGATCTGAGTCGCGGACGCCTGCGCCTGGGCATGACGCCGACCTTCACCTGCTATCTGGTCGGCGCCCTGGTGGATCCGTTCAACCAGCGCTACCCGGGTATCGAACTGAGCCTGGAGGAGTTGCCCCAGGATGCCCTGGAGGCGGCGCTGATCGACGATCGCCTGGACCTGGGCATCGCCTTCAGCGAGCCGGGTTCGGTGGAGATCGACAGCCAGCCGCTGTACCTGGAGCGCCTTGGCCTGGTGCTCGGTGATGGGCAGCCGGCGGAGCAGGTGCCGCTGGCCGCCGAGGAGCTGGCCGAGCGGCCGCTGGCGCTGTTGCGGGGCGACTTCGCCACCCGCCGGCATATCGACGGCTATCTGCGCGAGCAGGGTGTGAAGGCGCGGGTGGCGCTGGAGGCGAACTCGATCAGCGCCATCGTCGATGTGGTCCGCCGTGGCCGCCTGGCGAGCATCCTGCCCGAAGCCGTGGCGCGCCAGCAGTCGGGATTGCGTTGCGTGGCGCTGTGCCCGCCGTTGCCGACCCGCCAGGTGGCGCTGCTCTGGCGCCAGGGCAGTCATGCCGGGGCTGCGCGCCTGGCGTTCCAGGCCCTGGCCGTGGAATGCGGCGCCGAACTGGGCGACGCCTGAGGCTCAGCCGCGGCCGGGCTCTGGCCCGCGCCACCAGCAGGCCGAGATCGAGCGCAACGAGCGACACCAGCGACCAGCATCGCCCGCGTCGGTCCCAAGGGGATCGGCGCGTTGTACGTCGGGCCGTGCGCCAAGGCGCCCATCGCGCATGCCCTGAGCCTGGCCTTCGACCACCCGGCCTTCACCCCCCGGGTCCTCGAAGCCAGCCTGGCGGTCTCCAGCACGTCGGCGCAACCGGCGCAGGTTGATGGAGCGGGCCAACCAGGGCCGGCGGATAACCGCGAGGCGATCGTTCGTCCCACTGCCTTACCTGTCCATCCTTTCCGCCCCCTTGGCTGACTGCACAGGTTGGGTATCATGCGTCGCCATCCCCATCCACCGCCGACGGAAGTCAGGCTTCGCCTGCGTGAAACCAATGGACGATCTCTCTCCCGATTCCGCCCTGCCGCCCCCGGGTGGCGCTCCGGACGACGACGCGCCGCGCCAGCTGGTGGTCTGCATCGACGGCACCTCGAACCGCTTCGGCGACCAGCCGACCAACGTGGTGCGCCTGTACCGCTCGCTCTCACGCGATCCGCGCAAGGTGCTGGCCTACTACGACCAGGGTGTCGGTACCTTCGGCCTGAAGGAAACCTTGTTCGAGTGGCAGAAGTTTCCCTCGCGGATCGCCGGCCTGGCCTTCGGCTGGGGGCTCAAGCGCAATGTCGAGGGCGCCTACCGCTTCCTCGCCGAGCACTACCGGCCGGGCGACCAGATCTTCCTCTTCGGTTTTTCCCGCGGCGCCTACGCGGTGCGGGTGCTGGCCGCGATGCTGCGCGCGGTGGGGCTGATCGACGCGCACCAGCCGCATCTCTTCGACTATGCCTGGACCCTGCTGACCACGCGGATGCCGCCGCGCGACGAAGACAAGCAGGCCGGCAAGCGCCGGCGCGGTCCGGACTTCGGACTGCTGGGACGTTTCCGCAAGGTCTTCGGCCGGCAGGTGAAGGTGCACTTCCTCGGCCTGTTCGACACCGTCACCTCGGTGGGCTGGGTCTACGACCCGCTGACCGTGCCGTACTCCTCGAACAACGAGATGGTCGACGTGGTCCGCCAGGCCCTGGCCATCGACGAATGCCGCTGCTTTTTCCGGCAGAACCTCTGGTTCGGCGAGAAGGACCGAAAGTCCGACGTGCTGCAGGTGTGGTTCCCCGGCATGCACTCGGACGTCGGCGGCGGCTACGCGCCGAAGGATTCTCGGCTGGCCCTGGTGGCCTTCACCTGGATGCTCGGCGAGGCGCTGGAGGCTGGCCTGCACGTCGACCCGGCGCGCAGCCGCGACCAGTTGCGCGCGCGTTCGAAGCAGGGGCCGGACCCGAGCGCGCCGATCCTGCCGGTGATGACCCGGCCCTGGCGCCTGGCCGAATGGCTGCCGCTGCTGGTCTGGGACCGCCGCAGCGGCGACCGCGCCTGGCGCTGGTCGCGTGGCCGGCCACGCTCGCGGCCGCTGGAGCCGGTCGGCCGGGAGACCCGGGTCAAGCTGCACCGTTCGGTGCAGCGGCGGATGGAACTGTGCCCCGACTACCGGCCATGCAACCTGCCGCCGCTGGAACGCTGCGACCTGGTCGACGACTCGCCGTCGCTCGACGGCTACCGCTAGCGCCTGGCCAGCGGCGCGTTCAGAACCACATGCGGATGCCGGCGACGAAGCGCGCCTCGTCGTCGTCCTCGCCCTCGGCGCGGGCCAGGTCGGCGGTGTTGCCGTAGGAGCGGTTCCAGGTCACCCCGATGTAGGGCGCGAATTCCCGGCGGATCTCGTAGCGCAGGCGCAGGCCGACCTCGCTGTCGGCCAGGCCCGAGCCGATGCCACGGGCCGGATCGTTCCTGCCGTACAGGTTGATCTCGGCGCTGGGCTGGAGGATCAGCCGGTTGGTCAGCAGGATGTCGTACTCGCCCTCCAGACGCAGTGCGCTCTGGCCGTTCTCGCCGAGGAACGCGGTGACTTCCGCCTCGAAGTCGTAGAGCGCCAGGCCCTGCACGCCGAATGCCGCCCAGGTCTGCGGCGAGCCGGGCTTGAAGTCCTGGCGCACGCCGGCGACCAGGTCCCACCAGGGACCGATGGCATGCCCGAACAGAGCCTGGAGTTCGGCATCCTCGGTCTTGCCGTTGAGCCGCTCGCCTTCGCTGCGCAGCCACAGGCGATTGATGTCGCCGCCGATCCAGCCGCTGGCGTCCCAGGCCAGGGCGCTGCCGTCGTCGGCGTCCTGGTACTCCAGCTGGTCGAGCAGGAAGAAGCTGTTCAGCGCGCTGTCGTGTATCTTGTGGCCCTCCAGCGGAGGGAAGGCGGCGCGGCGGTCGGCGTCGGTCAGGACCGGGATCGGCGTGCGACTCTCGCGCGTCGCGGCCTGCGCCGGCGCCCGCCGCATGCCGGGCATCGCGTCATGGTTCATGCCGGAGTGGTCCATGCCCTGATGGTCCGCGGGCTTCGTCGTGGACGGCGCAGCGGATGGTGGGCTGCCATGGTCCATGCCGGGCATCGCCCCGTGGTTCATCCCGGAGTGGTCCATGCCCTGGTGGCCCGCGGGCTTCGTCGTGGACGGCGCAGTGGATGGTGGGCTGCCATGGTCCATGCCGGGCATCGCCCCGTGGTTCATCCCGGAATGATCCATGCCGCCGTCCTGCGCGGCTTCGACGAGAGTCGGCAGGCCCAGCAGCAGGCCCAGGGCAAGGGCGCCGCCGGCCAGGCGGGCGGGTTTCGTCTGGCGGCTCATGCGTTGTCTCCTTCGTCCACCCGGACTTCGCGGAACATGCCCATCTCCATGTGGAACAGCAGGTGGCAGTGATAGGCCCAGCGGCCCAGGGCGTCGGCAGTGACGCGATAGCTGCGGCGGGTGCCCGGCGGCATGTCGATGGTGTGCTTGCGCACCAGGAAGTTGCCCTGTTCATCCTCCAGGTCGCTCCACATGCCGTGCAGGTGGATGGGGTGGGTCATCATGGTGTCGTTGACCAGGGTGATCCGCAGGCGCTCGCCGTAGGTCAGGCGCAACGGCTCGGCGTCGGAAAACTTGATGCCGTTGAAGGACCAGGCGAATTTCTCCATGTGCCCGGTCAGGTGCAGTTCGATGGTGCGCCCCGGCTCGCGGCCGTCGGGATCGGCGAAGCGGCTGCGCAGGTCGGCGTAGGTCAGCACCCGGCGGCCATTGTCACGGAGGCCGAGGCCGGGGTCGGCGAGCTTCGGCGCCGGCGTCATGGTCTGCATGTCCACCAGCGGATTGCCATCCTCCGAGGCCGGGTGGGACTGCATCGGCATGTCACCCATGCCGGCCATCTTCGAATGATCCATGCCATTCATGTGCATGCCGGCCATCTTCGAGTGGTCCATGCCGTTCATGTGCATGCCGGGCTTTTTCGAATGGTCCATCCCGGTGGAGGGCTTCGCCGCCGCGCCATGTCCCATGGCGCCGTGGTCCATGCCGCCCATGCCCATGTCGTCCATGCCGATAAGCGGCCGCGGATCGGGGCTCGGCACCGGCGCGCTGAGACCCTCGGCCACGGCCAGGGTGCCGCGGGCGTAGCCGCTGCGATCCATGGACTGGGCGAAGAGGGTGTAGGCCTGAGCGTCGCCCGGCTCGACGATCACGTCGTAGGTCTCGGCCACGGCGATGCGGAACTCGTCGACGCTGACCGGTTCGATGTACTGCCCGTCGGCGGCGACCACGGTCATCTTCAGGCCGGGGATGCGCACGTCGAAGTAGCTCATCGCCGAAGCGTTGACGAAGCGCAGGCGCAGCTTCTCGCCACGGCGGAACAGGCCGGTCCAGTTGCCGTCCGGAGCCTGGCCGTTGAGCAGGTAGGTATAGGTATAGCCGCTGACGTCGGCGAGATCGGTGGGGCTCATCTTCATCTCGGCCCACATCTTGCGGTCGGCCAGGGTCGCGGCCCAGCCGTTGGCGCTGACGTCGTCGATGAAGTCGCCGACGGTACGCTTGTGGAAGTTGTAGTAGTCGGACTGTTTCTTCAGCTTGGCGAGGATGCGCTGCGGTTTCTCGTCCGACCAGTCGCTGAGCAGCACCACATAGTCGCGGTCGTAGCTGAACGGTTCGGGTTCGCGGGCGTCGATCACCAGGGCACCGTAGACGCCGGCCTGTTCCTGCAACCCGGAATGGCTGTGGTACCAGTAGGTGCCGTTCTGCTGGACCTTGAATCGGTACTCGTAGAGGCCGCCGGGGGCGATGCCTTCGAAGCTGAGGCCTGGCACGCCGTCCATGTTGGCCGGCAGGATGATGCCGTGCCAGTGGATCGAGGTGTCTTCGGCGAGACGGTTGCGTACCCGCAGGGTCACGGTATCGCCCTCGCGCCAGCGCAGGGTGGGGCCGGGCAACGAGCCGTTGATGGTCATGGCGGTGGCTGGCGAACCGCTGAGGTTCACCGGGGTTTCGCCGATGAACAGGTCGAAGCTGTCCCCGGCGAGCAGGTTCTGCTGGCCGCGCCCGGCCAGGGCCCAGGCCGGGGCGCGCCAGAGCCCGAGGCCGCCGAGCAGGCCGGTGGCGGCGAGGCCTTTGACGAAGGTGCGTCGCGAAGTCGTGTGCATCCGCTGGTTTCCACGCAGGTGGCAGGATGGCCGCGCGAACCTGCGCGGCCGGAATGTCGCGGCCCGCCTGGGCGGTGCGGCGATGCGGACACCCTAGCGATGCGCGGCTGTCGACAAGCTGTGGGGAAGATTACAGTCCTGTCAGCTAGCGCGGGAGGGGTACCAGGTGGCGGTCGAAACCGCGCGCCACCAGGCGCTCCCAGGCCTCCATGACCTGCGCCGGGACCGGGCAGGCGACCTGGAAACCGAGCGCCGGATAGCGCAGGATCCGGTCGAGGTCGCCGACCATCTCGTCGATCACCCCGAGCACCCCGACCAGGTTCGAGATGCCCTCGGGGAAGCGGTAGTCGGGCGCGTCGACGTGACCTTCCAGCCCCGGCCAGCGGACCGGCAGGGTCAGCGCCACGCGGCGGATCGAGTTGGGCTTGGTGACGAAGGTCGCGCGGCGCAGGTCGGGAAACAGCTCGCGGGCGAAGGCGATGTTCTCGGCGAAATTGGTCGCCCGCGGCTCGATCACCACAAGGCTGTCGCTTACCCCGCGCGCCCTGGCGTGGCGGGCGAACAGTTCGGCTTCCGGCTCGACCCAGAGATGGCGCGTCCAGTGCCCGGTATTGCCGGTGAACAGCAGGCGTTCGGCGAGGCCACGCTCGAGCAGGTCGCAGGCGTGGTCGCAGACCCGCAGGTCGTAGGAGCCGCAGACCACCAGCAGTTCGCAGGGCACGTGGCAGCGCCCCTGGCCAAGGAAGTCCCAGAGCAGGAGCGCGTCTTGCAGGGTCGGACTCATGGGACGCCAACGCTCCTCTGGCTGCCGGCCGGTGCGGCGGGTTGCCGGCGCAGGCAATACAGCGCCTGCTCCGCGCGGGCGATCCGCAGCTCGCGGAAGTCCCGGGCCGACCAACGCGCGCCGGCGTCGAGCAGCCCGGCTTCGTCGCCGATCGCCACGCAGGCCGCGCCGGCGGCACAGGCGGCCTGCACGCCGCTGAGGGAGTCTTCGAACACCAGGCAGCGCGCCGCCGGCAGCCCTAGCCTTGCGGCAGCCAGGCGATAGCCATCCGGCGCCGGCTTGCCATGGGCGACGTCGTCGCGGCTGACCAGGGTGCGGAACGCCGTCTGCAGGTCGTGCTGGCGCAGCACGTGCTCGATGCGCGCCGGCCAGCTGCTGGTGACCAGCGCCAGCGGCACGTCCAGCCTGCGCAACTGGCGGAGGAAATCGGCGACCCCGGGCAGCAGCGGGCAATCGGCGCGTTCCTCCAGGGTATCGACCTGCTGCTTGAGGGCTCGGCGGCGCTCCGGCGGCAGGTGGCCGAACAGGTAGTCCAGGGTGTAGCCGCCCGGGCGGCCGTGCACGTGGTCGCGCAGGCAGTCCGCATCCAGCGCCACGCCCTGTTCGCGGGCGACGCTGCCCCAGGCGCTGGCGATGGCCTCTCGGGAGCGGATCAGGACGCCGTCCATGTCAAACAGGACGGCTGAAAATTCCAGTCGATGCATCTCGGGCACTCTGTAGGGCAAGCCAGACGAGGACGCCGCCGCCCAGGGCGAACGCCGCCATGATCAGGTAGGACCACTGCGGCAGGCGTTCGTACAGCCAGCCGGCGGCCGGGCTGGCGAGCCCCATGGGCAGGGCCACCGCCAGAGAGTAGTAGATTCCCTGGGTCAGTACCCGCGCGCTTTCCGGCGCGTGATCGCGGATGTAGCGCATCACCGCGGCGTGGTAGGCGGCGAAGCTGAGGGCATGCAGGCACTGGCCGAGAAGGATCGCCGCGAGGTGCTCGCTGCCGGCCAGCAGGCTCCAGCGCAGCGCCGCGCAGAGGCTGGAGAAGAGCATCACGCGGAGCGCCGGATGGCGGTCCAGGATCCGGTTGGAGATGGCGAAGAAGCTGATCTCGGCGATCACCGCCAGACCCCAGAAGGCGCCGACCGAGAACGACGAATAGCCCCGTTCGAGCCAGCCCAGCGAGGCGGTGGTGAAGTACAGCGAGTGGCTCAGCTGGATCATTCCGGCCGCGCCGATGGCCAGTAGCAGCGGGCGCTGCCGGAAGATCGCGCGCAGGTCGGGATGGCGCCTGGCGCTTGGCGCCGTCGCGTCCGGGCGGCGTACGCCGCGGCGGAGAAGGAGGCAGGCCAGCGCGGTGAGCAGCATCGTCAGGCCGACCAGGAGCGGCACCAGCTGCTGGCCGAAACGACCGAGAAGCAGGCCACCGAGGGTAGCGGTGAGAATGAAGGCCAGCGAACCGACCGCGCGTACCCGTCCGTAGTTGTGCAGGGCCGCCTTGTCGCGCTTGAGCAGGTAGGACTCGGTGAGCGGCAGCACACTGGTCCAGAACGCGCCGTAGAGCACGCTCAGGGCGATGAACAGCGGCAGGCCCTCGGCCAGTTGGAACAGCAGGGCGCAGGCTCCCGCCAGGGCCGCCAGCAGGGTCGCCAGGCGCAATTGGTCGATGCGCCAGTCGGCGACGTAGGTCAGTGCCACCCCGGCGATCACCTGCGGCCAGTAGGCCGCGGCGATCAGCAGGCCGATCTGGCTGGCGCCGAAGCCGAGGCTGGCCAGCCAGGTCGGCCAGAACGGGTAGATCAGCCCCTCGGCGGCGAAGTAGCCGGAGAAGATCAGGTACATGCCGGTCCCCGCGCCGCCGTGCCGTTGCGCTCCTGCCCGCGGCTCACTCGAAGCGCGCCCTGGCGAAGGCGTTCTCGCCCTTGCGCCAGACCAGCAGGGATTCGCCGAGCACCACCAGGTCGACCATGCCGTCCTCCAGCGCGCCGAGGGCATCCTGCGGGGCGCAGACGATCGGTTCCTCGTGGCGGTTGAAGGACGTATTGATCAGCGCCGGCTGGCCGCTGCGGGCATGCCAGGCATGCAGCAAGGCATGCATGAACGGATCGGCCTGCGGACGGATGATCTGTGGCCGCGCGGTGCCGTCGACATGGACCACCGCCGGGCAGCGCTCGCGGAAATCCGCATGGCAGTCGTAGGTCATGGTCATGTAGTCGGCCGCTACCTGGTCTTCGCGCCAACCGACGTAGCAGGCCTCGGCGTGCTCCACCGCGGTGACCGGGGCGAACGGCATGAACTCGGTGCGTTCCATGCGTTCGTTGAGCCAGTCGTTGGCCGTGGTGTCGCCGGCGTGATAGACGATGCTGCGGTTGCAGAGCGCGCGCGGACCGAACTCCATGCGGCCCTTGAACATGCCCAGCACCTGGTTTTCCCGCAGTGCCTCGACCAGCGTCTCGATCAGGTTGGCCGGCCGGCTGTAGGCCAGGCGCGGGTACTGGCTGGCGATCAGCTCGGCATTCTGCGCGGCGCTGCGCGCGTCCGGGCCGAGGGCCATGCTCGGCGCCGGGAAGCGCGTGCCCTGCTCGCGGTAGGCAACCGCCACCGCGGCGGCCAGGGCCAGGCCGCCGTCGCCCATGCAGGGCAGCACGTAGACATCGCGGACCCCGGGGATCTCGCGCAGGCGCTGGTTCAGCTTGACATTGCCGAACACCCCGCCGGCCAGGCACAGGTTGGCGCAGCCGGTGCGCGCCACGTGTTCGCGGGCGATCGCCACCAGCAGGTCTTCGGAATGCCGCTGCGCGGCGGCGGCGACGTCGGCCGGGCGCTCCGCCGCGCAGCGTTGCAGCAGCGGGTCGCTGTAGCCGTCGTAGGAGGGCAGGTACAGCTCGCCGCAGCGGGCGCGCAGGCGGCCGTTTTCCAGGCGGATCATGTCGTTCATCAGCGGCAACAGTCTTTGCGCGTCGCCGAAGGCGGCCAGGCCGGTGATCTTGCCTTCGTGGCGGTTCGGCTTGAAGCCGAGCAGGCGGGTGATGCGTCCGTAGAAATAGCCCAGGCTGTCGATGCTGGTCTCGCGCTGCAGGACCGCCTCGCCGCCGTCGGCGCGGTAGTGGGTGACGGTCAGCGACTGGAAATCGCCGCGGCCGTCGCAGGTGAGGGTCAGCGCCTGATCGAACGGCGAGCAGACGAACGCGCCGAGGGCGTGGCATTCATGATGGTCGATGTACTCGACCTTGTCGCGCAGGCCGTTGGCGCGGATGAAGGCATCGAATTCGCCGCGCTTGGCCTTGTCGTTGGCCAGTTCGTCGGCGATGCGCTTGCGCAGGTGTGCCAGGCCTTCGGGGCGTTCGCGGGCTTCCTCGAGGACCCGGTCGAGATAGAGGTCCAGATGGCGGTCGGCGTCGAATCCGGCATTCCAGCCATAAGCGACGCGGTCGACGGCGGCCAGCTCCACGCCGGCCTCGCCGAGCACGTAGTCGATGGAGCGGCCCGGCCAGGTCTTGTGGTCCTTCTGGCGGGTGAAGCGTTCCTCGCTGGCGGCGGCGACGATCCGGCCGTCGCGGACCAGACAGGCGCCGGCCAGGTCGTTGTTGGTGATGCCGAGAATGATCATGCGGTGTCCTCTTGCACGAACGGGTGGGTGGCGAGAGGCGTAATAGGTTGCATGGCGCCGCGGGCCCAACAACCTGCCAGATCTGGTCGCCTGTGAAATCTGCCAGGGCTACCGGATCTGGCAGCTGGACAGGCGTCGGCGGGCTAGGCCGGGCCGGATGCGTCCGTGGCGACGGCGCGGCACATGCCGGCAATCGCTTCGATCGCCCTGCAGCCAACCTCAAGCCACCGATCCGCTGCGGAAGGTCCTGGACAAACCGCCGGCGAGCATCTTCGTGGTGATCGACGAGGTCGACACCGACAACAGGGGCGTGGCCGGCGAAAGCGTAAGCGCCTTGCGGCGCCGCCAGACACCCCGGACTTCCTGAACCGCCGCTGGCGAGCAAGGTCGAAAACAGGCGCCGCGACAGGCGTTGCGGCGTTTTTTCTTCAGCTACATTTTCAACAGTCGTTCCCATCATCCAGGGCAGCACCCAAGGGGCAGATCATGGCTCGCAGCACTCCCATCGAGCTCTACCGCAACATCGGCATCGTCGCCCACGTCGACGCCGGCAAGACCACGACGACCGAGCGGATCCTCTTCTACACCGGCGTCAACCACAAGATGGGCGAGGTCCACGACGGCGCGGCGACCATGGACTGGATGGTGCAGGAGCAGGAACGCGGCATCACCATCACCTCGGCGGCGACCACCGCCTTCTGGCAGGGCTCGACCAAGCAGTTTCCGCACCGCTATCGCTTCAACATCATCGATACCCCCGGCCACGTCGACTTCACCATCGAGGTGGAACGCTCGCTGCGCGTGCTCGACGGGGCGGTGGTGGTGTTCAGCGGCGCCGACGGCGTCGAGCCGCAGTCCGAGACGGTCTGGCGGCAGGCCAACAAATACCACGTGCCGCGCCTGGCCTACGTGAACAAGATGGATCGCCAGGGTGCCGACTTTCTCCGTGTGGTGGCGCAGATCAAGCAGCGCCTGGGGCATACCCCGGTGCCGATCCAGCTGGCGATCGGCGCGGAGGAGAACTTCAGCGGCCAGGTCGACCTGGTGAAGATGAAGGCCATCTACTGGAACGACGACGACCAGGGCACCAGCTACCGCGAGGAAGAGATCCCGGCGGAGCTGCGCGCGCTGGCCGAGGAGTGGCGGGCGCACATGGTCGAGGCCGCCGCCGAGGCCAACGACGAGCTGATGAACAAGTACCTCGAAGGCGAGGAACTGAGCGTCGAGGAAATCAAGGCCGGGCTGCGCCAGCGGACCCTCGCCAACCAGATCGTGCCTGCGGTGCTCGGTTCCTCGTTCAAGAACAAGGGCGTGCCGCTGGTGCTCGACGCGGTGATCGACTACCTGCCGGCGCCTTCGGAAATCCCGGCGATCAAGGGCACCGACCCTGACGATGAAGAGAAGCACGACGAGCGCCATGCGGACGACAGCGAGCCGTTCTCGGCGCTGGCGTTCAAGATCGCCACCGACCCCTTCGTCGGCACCCTGACCTTCGCCCGCGTGTATTCCGGTGTGCTGACTTCCGGCGACGCGGTGCTCAACTCGGTGAAGCGCAAGAAGGAGCGCGTTGGCCGGATGGTGCAGATGCACGCCAACCAGCGCGAAGAGATCAAGGAGGTGCGCGCCGGCGACATCGCCGCGCTGATCGGCATGAAGGACGTGACCACCGGCGACACCCTGTGCGCCATCGACAAGCCGATCATCCTCGAGCGGATGGACTTCCCCGACCCGGTGATCTCGGTGGCGGTGGAGCCGAAGACCAAGGCCGACCAGGAAAAGATGGGCATCGCCCTGAGCAAGCTGGCCCAGGAAGATCCGTCGTTCCGCGTGAAGACCGACGAGGAGACCGCGCAGACGATCATTTCCGGGATGGGCGAACTGCACCTGGATATCATCGTCGACCGCATGCGTCGCGAGTTCGGCGTCGAGGCCAACATCGGCAAGCCGCAGGTGGCCTATCGCGAGACGATCCGCAACACCTGCGAGATCGAGGGCAAGTTCGTCCGCCAGTCCGGCGGCCGCGGCCAGTTCGGCCATTGCTGGATCCGCTTCGCCCCGGCCGACGAAGGCCAGGAGGGCCTGGAATTCCACAACGAGGTGGTCGGCGGGGTGATCCCGCGCGAATTCATCCCGGCGATCCAGAAGGGCATCGAGGACCAGATGCAGAACGGCGTGCTGGCCGGCTACCCGCTGCTCGGCCTGAAGGCGACGGTGTACGACGGCTCCTACCATGATGTCGACTCCAGCGAGATGGCCTTCAAGATCGCCGCCTCGATGGCCACCAAGCAGCTCTCGCAGAAGGGCGGCGCGGTGCTGCTGGAGCCGGTGATGAAAGTCGAGGTGGTGACCCCCGAGGACTACATGGGCGACGTGATGGGCGACCTCAACCGCCGCCGTGGCCTGATCCAGGGCATGGAGGACACCCCGGCGGGCAAGGTGATCCGCGCCGAGGTGCCGCTGGGCGAGATGTTCGGCTACGCCACCGACGTGCGCTCGATGTCCCAGGGCCGGGCCAGCTACTCGATGGAGTTCGTCCGCTACGCCGAGGTGCCGGCCAGCGTCGCCGAGGCGATCGTCGCCAGGCAAGGCCGCTGAGGTCCGAAGCGCGCCCCTCGCGGCGGGGCGCGCTTCGCCTGGGGATCGCCGCTCAAGGCGCCGATGCGCTTGCCAACCGGTGTCTTTGACGCCCCCCGGATGCTTAACTATAAGACAGTCATCCAGGCCCCGCACCCACAAGGATGGCGAATCGATGCTTGCTTCAGCGATTGCCAGCGGCACCGCAGTTTCCCAGGTCTCCAAGCATCTCCTTCTGTTCCTGGCCGCCCTTTTCCTCGCCCTCGGTGCATGCGGCTGGGCGATCCTGCACATCGCCAGGCAGCAGGACGGCATCGCCATCGAGCAGAGCCATTTCTACGTGGAAAAGGCGCTGCAGAACCGCCGGGAAAATTCCGAACAGTTCTCCACCACCTATTCCTTCTGGACCGACGCCTACGTCTATCTGGGCAGCCAGGTCGACGTGGACTGGGCCTTCTCCAAGAACAACCTCGGCTCGGTGCTCTACACCACCAACGGCTACGACGGAGTCTTCGTCATCGACGACCGTGGCACTGGCTACGCCATGCTCGAGGGCGAGCTGTCCGAGCGCTCGCTGGCCGAGGCGCTGAACGCCGACACCGGGGACATCCTCCGCGCCGCCCGCCAAGCCGCGCTGGACGAAGCGGCGATCAGCCGCTACGTCGACTTCGGCGGCGCACCGGCGATCCTGGTCGCCTCGGCGATCAAGCCCACCAGTGATCATGCGCCCATCGACCTGGCCAAGGCCTCGGTGCTGGTCTTCCTCGACCGACTGACCCCGGAAAAGCTGGCCAAGCTCGGTGGCGACTACGGCATCGCCAACCTGCACCTGCTGGCCGGCGGCGCGGCGGGCGCCAAGGAAAGCCTCGCCCTGGAAGGCACTCCCCATCGCCTGGCCTGGGTGTCGTCGCGCCCGGGCAGCGCGATGCTGCGGGAAACCGCGTTGCCGCTGCTGGGAATCTTCGTGGTCGCCGCCGGCCTGCTGTTCTGGTTGAGCCGTAGCGCCCTGCTCAACGCTCGCGCGGTGGACCGCCAGCAAAAGGTGCTGAAGCGCAGCAACCAGGCCCTGCAGGCCAGCGAGGAGCGTTTCAAGTCGATAGCCGAAGCGGCCTCGGACTGGATCTGGGAGGTCGACGCGCGTTTCGTCTTCACCTATCTCTCCACGCGTTTCCGCGAGGTCACCGGCTACCAGCCGGCGGCATGGATCGGCCGGCGCCTGGACGAGTTGCTGGGCAGCGACACGGTGAACATCGTCAAGTGGCTGGAAGGGCTGCCCGATGTCGGCACGCCATCCAGCCTGGTCTGCAGCTTCCGCGACGAACTGGGCCAGGCGCGCATCGGCAAGCTGACCGCCACCGCAATCCGCAACGGCGCGGGCGACGGCTATCGCGGCACGGTCGCCGACATCACCGACGAGGTCGAGGCCCACGCGAAGATCCAGCACCTGTCACAGCACGATGCGCTGACCGGGCTGCCCAACCGCAACAAGCTGTTCGGCTTCCTCGAACGCCTGCTGGCGGAGAAGGCCGGCAAGTCGCCGCTGGCGGTGCTGATGCTCGATCTCGACCGCTTCAAGCCGATCAACGACCAGTACGGCCACCCCGCCGGCGATGCGGTGCTGCATGCGATCGCCGAGCGCTTGCGCGCCTCGACCCGCGACCTGGACATGGTCGCCCGGCTCGGCGGCGACGAGTTCGTGGTGGTCAGCGTGCACGTGACGTCGAGGCTGGAGGTCGAGAAGTTCTGCATACGGCTGATCGAGGTGATCAATCGCGAAATCCTCCACGACGAGCATGTCTTCCATGTCGGCGCCAGCATTGGCGTGGCCCTGGCCAGCGAGCACGGCGACGACCCGCGGGCGCTGCTGCGCTGCGCCGACGTGGCGATGTACGAGGCCAAGGCGGCGGGGCGCAATACCTGGCGCTTCTACTCGGAGGCGATGGATTTCCACCTTGCCGAGAAGAAGCAGCGCGAAGCTGAGCTGCGCGCCGCGCTGCAGCGCGGCGAGTTCGAACTCTACTACCAGCCGCGCTATCGGACGGAGGAGGGCAGCATCGCCTCGGCCGAGGCGCTGATCCGCTGGCACCACCCACGACGCGGCATGATCGGCCCCGATGAATTCATCGGCCTGGCCGAGGAAAGCGACCTGATCGTGCAGATCGGCAACTGGGTGCTGCGCCAGGCCTGCTCCAGCGCGGCCAGCTGGCCGGGCGAGGTGATGGTCTCGGTGAACGTGTCGCCGGCGCAGTTCATCAGCGGCGACATCGTCTGGCAGGTGCGCGAGGCGTTGCGCCTGGCGCACCTGGACGCGCGCCGGCTGGAACTGGAAGTGACGGAGAACGTCATGCTCAACGATGTCGACGGCGCCCTGCGGACCATGACCGCCCTCAAGGAACTGGGCGTGCGCCTGAACATGGATGACTTCGGTACCGGCTATTCGTCGCTCGGCTACCTGCGCACCTATCCCTTCGACAGCATCAAGATCGACAAGCGCTTCATCGCCAACATGGAGAAGACCGGCCGCGACCGTTCGATCGTCCAGGCCATCATCAACCTGGGCAACGCGTTGAACCTGCGGGTGACCGCCGAAGGCGTGGAGACCGAAGGGCAGATGCGCATCCTGCGCGACGAGAAATGCCACGAGCTGCAAGGCTTCCTCCTCAGCCGACCGGTGGACGGGCAGCGCCTGCAGGCGCTGCTGCGAAGCGAAACGGCGCTAGCGCCGCCGCCAGCGCGCACCGGCCATGGCTAGCAGGCTGGCCAGCAGGGCGCCGGCGAATGCCAGGGCCATGTCCTTCTGCGCGTCCCAGGGGTCCTCCTGGGCGCCGACGAACGCCGCGGAACGGGCCCCGCCGAGGTACTCGCCACCCAGCCACTCGATCAGTTCGTAGAGCGCCGAGGTCGACAGCACCAGGTCCACCGCCAGGGCGCCGGCGAGCGGCCGCCGCACGCCGAGGCGTTCGATCAGTTCGCGGAACGGCAGCACCAGGAGCAACCCATAGAGCGCATGGGCCAGGCGGTCGAACTGGTTGCGCCGCCAGCCGAGGGCGGCGTCCAGCGAGGCGCCGGTCAGCCATTCCCAGGCCTGGTCGTAGGGCACCCGGGAATAGGTGTAGTGGGCGCCGATCTCGTGGACCAGCAGGAACAGGAACAATCGCCGGCATGCCGCCAGCGACGGGCGGAACCAGCCACGGACGCAGTACAGGCCGAGGCCGAGCGCGGCGACCAGCAGATTCTCCAGCAGCCAGTCGCCGCGTTCGTGGGGGGCCAGCCCGAGCAGGGCGAAGACCAGCAGGAACCCCGCCAGCAGCATGCGGCGTTCGGCGGAGTCGGCGGCGCCGCGCATACCGGCTCCGGCTCAGTTGCTGCGGTTCAGGGACGGTTGCCGCCGTGGCTGTGCTGGCCGCCCTTGCGCGCTCGTTCGGCACGGTTGGTATCGGCCTCGACATTGCCGCCGGCATGTCGGGAACCTTTGCGGCCGGCCTCCGAGACCTTTTGCGGATCGTCGGCGAAATGGTGCTTGTCGTTGCGATGGCTGCTCATGTGCGGTCCTCCTCGTGGTATGCATGGATTGGGAGGTCCGCGGCGAGCGCGCGTTCATTTCCGCTGCCGAACGGACGGGGCGGTTGGTTCAGGGGACGCCTGCGGTTAGTTCAGAAAAAGCTGAAGTAATTTTTTGACCTGACCGATTCACTTCCTGCCTCCGCTTGCCGACACTCGGCCGTTCCCATGGCTTCGGGCCAGGGACGCCGACCGGAATGCCTGCGTCCGGCGAGCGATAACAAGAATGACGAGGAAGCCGCATGAGCAATAACAACGAGGCGTCACGCCCGAAGATCGAGGTCCGCTCGATCGATTACGTTCCCCGCCACGAGCGCCACGGCAAGGTCTGGCACCAGGCACCGTTCTGGTTCACCGGCAATTTCGTGCTCACCACCATGGTCACCGGCTTCACCGGCCCGGCCCTCGGCCTGGGGGCGCTGTACTCGATCCTGGCGATCGTCCTCGGGGTCTGCTTCGGCACCTTCTTCATGGCCTTCCATGCCAACCAGGGCCCGCGCATGGGCCTGCCGCAGATGATCCAGTCGCGCGCCCAGTTCGGCCTGCGCGGCGCCATCGTGCCGTTCGCCGCGGTGGTGTTCGTCTACATCGGCTTCAACGTATTCAACGTGATCCTCGCCACCGACGCGATCAACACCGTGCTGCCCGGCCACCGCGCGCCCTGGTACGTGCTGCTGATCGGCGTGGCGGTGCTGCTGGCGATCGTCGGCCACGACCTGCTGCATACCGTGCAGCGCTGGCTGACCTACGTGATGATCGCGGTGTTCGGCGTGCTCACCGTCAGCGCCCTGCGCAGCCTGGAGGCGGACGCGGCGCTGGGCGGCACCCCGGCCTTCTCCTGGAGCGCGTTCCTGGTGCAGCTGTCGGCCGCCGCCGGCTACCAGATCAGCTACGCGGTGTACGTTTCCGACTATTCGCGCTACCTGCCGCACGAGACGCCGACCCGCAAGGTGATCTTCTGGACCTACCTGGGCGCCGCCGGCTCGGCGCTCTGGCTGATGTCCCTCGGCGCGTTCCTCGCCTCGGCGCTGCCGGCGCCGGATGCCATCGGCAGCGTGCGCGAGGTGGGCAACCGGCTGTTCCCCGGCTTCGGCACCTTCACCGTGCTGATCGCCGTCCCGGCCCTGGTGGGGATCATGGCGGTCAACTGCTACGGCGCGATGCTCACCAGCCTCAGCGCCATCGACGCCTTCCGCAAGGTCAGCCCGACCCTCAACCTGCGTGTCACCGGCATCGGCGTGATCGCCCTGGTGGTGTTCGGCGTAGCCTTGTCGATCCCGGAAAGCTACCTGGGCAGCTTCAACACCTTCGTCCTGCTGATGCTGTACTTCCTGGTGCCCTGGACCGCGGTCAACCTGGTCGACTTCTACTTCGTGCGCAACGGTCATTACGCGATCAGCGAGATATTCAATCCCCAGGGAATCTATGGCCATTGGGGCCGCCCGGGGCTGACCGCCTACCTGGCCGGGCTGCTGGCGATGATCCCGTTCATGTCCCTGAGCTTCTACAGCGGACCCTTCGCCACCGCGCTGGGCGGCGCCGACGTGGCCTTCGTGGTCGGCCTGCTGGTGGCCGGCGCGGTCTATGCCTTCATGTGCCGGGCGCTGGACCTGGAAGCCGAGCGACGGGTCGCCGCGCTCAGCGACCGGGCGCTGGAAGAGGGGCGCGTCTGATGTCCAGGGTCACCGTCGCCTGCTGCCAGATCGCGCCGCGCATCGGCGAGCACGAATTCAACCTGCGCCTGGTCGAACAGGCGATCCGCGAGGCCGCGCGACGCGGCGCGAATGTCGTGGTGCTGCCTGAACTGGCCACCAGTGGTTATGTCTTCGCCGATCGCAGGGAGGCCCTGGCCCTGGCGGAAACCCGCGAAGGGCCGAGCCTGGCGCTGTGGAGCGCGCTGGCCGGCGAACTCGACCTGGTGGTGGTCGGCGGTTTCTGCGAGCGCCTGGACGAAGGCCGGGTAGCCAACAGCGCCGCCCTGGTCGACGCCGACGGCGTGCGCGCGCTCTACCGCAAGGCCCACCTGTGGAACGAGGAGGGCGCTATCTTCGAGGCCGGCGACCAGTCGCCACCGATCGTCGCCACCCGCTTCGGACGGATCGCGGTAATGGTCTGCTACGACCTGGAGTTTCCCGAGTGGGTACGCCTGCCGGCGTTGTCCGGTGCGCAACTGCTCTGCGCACCGGTGAACTGGCCGGCGGCGCCGCGACCGCTGGGCGAGCGGCCAGCGGAGGTGGTCAGGGTCCAAGCCAACGCCTCGGTCAACCGGATGTTCATCGCCGCCTGCGACCGTTGCGGGCAGGAGCGCGGGGTGGACTGGGTCGGCGGCTCGGTGATCGTCGACGCCGACGGCTACCCGCTGGCCGGGCCACTGGTGGGCGAGGAGGGCATGCTGCTGGCCAGTCTCGATCTCGCCGAGGCAGACGAGAAGCGCATCAGCCGGCACAACCACGTGCACCGCGATCGCCGCCCGCAGCTGTATTGAGACCCATGGCGGCAGCCATGCGCGTCAGGTGTGCCAGGGACGGGGCGCCGACAGAAGTTGGCGTTTCTCCATGCCCGCCGCGCCCGGCGTCACCGGCGGGTGCACGTGTTGCGCGAGGCTTGGCGTGGCCCGCGGGCATTGGCGGTCCAGGCGTGTCCAGGTCATCCCGGTCGATGCGCGGCTGCGCAGAACGCTCCGGAGAATTTCAGGGTAGCGCCGTGGCATGCTAGCGGACCATGTCATGTGCCGCTCCGGCGTGGAACTGCTCGGCAGCGAAATGCGGGGCGCCGCGCGGCCGATTAGCTGCGTCGAGCCTTTATTCGCCCTGCCGGCGTGATCTGGCGCGGTATTGGAGTCGCCCGATGGCAGGGCGGGATGGTGCTATGAAAAAGGGGCGCGGCGCCAGACGGCGCAGCGCCCCTTGGGCGAGCGAGTTTCACTCCAGTTCGGCGGTGCTTTCTTCCTGGCGCGCCTGCGGGGTGTTCAACGCGGTATTGCTGATGGCGTGCAGGGTGGTGTTGAACTGCACGGTCTCGTTGAAGCCCTTGACGATCTGCGCCAGCTTCTCGCGGGCGCTTTCCAGCTTCTTGTAGCGTTCGGCGAGTTCCAGGCTGCGTTGCTGCACGCCGGCCTCGCGCTTTTCCAGCTCGGCCTGGCGCAGATTCTGCTGGTTGCGCTGTTCTTCGATGCGTTCCTGCTCGACCTGCAGCACCTCGGCGCGACGGGCGCTGCTGCGCTCGCGCGCCTCGACGCTTTCCGCCAGCTGCTGCAGGGCGGCGCTGCGTTCGGCCAGGAGGCGACTGCTCTGCTCGGTTTCCTGCTCCAGCGCCTGGCGGTCGTCCTGCAGGCGCTTGTGCCATTGCTTCAGCTGCTTCTCCTTCTCCTGCAACAGGCGTTCCCGCTCATGCAACTGGGCCTTGCGCGATTCCAGGGACTCCTGCTGCTTGAGCGCTTCCTGTTTCTGTTGGCTCAGCTGCTGGGCCATGCCGGCGAGATCGGCGAGGGTGCCCTGGACGTCCTGCAGCAGATGATCGGTATCGGTGCCGATATTGAGCGTGGTATCCGTGTCCACGTGTGGTTCATCCTCGGGTTGGCGGCTGGAAACGGGGGGCTGGGGCGAGTCGGCGATGGCCTCGCTGCCGACGCCGAGCGGGCGTGCGGAAGGAACCTGCAGGCGCAGCGACAGGTTCGGCACCCTGGCCGAAGTCGGCTCCGGGGACCGTTCGGGACTTGCGAGGGGGGAGGGGCTCGGGGTCATGGAGGGTTCCTCGGGAGTGTCGGGGGTGGCGTGGGGCGGTTCGGCGTCCGGCAGCGGTTCCGGGCTGAGCATCTGCGCCAGGCCGGCCAGTTCTTCGCGGAGGTGGCTGGCGTTGTCGACGAAGGTGCCGATCGCATCGGCTTGCGGCAGCCCGGCGTGCTCGTGCTCGGTATCGGGACATGCCTCGGCAGGCGCCTCGGCCGTATCGGTTTCGCTCTCCAGGTGGTCGTGCCCGGTTCCGGCGACGCTCCGCTCTTCGGTTGCCTCAGGTTCGTCGGAGCGCTCGCCCGCGGCAGGGCTGACCACATCGGCGGGTTCAGGCTCGGGCTCGGAGCCGTCACCGGTTTCGATGACCGCGGCAGCGGGACCCTCGGTGTGCGCTTCTTCGCAAACCAGCGGCGGTACTTCCTCGCAGGGCTCCTCGCCATCGAGGGCCGGACCGTAGCCCGCGGGCGGCTGGAAGGTGACCAGTTGCATGACCCAGTCGTGGTTGAGGGCAAGGGAGCGGTGGTCGTCCCGCCGCGCCGGGGCGATCTCCGCTTCCTGCAGGTCGAGCAGGTGGTAGGCCAGGTCATTGGCCCGGCGGTTGCCGGTGGCGGCCTCGCGAACGATCTGGCGGAACACCTGGATGGCTGCTTCGCAGGCCGGGCCGTCGTCGATCCGGCCGGGACGGAAACCGCCCTCGGTCTTGTACAGCGAGGCGATGTAGACGCGCGAGTTTACCTCGTCGAGCTGCTCGTTCAGGCTGTAGGCGATGAAATTGCGCTCGCTGTCGGGGATGGCGAAGCCGCACAGCAAGGCAGCATTCAGTTCCGTCTGGTCGGCCGTTTCCACACTGATGGTTCGAAGAAGCATAAGCCCTGGAGATCCCGTTGGTGCTGGTAGAGTTAGCCAGCGAGGGTACCGGGCGCACCGGGTCAGGTAACTTGGACGACTCCTATTGGAAGGTAGGAAAAGTCTTAAAGGTATTGGCGCAGCCGCGCGGCGGCAGCTTTCCGGTTCAGCGATCCGCCATCAGCACCACGATGGCTTCGGCGACGAAATCGGCGTTGCGCTCCAGGGTCTGCAGGTGACCCATGACCACATCGTAGGTCTCGCCACCCTCATGTCGCCGCGCCCAGATCGCCAGTTCCTCCAGGGCCATGCCCAGGGCACTCTGGTTCTGGTTGAGACGGCAGAGCAGGGCGACAGTCAGGTCGTGATCGAGCATGGCGCTACTCCTGATCCTGAAAATCTCAGCGTAGACCCGGCGGAGCGGACCCGATATGCGGCGGTTCACGAAAAACCGCGAGCGCTTCGCCGGGACGAGCGCGAGCAGGCCGCCAGGCGCATGGTTGCGGCCTGCTCCGCCCGCGCTGCCAGCTCTGCCGGCGGCTGGCAAGGGGACCTATCCGAACGGAGGGGATGGCGCGCGGCCCTGCACCGGCCGATGGTCCGTTCTCCCGGGTGCCTGGGTATACTGGCGGCACGGGAAAGACGCCGTCCACTCAAGAGCGTCCCGGTTCGAACCTCGCGCTTCCTGTCATCTCCGCTAGCTATCTTCCGACTTCCTGGCGCGAACCGGTCCAGGCAGGCGGGCTGCCGGCGCCCAGGTCGTCGCAGGCCGGCCGTGCCCGTGCCGATCCGACCCGTGTTGCCAGCGAGGGGTATGTACGCGATGTCCGTGACCGATGCCAGTTTCCCGATCATCAACTGGTCGAAGGCGATGCCTTCGTTGCGCCAGCTGATGTATTTCGCCTGTGTCGCCGAGTACGGCAGCATCGGCCAGGCCGCCGAGGTGCTGCACGTTTCGCAGCCGTCGCTGTCGCGGCAGATCCAGGCGCTCGAGGCGCACATCGGCGAGGCGCTGTTCGTCCGCGGTCCGGCCGGGGTGAGCCTGACCGAGGTGGGCAGGGTGGTGCATTGCCGTGCGGTGAAGATCATCGCCGAGGCCAAGGCGCTGACCCGCGACATCGGCGACGGCGACGAGCGCCAGTTGCACATCGGTTTCAGTCGTTATCTCGATCCCGGCTGGTCCGGCGAGCTGGCCCGGCGCTTGAAGGAGGCGCAGGTGTGCAGCGCCGTCTCGCCGTCCTGGGCGCCCTCGCTGGACCTGCTCAGCCTGGTCCGCGAGTCGTCGCTGGACGCCGCGATCATCGGCGCGCCACCGAAAGTGGTGCGCGAGTACGAACTGATGCAGATCGGCAGCTACGAGCATGTGCTCGCCCTGCCCGAGACGGTGCGGGCGCGGCTGGCGCCCGGCTGGTCGCTGGACGACCTGGCCGGCCAGGCGCTGCTGGTGCCCAAGGATTCGCTGTTCCCCGCCTACAGCCAGTTCATGAACGAGGCGATGGAGGCCGCCGCCTTCGCGCCCCGGCGCAGCGTGCGGCCGAACGACCTGAGCATCCTCCTGGCCCAGGTCGCCAGCGGCGACGGCTTCGCCTTCCTGCCGCTGTCGCTGACCAAGTTCGCCTATCCGGGCGTGGCCTTCAGCGCCTTGCCGCCGGCGGTGAACGAGCGCTTCCGCCTACCGGTGGGACTGGCGGTATCGCCGACCTCGCGGCTGCGCGCCAGCGACGCGCAGTTCGAATGCTTCATCGAGACCGCGCGGCGGGTCGCCGCCGGTTGAAGCGGGCGGCCGGCAGCCCAGCCGCGGGGATGGTCTCAGAGGGTCTTCATGTACTCGACCAGGGCGCGCCGCTGCTGTTCGCTGAACTGCGCGTTGCCGTAATCGTGGCCGCCATTGGCGTTACCGAGCTTGCCGCTATCGAAGAGGAAGCGGTTGTCGCCACCGGCATCGGTGACATAGCCGACGTTGACCGGATCGAACTCGATGCTGCCGGTATAGAAGGTGCGCGGGCGCAGGTCCGGCGGTAGCAGCAGGTCGTAGAGGGTCGCCACCGAGCCGTTGTGCAGGTAGGGCGGGCTGGCCCAGATGCCGTTCAGCGGGCGCGCCTTGTAGGCCATCAGGTCGCTGGTCATTGCCAGGCACTGCTCCAGGCGTCGGGCCTTGTCGGCCGCCACGTTTTCGACCAGGAGCAGGGCGCCTGGCGCGTCCGCGGCCGTCGCTTCGGCGCTGCTGGCGTCGGGATCGTCCGGAGCCGGGCTGATCAGCGGCGGCAACTGCCCGTCGAAGAGGCCCAGCGCGGCGGTCTGGAAGGCCCCCAGGGCGACGTTCAGGCCGCGCGCGGCCAGGGCCTGGACCACCACTTCCTGGAGCACGTCCACCGCGTAGGCCTGCTTGCCGTAGAAACCACGCTGGCCGGTGCCGACGAAGGACAGGTAGGGTTTGCCGCGCACGTAGCCGGTCTTCAGTTGGGCGATGCTGTTGCAGGCGGTCCACGGGTCGGTGCCGATCGGCGCGACGTCGCCGCGCGCCTGCAGGTGGGTGAGCACGGTCTTCACCGGGGTCCGCAGGTCGTTGCGGTCCAGCGGCGTGTGGCAGCTGGAGCAATGTTGCCGGTACAGCTCGCGGCCCTCGGCGACCCTGGTCGGCTCCGGGGCGCCGAACAGCTGGTTCGGCCAGGCCGGCGGTTTCAACTGGCCGAGCTGGTCTTCGATGCGGATCAGGTTGTCGACGTTGATGCTCGACGGGTAGCCGATGTGCAGCGCCGACTGGAGCGGGCTGAGCACCTTGACGTCGGCGAATACCCCGACCGCCTCGCCGGCGTTGCGCGCCAGGGCGCCGACGTCGAACTTGCGGTTGTCGATGTCGACGACGTTGATGTGGTTGGGGTTGAATCCGGTCCATTGCACGCGGTCCAGCTGCGGCACGTTCCACAGGAACGGATAGCTCACCGGGGCGTCTTCGGCACCATAGATCTGCTCGTCGGCGTGCAGTTCGTAGCCCACCGAGTTGAAGATCGAACCGATGGCGTCCAGGCGGCCCGGGCCGAACTCGGGATCGTGCGGCAGGTTGAAGTGCGAGCCGTCGCGCAGGCGCACGATGGTGGCGTCCAGGGCTGCCTGCAGGCGCGCCTTGTTGGCGTCGTTGTAGCCGCCGACCAGGCCGTCGGCGCCGAGCACCTTGCGGGCGAAGCGCTCGAACTTGGCGGCGTCGGCGCGGGTGCTCTGCAGGGCGCCGAGGATCTCCAGCTGGAAGCCGGCGAGGTCGCCCATGGTCTGCCCGCCGTAGACGGTCAGCCGGGTACCCTGGTAGCTGATGTGCGAGGTGTGGCACATGCTGCAGGTCGGCCCGACCCAGGGTTCCCTGGAGCCCTGCAGGGCCTTCCAGCGCAGCTTGGTGAAGGTCAGGTCGCTGTCGTCGCTGCGGTCGACCGCGTAACCCTGCACCACCTTCACGCTGGAGCCGCCGAGGGTGTGCGGAACATAGCCGTACTGGCGGATCAGCGCGTCGGACATCAGCGGTTCCTCGCTGGCGCGCTGCTCCAGCGCCACCAGCCAGGCCAGCGGCAGCATCCGCGAACCCTGGCCGGCTTCCAGCCAGGCGGTCTTCTGGGTCTGGTTCCAACCCTGGTCGAGGTCGATGCCGCCGTCGTCGGCGAATGCCGGGGCGCCGGCGAGGACGGAAAGGATGGCAAGGCTGAGTCGCGATAGGGTCATCGGGCGGTTCTCTCTATTGGGCATGTGTGCGGGGCCGACTCACAGGGTCTTGAGGTATTCGAGCAGCGCCAGGCGCTGGCTTTCGTCGTACTCGCGGGCGAAGTCGTGGCCGGCGTTGGAGTTGCCTTCCAGGTGGGTGTCGAAGAGGAAGGCGTTGTCCGGGCCGGGCGCGGTGACGTAGCCGACCCGGCTCGGATCGAACTCGTGGCTGCCGCTGTAGAAGGTGGCCGGCCGCTGCTCCTGGGGCAGCAGCAGGTCGTACAGCGACGGCACCGAACCGTTGTGCAGGTAGGGTGCGGTGGCCCAGATGCCGTTCAGCGGGCGGGCGATGTAGCCGAGGAATGGATGTTCGGTGTTCAGGCAGTAGTCCTTGCGCGCACTCTTGTCGGTGGGGACTTCGCCGGCGGCGAGGCTCGGCGCCTGGCTGTCGGCAGGGCCGGCGCCGGCCAGCAGCAGTTGCCCGGCGGGCACCGCTTGCAGGCTGTCGGAGCCGGGCAGGGTCTGCTGCCCGGTGACGATGGCGTGGATGATCTCGGCGATGCCATCGGCCAGCTGGCCTTTCTTGCCGAGCATGATCTGGAACACCTCGGGGACCTGCATGTCGGCGATCTTCGAGGTCCGCCCGACGATGCCGACGCCGCTGGGGGTGCCGAGGGACGGGCGGAACAGGCCGAAGTAGTTGCCGCTGGGGCTGCTGAAGGTGAAGGTGTTGCAGGCCATCCACGGATCGGTGCCGATCGGCGCGTCGTCGCCATGGGCCTTCAGGCGTACCTGGCGGACCTTGATCGGGGTTTGCAGGTCGTCGCGACCGATGTTCGCATGGCAGGCCGCGCAGTTCTCCGCGTAGAGCCGCTTGCCCTGGGCCAGCCGGGCGCTGTCCGGGGCGCCGAACAGCTGGCTTGGCCAGGCCGGCGCCTTGAGCTTGTGGATCAGGCCCTCGACACGGGTCAGGTTGTCCACGCGGATGCTCGATATGTAGCCCTCCAGGCCGGACAGCGGATGGCTGACCACATCGCCGTAGTCGCCCTGGACCACGCCGATGTCGCCGGCCAGGTAGCCGAGGTCGAAGACCTGGCCGTTGAGGTCGAGCACCTTGACGTTGGGCACGAATCCGCTGGATTGCAGCTTGTCCATCTGCAGCGTGTGCCACAGTGCCGGGAAGCTGGTCGGCGCGTCGGTCGGATTCGGCTGCAGGTGGCGGGCGCCGGAGTTGATCGCCGCGCGGTTGAGCGACTGGCCGGTGGCGTCGAGGCGCCCCGGACCGGGCTGCAGGTCGGTGGCGGACATGCTCAGCAGGGTGTCGATCAGCGCCGCGCGCTTGGCCAGGGCGGCCTTCAGCAGGTCGCGGTTGCCCGGGCTGTCCTCGCTGCCGAGGACGTGGCCGGCGAAGCGCGCGAACTTGTCGCCGTCGTCGCTGGTGCGGCGCAGCGCGGCGAGCACTTCGTCGAAGATCGCCTGGACGTTGGCCAGGGTGGCGCCGGCGTCGATGGTCAGTTCGCTGCCGCGGTAGCTGATGTCGGTGGAGTGGCAGCCGGCGCAATTCAGCCCGACCCAGGGTTCGCTGGACGACTGGCGGGCCTTCCAGCGCAGGTGGGTGTCGGAGAACCGGCTGTCGTCCTGCTGGTCGAGGGCGAAGCCGCGCGGCAGGCGCAGTTCGCCGCCCTGCCAGTTGCGCAGGGGAAAACCGAGGCGCCGGGCGTTGTCTTCGGAGAACAGACGTTCCTCGCTGTCCGGGCGCTCCAGCGCCTGGGCCCAGGCCAGCGGCAGCAGCCGCGAACCGAGCGAGGCGTCGTACCAGGACGCCCTCTGTTCGGCATTCCAGCCTTGTTCCAGCTGGATTTCGGTGGCGACGGCAGGGCTGCCGGCGGTGGCCAGCGCGGCGGCCAGCAGGACCCGCGAAAAGGTCGGATGCATCGTGTTCCCCTCATGGCTGACGACGTCTGCGTCCCCACAGGGCTGAGCGATGCAGTGCGCTCGATGGCTGGGCGTACCGCCATGTCGTCCCTGACGGGAGCGCGCCGGCCATGGCATGCGCCATGGGCCGGAACGTCCGGTTGGGCATTACGCTAAGGAGTCGCGACGATGGGCGGGTAATGCTTTTTGTGCGACGAAAAAGGTATGGGGAACGGAACCGCCCGGTCCGGAAAGGGCGCGTCGGTCGGGCTTCGCCGTGCGCGCCAGGTTCGCAGGGCGGAGAGCGCCTATGGCGTTGCCCGCTCTACCGGAGAGTCCCTGCCGGGCCTGCGGACGAACGCCAGGTAGAGGGCGGTGAGCAGCGCGAGGAACGGCACGCCGAAGACCAGGGTCATGCGGAACGCCTCGGTGAAGAAGGTGGTGGCCAGGATCGCCGCCATCAGCAGCAGGCCGAGCAGCGTCGACCAGGGCGCCAGGCGCATGCGGAAGGCCAGCGGCGCACCGCCGTGGCGGGCGCGGTGGCGACGGAAGCAGAGGTGGGTGAAGAAGATCATCAGCCAGGTGAAGAGCGCGCCGAACATCGACACCGCCATCATCAGGGTGAACGACTGCTCCGGGTAGACCAGGTTGAGCAGGGTCGCCAGGGCGATGCCGACGCTCGACAACAGCAGGGCGTTCAGCGGCACGCCCTTGCGGCTCAGTTCGCCGAGGCCCTTCGGCGCGTGCCCGGCGCGCGACAGGCTGAACATCATGCGGGTGGTGATGTAGAGCTGGCTGTTCATCGCCGACAGCGCGGCCACCAGCACCACGAAGTTCATCACGCCGGTCGCGCCGGGCAGGCCGATCGCCCGCATCACCGTGACGAACGGGCTCTGGCTCTGCCCGGCCTGGTTCCACGGGACTATCGCCAGCATCAGTGCCAGGGTCAGCAGGTAGAACACCACCAGGCGCACGATGGTCGAGCGGAACGCCGACTTCACCGCCTGTTCCGGATGCTCGGCCTCGGCGGCGGCGACCGCGATCATCTCCACGCTGAGGTAGCTGAAGATCGACACCACCACGGCGATCCACATGCCCTTCAGGCCATGCGGGAAGAGGCCCCCATGGGCGCTGTAGTTGTACACGCCGTAGGCCGGGTTGGCGGAGCCGAACACCAGGTAGGCGCCGAGCAGGATGAAGGCGACGATGGCGGCGATCTTGAGTGTCGAGAAGCAGTATTCGAAGTTGCCGAAGGCCTTCACGCTGCTGGCGTTGAGGCCGATCAGCAGGCTCGAGAAGGAGAGGATCCAGACCCATTCCGGGACACCGGCGAACCAGTACTTCATGTACATGGCCACCGCCGTGACCTCGGTGCCCACCGCCAGGACGATGGCCGCCCAGTAGGCGTAGCGCACCAGGAACCCGGCCAGCGGGCCGACGTAGTGCTCGGCGAAGGCGCCGAACGAGCCGGGGGTAGCGTGGGCCACGGTCATTTCCGCCAGGCAGCCCATCAGCAGCAGGGTGATCAGCGCGCCGATGGCGTAGCTGAGCAGGACGCTGGGGCCGGCGAAACCGATGGCGAAGGCGCTGCCCATGAACAGGCCGGTACCGATGGCGCCGCCGATGGCGATCATGCTCATCTGCGCGGCCGAGAGCCGCCGTTGCAGGCCCTGTTCGCGGCGCGAGATGGCCTCGAAGCCCTGGGGGTCGTTCATCTGGATGTCCTCTGGAATCTTATTGGGGTTCTTATGAATTGCCGAGGGAACGTCGGTGGCGATGTGCGTGCGCTCCGGTCGCGGGATCCTGGCGCGCGAGCGGACGGCGCTCGCGGGCCGCCGCGGGAATACCGGCGCGGCCCGCGCGGGGGGACTCAGGTCACCTTCTGCCGGACCTGGTAGCGCGGCTCTTTCCAGGCTTCGCTCTCGAGGATTTCCAGCAGCGCCTGCACCGCGTCCCAGACCTCGACGAAGCGGGTGTACAGCGGGGTGAAGCCGAAGCGCAGGATGCCCGGCTCGCGGTAGTCGCCGATCACCCCGCGGTCGATCAGGGCCTGGACGATGGCGTAGCCCTGGGCATGCTCGAAGCTGACATGGCTGCCGCGCCGGGCGTGCTCGCGCGGAGTCGCCAGGGTCAGGCCGAAGCGTTCGCAGCGGCTTTCCACCAGCTCGATGAACAGATCGGCGAGGGCCAGCGACTTGTCGCGCAGGCGCTGCATGTCGGTCCGGGCGAAGATATCCAGGCCGCATTCGACCAGGGCCAGCGAGGTGATCGGCTGGGTGCCGCAGAGGAACCGGGTGATGCCTTCGCCGGGCTGGTAGCGCGGCTCCATGGCGAACTGGCGGGAATGGCCGAACCAGCCGGACAGCGGTTGCCAGACGCGCTCGCGCAGGCGCGGCGCGACCCATACGTAGGCTGGCGAGCCGGGGCCGCCGTTGAGGTACTTGTAAGTGCAGCCGATGGCGTAGTCGGCGTCGGCCGCGTGCAGGTCCAGCGGCAGCGCGCCGGCCGAGTGGGCCAGGTCCCAGATCGCCAGGGCGCCGTTTTCGTGGACCAGGCGGGTGACCTCGCGCATGTCGTGCAGGTAGCCGGTCTTGTAGTTGACATGGCTGAGCATCACCACCGCGGTATCCGCGTCGATCGCCGCCGGCAACTGTTCCGGGCTGTCCACCAGGCGCAGCCGGTAGCCGCGCTGGAGCATGTCGGTGAGGCCCTCGGCGATGTACAGGTCGGTAGGGAAGTTGCTCGATTCGGAAACGATCACCTTGCGCTGCGGCGCCTCTTCCTCCTGGATCCGCAAGGCGGCGCTGAGCACCTTGAACAGGTTGATCGAAGTGGTGTCGGTGATCACCACTTCGCCGGCGCGCGCGCCGATCAGCGGCGCCAGCTTGTCGCCCAGGCGCTCCGGCAGGCCGCGCCAGTCGGCGCTGTTCCAGCTGCGGATGAGGCCGTCGCCCCATTCCGCGGCGACCACTTCGGCGGCGCGTTCCACGGCCGCCCGGGGACGGGCGCCGAGGGAGTTGCCGTCGAGGTAGATCACGCCGTCGGGCAGGGCGAAGAGCTGGCGCAGTTCGGCAAGGGGATCGCGGGCGTCGAGCGCCAGGCAGTCGTCACGAGTGGTCATCGGTTACTCCGCGGTAGGCAGGGAACGCAGCACGGCACGCACCGGGCTGGCATCGAGGTGGGTGAATTTCAGCGGCAGGGCGAGCAGTTCGTAGTCGCCGGCGGGTACTTCGTCGAGGACCACGCCTTCGAGGATCGCCATGCCGTGGCGGCCCACCGCGTGGTGGGCATCGAGGGTCTTGGAATGCTGCGGATCGAGCGACGGGGTGTCGATGCCGATCAGCCTGACGCCGCGCTCGGCGAGGCATTCGACGGTGGCCGGAGCGATTGCGCAGAAGCCTTCCGGCCAGTTCGCCGGGACCCGTTCGAAGGTCCGCAGCAGCACCCGCGGCGGCAGGTCGTCGAGCTGGCCGGCGAGGTGTTCGGGGGTCACCAGGGGAGTGGCGCCGATGCAGTGGAGCACCCGGCACGGCCCCATGTAGACATCCAGCGGCACCTGGCCGATGGCCAGGCCGTCGGCGCGGTAGTGCAGGGGAGCATCGACGTGGGCGCCGGTATGCGGCGAGAGGGTGACCCGGCCGACGTTGACCGGACAGTGCTCGTCCAGCCGCGCCGCCCATTCCTGCTGGAAAGGGGTGTCGCCGGGCCAGGTCGGCGTATTCGGGTCCAGGGCGGGACTGATGTCCCAGTAGCGGAGCGAAGTCATTGTTTTTCTCCGGAAATCCAGCGAATGATAATGAACGAGATTTCGGAGAATTTTCGTGCGAAATGCAAGGTCGCATGGCAATCTGTTCGCACAAAATTCGAAGGTAGCTATTCATTCTGATAGGAACTGCGACGCATGCCCCTCGATGCCATCGATCTCCGCATTCTCCGCCACCTACAGCAGGACGGGCGGATGAGCAACCAGGACCTGGCCGAGAAAGTCTCCCTCTCGCCCTCGGCCTGCCTGCGCCGGCTGCGCCTGCTGGAAAGCGAGGGAGTCATCCGCGGCTACTCGGTGGAGCTGGACGCCGAGCGCCTGGGCGTGGAACTGGAGGCCATCGTCCATGTCTCGCTGCGGCAGGACGTGGAAGGCTGGCACGAGGCATTCATCGCGCGCGTCCAGGACTGGCCGGAGGTGGTCACCGCCTATGTGGTGACCGGCGCCACCAACTACGTGCTGCGGGTCCGCGCGCGCAACCTCAAGCACTATTCGGACTTCATCGTGAACAAGCTGAACCGCGCCGCCGGGGTCACCGACATTCGCTCGGAAATCGTTCTCCAGGAGATCAAGGCCGGCGCCGACCTGCTCGACCTGGTGAACCTGAAGGGCTGAGCGCGCCGCCAACCGTCGACATGCGGAGCGGCCGCGCGCGCAGCAAACGCAGCGGCGGCCTTGGGTTGGTCGCTCAGGTCGGCAACAACGGCCGACAGGCCTCGACGAAGCGCCGGCAGGCGCCGGCGCATTCGCGCTCCAGCGGCTCGCCGCCATCGCAGCGCTCCGCGCATGCCAGGGCATAGCGCGCCGCCAGCTCGCAGGCGGCCGGCGCCCATGGGCTGCGGCGTTCCAGCAGCAGGGCACCGAGACGGCAGAGGTCGGCGCAGTCGCCGGCGTGCTGGCGTTTTTCCGCGGAGGCCTCGGCGCATAGCGCCAGGTAGCGCTCGCAGGCGAGGATGCAGGCCTGGGCGGCGCGCCGGCAGCGCTCTTGCGGCGCGCGAGCGGCGGCATCGCCGAGCAGGGCGTCGGCGTCGGTTTCCAGCAGCGAACCGGGATCTTCGTTGCCGGGATCGTTGATGGCACGGCTCATGGCGGCACCTCCTGGCCGGTTGCGCCCATGCGGGCCCTGCTCGTTGGTCCGGCGGGGCATGCCGACAGTTCAGTCGATTTCGCCGCCGGCACCGTCGCTCGATTGCCTTGAACCCTCGCCGGCCTGGCCAGTCCTCACAGGTACGACCCAGACAGGACCAGGAGGCGAGAATGTCCAGCACGGTTGCCGATCAACTGCTCGAACGCTTGAGCCAGTGGGGGGTGAAGCGCGTCTTCGGCTACCCCGGCGATGGCATCAACGGGATCATGGGTGCCATGGGCCGGCGCGCCGAAGCGTTCGACTACATCCGCGTGCGGCACGAGGAGATGGCGGCCTTCATGGCCGGTGCCCACGCCAAGTTCACCGGCGAGGTCGGGGTCTGCCTGGCCACCTCGGGGCCGGGCGCCATCCACCTGCTCAACGGGCTCTACGACGCGCGCATGGACCACCAGCCGGTACTGGCCATCGTCGGCCAGCAGGCGGCGACCGCGCTGGGCAGCGACTACCAGCAGGAAGTCGACCTGCAGAGCCTGTTCAAGGACGTTTCCGCCTACGTCGAGACCGTGGTCAGCCCAGCGCAACTGCTGCATGTGCTGGACCGCGCGCTGCGCGTGGCGGTCGGCGAGCGGCAGGTGGCGACGGTGATCGTGCCCAACGACGTGCAACAGATGGCGGCCCCGGAAAGCCAGCCCCACGAGCATGGCCACGTGATGTCCGCGGTGGGTTTCGTCCAGCCGCGACCCTACGCGCGCGATGCGGACCTGCAAGCCGCCGCGGCGATCCTCAATCGCGGCCGGCGCGTGGCGATCCTCGCCGGCGCCGGTGCGCTGGGCGCGCACCGGCAGCTGGAAGCGGTCGCCGAGCGCCTGGCCGCCGGGGTGGCCAAGGCGCTCCTGGGCAAGGCGGCGGTTTCCGACGACCTGCCTTACGTGACCGGCTCCATCGGCCTGCTCGGCACCCGCGCCAGCAGCATGCTGATGGAGCATTGCGACACCCTGCTGATCGTCGGCAGCACCTTCCCCTACAGCGAGTTCCTACCCAAGGCCGGCCAGGCGCGGGCGGTGCAGATCGACCTGTATCCGCGCAACATCGGCATCCGCTATCCGATCGAGCAGGCCTTGCTCGGCGATGCCGGGGAAACCCTGGAGCGCCTGCTGCCGCTGCTCGAGCAGAAGAAGCACGGCGCCTGGCGCCGACGGGTCGAGCGAGCGGTGGCGGCCAGCCGCGAGGAGGCCCAGCGCCAGGCCGAGGAACCGGCCGATCCGATCAACCCGCAACGGGTGTTCCGTAGCTTGTCGGAGCAGTTGCCGGACGATGCGATCCTCTGCGGCGACAGCGGCTCGCACACCAACTGGTACGCCCGCGACGTGCGCATGCGTCCGGGCATGCTCGGCTCGCTGTCGGGCAAGCTGGCGACCATGGGCAGCGGCGTGCCCTACGCCATCGCCGCCAAGCTCGCCTATCCGCAGCGGCCGGTGGTGGCGATGGTCGGCGACGGGGCGATGCAGATGAACGGCAACGCCGAACTGGTCACCGTGCAGCAGTACTGGCAACGCTGGGCCTCGCCGACTTTCATCGTGCTGGTGCTGAACAACGGCGACCTCAACCAGGTGACCTGGGAACAGCGCGCGCTGGCCGGCGATCCGGAGTTCAGCCCGGCGCAGGAAGTGATCGACTTCCCCTACGCGCGCTATGCCGACATGCTCGGCTTCAAGGGTATCCGCGTGGATCGCCCGGAGGACATCGACGCCGCCTGGGCCGAGGCCTTCGCCGCCGACCGCCCGGTGCTGCTGGAGGTGCTCACCGACCCGAACGTGCCGCCGCTGCCGCCGCACATCAGTTTCGAGCAGGCCAAGCACCTGCTTGGCGCCATGCTGCAGGACGATCCCAAGCGCTGGGGCGTGATCCGCCAGAGCGCCCGGCAGGTTCTCGCCCGGCACTGAGCAAGGCGGTCGTGCCGCTCAGTCGGTGCGGCCGCTGCGCAACTGGTCGGCCAGTTCGCGGTGGTGGTAGAAGCGCGCCAGCCATTCATCGGCGAAGCGGCGCAGCTCGGGGTCGGTGGCATCCCGGGCGAGGCCTTCGAAGCGCCCGACCAGGCGGTCCTGCTGGCGAATCTGCGCGTCGAGGAAACCGCGCTCGTCGAAGCCGCCGGGAGCGGCGGCCTGGCGTTCGGTCTGGCGCGGCGAGGGCAGCGCCAAGGCCTTTTCCCCGGCCAGGGCGCGCAACTGGTGGTCGAACTCCTGCTGTTCGGTGAGCACGCGCTTGGCGTAGAGCTGCACGGCCTTGTTGTCGGAACGGCGCATGGCCTGCTCGGCGGCCGCCACCTGGGCCTGGCTGTCGGCCAGGCTGGCGGCGAGCAGGGCGCGGGTATCCTCCGGTTCGGCCTGGACGGCCAGGGGGAGCAGCAGGGCGGCGATCAGGGACAGGCGGCGAAGCATGGCGACCTCCGGGCGGGACGATGTGTGCGGTGGACGCCGCTCCCGCGGGGCCGTTCAAAAAAACCGCCTACGCGTCCCAGGCCGCCAGCAGGCGCCGATGCTCGCGATGCGCCGCCTCCTGCACCGTCGGCAGCAGCCGCACCCGCTGGCCCGGCAGGCATTGCGCCAGGCGCGCCAGCGCCAGCGGGGCGAGGGCGCCGAGACGGGGATAGCCGCCGATAGTCTGGCGGTCGTTGAGCAGGACGATCGGCTGGCCGTCCGGCGGCACTTGCACCGCGCCCAGGGCGATGCCTTCGGAGATCATCGACTGCTGCCGGCATTCCAGGCGCGGGCCGAGCAGGCGCACGCCCATGCGGTCGGCACGGGTGTCCACCTGCCAGTCGCCGTTGAACGCATCGAACAGGCTCATGGCCGGGAAGGCGCCGATCTGCGCGCCGAGGATCAGCTCCAGGCGCGCGTCGCCAGCGCAGTCCAGGATCCATTCGCTGGGCATCGGCAGCGCGCGTGGCCGCGCGCCATCGGCCAGCCAGCCGAGGCTGTCGCCTTCGCCCAGGGCCTTGCCGTCGGCGCGGGGGCCGCCCAGGCCCTCGCGGACCACCGTGGACAGGCTGCCCAGCTGGCGCGCGCCGGCGAAGCCGCCGGGTGCAGCCAGGTAGGCGCGGGCGCCCTGGCGTGGGTGGGCGAAGGCCAGGCGCTGACCGTCGCGCACGGCGAACGCGCCCCAGGCCGGCAGCGGCTGGCCATCGAGGGTCGCGCCGAGATCGCCGCCGGCCAGGGCCAGCCAGCCATCGGCGCGGCATTCGGCGACGAAGCCGCCGAGGGCGATCTCGATCACCGCGGCGTCCAGGGGATTGCCCAGCAGCCAGTTGGCCCAGCCCATGGACAGCCAGTCGAGGGCGCCGCCCTGGGTCACGCCGAGATGACGGCAGCCGAAGCGGCCGCGATCCTGCAACTGCACCAGCGGGGTGCTCTGGCGCACCCACAGGCCGCCATGGATGGAATCGTTCATGCCTGGACCTCCAGGGGCGTGTCGTCGCCGCCGAGGCGGACGAATTCGGCCTGTCCGATGGGCTCGAAGCGCACCCGGTCGCCGGCACGCAGCAGGCTGTAGCCGTCCAGGGCGAGGTCGAACAGGCGCACCGGGCAGCGCCCGAGCAGGTTCCAGCCGCCTGGCGAGGCTTGCGGATAGACCGCGGTCTGGCGCTCGGCGATGCCGACGCTGCCGGCGGCGATGCGTTGCCGGGGAGTCGCCAGGCGTGGCGCCGCCAGGGCTTCCTCGACCAGCCCCATGAAGGCGAAGCCGGGGCTGAAGCCGAGGGCGAAGACCCGGTACTCGCGCTGGCTGTGGCGGCGGATCAGCTCGGCGACGCCGAACTGCTTGCGCCGCGCCAGGGATTCCAGGTCGGGGCCGACCCGCGGGTCGTACCAGGTCGGCAGGACGTGCAGGCGGCCGCCGTCCTGGCGCTTCGGGCGCAGGTCGGCCAGCGCCGCGGCGATCCGCGCGCGGGCCTCGCCGGGGTCGAGCTGGAGCAGGTCGTATTGCAGGAGCAGGGTGGTGTAGGACGGCACCAGGTCGAGCAGGGCGCCGCCGAACGCCGCCCGCAGGTTTTCCTCCGCCGCCAGCAGCCAGGGCATGTTGGCTTCGTCGATGCGCTCGAACAGGCGCAGCACGAAGCTGTCGATGGCGGCCACCTCGATGCGCGGTTGCGGTTGGCTCATGCCGCCTCCAGGGCTTCGCGGATGCGCCGCACCGCGGCCAGCGAGGCGGGATTGTCGCCGTGCACGCAGAGGGTCCGCGCCTCCAGCGCCAGGGCGCTGCCGTCGCTGGCGCGCAGCGGCGCGCCGCGGGCCAGCAGCAGGGCCTGGGCGACCACCGTCTCGGCGTCGTGGTGCACCGCGCCGGGCTGGCTGCGCGCGACCAGGTAGCCGGCGCCGTCGTAGGCGCGGTCGGCGAACGCCTCGAACCACAGATCGATGCCGTGGGCCGCGCCCAGCGCCCGCGCCGCGGCGTTGTCGCGGGTGCTCATGAGCATCAGCGGCAGGCTACGGTCGTAGGCCGCCAGCGCGCGCAGCACGGCGGCGAGGATCGCCGGGTCGCGCATCATGTCCTGATACAGCGCGCCATGCGGCTTGACGTAGCGTACCTGCGCGCCCTGGGCGCGGCAGAGTCCGTCGAGGGCGCCGATCTGGTAGAGCAGCAGGTCTTCCACTTCCTGCGCCGAGCAGGCCAGCGAGCGCCGACCGAAGCCGACCAGGTCGGGGTAGCCGGGGTGCGCGCCGATGCGCACGCCATGCTCCACCGCCAGGGCCACGGTGCGGCGCATGGTGCCGGGATCGCCGGCGTGGAAGCCGCAGGCGATGTTGGCGCAATCGATCAGTGGCATCACCTCGGCGTCCAGGCCCATGCGCCAGGCGCCGAAGCTCTCGCCGATATCGCAGTTCAACAACAGGCTGTTCATGCAGGTTCCTTCAGGTCATTGCTCGCCGGACCTCACCACAGCGCCAGGCTGTAGCTGAGGATCAGGCGGTTTTCGTCGAGGTCATTGGCGAAATTCGAACGCACCGTGGCGTTGCGCCATTTCACCCCGAGGTTCTTCAGCGGCCCGCTCTGTACCACGTAGCCGATGTCGGTGTTGCGTTCCCACTCCTTGCCATCGTTGGGCGCGCCACGGGCGACGTTGTCGCCGGAGACGTAGCGGCTCATGAAGCTCAGGCCGGGCAGGCCGAGCGCGCCGAAGTCGTAGTCGTAGCGCAGTTGCCAGGAGCGTTCGTCGACATTGCCGAAGTCGCCGATCTGGATGAAGTTGACCAGGTACGGATCGCTGCCGGCGATGTAGGGATAGGGGTCGTCGCCGCTGATCCGCTGGTAGCCGGCGGCCACCACGTGGGCGCCCAGGCGCAGGCTGAAGAGGGCGCCGAAGGCGCGGTTGTCCAGTTCGCGGAAGCCACCGTCCTCGCTGGCCCGGGCGAAGCGCAGGTCGCTCTTCAGCGAGCGTTGTCCGCCGAGGTCGAGGGTATGCACCAGGCCGGCGAAGGTTTGCCGGTAGATGTCCTTGAGCCGGCCGTGGTGCAGGCTGGCGGTCAGCGCCGGGGTCAGGCGATAGTCGCCGCCGGCGAAGTCGAAGGCATCGCTGCGCCCGCCGATGCGGTTGGCGCTGAGGGCCTGGTAGTCGCTGGAACTGTTCAGCTTGTTGCGGTCCAGGTGCGCGCCGCGCAGGGTCAGGCCGTCGATCTCCTGCACGTCGAGCAGCGCGCCACGGAACAGTTCCGGCAGCAGGCGGGTGTCGTTGGCCGAGACCAGCGGGCTCTTGAAGTGCAGCGCGCCGACCTTGAGCAGGCTGTTGGAGACCCGCGCCTTGGCGGTCAGGCCGAGCTTGGCGTAGTCGTCCTGGGAGCCGCCAGACGAGCCGTCGGCCGGCAGAAGCCCGGTACCGCCGCTGCCGCCGCCGGAATCGAGCTTGAGGCCGAGCAGGCCGATGGCGTCGACGCCGAAGCCGACGCGGCCTTCGCTGAAGCCGGATTCCAGGCGCAGGAGGAAGCCCTGCGCCCACTCGTCGGCATTGTCGCGCGCGCCGCTCTGGCGGAAGTCGCGGTTGAAGTAGAAATTGCGCAGTTCGAGGCTGGCATGGCTGTCCTCGACCAGGTCGGCCTGGGCGAAGAGCGGCCAGCCCAGCCCGCTGCCGGCGAGCAGCGCGGCAGCCAGGCGGGGATTGGGATGCATGACGGGTTCCTCGGTCGGCGGCGGTTCAGAGTTCGAGTTGCTTGCCGCGGGTCTCCGGCAGGCTGAGGGCGGCGAGGATCACCACGCCGTAGGAGACCGCGGCGAAGGCGCCGATCCCCAGGCCCAGCGAGACCTTCTGGCCGATCATGCCGATCAGCATCGGGAACAGCGCGGCGATGGCGCGCCCGGCGTTGTAGCAGAAGCCCTGGCCGGAGCCGCGGATGCGTGTCGGGAACAGCTCGGTGAGGAACGAACCCATGCCGCTGAAGATGCCCGAGGCGAAGAAACCGAGCGGGAAGCCGAGCCAGAGCATGGCGCCGTTGCTCACCGGCAGCTGGGTGTAGAGCAGCACCACGGTGAAGGAGCCGACGGCGAATAGGACGAAGTTCTTCTTGCGCCCGATCAGGTCGGTGAGGAAGGCGCTGACCACGTAGCCGACGTAGGAGCCGAGGATCACCATCGCCAGGTAGCCGCTGGTGCCGAGCACGGTCAGCCCGCGCTCGGTCTTGAGGAAGGTCGGCAGCCAGGCGGTGATGGCGTAGTAGCCGCCGAGGGCGCCGGTGGTCAGCAGCGAGGCGCGCAGGGTGATGCTGAGCATGCCGGGGGCGAAGATCTCGTAGAAGCTGACCTTGTCGGCGCCCTGGTTGCGCTGCCGGGCTTCGCGGTAGATCGCCGGTTCCTTGACCAGCCGGCGTACCACCAGGACGAACAGCGCCGGCAGCAGGCCGAGCATGAACAGCGCGCGCCAGGCCTCCTCCGGCGGCAGCAGGCTGAACATCAGCGAGTAGAGGATGGCGGTGAGACCCCAGCCGATGGCCCAGCCGGACTGCACCAGGCCGACCGCCTTGCCGCGGTCGCGGGCCTTGATCACTTCGCCGATGAGTACCGCGCCGGCGGTCCATTCGCCACCGAAGCCGAAGCCCATCAGGGTCCGAGCCACCAGCAATTGCTCGTAGTTCTGCGCGAGGCCGCAGAGGAAGGTGAAGAAGGCGAACCAGAGCACCGTCAGTTGCAGGGTCAGTACGCGGCCGATGCGATCGGAGAGGATCCCGGCGATCCAGCCGCCGGCGGCGGAGGCGAGCAGGGTCATGGTGTGGATGAAGCCGGCTTCGCCGGTGCTGATGCCCCACAGGGCGATCAGCGTGGGAATCACGAAGCTGAGCATCTGGGTGTCCATGCCGTCCAGGCCGTAGCCGATCTTGCAGCTCCAGAAGGCCCGCCGTTCCTGCTTGTCGAGGGCGCGATACCAGCCGAAGTGACCGTCCCGGGAAGTTTCCGGGCCGGCGTCGAGGGTCATGTGTTTTTCCATGGGGGCACCGATCGTCGTTATTGGTGTTATGAAGATTCGGTGGGCGCCGTCGCACCCGGTGGTGGCATTCTTCGAGGCTGGCCAGGGGGCGTCCAACTAATTTATGCGGCCGCCGGGGATAAGAAATTTCGATGGCGGAGCAGGCCGCCATGCGTCGATCATGTGCCGCTGGAAGGCGGCGCTGGCATGCAAACTGCTCGCTCCCGCCACCTTGTGCCCCTTGCCCGTCGGTGCCCGCTACATGAACCTGAAATTCCTCGAGACTTTCGTCTGGGTCGCGCGCCTGAAGAGCTTCCGCCTCACCGCGGAGAAGCTGTTCAGCACCCAGGCCTCCATTTCCAGCCGGATCGCCGTGCTGGAGGACGAGCTCGGCGTCAAGCTGTTCGTCCGCGATTCGCGCGGCGTGACCCTGACCCCGGAGGGCGACAAGGTACTGGCCTACGCCGAGCGGATGATGGACACCATGCACGCGCTGAAGCAGTCGCTCGACACCGGCGCCAGCACCCAGGGACGGATCCGCATCGGCGCCATGGACACGGTCATCCATACCTGGCTGAGCCCGCTGGTGGCGAAGGTCACGGAGGCCTTCCCGGCGGTGGAGATCGAGCTGATGGCAGACACCGCGCGCAACCTCTCCGAACAGTTGCAGAAGGGTTACCTGGACCTGATCTTCCAGACCGACTCGCTGCGCCACGAGTCGGTGCTCAACCTGGAACTGGGCAGCTACCCGCTGCGCTGGATCGTCTCCACCGGTTCGATCTATCACCGCGACTACGCCTCGCTGGCGGACCTGGCGCGGGAACGGGTGGTGACCTTCTCCAAGCACTCGCGGCCGCACCAGGACGTGCTCGGCCTGCTGCACGCCAACGGTGTCGCCGCGCCGCGCCTGAACTGCGTGAACTCGGTGGCGGCGATGACCCGCCTGCTGCGCGATGGCTTCGGCGTCGGCGCCTTGCCGCCGGCACTGGTCAGCCAGGAACTGGAGCGCGGCGAGCTGACCCTGCTGCGCCTCGGCCCGCCGCCGCCGAACCTGCCGGTGGTGGTGTCCTGGCGCGGAGGCACCGGCCTGGAGCTGGTCGACGAAGTGGTGGAACTGAGCAAGACGGTGCTGGCCGACTACGCGGTCAATGTCGGCCCGGAGTGCCTGGTCCTGGCGCCGTTGAAGAAAGGGGTGGGACGGCTGCGTTCGCGCTGATTCGGATTTTCCGATAGCCCCCGGCGGAAAAATCTTGTTGGACGCTGGCCGCCGTCCGCCTCTACAAACCCCGCAACAACAACATCCGCCAGCGAACGGAGCCGCCATGCCTGACCCGACCTTCGACGAACTCGCCCAATTGCCGCCGCCGACCCTGCGCCAGTTGATCCGCCGCGGCGACTATGCCGGTCATACCAGCGGCCTCGGCCAGCGCCACCTCCAGGCCAACCTGGTGATCCTGCAGAAATCCTGGGCCGACGAGTTCCTCCGCTTCTGCGCCCTGAACCCCCGGGCCTGCCCGCTGCTCGACATCAGCGAACCCGGCTCGCCGCATTTCGCCAGGCTCGGCGCGGATATCGACGTGCGCAGCGACCTGCCACGCTACCGCGTGCACCGGCGTGGCCAGGAGCCCGTCGAGGTGAACGACATCGGCGCGTTCTGGGAGGCGGATTTCGTCGCCTTCGCCATTGGTTGCTCGTTCTCCTTCGAACAGGCGTTGCGCGACGCCGACATCGGCCTGCGCCATCTCGAACTGGGACGCAACGTGGCGATGTATCGCAGCTCCATCGCCACCCGGCCGAGCGGTCGCCTGGCCGGGCCCACGGTGGTATCGATGCGCCCGATGAAGGCCGCCGAGGCGATCCGTGCGATCCAGGTCACCAGTCGTTTCCCGCTGACCCATGGCGCACCGCTGCACCTGGGCGATCCGACGCTGATCGGCATCCGCGACCTGGCACGACCCGACTACGGCGACCCGGTGCCGCTCGCGGCGGACGAGATCCCGCTGTTCTGGGCCTGCGGGGTCACGCCCCAGGCGGTGCTCGCCGAAGCCCAGCCGGAGCTGTACATCAGTCACGCGCCGGGACACATGCTGGTCAGCGACCGACTCTACGATGAACTCTGAGGGGCGTCGTCCTTCGCCGGACCGGGAATGATCGCCAGGTGGCGCAGGGCGTCCGGCTCCAGGCTGTAGCTCTTGCCGCTCGGCGCTTCGACGAGCCGGCCGAGGGCATGGAGGGTGAAGTAGCGCACCGTTTCGGCGCAGCCGAGGATGTCTTCGAGGTAGCGCCGATACGGATAGGCCTGCAAGGTTTCCGGGGCAACGTAGAGGAAAACCGGCTTGCCGTCGATGCGGTCGCGGAACCTGAAGCGGAAGCCTTGCGGCCGGTTCGGTGAGCCGTAGCGCCGGACCAGGTCGGCACCGCCGTAGAACACCTTGCCGGCGCTGCCCGGGGTGGCATAGCCGATGTGCTGGAAATAGGCGCGCAGCGGTATCCGGCCGAGGCCGCTGATGCGGATGTCCAACTGCTTGAATTCTTCCGCCGACAGCTCGGCGCGGGCCTGGCGGAAGGTGTCGACGAGCAGTTCGAAATCGCGGGTGCGCCGCGGTCGTTGCGTCCTCTGCCGAGGCGCGGCGGGAGCGGCGGCGCGCGGGCCGGCGGAGGCGGGCGGCTGTTCCTGGGCGCCCGGGTCCGCTTGCGGCGGCGCGGCCTCCTCGGCAATGCCCGGATCGAATTCCTCGACGTAGGCGTCCAGCTTGTCGCGGATGCGCCGCTGGCCGGCTTCCTCGGCGGATTCGCCCGGACGGAGAGCGTCCTCGTCCTCCTCGACGAACCATTCGCAATCCGGCAGGTGGGTGGAGTGCGGGAACTTGCTGAAGTGCGCGGCCTTGCGGGTGTCCTGCGGCAGCTTGTCGTAGTTGCTCGCCGACACCTTGATCCCCTGCGCCCGGCAGCCCTCGCTGGAACAGAGGAAATCGAAGCGCTTGCGCGGCTCCGCCTGGGAGAAGTATTCGCGGCGCGCGCTGGCGATGGAGATCACCCGCTCCAGTTGTACGCAGTAGGCCTGTCCGATCCGTTTACTTGCCATGCTTGCCGTTCTTCCAGGGAAGGGAGCGGGCCGCAACAGCCGTCCCGCAAGTGAAATTCATCGCGCGAGCCAGGGGCGGAGACCCGCAGCGACGGCCGGCGCACGATAGCATGGGCAGGCCCGGGCCTTCCTGTGGAAACTGGCAGGGACCGCTCCGGCGCAAGTCCTTATAGATTACATGGGCAAGGTCCACTCGCAGTGATCGGCCTGCGCCCGCCAGTCGCCCCGGGGCCGGGGATTCGTGGCATTGACTGGCGGCGACTCGACCCGGAAATCTTCGTTCCCCCAGAGAGGCACACCCGTGAAAATCATACTTGCCCAACCGCGCGGCTTCTGCGCAGGCGTGGAGAGAGCCATCGAGAGTGTGGAGAGCGCCCTGGAGCAGTTCGGCGCGCCGGTGTACGTGCTCCATGAAATCGTGCACAACCGGCATGTGGTGCGCAGCCTGGAAGGCAAGGGCGCGCGCTTCGTCGAACGGTTGGACGAGGTGCCAGCGGGTGCGGTCCTGCTGTTCAGCGCCCATGGCGTGGCGCAGAGGGTCGAGGACCAGGCGGCGGAGGCAGGCCTGCGGGCCTTCAATGCGACCTGCCCGCTGGTACTGAAGGTTCACCGCCAGGGACGCCAGTATGCCGCCAAGGGATACCGGATCATCCTGATCGGCGACATCGATCATCAGGAAGTGATCGGCACCGTTGGCCAGATCCCCGCGCCAGTGACGGTTCTGCGCAAGGTCGAAGAGGTCGGGGCGCTGCCGTTCGCCGCCGACACGCCGCTGGCCTACATCACCCAGACCACCCTGAGCATGGACGATACCCGGGTCGTTGTCGCGGCGCTGCGCCAGCGCTACCCGCAGATCGTCGGTCCGGATACCCGCAACATCTGCTATGCCGTGCAGAACCGCCAGTTGGCGGTGCGCAGCCTCAGCCGGCAGGTGCAACTCGTGCTGGTGGTGGGCGGGCACAACAGCGCGAATTCGGAAACCCTCCGCTGGGTCGCCGAGTGCGAGGGCATTCCCAGCTACCGGCTGGCCAACGGCAGCGAGTTGCGCCGGGAGTGGTTCGACGGAATCTCGACGGTTGGCCTCAGCGCCGGTGCCTCCACGCCGGAAGCGATGATCGACGACGTACTGGATCGCATCGGCCAGTGGATGCCGGTGGAAATCGGCCTGCAGCCGGGCATCGAGGAATACGCGCAGTTCCAGTTACCTGCGGGACTGATCGCTCGCCAGTGAGGGAAGCGCCCGCTCGATCCGGGGCCTGCCGTCCGGCAGGCCCCGGGCAGGCTCAGCGGGGCACCGGCTGCAAGCTTTCCCAGGACTCCACCGGCCCCGGGTTGTCGGGCCGGCTACCGCCGCCCAGGCAGACCGCCACCTTGTTCACCGCGTTGAGCGCCGTACCGACCGCGCCTTCCGCCCAGCCACCGGTCCAGGACACGTCATCGCCGGCGAGGATGAAACGGTAGGGTGCGCCTTCGGCCACCCCCTGCATGAACTGCGAGAAGATCCGCCGCTGCAGCTCGTACTGGCCCGGCAGATTCATCTTGAAGGCACCCAGGTAGTGGCCCTGGTTTTCCCAGTTGACCTGGGCGAAGGGCTGCACGTCGGTGTAGTGGCTGCGCAACTCGGCGTTCGGATAGAGCTTTTCCAGCAGGTGCGTGCACAACCCGATGTCTTCCGGCAACGGCGAAGCCGGCGGGCTGTCGCCCGTCAGCAGATCAGGACAGCGGCCAAGGAACTTCAGCGAATCGTCGTTCCAGGTATAGGACAGGAAGATGCCAGCGCCCTTGTAGCATCCGCTGCTGCCGGCGTAGTCCACCAGGTAGGTGCCACGGGTCAGCCGATCGGAAAGGGTGAGGCTGAAGATCCGCCTGTCGTCGCTGCCACGCTCGGTCCAGAAAGCCGAGCGGGTGGCGGCGAACAGCTTGGTGGACTGCATGTAGTGGGTATACATCACCGCTTCCCACAGCTCGCTGCCGAGCAGGGCGTCGGCGGCCGCGATCTGTGCCGGCGTGCCGCTGTAACGCAGCTTGTCGAGCAGGCGTACATGCGGGGTATGGATGACCAGGTCGGCATCGAGCTGGCTTTCGGCGCCGCTGGCGCTATCGCGCAGGGTGGCGACGAACCCGCCGTGCGTGCCCCTGGCGATGCGCAACACCTCCTTGCCCAGCGGCGAGTCGACACAGCGTCGGGTCAGCGACAGCACGGACTCCCGCGACCCCCAATGCCGGCACTGGTCGCCGAAATCGGCGGGCGGCGTGTTCAGCAGGCGCTCCGGCAGGGCGGAAGAGCCGTCGTACATCAGTCGATGGTCGACATCCAGGCCGGTATAGAGCACCCGTAGCACTTCGAGAATGCTGTTCGGGTAGTCGGTGTTCCAGCCTCCGGTGCCGAAGCCGATCTGGCCGAACAGGTCGATCTGCTCCCGACTCCACCCGGACTTTTCCACCAGGGCCAGGTAGAAGCTCACGTCATCCCAGCTGCGGCCCTGCGCCGGGGCGACGATGTCCTTCCACAGCGCCTTGATCCGCTGCTGCTTGGCCTCGGTCACCGGCTCGGTCATGGCCGCCTCCATCTCGGTGAACTGGAAGGCTTCGAGGAACGTGCCGAAGAACTGGTCTTCCAGCTGGTCGTACTCCGGCGGCTTGGGGAACGGGTTGGGTTGTCCTGCCGGGCGCACCTCGTAGTACTGCTGGCGCCCCTGGTAGTCCACCAGCGTGCTGACCGCCGCCTCGGTTCCCGGGTTGGGGAAGGGCGCAGAGTTCAGGGCCATGCCGACCTTGTCGAAATAGTGGAACAGGGCCTTGCCGGACAGCGGGAAACGCATGCCGCCGAGTTCGCAGAGCGTCTGTCCGCCCGGCGCGCTCGCGTTGCCACGCGGCTGCGCGCAGAAACGGCCGCCAATCCTTTGGCTGGCTTCCAGCAGTATCGGCTGCAAGCCCATGCGCATCACTTCGTAGGCCGCCACCAGCCCGGCGACGCCGCCGCCGATCACCAGCACCTTCTTGCCGTGCGCCTCCTCGGGGACATCGCAGAGCGGAGCGCTGCCGGCGTTGCGCAGGTAGCGCTGATAGTGAAAGGGAAAGTCCGGGATCAGCGCGGTGAGGTCCTTGCCGAACCGCAGGGGGGAGCGCTTGCTCCGATTGGGGATGGAAGACATGGCATCTCTCCTTGACGGGCCCATCTGACAACCATGGGCGATTGGGAACGGGGCTGTACCTTCCCTGTGGGTCCGGCAGACAAACGCCAGTCTTCGAAGCGGTATTTTCCGCTGGAAATGACCAGGGCCGGCGCATTTCCGCCCTGGAAGATCCGCTCCGTTCTTTTCTTCCGGCCTTGCCACGAAGCAAGCGTAGATAGTCTTTCCTGGTTCGGAAAATTAAATGTTTTTCCCATGGAATCAATCATTTGAAGGTTCATGTCGAGACGGGGTCGGGTTTCGTTGGTTACCTGGCGGATTTCCCAGGCGGTCCGGCGTCGCGTCCCGCTCCCGCCGAGGAAAGAGGCGGTGGGGAATTCAAGCGCAAGAACCGGAGTGCTTGCGCTTGAAGGACGAACTAGTCTGCGCGCATCATCCGCTGCCACAGGGGAACCGCCATGAGCCAGCATCTCGATCCTTCGAGCGCCTACCTGACCGACGCACAGCGCTGGGCCGCCGTGCAGGCCCGCGACGCTTCGGCGGACGGGCATTTCGTCTATGCCGTGAAGACCACCGGGGTATATTGCCGGCCGAGTTCCTCGGCGCGCCGGCCGCGGCGCGAGAACGTCGAGTTCTTCGCCACTGCCGAGGCGGCCGAGGCGGCGGGCTATCGTCCCAGCCGGCGTGCCGCCGGCGACCGCAGCCTTGCGGCGGAACAGCGCGCGGCACGGGTGGCGCAGGCCTGCCGGTTGATCGAGACGGCGGATACTCCGCCGAGCCTGGAGGCGCTGGCCGTCCGGCTGGGGATGAGCCCCTACCATTTCCACCGGCTGTTCAAGGCCGAGACCGGCTTGACGCCCAAGGCCTATGCCTCGGCCTTCCGCGCCCGGCGGCTGCGCGAACGGCTGGGCCAGGCGTCCGCCTCGGTGACCGAGGCGATCTACGAATCCGGTTTCAATTCCAACAGCCGTTTCTACGAATCCTCCTCGCAACGGCTCGGCATGCTTCCGCGCGACTACCGCGACGGCGGCGCCGGCGCGCGGATCCGTTTCGCCATCGGCCAGTGCGCCCTGGGCGCGATCCTGGTGGCACAGAGCCAGCGCGGGATATGCGCGATTCTCCTCGGCGAGGATCCGGATCGACTGCTGCGCGAATTGCAGGACCTGTTCCCGCGCGCCGAGCTGAGCGGAGGCGACGCCGGTTTCGAACGCCTGGTGGCACAGGTGGTGGGTTTCGTCGAGTCGCCCGGGCTGGGCCTCGACCTGCCGCTGGACGTGCGCGGCACGGCGTTCCAGGAACGGGTCTGGCAGGCGCTGCGGGAGATCCCGCCTGGGACAACGGTGAGCTACGCGCAGGTCGCCGAACGGATCGGCGCGCCGAAAGCGGTGCGCGCCGTGGCCCAGGCTTGCGGGGCCAACCGCATCGCGGTGGCGATTCCCTGCCACCGTGTGGTGCGCCGCGATGGCGATGTCTCCGGCTATCGCTGGGGCGTGGAACGCAAGCGCGAGCTGCTGCGGCGGGAGGAGGGCGCCTGAGTGGCGCTGCGGTACCCGGGAAACAGGCGCCGTACAATGCAAAAAGCCCACTCGGGGTGGGCTCTATGCAATGGGGCGCTGGTCCTTCAGCTGGTTCCAGTATCCATGTCAGGAGTGAAAATTTTGTGAAATGAAACGACAACCCTGACCGTTCGTCCTTTCCTCTCACTCGCGGCTGCAGGCCCGCGCCTGCTTCAGGTAGTGCAGCACCCGGCGTTCGCCGTGGGAATCCAGGTACACCAGGGTGGCGCGGACCACCTGGCAGGTATCGCTGGGCGCCTCGTCGACGCTCAGCACCCTGGCCACATCCAGCGGCATGCCGTAGACGTAATCGACAGTCGCCGCGCCGGCGAAGGCCGGCGCCAGCAGCGCGGCGCAGCAGAGGTAGAGCTTGGCTCGGTGCATGGACGGTGTCTCCAGCCCCCCGCGAAGCGACGGTGCAAGGAAACCGCCGACGCCATGGGTGGAACCCGCTTCGTCGTTCGCGGCGGGTTCGTCACCTCCGTCCAGCAGTATAGATCGGCGGGCCTCAGTGCGGCTTGATCGCCACCTTCAGTACGTTGTCACGCTGGTTGGCGAACAGGTCGTAAGCGGCGACGATGTCGTCGAGGCGGTACTCGTGGCTGACCAACGGCCCGAGGTCGACCCGGCCCGAGGCCACGATATTGAGCAGGCGGCGCATGCGTTCCTTGCCGCCGGGACACAGCGCGGTGTTGATCCGGTGGTCGCCGAGGCCGGCGGCGAAGGCCGACAGCGGGATCGTCAGGTCTTCCGAATAGACCCCGAGGCTGGAGAGGGTACCGCCGGGCTTGAGCACCCTCAGGGCGGTTTCGAAGGTCGATTGCGTGCCGAGCGCCTCGATCGAAGCATCCACGCCGCGCCCGCCGGTGAGTTTGAGAATCTCCTCGATCACGTCGCACTCCCTGAAGTTCAGCGTGACGTCGGCGCCCATTCCACGGGCGATATCGAGGCGATGGGAGTTGCCGTCGATGGCGATGATCGTGCTGGCGCCCAGCAGCCGGGCGCCGGCGGTGGCGCACAGGCCTATGGGGCCCTGGGCGAAGATCGCCACGCTATCGCCGATGCGGATATTGGCGTTCTCCGCGCCCTTGAAGCCCGTGGACATGATGTCCGGACACATCAGCACCTGTTCGTCGCTGAGACCATCGGGGATGGGGGCCAGGTTGGCCTGGGCGTCGGGAACCAGCACATACTCGGCCTGGGTGCCGTCGATCAGGTTGCCGAAGCGCCAGCCGGCGGTCGCCTTGTAGCCATGGCAGGCGCAACGGCCGGATTCCAACAGGTAGCTGCCGTCCTGCGACGGTACGCCGTCCTGGGCGGCATAGGAGTTGAAGTTGGGGCAGATGGCGCCGGCGATCACGCGTTGGCCTTCGCGGTAGCCGACCACCGAGCTGCCGAGCTTTTCGATGATCCCGACCGGTTCGTGGCCCACCGTCAGGCCGGGCGCGACCGGATACTCGCCCTTGAGGATGTGCACGTCGGTGCCGCAGAGCGTGGTGGTGGTGATGCGCACCAATGCATCGTTCGGCCCCACGTCGGGAATCGGCTTGTCGACCAGTTCGATACGGCCGGGCTGGATGAATACGGCGGCTTTCATCATCTTGCTCATGGAGCATCCTCGCGGGGTGGAGGCCCTGGGGGCGGCACGGGGGAAAGAACGGACGGATGCCAGGACAGTGGCGGAATTGCCGTCCCCTGTCCTTGATATGGGTCATGCGCCGCGATGGATGTGGGTTCGCGAAGTACCGGCCTGGCGCTTTTCCTGGAAACTGTCCTCGCCCGGTTCGCTGCGGAATACCCAAGCCCCTCCGCTCTGGCCAGGGTCGAGGCTGAACGCAGGGTGCTCGCGGGCGTTGCGCCCATGCCGGGAGATCGCTTCCGGCAACGCCCCAGCGGGTCGACGCTGCGGTCCTGGCAACGGCAGCGTCCGGCCCTGGCCCGGAAGCTAGCGCCTCAGGCCTTGCTCGCGGCCAGATAGGGCGCCAGGCGCCGGCCCATTTCCTCGCCGAGAGCCTGGAGGCCGCTCATGGGCCGGACCATCACTTCGAAGTCGACGATCCGGCCGTCGTCGCCGAAGCGGATCATGTCGATGCCTTTCAGTTCGCGTTCGCCGACCCGCGCGCTGAACTCCAGCACCACGCTGCGGCCGTCGGCGCTGGCCAACTGGCGGTGATAGGCGAAATCCTCGAAGACCGTGAGCACGGTATTCAGGATCGTCGACACCACCGGCGCACCGGCATACGGCTTGTGCGCCATCGGCGAGCGGAACACGGCGTCGGGATGCAGCAACCGTGGCAGTTCGCCCAGATCGCGACGGGCGATCAGTTCGTGCCATTCGGCGAGGGTGGCGGCGGCGTTGGCTTCGAGCGGCAGGCTGGACATACGGTGGCTCCTCTGGCGGGTGCTGGAATATGCCCTTGTGGGGGGCGAGCGATCACCTTAGGTCGTCGCGTTGGCAGCGCTCAATGATCGAAAGTGACGGAAGACTGATCCTGGCGCGCAACCTGCGACTCAGCCCTGTTCGATCTGCACGATCTGCTCGCGCAGCCATTGCAGGCCGGGGGTCGCTTCCTGCTGGCGATGCCAGACCAGGTTGACCTGCACCGGCGCCATCTCGAAGGGGACGTCCGCCAGTTGCAAACCATGGCTGCCGGCGAAGCGCTCGGCCAGGCGGCGCGGCACGGTGCCGAGCAGCTCGGTGCTGGCGACGATGTCCGGGATGGTCAGGTAGTGCGGCACCAGCAATTGCACCTGGCGCTGCACCCTGGCCGAGCCGAGGACGATCTCCAGCGGACTGCCGCGGCCCACCCGCGGCAGGATCGAGACGTGCTGCGCGGCCTGGTAGGCCTCCCGGTCCAGTCCGGGACGGAAGGCAGGATGGCCCTGGCGGCCGATCACCGCCAGGCGCTCCTCGCCGAGCGGCTGGTAGCGTAGCTCCGGCTCGTCGAAATACAGGTAGTCGATCGCCAGGTCCAGCTCGCCGCTGGCCAGCTGTGCCGGGATCGAAGTGGCTTCGTCCGGGCGCACCTCCAGGAGCAGCCGCGGCGCGAGGGTCTTCAACCGGGTCACCAGGCCCGGCAACAGGCGCAGCTGGGCGTAGTCGTTCATGCTCAGGCGGAAAGTCCGCGCGGTGTGCGGGTCGAAGGCTTCCTGGGAGCCAAGCCCGGCCTGCAGCAGATGCAGGGCCTGGCGTACCGGTACATGCAGGGAGAGCGCCGCGGCGGTCGGCTCCAGGCCCTTGGCGGTGCGCCGGAACAGCGGCTGGCCGAGCTGCGCGCGCAGGCGGGCGAGGGCATTGCTCACCGCCGGCTGGCTGCGATGCAGGCGCAGCGCGGCGCGCGACAGGTTGCGCTCGCGCATCAGGGCATCGAAGACCAGCAGCAGGTTGAGATCGAGCTGCTGCAAATTCAGGTTCATGAATGATCCTCATTCCAAATATCCATTACCCTGATAAGACTGGCATCGCTACACTCCAATGCAAGCCCTCCGTCCTGGCGGCAGCGGCTCGCTTCGCGGCACATCCATAACAATCACAGCGAGATGCCGGGCATGTCCTTCGATCCCCAACCCTTCCGCGAGCAGTACCGCGCGGCCATCCGTCGCGACTACAATCCCTGGCTGCACGCCGGCTTCGTCCTCGCCTACGGCGTTGCCTGGATCGTCTTCTTCCTCTCCCGGCTCGAGCAGCCGAGCCTGCTGGAATGGCTGACGGTGCCGGCCGCGCTGGTGTTCTTCAACTGGGGCGAGTACCGCATCCACAAGTCCCTGGGCCACCACAAGCACCCGCTGGGACGGATGTTCTACAAGCGCCATACCGGCGACCACCACAGCTTCTTCGTCGCCGGCCAGATGCGCTACGAACAGCCCCGCGACTGGCGGGTGATCCTGTTCCCGGCCTGGCTGGTGGTGGTCTTCAGCGTGGGTGCGCTGCTCGCCTGGAGCCTGCTCGGCCTGCTGAACGACAACGTCGCCGCGCTGTTCGCCGCGACCCTGCTGCTGGGCTACCTCGGCTACGAAATCTTCCACGCCTGCGAACACCTGCCAGCGGAGCATCCGCTCGCCCGCCTGCCATGGATCCGCCACATGCGCCGCCTGCACGAACTGCATCACCGCCGCGAGCTGATGCAGACACACAACTTCAACCTGGTCTTCCCGCTGATGGACTGGTGGCACGGCACCCTTCACTGGGAAGCGGAAACCGTCGAGGAACGCGCCATGTCGCGCATGCAGCACCGGATCGAGATCGCCCGCGCGCCCGTGGCGACCCTGGCCTACGCCGCCAGCCCGAGCCACTGGCCGCAGTGGCACCCCTCGTCGTTGCGGGTCGACGGCGCCTCTGGCCCGCTGCCGGCCGGTGCGCGCTTCGAAGAGGACATCCACGCCGGCGGCCGCGCCGGGCATCTGTCCTGGGAGGTCGTGGAGTACCAGCCGGGCCGCCTCTGGCGCGCCAACGCCCGCGGCGACCACGGCCTGCACCTGCGCCTGAGCTACGAATGCCGGCCGAGCGCGGCCGGCAGCCATTTCGTGCGCACCCTGGAATACACCTTCGACGGCTGGTCGATGCGCCTGGCCAACCTGTTCCTGTTGCGCCGGCGCATCGAGCGCGAGTCGGCAGAATCGATGCGGCGCCTGCGACGGGCCGCCGAAGCGCTGATCCCACGGGAGGAGGAGCAGGTATGATCGCGGTCCGCGGGGGCGGCTCTCACAGGAACGACGATGAACAAGTTCGCCGAAATGACCACCTATGTCAGCGTGGTGGAAGCCAGCAGCTTCTCCGAGGCGGCGCGCCGCCTGGGCACCACCAAGTCGCAGGTGAGCCAGCGCATCCGCCAGCTGGAGCAGCGCCTGGGCTGCATCCTGCTCAACCGCACCCGCCCGCTCAGCCTCACCGAAGCCGGTAGCACCTACTACGAACACTCCCTTCGCCTGCTGCAGGAGCTGGAGCGGCTCGAGGAACGGCTGGCCGAGCCGGAGGCCGGCCTGCGCGGCCAACTGAGCCTGTCCGCGCCGCTGGCGTTCACTCCGCGCTACCTGGCGCCGATGCTGGCGCGCTTCGCCGAGCGCTACCCGCAGTTGCGGGTGGACGTACAGGCCGACGACCGCATGGTCAATCTGCAGGATCCGCGCTTCGACATGGCCCTGCGCCTGGGCCGGCTCGGCGATTCGTGCCTGGTGGCGCGGCCGATCACGGCCAACCGCCACCTGATCTGCGCCAGTCCCGACTACCTGGAGCGCCACGGCGTGCCGCGGCATCCGGAGGACCTGCAGCGTCACGACGGCCTGGTCTACTATCACCGCGAGCCGGGCGGCATGCTCAGCCTGCCGCTGGACGGCCAGCAGGCCTCGTTCCGGGTCCGCGTGCGGATGCGCACCGATTCCGGCCACCAGTTGCTCGAAGGCGCGCGCGCCGGCCTGGGCTTGGCGATCCTGCCGAGCTTCCTGGCCGCCGACGCCTTGCTCGCCGGCGAACTGCTGCCGGTGCTGGAAGCCTATACGCCATCCGGCGGGCATGTTTCCGTGGTCTACCGCAAGACCCGCAAGACATCGCAGAAGATCCTCGCCCTGGGCCGCTTCCTCGAAGAGGAGATCGGCGACCCCGCGCCGTGGGACCGCCTGCTCATCGAGCGCGGCCTGCTGGCGCCGCTTCCGGGCCAGGTTCGGCGCTAGCGAACCGTCCGTTCGCTTTCCGGTATCTGTCACCCGGCCCGCGCGGCGCATAGCGTTGCTCCCGTCCATCGATCTCGATACGGGAGAGTCTCCATGCACCAACCTGAAAACCCGGCCCGCCGCACCCTGCTGGGGCAGGCCGTGGCCGGCTCCGCGGCGCTGGCCCTGGGCTCGCTGCTCGGTAGCGCGGCCGGCCCGGCCGCTGCCGCCGCGGGAGCCAGCCCGCGCAAGGCCTTCGACGGCGGCAGCATCGACCTGCTGATCGTCGGCGGCGGTGCCGCCGGCGCGGTCCTGGCGCGCCGCCTGAGCGAGCGCGGCGAGCGCCGCGTGCTTCTGCTGGAGGCCGGTGAGGCCTACCCGGCCTGGGACTATCCGAAGGTCATCGCCAGCAGCGACAGCGTCGGCGGCGATACGAGCTGCGACTGGGGCTACCAGAGCCAGCCGGGTGCGATCGGCCACCCGCTGCACGCGATCCGCGGCAAGGTCCTGGGCGGTAGCTCGGCGATCAACGGCGCGGTGGCGATTCGCGGGCGGCGCGAAGATTTCGCCAACTGGAACCTGCCGGGCTGGTCCTACGAGGAACTCCTGCCGGCCTTCCGCCGCCTGGAGAACCGCCAGGGCGGCGATCCGGCGCTGCATGGCCAGGACGGCCCGCTGCCGGTGCGGCAGCTGACCCGCGAGGACCTGACGCCGATGCAGCGCGCCTTCGTCGACGCGACCCGGGCCAACGGCTTCCGGGCCATCGCCGACTTCGACGGCGCCGACGCCAACGGCGTCGGCGCGTACCCGATGAACATCGTCAACGGCGTGCGCGTCAACACCGGGATGGCCTACCTCGACAATCCGGTGCGCGCCCGCGCCAACCTGGCGATCCGCGACAACGCCACGGTCGACCGGGTGCTGTTCGACGGCAGGCGCGCGGTCGGCGTGCGCCTGGTCTCGGGCGAGGAGATCCACGCCAGCGAAGTCATCCTCAGTGCCGGCGCCTACGGCAGCCCGGCGATCCTGCTGCGCTCGGGGATCGGCCCGGCCGACCAGTTGAAGGCGCTGTCGATCCCGCTGCTGGCCGACCTGCCGGTGGGGCGGCGGCTCAAGGACCATCCGTTCTACTACAACGCCTACGCGGCCCGCCCGGAGCGAATCGGCGCGCAATCGCCGGTGATCGGCGCCAAGCTCTGGACCCATAGCTCGCGGGCGAAGAACGGCGAGCTGGACCTGCACATCACCGCCACCCACCTGTTCCCCAGCGAGATGAGCCCGACCGGGGTCGGCTTCGTCCTCGCCGTGGCCCTGACCCGCCCGCAATCGCTGGGCAGCCTGCGCCTGGCCAGCCGCGACCCGGCGGCGGCGCCGCTGATCGACCTGAACTTCCTCGCCGAAGCCGAGGACCGCGCGCGGTTGCTGGAAGGAGTCAAGCTGGCGCGGCGCATCGGCCAGACCGAACCGCTGGCCGACCTGATCCATGCCGAGCTCGGCCCGGGGCCGCAGGCACGCAGCGACGCACAGATCGAGGAGGCGATCCGCGCCACCCTCGACACCTACCACCATCCGACCTCGACGGCGCCGATGGGCCGCGTCGGCGATAGCCGGGCGGTGGTCGACCTCGAAGGCCGGGTGCACGGCCTGCAGGGGCTGCGGGTGGTGGACGCGTCGATCTTCCCGGACACCATCTCGGTGGCCACCCATGTCACCACCCTCGCGGTGGCCGAGCACATCGCCCGGCGCATCGCCTGAGCCCACGGAGAACCGCCATGAACAGACATGCCAGACACTGGATCGACGCCGAATGGGTCGACTCCACGCAACAGGGGCAATCCCTCGACCCGGCCAGCGGCCAACCGATCGGCACCTATGCCGACGGCGGGCGGGCCGAGGCCGATGCGGCCATCGACGCGGCATTGCGGGCCTTCGAAGAAGGCCCGTGGAAGGAGGACCATGCCCTGCGGGCGAAGGTCCTCGAGGAGATCGCCGCCGCCTTCGAGCGCCACGCCGACCGGCTCATCGAGCTGCTGGCCCTGGAGAACGGCAAGATCAAGCCCGAGGCGGCCTTCGAGGTCGGCATGGTGCCGGGCAAGTTGCGCTACTACGCCGGCCTGGCGCGCAGCGAGCGCGGCGCCAGCGGCACGCCGCGGCCCGACGTGGTGTCGCTGGTGCTGCGCGAACCGATGGGCGTGGCCGGGATCATCGTGCCGTGGAATTCGCCGGTGGTCCTGCTGGTCCGCGCGCTGGCCCCGGCCCTGGCCGCCGGCACCACCGTCGTGGCGAAGATGCCGGCGCAGACCGCGCAGACCAATGCCCTGGTGGCGCAGATCATCGCCGAGGCGCCGTCCCTGCCCAGCGGGGTGGTGAACATCTTCAGCGAGTCCGGTTCCGAAGGCGCCCGCCAGTTGATCGCCTCGCCGGCGGTGCCGGTGATCAGCTTCACCGGCTCGACCGCCACCGGCCGGGCGATCTCCGCCGCCGGCGCGCGACAACTGAAACGCTTCGGCCTGGAGCTGGGCGGCAAGACTCCGCACCTGGTGTTCGACGACGCCGACCTCGACGCCGCCCTGCCGGTGCTGGAAAAGTCGCTGACGGTGTTCGCCGGCCAGTTCTGCATGACCGGTTCGCGCCTGCTGGTCCAGCGCGGCGTCGCCGGGCGCCTGCGCGAACGCCTGGCGCAACGCCTGGAGGCGGTGCGCGTGGGGGCGGCGGCGGACCCACGCAGCGAGATGGGGCCGCTGATCGACAAGGCCAGCGTCGAACGCGTCGAGCGCGCGGTGCGGCAGGCGATCGACGCCGGCGCGCGGGTCCTGGTGCGCGGCGGCCCGGTTCGCGAGGGGCCGTTGGCCGCCGGCGCCTTCTATCGGCCGACCCTGCTCGAAGTCGACGACCCGGCGCTGGACATCGTGCAGAAGGAGACCTTCGGCCCGGTGCTGACCCTCCAGGTGTTCGACAGCGAGGAGGAGGGCGTGGCCCTGGCCAACGACAGCGAGTACGGCCTCGCCGCCGGGGTCTGGACGCGCGATGTCGCACGCTCGTTCCGGGTGGCGCGGAAGATCCGCGCCGGCACCGTGTGGATCAACGACTGGGCCCGGGTCTACGACGAGTTCGAGGAAGGCGGCTACCGCCAGTCCGGGCTCGGCCGCCTGAACGGCGTCGCCGCCCTCGACGACTTCGTCGAGTACAAGCACATCAGCCTGTCCACCGGCGCCGCCTGAGCCGCGCCGGTCCCGGAGCCGGGACCGGCGTCATTCCCAGGAGCGCGAATACTCGTGGTCGCGGAACATCTCGGGCAGCCCGGAAACCTGCTTGAAACGCAGCACTTCGTCGTTGTCCATGCCCAGTTCGCGGGCCACGTCGGCCTCGCTCCAGCCGGCCCGCAACAGGCTGACCACGATCGCCGTCATCGGCAGCACGCCGTGCACGCCGCGGGCGCGATTGTGGCGGATGGTGGCGGCGATGCGCTCGCTGCCGCCAGTACGGGAAGGACGGATGCTGGCGAGCGGCAGGTAGCCATGCAGACGTTGGCGCAGACCCTTGCCGCTGCCCACGCGCAGGCGGTGAAATCCGTCGACCACCTCGAAGCGGCCATCGGCCTGCGGATAGGCGACGATCGGCTGGGTGAAGCCGTCCGCCTCGATGGACAGGCGCAGCAGGCGCATTTCCGGAGGCGCGACGCTGTTGGGGTTGTAGTCGTTCCCCGCGACCTGTTCGGCGCGCACCCATTGCACGCAGTCCACCGGTTGGTCGGCGAACGGGCTGTGGGCGTGCAGCAGTCCGCGGATCCGGTTGAGCGTCTCAATCCGCTCGGCAAGCGGCAAGTCGTCCAGTTCGCGGAACAGCGCTTCGGCGCGCTCCGCCAGAGTGGTTGTCTGTGGCATTGGCTTTCCTTGTCAGGGTCACCCAGCTCCCACGGCTGGAATGCAGGATGAACCCGTGGGGTTCGAGGAGCCGCGCGCTGGCCTGGGGGGCGCGGACCGTACAAGCCAGTCCGAGCTGGTCGACATGCTCCAGCACCCGCTCGCGCAGGATCCGGAACAACCCGAGGCCGCGGGCTTCCGCGCGCAGGTAGGCGTCGCGCAGGCGCACGCTGTCGGCGCGCTGTTCGAGGCTGATGAAGCCGAGGACTCGCGGGTCGCCCAGGCGGCGAAGGACGAACCAGCGGTGGTAGGGGCCGTCGCTCAGCGGATAGCCACCGCATTCGCGCCGCACCTGGGCGCTGGCGAAGAAACGGCCCATGCTGGCGAAAAACGCCGCTTCGTCGTCGAACGACCGCCACTGGAGGATCTCGCAGTCCCGTGCGCGGATCACGTGCGCTTCTTCCGCTCGGCGAGCAGGCGTTCGACATCGGCCTGGGCATAGCCGAAGGACAGCGAGCGGGCCATGTCCTGCTTCAGCAGCGACAGCGCGATGCGCCGCCAGGACGGTTGCTTGCGCCGGTTCTCCAGGGCCGGCACGCCGGCGTCGGGCCAGGTCGAAAGCGGGTAGTCGTGCTGCTTCCACCACAGGATGAAACGTTCGATCCGACGCAGGTAGATGCTCCGCAGGGGCGGCGGCATGCTGCGCAGGAGGAACCGGCTGTACTCGCGCCAGCTGGCGAAGGTCGGCGGCAGGCCGAGGCCGCCGCGGTAGCCGAGGAAGCGCTGGCGACAGTAGCGCGCGCCATAGTTGGCGCCGGCGACCCGGTGGACCACCCGGGCCCAGGTTCGCGGCTCGATCCGCTGGAACAGGTCGAGCCCCTTGCGCTGGTCGTCGCCATAGGGTTGGCAGATACGCATCTGCGAGAAGGGTACGCCGGCGCGGTACATCTGGTCGTAGAGCCGGTTGTAGGCATAGCCGTGCTCGGCGACGCAGCGCCAGAGGTCCTCGAAGCGCCAGTCGTAGATCGGAAAGAAGCTCACCGCGTGGGGGTTCAGCCGGTCGCGGGCGCTCCATGCCAGTGGCGCAGGGCCACCGGGGGGCGTCCAGGCGCATTGCTTGGCGCGGCTGCGCCGCCTGACCGCCAGGTAGCGGTTGAGCGATTCGTCCGAGCGGATGCCGACCAGGAACGCGGTGGGCGTCTCGCCGGCCAGCCAGGCATTGAAACCGCCGACGAATTCCTCGAACTCCATGCGGTAGCGGTAGAAGGGAAAGAACGACGGATCGCTGATCACCCCGGGATGGCGCGGCAGCGGCCGTACCCAGTCGGCCTCGGCCTCGGGCTCCCAGCAGCACCAGTAGGGCTGCTCCAGGCTGGAGGCGTTGCGCAGGTTGAGCGGCAGGCACACCCACCAGGGACGCACGTCGGGACGCCCGAGCATCTCGCTGACATGTTCGATCGTCGCCCGGTACTGCCCCTCGAGGTCGATGAACAGCACGTCCAGCGGCCCGCGGCCCATCTCGCGGGCCACGTCGAGGGCCAGTTGCAGGGTCACCGAGCTGTCCTTGCCGCCGGAGAACGCGACGCAGACGCGCTCGAAATGCTCGAAGACCAGGCGGATGCGGGAAAGGGCTGCGCTATGAACGTCGGCCTCCTGGTAGTGCTTTCCAGCCATGCTGCGGATCTCTTCCTTCTGCTGTCGAGAAACACCGTTGCGACAACTGTCCGCGCGCGGACTTCCGCCGGGAAGGAGGCGCGCGGGCGCCATGGGGAAGTCTGGACGAAACGGGGAGTCGCCATGTTGATTCGTCGCAACGGGCTGGCCGAACGGCCCTGGCGGGGCGCAGGACGGCGCAGCCGATTATAGGAAGCGCGGCGGGGGCCCAGGCAAGGGACGAAAAGCACAGGATGGATGGGTTCCGCCGTGGCGGCGCCGTTCTTGCCGCCAGATTGGCGCTATATGCCGCAAAACCCCGGCCTGCAGGCGCAGGAACCTATTTATGCATTCGCCCGCTCGCGGTCGCCGTGGCTTCTGTGCGGGAGGAGGCATATGCGGGCCGCGCCATCGAGCGGGCGGGCAACCGGCCGTCGACATTAGCACAGTCGCGGCGGCGGACAGGCGCAGCGCTGACCGGCGAAAAATCTGAACCGCCCGGGCAGCCTGTCGTCACAGCAGCAACGGCGTCGAACCGCGCCGTGCCGATGTCGGCATCCACCCTGTCACGCCACGGAGACGATCATGAACAGACCCATTCGCCTGCCCCTGAAGGGAGCCACGTGGCTCCTGCTACTGCTGGTCCTGCCTTTCGCCAACGCCCAGGACATGAACACCACCGCGCCGCAGACCTTCGTCAGCGAGGCCTCGGCGGCCGGCGTGGCGGAAATCGAGGCCGGCAAGATGGCGCTGGAAAAAAGCACCGCTGCCGATGTGAAGGTCTTCGCCAAGCAGATGATCGATGACCACGGCAAGGTCAACGCCGAACTGCGTAGCCTGGCCCAGCGCAAGAAGCTCGAGGTCGAGGACGATGCCAGCCTGACCGACAAGGCCAAGGCGTCCCTGCTCGACCTGCGCGACGCTTCCTTCGACCCGGCCTACGCCAACAACCAGGTGGCCGCCCATGAGAAGGCCGTCGAGTTGTTCACCCGGGCCGCGGACAACCTGACCGATCCCGACCTGCAGGCGTTCGCCAGGACCCAGCTGCCGACCCTGAAGCATCACCTGGAGATGGCCCGCGCACTGGCCAAGGCGCACCCATCCAAGTAGCGCTTCCGCGGGTAGCGGCGGAGCCTGGCCAGGCATGAGCTTCAGCCTGTGGTTGCTGGTCCTGGGCTGCATCCTGCTGACGCTCGGCCTGGCCTCGGCCTACCTGCGCCTGCTGCCGGTCAGCGCTTCGTTCCTCTACCTGCTGTTCGGCCTGGCCATCGGTCCGGCCGGGCTGCAGGTATGGCGCAGCGAGTTGCCGGAGATCAGCGGCTGGCTCGAGCACCTGAGCGAAGTGGCGTTGCTGATCTCGCTGTTCATCGGCGGCCTCAAGCTGCGCCTGCCGCTGCGTTCGCCGGCCTGGAGCGCTGCCTGGCTGCTGGCCGGGCCGGCGCTGCTGGGCTGCATCCTCGGCCTGACCCTCGGTGCGCACTTCCTCTTCGGCCTTGACTGGGGCCTGGCGCTGCTGGTGGCGGCGATCCTGGCGCCGACCGATCCGGTGCTGGCCAGCGAGATCCAGGTCAATCACGCCGGCGACGACGATCGCCTGCGTTATGCGGTGTCGGGCGAGGCGGGGTTGAACGACGGCATCGCCTTTCCCTTCGTCGTCGCCGCGCTGCTGCTGATAGGGCAGGGCGGCGACCTGCCACGCGGGGTCGACCGCGACGGCCTGGAGTGGCTGCTGCGCGACGTGCTCTGGGCCATCCCCGTCGGCCTGCTGGTGGGCTATTGCCTGGGCCACGGCCTTGGTCGCCTGGCCATCCACCTGCGTGCCCGGCATACCGACACCTCGGTATCGGCCAATGACTTCCTGGCCCTGGCGCTGATCGCCCTGTCCTATGTCGGTGCCGATGCGCTGGGCGGCTGGGGCTTCCTCGCCAGCTTCGCCGCCGGGATCGGCCTGCGCCACGCCGAGGTGGCGACCCTCGGCCGGTCCTCGGCGCCGGCCGAGGAGCAGGCGGCCGCCGCCGACGTGCGCGAAGCCGGGCAGGTGAGCGCCGCCATCGAATACGGCAGCGACCGCAGCGAACACCCCAAGGTGGCGGCCGGCGCGGTGATGCTCGACGTGCTGTCCTTCGGCAACCTGCTCGAGCGTGCCCTGGAGGTGCTGCTGGTGACCCTGCTCGGCGCCATGCTCTACCAGCACTGGGACTGGCGCGCGCTGCCGCTGGCGCTGCTGTTGTTCGGGGTATGCCGGCCGGCCATGGTCTGGCTGCTGGTCGGCCGCCGGCTCATGCATCCCGCGCAGCGACGCCTGCTCGGCTGGTTCGGCATCCGCGGCATCGGCAGCCTGTACTACCTCAGCCACGCGTTGAACCAGGGCTTGCCGGCGTCGCTGGCCGGCATCGCCAGCGACCTGGTGCTGAGCATGGTCGCCCTGAGCATCTGCCTGCATGGCCTGAGCGTGCAGCCGCTGCTGGCACGCCAGGCGCGCGACGTCAGTCGCCGCGCTCGGGAATGATCGAGATCTTGCCGTTCTTCTCGAGGATGGCGAAGCGGATCTGCTCCATGCGTTCCAGGCCCTGGGTTTCGCGGGCGGCGAGGAGAATGTCCTCCTCGCGCAGGCGCGCCTCGACCAGACGCGCGCGCAACGGCCTGCCATGCTCGACGATCAGCGTCGGCGAGCCCTCGATCAGGGTGTCGATCTTCGGGTGGCGCAGCTTGAGCAGCGACAGGCCGACATCGATCACGATCAGGGTGACGATCACCAGCACCGCGTTGACCAGCGAGAAGTCGTCGCCGAGCAGGGCCTGCTGGGTGGCTTCGCCGATGATCATCAGCAGGAGCAGGTCGAAGGTGGTGATGTCGGTCAGGGAACGCCGCCCGGCGATGCGGAACAGGATCAGCAGGACCAGGTAGAGCGCGGCGGCTCGCAGTACGGAATCCATCGGGCGCCTCCTCGGGACGGATGAGTCAGGGATAGACGAACTGGTCGAAGGCGAGGCTTTCGCCGGCGAACTCCAGCCGGCTGGCGACTGCGCCGAGTTGGTTCGGCAAGAGTGTCAGGAACAGGCTCAGGCGGCCGTCTTCGTCGAGCCGCCCCTCCAGTTCCAGGCCGCCGCGCCAGCTGTGACTGCGCAGCGGTTGCGGTTGCAGGCTCTGGATGCTGTGCGCCTGTAGCAGGCCGCCCCCCAGGCGCACGCCGACCTCGGCGCCCGGTGCGCCGCGCAGGTCGATACGCAGGCGACTGGAGGCGCCGCTGCGTTCGAAGCGCTCGTAGGCGATCGCCAGCCTGCCGCTGTCGCTGACCAGCGTCCGCGAACTCAGAGGCCCGCCGGCGAACACCCCGGTCAGCGCCAGGAGGATCAACCCGAGCAGCGCCCACAGGCCCGCTCGTTCGAAATGCCAGGCGCGTCGCTGGCTTTCCAGGCGCTCCGGGATCGGATACTCGCGCGGGTCGAACGCATCGTCTTCGGCGTCGTCGGGCGGGCTCATGGCTGGCTCCTTCGCTCGTGGTCTCTCAGGCTGGACTCCGATCGAGGCGGTTGGTGCCGGCGGGCTTACCAGCGGACAAATGGCCGTGCAGTCTGCACGATGGGCGTGGGGCGATCCGGGCACTCTGCTGATCGCACTTTGCGATCAGCGCGCGACGCCCCCCGGCAGCGGCGGGCCTCGCGCGACAGCGCGGCGGTCGGCGCGAACCTTGCAGCGGACCGGGCCTGGAACCCTGGAGGGAGAATCGTGATGAACAGGGAAAACAGGATCGTCCTGGTCCTTGAAGAACACGCCGACCAGCTCTGGCGCATAGAGGAATTCCTCCTCGACCGAGGCTATGCGGTGCTCAGCGCGGCGAATCGCGACGAGGCCCTCGACCATCTGGCCTCGGACGCGGTGATCGACCTGTTCCTGGTCAGCGAACAGCTCGACGGGCCGTTCAGCGGCAGTCTGCTGATCGAGACCAGCCTGCCGGTGCGCCCGCGGATGCGGGTCATCCTGCTCAGCGACAGCACCCGCGTCGACATCGACCCGGCGGCGCCGTATCCGGTGCTGCTCAAACCGGTGACCCTGGAGGAACTGGGGAAAGCCATCGACCTGGTCCTGCACAGCGCGCCGGTCTGCCCCGGCGTCTGACCACCGAGGAGCCCGCCATGCCCAGCAAGCCGCTCGCCGAGTACGCGCGCAAGCGCGATTTCCGCCAGACCCCGGAGCCCAGTGGGCGCAAGCGCCGCAAGGACGGCGACGGCCTGCTCCGCTATTGCATCCAGAAGCACGACGCCAGCCGTCTGCACTACGATTTCCGCCTGGAACTGGACGGCACCCTGAAGAGCTGGGCGGTGCCCAAGGGACCATGCCTCGACCCGGCGGTGAAACGGCTCGCGGTGCAGGTGGAGGACCATCCGCTGGACTACGCCGACTTCGAAGGCAGCATACCCAAGGGCCACTACGGCGCCGGCGACGTGATCGTCTGGGACCGTGGCGCCTGGACGCCTCTAGACGACCCGCGCGAAGGGCTGGAGAAAGGTCATCTCAGCTTCCTCCTCGACGGCGAGAAACTCTCCGGGCGCTGGCACCTCATCCGCACCAACCTGCGCGGCAAGCAGCCCCAGTGGTTCCTGGTCAAGTCCAAGGACGACGAGGCGCGCAGCCTGGATCGCTTCGACGTGCTGAAGGAACGTCCCGACAGCGTGCTCAGCGAGCGCACGCTGGTGCCCCGCCGCGGCGAAGCCGCCACGCCCGCGGCCAGGCCCGCGCGACGCGGCAAGGCCGGCAAGGGCGGCAAGGGCGGCGGGAAGACGCCGATGCCCGAGTGGATCGCCCCCGAACTGGCCAGCCTGGTCGAGCAGCCGCCGCAAGGGCAATGGGCCTACGAGCTCAAGCTGGACGGCTACCGGCTGATGAGCCGCATCGAGGACGGCCACGTGCGCCTGCTGACCCGCAACGGCCACGACTGGAGCGAACGCCTGCCGCACCTGAAGAAGGCCTTGGCCGGGCTCGGCCTTGAGCGCAGTTGGCTGGACGGCGAGCTGGTGGTCCTCGACGAGGAGGGCCGGCCGGACTTCCAGGCCCTGCAGAACGCCTTCGAGGAGGGCCACGGCGAAAATATCCTGTATTTCCTTTTCGACCTGCCGTATCACGAAGGCGAGGACCTGCGCGATGTCGCCCTGGAAGAGCGCCGCGCGCGCCTGGAGGCGCTGCTGGAGGGGCAGGACGAAGACCCCCTGCGGTTCTCCGCGACGCTCGCGGAAAACCCCCGCGACCTGCTGGCCAACGCTTGCAGGCTCGGCCTCGAAGGCGTGATCGGCAAGCGCCTGGGCAGCGTCTACCGCTCGCGCCGCAGCAACGACTGGATCAAGCTCAAGTGCCAGTTGCGCCAGGAGTTCGTGATCGTCGGCTACACCGAGCCGAAGGGCTCTCGCCGGCACATCGGCGCCTTGCTTCTCGGCCTCTACAGCCCGGACGAGGAACGCCGGCTGCGCTACGCCGGCAAGGTCGGCACCGGCTTCACCGCCGCCAGCCTGAAGAAGGTCCATGAGCGCCTGGCGCCCCTGGCGATCAATTCCAGCCCGCTGGCGAAGGTACCGCCGGCGCGCGAGACCGGCGTGGTGCAGTGGGTGCGGCCGGAACGACTGTGCGAGGTTTCCTATGCGCAGATGACCCGTGGCGGGATCATCCGCCAGGCGGTGTTCCACGGTTTGCGCGAAGACAAACCGGCGCGCGAGGTGACCGGCGAACGTCCGGCCGGCCCGCCGCCGGCGCGCGGCGCGCGCAAGGCCGGGAGCGCGAGCGGCGCCTCGCGGGCGGCCACCGCCGGGGTACGCATCAGCCATCCGCGGCGGCTGATCGATCCATCGATCCAGGCCAGCAAGCTGGAACTCGCCGAGTTCCATGCGCGCTACGCCGACCTGCTCCTGCGCGACCTGCGCGAGCGCCCGGTGTCGCTGGTCCGCGGCCCCGATGGCATCGGCGGCGAACTGTTCTTCCAGAAGCACGCGGCGCGCCTGAAGATCCCCGGTATCGTCCAGCTCGACCCGGCGCTCGATCCCGGCCATCCGCCTCTGCTGCAGATCCGCAGCGCCGAGGCGCTGGTCGGCGCGGTGCAGATGGGCAGCATCGAATTCCACACCTGGAACGCCAGCCTGGCCAACCTGGAGCGGCCCGACCGCTTCGTCCTCGATCTCGATCCGGACCCGGCGCTGCCGTGGAAACGCATGCTCGAGGCGACCCAGCTGAGCCTCACGCTGCTCGACGAGCTGGGCCTGCGTGCCTTCCTCAAGACCAGCGGCGGCAAGGGCATGCACCTGCTGGTACCGCTGGAGCGCCGGCATGGCTGGGACGAGGTGAAGGCTTTCGCGCAGGCCATTTCCCAGCACCTGGCGCGGCTGATGCCGGAGCGCTTCTCGGCGGTTTCCGGGCCGCGCAACCGGGTCGGCAGGATCTTCGTCGACTACCTGCGCAACAGCCGCGGCGCCAGCACCGTGGCCGCCTACTCGGTACGCGCCCGCGAAGGGCTGCCGGTGTCGGTGCCGGTGTTCCGCGAGGAGCTCGACTCGCTGCAGGGCGCCAACCAGTGGAACCTGCGCAGCCTGCCGCAGCGCCTCGACGAACTCGCCGGCGACGATCCCTGGGCCGACTATGCCGGCACCCGCCAACGCCTCAGCGCCGCCATGCGCCGCCAGCTCGGCCGCGGCTGACCGTCCGCGAAAAAGGCGGAACTCCCCGGCGCCCGGGACCTCCACCGTGAAACGAGAAGCCGTGGAGGTCCCGATGGATATCGCCTACCTGATCCTGGCGCTGCTGGTCCTGTTGCTCCTGGTGGATGCCTGGGCCATCAACAGCGTCCTGCGCAGCGACAGTTCCGCCAGCCGCAAGCTCGGCTGGTCGTTGCTGATCCTGCTCCTGCCGCTGCTCGGCCTGGTCCTCTGGGGCTGGACCGGTCCTCGCGGCCTGCGTCCGGTGAGCTCGCCGGAACACAGCAAGTGAACCCGACTGGAGACTGCCCATGAACAGCGAAACCTGTGCCTGTCCCAAATGCACCTGCCGGCCCGGCGAGGACGCCGTCGAGCGCGACGGCCAGCAATACTGCTGCGCGGCCTGCGCCAGCGGCCACCCGCAGGGCGAACCCTGCCGCGACGCCGACTGCCCGTGCGGCGGCACCACCCGGCCACAGGTGGCGGAGGACCGCCAGCTGGACGACGCGCTGAAGGAAACCTTTCCCGCCAGCGACCCGATCTCGCCCTGAGGAGGCCCGCATGCCCGAGCTACGCCTGGGGGACGACGCCGCCCGCCTTGTGGCCTACCTGCGCGACGCCGGCCTGAGCCTGGTCACCGCCGAGTCCTGTACCGCCGGGCAGATCAGTGCGGAACTCTCGGCGGTGGCCGACAGCGGCCAGGTGATGGAAGGCGGCTTCGTCGTCTATTCGCCGGCCGCCAAGCTGGCCCTGCTGGGCCTGGATCCCGGCTGGCTGGAGCGCTTCAACCTGACCAGCGTCGAGGTCGCCGAGGCCATGGCCGGGGCGGCCCTGCAACGCAGTCCGGCGAACGCCGCCCTGGCGGTCACCGGACTGCTCGGCAGCGAGGCGAAGGACGGCATCGCCCCGGGCACCGTGTGTTTCGCCCTGGGCTTCCGCATGGCCGACGGCCTCGCGCTGTTCTCGCGCCGCGAGCGTTTCCACGGCGATCCCGCGCAGATGCGCCGCGAAGCCACCCGCTGGGCGCTGCGGCGCCTGCCCGAATTCCATCAACGCGCCCTGCGCGGCGAACGCGCCTGAGGCGCCCGACAAGAGGGGAAAACCACCATGAGCGAACAGCGACAGACCTTGCCGGCGCAACACCAGGAGCAGCGCCCCGGCCACGAAAGCGAGATGCGGCCGAAGCCGGAGTTCGTTTCCGGCGACTACCATCCGGCGGCCAAGCTGGAGGGCAAGGTGACCCTGGTCACCGGCGGCGACAGCGGCATCGGCCGCGCGGTGGCGGTGACCTTCGCCCGCGAGAAGGCGGACGTGGTGCTGGTCTACCTGGAAGAGAACGAGGACGCGGCGAAGACCCGCGAGATCATCGAATCGCTCGGCCGCCAGTGCCTGGTGTTCGCCGGCGACGTCGCCGACGCCGGCTTCTGCCGCCAGGTGGTGGACACGGTGCGGCAGAAATGGGGGCGCCTCGACGTGCTGGTCAACAATGCCGGCGAGCAGCATCCGCAGGCGCGCCTGGAGGACATCAGCGAGGACCAGTGGGAGAAGACCTTCCGCACCAATATCTTCGGCATGTTCCAGTTGACCAAGGCGGCGCTGCCGCTGATGGGCAAGGGCGCGGCGATCATCAATACCACCTCGATCACCGCCTACAAGGGCAACCCGCAACTGATCGACTATTCCTCGACCAAGGGCGCGATCACCTCGTTCACCCGCTCGCTGTCGATGAACCTGGTCAACCGTGGCATCCGCGTCAACGCGGTGGCGCCGGGGCCGATCTGGACGCCGCTGATCCCGTCCACCTTCAGCGCCGAGAAGGTCGCGCAGTTCGGCGCGGACACCCCGATGGGCCGCCCCGGGCAGCCGGAGGAACTGGCCGCCAGCTACGTGTACCTGGCCTGCAACGACTCGTCCTACGTCAGCGGACAGGTCCTGCACGTCAATGGTGGTACCGTGGTCAACGGTTGAGCCGCGCCGGCCGCCGCGCGGCTCAGGCGGGCGCGGCGGCCGGCAGCAGGGGAAAGACCTGCACCGCGCTCAGGTGTTGCGGAAAGAGCAGGGGATAGCACAGCTGCAGGCGGGCATGCGCCTCGCTGGTGCTGAGAGTCGACGCAAAGGTGGTGAGGACGGTCCGGCCGGGCTGGCCGGCGTCACGGAAATGAACCACGAATGCCTGCATCGGTGCGCTCCTGGCAGAAAGGGAAAGCTTCATTCGCCAGTAGTGAAGCTGCGCTCCAGCTCGCGCGCCAGTTCGCGCAGCGAACGTTCGCAACAGCATTCCTCGGGGCTGACCCCGGCGACGGTGGTGGCCTCGCCGGGACGATCGGCGCGGGCGACGGTAATCGTGAGACCGCCATCGGCGGCCTTGCGGCAGTGGAAATGCGAGGAACAGGCATTGGCATTGAGGATTCGTTCGATCTGGCGCAGGGAAAGCATGGTCATGTCGGCTGGCTCGTGCGGATTGGACGGTTTCACGATGACTCTGTAATGGGTACGAAGCCCGCTGCGGCGATCGGTTCCCCTCCACGGACGGGCGGGCCGGCTACCGCCGGGAAAAAACAATGAACCATCCCGCGCTTCGCCACTCCGCTTGTAGGTGGCCGGACGGACCGGCCGCGCGACACACGGAGGAGCACGGCGATGAAACGCGACTGGGGGTTGATCCGCGACCTGCTGGAGCACCTGGAAAGCCTCGACTTCGGCCAGCACTGGGAGGCCCGCGAGCTACCCGGCCATTCCCGCGAGGTGGTGGCCTACCATCTCCAGCTGCTCAGCCAGGCGGCGCTGATCGCCGGCAGCCTGCAGCATTCCTGGACCGGGCAGGAGCAATGGGTGGCCCACCACCTCACCCTGGCCGGCCACGACCTGCTCGACCGCCTGCGCCAGGAGCCGGTGGCGGCTGCCGTCCCGGTACGCAAGCGCGCCTGAAAACCCTCGCAAGCGCCGGTCCGGGTGCGGACCGGAAGGAAACCCGGCGATGCCCGACAGCCAAGAGCAGACCGCGAGCGCGGTCCATACCCTGAAAGCCAGCATCCTCGCCAAGCTGCGCTACAGCGTCGGCCGCGATCCCTCCACCGCCTGCCCGCACGACTGGTTCGAAGCGGTGGCGCTGGCGGTCCGCGACCACATCATCGATCACTGGGAAGAGGCCACCCCGCAGGGCCAGGCGCCCGCGCGCAAGCGGGTCTACTACCTGTCCCTGGAATTCCTCATCGGTCGCCTGCTGCTGGACAACCTCGGCAACCTCGGGCTGCTCGAGGAGACCCGCCAGGCCCTCGCCGAACTCGGCGTCGACCTGCAGCGGATCGTCACCCTGGAGCCCGACGCGGCGCTCGGCAACGGCGGCCTCGGACGCCTGGCGGCGTGCTTCATGGAAAGCATGGCCAGCCTCGACATACCCGCCCACGGCTACGGTATCCGTTACGAACACGGGCTGTTCCGCCAGGTGCTCACCGACGGCTGGCAGCAGGAGCAGACCGAGACCTGGCTGGACTTCGGCAACCCCTGGGAGTTCGAGCGCCCGGAGGTCAGCTACTACATCGACTTCGGCGGCAGCGTGCAGGTCGACAGCGAGCACAGCGGTCGCGCCATCTGGCGGCCGGACGAGCGGATCCGGGCGATCGCCTACGACACCCCGATCGTCGGCTGGCGGCGCGCCAGCGTGAACACCCTGCGCCTGTGGCGCGCCCGCGCCGAGGAAGACCTGCAACTGGACCGCTTCAACGCCGGCGACCATATCGGCGCGGTGGTCGACGTGGTCAAGGCCGAGAGCATCTCGCGGGTGCTGTATCCGGCCGACAGCACCGAGGCCGGCCAGGAGCTGCGCCTGCGCCAGGAGTACTTCTTCGTCTCCGCCTCGCTGCAGGACCTGCTGGATCGCCACCTGCGCCGCCACGCAGACCTGCGCAGCCTGCCGGAACAGGTGGCGATCCAGCTCAACGACACCCACCCGGCGATCGCCGTCGCCGAGCTGATGCGGCTGCTGGTGGACGTGCACCAGCTGGCCTGGCCGGACGCCTGGGCGTTGAGCGTGGCGAGCCTGTCCTACACCAACCACACGCTGCTGCCGGAGGCGCTCGAATCCTGGCCGGTGGCGCTGATGGAGCGCCTGCTGCCGCGGCATATGCAGATCATCTACCTGATCAACGCCTTCCATATCGATGCGCTGCGCGCCCAGGACATCCACGACTTCGACCTGCTGCGCTCGGTCAGCCTGATCGAGGAGGGTCATGGCCGGCGAGTGCGCATGGGCAACCTGGCGTTCCTCGGTTCGCACCAGATCAACGGGGTGTCGGCGCTGCACACCGAGCTGATGCGCGAAACCGTGTTCCGCGACCTGCACCACCTGTACCCGCAGCGCATCAGCAACAAGACCAACGGCGTGTCGTTCCGCCGCTGGCTGTTCCAGGCCAATCCGGAACTGACCGGGCTACTGGTGGAGACCCTCGGCGCGGACCTGCTGGACACCCCGGAGCGGCGCCTGCCCGATCTCGAGGCGCATGTCGAGGACGCCAGGCTGCGCAGCCGCTTCGCCGAGCAGCGACGCCACAACAAGACCGCCCTGGCGCGCCTGGTGCTGGATACCCTTGGCGTTGCGATCGAAGCGGAAGCGCTGTTCGACGTGCACATCAAGCGCATCCACGAGTACAAGCGGCAGTTGCTCAACCTGTTGCACACCGTCGCGCTGTACCAGGAAATCCGCAACGATCCGACCGCCGACCGCGTGCCGCGGGTGAAGATCTTCGCCGGCAAGGCCGCCGCCAGCTACCACCAGGCCAAGCTGATCATCAAGCTGGCCAACGACATCGCCCGCACCATCAACGACGACCCGACCGTGCGCGGCCTGCTCAAGCTGGTGTTCCTGCCCAACTACAACGTCAGCCTGGCCGAGGCGATCATTCCGGCGGCGGACCTCTCCGAACAGATTTCCACCGCCGGGCTGGAAGCCTCCGGCACCAGCAACATGAAGTTCGCCCTCAACGGCGCGCTGACCATCGGCACCCTGGATGGCGCCAACGTCGAGATGAGCCAGCGGATCGGCCTGGAGCACATGTTCATCTTCGGCCTCAGCGCCCAGCAGGTGGAGCAGCGCCGGCAGGCCGGGGAACTGGGAATGGGCGGGCTGATCGCGGCTTCGCCGCGCCTGGAGGAGGCCCTGGAAGCGATCCGCAGCGGGTTGTTTTCGGCCGACGATCGCAGCCGCTACGAAGGGCTGGTGGACGGCCTGGTGCATGACGACCGCTTCATGCTCTGCGCCGACTTCGAGGACTACTGGCAGGCCCAGTGCAGGGTCGAGGAGGTGTGGCGCGAGCCCGACCGCTGGTGGCGCTCGGCACTGCTCAACGTGGCGCGGATCGGCTGGTTCAGCGCCGACCGGACGATCAGCGAATACGCCCGGGAAATCTGGAAGCTGTGAAGCGGATCACCAGAAGCCGGCCGGATGACGGCGTCCGGGACCGGCCAGGCGCAGGTCGAAGGCGCGGCGGAAGAATACCGCCAGCTCGCTGTCGAGCACCATCGGGTTGATCGACTCCAGCTCGCCGGGAAGACTGTGCCATTCGCCGGCCCCGGCCAGGTACTGGCGGTGGATCACCCTCTCGCCGGGAATCGCCAGCAGGCTGTAGTGGCTCTTCTCCGCGCCCGGCTCGCCGACTTCCAGGCGCAGGCGCGGATGGCCGTCCTCGTCGAGGTCGAGGCCCACGCTGCAGTCGAGGCCGTGGCTGCGCGCTTCCTCGCAGGAATCCACGAAAAGAGGTTTCGCCACCTGTTCGACGAGAGAAATGAAAGAGTGCTGGAAACGCACTTCGTCACTGTTTTCCATGGCGAGTTCCACCTATTTTTCAAGTTCATTCTTAATTATTGAAGAAGCCTATTGCAATATCGGGCAATGCAATAGAAAAGTATAATTATGGGTTTCCTCCCGCCGTCTCTTCGGCGTCCTTTCCATGATATATGGGATAGGGCTCCTGATCGCTGTCGCCCGGCTCGAAATTCCATTCATGGCAATCGCGGCCGGGCTCTTCGTTGCTCACCACGGGGTCTCTGTAGACGGGATGCTCGTAGGGTTTCATGGCATTCCTCCGAGATTCTCAGGCCTTTCATCTGAAGCAATTCGAGCCGTCCTGTCAATGCTGGCAATGGAATAGGCAGAACATCGCAGACTCATATAGGCCTGCCTCTAACCGTAATGGCAAAGCGCTCCGTATTCATTCGGAAAAAATAATCTGAACCCCTGGCGAAACGTCCTTTCAGAGTTAGGGCATGCGCCACGCATGCATCCATGAAATCTGTTCTGAAGAGATTATTCGGAGGAAATAGAAATGGCACAGCATCAAGGTGGTAAAGGCAACTTTGCGGAAGATCCGAAACGCGCATCGGAAGCCGGCAAGAAGGGCGGCCAGGCCAGCGGCGGCAACTTCAAGAACGACCCGCAACGCGCTTCCGAGGCCGGTCGCAAGGGCGGCCAGCGCAGCCACGGCGGGCAGTGATCGTCAAGCAGTGAAGTGAAGGGGGCGGCGCAGGGAAGCGTCCGCCCCATTTTCATGCCGAGGATGAGGAGAGGAAACCGATGAGCGAGCAGAACGATCCGCAGCGCAGCCAGGCGGCCGGCACCGACACCATCGATCGTGGCAACAGCAACGCCAAGCTGGAGCAACTGGAGGCCTATCGCGAGGACGCCACCGGCGAGGCGCTGAGCACCAACACCGGCACCCGCATCGCCGACAACCAGAACACCCTGAAGGCCGGCGAGCGCGGCCCGTCGTTGCTCGAAGACTTCATCATGCGGGAGAAGATCACCCACTTCGACCACGAGCGCATCCCCGAGCGCGTGGTCCACGCCCGTGGCTCCGCCGCCCATGGCTACTTCGAGGCCTACGATGACCTCAGCGACCTGACCAAGGCGAGCTTCCTCGCCGAGGCCGGCAAGCGCACCCCGGTGTTCGTGCGCTTCTCCACCGTGCAGGGGCCGCGCGGCTCCGCCGATACGGTGCGCGACGTGCGCGGCTTCGCGGTGAAGTTCTACACCGACGAAGGCAACTTCGACCTGGTCGGCAACAACATGCCGGTGTTCTTCATCCAGGACGCGATCAAGTTCCCCGACTTCGTCCACGCGGTGAAACCCGAGCCGCACAACGAGATCCCCACCGGCGCCTCGGCCCATGACACCTTCTGGGACTTCGTCTCGCTGACCCCGGAGTCGGCGCACATGGTCATGTGGCTGATGTCCGACCGCGCCATCCCGATCGCCTACCGCAACATGCAGGGCTTCGGCGTGCATACCTTCCGCCTGGTCAACGCGGCAGGCGAGAGCGTGCTGGTGAAGTTCCACTGGCGGCCGAAGTCCGGGACCTGTTCGCTGGTCTGGGACGAGGCGCAGAAGCTGGCCGGCAAGGACCCCGACTTCAACCGGCGAACCCTCTGGGAGGACATCGAGAAGGGCGACTATCCCGAATGGGAGCTGGGCCTGCAGGTGATCCCGGAGAACCAGCAGGACCGCTTCGACTTCGACCTGCTCGACCCCACCAAGCTGGTGCCCGAGGAGTTGGTGCCGGTAAGGGTGGTGGGGCGGATGGTGCTGAACCGCAACCCCGACAACTTCTTCGCCGAAACCGAGCAGGTGGCGTTCCATGTCGGCCACGTGGTCCCCGGCATCGACTTCACCAACGACCCGCTGTTGCAGGGACGGCTGTTCTCCTACACCGACACCCAGCTGTTGCGCCTGAGCGGGCCGAACTTCAACGAGATCCCGATCAACCGGCCGCTGTGTCCGTTCCACAACAACCAGCGCGACGCGCCGCACCGGCAGACCATCAACCGCGGCCGGGCTTCCTACGAGCCCAACTCGATCGACGGCGGCTGGCCGAAGGAAACCCCACCGGCGGCGCGCAACGGTGGCTTCTCCAGCTACCACGAGCCGGTCGCCGGCACCAAGCTGCGCAAGCGCGCCGATTCCTTCGCCGATCATTTCAGCCAGGCCGCGTTGTTCTGGCACAGCATGAGCGAGGCCGAGCAGGCGCACATCGTCGCCGCCTACAGCTTCGAGCTGTCCAAGGTCGATCGCCAGTCGATCCGCGAGCGCGAGGTCAACCAGATCCTCCTCAACATCGATCCGCAGCTGGCCGCCAGGGTCGCGGCGAACCTCGGCGTGCAGCTGGCGGCGCCGGCCAACCCGGCGCCGCAGCCGACCCCGTCGCCGGCGCTGAGCCAGATGAACCTGCTGTCCGGCGACATCCGCTCGCGCAAGGTGGCCATCCTGATCGCCAACGGCGTCGCCGAAAGCGACGTCAGCGACCTGCGCGACGCGCTGATGAAAGAAGGCGCCAGTGCCAAGCTAATCGCTCCCAGCGCCTCGCCGGTGCAGGCCGACAACGGCGCCGAGCTGGTCCCTGAGGGAACCTGGGACGGCCTGCCGTCGGTGGCCTTCGACGCGGTCTTCGTCCCCGCTGGCGCGGCCAGCAGCCAGGCCATCGGCAGCGACGGACGCGGCCTGCACTACCTGCTGGAGGCCTACAAGCACCTGAAGCCGCTGGCTTTCGCCGGCGACGCCCAGGCACTGGCCAGCCAGCTTTCGTTGCCCGGCGATCCCGGCGTGGTGCTGGGCGCGACGGCTACCGACGTGTTCCCCGGCCTGCGCCAGGCGTTGCTGCAGCACCGGGTCTGGCAACGCGAGGCGGTGACCGGGGCGATCCCGGCCTGAGGGCGACCGTCGGTGAATCCGATCGCACCTTCCCGTCGTATCGCCGGTCACAGCAGGAAAGGGTGACTGGCCGAGCGATTCGGCGGGAGGACCCGGATGACCTTGCGTTGCCTGATCGTCGGCTGCGACTGGTGCCGGCAACCGGCGTTGCTGCTGGGTGAGGAAGCCTTCGACTGCGAGCGCTGCCAGCGTTGCGGCGCCCTGCGCTACAGCGGGATGCGCCGTCGATGAGCGCCTGGGAGACGCTGTGGAAGATTCTCGGCGAGGAGTTCGCCGACCTCGCCGACTTCGAGCAGACCGCCCGCGCCGCGTTGCGCCTGTTGCTGGCGGCGGCGCTTGGCGCGGTGCTCGGCTACGAGCGCGAGCAGAGCGGCAAGGCTGCCGGCCTGCGCACGCACATGCTGGTGACTCTTGGCGCGGCGCTGTTCGTCATGCCGCTGCAATTGCAGGACGGTGGGGCGGACGCGCTGAGCCGGGTGATCCAGGGCACCGTCGCCGGCATCGGCTTCCTCTGCGCCGGCACCATCCTCAAGGCCGGGCGGGAAAGCCGGGTCAGGGGCCTGACCACCGCGGCGGGACTCTGGGCGAGCACCGCCATAGGCGTCGCGGTCGGCCTCGGCCACCAGGGCACGGCGGTGCTCGGCACGGTCCTGGCGCTGCTGGTACTGCACGTCCTGGCCTGTCTGAACCGTTCGCCGCCATCTTCCGATAGTCGTTGAGGAGATTTCCGTCATGTTCAAGGACTTCGCCGCCTGTACCGCCTGGACCGACGCGATGCAGGAACATCGCCAGCCGATCGGCCTGATCCTCTACCAACCCAAGCGGCGCGGCGCGCCGGTGCGCGTGCTGTGGGTGGTGATCCCGGGCTGCAGTTGCCTGAGCGACGCCGAGACCGCCGCCGACAACCTGCTGCAACGCATCACCGACATCGCCGCCGACGGCCGCGTGCACTACGCGGACGGCGGCACGCTGTAACGACCCGAGGAGGAAACCAGCATGGCGCGTGCGATCTGGAAAGGCGCGATCAGCTTCGGCCTGGTGCACATCCCGGTGAGCCTGTCGGCGGCGACCTCGTCGCAGGGCATCGATTTCGACTGGCTCGACCAGCGCAGCATGGACCCGGTCGGCTACAAGCGGGTGAACAAGGTCACCGGCAAGGAGATCGAGCGCGAGCACATCGTCAAGGGCGTGGAGTACGAAAAGGGCCGCTACGTGGTGCTGAGCGAGGAGGAAATCCGCGCGGCGCATCCCAAGTCGACCCAGACCATCGAGATCTTCGCCTTCGTCGACAGCCAGGAGATCCCCCTGCAGCACTTCGACACCCCGTACTACCTGTCTCCCGACCGGCGCGGCGGCAAGGTCTACGCGTTGCTGCGGGAAACCCTGGAAAGCACCGGCAAGGTGGCCCTGGCCAACGTCGTCCTGCATACCCGCCAGCACCTGGCCCTGCTGCGGCCGCTGGAAGATGCCCTGGTGCTGATCACCCTGCGCTGGCCGTCGCAGGTGCGCAGCCTGGATGGCCTGGAGCTGGACGAAAGCGTCACCGCGGCGAAACTCGACAGGCGCGAGCTGGAGATGGCCAGGCGCCTGGTGGAGGACATGGCCTCCCATTGGCAGCCTGACGAATACAAGGACAGCTTCAGCGACAAGATCATGAAGCTGGTCGAGGAAAAGGCCGCCAAGGGCCAACTGCACGCGGTGGAGGAAGAAGAGGAGGTGGCCGGCAAGGGCGCCGACATCATCGACCTCACCGACCTGCTCAAGCGCAGCCTGCGCCCCCGCGCCGGCGGCGGCAAGGCCAAGGCCAAGGACGGCGGCAAGGCCGCTGCCACCGCGAAGGGCCGCGCCAGGTCCGCTGCCTCGCGGTCGCGGCGCAAGGCCTGAGCGCGCCGCCGGGAAAACAACCTGAACCAATCCGCCGCCGTCAGGCTCGGAACCAATGACCGTCCGGGTCCGCGACCCGGACGGCGGGTGCCGGCGCCAGGCGCCGGCCACCTCCAGCACTGGACCCACGACCCGATAAGGAGCGCGCCTCGATGAGTTCGATTGCCCGCAACAGCGACGATGATCCGGTCGTCATCGCCATCCAGCAGCCACGTATCGCCATCGAATCGGTCCACCCGGTGGTGGAGGAAGGCGCCTATCCGGCGAAGGCCGAGAGCGACCGCGACCTGCGCCTCGGCGCGCGGATCTTCGCCGATGGCCACGAGGTGCTCGGCGCCGAGGTGGTCTGGCGGCGCGTCGGGGAAACCGCGGAGCGGCGCCTGCCGCTGTTCCCCGAAGGCAACGATTTCTGGAGCGCACGGTTGCGCACGCCGCCCTGCGGCCGCCTGTACTTCCGTATCGAGGCCTGGATCGACCGCTTCGCCGGTTATCGCCGCGAACTGCGCGCCAAGCATGGCGCACGCCTGCCGCTTGACCTGGAACTGCGCGAGGGCGACGAACTGCTGCGGCGCTGCGCCGAGCGTGGTGGTCCGGAGATTGCCGCCGCCTGCGCGCCGCTGGCCGGGCGCCTGCAGGCCTGCCAGAGCGTCGAGGAGCGGGTGGCGCTATGGCTGGCGGCGCAGACCGGCGAGCTGTTGCGCCTGGTCGGCCCGCGCGAGCACCTGGTGCGCAGCCGCGAATACCCGTTGGAGGTGGAACGGCCGCTGGCGCGCTTCGCCAGCTGGTACGAACTGTTCCCGCGCTCGGAAAGCGGCGATCCGACGCGCCACGGCACCTTCGACGATGTGATCCGGCGCCTGCCGCAGATCGCCGCGATGGGCTTCGATGTTCTCTATTTCCCGCCGATCCATCCCATCGGCCGTACCCATCGCAAGGGCCGCAACAACTCCCTGCGCGCCGAGGCCGGCGATCCCGGCAGCCCCTATGCGATCGGCAGCGAGGAGGGCGGCCACGAGGCGATCCATCCCGAACTGGGCGATCGCGAGGACTTCCGCCGGCTGCTCGCCGCGGTACGCGAGCACGGCATGGAGCTGGCGCTGGACTTCGCCATCCAGTGTTCCCCCGACCATCCCTGGCTGCGCGAGCATCCCGGCTGGTTCGCCTGGAGGCCGGATGGCAGCCTGCGCTACGCGGAAAATCCGCCGAAGAAGTACGAGGACATCGTCAACGTCGACTTCTATGCCGAACAGGCCCTGCCGGGCCTCTGGGAAGCCCTGCGCGACGTGGTGCTGGGCTGGGTGGAGCAGGGCGTGACGCTGTTCCGCGTCGACAACCCGCACACCAAGCCGCTGCCGTTCTGGGAGTGGCTGATCGCCGAGGTGCGCGGCCGCCATCCGGAGGTGATCTTCCTCTCCGAAGCCTTCACCCGCCCGGCGATGATGGCGCGCCTGGGCAAGGTCGGCTTCAGCCAGAGCTACACCTACTTCACCTGGCGCAACGACAAGCAGGAACTGGCGGAGTACTTCGCCGAACTCAACCAGCCGCCCTGGCGCGACTGCTACCGGCCGAACTTCTTCGTCAACACCCCGGACATCAATCCCTGGTTCCTGCAACGCTCCGGCCGCCCCGGCTTCCTCATCCGCGCCGCCCTGGCGACCATGGGCTCGGGGCTGTGGGGCATGTATTCCGGCTTCGAGCTGTGCGAGGCGGCGGCCTTGCCGGGCAAGGAGGAGTACCTCGATTCGGAGAAATACCAGCTGCGCCCGCGCGACTACCAGGCGCCGGGCAACATCGTCGCCGAGATCACCCGGCTCAACCGCATCCGCCGGGAGAACCGGGCGCTACAGACGCACCTCGGGTTCCAGGCCTACAACGCCTGGAACGAGCGCATCCTGTACTTCGGCAAACGTACCGAGGATCTCGCCAACTTCATCCTGGTGGCGGTCTGCCTGGATCCGCACGAGGCCCAGGAGGCGCATTTCGAACTGCCGCTGTGGGAATTCGGCCTGCCCGACGACGCCAGTCTCCAGGGCGAGGACCTGATGAACGGGCATCGCTGGGTCTGGCACGGCAAGGTCCAGTGGATGCGCATCGAACCCTGGCACCTGCCGTTCGGCATCTGGCGCGTGCGACGCGTCGACGCATAAGGAGAAGCCCATGGCCAGACGCGAGAAACCGGTCTTCCTCAACGACCCGCAATGGTACAAGGACGCAGTGATCTACCAGGTCCACGTGAAGTCCTTCTACGATGCCAACAACGACGGCATCGGCGACTTCGCCGGGCTGATCGAGAAACTCGACTATATCGCCGACCTCGGCGTGAACACCCTCTGGCTGCTGCCGTTCTACCCCTCGCCGCGCCGCGACGACGGCTACGACATCGCCCAGTACCGTGGCGTGCACAGCGACTACGGCAGCCTCGCCGACGCCCGCCGCTTCATCGCCGAGGCCCATCGGCGCGGCCTGCGGGTGATCACCGAACTGGTGATCAATCACACCTCCGACCAGCATCCCTGGTTCATCCGCGCCCGCCACGCGAAGAAGGGGTCGCGCGCCCGCGATTACTACGTGTGGTCGGACAGCGACGAGAAATACCAGGGCACGCGGATCATCTTCATCGACACCGAGCAGTCCAACTGGACCTGGGACCCGGTCGCCCAGCAGTATTACTGGCACCGCTTCTATTCCCACCAGCCGGACCTGAACTTCGACAACCCGCAGGTGCTGCGCGAGGTGCTCGGGGTCATGCGCTACTGGCTGGACATGGGCGTCGACGGCCTGCGCCTGGACGCGATTCCCTACCTGATCGAACGCGACGGCACCAGCAGCGAGAACCTGCCGGAAACCCACCAGGTGCTCAAGCGCATCCGCGCCGAACTGGACACGCATTATCCCGACCGCATGCTGCTGGCCGAGGCCAACCAGTGGCCGGAGGACACCCGGCCGTATTTCGGCGGCGAGGATGGCGGCGAGGGCGACGAATGCCACATGGCCTTCCATTTCCCGCTGATGCCGCGCATGTACATGGCCATCGCTCAGGAGGACCGCTATCCGATCACCGATATCCTGCGCCAGACCCCGGACATCCCGGCCAACTGCCAGTGGGCGATCTTCCTGCGCAACCACGACGAGCTGACCCTGGAGATGGTCACCGACGACGAGCGCGACTATCTCTGGAACCACTATGCCGCCGACCGCCGCGCGCGCCTCAACCTGGGCATCCGCCGGCGCCTGGCGCCACTGGTGGAGCGCGACCGGCGGCGCATCGAGCTGCTGCACAGCCTGCTGCTGTCGATGCCGGGCACGCCGACCCTGTACTACGGCGACGAGATCGGCATGGGCGACAACATTTATCTCGGCGACCGCGATGGCGTACGCACGCCGATGCAATGGTCGGTGGACCGCAACGGTGGCTTTTCCCGCGCCGACCCGGCGAAGCTGGTGCTGCCGCCGATCCTCGACCCGCTGTACGGCTACCAGACGATCAACGTCGAGGCGCAGGCGCGCGACCCGCATTCGCTGCTCAACTGGATGCGCCGCCTGCTGGCGGTGCGCAGCCAGCAGAGGGCCTTCGGCCGGGGCAGCCTGAAGATGCTCGCGCCGAGCAACCGGCGGATCCTCGCCTACCTGCGCGAATACGCCGAGGGCGAACGCCGGGACAGCATCCTCTGCGTGGCCAACCTGTCGCGCGCGGCGCAGGCGGTGGAACTGGACCTGGCGGCGCACGCCGGCAAGGTGCCGGTGGAAATGGTCGGCGGCATGTCGTTCCCGCCGATCGGCGAGCTGACCTACCTGCTGACCCTGCCACCCTACGGCTTCTACTGGTTCTACCTGGCCGACGCGGCGCAGATGCCGAGCTGGCACGTGGCCGCGGACGAGCGCCTGCCGGAACTGCCGACCCTGGTGGTCAAGCAGCGCCTCGGCGAACTGTTGCAGGGCGCCTCGCGGGACATCCTGGAAGGCGAGACGCTGCCGGCCTACCTGCCGAAGCGCCGCTGGTTCGCCGGCGAGAAGGGCCAGCCGCGGCTCTGCTACATCGTTCCGGTGGACGAGGCGGAGCCGCGCTGCGCGCTGTGCGAAGTCGAGATCGACGGGCTGCGCTACCAGTTGCCACTGGGCTTCCTCGACGCCGACCAGCGCGGCGACAGCCTGCCGCAACTGCTGGCCCTGGCGCGGCTGCGGCGCGGACGCAAGGTCGGCCTGCTGACCGACGCCGCCAGCCTGCCGCTGTTCGCCCGCAGGGTCCTCGCGCAACTCCGCGCCGAGGCGCTGATCGCCCACGGCGACGGCGAGATCCAGTTCGTCCCAGCGGCGGGCCTGGCGGAGCTGGACGACATCGCCGACGAGGAGGTCCTGCCATTCGCGGTGGAACAGTCCAACAGCTCGATCCGCTTCGGCGAGCGCATGGTCCTCAAGGTGCTGCGCAAGATCCTTCCCGGGCTGCACCCGGAGATCGAGGTCGGCGGCTACCTGACCCGCCACGGCTACCCGGGCATCGCCCCGCTGCTCGGCGAAGTGCGGCGGGTCGACGCCGCGGGCGTGCCGCATACCCTGGCGATCCTGCAGGGTTACCTGAGCAACCAGGGCGACGCCTGGAACTGGACCCTGGACAACCTGGAGCGGGCCGTGCGCGACGAGATCTCCGGGGCCAGCGAGGCGCTCGAAGGGCAATACGACAGCCTCGCCGAACTGCGCGGCTTCGCCGCCAACCTCGGGGCCCGGCTCGGTGAGATGCACAGCGTACTGGCCGGCGAGTCGGACGACCCGGCCTTCGGCAGCCGCGAGAGCGACGACGCCAGCGTCCAGGCCTGGGCGCTGCGCATCGCCGAGCAGTTGCGCGAGGCCGCCGAGCGCCTGGGCGAGCCGCCGCGGCCGTTGCAGGGCGAGGCAGCGGAACAGGCGCGGCACCTGCTGGAACGCCTGCCGGCGCTGCTCGAACGCCTGCCGCTGCTGGCCCGGCAGGCCGCCGGCGGGCTGCTGATCCGGGTCCACGGCGACCTGCACCTGGGCCAGGTGCTGATGGTCCAGGGCGACGCGCGCTTCATCGACTTCGAAGGCGAGCCGGCACGCAGCCTGGAAGAACGCCGCCAGCGCCACAGCCCGATGAAGGACGTCGGCGGCATGCTGCGCTCGTTCGACTACGCGGCGGCGATGGTCCTGCGCAACGCGCAGAGCACCGACAGCTCGGAACAGGCCGACAGCGCCCGGCGCAAGGTCGCCACGCGCTATCGCGGCGAGGCCCGCGACGCCTTCCTGGCCGGCTACCGCGCCGCCGCGGCGGGCCTCGCGCACGCCTGGCACGGCCGCGAAGGCGAGGGCGCGGCGCTGGCCCTGGCCTGCCTGGAAAAGGCCGCCTACGAACTGCTCTACGAAGCCGACTACCGCCCCGACTGGCTGGAAGTGCCGCTCGCCGGTCTGGCCGAACTCACCGAACACCTCCTGAAGGGCAAGAACCGATGAGCGAACCGATGTCCGAACGCGAACGCTGGCAATTGGAACTGGACAAGCTGCAACGCGGCCTGCAGGGCGATCCCTTCGCCTTCCTCGGCCCGCAACGCGACGCCGACGGCGAAGGCGGCGTGCTGCGCGCCTACCTGCCCGGCGCGCAGCGCGTCGAACTGCTCGACGAAGACGGCGCGACGCTCGCCGAGCTGGAGCAGAGCGACCCGGGCAGCGGCCTGTTCCAGCGCCACCTGGAGCGCCTGCCGGCGCGCTACCGCCTGCGCACGCACTGGCCGGACGGTGTGCAGGAAAGCGAGGACCCCTATGCCTTCGGGCCGTTGCTCGGCGAACTCGACCTGTACCTGTTCGCCGAAGGCAACCACCGCCAGCTGGCTTCCTGCCTGGGCGCACAACTGACCCGTCATGAAGGCGTGGACGGCGTGCGCTTCGCGGTATGGGCGCCGAACGCCGTGCGCGTCTCGGTGGTCGGCGATTTCAATGGTTGGGATGGGCGCCGCCATCCGATGCGACGGCGCTATCCCTCCGGCGTCTGGGAACTGTTCATCCCGCGTCTCGGCGCGGGCGAACTGTACAAGTACGAGTTGCAGGGCCACGCCGGCCTCCTGCCGCTGAAGGCCGACCCGTTGGCACTGGCCTGCGAGACGCCGCCCGGGACCGCCTCGAAGACCTGCGCGGCGCTGCGCCACGAATGGCGCGACCAGGACTGGCTGGCGCGGCGCGCGGAGCGCCAGGGCTACGCGGCGCCGCTGTCGATCTACGAGGTTCACGCCGGTTCCTGGCGCCACCGCGACGGCCGGCCGCCGCGCTGGTCGGAACTGGCGGAGGAACTGATTCCCTACGTGCGCCAGCTCGGCTTCAGCCATATCGAACTGATGCCGGTGATGGAGCACCCCTTCGGCGGTTCCTGGGGCTACCAGCCGCTCGGGCTATTCGCGCCGACCGCGCGCTACGGCACGCCGGAGGACTTCGCCGGGTTCGTCGACGCCTGCCACCAGGCCGGGATCGGCGTGATCCTCGACTGGGTACCGGCGCATTTCCCCACCGACGCCCATGGCCTGGGCCGTTTCGACGGCACGGCACTGTACGAGTACGAACATCCCTTCGAAGGCTTCCACCAGGACTGGGATACCTACATCTACAACCTCGGCCGCAGCGAGGTGCACGGCTTCATGCTGGCCTCGGCGCTGCATTGGCTGCGCACCTACCACGTCGACGGACTGCGGGTGGATGCCGTGGCCTCGATGCTCTACCGCGACTATTCGCGCAAGGAAGGCGAATGGCTGCCGAACCGCCATGGCGGCCGGGAGAACCTGGAGGCCATCGATTTCCTCCATCATCTCAACCAGGTGGTCGCCAGCGAGACCCCCGGGGCGCTGGTGATCGCCGAGGAATCCACCGCCTGGCCCGGCGTCAGCCGTCCGGTGGCGGAGGGCGGCCTCGGCTTCAGCCACAAGTGGAACATGGGCTGGATGCACGACAGCCTGGCGTACATCGGCGAAGACCCGCTGCACCGGCGCTATCACCACCACCAGTTGACCTTCGGCCTGCTCTACGCCTTCTCCGAGCATTTCATCCTGCCGATCTCCCACGACGAGGTGGTGCACGGCAAGCATTCGCTACTGGACAAGATGCCCGGCGACCGCTGGCAGAAGTTCGCCAACCTGCGCCTGTACCTGAGCTTCATGTGGTCGCACCCGGGCAAGAAGCTGTTGTTCATGGGCTGCGAGTTCGGCCAATGGCGCGAGTGGAACCATGACGGCGAGCTGGACTGGTACCTGTTGCGCTATCCGGAACACCAGGGCGTACAGGACCTGGTGGCGACGCTCAACCGCCTCCACCACGAGCTTCCCGCGCTGCATGCGCGCGACGGCGAGGCCCTCGGCTTCGAATGGCTGATCGGCGACGACCAGGCCAACAGTGTCTACGCCTGGCTGCGCCACGCGGCCGGCGAGCCCTCGCTGCTGGCGGTGCACAACTTCACCCCGGTGCCGCGCCAGGGCTATCGGATCGGCGTACCGCAAGGCGGCGACTGGGACGTGCTGCTCAACAGCGACGCGCAGGCATACGCCGGTTCCGGTGCCGGCAGCCAGGGCCGGGTCGCCAGCGAACCGGCCGGGGCCCATGGCCAGGCGCAGTCGCTGCTGCTCGACCTGCCGCCGCTGGGCACGTTGCTGCTGCGTCCGGCCGGCTGACTCAGGCCTGCCCCTGGCGCAGGCGGCGCTGCTTGCGGCGCAAGCGGATCGCCCGGCGTTCCAGCAGCAGGTAGACCACGCAGGCCAGCGCCAGGGGCAGGAGGAAATACAGCACCCGGTAGCCGATCAGCGCGGCCAGCAGCACGCCCTGGGACAGGCGCCCCTGGAGCAGGGCGATGAACACCGCCTCGAGCACCCCGAGCCCCGCCGGGATATGGGTGACCACCCCGGCGATGCTACTGATCAGGAGGATCGCCAGGACGGTCGGGTAATCCACGCTGTGCGGCAGCAGGCTGTACAGCAGCAACGCCATCAGCGACCAGTTGCTCGCCCCGAGCAGGCCCTGCAACGCCGCCAGCCGCCAGGACGGCAGGGTCAGCCGGTGCTCGCGCCAGCCCCATGCCCGGCGCCGGGCGAAACGGCAGGCCAGCAGGTAGCCGGCGGCCAGTGCCAGTAGGAGCAGCCCGATCAGGCGCAGGCCGTCGCTGCCGAGCTTCCAGCCCGGCGGCAGGGCCGGCAGGCCGAAGCTGAAGAGGGTGCCGGCGAGCAGCAGGTAACCGAACCAGTTGGTCACCAGGCTGAAGGTAAGGATCCGGGTGATGTCGGCAATGCCCAGGCCAAGCCGGCTGTACAGGCGATAGCGCAGCGCCACGGCACCGACCCAGGAACTCAGGTTGAGATTGAACGCGTTGCACACGAACGCCACGGTGAAGACCCGTCGCTTGGGCAGCGAGTGGCCGATGTAGTAGCGGCTGAGCAGGTCGAAGCTGCTGAACACCGTATAGCTGGCGGTGGCCAGCAGCAGGCCGAGGAGCAGGGTGGCGGGACGGTATTCGCCGAGGGCGTGGCGCACTTCCTGCCAGTCGAGATTCTTCACCAGCAGGAACAGCAGCAGCGGGACCAGCACGAAGAACGCCAGGGTCAGCAGCTTGCGCAACCCGCGCCAGTAGCCGCGGCGCGGCGCCGCGGGGGCATTGCCGGGGCTGCCGTCGTTCATGGATTGCCCCGCTGTCCCTGGCGCTCCCGCCAGCGCTTCGGCGGATGCGGCTCCAGTGATTTCAGGCGCGGCAGATGGGCGGGGACCCAGCCGGCGATGGCCGGGAAGTGCCTGGAAAAGTGGAAGCCGAGGAAGATCAGCGGCGCCCGCCACCAGTAGCCGCGCCTGGCGTGCCGGCGGCTGATCCGCCGGCAGTGCTGGCGGGCCAGCTGGCGCAGGTGCTGGTAGAGCTGACCGTTGAAGGCCGGGTCGCGAATCACCAGGTTGGCCTCCAGGTTCAGCGACAGGCTGAGGGGATCGAGATTGCTCGAACCGATGGTCGTCCAGTCGTCGTCGATCACCGCGACCTTGCCATGCAGCGGGCGCTGGCAGTATTCGTGGATGCGTACGCCCTCGCGCAGCAGGTAATCGTAGAGCAGGCGGCTGCACAGGCGCACCAGCGGCATGTCCGGCATGCCCTGCAGCACCAGGTCGACACGCACGCCGCGGCGGGCCGCGTCGCGCAGTTCGCGCAGCAGGCGGTAGCCGGGGAAGAAATAGGCGTTGGCGATCAGCAGGCGCCGGCGTGCCTGGCGGATCGCCTGCAGGTACTCCCGCTCGATATCGTCGCTGGACTGGTCGTTGTCGCGGATCACCAGGCGCACCCGCGCCGGCTGCTCGGCGCCCGAGGGACGCAACGGCGGGTAGTCGGCGTCCGGCTCCAGCAACGCCAGGCAGGCCTGGCGGATGTCACGGACCACCGGCCCCTCGACGCGCACCGCGTAGTCCTGCTTGGCCATGTTGCCGCGGCGCACGAGATGATCCTCGCCATAGTTGATGCCGCCGACGAAGGCCTGCTGGCGATCGATCACCACCAGCTTGCGATGCAACCGGCGGAACAGGTTGGTACGCATGCCGAGCAGGCGCGGACGCGGGTCGAACAGGTGCACGCGGACCCCGGAGGCGGTGAGCCGGGCCAGGTAGTCCGGGCTGAGCGAGGCGGTGCCGTAGCCGTCCACCGTGACCTGTACCTCGACCCCGCGCTCGGCGGCGGCGCTGAGAGCTTCCTGCAACTGCAGGCCGACCTCGTCCTCGAAGATGATGAAGGTCTCCAGGAGGATTTCCCGGCGCGCGGCGGCGATGCACTGGAACAGGCGCGGGAAGTATTCCTCGCCATTGATCAGCAACTCCACGCGGTTGCCGTCGCGCCAGGGGAAGTTCATGGTTCCACCTCAACCGCCAGCGGCAGGTGGTCGGAGAGGTGCGACCACGGCCGCCGCGAGAGGATCCGCGGTTGGCGCCCGCGGGCATTGCGCAGGTAGATGCGGTCCAGCGGCAGCAAGGGCCAGCGCGCCGGGAAGCTGCGCGCCGGCCGGCCCTCGGCGCCGACGAAGACTTCGCGCAGGCCGCACCCGGCGAGCAGGCGGTCGGCGCGCTGGCGCCAGTCGTTGAAGTCGCCGGCGACCACCACCGGCTCGCGCTCCGGCAGGCCCGTCACCAACTCGCAGAGCAGTTGCAGCTGGCGCTGGCGCTGCGCCTCGCGCAGTCCCAGGTGCACGCAGACCGCGTGCAGCGGTCGGCCGATGTCGATCACCGCGTGCAGCAGGCCGCGCTCCTCGTTGCCGGCCACCGAGACGTCGAGGTTGCGGTGATCGAGGATCGGGTGCTTGGAGAGCAGGGCGTTGCCGTGGTGACCCTCGGGATACACCGCGTTGCGCCCGTAGGCGAACTGCGGCCACATGCTGTCGGCCAGGTATTCGTATTGCGGCGCCGGCGGCCAGGCCGGCAGGCGCGCGGCGTGCAGGCTGTGGGAACCAAGCACTTCCTGGAGGAACACCAGGTCGGCGCCGACGCTGCGTACCGCTTCGCGCAGCTCCGGCAGGATGAAACGGCGATTGAACGGATTGAAACCCTTGTGGGTGTTCACCGTCAGCACCTGCAGGCGCGGCAGGCTCATGCGGCGCTCTCCCGCAGGTCTTCGGGCAAGCGCCCCGGCACTGTCCGCAGGTCGCCGTCCAGACCCAGCAGGTGCAGGAGGCGGCGGGCGTCGTAGGGCGCGCGGACCTTCACGTCGTTGTCGAAATAGCAATACAGGTCGCGTGCCGCTGCCTTGGCCGGCGCCTCGTCGCTGGCTCGCTGCAGGTCGGCGGCCTGGCCGCCGTCGGTCCAGGCGCGGATCCGCGCCTGCCATTGGCGCAGGGCCGCTTCCGAGTAACCGCTGCGGTACAACTCCTTGTCACCGTGCAGGCGCAGGTAGAGGAAGTCGGCGCAGACGTCGCCGAGCAGCGGCCACTTGCCGGCGGTATCGGCCACCACCAGGGCGACCCGGTGTTCGCGCAGCAGCTCGATGAACGCCGGGTCGACGAAGCTCGGGTGGCGGATTTCCACGGCATGCCGCAGGCGCTGCGCCGGATCGCCGTCGAGGTAGCCCTCGCGGTGCAGGCGCGCGGCGGCATGCCGGGCGAGCTTCTGCGCGGCGGCGCCGTCGCGCGGCAGGCGGGCGAGGAAGTCGGCGAACAGCTCGCGGTCGAAGCGCAGGCTCGGCGGGAACTGCCAGAGGAACGGGCCGAGGCGCTGGCGCAGGGCGAGGGGGCCGGAGGCGAAGAAGTTCGCCAGCGGCTCGTCGATGTCGCGCAGGCGCCGTACGTGGGTGATGTAGCGCGGCGCCTTGACGCTGAAGACGAAGTCCTCCGGAGTGTCCTCGGCCCAGCCACGGAAGCGCTCGGGTGTCTGCAGGGCGTAGAAGGTGCCGTTGATCTCGATGCTGTTCACCGCCCGCGAGGCGAAGCGCAGTTCGTCCCTCTGGCGCAGCCCCTCGGGATAGAAGTCACCCCGCCAGGGTGCGTAGCGCCAACCGGATATGCCGATGCGCAGGCGCGCCTGTGCGTTCATGCCTCACCCCCGGGCGCCGCTCTCCGGCGTTGGCCGGCGCGCCAGTTCGTCCACCACGCTCTCGTCGACGCGCTCCTCGTCGCCCTCGACCCGCTGCTTCTGCGGCGTCAGCTCGACCTTGATCCAGCCGGTCTCGCGGCGGTCGAACGCCTCGAACGCCTCGATGGCGTCGCCGATCGGCTTGACCTGAGTGAGGATCCGCGCCGGGTCAATGCGGCCGCTAAGCACGTAGTCGAGCAGGCGCGGGATGTACTTGCGGTGGTGGCAGTTGCCCATGCGGATGGTCAGGTTGCGGTTCATCGCCAGGCCGATCGGAAACTGCCGCGAGTCCTCGGCGTAGACGCCGATGATCGACAGCGTACCGGCCTTGGCCAGGCCCTGGACCGCCCACTCCAGGGCCTGCGCCGGAGCGTTGCCGGGGCTCCAGCTGGTACCGTCCTGGCGTGGCGCCGCAGTGGCGGCGCCATGGCTGTGCTCGGCGTCCACCCCGACGGCGTCGATGGCGCGGTCCACGCCGATCCCGCCGGTCAGCCAGCGCAGGGCCTGGACCGGGTCCTCGCGCTCGAAGTCGATCACCTCGGCGCCCTGTTGCCGGGCCATGTGCAGGCGATCCGGGTGGCGGTCGACGGCGAACACCCGGGCGGCCCCCATGAGCAGGGCGCTGGCGATGGCGAACTGGCCGACCGGCCCGCAGCCGAACACGGCGACGGTGTCTCCTGGAGTGATCTCGGCCAGTTCGGCGCCGAAGTAGCCGGTGGGAAAGATGTCCGAGAGCAGGATCGCCTGGTCGTCGCTGATGGCGCTGGGCAGGCGGATCAGGCCGATGTTGGCGAAGGGAATCCGCGCCTTTTCCGCCTGCAGCCCGTGGAAGCCGCCGTTGGCCTGCGGTCCGCCGAAGAACGCGGTGCCGGCCTGCGCGCCGCCGGGATTGGCGACGTCGCACTGGGCGTAGTAGCCGGCGCGGCAGTACACGCAATTGCCGCAGGCGATGGTCGAGGGGATCACCACCCGGTCGCCGACCTGCAGGTTGCGCACTTCGTCGCCCAGCGCCTCGACGATGCCTACGCCCTCGTGGCCGAGGATGGTGCCGGGGCGCATGCCGCCGACACTACCGCGGACGAAATGCAGGTCGGTGCCGCAGATCGCCGAGGCGGTCAGGCGCACGATGGCGTCGGTGGGCTCCCGCAGTCGCGGCTCGGCCACGTCTTCGAGGCGGATGTCGCCGATATCATGGAATACCACGGCTTTCATGGCGTTCTCCCGGTTGGGGCCCGGCCTCGGCCGGAACGGCGAGGGCGGGCCGGGTGGAAGAAAGGCTCAGTAGTGGGCCTGGGCGACGCCCTGCAGGACGGCGGCGCTGGACGCCTGGTCGCGGCAGCTGGCTATGTTGCCCAGCGATACCACGCCCACCAGCCGCTTCTCGCGATTGAGCACCGGCAGGCGGCGCATCTGGATGTCGGCCATGTTGCGGGCCACGTGCTGGACGTCTTCGTCCTCGAAGCAGTAGTGGATGTCGCCGCTCATGATGCGGCCCAGCGGGGTCTCGCCGGGCAGGCCATCGGCCACCGCGCGGATGGCGATGTCGCGATCGGTGATCATCCCGACCAGGCGGTCGCCCTCGCCGACCAGCAGGGCGCCGCTGTCGATCCGCGCCATGGTGGCGGCCGCCTCGCGGATGCTCTGCTGCGGGTCGGCGACCTGGACGTTGCGGGTCATGATGTCGCTGATCTTCATGCTGTCCTCCTGTGTAGGGTGGATGTGCGGGCGCCGCGTGCGGCACCTACAGGTTCCGACTGGAGGTGTCGGAGGCGGTTCAGGTTTTTTCCCCGCCGTTCATCCTTGCGCTCCCGTTCCCGGCGGCTGCAGCTCGAAGAGCAGGAAGCTGCGGCCGCCGACCAGAAACTCGCTGGCGAAGGCATAGCCCTCGCCGAGGGGTTCCTCGGGGCGCTGGGTATCCAGCAGGCAGTTCCAGCCGCTGCCTTCGGCCACCTCGGGAAGGCGGAAGGACACCGCATCGTGGTAGGCGTTGAGGATCAGCAGCAGGGTGGCGTCCTCGCCGCTGCGCAGGATGCCGGTGGGCTGCGCGCGGCCATCGAGGAGCACGCCGAGACAGCGGGCGTGCTCGTCGTGCCAGTGCTCCTCGGTCATTTCCTCGCCCCCTGGAGCCAGCCAGGTGACGTCCTTGACCCCCAGCGCCTGGTTGTACTCGCCGACCAGGAACCGCCCCCTGCGCAGGATCGGATAGCGTTGGCGCAGGGCCAGCAGGCGCTGGGTGAAGGCCAGCAGAGAACGGCCCTCGTCGTCCAGCCGCCAGTCGATCCAGCCCAGTTCGTTGTCCTGGCAATAGACATTGTTGTTGCCCTGCTGGGTGCGGCTGAACTCGTCGCCGGCGACCAGCATCGGAGTGCCCTGGGACAGCAGCAGGGTAGACAGCAGGTTGCGCATCTGGCGCAGGCGCAGAGCGCGGATCTCCGGGTCGTCGGTGGGGCCCTCGCAGCCGTGGTTCCAGGACAGGTTGTGGTCGCTGCCGTCGGCGTTGTTCTCGCCGTTGGCCTCGTTGTGCTTGTGGTCGTAGGAAACCACGTCGCGCAGGGTGAAGCCGTCGTGGGCGGTGACGAAGTTGACCGAGGCGTAGGGCCGCCGTCCGCGCTGGTCGTAGAGATCGCCGGAGGCGGTCAGGCGTCGCGCCAGTTCCGGCAGCATGCCGTCGTCGCCGCGCCAGTAGGCGCGCACGCAGTCGCGGAAGCGGTCGTTCCATTCCGCCCAGCCGGGCGGGAAGCCGCCGACCTGGTAGCCGCCCGGGCCGCAGTCCCAGGGTTCGGCGATCAGCTTGCACTGGCTCAGCACCGGGTCCTGGCGGCAGGCGACGAGAAAGCCGTGGCGCTCGTCGAAGCCGTCCGGATGACGGCCGAGGATGGTCGCCAGGTCGAAACGGAAGCCGTCCACGCGCATCTCCGTGGCCCAGTAGCGCAGCGAGTCGGTGACCATCTGCAGCACGCAGGGATGGCTGAGGTCGAGGGTGTTGCCGGTGCCGGAGTCGTTGATGTAGTAGCGCCGCTGCTCGGGCATCAGGCGGTAGTACGAGGCGTTGTCGATGCCGCGCATGCACAGGGTCGGGCCCAGCTCGTTGCCTTCGGCGGTATGGTTGTAGACCACGTCGAGGATCAGCTCCAGGCCGGCGTCGTGGAGGTGCGCGACCATCTCCTTGAACTCGTTGACCTGGCCGCTGGCGAGGTAGGCCGGGTGCGGGGCGAAGAAGGCGATGCTGTTGTAGCCCCAGTAGTTACTCATGCCGTTTTCCAGCAGGTGCTTGTCGTCGACGAAGCCATGGATCGGCAGCAGTTCGACGCTGGTCACCCCGAGCCGGCGGATATGCGCCAGCAACTCGGCGTTCATCAGCCCGGCGAAGGTGCCGCGCACCGCCTCCGGCACCTGCGGGTGGCGCATGCTGAGCCCGCGCAGGTGCGCCTCGTAGATCACCGTGCGGTCCCAGGGCACGCGTACCGGCGGGCGCTCGGCCCAGGTGAAGGCGGGATCGATGACCTTCGACTTGGGCACGAAGGGCGCGCTGTCGCGCTCGTCGAAGCTGAGGTCGGCGTCCGCCGCGCCGATGGTGTAGCCGAACAGCGCCTCGGACCAGCGCAGGCGGCCGACCAGCTGCTTGGCGTAGGGGTCGAGCAGCAGCTTGTTGGGATTGAAGCGGTGGCCGGCGTCCGGCTCGTAGGGGCCATGCACCCGGTAGCCGTAGATCTGCCCCGGATGGGCATCTGGCAGGTAGCCATGCCAGATCTCGTCGGTGTACTCGGGCAATTCGATGCGCTCGATCTCCTTTTCCCCGCGCGCGTCGAACAGGCACAGCTCGACCCTGGTCGCGTGGGCCGAGAACAGCGCGAAATTGACCCCCAGGCCGTCCCAGGTGGCGCCGAGGGGAAAGGGGCGTCCTTCGCTGATCCGCGAAGGGGCGTGGCTACGCTTTCTGCTCATTCATCGGACTCCTCATTCGCCCGCTTCGGGCTTGCGGCGGCTGCGCGGCTTGGCCGCCGCCGGTTTCTCGCTGGCCGGCCGCGCCGGCGCGGCGGCCCTCGGCTTGCGCGGCTTGGCCGCCGGCGGCTGGAGCAGGGCGGGAGTCTCCTCGCCGGGCCTGGCCCGCGCGCGCGGCTTCTTCGGCGCGGGCGCCGCGGCTTCCGCCTCGGCCAGTTGCCGGGCCATGGCCCAGTGGCGCTCGGCCTGGCCTTCGGGTCGACCCTCGGATTCCCAGATCTGGTAGGCGAACTCTCGTATGCGTTTTTCGTCGGCGCTCATGGGGTGTCCTCCTGGGCGAGCCGGTAAAGCAGGTTGACGGGAAAGTCGGCGAGCACTTCGGACAGGCTCAGATGGCCGTCACTGGGCAGCGGTATGGTGGAAAACAGGCCGCTGTAGGTGCACTCGGACAGGCTCGGCGGCAACAGCAGGCAGGTGTCGCCCCAGGCCTCGGCCGGCACCCGCGGCTGCTCCGCCTGGCCAAGCAGGCCGCAGGCCAGGCGCGGGATCACCACCAGCAGGCAGCCGTGGCGACTGCGCCGGGCGAAGGCGAGGACGCGCTCGGCGTGCTCGCCGCTGACCTCCAGGGGCAGATAATCGCCATCGCGGAACAGACCCGGTTGCATCCGCCGCAGCCCCAGCACGCGAGCGATCAGGGCCTGCTTGATGCGGCCGTCGCGCCAGTTTTCCAGCAGTTCCGGGAAGGGCGTCGGCGCAGCCAGGGCGGCAGCGTGACGGGCGAAGTCCACCGGCCTGCGGTTGTCCGGATCGACCAGGCTGAAGTCCCAGCCCTCGCGGCCCTGGTAGAGGTCGGGAATGCCCGGACAGGTCAGGCGCAGCAGGCACTGGGCGAGGCCGTTCAGTGCGCCGGCGGGCATCAGCCGCGCCGCCGCGTTGCCCAGCGACTGGCGCAGGGCCTGCGCCAGCGGCGCACGCAGGAGCTGTTCCAGGTAGTCGGCGCAGGCGCGCTCGTAGTCTTCGTCGGGGGCGGTCCAGCGCGTGCGCAGCTTGGCTTCGCGCAGTGCCTTGCGTTGCCATTCGCTCATCCGCTCGAGGAACGTCTCGTCCAGCGCGGCGCCGTCGCGGGGAGCGTCGAGCGGCCAGCTGCCGAGCAGGGCCTGGAACAGGATCAGCTCGTCGCCGGGGCTCGGCGCCGGCCCCTCGGCGAGGTCGCGGCGCAACGGCGTGGCCAGGTTCTGCCAATGTTCGACGTTGCGCGCGAACCAGGGCGCCAGCTCGCTGAGCGCGGCGAGACGGGCGCGGGCGTCCTCGCCGCGCTTGTGGTCGTGGCTGGCGGTGGCCAGCAGGGCACGCGGGCTGGCCAGGCGCCGGGCTTCGCAGGCGGCGTGGAAGCGCTCGGCGGAAGCGGCGAAACGCTGCGGGTCGAAACCGACATCGTTGCGCGACAGCAGGGCCGCCGAGCGATAGCAGGCGGTATCTTCCACGGCCTTGGCGGCGGTCGGCGAACTCAGCTGCTGGAAGCGCGCCAGCAACTCGCCGCGCAGGCGCCGCAGCGGACCGGGCGGCAGCTCGCGCAGTGGCTGGCCACCGAGCCAGCGTTCGAGATGGTCGAGGACCGTCCGGTCGGCCTCGTCGAGGTCCTCGCGGGCCGCCTCGAACGCCATGCGGAATACCGCGCGGTCCTGCGCCGAGCGACCGCAGGCTCCGGCGTAGGTGCGATAGACCGGGAATCGCGCGAGCAGCTGGAACAGCGCGCGGCGGATACCGCCGAGGGTGAGGTCGCGACTGGCCAGGTCGGCCCGCGCCACTCGCAGCAGGCCCTGGGCAAGGTTTTCCAGGTCGCCGGCGAGGCTCCCGGCCAGAACCAGCTGGCGTGCCTGATAAACCTCCTCGAGGAATTCCGCCGGACGCCCGCTGACCCTCTGCCAGAGTTCGCGCAGCGGGCGCTCGCCGCGCGGATCGTGCTGCAGCAGGCTGACCTGGTTCATGAAGTCGTAGCCGGTGCTGCCGTCGCACTGCCAATCCTCCGGCAGGCGTTCCTCGCCAGCGAGGATCTTCTCCACGTACAGCAGCATCGGCGCGCCGCCGCGACGGGCGCGAATCCGCTCGCTGCGACGACGCAGGCGCCGGCAATAGCCGCGCGGATCGGCGAGACCATCGACGTGGTCGATGCGCAGGCCATCGAGCAGCCCGTCTTCGAGCAGTTGGAAGACCTTGCCGTGCACGGCCTCGAACACCTCGCCGCGCTCCACCCGCAGGCCGACCAGTTCGCTGATGTCGAAGAAACGCCGCCAGTTGATGTCGTCCGCCGCGGTGCGCCAGCTGGCCAGGCGGTAGTGCTGGGCCTCGAGCAAGCGGTGGAGGCGCTGGCGAGTCTCGCCATGGTCCTCCTGGAGTGCGCCCAGCGTCCGCTCCAGGGCGGCGCGCGGCGCACCCTCGGCGAGCGTCGCCGCCAGTTGTCGCTGCATCTCGCGCAGGGCCTCGCGGTCCTGCCGGGACTCGCGGAAGCCGGCGGCCAGGGCAGCCAGGCGCGGCTCGCCGCTGTCTTCCAGCAATTCCGGGTAGCTGCCCGGCCAGAGCGGGAAACGCTGTTCGCCGTGGCTGGCCAGCAGGCGGCCGGCCCCGGCGTCGAGACACAGGCCGATCTCTCCGGCAGCCAGCACCTCGCCGTAGTCGCTGCGCAGGAACGGCAGCAGTACCTGGCCGCGCAACGCCGCGTCGTGGGAGTTCCACTGGATATCGAAGAAGCTGGCGTAGGGGCTTTCGCGGCCCCATTCGAGCACGTCCTGCCACCAGGGATTGGCGCCGCCGCCGATGCCCATGTGGTTCGGCACGATGTCCATCAGCAGGCCCATCCCGCGTTGCCGCAGGCCCTGGACCAGGCGCAGCAGCGCCGGCTCGCCACCCAGTTCCGGGTTGATCCGGGTCGGATCGACCACGTCGTAGCCGTGGCTGGAGCCGGGCCGCGCGCGGAACAGCGGCGAGGCATAGAGATGGCTGATGCCCAGGTCGGCGAAATAGTCCAGCCAGGGCAGGGCGTCGTCGAGGGTGAAGCCGGCATGGAATTGCAGGCGCAGGGTTGCGCGGGGCTCAATCACGGGTGTCCTCCCCGGCGTTCCGGCGACTGCGGTCGAGGCTGCGCAGGCGTCGTTCGACCTGTGGCGTGTCGAGCATCTGTGCGGCGTTCAGGTTCCAGCGCCGCCGCCAGTTCGGGTGGACGTCGCCGGGACCGGGCAGGTTCGGCTGCTCCAGGCTGCCCAGGGCGTCCTCCAGCGGCAGCAGCACCAGCGGCGCGGGAGTCGCCCCGACGTAATCGATGCAGGCCTCCAGCGGCGCCTCGGCGGCAGGGTCGGCCGGCGGTTCGAGGCTGGCGGCCAGCGCCCGGCGTTCCTCCGCCCGCAGTTCCAGGTCGGCGGCGCACTCCTCGGCGCCACGGAGTCCGGCGCGTCCGCGCCAGTGGATGTCGTGGCCACGCCACCAGCCGGCTAGGCTCGGCAGGTCGTGGGTGCTGGTAGTGGCCATGGCGTCCGCCGGCCATTGCGCCGGGGGAGCGAAGCGTTCGCCGTGGCGTTCGAAGAGCAGCACGCGGGTACCGAGCACCTGGCGCCGTGCCAGTTCCTCGCGCAGGCCTTCGGGCACGGTGCCGAGGTCTTCGCCGATGACCAGCGCCGAGGCGCGGCTGGCTTCCAGGGCCAGCAAGCGCAGCAGGTCGCGTTGCGGATAGCGCAGGTAGGCGCCGGCGTGGGGCGGCTGGCCACGCGGGATCAGCCAGAGCCGTTGCAGGCCCATCACATGGTCGATGCGTAGCCCTCCGGGCCAGGCCAGGTTGGCTTGCAGCATCTCGCGGAACGCCCGGTAGCCGTGGCGGCGCAGGCCCTCCGGGTTGAACGCGGAAACGCCCCAGTCCTGGCCGGACTGGTTGAGGATGTCCGGCGGCGCGCCGACATTCACCTCGGCGAGCAGCTCTTCCTGCCGCGACCAGGCCTGACTGCCGCCACCCTCGGCGCCCACCGCGAGGTCGGCGACCAGGCCGATGGCCATCCCGGCTTCCCGCGCCTGCCGCTGGGCATGTTGCAGGCAGCGCTGGGTCAGCCATTGTCCGAAGGCGCGGAACTCCACCTCCTCCGCGTGCTCGGCGCAGAACGCGGCCACCGCCGGCTCGCCGGGGTGGCGCAGCGGCTCCGGCCAGCGGCGCCAGTCGGGCCCGGCGCCGAGACGCGCCTGCAGGGTCTCGAAGCGGCAGTGGTGGAGCAGGGCCTCGCCGCCTTCGCGGCGGAATTCGGCGAGGTCATGGCGCAAGGGACTGGCGCGCTCGATGAAGTCACGGTGGAGTTCGCGCAGCAGGCGCATGCGCAGGTTCGCGGCCGCCGCCCAGTCGATCAGTTCGAGGCGCTCCAGGCGCGCCATCTCCGCGGCCAGGCCGGCGCGGTGGATCGCCTGTTCCACCGCGGCCGCGCCGAGGATGGTCGCCGGCGCGGCGTGCAGCACATTGAAGAACAGCCGGCTGGACGGCGAGTAGGGGCTGTAGGCGTGGCCATTGTCCTCGGCCAGCGCATGCAGCGGGCTGATCGCCAGCGCATCGGCGCCGTGCCGCGCGGCGCTGCGCAGCAGGTCCTCGAGGGCGGCGCTGTCGCCCAGCCCGCCATCGCCGGCGCGGCGCAGCGCATAGACCTGCGCGGCCAGCCCCCAGCGCCGCGCGCGGCCGGGCGCGAGGCTGGCCAGGGACGGACAGCTCGGCGGCGCGATCGCCACCGCCCACGCCTGGCGCTCCAGGACCAGCTGCGCGTAGCCGCTGCGGGTCTGCGCCGGCAGCCGGCCTTCGGCGTCAAGGCGCAGGGTGATCCGCGTGCCGTCCTCGTAGACCAGTTCGCCCGGCGTGCCGGCGGGCCCGAGCCTCTGTTCCAGCGGCTGGCCGCATTCGCCGACCAGCAGCCCGAGGTTGGCGCTGTCCTCGCGCAGCCGGACCAGCGCGGCCAGGCTCTGTCCGATCTGCTCCGGACTCTGCGCCGGATAGCCGAGGGCTTCCAGCAGGCCGCGCTGGACCTCCGGGTCGACCCGCTGCGGCCGCCCGCCGGCATCCTGCCAGTCGAGTTGCAGGCCCACGGCGGCGGCCAGTTCGGCCAGGCGTGCGTCACTCATGGGCCGGCTCCAGGCTGACCGCGATGCTGCGGGGGCCGAGGCGGCCGCCGCGATACCCGGCGCAGGCGAGGTTGTCGAGGAACAACACCTGGTCCGCCGCCGCCGGCGGCTCGACTTCCGCTTCGAGCGGCCCGGGGTTGAAGTCGATTCGCCAGCCGCTGCCGTCGCCGAGCCGCCAGCGCGCCGACAGCGCGGCGCCGGCGATGGTGGTCACGCCCAGCGAACGGGCACCGCGCAGGCGCGGGATCAGGTATTCATGGCGGATTTCCAGCAACTGCCGGTAGAAACCGCGCCAGGCCGGGTCGCAGTCGGCCAGACCGGGACGCGAGCGCTCGAAGGTCTCCACCGCGTTGGGATCGGGCAGCGAGGCCAGGGCGGCGGCGTCGCCGAAGCGGCCGAACTCGCCGAACTCCTTGCGCCGCCCCTCGCGGACCGCGTCCGCCAGTTCACCACGGTGATCGGTGAAATACAGGAACGGTTCGCGCGCGGCGCATTCCTCGCCCATGAACAACAGCGGAATCATCGGCGCGAGCAGTTGCAGCGCCACCGCCAGGCGCAACGCCTGGGGCTCGGCGAGAACGCTGAGGCGTTCGCCGAAGGCGCGATTGCCGATCTGGTCGTGGTTCTGCAGGAACAGCACGAAGGCGTCCGGCGCCAGGTCGGCGCTCGGTTCGCCGCGCGGCCGGCCGTGGCGGTTGGCCTCGCCCTGGTAGACGAACCCCTCGGCCAGGCAGCGCGCCAGGCAGCGCAGCGGCTCCCGGTAATCCTGGTAGTAGCCGTCGCTCTCGCCGGTGAGCAGGACGTGCAGCGCATGGTGGCCATCGTCGTTCCACTGCGCGTCGTAGCCCTGGCGCAGCAGGCTGGCGCGGTTGTCGTCGTTTTCCAGGACCAGGTGCACATGGCGACCGGGGCCGGCGGCGCCGCGCAGGCGGCGGGCCATCTCGACGAGGAAGGCGGGGTCGGGGATCGCATGCACGGCGTCGAAGCGCAAGCCGTCGACGCGATAGTCGAGCAGCCACATCAGAGCGTTCTCGTAGAAGAACTCGCGGACCTCGCCGCGACGGAAATCGATGGCCTGGCCCCAGGGCGTCTGCCGGTCGTCGCGGAAGAACGCGGCGGCGTACTGCGCGAGGTAGTTGCCGTCCGGGCCGAAGTGGTTGTAGATCACGTCGACGAAGACCATCAGGCCCATGCCGTGCGCGCTGTCGATCAGATGCTTGAGCTGCTCCGGGGTGCCGTAGGCCGAGGCGGGGGCGAACGGCAGGACGCCGTCGTAGCCCCAGTTGCGACGCCCGGGAAACTCGCCCAGCGGCATCAGTTCGACGGCGGTCACGCCCAGCTCCACCAGCCTGGGCAGGAAGCGTTCGACCTCGGCGTAGGTACCGAACAGGCCGACGTGCAGTTCGTAGATCACTGCTTCGTGCCAGGGACGCCCGCGCCATTCGTCGACCCGCCAGGCGTAGGCCGCGTGGTCGACCACCTGGCTATCGCCATGCACGCCGTCGGGCTGGAACTGCGAGGCCGGGTCCGCTACGCCGGGGCGGCCGTCGATGCGATAGCGGTAGCGCGTGCCGGCCGGACAGGGCAGGGTCGCCTCGAACCAGCCGCTGTCGCTACCCACCAGCGGCCAGCTGCGGCCGTCGGCGGTCTCGACCAGTACCTCGCGCGCATCTGGAGCCCAGAGGCCGAAACAGGTCAGGCCGCCGCCTTCCGGCTGGGCGCCGAAGCGGCGCCGGATCGCCATCACGGGCGCACCCCGCGCAAGGCCGGCGCGGTATTCCTCAGCAGGCGCCGGTAGAGGCGGTTGTACGGTTCCACCGAGTCGCGCCAGAACATCGGCGCGGCCATCGCCTTGCAGCGCATGGCATTGAGCAGAGCGGGGCAATGGTAGACGTTGATCGCGCGCAGCACCGCATCCAGATAGCTCTGCGCGGTTTCCTCGCGGAACAGGAAGCCGGTGACGCCGTCGACGATGGTGTCGGCGAGCCCGCCGGTGCAACGGGCGATCGGCAGCGAGCCGAAGCATTGCGCGTAGAGCTGGCTCAGGCCGCAAGGCTCGTAGCGCGATGGCATGAGCAGGAAGTCGCTGCCGGCATAGATGCGCCGCGCGTCGGTCTCGTCGAAGCCGATGTGCACGCCGACCTGGCCCGGATGACGCCGCGAGAGATCGAGCATGGCCTTCTCCAGCGACGGTTCGCCGCGCCCGATGCTGACCAGCCGGCCACCGGCCTGGAGCAGGGCGTCGCTGATCTCCAGGGTCAGGTCGATACCCTTTTGCTGCACCAGCCGCGAGACCACCGCGAACAGCGGCCCCTTGCCCGGCTCGAGGCCGAAACGCTCCTCGACATAGCGTGTGTTGGCGCGCTTGCCGGCCCATTGGCGGGCGCTGAAGCCGGCCACCAGGTGCGGATCGCAATGCGGCTGCCAGCTGTCATCGATGCCGTTGACGATGCCGCTGAGCTGGCGCTTCTCGACCTTGCACTTGAGGATGCCGTGCAGGCCGCAGCCGTATTCCGGGGTGGTGATCTCCTGCGCATAGGTCTCGCTCACCGTGGTGATGTGATGGGCATGGGCGATGCCCGCCTTGAGGAACGACAGGCGCCCGTGGAACTCCATGCTCTCGGGGCTGAGCGCTTCGTCGGGCAGGCCCAGTTCGGCGCTGCACTGCAGGTCGCAGAGACCCTGGTAGGCGAGGTTGTGGATGGTGAACAGGCTCGGCGTGCGCACACCGTTCCAGGCCATGTAGGCCGGGGTCAGCGCCGACGGCCAGTCGTTGGCGTGCACCAGGCCCGGCTGCCAGCCCTGGGCGCCGTGACCGCCGGCGATCTCGGCGGCGGCCAGGCAGAGGCGGGCGAAGCGCAGGTGGTTGTCAGCCCAGTCGTTGCCCTGGTCGTCCATGTAGGGGGTGCCCTCGCGCTCGTAGAGCAACGGGCAGAGCACCAGCATCACCTCCAGGCCGTCGTCGAGGGTCACCAGGCCGATCTCGCACGGCGGGATCGCCGCGCGGCCCGGCAGGCTGCCGAGGATTCGCAGGTCACTGCAGCGCTCCAGCACCTGGCGGTAGCCGGGCAGCAGGACCCGTACCGCATGCTGGCGCCTGAGCACCCGGGGCAGGGCGGCGGAAAAGTCGCCGAGCCCGCCGACCTTGACGAAGTCGCTGAGCTCGGCGGTGACGAAGAGTATTCGATCCCTCTGTTGCGGCGGGTCCTGCGGGTGCAGCAGCGACGGAAAGGCGGTCAGTACCGCGGGTTCTTCCAGGCAGACGCCTGCAACAGAATGTCCCATGTCATCCTCCGGTCGTACGTTGTCCTTGGCGTTGGTCAGGTCGGAACCATCGCCGCATCGGCAGGGCGAGGTCCTTGCTAGGGGGACCGGAGGGGAGCGACGGAAGTTTAGTTTTTTTTCCCGGCGGCTCGGCTTGCATGTGGCGGAACCAAGGGGTCGCGCGGGAGGTAGCGGAACAGCGGGGTTGCCGAATGCAACGCTGGCCGAGGCACTTCTTGCAAATTGCAAATATCATTTCGCCGCTTTTCTTTACAACCCATTGATTTAAAAGGAATTGATTTTTCGGCAAAGCTGGTACGCCTTCTGCTCCAGAGGTATGCGCCTGTTTACCGGCGTCAAAAACTCTTGGATGAGGAGGAGGCCAGCAATGCGTGATACCGATGAAAACGTGGTCGAGTACCTGGAGGAGCATTTCAAGGACGTGCGCGTCAGTTGCGAGTCCCGTCCTGACGGCGCGCTGCTGGTGACCCTGCGCAACAGCCAGGGCAAGCGCCTGATGAGCCGGGCGATCTCCGGGCAGGAACAGAGCAGCCCGCTGCTGCTCAACCAGGTGCTCGAACGCATCCGCCGCGACCTGATCATCGACCAGGGCCCGCTGCAGATGCGCGACAGCGACTACTTCCGCAAGCGCATCGACCTGCTGACGTTCCGCGACTGCGACAACCAGCATCTCACCCACCGCAAGGTCCTGGTGGCCGGCGGCAAGCTGCGCACCATGAGCCTGGCTCGCTGAGCAGGCCGACGCTTTCGTACCGGGGCGGTGGCCGCCGCGCGCCGCCCCGGCCCTTCCGACGCATGGTCCGAACCAATCGCTCCGCGCAGCCCTCCATCTAGAGGTCATCCTTACGATGGAGGCGGATATGCGTCTTTCCACTTCTGCACCCGATGCGATAACAGCCACCCCACGCAACCCTTCCCAGGACCCGGACGAATACCCGGTTCCCGATCGGGAGAGCCACGTCCCGCAGGAATTCCCGGAAGAAGTACCGATGGAGCAACCGAGCGAAGAACCTCTTTCGCCCATGCCGGAGCGCTGAGCGGTCCGATTTCCATTGAGGAGGAGCGGAACATGAGCGCAGACCCGCAGCAACGCCTGGTGGTGGCCCACAGCGTCGACCCCGCCGCCGCCGACCACGAAGTGCAGGGCAACCTGGCGCTGGCGCGCTGGCTGGCCGAAGTGCAGAACCTGGCGTTCGGCGGCGCCTTCGAACCCGAACTGCGCCAGCGAGGCCTTCTCTACCTGGTGCCCACGCGGACCCTGGTCGGCCTGGAGAGTGCGCGGCAGTTGGGCGTGGCCAGCGCCGACGACCTGCTCGGCGGGTTCGTCGAGCACGCCTTCATCGGCGGCAAGGCCATCGCCCACCCGCTGGCCCGCGGCGGCCTGGCGCCGGAGGGCTGGAACCCATTGTTCGCCGAGAAGGTCCGCGACGTGGTGCTGACCGGGGTGAGCGCTTTCAGCCTGGCCGACGCCCATCGCGCCGGCGCCCAGCTGCTCGCCGAGGGGCCGGTACGCGCCAAGCTGGCGGAAGCCTGCGGCGGCCTCGGCCAGCATGTCGCCCGCGACCTCGACGAACTGGACGGCTGGCTCGCCGGCCTCGAGGAACGCCAGCTGGCCCTCGGCCTGGTGCTGGAAGCCAACCTGGAGCGGGTCGTCACCCACAGCGTCGGGCAAGTCCGGGTCAATGGCTTCCTGATGAGCTACCACGGCCACCAGCACCAGACCCGCAACCGGCGTGGCGAACTGGTCTACGCCGGCTCGGACCTGCTGGTGGCGCGTGGCGGCTACGCCGAGCTGCTGGCCCTCGACCTGGCCCGCGAGGTGCGCCAGGCCATCGAATACGCACGGATCTTCGATACCGCCGCGGCGATTTTCTTTCCCGCCTGCTTCGCCTCCCGGCGCAACTACGATGTTGCCCAGGGCGTCGACAGCCGCGGCCGCGAGCGCTTCGGCGTGCTCGAACAGTCCTGGCGGGTGGGCGGCGCGAGCAGCGCGGAAATCGCCGCGCTGGAAGCCTTCCGCGCCGAGCCGGGGCTCGCCGCGGTACGCGCCTCTTCGTTCGAGATCCACGAGGACAAGCGCCTGCCGGACAACAGCCGGGTCATCTACCGCGGCCATGACGAACACGGCGACTTCCTGCTCAAGTACGCGATGACGGGGGAGGCATGACGGCCAACAGCGAGCGCATCCGTATCGACGTCGGCGCCGAACGCATCGAGGGCACCTTCCTCAGCCCCCGGGCGAAGGTGCCTGGCGTGCTCTTCGTGCATGGCTGGGGCGGTAGCCAGCAGCGCGACCTGAAGCGCGCGCAGGGCATCGCCGGACTCGGCTGCGTATGCCTGACCTTCGACCTGCGCGGGCACGGCGCCGAAAGCGGGCGCCAGGCCCTGGTCACGCGCGAGGACAATCTGCAGGACCTGCTTGCCGCCTACGACCGCCTGGTCGCCCACCCGGCGATCGACAGCGAGGCGGTGGCGGTGGTCGGCACCAGCTACGGCGGCTACCTGGCGACCATCCTCAGCCAGCTGCGCGCGGTGCGCTGGCTGGCGTTGCGGGTGCCGGCGATCTACCGCGACGAGGACTGGCTGACGCCCAAGCTGCTGCTCGACCGCCAGGATCTCATCGACTACCGCGGCAGCCTCATCCCGGCCGCCAGCAACCGCGCACTGCAGGCCTGCGCGGCGTTTCGCGGCGACGTGCTGCTGGTCGAGTCGGAGTTCGACAGCTACGTCCCGCACTCGACCATCATGAGCTTCCGCGCGGCGTTCCAGCAGACCCATTCGCTGACCCACCGGATCATCGACCACGCCGACCACGCCCTCAGCAGCGAGGCGGCGCAGGACGCCTATACCTCGATCCTGGTGGACTGGATCACCGAGATGGTGGTCGGCGAGCGGCTCAGCATCACTCCGACATACGCCACCATCCATCCGGCTTTCTGAACGCTGCGCGAAACCCGCTCTCCCACCTTCCGTGGGTGCCTGCCCACGTTTTCGTGCCGGCCCGCGCCGGCGCCGACAGACGCGAGAACTCCCGGACAGCTGCCGGGCCAAGGAGAGCGATATGAACCAGACCAATCTCGACGACACCCTCGACGTGCTCAACGACCTGCTGCAGACCAGCAAGGACGGCGAGGCCGGTTTCCAGGCCTGCGCCCAGGACCTGCGCGACCCGCAGCTGAAGGCGGCGATGCTGGAACAGAGCCGCGATTGCGCGGCGGCCGCCGACGAGCTGGAGCGGATCGTCCTGGAGCTGGGCGGCAAGCCCAAGGACAGCACCAGCTTCGCCGGCGACCTGCACCGCCGCTGGGTCGACCTCAAGTCGCTGGTCACCGGCAAGGATGAAGAGGCGGTGCTCAACGAATGCGAACGCGGCGAGGACGTCGCCAAGCACCGCTACCAGGCGGCCCTGGAAAAGCCGCTGCCGGCGGAGATCCAGCAGGTGATCGAGCGCCAGTACCAGGGCGTGCTCCGTCACCACGACCGGGTCCGCGCGCTGCGCGACGCCCGCGCCTGAACCCGACGCCACGAGGAGAAGCACGCCATGAGCCAATCCCTGGCCTTCCTGCTCATCGGCCTGGCCACGCTGGTCGGTTTCTATGACCTCTGGGCCTTCGTCAGCGTGTTCCGCAGCGACCGCAGCGTGAACTCGAAGGCCCTGTGGTCGTTGCTGATCGCCCTGGTTCCGGTGATCGGCGTGCTCATCTGGGCGGTCGCCGGCCCGCGGGCCGCGACCGCCCGTCCTCGCGGCTGAACTCGGCGGGGGATCGGGCGCTCAGCCAAAGGGAGTGCCACCGGCACCCGGATAACGAAACGATGAGGAACGACAATGAATGCCATCGAACTACTGGTCCATGACCACGAGACCGTGAAGAAACTGCTCGGCGACCTCAGCGAGACCACCGAGCGGGCGCTGAAGAAGCGCAGCGAGCTGCTGGGCAGGCTGGAGCTGGAACTGGTGCTGCACACCGCCATCGAGGAGGAGATTTTCTACCCGGCGCTCAAGGAGAGCGGCGGCAAGGAAGAACTGAAGATGTACTACGAGGCCAAGGAGGAACACCGCACGGTGGACTCCCTGGTGCTGCCCGACCTCAAGCGCACCCGCCCGGACACCGTGCAGTTCGCCGGCCGGGTCAAGGTGCTGAGGGAACTGCTGGAGCATCACATCGAGGAAGAAGAGGGCGAGCTGTTCCCGCGCGCCCGGCAACTGCTCGACGCCGCCACCCTCGAGCAACTCGGCCAGGCCATGCAGCAGCACAAGAAGGCCCTCAAGGTGCGCCTGGAAAAAAGGGCGGCCTGAGGCATGCGTGACGCAGACCGCGCACTGCTCGAGGAACTCCTGCTGGCACGCGGGCCGGGAGGCCAGGAAGACGAGGTGCGGGCCGTCTGCCAGCGGGAGCTGGAGCGTTGTTGCGACGAGGTCGGCAGCGATGCCGCCGGCAACCTGGTCGCGCGCATCAGCCCGCCGCACCTGCCGCGCGAACAGGCGCGGCGGGCGGCGGTGCGGCTGCTGGCACACCTCGACGAGATCGCCATGATCGTCAAGCGCGTCGAGGCCGACGGCAGCCTGCGGGTGGTCGCGCTGGGTGGCGCGCAGCCGGTGAGCTTCGGCGTCTGCCCGGTGCAGATACTGGCCGGCGAGGGCGTCCTCGACGGCGTGCTGTCCTACGGCAGCATGCACGCCACCGGCGAGTCGCCGCAGGGCTCCGACGTGCTCTCGGGCGCCGTGCACTGGCGCGATGTGCATGTGGTCACCCGGCGCAGCGCCGAGGAACTGGCCAGCCTGGGCGTGCGCCCGGGCACGCGGGTGGTGCTCAACCGCCTGTGGCGACGTCCGCTGTACTTCCAGGACTGCGTCGCCGCGCACTTCCTCGACGACCGCGCGCCGCTGCTCGCCGTGCTCGGCGTGGCCGACGAGATCGCCCGACGCCGCGACGAACTGCGCGGCGACCTCTACCTGGTGCTGACCACCATGGAGGAGGAGAGCAACGCCGGCGCGCTGTTCGCCGCGCGCCACCTGCCTGGCGACGTGAGCATCGCGGTGGAGGTCGGGCCGACCGTCGCCGAGTACGGCACTCGCCTGTGCCGCGACCCGATCATCAACAGCGGCGACGCCAAGGGCTACTACAGTCGCCACCTCACCGACCGCCTGCTGCGCGCCGCCGAGCGCTGCCTGTACCGGCCGCAGGCGGCGCTGCTGCTCGACTTCGCCTCGGACGCCAGCGCCCTGCTGAGCCATGGCGAGTCGGCGCAGGTCGGCTGCATCGGCATTCCGACCGAGAACACCCACGGTTTCGAGATCGTCCTGGAAGAAGGTATCGAGGCCTGCCGGCGAACGCTGGTGGAATTCCTCGTGGAGCCGCCGGACGGCGAAGCCTGACCGACAACCGACGCAAGGAGAATCCCATGAACGAATACCTGCCCACATCGACAACCAACGGGCTGCCGCACAATCTGCAGCGCGGCGAGCGGCTCGCTTCCATCGGCGCCGGACTGGTCCTGGCCGGGTTCGGCCTGGCCCGCGGCGGCCTGCCAGGCGCCTGCAAGGCGGTCGCCGGCGGCCTGCTGGTCAGCCGCGGGCTGAGCGGACACTGCCACGTCAAGGGCCTGCTCAACGAGCCGCGGGAGGAGTTGCAGTTGCTGCGCGAGGAAGTACAGCACCTGACCCGGCGTCTGCAACGCCTGCAGGAGCGCCAGCGCGACGACTCGCGGCCGGACGCTCCGCTGGAAGCCGACCTGTCGCCGAACCTGCCGTGACATCCCGGCCCTGCGCCAACGCGCAGGGCCCATCGACGAGAGGAGGGCGAGGCGATGGCCGGCCACCTGTTCCTGATCAGCTACATACTCGACGACCAGCCGATGACCACCGAGCTGCACAGCGAGGCGCCGACCCTCACCCGCGAGGACGCGCGCCGCCACCTGGAGGCGCTGCATCGTCCGCGGGACGCCAGGGCGCTCAGCGACATCCAGGTAAGCAAGGTGGAGCGGACCCACGAAGCGGGGACCACTCCGGGACATTACCAGCAGCCCTGACGCCCGGCGCAAGCGCGGCTGGGAAAGGGGGCGGCGCTCAGCCGGTTCCGGTCTTCAACTCGGCCTCGAGTTCGCCGAAGCGACGGATTTCCTCGCGCAGCTCGAGGATGAAGGCGCTGAGATCGCTGAAGCTGCTGCTCTGCAGGAAATCGCAGTTGGGCACTATGTAGAGCGCGCCGCGGGTGCCGTCCACGCGGCAGCTGATGGTCACGGTGAAATCGGCGTTCAGCTGGCATTGGCAGTCGTGGTCGCGCAATTCCTCCTCGAGGATCTTCTTCAGGTACAGGTAGGAAAGGTTCATCTGGCCAGGTCTCCCCAGGTTTGCGAGACGCAAAAAAATCCGTTCCGTCCCTGGAGCGGGATTAGCCTGAATCAGAGAGAAACCGTCGGATCGAGCCAACGGTACGGATAACTATAGGCGCCACGAAGGCGGAAAGCCGGCCCATATCCAGAATTCGAGGGTTTAGCCGCATCCCGCATGATACGCGGGATGCAGAATGCAAGAGGTCGTGCAGCCTGCACATGTCAGAGTGAAATCACCACGTGCGAAAAGCCTGGCCGCAGGGTCTTATGCGGCTTCGGAAAAACGCCTGGGAAAACGGTTATATGCAAGTTTTCGATGTTCGACCGCTGCGCTTCAGCGGTTCGACGGCGAAGAAGCCGATCTTTTCCGCCGGGTTTCCCGCATCGCCCGCCGCAACCCTTTCGCCACCCCATAGCCCAGCACGCACCCGCCGACGGTCGCGCCGACCTGCAGGGCCAGGCCGAGGGCGTTGTCCAGGTTCGGCGCGTTCGCCAGCACCCCGGCTTCCGGCCAGAAGCCCAGCCACACGGCGATGAAGGCCAGGACCAGGTCGTACCAGGCGGCCCGGACGCCCGCCGGCCGGTAGCCACGGACGAACAGGATGAAGGCGCTGAAGGCCAGTGCCAGGAGCAGCGTAGCGCAAGCCTGGCTGAGCGCATCGGGTCCGGACATGCGAGCCTCCTAGGGCATCAGGCGCATGCACTGGCGGCTGTGCAGGCGCAGGTGGATTTCGTCGAGCAGGGCCTCGGCGCAGGAAAGGACACGCAAGGCGTCCACCCGAGACTCATCACCGGCGCGGCTGAAATCATCGATCCGCAGGCCGCTGGGCAGCGCCGGGGTTTCCACCAGCGTCCACTCCAGGCCACTGACCGTCAGGCTGCGCTCCAGGCCCGCGCCCAGCTGTTCCTCGGCGGTATCGCGCGGTTCGACCAGCCAGCGCCAGTGGCCGAGCAGGAACAGGCGTGGCACCTCGGCGCGCAGGGCGCCGTCGATCAGCGCCGCGCAGATCGGTGGCAAGGTTTCGGCGCTGTAGTCGGACAACGGTGCGAACAGAACGTCGAGACCGGCCGCCGCCTGGCTGACGGCAATCGAGGATTCCAGGCTGGCGGGTTTGCAGCGCAGGCCGGGGCGGGCCTGCAGGCTGTTGAGGTCGGATTGCAGGGCGCTGACCTCGGCCTGCCGCTGCAGGGCCGCTGCGATCAGCGCCTGGCTCAGGCTGTCGTGGGGATGGAAGATCCCCAGCTTCAAGGTGTCGCTTTCCAGATTGTGCATGGGAACTCCCGGAGTCGAAGCGGTGGAAAGGAGATGTCCCTTACTGCATATCGAAAGCCATCCGCCGGCCAAGGTTCCCGCGAAGGGAATTCGCCGGCCGCGCCGGGGTCTTCCGCAAGGCGGGCGAATTCCCTGCACGCGTCGACGGCCGGAAGTCGCTCTTCGTACTACCTTGCTTGGTATGCCTTGCAGCCCGCGCCGAGCTGCCGACGAGTGAACATCCATGAAAAGCACAGGAAAACCGCAGGTTCCCCTGAACCACGCAGCACGCAACCGCCTGCTCGACGAAGCGGTCGATGACTACGCGATCCACACCCTCGACCGGACCGGCCGGATCGCCAGCTGGAGCGCCGGGGCGATGCGGCTGTTCGGCCACGAGGGAAGCGAGATCCTCGGCCAGGATTACGCCTGCCTGCATACCCGCAAGGACCGTGAGGCGGGCCTGCCGCAGCGGGCATTGCGCCAGGCCGACAGCGACGGGCGCTTCCGCAGCGAAGGCTGGCGGGTGCGCCGTAGCGGCAAGCGCTTCTGGGCGCAGGTGGTGATCGACGCCATCCGCGACAGCGAGGGGCAGTTGCTCGGCTTCGCCCAACTGGTCCACGACCTCAGCGAAGGACGCGCGGCCCGGGAAGCCCTGCGGCACAGCCAGGAGCAGTTCCGCCTGCTGGTGCAGAGCGTCACCGACTACGCCATCTACATGCTCGACCATCGCGGCCGGATCACCAACTGGAACCTCGGCGCGCAGCGGATCAAGGGCTACCTGCCGGAGGAGGTCATCGGCCGGCACTTCTCCTGTTTCTATACCCCCGAGGACCGCGAAGCCGGCGAGCCGGAGCGCGGCCTGGCCGCCGCCGAGCGCGAGGGCCGCTTCGAGAAGGAAGGCTGGCGGGTGCGCAAGGACGGCAGTCGCTTCTGGGCCAACGTGGTGATCGATCCGATCCGCGACGGCAACGGCCGGCTGATCGGTTTCGCCAAGGTGACCCGCGACATCACCCACCGGATCGAGGCCGAGCGCGAGCTGGAGCGCGCCCGCCAGGAGCTGTTCCAGGCGCAGAAGATGGAATCCCTGGGGCATCTCACCGGCGGCGTGGCGCACGACTTCAACAACCTGCTGACGGTGATCATCGGCAGCCTCGGCCTGTTGAAGAAGCGCCTGCCCGGCGACCAGCGCACCGCCGACCTGCTGCAGAACGCCCTGGAAGCCGCCCAGCGCGGTGCCACCCTGACCCAGCGGATGCTCTCCTTCGCCCGCAAGCAGCGCCTCGATCCACGTCCCTGCGCGATACCCGACCTGTTGCGCGGGATGACCGATCTGCTGATCCATTCCCTGGGGCCGAGCGTGTCGATCGAGACACGCTTCCCCCTCGATCTCGACCTCGCCCTGACCGACGCCAACCAGCTCGAGCTGTCGATCATCAACCTGGCGACCAACGCCCGCGACGCCATGCCCAACGGCGGGCGCATCACCTTCTCCGCGAGCAACCAGCGGGTGGATACCGGCAATCCGCATCGGCTCGCGCCTGGCGACTATGTCTGCCTGGGCATCAGCGATACCGGCAGCGGCATGGACGAGGAAACCCTGCGCCGGGCGGTGGAGCCCTTCTACACCACCAAGGGGGTGGGGCGCGGTACCGGGCTCGGCCTGTCGATCGTCGACGGCCTCGCCGAGCAGTTGGGCGGCCGTCTCACCTTGCAGAGCCAACCGGGCGTGGGCACCGCCGCGATCATCTGGATACCGGCCATCCACCGCAACGCGGAGAGCGTCCGCCACGTCTGCAGCGAACCGCCAGCGGCTCCCGGCGAAAGCGAGCGGGTACGACTGTCCTGCCGGGTGCTGGTGGTGGACGACGATCCGCTGGTGCTGAACAACACCGCGGCGATGCTCGAGGATCTCGGCTGCTCGGTGCTCAAGGCCGATTCCGGCAGCCTCGCCCTGGAGATCCTCGCGGCGACGCCGGAGCTGGATATCCTTCTCACCGACCAGGCGATGCCACGGATGAACGGCAGCCAACTGGTGGAGCGGGTCCTGGCCCAGGGCCGGCCGCTGAAGATGGCCCTGGCTACCGGCTTCGCCGAGAAGATCGAGGGCGCCGCCGCGCAACTGCCCAAGCTGGCCAAGCCGTTCGGCCAGGAAGAGCTGTACCTGTTCCTGACCGACACGCTGAAGGTCGCCTGAGCCTCAGCGCAGGTACTCGCCGCTGCCCGACAGCGCCTGCCCCCAGAACTCGATGAAGAGGAAGGCGGTGGTCAGCAGGGTCAGGAAGCCGACGCCAAGGATGCAGAAGGCATAGAACGGCGTCTGTCCCTGCTGCATGCGCATGAACAACGGCAGCCCGGTGAACAATAGGCGCACCGAGTAGGCGCAGGCCGCGGCGGCGGCCAGGAGCAGGAGAATCCGCCAGGGCACCAGGGCGACGATGCCGGCGAGCATCAGCGGCACGGCGACCGCCGTGGTGAAGGTCAGGCTGCCCGGCAGGCTGGGGCGCGACGGCGTGCGGAACAGCACCCAGCGCACCATCAGGCTCATGATCACCACCCCGGCAACGAAGCCCAGGTAGCACATGATCGCCAGCAGCAGGGCGCTGCCGCTGGAAAGGTGCTGCACGCTGTCGTTGCCCGGCAGCGACCAGCCGACCTGGGTGGTGCCGATGAACAGGCAGGCGGCGGGCAGCAAAGGCAAGAGCAGCAACGGGGCGAGGAAGGCGAAGTGATGGTGGTCGTAGTCCTGGCGGATTTCCGGCCAGGCGCTGGCGGGACTGATCAGTAGCCGAGCCATTTCACGGGTCATGGCGGACACCTCCTTTCTGTGGCGTTCAGGAGTCTGGACCGGCTCGCCGCGCACGGGTTCAGGCCGCGTGCCGGGCGGTCCGCGACCACCCATCCAGGCGCCTGAACCGGAAGGCGCCGGCGGGCGCCGAAAGGCAAACGGTTCTGACTTGCGGAGGCGCCCATGACCACTTACGAGATCCAGCACATGCGCGGCTGGCGACGTTTCGCCCGCACCGTGCGCGCCGCCAGCCGCGCCGAGGCGGAACGCCTGTGCCAGCCCTGGGAGTGGGTGGATGACGAGGTCCTCGCGGTGATCCCGGCCGAGGCCGAGGTGGTCGAGCGCTGGCAACGCCTGAACGAGGACCTGGTGGAAAGCCTGGAAGACCTGGAGCGCCTCAGGCGCGACGGCTGACCCGCAGGCCGACCACGGCGATCCGCTCCGCCTCCCGGTAGGCGGGACTCTCCAGCTCCTCGGCGAACACATCCGGATCCAGCTCCTGGTATTCCCAGTCCCAGCCCCGGGCGCGCTGCGCCAGGCGCTCCCGGACCCGGGCGAGGAACGGGTCGGCGCCATCGACCATCGCCACGCCGGTGTACAGCAGCAGGCTGCCGCCCGGTTCCAGGCGCTCGAGGGCGGCGTCGACGATCGCCAGCGAGAGCCCGGCGCCCAGTGAGCCGCCGCCATGCCGGTAGGCGCGCTCCGAGGCATCCAGGAGGTATGGCGGGTTGGCGACGATCAGGTCGAAGCGACCGGGCGCCTGGCATAGCAGGTCGCTGCGCGCCAGCGTCAGATTGTCGACCCCGGCCAGCGCCGCGTTGACTCGTGCCAGGTCGAGCGCCGCCGGATTTATATCCAGCCCGTGCACCTCGGCGTCCGGGCAGGCCAGGGCGATGCGGATCGCCCCGGGACCGGCGCCGCAACCGATGTCCGCCGCACGGCGGATGCCCGTCGGATCGAGCGCGGCCAGGTGGCTGCGGATCAGTCGGTCGAAACGGTAGGTGTCGGGACCGAAGAACACCGCGTCGGCGGCCAGGGTCGGGAAGGCCGAGTGAACCAGCAGTTCGTCGCCGAGGCTCGAATAGCGCACCCGGCTGCGCCAGCCTTCGGCCTCGCGGTGGATCAGGTCGTGCCCGGCGAGGAGCGCCAGCCAGTCCGCCGGCAGGCATTGCGCGGTGAACGCCCGGCTCCAGCCGAAGATTCCGGCCAGGTCCCGGGCCATGCGGTTTTCCGGCCGGGCGTTGACGCGCTCATGGGTAGCCGGGGTGACGGTGACGAAACGGTAATCCTGGCTGCGCAACCAATTGCCGAGGCTGACCAGGGCGTCCAGGCGCGGGTCATTCAGGCTGGGCATGGGCGGCCCTCCAGCGTTGGCTGAACAGCCGCGTGGCGAGCAGGCCGGCGGGGCGGTGGTGGAGGTGCGGGGCCATCAGTTGCAGCAGGCGGGCGACGCCCTGCTCGGGCGTCAGGCGCAGGAGTTCGCGGCGCAGCGCGACCTGCTCGGCCTCCACCTCGCCACCGACCGGCAGCGCGGGTTCCGCCAGCGCTGCCGGGACGGTGTCGGCGGCGCGCGGCGGTGCCTGCCAGTCGCCGGCGATCCAGTCGTGCAGCAACTGCCGCTCGTAGACGCTGAAGACCCCGAACATCGCCGCCCGATCGCCGTCCACCAGGGCCCAGAAGCGACTGCCACGCGGATCGGCGTTGCGCCTGATCCAGCCTTCCTCCTGCAGACAGGCGAGGAACGCCGGAATCCTTCCGGGCACCGCAAGCCACTGGTTCACCGTGCGCCCGCCGATCCGGCAGCGATCCGAATGCATGCCCGCCGCATAGACGCGCTTGCGTTCGAGCATGGCTTGCAGTTCCTCCTCCAGATCGAAACCGTCGATTATCTGCGTGCTACTCAGGCCGACGTCGTTGAGTCGATAGCCGTTGCGCACCCGCTCGAGGAAGGCTTCGCGCCCACCGAGCTGCGGCAGGTTGTCGAACAGCGCGCGCAGGGCCTTGCGCGCATGCCCGCTGGCGGCATTGTCGATGGTGACGTGGAGCTGGAAGTAATAGGGGTCCAAACCCAGCTCGCGCAGTTCGTGGGTGGTGATCAGCAGGTGCAGCGGCGGTTGCTCGTAGCCCAGGTTGTAGCCGATCACCTCCGGCAGGTAGTCCGCCGCCAGGTGACCGAGGGCGAGTTGCTGGGTGCCCTGCAGGTAGTGCAGGTCGCTGAGACCCTCGGCCTCCTCGCTGCCAATGCTGGCCAGCAGGCGCCGGTAGAGCAGCACATGGTTGCGCGCCGGAACCCCGTCACCGAGCTCCTCGAGGAAGGTCTGCAACAGCGGACGCAGGCGTTCGTCGGCGTGATGCGGCAACAGCCCGTAGAGCCAGGCGCCATCGACCAGCTTGGTCGGCGCCACGCTGCGGATGAAATGCATCGCCTGCGACGGCACGCGGAAATAGCGCCGGCCTTCGCCGCGTCGACGCGCCTTGAGGTACTCGACATGGGCCTCGGCGGTGCGCCGGGCGCCGGCTTCGAGCCAGGCGGGCCAGGCCTCGGGGTGTTCCGGCAGGTCGTCGTCGCGGGTGGCGGCCAGGCCCAGCTGCTGGTCGAGGAACACGCCGGCGGCGTCGAGATGGTCCTGCGGCGCCTCGAGCAGGGCATGGTACAGCTCGCGGACCCGGGGCGACGGGTTTGCAGTGGTGGCAGGGAGGGGCGAGGACAGGCTCATGTCGCGTTCCTTGTCATGGGTTTGCGGGGGCGGCCGGATCGACCGCACATACCGTTGCGAGTGAGCGCGGGAATAAAAGGTTTCACTGGCGGGACAGGTGGCGCGCCGTGGCGCCGTGCGACGGCAAAAGCGAACCCTGGCGGCGCCCCGGGGTCTGCCGCTGACAGCCCCCGGAGCCGCGCCGATGATTGATTCCCGGGCCGACCACGGCCTTCGCTTCGGCATCGAGGAGGAATTCTTCCTGCTCGACGCCACCGACCTGGATATCGCCCGCACGGCACCCTCCGGATTCCTCGAGGCCTGTCGCGCCGCCCTCGGCGAGCATTTCGCCGAAGAAATGTTCGAATGCCAGGTCGAGGTCGCCAGCCCGGTGTTCGCCGACCTGGCGCAAGCCGCGCGCTTCCATGGCCGGGCCCGCCAGCGCCTGGCGCAGCTGGCCGCCGGCTTCGGCCTGCGTGCGCTGTGCGTCGGCACGCATCCCTTCGCCGACTGGCGGCGGGCGCGGAGCAACCCGGCGGCGCACTTCGCCCGCCTGTTCGAGGACCAGGGGCGGGTGGCCCGGCGCAGCCTGGTCTGCGGCCTGCACGTGCACGTCGAGATTCCCGCGAGCCACGACCGCATGGTCGTGCTCCAGCAGGTCCTGCCCTGGCTGCCGCTGCTGCTGGCGTTGAGCGCGTCGTCGCCGTTCCGCGGCGGCCGCCACAGCGGTCTGGCGAGCTACCGCCGGGCGCTGTGCGGCGAGTGGCCGAGGATGAACATCCCTCCCGCCTTGCCCGACGAGGACGCCTACCGCCGGCACCTGGCGCTGCTGCGCGAGAGCGGCTGCATCCGCGAGGATGGCCAGGTGTGGTGGATGGTCCGGCCATCCTCCCACGTTCCCACCCTGGAGTTGCGCATCTGCGACGCCTGCCCGCGGCTGGCCGACGCGCTCTGCCTGGCCGGGCTGTTCAGGGCGCTGGTGGGGCAAGCGCTGCTGGCCGGCGATGCGCCTGCCGGACCGGCCGCTCGCGACGCCTGCCTGGAAGAAAACTACTGGCAGGCGATGCGCCACGGTTGCGCCGGACGCTATCTCGTCGACGGCCGCTGCGTGAACGCCAGGGACTGGCTGGAGAGGGCCTGGCGGCAATGCCACCCGCAGGCCCGCCAGGGCAACGAGTGGGCCTATGGCCACGCCCAGCGATTGCTCGAGGAAAACTCCGCCGATCGCCAGTTGCAGCGCTACCAGGCGTTGCGCGCCGAGGGCCGTGAGCGGCAGGCGGCGCTGCGGCGGCTCGTGGAGGAACTGCTGGAGGAAAACCTCCAGGCGCTGCCCGCGATCTAGTCCTGCGTCCTCGAGGGCGGACAGGACGCGAACCATCAGGGGGCGAGGTGCTTTTCGGTTTCGCGCGGGTGCGCCGCCGCCCACCTCGCGAAGCGGGGCCGCGCCGCTTCGGGCCGGAGGACACCGACGAGGAGTTTTCCTGAACGTTCCGGGCCATGCGCATTCATAGCGTCAGGACCCCGAGAACCCCGGCGCAGCGGCACCGCCGCCAGCCCCAGCCACAGGAGACCGCCGCATGCCCGCACTGGAAGCCCTGGACCTGGCGCGCTTGCAATTCGCCTTCACCATATCCTTCCACATCCTGTTTCCGGCCATCACCATCGGCCTGGCCAGCTACCTGGCGGTGCTGGAAGGGCTCTGGCTGAAAACGAACGAAGAGGTCTACCGCGACCTCTATCACTTCTGGTCGAAGATCTTCGCGGTCAACTTCGGCATGGGCGTGGTGTCCGGCCTGGTCATGGCCTACCAGTTCGGCACCAACTGGAGCCATTTCTCCGATTTCGCCGGATCCATCACCGGGCCGCTGCTGACCTACGAGGTGCTCACCGCGTTCTTCCTCGAGGCCGGCTTCCTTGGCGTCATGCTGTTCGGCTGGAACCGCGTCGGGCCGGGGCTGCACTATTTCGCCACGGTTATGGTGGCGATCGGCACGCTGATCTCGACCTTCTGGATCCTTGCCTCCAACAGCTGGATGCAGACCCCGCAGGGCTTCGAGATCGTCGACGGCCGGGTGATCCCGGTGGACTGGCTGGCGGTGATCTTCAACCCGTCGTTCCCTTATCGCCTGCTGCACATGTCGGTCGCCGCGTTCCTCGCCACCGCCTTCTTCGTCGGCGCCTCGGCGGCCTGGCACCTGCTGCGCGGGCGCGACAACCCGGCGATCCGCAAGATGCTTTCGATGGCCATGTGGATGGCGCTGATCGTCGCCCCGCTGCAGGCGGTGATCGGCGACGCCCATGGTCTCAACACCCTGGAGCACCAGCCGGCGAAGATCGCCGCCATCGAGGGCCACTGGGACAACGCCGGCGGCGGGCCGACCCCGCTGATCCTGTTCGGCTGGCCGGACATGCAGCGCGAGGAGACCCGCTTCAAGGTGGAGATCCCGCTGCTCGGCAGCCTGATCCTCCGCCACAGCCTGAGCGAGCCGGTCCCGGCGCTGAAGGAGTTCACGCCGCAGGACCGCCCCAACTCGACGGTGATCTTCTGGACCTTCCGCCTGATGGTCGGGCTCGGCCTGCTGATGATCGCCACCGGTCTCTACAGCCTGTGGCTCCGCTGGCGCGGAGGAGAGCGACTGTACCGCTCGCCGGCGTTCCTGCGCCTGGTGCTGCTGATGGGCCCGTCCGGCCTGCTCGCCATCCTCGCCGGCTGGGTCACCACCGAGATGGGCCGCCAGCCCTGGGTCGTCTATGGGCTGATGCGCACCCGCGACGCCGTCTCGGCGCACAGCGCCGAACAGCTGGGCCTGAGCCTGGCGCTGTTCGTGCTGGTCTACTTCGCTGTCTTCGGCGTCGGCTTCGTCTACCTGCTGCGCCTGATTCGCAAGGGACCGCGCACGGCGGAAGGGCGGCAGACGGAGGAGGGCGGCGGCGCCGGGCGCAGACAGACGCCGGCCCGCCCGCTGTCGGCGGCCGGCGAGGAACTGGAAGACAACCAGGACGCCACCGGGAGGAACTGAGCATGGGCATCGACCTACCCCTGATCTGGGTGATCATCATTCTGTTCAGCGTCATGATGTACGTGGTGATGGATGGCTTCGACCTGGGCATCGGCATGCTCTACCCGTTCTTTCGTGACGCGCGCGACCGCGACGTGATGATGAACAGCGTGGCGCCGGTCTGGGACGGCAACGAGACCTGGCTGGTGCTGGGCGGGGCCGGCCTGTTCGGAGCCTTTCCGCTGGCCTACTCGGTGGTCCTGCCGGCGCTCTACCTGCCGCTGGTGTTCATGCTGATCGGCCTGGTGTTCCGTGGCGTGGCCTTCGAGTTCCGCTTCAAGGCCAGGCCGGCCAGGCGGCATGTCTGGGACAAGGCGTTCATCGGCGGCTCGTTGCTGGCGACCTTCTGCCAGGGCGTGGTCCTGGGAGCCTTCATCGATGGCATCCCGGTGGAGAATCGCCGCTTCGCCGGCGGCTCGCTGGACTGGATCGCACCCTTTCCGCTGTTCTGCGGCGTGGGGCTGGTGGTGGCTTACAGCCTGCTCGGCTGCACCTGGCTGATCATGAAGACCGAAGGCCGCCTGCAGGAGCGCATGCACGACCTGGCGCGACCGCTGGCGCTTGTGCTGCTGGCGGTGATCGGCATCGTCAGTCTGTGGACACCCTTGAGCCATCCGCAGATCGCCGCGCGCTGGTTCAGCCTGCCGAACCTGCTCTGGCTGCTACCGGTGCCGCTCCTCGTGCTGCTGACGTTCCGCCAGTTGTTGCGGGCGGTGGCGGCGGACGCCCAGGCCCGGCCCTTCATCCTCACCCTGGTGCTGATCTTCCTCGGCTACAGCGGCCTGGGCATCAGCCTGTGGCCGAACATCGTGCCGCCGGCGCTGGACTTCCGCGCCGCCGCCTCGCCGCCACAGAGCCAGGGCTTCATGCTGGTCGGCGCGCTGTTCATCATTCCCTTCATCCTCGGCTACACCGCCTGGAGCTACTACGTGTTTCGCGGCAAGAGCGTCGATGCCGGCTACCACTGACCACGGAGGGATATCTGCATGACGCAATCCGCGGCTCTTCATCCATCCACCACCCGCCTGCTCGCGGCCTGCCTGGTGGTGGTTCTGTTCACCGTGGAGGCGGCGCTCCCACCGCTGCACGAATTGAAGGTAGGCAGCGCCACCCGCCGCTACCTGCTGTCCCAGCAGCACAAGCCGGCGCGACCGTTGCCGCTGGTGCTCGCCCTTCACGGCGCCAACGGCGACGCGCGAGAATTCGCCGCGAGCACCGCGCTGGACAGCGAGGGCCGCCGCCTGGGTTTCCTGCTGGCATTCCCCGAAGGCAGCGGCGAGAAGGGCGCGTTGAGCTGGAACGCCGGCGATTGCTGCAAGACGGCCAGCCGCCGCGACGTCGACGACATCGCTTTTCTCCGCGCCCTGGTGGCAGACCTGGTGGCGCGGGGCTGGGCGGATCCGCAGCGAGTGTTCGTGGTGGGCTTCTCCAATGGCGGCATGCTCGCCTATCGACTGGCCGCCGAGGCGCCCGCTCTGTTGCGCGCCATGGCCGCGGTTTCCGCGACGCTCGACATCGACCCGAACGAGCTGAGCCTGGGCGTGCCGCTGCTGCATATCCACGGCAGCGCCGATACGCTGGTGCCTTATCGCGGCGGGGTGGGTCCACGCTCGAGCAACCCGGCGCCCTATCCCAGCGTTTCCAGCAGCATCGCCTCGATGGCCGGGCGGCTCGATGCCCGCCTGGCGGACGATGGCCGCGCCGGTCGTACCGCCGACGGCAAGCCGGTGAGCCGCGAGCGCTATGCCTCGGCGGCCGACGGTGAGGCGGTGGTGCTCTTGCGCATCGCTCGCGGCGGACACGACTGGCCGCGCAGCGACAACCGCGGCAGGGGCCTGGACGCCACCCGTGAAGTGCTGCGCTTCTTCCAAGAGCATGGCGGCTGAAGAAGCGCCGTCTCAGTCGCGGCGTTCCGACGCCACCAGGTTGCCGTGGCCGTGCCCGCTTTCCCGCCGCGGCCGGGCGCCGAAGCGCTGCCAGATGCGTTCGTGGAAATAGAACGCCAGGGTGTTGCAACTGGGTTCGATCAGCGCGATCAGGCCACCGGTCAGTACCGAGCCGGTCAGCGTATAGGCCACGCCGAAAGCGATGCTGAAGTGCAGTACGGCAAAGGTCAGGGTCTTGAGCAGGGGCGCCTGCGGATCCGCTCGTCCGCAGCACGCCCCGATCCCCCGTGGGTTCACCGCTTGGCCTCGGTGTCCGGCTGGCAGTCACGGGCGAGGAAGGCCCGGGTGAGTTCCGGCAGGTGCTCGCGCAGCCAGTCGGCCATGGCTTCTTCCTGGGGCAGGATGCGCTCCAGCGCGGCGAGGGTCTCGCTGTCGCCGACTTCGCGGGCGGCGGCGATCAGCACGGTGTAGGCGGCGATCTCCATGTTCTCGAAGACGTAGCCGCTCATCGCGCCCTTGACCACTTCGTCGCTGACCGTCATGCCGGCCACCGCCTGGCCGAAGGCCATCAGCTTGGCGCCCATGTCCTTGAGGGTCGACGGACTGCTGTCGAGGCGCTCCAGGCACTCTTCGAGCAGACGCTGCTGGCCACGGGTCTCTTCGATGTGTTGCTCGATCCGCGTCTTCAATTGCGGATAGTGCTCCAGGCGCGCCGCCTGGCCCTTCAGCATCTGCTCGGCCTGTTGCTCCATGGCGTGGGCGTCGCGCAGCCAGTCCAGCAGGTTTTCCTGTTTGCTCGTCATCGCGGTTCTCCTCGGTGTGTATGTGTCTGCTCAGAGGGGCCTGTGGGCACAGCGTTCAGTTTCTTTGCCGACCGGTCGCAGACAGCGCAGCGGCGCCGTTGCGCCAGGCGAAGCGCGATCGGAAAAAGTTCTGAACCATCGCCTGTCCCGGGGATTCCGACCTTCCGTGCGCAGGATGAAAGCGCCGCTTCGAATAGCCGTTGTTCGAATGTCCGTCGGAGGGAACGTCAACGAACCCACAGAGGAACGAACCATGTTCGTACATGACAAGCGACTGCAGTACACCGTCAGGGTCGCCGCACCCGACCCCGGCCTGGCCAACCTGCTGCTGGAGCAGTTCGGCGGGCCGCAGGGCGAATTGGCCGCAGCCATGCGCTACTTCACCCAGGGACTGGGCGAGTGCGATCCCGGACGCAAGGACCTGCTGATGGACATCGCCACCGAGGAACTCAGCCACCTGGAAATCATCGGCTCCATCGTCGGCATGCTCAACAAGGGCGCCAAGGGTCGTCTGGCCGAGGCCGTGGAGGAGGAGGCCGAGCTCTACCGCTCGCTCACCGGAGGCGGCAACGACTCGCACATCACCTCGCTGCTGTATGGCGGCGGGCCGGCCCTGGTGAATTCCGGCGGAGTGCCATGGAGCGCAGCGTACGTCGACAGCATCGGCGAACCGACCGCGGACCTGCGGTCCAACATCGCCGCCGAGGCGCGCGCGAAGATCGTCTACGAACGGCTGATCAACCTCACCGACGATCCCGGCATCAAGGACGCGCTGACCTTCCTGATGACCCGCGAACTGGCGCACCAGCGCTCGTTCGAAAAGGCCCTCCACGCGATCCAGCCGAATTTCCCGCAAGGCAAGTTGCAAGGGATGTCGGAGTTCGCCCAGCGCTATCTGAACATGTCGCGCGGCGAGGGCGACATGCGCGGCTCATGGAACGAAGGGGACGGATGGGAATACGTGGACTCGCCGCAGCCGGCCCTGGACGGCGGCGACGGCACGGCCAGCGTGACGCTGTCCGATGCCGAGGGGGAAGTCCTGCAGCGAATGGCCGACCGCACCCGGTCCGATCCCATGCTCGATCCGCTGACCGGCGCCGATCTGGGCGCCGGCGCGTCTGCGGACACCACCCGCTGAGCCCGGATGCCCGTCGCCGGCGGGCTTGCCCCGGCCTCCACGCCCGGCACTGCAGCGTGGAGGCCTGGCAGAGGATATTCATGATGACCACCAAGCGCGAAACCCGCGAGCCAGAAAACCCACCACTGAGCCCCGACTCGCCTGCGGTGGGTCCCGAGCGACACAAGCACGACCAGGCGAGCGAGGCGCAACCGGAGTTCGCCCCGGACGATCCCGACGTCGCAGGCCACGGCGAGGCCCGCCGCCCGGCCTGAAGTTCCCGGCGCCCGGAGAGGGCGCCGGTCATTTCGTCCGGTCGATGGAAAGCCCGGCGAGGCAGGCGGTCATGAATAGGGAGAATGCAGCAGGGAGTCCGCCACCATGAGTTTTTCCCGTTTCGCCCAACGCCTGTCCAACTGGGCCGGCCGCCCGCCGACCTTCGTCGTCGCCCTCGGTTTGATCCTGCTGTGGGCGCTCAGCGGGCCGTTCTTCGACTTCAACGATACCTGGCAGCTGGTGATCAATACCTCGACCACCATTGTCACCTTCCTCATGGTCTTCCTCATCCAGAACACCCAGAACCGCGATACCGACGCGCTGCACATCAAGATCGACGAACTGCTGCACAGCACCCAGCGCGCCCATGATGCGCTGCTGGGCCTGGATGAACTGGATGCGGACACCCTGCGCAAGCTGCGCGAGCGCTACCAGCGCATGGGCGAGCAGGATGACGAGACCCCGGAAAGCGTCGCCGCCGAGGAAGAGCGCCAGTGCGGTTGCGCCAGCCCGGAGCGGCGCGACGCCTGAAACGGCGCCGCGACGGCTCAGGGGCGCAGGATGACCTTGCGGCAGTCCTCGCGCTTCTCGTCGAACAGCGCGTAGCCCAGCGGCGCGTCGTCCAGGCGCAGGCGATGGCTGACGATCGCCTCGGGATGCAGTTCGCCATTGCCGATGTGCTCGAGCAGGGCCGGCAACAACGCCTGCACATGGGTCTGCCCCATCTTGAAGGTCAGGCCCTTGTCGAAGGCGTCGCCGAACAGGAAGCCGTGGATGAAGCCGGCATAGACGCCCGGCACGCTCACCGTCCCGCCGCGCCGCACCGCCGCGATGCACTGGCGCAGGGCCTTTCCGCTGCCGGCCTCGAGCCTGAGCGCGGCAAGCATGCTTTCGGTGACGCTGCCCTTGGCTTCGAAACCCACCGCGTCGATCGCCGCGTCCACTCCACGGTAGCCTTCGGTGCGCTCGATGATCGCCGCTGCCGGGTCGTCCTCGCTGCCGAAATCGATGGGGATCGCGCCATAGGTGCGGGCGGCGAAGTCCAGCCGGTAGCGGTGGTGGTCGACGATGAAGATCCGTTCGGCGCCCAGCAGGCGCGCGCAGGCGGCGGACATCAGGCCGACCGGTCCGGCGCCGTAGATCGCCACGCTGCTGCCCTGGCGGATGCCGGCGTTGCGTACCGCCTGGTAGCCGGTGGGCAGGATGTCGCTGAGGAACAGTACGCGTTCGTCATCCAGGGCGTCGGGAATCACCAGGGGCCCGCTGTTGGCCTTGGGCACCCGGACGTATTCGGCCTGTCCGCCCGGCACGCCACCGTACAGGTGGCTGTAGCCGTAGAGTGCCGCGCCCGGCGGAATCTGCTTCTTGTTGAGGATCGCGCCACGCCCGGGGTTGCTGGTCTCGCAGGCGGCATGCAGGTTCAGGCGGCAGAAGAAGCACTCGCCGCAGGCGATCACGAAGGGCACCACCACGCGGTCGCCGGGGCGCACGGCGGTGACGGCCGGGCCGACTTCCTCGACGATGCCCATGAACTCGTGGCCGAGGATATCGCCCTGTTCGACCAGGGGGATCTTGCCGCGATACAAATGCAGGTCCGAGCCGCAGATGGCGGTGGCGGTCACTCGCAGCAGCAGGTCGTCGGGCTCCTGCAGGCGGGGCTCGGCGACCCGTTCGATGCGGACGTCGTGGCTGCCGTGGAAGGTGAGGGCGCGCATGGCGGTGCTCCTGGCTGTGGCTGATGCAGATGGGGCGCACGCCCGCTCGCTGGAGTTCATTCGCCGGGACGGGCGGGCACCGTCGGTCCCGCGCATTCAACGACGCGGCAGGCACGCGGTCGGATGACGGGACCGGACCGGAGGCTTTCCCATGCGCACCTACCGCCTGCTCGCCGTCCCGCTCCTGCTCGCCGCGCTCTGGCTGCTCGGCGGCGGCGCCTGGTTGTGGCTGCTCGACGGTTCCGCCTACTACCTGTGCGCCGGCGGCGCACTGCTGGTCTGCGCCATCGCCCTCTGGCATGGCCGGGCGCGGGCCCTGGCCGCCTACGCGACGCTGCTGCTGGGCAGTTGCCTGTGGGCCTGGTGGGAAGTCGGCCTGCGCTGGTGGGAGCTGGTGCCGCGCCTGGCCCTGTGGTTCCTGCTCGGCGGCCTGCTCTGCCTGCCGGCGTTGCGTCGCCGACTGCGTGGTCGGCACGCGTCGCGCGACGCCGCGCTGCTGGCCTGCGCCCTGGGCCTGGTCACGCTGCTGGCGAGCCTGGCGCTGCTGCGGCCATCCGTGGAGTTGCCGGCGGTCAGCCATGGCGCGGCCGGGCCAGGCGCCACGGCTGCGGCGGATGGCGAGTGGCGCTTCTACGCGGGCGACGCCGGCGGGCAGCGTTACTCGCCGCTGCGTCAGATCGATCGCGGCAACGTGCGACGCCTGCGACTGGCCTGGCACTACCGCAGTGGTGACCTGCCAGGTCCGGACGACCCGCTGGAGACCACCGCGGAAAACACCCCGCTGATGGTCGGCGGGCGTCTCTACCTGTGCACGCCGCATAGCCAGGTGATCGCCCTGGAGGCGGAGAGCGGCCGCGAGCTCTGGCGCTTCGATCCGCAGCTGCGCGGCCGTCGCGCCGACGGCTTCCGCAGTTGGCCGCACATGACCTGCCGCGGGCTCGCCTACCATCACAGCCCGGCCTCCAGCGGCAGTTGTCCACGCCGCCTGCTGCTGCCCACCGCGGACGCCCGTCTGATCGCCCTCGATGCCGACAGTGGCAAGCCCTGCCGGGGCTTCGGCAAGGACGGCACGGTGGACCTGGCGCGCGGCCTGCCGGACTTCCAGGCCGGCGAATACTACTCCACCTCTCCGCCGGCGCTGGCCGGCGGCCTGGTACTGGTCGGCGGCCATGTCACCGATCGGATCGCCAGTGGCGTGCTGCGCGCCTATGACGTAGAGGACGGCCATCTGGTATGGAACTGGTACGGCGACGACCGCGTCGACGGCCGTCCGCTGGCCGCCGGCGAGCAGTATCCGCGCGGCGCGCCGAACGTCTGGTCGACGATCAGCGTCGACCGGCGCCTGGGCCTGGCCTACCTGCCCGTCGGCAACGCCAAGCCGGACTTCTGGGGCGGCCGGCGCAGCGCCGCGGCGGAGCGTTACAGTTCCTCGGTGGTGGCTTTGGAGATCGCCAGCGGGCGGCCGCGCTGGGTATTCCAGGCGACCCGCCACGATATCTGGGACCGTGACCTCGCCGCCCAGCCGACGCTCTTCGAACTGCGCCGGGGGCGGCAGCGGATCCCGGCGCTGCTGGCGGCCACCAAGCAGGGCAGCCTGTTCGTCCTCGACCGGCGCAATGGCAAGCCGCTCTGGCCGGTACGCGAGGTGCCGGCACCGGCGGGCGCCGCCGAAGGCGACCACACGGCAGCGAGCCAGCCGGTCTCCAGCCTGGACTTCTCCCCGCCGCCGCTGCGCGAGCGGGACATGTGGGGGGTCACCCCCCTGGACCAGTTGCTCTGCCGGCTGGCCTATCGCCGGCTGCGCTATGAGGGTCCGTATACGCCACCCGGCGAGTCCGGCAGCCTGATCTATCCGGGCAGCGCCGGGGTGTTCAACTGGGGCGGGGTAGCGCTGGACCCGCACCGGCGCATCGCCTTCCTCAACCCGAGCTACATGGCCTTCCGCGTGCGCCTGGTCGCCGGCGCGCCGGGCGAACCGCGCTATCGCGCCGACGGCGTGCCGTTCCGCTCGCCGCTCGGCCTGCCGTGCCAGGCCCCGCCCTGGGGCGAGGTGATGGCCCTGGAGCTGGACAGCGGTCGCCTGCTCTGGCGCCGCCCCAGCGGCACGGTACGCGACGCCACGCCGCTGCCGCTGCCATTCGCCCTTGGGGTCCCCAGCCTCGGCGGAGGCCTGGTCACCGCCGGAGGGCTGGCATTCCACGCCGGCACCCTGGATCGCTACCTGCGCGCCTACGACCTGGACACCGGCGAGGAGCTCTGGCGCGCGCGCCTTCCGGCAGGCGGCCAGGCCAGCCCGATGAGCTACCGCGGGCGCGATGGACGCCAGTACCTGGTGATCGTCGCCGGCGGCCACGGCTCGCTGGGCACCCGCGCCGGGGACCATGTGCTGGCCTTCGTCCTGGCGCCCTGAGTGCCATTCGTCGCGGCGATGGCTCATGGCGCGCGAGCGACAATCCTCCGTAGGGAAAACCATCGTCGAGGAACCGATACGAAAGAAGAGAGGCGAGCATGTCCAAGCAGCACATCATCCATTTTACCGGACCGATCAATTCGTCCACCTGCGGCAACCTGATCAACACCTGCGCGAAAGCCCTGCAACAGGAAGCCGAGGAATTGCGGATCAACATCGCCACCATGGGCGGGGAGTGCAGCTACGGCTTCACCCTGTACAACTTCCTGCGCGCGCTGCCGGTCCCGGTCCATACCCACAACCTGGGTACCGTCGAATCGATGGGCAACATCCTGTTCCTCGCCGGCGAGCGCCGCAGCGCCTGCGCCCACAGCAAGTTCCTGTTCCACCCGTTCCACTGGACCCTGCATGGCGCGGTGGACCACGCGCGGATGGCGGAATACGCGATGAGCCTGGACTACGACCTGCAGCTGTACGCGCAGATCGTCGCCGAGCACACCCGCGACGCCCCCGAGCGCCTGGACATCCCGCGCTACCTGATGGCCTACCCGCGGATCCTCGGTCCCGACGACGCGCTGGCCTGCGGACTGATCCAGAGCGTCGACGACTCGCCGATACCCGCTTCCGCCTGTCACTGGAGCGTGCACTCCTGAACCCGCGCAGGCCTTGCCGGGGTCACGCGCGGCGGCCTTCGGCCAGCATATTCCGGCAAGCGGAAGGCCTTGAATCGGCTAATGAATTTTTCGTCCCAGGACATCCGCAAAAGAGTTTGAACGTTCCCTGGCGGAAGCCTTCGGAGTAAGTGCACGCGGCGAAAAGCGCCGCATCCCTTCCAACCCTCGAGAGGAGGAAACGAGCATGACCGACAAACGACAAGGCATGAGCACCAGCGAAGCCGGGCAGAAAGGCGGCGAAGCCACCTCCAGGAGCCACGGCAAGGAGTTCTACCAGGAGATCGGCCACAAGGGTGGCCAGGCCAGCGGCGGCAACTTCGCCAACGACCCGCAGCGCGCCGCCGAAGCCGGGCGCAAGGGTGGCCAGCAAAGCGGGGGCAATTTCGCCAATGACCGGGAAAGAGCCGCCGAGGCGGGCCGCAAGGGCGGCCAGCAGAGCGGCGGCAATTTCGCCAACGACCGGGAAAAAGCTTCCGAGGCAGGACGCAAGGGCGGCCAGAACAGCCACGGCGGCGGCCGTTCGTCCTGACCATGTAGAACCGCGCAAGCGTACGGCGCATCCCCACCGGGATGCGCCGTTTTTCCATCAGACGAAGAGGAACTCAGCATGTCCAGACCCACTTCCCGCCATCCGCTGCGCGCCTTCCTCCTGGTTGCCACGCTCTGCAGTGGCGCGGCCCTGGCCGGGCAACCGGCGACGCCGGACGGCAATCATCCCGGCCCCGGCGAGGGTACGAGCCATGGCCAGGGCGCCGGGCCCACCGCCCAGGATCCTCACGAAACCCATCGCGAGAACGGCAAGGTGCGCACCGAGGATGGCCGCGCCGTGCGCAGCGACGACGGCGAGCGCAACAACCGCAGCGACCACCAGGATGCCTCGCCGGAGCATTCCGGCGAGGGCGGCCAGCGCGATCGCTCCAGCAACCCCGGTAGCCAGGAGTGACGCCGGGAAGAAACTTCGAACTCCCGCTGCCGCCGCCATTCACAAGCAGGGAGAGTCGCGCCGGGAAGCGGCGCGTCGAAAGGAGGAGACAGACCGATGAAAGTCCGCGAAATCATGAGTCGCGAAGTACGCACCGTCACCCCCCAGACCACCCTTGGCGAGGCGGCGCTGCTGATGCGCCAGGCTGACATCGGCGCCTTGCTGGTCAACGAGGGCGAGCGCCTGACCGGCGTGGTCACCGACCGCGACCTGGTGGTGCGCGGTCTCGCCGACGGCCTGGCGGCCGACCGCCCCGTGCGCGAAGTGATGAGCGCGGAACTGCGCTACTGCTTCGAGGACGAGGAGGTGGACCATGTGGCGAAGAACATGGCGCAACTCGAAAAGCGTCGCCTGCCGGTGATGGATCGCAACAAGCGCCTGGTGGGGATCGTCTCGCTGGCCAACATCGCCACCTGCAACACCGACAAGCTCAGCGCCAATCTCTTGCGCGGCGTGGCACGCGCGCACTGAGGCAGCCATGGCGGAACGACGGCTGGTGGCGATCTGCGGCGGCAGCGCCGGGGTCGGGCGGGCCACCGCGCATGTCTTCGCCCGCGCCGGCTACGCGGTGGCGATACTGGCCCGCGGCGAACGCGGCCTGGCCGAGACCGAGGCGGAGCTGCGCGGCTACGGCGTGCCGCTGACGACGCTGAGCGTCGACGTGGCCGATGCCGATGCGTTGCGCGCGGCGAGCGAGCGCCTGGAGCATGAACTGGGCACCCCGGACGTCTGGGTCAACGCAGCGATGGTCACGCTGTTCTCGCCAGTGCGCCAGCTCACCGCGGAGGAGATCCGCCGTGTCACCGAGGTCACCTACCTGGGCACGGTGCATGGCACCCTGGTCGCGCTGGAGCGCATGCGCCCGCGCGACCACGGGGTGATCATCCAGGTCGGCTCGGCGCTGGCCTACCGGGCCATCCCTCTGCAGGCTGCCTATTGCGCGGCGAAGTTCGCCGTGCGCGGCTTCACCGACGCGCTGCGCTGCGAACTGCTGGAGGAGGGCAGCGGGATCCGCCTGTGCATGGTGCAATTGCCGGCGCTCGACACCCCGCAGTTCGACTGGGCGCGTAACCGCCTGCCGCGAAAACCGCAGCCGGTGCCGCCGATCCACCATCCCAACCTGGCGGCCCATGCGATCTACGCGGCGGTCGACAAGACGCCACGGGAACTCTGGCTGGGCGCGTCGACCCTCCAGGCGATCCTTGCCAACGGCGTGGCGCCGGGCCTGCTCGACCGCCTGCTGGCGCGGCGCGCCTACTTCGGCCAGATGAGCGTACAGGCCGAGCCGGGAGGGCGTCCGGACAACCTGTTCCTGCCCCTGGAGGAAGGCCACGCCACTTGCGGCCGCTTCGCCAGCCGCTCGCGCTGCTCGGCGCTGTTGCTCAGCGCCGCCACGGTGTCCTGGGGATTGCTCGGCGCGGCCCTGCTGCTGGCCGCGCTGCTGCTATGGCTGTGAGCCGTCGCGACGGAACCAGCGGTAGCCGTAGCCAGCCAGCGAGACCCGGTTGCCGTGCGGAGGCGGGTAGTCGTGATCGGCGAGGATTTCCCGGTAGGCGCCGAGATCCAGCTCGCCTATGCACGCGCGTAGCGGCCGCTCGGACAGGTTGACCAGCATCAGGCTGCCGGGTGCCTGGCCGCGATCATGGCGCATGGCGAACAGCGCCGGCTGGTCGGTCGGTACCAGGCTGGCCTGGCCCAGGCCCGTCTCCGGCAGTTCCGCGCGCGCCCGGGCCAGGCGCCGTACCCGGTTGAGCAGGGAGTCCGGCGCCGCATCCTGGGCGGCGACGTTGACCCGCGTGCAGGCGAACGGCCCGTCCTCGATCGGCGCCACCGCCAGGCGTTCGGCGGGCGCGTCGGAAAACCCCGCGTGGGGCTGGTCGCTCCATTGCATGGGCGTGCGCACCGCCAGGCGTTCCGGGCGCCGCAGGTCGTCCCCCATGCCGATTTCCTCGCCGTAGCGCAGGATCGGCGTGCCCGGCAGGGACAGCAGCAGGGCGTAGGCCATCGCCTGGCGGCGGACGTCGCCGCCGAGCATCGGCGCCAGGCGCCGGCGGATGCCGCGGCCATAGAGGCGCATGTTCTGCTCGGGGGCGAAGGCGCGCATGACCTCCTCGCGCTCGGCCTCGCTCAGGCGCTCCAGGTCCAGCTCGTCATGATTGCGCAGCCACAGGGCGTAGCCGCAGCCCGGCGGCGGCACCGGCTGGCGGACCAGCGCGCGGCGCAGCGGTTCGGCGCTCTGCCGGGCGAGAGCGAGGAACAGGTGGTTGTTGATCCAGAAGTCCAGTACCAGCCCCAGTCGCCTGCCGTCGCCGAAGTAATGGCGGTAACGGTCGGGCTCGACGTCCACCTCGCCCATCAGCAGCGCCTCCGGCGCATGCCGGGCGAGCCGTTCGAGCAGCCAGGCGCCACGTCGCTCGTCGCCGCCGCCGGCCTGTTCGACCAGGTGCGAGGCGGCATCCAGGCGGAAACCGGCGACGCCCAGTTCCAGCCAGTGGCTCATGACCCGCTCGACTTCCTCGATGACCCGTAGGTTCTTCAGGTTCAGGTCCGGCTCGTGGCTGTAGAAAAGATGGCGGTAGTACTGCCCGGCCTGGGCGTCCCAGTTCCAGATGCCGTCCTCCACGGAGGGAAAGATCGGCCGGTTGCCGTCGTCCAGCGGCCGGTCCGACCACAGGTAGTAGTCGCGACAGGGCGCCTCGCGGTCATGCCGGGCGGCGACGAACCAGGGGTGCTGATCCGAGGTGTGCTGCACCACCAGTTCGAGAATCACCCGCATGCCGCGCGCGGCGGCCTCGCTCACCAGCCGCCGGAGATCCTCCTCGCTGCCGAAGCGCGGCTCCAGCGCCAGGTGGTCGCTGACATCGTAGCCGGCGTCGCGGAACGGCGAGCGGTACAGCGGCATCAGCCACAACGCACCGACGCCCAGTTCGCGCAGATAGTCGAGGCGCTCGACGATACCGGCCAGGTCGCCGCAACCGTCGGCGTCGCTGTCGCGGAACAGCGATGGATCGATCTGGTAGATCAGGCAGTGGCGATACCATTCAGCGTCCATCGCCACGCTCCCCTGGCCGCAGCAGCAGCGCCTGGCCGCCGCGCAACTCGCCGGCGTAGGGCTGCCCGGCGGCGACGCCATCGCTGGCCACCTCGACCTGCCAGGCACCGGCCAGCGGGAAGCCGTGGGCGGCGTCGGCGAAGTTGACGCAGACCAGCCGCTGGTCATCGCCATGGCGCCGACGGTAGGCCAGCACCTCGGGGTGCGACGGCAGCTCCTCCCAGTCGCCCAGCTGCAACGCGGGGCTGCCGCGGCGGCAGGCGAGCAGCCGGCGATAGAGCGCCAGCACCGAGCCGGGATCGCGCTCCTGGACCTCCACCGCCAGGGTATCCGCCTCGGGCGGGAAGGGCAGCCAGGCGGGCTCGCCGGCCCAGCCGTGGGGTGCGGCGGCTCGCCACGGCAAGGGCGCGCGGCTGCCGTCGCGGCCACCGGGGTCGACGCCATGCGCCGCCTCGATCGGCGCGTCCTCCAGACCCAGCTCCTCGCCCTGGTAGATGAACGGCGTGCCGCGCAGGGTCAACAGCAGCACGGCGGCGGCGCGCGCCCGCGCCTGGGAGCCGCCGTAGCGCGTGCGGTGGCGACTGTTGTCATGGTTGGAGAGGACCCAGGTCGGCCAGGCCGCCGCCTGATTCAGCGCGGTTTCCACCTCGCGGATGCACAGGCGCAGGGTCACCGGGTCCCAGGGCGCGTCCAGCGGCGGGAAGTTGAAGGACATGTGCAGCTCGTCGCTGGCGCCGTAATAGGCGGCGACCCGCGCGGTCGAGCGGATGTTCACCTCGCCGACCAGCACGCGCTCGCCGGGATAGCTGTCGACCAGTCGGCGCAGCCCGCGCAGCACCTCGTGGCTGTAGGGCTGGTCGTTGATCCGCGCGATGCTCTCGCCGGCCGCGCAGCGCGGGTCGTCGGCGAACTCGGGATCCTTGCCGATGCAGTGCGCGACGTCGATGCGGAAGCCGTCGACACCGCGTTCCAGCCAGAACCTGAGAACCTCGTGCATCGCCTCCACTACCTGCGGGTTGCGCCAGTTCAGGTCCGGCTGCTGCGCCAGGAAGAAATGCAGGTAGTACTGCTGGCTGGCCTCGTCCCAGGTCCAGCTGCTGCCGCCATCGATGGCGGCGCGCCAGTTGTTCGGCTGGTCGCGCCAGATGTACCAGTCGCGCCGCGGATCGTCGCGCCCGCGCCGGGCGGCGAGGAACCAGGGGTGCTGGTCGGAAGTGTGATTGGGCACGAAGTCGAGCAACACCCGCAGGCCGCGCGCATGAGCTTCGGCGAGGAGGCGGTCGAGGTCGGCGAGGCTGCCGAACAGCGGATCGATGTCGCAGTGGTCGCAGATGTCGTAGCCGGCGTCGCGCATCGGCGAGCGGTACACCGGCGACAGCCACAGCGCGTCGACGCCGAGACGCTGCAGGTGGTCGAGGCGGGCGATCAGGCCGGGCAGGTCGCCGACGCCGTCGCCGTTGCTGTCGGCGAACGAGCGCGGATAGACCTGGTAGATCACCGCGCGCCTCCACCAGGGCGGCTGGAAGGATTGCAGCATGGGACCTCCTGGGCGGCTTCGACAGCCGCTTTCCTGCTTCGAGCCCGACGCCCGGCGCGGGGTTCGAATTTTCCGCGCGAGCGCCTGCGGCCCACCTACCAGAATTGGCAGGAGAAGGTGCCCACCTGTCGTGGATCAATGTCCACGCCCGGTCCGACTCCTAGTGTCGCCGGCTCCCAACTCTCTCTCACGGATGAAAGGGCAATGCACCTTCTTGAACGCCAACACGATATCCAGCCCCTCTCGCGGGCAGACATGACCATCCAGCTCAATGGCCAGCCCGTCGCGGTGGCTGCCGGCGAGACCGTGCTCAACGTGCTCAACGCGGTCGGCCTGCGGCGCGTCGCGCGCAACGATCACGGCCAGGCCAGTGGCGCCTTCTGCGGCATGGGCGTGTGCCATTGCTGCCTGGTCGCCATCGACGGCCGGCCCAAGCGCCGCGCCTGCCAGACCGTGGTGCGGCCAGGCATGCGGGTGGAAACCGAGGTCAATCGCTTCGACCGGGAGGATCGTCCATGAGCCAGCGTCCGCTGATCGTCGGCGGTGGCGCGGCCGGCATGGCCGCGGCCATCGAACTGGCCCGCCACGGGGTCTCCTGCGTGCTCGTCGACGAGGCCTCGCGCCCGGGCGGGGTGGTCTATCGCGGACCGCTGCGCGCCGGCGTCGACCCGGCCTACCTCGGCGCGCGCTACACCAGGGCCCTGGAAAAGCTGCGGCGTGACTTCGCCGCCTGCGCCGGGCACATCGACCTGCGTCTGAACAGCCGCGTGGTCGGCGGCGACAGCCAGCGCCTGATGATCCTCGACGAGGCAGAGCAGCTGCACGAAATGACCTATTCGCACCTGCTCCTGGCCACCGGCTGCCACGAACGCAGCGTACCGTTCCCCGGCTGGACCCTGCCCGGGGTGATGCTGCTCGGCGGCCTGCAATTGCAGATCAAGAGCGGCGCGGTGAAGCCGCTGGGCGATACCCTGATCGCCGGCAGCGGCCCGCTGCTGCCGCTGGTGGCCTGCCAGCTGCATGCGGCGGGGGTACGCGTCGCCGGGGTCTACGAGGCCTGCGCGTTCGGCCGCATGGCCAGGGAAAGCCTGGCGCTGCTGAACAAGCCGCAACTGTTCCTCGACGGCCTGAGCATGCTTGGCTATCTCAAGCTCAACGGCATCCCGCTGCATTACGGCTGGGGGGTGGTCGAGGCCGGCGGCGCTGGGGAACTGGCGGAAGTGACGGTGGCGCCCTACGACGAAGAATGGCGGCCCGACCTGGAAAACGCCCGGTCGGTGCAGGCATCGACCCTTGCCGTCGGCTACGGCTTCATCCCGCGCACCCAGCTCAGCCAGCAACTGGGCCTGGAGCACGGCTTCAGCGACGACGGCTACCTGCGCGCGGAGTGCAACGTCTGGCAGCAGAGCAGCCAGCCGCATATCCACCTGGCAGGCGACATGGCGGGCATACGCGGCGGCGAAGCGGCGATGATCGGCGGACGCATCGCCGCCTTGTCGATCCTGTTGCAGCGCGAGGCGATTTCCCCCGCCGAGGCCATCGAACGGCGCGATTCCCATCTGGCCCGGCTGGAGGCGATCAAGCGCTTCCGCGCCGGGGTCGAGCGCTACACCCGGCGTGGCGCCCGCCAGGTCGAGCTGGCTCGGGCCGATACGGTGATCTGCCGTTGTGAACAGGTCACCCGTGGCGACGTCGAACGCGCGCTCGAACAGGGCGTACAGGACATCGCCGGCCTGAAGATGCGCACCCGCGTCGGCATGGGCGACTGCCAGGGGCGCATGTGCATCGGCTATTGCAGCGATCGCCTGCGTGGCGCCACCGGGCGCGCCGACATCGGCTGGCTGCGCCCGCGGTTCCCGATCGACCCGATCCCGTTTTCCGCATTTCAGAACCTCGGTACGGAAGCCTGAACATGAACAGAACCTATGACATCGTGATCGCCGGCGGCGGTGTGATCGGCGCGTCCTGCGCCTACCAGCTGTCCAAGCGCGGCAACCTGCGCATCGCCGTGGTCGATGCCAAGCGCCCCGGCAACGCCACCCGCGCCTCGGCCGGCGGGCTATGGGCGATCGGCGAATCGGTGGGACTGGGCTGCGGGGTGATCTTCTTCCGCATGATGTCCGCCCGCAACCGGCGCGAGGCCCAGGGCGCCGCGGTGGCGGTGGACGCGAGCACGCCGCACATCCTGCCGCCGGCATTCTTCGACTTCGCCTTGCAGTCCAACGCGTTGTATCCGGAATTGCACCGCGAGCTCATCGAACGCCACGGCATGGACTTCAAGTTCGAGCGCACCGGCCTGAAGTACGTCATCCAGGACGATGAGGACCGCCAGTACGCCGAGCACATCGTGGCGCAGATCCCGCACCTCGCCGATCAGGTGCGCTGGCTCGACCGCGACGACCTGCGCCGCGCCGAGCCGGCGGTCAGCCAGGCGGCCCACGGCGCGCTGGAATTCCTCTGCGACCACCAGGTCAGCCCGTTCCGCCTGGCCGACGCCTACCTGGAGGGGGCGCGGCAGAACGGCGTCGAGCTGCTGCTGGGGAGCAACGTCACCGGCGTGATGCGCCAGGGCCGGCGGATCAGCGGGGTGCGCACGGACAACGCCGGCGTGCTGCACTGCCAGACCCTGATCAACGCCGCCGGCGCCTGGGCCGCCGAGCTCAGCGAAATGGCCAGCGGCCGGCGCATCCCGGTCAAGCCGGTGAAGGGCCAGATCGTCCTCACCGAGCGCATGCCGCGACTGCTCAACGGCTGCCTGACCACCAGCGACTGCTACATGGCGCAGAAGGACAACGGCGAGATCCTGATCGGCAGCACCACCGAGGACAAGGGCTTCGACGTCAGCAATACCTTCCCGGAAATCGCCGGCCTGGTGCAGGGCGCGGTGCGCTGCGTACCGCAGCTGCAAGAGGTCAACCTCAAGCGCACCTGGGCCGGGCTGCGCCCGGGCTCGCCGGACGAGCTGCCGATCCTCGGCCCGGTGGCGGAGGTGGAAGGCTACCTGAACGCCTGCGGGCACTTCCGCACCGGCATCCTCACCTCGGCGATCACCGGGGTGCTGCTCGACCGTCTGGTCCACGGGGAGCAACTGCCCCTGGACCTCACGCCATTCCTGGCGGCGCGCTTCCAGCCGGAGCGCTCCGCCGTGGCGGTGGCGGCCTGCTAGCTTCGTGGTGGCGACAGGCACCGGGCGGAGCGGGGCATGCCGCGCTCCACTCGGTCGCCGGGGCAGGGCGCTGGCGGGAAACGCGCCACGCTTGCCGGCGGACATGGCGGCGGTTGTATGCTCACCCGGAAAGCCCACTAGACGACTGGTCTAATTCAAGCTACCGTGCGCCCCATGAAAACCAGCTACGACGATACCCGCCAGCATCTGCTCGATACCGGATACCGGATCATGGCGGTCAAAGGCTTCTCCGGAGTCGGCCTCAACGAAATCCTGCAGACCGCGGGCGTGCCCAAGGGCTCGTTCTATCACTACTTCAAGTCCAAGGAGCAGTTCGGCCAGGCCCTGCTGGAAGACTACTTCCGCGCCTACCTGGCGGACATGGACCAGCGCTTCGCCGCTCCCGGGCTGAATGGCCGCGAGCGGCTGATGAGCTACTGGCAGAAGTGGCTGGACAACTCCCGCACTCCCTGCGACGAGCAGAGGTGCCTGGTGGTCAAGCTCAGCGCCGAGGTCGCGGATCTTTCCGAGAGCATGCGGATCACCCTGCGCGACGGATCGGACGGGATCATCGAGCGACTCGCCGGGTGCATCGAACAGGGCCGCGCGGACGCTTCCCTCGCGCCCTGCGACGCCCGTCGCAAGGCCAGCGCCCTGTACCAGCTGTGGCTGGGGGCGAGCCTGCTGAGCAAGCTGCATCGTCATCCCGCTCCGCTGGAAAGCGCGATGGAAACCACCAGGAGCCAGTTGGAGCCCTGAGTTTCGCGAGACCAAGAAGACCCGCCCCGGAAGAGGCGGGTATTTTTTCCGCCCGCGGCTAGTCGACTGGTCTAGTTTCAACCTGCACGGCACCGGCCGTGCAGCGTCAGACAGAGGAGCCTGGAAATGCCCCAATCCACGCAGGTCAACCGCCGTATCGTCCTCGCGTCGCGCCCCCACGGCGCCCCGACCCGGGAAAACTTCCGCCTGGAGCAGGTCCCGGTGCCGCAACCCGGCGCCGGCCAGGTGCTGCTGCGCACCGTCTACCTGTCGCTCGACCCGTACATGCGCGGACGGATGAGCGACGCACCGTCCTACGCACCGCCGGTGGAGCTCGGCGCAGTGATGGTCGGCGGCACGGTGAGCCGGGTGCAGGCATCCAAGCATGCCGACTTCAAGGTCGGCGACTGGGTGCTTTCGGCCAATGGCTGGCAGGACTATGCGCTGTCCGACGGCAGCGGTCTGGCCCGGCTGGGCGAGGCCCCGGAACATCCGTCCCATGCCCTGGGCGTGCTCGGCATGCCCGGCTTCACCGCCTACATGGGCCTGCTCGACATCGGCCAGCCCCGGACCGGCGAAACCCTCGTGGTGGCCGCCGCCACCGGCCCGGTCGGCGCCACCGTCGGACAGATCGGCAAGCTCAAGGGCTGCACGGTGATCGGCGTCGCCGGCGGCGCGCAGAAATGCCGCCACGCGGTCGAGGTCCTGGGTTTCGATGCCTGCCTCGACCACCATGCCGCGGATTTCGCCGAGCGCCTGGCCGAAGCCTGCCCGCAAGGCATCGACATCTACTACGAGAACGTCGGCGGCAAGGTCTTCGACGCGGTGTTCCCCCTGCTCAACGCCAAGGCGCGGATCCCGGTATGCGGCATCGTCGCCCACTACAACGACACCGACCTGCCGCCGAGGCCGGACCGCCTGCCGGCGCTGATGGGCACCATCCTGCGCAAGCGCATCAAGGTGCAGGGATTCATCATCTTCGACGACTACGGTCATCGCTACGGCGAGTTCCAGCGCGACATGTCGCAATGGATCGCCGAGGGCCGCATCCAGTATCGCGAGGAGCGGGTCGACGGTCTCGAGAACGCCCCCGAGGCGTTCTTCGGCCTGCTCCAGGGACGCAACTTCGGCAAGCTGGTGATCCGCGTCGGAGCCGACGCATGAGCCGGCCGATCCAGGCGCTCGGCGGTCTGCGGGGAAAGCGCCGGGCGTTGCTCCTCGAGGAGCTGGACGAGGCGTCCCGCACCACCACCATTCTGGGTTGAGGCCCACGACCAATAAGGAGTCACGCAAATGAAAGTCGGTTTTCTCGGGTTGGGCGGCATGGGCTCGGCGATGGCCACCCGCCTGGTACAGGCGGGGCTCGAGGTCACGGTCTGGAATCGTTCCGCGGCGGCCTGCGAGCCGCTGCTGGCGCTGGGCGCCGCCAGGGCGGGCGAGGCCGCCGAGCTGTTCGGCCTGGACGTGGTCATCAGCATGCTGGCGGACGACCAGGCGACCCGCGGGGTACTGCTCGACAGCGGCGTGCTCGAACGGGCGCGTCCCGGTCTCATCCATCTGAGCATGTCGACGCTGTCGATCGACTGCGTCGAGGCGCTCGCCGCAGAGCACCGGCGCCTGGGGCTGGCGTTCGTCGCCGCGCCGGTGTTCGGGCGCACCGACGTGGCCGCCGCCGGCAGGCTGAACATCGTCGTCGGTGGCCCGGAGGAGGCCATCGAGCATGTCAAGCCGCTGCTGGAGATTATGGGACAGAAGACATGGTTTTTCGGAAAAGATCCACTCAGCGCAATGGCGGTGAAGATCTCTGGTAACTTCATGATCGCCAGCGCCATCGAAAGCATGGGCGAGAGCGTCGCCCTGGTGAAACGCCTGGGCGTCGACCCCGGACGCTTCATGGAACTCATGTCCTCGACGCTGTTCGATGCGCCTGTCTACCGCAACTACGGTCCGCAGATCGTCGAGCAGCGCTTCACTCCCGCCGGCTTCCGCCTGGTCCTCGGGCTGAAGGACGTCGACCTGGCGCTGTCCGCCGGCAAGAGCCGCAACGTACCGTTGCCGCTGGCCAGCCTGCTGCACGATGTGCTGCTGGAGGCCATCGCCCATGGCGACGGGGAGTCGGACTGGACGGCGCTGGCGAAGGTAGCGTTGTCACGATCGGGACAAATCTGAGAAGGTTCTTCGCACGGCCCCCGGCCCGTGAAGCTGTTCGGCAATCTGACGTGCTTTCCATCAATTCTTTCATCGGGAAGAAGGTATGTCCGAGCGTGGGACGGCTGTCGAAGGCCGGATCGACTGGCAACGGATCCTGCTGATCCTGTTCACCACCACCCTGGTGGGCGGCATCTGCGGGATCTTCGTGATCAACGAACTGGATCGCCAGCACGACGGGGCGCACCTGGCGTCCTATACCGAAATGGCCCTGGAGCGGGCGCTGGAGATCTCCTCGGCGGCCGACCAGATGCTCGCCGAGATGAACGCCGGCAACGCGCCGGCCTGCGGCGACCGCGACCTGGAGATGCTGCGCTCGATCGTGCTCGAGTCGCGTTTCATGAGCGACGTCGGCCGGATCAGCGGCAACCAGGTGATCTGTACCGGGGTGCGCGGCCGCTTGCGGGCGCCCTGGGGGCTGTCCGCACCCGACCGGGTCGACCCCGCCGGCACCCGCTTCTGGTCCGAGGGCATGCCGTTGCCGCTGCAGGTGCTGCCGACCGGCCTGGTCGCCCGCGGCAACGCCATCGTGTTCATCGCCCCGCATGCCTATTTCGACGTCGACCACCCGGACGCCGGCATCTCCGCCGCCGCCGTCTCGGCCAACGGCGACTACATCTACCACCGCTTCGCCGGGGAGCAGCGCCCGGCCCCGGAGATGCCCGGCAGGCCCGCTTGGCCGGAAGTCTCCGGCGCCCGCCAGGCAAGCCGCTGCGAGCCGGACCAGGACCTCTGCGTGGTCTCCCACCTGCGCGAGCGCGGCCTGCTGAACACCGAGCCGGACCGCGCCGCCATGGCCGCGGCGATGGGCGGCGGGCTGTTCTTCGGGGTCATGTTGCTGCTGAGCTACCTGTTCGGCTTCCTCAGCGACGAGAAGCTTCCCGCCAGGCTCCTGCGCGCGTTGAAGCGCGAGGCGCTGGAGGTGCACTACCAGCCGATCGTGCGCCTGGCGGACGGCCGCTGCATCGGCGTCGAAGCCCTGGCGCGCTGGACCGACAGCAGCCTGGGCCGGGTGTCTCCCGACATATTCATCGGCGCCCTGGAAGAAAGCGGCGACATCCAGTTGCTGACCCGCTTCGTCTTCCGCCGTGCCCTCAGGCAGCTGGGCCCGCTGCTGAGAAAGGAGCCGGGGTTCTATGTCAGCATCAACGTGACCGGCAAGGACATCGCCAATCCCGGATTCATCGACTTCGCCATCCGCCAGATGGCCCGCGAGCGCGTGCTGCCTGCACAGGTCGCCCTGGAGCTGACCGAACGCACCACCGAGGCCCAGGACTGCCTGCTGGCGGGGATGAACCGCCTGCGCGAGCTGGGCCTGAAGATCTACGTGGACGACTTCGGCACCGGCCACTCGAATCTGGTCTACCTGGCCAACCTGCCGGTGGACGCGATCAAGATCGACAAGGTCTTCACCCAGTCGATCGGCGAAAGCGAAGCCGTCGAGCTGATCTTCGACAAGCTCTGCTCGATGGCCGAACAGTTGCAGATCGGCGTGGTGGTCGAAGGAATCGAAACCCAGGCCCAGGCGGACTACGTCTCGCGCCGCTCGCCGGAAGCCCTCGGCCAGGGCTGGCACTTCGGCAGGGCGTTGGCGCTTGAGGCCTTTCTCGCCTATTACCGGGATCTCCCCGCCCGCATGCGGCCATGAATCCGTGCGACGAGCGTGCCGGGGGAGCGTTGCAGGGTGGCGGCTTTTCGCGGAACAGGCGGCTGCGCTAGCATCGCCGCTCCACACCGGTGGAGGCCCGGACGGCCGCCCCGGATCGCACGGATCGGCCGGAAACGGCCGCGATGACTACAGGCCGCCGCATGTACGCACCGACACCCGCCCTGGACAACCAGCTCGCCGACGCCCTGCCGCAGTGGCGCGATCTCGCCCGCACCGCCGCGGTTCCACGACGAAACCTCGACCTTGCCGACTGGAACGCCGACTGGCGTGGCCTGTTCGGCGCACTCGAACGCTTTTCCCGGAGCCACGCCTACCGGCAGCCTGGCGCGGTGCAGGGGTATGCGGCGCTGGAGAGCGCCTGGAGCTGGGGCAGCGCCGCGGAGAATGCCAGCACGCTGCTGCTCAAGGGTATCGACCGGGGCCTGCCGGGCGCCGCGCTGCGCCCCGTCTACCGGGAAACGGCGGCGCTCTGGCTGGATTACGCGCGGTTGCTCGGCGCCGCGCGCGACAGCCTGCGGCAGCAGGGCGAGGAGAACTTCGAAGCGACCCCGGCCCTGGCGCCACGCAGCGGCCAGTACCCGTTCGCGTTGCAGCTGCTGGCCATGGGCGTGCTGCTCGACGCCCAGGACCTTCTTCCCGCGTTGGTCGAGGAAGTTCTTCTGTTCGACACCGACCGTCTTCTCGACTACCTGAGCGCGGCCGCCCTCGGCCTGGTCGAGGCCAGCGGGGAAACCTTCCATCCGCGACCGTTCGGCGAGCTCAGGACGTTCTTCGAAGCCCCGGACGACAGCGCCGCGCAGGCGCTGGTGCCATATCTGCAACGCCAGTACCGGGAGTTCTTCCAGTTGTCGCCCAAGGCCCAGAAAAAGACCCGCCGCCTGGCCGGGCCCGAATCCTGGGGCTGGTGGGCCATGGAAGTGTCGGCCCTGAGCGTGCTCTACGGCTGGGACGACAAGGCCCTGCGCGACTCCCCGCACTACCTCGCCGATCTGGTCGACTACGCCCGGGCGCAGGGCAGCGACTAGTCCTGCAGGAACAGCATCCGCGGCGGCTCATGCATGAGGAAGTCGCGGTGCGAGATGTTCCAGGCGTAGGCGCCGGCCAGGGTGAACACCAGCAGGTCGCCGACGGCCAGGGCGGCGACCGGCTGCCGCCGGGCCAGCACGTCCTTGGGCGTGCACAGCTGGCCGACCAGGGTCACCGCCTGGTCCTCGATTTCCGCGGCTCGCTCGCCGCGCACGACGACGAAGGGATGGTCGTGACCCTGCGCCGCGGGGGTGCGGAAATGGTGGGTGCCGCCCCGGGCGACGGCGAAAAGCTCGCCATGGTTGCGCTTGATGTCGAGCACTTCCATCGCGTAGTAGCCGCATGGCGCGGCGATGTAGCGGCCAACCTCGAAGCGCAGGCGGATACCCCCCATGCCTTCTTCGTCGAGGAGGGCCGGCAAGGCGTCGCAGAAGCCCGACCAGTCGAAGGAGCGCGCGAAATCGCGGTAGTCGATGCCCATCCCGCCGCCGACGTTCAGCAGCGACAACGGCAACCCCGATTCGCCAGCGATTCGCAGGAAGGCGCGGCAGTAGGCGCGGACCAGTTGCAGGTGGGCGCTCACGTCGAGCTGGTGGGAAAGCAGGTGGAAGTGCAGCCCCTTCAACTCCAGCGCGGGCTCCTCGCGCAGCAGCGCCAGGGCCTCGTCGAGCGCTTCCTCGTCGAGTCCGAAGGGCGTCGGCTTGCCGCCCATGACCAGGCGGCTGTCGGGAGTTTCGTCCAGCTTCAGGTTCAGCCGCAGCAACAGCGGGATCCGTCGCTCGCGCCGCCTGGCGAGGCTGGCCAGGCGGCGCAGCTCGTGCAGGCTCTCGACGTGGAAGGCATCGAGGTTGGCCAGCAGCGCGGCGTCCAGTTCGCTTTCCAGCTTGCCGGGGCCGCCGAATATCAGCGGATGCTCCGGACAATGTTGGCGAAGCCAGGCCAGTTCGCCGCCGGAAGCTGCCTCGAAGCCGTCGACCAGCGGCGCCAGGGTGCGCAGGATCGCTTCCTCCGGATTGGCCTTGGCGGCATAGAAAAGCTCGCATGCGGGCGGCAGCGCCGCGCGCATCGCGCGAACCCGTTCGGCCAGCGCCGGCAGGTCGTACAGGTAAGCGCAGAGCGGCTCCTCGCGCTGTCGACGCAGGTCGGCGAGGGCCAGGCGTATGCGTGGCGGCAGGTTCATGCGCGGTCTCCATGGAACAGGGGATTGGGCAGGGCGGTATAGCCGGCCTCGCGGTCGGCGCGTTGCAACAGGCGGGTCATGAAGTTTTCCTTGCTGGGCAGGGCGGCGCCGGCGCACAGCCCGCTCAGCTCGGCGGGATTGCCGAGCCGCGCGCATTGCGCCCGCAGTTCTTCGCCGAGCAGTGTCCACAGGCGCCGCTCCAGCGCCGCGTCGCCGTCGGCAAGATGGAACAGCGCTTCGCCCAGGTTATTCACCAGCGCGCAATAGGCGACCCGTTTCCAGGCCTTCTCCGGGCTGTAGTAAAGGGAGGCGCGGGTGCGTTCGTCGAGCCCGGCCAGGCGTTCTTCCGGCCAGTGCCCGGCGACCAGCTTGGTGCCTTCCAGGTCGCGGACCCAGACCCGGCAGGGCAGGCCATCGTCGTCGAAGCCGAGCAGGGTGTTCTGCAAATGGGGTTCCAGGACCACCCCCTGGCGATAGAGGCAGTGCAGCACACCACCCAGCAGCAGGCCGGCATAGCGCTGCAGCCACAGCGCGGCGGTCTCCTCGCGCCCCAGGCCGAGCCGCGCCGCGCACTGGCGCAGGCGCGAGGCGCACATGCCGTGGCCGTCCAGGCCCCAGGTGAAGAGCGCCATGGCGACCTGCGGGCGATAGGCCTCGCGACTGCCGGCATCGAAGTTGCCGCGGTAGAGGATACCGAAGCACTCGGTGACTTCGCGGGCTTGCTCGGCGCTGCCCAGCGCGCTCAGGTCGAGGGTACTGGCGGCGGGCTCGGGCATCAGTTCGAAGCCCGGCTGGTGCCTGGCCAGGTCGGCCATCGCCGGCCGCAGCAGGCGGGTCAGGGCCACTGCGCTGTGGAGTTCGTACCAGGCGTTCTTGCGGATGCAGTTGGTCAGGCGCACGTGCACCGAGAACTTGAGGAAGTAGGCAAGCTCGGCGTGATACAGGGTACGCACCGACGAGGTCGGATACAGCGGCGCGCCCAGCGCGCCCCTGTAGGCCATCAGTCCCCGCGACATGGCGCGTTGTACCAGGGGATTGCCCAGGATGCGTTGCACCTCCCAGGGGTGGCACGGATAGAGATGCTCCTCGCCGGACAACTGGCGCAGGGTCGCCCGCGGATCGTCGCCCAGATGGCGGAACAGCGAGGGATCGACCTGGAACCAGTGCAGCGAGAAGCGCGCGCCGACCTCCGGGGAACAAGCCAGCAGGGACTCCAGGGAAACCCCCTCGCGACTCTTCGGGGTCGGATGCAAGGCATGGCCCCAGACCTGGTGCTGCTCCGAGCGCAGCAGGCTGTCCTGCGGCAGCTGCTGCGCCGGAACCGCGTGACGGAGGAAGACCCGGGTGACGCTCAGGCTGTTGTGGATCTGCCCCATCAGCTCGCCATGGCGCTCCGCGCTGGCCAGGGGCGCCAGCAGCAATTGCGCCAGTTCCATGACCCCCAGGGGGCGCCAGCCCTGACCGTTACCCTTGAAATAGGGCGCGCTGGTGAAGCGGCAGCGACCGAGCACACTGGTGCGGTCGGCGGCTACCGCCAAGCGGCCGCCGGCCAGGTCGATGCAGACGCGGGTGCCGGCGAGCTGGCGCAGGCTCATCGGCAGGTCCTGGCCACGCGCGTCGAGGCAGGCCTCGCCACGGGGCAGGGCATACTCGCGCAGATAGCAGTTGAGCAGGCATTCGATGGCGTGCCGCTGGGCGTCGCCAGCCAGCGCGTGGTCGTGCAGGGACAACGAGTCGGGTGCTGCGGTCATGCGGTGATCTCCCGAGGAGCGACGAGCAGGGGACGCGCCAGCCACAGCGCCGCGAAAGCGGCCAGGCCGGCGACCAGGAACGGTGAAGCGATGCCGTAGTGCTGGCTGGCCAGGCCGGCCGCGGCACCCGCGGCAGCGCCGGCCCATTTGCCGCTGGAGTCGAACCAGGCGAACAGCCGTCCGGCGCTGCCATGGCGGCGGCGCTGACTGAGACAGCGATGCAGGCCGATGAAGGCGAGCAGCATGCCGAGCCCCGCGAGCAGGCGCCAGGCGAACAACGACAGCGGTTGGCCGGCGCCGAACTGCAGGAAGTTGCCCAGGGCGAACAGCCCCAGCCCCGGCAGCAACAGGTTGGCGGGGTAGCGCTGCAGGCGCGGCAGGGCCACCAGATAGACCAGGTGCGGCAGCGCGTAGAACAGGCCGATGAGAGCGTCGTTGCGCAGGCCCAGGGCCTCGCCATAGGGAACGAAGTAGGGGAAGCCCAGCACCATCGCGAAACAGAACAGGAACTGCACGGCGAGCAGCCGCGCCAGGTCGCCCGGCAGGGCGCCCGCACCGGCTTCCCCGGCACTACCGGAGGCCCGCTGGCGGCCATGATCGGCAGGCAACGGGAGGATCAGCACGAAAGCCAGCAACGGCAGCCAGGCCAGCACCCGGTAGAGTTCCTGGCCCATGCCGCTGGCGGTCAGCAGGCCGAGCAGGACCGGTCCGCTGATCATCGCCAGGCGCGCCGAGTACTGGGTCCAGTTCAGTGCGCGCGACAGCTCGCCGTCGTCCAGCTGGGTCGCCAGGTAGGCGTTGGAGGCAGCCATGGCGCCACCGAAGCTGCCCTGGATCACCAGGGCGAGGACGAACGTCCAGAGGTTGGGGCTCAGCCCGGCCAGCAGGAAGCCGAGCGCCAGTCCCGCATGTGCCCGCAGCAGGGACAGCCGGCACCCATGGCGGTCGGCCAGGCGGCCCCAGAACGGGGCCGCCAGCGCGGTGCACAGGGTCGGCAGGACGAACAGCACGCCGATGGCCCAGCCCGGCGTGCCCGGCGCCAGGTCGGCGAGGATCCGCGGCAGGAACAGGGGCACGCCGAGGGCGGTGAACGCCGACAGGTAGTGACCGAGCAGGACGCTGTACATCAGGCGCCGGGACATGCGTCGTCCCCCCGCAGGAAATTCGCGGCGCTGTAGCCGTAGAACTTGTTGATGTCGCGAGCCCCCGACCAGGCCTTGCTGAACAGGCTGCCGGCGCTGAGCAGGTATTTCACCGGCAGGCGCGGACTGTCGAGCAGGAAGCGCCGCGCCTCGGCGCACGCCAGGCCTTCCGCTTCGAGCCCGTCGAGGCAGGCGCGCAGGCGTTCGCGCAACCTCGCGTAGAGCGCTTCGCGCGGGGCCAGGCGGGCCGCGGCGATGGCCTCGATTGGCGCGACGATGTTCAGTTGCAGGGTGATGGTGGTGAACATCTCCGCCAGCGCCTGGGAACCTTCGACGCGGATACGCTCGTCGCGCAGGGCGGCGCAGTGGCCGGCCAGGTCGGGACAGGCCGCGAGGAAGCGCCGCGGCCAGAGACGCGCCGCGTCGTTGTCCTTCATCAGCAGGCGCAGCGGCTGGCCGGGCTGGAACAGCAGCACGGCGTTCTGCTGGTTGGCCTCCAGGGCGATGCCGTAACGCAGCCACAGGCGCAGGTGCACCTGCAGGAGAAGGTCGAGGTAGCGCTCCAGCCAGTCGTCCAGGTCGCCACCGTGGAAACGCTCGACCAGCGCTTCGAGGAACAGCCGGCCATCCTCCAGCGGACTGGCCAGCGCCGCCACCGGGACCAGGGTGGCGCGCTCCAGGCCGGACGGATAGCGGCGCACGATATAGGCCAGGTGCCTGTGCTCGCCGACATGGCCGCCGTGGCTTTCGTCGACATGCAGGTAGCGATCCGCCAGGGCCGGGTCGCGCTCGGCCAGCGCCTGCAGGATACGCTGCAGGGTATGGCCGTCATACAGGGTGCTCGGCTTGATCAGGCGCAGGTTGCGCGCCCCGAGGGTGCGTACCAGCAGCGGCAGCTTGATGTGCCAGTCAGGATGTTCGACGCAGGCCACGGTGCGCACGGAAAGCGTCGGCTGCACCCACAGCGCGCTGCCGGGCGCGCGCAACGCGTCCGCCGGCAGGCCCTGGCGCTCCAGTTCCGCCCAGGTCAGCGGGTGCACCGGCAGCAGCGCATGGCTCTGCGCCAGGGCGGGGTCCAGGCCCACTTCGGCGAACCCCGGCCAGTGCGCCGGCGCGGTGCTGGCGAGGGTCAGCTCGGACTTCGGCAAGGCCAGCCAGTTGAGCGCGAAGCGCGGGGCGAACTCCGGCGCATAGCGGCGCAGGGCGTCCCGGTCGAAGCCGCTCTTGGCGCGCGCGGTCGGGTAGAACGGATGATCGAGGTAGCTGGCCAGGCGATCGATGCCCAGCAGGCGCTCATCCCAGCCCGCGGCGTCGAGCGGTTCGCCGGCGCCATGCCGGCGCCGCGCCTCGCGGCAGAGGGCGCGATGAACCACCGCGCACTCGGCCTCGGCGAGGTAGTCACGGAACAGTTCCCGGCTTTCCGCGTCCAGCCCCAGGGCGAGGAGTTCCAGCCACCGGCCATGCCCCCGCTCCAGCAGCACCGCGCCGTCCTGCCTGCGCAGCCAGGCATCGCACGTTGCGCTCCAGGCCTGCAGCGGTGCTCCGCGGCGGACCGGCAGCCAGAGTTCGCCAAGCGGGAGATGGTCGATGCGCAGCCAGGCGTCGGGGGCGGCCAGCGGCCAGTGCCCGCCCAGCTCGGCCGGAAGCGCGCCGGCCCGACCCTCGCTGGCCAGGCCGCGGATGTCCTCACGCAGGAAACAGTCGATGATGCGCTGGCCGATCACCGCCCGGTCGGCGCAGGAAGCCACGGCGCTCATGCCAGCACCCAGCGCAGGTCGGCCAGGCTGGCCTGCAGGCGCGCCCGCAGGGTGGCGTCGTCGCGCTCGATCAGGCGCAGCACGCCGACATAGTCCTTGTTCGAGTGGCTGAGGCGGATCTCGTCGCCGCTGCGATACAGCGCGCGGTAGTCACGCCAGCGGCCGTCGTCCTGCTCGCTGAAGCTTTCCGGCGCCTGGCTCAGCACGCCGGAGCGCTCGGCGACCAGGTAATGCACCAGCGCCTCGGCGGCCGCGGCCAGCGGCTCGCTGAGCGGTTCGCCCAGGTGCAGGGCGAGGATACGCTCGAACCAGCCCTGCGGTAGCAGGCGGTCGAGCAGGAACTCCCGGCCATCGCCGATGCTGCGGTAGTTGATCTCCACCAATACCGGCCCCTGCGCAGTGAGGATGAATTCGCTGTGGCAGACCCCGAAATTGATGCCGAAGGCGGCCACCTGGGCCAGGGCCGCGGCACGGTTCTCACGGCTCAGCGGTCCGTTCCAGCGCGCCGCCAGCTCGACGAAATGCGGCGGCGCCGAGAGGTTCACGTCGAAACCGCCGATCGCCCTCAGGCGCTGGCCGTCGCCGAGGGTTTCCAGGGTGAACAGCGGGCCCTCCAGGTAGGCCTCCAGCAGCAGCGCGCGGCCGGGATTGAGCTGCCAGAAACGCGTGCAGTAGTCGCGCAGCGCGTCACCATCACGGCACAGGCGGACATCCAGGCTGGCCACTCCTTCACGCGGCTTGGCCACGACCGGGTAGGGAACCTCGTCGGGCAGTGCCGCGCCCGGCACCAGCACGCGGAACCAGGGGCAGGGCAGGCCGAGTCGCAGCAGGCGCTCGCGCATCAGCGCCTTGTTCTTCGCCGCCAGGCACAGACGCCAATCCTTGCCGGGACAGGCGAAGGTCTCGGCCACCAGCGCGGTGGCGGTCTGCAGGTGGTCGCTGTTGCTGAACACCGCGAGTGGCGTCCAGCCATGGGCGTTGATCAATTCGACCACGGCGAGCGGATTGAACACGTCGCACTCGTGGATCTCCAGGCGTTCGGCCGGATAATCCGCGTCCGCCAGCTGGCGTCGATGCTGCTGCGCATGGTCGGTGATCAGCAGCACCGGCAGCCCACGCGCCATGGCGGCGGGAAGGAAACCCTCGGTGATGGCGGGATGGGCGATGTGGGTGAGGATCACGAGCGGTCGTTGCATGGCGGCCTCCGGGTGGGCGACAGCCGTCCCTCCGCTGGGGCGGACGGCTGTGTGGTACGGGGTAGGTGGGTTAGAAGCGGTAGTTGAGACCGACCGTGAAGGTCCGTCCTGGCGCCGGCTGGCGGCCCCACGGGCTGGTATCGATACCGCGGTAGTAATACTGGCGGTCGAAGAGGTTGCTGATGCCGGCGGAGGCGGTCAGCAGGCTCTTGTTGGCGAACTTGAATTCCCGCTCGATGGCGGTGTTCCACAGCCAGTAAGACGGCAACTCGCCGACCGAGGCCGTGGCGTTCTCTGCATGACTGTTGGCGGCGTCGGTGAAGCTCTTGCTGACGTAGAGGCCGTCCAGGCTATAGGTCCAGAACTCGGCGAAGCGATAGCGTCCGTCGAGAATGACCTGGTGCCTGGAAGCGTAGGGCACCTCGTTGTCCGCGTACTGGCCGCTGCGCTGCTCGGCGTCCAGGTAGGCATAGCCGGCATGCAGTTCCAGGCCGCGGATGGCTTCGGGCGACCAGAATATCTCCGTCTCGATCCCCTGGTGGCGGGTGCTGCCGAGGTTCACGAAGCGGTCGGTGCTGGCGTTGTATTCGATCTGGTCGTCGAAATCGATGCGGTACAGGCCGAAGTCCACCCGCAGGCCGTTCCAGGGGGTGTAGCGCACGCCGGTCTCGTAGTTCCAGGCGATCTCCGCATCCACCGCGCCCTCCTTGACGATCTGCGTGACCTGCGGCGGGCGCAGGGAGCGCTGGGCGTTGGCGTAGACGAACCATTCCTCGGTGGCCTGGAAGCCTACGGTCAGGCCGGGCAACCACTCCTTGGCCTTGTTGGTGCGCTGGAAACCGGTGACGCTGTCGGAGTAGTCCATCGTCGCGTTTTCGTAGCGCACCCCGGGAGTGATGGTCAGGCGATGGTCGAGCAGGCTGATGGCGTTGCTCAGGTAGAAGGCCTTGGCATCGTTGTCGAAGCTCCAGTCGCGGAACACGCTGGTGACGCCACTGTTCAGGTTCTGCCGGTCGACCCGGTAGTCGATGTCCTCCTTCACGTAGCGCGCCCCGAGCAGCCAGGTCTGGCCGATGCTATCGCCGTCGATGCTCATGCTCAGGCGCGGCTCGCTGCCCCAGACCTTGAAGTCGCGCGGGCCGTCCTGCTTGGTCACGGGCTGCGCATCCGGGGTGAATGGCAGGCCGACGACAAAGTTGCGATAGCTGTTGTGGGCGAAGTTGGTCCAGCTGAACTCCACCGAGTCGAACGGCCCGACCGCGCCGAAGTACTGGGTATAGGTGCCCCAGACCCGGTCCGTATCGCCCTCGAAGCGGTCCAGCGGGCGGGTGGATTGCCGTGGGTCGTCCTTGTAGTCCCTGACGCTCAGGGCACCGGCCAGGTCCATGTCGACGACATAGCGCTGGACGCCGAAGGTCAGCTCGCGGTCGTCGTCGATGAGCCACTGGCCACGCAGGCGGTAGTTCTGGATGTCGGTGTCGGAGTGCTCGCGGCCGTACTCGCCGTTGACCGTGTTGAGGTCCAGCTGCAGGCCGAAGTTGTCGGTCAGGTAGCCGCCGGTCCCCAGGTAGCTGTCCCACAGCTGCCGTCCACCCGGGGCGAAGGTGGTGCGTTCCTGCAGGGTGGTTTCCCACTCGCGCGGAATCGGCCGGCTGATGAAGTTGATCACCCCGCCGACGTTGTTCGGGCCGTACTGGACCGCCGCGCCGCCGCGCACGATGTCGATCCGGTCGATGGTCGCCAGGGTCATCGGGAACAGCGACATGCCGGTCTGGCCGTAGGGCGCCAGCGCCAGCGGGACGCCGTCGGACAACGCCTGGATGCGCCCGCTGCGGCTTTCATAGAGACCGCGGACGGAAATCTGCGGCAGCGCGCCGGTGCCGGTCTCGTCGAAGATCTTCACCCCGGGGACCCGCTGCAACGCGTCGTCCAGGCCGCGCACGCTGCCTTTGCTCAGGTCCTGCGCATCGACCACGCTGCGGCTGCCGCTGTAGGTGAGCACCTCGGGATCGCTGGCTTTCCCGAGCACGTCGCCCTTGATCACCATCGGGTCCAGGGCGGCGTCTTCCTCCTCCGCGGCATTCGCGATGCCAAGGGCCAGGAGGCTGAAGGGAAGGGCAAGTAATGGGATTGTTGTTTTCATTCGTGCTTGCGACTGCTCTTGAGGGAGTGGAGGGTCAGGGGGTGGATTGCAACTCGCCCAGGCGGTTCTTCAGGGCCGCCTGGAGCAGGCCGCGGTCTTCGCCGGCGAGAAAGGCGCGGATGCCGGCGGCCTGCCAGTGACGGCGCTGCTCGGGCGTACGCGGGTTGGCGCAGAACGGTACGCCGGTCGCCCGGCAGGCCTCGGCCATTTCCTGCAGGGCCTGCCAGACCCGCGGATGCAGGGGTTCGGGACCGAGTCCCAGGTCGAGCGCCAGGTCGAGGGCGCCTTCCAGGAGCATGCCGACGCCGGGCAACTGGAGGATTTCCGGCAGCGCGCGCAGGCCGGCGGCGCTCTCGATCATCGGAACGATCGGCCGGGCCCGGTTCGCCAGTTCGATGTAGTCCGCCAGGGACAGGCGACCGAAGCCGGTGACCCGGCCGCCGGTGATGCCACGGCGGCCGAGCGGCGGGAAGAACGCGGCCTCGATGGCCCGCGCGACCTCGGCGGCGCTTTCCACCCTCGGCAGGACTATCGCCTCGACGCCGGCATCCAGCGCGCGGCCGATGAGCTTGGCGTCCACTTCGGGGATCCGCAGCCAGGGCGAGATTCCAGCCGACTCGCAGGCGCGCAGGCAGTGCATCAGGTCGTCGCCGGAGCGCAGCAGGTGCTCCATGTCGAGGATCACGAAGTGATAGCCGGCGAGGGCGATCATTTCGCAGAGCAGGGGGGAGGGTACCGAATTGAGCAAGCCGTAGACGCATTCGCCGTCGTTCAGTCTTGCCTGGACAGGTGAAGGCCGGATCATTCGCGAGGCGCACCCTTAGGAGAATTCTGGCGAATGATAACGAGTCGCAAATAAATGTAAATTACATTTATGTTATTTTCCGCGCCTCGACATGGTGGCGAAAAGCCGCGTCATACGGGGCTTCCAGCGAGTAGAGGAGTAGCCGGGCCCGATCGAACAGTTCCTTCGATCGGGTCAGGGACTACGTCGTTCAGGCCCGCCGGCGCCGGCTCAGGAACCCGGCGAAGAGGTCGAGGCTGGTGCAGAGCAGGAAGTAGAGCAGGGCGACGAACAGGAAGATTTCCGTCGGGTGGACCATCACCCGATTGCTCACCTGGGTGGCGACGAAGGACAGCTCGCCGACGCCGATCACGTAGGCCAGGGAGGTGTCCTTGATCAGCGACACCCACTGGTTGAGGAACGACGGCAGCATCACCGGCAGCGCCTGTGGCAGGATCACCAGGCGCAGCACCTGCCACGGCCGCAGTCCCAGCGCGCGGGCGGCCGCCCACTGTCCGGCGGGGAGGCTGTGGATCCCGGCGTACACCGAGTGGGCGAGGTAGGCGCCGCCGATCAGCGACAGCGCGCAGACCACGGTGGCCAGCGCCGGTACGTCGACGTGGAAGACGATCGGCAGGAGGAAGTAGGTCCAGAAGATCAGCATCAGCACCGGGATCGCGCGGAAGAAGCCGAGCAGCGTCACCAGCAGCAGGCGCGGCTTGCCGGGCAGTACCGCGAGGGCCACGCCGAGGACCAGGCCAAGCACCGCCGAAACCAGTCCGGAGAGCAACGCCAGCAGCAGGGTCAGCGCCGCTCCGCCGAGCGGGCCGTCCGGGTAGGCGCCGAGCAGCAGGTAGGACAGGTTGTCCGAGATGACCGAGAAATCCATCTCAGGCACCTCCCTGGCGATAGCGGCGGGTCTGCTGCAACGCCTGGCCGAAGGCTTCGATCAGGGCTATGGCGCCGATGTAGAGGAGGGTGGCGATGCCGAAGGCCTGGAAGGTCTTGAAGGTTTCGGTTTCCACCTGGCGCGAAGCGTAGGACAGCTCGGCCAGGCCGATGGCCATCGCCAGCGAGGAGTTCTTCAGCGCATTCATGTACTGCCCGAGCAGCGGCGGCAGGGCCGTGCGCAGGGCCTGCGGCAGCACCACCACGCGCCATACCTGGCGCTGGGTCAGCCCCAGGGCGAGGCCGGCGGCGCGCTGCTCGGGGCGTACCGAGGCGATGCCGGCGCGGAACTCCTCGGCGACGAAGGCCGACGTGTACAGGGTCAATCCCCAGGCGCCGGCGAGGAACTCGAAGGACGGCCAGTCGAGCAGGGGCGTCTCGTGCGGCGTGTTCAGCCAGCTCACCAGTTCCTCCGGCAGCAGCGCGGGAACGCCGAAGTACCAGAAGAACAGCTGCACCAGCAGCGGGGTATTGCGGAACAGCGCCAGGTAGGCGCGCGCCGGCCAGGACAGCAGGCGCCGGCGCGACAGCCGGGCGATGGCCAGGGGGGCGCCGACCAGGGTGGCGAGCAGGCAACTGAGCAGGGAAAGGCCGAGGGTCAGCAGGAAGCCGTCGAGCAACCAGCGCAGGTACTGCGGGGCGAGAAGTTCGCCGAACATGTGCGGGATTCCGTCGGGTAGAACGAAAAACGCGCCTCAGCGAAGTGAGGCGCGCGGTGGTGCGGGCGAAGCGGGCCGCTCAGCTCTTGTCGCCGATCCTGTACAGGCGCGCCAGCGGGGTCTTGGTCTGCGGACCGAACCAGGTGTCGTAGATCTTCTGCGCCTGGCCGTCCTGCTCCAGCTCGCGCAGGCTCTTGTCGACGAATTCGGTCAGGGCCTTCTCGCCCTTGGGTATACCGACGCCGATCAGGTCGTTGGAAATGGTGAAGGGCGGCACTTCGTACTTGTCGCGGTCGGGCACGTTGGCCAGCAGGCCGATCAGTTTCGGACCGTCCTGGGTGATGGCCTGGACCTGGCCGTTGCGCAGGGCGGTGAAGGCGAAGGGCGTGTCGTCGTAGGCGATGACCTTGGCGCCGGGGAACTTCTCGCGCAGCACGCCTTCGTTGACCGTGCCCTTGTCCACGCCGACCCGCCACTTGTTGAGGACTTCCGGCGAGGTCAGGGTGCCTTTCTTGACGATGAACTGCTGGCCGGAGGAGAAGTAGGGGATGCTGAAGTCCACCTGCTGGGCGCGCTCCGGGGTGATGGTGAAGTTGGCCAGGACCAGGTCGACCTTGTTCGCCGTCAGCAGCGGGATGCGGTTGGCCGGGTTGGTCGGCAGCACTTGCAGGCGGACACCCAGCTTGTCGGCCAGGGCCTTGGCGTAGTCGACGTCAAGGCCTTCGATCTGCTTGCTCTTGGCGTCGACGAAACCGAACGGCGGGTTGCTGTCGAAGGACGCGACGCGCAGCACGCCGGCCTTGCGGATGTCCTCCAGGCGATCGGCCTGGGCCAGCCCGGAGACCAGGGCGAGGGCGAGAGCGGTGATGGCAGGGAGTTTCTTCATGAAAGTTCCAGCTCCTTGTCGGCCGTGATCGACGATCAGGGCCTTGCAATGGGGGGCGGGCATTCCGGATGGGAATGCCGCCGTGTCGGCGCGGGGGTATCCCGTGGCGAAAGGAGTTTGGCAGGGGCCCAAGGTCGGGAGAAAAGAATGAATCGATCTATCTTATTTCCAAAAGAAATAAGAACCATGAAAAATAAGGATTCAAGGAAATAAAAACGATAGCGCAAGGCCATGACCGCCGAGGTTCCCGCGCCGGGTTTCGTCGTCGGGAAGGCGGGTCGAGGCCTGGCGGCTGCCGTCAGCGGCTGTCCCGGCAGTCGATCACGCTGGCGTTGGTGATGATGTCCCGGCTGTCGGTGTACAGGGTGATGCTGCAGAAATAATCGAGGATGGTCTGGTTCTCGTAGTAGCCGGTCTTGCGATAGACCGCCTCGCTGCTCACCGGCGCCATGCCGGCGACCCCCTGGCCACCGACGCCGACCCAGGTCTCGCGCTGGCCGACGTACTCGCTGCCGGTCTGTATGAAGACCTTGTCCGGCCCCATGTGGGTCCGCACGCGGTTCCAGGCGTAGAAGCCGCCGCTACCGTAGGACGAAGGGCCAAGGCCCTGGTCGGGCTTGCCGAACAGTTCGAAGGCCTTGCCGGCGGGCTGGCCGATGAGCTTCTGCGCGGCGACCTGGACCTCGTTGTCGCGATTCCCCGACTGGCCGAGGGAGGCGCAGGCGCTGAGACCGAGGACGAGCAGGGCGAGACCGAAGGGTTTTATCGAGGGCATGGCATTCACTCCGTTGAAATGCCGCAGGATGTTAGAGGTCCAGCCGGCTCGCGGCTATTAGCTCATTTGTGCTAGCGCCGGTCACTTCGCCAGTTGCCGCGCCTGTTCGGCATGCACGCTGGCCATGAAGGTCTGCATCGCCGAGGAGTGGACCCGGTTGCGTCGGGTGATCAGGCCGTAGGGCGGCAGGCGCGGCTCCAGCTGGATCGGCAGGATCGCCAGCAGGTGCTTGCCCGGGTAGTCCTCGATCACCGAGCGCGGGGTGATGCCGATCATGTCGGTCTGCTGCAGCAGGGAGAGCAGGGTCATGATCGAGGTGGTCTCGACGATACTGCTCGGCAGGTCGATGCGCGCATTGTGGAAGGCCTGGTTGACGATCCCGCGCATCGGGCTGGGGTGCTGCTGCAACACCCAGGTCAGCTCCTGCAACTCGCCCCAGTCCAGCTTGCGTGCCTGCGACAACGGGTTCTGCGCGCCGACCACCACGCAGAGCTCCTCCTCGCCGAGGCTGTCGAACACCAGGTCGTCGGTGCGCGCCCCGCTGGGGATGCGCCCGAGCACCACGTCCAGCTGGTCCTGTTGCAGGGCCTGGACCAGCACGTCGCTGGTATCCACCTGGATGCTCATCGACAGCCGTGGATGACTCTGCTTCAGGGTGGCGATGGTGCGGGTGAGCAGGCTCGAGGCCAGCGCCGGGATCGCCCCGACGGTGACCCGGCCGAGGTTGCCGGACTCCAGCGCGACCAGTTCCTCGCGCATCCCGGACAGCTCGGCGAAGATCATCCGCGAGTAGTAGATCAGCGTCTCGCCGAAAGGCGTCGCGCGCATGCCGCGCGGCAAGCGCTCGAACAGTTCGACGCCGAGCAGGTCTTCGGCCTCGTGGAGCATCTTGGTCGCCGCCGGCTGGGTCATGCCGATCTCGTCGGCGGCGCGGCGCAGCGAGCCGAGTTCCTCCAGGGCCAGCATCAGGCGCAACTGGCGCAGACGCAGGCGGCTGTGGATGATGCTGGCGTCGGGAATCCGGGACATGGCGTATCTCGCTGGCGGCGGGGAAACCCAGGGTGACAAGAAATCCACCCCGCCGCCAGGCACAGGCTCAGGCGGCATGCCGAAGGGCCCGTCGGCCACGCCGGAGCAGCGACCCGGCGCAGCGCGCCAGCAACGGCCAGAACAGCATCGCCAGCGCCGCGCCGATCAGGCTGGCAACCAGCGGGTTGGACCAGAACACCGAGAGTTGCCCATCGGAGAACAGCATCGACTGGCGGAACGCATCCTCGGCCTTGTCGCCGAGCACCGCGGCGAGCACCAGCGGGGCGATGGGGTAGCCGAGCTTCTTGAACAGGTAGCCGAGCGCGCCGAACAGCAGCATCAGGACCACGTCGAGCATGGCGTTGTGCACCGAGTAGGCACCGATGGCGCAGACCATGACGATGATCGGCGCGACGATGGCGAACGGAATCCGCAGGATCGAGGCGAACAGCGGCACGGTCGCCAGTACCACGATCAGGCTCACCACGTTGCCCAGGTACATGCTGGCGATCAGGCCCCAGACGAAGTCGTGCTGTTCGACGAACAGCGTCGGCCCGGGATGCAGCCCCCAGATCATCAGGCCGCCGAGCATCACCGCGGCGGTCGCAGAGCCCGGGATGCCGAGTGTCAGCATCGGCAGCAGGGCGCTGGTGCCGGCGCTGTGGTCGGCAGTCTCCGGAGCGATCACGCCTTCCACCTCGCCCTTGCCGAAGTTCTCGCGGTTCTTCGAGAAGCGCCGCGCCAGGCTGTAGCTCATGAACGAGGCGGCGGTGGGGCCGCCCGGAGTGACGCCCATCCAGCAGCCGACCAGCGCGCTGCGCAGCCAGGTCAGCCAGTAGCGCGGCAGCCTGGCCCAGGTACGCAGGATCACCCTCGGCGTGATGCGTGCGCGCTCGCCGCGAAACACCAGGCCTTCCTCCACCGTGCAGAGGATCTCGCCGATGCCGAACAGACCGATCACCGCCACCTCGAAACTCAGCCCGGAGAGCAGCCAGGGCTGGTCGAAGGTCAGGCGCAGGTCGCCGGACACGGTATCCATGCCCACCGCGGCCATGGCGAAGCCGATCGTCATCGCCACCAGGGTCTTCAGTGGCGGGTTCCTGCTCATGCCGATGAAGGTGCAGAACGCCAGCAGGTAGACGGCGAAGAACTCGGGCGAGCTGAACGCCAGGGCGAAGCGAGCGATATGGGTGGACAGGAAGGTCAGCAGCAGCACGCCAGCCAGCGCCCCGAGGAGCGCCGAGGTGAAGGCGGCGGTCAGCGCTTCGCCGGCCCGGCCGTTGCGCGCCATCGGATAGCCGTCGAAGGTGGTGGCCACCGACGACGGCTCGCCGGGGATATTGAACAGGATCGAGGTGATCGAGCCGCCGAACAGCGCGCCCCAGTACATGCAGGAAAGCAGGATGATCGCCGCCACCGGCGACATGCTGAAGGTCAGCGGCAGCAGCAGCGCCACCCCGTTCGGCGCACCGAGGCCCGGCAGCACGCCGACCAGGATGCCGAGCAGCACGCCGATGACCATCAGGCCGAGGTGATGGGCGCTGAGAACCAGGCTCATGCCCTGCATCAGGGAATCGAATTCGCTCATGGCCTGGCGCTCCCGACGTAGGCCGCGAGGTCGGCCAGTACCCCGGCATCCAGCGGCACCTTGAACCAGAGGGCGAAGACCAGGTAGCTGGCCAGCGCCGCGCCGCAGGACAGCGTGACGATCAGCGGCACACCGTAGGGTTCGTCGCGGCTGCGGTCGCGCCACATGAACCAGGCGATGAACAACGCGGAGGCGAGGTAGATCCCGGCGAACGGCATGGCCGCCACGTAGGCGGCGATCGGCAGGAACACCGCGAGCACCCGGCGGAACGCCGCGCGGGCGACGAACGTCGAGCCCAGCGCGTGCCAGCGCCACAGCGCCATGAGCAGGTTGCCGAGGCTGGCACCGCTCAGCAGCAGGCCGATGTAGAAGGGGAAGTAGCCGGCTTCCGGACCGGCGTCGCCCCAGCCGATGCCGATATCCAGGCTGCCGTACATGACGAGCGCGCCGAGGGCGGCGGTGAACAGCGCCAGGCCGATCTCCACCCAGCGGGTGGACACCAGCGGCGCGTCGGATGAACTGGACATGCGCGTCTCCTGTTCGCGTGGCGGGCGTTACTGGCGGAGCCAGCCGGCGTCGCGGAACAGCGGGATGGCGCGCTGGCGATCCCGCTCGATGTAGGCCACCAGTTCCTCGCCAGCGAGGAAGGTCGGGGCCAGCGCCGAACGCGCGACATAGTCCTTGAACTCGGCGGTCTGGCTGACCTTGCGCATCAACTCGACGTAGAAGGCGCGCTGCGCGTCGCTGACGCCGCCGGGCAGGAACACCGTGCGCGGGAAGCGGTACTGGTCGATGCCCAGGCCCTGTTCGTGGCAGGTGGGAATGTCTGCCCAGGACTGCTCCGCCGTGACCTTGGCGGTGTAGATCATGCGTTCGTGGCTGAACACGCAGAGCGGCCTGACCTGGCCGCCGCGCCACTGGCTGAGGCTTTCCGCCGGGTTGTTGAGGTTGGCGGCGATGTGCTTGCCGGCCAGTTGGATGGAGGCCTCGCTGCCGCTCTTGAAGGGGATGTAGGTCAGCCTGGCGCCGGCCTGCTTGCCGAGCAGCAGGCTGAGGGTCTGGTCGACATCCTTCGACTGGCTGCCGCCGAAGCGCATGCCTGCCGCGTCCTTCTTCAGATCGGCGAAGAATGCCGAGGCGTCCGCCCATGGTGCCGCCTGGTAGGTCCAGAGGATGAAATCGTCCTCGGCGACCGCTGCCACCGGGGTCAGGTCGGTCCACTGGTAGCCCAGCCTGGCCACCAGCGGCAGCAGGTAGACGTTGTTGGTGCCGATCACCAGCCTGTGCGCATCGCCCCTGGCCAGCTTCAGGTCGAGGAAGGCCTCGGCGCCGTTGCCGCCGCCCTTGTTCAGCACCACGGTATTGACCTCGAGCAGCTTGTTCTGGCTGATCGCCGACTGGATCAGCCGGGCGAGCTGGTCGGTGCCGCCGCCGGGACCGCCGGCCACGACGATCTCCAGGTTCTCGGTGGGTTTCCAGGTGTCCGCCAGGGCGGGCAGGGCGGCGCAGCAGAGCAGGGCGCAGGCGGCGAGGAGCGACGGGATGGAGCGCGCGGATACGGTTCGCATGGAGGCCTCTGATTGTCGTTGTTGTTATGGGTAGGCCGGAGTGTGCGAAGCGAACCGATAAGCGTCCACTCAAAATAAGGCATACACCGATAGCCCCGGGTTATCCCTGGGAGACGCGGGCAGGAAGCGCCAAGCGATAACCGTGGGAAATGGCCATATGAGCAGCTTTGATTAGACGGTTATCGATGCAAGGCCGGATAGTGGGTCTGCCGGACCTGCCAACCCAGGTCCGCAGCACAAGAACAACAAAAAAGAGGTACGACCCATGGTTCAGGCACAGACCGCCGTGCTCCAGGCTGATCCTGCCCAGAAAAAGGCCACTGCCGCAAAACCCAGCAACGTCCGCTGGCGCATCTTCGCCATCATCTTCGCGCTCACCGTGATCAACCTGGTCGACCGCGTCTCCCTGTCCATCGCCATGCCCACCATCGCCGGTGAATTCGAACTGACGCCAGGCATGCAGGGCCTGATCCTCAGTAGCTTCTTCTGGGCCTACGCATTGCTGCAGATTCCCGGCGGCTGGCTGATCGACCGCTACGGCCCGCGCCGGGTGATCGGCTGGTCCACCGGGCTCTGGGGGGCCTTCCAGACCCTCGCCGCCTTCGCCAGCGGCGGCCTGTCGCTGATGTTCGCGCGGGTCGCCCTGGGCGCGGCGGAGGCGCCGCTGTTCCCCTCCGGCGGCAAGCTCAACTCGCTGTGGCTGGGCGCCAGCGAGCGCAGCCGCGGCGCCGTGCTGATGGATTGCGGCGGGCCACTGGGCGTCGCCCTCGGCGGCCTGGTCATCGCCTACCTGATCGCCGCGCTCGGTTCCTGGCGCAGCGCCTTCTTCATCGCCGGCATCGCCACCCTGGCCATGGCCTGGCTCGCCTGGCACTACCTGCGCGACCGGCCCGGCGAGCACCCCGGGGTCAACGCCGCCGAGCTGGAGAGGATCGACGCCGACCGCGCCGCGCCGCCGGCCGACGCTGCCCGACAGGCAAGCGGCGGCCTGGGCATCGCTTCCCGTTCGCTGGCCGGCATCGTCCTCGGCCGCGCCAGCTGGGCAATGGTGTTCTTCGGCCTGCTCACCTGGGGGCCGAGCTACCTGGCCCAGGCGCGCGGCTTCGACATCAAGGGCATCGGCGCGGCGACCTTCGTGATCTTCCTCTGCGGCGCCATCGGCTCGCTGGTCGGCGGCTTCCTTTGCGACCTGCTGATCCGCAAGGGCGTGCGCCGCGGCCTGGCGGCCAAGGGACTGCTGACGTTCTCCGGGCTGGTGGCGCTGGTCGCCTTCCTGCTCTTGCCGGGCATGAGCGACGCCTATGCCGCCGTGACCCTGCTGGCGCTGACCGCTTTCTTCCTGATGTGGGGCAGCCTGTACTGGAGCTTCCCGGCTCTGCTCGCCGCGCCGTCGCGGGTCGGCCTGATCGGTGGCGTGATGAACATGGCCGGCAGCCTCGGCGGCATCGCCGTGCCGATCCTGGTCGGGCTGCTGCTGCAGCACCTGGGCGGCTATGCCGCGGTGCTGGGCTTCTTCGCCCTGTGCTCGGCGACCTTCATCGCCGGCACCCTGTTGATTTCCCTGGACACGAACGAGGCTGAACATGGCTGAGCTGTACGACGGACCGATAGTCGACGCCCATCACCATTTCTGGGATCCGCAGGTGAACTACCACCCCTGGCTGTCGGACGGCGAGAACATCCCGTTCCGCTACGGCGACTACAGCGCGATCAAGCGGCGCTACCTGCCGGCCGACTATTTCACCGACGCGGGCGCGCACCGGGTGGTCGAGACGGTCTACGTGGAAACCGAGTGGGACCCGCGCGACCCGCTCGGCGAGACCCGCTTCGTCCACCGGCTCGCCGAACGCCATGGCGCGCCCCACGCGGTGGTGGCCCAGGCCTGGCTGGACGCGCCGGACGCCGCCGAGGTGCTGGCGGCGCAGGCGGGCTTCGCGCGGGTCCGTAGTGTCCGCCACAAGCCCGGCGGACCGACCCGGCCGGAACAGGTCGGCGAAACGCGCAGCCTGATGAGCGACGAGCGCTGGCGCCGCGGCTACGCCGAACTGGCGCGCCACGGCCTGCACTTCGACCTGCAGACGCCCTGGTGGAACCTTGCCGAGGCCGAGCGGCTGGCGCGCGACTTTCCCGGCACGCTGCTGATCCTCAACCATGCCGGCCTGCCGGCGGACCGCAGCGAGCAGGGCCTGGCCGGCTGGCGGCGGGCCATGGCGCGCTTCGCCGAGCGGCCCAACGTGGCGGTGAAGATCTCCGGCCTCGGTCAGGCCGGCCGGTGCTGGAGCGTCGAGGACAACGCCTGGATCGTCCGCGAGACCATCGCCCTGTTCGGCGTCGAGCGGACGATGTTCGCCAGCAATTTCCCGGTGGACAGCTTGTGCGGCTCGTTCGACGACATCTATGGCGGTTTCAAGCGTATCGTCGCCGACCTGCCGTACGCCGACCAGGAACGACTCTTCCATGGCAACGCGCGGCGCATCTACCGCACCGTGCCCGACACCATACGCCTGCAGCAGGCATCGCCCGACCCGAGGACTTCCGCATGAACACTCCAACCCTACCGCGACTGGCCATGGTCCTGGGAGACCCGGCCGGCATCGGCCCGGAACTGATCGCCCGCCTGCTGGCCGAGCCCGAGGTGCGCGGGAAGGCGCATGTCCTGCTGATCGCCGACGAAGCGGAAGCGCGCCGCGGCATGCGCATCGCCGGCTGCGAATTCCCCTACCGGCGCATCGACTCGCTGGAAACCCTGGACTTCGCCGACGCCACGCCACTGCTGCTTCCCTGGCACGGCCAGGGCCAGGGCGAGTTCCCACGCAGCGAAGCGAGCGCCATCGGCGGCCGCTACAGCCTGGAGACTCTCGCCCTGGCCCTCGAACTGACCCGCGGCGGCAGGACCGACGCGATCCTCTTCGGCCCGCTGAACAAGACCTCGCTGCACATGGCCGGCATGGCCCACAGCGACGAACTGCACTGGTTCGCCGAACGCCTGGGATTCGACGGCCCGTTCTGCGAGTTCAACGTTCTCGACGACCTCTGGACCTCGCGGGTAACCTCCCACGTGGCCCTGGCCGAGGTGCCGGGCCTGCTCAGCCAGGAGCGGGTAGGGGAGGCGATCCGCCTGATCGACGCCGCGCTGCGCCGCAGCGGCCTGGCGCGGCCGCGCATCGGCGTCTGCGGGCTGAATCCGCACAACGGCGACAACGGCAGCTTCGGCCGCGAGGAGCTGGACATCATCGGCCCGGCGGTACGCAAGGCGCGCGAGGAGGGCATCGACGCCGACGGCCCGTATCCCGCCGACACCATCTTCCTCAAGGTGCAGGGCGACGCCCGCGCCTTCGACGCGGTGGTGACCATGTATCACGACCAGGGGCAGATCGCGATCAAGCTGATGGGCTTCTCCCGTGGCGTGACCGTCCAGGGCGGCCTGCCGATCCCCATCGCTACGCCGGCCCACGGCACCGCCTTCGATATCGCCGGACAGGGCCGGGCCGACGTCGGCGCTACCCGCCAGGCGTTCGAGATCGCCTGCCGGATGGGCAGGCGCAAAGCCTGATCGCTTGCATGCGACACGACAACCAGAGCGCCGCCCCCTCGTAACGCGCTCCTGACGCCTCCCTGTACCGTCGCGGCGGGGCAGGGGGCTTCGCACCTTCGACGAGACACATCGCCTGGAGCCACAGCGCTCCACGGCTCGCTTCGGCCTGGGAAAAGGAAAAACAACAATGACCCGTTCCGCTCCGAACCTGCTGAAATCCGCCTCGCTCGCTCCGGTCCTGCTGGCCGGCCTGCCGTCGCTCGCCGGCGCCGAGGGCTTTATCGAAGACGCCACTGTCAGCCTCGGCCTGCGCAATCTCTATTTCAATCGCGACTTCCGCCAGCCCGGCGCGGCGCAGTCGAAACAGGAGGAGTGGGCCCAAGGCTTTCTCCTCCAGGCGAAATCCGGCTATACCCAGGGCACCCTGGGCCTGGGCGTCGAGCTGCTCGGCCAGCTCGGCCTGAAGCTCGACAGCAGCCCTGATCGTGCCGGCTCCGGGCTGCTGCCACGCCACGCCGACGGACGCGCCGCGGACGACTACGCGCGACTGGGCGTGGCGCCGAAGCTGAAGCTGTCGAATACCGAACTGAAGCTCGGCGAACTGCTGCCGGAACTGCCAATCCTCCTGCGCAACGACGGCCGCCTGCTGCCGCAGACCTTCCAGGGCGGCATGCTGACCTCGAAGGAAATCGCCGGCCTGACCCTGCACGGCGGGCAGATGCGTTCGCTCAGCCAGCGCAACTCCAGCGACCACCAGGATCTCTCGGTGGATGGGCGAGGCGGGGCGTTCTCCGACCGCTTCGACTACCTGGGCGCCGAATACCGCTTCAACGCCGAGCGCAGCCAGGTCGGGCTGTGGCAGGCGCGACTGCAAGACATCTACCGGCAGGATTACTACAGCCTGAGCCACAAGCGGAGCTTCGGCGGCTGGCGCCTGGGCGCCAGCGTCGGGCTCTTCGACACGCGCGACGAAGGTGCCGCGAAGCTCGGCGAACTGGACAACCGCGCGCTGAGCGGTTTCTTCAGCGCGACCCACGGCGGACACAGCCTCGGCGCCGGCTACCAGCGCATGTACGGCGACGACGGGATGCTCTACATCGCCGGCACCAGCACGCCGTTGGTCAACGACATCCAGGTGCGCAACTTCACCAGCGCCGGCGAGCGCTCCTGGCAACTGCGCTACGACTACGACTTCGTCGCCCTGGGCATTCCCGGGCTGACCGCCATGGCTCGCTACGCCAGCGGCGCCCATGCCCGGACGAAGGCAATGGCCGACGGCCGCGCCTGGGAACGCGACGTGGACATCGCCTACGTGATCCAGAGCGGCCCGCTGAAGAACCTCGGCCTGCGTTGGCGCAACGCCATGCTGCGTTCCAACCATGCCGCCGACGTCGACGAGAACCGTCTGATCCTCTCGTATTCCCTGCCGCTGCTCTGAGCGCGGGGCCGCGCTTGGCCCTGGCCGATAACCGACGATTGGCTCATTGGCGAAAAGGTATTGCCTGGGGTTATCGACGAATGCGCAGAAGTGATTATCCGCGCGGGAGCGGCCTGGCTACAGTCGGCCCAACGCAAGCGGCCATGCCGCCTCCGCGTCGAACAACAACAAGAAAGGAAGTCCTCCATGAGCGCCATGAACGACCACGCCAGGCTGCTGTCCTCGGCGATCGCCACCAGCCGCCTGCGGCTCCTGCCTTTCCTAATCCTGATGTACGTGCTGGCCTTCATCGACCGGGCCAACGTCGGCTACGCGCGCGCCTTCCTGCAAGCCGACAGCGGGCTCGGCGATGCCGCCTTCGCGTTCGGCGCGAGCATCTTCTTCATCGGCTACGCCTGCTTCGAGGTTCCCAGCAACCTGATGCTGCACCGCCTTGGCGCCAGGGTCTGGCTGTGCAGGATCATGGTCAGCTGGGGCCTGGTCTCGGCGGCGATGATGTTCGCCGACGACGCCATGACCTTCTATGTCCTGCGCTTCCTGCTGGGCGTCGCCGAGGCGGGCTTCTTCCCCGGCATCATTCTCTATCTCACCTACTGGTTCCCGCAGCGCAGCCGTGCCCAGGCGCTCGGCCTGTTCTACTTCGGCCTGCCGCTGGCGCTGGTGCTGGGCGGCCCGCTGTCCGGCTGGCTGCTGGAGTTCCATGGCATATTCGGCCTGGCCAACTGGCAGTGGCTGTTCGTCACCGAGGGCCTGCTGGCCTCGCTGGTCGGCATCGCCGCCTACTTCTACCTGGTCGACCGCCCACGCGATGCCGGCTGGCTGAGCGACGAGCAGAAGCGGGCGCTGGAAGGCGAGCTGGCCGAAGAAGACACCCGCAAACAGGCACGCGGCCCACACGGCTTCCTCAGCGCACTGCGCAACGGCCAGGTGCTGAAGTTCTGCCTGGTCTACTTCACCATCCAGATGAGCGTGTACGGCGTGGTGTTCTACCTGCCGACCCGCATCGCCAGTTTCCTCGACGGTCAGGTCGGCCTGAACGTCGGTTTGATCACCGCGATTCCCTGGGCCTGCGCCCTGGTGGTGACGCGCCTGGTGACCCGCCATGCCGACCGCAGCGGCCTGCACCGCCCACTCGCGGTGGCCATGCTGGGCATGGCCGCTGCCGGCATCGCCGCCTCGGCGCTGGCCGGCAACCTTGGCCTGGTGGTGATCGCCTTCTGCTTCGCCGCGTCCGGCTTCGTCGCGGTGCAGCCGTTGTTCTGGACCCTGCCCACCGGCTACCTGAGCGGCGCGGCCGCCGCCAGCGGCATCGCCCTGGTCAACTCCCTGGGCAACCTCGGCGGCTTCGTCGCGCCGAACCTCAAGACCCTCATGGAAAACCTGTTCGCCGACCCGCGCGCCGGCATGTTCGCCCTGGCCGCCGTCGGCCTGCTCGGCGCCTGCCTGCTGGCCCGGCTGAAGACCTCCGGATCGTCGTCCGTCCCGCTGCGCGCGCGGCAGGCCGGCTGACCCCACTACGCACCGATAGGAGCTGCGACATGAAAATCAAATCCGTCCGTACCCGCGTCTTCGAATGGAAGGGCAAGGTCGTCCCGCCGCAGGCGCACTTCTGCACCAATGCCAGCGACATCCTGTTCGAGAAGGGCGACGCCATGGGCTCGTTCCGCTTCCACGGCTGGCTGGTGGTGGAGATCGAGACCGACGACGGCCTCGTCGGCGTCGGCAACTGCGCCCTGGCGCCACGGGTGGCCAAGGAAATCATCGATCTCTACCTGGCGCCGATCTGCATCGGCGAGGACCCGTTCGACAACGAGTACATCTGGCAGAAGATGTATCGCCGCACCCACGCCTGGGGCCGCAAGGGCATCGGCATGGCAGCCATCTCGGCGGTGGACCTGGCGATCTGGGACATCATGGGCAAGGCGGTGAACAAGCCGGTGTTCAAGCTGCTCGGCGGACGCACCAAGGAGAAGATCTGGACCTACGCCTCGAAGCTCTACGCCAACGACAATCTCGACGCCTTCCTCGAAGAGGCCCGGGGCTACCTGAACCAGGGCTTCACCGCGCTGAAGATGCGCTTCGGCTACGGCCCCAAGGACGGCCCGGCGGGCATGCGCAGGAACATCGAGCAGGTCCGCGCGCTACGCGAACTGGCCGGCCCGGACGTCGACATCATGCTCGAATGCTACATGGGCTGGACCCTGGAATACGCCCGGCGGATGCTGCCGAGGCTCGCCGAGTTCGAACCGCGCTGGCTGGAGGAGCCGGTGATCGCCGATGACATCGAGGGCTACGTCGAGCTGAAGAAGATGGGGATCATGCCGATCTCCGGCGGCGAGCACGAGTTCACCGGCCACGGCTTCAAGGATCTGCTGGAGCGCCACGCGGTGGACGTCATCCAGTACGACACCAACCGCGTCGGCGGGATCACCGCCGCGCGCAAGATCAACGCCATGGCCGAGGCCTGGTCGGTGCCGGTGATCCCGCACGCCGGACAGTTGCACAACTATCACCTGACCATGGCCAGCACCGCCTCGCCGATGGCCGAGTTCTTCCCGGTGTTCGACGTCGAGGTCGGCAACGAGCTGTTCTACTACGTGTTCAAGGGCGAGCCGCAGCCGGTCGACGGCTATATCCAGCTGGACGACGACAAGCCCGGCCTGGGCCTGGAGATATCCGAAGAGCACCTCAGGGATTTCACCATCATCGAGTGATACTCGGAGCGCACAGGAGGAGCCGAGATGCGGCTGATTCAATTCGAGGACCGGGCAGGGCAGCGCCGGGTCGGCGTCGTCGAAGGCGCCGGGATACAGGTGCTGCGCGGCGTGCACAGCACCCGCGAACTGGGGTTGGCGGCGATTCGCGCGGGCATCGGCCTGCACGACGAGGTGCTGCGCCGAGGCAGCGAACCGGGCCCGGACTATGCCGGGTTGCTGGAGGAGGGAAGGGTGCTGCCGCCGCTGGATCATGAAGACCCGGCCCATTGCCTGGTCAGCGGCACCGGCCTGACCCACCTGGGCAGCGCCGCGACGCGCGACCGCATGCACCAGCAGCACCAGGGCGACGAGACCGCGCTGACCGACACCATGCGCATCTTCAGGTGGGGCCTGGAGGGCGGCAAGCCGCCGGCGGGCCAGGTCGGCGCGCAGCCCGAATGGTTCTACAAGGGCGACGGCGGCATCGTCGTGCGCCCCGGCGCGGACTTCCCGCTGCCGGCCTTCGCCGAGGACGCCGGCGAGGAACCGGAGCTGGTCGGGCTCTACCTGATCGGCGATGACCGCCGGCCTTACCGGCTCGGCTACGCCCTGGGCAATGAGTTCTCCGACCACGTGATGGAGCGCCGCAACTACCTGTACCTGGCGCATTCCAAGCTGCGCGCCTGCTGCTACGGGCCGGAGCTGCGGGTCGGCGAACTGCCGCGCCACCTGCAGGGCGAGAGCCGGATCCTGCGCGACGGCAAGGTGCTCTGGCGACAGGCGTTCCTTTCCGGCGAGGACAACATGTGCCACAGCCTGGAGAACCTCGAGTTCCACCACTTCAAGTACGCGCAGTTCCTCCGCCCGGGCGACGTCCACGTGCATTACTTCGGCACCGCCACGCTGTCTTTCGCCGACGGGATCAAGGCCGCTCCGGGGGATGTCTTCGAGATCGCCATGACCGAGTTCGGCGCGCCGCTGCGCAATGGCATCGCCGCCGTCGAGACGGCACTGGCGCCGGGGCGGGTAGTAGCGCTCTGACCCCCAACCGCCGCGCATGGGCCGGACCCGCGGCACGGATTCCTTCATTCCTGCGGAGCCCTTGGCTCCGGCCCCGCCGACCATCCCCGGCGGGGCATCCCCTGCATGAGGTCGACATGACAGCCATCCTCGGACACAACTACATCGGCGGCGCCCGCAGCGCGGCCGGCACGCTCTTCCTGCAAAGTCTCGACGCCGCCAGCGGCGAGGCGCTGCCGTACCGTTTCGTGCAGGCCACCCCGGAAGAAGTGGATGCCGCCGCCGAAGCCGCCGCCAGCGCCTACCCGCGCTACCGGCAACTGCCGGCCAGCCGCCGTGCGGAATTCCTCGATACCATCGCCAGCGAACTCGATTCCCTGGGCGCTGACTTCATCGCCATCGTCTGCCGCGAAACCGCGCTGCCGGCCACGCGCATCCAGGGCGAACGCAGTCGCACCAGCGGCCAGCTGCGCCTGTTCGCCGAAGTCCTGCGGCGCGGCGACTTCCATGGCGCGCGCATCGACCGCGCCCAGCCCGAGCGCAAGCCGCTGCCACGCGTCGACCTGCGCCAGTACCGGATCGGCCTCGGCCCGGTGGCGGTGTTCGGCGCGAGCAACTTCCCCCTGGCGTTCTCCACCGCCGGCGGCGACACCGCCGCCGCCCTGGCCGCCGGCTGCCCGGTGGTATTCAAGGCGCACAGCGGACACATGGCCACCGCCGAACTGGTCGCCGCGGCGATCCTCCGCGCGGCCGAGCGCAGCGGCATGCCGGCGGGCGTGTTCAACATGATCTACGGCGGTGGAGTAGGGGAGCGACTGGTCCGCCACCCGGCGATCCGAGCGGTAGGCTTCACCGGTTCGCTGAAGGGCGGCCGCGCCCTCTGCGACATCGCCGCCGCGCGACCGCAGCCGGTCCCGGTATTCGCCGAGATGAGCAGCATCAACCCGGTGATCCTGCTGCCCGCCGCGCTGCAGACCCGTGGCGAGAACGTGGCCGACGAACTGAGCGCCTCGGTGGTGCTCGGCTGCGGTCAGTTCTGTACCAATCCCGGCCTGGTCGTCGGTATCCGCTCCGTGGAATTCTCGGCATTCCTCGAACGCTTCGCCGCCCGCATGGACGAGCAGCCGGCGCAGACCATGCTCAATGCCGGCACGCTGGCCAGCTATGCCAAGGGCCTCGCGGCGCTGCACGCCCATCCGCGCGTCCGCCACCTCGCCGGGCAGCCGCAGGAAGGCCGCCAGGCCCGGCCGCAACTGTTCCAGGCGGATGTCAGCCTGCTGCTGGAGGGCGATGAATTGCTACAGGAAGAAGTCTTCGGTCCGGCCAGCATCGTCGTCGAGGTCGCCGACCGCGACGAACTGTACCGCGCCCTGGAGAGCCTGCACGGCCAGCTCAGCGCAACCCTGATCGCCGAAAGCGAAGACCTGGCGACCTTCGCCGACCTGGTACCGCTCCTGGAACAGAAAGCCGGGCGCCTGCTGCTCAACGGCTACCCGACCGGCGTGGAAGTCTGCGACGCGATGGTCCACGGCGGCCCGTACCCGGCCACCTCGGACGCCCGCGGCACCTCGGTCGGCACCCTGGCCATCGAGCGCTTCCTGCGCCCGGTGTGCTACCAGAACTACCCGGACGCATGGCTGCCGGAGGCGCTGAAGGACGGCAATCCGTTGGGAATCGCGCGGTTGGTGGATGGGGTTGTGACCCGGGGTGGTATTGATTGAGGAACAGGCTCCGGCATGACCAGTCCCGGTTACTTGCGGGCTGGTCGAGCTGGACGGAAAGTGGGCGAGGGCAAGGGAAGCTCTCGCTCCCTGACCGCGACTGACTGCTGTTTCCCCTGGGTTTGCATGCATGGAGTCTTAGAAGAGGGCTTCTGACACAATATATAATTTAACATAATATACATTATGCGAAGCCATGACTCACAACGTGCGGGGCAAACGGCTGCCATCAGGCACTACAGTGACCCGCGTCCCGAACGCCTCTCGCGGCTGGACCTGCTGCACTTGGAACTGCTGCGATGCCGGCTGAGGCTGCATCATGCGCTGATCGACTGCTTTGGCCAACAAGACCCTGCGCCTCCTGATCGCCGAAAACTGCCATGCTCAGTCGCTGCTCCTCGAGCGGATGCTCAACCGGCTGGGCTATCACCGAATCGCAATTGCCACGTCGTTATCCGAGGCCTGCCTGCTGGGACATTGCACCGGCATCCGTTCGACGTACTGATCTGCAACGCGCGACTTCTCGCCAGCGAACCGCTGGGTGATGCCTCGCTCGCCGGGATCTGTCACAGCGCGCTGGTCTACCGGAGCCAGCATCTACCCACCGAGCGCGCGCCCCTGCCCGTCGCAGCCACCTTGGCACGTCTGCCCGGCGCGCTGGATGCAGCCAGCCTTGGCGCCTTCATGATGCTGATCGATCCCCGGGCCTTGCCACCGAAAAAAACGATACGCAGAGATTGATTCCGGCCCCACTTCGCCGCGTCCCTGGGTGGTGACATGGGGCCGCCGCCCGGCGCTCCTTCCTCGCACTGCAAGAGCGGGCCTTGCGGTCAATCCGACTAGCAAAGTGTCATTTTGACTCCAGACTTTTCAAGTCAAAAGGACACCAAGAAGCCCAACCCATTGATCTAGATCAATAAAAAACCTGGCACAGGAAATGAAAAGCCACTAGCGACTCCTTCCCATTCAGGATTTCCCATGAAACGCGTATCCCTGTTCGTCGCACTGACCCTGGCAACCGCTACTCCCTTTTCCTACGCCACCGAGGTGGTTTCCACGGAGCGTGACCACAGCGTCGGCTACGGTGCCGGCGGCGGCGTCGGGGTCATGGTCGGCGCGGCGCTGGGCGGGCCGTTCGGGGCGATCGCCGGTGCCGCCCTGGGCGCCCTGGGCGGTGGTGCCGTCCAGCAGGCGACGGGCCTGAGCGAGAACGCCTACATCGTACGCCACGCGGACGGCTCGACCGAACGCTTCCGCTCCCCTAACGCAGAGTTCGAGACCGGCGATCCGGTGCAGGTGCAAGGCATCCGTCTCGTGCCGGCCTCGGCCAGCTCCCGGTAGGCCCCGCTTCCATCACCTCACGAGGAACTTCCATGAGTGAATTCAACGAGCGCTTCGCCGTCGTCACCGGCGCCAGCTCCGGCATCGGCCTGCAACTGACCGAGACGCTGCTCGCGCAAGGCGCAACGGTCCTGGCGATGGCCAGGCATACGCAGCCGCCGGAAGCGCTGCAGGCGCACCTGGGCGAACGCTTGCACTGGCTGGCGGGCGACGTCACCTGCGAGCGGGACCTGGCTGCCCTGGCCGCGCGCGCCGCATCCATCGGGGCGGTCGATTACCTGGTGCCGAATGCCGGCATCGCCCGGCTCGCGGACGGGCTCGACAGCCAGGCCTTCGAGCAGCAATGGCGGGTCAATGGCGCCGGGGCGCTGAACACCTTCGCCGTGCTCAGCCAGCAGATGCGTACGCCGGCCAGCGTGGTTTTCATCGGCACTTTCCTGACCCAGGTGACCTTCCCCGGCCTCGCCGCCTACATCGCCTCCAAGACCGCGCTGATCGCCCAGGCCAGGACGCTGGCGATGGAGTGGGCGGGCAAAGGCGTGCGGATCAACGTCGTCTCCCCCGGCCCCACCGCCACCCCGATCTGGCATTCGCTGGGGTTGAGCGGCGACCAGGTGGAGTCCGTCACCCGCGACATCAACCTGCGACTGGTCGACGGCAGCTTCCTCAGCCCGCAGGAGATCGTCGATGTCGTGACCTTCCTGCTGTCGACGAAGTCCGCCGGCCTCTATGGCCAGGAGCTGATCGTCGACAAGGGCTACGGACTGCGCTGAAAGCGCTCTTTCCGGCCGTCCCTGGCGGGGCGCCGGCGACTCCAGCGCGGCGCCTGCCGCTTGCGCCTCATCCGCTCCACCCCGCCAGTCTTCTCCCGGCTTGATTCAGGTCATGTCCCTCCGGCCCCGCCCATACGCAGCATGCGGGCAGGTCACTGGAGAACCGATCATGCGCGGGATACACCAGCTTCCGCTGCTGCTGGAACGGGGCGGCAAGCATTCGCTGCAACAACAGCTGCTCGAACAGTTGCGCGGCAAGCTGCTCACTGGCGTGTTGCGGCCCGGCCAGCAACTGCCGCCGATTCGCGAATTCGCCCGGAGCCTCGGAGTGGCGCGCAACACCGTGCTGCAGGTCTACGAGCACCTGAGCGCCGAAGGCTACATCCTCAGCCACGGGACGCGCGGCACCTTCGTCGCCGATCCGCTGCCCGACCGCAGCCTCTCCACCTGCCAGGTACGTCCGCGCCCTGCCACGCGGAGCGCACCGACGGCCCTCCTGCCGGACATGCGCCAGCCGTTGCCCGAGTCCCCGGGGGTCACCGCCACCCGGGAGTGCGTCGAGGCGCCCATCGATTTCAGTCTCGGCCGCCCCTCCGCCGAGCTCTTTCCCCAGGAAACCTGGTTCAAGGTCTCGGCCCGGCAGGCCCGGCGCAACCCCCGCTACCTGACCGACTACGCGCCCTCGGCAGGCGATGCGGGCCTGCGCCAGTGCCTGGCGGAGCATCTGGGTCGGATGCGCGGGATCGGTTGCGACGCGGAAGACATCGTCATCGTCTCGGGTATCCAGGAGGCGCTCAGCCTGATCGTCTCGCTGTTGCCGCAGGACGGACGCCCGGTGGTAGTGGAAAGCCCCGGCTATGCCGGCGCCTGCAACCTGTTCGCCTATCATCGGCGCGAAACGCTGCCGGTGGCGGTGGACGACCAGGGCCTGTGCGCAGCGCATTTGCCCGAACGCGCCTGCGCCCTGGCCTACGTGACGCCCTCGCGGCACTACCCGCTGGGCATGACGCTCTCCCTGGAGCGCCGCCGCACCCTGCTGGCCTGGGCGCAGCGCCAGGGCGCGTACATCCTCGAAGACGACTACGACGGCGACTTCCGCTACCAGCGCGTGCCGTTGCCAGCCCTGAAGGCCTTCGACCACGAGCGGGTGATCTACCTCGGGACCTTCTCCAAGAGCCTCGGCGCGGGCCTGCGCCTGGGCTACGTGGTCTGCCCGCCCGGCCTGCGCGAGGCCATGGTGCGTGCCAAGGCGCTGCTCAATCACGCCTGCCCCTGGCTGCCGCAGGTAGTCCTCGCCGACTTCCTTCGCTGCGGTGCCTATGCCGCGCACTTGAGGCTCATTCGTGGCGAGTACCGGCGCCGGCGCGACTGCCTGATCGCGGCGCTCGAGCGCCTGTTTCCGGGCAGCGCCTTCAGCGGCGTGGACTGCGGCATGCACCTGTGCTGGCAACTGCCCCCCGGCCTGCCCTCGGCGCATGCCCTGGCGCGGGCCTGCGCCGAGGAAGGCATCCGCGTCTATACGCTCGACCAGGCCGCCGCCGTCTTCCCCAAGGAGGGCCTGGCGAGCGAACGCCTGCTGCTGCTTGGCTACGCCGCGCTTTCGCTGCAGCACATCGCCTGCGGCATCCAGCGGATCGCCCGGATCGCCGCGCACCTCGAACGCCAGGCCGACAACCGCCCTTCCCCGCCCAGCGCCCCGTCCCGCGCCTGTACCCCTGAACCGGGCGCACCTTGTACCCATGGCCGCCCGCATGACGCCGCTACCCTGCCGGACAGTCCATAGCACAAGGTAACCGCGCCATGTACAACGCCCGTCCCGCCTCGGCCTTCGGCGTCCTGCCGATGGCCCTCTGCGCCGCGGCCTCGCTCGCCTCCGCCGCGCCGCCCGACAGCTCGCCCGGCGAAGCCGAGCGCCTATTCCAGGACAACTGCACCACCTGCCACGGCGCCGACCGCGGCGGTTTCATCGCTCCGGCACTGCACAGCGCCGCGCTGAACTCCAGCGAGACGGCGCTACGCTCGATGATCATGTTCGGCATTCCCGACACCCTCATGCCGCCCTGGCTGGGCGTGCTCGAGGACGAGCAGATCCGCGCCCTGGCGCACTTCATCAAGACCACCCCGCGCGGCAAGCCCGAATGGACCCTGGAGGACATCCGCAACTCGGTCGAAGTCCTCGCGGACGAGTCCACGCTTCCCGACAAGCCGGTGTACGACGGCGACGTGCGCGACCTGATGGCGGTCATGGTCCGCGGCCGGCACGGCAAGGCGCCGGCCGCGCGGGTGGTCTTCTACGACGGCAAGAGCAACCGGCAGGTGGGCGAGATCGCCACCGAATATGCGCCGCACATCCTCGACTACGATCCGGTCAACCCGCGCTGGGGCTACCTGAAGACCGACACCTCGGAGGTCTACAAGATCGATCTCTACTCGCTGAAGGCGGTACGCAAGGTAAAGGCCGGCCTGAGCGGGCCGTCAATCGCGGTATCGGCGGACGGCCGCTACCTGCTGTCCGGCTCCTTCGCCCCGGGAATCGTCACCCTGCTGGACGCACGCACCCTGGAGCCGCTCAGCCGCGTCGAGCTGCGCGGCACCGACTACGACGGCAAGCCCGTGGAGTCGGCTTCCAGCATGGTCATCGCCAGCCCGCTGGACAACACCTTCGCCATCGCCGTCCGGCAGACCGGCCAGGTCTGGATACTCGATCCCCGGCAGCCGCAGGCGCCCATCGTCAGCCGCATCGAAAAGGTCGGGCGCTTCGTTCACGACGCCTTCCTCGCCCCGGATCGCCGCCACATGTTCCTCGCCGATTACGTCGGCAACGCCTTCGCGGTGGTCGACCTGCAGCAACGCAGGCTGGTCAAGACCCTCGAGGGCGGTTGCCAGCCCCACGTCGGCTCCGGCGCGGTCACGCCGATCGGCGGGCGGATGCTGGCATTCGGCACCAATATCGGCACCTGCGACAAGAAGAGCGTCGTGACGGTCTGGGATGCGAAGACCTTCGAAATGGTCAAGCAGATCCCGGTTTCAGGCGCCACCGAGTCGCCGGCGGCGCATCCGGACGCCCCCTACGTGGCCGTCGATATCGTCGACAAGGACCGCCGCGCGCGGCATGTCGAACTGATCGACAAGAACACCCTGAGCGTGGTCAGGACCCTGGAGGCCGACGGGCACCTGTACTTCCCCGAGTACACCCGCGACGGCAAATACCTCTATGTCAGCGGCGGCTATACCGGCGACCGCCTGCACATCTACGACAGCCACAGCCTCGAAGAAGTGGCCAGCTATCCGCTGGAGACGCCGGCCGGGATCTTCTCCCGTGCCCGCACCGAATGGGGCACCGTGGGCCTGCCGCTGGCCCTGGAAGGGAGCGTGAAGCCATGAGCGGAAAAGCCCTTCACCGGTGCGCCGGGCTGCTGACGCTCCTGGCCACGCTCGGAGCGTCCGCCCATGGCGCCGACGAGATGCGCGACCTGCTGCCGATCTGCTCCAGTTGCCACGGCGCCGACGGCCATGGCGTCGCGCCGAACTTCCCGAAGCTGGCCGGCCAGCACGAGGCGTACCTGCGCAAGCAGATGCAGGACTTCCGCAGCGGGGCGCGCAAGGACCCGGCGATGTCACCCATCGCCGCCGGCCTCTCCGATACGCAGATAGAGGCCGCGGCGCGCTACTTCGCCGGCCAGGAGCCCTGATCCGCCCTCCCCTGGTCGCTGCCGGCGCCGCTCGCGCCTTTTGCCCGGCAGCCCAGGGTCGCCGAGGGCGGACAGGTCCGGGGTGGCCAGGGCTACCCCGGGCTTGGGTCCGGAGCGCCGGCCGAGGTCGAAACGTTGCCAGCCATCGATCCGCCAGCTGGCGGGCGCCACGCGCCCGGTGCCCTACTCGTCGCTGAAGTTCACCGCCCGCAGCGGCGCGGTGTTGACCTTCAGCTGGAACACGTCCGGCCGCGAATAATGCCCGCATGGGTCGAAATCCAGATTGCCCTTTTCCAGTTGGCTGAGGTCGAGGTCGGCGTAGAGTTCGGTCTCGCTTTCGTAGACCGGCCCGGCGAGGACCTCGCCCAGCGGGCTGACGATCATGCTGCCGCCGCGCATCACGAACCCTTCCTCCGGGCAATCCAGGCCGAACGCGGCGCGGTGCTCCGGCGGATACTCGGACAGGCGGATCGCCTGGCACGCCGACAGTACGAAGACACGTCCCTCCAGGGCGACATGCACCATCGAGCTGGCCCAGGAGTCGCGGTCGTCGGCGGTCGGCGCGCAATACAGCTGCACGCCCTGGGCGTACATGGCCTGGCGCAGCGCAGGCATGTAGTTCTCCCAGCAGATCACGCTGCCCAGCACGCCGATGTCGCTGGGTACCGCGGCGATGGTCGAGCCGTCGCCGAAGCCCCAGACCAGCCGTTCCTGGCCGGTGGGCATCAGCTTGCGGTGGTAGCCGGCGATGCCGCGCCCGGGAACCAGGGTCACCGCCGTGCAATACAGGGTGCGGCCGAAGCGCTCGATGACGCCGACCACCACCGTCACCCCGGTCTGCTCGACGCCCTCCGCCAGTGCCGCCAGTTCCGGCCCCTCCAGGGTCACCGCGCCACGCACGTAGCGCTCGTAGAGTTCGCGACCTGCGCCACTGCGGTTGCCGACCACGCTGCCGAAACTCACGCCTTTCGGGTAGCCGCCGATGAACGCTTCGGGAAACACGGCGAGCCGGGCACCCTGCCGCGCCACCCGGCGCAGGATGACGCAGGCCTTCTCGACGCTGGCCATGGGTTCGTAGGGCACGGATGCGGCCTGGATGATCGCTACACGGGTCATTCTGCACTCCTAGTACTGGGTGATGTCGTTGTCACGGGTTTCCGGCAGGATCTTCCACAGCACCAGCAAGCAGGCCAGGGAAACCAGCGCCAGGTAGGCCGCCGGCAGGTTGGCGTCGCCGGTCTGGCGGATCAGCGCGGCGGCGATGAACGGCCCGGGGCCGGCGAGCAGCGCCAGCGCCACGTTATGGCCCAGCGCGGCGCCGCTGGAACGGATCGAGGCCGGGAACACTTCCACCAGCAGCACCACGTCCATCACCGCGGTAACCGCCACCAGCAGGCCGAGGATGACCAGTCCGAGCAGGATCGCCGGCGGCTGGCCGCTGTTGAGCAACAGGAAGACCGGATAGGCCAGCAGGGTCAGCGCGGCGGCGGCCGCGAGCAGCAGGCGGCGGCCGAAGCGGTCGCTGAAGCGACCGACCAGCGGGTTGGCGATGCAGTACACCACCAGCGCCAGGCTGCACAGCCAGAGCGCGCTGCTGCGCGGCAGGCCGACAGTCGCGACCAGGTGGTTGTTGGCGTAGGTGATGAAGTAGTAGAGCGACACGCCGAACAGCGCGGAGAACGCGAAGCTGGTGACGAACGCCCGCCGGCGCACCGCGCGGCTCGGCTCCCGGACCCGCTGCTCGCGGCGCTGCCGTTGCAGCGCCTCGTAGACCGGCGTGTCGCCGAGCCGGCGGCGGATGAACACGGCGATGCCGGTCATGACGATGGACGCCACGAACGGCAGGCGCCAACCCCAGGCTTGCAGTTGCTCCTCGCTGAGCCCGCTGGAGATGGCCGCCGCGGTGAAGGTGCCGAACAGGAACGCCAGGCCGGCCGTACCGGTGATCACGCTGGCCGCCGTGGCGCGGCGGTCGGCCGGCGCGCTTTCGACGATGTAGATGCCGGCGCTGGACCATTCGCCGCCGACCATCATGCCCTGGATGAAACGCATGACGATCAGCAGGATCGGCGCGGCGATACCGATCGCCGCGTAGGACGGCAGCAGGCCGATGATCGTGGTGCACAAGCCCATGCCGAACACCGTGACGATCAGCACCGCGCGACGGCCCAGGCGGTCGCCGATGGGGCCGAGGAGCAGCGCGCCGAACGGGCGCGAGAGAAAGCCCACGGCGAAGACCGCCAGCGAGGAGAGCAGCGAGATCCCCGGCGCGGCGGAAGGAAAGAACAGCGTGCCGATGATCGCGGCGAAATAGCCGTAGATGGCGAAGTCGAACCATTCCATGAAGTTGCCGATGCCCACCGCGATCGCCCGCGTGCGCAGGTCCGACCGCCCTCCCCGGGCCTGGAGGTCGCTCGCGGCGACGCGTTGCTGAATGATGTCCACAGGATTCTCCGGCGCTTGTTATGTTGTTGTGGGCGCCAGACTAGGAATCACCTCGGCCACAGGGCAAACGATTAGCAAATATGAGCCGGATTAACGTACGTAATATCGCGCGGATAGACCTCAATCTTCTGCTCACCTTCCATTGCCTGATGAGCGAACGCAGCGCCACCCGCGCGGCGGTCGTCCTGCACGTGACCCAGGGCGCCGTAAGCGCGGCGCTGCGCCGGTTGCGCGAGCATTTCGGCGACGAGCTGTTCATCCGCAGCGCCTCGGGCATGCAGCCGACGCGCAAGGCCATGGAGCTGGCGCCGCGGATCGCCGAGGCCCTGACCTCGATCTCCGGGGTGCTCGCCGCGGAACCGGAATTCTCGCCGCGCGACTCCAGCTACGTGTTCAACATCGCGCTCTCGGACGACATCGAGTCCTACCTGGCGCCCTGCATCGTCAATGCCGCGGCGGCCGAGGGGCTCGGCGTGAGCTTCGCCTTCCACCAGAGCAACAGCTCGCTGTGGAAACAGTCCCTGCTGGACCCGGACATGGACCTGGTGATCTGCAGCGAGCCCAAGGATTTCAACACCAGCTATTCGTCCCAGGTGCTGTTCTCCTCGTCCTACTCCTGCCTGTTCCGCCCGCGCGGGAGCATGGCCGGCGCGGCGATCGGCCTGGACGACTATTTCGCGGCGAACCATGTGCGCATCTCCTATGACGGTCGTCGCGGCTTCATCGACGACCTGTTCGAGAGCGCCGGCTACGCCCGCCGGGTCACCGCCTCCTTCACCCATTTCGCCGGCGCCCTCTCGACCCTGATGAGCGGCGAGGTGATCGCCACCCTCCCCACCTTCGCCGCCGAGACCTACAGCCGCATGATGGATCTGCACTGCTGCCCGGTGCCTTTGCCGGTGCCGTCCTTCCGCTGCTTCATGGTCTGGGACGTGGCCAAGCACAACAAGACCCACCACGACTGGCTGCGGCGCTTCGTCGGCGAGATCGCGCAGCGTCTCGGCTAGCGGCTGCGGCATTTTCACGCAGATCCGGAGCGGCCGGCGCCTTGACAGGGATCGGCGGCATGGCCGATCCTGCGCATATTGTATTTAGTCGATACTATATTGCGCCCTCGAGAATCCTGCCATGACCCTGCCCGACCTCCCCCTCGATGCCCTGCTCACCGGCCATGCACGCCCCTTCACCCGCCCCGGCTCGCGCAGCGGCATCGCCAAGTCGCCGCGCGATGGCGCCGTCGCGGTGACCGTCCTCGGCCTGGAAGGCGACGAGCAAGGCGACCTGCGCGTCCACGGCGGCGTCGAGAAAGCGATCCACCACTACCCGCGCGAGCACTACGCCGCCTGGATCGCCGAGTTGGGCGAGCATCCCCTGCTGCGCCAGGCGGGCGCCTTCGGCGAGAACTTCAGTACCACCGGCTGGAGCGAGGCCGACGTCTGCCTCGGCGATCGCGTCCGGGCCGGCAGCGCCTTGCTCGAGGTGTCCCAGGGACGCATGCCGTGCTGGAAGCTGAACGACCGCTTCGAGGTCGCCGGGATGTCCCTCAGGGTCCAGGAGACCGGTCGCACCGGCTGGTACTACCGGGTGCTGGAAGAAGGCGCGGTGGCCGCCGGCGATGTCCTGCGGCTGGTCGAACGGCGCCATCCCGAATGGTCGCTGCTGCGACTCTCGGAAGTGCTGTTCGACAAACGTGTCGCCACCGACCTGCTGCGCGAATGCCTGGCGCTGCCACTGACCCCGTCCTGGCGGCGCACCCTGGAGCGGCGCCTGGAAAAAGGTCAGGTCGAGGACTGGGGACCGCGCCTGGAAGGCTCTCCGAGGCAAGCGGACGATGCCACGGCACGCTAGGATTCCCCCGCGGTTTAACGCCCCGGGTGGACGCGAAGTCGATTACGGCAGTGCGGAAAGCTGCTGCCCTTGAGCTGAGGCGAGGAAGGAGCCCGTTTAGGAAACATCTGATTAAAAGCCCGTCTGCACGCTCTTAGAGTTTCGCCCCATCGACGACGACTCAGAGGGATCGAGAGATGTCCGGGCACCCCCGACGCGCGCTGGTGCTATGCGCCAATCCAGGTCGCCTGCTCAGGTACGGAGCATTGTTCAACCACCTTGGCTACTACCATCTGAGCCTCTGCCTGGATCGCCAGGAGCTGCGCGCCTCCCTGCAGTCGGGCTATCGCTACGACTATTGTGTGCATGACGATTTCCGGCTGAATGCCACCGACAAGGGAACGCTCAGGTTGCTCGCGCGCAGTGGCTGCGTCCGGCATTTCGTTCTGATAAGCGACATGGACTGCCGGGAACGGCGAATACTCCATGAATGGGCAACGCGACACTCGATCATCATCCGGGAGATATACGACCCTCCTCTGGACAGCAGCACGATGTCAGCCCTTGTCGGGCAGGAAACGACTTCCTGTGCGGCCTGCGAGGCTCCCGCGAGCAAAGACCCGACATATCGATCCGAGAGGCACCGATGAATATTGCTCGGCACTTCATGGTCATTCGCCCCATGTCAGCGAGTTCCCGCTCGCGATGACATTGAAGTGAGGAGACCCGGTCACGGTCGGCGATTTGTCCCGCAAGCCCCCACTTCCCTCCCCATAACGGCCAGCGCGAGCTGTGCCGGCCCGTCGTCCTTCCAGGCCCGGCAAGAACTTCCGGCCATTCACGCCACATCGCCTCGTATCGCGCCTCGGCAGGCCCTGCCTGGGTCAGGAATCCAACCCGATTAAGAATCGTCTTAGATACCGGGAAAAGCGCATGCCACATCATTGCTCCGAGGACACAACTCAACAAGGAGCTCAATGAAATGAAACTTCAAGCATCTGCCCTGGCTATCGCTACGCTGCTCGCGGTGCCGGCCATCGCATCGGCGGCCAATACCATCACCTTCAATGGCGAAGTGACCGACCAGACCTGCTCGGCCATCGTCGATGGCAACACCGACCCCACCGTGATGCTCAACAGCGTGCCGGTCAGCGCCCTGAACGGTACGGTCGGCAAGACAGCCGGCGAAACCAGCTTCACCCTGCAACTGACCGGCTGCGCCGCGCCGGGCACCGGTGAAGAGGAACACTTCTCGGCGCTGTTCCAGGCCACCAACGCGACCACCGCCGGCAACCTGACCAATACCGCCAGCGGCGGCGCCACCGGCGTGGCCCTGCAACTGCTCACGGCGCCGGGCGGTACCGCGGTCAACCTGGCTGGCGGCGCGGCCGTGGCCGCCGGCGACATCGTGCTCGCCGAAGGCCAGACCAGCACCAGCTACGACTACGCCGTCCAGTACGTTTCCGAGGCGGCTACCGTCACCCCCGGGCCGGTGCTCGGCTCGCTCACCTACACCCTGCGCTACGAGTGATACCGGAGGCGCCGTCCCAGCGGCGCCTTCCCGCATTCCGCCATGGTTTCCCGGGCTCGCTGTCCGGCTGCCGCCACGGCCACAAGGTGAACAGGATGAAGAGTTTTCCACTACGCCCGCTTCAGGCGGCGACGCTCGCGCTCGCCCTGGCGCTGGCCACCCTTCCGGTCCAGGGCAGCGTGGTGATCACCGGCACCCGCGTGATCTATCCCGGCGACGCCCGGGAAAAGACCGTACAGATGACCAACCAGGACCCGTTTCCCAATGTGATCCAGGCGTGGATCGACATCGACGACCCCGCCTCGTCTCCGGAGAGCGCCGACGCTCCCTTCCTGGTCAATCCGGCGGTGGCGCGAATGGCGCCCGGCAGCGGCCAGACCCTGCGCATCGTCCATACCGGGCCGGCCCTGCCCCAGGATCGCGAATCGCTGTTCCACCTGAACGTCCTGCAGATCCCGCCACGCAATGCCGCCAAGGCGAACCGAAACCAGATGCTGCTGTTGCAGCGCAACCGCCTGAAGCTGTTCTACCGCCCCGCCCCGCTGGCCGGCGGTTCGGATTCGCTGGCCGAGAAATTGCGTTTCAGCCTGCGCCAGGAGCACGGCGCCTGGCGTGTGCGGGTAGAGAACCCCAGCGGCTACCATGCCTCCTTCGCGGCGGCGACGCTCCGCGTTGGCGAGCGCCAGTGGAAACTTCGCTCGAGCATGGTCCCGCCCATGGGCCAGGCGGAATGGGTCGCGGAACACCCCTCGGCGCTCCCGCCGGGTGCGGTCCGGCTGAATGCCCTGCTGATCAACGACTACGGCGCCCGGCTGGATGTTCGCCATGTTCTGCCGCGTTGACTTCCGCCGCGCCCACATGGCGCCGCTGGCACTGGGCAGCCTGGCGCTGGCCGTCACCGGCCTGGCCAGCGCGGAGCAATATCGCTTCGACGACAACCTGCTGCTGGGCTCGGGCCTGGCCGGCGGCAGCCTGGAGCGCTTCAACCGCGCCAACCAGGTGGACCCCGGCAGCTACCACGTCGACATCTACCTCAACGGCAGCTACGCCAGCCGCGCCAGGGTCGAATTCCGCAGCCACAACGATGGCGTCGAACCCTGCTTCAGCGAGCGCTTCCTGCGCCAGACGCTCGGCGCCCACGCGGCCCCCAATACCGACGAGGTCGATAGGCAAGCCTGCCAGGGCCTGCTGGAACGCCTTCCCGGCTCGTCCTTCACCCTCGACACCGCCCGCCTGCGCCTGGACCTCTCGGTCCCCCAGGCCCTGCTGGACCTCAAGCCGCGCGGCTACGTAAGCCCCGACGAGTGGGACGCCGGCAGCACCATGGGCTTCGTCAACTACGACGCCAGCCTGTACCGCTCCAGCTTCGACGGAGCGGGAAATGGCCACTCGGACTACGGCTACCTGGGGTTGAGCGGCGGGATCAATCTCGGCCTCTGGCGCCTGCGCCACCAGTCCAACTACACCTATTCCAGCTATGCCGGCAATACCCGCAGCGACTGGAACAGCATCCGTACCTACGTGCAGCGCGCGGTGCCCGGCCTGCGCAGCGAGCTGACCCTGGGCGAAAGCTATACCGAGGGCAACCTGTTCGGCAGCCTGGGCTACCGTGGCGTGCGCCTGGCCAGCGACGACCGCATGCTGCCGGAGTCGCAGCGCCGCTACGCGCCGCAGGTGCGCGGCACGGCCAACAGCAATGCGCGGGTGGTCATCAGCCAGAACGGCAAGAAGATCCACGAGGCCGTCGTCGCCCCCGGCCCGTTCGTCATCGACGACCTCTACGGCACCGCCTACGACGGCGACCTGGATGTCCAGGTGATCGAGGCCGACGGCAGCGTATCGCGCTTTTCCGTGCCCTTTTCCGCGGTTCCCGAGTCCATGCGCCCCGGTATCTCGCGCTATGCCGCCACCCTCGGCCAGGCGCGCCAGTATGGCGACGGCAACGACCTGTTCGGCGACTTCACCTACCAGCGCGGCCTGACCAACGCCCTGACCGCCAACCTTGGCGCGCGCATGGCCGAGGACTACCTGGCGCTGCTCGGCGGCGGCGTGTTCGCCACGCGCTACGGCGCCTTCGGCCTGAACACCACCTTTTCCAGCGCCACGGTGGAAAACGGCCAGCGCAAGCAGGGCTGGCGTGTCGGCCTGAACTACAGCCGCACCTTCCAGCCGACCCAGACCACCCTCACCCTCGCCGGCTATCGGTACTCCACCGAGGGCTATCGCGACCTGGGCGACGCGCTGTCGGCACGCCACGCGGACCAGCGCCACGACACCTGGAACTCCAGCAGCTACAAGCAGCGCAACCAGTTCACCGTGCTGGTCAACCAGGGCCTGGGCGAATACGGCAACCTCTACCTGTCCGGCGCCACCAGCGACTACTACGACGGCAAGAGCCGCGACACCCAGTTGCAATTCGGCTACAGCAACACCTGGCGCCGGCTCAGCTACAACCTGGCCTACTCGCGCCAGCAGACCACCTGGTACCGCGACCTGGACAACGACTACGACCCGTCGCTGCCGCCGCAGTACAACCTGCGCCGCGGCAGCGAGCGCAACGATACCCTGACCCTGACGCTGTCCCTGCCGCTGGGTTCCTCCAGCCGCGCGCCGAACCTCAGCGCGATGGCCTCGCGGCGCTCGGGCGACAGCCGTGGCAGCAGTTACCAGACCGGTCTCAACGGTACTCTCGGGGAGGACCGCAGCCTGAGCTATGCCATCAACGCCGGACGCGACAGCCAGGCCCGCGGCACCGATTTCAACGGCAGCCTGCAGAAACAGACCGCCGTGGCCACGGTCAACGCCGGCTACGCCGAGAGCGCCAGCTACCGGCAGTTGAATGCCGGTTTGCGCGGCGCCGCCGTGCTGCATCGCGGCGGCCTGACCCTGGGGCCCTATGTCGGCGACACCTTCGCCCTGATCGAGGCCAAGGGCGCCAGCGGCGCGGGCGTTCGCGGCGGCCAGGGCGCGCGGGTGGACGGCAACGGCTATGCCGTGGTGCCCTCGCTCTCGCCCTACCGCTACAACCCGGTCAGCCTCGACCCCCAGGGCATGGGCGAAACAGCCGAACTGGTGGAGACCGAACGCAAGATAGCGCCCTACGCCGGCGCCGCCGTTCACGTGAGGTTCAAGACGCTGACCGGCCACCCGCTGCTGATCCAGGCGCAGCTTCCCGACGGCGGCGCGCTGCCCCTGGGCGCCGACGTACTCGACAGGCGCGGCGTGACCATCGGCATGGTCGGCCAGGGCGGCCAGGTCTATGCCCGCGCCGAAGGCGACCAGGGCCGCCTGCGCGTGCAATGGGGCGAGCGCCCGGAAGACGCCTGCCTGCTGGACTACGACCTCGACGCCAGCCCTCGCGAGGCCGGCGCATCCGACCAGGCGGTGATCCGCCTGGATGGCATCTGCACGCCCGAACCGGAGGCACCATGAAGACAGCCTTGCATCTCCTGGCACTGCTCGCGCCCTTGCTCGCCGCCCCGGCCTGGGCGACCTGCTACAAGGTCACGGCCGTGGGCAGCGCCACCACCACCGTCACGACACAGATCCGTCCCGGCGAAGGTACGGCCGGCACCTGGGCCGGTGCCTGCGACACCTGCAACGGCTCTCTCGGCCTGCCGAGCGTGATCAACGTCAGCGATGCCAGTTTCCAGCCCGACGGCACGCTGATCGCCAGCTCGGTGGCGCCGCTGACTCAGTACGGCGACAGCGCCGGCTACGACCCCGAACGCGTGTTCTTCCGCTGCGCGCCGGAGGACCAGGTGTACGAGATGTTCTCGACCAACGCCGACAACCTCTACAGCGGCTGGTACCAGGGCGGCGACAGCGTGGGTACTTCCATTGGCCTGCAGTCCGCCTACCGTACCGCCTGGCGCAATGTGCTGCTGCGCCTGACCCATGTCGAAACCGGCCTGTACTTCACCGATGTCTGGCGCGAGCGCCTGCTCACCGGGCTGGACATCGACTCGCGCGGCTACCAGTTGGTCAAGGCGAAGAATCTCAGCGCCATACGCGCCGAGCTGTTCCGGGCGCCGCTGGAAACCACAGGCTATTACTCGCAGAACATCGCCTCGCAGTTGTATGGGTACACCCAGCCCAATGGCTACATTGCCATCAAGGGGCCGGGCCTGCTCTATCCCCGGGTGGGCGAGACCCACTATGGCAACTACTCCGGCTGGCACGGCAACTGGCCGGGTGCCATCGGCCTGTACAACGACGTGACGCTCAAGCGCTATCCCACCTGCGCCGTTACCAATGTCACCCCGCATGTCGTGTTCCCCTCGATCTCGCTCGGTGAGATCAAGGCCGGCGCCAGCCGCGAGATGCCCTTCGAAGTGGCCTTCAAATGTGAAACCGGGGTGCTCAACAGCACTGCCGCCAACGGCACGGCGCTAGGAATCAAGGCGTCTCCCGGCGCCCTGGCGGCGGCCGCTTCGCTGGGCCTGGTGAATGCCAGCGGCGGCCTCTCCTACCTGCTGTCCGACCGCTATGGCCAGCCCGGCATGGCCCAGGGCGTAGGCATCCGCCTGCTGCGCGACGGCAGCGCGATGAACCTGCTGGCGAACGAGGATTCAGCCATGGGCAGCAACGCCGAGGCGCGTGGTTGGTATCCGGTGATCGGCGGCGCTTCGAACCTGGCCGGCGAAGTGGGCGGCGTCAGCCAGTACAGCGAGACCTTCCGCGCGCGCCTGGAGAAACTTGCCCTGGGCAGCATGCCCGGTGTCACCCCGGGACGCGTCGAGGCCACCGCTCAGGTGGTGATCCGTGTCCAGTGAGCGCGGACTGCGCGGCGCACTGTTCGGCCTGGCGCTGCTGCTCGGGCTGGACGCCCAGGCCGGAGTCACCGCCGAGCGCACCCGCGTGGTGATCGCCGAAGGCCAGCGCGAAGCCTCGCTGCTGCTGGTCAACCAGAATGCCTACCCGGTCATCGTGCAGGCCTGGATCGACGATGGCGACCTGGATTCGACGCCGCAGACCGCCCGCGCGCCGTTCATGCCGCTGCCGCCGGTGTTCCGCCTGGATCCCGGAAAGCAGCGCAGCCTGCGCCTGCTGCGCACCGGCCAGGCCTTGCCGGGGGACCGCGAAGCGCTGTACTGGCTGAACATCTACGAGATCCCGCCGCGCCCCGGGGAACCGCCGGCCGAAGGACAGTCCCGGCTGACCGTCACCCTGCGCACCCAGATGAAGGTCATCCACCGTCCCCGTGCCCTTGCCAGGGCGGCCGAGGAGGCTCCGCGCCAGCTCCGCTTCCAGCGCCAGGGAAAAGCGCTGCTGGTGGAAAACCCCACCGCCTACTTCGTCAGCCTCGCCGGCGCCGAACAGGAGGACGGTGCCCCGCTGCTCTCCGCCCTGCTGCTGGCGCCCTTCTCCCGGCAGATGCAGGCTCCCGGCCAGACGCTGCCGAGCGGGAAGCAGGCGATCCGCTTCCACTGGCTGGACGACGGCGGCAACCTCCGGCAGGGACGGACCACCCTGCGCTGAAACGGGGTTCCCAGCCGAACGCGGCTGGGTGCCGCCGCGCGCTGGCGAGCCCGGCCCGGTCTTCCGCGCCTTGCCCGCGAGGGAACGCCAACCCGTCAATGGAACAGGTTGGCCCTTACGCAGAAGGTCATCAGCGCCTGGTCGCTGTTCACTTCCAGCTTGCGCATGGCCGAGATCTTCTGCGTGCTCACGGTCTTGACGCTGCGCTTCAGCAGGCGCGCGATGTCGCAGACGTTGTTTCCGGACACGAAGTGACGCAGCACCTCGAATTCCTTCATCGACAGGCGGGCGAAGCGGTTTTCCACCTCGTCGCGACTGGTCAGTACGTTGGCCGGGTCGATCATGTGCGCGCCGCGGTAGATCCGGTTCTGCAGCACGACGTCGAGCGCCAGGAGCAATTCGTCGAGCTCACCGCTCTTCAGCACCACGCCGGCGACGCCATGGTCGTAGAGGCTGTCGAGGATCAGGCGATTACTGACCATGGTGAAGATCAGCACCCGGGTACGAGGAAAATTGCGCAACAGGTAGTCGATCAGCTTCAGCCCGTCGCCATAGCGCTCATCCCCCGGCATGCTGTAGTCGGTAATGGCGATGTGCGGATCGGCCTGCCGGTACAGCGATACCAGTTCGCTGGGGTTGGACGCCTCGCCCACCACCTCGAAGCGGGGATCGCGCTCGAGCATGTCGCATACGCCCATGCGCACGATCGGATGGTCATCGGCCAGTACTATCTTCAATTTACTCATAGGCTTCTCTTGCATTGACTTGAGCTGTTCCTCTCAGCGAAGGTCCGGCCGCATCAGCCGGTCCGTCTCACCTGTTCCAGCGCCCGCGCGAGATGGGCGAGCACTTCGGCGACCTCTCCGGCGGCGCAGTCGAGCGTTCCTTCCACCAGGCCCTCCTCCACCCGCTGGCACAGCGCGACCAGCGCCCGCGCACGGGTGACCGCCAGGGAGCCGGCCATGCGATGCAGCCCCTGCCGCAACCCTTCCGGGTCGCCCCGGCGGAGCGCCTCCCGGGCCGCGTCCAGGTCCTTGCTCATGGTCGCCAGGAAAAGCCCACGCATGCGTTCAGGCACCCGCGGCGCCAGACCCTCGTCGCAGGCTTGGTCTGGCCTGGCGCTCGCTGGCGCGTCGGCGGCTGGCGACATGCCCCTGGCGCCGAACGCGCCGAGCTGTTCGTGCAGCGTATGCAGGGTGATCGGCTTCACCAGCCAGGCGTTCATGCCCACCGCCCGGCAGCGCTCGCCTTCTTCGCGCAGGGCGTTGGCGGTGACACCGATGATCGGCAGGGTTTCTCCGCGTTCGCGCAGGGCCTGGGTCAGTTCGTAGCCGGTCATGTTCGGCATGTTGACGTCGCTGAGCAGCAGGTCGAAGCGCTGGTGGTCGAACAGTTGCAGCGCCTGCCGCCCATCGCTGGCCAGACTCACGTGGCAGCCCAGTTCCTCGAGCTGCTCGCGAAGCAGCGCCTGGTTGACCGGGTTGTCCTCGGCGACCAGTACCCGCAGTTCGAGCTTCCGCGAGCGCAGCGCGGGGTCTGGCGCCACCGCCTGCGGTATCTCCTTCCCCAGGGCCAGGGCCACGGCCCGGCCGATGCCCGCCAGATCGTGCAGGCTGACATGCCAGCCGTCTTCACGGAGTTCCGGCTGGCTCGGCGCCGTCGGCGAGGCGCAGACCCGCGGCCCGGACCAGCATAGGGTCGCGTTCGGCGCCGGCAGCAGATCCAGCAGCACCGTCTGGCCGGGCTCCGCGGGGCAGGACGCGCCGCCGGGCACGGTACAGCCCCAGCGCGCCAGCCAGCCGCTCAGGCTGTCGGCCAGTTCGCGCACCGGCGAACGCACCAGAACAGTTCCCTGCAGCCAGCGTTCCGGTTGGCGGGCCAGTCCCTCCGGTTCGGTCTCGGGCAGATCCAGCACCAGGCTGAAGCTGCTGCCCAGCCCCGCTTCGCTGACGACACGCAGCGTGCCACCCATCATCTCCGCGAGATGCCAGCAGATCGACAGGCCCAGCCCCGTGCCGCCGGCATGGGGCATTCCGGGCACCTGATAGAAAGCCTCGAACAAGCGTTTCTGCTGTTCGATCGCGATACCGATGCCGGTATCGGCAACCTGCCACTGCAAGGCGGCCCGACCGTCCTCCCGTGACAGCAATTTCAGGCGCAGGACCACACGACCGATATCGGTGAACTTCACTGCGTTGCTCACCAGGTTGGCGAGGACCTGGCGGATCCGCGCCACGTCGCCGATCAACTGCGCGGGTACGTCGGGGTCGATGCAGGCATAGAATTGCAACCCCTTGGCCATGGCGCTGGCGGAGAAGCTGCCAAGCACTTCCTGCGTGAGTTCCAGTGGATCGAAGACGACAGGCGCCAAGGCCATCTGCCCCGCCTCGATCTTCGAGACGTCCAGTACATCGCTGATCAGTTGCATGAGCGTCCCGGAGGCGCCCTGGATGGTCCGCAGATACGCGCGCTGCCTCTCGTTCAGCTCGGTGAGATCGAGCAGTTCGAGGGTGCCGAGGACACCGTACAGGGGAGTACGGATCTCATGGCTCATGCTGGCCAGGAACAACGTCTTGGCCTGGCTGGCAGCGTCAGCCGCCCGCTTGGCGCTGGCCAGCGCCGCCTCCGCCTCGCAATGCACGGTAATGTCGTTGAACACGCACAGCACCGCCTCCGTGCCGGCATAGCGGGTCGCGGCGAAAGCCGCCTGCAGGTAGCGCCCGCCGACCTGCACACAGATGCCTCCCGCCACCTGCCCCTGGGCGTCGAGCAGTTTCCAGCGGGACGTCAGGGCGAGGATCTCCGCGGCCCCGCCCAGCCACTGGCCGGCCAGCTGGTTGCAGGTCACCAGTTGCCGACCATCCTGGCTGAGTACCACCAGCGCCACCGGCGCGGTCTGGATCAGGGTCCGGCTGAACGTGTCGCTCTCGACGAGTTGCTGGTGCGCCCGATGCGCGGGATGGACGACGCTGCGCGCGTACCAGCGCAGGCCGAGCCAGCCGCCCAGGACGAGCGCCGGAACCAGCAGCAGGCCGGCCAGCAGCCATTGGGCATGGCGAAAGAAACTGGCATAATCGATACGGTAGACCGCGAGCCAGCCGCCTGCGGGTTGGCTGCGCAGTTGAATCGCCACCCCGTGGCGGGTGAAGTTCAGGCCGTCGCCAAGCCCTTCGGCCGGCGTCTCGCCCACCAGCAGATCGCCCTCCGGCGAAACCAGGCTGTACGAGTCGAACACCGGACGCTCCATCAATTGCTCGAAATCGTTGATCCTCCGCAGGTCGAACAGACTCGCGGCAACGATCAGGTGGTTCGGCTCATCCCGCCACCACAGGGCTTCCGGCAGATCGATCCTGACGATTCCCAGCAGTTCGGGCGCCTGCCCCCGATAGCGGTCCGCGCGCACCCAATGCACAGGGTGGTCGGCGGCGCCCGGCGGCGTTTCGCGCAGGCGCGCCAGCATGCGGTCGACCATCATCGGCTGGTTCTCGCGCAGCCTCTCGCGTTCCGCCATGGCGTGGATCGCCGGCACGGCCAGGCGGGTACTGCCGGAAAGATCGTAGATCAGCAATTGTGGCGCGGGGTATGCCGAAAGGCTCCAGAAGCCGCCGTAGAAGTTGGCGAGCAGGACGCCCAGGGAGAACGGCCCCCACGACGCATTCCTGTCGACCCCGTGGCGAGTGGCCAGGAGGAACGGCATGGCAAAGGAAAATTCCCGCCCCTCATAGACCTCGACACCTTCTTCCCTGGCCAGGAGCCGCCGTTGCAGGGGCACCACGTCATGGTCGTGCTTCTGCGTGGCCTTGTCGCTTTTGCGTGCGATGCGCACGAGGAAGGCCTCGTGTTCCCGTATGTCGCCGATCAGCCGGGTGAAGTGGAAGGAAACCTTGTCCTCTTCTTCCTGGAGCAGTCGCCCCAACGACCAGTAGCAGATGCTGAACAGCAATACGGTCAATACCGCCACGCAGAGCAGCCCGATGTTCAGGCTCCGCGAGACGCTCGCCCACTTGAGCAGCAGCTTGTTGTCATGTTCCAGGATACGGACGGACTTCACGGGATGCAGTTTCCTCCAGCGACGCTGGCGCGCTGACTGTTGCTGGCTGCGATCGACTCCGCGATGGTCGGGTTGCCGGCGTCAGGCAAGGGGGCTGGGTCCGTCCTCCCGCAGTTGCTGCTCGAACACGTGCGCCGGCACCGCCTCCGAGATGAGGAAACCCTGCGCCCGGTCGCAGCCAAGGCGACGAAGAAGATTCAACTCCTCGCAGGTCTCCACCCCCTCGGCCACCACGTCGAGATTCAGACGATGGCCGAGCTCGATGCAGCTGGTGACGGCTGCATTGAGGCCGTTGTCTTCCACGCACCCATGTATGAGGGAGCGATCGATCTTCAGCTCCGTGAAAGGGGTCGTGACCAGGTTGAAGAATGAGCTGTAGCCCTGACCGAAGTCGTCCTGGGCCAACCCGAACCCCTTCATGCGCAAACGGCAGGCACCGGCATAGTAATTGCTCGACAGGGTGGCGACACTGCTCTCGGTCAACTCGAAACACAGCGAGCCGGCGCTGGCGCCGCGACTGCCGACGAACTCGCAGAGCCGGTCCGGAAGGTCCTGGCTGTCGAGCAGGTGCGGCGGCAGGTTCACCGAGACGGGAATCTCGTAGCCCGCCCTGCGCCACGAGGCCTGGGCCCGCAGCGTCTGTTCGAGTACGCGCCAGAGCAGTGCCTCGTGCAACCCCGAGGCATCGATATCGCTCATGAAGCATCCTGGCAGCAGCAGCCCCCGCTGCGGGTGGTTCCAGCGTATCAATGCCTCCGCCCCGACCATGCGTCCGGTGTGGAGGGACTTCTTGGCCTGGAACCAGGTCACCAGCTGCTCGTTGTGCAGGGCGTCCAGCAGCGCCGTCCGACCATGGGGCAGGTCATCGGCCTCAGGCTCCAGGTCCTGCCTCAGGCATTTCTCCAGCTGTTCAAGGAGCTGGCCGATGGCCTTGGGCAAGGTCGGCTTGGGCAGCAGGTCGATCACCGAAAGCCCGAGGCTCTGGGCGACCCGGCTGGCGCTGAGCAGCATGCGCTGGGACGAGGAACTCATCAGCGCCAGTTTGGGACGATGCTTGAGATACGGCAGTTGCTGGATCATCTGGATGCCATCCATGCCCGGCATCATCAGGTCGCTGAGGACCAGGTCGAACCTCTCCCGCTTCAGGCAAAGCAATGCTTCGGCACCGTCGCCGGCCCCCATCGGGCTCTGCACGCCCCGTTCGCGAAGCAGGTTGAGCAGGTACTCGCGCTGGAACGGCTGGTCCTCGACGACCAGCACCCGATAGGATTTCAAGTTCATCGATCCACCTTGAGGATATCGATCAGGCAGTTCTGGAGCGAATCCAGATCCACCGGTTTGACCAGGCAATCGCTCATGCCGGCGGCGAGGCAACGCTCGCGCTCCTCGCGCATGGCATTCGCGGTTGCGCCGACGATGGGCCGTCGGTAGCCGCGCCGGCGGAGTTCCGTCGCCAGTTGATAGCCGTTCATGTTCGGCATGTTGATATCGGTGAGCACCACGTCGAAGTCACCCGACAGGCATCGCTGCAGCGCCTGCCGGCCATCGAAAGCCAGTTCCACGACACAACCCAGCGCTTCCAGCTGATCGCGCAGGATCAACTGGTTGATCGCATTGTCTTCCGCCACCAGGATGCGTATCCCCAGGTTGCTCAGGGGCGCGATCTGTCCGTGGACAACCGCGCTCTCGCTGACGCAGCCTTGGGCAAGGCCCAACGCGCGACGCAAGCTGCCAAGGCTGTTCAGGCCCACCAGCCAGTCACAGCCCTGGGCCTGGGGCTCTACGCTCCCCTCCGGGGAAAGCACCACCCTGCATCCCGGCCATCGCGCCTGCATCGCCGCCGTACCCGGCAGCAACACTTCGACCAGCACGCTGCTGGCGTCCGCCTCGTCGAGGGACGACGGCGTGGCGAGGTGGGCCCGGCCTCCCCAGCGGGCGATCCAGCCGCACAGGTTTTCCGCCAGGTCACGGGCTGGCGCCATCACCCGGATGTCCCGCCCGGCCAGTTCCTGCGGTTCCGCCTGTACCGCGATGCGCTCGAGTGGCAGCCTCAGGCTGAAACTGCTGCCCAGCCCCAGTTCGCTGACCAGCCTCAGGTTGCCGTTCATCAGTTGCGCCAGGCGCTGGCTGATGGACAGGCCCAACCCCGTGCCGGCCACCAGCTGTTCGGAGCGACGCACCTGGTAGAACGGGTCGAACAGGCGGTGCTGGTCCTCGGCGGCGACACCCGTCCCGGTATCGTTGACCTGCCAGGTCAGCATCACGCATTCGGCATCGACCACGCTGGCCTTCAGGCGCACGCTGATATGCCCGTTGTCGGTGAACTTCACCGCATTGCTCAGCAGATTGTTGAGTATCTGCCGGATGGAAGCCGCAGCCCCACGCATGCGCTCCGGCAGCTCCGGCGAAAGACAGGCATACAGTTGCAAGCCCTTGGCATGCGCAGCGGCGGCGAACGACTGCACGACCTCTTCGGTCAGCTCGACCGGGGAGAACTCCATGGACTCCAGGTCCAGTTGGCCGGCCTCGATCTTGGATACGTCGAGTACATCGCTGATCAGTTGCAACAAGGTCGCCGAAGAGCGCTGGATCGCCTGCAGGTAGCCGGCCTGCTGGCGGCTCAGCTCGGTGCGCCCCAGCAGTTCCAGGGTACCGAGCACACCATAGAGCGGTGTACGGATTTCATGGCTCATGGTGGCGAGAAACAGCGTCTTGGCTTCGTTGGCCGCGTCCGCCAGCAGCTTGGCCCGGGCCAGTTCCGCCTCGATCTGCTTGCGTGCGCTGATGTCGCTGAAGGCGCAGAACAGTACGTCTTCACCCTTGTAGCGGGTGATGGTGTAACTGAGGTACAGGTGCAACCCGGCCTCGGTTTCCAGCTCCTCCCCGGCAGGCTCGCCGCCTTCGGCGAAGGCCCGGGCAATCCAGCCCGGCGCCGCGCGGCGGACCACCTCGCCGCCCAGCCATTGCCGCGCCTGCGGATTCTCCAGGACCACCGCGGCGTCGGCGCGGCGTAATACGCAAAGGGCCACGGGAGCAGCCTGGATGACCGCCCGGGAGAAAGCCTCGCTTTCCTTGAGCGCCTCGAGACGCTGCGCCGCCGGCTTCATCAGGCGCTCTTCGATACGCCTGCCCAGCCGACGGAGCAGCGTACCCACGCCGATGGCCAGCGAGAACGCCAGCAGTAGCGGCTGCCACAGCGCCAACAGCAGCCGTTCGATACCGATGCAATAGACCAGCACCCAGTTCGAGGAACCTATGTGCTTGAGCAGCGCCACGTGCTGCGGCATGGGAGCGGAACCGATGAAGCCGAAGCCGTCTCCCTGCGCGAGCGCGCGCAGCTCCTCCGCGCGCAGGCTTCCATCCTCCTCGGCGAAGGCTACCTGCCCGTGCCCGTCCAATAGCAGATAGCTGCCTGCGCCAGCCCTGCGCAGTATCGCGTCGAGTATCTCGCCATGGATCTCCAGACCCAACCAGCCACCTCCATGCCCGCCGTCCAGGGCCTCGAAGAGGAACAGGCGCCGGCGCTCTCCGCCCTCGGCCAGCCAGTGGATGCGCGCCGCCGGCGCCGCCTGCGAGGCTCGGTACAGCGCCTCGGCCAGCGCGGCGGTAATCGGCGATTCGGAGCCAACCCCGGAGACCAGCCTGTGGATCGCCGGTCCGTTTCCGGCATCGACGGCATACAGCAGCCCCAGGCGCTTGTCCCCGAGTTCGGCAAGCTCGCGGGCAGACAGCAGGAGCCCTTGTCCGCTGCCACCCAGCGGCAGTATGGACGGCGGGAGCGCCTGGCCATCGTTCGACGCTTCGCTGACCAGCGCCCTGCCTGCCGCCAGGGGCACGACACTGCCGCTCAGATGATCGAGCAGCGCTTCACGCTGGCCGAGATAGAGCTGCGCCTCGTACATCGCCGCGTTCATCGCGCGTCGAGCGAGCGACACCTGATGGTTGAAAGCCATGTTCACGGTGAACGCCAGGCCACACAGCAGGCTCAGCATCAATGCGCCACCGAGCATGCGCAGCAGCTTGAGCGCGGCACTCGGAGTGGAAAACCCGCTATCCAAAGGCTGTAGGAAATTCTGCAACTTCATGCCGAAAGACTGACGGCATGAAGGTAACCCCTCAATCAGACGTTTCTTATTGTGAATTCGCGCACATTGACACCCGCGGATGCGCCTTGACTATGCAACCCGCTCCCACCCGCATGACTCGACCACAGGCGGCACCAGCCGACCCGGAAAGACAAGGTTCCGCTCACCGCCCCGGGCCTGGCGTTTCGGCGATGGCGCCGCCCGGCGTTCCGGAAAACGGAACCTCGTTTCCATTTTTACGCCGTTCCGAAGTCCGCACGCATGGACAAGACTGGCGGTGCCACAAGGCCAATCGGACAACGAGGAAAGAACCATGCGCTACATCGGACTCGAGGCACTCCTGACCCCCGAAGAGTGCGTCATGCTGCTGATCGACCACCAGCCCTATCAACTGATGAACCTGCACAGCCATGAACCGAGCATGGTCATCAACAACGTCACCGGCCTGGCCAAGACCGCCAGGGCGTTCGGCATTCCGGTGATACTCACCACGGTCGTCGAGGATCGCGGCGGCCACCTGATCGCCCAGTTGCAGGAGGTCTTCCCGGAGCAACGGCCCATCGACAGGACCTTCATCAACACCTGGCAGGATGCGCGCGTGGTGGACGCGGTGCGGAAGACCGGCCGGAAGAAGCTGGTGATGGCCGGCCTGTGGACCGAGATCTGCCTGGCGATGCCGGTCATCCAGGCCCTGGCCGAGGGCTATGAGGTCTACTTCGTGACCGACGCTTCCGGCGGGGTGAGCCCGGAGGCCCACGAAATGGCGGTGCGCCGCATGATCCAGGCCGGCGCCACGCCCATCACCTGGATGGCCGTGCAGGGCGAGCTGCAGCGGGACTGGGCGCGCGAGGACACGGCCGGCGCCGTCAACGCGGTGAATGCCGAGCATGGTGGCGCCACCGGTGTGGCCTTCGCCTGGGAAACCCAGCTTCTGGACAGCTGAGGCGCCTCGCGCCGGGAGCCCCGGACAGGCTTCCGGCGCCATGCCCTGCCGCCTCCGGCGAATTCAAAGCTCTCCCAGCAGCTCGCCAAGCTGCCGGTCCCATGCCGGTGGCTGGCCGATCCGCTGCGCGAGGAACTCGACGAACGCATTGATCTTCGGCGAGGCGCGCTGCGCTCGCCGGTACACCACCGAGATCTCGCCGCCCGGAGGCACGCAGCCGGGCAGGACGATCTCCAGTTGCCCGGCCAGCAGGTACGCGCCGGCGAGGAAGGTGGGCATGATGCTCAGGCCGACACCGGCGAGGGTCGCGCCCAGGAGGATGTCCGCGTTGTCGGAGCGCATCTTGCTGCGGATCCGGAAGGACTGCTCCCGGCCCTCCACGCCCAGCCTCCACATGCCATGGTGGGCGCGGCGCATGGAAAGCAGGCCGTCGTGTTCGCGCAGCTCCTCCGCGGACGCGGGGCGGCCTTTCCTGTCCAGGTAGCCAGGACTGCCGCAGATGACGTGGCGGTTCGCGGTGATGCGCCGGGCCACCAGCGCGGAGTCTTCCAGGACCCCGACCCGGACCGCGGCGTCGTAGCGCCCCAGGTTGAGGTCGACATGGCGGTCGTCGGCGTCGATGTCCATCTTGAGCTCGGGGTAGATCAGCGAGAATTCGGCGATCAGCGGCGCCAGGTGGGCGACGAACGCCACCGGCACGGCGATCCGCAGCACCCCGTGCAAACCACCGTCGAAGGACTGGATGGACTCTTCCATGTCGCGCACGTCGCCGAGCACCTGCACGCAGAAGTCATGATAGTGGCGCCCCAGCTGGGTGACCCGGAACACCCGTCCGCGCTCGATCAGCACCACCCCCAGGTGCCGCTCCAGCTGCTGGATGCGCTGGCTGACCACCGACTTGGCGGTTCCCAGCCGACGCGCGGCCTCGGAGAAGCTGCCCGCTTCCACCACAGTGACGAAACTGGCCATGTCCACGAACTTGTTCATCGCCGCCTCCAGCCTGGCGGGGCCCGGCCCCCGGACTCGAATGGAAGCACCGGCCGACCGGTGCGGAAGGCGGTCATGATTGGTCGTCCGGCGCCGGCGCGGCAAGACCGCGGCGAACGGTTTTCTCGATCATCGGGTTCGATTTCCCAGAACGCCTCGCCGAACCAGGGCCCGCCCCGCCGCACGCCGGCTCGTACATTGGCGGAGCCTCCTTTCCGACAGCGCGGCCCGGTGTCGGCGGGCGCCGTGGCGCGTCCGGCACGATGAGCATGCCGTTCGTCCGGCGCGCGCTCGCCGATTCATATGCGTCCCGAAAGAATGTATAAAGCGCCAGCGTTCCGCGATCCCGTCGCCTGCCAAAGGAATCCCCGTCAATGCTTCGGCTCTCGATGCCGGCCCTGCTCCTGGCTCTTGCCGGTTGCGCCACCAAGCCTCCCGCCAACCCCGACAACCTCTGCGAGATCTTCCGCGAGAAACCGAAGTGGCACGAGGCGGCGCTGAAGATGCAGCAGCGCTGGGGCGCGCCGATCCAGGTGCCGATGGCGATGATGTACCAGGAATCGTCCTTCCGGCATGACGCCCTGCCGCCGCGCTACTTCTTCCTCGGCTTCATCCCCTGGGGCCGGGTCAGCTCCGCCTACGGCTACGCCCAGGCCAAGGACGAGACCTGGGCCGACTACAAGCGCGAGGCCGGAAGCTGGGGCGCCAGCCGCGACGACTTCGCCGACGCCCTGGACTTCATGGGCTGGTACATCCAGAAGAGCCAGCGCGTCAACGGTGTGTCCAAGTGGGACGCCTACGGCCAGTACCTGAACTACCACGAAGGTTGGGGCGGCTATCGCAACCGCAGCTACGACGCCAAGCCGTGGCTGAAGAACGTCTCGCAGAAGGTCCAGTCGCGCGCCTCGCTGTTCGGCGCCCAGTACCGCAGCTGCCAGCAGGAACTGTCACGCGGCGGCTGGTTCTGGTAGCCCGTCCGCGCGCGATACGGCTTCGCTCCCGCGCCACGGCCAGCGTCCCGCGATGGATGGCGGGGCGAGTTCGTTGACGGCCGGGTGGAGGCAGCTCCAGGCCGGATCGGCGCTTTCGCACAGCCAGCGGCCACAGGAACGCCACCGCGCGCTCCCCCTTCACGCGACTCCCTGGGGAACCGGCGCGAAAGCGTGTCGCAGAGCGTGGGTCGACATGCCCTGCCTGCGCGCTTTGGCCAGGCCGTGGCCATAAGTTCGCGACGCTCTCCTTCACTCGCCCACCGCCCGTCTCCGCCGCCGCCCAGCTTCCCGGGCCAGAGCACCCGCGCATTGGCGACGCCAGTTTCCCTCGTCTACTGTTTGCATAAAAGTTTGGCGCCATAAATTCGTCAATAAATTGACTAAAAAAACTTACCCAGACTACGGTTATTTTCCAGGCAATGCTAAGATAGCTATCACAAAGCCACTATCGACGAATGAACCTATTCGACGGGAAAATGACTAATCCCTGTGGCAAATGAAAAAAAGTCACTAATTTGACGCTTCATCGCCTTGCTCTTCCCTATCCACTCAATGGACTGCCTGTGATCGGCAGAGCAAACAACATGCATTCGAAGTCGGTAGATAGCCTGTCGCTGACACGGGCTGGATTCATCGAGTATTTCTTGGTAGCGACCAAGCTGGTACACGCGCTCACCGCCATCGCCCCGGCGCTGTTCCTGCTGTACTACCCGGGCCTGGTGCCCGTCGAGCTGCGCAGCGACATGCTCGGGCTGCTGCTGTTCTTCGGCGCGCTCACGGTGATCATGTTCCAGGCCCTGGATGTCTATTCCGACGATATCTTCAGCAACCGCCTGCGCTTCCGCATCATGTTCTTCGCCTGGGCCTCGGCGTTCTGCCTGCTGCTGTTCATGTACCAGGGCCTGGGCCTGTTCCCCTACCTGAGCAGCAAGCTGGTGATCTTCTGGTTCACCGGCAGCCTGCTGCTGTTCGGCGTGCAACGCCTGCTGGTGCTGCGCCTGTACCGGGCCTGGATGAAGCGCGGCATGTACCTGCAGCGCACGGTGATCCTCGGCTTCACCGAGAGCGGCATGCACCTGGCCGAATACCTGATGCGCAACCACGACATCCGCTCGGGCATCATCGGCTTCATCGACGACCGCTCCGAGCGGGTCCCGGAGAACTACAACTCGCTGCCGCTGCTGGGCAACACCAAGGACCTGGAGAAGCTGATCCGCCAGGAACAGGTCGACCAGGTGCTGGTCGCCCTGCCCTGGTTCGCCGAAGGGCGCATCGGCGCCATCGTCCACCGCCTGCGGCAGTTGCCGGTGAACGTCCTGCTGGTGCCGGACATGGCTGCCTTCCGCCATGCCCACAACCGCATCGTCGATGTTTCCGGCATCCCCATGTTCAACGCCTCCGAACTGCCGCTGCGCGGCTGGTCGCCGCTGATCAAGCGTTGCGAGGACCTGGTCCTGGCCAGCCTCGCGCTGCTCCTGTTCGCCCCGTTGATGGCGCTGGTGGCGCTGGCGATCAAGCTCGACTCCAAGGGCCCGGTGCTGTTCCGGCAGAAACGCTACGGCTACAACAACCGGCTGATCTGGGTCTTCAAGTTCCGCTCGATGTACGCGGAAAAGGCCGACGCCAACGCCGAGCGCCAAACCACCCGCGACGACGACCGCATCACCCGGGTCGGCCGCTTCATCCGCAAGACCAGCATCGATGAGCTGCCGCAGCTGTTCAACGTGCTCGCCGGCAGCATGTCGATGGTCGGCCCGCGCCCCCACGCCACGGCGACCAAGGCCGCCGGCATTCCCTTCGAGGAAGCGGTCAGCGAGTACAGCTCGCGCCACCGGGTCAAGCCGGGCATCACCGGCTGGGCGCAGATCAACGGCTACCGGGGTGAGACCGACACCCTGCACAAGATCAAGAAACGCGTGGAATACGACCTCGAATACATCGCCAAGTGGTCGGTGTGGTTCGATCTCTACATCCTGTTCCGTACGGTGCCCGCCGTACTCCTGACCAAGGAAGTCTACTGATGAACGCCGTCGCCCCGCTGATTCCCTGCATCGTTTCCGGCGGTTCCGGGACCCGCCTGTGGCCGGTTTCCCGGGAGAGCATGCCGAAGCCCTTCATGCGCCTGGCCGATGACCAGAGCCTGTTGCAGAAGACCTTCCTGCGTATCGCCGGGCTGCCGGACGTCGCCCGCCTGCTCACGGTGACCAACCGCGACCTGCTGTTCCGCACCCTCGACGACTACCGCGCGGTCAACCGCAGCGGCCTGGCCCAGGACCTGCTGCTGGAGCCGGTGGGACGCAATACCGCGCCGGCCATCGCCGCCGCCGCGCTGCATGTGCAGGAACACTTCGGCGACCAGGCGCAGTTGCTGATCCTTCCCGCCGACCACCTGATCCGCGACGAGCAGGCCTTCGCCGCGGCGGTGGCCGAGGCTCGCGAACTCGCGGCACAGGGCTACCTGGTCACCTTCGGCATCACCCCGGAGCGCGCCGAGACCGGCTTCGGCTATATCGAACAGGGCGCCCCGCTGGGCAACGGCTTCCGCGTCGCGCGCTTCGTCGAGAAGCCCGACCAGGCCACCGCCCAGTCCTACCTGGACAGCGGCAAGTACCTGTGGAACGCCGGCATGTTCTGCTTCCAGGCCGCCAGCGTGCTGGCGGAACTGGAGCGCCACGCGCCGGACGTGCTGGTCGCCGCCCGCGCCGCCCTGGCCGACGGCAGCAGCCTGGAGAACGGCCAGTGCCGCCAGCGCGAGCTGGCCGCCGGGGCCTTCGCCGAGGCGCCGGACATTTCCGTCGACTATGCGCTGATGGAACGCTCGGACAAGGTCGCCGTGGTGCCCTGCTCCATCGGCTGGAGCGACATCGGCTCCTGGCAGGCGCTGCGCGAGCTGAGCCCGGCGGACGAAAACGGCAACCAGGTGCGCGGCGAAAGCGTGCTGCACGACGTCAGCAACTGCTACATCGACTCGCCGAAGCGCCTGGTCGGTGCCGTCGGCGTGCACGACCTGATCATCGTCGACACCCCCGACGCCCTGCTGGTGGCCGACGCGGCGCGCAGCCAGGACGTCAGGTTCGTCGCCCAGGAACTCAAGCGCCGCGGCCACGACGCGTTCCGCCTGCACCGCACGGTCAGCCGGCCCTGGGGCACCTACACCGTGCTCGAGGAAGGCCGCCGCTTCAAGATCAAGCGCATCGTGGTGCGGCCCAAGGCCTCGCTGTCGTTGCAGATGCACCACCATCGCAGCGAGCACTGGATCGTGGTCAGCGGCATGGCGCTGGTGGAGAACGGCGAGCGCGAATTCCTCCTCAATACCAACGAGTCCACCTTCATTCCCGCCGGCCACAGCCACCGCCTGAGCAACCCGGGGATCATCGATCTGGTGATGATCGAGGTGCAGAGCGGCGAGTACCTCGGCGAGGACGACATCGTCCGCTTCAACGACATCTACGGTCGCGCCCCCGCCAGCGACGAGAAGAAAGCCTGATGCGCTGCGCCCTGGTCATTCCCACGCGCAACGCCGGCGCGCACCTGGACCGGCTGCTGCCGGCGCTGGCCGCGCAACGGCGGCAGCCGGACAGCATCCTGGTGGTGGACAGCCGCTCCAGCGACGACACGGTGGAGCGCTTCCGCGCCTTCGGCGCGCGGGTCGAGGTCATCGAGCCGGCCAGCTTCAACCACGGCGGGACGCGGCGCTGGGCCAGCCAGCAGGTCGAGGCCGACGCGCTGATCTACCTGACCCAGGACGCCATTCCCGCCTCGCCCGACAGTTTCGCCAACCTGCTCGACGAGCTCTACGCCGAGGCCGACATCGGCGTGGCCTACGGCCGCCAGCTGCCGCACCCCGGTGCCGGCCTGCTCGGCGCCCAGGCACGGCGCTTCAACTATCCGCCGCAGGGGCGCAGCAAGCGCCTGGCCGACGCCGCCGAACTGGGAATCAAGACCTGCTTCAGCTCCGACTCGTTCTCCGCCTACCGCGGCGATGCCCTGGCGGCCGTCGGCGGCTTCCCCGAGGACGTCATCGGCAGCGAGGACGCCTATGTCGCCGCGCGCCTGCTGCAGGCCGGCTACGCGGTGCGCTACGCGGCCAGCGCCGAGGTCTACCATTCCCACGATTACCGCTTGCTGGAAGAGTTCCGCCGCTACTTCGACATCGGCGTGTTCTACGGCCGCGAGCGCTGGATACGTGCCGCCTTCGGCGGCGCGGGTGGCGAGGGCAAGCGCTATGTCCTCGCCGAGATACAGGCCTTGCGTGCCGCCGGCGCCCTGTATCGCGTACCTGAAATAGCGCTGCGTAGCGCGTTCAAGCTGCTCGGCTACCGCCTGGGCCAGCTGGAACGCCACCTGCCGGTCGCCCTCAAGCGCCGCATCAGCATGTTTCCAGGCTACTGGAAGTGAACATCATGACCTACAGGAAGTGCCCCCTCATGAAACGCACCCTCCTCATGCTCGCCATGCTCGCCCTGGCCGCATGCAACACACCCGCACGGATACCCGCACCGGACAGCGACACCGTGGACAGCGGCAAGCGCGCCCTGGAGGAGCTCGCCAGGCTGCCTCCGGCGATGGAACGGGTGCGCGTCGGGGACACCCTGCGGATCGTCCGCGACGCCGGTGAGATGCCCACCCTCTCGGCGTTCAATGTCGCCACCATCTACGAGCTGACGCTCTACACCGTGCTCAACGACGGCAGCATCTACTACCCGTTCATCGGCCGCATCCAGGCCGCGCATCGCACCCCGCAGGAGATCGCCAACGAGCTGACCACCAAGCTCGCGCCGATCTACCGCGAGCCGCGGGTCACGGTGAACATCAACCAGGCGCCGGGCAACACCGTGTTCGTCGGCGGCGCGGTGCGCAATCCGTCGGCGGTGCCGATCCCGGCGGCCAACAACATGGAGCAGGCGATCCTCGGCGCCGGCGGCATCCTGCCGGTGGGCGACGCCCGCCGCGTGGCGCTCATGCGCGAGGATTCCGAAGGCCGCTACCACGCCTACTTCCTCGACTTCAGCCAGTTGATGAAGATCGGCCCGGAAGGCCGCAAGCCCCTGGCCATGCAGCGTGGCGACATCGTCTTCGTGCCCAAGTCGATGGTCGGCGATCGCATCGAGGGCGTCGACGTCTACCTCAACCAGTTGCTGCCCTTCGCCAAGTCCATCGGCGTCGGCGTCAGCTACACCGTCAACAACGATCGCTGAGGAGCGCCATCGCCATGATAGAAATCCGTTCCTTGCGTGACCTGTTGCGCCTGCTGTTCATCTACCAGCGCGAATTCAAGCTGGCCGCCCTCAGCGCGCTGGTGATCATCGTCCTCGGCGCCTTCCTGCTGCCGGCCAAGTACGAGTCCAACGCGCGCCTGCTGGTCAAGCCGGGCCGCGACTCGACCCTGCCGATCGAGATCAGCAACCGCCAGGCGCTGGTCATGCCCAGCACCCAGCGCGACCCGATCGTCGACGAAGAGCGCCTGCTCACCGGCCGGCCGATCGTCCGCCAGGTGGCCGAGCGCTACCTCGAGGTGCTGGCCAACCGGCCGCCGCCGGAGGGCCTGTGGAAGCGCACCAAGTTCTATGTGAAGAAAGCCGTCGGCGCGGTGTTCGACGGGATACGCGTGACCCTGGAAACCTTCGGCGTGATCGAGGAAACCACCGCGGTCGAGCGATTGGCCAAGGACCTGGAGAAGAAATTCGAGGTCACCCACGCGGCCGGCTCGACGGTGATGGAGATCAGCTTCACCTGGAGCGAGCCGGAAGTCGCCCAGGAAGTGGTCAAGGCCTGGATCGAGATCTACATGGAGGAGCGCACCCAGGCGCTCGGCCGCAAGAGCCTGTACGCCTTCTACGAGGCGCAGACCGCCGACAGCGCGGCGCAGATCAAGAGCTACAAGGCGCAGATTCTCAAGCATCTCAATGAGATCGGCGCCTCCAGCATCGAGGACCGCCTGCAGGATCTCTCCGAACGGATCAACGTGCTGCGCGGCGAGCGCTTCAACTCGATCCGCCTGATCGCCTCCTCCGACAGCGCCCTGGAGTCCACCCGCCAGCAGCTGAAGGGGTTGCCGCGGGAAATCGTCACGGTACGGCAGATCGCCCTGAACCCGGCGCAGCAGGACCTGCGCCGGCTGCTCAACCAGAAGCGCCTGGAACGCGCCGACATGATGCGCACCTACACCGACGACGCGCCGCCGGTGAAAGCCCTGGATGCGTCGATCCGCGCCCTGGAGAAAGAGGTCCGGGACGAAGGCGCCACCGTGCAGAGTTCCGAGGACCGCGCGCCGAACACCCTGACCACCCACCTGGAGCGCGTGCTGCTCGACGAGACCAGCAACAACGCGGCGCTGCGCACCCAGCTCGCCGAGCAGGAAAAGCAGCTCGCCGAACTCGAGGCGCAACGGCGCGAGGCGCTGGATATCGAGCCGACCCTGGCGCGCCTGCAGCGCGAGCTGAACGCCACCGAGCGCAACTACGCGCTGTACGTCGACAGTCTGGAGAAATCGCGGATCGACCGCGAGCTGGACAAGAGCCAGATCAGCAACATCTCGGTGATCGAGGAAGCCACCTACAACCCCGGACGGATCTTCCCGAAGACCCTGCTGATGCTGTTCCTCGCCGTACCCTTCGGTCTCGCCGTCGGCCTGCTGGTGGTATACCTCTGCTACCTGCTCGACCAGCGCATCCACGATGGCGGCCTGGTCGAGGAGAAGTTCGGCCTGCCGCTGTGGACCACCCTGCCGGAGCTGAGCGACAGCACCGCGGAGAGCAGCAACGCCTTCACCGCCAGTATCTACCGGCTGTACGGGCTGCTGCCCTACGCGCGCATCGAGGAAAAGGGCCTTACCCTCGGCCTGACCTCGGCGCGCCACGGCGAAGGCGTGACCTTCATCATCGAGCAGCTGCGCCGCCTGCTGGAAGAGAACGGCGTGCGCGTGCGGGTCGGCGGCGAGCCGGCCCAGCCGGGCGAAGTGGTGTTGCTCGACGCGCCGGCCCTGCTGGACAGCCGCGAGGCCTTCATCGCCCTGCGCCGCGCCGACCTGATCGCCCTGGTGGTGGAGGCGCAGAAGAGCACCGTGCCGGTGGTCGAGCATGCGCTGACCATCCTCACCACGGCGTTCGGCAAGGTCGACGGGATCATCATCAACCGGCGCCGCTTCGAGGTGCCGAGCAAGGTCCTGCAGACCATCGCCCGCTACCGGAGCGCGTTCTGATGCGCATCGCCCTCCTCGCGCCCCTGCCGCCGGAAAAGAATGGCATCGCCGACTACGCCAGTCATTTCCGCAACGCCCTGCAGGGTCTCGGCATCGAAGTAGCCACGCCGCTCGCCGGCGTGGCGGCCGACAGCGCGAACATCGTCAGCCGGCTGGACAGCGTCGACTGGAACGCCTTCGACCTGGTCCATGCCGAACTCGGCGGCGGCCGCCTCGGCGAGTTCATCGCCCTGCGCGAGCTGCGCAAGCGCTTCCCGCGCCTGCCGCTGAGCGCCACCGTGCATGATCCGGAGCGCATGGTCTGGCGCCGCGAGCGCCTGCCCTGGCCGCTGAACCTGCTGGAACACCTGCCCTCTCCGCTGCCCCAGGCCGCCGTGGTGCTCGCCGACCCGCTGACCCTGCGCGAAGAGCGCGCCGTGGCCCAGGGCCTGACGCGCCTGGTGACCCTCACCGGCCTGGGCGGCGAGTGCCTGGCCCGGCGGATGCGCCTGCCGCCCGGGCGGGTCGAGGTGATCAACCATGGCAACCTGGAGATCGCCCCGGTGCCGCTGCCGTCGCTGGAGACCCTGCGCCTGCTGTACTTCGGCTTCATCTATCGCGGCAAGGGCATCGAGGACCTCCTCGAAGCCCTTGCCGACCTGTTCGACAGCGCCCCGGAGACACGCCAGCGCGTGCGCCTGACCCTCGCCGGCGGCACCGCCGCGGAGATGGCCTTCGGCGCCGGCGGCAACTACCTCGACCAGTTGAAGGGGCAGATCGCCGAACTCGGCCTGGCCGAAGCCATCGACTGGAACCTGAACCTGGCCGCCGCGGATATCCCGCGCACCATCCAGGCCCACCATGTGATGGTCCTGCCGTACCGCGAGTCGAAGAAGCTCGGCCTGCTCGGCCAGCAGCGCGGCACCAGCGGCGCGCTGTCCTGGGCGGCGGCCTGCGGGCGCGGGGCGATCACCTCGGACGCCCGCGCGTTCGCCGAGGAAGTCGCCAGCGGCAACGGCGCCATCTACCCTCAGGGAGACGTGGCAGCCCTCTCCGAACAGTTGTTGAACCTCGCGCGCGAACCCCGCCTGGCCCAGGCCTGGGCCGAGCGCGCCGGAGCGATCGGCCATGCGCGGACCTGGGCGCGCACCGCGCTGCGCTTCCAGGCACTGTTCAACGACATGGTGGGAACCGTTCATGGCACGTAAGGGAATCTATCTGGGCGGCAGCGCGCTGCTGCTCGCCGTGGTACTGCTGCTGGTGTTCTGGGGGCGTCCCGCGGACGCCGAGATCCAGGTGCTGAAGGCGCCTCGCGAAGTGGTCTGGAAGGACTTCCTCGGGGTCAACGCGCAATTCCTCTGGTTCAGTCCGGAGCGCTACAACAAGCAGATCGACCGCCTGCAGGAGCTGGGGCTGGAATGGGTGCGCCTGGACCTGCACTGGGACCGCCTGGAAACCGCCGAGGACCAGTACCAGCTGGCCTCCCTCGACCAGTTGGTCAAGGATCTCGAGGCGCGCCAGCTGAAGTCGGTGTTCTACCTGGTCGGCTCGGCCCGCTTCATTACCACCGCGCCGTTCTACTCGCCGTTCCAGGACCAGTATCCGCCGCGCGACCCGGAAGTCTTCGCCCGGCGCATGGCCATGCTCTCGCAACGCTACCCCAGCGTGGCCGCCTGGCAGGTGTGGAACGAACCCAACCTGATCGGCTTCTGGCGGCCCAAGGCCGATCCGGAAGGCTACGCCAGGCTGCTCCAGGCGAGCACCATCGCCCTGCGTCTGGTCGACCCGGACAAGCCGGTGGTGTCCGCCGGGATGGCCTTCTTCAGCGAGATGCCGGACGGCCGCACCATGCTCGACGCCCTCGGTCACCTGGGCGTGGAAAGCCTCGGCACCATCGCCAGCTACCACCCCTATACCCAGTTGCCGGAAGGCAACCATCCCTGGAACCTGGACTTCGTCGCCCACGCCAACCAGCTCAACCGCGCCCTGCGCAACGCCGGCGTACCGGCGATCTGGAGCACCGAGTGGGGCTGGTCGGCCTACAAGGGACCGAAGGAGGCCCAGGACATCATCGGTGTCGAAGGGCAGGCCGACTACGTGCTGCGCCGCCTGGCGCTGATGAGCGCGCTGGACTACGACCGGATCTTCCTGTTCACCCTGAGCGACCTGGACCAGCGCGCCAGCGTGCGCGACCGCGACTATGGCCTGCTCGACCTGGACGCCAATCCCAAGCCGGTCTACCTGGCCCTGCAACGCTTCCTCGAGGTCACCGGACCGAAACTGCGCCCGGCCGATCCGCCGCTCACCGAGGACTTGCCCGACGGTTCCTTCAGCATCGGCTGGACCCGCGAGGACGGCCACCACGTCTGGCTGTTCTGGTCGGCCCGCGGCGGCAACGTGCGCCTCCCGGACCTCAGGCAGGCTACCCTGCACGACCCGCTCAGCGGCAAGGTCACGCCCCTGAGCGGCAACGACGGCCTGGATGTCCCGGTGAAGTCCAGCCTGCAGATGCTGGTCTGGGAGTGAAACCACGCATGCGTATTCTCTGGATCCTGCCCTACTCGCCCTGGCCCACCACCAGCGGCGGCAAGACCCGCCAGTACCATCTGTTGCGCAGCCTGGCGGCGCGCGGCCACCGCATCACCGTGCTGCTGCACAGCAAGCAGCCGGTCAGCGCCGAGGACCGCCGGGCCCTTGAGCCCTTCCTCGAACGCCTGGTCGTGCTGCCGCGCCGACCGCTGCGCAGTCTCTCCACACTGCTCGCCGCGCTGTTCGCGCCCTACCCGCTGCTGGCCAGCGTCAACGGCCTGTCGGCGGCGCTGCAACGCACCGCCACGGAGTTGCTGCGCGAGCCCTGGGACGTGGTCCAGGTCGAGCACAGCTACAGCTTCCAGCCCTACGAACGACCGCTGCGCGATGCCGGCCAGCCGTTCGTGCTCACCGAGCACAACGTCGAGTCGTCCCTCGGCGCCGCCACCTACGACCGCCTGCCGGGCTGGGCGCTGCCCTTCGCGCGTTACGACCAGTGGCGCTACCGCCGCTGGGAACGCCGGGTGATGAGCCAGGCGGCGGCGGTCGTCGCCGTGACCGAGAAGGATGCGCGGCAGCTCGGCGCGCTGCTCGGGCGCCCGGTGCCGGTGGTGGTCAACGGGGTCGACTGCGAGCACTTCGCCGCCGCCCGGCCGACGCCCGAAGCGCAGCGCGTGCTGTTCCTCGGCAACTACGAATACGCACCGAACGTCGATGCCGTGGAATGGCTGCTCGACGAGATCCTGCCGCGGGTCTGGGCGCGCTGCCCCGAGGCGCGCATGAGCGTCTGCGGCTATGCGCTGCCGGCGGTCTGGGCGCAACGCTGGAGCGATCCGCGCATCGAATGGCAGGGCTTCGTTCCCGACCTGCTGCAACTGCAATCGAGCAGTTCGGTGTTCCTCGCCGCGCTGCGCCATGGCGGCGGTTCGAAGCTGAAGGTGCTCGAGGCCCTGGCCGCCGGGCTGCCGCTGGCGAGTACCGCGCAGGGCGTTTCCGGCCTGGAACTGCGGGACGGCGAGGACTACCTGGGCGGCGAAACCGCCGAGCAGCTCGCCGACGCCGTGGTGCGCCTGTTGCAGGAGCCGGCGCAGGCCCGCGCGCTGGGCGAGAACGGCCGCGCCTACGTGCGCCGCGCGCACGACTGGAGCGTCGCCGCCAGCCAGCTGGAACAGGTCTACGCCGGCCTCGCCGAAGGAGCGCCGGCATGCGCATAGGACTCGACTACCGCACCGTCGGCACCTCGCCGCACTCGGGCATCAGCCGCCAGGTCCATGCCATGGAGCAGGCCCTGGAAAGCCTGCCCGGCACGCAGGTGACCCGCTTCACCGTGGCGCCTCTCGACGACCCGCTGCGCCAGCAGGCGGTCTGCCCGCCGTGGGGCTGCCCGCGCACTGCGATGCACCAGCCGCACCAGCGCCTGCGCTTCGAAGCCGGTTTCCTGCCGCGCGCCCTGCGCGAGCAGGGCATCGAGCTGTACATCAGCACCTTCAACATGGGCCTGCCGCTACCGCCGCGTCCGCCGGGCGTGCGCTACGCGCTGCTGATCCACGACCTGTTCCAGGTCACCCTGAAGAACTACCACGCCAACCGCCTGAAGGCGCTGGTCTACCGGGTCAGCGACTACCTGTCGATCGCCTACGCGCTGCGTGTCGCCGACCGCGTATGGACACCTTCGCAGTACAGCGCCGACGAGGCCGTGCGGCTGTTTCCCGGGGTCGCCGGGAAGGTCCGCGTGCTGCCCAACCAGGTCGACGGCTTCGCCGGCGAGCCCGCCGACCTCTCGGCACGCGGCCTGCCGTCGCGCTACTGGCTGCTGGTGGGTACTCGCGAGTTGCGCAAGAACGTGCCCTGGTTCGTCCGCGCCTGGGCCCGGGCGCGCGCCCAGGCGCCCGGCGTGCCGCCGCTGGTACTGGTCGGCAGCCTCGACCACCTGCCCGAGGAGCAACGCGACCTGCCCGGCCTGCACGCGCTCGGCGGGCTCGACGACGCCGAGCTGCATGCGCTGTACCGCCAGGCCGAGCGGCTCTGGCAACCGTCCTACGCCGAAGGCTTCGGCCTGCCGGTGGTCGAGGCGCTGAGCGTCGGCACGCCGGTGGCGGTGGCCAGCGGCACCTCGCTGGACGAAATCACCCCGCCGTCGGCGCCGCGCTTCTCGCCCACCGACGGCGCCGCCCTGGAACGCCTGATGCTGCGCCTGGCCGATGCGCCGCGCGAAGCCTCGGCGGAAGAGCTCATCGCCTGGGCCGCGCGCTTCAACCGCGAAGCCTACCGGCAACGCCTGGCCGCACTGATCGAGGAACTGAGTTGAGAATGTCGTTGGGAAACCTCGTCGCTGTCGTCTTCGGCCTGGCGTTCGGCGGAGCGCTGCTGATGCTCAGCCCGGCCAAGGCCGGCGCCGCCATGGTCGGCCTGGCGGCCGCGGTCACCATCCTGCGCTTCCCGTTCTGGGGTCTGCTGCTGTTCGCCCTGGTGGCCACCTTCATGCCCTACTCCACCGTCAACGTGGGGATCCGTTCGACGGTCAGCGAAGCGATCCTCGCCCTGACCTGGGGCGCGGTGCTCTGGCACATCTTCCTCTCGCGCCTGCCACCGGCGCCGGCGCTGCGCTACCGCTCCACCGAGCGCATGCTGCTGTGGCTGATGCTGTTCACCGTACTGCCGTTCGTGGTCGGCCAGGTCAGCATCAAGGCCGAGGCCAGCGGCCTGTCGAACTGGCTGCGCTGGCTGCTCAACCTGTCCATCGTGTTCCTCGCCGGACGCCTGCTGGTGGAGCGCAGGAATCGCGAGACGCTGGTCGTCGCCCTGCTGCTGGGCACCCTGGCGATGCTGCTGATGTCCATCGCGGTGTTCATCCGCTACCGCTCGGCATCGGGGATGGCGCCGATCCTGGCGCTGTTCAACTACGCCAACCTGGACACCCTCAGGTTCGGCCTGGAGGCGCTGTCCTCGCGGATGGGCTCGCCCTGGATGCACCCCAACGCCACCGGCGGGATCATGGCCCTGCTGCTGCCCCTGGCGTTCTGCTACGGGGTCGCCAACCAGGGCTGGCGACGCGGCCTGGGCCTCGCCGTGGCGCTCCTCGGCGCCGCCGCGATCCTCCTCGCCAGTTCCCGCGGGGCGATGCTCAGCCTGGCGGTGGTGCTGTTCTGGATGTCCCTGCGCAAGGTGCCCTACACCGGCCGCCTGCTGTTGCTCGGGGTCGGCCTGGTGGTGGTCCTGGTGCTCAGCTATCCGCCGCTGCAGGAGCGCCTGGCGACCATCTTCTCGCCGCAGAACGCCAGTACCGAGGTGCGCTTCGACGAATACCGGATGTTCCCCAAGGCCGTCGCCCGCTATCCGCTGGGCATCGGCTTCAAGGTCGACCCACCGGTGCCGGGCACCGACCTGCTGGGCATCTCCAACCTGTGGCTGAACTTCATGTACAAGGTCGGTCTGGGCGGCATGCTGCTGTTCATCGCGGTGACCTGGCGCTGGTGGCGCGAGGCGCGTCCGGAGAAAGGCCCGATCCGCCTGACCCGCGACAACGCGATCTGGCTGGGCAGCACCGGCGGCATCCTGGCGGCGCTGGTCAGCGGCCTGTTCGACCACTACTTCAGCTTCGCCGTGGTGATGATCGGCCTGTTCTGGCTGCTGGTCGGGATCAACCTGCTGGAAGCCCGCCGGCTGTTCCCGGAGCGCCAGCCGCAAGTGCGGGCGGTGGGTTATCGCAAGCTCAAGCGGCAGCTCGAGCGCGGGGCCGAGGCCTGAGATGCTCGGCTCCGCCTTCTGGCTGACCCTGGCCACCCTGCTCGGCCTGTGCCTGGGCTTCGCCCGCGAATGGCTGCTGGTCGCCTCCTGGGGCGCTGGCGAGCGCAGCGACGCCTTCCTCATCGCCCTGTTCCTGCCCGAGGCCCTGCGCATGTCGCTGGCCGGTGGCGTGCTCAGCGCGGCGGCGCTGCCGCTGTTCCTCGAACGCCAGGGCGCACGCCGTCTCGACTGGCTGGCGGCGATCCAGCCGGCGCTGCTGGGGATCGCCGTGCTGCTCAGCCTTCTGCTGCTGGCCGGCGCGCCCTGGCTGGTGCGCTTCCTCGGCCCCGGCCTGGCCGAGAGCGCCAGCGCCCAGGCCGCGGCCAACCTGAGGATCCTCGCCTGGTGCGTGCCGGGCCTGATGCTCCACGCGCTGTTCAGCATCCCCCTGCAGGCCGGCGAGCGCTTCGTCCTCGCCGGACTCGGCTCGCTGCTGTTCAACCTGCCGCCGGTGCTCTACCTGGCCCTGCACGGCCAGGCCAGCCAGCCCGGGCAACTGGCCCTGGCCTGTCTGATCGGCAGCCTGCTGATGCCGCTGGTGCTGTTGCCCTCGCTGTGGTCCGAGGGCTGGCGCCCCTGGCACTGGCGCCTGTCGGGCGTCGAGCTGGGCCAGCTCGGCGGACGGATCGGCCCGCTGCTGCTGAGCAACGCCGCCAGCCAGGGCCTGGCGCTGGTCGAGCGGCTGGTGGCCTCGCTGCTCGGCGAAGGCGCGGTGACCTGGGTCAACCTGGCGCGCAAGCTGATGAACCTGCCGCTGATCGCCCTGATGAGCCTCAACCAGGTGCTGCTCGGCATGATGAGTCGACGCCAGGGCGGCGAGCGCCTGGCCCTGCTTCGCCGCGGCCTGGAAACCGCCAGCCTGCTGACCTTGCCGGCCGGGGTCGGGCTGGTGGCCGCCGCGCCGAGCCTGGTCGCCCTGTTGCTGCCGCAGCAGACCGCCGGCTCGCCGTTGCCGGCGCTGCTGGCCTGGTTCGCCGTGCCCCTGGTGTTCGGCGCCTGGAACGCCCTGCTGGCGCGCTATGCCTATGCCGCCGGCGACACCCGCCTGCCGCTGCGCTGCGAGCTGCTCGGCAGCGCACTGAACGCCGCGCTGCTGGGCGGCCTGCCCTTCGTTTTCGGGCTGCCGGGGATTCCCCTGGCGGCCCTCGGCGGGGTGCTCTGCACCGCGCTGCTGCTGATGCGCCGCCAGGCCCTGCTCGACGCCCTGCCCTGGGCCCGGCTCTGGCTGCTGAACGCAGTCGCCATGGCGCTCGCCGCCGGCCTGCTGTTCCGCATCGACGGGACCTGGCTGCAACTGGGCCTGGGCACCCTCGCCGGTTGCCTGGCGCTGGCCGGCATGGCGCTCTGGCTGCGGCCCTGGCGCACGAGTTGACCCATGGCTCCGGGTAGCGAGCCTGGCCCTGGGGGCCTTCGAACAACCACACCGAGTTAGCGCGTCAAGCGGGAGTTGCAAAGTGAAAAAACGCTGGATTCAGATGGATGTGACCCGCGGCGTGGGCATCCTGATCATCGTCTTCGGCCACAGCTGGTTCGTCGCCAGCTCGCCGAACGTGCTCTATCCGTTGCTGTCGCCGTTCATCCTGCCGCTGTTCTTCTTCATCTCCGGGGTGTTCTTCAGGACCGAGCAGCCCTTCGGCGAAATGGCCCTGCGCAAGGCCGACGCCCTGCTCAAGCCGTTCTTCGTGACCATGCTCGGCTACGTCATCCTCCGCGACCTGCTGCGCGGCCAGCCGCTGCTGCCGGACATCGGCGGGGTCCTCTACGCCTCGGTCGACACCCTGCCCTGGCAGGCGCTCTGGTACCTGCCGCACTTCTGGGTGGCGACCCTGTTCGCCTGGCTCATGCTGCGCGTCATCCAGCGCCTCGGCCTGTCCCTCGGCGCCGCCTGCGTGCTGGTGGGCATGCAACTGGGCCTGGGCATCCTGTTCCTGAAGACGTTCTGGCAGATCCCGGTGGAGTTCGGCGGCGAGCAGTACCTGCTGCCGGGCCTGCCGTTCAGCCTGGACATCACCCTGATCAGCAGCGCCCATTTCATGTTCGGCTACCTCCTGCGCGACGTCCTGCGCCGCCACCAGAGCTCGCTGCTGACCCTGTGCATCGCCCTCGCCGTGACCATCGGCAGCTTCCTCTACTACCCGACCGTGGTGGACATGGCGCAGCGCCGCTACGACCACTGGTTCTGGGCCACCGTACAGGCGGTGAGCGGGGTCTATGTGTGCTGGGCGCTGTCCGGGCTGATGATGAAGCTCGACTGGCTGGGCAAGGCCATGACCTACATCGGCCAGTCGACCCTGATCCTGCTGATCTTCCATGGCGAGATCCAGCACAAGTCCTTCGCCCTGCTGGTGCGCCTGGGCCTGGCGGAGCCGGCCGCCGCCTGCGTCGCCCTGGTGGTCTCGGTGATCGCCTCGCTGCTGATCGGCGAGCTGATCAAGCGCGTCGCGCTGCTGCGCGCCCTGTACTTCCCCTTCCCGGTGCGCAAGAAAGCCCTGGCGCCGCAGGGCGGCGGCGAAGCCCGCTGATGCCTGCCCGGGCCGGACGGCGGCGAACGCCCCGCCGACCGGCCCGTCGAGCCGCCGGGAGGAATACGCAGCGCGGTTGAACGTTCCGCCGGACGCAGCGGCCTAAACAGGCAGCGTCCCTTCGGAACCCGGAACATGAGCGCAGCGCCACCGCCACCCCCCGTCCTGCCCGCCGACCTGTGCTACGTCGACGATCGCCAGCCGGGCATTCGCCGGCGCCGCCAGGGCAAGCGCTTCGTCTACTTCGACCCGGACGGCCAGCGCATCCGCGACGCCGAGCGGATCCATCGGCTGGACCAGCTGGCCATCCCGCCGGCCTACCGCGAAGTGTGGATCTGCCCGGACCCGGCCGGCCATCTCCAGGCCACCGGCCGCGACGCCCGCGGGCGCAAGCAGTACCGCTATCACCCGCGCTGGCGCGAAGTACGCGATGCCGACAAGTACGAGCGCCTGCTGCGCTTCGGCCAGGCGCTGCCGGGGCTGCGCCGGCACATCGACGCCCAGTTGCGCCTGCCCGGCCTCGGTCGCGACAAGGTGGTGGCCCTGGCGGTGGCGCTGCTCGACGCGACCCTGATCCGCGTCGGCAACCACCGCTACGCCCGCGACAACCGTTCCTATGGCCTGACCACGCTGCGTACCCGGCACGTCGACGTGAACGGCAGTCGCATCCGTTTCCGCTTCAAGGGCAAGAGCGGCGTCGAGCACGACGTCAGCCTGGAGCATCCGCGCCTGGCGCGGGTCCTGCGGCGCTGCCTGGAACTGCCCGGGCAGGACCTGTTGCAGTACCTGGACGAGGATGGCCAGGCGCACCGCATCGGCTCCCACGACATCAACGAGTACCTGCGCCGCCAGACCGGCGAGGACTTCAGCGCCAAGGACTACCGCACCTGGGCCGGCAGCGCCCTGGCGCTGGAGCGCCTGCGCCGGGTCGGGGCCGACGGGCTCGGCGCGGTGGTGGCGGAGGTCGCTGCCGAACTGGGCAACAGCGTGGCGATCTGCCGGCAATGCTACATCCATCCGGCGATCATCGAGGCCTACCAGGCCGGCCAATTGGGCCAGCTCAGGCGCGCCCGCAAGCGCCGCTGGCTGAGCGCCGAGGAAGCGACCCTGCTGGCCTTCCTCGACACCCCCGGCTGATCAGTTGCCCGGGTGCGGATCGATGCCGTGCCGGCGCAGCAGCCCGAGCAGGCGACCAATCTCGGTCTGACAGGCTTCCAGTTCCTTGCGCAGGGTGTGTTCGCGGCGCTGCTGCTCCAGCTTCACCCGTTCGAGCTCGGCGCGCGCCTCGCGGCGGATCTGCCGCTCGCGCTCCTTGTCGGAATGCTCGGCGCCGAGGGCTTCCTCGGCCTTGCGCGCGCGGTACTCGCGCATCCGCTGGGCGGCCGACTTGGCCTTGCCGCTCGGCTTGGGCCCGGGTTTGCTGGCTTTCATGAAAGGCTCCATCTGCGTAACGTTACGCAATCAGAATAGCGTAACGTTACACAGATAGACAGGATCCATGCTTAGAGCGGCGGGGCCGAGCGCAGCATCACCGACTTCAGTGCGAAGGCCGACTTGATGCCAGCCACGCCGGGAATGCAGGTCAGGGTATTGGTGAGGAACGCCTGGTAGGCGGCGAGATCCTTGACCACCACCCGCAGCATGTAGTCCGCATCGCCGGTCATCTGGAAACAGCTCATGACCTGCGGCGCATCGACGATGCGTTCCTCGAAGCGGGCGAGGTAGTCGCCGGTCTGCTTTTCCAGGGACACCGAGACGAACACGCTCATGGCCCCGGACAGGCGTTCCTCGTCGAGCCGGGCGAAGTAGCCCTGGATGTAGTGTTCCTCCTCCAGGCGGCGTACCCGGCGCAGCGTCGGCGTCAGCGAGAGGCCGATCCTCTGCGCGAGATCGCGCCAGCTCAGGCGGCCGTCGTCGGCCAGGGCGCGGAGGATTTTCAGGTCGATGCGGTCGAGTTCGGCCATGGTTCGTTGTTTCTCTTGTTAGTGATTCTTGTAGTTCAAACAACCCAATACTGTCGGAATACCTTAGTCAATTTGGAGCAAAAAACTAGCACCCGAGGCCTATACTGAAATTACAAAAACAAAACCCGAGGGCTTCACCATGAGTGACGTCACCCAGTACGACCGCGCCTGCCGTACCCCGGCATGCCTGCAACCCGCCCCCACCCACGGGCCGGGAACCCGCCATCCGCCCAGTCCGCCGCTTCGAGCGCCGTTCGCCCGTTTCTGATCTCTCCAACCGTTTGGCCCGGACCGGGCCGGAGGCCTGTCATGAGTGATTACGAGCCGTTGCGTCTGCATGTCCCGGAGCCCACCGGGCGTCCTGGCTGCAAGACCGACTTTTCCTATCTGCACCTGTCCCCCGCCGGCGAAGTGCGCAAGCCGCCGGTGGACGTCGAACCCGCCGAGACCAGCGACCTGGCCTACAGCCTGGTTCGCGTGCTCGACGACGACGGCAACGCCGTCGGCCCGTGGAATCCGCAATTGAGCGACGAACAGTTGCTGCGCGGCATGCGGGCGATGCTCAAGACCCGCATCTTCGATGCGCGCATGCTCACCGCGCAGCGCCAGAAGAAGCTTTCCTTCTATATGCAGTGCCTCGGCGAGGAAGCCATCGCCACCGCCCATACCCTGGCCCTGCGCGACGGCGACATGTGCTTCCCGACCTATCGCCAGCAGGGCATCCTGGTCACCCGCGAGTACCCGCTGGTGGACATGATCTGCCAGCTCCTCTCCAACGAGGCCGACCCGCTCAAGGGCCGCCAGCTACCGATCATGTACTCGAGCAAGGAGGCCGGTTTCTTCTCCATCTCCGGCAACCTCGCCACCCAGTTCATCCAGGCGGTCGGCTGGGGCATGGCCTCGGCGATCAAGGGCGATACGCGCATCGCCTCGGCCTGGATCGGCGACGGTGCCACCGCCGAGTCCGACTTCCACACCGCCCTGACCTTCGCCCATGTCTACCGCGCGCCGGTGATCCTCAACGTGGTCAACAACCAGTGGGCGATCTCCACCTTCCAGGCCATCGCCGGCGGCGAAGGCACCACCTTCGCCAACCGTGGCGTGGGCTGCGGGATCGCCTCGCTGCGGGTCGACGGCAACGACTTCCTGGCGGTCTACGCCGCCTCCGAATGGGCCGCCGAGCGCGCCCGGCGCAACCTCGGGCCGACCCTGATCGAATGGGTCACCTACCGTGCCGGCCCGCACTCGACCTCGGACGACCCGTCCAAGTACCGCCCCGCCGACGACTGGACCAACTTCCCGCTGGGCGACCCGATCGCCCGCCTGAAACGGCACATGATCGGCCTCGGCATCTGGTCGGAGGAACAGCACGAAGCCACCCACAAGGCCCTCGAAGCCGAAGTGCTGGCCGCGCAGAAACAGGCGGAGAGCCACGGCACCCTGATCGATGGCCGGGTGCCGAGCGCCGCCAGTATGTTCGAGGACGTCTATGCAGAACTGCCGGAGCACCTGCGCCGGCAACGCCAGGAGCTCGGGGTATGAATGCCATGAATCCGCAACACGAGAACGCCCAGACGGTCACCAGCATGACCATGATCCAGGCGCTGCGCTCGGCGATGGACATCATGCTCGAGCGCGACGACGACGTGGTGGTGTTCGGCCAGGACGTCGGCTACTTCGGCGGCGTGTTCCGCTGCACCGAAGGCCTGCAGAAGAAATACGGCACCTCGCGGGTGTTCGATGCGCCGATCTCCGAGAGCGGCATCATCGGCGCCGCGGTCGGCATGGGCGCCTACGGCCTGCGCCCGGTGGTGGAGATCCAGTTCGCCGACTACGTCTATCCGGCTTCCGACCAGCTGATCTCCGAGGCCGCGCGCCTGCGCTACCGCTCGGCCGGCGACTTCGTCGTGCCGATGACCGTGCGCATGCCCTGCGGCGGCGGCATCTACGGCGGGCAGACGCACAGCCAGAGCCCGGAGGCGATGTTCACCCAGGTCTGCGGCCTGCGCACGGTGATGCCGTCCAACCCCTACGACGCCAAGGGCCTGCTGATCGCCTGCATCGAGAACGACGACCCGGTGATCTTCCTCGAGCCCAAGCGCCTCTACAACGGCCCGTTCGATGGCCACCACGACCGTCCGGTGACGCCCTGGTCCAAGCATCCGGCCAGCCAGGTGCCGGACGGCTACTACAAGGTGCCGCTGGACAAGGCGGCGATCGTCCGCCCCGGCGCGGCGCTGACCGTGCTGACCTACGGCACCATGGTCTACGTGGCCCAGGCCGCGGCCGACGAGACCGGCCTCGACGCCGAGATCATCGACCTGCGCAGCCTCTGGCCGCTGGACCTGGAAACCATCGTCGCCTCGGTGAAGAAGACCGGCCGCTGCGTGATCGCCCACGAGGCGACCCGCACCTGCGGTTTCGGCGCCGAGCTGATGTCGCTGGTGCAGGAGCACTGCTTCCACCACCTGGAGGCACCGATCGAGCGCGTCACCGGTTGGGACACCCCCTACCCGCATGCCCAGGAGTGGGCGTATTTCCCCGGCCCCGCGCGCGTCGGCGCGGCATTCAAGCGTGTGATGGAGGTCTGAATGGGTACCCATGTGATCAAGATGCCGGACATCGGGGAAGGCATCGCCGAGGTCGAACTGGTGGAATGGCATGTCCAGGTCGGCGACTCGGTCAATGAAGACCAGGTTCTCGCCGAGGTGATGACCGACAAGGCCACGGTGGAGATCCCCTCGCCGGTGGCCGGACGCATTCTCGCCCTCGGCGGCCAGCCGGGCCAGGTGATGGCGGTGGGCGGCGAACTGATCCGCCTGGAAGTGGAAGGCGCCGGCAACCTCGCCGACAGTCCGGCCGCGGCGGCGCCGGCGACGCCTGTCGCGGCCGCTCCCGAGCAACCCAGGGAGGCCCCGGCCGCCCCGGCGAAACCCGCCGTCGAGGCACCGCGCGCGTTCCGCGACAGCGAGGCGCCGACGCAACGGCGCCAGCCCGGCGAACGCCCGCTGGCCTCCCCCGCAGTGCGCCAGCGCGCCCGCGACCTGGGCATCGAGTTGCAGTTCGTGCAGGGACGCGGTCCGGCCGGACGCGTCCTCCACGAGGACCTCGATGCCTACCTGACCCAGGACGGCAGCGTCGCGCGCAGCGGCGGCGCCGCGCAGGGGTATGCCGAGCGCCACGACGAACAGGCGGTGCCGGTGATCGGGCTGCGTCGCAAGATCGCCCAGAAGATGCAGGACGCCAAGCGACGCATCCCGCATTTCAGCTATGTCGAGGAAATCGACGTCACCGACCTGGAGGCCCTGCGCGCCCATCTCAACCAGAAATGGGGCGGCCAGCGCGGCAAGCTGACCCTGCTGCCGTTCCTGGTCCGCGCCATGGTCGTGGCGCTGCGTGAGTTCCCGCAGCTGAACGCGCGCTACGACGACGAGGCCGAGGTGGTCACCCGCTACGGCGCGGTGCACGTCGGCATCGCCACCCAGAGCGACAACGGCCTGATGGTGCCGGTGCTGCGCCACGCCGAATCGCGCGACCTCTGGGGCAACGCCAGCGAAGTGGCGCGCCTGGCCGAAGCCGCGCGCAGCGGCAAGGCGCAACGCCAGGAACTGTCCGGCTCGACCATCACCCTGAGCAGCCTCGGCGCGCTCGGCGGGATCGTCAGCACGCCGGTGATCAACCATCCGGAGGTGGCCATCGTCGGCGTCAACCGCATCGTCGAGCGCCCGATGGTGGTCGGCGGCAACATCGTCGTGCGCAAGATGATGAACCTCTCCTCCTCCTTCGACCACCGGGTGGTCGACGGGATGGACGCGGCGGCCTTCATCCAGGCCGTGCGCGGCCTGCTCGAACATCCCGCCACCCTGTTCCTGGAGTAAGCGATGAGCCAGACCCTGAAGACCACCCTGCTGATCGTCGGCGGCGGCCCCGGCGGCTACGTCGCGGCGATCCGTGCCGGGCAGCTGGGCATCCCCACCGTGCTGGTGGAAGGCGTCGCCCTCGGCGGCACCTGCCTGAATGTCGGCTGCATCCCCTCGAAGGCGCTGATCCATGCCGCCGAGGAATACCTCAAGACCCGCCACTATGCCGGCCAGTCGGCGCTGGGCATCCAGGTACAGGCGCCGAGCATCGACATCACCCGCACCGTGGAGTGGAAGGACGCCATCGTCGACCGTCTCACCAGCGGCGTTGCCGCGCTGCTGAAGAAGCACGGGGTCACTGTCGTCCAGGGCTGGGCAAGAATCCTCGACGGCAAGAGCGTGGCGGTCGAACTGGCCGGCGGCGGCAGCCAGCGCATCGACTGCGAGCACCTGCTGCTGGCCGCCGGCTCGCAGAGCGTCGAGCTGCCGAGCCTGCCGCTGGGCGGCAAGGTGATCTCCTCCACCGAGGCGCTGGCGCCCGGCAGTCTGCCCGGGCGCCTGGTGGTGGTCGGCGGCGGCTACATCGGCCTGGAGCTGGGTACCGCCTACCGCAAGCTCGGCGTCGAGGTCGCGGTGGTGGAGGCGCAACCGCGCATCCTGCCGGGCTACGACGAGGAACTGACCAAGCCGGTGGCCCAGGCCCTGCGCAAGCTGGGCGTCGAGCTGTATCTCGGGCACAGCCTGCTGGGCCCGGGCGAGAATGGCGTACGGGTCCGCGACGGCGCCGGCGAGGAGCGCGAGATCGCCGCCGACCAGGTGCTGGTGGCGGTCGGCCGCAGGCCGCGCAGCGAAGGCTGGAACCTGGAAAGCCTGGGCCTGGACATGAACGGCCGGGCGGTGAAGGTCGACGACCAGTGCCGCACCTCGATGCGCAATGTCTGGGCCATCGGCGATCTCGCCGGCGAGCCGATGCTGGCGCACCGGGCCATGGCCCAGGGCGAGATGGTCGCCGAGCTGATCGCCGGCAGGCGCCGCCAGTTCGCCCCGCTGGCGATCCCGGCGGTGTGCTTCACCGATCCGGAAGTGGTGGTCGCCGGGCTGTCCCCCGAGCAGGCGAAGGATGCCGGGCTGGACTGCCTGGTGGCGAGCTTCCCGTTCGCCGCCAACGGCCGCGCCATGACCCTGGAGGCCAACGAAGGCTTCGTCCGCGTGGTGGCGCGCCGCGACAACCATCTGGTCGTCGGCTGGCAGGCGGTGGGCAAGGCGGTCTCGGAGCTGTCCACGGCCTTCGCCCAGTCGCTGGAGATGGGCGCCCGCCTGGAAGACATCGCCGGCACCATCCACGCCCACCCGACCCTCGGCGAAGCGGTCCAGGAAGCCGCCCTGCGCGCGCTGGGACACGCCCTGCACATCTGATTCCCGCGAACCTCGGTAGCCGGCCAACCACCGGCGCACATTACCCCCTTGCCCGTCGGGCAAGGGGGCTTTTTTCGTGGCCGCGAACCGGGTCATCGGCAGGCCTCATCGCCCTGCGCGATCCTCCGTCCCCTCACTCCGTCTCCAGCAACCCGTGCCGCAGGCTCCCCGCCGCCAGGCGCTGGCGGACGTCCTCGTCGATCCGCGGGTCGTCCGGACGGTACAGCCGCACCTGGCGGTAGGCGTTGATCCGGTTGATTTCCGCACCGAGGTACTCCCAGACCACCCGGCTGCACGCCGGGGTCCGCCGGTCGCCGCTGGAAACGCCCATCTTCAGGCCGTTCAGGCGGGTGATGCGACTCTTGAAACTGGGAATGAGGATGGTCTGGCTCATCTCGTTGAGGGTCAGCGATTCGTAGTCGATCAGGAACACCCGGTCCTGCAACTGGAAGGCCGCGCCGAGATAGCGGCAGCGCGCCCACTCCTCCGCCTGCACGTCGGTGCTGCTGGTGCGTTCCTGGCGTTCCTGGCGCTCGAAGAGGAACACGCCGTCCTCCTCGTAGAGATGCACCAGCGAGAGCAGGATGCTGCCCGGCACCGACATGCAGTTGGCGTATTCGAAGTAGTAGCCGCAGTAGCGGCCCAGGTCGCCGGCCTCGGCGCGCAGCGGTTCTAGCAGACGCAACAGCGGATCGTTGCTGGACTGGCGCGGCTGGAGGTTGGCGCGCGCGCCGATCAGGCGGGCGAACTGCTCGGGCGGCAGGCCCAGCTCGTAGTCCTCGACGCCGAAGAAATCGCCGATCCGCTTGCGGTTGTAGGGCGTCGGCTGGCTCTGGCCGCTGAGGTACTTGTTGAACTGCGCGCGATTGATCGCCAATTGCCGGCAAACCTCGGAGATCGAGCGGTAATGGCTGCACAGCAGCTTGAGATTGGCGCCCAGGTGCTCGGACATCGGTGGCTCCGAAGATGATGCGATCGATGCGATTCTAGCATCAGGTCGCATCAAGCAGGAGCAACCCGCGAAATTGTAACCAGGTGCGTCATGGCCAACCATGCGCCGCGCAGCAAGGCGCTGCCGCAGTGCACGCCGGTACCAGAATAAGAACCGAGGTAGACCTCCATGCTTGAAATGCTCAACGATTTTCTCTCCGGAAAAGTCCTCATCGTCCTGATCGTCGGCCTGGGTGCCTACTTCACGATCCGTTCGCGCTTCGTCCAGTTCCGCCACTTCGGCCACATGTTCGGCGTGTTCCGCGAATCGCTGCGCGGCCAGGCCGGCCAGCTCAGTTCGTTCCAGGCCCTGATGCTGAGCCTCGCCGGCCGGGTCGGCGCCGGCAATATCGCCGGGGTCGGCATCGCCGTGACCCTCGGCGGTCCGGGCGCGGTGTTCTGGATGTGGGTGACCGCGCTGGTCGGCATGTCCAGCAGCTTCTTCGAGTGCACCCTGGCCCAGGTCTACAAGCGCAGCGACGGCGACGGGCTGTATCGCGGCGGCCCCTCCTACTACATCCAGCACGGCCTGAAGCTGCGCTCGATGGCGGTGGTCTTCGCGATCCTGCTGCTGATCACCTACGGCTTCGCCTTCAACGGCCTGCAGTCCTACACCGTCACCCACTCGCTGCAGAACGCCTTCGGCTTCGCCCCGCAGCACACCGGGATCGCCCTGGCGGTGCTGCTCGGCGTGGTCTTCATCGGCGGCATCAAGCGCATCGCCGCGGTCTCCGACCTGCTGGTACCGATCAAGACCCTGGCCTACATCGGCGTCACCCTGTACGTCATCGCCAGCCAGATCGAGCACGTCCCGGCGATGCTGGAAACCATCGTCAAGAGCGCCTTCGGCCTCGACCCGGCGTTCGCCGGCCTGCTCGGCAGCGCCATAGTGATGGGCGTCAAGCGCGGCGTGTTCGCCAACGAGGCCGGCCTGGGCAGCGCGCCGAACGTCGCCGCGGTCGCCGCCGTGCGCCATCCGGCGGCGCAGGGCGTGGTCCAGGCCTTCAGCGTGTTCCTCGACACCTTCGTGATCTGCACCTGCACCGCCCTGCTGATCCTGCTCTCGGGCTTCTACACCCCGGGCTTCGAGGGCGACGGCATCGTCCTTACCCAGAACTCCCTGGCGGCGGTGGTCGGCGACTGGGGCCGGGTGTTCGTCAGCGTGGCCCTGTCGCTGTTCGTCTTCACCTGCATCCTCTACAACTTCTACCTGGGCGAGAACAGCCTGCAGTTCCTCAGCCGCAACCGCCTGGTGCTGATCGGCTACCGCGCGCTGGTGCTGGCCCTGGTGGTCTGGGGCTCGGTGCAGGACCTGTCGACCGTGTTCGCCTTCGCCGACATCACCATGACCTGCCTGGCCTTCGTCAACCTGATGGCCCTGGCCCTGCTGTTCAAGGTCGGCCTGCGGGTGATGCGCGACTACGACGTGCAGCGTCGCGCCGGTATCAAGCAACCGGTGTTCGACTCGGCGCAGTTCGCCGACCTCGACCTGGACCGCGAAGCCTGGCCCGCCGGCCAGCGCGCCGAAAGCCCGACGCAAGCGGGCACCGAGCCGCTGCCCAGCGGCAACCGCTGAGTCCGGCCGGGCGCCCTCCCCCTGGAGCGGCGCCTGCGCGACAATGGGGCATCTCTTCGCACATCCGTTGCGAAGAGGCCCGACACAAGGATTACGGATGCTCCCAGTCAAGAACCTCTTCGTGCTCTACACCGGCGGCACCATCGGCATGCTGGAAACCCCCCGGGGCCTGGCCCCGGCCGGCGGTTTCGAAACCCGCATGCGCGACCACCTGCGCACCCTCGGCGACGCCCCGGACCTGCGCTGGCGCTTCGCCGAACTGCAACCGCCGCTGGACAGCGCCAACATGAGCCAGGGCAACTGGCTGGCGATGCGCGACGCCATCGTCGCCGCGCTCGACGCCGGCCACGACGGCGTGCTCCTCCTGCACGGCACCGATACCCTGGCCTACAGCGCCGCGGCGCTGTCCTTCCTGCTGCTCGACCTGCCGGTCCCGGTGCTGCTGACCGGTTCCATGCTGCCGGCCGGCGCCCCGGGCAGCGACGCCTGGGACAATCTGGTCGGCGCCCTGCGGGTACTCCAGGCGGGCCATGCGCGCGGCGTGCAGGTCTATTTCAACGATGCCCTGCTGCACGGCGCACGGGTCAGCAAGCTGCGCAGCGATGCGTTCGACGCCTTCGCCGAACTGCCGCGACCACGCCAAGCCGAACATGCGCCGGTACCCGCCACCCTCGGCTACCGCCAGCCGCGCCGGGAAGTGAACCTCGCCGTGCTGCCGCTCTATCCAGGGCTGCGCGCCGCGCATCTGCGCGGGTTGCTCGACAGCGGCGTGGAAGCGCTGCTGCTGGAATGCTATGGCAGCGGCACCGGCCCGTCCGACGACGAGGAACTGCTGGCGGCCCTGCGCGAGGCCCACGCCCGTGGCGTGCTGCTCGCCGCCGTCAGCCAGTGCGCCTACGGCGCGGTCGAGTTCGGCGTCTACGCCGCCGGCAGCCGCCTGCGCGACGCCGGCCTGGTCTCGGCCGGCGGGATGACCCGCGAGGCGGCCCTCGGCAAGCTGTTCGGCCTGCTCGGCGCCGGCCTCGGACGCGACGACGCGCAACGCTGGTTCGCCCTCGATCTGTGCGGCGAGAACGCCGACTGATTCCCCAGCGGCCGCCCGGTGGCGGCCGCTTCCTTCCGCCCTCCCCGCGATACACGACAACGCCCACGGTCCGCCCGTGTCCGGCGCTCATCGTCAAGCTTCAGCGAACAGTGTTTCCGGCCTTCCGCGGTTTATCCGCCGCCAGCGAATCCACAGGATGTCGGCTTCCGCCGCCGGCCACGCCGGCGTCCGCCCACAAGGAGGAAACACCTGCATGTACGCCATCGCCGAAGACACCCTTCCCGCACGCGTATTGAAAGAACTGCTGCTCTATCGCCGCCGTTACCCCGAGCATCGCCAGAGCGCCAGCGAAGCGGACGAGATCCGCCGCATCGAACAGGTCCAGTTGCCGCGCATCGCCGCCTTCATCGAAGCCGGCGAGCCCATCGAATTCGTCCTGCCGGCGTTTCCGGCCAAGTCGCCGAACCCCGGCAAGGTCCTCGACAGCCGTCCGGACATGGCCGAGCGCCTCTCGCTGTCGTTCCTCAACCACCTGTGCCAGCGCATCCAGCTGTTCTATGCGCCAGGCGCGAAGATCACCGTCTGCTCCGACGGCCGGGTGTTCGGCGACCTGGTGAGGATCGGCGATGCGCACATCAGCGCCTACCAGGATGCCTTGCGCCTGATGATCGAGGAGATCGGCGCCACCCATATCGGCGTGTTCAACCTGGAGGACGTGCGCGCCTTCGAGGCCCAGCGCGACGACCACGAGCAGCTCCGCCAGTTGCTGATCGACGGCTACGCCGAGCCGCTGGAAAGCATCCGCGAGACCCTGCTGGCCAGCGAAGAAGGCCTGCTGCTGTACCGCGCCATCACCCGTTTCCTCTACGAGGACGGCCTGACCCCCGACTACCAGGGTTCGAAGACCGCCCTGCAACGCGACGCCAAGGAGCGCGCCTACGGGGTGATCCAGCGCAGCTGGGCCTGGGGCGCGCTGCTGGCCGACCAGTTCCCCCGCGCGATCCGCCTGTCCATCCACCCGCAGCCGGCGGACAGCCTGAAGTTCGGCATCCACATGATGCCGACCCGTGACGACTGGCTGACGCCCTGGCACGGCGTGGCGGTGAACACCGAGGACCGCTTCGTGCTGATGAAGCGCAGCGAGGTGCTGGAAATGGGCGGCGAACTGGTGCAGATCAACGGCCAGCCCAGTCACTACCGCCTGCCGGCCAGGGCCGCCCGGCGCGCCGCCGTGGCCTGAGTCCGAGGAGCCAGACGATGAACGCCTATGTCAGCGATCAACCGGTACGTCTCTCGCCGCTGCGCGACGAACAGGGCAACCAGCCGCGCTTCGGCCTGCAGCTGGAGCCGGGCCGTCCCGGCATGCACGTCGGCGAGCTGCCGGCACAGTGGCTCAAGGGCCTAGCGCGCAGCCACCACCTGCTGCTCCTGCGCGGCTTCGCCGCCTTCGCCGACGCCGAGAGCCTGACCCGCTACTGCCACGACTTCGGCGAAGTCATGCGGTGGCCGTTCGGCGCGGTGCTGGAGCTGGTGGAGCAGGAAGGCGCCGAGGACCACATCTTCGCCAACAACTACGTGCCGCTGCACTGGGATGGCATGTACCTGGAGACGGTGCCGGAATTCCAGGTGTTCCACTGTGTCGACGCGCCCGGCGACAGCGACGGTGGCCGCACCACCTTCAGCTCGACCCCGGCGGCGCTGCAACTGGCCGACAGTAGCGAGCTGGAACTCTGGCGCCGCGCCAGCGGCCGGTACCAGCGCAGCGCGGCGCACTACAGCAGCCGCTCGGCCGCGCCGATCATCGAGCGCCACCCGCGCCGCGAGTTTCCCATTCTGCGTTTCTGCGAACCGCCGGTAGAGGGCGACGCCAGCTTCATCAACCCCTCCGAGTTCCACTACGACGGCATCGCCCCGGAACAGCGCGGCGAACTGCTCGCCAGCCTGCGCCGCTGCCTGTACCACCCACAGGCGCACTACGCCCACCGCTGGCGCAGCGACGACCTGGTGATCGCCGACAACCTGACCCTGCTGCACGGTCGCGAGGCCTTCGCCCACCGCGCGCCGCGCCACCTGCGGCGGGTGCATATCCACGCCGAGCCGGCGCTGCGCAACCCGCACCTGCAGCGCGACTGACCGCCCCGCCGGCCGTGCGCGCCACGGCCGGCGTCCCGACAAGGAACCAGCATGAGCCATTCCGTCCCCAACGCGCTGATGACCGGCGCCGACTATCTCGACAGCCTGCGCGACGGCCGCCAGGTCTACCTCAACGGCGAGCGGGTCGCCGACGTCACCCGGCACAGGGCGTTCCGCAATGCCTGCCGGAGCATCGCCGGGCTCTACGACGCCCTCCACGGCGAGCAGCGCGACGTCCTCACCCGGGTCGATGCCCAGGGCCGCCGCAGCCACCGCTTCTTCACCCCCGCGCAGAACGCCGAGGACCTGCTCGGCGCGCGCGAGGCGATCGGCTGCTGGTCGCGCATGACCTACGGCTTCATGGGGCGTACCCCGGACTACAAGGCGGCGTTCATGTCCGGGCTGGAGGCCGGCGCCGGCTTCTACGGCGACTACCGGCAGAACGCCTGCGCCTGGCACCGCGCCTTCGCCGACCGCGGGCTGTTCCTCAACCATGCGATCATCAATCCGCCGCTGGACCGCAGCAAGGCGATCCACGAGATGCGCGACGTGTTCGTCCACGTCGAACGCGAGACCGACCAGGGCATCGTCGTCAGCGGGGCGAAGATGCTCGCCACCGGCAGCGCCATCACCAACGCCACCTTTGTCGCCCCGGTGGCCTCGGCGCAGATGGAAGCCGGCAAGGCCGAGGACTTCGCCCTGGTGTTCTTCGCCCGCCTGGACAACCCCGGCCTGCGCCTGATGTGCCGGCCATCCTACGAGGAGCGCGCGAGCAGTCCCTTCGACTATCCGCTGTCCAGCCGCTTCGACGAGAACGACAGCGTGCTGCTGTTCGACAAGGCGCTGATTCCCTGGGAAGACGTCCTGGTCTACCGCGACCTGCGCCGCGCCACCGGCTTCTATGCCGAGTCGGGCTTCGCCAACCTGTATAACTTCCAGTCCGGCATCCGCCTCGGGGTGAAGCTGGAGCTGATGATCGGCCTGCTTTCCCTCGGCGTGCGCGCCAATGGCACCCAGGGCTTCCGCGGGATCCAGGCGGCCCTCGGCGAGCTGATCGCCCTGCAGCACCTGCTGCAGGCGCTGACCACCGCCATGGCCCGCGACCCGGAGCGCAACGCCGCCGGTTCGGCGGTGCCGCGCCTGGAGTACGCCAATGCCCTGCGCATCCAGGTGCCGCAGATCTGGAAGCGTGTCCGCGAGTTGCTGGAAAACGCCCTCGGCGGCGCCCCGCTGGTCACCGTCTCGGCCGCCGCCGACCTGCGCGACGGCGAGGCGCGGCGGCTGGTGGACAGCTACTACCGCGGCGCCGAACTGGAGCCGGAGCAGCGCCTGAAGCTGTTCAAGCTGATCTGGGACGCCACCGGCAGCGAGTTCGGCGCGCGCCATGCGGTCTATGAGAGCCATTACTCCGGCAATGCCGAACAGATCCGCCTCGACTCGCTGGCCTGGGCCAGCCGTCGCGGGCACCTGGCCGACTGCGAGGCGATGGTCCGGCGCTGCATGGCCGACTACGACATCCATGGCTGGCTACGGGGGCCCTGGCAGCATGACTGAGCGCAAACGCTGGCTGGCCGGCTGCCTGTCGGCCCTGGTTTCCCTGCCGCTGGCCGCCGCCGTGCCGGGCCCGGATGCCCCCGCCGACCTGGCGCGCGGCAAGGCGATGGCGCAGAAGATGTGCTCGCGCTGCCACGACGACGACGGCAACGGCGGGCCGCGGCCGAACCGCAGCTACCCGAAGCTCGCCGGGCTCGACCGGGAATACCTGTACAAGCAGATCTACGACCTCAAGACCCAGCGCCGGCGCAACCCGGCCACCAACGGCCGCGGCGAGGAGCTGAGCGCGGCGGACGTGGTCAACGTCTCCGCCTGGTTCGCCGCCCAGCGCATGAGCGCCGGCGAGCAGACCCTGGCCGACCCGGCGCAACGCGAACGCGGCCGGCAGCTCTTCGAGAACGGCCTGGCGCAGCGCGGCGTACCGCCCTGCGTCACCTGCCACGGGCGCGCCGCCCGGGGCCTGGCGGCGCTGAAGGCGCCGCGCCTGGCCGGGCAATGGGCGGAGTACCTGGCGACCCAGCTGCAGCGTTTCCGCGACGGCCAGCGCGGTAACAGCCAGACCATGCGCGTGGTCGCCGACGGCCTGGAGGATAACGACATCCAGGCGCTCGCCGGCTACCTGGGCAGCCTGGGGCCGCAGGGCGAATAACGCCCTACAGCCCCCAGGCATGGATGCCCAGCCTCATTCGCCCTGCGCCAGGCGGAACGGCTCGCGGCCGAGATGCTCGCGCAGCGACTCGATGAACGCCCTGACCCGCACCGGCATGTAGCGCGCCGAGGGATACAGGGCATAGATGCCGCCCTGCGGCAGCCGCCAGTCGGGCAACAGATGGACCAGCCGCCCGCGGGCCAGCTCGCGGGCCACGAGGAAGCTCGGCAGCACGCTGACCCCGGCACCGTCGAGGACCAGGCGGTACACCGCCAGGGTATTGTTCGCCAGCAGGCGGCCGCGGGTCTGCACCGTGGCGCGCTCGCGCTGGCGCTCGAAAGTCCAGTTCCAGGGGGTGCTCAGGCGGGTATGGCCGATCCACTCGCAACGCTCCAGATCGCATGGCTGGCGCAGCGGCGGCAGGCCGGCGAGGTATTCCGGCGTGGCCACCGCGACCTGCTGGAAATCGCAGAGCTTGCTGGCGTGCAGCCCGGAGTCACGCGGCCAGCCGATACGCACGGCGAGATCGATACGTTGGCCAACCAGGTCGCTGAACTGGTCGTCGGCGAGCATCTCCACCTGGACCTTGGGAAACTGCCGGATGAACGCCGCGGAAACGCTGCTGATATGCCATTTGACGAAGTCCTGCGGCGCGGTGATGCGCAGCCGGCCGCTGGGTTCGCCCTGCAGGTCGCGGACATCGGAGAGCGCCCCGTCGAGTTCGCCGAGCATGCGCTGGGCTACGCCGAACAGCAGTTCGCCGCGATCGGTGAGGGTCATGCGCCGGGTGGTGCGGGTCAGCAGTTGGATCCCGAGGTCGGCCTCCAGGCGCCGCAACTGCTCGCTGAGCAGCGACTTCGACAGGCCGAGGGCCTCTGCCGCGGCGGTGAAGCTGTTGTGCTCGGCGATGGCGACGAAGGCATACAAGTGATTCAGGTTCAGATGATTCAATCGCTCCAGGGCGGCGCTCATCCTGTCATTCCTTAGCCGGGAAGTGGGGCCGGACGGGTCTGTCGAAGCAGCATCCTGCGGCGGCGGACGGCGATATTCGGCAGGGCCCCGCGACGATGGGTAAGCGTGATGACGAAACCGGGTGGTCAGGTGGTCGATACGGACCGCCACAGCGCCATAAGTTTCACCGCCGCACCTTCGTCTTCCGATAAATGAGAACTGCTTCAGACGGTCGGTCGGGTAGACATCGGTGGTCGAACTTCGGCACAAGCCTGGCCGATTGATCACGTTCTACCGACAAATCGTTCCTCAAGTAGTTTCTTAAGTATTAGGCAAACTTTCTTTTTATTTATGGAGATATGGCACATTCATGTCATTCGACATTAATAATTGAATCCGATCACTCCAGGTTATTATTCGTTTTTCATGAACAACATCAGCGTTCGCCTTGCTGACTTCACGGAGGTCGTACATTTTTCCCGTTGACGGACAAGCCGCTTCTGGTGTTTTCTGAAACCGGTTTCAGACCCCTGGCATCCGCTGGTGCGGACCAGCCGGACACACCAATAAGAACAGCACCAAGAGGTACCAGGTCCGTGAATGGTTCAATACTGCCCAGCCGTGGCCGCGCCACCATCAACCAGGTGGCCGAGGCCGCCGGCGTCTCCAAGGCCAGCGTGTCGCGCTATATCGGCGGCGACCGCCAGCTTCTCGCGGATGCCACCGCCGAGCGCATCGAGCGTGCCATCGACCAGCTCGACTATCGCCCCAACCAGATGGCCCGTGGCCTCAAGCGCGGCCGCACGCGGCTGGTCGGAATGCTGGTGGCGGACATCCTCAATCCCTACTCCGTGGCCGTCATGCATGGCGTGGAAACCGCCTGCCGCGAGCACGGCTACAGCCTGGTGGTGTGCAATACCGACCGCGACGACGAGCAGGAGCGTCATCACCTGGCCGCCCTGCAGTCCTACAACGTCGAAGGACTGATCGTGAACACCCTCGGCCACCACCCGGGCGAGCTGCGCGCCCTGCATCAGCACCTGCCGATGGTGCTGGTGGACCGCCAGCTGGCCGAGCTGGACACCGACCTGGTCGGCCTGGACAACGCCGACGCCGTCGAACAGGCCCTGGACCACCTGCAACAGCGCGGCTTCCGCGACATCCTGCTGGTCACCGAACCGCTCGACGGCACCAGTTCGCGGATCGAGCGGGTGCAGGCCTTCAACGCCTCCATCGGTCGCCGGCCGGCGCTCAAGGGCCAGGTCCTGCAGACCGACGACTTCTTCCGCGACGGCCTGCGCGCCTTCCTCGCCGCCAGCGGCCCGGGGCCGAAGGCGCTGTTCAGCTGCAACGGCGTCGCCACCCTGTGCGCCACCCGCCAGTTGCGCGACCTCGGTTGCCGGCTGTTCGACGAGGTCGGCCTGCTGGCCCTCGACGAACTCGACTGGTACCCGCTGGTGGGCAGCGGCATCACCGCCCTCGCCCAACCCACCGACGAAATCGGCCGCACCGCCTTCGAGCGTCTCCTGGCGCGACTCGAGGGCGACCGCGAGCCGGCGCGCCGGGTGACCTTCCCGGCACAACTGATCGTTCGCGGCTCGACCCATCCACGCGGTTAGCGGCCTGCCGCCGACGCGTTGCCGGCGGCCTTCGCTCGGCCTGAAATGAAACCGGTTTCAGAGGAATGCCAATGTCCCTTCATCCCGTCTCCATTAGTCTTTCCAGCTACGGCGCGGATCTCGTCCGCAGTCGCGGCCAGGCCAGCTTCCTGCCCCTGCTGGCGATGGCCGGCGCGCGGCGCGTGGAACTGCGCGAGGAACTCTTCGCCGGCCCGCCGGATACCGAGGCGCTGACCACCGCCATCCAGTTGCAGGGGCTGGAGTGCGTGTTCTCCTCACCCCTCGAGCTGTGGCGCGAGGACGGCCAGTTGCACCCCGAGCTGGAGCCGACCCTGCGTCGCGCCGAAGCCTGCGGGGCCGGCTGGCTCAAGGTCTCGCTCGGTCATCTGCCGGAGCAGCCCGACCTCGCCGCCCTTGGCCGACGCCTGGCGCGGCACCCGCTGCAACTGCTGGTGGAAAACGACCAGACGCCCCAGGGCGGCCGGATCGAGGTGCTGGAGCGCTTCTTCCGCCTCGCCGAACGCCAGCAACTGAACCTGGCGATGACCTTCGACATCGGCAACTGGCGCTGGCAGGAACAGGCGGTGGACGACGCCGCCCTGCGCCTGGGCCGCTACGTCGGCTACGTGCACTGCAAGGCGGTGATCCGCAACCGCGACGGCAAGCTGGTCGCGGTGCCGCCGTCGGCCGCCGACCTGCAGTACTGGCAGCGCCTGTTCCAGCATTTCCCGGAGGGCGCCGCGCGGGCCATCGAATACCCGCTGCTGGGCGACGACCTGCTCAGTCTCAGTCGTCGGCACATCGCCGCCCTCGCCCGCCTCGGGCACATCCAGGAGGAACGCCAGCATGGCTGACTTCGAGATCCTCTGCTTCGGCGAGACCATGGCCATGTTCGTCGCCGAACAGCCCGGCGAACTGCACCGGGTCGAGCAGTTCGGCAAGCGCATCGCCGGCGCCGACAGCAACGTCGCCATCGGCCTCGCCCGCCTCGGCTTCGCGGTGGCCTGGCTGAGCCGGGTCGGCGACGACTCGCTCGGCCGCTTCGTACTCGACAGCCTGACCCGCGAGGGCCTCGACTGCCGCTTCGTCGAGGTCGACGCGCAAGCGCCCACCGGATTCCAGATGAAGTCCCGCGAAGTCGATGGCACCGACCCGCGGGTCGAGTACTTCCGCCGCGGCTCGGCGGCCAGCCGGCTGGGCCTCGCCCATATCCGCGAAGAAATGCTCGGCGCCCGCCACCTGCACGCCACCGGCATTCCGCCGGCACTCTCGGCGAGTGCCTGCGAACTGTCCCACGAACTGATGCGGCGCATGCGCGACAACGGTGCCAGCCTGTCCTTCGACCCCAACCTGCGGCCCTCGCTGTGGCCCGGCGAGCGCCGCATGATCGCCGAGATCAACGCCCTCGCCGCGCACGCCCACTGGGTCCTGCCGGGCCTGGAGGAAGGTCGCCTGCTCAGCGGCTGGCAGGAACCGGCGGATATCGCCGCGTTCTACCTGGACATGGGCGTCGACGCGGTGGCGATCAAGCTCGGTCCGAGCGGCGCCTACTATCGCGACGCCCACGGTGAAGGGCTGGTTCCCGGCGTGCCGGTGGCGACCGTGGTGGACACCGTCGGCGCCGGCGACGGCTTCGCGGTCGGGCTGGTCAGCGCGCTGCTGGAAGGCCTGCCGCTGCCCGACGCGGTGGCCCGCGGCAACTGGATCGGCAGCCGCGCGGTGCAGGTCTGCGGCGACATGGAGGGGCTGCCGGAACGCAGCCAGCTGCTCGACCGCGAGCGCCGCAGGAGCGCCTGAACCCGCCGCCCACGCGGCACCTGTTGCGACAAGAACAAGACAAGCTCAGGAGATACCCGACCATGACCATGCCTCGCCTCGCCAGCAGCCGCTGGTGGTACATCATGCCGATCGTTTTCGTCACCTACAGCCTGGCCTACCTGGACCGCGCCAACTACGGCTTCGCCGCCGCCTCCGGGATGGCCGACGACCTGCGGATCACCCCCGGGCTGTCCTCGCTGCTGGGGGCGCTGTTCTTCCTCGGCTACTTCTTCTTCCAGGTGCCGGGGGCGATCTACGCGGAAAAGCGCAGCGTCAAGAAGCTGATCTTCGTCAGCCTGATCCTCTGGGGCGGGCTGGCCACCCTGACCGGAATGGTCGCCAACGTCTACCTGCTGATCGGCATCCGCTTCCTTCTCGGCGTGGTCGAGGCGGCGGTGATGCCGGCGATGCTGGTCTACCTCTGCCACTGGTTCACCCGCGCCGAGCGCTCGCGGGCGAACACCTTCCTGATCCTCGGCAACCCGGTGACCATCCTCTGGATGTCGGTGGTCTCCGGCTACCTGGTGGAGCATTTCAGCTGGCGCTGGATGTTCATCATCGAAGGCCTGCCAGCGGTGATCTGGGCTTTCATCTGGTGGCGCCTGGTGGATGACCGCCCACGCCAGGCCGCCTGGCTCGGCGCCGCGGAAAAACGCGACCTGGAAGACGCTCTGGCCGCCGAGCAGCAGGGCATCAAGCCGGTGAAGAACTACCGCGAGGCGTTCCGTTCGCCAAAGGTCATCGTCCTCTCGCTGCAGTATTTCTGCTGGAGCATCGGCGTCTATGGCTTCGTCCTCTGGCTGCCGTCGATCCTCAAGCACGGCGCCAACATCGACATCGTCGAGGCCGGCTGGCTGTCGGCGCTACCCTACCTGGCGGCGGTGATCGCCATGCTCGGGGTGTCCTGGGCCTCGGACCGGATGCAGAAACGCAAGCGTTTCGTCTGGCCGCCGCTGCTGATCGCCTCCATCGCCTTCTACGGTTCCTACGCCCTGGGCAGCGAGCACTTCTGGCTGTCCTACGCCCTGCTGGTGCTGGCCGGGGCCTGCATGTACGCGCCCTACGGGCCATTCTTCGCGATCGTCCCGGAAGTCCTCCCGGCCAACGTCGCCGGCGGCGCCATGGCGCTGATCAACAGCATGGGCGCGCTGGGCTCCTTCTCCGGCTCCTGGCTGGTCGGCTACCTGAACGGCATCACCGGCGGGCCCGGGGCGTCCTATCTGTTCATGAGCGGCGCGCTGCTGCTGTCGGTGCTGCTCACCGTGTTCCTCAACCCGCACGCCGACAGGCGCGAGCCCGATGCCGGTCGCGCGCATCCCTCGCGGCGGGCGGCGCCGGCCCATCCCTGAGCGACTCCGGAGCATCCGATGAAGAAAGTGGTTCTCTACAAACGTCTCTCCACGCCCCTGATGGAGCGCCTGCGCGAGCGGGCCGAGGTGCTCCTGGTCGAGGAGCCCGGCCGCGACGGCCTGGCCCGCCTGCGCGACGCCCTGCCCGAGGCCCACGGCCTGCTCGGCGCGAGCTTGCGCCTGGACGCCGGGCTGCTCGACCTGGCGCCGCGACTGGAAGCCATCGCCAGTGTCTCGGTGGGCGTCGACAACTATGACATCAACTACCTCGACCGCCGCGGCATCCTCCTCAGCAATACCCCCGACGTGCTCACCGAGACCACCGCCGATACCGGCTTCGCCCTGATCCTGGCCACCGCCCGGCGGGTGGTGGAGCTGGCCGGCTGGGTGCGCGCCGGGGAATGGAAGAAGAGCATCGGCGCCGCCCAGTTCGGCACCGACGTGCATGGCAAGACCCTCGGTATCGTCGGCATGGGCCGCATCGGCGAGGCCCTGGCCCGGCGCGGGCACCACGGTTTCGGCATGCGTGTGCTGTACCACAGCCATAGCCCGAAGCCCCGGGTCGAGGAACGCTACGCGGCGAGCTACCGCTCCCTCGACGCGCTGCTCGAGGAATCCGACTTCGTCTGCCTGACCCTGCCGCTGACCGCCGCCACCGAAGGCCTGGTCGGTGCCGCGCAGTTCGCCCGGATGCGCCCGCAGGCGATCTTCATCAACATCTCCCGTGGCCGGGTGGTCGACGAGGCGGCCCTGATCGAGGCCCTGGAGCAGCAGCGGATCCGCGCCGCCGGCCTCGACGTGTTCGAGCGCGAGCCGCTGTCTCCCGACTCGCCGCTGCTGCGCCTGCCGAACGTGGTGGCCACCCCGCACATCGGCTCGGCCACCGAGGAAACCCGCGAAGCCATGGCCCGCAGCGCGGTGGACAACCTGCTCGCCGCCCTCGCCGGCGAGCGGCCGCTGAACCTGGTCAATCCTTCGGCCTGGGCGCGACGCCAGCGCGCCTGAAGCGGTCGCCAGCGAGCGCGCCGGGCCGACACCCGGCGTGCCGTTCTGCTTCACTTGCCGTATTGGCCTGCCCTGAATCCTTGCTGAAACGTTTCTCCAGCGTGACATATGAACTTATAATTAGCCTGCTAATCATTATCAGAAAGACGAAACCGTGATGATCCAGAGAGGACCCCACCATGCCCGATGACAAGGCCGTCAACGGCCGACGCGACTTCCTGCGCAAGACCCTGACCGTGATCCCGGCGGTGACCCTGGCCGGCTATGGCGTCGGCCATGCCATGCAGACGCCCGCCGCCGAGCGGGACAAACCCGGCGAACGCTACCAGCCTCGCTTCTTCACCAGCGCCGAATGGGCTTTCGTCAACGCCGCGGTGGCGCGCCTGATCCCCAGCGATGACAACGGCCCCGGCGCCATCGAGGCGGGGGTGCCGGAGTTCATCGACCGACAGATGGAAACCCCCTACGGGCACGGCGCCCTCTGGTACATGCAGGGGCCGTTCGTCACCGACGCCGCGCCGGAGTTCGGCCATCAGCTGAAGCTGGTGCCGCGCGACATCTACCGGGTCGGCATCGCCGCCCTGGAACGCTGGAGCAAGGCCAACCAGGGCAAGCCGTTCGCCGAGCTGGAGCCGTCGGCGCAGGACGACATCCTGCAGCGCCTGGAAGCCGGCCGGATCGACCTGCAGGACCTGCCGGCCAACCTGCTCTTCGGCCAGTTGCTGCAAAACACCCACGAAGGCTTCTTCTCCGATCCGCAGCACGGCGGCAATCGCGGCCTGGTGGGCTGGAAACTGGTCGGTTTCCCTGGCGCCCGCGCCGACTTCATGGACTGGGCCGACCGCGGCGAGAAGTATCCCTTCCCGCCGGTGGCAATTTCCGGCGAGAGGGGCTGAAGATGGCGACGACACTCAAACCGGTGGACGCGGTGGTGGTCGGCTTCGGCTGGACCGGAGCGATCCTGGCCAAGGAGCTGACCGAGGCCGGGCTCAACGTGGTGGCGCTGGAGCGCGGCGAGAACCGCGATACCTATCCCGACGGCGCCTATCCCAATACCCTCGACGAGCTGACCTACAACACCCGCGGCAAGCTGTTCCAGAACCTCTCCAAGAGTACCGTGAGCATCCGCCACGGGATCAACGACACCGCGCTGCCCTACCGCCAGCTCTCCGCCTTCCTTCCCGGCGACGGCGTCGGTGGCGCCGGCCTGCACTGGTCCGGCGTGCACTTCCGGATCATGCCCGAGGAGCTGCGCCTGCGCAGCCATTACGAGGAACGCTACGGCAAGAAATTCATCCCCGAAGGCATGACCATCCAGGACTACGGGGTCAGCTACGAGGAGCTGGAACCGCACTTCGATTTCGCCGAGAAGGTCTTCGGCACCTCCGGCACCGCGCATACGGTCAAGGGCCAGGTGGTCGGCAAGGGCAATCCGTTCGCCGCCGACCGCTCGGACGACTTCCCGCTGCCGGCGCTGCGCCAGGTGTACTCCGCGCAACTGTTCCGCAAGGCCGCCGAGGAACTCGGCCTGCACCCCTACGACCTGCCGGCGGCCAACGCTTCCGGGCCCTGGACCAACCCCTACGGGGTGCAGATGGGACCGTGCAACTTCTGCGGCTTCTGCAGCGGCTACGCCTGCTACATGTATTCCAAGGCCTCGCCGAACCTGAACATCCTCCCGGCGCTGCGCCAGACCCCGCTGTTCGAACTGCGCGCCAACTGCAACGTGCTCAAGGTCAACCTCGACAGCGACGGCAGGCAGGCCACCGGCGTGACCTACGTCGACGCCCAGGGGCGCGAGATCGTGCAGCCGGCGAAGCTGGTGATCATCAGCGCCTTCCAGTTCCACAACGTGCGCCTGCTGCTGCTCTCCGGCATCGGCAAGCCCTACGACCCGCGCACCGGCGAGGGCGTGGTGGGGAAGAACTTCGCCTACCAGAACATGGCCACCATCAAGGCGTTCTTCGACAAGGACGTGCACACCAACCCCTTCGTCGGCACCGGCGGCGGCGGCGTGGCGGTGGACGACTTCAACGCCGACAACTTCGACCACGGCCCGCTGGGCTTCGTCGGCGGCTCGCCGATGTGGGTCAACCAGGCCGGCTCCAAGCCGATCGGCGGCCTCGCCGTGCCGCCCGGTACGCCGAGCTGGGGCAGCGGCTGGAAACAGGCGGTCAAGGACGCCTACACGCACACCGTGTCGATGGACGCCCACGGCAGCAACATGACCTACCGCGACAACTACCTCGACCTCGACCCGACCTACAAGGACGCCTACGGCCAGCCACTGCTGCGCATGACCTTCGACTGGAAGGACAACGAGATCCGCATGAGCCGCTACGTCACCGAGCACATGCGCAAGATCGCCGAGGCGATGAACCCCAAGGCCATCTCGGTGAGCGTGAAGAACTTCGGCGACCACTTCAATACACGGGTCTACCAGACCACCCACCTGCTCGGCGGGGCGATCATGGGCAGCGATCCGAAGACCAGCGTGCTCAACCGCTACCTGCAGAGCTGGGACGTGCACAACGTCTTCGTCATGGGCGCCTCGGCCTTCCCCCAGGGCACCGGCTACAACCCCACCGGGCTGGTGGCGGCGCTGGCCTACTGGTCGGCCAAGGCGATCCGCGAGCAATACCTGAAGAACCCCGGTCCGCTGGTGCAGGCATGAGGAGCGCAACGATGAAACCGACAGCCTTGCTCGCCCTCTCCGTCCTCGCCTGCGGCATCGCCCAGGCCGCCGAGGCGCCGGACCCGGCCCTGATCAGGCAGGGCGAATACCTGGCCCGCGCCGGCGATTGCGTGGCCTGCCACACCGCCAGGGACGGCAAGCCGTTCGCCGGGGGCCTGCCGATGGAAACGCCGATCGGCGCGGTGTACTCGACCAACATCACCCCGGACCGCAAGACCGGCATCGGCGACTACAGCTTCGAGGACTTCGACCGCGCCGTGCGCCACGGCGTGGCCAGGTCCGGCGACACGCTCTACCCGGCGATGCCCTACCCGTCCTACGCACGAGTCACCGAAGCGGACATGCGCGCCCTCTACGCCTACTTCATGCATGGCGTGGAGCCGGTGGAGCAGCCCAACAAGGCCAGCGACATCCCCTGGCCGCTGTCGATGCGCTGGCCGCTGGCGTTCTGGCGCTGGACCTTCGCTCCCGAAGTGAAGGACTTCCAGGCCGCCGCCGGGCAGGACCCGGTGCTGGCGCGCGGCGCCTACCTGGTCGAAGGCCTTGGCCACTGTGGCGCCTGCCATACCCCGCGTGGGCTGGGCATGCAGGAGAAGGCCCTGGCGGCGAGCGATGGCGCGGCCTACCTGTCCGGCAGCGCGCCGCTGGAGAACTGGATCGCCAAGAGCCTGCGCGGCGACCACCGGACCGGACTGGGCAGCTGGAGCGAAGCCGACCTGGTGAGCTTCCTGCGTACCGGTCGCAGCGAGCGCAGCGCGGTGTTCGGCGGCATGTCCGACGTGGTGGTGCACAGCATGCAGTACATGAGCGACGCCGACCTCACCGCCATCGCCCGCTACCTCAAGTCGCTGCCGCCGGCGGACCCGGCCGACCAGCCGCACGTCTACGACGAGAGCGTGGCCCGGGCACTGTTCCACGGCGACGACAGCAAGACCGGCGCGGCGCTCTACGTCGACAACTGCGGGGCCTGCCACCGCACCGACGGCAAGGGCTATGCGCGGGTCTTCCCGGCCCTGGCCGGCAACCCGGTGGTGACCGGCGGCGACCCGACCTCCCTGGTGCACATCGTGCTCAAGGGCGGCACCCTGCCGGCCACCCACCAGGCACCGTCGAGCTTCACCATGCCGCCGTTCGGCTGGCGGATGAACGACCAGGAGATCGCCGACGTGGTCAACTTCATCCGCACCAGCTGGGGCAACCAGGCGCCGAGCGTCAGCGTCGACGAGGTCAAGCGCCTGCGCAAGGCCACCGGCGCGGCGGCGGTGGGCGACGTCCCGCCGCCGGGACCGGCCGCGGCGGATCGCGGCTGAACGCCAGGCCTCACGGGAAACGCCATTCCAGCCCCCTCTCCCGCTCGCGGGAGAGGGTTGGGCGAGGGAGCGCGCAGTACCGGCATGGCCAGTGCCCTCACCCCTCACTCATCTCCCAATCGCACATGCCGCCCCAGCTCGTCGAACAACGCGACCACCGAGCGCAACGCCCGGCAGTCCGGACGGGTCAGCAGCCACAAGGCGCTGGCGCAGCCCTCGAGGTCGGCGTCCAGTACGCCTTCCCCGCTCAACCGGGCACCGCGCAGTCTCCGGCCTCGTCCTGAGCCAGCACCCGGAAGCAGGCCAGGGCCAGCAGCCAGGCCAGCCAGCCGGCGCCGACCGCGACGAGGAAACCGCTGGCGGCGCCGTAGCCCTCCACCACCCAACCGGCCAGCGCCGAGCCCAGGGCCATGCCGATGCCCAGCCCGGTGATGGCCCAGGTCAGGCCTTCGGTGAGGCGCGCCGGGTCCACCGCGCGCTCGACCAGGCCCATGGCCAGGATCATCGTCGGCGCCACGCTGAAACCGGCCACCAGCACGGTCAGGGCAAGCGCGAGGATGCTGTCCACCCCGAGCAGCGGCACCAGGCTCAGGGCCATCAGCGTAATCATGCAGAGCAGTTGCCGGGAAAGCGCCAGGCGCCAGCGCAGCAGCCCGAACAGCAATCCCGCGAGACATGAGCCGACGGCATAGACCGACAACACCAGGCTTGCCGCCGCCTTGTTGCCGTGGGTCTCGGCGAAGGCCACGCTGACCACCTCCACCGCGCCGAAGATCACCCCGATGGCAGCCAGCACCAGCGCCAGCACGCGCACCGCCGGATAGGCCAGCGCACTGCCGGCGCGGCGCCGCGGCTGGGCATGCAACGGCGGTTCGGTGCCGCGTTGCAGGCTGAACAGGCTCACCCCGGCGACCAGGAACAGCGTCGCCAGCAGCGGCCCCGCCTCGGCGAACCAGCCGACGCTGAGGCTCACCGCCAGCACCGGCCCGATGATGTAGCAGACCTCGTCCATCACCGATTCGAAGGAGAACGCCGTATGCAGCTTCGGCGAACCCCGGTACAGCTCGCTCCAGCGCGCCCGCACCATGGCCGGCATGCTCGGCATCACCCCGGCCAGCAGGGCGAACAGGTAAAGCCAGGCGTTCGGCGCGCGATAGTGCGTGCAGAGCAGCAGCGCGGCCATCGCCAGGGCGCTGGCCAGCGCCGCCGGGAGCAGCACCCGGCCCTGGCCGAAGCGGTCCACCAGGCGCGATACCTGCGGCGCGAGCAGCGCATTGCAGAACACGAAGGTGGCCGCCACGGTGCCGGCCAGCCAGTAGTCGGCATGTACCTGGGAAAGCATGGTGACGATGCCCAGGCCGGTCATCGACAGCGGCATCCGCGCCAGCAGGCCGGCGGCGGAAAAGCCCTTGGCGCCAGGCGCGGAAAACAGTTCGAGATAGGGATTGCTCATGGAAAGCCTCGGCTGGCCGGTTCCAGCGGAACCAGCGACGACGGGAGAAAACGAAACTTGCATACGCTGCGTATGTAAAAATCATGGAGACATACGCAGCGTATGTCAATTATCCTGAAGCCCCTTGCCACCCGGAGACCTCGCATGGCCCGCAAGCCTCGCGCCGAAATGATCGAGGAGACCCGCGCCAAGCTGATCGATGCCGCGCGCCGGGCGTTCGCCGCCAGCGGCTACGCCGACGCCTCGATGGACGAACTGACTGCCAGCGCCGGCCTAACCCGTGGCGCGCTCTACCATCACTTCGGCGACAAGAAGGGCCTGCTGGCCGCCGTGGTGCAACAGATCGACGACGAGATGAACGCCCGCCTCGGCGCCATCCTCGCCGCCGGCAGCGACCTCTGGCACGGCTTCCGCGCCTACAACCGGGCCTACCTGGAAATGGCCCTGGAACCGGAGATCCAGCGCATCGTCCTGCGCGATGCGCCGGCGATCCTCGGCTGTACCAGCAGCGAGGCCAGCCAGTTGCGCTGCCTGCAATCGATGACCGGACAACTGCGCGAGCTGATGGACAGCGGACGGATCCGCCGCGCCGACGCCGAGGCCCTGGCCTGGTTGCTCAATGGCGCGCTGGTGGATGCCGCGCTGCGCATCGCCAACGCCGAACATCCGCCGCAGAGCCTGGCCAGGGCCTGCCAGGCCCTGGACGTGCTGCTCGACGGCCTGCTCATGGAGTGAAGCCAATGGACTACCGCATCAGAACCAGCCGCGACGAGGACGCCGCGCTGCTCCCGGCCATCGAGCGCTCGGCCGGGGAAAGCTTCCGCCTGCTGCCCGAGCTGGCCTGGATCGCCGACGCCGGGGTCGCCGGGGTGGACTTCCATCGCCGCCTGATCGAACGCGGCAGCCACTGGCTGGCGGAAGACGCCGATGGCCAGCCGGTGGGCTTCCTCGCCGCCGAACGCTGCGCCGACGAATTGCACATCGCCGAGCTGTCCATCGCCCAGGCCCACCAGCAGCAGGGCCTGGGCCGCCGCCTGCTGGAACGCGCGGTGACCTACGCCCACGCCAGCCACTGCCGGGCGCTGACCCTGACGACTTTCTGCGACGTGCCCTGGAACGCGCCGTTCTACGCGCGCCTGGGCTTCCAGCGGCTGACCTGGCAGGAAGCCGGCGAGCGCCTGCGCGCGATCCTCGGCCACGAGCAGGAGATCGGCTTCGCCGCCGACAGCCGCTGCGCGATGCGCCTGGTGCTCTAGACGGCGGCAAAGGGCTTGACCGGCGGGTGGCGGGTGACGGTACAGTTGCCAACTGCAACAGGATGTTTCAGCGCTGCCCCGGACGGGCTTCCGGTCTCCCTCTTCCCCAGTGTGCCCTTGCATGAGCAGCCAACGCCGAAACTACCGCTTCATCCTTGTCGTCACCCTGTTCATCCTCGCCTCCCTGGCCGTCTCCGGACGGCTGGTCTATCTCCAGGTCCACGACCACGAGTTCCTCGCCGACCAGGGTGACCTCCGCTCGATCCGCGATCTGCCGATCCCGGTCACCCGCGGCATGATCACCGACCGCAACGGCGAGCCGCTGGCGGTCTCCACCGAAGTCGCGTCGATCTGGTGCAACCCCAGGGAAATGGCTGGCCACCTCGACGAGGTGCCGCGCCTGGCCGGGGCCCTGCACCGCCCCGCCGCGCCGCTGCTGGCCCAACTCAAGGCCAACCCGAACAAGCGGTTCCTCTACCTCGAGCGCGGCCTGTCGCCGATCGAGGCCAGCGAGGTGATGGCCCTGGGCATAACGGGCGTACACCAGATCAAGGAATACAAGCGCTTCTACCCCAGCTCCGAGCTGACCGCGCAATTGATCGGCCTGGTCAACATCGACGGCCGCGGCCAGGAAGGCACCGAACTGGGCTTCAACGACTGGCTGAGCGGCAAGGACGGCGTCCGCGAGGTGGCGATCAACCCGCGCGGCTCGCTGGTCAACAGCATCAAGGTACTGAAGACGCCCAAGGCCAGCCAGGACGTGGCCCTGAGCATCGACCTGCGACTACAGTTCATCGCCTACAAGGCGCTGGAAAAGGCCGTGCTCAAGTTCGGCGCGCACTCCGGCTCGGCGGTGCTGGTGAATCCGAAGACCGGACAGATCCTGGCGATGGCCAACTTCCCCTCCTACAACCCGAACAATCGCGCCAGCTTCGCCCCGGCCTTCATGCGCAACCGCACCCTTACCGACACCTTCGAGCCGGGCTCGGTGATCAAGCCGTTCAGCATGTCGGCGGCGCTGGCCTCCGGCAAGTTCGACGAGAACAGCGAAGTCAGCGTGGCGCCGGGCTGGATGACCATCGACGGGCACACCATTCACGACGTCGCCCGGCGCGACGTACTGACCATGACCGGGGTGCTGATCAATTCCTCGAACATCGGCATGAGCAAGGTCGCCCTGCAGGTCGGGCCCAGGCCGATCCTCGAACAGCTCGGCCGGGTCGGTTTCGGCGCGCCGCTGTCGCTTGGCTTCCCCGGCGAGAACCCGGGCTACCTGCCGTTCCACCAGAAGTGGTCGAACATCGCCACCGCCAGCATGTCGTTCGGCTACAGCCTGGCGGTGAACACCGCCGAGCTGGCCCAGGCCTACTCAGTGTTCGCCAACGACGGCAAGCTGGTGCCCCTCAGCCTGCTCCGCGACAACCCGCAGGGCCAGGTGCGCCAGGCAATGGATCCACAGATCGCGCGGCGCATCCGGGCCATGCTGCAGACCGTGGTGGAAGACCCCAAGGGCGTGGTCCGCGCCCGCGTGCCCGGCTATCACGTGGCCGGCAAGAGCGGCACCGCGCGCAAGGCCTCGGGCCGGGGCTACGCTGACAAGTCCTACCGTTCGCTGTTCGTCGGCATGGCCCCGGCGTCCGACCCGCAACTGGTGCTGGCGGTGATGATCGATTCGCCGAGCAAGATCGGCTACTTCGGCGGCCTGGTCTCGGCGCCCACCTTCAGCGACATCATGGCCGGATCGCTACGCGCCCTGGCGATCCCGCCGGACAACCTGCAGGACAGCCCGGCCGTCGCCGACCGCCAGCACCACGGCTGACCGCCGCCTAGCCGTCGTGCTCGCGACCCTCGGCGTCCAGCCAGTGCGCCCCCGGCCCCTCGGCGGAGAGCTGGTCGCCGGGATTGCGCAACGGGCAGGCCTGCAGCGACAGGCAGCCGCAGCCGATGCAGCCGTCCAGCTGATCGCGTAACAACAGCAGCTTGTCGATTCGCTCCGTGAGGTCGGCCTTCCACTGCGCCGACAGCCGCGCCCAGTCCGCCGCCGTGGGGCTGCGCCCGGCCGGCAGGGTATCCAGGGCACGGGCGATCTGCGCCAGGGGAATGCCGACCCGCTGGGCGACCTTGATCACCACCACCCGGCGCAGCGTCTCGCGGCTGAAACGACGCTGGTTGCCGGCGTTGCGCTGGCTGCTGATCAGCCCCTTGGATTCGTAGAAGTGCAGCGCGGAGACCGCCACGCCGGCACGCTTGGCCAGTTCGCCGACGCTCAGTTCGCGGGATGCGCAGGAATTCTTCATGATTGGCTTGACCTCAAGTTTGCTTGAGGTTTTACCCTGAGCCGGCCCTCGACACAAGTCATCCGGAGTAACCCGCCATGCTCATCCCCTGCTCCTACTGCTGTACCGACGACCAGTGCCCGGCCGATGGCGAGCGGTCGCCGTGCTACGCGCAATTCATCGATATCGAGGTGGAGCCCGCCAGCCAGTTGTCGCTGGCGCTGGAACAGAACGCGCACCTGCAACGCCTGGAACGCTGCTTCAGGAAATGCCCGGGCTACCTGTCCGCCAGCCTGCACCCCAGCGAGGACGGCCAGCACGTGCTGAACTACACCTGCTGGCGTTCACGCGAGGACTGCGAACGCGCCTGGCAGGCCCGGGAGGACGCGCAAGGCCCGCTGAGCGCGGGCGTCTGGCGGCTGGGCGCGAAAAGCGTGCGTTTCGAGACCTTCCTGGTCGGCGCCGAGGGCTGCTGAGCCCACCGGCGCCGACGGTCGGTCTCAGAAGGACTTCCGCAGGGACGCCATGTCGATCACGAAGCGGTACTTCACGTCGCTGGCCAGCATCCGCTCGTAGGCCTGGTTGATCTGCTGGATCTCGATCATCTCGATGTCGCAGGCGATCCCGTGGGTCGCGCAGAAATCGAGCATCTCCTGGGTCTCGGCGATGCCGCCGATGGCCGAGCCGGCGATCGAGCGGCGCCCCATCACCAGTTGCGCGCCGTGTACCGCCGGCTCCAGCGGCTCGAGCAGGCCGACCAGTACGAGGGTGCCGTCGCGCCTGAGGGTCGCCAGGTAGGGATTGAGGTCGTGCGGGTGCGGCACGGTGTCCAGGACCAGGTCGAAGCGCCCGGCGACGGCGGCCATCCGCTGCGGGTCGGTGGAAAGGATCACCTGGTCGGCGCCGAGCCGCCGCGCTTCCTCTTCCTTGCCCGGCGAACGGGTGAACAGGGCCACCTCGGCACCGAGCGCCCTGGCGAACTTCAGGCCCATGTGACCGAGGCCGCCCAGGCCGACCACCGCCACCCGGCTACCGGGGCCGACCTTCCAGTGGCGCAGTGGCGAGTAGGAGGTGATCCCGGCGCACAGCAGCGGCGCCGCCGCCTTCGGGTCGAGCCCCCGGGGGATGCGCAGGACGAAGCGTTCGGAAACCACGATACGCTCCGAGTAGCCGCCGAAGGTCGGCAGGCCGTCGTGGCGGTCGCGGCCGTTGTAGGTCAGGGTCGGGTATTCCGCGCAGTACTGCTCCAGACCCTCGGCGCAGGCGGCGCAGTGCTGGCAGGAGTCGACCATGCAGCCGACGCCGACCAGTTCGCCGACCGCGAAACCGCTCACCGCGGCGCCGACGCTGGCGACCCGGCCGATGATCTCGTGGCCCGGCACCAGCGGGTACAGGCTGTTGTGCCATTCGTTGCGTGCCTGATGGATGTCCGAATGGCAGACGCCGCAGTAAAGGATGTCGATCACCACGTCGTCGACGCGCGGCGCGCGCCGTTCGAAGCGGTGGGCGGCCAGCGGGGCGCTGGCGGACTGCGCGGCATAGCCGCGGATCTGAAGGGTCATCGGCGTGTCCTCTTGACGGGAAGGCGGGCCGCGCGTTCCGGCATGGCGGAACGCGGCCCGGTACGGGCGGCAATTGTTGGCCGGATGGCCGCCGGCGCAGAATGTCCATTCCTGTCGAAGCCTTGCCTATTCGTGCCGAAGTGACGCGCCACCCCTGCCCAGGCACGCGCGAGGTTGCTACGTTTGCCTCCCCTTCCGGAGAATCGCTCAAGGCATGACCGCACAGAACCCACTGGCGCAACTGATCGCCGACCTGCACCCGCAGCCCGGCATCAGCGCCACCCGCATCCCCGGCGTGCACCTGATGCAGGCCGAGCGCGACTATCCGCGCGGGCCGATCTTCTATGAGCCGCGCATCTGCATCATCGCCCAGGGGCAGAAGATCGGGCACCTCGGCGGCGAAACCTATCGCTACGACGCCCACCACTACCTGGTGATGTCGGTGCCCCTGCCCTTCGAATGCGAGACCCATGCCTCCCCCGGCGAGCCGCTGCTCGGTTTCAAGGTCGATGTCGAGATCGGCGTGCTGAAGGAGTTGCTGCTGCAGATGGAAGACGTTCCCGGCGACCCCGAGGACAGCGAGGTGGCACCCAGCGCGCCGATGGCCTCGGTGCCCCTGGACGCGGGCATGCAGGATGCCGCGCTGCGCCTGGTGCGCTGCCTGCACAGCCCGATGGACAGCCATATCCTCGGCCCGCAACTGGTCCGCGAGATCATCTTCCGCGCCCTGCGCAGCGAACAGGGCAGCGCGCTGCGCGCCGTCGCCGGCCGGCACAATGGCTACGGGCGGATGGCGCGCGCCCTGCGGCGCATCCACACCGACTACGCCAGCGCCCTGGACATCGACACCCTGGCCCGCGAGGCGAACATGAGCGTGTCGACCTTCCACCACAACTTCAAGGCGATGACCTTCACCTCGCCCCTGCAATACCTGAAGAGCGTGCGCCTGTACAAGGCCTGGAGCCTGATGGTGCAGGACGGCCTGAACGCCAGCACCGCGGCCAGCCAGGTCGGTTACGAGAGTCCGTCGCAGTTCAGTCGCGAGTTCAAGCGCTATTTCGGCCGCACGCCGAGCGAAGAAGCCCAGGCTGCTCGCGGTTGAGAGGCGCGCGGCCCGCTATGGCGGGCGTGCTGCTTGCAATATATATGGATATCCGTATATTCGATTTTCCATATACAAGAGCGCGACACCATGCTCATGCCCCCCGACCTGTTCAAATGCCTGGCCGACGAGACGCGCCTGCGCGCCACCCTGCTGATCGTCGACCAGGGCGAACTGTGCGTCTGCGAACTGATGTGCGCCCTCGCCGACAGCCAACCGAAGATCAGCCGTCACCTGGCCCAATTGCGCAGCGCCGGGCTGCTTCTCGACCGCCGCCAGGGCCAGTGGGTGTATTACCGCCTGAACCCGGCGCTGCCGGCCTGGATCCACGAAGTCCTGCAAATGACCCTGCGGGCCAACGGCGACTGGCTGCAAGCCGACGCCGCGCGCCTGCGCAACATGGACGGCCGCCCGCAGCGCGCCTCCGCCTGCTGCCCATAGCGCGAGCCGCCCCATGCTGATCGCCTTCGCCATCTTCCTGTTCACCCTGGTCCTGGTCATCTGGCAACCCAGGGGCCTCGGCATCGGCTGGAGCGCCAGCATCGGCGCGCTGCTCGCCCTGGCCCTGGGCAGCGTCGCGCCGGGCGACATCCCGACCGTCTGGAACATCGTCTGGAATGCCACCGCCACCTTCATCGCGGTGATCGTCATCAGCCTGCTGCTGGACGAGGCCGGCTTCTTCGAATGGGCCGCGCTGCACGTCGCGCGCTGGGCCGGCGGCGACGGCCGGCGCCTGTTCGCCTTCTGCGTGCTGCTCGGCGCGGCGGTCTCGGCGCTGTTCGCCAACGACGGCGCGGCGCTGATCCTCACGCCCATCGTGATGTCGATGCTGCTGGCCCTGCGCTTCAGCCCGGCGGCGACCCTGGCCTTCGTCATGGCGGCAGGCTTCATCGCCGACAGCGCCAGCCTGCCGCTGGTGGTGTCGAACCTGGTGAACATCGTCTCGGCCGACTACTTCGGGCTCGGCTTCGGCGAGTACGCCGCGGTGATGCTGCCGGTCAACCTGGTGAGCGTCGCGACCTCCCTGCTGGTGCTGTTCCTGTATTTCCGCCGCGACCTGCCGCCGGTCTATGCGCTGGAGCAATTGAAGCCGCCGCGGGCGGCGATCCGCGACCGTGCGACCTTCGTCGTCGGCGGCTGGATGCTGCTGGTCCTGCTCGCCGGGCTGTTCGCCCTGGAGCCGCTGGGCGTCCCCGTCAGCGCGGTGGCCGCGGCCTGCGCGGCGCTGCTGCTGGCGGTGGCCGGGCGCGGGCGGGTGATCTCGACCCGGCGGGTGCTGCGCGAAGCGCCCTGGCAGATCGTGGTGTTCTCGCTGGGCATGTACCTGGTGGTCTACGGCCTGAAGAACGCCGGTCTCACCGACCTCCTGGCGCAGCTCTTGAACCGCCTGGCCGGGCACGGCGTATGGGCGGCCGCGCTGGGTACCGGGCTGCTTTCCGCCGCCCTCTCGTCGGTAATGAACAACATGCCCAGCGTGCTGCTCGGCGCCCTGTCGATCCAGGCCAGCGACACCGCCGGCGCGGTGCGCGAAGCGATGATCTACGCCAACGTCATCGGCTGCGACCTGGGGCCGAAGATCACCCCTATCGGCAGCCTGGCGACGCTGCTCTGGCTGCACGTGCTGGCGCGCAAAGGCACGCGCATCACCTGGGCCTACTACTTCAGGGTCGGCGCCCTGCTGACCCTGCCGGTCCTGCTGGCAACCCTTTCGGCCCTGGCCCTGCGCCTGAGCCTCTGAGATCCGCCGCACGGCGGAAGGAGCATGCGATGCGAGTCCTGTTCATGTGCACGGCCAACAGTTGCCGCAGCATTCTTTCCGAAGCCATGTTCAACCACCTGGCCCCGCCAGGTTTCGAGGCATGCAGCGCCGGCAGCCAGCCCAGCGGCAGGGTGCATCCGCGCAGCCTGGCGACCCTCGAACAGGCCGGCATCGCCACCCACGGCCTGTACAGCAAGGGCAGCGAAGCCTTCGAAGGCGCGCCGCCGGACATCGTCATCACCGTTTGCGACGCCGCCGCGGGGGAAGCCTGCCCACTGTATCTCGGCGCAGCGCTGAAGGCCCATTGGGGCCTGGCCGATCCCTCCACCCTGGACGGCAACGAGGCCCAGCGGGATGCGGCGTTCCGCGCCACCCTGGCACGTATCGAACAGCGTTGCCGGGCCTTCCTCGGCCTGCCCTTCGCTACCCTGGATCGCGACCAGCTCAAGCGCGAGCTGGAGCGCATCGGCTCGCTCTGACCGGAGGAAGCATGTCCGAACAACTACCCAACCTCGATCCCGCACTGCTCGGCGACCCGCCACCCGTCTCCGGGCACAGGCCGCGCATCCTCCTGCTCTATGGCTCGACCCGCGAGCGCTCCTTCAGCCGCCTGCTGGTGCTGGAGGCCGCACGCCTGCTCGAACGCTTCGGTGCCGAAACGCGGATTTTCGACCCTTCCGGGCTGCCATTGCCCGACGACGCACCGCTGGAGCATCCCAAGGTCCGCGAGTTGCGCGACCTGGTGCAGTGGTCGGAAGGCCAGGTCTGGTGCTCGCCCGAGCGCCATGGCGCGATGGCCGCGGTATTCAAGGCGCAGATCGACTGGATTCCCCTGGCGCTCGGGGCGGTGCGCCCGACCCAGGGCAAGACCCTGGCGGTGATGCAGGTCTGCGGCGGCTCGCAGTCGTTCAACGTGGTCAACCAGTTGCGCGTGCTGGGTCGCTGGATGCGCATGTTCACCATCCCCAACCAGTCCTCGGTGCCCAAGGCCTACCTGGAGTTCGACGAAGAAGGCCGGATGAAGCCGTCGCCCTACTACGACCGGGTGGTCGACGTGATGGAGGAGTTGTTCAAGTTCACCCTGCTCCTGCGCGAGCGCACGGACTTCCTGGTGGACCGCTATTCGGAGCGCAAGGAAAGCGCCGAGCAGCTTTCCGCGCGGGTCGACCAGCGTTCGCTCTGAACCGCGCCCGCCTCACTCGCGCCCCGGCGGATGGCCGAAGCGCGCGCGATAGGCATGGGTGAAGTTCTCCGGACTGGAGTAGCCCAGGCGATAGGCTATCTGCGCGATCTGCCAGCGGCCCTCGCGGACCATCTGCCGGCCGATCTCGAGACGCCGGTCGCGGACGTACTGCAACATCGAGCGACCGAACTCGTTCTTGAAAATCCGCCGCAGGGTGGTTTCGCCGACGCCCAGTTGGCGCGCCAGTTCGAGGCTGGCAGGCGGCTGGCCGAGGTTCGCCTCCAGCAGGCGGCGCGCCTCGTGGGCCAGGTCGCGCTGGGCGCGCGGGGTACGCGCGCGACGAAGGTCCGCGCCGCCCAGGTGGGCCGCCAGCTCCACCAGCAGGCCCAGGGTCAGGCTCTCTTCGTGCAGGCGTGCGAGGGCACCACGGTAGGGATTCTGGTAGAGGCGCTCGAACAGGGCGGTGATGGCGCCGCAACGGGACAACTGGGTGAAGCTCGCGCCGTCGCCCTTCAGCCGCGCCAGCGGACGCAGGGCGCCATCGCCGGTTTCCAGTTCTTCCTCCAGGTAGCTGGCGGCGATCCGCAGTCCGCCCAGGCGCACGCGGCTGCCCGCCGGCAGGATATCGAAGGCCTCCATCGGCTCGCCGGTGCCGAGCACCGAAGGACCACCCAGGTTGTAGAGATAAGGCTCGCCGCCGTCGACGCTGTGCCGCCACTGGCCGTCGAACATCTGCACGATGCACAGGCCTTCCGGCAGCACCTTGTGGGTTCGCAGCGGCTCGGTGAAGCTCAGGTCGCAATCGAAATACTGCATCGACGGGCGCACCGTCCGCGCCTGGTAGTGGCCGGTGGCGCTGCCGAGCATCTCGCGCGCGTCGAGGATGCGCGACTGGCACAGGGGCGAAGGCGCGTCGAAGTAGAGTTCCGTGTCGTGGTAGGGATTCCAGCTTTCCATGGCGAAGATATCAGTGGTACGCAGCCATCTGAACCGGTTCAGGCAGCGGCTTTCCAGGTTGGTTCCGTGCGCTGATCGAACCGAACCTGTGGGCCGCGACGCTTTTCCTGTGAGCAGCGGCCGCCTCGGTTGTTCGTGATCCGCGCCTGTATTAATACATGCGCCCCTTTTATATCGCGTTGCCAAAGGGGGCGAGAATGATAGCAAAGTGGAGTGCGGCGCTGCTGCTTGGCGCGCTGACCTGGGGTGCCTGCGTGGCGCATGCCGAAGAGGCGCGGCCGCCAGTCGCCGACAAGGTGGTGGCCTACCAGGGCCAGCAGGGGCTGAAGGTCTGGACCTTGCGTATCGGCGAAGCGGCGGCCGGCGAAGCGCTGTTGCAGGTCGAAGGCCTGGACCACGACTGGGACCGCCTGATCCACAAGGTGAAGGTGGAAAAGAGCAGCAGGGACAGTCGCTATTCCACCGAACTGAACGGCAGCAAGTACGTGATCCTGATCGTGCGCGACGGCTGGGGCGAGCTCTACCTGCCCGGCGAGCAGCAGACGCGGCAGGTCGCCTATAGCGAGGCGCTGTCGTCCGCCGGCGAGCCGCAGGCGTTCCTGACCGACTACCTCGAGCAGAAATAAGCGCGGATGAGCCACGATACGCTGCGGGTCAGGCTGCTCGCATTCCTCTTCCTGATTCCCCTGGCGCTCTACGCCTGGTCCGCCGTGCAGGCCTTCCGCGTCGACTCCAGCCTGCGCGACGAACAGTTCATGCGCGACTGGAGCGCCTCGGCGCGCAACGACCCGGAAGCCGCCGGCGCCATTCCCCGTCACCTGTTCCGCCCGGCCTATGGCGTCGAAGGTCATCTTCACCAGTTCGCCGAAGACGCCGAGGCCATCCGCCGCGACCATCCATGGCTGGCCCTGCGCGGCTGGCTGGCCGCTCTCGGCAAGCTCTGCGCGCTGGCCTCGGCGCTGGTCGCGGCCGCGTTACTGGCGAAACTGGAATACGACGGGCGCCGCTCGATGCGCTCGCAAGCCTACCTGCTCGGCCACCTCGCGCCGGCCTGGCGACGCCTCGGTCGACTGGTCCCGTTGCACGCCGGCCTGCTGGTCGCCACCCTGGGCAGCCAGTTGCTCTACGAAGCGCTGTGGAGCTACAGCCACTGGCACAGCCACGGTTTCACCGCCCTGCTCTTCTCGCTGCCGCTGTGGCTGCTGTTCCTCGGCGGCCTGCTCATGCTGCGGCGCCTGCGCGGCGAACTGCTGCCGCTGGAGGAGCCGGAGCTGCACCTGCTCGGCCGCGAACTCGACCGGGTCGCCGCGCCGGGGCTCTGGCAATGGCTGGGACAGATCGCCGAGCGCGCCGGAGCGCCGCTGCCGGACCACGTCGTCACCGGCATCGAGCACTGCTACTTCGTCACCCAGGCCAGGGTCCTGCTGGCACCCCGCGGCATTCCCCTGGCGGGGCGTACCCTGTACATCCCGCTGACCTACGCCTCGGTCATGAGCGAGGCCGAAAGCGCCGCGATCATCGGCCACGAACTGGGCCACTTCGCCGCCGGCGACACCGCCCACGGCGCCTCCCTGTCGCTCCTGCAGCGGCAGGTGCGCCTGCGCATCGAACGCATCGCCGCGCCCGAGGATGGGCATGTCGGCCTGCTCGGCAAGCCGGGCCTGTGGGCCGCGCTGTACTTCCTCGAACGCTTCGAGCGCGCCTACCTGCACTGGAACCGTCGCCAGGAACTGGCGGCCGACAAGGTCGGGGCGCGGGTGGCTGGCGCACGGACCTTCGCCATCGCGCTGCTGCGCACCTGCGCCCTGGCGGGACTGATCGAACGCCTGCTGGCCAGCCCGCAGACGCGCAACCTGGTGCATGCGCTGACCGACCATCTGCGCGGGAACTCCCTGGAGCTGGACGAACACGACAGCGCTCGCCGCCTGGAGCACCCGTTCGACAGCCATCCGCCAACCTGCCAGCGGATCGCGGACCTGTCCCTGGCGCTCGATGACGACCTGCTGCGGCAGGCGAGCCGCGTCGTCAGCGCTGACGACACGCAGTGGCTCAACCGCCTGCTCGCCGCCGGTCACGGGGGAAGCCGATGAACCCGCCTGGCGCGCGATCTCCCTGCCCCTCCGGGACAAGGGACGACGAAGCCACGCGGTTGCGGCGCTTCGTCGGCAGCGTTCCCAACCGGATAGGCATCGGCGCCGCCCGTGGCGCGGCGCCGCTGTCCGCCTTGCTCGGCCTGCTGCTGCTCGGCGGCGCCTGGACGCTGCGCGACCACCCCGGGCGCGAAGCGCTGGCGCTGTGCCTGCTGGCGTCGGCCGCGCTCCTCCTGGGCCTGGCCCACCTGCAGCGCAACGCCAGGAACGCGCCGTTCCTCGTGCTCGGCGATGGATGCTTGCGCGCACGCGGCCTGTCGGCGCCGCTGGACCTGCTGGAGGTCGCCGACCTGCGCCTGGAGGACGGCGTCTGGTTCTCCACGATAACCCTCGAACTGCACGGCAAGGCGCCGCCGGCGCCATCCACGCGCCCGCTCGATCCGTTCGCCGCGCGGGCCGTCAGCGAATGCCGGGGCGGCCCCCAGGTTCGCCTGCTGTCCCCCGGCTGGCGGCTCAATGGTCGCAACCTCTCGCTTCTGGAAGCCGCGGAGGTCATCGACCTCTACCTGGACATCGCCCGCGCCCAGGCCCGGCTCCGCCAACTGGGCGGAACGCCGCCCAGCACTCCTTCTTTCTCCCCAACGCCAAGGATATCTCCATGAGCAACCAGGAACCCCGGGACCTCGTCTCCAACCTCGCCGAAACCCTCGGCGCCGAGCATGAAGAACTGAACCAGGCGAAGACCGCCGAGGTCGTCGCCCACCTGGAAAAGGTAATCGCCAACGTGCCGCCGGCCACCGAATTCACCAATACCCGCAAGTACGTGGTGCTGGGTCCGCTGCTGAGCATCGTGCCCTTCATCATGACCGGCATGTGGTTCTCCCAGGGCAAGCCGGGGGTCGGCGTCGTCGGCTTGCTGCTCGGCCTGTTCGGGCTGTTCCTCGGCTACCAGCATCGCAACTCCGGCAAGACCCCCTTCATGCGCCTGACCCGTACCCAGCTCTGGGCCGACAGCCTGTCGGCTCCGGTCGAGCTGGCCGACGTCATCGATTTCAGCGTCAAGGCCGACATGCTGCAAACCACCCAGACCCTCCACCTGCGCCCCGAAACGCCCCTGCCGACCCATCGCGCCGTACGCCAGGTGTTCGCCTCCCAGGCCATGGCCTTCAAAGGCAAGGACCCGCGCATCACCATCATGTCGGCCGGCCTGCAGAGCGACGGCAAGAAGCTGGACTGCGACGACATGGCGGCGATCCTCGACGCCTACATCCAGGCCGCCCACGCCCAGCGCTACCTGCAACAACTGCGCAGCCAGGGCTGAGTGAAGGGCACGGTCCATCCGCGAAGGCTGCTGCTTTGCCTGGTGCTGGTACCAGCGCTGCTGGCGGGGCTCGGCGCCTGGCAGTCCTGGCGCGCCGAGCAGCAGGCCGAGCGACTGGGCGCCGCGCAGCAGCGGGTCGAGCGCGCGCTCGCCGAAGCGCGGGCGCTGCCGCCGAGGGCCAGCGTCCGGGTGGACGGCCGGGCCTATGTGCGCGACCTGGCCCTGGCGCGGCTCGACGAGCAACTCGTCGACACACGAAGCGCACAGCGCCTGAATCGCTTCGCCGCCGTCCTCGCCGATAGCGGAGCCTGCCTGGCGGCGCTGGTCGCCGTACTGGGAGCCGTCTCCCTGGCCGGCATCGCCGGCGCCGCACGCAGCGCACTGCGCTCGCGGCGCTGCCTGCTCCTGTGGTTCGGGCTGGGCCGACGCCTGCTGCCCTGCCTGCTCCTCGCCCAGATCGGCCTGCTCGCCCTGGCCCTGGCCTGTGCCGGAACGTTCGAGATCCTCGGGCTGTGGCGGGTCGGCCAGGTTCCGGTCAGCGAAGGACGCACCCAACTGAGCGTGGCGCTGATCCTTCTCGGCCTGCTGGCGTCGGCGTGGCAAATGCTGGCGAAGATCAGCCGCTTGCGACTGCGCCCGGCGCCGGCCCTGGATGTCATCGGCCGCCGGCTGGGCGAAGAGGATGCACCGGAACTCTGGACGCTACTGCGCGAGCTGGCGGCGCGCCTCGACACGCCAGCCCCGCAGCACCTGTTGGTGGGTCTCTGCGACGGCTTCTACGTGACCGCCAACCGCGTCTGCCTGCAACCTTCCGGCGAGCATCTGGAAGGACGCAGCCTATACCTCTCGCTACCGTTGCTGGGCCTGTTGGACCGCACCGAGCTGAGTGCCGTGATCGCTCACGAACTGGCCCACTTCGCCGGCCGCGACGCTCATTACAGCCTGCGCTTCCTGCCGATCTACCAGGGCGCCGCGAGCCAACTGGCCGCCATCGAGGAGCAGCAAGCCAACGTCTTCGAACGTGCGGCGCTGGAACCGGCGCGACTGTTGGCCGGGTACTTCCTCGAACGTTTCGGCCTCGCCGTGAACCACTGGAGCCGCCTGCGCGAATTCGCCGCCGACCGCCACGCCGCGCAACTGGCCGGTGCGCCGGCGATGGCCTCGGCCCTGCTGCGCAGCGCGGCGGCCGGCGCGCCGATACGGGCGTTCCTCGAACATTGCCTGCTCGCTCCGGCGCGCGCGCCGGACAACCTGGTGGACGCCATCCACGTCTACCTGGGCCAGTCCGGCCTGGAAGCACCGGACCCCGGCGCGGAGGGACTCCAGGTCCATCCGCAGGATACCCACCCTCCGCTGGGCATGCGCTGCAAGGCGCTGGGAGAGAGCTTCGAACGCACCTGGGCCGGGACCGCCGGCCGGGCCGTTGCGACACGACCGCCGAGCCAGGCGCTGAGCGTCTGGCTCGGCGACCCCCTGGTGTTGAGCCGAGCGCTCAGCGCCGACCTGCTCGGCAAGACCTGTGAGAATCCCCATGCAAGAAACTGACGAAACCCTCGACGAACTGCCCCCGCTGCAAGCCCGCTGCGTGATCCGCGAGGTCTCGCGGGGCACCGCCTGGGTCGCCCTGCTCGCTGGCCTGGCCGCTGGCGCCACCGGTCTCTGGCTCGGTTCGCTGCCCCACGCCTGGCATCTCGCCAGCGGCCAATGGCTGTTCTGGCTGCCGGCCGCGCTGCTGCTGGCCGGGGGCCTGTATGCCAGCCTCGTGGGGCTGTTCCTGTTCCGGCGCCACGGCCAAGTCGCGCTGACCCTGACGCCGGAGAGCATCGCCTTCGCCAACGCGCCGCAGGTGCCGATGTACACCTTCCAGTCGCTGGAGATCGAGCGCGGGCGCTGGCTGGAGCTGACCTTCGCGACCACCTTCGACTGTACCGCGCCACGCTTCTCCAGCCATCCGCGCTTCGATCCAAGGGGCCTGGCCAGGCCGGAAGCGCGCGCGGTAGCCGGTGGCAAGCGAGTGAAGCTGGCGCTGTGCGGAGCCGAGGTGAACGGCGAGAAGATGCCCCTGGAGCCGCTCGCGCAATTGATCTACCACTACATTCTCGCCGGCCACCACCAGCGTGCCATGCAGTACCATCGCGCGCCGCCGACGGCCCCCACCCTGCCCTGAAGCGCGGCTCAGGCCGCGCGCCGGCGCTGCCACTCCACGCAGGCCCGGAGGCGGGTCACCACCTTGCGCACGAAGAGCGGGTCGTCCGCCACGCAGAGTTCCGCGCTGACCCACTCCGGCCAGCCGGCCCCCTGGCGTTCGCGGGCACCCAGCAGGCGCCCGACTTCGTCGCGCACAGCGCGCTCCAGGCGTTCGCTGGCACGATTGCGGGACAGGTGGAGACGCAGGCAGGCCTGTTTCTCGCGCTCCAGGGCGCGGCGTCGGGACAGCGGCAGTTCGGCAAGGTTGTGGCTCATGATCGGTGCTCCTTGTCGCGCAGGCAGGCGATTTCCGATTACTGTACATTCATACAGTAATCGGAATTGACGACGCTGACAAGGGCTGGCCGGGTAGCGCGAACAAGCGCATCCGGCACTTCAGAACTGGTATTCGAGGCCCGCCCCGGCATACCAGGACAGGCCTGGCGCCGCTTCGTAATAGCGCCGGTTGCCGTCGCCGACGATGACCGAGCCGACGTACTGGCGGTCGAACAGGTTGTCCAGGCGCACCAGCTGGTGGAAGGTCCAGGCCCCCAGGCGCTGTTCGAAGCGGGTGCGCCAGTTGAATACCGCATAGTTCGGCGCGGCCTTTTCGCTGTTGCTGTCCTCGACGTAGACCTGGCTGCGGTACATGCCTTCCCAGCCCATGCTGATGCCCTCCGCGGGCATCCATACCAGTTCGCCGAACAGGCTGCTTTCCGGCACGCCCGGCAGGTGCTTGCCCTTGCCGATGGTCTTGCCGCCGGCCTCGAAAGCCGAATCGTAGGTGGCGGATAGCCGGGTATAGGCCAGGTTGGCGTTCCAGTGCTCGCCCAGTTCGCTCTCCAGGCCCAGTTCGAAGCCGCGGCGCAGGGTCTTGCCGGCGTTCTGGTAGCTGGTGCGACCCCCGAGGGAGCTGGCGACGACGATCTCGTCCTCGGTGCGGATCTGGAAGATCGCCGCGTTGACCCGCGTATTGCCCCACAGGCGCGCCTTCAGCCCGGCTTCGTACTGGCTGCTGGTGGCCGGCTTGAGGCCGAAGTTGAAGACGTCCGGCGCGTTCGCCGCCACCGGCGCATAGGCCATCTCCGCCTGGGTCGGGGTCTCGAAGCCCTTGCCGGCGCTGAGGTAGCCGTGCAGGTCGGGGGTGAAGGCGTACATCAGCGAGAACGACGGGGTGTTCTTCCGGTAGCGCCGCGAGCCGCTGGCATCGCCGTTGCTCAGGTAGCGGTCGTCGACCTCCATCTTCATGGTGCTGTGGCGCACCCCGACCTGCAGGGTCCAGGCGTCGATGGCCCAGTTCGCCTGCAGGTAGGGATCGAGGCTGGTGGCGGTGTCCACCTCGTCGCGGCGCAACTCGCCCTTCACGCCGAGCTGGTCGCCGTTGAAGTTCTGGTAGCCGCGGCGGTCGTCGCGGCTCTGGTCGTAGTCGAGGCCGAGGGTCAGGTTCAGCTCGCCCGGCGCCTGGCGTACCGGTTGCAGCCAGCGCACGGTGCCACCGTGGAAGTCGCGGTCGAAGTCCACCACGCCGCCGCCACGCTGACTGTTGGAGGCCACCCCCCTGGGGATCGACAGATACTGCACGACACTGCGCTTGCCCACGTAGGCGTTGACCTGCAAGGTCGCCTCGCCGAAGTAGCGCTCGTAGTTCATCCCGGCCTGCTGGTGGTCGATGCTCTTGCGCGTATCGTACAGCTCGGCGTTGGCGGTGACGGAGCGCGGGTCGTGCCTGTAGGCGTCCCAGGTCTGCCCCAGCGGGTCCTCGGTGCCGTTCTGCTCCAGGCTGCTGTAGATCAGCGCCAGGCGACTGTCAGCGTCGGGCCTGAAGTTGAGCTTGGCGAAGGTCTGGTCGCGCCGCGCGGCGCTGTGGTCGCGGTAGCCGTCGGTGTCCATCCGCGAGGCATCCACCAGGAAACCGACGCCGTCGCCCTCGCCTTCCGTGTACAGGTGGTTGCGGCTCAGGCCATCGCTGCCGACGGTGGTTTCCGCGCCGACCCGCGGGGCGCCCTGGCCGTCGCGGGAGAACATCTGGATCACCCCGCCGGCGTTGCTGCCGTAGATCGTCGAGGCCGGCCCGCGCAGTACCTCGATGCGCTCGGCGACGTCGAGGTTGAGGGTGGCGGCCTGGCCCTGGCCATCCGGGGTGCTCGCCGGGATGCCATCGGCGAGCAGCTTCAGGCCGCGGATGCCGAAGGCCGAGCGGGCGCCGTAGCCGCGCGAGGAGATTTGCAGGTCCTGGGCGTAGTTCTGGCGGTTCTGCACCACCAGGCCGGGTACCCGCGGCAGGACTTCGGAGAGGTTGATGCCGAGTTGGCCGTCGGCGATCTGCCGGCGCTCGACGCTATCCACCGAGAACGGCAGGTCGAAGGTGTCGCTGGGGTTGTAGCTGCCGGTCACCACCATGGGTTCGAGGCTGCGTCGCTCCTCGCCCTGGGCGGCGCAGGCGAAGGCCAGGCCACAGAGGGCCAGGGAACCGGGCAACAGGTGGGAAACGGTGGTAAGGCGGGGTCGGGACGGCATGCAGGGTTCCGCGAATCACAGGTATCGAAGGGGCTTTGCCAAGGGCGGGCGCGTAACCGCCCTTGGCAAAGCCCCTTCCGGGCCGCAGCCCGGAAGGCCGGGAGCCGCATCGGGCTCCCGCTGGGCGGGTCATTGCCTGGGCAGGGCGTAGGCGATGATGTAGTCGCCCATGCGGGTACCGAAGGAGCCGTGTCCGCCAGCGACGATCAGCACGTACTGGCGACCGTCCTTGCCGGTGTAGCTCATCGGCGTGGCCTGGCCGCCGGCCGGCAGGCGCGCCTGCCAGAGCTGCCTGCCGTCCTTCACGTCGTAGGCGCGCAGGTACTGGTCGAGCGTGCCGCTGAGGAAAGCCACGCCGCCGGCGGTGGTGATCGAGCCGCCCATGCTCGGCACGCCGACGGAGAGGCCGATCGGTACCGGGGTGTTGTCGCGGCTGGTGCCGTTCTTGTGCTGCCAGACGACCTTGGCGGTGGTCAGGTCGATACCGGCCACGTCGCCCCAGGACGGCGCCTGGCACGGCAGGCCGAGAGGCGACATGAACGGATGCATGATCACCGCGTAGGGCGCGCCGGTGTTCGGCTGCACGCCGCTGGTCTCACCCTCGCGCTTGCTGCCGGTGGGCACCTTGTCGCGCGGCACCATCTGCGAGACGAAAGCCATGTAGTTGGGGCTGGTGAAGAGGATCTGGCGCACCGGGTCGACTGATACCCCGCCCCAGTTGAACACCCCGACGTTGCCCGGATAGATCAGGCTGCCCTGCTCCGACGGCGGGGTGTACTGGCCCTCGTAGCGCAGCGAGCGGAACTGGATGCGGCAGAGCATCTGGTCGAACGGGCTGCTGCCCCACATGTCGCGCTCGGTCAGCGGCGGGCGCAGCAGGTTGAGGTCGGAACGCGCCTGGGTCGGCGCGGTATGGTCGCCCTCCACCGCTCCCTGCGGCGCCGGCACCTCGCGGATCGGCACGATCGGCGTACCGTCGCGGCGATCCAGCACGTACAGGCTGCCCTGTTTGGTCGGCGCGATCAGCGCCGGCTTGATGCCATCGGCGGTCTTCAGATCGAGCAGGGTCGGCTGGCTGCCGACGTCCATGTCCCACAGGTCGTGGTGGGTGAACTGGTAGTTCCAGCGCAGCTTGCCGGTGTTCAGGTCGAGAGCCACCAGGCCGGCGCTGAACTTCTCGGCGCCGGGGGTGCGGTTGCCGCCCCACTGGTCGGGCATCTGGTTGCCCAGCGGCAGGTAGACCTGGCCGAGCTTCTCGTCGACGCTGGCCAGCGACCACATGTTCGGCGAGTTGCGGGTATAGAGCTTGCCGGGGGCCAGGGGCTCGGTCTGGTCCGGGTTGCCGCTGTCCCAGTTCCACACCAGTTTGCCGTCGTGCACGTCGAAGGCGCGGATCACCCCGGACGGCTCGTTGGTCGACTCGTTGTCGGTGACGTGACCGCCGATGATCAGCAGGTTGCGGGTGACCGCCGCCGGCGAGGTGGAGTAGTAGCCGCCCGGGGTGAACGGACCGATGCCGGCCTTCAGGTCGACCGCGCCCTTGACCCCGAAGTCCTCGCAGACCTTGCCGTTGTCGGCGTTGATCGCGATCAGGCGGGCGTCGGCGGTGGGCAGGAACAGCCGCCGCGGGCAACTGGCGGCGACCGCCTTGCCGGCCTCGGAGAGCGCGGCCGGCGGCGCGCCGACGTCGCTCCTGGCGTACTGCTCTTCGTCGTAATAGGAGACGCCACGGCAGGTCATGTGGGCGAAGCCCTTGAAGCCTACCGGGCTCTGGATCTGCGGATCGAAGCGCCAGATTTCCGCGCCGGTGTCCGGGTCGAGGGCCAGCACCTTGCTGTGCGCGGTGCAGGCATAGAGCATGCCGTTGACCTTCAGCGGGGTGTTCTCGTTGGTCAATTCGAGCGGATCGTCGGCGGTCGGCAGGTCGCCGGTACGGATGCGCCAGGCTTCCTCGAGCTGGCCGACGTTGGCCGGGGTGATCTGCTTCAACGGCGAGTAACGGTCGCCGAACTCGGTACGGCCGTAGGCCTGCCAGTCGCCGTCCGGCATCGTCGGGGCGGTGCTGGTCATGCCGCTGTCGCGGTCGATGCGGCCGACGATCTGTCCGGGATTGGTGAACTGGCTGCCCACCGCGGTGGCGCCGGCCAGGACCACCGCCACGCCCAGCGCCGCGGTGCCCAGCGGCGCCGGGCCGTCGGCCAGCAGCGGACGGCGGAACCAGGGCAGCCAGAGCAGCAGGCCGAAGACGAACCACAGGGCCAGGCGCGGCACCAGCTGCCACCAGTCCAGGCCGACTTCCCATAGCGCCCAGACGGTGCTGGCGAACAGCACCAGGGCATACAGGCCCAGCGCCGCGCGCTTGCCCAGCAGCAGCAACAGTCCGCTCAGGGCCAGGCCGATGCCGGCCAGCAGGTAGTACAGCGAGCCACCCAGGCTCGCCAGCTTGATGCCGCCGGCCAACAGCGCCAGGCCGGACAGCAGGATCAACAGGCCGAGCAGGCTCGGCAGCAGGCGCGATCGACTCCGGTTACCTTCGCTCATCGTCCGGTACTCCGTTCGGGGTTGATGACAGGCATTGCTTGCTCTCCTATTACGTTCTGCACGCAGGGCTGTTCAGCCCGCCGCGCCGCGTTGGGCGGCGCTGAAAAAATGGCCGCTGGCCATGACCGAATCGCGGTTGTCCGAAGCAACAGCCTAGAACACCGTCTGGATCTTGATCCCCGCCACCAGCGCGTTGTCGACCTCGTCGACCCCGCCCGGGCGCTTGATGTACTGCAGGTTCGGCCGCACTGTCAGCCAGTCGGTCACATGCACCCCGTAGTACAGCTCGGCGTTGTACTCGGTGTCCTGCAGCGGCTGGTACAGCGGGTTGTCGTAGTCGTCGATGCCGTTCACCTGGTTCACCAGGCGCTGGCGCTTCTTCACATCGTCGTTGACGTGGATGCGCGCGATGCCCAGGCCGATGTCGTCCTTCGGCCGCGCATCGAACGGGCCCTTGTAGACCACCCCGAGCTGCTGGTAGTTGTCCACCACGTTGGTCGCCTTGTCGTGGACGGTCAGGTTGGCGAACAGGTTCAACCCGCGCGACGTATCGCCGTTGTGCGACGTGACCTGCTGCTGCGCCACCACCCACCAGCCATGCTTGCTGCCGCGCGACTTGAAGTCGTTGCCGGTCAGCCCCTGCGGCTGGCCGTCGACGTCGTCGTACACGTCGTCGGCCTTCGCCGTGCTGTAGTAGTATCCCAGCCGGTACTCGCCCGGCAGTTGCTCGGCGCCGACCTTCGGCTGCCAGATCAGCTCCACCGGCAGCAGCGCGCCCTTGGTCCCGCTGCCGCTCATCTTGAAGCCATTGCCGGTCTCCAGGTTCGACGGGTTCTGCTCGTAGGCGCCGACCTGCACGTACCAGTCCGGCGCGAAGTTGTACTTCACCCGCAGCGCCCACTGGCTGACCGGCCAGTTGTACCAGATGCTCCCCGCCCAGTTGCCCACCTGCGAGCCGCAGAAGGCCAGGTTCTGGAAATCGCAGGGGAAGCTGTTGAAGTCCTCGCCCTCGCCGAAACGGCCGAATTTCACATCCAGCGCGCCGTCGAAGTACTGCTGCTTGAGCCACAGCTGGGTCAGCCGCCAGGTCTGCCCGCGGCCCCAGACCTCCTGCACCGAGCTGATGTGGCCGGCGCGCGGGTCGCCGATGCGGTCGTTGGAGAGGTTCTTGCCGTTGCGCTCGGTGACCATGAACTGGAACTCGGTGGCCTTCCAGCCGAAGATCTTCTCCAGGTCCATGTGCACGCCCAGGGCGAACTGGTCGGTGTAGCGTCCGGTCTTGTCGTCGTCATAGCCGCCATCGAGGTTGGCCGCCGCCTCGCCGACGTACTCCAGCTTGAAGTCGTAGCCCTTCTCCAGCAGCTCGGTGCGCTTGCCGCCCCAGTCGCCGAGCATCCATTTCGAATTCGGGTCGAAGGCCTCGGCGGCGTGCGCCGCGTTGCACAGCAGGGAGGCGGACAACAGGCCGCCGGCCACGGGGCGCAGGGCCGGGCGGAGAAGATGGGATTTCACGCGAGCGCTTCCTCGTTGCGAATGGTCGACTGGCCGCGCGCAGCGACCGCTCTACTCCCTCGATAGCCTTGCAAGGAGCAAGGACTCATGAAGAGGGCTCATGATCTGAGCCAAGCAGAACAATGGTTGATTTGCGAATGATAAGGACTTTGCAGGCAAAGCTGAAACGTTTCAGGTTGGAAAACAGTGTTACGAAAACGATAACGAAGCCCAGCCTCGGCATTCCCACCCTGGAAGCCGGACGCGCGGAGAAATGCCGTGAAAGCACGCGAAGCCGGAAACAAACGGAAATCCATGAGCATGGTTCACGTTGTATCCAGAAAGGAGTAATCCTCCCCTGCCACCGCGCTCCTCTCGGAACGCCAAAGAGCCAGGCCTCCCTTGGAGGAAGGCCCGGGACGAGCCAGCCCTGCCGGTATCAGACTCGGCTTCCGGCGAATGGACCGGCCCGCCGGCTCAGCGCAGCGGCCGCCAGAGGGTGAAGGCCGCCGGTGGGGTCCAGCCGGCATTCGAGGTGTGCGCCTGCAGGCAGACATAGCGCAGCCCTTCGTAGGTCACTCCGTCGTCCACCCGGTAGGCGTGGTTCAGTTGCCATTGCGGGAACTGCGGGTCGACCTCGCCGCCGCTGGTGCTGGCCTCCAGGCCTTCGCTGGGCAGCGACTGGTTGCCCTGGGTGTCGGTGGCGGTGACGAAGTAGCTGTAGCGGGTGTCCGCCGTCAGGCCACTGTCGGTGGAACCCAGCGCGGCGCTCTGGCCGACCATGGCGCCGTCGCGATAAAGGCTGTAGTAATCGATCGGGCGCTGCCCGCTGGAGGCGTTCCAGGCCAGTACCAGGCTGGTCTCGCCGCGCTCCAGCAGGCGCAGGCCCTGTGGCGCGCGAGGGCGTTCATCGCCGCCCTGCTCGCCGTGGATCAGGCCGGCATAGCGATTGCGGAACTCCCAGTTGTAGCGCTGGCCGCGCTTGTTCAGGCCGTCGTCCCAGTTCACCGACCAGGTCATCAGGCCCTTGATCGCGTGACCGGCGGCCTCCAGACGGCGAAACGCGTTGCTCACCGCGACGGGGTCGACCACGTAGCCGGTGGCCGCCGCGTCGACGTTGCTCGGCAGGCCGATGGCCAGGCGCTGCGCCGGGATCCGCACGAAGTCGCGGCTGCCGGTGGCCAGGCTCTCGGTGAGGTAATAGAGGAAATCCTCCTTCAGCGCGTCGTTGTTCTGCGCGATCCAGGCGCCCTTGCCACCGTTCGCTTCCTGGACCCACAGGCCGTCGCCGCCCTGGTTGTAGTACTGCGGCGCGATGAAGTCGTAGACGCCTTCCAGGGCCTGCAGGTAGGGCACGTACTTGCCGTTCGTGTGCAGATAGGGGAACTCCGGCGCCATGCTGACGATGAAGTGCTTGCCCTGCCCCGCATAGTGCTCGCGCACCAGTTTGAGGGCCGCCGGCAGCACCCGCTGGTTGTCGGCCAGGTCGATGGCGCTCTGCTCGAGGTCGATGTCCAGGCCGTCGAAGCCGTAGGTTTCCACCAGGCGGACGATCTCCGCGGCCAGCGCCTGCTCCTGGCCGGCATGCAACTCGATGTGCGCGTCGGCGCCACCCAGCGAGATCAGCACCGCGCGGCCCTGGGCGTTGAGCACGCCGACCTGGCGGCGGAACTCCGCGTCGGACAGGTTGTACGGTTGGAAGGTGGGGATGCCGCGCCCTTTCATGAAGGCTACGGCGACCACGTTGTACTCGCTCGGCACGTCATCCAGCGCGATGTTGGCGAACGAGCCCTGCTGGTAGCCGTCGGCGGCGCCCGCCGGCCAGTTGTGCCAGAAGCCCATGAGTATCTTCTTGCCGGCGATGCTCGGCATGGCCGCCGCGGCGTCTTCGCGGGCCTGGTCCAGCTGGGAAAAGTCGATCCTGGTCATGTAACGCTCCTCGGATGAAGGTAGGAAACGCATCCGGAGGGGCTGCTCGACGAAGCGCCCCGTGGCCGCCGCGAGCGCCTGGGAAAACAGGCACGAGCGTCTACCACGGGGCATTCGGCGTTTGTCGCGATCAGGGCGGGGGCATGGTTGCAGAGACGACGCAAGGCTTCACCTACCACAATTGGCAGAGCCGCGCCGGGCTCAACCGGCTTCGCTGAGCTCGGCGACCACGACTCCGGGAGGGCCTTTCAGCAGTTCCGGGGACAGCAGCAGCTTGGTCCCGCGGATCCCGGCGCCCATCTCCGCCAGCGGTCGTTCGAGGGCCGCCGCATCGACCAGCAGCGGCATGCCTTCGGACAAGCCGAACGCGGTGATGCCGCCGAACTGCATGCCGGCCAGCTCGGCGGCGACCTCGCGGGCGGCGAACACCCGCAGTTCGACGGACGGCCGGCTGCGTAACGGTAAGCCATGCCGCTCATGCATCGCACGTCTCTTCCGAGGCTGGGAAGCGAGCGAAGAACCCTTCACGCCATGGCGGCGGGTGGCGAGCTAATACGCTTGATAGGGTGGTGCCAGGTCAGGTCGAATGATGCTCGGCCAGGATCGGATACAACGAGGCCACCAGCAGCAGCGCCATCGCTATGTTGAACAGCCGCAGCCAGCGCGGGTCGCGCAACACGTTGCGCAGCATGCTGCCGAAACCGGCCCAGATACCGATGGTCGGCGCGTTGATCACGGCGAAGATCGTCGAGATCACCACCACGTTGGTGAAATAGCCCTGCAGAGGGGTGTAGGTGCTGATGGCGCCGACCGCCATCACCCAGGCCTTCGGGTTGACCCACTGGAACGCTGCCGCGCCCCAGTAGCTCAGCGGCTTGCCGCGCCCCTCCGGGTCGTTGCCGGCCGGGCCGGAAGTGGCGATCTTCCAGGCCAGGTACAGCAGGTAGGCCGCGCCGACGTAGCGCAGGATGGTGTACAGCACCGGGTAGGCCTCGAACACCGTGCCCAGGCCGAAGCCCACCGCCATCACCATGATGAAGAAGCCGCAGCTGATCCCGAGGATATGCGGGATGGAACGGACGAAACCGAAGTTGACCCCCGAGGCCAGCAGCATGGTGTTGTTCGGACCGGGCGTGACGGAGGTGACGAAGGCGAACAGGGAGAACGCCAGCAGCAGATCCACGGAGAGCGACATTCGTTCCATCCTTTGAAGTGGGTGCGGGCAAGACGTTACTCCGCTTCGCCGCCGCGCCAGCGCAACAGTTGCCGAGAAAGTTGCCGTAACACTCCCTACTCGTCACCTCTGCGCGGGCCAACGCGGAAAGCGTGCTCGGCATTGCCCCAGGCCAGCGCGGCGGCCAGGCCGATCAGCGGTAGCAGGGTCCAGGGCAGGATCTCGCTGCCCCAGCGCTGCAGCAGCATGCCGCCCAACGCTCCGCCACCGGCGATGGCCAGGTTCCAGGCCACCACTATCATCGACTGGGCCAGATCGGCGCCCTCCCCGGCGGCGTCCGCCGAGGCGGTCTGCAGCAGCGTCGCCGCGCCACCGAACGTCAGCCCCCAGATGGCCAGGCCGGCGAACGCCAGCCAGCTCCAGCGAGCGCCCAGGCACAGCGCCAGCGCCGCCACGGCGAACAGCGCCAGGCTGGCCAGGACCATCCGCCGCAGGTGCCGGTCGACCAGTGCGCCGACCAGCCAGACTCCCGCCACCGCGGCGCTGCCGAATACCAGCAGCGCCAGGTCCACCGAGGCGCCCAGGCCGACCTTGGCGAGGAACGGCGCGATATAGGTGTAGAGGATGTTGTGGGCCAGCACCCAGGCGACGATCACCAGCAGTACCGGGCGCACGCCCGGCGTGCGCAGCACCCCGAGCAGGCGCAGGCGCCGCCCGGCCGGTTGGCCAGGGAAGTCCGGCACGCTGCGCAGCACCCAGCCGACCAGCAGCAGCGCGGTCAGCGACAACAGGCCGAAGGCCCAGCGCCAGCCGAGCAGGCCGCCCAGCCAGGTGCCCAGCGGAACGCCGAGCGACAACGCCAGCGGCGCACCGAGCATGGCCACCGCCAGCGCCCGCCCCTGCTGTTCCGGCGGCACCAGGCGCCGCGCGTAGCCGGCCAGCAGGCCCCAGGCGAGGCCGGCGGCGACGCCGCTGCCGAAGCGCGCCAGCAGGGTCAGGCGATAATCCGTGGAGACGGCGGTGAAGCTGTTGCAGACGAAGAAGATCAGCAGCGCCAGCAGCAGCACCCGGCGCCGCCGCCAGCCCTGGGTCAGGCTCGCCGCCGGCAGCGCGGCCAGTAGCGAACCCAGGGCGTAGACACTGACCAGTTGCCCGGCCAGCGCCTCGCTGACCGCCAGCCCCGCGCCTATTTGCGGCAGCAGGCCGGCCGGCAGGGTTTCGCTGAGAATGGCGACGAAGCCGGACATCGCCATCGCCAGCAGCGCGCTCAGCGGCAGCCGCGGCGCCACGGCCGACGCAGCGGCCCCGGTGTTCTCCGGAAATGCTTCGCGACGTCCCATCAGCGCACCTCCGCGGAACGGTAGACGGCGTCGCGCAGGTCGTTGACGAAGCGTCCCGACATGCCCTCGAGCAGGGTGTTGGTGAGCGCCCCCACCGACAGTTCGCGGGTCCGGTCGACGAACCAGGAATGCCCATAGGCGCCGCCCCAGCACCAGGTGCCGGGAGACTCCGGCGATTGCGCGATGGCCGGGTCGTGCAGCACGGAGAAGCCCAGGCCGAAGCCGAAACCGGGATTGGCCGGCAGTTCCATGCCGGGCACCTGGTCGCGTCCCATCTCCTCCACCAGACCAGGCGTCAGCAACGGCGCGCCGCCCTGGCGGAGGATTTCCAGAAGGCGCAGCACGTCGCCGGCGCTGTCGATCATCCCCGCTCCGCCGGACGCATAGGCAGACGGTTCGAAGGTCCGACGCGGCTCGCAGCGGATGCCGACGCTGTCCTCGCCCATCATCCGGCCGGCCTCGCGGTCGGCCAGGCCGGCGGCCCGCCGATAGAGCCACTGCCCCCGGTGCGCCACCAGCACCACCGCCCCCACCAGGCGCTGGTCGGCGACTGCCGCCTCGATCGCCTGATCGACATTTTCCGCCAGGCTGCGCCCTGGCCCTTGTTCGAAACCGCACATGCGGGACTCTCCGCGGATGAAAGATGCGGACAGGCTAAAAGCGCTGCAAAAGCGGAAAAAGACGGATAGAGTTCCGCTCTATCCGGACCTTTATGTCCGTAATCGGAGCCTTGCATGGACAGCCTCAGCGGTTTCACCGTCTTCGTCCGCGTCGCCGAGACCCGCAGCATCGTAGGCGCCGCCCGGACCCTTGGGGTCAGCGCCTCGGCGGTAGGCAAGCGGGTCGCCCGCCTGGAAGAGAAACTCGGCGTGCGCCTGTTCCACCGCAGCACCCGCAGCATCACCCTGACCGCCGAAGGCAGCCTGTTCCTCGAGCGCAGCCGGCGCATCCTGGCCGAGATCGAAGCCACCGAGCTGGAGCTGTCGCAAAGCCGCGAGACCCCGCGCGGGCGCCTGCGGGTCAGCCTGCCGCTGGTCAGCGGGCTGGTCCTGCCGGCGCTCGCCGACTTCATGCAGACCTATCCGGACATCGAGCTCGACCTCGACTTCAGCGATCGCGTGGTGGATGTCGTCGATGAAGGCTTCGACGTGGTACTGCGCACCGGCCAGCCGGTGGATTCGCGGCTGTCCATGCGCGAACTGGGCGAGTTCCAGCTGAAGCTGGTCGGCTCGCCGGGCTACTTCGCCCGCCACGGTACGCCGCGATGCCCGGAAGACCTGCTGCGGCACACCTGCCTGCACTACCGTTTCTCCAGTACCGGCCGGCTCGAGGAATGGCCGCTGCGCCGCGCGGACGGCGAAGCCCCGCCGCAGATCCCGGTGTCGATGGTCTGCAACAACATCGAGACCCGCGTCTGCTTCGCCCTGCGCGACCAGGGCATCGCCTGCCTGCCGGACTTCTCGATCCGCGAGGCGCTGCGCGAAGGACGCCTGGTCAGCGTCCTCGACGCTTTCTGCGAGCGCCGCGCGCGGTTCTTCCTGCTCTGGCCGTCCGGCCGCCAGGTCTCGCCCAAGCTGCGCGCCTTCATCGACTTCGTCGCGCCACGGATGATCGCCACACTGGGCTGAGGCGCGCCTGGCAGGGCCGGTCAAGCCGGCGGCAGACAGGATCAAGACCGCGGCGGCGGCCGATCGTCTAATAAGATCATCCATACCTTGCCGGGCCGCATCCATGATCAACATCGAGACGCCGACCTACTACACCGCGACCAAGAAATACGAGCTGTCCTTCCCTTCCCTGGAAACCGATCTGGACGCCGACGTGGTCGTCATAGGCGGCGGCTTCTCCGGCATCAACACCGCGCTGGAACTGGCCGAGCACGGCATCACCGACATCGTCGTGCTGGAGGCCCGCCACCTCGGCTTCGGCGGCACCGGGCGCAACGGCGGGCAGATCATGGCCGGCATCGGCCACGACCTGGAGAAGATCCGCAAGGACGTCGGCGAGGACGGCCTGCGGGCGATCTTCGAGATCAGCGACCTCGGCGCCGACATCATCAAGAACCGCATCGAGAAATACGCCATCGACGCCGACTTCCAGCACGGCTACGGCTACATGGGTTTCAACGCCCGCCAGGCGAAGACCCTGCAGGCCTGGGAAAAGGAATTCCGGTCGCTCGGCTCGGCCCATGAGATCCGTTACCTGCACGGGGCCGAGGTGCGCCAGATCATCGGCTCGGACGCCTATGGCAGCGCCCTGCTGCACATGGGCGGCGGCCACGTGCACTCGCTCAACCTGCTGCTCGGCGAAGCCAAGGCGCTGGCCGGCCTCGGCGCGCGGATCTTCGAATACAGCCCGGCGCTGGAGGTGCGATACGGCGAGCGCATCCGCGTGCGCACGGGCAAGGGCTCGGTCAGCGCGAACAAACTGCTCTGGGCCTGCGACAGCTTCCTCAACCGGCTCGAACCCGAGCTGCACCGCACCACCATCAATACCTACGCGTTCCAGATGATGACCGAGCCGCTGCCGGACGAGCTGATCCAGCGGATCAGCCCGATCCGCGGCGCCTACAGCGACATCCGCCCGGTCATCGACTATTACCGGGTGACCAACGAGAACCGCCTGCTGTTCGGCGCCGCCACACCCTTCGTCGAACGCATTCCCGGCGACCTCAAGGCCTGGAATCGCAAGCTGATGCTGAAGATCTTCCCCTACCTGGAGAACGTCCGCATCGACCTCGCCTGGGGCGGACCGATGGCCTGCAGCGCCAACCTGTTCCCGCAGATCGGCAGCCTCTCGGGGCGGCCCAACGCGTTCTTCGTCCAGGGCTACTCCGGGTTCGGCGTCACCCCCAGCCACATCGTCTGCAAGGTACTTGCCGAAGGCATGAGCGAAGGCTCGGCGCGCTACGACCTGCTCAGTTCGGTGCGGCGCATCCCGATCCGCGGCAAGGACCACTTCCGCCCGCTGCTGCTCAGCGCGGGCAAGACCTGGCACCAGCTCTCCGGCTACTGGAACGGCCGGCGCTGAAACCTACCTATCACTTCTACAAGGAGCATTCCCATGGCCATTATCGCCATCCGTCACGGCATCACCCTCGACGAACTGGATGCCTGGGGCAGCGTCGCCGACCTCGGTTCGGAGATCCTCGAAGGCGAGGTGAAAGCCTTCGGCAAGATGACCGCCGGAGCCCCCTCCGACCCGGTCAGCGCCGCCTACTTCGGCACTACCGCCGGCAGGTTCCGCATGACCTACCCGTTCAGCGAACAGGCCACGGTGGTCAGCGGCGAGGTCCGCCTCACCGACGAGTCCACCGGCCAGAGCACGCTCTACAAGGCCGGCGACAGCTGGTTCGTCAGCAAAGGCACCGCGGTGCTCTGGGAGGTTGCCGACGGCGGCTTCGTCAAGCACTACTACGCGGTGGCTTGAAACACCGAAGTAACGGCGAGCCGTTGCGCAAGGCATGTGCCTTCGGCGCTGCCCAACCTTCGACACCAGCCCCCGTAGGGCGAATAACCGCTCGCGGTTATCCGCCATGAACGGACGCACCCTCAGGCCGCGGGTTCAGGTGCTCTCCCGCGCCATCAACTCGAACCCCATGTCCAGCGCGCTATCGCGCACCTCCTTGCCGGCGATCAGCGCCAGCAACTGCTCCGCCGCGCGCCGGCCGATGGCTTCGCGCGGGGTGCGGATGCTGCTCAGGCGCGGGACCATGCAGTCCGAACCGGGCAGGTCGTTGAAACCGAGCACGGCGATCTGCTCCGGCACCTTCACCCCACGGCGCAGGGCCTCCAGCAGCGCACCCTGGGCCAGGTCGTCGTTGCAGAAGAACACCCCGTCGACCTGCGGCTGGCTGGCCAGCAACTGCACGAAGAGCTCGCCGCCGAGGGCCACCGAGGACGGCCGCGGCGTAAGGATTTCCAGCCCCGGGTCGTAGCAGCCGGCCTTTTGCAGGGCGCGGCGGAAACCCTCGCCGCGCAGCAGGGTGCGCTGGTCGAGCTGGGCGCCGATGTAGGCCAGGCGCCTGCGGCCGCGTGCCAGCAGGTGCTCGGCGGCGGCCTCGCCGGCGCGCAACTGGGAGAAGCCGACGCAATTGAGCCCGGCGCCGGAGTCCAGGTCCATCATGTACACGCAGGGAATGCCGCTGGCCTCGATCATCCGCCGGGCGCTCTCGGTGCGGTCGAAGCCGGTCAGCAGCAGGCCGCGCGGCTGGTAGGCCAGGTAGTTGCGGATCAGGTCCTCTTCCTCGTTGCGCGAGTAGTGGAAGTTGCCGATCAGCACCTCCAGGCCCTGCGGCCGCAGTACCGCGTGGATCGCCTCGAGGGTCTCGATGAACAGCAGGTTGGCCAGCGACGGCACCAGCACCGCCACGCTGTGGCTTTGCGCCGAGGCCAGCGCGCGCGCCGCGGGGTTGGCCACGTAGCCGAGTTCGCGGGCGGCGTCGCGGACCTTCTGCGCCAGTTCCTCGGCGACGCTGGCGACGCCGCGCAGCGCGCGCGACGCGGTGATCGGGCTGACCCCGGCGCAACGCGCGACTTCGTTGAGGGTGGGACGTCCGGTGGTTCGCGTGTTCTTGTCGTTCTTGGTGATGCTCATCGTGGCCTGCTTGCCAAACAAAATTCCAGGCACTAAGGTAGCGCTGTCTCGCGACCTGGGCAATCGCCTGAGGCGGTCTTCCGCCACAGCCCGTGCGGGATTCGACAGACCACAACGACAAGAAGGCGGAGCCAGGCTCGCGCGATTTTTCCAGGTCGCAAAGACAGCGCTGTCTCACGCTTGAGGTGTTCCATGCATCCACCCCTCCAAGCCCTGGTCATCATGGGTGTCGCCGGTTGCGGCAAGTCCAGCGTCAGCCAGGCCCTCTGCCAGCGCAGCGGCGCCCACGGCATCGAAGGCGACAGCTTCCATCCCGCCGCCAACATCCGCAAGATGAGCGCCGGCATTCCCCTGACCGACGACGACCGCGCCGGCTGGCTGGACACCCTCGCCGAGCAGCTGCGCCAGGCGGTGGCCGCCGGCAAGCTGCCGGTACTGACCTGCTCCGCCCTCAAGCGCGCCTACCGCGACCGGTTGCGCCGCGCGGTGCCCGGACTGGGCATCGTCTACCTGGAACTGACCCCGGAAGTCGCCGCCGAGCGCGTCGCCCAGCGCCCCGGCCACTTCATGCCGGCGACCCTGATCGACAGCCAGTTCGCCGCCCTCGAGCCGCCGCTCGACGAACCCCTGACCCTGCGCCTGGACGCCACCCTGCCGGTGGAACGCCTGGCGCAGGCCGCCCATGCCTGGTGGCTGGAGCACGCCGCCGCCTGAAGTCTTTCGCTTGTCCGACAAAGATAGCGCTATCCCAAAGCGCTTCAAAACAGCAACTCCGGTAGAACAACGACAAAAGGAGAGCCCTCCATGTTCGGCATGTCACACGATGCCTACCTGCTCCTCGACGCCCTGGTGACCATCATCGGCCTGATCGTGCTGATCACCCGCTTCAAGGTGCATCCCTTCATCGCCCTGATCATCGCCGCCGGCTTCCTCGGCCTGACTTCGGGGATGCCGGTGGAGAAGATCGTCAAATCCTTCCAGGACGGCTTCGGCGGCGTGCTCGGCTTCGTCGGCGTGATCCTCGCCCTGGGCACCATGCTCGGCAAGCTGATGGCCGATTCCGGCGGCGCCGACCAGATCGCCCGCACCCTGATCCGCGCCTTCGGCAAGGAGCGGGTGCACTGGTCGATGATGCTCGCCGCGTTCCTGGTAGGCATCCCGCTGTTCTTCGAGATCGGCTTCATTCTGCTGATCCCGCTGGTGTTCATCGTCGCCCGGCGCAGCGGCGTGTCCCTGATCAAGATCGGCATCCCGTTGCTCGCCGGCCTCTCCGCGGTGCACGGTCTGGTGCCGCCACACCCCGGCCCGCTGCTGGCGATCGGCGTGTTCGGCGCCGACATCGGCAAGACCATCCTCTACGGTCTGATCGTCGCCCTGCCCACCGCCGCCATCGCCGGCCCGCTGTTCGGTTCGCTGGTCTCGCGCTATATCCCCGGCACGCCATCGGCGGAACTGGTCGAGCAGATCGCCCACGAGCCGGAGACCCAGGACCTGCCCAGCTTCGGCGTGACCCTGGCGACCGTGCTGCTGCCGGTGTTCCTGATGCTGCTGAAGACCTTCGCCGACGTCGCCTTCGCCGATGGCCACGCGTTCCGCGCCTGGATGGACATGATCGGCCACCCGATCAGCGCCCTCCTCCTGGCCCTGCTGGTGGCGCTCTATACCTTCGGCTACGCCCGCGGCTTCGACTCGAAGAAGATCCTCAGGCTGCTCGACCAGAGCCTGGCGCCGACCGCCGCCATCGTGATGATCATCGGCGCCGGCGGCGGCTTCAAGCAGATGCTGGTGGCCAGCGGGGTCGGCGATGTCATCGGCCATCTCGCGGTGAACGCGCAGATCTCGCCGATCCTGCTGGCCTGGCTGGTGGCCGCGGTGATCCGCATCGCCACCGGCTCGGCCACCGTCGCCACCATCACCGGGGCCGGCATCGTGGTGCCGGTGATCGACCTGATCCCCGGGGTCAACCGCGAGCTGCTGGTGCTCGCTACCGGCGCCGGCTCGCTGATCCTTTCCCATGTCAACGACGCCGGATTCTGGCTGGTCAAGCAGTACTTCAACATGAGCGTCAGCGAGACCTTCAAGACCTGGACCGCGATGGAGACCATCCTCTCGGTGGTCGGCCTGGTCTTCATCCTGCTGCTGTCGCTGGTGCTCTGAGCGCCAGCCCGACCCGGAGCCCCGCCATGACCGAACCCAGGCAACGTCCCGACGACGAAGCGTCGCGCTGGCCGCGCGACTTCGACATCCGCCAGCGCTATGCCGAGCAGCAGGAATTGCTTGAGCCGCCGCCGGCGCAACCCCGCCGAGAGCGTACCGCCGACGCCTGAAGCCAGCCGGCGCCGTGCCGCCCCTCCCGCCTCACCGCGAAGCGGGAGCAGAGGCTGACCTCCGGCAAGAGCGCGACGGTTTTCTGCTGAAACGATTTACCTTCGCCCCGGACCGCGCTACAACGGTCCCACGCCTTTCATCCACGTCATTCGAGGACCCGCCATGACCGCCCCGCTCCACCTCGATTCGCTGTTTCCCAGCCTCGACGCCATCCCCGAGCAGTACCGCCCCGACGCCCCCATCGAGCAGCGCGACTACCTGGTCGACGGACAGTTGCGGCATTGGGACGGCCCGCTGGCGCCGGTACGCAGCCCGGTATTCCTCGCCGAGGCCGGCGGCGAGCGCCAGGTGATCCTCGGCAGCACCCCGCTGCTCGACGCCGACGCCGCGCTCGCCGCCCTCGACGCCGCGGTGCGGGCCTACGACCACGGCCAGGGCCTGTGGCCGAACCTGCGGGTGGCCGAACGCATCCAGCACGTCGAACGCTTCCTGGCGCGGATGCGCGAGCAGCGCGAGGCGGTGGTCAAGCTGCTGATGTGGGAAATCGGCAAGAACCTCAAGGACTCCGAGAAGGAGTTCGACCGCACCTGCGACTATATCGTCGACACCATCGAGGCGCTGAAGGAACTCGACCGCCGCTCCAGCCGTTTCGAACTGGAACAGGGCACCCTCGGCCAGATCCGCCGGGTGCCGCTGGGCGTGGCGCTGTGCATGGGGCCGTACAACTACCCGCTGAACGAAACCTTCACCACCCTGATCCCGGCGCTGATCATGGGCAATACCGTGGTGTTCAAGCCGGCCAAGTTCGGCGTGCTGCTGATCCGCCCGTTGCTGGAAGCCTTCCGTGACAGCTTCCCGCCAGGAGTGATCAACGTCATCTACGGGCGCGGCAGGGAAACCGTCTCGGCGCTGATGGCCAGCGGCAAGGTCGACGTGTTCGCCTTCATCGGCACCCATTCCGGCGCCAGCGACCTGAAGAAGCTGCACCCCCGCCCGCACCGCCTGCGCGCCGCCCTCGGCCTGGACGCGAAGAACCCGGGTATCGTCCTGCCGCAGGTCGACCTGGACAACGCGGTGAACGAGGCGGTTACCGGCGCGCTGTCCTTCAACGGCCAGCGCTGCACCGCGCTGAAGATCCTGTTCGTCCACGAAAGCGTGCTGCAACCGTTCCTCGACAAGTTCAGCGCGCGCCTGGCCAGCCTCAAGCCGGGCATGCCCTGGGAACCCGGAGTGGCGCTGACGCCGCTGCCGGAGCCGGGCAAGGTCGACTACCTCCAGGGCCTGCTGAACGACGCCCTGGCCAAGGGCGCGCGGGTGGTCAACGCGGGCGGCGGCGAGCATCGGCAGAGCTTCTTCTACCCCGCCCTGCTGAGTCCGGTGAGCCCGGACATGCGCCTCTACCACGAGGAGCAGTTCGGCCCGCTGGTGCCGGTGGTGCCCTATCGCGAGCTGGACGAGGTGATCGACTACGTCCTGCGGTCCGACTACGGCCAGCAGCTGAGCCTGTTCGGCAACGACCCGGCGCAGATCGGCCGGCTGGTCGATGCCTTCGCCAACCAGGTCGGCCGGATCAACCTCAACGCCCAGTGCCAGCGCGGCCCGGACAGCTACCCGTTCAACGGCCGGAAGAATTCGGCGGAAGGCACCCTGTCGGTCCATGACGCGCTGCGGGTGTTCTCCATCCGCACCCTGGTGGCGACCCGCGACACCGAGGCGAACAAGATCCTGGTCAGCGAGATCATCCGCAACCGCGCGTCGAACTTCCTCACCACCGACTACATCTTCTGAGGCGCCTGTCCCTCTCCGCCCGGGAGAGGGACAACCCCATCGCCCGCGCCACTATCCGCCCTGCTCCGCCGCGTGCGCCCAGCGCCGGTAGAGTCCGCGCCGCCGCGTCGAGCAGGTAGCCGAGCAGGCCGATCAGCAGCACCATCGCAATCAGCTCGGAGTACGCCGGCGGCGGGTTCCTGCAGGCCGACCAGCACGCGCAGCAGGCTGGACTTGCCGGCCCCGCTGGGGCCGAGGATCGAAACCACCTCGGCGGCGCCCAGACGCAGTTCGAAATCGCCGAGCACCGCCTGCCAGCCGGCACCGCGCGGATAGCCGAGGGCGATCCCGCGAGCGTCGAGGAGCGCCTCGCTCATGCCTTGGCCTCGGCCTGGCGTTGCAGTTCGGCGCGCAGCTGCACCAGGCTCGGGGTGACGATCGGGACGAACGCCGACTCGCGCCAGCGGCGGGCGAAGCCGGCGCCGTGCTCGCTCAGGTAGGCCTTGCCGCCGCTGGCCTGCAGCTCCAGTTGCACGGCATTGGCGGCGGCTTCGGCGAGCCCGATGCGGATGCGGAACAGGCGTGCCGGCTGGTTGGCGAACTCGCCGCTGGCCAGTCCGGCGTGCAGCGCCGCCACGTGCCCGTCGAGGGTTTCGCGCTGTGCCGCCAGCTCGTCATCCAACAGCGAACGGCTGCCGCCCAGGTGCCGCCGCACTTCGTCCAGCGCGCGGCGCGCCAGGCCGATGGCCATGCCGCATTGCAGGCCGAGGAAGGCCGGGCGCACCCGTGGCAGGAACTGGCGGGCGTCGTCGTGCAGCAGCCAGTCGCGGCCGACCGCCACCGCGCGCAGGTCGAGGGCGGCGGTGTTGCTGCATTGCAGGCCGAGCAGGCGCAGGTCGTCGGAGCGCCGCAGGCCGGCCAGGCCCTCGGGAATCGCCAGGACGAAGGGCAAGCCGCCGGCGCCGTGCTCGATCGCCGCCGCCACCACGAAGTCGCCGCGGCGCAGGTTGGTCACCCAAGGCAGGCGGCCATCCAGGCGCCAGCCGGCTTCCTCCGGCTGCGCGACCACCTGCAGCGCCTCGATCCCGGAGAGGAACTTCATCGCGTTGGACAATCCGGTGGCGCCGGCCAGGCGCCCGGCCAGCAGGTCGCCGAGCAGGCGTTCGCGCAGGACCTGGTTGGGACTCTGCAACAGATACTCGATGAAGGCGCGCTGGCCCCAGAAGACGAACGCCGCGGTCAGCGAACGCGCCGCCAGCGCGGCGACCCGCTCCACCGCGTCGGCGAGCGCGCCGCCGCTGCCGCCGAGGCGCTCCTCCACCGCCACGCCGAGCACGCCGGCGGCGGCCAGGCGAGGCAGCAGCGCGGCAGGGTCGGCGTCGCCGCGGTCGAGGGCCTCGGCGTGTTGGTCGAGCCAGTCGCTCAGGGTCGGGTCAAGCATGGTCGTCACTCCTTGCGCCGGCGCGGCGCACCGCCCGGCAAGCGCAGGCTCAGGCCTGCGGGTTGGTCCAGCGATATTGCTGCAGCTCGGGATTGAGCGGCGTGCGGGCGAACACATTGGCGAAGTTGCAGAGCGTCGCCAGGCTCACCCCGAGGATCACTTCCAGGGCCTGTGCCTGGTCGAAACCGGCGGCGCGGAAGGCTTCGAACTGCGCATCGGTGACCGCGCCACGGCTGGCGATCACCGCGCGGGTGAAGTCGGCCAGCGCCTCGTAGCGCGCGTCGGGCAGCTCGCCGCGAGCGCGCAGGGCCTCGATCACCGGCTCCGGCAGGCGCGCCTTGTTGCGCGCCACCGCGGTATGCCCGGCGACACAGAAGTCGCAGCCATGGGTGGTGGCCGCCACCAGCTGCACCACTTCGCGCTCGGGCAGGCCGAGGCTGGCCTTGGCATTCAGCCCGGAAACGGTGAGGTAGGTTTCCAGGGCGGCCGGCGCGTTGGCCAGCACACCGAGCAGATTCGGGATATAACCCGAGTTGTTCAACGCGGTCTGCAGGAACGGACGCGCCGCCTCGGGGGCGTTTTCCAGGGTGAGCACGGGAACGCGTGACATGCTTTCGACTCCGATGGTTGAGGTGTCGAGGAAGTCTCTTGGTAATAAGAAATCCATTCAATATTCTAAAGTCGCTATCACTTGCTCTTGAGTCTTTCCCTTAGATGAATCCATCCAACCCCCTCGTCGATTGGTTATTAGACAGCCTCGAAATCGACACCAGCCTGTTCCACGTCGGCCGCTATTGCGGCGGCTGGCACGCCTCCACCCACGGACTGGCGCGCGCCAGCTTCCATCTGGTGGTGCAGGGACACTGCTGGGCGCACGTCGCCGGCAGCGCGCGGGGCTGGCGGCTGGACAGCGGCGACGCGCTGTTCTTCCTGCGCGACGTGGAATTCCGCCTGTCCAGCGAGGCCGATGCCGATGCCGCGCGCTGCCAGCCGCGCGGTGAAATGCAGGCGCTGGAATGGAATGCCGCCGACGGGGCCGGGCTGGTCTGCGGTTTCTTTCATTTCCACTCGGGTCTTTCCGGGCTGATCGTCGACGCCCTGCCCGACTGGCTGATCCTGCGTGCCGGCGATCCGGCGCTGGACGCGGCGCGGCGCCTGTTCGCCCTGATCGTCGACGAATGCCGCCGCCAGCCGGCGCCGTCGCCAGTGCTGCTGGAACGCCTCAGCCACCTGCTGTTCCTCTACGTGCTACGCCAGCAGGTGCTCGACGATCCGACCCTCGGCGGCCTGGTGGCACTGGCGCGCCAGCCGCAGTTCGCCGGCCTGCTGGAAGCGCTGATCGAGGCACCCGAGCAGCCCTGGAGCCTGGAACAGATGGCCGAGCGCACCGGGCTGTCGCGCTCGGCCTTCTTCAAGCGCTTCAACGAACTCAGCGGTCAGTCGCCGGGCCAGGTCCTGCTGGTCCTGCGCATGCACCGCGCCTGCGCCCTGCTGCGCGCCGACGCCAGTGTCGCCGAGGTCGCGGCGGCGGTCGGCTACCAGTCCACCGCCGCCTTCACCCGCGCCTTCCACAAGGCCACCGGGCAGCAACCGGGGGCCTACCGCAAGGCCAGTCGCTGAGCACAGGCCAGGCAGGGGATCGGCGCCCGCGGTCCTGCGCCGATACCGCCAGGTCCCCTGCCCAGCCCCGTCGCTTCGGGCTAGGATGTGCCTTCGTTCCCCCGATCGGCCCGCGCCCATGCCCAGAGCCAGCAAAGTCACCGATCCGTCCTACGAGCTGATGGACGACCACGAAGGCCATTCGCTGATCTATCGCCAGCACGGCTTCCCCAGCCCGCTGGTGCGCTGGCACTTCCACAAGGAATACGAGCTGCACCTGATCGTCGCCAGCTCCGGCAAGGTATTCATCGGCGACTACATCGGCAACTTCGCCCCCGACACCCTGTTCCTCACCGGGCCCAACCTGCCGCACAACTGGATCAGCCAGGTCGAGCCCGGCGAGGTGGTGGCCCGGCGCGACATGCTGGTGAACTTCACCGACGAGGTGCTGGAGGACGGCAGCGGCGTGTTCTCCGAGCTGAACCGCCTGGCCCCGCTGCTGGCGCGGGCGCGCTACGGCATCGAGTTCCGCGACCCGGCGCTGATCGGCGAAAGCCGGCGACTGTTGCAACGCATCGCCGACAGCGGCGGCATGACCCGCCTGGGATACTTTTTTATCCTCCTGGAACAGCTCGCCGAATGCGAGGACTACCAGTTGCTCTCCACCGTCACCTCCTCGCAGCTGGCCGACGAGCACAACGTCGAACGGATCAACCGGGCGGTGGACTACATCTTCCAGCACTACGCCCAGGACCTCACCCAGGAACAGGTCGCCGCCCACCTGGGCATGACGCCCACCTACTTCTCGCGATTCTTCAAGCAGGCCGCCGGGCGCGGCTTCGTCGAGTTCGTCAATCGCCTGCGCATCAGCAAGTCCTGCGAGCTGCTGGCCCGCAGCGAGCTGCCGGTGACCGAGGTGTGCTTCGAGTCGGGCTTCAGCAACCTGTCCAATTTCAACCGGCGCTTCCAGCAGCTCAAGGGCATGACGCCCACCGGCTACCGGCGCCTGGTGACCCAGCGGCTGACCGAGCAGAACCTGCTCTGAGCGTCCAGCGCTCCAGCCCCGGAGTGCAAAAAAGTATCGGTCGAAGTGCAGTCGAGGCTTTGTCGGTTGCGTGATGCGCCTGTGTAATCGGCAGCGAGCGACACAAAAACAATAATGTCTTCCGCGCCGCCCGCCGGCCCGGAAGAGGAGTTCACCGATGAACGACTCGATCAAGGCCTGCCTGGCCGCCGCCTGCCTCGCCCTGCCGCTGCTGGCCCAGGGCGCCGAGACCCTGACCATCGCCACGGTCAACAACAACGACATGATCCGCATGCAGCGTCTGTCCAAGGTGTTCGAGGAAAGCCACCCGGACATCGCGCTGAAATGGGTGGTGCTCGAAGAGAACGTCCTGCGCCAGCGCCTGACCACCGACATCGCCACCCAGGGCGGGCAGTTCGACGTGCTCACCATCGGCATGTACGAAGCCGCGCTGTGGGGCGCCAAGGGCTGGCTGGAGCCGATGAGCGGGCTGCCCGCCGACTACGCCCTGGACGACCTGTTCCCCTCGGTGCGCGACGGCCTCTCCGCCAAGGGCACGCTGTACGCCCTGCCGTTCTACGCCGAAGCCTCGATCACCTACTACCGCAAGGACCTGTTCCAGGAGGCCGGGCTGCGGATGCCCGAGCAACCGACCTGGACCCAGCTCGGCGAGTTCGCCGCCAGGCTCAACCGCCCGGACCAGGGCCAGTACGGCATCTGCCTGCGCGGCAAGGCCGGCTGGGGCGAGAACATGGCATTGATCGGCACCCTGGCCAACGCCTTCGGCGCACGCTGGTTCGACGAGCGATGGCAGCCCGAATTCAGCGGCGGCGAATGGAAGAAGGCCCTCGACTTCTATGTCTCCACCCTCAGGCGCTACGGCCCGCCCGGTGCCTCCAGCAACGGTTTCAACGAGAACCTGGCGCTGTTCAACAGCGGCAAGTGCGCGATCTGGGTGGACGCCAGCGTCGCCGGTTCGTTCGTCACCGACAAGAGCCAGAGCAAGGTCGCCGACGCCACCGGCTTCGCCTTCGCGCCCCGGGAAGTCACCGACAGGGGCGCCTCCTGGCTGTATTCCTGGGCGCTGGCGATTCCCGCCAGCTCCCGCGCCAAGGACGCGGCGAAGGCCTTCGCCACCTGGGCCACCTCGCAGGCGTACGGCAAGCTGGTGGCGGACCGGGAAGGCGTGGCCAACGTGCCGCCCGGCACCCGCGCCTCGACCTACAGCGAGGCCTACCTGGCCGCCGCGCCGTTCGCGCGGGTCACCCTGGAGTCGCTGAAGCGCGCCGATCCCAACCATCCGACGCTGAAGCCGGTGCCCTACGTCGGCATCCAGTTGGTGACCATCCCCGAGTTCCAGGCCATCGGCACCCAGGTCGGCAAGCTGTTCTCCGCCGCCCTCACCGGGCAGATGAGCACCGACCAGGCGCTGGCCGCCGCACAGCAGACCACCGCCCGCGAGATGAAGCGCGCCGGCTATCCGAAGTAGCCCGCCGACGAGCAAGGCCACGCCCGGCGCGGCCCTGCTCGAGCGCTTGCCCTTGAAGATCCAGACGGAGTCGCCATGAACACCTCGGCCCTCGATACCCCGCTCCCGGCCCGCCCCGCCCGCCGCCTCCAGCGCCGCCGGCGCGGACCCGGCTGGCTCCTGGTCAGCCCCTCGGTGGCGCTGCTGCTGTTGTGGATGATCGTGCCCCTGAGCATGACCCTGTATTTCTCGCTGATCCGCTACAACCTGCTGTATCCCGGCGAGAACGCCTTCGTCGGCCTGGAGAACTTCACCTTCTTCGTCACCGACGCCGGCTTCCTGCCCGGCGCGCTGAACACCCTGCTGCTGGTGGGCAGCGTGCTGGCGATCAGCGTGGCGTTCGGCGTGCTCATCGCCGCGCTGCTGGAAGCCGGCGAGTTCTTCGGCCGCGGCGTGGTGCGGGTGTTGCTGATCTCGCCGTTCTTCATCATGCCGACGGTGAGCGCGCTGCTCTGGAAGAACCTGATCTTCCACCCGGTATCGGGCATCCTCGCCGCCGTCTGGCGCCTGTTCGGCGCCGAGCCGGTGGATTGGCTGGCGCACTATCCGCTGCTGTCGATCATCCTCATCGTCTCCTGGCAATGGCTACCCTTCGCCATCCTGATCCTGATGACCGCCATGCAGTCCCTCGACCAGGAGCAGAAGGAGGCCGCCCGCCTCGACGGCGCCGGTCCGCTGGCGATCTTCTGGCACCTGACCCTGCCGCACCTGGCGCGGCCCATCGCGGTGGTGCTGATGATCGAGACGATCTTCCTGCTCTCGGTATTCGCCGAGATCTTCACCACCACCAGCGGCGGCCCCGGCTACGAATCGACCAACCTCGCCTACCTGATCTACAACCAGGCGCTGCTGCAGTTCGATGTCGGCATGGCCTCGGCCGGGGGCCTGATCGCGGTGCTGATCGCCAACATCGCCGCCATCGTGCTGGTGCGGATGATCGGCAAGAACCTTACCGAGCGCAGCTGAGGAGCCCGCCATGCTGACACTCAAGCAATCCCGCCGCCTGCGCAACGGCCTGCTCGGCCTGCTCTGCTGGGGCATCGCCCTGCTGCTGTTCTTCCCGATCTTCTGGATGCTGCTGACCAGCTTCAAGACCGAGATCGACGCCTTCGCCACGCCGCCGCAGTTCATCTTCCAGCCGACCCTGGAGAACTACCTGCACATCAACGAGCGCAGCGACTACTTCGCCTACGCCTGGAACTCGCTGCTGATCTCCTTCTCGGCGACCCTCCTGTGCATGCTCGTCGCGGTGCCGGCGGCCTACTCCATGGCCTTCTTCGAGACCCGCCGCACCAAGCGCACGCTGCTCTGGATGCTGTCGACCAAGATGCTTCCGCCGGTCGGCGTACTGATGCCGATCTACCTGCTGGCCAAGCAGTTCGGCCTGCTCGATTCGCGGCTGGCGCTGATCATCGTCTACACCCTGATCAACCTGCCGATCGTGGTCTGGATGGTGTACACCTACTTCAAGGACATCCCCGTGGACATCCTCGAAGCGGCGCGCCTGGACGGCGCCGGCACCTGGCAGGAGATCGTCCGCGTGCTGCTGCCGATCGCCCGCGGCGGGCTCGCCTCGACCCTGCTGCTGTCGCTGATCCTGTGCTGGAACGAGGCCTTCTGGTCGCTCAACCTGACCTCCTCGGCCGCCGCCCCGCTGACCGCCCTGGTGGCCTCCTATTCCAGCCCCGAAGGACTGTTCTGGGCCAAGCTCTCGGCCGTCTCCACCCTCGCCTGCGCGCCGATCCTGGTCTTCGGCTGGATCAGCCAGAAGCAACTGGTACGCGGCCTTTCCTTCGGCGCCGTGAAATGAAGCGCATCCCCATCCTTTCGTCCACGGAGGTATTCCACCATGGCTGATCTCAGGATCCGCAACCTGCAGAAAGGCTTCGACGGCCAGGCCATCATCAAGGGCATCGACCTCGACGTCCGCGACCGCGAGTTCGTGGTCTTCGTCGGCCCCTCCGGCTGCGGCAAGTCGACCCTGCTGCGCCTGATCGCCGGCCTCGAAGAGGCCAGCGGCGGCAGCATCGCCCTCGACGGCACGGACATCACCGACACTCCGCCGGCGAAGCGCGACCTGGCCATGGTCTTCCAGACCTACGCGCTGTACCCGCACATGACGGTGCGCAGGAACCTCTCCTTCGCCCTCGACCTGGCCGGCGTCGACAAGCGCGAGGTCGCCGCCAAGGTCGACGCCGCCGCGCGCATCCTCGAACTGCAAGCGCTGCTGGAGCGCAAGCCGCGCCAGCTCTCCGGCGGCCAGCGGCAGCGGGTGGCGATCGGCCGGGCGATCGTGCGCAACCCGAAGATATTCCTCTTCGACGAACCGCTGTCCAACCTCGACGCCGCCCTGCGCGTGCAGATGCGCCTGGAACTGGCGCGGCTGCACCAGGAACTGGCGGCGACCATGATCTACGTGACCCACGACCAGGTCGAGGCGATGACCCTGGCGGACAAGGTGGTGGTGCTCAACGGCGGGCGCGTCGAGCAGGTCGGCTCGCCGCTGGAGCTCTACCACCATCCGGCCAACCTGTTCGTCGCCGGCTTCCTCGGCACGCCGAGGATGGGCTTCCTGCGCGGCCATCTGAGCCGCAACCAGGGCGAGCACTGCGAGGTCGCCCTCGAATGCGGCGCGCGCGTCGGCCTGCCGCTATGCGCCGGCGAGCTGGCCACCGGCAGCCCGGTGACCCTCGGTATCCGCCCGGAACACCTGAACCTCGCCTGCCCGGGCCATGCCTTCCAGGGCCTGCTGCGGGCCACCGCCGACGTCAGCGAGCGCCTGGGCAGCGACAGCTTCTGCCATGTCCGCGCCGACTCGGGGGAGATGCTCACCCTGCGCGTGCGCGGCGATTTCGCACCGGACTACGGCGCCCCCCTGGAGCTGGGCTTCGATCCGGCGCACTGCCACCTGTTCGACAGCAACGGCCAGGCCCTCGACAAACGACTGCAACAGGCGGCCTGAAGCCGCCAGCGGGAACCCACCGATGAAACTCAACCGGCAGCACCTCCCCCTGCTGGCGACCGCTGTCGCCCGCCCGTCCTACGACCCCGCGCAACTGCGCCAGGGCATCGTCCACATCGGCGTCGGCGGCTTTCACCGCGCGCACCAGGCGGCCTACACCGACGCCCTGATGAACCGCGGCGAAGCCCTCGACTGGGCGATCTGCGGCGCCGGCCTGCGCAGCGACGACCGCGCCATGCACGACGCCCTGGCCGCCCAGGACTACCTCTACACCCTCTACGAGCTGGGCGACCAACCGGACACCGAGGTCCGCGTGATCGGCGCCATCAGCGGCATGCTGCTCGCCGAGGACGGCGCCGAGGCGCTGCTGGAAAAACTTGCCGAGCCGGCCATCCGCATCGTCTCGCTGACCATCACCGAAGGCGGCTACTGCATCGACGACGGCAGCGGCGAGTTCCTCGCAGAACTGCCGCTGGTGCGCCACGACCTGGCCAACCCGCGGACCCCGCGCGGGGTCTTCGGCTTTCTCTGCGAGGCTCTGCGGCGGCGCCGCGACACTGGCGTGCCGGCGTTCACCGTGATGTCCTGCGACAACCTCCCGCACAACGGCGAGGTGGCGCGCAAGGCGCTGCTGGCCTTCGCCGAACGGCTCGACCCGGCGCTGGCACGCTGGATCTCGGCGCACGTCAGCTTCCCCAACGCCATGGTCGACCGCATCACCCCGATGACCAGCCCCGCCCACCGCCGCCAGCTGGCCGAGCGGCACGGCGTGGAGGACGCCTGGCCGGTGGTCTGCGAACCCTTCGTGCAATGGGTGCTGGAAGATCGTTTCAGCGCCGGGCGTCCGGCCTGGGAAAAGGTCGGCGTGCAGTTCACCGACGACGTCACGCCCTACGAGGAGATGAAGATCGGCCTGCTCAACGGCAGCCACCTGGCGCTCACCTACCTGGGCTTCCTGCGCGGCTACCGCTTCGTCCACGAGACCCTCGGTGACCCGCTGCTGCGCCGCTACGTGCGGGCCTTCATGGACCGCGACGTGGCCCCGCTGCTGGCGCCGGTGCCGGGGATCGACCTGGAGCGCTACAAGGACAGCCTGGTCGAGCGCTTCGCCAACCGCGCCATCGCCGACCAACTGGAACGGGTCTGCTCGGACGGCTCGTCGAAGTTTCCCAAGTTCATCGTCCCCACCGCCAATCGGCTGATCGCCGCCGGCCGGCCGCTGGAACGGGTGGCCCTGGTGGCGGCGGCCTGGGCGCTGTACCTGGGCGGGGTCGACGAGCATGGCGAGCGCTACCCGATTCCCGATCCGCGCGCCGCCGAATGCCAGGCGCTGGTTGCCGAACGCCACGGCCTGGGCCGGCGCCTGCTCGGCGTGGAGACCGTGTTCGGCCCGGCGATCCCGGCCTCGGAGGCCTTCGTCGAGGCCTTCGAGCGGCTCTACGACAGCCTGCGCCGGCACGGCGTCAGTGAAACCCTGCGCCAGGTACTCGGCGAATGACTCCGGAGGGCCGCATGCGCGGATTGTTCCTCGGCATCGATTGCGGCACCCAGGGCAGCAAGGCGCTGCTGCTCGACGCCGGCAGCGGCCGCACGCTGGGCCTGGGCAGCGCCGCGCAGCGCCCGCCGGAAGGCCGCGACGGACGCCGCGAACAGGACCCGGCGGACTGGCTGGAAGCCATGGCCAGCGCGGTACGCATGGCCCTGGATGAAGCCGCGGTGGACGGCCGGGAGGTCCGCGCCCTGGCGGTTTCCGCCCAGCAGCATGGGCTGCTCCTGCTCGACGCCGAGGGCCGGGCGTTGCGCCCGGCCAAGCTCTGGTGCGACACCGAGAGCACAGAGGAGAACCGCGAGCTGCTGGAAGCCCTCGGTGGCCCGGCCGGCTCGCTGGAACGCCTGGGACTGGTGCTCGCGCCGGGCTACACGCTGTCCAAGCTGCTCTGGAGCAGGCGCCGCTTTCCCGAGCTGTTCGCCCGCGTCGCGCACATCCTCCTGCCCCACGACTACCTCAACCACTGGCTCACCGGCCGCGCCTGCAGCGAAGCGGGCGACGCCTCCGGCAGCGGCTACTTCGACGTGCGCCGGCGCACCTGGGCCAGCGACGTGCTGGAGCTGGTCGAGCCGGGCGGACGCCTGGCGGCAGCGCTGCCGGAGCTGATCGAGCCCGGCGCCTGCATCGGCAACCTGCGCCCCGAAGCGGCCGCCGCCCTCGGCCTGGCTCCCCACACGCGGGTGGCCGGCGGCGGCGGCGACAACATGCTCGCCGCCATCGGCACCGGCAACATCCGCCCCGGCCTGCTCACCGCCAGCCTGGGCACCTCCGGCACCCTGGCCGCCTATGCCGAGCGGCCCCTGGTCAGCCCGCACGGTGAGCTGGCGAGCTTCTGCGCCTCGTCCGGCGGCTGGCTGCCGCTAGCCTGCACGATGAACCTCACCGGTGCCTGCGGCCTGGTACAGGACCTGCTGCATCTCGACCTCGACGAATTCTCCCGGCTGGCGGCCCAGGCGCCGGTCGGCGCCGAGGGCCTGCTGATGCTGCCGTTCTTCGACGGCGAGCGGGTTCCGGCGCTACCGCAGGCCAGCGCCAGCCTGCACGGCATGACCGCAGCCAACCTGAGCCGCGCCAATCTTTGCCGGGCGGTGCTCGAAGGCACCGCCTTCGGCCTGCGCTACGGCCTCGACCTGCTGCGCGCCAGCGGCCTGCCGGGCGAGGAAATCCGCCTGGTCGGCGGCGCGGCGAAGAGCCCGCTGTGGCGGCGGACGCTCGCCGACCTGCTCGGCCTGCCGCTGGTCTGTCCACGGCAGACCGAGGCCGCCGCCCTTGGCGCGGCGCTCCAGGCGGCCTGGAGCCTGGGCCGCGAAAGCGGCGCCGGTGAAAGCCTGGAAGCCCTGTGCCAGCGCTGCGTGGCACTCGACGAGTCGACCCGCACCCGCCCCCAGGCGCGACAACAGGCGGCCTACGAACAGGCCTACCGGCGTTACCTGGAGCACCTGCCTGCGCGATAATGGCCGGCTTTCCTTCCTCTTCTGGCGTTCTGGAGAACTGCATGTACCTGGTGTGTGGCGAGGCCCTTTTCGATGTCTTCAGCCTGGAAAGCGCTGCGCGCAGCAACGAGCTGGGCTTCACCGCGATCGCCGGCGGCTCGCCGTTCAACGTCGCCGTCGGCCTGCGCCGGCTGGGCGTGGAGGCGGCGCTGTTCGGCGGGCTGTCCGGCGACTACCTGGGCGCGCGACTGCGCCGGGTGCTCGAGGAAGAAGGCGTGGACTGCTGCTTCCTGGTGCCCAGCGACGCGCCGACCACCCTGGCGATGGTCGGCCTCGACGCCAGCGGCTCGGCGCAATACCAGTTCCGCGGCGACGGCTGCGCCGACCGCCAGGTGCGCCTGGAACACCTGCCGACGCTGGATGGGCGGATACGCGGGCTGCACGTCGGTTCCTACACCCTTGTGGTGACGCCGGTGGCCGACACCCTGCTGGCGCTGGTCCGGCGCGAGAGCGGCCGGCGCCTGGTCAGCCTGGATCCCAACGTGCGCCTCGACCCGCAACCGGACATCGACCTCTGGCGTCGCCGGGTCGAAGCCTTCGCCAGCCACGCGCACCTGATCAAGGCCAGCGAGGAAGACCTGGCCCTGCTCTACCCCGGCCGCGACCCCGGCGACGTGGCCCGCGGCTGGCTGAACCCGCGCTGCCGGCTGGTCTTCGTCACCCACGGCGGCGCCGGCGCCAGCGTGCACTGCGCCCACGGCAGCTGGAGTCGCCCAGCGGATAGCGCCCTGGCGCTGCGCGATACGGTCGGCGCCGGCGATACCTTCCAGGCGGCGACCCTCGCCTACCTCCGCCGCCTCGACGCCGACAGCCCGGCCGGGCTAGCCACGCTGTCGCGGGAAGCGATCGACGCGATGCTCGCCTTCGCCATCCGCGCGGCGGCGATCACCTGCTCGCGGGTGGGGCCGGACCTGCCGTTCGCCCACGAGCTTTGAGGCCGGCCGCGCAGAGGGGCTCCTGGAGGGTCGGGTGAGGACCGCCGCATCCTGGCGCGGACATCCGGCGGATAACACCCCTGGCGTTAGTCGCCCTGCGGCCGGTGGAGCCTAGCGCCCCGGCCGCGCCAGCCACTCCCGGCCCTTGAGCATGGCGTTCCAGTACACCCAGGGCAGTACGTGGCGCTTGAGCAGCCAGGCGAAGCGGCTCGCCGCGGTGGGCTCCAGCGGGAAGGTCGGCAGCAGCTTGCCGGCATAGCCGAACTCCGCCAGCACCACCCGGCCGCGTTCCACGGTCAGCGGGCAACCGCCGTAGCCATCGTAGCGCAGCGGCAGACCACGGCCGCTGCGCAGGCCGAGCAGGTTCTCGGCGACTACCACGATCTGCTTGCGCGCCGCCGCCGCGGTCTTCGCGTTGGCGGTGCCGCAGACGTCGCCGAGGGCGAAGATCTCCGGATGGCGGACGTGCTGCAGGGTCGCCGGATCGACTTCGCACCAGCCGGCCGCATCGCCAAGGCTGCTGGCGGCGATAAAGTCCGGCGGCAATTGCGGCGGCACCACGTGCAGCAGGTCGAAATCCTTCTCCACCCGGCTGGCGTTGCCGTCGGCGTCCTTCACCTCGAACCAGGCCTTGCGCGCCGCGCCGTCGACCTTCACCAGGTTGGAATTGAACACCAGCTCGGCCGAATACTTGCGCACGTACTCCATCAGCGGCGGGACGAAGTCGGCGACGCCGAACAGCGCCGCGCCGGCCAGGTCGAACTCGACCTCGATGTCACGCAGCACGCCCTCCCGCAGCCAGTGGTCGCAGGACAGGTACATGGCCTTCTGCGGCGCCCCGGCGCACTTGATCGGCATCGCCGGCTGGGTGAACAGCGCCTTGCCACCACGCAGTCCGCGCACCAGCTCCCAGGTATAGGGCGCCAGGTCGTAGCGGTAGTTGGAGGTGACGCCGTTGCGCCCGAGGCTCTCCTCCAGGCCCTCGATGCGCTCCCAGGCCAGGCGCAGGCCGGGACAGACGATCAGGTTGCGGTATTCCAGGCTGCCGCCGTTCTCCAGCAGCAATCGCCGCTCCCCGGGCTCGACCCGCTCGACGCGGGTGCGCAGCCACTCCACGCCGGCCGGCACCAGCGCGGCCATCGGCCGCGCGGTGTCGCCCTGGGCGTAGGCGCCGCCACCAACCAGGGTCCAGCCCGGTTGGTAGTAGTGGGTGTCCGCCGGTTCGACCAGGCTGATGCGCAACCCCGGCGATCGTTTCAGCAGGCTGGCGATCACGCCGATGCCGGCCGCGCCGCCGCCGATCACGGCGATGTCGGTGGTGAGTTGTGAAGCGTTAGCGCTCTGCATGGGAGCTCCTTCGACGATCCGGGTGGGTGGGCGCGCGACAGACCGCCGCGCGCGAAACCCTATCACCCTAGCAGCACGGCTGCCGGCACGCGGCATCCGGCTGTAATCCGCCGGTAACCGTTGCCCTGGCGACAGCGGAGCAACAGGCGACGTCCGCGAGCCAGCAAAGACTGCTGCCTGGAAAACGCAACCACTTGATTAAAAAGGAAATCAAAGGGACGCCACGGCTTGTGCAAACAACCCGGGCAGAGGATTGGCGACTCCGCGAGCCACCTATCCGAACTGTCAGAGCCCGTCGAGCATGTCGTTACCACCTGTTTCCTCCGGGCGCTCGTCCGCGACAGCGAACCCGCGAAGCGCACCGATGGCGCTGGCGGAACCACCCCGTTTCAAGGCTGGACCATGAACAGCCAAAGCGTACCCAAGGACTTCCGTGACCAGGCGCGCCGCGCACCGCCAGCGAACGCCTGGCCCGGCTTGCGCGCCGGCGCCCTCGCCTACCGCCAGGGCTATCAGCGCCTCGACAGCCAGGTGATGCCCACCGTGATTATCGTCCTTGTGCTGCTGGTCACGTTGATCCAGTTCGGCGGCGACCGCCTGGCCCGCCTGCTGAACAAACGCCTGTAGAATCCGCCCTCCCGGCCTGGGAGGGCTGGTGCTTTGCCGAGGGCGACAGGAACCAGCGTCGCCGCGACAGCGCATCTTTCCCCGCGCCGGACAGACCTGTATCTGTCGTCCTGCGGTCATCCGGCAACGCCAGACTGGTCGGCAATCCCGTGAAAAAGAAAGAAGGAAAGGCGCCTCATGCGGCAAAGATTCTGGCAAGGAACATTCAAGACCCTGGGCCTCCTCGGTCTGACGGCGGGGCTCGCCGTCCAGGCCGCCGAGCCGTCCGGCAAGGCCCTCAGCGCCGCCGCCGGCGTGCCCTGGCCGGCGGTCATCGCCCACCGCGGCGCCTCGTACGACGCCCCCGAGGAAACCGCCGCGGCCTACCTGCTGGCCCGCGACCTCGGCGCCGACTACCTGGAAGCCGACGTGCAGCGCAGCCGCGACGGCGTGCTGGTCGCCCTCCACGACGACACCCTGGAGCGCACCACCGACGTCGCCGAGGTGTTCCCGGGGCGCGCCAAGGACCCGGTGAGCAGCTTCAGCCTCGCCGAACTCAAGCGCCTGGACGCCGGCTCCTGGTTCAATCGCGCCTTTCCCGAGCGCGCCCGGCCCGGCTTCGTCGGCCTGCGCATCCTCACCCTCGACGAACTGCTCGACATCGCCGAGGGCGGCGCCAACAAGCCGGGCCTGTACCTGGAAACCAAGGTACCGGCGCAATTCCCCGGTATCGAAGACGACCTGCGCAAGCTGCTGGAACGCCGCGGCTGGCTGCAACCCCGCGAGCGCGCCACCGCCGGGCATGTGGACGTGGCCCACGGCAATGGCCGGGTGATCCTGCAGACCTTCGAGAAGAGCAGCCTGGAACTGCTGCAAAAAAGCATGCCGCAAGTGCCGAAGATTCTCCTGCTGTGGCTCGGCGACGGCTACCTGGAAGCCCGCTCGCCAGTGACGTTCAAGGAATCCGGGGAAACCGACAAGGCGGCCTTCTACGCCAGGCAGGAAGTGAAGTCCGAAGCCGAGTTCGGCGCCTGGCTGGACTGGGCCAAGGCCCACGGCGCGCTGGGCACCGGGCCCTCGGCGACCCTCGCCGAGCGCGGCGAACAGAGCTATGCCGACCTGGTGAAACCCTGGATGAACCGCATGACCCACGCGCGCGGGCTGTTCATCCATGCCTACTCGGTGGACTCGGCGGAAGACTTCGAGGCCCTCGGCGCGGCCGGCGTCGACGGTTTCTTCACCAACCGCACCTCGGAACTGCTGAAGTTCCAGGGCCGCCCGGCGGCGCAAGACATGGACGCGCTGCTGCGCCGGCACGGCTACTGAGCCTCGGCCTGGCCGGCGGATGAGCGCGGGCGGCCATCCGCACGCCCCGCCTCGGCGGCGCGGCGCTAACCGGCGCTGTCGCTGCCGAAGCGCGCCAGCTGCATCTCGCGCAGCCGGCTGAGGGTGCGACGGAAGGCGAAGGCCAGGTAGCCCTCGGTATAGAGTGCCTCCAGCGGCACCCTGGCCTCCAGGTAGAGCGGCACCTTGCGGTCGTAGCATTCGTCCACCAAGGCGATGAAGCGCCGCACGCCGTCGTCGTGCACCGACAACTGCGGCAATTCGCGATCGCCCGCCTCCACCAGTTGCGCGCCGTCCTCGGTGCCACGGGCGATGCGACCTTCGCGCTGGCTGGCGCTCAGGCACGGCAGGTCGTCCATCAGGATCGCCCGGTAGCGGTCGCAAAGGCCGATGAAGTCCAGCGCCGACAGCGGCGCCTCGCAGAGCTGCGCATAGCTGCACCAGAGCACCGATTCGCTGTGCCGGCGCACCGCCACCTGCCGGTGGCCCAGTTCGATGGGCTGCTCGGACACCGCCTCGCCGGCGCTCAGGCGCGCGAAGAGTCCGGCGAAACCGCCCGCCTGCCCCGCCTCCACCACCCAGTAGCGTTGCTCGGCCCGGCCGGGATGCAGGCGGTGGTCCTGGCCGCCATCCACCGCGACCACTGCCATGTGCCGCTGGATCGCCTCGATCGCCGGGAGGAAGCGTTCGCGGTTGAAGCCGTCGGCGTACAGCTGCTCCGGCGGCTGGTTGGAGGTGGCGACCAGCACCACGCCCTCCTCGAACATGATTCGCAGCAGGCTGCCGAGAAGGATGGCGTCGCCGATGTCGCTGACGAACAGCTCGTCGAAGCACAGTACCCGCACCTCCCGCGCCAGCTCGCGGGCCAGGGCGCGCAGCGGGTCGGCGGTGCCGGTCAGTTCGAACTGGCGCTGGTGCACCCATTGCATGAAGTGGTGGAAGTGCTGGCGCCGCGCGGGCACGCGCAGGCACTGGTAGAAGTGATCCATCAGCCAGGTCTTGCCGCGCCCCACCGGCCCCCACAGGTAGACGCCCTGGATCGCGGCGTGGCGATGAGCCTCGTGCAGGGCCTGGAAACAACGCTCCAGCGCCTCGGCGGCGCGCCGCTGCGCCTCGTCGGGAGCGAAACCGCGCTGTTCCACGGCCTGGCGATAGGCGGCGAGCGGCGACGTGGCCGGCAGATCGGGAGAGGTATCGGGCATCGGGCGGTTCCACCTGGCGTAGAGCGCGGAGCCAGACGCTCCGCAAGGCAGCCAGTCTACTGCGGCCGGCGCGGCTTGGGCGAATGCCGGGCGGCGGCGGTGGCGGCGGCCACCAGGGGGTTGGCCGGGCTCTGGCAGAGACCGCAGGTGGGAATGTTCAGCAGCGCGATGGTCCATGACGTTCGCCGCCGGCATCCCGCTGGGATGGGTGCGGTTCTGCGGCCACACGTCGAGCCCCGAAGCTGCATTGCAGGGTGGCGCCGGCGCAGACCTGCGGGCAGCCCATGCCGATCTCCCGAGCGCGACGGCGTTGTAGCAGGATAGGCCAGCCCATCGCGCCGCCGCGGAGCTGGCTGCTGTTTTTCTGACGAATGTCCGACATGCGTGCCGCCAGCGGCGCTAGAATTCCTCCGTCATGCGGGGCGGAGCTCCGCGACAGGAATCGACGAAAAAGGATTTTCGGCGGATCGAACGGTGCCCGCAGCGCCCTCGCCGGCTGGCCTGCGGCCGGTCGATGCAGGGGTTGCCGTACCCTGGCCGCCCCATGGACGGGACGACAATGCCTAGCACAAGAAGCCTCCCCGCACGGGTCATCGTCGCCGATGACTACCCCCTGTTCCGCGACGGCCTGAAACGGGTCGTCCGCCGCTACCTGCCGCAATCCGCCGTGAGCTTGGCGGACAGCTTCGACGAGGTGTTGCGCCAGGCGCAGGCCTGCCCGGCGGAACCTCCCGTTCTCTTCGTCCTCGACCTGCAGCTTCCCGGCCTCGCCGCGCCACAGTCCATCGATCGGCTGCGCCGCGCCTACCGAAATAGCTCGATCGTCATCGTCTCGATGCTCGACGACCCATGCCTGGTGGACGAGGTGCTGGCCGCCGGCGCCGACGGCTATCTCGGCAAATCCCTGGAGGCCGGGGAAATCGGCGCGGCGCTGCGGGCGCTGGGCAGCGACGAGCCGGTGGTGCGCCTGCGCAGCGAAGGAGCGAGTCCCGTCAGGCCGGGGCAGGACCGGGTGGACGCGCTGACCCCGCGACAGCGGGCGGTCCTGCGACTGATCGTCGACGGCCTGTCAAACAAGCAGATCGGCCGCGCGCTGTCGATCTCGCCGTTCACCGTGCGCATCCACGTATCCTCCCTGCTGCGCACCCTGGACGTGAGTACGCGAGCGGCGGCGGCGGCACTCGCCGTGAAGGCCGGGGTCCAGGGCAACTGCGCCGAGGTTCCTCGCGGCGTTGCCGAAAATCACAGAGCGAAAACCTCCCCGCGGCTTTCACAAAGCCTCCCACGTACTTGAGAGAACCCTCTCCATGGAAGCGGCACTTGCGCGCGGCGGTTCCAGGGGCCCATGCCGCCAGGCGGTGCGGTCCTGCCTCCGCCCGCTCGAATTCCGCTCCGGCTATGGCGGCGAAGCGTTCGCATGTAGCGGAGATGTTCGGTCCGCTGGTCGGCGGTGACGCGATCCGCAACCGGTGAGCCTGCCGGACCTGTCGATCCACTGACTCGCCAAGACGGCCTCGCACGGTCGGCGCGGGTCGTCGATAGCGGAAAAATGGATGGGCTAACCCGGCTTCGAAGGCCCGCAGAAAGCCCGGGACGCCTCGCGAGACGACGACGTCGGCTGCCAGGCAGGAGATATTTTCCTTACAAAATACTTTTAATAAAAAACATAACTTATTGATTTATATAATTAATTAAAACCTAGAATTTACTTCAAGTGGGTGAGCGAAGCGGCGGATAACGCTGCGCGTTATTCCCCCTACCGCCCGGCCCCCTGCGTTCCGCAGGGCGGATAACGCCACAGGCGTTATCCGCCGTTGATGTGTCGCTGCAAGGAAAGACATGCCCCGTAAAAACCTTTCTTTTACGGAGACTTGCGAGCGAAACCTGAGCCACAGCCTGCGGTTGCGCGCCCTGCGGGCTGTGGCCAGCCGGGAAGGACTACGCCTTGCGCCACCCCTGCAACTGGTTGCGGATCGGCAGCTCGCGGATGCGCTTGCCGGTGGCGGCGAAGATCGCGTTGCACAGCGCCGGCGCTATCGGCGGCACGCCGGGCTCGCCGACCCCGCCCAGCGGCAGGTCGCCGTCCGGCTTGAGCAGATGCACCGACACCGCCTTGGGCGCCAGCGGCATGCGCGCCAGCTCGTACTGGTGGAAGTTGTCCTGCTGGACCTTGCCATCCTTGAAGCTGATCTCGCCCAGCGCCGCCAGGCCCAGGCCCATCACGCAGGCGCCTTCGAGCTGCGAGCGGATGCGCTCGGGGTTGATCTGCGGACCGCAGTCGGCGGCGATGGTGGCCTTGTGCACCAGCAGCGCGCCGTCGTCCTTCACCTCCACCTCGATCACCACCGCCACGTAGGTGACGAAGCTGTAGTGCGCGGCGATTCCCCGCGCCCTGCCCCTGGGCAACTCGCCGCCCCAGCCGGACTGGCGCGCCGCCTCCTCGATCACCCCGCGCAGGCGGCCGACATCGAGCGGGTAGCGCTGCGGCGACTCGCCGTAGTTCCAGCTGTCGCCGAGTTCGGCGGTGTCGATCCGCCGCGCCGGGCCGAGCAGCTTGAGCAGGTAGTCCTTCGGGTCCTGGCCGGCCTTCGCCGCCAGTTCGCCGACGAAGCTCTGGATGGCGAAGGCATGGGGGATGTTGGAGACCGAGCGGAACCAGCCGACCCGGGTGTGCGCCGGGGCCTCGGGGTTCTCCAGGCGCACGTTGGGGATGGCGAACGGCAGATTGGTCAGGCCCATGCCCAGTTCGAAGGCGCCCTGATGCTTGCTGTCCGGGCCGAACAGCGCGGTGATGCTCGGCGCCACCGAGCGATGCAGCCAGGCCTGCGGCAACCCGTCGGCGCCGAGCACGGCCTGCAGGCGCTCCACCGAGACCGTGTGGAAATAGGAGAAATGCAGGTCGTCCTCGCGGGTCCACTGCACGCGCAGGTGGCGACCGGGAAACTCCTTCGCCAGGATCGCCGCTTCGAGCACGTAGTCGGGCTTGGACTTGCGGCCGAAACCGCCGCCGAGCAGGGTCACGTTGACCGTGACCTTGTCGAACGGCAGTTCAAGGCGCTCGGCGATGCGCTCGCGGGTCACTTGCGGCGCCTGGGTCGGGGCCCAGACCTCGCAGGCGCCGTCCTTGTACCAGGCGGTGGAGACCGGCGGTTCCATCGGTGCCTGGGCCAGGTGCGGCAGGTAGTACTCGGCCTCGACGATATCCCCGCCCCTGGCGAACAGCGCCGCGGCATCGCCGCTGTCACGCACCACCTTGCCCGGCTTGCGCGCGGCCTCCTCCAGTTGCTTGCGGTAGGCCGCCGAATCGTAGCCGCCGTTGACCCCGGCGTCCCACTCGAGCACCAGCGCCTCGCGGCCCTTGATCGCCGCCCAGGTGTTCCTCGCCACCACGGCGACACCGCCCAGCGGCTGGAACTCGGACGGGATCGGCCGGCTTTCGATCTCGATCACCTTGAGCACCCCCGGCACCTTCAGCGCGGCGGCGGCGTCGTAGCGCTTGAGCTTGCCGCCGTAGACCGGCGGCCGGGCGACCACCGCGTAGAGCATGTCGTCGAAGCGCGCGTCGAAGCCGAAGCCGGCGCGGCCGTTGACGATGTCGGCGCCGTCGATGGCGCGCGCCACGTCCTTGCCGATGTAGCGGAACTGCTCGGGCTTCTTCAGCACCAGCTTGTCGCGCGCCGGCACATCGAGGCCGGCGGCAGCCTCGGCCAGCTCGCCGAAGGACAGCGAACGGCCGCTGGGCGCGTGGAGCACCCTGTTCTGTTCGGCGCGACACTCGTCCAGCGGTACCTTCCACTGGTTGGCCGCGGCCTGTTCGAGCATCTGCCGCGCCGCCGCGCCGCAGCGGCGCATGGGTTCGAACCAGTGGCGCATGCTGCGCGAGCCATCGGTGTCCTGGTTGCCATAGCGCGCTTCGTCGCCAGGCGCCTGGATCACCCTGACCCGGCTCCAGTCGGCCTCCAGCTCGTCGGCCACCACCATCGCCAGGCTGGTGCGCACGCCCTGGCCCATTTCCGAGCGGTTGCAGACGATGCCGACCGTGCCGTCCTTGTCGATGCTCACGTAGATCTTCGGGTTGTCCACCCAGCCGTGGGGCATGGCGTCGGCGCCGAAAGCCTTCTGTTCCGCCGCCAGAGCGTCGCGCCAGCCCCAGTTGGCGGCGACCAGCAGCACGCCGGTGGCGCCGACGCCCTTGAGGAAGCCGCGGCGGCTGAGGTTGCCGATGACCAGGTCGTCGAGAGTCGAGCGCTTCATGCCTTGGCCTCCTGCAGCTTGGCGGAGGCGTTGTGGATCGCCGTCTTGATCCGGTTGTAGGTGCCGCAGCGGCAGATGTTGCCGGCCATCGCCGCCTCGATCTGCTCGTCGCTGGGCGCGGGATTGCTCTTCAGCAGCGCGGTGGCGGACATGATCTGCCCGCCCTGGCAATAGCCGCACTGCGCCACGCCGATGTCCAGCCAGGCCTGCTGGACGACCTCGCCGATCTTGTCGGTGTGCAGGTGGTCGATGGTGGTGACCTTCCTGCCCTGCGCCAGGCTCACCGGAGTGATGCACGAGCGCGTGGCCTGGCCGTCGATGTGGATGGTGCACGAGCCGCACAGGCCCATGCCGCAGCCGAACTTGGTCCCGGTATAGCCGACGACGTCGCGGATGGCCCAGAGCAAGGGCATATCCTCGGTGACATCGAGCTGATGATCCTGACCGTTGAGGTTGAGGGTAATCATCGGTGCACGCCTTTTCTGGTTTCTGTTTATGGATCAGCGCGGCTCTGCGATGCGCCCCAAGGCGCCGCGAACCGCCTTGCCAGGCTGAAGCGGAAGATTATTCGCCAGCACGCCGCGGCGGATAACCAGGCAGGACTGAACGTATCGTTGAATGAAATTCAACGATACCGAGGCTGGGGCGGAATGCGCCGCAACGCTGCCATCCATCACCCTAGCCAAGCGCGAGGCGCTTCGCCGGCCGGGACTAGCCGCGCCGGATGCGCAGGCGCTCGGCGTGATAGATCAGCGGGCCGTACTGGTCCTCGGCGCCGCCGGGGTCGTCCAGCAGCACGCCGGTGATACGGCCCTGGCGGAACAGCAGGCGGATCGCCATCAGGTTGGCCCTGGGATCGCCCTTGAGATCGTGGAGGGAACGCGGGGTGTCGGCATCCAGCTGACAAAACACCGATTCGAGCAAAACATCGGAAGGTTCTAACGCCATGCAGTCGTATCCATCGAGAAGTACCGGCCACCATGCCCTGCCCGGGCCGCCGGTCAAAGCCCATCCCTGGAAAAACGTCTTTCCGCGCATTGAAACAATGCGCAACGATTTTCCCCGGCGCAGTGTCGCCCGGCGCCAGACCCGTTGCCAAGAACCGTACATCTCCACCCGGCCCCTGCGACAACGTTGCAATACTTTCTTCACACGACTTCCGCTACAAAGGTAGCTCGCGGAACCGAGGGTTCCTTGTCCAACCCACCCATAACCGAGAAAGCAAGCGGAGGCACCCATGAACCACACTGCATCGATCCCCGCCCTGCCCACGGCCTATGACCTGCTGAACACCCGCATCCAGCGCATCATCCACGCCCCGGCGGCCCAGCAGGCCTGCCAGGCCTGCATTTCCCGATTGCCCGGTGAAGACGAGGGCGACTGGGCCCACCTGCTGGAAGACCTCGACCGTTCCAGCCAGTGGCTGCTCGACCCGCAACGCGACGGCAGCATCGTCCTGCGCTGGAGTTCCGCCGCCTGATCCTCTTTGCCGCGCGGCCGCCGAGCCGCGCGGCTTCCGCTCTTCCCTCCCGCCGCCGTTCCCGGCTATCGCGGATAGGTTCCCGGCAACAGGATGTCCCGGCCGACCTCACGGATGTCGGTATGCCCGCAGAAGGCCATGGTCAGGTCCAGCTCGCGGGCGATGATCTCCAGCGCCCGCGTCACCCCGGCCTGCCCCAGCGCGCCCAGCCCATAGAGATAGGGACGGCCGATCATGGTCCCGCGCGCGCCGAGGGCGATCGCCTTGAGCACGTCCTGCCCGGAACGGATGCCGCTGTCGAGCCAGACCTCGATGCGCTCGCCCACCGCCTCGACGATCGCCGGCAGCGCGCTGATGGTCGAAGGCGCACCGTCCAGCTGGCGTCCGCCATGGTTGCTGACAATCAGTGCGTCCGCGCCGGAATCGGCGGCCAGGCGCGCGTCCTCGGCGTCGAGGATGCCCTTGAGCACCAGCTTGCCGCCCCAGCGCCGCTTGATCCATTCGACGTCGCCCCAGTTCAGCCGTGGGTCGAACTGGCGGGCGGTCCACTCGGACAGCGAGCCCATGTCGTCGACGCCCTTGACGTGACCGACGATGTTGCCGAAACCGCGACGCCGGGTGCCGAGCATGCCCAGCGCCCAGCGCGGCTTGGTGGCGATGTTCAGCAGGTTGGCCAGGGTCGGCCGCGGCGGCGCCGAGAGGCCGTTCTTCAGGTCCTTGTGGCGCTGGCCGATGATCTGCAGGTCGAGGGTCAGCACCAGCGCGTCGCAGCCTGCGGCCCTGGCGCGCTCGATCAGGCGTTCGATGAAATCGCGGTCGCGCATCACGTAGAGCTGGAACCAGAACGGCTGGCCGACTTCCGTGGCGATGTCCTCCAGGGAACAGATGCTCATGGTCGACAGGGTGTAGCGCACGCCGAACTCGGCGGCGGCGCGTGCGGCGAGGATCTCGCCGTCGGCGTGCTGCATGCCGGCCAACCCGGTGGGCGCGATGGCCACCGGCATGGCCATCTCCTGGCCGAGCATGCGGGTGCGCAGCGAGCGGTTCTCGATGTTGCGCGCGACCCGCTGGCGCAGCTTGATCGCGGCGAAGTCGTCCTGGTTGGCGCGGTAGGTGCCCTCGGTCCAGGAACCGGAGTCGGCGTAGTCGTAGAACATCCGTGGCACGCGCTTGCGCGCCAGGCGGCGCAGGTCTTCGATATCGGTGATGACGCTCATGCAGTCCACTCCTTCGGGGGTGGCTGGATGGTAGAGCGCGACGCGCCGCCGCAGGCGGAATAATTCTCGGCATCGGCGGAAGGAAATTCCGCCGCTTCAGTCGTCCGCCGCCGGAAGGAATTCCCGGCCCTGGGCCACCGCTTCGCGGCAGATCGCCGCCAGCCAGGCGGCGAAACGCTGGCTGGCCGGCGAGGCCTGGTGGCTGCGCAGATGATAGTGATGGGTGGGCGCCGAACGCAGCGCGAACAGCGCCACCAGCCGCCCCTCGGCAAGCCAGGCGCGTGCCAGCGACGGTCGCGCCAGGGCCACGCCCTGGCCGTTGGCCGCGGCCTCCAGGGTCATGCCCAAATCGAGCAGGCGCGGCCCGGCGCAAGGCTCCGGCCAGTCCAGCCCGGCCACGCGGAACCAGGGCTGCCAGGGCTCCAGCGGCGAGCGCAGCAGCGGCAGGCCGGCGAGCATCGATGGCGTCCAGGGCCGCGGCAGGCCGAGCAGCAGCCCCGGCGCGGCCAGCGGCAGCACGCGCTCCTCCAGCAGCCGCTCGCCGGCCGCCACGCCATGGCTGTCGCCGCGCACCTCGACGTCGGCCAGCGGCAGGTCCTGGCCGTCCGAGGGACTCGACAGGAGGATCTCCAGCTCGATTTCCGGACAGGCCTCGGCGAAGGACGCCAGGCGCGGAATCAGGATCTGCCGGGCGAAGGTCGGCGGCGTGCGCAGGGTCAGCCGCTGCTGGCGCTGGACCTGGCGACGATGCAGCGGAACCGCCGCGAGCTGGGCGAGGATCGGCGCGATCTGTTCGAGGTACTCGCGGCCGTGGGAGGTCAGCGCCAGGGAGCGGCCATCACGCTGCAGCAGATTGACCCCGAGCATCCCCTCGAGACCGGAGACCCGCTTGCTGGCGGCGCTGCCGGTGATCGACAGGAGTTCGGCGGCACGCTCGAAGGTGCCCAGCCGGGCAGCCGCCTCGAACGCCTGCAACGCTTCGATGGAAGGAAAACGGAAATCGTCGGGATTGAGCATGGGGCAGACTTTACCCGCTGCCGGAGGTCAGGGATAGCGGATCAGAGCCGCTGCTCGTTGGCCGCCTCGCGACGCTCCGGCGCGCCGCGCCCGCCGGAAACGTCGGCACACGCCCGGCCGGGGCTGTAGACGTCCTGTTCGTGGAGGGTCACCAGGCCGCTGTCCACCAGGCGTCCGAGCACCTGGCGGATGCTCACCAGCGACAGCGGCGTGCCGGTCTCGGAGAGACGCTGGTGGAGGGCCCGGATCGGTACCCGGCCCTGTTCCCCGGAAGCTTCCCACAGCGCATCGATCACTTTCAGCCGGGCCAGACTCATCTTCAGGCCGGCCTCCTTCAACATCTGCTTGACGGGCGAATGGGTCATCGTGACGCTCCTTTCGTGGACGAATGGGTAGCGGGTCCCCGCCGAAGCCGAGCATCCCTGCCCGCTGCCTGCACGTGTTCCCTGGCACTGAGCGGCCGTCAGCCGCCTCTATGGTTAAAGACGAACGAGCGCGAAAAAACCGTCAGGAATTTTCCCATCAATTCTGATAGTCATTGCTTATCATTCGCTAATGCTCATCCTTTGCAGCTGTGGATCGGCATCGATCTGCCGGTCGCTGAAGGGCAACGCCTGCCATTGCTGGCGGGAAAACAGCTCGGTCTGGTCGCGATAATGCGGCGAGCGCGGATCGCTGGACTGGGAGAAGGCCAGCAGCCCGCGCGCCCGCGGCCCGCCCTCGGGGAAGGTGACCAACTGGATGTAGCTGGTGCCGCCGACCACCTCCAGGTGATCGCCCTTGCGGACGCTCTGGATCGCGTTGTAGACGCCGAAATGGCCGTCGCCGCCGGGAATCGCGATGCGCTCCTGGCCGCGGGTGCTGAGCTGCAGGTCGCCCCAGCGCGCGCCACGGGGAATGCCCAGCGCCTCCACCTCTGCCGCGGCCTGGAGCAGCGCCTGGCGTACCTGGGTGGCCACCGCAGGCTTGTCCAGGGCGATGCCGTTCGGCGTGTCGAGCGGACGTTGCGGGTCGAACGGCTCCTTCCAGGCGTCGTCCAGCTCGCCGAAACGCTGCATGAAATGCAGGAAGTAGACGAAGCCGCTGCCGCTGTCGAGGTTGGCGCTGCGGTCCCATTGCGCCAGGGCCGCGCAGGCTTGCTCTAGCGCCTTCTGTTGCGGGTTGTCGTGGCACAGGCGGAGCAGGTCCGGGAGCACCTGGTCGGCGCTGTAGACATGGTTGGCGGTGACCATTTCCTCGAGCATCCCGGCCTCCAGCGGCCGCTTGCCCTGCAGCCGGCTCAGGGCGTAGCGCGCCCGCGGGCCGATGGGTTTCTCCTGGCTGACCAGCGGCGAGAAGCCCTGCAGCGGGCTGGCCGGGTTGGTCAGCCAGGCGCTGTCGTTGGAGTTCTGTACGAAGTCCTTGCGCAGCAGCACCGGCAGTTGTGCCGCCGGGGTGATGCCGGCCTGGGCCGCGGCCGGATCGCGGCTCCAGGCGCAGCGGCTGTCCTGCCCCTGCAGGGCCGGCAGGCCTTCGGCGACCAGCTGCGGAATGGCGCAGGCGGAAATCAGCTCCGGCTTCAGGTAGGGCACCACCGACTGGTTCATGTACAGGGCGTTGCCCTGCTCGTCCGCAGCCAGGGTGTTGACCCAGGGAATTCCCTGCAACGTCTCGACCCGCCGGCGCAGATCGGCAACGTCGCGGGCCTGGTTGATCGAGTACCACTGCTGCAATACCCGGGTGTTCTCCAGGTTGGCGTCGCGCAGGGCGTAGGCTTCGCCCTTGTTCCAGTCCAGCTTGCCGGGCCAGACCACCAGCGGCCCGTAGAGCGACTGGTAGACCTTGTGCTCGACGCGCGACAACTTGCCGTCGGCGCCGCGCACCTCGATCGCGATGGACTTCTCCTCCAGCGGCAGCGAACGACCGTCGACCAGGTAGCGCCGCGGGTCCTTCGGGTCCAGCGCCAGGCGATACAGGGTGAAGTGGCTGGAGGTATCCACCGTGTGGGTCCAGGCCAGGTGGCGGCTGAAGCCGATGTTGACCACCGGCAGACCGGGCAGCGAGGCGCCCATCACGTCGAGCCGGCCGGGAATGGTCAGGTGCATCTGGTAGAAACGCATCGCGCCATTCCAGGGGAAATGCGGGTTGGCCAGCAGCATGCCCCTGCCGTCCACCGAGCGCTCGCTGCCAACGGCGATGGCGTTGCTGCCACGCTCCAGACGAAAGCGCTGGCGCCGCTGCTCGGCCACCTGGAACGCCCGCTCGCCGCTCAGGGCGACCTTCTCCGCGTCGGGCGGCGCGGCGGCCACCAACGCGTCGGCGAACTGGCCGACCCCGCCTTCCACCAGCAGGCGCCGGGTCAGGCGCAGCAGGTCATCGGTAGCGATGGCCCGCAGCCAGGGCTGGCCGAGGCAACTGGTGGTCTTGCCGTCGGCCTCGCGGAGGAAGCGGTTGAAACCGGCGGCGTAGCCTTCGAGCAACTGGCGTACCGCGGGCGTCTGCGCCTGCCAGAAGGCCTGCAGTGCCTCGGGCTGGTTGAGCCAGGCGTAGAAGATGTCGGACGGCAGGTTGTCCAGTTCGGCCGAGGACTTGCCCTCGCTGCCGAAATAGCGCGCCCGCTCGCCGCGCGCGGTGACGATCTCCTCGGCCAGCAGGCAGGCGTTGTCGCGCGCGTAGGCGTAGCCGATGCCGTAGCCCAGGCCGCGCTCATCCCTGGCGCGGATGTGCGGCACGCCATAGGCGGTCCAGCGGATGTCCGCGGCCAGCCCGGTCGGCCGGGCCACATCGGCCTGGACCGGCATCATCGAACCCAACAGCATGCCGGCCAGGCCGGTCAATACGGTACGCATCCCCATCGATGTCGTTTCTCTGCAAAGTGGTGGCCGGAACGGCCGGAACATGCAACGAAAACGCCCTGCGTGCCGGACATCCCCTGGCGGGGAAACAGGCAACACAGGGCGTGGCGGCGTGACGCCGGTCAACTGGCCAGGGCGTGCTCGTGCAGGGCACGGGCCGGAGCACCCGGCTTCAGGTGCTGGTAGAGCGAGCCGGAGATTTCCTCGGCGCGCACCGGCAGCACCGACAGCAGGGTGTCGCTGAGGCCGTGGCTGGCCTGGCAGAAGCCCTGCATGTAGATCGATGCCTGGCAACGCTGGTCGGTGATCAGGCGATAGTTGCGGTCGACCTCGAAGTCGCCGAGGTAGTCGGCCATCGGCTCCAGCAGTTGACGGTGCAGTTGCCGCTCGTAGCCGGTGGCGAGGATCACCAGGTCGTAGCGCTGCACGCTCAGTTCGCCATTGGCGGTATTGCGCAACGCCAGCTCGATGCCCTCGGCGCCTGCCGTGGCCTTCTCCACCGAGCGCAGGCTGCGGAAGGCGTGGCGCGGGACTCCGGAAACCTTCTGGCGATAGAAGATGCCGTAAATACGCTCGATCAGGTCGATATCCACCACCGAATAGTTGGTGTTGTGGTACTCGCGCACCAGGCGCTCACGCTCCGCGCCTTCCTGGTTGTAGATCAGGTCGGTGAACTCGGGCGCGAACACTTCGTTGACGAACGGGCTGTCGTCCGCCGGCTTCAGCGCCGAACCGCGCAGGATCAGGTCGACCTGTACCGATGGATAACTGTCGTTGAGGTCGATGAAGGCTTCGGCGGCACTCTGTCCGCCGCCGATGATCGCGACTTTCATCGGCTGGCCGTTGACACAGGGCTGCTTGAGCATGCGCTCCAGATACTGCGAATGGTGGAAGACCCTGCCATCGTCTTTCAGGTGGCGGAACGCCAGGGGAATGCGCGGGGTACCGCCGGCGCTGACCACCACCGAGCGAGTGGTCCGCACCAGTTCCTCGCCTTCGGCGTTGCGTGAAGTCACCCGCAGCGCCTCGACCTTGCGCTCGACCAGCATCGGCTCGACCGACAGTACCTCCTCGCCGTAACGGCTCTGCTCGGCGAAATGCCCGGCGACCCAGCGCAGGTAGTCGTTGAATTCCATGCGGCAGGGATAGAAGGTGCCCAGGTTGATGAAGTCCACCAGGCGCCCATGCTTGTGCAGGTAGTTGACGAAGGAATACGGGCTGGTCGGGTTGCGCAGGGACACCAGGTCCTTGAGGAAGGAAATCTGCAGTTCGCTCTGGCTGACCAGGGTATTGCCGTGCCAGCGATAGTCGGCCTGCTTGTCGAGGAACAGGACTTGCAGTTCCCCCTGGGTCTTCGCGCGTTCCTCAAGGGCGATCGCCAGGGCGATGTTCGAAGGGCCGAAACCGATACCGATAAGGTCGTGAACGACGGCGGTTGCTGTAGCCTGGGTCATTTCCAGTGTCCTCTGGATAGGCTCCCGAAACCGGGGAGCGATAGGTCAAGAGCGGCCCGTAAGGGCGTCTGTTGACTAGGAACGAGGACCGGGAAACGAAATTTAACCGCGCTGGATCAACTGGACTCCCAGGCTCGCATGCGCAGGCGGCAGTGTTTCATCGCATTGACGATGTGCTTTTCCACGAGGCTGCGGGAGATATTCAGGTGCTCCGCTATCTCGTTGTGGGAAAGCCCTTCCAGCTTGCGCAGGAGAAAGGACTCGCGACACAGCGGCGGCAACTCGTTCAGCGCCAGGGACAGCAGGTCCAGGCGCTGGCGCTGGTCCTCGAGCACCTGGGGGGAAGGCTCGGACATACCCTCCTCCTCGTCGAGGACGTGCAAGGGCTCGGCCTTGCGCACCCGGCTGCGGCGATGTTCGTCGACCGCGAGATTGAGCGCCGTCCGGTACAGGAACGCCCGCGGATGCTCGATTCGCGCTTGACTGGAGCGCTCCAGCACGCGCAAATACGCGTCGTGAGCAACGTCGGCCGCTGCCTGCCGGTCTCCGAGCCTGGCGCAGAGGAAACGCAACAGCTCCCGATAATGGTTTTCCAAGACAACTCCTGCTCGCTACCGCGTGAGCGCTATCCTTGACCGAATGGGAAACCCCACAGGCGATGTTGGCAGCCTGAAATCATTAAATTTATAATAATTCTCATCCAGCTTTAAAGCCTTGCCATCCAAGAGAGACGACAGGCGCAAACGGAACCCTCGATGAAGACACCCCTCCCCGCCGACAGCGACACCCTGGTCCAGGACGCCGCTCACTGGTGCATGCGCCTGCATGCCGAGGACTGCAGCGAGGAAGAGCGCGCCGAGTTCCGTCGCTGGCTGGCGAGCGACCCGAGGCACGCCGACGAATACGCGGCAATGGAAGAAATCTGGCAGCTCAGCGAGTTGCTCCCCCGCCGCCCCGCCGCCCCGGCGGCCGTCCAGGCACGGCCACGCCCGCGGGCGTCCCGCCGGCGCCACTGGAAAAGCCAGGCGCGAGCCGCCGCGCTCGCCTTGTTCCTGCTCCCCGCCTCCGCCTACCTGGGCTGGCTGCAGGGCTGGATACCTTCCAGCTACCAGCGCTACGCGGCGCAGGACAACATCCGCCACGTCACCCTTCCCGACGGCAGCGAGGTAGAGCTTGATCTCAAGACCCGCCTCAGCTTCGCCAACTTCAGGGACATCCGCCGCGTCGCCCTGGACGAGGGCGAGGCCTATTTCCATGTCACCCACGATACGGCCCATCCATTCGTGGTCAGAGCCGGCAAGGGCTCGATCACCGTCACCGGCACCCGCTTCAATGTCTGGAAGTATCAGGACAACGTCGTCGTCACCGTGACCGAAGGCTCGGTGAAGGTTCGCAGCGAAGGATCGGGCAACGACAGCAGCCTGACCCCGGGCATGCAGGCAAGCTACTACCCCGGACTGCTGCAACCACTGGTCGAGGCGGTCGACACCCATCAGGCCCTGGCCTGGCGCGAAGGTCGCCTGGTTCTCGACGACCTGCCACTGGCCCAGGCCCTGCCGCTGATCAATCGCTACCTGGAACATCCGCTGGTCCTTACCGACAAGGCCAGCGCCGAACTGCGCATCGGCGGCATCTACAGCACCCGCGAGATACGCAACCTGGTCGAGGCCCTGCCGAAGGTCCTGCCGGTCGACCTCGAGCACCGCGACGACGGCAGCATCCGCATCAGCAGCCGCTACGCCCAACTCTGAGCCGGCGCTAAATTATCCGCTTCCGCCTTCGTATACCTGGGAGCGCCAGCCCGCCCGACATACAACGGCGGTATCTCCACGCACCGGCCGGATTCCCGAATGAGACGAACCCGTAGTACTCGTCGCGCACTGCTCGTCGCAGTCTGCCTCAGCCCCCTGATCGCCCTGGCCGCCTGGCAGGCCTACCCGTTCCGCAGCACCAGCTTCGATACCGTGAGCGTCAGCCGCGGCAGCATCGAGAGCAGCGTCTCGGCGCTCGGCACCCTGCAGCCGCGGCGCTACGTCGACGTCGGCGCCCAGGCCTCCGGGCAGATCCGCAAGTTGCACGTCGAGGCCGGCGACGATGTGACGGAGGGCCAGTTGCTGGTCGAGATCGACCCCTCCACCCAGCAGGCCAAGGTGGATGCCGGCCGCTATTCGATCGAGATGCTCAAGGCACAACTGGCCGAGCAACGCGCCCAGTACACCCTCGCTCGCCAGCAGTACCAGCGCCAGCAGCGACTGGCCGCCGGCGGCGCAACGCGCACCGAGGACGTGCAGAGCGCCCAGGCGCAGATGCTCGCCACCCAGGCGCGGATCGACATGTACCAGGCGCAGATCCGCCAGGCCCAGGCCTCGCTGCGCAGCGACGAAGCCGAACTCGGCTATACCCGCATCTACGCACCGATGTCCGGCACGGTGGTGGCCGTCGATGCGCGCGAAGGCCAGACCCTCAACGCCCAGCAGCAGACCCCGCTGATCCTGCGGATCGCCAGATTGTCGCCGATGACCGTCTGGGCCCAGGTCTCCGAAGCCGACATCGGCCGGGTCAAGCCCGGCATGCCGGCCTACTTCACGACTCTCAGCGGCGAAGGCCGGCGCTGGACCGGCAAGGTCCGGCAGATCCTCCCGGTGCCGCCCAAGCCGCTGGATCAGAGCAACCAGGGCGGCGGCAGCCCCACCAGCGGCAGCGGCGGGCAGAGCGGCAGCGGCCGGGTGGTGCTGTATACCGTGCTGGTCGATGTGGACAACGGCGACCACCAACTGATGGCGGAAATGACCGCCCAGGTGTTCTTCGTCGCCGCCACCGCGGAAAACATCCTCACCGCACCGGTCGCCGCCATTCACGACGACGGCAAGGGCGGCCAGGTCGCCTGGGTGGTCGGCAGCAACGGCAAGCCGCAGAGCCGCCAGATCAGGACCGGCATCAGCGACCGCCTGCGGGTGCAGGTACTTGCCGGCCTGGAGGAAGGCGACCGCCTGCTGATGGCCGTTCCCGACGGCAGCGACAGCTGATGGAAAACGCCAAGCAGCCCGTCCCTCTGATCGAACTGCGCGACATCCGCAAGCGCTACGGCGGCAACGGCACTCCGGAAGTCGAGGTACTCAAGGGCGTATCGCTGTCGATCCACGCCGGCGAGTTCGTCGCCATCGTCGGCGCCTCCGGCTCCGGCAAGTCGACCCTGATGAACATCCTCGGCTGCCTCGACCGGCCCAGCTCCGGCAGCTACCACTTCGCCGGCCACGACGTCGCCGAACTGGACAGCGACGAGCAGGCCTGGCTGCGCCGCGAGGCGTTCGGCTTCGTGTTCCAGGGCTATCACCTGATCCCCTCCGCCTCGGCCCAGGAGAACGTCGAGATGCCGGCGATCTACGCCGGCACCCCGGCGAGCGAGCGACACACCCGTGCGCGGGCCCTGCTCGAACGCCTGGGCCTGGCCGAGCGCACCGCCAACCGTCCGCACCAGCTGTCCGGCGGCCAGCAGCAACGGGTCTCGATCGCCCGCGCGCTGATGAACGGCGGCCATATCATCCTCGCCGACGAGCCCACCGGCGCCCTCGACAGCCACAGCGGCGCGGAAGTCATGGCGCTGCTCGACGAACTGGCCGGCCAGGGCCACGTGGTGATCCTGATCACCCACGACCGCGACGTCGCCGCCCGCGCCAAGCGCATCATCGAGGTGCGCGACGGCGAGATCGTCAGCGACAGCGCCAACGACGACCGCCCGGCGCACCCGAGCGCCGGCGTCGGGCGCCACCTGCAGGCCGACGATCTCAGCCAGCGCCTCGCCGAGGGCAGCAGCGAACCCTCTGGGGCCTGGCGCGCCGAACTGCTGGAGGCGGTGCGCGCCGCCTGGCGGGTGATGTGGATCAATCGGTTCCGCACCGCGCTGACCCTGCTCGGGATCATCATCGGCGTCGCCTCGGTGGTGGTCATGCTCGCCGTCGGCGAGGGCAGCAAGCGCCAGGTGATGGCGCAGATGGGCGCGTTCGGCTCGAACATCATCTATCTCAGCGGCGACTCGCCGAACCCGCGCGCGCCGATGGGCATCGTCAGCAGCGACGACGTCGCCGCCATCGCCACCCTGCCCCAGGTGAAGAAGGTCATGCCGGTGAACGGCGGCGAGCTGGTGGTGCGCTACGGCAACATCGACTACCACGCCTACGTCGGCGGCAACAACACCGACTTCCCGGAAATCCTCAACTGGCCGGTGGCCGAGGGCAGCTACTTCACCGAGCGCGACGAGGCCGCCGCCACCACGGTCGCGGTGATCGGCTACAAGGTGCGCAAGAAGCTGTTCGGCAGCGCCAGCCCGATCGGCCGCTACATCCTCATCGAGAACGTGCCGTTCCAGGTCATCGGCGTGCTCGCCGAGAAAGGTTCCAGCTCCGGCGACCAGGACGCCGACAACCGCATCGCCATCCCCTACTCCGCCGCCAGCATCCGCCTGTTCGGCACGCGCAACCCCGAGTACGTGATCATCGCCGCCGCCGACGCCCAGCGCGTGCACCAGGCCGAGCGCGCCATCGACCAGTTGATGCTGCGCCTGCACCGCGGCCAGCGCGACTACGCGCTGACCAACAACGCGGCGATGATCCAGGCCGAGGCGGCGACCCAGAACACCCTGTCGCTGATGCTCGGCTCGATCGCCGCGATCTCCCTGCTGGTGGGCGGGATCGGGGTGATGAACATCATGCTCATGACCGTGCGCGAACGCACCCGCGAGATCGGCATCCGCATGGCCACCGGCGCCCGCCAGGGCGATATCCTCCGCCAGTTCCTCACCGAGGCGGCGATGCTCTCGGTGGTCGGCGGCCTGGCCGGGATCGCCCTGGCCCTGAGCATCGGCGGCGTGTTGCTGCTCGGCCAGGTCGCGGTGGCCTTTTCCCTGTCGGCCATCGTCGGCGCCTTCGGCTGCGCGCTGGTCACCGGCCTGGTGTTCGGCTTCATGCCGGCGCGCAAGGCCGCCCAGCTGGACCCGGTGGCCGCCCTGGCCAGCCAATGACGGACATGTCCATGAAGAATCTTTCCCTGCTTTCCGCCTGCCTGCTGCTCGGCGCCTGCGGCAGCGCGCCGGCGCCCCTCGACAGCGGCCTGGCCGCGCCCGCCCAGTGGCGCTACCTGGCGGCCGGGCGCAGCGATGCCAGCGATATCCGCCAGTGGTGGAAGGCCTTCGGCGCGCCGGAGCTGGACAGCCTGCTGCAACGCGCCCTGATGAACAGCCAGGATCTCGGCGCCGCGGTAGCCCGCGTGCGCCAGGCCCAGGCCTCGGCGGTGATCGCCGGCGCGCCGTTGCTGCCCGAGCTGAATGCGACGCTCGGCGCCAGCCGGCAGAAACTCCTGCGCGGCTCGGGCTACAGCGGTACCGACGCGACCTCCGACAACGACGCCGTCGACTCCTTCTCCGCCGGCCTCAGCGCCAGCTACGAAGTGGACTTCTGGGGCGGTCGCCGGGCTGCCTACCGCAGCGCCCTGGAAAACCTCAAGGCCAGCGAGTACGACCGTGCCACGGTAGAACTGACCCTGCTCTCCGGCGTCGCCAACAGCTACCTGCAGCTATTGGCGCTGCGCGAACAGCAGCGCATCGCCAGGCTCAACCTGGACAACGCCGAGCACGTCCTGCGCCTGGTGGAGACCCGTCACGCCGCCGGCTCGGCCACCGCCCTGGAGGTCGCCCAGCAGAGCAGTCTGGTCGCCAGCCAGCGCAAGCAGCTGCCGCTGCTCGAACAGCAGACCCATGAAGCGCTGATTACCCTGGCCACCCTGATCGGCGAGCCGGTGCAGGACCTGCGGGTGGCCGAACGGCCTTTCGACAGCCTGCGCTGGCCGGAGACCGGAGCGGGCCTGCCGAGCGAACTGCTCGGTCGCCGTCCCGACATCGCCAACGCCGAAGCGCAACTGGCCGCGGCCCAGGCCGACGTCCAGGTGGCGCGCGCGGCGCTGTTCCCCAGGCTGACCCTGAGCGCCTCGCTGTCGTCCGGCGCCAACCGCGCCGCCGACACTTTCCGCAGCCCCTACTACAACCTCGGCGCCAACCTGCTCGCACCGATCTTCAACCACGGCCGCCTGCGCGCCGAGCGCGACCGCAGCCTGGCGCGCCAGGAAGAACTGCTGGAAACCTACCGCAAGGCGATCCTCACCGCCTTTGCCGACACCGAGCGCTCGCTGAACAGCATCGACGGCCTCGACCGACAACTGCACTGGCAGCAGCAGGAACTGGAGCAGGCGCAGCGCGCCTTCGACCTCTCCGACAGCCGCTACCAGGCCGGCGCGGAAACCCTGCTGACGGTCCTCGAAACGCAACGCACGCTGTACGCGGCGCAGGATGCCGCCGTGCAACTGCGGCTGGCCCGCCTGCAGGCCTCGGTCGGCCTGTACAAGGCCCTCGGCGGCGGCTGGCAGAGCGACCGCGAGAATCTCGTGCGGAAAGACTGAGGCCCGCGTTGCGCGGGCCTCTCCATCCTTCCTCGCTCTTTCGCCGTTCAGCGCCTGAGCTGGTCGCGCGCCAGCTTCAGGTTGCGCGCGTACCAGGGCCGCCGCGGCGCACGCTTGAGCCAGCCGCTCAACTGGTCTTCTTCGCTGAAGATGATGCGCAAGGCCAGCTTCATGGTTTCCACGTCCAGCTCCACCGAGTTGCTGCTCGCCTGCAGATCCGACAGGCCGCATCCATGGGTCGCCGGACCCAGCCAGGGATCGCCGACCTCGACCCATCGACCGGGCGCGAACCATTGGATGCCCTCCACTTCGCGGCGCTGCACTTCGCCAGGATGGAAACGCTCGTGGGCGCGATACCAATCCTCGATGCGGTCGTCGATCCAGCCGTGGAAGGACCAGAACACCGGATTCACATGGGACGAGAACGGATCGCCGAGGAAGTCGTTTTCCGGGCGGAACCAACGCGGGGAAAAGTCCGATGGCACCCGGTCGCTCATCACCGGCGCGCCATTGGAGGGATCGCGGGTAACCGAAGCCCAGCGCATGTGCAGCCAGTCGTGCATGCCCAGCTCCATCTCTGAGCCGAACTGACCGAGCGTCAGTTTCGCCAGGTATTCCGGGTCCTGGTATTGCGACTCCCAGACCAGGAAATTGGCGTGATAGCCCTCGTCGCTCTTCAGCCCACGCAGCCACTCGGTGTATTCGTCGTCGTCCACCGCGACCCAGGCCGGCGGGACGGAACAGCCATCGGGATTGTCGAAGTAGCGCAGGAAGCCGACCCGGTCGTGGGCCAGCGGTACGCCCGGCAGCGGCAGGCGCCGCCAGGACGGCAGGTCCTGCATCGAGCGTGCGGTGTGCAGCATGTGCCGGTGCATGAAGAAGAAGTCGATGCCGGAGGCGTTGCGGTCCTTGTGCCGGCCACGGGCGTCGCGCTCACGGTCCAGCGGGCCGGGTTGCCAGCCGACGCCGCGCAGGGCGTTGCGCTGCTTCTCGGAAAGCCGGTGCCACTTGTCCCGCGAGGCGTGCCAGAGCTGGTGGAACAGGCGATGCTGCGGCGAGACCAGCCAGGCGAGCAAGCGCTCGTTGAGGCCGATGCGCTCGCGAGCCAGCGGAAACGGGCGCTTGACCGCCACGAAGCGGAAATCCTCCTGCGCCTGCAGCGGCGAGCGCTCGAGACGCTCGAGGCGACCGCTGAGGGTGCCGTCGCCGGCATTGGCCAGGTTGTCCCAGACTTCGTCGAACACCGCCGAGCAATCGTAGCTCGGTGTCATCGATGCGGCGTTGCCGTCCACCAGGCGCCAGCGGATGCGTGCGGAGCGCGCACCGACCAGGTCGCCAAGCAGGCGGAAGCGCGGTTCCTGCGATGCTCTCAGGCGCTCCGGAGTATCCAGGTAGCCGATCAGGCCCAGCCCTCTGGGCGCCACGTCGAGCACCAGTTCCAACCCCTCCAGCGGCAACCCCGGCAGGCCGGCGTCGGCGCCGAGCAGGCGCAGGTCCCAGATGCCGCGCAGGCGGTCGCCCAGGCGCATGGCCTCGGTGGCGGCCAGGTCCAGCGTCGCTTCGCCGGGTGTGGCCGGGTGCTCCTCGTCTTCGCGCAGGCGGACCAGATGACGATGTGTGTAGTAAGCCACCGGCAGGGCAGCCGCTCCGGTGAGCGCCAAACCCGCCATGAATCCGCGTCGAGAAACCGTCATCGTCCTACCTGTTCAGCCATGGAACCCGCTTTATCCAGCTAGAACGTTCCGTCCATCGGCAAATTTACCGGAGCCGGCGTCGCTGGCGGCACCCGGCGAATTCGCCGGCCCGCTAAATTTTCCGCCCTTGCCCTCGTCCCACCCTGACAGGTGCCCCGCTCCGCGACACAGAACGACCGGCGCCCACCGATTTCGAACCTGACTGGGACGGCAATGACTAGAACTCGCAAAAGAACGGCGCTTTACCTCGGCCTGCCACTGCTCATCGTCCTGCTGGCCATCGGCGGCTGGCTGGCCTGGACCCAGTGGCTGGACAACGCCGGCTACCCGCGCAAGGTCATGCAGCACGCCGAGGAACTGCACGAACGCATCCTCTCCTTCGACAGCCGGATCACCGTGCCACTGGACTTCGGCACCACCGGCAACGAGGTGGACAAGGACGGACCGGGCCAGTTGGACCTGGTCAAGGCCGGCCGCGGACGCCTGTCCGGCGCGGCCCTGGCGATCTTCGGCTGGCCGGAGATGTGGAACGGCCCCGACGCGCCGCACAAGCCGACTCCGGGATTCGTCGACGAGGCCCGCCACCAGCAGGAAATTCGTTACAAGATTCTCACCGGCATGGTCCGCGACTTCCCCAACCAGGTCGGCATCGCCTACTCCCCCGAGGACTTCCGCCGCCTGGCGATGGAAGGCAAGTTCGCCATTGTCATGAGCATGCTCAATGCCTACCCGCTGGGCGACGACCTGTCCCAGCTGGACAAATGGGCCGCCCGCGGCGTACGCATGTTCGGCTTCAGCTACGTTGGCAACAACGACTGGGCCGACTCGTCGCGCCCCTTGCCGTTCTTCAACGATACGGCGGATGCCTTGGGCGGCCTCTCCCCGCTAGGCAAGCAGGCGGTCGAACGGCTCAACGATCTCGGGGTGATCATCGACGTCTCGCAGATGTCGACCAAGGCCCTGGAACAGGTCGCCGCCCTCAGCCGCGCGCCCATCGTCGCCTCGCACTCCGCGCCGCGTGCCCTGGTGGACATCAAGCGCAACCTCAGCGACCACGAGATGCAACTGATCAAGGACAGCGGCGGCGTGATCCAGGTGGTCGGCTTCCCCGCCTACCTGCGCCCGCTGAGCAAACCGACCCTGGACAAGCTCAACGCCCTGCGCGCGCGCTTCGACCTGCAACCCCTCGACGGCCTGGACAACGCCCTGATGCCGGGCGACCCGATCATCGCCATCTGGCCGGAACAACGCTTCGGCGAATACGCCAGCGCCCTCTACGGCATCCTCGAAGAGGAGCCGAAGGCCGGCCTCAAGGAGCTGGTGGACGCCATCGACTACACGGTGAAGAAGGTCGGCATCGACCACGTGGGCATCAGCTCGGACTTCAACGACGGCGGCGGCGTGGACGGCTGGAAGGATGTCAGCGAAATCCGCAACGTCACCGCCGAACTGATCACCCGCGGTTATTCCGATGCCGACATCGCCAAGCTCTGGGGAGGCAACTTCCTCCGCGCCTGGGGCGAAGTGCAGAAACGCGCCAAGCCGACAGCCACCCCCTGACCACGCCCGCCACGGACCTCCCGATGAACGACCGTCGTACCTTTCTCAAGCAGGCCGGCATTCTCGCCGCCGGCCTGCCGCTGCTTTCCGCAGCCCAGCCGCTGCGCGCCGAAGGCGCCCCGAGCGGCGCCGGCAATAAATGGAAAGCGCTGCGCCAGCAATTCGATCTCGACCCGCAGTATCTGCACTTCGCGAACTTCCTCCTCACCTCCCACCCCCGACCAGTCCGGGAGGCCATCGAGCGCTTGCGCGCCCGCTTCGACCGCAACCCGGGCGAAGCGGTGGACTGGCATCGCGAGGAAATCTGGAAATACGAGGACGAGGCTCGCGCCTGGGCAGGTCGCTACTTCGCCGTGCAACCTGGCCAGGTGGCGCTCACCGGCAGCACCACCGACGGCCTGGCGGCGATCTACGGCGGTCTGCTGGTGCAGCCGGGCAAGGAGATCCTGACCTCCTCCCACGAGCACTACTCCACCTACACCACCCTGGAGTACCGGCACAAGCGCATGGGTACCCAGGTCCGCGAGTTTCCGCTGTTCAAGGACCCGCACCGGGTTTCCGTCGACGAGATCCTCTCCAGCATCGCCGCCCAGATCCGCCCGCAGACCCGGGTGCTGGGCATGACCTGGGTGCAGTCGGGCAGCGGCGTGAAGCTGCCGATCCGCGAGATCGGCAAGCTGGTGCGCGAACTCAACCAGAAGCGCGACGAACAGGACCGGATCATCTACGTGGTCGACGGTGTGCATGGTTTTGGCGTGGAAGACGTCAGCTTCGCCGACTTCGACTGCGACTACTTCATCGCCGGCACCCACAAGTGGCTGTTCGGTCCGCGTGGCACCGGGGTCATCATCGCCCGCTCGGAGCAGCTCCAGGAGCACCTGGTGCCGAGCATCCCGACCTTCTCCCGCGCCGACAACTTCGGCACCCTGATGACCCCTGGCGGCTACCACGCCTTCGAACATCGCCTGGCCCTGGGCACGGCCTTCGAGCTGCACCTGCGGTTGGGCAAGGCCGAGGTCCAGGCGCGTATCCACCAGCTCAATGCCTATCTCAAGCAGCGCCTGGGCGAGCATCCCAAGGTCCGCCTGGTCACGCCGACCAGCCCCGAGCTGTCCTCGGGCTTCACCTTCTTCCGCGTCGAAGGCCGCGAGTGCGAGGCGCTCGCCAGGCACCTGATGGCCCATCGGGTGATCAGCGACGCCGTGGATCGCGACGTCGGCCCGGTGGTGCGCCTGGCACCGAGCCTGCTGAACGACGAGGCGGAGATCGACCGGGTGCTGGAAATCCTCGCCCCGCAGCTCGCCTGACCCCTTTCGCCACTCAACGAGAACCGCCATGCACGCATTATCGCCCCTGGCCCTGGCCGCACTGATCGTCGCCGCCGCCCCCGCCTTCGCCGACGAAGCGAAGAAACCCGGCACGGTGTTCAAGGATTGCAAGGACTGTCCGGAAATGGTCGTGCTGCCCGCTGGCAGCTTCACCATGGGCACCCCGGACGACGAGGTCGGCCGCCAGCCCGACGAAGGCCCGCTGCACGACGTGACCTTCGCCAGGCCGTTCGCCATCAGCCGCTACCAGGTCACCGCCGGCGAACTGGACGCCTACCTGAAAGCCACCGGCGTCAAGCTGGCCGACGGCGATACCCGCCCCGGCCGCGAATGCATCGCCGGCAAGCCGCGCTACAAGCAAGGCCCTCGCCAGCCGGCGGTGTGCGTCGACTACAACGACGTGAAGAACTACGCCGCCTGGCTGACGAAGAAGACCGGCAAGCACTACCGCATGCTCAGCGAGGCCGAGCGCGAGTACGGCGCTCGCGCCGGCAGCGCCGGCCCCTTCCCCTTCCCGTTCGACGAAGGCAAGGAATACAGCATCGCCAAGCACGCCAACACCTACGGCGCCAGCGATGGCTACAACTTCACCTCGCCGGCGGGCAGCTTCCCGCCCAACGCCTTCGGCGTCTACGACATGCACGGCAACGTCTACGAGTGGGTCGCCGATTGCTGGCACGACCACTACAACGGCGCGCCGGGCGACGGCAGCGCGTGGATGGGGGACAAGTGCGAACTGGTGCAGATCCGCGGCAACGACTGGGGCGAGCCGCCGATCTTCTCGCGCTCGGGCAACCGCAACAATGCCTACCCCGACGCCCGCGGCGACTGGATCGGCTTCCGCGTGGCCCGCGAACTCTGAGACGGACGAAGAAGAACCGGAGCGACCCGCGTCGCTCCGGCCCTTGCGCATCCGCGACCAGGCGTTTTCAGTCCTTCTCGGCCAGCAGCGCCAGGCCTTCGTGCAAGGCCGGGAACAGACTGTCGTTGAAGTTGTTCCAGCGCAGTTCGAGGATGGTGTCGTCGGGAGATATCTTCGTTTTCAGCACGTCATGGAAGACCTCGCCGGAATCGATGCCATTGTCCACGTAGTGGAACGAGGCGCCGGTCAGGTACAAGGGTTCGACCGGCACGCTTTCCATCGTCGCCCAGTCGACGATCTTCTCTCCCCGCGCGCCATGCAATGCATCCAGGGTCGCCCAGGCGCCGCGCCGTTCGTAGGGCGAGTCGGCGCGGGTGACCCCGGGATGGATATTCATGATCCGCCGGGCGAATGGCGCCCCGGGCCGCACCAGCTCATCGAGGATGACCAGCAGGCCGTCGAGGACGACGACCTCGGCGCGCAGCTCCACCAGCGTCTCGTACAGGCGTCGCTCGAAGTCACGCTTGCCGGCCACGTGCTCCGCGGTCCCGCGCGGATGGCGACGGTAGGTGGATGGCACGTTCAGCAGCAGGTCGTTCATGCGCCGCCCCTGTACCTCCAGTTCCGCCGGGTAGAACCACTGCTGGCCAGGCCGGTAGGCGAATCCGTAGTCCTCGATCTTCTGCTGGTCGCGGGGCAGCTCCGGATCGTCGTCGTAGATCACCCCGACCAGTTCGTAGGCGTCCCCCAGCGCCGTCCGGTTCAGCGATTCGGCGAGAAATTCCAGCGGGGACTTCATGTAGCGCAGCTCGCCCTTGTAGGCCACCTGTTGCCCGGCCTTGTCGGCGGCGGCGTTTCTCAGGGACCAGATATAGGCTAATTTCCTTTTCGTCATCTCGTCTTTCTCAAGGGAATGGGTCGGACTTGAGCGCGTGCTCCGGCACAGTGTTGGACTCGACAAGGGCTTCCCGGGGAACCCGCTCGAGCGTCGCTCTCACTTAAACGCAACGAACGGCCGGCCGCCGAATTTATCGCCCCCCGGCGCTTTTGCCGGACGCCCTGGCCAAGCATCGCCACAGGCTAAATTTCCCCTTCCCGGCCTCGTCTTCAGGGCAGGCGCGAGCGTGCGCCACTCCGCCATCCGCCTCTCTGCCCTTGCGTCCAGCCGGCCGCGCCGAGGAAACCCCATGTCCGCAACACCCCGCAGCGCCACTCGCGAACTTCTGAGCATTCTCAAACCCTTCTGGCCGGCGCTCAGCCTGTCGATAGGACTGGGCATCGTCGGCGGCCTGGCCATCACCGCGCTGCTCACCTCGATCAACCGCGTACTGAACGCCGAAGGCGGCATGACCAGCGGCATGATGCTGGCTTTCAGCGCCATCTGCGCGCTGGCCCTGCTCAGTTCGATCCTGTCCAATATCGGCACCAACTACGTCGGCCAGAAGGTCATCGCCCGACTGCGCAAGACTCTCGGCGGCCGCGTGCTGTCCGCCCCGATCGAGCAACTCGAACGCTACCGCACGCATCGCCTGATCCCGGTGCTCACCCACGACATCGATACGGTCAGCGATCTCGCCTTCGGCCTGCCGCAACTGGTGATCTCCCTGACCGTGACCCTCGGCTGCCTGGGCTACCTGGCGACCCTGTCCCTGCCGATGTTCCTGGTCGCCGCCAGCGCCGTGGTGCTCGGCACCATCGCCCAGTACATCGCCCGCGGCTATGGCATGGCCGGTTTCGAAGCGGCGCGCGAAGAGGAAGACCTGTTGCAGAAGCACTACCGCGGCATGGCCGAAGGAGCCAAGGAGCTGCGCATCAACCGCCCGCGCCGGCAGCGCCTGCACGGGCGACTGCTGGACGAGACCGTGGAGCGCATCTGCCGCCTGCAGGTGCGTTCGGTGAACATCTTCCTCACCGCCAGCACCTTCGGTTCGCTGCTGTTCTTCGTGGTCATCGGCACCGCCCTGGCGGTCCAGACCTGGTGGCCGACCTCCGACCGCAGCGTGCTCAGCGGCTTCGTCATGACCCTGCTGTTCATGAAGGGGCCGCTGGAAAGCGTACTCAGCCTGTTACCGCTGATCAGTCGCAACCGTATCGCCCTGCGCCGGATCGCCGAACTCAACGAGCAGTTCTCCAATCCCGAACCCTACCTGCTGCTCGAGAACGACACCTCCAGACCGGCTCAGGAAGTGCGCAGCATCGAGCTGCGCGATGTCGGCTACAGCTATCCGGGCGTGCCGGGCTCGACGCCCTTCCGCTTCGGCCCGGTCAACCTGACGATCCGCCCGGGAGAAATCCTCTTCATCGTCGGCGAGAACGGCTGCGGCAAGACCACCCTGATCAAGCTGCTGCTCGGGCTGTACACGCCCCACGAGGGCTCGCTGCTGCTCAACGGCGAGGAGGTGACGGCACAGGCGCGCGACGACTATCGGCAGCTGTTCACCACCGTGTTCGCCGACTACTACCTGTTCGACGACCTCGTCGACGGCGAACAACAATTGCCGGAGGAAGCCGGACGCTACCTGAAGCGCCTGGAAATCGCCCACAAGGTCAGCGTGAGCGACGGCAGCTTCACCACCACCGACCTGTCCACCGGCCAGCGCAAGCGCCTGGCGCTGGTCAATGCATGGATCGAGAAGCGCCCGGTGCTGGTCTTCGACGAGTGGGCGGCCGACCAGGATCCCACCTTCCGCCGGATCTTCTATACCGAGCTGCTTCCCGAGCTGAAGCGAATGGGCAAGACCATCATCGTGATCTCCCACGACGACCGCTACTTCGACAGCGCCGACCAGCTGTTGCGCCTGGCCGGTGGCCGGGTGGTCGAGGAGCTGCAACCGGCCTGAAGCGCCCAGCCCGCGAAACACGGAAAAAACGATTTTTGTTTTCCGGTTTCGCGCCGACCAAACGTCTCAATGGGAAACCAAATAACAATTATTCCCAATCATGACATCCATAAGAGTATTAGAGAGCATGCCAGCACTCCGCGCACTCCCCCGTTTCACCAAGGCTCTAGTGATGCGCAACACCCTGACGCTGCATCCGCGCCTGAGCACCGCCGCCCTGGCCATGGCCCTGTTGACGCCGCTCGCCAGCCAGGCCGAGGCGCAGAAGATCCAGTTCGACATCGGCGCCCAGCCGCTGCCCAGCGCCCTGCGCCAATTCGGTCAGCAGAGCCAGTTGCAGGTGCTCTACAGCGCCGATGAAGTGCGGGGCCTGCGCAGCAACCCGGTCCGCGGCCAACTGAGCGTCGAAGCGGCTCTCGCCGAACTTCTCCGCGGTAGCGGCGCCAGCTACAGCCTGCAAGGCTCCAGCGTCACCATCAGCGCCCAGCGCTCGGCGGACTCGGTGGACCTCGGCGACATCACCGTCACCAGCCAGGAGTCGGCCTGGGGCCACGTCAACGGCTACGTGGCCAAGCGCAGCGGTACCGGCACCAAGACCGACACCCCGCTCAAGGAGATCCCCCAGACCATCAACGTGGTCACCCAGGATGAGATCAAGGCGCGTGGCTCGCAGACCGTCACCGAGGCCCTGCGCTACACCCCAGGGATCACCGGCGGCGGCTTCGCCGACCGGGTGAAGATCTTCGACGAGCCGACCTCGCGCGGCTTCAGCCCGGCGCCGCTGTACCTCGACGGCCTGCACATGCCCTACGGCGGCGGCAGCACCGGCGGCGCCCTGCAGATCGACCCCTATACCCTGGAGCGCATCGAGGTGCTGAAGGGGCCGGCCTCGGTGCTCTACGGCCAGAACGAACCCGGCGGCATCGTCAACATGGTGTCCAAGCGTCCCACCGCCACCCCGATCCGCGAAGTGGTGCTCGGCGGCGGCAGCCAGGACCGCCGCTACGGCGCCTTCGACGTCGGCGGCGCGCTCGATGAACAGGGCACCTACCTGTACCGGCTGACCGGCGTGGGCCGGGACATCAACTCGGAGATCGACTATGCCGAGCAGAAACGCTTCATGCTGGCACCGAGCTTTACCTGGAACCCCAACGAGCAGACCAGCCTGACCTTCTACGGCCAATACCAGAAGGACAACGACGTACCCGAGGCCCAGGGCCTGCCGGCCTACGGCACGGTGTTCAGCACGCCCAACGGGCGGATCAAGCGCAGCACCTTCATCGGCGAGCCGGGGCTGAACTCCTACGACCGCGACCAGTTCGTGCTCGGCTATGAGTTCAGCCACGAATTCAACGATGTCTGGACCTTCAAGCAGAACACCCGCTACGCCTATCTCGACGACCAGTACGTGGCGCCACTGCACGGTTACAACTTCGTACCCAACCCGAACACCGGTGCCAATGACCGACGCTATGCCACGCGCTATGGCGTGGACTGGTCGCAGACCAACAAGGCCTTCGGCATGGACAACATGGCCCAGGCCAAATTCAAGACCGGCGCGATCGATCACACCGCGCTGATCGGTATCGACTTCTACCACTTCAAATCCAAGTTCTTCGGTCTCTACTCGAACCAGGAACCCACCACGATCATCGATCTGTACAAGCCGGTGTACGGCAGCAAGTTCACCTTCACCAATCCCTATCGCTGGAACCGCACCACCGACCAGACCGGAATCTACTTGCAGGACCAGATGAAATGGAACCAGTGGTTCCTGACCCTCGGCGGCCGCTACGACTGGGCCAAGACCGACGCCAAGGAAACCAACGGCAAGGTCGACGCCAAGGACGAAAAGTTCAGCGGCCGCGCCGGCTTCGGCTACGAGTTCAGCAACGGCATCGTGCCCTATGTCAGCTACTCCGAGTCGTTCCAGCCAGTCGGCGGGTTGAACATGGACGAAGGCAACAAGGCCTTCAAGCCGACCACCGGCAAGCAGTACGAGGCCGGCATCAAATACCAGCCGCCGGGGCAGAACAGCTTCATCCAGATGTCGGTCTACCAGATCGACAAGAAGAACGTGCTCACCACCGATCTGCTGAACCCCAACTTCAGCAAGCAGTCCGGCGCCATGCGCTCCAAGGGCTTCGAGCTGGAAGGCAAGGCCAGCCTGACCAACAATCTCGATGTCATCGCCTCGTTCTCGCGCAACGACATCAAGTACACCAAGGACAACGACGGGCGCAAAGGCCGCCATCCGGCCGGCACGCCGCCGATGACCGCCGCCGTCTGGCTGGACTACACCCTCGGCGCGGATACCGCGTTCGCCGGCCTCGGCGCGGGGATCGGCGCGCGCTACACCCGGGGCAGCGACGGCACCGAAACCGCTGTCGGCCATTTCACCATCCCGTCCTACACGCTGTACGACGGCAAGCTGTCCTACGACTTCGAGAAATCCCCGCTGCAGGTGAAAGGCCTGAAGGTGCAGGTCAACCTGGAGAACCTCGAGGACAAGAAATATGTCAGCCGTTGCACCTCTGATCTCGACTGCTACTACGGCCAGGGCCGTACCATCACAACCGACCTGACCTACAACTGGTAAGGCGTCCAGGGAGACCGCTGGCCTCCCCTCGCCACAGCCTTCATGAAAAAGCCCCGCCAGGTTCACCTGGCGGGGCTTTTTCATGGTGAATGCCGAAGTCTCAGCGTGCCAGGGCCGCCACCAGCGCCTCGGCGATCATGTCCTTGGCTTCGTCGGCCTCGTCGACGATCGCACCCATGCGCAGGAAATCATGGGTCATCCCGGGATAGACGCATAGCTCCACCTGCGCGCCGCCCTGGCGCAGGTGCTCGGCATAGGCGATGCCCTCGTCATGCAGCGGGTCGCACTCGGCGACCAGCAGCAATGTCGGCGCCAGGTCAGCCGGCACCACGCCGAGCAGCGGCGAGAAACGCGGGTCCTGGCGGTCCTCGGGGCTACGCTGGTAGTGCTGGTAGAACCACTCCAGGCTGTCCTTCTCCAACAGGTGGCCAACGGCGTAGCGCTCGATCGATTGGCGCGTGCGGCTGGCATCGGTGACCGGGTAGATCAGTACCTGCAGACGCGGTTGCGAGGCGTCTCCGCGTAGCGCCAACTGACGCGACAACACCGCGCACAGACTGCCGCCGACGCTGTCGCCGGCAACCGCCAGGCGTTGCGGATCGATACCCAATCGCTCGGCTTCGGCAGCCAACCAGCACCAGGCGTCCTCGACGTCCTCGGCGGCGGTCGGGAAACGCCACTCCGGCGCCAACCGGTAGGCCAGAGAAAGCACCACGCAACCGGCGCGCTCGGCCAGGCTGGCGCACAGCGCGTCGTGGGAATCCAGGCTGCCGACGACGTAGCCGCCGCCATGCAGATACAGCACGCCCGGCAACGACGGCGACGCGGACAGCCCCTGGGGACTGTAGAGGCGCGCCGGCAACGACGTACCGTCCCGCGCCGGGACGAACAGCGTCTCGACGCGCGCCAGCGGCTCGTCGAGGCCAGGGTCCATCAACGCCGACGACTGGTCGAACTGCTCGCGTGCCTGTTGCACCGTCAACTGGTGCATGGGCAGGCTCTTGCCACTGCTGCGGCCGTTGCCGACCAGTTCCAGGTATGCCGCGATATCGGGGTTCAAGGCCATTTCATGATCTCCAACGGGCCGGCCCCGGCGGGGCCGGCCAAAGCTTCGTCATGAATAGACGAGGCTGCCGTGGATTTCTTCAAGCGCCTCCACCAGGGAGTCGAGCACCTCCTGCGCATGGGGGATCTGGAAATGCCCGCACGCGGCGACCCGGCCGGCCAGGGGCTGGCCGCCCAACTGATGCGACAGCGCCCGCACCTCTTCGCCGCGCCCGCGCGTCCACCAGCACAGCGGCCGGACCTGGATCGGCGAGCAACTGTCCAGTTGCCCGGAGAGTTGCTTGAGCTGCCGGGCGACCAGGAATACCTGGGCCAGTTCGTCGCAACCCAGCCCTCCCTTGCCGGTCTGGCCGACGCCAAGGCACTGGGCGATGGCGGCGCTGACGTTGTCGCGCTGCTCCACCCCGGCGGCCAGTGGCGGACGGGTTTCCAGGCCGGCGCTGACGCTGAGGAAGTCCAGCAGATCCTCGCGCCAGTCATCGGCGGCGGGCGCCTCGGTTCCCGGCACGTAGCTGTCCAGCAGGCCGAGGAAGGCGACCTGCTGCCCCTGCCGCTCGAGTTCGGCGGCCATCAACATGCCCAGGGTCCCTCCCAGCGACCAGCCGAGCAAGTGATAGGGGCCCTCGGCCTGGCGCTGGCGGATCAGTGCGACGTAATCCTCGGCCATCCGTTGCAGGGAAACGTCCCGCCAGTTCGGATCCAGCAGCGAGCGGGCCTGGATCGCCAGTACGCTACGGCGGCCATTCAAGCGCCGGGCCAGCGGTTCGTAGTCGAACACCGTGCCGAAGCCGGCATGCACGCAGAACAGCGCCGGGCAGCCGGCCACCGCCGCGTTCAGCGCCAGGATCGGCGACGGCGGCGCAGCGCTGTCGTCGTACCCGGACAAGGCGGCGATGCTCGGCTTCTGGATCAGGTCGCGCAGCTTCAGGCTGAAGCCCAGCTTCTTCAGGGCACGGGCCTTGGCCACCACCTGCATGCTGAGGATGGAGTCGCCACCCAGTTCGAAGAAGTTGTCGTGCACACCGATCCTTGCGATGCCGAGCACTTCCTGCCAGATACCGGCCAGGGCTTGCTCCAGCTCATTGCGCGGCGCCACGTAGGCCTCGCTGGCGGTGACGTCGATGTCCGGCAGCGCCTTGCGGTCGATCTTGCCGTTCGGCGTCAGCGGCATCGCCGGCAGCAGGGCCAGGTGCGCCGGCACCATGTACTCCGGCAGATCGCGCTTGAGGCGCTCGCGCAAGCGCTCGAGCAGGCCCGTGGCGTCCGCGCCGTCTTCCGCGACCACATAGCCGAGCAGTTGCTTGCCACTCGCCGCGTCGCGGGCAACCACCACCGCTTCGCGGACCTCGCCGGCATCCTGCAGGCGCGCCTCGATCTCGCCCAGTTCGATGCGGAAGCCCCGCACCTTGACCTGGTTGTCGATGCGCCCGAGGTAGTCGAAGGTGCCATCCTCGCGCTGACGAACCAGGTCGCCGGTGCGATAGAGACGCTCACCGGCACGGCTGAACGGGCTGGCGACGAAGCGCTCGGCGCTCAACCCCGGCCGCTGCAGATAACCTCGCGCCAGACCGACGCCACCGAGGTACAGCTCCCCGGCCACGCCCGCCGGCAACGGGTTCAGGTCAGCGTCCAGGACATAGCCGCAGCGCTCGCCGACGAAGCTGCCGATGGGCGCATAGGCAGCGCCGCATTCGGTGTCCATGGCAGCCTTCCAGATCAGCGGCGTGACCACGGTTTCCGTCGGGCCATAGCCGTTGATGATGTAGCGCGGTTTCAGCGCGCGCTTGGCCAGTTCGAAACCGGCCACCGGCACCGCGTCGCCGCCGAAGCAGTAGATACGTACCGGCGGCGGGTTGCCGTCACGCTCGGCATGCTCGGCCAGCTGTTGCAGGTAGACCGGCGGGAACGCGGCAACCGTGACCCCGTGGCGTTGCATCGCCGCGTAGGTCTGCTCCGGCGTCCACAGTGCATCGTCGCGCAGCAGCAGGCTGCCACCGTGGCCCAGGGCGGTCAGCCAGCGTTCATGGGCGCCGTCGAAAGCGAACGACATGAAGTGCAGCTCGCGATCGGCAGGGGTCATCTCGTAGCGCTCGCCGACCGCGTCGATGTGCATCGCCAGAGGACCATGGCTCACCGCGACGCCCTTGGGCAGGCCGGTGGAGCCGGAGGTATAGATGACGTAGGCGAGGTTGGCGGGATGGACCTCGACCTGCGGCGCCTGCGCCGGATGCTCCAGCAGATCCAGGCGGTCCAGGGCCAGGGCGGGAACGCCGGCGGGTACCGGCAGTTGCGCCAGCGCCTGGCTTTCGCTCAACAGCAGGGCGATGCCGGAGTCCTGCATCAGGTAAGCCAGTCGCTCACGCGGATACGCCAGGTCCAGCGGCACGTAGGCGCCACCGGCCTTGAGCACGGCGAGGAGCGCGACGACCAGTTCGGTGCCGCGCGGCAGCGCCACACCGACCCGCACGTCGGCCGCCACGCCGCGCTCGACCAGCGCATGCGCCAGGCGGTTGGCCCGCGCGTCCAGCTCGGCGAACGAGTGGCTGCGCTCGTCGAACACCAGCGCGGTGGCATCCGGCGTGCGCCGGCTCCACTCGCCGATGCGCTGGTGTACCAGCGGATACCGATCCGGACACGCGCCATCCGCCAACGGCACCCGGGCACTCGGCAGGCCGATGTTGCCCAGGCGGCACTCGGCGTCGCCGCTCAAAACCGCGAGCAGTCCCTCCATGTCCGTGCGCAGGCGCTCGACCGAAGCCACGGCGAAGTGCTCGCGCAGGAACATGTATTCGATCGCCAGCCCGGAATCGTCGCTGGTCACCATCAGGTCCATGGGGAAGTTGGTCAGGCCGGCGCTGCGCATCTCGCCGAAGCGCAGCGAATCGTCGCGCCAGTCACGCAGCGTCCGGTCAACCGGATGGTTCTCGAACACGATGATGCTGTCGAACAGCGATTGGCCGCTGCGCCCGGCCCAGCGCTGGATGTCGCTGAGCGGGGTGTACTCCTGCTCGCGCATCTCCAGGTTGTAGTCCTGCAGGGCTCTCAGCCAATCGCCGACGCACTGTTCCGGCGCCACTTCGCAGACCACCGGCAAGGTATTGATGAACAGCCCGAGGATCCGTTCCGACGCCTCCAGGCTGGCCGGCCGACCGGCAACGGTGGCGCCGAAGGACACGCAGCGCTGGCCGCTGTAGCGACTCAGCAGGAGCAGCCAGGCGCCCTGTACCAGGGTATTGAGCGTTACTCGCTGGGATTGGGCAAAACGTTTCAGATGCTCGGTGGCATCGCTGTCCAGGCGCGTGTACAACGCCTGGTGCCCATATCCTTCGCGGGCAGCGTTGAAGGCGTCGGCCAGGTAGGTCGGCTCGTCCATGCGCGCCAGCTGGCGGCGCCAGAAGGCCTCGCTGGCCTTGCCATCGCGCGCCCGCAGCCAGGCGATGTAGTGCCGGTAAGGGACGGCGGGCGGCAGGCTGCCGCCGGAATAGAGTTCGAGTATCTCGCCGAACAGCTGCGAAGTGCTCCAGCCATCGATGAGAATGTGGTGGTAGGTCCAGATCAACTGGTAGCGATCCTCGCCCAGGCGCAGCAGGCGCACCCGTTGCAACGGCGGCTGGCCCAGGTCGAAGCCCTTGCGCCGCTCCTGTTGCGCGACCTGTTCCAGTGCTTCGTCGCTTATCGCCCGCCCACGCCAGTCGAGGACCTCGAATGGCAGCCCGGGATCGGCCAGGACAAATTGCAGAGGCTCCTCCTGGTCCAGCCAGAGGAAGCCACTGCGCAACACTTCATGGCGCTGCGCCACCGCCGACCAGGCGCGTTGCAGGCGCTGCGGATCGAGTCCGTCGACGGCGATGCTCAACTGGTTGATGTACAACTCGGCGTCCGGGCTGTTCAGTCCGAGGAACAGCATGCCCTGCTGCATCGGCGAGAGGCTGTAGAGGTGTTCCAGCTGTTGGTGGGGCAACGGCAGCGCCTGCACCTGCTGCGGCAGCAGATTGTGCAGGACGGCGCCGTCGGGCACGCTCGCCGGCTCTGCGACGGGCGCCGCCGCGCCGCAGCGCTCGGCCAGCTTGCGAATGTTCTGCAACTGGAACAGGTCGCGCGGGCTCAGTTGCAATCCGGCCTGGCGTGCACGGCTGACCACCTGGATCGAGACGATCGAGTCGCCGCCGAGGGCGAAGAAGTTATCGCTCACGCCAACCCGCTCGCGCCCCAGGACATCCGCCCAGATCGCCGCCAGTTGCCGTTCCGTATCGCTGGCCGGCGCCACGTATTCGCCGAGTCCGTCTTCCGCTTCGAGCTTCGGCAGCGCCTTGCGCTCCAGCTTACCGTTCGGACTCAGCGGCATCCGCTCCAGCGCCAGCCACTGCGCCGGCACCATGTATTCCGGCAGGCTCGCCGCCAGGTGCGCGGCCAGCGCTTCGCGCCAGTCGCCGCCCTCGCTCTCCAGCACCACGTAGCCGACCAACTGCTTGCCGTCCACCGCCAGCACCGCCGCCTCGCGCACCCACGGATGCTCCAGCAGGCGCGCCTCGATCTCGCCCAGCTCGATGCGCAAGCCGCGCAGCTTCACCTGGTGGTCGATCCGCCCGGCGTACTCGATCACCCCGTCGGCGCGGTAGCGCGCCAGGTCGCCGCTGCGGTACATCCGCTCCCCGGCCACGAACGGGCTGGCGACGAAACGCTCGGCGGTCAGCCCCGGACGCTGGTGGTAGCCACGGGCCAGGCCTCGGCCGGCCAGGTACAGCTCGCCGAGCACGCCCACCGGCACCGGCTCCAGGTTGCCATCGAGGATGTAGCAGGCCAGGTTGGCGATCGGCCGGCCGATCGGCACCGCGTCCTTGCCCTCCTCCACGCAGGTCCAGTGGGTGACGTCGATGGCCGCCTCGGTCGGGCCATACAGGTTATAGAGGCCGGCCTGCGGCAGCTTGGCGAACACCTGCTGCTGGGCGTCCGCCGGCAGCGCCTCGCCGCTGCAAACGATGCGTTTCAGGCTGGTGCAGGAGGCGACGTCTTCGTCCTGCAGGAAGGCCTGCAGCATCGACGGCACGAAGTGCAGCGTATCGACCCCTTCGCGGTTGATCAGCGCCACCAGTTTCGCCGGGTCGCGATGATCGCCCGGCGCGGCCACCACAAGGCGCGCGCCGGTCATCAGCGGCCAGAAGAACTCCCAGACCGACACGTCGAAGCTGAACGGGGTCTTCTGCAACACCGTGTCGCCGACGCCCAGGCCGTAAGCCTGCTGCATCCAGCACAGGCGGTTGCTCAGCGCCGAATGGCGGTTGCCGGCGCCCTTGGGCTTGCCGGTGGAACCGGAGGTGTAGATGACATAGGCGAGGTTCTCGCCATCGAGATGAATATCCGGGTTCGCCTCACTGTAACCCTCGAACCAGGACGCATCGCGATCCAGGTCGATCCGCTGCACGCCTTGCGCCAGCGGCAGCTTCAGGTGCGACTGGCTGAGCAGCAGCTGCACGCCGCTGTCCTCCAGCATGTAGGCCTGGCGCTCCTCGGGATACTCCGGGTCCACCGGCACGTAGGCGCCGCCGGCCTTGAGGATCGCCATCAGGGCCACGACCATCTCGATGGAACGCTCCATGGCCACACCCACCAGGCGGTCCGCACCGACCCCGCGCTTGATCAAGGCATGCGCCAGGCGGTTGGCTCGGCGGTTCAGCTCGGCGTAGTCCAGGCGATCCTCGCCGAAGGCCAGCGCCGGCGCCGTCGGCGTGCGCTCGACCTGCTCCTCGAACAGCTGGTGCACGCCGCGTTGCAGCGGGTACTCGGCCGCAGTGGCGTTCCAGCCTTCCAGCAACTGGTAGCGCTCGGCGGCAGCCAGGCTGTCCAGCTCGCCCAACGACGCCCCCGGGTTTTCGCACATCCCCAGCAACAAGCGTTCGAGGCGTTCCGCCAGGCACTCGATCGCCGCCTCGTCGAAAGCCTGGCGGGAATAGCTGTAGTGCAGTTCGAGGCTCTCTCCGGCGCTCACCAGCAGCGTCAGCGGATAGTGCGTCTGCTCGTGGTTGCTAAGCGCGTCGATCCGCATGTCCGTCGGTGTTTCTTCCGCCAGCGCTGCGGAAACCGGGTAGTTCTCGAATACCAGGATGTTGTCGAACAGGGCCTCGCCGATCCGCCCTGCCCAGCGCTGGATGTCATACAACGGCGTGTGCTCGAACTCACGCAGTGCCAGGTTCTCGCCCTGCACCGCCTGCAGCCAGTCGCCAAGCGACTGCTCCGGACGCGGGCTGGCGACCACCGGCAGGGTGTTGATGAACAGGCCGATCTGTTCTTCGATCCCGCGCAACTCCGCCGGACGACCGGACACGGTGGCACCGAAGGCCACGGTGTCCTGCCCGGTGTAGCGTTGCAGCAGTATCAGCCAGGCTGCCTGGACCAGGGTATTGAGCGTCACCTTCTGCTCGCGGGCGAGCGCTGCCAGGCGCTGGCTCGTGGTGGCATCCAGGTGCCGGTAGCGATCGGCATGGCCCTCGACGCCCCGCACCCCACGGGTGACCGCCGGAACCAGCAGGGTCGGCTCGCCCAGCCGCAGCAGGCGCTGCTTCCAGAACGCCTCGGTGCGACCCGCGTCCTGGCGTTGCAGCCAGGCGATGTAGTCGCGATAGCGCCCGCCCGAGCGCGGCGGCGTCTCGCCGCGGTAGCGCTGCAAGACTTCACCGAGCAACTGCGAGTTGCTCCAGCCGTCCATGAGGATGTGATGGTTGGTGTAGATCAGGTGGTGCCGGCGCTCGCCGGTACGCACCAGCACCAGCCGCAGCAGCGGCGCCTCGGCGAGTTCGAAGCCGAGCCCGGCCTCGCCGGCCGCGAGGACGTCGAGCGCCTCGGCGACGCCCGCGCGGTCGCGCCAGTCGTGCACGCTGAACGGCACTTCGACGCGCTTGCGCACCAGTTGCAGCGGCTTCTCCAGCGCGCCCTGCCAGAGGAAGCCGCTGCGCAGGGCTTCGTGGGCATCCAGCGCCGCCTGCCAGGCCTCGCGGAAGCGTTGGGGATCCAGACCTTCCACGTCCAGACGCATCTGGTTGATGTAGTCGCCGCTGTTCTGCTGGTACAGGCTATGGAACAGCATGCCCTGCTGCATCGGCGACAGCGGATAGAGATCCTCCACCTCACCCGCCGCCAGGGGCAAGGCGTCCAACTGCCGCTGGTCGAGCCCGGCCAGGGGGAAGTCCGATGGGGTCACGCCTTCGACACCGGCGGCGCAACAATGCTCGATCAGCGCCAGCAGCTCGTCGCGATAGGCATCGGCCAGGCGAACGATGCTCGCCTCGCTGAAACGCGCGGCGCTGAAGCTCCAGTCGATACCGAGCCGGCCGGCATAGACCTGGCCGTTGAGGCTCAGCCAGTTGTCCAGCGGCGCGTCGCTGTCGCGCTCGCTGCCGGCCGCATCGGCGCAGGGACGGAACAGCGCGGAGGAATCGGCGGAGAAGCTGCCGTCGAACTGCCCCAGGTAGTTGAAGGTGATGCGCGGACTCGGCAGGGCCGCCAGCGCCGCCCGATCCTCGGCGCTGCCGAGGTAACGCAGAACGCCGAAGCCCAGTCCCTTGTGCGGAATCGCGCGCAGTTGTTCCTTGATCCGCTTGATCGAAGCGCCCAGCTCCGCCACCGGCGACAGGCGCAGCGGGAACAGGCTGGTGAACCAGCCCACCGTGCGGGTCAGGTCGATGTCTTCGAACAATTCCTCGCGGCCGTGTCCTTCGAGCTGGATGAGGGTATCCGCCTGGCCGCTCCAGCGACCGATGACCCGCGCCAGCGCGGTGAGCAACAGATCGTTGACCTGGGTCCGGTAGGCCGCCGGCGCTTCCTGCAACAACCGGCGCGTGGCCTCTTCGCTCAGCTCGGTCCGTGCCGAACGGACATGCCGGAGCGATTGCGCGCCCTCGCGATCGTCGCAGGGCAGTTCGGTGGACACGCCTTCGAGCTGCGCCAGCCAGTAGCCGCGCTCGCTCTCCAGGCCGCCGTCGCGGGCATGCGCCTGCAGGCGTTCGGCCCACGCCTTGAAGGCGCTGGTCTTGGCGGGCAGCGCAACGGCCTGGCCGGCCTGCAACTGGCGGTAGGCGGTCTGCAGGTCTTCGAGCAGGATCCGCCAGGACACCCCATCCACCGCCAGATGGTGGATCACCAGCAACAGCCGCTGGCTGCCGTCTCCGAGTGTCGCCAGCAGCGCGCGCAACAGAGGCCCGTTGCCCAGGTCGAGGCTGCGCTGGGCCTGCTCCGCCAGGGCTTCCAGCGCTTGCCCATCGGCGACCGAGCGCTGCCACAGCAACGCCTCGCCGGCCTCGACCGCGCGGTGTTCGGCGCGCCAGCTCCCGTCTTCGAGACGGAAGCCCAGGCGCAACGCATCATGGTGCGCCAGCAAGGCCTGCAGCGCCTGTTCCAGCAGCGTACCGTCGAGCGCCTGCCCCGGTTCCAGCAGGACCGACTGGTTCCAGTGCTGGCGCCGCGGAATATCCTGCTCGAAGAACATCTGCTGGATGGGCAGCAACGGCGTGCTCCCGCTGATCGGCCCCTGTTCGGCGCTGGCCAGGCCGCGGCCCTCGACCGCCACGCCGGCCAGGCCGCGGATCGTCTGGTGCAGGAACAGGTCCCTGGGCGCCAGCCGGATCCCGGCCTGGCGCGCGCGGCTGACCACCTGGATGGAAATGATCGAGTCGCCGCCAAGTTCGAAGAAGTTGTCGTCCAGGCCGACGCGGCCAAGCTTCAGCACATCCGCCCAGATCGCCGCCAGGCGCTGCTCCAGCTCGCTGCGCGGCGCGGCATAATCCTGCTGCAGACGGCTGGCGTCCGGCGCGGGCAAGGCACGCCGGTCCAGCTTGCCGTTGGCCGTCAGCGGCAGGCGCTCGAGGAACAGCAGGTGGGCGGGCACCATGTGCTCCGGCAAGCTCGCCTTCAGGGCCTGGCGCAGCGTATCGCGCAACGCGGCGGGGTCGCTTGGCGCCGCCTGCGTCACGACATAGCCGACCAGTTGCGTAGCGCCCGCTCCCTCGTGAGGCAGCACCGCTACCTCGGCCACGCCCGGCTGTTCGAGCAGGCGGGCCTCGATTTCGCCCAGTTCGATGCGGAAGCCGCGAATCTTGACCTGGTGGTCGATCCGACCGACGTATTCGACTACCCCGTCGCAACGATAGCGAGCCAGGTCGCCGGTCCGGTACAGACGTCCCCCGGTCGTGGAGAACGGATCGGCGACGAAGCGCGTGCAACTCAGCTCGGGGCGGTTCAGATAGCCCCGCGCCAATCCCGCGCCCCCCACATACAGCTCGCCGATGCAGCCCCTGGGCACAGGGTTCAGCCCGGCGTCGAGCAGATACCAGGACAGGTCCGCGATCGGTTCACCGATAGGGCTGGCCGCCCCGCCTTCGAGGTCCGCCAACGACAGCGGACGATAGGTCACGTGGACCGTGGTCTCGGTGATCCCATACATATTGACCAGGCGCGGCGCGCGATCGCCGAAGCGCTCGAACCATGGGCGCAGGGCCTGCACTTCCAGCGCCTCGCCACCGAACACCACATGCCGCAGGGCCAGCGGCGCAACCTCCTGGCCGGCGCAGGCGACCTGCATCAACTGCTTGAAGGCCGACGGCGTCTGGTTCAGCACCGTCACCCGCTCCCGGCACAGCAGGCGCAGGAAGTCCTCGGGCGAACGGCTGGTCTCGTACGGGACGATGACCAGCCTGCCGCCATGCAACAGCGCGCCGAAGATCTCCCAGACGGAGAAATCGAACGCGTAGGAGTGGAACAGGCTCCAGGCGTCGTCCGCGCAGAAGCCGAACCAGTGCCGGCTGGCGTCGAACAGGCGTAGCACGTTGCCATGCGGCAGCAGGGTGCCCTTCGGTTTTCCGGTGGAGCCGGAGGTGTAGATCACATAGGCCAGGTTATCGACGCCGACGGCGCTCTGCGGATCGCTCTCGGGGTAGCCGGCCCACTCCTGCTCCGCATCCAGCAGCAGGCACGGCAAGCCCTCGCCGAGCGGCAAGCGTTCGCACGCCTCGCGCTGGGCCAGCAGCAGGCGGATGCCGCTGTCCTCGATCATGTAGCCCAGGCGATCACGTGGATAGCGCGGATCGAGCGGGACATAGGCGCCGCCGGCCTTGAGGATAGCCAGCAGGCCGACGATCATCTCCAGGCTGCGCTCGGCCGCCAGGCCGACCAGCACGTCGGGGCCGACACCGAGTTCGATCAGCCGGTGAGCCAGGCGATTGGCCCGCCGGTTCAGCTCGCCATAGTCGAGCGCGCGTTCGCCGTAGACCACCGCCGTCGCCTGCGGACGCTCGGCGGCCTGGCGCTCGATCAGGCGGTGCAGGCAGGACGCCGGGGGGAAGTCCTGCGGATGGGGGTTCCATTGCAGCAGGTCGGCGCGCGCTTCGGCCTCGTCCAGAAGTTTCAGCTCGGCGATGCGCGCGTCCGGCCGGGCGACGATCGACTGGAGCAGGTTCAGCCAGTGGCCGGCGATGCGCTCGGCGCTCGACGCGTCGAAGAGATCGGTGGCATAGGTCAGTTCGGCAAGCAGGCCACGGGAGGACTCGTAGGTATCCAGGGTCAGGTCGAACTGCGCGGTCTGCACGTCCCAGGCCAGGTCCTCGACCTCGAGTTCGCCCAGAGCGGCGAAGCGCGAGCCGCGATGATCGTCGCGCTGGTGGTTGTACATCACCTGGAACAACGGCGCATGGCTGAGGCTGCGTTCCGGCTGCAACGCATCCACCAGTTGCTCGAACGGCAGGTCCTGGTGGCCCTGCGCTTCCACCACCGCCTGCCGGACCTGCCGCAGCAGCTCGCGGAACGGCAGTTGTCCGTCGAGTTCGGCGCGCAGCACCTGGGTGTTGACGAAGAAGCCGATGAGCCCCTCGGTTTCCTCGCGATTGCGGTTGGCGATGGGTACGCCGACGCGAATGTCGTCCTGCCCGCTGTAGCGATGCAGGAGCGCCTGGAACGACGCCAGCAGCAGCATGAACAACGTGCTCTGCTCGGCCTGGGCGAGCCGCCGCAGGGCCTCGGCGAGCTCCGCCGGCAACGGGATGCCGATGCGCCGGCCACGATGGCTCTGTTGCTGCGGTCGCGGCCGGTCGCCGGGCAACTCCAGCAAAGGCTGCTCGCCGCCCAGGCGGGAGACCCAGTAGCCCAGCTGGCGCTCGCGCTCGCCGCCATCCATCCACTGGCGCTGCCAGGCCGCGAAGTCGGCGTACTGGATCGGCAACTCCGCCAGCGCGGGAGACTCGTCCTGCCGAAGCGCGGCGTAGACACGGATCAGCTCGTCCACCAGGACCTGCATCGACCAGCCATCGGCGATGATGTGGTGCAGGGTCAGCAGCAGCGCGCATTCGTCCGTCGCCAGCGGCAACAGCAGGACCCGCAGCAGCGGTCCGCGCTGCAGGTCGAACGGCCGATGGGCCTCGGTTTCCACCAGTGTCTTCAGGTCTTCGCCGGCCGCCAGCGGGGGGCGCTCCTCGATGGGCACCGGCAGCGCCGAGTGGATGACCTGGCGCGGCGCGCCATCGTGTTCGACGAAGGTGGTGCGCAGCGTTTCATGGCGCTGCACCAGCAGGTCCAGGGCCTCCTGCAGGGCGTCGCGCCGCAGTTGCCCCTTCAGGCGCAGCGCCACCGGGATGTTGTAGGCCGCGCTGTCCGGCTCCAGGCGCCAGATGAACCACTGGCGCTCCTGGGCGAACGACAGCTGCGGCGACGCATCCCTGGCGCCCCGGACGATCCCGCCCTGGGCGGCCGGCGCCAGCTGCGCCACGGCCTGCGCATAGGCGCTCAGGGTGCTGTGCTCGAACAGGGTGCGCAGCGGCACTTGCAGGTCGAGGCGGCGGCGTACCCGGGAAACCACCTGGGTCACCAGCAGCGAATGGCCGCCCAGCTCGAAGAAATTGTCGTCCCGACCGATGCGCCCGAGCTTCAGGACCTCGCTCCAGATCGCCGCCATGGCCCGTTCCAGCTCGCCTTCGGGCGCGACATGGGCGTCCCGGACCGCGTTCGCGTCCGGCAGCGGCAGCGCCTTGCGGTTGATCTTGCCGTTCGGCGTCAGCGGCAGGCTCGCCAGCAGCAGCATGTGCGCCGGCACCATGTAGTCTGGGAGAACCGCCAGCAGACTGTTCTTCAATGCGCTGCGCAGCTCCTGCTGGCGCGCCGACTCGGCGCCGACCAGCGCGGCCTCGGCGGGCACCAGGTAGGCCACCAGGATCGGCCCGGCCGCGCCCGGCTGGGCGACGACCACCGCCTCGCGCACGCTGTCCTGCTCCAGCAGGCGCGTCTCGATTTCGCCGAGCTCGATGCGGAATCCGCGGATCTTCACCTGGTGGTCGATCCGTCCAAGGTATTCGATGACCCCGTCGGCGCGGTAGCGCGCCAGGTCGCCGGTGCGGTACAGGCGCGAACCGTCGGCGGCGAACGGGTCGGGCAGGAAGCGTTCGGCGGTCAGGCCGGGGCGGCGATGGTAGCCACGCGCCAGGCCGTCGCCGCCGATCAGCAGCTCGCCGGCGACGCCGGGCGGGCATGGGTTCATTTCGCTGTCGAGGATGTACAGCGCGGTGTTTGCCAGCGGCCCGCCGAGGAACGGCCGGGCCTCCTCACCGAGGCGGAACTGCGCCGACCAGATCGTCGTCTCGGTCGGCCCATAGAGATTCCAGGTCGACGCCGACAGTTCGCGCATACGCGCCGCCAGGTCCTCCGCCAGCGCCTCGCCACCGCACAGCAGGGTGCAGCCACGCAGCAGGTCGACACGCTCGCTGTCGCACAGCATGCGCCAGGTCGCCGGGGTCGCCTGCAGTACCGTGACGCCCTGTCGCTCGACCAGGTCGAGCAGGGCTTCTGGGTCCTGGGCCTGTTCGCGGCTGGCGAGCAGCACGCTGGCGCCACGCGCCAGCGGCACGTAGAGCTCGAGGCCGAAGATATCGAAGGAGAAGGTGGTCACCGACAGCAGGCGGTCCCGCGCCAGCATGCCCGGTTGTCGGGCGATACTGCAGACGAAGTTGGTCAGGGCGCGGTGGCGGACCATCACGCCTTTCGGCTGGCCGGTGGAACCGGAGGTGTAGATCGCGTAGCAGAGACTGTCGGGCGCCTGCGGCAGGTCCGGGTTTTCCGCCGGGTAGCCTTGCACCAGTCGCTCCAGGTCATCGAGCAGCAGGCTTCGCAGCCCATCCGCCCGCGGCAGGCGCGCCAGCACGCTTTCCTGGCTGAGCAACAGGCGCAGCCCGCTGTCATCGATCATGTACTGCAGGCGGTCCGCGGGATACTGCGGGTCCAGCGGCACGTAGGCGCCACCCGCCTTGAGCACCGCCAGCAGGGCCACCACCATGGGTACGCCGCGCTCCAGCGCGATGCCGACCAGTACATCGCTACCGACACCCTCCTCGCGCAGGCGCCGGGCCAGGCGGCTGGCCAACGCATTGAGTTCGGCGTAACTCAGGCGTTCCTCGCCGAACAGCAAGGCCGGCGCGTCCGGGGTCAGGCCGGCCTGGGCCTCGAACAGGCGATGCACGCCCTGCCCGGCGGGATACTCGCTCGCCGGCAGGCGGCTGCGTTGCAGCAGCGCGGCGCGCTCCTCGGCGTCGAACAGCGGCAGGTCGCCGAGGCGTCGCCGCGGCTCGGCGACGATGGCCTCGAGCAGGTTGCGCCAGTGGCGCGCCAGGCGCTCCACGGTCGTGGCCTCGAACAGGTCGGTGGCGTAGGTGAACTCGGCGTGCACGCCCTGTTCCGACTCGTAGGTGTCCAGGGTCAGGTCGAACTGCGCGCTGTGCGCGCCCCACGAGAGGTCCTCGACGTTCAGCCCCGGCAATTGCGCTGCCAGCGACTGGCGACCTGCGGAACCCAGGTTCTGGTGGTTGTACATGGCCTGGAACAGCGGGCTGTGGCTGAGACTGCGCTCCGGCTGCAAGGCCTCGACCAGTTGCTCGAACGGCAGGTCCTGGTGGGCCTGGGCGCCAAGCGCGGCGACACGGGTCTGCTGTAGAAGGTCAAGGAAAGGCATCTGCGCATCGAGGTCGGCGCGCAGCACCTGGGTATTGACGAAGAAGCCGATGAGCCGCTCGGTCTCGACCCGGTTGCGGTTGGCCACCGGCACGCCGACGCGGATGTCGTCCTGGCCGCTGTAGCGATGCAGGAGCGCCTGGAACGAGGCCAGCAGGAGCATGAACAGCGTCGCCCCTTCGCGCTGCGCCAGCGCCTGCAACTGTCGGCCCAACGCCTGCGGCAACCGCAGTTCATGGCGCGCGCCACGGTAGCTCGGCAGCGCCGGGCGCTGGCGGTCCGTCGGCAGTTCGAGCACGGTCTGCCCTCCGCCCAGCCGCGCCATCCAGTACTCCAACTGGCGCTCGCGTTCGCCGGCCTCCAGCCAGTGCCGTTGCCAGATCGCATAGTCCGCATACTGGATCGGCAAATCGGGTAGCGTCGCCTCGATGCCTTGGCGGCGCGCGCCGTAGAGGGCAATGAGCTCCTCCACCAGTACCCGCATGGACCAGCCATCGGCCGCCGCATGGTGGATGGTCAGGGTCAGCACGTGATCGTCGGCCGCCAACCGCAACAGGCGCGCGCGAAGCAGCGGACCGTTACGCAGATCGAAGGGCTGTTGCGTCTCGCTTTCAACGAAGGCGCGAATCTGCGCCTGCGCGTCGTCGCCGCTCGCCAGCGTGACCGGGACGGGTAGGTCCACCGACGCCAGCACCTGCTGGCGGAAGCCATCCAGTTGTTCGTCCTCGACGAACACGGTCCGCAGGCTCTGGTGGCGCTCGACGATGGCGCCCAGGCTGGCGGCCAGCGCCTCGACGTCCAGTTCGCCACGCAGGCGCAGCGCCGAGGGAATGTTGTAGGCGGCGCTCTGCGGGTCCATCTGCCAGAGGAACCACTGGCGCTCCTGGGCATAGGACAGCGGGATGCGCTCGAAGGCCGAGGCCACCTCGGGAATCGGCAGGTTGGCCGGCGTCACGCCCTCCTCCTGCATCTTCGCCAGGTACAGCTTGCGCTTGTCGAGGGGAAGCGTGATGAAGCGCCGGGCAACCCGCAAAGCTACGCTCATGTCCATTCAGACTTCCTCCATTTCATCAAGCAGGGCTTCCAGCTTGTTCAGTTTCGATGTGTCGACCTGCCCACCGGCCTTTTCCAGATTGCTGACGAAAAGCCCCAGGGTCGGGAATTGGAACAACAGTTGGGGGGTGAGCTTCATGCCCAGCTCCAGTTGAATGCGCGAAATCACGTTGATGGCCAGCAGCGAGTGCCCGCCGAGTTCGAAGAAATGGTCGTCGAGGCCAACCCGCTGGAGCTTCAGCACCTCCTGCCAGATCGCCGCGACCTGGCATTCCAGCTCGCTGCGCGGCGCCACGTAGGCTTCCTGGAGGAGACTGGCGTCGGGCGCCGGCAGCGCCTTGCGGTCGACCTTGCCGTTGGGGCTCAGCGGCAGGCGTTCGAGGAACAGCAGGTGCGCCGGCACCATGTACTCGGGAAGGCTGTCGCGCAGCAGCGCCTTCAGCTCGTTGCGCAGCGCGGCCTGTACCTCCAGCGTGGCGCTAGCCAGCGCTTCCGCTTGCGGCACCAGATACGCCACCAGTTGCGCCCCGGCAGCGCCCTCGACGGCGATGACCAGGGCCTCGCGCAGCGCCGGGTGCTCGCCGAGGCAGGCCTCGATCTCGCCCAGTTCGATGCGGAAGCCACGGACCTTGACTTGATGGTCGACCCGACCGACATACTCAATCACCCCGTCGGCGCCGTAGCGTGCCAGGTCGCCGGTGCGGTACAGGCGGCCGCCGCCCTGCTCGTCGAACGGATCGGGAATGAAGCGTGCGGCCGTCAGGTCGGGACGCTTGAAATAGCCGCGCGCCAGCAGCTCGGCGCCGATCACCAGCTCGCCGACCGCACCGACCGGCGTCGGTTGTCCGGCATCGTCCAGCAGGTAGATGGCGCGGCCCGGCAGCACCTTGCCGATCGGCATGGTCGCCGGGATCGCCATGCTGCCATCGACGTAGGGCGCGCAATCCAGGGTGGTGACGGTGACGGTCGCCTCGGTGGGACCGTAGGTGTTGAGCAGGCGCACATGTTCCAGCCCGGCGGCCTTCCATGCCAACAGGCTTTCCGGTGGCATCGCCTCGCCCCCGGCGTGGACCTGACGGAGCGCGCCGTAGTCGCGCACGCCCTGGTTGGCGAAGTCCTTGGCCAGCATGTTCCAGTAGGCGGTGGTCAGGTCCACCGTGGTGATGCGTCGCTCGACGATCTCCCGATACAGCGTCTCGCTGTCCCAGATCTCGGTGCCGCGCAGCACCACCGAGGCGCCGCAGGCCAGCGGCGGATAGAGCTGCTCGACGAAACCGTCGAAATTGAAGGTGGAAAATTGCAGCACCCGGTCGTCCGGCCCGATGCCGAAGAACTCCAGCGACACGTGGGTATGCCGCGACAGGCTCTCTCGGCTGATGCCGACGCCCTTGGGCCGGCCGGTGGAGCCGGAGGTGAACATCACGTAGGCGAGGTTCTGCGGATGCGCCCGCGACTGCGGGTCGCGCGCCGGACGGTCCTGCCAGTCCCGTGCCCGGTCGAGCGCCAGGCAGGCGATCCCGGCGGCCGCTGGCAGGCGTTGCAGCAGGTGGCTCTGGCTGAGCAACAGGGCGATGCCGCTGTCCTCGATCATGTAGCCGAGGCGCTCCTGCGGATATTCCGGGTCCAGCGGCACGTAGGCGCCGCCGGCCTTGAGCACCGCCAGCAGGCTGACGATCATTTCCAGCCCGCGCTCGACGGCGATCCCCACCAGCACGTCCGGTCCCACGCCCAGTTCGATCAGGCGGTGGGCCAGGCGGTTGGCCTGGGCGTTGAGCTCGCCGTAGCTCAGCTGGCGCTCCTCGAAGAGCAATGCCACCCGCTCGGGCTCCATCGCCGCGCGGCTGGCGAACAACTGCTCGACGCTGCGCTCGTCCGGATAGCGTCCCGGGTTGCGCCCCCAGTCGAAGATCGCCTGGCGCTGCTCCGCCGCTTCCAGCAGCTGGAACTCGGCCAGGCAGGTGCTGGCCGGACGCTCGACCATCTGCGCCAGCAAGTGCGTCAGGTGGCGATCCAGGCGCTCCACGCCGGCATCGTCGAAATGCTCGCGGTCGTAGGCGAACTGCAATTCCAGACACTGTCCCAGGCTCACACTGAGGGTCAGCGGATAGTTGGTCTGCTCGTGGTTGCCCACGGTGCCGAAGGCCAGACCTTGCGAGGCCTGCTGCTGGAGCATCTGCGAAACGGGGTAGTTCTCGAACACCAGGATATTGTCGAACAGCGCCTCGCCGCCCTGCCCGGCCCAGCGCTGGATGTCGTACAGCGGCGTGTGTTCGAATTCGCGCAGGGCCAGGTTCTCGCCCTGTACCGCCTGCAGCCAGGACGCCAGGCTCTGCTGCGGAAGCGGGGTAGCGATGACCGGCAGGGTGTTGATGAACAGGCCGATCTGCTCCTCGATCCCGTTCAGTTCCGCCGGGCGGCCGGCGACAGTGGCGCCAAAGGCCACGCTGTCCTGTCCGGTATAGCGTTGCAGCAACATCAGCCAGGCGGCCTGGACCAGGGTATTGAGCGTGACCTTCTGCTCGCGGGCCAGTTCGGCCAGGCGCCGGGTCTGCTCGCCATCGAGTTCGCGCGACAGTTCCGCGTAGCCCTTGCCGCGTCGCTTGGCCTGGGCGATCGACTGCCCCAGGCGGGTCGGCTCGTCCAGCCGACGCAGGCGCGGCAGCCAGAAGGCCTCGGCGAGCGCGGCGTCCTGGCGTTGCAGCCAGGCGATGTAGTCGCGGTAGCGGCCGCCGGAGCGCGGCGGCGTTTCGCCACGGTAGCGCTGCAGTACCTCGCCGAGCAGCTGCGAGTTGCTCCAGCCGTCCATCAGGATGTGGTGGTTGGTGTAGATCAGGTGATGGCGCCGCTCGTCGATCCGCACCAGCACCAGGCGCAGCAGCGGCGCCTCGCTCAGGTCGAAGCCCAGCCGGCCTTCGCCGGCGGCCAGTTCGTCGAGAGCCGCCGCCAGGTCCTCGCGACCGCGCCAGTCGAGTACGCTGAACGGCACTTCGACACGCTTGCGCACCACTTGCAGCGGCGTCTCGAAGGCGCCCTGCCAGAGGAAGCCGCTGCGCAACACATCGTGCTCGTCCAGCGCCGCCTGCCAGGCCGCGCGGAAACTCTCCGGATGCAGACCGTCGACGTCCACCCGCAATTGGTTGATGTAATCGCCGGCCTCCTGCTGGTACAGGCTGTGGAACAGCATGCCCTGCTGCATCGGCGATAGCGGATAGAGGTCCTCGACTTCGCAGGGCGCCAGCGGCAACTGATCGAGACGCGCCTGGTCAAGGCGCGCCAGCGGGAAGTCCGAGGGCGTCAGGCCCTGGCCCTCGGCCACGCGGCAGTGGGCGATCAGCGCCAGCAGTTCGTCGCGATAGGCGTCGGCCAGGCGCTGGATGCTGGCGGTTTCGAAGCGCTCGCCGCTGAAGCTCCAGTCGATGCGCAGCTCGCCGCCATAGATGCGTCCGTTCAGCGCCAGCCAGTTGGCCAGCGGCGCGTCCGGGCTCTGGTCGTCGCCGGCGCGCTCGCCGGCCGGAACGAACAGCGCGCCCTCCTCCATGGCGAAGCTGCCGTCGAACTGGCCGAGGTAGTTGAAGGTGATGCGCGGCACCGGCAACCCCGCCAGGGCCGCCTGGCTCGCCGCGCTGCCCAGGTAGCGCAGGGCGCCGAAGCCGATGCCCTTGTTCGGCACCGCGCGCAGTTGCTCCTTGATGCCCTTGATCGACGCGGCGATGCCCTCGGCCGGGGTCAGGCGCAGCGGGAACAGGCTGGTGAACCAGCCCACCGTGCGCGTCAGGTCGATCTCGGCGAACAGCTCCTCGCGGCCATGCCCCTCCAGCTGGATCAGCGCATCGGCCTGCCCGGTCCAGCGGCAGACCACCCGCGCCAGCGCGGTCAACAGCAGGTCGTTGACCTGGGTGCGGTAGGCGGCCGGTGCCTCCTGCAGCAATTGCCGGGTCGCCTCGGCGTCCAGTGCACAAACGACCGAACGGGCATGGCGGTTGCTCTGGTCGCCCTGCGGGTCGAGACACGGCAGGTCGCTGGAGACGCCTTGCAATTGCCCTTGCCAGTACGCCAGTTCACCATCCAGGCCGCCGTCACCGGCGAACGCCCGCAGGCGCTCGGCCCAATCCCTGAAGGCGCTGGTCTTGGCCGGTAGCTCGACGGCCTGACCCGCCAGCAACTGCCGGTAGGCAGTCTGCAGGTCTTCGAAGAGAATCCGCCAGGACACACCATCCACCACCAGATGGTGGATAACCAGCAGCAGGCGCTGGCTGCCATCGTCGAAAGTCGCCAGCAGGGCGCGCAACAACGGCCCATCGGCCAGGTCGAGACTGCGCTGGACTTCGTCGGCCAGCGCCCGCAGCGCCGCCAGGTCAGCGACCCGAGCGACGCGGAGCAGCGCCGCAGCGCCCTCTTCCACACCCCGGTGGCGCGCCGTCCAGCCGGCCGCCTCGCGGGTGAAGGACAGGCGCAGCGCATCGTGGTGCGCCAGCACACCCCGCAGGGCCTGCTCAAGGTGCCGGGCATCGAGCGGCTCGCGGGCTTCCAGGAGTACCGACTGGTTCCACCAGTGGCGCTCGGCGACCTCTTCGGCGAAGAAGCCCTGCTGGATCGGCAGCAACGGCGTGACGCCGGTCACCGGTCCCTGGTCGATAGCCAGCACCTGCGTACCGCTCTCGGCCAGCGGGGCCAGGGCACCGATGGTCTGCGCCTCGAAGAGCATCTTCGGAGTGAAATGGATGCCGAGCTGGCGCGCACGGCTGACCACCTGCAGGGAAATGATGGAATCGCCGCCGATCTCGAAGAAGTTGTCGGCCAGGCCGACCTGCTCCAGCTTCAGCACATCCGCCCAGATCGTCGCCAGTTGCCTTTCCACTTCGCTGCGCGGGGCCTGGTAGTCGCGTTGCTGCTGGTCGGCGCTGGGCTTGGGCAGGCCCTTGCGATCCAGCTTGCCGTTGGGGGTCAGCGGCATGCGCGGCAGGAACAGCAGGTGCGCCGGCAGCATGTACTCGGGCAAGCGCTCCTTCAGCGCCTTGCGCAAGGCGTCGCGACAGGCCGCCTGGGCACCGACATCCTCGACCAGCGCCGGATCCTGCGGGACCACGTAGCCGACCAGTTGCTGGCCGCTGGCGCCGGCCTGGGCGACCACCACCGCCTCGCGCACCGCCGTCTGCTCGCGCAGGCGCGCCTCGATCTCGCCCAGTTCGATCCGGAAGCCGCGAATCTTCACCTGGTGGTCGACCCGGCCCAGGTAGTCCACCACGCCATCGGCGCGGCCGCGGGTCAGGTCGCCGCTGCGGTACAGGCGGCTGCCGGGCGCGCCGAAGGGATCCGGCACGAAACGCTCGGCGGTCAGCGCCGGACGCTCCAGGTAACCGCGCGCCACGCCTTCCCCGCCCAGGTACAGCTCGCCGGCCACGCCGACCGGCAGCAGGTTCAGCTGGGCATCGAGGATGTAGCCGCTGCGATTGCCCAGCAACGTGCCGATCGGCATGTAGGCGGCGCCGCAGGCGTCGTCCGGGCGGGCTTTCCAGAGCAGTGGGGTGACCACCGTTTCGGTCGGTCCGTAGCCGTTGAACAGGTATTGCGGGCGTAGCGCGCGCCAGGCCAGGTCGTAGCTGGCCTGCGCCACCGCGTCGCCGCCGAAGCAGTAGACCCGGGCCGCCGGAGGGTTGCCGTCGCGTTCGGCATGTTCGGCCAGCTGCTGCAGGTAGACCGGCGGGAACACCGCGACGGTGACGCCGTGGCGATGCATCTGCGCGTAGGTCTGCTCCGGCAGCCACAGGCTATCGTCGCGGATCAGCACCCGCGCGCCGTTGATCAGCGGGTGCATCCAGCCTTCATGGGAGCCGTCGAAGGCGAACGACATGAAGTGCAGCTCGCAGTCCGCCGGGGTCATCTCGTAGCGCTCGCCGGTGGCCACGATGTGCGCGGCCAGCGGGCCGTGGGACACCGCCACGCCCTTGGGCATGCCGGTGGAGCCGGAGGTGTAGATCACGTAGGCCAGGTTGTCGCCGTGCAGCGCAACCTCTGGATCATGGGCGGGGAAGCCGGCCCACTCCTCCTCGCGGTCCAGGGACAGGCAGGCCAGGCCGGTGGGGATCGGCAACCGCTCGAGCAAGTGGCTCTGGGTCAGCAGCAGGTGCGCGCGGCTGTCCTGCATCATGTACAGCAGGCGTTCGCGCGGGTACTCGATGTCCAGGGGCACGTAGGCGCCGCCGGACTTCAGCACGGCGAGGAAGGCAATCATGATCTCCGCGCTGCGCTGCATGGCGATCGCCACCCGCACCTCGGGCCCGACGCCGCGGGCGATCAGCGCGTGTGCCAGGCGGTTGGCCCGGCTGTCCAGCTCGGCGAAGCTCAGCACCTGGTCGTCGAACAGCACCGCCGGCGCGTCCGGCGCCAGGCGCGCACGCTCCGCCACCCGCTGGTGGATCAGCGGCGAAGCGGGGAAGCCCGACTCGCTGCGGTTCCACAGCGAATCGATCAGCACGCGCTCCTCGGCATCCAGCAGGCTCAGCTCGACCAGCGTCCGTTCGGCGTTGTCGACGAAGCCTTCCAGCAGGTTCAGCAGGTGCCGGTCCAGCTGCTCGACCGCGGCATCGGAAAACGCCTGGCGGTCATAGCTGTATTGCAGCGACAGACTGTCGCCGACGCCCAGGGCGACAGTCAGCGGGTAGTTGGTCTGTTCATGGTTGCTCACCGGGCCGAAACGCACGCCGCCTGGCGAGCCCTTTTCCAGGGCTTCGGCCACCGGGTAGTTCTCGAATACCAGCAGGCTGTCGAACAGCGCCTCGCCGAGCCCGGCCCAACGCTGGATCTCGAACAGCGGCGTGTGCTCCTGCTCGCGCAGCGCCAGGCTGCGCGCCTGCACCTCCTGCAGCCAGTCGGCCAGGCGCATGCCCGGCTGCGGCGTGGCGACCACCGGCAGGGTGTTGATAAACAGGCCGATCTGCCGCTCGATCCCGGCCAGCTCGGCGGGCCGCCCGGCGACGGTGGCGCCGAAGACCACGGTGTCCTGGCCGGTGTAGCGCTGCAGCAGCAGCGACCAGGCTGCCTGCACCAGGGTATTGAGGGTCACTGCGTGCCGCTGGGCGAATGTCTTCAGGCGCGCGGTGCGTGCCGGCGTCAGGCTGCGCTGGAACTGGCCCCCGCCGACCTGCTCGCGCTCGGCGGCGACCGCCTGGGCCAGGCGGGTCGGCTCCAGCAGTTCCGCCAGTTGCTCTTTCCAGAACGCCTCGCTGGCGCCCTTGTCCTGCGCCTGTAGCCAGGCGATGTAGTCGCGGTAGCGCCCGCCCGTCTCCTGCCCGGGCTCGCCGGCGTAGCGAGCGAGTACCTCGCCGAGCAACTGCGCGCTGCTCCAGCCGTCCAGCAGGATGTGGTGATGGGTGTAGATCAGGTGGTAGCTGTCTTCGTCGCTGCGTACCAGCACCAGTCGCAGCAAAGGCGCCCGCTCCAGGTCGAAGCCACGCTGGCGTTCGCTCGCGGCCAGTTCGTCGAGGGCCTCGGCGAGCCCCTCGTGGCCGCGCCAGTCGTGCTCGGCGAAGGGCAGTTCGAGGCGCTTGTGGATCACCTGGAGCGGCTGCTCCAGGTCACCCTGCCAGAGGAAGCCGGCGCGCAGGATATCGTGGCGGTCGACGGCCGCCTGCCAGGCCGCGCGGAAACGCGCGGGATCGAGTCCGCAGACGTCGACCCGGAGCTGGTTCAGGTAGTCGCCGCTGGCCTGCTCGTAGAGTGAGTGGAACAGCATGCCGTGCTGCATCGGCGACAGCGGGTAGATATCCTCGATCTGCGCCAGCGGCAGGCGATCCAGTTGCTCCTGGCGCAGCGCCGCGAGGGGGAAGTCCGAGGGCGTGGCGCCAAGGTTGCCGTCCTGGCAGCAATGCTCGATCAGCGCCTGCAGCTCCCGCGCGTAGTCATCGACCAGGCGCTGGACGGTCGCCTCGGCGAACATTTCCCGGCTGAAGCTCCAGTGCAGGCTCAGCTCGCCGCCGTAGACCTGGCCTTCGATGCTCAACCAGTTGGCCAGCGGGGCGCACGGATCCTGGGCGGCGCCGGCGCTTTCCGCTGCCGGTAGCAGCAGCGCCGCTTCGTCGAACTGGCGGTCGAACCGGCCCAGGTAGTTGAAGGTGATCCGCGGCTGCGGCAGCGCGGCCAGGCGGGCCGCAGCCTCCTCTCCAGCCAGGTAGCGCAGCAGGCCGTAGCCGACGCCCTTGTCCGGCACGCCGCGCAGTTGCTCCTTGATCGCCTTCAGCGACTCGCCGAGGCCCGCGGCCGGAGTCAGGCGCAGCGGGAACAGGCTGGTGAACCAGCCCACCGTGCGGCTCAGGTCGATAGTCTCGCCGAGGTCCTCGCGGCCGTGCCCTTCGAGCTGCACCAGCACGCTGGCGTCGCCGCTCCAGCGGCAGGTCGCGCGGGCCAGGGCGGTCAGCAGCAGGTCGTTGACCTGGGTCCGGTAGGCCGCCGGGGCCTCCTGCAGCAACTGCCGGGTACGCTCGGCGTCCAGGGTCAGGACGAGCTTGCGCTCATGGCGGTTTTCCAGGGCGCCGTGCGGGTTTTCGCATGGCAGCGCATACGGAGCGTCGCGCAGTTGCGCCTGCCAGTAGTCGAGTTCGTCCAGGCGCGCGCCGGCCTGTTCGTGCAGGTGCCGGCTCCAGGCCTGGTAGGAACTGCTACGCGGCCCGAGATCGGCGTCGAGGTCGGCATAGAGACGCTGCAGGTCTTCCAGCAGGATGCGCCAGGACACCCCGTCCACCGCCAGGTGGTGGATGACCAGCAGCAGGCGCTGGCTGCCGTCGGCCATGTCCACCAGCAGCGCACGCAGCAGCGGCCCCTGTTCGAGGTCGAGGCTGCGCTGGGCTTCTTCGCAAAGCGCCAGCAATGCCTCCACGGACCCCGCCTGCCGGCGCCACAGCGGCTCGCCGGCCTGCTCGGCGTAGGCCTGGTGCCAGGCGCCGCGCTCTTCGCGGAAACGCAGGCGCAGGGCATCGTGCTGCGCCTGCAGGCGTTCCAGGGCACGCCCCAGCCGGTCGCCGTCGAGCGGCTGGCGCGCCTGCAACAAGAGAGACTGGTTCCAGTGCTGGCGATTGGGAATCGCCTGCTCGAAGAACCAGCGCTGTACCGGCGCCAGCGCCACCTCACCGCTTGCCGGCCCCTGTTCCGCCGTCGCCGCACCCGCCTTGGCCGCCAGGGCCAGGCTGCGGATGTTCTGGTGCTGGAACAGGTCGCGCGGGCTCAGTTGCAATCCGGCCTGGCGCGCACGGCTGACTACCTGGATCGAGACGATCGAGTCGCCGCCGAGGCTGAAGAAGTTGTCGTCCAGGCCGACCCGCTCGACGCCCAGCAGGTCCTGCCAGATTTCCGCCAGGGTTCGCTCCACTGCGTTGCGTGGTGCGCTGTAGCCTGCCTGCGCCACGCTTGCTTCAGGCGCCGGCAGCGCCTTGCGCTCCAGCTTGCCGTTCGGACTCAGCGGCATCCGCTCCAGCGCCAGCCACTGCGCCGGCACCATGTATTCCGGCAGGCTCGCCGCCAGGTGCGCGGCCAGCGCTTCGCGCCAGTCGCCGCCCTCGCTCTCCAGCACCACGTAGCCGACCAACTGCTTGCCGTCCACCGCCAGCACCGCCGCCTCGCGCACCCACGGATGCTCCAGCAGGCGCGCCTCGATCTCGCCCAGCTCGATGCGCAAGCCGCGCAGCTTCACCTGGTGGTCGATCCGCCCGGCGTACTCGATCACCCCGTCGGCGCGGTAGCGCGCCAGGTCGCCGCTGCGGTACATCCGCTCCCCGGCCACGAACGGGCTGGCGACGAAACGCTCGGCGGTCAGCCCCGGACGCTGGTGGTAGCCACGGGCCAGGCCTCGGCCGGCCAGGTACAGCTCGCCGAGCACGCCCACCGGCACCGGCTCCAGGTTGCCATCGAGGATGTAGCAGGCCAGGTTGGCGATCGGCCGGCCGATCGGCACCGCGTCCTTGCCCTCCTCCACGCAGGTCCAGTGGGTGACGTCGATGGCCGCCTCGGTCGGGCCATACAGGTTATAGAGGCCGGCCTGCGGCAGCTTGGCGAACACCTGCTGCTGGGCGTCCGCCGGCAGCGCCTCGCCGCTGCAAACGATGCGTTTCAGGCTGGTGCAGGAGGCGACGTCTTCGTCCTGCAGGAAGGCCTGCAGCATCGACGGCACGAAGTGCAGCGTATCGACCCCTTCGCGGTTGATCAGCGCCACCAGTTTCGCCGGGTCGCGATGATCGCCCGGCGCGGCCACCACAAGGCGCGCGCCGGTCATCAGCGGCCAGAAGAACTCCCAGACCGACACGTCGAAGCTGAACGGGGTCTTCTGCAACACCGTGTCGCCGACGCCCAGGCCGTAAGCCTGCTGCATCCAGCACAGGCGGTTGCTCAGCGCCGAATGGCGGTTGCCGGCGCCCTTGGGCTTGCCGGTGGAACCGGAGGTGTAGATGACATAGGCGAGGTTCTCGCCATCGAGATGAATATCCGGGTTCGCCTCACTGTAACCCTCGAACCAGGACGCATCGCGATCCAGGTCGATCCGCTGCACGCCTTGCGCCAGCGGCAGCTTCAGGTGCGACTGGCTGAGCAGCAGCTGCACGCCGCTGTCCTCCAGCATGTAGGCCTGGCGCTCCTCGGGATACTCCGGGTCCACCGGCACGTAGGCGCCGCCGGCCTTGAGGATCGCCATCAGGGCCACGACCATCTCGATGGAACGCTCCATGGCCACACCCACCAGGCGGTCCGCACCGACCCCGCGCTTGATCAAGGCATGCGCCAGGCGGTTGGCTCGGCGGTTCAGCTCGGCGTAGTCCAGGCGATCCTCGCCGAAGGCCAGCGCCGGCGCCGTCGGCGTGCGCTCGACCTGCTCCTCGAACAGCTGGTGCACGCCGCGTTGCAGCGGGTACTCGGCCGCAGTGGCGTTCCAACCTTCCAGCAACTGGCCGCGCTCCTCGGCATCGAGCATCGGCAGCGAGTCGACGCTGGCCTGCGGGTGTTCCAGCATGCCGCGCAGCAGGTTCTGCCAATGCCGCGCCATGCGCTCGATGGTCCGCGCCTCGAACAGGTCGGTCGCGTAGGTCAGTGCGGCGTGCAGGCGCCCGCCTTTCTCGTAGGTGTCCAAGCTCAGGTCGAACTGGGTGGTGCGGCTCTTCCAGTCGAGCGGGGCGAAACTGAGGCCGGCCACGCCGTCCAGCGCCTCGATGTCGGCCACCAGCGGCTGGTGGTTGTACATCACCTGGAACAGCGGGCTGTGGCTGAGGCTGCGCTCGACCTTGAACGCCTCGACCAGGCGCTCGAACGGCAGGTCCTGGTGGGCCTGGGCACCCAGCACGGTGTCTTTCAGGCCGGCCAGCAGCGACGCCACCGGCGTGCGGCCATCGAACTCCGAGCGCAGCACCTGGGTATTGACGAACAGACCGATCAGCCCTTCCACCTCGGCGCGGTTGCGGTTGGCGATAGGTACGCCGACCCGCAGGTCGGTCTGCCCGCTATAGCGTTGCAGGAGGATATTGAAGCCGCCGAGCAACAGCATGAACAGGGTCAGCCCCTGGCGCCGCGCGGTGTCGCGCAGGGCTTCGGCCAGCGCCGGGTCGATACTGAACTCGTAGCGGCTGCCACGGTAGCCGGGAACCGCCGGACGCGGATGGTCGGTCGGCAACTCCAGCACCGGATGCCGCTCGCCGAGCTTGCCGCGCCAGTACTCCAGCTGGCGCTCCTGCTCGCCGGCCTCCAGCCAGCTGCGCTGCCACAGGGCGTAATCGGCGTACTGGATCGGCAAGTCCGGCAGGCCGGGTTCCGCGCCAGTCGCATAGGCACTGTAGAAACGACTGAATTCTTCGATCAGCACGTTCATCGACCAGCCGTCGGACACGATGTGATGCAGGGTCAACAGCAGCACATGCCGCTCCTCGCCCAGGCGGATCAGGCGGACCCGCAGCAACGGTCCCTCGCACAGGTCGAACGGCTGCAACGACTCGCGCTGCGCCTCCTCGCGCAGGCGGGCTTCCTGCTCGGCCTCGGGCAGGCCGCTGCAATCCTCGAAGGCAACCTCCAGCGGGCGTTGCAGCGGCGCCTGCGCCAGGCTGTCGTCGGCGCCGCGCGGGAACACCGTGCGCAGGGTTTCGTGACGCTGCACCAGGCTGGCGAACGCGCGCTCCAGCGCCTGGCGGTCCAGCGGCCCGTTCAGGCGCACCGCGCTGGGCAGGTTGTAGGCGCCGCTCTGCGGATCCAGGTGCCAGAGGAACCACATGCGCTGCTGGGCGTAGGACAGCCGATCACGCTCGGCAGAAGCCACGCCGGACGGAATCGGGAACAGCGAGAAATCGATTCCCTCCCCTCGCAGGGTGTCGAGGAACACCCGACGCTTCTCAACGGGTAGTTCGATAAAGCGGCGGGCGAGCTTGAGGGAATCTTCTGCGTTCATCGGTCTTCTTCCGTGCACATGGGCAACGAGCGCGGGGCTCGGTCGTTCATGTGAAACGGACGACACATCGTGAAAATTAACCGGGCAGCGACTTCCGGTCGCACCTTGGCCGATCGGTTTTTTGCATAGCCATCAGGCGCTTAGGCAAATGACGAAGAAATCCTTCGGGACGGGTACGAAAGTCATTGCGAAACATTTGCTTTCATCTTCCCTTTCAGGTTCTGCGCGACTCATTCGTCCTATATCGATGAACGGGGCGTAACCAGTCCTCGAAACCCATGGACCGCTCCAGCGGCCTCTAACCTACCGTTAGCCTCATGTCGAAAAAGTCCCGCTCCAGACTCTGGTTCCTCGTCCACAGCTGGCTGGCCCTGCCCATCTGGTTCTTCGTCCTGATCGTCTGCGTCACCGGCACCCTGGCGGTGGTCAGCCAGGAGATCGTCTGGCTGGCCAATCCGGAAATCCGTGCCAGCAAGCCGAGCGACGCCGCCGAACCGCTGAGCTACAGCCAGGTCCTCGCCGCCATCAACCAGGCCCGGCCCGAGCTGAAGGTCGAATCGATCGAACGCCCCGACGAATCCCACTTCGCCCTGACCGTCGATGTCAGCCATCCAGACGGCAGCAGCGCGGCGCTCTATGTGAATCCCTACACCGGCGCCATCCAGGGCAAGAGCCCACACTTCGATTTCCGCCAGTTCACCCGCGCCCTGCACGGCTGGTGGCTGATGCCGTTCGATAACGGCTACAGCTGGGGCTGGTACCTGGTCTCGCTACTCGGACTGCCGATGTTGGCCTCGCTGGTCACCGGTCTGGTGGTCTATAAACGATTCTGGAAGGGTTTCTTCAGACCACGCCTGCGCATCAGCCAGGGCGCGCGCATCTTCTGGGGCGACTTCCACCGCCTGAGCGGCATCTGGTCGATCTGGTTCATCGCCGTGATTTCCATCACCGGCACCTGGTTCCTGATCCAGGCGATCCTCGCCGACAATCACATCACTCTCTCCAGCGAAGGCCCGCCGCCGGTCATCGCCCGCAGCGAAGTGCCGCTCTCGCCTTCCGGCCAGCCGGCGGCGCAGATCGACCTCGACGAGGCCGTGCGCATCGCCACCCGGGACATTTCCGGCTTGGAAGCCAGCGGGCTGTTCCTCCCAGGCAACGCCTACAGCCCGCTCTATGTCTATGGCCGCGGCTGGTACCCGCTGATGTACCAGTCGGCGGCGATCAATCCCTACAACGGCAGGATCGAGTCTTCCCGCCTGCTCGGCGACCGCACCCCGCTGGAGTTCGTCACCGAATCCATGCGCCCCCTGCACACCGGCGATTTCGGCGGTATCTGGGTCAAGCTGATCTGGTTCGTCTTCGGCCTGCTGCTGAGCATGATGGTGCTCAGCGGCCTGCTGATCTGGAGCAAACGCACCGCCCAGGCCACCGCCGCGCTGGTCAAGCGCGGCAACCGCCCGGCGCGCCAGCCGAAACCGGCCAAGCCGGCGCCGGTAATGGCCAACCAGACCGCGGAGGGGCAGCCATGAGCAAGGCCGCCGTTGCCCAGCCCGCTTCGCCGCTGCGCCAGTTCTGGCTGCGCTGGCGTTTCCACCTGAACGTCCTGCTGATCCTGATCCCGCTCGGTTTCATGCCGCGTTATTTCGCCGACATGGCGTTGTTCTCTGGCACCAGCGGACTGGGTGAACGCGAGATCGGCGAAGTCCAGGTAGGCCCCTGGAGTCTCAAGCTCGCCGAATGGCGTATCGAACCGCCGCACGACGAAGGCCCCGCCGGCTTCATGAAGGACTTCAATGCCGCCCTCTGCCAGGCCTGCATTCCCCAGGTCAAGGCGACCTACCTGCGCATCGGCAAGCCGCGCAGCCTGCGTGCCGCCGGGGTGATCTTCTTCGGCAGCCCCTACCGCATGGGCACCAGCGTGCCGATCCCGCCGCGCACCCGGCCCGACGCCGAGCTGTGGATCACCATGGAAGGCTGGGACGGCTCCATGCACCAGGCTTCCATTCCCCTGGCCGAGGCATCCCCCGCCACCGTGGCCTGGCTGAACAAACGAGGTAAGCAATGAGCATCCACACCCGCCCCTGGCGCCTGCCCCTGGCCGCCCTGTTGCTCGGCCTGAGCGGCGCGGCCCTGGCGCACAACCCGATCTGCGAATGCGAGGAAGTGCAGGCCGGCGAGATCCGCTGCAAGGGCGGCTTCTCCGACGGCAGCGGCGCCCCCGGCGTAACCCTCGACGTGATCGGCTACGACGAGCAGATCCTGGTTCCCGGCAAGCTCGGCGCCGACTCGACCCTGACCTTCAAGCGTCCCGACGGCGAGTTCTACGTGCTGTTCGACGCCGGCCCCGGCCACGTGGTGGAAATCGACCACGCCGACATCGCCGCGCCATGAGCGTCGAAACCGTCCGCCCGGCCGGCGCCGGCCACGAGACCCTCTACGTACTGCTCGGCAGTGTGCTGATCCTGGCCCTCGCCGCCACGGTGGTCGGGCTGCGCCAGCAGTCCCATGAAGCGCAAGCCCTGGAGCCCCACCAGGTGGACGCCCGACTCGACCTGAATGCCGCCGAACAGGGCATCTACGCCGACCTGCAGGTCGCCGCCGAAGACATCCAGGCGCGCCTGGACGACGGCGAAGCCGCGCCCTCCGTCGACGAACTGGCCGCCGAGGGCTTCCCGCCCTTCGTCGCCGACGTCGCCGCGAGCAGTCGCGGCGAGCACCGCTGGAGCCACGGCGAAACCACCGGGCGTCCGAGCTACCTGGGCGTCAGCGGCAAACCCGGGGTGGCCGGTTCGTTCCTCCTGCTGCTCGGCCCCACCGAGGTCTGGCTGAAGCCCGCCGCGGCCGCTGCCGGCGTCGTACCGGGCGACGCCCGAGCCCTGGCCGATGCCGGCTGGCGCCAGGTGGTCAGCCGCTTCGACGCCGGCGTGACCCGCCAGCACCGCCATTGACCGCTCACCGACTCCACAGAAGGCGATTTCCCATGCTGTTCTCCCGTCTGTCCTCCCTCCTGCGCGGCCTGGTCCCGGGCCGCGCCCTGCCGGCCGCCCTGCTGCTGGCCCTGCTCGCCCCGCTGGCCCTGGCCGAAGACGGCAAACGCTTGCGCATCGGCATCACCCTGCACCCCTACTACAGCTACGTGAGCAACATCGTCGGCGACAAGGCCGAGGTGGTGCCGCTGATTCCCGCCGGTTTCAACCCGCATGCCTACGAGCCGCGCGCCGAGGACATCAAGCGCATCGGCACGCTCGACGTGGTGGTGCTCAACGGCGTCGGCCATGACGATTTCGCCGAGCGCATGATCGCCTCCAGCGAAAAGCCCGGCATCCCGGTGATCGAGGCCAACGCCAAGGTGCCGCTGCTGGCCGCCACCGGCATGGCCGCGCGCGGCGCCGGCAAGGTGGTCAACCCGCACACCTTCCTGTCCATCAGCGCCTCGATCACCCAGGTCAACACCATCGCCCGCGAACTGGGCAAACTCGACCCGGCCAACGCCAAGGCCTACACCCGCAACGCCCGGGCCTACGCCAAGCGCCTGCGGGCCCTGCGCGCCGACGCCCTGGCGCGCCTGAACAAGGCCCCGGCCGCCGACTTCCGCGTCGCCACCATCCACGGCGCCTACGACTACCTGCTGCGCGAGTTCGGCCTGGAGGTCACCGCCGTGGTCGAACCGGCCCACGGCATCGAGCCGAGTCCGAGCCAGTTGAAGAAGACCATCGACCAGCTCAAGGCGCTGGACGTGAAGGTGATCTTCTCCGAGATCGACTTCCCCTCCACCTACGTCGAGACCATCCAGCGCGAGTCCGGGGTGAAGCTCTATTCGCTGTCGCACATTTCCTATGGCGACTACAGCGCCGGCAAGTACGAGGAAGAAATGGCGCGCAACCTCGACACCGTGGTCCGCGCCATCCAGGAGTCCGGCGCATGACCGTGGCCGAACGGCTTTGCGCCACGCCTTGCGGGCCGGCCATCGACTTCGCCGGGATCGACCTGAGCCTCGGCGGCAGCCGCATCCTCGATGGCGTGCGCCTGCGCGTCGAGGCCGGCAGCGTGCACGCGCTGGTCGGTCCGAACGGCGGCGGCAAGAGCTCGCTGGTCAAGACCCTGCTCGGGCAGATGCCGCATCGCGGCGAACTGCGCCTGGAGTGGCCCGGCGCGCCCGGCTGCATCGGCTACGTACCGCAGGCGCTGGAGTTCGACCGCGGACTGCCGCTCACCGTCGACGACTTCATGGCCGCCATGTGCCAGCGCCGTCCGGCCTTCCTCGGCCTGTCGCGCAGCCGGCGCCCGGCGATCGACGCGGCCCTGGAGCGGGTCGGCATGCTGGCCAAGCGCGGTCGGCGCATGGGCGCCCTCTCCGGCGGCGAGCGCCAGCGCGTGCTGCTGGCCCAGGGCCTGGTACCGCCGCCGCAACTGCTGGTGCTGGACGAACCGATGTCGGCCCTCGACGAGGGCGGCATCCAGGTCTTCGAACGGCTGCTGCTGGACTGGCGCCAGGCTGGCGTCACCGTGCTCTGGATCGAGCACGACCTGGAGGCCGTCGGCCGCCTCGCCGACCGGGTCAGCGGTCTCAACCGCCACCTGCTGTTCGACGGTCCGGCGGCCAGCAGCCTGACCCCGGAACGCCTGCTCACGCTGTTCTCCACCCAGCCGCGGAAGAACGCGGAGGCCAGCCGATGAACGACGCCTACGAACAACTGCGCCAGGCCGTCCAGGCCTGGGCCGCCGCCGGCTACCTGCCGGAGACCCTGGCCTACGGCTTCGTCGTCAACGCCCTGCTCGCCGGCCTGCTGATCGGCCCGGTGCTCGGCGGCCTCGGCACCCTGGTGGTGGTCAAGCGCTTCGCCTTCTTTTCCGAGGCGGTCGGCCACGCCGCGCTCACCGGCGTGGCCATCGGCATCCTTCTCGGCGAACCCTACACCGGGCCCTACGGCAGCCTGTTCGGCTACTGCCTGCTGTTCGGCGTCCTGCTCAACTACCTGCGCAACCGCACCGGCCTGGCCCCGGACACCCTGATCGGGGTGTTCCTCTCGGTGTCCCTGGCGCTCGGCGCCAGCCTGCTGCTGGTGCTGGCCGGCAGGATCAACGTGCATATTCTCGAGAACGTCCTGTTCGGCTCGGTGCTGACCGTGAACGGCCATGACCTCGCGGTGCTGGCGGCAGTCGCCGTGCTGGTGCCGTGCCTGGCCCTGCCGCTGTACAACCGCATCATGCTGGCCAGCTTCAACCCGCAACTGGCGGCGGTGCGCGGGGTCGCGGTGAAGAGCCTGGACTACCTGTTCGTGGCCCTGGTGACCCTGGTCACCGTCGCCGCGGTGAAAGTGATCGGCGCGATCCTGGTCGGGGCCCTGCTGGTGATCCCGGCGGCGGCGGCGCGCCTGGTCAGCCAGTCGCTGAAAGGGTTCTTCTGGCTGGCGGTGCTGATCGCCACCGTCAGCACGCTGGCCGGTATCCTGTTGCCGATCATGTTCGACCTGCCGATTCCCTCCGGCGCCGCGATCATCCTGGTCGCCGGCCTGGCCTTCGGCCTCGCCGCCATCGCTCGCGGCTGCCTGCCGCACCTGAAAGGAACCCCCGGATGAACCTGAAACCCCATTGCCTCGCCCTGGCCCTGGCTTGCGCCGGACTCGCCGGCCCGCTCCCGGCCCTCGCCGCGACGCCGGCCGCGGCTCAGTCCGCGCAAGTCACGGTACTGGCCAGCCTGCCGGTCACCCACGCCCTCGCCGAACGCCTGCTGCGGGACACCGAGGTCAAGCTGCAACGGGTCGCCCCGGCCAACCTGCCGGCCAGCCGCCAGGCCTCGTTCTTCGCCGGGCGCGGCGCCGGCGGACTGGCCAAGGCCGCCGGGCAGGCCGACGCGGTGATCGACCTGCGCTCGATCTGGAGCGACGACCCGCTCTACCCGCTGGCCCGCCGCAGCAATATCCGCATCGTCGAGATCGACGCCGCGCGTCCGGTGGACGGCGCCCTGCCCGGCATCGCCCTGCGCCCCGGCAGCGACCTGCATGCCTACCCCTGGCTCAACCCGAGCAACCTGGGACGCATGGCCGACGTCCTCGCCAGCGACCTGGAACGCCTGGCGCCCGGCGCCGCAGCGACCATCCAGGCCAACCTGGCGACGCTGAAGAAGCAATTGCTGGAAGCGACCGCCAGCAATGAGAATCGCCTGGCGAAGGCCGACAACCTCAGCGTGATCAGCCTCTCCGAACGCCTCGGCTACCTGCTCGCCGGGCTCAACCTGGACCCGCTGGACGTGGAGATCCAGGCCGACGATGGCTGGACCGAGGCCAGTATCCAGGCCTTCGCCGAGGAGCTGAAAAGCGAGGACATCGCCCTGGTCCTGCATCACCGCCAGCCACCCAAGCCCCTCGCCGATGCCATCGCCGCCAGCGGCGCACGCCTGGTAGTGGTGGACACCGAGGCGGCGGACCCGGTGGCCGGGCTGGAAAGCGACATGCAAGCGATAGTCGAGGGGCTGCTGGCCGGTAAAGGCTGAGCCGCGCGTCGTAACGAAAAAGGCCGGGGAGCGCTGCTCACCGGCCTTTTTTTCGTCGACATCGGAGCCGCCGCAGGGCCTATGGCGCCCTCGCGGGCATCAGCAGATCGCCGCCGCCTCCACCGCCAACGCCGCGGCGCCCTGCCCCGCGCGCCAGGCCTCGACCTGGCGCTCGACGACCGCCAGCACCTCGGCCTCGCGCTGGTGGATGAAGAAGTGCCCGCCGTCGAACAGCTCCAGTGCGAAACCGCTGCGGGTTTCCTCGGCCCAGGCCAGCAACTGTTCCTCGCTGGCCTTGTCCTCCCTGCCGCCAAGCGTTCGGATCGGGCAGGCCAGCGGCGGGCGCCGCTGGTGGCGATAGCTGCCGCAGAGCAGGAAATCGGCGCGCAGGATCGGCAGGGTCAGGCTCATCAGCTCGCGGTTGCCCAGCACCTCTTCCGGCGTACCTTGCAGGTCGCGCAGGTCGGCGATCAGCTCGGCGTCGCTCTTCGGTTCGGCGAAACCGCGGTCATACTCGGCGCGTCGCGACGGCGCCGCGGTGCCGCAGGCGAAGAACCCCAGCGGCGTCGGGCAATCCAGCTCGCGCAGGGCGTACAGCACCTCGCAGGCGAGCAAGGCGCCGAGACTGTGCCCGAGCATCGCGTAGGGGCCCTGGCGGACCTCGTCGTGCAGCTCGCGCGCCAGTTGCTGCGCCAGGCCCGCCAGGTCGGTCTGCAGCGGCTCGGCCAGCCGCGCCCCACGCCCCGGTAATTCCACCGGACGCACCGCCAGCCAGGCCGGTAGCTTGCGTCGCCAGCGGCTGTAGGTCATGGCGCTGGCGCCGGAATACGGCAGGCAGAACAGCCGTACGGGCATGCCGCCCACTCAGCCGGCCGCCTTGTCCATGTGCTGGCGCAGGCTCAGCGGGCGCATGTCGGTCCAGACCTCCTCGATGTAGGCCAGGCAGTCCTTCTTCAGCCCGCTCTTGCCGGCCGCCCGCCAGCCCTGGGGAATCTCCTTGTATTCCGGCCAGATGGAATACTGCTCCTCATGGTTGACCACTACCTGGAACTGGATGTCGTCACGGTCGAACACTGAAGTCATTGCTTGCTCCTGATGGGATCGAACGGCCGCGCGCAGCACGGCCCTTGCGTTGGATAACGAAAAGCCCGGCGGGAAAATTAGCCGGCCAGCGCCGCGCCGAGGGCACGGGCGAAGCGCCGGGCCACCTCGTCGATCTGCTCGGCGCTGATGACCAGCGGCGGCAGGAAGCGCACCACGCTGCCGTGGCGGCCGCCCAGCTCGAGGATCAGGCCGCGCCTCAGGCATTCGCGCTGGACCCGCGAGGCCAGCGCGCCGTCGCTCGGCGGGTGGCCGAGGGCATCCGCGACACCCTGCGGATCGACGATCTCGGCGCCGAGCATCAGGCCACGACCACGGATGTCGCCCAGTTGCGGATAGTCGCGCTGGAGGATGCGCAGGTGCTCGGCCAGGCGCTCGCCCATGGCCGCCGCGTGGGCCGCCAGGTCGTGCTCCCGGAGATAGCGCATCACCGCCGAGCCGGCGGCCATGGCCATCTGGTTGCCACGGAAGGTGCCGGCGTGGGCACCGGGCTGCCACTTGTCCAGCCATTCGCGGTAGACCACCACCGCCAGCGGCAGGCTGCCGCCGATGGCCTTGGACAGCACCACCACGTCCGGGACGATGCCGGCGTGCTCGAAGGCGAACATCCTGCCGGTACGGGCGAAGCCGCTCTGGATCTCGTCGACGATCAGCGCCACCCCGGCTTTCTCGGTGATCCGCCGCAGGCCGCGCAGCCAGTCGAGGTCGGCCGGGACCACGCCGCCCTCGCCCTGGACCACCTCGACGATCACCGCCGCCGGCAGTTGCACGCCGCCCTCCGGATCGTTCAGCAGGTTCTCCAGGTAATGCAGGTTGGCCTTGACCCCGGCCTCGCCGCCTAGGCCGAACGGGCAGCGGTAGTCGTAGGGATACGGCAGGAACTGCACGCCCGTGCTGAGCAGCGCGCCCAGGGGTTTCTTCGGCCCGAGGTTGCCCATCAGCCCCAGCGCGCCCTGGCTCATGCCGTGGTAGCCGCCCTGGAACGACAGGATGGTGCTGCGTCCGGTGGCGGTGCGTACCAGCTTCAGCGCGGCTTCCACCGCGTCGGTGCCGGTCGGGCCGCAGAACTGGATCTTCGCCTCGGTGGCCAGCGCCGGCGGCAGCAGACCGAACAGGTCCTGGACGAACTGGTCCTTCACCGGGGTGGTCAGGTCGAGGGTGTGCAGCGGCAACTCGTCGGCCAAGACCTGGCGGATCGCCTCGATCACCACCGGATGGTTGTGCCCCAGCGCCAGGGTCCCGGCGCCCGCCAGGCAATCGATGAAGGTGCGCCCCTCGACGTCCTCCACCAGCAGACCCCTGGCCTTCTTCAGCGCCAGCGGAATCCGTCGCGGATAGCTGCGCGCGTTGGACTCCTGGCGGCTCTGCCGTTGCAGCAGGGGCGACTCGGAAAATTCATAGAGCGTTTCGCCCTCCGCCGGGGTGGCGCGGAGCGGCTGGTCTTCGATGACGCTGGTGGCGACGTGCATGTCTTCAACCCTCGAGGCGTGGTGGTGTTCCACTGGCAACCGGCGATCCGCACGCCTGTGGCGACATTCACGGATCGGATGCAGAGGAGACGCAGGAGGGCCGCACGGATTTACTGCGCCGGGTCGAGGGGGCGGAGACCAGGCCGGAGTGTCGCCACCGGCCCGGTTATGGTCGGCCCGGCCGCTAGTCGGCGCCCGCGGCGCTCACTCGCCAGATGGCGTTGCCGACGTCATCGGCGATCAGCAGCGCCCCATCGTCCGCTTGCGCCAAGCCCACCGGCGCGCCGAACAGCTGCTTCTCGTCGGCGGAGACGAACCCGGTCACCACCGGCTGCGGCGCTCCGGCGGGCTTGCCATCGACGAACGGCACGTGAACCACCTGGAAGCCGCTGACCGGCGAGCGGTTCCAGCTACCGTGCTCGCTGACGAAGGCGCCGTTGCGATAGCGCTCCGGCAACTGGTCGCCGGTATAGAAGAACAGGCCCAGCGCGGCCACGTGGGAACCCAGTGCGTAGTCGGGAACGATGGCCTTCGCCACCAGGTCGGGACGCTGCGGCCTCACCCGCGGATCCAGGTGCTGGCCGAAGTAGCTGTAGGGCCAGCCGTAGAAGCCGCCCTCCCGTACCGAGGTCAGGTAGTCCGGGACCAGGTCGTTGCCGATCTCGTCGCGCTCGTTGACGATGGTCCACAGCTTGCCGGAGACCGGTTCCCACTGCAGACCGGTCGGGTTGCGCAGGCCGGAGGCGTAGATGCGGCTGCCGCGACTGGCGACGTCCACCTCGAGAATCGCCGCGCGACGGTATTCGATCGCCGCGCCGTTTTCGGTGATGTTGCTGTTCGAACCGACGCCGACGTAGAGCTTGCGTCCGTCCGGACTGGCGAGCAGCGCCTTGGTCCAGTGGTGGTTGATGGTGTCCGGCAGGTCGGTGAACTCCATCCCGGGGCCGGCGATGCGGGTTTCGCCGGGAACGTAGCGGTAGCGCATGATGTTTCCGGTATTGGCGACATACAGGTAGTTCCCCACCTGTTGCACGCCGAACGGAGAGTCCAGCCCTTCAAGGAACACGTACTTCTGCCAGTGGCCTCCGCCGTCGGCGCGGCGCAGCAGGGTGATGCGGTTGCCGCCCTTGCCGGCCTTGCCGGACTGGCCCTTGACCATCCCCGCGATGAGCTGTTTCGGCGTGGTCACCGGCGCGGTGCCGGGCGAGTTGGCCTCCACCACCAGTACATCGCCGTTGGACAGGACCAGCAGTTGGCGAGGGTGCTGCAGGCCATCGGCGATCTTCTCGATCTTCAGGCCCTGCGCCACCGTCGGCCTGGCCTCTCCCGACCAGCCCACGCCTTCCGGCACCTTCATCGGCGGCAGGAGGAAGTGTTTCGGCTCCGGGAGCGACGGGTTGGCGCCGGTCTGCCGCTGCGGATCGTTCGGCGACCCCTGGTTGCAGCCGGCCAGGAACAGGCCGACGGCAAGCGCGACGGGGCGCAGCGAGTGGAGGCTAGCCATGCGCCACCTCCTCTTCGGATACCGCCAGGAGCGCCTCTCCCAGCGCCAGCAGCAACACCGTCGCGATCGACAGCCACAGTCCGACCGGCATCACCCCATAGGCGTCGCGGCTATGCACGAAGGCATTGAAGATGGCCAGGACGATGCCGGCGAACTTCAGCAGCGAGGCAACCCTGGCCGCCGCGACGACCGCCGCGCGCCGCAGCAGCCATACGCGCAACAGATCGACAACGCAGGGCAGGATGGCGAAGAGCAGGCCGAGGGTGATCAACCAGGCTGCGCTCTTGCCCCACATCACCTCCGCCGTGGCGAAGTAGGCGGCGTCGAAGACCAGGGCGGCGACGAAGAAACCGAAGGGAACCGGGTTGAGGATGTTGTAGAAGGCGTCCAGGGGTCTGAAGCGTAGTGCGGTGGCCATTGCGAAACACTCCTCTCGGGAAACGCAGGCTTCCCGACATGAAGGGACGGGCAGGAGATTCGAACCGCCGAGGCCCTGCGCAAGGCGCGGGCAGCGGGGAACGGCACGGCGAAACGGCGACTGGGGGCTCGCGCCCCTTCTGCGACGGACCTGCGCGAAGCGCTGGAGTTCATCCGCAAGGTCCTGTCGAAAGCGATAGGTGGCTGGCGATCCTTTCGATGGAACTTCGTGTGGCGCGGCTCACCGAAACAGGATAGCGACATCCCCGGCCCTCCCGTCGGGTTGTCGCGCCACCCCTGGCCCCCGCCGGCGACCGATCCGCGCCCGGCGTTGCCGAAGAGGAGACAGCCGATGCCCGCTCGAACCACTCTGCCCCGCGCCATGCTCGCGGCCTGGGCCCTGCTTCTGCTGGCGGCCTGCAGCCAGGGCCCGGCGCCAGCGCCACCCGCGTCCTGGGGTTGGCAGGACGCCAGCGGCGAACGCGCGATCGCCCCCGACCAGGCCTATCCCGAGCTGTTCCAGGCCGTGCAGGAAAGCCGGCTGTTCAGCGACCAGAAGCACTTCGTCGATGCGCTCCCCCTGCGCGAGCCCGCGCGGATCCGCGCCGACTACCTGAGCGAGAAGGAACGCCCCGGCTTCGATCTGCGCGCCTTCGTCGCGCGCAACTTCGAAGAGTCCGGCAGCGTCGAGACCGCCCCACCCGAGGCGGGCGCCGACCTCGCCAGCCACATCAGCGACCTGTGGCCGGCGTTGACCCGCCACTATGAGCAGGTCCCGGCCCACAGCAGCCTGCTGCCCTTGCCGAAACCCTATGTCGTCCCCGGCGGACGTTTCCGCGAGGTCTACTACTGGGACTCCTACTTCACCATGCTCGGCCTTGCGGAAAGCGGGCAACACCAGCGCGTGCGCGACATGGTCGACAACTTCGCCTACCTGATCGACACCTACGGGCACATACCCAACGGCAACCGCAGCTACTACCTGAGCCGTTCGCAGCCGCCTTTCTTCGCCTACATGGTGGACCTGCAGGCACGGCGCGAAGGCGACACCGCGTATCGCCGCTACCTGCCGCAGCTACAGAAGGAATATGCCTACTGGATGCAAGGCTCCGCCGGACTGCGCCCCAACGAGGCGCGCCTGCGCGTGGTGAGGCTGGGCGATGGCAGCCTGCTCAACCGCTACTGGGACAACCGCGACACACCGCGCCAGGAGTCCTACCTGGAGGACCGGGCGACCGCCGCGCGCGCCCCGCAGCGTCCCGCCAGCGAGGTCTATCGCGACCTGCGGGCCGGCGCGGAAAGCGGCTGGGACTTCTCCTCCCGCTGGCTGGACGATGCCCGGGAACTGGCCAGCATCCGCACCACCGCCATCGTCCCGGTGGACCTCAACGCCCTGCTCTACCATCTCGAGCGCACCATCGCCAAGGCCTGCGCCAGCAGCGCGCTGGAGGCCTGCGAGCGAGGCTACGGCACCCGAGCGGAGAAGCGTCGCCAGGCCATCGAGGAGCACCTCTGGCACCCGGACGGCTTCTACGCGGATTACGATTGGCAACGCCGGCGTCCCATCGAGCGGATCAATGCCGCCACCCTCTTCCCCCTGTTCACCGGCCTGGCCAGCGCCGAACGCGCCGCACGTACCGCCGACAGCGTCGCCGCCAACCTGCTGCGCCCGGGCGGCCTGGCCACCACCACCCGCGCCAGCGGCCAGCAATGGGACGAGCCGAATGGCTGGGCGCCGTTGCAGTGGGTCGCCGTGCAGGGCCTGCGCGCGTATGGCCGGGACGGGTTGGCGGCGGACATCGGCCGGCGTTTCCTCGCCCAGGTGCGGCAAGTCTACGAACGCGAGGGCAAGCTGGTGGAGAAGTACGACATCAGCGGCGGCCAGGGTGGAGGCGGTGGCGGCGAGTATCCATTGCAGGACGGCTTCGGCTGGTCCAACGGCGTTACCCTTGAACTGCTGAAGCTCTACGGCGCCACGACTCCGGCCGCCGCCCCGACGGTTGGCGGCACAACCGCCGGGGCGGCTCGAGCATGGTGAGCGTCAGCCATGGACCGTCGGCTCCGGCGTCGCCCCCGCGGTGATTTCGACCTGCCGGCGGTGCGCCTCGCCAAACGCCTCGCCGAGAAAGTCGATCAGCGCGCGCACCGACGGCAACAGTCCGCGCCGCGAGGGAAACATCGCCACCACCATGCCCTCCACCGGCGTCCAGTGCGGCAGCACCCGCACCAGACGTCGCTCGGCCAGGTCGCGGCCGACCACGCAGGACGGCAGGCCGCCGATGCCGACGCCTTCGAGCACCGCCTGGCGCAGGCTGCCGAGGTCGTCGCTGAGCAATTGCGGGCGCAGGTTGAGACTGGCGCTGCTACCGTCCGGACCGACCAGGCGCAGGCTGCCGTCCAGGCGCGAACGCTCCCAGCCCACGTAAGGCATCGCCGAGAGATCGGCCGGCAGCTCCGGCGGACGGTAGCGCGCCAGCAGTTCCGGGCTCGCCACCAGCACCTGCGGGCTGCGCGCCAGCACCTTCATCACCAGGTCGCTGTCCTCCAGCGGCGGGAAACGCAGCGACAGGGACAGGTCGTAGCCTTCGGCGATCACGTCGACGCGGCGGTTGAAGGTCTTCACGTACAGCTCGACGCTGGGGTACTGCGCCATGAAGCGTGCCAGCATGGATGCCAGTCCGAAGTGCAGCAACGGCGTCGAGCAGGTCAGCCGCACCATGCCGCAGGGCTCCGAACGGTTCTGCTCGATCACGTCCTCGGCGGCCTCGGCTTCCACCGTCATCGCCACGCAATGCCGGTAGTAGGCCTGGCCGATCTCGGTGACCTGGAACTGCCGGGTCGAGCGTTGCAACAGGCGCACGCCCAGGCGCGCCTCGAGCTGGGCGACCTTGCGGCTGAGCGTCGATTTGGGAATCCCCAGCACCCGTCCGGCAGGCGCGAAACCGCCGTGCTCGACCACCTTGGCGTAGATGAAGAGTTCGTTCAGATCGAACACCGGCTCACCACTCATCGTTCCACCTGCGAGACTCTGAGACTTGATTTACGGACTACCGGTTCCCCATCCCGGGAACTAGCGTATCGCTCCATCGACTCAATCGAGGAGCACCGACGTGAAAAAGGTCCTGGGAATCTACGGTAACGCCAACCGCCACTGGGTGGGCGACGGATTCCCCGTTCGTTCACTTTTTTCCTACAACACGCTGGGCCAGCATATCAGTCCCTTCCTCCTGCTGGACTATGCCGGGCCTGCTGATTTTCCACCCGCGCAGCATCGTCGTGGCGTAGGCCAGCACCCCCATCGCGGCTTCGAGACCGTGACCATCGTCTACCAGGGCGAGGTGGAGCACCACGACTCCACCGGCGCCGGCGGGCATATCGGCCCGGGCGACGTGCAATGGATGACGGCGGCCTCGGGGATCCTCCACGAGGAGTACCACTCGGAACGATTCCGTACCACGGGTGGAACGCTGGAGATGGTCCAGCTCTGGGTCAACCTGCCCTCGCGGGACAAGATGAACCCGCCGCGCTACCAGACCCTGCTCGACGCCGACATCCCGCGCGTCGGCCTGCCCGACAGGGCCGGCGAGCTGCGGGTGATCGCCGGCCACCACGGGCGCCACCAGGGTCCGGCGCTGACCCACTCGCCGCTGGCGGTCTGGGACATCCAGCTGAATGCCGGCAAGCACCTCGGCCTGGACCTGCCCAGGGGCCATACCTGCGCCGTGGTGGTCCTGCGCGGCACCCTGGCGGTCGGCGACGAGATCGTCCGCGAGGCCCAGGTCGCCCTGCTCGACCGCGAGGGCGAGCGGCTGGAACTGGAAGCCAACAACGACGTGCGGTTGCTGGTGCTCAGCGGCGAGCCGCTGGACGAGCCGATCATCGGCTACGGTCCGTTCGTCATGAGCAGCCAGGCGGAAATCGACCAGGCGATCGAGGACTTCGAGAACGGCCGTTTCATCCGCGCCCACTGAGATCGACCGCGACACGCCTGGCGCAGGAGGCGCCGGGCACTACCCCCGTAAGCCAAGGACGCTTCAACCCTGCAAAGAGGAAATGGATATGAGCGCACCCGCCAACTTCAACGGCCAGACCCCGAAGATCGACCCGGCCAACGCGGCCATGCTGCTGATCGACCACCAGAGCGGCCTGTTCCAGACGGTCAAGGACATGCCGATGACCGAACTGCGCGCCAACGCCACCACCCTGGCCAAGGTCGCCACCCTGGCGAAGATCCCGGTGATCACCACCGCCTCGGTGCCGCAGGGCCCCAACGGCCCGCTGATCCCGGAAATCCACGAAGCCGCGCCGCACGCCCAGTACGTGGCGCGCAAGGGTGAGATCAACGCCTGGGACAACCCCGAGTTCGTCGCCGCGGTCAAGGCCACCGGCAAGAAGCAACTGATCATCGCCGGCACCATCACCAGCGTATGCATGGCCTTCCCCAGCATCGCCGCGGTGCATGACGGCTACCAGGTGTTCGCGGTGATCGACGCCTCCGGCACCTACTCCAAGATGGCCCAGGAAATCACCCTGGCGCGCGTGGTCCAGGCCGGCGTGGTGCCGATGGACACCGCCGCGGTCTGCTCGGAGATCCAGCGCACCTGGAACCGCGACGACGCCGTGCAGTTCGCCGAGGCCTACAGCGCGGTGTTCCCGCACTACCAGTTGCTGATCGAAAGCTACGCCAAGGCCCAGGCCGTGGTCACCAACCACGAGCAACTGGACTCGCAGCGCAAGTGACCATGAGAAAGAAGGGGCTGCATGCCCCTTCTTTCCCGAGCGGACGCTTGGCAGACAGCAACGAAGACGGACTGGATCCATGCCTGAATCCTCCATGAAGTGTGGAGTTTCGCTCTGCCTCGCTCTTTCCACCGCTCCGGGCGCCGCTCTGGCCGACGACTCCCTGGGCCATCGCGACAACATCAGCACCGGCCTGAACCAGCGACAGAAAGCCGAGATGAAAGTGCCGCCGGGCTTCGTCGAAGGCTCGACGCTGAACGGCTTCATCCGCAACTACTACTTCGCCCGCGACAACCACGACACGCCCGCCCGCCGCGACCAGCGCGAATGGGCCCAGGGGTTCATGCTGTCGTTCCGCTCCGGCTATACCGACACCCCGGTCGGCGTGGGCCTGGACGTACACGGTTTCTACGGCCTGCGCCTGGATGGCGGCGGTGGAAGCGGCGGTTCCGGCGTGTTGCCGCTGGACGCCCGGGGGCGCCCCGAGGACCGCTTCTCCGCCGCCGGGGCGGGCCTCAAGCTGCGTGGCTTCGACAGTCTGGTGAAGATCGGCGACCAGTTGCTGGAAAACCCGGTGATCGCCAGCGGGGTCAGCCGCATGGTGCCACAGAGCTATCGCGGCGTGACCCTGAAGAACTACCACTTGCAATCGCTCGACTTCGACGCCGGCTTCGTCGAGGCCACCCGCCTGCGCAACCAGAGCGGACACAGCCCTCTCACCACCGGCTACGGCAACGGCACCAAGGGCGGGATCGCCGCCGACCGCGAGAGTCCACACATCGCCTGGCTCGGCGCCAACTACAGCGCGCCCGGCGGCGCCGTCGCGAACCTCTACAGCGGGCGCCTGGCGGATATCTGGAACCAGCACTACCTGGGCCTCAGCCAGCCATTTCGACTCTCCGGCCAGATGACCCTGACGCCCTGGCTGCACTACTACAAGACCCGCGACCAGGGCCGCAGCCAGCTCGGCCGCATCGACAACGACCTCTACAACGCCGGCCTGACCCTGGCCGGCGGCGGCCAGTCGCTGAGCTTCAGCCTGCAGAAAGTGGATGGCGACACGCCATTCGACTTCATCGCGCAGAACGACCGGACCTTCCTCTACGAAAGCAATGCCATGCAGTACGCCGACTTCAACGGCCCCGGCGAGCGCTCGTGGAAGATCCAGTACCAGGCCAGCCTGGCCTTCCTCGCCGCCCCGGACTGGCAGTTCGGCGCCGCCTACGGTCGCGGCGAGGCCGACCTGACCCGGGTCGATCCGCACAGCGCGGGCTATGGCTACCTCTACAACCCCGACGGCAGGAACGCCCGGCACTGGGAACGCGACCTGTCGCTGCGCTACGCCTTCCCCGCCGGCCCGGCCAAGGGCCTCAGCGTGACCCTGCGCTGGGCCACCCATCGCCCCGGCAAAGGCTACACCGCCCCCGGCAACACCCGCGGCAACTCCAGCTCCGACGAGTACCGGGTGGTGGTCGACTACCCGGTCAGGTTGCTTTGACCCCACGGAACCAGGAAAAAAGAGAAATCCCCTCATGCGTGCAGCCCTGCTACCCACCCTCGTCGCCCTCTCCACCGTGCTCTGCCTGGAGGCCCGCGCCGACGCCGTCGCGCTGCCGCCGCTGGCGCTCGGCAACACCAGCTTCATGGACGGCGTCAGCCGTCCCGGCATGCTCTTCGAACTGCCCCTGCAATACGTTCGGGCGAACAACGCCAGCGATGCCGGCGGCCATTCGGTTCCCGGCCGGCAACGGGTTCGTAGCACCACGCTGTTGCCGCACTTCGCCTACCTCAGCCAGAACACCCTGCTCGGCGCCCACTACGGCGCCGAAGTGCTGCTGCCGCTGGTGCGCCTGGACCTCGATATCGACGGTGGCCCGGACGGCCGGCGCACCCGCCAGGGCGACCTGATCGTCAGTCCGCTGATGCTGCAATGGGGCCCCGCCACGCTCTTCGGCCGCCCCTACTGGCAGCGCCTGAACTTCGTCTTCTCCCTGCCCACCGGCGACTACGACAAGGACGCCGCGATCAACACCGGCAGCAACACCTGGATCTTCAACCCGCACTACGCCTTCACCTGGGAACTGGGCGAGCGCCTGGAACTCAGCGGCCGCCTGCACTACGCCTGGATCAGCCGCAACGACGATCCCTCGCCGCGCCTGGCCGCCGACGACATCCAGCCCGGCCAGGCGCTGCACGCCAACTTCTCGGTTTCCTACGCGCTCGATGAACACTGGCGGGTCGGCCTGGCCGGTTACCAGCTGAAGCAGATCAGCGCCGACCGCATCGACGGGCACAGGCAGGCCGACTCGCGCGAGCGGGTATTCGGCATCGGTCCCGGGGTGATGTACAGCCACGGCAAGCAAACGTTGTTCGCCAACCTCTACGCCGAAAGCGGCGCGCGCAACCGCAGCGAAGGCAGCCAGTTGACCCTGCGCTACCTGCTGGCGTTCTGAGTCGGAAGGAAGGCACTCGGCGGGAAAGACCCGAAGCCACGGAACCGCCTGCGGCTCCGTGGCCCGACCGTCACTTCTCCTGGAAGTGATGGTTGTTCAGCGACGGCGGGAAGGTCTCGCCCTTGTCCACCTGGCGGTCATGCTTCGCGCCGGCGTAGCTGTCGTCCTTGTCGTCATGCTGGCCATAGGTCGCGGTCTTGGGGCAGGCCTGCCCGGACCAGTGCTTGGTTTTCGACATCCTTTGGCTCTCCTTTGGATGGGCGCAACGAAGGTGTTGCCCACTGGGTATGGCCGGCGCACCGCGGGTGGACAAGGAAGCCGATGGTGTCTCGGAAAATTCCCACGCTGCGAACTATCTCTTCCTCCAGGGGAGGACAGCAATGGGGACATACCCAAGTCCACTACAGCGACATCGTTCGCGCCTTCCTGGCTGCCTACGCGCAGTGAACTAGACCCAAAACCCTTCGACCACCCAACCCCAAAGGCTTTCAGCGCTCAGGCTCGGAAAACCTTCTTTTTCGCTATTTTCCAACCCATTGATTCCGAAGGCTTTAAAAATAGCCGAGACAAAGGGTTTCCCAGCATATCTCCTCACTCCCTGTTTTCTCGATCGCCAGCCTCATGGACCGAACGGCCTAGCTGTTCAGCGGGCTTGTGCCATCAGACTCTTCGTACAAGTCTTAGCCATTGCCGTCCTACAGGCGCTGTCAGTAGGCTTTTTCCCGCCGGCGACTCGCTCGCCGGCAGGCCACAGCCTGCTGGCCTCATACCCACGAGCGGCCTGTCTCCCTGCCGCCGCCGGCAGAAGCCAGGCAGCGGACAGCTCAGAGAAGGATTTCTCCCATGCACGGCCATACCCAGCTAGCCCCGCACTATTTCTTCCGACAGCAGCGGTTGTTGCGCGCCCTGCTGATCGACGACCAGGCCTGGTTCGTCCTCGACGACTTCTCGCGCCTGCTCGACCTGCCCTGCCCCGAACAGCTGCTTACCCGCCTGGATGACGATCAGGCACGCCAGGAAGCGCTGCATACCGAGCGTGGCGAGGACGAGGCACAGTGGCTGATCAGCGAGTCCGGCGCCTACGCGGCGCTGATCTACTACCAGCAAGGCGATGGCGGAGACCTGCGCCGCTGGCTCAGCGGCGAGGTGGTTCCGGAATTGCGCAGCGCCGCCGACGACAGCGACATGCCGCGCCACGTCAAGTTACGCTGGGAGCGCCAGGTGGTACACATGCTCGACTGGCAGGGCAAGCTCTGGGTGAATTTCAGCGAGATGCCCGACCTGCTCCAGCGCCGGGACGGACCGACGACGCCGCTCGACTGGCGACGCTGGCTGCGCAAGTTGCGCCCGCTCTAGAATCTGTCGCGAGCGCAGGCGCGGCAGGGTACACCACGGCGGGCGAGCCCGTGGCGCAGGACGGCTCCGATGCCGCGGCCGGGGCGGCGGCTCAACGCAGCGCGGACACCAGCAACAGCATCGGCCGCTCGCGCTCCTCCGCCAGTTCGGGGCGCGCGGCCAGTTGCGCGTCGCTAGGGCTCCACTCCTCTACCCGGGTGAGCCGGAAACCGAGTTCGAGCAGCAGATTGAGCAGCGTTCCCAGGGTGCGGTGATGCTTGATCACCCCCCTGGCCAGCCAGTCGGTGCTGCGCGGTCCTTCGATCGAGTAGCCATCCAGCGGCCAGGTCCGCCGGCCTTCACCATCCTGTCGCCAGCCCGGCTGGCTGGGCGCCATGTAGATCGGGTGCTCGATGGAAAACACCAGCCCGCCGCCCGGTCGCAGCGCGGCATGCAGGGTGCCCAGCAGACGGCGCAGGTCGTCGATGTAGTGCAGCGCCAGCGAGCTGTAGGCGAAATCGAACGCCGCCGCCGGAAGCTCCAGGGTCTCCAGGTCCTGGCGGAGGTAATGGATCGCCGGATCGTCGGTCATGGCCCGCGCCTTGCCGAGCATATTCTGCGAAACGTCGATGCCGAGCACCTCGGCGGCGCCCTGCTCGCGGGCCCAGCGACAGAACCAGCCGAAGCCACAGCCCAGGTCCACCACACGCTTTCCCGTCAACTCCGGCAGCATGGCCCGCAGCGCCGGCCATTCGGGCGCACCGGCAAGGCCTTCGCGCGAGCGCGGCAACTGACTGTAGCCCGCGAAGAAATCATCGCAATCATAGATATTCTGGGACATGTGCTGAATCCGATGAGGAAGAGTCGCCCGGCGATTGGCAGCCAGGCCCACCGACCGCGCTCCGCCGAAGCAAGTTCAGAATACAAGTTTATACCCTGCCAGATCTGGCAGCTTAAGGCATGTCGCGGCGCCAGTTAACAATACGGAAATACACCCGCCCTAGCCTCACCGTCATTCACAACAACAAGAAGCCATCGGCATGAAAAAAATTCGAAAATTAATATTGGATGATTCCTTCGGAGAAGATTATGACTGCCAGGATCTACCGGGAAGTCGTCAACCCGGGAAAACTCGACGAGACACAGAGGGAAAACCTCGCAGGCGAACTCTACGCGATTCACGCCAGGATCTTTCATGGCGTCCAGTATGAGTCCTTCGCTCGCGAGGTCATCCACTCCACCGCCCGCCTCACCCGCATCGCCATCTACCGCAACCGCCAGCACGAGATCGTCGGCTACTGCGCCGTACATTTCCACGACTCGGAAGTCTTCCAGTACAGCAAGGCCTGCGTGATCCGCGCCGAGTCCGGGATCCTCCCGGAGTACCGCGGGAGCAACCAGAGCATTCCCTTCCTCACCCGCCAGGTGCTGCGCTACAAGCTGCTCAACCCCGGCAAGCGCCTGCTGTTCCTCGACACCCTGATCCATCCTTCCAGCTACGCGCTGGTCACCAAGTACGTGGATGACGTCTGGCCCTGCCACTGCGACCTGGAAAGCCACCACGTGAAGTTCCTCGAACACCTGATCGCCCAGTTCAGCTTCAAGCGCAGCAGCAACGATCCGCTGGTGGTCGACACCGGCTGGACCACCACCGAGGCCGATCACGAACGGGCACGCTGGGCTACGCACAGCAATCCGAATGTGCGTTTCTTCCTCGATCGGAACCCGGAATATCACAAGGGCAACGGATTGATCACGGTATTCCCGATCACCTTGAAGAACATCTTTACGGCGACCCGGCGTTTCAAGCGCAGTTCTTCGGTCAAGCGTAAACAGCACCAGCGTTACAACGCGGCTTCGGCGAAAGTCGGGAATATCGCGTTGTAATGAATCAAGCCGACCCGTATATCGGCGTTTATATATACGCACATATATGAAGAATGGCCGGAAGGGAGTATGGATCATTCCCTTCCGGCCATTTTCATCGCCCCCCGCGAAGGGCTCGGCGGCCGGGTCCGATCAGAGCATTTCCAGCTTCGACATCAGGTCGTTCAGGCGCTCGGCCTTCTGCTCGCTGATCTCGCTCGGGGCCAGGGACTCGATGTAGCTGGCCAGCTCTTCCACCGTGCTGCATTCGAACATCGCCCGTAGCGGCACGTTGCGTTGCAGGGCCTTCTGCACCCGCGAGGCGATCTGGGTGGCCAGCAGCGAATGCCCGCCGAGTTCGAAGAAGTTGTCGAACACCCCGACCCGCTCGACCTTCAGCACCTCGGCCCAGATCCGCGCCAGGGTTTCCTCCAGTTCGTTGCGCGGGGCCTGGTAGGCCTGGTTCTGCATCTGGCCGATGTCCAGCGCCGGTAGCGCCTTGCGGTCGAGCTTGCCGTTGGCGTTGAGCGGCATCCGCTCCAGCACCAGCCAGTGCAGCGGCACCATGTAGTCCGGCAGGTCGGCGCGCAGTTGCTGCTTGATCCGCTCGAACCAGGCGCCCTGCTCCACCATCAGTCCGGCCGGCGAGTCGGCGCTGGAACGCGGTGTCTCGCCGGGAACCAGGTAGCCCACCAAATACTTGCCGTTCGCCCCTTCCTGGACCGCCACCGCCGCCTCGCGGACGTCGGCGCGTTCGTGCAGGCGCGCCTCGATCTCGCCCAGCTCGATGCGGAAGCCGCGGATCTTCACCTGGTGGTCGATCCGCCCGACATATTCCAGCACCCCGTCGGCGCGCCGCCGCGCCAGGTCGCCGGTGCGATACAGGCGCTCGCCCGGCGCGCCGAACGGATGCGGGACGAAAGCCTGGGCGGTGCGCAGCGGATCGCCGACGTAGCCACGGCCGACGCCGCTGCCGGCCACGCACAGCTCGCCCACCGCGCCCAGCGGCACCAGTTCGAAGGCGTCGTCGGCGCCGGCGCCGAGCAGGTACAGGCGGTTGTTGTCGGTGGGACTGCCGATCGGCAGGTAGGTGCTCTCGGTGGAGGCCAGGTCGACGCGGAAGAACGCCACGTCGTCGGAGCACTCCGCCGGCCCGTAGGCATTCACCAGGCCGATCCGCGGGTAGCGCTTGAGCCACTGGCGCGCCAGTTCCGGCGGCATCGCTTCGCCGGTGGGCAACATCCAGCGCAGGCCGTCGAGGGCCTGGCGCTCTTCGGCGAGCATGCCCTGGATCAGCGACGGCACGCTTTCCAGCACCGTGATGCCCTGTTCGCCGACGTGCGCCAGCAGGCCTTGCGGATCGTGGGCGATGGCGTTCGGCACGATCGCCACGCGGGCGCCGAACAACGGCGCGGCGAGGAACTGCCAGACCGAGATGTCGAAGCTCTGCGAGGCGGTCTGGGCGATCACGTCGTTCTCGTCCAGTTCCAGGTACGGGACCTTGCTCAACTGGTTGTTGAGCATGCCCGCCTGCTCCACCATCACACCCTTCGGCAAGCCGGTGGAGCCGGAGGTGTAGATCACGTAGGCGAGGTTCCGCGGCCCGCTGTAGACCTGCGGATCGTGCTCGGCGCCCGCGCCCTGCTGGATCTCGTCCCACACCAGCAGGCGCGGCCGGTCGGCACAGCCGAGTTCGTCGAACAGCGCCAGCGCCTGCTCGCGGCAGGCCTGGGTGCAGACCAGTACCGGCGTGCGGCTCAGCTCGACGATCCGGGTCAGGCGCTGGGTCGGATGGCCGGGGTCGAGCGGCAGGTAGCCGGCACCGGACTTGAAGCTGCCGACGATCATGCCGAGCAGGTCGAGGCCGCGCTCGGCCAGCAGTGCCACCGGCTGGTCGATGCCGACGCCGGCGGCACGCAGGGCGTGGCCGAGGCGATTGGCCCGGCGGTTCAGCTCGGCATAGCTCCAGCGCTGCTCCAGGCAACTGGCGGCGATGCGCTGCGGATGGGCCGCCACCTGCGCCTCGAACAGCCGCACGTAGCCTTGCTCCAGCGGGTAGTCGCGGGCGCTGCGGTTGCAGCCGTCAAGGAGGAAGACGCGCTCGTCCTCGCCGAGCAGCGGCAAGGCCTCCAGTTCGCCGTGGAAACCGTCGACCAGGGCCAGCAGCAGGCGCTTGAACTCGCCGAGCAGACGCTCGATGGTCGGCGCCTCGAAGTAGCGCTGGTCGTAGGACAGATGCAGGCCGAGGTCATCGCCCGGATAGCAGACCACGGTCAACGGGAAGTTGGTGTGGGTACGCCCGGAGTCGGAACTGGCGTTCAGGCTCTGCGCGCGGTCCAGCACCGAGACTTCCACCGGGGCGTTCTCGAACACGAACAGGCTGTCGAACAGCGGCTGGCCCTTGGGCAGCTCGCTGCTTTCCTGGATGGCCACCAGGGGCAGGTGCTCGTGCTCGCGCAGCTCCAGGTTGCGCTCGAACAGCCGGTTCAGCCATTCGCGCACCGTGCAGCGCTGGCCGGCGGCCGGCATCCGCACGCGCAATGGGATGCTGTTGATGAACAGGCCGACGGTGCGCTGCATTTCCGGCATGCCCACCGGACGCCCGGCCACGGTGACGCCGAAGAGCACGTCGCGCTCGCCGCTGAAGCGGCGCAGGGTCAGTGCCCAGGCGGCCTGGGCGAAGGTGTTGACGGTGAGCTGGTAGCGCTGCGCCAGTTCGCGCAGGCGCGCGCCGTCGGCGGCGTCCAGGCGCGTGTAGCGGTCGCCGACGATCATCCCGCCGCTCTCACCGGCGTGCTCGCGGAGGAACGGTCGGTCGCTGGGCACCAGGGTCGGCCGCTCGAAGCCGCGCAGGCTCTCGCTCCACCAGCGGCGCGACTGCTCCAGGTCCTGGCGTTGCAGCCAGGCGATGTAGTCGCGGTAGCGCGGCGGCGTCGGCAGGTTCGCCGGGCGGCCTTCGCCGAGGGCGCCGTAGATCTCGAAGAAGTCGTTCATCAGCAGGCCACGGCACCAGGCATCGATGAGGATGTGGTGGTTGCTCATCATGAACCAGTAGCGCGCCTCGCCCAGGCGGATCAGGCGCAGGTGGAACGGCGGCTGTTCGAGCAGATCGAAGCCGGCCTCGCGCTCGCGCTTGTGCAGCGCTTGCAGGCGTTCCTCGTGACCGTCCTCCGGCAGCTCGCTCCAGTCGAGGAACTCGATGCGGGTGCGGCCGGGCTTGTGGATCACCTGCAGCATGGTTTCGCCGGCATTCCAGACGAACGACGCGCGCAGCGCCTCGTGGCGGGCCACCACCGCCTGCCAGGCGGCGGCGAAGCGCTCGGGATCGAGCGGGCTGTCGATCCGGTAGCGGTCCTGCATGTAGTAGATGCCGGTGCCCGGTTCCAGCAGGGTGTGCAACAGCAGCCCTTCCTGCATCGGGGTCAGCGGATAGACGTCCTCGATCTCGCCGGCCGGCACCGCCAGGGCGTCCAGTTGCGCCTGGCTCAGTTGCGCCAGCGGGAAGTCGGACGGGGTCAGGCCGCCGGCGCCGTCTTCCAGGCAGTGCTCGATCAGCGCCTGCAGTTCGGCGAGATAGGCCTGCGCCAGCTCGTTCACCGTCCGCGCGGCGTAGCGCTCGCGGCTGTAGGTCCAGCGCAGCACCAGCTCGCCGCCGTAGACCTGGCCATCGACGCTCAGCTCGTTGGGCAACGGCGCCTGCTCGTCGTGGATCGGCCCGGTGGGCTGGTCCAGCGGCTGGAACAGGGCGTCGGCGAAGCTCTGGTCGAACTGCCCGAGGTAGTTGAAGGTGATCGGCGCCGTCGGCAGCGCGGCCATCGCCTGGCGCACCGCCGGATCGGCGAGGTAGCGCAGCACGCCGTAGCCGAGGCCCTTGTGCGGCACCGCGCGGAGCTGCTCCTTGATCGCCTTGATCGACTCGCCCGGGCTCTGCGCCGGGGTCAGGCGCAACGGGTAGGCGCTGGTGAACCAGCCGACGCTACGGGTCAGGTCGATATCGTCGAACAGCGCCTCGCGGCCATGCCCTTCCAGCTGCACCAGCGTCGATGGCTGCCCGCTCCAGCGGCAGAGCACGCGAGCGAGGGCGGTCAGCAGCAGGTCGTTGACCTGGGTGCGGTAGGCCGCCGGCGCCTGTTGCAGCAATTGCCGGGTACGTTGCGGGTCGAGCCGCAGGCTGAGGCTTTCCGCCAGCGCCTCGCGGTTGTCGCCCTGCGGGCGGTCGCACGGCCACTCGACCGGCTGCCCACCCAGCCGGGCTTGCCACCAGCCCAGCTCCTCGCGCAGCGATTCGCTGCCGGCGTAGGCCTGAAGGCGTCCGGCCCAGTCGCGGAAGGCGCTGGTCTTGGCCGGCAGCGCCGGTTCGGCGCCCTCGGCGAACTGACGGTAGACCTGTTGCAGGTCATCCAGCAGCACCCGCCAGGACACCCCGTCTACCACCAAGTGGTGGATCGCCAGCAGCAGGCGTTGCTCGCCGGCCGGGCCGTCCACCAGCACCGCGCGCAGCAGCGGCCCCTGTTCGAGGTCGAGGCTGCGCTGGGCCTTGGCGAACAGCTCGGCGCATTCGTCGAAGGATTGCACCGGGACGTGCCAGAGCAGTTCCTGTTCGCGCAGCGGACGATGCTGCGCCCGCCACTCGCCGTCGACCTGGCGGAACGCCAGGCGCAGGGCGTCATGCTGTTCGATCAGGCGTTGCAGCGACTTGCGCAGCAGACCGAGGTCAATGGCCTGCCGCGGCTGCAACAGCAGCGACTGGTTCCAGTGCTCGCGGCGCACCAGCGGCAGGTCGAAGAACCAGTGCTGGATCGGCGTCAGCGCGCTGTCGCCCTGCACCGGCCCCTGCTCGGCCTGGCTGGCCTGGCTGTGCCGGGCCACCGCGGCGAGGCTCTGCACGGTCTGGTGCTGGAACAGGTCGCGGGGGCTGAAGTGGATGCCGAGCTGGCGGGCGCGGCTGACCACCTGGATCGACAGGATCGAGTCGCCGCCCAGTTCGAAGAAGTTGTCGCCGAGGCCCACCCGCTCGACGTTCAGCACCTCGCGCCAGACCCCGGCCAGTTGCTGTTCCAGCACGCTGCGCGGGGCCTCGTAGGCCTGCCGGTTGAGCGCCGGATCGGGCGCCGGCAGCGCGCGGCGGTCGAGCTTGCCGTTGGCGGTCAGCGGCAGGCTGGCGAGCAGCAGCAGGTGGGCCGGCACCATGTAGTCCGGCAATTGCTGCTTGAGGTGCGTTTTCAGCGCCTCGCGCAGCGCCGCCTGGGCGTCCTCGTCCTGCCCGGCCACCGCGCTGGCGACATAACCGGCCAGTTGCTTGCCGCTCGGGCTGTCGAGCGCCAGCACCAGCGCTTCGCGAACCTGCGGATGCTCCAGCAGGCGTGCCTCGATCTCGCCCAGTTCGATGCGGAAGCCACGGATCTTCACCTGGTGGTCGATGCGGCCGACATATTCCACCAGGCCGTTGTCGCACAGGCGCACCAGGTCGCCGGTGCGGTACAGCCGGCCGCCCTCGGCAGCGAAGGGATCGGGCACGAAGCGCTCGGCGCTGAGCGCTGGACGCTCATGGTAGCCGCGCGCCAGGCCGGCGCCGCCGACGTAGAGCTCGCCGGTCGCGCCCTGCGGCACCAGGGCCAGGTCGGCATCCAGGATGTAGGCGACCCGCGCGCCGACCACGCTGCCGATCGGCACGCTGGCGGCGCCCTCTTCCAGACATTCGGGAGCCAGGCAGGCCAGCGGCATGACCACCGTCTCGGTCGGTCCGTAGGCATTGAAGAACGACGCCGGGGCGAAGGCCTGGCGAATCCGTTGCAGGTGCTCGGCGGTCAGCGCTTCGCCGCCGGTGATGCACATGCGCACCGGCAACTGCCGGCCCTGGCCCTCCAGCCACTGAGCGAGCTGGCTGCCGTAGCTCGGAGTGAAGCCGAGGATGCTCACGCCCTCCGCGCGGATCAGCTCGCAGGTTTCCTCCGCGCCCCACTGGCCCTGCGCCCGCAGCACCACACGGGCGCCGCACAGCAACGGGGCCAGCAGACGCTCGCTGGCGGCGTCGAAGTTGATCGAATAGAAGTGCAGTTCACAATCGTCGGCGCGCATGCCGAAGCGCTCGATCACCGCGGCGCAGTGCATGGCGATCTCGCCGTGGGAGACCGCCACGCCCTTCGGCTTGCCGGTGGAGCCGGAGGTATAGATCAGGTAGGCCTGGTGCTGCGGACCGCTCAGCGCTGCCAGCGGCGCGGGGTCCTCGGCGTCCAGCGCCAGGCCGTCCTCCTCGAGGCACCAGCGCGCCACGCCCGCCGGCAGCTCGCCGAGGGCCTCGAACAGCGCCGCGTGGCTGAGCAGCAGGCGCACGCCGCTGTCCTCGATCATGTATTGCAAGCGCTCCAGCGGATATTCCGGGTCCAGCGGCACGTAGGCGCCGCCGGCCTTGAGGATCGCCAGCAGGCCGACGACCATCTCCAGCGAACGCTCCAGGGCCAGGCCGACCCGCACTTCCGGGCCGACACCATGACGGCGCAGGACCCGCGCCAGGCGGTTGGAGCGGGCATCGAGTTCGGCATAGCTCAGGGTCTGTCCGGCGAAGGTCAGCGCCGGGGCCTGGGGGCTGGCCGCCACGCGGGCGGCGAACAGACCATGGAGGGTGTCCTGGAGCCCTGCCTCGCCAGCCGTGCCGGCGAGCCGCAGTTGCTTCCGCTCCTCGGCGGCGAACAGCGGCAATTCGGCAATGCGCCGCTGCGGGTCGCCCAGCAGCGCCTCCAGCAGGTTCTGCCAGTGCCCGGCCATCCGTGCGATGCGCGGTTCGTCGAACAGGTCGCGGCTGTAGGTCAGGCAGCAGCCGAGGCGCTGGTCGAGGTCGGTGACCTCCAGGTTGAGGTCGAACTTGGTCGCCCGCGCATCGTTGGCGATGTACTCGACGGTCATCCCGGCCAGTTGCCGGGTCTGCTGGAACTCCCAGCGCTGGACGTTGCACATCACCTGGAACAATGGGTTGTAGGCGGCGCTGCGCGGCGGTTGCAGGGCTTCCACCAGGTGGTCGAACGGCAGGTCCTGGTGCGACTGGCCGTCGATCACGGTCTGCCGCACCTGCTCCAGCAGCTCGCCGACGCTCATCTGCCCGTCGAGCCGGCAGCGCAGCACCTGGGTATTGAGGAAGGCGCCGATCAGCCCTTCGCTCTCCGGGCGGATGCGGTTCGCCACCGGCGCGCCGATGCGCAGGTCCTGCTGGCCGCTGTAGCGGTAGAGCAAGGCCGCAAGGGTGGCGGTCATGGTCATGAACATCGTCAGCCCGCGGGCGGCGTTGAAGCGCCGCACGCGCTCGGCCAGCTCGGGGCTCAGGTCGAAGCGGTAGAGGTCGCCCCGGTGGCTCTGCACCGGCGGGCGTGGCCGGTCGCCCGGCAGTTCGAGCAGCGGATGCTCGTTGCCCAGCTGGGCCTTCCAGTAGTCGAGCTGGCGCTGGCGCTCGCCGCTCTCCAGCCACTCGCGCTGCCACACGCTGTAGTCCAGGTACTGGACCGGCAACGGCTCCAGCGGCGATTCGCGGTCGTCGAGGAAGGCCTCGTAGAGCGCGCCCAGCTCGCGGGCGAAGATGTCCATCGCCCAGCCTTCGGTGACGATGTGGTGAAGAGTCACCACCAGGTAGTGCTCGCGCTCGGCCATCTTCACCAGGCAGACCCGCAGCAACGGTCCGCTCTCGAGGTCGAAGGGCCGGTGCGCCTCGCTGTCGGCGAGGGTCTGCAAGTGCTGCTGACGGCTGTCGCGGTCGAGCGCGGAGAAGTCCTGCCAGTCCATGTGCAGGCCGCCATCGCCGTGCACGCGCTGTACCGGCACGCCGTCGACGCTGGGGAACGTGGTGCGCAGGGTCTCGTGGCGCTGCACCAGGGCCTGTAGCGCGGCCTCGAAGCGCGCCACGTCCAGCGGCCCGCTCAGGCGCGCCAGGCCGCCGACGTTGTAGGCCGGGCTGTCCGGCTCCAGTTGCCAGAGGAACCACATGCGCTGCTGCGAGTAGGACAGCGGCACCGGCTGCTCGCGGTCGATGCGGCGGATCGCGCCGTGGCTATCGGTGCGTCCGGCGGCCTGGGCTGCGCGGACCTGTTCGCAGAAGACCTCCAGTTCGCTGGCCTCGAACAGCGCGCGCAACGGCAGGTCGACGTCGCAGGCCTGGCGAGTGCGCGAGACGATGCGGGTGGCCAGCAGGGAATGCCCGCCGAGCTCGAAGAAATCGTCGCGCAGGCCGACCCGCGGCAGGCCGAGCACTTCGCTCCAGATCGCGGCGATGCGCCGTTGCAGCTCGGTCTGCGGCTCGACGTGCTCGCGCTGCTGCCAGACCGGCTCCGGCAGCGCCCGGGTATCCAGCTTGCCGCTCGGACCGAGGGGCATCTGCGCCAGGCGCATCAACTGCGCCGGGACCATGTATTCCGGCAGTTCGGCCTGTAGCGCGGCGCGCAGGCGCTGGTTCTGCTCGGCTTCCGCCTCGGCGCCGGCAGCGCCGGTGTAGTAGCCGACCAACTGGCTGCCGGCCACGCCTTCGCGGATCACCACCACCGCCTGGGCCACGCCCGGCTGCGCCAGCAGGCGTGCCTGGATCTCCTCCGGCTCGATACGGAAGCCACGCAGCTTGACCTGCTGGTCGAGGCGACCGAGGTATTCCAGCACGCCGTCGGCGTTCCAGCGCGCGCGGTCGCCGGTGCGGTACAGGCGCTCGCCGTCGGCCGAGAACGGGTCGGCGACGAAGCGTTCGGCGCTCAGCGCCGGACGCCCCAGGTAGCCACGAGCCAGGCCCTGGCCGCCGATGCACAGCTCGCCGGCGACGCCGGCCGGCAGCAGATTGAACTCGGCGTCCAGTACGCGGCAGACCACGTTGCCCAGCGGCCGGCCGATCGGCGAACGCTCGCCGTCCTCCGCGCGGCACTGCCAGTGGGTGACGTTGATGGCGGTCTCGGTCGGCCCGTAGCGGTTATGCAGGGCCACCGCCGGCAGGCGTTGCAACACGCGGTTGCGCAGCTCCGCCGGCAGCGCCTCGCCGCCGGAGAACAGGCGGCGCAGGCTGCCACAGGCGGCGACGCCGGGTTCGTCGATGAACAGTTGCAGCAGCGGCGGCACGAAGTGCAGCGTGGTCACCCCGAACTGCCGCACCAGTTCCACCAGGCGCGCCGGATCGCGGTGCTCGCCGGGGGCGGCGAGGACCAGCCGGCAACCGGTGAGCAGCGGCCAGAAGCACTCCCACACCGACACGTCGAAGCTCACCGGCGCCTTCTGCATCAGTACGTCGTCGCCGTCGAGGGCGTAGGTCGCCTGCATCCATTGCAGACGCTCGGCCAGCGCCGCGTGGGTATTGCCCACGCCCTTCGGCTGGCCGGTGGAACCGGAGGTGTAGATCACGTAGGCGAGATTGTCGCCGTGCAGGTGCAGGCCCGGCGCCTGGCTCGGCCAGCTGTCGAGCTTGAGGCTGTCCAGGCAGATCGGCGTGACGCCCTCCGCGCCAGGCAGGCGCTCGAACAGATGGGCCTGGGTCAGGAGCAGCTCGACGCCGCTGTCGGCGAGCATGTAGGCCAGGCGTTCGCTGGGGTAGTCCGGGTCCAGCGGCACGTAGGCGCCGCCCGCCTTGACGATCGCCAGCAGACCGACCAGCAGCTGCGGCGAACGCTCGGCGCAGATCGCCACCCGCACGTCCGGGCCGACGCCCTTGTCGCGCAGGTAGTGGGCCAGGCGGTTGGCCCGGGCGTGCAGCTCGGCGTAGCCGAGGCTGCCGCCGTCCCATTCCAGGGCGACGCGCTCGGCGGACTGCGCCAGTTGCCGCTCCAGCAGTTCCGGTAGCCAGGCGCGCGCCGGCGCGCAGGGCGCGCTGCCCCATTCGGCGAGGCGCGCCGCCTGCTCGGCGTCGACCAGGGCGATATCGCCAAGGCAGCGCTGCGGGTGTTCCGCGACCTGGCGCAGCAGTTCCAGGTACTGTGCGGCGAAACGCCGGATGCTGGCCTCGTCGAAGAGGTCCGCGGCGTAGTCGAAATTCAGGGTCAGGCGACCGCGAGCGTCCTCCTCGCTCTGCAGTTGCAGGTCGAACTTGGCTTCGCGGCTGTGCCAGGGCAACTCGTCGGCGAGCAGGCCGGGCAGCCGGCGCAGCGCCGCCAGGTCGCGCTGCTGGTGGTTGAACAGCACCTGGAACAGCTGGCCACCCTGGCCGCAGGCCTCGAGCACCTGGTCGAACGGCAGGTCCTGGTTGGCCTGGGCGCCGAGGGTCGCCTCGCGAACCTCGCCGAGCAACGCGGCGAACGGCTGGCGCGCCTGGGGCCTGCCGCGCAGGACCAGGGTGTTGATGAAGAAGCCGACCAGCCCCTGGGTCTCCAGGCGCTGGCGGTTGGCGCTGGGCACGCCGATGCGGATGTCGCCCTGCCCGCTGTGGCGATGCAGCAGCGCCTGGAACGCCGCCAGCAACCACATGAAGACACTCGCCTCATGGTCCAGCGCGACCTCGCGGATGGCCCGCGCCAGGGCTTCGTCGACCCGCAGGCTGTAGCGCGCGGCCGGCGACGCCTGGCGCGCCGTGCGCGGGTGGTCGGTGGCCAGTTCCAGCGCCGGCGCCGCGTCGCCCAGGCGCTCCCGCCAGTAGGCCAGCTGGCGGGCGCCCTCGCCCGCTTCCAGCCACTGCCGTTGCCAGGCGGCGAATTCGGCGTAGTGCAGTTCCAGCGGCGCCAGTCCGGCCGGCTGGCCGCCGCAGGCTTCGGCGTAGAGCCGCGAGAATTCGTCGAGCAGCAGGTTCAGCGACCAGCCGTCGGCGACGATGTGATGCAGGGTGACCCAGAGCTGGTGCTCCTGTTCGCCCAGGCGCACCAGGCTGACCCGCAGCAGCGGCCCGTTCTCCAGGTCGAACGGCAGCCGCGCCTCGGCCTCGCGGCGCTGGGCGGCGGTCGCGGCGCGTTCGTGTTCGGCCAGCGTAGCGAGGTCGATGAACTGCCAGGCGAACTCGCCCCGCTCATCGATACGCTGCAAGGCCACGCCGTCGCGCTCGAGGAAACGCGTGCGCAACGCTTCGTGGCGTTCGACCAGGCGCTGGAAGCTGGCGCGCAGCGCCGCTTCGTCCAGCTCGCCGCGCAGGCGCAGGCCACCGGGGATGTTGTAGGCGGCGCTCCGCGGATCGATCTGCCAGGTCAGCCAGAGACGCTGCTGCGCCGCCGACTGCGGCAGGTCGATGCCACGCGGCAGGTGCGCGATCGGCGCCTCCTCTGCCGCGCCCTCGGCCAGTTGGCGTGCCACCACGGCGCTGAAACCCTGCAGGGTCGGCGCTTCGAACAACTGGCGCAGGTTGAGGGCGACGCCGAGGCTGTCACGCACCTGGGCGACTACCTGGGCGGCGCCGATGGAGTTGCCGCCGAGCAGGAAGAAATGGTCGCGCGGCGCTACCTGCGCCACGCCCAGCTGGGCCTTCCAGATTTCCCCGATACGCGCCAGCAACTCATCGTCGTCCGGCGTCGTGCAGTGTTCCTCGTTCGCCTCGAGGCCGGGAAACTGCGCGTAGCTGTCCAGGCTGCCGTCCTCCAGGCGCAGGCGGCAGGCGGAACGTTGCAGCTTGCCGCTGGAGGTTTTCGGCAAGGCGCCGGGATTGAGCAGCGCCACCACCTTCGGCGCTTCCTGGCAGGCCTCGGCCACCGCCTGGCGGATCGAGTCGATCAGTTCGCGGGCCGGCACCGACTTCTGGATGCCACGGCCGATCTCGACGGCGATGCCGATGCCTTCCTCGCCGTCGACCTTGACCGCGAACGCCGCGACCCGCCCCTTGCGCGCCGACGGCACCTCGCTCTCGACGGTGCGCTCGATGTCCTGCGGGTAGAGGTTGTGGCCCCGGACGATGAGCATGTCCTTCAGGCGCCCGGTGACGAACAGTTCGCCGTCGCGGAGGAAGCCCAGGTCGCCGGTGCGCAGCCAGGTGCGCCCGTCGCGCTCGACGAAGGTTTTCGCCGAGGCTTCCGGGTTGCGCCAGTAGCCGTGGGCGATGCTCGGCCCGACGGCCCAGATCTCGCCGACGCTGTCGTCGCCGAGGACCTCGCCGCTCGCCGCGTCGACGATCCGCACGGCGTGTTCCGGCTGGCTACGGCCGCAGCACATCAGCACGCTGCCTTCGCCTTCGGCGATGCGGTTGCGCGCCAGCGCCTCGCCATCCACCGCCAGGGCGGGAATGCCCTGGCCGCGCTGGCCGCCGGTGACGAACAGGGTCGCCTCGGCCAGGCCGTAGCAGGCGAAGAAGCTGGATGGCTCGAAACCGCTGGCGGCGAACTTCCCGGCGAAGCGCTCAAGGCTGTCCTGGCGGATCGGCTCGGAGCCGGAGAACGCCACCCGCCAGCCGCTCAGGTCGAGACGCTGCAGGGCCGACTCGGCGACCCGCTCGCTGCACAGCCGGTAGGCGAAGTCCGGGCCGCCGCTGACGGTGCCGCCGTACTGGCTGATGGCTTCCAGCCAGCGCACCGGACGTTCGAGGAAGTAGCGCGGCGACATCAGCACGCAGGGTACGCCGCTGAAGATCGGTTGCAGCAGGCCGCCGATCAGGCCCATGTCGTGGTACAGCGGCAGCCAGCTGACGATCACGTCGTCGGCACCGATGCCGAAGCCGCGGCGGATCAGCACCTCGTTGGCGACCAGGTTGCCATGGCTGACCTGGACGCCCTTGGGCAGCGCGGTGGAACCTGAGGTGTACTGCAGGAAGGCGATGTGCTCGGGGAGCAGCGCCGGCTCCTGCCAGGCCTCGGCGCCAGCCGGGTCCAGCTGGTCCACGCAGAGCAGCTGCGGCGCATTGGCGGCGGACAGTTGCGCGTTCATCTGCAGCAGCGGCTCGCGCAGGTCGGCGCTGGTGAGGACCAGGCGCGGCTCGGCGTCGGCGATGATCGACAACAAGCGCTCCTGGTGATGGCGGCGCGCCGATTCCGGCGGATAGGCCGGCACCGCGATGATGCCGGCATACAGGCAGCCGAAGAACGCCGCGACGTAGTCGGGGCCGCTGGGAAACAGCAGCACCGCGCGCTCGCCCAGCTGCGCATGGGCCTGCAGGGCCGCGGCGATGCTCCGCGCGCGCAGGTCGAGATCGCGGTAGCTGAGGACCACGCCTTCGCCATCGTCCTCGGCGAGGAAGCGCAGCGCCAGGCGCTCGGGCTCCTGGACGGCGCGGCGACGCAGGGCCTGGACCAGGGTGGTGGGGAGTTCGAAGGCGTCCATCATGTGTTTTCCTGCCTGAATTCGGCTTGCAATCATGTTCTGGGAAGCCGGCAAGGAAGCGCCGCCATGACGGCGCTCCTGCGACGGGTCCGTTTCAACTGGCGGCACGCAGGCTTTCGCGCACCCGCTCCTGGCGCCAGCGCAGCAGGTGCTGCCCGGCGTAGCGACGCAGGTGGCGCAGCAACTGCGCTTCCTGCTCGCGGATGAAAAAGTGCTGGCCGTCGAGCAGGTCGAGGCTGAACTCGCCACCCGCTTCGCGCAGCCAGCCGAGCAGCTCGGCACTGCGCAGGCGGTCCTCGCGTCCGCCGAACACGTGCAGCGCCGACGCCAGTGGCGCGCGGAGCTGGTAGCGGTAGCTGCCGGTGACGAGGAAGTCGGCGCGCACCACCGGCAGCAGCATCTGCATCAGCGACGGATCGTTGAAGACCGCCTCCGGGGTGCCCCGGTAGTCACGCAGCGCGGCGACCAGCTCGGCGTCCTCCCTGGCTCGCCGGTAGCCGCTGAGATCGTTCTCGGCGGGCGCGCTGACGCCGGAAAGGAACAGCGCCAGCGGTTCTTCCAGGCCTCGCCGGCGCATGGCATGGGCCAGCTCGAAGGCCAGCAGGCCGCCCAGGCTGTGGCCGAAGAAAGCGTAGGGAGTGGCGTTTTCGAACAGCCCCGGCAGCTCGCCGGCCAATTGCGCGACCAGGCTGGCGGCGTCGTTGTGCAAGGCTTCGGCGAAGCGCAGGCCGCGCCCCGGCAGCTCCAGCGGCTGCAGGCGGACCCAGGCCGGCAGCCGGCTCTGCCAACGGTTGTAGAGAACGGCGCTGGCACCCGAATAAGGCAGGCAGAAGAGTTGCAGGGAAGCGCTCGGACTCACCTCAGCCCTCCCGTGCGGCGCTGCCGCCAAGGCTTGCGCCGGGGCCCGAGGTTTCCCGCTGATCGTTCGGCATTTCCGTCTCCTGCTGCGCACGCTGGCGCGCCGGGCACCTGCCCGCGCTGTCTCAGAGGGGAACGGATAACGACGGCAAATAATTAGCGCATGTGACCGCAATCCACGGGCAATCCACGCAGAGAGGCGCCACCCTATTCATTCTGAGGGGTTGTGCCGCTCGCCAGGCACTCATCGGCGCACAGCCCGAGCCGCTCCGGCCCGTCACGAAAGCAGCCGGGCGGGCCTTGGCGGCCGGCGCGAAGGAGTCGCCGAGAACGATCCGCCCCGCGCCAAGGCCATTTTCCAACTGGCTGATTCCTAAAGATTATTAAAAAAATTTCGTCTTCAACGCACGACTGCAACATTGGCGCGGCCATCCTGCTGGCGCACCGAATAATTGCTTCTCCCCGTCATTCACCGCGGCCATTTGCCAGCCCAGGGAATATTCACGAATGAAGGTGAGATTGGTTATTTCTTCGTAATTGACAATCATTATCATTCAACATAATTTGTTGCGCCATGTGTGGGTTCGCCCCACCGCCAGTGCTCTGCAGCCCCCTCCGCAGCAAGGTGATTTCCATGTCGGAACAACTGTCTACCCGCAGATGCGATACCCCGCTCCTCCAGGCCTTCGTCGACAACCGCACGATCCTGGTGAAGATCGCCGCCCGCATTACCGGTTGCCGCTCACGAGCCGAGGATGTGGTCCAGGATGCGTTCTTCAGGCTCCAGTCGGCGCCGCAGATCACTTCGTCGTTCAAGGCACAGCTCAGCTACCTGTTCCAGATCGTCCGCAACCTGGCCATCGACCACTACCGCAAGCAGGCGCTCGAGCAGAAGTATTCAGGACCGGAAGAGGAAGGTCTGAACGTGGTGATCCAGGGCGCCTCTCCGGAAGCCTCGCACATCAACTACGCGACGCTCGAACACATCGCCGACGCCCTCACCGAGCTGCCCGGGCGCACCCGTTACGCCTTCGAGATGTACCGCTTGCACGGCGTGCCGCAGAAGGACATCGCCAAGGAACTGGGAGTCTCGCCGACCCTGGTCAACTTCATGATCCGCGACGCCCTGGTGCATTGCCGCAAGGTCACCGCCGAGCGCCAGGGCGACAACCTGGCGAGCCTGAGCGCCCGGCGCTGAAACACGGGGCAGGCATTGCGCCTGCCCGTTTCCATTGGCGCCGCCAGACGCCCCGCCCTTCCTCCTGCCGCCCCGTTCAGGCCAGGCGACAGCGCTCGAAGAACCGTTCGCGACCGATGATCATCAGCGCCGCTCGCTTGTGCGGAAAATCGAATTCCTTCTCGCAGTGAAAGCACAGGTTGTGCATGTGGCCGATCATCCGCGCGTTGTCCGCGCGCGGCTCCGCCACCACCCGCTGCGAGCGCGGGTCGTCGAGAAACAGGTAGTGGACCAGCGCCGACAGCCAGCAGGCGACCTTGTGCGGCCCCCGGTGGGCTTCCTCGCCGACCAGCATGTGGATCCCGCGGTCGTAGTCGTCGGCCGCGTAGAACGGCGCGATGCGATCCTCCTTCGCCCAGTAGGCCTCGAAATAGGCGAAGGGCTCATCATCGAAGCAGCCGATGAGCCCCAGCGCGTGAGGATCGGCTTCGAGCTGGCGCAAACGCTCGCGATGCTGTTCCAGGCTTCCATCTTCCTGCCAGAACTCCGCCACCCTGGGCGAGTTCTGCCAGCGATGGAAACGTTCCAGGTCCCTCTCGATGTCCACGGTACGCAAGGATACCCAGCACTCCAATCGCGCATCGAAACGCCGGTAGACCTCTCCCCTGGGCTTCGGCCGGCGCAGCGGATGACGCTTTCCATCGGTAAGCGCCATCGACTGGGGATAGCACGACTGGGCAAGCGGCAGCCAGGGCCACGGCAACTGCCAGAACCGACCCCTCTCGCAGACATAGGTGCCCGCTTCGGCGGCGCCGGCCAGCATACCATTCGCCAGGGACTTTTCCGGCGCCCAGGGCAGCGACCAGACGAGCCGCTGGCATTCCGGGTCGCGCGCGAACAACCAGTAGCTGGCGGCCCACAACGCATGTTCGGCATCGCCGCCGGGAAGTTCCTCCAACGCCAGCCGTATTTCCGTGTCCGTGCGCTCCAGGCGCAGGCGCAACAGCAACGCACCATCCAGGCCGAGGCTGAGCCGGCTATCGGTTTCGTCACCACTCAAACGCTGCCCGCCAGGCAACGGCAATACAGTCAGGGAATTCAACAGGGGCATGATCGGACTCGAGACACGGAGTTGTTCTCAGAGGAACGTCATGTGGCGGCGGAAATTTAAGCGCTCGCGCGGTCTAGGCGGCAGTGCCCATCCCAGGCGCGGGCCGGAGGAACAAGGGACGACCCGGGTGGGCGAAGCATGCGGTGCCGCGAGGCTCAGTAGACTTCCGGGATGATGATCTCGCCGGGCGTCGGATGCCTGACGTAATCGGCATGGCGCAGGCGCTCCGGCAGGTGCACCGGCGGCTGCGGAACTTCCCGGTAGGGCATCTGCTGCAACAGGTGGTGGATGCAGTTCAGCCGCGCACGCTTCTTGTCGTCGGCCTGCACCACCCACCATGGCGCCTCGGGGATGTGGGTACGCTCGAGCATGGTTTCCTTGGCCTTGGTGTAGGCCTCCCAGCGCCGCCGCGACTCGAGATCCATCGGGCTGAGCTTCCATTGCTTGAGCGGATCGTGGATGCGGCTGAGGAAGCGCAGGTGCTGCTCGGCGTCGGAGATCGAGAACCAGTACTTGAGCAGCTGGATGCCCGAGCGCGCCAGCATCTTCTCGAACTCCGGCACGCTGCGGAAGAACTCCTCGTACTGCTCGTCGTTGCAGAAACCCATGACCCGCTCGACCCCGGCGCGGTTGTACCAGCTGCGGTCGAACAGGACGATCTCGCCGCCAGCCGGCAGGTGCGAGACGTAGCGCTGGAAGTACCACTGGGTCCGCTCGCGGTCGTTCGGCGCGGGCAGCGCGGCGACCCGGCAGACACGCGGGTTGAGGCGCTGGGTGATGCGCTTGATCACCCCGCCCTTGCCTGCCGCGTCGCGGCCCTCGAAGAGAATCACCACCTTGTGGCCGGTATGCACCACCCAGTTCTGCAGCTTCACCAGCTCCCGCTGCAGGCGGAACAGCTCGCGAAAGTAGCGGCGCCGGCCGAGTTCGCCAGGCGCGTCCTCCTGCTCGGGGCCGAACAGCTCGTCCAGGTTCAGCTCGTCGTCGAGCAGCTCCTGCTCCAGTTCCTCGTCGTGCCGATCGAGCCAGTCACGGCCGAGTCGGCCCGAGGTATCGCCATAGGAGTCCATGCGGTGCTCTCCACGTCCTGCCGAAAATACCGCGAATGCTAGGCGCGCCCTCATGGCAGTTTCATGACGATTCGATGAATGGCGGGAGCGCACCGGCTGGCGACGGACGCCGACCGGCGACCGCGAGTCAGAAAATTCCTTAATCATTTGAGGTACTTAGCGGAAGCTGGCCAGCCTCTTCGCACTTTCAACATGCTCCGAGCCCCGGCGTCCGCCGGGAAGAAACGCGCCTTGCTGCGCCCAATCAACGGAGATCATCCATGCAAGCATTTACCAGACAACAGCTCATCGATGCGCTGAACGCCCAGAGCAGCGACCTCGCCACCCTGCAGAGCCTGATCGTCGGCCTCTACCTGTGGATCCGCGACAGCCATGGCCAGGCCAGCGTCGACGCGGCCTTCCAGCGCGCCCGGGAGGAGGCCAGGCAATTCCGCCGGCAGGCCGGCAACCAGGCGGACGAACGACTGATCCTGCAACTGGCGGAGATCATCCGCGAACAGCCCTAGCCCCTGTCGCATAGCCAGGGACGACTGACCCGCCGGGCCTGACTCAGGGCCGCGCGACGGTCTCCGGCGCCCCGGCGTCTTCTCCGGCGGCGCCTTGCGCGGGAAACACGCGGATGCTCGCGGTCACCCCGGCGCGCAGCGTGTTGCGCTGCAGATAGGCGGGGTCGATGGCGATGCGTACGGGAATCCGCTGGGCCAGCTTGACCCAGGTGTAGCTCGGGTTGATGTTCGCCAGCAGGCGCGATCCCTCGGCGTTCTCCCGGTCGGTGATGGCGTGGGCGATGCTCTGCACATGGCCCTCGAAGCGCTCGCCGCTCATCAGTTCGACCCGCGCCCGGCTGCCTATGCGGATCCCCGGCAGCTTGGTCTCCTCGAAGTAGCCGCTGACATAGAACGAATCGCGGTCCACCAGCGCCAGCAGGGGCACCCCGGCGTGGGCATAGTCGCCTTCGCGGGTCTGCAGGTTGGTCACGTAGCCACTGACCGGCGCGCGCACCCGGGTGCGCTCGAGGTCGAGGCGCGCCTGCTGCAGCGCCGCATCGGCAAGCTCCACGTTGGCCTCGGCGAGACCGAGGCTGGCCTGGTTCCTCAGCAGCTCGGCCTGGGCCAGGCTGACGTCGGTCTGAGCCTTTTCGTTCTCCTCCACCGACAGCACCGAGCGTTTCTGCAGGGCCGAGCGCCGCTGCGCCTCGCTGCGGCGCTGGCGCAACCGGGCCTGGCTGGCCTCGATCGCCGCCCGCGACTCGCCCAGCGCCGCCCGCGCCACGCTCACCGCGCGCTCGGCGCGCAGCACCGCCAGTTCATAGCGCGCCGGGTCGATGCTGAGCAGCAGGTCGCCCTTCTCCACCGACTGGTTGTCGCTCAGCGGCAAGCGGGTGATCAGCCCGGAAACGTCCGCCGACAGTGTCACCACATCGGCGCGGACCCGCGCGTCACGGGTCCATGGCGTGCGGGTGTAGCGCTCCCAGGCGAGAAACACCAGCGCCGCCGCCACCAGCACCGCCAGCAGGGTGGCCAGGCGCGGCCATTTGCCTTGCAACAGATTCATCGGGACATGCCCCCCATCCACAGGATCAGACCAGCGCAGATCGCGCAGTACAACGCGCCCTGGAACAACGCTTCGTGCCACACCCGCTGCAGCACGCCGAGGCGCCGCAACAGCGGGTTGAGCAGCAGGAAGATCAGCCAGGCCAGCAACAGCGCCTGGGCGATCGGCGGCAGGTAGGCGCCGCCGACCTCGATATCAACGGGCATGTCCGCCCTCCTCTTCCCGTCCTTCGATGACCGCCGGCTCCACGCGGTCTTCCTCCAGCAAAGTCCGATAGCGCTGCAGCGACTGCTGCAGGATCAGCAGCGCGACGATCATGATGAAGCGCTGGCGGGTCGCCGCGGCGTCCCGGCCAGGCAAGTCCTGCAACGCCTCCAGGCGCTCGCCGAAGCGCCGCAGGCCGGCCTGCACGCGCCCCTGCCCGGGCGCCCCGGCGGCACCCGCCACGTAGGCGGCGATCTCCCCCAGCAGCTCGCGCAGCAATGGTTGCAGTCCGACCGGTACCACGCGGGCGTCGCGCAACGGCTCGCGCAGGCGGTTCAGCGCCACGCCCATCACCACGCAGCCCAGGGCGCACTGGAAGCGCTCCGCCGAACGGTCATCCTGGCTCGCCGGCAACAGGCCGACCATCACCGCCAGGCGATCGATCATCCGTGTCTCGAAGGCGAAGCGCTGCGCCTCGCTGGCCTCGCAGCGCGACATTTCCGCGACGTCCTGGCGCGACAGGTACAGCAGGCGGCGCAGGCGCGGGTCGGCGCGGAACGGATAGACCAGGGCGAACACCGCCAGCGCGAGGACCGCCGCGGCCAGGAAACCCCCGACGAACTCGAACCACTGCGAGGCGTCGCTGTAGTACACCGCGATGTTCTGCGGCGCCACCATCAGCAAGGTCTCCAGGCCGATGCCCATGGCGATGCCGGCGGTCAGAGGGCTGCTCAGGCCGATCGCGACCACGTACAGCAGTAGCGCCATCCACAGCGCCAGCCATTCGAAGTCGGCGCAAGCCGGCAACAGCACGAACAGCAGCGCCGCCGAAATCAGGATCGCCAGCAACAACCCGCGCAGGAAATTCTGCGCCGCCAGCAGCGGACGCGGGAAGGTCGCCATCAGCGAGCACATCACGCCGACCAGCAACAGGCTGCTGAGGGCGCCGTTCCAGGCGCTGGTGATCCACAGCCAGGCGGCGCAGGACAGCGCGACGAAGGCGCGCAACGCATTCATCGAGGCCAGCGCCCAGTCCAGGTGCAGCGCCTGGGCCCTGCCGCGGCGATAGAAGCTGCTGGCCTGGCGGCCGGACTGGATCGCGTCGTTGAGTTCCAGCACCTCGCCCAGGCGCTGGAACAGCCGCGCATACTCCCAGCGCAGGATCGCCACCTGCGGACGCAACGCCGGGCTCAGCGCCTCGTCGTAGGATTCCGCGCGTGCCGCCGCGGCGTCGAAGGCCTGGCGTACCGCCTGGAATTCCTCCAGTACCTCGGCGGGCACCGCCCGCCCCTGTTCGGCCAGGGCATCCAGCACCTTCAGCGCGCGCTCGAGCAGCGCCTGGATGTCCGCCGGCAGCGGGCCGACCCAATGCGCCCGTACCAGCAGGCGATGCTGGCGCAGCAGCAACAGGCGCGAGGCGAGCAGCACCAGCAGGTTGCCCAGCAGTTGCACCAGACCGTCGGCGCGGCGCAGGCCGGGCGCGTCGAAATACAGATGGCGGCGCAGTCCGTCCAGGGCGGTGATGCTGGCCACCAGTTGCATCTGCCGCTGGTTGAACGACTCATCGCCCTCGTCGCCACGGATCACCGCCGCGGCGTGCCGGGCGGTGCCGCGGAGCAACCCGTCGACCTGGGCGAAGTAGCCCCTGGCGACCGCCTGCGGACGGGCACTGAGCAGGCTGACCAGGGCCACGCAGGCCACCCCCAGCAGGGTCTCGGTGACCCGCACCACGGCAAGCATGAAGGTATTGTCGGGATCGGGGATCGACAGCACCGCGACGATCACCGCGGTGAAGCCGCTGAGCACGAAGGCGTGCGAATCGGTGTAGCGCAGCAGCGTGCCGCCGGCGGTACAGAGCGCCAGCCAGAGGCTCAGGGCGATGAAGAACGGCAACGGCTGCTGGGCGAACAGCGCCATGATCAGCACCGCCACCACGGCCCCGGCGAAGGTCCCGAGGACCTGGGCGAAGCTGCGCTTCAAGGCCATCCCGGCCAGCGGCTGGCTGACGATGACCACGGTCATCAGCGCCCACTTCGGCTGCTCCAGGTCGAACAGGAAGGCCAGGTACAGGGTCAGCAGGCCGGCGACGACGGTGCGCAGGGCGAACAGCAGGGTTTCCCGCGGCGGCCGCCAGAGCATCCGCGCGTAGAGCTTCAGCCCCTCCATGCCGGGCCCCGCACCTCCGCTGGGTGACAGGCCGGGGGCGACGCGACGAACAGGCGAATCGACATGCTGGTTTCTCGCTCGGGCTAAGACGGTGTCCGCCTCAAGTCTAGAAGGCGAAAGAAAATCCGTGGCCGCCTACGGGGGCGGGCAGGCTTGGCCGGCCACGGAGCGACGCGGTCGCCGCTACAGGGTAAAAGCCCTGGCGGCCGTATCGATAGCGCTTCCAGGCGAAAACCGTTTTCGCTCAGAACGAACGCTGCACGCCCTTTCGATTGGTTAAGCTTGCTCCGGGCTGGATCGATTTAGCTTGCGAAATCAAGCGGATAGAGCGGCCAAAGGAAACCGACGAGGAGGAGCCGAGAATGCGTCGAGCGAATGCCACTGTGTTGCGAGCCTGCCCATGAGCCTGCGCTTCGACGACATCGAAGCCTTCCTCAACGTCGCCGAGCTCAACAGCGTGACGTCGGCGGCCGAGCGCATGAGCCTGTCCAAGTCGGTGATCAGCAAGCGCGTCAGCGACCTGGAAAAACGCCTCGGCGTGCGCCTGCTCTACCGCACCACCCGCAATGTCGAGCCGACCGAGGCCGGGCACTTCTTCTACAAGGCCGCCAAGGCCTCGCTGCAGGAACTCAACAACGCCGCGGAGATCGTCGCCCTGCGCGAGAACGACCTGTGTGGCGAACTGCGCATCGTCACCCCGATGAGCTTCGGTACCCTGTGGCTGTCGCCGATCATCGCCGACTTCATGAGCCAGCACCCGCGCCTGGAGATCGTCCTGCAGATGGACGACCGCCTCACCGACTTCGAAAAGGAAGGCTACGACCTGAGCATCCGCGTCACTCGCCTGGATGACAGCTCGCTGATCGCCCGGCCGCTGGCCAACAGCCAGCGGGTGGTCTGTTGCAGCCCGGACTACGCGCAACGCCACGGCAGCGTGGAAACCCTCGAGCAACTCATGCAGCACGAGTGCCTGGGCTACAACAACGCCTCGCCGAGCCAGGTCTGGACCTTCGAGCCCGCCTATCCCGGCGACAAGCCGCGCGCCATCTCGCCGCGCGGGCGCTTCAACAGCAACAATGGCCAGGCCATGCGCGACGCCGCCCTGCGCGGCCAGGGGCTGGCGCTGCTGCCGCTGTTCATCGTCGCCGAGGATCTGGGCAACGGTCGCCTGGTCGACGCCGCGCCCGGCCTGCGGCCGCTCGACGATGTCATCTATGCGATGTATTCGCGGGCGGCGGCGATGTCGCCGAAGGTCAAGGCGTTCATCCAGCACCTGCAACAGGCGCTGTCCACGCCACCCTGGGGCAATGGCTGAACGACCGAACCATTGCGGCGACGCCCCGGTCAGATGAAAGGCATGCGGAGAAGACTCTGCGGAGCCCGTCGTCTCTCCCCGTCCGGCCATATCCGGCCCCACCCAGGAGAACAGCCATGATCACGCGTACCCTGCTCATCGCCGCCGCCCTGCTCGGCGGCACCGCTCACGCCGCCGAAAGCACCGACCTGTGCGGCGCCAACCTGCAGAAGCTCGACGATATCCTCGCCGTGCGCGACAAGACCTCGGTCACCGGCGCGCGGGTCACCGAGGTCAAGGAACTGCAAGCCAAGGCGAAGCAGGATCAGGCCAGCGGCGATACCAAGGGCTGCATCACCGCCACCACCCAGGCCTTGCAGATCCTGCAGAACACCGGGAAGAAGTGACCCGCGGCAGACGCGAGGCGGAGGCCGGCATTGGCGGATAACCGCAAGCGGTCATCCGCCCTGCGCCGACGCAACCCTCCTGAGGGCGAACAACGCCGCAGGCGTTATCCGCCGGCACTCCCGTCCCCCGCCCCGGCCGCGTCCGATTTCGCTCACTCGAAGCGCAGGCTTTCCCGTACCGCGCGGATTTCCGCCTGGCTTGCATCGTAGGCGTCGGCCAGGCCGGCATAGGACAGCGAGTAGGCCGAGTTCCTGCCGGCCGCGGCGAGCAGGGTCTGCTTCATCACCACGGCGCCGCGCTGGCGAACGGTGCAGGTGGTTTCCAGCGCCGCCAGCCCACCGGTGGAGGAAGACTCGGGCGAGCTGCAGGCGGTCTGCAGGCCGTTGCGCAGGAATTCGATCTGAACCAGCTTGCGCATATGCCCGAGGACCTTCTCCAGGTTCACCTCCTGGCCGCTCTGCAGCGGCATCCGCGTCACCTCCATCACCAACGCCTGGGAGCCGTCGGCCTGCAGCTTGACCGCGCGCTGGCGCTGGCCGGCGCCGGCCTGGCCGGGTTGCGCGGCGGGCAGGTCGCTCACCTGCCAGCCCGCCGGCCAGCGAGCCATCGACGCCTCGGCCAGGCTCAGCGCGGAAAGCGCGCCAACCGCCAGGGCCAGCCAGCGCCAGCCAGTGCGTCGCGTTTTCTCCCGTCTCACGCGGTACCCTCCTCTTCACCTACTACCATCGCCGCCCGGGGCTGCCCGAGCGGCTCCTCGAAACGCAGCAGGCGTCCGGCGTTGCCCAGCACCAGCAAGGTGCTGAGGTTGTGCAGCAGCGCCGCGACCATCGCCCCGGCCGCGCCGAGCAGGCCGAAGGCTGCCGCGGCGACGATCGCCAGGGTCCAGCCGAGGCCGATCGCCACGTTGACCTGCAGGGTCCGCCGACACTGCCGGCTGAGCCGCACGCAGGTGCCGAGCCGGCGCAGGTCGCTGCCGATCAGCACGATATCCGCCGAGGCCAGGGCGATGTCGGCGCCGCCGGCGCCCATCGCCACACCGACCACGCCGGCCTTCAACGCCAGCGAATCGTTGATGCCGTCGCCCACCACCATCGGCCGGAAGCCGCTGCCGATCTCCGCGCCGACCTGGCGCAACTTGTCCTCCGGCAACGCCTGCGCCACCACCTGGCTGACCCGCACCTGCCGCGCCACGGCCTCGGCTACCGCCTGGCGATCGCCAGTCAGCAACAGCTGCCGGCCCAGCCCCAGCTCACGCAGCTCGGCCAGGGCCTCGGCGGCCTCCGCGCGCACGCTGTCGGCCAGCAACAGCCAGCCGAGGAAGCGCCCGGCCTGGGCGATGCCGGCAATCGGTCCCTCGTGCGCCGGCACCTCGCCGGTATCGATGCCCAGTTGTCGGAACAGCTCGGGGCGACCAAGGGCGGCTTCGCCCGCCTCTGTTCGTGCGACCACGCCGAACCCCTGGCGTTCGCGGATATCGCTCAGCGGGTGGTAGGCATCATGCGCCGCCAGGGCCGCCAGCGCACGGCTCACCGGGTGGCTGCTGGCGGCGCCGAGGCTGGCGGCCAGGCGCAGCACCTCGTCGCGGCTGGCGCCGACCAGGCGCAGGTCCTGCAGGCGCAGGCTGCCGTGGGTCAGGGTGCCGGTCTTGTCGACCACCAGCGAGGTCAGGTCCGCCAGTTCTTCGAGGAACGCCGAACTGCGGATCAGGATCCCGTGTCGCGCGGCCACGGCGATGCCGGCGATGGCGGTGGCCGGCGCCGACAGCACCAGGGCGCAGGGGCAGGCGGCGACCAGCACCGCGAGCATGGCCTGGGCGTCGCTGGTGACGAACCAGGTGACCGCCGCGATCATCAGCACCAGCAGCAGGTATTGCCCGGCATGGCGCTCCAGCAGGCGAGTGATCGGCGGCTTGGCGCGTTCGGCCTGCTGCATCAGGCCGATCACCTTGCCCAGCGTCGAGGCATCGCCGGTACGGGTCACCTCGATGCGCAGCAGGCCGTCGAGATTGATCGCGCCGCCGTAGACCTCCATCCCCGGCGCCACTTCCAGTGGCACCGACTCGCCGGTGAGCGGCGCGGTGTCGAGGCTGGCCTCGCCGTGCAGGACCCGACCGTCGGCCGGAACCCGGTCGCCGGCGCGCACCTCCACCTGGTCGCCCGGACGCAGGCTGGCGTTGTCCACCTCGCTCAGGCTGCCGTCGGCCTCGATCCGCCGGGCATGGCTGCGGGTCAGTTCGCCGAGGGCGGCGATGGCCTCCCGGGAGCCGATCACGCTGCGCTCCTCCAGCACGTGGCCAAAGATCATGATGATCGGCAGCAGCGCGGCGGTCAGCAGGTCGCCACTGGCCCAGGCGCCGAGCATGGCCAGGGCGATCAACTGGTCGGTGACGCCGTGCAGGCTCGGATGGCGCAGGCTGTCCCAGGCCGAGCGCGCAACCGGCAGCGCCACCAGCAGGGAGGCCACGCCGAGCAGGATCTGGCTGACCCCGGCCTGGTCCGCCGCCAGCCAGCGCCAGGCCAGGCCGAGCAGCAACAGGCCGAGGGCGAGCATCGCCAGGCTCAGCTGGCGGGCGGCGCGGCGCTGCTCGGCGCGGCTGAGCAGGCCGCCGCCGAACGGCAAGTGATGATGGTGATGCGCGCAGCCGCCATGGCTGCCGTGGGCGGTCGGCTCGCTCATGCGCACCTCCCGGGGCGAGCCGCGGCGGCTATTGGGGGAAGCGCGCGTCCGGCCGCCGCACGTAGTCGCGGGCTTCCTTTTCGGTCAGTTCCCAGATCTGCTTGACCTGGCCGTTGGCGTCGCTCTTCAGGCCGACGAAGCTGCCCCTGAGCTGGGGCATCCGACCATAGACGATGAACAGGTTCTGCGCCGTGCGGATGCGTACCGAAGGCGCCACCCGATAGCTGACGGTCTTCTTTCCCAGGCCCAGGGTGAGCACGCTGCGCAGCAGGCTCTGCCTGGGCTTCTTCAGGGTGATGACCGGGTATTGCGCGCTGGCCACGAAGCCCACCAGCAGATCGCTTGGCAACTGCCGCGCCAGCGTCTGGGAGCTGCCCAGCAGCAACACCAGCCCGCACAATAGCGCCTTGCCCCGGGACAACCGCGCGCCGTCGCCCGTGAATGGAATACCGCCTGCCGTCATTGCCCGTCCCGTTCGCCTGTTTGTTCGACTCGGCGCGGCGCTTCGCTGGCGCCTGCCGAGAGTTGATGCCGACGCAGGGTAGCCGTTTCACGTTCGCTTGTCCGTCCATTGTTTCACAGCCCGCGAAGGGCGCCTCCGGTCCGCGGCTCATGGTTGCCCGCCTTGCAGGATCAGGCGGCCGTCGTCGCGCGGATCGACGCTGTCGACCGAGCCGGCCTTGCCGAGGATCGCCGGCACCCGTTCGCGGTACAGGCGCCAGAGCAGGCCGGGATCGGTGGCGCCCAGCGCCGGGCTCAGGCCGACGATGCTGGCGCTGTCGCGGCGCGCCCTGGCCAGCCGCTCGCCGGCCTCGGCGCGGGCGACCTGCAGGGTACGGTCGGCGCCCTCGGTGGCGGCCTGGGTCAGCCGCGCCGCCTCGGTGCGCGCCTTGGCGATATTCTGCTCGGCCAGCTGGCTGGCGGTCAGCACCGCGTTGAAGGCGCTCACCGCATTGCGCGGCAGGCTCGACTGCACGTCGACCCGCACCACCTGGATGCCCAGTCCGCCACCGGCCTCGGCCAGCGCCGCCAGGCTGCGGTTGATGCCCCGCACCAGGTCGCCGCGCAGGCGTTCGCGGCGCTCGGCCACCGCCGCATCGTTGCCGAGCAGCTCCGGGCGCGCCACCAGGATGCTGTCCAGGTCGCGCGCGGCGCAGACCTGCACGGCATTGCGCGCCACCAGCCGGTCCAGCGCCGGCAGCACGTGCGCGCCCTGCAGGACGTAGGCGTAGGGATCGTCGACCTTGTAGAACACCCGCACGTCCAACTGCACCACCCCGGCATCGCCGGTCAGCAGGTAGCCGGAACCGGCCAGCGCGTCGCTGGACAGGCTGACGTCGAGGTCGGCGCGACGCGCCTGCTCGGAGCGCAACAGGCCCTCGACGCGGCGTTCCATCACCTGCTCCGTCGACGGCAGCAGCACCACCTGTTCCAGCGGCCGCGGCCAGGCCAGCAGCAGGCCGGGACCGGCCAGGCGTTCCAGCGCGCCCAGGCGCAGCACCACGGCGCGGTTCTCCGGGCCGACCTGGCGGACATTGGAAAACGCCCAGGCCAGCGCCGCCAGCAGAGTCACCGCGAACAGCCCCAGGAACGCCAGCCGTCCGGCCTGCAGCCAGGGACCGCGCAGCCCTTCGCGCGAATCGCCGCTCATGGCCGGCGCCCGTTGGCCGCTGCTTCGGCGGGAAGCGTCGGCGGCCCGTCGACCAGCACGCGGAACGGCGCGGCGTCGGTACGCAGCACCAGGCGGGTGTCGCCGTTGACGATGGTGCCGAGGGTGTCGAGCGAGCGCAGCAGGTTGTACAGCTGTGGCGAGCCGGCATAGGCCTTGCCGTAGATGCGCGCCGCCTCGACCCGTGCCTGGGCCTCGATCTCCGCGGCTTTCACCGAAGCCTCGGCCTGGATCACCCGCGCGTCGCGCTCCGCCGCCGAACGGATCTCCGCGGCCTGGCGCCGGCCCTCGGCGGTACGCTCGGTGGCGATGGTCTCGCGCTCGGCGCGCATGCGGTCGACAGTGGCGCCGAGGGTCACGCTGGGCAAGGTCAGGCGCTCGATACCGACCTGCACCACCCTGACCCCATAGGTCGCCAGCAACTGGCTGTCGATCTGCTCGCGCAGGCGCGCCTCGAAATCGCCGATGCGCACCCGCGACGCCTCGGTGTTCACCAGGTCGGCCAGGTCGTAGGCGCTGGCGGTGGTCTCCAGCGCCGAGCCGACGAAGGTGCGCAATTGCCGCGCGGCTTCGTCCGGCTGGTTGCGCACCGCGCGCATGAAGCGCTGGACATTCCCGGCATCGCCCTGCACCTGCCAGGCCACGTAGGCCTGGACGATGATCCGCAGGCCGTCGCGGGTGCCGACATCCTGCAGGCCGCTGGAGGTGGTGCGCAGGCGCAGGTCGACCGGGATCGCGTTCTCGAACGGCAGCGGCAGGCGCCAGGCCAGTCCGGGTTCGAGCAGGACCCGCGCCGGATTGCCGAAACGGGTGATCACCATCGCCTCGCCCGAACGTACCTGCACCAGGCAGGCGGCAGTGATCACGAACAGCACCAGCAGGGCGGCGACCAGCAGGCGCCGCCATGGCGGCGCGGAGGCGTGATCGTGATCGTGATCGTGATCGTGATCGTGATGATGGTCGGGATGGCCGTGCGAGTGGGAATGTCCGGGGCTCAAGAAGGCGCTCCTCATGGTGCGGGTTGCCCGGCCGCGCGCGCCGGGACGGCGGGCGGACGGGACGAAGACGGGGAATCCAGGCGACCGAGGCCGAAACCGCGCAAGTCGATGGTCGGCGCGCCCGTACCGGCGATGCGGTGATCGACCAGCAGCAGCCGGGCCTTACCCAGACCGAGGCCGAGTTGCTGGTAATAGGCTTCCAGCAGGAAGGCCTGGCCGGCCTCGGCATAGCCCTGGCGCTCGGCGGCGAAGCGGCGCTCGGCCACCTGCGCGACGGCGAGGGTTTCGCGCGCCTGCGCGCTGGCCTGGTCGTGCGCCACGCTGGCCCGCAACTGCGCCTCGTTGCGCTGTGCGGCGGCCTGTCCGCGCTCGCGGGCGATCAGCGCCCGGGCGGTAATCTGCGCGGCCTGCACCGCATGATAGGCATTCGCCGCGCCGGCCGGCGGGTGGATCGCCTCGATCGCGGCGCCGAGCACTTCGACCCCGCTGCCAAGACGATCCAGCTCGGCCTGCACGGCCTGGCCGATTTCCCCGGCGAGCCCGGCGCGCTGTTCGCCCAGCACTTCGTCGAGGGTCCGCGAGGCGAAGGCGTGCACCAGCACGCGGCTGGCGGTGCTGCGCACCAGCGCCGGGAGATCGCCGCTGCGGTAGGTCGCCGCCAGTGCCGCCGCATCATCGAGGCCGATGCGGTAGACGATGCGCACGTCCATGTTGACGATCTGGAAGCTCTGCCGGTGGTCGGCCAGGCTGGCGATGACCTGGGACTTTTCGCTGACATGGGAGGCGTCCCACAGGCGGTTGGCACTGTCCGGCGCCGGGCCCTCGGCGGGCGCCAATGGCTCGGCTTCGCCGTTGCCGGTGGCGACGCTGGTGGCCAGCTCATGGACTACGCCGTTCTCCACCGCCAGCACCCGCCCCAGCGGCCAGGGCAACCCCAGGTGGAGGCCGGGGCCGAGTACCGCGACCGGCTTGCCGAAGCGCTCGTAGACGCCACGCGCGTCCATGCCGATCTCGCGCACGCCGCTGAGCAGCCAGCCGCTCAGCGACACCACCGCCAGCACCGGCAGGAAGGCCCGGCGCATGAAGCCGAACGCCCAGACCTGGCGCAGGTCGATGCCGAAACGCTGGTGCAATTCGTTCTGCAGACGCTGCAACGGACGCGGCGGCCAGCGCAACAGGTCGGCCAGCAGGCTGGTCGCGACCAGGCGCGGCTCGAGACCGGCGCGCGGCGGCGCGAACATCGCCAGGATCGCCCTGCCCAGCAGTTCCAGCGCCACCGCGCCCGGCAGCAGGCCGAGCAGCACCGCCAGGCGCGGCGCCCACGGCTGTCCCTGGCGGGCCAGGAACAGACCGAAGGCGGCGAGCAGCAGCGTACCGATCAACACCCGCGCCAATTGCCCGAGCGACGACGCCTCCGGCCACTGCATCTCGCCCTGGGCGGCGAAGCGACGTTCCAGCACCAGCACCGCGAAGGCCAGCAGCAGGCAGAAACCGATGCCGAGGTCGGCCGCCCGCCCGGAATTCGTCGGCGGCAGGTCCAGGCGCCAGCCGGCCGCCACCAGGCCCAGCGCCAGCGCTGCGCTCGCCGCCAGCCAGAGGGCGGCCTGGCCAATCTGTGCCAGGCCCCCGGCGACGGCCTGGCCAAGGCGCTCCAGCAAGCGTTCGTAGGCCGTATCGGGCACGGGCTCGAGATCCGCCCGCGGCCAGCACAGCCAGGCTGGCCGCGCACTGGCCTCGGCGCCCAGGGCGACGCAGCGCCAGGCCGCGACGCGGTAGGCCGCGTGCAGCCCGGCGAACAGCACCAGCCAGGCCGCGCCGAGGTTGTACAGCAGCGGAGGCCAGAGCGAGTCCGCGGCGAACAGGCCGACGAAGAAGCCCAGCAAGGCGCAGGCGCCCCCCAGCCCCACGCTGGCCAGCCCCCACCACCACAACTGTCGCAACTGCCGCGGCGCCTGCTGGAAACGTGGCAGCGCCTCGGCGGCGACTTCGGCATCCAGGTCGACTCTCATCTTCACTCCCGCAGAAACCGGATCCTGCCGGACGGTTACCGGCGGAAAGGGCGAAACTTTATAACAATGCGCGTTAAAAAGTTGTCATGTTTTGCAAAACAGTCTGCAAGCTTCGCCCTTGACGGAGAAAGAAACGCTCTATGGCGCTCCTCTCCTCTCTCTGGAGGCAAGCGAAAGGTTTCACGCCGCCAGGCAAACCCAGCAATTCCTCCGGAGAAGCGACCATTCGTCGGCAAATTCCATGCAAATCGGATTTCTTATAACCAATCCGAATACCGCTCTTCACGCCGCTACCGTCCCCGCAAAGGCTTGTCACTCCAGGCCTGCGCCTCTTCTCGGGCAGCCGTTTGGCATAGCCTGACGGTTTTACAACAGAGGCCGAGCGTCAATAAAACGTCTATCGACTGTGTTAGCGTCAAAAAAGAATCATATCGATCCTTTGTAGCGTTTCCGGTGCCATGCAGTCCCCCATCGATCAACCGCCGGGTTCGCCGGCAAAGCCCTGGTTCAAGGCCACGCGTCGTCGTGCTCGCAGCAACCCTTCCGAGGAGGCCCGCTCATGACTGAATCGACCACCCGGGTCCGCATGCCCACCCCGCAGGCGCCGGCCAGGAGGTTGCCGGCAAGCCTGCCGGCGCCGCCGACGGGCCGCCGGTGATGCGGCGCGAATGAGCAGGGGCTCGCCATGCAGCGCCTGATCGGCATGACCTACCTGAACTCCGCCGCGGGCCAGCGCCGCCTGCGCCAGAACGGCATCGTCCTGCGCCTCGGGCGACTGGCCGCCGAGCCTCGCCTGGCGGCTCTGCCGCACCGCCAGGGCCGTTGCCTCGAGCGGCGAAGCCTGGAAAACCTGCTGCTCTGGCTGCAACGGCACTTCCTCTGCGTGCCTCTGGAGCATCTGCTGGAGCGGCCTTCGGCAAACAATCTGCGCATAGCGTTGAGCCTCGACGGCAGCACGCCGGAGCTGGTCGAGCAGGTCTATCCCCTGCTGGAGCGCTACGAGATGCCCGCCAGCGTCTTCCTCGGCGGCGATCCGCGCGGCTGGCGCGAAGCCGTAGGCGACACGCTGTGGCAGGCCGACACGGTCGCCGCCGCGCCGCTGCTGGAACTGTTGCAGCGTTATTGCGGCCCGGCACTCGCGCCGGTGCTCGAGCGGACGCGCGACGATGTCCGGCGCAGCCGCCACCTCGCGGCCCTGCTGGGCAAGCTCGAACGCCTCGACCCGGCCTCCCGGCAGGCATTGCGCGCGGCCTGTCCGCCCGCCGACGCGCAGGCCGCTCCCGACTGGGGGCAACTCCGCCGCCTGGAGAACTCCGGCCTGGTCCGCTTCGGCCTCTACGGCCAGGGCCCGCAAGCGCCGGACAGCTTCTGCGCGGAAATGGAAACCCTTGGCCACGCCCATCGCCTGCTCCAGCAGCAGTGCAACGCTCCTCTGCCGGTGTACTGCCGGGCCCGCCCCATGCCCGGCGCGACCCAGGCCAGCCCACAGCTGCGCGCGAGCCTCGGGCGGCTCGGCTATCGCTTCGCCTTCGGCGCCCGCCGCGGGCTGGTCGACTCCCGCGGCGATCCGCTGGACCTGCCGCGGATCGAGGTCGACGCCGCCATCGCCGCCCGCCCCGGCCGGCTGGCCTGGCAGCTGTATCGCGGAGTCCGTGCATGAGTGCGGCATCCCGCCTCTTCCAGGCACGGGGCGACAGGCAGTCGCCACGCGCCGGAACACCACCCGAACCACGGGAAGCGAACGCGACGTCGCCGGCCACGCAGCGGCGCCGCTCTCAGGGATATGGCCGGCACGACTGGCCCGGTATCAGCAAGGATCGTCCCATGACTGCAGACACCCCTACCTCTGTCGCTACCATCAATCATCTGCTGCTCGGCGCGCCCTACACCAGTCCCCTGGTGATCCCCGGCGACTGGCTGGTCGACGAACTGGAAGGCGCCGTCGAAGTCGGCGGCTTCACCGACGGGCTGTTCCGCTGGCCGACACGCAAGCGCAGCGGTCGACCTTCGCCGATTCTCTGCGGCGACCTGTTGCGCGCGGTGCGTACCGAATGCGCCGAGTCGGTGCAGTTCTGGTGGGGCTTCAGCCCGAGCCTGGTCGGGCGCTGGCGCCGCGCCCTCGGCGTGACCCGGCGGAACAATCCCGGCGACCAGGCGGTGGCCCGCGCCCGCGCGGCCCTGGCCCGTACCCTGGACCGCAAGGCGACGCCGACGACGCCGGCCGCCTGGTCCAGTGAAGAGGTCGAGTTCATCCGCCGCCACGGCAGCAAGCGCAGCCTGGCCTGGTGCGCCTACATGCTCGGGCGCAGCTACCAGAGCGTCGCCAGCAAGGCCGAGGAGCTTTCCCCGCACAGCCAGCGCGATCGCGGCAATGCGACCTGGAGCAAATCCGAAGAGGACCTGTTGCGCCAGCACTACCAGCAACGCGGCTCGCTGTGGTGTGCCCAGCAGACCGGCAAGAGCCGCGCGGCGGTGTTCCACCGGGCCAAGAAGCTGGGCCTGCAACGGCAACGGCCGAAGCATTCCTGAACGTCAGCGCCGACGCAGCGCGGAGGAAGAAAGGCACTGGGCCGAACCGCGGCCCGCCCGCTCCCGGCAGGCGCGCCCTCCCCCGCACGAGCGGCGAAGGGCGCCGCGAGTCAGCCTCGGTAATAGCGCTGCGCCACGAACGGCATCTTGCTGACCACCAGGGTCACCGGCTTGCCACGCACCATCGCCGTCACCTCGCTGCCCAGCCCGGCCAGCGCGCTCGGCACGTAGCCCATGGCCAGCGGCGCGTTGAGGGTCGGGCCGAAACCGCCGCTGCTGACCTTGCCGATCACCCGGCCGTCGGCGTCGACGATCTCGGCGCCCTCGCGCACCGGCATCCGCCCCTGCGGCAGGAAGCCGACGCGCTTGCTGGCGACGCCCTGCGCCTGCTGGGCGAAGATCCGCTCGGCGCCGGGGAAGCCGCCGGCGCGCACGCCGTCGGCGCGGCGCGCCTTGGAAATGGCCCAGCCGAGGCTGGCTTCGACCGGCGTGGTGGCGCTGTCCATGTCGTGGCCGTAGAGGCACAGGCCGGCTTCCAGGCGCAGCGAGTCGCGCGCGCCGAGGCCGATCGGCGCCACTTCCGGCTCGGCCAGCAGGCGCCGGGCCAGGGCCTCGGCGTGCTCGGCGGGCACGGAGATCTCGTAGCCGTCTTCACCGGTGTAGCCGGAGCGGCTGACGTAGCAGTCCTGGCCGAGCAGCTCGACGCGAGCGAACTGCATGAAGGTCATCTGCGCCACCTGCGGCGCCAGGCGCTCCAGCACGCGCACCGCCGCCGGGCCCTGGAGGGCGAGCAAGGCACGCTCCTCGAACAGCGGCTCGACGCTGCAACGGCCCTCCAGGTGCCGACGCAGGTGCGCCAGGTCCTGGTGCTTGCAGGCGGCGTTGACCACCAGCAGCAGGCAATCGCCGAGGTTGGCCACCATCAGGTCGTCGAGGATCCCGCCCTGCTCGTCGGTGAACAATGCGTAGCGCTGCTGGCCCACCGGCAGGTCGAGGATGTCCACCGGCACCAGGCTTTCCAGCGCCAGCGCCGCGTCGGCGCCCGCCAGGCGGATCTGGCCCATGTGCGAGACGTCGAACAGACCGGCCTGCTCGCGGGTGTGCAGGTGCTCCTTGAGTACTCCGGCCGGGTACTGCACCGGCATGTCGTAGCCGGCGAAGGGCACCATCTTCGCCCCCAGTTCCAGGTGCAGGGCGTGCAGGGGCGTCTTGGCGAGGGTTTCTGCGGTCATGCTTCACTCCATGGCATCCCGGTCTCCTTCTGCCGGAGAGCCGCGATCGATTGTCGGGAAAGAAAAAAGAAGCGCCGGCGCAGCGGCGCGGTTCAGCATTCGATGATGTTCACGGCGAGGCCGCCGCGCGCGGTTTCCTTGTATTTGCTTTTCATGTCGGCGCCGGTCTGGCGCATGGTGCGGATGACCTTGTCGAGAGAGATGAAGTGCTGGCCGTCGCCGCGCAAGGCCATGCGCGCCGCGTTGATCGCCTTCACCGAAGCCATCGCGTTGCGTTCGATGCAGGGCACCTGGACCAGCCCGCCGACCGGGTCGCAGGTCAGCCCGAGGTTGTGCTCCATGCCGATCTCGGCGGCGTTCTCGACCTGCTGCACGCTACCGCCGAGCACTTCGCAGAGCGCCCCGGCGGCCATCGAACAGGCCACCCCGACCTCGCCCTGGCAACCGACCTCGGCGCCGGAGATCGAGGCGTTTTCCTTGTAGAGGATGCCGATCGCCGCCGCGGTGAGCAGGAAGCGCACCACGCCGTCGTCGTCGGCCCCTGGGATGAAGCGCGCGTAGTAATGCAGCACCGCCGGAATGATCCCCGCCGCGCCGTTGGTCGGCGCGGTCACCACGCGGCCGCCGCTGGCGTTCTCCTCGTTCACCGCCAGGGCGTAGAGGTTGACCCAGTCGAGCACACTGAGAGCGTCGCGCAGACCGGCCTCCGGCCGCTGGCACAACTGGCGGTGGAGCGCCGCCGCGCGGCGCCTGACCTTCAGTCCGCCGGGCATGACGCCCTCGTTGCGGCAGCCGGCCTCGACGCAGTCCTGCATCACCTGCCAGATGCGCAGCAGGCCGGCGCGGGTTTCCTCGGCGGGGCGCCAGGCCTTCTCGTTCTCGGCCATCAACCGGCTGATCGACAGGCCTTCGCGGGCGCAATGGTCGAGCAGTTGCCGCGCGGTCTTGAAGGGGAACGCCAGCGGCGTGCGGTCCTCGACGATACGGTCGAGGCCGGCGGCTTCGTCGTCGACCACGAAGCCACCGCCCACCGAGTAGTACTCGCGGCTGCGCACCTGCAGGCCGGCGGCGTCGAAGGCACGGAAGATCATGCCGTTGGGATGGTAGGCCAGCGGCTTGCGGATCAGCGCCAGGTGTTCCTTCTCGACGAAACGGATCGGCCGCTCGCCGAGCAGGCGCAGCTCGCCGCTGGCGCGGATGGCATCGAGCCGGGCGGGAATCGCGGCGGTATCCACCGTATCCGGCTGCTCGCCCTCCAGGCCGAGCAGTACCGCCTTGTCGCTGCCGTGGCCCTTGCCGGTGGCGCCGAGCGAGCCGTACAGCTCCACCCTGACGCTGGCGGTGGCCTCCAGCAGCCCCTCGCGCCTCAGCCCCTCGGCGAAGCGCGCGGCGGCACGCATCGGCCCTACGGTGTGGGAGCTGGACGGCCCGATACCGATCTTGAACAGATCGAAGACACTCAGGGACATGCTCGTCTCCGCTTGCGGATTGGCCGCCACCACGGCGGCGCTCCTGTTCAATCAGCGTAGACCGGGAAGTGCCGGCAGAATTCGCCGACCTGGCCCCTGACCCGTTCGCTGACCTCGGGATTGTCGATGTCGTCGAGGATGTCGCAGATCCAGCCGGCCAGTTCTCGGCATTCGCCCTCGCGGAAACCGCGAGTGGTGATGGCCGGGGTGCCGATGCGGATGCCGGAGGTGACGAACGGGCTCTGCGGATCGTTCGGCACGGCGTTCTTGTTCACCGTGATGCCGACCCGGCCGAGGGCGGCGTCGGCTTCCTTGCCGGTCAGGCCCTGGCGCACCAGGCTGATCAGCATCAGGTGGTTGTCGGTACCGCCGGAAACCACGTCGTAGCCGCGCCCGATGAATACCTCGGCCATCGCCCGGGCGTTGCGGATCACCTGCGCCTGGTAGTCCTTGAAGCCCGGCTCCAGCGCTTCCTTGAAGCACACCGCCTTGGCCGCGATCACATGCATCAGCGGGCCGCCCTGGGCGCCGGGGAATACCGCGGAGTTGAGCTTCTTCTCGATCTCTTCGTTGGCGCGCGCCAGGATCAGGCCGCCGCGCGGGCCGCGCAGGGTCTTGTGGGTGGTGGTGGTGACCACGTCGGCGAAGGGGATCGGGTTCGGGTAGAGGCCGGCGGCGACCAGCCCGGCGACGTGGGCCATGTCGACGAACAGCAGCGCGCCGACCTTGTCGGCGATGGCGCGGAAGCGCGGGAAGTCGAGGGTCTTGGAGTAGGCGGAGAAGCCGGCGACGATCATCTTCGGCTTATGCTCCACGGCCAGGCGCTCGACTTCGTCGTAGTCGATCAGCCCGGTAGCGGTGTCCAGGCCGTACTGCACGGCGTTGTACAGCTTGCCGGAGGAGGACACCTTGGCGCCGTGGGTGAGATGACCGCCATGGGCCAGGCTCATGCCCAGGATGGTGTCGCCGGCGTTGAGCAGCGCCAGGTACACCGCGGCGTTGGCCGAGGAACCGGAATGCGGCTGGACGTTGGCGTAGTCGGCGCCGAACAGTTGCCTGGCGCGGTCGATGGCCAGCCGCTCGACCTTGTCGACGTGTTCGCAGCCGCCGTAGTAGCGCTTGCCCGGATAGCCCTCGGCATACTTGTTGGTCAGGCCGCTGCCCTGCGCCTGCATGACCCGCTTGCTGGCGTAGTTCTCCGAGGCGATCAGTTCGATGTGGTCTTCCTGCCGCCGGTCTTCGGCGTCCATCGCGGCGAGCAGTTCGTCGTCGTAGCCCTGGAGCTGGTCGTGCTTGCTGAACATGGCGCTGGCCTCTTGTCGTGTCGGTGTCAGGACGCTCGCTGGCGCGAGCGTGGCCGCGGCGCCGCTACGCAAGCGCGGCGCCGGGAAAGGGGTATCGCCGGAAACGGAAGGACGCCGCCGCTGGCGGCGCCCTCCTCGTCCGTCACTCCTCGCTGTACGCCTCGATGGGCGGGCAGGAGCAGGTCAGGTTGCGGTCGCCGTAGACGTTGTCGACGCGGCCCACCGGCGGCCAGTACTTGGCCTCCACCAGGCTCGCCAGCGGATAGGCGGCCTGCTCGCGGCTGTAGGCATGGTTCCATTCGCCCAGCAGCTCGGCGGCGGTGTGCGGCGCGTTCTTCAGCGGGTTGTCGTCCTTGTCCAGTTCGCCGCGCTCGACCGCGCGGATCTCCTCGCGGATACGGATCATCGCGTCGCAGAAGCGATCCAGCTCGGCCTTCGGCTCGCTCTCGGTGGGCTCGATCATCAGCGTGCCGGCCACCGGGAAGGACATGGTCGGCGCATGGAAGCCGAAGTCCATCAGGCGCTTGGCCACGTCGTCGACGCTGATCCCGCTGCTGTCCTTGAGCGGCCGCAGGTCGAGGATGCATTCGTGGGCGACCAGGCCGTTGCCGCCGGCGTAGAGCACCGGGTAGTGCTCTTCCAGGCGATGGGCGATGTAGTTGGCGTTGAGGATGGCCATTTCCGAAGCGCGCTTGAGGCCTTCGCCGCCCATCATGCGGATGTACATCCAGGTGATCGGCAGGATGCTCGCGCTGCCGTAGGGCGCCGCGCTCACCGCGCCGTCCTTGCGCTCGCTGCGGCCATGGCCGGGGAGGAACGGCGCCAGGTGCGCGCGCACGCCGATCGGGCCGACGCCCGGGCCGCCGCCGCCGTGGGGAATGCAGAAGGTCTTGTGCAGGTTCAGGTGGGAAACGTCGCCACCGAACTTGCCCGGGGCACAGAGGCCGACCATGGCGTTCATGTTGGCGCCATCGATGTACACCTGGCCGCCGCAGTCGTGGACGATGGCGCAGATCTCGCGGATCGCTTCCTCGAACACGCCGTGGGTCGACGGATAGGTGATCATCAGCGCGGCCAGGCGCTCCTTGTGCTCGCTGGCCTTGGCGCGCAGGTCGTCGACATCGACGTTGCCGCGCGCGTCGCAGGCCACCACCACCACGCGCATGCCGACCATGCTCGCGGTGGCCGGGTTGGTGCCGTGGGCGGAGGACGGGATCAGGCAGATGTCGCGCTGGCTGTCGCCGCGGCTGTGGTGATAGGCGCGGATCGCCATCAGGCCGGCGTACTCGCCCTGGGAGCCGGCGTTGGGTTGCAGCGACACGGCGTCGTAGCCGGTGGCGGCGCAGAGCATCGCCTCCAGCTCGTCGGTGAGCTGGCGGTAGCCTTCGCTCTGCTCGGCCGGGGCGAACGGGTGCAGGTTGCCGAATTCGGCCCAGGTCACCGGGATCATCTCGCTGGCGGCGTTCAGCTTCATGGTGCAGGAGCCCAGCGGGATCATCGTGCGGTCCAGCGCCAGGTCCTTGTCCGCCAGCTTGCGCAGGTAGCGCATCAGCTCGGTTTCCGAGTGATGGCGGTTGAAGATCGGGTGGCCGAGGATCGCCGACTGGCGCAGCAGCGCGGCCGGCAGGCGGTCGCCGCTGCTGGCGGCAAGGGCGGCGAAGTCCGGGAGCGCCTGGCCCTCTTCGGCCAGCAGGCCCCAGAGGGTCTCCACATCGGCCTGGCGGACGGTCTCGTCGAGCGACAGGCCGAGACGGCCTGCATCGATCTCGCGCAGGTTGATCCCGGCGGCGCGGGCCCTGGCGTGGATCGCCGCGGTGCGCGCGCCGGTGGCCAGGCTCAGGGTGTCGAAGAAGTGCTTCTGCTCGACGGTCACGCCCAGGCGCTCCAGGCCGGCGGCGAGGATCGCGGTCAGCCGGTGGGTGCGCCGGGCGATGCGCAGCAGGCCCTGCGGGCCGTGGTAGACGGCGAACATGCTGGCGATGTTGGCCAGCAGCACCTGGGCGGTGCAAATGTTGCTGGTGGCCTTCTCGCGGCGGATGTGCTGCTCGCGGGTCTGCATGGCCAGGCGGTAGGCCGGCTTGCCGTGGCGGTCGATGGAGACGCCGACCAGGCGTCCCGGCATGTCTCGCTTGAACGCGTCGCGGGTGGCGAAATAGGCCGCGTGGGGGCCGCCGAAGCCGAGCGGCACGCCGAAGCGCTGGGCGCTGCCGATGGCCACGTCGGCGCCGAACTCGCCCGGCGGGGTCAGCAGGGTCAGCGCCAGCAGGTCGGCGGCCACCGCGACCAGCGCATCGACCGCGTGGAAGCGGCTGACCAGCTCACGGTAGTCGACGATCTCGCCGTCGCAGGTGGGGTATTGCAGCAACGCGCCGAAGTAGGCGGAGAAGTCCTCGATGGAGCTCTCGTCGCCGACCACCACCTCGATGCCCAGCGGCTCGGCACGGGTGCGCAGCACGTCGAGGGTCTGCGGGTGGCAATGGCGGGAAGCGAAGAACGCCTGGCTGGTACGGTTCTTCGACAGGCGCTTGCAGAAGGTCATGGCCTCGGCGGCGGCGGTCGCCTCGTCGAGCATCGAGGCGTTGGCGATCGGCAGGCCGGAGAGGTCGCTGACCAGGGTCTGGAAATTCAGCAGGGCTTCCAGGCGGCCCTGGGAGATTTCCGGCTGGTACGGCGTGTAGGCGGTGTACCAGGCCGGGTTCTCCAGTAGGTTGCGCAGGATCGGCGCCGGGGTGTGGCAGTTGTAGTAGCCCTGGCCGATGAAGGAGCGGAACGCGCGGTTGCGCCCGGCGATGGCCTTCAGGCTGGCCAGCGCCTCGGCCTCGCCCATGCCGGCCGGCAGGTCGAGCACGCTGCTGCCCTTGATGCTTTCCGGGATCACGTTGCCGATCAGCGCGTCCAGCGAATCGTAGCCCAGGCGCTGGAGCATGGCCTGGGTGTCGGCGGCGCGCGGGCCGATATGGCGGGCGATGAATTCGTCGTCGGTGCCCAGGTCGATGGCGCCGAGGTTCAGGTTATCGGTCATGACGGGATCCTCAGGCGTCGGCGTTGGCGTTGAGCAGGCGGTCGTAGGCGGCCTGGTCGAGCAGCTTTTCCCAGGCGCCGGCGTCGGCCGGGCGGAAGCGGAAGAACCAGGCCTCGCCGAGCGGATCCTGGTTGACCAGCTCCGGGGTATCCGGCAGCGCGTCGTTGACCGCCACCACCTCGCCGTCCAGCGGCATCAGGATGTTGCTGGCGGCCTTGACCGACTCCAGCACCGCCACTTCGCTGCCGGCGGCGTGTTCGCCGAGCTCCGGCAACTGCACGAATACCACGTCACCGAGGGCGTCCTGGGCGTAGGCGGTGATGCCGACGGTCAGCAGCCCGTCGTCGTCCTGGCGCAGCCATTCGTGGTCGGTGGTAAAGCGCAACTTGCTCATGCTGGATCCTCATTGTCAGCGGGTCGCCCGGTCGGGACGGGACTTTGTTCTGCGGCAGCCCGTAGCAAGCAAGGTGCCAAGCGGCGCCCGCCCCCGCCGCCCGGGGGCTGGCCCCGGGCGGCGGGAAACCCGCACCCGCCTTTCTGGAACGTTTCCGTTACAGACCCACCGGACATTTCCCGAGCCCAGGGGCAAATGCCTGATGGCAAAGGATTTTCGCGCGATCGGAACGAATTCGTTCCAGTCGTAGCCGAAGCGTTACAGCCGCTCGCAGAGCCCTTGCCGTTCCAGGCTGGCGCGCAGGTGCTCGAGAAACGCGCGGACCTTGCGCGTGTTGCGCCGGTGCCCCGGATAGAGGACATGGATGGAAGGCCCGAACGGCCCCGGGTCGAAGTGATGGTCGCCGAGCAGGCGCACCAGCCGCCCTTCGGCGAGCAGCGGCGCGACGCTCCATTGCGGGCAGAACTGCAGGCCCAGCCCGGCCAGCAGGTGGGCGAGCAGGAAGTCGTAGTTGTCGCTGGCCAGTCGCGGGCGCGGCTGGCCGATGCGCTGGCGTATGCCGCCGCGCTCCATCCACCAGAAGTGCTGGTCCAGGGACGGGTGCTGGAACACCAGCCAGGCGTGCCGCTCGAAATCTTCCGGGCCTTGCGGCGCGGGTTGTCGCGCCAGGTAGGCGGGACTCGCGCAAAGCACGATCTGGTTCGGCGCCAGCGGCCGCGCCACCAGCCCCGGCAGGTCGATGGGGCCGTCGCGCAGGCCGAGGTCGTAGCCGCCCTCGCTGAGGTCGAGGAAGGTTTCGTCGAGGTCCACCCGCAGGCTGATCCGCGGATGCGCCTCGAGGAAGCTGGCGCAGGCCTGCTGGAGGAACGCCGCGGCGAACGACGGCGGCGCGGCGAGGCGCAGTTCGCCACGCAACTCCGACTCCAGCAGTTCGATCTCCTGCCCCGCCGTGCGCAGCGTCTCCAGGGACTGGCGGGCCGCCTCCAGGTAGATCTGCCCGGCCTCGGTCAGCGCCAGGCTGCGCGTGGTGCGCTCGAACAGGCGGGCGCCCAGTTCCGCTTCCAGGTGGGCGACGGCCTTGGTCAGCGCCGACGGGGTCTTCCCCAGGCGCTCGGCGCCACGGCTGAAGCTACCGGTTTCGGCAGTGGCGACGAACATCGCCAGGGCATTCAATTTGTCCATCGACTCCTTCCGTTCCGGCACAAGTGTTGTGCGCCTCGCCCGGTTCTGCCGGCCCGGCGCTTTGGCTAGTCTCGCCCGGGTCACGCTACACAAGAGCAAGAAACAAAGGAAACCACCATGAAGCCACGGATACCCACCCTCCTCGCCGGGGCCTGTCTGGCCCTGCCCCTGCACGCCCTCGCCGCCGCCGACCTGCTGCTGGTCAACGCCAGGATCTTCACCGCCAATCCGCAGCAGCCTTTCGCCGAAGCCCTGGCGGTGGAGGACGGGCGGATCGTCGCGGTCGGCGACGAGGCCAGGCTGCGCACCCTGGCCGATGGCGACAGCCAGGTCGTCGATCTCGGCGGCAGGCGCCTGATGCCCGGCCTGATCGACACCCACTCGCACGCGGTGTTCGGCGGCCTGGAGCTGGCCGGCGCGGACATGGGCAACGAGCAGGTCGGTCTCGACGAACTGGAACGGCGCCTGCGCGCCTGGCGCGACAACGGCAGGGCGCGGCATGGCCACATGCTCGATGTCAGCGGCATGCACAGCGCCTACTGGAGCCAGGTCAAGGGCTTCCGCGCGCGCTTCGACCACGGCGAATGGGCCGACCAGCCGCTGGCCTTCATCGGCAGCGACCACCACACCGGCTGGGCCAACGCCGCCATGCTGAAACGCGCCGGTATCGACGCCGCGCGGGTCCGCGCCCTGCCCGAGGAGCAACGCAACACCATCGGCCACGACGCCGACTTCACCCCCAACGGCTTCCTCGCCGATGCCGGCCTCGACGCGGTGCTCGCGGTACTGCCGGCGCCGAGCGCGGAACGGATGCTCGAGGCCGGACGCAGCGCGGTGCGCTACAGCAACTCGCTGGGCCTGACCGCGTGGATGGACCCGGCCGCCAATGGCTCGCCGGGCGATGCCCTGTTCAGCCTCAGGCCCGACGAGAACACCGTCGGCGTGCTACCGGTCTACCAGCGTCTGGCCAAGGGCGGCGAGCTCAGCGCCCACGTCGCCGCCCTCCTGGTCGCCAACCCGCGCAGCCGGCCGGCCGACCTCGAGGTGCTGGACAAGGTGCGCCAGCGCTTCCTCGGCAGCCCCAACCTGACCCTGCCGGGGATCAAGGTGTTCGCCGACGGCGTTCCGGAGTACCCGGCGCAGACCGCCGCGCTCCTCGAGCCCTACCGCAACAGCCGGAAGAAGGGCGAACTGCTGATCGACCCGGCGCACTTCGGCGAACTGGTCAGCGCCGCCGACGCCCGCGGCTGGCTGCTCCACGTCCACGCCATCGGCGACCGCGCGGTGCGCGAGGCGCTGAACGGCATGCAGCAGGCGCGGCGCGACCGCGACAGCGGCATCGCCCACTCGATCACCCACCTGCAACTGGTCAATCCCAAGGAGTTCGAGCGCTTCAGGCCGCTCGGCGTGATCGCCTCGATGCAGCTGTACTGGGCCGCCGCCGACGAAACCACGGTGGACCTGATGAAGCCCTACATCAGCGCCTTCGCCTACCGCTACCAGTACCCGGCGCACTCCCTGCTGAGCAAGGGCGCGACCATCGCCGGGGCCAGCGACTGGCCGGTGTCCAGCCTGTCGCCGTGGAAGGCCATCCAGCAGGCGGTGACCCGCAAGGGCCCGCAAGGCGTGCTCAACGCCGGCGAGCGCCTGGACCGCCAGACCATGTTCTACGCCTACACCCGCAACGCCGCGCGGACCATCGGCCTGGAACGCCGGATCGGCAGCCTGGAACCGGGCAAGCAGGCGGACTTCATCGTCCTCGACCGCGACGTGTTCGAGGTGCCGGAGACGCAGCTGGGCGAAACCAAGGTGCTGAAGACCTGGTTCGCCGGCAAGCCGGTGTATTCCAGCGAGGGTTGAGCCTGCCTCAGCCGCGCGGACCGATACCGTACTTGCGCAGGCGGTGGGCGATGGCGGTGTGCGAGGTCTGCAGGCGCGCCGCCAGTTGGCGGGTCGATGGATAGCTGACGTAGAGCTTCTCCAGCAGGGCCTTCTCGAAGCCCTCCACCGCCTCCTCCAGGCTGCCCACCTCGCCGTCGTTCTGCCGCGCCACGGCGGTGCCGGCGATCTCCAGGTCGCCGATATCCACCAGGCTGCTCTCGCAGATCGCCGCGGCGCGGAAGATCACGTTCTGCAACTGGCGCACGTTGCCCGGCCAGCGGTTGCTCAGCAGCGCCGGGTAGGTGCCCGGCGCCAGCCGGCACACCGGGCGCTGGATCTGCGCGCAGGCCTGCTGCATGAAGTGCCGCGCCAGCAGCAGGATGTCGTGGCCGCGCTCGCGCAACGGCGGGACTTCCAGGCTGAGCACGTTGAGGCGGTAGAACAGGTCCTCGCGGAAGCTGCCCTCGGCGACCATCTTCTCCAGGTTGCGGTGGGTGGCGCTGAGGATCCGCACGTCGACCCTCACCTCGCGGTCGCCGCCGACCCGGCGGAAGCTGCCGTCGCTGAGGAAGCGCAGCAGCTTGGCCTGCAGATAGGGGGACATCTCGCCGATCTCGTCGAGGAACACCGTGCCCTGGTGGGCCAGCTCCAGCAGGCCCGGCTTGCCGCCGCGCTGGGCGCCGGTGAAGGCACCGGGGGCGTAGCCGAACAGCTCGCTCTCGGCCAGGTTCTCCGGCAACGCCGCGCAGTTCAGCGCCAGGAACGGCGAGTTGTGTCGTGCACTCAGGGCGTGGCAGCCGCGCGCCACCAGTTCCTTGCCGGTACCGGTCTCACCGTGGATCAGCAGCGGCGCGTCGAGCGCCGCCACGCGCTGCGCGCGGGTCTTCAGGGTGCGGATCGGCTGGGAATCGCCGAGGAGCATCTCGAAACCCTCGGCATGGTCATGGTGCAAGGCCGCCAGGCGCTCACCGATGCGGTTCGGTTCGTAGAGGGTCAACAGGCCGCCGGCCAGGTGCCGCTCGCCCTCGCCCGGCCCTTCGGTGATCGGCGTGGCATCGAGCAGCAGGGCCTGGCCCATGAAGGTCACTTCGCGCAGCGGCAGGCGGAAGCCCTGCTCGACCAGTGCATCCTCCAGGGTTTCATCGTCGAACAGGCTGGCCAGCCGCTCGCCGGCCGGGTCGCGTCCGCAGCGCTCGCTGAAGGCCGGGTTGGCCAGCAGCACCAGGCCCTTGCCGTCCACTGCCAGCACCGGATCGGCCATCGCCGCCAGCAACGCATCGAGCTGCAGGCGGCGGCGCTGGCCGGGCAGGATGTCGACCACGGTCATCGCCTGCACGCCACGGATGCCCAGCAGCGCTGCGCGCAGTTCCTCGAGCACTTCGGGACTGAGGGTCGGCGCGTCGATGTAGACGTTCGGCGGCACCATCTCCACCGCGTCCAGGTTCAGGTTGCGCCCGCCCAGCAGCGCCAGCACCTCCTGGGTGATGCCGACACGATCGATGAAGGAGACGTGGATGCGCATGCGGGAACCTGGACTGCGGCGACGCTCGCCATGAAGCCGTCGATTGTACGGCCTGGCGCCGCCCAGCCCAAGGGGCCGGCGTCAGGGCACGGGGCGCAGCGCCTCGCTGCGGGTACGGTGGCTCCAGTCGCCCTCGTCGTCCATTGCGGTTTCGGTCACCAGCACTCGGCCCGGCTGCTGCGGGTCGGCCTTGTACAGCACCAGCTCGGCCTCGGCATCGTCCCAGGTGGTGGAGATGTCCGGCAGCACCCGCACCCACTGGCCGTCGCGGATTTCCAGCAGCGACGACCTGGTCCAGGTGCTGGTCCACCAGGTACGCAGCAGTTGCAGGTGCTCGCGGCCGCTGTCGTCGAGGCCGCCGAGCACGCTGAGTACCGCGCCGGTGCAACTGCCCAGCGGCTTGGGCGGGACGCGCGCGTCGGCGCTCCAGAGGTCGCAGCGGCAGTCTTCGTACTCATCGCAGAGCGCGGTGCTGTTCGGTGCGTGCGCCACCACCCAGGCGAATTCCGGCTCGGCCCCGGCGAAGCGGCCGCGAACCAGCGGGGTGCGCCGCGGATCGACGGCGTAGCGGGTGATCTCGTCGCTCTCGCCGACGAAGCGCCAGCTATCGCCCGGCCCGGCGCGCTCGGCCAGGAGCAGCCCCGGATAGTTGCGCAGGCGCCCGTCGAGGCGCACCTGCTTGACGAAGCGCACCTCGTAGCGGCCCTCCTCGTCACCCGGCACGATCTGCGGCGCAGCGACGATGCGCTGCTCGAAGTCGGAATGGCGGGCGAAGAAGGCCTGCTTGGCGGAGAGGGTGCGCTCGCGCGCCTGGACCCGGCCATAGTAGTCCAGGCGCGGCGCATAGACCCCTTCCAGGGCCTTGTCGCTGCGTTGTTCGTGAGCGGCCTGCCAGCGCTGGAACAGCGCGAGGATTTCGCTTTCGGCGGCAGCCTGGACCAATGCTGGGTAGAGGCAGAAGAGCACGGCGCAGAATAGCGGGCGCAAGAGTCGGCGCATCGAGAACATCCTTGTCGTTCGATTGGGCGAACGCCGATTGTCCCCTATTCGCCAACGCTGGCAAATGGCCTTGGGCGATTTTTTCCGATTCCGCAACGCAGTGGGCATCGCGAGCCCGGTCCGGACGGCCTTCCCCACCTCCTGGCCCCGGCACGGCGGATAACCGCCCCACGCCAGCCAGCCTGCTCAATGCGCCGGCAACAAAGCCTGCAACCCTTCGGCAAGCTCCAGGCTCCACGCCGCGTAGTCGTGGCCGCCGGGGAACTCGCGGTAGTGCAGCGGGTAGCCCTTGCCTTGCAGCGCCGCGCGAAGGCTGCGGTTGCTGCCGAGAATGCCGTCCGCCTCGGGCTCCTCGAGCAGGCCGGAACTGAGGAAGAACGCCAGCGGCAAACGCTCGCCAGCGGCGAACTGCCGTACCAGCCACTGCGGCTGCTGCTCGTCCGGCCCCCACCAGAACGAGCCGGACAGGCTCAGCACCTTGCCGAAGCGTTCCGGATAACGGTAGGCGATGCAGCCCGAGGCCAGCCCGCCGTAGCTGGAACCGGAGAGCACACGATCGGCTGGCTCCGCGCTCAGTGCATAACGCTGCTGCAACCAGGGCAGCAGCTCGTGGGCGAGCATGTCGGCGAAGGCCTCGTTGCAGGGCAGCTCGCGGCCCCGGCTGCCAGCGTCGACATTGCCGACCATCACCGCCAGGGTCGGGCGGATGCGCCCGGCGGCGATCAGGTTGTCGAGGATGGTCGGGGTCGGTACGTCGCGCGCGTAGTGGTCCTCGTCGAACAACACCAGCAGCGGATAGCGCTGGCCCTCGGGGTCGTAGCCCGGCGGCGTGTAGAGCGTCAGCTGGCGCTGGTTGGCCAGGGCCTGGCTGGTATAGCCGAGGCGCTCCACCTTGCCGCGCGGCACGTCCTTGCGCGGCTGGTCCCAGGTCTCGGCAGGGGCGCCGCCGAGCTGCACCAGCGAGGCCTGCTCGGCCCGCGGCAGCGCGCGGCTGTTGAGCCACGGCGTGCGGCTCAGCGGGTCCGGCCGCGCCGCCGCCTGCAACGCCAGGCGCAAGGTGCCACGATCGGCCTGTTGCAGGTCCGGCAGGCCGGCGCTGAGCTGATAGGAAACCCGCGCGTCGCGGCGCAGCGGCAGGCTCAGGTAGCGTACGTCGCTGCCGGCCAGGGCCTCGAAGCGGCGGGTGTTGAGCTCCGGGGTCGGCCACAGCAGGCGCACGTCGCCGGGACACTGCTGGCGCCAGAGGAAGGTGACCAGCACACGTTCGGCATCCAGCGGCTCCACCAGCGGCGTGCCCTGCTTCGCCACTTGCTTCCAGAACGCCTTCAGCGCGCCGGGGCGCTTTTCCGCAAGCTCCGCCTGCAGGCGTTGCAGGATCGGGCTCTGCGGCGCCGGCGAGGCCAGCGCCGGGGTCTGCGGGGTGAGGCGCTGGGTGGGGGTCAGGGTCAGCGCGGTGTCTTCGTCGGCGCTGAAGGTCAGGCGCAGGCCCTGGCGCTCACCGGCCTGCAGGCCGAGCGACTGGCGTCCGGCCAGCTCCATCGCGCGCAACGCCTTGCCGTCGGGCGTGGTAGCGCGCAGGCGGACGCGGCCGCGGTCGACCTCCAGGTCGAGCAACTGCAACTCGCCGGGGGCAAGGTCGAGGTAGCGCTGGCGGCTCTCGCCGGCAGCGATCTCGATGCGCCCATCGGCTGGCAACACGGGTTCGGCGGCCTGGGCCGGGCCCAGCAGATTGAGGAAAAGCAACAACGAGGTGGAAACGGCAGACATGGAATCTCCCTTCGAATAGGCGCCGCCATCCGGGCGGCTCACCGGAAGAGACGTGCAGCCGCAACGGAAATTTGCCGCTGTGATCCCGGCTAGAGCGGTTGCGCCGCGACTGGAGTAGAATCCGCCGCCTCGAAAACCGTCCGAAGGAAAATTCCGATGACTGCCCGTCTGCTGCCCGCCCTGTTGCTCTCCTCCGCATTCGCCGTCCTGGCCGGCTGCTCCACCCCGACCATCGTCACCCTCAACGATGGCCGCGAGATCCAGGCGGTGGATACCCCGCGCTATGATCGTAGTTCCGGCTTCTACGAACTGGAGCAACTGGACGGCAAGCGCACCCGCGTCAACAAGGACCAGGTGCGCAGCATCAAGGACATGTAATCCCCGGACCCGCCACCCGCGCGGTGGCGCACTCCAGGGAAGGAGTCGAACCATGCGATCCGACCTGCACGAGGCCAACCGGCTGTCGTGGAACGCCGCCACCCAGGCGCACAACAGCCACAAGGCCGACCAGGCCGCCTTCTTCCGCAACGGCGGTTCCACCCTCTATCCCGAGGAACTGGAGTTGCTCGGCCACCTCGACGGCCTGCGCCTGCTGCACCTGCAATGCAACGCCGGACAGGACAGCCTGAGCCTGGCACGCCTCGGCGCGCTCGTCACAGGAGTGGACATCGCCGACAGCGCCATCGACTTCGCCCGCCAACTGTCCCGCGACAGTGGCATCGCCGCCGACTTCCAGCGCGACGACATCCTCCGTTGGCTGCCCGTCGCCGCCACCCGTGGCGAACGCTTCGAGCGGGTCTTCGCCTCCTACGGCACGCTGGTCTGGCTCTCCGAGCTCAAGCGCTGGGCCGACGGCATCGCCCAGGTACTGGTTCCCGGCGGGCGCTTCGTCCTGGTGGAGTTCCATCCTTTCGCCCTGTACTTCGACCCACACTGGCAACCGGCCTACGACTACTTCAGCCGCGAGCCGATCGCCGAGAGCGGCGTCAGCGACTACGTCGCCGAGTCCGGCGCCAGCCTGGCGCCCTCCGGTTACCGCGCCGGCGTCGAGAACTTCAGCAACCCTCATCCCAGCTACGAGTTCCAGTGGGGCCTGGCCGACGTGATCGGCGCCCTGCTCGGCGCCGGCCTGCAACTCGAACGGCTGGAGGAATACCCCTACGCCAACGGCTGGGCCGGCTTCGACGGCATGCGCGACGGCGGCGGCGGACGCATGCTGCCGCCCGCCGATCGTCCGCGCCTGCCGCTGATGTACGGCCTCAGCGCAAGGAAACCACGATGACCGAAGAACGCCTGCTGCGCCGCGACGAAATCCCCCTGGTCTGGGAGATCGACCGCAGCGAAGTGATCGAACACCTGTATTCCGTCGAGGCCGGCCAACTGGTGCTGCGCCCCGAGTTCTACGACATGCGCGGCTGGCCGGAGGGCGAGGCCGAGCACTACACGCCGATCCTGCTCGACTGCTTCGACCGCGGCGGCTGGTTCCTCGGCCTGTTCGACCAGGGCCGCCTGATCGGCGCGGTAGTCCTCGACCCGCGCCGCCTCGGCCCCGAGCGCGACTGGTTGCAACTGAAGTTCCTCCACCTCAGCCACGCCTACCGCCGCCGCGGCCTCGGCGCCCACCTCTTCCACCTCGCCGCCACCCAGGCCCGCCACCTCGGCGCCAGCGCGCTCTACGTTTCGGCTACGCCCTCGCAGAACACGGTGGATTTTTATACGAGACTCGGATGCCGACTGTGCATGGAGCCGGATGAGGAGTTGTATCGGTTGGAGCCGGAGGATGTTCATCTGGTCTATGGGTTAGGGGGTAGCTAACTCGCGGACTGCGCGAGGGCCGGATATTTCACGGATTGGAATGTGGTGGGAAATGAAAAGGAAATTCTTTGTAGCGGTCCTGCTATCGGCATCGCTTAACCAAGAGGTTGAGGCCGAGCCTTTTTGGTGGGCAGCGAGCTATTTCGACCCGCATCTCAGGTCGGCTCAACTTGCCTGCGAATATAGCGCCAGCCGTATTTTGAGATGGTCGGACACCTACTATGCCGGGACAGTTCTTGCCATACGGGTAAAAGGTGGTTACGGGGAGTGCCTAATAAAACACCCTCCATATCCAAACGGGGGAGGAGCGCTTCCTCCTTCCTGGTATTCAATCGTCAGATGGGGCGACGGCTGCCCGGACAACCAGGAATACGATGCCAACACCGGCGCCTGCCTTTCCCCCAATGGCCCGCCCAACCACGGGCCTGACTGCTCACCGCCGTCACTGTCCGCCGGTAATCCGATCAACATCGCCACCGGCAACAAGTACCAGAGCGAAACCGACTACGCCGGCCCGGCCATCGCTCCCCTGCTCCGCTTCACTCGTCACTACAACAGCAGCAACGGACTCTGGACCCACAACCTAAGCGCCCGCCTCACCCTACAGAGCCATATGGTCACCCTGCACCGGGAGGACGGTCGGGCCCTCGACTTCATCCGCCTGTACGACCGCATCACCTCCCAGGCCGATAACCTCGGCCGATTGGAGAAGATCGACGGCGGCTGGCGCTACGACGAACCGAGCGGCCTGCGCCTGGATTTCGACGAAGCCGGCGCGCTCGTCGAACTGGTCCAAGCCAGCGAAAAGCTGCGTCTGGCCAGGGAGGGAGGGCAGGTTCGCGTTTCCCACAACCGCTACCCCGGCACCTTCAGCTTCGCCGAGGATGACCGCCAACAACCACTACGCCTCACCGCTCCAGGCCTGGCAGTGCTCTACAACTATGAAGGCGGACACCTGATCCGGGTCGCCCGCGACGCCGCCGGCCAGGCCAGTGAGCAGCGTTACCACTATGAAGACCCGCGCAACCCGCGGCTACTCACCGGCATCACCGACAACCGCGGCGTGCGCTTCGCCACCTGGCGCTACGACGAAAAGGGCCGAGCTGTGTCCAGCGAACACGCCAACGGCGCCGAAAAGGTCACCCTCGCCTACAACGATGACGGCTCCACCACCGTCACCAACGAATACGGCAAGCAGGCCACCTACCGCTTCCAGGTGATCCAGGGCATCAAGCGCATCGTCGCCATCGAAGGCGAACCTTCTCCCAACTGCCCTAGCAGCAATTCCACCTTCACCTACGACGAGCGCGGCCTGCTCACCAGCAAACGCGACAACAACGGCAACCTGACCACCTACCAATACAACGCCCGTGGCCTGGAGACCTCGCGCACCGAGGCCGTCGGCACTGCGCAGGCGCGCACCATCACAACCGACTGGCACCCGTCCCTGTTCCTCCCGGTGCAGGTCCGCGAGCCCGGTCGGATCACCCGTTACCAGTACGACGCCGAGGGACGCAAGACCGGCGAGACCGTCACCACCCGCTGACAAGGACGACACCCATGCGCATCCCCCCATGCTTCCCCCGTCTCGGCGCCCTCGCCCTGGCCTGCGCCCTCGCCCTGCCCGTGCAGGCGGCCGAGCGCAGCTGGAGCTACAGCTACAACGCCCTCGGCCTGATCGAGCGCGCCGACGGTCCGCGCACCGACGTGCAGGACGTCACCCTCTATGCCTACGACAGTCGCGGCAACCTGACCCAGGTGACCAACGCCCTCGGCCAGGTCACCCGCCTCGGCGACTATGACGAGCGCGGCAAGCCCGGCAGCATCACCGATGCCAACGGCGTCACCAGCAGCCTCGCCTACACCGGCGTCGACGGCTGGCTGGCCTCCGTCAGCACCGCCGGCAGCACCACCCGCTTCGACTACGACGCGGTCGGCCAGATCACCCGCGTCACCCGTGGCGACGGCAGTTGGCTGAGCTACGAATACGACGACGCACGGCGCCTGGTGGCGATCGGCAACAACCTCGGCGAACGCCTCGAATACGACGTCGACACCAAGGGCAATCGCACCGCCCAGCGCATCAAGGACGCCAGCGGCAGCCTGGTGCGCCAGCAGCAATGGGCCTACGACGAACTCGGCCGGCTGCTCCGTGCGGTCGGCGCCGGCGGCCAGACACGCAGCTTCGCCTACGACCTCAACGACAATCCGGTCGGCGAAACCAACCCGCGCCAGTTCGCCCACAGCCAGGCCTTCGACGCCCTCGACCGGCTGGTCGGCCAGAGCGATCCCCTCGGCGGCAAGACCCAACTCGCCTACGACGCCCAGAACAACCTCACCGAGGTCAAGGACCCGCGCGGCGTCACCACCCGCTACGAATACGACGGCCTCGGCAACCTGACCCGACTGGTCAGCCCGGACAGCGGCACCACCACCTTCGAGCACGACGCCGCCGGCAACGTCATCCGCCGCACCGACGCTCGCGGTGCGGTCACCGAGTATCGCTACGACGCCCTCAATCGCCTGGTCGAGCGCCGCTCGCCGAGCGACCCGAGCCTCGACACACAGTACCGCTACGACCTCACCGCCGACGGCAACAAGGGCATCGGCCGCCTGGGCGCCATCGAAGGTGCCCGCGACAGCCTGGTGTACCGCTACGACGAGCGCGGCAACCTGGTCGAGCAGGTGCGCAGCATCCGCCTCGACCAGCAGACCCTGCTCGACCGCGTGACCTACCGCTACGACGCGGCCAACCAACTGCTGGAGATCGGCTACCCCTCCGGCCTCGCCATCGGCTACCCGCGCAATGCCGGCGGCCAGGTCGCCAGCGTGACCCTGGCAGTGGGCGACAAGGCACCGAGCACCCTGGTCGGGCAGATCGCCTACCTGCCCTTCGGCCCGCTGCAGCGCCTGACCTGGGGCAACGGCATCGCCCTCAGCCGCGAGTACGACCAGGACTACCAACTGCTGCGGCAGAAGGTCGGCCCCTGGCAGAGCGACTACCAGCACGATGCCAATGGCAATATTCAGCAGCACCGCCACAGCCTCTGGGGCACCCTGGACTACCAGTACGACCCGCTGGACCGCCTGACCGAGGAACGCGGCGTCCAGGGCGGGCGCAGCTATGCCTACGACGCGGTCGGCAACCGCACCCAACGCAGCGACAACCCCGCCTCAGGCGGCACCGCCAGCAGCCAGGACTACCTGTACGCGCCGGACAGCAACCGATTGACCGCCATCGGCGCGCAAGCGGTGACCAGCGACGCCGCCGGCAACCTCACCCAGGACCGCGCCGCGCGCAAACTGGCCTACGACGCCCAGGGCCGCCTGCAAAGCGTCAGCCTCGACGGCCAGCAGGTCGCCGAATACCGCTATAACGCCCTCGGCCAGCGCATCGTCAAGCTCACCCCCGAGAGCGTCACCACCTACCTCTACGGTCCCGACGGCCAGTTGCTCGGCGAAGCCGAACACGACGGCAGCGGCCGGAAACTGCGAGCCCAGTACTACCTGTGGCTGGACAGCCTGCCGCTGGCCACCATCGACGCCGACTACGACGCCCAGGGCAAGGTCGGCAACCCGACCCTGCTCTACCTCCATGGCGACCACCTCGACACCCCGCGCCTGGCCACCGACGCCAGCGGCCAGATCGCCTGGCAGTGGCAGTCCGACGCCTTCGGCCGCGGCGAAGCGCTGAGCCAGGGCAGCACCCAGGTCAACCTGCGCTTCCCCGGGCAGTACTACGATGCGGAGAGCGGGCTGCACTACAACTACTTCCGCGACTATGATCCGGAGACTGGGCGGTATGTGGAGAGTGATCCGATTGGGTTGGAGGGAGGAATCAACACTTATGGTTATGTGAATGCAAATCCGATCAATCAAACAGATTGGCGAGGAACAGTCCCCGATCAAATCTGTTTAGCTGCATGCATTACCGTAGGTACAGTAACGGGTGGTTATGTAGGTACTGTGGTCGGTGGATTAGCAGGGGGAGCAGGAGGTACGCTGGTATTGCCTATAGGTGGGACGATTTCCGGCGGTGTTGCTGGCGCATCCGCAGGTGGTGCAATTGGAGCTATTGGCGGTGGTTTGGCAGGGAATGCTGCAGGAAACGCTTTTTGCCCAGAAGACGAATGTGATCCACCGGCAGGCACACAGTGTTATGAGTATAATACTGGCCACAAACACAAAGGGATGGATCCCCATTACCATACATGGCAAATGAACAAGTCCCCTAATGGGTGCTTCTGGAATAAAAAAAGAGGACTGGCAGACACTCACCCCGTACAACACAGCGGATTATCGTCCTGCTCATCGTACTCAAGTTGGACTAATCAAAACGGAGGTTAAGCTATGGAGTTCAAATGCATCGGGTTCGATATCAGGCTCCCCGAAAGTCTCGATAATATTTCAGCCGATGCCACAGCTTGGCCGCAAGACACTCAACTTTATGAGAGGGCACTTAATAGTCTAAAACTTCAAGAAAACGCGTTGCAGCTAATCCAGATAGATACGCAAGAACAACTAGCGGAGCTTCAAGGTCTTATCAAGGCAGAGGGGAATGGCTCTGTTCTATTATCAATGGAAGTATACAGCGAAGTAATTGACGCGCTAAAGCTCTCTCGATTTCGTGATTTCAACTCAACTCAGGCCAGCATAGCCAACTGGATCGAACTGGGACTGGATGTATGCGATATAAACGGATATTTCTCTATACTTAAAATGGAGACTTCAATCTCTCAAGAAAGATTAATACCGCCAAAAGAGATTGAGAAGGCTCACGCAATTTGCGAAGCAGCCAACATCCTCATCAAAGAACACGCCCCCTTCGTTACTATAAAGTTGCGACACTATTCAGGCTCTGCATTACTCAAAAAATAACGCAGCCCTAATTGCAGCCAATCTATATCAGGCGACTCTCTTAAGTAGCCGCAGCAAATAGAAAAATTAACTACGAGGAAAGAGGGGGCAGATTTATTTTTACCACTATAATTTCAGCGACTGCCCACGCTAAACCACTCAGAGCGAATAATTCGCTAAACCACTCGCTCCTGCCTAGGCATCGGGAAGTCCCCTTACAGCATCTGCGCAGGAGCCTCCATGCTCAGAAAATTTAGAGTAGATAAAATAAATCCGCCCCTTTATTCACGAATTCAGAGAAAAAAATGTCATTTGAATGCACATTAGAGATAACTGCCAACCCTAGCCTAAAATTTGACTCTTCTTCATTTATCACAAGCCTACCCATCCGATACACATTCAAAAACAAGAAAAATAGCAATACCATCTCAGTATCCACGGATGATTTCAGCTTCTCTAACTGGTTGGAATTTGAAAATAATGCTTACTCCTTCCTTAAGGGCTTGACCTTCATGACTAATGAGGAGGAAATTAGCAACCTAATTTTTAGAATCGCAATTTACTACAATACAGATAAAACTGTCATATTTCCTTTCCACCTTTCAAAAAAAGATGATCAATAAAATCCATGAAATGAAACTTTCCGTAAAAATAAATGGCTACCCAAGCACCAACTAAAGCCAGACACAAAAAAACTCAGAGACAGAGGAAAACCCTATACTATAAAGAGAAAATAAACATATTTATTTTCTCGCCCCCTTGCCTTTCTTGACAGATCCAAATAACTCAATTTTGGGAAAACGGAGATACGATGAGCAGCGTATTCATACTTCACCACACATACGGAAACTCCGAGAGCGAAAGTTATAAGATTCTAGGAATATTCCGTACAAAGACCAAGGCAAACTCAGAAATTTCCAAATATCTAGAACTTCCAGGATTCAAAGAATCCCCTAACGGTTTTACTGTTACCGAGTATGCTCTTGATGAACCACATTGGTTAAGTGGATTCGAAGGAGCACAGTCTGTTGTTATAGAAGACAGGTAACGCGGGAAGGAAGTAGGGCGAATAACCGCACCGCGGTTATCCGCCAATGTAGCGGGGTATCGGCGGATAACGCTGGCGTTATCCGCCCTACGACAGCGCTGACCAGGAAAGGGATGGAGGCGCGACGCGCCTCTCACTTCACCGGCAGGTCCTTGCCCCATAGGCGCACCGCCTTGATCCCTTCCGCGCCGCCTTCGAAGACGAAGGTCTGGCGGATGCCGGCCTTGGCCGGGACGGTGACATCGTCGGGGTTGGCGAGGGCGACCAGGGCGTTGGAGTAGCCGTCTTTGTCGATCACCAGCAGCGCGCCGGTCTGGGTCAGGTTGATCAGGCGCACGGTGGCGTCGCTGTCGTTCTTGAAGCCGAGGGTGACGGCCAGTTGCTGGTCGCGCGGCTCGGTCTTGAGCACTTCGACCTGGCCGATCTCGGCGAAGCCGGCGTTGTCGGAGACCACCTTGGCGCCATCGGCGCCCTGGGCCGACTGACGGCCGCTGGTGATGCCCTCGCTGACCCCGCCGAGGAGGTTCTTGCCGGTCTCGATGGCCGAGGACACCGCGGCCTTGGCCGCATCCTTGACCGAGCTGCCCTCCTCCGCGGCCACGGCGCTGCCGGCGGCCAGGGGCAGGAGCAGTCCCAATGCGGCGATCCTTGCGTTCATTCGTCCATCCTCTGGTGGTGTGGGAGGCAGCCAGACTAACAGCCGGCTAGCGGCCGTTCCAGTAGCGCGCCCGGCGCTTGCGCCACCAGATGTAGACACCGGTCAGCGACAGCCCGGCGATGGCCAGGCCGAGGACGGCGATGGCGATGCGTCCCGGCAGGCCGGCGATGCGCCCGCCGTGGATCGGGTACTGCAAGCGGTAGAAGCGTTCTCCCCAACTGCCCTGCCCGGCGACTTCCTGGCCGAGCAGGCGGCCGTCGCTGCCATGGAAGAACAGCCAGGACTTGCCCATGGGGTCGTCGTGGTCGCCGAAGCCGGCGCCGAAGAAGTTGTACTCGAAGCTGTAGTACAGCTCGCCGATCGGCTCGGCGATGCCCAGCCGCGCCGCCTCAGCGCTAGCCAGCTGGAAGGTGCGGTCGTAGTCCAGGCGGGTTTCCCCCAGTTGCTCCCTGGGCAGCCGCCCGCGCGCCTCGTAGACGCTCGGTTCGATCGGCGAGAACAGCGATACCAGCGGCTTGAACACCTGGCTCGGCAGGTTCAGGGCGACGCTGCTCAGCGCCACCGGCGCCAGCAGCAGCCAGAGCCAGAGGCCGCCGGCGCGATGCAGGTCGAAGTTGAAGCGGTAGGCGTTGCCGCGCTTGATCTTCCAGGCAGTCGCCCACTTGCTCCAGAACGGCCGGCCGCGCGGCAGGGTCAGCCAGGCGCCGACGAAGCAGTCGAGGAACCAGAACATCGCCACCCCGCCCATCAGGTACAGGCCCCAGTTCCCCGGCAGGGTCAGGTTGTGGTGGAACTCCAGGACCCAGGGAACCAGATTCGCCGGCTGGAAGCAGCAGGCCGCCCAGAGGCGCTTGCCGACTTCCTCGCCGCTGACCGGATCGAGGTAGAACACGTCGTGCTCGACCTTGGCGCCGGCATCGCGCGGCACGGTGGCGAGCAACGCCGGATGCCCGCCCGCCTCGGGATACTCCATGTACCACACCAGTTGTCGCGGATAGCGTGCCTCGACGCGTTGCACCAGGCTGCCCGGGGAAAGGCGCTCACCGCCCTCGCCCACGGCGTAGAAGCCGGGGTTCAGCCATTCGTCGAGTTCATGATGGAAGGCCAGCAGGCTGCCGGTGAGACCGGCGAGGAAAAGGAACAGCGCGGTAGCCAGACCGACATAGCGGTGCAGCAGGACCAGGACGGGGCGCATGGGGGCTCCAGGTAACCAGGGTACGGCCGGCGACGCCGGCGAATGCCCGGCGCGTACGTCGCGCGCCGGGCTGCTTGGCCGGTACCGCGGCGCTGGCGCCGGGGCCCGGGTGGACGGTCAGAACTGGTAGTTCACCGTCGCGGTGACGTTGCGCTTCTCGCCGAAGTAGCAGAAGTCCAGGCTGTAGCAGGACGCCACGTAGTCCTTGTCCAGCAGGTTGTTGGCATTGAGGCTGACGTCCAGGCCTTTCAGGCCGAGCTTGCCGAGGTCGTAGCCGATCCGCGCGTCGACCAGGGTGTAGTCCGGCACCCGCAAGGTGTTTTCCTTGTCCGCCCAGGTCTCGCCGACGTAGCGCGCGCCGCCGCCGATGCTCAGGCCGCTGAGCGGGCCGGCGTCGAAGGCATAGTCGGCCCACAGCGAAGCCATGTGCTTGGGCGCCTGGTTCGGTGTATGGCCCTGGTTGCCGTCCAGCGACTTGGTGTAGGTGATATCGGTGTAGGTGTAGCTGCCGAGCAGTTTCAGGTTGTCGCTGAGCTGGGTGTGGGCTTCCAGTTCGACCCCCTGGGAACGCACTTCGCCGACCGAGGTGTAGAAGTTGTCCTGGGGTTCCTTGGAGGCGACATTCTCCTGGGTGATGTGGAACAGCGAGGCGGTGTAGAAGCTGTTGCTGCCCGGCGCCTGGAATTTCAGGCCGAGCTCCCACTGCTTGCCCTCGGTGGGCGCCAGGGGCGTGCCGGAGGCGTCGGAGTAGGCGTTCGGGTTGAACGACTCGGAGTAACTGACATAGGGCGCCAGGCCGTTGTCGAACAGGTACAGCGCGCCGATCCGGCCGGTGAATTTCTTCCAGTCGTCGTCGGCCTTGGTGCCGCTGCTGCGATTCTTGTCGGTGACGCTGACCCAGTCCTGGCGCAGGCCGACCGAGAAGCGCCACTGGTCGATGTCGATCAGGTCCTGCAGGTAGACGCCGGTCTGCTCCAGGCGCCGGGTGTGGTTGTCGTCGGGGTAGTAGCTGATGGCGTCGTCGCCGTAGACCGGGTTGAACGCGTCCAGCGCCGAGGCCGCGCCGGAACGCCAGTCGACCACGGTGCGCCGGCGCTGGTAGTCGAGACCGGTCAGCAGGGTGTGGCGCGCCGCACCGGTGGCGAATTCGGCCTGCAGCATGTTGTCGACGATGTATGCCTGCAGGTGTTCGCGGGCGCCGGTGAAGTAACGGTTCAGCTTGTTCGGCTCGCTGGCGCTCCAGCCGTAGGCGTAGACCTGTGAAAGGTCGACGTCGGAATCCAGGTAGCGGAAGTTCTGCCGCGCCGACCAGACGTCGTCTATGCGGTGTTCCAGCTGGTAGCCGAACATCCGCTGGGTGCGGTCGAAGTCGTCCTTGCCCGGCTCGCCATCGAAGAACTCGCGGGAGATGTGCCGGCCGTTGTGGTGCGACAGGGTGCCATCGGCCGGCACGCCGCCGTGGTAGCCGCCATTCGGATCATGCTGCAGGTAGCCCTGCAGGGTCAGGGTGGTGTCGTCGCTGAAATCGATGGCCAGGGTCGGGGCGATGGCGTAGCGCTCTTCCTTGACGTGGTCGAACTGGGTATCCGAGCCCTTGCCGAGACCGACCACGCGGTAGGCGATGCGCTTCTCCTCGTCCAGCGGGCCGCTGAAGTCGAAGCCCATCGACTTCTGGCCCATGTTGCCGACGCTGGCGGTGACCTGGTGGTAGTCCTCGTACAGCGGCTTCTTGCTGGTCAGCGCCACCAGCCCGCCCGGCAGGCTGCGGCCGTAGAGCACCGAGGACGGCCCCTTGAGCACGTCGATGCGCTCGAGGAAGTACGGGTCGACCTGCATCGAGCTGTAGGTACCGCTATCGCCCATGGCCTTGAGGCCGTCGAGGTAGATGTTGTCCACGCTGTTGTCGGCGAAGCCGCGCATCACCACGTAGTCGTAGCGGTTCGAGGCGCCGACCTGGCCGGTGAAGATCCCGGGGGTATAGCGCATCGCCTGCTGCACGGTCCTGGAGGCGGTGTCGTCGATCTGCTCGCGGGTGATCACCGAGACGGTCTGGCTGGTTTCCAGCAGCGGCTTGCTGGTCTTGGTGGCGATCTGGCTATGGGTGGCCAGGTAGCCATCGGTGCTGCCCAGGTTGTTGCCGAGGGCGAAGACTTCCACCGCCTGCAGGTTCAGCACGTCGCCGTCCTTCGCCGGCGCCTCGCGCAGGACGAAGCTGCCGTCGCCCTGGTCTTCCGCTTCCAGCGGGGTGTCGGCGAGCAGCCGGGCCAGGCCCTGCTGCACGGTGAAACTGCCGCGCAACCCCTGGGAACTGTAGCCACCGGTCTGCGCCGGAGTGGCCGAGAGGGTGATGCCGGCTTCGCGGGCGAAGCGGTTGAGCACCTCGCCCAGCTCCCCGGCGGGTATCGCATAGGGCCGCGCCCGCTCCGCCACCACCTCGGCGGCCGAGGCGCAGAGCGGCGCCGCGCCGGCCGCCATGGCCAGCGACAGCAGGGCCGCGCGCACCGAACAGCTCAGGCGCGAGGCACGGGGAAAACCGGAGGACGACGGGGCATTGCGGGGGACGACGGCGGTGGCGGTCATGAACAGGATCCGTTGGAGTCGTTGGAGGCATTGAAGGGGGTTCAACCGCTAAAGCCGGATCAGTCCTGAAAAGCCGACAAAAATAATGAAAATAATTTTCAGTGCGTTTCGCCCCAGACGGCAGCCAGCTTCCACGCGGCCGCCGGAACGGTTCAGGCGGCGACCACCCTCACCCACCAGCGGGTATGCCGCTGCAGGCGCACCGGCAAGGTCCGCGCGAGCACCTGCAGCAGCCTGTCGCTGTCGTCCAGGCGGTAAACCCCGGACAGGCGCAGGTCGGCGACCTCCGCGGCGCAACCGAGGTAGCCGTTGCGGTAGCGGCCGACCTCGGCGAGGAAGTCGGCCAGGCGCATGTCGCGGGTGACGATCAGGCCATCGGCCCAGGCCGCGGCATCCATCGGCGGTCGCTGGAGACGCCGCACACCATCGGCGGCGATCCGGTAGCTCTGCCCCGCCTCGGCCACCGGCGCCTGCGCCGGACGCACGCCGAAGGCCTCGATGCGTACCGCCCCCGCGCTGACGCTGAGACAGGTGGCGGCATCGTGCAGGCGTACGTTGAAACGGGTGCCGAGCGCTTCGAACAGGCCCTGCGCGGTGCGCACCCGCAGGGGCCGATGCCGTGGAGACTGCGCGTCGGCGCCACTGCTGAGGAAGATCTCGCCGCGCGCGAGGAGGATCAGGCGCTGGCCGGCGTCGTAGCGCACGTCGACCGCGCTATCGGTGTTCAGCTGCAGGCGCGTGCCATCGGCCAGCTCGATGCTGCGGCGCTCACCGGTGGCGGTGCTGTAGTCGGCGCTCAGGCGTTGCCAGGGCAGGCTGTCGCGGCCGACCCAGGCCACCGCGCCGCCGGCCACCAGCAACGACAGCAGCTTCAGCGCCTGGCGCCGCTGCAGGCGCTGCGCGCTGCTGTCCAGGGTGCCGTAGGCGACCCCGCCGGGCAGTGCCTTGAAGCGTCCGAGCAATTCTTCGCTGAGCGCGCTGACCTGCTGCCAGGCCCGTTCGTGCTCGCCGTGCTCCGCGCGCCAGGCCGCGCAGGCGCGTTGCAGGCGGTCGTCGTCCGGCTGCGAGCGCAGGCGCACCAGCCAGCGGATGGCCTGCCTGACCAGCGCCTCGTCGACCCGCCCGCGCATTGCCTCCAGCGCGCCGTTCATTCGCCGTAGCGCAGCAGGTAGCAGTGGTACAGCGCCTCGGCCACGTAGCGCTCGACGCTGCGCTGGGAAACGCCCATGCGTTCGGCGATCTGCCGGTAGCCGAGGTCCTCGCACTGGGCGAGGAGGAAGGCGGTGCGGACCTTCGGCTTGAGCCCGTCGAGCATCCGCGAGATTTCCTCCAGCAGCTCCAGCACCAGTTCCCGCGCCTCGGGCGATGGCGCCTGCGCCTCGGGCAGGTGGGCGATGCTTTCCAGGTAGGCGCGCTGCAGTTCCTCGCGGCGCCAGTGGTCGATCACCAGGCCGCGGGCGATGGTGCGCAGGAACGCGCGCGGCATGCCGATCTCGCGCAGCTCGCGCTTGAGCAGGATGCGCAGGAAGGTGTCCTGGGCCAGGTCCGCCGCGTCCGCCGCGCTGCCCAGCTTGCCGCGCAGCCAGTTCTGCAGCCAGCCGTGATGTTCGCTGTACAGCGCATGCATGGCGCGGTGGTGGGCGTCGATGAGGGTCGGGACGGACATGGAGGAAGCCGGGCCGGCACATGAATGATAATGAATCGCATTGTCGAGAAGCCCGCCACTTTTTGCAAGAGCGTTCGCCAGCCGGTGCCCTACTCCTGCGTCGCGCCTTCGCGCAGGCAGGCCAGCAGGTCCTCGCTGGCGCGGTCGCGGTGCGGCTCGTCGCGCCAGCACATGCCCACCGCGCCCTCGCCGGGAATCTCCAGCGCCAGCCTGGCCACCAGGCCGCGCCCGACGAGGTGCTCGACCACCCGCGCCGAACCGATGGAGAGCATGTCGCTGCCGCGCAGCAGTTCGATATTGGCCAGCATCGATGACGATTCCAGGCGGTAGGCCGGCGGTTGCCGGCCGCTCTGGGTCAGGGCCGTGTCCAGCTTGCTGCGGATCGGCGAGCCGGACGGCCAGACGATCCACTCGTAGCGCCGCACGTCCTCCCACTCCAGCGCGCCGGCGCCGGCCAGCGGATGTTCCGGCCGCGCCATGACCACGATCGCCTCGTTGTAAAGCACTTCGCTGCGCAGGCCGGCACGCGGCGCGTAGTTGTCCAGGCGCCCGACCACCACGTCCAGCTGGCGCTTCTCCAGGCGCTCCAGCAAGCCATTCATGGTGCCCTCCAGCAACTCCACCTGGGCACCCGGATAACGCCCGAGGAAGGCCCGCAGCGCGCGCGGCACCAGGCTCGGCGCGGAAGCCGGCGAGGTGCCGAGGACCACCCGGCTGCCGCTGCCGCTGCGCATCGCCGCGAGGTTCTGCCGCGCCCGCTCCATCTCGGTGAGCACGCGCTGGGCGTGGTTGAACAGCGTCACCCCGTAGGGGGTCGGGCGCAGGCCGCGGGCGTGGCGTTCGAACAGCGGCGCGCCGACGTCTTCCTCCAGTTCCTTGAGCCACTTCGACAGGCCCGGCTGGGTGGTGTGGGCGGCGCGCGCGGTGCCGCTGAGGTTGCCGGTCTCCATCAGGCTGACCAGCAATTGCAGGTGCTGCAGACGCAGGCGGCGGGTCCAGTCCATCGCAAGCCATCCTCTGATTCGTATAGGTCGATGTCTAAATATCATTATTCGGTTATGCCTTCACCTCGAATAATGACCCCAGACCGAGGCGGCCCCGCCTCCTCCCGCCGGAGACTCATCGGTATGCATAACGACAATTCCACCGAGAAGCGCGCCGATTTCTATCGGCGCATCCGCCAGCAGCACCTCACCCCGCTCTGGGAGGCCCTGCACAGCCTGGTCCCGGCGCAGCCCGCCGGCGGCTGCCGGGCGGCGCTGTGGCGCTACCGCGAGCTGCGCCCGTTCCTGCTCGAGGCTGGCGACCTGATCAGCGCCGAGGAGGCGATCCGCCGCGTGCTGGTGCTGGAGAACCCCGACCTACCCGGCCAGTCGGCGATCACCCCGAGCCTCTATGCCGGCCTGCAACTGATCCTGCCGGGCGAGATCGCCCCCAGCCACCGGCACACCCAGTCCGCCCTGCGTTTCGTCGTCGAGGGTCGCGGCGCCTACACCTCGGTGGACGGCGAACGCACCCACATGGAGCCGGGCGACTTCATCATCACCCCGTCCTGGACCTGGCACGACCACGGCAACCGCAGCAGCGTCGAGGGCGGCGAGCCGGTGGTCTGGCTGGACGGCCTGGACATCCCGATGCTGCGCTTCTTCGGCGCGACCTTCGCCGAGAACCATGGCGAACCGGTGCAGCCGCTGCTGCGCGAGGAAGGCGACAGCGCCGCCCGCTACGGCAGCAACCTGCTGCCGCTGCGCCACCAGCCGGCTTCGCCGACCTCGCCGCTGTTCAGCTACCCCTACGCGCGCAGCCGCGAGGCGCTGTGGCGCCTGTCGCGACAGGAGAGCCCCGATCCCTGGGAAGGACACAAGCTGCGCTACGCCAACCCGGCCACCGGCGGCTGGGCGATGCCGACCATCGCCACCTGCCTGCAACTGCTGCCGGCAGGCTTCAGCGGGCAGCCCGCGCGCAGCACCGACGCCAGCGTCTACTCGGTGGTCGAGGGCAGCGGCGTGGCGCACATCGGTGGCCAGCGCTTCGCTTTCGAAGCCAGGGACCTGTTCGTCGTACCGTCCTGGGCCGAGCTGCGCCTGGAGGCCGGCGCCAGCGACTGCGTGCTGTTCAGTTTCTCCGATCGCCCGGTGCAGCAGGCGCTCGGCATCCTCCGCGAATCCCGCGAACCCCTCGCCCACTGAAGGACCGACCCCATGAGCCATCTCTTCGCGCCCGAAGCGCCCGTCAGCCTCACCATCCATGGCAGCGACCAGACCTTCCCGGTCCGGCGGGTCTACTGCGTCGGTCGCAACTACGCCGCCCACGCCAGGGAAATGGGCTTCGATCCCGATCGCGAGCCGCCGTTCTTCTTCTGCAAGCCGGCCGACGCAGTGGTCCCGGTGGCCGCCGGCAGTACCCTGGAGCTGCCTTACCCGAGCCAGACCGGCAACTATCACTACGAGATCGAGCTGGTCGCGGCGATCGGCAAGGGCGGTCGCGACATTCCCCCGGAGCGCGCCGAGGAGCACGTCTGGGGTTACGCGGTGGGCCTGGACATGACCCGCCGCGACCTGCAGATGCGCATGCGCGAGATGGGCCGCCCATGGGAGATCGGCAAGGCCTTCGACCAGTCGGCACCGATCGGGCCGCTCTACCCGGCCAGCCAGGTCGGCCACCCGCGCCATGCTGCCATCAGCCTGCAGGTCGAGGGCGAGGACCGCCAGCGCAGCGACATCGACCAGTTGATCTGGTCGGTGGCGGAAACCGTCAGCGACCTGTCGCGCTTCTTCGAGTTGCGTCCCGGCGACCTGATCTTCACCGGCACCCCGGAAGGCGTCGGCGCGGTCGAGCGCGGCCAGCGCATGCTCGGCGCCATCGACGGCCTCGGCGAACTCAGCGTCCGCGTGGTCTGAACCGCCGCCCGCGCGCGGCGCGGGCCCACCCTGCCCTTCATCCGGGCTGTCGCCACGGCGACGGCCGAGGAACGCTCATGCCCACGCCCGCCAAGAACAACAAGATCGACGTCCAGGCCTTCATCGACGCGCAGGCGGTCTCCGCCTTCCAGTTGCGGGTCCTGCTGCTGTGCTTCCTGATCGTCGCCATGGACGGCTTCGACACCGCCGCCATCGGTTTCATCGCCCCGGCCCTGGCCCATGACTGGCAACTCAGCCCGGCGCAGCTCAGCCCGATCCTCGGCGCGGCGCTGGCCGGGCTGGCCCTCGGCGCGTTCGCCGCCGGTCCGCTGGCCGATCGCTTCGGACGCAAGACCATCCTTCTCCTCTCGGTGCTGTTCTTCGGCGGCTGGAGCCTCGCCTCGGCCTACGCCGGCTCGGTGGAAAGCCTGGCCCTGCTGCGCTTCCTCACCGGCCTCGGGCTTGGCGGGGCGATGCCCAACGCGATCACCCTGACCTCCGAATACTGCCCGCGCCGCCACCGCGCGCTGATGGTCACCGCGATGTTCTGCGGCTTCACCCTCGGTTCGGCGCTGGGCGGCCTGCTCGCCGCGCGGATGGTCCCGGCGCTGGGCTGGCAGAGCGTCCTGCTGCTCGGCGGCGGCCTGCCCCTGGCGAGCCTGCCGTTGCTCTGGCTGTGCCTGCCGGAATCGGTGCGTTTCCTCGCCCGGCGCACACCGGGCTCGCCGCGCCTGCGCCGGAGCCTGGAACGCCTGGGGCGCCTGCCGGAGAACTGGGACGGCCGCCTCGAAGCGCCCGCCGAGGAAACCGCCGGCTCGCCGCTGCGACAGATCCTCGGCGCCGAGCTGCGCCGTGGCACCCTGCTGCTCTGGGCCACCTTCTTCATGGGGCTGCTGATCATCTACCTGCTGACCAACTGGCTGCCGACGCTGATCGGCGGCACTGGCTTCAGCCTCGCCGAGGCTGCGCTGATCAGCGCCATGTTCCAGCTCGGCGGGACCCTCGGCGCGATCCTGCTGGGCAGCGCCATGGACCGCTTCGAGGCGCACCGGGTGCTGAGCCTGGCCTACCTCGGCGGCGCGCTGTTCATCCTCGGCATCGCCAGCCTCTACCACAGCTTCGCCCTGCTGGCGCTGTGCGTCGCCGGCGTCGGCTTCTGCATCAGCGGCTCGCAGGTCGGCGCCAACGCCCTGGCCGCCGACTTCTATCCGACCCGCAGCCGCGCCACCGGGGTCAGTTGGGCCCTCGGCCTGGGCCGCATCGGCTCGATCGTCGGCTCTCTCGGCGGCGGCGCCCTGCTCGGCCTGGGCCTGGGCTTCAGCGGCATCCTCGCGCTGCTGGTGATCCCGGCGCTGCTCGCCGCCATCGCCGTACACCGCCTGGGCCGGTTGCGCCGCCGGGCCGGGCTGTCTTCCGCCACCCTCTGAGCAGGAACCTGCCATGCAGCTCTACAGTTTCTTCAACAGCTCCACCTCTTACCGGGTACGCATCGCCCTGGCCCTCAAGGGCCTGGATTACCAGGTGCTGCCGGTCAACCTGCGGCAGGGCGAGCAACTGCGCCCGGCCGAGCGCGAGCGCAACCCGATGGGCGCGGTGCCGACCCTCGTCGATGACGATGACCTGCTACTCAGCCAGTCGCTGGCGATCATCGACTACCTCGACGCGCTGCGCCCCGAACCGCGCCTGATCCCGTTCGATCCGCGGCAACGCGCGCAGGCGCTGGAGCTGGCCCTGCTGGTGGCCTGCGACATCCATCCGCTGAACAACGTGCGCGTGCTCAAGTACCTGACCCAGGTCCTGGGCATCGACACCGAGGCCCGCCAGCGCTGGTACGCGCACTGGGTCGCCGAGGGCCTGGCCGCGGCGGAAACCCTGCTGAACCGTCACGGTCGCGGCGCGTTCTTCACCGGCGAGGCGCCGGGGATCGTCGAGTGCTGCCTGGTGCCGCAACTGGTCAACGCCCGGCGCATGGGCTGCGACCTGTCGCCCTATCCCGGCCTGCTGGAGCTGCAGCGACGCTGCCTGGCGCTCGACGCCTTCCAGCGCGCCAGCCCCGAACGGCAGCCCGACTACCTGCCGGACTGACGCCTGTCCCCTGTCGAAAACAACAACAAGAAGGACACACCCATGACTCTCCGTACCCGGGCCAGCCTGCTGGCCCTGCTGTTGCCCGCCTTGCCGGGCGAAGCCGCGCTGCCGGGCATGAACCTCGGCCAGACCTCCTTCCTCGACGGCAAGGCCCTGCCCGGCACGCTGTTCCAGCAGTTCGTGAACTTTTACGAGGCCGACGACTTCATGGACGCCGATGGACACCGGCGCCCGCTCGACAACCGCCTGCGCACCCTGCTCGCCACCAGTCACTTCGCCCACATCAGCCAGCACCAGCTGTTCGGCGCCTACTACGGCGCGGAAATCCTCGTCCCGGTACTGCTCGCCGATCCCGACTTCGAACCCCACGCCGGCAGCGCCAACGGCCTGGGCAACCTGGTCGTCAGCCCTTTCATCCTGCAATGGCCACAGACCGAGCTGTTCGGCCGGCCCTACTGGCAGCGCCTGAACCTGGCCTTCCAGTTGCCCAGCGGACGCTACGACAAGCACCGCGCGATCAATCCCGCCAGCAACCACTGGAGCTTCAACCCGCACTACGCGCTGACCTGGGAGTTCGCCGCGGGCTGGGAGGCCAGCGCCCGCCTGCAGTACCTGCTGCCGGGCAAGAATCGCGAGCCGGCGCCGCAGTTGGCCGACGACTACCTGCAACCGGGCCAGGCGCTGCATGCCAACTACTCGGTATCGCTGGCGCTGGATCCGCACTGGCGGGTCGGCTTGTCCGGCTACAGCCTGCGACAGATCACCGATGAACGGGTCGACGGCCACGACCGCCCGGACTCCCGCGAGCGGGTCGACGCCATCGGCCCGGCGCTGATGTTCGGCTGGGGCAAGTCGCGGCTGTTCCTCAATGCCTACCACGAATACGGCGCACGCAACCGCAGCGAGGGCAGCCGGCTGATCCTGCGCTATTCACAGGTGTTCTGAGGCCCAGTCGCGACCACGGGCAAGCGTTCCAGGGTGCGAAACGCCGCGCTGCGCCGCCAGCTCAGGCCTTCCGCCTGCGGCAGCGGGGCCAGCCGCCGGCGCGCCAGCGCGCGCAGCGCGCCCTGCAGTTCGAGACGTGCCAGCGCGGCGCCCAGGCAGTAATGCGGGCCATGGGCGAAGGCCAGGTGCTGGCGGGCGTTGGCCCGGTCCAGGAGCAGCCGGTCGGGCGCCGCGAACATCGCCGGATCGCGATTGGCCGCGAGAAAATACAGGATGATCCGCTCCCCCGCCGGAACCCGCTGCCCGCCGATCTCCACCTCCTCCAGGGTGCAACGCAGGCCGCTGCGCACCGCGCCGTCGTAGCGCAGCAGCTCCTCCACCGCGTTGCCCAGCAGTTCCGGCTCGCGGCGCAGGCGCTCGAGCTGGCCCGGATGGTCGAACAGCGCCAGGGTACTGTTGCCGACCATGCTGATGGTGGTCTCGAAGGATGCCATGAACACCATGGCATAGGCCGCCACCAGGTCGTCGAGGGCCAGTCCGGCATCGAGCATGGCCGCGCCGTCGAGGATCGGCGCCGTGCCGGAGCGCCGCGCCGTCCCCTGGAGCCAGCCATGCGCCTGTTCCCGCAGGTAGTCGCTGAAAGCCGCCGCGCTGCGGTTGATCCGCGCCGCGTCGCCCTGCACGGCGGCCAGGTCCAGGCCGGCGGCGAGGTCGCGGCCCCAGGCCAGCAACTGGCCGACGTCTTCGCGGGGAAAGTCGAACAACTCGGCCGCCACCCGGATGGTCAGCGGCTCGGCGAAATCCTGGATGAGCTCCGGCGCGGGACGCTCCAGCATGGCGTCGAGCAGCTCCTCCACCAGCACGTCGATGCGCGCCCCCCAGCGGCGCACGGCCTCCGGGGTGAAGGCCGGGGCGAAGAGCCGTTTCAGCCGGGTATGCCGCGGCGCATCGTTGAACAGCATGAAGTTGTCGTAGAAGCGCGCCAGCGGTTGCAGGCGCTGGTGGTCGAACCAGCTCGCGCCCGGCCCGCCCGCACCGCTCTGGCGCGCCGGGTCGGCGGAGAAACGCGGATCGCGCAGGCAGGCCGAGACATCGGCATAGCGAGTCAGCCACCAGTTCCCCTCGCGGTCGCGGTAGAGCGGCGCGCGGGCCCGCAGCTGATGCAGGAAGGGATAGGGATTGGCAAGGAAATCCGGGTGGTAGGGATGGAGTTCGAGGCCGCCCTCCGGCGTCTCCTCCAACGCCCGGCGCGACGACAGGCCACCGGCGGCGCGCAACCGCTCCACGCCCAGCTCGAAGGTAGCCTCCTCGCCCAGGACCTCCTCGATCGCCGCCGCCAGCCGCTGCGCACGGGGCGGCAACACCAGGGAGAAATGATCGCCCTCCAGTTCGATCACCCGCAGCGCCGGACACAGCGCGCCCCAGCCCAGGGTCGGGTCGTCGAAATACAGGCGGGTGCGGCGCTGCGGATGCAGGGTCGCCGGCGGCAGCGCCTCGCGGGCCTTGAACAGGGTCACCGGCCCCGGATAGTGGCGCGGCTCGTAGCGCTCCATCGCGGCATAGTTGCTGCGGTAGACCGCCACCAGCTGCGGATTGTCGGTCAACGGCCGGGATTGGTGAGCGCCGCCGAGACGACGCTGCACCAGGCCCAGCTCGTAGGCCAGCGTCTCGGCGGCGGGCGGCTCGGAATCACCGCTGTTTTCCACCCGCAGGGTGTCGATCAGCAGCAGCGCGCCGACCGGCTCGCCGCGGACGCCGAGCTGTTGCGCCATTTCGTAGGCGACGATGCCGCCATAGGAATGCCCGGCGAGCAGGTAGGGCCCCTCGGGCTGGATCGCCTTGATCACCTGGATGTAACGCGCGGCCTGCTCCTCCACCGAGCCCAGCGGCGGCTCCTCGCCCTCGAGCCCGGGCGAGCGCAGCGCCACCAGCGGACGGCTGGCGGCCAGGGCGGCATCGAGGGCGGCGAGATAACCCACCGCACCGCCGGCGCCACCCAGGCAGAACAGCGGCGCGGCGACCCTCCAGCCGCCCAGGGCGACGGCGCCCAGCCTTGACCCCGCCGTGGCCGGATCCTCCGGCCGCAGGTTCTGTACGATACGCTGCGCCAGGCGCTCGGGGGTCGCCTGCTGCCCCTGCCAGGCGGAGGCTGGCAGCCTGACGCCCAGGCGTCGTTCGACCTTGCCCGCCAGCACCAGGGTCTCCAACGAGGCCAACCCGGCCTCCTCGAGGCTGGCGCCGACCGGGGCGGCACGGCCGGCGAGCCGCGCCACCTCCTCGGCCAGCGCCCGCCCCAGGCGGATGCAGCGTTGCGCCGCAGGCAGCTCGAACAATGCGTCGCCGCCGAGCGCGGCGAGTCCCTGCGTATGCCGTTCGTCCATGACCGCGTGCTCCGAGGAAGTCTCGTGGAGCCAGGAGTATAGATGGCCGGCGGCTCGGCGCCGGCCCGGAGGATCAGCGCGGACCGAGGATCTCCGCCAGTTGGTCCGGCTGCGGCGCGCCCTGTTGCTGCTGCATGCGCCCCTCGGCGTTGAGGTAGAAGATCGCCGGGGTCGCCGCGGCGCCCATCGACTCCATCAGTTCCATGTTGCCGGCGAGCTGCTTCTGCACCGCCGCCGGGATCTTCGCCAGCGGCTTCAGGGTACTGGCCTTGCCCGCCTGCTCATGCTCGTGCAGGGCCTTCTGCGGATCCTTGCTGGCCAGCAGCGCGGCGGACTTGGCCTCGCTGTCCTCGCGGATGATGCCGACCATGATGTGCCGCAGCTGCACCTTGCCGGATTCCACCCAGGGCCGCGCCTGCTGCCAGAACATGGTGCAGTACGGGCAGTTCGGGTCGCTGAACAGGTAGACCACGCGCGGCGCGTCGGCACGGCCGTCGGCGATCCAGGCGCTCCGCTCCATCTTCTGCCACATTTCCTTGGCCAGCGGCGCGTACACCAGGCGTTCCAGCGGTTCGCGGCTGAGGTCCTTGCCCTGGGCGTCGAACAGGTGGCCGGTGAGCACGTGCTTGCCGTCGGCGGTCAGGTACAGCGCCATGCCCTGGTTCTGGTATTCGGCGGCGTAGCCGCGCAGGCCGTCCGGCGCGTCGAAGCTGCCGAGGATGCGGGCGCCCTTCTCCTGGACCATGCGGATCGGCGCCGGCAGTTCCTCCGCCGCCGTGGCCAGGCCGGCGTTGAGGAGGGTCAGGCCCAGGCCAAGGGTGATCAGGTTGCGCGGCACTCTCATTCGGAACTCCTGGTTGCGGGGGCGGCAGCGGCCGGCTCGAAGGCTTCGAGGTAGCGCGCCAGGCTGCCGCGGGACAGTTCACCGAGATGGCTGCCCAGCAGGCGGCCCTCGGCGGTGTAGAACACGGTGGTGGGCAGGGCGACCGAGCCGACCTGCTGGCCGAGCTGTCCGCCGTTGTCGAACAGCAGGTTGTCCAGGCGCAGGTTCTCGGCCTGGAGGAAATGGCGCACGGTCTCGGCGCTCTCGCCCTGGTTGGCGAACAGGAACACCACGTCGGGGTTCTCCGCCTGCGCCTGTTGCAGCACCGGCATCTCGCGCCGGCACGGCGGACACCAGCTGGCCCAGAGGTTGATCACCAGCGGGCGGCCCTGGAAGTCCGCCAGCTGCACCGACTCGCCGGCGGCGTTGCGCAGGCTCAGTTCCGGCAGGCGCGTACCGCGCTCGTAGATGCCCAGGCCGAGGCTGCCGAGCAGCCAGAACGCCAGGCCGAGGCTGGCGCCGACCCCCAGCGAACGACGCAGCGCCGGTCGCCGCCAGGCCCAGAACAAGGCGCCGAGCGCGGCGGCCACCAGGCCCGGCCAGGCGAGGAAGCCGCCGTCACGGATATCCAGCATCTGTGCGAAGTCGCCACGGTACTGCGGCCAGTAGCGCACCACGAAGGCCAGGCGCGCCACCAGCAGGCTGAGCAGCAACAGGTTGAACAGCGCCGGCTCGGCGTTGCGCCCACCGCCGCGCGCCGCCAGCCAACCGCCGAGCAGCGCGGCGCCGAGGGCGAGGAACAGCAGCAGGTGTTGCAGCGAGACCACCAGCGGCCCCAGGGAAAAACTCAGCATCAGCCGCGCTCCCGGGTCGCCTGCCAATGGGCGAGGAAGCCACCGGCGTCGACTTCGCCGGTCAACCGGCGGGCGCGGCGCTCCTCGCCTTCCGGGCCGATCCAGATCAGGCTCGGCGGGCCGGGCACCTGGTAGCGGCGCAGCAGTTCACGGCTGGCGGCGTTGTCCGCGGTCACGTCGAGCCGCAGCAGGCGTACGCCCTCCAGGGCGGCGAGCACATCGGGTTTGGCGAACACCTGTTTCTCCATGATCCGGCAGGACACGCACCAGTCGGCGTAGTAGTCGAGCAGCACCCATTGCCCCTCGGCCCTGGCCGCGGCCAACTGGCGGTCCAGCTCGTCCGGCTGGCTGACCGTGAGGAACGCCTCGTGCGCGCTGGCCGCCGGCGTGGCGCCCCGGTTCGCCGCCGCATACACCTGTAGCGGACGCCAGGGATCGTCGGCCCCGGCCGCGGCGCCCAGCAGCATCGCCGCGCCCCAGAGGCCGAAGATGCAGCCCGCCGCGCCGAACAGCACGGCGTGCCGCGCCAGGCCACGCGCGGTATGCAGCGCGGCGTAGGCCAGGACCAGCAGCAGCGCGCCGCCAAGGCCGATCCACAGCGCCTCGCCGAGCAGCGGACGCAGGAGTATCCAGGCGGTGCCGAGGAAAAGGAAGCCGAACACGCCCTTGACCAGGTTCATCCAGGGGCCGGGCTTGGGCAGGAAGCGGCTGCCGACCGTCACCAGCAGCAACAGCGGCATGCCGATGCCCAGGCCCAGGCTGAACAGCACCAGGCCGCCGTGCAGGGCGTTGCCGGTCTGCGCGATATAGAGCAAGGCGCCGGCCAGCGGCGCGGTCATGCACGGCCCCACCAGCAGCCCGGACAACGCGCCGAGCGCCGCGGCGCCGGCCAGGCTGCCGCCCTTGCGGCCGCGGCTGAGGCCGTCGAGGCGGTCGCGCAGGGCCGCCGGCAGTTGCAGTTCGAAGAAGCCGAACATCGGCAGCGCGAGGAACACGAACAGCGCGGCGAAGCTGCCCAGCAGCCATGGCTGTTGCAGCCAGGCCTGCAGGTTGCCGCCGAGCAGTGCGGCGACCACCCCGAGGCCGGCGTAGACCAGCGCCATGCTCAGCACGTAGCTGCCGGCCAGCAGCAACCCGCGACGCGGACCGGCGCCGCTGCCGACCACCAGCCCGGCGAGGATCGGCAACATCGGCAGCGAACAGGGGGCGAAGGCCAGCAGCAGGCCGAGGCCGAAGAACAGCAGCAGGCTCCAGGCCAGGTTGCCAGCCTGCAGGCTGCCGGCCAGGCCCTGGTCCTCGGCTACTTCGCCGCTCGTCCCGGCGACCGCACCGGTCGGGCCGGCACCGCCCAGGTCGAGCACCTGGCTCTGCGGCGGATAGCACAGGCCGGCGTCGGCGCAGCCCTGCCAGCCCAGGCGCAGCTGTCCGGCGGCGGCCGCCGGCAGGGTCAGCTCCAGGCTCTGGCGATAGACCTGCGTCTCGCCGAAGAACTCGTCGCTGTGGCTTTCGCCCGGCGGCAGCTGCGGATGCAGGGTCGGGTCGAGACCATCGAAGCGCAGGCGCTTCTGGTACAGGTAGTAGCCCGGCGCGATCTGCCAGCGCAGTTGCACCAGGCCGTCGTCGAGGCGCTCCCAGCTGAAGCGGAAGGCTTTCTCCACCGGCAGGAAATCCGTCTGCGTCGCGCCGCGCGGGGCGAACAGGTCGTCGCCCGGCTGCGCCTGGGACAGGCCCGGCAGCAGGAGCATCAGGAGCAGGATCAACACACGCATGGAAAACGCCTTCTACGATGAACTCGGCGGGCAGCATGGCCAGCGACGATTAACAGGCCGTTAACGCGGCCACGGGAAAGCACCGGCGGCACGCCGGGCGGGGCATAATCCTGGCTTAATTCACCCGCTTCAGACTCCTATCCCTTTGACCAGCGATACCGCCATGCATGTACTGCTCACCGAAGACGACGACCTGATCGCCAGCGGCATCGTCGCCGGCCTCAACGCCCAGGGCCTGACCGTGGACCGCGTGGCCAGCGCCGCCGATACCCAGGCGCTGCTGCAGGTGGCGCGCTTCGACGTGCTGGTCCTCGACCTCGGCCTGCCCGACGAGGACGGCCTGCGCCTGCTGCAACGCCTGCGCCAGCAGGGCTTCGACCTGCCGGTACTGGTGCTGACCGCGCGCGACGCGGTGACCGACCGGGTCGCCGGGCTGCAGGCCGGCGCCGACGACTACCTGCTCAAGCCCTTCGACCTGCGCGAACTCGGCGCCCGCCTGCATACCCTGCAACGGCGCTCCGCCGGACGCTGCGTCAATGTCATCGAGCACGGCCGCCTGAGCTATGACCCGAGCACCCGGGAAACCTGGCTCGACGGCCGCCCGATAGAGTTGTCGCGGCGCGAACAGGCGCTGCTGCAGGCGCTGCTCAACAACCGCGGGCGGATCCTCAGCGGCGAGCAGCTCAAGGACAGTGTCTACGGCTTCGGCGACGAGGTCGAGAGCAACGCCCTCAACGTGCATATCCACCACCTGCGGCGCAAGCTCGGCAACGCCATCGTGCAGACCGTGCGCGGCCTCGGCTACCGCCTCGGGCCGGCGCGCGGCGACGGGGACGACGCATGAGCCTGCGCCTGCGCCTGACCCTGATCCTCGGTGCGGCCTTCATCCTGCTCTGGTCGCTGGCCGCCGCCTGGATGCTCTGCGACCTGCGCGGACAGATGATGCGCTCCTTCGACCAGCGCCTGGCGGCCTCGGCGCGGATGGTCGCCGGCCTGCTCCAGCAGTTGCCGCAGCCGCAACCGGCGAACGGCCAGGCCGCCCGCCTGAGCGCGGAGCAACTGGGCATTCCCAACGGCATGGCCTGCCAGGTCAGTTCCCTGCGCGGCGAAGTCCTGGCGCAGAGCCATGCCACCCCGGAGCGGGCGCTGGACAGCACCGCCAGCGGTTTCCGCGACCAGGAAATCAACGGCGTGCTGTGGCGCAGCTTCACCGTGCAGGCCGGCGACCTGCGGGTCAGCACCGCCGATCGCCTGGAAGAGCGCGACGTGCTGCAACGCTCGGTGGTGGTGGCCGCCGCAGTGCCGGTGACGGTGGCCCTGCTCGGCAGCCTGGCCCTGCTCTGGCTCGGCGCCGGCCAGGGCCTGGCGCCGCTCAAGCGGATTCGCGACGCCCTCACCCGGCGCGGCGCCGACTCGCTGGAACCGCTGGAGCTGGCGGCCCTGCCGAGCGAACTGAAGCCGCTGGTGGAAACCCAGAACCAGCTGTTCCAGCGCATCGCCCAGGCCATCGAGCGCGAGCGCCGCCTGACCGGCGATGCCGCCCACGAACTGCGCAGCCCGCTGACCGCGATCAAGACCCACCTGCAGGTGGCGCGCATGACCGAGGGCGCCGCCGCCGAGCAGGCCCTGGCCCACGCCGAGGAAGGCGCCGACCGCCTGCACCGGACGCTGGACCAGTTGCTGTTGCTGGCGCGGGTGGAAGGCAGCCTGTCGTTCGACGACGGCGTGCAGTGCAGCGCCGAGGACGCCGCCCGGGTGGCCATGCACGACGCCGGCCATGGCGATGTGCGGATGTTCGAGTTGGTGCTGGCCGACGGCTTGTCCGAGGCGCCGCTGGAAGTTCCTTCGCTGCTGGCCATCGCCGCGCTGCGCAACCTGCTGGACAATGCCCTGCGCCACACCGCCGCCGGCACCCGGGTGGAACTGGCGGTGGAAACCACGCAAGGCTGCGCGCGCTTCCACGTCCGCGACCACGGTCCGGGCATCGCCGAGGCCGACCTGCCGCACCTCACCCGGCGCTTCTGGCGCCACGGCAAGAGCGGCGGCAGCGGGCTCGGCCTGGCCATCGTGCAGGCCATCGTGCAACGCTGCCAATGCCGGCTGGACTTCGACAGCCGCGCGGACGGCCTGCGGGTGACGCTGGAGATGCCGCTGCGCGAATGATGCGCCGGCCCTACCCGCGCACCCGCCGACTCCCGTAGGGCGAATAGCCGCTCGCGGCTATCCGCCGCCGAGGCCCAGGCATCGGCGGATAACGCCGCTGGCGTTATACGCCCTGCCCACTCGCCGACCGGCTTCCGCCGGAGCGGTTCTCCGTCCTGCGGCCGCCAGGCCACGAGGGGTCAGATCCCCTGTCCCAGCAGCACGCCGTTGACCTTCTGCCCGTACAGGTTGACGCCGTCGTTGGCATGGAACTTCTGCCGCGTCTTCTCCACCGAACCGTCCACCAGGCGCGGGTCCTGCGGCCGTTCGTGGCTGTTCATGAAGGCGGCGACGTCCCAGGCGTCGCGGTCGCTGAGGGAGCCGGGCTTGCCCAGCGGCATGTTGTACTTGATGAAGGAGGCCGCGGTGTTGATCCGGTGCATGCCCGCGCCCCAGTTGAACGACTGCGCGCCCCACAGCGGTGGAAACACCGTCTGCCCCTGAGCCGTCTGGCCCTGGCCGTCGGCGCCGTGGCAAATCGCGCACTGCGCGGCATAGACCTTGGCGCCGCGCTCGATGCTGTAGCCGCCTTCCGGCGGGGCCACGTCCGGATAGCCGCGTCCTGGCAGGCTGACCCCGGTCGGCGCCTGGCTCGCCAGCCAATAGGCGTAGACGGTCAGGGCCTTGATCTCCGGGCTGTCGGCCGCCGGCACCGTGCCGTTCATGCTGAACTGGAAGCAGCCTTGCAAACGTTCGGCGAACGTATTGACCTTGTTGTTCTTGGCGCGGAACGCCGGGTATACCGGGTAGGCCGCCCATTGCGGCGCGGAGTTGGCCCGGCGGCCCTGGTCGAGGTGGCAGTTGACGCAATTGAGCTGGTTGCCGACCAGATGCGGCGCGTTCTTCCGGGTTTCCACGAACAGTGCCTGGCCCTGGCGGACCATTTCGCCGAAGGCGTTGTCCGGCAGGCTGCTTTCGGCCGGCGGCTGGAACGGCTCCGAGGGGGCCGTTGCCGCGTGGACGGGTGCGACCAGCAGGCCGGCGACAGCCAGGGAAAGGATCGACGGCATGTTCATGGCTGGCCTCCTGCCTGACCGAGGGTGGCGAAGAACTGGCTGACGCTGCGGATCTCCTCTTCGCTGAGGGACTTGGCGATATGCCCCATCAGATCGTTCGGATCGTTGCGGCGAGTGCCAAGCTGCCAGGCGCGCAACTGGTTGCCCAGGTACATCTCGCCCTGCCCCTGCAACGGCGGGAAGGCATCCCCCACGCCGCTGCCGGCCGGACCGTGGCAGGTCACGCACTCGGGAATGTTGCGCTCCCAGGCGCCACGCACAGCCAGGGTCTCGCCGGAGCTGCGCGGGGTGGCCACGCGCGACAGCGCCACCGGCTTGGGCGCCGGCATTGCCGCGAGGGTCTTGGCGAGCGCCTGGATCTCGTCGTCATCGAGGGCGTCGGCGATGCCCTTCATCACCGGGTGCTCGCGGCTGCCGCCCTGCTTGAGGTCGTGCAGTTGCTTGCTCAGGTAGGCGGCGGGAAGGCCCGCCAGGCGTGGAAAGCCGGCGGCGGCCAGACCCATGCCATCGGCGCCGTGGCAGGTGACGCAGGCCGCGGCGGCCGGGTTGGCGCCGCCCTGGGTGTAGAGTTTCTGGCCGTCGACGGCGGCCTGGGCCGTCGCCGCCAGCAAGGCGGTCAATGAAAACAGCAGTCGGTGTGCAACCGGCATGGCAGGGTTCCTCTCTGGCTTATTGTTTTTGGTTCTAAGTTTAGAACCAAAAAACCTATCGCCGAAAGACCCTGCCGCATGCAGGCCTACATTGTTTTCCTACAAGCCCCGGATCACGCGCCTTTCAGCCCGGCGACGATTTCGCAGGAGCGCAGCCGATGGGCGTGCTCGTAGAAGTCGCTGGTGAAGATCAGCTCGTCGGCGCCGGTCTGCTCCAGGAGGATCTCCAGGCGCGCGCGAACCTTCTCCGGACCGCCGATCACCGCCAGGTCGAAGAAGCTGCCGACCGCGTCCTGCTCGTGCGGCAGCCACAACGGCGCCATGCTTTCCACCGGCGGCTTCTGCTTCAGGCTCTCGCCGCGGATCAGCGCCAACACGCGCTGGAAGGCAGTAGTGGCGAGGAACTCGGCCTCTTCGTCGGTAGGTGCGGCGATCAGCGGCACGCCGATCATCGCGTAGGGTTTGTCGAGTACCGCCGAGGGCTGGAAGTTGCTGCGGTAGATGCGCAGCGCCTCGTGCAGGTAACGCGGTGCGAAATGCGAAGCGAAGGCATAGGGCAAGCCTTTCTGCGCCGCCAGGTGGGCGCTGAACAGGCTCGAACCGAGCAGCCAGATCGGCACGTTGGTACCCTCGCCCGGCACCGCCAGCAGGCTCTGCCGGGAACGGCGCGGGCCGAGCAGCATTTCCAGCTCGGCGACCTGCTCGGGGAAGTCGTCGCCGTTGCCCAGGCGGTCGCGACGCAGGGCGCGCATGGTCGCCTGGTCGGCGCCCGGGGCGCGGCCGAGACCGAGGTCGATGCGGCCCGGGTAGAGCGTCTCCAGGGTGCCGAAGTTTTCCGCCACCACCAGCGGCGCGTGGTTCGGCAGCATCACCCCTCCCGAGCCGACGCGGATCCGCGAGGTGCCGCCGGCGATATGGCCGATCAGCAGCGCGGTGGCGGAGCTGGCGATGCCATCCATGTTGTGGTGCTCGGCCAGCCAGAAACGGTTGAAACCCAGGCGCTCCACATGGCGCGCCAGGTCCAGGGAATTGTGCAGGGCTTCGGCCACGCTGCCGCCGGTGCGCACCGGCACCAGGTCGAGCATGGACAAGGGGATATCAGCAAGCGTCGTCATGAAGGCTCCAATCGGCAGCGGGCGATGGCCAGGGCGCGAGACACGCGCGGAAGGACCTCGCCCGGGGTTTGGATCAATTCTATATCACGCGTTATAGTTTTTGCCCACGGAGAATCCATGGGCTTTCCAGCCAGGGAGCGCTTTGGCGTCAGGCGGCCTCGACCGCCAGCAAGGAATCCCAGGCCGCCATCGCGCAGCGGCCGATCGCCAGCAACTGCTGGCGGCTGGCGCCGTCGCGGGCCTGGATCGACAGGCCCTGGAGCACGCTGCTGTAGAAACTGGTGAGCGCGTCGAGATCGGTCTCGGGCGGTACGTCGCCATCGGCCACGCCACGCGCGAAACGCTCGCGCAACAGTCGCGCGGCGCGACGCCGGTGATCGCGCAGGTAGTCCTCGACGCCTTTGTTGGCCGGCGAGAAATTGGTCGTGCTGAGGTCGACCAGGCAACCACGCGGCTTGCCTTCGGTGGTGTAGCTGACGGCCGCGCTTTCCAGCAGCGCGGCGATCGACTCGCGCGCCGTCGGCAGGGCGAAGGCGCCCTTGGAAAGCTGGCATTCCTGGCTCAGGTAGAGTTCCACCGCCGAACGGAACAGCGCCTCCTTGGAACCATAGGCGGCATACATGCTCGGCGCGCAGATACCGCCCATGGCCTCCTTCAGCGCGGCCATGGTCGCGCCTTCGTAGCCGGCCTCCCAGAACACGTCGAGCGCCCGGCGCAATGCCTGTTCACGATCGAAGCCGCAGGGGCGTCCACGCTTGGCCATGGGAATTCCTGAGAAAAAAACACGTCATATGGTAACACCGGCGAACAGTCGCAAGGCTGGAGGGGGTCGCTTGATCCATCACCGCGCTCGATATACACCATGCAGGCTTTTTACTTCTGCCGGTTCTCCCGCTGGGCAACCATGCTCTCCAGGGGCAGACGCCCACCCTTCCTCAGGAGAACCGATCATGTCCAGCTTCAGCGCCCTCGCCAGTTACTTCGCCGCTTCCGCGTTCTACAGCAATGCAGTGACCCCTACTCGCCCGGTTCAGGCCAGCGCGCCCGCGCCGACCCGCGAGAAGAAACGACCCGAGGAGGCATCCATGCTCTCAGCCCGCTCCCGCAAGGCCCCGACCTATGGCGTCACCTATGTGAGTCTCGAGGATTGCACCCTGCACTTCGAGACCGAGTACATCATCGAGCGCCGCGACGGCAGCCTCGCGCACATGCCGATGCGTACGCCGGTCAGTGAGCGCGAAGCCCTGCAGCGCCTGATCGAAAGCTGCATCGACGACTGATACCTCCAGTGCCCGTGTGCCGCTCTCAGGAGCCGCCAGCGGCGTTTTCCCAATCCGCCACCAGCGCCCGCAGTCGCGCGTCGCGCAGTTCGAAGAGTTCCAGCAGCCCCAGCGCCCGGATCGCCGGCAGCAGGGCGCGCAGGTCCTCTTCCGCCTGCCGCCGTTGCGCCGCGGGCCGGTCCCGCTCGAGCAGCAGGCGGGCGTTGGCGATGAACGCGCCGACGCTGCCCTTGCGTATCTCCACGCCGTCCAGGCGGATGCGGTCCTGTCGGTCGGGAAGGATGTCTTCGGCTTTCATGAGGATGCTCCAGGCAGGAATGATGAGCCGCCAGGCTACATTCGCCGTCGAATGGCCTATTATCCATTCCAGGCCATTCATCGTCGTTTTTCCGCCAAATGCTTCCGGAACCCCTGCCCGCCCCGCTCTTCGCCCTGCGCCTGGATCGCGCGACCAGCCGCACCGCCCCCCATAGCCATGCCTGCGGCCAGCTCTACTGCCTGGAGCGCGGCCTGTTGATGGTCGAGGACGAGCGCGGTCGCCAGGCCCTGCCACCCCGCCAGATCGCCTGGATCCCACCGGGTCACCGGCACGCGGCGCACTCCCACGGCGCGCTGCTGGGCTGGAGCGCCTATCTCGACACCAGCCATTGCCACGCCCTGCCCGCATCCCCCGGCGTGCTCGCCTGCTCGGATTTCGTGGCGCTGATCGTCGAACGCGCCACCCGCTGGCCGGCGGGTTCCGCCTGGAGCGCCGAACGCGAGAACCTGCTGCGCGTGCTGCTGGACGAACTGCGCCACGCCGTGCCCCAGCGGACCCGCCTGCCCTATCCGGGGGATCCGCGCCTGCGCAGGATCGCCGAGGCATTGCTGGCCAACCCCGGCGATCCGCGGCCGGCGGCCGAGTGGGCACGCTGGGCGGGTCTCAGCAGCCGTAGCCTGAGCCGGCTGTTCGGCGCCGAGACCGGCATGAGCTTCGCCCAATGGCGGCAACTGGCGCGACTGCACGCGGCCGTCGAACGGCTGGCTGCGGGCCAGGCGGTCGGCGAGGTCGCCTGGTCGCTCGGCTACGAAAGCCCGAGCAGCTTCGCCAGTGCCTTCCGCGCGGTATTCGGCGAGACGCCGTCCGGCTATTCCAGTCGTGCCGCCGAAGCGCTAGCCTGACCCTTCCGCGCCACGAGCCTTTCTCCATGAGCCACGCCAATACGCCCCGCGACTGGGTTCGCCGCGCGCCGCGACAGGGCGCGGTGGAACGCATCGAGGCCTACTTCGCCGGCCACGGCTACGATCCGCATCGCCACGACACCTATGCCATCGGCCAGACCCTGGCCGGCGTGCAGAGCTTCCGCTACCGCCACAGCCAGCGTCACAGCCTGCCGGGCGGCTGCCTGGTGCTGCATCCCGACGAATTGCACGACGGCGAGGCCGGCAGCCAGGAAGGGTTCCGCTACCGGATGCTCTACGTCGAGCCGGCGCTGATCCAGCAGGCCCTCGGCGGCCGGCCGCTGCCGTTCGTGCGCGGGGGCTTGTCCGCCGACCTGCGCCTGGCCGCCGCCAGCCGGGCCCTGCTACAGGCCATGGATACCCCGCTGGAGCCGCTGGAAGAACAGGACGCCCTGTTCGAACTCGCCCACGCCCTCGACGCCGTGGCCGGCAACCGGGCGCGCGGCAGGCGCCACTTCGACTTCGTCGCCGCCGAGCGCGCCCGGCAGTACATCCACGCGCACCTGGAACACCCGCTGAGCCTCGACGAACTGGCGCAGGTCGCCCAGCGCGAACGCTGGAGCCTGTCGCGCGATTTCCGCGCGCTGTTCGGCACCAGTCCCTACCGCTATCTGGTCCAGCGCCGCCTGGACATCGCCCGCCGGCTGATGCTCGGCGGCCAGTCGCTGGCCGAAGCCGCACTCGCCGCCGGGTTCGTCGACCAGAGCCACATGACCCGCCATTTCGGCCAGAGCTACGGCCTGCCGCCGGCACGCTGGCTGCGCATGCTCGGCGGCGACTAGGCAGGCTGCACGATCATCCAAGACCGCCCGCTGCGCAGTCGCCTACCCTGGCGCCATCACACCCACCGGAGCCTACCGATGAGCACCCCGCAACCGATCAATTTCGCCGCCAAGCTCGCCCTCTTCGACGACCGCTGGCAGCCCAGGGTGGTCGCCCAGATGAACGACTACCAGTTCAAGCTGGTGAAGATCGAGGGCGACTTCGTCTGGCACAGCCACGCCGACACCGACGAGACCTTCATCGTGCTCGCCGGTCGCCTGCGCATCGATTTCCGCGACGGCGCGGTGCACCTGGGCCCCGGCGAGATGTATGTGGTGCCGCGCGGCGTGGAGCACAAACCGTTCGCCGAGGGCGAGGTGCGCATGCTCCTGGTGGAGCCCTGCGGCGTGCGCAATACCGGCGACCAGGGCGGCGAGCGGACGGCCGTCAACGATCTGTGGATCTGAAACCGCGCCCATGAAAAAGCCCGGCTCGATGGCCGGGCTTTTCCGCTGCGGGTCGTCCTCAATCGGCGACGTGGATCACCACCCGGCCGCGCTTCGGACAGGTTTCCATGTAGCGATGCGCCTCGACCACCTGGTCGAACTCGAACACCCGGTCGATCACCGGCTTGAGCAGGCGGTCGCGGGTCAGTTGCTCGATGTGCGCCAGGGCCTTGCTCACCGACTCGTCGTTGCGTTCCAGGCCCATCTCCGGATGGCCGGTGAAATCCATCAGGCAGTGGCGGTAGAACTGCAGGTGCTTCTTGAACGCGGCGCAGGCCGGGAATGCCGACTCGTTGCCGCCGTTGCAGCCATACAGCACCAGCTTGCCGCGGGTGGCGGAGACATCGCCGAGCAGGGTCATCTGCGGGCCGCCCAGTTCGTCGAGGATGACATTGACGCCCTTGCCCTCGGTGAAGCGCTCGACTTCCAGGACCAGGTCCTGCTCGTCGGTCACCACTACCTTGTCGGCGCCCTGCTCGCGGAGGAATTCGCGCTCGTCGGCGCACTTGGTGGAAACGATCACCCGCGCGCCGAGAGCCTTGGCCAACTGGATCGAGACCGGCCCGTACATGCGCGCCGCCTCGGTGATCAGCACGCTCTGCCCGGCCTTCAGCCCAGCCAGGTCGACCAGGCCGAAATAGGCCACCAGCAGGCCGGTGTAGTAGACGCTGGCTTCCACCGGGGTGAGCACCTCGGGGTAGACCGCCAGCGCCGCGCGCGGCATCAGCACCACGTCGCCATAGGCCGGATAATGATCGGGGGTGTGGGCCGGGAAACTGGCCACGCGCGAACCCGGCGGCAGGTCGCCGACGCCGGCGCCGACCGCCAGTACCTCGCCGGCCAGCTCGAAGCCGAGGCCGGACGGCAGCGCGGCCTGTTCCGGGGCCAGGTTCTGACGCCAGAGCACATCCTTCCAGCTCACGCCGATCGCCTGGACCCGCACCAGGACTTCCCCTGCGGCCGGCGCCGGGGTCGGCAGCTCTTCGCATTTGAGGACCTCTGGCGGGCCAAACTGATGAAAACGGATCACTCGGGACATCGCAAACCTCTGCAGTGCATCACGGGGTGAATAACCTCATGGGTTGTGACTGTATCCGCCCATGCCTGACAAAACCACCCGTCGTTATTGATAATGGCTATGCCTGTCAGTGATCCTATGCCCCTTCGGCACCTCGCCAGGCCCCGTCCCGTCTCGCACCAGGGCTTGACGGCGAGCCCCCGCGGTTGCAGCCTCTAGCCCCTGGAAACGAGGAACGCCATGAACCGAAACGACCTGCGCCGCGTCGATCTGAACCTGCTGATCGTGTTCGAGACCCTGATGCACGAACGCAGCGTGACCCGCGCCGCAGAGAAACTGTTCCTCGGCCAGCCGGCCATCAGCGCCGCGCTGTCGCGCCTGCGCACGCTGTTCGACGACCCGCTGTTCGTCCGTACCGGGCGCAGCATGGAGCCCACCGCGCGGGCCCAGGAGATCTTCGCCCACCTGTCACCGGCGCTGGACTCCATCTCCACCGCCATGAGCCGCGCCAGCGAGTTCGATCCGGCGACCAGCACCGCGGTGTTCCGCATCGGTCTCTCCGACGATGTCGAGTTCGGCCTGCTGCCGCCCCTGCTGCGCCGCCTGCGCGCGGAAGCACCGGGGATCGTCCTCGTCGTGCGCCGCGCCAACTATCTATTGATGCCGAACCTGCTGGCCTCGGGGGAAATCTCGGTGGGCGTCAGCTACACCGACGAACTGCCGGCCAACGCCAAGCGCAAGACCGTGCGCCGCAGCAAGCCGAAGATCCTCCGCGCCGACTCCGCGCCCGGCCAGCTGACCCTCGACGACTACTGCGCGCGGCCGCACGCGCTGGTGTCCTTCGCCGGCGACCTCAGCGGCTTCGTCGACGAGGAACTGGAAAAGTTCGGCCGCAAGCGCAAGGTGGTCCTGGCGGTGCCGCAGTTCAACGGCCTCGGCACCCTCCTCGCCGGCACCGACATCATCGCCACCGTGCCCGACTACGCCGCCCAGGCGCTGATCGCCGCTGGCGGCCTGCGCGCCGAGGACCCGCCGTTCGAGACCCGCGCCTTCGAACTGTCGATGGCCTGGCGCGGTGCCCAGGACAACGACCCGGCCGAACGCTGGCTGCGCTCGCGGATCAGCATGTTCATCGGCGACCCGGACAGTCTCTGAGTCATCCACGGCCCATGCCCGGATGACCGCGCGCGGTCGCCTTCCGCTACGCCACGCCTCCCCTTTCCTGCGCGAAACCCGATGGTGAAGCGCGCCCCTACCGCTCATCCAGCGAAACCACTGTCTATAACCATCGACTGTTACATAAAGCGAAAAACCATGTATCACTATTCGTGATAATCAAAATCTCACCGTTCGATTAGTTCCCCGCGGGAGCAGCCCGCAGACTTCGCCAATCCCGAAAAACCGACTGGCGGAGTCAAGCATGGAACAGTCATCCCACTTCTTCTGGCGCTACCCCCTCGCACTCGCGGCCGTACTGGTCCTGAGCGCCTGCGGCAAGGCCCCGGAAACCACTCAAGGCATGGCAGCGCCCAAGGTCAGCGTCGCCGAAGTCATCGAACAACCGCTGAACGAGTGGGACGAATTCACCGGCCGCCTGGAGGCCCCGGAGTCGGTGGAGCTGCGCCCGCGGGTGTCGGGCTACATCGACCGCGTGGCCTTCCATGAAGGCGCCCTGGTGAAGAAAGGCGACCTGCTGTTCCAGATCGACCCGCGCCCGTTCGAAGCCGAGGTCAAGCGCCTCGAAGCCCAGCTGCAACAGGCCCGCGCGGCCCAGGCGCGGAGCGTCAACGAAGCCCAGCGCGGCGAACGCCTGCGCGCCAGCAACGCGATCTCCGCGGAACTCGCCGACGCCCGCACCACCGCCGCCCAGGAAGCCAGGGCGGCGGTCGCCGCGACCCAGGCGCAACTCGACGCGGCGCGCCTGAACCTGAGCTTCACCCGGGTCACCGCGCCAATCGACGGGCGCGTCAGCCGCGCCGAAGTCACCGCCGGCAACCTGGTCAACTCCGGGGAAACCCTGCTCACCACCCTGGTCAGCACCGACAAGGTGTACGCCTACTTCGACGCCGACGAACGCGTGTTCCTCAAGTACGTCGAGCTGGCCCGCCAGGCCGGGCGCGACACGCGCAGCGAGAGCCCGGTCTACCTCGGCCTGAGCAGCGAGGACGGCAACCCGCACCTGGGCCGGCTGGACTTCCTCGACAACCAGGTCAACCCGCGCACCGGCACCATCCGCGGCCGCGCCGTGTTCGACAACGCCAAGGGCGAGTTCACCCCGGGGCTCTACGTGCGCCTGAAGCTGGTCGGCAGCAAGACCTACGCCGCCACCCTGATCAAGGACGAAGCGGTCGGCACCGACCTGGGCAAGAAGTTCGTGCTGGTCCTGGACGGCGACAACAAGACCGTCTACCGCACCGTCGAGATGGGGCCGAAGCTGGAGGGCCTGCGCATCGTCCGCAGCGGCCTGAGCAAGGGCGACCGGATCGTCGTCAACGGCCTGCAGCGGGTCCGTCCGGGCATGCAGGTGGACCCGCAGAAGGTCGAGATGGCCAGCGCCGACACCCTGGCCACCCTCGCGCGCCTGCGGCAGTCGGTCGGCGACAGCGAACCGCCGAAGGTGGCGGCGACCAAGGACAACGCCACTCGCAACGAGCCGCGCGGCTGAGCGCGGCGATAGGAAGAACCGATGAATTTCTCCCAATTCTTCATCCAGCGGCCGATCTTCGCCGCGGTGCTGTCGCTGCTGATCCTGATCGGCGGCGCCATCTCCCTGTTCCAGCTACCCATCAGCGAGTACCCGGAAGTGGTGCCGCCGACCGTCGTGGTCCGCGCCAACTTCCCCGGTGCCAACCCGAAAGTCATCGGCGAAACCGTCGCCTCTCCCCTGGAGCAGGCGATCACCGGGGTGGAGAACATGCTCTACATGTCCTCCCAGTCGACCTCCGACGGCAAGCTGACCCTGACCATCACCTTCGCCCTCGGCACCGATCTGGACAACGCCCAGGTACAGGTGCAGAACCGCGTCACCCGGACCGAGCCGAAGCTGCCGGAAGAAGTGACCCGGCTCGGCATCACCGTCGACAAGGCCTCGCCCGACCTGACCATGGTCGTGCACCTGACCTCGCCGGATAACCGCTACGACATGCTCTACCTGTCGAACTACGCGGTGCTCAACGTGAAGGACGAACTGGCCCGCCTCGACGGCGTCGGCGACGTCCAGCTGTTCGGCCTCGGCGACTATTCCCTGCGCGTCTGGCTGGACCCGAACAAGGTCGCCTCGCGCAACCTCACCGCCACCGACGTGGTCAACGCCATCCGCGAGCAGAACCGCCAGGTCGCCGCCGGCACCCTGGGCGCACCGCCGGCGCCGAGCGCCACCAGCTTCCAGCTGTCGATCAACACCCAGGGCCGCCTGGTCACCGAGGAAGAGTTCGAGAACATCATCATCCGCACCGGCGCCAACGGCGAGATCACCCGCCTGCGCGACATCGCCCGGGTCGAGCTGGGCTCCAGCCAGTACGCCCTGCGCTCGCTGCTGAACAACAAGCCGGCGGTGGCGATCCCGATCTTCCAGCGTCCCGGCTCGAACGCCATCGAGATCTCCAACCTGGTACGGGAGAAGATGGCCGAGCTGAAGCAGAGCTTCCCGCAGGGCATGGACTACTCCATCGTCTACGACCCGACCATCTTCGTCCGCGGCTCCATCGAGGCGGTGGTACACACCCTGTTCGAAGCCCTGGTGCTGGTGGTGCTGGTGGTGATCCTGTTCCTGCAGACCTGGCGCGCCTCGATCATCCCCCTGGCCGCGGTGCCGGTGTCGCTGATCGGCACCTTCGCGGTGATGCACATGCTCGGCTTCTCGCTCAACGCGCTGTCGCTGTTCGGCCTGGTGCTGGCGATCGGCATCGTGGTCGACGACGCCATCGTGGTGGTGGAGAACGTCGAGCGCAACATCGGCCTCGGCCTCAAGCCGGTGGAAGCCACCAAGCGCGCCATGCGCGAGGTGACCGGGCCGATCATCGCCACGGCGCTGGTGCTCTGCGCGGTGTTCATCCCGACCGCGTTCATCTCCGGCCTCACCGGGCAGTTCTACCGCCAGTTCGCCCTGACCATCGCGATCTCCACGGTGATCTCGGCGTTCAACTCGCTGACCCTGTCGCCGGCGCTGGCGGCGGTCCTGCTCAAGGGCCACCACGAGCCGAAGGACCGCTTCTCGGTGTTCCTCGACAAGCTCCTCGGCGGCTGGCTGTTCCGTCCGTTCAACCGCTTCTTCGACCGCGCCAGCCATGGCTACGTCGGCACGGTGAACCGGGTCCTGCGCGGCAGCTCGATCGCCCTGCTGGTCTACGGCGGGCTGATGGTGCTGACCTACTTCGGCTTCTCCAGCACGCCGACCGGTTTCGTCCCGCAGCAGGACAAGCAGTACCTGGTGGCCTTCGCCCAGTTGCCCGACGCGGCCAGCCTGGACCGTACCGAGGCGGTGATCAAGCAGATGTCCGAGATCGCCCTGGCGCAGCCCGGCGTGGCCGACTCGGTGGCCTTCCCCGGCCTGTCGATCAACGGCTTCACCAACAGCCCGAACAGCGGCATCGTGTTCACCCCGCTGAAGCCGTTCGACGAGCGCAAGGACCCGAGCCAGTCGGCCGGCGCCATCGCCGCCGCGCTGAACGCCAAGTACGCCGACATCCAGGACGCCTACATCGCGATCTTCCCGCCGCCGCCGGTTCAGGGGCTGGGGACCATCGGCGGCTTCCGCCTGCAGATCGAGGACCGTGGCAACCAGGGCTACGAGGAGCTGTTCAAGCAGACCCAGAACATCATCGCCAAGGCCCGTGCGCTGCCTGAGCTGGAACCCAGCTCGGTGTTCTCCAGCTACCAGGTCAACGTGCCGCAGATCGACGCCGACATCGACCGCGAGAAGGCCAAGACCCACGGCGTGGCGATCAGCGACATCTTCGACACCCTGCAGGTCTACCTCGGCTCGCTGTACGCCAACGACTTCAACCGCTTCGGCCGTACCTACCAGGTCAATGTCCAGGCCGAGCAGCAGTTCCGCCTCGAACCCGAGCAGATCGGCCAGCTGAAGGTGCGCAACAACCTCGGCGAGATGGTCCCGCTGGCGTCCTTCATCAAGGTCAGCGACACCTCCGGCCCGGACCGCGTGATGCACTACAACGGCTTCATCACCGCCGAACTGAACGGCGCCCCGGCCGCCGGCTACAGCTCCGGCCAGGCGCAGGCGGCGATCGAGAAGCTGCTGAAGGAGGAACTGCCCAACGGCATGACCTACGAGTGGACCGAGCTGACCTACCAGCAGATCCTCGCCGGCAACACCGCGCTGTTCGTCTTCCCGCTCTGCGTGCTGCTGGCCTTCCTCGTGCTGGCCGCCCAGTACGAGAGCTGGAGCCTGCCGCTGGCGGTGATCCTGATCGTGCCGATGACCCTGCTGTCGGCGATCACCGGGGTGATCCTGGCCGGCAGCGACAACAACATCTTTACCCAGATCGGCCTGATCGTTCTGGTGGGGCTGGCGTGCAAGAACGCGATCCTGATCGTCGAGTTCGCCAAGGACAAGCAGGAGGAAGGCATGGACCGCGTCGCCGCGGTGCTGGAAGCCTGCCGCCTGCGCCTGCGGCCGATCCTGATGACGTCCATCGCCTTCATCATGGGCGTGGTGCCCCTGGTGATCTCCACCGGCGCCGGCGCCGAGATGCGTCACGCGATGGGCGTGGCGGTGTTCTCCGGGATGATCGGGGTGACCTTCTTCGGCCTGCTGCTGACGCCGGTGTTCTACGTCCTCATCCGCCGCTTCGTGGAAAACCGCGAAGCGCGCCGCGCCGCCAACGACAAAGGCCTGCCAGAGGTGCATGCATGATTCACGCGCAGTCGATCCGGAGCGGGCTGGCGCCCGCCCTGGGTCTGTTCAGTCTGCTGGCGCTCAGCGCCTGCACGGTGGGTCCGGACTACCGGACCCCCGACACCGCGGCGGCGAAGATCGACGCCACGGCGAGCGAGCCCTACGACCGCAGCCGCTTCGAAAGCCTGTGGTGGAAACAGTTCGACGATCCGACCCTGAACCAGTTGGTCGAGCAGTCGCTGACCGGCAACCGCGACCTGCGCGTGGCCTTCGCCCGCCTGCGCGCCGCCCGCGCCCTGCGCGACGACGTGGCCAACGATCGCTTCCCGGTGGTTACCAGCCGCGCCAGCGCCGACATCGGCAAGGGGCAGCAACCGGGAGTGACCGAGGACCGGGTCAACAGCGAACGCTACGACCTGGGCCTGGACACGGCCTGGGAGCTCGACCTGTTCGGGCGTATCCGCCGCCAGCTGGAATCCAGCGACGCCCTCAGCGAAGCGGCCGAGGCCGACCTGCAGCAACTGCAGGTCAGCCTGATCGCCGAGCTGGTGGACGCCTACGGCCAGCTGCGCGGCGCGCAACTGCGCGAGAAGATCGCGCTGAGCAACCTGGAGAACCAGAAGGAGTCGCGCCAGCTCACCGAGCAACTGCGCGACGCCGGGGTCGGCGCCGAACTCGACGTGCTGCGCGCCGATGCGCGCCTGGCGGCCACGGCCGCCAGCGTTCCGCAACTGCAGGCGCAGGCCGAGCGCTCCAGGCACCGTATCGCCACCCTCCTCGGCCAACGGCCGGAAGAGTTGACGGTGGACCTTTCGCCGCGCGACCTGCCGGCGATCACCAAGGCCCTGCCGATCGGCGATCCCGGCGAACTGCTGCGCCGCCGGCCGGACATCCGCGCCGCCGAACGGCGCCTGGCCTCGAGTACCGCCGAGGTCGGCGTGGCCACCGCCGACCTGTTCCCGCGGGTCAGCCTCAGCGGCTTCCTCGGCTTCACCGCCGGGCGCGGTTCGCAGATCGGCTCGAGCGCCGCCCGCGCCTGGAGCGTCGGCCCGAGCATCAGTTGGGCCGCCTTCGACCTCGGCAGCGTGCGTGCCCGCCTGCGCGGCGCCAGGGCCGACGCCGACGCCGCGCTGGCCAGCTACGAGCAGCAGGTGCTGCTGGCCCTGGAAGAATCGGCGAATGCCTTCAGCGACTATGGCAAGCGCCAGGAGCGCCTGGTCTCGCTGGTCCGCCAGTCGGAAGCCAGTCGCGCCGCCGCGCAACAGGCGGCGATCCGCTACCGCGAAGGCACCACCGACTTCCTGGTGCTGCTGGACGCCGAGCGCGAGCAACTCTCCGCCGAAGACGCCCAGGCCCAGGCCGAGGTCGAACTGTACCGCGGCATCGTGGCGATCTACCGCTCCCTCGGCGGCGGCTGGCAACCCAGCGCCTGAACCGGCTATCCCCGGCCGATGGAAATCGGCCATTCCAGCCCCGCGATTGCAACTCCTGGTCGCGGGGCTTTTTTATGCGCAAGGCGGGGTGAACGCTCGGTCGAGTCCCCCGCCGTTTAACGCGATGGCGGCGAGGCTCGGCGGGCATTGCCGCAGGCTATTCCCGCCGCTCCGGCTGCACCGAGTGGAAGTACCGGATGTAGGTATCCGCCGGCCGGGACGCTCCCGCCAGGTCGGCGGCATGTCCGATGCGCCGCGATGGTAGGTGCCATGGTTGACGGTATGGAAGAGGACCCTAGCCCGGGAAAAAGCTTCAGCGCGCCTCCCGCAAGCCTTCCAGGCGCGCGGCGCAGAGTTCGTGCAGGCGGTCACGAAGAATGCGCCCGGCGCTGTCCAGTTCGGGGCGCGCGTAGAGCGCCAGCTCCAGCCCGCCGATGGGCGGGAAGCCGGCCTCCGCGCCGAGCAGGCGATGTTCCGGCCCGACACAGCCCAGCGGTAGCAGGCTGACCCCCAGGCCGGCGCCAACCGCCGCCACCAGGCTCGCCAGGCTGGCGCTGGAATAGCTGATCCGCCAGCGCCGGCCGAGGCTTTCCAGGGCGTGGATCATCTCCTGCCGGTACAAGGCGCCGACCGGGAACACCACCAGCGGCAAAGGCTCGTCCAGGGAGCGCTCGCGCCACGGCCGCGCGGCGCTCTCGATCCAGCCCAGCGGCTCGGCCCAGCGCGCGTGGCAATCGCTGTCGGCGCCCCATTGCTTGACCAGCAGCAGGTCCAGTTCGCCGCCGCGATACAGGCGCAACAGGTGGTGGCTGAGCCCGCTCTCGACTTCCAGGCGCAGCCGCGGGCGCTCTTCGGTGAAACGCGTCAGCACCGGCATCAGCACCTCGCCGGCGAGGTCCTCGGGTACGCCGAGGCGCAGCACGCCGTCGCCATGGGCCGGACTCAGCGCCTCGCTGGCCTCCTCCGAGAGGCGCAACAGGCGCCGCGCATAGCCGAGCAGGCGCTCGCCCTCCTCGGTCGGCAGCACCTGGCGCTGGCTGCGGTCGAGCAGGCGGCAGCCGAGCGCCTGTTCGAGGCGGATGACCTGCTGGCTGACGGTGGACTGGGTCAGGTGCAGGTGTTCGCCGGCACGGGTGAAGTTGCCGGTATCCACCACGCTGACGAAGGTACGGAGCAGGACCAGGTCAAGCATGCAGACTCCCACTGAAAGGCATTACATCATTTAATTTCAGCATACATCTCATCCTCTTCATACTGTCCGCCATCACCCCTCGGAGCTTAGCGAGATGTCACTGGCCAACCTGTGGAGGAGCGCACTCATGCTGGTTTGCGCAGCATTCAACGCAAGCGCCGGCGCCAGCGACGCCGGCGAACTGCTCGAAGCCGCGCGCCGCGGCGACAGCGCGCGGGTCGCCAGCCTGCTCGAGCGGCGGGTCGAGGTCGACGTCCGCAGCGCGGACGGCAGCACCCCGCTGCTGCTGGCCACCGCCAACGACCACCTGGCGGTGGCGCGCCAGCTGATCGAAGCCGGCGCCGACGTCAACCTGCAGAATCGCCAGCTCGACAGCCCCTACCTGCTGGCCGGCGCCCAGGGCCGCCTGGAGATCCTGCGCCTGACCCTGCTCCACGGCGCCGACCTGAAAAGCACCAACCGCTATGGCGGCACCTCCCTGATCCCGGCCTGCGAGCGCGGCCACGTGGAGGTGGTGAAAACCCTGCTGCAGGCCGGCGTCGATCCCAACCATGTCAACAAGCTCGGCTGGACCGGCCTGCTCGAGGCGATCCTGCTCAGCGACGGCGGGCCACGGCACCAGGAAATCGTGCGGCTGCTGCTGGACGGCGGCGCCGATGTCAACCTGGCCGACGCCGACGGCGTCACCCCCCTGGCCCACGCCCGCCAGCGCGGCCAGCACGAGATCGAGCGGCTGCTGCTGGCCGCCGGTGCCCAATGAAAGCGAAGGAGACAAGCATGTCCGCGGAAACCTTCATGCGCGAGGCCATCGCCCTGGCCCGCGCCAACGTCGAGGCTGGCGGCCGCCCGTTCGGCGCCGTGCTGGTACGCGACGGCCAGGTCCTGGCGCGGGGCGTCAACCAGATCCACGAATCCCACGATCCCAGCGCCCACGCCGAACTGCAGGCGATCCGCCAGGCCAGCCGGCTGCTCGGCAGCCCGCGCCTGGATGGCTGCGAGATCTACGCCAGCGGTCACCCGTGCCCGATGTGCCTGGCCGCCATGCACCTGTGTGGCATCCGCGCAGCCTGGTTCGCCTATTCCAACGAGGACGGCGAGCCCTACGGGCTGTCCACCGCGGCGCTCTACGCCGAGATGGCGCGTCCGCCGCAACAGCAGGGCCTGCCACTGCGTGCCCTGCGCCCGGCCGGCGAGGACGGCCTCTATCGGCAATGGCGGCAGCGCCAGGCATGAGCCCGAGAACCCCATCCGACGGCCAGGCCGCCAGCAGCGCCGGCGTGGCGCAGGCCAGCTGGGTCGGTCTGCTGGTGATCTTCTGTCTCGGCATCAACCTGCGGCCGATCCTCACCGGCATCGGCCCGCTGCTCTCGGAAATCACCGCCGCCACCGGCCTGGGCTTCCAGGGCGCGTCGCTGCTGACGGTCCTGCCGGTGCTCTGCATGGGCCTGGTGGCGTTGCTGCTGCCCTGGCTCGGACGCTGGCTGGCCGAACACCGCGGCATCGTCTGCGGGCTGCTGGCCATCGCCGCGGCCTGTCTCTGGCGCCTGGAGCTGCAGGGCGGCCTGGCGCTGATCGCCAGCGCCGCGCTGGCCGGCAGCGGCGTGGCGATCATCCAGGCGCTGGTGCCGGGGGTGATCAAGCGCTGGTTCCCGCAGCGGGTGCCTGCGGCGATGGGACTCTACTCGGCCTCGCTGATGGCCGGCGGCGGCACCGCCGCGGTGCTCAGCCCTCGCATCGCCGAACATTTCTCCAGTTGGCAGGCCGGCCTCGGTGCCTGGGCCCTGCCGGCCCTCCTGGCACTGCTGCTGTGGACCTTCGCCCGGCCCCGGGAGACACTGCCGGACAGCGCCGGCGGGCCGGCCCGGCACTTCTTCGGCAACCGTCGCGGCTGGCTGCTGGCGCTGTACTTCGGCCTGATCAACGGCGGCTATACGAGCATGGTGGCCTGGTTGCCGGTGTACTACCGCCAGCTCGGCTGGAGTGCCCAGGACAGCGGCGGCCTGGTCGGCATCATGACCATCTTCCAGGTATTCGCGGCACTCAGCGTGCCACTGCTGATCCGTGGCCGCCCGGACCGCCGCCCCTGGCTCCTGGCGGCACTGCTGGTCCAGCTCGGCGGGTTCTGCGGCCTGCTGCTGATGCCGCTGCAGCACGCTCCGCTGTGGGTGGCGCTGATCGGCTACGGGCTCGGCGCCTGCTTCGCCCTCAGCCTGACCCTGACCCTCGACCACCTCCACGAGCCGCGCGCGGCGGGAAGCCTGGCGGCCTTCGTGCAGGGCATCGGCTTCATCATCACCGGCATCGTGCCCTACCTCACCGGCTGGCTGCGCGATGCCACCGGCAGCTTCCAGGCCTCCTGGCTGCTGCTGGCGGTGAGCGTGGTGGCGATGTTGCTGGTGACCCTGCGCTTCGCCCCGTCCGGCTATGCCCGGGCCATGGGCGAGACGCGCGACTGAGCGGCGGACCTCCGCGCCCGTCATTGCGGGCGCGGGTGGCGCTTCAGTAATGGGTGGCGATATAGATGCGGTAGCTGATGATGGCCAGCATGCAGATCACGCCGACCCACATGAGGAACAGGCCGAACGGCGTGTCGCGCTTGGTGAAGCCCGTGCCGATGAAGAGCATGCCCAGCACGATGATTGCGAAAGTGACGCCGTAAGAATCCATGTTTGCCCTCGTTGGCTGCGTTCCTGACATACCCGTCAGTCTAGCCTCAAGCCCGCTAGAACTCCGTTGATATTTGTCAGCCTGCGGTCAAGCTCGGGAAAATCCGTCGAATTCGAGGAAACTTCCTATATCCGCCTGGCCAGCGCCCTGAAGAGCGCATCGATCTCGGCGAAGTCCGGGCGCTCGGCCACCCGCGACGCCACGCAACGCCGCTGCAAATCGAGCAGCGCCGCGCCTGGCGTCGTCGCGTGCGGCGCCGGCTCGCAGCGCTCCAGCAGTTCCTCCAACAGGCAGCCGAACGCGCGCACCTCCAGACGCCGCAAGGCGCCGGCGAACGCGGCATCCTCGCGCGGCAGGAAAGAGGCGGCGCCGAAGTCGCCGAGCAGGCAAGCGCCGTTCTCGCGGCAGAGGATGTTGTGCGCATAGAGATCGCCATGGCCGATGCCACGCCCATGCAGGTGCGTCATCACCGCGGCGATCGAGCCCGCCAGGCGCAGGACCGTCGCCAGGTCGAAACGACGCTCCGGCGGGTATACGTCGCGGGTGCAGGACGCCAGGCTCGGCGGCCCCGCCAGGTTGCGGTAGCCGTCGCCGAGCAATTCCAGCACCAATCCCTCGCGCCGCTGCGGGTGGCCGGCGATCCGCCCGAGCACCTCGATCAGTTGCGGATGGCGCCCCGCCGCCAGGCAGGCGGCCATTTCGCTGGCCGGCGTACCGTCGCTGGTCACCCCGCCCTTGAACAGTTTCAGTGCCACCGCCCGCCTGGAGCCGTCGGCCTGCCACCAGTCGCCGCGATGAATCGAGCCGGAAGCGCCTTCGCCAATCAGCTCGCCCGGCGTCAGTTGGCTCCAGTCCAGCGCGGCGATGTCGCCATCGGCCAGCGCCGGCAAGCGGCACAGCGGATTGCCGGCATAGGCCAGCCAGGCCAGGCGCGGCAGTCCGGCCAGCCAGGCCGGTAGGCGCTGGAAGCGATTGGCGGCGATCCGCAGCAACTCCAGGCGCTCGCAACCGGCCATGCTCTCGGGCAGCGCCTGCAGCCGGTTGCCGGCCAGCATCAGCTTCTGCAGCGGCCGTTGGCCAAGTTCCTCGGGCAGCGCGGCGATGCGATTGTCGGTGAGGATCAGCCAGCGCAGCGCCGCTGGCAGCGCGGCGGCGGGCACCCGCTCGATGCGGTTGGACTTGAAGCCGACCATGTCCAGCGCCGGGCACTCGCCTACCACCGCCGGCAATTCATCGAAGTCGTTGGCGGAACAGAACAGCACCTTCAGCCGGCGCAGCCGGCCGAGATCGTCCGGCAGCCGGCTGAGCGCGTTGCCGCTGAGATTGAGCACCTCCAGTGTATCGGCGAGGTCGAAGATCTCCCGCGGGAACTCGCGAAGACCGCAGGACAGGTCCAGGCGGGTGGCGCCGGCCAGTTCGCCGCTGCGCAGCTGTTGCAAGGTGTGCATGGATCGACGGACTCCGGCGAGGACGGATGGAGAGCCGCGCATGATAGCCAAGGCATTGCGGAACGCGCACCTTCGCCGTGCTAGAGTGGCCGCCCCGAATCGACAGGACCCAGAGAATGGAACTCTCCCCCGCCGAACGCCAACTCCTGCAGGCCCATCGCCTGGCCGTGTTCGACGGCTGCGTGGTGTACGACACCCAGCCGCCGGTTTCCAGCGATGCTCTCCAGCGCCTCGCCGAGGGCCTGGCCGGGCCGCTTCCCGAGGAGTTGCTGCGACTCTGGCGCACCTGTTTCGGCGGGCGCCTCGGCTATGACCTGGAAGTCGACTACGACGGCCACCGCCACCCGTTTTCCTTCAACGAGCTGTTCTACCCGGACAGCGACGGCTACCACGATCTCTGGGGCTGGATCGAACACGAACGCGAACTGGCCGCGCAAGCCGCCGAGGACGAAGGTCGCGCCTGGGATGGCAGGCTGGCCTACCTGCCGTTCGGCGGCTTCGAGTACCTGGAGCGGCTCTACGTCTGCGTCGAGCCCGGTCCCGAGTACGGCGCGGTGATCGCCTGGAGCCACGGCCTGCCGCCAGCCTGGGCCGGGCGCCTGCACCAGGACTCGGCGACACGCCTGGCCGACGACGTCGGCGGGCTGTTCCGCCTGCTGTCCTTCGAACAGGATCCGTTCGACGCCGAGAACGCCTGCGGCGTGGCCGACGAGCTGCTGGAAGCGCTGGACGCCCTGGAGTCCGCCGGGGAGACCGGCAAGGCGCTCAAGGGCCGCCTGGAAGTCCTGCTGCGCCAGCGCATCCTCGACTGGCGGCCGGCCCTTGCCGACGGCCGCCTGGCCGCCGAGCCGCGGCTGCGCCAGCTGGCCCTGGCCGAAGCCGCGCAAGCCGGCGACATCGACCTGCTGCAACGCCTGCGCGGGGCCGGCTGCGATTTCGCCGAAACCCTGCGCGGACGTGGCGGTGTGCTCGAAGCATGCCTTGCGCGCGGTCGCCTGGAGGCTGCCGGATGGCTGCTCGACCAGGGTGTCGCGGTGCACGAGGACAGTCTGCGGATCGGCGCCGCGCATCTCGACGCGGCCCTGGCCGAACGCCTGCTGCGGCTTGGCGCGAGCAGCGACCCGAACACCGTGCTCCTGGCCTTGCAGTATGGCGACGAGGACGCCGCGCGAAGCATGGCGCGCCCGCTGCTGGAAGAGTCGCCGGCGCGGGCCAGCGCCCTGCGCCTGGCGCTGGGCAGCCGCGCCGAACGCGAACGCAGCGATGCGAAGCGGGTCAGGTCGGGGAAGATGGGCAGCAACCGCACTCCGGAAGACTACCTGGCCCTGGCCGAACGCCTGGAGCGCTTCCTCGCCGGACTGGCAGGCTGACTCAGCCCTCCGGCCCCTGTACCTCGATGAAGGAACCGTCGGCCAGGCGCTCGAAGGCCCGGCCCGGTGGCGCGTCGAGCAGCGGCAGGATGCTGTCGTCGGCGTTCAGCACCGAGCCGAGGCTGACGTAGGCTGTGGTGCCGGCGGTGTTCATGTAGTCGTCCGACTCGTCGCCGGCCATCAGCCGCCAGCCGCTGTCGTTCTCCTCCTCCGGCGCCTCGCGGTAGAGATAGCCGACCGCCTTCCCCTCGTCGATCACCCGGCGCGTTACGAAGCAGCGCCGGGCATAGGGCGAGATCGGCGTTTCCCGTGGGTCGTGCTCGGTATTGATGATGTGCCGCGCCTCGAAGACGATACGCTCGCCCAGCGACAGGTCGCGGATGTACTGCGGATAGTTGTCCAGGCGGCCGCTGAAGGCGCCGTCCGCCTCGATGCCTTCCACCGTCACCCAGAGCCGCTCGGCGCGCGGCGCGTCCGGGTTGTCGGTATCGAAGGCGAAGATTAGCTTGACGCTTTCCCCGGCCGCGACCCGGTCGATGGTCTCGGCGTCCGGTTTGTAGAAGGTGTAGGGATGGCGGAGCGCGATTACGCTGGCGTCCACCAAGGTCCACGAGGCCATGTCTGCTCCCGCTTGGCTGGCTACGCGGCGCCCGTAGCCTGGGCTGCCTCGGGCACGCCGGTGCCCGGGCGGCATGGGTGTGATGGCGTCGCCGAGGTTCGCATGGCAGCGCCGGCCGGCAGGTCGAGGCCAGGCCAGGGGCCGTCCTTCGGCCTGCCTACCCAGAGGAAGGTAGCAGCGCAGCCGCGCAGCCGCCAGCAACGGGCTGTCGCGGCACGCCGCCCCGGGCGGGGCGGCGCCGGCCCCTCAGAGGACCTGCAGCGGGTACTCGACGATCAGGCGGACTTCGTCGAGGTCCGACTCGAAGCTGTCGGAGCGCACCGTGGCCTGGCGCACGCGGAACGACAGGTCCCTGGCCGCGCCGCTCTGCACCACGTACTTCACTTCGACGTTGCGTTCCCAGCGGCCCTGGTTGGTCAACGGGTTGCCGTTCTCGTCGCGCCGCATGTACACGCTGTTGGCTCCCGAGTAGTCGGCGTCCCAGCCCTTGCCGTAGCGGGTCATGAAGCTCAGCCCCGGCACGCCGAAAGCCGCCATGTCGAGGTCGTAGCGGAGCATCAGGGAGCGCTCCTTCGGCGAGTTGAAGTCGCTGTACTGGATCGAGTTGTCGAGGTAGATCGAGTCGGTCTGGCGCAGGTAGTCGAAATCGTTGTCGCCGTTGTTGCGCTGGTAGGACAGCAGCACCTGGTGCGGGCCGTAGGAGAAACCTCCGCGCACGCTCCAGATGTTGTTGTTCAGCTCGCCCATCACCTGCTTGCCCTCGTCCTTGACCTTGTAGTAATTGGCGCCGCCGAGCAACGACAGGTTCTCGTCCAGCGGATAGCTGAAGCTGGTGCCGGCGAAGTACTGGTCCCAGGCATCCTTCTGCCGGCTGCTGTAGAGGCTGAGGTTCCAGTGCTCGGTGGCCTGGTAGTCACCGCCGGCATAGGCCACCCAGGGCGAGTCGATGCGTCCGCCATAGAAGCCGTAGAAGTCGTCGCGGGCACTGGTGCTGTTGGGCTGGGTCATCGAGTCGAGCTTGCCGGCCTGCAGGGTCAGCCCGTCCACCAGGCTGTCGTTGACCAGAGTGAAGCCGCGGAAGCTGGAGGGGAACAGCCGGCTGTTGCCGAACTGCACCACCGGGGTCTCCGGGAACACGTCGCCGACCCGCAGCACGGTGCCGTACCAGCGCAGCTTGACCGCGCCGCCGGCCCGCGAATAGTCGTCCTGGGCGCGCCCCTGGCTGTCGTAGGGCAGCAGGTCGATGCTGCCGCCGGCGCCGGAGCGCCCGCCGCCGCTGTCCAGACGCACGCCGAGCTGGGCGAAGGCATCGATGCCGACACCGACGGTGCCCCGGGTGAAACCCGAGGAGAAATTGGCCATGAAGCCCTGTGCCCATTCCTCGCTGTAGCCGCCACCGACCGGGCTCGACTGGCCCTTGCGGAAATCACGGTTGAAATAGTAGTTGCGCAGCAGCAGGTTCAGCTCGCTGCCCTCGATGAAGCCTTCCTTGCTGCGTTCGGCGCTCTCCTCGGCGACGGCCGAGGTCATCAGCCCGGCCCCCAGCAACAGCGGAAGCGTCCACAGTCGTTTCTTTCCATCCCCTTGCATGGCGATTGCTCCAGATCGGTTCATGTCTGTTTTTCTTCTGCGGCCATGCCCTGCGGCGCTGGCTGTGCGTGAACTTCTGGTCGATCGCGCCCCCGCGCAGTCCTGCCGCTTCCGGCATTGACCGTGGGGTGATTCTGGAACCGGGTAAATGACGCGGACATGAGGGAGGGATTACTTTTCCGCAATCTTAACTGGCGCTTAATCCGCTTCGGCCAGACTGTTCCGCCAGGCATCGGAGCGTCGCCGAAGTTATCGGAAACGTAATCTCCCCCTCACCCTTGGGTAATCCGTCCGCTCTTACTCTTGGCTCCATCGGGACGAATACCTCGTTCCGCAGCGAGCCAACCCGAGAGGTTTGCCATGAAGATCATGCCGATGGCCCTTGCCGCCCTGCTGGCGCTCGGTGCCGCCACTGCCCAGGCCCAGGACGGCAGCGAACGCTCCTGGCAGTACAACGCCGAATTCCGTGCCGCGCAGAAGGAACTGCGCGAGAAGCGCCTGCAGAAGCAGCAACTGGAGGCCCAGGCGCAGAAAGCCGACCGCAGCAAGTGCGGGGAGCGCAAGGACGGCAACGGCTGAGCCGCATCGTTACCGAGCAATACACTTGTCCTTTTTGGGTTGCTCCTTTGGACAAGTCCTGAGGCGCCAGTCATGGCGCCTTTTTTTTTGCCTTCGCGCGTAGCGGAAGCTGGCGGAATGGCCGCCAGCGACCAGCCGCCCTCCCCGGTCTCGGTCCTACTGTTGCAAGGCCCGTGGCCGCTGGCTGCGGCGCTCGGCGGCGGGTGCCGGGCTGGCCTGGAGCTGGAAGTCGAAATCGAGCTCGGCGAAACGCCCGCCCTCCACGCCACGGTCGCGAGCGGCGGCGGGGTCGTCGTTGAAACGCAGGTCGCCGATCAGGCCATCGCGGGTGGCATAGGCGAAGTCGTCCCACAGGTACTGGTCGCCCGCCAGGTTGATCTGGGTGGTCAGGTGCCGATGCCCCGCCGCCGAGATGAAGAAGTGGATGTGCGCCGGACGCTGGCCGTGGCGACCGAGACGGTCGAGCAGCTCCTGGGTCGGGCCATCGGCCGGGCAGCCGTAGCCGGACGGCACGATGCTGCGCGCGCGGTAGCGGCCGTCGGCGTCGGTGCGGATGCGCCGGCGCAGGTTGTACTCGGACTGGCTGCTGTCGAAGTAGGAATAGGTGCCCTGGGTGTTGGCATGCCAGACATCGACGATGGCCCCGGCCAGTGGCCGGCCGTCGGGACCGCTGACGCGGCCCTGGAGGAACATCACGGTGCCGGGGTCGCGGCCGTCGTCCATCCGCGCCTCGCCATCGCTCAGCGGCGCGCCGGCGACGTACAGCGGGCCCTCGATGGTGCGCGGCGTACCGCCGGTGAGGCCGGCCTCGGCGTCCTGGGCATCGAGCAGCAGGTCCAGGTAGTGCTCCAGGCCCAGCCCGGCGGCCAGCAGGCCGGCCTCCTGGCGGCCGCCCAGGCGGTTCAGGTAGTCCACCGCTTTCCAGAATTCGTCGGGCGTGACCTGCATCTCTTCGATCAGCTTCGCCGTGTCATCGAGGATGCGTCGCACCAGGGCCTTGGTGCGCGGGTCGCCGCGTTCGTTGAGCTGGCCGCTGGCCTCTTCGAAGAAGCGCTGGACCTCGGCAGTCTGGGAAATATTCACGGTCATGGCGGTTGCCTCTGTTTGTTGTTGTCGGGCGTGGGAAGTGAATCTCAGCGGTCGTCGGCATGGATCGACGAGGGATGTCGGCAGAGCCCGTCGATCTCGATATCCATGTAGGGGAACAGCGGCAGCCGGCTCAGGGTGTCGTGCAGCGCCTCGACGCCGGGCAGGTCGAACACGCTGTAGTTGGCGTAGTGCCCGGCGATCCGCCAGAGGTGCCGCCAACTGCCCTCGCGCTGCAGGCGCTGGGCCATTTCCCTCTCGTCGGCCTTGAGCCGCTCGGCGCGCTGCGGATCCATGTCGGCGGGCAGCTTCACGGTCATCTTCACGTGGAACAGCATCGTGCGTTTCTCCTCTGTCTGCGGAACGGTTTCAGCGCCGGCGGAAGCGCGCCAGGCGCTCCTCGTCGAGCGCCAGGCCGAGGCCCGGCGCGCGCGGCACGTGCAAGTGGAAATCCTGGTAGCGCGGCGCCTCGGCGAGGATGTCCTCGGTCAGCAGCAACGGGCCGAACAGCTCGCTGTGCCAGGCCAGGCGGTCGAGGGTGACGAAGGCGTGGGCGGCGGCCAGGGTGCCGATGCCGCCCTCGAGCATGGTCCCGCCGTACAGGCCGACCCCGGCCGCCTCGGCGATCGCCGCGCAACGCAGCACGGCGCGCGGACCGCCGTTCTTGGCGATCTTCAGGGCGAACACCGGGGCGGCGCCCTCGCGAGCCAGGTGGAAGGCATCCTCGACGCTCTCGATGGCCTCGTCGGCCATGATCGGCGCGCCGCCGAGGCGGCTCAGGCGCGCCAGGCCGACGCGGTTGTGGCGGGCGATGGGCTGCTCGATCAGGGCGATGCCGTTGTCGCCGAGCACCGCGCAGGCGCGCTGGGCGACGCCTTCGTCCCAGGCCTGGTTGACGTCGACGCGCACGCTGGCGCGCTCGCCGAGGGCGCGCTTGATGGCGATCGCGTGGGCCACGTCGGCATCCACCTCACCGGCGCCGATCTTCAGCTTGAAGTGCCGGTGGCGGCGCAGGTCGAGCATCCGCTCGGCCTCCTCGATGTCGCGGTCGGTGTCGCCGCTGGCCAGGGTCCAGGCCACTTCCAGGCTGTCGTGCAGGCGCCCGCCGAGCAGCTCGCTGACCGGCAGGCCGAGGCGCTTGCCATGGGCGTCGAGCAGTGCGGTTTCCACCGCCGAGCGGGCGAAGGTGTTGCCCCTGATGTGCCGGTCCAGGCGCTGCATCGCGGCGTTGACGTTGTCCGCCGGCTGGCCCAGCAGCAACGGGGCGAAATGCGCGTCGAGGTTGCTCTTGATGCTCTCCGGGCTTTCGTTGCCGTAGGCCAGGCCGCCTATGGTGGTGGCCTCGCCGAGGCCCTCGATGCCGTCGCTGCAGCGCAGGCGGAGGATCACCAGGGTCTGCCGGTTCATGGTGTGCATGGCCAGCTTGTGCGGGCGGATGGTCGGCAGGTCGACGATGATCGACTCGAGGCTCTGGATGACGGCTTGGCTCATTCGGGGTCCACCTGGGTTGCGGTCGGGTTCTCGGCGGCTCGTGGTACAGGTCCTGTTCGATACCGAACGGGTTTCGCCGCAGTCTCAACCAAGCATCCATCGTCTTCTTCGTCAGGGTCCAATATCATGTTCCTCTGGAACCATACCCTGGAGGTATCATGGAGCTTCGTCACCTGCGCTACTTCCAGGCGCTCGCCCGGACCCTCAACTTCACCCGCGCCGCCGAGCAGTTGCACATCGCCCAGCCACCGCTGAGCCGGCAGATCCGGCAGCTCGAGGAAACGCTCGGGGTGGCCCTGCTGGAACGCGGCCGGCCGCTGCGCCTGACCGAGGCCGGGCGCTTCTTCCACGAGCAGAGCGCGACCCTGCTGGAACAGCTGGAAAGCCTCTGCGACAGCACGCGGCGGATCGGCGAGGGCCAGCGCCAGTGGTTCGGCATCGGCTTCGTGCCCTCGGCGCTGTACGGCGTGCTGCCGGAGCTGATCCGTCACCTGCGCGGCGATCCGGAGCTGGAGCTGGGCCTGCTGGAGATGACCACCCTGCAGCAGGTCGAGGCGCTGAAGAGCGGACGCATCGACATCGGCTTCGGGCGTATCCGCATCGACGACCCGGCGATCCGCCAGAGCGTGCTCAGCGAAGAGCCGCTGGTCGCCGCCCTGCCCGCCGGCCACCCGTTGCTCGGCCAGCCGCTGAGCCTGGAGCGCCTGTCGCGCGAGCCGTTCGTGCTCTACCCCGGCCAGCCGCGGCCGAGCTACGCCGACCACGTGCTGGCGCTGTTCGCCACCCACGGCCTGAGCCTGCGCGTGACGCAATGGGCCAACGAGATGCAGACCGCCATCGGCCTGGTCGCCGCCGGCCTCGGCGCGACCCTGGTACCGGCCTCGGTGCAGTTGCAGCACCGCGACGACGTCGCCTACCAGGCCCTGGCCGACGCCTCCCTGACCTCGCCGATCATCGTCAGCCGGCGCCAGGGCGACGGCTCGCCGCACCTGCGGCGCTGCCTGGCGCTGATCGGCCGCGACGACGCCTGAGCGCCCCCTCAGGAGCGCCGCGCGGCGCGGCGCTGGGTCATGCTCGGGGTTTCCTCGAAACGCTTGCGGTAGTCCACCGAGAATCGTCCGAGATGGCTGAAACCCCAGCCCAGGGCGATCGTCGAGATACTGCGGGCGCCGCCGCTGGCGAGGATCTCCTCTCTCGCCGCGGCGAGCCGGTAGTGCTTGAGGTAGCTCATCGGCGACACCCCGAAGTAGCGGCGGAAGCCCTCGAACAGCTTGAACCGCGAAACCCCGGCGGCACGCTCCACGTCCTCCAGGCTCAAGGGCTCGCGGGCGTTGGCCTGGAGAAAGTCGCGGGCGCGCAGCAGGTAATGCGGCGGGCGGCCACCGAGGCCCTGTTGCAGGGCCTCGCTGTAGTTGTTCGGCTGGGCCAGGATCAGCCCCTTGATCAGCGCGCGCTCCAGGTCGCGGCTGAAGAAGGCTTGGGCGTACAGTTCGCTGCGCGCCATTTCCTCGCTGACATGCCGCACGGTACGCCACCAGGAAGCCGAGGCGCCGTCGAGGGCGTCCATCTCCGGATCGAAGCGCAAGGGCGTATCGATCGGCCGCTGCAACATCTCCTCCAGGACCTTGCGCATCGCCGTGCGGCCGATCACCACCTGCAGCTTGCGGCAGTCCCCGGCGATGCTCAGTTCCTGGCGCTCGTTGGGCGCGATGATCACCCCGCGGCGGACGTCGGAGAGCAGGCGCAGGCCGCCCCGGCTCAGCTCCTGCTCGCCGCTGAGGGGCAGGCTCAGGCTGTAGGCGTTGAACGCCGCGGCATCCTCGACTGTGATGGTCACGTCGGTGCCGTAGGCGATGTAGCCCAGGGTGGTGCACATCGACTTCAGCACGCTGCCGTGGTGCTGGAACTGCACCAGCCCCGGGCTCTGCGCCTCGAGCCGGTGCGGCCCGCAGACCCGCGACATCCAGGAGCGGGCGGCGGCTAGGTCCAGGTGGTCGGCATGGAGATCGCCACGATCGGCGCTGGGATTGGTCGTCCTCATGGTTCGGCACTCGACACGGCAAGGCTGGTGGTGCGCTCTGCTGGCGCTCTGGTTTCAGCAAAATGCAAGGCATGTGCCGGCGCAAGTCCGACACCCGGCATCCTCCACTATCCGGATAGCGTTCGCCGACTTTCCGGACAGAACGTCCGCGGAAGCCCGCCACCGGGCCCGGCGGAGATCGCTCCCGGCGTTGCCGGCCCGCCCTTCCCGGGCACGGATTTTCGGGATGCGCATCGCCGACTAAGCGGATAGCCCGAGCCCCTTCGCGGTCGTTGAATGGGCCACCCATAACGACAACGAACAAGGGTGAGAATGCATGAACGCTACCCGCAGAAGCCTCGAGCAATGGCGCGACTACGTCGGCGGCTGTCTCGATTTCCGTCCCGAGGAAGGCATCTTCCGCATTGCCCGGGACATGTTCACCGAGCCGGAGCTGTTCGACCTGGAGATGGAGCTGATCTTCGAGAAGAACTGGATCTACGCCTGCCACGAGAGCGAACTGGCCAGGCCCCACGACTTCGTCACCCTGCGCGCCGGGCGCCAGCCGCTGATCGTCACCCGCGACGGCAACGGCCAGCTGCACGCGCTGGTCAACGCCTGCCAGCATCGCGGCGCGACCCTGGTGCGGGTCGGCAAGGGCAACCAGTCGACCTTCACCTGTCCGTTCCATGCCTGGTGCTACAAGAATGACGGCCGGCTGGTGAAGGTCAAGGCGCCGGGTGAATACCCGGAGGGCTTCGACAAGGCCACCCGCGGCCTGAAGAAGGCGCGCATCCAGAGCTACAAGGGTTTCGTCTTCGTCAGCCTGGACGTCGCCGGCGAGGACGATCTGGTGGACTTCCTCGGCGACGCCCGGGTGTTCCTCGACATGCTGGTGGCGCAGTCGCCCAGCGGCGAACTGGAAGTGCTGCCCGGCACCTCCACCTACACCTACGAAGGCAACTGGAAGCTGCAGAACGAAAACGGCCTGGACGGCTATCACGTCAGCACCGTGCACTACAACTACGTAGCCACCGTACAGCATCGACAGCAGGTCGACGCCGAGCGCGGCGGCGCAGCCGCCACGCTCGACTACAGCAAGCTCGGCGCCGGCGACGCGGCCACCGACGACGGCTGGTTCTCCTTCGCCAACGGCCACAGCGTGCTCTTCAGCGAGATGCCCAACCCTGCCGTACGCCCCGGCTACGCCAGCGTGATGCCGCGACTGGTGGAGGAATACGGCCAGGCCCGCGCCGAGTGGATGATGCATCGCCTGCGCAACCTCAACCTCTACCCCAGCCTGTTCGTCATCGACCAGATCAGCTCGCAGCTGCGCATCGTCCGCCCGCTGGCCTGGAACCGTACCGAGATCGTCAGCCAGTGCATCGGCGTCAAGGGCGAGTCGGACGCCGACCGGGAGAACCGGATCCGCCAGTTCGAGGACTTCTTCAATGTCTCCGGGATGGGCACGCCCGACGACCTGGTGGAGTTCCGCGAAGCCCAGCGTGGCTTCCAGGCCCGCCTGGAGCGCTGGAGCGACATCTCCCGCGGCCACGGCAAGTGGCTCGAAGGCGCGACGCCGAACAGCCAGGCGCTGGGCATCGCGCCGCTGCTGACCGGTACCGAGATCACCCACGAAGGCCTCTACGTCAACCAGCACGCGCATTGGCGGTGCTTCCTCCTCGATGGCCTGGAGCGCCTGGCCCTGCAAGCCAGGGAGGTGCGCGCATGAACGCCGGACTGCAATACCGCGTCGAACAGTTCCTCTACCGCCACGCCGAGCTCTGCGACGCCCAGGACTGGGACGGCTACCTTGCGCTGTTCGACGAGCAGTGCGAGTTCCACCTGCCGCAGTGGGAGTCCGAGCACCGCTACACCCGCGACCCGAAGCGCGAGATGTCGCTGATCTACTACCCCAGCCGCGCCGGCCTGGAAGACCGGGTGTTCCGCATCCGCACCGGCAAGGCCGCCTCCACCGTGCCGATGCCGCGCACCCTGCACCAGATCGGCAACGTGCGCATCGCCGAGGACGACGACGGCCTGCTGCGGGTGCGGGTCAACTGGCAGACCCTGTTCCAGCGCCTGGACCAGACCGGCAGCTTCTTCGGCCACGCCACCTACCGCCTGAAGCCCCATGGCGAGGCCTGGCTGATCGCGCGCAAGCACATCGTCCTGCTCAACGACCGGATCGACTCGGTCCTCGACTTCTACCACCTCTGAACGGCGGGCCCCGTCACGATGAATCACAAAGTCGCCCTCAGCTTCGCCGACGGCAAGACCCTGTTCCTGCCCGTCGGCCACGACGACCTGCTCCTCGACGCCGCCCTGCGCCATGGCATCAACCTGCCGCTGGACTGCCGCGAAGGGGTCTGCGGCACCTGCATGGGCCGCTGCGAGACAGGCAGCTACAGCCTGGACTACGCCGACGAGGACACCCTCTCCGCCGCCGACCTGGAGCAGCGCAAGGTGCTCGCCTGCCAGACCCGGGTGCGCTCCGACGCGACCTTCTACTTCGACTTCGCCTCGTCCCTCTGCCACGCCGCCGCGCCGCAGACCCACAGCGGCGTGGTGCGCGAACTGCACCTGCTCGCCGAGGACACCGCCCTGCTGCGCCTCGACGCCAGCGCCGCGGGCCGCCAGCTGGACTTCCTGCCCGGCCAGTACGCGCGCCTGCAAGTACCCGGCAGCGACTGCCGGCGCGCCTACTCCTTCGCCAACCGGCCGAATCCGCAGAACCACCTGCAGTTTCTCATCCGCCTGCTCCCGGGCGGCGCCATGAGCGACTACCTGCGCCAGCGCTGCCGGGTCGGCGACGAGATCCGCTTCGAGGCGCCGCTGGGTGCCTTCTACCTGCGCCAGGTGGAACGCCCGTTGCTGCTGGCGGCCGGCGGCACCGGCCTGTCGGCGTTCCTCGGCATGCTCGACGAACTGGTCGAACGCGGTTGCGAGCGGCCGGTGCATCTCTACTACGGGGTACGCCGCGCCACCGATCTCTGCGAACTGCAACGCATCGCCGGCTACGCCGAGCGGCTTCCCGGCTTCCGCTTCGTCCCGGTGCTCAGCGAGGCCGACGCCGGCTGGGACGGCCGGCGCGGCTATCTGCACGAGCACTTCGACGCCACGCAGCTGCGCGAGGAGAATTTCGACCTCTACCTGTGCGGGCCGCCACCGATGGTCGAGGCGATCCGCCAGTGGCTGCGCGAGCGCTCCCTGGAACATCTGCGGCTGTACCTGGAGAAGTTCAGCGAAAGCGCCGACTGACGCGCTCAGCCGAGGTCGCCGCCAGCTACCGGCAGGGTCACGCCGGTGATGTAGGAAGCCTCGTCGGAGGCGAGGAAGAGGATCGCCGCGACCTGCTCGTCGATGCTGCCGTAGCGCTTCATCAGGCTGCTGTCGAGGGTCTGCTCGACGATCTGCCGATACCAGCGCCGTTCTTCCTCGCTCTGCGCCGCGGCGTTGCGCGGGATCCGCCGCGGCGGCGCCGCGGTGCCGCCCGGCGCCACCGCGTTGACCCGGACACCCTGGTCGGCGGTCTCGAACGCCAGGCAGGCGGTCAGCGCGTTCACCCCACCCTTGGCGGCGCCATAGGGCACCCGGTTGACCCCGCGGGTGGCGACCGACGAGACGTTGACGATCGCCCCGCTGCCCTGCTCCAGCATCGCCGGCAGCGCCGCGCGGCAACACCACAAGGTGGGCAGCAGCGAACGCCGCAACTCGGCCTCGATCTCTTGCTCGGCATAGTGCTGGTAGGGCTTGGCCCAGATCGTGCCGCCGACGTTGTTGACCAGGATGTCCAGCCGGCCGAAACGCTCCAGCGTCCGCTCCAGTGCCCGCTGGCATTCGGCGTAGCGCTCCAGGTCGGCGACCAGGCACAGGCAGGCGTCGCCGGCCAGTTCGTGGACCAGCTCGGAGCGGTCCACCGCCACCACCCGCGCGCCCTCGGCCAGCAGCCGGCGGGCCACGCCCAGGCCGATGCCCTGGGCGGCGCCGCTGACCAGGGCGACCTTGCCGCGGAATCTGTCGTTCATGGGTATCTCCTTGGCTGGCTCGGGTTCAGGCCGCGCTGGCGGCGAACTTCTCGTAGTAGACATTCGCCGGGCGCACGCCCTGCTCGCGCAGGTAGCGCTCGACCGCCTCGACCATCGGCGGCGGCCCGCACAGGTAGATGTCGACGTCGCCCTCGTGCAGCTGCTGCGCGCCGATGTGCTCGGTCACGTAGCCCTTGCGCGGATAGACGCTGTCGGCGCTGGCCACGCAGGCGCTCCAGGTGAAGCCGGGAATCCGTTCGGCGAACGCTTCCAGTCGCTCCAGGCCGACCAGGTCGACGTCGTGGGTCACCCCGTAGACCAGGTGCAGCGGGTGCGCGCTGCCCTGCTCGGCGATCCGCTCGAGCATCGCGATGAACGGCGCCAGGCCGGTGCCGCCGGCCAGCATCAGCAACGGCCGGCGAATCTCGCGCAGGTAGAAAGTGCCCAGCGGACCATCCATCGCCAGGCTGTCGCCGGCCTTGGCCGGCCCGCTGAGGAAGCCGCTCATCAGGCCGCCGGGGACATTGCGGATCAGGAAGCTGACCTCGCCGTCCTTCGCCAGCGAACTGAAGGAATAGGCGCGACGCTGCTCGCTGCCCGGCACCTGGAGGTTGACGTACTGCCCGGGGAGGAACGCCAGGCCGGCCAGGGCCTCGCCCTTCAGCGACAGCGCGATGGTGCTCGGCGACAACTGCCGGACCTGGCTGATGCGCGCCTCGTAGCGCGCCTGGCCGGTCCTGCACAGGGTCGAGGACGCCGGCACGCGCAGCACGCAGTCGCTTTCGGCGCGCATCTGGCAGGTCAGCACGTAGCCGCGCGCGGCCTCCTCGGCGCTCAAGGCGTCGTCGATGTAGTCCTGGCCGAGGTCGTAGCGGCCGGCCTCGGCCAGGCACTTGCAGGTGCCGCAGGCACCGTCGCGGCAGTCCAGGGGAATGTTGATGCCCTGGCGATAGGCCGCGTCGGCCACGCTCTCGCCGGGCGCGGCATGGATGAAGCGGGTCACCCCGTCCTCGAAGTTGAGTGCGATCCGATGGTTCATGGCATGTCCCTCGACAGCCCGCCGGCGCGGGGCGTCAGACGTGGTAGATGTCGATCAGCTGGCGTACGTAGTCATTCTTCAGGATCACTTTCTTGGCCTTGATCAGCGGACTTTCGCCGCTCACGTCGAGGTCGTAGAAAGCGCTGCCGAAGTAGCTGTCCACGGTCTGGTAGCGATAGCTCAGGGTGTGCCAGTTGCAGCGCGCCCGGCAGATGCCGTCGGCCTCGCCGAGCAGCTCGATGTTGCTCAGGTTGTGCGAGGTGCGGGTATCCGGCAGGGTCGCGCTGGAGCGTTCGGTGCGGATACGGAACACCCGGTCCTCCAGGCCGCCGCGGTTGCCGTACCAGATCAGCGAGATCTCCCGCTGCGGGTCTTCGGTGAGTTGGTCGCGGTCGTCCCAGGACGGCATCCAGAAACTGGCGTCCGCGGCGTACAACGCCAGCCAGGCGTCCCAGTCCCTGTCGTCGAGGTAGCGCGCCTCGCGATAGAGGAAATCGCGCAATGCGTCGTAGCCCAGGCTCATGACGCCACCTCCCGCAGCGCCACGCGCTGCGCCTGCTCACGCTCCAGCGCGGCGAGCAGCGCCTCCTGCCAGTAGCGGTGCTGCAACACGAACAACCCTTCGTCCTCGGTGCGCACACCGCTCAGGCGCGGCCGCAGGTCGATCGCTTCGGCCGCCGCGTCGGCACCCTCTATCCAGTGCTCGGCGCCGCGCGACAAGTCGTTCCAGCCGACCACGCTGCCCTGGTAGCCCTGCTGGCAGGAACGGAACTCCTCCAGGTCGTCCGGGGTGGCCATGCCGCTGACGTTGAAGAAGTCCTCGTACTGGCGGATGCGCCGGGCGCGCGCCTCGGCGCTCTCGCCTTTCGGCGCGATGCAGTAGATGGTGATTTCCGTGCGGTCCACCGACAGCGGCCGGGCGATGCGGATCTGCGAACTGAACTGGTCCATCAGGTAGACGTTGGGATACAGGCAGAGATTGCGCGAGTTCTCGATCATCCAGTCGGCGCGGGCCGCGCCGAAGTCACGGGCGAGTTCGGCGCGGCGCTCGAAGGCAGGGCGGTCCTCGGGGTTGGCCCAGCGGCTCCAGAGCAGCATGTGGCCATGCTCGAACGAGTAGAAACCGCCGCCCTGCCGCGCCCAGCCGCCGGCGCTCATGGTCCGTGGCTGCCCTTCGGCGGCGCGCTGCTGGCGCTGGCTCTGGGTCGCCGCGTAGTTCCAGTGCACCGAACTGACGTGATAGCCGTCGGCGCCGTTCTCGGCGGTGAGCTTCCAGTTGCCCTCGTAGACGTAGCTGGAGGAGCCGCGCAGCACCTCGAGGCCCTGCGGCGACTGGTCGACGATCATGTCGATGATCTTCGCCGACTCGCCCAAATGCTCGGCCAGCGGCCTGACGTCGGGGTTGAGGCTGCCGAACAGGAAGCCACGATAGGACTCGAAGCGCGCCACCCGGGCCAGGTCGTGCGAGCCTTCGCAATTGAAACCCTGCGGGTAGCCGGCGCCGGCCGGGTCCTTGACCTTGAGCAGCTTGCCGGAGTTGCTGAAGGTCCAGCCGTGGAACGGACAGGTATAGGTGCTGCGATTGCCGCTCTTGTGCCGGCAGAGCATCGCGCCACGGTGGCTGCAGGCATTGATGAAGGCGTTGAGCTGGCCGTCGCGGTTGCGCGCGATGACGATCGGCTGGCGGCCGATGGTGGTCGTCAGATAGTCGTTGTTCCCGGCGACCTGGCTGTCATGGGCGAGGTACACCCAGTTGCCCTCGAAGAGGTGCTTCATCTCCAGCTCGAACAGGCGCGGATCGGTGAACATCTCCCGCTTGCAGCGGTAGACCCCGCGCTCGGGGTCTTCTTCCAGCAGTGAACGCACGTAGTCGCTACCCAGGGACATGGCCAGGGCCTCCGTTGTTATTGTTCAGGCCCGGTCAGGTTAGGTAGCGCGGTGCGGCAGGACTATCCGTTGCCTGCCGATCGCTGGCCGTTTCCTGCACGCCGGCGCAGGGTCTCCGACGGCAGCTCGCCGAACTGCCGGCGATACTGCTCGGCGAAGCGGCCGAGGTGGGCGAAACCGAAGTCCAGGGCCAGCGCGGTGACGTTGCGCACCGCGCAGTCGGGGTCCGCCAGGCAAGCGCGGATGCGCTCCAGGCGCAGCCGGCGGATGTACTGCAGGGGGCTCTCGCCGCACTGGCGCTCGAACAGCGCGTACAGCGCGCGGGGACTCATGTGCGCCTGCCCGGCCAGCGCCGCGACCTCGATATCGTCCTGCAGATGGCGGCGGATGTAGGCATCGATGCGGGCGAAGACGCCCCGCGCATCGCCGGGGTCCTCGCGGCTGACGTTGGTCTTCAGCAGGGTCAGCAGCTTGCTGCCGAGGATCTGCTCGAAGTGGCTGTCAACCCGCGCCAGGCGCTCGCCGGCCTCGGCCTCGCGGCAGACCAGGGCGAGCAGGCCGACGAAGCCCTCCAGCTGTTCCAGGCGGTAGCGCTGCTGGAGAAAGCGCACGCCCTGCCCCGGGTGCCGCCAGCGCTGCTCGGCGCAGATCGCTTCGAGCAGCGCGCAGGGCAGCTTGACGATGAATTTCTCGCAATCCGCCGAGTAGGTCAGGTCCACCGGATCGTCCGGATTGATCAGCAGCAGCTCGCCCGGCGCCAGGGCGTGCTCCTGCCCGCCGCCGCGCCAGAGGCAGTGGCCGCGCAGGAGGATCTGCAGATGGAAGATGCTCTCCAGCGCCGGCGAGGTGACCCGAACCGCCGCGCCGTAGCTGATCCGGCACAGGTCGAGACTGGCGAAGGTGCAGTGGTCGAGGCTGGCTCGTGGCCTGCCACTGGCCGGCAGGCGGATGCGATGCGAACCGACGTGCTGGTTGACGTAGCCGGACACCGCATGGGGATCGGCGCGTTCGAACACCCGGCTGCGCTCGCTGAGCAAGGAGGCATTCATGGGCAGGACACTCAGGCTGGGATCGTTGTCGTTATCGCCGCGCGGCGCCGGGCGCCAGGCACGGTTCGTCCGCCCACACTACGCAAGCCCTCCGCCGGCGACAATCCGGGCCGGCACTGGCGTGCGGTAATCGAACGGAATCCGGCCAACGGAAAACGGAAAAAGGCCGGCGGGAATCCCCCTGCCGGCCCGCTTCCGCGCCGGCTCAGCCGGCCGCCGGCGCCTCCTCGTGCGGTCCGGCGTCGCGCCCGTGGGTCCAGCGATAGAGCACCGGCAGCACCAGCAAGGTGAGCATGGTCGAGGACAGGATGCCGCCGATCACCACCGTCGCCAGCGGCCGCTGCACCTCGGCGCCGGTGCCGGTGGCCAGGGCCATCGGCACGAAGCCGAGGGACGCCACCAGCGCGGTCATCAGCACCGGGCGCAACCGGGTGATGGCGCCCTCCCACACCGCCTGGTCGAGGCTGCGTCCTTCCTGCAACAGGTTGCGGATGAAGGAAATCATCACCAGGCCGTTGAGCACCGCCACCCCGGACAGGGCGATGAAACCCACCGCCGCCGAGATCGACAGCGGTATCCCGCGCAGCCACAGGGCCAGCACCCCGCCGGTGAGGGCGAAGGGGATGCCGGTGAACACCAGCAGGCCGTCCTTGACGTTGTTGAACATGGCGAAGAGCAGGGTGAACACCAGCAGCAGCGCCACCGGCACCACCACCTGCAGGCGCTTGGCGGCGGACTGCAACTGTTCGAACTGGCCGCCCCAGGTGGTCCAGTAGCCGGCCGGGATCTTCACCTCGGCCTGCAGCTTCCGCTGCGCTTCCAGCACGAAGGAGCCGATGTCGCGACCACGCACGTTGGCGCTGACCACGATGCGTCGCTTGCCGTTCTCCCGGCTGATCTGGTTCGGTCCCGGCGAGAGGTCGAGGCGCGCCACGTCCGACAGCGGGATGAAATCGATCCGCGCCAGGTTGTTCGGCGGCAGCGGGATCAGCAGGTTGGACAGCGCCGGCAGGTCGGCGCGCAGGGTTTCCGGCAGGCGGATGACGATGTCGAAGCGACGGTCGCCCTCGAACAGGGTGCCGGCGTTGCGCCCGCCGAGGGCGGTGGCGACGGTGTCCTGGATGTCGCCGACGTTGAGGCCGAAGCGCGCCGCCTTGTCGCGGTCGATGTCCACCGTCAGCACCGGCAGGCCGGAGGTCTGTTCGACCTTGACCTCGGAAGCCCCGTCGATGCCCTGCAGCACCTTGGAGATCTTCTCCGCGGTGTCGTTGAGCACCTGCATGTCGTCGCCGAAGACCTTCACCGCGACGTCGCTGCGCACCCCGGAGATCAGCTCGTTGAAACGCAGCTGGATCGGCTGGGAGAACTCGTAGACGCTGCCCGGCACTTCCAGCGCCGCCGCCTGCAGTTCCTCGAGCAGCGTCTCGCGCGACTTCTTCGGGTCCGGCCATTCGCTTTGCGGCTTGAGCATCACGTAGCTGTCCGAGGCGTTCGGCGGCATCAGGTCGGAGGCGATCTCGGCGGTCCCGGTACGGGCGAAGATCCGCTCGATCTCCGGGAACTTGCCCATCAGCTTCTTCTCGAGGGTCTGCTGCATCTCGATCGACTGGGTCAGGCTGGTGCCCGGCACCCGCAGGCCCTGCATGGCGAAGTCGCCCTCGCTGAGGCTGGGGATGAATTCGCTGCCCATTCGCGAGGCCACCAGGCCGGTGAGCAGGACCATGCCCAGGGCGCCGCCGACCACCAGCGCGCGATGCCCGAGCACCCAGCGCAGCGCCGGTTCGTAGGCCAGCCGCGCGCGGCGCATGACGAAGTTCTCCTCTTCCTTGACCTTGCCGGTGATGAACAGCGCGATCGCCGCCGGGACGAAGGTCACCGAGAGGATCATCGCGCCGAGCAGCGCGGTGACCACGGTGAAGGCCATCGGGTGGAACATCTTCCCCTCGACTCCGGTGAGGGCGAAGATCGGCAGGTACACCACCATGATGATGATCTGGCCGAAGACCAGCGCCCGGCGCGCCTCCTTGGAGGCGACGAAGACTTCGTGGAAGCGCTCCGCGCGGGTCAGCTGGCGGCCGTGGTGGGCCTGGGCATGGGCCAGGCGGCGGATGGCGTTCTCGACGATCACCACGGCGCCGTCGACGATGATGCCGAAGTCCAGCGCGCCGAGGCTCATCAGATTGGCGCTGACCTTATTGCTGACCATCCCGGTGAAGGTGAACAGCATCGACAGCGGGATGATGGTCGCCGTGATCAGCGCCGCGCGGATGTTGCCGAGGAACAGGAAGAGCACCGCGATCACCAGCGCCGCGCCTTCCACCAGGTTCTTCTTCACCGTGGCCACGGCCTTGTCCACCAGGGTGGTGCGGTCGTAGACGGTGATCGCCTTGACCCCCTTGGGCAGGGTCCGGTTGATCTCCTCCAGGCGCTGGCCGACCGCCTGCGCCACTTCCCGGCTGTTCTCGCCGATCAGCATGAACACCGTGCCGAGCACCACCTCGCGGCCGTTCTCGGTGGCCGCGCCGGTGCGCAGCTCCTTGCCCAGGCTGACCTCGGCGACGTCGCGGATGCGGATCGGCACGCCGTCGACGTTGGAGACGATGATCCCGCGGATGTCGTCCATGTCCTTGACCTGCCCCGGCGCGCGAATCAGCAGCTGCTCGCCGCGCCGCTCGATGTAGCCGGCGCCGACGTTCTCGTTGTTGCGCAGCACGGCGTTCTGCAGGTCGCCGAGAGTCAGCTTGTAGGCCGCGAGCTTCTTCGGGTCCGGGGCGATGAGGAACTGCTTGGCGTAGCCGCCGATGGTGTTGATCTCGGCCACGCCCTTCACGTTGCGCAACTGCGGGCGGATGATCCAGTCCTGGATGGTGCGCAGGTCGGTGGGGGTGTAGGCGCTGCCGTCCTCCTTGGTCGCGCCCTCCTCGGCCTCCACCGTCCACAGGTAGATCTCGCCGAGGCCGGTGGAGATCGGCCCGAGGGTCGGCGAGATGTCTTCCGGCAACTGTTCGCGCGCCGTGCTCAGGCGCTCGTTGACCTGCTGGCGGGCGAAATAGATGTCGGTGCCTTCCTCGAAGATCACCGTCACCTGGGAAATCCCCGGCCGCGACAGCGATCGGGTTTCCTGCAGGCCCGGCAGGCCGGCCATGACGGTTTCCACCGGGTAGGTGATCCGCTGTTCCACCTCCAGCGGCGAGTAGCCGGGAGCGGCAGTGTTGATCTGCACCTGGACGTTGGTGATGTCCGGGACGGCGTCGATGGACAGCTTCTGGTAGCTGCCGATGCCGATCCCGGCCATCCCCAGCACCGCCAGCAGGACCAGCCAGCGTTGCTCGATGGCGAATTGGATGATGCGTTCGAACATGCGAAGACTCCTGGGCCGGGACTCAGTGACCGTGTTCCGCCGAGCCCTTGCCCAGTTCGGATTTGAGGATGAAGCTGCCGCTGGCGGCGACTTCGGTGCCGGCGCGCAGGCCCTCGAGGACCTCGACGCGCTGGCCGTCGCTGATGCCCAGCTTGACCGGCTGGGCCACGAAGCCATCGGCCACGCGGACGAACACCACGTCCTCGCCGTCGACGTTCTGCACCGCGCCGTCGGCGACCGTCAGGACCTCCTTGCGGGTCGCCTCGGCGACCTGCACGGAGACGAACAGGCCCGGGCGCCAGGTGCTCTCGGGGTTGCTCAGGGTGACCCGGGCGGTGGCCGCGCGGGTCTGCTCGCCGAGCAGGTCGCCGATGTAGGACACGGTCCCTTCCACCTCGCTGTCCAGCGCCTGGGCGAGCACCTTGACCTTGCTGCCGACGCGGACCTGGCCGAGCAGTTGCGCCGGCACGTTGAAGGTGGCCCAGACCGAGGACAGGTCGGACAGCGTGAACACGTTGGCGGTGCCGTCCACCGGCTCGCCCTGGGTCAGGTGCTTCTCCACCAGCACCCCGGCGAACGGCGCACGCAGCTCGTAGCGGTTGCCGCCCTGCAGGCTGGGGTTGCCGCCGAGCGCGGCGATCTTCGCCCGCGCGTTGCTCACCGCGATCTCGGCTTCCTGCAGGCCCTGGCGGGCGAGGAGGAATTCCTGCTCGGCGGAGATGCCTTCCTTCCACAACTGCTGTTCGCGCTTGTAGGTGCTCTGCGCCAGGCTCAGGCGGCGTTGGGCGGCGGCGAATTCGCTGCGCTGGTCGGACAGTTGCGGACTGCTGATCACCGCCAGCAGTTCGCCCTGCTTCACCGCCTGGCCGAGATTGGCCGGCACGCTGTCGACGATCCCCGGCAGGCGCGGCACGATGTGCGCGGTGCGGTCCTCGTTGAAGCGGATCTCGCCGGGCAGCGAGACCACCTGGGCCAGGCTGATCGGCCGCGCCTTGTCGAGGGTGATGCCGGCGGCCTCGATCTGCTCGGCGTCCAGTTCCAGCTTGCCCTCCTCGCGGGTGAAGGCGAAGTCGTAGCCCTGCTTGCCGGCCATCAGCTTGAGACGCGCGGTGAAGGCATGCGGCTCGGCGATCCCGGCGTTGGCCACCAGGGCGTCGCCGCTGGCCTTGAACAGCAGGTCTTCGACCTCGCCGGTGGCGCGCTCGACGTCCGCACCGAGGACCACGTCCTGCGGCGCCAGCGCCTTGCCGCCACGCTCGACCCAGGCCTTGAGCGGGCTGCCATCCTCCGGCACCAGCAGCTCCAGGGTCAGGTCGCCCTGGCGCAGCAGCAGGCCGCCGCGCGGTCCGTTGCCCTCGCCCTCCGCGGCGGTTTCGCCGGCGCCGGCCGGCGCCTTGCCGCCCAGCTCCAGGTAGGCGCCGCCGCCCAGGCCGAGCAGCGCCAGCGCGGTCACCGCGATAATCGTCTTCTTGCCCATTCTGTTCTCCCGAACCGTTCAGGGGGCGCGCCGGCGGCCCGCCCCGGAAATCTCACTGGCCGAGGTGGCCGATGTCTTCGCCGAGCAGGCGCTCCATGCTCACCCGCGCCTGCGCCGCGGCGTCCAGCGCGCGTACGTACTGGGCGCGGACGCTGACCAGGGTGCGCTGGGCGTCGAGCACATCGAGGAAGTTGAACTTGCCCATCTCGAACCCACGGGTCATCGAGTCCAGAGCGCTCTGCGCGCCGGGCAGCAGGTCGCGGCGGACCAGCGCCAGCTCCTGCTCCGAGGTGCGCAACCGGTCGTAGGCCTGTACCGCTTCGCTGCGCAGCCGCAGCAGGGTCGCGCGCTGCAGGTCGCGGGCCTGGTCGGCGCGGCTCTGGGCGGCGTAGATGTTGCCCTGGTTGCGGTCGAACAGCGGCAGCGGCATTGACAGGCCGATCAGGTTGACCCGCTCGCCGCGTCCGTCGCGGGCGGTCTGGTCGTACTTGCTGCCGATGCTGACCGTCAGGTTGGGGATCCGCTGGCGCTTCTCCAGGTCGACCTGGGCCTCGCCGCGCGCCACTTCCTGGGCCGCCAGGCGCAGGCTCGGCGACTCGTCGAGATGGCGCAGCAAGGCGCCACGGGTGATGCTCGCCGGCACCGCGTCGAGTTCGCCGCCGACCCGGGCGAAGCCGGGCTGCGGCTCGTTCCAGGTGCTCGACAGTTGTACGTAGGTGCGCTGCAACTCCAGCTCCGCCTGGCTCAGGTCGAGCTGGGCGTTGTCCGCCAGGACCTGGGCGCGGACCCGCTCCACCGAGGAAATGCTGCCGGCCTTGACCCGCCGGTCGGCGGCCTGCAGGGCGCGCCTGGCCAGGTCCAGCGAGGTCTTCGCCAGGCGCACCCGCTCCTGCGCGGTCAGCGCGGCATAGTAGGCGCCGCGGACCTCGGCGCGCAGTTCGGCGCGACGGACTTCCAGCTGGGTCCAGGCGATCTCGCTGCCACGCTTCGCCACCTCGACCCGCGCGCCGCGCTTGCCGCCGAGCTCCAACGGCTGGGCAAGGCTGACGCTGGTCTGGCGATTGCCCTGGCGGGTGTCCTCGACATCCCAGGACAGCTCCGGGTTGGGGATCAACCCGGCCTGCTGGCGAGCGCCCGCGGCGATCTCGGTCTCGCGGCCGACGGCCGCCAGCCCGGGGTTGCTCTGCAACGCCCGTTCCAGCGCCTGTTCGAGGCTGACCGAGGTCCCGTTGAAACTGGCCGGCGCGGGCGCCGCCAGCGCCGGCAACCCCAGGCAGATTCCCATCAGTAGCCAGCAGGCGCGTTTCCCCGCGCTGGCCAGTGGCCGATGTATCGGCATGTTCCGCTCCTCATCTGACAACCGCCGTCGGCGACGGCGATTCACTACGCTCCGGAGCCACGCAACCATTCGTCGGCGATAACCGCCGGGCGATATTCGAAGTTGCACTTCCGGAATGCGGCAGATGTTAGGGATCAGGGCTTATCGGCAAGGTGACGAGAGAATTACAAGTCGGTAATGAATATTCTCCGCGGACAATTAACGGTTACACTCCGGCAACCTTCGAAGAGGCTCGCGATAGTTGGATGAAAAGCAGGGTCAAGAGCAACATGCGCTTACAAATAGACGCTCCTCTCACGCCAGGCGTGGCTTGCACCACGGCCATCAGCGCGGAACACCCGGTTTCTTTCGGCAAAACCATCCACTTATTCGATATTCATCATCGAAGCGCCGGGATGATATGAAATTACATTTCCAGCGGCACATATAAGCGATCTTCGCGAATGTAACTTTATAGCAATGCATCCACACATTTACTTGCAACTGAACCCATACTTTATATAGGGGCGAACATGCGCATCCTTATTATCGAAGATGAAGTCAAGACGGCCGACTACCTGCACCAGGGCCTGACCGAAAGCGGCTATATCGTCGACCGCGCCAACGATGGCATCGACGGCCTGCACATGGCCTTGCAACACCCTTACGAACTGGTGATCCTCGACGTCAACCTGCCCGGTATCGACGGCTGGGACCTGCTCCGCCGCCTGCGCGAACGCAGCAGCGCGCGGGTGATGATGCTCACCGGGCACGGCCGGCTGACCGACAAGGTGCGCGGCCTCGATCTCGGCGCCGACGACTTCATGGTCAAGCCGTTCCAGTTCCCCGAACTGCTGGCGCGGGTCCGCTCGCTGCTGCGCCGCCACGACCAGGCGCCGATGCAGGACGTCCTGCGGGTCGCCGACCTTGAGCTGGACGCCAGCCGCCACCGGGCCTTCCGCGGCCGGGTGCGGATCAACCTGACGACCAAGGAGTTCGCCCTGCTGCACCTGCTGATGCGGCGCAACGGCGACGTCATCACCCGGACGCAGATCATCTCGCTGATCTGGGACATGAACTTCGACAACGACTCCAACGTGGTGGAAGTCGCCATCTGCCGCCTGCGGGCGAAGATCGACGACGGCTTCGACCTCAAGCTGATCCACACCATCCGCGGCGTCGGCTACGTGCTGGAAGCGCGCCGATGACGCCACCAGGCCGACTGTCGCTGCGCCTGGCCCTGCTGGTCGGCGCCCTCGGCGCGCTGCTGGCGCTGGCGCTCGGCGCCATGGCGCACTGGAACCTCGGCCGCGAACTGGAAGCCCGCGAGCGGGAAAACCTGCAACTGAAGCTGGAACAGATCCGCCACAGCCTGGAGGACGACCTCGACCTGCGCAGCGACCCGGCCGTGCAGGCGCACGCCCTGCGGGACCAACTGGTGGCCCACAGCGGCCTGCACCTGAGCATCCTCGACAGCCGCAGCGGCCAGCCGCTGATGAGCTTCGGCGACCGGGCCGCGGCCAGCGTCGCGGCCAACCGCGCCCTCCTCGCCAGCCTGCAGGCGGACGCCCGCCAGCCGGTGTTCCAGAGCTGGGTCACCGGCAGCGGCCAGCGCCTGCTGAGCATCGGCGCGTCGTTGCGGATGAAGAACGGCACCCCGGTGCAGGTGCTGCTGAGCAGCGAGCGCGGCGCCGACGAGCGCCTGCTCGATGGTTTCCTGCGCGCCACCCTGCTGGCCCTGCCCTTCCTCCTGCCGTTGATCGCCCTGGCCGCCTGGTGGGTGGTGCGCGCCGGCCTCGAACCGCTGAACCGCTTCCGCCGGGTGGCCGCCCAGGTCAGTCCGCAGGACCTGTCCTACCGGATTCCCGAGCAGAACCTGCCGCGCGAGCTGGACAGCCTGGCGCGCAGCTTCAACCACATGCTCGGCCGCCTCGAGGATGGCGTACGCCAGCTGTCGCAATTCTCCGACGACCTGGCCCACGAACTGCGCGCGCCGATCTGCAACCTGCTCGGGCGCAACCAGGTGCTGCTCAGCCAGACCCGCGACGGCGCGGCCTACCGCGAGGCACTGGAGTCCAACGCCGAGGAACTGGAGCGGCTGTCGCGGATCGTCACCGACATGCTGTTCCTGGTGCAGGTGGACAACCCGGCGATCCAGGCCCAGTTCGGCCGGGTGGCGCTGCACGAGCAGGCGGCCAAGGTCATCGACCTGTACGAGATGGTCGCCGAGGACAAGGGCGTCGAACTGCGCCTGTCCGGCAGCGGTTTCGCCCATGGCGACAACCTGATGATCCAGCGCGCCATCTCCAACCTGGTCTCCAACGCGGTGCGCCACACTCCGCAAGGCGGGCGCATCGACGTGCGGATCGGCCGCCGCGCCGGCCATACCGAACTCATGGTCAGCAACGACGGCCCGGGCATTCCAGCGGACTACCTGCCGCACCTGTTCGAACGCTTCTACCGCCGCGCCGGCCGCCAGCCCGGCGCCCAGGCCGGCACCGGCCTGGGCCTGGCCATCGTGCAGTCGATCATGGCCTACCACGGCGGCCGCGCCGAGGCGGAAAGCGTGCCACAGCAGAAGACCCACCTGCGCCTGCTGTTCCCTGCGACGGGCGCTTCCTGACGCCGGCTTCAGCAACCGACGCGGCGCCGCCACAGCCGGTACTCGCCGCAGAAACCGGCGAGGAACAGCGCCAGGCCGAGCGCCAGCAGGGTCCAGGGGGTCCGCAGCGGGGCGCGCTGGAGCGGCGGTTCGCCGTGCAGCAGGACGAAGCATTGCAGCAGCGCCCAGAACATCGCGGCGACGCCGCCAAGCATGGCCAGGCGGCACAACCAGCCGAGCCAGCAGCCTCGGCGCGAGGGCTTATCCGGAAATGTCCCCGACACGTATTCACCTCCACATCCGCCACCGGCACTCTAGCCGAGAGGCGGACGGCGGTGTGTCATGCAAGCGCAATGGCGGGGAAAGGCATTCGTCAGGAACAGGCAGCGAGAAGAACTCAGGGCGAAGGCGGCAGGCCCTCCTCGACCCGGCCGAGCCGCTCGTCGGTCCGCTCGATGTCGGTGCTGTCCCAGCCACCACCCATCGCCGCGATCAGTTGCACGCTGGCGGTCAGGCGGCTGCCGAGCAGGGTCAGCACGCTGCGCTCGTTGCTCAGCGCGGTGGCCTGGTTGGTGACCACGTCGGTGTAGTCGACGGTGCCGGCCTTGTACTGGTTCTCGGCCAGGCGCAACGCCTCGCGGGCCGACTCCAGCGCCTCGCGCTGCACGCCGCTCTCCTCGTCGAGCACGCTCAGTTGCACCAGGTAGTCCTCGACCTCGCGGAAACCATCGAGCACGGTCTGCCGGTAGGTCGCCACGGTCTGGTCGTAGGTCGCCTCGGCCTGGTCCACCTGGGAGCCGATCAGGCCGCCGTCGAACAGGGTCATGGCGAACTGCGGGCCGATCGACCAGAAGCGGTTCGGCGTGCTGATCCAGTTGCTCAGGCTGCCGCTGCGGTAGCCGCCGGCGGCGCTGAGGGTGAGGTCGGGGAAATAGGCGGCCTTGGCCACGCCGATCTGCGCGTTGGCGGAAATCACCTTGCGCTCCGCCGAGGCGATGTCCGGCCGTCGTTCGAGCAATTGCGACGGTACCATCGCCGGCAGTTCCGGCAGCTTCGGCACGCCGGCCACCGGCGGCAGGTTGAACTGCGCCGGCGGCAGGCCGACCAGCACGGCGATGGCATGTTCCAGCTGGGCGCGCTGGTACTTCAGGTCGATGGCCTGGGCCTGGGTGCTCTTCAACTGGGTGCGGGCCTGGGCCACGTCGGCCCTGGTGACGATGCCGGCGCGGTATTTGTTCTCGGCCACCTTCAGCGAACGCTCGTAGCCCGCGACGGTGGCGTTGAGCAGGCGGATCTGCTCGTCCATCACCCGCAGTTGCAGGTAATTCTGCGCCAGTTGCGACTGCTGGCTGAGGCGCACCGCGGCGAGGTCGGCGGCGCTGGCATGCAGGCTCGCCTGGTTGGCTTCCAGTTGCCGGCGCAGCTTGCCCCAGAGGTCGACCTCCCAACTGACACTGAGGTTGGTCGAGTAGCTGGTGCTGATCGCGCCAGAGCCGCCGCTGCTCACCGTCGAGCCTCCCGGCAGCAACACGGTGCTATCGCCGCCGCCCTGGCCGCTGCGGGTCTTGCCCGCGTTGCCGGTGATCGACGGGAAGAACGCGGCCCGCGCGCCGCGCACCAGCGCCTCGGCCTGGCGGAACTGCGCCACCGACTGGGCCAGGGTCTGGTTGGAACGTTCCAGGTGCATCTGCAGGTCGTTCAGGGTCTGGTCGCCGTACAGCTCCCACCAGGCGCCGCGCTGGAACACGTCGCGCGGCTCGGCGCGGCGCCAGCCTTCGGCTTCCTTGAATTCGGCGGGCACCGCCAGGTCCGGTCGCTGGTAGTCGGGGCCGATGGCGCAGCCGCCGAGGGCGGCGACCAGGGCCAGGGCGAGCAGCGAGGGGGTGTGTTTCATAGGGGTGTCTCCAGCGCACCGTCCGTGCGTACGCCGCGTTTCTGGTTGACCCAGTGGCGCAGGCGGTCGAGATAGAGGTAGACCACCGGAGTGGTGTACAGGGTCAGCAACTGGCTGCCGATCAGCCCGCCGACGATGGTGATGCCCAGCGGCCGGCGCAGCGCGGCGTCGCCGCCGATGCCGAAGATCAGCGGCAAGGCGCCGAGCAAGGCGGCCAGGGTGGTCATCATGATCGGCCGGAAGCGCATCATGCAGGCCTCGAGGATCGCCTCGCGCGGGCTCAGGCCGTGGCTGCGCTCGGCCTCCAGGGCGAAGTCGATCATCATGATGGCGTTCTTCTTGACGATGCCGATCAGCAGGATGATGCCGATCAGCGCGATCAGGCTCAGCTCGCTGCGGCAGAGGATCAGCGCGAGCAGCGCGCCGACCCCGGCCGAAGGCAGGGTCGAGAGGATGGTCAGCGGGTGCACGTAGCTCTCGTAGAGGATGCCGAGGACGATGTACACCGCCAGCAGCGCCAGGAGGATCAGCCAGGGCATCTGGTTCTGGGTATCCTGCACCGCGCCGGCGTTGCCCTCGAAGCTGGTCTGCACGTCCACCGGGATGTGCAGCGGCTCCAGGGCCTGCATGATGGCCTCGCGGGTCGGGCCGATCTGCGCGCCCGGCGCCAGGTTGAAGGACAGCGTGGTGGCGGCGAACTGGCCCTGGTGGTTGACCTCCAGCGGTGCCCGGCTCGGTTCGTAGTGGCTGAACGCGGACAGCGGCACGCGCTGGCCGTCGTTGCCGATCACCTGGACCTGGCGGAGGATTTCCGGGCTCTGCTGGTACTGCTGGTCGACCTCCATCACCACCCGGTACTGGTTCAGCGGGTTGAAGATGGTCGACACCTGGCGCTGGCCGAAGGAGTCGTTGAGCACCGCGTCGACCATCTCCACGTTGATCCCCAGGGTCGCCGCGCGGTCGCGGTCGATCACCAGGCGGGTCTGCACGCCCTTGTCCTGGGAATCGCTGTTGACGTCCACCAGCTGCGGCAGCTTGCGCATCGCCGCCTCGACCTTCGGCGCCCATTCGCGGAGCAGGGTCAGGTCGTCGCTGCGCAGGGTGAATTCGTACTGCGCGTTGCTGTCGCGGCCGCCCAGGCGCACGTCCTGGCCGGCGTTGAGATAGAGCGCCGCGCCGGGCACCTTGGCGATCCGCTCGCGCAGCCGGGTGAGGACCTTCTCCACCGGATCGCGTTCGCCGATCGGCTTGAGGGTGACGAAGAACGAACCGGTGTTGCTCGATTGCCAGCGGCCGCCGCCGATGAAGCCGACCACGTTCTCCACCGCCGGGTCGGAGGAGAGGATCTTGCGGTACTCGCCCATCTTCGCGCTCAACGCCTGGAACGAAATGCTCTGGTCGGCCACCGCGTAGCCACGCAGGCGCCCGGAGTCCTGCTGTGGCAGGAAGCCCTTGGGCACCACCACGAACAGCCAGAGGTTCATCGCGATGCAGGCCAGCATGATCACCACCATCAGCCGCGAGTGCTCCAGCGCCCAGCCCAGGCTGGCGCGGTAGCGCAGCATGAAGGCGCTGAAGAACCGGTCGCCGCGCCGCGCCAGGGAGGCGCCCTGCGGCCGCTTCAGCGGGCGCAGCAGGCGTGCGCAGAGCATCGGCGTGAGGGTCAGGGACACCACCAGGGACACCAGGATCGCCGCCGACAGGGTCACCGCGAACTCACGGAACAGCCGTCCGGTGAGCCCACCCATCAGCAGCAGGGGGATGAACACCGCGACCAGCGAGAGCGTCATCGACAGCACGGTGAAACCGACCTGGCGCGCGCCGGTGATCGCCGCCTGGATCGGCGGATCGCCCTCCTCGATGCGCCGGGCGATGTTCTCCACCACCACGATGGCGTCGTCCACCACGAAGCCGGTGGCGATGATCAGCGCCATCAGCGACAGATTGTTCAGGCTGAAGTCGCACAGGTACATGACCGCGAAGGTGCCGATCAGCGAGACCGGCACCGCCAGGCTGGGAATCAGCGTCGCGCGGCCGTTGCGCAGGAACAGGAAGACCACCAGGATCACCAGCGCCACCGAGATCAGCAGGGTCAGCTCGGCCTCCGCGAGCGAGGCGCGGATCGACGGGCTGCGGTCGTCCATCACGTTCAGCTTGACCTGCGGCCCGAGCAGTTCCTGCAACACCGGCAGTTGCGCGTGGATGGCGTCGGTGGCCTCGATGATGTTGGCGCCGGGCTGGCGGGTGACGATCAGCAGCACCGCCGGCAGGTCGTCGGAGAAGCCGGCGTTGCGCACGTCCTCCACCGAGTCGCTGATCTTCGCCACGTCGCCCAGGCGCACCGCGGCGCCATTTTCGGCGTTGTAGTGGATGACCAGCGGCTGGTACTCGCGGGCCTTGCGCAACTGGTCGTTGGCGTCCACCTGCCAGTGCTTGTCGTCCTGCTCGATGGCGCCCTTGGGTCCGTTGCTGTTGGCCGCGGCGATGGCCGTGCGCACGCTGTCCAGGGACAGCCCGTACTGGCTCATGGCATCCGGATTGAGGTCGACCCGCACCGCCGGCAGCGAGCTGCCGCCGATGCTCACCTGCCCTACCCCCCGCACCTGCGACAGCTTCGGCGCCAGCACGGTCGAGGCGAGGTCGTACATCTCGCCGCGGCTCTGGGTCTCCGAGGTCAGGGTGAGGACCATGATCGGCATGTCCGAGGGGTTGGCCTTGCGGTAGCTGGGATTGTTCGGCATGCCGCTGGGCAGCAGGCTCATCGCGCCATTGATCGCCGCCTGCACTTCGCGGGCGGCGCCGTCGATGTCCTTCTCCAGGTCGAACACCAGCACCACGGTGGTCGAGCCCAGCGAACTGCTGGAGGTCATCTCGCTGATCCCGGCGATCCGTCCCAGCGAGCGCTCCAGCGGGGTGGCCACCGACGAGGCCATGGTCTCCGGGCTGGCGCCCGGCAGGCTGGCGCTGACCACGATGGCCGGGAAATCGACGTTGGGCAGCGGCGCCACCGGCAGCAGGCCGAACGACAGGGTGCCGGCCAGCAGCAACGCCAGGGTCAGCAGCGTGGTGGCGACCGGGCGGCGGATGAAGGGCGTGGACAGGCTCATCGCCCGGCGTCCCCGTCGAGCCCGGCCTCGGTGTTCAGGTCCAGCCCGCGCTGCTTGCGCCAGGCCGCCCAGCGCCGGGCCAGGCGGTCGAAGTAGAGATAGATCACCGGGGTGGTGAACAGGGTCAGGACCTGGCTCAGCAGCAGCCCGCCGACCATGGTGATGCCCAGCGGCTGGCGCAGCTCGGCGCCGGCGCCGCCGGCGAGCATCAGCGGCAGCGCGCCGAGCAGCGCGGCCATGGTGGTCATCAGGATCGGCCGGAAGCGCAGCAGGCAGGCCTGGTAGATCGCCTCATGGGGCGGCTTGCCTTCGTTGCGTTCGGCGTCGAGGGCGAAGTCGATCATCATGATCGCGTTCTTCTTGACGATGCCGATCAGCAGGATGATGCCGATGATCGCCACGATGCCGATCTCCTGCCCCGCCAGCATCAGCGCGAGCAGCGCGCCGACCCCGGCCGAGGGCAGGGTCGAGAGGATGGTCACCGGGTGGATGAAGCTCTCGTAGAGGATGCCCAAGACGATGTACATGGTCACCACCGAGGCGAGGATCAGCAGCAGCGTGTTCGACAGCGAGGCCTCGAAGGCCAGCGCCGCGCCGCGGAAGCTGCCCTGCATGCTCAGCGGCAGCTCCAGGCTGGCCTCGACGCCACGGATCGCCTCGACCGCCTCGCCCAGGGAGTAACCCTTGGCCAGGTTGAAGGACAGGGTCGCCGAGGGGAACTGGGCGATATGGTTGATCGCCAGCAGGGTATGCCGCTCCTCCACCTTCGCCAGGCTCGACAGGCGCACCTGGGTGCCGTCGCTGGACGGCACGTAGAGCTGTTCCAGGGCCTGTGGGCCGAGCTGGAACTGCGGCGCCACCTCGAGCACCACGCGGTACTGGGTGGCCTGGGTGAAGATGGTCGAGATCAGCCGCTGGCCGAAGGCGTTGTAGAGCACGCTGTCGATGTCGGAGAGCTTCACGCCGAGGCGCGAGGCGGTGTCGCGGTCGATGTTCAGGTAGGCCTGCAGGCCCTTGTCCTGCCAGTCGCTGGCGACGTCGGCGAGCTGCGGCAACTCCTGCAGCCGCGCCACCAGCTTCGGCACCCACTCGGCGAGCACGTCCGGGTCGGCGTCCTGCAAGGTGAACTGGTACTGGGTGCGGGCGACCCGGTCCTCGATGGTCAGGTCCTGCACCGGCTGCATGTACAGCTTGATCCCGGCCAGGTGGTCGAGTTCGGGCTGCAGGCGCTGGATCACCTCGCTGGCGGTGACGTCGCGCTCGCTGTGCGGCTTGAGGTTGATCAGCAGGCGCCCGGTGTTTAGGGTCGGGTTGCTGCCGTCGACGCCGATGTAGGAAGACAGGCTGGCCACCGCCGGGTCCTTCAGCACCACCTCGGCAAGGGCGCGCTGGCGCTCGGACATGGCCTGGAAGGAAATCGACTGCGGCGCTTCGGCGATACCCTGGATCACCCCGGTGTCCTGCACCGGGAAGAAGCCCTTGGGCATGGCCAGGTAGAGCAGCGCGGTCAGCGCCAGGGTGGCGACGGCCACCAGCAGGGTCAGCGGCTGGTGCCGCAGGACCACCCGCAGGGCCTTGGCGTATTGTGCAATCAGGCCATCGATGACGCGTCCCGCGGCGCGCGCGAAGCGGCCCTGCCTGTCCTCGTCGACGTGGCGCAGCAGCTTGGCGCTGAGCATCGGCGTAAGGGTCAGGGAGACGAAGCCGGAAATCAGGATCGCCACCGCCAGGGTGATGGCGAACTCGCGGAACAGCCGCCCGGCGACGTCGCCCATGAACAGCAGCGGGATCAGCACGGCGATCAGCGAGAAGGTCAGCGAGATGATGGTGAAGCCGATCTGCTTCGAGCCCTTGAGCGCCGCTTCCAGCGGCGAGTCGCCCTGCTCCAGGTAGCGGGCGATGTTCTCCACCATGACGATCGCGTCGTCGACCACGAAGCCGGTGGCGATGGTCAGCGCCATCAGGGTCAGGTTGTTGATCGAGAAGCCGGACAGGTACATCACGCCGAAGGTGCCGATCAGCGACAGCGGCACGGCGAAGCTGGGAATCAGGGTGGCATAGACGTTGCGCAGGAACAGGAAGGTGACCATCACCACCAGCGCCACCGCCAGCGCCAGCTCGAACTGCACGTCCTTGACCGAGGCGCGGATGGTGGTGGTGCGGTCGGTCAGCACCTGCACGTCGAGGTTGCCCGGCAGGGTCGATTGCAGCTGCGGCAGCAGCGCCTTGATCCGGTCGACCACTTCGATCACGTTGGCCCCCGGCTGGCGCTGGATGTTCAGCACCACCGCCGGCAGGTTGTTGGCCCAGGCGGCCAGGCGCACGTTCTCGGCGTCGTCCTCGACGCTGGCGACGTCGCGGATGCGCAGCGGCGAGCCGTTCTTGTAGGCGATGATCAGGTCGCGGTAGGCGTCGGCCGAGCGCAACTGGTCGTTGGCGTCCAGGGTCGAGGCACGGGTCGGGCCGTCGAAGCTGCCCTTGGGACCGTTGAGGTTGTTGCTGGTCACCGTGCTGCGCAGGTCCTCCAGGCTCAGCCCGGCCGCGGCCAGCGCCGTCGGGTTGGCGCGCACCCGCACCGCCGGGCGCTGGCCGCCGCTGATGCTGACCAGGCCGACCCCGGAGATCTGCGAGATTTTCTGCGCCAGGCGGGTATCCACCAGGTCCTGGATCTGCGGCAGCGGCATGCCGTCGGACATCACCGCCAGGGTCAGGATCGGCGCGTCCGCCGGGTTCACCTTGCTGAATACAGGCTGGTTCGGCAGGTCGTTGGGCAGCAGGCTCTGCGCGGCGTTGATCGCTGCCTGGACTTCCTGCTCGGCGACGTCGAGGTTGCTCTGCAGGCTGAACTGCAGGGTGATCACCGAGGCGCCGCCGGAGCTGCTGGAGGACATCTCGTTGAGCCCCGGAATCTGCCCGAGCTGGTTCTCCAGCGGCGCGGTGATCGACGAGGTCATGATCTCCGGGCTGGCGCCGGGGTACAGGGTGACCACCTGGATGGTCGGGTAGTCCACTTCCGGCAACGCCGAGATCGGCAGGAAGCGGTAGGCGATCAGGCCCGAGAGCAGGATCGCCACCATCAGCAGGGTGGTCGCGACCGGCCGCAGGATGAACGGGCGGGACGGGTTCATTCAGCGCTCCCGCTGCCCACCGAGTCGCCCTGGAGGCCGCTGGGACGGCCGGTCTGCGGTTTCTGCGGCTCGCCCTCGAGGACCTGCGGGGAGGCTTCGGCGACACGCACTTCCATACCGTCGCGCAGGCGGTCGGTGCCTTCCACCACCACCTGTTCGCCGGCCTTCAGGCCGCTTTCCACCACCACCCGCTCGTTCTCGCTGGTGCCGATGGCGACGCTGCGCTGGCTGACCTTGCTGTCGGCGCCGACCACGTACACATAGATGCCGTTGGTGCCGCGCTGCACGGCGTTGGCCGGAATGGTCAGCACGCCCTTGAGGGTCTGCGCCAGCAGGCGCACGTTGACGAACTGGTTGGGGAACAGCCTGCCGTCGGCGTTCTCGAAGCGCGCCTTGAGCTTGACCGTGCCGGTGGTGGTGTCGATCTGGTTGTCCAGGGTGGCCAGCACGCCTTCGGCGAGGACCTTTTCCTGGTTGCGGTCCAGCGCGGTGACCGCCAGCTTGCCAGGACCGCTCATCTGCTCGACGACGGTGCCGATCTGCTGCTGCGGCAGGCTGAATACCACCGAGATCGGCTTGACCTGGGTGATCACCACCAGCGGCGTGGTATCGCCGCTGGTGACCAGGTTGCCGATGTCCACCTGGCGCAGGCCGAGGCGCCCGGAAATCGGCGCGCGGACCTCGGTGAAGGCCAGGTTGAGACGGGCGTCGTCGACCTGGCCCTGGTTGGTGCGGATGGTGCCCTGCAACTGGCGGACCTGGGCTTCCTGGGTATCCAGGGTCTGCTTGGCGATCGAGTCCTCGGCGTACAGGCCCTTGTAGCGCTGCAGGTCGATCTCGGCGTTCTTCAGCTGCGCCTGGTTCTGCATCAGCGTACCCTCGGCCTGGGCCAGCGCCGCCTTGTAGGTGCGCGGGTCGACCACCGCCAGCAGGTCGCCGGCCTTGACCTCCTGGCCCTCCTGGAACAGCACCTTGACCAGCTCGCCATTGACCCGCGGCTTGACGTTCACCGTATTGAAGGCGGTGACGGTGCCCAGCGCATTGAAATGCAGGGCCAGGTCGCCCTGCTCGACCCTGGCCACGCCGACGGTGAGCGCATTGGCCTTGGGCAACGCGGCACCCGGCTTGCCGCCGCGACCGGGCCGCCCGTCGGAGGACGGCGCCGAGGCGGGTGCGGCCAGCCACATCACCAGGCCGATCACGGCGGCGAAGGCCAGGGCGGTGATCAGCCACGGGCGCAGGGTACGGAACTTGGATTTACCGGTGGTTGGAGTCATGGTTCTTCTTCAGGCTAGAACGGAGGCGCTTTTTCCAGGCTGCACGATAAGCATTGCGGGAGCCCAGGCAAAGCCTCTTTACCCGCTATTTACCCTTGCTTTACCGATAGTTAGATGTTTCCGGGGAATGCCCGGCAGCCTCGGCGCAGGGTGGCATCCGCCTATGACAACAAACGGCTTGCTCCGTTACGGGCAAAGGCTTGAAATAGACCGTTTCCCCATCCGCCCGCCAGTTTTCGCAGGGACGAGACGATGATCGATCATCTGAAACAGCGCTTTGCCGCGCTCCGCAGCCGCGCCGGGTTCCATTCGCTGCGCTATGTGCAGCGTAGCGGCGAATACCTCGCGGTGCGCCGCAACGTCAGCGAGCCGCCGCACTTCCGCCAGGACCGTGGCGCCATGCTCTGCGTGCGGCTGGACGGCGTGGAGGCCTACGCCGCCACCAGCGACCTCTCCCTCGCCGGCCTGCAAGCCGCCCTGGAGCGTGCCGAACGGCAGGCCGAGCGGATCGCCCGGCACGCTCTGTTCGACGTGCGCGGGTTGGCGCCGGCGAGTGGCCGCTCGCACTACCGCTCACCGAACCAGGACGCGCCCTTCCCCTCCCTCGCCGAGTGCTACGAGCTGCTCGCCGAGGAGTCCGCCAGGGTGCCGCGCGACGAGCGCCTGGTGAACTGGAGCGTGTTCCTCGAAGTCAGCCGCCAGGAACAGCTGTACCTGAACAGCGCCGGCGCCGAGCACTACCACGAGCAGCGCTTCGTCTATCCCGGCGCCAGCGTCACCGCCTACGACGGCCACGACAGCCAGACCCGCAGCTTCGGCGGCCATCACGCCGGCCAGCAGGGCGGCGCCGAGGTGATCGAACGCCTCGGCCTGGTCGGCGCCGCGCCGCGCATCGCCGACGAGGCCCTGCAACTGCTGGCGGCGCCGAACACCCCGGATGGCCGCCGCGACCTGCTGCTGATGCCGGACCAGATGATCCTGCAGATCCACGAATCGATCGGCCACCCGCTGGAACTCGACCGCATCCTCGGCGACGAGCGCAACTATGCCGGCACCAGCTTCATCAAGGTCGAGGACTTCGGCCGCTACCAGTACGGTTCCAGCCTGCTCAACGTCAGCTTCGACCCGCAGATCCCCGAGGAACTGGCCAGCTATGGCCAGGACGACGACGGCAGCCCGGCGCGCAAGGAATTCCTGATCCGCGAGGGACGCCTGCTGCGCCCGCTCGGCGGCGCCCTGTCGCAGTTTCGCAGCGGCCTCGAAGGGGTCGCCAACAGCCGCGCCAGCAGCTGGAACCGCGCGCCCATCGACCGCATGGCCAACCTCAACCTGGAACCCGGCGACAGGAACCTCGCCCAACTGGTCGGCGGCATCGAGCGCGGGGTACTGATGTCCTACAACCGTTCCTGGTCGATCGACGACGCGCGCAACAAGTTCCAGTTCGGCTGCGAATGGGGCCGGCTGATCGAGGACGGCGAACTCAAGGGCGTGGTGAAGAACCCCAACTACCGGGGCATCTCCGCGCAATTCTGGCGCAACCTCTGCGCGGTGGGCGACGCCAGCACCTTCGAGGTGCTCGGCACGCCTTACTGCGGCAAGGGCGAGCCGAACCAGGTGATCCGCGTCGGCCATGCCTCGCCGGCCTGCGTGTTCAGCGACGTGGACGTATTCGGAGGAGACACCTGATGCAACAGCGGCAGCATTTCGAGGCGCTCGCCGAGGACCTGCGCCGGCAGCTGGCCGAGGGCGAGGACTTCACCCTCTGGTACAGCGCCGAGGACTCCGAGTTCATCCGCTTCAACCGGGCGCGGGTACGCCAGGCCGGCCGGGTGCGCCAGGCCACCACGCTGCTCCGGCTGATCCGCGACGAGCGCCAGGCGAGCCTCGACCTGACCCTCTCCGGCATCCCGGAAGAAGACCGCCAGCGCCTGGGCGACGGTCTCCGGCAACTGCGCCGGAGCCTCGCCTGGATTCCCGCCGATCCCTACCTGCTGCTGGACACCACCCCCTGGCAGCGCCTCGACGAAAGCCTCGGCGAGCCTCCCGACAGCGGCGAGCTGCTGGCCGGGATCGAGCGCCAGGCGCGCGACCTCGACCTGGTCGGTATCTACGCCGCCGGGCCGCTGTTCCGCGGCTTCGCCAACTCCTGGGGGGCGTTCGGCTGGCATGCCGGCAGCAGCTTCAACTTCGACTGGAGCCTGTTCCACGCCAACGGCCAGGCGGTCAAGGCCGACTACGCCGGCCAGCACTGGGATGGCGAACGCTTCGCCCGGCGCTTCGAGCAGGCGCGCGAACAGCTTGGCCACCTGGGCAAGCCGGTGCGCCAGCTGAAGCCCGGCGACTACCGCGCCTACCTGGCACCGGCGGCACTCGAGGAAGTCCTGCAGATGCTCTGCTGGGGCGGTTTCTCCGCGCGCGCCCTCGCCACCGGGGAAAGCCCGCTGCAACGCCTGCACAACGGCGATGCCCTGCTCAGCCCGCTGCTGAACCTCGGCGAGCGTCCGGCCGGCTCGCCGTCACCGGCGTTCAGCGCGGAAGGCTCGCCACGCGCCGACGTCGAGCTGATCGGCGGCGGCCGTCCGGGCGGCCGCTTGGTGAGTTCGCGCAGCGCCCGCGAGTACGGTCTGCAGGCCAATGGCGCCGACGCCGGCGAAGCGCCGAGCGCGCTGGACATGGCTGGCGGCAGCCTGGAGCAGGAACGCATTCTCGCCGCCCTGGACACCGGCCTGTACATCGGCAACCTGTGGTACCTGAACTACTCGGACATGCCCGCCGCGCGCCTGACCGGGCTGACCCGCTTCGCCACCTTCTGGGTGGAGAACGGCCGGATCCAGGCGCCGGTCAGCACCATGCGCTTCGATGACAGCCTGTACAGCTTCCTCGGCGCGCACCTGGAAGATCTCAGCCATGAGCGCGAGCTGCGCCTGTCGAACAGCACCTATGGCGAACGCCACACCGACTCCATGCACCTGCCGGGCGCGCTGACCGGGCGCTTCACCCTCACCCTCTGAGAACAGGCCTGGCCCCCGGCGGTTCTACGCCGGGGCGTCCCGCCTCCCGGCGCCATCATCAAGCCACCCTAAACGGAGCGGTTCCCTCCTCGTCCTCCTCTCTGGTGAGACACGCCCGAGAGGAACCACCCGCACGCCTGACCTACTTGCTACACGGAGGTGAACCTATGCCCGCTTTGAGTCGCCGTTCGTTCGTCACCCTGACCGCCCTGGCCTCCAGCAGCGCATTGCTGAGTCCGGCGGCGTTCGCCGGCACCGGCAGGAAAACTGCCGCGGAACCGCAGGAAATATTTCTGGATTTCAACGAAAGTCCCTACGGCCCCTCCGCCAGGGCCAGGGCCGCCATGCAGGAGGCTGCCCCGCTCTGCGGTCGCTACGACTATGACACCCAGGACGCCCTGGTCGGCCTGTTCGCCGAGCAGAACGACGTTCCCGCGGAATGCGTGCACGCCTACTGCGGCTCGCGCCAGCCGCTGCAGTACGCCATCGCGGCGTTCACCGGCAAGGCGCGCAGCCTGGTCATGGCCGATCCTTCCTATGACTCGGTGGCCAGCGCCACACAGGCCCAGGAAGCGCAGGTGCATGCGGTGGCCCTGGACGGCGAGGCGAGCCACGATATCGAACGCATGCTCGCCGCGGCGCAGCAGGATGCCGGACTGATCTACATCTGCAATCCGAACAACCCGACCGGCACCCTCACCCCGCACGAGCGGATCGTCCAGGCCATCGAGCGCAAGCCGGCGCACAGCGTGGTACTGGTCGACGAGGCCTACATCCATTTTTCCGATGCGCCGAGCGTCATCGGCCTGGCCGCCCGGCGCAAGGACCTGCTGGTCCTGCGCACCTTCTCCAAGCTCTACGGCATGGCCGGTGCCCGGCTAGGCCTGGCGATCGGACATCCCGAACTGCTGGCCCGGCTGGAGCGCTTCGGCGGCCACAACGTGGTGCCCTCGCCCACCGCCCACGCCGGCCTGGAAAGCCTGCGCGAGGGCGAACTGGTGCCACGGCGCAAGCGGCAGAACGCGGAGATCCGCGAGCGCACCATCGCCTGGCTGCGCCAGCAGGGGTTCCGCTGCACCGCCTCGCAGTCCAATTGCTTCATGGTGGATATGCGCCGCCCCGCCGAGATGGTCATCGCCGAGCTGGAAAAGCAGCGGGTGTATGTAGGACGTCCGTGGGCCGCCTGGCCCAACTGGGTGCGCGTGACGGTCGGTAGCGAGGAAGAGATGCGGGCGTTCCAGAGCGCCTTCGCCAGCGTCAGCCGGCGCCACCAGGTGGCCGCGCGCTAGCGCTGCGTCTCTGCGACGCAGGGCGGATGACCGCGCCGCGATTATCCGCCCTGCTCATGACCCTAGGCGAGCGGCCAAGGGATTCGGGTTCGCCCGTTACCAGCCAGCCAGGCTGACGGTCATGGGACGAAGCGGGTTGGCCGTGGGGCTCAGAGAACCGCCAGGGCCGCCGCGTAGTTCGGCTCGTCGGCGATCTCGCCGACCAGCTCGCTGTGCAGCACCTTGTCCTGCTCGTCGAGCACCACCACGGCGCGCGCGGCCAGGCCGGCCAGCGGGCCGCTGGCGATGGCCACGCCATAGTTCTCGAGGAACTCGCGGCCACGCAGGGTCGACAGGTTGACCACGTTCTCCAGGCCCTCGGCGCCGCAGAAGCGCTTCTGCGCGAACGGCAGGTCGGCGGAGATGCACAGCACCACGGTATTGGCCAGCTTGCCGGCCTCGACGTTGAACTTGCGGACCGAGGTGGCGCAGGTCGGAGTGTCGACGCTGGGGAAGATGTTCAGCACCTTGCGCTTGCCGGCGAAGTTTTCCAGGGTCACGTCGGCGAGGTCGCCGCTGACCAGGCTGAAGGCCGGAGCCTGGGCGCCTTTCTGCGGAAGCTGGCCGTCGACGTTGACCGGGTTGCCCTTGAGAGTCACTTGAGCCATTGCGTTGTTCCTTCTTGGTCGGTGAGAGGCCACCCGCCGCAAGGCCGGTGGCGGAAGCATTCGGGGCCGGCGACGATGCTAACACGGTTTACCCGAGCGAAAACCTCGGGTTTGAGCGTCGCCGCGACCACGCGGTCAGGACCTGGCGAAGTACTCCTTGGTCAGGCGGAATACCACCGGGCTGAGCAGCAGCAACGCGATCAGGTTGGGAATCGCCATCAGCGCGTTGAGGGTGTCCGCCACCAGCCAGGCGAAGTCCAGCTGGGTCATGGCACCGAACGGAATCGCCAGGGTCCAGACGATGCGGAACGGCAGGATCGAGCGGGTCCCCGCCAGGTATTCCCAGCAGCGCTCGCCATAGTAGCTCCAGCCGAGGATGGTGGTGTAGGCGAACACCACCAGGGCCAGCGACAGGATGTAGTGACCGACGCCCGGCATCGCCGCCTCGAACGCCGCCGAGGACAGCGCCGCGCCGCTGGCGCCGCTGGTCCAGACGCCCGAGGTGATGATCGCCAGGCCGGTCAGGCTGCAGATGACCAGGGTGTCGATGAAGGTCCCGAGCATCCCGATCAGGCCGGAACGCACCGCGCTATGCGTGGTGCCGGCGGCCTGGGCGATGCCGGCGGTGCCGAGGCCGGCCTCGTTGGAGAAGATCCCGCGGGCGACGCCGAAGCGGATCGCCGCCATCACCGCCGCGCCGGCGAAGCCGCCGGTGGCGGCGATCGGCGTGAAGGCGTGGGTGAAGATCAGCTGGAACGCACCGGGGATCGCCTCGGCATGGACCACCAGGACGATCACCGAGGCGACGATGTAGCCGACGCACATGAACGGCACCAGCGCCTCGGCGACCTTGCCGATGCGGCGGATGCCGCCGAGAATCACCAGCCCGGTGACGATCATGGTGGCGACCCCGGTGGCCCAGTCCGGCACGCCGAAGGAGACCTCCAGGGCATCGGCCATGCTGTTGACCTGGACCATGTTGCCGATGCCGAAGCCGGCGAGCCCGCCGAACAGGGCGAAGGCCGCGCCGAGCCAGGCCCAGCGCTTGCCGAGACCGTTCTTGATGGCATACATCGGACCGCCGACGTGTTCGTTGCGCTCATCCTTCTCGCGGTAGTGCACCGCCAGCACTACTTCAGAGAACTTGGTGGCCATCCCCACCAGCGCCGTGCACCACATCCAGAACAGCGCGCCCGGACCGCCGAGGAAGATCGCCGTGGCCACCCCGGCGATGTTGCCGGTGCCGACGGTGGCCGCCAGGCAGGTCATCAGCGCCTGGAACGGGCTGATCTCGCCGCTGCTCTCGTCATCCTTGCTGCGCCCCTGCCAGAGCAGGCGAAAACCGACGCCCAGGCGCACCAGGGGCATGAACTTCAGGCCCAGCATCAGGTAAAGGCCGGTGCCGAGAATCAGCACCAGCATCAACGGCCCCCAGACCAAGCCGTTCAGGTCGACCACCCATTTCTGCAAGCTTTCCATCAGCGATCCTTCTTCTTGTTCGAATGATTGCGGCCCACCGGCGACGCACATCCGCAAAGCGGACGGATACCCCGGCGCGACAGGCCAAGGCTGCCGATCCTATCGAGGTTTTCCGGCTGAAATCGAGAAAAATCTTCGTGCGCAAAACCTGCGTCTCATTGCGCCTCGTCGGCCGGCTGGCGACCGAAGAGTTCCACCAGCCAGTCGACCAGCACCCGCACCCGCGGCGAAAGCTGGCGCTGCGAGGGATACAGGACGTGCAGCGGCAGCGTCGGCGGCAGCCATTCGCCGAGGACCTCGCGGAGGCTGCCGTCGGCCAACCCGGGCTCGACGTGATAACGCGGCGCCTGGATCAGCCCCAGGCCGGCCCGGCACGCCGCGACGTAGGCATCGGCGTTGTTGACACTGACCCGGCTGCGCATCGGCAGCGTGCGCAGGCGTCCGTCGACGCGGAACTCGAAGTCGAAGGTGCGCCCGCTGGACGGCGACTGGAAGTTCACCGCGAGGTGCCCGGCGAGCTCGTCGAGCCGCATGGGGACGCCATGGCGGCGCAGGTAGGCATCGCTGGCACAGGTCACCTGCGGCAGGTCGATCAGGTGCCGGCCGACCAGGCTGGAGTCGTGCAGTTCGCCGACCCGCAACACGCAGTCCACCCCCTCGCGCAACAGGTCGACCTGGCGATCGTTGCTGCTCAACTGCAGTTCCAGCTCCGGGTAGCGCTCGCAGAACTCCGGCAGGAAGGGAATCACCCGCATCCGCCCCAGCGCGCCCGGCAGATCCACGCGCAAGCGCCCGCGCGGATTGCCGAGGACGCGGGGAAAGCAGCTTTCCGCCTCTTCGAGGTCCGCCAGCAGGCGCACGCACCGCTCGTAGTAGGCCTGGCCGTCGAGGGTCAGGCTGACCTGCCGGGTGGTGCGCTGCAGCAACTGCACGCCGAGGTGCGCCTCCAGTTGCTGGATCGCCTGGGTCACGCTGGCGCGCGGCAACTCCAGGCTGTCCGCGGCCTTACCGAAGGCACCCAGTTCGACGATCCGGGTGAAGACCTGCATGGCCTGGAAACGATCCATCGGGACCCCTCGATTATTTGGAAAATACGAATAGTAAAACCGCAACCATGGGCTTTATCCAGATCAATCCAGGACCAAGAATGACGGCGTTTTCTTTTCCTTCCACGAGGCACGCCAGATGAAAACCCGTCGACTCGGCCGCAACGGTCCCTGCGTCTCCGCCATCGGCCTCGGCTGCATGGGCATGACCGACTTCTACACCACCGGCGGCGACCGCCGGGAAGCCATCGCCACCCTGCACCGCGCCCTGGAGCTGGGGCTGAATTTCTTCGACACCGCCGACATGTACGGTCCGTACAGCAACGAGGAACTGCTCGGCGAGGCCCTGCGCGGCAAGCGCGAACAGATATTCCTGGCCAGCAAGTTCGGCATCGTCCGCGACCCGGCCAACCCGGCGGCACGCGGCGTCGACGGCAGCCCGGCGCATATCCGCAAGTCCATCGAGGGCAGCCTGAAACGCCTCGGCACCGACCATCTGGACCTGTACTACCAACACCGCATGGATCCGCAGGTGCCCATCGAAGAGAGCGTCGGCGCCCTCGCCGAACTGGTGCGGGCCGGCAAGATCCGCCATATCGGCCTCAGCGAAGCCTCGGCGGCAACCCTCGAGCGCGCCCACAAGGTGCATCCGGTCAGCGCGCTGCAAAGCGAATACTCGCTGTGGACCCGCGATCCGGAAGACACCGGAGTGCTCGCCGCCTGTCGCCGCCTGGGCATCGCCTTCGTTCCCTACAGCCCGCTCGGTCGCGGTTTCCTCACCGGCACACTGAAAAGTCCGGAAGACTTTGCCGCCGACGACTACCGTCGCTTCAGTCCGCGCTTCCAGGGCGAGAACTTCGCGAAGAACTTGAAGCTGGTGGACAAGGTCGGCGAACTGGCCGCGGCCAAGGGCGTGAAACCCTCGCAGCTGGCGCTGGCCTGGGTGCTGGCGCAGGGCGATGAGCTGATCCCGATTCCCGGCACCAAGCAGCGGCGCTACCTGGAAGAGAACGTCGCCGCGGCGGAACTGCGCCTGAGCGCGGCGGAACTGGCCGAACTGGATGCGATCTTCCCCACCGAGGCGGTCGCCGGCAATCGCTATAGCGAGGAAGGCATGCGCCTGGTCAATCTCTGAGGCAGTGAAGCTGGGGGGCTCGATAGATGCCGTTCACTCGCCCCCTCCGCAACGATTTCGCTCGGCCTCCTGGCGGGTCGGATTCGCTGCCCGACCACGTGGAGTGGCAAGCATGACTTCGCGCCTGCACGCCCCCATAGGCCGGAGCCTGGTTGTAGGGCGAATCACCGCTTGCGGTTATCCGCCGCTTATCCGGGGTTTCGGCGGATACCGCCTGTGGCGGTATCCGCCCTACGGGTCTCTATCGCTCGCAATTTTCTGGCTGCCTACACGGCGGGAAAACGACGACGGGGCGGCCGCCATCGGCAACCGCCCCGCTCCCCTCGGCGCCAGGCGAACTTCAGGGCGTCCACCAGTAGCGCACCACGTGGAAGAAGATCGGCGCGGCGAAGCACACCGAGTCCAGGCGGTCGAGCATGCCGCCATGGCCTTCGATCATGTGGCCCCAGTCCTTGACCCCGCGGTCGCGCTTGATCGCCGACATCACCAGGCCGCCGAAGAAGCCCAGCAGGTTGATCAGCAACGCGATCAGCGCCGCCTGCCAGAGGTTGAACGGGGTGATCCACCACAGCGAGGCGCCGATGGCGGTGGCCAGGGCGATGCCGCCGACGAAGCCCTCGACGGTCTTCGACGGCGAGAGGTTGGGGGCGATCTTGCGCTTGCCCAGCAGCTTGCCGCAGATGTACTGCATCACGTCGGAGAGCTGCACGACGATCACCAGGTAGGCGATCAGCAGCAGGTTGCGTCCTTCGAAACCGGGGATGTCGAGGGTCAGCAGGGCCGGCACGAAGGAGATGCAGAATACCGCCAGCATCAGGCCCCACTGCACTTTCGAGGCGCGCTCGAGGAAGTGCTTGGTGTCGCCGCCCAGCGAGGCGAGGATCGGCAACAGCAGGAACACGTACACCGGGATGAAGATCGAGAACATGCTGTACCAGTCGATGTAGATCAGCAGGTACTGCATCGGCAGCACGAAGTAGAACGCCGCTACCAGCGCCGGATAGTCGCTGCGCCGGGTCGGGGTGAGGGTGATGAACTCGCGCAGGGCGTAGAACGACACGCCGTAGAACAGCAGGATCACCGCCGCCTGGCCGAGCCAGAAGGCGAAACCGATCACCAGGACCATCGCCCACCAGGCGTTGATCCGCGCGTTGAGGTTGTCGATCACCGCGTTCGGCCCGGGGCCGGCGCGCCACTTGAGGACGAAGCCGGCCAGCGAGGCCAGCACCAGTAGCGCGCCGATACCGCCGAAGAGCATCCAGGTCTGTTCGTTCATCTCAGGCCTCCTCTTCCGGCGCCAGGTCCAGCAAGGCATTGCGCGCCCGCTCGAGGAACGCCTCCTTGCCCTCTTCCGCCGTGGCCACCAGCGGCTTGCCGAAGCTCAGGGTACAGAGCAGCGGCAACGGCAGCATGCGCCCCTTGGGCATGACCCGGTTGAGGTTGGCCAGCCACACCGGCACCAGTTCCACGTCGGGGTGGGCCAGGGACAGGTGGTAGATGCCACTCTTGAACGGCAGCAGCTTCACCTCGTCGTCCAGGTTGCGGGTGCCTTCGGGGAAGAGGATCAGCGAGTCGCCGCCATCCAGGGCCCGGTCGAGGGGCTCCAGCGGGTTGGCGTTGGCGTCGCCGCGCTGGCGATCGATGAGCACGCCGTTGAATACCCTGTTGATCACGTAGCTGCGCAGGCCGGGCTTGTTCCAGTAGTCGGCGCCGGCCACCGGCCGGGTACGTCGGCGCACCTCCGGCGGCAACGAGGCCCAGAGCAGGACGAAGTCACCGTGGCTGCTGTGGTTGGCGTAGTAGATACGCTGCTTGGGAATCGGCGTGGTGCCCAGCCAGAGGCTGCGCAAGCCGGTGATGGCGCGGGCGCCGGCGATGATGCCATAGGCGACGACAGATTCGAGCATGGGAAGACTCTTCAGGTTTGAGCGTTGAGTAGAGGGATCGACAACAGGCACGCCAGGGCCAGCAGGAACTGGACGGCACAGGCCACGGCCTGCCAGCGCAGCAGGCGCAACGCACCCTCGCTGCGCTGCTTCCAGCTACGCCCGGCGGCGTCCACGCGGGCCAGGCCGAGGCCGACCAGGGCCTGGTCCAGCTCGCGGGTCTGCGCCTCCAGCGCGGCGCCGGCGCGGCTGAAGCGCTCGAACAATTCGGCATCCAGGGCTACCCGCAGCGCCCAGTATTTCTGCCACAGGCCGAGCATGGCGACGACCAGCATGAGCGGAGCGAAGTAGCGCCAGCCGCTCCCCTGCAGCGACTGGTACAGGCCCAGGCCGATGGCCAGCAGGGTCAGCGCGGCGGACAGGCGGTCGAGTTCGCGGCCACGGCGCAGCAGCGCCGCCACCAAGGCCAGGGATTGCTCAGGCATGGCGCACCTCGCCCAGTTCCGCCGCTGGCTCCGGCGCGGCCCCGCTCAGCGCCACCAGGGTCCGCCGCTGGGCTTCGCCCAGCACCACCTGCGGGCGCGCCCGGCGCAACACGGCCACGGCCGAATCGACGTCCGCCGCGCGGCCGCTGAGCAACAGCCAGGCGGCGACCAGCGTGGCGCTGCGCGAATAGCCCAGGGCGCAGGCCACCAGCAGCGGCCCTTGCGCCAGCAGTTCGTCGATCAGCGCGGCGGCGCGTCGGCAGTCCTCGACGTCCGGCGCGACCAGGTCGAGCAATGGCAGGTTGCGATAGGCCAGCCCCTGCGGTTGGCAGGAAAGCTCGGCGGTAGCGTCGAGCAATGCGCGGAAGCGGCCGTCGGCCAGTTCCGCGGACGACGGCAGACGCCCCAGCCAGAGACCCGGTAGCACCTCGTCCGGCTGCGGCCGGCGACAGGTCCAGAGCCAGGCGTTGATCCGCGCGGCGAACAGGTACGGCGCCAGCAGCCAGCGCGCGGCGGCGCTCAGGCGCCCGTCGCGGCCCTTCTGGAAGCCGGCGGCGCCGAACAGCAGATAGTTCAGCGCCACCAGCGCCAGGGCCAGCGCCGGCCAGCACAGCCACAGCGCCGCACCGCCAAGCGCGAAGGCGACGGCGGCGCAGGCCAGCGCGCCGAGGCCATAGCGCGCGGCCAGCCGCCGCCGTTCCCGGTCGCGGCTCAGGCTGGCGCGGGCGAAGGGCGCGGGCTGCGCCTGCGGCCACAGCCACACGCACAGCCAGCCGGCCAGCGCGCCGGTGGGTACGTCGATGAAATGGTGCTGCCAGGTGGTCAGCACCGACAGCCCGATCAGCGCGAACCAGCCATGCAGCAGCCAGCGCCAGGCGCCGCTGGCGTAGCGCGCGTAGCAGACCCAGAGCACTACCAGCAGGGCGATGTGCAGCGACGGTGCCTGGTTGAACGGTTTGTCGAACCCCATCAGCACGTCGAACAGCCAGCCGAACACACCGCCCAGTTCCGGCCGTTCGAAGGTGAAGCGCAGGGGGAACAGCAGGAAGCAGCTCACCGACAGCACCTGGGCGCTGAGCAGGCGCAGGCAGTGGGTGTCCAGCTCGCGCTTGTCCCGCGGCAGCAACAGCGACAGGCCGTAGAGCAGGTCGATCGACCAGTACGGCAGGATGGTCCAGGGCCACAGCGGCATCCCGCGTTCCCAGTCGAAGACCAGGCTGCCGACGTCGCCGCGCTGACTGGTCAACCAATTGGCCAGGCCATAGCTGGCGAAGAAGAACGGGCCGAGGAACAGCAGCCAGAGCACCGCCCGCTTCAGTACCCCCGGCTCGCGCGGCGCCATCAGCGGGCGACCTTCTGTGCCAGCGATACGCTGAAGATGCCCCACTGGTCGACCCGCTGGGTGATCTTGCGGAAGCCGGCGGCGGCCACCAGCTGGTCCATTTCCGCCTGGGTGCGGCGCCGCATCACCCAGGCCTGGCCCTGGCGGTGGCTGGTCAGCGCACGGGCGATCAGCTCCAGCTGCGGGTGCCAGGGCTGTCCGGTGTAGACCAGGTAGCCACCCTCCTCCAGCGCCTCGCCGAGGCCGGCGAGGGAGTCGCCGACCATGCGGTTGTCGGCGAACAGCTCGTAGAGCCCGGAAACCACCCCGAGGCTCGGTTTCGGTTGCAGCGCCGCCAGGTCGGCGCGATCGAAGGCGTCGCCCTTGACGAAGCGGGCTATGCCGGCGAGGCCCTTGCTTTCGATCAGGGCGCTGCCGTCACGCACGTTGATCTCGCTGTAGTCGCGCAGGAGGATGCTTTCCGGCAGCGGCTCGACGCCTTGCAGGGCTTCGAGGATGTAGCGGCCATGGCCGGCGGCGATGTCGACGATGCGCACCTCGCGCTGCTCCTCGCGCAACCGCTGCATGGCCAGGCGCAGGAGTTCCTCGACGTGCAGCTTGCGCTGGCGGATGCCGCGCCAGCCGATGGAGTCCAGGTAGTTGCGGTCGATCAGGCGACCCAGCGGGCCGGCGCCGGTGGGCTGGTTGCGGTAGACGTAGTCGAGGGTGCTGCCGGAATCGAAGCCGGTGTCGAAGCCCAGCTTGACCCCGTCCGACCACAGGCTGCCCAGGCGCAGGCCGGCACGGGTGGCGCGCCAGTAGAGATCGCGCGGCGAGTTCTTCGGCAACGGCGCGGCCAGCGCCTCGGCCTCGGCGCAGGTATGGCCCAGGCGGTCGGCGTCGAGCAGGCTCGGTCGTTCGGGTGCCGTGGCGAATGCCTCGAGGAGGAAGCGCCGGGCGCGGGCGACGGCCAGGTGACGATCGCGCTCGCCAAGGGTGTCGTGGAAGAAGCCGGGCAGGATGTGCTTTTCCTTGCGCAGGCTGCCGAGACGCTCGAAGAAACGCTCCTGCGGCCCGCGATGGACGACGAAGTCGGCCCCGGAAATCAGCAGTTGGGTGGGAATCTGGATCGCCTGGGCGTCGGCCACCACCCGCTCGGCAGCTTCGTAGAGGCCGAGCAGGACGTTCACCGAGATCGCCTTGGCGATCAGCGGGTCGCTGTCGTAGGAGGCGATCCGCTGCGGATCGTGACTGAGGAAGCGTGCCTTGACATAGCTGTTGACGAAAAAGTTGCCGCGCCACAGGCGCATCAGCTTCAGCCCGCTGCGGGCGAACGGCACGTAGAGCTTGACCTGGAACGCCGGCGAGGCCAACACCAGGGCGCGCACCTTGGGCGCGTAGTCGTGGGCCCAGGTGGAGACCAGCACCGCGCCGACGCTCTGCGCCACTACCGCCATCCGCTCTTCGGCGATGCCGTGGGCGGACTGGATATGGTCGACGAAGGTCTGTACGTCGCGCACGCTGGTGGCGAAGCTCGGACTGTCGCCGCGGGCCCCGGGCGAAAGCCCATGGCCACGGGCGTCCCAGGCGAAGAAGTCGTGTTCCGGCAGGTCGAGTTCGTCGACCAGGTGGGCGATCCGCCCGGAGTGCTCGTGGCCGCGGTGGAACAGCAGCACGGCCTGGCGCGTGCCGTCCGGCGCCGGGCGGCTGGCCGGCCAGTGGCGGTAGAAGAGTTCTACGCCATCGTGGGTGGTGAAACGCAATTCCTGTACGTCGCGCATGTGATGTCCCTATGTCGTTGCCCCTGCCGGAGCCCGGCGGGGTTGCTTCCTGCGGGCGCCCACCTCCATGGCGTTCGCCCGTTCCCTCTCAGGCCTGCCCGTCGCTGCCCGGCCGACCCGCGGCCAGCTCGGCCAGGCCCTGGCGCACACGGTTGCCGATGGTCAGCAGCAACAGGGCCGCGATCAGCAACATCAGCCAGTCGATCCAGGCCAGCGGCAACAGGCCGCTGGCCACCCCGGCGCCGATCACGCCGAAACACAGCGCCCGATCGCTCTTGCCCATCGGCCCGTCGTAGCGGCGCGAGGCGCCGACCATGGTGCCCAGCGCGCCGGCATACTCGCTGATCACCGCCAGCAGCACCACCAGAACCACCCACAGCGGGTTGACTCCCGGCAACAGGGCGAACGGCAGGTACAGGCCGCTGTCGGCGATCACGTCGGTGAGTTCGTTGAGGTAGGCGCCCAGGTCGGATTTCTGTCCGAATTCGCGGGCAAGCATGCCGTCCACCGCGTTCAGCGCCATGCGCAGGAACATCCACAGTGGAACGAGGGCGAACAGCCAGAGATGCTTGGCGAAACCGGCGACCAGCGCGCCGACCAGCAGCGACAGCAGGCAGGCCGCCAGGGTCACCTGGTTGGCACTGATGCCGCGCCGGTAGAGACGCTGCACGCCGGGGCGGAGAAGATTCTGGAAGCGCGGTTTGAGTTGATACACGGAAATCATGTCAGCCAGTCCTTGTGCCGAGTTGCTGCGGGTCCCGACCTGCGGCGGTCGGCGCCCGCTCCATTCTACGACGTCGATGCGCCGCTAAAAGTGACACACTTTTATGCGTTACGCATGGTCCGTATCAGCGCATCCGTCAGAAATCCCGCTTGAAGAACAGGTCCAGCGAACTGGCCAGGCCGCTCGCCGCTTCGAGATAGAGGCGTTTGGTCAACTGGTAGCGCAAGGCGATGGTATTTGCCGGTTCGAACACTCCAACACCATAGCGCAGGCTGAGCTTGTCGGTGATATTCCCACTGGCGACCACGCTGGTGCTGTTGCCGGTGCCCTCGGTGTCCAGCTGGAAGTCCTGGATGCCGAGTTGCCTGGCGATTTCCCCGGTGAGCGGCGCGCTGCCGGCCAGGCCCAGGGCCAGGGCCGCCTCGCCGAGCATGTTGCTGTCTTCGCCGGTGCTCATCGGCCGTCCCAGCACCAGGTAGGACAGCGCCTGTTCCTGGCTCATCGCCGGTTCGGAGAATACCGCGCTGGTCGGCTGCTCGGCGCTGCCGGTCAGGCGCAGGCCGGCAACCACGTCGTCGACCCGGCGGATCGCCTCGATGTCCAGGTACGGCTGGTCGATCGGTCCGGCGAAGAACAGCCGCGCCCTGCGGATCGTCAGGCGCTGGCCGTAGGCGCGATAGCGTCCCTTGTTCAGGTTCAGCTCGCCACGGGTATCCAGGTTGTCGCCGATGTGCAGGTGGCCAGCCAGCTCGGCGCTGAGGCCGAAGCCGGAGAACGCCAGCTTGTCCTGGCCGACCTCGACATCGATGTCCATCTTCATCTTCAGCGGCTGCTGCTCGGGCTGTTCGGAGCCGACGATCACCGCGTCGTCGGAGACCTTGACCGTCGACGGCGGCAACTGGCGGATGGTGATGTCGCCGCGCGGCACCAGGACCTTGCCGGAGATCGCCAGCTCCTGGCCGGCCATGCCGATCTTCAGGTCCGGTTCCACTTCGAGTTGCGCATACGGATCGACCACCACCGGCAGGCGGCTGCCGCGGATGTTCAGGGCGACGTTCAGCGCCTCGCCCCAGCTCAGGTTGCCGGACAGGCTGCCCTGGCCATACCTGCCGCTGCGCCAGCCGCCACCGAGTTCCAGGCTTTCGCCGGCGATGCGGGCGTCGAGGGAAAGGTTCTCGAAGCTGGTCGGCAGCTCGCCGCCGCCGATGTCGCCGTCGCTCAGCGTCACCCGGCCGTCGACCCGCGGCGCCAGCAGGCCACCGGACAGCCGGCCGCTACCGTTCAGCTTGCCTTGCAGTTTCTCCACCATCGGCACGAACGGCCGCGCCGCCGACAGGTCGAGGCCGGCCAGGCTGAATTCGCCGCTCAGCGGCTTGCTCGCCGGGCGCGGGTCGATCTGCGCCTGCACCCGCAGCTCGCCGAGCTTCGGTCCGCGGAAGTGGAGGGAGGCATCGACGCGGCTCGGCGCCAGCCGGCTCTCCAGGCGCAGGCTGTCGTAGCCGACGTCGACCCACTGGCCCTGGTCGCGCAGGCGCAGCGTACCGCTGCCGGCGTCCAGGCTGACCACGCCGCTCGGGCCGCGTGCCGGAACGTCCAGTTGCAGGTCGCCGTTCAGCTTGCCCTGCCAGGCGAAATCCTCGGGGAACCATTGCTTCAGGCTGTCCAGCGGGAAGTCGCGCAGGGTGTAGCGCAGCCGCGGCTCGGGCAGCAGGCGCTGCTCGCCGCCGCACAGGCTGGCGGCGCCGGATACCCAGCAATGTGCGCCGAAATCGACCCTGCCGTCGGCCAACCGCTCCAGGCGCGCCGGCTGCTGTAGCCTCCAGTCCTGGCCACCGCTGCTCAATGCGCCGCGTGCCAAGCGACCGCGCCAGTTGCCGTGCTCCAGTTGCCCGTCGAAGGCCAGGCCGAGCTTGAGCAAGGTGCCTTGCAGGTCCAGCTCCAGTTGCTGGCGGCGTTGGTCGCCGCGGGCATTGGCCTTGAACAGGCCGAGGTCGGTTTCGCCGCTGCGCAGGCCGGAAGCGACCAGCGCCAGGGTGCCGTTCTGCCGGGCATCGAGGTTCGCCTGTAGGTCGAGACCGGCGATGCGCTGCTCGGCGTAGGCGATCTGCTGTCCCTTGAGGCTCAGCCTGCCTTGCGGCGCCGCGAGGCTGCCAGCCAGGTCGAGCCGCCCGTCGAGACGACCGAAGAGTTGCGGCCAAAGCTGGCCGAGACGGTTCAGGGCGATGTCCAGGCGGCCGTGCAGGCGCTGATCGAGCCCCCCGCTGCCCTGCACCTTGTTGTCGCCCAGGCGCAGGTCGAGGTTGGCCAGCGTCCAGCGCTGCCCCTCGCCTTCGGCGCGCGCCTGGAACAGCGCCGGCTGGCCGCGCAGGCGGCCCTTGACGTCGAGATCCACGCCCAGCGCCAGTCGCTCGTCGCGAAAACTTCCCCGGCTGCGCAAGGGACCGGCCAATGAGCCTGGCAGCTCGGCGACCCAGTACGCCGGATTCAGTTCGCTGAGTTGCAGGGCGGTATCCCAACCCACGCCATTGTCGAAACGCAGCGTCACCCGCCCCTCGGCCTGGCCTTGCCCGGCCCGTAGCTGCAACGACGGCAGGTTGAGCTGGACGAGGTCGCCGGACACCGGGCTGGCCAGCGTGAAGTCGCCCGCCGGGCCGCTCGCCGCCGCGCTGAAATTGCCCAGGTAGCGCTGGTCCTGGTAATGCACTTCCGCCTTGAAGGTCTTCAGCGTCACCGGTGGCGGCTCCGCCAGCGGATACAGGCGCAGCCAGGGGAAGTCCTGCCAGTCCAGGGTCGCGTCGGCGGCCAGGCTTTCGCGCCAGTCCAGACGTCCGACCAGGTCCAGGCGCTGCTCGCCGCCAGCGTCCAGGCGCAACTGGCGGATGTCCGCGCCCCGGGCGTCGACCCGTCCGTCCAGGCTCAACGCCACCGCCCCGCCCTCGCCCGGCAGGCTCGCGCCACCGCGGATCAGGTAACCGCTCTTGAGATCGCCACCGGCATCGAGCTGGATGGCATTCAGGGTCAAGGTATCCGGTAGCCCGGCCGCGCCCTTGAAACCGTCGGCGCGAATCAGCAATCGTGCCGGCAGGTTTTCCGCCAGCGCCTGCAACTGTCCTTCCAGGCTGCCGTCCAGGTAACCGCTGCTGCGGCCTTTCAGGGTCAACGCCTTCTGCAGTTCACCGCCGACCTGGACGGCCAGGTTCCATGGCTTGCCTTCGGGAGCGGGCAGGCCGACCGCGGCTTCGGCCTGCAATGGCCAGTCGCCGCTCGGTTGCAGCCGTCCCCTGAGTTCCAGGCTGAGGCCGAAGCCGCGCGCCTTCAGCGCATCGATGTGCAGCCCGTCGGCCAGCCAGCGTGCGCTCAGGTCGAGGTCGGCGACCTGCTCGTTGCCATCCAGCAGGAAGCTGCCGATCGCCACCTCGCCGAGTTCGACGCTCAGCGGCAGCTGCAGTGTCGGCAGTTCGACCGGCCCGCTGGGGGCTCCGTCGTCGCTCGGCGGCAGGATCAGTTCGACCCGTTCCGCCGCCACTTGCTTCAGGCACAGGCGCAGGCTCGCCAGGCAACCCGGCGACCAGTCCAGCGCCGGCCGCTCGAGGACCAGCTGCGTGCCGTCCTGCGCCCAGGACAGACGCTCCGCCCGCCAGGCGCCGCCAAGGCGTCCGTCGAAGCCGGCAACCTGCAGGCCCGGCACCCGATCGAGCAGCCAGGCACTGCCGGCCTGGGTGCCGAGCAGCGCGACGAGCCCCAGGAGCAGCAGGACAAGCAGGCCGAACACGACCAGCAGGATGATCTTCAGCGCCTTCACAGTTCGGGCCCCATGGAGAAGTGCAGGCGGAAACCGCCGTCGTCGTCGAGCGCATGGGCCAGGTCGAGGCGCAACGGGCCGACCGGCGAGACCCAGCGCACGCCGAAGCCGACCCCGGTCTTGATCGAGGGGAAGTCCAGCGAGTTGAAGGCGTTGCCCTGGTCGACGAAGGTCGCCAGGCGCCAGCGCTCGGCCAGCGGATATTGATACTCGACACTGCCGGCGATCATGTAGCGGCCGCCGATCTTGTCGCCATCGGAGTTCTCCGGCGACAGCGTCCGGTAGTCGTAGCCGCGCACGCTCTGGTCGCCGCCGGCGAAGAAGCGCAGCGAGGGCGGGATCGACTTGTAGTCGTTGGTGGCGATCCCGCCTACCTGCAGGCGGCCGAGCAGGCGATGGCCGCCGGCGAAGCTGGTCAGGCCCTTGGCCATGGCGTCGACGTGCACCACGTCGGCGTCGGCCAGGAAGCCCTCCTTCGCGCCCTTGACGTTGAATTGCAGGCGGTAGCCATGGCTGGGGTCGACCTTGTTGTCGGTCTCCAGGATCGAGTAGCCGATCCCGGGCATGAGGAAGCTGCTCAGGCCGGAATCATCGCCGAGCTTGTATTCCTCGCGCATCCAGTTCAGCGAGACTACCCGCTGCCAGCCATCGGGGCGCTTGCTGTGCCATTCGCCGCCGAGGGTCAGCAGCTTGCTCTCGGTGTCGACCAGGTCTTCGAACTGGTAGCCGCTGGTGAAGCGCAGCTTGTCGGTGAGCGGTGGATCGAGGGGGATCTCGTACCAGGCGCCGACGTTCTGCCGGGGCGCGGAAATTTCCGACTCGAAGCCCAGGCTGTGCCCTTCGGCGTTGACCCAGTGGCGGGTCCAGTTGAACCGCGCGCGCGCGCCGACGTCGGTGGAGAATCCGAGGCCGACACCCATGGTCCTGGGCTTGCGCGCATCCAGCCGGACCGCTACCGGAATCGCCTGGCGAGCGCCGTCGGCCTGCGCCTGGGTCGGTGCGGCGTCGACCCGCACGCCCTCGAAGTAGCCGCTGGATTGCAGGTTCTGGTTGAGCTCGGCGATCAGTTCGGAGTCGTAGGGTTGGCCGGCCTTGAACGGCACCATGCGCCGCAACAGTTCTTCGTCGATGATGGAGTCGCCATCGAAGCTGACCTTGCCGAAGGTGTAGCGCTGGCCGCTGTCGTAGACCAGGTCGATATCGGCGATGCCGGCGCGCGGATCGATGCTCAGGCGCTGGGTGGTGAAGCGGCCCTGGAAGAAGCCGTAGCGCGAGGCCTGGTTCTGGATCAGCCGCTTGGCGTCCTCGTAGACGCCCTGGTTCAGCTTCGCGCCCGGTTTCAGCTGCTTGCCCGACGGCAAGCGGAAGCTCTCCAGGCTGGCGGCCTCGCCGAGCACCTGAATATTCACCTGGCGCAGGCGCACCGGCTCGCCGGGCGTGACCTTGAGCGTCAGCTTCGGCGGCTTGCCGTCCTTGACCTCGCTGTCGACCTGCGCCTGGAAATAGCCGAGCGCCTGCGCGGCCTTTTCCGCCTGGGCCTCGGCGTTGCGGCGAAAACGCTGCAATGCCGCCTCGTCCCGCTCGCCCAGGCTACCCACGTAGGCCTCGATGTTGGCCTTCAGGGCACTGTTGGCGGGGGTGACACGCACGCTGAGCTGGCTCTCCGCGAAGGCGGCCGTACTCAGGCACAGCAGCCCGGTCAGCGGGAACCGGAGCAATCCTTGAGTCAGTCTCATGGCGCGGATGCTACGCAGGCGGCTGGCGCGCGTCCAGATTTGCGCGGACGCCGGCGACGACCTCCCGCCGTTCTGGTTTTATGACGCCAAGCGCCTGACAGGCATGGTTTTTCCGCATACCCCAGGCATGCCTCAGGCGGCGTTCGAGGATGCCCCCGGATGCAGCAGGACATGCTCGCGCACCGCCCCCAGCGTCACCTCGCCGATCTCCCGGTAGCCATGCCGCTGGTAGAAATCGAGATAGCGCGTATTGCCGGTGTCCAGCACCAGCCCCTGTGACCGGGAGTCCTCGGCGCACCAGCGCTGCACCGCCGCCAGCAATTGCTCGCCGATCTGCCGGCCCTGGAACTCCGGGTGCACGCCGAGCATCGGCAAGCGATGATGCGGCCCGGGTGGCAGGCAGGCCTGCACCGCCCGCTGGTAGTCCAGGTAGCGCCGGGTGGCGGCCAGGCCGACGCTGAACAGCATGCGCAGGCGCCAGGCCCAGCTTTCGGTGATCTCCAGGCGCCGCTGCGGTGGCGTGATCAGCGCCGCCGCCACCAGCCGGTCGTCCATGAACAGGCCGATGGCCGGCAACTCCTCACCGAGATGCCGGTTGACCAACTCCCGCACGCTGGCGCGCACACGCTGGTCGTAGCCGGCGCGCTGGGCGTTCATCAGGTAGGCGAAGGTCGGTTCGTGGCGGTAGGCGTGGTAGAAAAGTGAACGGACTTCACGGCTGTAGCCGTCGTCGAGCAGACGGATATCGGTGACCTGATCGGGCATGGACGGGTGTTCCTTGTCGGCCGTCGGCGCAGCGACGCGCGGCTGCGCCACGGCGTTTGCTCGTGTGGATGGCCGGGCCATCCCCGTTCGCGGCAGACCACCGGGCCGGCAAAGCGCGCAGCCACACAGCCATCGAGTACCGGCGGACACTAGCACAGCGCCTCCGGGGTCGCCAGGAAACGTCCGGCTGGGCTAGCATTCCTGTTTTTGCCAGGACGCCCACCATGAAAATCGTCTCGTTCAATATCAACGGTCTGCGCGCCCGGCCGCACCAACTGGCGGCGCTGATCGAGCGGCACCAGCCCGACGTGATCGGGTTGCAGGAAACCAAGGTCGCCGACGACCAGTTTCCGCAGGCCGAGATCGAGGCGCTCGGCTACCACGTCCACTACCACGGGCAGAAAGGCCACTATGGCGTCGCCCTGCTCTCCCGCCAGGCACCGCTGGAACTGCATCGTGGCTTCCCGAGCGACGGCGAGGAATCCCAGCGGCGCTTCATCTGGGGTACCTTCGCCGATGCCCAGGGCAATCCGCTCACCGTGATGAACGGTTATTTCCCGCAGGGCGAGAATCGTGACCATCCGACCAAGTTCCCGGCCAAACAGCGCTTCTACGCCGACCTCCAGTTGTTGCTGGAAAACAGCTTCAAGCCCGAGCAGGCGCTGGTGGTAATGGGCGACATCAATATCTCCCCGGAGGACTGCGACATCGGCATCGGCGAGGAAAACCGCAAGCGCTGGCTGAAGACCGGCAAGTGCAGCTTCCTCCCGGAAGAACGCGAATGGCTGGCGACCCTGAAGAACTGGGGCCTGGTGGACAGCTTCCGGGCCCTGAACCCGGAGGTGAACGACCGCTTCAGCTGGTTCGACTACCGCAGCCGCGGCTTCGAGGACACCCCCAAACGCGGCCTGCGCATCGATGTGATCCTGGCCAGCCGGGCGCTGCAATCACGCTTCAGGGATGCCGGCATCGACTACGACCTGCGCGGCATGGAGAAACCCTCCGACCACGCGCCGATCTGGCTGGAACTGGCCTGAGGGCCATCGAGAAAGGCCCATCCGCGGATGGGCCTTGCGCCGTGTTCAGGCGGCGTCCTTGACCAGGGTGGTCTGGCCGACCTCGGCGATCAGGCTGATCGCTTCGCGCCGGGCCGCCTCGGAGTCGTACAAGTGGCTGGTGACCAGCACCTCCTTCTCCGCACCGCGCAGGACGAAGTAGTTCTTCCCACCCGAGTGGATGAGCTTCTGGTAACGCTCCTCCTGGCCGCAGTGACGACGGAACTCCCCGATCGCCCTCTCGACCGTCTCGCGGTCGTCGTATAGCCCGCTTTCCAGCAGAGTCGAACCGTCCCCGGACTTCAGACGGAAGCGGAAGGTTCCGCTGGTGTTTGCCTTCAACTCGTACCAACTGCTCATGACTGCTCCTTACTGGCAATGCAGCGGGTCGCACATGCTCCGGCGACAACCGGCCGGACAAAAGCATGCCGGCCACCCCCGCGCTGGGCAGGGGCGGCGCTCGACCGACAATGTAAAAACCGCATGGCGACGCGGAGCCCGGGCATCCACGTCAGGGGCAGCACCTTAGCGGTAATGCTCGGAAAGATATGCAGGGAAATTCCTAATATTCAGTAGGAATTGACACTCTCAGTTGAAACCCTTTGCCAGCGGTCCCTTCAGTTCGCCCCGTCCGGATCGAGGAAGTACAGCGTTCAGCCGTCACCCTCGGCGCCGAAGCGGTTCTCCACGGGCACCTGCGGACCAGGCCGAAGCGCTCCAGGTGGGCGTCCAGCGCAACCTCGCCGAACGGCTCGATGCGCACGCGGAAATGCTCCATGTTGCGCCCCTTCGCGGCGCCGGCCTACCTCGGGCAGCGTGGCCAACCGCTGCGGCCGGCGGCCCTGCGCGAGCACGAGTGCATCCGCTTCAGCCTCTCCGGCCATGCCGACCGCTGGACCTTCCGCAAGGACTGCGAGCGCATAGCGATGCCTATCGCCGGGCGTTACCGGGTGTCCTCCAGCCTGGTGGTCCGCGATGCCCTGCTCGCCGGCTTCGGCTTGAGCCTGATCCCACGGCTGTACGTACAGGCGGAACTGGCCGAAGGCCGCCTGGTTGAATTGCTGAATGGAAGGCCGACGAGACGGCGATCCACGCGGTCTATCCGGCGCGCCAGCTGGCCGGCAAGACGCGTGCCGTCCTCGACTCTCTGAGCGAGGAATGGCGCAATGCCATGATCGCCAGGCGCTGTAACCTTAGCGTCACCCGTCTGACTTAATCTCGCCGGCAAATTCCTCCCCCACAGAAGACGATGCCCGCGATGCCACACCGCCAGTGCGCCAGTGACAAAGACCTCTGGAGCCGTACCCTGAGCCTGGTTTTCCTCGGATTCCTCTGTTACGCCTTTCCCTGGACGGTATTCGCCGGCGAACCGCTGCCGATTCCACCGGACGGCTCGCCGGCGCTGCACATCCAGGGCTCCAACACCATCGGCGCGAAGCTGTTGCCGGCGCTGCTGGAGGGTCTGCTCGAAGAAGAAGGCTTCGACGCCATCCAGCGCACACCCGGGGAGCGCGAGAACGAGCTGCGCCTGATTGCAAGGGGGGCCGACGGACGCCAGGTGCGGGTGGACCTTTCCGCCCACGGCACCAGCACCGGCTTCGCCGCCCTGCTCGAACGCAGCGCCGAACTGGCGGCAGCCTCGCGTCCGGTCAAGGACAGCGAGGCCCGGGCCCTGGCCGGCTTCGGCGACCTGCGCAGCCCTTATGCCGAACAGGTGATCGCCATCGACGGGCTGGCGATCATCCTCCACCCCGACAATCCGCTGGCCTCGCTGACCACCGCGCAGCTGGCGGCGGTCTTCGCCGGCGAAGTGCGCACCTGGGAAGCGCTCGGCGGCAAGGGCGGCGCCATCCGCCTGTACGCCCGCGACGAGCAGTCCGGCACCTACGACACCTTCAGGGAGCTGGTCCTGGCGAGCCACGGCAAGAGTCTCTCCGCCGACGCCCGGCGCTTCGAATCCAACGACCGGCTGTCCGCCGCGGTCGCCGCCGACCCGCACGCCATCGGCTTCGTCGGCGTCGCCTCGGTGGGCGGCGCCCGGCCGCTGGCCGTCGCCGATGGCGAATCGTTGCCGATGGCGCCGCTGGAGAGCCTGATCGCCACCGAGGACTACCCGCTGTCGCGACGCCTGTTCCTCTACCAGAAGCCCGGCGAGAAGAATCCCTGGGCCCAGGCCCTGGTGCGCTTCGCCCAGAGCCCGCGCGGCCAGGCGATCGTCACCCGCAGCGGCTTCGTCGCCCAGCGGATCCAGGCGGTACAGGTCGCCCCGCGCCCGCAGATGCCCGCCGAGTATCGCCAGCTGGCGGAACAGGCGCGGCGCCTGACGGTGAACTTCCGCTTCCAGGAAGGCAGCGCGTTGCTCGACAACAAGGCACTGCTCGACGTCCAGCGTTTGCTCGACTACCTACGGCAGAATCAGAAGATGCGCAAACGGACGGTGCTGGTCGGCTTCGGCGACCCCAAGTCCGACGCCGAGCGCTCGGTACTGCTTTCGCGCCTGCGCGCCATGGCCGTGCGCCGCGAGCTGGCCCGCGGCGGGGTGAGCTTCCGCGAAATCGTCGGCTTCGGCGACGAGCTGCCGGTCGCCAGCAACGAACAGGAAGCGGGCCGGCAGAAGAATCGGCGGGTGGAGGTATGGGTCTACTGAGCGCCTCCCGCTGTAGCACTTTGTAACCTCGACGCTTTGCCGTACTCCGGAGGCTGGTTTATTTTTCCCGGGTGACTGCGGGCCCCTCTGACGGTAAGCGATTACCGCCATGTCGGAGTCACATGACTATCCGACAATTCGAAGCGAGGGGGCCCCAATGGCAGCTCTGCATGCATTTCTCACCGAACCGTTCCTCGGTACGGCTACCTGGTTCTGGCTGGCCTTCCTGGCCATCGTCATCGTCCTGCTGGTTCTCGACCTCGGCGTGCTGCAACGCGACCACCATGAAATAGGTGTACGCGAGAGCCTGCTGCTGTCCGCCGGCTACTTCGCCTGCGGCCTGGCCTTCGGCGGCTGGGTCTGGTACGCCTTCGGCCCGACCAGCGCGGTGGAATACTACACCGGCTTCCTGGTCGAGCAGTCGCTGTCGATGGACAACGTGTTCGTCATGGCGATGATCTTCAGCTTCTTCGGCATCCCCCGCCGCTACCAGCACCAGGTGCTGTTCTGGGGCATCCTCGGCGCCATCGTCCTGCGGGCGATCATGATCGGCCTGGGCGCCGCGCTGGTGAAGGAATTCGACTGGATCATGTACGTGTTCGGCGCCTTCCTGCTGTTCAGCGGCGTGAAGATGCTGTTCAACAAGCACGAGGAAGAACCCGACCTGGAGCACAACCCGGTGCTGCGCTTCCTGCGCAAGCACATGCGGGTGACCAAGGAACTGCACGAACATCATTTCTTCGTCCGCCTGCCGGACGCCAGCGGCAAGCTGGTGCGCTACGCCACGCCGCTGTTCTTCGCCCTGGTGCTGATCGAACTGGCCGACCTGGTGTTCGCGGTGGACAGCGTGCCGGCGATCTTCGCCATCACCCAGGACCCGTTCATCGTCTATACCTCGAACATCTTCGCCATCCTCGGCCTGCGCGCCCTGTACTTCTCGCTGGCGGCGATGATCCACCGCTTCGTCTACCTGAAGTACGCCCTGGCCCTGGTCCTGGTGTTCATCGGCGCGAAGATCATGCTCCACGGCGTGATCGGCAAGATTCCCGCCGGCCTCTCGCTTGGCGTAACCTTCGGCCTTCTGGCGGGCGGCATCCTGCTGTCCCTGCTGAAGACCCGCACGCCGAAAGTCACTGCCGAGGACAAGGACCCGCATGCCGAAAACGCTCTGGATCGAACGTCTGGACACCCACGCTGAACCCTTCTGGCGGGTCCGCCTGGGCACGCGCGGAATCTGTTTCCGCAACGAGCGGGCGGCCCGCGAGTTCGCCGCCCTGCTGCACAGCCGCCGCGCATGGCAGCTGGAACGCAACGCCGAAGAGAAAGGGGCCGAGGCCCCGGAATGAAAAAGGCCCGCGGATGCGGGCCTTTTTTGCTGGCGGCACTCAACGACCGCTGCGCAGCATCTCCCTGGGCACGTACTTGCCCAGCTCGAACTTGCCGATCGCCGCGCGGTGCACCTCGTCCGGGCCATCGGCCAGGCGCAGGGTACGCTGCATGGCGTACCAGTAGGCCAGCGGGAAGTCGTTGGAAACCCCGGCACCACCGTGCATCTGGATCGCCCGGTCGATCACCTTCAGCGCCACGTTGGGCGCCACCACCTTGATCTGGGCGATCTCGCTCTGGGCGATCTTGTTGCCCACGGTATCCATCATGTAGGCGGCCTGCAGGGTGAGCAGGCGCGCCATGTTGATCTCCATCCGCGAATCGGCGATGTGGTCGATGTTGCCGCCCAGGCGCGCCAGCGGCTTGCCGAAGGCGGTGCGGCTGACCGCGCGCTTGCACATCAGTTCGAGGGCGCGCTCGGCCATGCCGATGGAGCGCATGCAGTGATGGATGCGGCCCGGGCCGAGGCGCCCCTGGGCGATCTCGAAGCCTCGCCCCTCGCCGAGGATGACGTTCTCGTAGGGCACCCGCACGTTCTCGAACAGCACTTCGGCGTGGCCGTGCGGCGCGTCGTCGTAGCCGAACACCGGCAGCGGTCGGAGGATCTTCACCCCAGGGGTGTCGACCGGTACCAGGATCATCGAATGCTGCTGGTGGCGCGGCGCATCCGGGTTGGTCAGGCCCATGAAGATCAGGATCCTGCAGCGCGGATCGCAGGCGCCGGAGGTCCACCACTTGCGTCCGTTGATCACCCAGTCGTCGCCCTGGCGCTCAGCGCGCGCCTCCATGTTGGTCGCGTCGGACGAGGCCACGCCCGGTTCGGTCATGGCGAAGGCCGAGCGGATCTCGCCGCTGAGCAGCGGCTCCAGCCAGGCGCGCTTCTGCTCTTCGCTGCCGTAGCGCACCAACACTTCCATGTTGCCGGTATCCGGCGCGGCGCAGTTGAACGGCTCCGGGCCGATCAGCGAACGGCCCATGATTTCCGCCAGCGGCGCGTACTCGTGGTTGGCCAGCCCGGCGCCATATTCGGATTCGGGAAGGAACAGGTTCCACAACCCCTCGGCCTTGGCCTTGGCCTTCAGCTCTTCCATGATCGCCGTCGGCTGCCAGCGATCGCCCTCGGCGACCTGGCGTTCGAATACGGCCTCGGCGGGATAGACATGCGCTTCCATGAACGCGCTGACGCGTTCACGCAGCTCCTGGACCTTGGGGGAATAGGCGAAATCCATGGGGGATACCTTCTGACGGGTTGGCAGGCGAGGCATCGGACAAAGGTGCTGGTAACGATGCCGGAACAGGGCTTAAGATTTGCCCAGTCTATTTTTTCCGTCCATGAACATTCATGATCCATATGGGGGTCATCCAAACCCCCAATAACAAGAAAAGTCGCGGAGCCAGTGCCATGAACCTGAACAAAGTCGACCTGAACCTGTTCATCGTGTTCGATGCGATCTACACCGAAGCCAACCTGACCCGTGCCGGGCAGATCGTCGGCATCACCCAGCCGGCCGTGTCCAACGCCCTCTCGCGCCTGCGCGAGACCTTCAACGACCCGCTTTTCGTACGCACCGCCCAGGGCATGGTACCGACGCCGATGGCGCAGAACATCATCGGCCCGGTGCGCAACGCGCTGCAGTTGCTGCGGGTTTCGGTGCAGGAGAGCCGCAGCTTCGATCCGCAGCAGGCGAACAAGACCTACCGCATCAGCATGACCGACCTCACCGAGGCGGTCATCCTCCCCCCGCTGTTCCAGCGCCTGCGCCGCCTGGCGCCGAACGTGCATATCGAGAGCTTCCTCGCCAAGCGCCGCGAGACCACCAAGGAACTGGCCGCCGGTCGCCTCGATTTCGCCGTCGACGCGCCGCTGAACACCGACCCGCAGGTGCGCCACGTCAAGCTCATGGAGGACCGCTACGTCTGCGCCATGCGCCGCGGTCACCCGCTGGCGGGCAAGCCGAAGCTGGCCCTGGAGGACTACCTGGGCCTGACCCACATACATATCTCCAGCCGCCGCAGCGGCCTCGGCTACATCGACCTGGCGCTGGGCAAGATGGGCATCCAGCGCAAGATCGCGCTGCGCTCGCAGCATTACCTGATGGCATCCACGGTGGTCCAGCAGACCGACATGGCGATGACCGTGCCGGAGCGCTTCGCCCGTCACCACGACCTGCACTACGCGGCGCTGCCGGTGAGCGACGTGCCGAAGCTGGAAACCCATCTGTACTGGCACGAGAGCACCGACCAGGACCCGGCCAACCGCTGGATGCGCGAACAGATCATCGAGCTGTGCCAGCAGGTCACCGCGCGCGAGAACAAGACGGCGCAGCCGGCGTGAGCGGCTGCCCAGGGGCGTAGGGCGAAAGACGCCCAGGCGTTTGCTTCCGAGGTGCCTCACCGCGCCCTCCCCTGGAGGGAGAAGGCGCGCCGTCGGGCCTGGGCGTACGTCGGCCGCGGAATTGGCGGATAGTCGCCCCTACAGGCTGCGCGCGATCACCAAGCGCTGCACGTCGCTGGTGCCCTCGTAGATCTGGCAGACCCGCACGTCCCGATAGATGCGTTCCACCGGGAAGTCCTTGAGATAGCCGTAGCCGCCGAGGGTCTGGATCGCCGCGGAGCAGACCTCCTCGGCCATCTCCGAGGCGAACAGCTTGGCCATCGAGGCTTCGGTCAGGCACGGCAGGCCGGCTTCGCGCAGGCTGGCGGCGTGGTGGACCATCTGCCGCGCCACGGCGATACGGGTGGCCATGTCGGCGAGGCGGAAGGCCACTGCCTGGTGTTCGATGATCGGCTTGCCGAAGGTTTCCCGCTCATGGGCGTAGTCGCGCGCCGCCTCGAACGCCGCGCGCGCCATGCCGACCGCCTGGGCGGCGATGCCGATGCGGCCGCCTTCGAGGTTGGCCAGGGCGATGCGATAGCCCTCGCCCTCCTCGCCCAGGCGCAGCGAAGCCGGGATGCGCAGGTCGTTGAAAGCCAACTGGCAGGTGTCCGAGGCGTGCTGGCCGAGCTTGTCCTCGACCCGCACCACCTCGTAGCCAGGCGTATCGGTGGGCACGATGAACGCGCTGATGCCACGTTTCCCCGCCTCGGGATCGGTGACCGCGAAGACGATCACCATCCCCGCGTGGCTGCCGGAAGTGATGAACTGCTTGGCGCCGTTCAGCACATAGTGGTCGCCGTCGCGGCGCGCGCGGGTCTTCAGGAAGCTGGCATCGGAACCGGCCTGCGGCTCGGTCAGGGCGAAGGCACCGAGCATCGACCCCGTGGCCAACGGACGGAGGAAGCGCTCCTTCTGCTCGGCGCTGCCGAACTTGTGGATCGGCATGCAGCCCACCGAGTTGTGCACGCTCATGATGGTCGAGCAGGCGCCATCGCCGGCGGCGATCTCTTCCAGGGCCATGGCGTAGGCCAGGTGTCCGGTCTGCGCGCCGCCCCACTCCTCCGGCACCAGCATGCCAAGGAAACCGAGGTCGGCCATCTCGCGGATCACCTCGGCCGGGAAGCGATGCTCGCGGTCCCAGTCGGCGGCGAACGGCTTCAGCCGCTCCTGGGCGAACTGTCGCGCCATGTCGCGGATCTGGACTTCTTCTTCACGGGGAATCATCGCGGGCTCCTCTTCATCAACGCATTCATCAGCGCAGGCGCTCGACGGCGAGCGCGGTAGCCTCGCCGCCGCCAATGCAGACCGCTGCGACACCACGGTCGAGGTCGTGCTGCTGCAGGGCGTTGAGCAGGGTCACGACGATCCGCGCACCGGACGCGCCGATCGGATGGCCCAGGGCACAGGCGCCGCCGTGCACGTTGAGGCGCTCGTGGGAGAGGTCGAGATCGCGCATCGCCGCCATGCCGACCACGGCGAAAGCTTCGTTGACCTCGAACAGGTCGACCTCGCCCAGCGTCCAGCCGGTGCGCTGCATCAGGCGCTTCACCGCGCCGACCGGCGCGGTGGGGAACAGGTTCGGCGCGTCGGCGAAGGAGGCATGGCCGCGGATCGCCGCCAAGGGCGCCAGGCCACGCCGCTCGGCTTCGGAAAGGCGCATCAGGACCAGCGCGGCGGCGCCGTCGGAAATCGAGCTGGAGTTGGCCGCGGTCACCGTGCCGCCCTCGCGGAACGCCGGCTTCAGGGTCGGGATCTTGTCCAGCCGGGCCTTCGGCGGCTGCTCGTCGCTGTCCACCAGGCGCTCGGTCTTGCCGGCGGCAACCGTCAGCGGCACGATCTCGGCCTGGAAGCGGCCCTCCTGCATGGCCTTCTGCGCGCGGGTCAGCGAGGCCACGGCGAACTCATCCTGCGCCTCGCGGGTGAAGCCGTAGGCCTCGGCGCAATCCTCGGCGAAGGTACCCATCAGGCGACCCTTGTCGTAGGCGTCCTCGAGACCGTCGAGGAACATGTGGTCGAGCACCCTGCCATGGCCCATGCGGTAGCCGCTGCGCGCGCGCTCCAGCAGGTAGGGGGCGCTGGACATGCTTTCCATGCCGCCGGCCAGCGCCACCCGCGCGCTGCCGGCGAGCAGCGCATCGTGGGTGAGCATCAGCGCCTTCATGCCGGAGCCGCACATCTTGTTCAGCGTCGAACACGGTGTGCCGCGCGCCAGCCCGGCACCGAGCACCGCCTGGCGCGCCGGCGCCTGGCCCTGGCCGGCGGCGAGCACGCAGCCGAGCACGGCCTCGTCCACCTCGTCGGCCTGCAGCCGCGCACGCTCCACCGCGGCGCGTACCGCGGCGGCGCCGAGGGTCGCGGCGCTCACCTCCTTGAAGTCGCCGAGGAAACCACCCATGGGAGTGCGGGCGGCGCTGACGATGACGATCGGGTCTTCGCGGTTCATGTTCTGTTCCTCCTGCTTAGCGGGCAGCCATGCGGATGGCGCCGTCGAGGCGAATCACTTCGCCGTTGAGCATGCTGTTCTCGATGATCTGCCGGACCAGCGCGGCGTATTCGTCCGGGCGTCCCAAGCGTGGCGGGAACGGCACGCTGGCGCCGAGGGAGTCGCGCACCTCCTGGGGCATGCCGGCCATCATCGGCGTCTCGAAGATGCCCGGGGCGATGGTCATCACGCGGATGCCGAAGCGCGCCAGCTCGCGGGCGATCGGCAGGGTCATGCCGACCACCCCGCTCTTCGAGGCGGAATAGGCGGCCTGGCCGATCTGCCCATCGAACGCCGCCACCGAGGCGGTATTGACGATCACCCCGCGCTCGCCGCCCTCGTCCGGCTGGCCCTGGGACATGGCCTCGGCGGCCAGGCGGAGCATGTTGAAACTGCCCACCAGGTTGATGTCGATGACCCGGCGGAAACTCTCCAGGGCGTGTATGCCGTTGCGCCCGAGGACCTTCTCGGCCGGCGCCACCCCGGCGCAGTTGGCCAGGCCGTGCAGGCCGCCGAACGCCTCCAGGGCGGTGGCCACGGCCTGGCGGCCGTCGGCCTCGCTGGCGATGTCGGCCCTGACGAAGCGCGCCTGGGCGCCAAGCTCGGCGGCCCTGGACGCGCCGGCCTCGGCGTTGATGTCGGCCAGCACCACCTTGCCGCCCTGCTCCACCAGCATCTTCGCGGTGGCGGCGCCGAGGCCGGAGCTGCCGCCGGTAACCAGGAACACTCGATTTTCGATACGCACGTCGTTTCTCCTGCTGAATCAGTTCGCGGCGGCCGCCAGGGGCGCCGCCTCGCGTTGCCGGGCGATCTCCTGGTTGCGCAGGAGAAAACGCTGGATCTTGCCGCTGGGGGTCTTCGGCAGCTCCTCGAGGAACTCGATCTCCCGCGGGTAGGCGTGCGCCGACAGGCGTTGGCGCACGTATCGCTGTAGTTCGTCCGCCAGCTCCGGCGTCGGCCGGTGGCCGGCGCAGAGCACGACGAAGGCCTTGACCAGTTCGGTGCGCTCCGGATCGGGTTTGCCGATCACCGCCGCCTCCATCACCGCCGGGTGCTCGATCAGCGCGCTCTCCACGTCGAACGGGCCGACCCGGTAGCCGGAGGTGGTGATGACGTCGTCGGCGCGGCCGACGAAGCTGATGCTGCCGTCCTCGTTGAGTTCGACGGTATCGCCGCTCAGGTAGTAGTCGCCGACGAAGGCAGCGGTCTCCAGCCCCTGGTAGCCGGGGAACCACATCAGCGGCGAACGCCGCCGGTCGAGGGCGAGGATGCCCGGCTGGCCGGGCGGCAGTTCGTTGAGCTCGTCGTCCAGCACCACCACCCGATGGCCGGGACAGGCGAAACCGGCGGCACCGATCCGTACCGGGTGCGCCAGGGCGTGGTGGTTGCACAGCACCATACCCAGCTCGGTCTGCCCGTAGTGATCGTGGATGGTGCTGCCGAGCCGCTCGGCGAACCAGCGGATCACCTCTGGCGTCAACGGTTCGCCGGCGCTGCTGACCGCGCGCAGGCGCCCCTTCAGCGCAGCTTCCGCGGCCGCGCCGGCAGCCATCAGCAGGCGATAGGCGGTGGGCGATCCGGCGAGGTTGGTGATGCCGTAGTCACGGATGATCCGGCAAGTGCTTTCCACGCTGAACGGGCCTTCGTAGAAAGTGGTCGGGTGGCCCATGGCGAGGGGACCGGTGACCGCGTAGTAGAGGCCATAGGCCCAGCCGGGGTCGGCAAGGTTCCAGAAGGCGTCCTCCGGGCGCAGGTCCACCGCCTCGCGCAGGTAGCCGACGAATGCGAGGATCGCCTTCAGCGGCACCGGCACCGGTTTGGCCAGGCCGGTAGTGCCGGAGGTGAACATCATCAGGAACGGATCCTCGCCGCTGCGCGGGACCGGCTCGAATTCGGCCGGATAGCGCTCCAGCTCGGCCCAGAAGCTGAAATCGCCGCGACGAATGCCCTGCCCCTTCGGTCCGCCGACGGTGACGGCCAGAGGCGGATCGGCGAGTTCATCGAGCTTGTCGCGGTTGGCCGCGTCGGTGACCAGCACCTTGCTGCCGGCGGTCGCCACGCGGTGTTCGATGGCCTTCGGGCCGAAGGCGGTGAACAGCGGCTGGTACACCGCGCCCAGGCGCCAGGCGCCGAGGATGGTGACCAGCAGCTCGGGTGTGCGCGGCAACAGGCCGGCGACGCAATCGCCCGGGCGTACGCCCTGGGCCTGGAGGAAATTGGCGAAACGCCCGGAGAGCGCTTTCAGCTCGCTGAAGGTGTAGCTGGCGCGACTGCCATCCTTGCCCTCCCAGAACAACGCGATCCGTCCCGGCAGGGCATGCCGGTCGCAGCACTCGACGCAGGCGTTGAGCGCCTGAAGCGTGCCGGAAAGCGTGGCGGCGGCGGTCCGCTGCAGATCGAACCCGGCGGCGGTGGTGGCGTAGTCGCGCATTGCAAGGACTCCTCGGCTTGTTTTTGTACGGAGCAAGCGGAATCTTCCCGCCGGGGCCGGCAGGGGGCAATGTCGAAAGGCTTCAATCTGCCTGAGCGGTTTGGACAGTCGAGGGCCGCCGGGACGCGCCGAACGGGCTGCGCCACGCCCGGGATAGCGCAATCGGCGGGTGGGCTGAGCGTTGCGGACAGCAGGCCGGGCGGATCAGTCTTGTCCCTGGGGCGAGCGTCCTCCGTCCACCGGCATCTGCGCACGGTACTGGCCGGGTGTAGAGCCGGTCCATTTCTTGAACGCCTTGTGGAACGCGCTGCCATCGGCGAAGCCCAGCTCCAGCGCCAGTTCGGCGAAGTTCGCCGCGCCGGCGTCCAGCCGCGCGATGGCCAGGTCGCGGCGGACCTGGTCCTTCAGCGCCTGGTAGCTCTGCCCTTCCAGGGACAGCTTGCGGCGCAGGGTCGAGGAGGCCATGAAGAAGTGTCCGGCCAATGCCTCCAGGTCCGGCCAGCGCTCCGGCCGCAGGCTGCGCAGGTAGGCCTTGACGCGCGCCGCCAGGCTCTGCGGATCGCGGTAGCGGACCAGGATGTTGGCCGGCGCGCCGAGCAGGAAGCGCCGCAGCTCCCGGCTGTCGCGACGGATCGGCAGGGCCAGGCAGTCGGCATTGAACAGCAGGCGGCTGACGGGACGGGAGAAGCGCAGGTTGTCGCTGAACATCACCCGGTAGTCCTCGATGTAGTCCGGCTGCGGGCAACGCAGGTCGACGGCGAGGATCGGGATGCGCCGGCCGACCAGCCAGCAGGCCAGGCCATGGGTGATCATCCACAGGGTGAAATAGGCCAGCGCCCGGCCATGTCGCCCGGGCGCCTCGTCGACGACGATTTCCGCCAGACCGCCGCGCCGCTGCAGGCGCGGCTGGAGATCGTCGAACTGCAGGCAGAGGAAGCGCAGGATACCGCTCAGCGCCGGTTCCAGGGTCGGCTCGTGGATCGCGCAGCGGCTCATGAAGGCGAAGCTGCCGCTTTTCAGGCGCCGCGAGTCCATGCCGAAGAACTCGTCGTCCATCCGCCGGGCGAGATCCAGCCAGAGCCGCGAGTAGGCCTGGGAGGTGACCCGTGCGTAGGGTTTGCCGAGCACTTCCGGCTCGATGCCGGCGGCTTCCAGGATCTCGCGCTCGGCGCCGCCGCGCCGTCGCCATTCCACCAGCGCCTCGCCGACCAGGCGCACCGAGATGGTGCCCTTGGCCGTGGTCCGCTCCTGCCCGTCGTTCTTCACCCGTCTCTCTCGCCTAGCCGCGCGCCACTCGCCACCTTAGCGCAGGAGCGCGGCGACGCTCCATCCCTCTGCCGACCCTCAGCGGCGGTGAGGCAGCAGGCGAACCTCCTCGATGCTGACCTCGCGCATGCGGAACTTCTGGATCTTGCCGGTGACGGTCATGGGGAATTCGTCGACGAACTTGAAATGCCGCGGGACCTTGAAATGAGCGATGCGCTCCTTGCAGAAAGCGCGCAGTTGCTCGTCATCGGCGCGGTGCCCCGGATGCAGCTTGATCCAGGCGACGATCTCTTCGCCGTAGCGCTCGTCGGGGATGCCGATCACCTGGACGTCCGCCACCGCTGGGTGGGTGAAGAAGAACTCCTCCAGCTCGCGCGGATAGATGTTCTCGCCGCCGCGGATGATCATGTCCTTGCTGCGCCCGACGATGCGCACATAACCGTCGTCGTCCATCAGCGCCAGGTCGCCGGTGTGCATCCAGCGCGCCGGGTCGATGGCCTCGACGGTGGCCTGGGGGTCGTTCCAGTAGCCGAGCATCACGCTGTAGCCACGGGTGCACAGCTCGCCGATCTCGCCGCGCGGCACCACCCTGCCTTGCTGGTCGACGATCTTGCTCTCCAGCCTCGGCTGGGTCCGTCCGACAGTGGTCACGCGCAGCTCCAGGCCATCGTCCGGCCCGGTCTGCAGCGATACCGGGCTGGTCTCGGTCATGCCGTAGGCGATCTGCACCTCGGCCATGTGCATCTCGTCGATGACCCGCCGCATCACCTCGATCGGACAGGTCGCGCCGGCCATGATCCCGGTGCGCAGGCTGGAGAGATCGAACTCGCCGCGGCGCGGGTGATCCAGCTCGGCGATGAACATGGTCGGCACCCCGTACAACGCGGTGGCCCTCTCCTCGGCCACCGCCAGCAGGGTCGCCTCGGCGTCGAAGCTGGGCGCCGGGTAGATCATCGTCGAGCCATGGGTGACGCAGCCGAGGTTGCCCATCACCATGCCGAAGCAGTGGTACAGCGGCACCGGGATCACCAGGCGGTCTTGTGCACCAAGGCCGAGGCTCTCGCCGACCAGGTAACCGTTGTTGAGGATGTTGTAGTGGCTGAGCGTGGCGCCCTTGGGGAAGCCTGTGGTGCCGGAGGTGTACTGGATGTTGATCGGCTCGTCGAACTGCAACGACGCCTGGCGCTGGCGCAGTTCCTCCGCGCCCACCGCCTCGGCCAGCCCTGGCAAGCCCTGCCAGCGCAGGAAACCCGCCGGCGCGCGCTCGGCCAGGCTGACCACGCCGCGCAGCTCCGGCAGGCGCTCGCTGGCCAGCTCGCCCGGACGCCCCTCGGCGAGTTCCGGCAGCAGCTCGCCGAGCATCGCGTGGTAGTCGCTGGTCTTGAAGGCGTCCGCGCAGACCAGCCAGCTGCAACCGGATTGCTTGAGCGCGTATTCCAGTTCGCTGCTGCGGTATGCCGGGTTGATGTTCACCAGCACCGCGCCGACCTTGGCGCTGGCGAACTGGGTGATGCACCACTCGGCGCAGTTCGGCGCCCAGATTCCCAGACGCTCGCCGGGGCGCAGGCCGAGGGCGATGAAGGCGCGGGCGTAGGTGTCGACCCGCTCCGCCAACTGCCGCCAGCTGTAGCGCAGCCCCTGGTGCCGCACCACCAGCGCCTCGCGCTCGGCATGCCGCGCGGCAGCGGTGTCGAAGGCGTCGCCGACGGTCATCGCCAGCAAGGCGACGTCCTGGCGACCCGAGGTATAGCTCGGCTGATTCATGGCTTTCCCTTATTGTGGTTGTTCTGGGAATGTCGCTGAACCGTCGTCCCTCGCCGCAAGGACGCGACGACGGACACCGGTCCGCCGGTATCGGTGAAGTCGAAGTGCATGTTTACGTTAACGTAAAGGTAAACGCAAGCGGCGAGCCGCATGTGCCGGCCCTCGCCTGCGGCGACTGCTGGCAAAGGGTACAATGGGCGGTTTTCCTGCCAGGAGCACAGCATGACCCCGGATATCGCCATCGGCCTGGTGACGGCTCTCTGCCTCGGCGCGCTGGTCGGCCTCGAGCGGCAATGGCGGCAGCGTTCCTCGGGCATGGCCACCCACGCGATGGTCGCGCTCGGCGCCGCGAGCTTCTCGATCCTGCCGCTGCTGCTCGACAACGAGGTCAGCGTGACCCGCATGGCGGCCCAGGTGGTCAGCGGCATCGGCTTCCTCGGCGCCGGCGTGATCATGCGCGACGGCCTCAGCGTGCGCGGCCTGAGTACCGCTGCGAGCATCTGGAGCACCGGTGCGATCGGCGTCCTGGCGGGCAGCGGGTTCATCCTGGCGGCCTGCCTGACCACCGCCCTGATCGTCATCGCCAACCTGTTCCTCCCCGCCCTCGGCCGCGTGGTGGAGCGCCACACCTCGGGCGAGGCCGAGCAGGAGCGCTTCTACCAGATCAGCGTGTCCTGCGAGGCGCGCAACGAAGCCCTGGTGCGCATGCAACTGCTGCAACGCATGGGCGACAACCGCCTGAACCTGCAGAGCCTGGAAAGCCACGCGCTGAAAGGCAGCGGCAACGTGGAGGTGAACGCGGTGGTGTTCACCCTGCACAAGGAGGACTCGCTGGTGGAGCAGATGGTCGGCGAGCTGTGCCTGGCCCCCCAGGTCACCGCAGCCAGTTGGGTGATGAATCCCGCCGCCGAATAGCCGGTGAATTTAGGTTGCCCATTCTAGAGGCTTCGCCGCAGGCTGCCCGCATCTCCACACAAGAACAAGCCGGAGTGAACCATGCCGCCACTGCCTGTTCTGTGGACGGGGCCACGCCCCGCCGGGAGGATTCATGCGCTTGCGTTGCTTCTTGCGAGGTTGCCGCTGGGACCCAGGCAGCCTGGTCACGGTAGGCCCCGATCTGATGCTGCGCCAACGTTGCCGGCGTTGCGGCGCCCATCGCTATCTCAGCGTCCAGGCACCGCCCGAGGAAGCCTGAGCGGCGCCGGCCGCGCCCTGGAGACGGCCGGCTGGCGCCTCAGCGCAGGACCAGGCTGGCCCGGGTGCGCAGGTAGCTTTGCCGGTAGACCACGCTGTTGGCCGGGCTGGCGGTATACACGAGGGAATACATGGCCCGCTGCCCCAAGGCCATCGCCACGATCTGGGTCAGCAGGACCTCGCTGCCCTGGCTGATCCGGCAATGGGTCTCCAGCGACGCCAGGCCGCCGAGATTGGAGCGGATCGGCGTGGTGCAGCGCGAGCCGAGTCCGGCCTTGCGGTAGCCCGACTGGACGACGTCGAAGACGCTCTGGAACTGGCCGTCGATTTCCACCGACTCCTCCTCCAGCATCTTCAGGCTGAGCAGTTCGATGCTCGCTTCCTTTTCGCCGCCCGGGCCGATCTTCGTCGCCAGTTGGCGCGAGCCGAGCTGGTCGGCCTCGGCGGCTTCCAGCGGGATGCTCTCGGTGATCACCTGCCAGCCGGCCGGCCACTCGACTTCCGGCTGATAGCCACTGCTGGCGCACCCCGCCACGAGTCCCGCCACAATCGCCAGCGCCAAGCCGGACGCCCTGTTTCTCATAGCCTTTCCTTACTCGCAAACCCTGTCGGGAGAGATGAAGTCAACACCCGTTGCCATGCCGCCGCCGCGCCTCCTGGTGCCCGACCGCCGCCTTTCCAGCTTACCGGAGAGAACGGACGCGCCAACACGCAAGCCTGAACAAGCTAGCCGACTTGGCGAGGAACGCACAAATTTCATCGGCAGTCGATCAAGGTTAGGACGTTTGTACCACTCGCGAAGACAGGCAATCTGTCAGATTTTTTGAATTTTTGCCGACGGACAAAGTCTGTTCAGCGCAGTGTTTTTCCGAGAACCACCCGGCCCGCAAGGAGAACCCATGGCTGAATCCCAGGACAAATACACCCGGCGCACAGGCAGGACCTGGGCCGACGACCAGGCAACCTACAACCGCCTGCGCGAAGAAGCCGATGCCGCACGCCAGAAACTGCGCGAAAGTGGCTACAGCGGCGCCGAATACGACCAGCTGCGCCAGGCCGCCTTCGACCTCAACCGCAAGGCCAACCAGTACTGGGAACAGATGCTCAGCGATCTGCGCCAGGAAGACTGACTCCCGTCACGCCGAGAGACTGCCGCTCTCGGCCCGCAACGCTCCCGTCCCGACTGCCTGTCCCTCACTCCGCTCACTCGGGCGCCTCCGGATATTCCACTTCGTCCAGCAGGCGGAAACCGACCTTGTCGGCATCCAGCGCGCCGAGCAGCTCGATCTGCCGGTCGATATCCTGGTTGATGCTGGCCAACTGGCCGATGAAGGTGCTGGCCGCCTGGCGCGTACCGGGATCCGAACTGCGCGACAGCTCGAAGCCCAGCTGTGTCAGCGCGGCGGCCAGGTGCGCGAGATTGCGCACGCTCAGCGAGTGCAGCTGGCGGGAAACGGCTGGTTCATCCTGAACGGTGGGGGGGACATCCATGAGTCAGTTCCTTCGACTGGCACAGTGTGACACGCATCACAGAGACTAACCGAACACCCGCCGAACATCCATGCCAGCTATATCCCTTCGTCGGCTCTGGCCCGGCCTCCGCATCGTCCTCAAGTTGTCAGATCCGCTGTCGATACTCTGCGAGCCGGAACACGCGCCATGCCCGCCTCGCCGGGCCACAGGGACGTCCTCGGCTGCCCCGTCGCAGCCTGCGTGCCGGCCCAACCTGGCAATCCATCGAGGCGTTCCATGCTGCAACAATCCCTACGTGCGCAAATTCTTGTCCTGCTCGGCGGCAGCCTGGCGGCACTGCTGCTCATCGCCCTGGCCTGCTTCGGCTCGCTGACCGGAGACGTGCGCGCCTATCGCGACCTGCTCGGCGGCCCGGTGCAGGCGGCACAACTGATCGACGAAGCCAACCTGCAGTTCCGTGGCCAGGTCCAGGAATGGAAGAACGTCCTGCTGCGCGGGCGGCAGGCGGAGGCCCAGGCGAAATACTGGAACCAGTTCGAAACCCAGGAGCGGGCGGTACAGGACATCCTCGGCCGGCTCGGCAACCTTGCCGAAGGCGAGCTGAAGACCCAGGTCGAACGCCTGCGAGAAGAACATCGGCAGCTCGGCGTCGCCTACCGCCAGGGCCGACAGCGCTTCCTCGCAGCCGGCGCCGACCCCGTCGCCGGCGACCAGGCGGTGACCGGCATCGACCGCGCCACCACCGCGCAGATGCAGGCTCTGCGCGACGAGTTGCACCAGGCCAGTGATCGGCAATCCACTGCCATCAGCGCCGAAGCCCGGAACACCGTGCTGCTCGGCAGCCTGGTGCTGGTCGGCGCCAGCCTCGCCGTGGCCCTGCTCAGCCTGTGGCTGGTCAACCGCAACCTGGTCCGTCCGGTGCAACGCCTGATAGAACATATCGCCCAGCTCAGCCACGGCGACTTCGGCGAGCGCATCGAGATCCAGCGCCGGGATGAACTCGGCAAGCTGGCCCTGGCCGCCAACACCCTGCGCGACTTCCTGGTGGACATCTTCGACCGGCTGCGCCGCAGCACCCGCGAACTGGACAGTGCCAGCGGCTCGCTGAACGCGATCGCCAGCCTGATGGCGGCCGGCACCCGCGAACAGTTCAGCCGCACCGACCAGGTCGCCACGGCGATGCAGGAAATGTCCGCCACCGCCCAGGAAGTCGCACGCTATGCCGGCGACGCGGCCAGGGCCGCCGACGAGGCGGACGATTCCGCCCAGCGCGGCGAGGACGTGATGGAAGAAACGATCCGCAGCATCGACGAGATGCGCAGGGAAATCGACCGCACGGTGGAAGTGATCCGCCAACTGGAAAGCGACAGCGGCCGGATCGGCAAGGTCCTCGACGTGATCCGCGGCATCGCCGAACAGACCAACCTGCTGGCCCTCAATGCGGCCATCGAAGCCGCCCGCGCCGGCGAGGCCGGACGTGGCTTCGCGGTGGTCGCCGACGAGGTGCGCACGCTGGCGCAGCGCACCGCCGAATCGATCGCCGAGATCCACCAGATCATCGATACCGTGCAGAACGGCGCGGTGAATGCCGCGCGCGCCATCGAGAGCGGCCAGTCGCGCAGCGAGGCCGGCGCCGAACAGGTCGCCAACGCCGGCGCGATGCTGCGCCGGATCACCACCTCGGTGGAGTCGATCCGCGACATGAACCGCCAGATTGCCACCGCCGCCGAGGAACAGACCGCAGTGGCCGAGGACATTTCCCGCAACCTCACGGAAATCGCTTCGATCGCCTCCAGCAACCAGGAACAGGTGGAGCAGACCGAAGCCGCCAGCCGCGACCTCCACGGCCTCTCCGCGCAACTGGGCGATGCCCTGCAACGCCTGCGCGCCTGACCAGAAGCAAGGAAAAGGTTTCCACGATGCAGGGCGGACAACCGCGACGCGGCTATCCGCCATTTCAGCGCAAATCCCGGTGGATAGCGCCCGTGGCGCCATCCACCCTGCGCAGCGAAGGCTCTCAGTCGAGGACGTTGTCCAGCACTTCGTAGATCAGCCCGGTCGCGACCGCCACCAGGAGCAGATCGGTACCGGCCTGCATCCACTCGTAGCCGTCATAGTGCGGCAGCCGGCCCAGCAGGCGGCCGTCGAGTTTCTTGGCGATGCCGGGCGGCAGCGGCTTGCCGCGCGCCAGGTTCTTCTGGATTCCCGGCGGCAGCGCCGGCCCCGGGCTCCAGTAGCCGCGGTTGTCGCCGAGGATCACCCGCACGCCGCCGACGTCGATGCGCGGTCCCGAGCTCCAGTCGCCGCCACCGTTGCCTTTCTGTCCGGAGTTGCCTTTCTGCCCGGCGTTGCCGCCGCCCTTGTTGCCGGGCCCGCCATGGTTGTCATTCCCACCCTGGTTGCCTTTGTTGCCCTTGTTACCCTTTCCTCCGTCCATCTGGTTGCCGTGCGGATTGCCTTTGCCATTGCCCGGGTCGGCCAGGGCGGCAGGCGTGCCACCGATCAGGGACAGGCTCACGACCAGCGCGAGCACAGAACGAGTGTTGAACATGATTATGTTCTCTCCATGCGAGGACGATCCCTCGATAGCTTAGAACCGTTTCGCTTGTTTGGTTCCCTGCCGCCGACCGCGGGAGACGAGGAGGTCGCGCAAGCTTTGGCCGGAATCGGGCTTGGTCTCGGCTGTCGAATCGGCTAAGCTGCCCGCCCCTGCAAGCGATCATCCGCCACGCCCCATGACCTGGCTGCCTACTCCCCCATAGCCCTGCCCCCCCTCCGACAACGGTCCGAGTGACCGTGGCCCGCGTTCGCCCGCCTGAACGCTTTTTCGTCCGTCCTTTTTCTTTCTCGACACCGCCCGCGGCCCCGCTGCCGCCGGGACACAGGCGTCGCCTCGCCCCTGGATATCCCGATGCTACAGACGTTGAAACAGAACTGGTTCTCCAATCTCCGCGGCGACGTGCTCGCCGGCCTGGTCGTCGCCCTGGCGCTGATCCCCGAGGCGATCGCCTTTTCCATCATCGCCGGGGTCGATCCGAAGATCGGCCTGTATGCCTCGTTCAGCATGGCGGTGGTGATCGCCTTCGCCGGCGGACGGCCCGGCATGATCTCCGCCGCCACCGGCGCCATGGCCTTGCTGATGGTCAACCTGGTGAAGGATCACGGCCTGCAGTATCTGCTGGCGGCGACCCTGCTCTGCGGCGTGCTGCAGATCCTCGCCGGCTACCTGCGCCTGGGTTCCCTGATGCGCTTCGTCTCGCGTTCGGTGGTGACCGGCTTCGTCAATGCCCTGGCGATCCTGATCTTCCTGGCCCAGTTGCCGGAACTCACGCACGTCGGCTGGCCGGTCTACGCGATGACCGCCACCGGCCTGGCGATCATCTACGGCTTTCCGCACCTGCCACGGATCGGCCGGCTGCTGCCCTCTCCGCTGGTATGCATCCTGGCGCTCACCGCCCTCTCCATCTATCTGGGACTGGACATCCGCACCGTCGGCGACATGGGTGAATTGCCCGCCAGCCTGCCGGTCTTCCTCTGGCCGGAGGTTCCGCTGAACCTCGAGACCCTGCTGATCATCCTGCCCTACTCCGCCGCCCTGGCGGTGGTCGGCCTGCTGGAGTCGCTGATGACCGCCACCATCGTCGACGAGATGACCGATACCGACAGCGACAAGAACCGTGAATGCAAGGGCCAGGGCCTGGCGAACATCGCCACCGGCCTGCTCGGCGGGATGGCCGGTTGCGCGATGATCGGGCAGTCGGTCATCAACGTGAAATCCGGTGGTCGCAACCGCCTGTCGACACTGGTGGCCGGCGTCGCGCTGCTGCTGATGGTGGTGTTCCTCAGCGACTGGGTCGGACAAATACCCATGGCGGCCCTGGTGGCGGTGATGATCATGGTCTCGATCGGTACCTTCCGCTGGGACTCGATCCGCAACCTGCGGCGCTACCCGCTGTCGACCAACCTGGTCATGCTGGTGACGGTCGGGGTGGTCCTCGCCACCCACAACCTGGCGTTCGGCGTGATCGCCGGCGTGCTGCTGGCCTCGCTGTTCTTCGCCAACAGGATCGGCCATTACCTGGACATCGACAGCCAGCTGTCCGCCGATGGTTCGCACCGTCATTACCAGGTCACCGGCCAACTGTTCTTCGCTTCGTCGACCCGGTTCGTCGCCGCCTTCGACCTGAAAGAACAGGTGGACCAGGTGATCATCGACCTGCGTCACGCCCATCTCTGGGACATCACCGCCGTCGCGGCGCTGGACAAGGTGGTGCTGGGCCTGCGCCAGCGCGGCGTGACGGTCGATGTGCTCGGCCTGAACGCCGCCAGCGCGACGCTGGTCGATCGCTTCGGCGCGCACGACAAGCCGGGCGCCGTCGACCTCCTCTCCGACCACTGAGCGGCGGTCGGCCTGGAGCGCTCAGCGGCGCAGGCTGGCGACGACGAATACGCGGCGGAACGGAAACAGCGTGCGGCCGTCGAGCTCCTGCGGATAGTAGCGGTGCAGCAGGTCCAGGTAACGGTCGAGGAAGCGCCGGCGCGCCTCCTCGTCCAGTTCGCCGAGCACCGGACGCAGGGCGGAGACCTTGACCCAGTCGAAGATCGGGTCGTTGCCGTCCACCACCTGCAGGTGCTCGGTCTCCCAGATGTCCACCTCCGCGCAGAGCGGCGCCAGCAGGCGGTAGTAGTTGTCCAGGGAGAGCACGTTGCGCTGCTGCATCAGGTAGCGCAACGTCGGGCTGCCGAGCGGCGTGCCGCCCGGGCCGGCGCTGTCCAGCGCATCGAGCATCAGGCGATACCAGGACGCATCGCGCCAGTTCGGCATGTGCGCCGCCAGGCAGCCCCCCGGGCTCAGCTGGCCCAGCAGGCGCGGCAACAGGCTGCAATGGCGCTCGATGAAATGCAGCACCGCCGCGGCGAACAGCAGGCTGGCCGGACGCTCGGCGCACCAATGCTGCAGGTTGGCGCGCTCCCAGCTGGCCCTGATCGGCAGGCGCGCGGCTTCCTCGAGCATCTCCGCGGAGCTGTCCACGCCATGCAGTTCGGCCTGCGGCCAGCGGCGGGCCAGCAGTTCGGTGGCGATCCCGGTGCCACAGCCCAGGTCGTAGATCCGTTCCGGAGAATACAGGTCGACATGGTCGAGCAGCTCGACCACCGGCCGTTGGCGAAGTCGGGCGAACTGCATGTAGGCGGTCGGGTCCCAGTGCGTCTCGTTGCCCGCACGGCAGCGCAGGTCGTCACGCACCATGGGCGACCTCCCGCTCCGCGGCGAGCTGCCGCCCCAGGCTGCGCAGGCTACCCAGCAGCAGCGCCAGGCCGCGACGGGTATCGGCATCGCGCAACAGCCGCAACAGATCCTTCAGGTTCGGCGGCCGCTCCCGCAACACCTCGGCTTTGGCCACGCGCACCGCGTTGCCGACGGACCAGCCGACACTGGTGGCCTGTTCGAAGAGCGACGCCAGCCTGTCCACCATGGCCGGGTCGAGCAGGTCGATGAGATCCGAAAGCAGCGAGAGCAGGTCGACCAGGTTGTCCAGCCGCCGCCCTTCGATCAGTGGCTGCAGCTTGCCAACCAGGGCCTGCAGGCTCTCCCGGGTCTGCTCGGGAAACAGGGGTGTCTCGGCCTGCGCCGCGGCGCGAGGCTGTCGATGGTCTTCCATGTCGGCTCCTCCCCGTGTGGGGTCAAAGCATTCCGCGGGCGACGGCCCAGTACAGCCCGCGATTGAAACCCTGGCGCAACAGCCCGCCAAGCTTGGTCGGCGGGGTCGGCTGGACGTCGTGCCAGTAGTCGTACCAGAGCGGCATGCCGGCGTTCAGGCCCATCTGCGCGACGGCCTGCACCCGTCCGTCGTAGGTCGCGCAAGGACTGCCGAGGCGAATCTCGGCGGCGATGTTGCTGGCGATCACCGGCGCCTGATTGTGGCAGGCGCCTCCGGCCTTGCTTACCGGCAGATCGACGGTATCGCCCAGGGTATACACCCGTTCGACGCCATACACCTGCAAGGTTTCATGGTTCGTCGGCAACCAGCCTTCGTCGGCGGCGGATTGCGACAGGCCACACTCCCGGACCACATCCACCGCGCGAATCGGCGGCGTCGCCATGAGCAGGTCGAAGGGTTGCTCGTCACCCTCTTCGGAATAGGCGATGCGCCGCTCCGGATCGACCCGGGCCAGGGTGAAGCCACGCTGGAAACGAATGCCACGCTGCTCGAACAAACTCGGCAGGATCTCGCCGGTGGGCCGCTGCAGGAACAGGCAGTTGCGTAGCAACTGGGCGGTGGTGGGATAGGTGTAGACGATTTCGACGCGCTCGCGCACACCGCGGCGGCGCAGGTAGTCATCGAGCATCAGGGTGGTCTCCACCGGGGCGATGCCGCACTGGTGCGGTACGTTCGGCGTCTTCGGGAAGCTCACCGTGATGAACACCCGGCCCGACTCCAGGCTGGCCAGGCGCTCCGCCAACCGGCGCGCCGGCTGGTACTGGTAGAAATGCTCGCCGGCTTCCTGCAGGCCTTCGATACGCTCGGGCGCCGGTACGCAGCCGGTGGCGATGACCAGGTAGTCGTAGCCGTGCCGCTTGCCGTTGCGGGTATGCAGCTCCTGGCGAGCGAAATCGAAGCGGACCACCTGCTCGACCCGGAACTCCACCTCAGGGCGCAACAGCGAACGCTCCGGTCGCTTCAGGTCCTCGAGGAAGAACTGCTGGAAGGCGACGTACATGAACGCCGGCTTGTAGTAGTGATCGGGCGAGTCCGAGAGCAGCAGAACCTGCACCCTGCCGTCGAGGACCTCCGCGTAGAGCCTGGCCACCAGCAGGTTGGCGAGCATGGTGCCACCAACCCCGCCACCAACGATGACGATGCGTTGCATAGCCCCTCCCTGTCCCTGAGAAGTCATGGAGTATGTCTAGATGAGCGAAGGGAATAGGCAAGGCTGGCTCCGCCGCGGCAAGACCCCGGCGCGGAAAAAGGTCCTACAGTTCAAGCGGTTGCCGATGAAGAGTCACCACCTGCCAGAATTGGCAGGGGCAGAGTGACGGAAATGCAGCGCATGCCGGCGAACCGGCGGACAACCTCCCTAGCGACGGCCCAGGACGAGCGCACGGAAGAGATCGAACGCCAGCACCAGCGCGAGCATCGGCAGCACCAGGGGAACGAACGCCGATATGGCGTCCCGATAAGGACGACCTGCCAGCCACAGGTAGCAACTGGCGCCGCCGACCAGCAACGCGACCAGGAGAATGACGAACTTGCACAGGCGCGAAGCGAAGGAGAGCGTGTCGATCATGTCTGTTCTCGGTAAAAGCGGATCGCTCCGTTTTAACGGGCGGTAGCGCCGCCCGGTATAGGAAACGTCCGATTTCCTGGTAGCTGGTTTCTCAGTACTGAAAAGCGCTCTCCATGGCCACCCGGCATGCCGAAGAACGACTCTCTCACGCCCTTTCATCGCTTCAATCCGGGAAAATCAGCGCTGCCCGGCAAACAAAGGCACAATGACATCACTGAATGTCGATGGGCGACATCGCAGTCACCCAGGACTCCAGCATGACGACTCCTCCCTATCCCGCCGACGAGCCCGCCAGACAGGCCTACGTCGACCAGCTCGGCCTGCTGGAGGAAGGTGTCGACGAAGTGTTCGAAGCGATCCTCGGCGCCGCCACCTGCTATTTCCAGACGCCCATCGCGCTCATTTCCATTCTCGATCACCAGCGCCAGTGGTTTCGCGCGAGCATCGGCCTCGGTATCCGCCAGACGCCACGACGGGATTCGTTCTGCGCCTACGCGATCCTCGGCAAGGGAGTGTTCGAGGTGGCCGACGCCCGCCTCGATCCGCGCTTCCGCGACAACCCCTACGTGCTGGGCGAGCCGGGCATCCGCTTCTACGCCGGATCGCCGCTGACCACCACCGACGGACTCAACCTCGGCAGCCTCTGCGTCATCGACAGGGAACCCCGCGGACCGCTGTCCGCGCGGGACATCGCCATGCTCGAGCACTTCGCCGGGCTGGTCATGGCACGCATCCATACGCTGCGCTCGACCAACTACATCGACGAACCGACCGGCCTCTACAATCGGCTGCGCCTGCAGGAAGACGTTTCCCTGCGCCTGCAGCGCGACGGCGCGCTGACCGTCATCGCCGCCGACCTCCTGCCTCTCGCCCTGCTCAATACGATCATCCGTACGCTGGGCTATCCGTTTTCCAACGACCTCATGCTCGCGGCGCGCGATCGCATCCGCAGCGAGCTGCCGGACTGCACCCTCTACAAGATCAGCCCGACCCGCTTCGGCTTGCTGCTGCCGCGGCAGCAGCAGGAACAAACCGAGCCGGTCTGTATCCGCCTGCTGGAGGCCTTCGAGAAACCCGTGGTCTGCCACGGCATTCCGATCAAGGCCAATCCCGGCCTCGGCGTGCTGCCACTCACCGCCGACCATCCCCACGGCGAGCAGGACTGGCTGCGCCTGGTGGTCAGCGCGGCCGACGACGCCCGTGACCGCGGCGTCGGCTGGGCGCGCTACAACCCGCCGCTGGACCAGGCCCAGCAGCGCGCCTTCACCCTGCTGGCCTCGCTGTCCCAGGCTATCGGTACGGAGGAAGGGTTCCACCTGGCATACCAGCCGAAGATCGACCTGGCGACGGGCCAATGTACCGGCGTCGAGGCATTGCTGCGCTGGCGCCACCCGCAACTCGGGCCGGTCAGCCCCGCCGAGTTCATTCCCCTGGCGGAAAAGACCGCGCTGATGCGCCCGTTGAGCGACTGGGTGCTGCGCCATGCGCTGGAGCAACTGGCTCTCTGGCACGGGCGGAACATCCCGCTCACGCTGGCGATCAACGTCTCGGCGGCGGAAATGGAAGACAGCGGTTTCCTGGAGGAGACCGTCAGGCTCGCCAGGCATCACGGGCTCGACCTTTCGGCCATCGAGCTGGAGTTCACCGAAAGCGTGCTCATTCGCGACGCCTCGGCGGTGAGGGCAGTCTTGCTGCGCGCCCGCGAACTGGGCATGGGCATCGCGGTGGACGATTTCGGCACCGGCTACAGCAACTGGACCTACCTGCGCGACCTGCCGGTCACCGCCATCAAGCTCGACCAGTCGTTCACCCGCGACCTGGGCGACTCGCCGAAGGCGCAGAGTGTCACCCAGGCGGTGATCGGCCTGGCCAGCCAGTTGGGCTATCGGGTGATCGCCGAGGGCATCGAGACCCCTGAAACCCTTCATCTGCTGCAAGCCTGGGGTTGTCGCGAGGGACAGGGCTATCTCATCGCCCGGCCGATGCTGGCGGACCAGCTGGAAGACTGGCTGCAGCGTTAGGCCGACGCCGGGGCGGCCGAAAAGCGCGGCATCCGCGCCATCGCCCACGTGCAGGAAAGCGGCTCAAGGCGTGGCCAGGAGAGCCAGCACCAGATAGATCGAGTACAGGCCCAGGACCATCAGCGCCAGCACCACGGCAACCCCTGCATGCCGGGCGATGGCCCACGGCGAATTGCGTCCGCCGCGCCAGACCACGACGAGGCTCAGGAGCAGGTAGGCCAGCTTCGCCAGCTCGATGCCGATGATTCCCCACAAGGTCAGGGACACGGCGTGTTCGCCGTCGCTCTCCTGCATCAGCGGATCGACGATGGCCACCATCGCCTGCCTGGCGACGAGGCCGACCAGCACGAAACCCACGGCGAAGAACAGCCAGAAAGCCTTCCACAGCGGCTGTCCGCCGGCCAGGAAACCACGCGCCGCCGGCCTGCCCTCGGTAAGCGTCGCTCGCGGGGGTTCGTAGGGGTGCTCCATGCTCCGCGCTCCTCCAGGAAAGCGCGCACCCTAGCACATTCCGCCGCGCTCATCGGAAGCACTGCCGGACAGGAGCTGTCTCACCGCGCCTAGCGCGGACAGGAGACCTTGGCGCCTTCCACCTTGCGGATCCGCTCCCGATAGGACCCGGAAACCAGTACCGACTGCGTACCGCTCTTCTCGCTCAGGATTCCATCGCAGCTGTAGTCGCAGCCTTCGACGATGGTCAGGCAGACGTCCTGCTCCTCGAAGCGGTAGAGCCCGCTGGGCCAGTCGGCGCATTCGTATAGTCCCGCGCCGGGACATTTCACGGCTTCGAGCTTGCCGGCGGCAATGATCGTCGAACCGGCCAGGTCCTGGAGATTGCCAGCGGCCTCGGCCGCCATGGCGAAGAAAAAGGAAAGGACAACGGGGGAAATCCTGCGAAGCATCGGTATCGGTGGCATTCAGGTGGGCGGGTTCATGAATCTAGTCATGAATTTCTGTTCCCGCTCAGACCGAAAGCCTGCCAGGGCGGTTCCCTATCCGTTCTGATCACCTCATGTCCGCGACTGGGGGGAACGCCCCGCGAGCCCACCGGTAGCAGCGGCTGGCCAGCAAACGGACCGGGAACTACCTCGCCGCCTGTCAGGCCTTGGATGAACCGACGAAGCAGGAAACTGCGGAAGAAAGAGGGAGGAACGTCTTGGCTGAGAGCGGCGGAACGCCAGGAAATCGGCGAGCCGACCAAGACGTTTGGAGAAAAAACAACCTCGCTTTAAATAAGTATTTCTCGGCAAACCACTCCCGTCAGTCTCGGAAGCTATTGTAGTTTGAAACTTCATTTCGCAACATCAATCGCCAAAGTTCATCCCGGCGTTGTTTGTGAATTTCATCCCATGCTACAAGCTGAATCTTAGCCGTCTCGTAGCACCCTTTTGCACGCATAGCCGCATAGTTTTCACCCTTCGTTACGATATGAACAGACTCGCAATCTATTAGTGTCCGTACAAACCCTCCCGCATCGTATACTTTCCGACTTCGATGGAGGTCAACTAGTTGCGTCAGCGTGATCTGGATTCGTATATAGTGTTCCAAGCGTAAGTCCGCTCCACTATCCATGACAGCTTTATGCGATCATTCCCATAAACCTCCGAATGTGACGCTTTAAGCTCTCTGCCATGACATGGGCATACCAAGCTCTCGCCCGACTTGGTGTCACATTCGGCCGGCCAGCTAGCCACATAACCTCTTCGTAAACTGAGTGCAGTGCTTTTCTTACCTCAGGAAGTCAGGTCTATCTCCACAGACATTATCTCTCAAACTTATAGAAACTTGACATTTACCTAGCCGACAGCACTGTGCTAAGCGCACGAAGTTGCTCAATAAACTCAATTTGCGTTAGCACTCGAACGAACATATCTTTCTTATTAACCCACAACTCTTACTCGTCAGATTTCGAGAAACGGTCTCTACGAACGAAAAGGTCGACCCCGAGGACAACAAGGCAGATTCCTAGAATGCCAAGATCGAAGCCCACTAGGTTGGTGGAAGAAAAGCAAAATATCAGCACCCAGGCTGCAACAAACGCAACGACCCCCAGCCATTTGCGGATGCCTCTTGGTCGGACGAGGTAGCCTACTGCGGTGATGACCACGGCCCAAATCGCGAACTGAAGGACATCATTCATGCGGGCTCTCCAACACTCGGTACGATCTGCGACGTGACCGAATGCTGGGGCCCGATCCCGCCGGACACCTCCCCTTCAACGCTGATAATGACATCTCCAGCGTGATAGGTTGGCAAACTCTGCTGAGTAGCCCAACGAACAGCAAGGCCGCTACCAATCCCAACAAAGGTGTTGATACGTTTACCTGCAACTGCCGCAAGCCCACCGATTACACCCGCGATGGTGACGCGCTGCTGGTTTAGAGAGTCGGCTTGGGTTCGGGTCAAGGGCAGCGAGACAAAGACTTTCAGTACACAGGCTCGATCCTTCGCCTGCATTCTGTCGAAAATCTCAATCGCGAGATCAGCCACCGCATGACTGGCCTTCGCTGATGGACAGTATTTCATGTGAAGCAGCCGGCTGCGCTCTGCCCATGCGAGGCGAATGATCGCCAAGCTGAAGTTGATGCCGTGCTGGCTGTGAACGTGCGTCCGTTCGATATCCATGGCGTTCCTTCCGTGCATCGAGCGCGCAGTTTCGGTAGCCAACAACACCGCAACCACTAGCAGAACAGCTAGCTCTCAACATCCACGCCCAGACGAAGTTAGCCCAGCGCTCCGCTTCGTAAGCTTACGATCCAGACAACCTCAACGGGGCCCGGAACGAAGAGAAAGAACTGGGCCACCCTAGCCGCGGATCTTCTATAGTCCCTTCACTGGCACCAGCGGCTAGCGGGGTGGATAGGCCAATACTGCCAGCGCCAGTTGCAGATCACTGTAGCGCGCAAGCTCGACGCGCTGGCGCAAGGTATCCAGCACCGCTTGCAGCATCGCACCGCGGACCGCGCCGTTGCTAGCGATGAAAACGGCCGCATCGTCATGCGCCAGCTTGAGTTTCCGGTCGTAGCTGCTGATCTCCTTGGATACGTCTCCAGAGAGTTCTGTACCTTCTCTTGGGTCACTGGTGCCGATGCTCGTTGTCACCATCAATATCGAACTGTAGAAACTGCTGGCAATGACGGGGTGGTCCTGCCTGTCCCAAGTTAGGTCAATCCCGGCATAGACAGGCAGACATACCAGGAGTTTGACCAGCAGTAAGAGCTTGGATGGCATGGAAAGCCCCGATTTAATGCCATCCTTGATTCGCGTTCCACGAAAATCACAGAGGAAGCCGTGTCTTTGCCATCTTTGGCCAGGCATAGTGATATCGCAGTTTTCCGACCAAGCGCTTGCTGCCGCCATCACTGCATCTCACTCCGTGCCAATAGCCCGGCAGCAAAGGAACTCAGTTCCAGCCTGGGTTCAGGAGTATCGGCCTGATATTTCCTCCAGGCGCGCTCCAGTTGCACGCCGTAGATGGCTCCTTCTGAGGCTATAAATGCTGCCGCGTCCTCGCGGGCATAGGCATAGCTGTTGGAACTGATGTAATCGCTCGTGTGGCCGGTTGCTGAGGTGCCCATTAAAGTGAGAATGACGGTGCCTCGGGCAAGTTCTTCCAATCCGTCCGAAACCTCGGCGGCGACGCATGCCTGACAGAAAATTACGATGTGGAAGAGCCAGATGTGGCTCCGACGTTTTTTTGTTTCCATAACTTGAACATCCTCTGTTCGTAATCGGCTATAGCGGCAAATCACCGCTTGTCCATTTCCAGACGACCGAGCCGGCGTGCAGGGGCTAGGGCTGACGTAGCGTTTCGACCACTCTGGACACACCGTCAAGAGCTTACAACAACTGTCCAGGGATGACCCGTATCAACGGGGCGGACACTTATACGGGCCCGAAAGGGCAAGCGTCTGCACTAACAAGAGAGGTTTCCATTTAAGCTCGATATCGAACGCCTGCGGCACCGACCTCGAAGTCAACCTCTGGCCTCTTTGCGGCATGGGTCGTCTCTTGTTCTAGGACTGTTGCCATGGTTTCCTTCCTACAGGGTCGGCTCTTGGGGGATCAACCGGGCGCGACACGAGCTGTAGGCGCGCTCAGGTTTCGACTTCGCTCAGGGAGTCGTTAAAGCGTCGAGAATTTTCTTCCGGTAGTAGCCCGTAGGCCGAGGCGGGGTTTCCTGTATCAGTTTCGGCGGTGCCGGCTCCACTACCCGCGGCACCACCATCACAGTTCCCACCTGCGGAGCGGGCGATCCGCACGCGCACAGGGCGGTCGCGCAGCTCGCCAGCAAGGCGAACGATTTCAGCTTGAGCATCAGCATCTTTCCTCTCTTGGTCGGCTGCGGCCTTGTCCAGGGCTGCCTGTTTCATGTCACGCTGCGCGATCAGCTCGGCCAGCTTGGCGTCCGCCTGTTCCCGCTGCTGACGCACCTGGCCTGCCAGTTCGCCGTACTCGCGCAGCATGGACGCGCGCCCGGCGAGGTAGCCCATGCTGGCCAGCAGCGCCGTGGCGAGCAGAGCCAACACTGCGCCGACGATCCATTCCTTGATGGTCCCCATGCGTCACTCCTGCGCGGCTATGCACTGCGCATGCTGCTCCTGCTGTCGGCTCCAGACGCCTTTGCAGCCCTTCGGCCCCCAGTTCTTCGGCTGCGAGCAATCGCGCCCACCCTGGTTGTGCCACTTCAACAAGTCGTCACAGGCCTGTCGGTAGTTGCCGGCCAGGAGGTCGCGGCGCATCGAGCTACCGCGCCAGTTGGTGATGCCGAACTGGCCCATGAAACCCAGGTACAAGTCGTACTCCTCCTGGAACAGTTTCACGCCGGGCAGCGAGTCGCGGAACTGCTGTTCGTCCTTAGCTATCAGGTTGCGCGCCAGTTGTTCGCCGCGCTGACGGGTGATAGGCGGATCGGTCAGCTTCACCGATTGGCCGTTCTCGTAGCGGGTGGAGCCGTAACCGATGGTCGGCACGTCGCCCTTGGTCGGCACGTAGGGTTTCGCGCTGAAGTCCTCCGACTTCATCCAGTCGCCAAAGCCGGCCAGCAGCAGGCAGGCCAGCATGATCGAGACGGCACGGGCGGAGATCACGACAGCACCCTCTTCGCCCGCTCCCACAGTTCCACGCGCTCCGCCTGGCCGTTGAACCCGCCGTTGATCCGGCGGGTGATGGCTGCGAACTCGCCGCGGTCGGCCAGTTCGTTGAGGCCATGCTTCGACCACCACCAGGCTGCGGATAGCGCCGCGAACTCCGGCCGCTCGAGCAGCTCTGGTTCCTGCTCCAGCGGCTGGTCCAGCCCGGCGCCGGCGGCGCGGTAGTTCGCCCGGCCTGTGATCTGCAGCAGGCCGCGCCCGCGGAAGCGCCAGCCGTCACCGGATACTTCGTCTCCATTGCCGTTGCGCGCGGCGTACGCGTTGTCGGTGATCGCCTGCGGGTTGCGCGCCTGGCCAGCCGCGGCCGGCACCTGCTGGACCAGATCAACAGCCTGCTCGGTGGCTTCGGCTACGCCGTGGCGGAAACCACTCACGACTGCGGCGAACTCGGCGGCCTGGCGCAGAGCCGCAAGCGCTTCCTACTGGTCGCGCGGTACGTCGAGAAAGTGCCCCCTTCCTGTACAAGCCAGAGAAGAAATCACTCCGCGCCGTCGGCGACATTCTCGGCCGCATGCCGCTACCCGGCGATATCGAGGCCGCCGGCCCGATGCACCGCGTGCCGGCCCTGCAGTGGAAGACCTGGGTGCGTCTCGCCTTGGTGCGAGCCGGCAGCGACTGGCGCGAGCGGATCGGCAATGCGGTTCCGCCGGCTGCGGCCGAGGCCATCGCCGGCGTGATGGGCACCACCCTGCTGCTGGCCGAGGCCGGCGAAACCTTCATGCTCAGCAATACGACGATCTGGGTGCGCTCGGTTGCGGTGGCGCTGAGCGTGGCTCAGCAGGAAGTCCAGCCATGAGCCGCCTGGAGGTGTGTCCGCTGACCCTGGCCGAGGCGAATGCGTTTGTGGAGCAGCACCACCGCCACCACGGCCCGGTCCAGGGCCATAAGTTCAGCCTGGGCCTCGCTGCCGGCGAACGCATCGTAGGGGTGGCCATCGTCGGCGCCCGGTAGCGCGCCACCTCGACGACGGGATGACGCTCAAGATGACCCGCTGCTGTACCGACGGCGCGCGCAACGGCTGCTCGAAGCTGTACGGCGCGGCCTGGCGTGCAACACGCGCCCCCGGCTACCGCAGGCTCCTTACCTACATCCTCGCCAGCGAGGCCGGCGCAAGCCTGCGCGCCAGCGGTTGGCACCTGGTGGGCATCCGCGGCGGAGGCAGTTGGAACTGCCCAAGCCGTCCTCGCGTGGAAACGCCCAACCAAGGATAGAAACTGCTCTGGGAGATGCATTCATGAACACCGAACAGTTCATTCGCAACGCGGCCGCGCGCGGGCTTTCCCGCCGCGCCACCCGGCTGGCCTTGGGCATCGGCCCCTGGAAGTTCCGGGAGTTGCTGACCCTGATGCCAGAGATCACCTGGCCGGCACGCGGATGCTCAGCAGACCACCAGCGCGCGAACGAGCAGAAGCGAGGGCGCTGCACACCGGCGCAGGCCGCAGCACTGGAGCGCGCACACGAACGCTGGAGCGAGAGCCGACGCTTCACGGTCGACGGCGTGACCGGGACCATCGCCGAGTTGGTGGAGCACTTCCAGAGCCCGGCCCACGCAACGACCGTCCGCCGCCGCGTCGCCGCCGGCATGAGCCTGCGCGACGCACTCCTCACCCCGCGCCAGCAGCCCAAGCCCGGGCGCCGGCATCCCTGGAACCGCTCACAGCAGCAGGTGCAGCCATGACGACGAACCAGAACCACCCCGACGATCACCTTGCCATTGAAGCGCTCCACAGCCGCTATCTCAATGTCCTGACCGGACGCACCAGCGATCACCTCCTAATGTTCCAAGATGAGGCCTACGCGCTTGGCCGCGCCCGCAGGCGACTGGACGTGTTCCGTCTTGACCTGCACCTGGAGCGCCAGCGCAGGCTCAGCGAACGCACGTTCGGACCTGGGTCGCGCGCCGCTGGCGTCATCGACCACATCCGCAAGGAGCTGCGCGAGCTCGAGGAAGCCCCGGGTGACTTAGCCGAGTGGATCGACGTTGTGGTCCTGGCCCTTGACGGGGCTTGGCGCACCGGCGCCACTCCCGCGCAGATCATCGACGCCCTGCTGGCCAAGCAGGCGAAGAATGAGGCGCGGAGTTGGCCGGACTGGCGCACGGTGCCCTCCGACAAGGCGATCGAGCACAACCGCGCGGACGAACCGATCGACGACAGCCATATGAAATTAAGGGAATGAGTAAACAGTTACAGTGAAAAGGCCGGCACAGCCGGCCATTACCTAGAGAGCATGGTAGGCCAGAGTTAGAGCCATGCCCGTCACATAACGCATTCCATCGCGAATCTGGTTGAAGACTGCACTGAAGTTTACAGCACCTAAGTGCAGACCTACTCCGGGAGTGATGAGCGACTTGATACTTTGTGGCAGATTCATTGCTGAAAGCTGTGCAGCCGTAAGGGTTCCTAAGTTCACACCATAGCCAACTAGGAGGCCTGAGCTATCGGTTGCACCGCCTCCTGTACCGGGAGTTATCGAGACACTATTAGGCAAAATATTTGTCGTTTTACCTAACACCCCAAGTAGTCCTGCCCCATATTTTACTTTCACAGAAACCAGATTAGCCCTAGTACTTTGAATGAGCGGAACCAGATCACCACATACTACATCTTTATTTTGAGACATCTGGAACCCCAATAGCAAAATATTGGATGTTTCCTGAGCAAGAGCCGTCACATACTGTTGGTTAACAGCATTTACATCTCCACCTGGAACAAAATCTGGATGCGACCTTAAAGGAATATCCCAAGCCTCTGTCGTCTCAGCCTCGGGAAATGCTGCGCCAGGGGTGCAGATATTATACAGCCCCTTGTACAGCGTGGTTAGCGAGGCGCCAGGCGCCACATAAATATTTTGATCCTGCGCAGCACTAATGGCATCAGTCATATCATCACCCCGCTAGTTCGGAAGACCTAAAGCTTGTTGAAGATAGTCCGCCCTGTCATTCAAGCGATTTGTTCTGTAGTCGCCGGGCACATTTGGATGACCATCCCAATTTCTCAACTCGTAGACTACAGCAGCCCAATCAAGCTGCCTTATTGCCGCCTCAAAATTAGGAAAGACTTTTCCTTGACCATATTGATAGTAAATATCTACCGCTACCGTCCGGACGGCTGGAGGCAACCCACTCCAAACGTCAGAGAATTTGCTACGAACAGCGCCAGCCACCCTATTTAGTTTCGTAGAGAACAACACCATCCCATCATCATCGGTAAATGGAGGGATGATTAAAGCAAGCGCAGAATATATATTAGGATCAGTTCTACTCAAGCCCAGACCAGGCCGAACCTTGTCCCTGGTAGAAACCGGTATCCCCATGGAAATCAGTTCCTGCTCATCGTGCTGTCCTAAGTCAAATCCATATCCGACCGTGATTGCAGAGTCACCTGCCTGGGGAATCGTTACGGTGTTTGGACGAGAACCAGCCGGAAGCTCATGCCTGGCCGTAAAGTCGGAATTAATTTGTTCAGCAGCCAATGATTCCATTGACTGCTGGATTAGAGCAACCTTTGCTTCTTTGTCTTCATCAATCCTATCTTGTATAAATGTATTTATTTGAGAATTGAGCTTTGCCGACAAATCAGACATGGTTATCAAATTACTGCCACCAGTCTCAGGAACCGTTCTTATGCTAATTTCGTGCCCTCTGAAATAGTGATCAGACACGACCATGGGTCGCCCAATAGTCGTATTTATAGAGTCAATTAGCGACTGAGCTATCCCTGTACGAGCAGCCACACTCCAGTTAGTCAGCCAGGTATCATTTATATAATAAGGAATTTGATTAGCATATATAGTAATAGGCGATTCATCAAGTGAGGAACCTACCTTCCCCACACTTCCATACGGAGAAAGCAAATCAGATATAGTCTTCTCCAGCTCTTTTACATCTTCATCATCCATAACGCAACCCTCTGCTTAGAAAACTTACGAACACTCACTCTGCAACTTAGCATGTTCATCACGTAATGCTTCATACGTTACTCTTTCATCCTGCGGGAGGTATTCAGGCTTTATAGAATCAAAGAACCCCACATCATCCTGCATTTTACGACACGCTTTCTTGTCTCCCCGCTGCAAATTCAAGGCGGATATTTTATTTACCAGCCCCATACGCGGAAGAGAGTCCATGAACTGCGAGCACTTCTCATAAAGTTCCTTCGAGAGCAAATACCCTTTGTCTTTATCCCCCGAACTTAAAGCGCCCTCAATCATGGACAGTCTCTTTCTGTAAGAACTAAATGCACACAAACTGTATGCAAGTTTGTAACTTCCATAGAAACCAGCCCTAGGTCCACAGTAGTCTCTACACCCGAGACTCTCCCGACCTCTAGACAACTCGATTTTGCCAGCAGTATTTTTTACATCAATATCACATCGATCTGCATATGACGGCCCTTCCACTATAATCCTAGAACCATCAACCCTTCCCCCTAGAGAGCAAGAGTGCCCATTACTACCTAGCGTCCTAATTCTAAATATCTTTTCTCCATGATTATCAAGAAAAACATTGAAGACCCCTCCATCACCGACCCGCAAATACATCCCTCTCTTTATCTCTGAGTCGGCAACAGCTAATGCAGAATAAGAAATAAGCATAACCAATAAATGCTTTGAGATTTTCATACACCCCCCTTTTTATTTAACTTATTAAAAAATCAATAGCCTCGACCATAGCTAAAGTTCGGTTTGATGTTTTTTAGAGCCTGTCACTTCAGATAGCAGCACGTTGCCCCCGCCCGGCCCCGCGCGATCCAACGGATCGGACCGTGCAAGCGCTCCCGCTGCCGGCCGCCGGCGCCGGAGCAACCGGAGACACCACCATGTCCTCTACCCAACACCAACTGTTCGAGCAGTGCGCCACCCGCCTGCGCGGCATCGTCGAAGCCCTGGACAACATCCATGACAGCACCCCGCACCGCTGGTCGACGGACCTCGACGACGTTCACTCCTAAGCCGAGAGCCCGCTGGCCATGATCAATGACCAGGACCTGGCGCGGGATGACGGGCTGCCATTGGGCTGGCCGGAGAAAATGGAAAAAGACAATGGCTGAAGAACCGAAACCCTACCCGTACTGCGGAGGAGAAGCCGGTTTCGTCGAGTTGGAAGACGGCGGAATAGTTGCGGTGTGCGCATCCAAAGGATGCGTCGCGAGCGGTGTTGCACGCTACGCATGTGGAGACGAGCCGAGACCGCTTATTGCCGAGACCTGGAACACCAGAGCCGTCCCCGCAGGCCATGTGGTGGTCAGCGAGGGGCTTTTGCGGCGACTTGTCGATTTCGCAGCGGCACACCCGAGCGGGAAAGACCTGGCGGCTGAAGTCGGCGCCCTGCTGAGCGAGCAGGAGGGAGGCTCCGACCATGTATAGAGCGCTGACCGCCCTCGGCATCATTACCGCCCTCGGCCTGGCCGTGGTAGGGCTGGTGGAGATATTCCCGATCCTCCGCACGCTGGCGGCATGGCAGAAGGGGTGCTTCGGATAAAGCAGAAACCAGGCCGCCCTTCCCCGCTGACTCCTGCGGACCACAACGATGCAGATGCACAGCGTCGACGTGGTACTGGTCATGGCCTGGTGCTCCAGCACCACGGCACGGCCGACGCTGTTCGCCGCGCCGCCGGTCAGCTTCGCGACAGAGTGTGTGCCGAGCACCGGCCCAAGATGACCGCGCTCATGCGCATGCAAGACGACGCGGCGGCGCTGCAAGTGGCGCTCAACATCGTCCAACGCGCCGCCGACGCCCTGGGCATCCTGCCGGGAAAGCCATTTCCGGCCAGACCTTCGCCCAGCGAAGGCCCACCGGATCAGGGGCACATGCCCGCCAAGGCCGGTCCCGTCACCGGTGAGCCGGTGCATCCTACCTGAAATCATCCATGCCGCGGCCCAACGGAAAGGGCTGCGGAAGCGTCCGGCTATAGGCCGGGAGAGGCACTAACTCATGGAAAACATCACATTCTTGACCCACGAGGAGGTGTGCGAACTGTCTGGGGCGCGCACCAAGGCCAGGCAGATAGAGGTCCTGAAAAAGAATGGCATTCGCCACACTGTGAAGGCCAACGGCTGGCCGAGCGTCATCACCGACAGCCTGCTGGCACCGGCCACGGCTGCGAAACCCGAGAAGACGGGCTGGACTCCAAGGAAAGCAGGATAAATGGGAAGACGGCCGACCAAGCCGGGGAGCATTCCCCGGCTCCGCAAAAGACGCCGCGGAAACAAGATCTATTACTACTACGACCTCGACGGCAAGCCACGCAAGGAACTATCCCTCGGAACGGACTACGGCCTGGCGATCGCTGAATACGCCCGCCTGGAGAGGGCGCGCACAGCCGATGCAAAGGTAGCGGAGACGCTCACGTTTCGCTATGTGGCTCAACGCTATTTCATCGACGTCGTGCCAACGAAAAGCCCTACAACGCAGAAGGACAACGCCCGCGAGCTCAAGCAACTGCTGGCGTTCTTCGATGACCCACCTGCAGCCATCGGGGATATCGAGCCGAAGCACATCAAGCAGTACCTGATCTTCCGGCGGTCGGCGCCGGTTCGCGCAAATCGGGAAATCTCGCTTTTCTCGGCCATCTGGAACTACGCGCGCGAGATGGGCTACACCAAACTGGCCACCCGTGCTCAGGCGTGAAACGGAACAGAGAGCGCGGGCGTGATGTGTATGTCGAGGATGACCTCTATGCAGCGGTCTATGAAGCGGCAGATCAGGGACTGAAGGATGCCATGGACCTTTCTTACCTGACGGCCCAGCGCGTGGCCGACACCCTGAAGATGGATGAGCGCGATATCCGCGACGGCACTCTGGCAATTCGCCAAGGCAAGACGTTGGCGAAGCGTCGTATCGAGGTGATCGGGGAACTGAAGCTGCTGATCGACAGGATTATGGCCAGGAAGACTGGATACCGCGTCCGCTCGACGCGCCTGGTCGTCATCGATGACGGCCAGCCGATGACCTATCACATGCTCAGAGGTCGTTTCGACAGGGCCAGGGATGCAGCCGGGATCCCAAAATCTGCTTTCCAGTTCAGAGATCTGCGAGCCAAGGGAGGGACCGATACCGCCGAATCAAGTGGCGACATTCTGCAGGAGCGGGACCAGTTAGGTCACACGACGGTAACGATGACCGAGCACTACATCCGCGACCGGAAAGGCAAGAAAGTGAAGCCGACGAAGTAGAAGATTGCGGAAATGTTGGGGAATTGCGGAAAGAAATATGGAGGGATTTTCTTTACTGGAATCGGCTGAACGCCAGGAAACACAATGGTGCCCGGAGCCGGGGTCGAACCGGCACGGGGTTACCCCCGAGGGATTTTAAGTCCCTTGCGTCTACCGATTTCGCCATCCGGGCAGGATCTCGCTTCAAGTGAGCTGGCTGTGGGAGCCAAACCGGCATCCCAACCGAGACCCACCCCAAACGGTAGATAAATCATTGTCTTACGTTACCTGACCGGGCGCAACAGTTAATTTCCGCGGGTTCCGCCGGTGTGCCCGGGCGCTTCCAGGGGCAGGACGATGCGGAAGGCGCTACCGATGCCCGGCTGGCTGCGCACCTCGATGGTGCCAGCGTGCTTCTGGACGATGCCATAGGATAGCGAGAGGCCCAGGCCGGTGCCCTTGCCAACCGGCTTGGTGGTGAAGAAGGGGTCGAAGATACGTGGAAGGACATCGGCGGCGATGCCCTGCCCCGAGTCCTCCACCTCGATCCAGGCGTTTTCCTTGTCACATCCGGTGCGAATCACGATGCGCCCCCGCTCCGGCCCCATCGCCTGGGCGGCGTTCATCACCAGGTTCATCACCACCTGGTTGATCTGCGACGGCAAGCACCGCACTTCGGGCAGCTCCCCGTATTCGCGGATCACGTCCGCCCGGTATTTCAGTTCGCTGGCGACGATATTGAGGGTCGACTCGATTCCCTGGTGCAGGTTCGCCCATTGCCAGTCGTCCTCGCTGTCGACCCGCGAAAAGTTCTTCAGATCCTGGACGATCTTGCGCACCCGTCCTATCCCCTCGCGGGACTCGCGCAGCAGCACGGCGACGTCCTCCTTGACGAACGCCAGCTCGACACGCTCGCCAAGTTGCTCCAGGCGATCCGCCAGTGCCTGGTCGCGAATCGCCGGGCGGGCCTCTTCGTAGGCCTGGAGGACTTCCAGCAAGCGCCTGACATGGTCCTCCAGGGTGGTGTAGTTGGAGGAGATATAGCTGATGGGATTGTTGATCTCATGGGCGACGCCGGCGGCCAGATGGCCGATCGAGGCCAGCTTTTCGGTCTGGACCAACTGGCTCTCCAGTTCCTGGCGTTCGCCGATCTCCTTCCGCAGCGCGTCCCTGGCCCGCCCGATCTCGTCGGTGATCCGCTGGATATCCCGTTCCATCCGGCTCACCTGCGACTGCAGGTAGGCCGCCAGGCTCCACTTGGCGCAGAGGTTGCCGGCCATCTGGCGCACTTCCGCGCCTTGCGCCGGCGAGCCGAGCAGCAGCAGGCGCTCCTCCGCCGCCAGCGCGGCCAGCAGAGGGAATTCGGCGGGGTGGGAACAGATCACCAGTTGCAGGCGCGGATCGAGCTGCCAGAGCAGCCCGGGCAGCGAGCAGCGGCCGGACACCAGCGACATGCCCAGAAAAGCCACCGCATAAGGCTGGTCGACGTCCAGCGCCGCGCGTATCCGGGCCGGCGCGTCCTCGCCGCTGGCCACGGCATCCACCTCGTAGTCGCCGGCGAGCGCCGCGCACAAGCGGTCGCGTTCCACCTGGAGCTCCTCGACCACCAGCAGACGCCGGTTCCTGATGGGTAACGTCTCCATGATCCGCTCCTCCGGCCGCCCGCACGGCTCTCCTGCGTGCCGTCGCCCGGACCGGAGTAGGACTATGCTTGCCTGAAACATTCAGGCATGACCTTATCCGGTGGACAGACACTCATGAACGATAGCGCACCTCCTTCCAGCGAGACGGAGATCCGCTTCAGCGTCCTGCTGGTCGACGACGAACCGTTGATCCTCAGCAGCCTGCGGCGCCTGCTGCGCAACCAGCCCTACGACCTGCTGCTGGCGGAAAGCGGCGAGCAGGCCCTGCAACTGCTCGACAGTCGTCCCGTCGACCTGGTGGTCTCCGATGCGCGGATGCCGAACATGGACGGCGCCGCCCTGCTGGCGGAAGTCCACCGCCGCTTCCCGGAGACCATTCGGATCCTGCTCACCGGCCATGCCGACCTGCCGACCATCGCCAAGGCGATCAACGAGGGACGCATCCACCATTACCTCAGCAAGCCGTGGAACGACGACGAATTGCTCCTGACCCTGCGCCAGGCGCTCGAGTATCTCCACTCCGAACGCGAGCGGCGGCGCCTGGAGCGGCTCACCCAGGAACAGAACGATCGCCTGCAGCAACTCAACGCCACGCTGGAGAAACGCGTGCAGGCGCGCACCGCCGAGCTGCAGCAGACCGCCGACATGCTCGACCTGGCCTACGAGGAGCTCAAGCGCAGCTATGTGGTCGGTACCGAGGTCTTTTCCCTGCTGGTCAACCAGCGCCTGCCCAAGGACAAGCAGACCAACCAGCAGATCATCGAGCTGGTCCGCGCCTGCTGCGCCACCGGGATCGTCGACGAATCGGACGCACGCGACCTGGCGATGGCCGCCGCGCTGTACAACATCGGCAAGCTGAGCTGGAACGACACCCTGCTCAGCGCGCCCTCGGACCTGCTCTACCATCACGACCGCGACCGTTTCCGCGGCTATCCGGAACTCAGCGAATCACTGCTGATGTCGCTGGAACCCATGCAGGACGCCGCCCGCCTGATCCGCCACCACCAGGAGCACTGGGACGGCAGCGGCTATCCGGACCATCTGAAGGGCGAGGCGATTCCGCTCGGCTCGCGCCTGCTCAAGCTGGCGGTGGACTTCGTCGAACTGCAGCGTGGGCTGATCCTCGAGCGGCGGATGAACCGCGACGAAGCGTTGATGTACATCCGCAAGTACGCTGGCCGGCTGTACGATCCGGACCTGATCGAACCGTTCATCCAGGTCTGCGCGAGCATCCTCGCCGACGTCACCCTGGCCGACCCTCAGGTCAGTGCCCACGGCACCCGCGACCTGGTGCCGGGCATGGTGCTGGCGCGCAACCTGAACGCCAACAACGGAATGCTCCTGCTCAACGCGGGCAAGGTTCTCAACCTGGCGCTGATCGAGAAGCTGATCGCCTTCGAAGCGATCGAAGGCGCGCGCTACACACTGTTCGTGCGCCTGCCCGAGTCGACCGGTTGATCGCGTTCAGATCCTGAAACGCTCGACCGAGGAGCGCATGGTTGCCGCCACCTCGTTGAGGCGCCGGGCGGTGGCCGCCATCTCGTGCATCGCCTGGGTGTTCTGCTGCGAACGCTGGGCGATGAGCTCCACGCGCTGGGCGATTTCGTCGCTGGCGCGCGACTGCTCGCGGATGGTCTGGGAAATCTCGTCCACCACCGAGGCGGCATGACGAGTTCCCTCGAGGATCTCGTTGATCGACAGCCCGGCCTGGCGGGCGAACGATACCCCTTCGTTGACCCGGCTGACACCGGCCTGCATGCTGCTGATCGCTTGCCCGGTGCTGGCGCGGATGCGCTCGATCATCGCGGTGATCTCCTGGGTCGACTGGGTGGTGCGCGCCGCCAGGCCACGTACTTCGTCGGCGACCACGGCGAAACCGCGTCCGGCCTCTCCGGCCCGGGCCGCCTCGATGGCGGCGTTCAGGGCCAGGAGGTTGGTCTGCTCGGCGATCCCCTTGATCACCTGGATGATCGAATGGATCTCGTCCGACGACTCGCCGAGGGCGGTGATGCTGCTGGAGGACTGGTTGACCACCTCGGCGATGCGGCTCATCCCCTCCACCACATTGAGGATCACCTGGCCGCCACTGCTGGCCAGCTCCTCCGACTTGGCCGAGATCACCCGGGCATTGTCGGCATGGTCGGAGATCTGCGAGATGTTGCTGATCATCTGCTCCATGCTCGTCGCCATGCTGGTGGCGCTGTCGGCCTGCTGGCTGGCGCCCTGGACGATGGACTGCGAGGTCTGGCCGATGGCCTGGGAAGTGCCGTGGAGCTCCTCGCTTTCCTCACGGATGATGGTGATCATCTGCCGCAGGTTTTCCTGCATCTCGCCCAGCGCCCGCTGCAACTGCCCGGCTTCGTCGTCGCTGTCGACGCCGATCGGCTCCTGCAGGTTGCCCTGGGCGATCACCCGGGCCGAGGAAAGCAACTTGCGCAGCGGCTTCAGGACGGCGCGCAGCAATTGGCGACAGAGCTGGCCGAGGACCAGGCAGGCGACCAGAATCCCGCCCCCCAGCATCCAGGCCGAATAACGCATGCTGTCCTCGCGCTCGCGGTGGGTCTGCTCGACATGCGCCTCGATCAGGCTGCTGAGCGCTTCGTTGCGCCCTTCGAGTTCCTTGAAGGCCTCGCCGAACGACGGCAGGTCGGCGCGCGCCGCCAGCGGATCGCGCAAGGCCTTTTCGACGATGCCCTCGGCGGAACCGATGTAGGCCTGAAGGTCCGGCTGCAGTTCCACCAGCGCCTGGTGGGTGGCATCGTCGAGCGGCAGGTCGAGGTTCTGCTGGACGACCTTGCGGAACCACCGGCTGTGCTCCTGCAGGTCCTGCCGGACCTGGTCGCCGGCGGCGCTGTCGCCGGGCTGCACGACGAACGCCGCGAGCACGTCGGCGCGCAGCGCATCGTGCATCATGTCGCCTTCCATGTGATTGCGCATGGCGTTGACGCTCAGTTCGTTCTCCGACAACGCCTTGCTCAAGCGGATCTGCCCCCAGAAGCCGACGCCACCAAGGAAGATGGCCGCCATGATGCTGATGGCGCCCGCTGCGATGATTCTCTGCCGAATGTTCATCCCAGGCTCCTTTCCCTGCCGAGATACAGCCAAGGATAGACAACCCGGCGCGACGCGGGACTGCCCGAACGAAGAGCTATCCGGACGGGGCCGGCAGGACTCGCCGGGGCCGGCTCAGGAAGCGGCCGGAGTGTCGCTCTGCTCGGCCGATAGCTGGTACTCCTCGCCCGCATAGTAGGCCTTGACCTTGGGATCCATGACCGCCCGCCACAGCGGCGGGATCAGCGCCAGCACCACCATCCCGGCGTAGCCGCTGGGCATCTGCGGGCTGTCGTCGTAGTGGCGCAGGACCTGGTAGGGACGCTTGGCATAGGCGTGGTGGTCGGAATGCCGCTGCAGGTGGAACAGGACCAGGTTGGTGAAGACGAAATTGCTGTTCCAGGAATGCGTATGGTTGGTCCGCTCGTAGCGCCCGTCCTCTCCCTTGCGCCGATGCAGGCCGTAGTGCTCGACATAGTTGATGATTTCCAGCAGGGTCACCGCGACGAACGCCTGGCCGAGGAAGAACAGCACGCCCAGCCAACCGAACGCCCAGCCGAAGCCGACCAGCAGCGCCAGGCTGAGCAGGTACCAGCCGATCAGTTCGTTCTGCCAGCCGAGCACCGGCAGGCCCTTGCGCTTCAGGCGCTCGGCCTCCAGGCGCCAGGCGTTGAGGAAGTTGTACTTGTAGGCATGCGGCAGAAACTGGTAGACCGATTGGCCGAAGCGCGCCGAGGAGGCATCCTCGGGAGTGGAAACGTGCACATGGTGGCCGCGCACATGCTCGACCTTGAACCCCGCGTAGCAGACCGCGGCCAGCAGGATGCCACCGGCAGCCTGCTCCAGCGCCGAGTCCTTGTGGATCAGCTCGTGGGCGACGACGATGCCGACCGCGCCCATCACCGTACCCATCGACAGGATCCAGCCCAGGCGGCCGAGCCAGCCCCAGCCCTGGTAGTCGACGAACACCCCGGCGGCCCAGACCAGCGTACCGATGAGCACCGGCACCGTGGTCAGGGTCAGCAGCACGTAGTACCCCTGGCCGAGCAATTGCGGCGTCTGGGTTTCCTCGTCGGGATTGGCCGGATCGCGGCCGAACAGCATGTCCAGCACCGGACCGACGCCGAATACCGCGAACACCAGAGCAAATGCCCAGAACGCCGGATGCTCGCTGTCCCGGGCCATCCAGTAGTTGAACGGCATCGACAGCGCCAGTAGCAGCCAGAGCCAATAGGCATATTTCTTGATAGCGAGCATGGTGGTGGGGGAAAGCCTTTCGAACATGGTTTGCTCCATAAATTGTCCGACAATCCTACAATCACTACCCTCCCCGAGCCCGCCTCCCGGGTCACCATCACTTAAGGTTGGCCGCCCTTCTTACCCACCGAGAGACTGACCTGGATCAAAAGTCCCGCTCGCACACCTCCTTATGCCCATCGACTTTCTCGATATTCCACTTTCATGCGCCGCCCCCCATGAGCCTGCCGACGCTCCAGCACTGGCCGGCAGCCGGGCTTTCCGCAGGCTGCCGGCATTCATCGCACCAGCCGATAGGAATCACCGGTTATTTCCCATTGATCTCATCGAAGCCGCCGCTAATATCCAATCCAATTTCCAAACAAGGAGCCTCACATGTCTGACGCATTCCTCGCCTCCATCAAGAACCGCCGCACCATCTACGCCCTGGGCAAGCAACTGCCCGTCGCCCAGGAGAAAGTCGTCGAGCTGGTCAAGGAAGCCGTGGCGCACAGCCCCTCCGCGTTCAACTCGCAGAGTTCGCGAGTGGTCGTGCTGTTCGGTGCCGAGCACGAGCAGTTCTGGAACATTGCCAAGGACGAACTGAGGAAGATCGTTCCGGCCGACGCCTTCGCCGCCACCGAAACCAAGCTCGACTCCTTCGCCGCCGGCGCCGGCACCGTGCTGTTCTTCGAAGACCAGTCGGTGGTTCGTCAGCTCCAGGAGCAGTTCGCCCTGTACGCCGACAACTTCCCGGTGTGGTCGGAACAGGCCAGCGGCATGGCCCAGTTCGCGGTCTGGACCGCGCTCGCCGAGCACAAGGTCGGCGCCAGCCTGCAGCACTACAACCCGCTGGTCGACGCCCAGACCCACAAGACCTGGAACCTGCCGGAAAGCTGGAAACTGCGCGCGCAGATGCCCTTCGGCTCGATCGCCGCCGCGGCGGGCGAAAAAGCCTTCATCGCCGAAAGCGAACGTTTCAAGGTCTTCGGCAACTGATCGGCTGACCTCACCATGCAAAAAGCCCCGCGCCCGCCGCGGGGCTTTTTCATTCCCGGCGCATCGCCGGCCGCGTCAGGCGCACCCCCCAGCCCTGCTGCATGCCCGCCGCGGCGAGCAGGATGGCGACCACGCCGAGCCACTGCGCCAGGCCCAGGCGATGTTCGAAGACCACCCAGTCCACCAGGATCGCGGCGACCGGATAGATGAAGGACAGCGCACCGGTCAGCGCCGTCGGCAGCTTCTGGATGGCGCCGTAGAGCAGCACGTACATCAGTCCGGTATGCACGATGCCCAGCGTCGCCAGGCTGGCCCAGGGCGCTGCGCCGCGGGGCGGATCGGCCAGATCGGCCAGCGGCGCGAGGATCAGCGCGCCGGCGCCCACCTGGATCAGCGCGATCAGGTGCGGCGGCGTGTCTCGCAGGCGTTTCACGATCAGCGCGGCGAAGGCATACAGCAGCGCGGCGGCCAGCGCCAGGAGAATACCGAGCAGGTAGTCGCCGCGCGCGCCGCCGCTGTCATCGTGGGCACTGGCGATCGCCAGCATGCCGGTGAAAGACAACCCCAGCCAGCCCAGCGTGCGCGCCGTGATCCTCTCGCCGAGGAACACCGCGCCAAGGGCGACCAGCATGAACGGCTGGACGTTGTAGACCGCGGTACCGATGGCGATCGAGGCCCGCGAATAGGAAGCGAACAGCAGAACCCAGTTGCCGACGATGAACACTCCGCTGAGCAGCGCCAGCAGGAATGCCTTGCGCCCCAGGCTCCCGCGACGCAGGAAGCCGAGCGCGGAGCAGGCCGCCAGCAAGGCGGCGAAGCCGAACACGCAGCGCCAGAACACCACGTCGAGCACCGGCTCACCGGATAGCAGTACCAGCCAGCCGATGGTGCCGCAGATCAGCATGGCCGAAGTCATTTCCAGCGTACCGCGACGGATCGGATCGTTCATGAGCGCTCTCCCGCAAGACAGGCCTATGATTATCCGAGGCCACTCGCCGCCTCTCCAGCGCATGGAAAAGGCAAAAGTGAGTCGCGAGCTTTTTTATCGAGGTTATCGTGGCGAAAAACCTTTCGAGACGAAAATGATCGACGATATCGACCAACGCCTGATCAACGCCCTCATGGGCGATTCCCGGCTGTCCCTCAAGGCTCTCGCCCAGATCGGTGGGCTGTCCGCCCCGAGCGTCGCCGAACGCCTGCGCAAGCTGGAGGAACGAGGCGTGATCCGCGGCTATACCCTGGACGTCGAGCCCCGCTGCTTCGGCTACCAGTTCCAGGCGATCGTGCGCATCCGCCCCCTGCCCGGCAAGCTGCACGAAGTCGAACGGCAGATCCAGGAGATCGCCGAATTCACCGAATGCGACAAGGTCACCGGCGACGACTGTTTCATCGCCCGCCTCCAGGTCCGTTCGATGGAGCAACTCGACACGCTGCTGGACCGGGTCAACGGCTACGCGGAAACCAATACCGCCATCGTCAAGAAGTCTCCGGTGAAGCGCCGGCTACCCCCGATGACCTGAGCGAGGCACTCCGCATGCCCATACCCGGCTCAGGTTGCGCCTCGGAACTGCAACTCGTCCCGTTCCAGCCGGAACACTTTCCCACGCTGCGGCGCTGGTTCGCCACGAAAAAGGAATTGGTGCAATGGGCCGGGCCTGCCCTGCAGCATCCGCTGACCTTCGGGCAGTTGCAGGGCGACCTCGCGGAAAGCCGCCGACAACCGCCGCTGCGCCTGCTCTGGAGCGCCTGCCGGGATGGCGAGGTCATCGGCCATTGCCAATTGCTGTTCGACCGCCGCAACGGCGTCGCCCGCCTGGCTCGCATAGCCCTGGCGCCAACCGCGCGCGGCCAGGGCCTGGGGCTGCGGATGCTGGATGCACTCCTCGCCGAGGCCTTCGCCGATACCGACATCGAACGCGTGGAATTGAACGTGTACGACTGGAACTCCGCCGCCCGTCATCTCTATCGACGCGCGGGATTCCGCGAGGAAGGCCTGCGCCGTTCCGCCACCCGGGTCGGCCGGGAACGCTGGAACGTCGTTCTCATGGGGCTCTTGCGGCAGGAGTGGGAAGCGGGAAGCGCCGGCAACGACTGAGGCGCAGCAGCACGCTGCGCCTATCCCGGCACTACAGGCTGGAACGCAGCCGCCACAGCTCGGGGAACAGAATGGTATCGAGCATGCTGCGCAGATAGCCCACCCCGTCGGTGCCGCCGGTACCGGGCTTGAAACCGATGATGCGCTCCACCGTGGTCACGTGGCGGAAGCGCCACTGGCGGAACGAGTCCTCGAGATCGATCAGCTTTTCCGCCAGCTGGTACAGGTCCCAGTAGCGCTCCGGCGCCTGGTAGACCTGCCGCCACGCCTCCTCCACCGACGCCTCGTAGCGGGTGCCGGCGGCCGCCTCCCGGGCGAGCCGCTCCTGGCTCACCGGCAGCCCCTGGGCGGCCATCAGGCGGAGCGCCTCGTCGTACAGCGACGGCGTGTGCAGGGCCTGCTCCAGGGCTGCCAGCAGCTCCGGTCGATGGGCATGAGGCTTGAGCAGGGTGGCGTTCTTGTTGCCGAGGATGAATTCGATCTCGCGGTACTGGTAGGACTGGAAGCCGGACGACTGGCCCAGGTAGGGACGGATGGTGTTGTACTCCGTCGGTGTCATGGTCGCCAGCACCGCCCAGGCATGCACCAGTTGGTCGAAGATCCGCGAGACCCTGGCCAGCATCTTCAGCGCCGGCCCCAGCTTGCCGCTCCTGACGTGCTCGCGGGCGGCTCGCAGCTCATGCAGCATCAGCTTCATCCAGAGTTCCGAGGTCTGGTGCTGGATGATGAACAGCATCTCGTTGTGGTCGGGCGACAGCGGGAACTGGGCATCGAGGACCTTGTCCAGCCTCAGGTAGTCGCCGTAGCTCATGGCATGGGTGAAGTCCAGCGCGGCGTTATGCCACTCAGCCTCTCCGTCCGTTTCTCCCTGGGCCTGGGAGTGAGGGCAAGGACACATGTGAATCTCCTGAATTCGGCGGCAGGCGTTCGCGGCACCGGGAGCCGGGACCGATCCTGCCAGCGGCATTGTCGGGGTGGCTTCGAATCGCTCGAAGCGGGCTCATTTTACGATGCGCCCAATCGAATATTCGTGCAAACCGGCCGGATCGGGCGGTTCTTCATGAAAGCAAATTCGACGGATCGGGGGAAAATTCGAATTTAAGACCAGCCCCGACGCGCCGGGTAAACGCCCGGAACCGGATCGCTTGCCGGCATCGCTCGACACCCGGTCCGCCCTCGTCTCCGACGACAAGCCACGGGAGCCGCCCCGACTTCAAGCGGCGTTGCCGAATACCCTGTCCAGATGCGCTTCATAGGCGGCCACCGTCGCCGGCACATCCGGACGCTTCATCACGTCCACCGCCAGGAAGGTCGGCAAGCCGGACATCCCGAGGAACTGGTTGGCCTTGTGAAAGGGGAAGTACACCGCATCGACGCCCTTTCCTTCGAAGAAATCATCCGGTTCGTCGAATGCCTGCTGCGGGGCGTTCCAGGTCAGCGAGAGCATGTAGCGCTTGCCCCTGACCAGCCCACCACTGCCGTATTTCTGGGAATGGTCGGAACGCGTACGACCATCGTTGGCATAGAGACTACCGTGTCCTGCCGTGAACACCTCGTCGATATAGCGTTTCACTGTCCACGGCGCGCCCATCCACCAGCCGGGCATCTGGTAGATCACCACGTCCGCGCGGAGGAACTTGCCCAGTTCTTCCTGGATGTCGTAGCCACCATCGATGAAGGTCTCGCAGACGTCGAAACCGCGACGATCCAGGTGGGCCAGGGCAACCTCGTGCAGGGTCTGGTTGAGGCGGCCGTCGGAATGGGCGAAGCGTTTGCCGCCATTGAGCAGGAGAATGTTTTTCATGGGGATCCGCAGTGGAGGGACCGGCGGTGTGGGCGCCGGACCGGTGTAGGTCGAGAGCGGAGGAGACTAGATAATCGAAAAGCAACGGAAAAGCACGTCGGCGACAAAACAGATTTGACCTCGCTTCATGAATGCTTCGTCGGATCGCGCCTTTCCTGAACCGCCGTCATGGGAGCCATGCTGCGCCCCGGCAAAGAGCCCTTGAGGTCGTTGTTTCGATGACAGCGGAAGCCGAGACGTGCCTCGGGGGAAGCCCCGAGGCACGGGCACTCGCTCGATCACCCTGCGCGGAGGCTCACTGGTAGCTGAAAGTGAAGGTAGCCGTACCGTTCGCGGTCCCTGCCGTCACTTTCTGCCCGGTCTTCTTGTAGCCCGCTTTCAGGGGGATGGTTACTTCGACATTCCCATATTCCCCGACTTTCCACTGGTTGACGTTATTTGCCGCGGTGGAGTCCGGCCCGAACTTTATCGCCGTATTGTCATCACGCCTGATCTGAATGCCTACTCCAGTTGCAGTGGAACCGGAGGAGAGCGACAGTACGTCGGATGTGTTGGTTGGATTCACGGCGTCCGTGAAGGTGACGAACATTTTCGTTCTCGTCCCTGTCTCGCCACCCGCGCACAGCAGCTTCAGCTCGAAGGAACGGAACGAGGACTGGGCCTCGAGAATCACCTCGCTCATATCGAGCTGACCGAAGTTGACAGAAACCCTCGGGGTCTGCAATTTGCAAGTGGGTACCCGTGGCCTGATCGGTATCGACCCGTTCACCATTATTCTCCGGGCAATCAAGTTCTCATTGAGCGCCACCGTATACCCAAGTTCTCCGATAATTTGCCCGGCAGCAGTAATGTCCCCGGTCTTGACCAGCTCAATCGTGAAGTTCGTAGCCGCATTCAGGTTATAGGTCGGGCTGGTTGGCTCATCATGGTACTGCGGCCACCATGCGTCAGGATTGATACCGCCCCGGATACGAAAACCGACTCCCGCCACCGGCGTTGGATAGGTATCGTACTTTCCCGGCCCCGCAGCGGTGGTTCCCACGTAAATCACCATGCCAACCGGAGTGGTACAGGATATCTTCCCGCCCGTCCCCGTCGAGGTGCCGGCGGACGAGAAGATAACCGTCCCCTCGGCAATATTGGGGTCGAACTCCGCAGGAGTGAACTTCGGCAAGGTCACGATAAGAGAGGGAACAATGACGCCGTCGGTTCTTATCACCTTGCAAGTGGCGAAAACCGGGCAGGACAAGAGAGAGCAGCAGGATGCAGAAGCTCGTTCGAAGCGAGAACATATCCATGTACTTACAGGAAGGGAATTAGTTAGAGAATGGTTAGCGAAAATCCTACTGAAGATCTCTCCCCACATATGTAGGAAACTCTTAGAGAAAAATGTGAAGCATCCTAAAACCTGATGGATGAGTCTGATTGAGCCCCTTACCCCTGACATCCGATCTCCCGGACGAGCGAGCCACATCGTCCGGGTAACGAACAGCCTGGGTTGATGAAGTACGGACATGAGCCCCTTCAGCGCGACATACGGACCGGCCGGGAGACATCGCGTCCCCGGCTCCTCCCGCGGCAGGATCAGGCGTGTCCGGGCAACGTCGCGATGGCCTGGCGCAGGTATTCCAGCAGTTCGTCGGTCACCCACGAACCCAGGCGCAACTCCGGTTCGCAGGCGAGCGCCGCGCGAATCTTCTGCTGGGTTCGCGGATCGTCGCCGGCAAAGGAGCGGAACAGCTCCAGCCAGTGCCGGGCAAGGTCCCGGACCTCGGCGCTGGCGGGGTCCACACCGGCTTCCAGCTTCTCGCGCAGCGCCGCCACCAGCGGCGGCCACTCGTGCATGCGCCTGGGATAGCGCTCGCAAAGGAAAGCGAACTCCTCCGCATCCAGCCAACGCCGGTAGATGGCCAGCCGGGCCTGGTTGAACGCCGCCAGCACATAGTCGCGGATTTCCGCCGTGATGCCGGTCCGCTCGCGCAGCCCGGGCTCGGCAGCGTGCATGGCGTCGAGCTTGGCGAGCAGGCGCGGATCGCCAGCGGTATCCTCCTCCAGCATGCTCATCCAGCGGCGCGACAGCGCCTGCGCTTCTTCCGAGGTGGCAGCAAGCCCACATGCCATCGCCTGGCGCACCTCGTCCACCAGCGCGCGCCACTCGGCCTGCCGCGCCGCATCGGCCTGATGGAAACGCAACTGCTGCAGTTCCTGCCGGGTGAAATAACGGTCGTACATATTCATCAGTTCCATGGTCGTCAGCCAATCGGCCAGTTCCGGCTCCTCTCCCCTCGCCAGTTGCGCACCCAGTTGCAACAGGCGATCACGCAGTTGCGTGCGGTGGGCGATCTCCTGCTCCAGGATCCTGACCTGCCGTTCGATCACCGAGCCCAGCGACAGCGCTGGACGGGCAAGCAACTCGCCGATCTCGCCCAACGACAAGCCGAACCGTCGCAAGGCCTGGATACGGTGCAGACGGGCGACATCCTCCCTGCCGTAGAGGCGGTAGCCGGCATCCGTACGCGCGACCGGGACCAGCAGGCCGATATCGTGATAGTGGTGCAGCGTCCGGACGGTCAAACCAGTGCGCCTGGCCAGCTCACCCACTTTCAGCAACATCGTCGCGACTCCCGTTTTCGTGCGTGGCGGTATCTTCGATCCTCACGTCGCGTGAGGGTCAACAGGAAGAAGGCAACCAGAAGAAAGACGGGGCCGAATCACGTCTTTCGGCGGACTCACGCAACCGGCGCTGCGAGGGAGCCGCCATCGGGCGGCTGCGCTGATGTCGAGCAAGACGGGCCATGCAGTTCCCGCTGGCAGGATCGAAAGCCGGTGCAGGCTCCCATTTGGCAGCTAAGCGAGTAAACTGCAACCCTTCCCGCCTTCACATCCGGCATTGACTCATAGAGATAAGGATATCTTATGAAAACGCTCGCCCAGCGTCTGACCCCCTTCGCGTTCCTGGCTTCCGCAGGCTTCCTGGCGGCCTGTGCGCCTCTCGGCGGAACCGGACTCGGCAGCCCCCAGCGGAACCCCACCAACCAGCTCCTGGACATGCTCGACGAGGCTACCCGCGAGGGCATGTCCGTGGTGCTGGTGCCGGCGCTCATGCCCAACAAGAGCGTCACCGACCTATCCAGCTACTCGCACCGGGTCATCTTCAAGAACAAGGACGTGCCCGGGATCGCCTACATGCAGGCCTTCGCCAACAATGACCTGGAGAAGATCAAGGACGCCGTCTACCTGTGGGACTTCCTCGAGGTCAACATCGTCCCGCCGGGGACCTACCTGCTGTCTGGCGGGATCGACTACAAGATCGACAGCACCCTGGCCCAGGTCGAGGCTCCCAAGGGGCAACCGAAAGCCAGCCCGCAGGGCCTGGTGAACCTGTCCGCCGTGCTGTATCGCACCTTCGTCAAGGAGAATTACTGGCGCGATGCGGCCTATGCCGACAATACCTACACGCAGAACGTCTGCAACGCCGTGCACGTCGCCTCCGGCCAGTGCGTAGGCTGGAGCGCGCAGCAATACAGCCAGCGGGAAAAAGTCTCGGACGGCGGCTGGACCGAAGGCACGAAGATCAAGGATGTCCCGTCCATCAAACTGCAGGCGCAGATACCCGACGCCCACGCCCCACTGTCCTTCACCATACAGCCCGGGCAGATCCTGCTCAGCGATCGCTTCCACCTGAAGACCCCGGCGGTGAGCTACGACAGGAAAAGTTGCAGGGCGGTAGACACGCAGAATATCCAGTGTGCCCTGAAGGACATCCAGGTCTACATGAGACCGGCACCGATGGAACTGACGAAAAAATTCATCGCTCGCGAGCAGCCGACGCTGACCGAGACAGGCCGCCAGGTGCTCGCCCGCATCCAACCGATGAAGACCCGGATCCTTGGCGAGGAAGGCATGCAGGACCTGACCTGGGGTCTTCCGGTCTCCCTGAAGCGGACAGGCAGGTAAGCGAGCCGCCCCGAACTACCGCGCCGAACAGCGTCGCCCCGATCGGCCAGGCGCGGACGCCCCACGGCACGCCACCGGCGGAAACGAAAAGCCCGGCACAAGGCCGGGCTTGGGGCGGCAGTTCCATCAGCGAGCGGCGGGCTCACCACGAAAACGCTGCAACTCTTCGCGGGTCACCCGGCGGTCGCCATCCGCATCGGCCAGCATCAGCAGGGTGACGGCCGAATCCGAATATTCCTGCCCGGTGACCTTGCCATCGCGGTTGCCATCCCAAAGCTCGACAGTGCTCTTCGACACCGCGGCCAGTGTCACCGGCGGAATGACCATCCCCGGCCCGGCCTCGGCAACCATGTTCGCCGCGATTTCATCCGCGTCGACGATGCCATTGCCGTCACGATCAAGACGGCGAAAAGCTTCCGGAGCGGCGGCGCGCGCCTCCTCGAGCGAAAGCGCGCCGTCCTTGTCGGTATCCTGCGAGCGGAAGATATCGTCGATCCCTGCGGCGATTGCCTGGCTCGCCATGCTCCCGAGCAGCAGGCCGGCGCATAGCATTCGTGTAAGCAAGCGCATATGGAAACTCTCCCTGTAGTGGATGCGGTCGGGGCATCCTAACTGCCGCGGCCTGCTGCCGCTACGCGGGAACAGGAAAATTCGGCGTGTTGCGCAAGGAAACTGCGCGCAAAGGTAAAAAGCACCGAACGAATCGAACCCTTGCAAGCGGATCGAGCGGCCCGGGCGCATGCCGGCGATCATCCAGCCGGCTTGCCGTCACGCAGATAACGGGGGCGCTGCGAAGCCTTGGGGTTTCGCCCGGGCAAGGAAAGAAAAAAGCCCCGTAACTCATTGAGCTACGGGGCTTTTCTATTGGAGGCTGAGGTCGGAATCGAACCGGCGTTCACGGATTTGCAATCCGGTGCATAACCACTCTGCTACTCAGCCTTTGAACGAAGCGCCACGCGATCGGCGTGGCGCTGAAATTCTCTTTCCTGGATAAATTTGACCTTATAACTCTTTGATTTCAAAAGAGTTTTAAGTCACTTACCGCTGGAATGGACGCAATTATGGACGGATTCGCCGACCTTGGCAAGCGCTGCGCGAAAAAAACTTTGCATATCAGTCCATTGCGTTCCATGTAGCCCGTCCGGACAGGCACTCAATCACGGAAGATGAATTTCACCACCGCGTCGGCGTGCGCCTCGATCGCTTCGTTCGTCAGTACATCGCGCTCGTGGGAGAACTGCAGTTCGGCGGTGACCAGGTAGGGCATCTGGGCGATCGCCACCACCATGTACAGGAGCATGACCGGGTCCATCCCGGTTAGCCCGGCAGGCAGGCTGGCGCCCTCGATCAGCTTCAGGGTCCGGGCATGATTGGGGCGGATGTAGTTCTCGGACACCCATTGCAGCCGGTCCGACGCCACGATGGACTCCTGCACCATCAGGCGCGCGTGTTCCGGGTGCCGGGCGCAGTAGTGGACGTAGTCCTTGATGTAGCGCTTGAGCGCCGCCACCGGATCCGCCTCGCTCGCCAGGTCCGGAGCCGGAATCTCCTCGGCCAGGCGCTCGAACAGATAGGCCGCGCTGTCCCGCCAGAGCTCCTCCTTGCTGCCGAAGTGATAGCGGATCATCGCGTGGTTGACCCCTACCCGCTCGGCGATGTCGCGCAGGCTCACCGCGGCGAACCCCCGCGTCGAGAAGAGATCCAGCGCCGTCTGCAGAATGTCCGTCCGGGTCTGCTCGCTGCGTTCCTGCTTGGCTACTCGTCGATTCATAGGCCCGCTTCTACCTGCCCCATCTGATTGGATGGTCCGGAGTCTGGCGTAGGTCCCCTCCCATTGACAATACCATTTCAGCCAGGTATCTATCCGATCGGATAATTTAATGACTCCCTCCGATCTCATCCTCTTCCGCCGGCCTCGGCATCGGACGGGCAATAACAACAACAGGCTCGGAAAGGCAGGAACCAGATGTCCGACACTCTTCCCTCCGCGCACTCCGTTCGCCACAGCAGAGAGCGCCGCCTCCCTCGCCCAGCATCGTGGCGCGACGCGCCCTCTCCGTCTCGTCTCCCCGCCCGGCGCCTAGCGGCGTCGAACGGTCACGCCACACAACCAGAAAAAAGGAGCTTGCCATGACGCCATCCCCCGCCCCCTTCAATCCCGGTTTCATCTGGGGGGTAGCCGCCTCGGCCGCCCAGACCGAGAGCCGCAACGGGCGCGGCCGCAGCAACTGGGACCTGTTCTGCGACGAGCGCGGCGGCGTGCTGGACGGCTCGACCAATGCGCTCTGCACGGGTTTCGAAGAGCGCTACCCGCAAGACCTCGCCCTGCTTGCCGGCGCCGGCGTCCAGGCTTTCCGCTTTTCCATCGCCTGGCCCCGGGTGCAGCCGAACGGTCCTGGACCGGCCAGCGCCGCCGGGCTGGAGGTCTACGAACGGATGGTCGATGCGATGCTCGAATGCGGCCTGACCCCCTGGCCGACCCTGTTCCACTGGGACGTGCCGACCTGGGCCGGCGACTTCCGTGATCGCGACATCTGCCAGCGCTTCGCCGACTACGCCGAGGTCGTCGCCGGCAGGCTGGGCGATCGCATCGACCAGTGGATCGTCCTCAACGAACCGAACAGCGTCGCGCTACGCGGCTATGCCGCACAGGTCCATGCCCCGGCACTCGACTCCGCGAGTGCCGCCTTCGCCGCCATCCATCACCAGAACCTGGCCCAGGGCCTGGCGTTCCAGGCGCTGCGGGCAAGCCTGCCGGGACGGCCGCGCATCGGTACCACGGTGAACCTGCAGCCGGTGCGCGCCGAGCATGGGCAGCGCTACGACACCCAGGTCCACCTGGTGGACGCACTGTGGAACCGCGCCTTCGTCGATCCCCTCTACGGCAAGGGCTATCCGGCGCCCGTCGACCAGCTGGTGGCACCGCTGGTGCGCGAAGGCGACATGCAACTGATCGCGGTGAAACCGGACTTCCTCGGCCTCAACTACTACAGCCGCATCTACGTTCGCCCGGACAGCGGCGGCTCCCTCGGCGTCGCCCAGGGCGAAGCGCCAGCGCAGTTGCCGCGCACCGACTATTTCCATGTCGAGCCCGATGGCCTTACCGAAATGCTCCTCAGGCTGCACCGCGACTACGACGCCCCCGAGCTGTACATCACCGAGACCGGTTTCGCCCTGCCGGACCCCGCGCCTCGCGACGGCGTGGTGGAGGATCACCAGCGGATCGGATACCTGGCCAGCTACCTGAAAGCGGCCCAGGCCGCCCAGGCGGAAGGAGCTCGGTTGAAAGGCCTGTTCTACTGGTCGGCGACCGACAACTGGGAGTGGGCCCAGGGCTTCGCCAAGCGCTTCGGGCTCATCCATGTCGATCGCAACGACCTGTCGCGGACCCCGAAACGCAGCCTGCATTACTTCGCCGAGTGCATTCGCGCCAACGCCGCCCTCGACGCACCGAAGCACTGAAATACCGCCGCCGGGCAGCACCGTCTCGCGGTGCGGCCCGACGCGCCTGTGACGGCGCTCCGTCACCGGGCGACGAAGCGACGACGCTACACGCCGGATCGACAACAACAGGGCCACAGGCCCAATAACAATGATCAGACCAAGGGGTGTTTCGCCATGGGTACCTTCTCTCTCAAGCCGCCAGTGCGTACCGCCCTGGCTTTCGCCGGACTGCTGCCGCTGTGCCTGGCGGAACAGGCCCAGGCAGTGGAGTTCAGCTTTCTCGACAACGAAGTCTCCGGATCGCTGGACACCACCATCTCCTACGGCGCGCTGTGGCGCGTCCAGGGCCGCGACAAGAACAACGACGACATCAACGGCAACGACGGCAACCGCAACTTCGATCCCGGCCTGGTCTCCGAGGTCTACAAGATCACCTCCGACCTCGGCGCCTCCTGGCGCAACTATGGCCTGTTCCTGCGTGGCTCGACCTTCTACGACACGCAGATCATGGACAAGCGCAACGACTACTACGACAACGACTCGCCGCGCCTGCCCAGCCAGTCGTATCCCCGCGACGACCATTTCACCGATGCGACGCGGGATGTCGCCGGGCACCGCGCGGAAATTCTAGACGCCTACGTCTATGGCAACTGGGATGTCGCCGGTAGACCACTCACAGCCCGCCTCGGCCGCCAGGTCTTCAACTGGGGCGAAGGCCTGTTCTATCGCGGCGGCGTCAACACCACCAACCCGGTCGACGCCTCGGCCTTCCACCTGCCGGGTTCCGAGGTGAAGGAGGTGCTGATCCCGATCGAGGCGATCAGCTTCAATGCGGGCCTGACCGACAACCTGTCGATGGATGCCTTCTACCAGTGGAACTGGAAGGAAACCCGGATCGACCCGGCAGGCACCTTCTACTCGGGCACCGACCTGTTCGCCGATGGCGGCAACACGGCCTACGCAAGGGTCGCTTCGCTGGCCAACCCCCAGTTCCAGGACCTGTATCGCCAACTGGCGGGCAACCATGTCGCCGGCCTGCAGGGCAATCCCTACCTGGACGGCAACGGCGTGCTCAAGGTCGCCAGCGTCGGCCCGGATATCAACGCGCGCAACGACGGGCAGTTCGGCGTGGCCTTCCGCTACTTCGCGGAATCGCTCAACTCCACCGAGTTCGGCTTCTATTTCGTCAACTATCACGCCAAGGAACCCTCGGTGACCGCCCACCTGGACGACGCCTATGCCGGAGTGAACCTCGACCGGCTGGCCTCGCTCGGGGGCTTCGGTAGCTACGCCGAGCTCGCCGCCGCAGCTCGCGGTGGCAATGCGGCCGCATCCCAGGCATTGCGACTGATCAACGGCGCGACGGTCGCCGATGTGACCAACCAATTGGTTGCCCAGCGCGAGTATCCCGAGGATATCCGCATGTTCGGCGTGAGCTTCAACACCACGCTGGGCAATGCCACGGTATTCGGAGAACTGGCCTACAGGCCGAACCTGCCGATCGGCATCGCCGCAACCGACGATCTGCTCGGCGATCTGATGAGCCAGGCTCCCCGGCTGAATGCCGGCCAGATCGTGAATGTCGGCGGCCAGCCGATCAGCCTGGGAAGCTCCACGGTCCACAACTATGAACGCGTGGAGTCCTTCAACACCTCCATCGGCGCCCTCTACAACTTCGGCCCGGCGCTGTCCTTCGACAGCCTGGCGGGGGTGGCCGAACTGGCTGGTGATCACCTGCGCGGCAGCAGTCTCAAGTACACCGCCTTCGACGGCAGCGTGCGCCACTACGCCAGCGGGGCCAACAAGGGCGCCGGCTTCGGCCGCGACGGCCAGGTCGACCGCAACGCCTACGGCTACACCCTGCAACTGTCGGGTACCTGGAACGACGTGGTGGCCGGCATCAACCTCTCGCCATACCTGGTCTACAAGGAGGACTTCAAGGGCAACTCCTCCTCGGCCGGCAACTTCATCGAAGGCCGCAAGGCCCACACCCTCGGCCTCAGGGCCAGCTACCGCGCCTCTCTCGAGGCGGAACTGCAATACACCGAGTTCTACGGCGCCGGGCAGCGCAACAACATGCGCGACCGCGACAACCTCGGCCTCAACCTCAAGTACTCCTTCTGACCCGGCCCCGCCGTGCCCTGACGGCCCGGCGGGCCTCTCCATGGAGAGCAACCATGCGCAACCTGTACCCCCTGCTCGGCGCCGTGCTGGCGCTTGCCACCAGCGCCGCCCTGGCCGCGGTCCCCGCCGGGGAAGCGGCGCGGCTGAAGAACGACCTGACGCCCCTGGGCGCGGAAAGAGCCGGCAATGCCGCCGGCACCATCCCGGCCTGGGAGGGCGGCCTGGCCCAGCCACCGGCGGGCTATGTTCCCGGACGCCACCGCCCCGACCCGTTCGCCGCGGACAAGCCGCTGTTCACCATCACCCAGGCCAACCTGGCGCAGTACCAGGCCAACCTGACGCCTGGCGAGATCGCCCTGTTCAAGGCCTACCCGGACAGCTTCCAGATGCCGGTCTATCCCACCCGGCGCACCGGCGCAGCGCCGCAGTGGGTCTACGACAACGTCTTTCGCAACGCCACCAGCGCCAGGCTGGCGGAGGGCGGCAACGGCTTCACCGAGGCGTTCGGCGGGGTGCCCTTTCCGATCCCGGCCAACGGGCTGGAAGCGCTGTGGAACCATATCGCCCGCTACCGCGGCAGCTACTTCGTGCGTAACTCCTCGGAAGCCGCCGTGCAGCGGGACGGTAGCTTCACACCGGTCACCACCCAGTACGACATGCTATTCAAGTACTACCAGCAGGGCGGCAACTTCGCCGGCCTGAACAACACCCTGTTCTACTACCAGACGCTGACCAAGGCGCCAGCGCGCATGGCCGGCGCGGCGAACCTGGTGCGCGAAACCCTCGACCAGGCGAAGGAACCCCGCCAGGCCTGGACCTACAACCCGGGACAGCGCCGCGTCCGCCGCGCCCCGCTGTTCGCCTACGACACCCCCGGCAGCAGCACCGACGGGCTGCGCACCATGGACGATACGGACATGTTCAACGGCGCGCCGGACCGCTTCGACTGGACGCTGGTAGGCAAGCGGGAAATCTACATCCCCTACAACAACTACCGGCTCGGCAGCCCCCAGGTGAAATACAAGGATCTGATCGAGCCCGGACATCTCGATCCGCAATACACCCGCTACGAGCTGCACCGGGTCTGGGTAGTGGAAGGCAGGCTCAAGCCCGGCGCTCGCCATATCTACAGCAAGCGCACCCTGTACCTCGACGAGGACAGCTGGAGCGTGGCGGTGGTGGACCAGTACGACAGCCGGGGCGACCTGTGGCGGGTGTCGATGGCCTACCTGGCGGGCCTCTACGAGCTGCCGGCCACCGGGGCGATACTGGATGTCTTCCATGACCTGCAGTCGCGCCGCTACATGGTGCAGTGGCTGGATAACGAGCAGCCCGGCACCACCGACTACAGCCAGCCGGCCCCGAACGAAGACTACTTCAGCCCGGCGAGCCTGCGGGCGCGTGGCGTTCGCTGAGCACGCGCCGCGCCCGGGTACGTTTCCCGCGTCACATCCCGGCCGGAGTCATCCGGCCGGGAATCTCCAGCCCTCAGCCAAGCCGTGACCTGATCGCCTCCACGACACGCTTGCGCAGGAAGAACCACAGGTCGAACACCGGTTTCTCCGGATCGAAACGCCCTTCCAGCACCCGCACCAGGTACTCGGAGGAACTGCGCACGTCCTGGTCGTCGTCCTCGGCGCAGGTCTTGAGCGCCGGCAGCACCGCTCGCGCCGGCGCGCCGCAATAGGTCAGCGCGTTGATCGCCTGCAGGCGCAGCGGCTTGTCCCGCCCAGGGTCGAGGTAGCCGGCAAGCAACGCGATCGCCGGTCCTTCCTCATGCAGGTGAACCAGGGCCTCGGCGGCGACGATGCGCGTCTGCGAGGTGTCTTCGTGGAGCGTCTTCAACAGTCTTTCGCGCGCCGGCGCTGCCCGCTCGCGCAACATCAGCAGCCCGCTCGCGGCCCAGAAGCGGATGACTTCGTTCTCGTCGTCGAGACTGGCGATCAGCACGTCCAGCGAGGCCGGATCGCGACGCGCGGCGATCACGGCCAGGCGCATGATCCGTTGCAGTGGGTAGGCGCCCGGCTTCCGGCTCTCGAGATAGCCCTCCAGCGGCGAACCCTCGGGGATGAAACCATTGTCGTTGATCTGCAGCATGTGCCGGTCGAGGACACCCCGCAGTTCCTCGAGCTTTTCGCGATGCGCGGGCGAATCCGCCAGGTTGGCCACCTCGTCCGGATCCTGCCGGAGGTCGTAGAGTTCCTCGTGGGGCCGTTCGCCGAAGAATGCCGCCTGCTGCGGCGAGAGCCGGCCCTCCTGGAACAGGCGCAACCAGTCCCGGTAGCCCCCGGCCATCCAGCCGAATGCCTGGTACTGGCCACAGATGCGGTGCGGCAGGTAGTTGCGGATGTAGCGATAGCGGGTATCGCTGACCGTTCGTACGAAGTCGTAGCGCTCGTCCATGCGGTTGCGCATGCCGAAGGCATGGCGCTGCGTCCTCGGCTCGGCGACGGCGAACAGCGCCGAGCCCTGCATCTGCGCTGGAGCGGGCAACCCGGCCAGGGCCAGCACGCTGGGAGCCAGGTCGATGAAGGTCACCGGCGTGTCGACCTGGCTACCCGCCGGCATGTCCACCAGGTGCGCCCATTTCTTCGGGACCCGCACGATCAACGCGCAGCGCAGCCCCTCTTCGTAGCAATAGCGCTTGCTGCGCGGAAGCACGCCGCCGTTGTCCGAGTAATAGAAAACGATGGTGTCCTCGGCCAGGCCATCCTCCTCCAGCTCGGCCAGGCGTTCGGCGATCTGGCCGTCCAGGCGCTCCATGAGGTTGTAGTAGGAGGCGAAGTCCTGGCGGATGGCTGGAGTGTCCGGCAGGTAGGCCGGTACCCGGATGTCCTGCGGCCGCACCGCGCCGCCCCTGTCGAAGAAGATTCGCGACTCGTGCGTCGTCTCGTGGTTGAACACCGCCATGAACGGCGTGTCCCGTGGGCGCGAGCGCCAGTGCGCGCTGCCGCTGCATTCATCCCAGATGGCGGACGGATCGACATCGCAGTTGTAGTCCGTCTTGGCGTTGTTGCTGCAGTAGTAGCCGGCCTCGCGAAGATACTGCGGATAGGTCTTCAAGACATCCGGCAGCCTGGCCCGGGCGCGCATGTGGTTGGCGGGGGCGCAGGACTCGGCGTACACCCCGGTAAGGATGCCGAAGCGCGAGGGCGCGCAGACCGGCGCGTTGGAATATACGTTCCGGTAGAGGATGCCCTCGCGGGCGAGCCTGTCCAGGGTAGGCGTCCTGGCCAGTGGATCGCCGTAGGCGCCGATGAAAGGACAGTTGTCCTCGCTGACCAGCCACAGGATGTTGGGCCGGGATTGCCTGCGACTCGTCGAGGCCAGGGAAACACCGGTCAGGGAAGACGCCAGGAACATGGAGCCCCACTGGAGAAGTCGACGGCGGTCGATCTGCGGCATGTTTTTCGGCTCGGTCCAGGGGCCGCCAAGGCGGCCGGATGAAGGGACGAACTCCGTCGAGCCACCTCCGGACGGCGATGACCAGGGGGACTCACGGAGCCCGCATTCAGCGCAAAATATCCAAACGGATAATTTATGGCAAGCCGAACTCCCAGGAGTTCTCTCTCCTGGCGCCGGGCAGGCATTGACAAGCATCGGGACGACAGCAATTATCCGAACGGATAATTTCGACCAACACATGCCGACCACCCCGCCCCGGACGCGAAACACCGCACCAGCCAGGTACAGGTCCCTGCGCACGCCAAATAACAACAACACCACAGAGGAACCCGATATGCACCGACCAGGACAACAGGAAAAACCAGCCAGGCGCCATTCGGCGGATGGCCGGAAAATGGGGAAAACGCCACTCGCCATGGCGGTTCTGCTCGCCGGCGCGATCATGTCGGCGTCCGTCCAGGCGGGGGCCCGGCAGCCGAACGTACTGGTCATCGTCGCCGACGACCTGGCCTTTTCCGACCTTGGCGCGTTCGGCGGCGAGATCGACACGCCGAACCTGGACGCCCTGGCCAGGGAGGGCGTCCGCTTCACCGGCTTCCACACCGCCCCCACCTGCTCGCCCTCGCGCGCCATGTTGCTGACCGGCACCGACAGCCACCGCGCCGGCTTCGGCACCATGGCCGAACGGGTGGCGCCCAACCAGAAAGGCAGGCCAGGCTACGAAGGCTATCTGCGGCCGGACGTGGTGACCCTGGCGGAGCGCTTCGCCGCCGCCGGCTACCGCACCATGATGGCCGGCAAGTGGCACATGGGCCTCGCCCCGCAACAGGATCCGCACGCCCGCGGCTTCCAGCACAGCTTCGCGCTGCTGCAGGGCTCCCACAACCACTACGGCCTGGACTTCGCCGCGGACCTGAACAAGGCGCCGGAGCAGAACACCGGCGGTGCGGTCTATACCGAGGATGGCGTACGGCTCGCGCAACTGCCGCGGGGTTTCTATTCCTCCGACTTCTTCACCAGCAAGCTGCTGGAGTTTCTCGGCCGGCGTGACGAAGGGGCCAAGCCATTCTTCGCCTACCTGGCCTTCTCCGCTCCCCATTGGCCATTGCAGGCGCCGAGGGAAGTCATCGAGAAATACAAGGGACGCTACGACCAGGGCTACGACCGGCTCCGCGAGAGCCGTCTCGCCCGGCAGGCGGGACTCGGCCTGCTGGCTCCGAGCACGCAGGTCCGGCCAATGGTCATGACCCGGCGCTGGGACGAGCTGGATCCGGAACAGCAACGACTCGCCGCCCGCGACATGGAAGTCTATGCCGCGATGGTGGACCGCCTGGACCAGAACGTCGGCCGTGTCGTCAGCGCACTCAAGCGCAGCGGCGAGCTGGACGACACACTCATCCTGTTCCTTTCCGACAACGGTCCCGAAGGCCGCGATACCGCCACCACCAAGGAAATGCCGGCCAGTGCCGACAACCGCCTGGAGAATCGCGGCAACGCCACGTCCTACTTCGGCTACGGCCCCGGCTGGGCCCAGGCTGGCAGCGCGCCGTCCTGGCTGATCAAGTACTATGCCACCGAGGGCGGCACCCGCAATGCCGCGTTTCTCCGGTACCCCGGCCTGGGCAGGTCCGGCGCCGTCTCGACGGCCTTCCTCTCGATAATGGACGTCACCCCGACTCTCCTTGAATTCGCTGGCATTCCGCTGACCGACGGTAGTTTCCAGGGCCGCGCGATCGAGCCGCTACGCGGGCGGAGCTGGGTGCCCTACCTGAAGGGTCGGCGCGAGTACGTCTACGGACCGGACGACGCGATCGGCACCGAAGTCTTCGGCTCGCGCTCCCTCCGCCAGGGCGACTGGAAGATCACCGATACCGGCAATGGCGCCTGGCGCCTGTTCGATGTGGCCCGGGACCCGGGTGAAACCCATGATCTCTCCGCCGAGATGCCGGACCGGCTGAAGCAGCTGGAAGCCGCCTGGGGAAGCTATGCCAGGGACGTGGGTGTCGTCGCGCCGCCCATGGCGGTCCTTCCGCAACCCTGACGCAGCCTCGCTCCGGACCTTTCGCCGGCGGGGGCGAGAGGACCGGAGCCGGTGGCGGGAGCCGCCCTATGCCGGCGGCTCCCGTCGCACGCAACGGAATCCCACATGGCCGGTGGTGGTATCGATGGATTGGGGAATCCGCGCCGCCGGTCGATAGCGCTGGCAATAGTTCTCCGCACACAGGTGCGAGCCCCCTTTCAGCACCTTGCGGCCGATGCGCAGGGCCGGCAGCGCCGGGTCGTAGCTGTCTTCTTCGCGGCCACCGCGTGGATTGCGGCTGGCGCAACAGCTCGAAGCCTGTCGATCGGTTGCGGCCGGCTGTCGGAACCAGTCGGCGGTCCATTCCCAGACATTGCCGATCATGTCGAACAAGCCATGGCCATTGGCGGGAAACGCGCCCACCGGAGACGTCCGCTCCCAGCCATCGAGCAGCAGGTTTTCCAGCGGAAAGCGCCCCTGCCAGTAGTTGGCGAGTATCTGGCCACCCGGTTCGAGCGTATCGCCCCAGGCGAACTCCTCGCCGTCCCGCCCTCCCCGCGCCGCATATTCCCACTCGGCCTCGCTCGGCAGCGCCTTGCCGACCCAGGCGGCGTAGGCGGCGGCGTCCTCGTAGGCGACGTGCACCACCGGGTGCTCCTCGAGGCCGGCGATGCTACTGCCGGGACCCAGCGGCTCGCGCCACCAGGCGCCGAAGCGGAACGACCACCAGCGAGAGGGATCGGCGAGATCGACCGCTCCGCTGACCGGCGTGAAGACCAGCGAGCCCGCCCTGGCCATTTCCGCCGGCATGCCGGGATAGTCCGCCGGCTCCGGAGCCTTCTCGGCGAAGGTCCGGTAGCCGGTGGCTTCGACGAAGGCGGCGAACTGGCGATTGGTGACCGGCGTAACGTCGATCCAGAACGGGTCGACCCTGACCTGGCGTACGGGGCGTTCCTCGGGATAGAAGCGTTCCGAGCCCATGCGGAACACCCCGCCCGGCAGATACCGCATGTCCGGGGTCCGGACGGTCTCGCCTGACATTTCCTGCTCCTTCGACACGGCAGCCTCGGTCGCTGCCCGGGTTTCGAGATTCCTGACAGCGGGCGGCCCGACACCGCCCCAGAAAAAAATCCGGATGGATAGATATTCGAGCCATCAGAGCTTGTCAATCCGCGTCTCGTGCACTGGATCGCCGTCGCCCAACCTGTCGCTCCGGGCAATTGACAAGGTAGGAGTCGACAGGTAATTATCCATATGGATAATTTATCATCATGGCGTCCCCCCGCCGGTGAAGTCCCGTACGCCAGGTTCGCGGCACGGAAAAAACAATAGCCAGAAACGGCAATCACAAAGGGTTGGAAAATGATGGACCGGGCGCCTTCGATGGCACAGCAGCGCATTCCGATGATGCGCAAGATCGCTCTGGGTGCAGGCGACTTCGGGGTGAACATCTATTGGCAGATCGCTTCGCTCTTCCTGCTGTTCTTCTATACCGACGTCCTTGGCCTATCCGCCTACGCGGCGGGCCTCATCTACATGAGCGCGCTCATCTGGGACGCCGTCGTCGACCCCTTGATCGGCGCCCTGGCCGACCGGACGCGGACCCGCCTGGGCCGCTTCCGCCCCTACCTGCTGCTGGGAGCGCTGCCCCTGGCCGTGGCGTTCGTCCTGATGTTCCTGCTGCCCCGCGGAGAAGGCCCGCAATTGCTGGTGTTGACGGCAGCGACCCACCTTGCCTTCCGGACCCTCTTCGCCCTGGTCTCGGTCCCCTATGCGTCGCTCTACGCGCGGGTGACCCGCAGCAGCGAAGAACGTGCGACCATGGCCGGCATCCGCATGGTATTCGCCATTCTCGCCGCGATGGCGGTGTCGGCGCTGACCCTGCCAGCCGTCCGCTATTTCGGTGGCGGCGCCTACTCCTGGGGCCTGGTGACCGCGCTCTTCGCCTGCGCCGCCTGCGTCATGCTGTGGATCGCCGCGCTGGCGGCAGGGTCCGGCGATGCCTGCGAGGAAGACACCCCGGCGGACACCTGGCCCGGCATGCGCTACGCACTCGCCGCGCTGCTGCTCAACCGGCCTCTTCTGCTGATGCTCGGCATCGCCCTGATGAACTCGTTCGCCGGCACCTTCTTCTCGAAGAACCTTCTCTACTACTTCAAGTACGTGCGCAACGACGCCGACTTCGGCGGCACGGCGCTCGCCCTGATGGCTGTCGTCGCGGCGCTCGCCGCCCCGCTCTGGGCACAGGTGGCGCGCCGCTGCAGCAAGCGTTTCGCCTTGCTGCTCGGTACGGCGTTCTATGGCCTGGGCTTCGCGCTCTGGTTCCTGTGCAGCGCTGCCGGCTACGTCGGGCTCATGATCGTGCTGACTTTCATCGCCATCGGCGTCAGCGCCAACGCCGTGTGCTTCTGGGCGATGATTCCAGATACCGTGGAGTATGGTCAGTGGCGCTCGGGCATCCGCACCGAGTCGCTGATCGTCGGCACGGTGATCTTCGCCCAGAAGGCCGCGCTCGGCCTCGCCGCTGGCGCCCTGGGCATGGTCCTGGGAGAAATCGGCTTCGTGGCCAACAGCGTGCAGTCGCCGGATACCTTGCAACTGCTCGTGGCCACGATGTCGCTGGTGCCGCTGCTGGGCACCACGGGCGTGTTCCTGCTCACCTGGTACTACCCCATCGGTCCTGCCGAACATCGGCAGATTCTCGAAGCCCTGTCCGACCCCGCGCGACGCGAAAGCGCCACGGGACACGAGACACCGCCGCTATCCCTCTCCTTCCTGCCGAAGAAGAGCGGTGAGGCGTCCTGACGTCCCGCCAGGAAGACACCAAGCCAGGCTTCGCAGCTTGCCCGTCGCCCAGGTGGCAACCGCTCGCCACAGCGAGAACGTGCCATTGCGCCTCCGCGGCAGCAGGCATGGAGCCTCCGCAGCCCCCCGAGCCACATCGACCCAGGCATGAACGCCAGACCCGAGGAGGAACGAGATCATGCAGCCGTCACGACGGAGCCCACGCTCCAGCGCCGAGCCCACGCCAGCCAGGTTCGCCTGCACAGGTCTCCTGCAACCGGAGGCATCCCCGGCATGTGCGGACTGATCGGCCTGGACTGGGGTTCCTCCAGCCTGCGCGCCTACCGTTTCGATGCGCACGGCATCGTCCGGGAGACACGCCACCGCCCCTGGGGCGTCGCCCAGCTCCCAGCTGGCGGTTTCGAGACCGCCCTGGCCGACATCAGCAGCGGCTGGCCGAGTCTGCCCCGGTTGGCCTGCGGCATGGTCGGCAGCCGTCAGGGCTGGCAGGAAATGCCCTACCTGGAGCTTCCGACCGACGCGCCTCGATTCGCTCGCGCCATCGGTCGCCTGGCCATGCTCGATGGAAGCGCCCTGCACCTTGCAGCGGGGCTCCGCAACCCGGGTACCGCCGACGTGATGCGTGGGGAGGAAACCCAGGTTTTCGGTGCGCTCGGCCTGTACCCCGAGCTGGCCGCGGAGTCCGAGTGGATCCTGCCGGGGACCCACTGCAAGTGGGTCCGTGTGAAGGACGGCCGGATCGTCGAATTCCATACCTTCATGACCGGCGAGCTCCATGCGCTCCTGCTCCGCCATTCTCTGCTCGCCACCGGACGGACGGCCACGTCGCATGTCGCCGGGGCGTTCGAGCGCGGCGTCACGAGCGCGCGCGACAGCGGGGCTGAGGGCGTGTTCGCCCGCCTGTTTTCAACCCGCGCGCTGCGCCTGGCAGGGCAACTCGCCGACGCGGAAGTCGCCTCCTATCTGTCGGGCCTGCTGATCGGCGAGGAGTTCCGCGCCGGTCTCGCCGCCGGCCGCCTGCGCGCCACCGCGCCATGCCTCATCGGCGAAGCCGCGCTGTGCCAGCGTTATCGCCAGGCCGCCCGGCTGTTCGATCTCCATCTGCCGGAGCCACTGCTGGAAGCCAGCGCACACGGACTCTGGCTGCTTGCCCATCATGCGGGCCTCCTGTCCGCCGGGGCGCCCCTGACGCCAAAGGAACCATCCTCATGCTGAACAGTTGGCTCGAACCACTCCCACTCGTTGCCATATTGCGTGGCATCGAGCCGGACGAAGCCGTCGACATCGGCCACACCCTGGCCGATGCCGGTTTCCACATGCTCGAAGTCCCCCTCAATTCTCCCTCCCCCCTCGAGAGTATCCAGCGCCTCCGGGAAGTGCTGGGAGAGCATTACCTGATTGGCGCCGGCACCGTGACGAGCGAAGACCAGGTGGAGGCAGTCGCCTCCGTGGGGGGAGACCTGATCGTCATGCCGCACGCCGACGCCCGCCTTATCCGCGCCGCCAAAGCCAGCGGGCTGCGCTGCATTCCCGGAGTCGCCACACCCAGCGAAGCGCTGCTTGCGCTCCAGGCCGGAGCCGACGCGCTGAAGCTGTTTCCGGCCGGCGCCATCACGCCCGACGGGCTCAAGGCCTGGCGAGCGGTGCTGCCCGGCGATCTGCCGGTCCTTCCGGTAGGCGGCATCACTCCGGACAGCATGGCTACCTGGCTGGACGCCGGGGCCCAGGGCTTCGGCATCGGCACGGCACTCTACGCGCCGGGCCTGGAAGTCGCCGCGGTCGCCAGCCGCGCCCTCGCGTTCGCCCAGGCCTGGACGAACGCCTCGACCAGCAGAAGGGAGCAACGCCCATGAAGATCACCCGACTCACCACGTTCCTGGTTCCGCCACGCTGGTGCTTCCTGCGCATCGATACCGACGTCGGACTGTGCGGCTGGGGTGAGCCCGTCGTCGAAGGCCGGGCGCACACGGTGGCCGCCGCCGTCGAGGAGTTGTCCGATTACCTGGTCGGCAAGGACCCGCGCCACATCGAGGACCTGTGGAACGTCATGTACCGCGGCGGCTTCTACCGTGGCGGTCCGATCCTGATGAGCGCCATCGCCGGCATCGACCAGGCCCTGTGGGACATCAAGGGCAAGCACCTCGGCGTGCCCGTCCATGAGCTGCTCGGCGGACCGGTGCGGCAGCGCATCCGCGTCTACTCCTGGATCGGCGGAGACCGTCCGGCGGACACCGCCCGGGCGGCCAGGGCGGCGGTGGAGCGCGGCTTCACGGCGGTGAAGATGAACGGCACCGAGGAGCTGCACTACATCGACAACCACGCCAAGGTCGACAAGGTCCTGGAGAACGTCCAGGCGGTAAGGGACGCGGTCGGCCCGCACATCGGCCTCGGGGTGGACTTCCACGGCCGGGTGCACAAGCCCATGGCGAAGGTGCTGATGCGTGAGCTGGCTCCTTACAGGCTGATGTTCATCGAAGAGCCGGTACTCTCGGAGCACCTCGAGGCGATCCCGGAGCTGGCCGCCATCTCCCCCGCCCCCATCGCCCTGGGCGAACGCCTGTATTCGCGCCATGACTTCAAGCAGGTCCTCGGCAGGGGCGGAGTCGACATCATCCAGCCCGATCCCTCCCACTCCGGCGGCATCACCGAGACCCGCAAGATCGCCGCCATGGCCGAAGCCTATGACGTCGCCGTGGCGCTGCACTGCCCCTTGGGACCGATCGCCCTGGCCGCCAACCTGCAACTCGACGCGGTGTGCCACAACGCCTTCATCCAGGAGCAGAGCCTGGGCATCCACTACAACACCGCCAACGACCTGCTCGACTATCTGCTGGATCGCAGCGCCTTCGCCTACCGGGAGGGCTACCTGAGCATACCCGGCGGCCCCGGGCTGGGCATCGAGATCGACGAAGCCTACGTCAGCGAGCGCGCAGCCATCGGCCATCGCTGGCGCAACCCGCTATGGCGCCACGATGACGGGAGCGTCGCCGAATGGTAAGCCTGGACAGCCACATTCCGCCGGCATCGGCGGGGTTCGCCCGCTATCCCAGCCTGGTCGACCGCAACGTGTTGATCACCGGCGGCGCCAGCGGCATCGGCGCCGCCTTCGTCGAGCAGTTTGCCCGCCAGGGCGCCCGCGTCGCCTTCCTCGACGTGGATGACGCGGGCGCCGCCGCCCTCCTGGCGAGGCTGGACGACGCACGTCGCGTTCCGTACTACCTGCATTGCGACCTGACCGACCTGGGCGCCCTGGAGACAGCCATCGCGGCCGTGCGCTCGCGGCTCGGCGCGATCGGCGTACTGGTCAACAACGCGGCCAACGACACCCGCCATGGCCTCGACGGTATCCAGGAAGAAGACTTCGAGCGCAGCCTGGCGGTCAATCTGCGCCATCAGGTCTTCGCCACGCGGGCCGTCGTACCGGACATGCGTGACCAGGGAGGAGGCTCGGTCATCTGCCTGGGCTCCACCGGCTGGATGAAGAAGAACCCGGGCTACCCTCTCTACGCGGCAGCCAAGGCGGCGATTCGCGGTTTCGTCAACGGCATGGCGCGGGAACTCGGGCAACAGGGCATTCGCATCAACTGCCTGGTTCCCGGCTGGGTGATCACCGACAAGCAGGCGCAGCTATGGCTGGACGACGCTGGGCGGGAGGAAATCAGGCGCTACCAGTGCATGCCCGGGCTCCTGCAGCCCGAGGCCCTGGCACGCGCCGCCCTGTTCCTCGCGGCAGACGACAGCAGCATGTGCACCGGACAGGACTTCATCGTCGATGGCGGCTGGGTATGAAAAGCGCTGAAATGGACGTCGTCCTGGCCGCCGGCAATCTGCTCGGCGAAGGGATTCTCTGGTGCGAACGCAGCAAGGCGCTGTTCTGGACCGATATCCAGCGCGCCACGCTGTATCGCCTGGATCCCGAGGACGGCACCTTGCGACAGTGGCCCATGCCGGAAAGACTGGCCAGCTTCGCCCTCTGTGAAGCCGAGGGCTGGCTGCTGCTGGCCCTCGCTTCACGGCTGGCCTTCTTCCGCCTCGCCGATGGCGAGCTACGCTGGCTGCACGATATCGAACCGGGCCTGCCCACCCGTTGCAACGATGGCGCCTGTGATCGTCAGGGACGTTTCGTGTTCGCCACCCTGCATGAGAGCCGCGAGGGGCCGCCGCAACCCATGGGTGGCCTCTGGCGCCTGGGACTCGATCTGGAGCTGGAACGCCTGCCCCTGCCAGCGGTCGCCATCGGCAACAGCATCGCCTTCAGCCCGGACGGTGGCGTGCTGTATTACTGCGATTCCCCTACGAGGCGCATCCAATGCTGCCCATACGGCGACGCTCTGGGCGCACCCCGGCTGTTCGTCGAACTCGACGATGGGCGAGGCGTGCCGGATGGCTCATGCGTCGACAGCCAGGGACATCTGTGGAACGCCCAGTGGGGCCTCGGACAGGTGGTTCGCTATGCGCCCGATGGAGAGGTACGGCAGATCGTCACCCTCCCCACTCCGCAACCTACCCGCCCGGCATTCGGTGGCCCCGGCCTGGACCGGCTGTACGTCACCAGCGCACGGGAAGGACTCGTCGACGCCGGAGCGGATGCAGCGCGCCTGGCTGGCGCGCTGTTCCAGTATCGTCCGAACGTCCGGGGGCTACCCGAGCCGCGCTTCGCCGCGAGCCCGGATTGAATGCCCGGCGCAACGCACGTCAGACCGCCTCAGGCGCCGGCGTCTCACCGCCCTCGGATACGGGGGCGGACTCCTCGGCGGAATTCCGCGCCCGCTTGGCGCGCTTCTCGCGCATCTGGTCACGCTGGCGGCGCGAGGCCTGGCGCTTCGCGTAGACCGCCTGCTCGGCAGTGACCTTGCCCGCTACCTGGCCCTGCAGGTCCAGGCGCGGCGCATCTTCCACCATGCAGGACCAGTAGCGGTTGCCCTGGCACCAGGTGGCGATGGCCTGCTTGAGTTGCTCGGCGGTGATACCGAGGCTCTCCAGATGCTGCTGAGCATCCTCGAGGATGCCCTGCTTGAGCGGCACCTTTGGGGCAGGATTCTTCGGAAACGCCAGCGGAAAATGCCGTTGCAACCGCCAGATGGCCTCGACCTCGGGATCCACGGGTTCGCGCTTCTTCGCCGCACGCCCTGGAGAAGCCTTGGCTTTGGATTGAGCCGATTTGGCCGGTTTCGCCTGTTCCGCCTGCGCCCGCAGACGGTCCCTCAGCTCGGCAAGTTGTTCAAAACCCATCGTTCGCTTCACTAGTGCTGGTTCATTTGCCCGAGAGATTACCCGATACGTCGGCGCGCGGCACGCAAAACGGTAGGCCTTGTCCTCTTTCGGCCCAGAATCCGCCACCGATCCATCGGGACGCGACTCAGCCAGCCAGGCCCCGCCGCAGCCGCGACAGCACCTGCTCACGGGTGGTGAAGCCGGCGGCGAGCAATAGCAGTTCCCCGCGGCGCTCGACAGCGAGCGTCGGGAACGCACGCACGCCCCACTGCCTGCAACGTAGGAAAGCGGCTTGCGTCGCCTGCCGGGCCTCGGCGGACAGGAACAGCGAACGGAAGGCCCCGAAGTCCAGGCCTGCCTCCTCGCAAAGGTCGGCATAGAACGAGGTTTCCTTGGGGTCCCTGCCCTCGACGTAGAACCTGCGCTGTACCGCGGAGAAGAAACGCCGGGCGCTCGGGTCCGCGCTGTCCGCTCCGAGTATCTGTGCGCAGACCACCGCCCGGCACGCGGGCTCGGTGTCATAGTCGAAATACGGCGCATCGAGCAGGGTGAAGCCGAACGGCTGGCCGGTGACTTCGCCGATACGTCGCCATTCGGCGCGCAGGAACTCGATGAAATCCGCGTTCCAGGGATCGCCGCCACCGGCGCGCAGGCCACCCACCGTGAGCGCGAAGCCGATGCCCTCGGCGGCGCAGAAGGCCACCAGCTCGCCGACCACCGGCTCGATGCCCCAGCACCAGGAGCACATCGGATCACCGATGTAGTGAACGGTTGGAGCGGCGTGCGCCCCAGATTGCGCAACGCTTTGCGCAGACTCTGGCTCGGGCAGGAGGCAGGCGCCGGTGACGGGATCGCAGGTCATCATGTTCGCATCTCTCTTCAGGTTGCAGGGACGGCCCGGCCGCCCGTCGATCAGGGGGCTCACCGCGCCGCCGGGGCAACGCCGAACGGGTTGTCGATCGCGTATATCCAACTGCCGTCGGCTCGCCGGATCACCACGTCGGTAGCGGTGCCACGCATGTCCACCGGACTGCCATCCCTTCCTTCGCCCTCGATCCGCCAGTCTCCCAGGATCAGCGCCATGTCGCCGGCCCGGTAGACCTGGCGAACGCTGAATCGAATCGGTGCGCCCGTCGCCATGAACCGCTGCAAGGCGCTCCGGATCCGGGCGGCACCCAGGACCTGGGTACCGGGGGCGCTCACGAACGCACTGTTCTCCCCGTACAGCGATGCCAGGCCATCGAGGTCACCGGCGTTGAAGTAGCGCTCCAGGGCTTGCGGCACTTCTTCCGGAGAACGCGGAAGATCCTGCGCCCAGGCGCAGATGGGAGCTACCAGGAACAATGCGCAGAGCAGGGCCTTGGACATGGGATCGCCTCGGAAAGTGAAGGTGAGGCGAATACTATTTGTTAAATTCTTATCGATATATATGCTAGGAAATCACTCTTCGTTCTTTTTTATTTAACAATCCCAATGGACAAGCTCACAGCGATGGCCACCTTCGGCGCGGTGGTAGAGGCCGGCAGCTTCACCCGCGCCGCCGAACGACTGTCGATCCCCAAGGCGCGCGTCTCGCAGCGCATCTCCGACCTGGAACGCCACCTCGGCGCACGGCTGCTGCAACGGACCACCCGCAGCCTCAACCTGACCGAGGACGGGCGCGCCTACTACAGCAAGTGCGCTTCCATCCTCCAGCAGGTGGATGAGCTGGAAGCGACCCTCAGGGGTGGCCTGATCGAACCCCGCGGCAGCCTGCGGATCGAGGCCCTGGCCTCGGTCGCCCGCTGGGTGCTCGCTCCCCGCCTGCACGAGTTCCAGCGCCGCTACCCGCAACTGACGCTCACGCTGTGCGCCAGCGACCGCGTCAGCCACCTGCTCGAAGAGGGTATCGACTGCGCGATCCGTGGCGGTACGCTGCCGGACTCCAGCCTGGTCGCACGCCACGCCTGCGACGTGCGGCTGGGTCTGTATGCCGCGCCGGGCTACCTCGAGGACGCGGGCAACGCACGGCATCCCCGGGAGTTGCGCGAACATCGCCGGCTCTCCTGGTTCACCGGCCAGCGCAACCCTTTCGCCTGGAAACTGGAGTCGACCGACGGCTCCTTCGATCTCGGCGCAAGCCAAGGCCTACGCTTCGACGATCCCGACGTCGCCATCGCCTCCTGTCTCGCCGGCAGCGGCATCTGTCCGGCGGCCCCCTTCGCGGTGGAAAGCTGGGTGCGCGCTGGCGCGCTGGTGCCGGTCCTGCCGCAATGGAGTTTCGCGCCACGCCCCATCCACCTCGTCTACCCTGGCGACCGCCACCTTTCCGCGCGGGTACGCTGCTTCGCCGACTGGGCCCTGGAGCTGATGCGCCAATCGCCGAGCCTGTCCATGAGCCCGCAGGAATTGGCCGGAAACACGGCGGGACGCGAATGAGCACGGCCTGGCCGCCCCAGAACGCCGCCAGGTCAGGCAAAAGCGCTGCGAATGCTCGGTGATGCTTCCCGCCGGCCCCGTCGAGGCACTGACACGATGCGCGCCATCGGGAGTTTCCCCGGATGAGGAAGCGATCGGCGCGTAGGCCTAGGCTGTCGTCACCGTCCTTCCGAGGTAGCGAAGGGGTATGGAGTGAACCCGATGATCATCCGCTGCTCCCACCGGCCAGCGGGACAGCAGGACCGAACACAGAACTACAGGCGAATTCTGTAAGAAAATTCACGAGCCACTGGCAAGCATCAGTGGCCTCGTCAGAAAATTTCATCTTCCTTGCACTATGAGGCCGCCAGGCCATCATCTAGGATATGGCGCGTCAGCCGGGTCCAGGCATGACCGGGCTGTCGTTTCAGCGGCCGCTGGATAGTCGGAAACATCATTGGGGCCCCGTCGATCGGGAACGCCCCTTCTATCGCAAAGAGCCGTTCCTATGATGAAAGCGCAGAGATGGGCGACCTCCAGATGGTCGGGCTATCTGGTGTTCCTCGTCGTTTTGCTCGCAACCACATTGTCTGCCCTGAAAGCAAGCCACCCTGTTGCAGAACGCCTTCTCACCCGCTCGATCGGCAACCAGGGCGCGGAGGTGATCGCACAGGTCGATCAGGTCATGGCCTCGGTGATACGCACGCTCACCGCCATCGACCGCTCCGGGCATGCCGCGTGCAGCGCGGCGGACCTGTCGCTGCTGCGTTCGGAACTGATGCGTTCGAAGTTCACCAAGGACCTGGGGCGCCTGGAAGGCAACGACCTCGCCTGTACGACGATGCTGGGCGTCCTGCCTGAACCTTTTGTCCCGAAGCAGCGATCCATACCCCTCGACGGCGGCCTGCAACTTTTCTGGAAAGCGGGACTGCTGCTGGACCCCAGCACCCTGGGTGTGGTGGTCCGGGCGAAGCGATCCAGCCTGCTGATCGACCTCGATGCCTTCGGCGTGCCAACCTCGCCCGGCCTCAACTATGTCATCTCGCTCCGCGACGAACCGACACCGCTGGTCATAGGCCTGGACAGGCACGGCCTGCCCGGCTACATCGAGACCGCGCGGGTGGCGGGTTTCGAACAGGGAAAAAGGTTCTGCTCCGCACGCGTCCCGCTGTGCGCCACCGTGGTCCAGGCTCGCCCCGCAGAAGAACACGCCAACCGCCAGGCAGCCTGGCTGCTGGGCAGTGCCGGCATACTGCTGGGCAGCGCCCTGGGCGGCCTGGCCCTGCTCCTGCACCGCCGCCGGACCGCACTCTCGGCCCAGATCCGGCGGGCGCTGGCGAACGGCGGATTCACCGTGCGCTATCAACCGATCATGCGCCTGGGCGAACCGCCGGAGATCGTGTCGGCCGAAGCGCTGATCCGCTGGCCCGACGGCCCGGCCCCGCCGGACGTGTTCATCGCCGAAGCCGAGCGCTGCGGCGTGATCGGCGCCATCACGGCATTCGTCCTGGACACCGTACTGGAGGACATGCGCGGCCTGTTCGAGAAGCTGCCGGACTTCCGCGTGGCCATCAACATCAGCACCCCGGAACTGCTGGACGGCAGTCTGGCGGCCACCCTGCAGCGGCTCTGGCCGGAAGGCCTTGGCCGGCACCATGTCGGCTTCGAACTGACCGAACGCTCCACAGCGGAACTGCAGGACATCCTCCCGCAACTCGAACGCCTGCGCGGACAGGGGCATCCCATCTACATCGACGACTTCGGCACCGGCTACTCCAGCCTGGCGCAGCTGCAGCACCTGCCGGTGGACTACATCAAGGTCGATCGCTCCCTGCTACCCGGCTCGGCCCGGCAGCGCGCCTCGCTCATTCCGGAGATCCTCGCCATCGCCCGCCGGCTCGAGGTCGGCCTGGTCTTCGAAGGGCTGGAAACGCGGGAGCAGGCGCAACTGCTGGAGGGCGTCGGACAGACGATCTTCGCCCAGGGCTGGTATTTCGGCCATCCGGAAACACCCGATAAACTGCAGGAACGCCTGAAACCGGGGACACGGCGCTGCGAGTGAGCCGCCGGCCGACTCGGCGCCGTTACGCCAATCGCTCCAGATAGGGCGGCAACTCCGGCTCGGGCAGGACGACAGCACCTCGAGCCGCTGCAGGGTCCGGTCGCGCGCACGGAGCAGGTGGTCGTGCAGGCACGAAGAGGCGGATTCGACGGTGCCGTAGAGCAACGACTCGAAGACCAGCCGGTGCCGAGCGCCTCGTGCAGGATGCGCCCGACGTTCATCGGAATCCGGGACGGGCGGATGATCGCCGCCATGCGCGCGTTGCCAGGCAGGTGGTTCACATCGGTGCGTGGAATTCAGTGATCGACGAGCACAACTATCTGGTGCGCAAGTGGGGTGACTTCCTGAAGGCGGGTCGATGAGAACCGGCAAGGAGTCCGGGCGATGCGGAGCTGCTCCGGCACCAAGCCGGCGAAGCATGCGGAGAAACGAAAAAAGGGCCTTTCGGCCCTTTTCGTGACCTGCAGAATCCAGTGGAGTTCTGCAGGTCGATATCTGGAGCGGGAAACGAGACTCGAACTCGCGACCCCGACCTTGGCAAGGTCGTGCTCTACCAACTGAGCTATTCCCGCTTTGTCTTGGTGACGGGCGCCATTGTATAGGATCGTGGCGCCGTGTCAACTCCTTGATTCAAAAAAGTTTATTTCTCTTTCGGGGTGGTCGACAGGTGCGGCCAGGCGGCCAGCAGGTAGTGCACCATCGACCACAGAGTCAACGCCGCGGAGATGATCAGCAGGACATAGCCGAGAATCACCCAGAACGTCATCAGCGGCGGATTCGCCAGCAGGATGACCAGCGCCAGCATCTGCGCGGCGGTCTTCCACTTGCCCAGGTTGGAAACGGCGACCTGCGCCCTCGCCCCCAGCTCGGCCATCCACTCGCGCAGCGCGGAGACCACGATCTCCCGGCCGATAATGATCACCGCCGGCAGGGTCAGCCACAGGTTGGCGTGCTCCTCCACCAGCAGGACCAGCGCCACCGCCACCATCAGCTTGTCCGCCACCGGATCGAGGAAGGCGCCGAACGGCGTGCTCTGCCCGAGGCGACGGGCGAGGTAGCCGTCCAGCCAGTCGGTGGCGGCGGCCAGGGCGAACACGGCACTGGCGGTCAGGTAGCTCCACGACGTCGGCAGATAGAACAGCAGAATGAAGATCGGGATGAGCAGGACGCGCAGTAACGTGAGCAGATTGGGGATATTCATCGGACCATCTAGGCTGCGAGGTGAGCCGGCATTCTACTCGCTGTGCAGGACGGCATAAATCTGCTCGGCGAGCTTTTTACTGATACCGGGTGCTTTGGCCAGTTCATCGATACTGGCCCGTGACAATTCCTGCAACCCGCCGAAATGCTTGAGCAGGTCGCGCCGACGTTTGGGACCGACGCCCGGCACGTCTTCCAGGGTCGAGGTCCGCCGCGCCTTACCGCGCCGCGCGCGATGGCCGGTAATGGCGAAACGGTGGGCTTCGTCGCGGATCTGCTGGATCAGGTGCAGCGCCGGCGAATCGGCCGGCAAAGTGAACTCGTGGGCGGCGTCGTTCAGGTAAAGGGTTTCCAGCCCCGGCTTGCGCGTCACGCCCTTGGCCACGCCGAGCAGGATCAGGCCGGCGACCGCCAGTTCCTGGAGTACTTCCTGGGCCATGGCCAGTTGCCCCTTGCCGCCATCCACCAGGAGAATGTCGGGCATCTTCCCCTCGCCCTCCTTCAGCCGGCTGAAACGGCGGGTCAGCGCCTGGTGCATCGCCGCGTAGTCGTCGCCGGCGGTGACGCCTTCGATGTTGTAGCGGCGATAGTCCGACTTCAGCGGCCCCTCCGGGCCGAACACCACGCAGGAAGCCACGGTGGCCTCGCCGCTGGAATGGCTGATGTCGAAGCACTCCAGGCGCTGCGGCGGCTCGGCCAGGTCGAGCGCCTCGGCCAGCGCCTCGAAGCGTGCGGCCACGTGCTGGCGGTTGGCCAGGCGCGCGCCCAGCGCCTGCTCGGCGTTGGTCACCGCCAGTTGCTGCCAGCGGGCGCGGGTGCCGCGCACGCGGTAGCTGATTTCCAGCTGGCGGCCGCGGGCCTCGGCGATCGCCGCGACCAGTACCGGGAAATCCTCGTGCATCACGTTGACGATCAGTTCCGCCGGCAGGTCGCGCTCCTGGTGGCTGAGGTAGTACTGGCCGAGGAACGCCAGCAGCACTTCGCCGACCTCCTCCTCGATCGCCACCTGCGGGAAGAAGTTCTTGCTGCCCAGCACCCGTCCGCCGCGCACGCTGATCAGGTGGACGCAGGCGCCGCCGGGGGTGACGATGGCCGCGACGATATCGACGTCGCCGTTGCCGCCCTCCATGCTCTGCTGATCCTGGACCCTGCGCAGGATCGCCACCTGGTCGCGCAGTTCGGCAGCCTTCTCGAAGTCCAGGCGCATCGCCGCCTGCTCCATGCCGGTGTTCAGCTCATCGGCCAGGGCGTTGCTCCGCCCTTCGAGGAACATCACCGAGTGGCGCACGTCCTCGGCGTACTCCTCCGGGCCGACCAGGCCCACGCAGGGTCCCTTGCAGCGCTTGATCTGGTACTGCAGGCAAGGCCGCGTGCGGTTGCGGAAATAACTGTCCTCGCACTGGCGGACGAGGAAGGCCTTCTGTAGCAGGTTGAGGCTCTCGCGAATCGCCCCGGCGCTGGGATACGGGCCGAAGTAGCGTCCCTTGCGCTTCTTCGCGCCGCGATGCAGGGACAGCCGCGGATACTCGTCCTCGCTGGAGAGAAAGACGAAGGGATACGACTTGTCGTCCCGCAGCAGGATGTTGTACGGCGGACGCCACTCCTTGATCAGCGTCTGCTCCAGCAGCAGCGCCTCGGTCTCGTTGGCGGTGATGGTGGTTTCCACCTGGGCGATCCGCGCCACCAGGGCGGCGGTCTTCGGCGCCAGGCCGGACTTGCGGAAATAGCTGGCCAGGCGCTTCTTCAGGCTCTTCGCCTTGCCGACGTAGAGCAGCTTGGCGTCCGCATCGAACATGCGGTACACGCCTGGCCGGTTGCTACAGGTGGCGAGGAAGGCGCTCGCGTCGAAAACGGCGGTCATCTAGCTGGCGGCGTCGACCATGCCATGACGGACGGCGAGCAACGCCAGTTCCACATCGCTGGTGATCGAGAGCTTCTCGAAGATACGGTAGCGGTAGGTATTCACCGTCTTCGGCGACAGGCACAGCTTGTCGGAGATGCTCTGCACCTTGTGGCAGTTGGCGATCATCAGGGCGATCTGGATCTCGCGCTCGGACAGCGAATCGAAGGGGGAATCGTGCTGCTGCGGCTGGAAGGATTTCAGCGCCAGCTGCTGGGCGATCTGCGGGCTGATGTAGCGCTGGCCGGCGAACACCTGGCGGATCGCCTGGACCATCTCCTCCAGCCCCGCGCCCTTGGTCATGTAGCCGGCGGCGCCGGCCTGCATGAGGCGAGTGGGGAACGGATCCTCCTCGCAGACGGTGACCACCACGACCTTGATGTCGGGCTGGCTGCGCAGCAGCTTGCGGGTCGCTTCCAGACCGCCGATGCCGGGCATCTTGACGTCCATCAGGACCACGTCCGGCTTCAGCTCGCGCGCCAGTTTCAGACAGTCCTCACCGCAGTCGGCCTGGCCGACCACTTGCAAGCCTTCGATGTCGGCCAGCATGCGGGTAATACCGGTGCGTACCAGATCGTGGTCGTCGACCACCAGCACCTTAATCACGCTGCACCTCGTCGCGCATTAGCAGACTACTGCCCACAGGGGCCCCCAGGAGATTTCGGCAACCTTAACAGAAAGCCATTCCATGACCTAGCTTGGCGCAAAGGCGTCATAAATCAAGCGTCAGGGAAACATCATTCGACGAGGTCGAACGGGCGTCGCCGATTATACCGCCACCCCGCGCCGAGCGGCAGGGCGGAGCAGCGCGAGCGATTGCCGGGCCCCGCCGCAAACGCCTACATGACTGGCACAGGTCGGCCGAGCCTGCTCGAAAAAAGCGAAAGAGACCCACCCAGCCAAGGCCACTTCCATCGGAAGCGGAAGCAGCTCTCTTCCATCTCTTCGCGCGGCCGCGCCCTGGCATCCACCGCTACGACAAGGCCAGCTCGCCGACGCCGCTGAACAGCCTCCGGTGCAGACGCCTGCGGCTGGCGTCCGGTACCAGGCGAACGGCGGTGTTGCGCAACCAGACGCTCCAGGGTGACTCCCACTGGCCCAGGCGACCGACGAGCCAGGACTGCTTGCGGATGAATTCGATGCGGGCCTCGCGCTGCTGCTGGAACAGGATCAGCGTCTCTGGACGCGGCGCCAGGCGCCACAGGCGCGCCAGGAGAAACGCGTCCTCCGCCGCCATCGCCGCGCCCTGCCCGAGGTTCGGGGTCATGGCGTGGGCGGCGTCGCCGATCAATACCACCCTCCCGCGATGCCACGACGCCCCCGGCAATTCCTCGAGATCGTTGTGGACCATCGCGGTGGCGCTCGGGATCAACCCGGCGATGTTCGCGCCGATGCCCCGGAAATCCTCGTAATGGAGGGCGAGCCGGCGCGGCGTGACGAAGCCCTCCTCGTCCTCCGGGTCCTCCCGGCGCACCTTCAGGGTCGCATAGACATAGAGTTCGCCTGGACTGACCTGGATGAAGCCGAGTCGCTTGCCGTGGCCCCAGACTTCCCCCGCCTGCCCGGCATCCTCCAGCCGATGGGGAACCATCAGCCGCCAGCAGGTTTCCCCGGAATGACGCAGTGTCGCCCCCGGCCAGACATAGCGGCGAAGGCTCGAACGGATGCCGTCCGCGCCGACCACCAGGGAGCACTCGAGGTGGGTGCCGTTGCTCAAGGTCACCCGCTCGTGTTCGGGGCCATCGAGGATCTCGACGACGGAAACGCCGGTGAGGATCCGCGTCTCGTCCAGACCATCGAGCAGCGCCGCGTGCAGCTCGTGGCGCTGCAACGCCAGGCCGCCCCGCGCCTCGCCGCCCAGGCTCGAGGGCATGGACATCAGTCGCGCCCCGTCGTGGGCATAGACGTGAATGCCGGCCAGCGGCATCCCGCGGCGGAACAGGCGCTCGATATCCAGGGTGCTGGACAACGCGGCCAAGGCGTTTCCCGCCAGGGTGATGCCGGTACCCACAGGCCGGATCTCGCTGGCCCGCTCGACCAGCAGCCAGTCGATGCCGGCCTTGGTGAATTCGCGCGCCAGCGCCAGGCCGGCGATCCCGGCTCCCTGGATAAGAACGGTCATCCGACACTCCTTATTAGTGGCCCCATGGACCTTGCACTATCACGACGCACCTGCCCGGGACAGTGGAAAAATCCTCATCCTAGCCGCCCCGGACGCTCCGCCGGCCCTGCCAGAATTTCGAGTTGACCCCAACCCGCAGAGCCGCTCCGCCATCGCCAAGCCAACATCCCGGCCCCTGCGAGACGCCGACAAACGCTGCCGTACCGGCCCACGGCCGCACGCTACCCCGCCATGCCTGGCCGGAAATCCCCGGCGACCGCCGGCATCGGCGTACCCGGGATCGACTTCAGCCAGGCAGCTCCGGCTCGCCACGGGGAGACGATGCCTCCTGCGGCTCGGAAGTACGGCCATGCGCCGAACCGTTTCGTACCGCCCCTCTTCGCTCTGGAGTCCCGACGTGGTGGCCGTCTCGCCCGCTGGCCGGTCCCCGGCGAGGAATGCCCGCGAACGCCTGGGACGGACGTTGGCGGAGACCAGCTATACGCAGAGGGCCACCCTGTCAACCCCTTACGCAAGGTAGTGATTAACGGCCGCCCTGCGTATGAAAATCGTCCGCAAGACAAACATCCGTAGTAAAGAAGCCCCGCCGTCATCGGGGCGTTCTCGCAACGCGTGCAGCAAGAGGTAACCGATGAGCCAGTCCGAGAACATCCAGTACGACTTCGAGTGGCGACCACTCAGCAACTACCTCGCCGTGCAACGCATCGTCCCGCCGGACCTCCACCAGCCCCTCGGAACCGTCCCCCGACTGCCCAGCGAGGCGCTCTACGAATGGATAGTCCTGAATGCCCGTTCGCCCCTGGAAGGACTCAGCCTGGGAGAGCACTACCGGCTTTCCGACTACGGCGTCGCGGGCCTGGCCCTGCAAAGCGCCGGCACCGTGGCAGAAGCCCTGCAACTGGTCAGGACCAACATGCTGCTGTTCAACCGGGACGTCAGCGGCATCGAGGTGAAACGCTCCAGTTGCGATACCGTCGACGTGGACATCCATCTGCAGACCAGACCGGACTGGCCGGCACCGGCACGCATCTATCATGCGAATGTCCTGGCGTCGGCGGCCTACGCGCTGTTCCGCGACCTGCTGCTGGGCGACCTGGAACTGGTCCGTCTGCGCTTGCCGGAGCGACCCGGCGAGGCAACGCCATACGAGGAATATTTTCGGGTACCGGTGTATTTCGCTGGCGCGGGCATCACCTTCACTCTTCCGGCGGATCTGCTCGAAACCCGCATCGCCACCGCCAACGCCGCAGTCTTCCAGGCCTCCCTGGCGCTCAGCAGCGAAACCTTCAACATCCGGGTCGCCCGGGAAATGGGCGGTTATCGGCAGCGCATCGTGTCGCTGCTGGAGTCGCTGCAGGACCGCTATCCGAACATTGCCTGGGTCGCCCGACAATTGAGGGTCACCGAAAGAACGCTGCGCCGGCGGCTCGCCGAAGAGGGCACGACCTACAGGGCGGTGCTCGACCTGGTACGCCGAGACAGGGCCCGGCAACTGCTCCGGAACGAATGCCTGCGCATCGAGGATATCGCCGAGAGACTCGGCTACATGGACACCTCCAGCTTTCGCCATGCCTTCCGTCGCTGGACGGGACAATGTGCCAACGATTATCGCCAGGATCACACCCAGCCCCGGGCAGTGCGCCGCAAGGGGGAGCGCTGACCCAGCCCGGAACCGCCGATGCCAGCCGGGCTATCTCGCGGCCACGGCCCGTGGCGCCGGAGGGTTGATCATCAGGGCGAAGACCTCGGAGTGGGACTTCACATTCAACTTTGCGTAAATATGCCGGCGATGGACCTTGATGGTGGCGATAGACAAAGCCAGTCGATCCGCTATCTCCTTGTTCGAATGGCCATCGAGCATCAGGCGGATGACATCCGACTCCCGCGCGGTGAGCGGTGAGATCAATCCTTTCCAGGCTTGCATGTCCATGTCCTCCACCTTCGCCTCCACGCCCGCCTCCTCCCGGAGCGCGCCCTCGAAATGGACACGCTTCTTCATCAACGCGATCACCCAGGGACGAAGCAATTCGAACAGGGCGATCTGTTCGGCGCCGAAGCGACTCTCACTGCCCAGCGAAAGGCACAAGGTCCTTTCGTGGTCGAGCGGGACGTTATATTGAACTTCATCCGTCACGACATAATGAGAAAAGTACGCATTGTAATATTCGGTCGCTTCAAACTGTTCCGAGACGATATCCGGAAGATGGTACAGCCCACCATGCCGGCAGGTTCTGGATATCAGGTAGAAAGGATCCTGACGATAGAGCCCGGTTATATATCTGCTGATCAGCGGATCGGGTTCGACTTCCTCTCTTTCCTCCTCCATGAAGGAAAGAATCAGCGGAGTGGAATTGCTGAATATCAGCGCCGCCCAGTTGTCGACCGGCGCGAACTCGCCAAGCGTCCCCGCCAGGCTGCGCCAGAAATCCGCCCTGTCCAGCCGTTCGATCAACGCTCCCAGTGAGTCGTGCCAGGTGCTGCCGCGCAGTGCGATATCCACACAACTACTCCTCTGGGATTAGTCACTCGGCGTTATGTCAGGAAGAATTCGAATGTGCATAATATCGACGCATTCGGAGATAGCCACAGGTCAGAACTACCAGTTCTGGTAGGTGCAAAAAACCAACTTGTTTCGTTTCGGAAAGGAAATCCAATGAAAAAAGTTTGTGCACTGGCGTTATCGATCCTGACCATGATCGGTGCGACAGCGGCGAACAGTGCATGGGCCGCACAAACCAGCGTCCATCTCTACAACTGGTATGACTTCATCGCCCCGGAAACGCCCGGGGACTTCCGCAAGGAAACCGGCACCCGCGTGATCCTCGACACCTTCGACAGCGCCGAGACCGCCCAGGGCAAGCTGATGGTCGGCCGCTCGGGCTACGACGTGGTGGTGATCACCTCCAACATCCTGCCCGGACTGATCAAGGCCGGCGTTCTCCAGGAGCTCGACCGCGACAAGCTCCCGCACTGGGCGAACCTCGACCCGCAGATTCTCGGGAAACTGCAGGCCAACGACCCCGGCAACCGCTACGCCGTACCCTACCTCTGGGGCACCACCGGCATCGCCTACGATGTCGACAAGGTGCGCACGCTGCTCGGCCCGGACGCGCCAGTCGATTCCTGGGACCTGATCTTCAAGGAGGAGAACATCTCGCGCCTCAGCCAATGCGGCGTCGCGACGCTCGACTCGCCCACCGAGCTGGTTTCCATCGCCCTCAACTATCTCGGCCTGCCGCACAACAGCCGGAATCCCGAGGACTACCAGAAAGCCCAGGCGCTGCTGCTGAAGATCCGTCCCTACATCAGCTATTTCGACTCTTCGAAGGTCGACTCCGACCTGTCCAACGGCAACGTCTGCGTGGTGGTCGGCTGGCAGGGCACGGCCTACATGGCCCAGGTCAACAACGAACAGGCCGGCAATGGCCGCAGGATCGCCTACAGCATTCCGCGGGAGGGCTCGCTGGTATGGGCGGAGAACCTGGTGTTACTCAAGGATGCGCCGCATCCCGAGCAGGGTTATGCGCTGATCGACTACCTGTTGCGCCCCGAGGTCATCGCCAGGACCTCCAACTACGTGGGCTATCCGAATGGCAACCAGGCAGCGTTGGCGCTGGTGGAACGGAAGCTGCGGGAAAACCCGGCGGTTTACCTGAGCAAGGAAACCATGGCCACCCTGTTCCCCCTCGAGACCCTGCCACTGAAGCTCGAAAGAATCCGCACCCGGGTCTGGAGCCGGGTCAAGAGCGGCAGCTGACGGCCGACCCGCCACGCCCCGCCGGGCGAGTTGCGGGAAGCCTCGACAGCAGAACGTCCAGCAAGCTCAGCCGGAAGCGGCGAGGGTCTCGCCACTCACTGGAGCGGGGCTTGCCGGCGGCCCCATAACCGATCGACAGGCCTCTCCCCCGAGGCCCGGAAGCCTCGGGCACGCCCGATGGAGACAATCATGCTTATCCATTTCTGCCCCAGGCTGCTGACGCCCGCGGGGTTCGACCTGCCGTGCGAGCTGATCGACATCCGCATCAAGGAGTTCGACCTGCACCTGCTGGGCGGACGCGACGTGGTGGCGCGCCATCCCCTTCCCGACAAGCGCTACCACGTGGCCTGCCGCAAGGCCGGCTGCAAGGCGGTGAACGGCCTGCTGGTGGAGGTGGAGAAGCACGTACCGCTGTTCACCGTTGACACCCGCTGGAGCATCGACGCCGAGGTGGTCCTGCGCCACCGCGTCGAGTACGTGGTCCTCGATGCCGAGCACGACGCGGTGAGCGACTACATGCTGCTGTGGTGCGACGAGGTGCCCAACTACTTCCTCGGCCAGAGCAGCCCTGCGATGCAGGTGCCGCTCATGGAACTGATACGGGGGAATGCGCTGCAGACCGAGCGACAGGATGTGTTCCGCCTGCCGACGCTGAGATCCGAACGCCTCGACCGACAGCATGCCGACGCCAACCAGCACCTGCCGAGCCGGGACCAGGCGTTCCACGTGAAGGCCGAGCAGATCAGCTACGGGCTGGCCTGACGGCAAGGTCCTCCCGACGGTGTCCACGGGATCCTCGCTATCCGGCGGGCCGTGATCCACCAGCGGTTCTCGCGCGATGCCGTGAAAGCACCACGGACCGACGACCTGGCGGTTCGAGAGGGCTCAGAAACGCAAAAGCCCCGTTCGGCGGGGCTCTGAGTACGCGGATATGGCGGAGGCGGTGAGATTCGAACTCACGGAAGAGTCTCCCCTTCGACGGTTTTCAAGTCTATCGCTGAATTCAAGGTTTATGCGGGTTGCGGCTGGATTTCGTTTCCGCAATTCAGACATTTTTCCTTCGATGGATGCCGCTTGCTGCCTGGGTTGATTCTTAAATTGCGGAAATGATTTTGCCCTCCTCCAGACATGCCTGAGCGCCACTCTCCGCTCGTCGGACGCCCTCGAATACTGGATATTCATACAGCATAATTTCCGGCCCACTCGTCCGCCGGAGATTCCCATGTCCTACTCCGACCCTAGGCATTGCCACCATCAGCGCGTAACACAATGGCTCGCCGCGATACGGCAGCATGCCGCCTGGCTGTACGCCGCGGATGAGCAGTACCTGTATCTGGTGGCCGAGGCAAACGAACTCTATCAGTGCGGAATCGTTGGCCTGCAGGACCGCCACGACATGGTCACCGACGCCTTGGGGATGTACGGCTGGGCGATCGAGCACGGCATCACACGCGAGACGCACTACTGCGCGGACTGCTGCTACGACGTGCTCGACGGCGGCCGTGCTGTCGGGACGGTGGACAGCGAGGGGATCTACCACGGGCCCGCACCCGCACGACAGCGCCTGGGCTACATCAGCCGGGATCCGCTCGACGGGATAACATACCTCCGCCTGGGCCAGTCGCTCGAGCGCGCGGGCGTCGTACGCGGTCTGGAGATCGAACTCGACGCCGGCGGCACGCTGCTGCTTGACGAGCAGATCCCCAGCGACTTCCGGCCATGGCGGTGGGCCTGACTTTCAGCGCTCCGCTTCGTAGGCTGCTACGCCTGAGCCGACGGCGATCCATCCATCCGGCGAGTGCGGGCTTTCGCAGATCGACACTTCCACCGTCTGGCCCTCTTTGGGCTCGGCTGGAAGTATCGCCGCAGTGCGCCGGAGGTCGTTCGAAGACGGCGCGAAAGTGCTTTCAGAGCAGTGGAATGCCCATATCCCGTGCTTGCCGGAACTGCCGACCTGCCTGTCGAGCTTCAGCGTCCACTTCCCCGCCAATCGAATCACCAGCATCGCCCTGCTCCGTAGGAAAAGGCCTTAGTCTACTCCTAATCCTGACAGGCCTGATTCGCTGCCAGGAGCTGCGCCTCGTAACCGATCCGCTGCCGCCGCTCGGCCAGCAGCGCGCGGACCTTGGTCTGTAGGTCGTCGCTCTTCTTCAGCCCAGCCGCTGCCCAGGCCGGCACCTCGACCGCGGGCGCTCGGCACGGCACCGCCACCGGAACTTCTACGCGCACCGTGCGCGGCTCGGCTTCCTGCCGGCCGGCGCATCCCGCCAGCGCGACAATCATCAGCATCAGCACCACCCTCATAGACCCATCTCCTGATCGATGACCGCCTCGGCGGCCGCACACTGCTCACCGGCGGTTCGCTGACTCAGCAGGCGTTGGGCTCCGGCATACTGCTCCGCGGCCTGCTGCCGCCCTCGATCCACAGCTTGCGCGGCATCCCGGGCGCGCTGCTCGCCGGCCAGGCGCAGCGCGGCAACCTGCCGGACCTGCTCTGCCACTGCGGACTCCAACTCTCCCCGGGAGGCACGGCAGGCAGCCAGATCCGCGCTCGCGGCATCCAACTGCGGCCGGTAGTGTCGCGCACCGAGCCAGACACCGCCGGCGGCGCCGAGGCCGACCAGCAGCAGGCAGGCCAGCCCGACGGTTGTCCAGCGCCAAGGGATCACGACAGCGACTCCAGGAACAGCGCACGCTCGGCTGCTCGACGCTTAACCAGACCCTCCAAGCGCTTACCGCCCGCATTCACCCAGCGCGGGAACTGGTCCGCTGCTCCCTGGTAGTCACCCTTGTTCAGCAGCTTGAGCAGCGTGGACGACGCCAGGTTGGACGCGCCGAGGTTGTAGACGAAGCTCATCAGGGCATCCCACTGGTTCTGGGTCAGCGCAACTTTCACCAGCCTGTCTAGCTCTGGCTCGAAGCGCTGAAGGTCGTTCGACAGCATCCGCTCGGCCTGCTCAACGGTGATCGTCATGTAGCGGGTGACGCCCCGTGTGGTGCCGTAGCCAATGGTCCAGACACCTACCGAATCCTGGTAAGCAGACAGGCGCAGGCCCTCGAATGACTTGATGAGGCTCAGGCCTCGATCAGATGTACGCATTGATCAGACTCCAGAAACGAAAACGCCGGCTCTAGGGCCGGCGTTGAAGAGGATGCACAGCAGTTGCTGCTCAGTGATAGGCATAACTCTTCCCCCGAGCTTAAGTCGCAAACACGTACTCGATACCAAACGACGGATATCGACCATACGCCCAAATCTCCCCAAACAGATTTATGTTATTTAAAGCAATCTTGGCTTTTACGTTCAGCCGCAGCTTGGCCACTCCATTCACAAGGTAGTTCGGGTCAGCAGAATCGAACTCAAGGTATGGGTTAGAACCAGATCCGGAAATACCCGTGAAGTCTCCGCTGTAGACGGAAATGTTCAGTTCCTCTCCGCTCAGTCCTGTAGAAATTTTGACCAAGCTTCCAGACTGTTTATCCATCACAATAGAGAACACCCGAGCACCAAGCGCTTTAGTCACATTGGGGAACGAGTAAGGCTTGCGGCTGTTCAATACAGCCAGGCTATCATCAGGAAGGGCATAGGTTCGGCCTCCGGTAATAACGTAGTTATTGCGAAGGTATGAGAGAGATGGGTTCAAAGGCCCTGCTTGCCACGCTCCCAGGAAATGCAAGTTGTTGAATCTCTCAAGTGGCGCCAGCGCTGTATACGGCTCAGAAGCCCACCCGAAGGAACAGTTAGTTACGATTCTGCCTGTGTTCGCCCAGTTGATAGCCTGCCGAGTAGCTCCCGTACCCACAGAGGAAGCTGCTGACGACAAGTAAAGGTTATTAACACGCATCCTCCAATTATCGAACGATACCCGAGAGGTGTAGGTAGAAACCCCTTGAAGAATGAACACGTTGCTCTTGTCGGACAAGCTGGTAGTCGTGTTTGTGAACGCACCATCAGCCGGACAGTTAAGCAGCCCATCCTTGAACTCGAATTCGGCGGCCAGGCCATCAAATAGACAGTGCGTTCCAAAGGTTCCAGAGGCCGAGAACTCATATCCAGTCAGATCGATCTCATTTCCAATCCACGACATGCGACCGAGCGTCGTGGAGAACTGGAACGGGACCGGGCCACCCTCGGTGAACCCAACGGTACGCTGCGGAGCGTAGTGCCCACGAACAGCGATTTCGCTCACATGAACCGAGACACTCTTTCCGGGTGAGTTGTCGACGACTCGAAAAACATGGCCGCCTGCAAATGTGTACCCATTTGTTTTGCGCAGGTTGTACTCTGCGAGAATCCAGGCTTGTTCGTCAGTATCAACGCCGGAAGTAAAGGTAGTTCCCTTAATTTGCGTCGTGCAGCCGGTTGGATCAGTTGCGTACCGAAGAACGTCGCAATGACTGTATATATTTGCCTGGAACAGTCCGCCAAGAAGACGGAAATGATGTACGCCGTGTGTATCCAGCCCCTTACGGTAGTTGTGGTGGTAGTAACCGCCACTCACAACCATGTTTCCAACGCGAGTAGAGCCAGTTACTCCGTAGCCAGTTCCGACCTCGCCTGAGATGCCGTTGTATGCAAACTCTCCGCCAGTTACCAGAAGGGAGTCAGTATCTTCGACCCAGAAACCTGAACCTACGTTGTAGAACCCTTCGCACTCGTTGATGATTACCTCTTTAGTCTCAGGGCCATACATCGAGAATCCACGATAGTTGAAGTGCTCTACGCGAACACGATCAATCCGAATGCGATTCACGTTTTGCAGGATAAATCCCCACACAGCACCCTCATACGTCCAGTTTGAGCCTGGAGTGCCGGTCACAAGCCCTTTCTTGGTCGTGCCCTTGATGGTCAGGTTTGAGAATTCAATACTATCTCCAGACGAGAACTTCGCAATAGCATGGGCAATGTCGTTAGTAACATACCCACCACCAGTTACTGGCGCGTACTCATGAATAAAGTCAATGATGGTTGTGTCAATACCATCACCAACGATTCTAATTTTCTCGAAATTGCTGAAGTTAAGTTGACCAGTCTTGATACCCCAATGGCCAGCCGGAATATGGACACAGGCATCGCCACGACTGATTGCCTCAGCGATCAATGCGGAAAACGCAGCCGTGTTGTCGGTTGCGGTGATTCTGGATCCGTCGTTTCCGTCATACTCGGGAGTTCCAGAATAATCAGCAACTGCCCCGAAGTCTGCCAACGAAATAAGCTCATTCAGCTTTGCGTCTACAGTTCTGCTACGGAAACCGATATTCGAACCGCCATCTGATGCAGCAAGTTGCGAACGAAGGTCTCTATCTACCTGTGTAACAAGCAACAACTGATCAGTTGCCCAGTTTCCGCTGAGGTTCACAGGGAATGATGCCGGACGCTTGACGCTGTAAAGATTATCCCCGCGCTGGATCAGTTGGGTCGGACGATCTACAGTCAGCGGAGAGCCATCTACGTACTCCAGTACGCCTGGCTCGAAGCCCTGAGAGGCAAGGTAGTCGTTGACCTGCTGCTCTATTCCAAACCACGACTTTCGGGAAACACCAAAGCGGTCCACCCAAGAGACGCTCGAACGATCGTTCATCGCCGCGTCGAAGTTCTCGGTGTTGTCGTACAGATCGCGCGGGTCTTTGGAGCCCAGCGGGTTACCGGTGGCGTAGGTCGTCATGCAAATTCTCCGGGCATGAAAAAGCCCGCTCTATGGCGGGCTCTGGATTTGTGTGTGCGGTCAGTTGGGGGCGCTGGCGTTGTCGTAGGTGTAGACCCTGGGGTCGTAATTCACCGCTCGGACGGACGCCGCGGTATTGCCGTTTGGATCGATTGAACTGATCAGGGCTGGGTATGGATTTCCCAGCAGCAGGTGCGGCGGTTCGATTTCCCACGAAACATCAGGGACGAAATCGATGCTGGGAATGCTCAGCCGGTAGTCGTCGATCCTCGACGCCGGATATCCACCGGAAACCGTTCCGTCTGGGCGCCGCAGGTAGAGCGCTGGCGAGTTCAGCAGTGACCAGTCGAGCGGCTCGCTGGACTCGATCAGGACCGAGTTTCCAGAGATAACGAACGATTTCAGGTATGCGCTCTGCGCCAGGCCAGGGCCGGGAACATCGCCGGCGAGAGCCACGTAATCCCAGAACTCGCTGTTCAGCGCGTCTAGGCCGGTATCGAACGAGTACTCTGTTCGCCGATATCGCTGCGCCATCCGGCGGCGCATCCCGTAGCGCCAGGCGCGATCGCGGTTTGTGACACCGACAGCCGTGATCTTCTCGACCTTCCTGCCGACATCGCCGGGCAGCCGGCACTGGACGGTATCTTCGATCCAGCCGTTGGCATTGATGAACTCCACATCGACTCCGTCATAGTCGTCCTCAGACGGAGCGCTGATGCTAATCCTCAGTGGGCCATCCATGTTCTGCGGCGAGTACATGTGCCCGAACGTTGTCCTTGGCTCGTCTCGGGCCGCAGAGATCACGCCGCGCTTGATCGTCTTCTCCGCATACCCAGCCGCAAGCACGTCATCCATGATCTGCGCGACAGTTACCTTGCCGTCCTCGTAGATCATGTCGAATGTGTCGCCGCGGGCCTTCCAGATGGCGTCAAGCCGATCGAGTTCCTCAAGATCGAGATCCGCATCGGTGTAGCCGCGTTCCTTCGCGATGTAGCAGAGGAATGGGACGATGTCTCGCGTTGCTATCTCGGGTGTCCATGCACCGTTCTGCCGAGTCGGTAGCATGCGGGTAGCCTCTACCGAGACGCGGCTTTCTGTCTGCGCCGCGATGCGGTCAGACGACCGATATCGAACAGCCATCGTCGTGACGCCGGTGTAGGACGATGGAGCCTGAAGGCGCGCGCGCATCCCGTACCACTGTGTGCGGTCTCGGTACTCGGATGTTGAGTTGCCACCCTGGTTGACGAACACTTTTCGGATGCGAAACTCGGGCCGCATCATGTACGGAAGCGAAATGCCGTCCGTGAATCCCTGCTGATCGAGCGAGCTTCCCGCATGGTTCATGCTGACCGTCATCCATGCGCCGCCGATAGCCATGTCTCGCCACTGGATGTCGTAATAGGTGCGGATCTGGTAGATCTGTCCTTCCCTGCCTACACCGCAAAGCCCCTCTGGGCAAAATACGTCGATCTCGACGAAGTTGGTCTTCTCCGACACAGGGCACGCCGGGAAGGGACCGCGCCAGCCCCCTTCTAGGCTGGTCGGATCGATGGTGACTCTGGACGTAGACGAGTTGAGAGCGGTGAATCCTGGCCAGTCAACATCGACACCGCCCGCACTGGTCAGCCGCTCGACTGTGAGTTGCTGCGCGCTGTACGCCGTGATCCGATAGCGCAGCCCACGCGGGCCGATTGCTGCATTTCCGGAGCCGGTCTGCAACGCATTGGCCGGCGAACCGTTGCTGTAGTTGAGCGTCATCGACGTTGAGGTGATGTCGTTCACCAGATAGAGGCCGCCGTTGGTGCCAACCACCTCGATCTCGTCGCCAACATCCAGGCCGAGTTGGGCGATATCCCCCGTCACGACGTCGCGATTCGTCCCGCCGCCATCGTTCACCGAATAGGGGTACATCGCCTCAACCCGGAGGATCGTCCCCGCAACCCAGTCAGAGGGGAACGACCCGGCTCCGGCAGAAATGATGATGTTCGTTCCGGAAAACGTGAACGTAGTTGCCGACGGGTTCGGGGTGAGATTGGAACTCTCGGTCAGGTCCAGGCCGGCATTACCAGTTGAGCTCGCACCAACTTCCTCAACCAGGTGCCACCAGACCGATGCCGGGTGCCCGCTGACGTTCTGCCCTGGTTCGAAAATCTGGAAAGAGGCATCAGCGCCCAGTGCCAGGAACGACGTGTCACCGATTTTCGCTGCCCCTTCGGCGATCTGGAACCGACCACGGCCAATACACAGGAGCATTTCGGTCCACTGCTCACGCGGACCGGCGAAATACTTCCGGGGCGGCAGGATGTAGTCGGGATAAATCAGGCGACGGCCAGCGACTTCGCGTATCGCATCGCCGAGCTTGACCTTGTTTCCACGCGCACTGGTTTCAGAGAGCGACGCGCCCTGCCCTGGGTTCGTTGGCATGCCAGGCAATTGAGGCATGAGCATCCGAAAAACGGATTGCGCACCTTTGAACAGCGCTGCCGTGATCGTGAACGGATCGGTCCCGCGCGGGAGCTTATAGATCCTCACAATGTCGCCGCGATCGATGATGCGCTCGGCCCACTCACCGGGATGGATGAACTCCTCATGGGCCTTTTTTTGCTTGTCGGTCAGGTCACCGCAGAGCGCAACCTCGGCGGGGACAACACCGATGGAGAACGGGTGGACATCGTGGCAGCGGTACCCAGGAGAATTCGCGGTCAGCCAGGCATGAATCGTCATCCTGCGGCCGATCGGATGCCGCTCCAGCGGTTCTCCGTCAAGGAGCGATGGGTAGATTTCGATCACGGTAGAAGACCACCTTGGAGTATTTGTCACCGAACTTCTGGAGCGGGGTAAGCGACACCCCGCTCCCCGGATTGATTTCGAGAACCCGCAGGCGTCCATCTACCTCGACCAGCAGGCCTACGTGATCGAGCAGACGCCCTCTATAGGCCGCGGCGATGACCCCAGGTCCTGGCTCGCATTGCTCGAGCGCGCGCTGGATCTCCATATCGCACGCCCGCTGCATCGAAACCGGGGTGAGTCGCGTGACACCACCGAAGTCGGTCAGCATCGGCAGTCCGAACAGCTCAACCCGCGCTATGAGCGTCAGGCCCCAACAGTCCAGGCACGGCAGGGACCGCCCGCCCTCGGTATAGATGGCGGTGAGGTATCTGTTCGGCATGGGATCAAGGCCAGTATTTGAGTCCGGGGAACTCGCTGACGTTGTAGATGTGGCGCAGCGCGGCGGTGTTGATGAGGTCGTAGTAACCGGCCTCGACCTGAACAGTGAGACCCTCGAAACCCGGCGTCTTGACCCTCATGCGGTATGGCCGCTCAGCGGGTGCTGTGAGATCGCTTTCCAGATATATCCGCAGGATCAGGGTCACATACTCCCCCGCCTCCAGGGCTTCGTTGATACGCTGCTGTGCGAATCCGGTCACGTTGTCGATTGCGAATCCAACGTTCTGGTTTCCGCTGTTGTCTCGCTTCGGAATCGATACGTCGATAGCGCCAGCGATGAACGTCAGCAGGCGCCCGTCTTCGGTCATGCAGGTGAGATCGTCATAGCCCTGGCAGATGAGGATAGGCTCCGGCCACGCCGGGCATGACAACTCGACCGTGGCGAACTGCAGGTCTTCACCGCCGGAGGCATAGAAGCGCTCAAGAGCCGTCGCCATGTCTAGGCCACTCCCTGTTCATCGCGATGTCGAAGATGTCGGCGAGGAGGATGTACTCGGGCAGAATCTCGGCCCAGCCTGGGTCGATGATCGAGCGCTCTCGCATCACGACGGTTGCGTTGAAACGCCAGTGGTCGCGCCCGACGAGATAGCCGCCGTCGTAGATCCCCTCGAAGTGCAGGTTGCACGGAACGATTCCCTCTTCCGTACGCAAATCGCACTCGAACCACTTGACGCCGTCTTTCAGGACGTCTCGGTACCACCCCTTGAACAGACGCGCCTGCTCAGCGGTGAACAGCCAAGAAACCTCCAGAGCAACCGGCACGCCGCTGAAGTTCCGTCGATAGCGTGCCCGGCCGCTCTGGAGGGCGGTCCTGGCCATTGGTTCAACCGTCTTGAAGCCGTACCCCTCCCTGAGCGGAAAGGGAAGGCCATCAGGCCATTTGATCATCGCCCTGCCCTCCTGAATCCATAGGCGCCTTCGATTGCTTTCGGGTAAAGCCCCTGGCCAGACGAAACCTTGTTGGCAAAGTCCTGCTCGACCGCATCGAGAGTTACCCGCAGGTTGTTCCCGTCCATGGCGGCGGTGGCGGAAACCGGCGGACCGTTGTTGATGATCTGCAGGCTGATCTGCGGCGAGCCTTGAGCGGAGGCGTCGCCGTTGCTGATCACCTCTCCACGGGTGTTCGGCAGCATGTACTGCCGGCCATTCGCAGCCTGGAATACCTCTGGTGCGCCGTTCTCGTTGATCCGGTACATGCCGCCCGCCCCTACGGGACCGCCGTACTGGCGACCTCCAGCGAACATCCCAAGCATTGCCGGGATGGCGGCCGCCATTGCGGTAAGGCCAGCCGTTGCCGCCCCGCCGAATGACGCAACCGAAGCGGCAGCGGCGGCTGGCGCGTAGGCAGAAGCCATAGCTGCACCTGTCGCCGCGGCTGTCGTCGCCGCAGCCGCCTGCTGGGCCTGCCCCATGATGAAGTTCTTCGCCTGTTCGATACCGACCTTGACGAGGGCGCCCACGACCTGGTTCAGCATGGCGCCGGCCAGTTGTCGCATTGCATCGGCACCGTTGTTCGCCCCGGTTATCAGCCCTGTCAGAGCGTTCGTGCCGGCCTGCTGCACCTGATCCAGCGTTGCCATGATCATCTCGTTGCCGGCAGCCTGGCGGCGGAATCGCTCCTCCTCCAGTTGCTTCATCGTGGCATCGTGCTGTTGCTCGGCCTGCGCCTTGAGTTCCAGGTAGCGCTGGTCCTCGAGCAACTTGGCCTCGTTCAGCTTTTTCAGATTCTCCAGTTCGGTCTGGTAGCGCTGGTCTTCGCCGGCGATAGGGTCCATTTGCCCCAGCAACTGCTTGTTGGCTTCGACCTGTTGCGCTTCGTACAGAGCTGCGGCGAGCGCGCGGACCTGGGCGACCTGCTCCGGCGTGGCGTACTCGTTGAGTTGCAACTCTGCCTGGGTCTGCATCAGGTCCTTGCCCTTCAGGCCGACAAGAGCGAGTTGCTGGCCGAGGCTGGCAATGGTGTCGATGTTTTCCTTCTGCGCCTGGGCGAGTTCCTGAGCGGCTTTCTTGGCTGCCTTCTGCGCCTCGGTGAGCTTCTTCGTGCCTGCCGTGGCAGCGGCCTCGGCGTTGACAGTGCCTGTCTTCCCGCCAGATTTCCCCTGGGTAGATGGTGGCGCCACATTCGGCACGACTACCGGAGGCTTCTTCTCCTGGTCCTTGTAGAACTGGTCGATCAGCGCTTGTGTCGCGGCGATGTTCGCCTTGATTTCGTCCTCACTGAACAGCGCGATCGCCTGCCCTTTCCCACCGATGCGCAGGCGCTTCAGCGGGTTGGCCAGCATCTCCTGGTACGTGTTGAGCTGGTCCTCCAGGCGGACAATATCGTCAGACGCCGCGCCGTGTAGCGCCGCGGCAATTCCCTCGGCCGCCCATTTGACGATCCGAACGGTTTCTTTCGCGCCGGAGATGATCTGGTTGAGGGCGCCTACCACCCCGGCCGCCAACTCCTGGGCGGCACGAATGGTCTCGGGGTCCTGCAATGCATCCGCGAGTTCGGCGATGTTGCTGGTCAGAATCTGGCTGGCGCCGCTCGACTCGTTCACCTTTCCGATGAACACCGTCATGCTGTTGCGCAGCTTGGTAAACGAGTCTGCGACCGATGTTTCCATCTCATCGGCCAGTGCCTTGTTCTCGTCCCGGGTGCGGCGCAACCCTTCGTTCAACGCCTCGACAGACAGCTTCCCGCTGGCGCCCAACTGCCGGATTTCAGCCTGGGTCCTCCCGGTAGCCTCGGCGATGCCCTCTACGATCGACGGCGTCGCGGCCATGATCGAGGCCCAGCCATCGGCTTCGACCTTGTTCTTCATCAGCGCCTTGGACCACGCATCCATGGCGGTGGTGGCCTGGTCGGCGCGAGCAGCGTCGCGAACCAGCGCGTAGGAGAACGAGTCGGTGATGTCCAGAACGTCGGACGTGGTGTAGCCGAGATCCCTGAGCGTGTCAGCCGTAGCCAGGTAGACCTCTTGAGCCTCGCTCAGCGCCCGGAAGGTGCCGTTGGCGGTCTGCAACAGGCGCTCCTGCACCATGGCGTACTCTTCGGCGCTGCTGGTGGCGTTCCGAATGCGCGAGGCCATCTGGCCGTACTGGTCGGAAAGCTCGATGACCGACTGGAGCGTCCGGAGCGAAAGGTAAGCGGCAACGACCCGGGTCAGCCCGCTGTATGCCGAGGTTTGGGCGCCGATCTGCTGGTTGGCCTGCCGCACAGCCCCGGCCACCCTGGTCATGCGGGTCTGCAACTTCCCAGCAGTCGCATCGGTCCGCTGCATGGAACCCTGCATGCTGTCCAGCGAGCGATCGGCGGCGTTCGCACCGTTGACGAGGCTGGAGGTATCCGCCTCGACGGTGTAGTAGATGCTGCCGACATTCTCAGCCATCAGGGTGCTCCTTTCGCCCGCGCCTTGCGCTTGGCCTCGATCTTGTCGAACCACTCCATCGTCGCGTCATGCTCTGCCGCGGTCGGGGCTCTGGCGCCCGGAGCGTTCGATTCGGTTGGGGGGTATTTCGCGCGCAGGGCGCCGATCAGGCCGGTCATGGTCATGGACCAGGCTTCGCGCTCGCTCAGCCCCAGGTGCGCTATCGCCGTCGCGACGTACTCCCGCGCAACGAATTCCCCCGAGTAGTTCGGCTCTTCGTCGTGGCGCCGGGGGAGCGGCGGAAGCGCCCCAGTGACGCCGTGCTTCAGCAGGCAGCGCGCGAGAGGCACAAGGTGCTCGACGTCCGCAGTTCCTGGCCGGTAGACCAGGTCCTGGTCGTAGTAGCCAAACACGTCGGACAGGTCCTGCTCACTACAGGCCACCACCACGGCCAGGGCGTCCGCGAACTGGTCCGCCTGATGCTTCTCGGTGATCGGGTCGCTCATGACGCGCGCGAAGACGTCGACAATCTCGGCCGGCGTACCGAGCTGGGTCATGGCGTACAGGGACGGCCGCAGGAGAAAGAACTCCCCCGAGGCCGTGTGTACGCCTATCTCACCGATCTCGGTGAGGATCACGGTGCAGTAACGGTTACCGGAACGGTCACGCTCACCGACGGCCGCGCCGCACTGGTGATTTTCACCGTGGTGGTACCGACATCAACACCGGTCACCAGGCCGGTCGAGCTCACGGTGGCAATCGCCGGCGCCGCGCTTTCGTAGACCAGGCCAGGAGCCGCACCGGTCGGGGATACAGCGGCGGTCAGTTGCTGGGTGGCGCCTTCGGCGATCGAGACGGAGGTCGGCGAGACAGTGATGCCCTGCACCAGCGGGACAACCGTGACAGTTGCGGTATCGGTGACGCCCGGGGCGACGCTGGAAGCGGCGGTGATCGTGGCGGTACCGGCCGACAGAGCGCTCACCTCGCCGGTAACCGCGTTCACCGCGGCCACGGTCGGCGCACTGGAAGTCCAGCGCAGGCCTTGCGGAGCGCCAACAGGCAGCACGACGCCCTCGAAGTTGAAGCCTTCGCCAACGGTAAGCGAGAGGGTCTCCGGCACGACCTGAATGCTGGTCGGGTCCGGCGCATCCGCGTCGGGGGTATCCTCGACGATCAGGCCGAAGTCGGAAGCGGTCGCCGAAGCCTCGAAGCTGTAGGTGGTGACATCGTCGTACGGCGCGGAGCGACTGAGGTTGCTGATGAGCATGAATGCGGTGAAGGTCAGGTCCGGGAAGGTCATGCGCATCCAGACAACAGGCTGTCCGCCGGTCGCGTCCGGCTTCACGACATGCTTCGTCAGGTCGATCAGGTTCTGCGCGCCGGCACCGGAGGCCTTCACGGTACCGTCACCGGAAATGGTCAGCGTCTGGAAACTGGCCAGGTTCTCCCGCAGTGCGCCAACCGAGTCGGAATCAGTCGCGTCGATGGTGTCCCACTCGACGGTGAATTCCTTCGTGCGGAGCGACCCAAAACGGCGCCAGTCATTCTCCGCCGGCAGCGCATCGCCGCACCCGATGTAATACTCGAGCACGACGTCGCGGCCCGGAAATTTGAGCTTCTTGCAAGCCATGTCTGGCCTCCTGATTAATAGAGAACTTCAAGGTCCAGGCTGTACCAGGCCCGGTTTTCGGTGGTGTATCCAGGCCCGATCGGCTCGCCGATTGCCCGAACAGATGCGGCGCCACAGGGGACGCTGTCACCAAGCGCTACCTGCGCCAGGGTCTCGATTGAGTTGCCGACGTCGACAACGTGTTTCCGGACGCCCTTCGGGCCGAGGAGGATCACCTTGAACCGCAGGCGACGAATGTCGACCTGAGTCGGGGGGCCGCCGGTTTGCTGGATCGCTGCGATGAATGCCGAGTCGAGCGAGGGGTGGTCGACCCACATCCCGCGGCTGTACTGGTAGCCCTCGCCCAGGATCGAAGCCAGCCAGTCCTGGAAGGCGTCGTAGGGGGTCATACGCGGTATGTCCTGCGGAGGATGGCCGGGATGGCTGGAATGATCTGGTCAAAGCCCTTCGTGAGAAATTCAGGCTCCGCATTCGGGTCCCAGTAGTCCCCCCGGCTAGGGTCGTTCTCGTCCCGCGGCTGGCCGGCGAGAGTGCCTGGCGCATCGTGGACTGCTGCTGCGTAGGCAGCGGTGTAACCGACGCTTCCCTCGACCCCGTTTGGGCCAACAGTGATCTGGGGGGCCGTTTGGCTGTTGACCAGAGTCGATGTGTCGATCGGTATTATGGTCTGCGCCATTGCCGCGCCCTGGCTCAGCACCTCATAAACAGCGCGCTCGGAAACGCCGCCGGCAATGTTTTCGACAGCCACACGAAGATTCCGCCGGACGCGGTCGATGCCCTTGACTGGCATGGGTCACCTCAAAGGTTGAAAGGTTGATCTGCAGGACCTCATGCACCGTATTGGATAGAATTCATGCGCCGCACACGCGCAGGAGAATTGACGATGCTCACCGCAAAGCGATTGCAAGAGGTAGTTGTCTACGAACCCGAGACTGGCCTTTTTACCTGGAGGAAAACGCTCTCCAATCGAGCCATAGCCGGTCGTCAGGCGGGCACCATTGATGCGCGTGGATACTTGGTGATCAAGATCGACGGAAAGCGCCATCAAGCAAATCGTCTTGCCTGGATTTACGTCCACGGGAGGCTGCCGAATGGAGTGGTGGATCACTTCGACGGAGTTCTCACCAACAACCGGATATCCAACCTTCGTGAAGTACCTCAATCCACCAACACCAAGAACAATAAAGTCTCGAAGAACAACACTTCTGGGCACCCTGGCGTCTATCTGAACAAGCGAACCGGTCGCTGGTACGCGCAGATATGGGACAACATGAAATGCATCCACCTGGGCAATTTCATAGATAAAGCTGACGCAGTGGCAGCAAGAAAATTGGCTGAGGATAGACTTGGTTACATGGTTCGAATCTAAGTCACGAGCAGAAAATCAGGATCCTCTCCAAAAAAGCTCATGTCCCAGTTCGTCACCGAGCGAATCTCTTCCCAGCCGTTGGAGCCGTCGAACTGGATCAGGTCCAGGTACTTCGGCCGGCGGTCCTCGGTGAATATCTGGTGTCGCGATACGAATTCGGCACCTCGCGCCCCAGACTGACCACCCTCTTCCCGCATCTGCTCGCTCTTGGCGGTCCAGGTGCAGGCGATCTCGTACTCGGGGCCGTAAACGGCCTCCTGCGTCGAAAGGTCGAAGTGCAGGAATGGCCGAACCGTCGCCGTGTTGGTGTAACTCCAATTCGCTGTCGTGCTCATGAGTCACCACACATGCAGCCGCCTCGCGCGATCCAAAGGCCGCCATGGGCGGTTTGGGTTGGATTCGGTGGGATCAGTTCCGTCGCACATCCGTACTTGTCCAGTGCGTTCAGCAGGGCCAACTGCGCCTTCCAGCGATCAGCAAAGGCCTGGTAGCGGAACGATCGAGAAGCGCCGGATGGGGCCGTCTGGCTGCTGATGTACTTGTCGGCCTGGGCCAGCGCAAACAGCGCCAGCAGGTAGGCCTGAATCAGCAGCGCGGTCGATGCCGGGTAGTGGGCATCCAGGCAGTCCTGGATCTCCTGCAATTGCTCGATCCACGCCGCGAGGATGAAATCGGGCACGTTGTCGATGCCCTGGCTCTGCAGGTACTGCCGGGCCTGTTCAACTGTGATCATGTCCGATTCCTGGAAGAAGAAGGCCCCATTTCTGGGGCCAGAAACGACGAAGCCGCCCGCAGGCGGCCTCTCGTCACGCACCGCTCACTTGGCCGGGAACAGCTTCGCCAGTTCGCCCTCCGGCAGCAGGGCGGCAAGCGCTTCCTCGCCCTGGCGGCCATCGAACTCGATCTTCAGTTCCTTCAGGCGCGCTTTGATCAGCTCGCGGCGCTCGCTTCCGTCCGGGATCGCCGGGGTCAGGGTGCCGGCCTGGGCCTTGGCCTGCTCCCGGATACTCGCTGCTTCCGCGTTGGCTGCGGCGATGATACCTTCGGCCTGGGCCTTGGCTTCGTCGATCATGGCATCGACGGATACACGCGCTTCGGCGAGAGCTTGCCTGGCCGCTTCGTCGACCTGGGCCGAAACGTCCAAGGTCAGGCTTCCGTTCCTGAGTGCGCCAACCTCGCGCACGTTCGGCAGGAGCGCAGCGGCAAGTGATTCGAGTTCCAGCACCTGGCCCTTGGAAACGCCGTTCCAGGGCTTGATCACCTCGTATTTGGGCATGTCGGTCTCCTTACGCCAGGTTGGCGCCGTAGATCACGCCGGACAGACCTTCGTCGTCCTTCTTCACCTGGATGCCCATGGCGCTCATGATCTGGAAGTTGTAGTTGACCTGCGGCAGCGGGCGCGGCAGCGGCACAACGCCGGTAGCCATGCCGACCAGCGGGGTGACCACGTCGCGGAGGCGCTGATAGCCCAGGAACTCGTTGCCCGACAGGGCGAAGGTCTGGCGAACCGCGCGCGCCGGGATGAAGCGCATGACCGCATCGAGCACGGTGCCGGCCACCACCGCGTTGGCACCGCCGCCCATGGTGATCATGTAGGGCTGGGACAGGTTGGCGTTGATTTCCGGGGAAACCCAGAGAACATCGTAGGCGTCCACCTTGTTGGCACGCGCAGCTTGGCCGAATGCGCCTTTGGTGAAGAAGTCGATGATCTGCTGCGGAGTGGCGGTGGTCAGGTCGATGTTCGCGCCGCCGGCGCCGGAGCCCAGGTTGACCTTGATGGTGTTGCGGTGATTGCGCAGACCCTGAGCCGGGTAGTTCTCGACCTGGATGTTGGTGGCGCCGTCCAGGGTGTAGGCAACGATCCGCTTGTTGAACTTGCGGAGCTTCGCAGCCTGCGAGTCCAGAACCAGGTCGATGCCGACGGTGTTCATGCCGGCAGCATGGCGCCAGTTGACACCGTAGCCGGCGGTGAACACCGGAATGGGGTCGCCATCGGAGTTGTACTCGGTGTGATCGAAGGAGTACGGGGCCTGGCCGTCGATGCTCACCGACACATCATCGGCGATGTCGCCGACCACGTTGTAGAGCTTGGCGGTCTTGCCGATCGGCAGCACGGTCTGCACCTGCAGGAGATCGTTGACGATCTCCATGCCGGTTTCCTGGTTTCGGTACTGGATGATCTGGGCGTCGACCTCGGCCCAGAACTCACGACCCAGGCCGGCGAGCGCGTTGCAGGCCAGCATTTCGGGGGTCATGGCGCCGCGGTGGTGGGTGATCATCGCAGCGTTCTGGTTGTTCCAGATGTTGCGGTTGGCCTGCAACTCCTGGTAGTGGCCCATCAGGCGAGGATGGGCGGCGATTGCTTGCTGGGTGAGGAACATGTGTCCGTACTCCTATTAGGGCGCCGGGGCGGCGACACTGCCGACACGGAAGCGGATGCGGATGAAGTCGGTTTCGCCGGAGGCGATGACTGCATCGTCCTGGCTGTACCCGAGGACCGTGTCGGTATCGCTCGACGCGATGGCACCCTGGCCGCTGGTGCCGAGTTTGATCGGCGTGTCCTTCTTGTAGGTGCCGGCCGGGCACAGCACGGCGAGCTCGCGACCCTCTTCGACGTAGTTGCCCACGGCCGAATGGCCGGCGGGAACCGCATCGCGGATGTTGAGTCCTTCGTGATGAGCGCAGTCGATGACGTAGAGGCGGCCAACGCTGGCGCTTGCCTGGGCGAACAGGTCGCTGCCATTGATCACGGCGAACGTGCCGGGCAGGAGTTCCGCGGCGGTCTTGCGGGTTTCGGTCTTGAACAGCGACTTGCCGTCGATGTTCACGCGACGATAGCGAGACATGGCTTACTCCTTCGGCAGGTTGGCGATATCGGCGGTGAGGCCGCCTTTGTCGGTGGCAGCATTGGCGCCCAGCGGAGCGGATTCGCCGCACTGCTTGAACATTTCCTTGAGCGCGTCGCCGGCCAGGCTGTTGGCGATGACCTCGCCAAACTTGGCCTTGACCGCTTCGCGCATGCTGTCTTCCTCGGCGCGCTGGTTGGCGGTCAGCGTGTCGGCCAGAGCCTTGTGATTGGCGACTAGGCCGTCGACCTTGTCGGCCAGGGGCTTGATGATGGTGTCCGCCAGTTCCTTGATGGCGTTGGAGGTGTTGGTGCCGATTTCCTTCACGATTTCGGCCTTTTCTTCGGGGGTCAGGGGCATGTCGCCCTCCTTCTCAGGTTGATCAGGCCGAGCCTGACGATGGGTGAAAATGTTCTTGATGCTGTTGGCCACCATGGCGGCCCAGGACTCTTGCCTGACAACGGGCTGGCCGGATTCGTCAAAGACGATCTTCCCTGCCTCGAGCTTGTAGCCGTACACCTCGGTCACACCGCCATTGCGGCTGATCACAGCCTGAGAGTCGGTGAAGTCGGCAACCCATGCGTACTGATCGGGCCCGGAGGCGAATCGCTCCTTTGCGGCGCGATCGAGACGCTGCTCCCGCTCCCGATAGGACTCGCCAACCAGAGCGCCGGAATTCGGCTGAAGCGGGACAGCCTGATCGGCGTTTACCATCAGGCCGACGCCCTGCTCAGGAGTGGCCGCCCCTACTTCGTGCAGCAGGATCGCGTCGTGGTCCATGCTCTGGATGTCGGCGACCCACTCCGCGCCCTGGGCACGCTGGCTTTCGTTCGGCTCGATGCGATTGAGGAATGCGGCAACGCTGGTATGGATCGGGGGGACGTCCTCCCCCTTCTCCAGCGCTTCGACGCGCCGCAACAGTTCACGGCCGCCCTCCGTGGACTTGGCGAACTCGACGTCGACCCACTTCTCCATGTAGACCCGGTTGCCTGACTTCTTCACGTTGCGGTTCCAGGCGCCGACGTGGGCGGCGTTGATCCCTTCAGGGGAGAACGCAGACACGAACTTCCCGTCGACCATCGGGTGCCCGAGCGGCGCCAGCGTTCCCTCCAGGCCTGGGTAGTGCTTGTCGATCTGCTCGGCGGTGTAGAGACCACCGTTCATGATCACGCCGGCCGGCAGGGTGTAGCTCGGCAGAACCAGATGTTCGCGCCCGTTGTGTGTCTCACGCCGAATGCTGGCGCTGTTGACCTGGGTGGTGATGTTGACCTGCATGGGCATGGCTCAATCCTCTTTCGCCCAGGGCCCGCGCCCTTTGGCTTTCATGACTTGGTAGTTGCGGCGCGCGCGCTCGACGATGGCCGGGACCACCGGGTTCCCTTCGTCATCGACCAGTACCTCGACCTGGCTGCACTTGCAGTTGCTCGCAATTATCTCTCCGGCTACCATCAGCCCAGACAACTCCTCGAGGTCATAGACATGTCCGCAAAAATCGAATCGCTTGACCATTACGACCTTGTCAGCAGATATCTGGCTGGACAGTCCGAACAATCCATTGCCAGGGAGGCCGGAGTATCCAGAAGCGTGATCCAGCGAATCCTGACGGAACGCGGGGTGGAGCGGAGAAACAGAAAGATGGGCGCCCTGCAACGGTACTCCGGCCTCGATTCTGCCGCCCGGAGAGCCGTTACCCAGGCCGCCATCTCCGTTCGGCGTGGACAAATCGAGTCCGACGAGATTCGGGCCAAGAGGGCTGCGGCCCAACGAGAAGACAGAGTTGGTATGTTCGAAGCCGAGGTGATCAAGGCCTTGCTCGAGAGAGGGGTTCATGCCGAAGGTCAGCGGGCAATTGGCCCGTACAACATGGATATCGCCCTTGACGAGCCTTCCGTCGCCGTGGAGATCTACAGCATTCACCCCACTAAAGAACGAATGGCCAGACTCCATCAGCGCGCCGAATACATCCTCGACACTGGAACATCCATGCTTGTCGTTCAGGTCACCTACCCCAGGCGCATCTTCGACCTCTCCGCGGTTTGCGAGAAGATCATCTCCTTCCATGATTTTGTGCGCCGGAATAAGGCCTCGGCAGGTCATTATGGGGTGATTCGGGGTAACGGCGAGCACGCGCCCACCAGCAGTCACAAGCTCAATGGCAGGCCCCTCATAGTAGGCTTTTGACCCAGCAACAAACCTTCCGCGAACCCTTGTCCCCGGCAGGTAGCAGTTGATCGAGTTTCCGTCTCGGCTGTACCAGTCCCTCACCTCATCCGAGGTGTAGAGCCTGGCGTGCCTGGCCGCATGGGTGGCCCTAGTGCTGGGGGACAGGGCCGACATGTGCATCAGCTTTGACTGGACGCCGTAATCGGCCTCGGCAGCGTCTTTCTCGTCCCAGCGAGCCCTTCGGAGTGCGGTAGTGACCTCGGTGCGGGCGATGCGATGGCCTCGACGCGCCTCGATGCCGGTCTGGGCGGTCAGATCCCGTGCAATCTCGCGGGGATTCTTCCCGCGCCCCATGCCTTCGGCGAGGATGCGCGCCATGTCGGCCTTGACCTGGCCCGACAGCCCCTTCATTTCCTCGAACTCCCGAGCGCGAAGCAGCGCCATCCGCGCGCGGTAGGCGTCGGATCGAAGCAGGACATCCAGCGACTCCCGGCCAGCGCGATACGCCGGCGACTGCTGCGCCAGGTTGGCGTGGGTCTGCGCAGTCCCGCGGATGTAGGCAACCCCGACGTAGGACTCGAAGAACCAGAGGTCACGCTCCCCGCCCTCTTGCAGGATCTCGTCGACCATCAGGTTGGTGTCGGCGAAGATCGCGGAGAGAAGGGCCTGGTCGAGACGGTAGGTGTACTGCTCGTTCACCACCGGTTGGGCCGGGATTCGATCCAGGGCGGCCACGTAGCCATCCCTGATCTTCCGCATGCGCCTGTCGAACTCGCGCATTGCGCCTCTTTCCAGGCGATCTACCCCGGTCGGGTCACTGCTGCTCGCCGGTAGGATCGGTGCGCGCGGCATCTTCATCCTCCGGTTAGGTATCAGGCAGCGGGTCACCGCCCACGAGCGGGTCGTAGCCAGCCTCTTCGCGGATCTCCTCCGCGGTGAATACCGGCTCGCCAGTGCCGATTGCGGCGCTGTTGATCTCGCTCATGGTCTTGGAGTTGGCCAGGCGCTCGGCCTTGGTTGGAACGGTGAGGTCATCCCAGATTGCCGTGAACTCGGCCTTCAGCGGGACCACGCCGATGCGCATCAGGTGCCCGAACAGGTCGTTGATCTCGAACGTCAGTTCTTGCACCCGGCGCGCCTGGCATCTGGCGTTGTGGTACTTCTGATCCTCACTGCTCGCCCTTTCGCCGGTCTGCATGCCCACCAGGATCTTGGTCGGGATGTCGACGCCGGCGGCGGCGGTTTGCAGGTTGACGTTGTACGTTGGGCTGGGGTCCGAAACAGCGGACACCATCTGCGTGACGGTCGCCCCCTGGGTTGGGAGCAAGACATCGTTCCCTCGGTTTAACTGACGCGCTGCCTCGTTGAAGCGCTCGTTGAGCGCATCGATCGTCACCCCATAGGTACTGGCGATCTCGCCGAGCTGAATCTCCTTGTCGAAGTTCAGCAGGAGCTGGCGTGCAGCGTTCTTCAGGAACGATTCGCCACTGCCTCCCTCGACCTTCTCCAGGCTGATGAAGGAGTTGTAGGCAGGCTCCAGGAATCCGATTGCATCGTCGGTCCAGTCTCCGAGAATGAACACCCGGTCCGGATGGATATCTCGCACCAGACCGGGACGACTGGCTTGGGAGGCCTCGGTGTATTCCCACATGATGGGCTGCCCGTAGGTCTCGCTATCCTGTTTCTCGTCAAACGTCTTGGGCTTAAGGCACCCGGCCCAGGCCGGGGTGACCTTCGCCAGGCCATTGACCTTTCCCGTGACAGGCCTGTCCCACGGCTGGCTATCCCTGATGTGCAAGAGCAACCCGGAATAACGACCAACAAGGCGGCGCCGGTCGGCTTCGGAGACAGCCCGCCAGAACCTGCCGCCTGCTATCAACGGCTTGTTCTTCCTCTCCCACTCGGTTTCGTCCTTGGAGCGGTCCTGGTCGTCACCCTCGATGACCTGCGGATTCGTCTTCCAGCAAGTGGTGACGATCTTCTCGACCGCGCCATGGGCGATGCCGCCCCGGCGGTACATGGTGTACAGGTCGTTGAACGTGATTTCCTGGGGGAATCCGTACTCGCACCATGCTTGTGGCCGCTTCGCGTCATGGCCAATGCCCTGGTTCAGCAGGCTCATTCGGGCACGCGCGATGGCACTGCTCATCGCGTGATTGACCGCGAGGTCGAGTTTGTCAGTCATGGTCAGTCCGATTTCAGGATGAGGCCTGGCTTGTCCGTCTCGCGGACCAGTTCGACAGAAGAGAGGTTGGGGTCGCGCCAGACCATCGTCCCTTCAGCGCCAGCGTTCTCGACCGCCACGGTGCGGGCGCAGGACGTGCAGCGCGCACGGACAACCATGGAGCGGCTGGTAGCGCGCTCCTTGAGGATGAAGATGGCCATCAGCGGGCTCCTGGTAGCAGCATACCGACCGCGCCGCGGCGCTTGATCAGCGGGCCCAACGCGTAGCGGCTCGCGTCCATGAAGTGATTATTCTTGTCGATGATCTCGGTGAGCACGTCACCGGTCAGGCGGTCGACCTTGTAGCTGTAGAGCCGGGCCTCGCGCAGGAAGCCGGTACAACGCACGTGAATGACAATTTCGACATAGCTGCGCAGATGCGCGATGCCGTCCTCGACGCTGCCTTGCCACTTCGCCACCGGCTCGATGCGCGGCAAGTTGGCGCGCTTGTGGTCGCGCCCCTTGCTCTTGACGTGGCTGATTGTCTCCGGCCTGGCCGAATCGGCCCGCACGGCATGCAGTTCGATGCCAGGCAGACGGTCGATCATGAACTGGGCGATGTCGTCGTTTTCGAGGCCGACCTTGCTGGCCTCATACTCGACCCAGAGCCGGCGGTCGTGCACCCAGAGCTTCACGCCGGCCGTGGGGTCCTGGCTGAACCCCCAGTCCAGGCCGTAGTAAGGGCCGTCCCAGCCCGGACCCGGCGTGAACTCGGCTACCCGGTACTTGCCGGACAGGATCTGCGCGTCGCTGTTCTCGCGGTAGGCGCCATCCCAGATCCAGGCATAGGTCTGGTCGTCCAGCGTCTCCCGGTCGTTCAGGCGCTCCTGATCGAGGACATCGGGGAACCAAGGGTTGTCCGTGTAGTTCAGCTCGACGATCTTGGCGCCGGCCGGAATATTCTTCCGGAACCTGGTGTCGGTCGGGCTGCCGTCCTTCTCCGGGTTCCAGGTGATCCAGACTTCGGAGTCGCACTCGCGGACCGTCGGCAGCAGCTTCTGCCAGGCGATCTCGCTGACGTTCTCGGCCTCATCGACCCAAGCGATGAGGATGCGCGCCTTCGACTTGATGCTGTCGAGGTTGTGGCGCAAGCCGGAGAACGAGAACCACACCCGTCGGTTGCGGGTGCGGATGAATTTCTCGCCGATCTCGAAGTAGGCGTTGAGCCAGGGTTCGGACCGGATCGCCTGCTTGACCTCCTCCATGGAGGAGTCTTCCAGGCTGTTCATGTACTCCCGGCCGCAGAGAATCTGCCCGGAGATGCCAGCCTCCGCGAACATGTAGGCTCGGATCGCCGCCATCTTCGCGAAGCTGCGGGTCTTACCGCTCCCCCGCCCGCCGTAGGCGCCGCGGTACCGTGCTGGCCCGGAGAAGACCGAAATCAGCTTTGGTGGGAGTTCAATCCGTGCTTTCACCAGGTGCCACCAGTTCGATCATGGTCGGCATGGTGGGAATGGGCCCGCCGCCGGGGCCCGAGTGCTCGAACTTGTCGGTGAACACGCCGTGGTGCCGGCCGAGCAGTTCCAGGTTCTTCACCTTGTCCGGCCATTTGATCTTCTTGAGGATTCCGACCGCCGCGCGGGAGTCGCCCTTGCCCTCGAACATCTCGGCCAGGTCGAAGCCGCTGAGGTACTGGCGCCAGGCCTTGGGCCACTGGCTCAGCGGGCGCAGGGTCAGGTCATCATTGACAATGTCCAGGAGGTCCATCTGGTCGATCTCCTCCAGGCGCCGGACAACGTAGTCGGCGTCGGACCTGGTGCGCTCGGAGCGCTGCTTCATAGCCTCCTGGATGGCGGAAGTGATGTCCGGCTTCTGCAGCAGTTGGTAACCGATCTCGGACGCGCGATTCTTGCTGTACCCGGCCCTGATTGCCGCCTGGGTCGCATTGAGGTCGAGCAGGTACTCGGCGACGAAGCGGCGCTGCTTTGCTGTTAGCGCCATGGATCACCTCAACTGAGCCTCAGGATGGGCGCGATGTTGCCCTTGTTGCGGTAGACCAGCACCAGCAGCACCACCAGGACCGCCAGCAGATACGGCGATATCGGCGTCGCGTGGCGCGCCATCAGCACTGCCAAGCTGATCGACAGCGCCTGCATGCCGGTCCCAGCGGCGAGGATGTACGCGCAAAGCGAGACGCCGAACCGGTACGTTGCACCGTGGCGCTGGTACGTGAAGATGCGGCAACTGATAGCGCCGCAGACGGCCGCAGCCGCCAGGGTCACCAGGTCAACCATCTTTCCGGCCTCCGATCATGCCGACGATGCGCTGCAGAACGATCTGGAGCCATGCCGGCGCGCGGCCACCAATCATCCAGTCGAGCACGCCGATCAGGATCGTGACGATCAGCGCTGCGGTGACCAGCGCGGGAAGCCCGGAGAACTGGGTCGCGCCCCGCCCGACAGCCTCGGTGGCTGCGTAGTAGCCGCCCACCCAAGAAGCAAGCAGGTAGCCGACACGCCTTGCGATGGTCAGGTCGTGGGCCCAGAGCACGAACAGCAGCGCGCCGGCGAAGCCGCCGATCACTGCATTGACGTCGACTCCGGGGATGATTGCGGTGGCAGTGAGCCCGACGGCGCCGGCTGCTGCTACTGCTCCGCTGCTCGTCGGTTCAGCCATGGGGTACTCCAGAAACGAAAAAACCCGGCGCCAGGGCCGGGTTTTCGAGGGAATCTGTTGATCGGGTGCAACTGTGCACAATGGCAAAACGATACCCAAATGCTCTTCAAATCGTCAAGCGACCCGTTTCAGGCGCTCCCGCTGGGCCCAGTAGGCCGCCACGCGGTCATGGTAGCGCTGATGAACACTGGGGCATTCCAGGATGTCCTCGCCCCACTCCTCCCGGTATGCCTCCCCGTACCGCTTCATCCTCGCCGCCCACCGCGCCAACTGCTGGTCCGACATCCCGCGCAGGCGTTCGGCCAGGCGCTGCTGGTGATGGTCCCGGCGCTCGGCGTAGGCCTCGGCGCGCTGCACCGCCACCACATCGCGGTCGACCCGGTGCCAGCGCCAGCCCGGGCCGCGCCGCCAACCCTGCTCCTTCGCGACGACATCGGCCACCGGCACCAGGGCCTGGGCGTCCAGCCGGTCGATGTGGCGCGCCAGGTGCTCCCAGGTACTGGCGTAGTCCCGCGCCCAGTTGCCGGGGTCGATCCGGCAGCCTAGGCGCTCCTCGATGAACAGGCAGACCTCGCCCGGGCGCAGCGTGTCGCGGCCATTGACGGCGCGCTTGTGCGAGTTGATCGCCGCCAGCGCCATCCAGTAGGCCCGCTCGCCCTGGCGCTGGGTCAGTTGGCCGAGCCCTGAGCCGATCCAGACCAGGCCGTGGGCGATCGCCACATCGTCACCGGTAGCCAGCGGCGAGTACAGCGTGTGTCCGAGGTGCTGCAGCGGCTTCGGTAGCGTGCTGATCGCATGCATCACCTTGCCGGCGGCGAGCATGTGCTGGCAGCGGTTCAGGTTCCCCGCGGCGCGCCCGGTCTGCGTCTCGTAGGCGGCGATGATCTGGGAGTCGATGGGGAGCAGGCCCTCCGGCTCCTTGCTCTCGCCCTGGTACCCCTCGGGGAAGCGGGCCACCAGTTTCTTTCGGCGCTTCGCCCTGGTCTTCCGTGTCGCCTCTTCGGCATCTTCGATGGCTTTCGCCATCACCGACGCACCCGGGATGTGGTACGCGTCCTGCCAAGCCTGGCGCGCGCTGATCAGTCTCATTTCGACTCTCCCCTGTAGTTTCCTGTAGTCACTGCTCGCCCTCGAGGAGAGGGACGACTTTCACTCGCACGCCCGGCGTTTCGCCGTAGCGCTTCCCCACCACCGCCTTCACGACCTGGACGTCGTCCTTCCAGACCACGCCGTTGAGGCCGTCGTAGATCGCCTTGATCACGTTGTCCATGTCGGGCTTCTTGGTCGGGTACAGGCCGCCGGCCAGCGCCAGCGACTTCCGCTTTTTCGACATCGATTGAGGGATGCTGAGCGCGATGTCGAGCTCGACCAGCACCGGGCCCTCGAACAGCGCACGACCTGCCATGGCCTGCTGTCCGCTGTGAGCGATCAGCCCCTCGTAGTTCGCCGTCTTCGCCGGCGTGAACATCCTGGCGTGGGCGCCGACGCGACCGATACGAGGTCTCCCCTTCCCCACCGGCTCGCCGGGTACGGTGAACATCACCGGGCGGAAGTCATGAATCACGGTGCACCTCCGGCGCTTTCCGGCGCATCTTGGCCAGCAGCAGTTCCCGCGCCTGGGCGCCACTGAGGCCATCCAGACCCTGGGCCTGCATCCGCCGGCGGAGCTGCTGCTCGGCCTCATCCTCGGCCAGGTCCAGCAAGCTCTTCCCGGTGTCATGCTCGATCGCGTGGACGACGGGCTGGCTCAGCGGGATGTTGTTCGCCCAGCGCCGGACCATCTCGGCGTAGTAGAAACCGAAGCGCTTGCGGAGGCGATCGTCGATCACCTCGCCGGTGCGCAGATCGAAAACGCCGGTAGCCTCGGCGGCGGCCTTGACCACCTGGTGGCGGTAGCGGCACGCCAGAGCCTGGTGGAACGCGGTGTCGTGGTCCGGCAGACCGAGCGACTCCGGTTGTACGCTCAAGCAGAGCTCCCGGAATGTCGGCGCCGCCGGCGGCCAATCGAACCGGCTGCCCATGAACGTCAGCATGTTGAGCCCGTGGGCCAGTTGCTGGCCGGTCAGCCCCTGGAGCACGGTAGCCCAGGCACCGTCAGGGTTTGGGTTGTCGCCAAAACTCGACGTCCAGCGGTGCCCGTACATCTCGGTCATCTTCACCCAGAGCCGTTCCAGCAGCCTGTCGGGCAGCCTCGTTGGCTGCGACGATGGCGTTGACGCGGTCGACGGCTGAGCGAGGGCCCTGTCGATGTGAGAGGCCGCGCTTTGCGGCACGATGGCCGGCTTGGCCTTCGGCGTTTCCTGCTTGGTTTCCATGGCTGCTCCTGTTCTGGTCGAAGCGCTGGTTGCGGCGGATTTTCTGTGCCAGTTCGTGCTCCCACTGGCCTTGGGACTGGTATTTCTCGGGGCGGTTGATCCAGTAGCTGCGGAATTCGAGAAGCTCGTCGTCGCGTAGCTGGTAGGTCCCAATCCCGTTCCGCACCAGCGTTGCCGGCCACCCCTTCGCACTCGGCACCCAGGCCTCATGCATCGGGAATCGGTCAGCACCAGATACCGGCTCTGCCTCGCGCGCGTTACGTGACGGAGGAGGTATCGGAGGAAGACCGGATGTAGGCCCCACCTCTGGCCCCACCTCTGGATAACCTCCGGCCCTACCTCTGGCCCTACCTGCTCCAGCCTCTTCGCTGTAGCCCAGTAGTTCCGGGGCTTCTGGCTCTAAATCCTTGGCCCCACCTCTGGCCCCAGGTCTGGCCCCACCTTGGTCAAACCTCTGGCCCCACCTCTCCGAGGCGAATTGATCCCGTGAAGCCTTCGGCAGGTGGAAAACGAAAGGACCGATGCTGGGCATAGGCTCGACCATGCCGCGGCGCACCAGCGCATCGATGGTGTAGCGGGCCTCCTTGCGGGTCGCCTTGTGCGCAGGACGCCCAGGTGAGGCCGGGATGCTCAAAACCTCGATCAGCATCTGCTCGCTCAAGCGGCGGGTTTCGCCAGCGATGCCGGTTGTGTAGTCCATGAACATCCGGATCGCGCAGTACACCTTCAGCAGCTGATGCGGCTCGTCGAAGAGCGCATCCCACTCCTCGTCGTTGATCTGGAAGGACGGCACGGCTACCCCTGAACAAGGCGCGGCCGGCGCATCTGATCGATCATCCGCAGCGCCTCATCGGTCGCCGCCCTGGATTCGGAGAGCTCTCGGTGGGCCTCCTGCAGTTCCTGGTCATCGGCGCCGTCGACGAGGTTGGCAACAGCCTGCTGCGCCTCACCGTTCTCCTTGATGAGTGTTCGGAGCATGCAGAGCACCTCCGGCCGCTGGCCGGCATCGCCGCCGATCAAGCGCACCGACACGCCCAGCGGCGTCAGGATGTCGCCCAGGGCCTGGACCTTCAGGTCAGTCGGCAGCGCGGCGAGGATGCTGGGTACGAAGTTCGCCGGCACCAGGTTGGTGTCCTTGGTGCCGTCGTCGAGCCAGCGGAAAACGCGGTCGGCGTTGACCTTCATCCGCTCGGTTGTATCGCGCGTCGGCGGGTCGAAGACGATGCCGGTGACCAGCGCTCCCTGGATGCGTTCGTGCACCTCCACGATGTGCTGGACGACGGTCTCGCGGCTCCACCCCTCTCGGCGGCGCCATTGGTTCACCACGCCGAGCAGCGTGGAAATCAGGGTGTGCGATTCGGTTCGCATGCTTTGTGGCCTCCCGGCCGGTAAATTGGCTCGGGTCAGGCGGCGCCGCGGAGAATCTTCTCTGCCAGCGCCACCAAGTCAGGACGAAGGCCGGCAATGGTCACTTTCCCGCTCGACGCATCCTGCAGACGCTCGGCAAGCTCAGGAGACGCTTTTCGATGGCCTCCTGCGAGCTGATACAGATGACCCACGGAAGTGCCAGCAAGCCGAGCCACGCGCTCGCGCTCTTCAGGTGTGGCGCTGGTCAGCCAGCTACGCAGTTGATCGGACATGAGTGCTTCTCCTAGATACCTGCGGAGAATTTAGCTCATGGCTAATCGCATCTCAAGAGGAATTTAGCTTTGGGCATATTTAGCTGCCTGCTAAAAAATGGCATCTTGGCCGGCATGGATATCTACGAAATCAGAAAGCAGAACCTCATCAGGCTCATCGGAAGCCAGCGCAAGAGCGCTTGTGCCGAGCGCTGGGAAATGAGCCCCGCCCATCTGAGCCAGATCCTGTCTGACAAAACAAAAAAGAACCTCGGCGATGACGTGGCCCGGCGCATTGAAGCGCTCCAGGGCCTCGCAAGGGGATGGATGGATCTGCCTCACGAAAAGCTGTCCGAACCGGCCGTGCCAATCGAGGCGGAACTTATCGGACCAATTTCCGCCTGGGATGATGAAACCCCTCTGGAGGATGACGAGGTGGCGGTGCCTCTTCTAAAGGACGTAGAAGTTGCGGCCGGTTCAGGTCGGTCTGCGGATGAATTCAAGACCAGCAAGAAGATCCGTCTCGGCAAGTACACGCTACGCAACCAGGGCGTTCAGTTCGATATGGCGGTTTGCGTGACAGTCCGCGGAAACAGCATGGAGCCCGCCCTTCCGGATGGCAGTACCGTCGGCGTCAATCTGGGGTGCAAGTCGATCAAGGATGGCAAGGTCTACGTCATCACGCATGCATCTGAATTGCGGGTCAAAGCACTGTATCGGCTACCCGGCGGCGGCATCCGTCTGAGGAGCTTCAACCAGGCTGAGTATCCCGACGAGGAGTACAGCCAAGAAGAGATGGTCGAAAAAGGCATCAGCGTACTCGGTCGCGTATTCTGGTCGTCGGTACTTTGGGACTGAATAAAGGAGCCCTTATGCAGACAAGACGCCTGATCGGGATTGGCCTGATTCTTCTCGCGATTCTCATCGCCGTGATGTTCCCGCTCCCTCCTGCAGACCCCGCACTTGGCCGGCCCATCACTGACTTCTGGTACTTGATCCTGGCCATTTTTGGTTTTGCGCTTCTGATATGGCCAGCCGCTCGAAAAAAATAATCATCGCAGAATCATGAATTTAGCCCGCTTCGAGCGGGCTTTTTCATGGCCGGCTAAAAATATTTAGCTTCAAGCTATTGACGAGAAATTAGCTCATGGCTAAATTTTACCTCAACGCCAGCGCACACTGCCGGCCCAGGCCACCGAGCCGACCGCTCTTTCACAACCCGACAGCAAGAAATCAACAACAGATCGCATTGCCTCTACCGGCGACCGGCGATCCGCGCTCAGGCAATGCGGGCCTGGGCAACGCAGGAAGAACCTGCGGCGGACGAGGACCAGACCGAACCGAGCGAATGACCCGGAAAGCAATGCGCCCCGCCACCCCGGCGGTAATGGGCAGGAACCTGGCTGTGCCGTGCGGCAATCGGCGCCGCAGTCAGGGGAATGACAGCAATGAGCAGCACCCGCGGGTTGTAGAAGCCCAGTAGGCGAACGCGGGAGAAACACCGAATCGAATTAGCGCGCCCAGCTTCGGCTTAAGGCGCGCCGGACCTCATGCACCCTGCCCCATCACCCGGGCGCCTGCTCTGTAGCGTGCATGTTGCAAGGACCAACGATCCGCAGCGAAAGCAAGTTGGCTGATTGAAGCTGCGGGGAGGAAGAGCGAGCCCACACACCGATAACCCAGAACCTGCAATCAGCAGCGGGAGCGGGCATCGCCAGGGGTGTTTCCTGGATGACAGTCGGGAATAGACCGGCACCGATTTCTCAGATGCGCTTGGAGACAGGCGTATCGAGGAAGTCAGCACGCCCTGGAGGGCAACAACAATGACGCGCAACGAGTACGACGAGATGGAAGCCACTGCAAACGTGGCATTGGCTGGCCTTCTGGCTGGTGAAGGCCAGTGGGTAAGCAATCCCAACGAACTTGTCAGGCATGCATTCGACATAGCCGAAGCCTTCAACGTCGAGAAGAAGCGCCGACTCGGCGAACGTCCGGAATGGGACAACTGAACCGCTATTGATACGGACCGCCCCGGTTCGCCGGGGCATCAACGAGGAAAGGACATGAAACTCTACACAAGAAGCGATGGGATTCTTGCTCTCAAGAAGGAACGCATTGAAGCATGCAAGGCGGCGGGAGTTACCGTGCTTGGATTCGGTGAGCATCTGCCAAAGGATGGAATCCTGATAGCCGACTGCCGCCCGCGCGGATTCGTTGGAGGCCGTGTGCTTGAGCGCGATCCCGCAGCAACGATGCTGTACGTCGGAGACGTATTCAAGCCGGCAAAGACCTACTACTTCGAGAGTTTCGAGCGCGCCTTAAAGAAAGCCAAGAAGCTCGCAGCTTAACCCGCCGCCCTGCCGGGCTTCCAACGCAGGCCCCATCGCCAGGCTGTATCGGAGAGTGGTCTGAATGCGCAGGCTGATGCGCCAATGCCGCCATGAACCCGTGATGCAACTAGACCGGGGATTGCTGACGAGCAAGCGGTAGCCAATCAGGCACGAAGGCGGGTCGAACCGCCAGGCAAAGACGGAGACTCAGCACCGGCCAGACCACTCCCCCATACAGCTGACATGGAATCAAGCACTACCATAGGGAATAGGATTCCCTCGTATGGAGAGCCGCGAGGGGTTAAGCTCACCTGTCACGCAGCAGGCATGGAGGATGAGCTTTGCACATACTTATTATCCCGTCGTGGTATCCGGCGTATCCAGGCGATATCAACGGAAGCTTTTTTAAGGAGCAGGCTGAAGCGTTAGCGAAGCACGGATGCAAGGTTGGGGTTATCTACCCTCAGCTCCGATCCCTGAGGAACTGGCGTGGAGTGTTGAAAGGCGAATCCGGTCTTTCTCACGAAGTCGAGAACGGGATTCCTACATACAGATGGCACGGGGTGAACTGGTTCCCGAGGATAGCCAAGATGAACGGATGGCTATGGGAGTTACACGGGGCAAAGCTGTACGAAAAGTACGTTGATGACCACGGCAAGCCGGACATAATCCATGCCCACTCGATGCTTTACGCTGGGCACCTGGCCAGCAAGATTTCAGAAAAATCAGGAATCCCATTCGTTGTTACTGAGCACAGTTCTGCTTATGCAAGAGGTCTGTATAACAAATCACAAATAGCACTTGCTCAGACTGTAGCCCCAAAGGCTGGAGCAAGGATCGCAGTAAGCACCGAGTTCACTAAGCTTTTGAGCAAGCTGCTCACTTGCGAGAACAATGATTGGGAGTACATTCCAAACATTGTCAATCAAGACTTCTTTGACAGGAGTATTGATCAGAAGAATGAAGATGAAGACAGTTTCGTCTTCTTGAATGTAGCTATGCTTGACAGGAACAAAGATCAGGCAACCCTTATAAAGGCCTTCTCAAAAGCATACGCCAACAACGATAAACTTCGCCTCAGAATAGGAGGAGACGGCCCTTGCCGAGAGGAACTAGAGAGCCTATCAGAGGAGCTAGGGATATCAGATAGTGTAACGTTCCTTGGAAAGCTGAGCCGATCCCAGGTAATTGACGAAATCCAAGCATCAGATGCTTTTGTCCTTTCAAGCGTCTATGAAACGTTTGGCGTTGTCGTGGTTGAGGCAATGGCACTTGGAAAGCCGGTAATATCGACATCCTGCGGCGGGCCAGAGTCGATCATTTCGAAAGAGAGCGGTATTCTGGTTCCGACTAAAGACGCAGACAAGCTCGCGCACGCCATGCTGTCACTCTTCCACAACCGACATAAGTATGCCCCGACCAAAATAAGAGAATATTGCTATAGCAGATTCAGTGAAGAGTCCGTGGTTAATTCTCTTAAGGACGTCTATCAAAAACTGGCTAAGACATGACCAACTGAAGGTCTTATCGGCAATCAGTTGCCAATCCTATTCACGCATTTAGCCCGCAAACCTAGCGGGCTTTTTAATTCCCGAAGATTACGACAGTCAAAGTCGGAAAGCCGTACTGACCTCTTACCTCGCGCCGCTTCCCTGAGGCGACCGCCATCCCGAACGGAGTCACACCATGCTGATCTTGACCAGAAGACCCGGCCAAACCCTGCATATCGGCGACAACATCACCGTCACGGTCCTGGGCAGCCAAGGCGACCAGGTGCGCCTCGGCATCACCGCCCCGGACGACGTCGCCATTCACCGCTCCGAGATCTACCAGCAGATCGGCAACGTCCGTCCGGTGCCGCCGGCGGAACTGGTCGAAGCCTGGAACCGAGAGCACCCGGCGCCCGCGCTGATCGAGTACCGCCCGTACCGAGGGGCCGAACCACAGCGCACCCGCACCGTCGGCCGGGCCAGCGTGTCGCTTGGCGGGGCGGCGGTTATCTGGATCGAAGGCCAGTCGGCGCCGGTGGCGTTGCGGGCCTGCACCGCGATCTCCTGACTTCGGCGCCTGGCCCATTGCCGGGCGTTAAACCCAAGGCGAGCGCCCGCCGGTCCAACGGCGCGCACAACGGAGGATCTCGACATGTAGCCCAGCCCCAACGGCAGATCGCCAACATGCGGTCGAGCCTGTACCCAACCGCTTTCACATAAGGCGGTGCATGTAAGTGGAGACAGGGCGCTTGGCGGCGCCCTTCTCTTTCCTGCTCCTGGCTCGGCCAGGGCGCAGCGGGGAGTGATCTGCGGCGTGGAAGCTGGGAGCCGAAAGCTCCCTGGAGACATGCGGGAAGCGCGGGAACAAGCGCGCACGTGGGCGGCCAATGGCCGATGAAGTTCCGGGCATCAGCACAGTCACCGCAACAGCGGCAAACACCCGAGAAGCGCACTGATGCCAGCGCCGGAGTCGCGACCGGCCAGATCACTCCCCGCTGCGCATGCAGCGTTCCCCCTCTTCGCCCGTCTCCGGCCGGGCTTTTTTCGAGCGTTTCCGCATGCCGACGCATCGCCGGCAGCCGAAAGCGCTCCCGCCCCTCGGCCAGGGGCTCTCTCTCAAAGGACCGAATCATGACCCGCAAGAAGAAGACCGAGGTTGAAGAGATCGTCACCGCCTACAAGGGGTTCAAGCAAGACCTGACCTGTCGCGGCTACCAGTTCGAGATCGGCGGCACCTACAAGCACGAGGGCGAAGTAGAGGCATGCGCCTCAGGCTTCCACTCCTGCGAGTACCCCCTTGATGTCTTCGGCTACTACGCCCCAGGCGACAGCCGATTCGCCATCGTGAAGGCTTCGGGACAACTGAGCCGTCACGACGATGACAGCAAGATCGCCAGCGCCACCCTGGTGGTGGAGGCGGAAATCAGCATGCCGACCATGATCTCGAAAGCCATCGACTGGATCATGGCTCGGTTGGACAGCTCGGTTGAGCAGACAGTGGTGGGCGACACCGCCAGCAACACCGGCGACTACTCGGCAGCCAGCAACACCGGCAACCGCTCGGCAGCCAGCAACACCGGCGACTACTCGGCAGCCAGCAACACCGGCGACTACTCGGCAGCCAGCAACACCGGCAACCGCTCGGCAGCCAGCAACACCGGCGACTACTCGGCAGCCAGCAACACCGGCAACCGCTCGGCAGCCGAGGTCAGCGGCCAGGAATCCGTCGCCGCATCCCTGGGTATCGAAGGCCGCGCTCGCGCGTCTGCCGGCAGCGCCATCGTTCTCTGCCATCGCGACGACGAGGGGCACCTCATCCATATCCGCGCCAGCAAGGTCGGGGAGAACGGCGTAAAGCCGGACACCTGGTACCAGTTGAGCGCCGAGGGCGAGTTCGTCGAATTCGACGAGTGAGCCGCCACCGAACAGCGAACGAGTCGAGGGGCTAGCGCAGCCAGACCTGACGCATCCGGGGAAGCGCCCGGCGTTCGCTCCTTCACCTCTGGTAACCGCGGAGGAGCACATGCACACCACCTATCGCGAGCGCCGCAACCGCGCGGCTTTCAGCAACGCGCAACTCGCTTACGACCGTGCCGTCGACCCGCTCTGGGACCAGCCGGAACCGGAACCGGAACCGGAACCGGAGCCCGAGGACGAAGAGCAGGAGGACGACGATGGCCTGGGCGAATGAGCGCGCCGAGGGCGTGATCGAGGAAGCGATCGTCGCTATGCGTCGGTCGGTGATCCCGCGCCACGACCAGTTGGTATGGCGCGGCCAAATCGAGATGGCCTACACGCTGGACGCCATCGGCACCCGGCAATACGACGACATGCGCCGCCGGCTCGACGCCGCAGCGGATGCGAGACAGCAGGAACTGAGGAGCATCGACCTATGACCACCCGCCCCGTTCGCTCGATCATCGACGACCAGCTCGACGACCTGGTGATGCCGGCCGACGCCGATATCGCCGCTGTGCTCGGCCTGCCGCGCGAGACTCTGGTGGTGAACCTGCCGCGTCGCATGGCGCTGACAATCAAGCGTGGCCGGAAGTGCCTGGGGGTGCGTCGTGGCTGAGCCAATCCAGATCATCGACGTCATTGAGCACAAGTCGGCGTACATGACCCAGATTTTCGTGGTCATCGACCGCATGCCCGAGTTCGTCTACTCCTGCGGAGAGTTCGAAAAGCTTTCGGGCTGGGGCGGGCGTGGCCGCCACCTGATCGCCAACGACAGCGGGTTCTACGACTTCCTCAAGGAGGTCCCCGGCTCCACCGATGCCTTCGCGGGGCGCAAGTTCACGATTCGGCTGGATGACGGAGGCACCCTTGAATGCCATGGGCAGGTCTGGGATGCAGCGCATCCCAACCCGCCGGAGCCAACCGTACAAGTCGGTATCAGCACAATCGAGAAGCTGCATCACTGCTACGTCTTCTCCGGCGGCCGGATATCCAAGGCAAAGCTGGAAGAGTGGCTGGCAAGCAACCGCCCCAGCAGGAACTATCGGAAGTACGACCCTGCCGAGAGTCTCGAGGCGTTGCGCACCCGGTTCTTCAGCAACACCTATGGCTTGCGCGCGGTGGGTGCCCAGCGTGCCCGCCGACTCCGTCGTCAGGGGCGCGAAATCCACTGGCTGGATGGCTTCCGCTTCTGGAGTCCAGCCTTCGAACGCAGCAAGCGCGACATGCTCGCCAGGAGGGCGCTCGATGAACGCGAAGCGTAAAGCCACCCTCCTCGGCGCCCTGACCATGACCGCCTTCTACATCCTGCTCATCTTCGCCCCTGCCTGGGGCGGCCTGATCACCGCCGAACAACCCGCCACGGCACCCATCGCCGGGAAGTGAGCCAACCATGCAAACCATCACCGTGCGCGCCTCGTCCTGGGGCGCGCTGTTCGACTGCGCGTTCAAGTGGGAGGGCGTACACCTCCTGAAGATGCGCAGCCCTTCATCCCCCCGGGCGCTGCTCGGTACCGCGATCCACGCCAGCACCGCCGCGTTCGACGCGGCACGGGTCAACGGCGAGCCGATCAGCGCCTACGACGCCTCGGAACTGCTGGTGCACACGCTGCAGCAGCCGGAGTTCGAGGTCGACTGGCGCGGCTCCGACATCAGCCCGCGCGAAGCCGAGTCCACCGGACTGACGCTGCACACGAAGTACTGCAACGACATCAGCCCGCGCTACGACTTCGTCGCCGTCGAGTTGACGACCAAGCCGATGGAGATCGACTGCGGTGGGATCATCGTCCGCCTGACCGGCCAACTCGACCGCGCCCGCATCAAGCGCGATAGCCACGGCGTCGGCATCGCCGACGTGAAGACCGGCGGCGCCGCGGTGAGCCAGGGCGTGGCCAAGACCAAGGGGCACAAGGCCCAGATCGGCACCTACGAACTGCTCTACGAGCACACCACCGGCGATGCGATCACCGCGCCGGCCGAGATCATCGGCTTGAAGACCAAGGGCAAGCCCGAGGCGGCCGTCGGCGAGATCGTCGGCGCGCGCCAGGTGATGGCCGGCACCGACGAGCATCCCGGCCTGATCAAGTTCGCCGCCGACATGTTCCGCTCCGGCCTCTTCCCCCCGAACCCGCAAAGCCCACTTTGCAGCCCGAAGTACTGTCCGCGATGGCGGACCTGCCCTTACCACGAATGACCGGAGACACCATGAGCCAGACAACCACCCTCGAAACCCTGCAGACGCAAGCCGTGGCTCCGCGTCAGCGCGACAAGGCACCTGTCGCTATGTCGTTCTTCAACATGGACGGCTTCGAGCTGATGCAGCGCATCGCCAAGGCCTTCAGCCAGGCTGACCTGGTGCCCAAGCAGTACCAGGGCAACCTGCCCAACTGCATGATTGCGCTGGACATGGCCCAGCGCATGGGCGCGAACCCGCTAATGGTCATGCAGAACCTCTACATCGTGCATGGCACCCCGGGCTGGTCGAGTAAGTTTCTGATCGCCACGGTGAACACCTGCGGTCGCTTCTCCTCAATGCGCTACGAGTGGAAAGGCGAACCAGGCAGTTCCGACTACGGCTGCCGGGCTTGGGCGATTGAGAAGTCCACCGGCGAACGCCTCGACGGCATCTGGGTCACCTGGAAAATGGTGAACGACGAAGGCTGGGCAGCGAAGAACGGCAGCAAGTGGAAGACGATGCCCGACCAGATGTTCATCTACCGCGCCGCCGCATTCTGGCAGCGTGCCTATGCTCCGGATCTCGGCATGGGCCTGCAGACCGCTGAAGAGCTGCAGGACGTCATCGATGCCAAACGCGACGCCGACGGCTCGTTCACGGTCGACCTCGACGTGCTGCGGCGCCAGCAGGAGGTCACCGACAAGGCGCCGGGCGCGGGCCAGCAGGCTCTGGAACACGAACCCGGAGAAGTGATCGACACCGTCAGTGGCGAGATCACCAAGTCGGCTCAGCGCCAGCCCGCCGATCAGCAGCCGGACACCGGCACCGACGAGCTCAACCTCGAGTAACCGGCTATGCCCAGCCGAACCATCGAAGAGCAGTTCGACCGTGTCGAGGAGTTCAACAGCCTCCTCGGCGCGGCGGAGCTGAATGCCGCCACCACCTGGGAAGAAGAGTTCACCGCCGACCTTCGCGCCAACTTCCAGCGCTACGGCCCGCGGATGTTCCTCAGTGAGTCCCAGCACACCACCCTCGAACGCATCGCCAACCAGTAGGAACCCGCCCATGAGCCAGAACAACGCCGCTTTCCTCCACATGACCGCCGACACGCTCGGCAAGAGCCTGCTGCAGGGCCTGATCCAGGAAATCCGCATCCTGCCGGACGTGTGGCAGAAGCTGTCCGAAGCCAAGCAGACCGATGTGATCGAGCGCCTGGAACAGCAGGTGCGCAACGCCGCCACCATCGCGGTGCACACGATTGCCGGTGCCGAGCGCGAGACCGTCTACGGCAAGCTCGAATCCATCGCGGCCAAGGACAAGATGAAGGCCGTCATCGTGGTGAATCACTCCAGCCCGAACAAGCACGACCTTCTGGACGCAGTGAACGAGGACTGCCTGCTGATCATCGGCGGCGCCGCTGAGTTCCTCGACGGCATGAAGGACGTGAAGGCTGATCCGGACCAGAACCCGCTGGACCTGAATGGCGGCGACGGCGACATGGAAGACCCCGGCGCCTGGGGCGGTATGCAACCAGCAGACGACAGCGACGTCGTCGATGCCGAGTTCCAAGAGCTGCCGCAACTCACCGTCGAGCGCTTTGCCGGCCACACCCTGGGCGAGATCGCCATCGGCGTCGCCACCAAAAAGGACGTGTTCGACGCGGCCTGGCTCCAATCGCGCTTCGCACTCACCACCGAGGAAGCCGAGCGCGTCGTTCTCCAACTGCTGGACCAGGGCGTCATCGTGCTCGAGCAGGAGAACGAGGAATCCCGCGAGTTGAACACTTACCGCGTCGTCAAGAAGCCGGGGGATATCGCCCTCGACCTGGAGTGAGCCATGCGCATCACGAAACTCGAAATCACCAACTTCCAAGGGCTGCGTCATGCGGCCCTTGATGTTTCTGCGCCGGTGCTCCTGGTGGCCGGCCACAACGGCGCCGGCAAGAGTTCGCTGCTCGACGCCATCAGCCACGCCTTCACCGGCAAGCCCGGCCGCGTTGCGCAGAAGCAGCATATCGGCCAACTGATCACCGAGGGCGCCAAGAAGGGCGAAGCCCGTGTCGAGTGGCTGGACGAATCCGGCGAGGTGCAGGCCTGCGGCGTCGCGCTGCCCAGCGGCAAGGGCTCTCCCCTCACCGACTCGCCCTTCCTGCCCTACGTGCTCGACGCCAGCCTGTTTGCCAGCCTGGATGCCAAGGAACGCCGCCGGGTGCTGTTCGACCTGACCGGCGCCAGCGCCAGCCCGGCCGAGGTCGGCAAGCGGCTGGAAGCCAAAGGCCTGGACCTGGCGCTGTTCGAAAAGGTGAAACCCCTGCTCCGTTCCGGGTTCCCGGCCGCGGTTGAGCAAGCCAAGGCCTACGCCAGCGAATCGCGAGGCGCCTGGAAGGCGATCACCGGCGAGAACTACGGCAGCGACAAGGCGAACGGGTGGGAGCCGGAGGCGCCGCCAGCCATCGTCAGCGAGGAGGAACTGGAATCGGCGCGCGCGGAACTGCAAGCCACCGCCCAGGACCTGGACGAGGCCCAGCAGACCCTGGGCTCCAGCAAGCGCGCCCACGCCGACGCCCAGGCGCGGGCCAGCCGCATCACCGCTCTGCGCGAAACCGCAGCGCTGGCCGACCGGCGGCGCAACAAGCTGGCCACCGACGAGGCCAATCAGGACGAATGGTCGGAGAAGGTCATGGCGGCCGAGGCCGCCGCCAGCGGAGAGCCCGCCCACCAGCCGCTGACCTGCCCTCATTGCCAGGGCGCCGTGGACCTGCAGGCCGGCCAGTTGGTCCCGCACCAGCCGCCGGCGAAGGTTGCCGATCCCGAGGCGGCGAAACGCCTGGAGGAATACCGCGGCTATCTTGCCAGCGCTCAGCGGGCCGTCGCCAACAGCCAGCGGGACCTGAAGGAGAGCGAGGACGCCGCCGCGCAGGCCGCCGCGCTGGAAGCCGAAACCGCCCAGGCGCCCAGCGCCGAGGCGATCGCCAACGGCGAACAGGCGATCAACGAGCTGCGCCAGGCGCGTGACCGGCAGCAGGCCAAGGTGCAGTCGCTGCAGGAAGCGTTCAACGCCGCCGCGCAGCGCCAGGACGTCATCAAGCAGGCCGCCGACTTCCACGCCGAGGTCTGCGCCTGGAGCGCCCTGGCCGATGCCCTTTCCCCCACGGGCATCCCGGCGGAGATCCTCGCCGATGCCATCGGTCCGGTGAACGAGCTGCTGCAGCGCCTATCCGGCACCGCCGGCTGGTCGCCGGTACAGATCAGCGCCGATATCGACGTTACGTTCGGCGGCCGACTGTACGGCCTGCTGTCCGAGTCCGAACGCTGGCGGTGCGACGCGACCATCGCCCTGGCCATCGCGACGATCTCCGGGCTACGCCTGGCGCTGCTGGATCGCTTCGACGTACTGGATGTCCCTGCCCGCACTCAGCAGGCGATGAAGCTGTTCCAGAGCCTGGCCGCCGGCGGCGAGATCGACACGCTGATCGTCGCCGGCACGCTCAAGGAACCGATGGCGAAGACGCCGAGTTGGCTACAGGCGGTCTGGATCGACGCCGGGCAACTCGGCGGCCAACAGCAACAGGCTGCGGCCTGACCCTCGATACAGCGCCCCACCCGGGGCGCTTTCTCTTTCAGCACGCACCGGAGTGGGTGTTCGACGCTGTGGGCGCATGGAGTCAGCACGGGCGGCGTGATCAGCTAAGAAAGTCTATGAGCTTCGATCCGAGCGGAGTAGTCCGTCCAGCGAGCATCCCTTCTCTGCTCATGGTCGCAGCAAGACTTTCGATACTTATAAGGCCGCGTTGATATAGGTCCTTCCATATAGCGTTTCGGATTTCTTCATGGCCTTTCAATTCTGGGATCCCGAGATCAACGACGCTCGTTAACCCGCCCATGTTCCAGTTCGGAATCGTGATGTCATGTTCAGCAAACCACTTAGTTGGGTTGTAGAAGAGTTTCAGAAGCTTGATGTGGGTAGGTGTGCAGACATCTACAAAGTTGAGGAAGAGCTGACGGTAGTCGTCAGGTGGACAGGTCGGTAAGGCAGAGTTTTTTATCGCATTCCGTAGCGCCTTGAGCTTCTCTTCCTCATGGTTGCGCAAGGTGATGGAGCAGACCTCAGAAACGGTGCTGATGAAGGCATCGTTTTCCTGTAGCCCATCAATGGTCACGACGCCTTTTTCCAGCAGGTCGTTGATAACCTCGCCGATTTGAACCATCGCCTCCGTTCTCCGCTTATTGAGCGGGGATTCCAGCACCGAGTTGAAGACCTCAGCAAGTGCTCCGCCGGCGACTGGGATCGCCCCCAAAGTCACTCGAGCCAGCCTATGAAACTTCTCTGAGTCTGGTTCGTTCGCAGGGTCAAACGCGTCAGTATCAATTTTGTCCACGAGTTCCCCCTTCCTTGATCCGGCCCTATGCCGGGCCACCCAACTCTAGCCCCAACGACATCATTGCGCCATCACGCATGGCGCAGTGCATCGTCACGTTCGCGAAAAGGAACCCGCCGTATGAGCAGTCAGGTCGACATCATCAAGCCCGAATCGCGCATCGTGGTCCAGTTCAGTTGCGGCGCGGCCTCTGCGGTCGCCGGCAAGCTGGCCCTGGCCCAGTACGGCGATACCCACGACGTCCAGTTCCTCAATGCCTACCTGGCCAACGAGCATCAGGACAACCGGCGCTTCCTTGCTGACTGCGAGGTCTGGACTGGCCGGAAAATCACGGTGCTGCGTGACGAAAAGTACGGCGCCGACGTGCTCAACGTCTTCCGCCGCGAGCGCTACATGAAGGGCCGTACCGGCGCGCCCTGCACCAAGCTGCTGAAGCGACGCCTGCTGGACGCCTGGAAGCGTCCCGGCGACGTGATGGTGCTCGGCTTCACGGCAGAAGAAGTACACCGCCTGGACGACTTCCGGGAGCGGAACCCCGACCGCCCGGTGATCGCGCCGCTGATTGAGCGCGGCCTGGGCAAGGAGGACTGCAAAGCCATCATCGCGCGCGCCGGCATCGAACTGCCGGCCATGTACCGCCAGGGCTACGAGAACGCGAACTGCATCGGCTGCGTGAAAGGCGGAGAAGGCTACTTCCGGGCGATCCGGGAGGACTTCCCCGAGCAGTTCGAAGCCCTGTGCATGGTGCAGGACGAGCTCGGCCCGGGTTCGTACCTCTTCCGCAACCGCCAGACCCAGGAACGCTACTCGCTCCGCGACCTTCCCTCCGGGCCGATCCGCCGCAACGAAGCCATTCCGGCGTGCAGCTTCTTCTGCGAGCTCGCCGAGGCCGACATCATCCATAAGGAGCCGGCATGAACTGGCATATCACCTACGGCTCGGTTTGCAGCGGCATCGAGGCCGCGAGCGTGGCCTGGCACATGCTGGGGTTTCGCGCCAGTTGGTTCGCAGAGATCGAACCCTTCCCGTCCGCCGTGCTGGCCCATCGCTGGCCGGCGGTACCCAACCTGGGCGACATGATCAAGCTCGCCCGCGAGGTGCTGCTGGGAATCATCGCTGCGCCGCTGATCCTGGTGGGCGGCACGCCGTGCCAGGACTTCTCCGTAGCCGGCATGCGCGCCGGCCTGGCCGGCGAGCGCGGCGCCCTGACAATGAAATTCGTGGAGCTCGCAGATGCAATTGACCATGTTCGACCAGACGGAGACGAGTGCGTCGTCGTCTGGGAAAACGTCCCCGGCGTCCTGTCCGACAAAGGCAACGCGTTCGGCAACTTCCTCGCAGCCCTGGTGGGCGAATCCGAAGCGCTGGAGCCGTCAGGGCCCCGATGGACGAACGCTGGTTGTGTGTATGGACCCCGCCGAGCAGCCGCATGGCGGGTTTTGGATGCCCAATATTTCGGACTGGCCCAACGACGCAAGCGTGTGTTCGTTGTCGCAAGTGCTCGAGCAGACTTCGATCCCGCAGCGGTACTTCTTGAGCGCGAGGGCCTGCGCAGGGATCATCCGCCGCGCCGAGGCGAGGGGCAAGACCTTGCCGGACACGCTCCTTTCGGCCCTGCGCTCCAGTGCGGTTGCGGATACCTCTTCGACCTGAGCCTTGGTCAGTGGGGCTGCCCGAACTGCGAGGGCGACGAAGGGCCGGCCGTCGAGGTGATGGCCGGCGTCCCTGCCTTCGGCGGCGAGAACCAGGGTGGCTCGCTGTTCCAGGCCGGCGCGCTGACCGCGCATGGCGTTCGGAACGACTTCGCATCCGAGACATTCTGCGTGGCGCCGACCTTGGCGGGAGGCGGGCGGAAATCCGGCGGCTACAGCCTGGACGATATCCCGACCGTCGCCGGCACGCTCCAATCGAACGGAAAGGCAGCCGGCAGCGCGACACAACAGGACGCCGAGTCCGGCCTGCTGGTCGTACATGGCACGCAAGATCCTGACGTCGTTCAAGATTGCGCCCACACGCTGGGCAGGAACCACGGCCAGGAAAATGCCGTATTCGACCCGAACCAGATCACCAGCGCGACAAACCGTAGCCAACCCACTCCCGGGCTGTGCCACACACTGCCGGCATCGAGTCAGCCACCCATTGCCTTCAGTTGCAAGGACTACGGTGCCGATGCCGGCGACGTTTCGCCAACGCTACGCGCCATGGGCCACGGTGAGAGCCACGCCAATGCCGGCGGCCAGGTCGCTATCGCATATCCACTGCTTGAGGTCGGCAAGCGGACAGGTAGAAGCACATTTGACCCGCGCGCCGGGCTGGGCGTCGGCGCGGAGAACGATCCGATGTTCACGCTGCAGGCCAGCGCGCAGCACGGCGTCTGCGTCACCGGCGACATCACCCACACCCTGAAAGCAGAAGGCTTCGACGCCAGCGAGGACGGAACTGGTCGCGGGCAGCCGATTGTCGCGGATGTAGCCCCCACGCTCCGATCAGGCAATTTCAGGAACCACAGCAACCCGGCCACCGAGGCTGACAGCCTGGTGGTTGCCTCGGCAGTGCGTCGCCTCACCCCCCGCGAGTGCGAGCGCCTACAGGGATTCCCCGACGACTACACCCTGATCCCCTGGGCGGCGTATCAGAAGGCAATGCGCGCCGCCGAGGCCAGCCTGCCGCGCACAGCGACGCAGGATGAAGTACTGCGTGCGCGGATCGCCGCACTGTACGCCTGCGACGTGAGCAAGGAAGCAGCCGACGAGTGCCCTGACGGCCCGCGCTACAAGGCGATCGGAAACTCGAAGGCGGTCCCCGTCGTGCGCTGGATCGGACGGCGCATTCAACAGCAACTGGAGAGAACCGCATGAACACCGAACAGTTCATTCGAAACGCGGCCGCGCGCGGGCTTTCCCGGCGCGCCACCCGGCTGGCGCTGGGCATCGGCCCATGGGTATTCCGCGAAATGCTGACCCTGATGCCGGACATCACCTGGCCGGCACGCGGATGCTCAGCCGACCACCAGCGTGCGAACGAGCAGAAGCGCGGGCGCTGCACACCGGCGCAGGCCGCAGCACTGGAGCGCGCCCACGAACGCTGGAGCGAGAGCCGACGCTTCACCGTCGACGGCGTGACCGGGACCATCGCCGAGTTGGTGGAGCACTTCCAGAGCCCGGTCCACGCAACGACCGTCCGCCGCCGCGTCGCCGCCGGCATGAGCCTGCGCGACGCCCTCATCACCCCGCGCCAGCAGCCCAAGCCCGGGCGCCGGCATCCCTGGAACCGTTCGCAGAAGCAGGTGCAGCCATGAAAGAACGTCCGATCCTGTTCACTGGACCGATGGTCCGCGCCATCTTGGAAGGTAGGAAGACGGTCACGCGCCGAGTGGTGAAGCCGCAGCCCGACTTCCTCGGCTCAATGGTCGATCCCAATACGCCATTCAAGACGCTTGATGCCGGCCTGCACGCGCGCATCACCTGCCCCCACGGCCAGCCCGGCGATCGGCTGTGGGTGCGGGAGGCCTGGGCGGCAGATGCCCAGGTAGACGCAATCGCGCCGCGCGACCTCAGCCAAGGTGAACCGATCTGGTACCCAGCAGACTTCAGCGTCCGGCAGACCGGGTGCTCCATGATCTCCAAGGGCCGAGGCCGTCCCTCTATCCATATGCCACGCTGGGCCAGCCGCATCCTGCTGGAGATCATCGCTGTTCGCGTCGATCGGCTGCATGGCATCACTCCAAACCAGTGCATAGCTGAGGGCGCATGGCGAGAGAAGGATAAGGAGCTAGGCCGTGGCCAGGAAGCTATAGCCGCATTCGCCGATCTTTGGCGCTCGACTGGCGGCGACTGGGACGCCAACCCCTGGGTCTGGGTCATCGAGTTCAAGCGGGTGACGCCATGAGCGCCATCATCAGCGAATGCGGCCAGTACCGTTACCTTCTGACTCGCCCTGGCGACTGCCTGGCCGACAAAGGCACAGCGGTCTTCCTAATGCTCAATCCGAGCACCGCCGATGCCGCGCTCGACGATCCAACGATCCGGCGCTGCCGCAACTTCGCCTCGGCCTGGGGCTGCAACGGGATCGCCGTCGTCAATCTGTACGCCTTGCGCGCGACGAACCCAGCCGAACTCTGGAAGCACGACGACCCAGTAGGCCCAGACAACGACTGGCGCCTGCGCGCGATCGCCCGAGAGTACACCGACATCGTGTGCGCCTGGGGCGCCAATGCGAAGCCCGAGCGAGTAGAAGCCGTAACCAGCATCCTGACCGCCGCCGGCGGGCGCCTCTGGTGTCTTGGCACGACGAAGGATGGCCACCCGCGCCACCCTCTGTACGTGCCTGGAAATCAAGCGCTCCAGCCTTGGGCGCCGAGGGTAACGCCATGACCAGATCCAATGCGCCGCTGGTGCAGAGCGAGGCCGAACTCTGCGCGGCGTTCATCGACGAGTTCAACCGAGTCCCCGGCTGGACCTGCTACCCGGAGACTGCCGGGTTCGACATCCTGGTGGTCCATGAGGATGGCCGGCAGATCGGCGTCGAGGCCAAGTTGCAGTTGAACGCCAAGGTGGCCGACCAGATCCTGCCGCAGTACTGGCAAGACCGATACGGGGCGCCAGGGCCAGATCACCGCCTGGTCATTGTCGGGCGGATCACCGAGGCCAGCCACGGAATCGCGCGCCTGCTTGAAATGTGCGGCATCGCAGTGCTCGCGCCGTCCCGCGGACACCGTCGGCGCGACGGCAAGTTCGTCGACTTCCCCGAGTTCCACTTGCGCCACTGGCTCCAGCACTCCAGTGGACCGCAACTGTTCGACTGGAACCCCGCGGAACGCTGCCATGTCCCGATCGTGGTCCCTGACGTGCCCGCCGGCGTTCCGGCTCCGCTGCGGCTCACCCAATGGAAGGAAGGCGCGCTGAAGGTGATCGCCACGCTACGCCGCCAGGGCTTCATCACCACGAAGCAGATCGCCGAATGCGGCGTCAGCGCGACGAACTGGACACGATCCTGGCTCGACAAGGGCGCCGAGCGCGGCACCTGGGTTGAGTCGCCCCGCATGCCAGCGTTCGACCAGCAGCACCCCGAGGCCTTCACCAAGATCCAGCAGGCGCTGGACAAGAGCGCCCAGCCCACCCTCTTCACCTGAGCCAACCATCCCCAACTACTACCCCAAGGGCGGGTGCTGCCGCGCCTGCGCCTCGCGTCACGACGACTGCAGTTCCCTTCCCTTCGAAACCATGCCGGTGCGCCGCCGCGACCAGGAGCAGACCATGAGTGAGCCATTCCAAAAGACCTTCGACCAGACAGGCACCTTCGAGGCGCTGTACGCATGCCAACAGTGGCTAACAGCCAACGGTTACAGCTACAGCAGCACTTGTCGCGACGGGCCAGTGGGCGTGATGAAGGGCGACTACGGAATCGCGAAATGGAGGAACCTCACCCGGGAGGAGCGCGCGGAATTGCACGGTACCGTCGACGGTGATTTCCGCGAAGGCCCTCTGGTGTTGCGGCTGAAGGCTGGCTTCGGCCCTCAGGCAAACGAAGTGGCAGCATGACCGAGCCCGCCACCGACTACTCAATCACCGCAGCCGACGCCAAGGAACTGGCCGGCGCCGTTCTTCTGCCGGCGGACCTGCGCCGCCAGGTGCTGGAGAAAATGGCCGCCCAGCGCGACCTGGCCGCCATGCTCGACCTATTCGCCCAGGTGCTGGGCATGGCCAACGCCGTCGCCGAGAACTGCCGTGCGATGGTGGAGTTGATCCTCATCGAGCGCGGCGAACACCCGCACACCGCGGAGCAGGCGAACCTGCCGACGATGTTCGGAGCGCTGCAAGGCGTTGTCCTGGCCGCCACTGTGGACCCACGCGGCACGTGCGCCGGCTGTGCCTATCGTCTCGGCACCCCGGCGAACACCTCGCCGATCACCACCTCCGATGCCATCTACTGCCGGCAGGAACTCAGCCGGTTCTACTGCCACGCCGGCCTAGACGACCAGGGCAACCCGGTCCGCACCTGCGTCGGCCACGCCAAAGCCATGAAGCAAGACGCCACGAAATGAACCGCCCCACCATCTGCCGCCCCACGGGCCAACGGATAGGCCTGTGCAAATGCTTCCGCTGCCGGCCGCCGGCACCGGGAGCAACCGGAGACACCACCATGTCTACCCAATACCAACTGATCGAGCAGTGCACCATCCGCCTGCGCGGCATCGTCGAAGCCCTGGACAACATCCACGACACCAGCCCGCAGCGCTGGTCGACGGACCTCGACGACGTTCACTCCTCAGCCGAGAGCCTGCTGGCCATGATCAATGACCAGGCGTCGAATCAAGCCGCCCTGGCGCAACCCTCCCCGAAGTGCACAACCTGCAATGGCACTGGCCAGATCGTAGTCAGTGGACCGCATTACTGTGGTGAGCTTCAGCCTCCTGAGTGCGAAACTGAACCATGCGATATGTGCTCGCAACCCTCCCCGGAACAGGCGGAGCGGGATGCCAAACCCGGTCTGTTCTGCCGCGACTGCGGCGGCCGCTTAGGGGTACGTGGTGTTTGCAACATCTACTGCCCGAAGTGCGAAAAGGAGGCTGGTCGCCGTGATAACTCGACTGCTGATGATGGTCGCAAGTGTTCCGCTGCTGATAGCGCTGGCGTATCTGCTCAACAGGTTTGTTCTGACCCCGCTGCTAGGTTGAACGCTTGCGGTCCTACTGAGCAACCCTCCCCGGCGCAGGTCGAGTGCATCGACTGCCACGGCTCTGGCTTCTGCATGAGCATTTCCAACGAGGAAATCCGTTGTCCGTGTAGAGCCCCGATCAAGTTCTCCGGCCTAGCGCAGGCCGAGCAGGCAGAGGCGGAGCGGCCGGAGGTGGTTGGCGTCCGCTACGAGGACGGGACCATTCTGTCGGCCGAGGATTGCGGAACCGCGCTTGAGGTGTGCGCCAAGGTCCAGACGCCGCTGATGACCGTCGCCCAGCATGAGCGCATCGTCGGTGAGCTGCGGTTCGAACGCCAGCAGATGGACCGCGCTTTCACCGCGTGCATCAACGAGCGCGACGCCGCCCTGGCCAATGTCGATGCCCTCGCAGTGCAGGTGTTGAAGCTCGGCGGGACTATCAGCTTCGCCCACCACCGGACCGACCAGGCTGGGCAGGTGCCGCAAGCATGGCTAGACGTGCAGGCAGAGCGCCGCCGGCAGGTCGAGGACGAGGGATGGACGCCGGAGCACGACGACGAGCACAACGGCGGCGAGCTGGCCGACGCTGCCGCCTGTTATGCCCTTTCTGCTGCTGGTTGGAGCACCTACGCGGCCAGAGAGCGCTGGCCGTGGCCACTGGAATGGTGGAAGCCGAGCACCGCACGACGCGATCTGGTCAAGGCCTGCGCCCTTGCGCTGGCCGAGATCGAGCGTCTCGACCGTGCAGGCATATCGCAAAGTCCCCAGCCGGGAGCCACCACGGCCTCTTCCTGAAGCCAGTCCCGGCTGGGGCGAGAATCCTAACACTCAATTTCGGCCCCGGGCGATCGCCTGGGCGGAGAGGCATTGCCCATGGAAACCCCATCTGAGTTCCTCTCGAAGGAGGAGTTGGAGGCCATGATCGGCGCCAAGTCATCGAAAAAACAGGTCGAGTGGCTGGCATCTCATGGCTGGAAGTACGAATTGAATGCTGCGCAGCGACCCGTCGTCGGGCGGATCTATGCCCGCCTGCGGCTGGCCGGAGTGAAACCGAACGGAACGGTCGCTGTACAGGAACCGTGGACGCTGGATCTGTCGAAGGTGAGTTGAAATGCGGCCGAAGCAGCCGAAGAACAGGGACCTCCCGCCCCGGATGATTCGCCGGACCAGGAAGCTGAAAGGAGGGAGGTTGTGGGTTGGCTACTACTACGACGGCCGCGGCGAGGACGGAAAGAGGAAGGAAATCCCGCTCGGCACCGACCTGGACCTGGCAAAGCTCGAGTGGGCGCGGCTGGATGCCAGTCCGGCTCCGAAGACCCTGCGCAAATGGGGCGACGTGTTCGACCGGTACGAAAAAGAGATCATCCCCGGGAAAGCGCCGCGCACCCAAAAGGACAACCTCCTCTCGCTGACGCAACTGCGAAAGGCGTTTTCGGAAGCGCCGGTCGAGGCGCTCACCCCCCAAGTGCTGGCACAGTACCGGGACAAGCGGTCCGCGAAGGTTCGGGCGAACAGGGAGCTATCCCTCTTCTCCCACATCTTCAACATCGCCAGGGAGTGGGGGATCGTCACGGCTGAAAACCCGGTGAAGGGGGTTCGCAAGAACCGCGAGACGCCGCGCGACTTCTACGCCAGGGCCGAGGTCTGGAACGCGGTATACGGCGCGGCACCACCAGAACTCCGCGATGCCATGGACCTTGCCTATCTCACCGCCCAGCGGCCGAGCGACGTACTGATCATTCGGGAGGCGGACATTCAGGATGGGCACCTGCAGATCGCCCAGGGCAAGACGTCGAAGAAGTTGCGCATCATGCTCGATGTCGACGGCAGCCCGACGGCGCTTGGAGAACTCGTTGCGCGGCTGTGCGAGCAGCGGCGCCAGCGCGGCGTAGCCGGCCCGTACCTGATCACTACGCCCGATGGGCGCCGGATGACATCCTCCATGCTGCGCATTCGCTTTGACGAGGCACGGTCGGCCGCCGCCGGCGCGGCGCTGGAAGAACTCGACGAGACCCTGGCGACCGCGATTCGTCAGTTTCAGTTCCGAGACATCCGCCCGAAGGCGGCCTCTGAAATTGCTGACCTCGGCCGGGCATCCAGGCTGCTTGGACACACCGACAAGCGCATCACCGAGACCGTCTATCGTCGCGTCGGCGAGATCGTGGAGCCAACGAAGTAAGGAAGAGTTGCGGAAATGACAGGGATGTTGCGGAAATGGTCAGTGTCGCCGCGCAACGGAGGGGAGACGATCCAGAAATGCAAAAGCCCCGGCTAACGGGGCTTTCAGCGATGAAATGGCGGAGGTGTAGAGATTCGAACTCTAGGATAGGTCTCCCCATCGACGGTTTTCAAGACCGTTGCCTTAAACCACTCGGCCACACCTCCGCATCGCGGGGCGCCATAGTACCGGATAGCAACACACTGTCAAACTCTATCGATTGGCCCTGGCAGAGGCTTTGCTATGATGGCTTCCAGTACGTCATGGACCCGTTCCCGTTAAGGAGTACCCACACCATGCAAGAACAGCAATATCAGCTGAACTCCGCCGTCGCGGAACAGCGTGAAGTCAGCGGGGTTCTGCGCAATACCTACGGCCTGCTGGCCCTCACCCTGGCCTTCAGCGGCCTGGTGGCCTACGCCTCGCAGCAGATGCGCCTGCCCTATCCGAACGTGTTCGTGGTGCTGATCGGCTTCTACGGCCTGTTCTTCCTCACCGTGAAGCTGCGCAACAGCGCCTGGGGCCTGGTCAGCACCTTCGCCCTGACCGGCTTCATGGGTTACACGCTCGGCCCGATCCTCAACATGTACCTGGGCCTGCCCAACGGCGGCAGCGTCATCACCTCGGCCTTCGCCATGACCGCCCTGGTGTTCTTCGGCCTGTCCGCCTATGTGCTGACCACCCGCAAGGACATGAGCTTCCTGTCCGGGTTCATCACCGCCGGCTTCTTCGTCCTGCTGGGCGCCGTGCTGGTCTCGCTGTTCTTCCAGATCAGCGGCCTGCAACTGGCGATCAGCGCCGGCTTCGTGCTGTTCTCCTCGGCGATGATCCTGTACCAGACCAGCGCGATCATCCATGGCGGCGAACGCAACTACATCATGGCCACCATCAGCCTGTACGTGTCGATCTACAACCTGTTCATCAGCCTGTTGCAGATCTTCGGTATCGCCGGCGGCGACGACTGATAGAAGCCACCTCCGCAAAAGCCCGTCCCCGCGACGGGCTTTTTCATTTGCGGTCCGGCAAAACACAGGCATTGGTTTATCATTCGAACAAATCCCTCGCGTATCGCAGCATGAAATTCGCCATCGCCCTCTTCGACCCACCCCACTCGCCCGCCGCCCGCCGCGCGCTGCGCTTCAGCGAAGCCGCGCTGGCCGGCGGACATGAGATCGTCCGCCTGTTCTTCTACCAGGACGGCGTGCACAGCGCCTCGGCCAACACCGTCAGCGGCCAGGACGAGTTCGACCTGCCCGCCGCCTGGCGCGAACTGGTCGAGCGCAACGGCCTGGACGCCGTGGTCTGCATTGCCGCCGCCCTGCGCCGCGGCGTGCTGAACGCCGAGGAGGCCGAGCGCTACGGCCGTCCCGGCGCCAACCTCGGCGCGCCCTGGGAACTCTCCGGGCTCGGCCAGTTGCACGAAGCGGCGCAAAGCGCGGACCGCCTGGTCTGCTTCGGGGGTGATCGATGAGCCGGTCGCTGCTGATCATCAGCCGCCAGTCGCCCTGGTCCGGCCCGAGCGCCCGCGAGGCGCTGGACATCGCCCTGGCCGGCGGCGCCTTCGATCTGCCGGTGGGCATGCTGTTCCTCGACGACGGCGCCTTCCAGCTGGCTCCCGGCCAGCAGCCGGCGCAGCTGCAACAGAAGGACCTGCAGGCCAACCTGCAGGCTCTGCCGATGTTCGGCGTGGACGACCTCTACGTCTCGGCGCGCAGCCTGCGTGAACGCGGCCTGGCGGAAGAACGCCTGGCCCTGGCGGTCGAGGTGCTCGACGACCAGGCCCTGCGCGACCTGTTGCAACGCTATGACCAGGTGATCACCCTCTGATGGCCACGACCCTCCACGTACTCTCCCACTCACCGTTCAACGACGGCCGCCTGGGCAGTTGCCTGTACCTGCTCAATCCCGCCGACGGCCTGCTGCTCTGCGGCGACGCCGTGCACGCCCTGCTCGCCGGCAGCAACGCCTGCCAGGCGCTGGAGCTGATGCCGGCGGAGATCGAACTGTTCGCCCTGCTGGAAGACCTCCAGGCGCGCGGCATCGAGGATGTCCCGGCGCGCCTGCGGGCGGTGGACTATCCCGGCTTCGTCGAACTCGCCACCCGCTTCGACAAGGTCAACAGCTGGCTATGACGATCCTCTCGCTCGCAGGCCGGGAAATCCGCCTGGACAAGGACGGCTACCTGGTCGACCTCGACGACTGGTCGGAACCGGTGGCCGAAGCCCTGGCCGCCCGCGAGGAGCTGACGCTGACCCCCGGGCACTGGGAGATCCTCCACCTGCTCCGCGCGTTCTACGCCGAGTTCCAGCTATCCCCGGCCAATCGCCCATTGATCAAGTTCGTCGCCCAGCGACTGGGCCCGGACAAGGGCAACAGCCTGCACCTCAACCACCTGTTCAAGGGCGCCCCGGCCAAGCTTGGCGCGAAACTGGCCGGCCTGCCGAAACCGAGCAACTGTCTATGACTCTCCCGATTCCCGCCGAACATCCGTTCGCCCAGTTCGTCCGCATCCTCGGCAAAGGCAAGCGCGGAGCACGCAGCCTGAGCCGGGAGGAAGCCCGCGAGGCCCTCGGCATGATCCTCGACGGCAGGGTCGAGGACACCCAGCTGGGCGCCTTCCTCATGCTTCTGCGGCACAAGGAGGAAAGCAGCGAGGAGCTGGCCGGTTTCACCGAGGCGGTGCGCGAGCGCCTGCAAGTCCCGTCCTTGCGCGTCGACCTCGACTGGCCCAGCTACGCCGGCAAGAAGCGCCACCTGCCCTGGTACCTGCTGGCCGCCAAGTGCCTGGCCGGCCATGGCGTGCGCATCATCATGCACGGCGGCGGCGCGCATACCGCCGGACGCCTGTATAGCGAACAGTTGCTGGCGGCGCTGGAAATCCCGCTCTGCCACGACTGGCTGCAGGTCGAGCAGGCGCTGGAGCGCACGCACCTGGCGTTCATCCCGCTCGGTGCCTGGATGCCGGTGCTGCAGCGGATGATCGACCTGCGCAATACCCTCGGCCTGCGCTCGCCGATCCATTCGCTGGTGCGCCTGCTCAACCCGCTGGGCGCGGATTGCATCCTGCAGAGCATCTTCCATCCCGGCTACCAGGAAACCCACCGCGAGGCCAGCCGCCTGCTCGGCGACCGCGCCATCGTCATCAAGGGCGAAGGCGGCGAGATCGAAATCAACCCGGACGTCGTCGCCCACCTGTATGGTTGCGACCAGGGCGAGGCCTGGGACGAGGTATGGCCGGCATTGTCGACGCACCGGCACATGAAGCCGGAACAGCTCGACCCGGGCTTCCTCCGGGCCGTCTGGGACGGCCGTGAAGGCGACGCCTATGGCCATCTGGCGGTGCTCTCCACCGTGGCCCTGGCGCTACGGGCCCTTGGCAGGAATCGCGAAGAAGCCTTCAAGGAAGCCTCGCACTACTGGGCAACCCGAAACGAATCGATCTGATCGATACGAATAGCCCTTTATTTATATAAATTTATCGATCATCCAACACTAGACTGTTCCTCAACGACGTATGGAGGAACCGCTCATGGGACAATTGATCGATGGCCGCTGGCACGACCAGTGGTATGACACACAGAAGGACGGCCGCTTCCAGCGCGAAAATGCCCAGCGCCGCCATTGGTTGGGCGAGCCGGCGTTCCCCGCCGAGGCCGGGCGTTACCACCTGTATGTCTCGCTGGCCTGCCCCTGGGCCCACCGGACCCTGATCGTGCGCAAGCTGAAGGGGCTGGAATCGCTGATCGACGTTTCCGTGGTCAGTTGGCTGATGCGCGAGAACGGCTGGACCTTCGACCCGGCCCACGGCTCCAGCGGCGACCACCTCGACGGCCTGGCCTTCCTGCACCAGCGCTATACCCGCGACGACCCGCACTACAGCGGCCGGGTCACGGTGCCGCTGCTGTGGGACAAACAGGCGCAGAAGATCGTCAACAACGAATCGTCCGACATCATCCGCATCTTCAACAGCGCCTTCGACGCCATCGGCGCCAACGCGCTGGACTTCTACCCGGAGCCGCTGCGCGAGGAGATCGAACGCCTCAACGGACGCATCTATCCGGCGCTCAACAACGGCGTGTACCGTGCCGGTTTCGCCACTCGCCAGGACGCCTACGAGGAAGCCTTCGTCCAGTTGTTCGAGGAGCTGGACTACCTGGAAGGATTGCTCGGCGAACGCCGCTACCTGGCCGGTGAATACCTGACCGAGGCCGATATCCGCCTGTTCACCACCCTGGTGCGCTTCGATGCGGTGTACCACGGACACTTCAAGTGCAACCTGCGACGCATCGAAGACTACCCGAATCTCTCCGGCTGGCTGCGCGAGCTGTACCAACGCCCAGGCATCGGCGAGACAGTGGACTTCGAACACATCAAGGGGCATTACTACGCCAGCCACCGCACCATCAACCCGACCGGGATAATACCGCTGGGCCCGCGTCTCGACCTGGCGCGCGCGCCCGGCCGGGAACGACTTCCCGGCAAGGGCATCTGGGGAGAAGGCTGAAGGCTCAGGCGCCCTCGCGGGCGCCTTCGAACCAGGCCAGCTTGTCGCGCAGTTGCACGACCTCGCCGACGATCACCAGGGTCGGCGCATGCACTTCATGCTCGGCCACCAGTTGCGGCAGGTTTTCCAGGGTTCCGCTGAATACCCGCTGTTGGGCGGTGGTCCCCTGCTGGATCAGCGCCGCCGGGGTCTGCGCGGAGCAACCGTGGGCGACCAGTTGTTCGCAGATCACCGGCAATCCCACCAGGCCCATGTAGAACACCAGGGTCTGGCCAGGCGCTACCAGATCCTTCCACGGCAGGTCGGTGGTGCCATCCTTCAGATGACCGGTGACGAAACGAACCGATTGCGCATGGTCGCGATGAGTCAGCGGAATCCCGGCGTAGGCCGCGCAGCCGCTGGCCGCGGTGATCCCCGGCACGACCTGGAAGGGAATCCCGTGGGCGGCCAGCTCGTCGATCTCCTCGCCGCCGCGGCCGAAGATGAATGGATCGCCGCCCTTCAGGCGCAGCACGCGCTTGCCCTGGCTGGCCAGCTCCACCAGCAGGCGGTTGATCCGCTCCTGCGGCACCGCATGCTCGGCGCGGCGCTTGCCGACGTACAGACGTTCGGCATCGCGGCGGCATAATTCGAGGATCGCAGGCGCCACCAGGCGGTCGTAGAGCACCACGTCGGCCTGCTGCATCAGGCGCAGGGCACGGAACGTCAGCAGGTCCGGATCCCCCGGCCCGGCCCCGACCAGATATACCTCGCCCGTGGCCATGTGCGCGAGGCCGCCGGCCAGGCGCTCTTCCAGGAGACGCTCGGCTTCCGCTGGACGTCCGGCCAGGACCCGCTCGGCGATCTCGCCCTGGAACAGGTTTTCCCAGAACACCCGGCGCTGTTGCAGATCCGGCAGCAGTTCCTTGACCCGGTTGCGGAAACGGCTGGCCAGTCCGGCCAGCTGTCCGTAGCTGGAAGGAATCCAGGTTTCCAGCTTGGCCCGGATCAGCCGCGCCAGCACCGGCGCGTCGCCGCCGCTGGAGACCGCCACCACCAGCGGCGAACGGTCGACGATGGCCGGGAAGATCACGCTGCACAGGGCCGGCGCGTCTACCACGTTGACCGGTATCCCGCGCGCATTGGCCGCCCGCGACACCTCGGCGTTCAGCGGTTCGTCGTCGGTGGCGGCGATGATCAGGGCGCAGCCGGGCTGGTCGCCGTCCTGGTAGTCGCGTTCGAGCAGCTCGCCGCCGCCCTGCTCCACCAGATGCCGCAGTTCGATGTGGATCTGCGGCGCGACCACGCGCAGGCGCGCGCCGGCGTCGGCCAGCAGGCGCGCCTTGCGCAGGGCGACTTCGCCGCCGCCGACCACGAGCGCCAGGCGCCCTTGCAAGGAGTGGAACAGCGGCAGGAAGTCCATGTCAGCCGATCACCTCGATGCCACCCATGTAGGGCTTGAGGACGTCCGGCACACGGATCGAGCCGTCCGCCTGCTGGTAGTTCTCCAGCACCGCCACCAGGGTGCGGCCGACGGCCAGGCCGGAGCCGTTGAGGGTGTGCACCAGCTCGGGCTTGCCGGTTTCCGGGTTGCGGTAGCGGGCCTGCATGCGCCGGGCCTGGAAGTCGCCGCAGTTGGAGCAGGAGGAAATCTCGCGGTACTTGTCCTGGCTCGGCACCCAGACCTCCAGGTCGTAGGTCTTGGTCGCGCCGAAGCCCATGTCGCCGGTGCACAGCGCCAGCACCCGATACGGCAGTTCGAGCAGTTGCAGGACGCGCTCGGCGTTGGCGGTCAGGCCTTCCAGCGCCTCGTAGGAGGTGGCCGGATCGACGATCTGCACCATCTCCACCTTGTCGAACTGGTGCTGGCGGATCATGCCCCGGGTATCGCGCCCGGAGGCACCGGCCTCGCTGCGGAAGCACGGGGTATGGGCGACGAACTTCAGCGGCAACTGCCTGGCGTCGAGGATCTGCCCGGAGACGATGTTGGTCAGCGAGACCTCGGCGGTCGGGATCAGGTAGAGGTCGGCTTCGCCGTCGCGACCGATCTTGAACAGGTCTTCCTCGAACTTCGGCAACTGGCCGGTGCCCTGCAGCGCCGGAGCCTGGACGAGATAGGGGGTGTAGGCCTCCTCGTAGCCGTGCTCGGCGGTATGCAGGTTGATCATGAACTGCGCCAGGGCGCGATGCAGGCGGGCGATCGGGCCGCGCATCAGGGCGAAGCGCGCGCCGGAGAGCTTGGCGGCGGTCTCGAAATCCAGCCAGCCGTGCCGCTCGCCGAGGGCGACATGGTCCTTGACCTCGAAATCGAAGGCCTTCGGCGTGCCCCAGCGACGCACTTCGACGTTGGCGTCCTCGTCGGCACCGACCGGTACCGACTCGTGCGGCAGGTTGGGAATGCCCAGCAGCATCGAATCAAGCTCGCCCTGGATGGCGTCCAGCTGGCGCTTGCCCTCTTCCAGCTCGGAGCCCATGCGGTCGACATCGGCCAGCAGCGGCGCGATATCCTCGCCACGCTGCTTGGCCTGGCCGATCGCCTTGGAGCGCGCGTTGCGCTCGGCCTGCAGCTGCTCGGTACGGGTCTGCACCGACTTGCGCTGTTCTTCCAGCGCCTCGATGCGCGCGACGTCCAGTTGGAAGCCACGGGTGGCCAGGCGGGCAGCCACTTCTTGCGGCTGGGTGCGTACCAGTTTGGGGTCGAGCATGCTCTTTTCTCGTCTCGTGTCGGTTATCGGCGGTTCGGGGCCCCGCTGGCGCTTCACCATGCCCGGTCGACGTCGTCGCGCGAGCCTGGCGAGCTCCGGCGAGCCCGTACCGCTCAGGATTTTCTGCGTTGGCGGGGACTGGTGCGATCCAACTCCGCCAGGTGTTCCAGCTTGTCGCGGATCTTCAGTTCCAGGCCCCTTGGCACCGGTTGATAGTAACGCCGCGGCTCCAGATCCTCGGGGAAATAATCCTCTCCGGCGGCATAGGCATCCGGCTCGTCGTGGGCGTAGCGGTATTCTTCGCCGTAGCCGAGGCTCTTCATCAATTTGGTCGGTGCGTTGCGCAAGTGCAATGGCACTTCCCGCGAGCCGCTTTCGGCGACATCGCGCATCGCCGCGTTGAACGCGCTGTACACCGCGTTGCTCTTCGGTGCGCAGGCCAGGTAGACGATGGCCTGGGCCACCGCCAGCTCGCCTTCCGGGCTGCCCAGGCGCTCCTGCACGTCCCAGGCCGACAGGCACAGGCCGAGGGCGCGCGGATCGGCGTTGCCGACCTCCTCGCTGGCCATGCGCACCACCCGTCGGGCGATGTACAGGGGGTCGCAGCCGCCGTCGAGCATGCGTGCGAACCAATACAGCGCCGCGTCGGGATTGGAGCCGCGCACCGACTTGTGCAGTGCGCTGATCTGGTCGTAGAACGCCTCGCCGCCCTTGTCGAAACGTCGACGGGTGTCGCCGAGCAGATTCTGCAACAGCTCGGGACTGATCTCGCTGCCGTCCTCGGCGAGGTCGGCAGCGTTCTCCAACAGGTTCAGCAGGCGCCGACCATCGCCGTCGGCGGCGGCCAGGAGAACCTGGAAGCTCTCTTCCGGCAGACTCAGGTTGCGCTTGCCGAGGCCCTTTTCCTCGTTCAGCGCGCGCCCCACCAGCTTGCGCAGGGCGGTTTCGTCGAGGCTCTTGAGGACATACACGCGAGCCCGCGAGAGCAGCGCGTTGTTCAACTCGAAGGACGGGTTCTCGGTGGTCGCGCCAATGAAGATCAGCGTGCCGTCTTCCACATAGGGCAGGAAGGCATCCTGCTGGCTCTTGTTGAAGCGGTGCACCTCGTCGACGAACAGGATGGTCCGGCGTCCGTATTGCGCCGCGTGCTGCTTGGCCACCTCGACCGCCTGGCGGATCTCCTTGACCCCGGACAGCACCGCGGAAATGGTCTCGAAATGGGCGTCCGACACCTGCGCCAGCAGCCGCGCCAGGGTGGTCTTGCCGACCCCCGGCGGACCCCAGAAGATCATCGAGTGCAGCGCGCCCTGCTCCAGCGCCTCGCGCAAGGGCTTGCCGCGGGCCAGCAGATGCTCCTGGCCCACGTACTCATCCAGGTTGGCGGGCCGTAGCCGCGCTGCCAGGGGCTGCGCGACGGGCTCGCTGCGGAACAGGTCCACGGCTTGCGGTTACTCCTGGATCACGTCGACGCCCGGCGGAACGTCGAAGGTGAATTGCTTCGCATCCAGCGCCTCGTTCATCTTCACATCGAAGAACAGGATGTTGGTGCGCTGGCCGACGCCATCGATCATCTGCATGTCGTTCACCTTGCCGCTGCGGAACGACAGGCGCAAGGTGTCGAAGAGGGTGTCCTTGGTCTTCGGCTTGAGCACGAAATCGACCACGTTGCCGCCTTCCTTGTAGGTGATGGCAAAGCTTTCGCTGATCTTCGAGATATCGCCGGAGAGCAGCAGCGCCGGGGTCTGGGTCAGGCGCTGGTCGAGCTTCTGGATGGTCACCTGCTCCAGGTCCGGGTCGTACAGCCAGACCTTCTCGCCGTTGGAAATGAGCAACTGCTCGTTCGGCGCATCGGTATGCCAGCGGAACAGCCCCGGCCGCTTCAGGCTCAACTGGCCGGCGGTCTCCTGCAGGCGGGTGCCGCTACCGTCCAGGGTCAGCTGGGAGAAGCGCGCGGTCAGGGTCTGGGCCTTGTTCAGCAGGCCGGTCAGGCGCTGGACGGCTGCGCTGTCGTCGGCATGGGCCAGCGAAGCGCCCATGGCCAGGGCGGCAACGAACAACGTGCGGATCAGTCGCATCGGAATCCTCTAAACCTGTCGGGTTCAATCACGAACCGGCGCCGGCGCGATCACTTCGCGGGAGCCGTTGGTATTCATCGGAGTGACCACACCGGCCATCTCCATCGCTTCGATCATCCGCGCGGCGCGGTTGTAGCCGATCTTCAGCTTGCGCTGCACGGCGGAGATCGATGCCCGGCGACTCTCGGTGACGAAACGTACCGCCTCGTCGTAGAGCGGGTCGTCCTCGCTGCCTTCGCCGGAGCCGTCGCCGCCATCGAAGGAACCGCCACCGCCGCCGCCTTCGTCGACGCCAGCGAGGATGTCCTCGATGTAGTCGGGCGCGCCGCGCAGCTTCCAGGCCTCGACCACCCGGTGCACCTCGTCGTCGGAAACGAAGGCGCCGTGCACGCGGATCGGCAGGCCTGTGCCCGGCGGCAGGTAGAGCATGTCGCCGTGGCCGAGCAGCTGTTCGGCGCCACCCTGGTCGAGGATGGTCCGCGAGTCGATCTTGCTGGACACCTGGAAGGCGATCCGGGTCGGGATGTTGGCCTTGATCAGGCCGGTGATCACGTCCACCGACGGCCGCTGGGTCGCCAGGATCAGGTGGATACCGGCCGCCCGCGCCTTCTGCGCGATACGGGCGATAAGCTCCTCGACCTTCTTGCCGACGATCATCATCATGTCGGCGAATTCGTCGACCACCACCACGATGGTCGGCAGGGTGCTCAGTTGCGGCGGCTCGTCGTCCGGGCTTTCGCGACGGAACAGCGGGTCGGTCAGCGGCGTGCCGGCCTCCTCGGCGTCCTTCACCTTGCGGTTGAAGCCGGCCAGGTTGCGCACGCCCATGGCTGCCATCAGGCGGTAGCGCCGCTCCATCTCCGCCACGCTCCAGCGCAGGGCGTTGGCGGCTTCCTTCATGTCGGTGACCACCGGGCAGAGCAGGTGCGGGATGCCCTCGTAGATCGACAGTTCGAGCATCTTCGGGTCGATCATGATCAGCCGCGCCTCGCTCGGCGTGGACTTGAACAGGATCGACAGGAGCATCGCGTTGACCCCCACCGACTTACCGGAACCGGTGGTACCGGCCACCAGCAGGTGCGGCATCTTCGCCAGGTCGGTGATGATCGGCCGGCCGCCGATGTCGTGGCCCAGGGCCAGCGGCACGGTGGACTTGTGCTCGTCGTACTCCGGCGACGACAGCACTTCGGAGAAGCGCACCATCTGCCGGTCTTCGTTGGGGATCTCGATGCCGACGGTGGTCTTGCCGGGAATCACCTCCACCACCCGCACGCTGATCACCGCCAGCGAGCGCGCCAGGTCCTTGGCCAGGTTGGAAATGCGGCTGACCTTGACCCCGGCCGCGGGCTGGATCTCGAAACGGGTGATCACCGGGCCCGGGTGCACCGAGTCCACGCTGACCTCGACGCCGAACTCCTTCAGCTTGATCTCCAGCAGGCGCGACATCGCCTCCAGCGACTCGGGCGAGTAGCTCTTCTGCTTCACTTCCGCCGGGTCGAGCAGCGACAGCGGCGGCAGGGTGCCCTCCACCGCCGTATCGACGAACAGCGGCGCCTGCTTCTCTTTCAGCACGCGCTTGCTCGGCTCCGAGGCCTTCGGCGGCGGTGGCGGATCGATCTTCGGCGGCGGGCGCTTCTCCCGCTCGCTCATGTGCTTGGCCAGGGCCTCTTCGCGCTCCAGCAGGCGCTCCTTGGCCTTGGACTGCTCGCGGCGATCCGGCACGCTCGGTGCCACCACCTCGGCGACACGCTCGTCGACCTCGCGCAGTTGCGCGACCAGTTGCTTGCGCTCGGCGCGCGCGCCCATCCAGCGATTGAAGGCGTTCTGGATCAGCTCGAAGAAGTCCAGGGTGATCTTGCCGGTGACATCCATCACCTTGAACCAGGAGAGGTCGGCGAACACCGTCAGGCCGAAGAGGAACAGGGCGAAGAACACCAGCGTGCTGCCCTGCACGTTCAGCGCGTCCACCGCGACCCGGCCCAGGCTCTGGCCGATGGCGCCGCCGGCCGAGGCGCTGGCCGGCATGTGGCCGCTGGCGTGGAAATGGATGTAGGCCAGCGCCGAGCCGGCCAGGATCAGGAAGATCAGCCCGACCAGGCGCCAGGAAAACAGCCAGGTGTTCCATTCCCACGGCAGGTTGCGGCGGCGGAACACCTGCCAGGTCTTGATGCCCAGCAACAGCGGAAAGAGGTAGGCGAAGTAGCCGAGCGTCATGAACAGGATATCGGCGGATACCGCACCGAGCCGACCGGCGGCGTTCTGCACCTGGTCAACCTGGCTCGAATGACTCCAGCTCGGATCGGCCGGATCGTAGGTGAGCAATGCCATCCAGAGGTAGAGGCAGAGCGCACCGAGCGCGATCAATACCCCTTCCTTCAGGCGGGAATGCAGTTGCTGACGCCATGCGGCGGCATGGGTCGCAGTGGTCGAATCCTTCAAATCGCTGTTTTTCCTGCGCACGGCTGGTGCTTTAGAAGCTGTATTGGTCAAAACGCGCCTATTGTACGGCTTTAAGGAAACTCTGAAAAATCACACCCGGAATCAGCGCCGTCCCTTGGATGGCCGATCCCGGCCCGGGGTTTTGCCGGCCTTTTGCGGATAGGTGTAGCATAGCCGGCAGATCTCTTCAGGCGGCTCCATTGGAGCACGCATTCTCTTGTGTGACAAAGGCTTATGGAGTCTTTTTATGAGTGAAGTCAAGCATTCGCGCCTCATCATCCTGGGCTCCGGTCCGGCCGGCTATACCGCCGCCGTGTACGCCGCACGCGCCAATCTCAAGCCAGTGGTGATCACCGGCATCCAGCCAGGCGGCCAGCTGACCACCACCACCGAAGTCGACAACTGGCCGGGCGACGTCGAAGGCCTTACCGGCCCGGCGCTGATGACCCGCATGCAGCAGCACGCCGAGCGTTTCGACACCGAGATCGTCTACGACCACATCCACACCGCCGAGTTGCAACAGCGCCCGTTCACGCTGAAGGGCGATAGTGGCACTTATACCTGCGATGCACTGATCATTGCCACCGGCGCCTCCGCGCAATACCTGGGCATGTCGTCGGAAGAAGCCTTCATGGGCAAGGGCGTTTCCGCCTGCGCCACCTGCGATGGCTTCTTCTACCGCAATCAGGTGGTCTGCGTGGTCGGCGGCGGCAATACCGCCGTCGAGGAAGCGCTGTACCTGGCCAACATCGCCAAGGAAGTCCACCTGATCCACCGCCGCGACAAGCTGCGCTCGGAGAAGATCCTCCAGGACAAGCTGTTCGACAAGGCCGAAAACGGCAACGTGCGCCTGCACTGGAACACCACCCTGGACGAAGTGCTGGGAGACGCCAGCGGCGTCACCGGCGTACGCCTGAAGAGCACCGCCGACGGCAGCACCAGCGAACTGCCGCTGGCCGGCGTGTTCATCGCCATCGGCCACAAGCCGAACACCGACCTGTTCCAGGGCCAGCTGGAAATGCGCGACGGCTACCTGCGGATCCACGGCGGTAGCGAAGGCAACGCCACCCAGACCAGCATCGAAGGCGTGTTCGCCGCCGGCGACGTGGCCGACCATGTCTACCGCCAGGCCATCACCTCCGCCGGCGCCGGCTGCATGGCCGCTCTGGATGCCGAAAAATACCTCGACGACCATTGATCGGACCCAGGGGAGGCCCGCCCTCCCCTACCCCGCCATGCTGACCTGGCTTTCCCGCACCAATTACGATTTCCCGCCCCTCGAAAAGGCCCTGCAGGAGCCCAACGGGCTGCTCGCGGCCGGCGGCGACCTCGACCCGCGCCGTCTGATCGCCGCCTACCGCCACGGCTGCTTCCCCTGGTACCAGGATGGCCAGCCAATCCTCTGGTGGTCGCCCGATCCGCGCACCGTGCTGTTCCCCGAGGAACTGCACGTGTCCCGCAGCCTGGCCAAGTGCCTGCGCCAGCAACGCTTCGAAGTCACTTTCAATCGTGACTTCCGGGCAGTGATCCAGGCTTGCGCCGCGCCGCGCGACTACGCCGACGGCACCTGGATCACTACACCGATGCAACTGGCCTACCAGGAGCTGCACCTGCGCGGCGTCGCCCATTCGGTGGAAGTCTGGCAGGCCGGGCAATTGGTCGGCGGCCTGTATGGCCTGGCCATGGGCCGGCTGTTCTTCGGCGAGTCGATGTTCAGCCGCGCCGACAACGCCTCCAAGGTGGGTTTCGTCACGCTGGTCCGACACCTGCGCGACGCCGGTTTCGTATTGATCGACTGCCAGATGCCGACCCGCCACCTGCACAGCCTGGGCGCACGCGCCATCAGCCGCGAGGCATTCGCCGACTACCTGCAGCGCTATCGCGACGAATCTCCCAGCGGCACCCTGGATTTTTAGGCGAGTTTCCGTGCCTGGCATAAACTTGCTTATGGGTCCCTGCTGGAGTTCACCATGACCGAACTCGCCCGACTGAAGTTCTACGCGACGCAACCGCATCCGTGCAGCTACCTGCCCGAGGAACAGGCCACCACCCTGTTCCTCGACCCCAGCCAGCCCATGGACACGCAGTTGTACGCCTCGCTGTCGGAAGTCGGCTTCCGTCGCAGCGGCGACCATCTCTATCGCCCGCACTGCCAGCATTGCACCGCCTGCATCGCCGCGCGCATACCGGTCGCCGGCTTCAGCCCGAACCGTCAGCAGCGACGCATCCTCAAGCGCAACGCCGAACTGCAGGTGATCCGCAAGCGACCGAGCTTCAACGAGGAGTACTACGACCTCTACCGCCGCTACATCGAGCAGCGCCACGCCGACGGCGACATGTATCCGCCCAGTCGCGACCAGTTCGCCACCTTCCTGGTCCGCGACCTGCCCTTCTGCTGCTTCTTCGAGTTCCGCCTGCACGGACGCCTGCTGGCCATCGCGGTGACCGACGTACTGCCGAACGGGTTGTCGGCGGTCTATACCTTCTACGACCCCGATGAAGAGCAGCGCAGCCTGGGACGCTACGCGATTCTCTGGCAGATCGCCGAGACCGAGCGCCTGGGCCTGCAAGCCGTCTACCTGGGCTACTGGATCAAGAATTGCCGGAAGATGAACTACAAGACCCAGTACCGCCCCATCGAACTGTTCGTCAACCAGCGCTGGGTCGCCCTCACCTGATAGCCGTGTGGCGCTGTTGTCGATTTTCTGGCACAATGCACGCCGCTTTTCACGGCCCACCTCTCATTGAAAGGGCCACCCATAGATACCGAGGGCTCTACTGCATGTCGAAAGAAGACAGCTTCGAAATGGAAGGTACTGTCGTCGACACCCTGCCCAACACCATGTTCCGTGTGGAGTTGGAAAATGGGCACGTCGTCACCGCGCACATCTCCGGCAAAATGCGCAAGAACTACATCCGCATCCTCACCGGCGACAAGGTCCGCGTGGAACTGACGCCCTACGACCTGAGCAAGGGCCGCATCACCTACCGCGCCCGCTGAGTCGTCACGAGCCTTCACGGCTCGCCGATTGCAAAAGAAAAAGCCCGGCATGCGCCGGGCTTTTTCGTTGCAGCCATCCGGATCAGGCGGGCTCCGCCGCCGTGATCTCGAACTCGAAGGCCAGCTCGTCGCCCTTCAGGTCGACATGCACCAGGCCACCATGCTCGGCCAGCTCGCCGAACAGGATCTCCTCGGCCAAGGGCCGCTTGATCTTGTCCTGGATCAGCCGCGCCATCGGTCGCGCACCCATCTGCACGTCGTAGCCCTTCTCCGCCAGCCAGCCGCGCGCCGCATCGCTGACCTCGAGCTGGACGCGCTTGTCCTCCAGCTGCGCCTGCAGCTCGGTGAGGAACTTGTCGACCACGCTCTTGATCGTCTCGGTGCTCAGGCGGCCGAACTGGATGATGGTATCCAGGCGGTTGCGGAACTCCGGAGTGAAGCTCTTCTTGATCACTTCCATCGCATCGGTGGTGTGATCCTGCTGGTTGAAGCCGATCGACGCGCGCGCCGCCACCTCCGCGCCGGCATTGGTGGTCATGATCAGGATGATGTTGCGGAAATCCGCCTTGCGTCCGTTGTTGTCGGTGAGGGTACCGTGGTCCATCACCTGCAGCAGCAGGTTGAAGACTTCCGGGTGGGCCTTCTCGATCTCGTCGAGCAGCAACACGCAGTGCGGGGTCTTGGTGATCGCCTCGGTGAGCAGGCCGCCCTGGTCGAAGCCGACGTAGCCCGGAGGCGCGCCGATCAGCCGCGACACGGTATGCCGCTCCATGTACTCGGACATGTCGAAGCGCACCAGCTCCACGCCCAGCGCCTTGGCCAGCTGCCGCGCCACCTCGGTCTTGCCGACGCCGGTGGGGCCGGCGAAGAGGAACGAGCCGACCGGTTTGTCCGGCGCCTTGAGCCCGGCCCGCGACAGCTTGATCGCGGTGGACAGCGACTCGATGGCGTCGTCCTGGCCGAACACGGTCAGCTTGAGGTCGCGCTCGAGGTTGCGCAGCAGTTCCTTGTCGGAGGTGGTGACGTGCTTCGGCGGGATCCGCGCGATCTTCGCCACGATATCCTCGACCTGCGCCACCTCGATGCGCTTCACGCGCTTCTCTTCCGGCTGCAGGCGCTGGTAGGCGCCGGCCTCGTCGATGACATCGATGGCCTTGTCCGGCATGTGCCGGTCGTTGATGTAGCGCGCCGCCAGCTCGGCCGCGGCGCGCAGCGCCTCGTCACTGTACTCGATGTGGTGATGCTGCTCGAAGCGCCCCTTGAGGCCCTTGAGGATGCCATAGGTGTCTTCCACCGACGGCTCGGTCACGTCGACCTTCTGGAAGCGCCGCGCCAAGGCCCGGTCCTTCTCGAAGATGCCGCGAAACTCCTGGAAGGTGGTCGAGCCGATGCAGCGGATCTCGCCCGAGGACAGGACCGGCTTGAGCAGGTTGGAGGCGTCCATCACCCCGCCGGATGCCGCACCGGCACCGATGATGGTGTGGATCTCGTCGATGAACAGCACCGCGTGCGGGCGCTTGCGCAACTCGTTGAGCAACGCCTTGAAGCGCTTCTCGAAGTCGCCGCGATACTTGGTGCCCGCGAGCAAGGCGCCCAGGTCGAGGGAGTAGACCACGCTGTCGGCCAGCAGGTCCGGCACCTGGCCGTCGACGATGCGCTTGGCCAGGCCTTCGGCGATGGCCGTCTTGCCGACCCCCGCCTCGCCCACCAGCAACGGGTTGTTCTTGCGCCGCCGGGCGAGGATCTGCGCCACCCGCTCGACTTCATGCTCGCGCCCCACCAGCGGGTCGATCCGCCCCTGGCGGGCCAGCTCGTTGAGGTTACTGGCGTAAGCATCCAGCGGATGGTTGGACGTGGCCGACTCGCCACCTTCCTCATCCTGCATATCCTGCTCCCCATCCTGCGGATGTTCGGCATGCCCGGGCACCTTGGAGATGCCGTGGGCGATGTAGTTCACCACATCGATACGCGCGATGCTCTGCTGCTTGAGCAGGAACACCGCCTGGCTTTCCTGTTCGCTGAAGATCGCCACCAGGACGTTGGCCCCGGTCACTTCGCGCTTGCCGGAACTCTGCACGTGGAACACCGCGCGCTGCAGGACGCGCTGGAAGCCCAGCGTCGGCTGGGTCTCGCGCTCGTCGTCGTGCTGCGGGATCAGCGGCGTGGTGGAATCGATGAATTCCTGCAGGTCGCGCCGCAGCTTGTCCAGGTTGGCACCGCACGCACGCAATACCGTTGCCGCTGCCTCGTTGTCCAGCAAGGCCAGCAGCAGGTGCTCAACCGTCATGAATTCATGGCGTTTGGCCCTCGCCTCCTTGAAGGCGAGATTGAGGGTGACTTCGAGCTCTCGATTCAACATGGCTTCACCTCGCTCCCAAACATCCGATCAACTGTCTTTCTCTATCTCGCAGAGCAATGGATGCTGGCTCTCCCGCGCATACTGATTGACCTGCATCGCCTTGGTTTCGGCCACGTCCCGGGTAAACAAGCCGCAGACCGCCTTACCCTGAGTATGTACCGTCAACATGATCTTGGTGGCTTTTTCCCGGTCCATGTTGAAGAACACTTCCAGCACTTCAACAACAAAGTCCATCGGCGTGTAATCGTCGTTGAACAGTACCACCTTATACAACGGTGGCGGCTGTAATACAGGCTTCGACTCCTGTACCGCGAGCCCCGCCCCTTCGTCCTCGTGTTCATGAGGCTCGGGGTGGTCCTGATTGAATGTTAGTCGAATCTGGCTAGGTGCATGCATGAGGAAAAAAAGCTTTGCCTTTCTGGAAAGTTATGGACCGACATTGATGTTGATCCGTTTCTCGGGCGTATGGTTCAGCGCCTTGACTAACTGCAAAAGGGTGTTACAAACAATGGAATACCCCTACAGGGTATCAGGGGTTCCGCACCCGTCATGACCCAGGTCGGACGCGGGATCGTAGTGGATGATACTCCAGCGTTGGAGTCCTTTGCAGAGGGATATGAGCATGCTCAGCGGTAAGGTCAAGTGGTTCAACAACGCCAAGGGCTACGGGTTCATCCTGGCCGAGGGCCGAGATGAGGACCTGTTCGCCCATTACTCGGCCATTCAGATGGACGGTTACAAGACACTCAAGGCGGGCCAGCCGGTCAATTTCGAGATCATCCAGGGACCGAAGGGACTGCACGCCATCAACATCAGTCCCGCCACCGCGACAACCGCCGCATCCTCCGCCCCTACCCCGCTCGAGGAGCCCCAGGCGACGCCGATCGAAGCCTGAGCATCAGCGCGGACGCGGAAATGAAAAAGGCCGGTGCGAACCGGCCTTTTTCTCGTTCGGGCGGCTGCCCTTCTTACATCTTGGCGATCATCGCGTCGCCGAACTCCGAGCAGGACAGCAGGGTGGCGCCGTCCATCAGGCGCTCGAAGTCGTAGGTCACGGTCTTGGCGGCGATCGCGCCGTTGGTGCCCTTGATGATCAGGTCGGCGGCCTCGGTCCAGCCCATGTGGCGCAGCATCATCTCCGCGGAGAGGATCAGCGAGCCGGGGTTGACCTTGTCCTGGCCGGCGTATTTCGGCGCGGTGCCGTGGGTCGCCTCGAACATGGCCACCGAGTCGGACAGGTTGGCGCCGGGCGCGATACCGATGCCGCCGACCTCGGCCGCCAGGGCGTCGGAGAGATAGTCGCCGTTCAGGTTCAGGGTGGCGATCACGTCGTACTCGGCCGGGCGCAGCAGGATCTGCTGCAACATGGCGTCGGCGATCACGTCCTTGACCACGACGTTCCTGCCGGTCTTCGGATTCTTGAACTGCATCCACGGACCGCCGTCCAGCAGTTCGGCGCCGAACTCATCGCGCGCGACTTCGTAGCCCCAGTCCTTGAAGGCACCCTCGGTGAACTTCATGATGTTGCCCTTGTGCACCAGGGTCACCGAGCTGCGGTCGTTGTCGACGGCATACTGCAGTGCCTTGCGCACCAGGCGCTTGGTGCCTTCCTGGGACACCGGCTTGATGCCGATGCCGCAGTTCTCGGTGAAGCGGATCTTCTTGACGCCCATTTCCTCGGTGAGGAACTTGATGACTTTCTCCGCTTCCGGCGAACCGGCCTTCCACTCGACGCCGGCATAGATGTCCTCGGAGTTCTCGCGGAAGATCACCATGTCCACGTCGCCAGGCTTCTTCACCGGGCTGGGCACGCCTTCGAACCAGCGTACCGGGCGCTGGCAGACGTAGAGATCGAGTTGCTGGCGCAGGGCCACGTTCAGGGAGCGGATGCCGCCACCGACCGGGGTGGTCAGCGGCCCCTTGATGGAAACCACGTAGTCGCGCACGGCATCCAGGGTTTCCTGGGGCAGCCAGGTGTCCTGGTCGTAGACCTGGGTGGCCTTCTCGCCGGCATAGACTTCCATCCAGGCGATCTTGCGCTCGCCCTTGTAGGCTTTTTCTACTGCAGCGTCGACAACCTTGATCATGACCGGGCTGATATCGACGCCGATGCCATCGCCTTCGATGAACGGGATGATCGGGTTCTTCGGTACGCTCAAGGACATGTCGGCATTCACAGTGATTTTGTCACCGGTCGCCGGCACCTGGATCTTTTGGTATCCCATGCTGAACTCCGTGTTGTGGTTAAAACCCTGTTGCAGCCTTCTAGGGTAGCCCAGTTGGCCGCCTGGAAACCACATCTTCCTTAGTCTAAACCGGCGAGCGCATCAGCCCATCGAGAGGATGGTATACTGCGCGGCATGACTTCGCAGTCATCGAGGTCCGAGCAGTCTGGGACCAGACCCTCTCCCCTCGCAGCGGCGGGCTCGCCACCATGATCCCGCCGTACAACGCTCTACTGGCGCCCCTATATCCCGCGGCATATCTCGATTTCGATTCAACCCGATGTTGAGCGAAGGCATCGCGTCCACCAACGCGTATCGAGACTCTGTGCGCGCCCAGCAAAAAAGAGAGTTACCGTAGATGTCCATCCGCTCGAAGATCACCTACACCTTCACCGACGAAGCACCCGCGCTCGCCACCTACTCGCTCCTCCCCATCGTCAAGGCCTTTGCCGCTTCCGCCGGCATCGACGTCGAGACCAGCGACATCTCTCTTGCAGGACGCATCCTGGCCAACTTCGCCGACCGCCTCGAAGCCGACCAGCGTATCGAAGACGACCTCGCCCGCCTGGCGGTCCTGGCCACCTCGCCCGACGCCAACATCATCAAGCTGCCCAACATCAGCGCCTCGGTGCCGCAGCTCAAAGGCGCGATCGCCGAGCTGCAGGCCCTGGGCTACAAGGTTCCCGACTTCCCGGAAGACCCGCAGACCGACGAAGAGAAAGAGGTTCGCGCACGCTACGCGAAGATCCTCGGCAGCGCCGTGAACCCGGTCCTGCGCGAAGGCAACTCCGACCGCCGTGCCCCGGCCGCGGTGAAGGCCTACGCCCGCAAGCACCCGCACTCCATGGGCAAGTGGAGCATGGCCTCGCGCTCGCACGCCGACTACATGCGCGGCGGCGACTTCTTCTCCAGCGAACAGTCGATCACCATGGCCAAGGCCGGTGACGTGCGCATCGAGTTCGTCGGCAAGGACGGCAAGGTCGAGGTGAAGAAGCAACTGAGCCTGCAGGAAGGCGAAGTGCTCGACAGCATGTTCATGAGCTGCGGCAAGCTGCGCGACTTCTTCGAGAAGACCCTGCAGGACTGCAAGGAAACCGGCGTGATGTGGTCGCTGCACGTCAAGGCGACCATGATGAAGATTTCCCACCCGATCGTCTTCGGGCATGCGGTGAGCGTCTACTACAAGGACGTCTTCGACAAGTGGGGCCAACTCTTCGAAGAGCTCGGCGTGAACCCGAACAACGGCATCTCCAGCGTCTACGACAAGATCAAGTCGCTGCCCGCCTCCCAGCAGGAAGAGATCCTCCACGACATCCACGAGGTGTACAGCCACCGCCCGGAAATGGCGATGGTCGACTCCGTGAAAGGCATCACCAACCTGCACATTCCGAGCGACGTCATCGTCGACGCCTCGATGCCGGCGATGATCCGCAACTCCGGCCAGATGTGGGGCAAGGACGGCAAGCAGAAAGACACCAAGGCGGTAATGCCGGAAAGCACCTACGCCCGCATCTACCAGGAGATGATCAACTTCTGCAAGACCAACGGCGCCTTCGACCCGACCACCATGGGCAGCGTGCCGAACGTCGGCCTGATGGCGCAGAAGGCCGAGGAATACGGCTCCCACGACAAGACCTTCGAAATGACCGCCGACGGCACCATGCGCGTGGTCCTGGCCGACGGCACCGTGCTGATGCAGCACGAAGTGGAGACCGGCGACATCTGGCGCGCCTGCCAGACCAAGGACGCGCCGATCCGCGACTGGGTCAAGCTGGCCGTCACCCGCGCCCGCCAGTCCGACACCCCGGCGATCTTCTGGCTGGACCCGGAGCGCGCCCACGACCGCGAGCTGCGCAAGAAGGTCGAGCTTTACCTCAAGGACCACGACCTGACCGGCCTCGACATCAGCATCATGGGCTACAACGAGGCGATCCGCGTGAGCATGGAGCGCCTGATCCGCGGCAAGGACACCATCTCGGTGACCGGCAACGTCCTGCGCGACTACCTGACCGACCTGTTCCCGATCATGGAACTGGGCACCTCGGCCAAGATGCTCTCCATCGTTCCGCTGATGGCGGGCGGCGGCATGTACGAAACCGGCGCCGGCGGCTCGGCACCCAAGCACGTCCAGCAACTGGTGGAAGAGAACTACCTGCGCTGGGACTCCCTGGGCGAGTTCCTGGCCTTGGCCGTATCCCTGGAGGAAACCGGGATCAAGACCGGCAACGCCAAGGCCAAGCTGCTCGGCAAGGCACTGGACGAAGCCACCGGCAAGCTGCTGGACAACAACAAGTCGCCGTCACGCAAGGTCGGCGACATCGACAACCGCGGCAGCCACTTCTACCTGGCGATGTACTGGGCCCAGGCCCTGGCCGCCCAGGACGAAGACGCCGAACTGAAAGCGCATTTCGCACCGCTGGCCAAGGCCCTGACCGAGCAGGAAGCGACCATCGTCGCCGAACTCAACGCCGTCCAGGGCAAGCCGGCCGAGATCGGCGGCTACTATCGCTCCAATCCGGAGCTGACCAGCAAGGTGATGCGCCCCAGCGCCACCTTCAACGCGGCGATCGACAGCCTGGCCTGATGGCGTCACGCTGAACGAAGCAGGAAACCCCGGGCCTACGCCCGGGGTTTCTTTTTTATCGAGGCCTTTTCCGTATCGAGGAGACATCCATGAGCTGGCACCCCCATGTCACCGTAGCGACCATCGTCGAGGACCAGGGCCGCTTCCTGCTGGTCGAGGAACGAGCCGACGGCCGCGAGGTGCTGAACCAGCCCGCCGGCCACCTGGAACCCGCCGAAAGCCTGCTCGAGGCCGCCCTGCGCGAAACCCTCGAGGAAACCGGCTGGGAGGTCGAGCTGAGCGCAGTCACCGGCATCTACCTGTACACCGCGCCGTCCAACGGCGTCACCTACCAGCGCGTCTGCTTCGCCGCCCGCCCCGTGCGCCACCATCCCGAACGCGCCCTGGACCACGGCATCATCGGTCCGCGCTGGCTGACCCGCGACGAGCTGGCCGCCCAGCCGCAACGCTGGCGCAGCCACCTGGTGCTGCGCTGCATCGACGACTATCTGGCCGGCGACCGCTACCCCCTGGCGCTGATCCGCGACAGCCACGTGTCGCCCTCTTCGCCCCAGGCCTGATAGAATCCGCGTTTTACGAATTCGCCCGTGACGCCTGATCGCTATGTCTGAATCCGCCCCCACCCCACGCCGCGAGCGCGTGATCGTCGGCATGTCCGGCGGCGTCGACTCGTCCGTCTCCGCCCTGCTCCTGCTGCAGCAGGGCTACCAGGTCGAAGGCCTGTTCATGAAGAACTGGGACGAGGACGACGGCACCGAATACTGTACCGCCCGCGAGGACCTGGCCGACGCCCAGGCCGTCTGCGACCGGATCGGCATCAAGCTGCACACGGCGAACTTCGCGGCGGAATACTGGGACAACGTGTTCGAGCACTTCCTCGCCGAGTACAAGGCCGGTCGCACGCCGAACCCCGACATCCTCTGCAACCGCGAGATCAAGTTCAAGGCCTTCCTCGACTACGCGCTGATGCTCGGCGCCGACCTGATCGCCACTGGCCATTATGTGCGTCGCCGCGACCTCGACGGGCGCACCGAACTGCTCAAGGGCCTGGACCCGAACAAGGACCAGAGCTACTTCCTGCACGCGGTGGGCGGCGAGCAGATCGCCCGCAGCCTGTTCCCGGTCGGCGAACTGGAGAAGCCGGAAGTCCGCGCCATCGCCGAGAAGCACGGCCTGGCCACGGCGAAGAAGAAGGATTCCACCGGCATCTGCTTCATCGGCGAGCGGCGTTTCACCGATTTCCTCAAGCAATACCTGCCGGCCCAGCCCGGCGACATCGAGACCACCGAAGGCAAGGTCATCGGCCGCCACAGCGGCCTGATGTACCACACCATCGGCCAGCGCCAGGGCCTCGGCATCGGCGGCCTCAAGGAAGCCGGCGACGACCCCTGGTACGTGCTCGGCAAGGACCTGCAGCGCAACGTGCTGCTGGTCGGCCAGGGCAACGACCACCCGCTGCTGTTCTCCCGCGCCCTGCTGGCCTCGCGAATCTACTGGGTCAACCCGGTCGAACTGGAGCGGCCACGCCGCCTGCGGGCCAAGGTGCGCTACCGGCAGAGCGACCAGGACTGCGTCCTGGAGAAAACCGCCGACGGCTACCGCGCGGTGTTCGACGAACCGCAGCGCGCCGTGACCCCGGGGCAATCGGTGGTGTTCTACGACGGCGAGGTCTGCCTCGGCGGCGGCGTGATCGAAACGGCGGAAGCCTGGGACTTCGGAGGACGCCCGTGAGCGATTCGCGCCAGCAACTTATCGCCCTCGGCGCCGTCTTCGAATCCGCAGCACTGGTCGACAAGCTGGCACGCACCGGGCAGATCAGCGAAGCCCCGCTGGGCTGCATGCTCGGCAGCCTGCTGGCGCGCAACCCGGCCAGCACGCTGGACGTCTACGGTGGCGACAGCCTCAACCTGCGCGACGGCTTCAAGGCCCTGGCCAGCGCCCTGGAACGCAAGCCCGGCAGCCTGCAGCGCGAACCGCTGCGCTACGCCCTGGCGATGCTGACCCTGGAACGGCAACTGGACAAGCGCGGCGACATGCTCGACCTGATCGGCCAGCGTCTCGACCAGGTCGAACAGCAGGTCCAGCACTTCGGCCTGGTCCACGAAAACGTCATCGCCTCGTTCGCCAGCATCTACCAGGACACCCTCAGCACCTTCCGCCAGCGCATCCAGGTGCACGGCGACATGCGCCACCTGCAGGTCAGCAGCAACGCCGCGCGGATCCGCGCCCTGCTGCTCGCCGGCATCCGCTCGGCGCGACTCTGGCGGCAGCTGGGCGGCAGCCGCTGGCAGATGGTGTTCAGCCGGCGCCGCCTGCTCAACGAACTCTACCCCCTGCTGCGCGGCTAGCCATGGCCGAGAGCCAGCCACAACGGCGCAACAGCCCGACCCAGGGCGCCGCCATGCTGGCTCTTTCAGCGCTCTTCTTCGCCCTGATGGGCGGCCTGATCCGCGAGGCTTCCAGCACCGTCAACAACGAAACCGTGGTGTTCTTCCGCAACCTCGTCGGCGTGCTGTTCTTCCTGCCCCTGGCGCTGACCCGCGGTATCGGCCCGCTGCGCACCCGCCGCCCGCTGTCGCACCTGCTGCGCACCACCTACGGCCTGGGCGGCATGTATTGCTACTTCTACGCCCTCGCCCACCTGCCGCTGACCGACGCCATGCTGTTCAGCTATGCCGCGCCGGTGTTCACCCCGCTGATCGCACACCTGTGGATCAAGGAGCCGCTGACCCGCCGGATGATGGGCGCCACCCTGGTCGGCTTCCTCGGCGTGCTGCTGGTGGCCAGGCCCAGCGGCGCGGTAGTGGCGCCGATCGCCCTGGTCGGTGTCGCCTCCAGCCTGATGGCCGCCTGCGCCTTCGTCTCGATCCGCGAAATGAGCGACAGCGAGCCGGCCTATCGCATCGTGTTCTATTTCGCCCTGTTCGGCGCGCTGTTCTCCGCCGTGCCGCTGGCCTGGGCCTGGCAGCCGCTGAACGGCCACGAACTGCTCCTGCTGCTCGCTGCCGGACTGTTCGCCAGCCTTGGCCAACTGACCATGTCGCAGGCTTATGCCCTGGCCTCCCCGGGAGTGATCGGGCCGATCGCCTACATGGCCATCGTGTTCGCCGGGGTGATCGCCTGGCTGCGCTGGGACGAACTGCCCAGCCACACATCGCTGCTCGGCGCCGCGCTGATCTTCGCCGCCAGCCTGATCCCCCTGCTGGGCAACCGCTCCGCCGAAAGGCCCCGCTGAGTGCCCCACCGGAGCGCGCCTTTCATGTATGATATGCGCCCCTTTTTCGTTGACTTCCAGCCACGAGAACGTCTCATGCAGCTTTCCTCGCTCACCGCGGTATCCCCCGTCGATGGCCGCTATGCCGGCAAAACCAGCAGCCTGCGTCCGATCTTCAGCGAATACGGCCTGATCCGTTTCCGCGTCATGGTGGAAGTCCGCTGGCTGCAGCGTCTCGCCGCCCACGCCGGGATTCCCGAGGTCGCGCCGTTCTCCGCAGAGGCCAACGCCCTGCTCGACAGCCTGGCGAGCGACTTCCAGCTGGAACACGCCGAACGCATCAAGGACATCGAGCGCACCACCAACCACGACGTGAAAGCCGTGGAGTACCTGCTCAAGGAGCAGGCCGCCAAGCTCCCGGAGCTGGCCGCGGTCAGCGAGTTCATCCACTTCGCCTGCACCTCCGAGGACATCAACAACCTGTCCCACGCCCTGATGCTCCGCGAGGGCCGCGATACCGTGCTGCTGCCGCTGATGCGCCGGATCGCCGAGGCCATCCGCGAACTGGCGGTGAAATTCGCCGACGTGCCGATGCTCTCCCGCACCCATGGCCAGCCCGCCTCGCCAACCACCCTGGGCAAGGAACTGGCCAACGTGGTCTACCGCCTGGAGCGGCAGATCAAGCAGGTCGCCGGCATCGAGCTGCTGGGCAAGATCAACGGCGCGGTGGGCAACTACAACGCGCACCTGTCCGCCTACCCGGACGTCGACTGGGAAGCCAACGCCCGCCAGTTCATCGAAGGCGACCTCGGCCTGACCTTCAACCCCTACACCACGCAGATCGAGCCGCACGACTACATCGCCGAACTGTTCGACGCGATCGCCCGCTTCAACACCATCCTCATCGACTTCGACCGCGACGTCTGGGGCTACATCTCCCTCGGCTACTTCAAGCAGAAGACCGTGGCCGGCGAGATCGGCTCCTCGACCATGCCGCACAAGGTCAACCCGATCGACTTCGAGAACTCCGAAGGCAACCTCGGCATCGCCAACGCGCTGTTCCAGCACCTGGCCAGCAAGCTGCCGATCTCGCGCTGGCAGCGCGACCTGACCGACTCCACCGTGCTGCGCAACCTCGGCGTCGGCATCGCCCACAGCGTCATCGCCTACGAGGCCAGCCTGAAGGGCATCGGCAAGCTGGAGCTGAACGCCCAGCGCATCGCCGAGGACCTGGACGCCTGCTGGGAAGTCCTCGCCGAACCGGTGCAGACCGTGATGCGCCGCTACGGCGTGGAGAACCCCTACGAGAAGCTGAAGGAACTGACCCGCGGCAAAGGCATCAGCGCCGAGGCCCTGCAGACTTTCATCGAAGAACTGGCGATTCCCGCCGAAGCCAAGGTCGAGCTGAAGAAGCTGACCCCGGCCGGCTACGTCGGCAATGCCGCCGCCCAGGCCAAGCGCATCTGAGCACGCAACCCTTTTGCACGCCCGGCTGTGCCGGGCGTTTTTGTTTCAAGGACTTATCCATGAATGCTGATACTCCCCTGCAACTTCTGGGCGGGCTGACCGCTGCCGAATTCCTCCGCGACTACTGGCAGCGCAAGCCGCTGCTGGTCCGCCAGGCGATCCCGGACTTCGAAAGCCCACTGTCCGCCGACGAGCTGGCCGGCCTGTCGCTGGAGGAGACAGTGGAATCGCGCATCGTCCTCGAACACGGGAAAACCCCCTGGGAAATGCGCCGCGGCCCGTTCCAGGAGGAGGACTACAAGCACCTGCCGGAACAGGACTGGACCCTGCTGGTGCAGGCGGTCGACCAGTTCGTCCCGGAAGTCGCCGAACTGCTGGAGCGGTTCCGTTTCCTTCCCAGCTGGCGGATCGACGACGTGATGATCAGCTATGCCGCGCCCGGCGGCGGCGTCGGTCCGCACTTCGACAACTACGACGTGTTCCTGCTCCAGGGCCACGGGCGCCGGCGCTGGAAGGTCGGCCAGGTGTGCAGCGCCGACAGCCCGCTGCGCGAGCACGCCGACCTGCGCATCCTCGCCGACTTCGAGCAGAGCGACGAGTGGGTCCTGGAGCCCGGTGACATGCTCTACCTGCCGCCGCGCCTGGCCCACTACGGCATCGCCGAAGACGAATGCATGACCTACTCGATCGGTTTCCGCGCCCCCAGCGCCGCCGAGGTGCTGACCCACTTCACCGACTTCCTCGGTCAGTTCCTCTCCGACGAGGAACGCTACAGCGACGCCGGCCTGCAGCCGGTGGGCGACGATCCGCACCAGATCCAGCGCGACGCCCTCGAGCGCCTGCAGGGCCTGATCCAGGAACACATGAGCGACGAGCGCCTGCTGCTGACCTGGTTCGGCCAGTTCATGACCGAGCCGCGTTATCCGGAACTGGTGGCCGGCGAGGAAATCGCCGAGGACGAGCTGTTCGGCGCCCTCGAGGATGGCGCGCTGCTGGTGCGCAACCCCAGCGCGCGCCTGGCCTGGAGCGAGATCGATATCGGCCTGGTGCTGTTCGCCAGCGGCCAGAGCGTGCTGCTCCCCGGCCAGCTCAAGGAGCTGTTGAAGCTGGTCTGCTCGGCCGACGCGTTGCATCTGGAAAACCTCGGCCAATGGCTGGCCGATGACGATGCGCGTAAGCTGTTGGCGGAGTTGGTCAAACAGGGCAGTTTGGAGTTTGCAGATGAATAAGATCCGCGTACGCGTAGCCGACTGGCAGAAGGACAATGCCGAGCTGCGCCGCATCCGCGAAGCGGTCTTCATTGCCGAACAGTCGGTTCCGCCGGAACTGGAATGGGACGCCGAAGACGACGAAGCCGTGCATTTTCTCGCCTATGAAGGCGAATACGCGATCGGCACCGCGCGCCTGCTGGGCGACGGCCACATCGGCAGGGTCTCGGTGCTCAAGGACTGGCGCGGCCTGAAGGTCGGCGACGCGCTGATGCGCGCGGCCATCGCGGAAGCCGAGCGACGCGGCCTGAAGCGCCAGTTGCTGACCGCCCAGGTCTATGCCATTCCCTTCTACGAGCGACTGGGCTTCAAGGTCGACAGCGGCGAGTTCCTCGATGCCGGCCTGCCTCACGTCGACATGGTCCGCGACAGCGACTGAGGCCCGATGCACGACGACGCCCCGGAGTCCGCGCCGGCCGACCTGCCGGCCATCGAGTTCAGCTCTCCGGGGCGCTTTGCCGTGCACAACCCGGCGAGCGACGCGGCGCCTGCGCAATCTCCGGAAGCGGCGCCGTTCCGGCTCGGCGAGCACCAACCGCTGGAGCGCTTCGAGCAACCGCAACAGGCCCGCGCCCACGCCCTGGCACTGCTGCAGCAGGCCCGCCGCTCGTTGTGCCTGTACAGTCCCGACCTGGAACCCTGGCTCTACCACCACAGCAGCGTCCAGGACGCCTGCACCCGCTTCCTCCTGGCCAATCCGCGCAACCGCCTGCGCATCCTTGTCGGCGACAGCACCCAGGCCGTGCGCAACGGCCACCGCCTGATCACGCTTTCGCGCCGCCTGTCGAGCAACTGCCTGATCCGCCGCCTCAACCCGGACTACCCTAGAGAAGACGACGCCTTCCTCCTGGCCGACGAGCAGGGCCTGCTGCTGCGCCCACACCCGGCGCAACCGGCGGGCTACGCCTGCTACCGGGCCGCCGGGCGGGTGCGCCAGCTCCAGGCTCGCTTCGAACGGGCCTGGAACACCAGTCTTTCCGACCCGGACCTGCGGAGCCTCCTCCTGTGACCCTGTTGCGCACCATCCTGTTCTCTTCCCTGCTGGCGACGCTCGCCCTCGGCGCCTCCGCCGCTCCACGCACCGAAGTGATCCCGCTCAACTACCGCACCGCCGACGACGTGATGGCGGTGGCCCAATCGGTCATCGGCAGCGAAGGCAAGGTCAGCGCCTACGGCAACCAGTTGATCGTCAACGCCGAGCCGGCGAAGATCCGCGAACTGCAATCCGTCCTGCAACAGATCGACTCGCGCCCGCATCGCCTGCTGATCACCGTCGACACCAGCCAGAACCTGCAACAGGACAGCCACGGTTATTCGGTGGACGGCTCGGCCAGCGCCGGCAACGTGGAGATCCAGAGCGGCCGCGGCGAAGTCGACGGCAAGGATCGCGTGCGCATCATCCGCCGCTCCACCGACAGCCGCGCCGGCGGCACCCGGCAGGTCCAGGCCACCGAAGGCTACCCGGCGCTGATCCAGGTCGGCCAGAGCGTGCCCATCACCAGCACCGCCACCGGACCCTACGGACAGATCTACAGCCAGACCGAATACCGCAACGTCAACCGCGGCTTCTACGTCACCGCGACCCTGACCGGCAACCTGGTGCACGTCACCATCAGCTCCAGCAATGACCGCCTCAGCCAGAGCCATCCCGGCGTCATCGATACCCAGAGCACCGACACCCGGGTCAGCGGCAAGCTCGGCGAATGGATCACCCTCGGCGGCGTCAGCGAGCAGAACCAGGCCGACCAGCGCGGTTTCGTCCGCCGCTACTCCACCCAGGGACGCGACGACACCAGCCTGCGCCTGAAAGTCGAAGCGCTCGACTGACCGACGGCAGCCCCCGGAAGATTTTCCGCCACGCTCCGGCAAAGCCCCGGAGCGCGGGCTTTTGCGAGCATTTTCGATCCATTCGGAATCATCTCGACCAGACAAGACCATCCGGTCACTCCTAGACCTTCGTGTAGTAGCCTTGAAAAAACACTACAAAAGGTTTGACGAAGGATTTTTTCCAGAGCATGATGGCCCCGCTCCCGCTAATCAGGGGCTCTGCAACGACGAGCCCCCGGTGTCTGCGCCGATACGCCCTCGGCCTCCACCGTGCCGATCCGCCCACAAGGCGGCTTGACGAGATTGCGACTGGAACGAAGTTGTCCTGAGGGACGGGGAAGCGTTTACGTATCAGCCAGATCGAAAGACTCGGCAGCGAGTCGCCCACCGGCAGCCACGAGCCGGACGGCGCTTGCCAGTCGAGGAGCACGGTCCGCGAACTGTTCGTCTCCACCCCCTCCTCCGGCGTCATTCTTCGCCACGGTCATTCTCTCGCCATGCAGCGGTGAGCCACCCGCAAGACAACCTTCACCAGCAGGTTTTGAGTGGGTCAGTCGGTGCTCAACCAATACATTTCTTGAAGGATTGACCATGTCCGCATATCAGAACGAGATCAAGGCAGTTGCCGCGCTGAAAGAGAAGAACGGCAGCAGCTGGAGCGCGATCAACCCCGAGTACGCAGCTCGCATGCGTATCCAGAACCGCTTCAAGACCGGCCTGGATATCGCCAAGTACACCGCGGCCATCATGCGCAAGGACATGGCCGAATACGATGCGGACTCCTCCGTCTACACCCAGTCGCTGGGCTGCTGGCACGGTTTCATCGGGCAGCAGAAGCTGATCTCAATCAAGAAGCACCTGAAGACCACCAACAAGCGCTACCTCTACCTGTCCGGCTGGATGGTCGCCGCGCTGCGCTCCGACTTCGGCCCGCTGCCGGACCAGTCCATGCACGAGAAGACCGCGGTTTCCGGCCTGATCGAAGAGCTGTACACCTTCCTGCGCCAGGCTGACGCCCGCGAACTGGACCTGCTGTTCACCGGCCTGGACGCTGCCCGCGCCGCTGGCGACAAGGCCAAGGAAGCCGAGCTGCAGGCGCAGATCGACAACTTCGAGACCCACGTGGTACCGATCATCGCCGACATCGACGCCGGTTTCGGCAACGCCGAGGCCACCTACCTGCTGGCCAAGAAGATGATCGAAGCCGGCGCCTGCTGCATCCAGATCGAGAACCAGGTGTCCGACGAGAAGCAGTGCGGTCACCAGGACGGCAAGGTCACTGTTCCGCACAGCGACTTCCTCGCCAAGATCAATGCCGTTCGCTACGCCTTCCTCGAACTGGGCGTGGACGATGGCGTGATCGTCGCCCGTACCGACTCCCTGGGCGCCGGTCTGACCAAGCAGATCGCCGTGACCAACGAGCCGGGCGACCTGGGCGACCTGTACAACTCGTTCCTGGATTGCGAGGAAATCTCCGAGGCCGAGCTGGGCAACGGCGACGTGGTGATCAAGCGCGATGGCAAGCTGCTGCGTCCGAAGCGCCTGGCCTCCAACCTGTTCCAGTTCCGCAAGGGCACTGGCGAAGACCGCTGCGTCCTGGACTGCATCACCTCGTTGCAGAACGGTGCCGACCTGCTCTGGATCGAAACCGAGAAGCCGCACGTCGGCCAGATCAAGGCGATGGTCGACCGCATCCGCGAAGTGATCCCGAACGCCAAGCTGGTCTACAACAACAGCCCGTCCTTCAACTGGACCCTGAACTTCCGCCAGCAGGTGTTCGATGCGTTCGTCGCCGAAGGCAAGGACGTTTCCGCCTACGACCGCGCCAAGCTGATGAGCGTCGAGTACGACGACACCGAGCTGGCCAAGGTCGCCGACGAGAAGATCCGCACCTTCCAGCGTGACGGCTCGGCCCACGCCGGCATCTTCCACCACCTGATCACCCTGCCGACCTACCACACCGCCGCGCTGTCCACCGACAACCTGGCCAAGGGCTACTTCGCCGACGAAGGCATGCTGGCCTACGTGAAGGGCGTGCAGCGCCAGGAACTGCGCCAGGGCATCGCCTGCGTCAAGCACCAGAACATGGCGGGTTCCGACATCGGCGACAACCACAAGGAGTACTTCGCTGGCGAAGCGGCTCTGAAGGCGAGCGGCAAGGACAACACCATGAACCAGTTCCACTGAGGAACAGGGCCAGCCGGGCAGCCACGACCTGCCCGGTCCACCCCGCGAAGACCCCGGCCTCGGCCGGGGTCTTTTCATTTCCGGATGGTGGCAAAAGGCCTCGCGCCGCTGTCATCGTCCCGTCGCTTTCCGCGGTTAGCGTCAATGCTCCGTCGATCAGCCCACAAGGAGCACGTCCGTGAGCCTGGAAAAAAACAATGCCGTCCTGTTCGGTGATGGCGACGAGTTGCCCAGCAACCATTCGAGCAACCCACACATGAACGACCTGATCGCCGGCCTCGGCCGCCGCCAGGTCCTGGCCGGTGGTGCGGCGCTCGGCGCCCTGGCCTTCCTCGGCGTGTCGCTGCCCGCCAGCGCCGCCCCCGCCGAAACGCAGGCCGCCGGCGCGGAAAGCCTGCGCGGGTTCCCCTTCAAGCGCCGCAACCGCCTGCCCTTCGAGGCTATCGCCAGCAGTCGCGCCGACGCCATCCGCGTGCCCGCCGGCTACAAGGCGACGCCGTTCATTCCCTGGGGCACGCCGATCAGCGGCAGCTACCCGGGCTTCCTCGACAACGCCGGCAACAGCGCCCAGGACCAGGCGGACCAGATCGGCATGCACCATGACGGCATGCACTTCTTCCCGATCGACGCGCAGTTCGGCTTCGGCGGCGGCCACGTCAGCAACCACGGCCTGCTGGTGCTCAACCACGAGTACATCGACGCGCCGCTGCTGCACCCCAACGGCCCGACCGTGGTCGACGGCAAGCGCACCGTCGCCGACGAAGTACGCAAGGAAATCAATGCCCACGGCGTCTCGGTGGTGGAGATCCGCCGCAACGTGAATGGCGAATGGAATGTCGTGCCGTCGCAGCGCAACCGCCGGATCACCGCCGCCACGCCGATGCGCATCGCCGGCCCGGCACGCGGCCACGAACTGCTGCGCACCCGCTACAGCCCGGACGGCACCCGCACCCGCGGCACCCACAACAACTGCTCCAACGGCTTCACTCCCTGGGGCACCTATCTCACCTGCGAAGAGAACTGGGTCGGCTATTTTTCCACCCAGGACAGCGAACTGCCGCGCGAGCTGTCCCGCTACGGCATTCGCGACACCAGCCGTTTCGGCTGGGAAACCCTGCCGGGCGACGAGTTCGAGCGCTTCGACGCCACCCGCAAGGGCAAACAGGCCCAGGACGACTACCGCAACGAACCGAACAACTTCGGCTGGATCGTCGAGATCGACCCGTTCGACCCGCAATCGGTGCCGGTCAAGCGTACCGCTCTCGGCCGCTTCGCCCACGAGGGCCTGATCTTCGCCCCGGTCAAGCCGGGCCGCCAGGTAGTCTGCTATTCCGGCGACGACTCGCAGAACGAGTACATCTACAAGTACGTCAGCCGCGACAGGTTCCGTCCGGGCCGTAGCAACGCCCGCCTGCTCGACGAAGGCACCCTCTACGTCGCCCGCTTCAACGCCGATGGCAGCGGCCAGTGGCTGCCGCTGGACATCGCCGACGGCAACTTCCGCGCCGCCTGCCGCAAGGCCGGGGTCAGCTTCGCCGACCAGGGCGAAGTCCTGATCAACACCCGCCTGGCCGCCGACGTCCTCGGCGCGACCAGGATGGACCGCCCGGAGTGGGGCGCGGTCAACCCGGACAACGGCGACGTCTACTTCACCCTCACCAACAACACCTCGCGCAGCGTCGCCGACGCCGCCAACCCACGCGTCAGGAATGCCTACGGCCACATCATCCGCTGGCGCGAGCGCAGCCGCGACTACGCCGGTCAGCGCTTCACCTGGGACCTGTTCATGCTCGCCGGGCCGGCCGAGGACAGCCGCGGCCCGGACGGCAAGCCGCTGAACCAGGACAATATCCTGGCCAGCCCCGACGGGCTCTGGTTCGATCCGGAAGGCCGGCTGTGGATCCAGACCGACATGAGCGGCAGCCAACTGAGCGGCGGCCCGTTCGGCAACAACCAGATGCTGGTGGCCGACCCGCGCACCGGCGAGCTGAAACGCTTCCTCACCGGCCCGCTGGGTTGCGAGGTGACCGGCATCGCCGCGACGCCGGACTTCCGTACGCTGTTCATCAATATCCAGCATCCGGGTGAGGGCTCGACCGCCGACAACCTGCTCAGCGCCTGGCCGGACGGCCCGGGCCGGCGGCCACGCTCGGCCACCGTGGTGATCACCCGCGAAGACGGTCGCCGCCTGCTCTGACGAGCCATGGCGACCCGCGTTGGCCGGAGTGCCGGCGCGGGTCGCCGCTACAGCCGTGGGCAAGCCCGGGCAAAGCGGGTGGAATGCAGGCTCCCCCTCTCAAGGAAGGATGCCAGCATGTCCAAGCGCAACCGCCTCAGCCGCGCCGTCGGCGCCATCAACCTTCTCCCCCGCCGCCTGCGCAGCCGCGGCCTGTCGCTGCTGCTGGGCTCCCAGGTGCGCTTCGCCGGCACTGCCAGGGTGCGCATCCATGAACTGGGGCAGGAGCGCGCCATCCTCAGCCTGAAGAATCGCCGGCCGGTACAGAACCACATAAAAGGCATCCATGCCGCGGCGATGGCCCTGCTCGCCGAGTCGGCCAGCGGCTTCCTGGTCGGAATGAACGTACCGGACGACAAGCTGCCGCTGATCAAGACCATGAAGATCGACTACCTCAGGCGGGCCCAGGGCGACCTGTCCGCCGTCGCCACCCTGGAGGCCGGGCAGATCGCCCAGATCCGGCAACAGGAAAAAGGCGAGGTCCGCGTGGCGGTCACGGTCAGCGACGAGAGCGGCAACCAGCCGATCGCCTGCGAGATGATCTGGGCCTGGGTCAGCAAGAAACGCCGGGACACTGCCGGATCATCCAGGTAGCGCAGCCACAAAACGACTACACCAGGGCGGCGAGGCGAACCGCGGCAAGCCTTGCGCAGCCACCGCCACGCCATGGAGCTTCGCCGACGCCAGCGGCTGCGGCAGAGCCGGGGCCAGGCTTGCGCAAGAAGAAAAACCGCCACGGGCCGACCGGGAAAATATTCCCGGCTTAATGCAATAAAGGATTGAACGGGAGTAATTACCAATAAAAGCGTAAACAATAGTAACGTCGCATGGAATATATGTAGCGAAGTTATGCGGATGCGACATTGCAAACGATATTCATTATCGTTTGAGTTGCCCGAAAAAGCCCTTCCCCAACCTCCCCGGCAATACGACCAAAAGCCAGCCAAGCCGCGCCACCTCTCGCAAAGGCAGCAATCACGAGGCTTCCGGCGCTGAACCAAAGCGCCGGAAAAATCCGAGAAGCGTCTGTTTGTGTTAGAAAAATTTACTTGTCCGGCGCTTTGGGCATAAAATCGGAAAGATACTTACAACCCTTAGCTCACTACGCAGCGGGTTGCGCAAGAAGTCGGGCATTGCGCCCAGAACCCACGATCTTATATATCCGGTACAGAAGGAGTATCAGCATGCCAAACCCAGCTGAACTTGCAGCTCATCACTGGGGATTCGCTGCCTTCCTTCTAGGGGTCGTTGGCCTTCTCGCCTTCATGCTAGGGGTTTCCGCCCTGCTTGGCAGCAAGGCATTTGGTCGCAGCAAGAACGAACCCTTCGAATCCGGGATCGTCCCCACCGGCGGCGCCCGCCTGCGCCTGTCGGCAAAATTCTATCTGGTCGCGATGCTCTTCGTGATCTTCGACGTCGAAGCCCTCTTCCTCTTCGCCTGGTCGGTGTCGGTTCGCGAAAGCGGCTGGGCCGGCCTGATCGAGGCAACCATTTTCATAGCAATTCTGTTGGCGGGTCTTGTCTACCTTTGGCGGATCGGTGCGCTCGACTGGGCACCCGAAAGCCGTCGCAAGCGGCAGGCGAAGCTAAAACAATGAGGCTTTGGCGATGCAATACAAACTTACCCGGATCGACCCCGATGCGGCCAACGACCAGTACCCGATAGGCGAACGGGAAACCGTAGCCGACCCGCTGGTCGAGGGCCAGGTTCACAAGAACATCTTCATGGGCAAGCTCGAGGATGTGCTGAACTCCACCGTCAACTGGGGTCGCAAGAACTCGCTCTGGCCCTACAACTTCGGGCTGTCCTGCTGCTACGTGGAGATGACCACCGCCTTCACCGCGCCGCACGACATCGCCCGCTTCGGCGCCGAAGTGATCCGGGCCTCGCCGCGCCAGGCCGACTTCATGGTCATCGCCGGCACCTGCTTCATCAAGATGGCTCCGGTCATCCAGCGCCTCTACGAGCAGATGCTCGAACCCAAGTGGGTCATTTCCATGGGCTCGTGCGCCAACTCCGGCGGCATGTACGACATCTACTCGGTGGTCCAGGGGGTCGACAAGTTCCTCCCCGTGGACGTCTACATCCCCGGTTGCCCACCTCGTCCGGAGGCGTTCCTGCAGGGCCTGATGCTGCTGCAGGAATCCATCGGCCAGGAGCGCCGTCCGCTGTCCTGGGTCGTTGGCGACCAGGGGGTCTACCGCGCCGACATGCCGGCCCAGAAAGACCTGAAACGCGAGCAGCGCATCCAGGTGACCAACCTGCGCAGCCCCGACGAAGTGTGATCCGGAACTCCCGGCCAGCCCCGCTGGCCGGCCGAGACCAACCGCGTTCACCCCACCGTTGACCGAAAGCGACCGAGACCATGACTGCAGACTCCGCTCTGTACATCCCGCCTTACAAGGCAGACGACCAGGATATCGTCGTCGAACTGAATTCCCGCTTTGGCGCCGAGACCTTCACCGTCCAGCCCACCCGTACCGGCATGCCGGTGCTCTGGGTCCCGCGCGAAAGACTGATCGAAGTCCTGACCTTCCTCCGTCAGGTACCCAAGCCCTACGTGATGCTCTACGACCTGCACGGCGTCGACGAGCGCCTGCGCACCCATCGCCGCGGCCTGCCGAACGCCGACTTCAGCGTGTTCTATCACCTGATGTCGCTGGAGCGTAATAGTGACGTGATGATCAAGGTCGCCTTGTCCGAGCGCGACCTCAACCTGCCCACCGCCACCCGTATCTGGCCCAACGCCAACTGGTACGAGCGCGAAGTGTGGGACATGTACGGCATCACCTTCACCGGCCACCCGCACCTGACCCGCATGCTGATGCCGCCGACCTGGCAGGGCCATCCGCTGCGCAAGGACTACCCGGCACGCGCCACCGAGTTCGATCCCTACTCCCTGTCCGCCGCCAAGCAGGACCTGGAGCAGGAAGCCCTGCGCTTCAAGCCGGAAGACTGGGGCATGAAGCGCCACGGCGAGAACGAGGACTACATGTTCCTCAACCTCGGCCCGAACCACCCGTCCGCCCACGGCGCGTTCCGCATCATCCTGCAGTTGGACGGCGAGGAGATCATCGACTGCGTGCCGGAGATCGGCTACCACCACCGCGGCGCCGAGAAGATGGCCGAGCGCCAGTCCTGGCACAGCTTCATCCCCTACACCGACCGCATCGACTACCTCGGCGGGGTGATGAACAACCTGCCCTACGTGCTCTCGGTGGAGAAGCTCGCCGGGATCAAGGTACCGCAGCGGGTCGACGTGATCCGGATCATGATGGCGGAGTTCTTCCGCATCCTGAACCACCTGCTGTACCTGGGCACCTACATCCAGGACGTCGGCGCCATGACCCCGGTGTTCTTCACCTTCACCGACCGCCAGCGCGCCTACAAGGTGGTCGAGGCCATTACCGGCTTCCGCTTGCACCCGGCCTGGTACCGCATCGGCGGCGTCGCCCACGACCTGCCGCGCGGCTGGGACAAGCTGGTCCGCGAGTTCCTCGACTGGATGCCCAAGCGCCTCGACGAGTACGAGACCGCGGCCCTGAAGAACAGCATCCTGCGCGGCCGGACCATCGGCGTCGCCCAGTACAACACCAAGGAAGCCCTCGAGTGGGGCACCACCGGCGCCGGCCTGCGCGCCACCGGTTGCGACTTCGACCTGCGCAAGGCCCGCCCCTACTCCGGCTACGAGAACTTCGAGTTCGAGGTGCCGCTGGCCCATAACGGCGACGCCTACGACCGCTGCATGGTCAAGATGGGCGAGATGCGCCAGAGCCTGCGGATCATCGAGCAGTGCCTGAAGAACATGCCGGAAGGCCCGTACAAGGCCGACCACCCGCTGACCACGCCGCCGCCGAAAGAACGCACGCTGCAGCACATCGAAACCCTGATCACCCACTTCCTGCAGGTTTCCTGGGGCCCGGTCATGCCGGCCAACGAAGCCTTCCAGATGATCGAGGCGACCAAGGGCATCAACAGCTACTACCTGACCAGCGACGGCAGCACCATGAGCTACCGCACGCGCATCCGGACGCCCAGCTTCGCGCACCTGCAACAGATCCCCTCGGTGATCAACGGCAGCATGATCGCGGACCTGATCGCCTACCTGGGTAGCATCGATTTCGTTATGGCTGACGTGGACCGCTGACATGAGCCAGAGCAACCTGATTCAGACCGACCGTTTCGTCCTCAGCGAAACCGAGCGCTCGTCCATCGAGCATGAAATGCATCACTACGAGGACCCGCGCGCGGCGTCCATCGAAGCCCTGAAGATCGTCCAGAAGGAACGCGGCTGGGTGCCGGACGGCGCCATCCCGGCGATCGGCGAGGTGCTGGGGATCCCGGCCAGCGACGTCGAAGGCGTCGCCACCTTCTATAGTCAGATATTCCGCCAGCCGGTGGGCCGCCACATCATCCGCGTCTGCGACAGCATGGTCTGCTACATCGGCGGCCACGAATCCGTGGTCGGCGAGATCCAGAAGCAACTCGGCATCGGTCTCGGCCAGACCACCGCCGACGGTCGCTTCACCCTGCTCCCGGTCTGCTGCCTGGGCAACTGCGACAAGGCCCCGGCGCTGATGATCGACGACGACACCCATGGCGACGTGCGTCCCGACGGGGTCGCCAAACTGCTGGAGGCCTACGTATGACCCTTACCTCCATTGGTCCGGCCAACCGCATGGCGCGTTCGGCGGAAACCCATCCGCTGACCTGGCGCCTGCGCGAAGACGCCCAGCCCGTCTGGCTCGAGGAATACCAGAGCAAGGACGGCTATGCCGCGGCACGCAAGGCGCTGACCCAGATGGCCCAGGACGATATCGTCCAGACCGTCAAGGATTCCGGCCTCAAGGGCCGTGGCGGCGCGGGCTTCCCCACTGGCGTGAAGTGGGGCCTGATGCCCAAGGACGAGTCGCTGAACATCCGCTACCTGCTGTGCAACGCGGACGAGATGGAGCCGAACACCTGGAAGGACCGCATGCTCATGGAGCAGCTGCCGCACCTGCTGGTGGAAGGCATGCTGATTTCCGCGCGCGCGCTGAAGGCCTACCGCGGCTACATCTTCCTGCGCGGCGAATACGTCGACGCGGCGCGCAACCTCAACCGCGCCATCGACGAAGCCAAGGCCGCCGGCCTGCTCGGCAAGAACATCCTCGGCAGCGGCTTCGACTTCGAACTGTTCGTCCACACCGGCGCCGGCCGCTACATCTGCGGCGAAGAGACCGCGCTGATCAACTCGCTGGAAGGTCGTCGCGCCAACCCGCGTTCCAAGCCGCCCTTCCCCGCCGCCGTCGGCGTCTGGGGCAAGCCGACCTGCGTGAACAACGTGGAGACGCTGTGCAACGTGCCGGCCATCGTCGGCAACGGCGTGGACTGGTACAAGACCCTGGCCCGCCCCGGCAGCGAAGACATGGGCACCAAGCTGATGGGCTTCTCCGGCAAAGTGAAGAACCCCGGCCTGTGGGAACTGCCGTTCGGCGTCAGCGCCCGCGAGCTGTTCGAGGACTACGCCGGCGGCATGCGCGACGGTTTTCAGCTCAAGGCCTGGCAGCCCGGCGGCGCCGGTACCGGCTTCCTGCTCCCTGAACACCTGGATGCGCAGATGTTCGCCGGCGGCATCGCCAAGGTCGGCACCCGGATGGGTACCGGCCTGGCCATGGCGGTGGACGACAGCATCAGCATGGTTTCCCTGCTGCGCAACATGGAAGAGTTCTTCGCCCGCGAGTCGTGCGGCTGGTGCACCCCCTGCCGCGACGGCCTGCCATGGAGCGTGAAGCTGCTGCGCGCCCTGGAGCGCGGCGAAGGCCAGCCCGGCGACCTCGAGACCCTCGAGCAACTGGTCAATTTCCTCGGCCCGGGCAAGACCTTCTGCGCCCACGCGCCGGGAGCCGTCGAGCCGCTGGGCAGCGCCCTCAAGTATTTCCGTGCCGAATTCGAGGCGGGCATCTCCCGCCAGCCTTCGGCCGCGCCGCACCCGGCAACGGTCGGCGCCTGATGCTTTGCAGCCGGACGGCAAGCCGTCCGGCGATGTTTCGTCGTCGTGCCGCGGCCCCGCCGCAGGCCCGACGGAACCGTGAGTTTCTATTAGCCACGCCCGCTGACAACGGGCCAACGAAGACTTGAACCATGGCCACTATCCACGTAGACGGCAAGACGCTCGAAGTCGATGGTGCAGACAACCTCCTGCAGGCCTGTCTGTCCCTCGGTCTCGACATTCCCTACTTCTGCTGGCACCCGGCGCTCGGTAGCGTCGGCGCCTGCCGCCAGTGCGCGGTGAAGCAGTACACCGACGAGAACGACAAGCGTGGTCGCCTCGTCATGTCCTGCATGACCCCCGCCACCGACAACACCTGGATCTCCATCGAGGACGAAGAGGCCAAGCAGTTCCGCGCCAGCGTCGTCGAATGGCTGATGACCAACCACCCGCACGACTGCCCGGTGTGCGAGGAAGGCGGTCACTGCCACCTGCAGGACATGACGGTGATGACCGGCCACAACGAGCGCCGGTACCGCTTCACCAAGCGCACCCACCAGAACCAGGAGCTCGGCCCGTTCATCGCCCACGAGATGAACCGCTGCATCGCCTGCTACCGCTGCGTGCGCTACTACAAGGACTACGCCGGCGGCACCGACCTCGGCGTCTACGGCGCCCACGACAACGTCTACTTCGGACGGGTCGAGGACGGCGTGCTGGAAAGCGAGTTCTCCGGCAACCTCACCGAGGTCTGCCCTACCGGTGTGTTCACCGACAAGACCCACTCCGAGCGCTATAACCGCAAGTGGGACATGCAGTTCGCCCCGAGCATCTGCCACGGCTGCTCCAGCGGCTGCAACATCAGCCCCGGCGAGCGCTACGGCGAGATCCGCCGGATCGAGAACCGCTACAACGGCTCGGTCAACCACTACTTCCTCTGCGACCGCGGTCGCTTCGGCTACGGCTACGTCAACCGCGAAGACCGTCCGCGCCAGCCGCTGCTGGTGCTGAGCAAGCAGAAGCTGGGCCTGGACGGCGCCATCGACCAGGCCGCCGCCCTGCTGAAGGAGCGCAAGGTGATCGGCATCGGTTCGCCGCGCGCCAGCCTGGAAAGCAACTTCGCCCTGCGCGAACTGGTTGGCGAAGGCAACTTCTACAGCGGCATCAACGAAGGCGAGCTCGACCGCCTGCGCCTGATCCTGCAGGTCATGCAGGAAGGCCCGCTACCGGTGCCGAGCATCCGCGACATCGAGGACCACGACGCAATCTTCGTCCTCGGCGAGGACCTGACCCAGACCGCCGCCCGCATCGCCCTGGCCCTGCGCCAGTCGGTGAAGGGCAAGGCCGTCGAGATGGCCGCCGACATGAAGGTCCAGCCGTGGCTCGACGCCGCGGTGAAGAATATCGCCCAGCACGCGCAGAACCCGCTGTTCATCGCCAGCGTCAGCGCGACCCGCCTCGACGACGTCGCCGAGGAAACCGTGCACGCCGCGCCGGACGACCTCGCTCGCCTCGGCTTCGCCGTGGCCCATGCCATCGATCCGAGCGCCCCGCCCGTGGCCGACCTCGACCCGCAGGCCCAGGCCTTCGCCCAGCGCATCGCCGATGCCCTGCTGGCGGCCAAGCGTCCGCTGGTAGTGTCCGGCAACTCGCTGGGCAACAAGGCACTGATCGAAGCCGCTGCGAACATCGCCAAGGCCCTCAGGCAGCGCGAGAAGAACGGCTCCATCAGCCTGGTGGTCGGCGAAGCCAACAGCCTCGGCCTGGCGCTCTTCGGCGGCGACTCCGTGGAAGCCGCGCTCGAGCGACTGACCTCCGGACAGGCCGACGCCGTGGTGGTGCTGGAGAACGATCTCTACCGCCGCACCGACGCCGCCCGTGTCGACGCAGCCCTGGCGGCGGCCAAGGTGGTGATCGTCGCCGATCACCAGCAGACCGCCACCACCGCCAAGGCGCACCTGGTGCTGCCGGCGGCCAGCTTCGCCGAAGGCGACGGCACCCTGGTCAGCCAGGAAGGCCGCGCCCAGCGCTTCTTCCAGGTGTTCGACCCGACCTACTACGACGCCAGGAACTTGGTCCGCGAGGGCTGGCGCTGGCTGCATGCGATCCACAGCACCCTGCAGGGCAGGCGCGTCGACTGGACCCAGCTGGACCACGTCACCGAAGCCGTGGCCGAGGCCAAGCCGGTCCTGGCCGGCATCCGCGACGCCGCGCCGGCCGCCTCGTTCCGCATCAAGGGTCTCAAGCTGGCCCGCGAACCGCACCGCTACAGCGGGCGCACCGCCATGCGCGCCAATATCAGCGTGCACGAGCCGCGCACCCCGCAGGACATCGACTCGGCGTTCGCCTTCTCCATGGAAGGCTACTCCGGCAGCCAGGAAGACCGTCAGCAGATCCCGTTCGCCTGGTCGCCGGGCTGGAACTCGCCGCAGGCCTGGAACAAGTTCCAGGACGAGGTCGGCGGCCACCTGCGCGCCGGCGACCCCGGCGTGCGCCTGATCGAACCGAAGGGCGAAGGCCTCGACTGGTTCCAGGCCGTGCCGGTGCCGTTCAGCGCCAAGGCCGACAGCTGGAAGGTAGTGCCGCTGTACCACCTGTTCGGCAGCGAGGAAAACAGCTCGCGGGCCGCGCCGATCCAGCAGCGCATCCCGGAAACCTACGTCGCCCTGTCCAAGGAAGACGCGGACCGCCTCGGCGTCAACGACGGCGCGACCCTCGGCTTCCAGCTCAAGGGCCAGGCCCTGCGCCTGCCGCTGCGCATCGATGAACAACTCGGCGCCGGCCTGATCGGCCTGCCGGTCGGCTTCGCCGGCATTCCGGCGGCGATCGCCGGCTGCTCCGTGGAAGGTCTGCAGGAGGCTGCACAATGAGTTGGCTGACTCCCGCTCTGGTCACCATCATCCTCACCGTGGTCAAGGCCATCGTGGTGCTGCTCGCCGTGGTCATCTGCGGCGCCCTGCTCAGCTGGGTCGAGCGCCGCCTGCTCGGCCTCTGGCAGGACCGCTACGGCCCCAACCGGGTCGGTCCGTTCGGCGCGTTCCAGCTCGGCGCGGACATGATCAAGATGTTCTTCAAGGAGGACTGGACCCCGCCGTTCGCCGACAAGATGATCTTCACCCTGGCCCCGGTGATCGCGATGGGCGCCCTGCTCGTCGCCTTCGCCATCGTGCCGATCACCCCCACCTGGGGCGTGGCGGACCTGAACATCGGCATCCTGTTCTTCTTCGCCATGGCCGGCCTGACGGTGTACGCGGTGCTGTTCGCCGGCTGGTCGAGCAACAACAAGTTCGCCCTGCTCGGCAGCCTGCGCGCCTCGGCCCAGACCATCTCCTACGAGGTGTTCCTGGCCCTGTCGCTGATGGGCATCGTCGCCCAGGTCGGCTCGTTCAACATGCGCGACATCGTCCAGTACCAGATCGACAACGTCTGGTTCATCATCCCGCAGTTCTTCGGTTTCTGTACCTTCATCATCGCCGGCGTCGCCGTGACCCACCGTCACCCGTTCGACCAGCCGGAAGCGGAACAGGAACTGGCGGACGGCTACCACATCGAGTACGCCGGGATGAAATGGGGCATGTTCTTCGTCGGCGAGTACATCGGCATCGTGCTGGTTTCGGCGCTGCTGGCGACCCTGTTCTTCGGCGGCTGGCACGGTCCGTTCCTGGACACCCTGCCGTGGCTGTCGTTCTTCTACTTCGCCGCCAAGACCGGCTTCTTCATCATGCTCTTCATCCTGATCCGCGCCTCGCTACCGCGTCCGCGCTATGACCAGGTGATGGCGTTCAGCTGGAAGGTGTGCCTGCCGCTGACCCTGATCAACCTGCTGGTGACCGGCGCGCTCGTGCTGGCCGCGGCCCAGTAAGGAGAACCACCGTGATCAAAGAAATCATCAACGTCGTGCATGGCACCTTCACCCAGCTTCGCAGCCTGGTGATGATCTTCGGCCATGCCTTCCGCAAGCGCGACACCCTGCAATACCCGGAGGAGCCGGTCTACCTGCCGCCGCGCTACCGTGGCCGGATCGTCCTGACCCGCGACCCCGACGGCGAGGAACGCTGCGTGGCCTGCAACCTGTGCGCCGTGGCCTGTCCGGTCGGCTGCATCTCGCTGCAGAAGGCCGAGACCGAGGACGGTCGCTGGTATCCGGAGTTCTTCCGCATCAACTTCTCGCGCTGCATCTTCTGCGGCCTGTGCGAGGAAGCCTGCCCGACCACCGCGATCCAGCTCACCCCGGACTTCGAGATGGGCGAGTTCAAGCGCCAGGACCTGGTATACGAGAAGCACGACCTGCTGATCTCCGGTCCGGGCAAGAACCCGGACTACAACTACTACCGCGTTGCGGGAATGGCGATCGCCGGCAAGCCGAAAGGCGCCGCGCAGAACGAAGCCGAACCGATCAACGTGAAAAGCCTGCTGCCATAAGGAGACGTCGCGTGGAATTCGCGTTCTATTTCGCTGCCGGCGTCGCCGTACTGGCCACGCTGCGGGTCATCACCAACAGCAACCCGGTGCATGCCCTGCTCTACCTGATCATTTCCCTGCTGGCCATCTCGATGACCTTCTTCAGCCTCGGCGCACCCTTCGCCGGCGCCCTGGAGATCATCGTCTACGCCGGCGCCATCATGGTTCTGTTCGTCTTCGTGGTGATGATGCTCAACCTCGGCCCGGCCGTGGTCGAGCAGGAGCGCAAGTGGCTCACGCCCGGCATCTGGGTCGGGCCTTCGGCCCTGGCCCTGGTCCTGCTGGTGGAGCTGCTGGTGGTCCTGGCCCGCACCCCGAGCGGTGCCGGCATCGGCCATACCACGGTAGACGCCAAGGCGGTCGGCATCAGCCTCTACGGCCCGTACCTGCTGGTGGTCGAACTGGCCTCCATGCTGCTGCTCGCGGCCCTGGTCGCTGCCTATCACCTGGGTCGTCAAGACGCCAAACAATAAAGGTTCGGCGGGCGCCCTGCGCCCGCCCCAAGGGAACGTAACGCTATGAACGCAATACCACTGGAACACGGCCTGGCCCTCGCCAGCGTCCTGTTCGCCCTCGGACTGGTCGGCTTGATGGTGCGACGCAACATCCTGTTCGTACTGATGAGCCTGGAAGTGATGATGAACGCCGCCGCCCTCGCCTTCGTGGTCGCCGGCAGCCGCTGGGGCCAGCCCGACGGCCAGGTGATGTTCATCCTGGTGCTGAGCCTCGCGGCCGCCGAAGCGAGCATCGGCCTGGCGATCCTGCTGCAACTGTATCGCCGCTTCCACACCCTCGATATCGACGCTGCCAGCGAGATGCGCGGATGAACCTTCTACCTCTTACCTTCCTGTTCCCCCTGGTCGGCTTCCTGCTGCTGTCGTTCTCCCGCGGCAGGTGGTCGGAAAACCTTTCCGCGCTGGTCGGCGTCGGCTCGGTCGGCCTCTCCGCCCTGAGCGCGGCCTGGGCCATCTTCAGCTTCCACAGCAGTCCGCCGGAAGGCGGCGCCTACAGCCTGGTGCTATGGCAGTGGATGGCCGCCGGCGATTTCAGCACCAGCTTCACCCTGTACCTGGACGGCCTCTCGGTAACCATGCTCGGCGTAGTTACCGGCGTCGGCTTCCTGATCCACCTGTTCGCCTCCTGGTACATGCGTGGCGAAGCCGGCTATTCGCGCTTCTTCGCCTACACCAACCTGTTCATCGCCAGCATGCTGTTCCTTGTACTGGGCGACAACCTGCTGTTCCTCTACTTCGGTTGGGAAGGCGTGGGCCTGTGCAGCTACCTGCTGATCGGCTTCTACTACAGCAATCGCAACAACGGTAACGCGGCGCTGAAGGCGTTCATCGTCACCCGTGTCGGCGACGTGTTCATGGCCTTCGGCCTGTTCATCCTGTTCCAGCAGTTCGGCACCCTGAACATCCAGGAACTGCTGGTGCTGGCGCCGCAGAAGTTCCCGGAAGGCAACCTCTGGCTGACCCTGGCGACCCTGGCCCTGCTCGGCGGCGCGGTCGGCAAGTCCGCCCAGCTGCCGCTGCAGACCTGGCTGGCCGACGCGATGGCCGGTCCGACCCCGGTCTCCGCGCTGATCCACGCCGCCACCATGGTCACCGCGGGCGTCTACCTGATCGCCCGTTGCCACGGCCTGTTCACCCTGGCCCCGGACATCCTCGAACTGGTCGGCATCGTCGGCGCGGTGACCCTGGTCCTGGCCGGCTTCGCCGCCCTGGTGCAGACCGATATCAAGCGCATCCTCGCCTACTCGACCATGAGCCAGATCGGCTACATGTTCCTCGCCCTCGGCGTCGGCGCCTGGGACGCGGCGATCTTCCACCTGATGACCCACGCCTTCTTCAAGGCCCTGCTGTTCCTCGCCTCTGGCGCGGTGATCGTCGCCTGCCACCACGAGCAGAACATCTTCAAGATGGGCGGGCTGTGGAAGAAGCTGCCGCTGGCCTACGCCAGCTTCGTGGTCGGCGGCGCGGCGCTGGCCGCCCTCCCCTTCCTCACCGCGGGCTTCTACTCCAAGGACGAGATCCTCTGGGAGGCCTTCGCCAGCGGCCATCGCGAACTGCTGATCGCCGGCCTGGTGGGTGCGTTCCTGACCTCGATCTACACCTTCCGCCTGATCTTCATCGCCTTCCACGGCGAGCCGAAGACCGAAGCCCACGCCGGCCACGGGATTTCCCACTGGCTGCCACTCAGCGTGCTGATCGTCCTGTCGACCTTCGTCGGCGCCCTGATCACCCCGCCGCTGGCCGGCGTCCTGCCGGAAAGCGTCGGCCACGCCGGTGGCGAAGCCAAGCACAGCCTGGAACTGGCCTCGGGCGCCATCGCCATCGCCGGCATCCTGCTGGCCGGCCTGCTGTTCCTCGGCCAGCGCCGCTTCGTCGGCGCCCTGGCGAAGAGCGCCCCGGGTCGCTTCTTCGGTACCTGGTGGTACCACGCCTGGGGCTTCGACTGGCTGTACGACAAGCTGTTCGTGAAACCCTACCTGCTGCTCTGCCAACTGCTGGGGCGCGACCCCATCGACCGTACCCTGGGCGTCGTTCCGTTCAGCGTGCGCGGCGGACACAACCTCCTCAGCCTCACCGAGAACGGCCGCCTGCGCTGGTACGCCGCTTCCCTGGTGGGTGGCGCCGCCATCCTGCTCGGCGCGCTGCTGCTGGCCTAACGAATTCACGGAGAGACTGAGCCTGTCATGATTCTGCCCTGGCTAATCCTGATCCCCTTCATCGGCGGTTTCCTCTGCTGGATCGCCGAACACAGCAGCAAGACCCTGCCCCGCTGGATCGCGCTGCTTTCGATGACCCTGGTCCTGATCCTGAGCCTGTGGATCTGGGCCACCGGCGACTTCCAGCTGGCGCCCGCGCCTGGCGGCGAGCCGGAATGGACCCTGCAGTTCAAGGTGCTGTGGATCGAGCGTCTCGGCATCAGCCTGCACCTGGCGATGGACGGTCTGTCGCTGCTGATGGTCGCCCTCACCGGTCTGCTCGGCGTGCTCTCGGTCCTCTGTTCCTGGAACGAGATCCAGCGCCGCATCGGCTTCTTCCACCTGAACCTGCTGTGGATCCTGGGCGGGGTGATCGGCGTGTTCCTCGCCATCGACCTGTTCCTGTTCTTCTTCTTCTGGGAAATGATGCTGGTGCCGATGTACTTCCTCATCGCGCTGTGGGGACACAGCTCCGATGACGGCAAGAAGACCCGCATCTACGCCGCCACCAAGTTCTTCATCTTCACCCAGGCCAGCGGCCTGGTGATGCTGGTGGCGATCCTCGGCCTGGTGTTCGTCAACTTCAACGCCACCGGCGTGATCACCTTCGACTACGCCACCCTGCTGAAGACCCAGTTGAGCCCGCACGTGGAATGGCTGCTGATGCTCGGCTTCTTCGTCGCCTTCGCGGTGAAGATGCCGGTGGTGCCGGTGCATTCCTGGCTGCCGGACGCCCACGCCCAGGCGCCGACCGCCGGTTCCGTTGACCTCGCCGGCATCCTCCTGAAGACCGCCGCCTACGGCCTGATCCGCTTCGCCCTGCCGCTGTTCCCCAACGCCTCGGCGGAGTTCGCGCCGATCGCCATGTGGCTCGGCATCATCGGCATCTTCTACGGCGCCCTGCTGTCCTTCGCGCAGACCGACATCAAGCGCCTGGTGGCCTACTCCAGCGTTTCGCACATGGGCTTCGTGATGATCGGCATCTACTCCGGCAGCCAGGTCGCGCTGCAAGGCGTGGTAGTGCAGATGATCGCCCACGGCCTCTCCGCCGCGGCGCTGTTCATCCTCTGCGGCCAGCTCTACGAGCGCCTGCACACCCGCGACATGCGCAAGATGGGTGGCCTGTGGTCGCGCATGCCGTACCTGCCGGCGATCAGCCTGTTCTTCGCCTCGGCGTCGCTGGGCCTGCCCGGCACCGGCAACTTCGTCGGCGAGTTCCTGATCCTGATCGGCGCCTTCAAGGTGGTCCCGGTGATCATCGTGATCGCCACCTTCGGCCTGGTCTTCGCCTCGGTCTATTCGCTGATCATGATCCACCGCGCCTACTTCGGCCCCAGCCAGTCCGACGAGCCGATCCTCGGCCTCGACGCCCGCGAACTGAGCATGGTGCTCGGCCTGGCGGTGCTGCTGGTCCTGCTCGGGGTCTACCCGCAGCCGGTGCTGGACATCTCCGCGGCCAGCATGCACGGCGTGCAGCAATGGCTGGGCGCAGCCCTTTCCACCCTTGCAGGACGGTAGTCGCGAAATGACCTTTACGATCCAACACTTCATCGCGCTCCTGCCACTGCTGATCACCAGCGCCACCCTGGTGGTGGTGATGCTGGCGGTAGCCTGGAAACGCAATCACTCGTTCACCGCCACCCTGTCGGTGATCGGCCTCAACCTGGCCCTGCTGTCGATCCTGCCGGTCCTCGGCGTCACCCCGATCGAGGTGACCCCGCTGGTGCTGGTGGACAACTACGCCTGCTTCTACATGGCCCTGGTGCTGGTCTCCGCACTGGCCTGCGTGACCCTCGCCCATGCCTACATGGAAAGCTACCCGGGCAACCGCGAGGAGTTGTACCTGCTCCTGCTGCTGGCCACCGCCGGCGGCCTGGTGCTGGTCAGCGCGCAGCACCTGGCCAGCCTGTTCATCGGCCTGGAGCTGCTCTCGGTACCGGTCTACGGGATGGTCGCCTACGCCTTCTTCAACAAGCGTTCGCTGGAGGCCGGCATCAAGTACACCGTGCTGTCGGCCGCCGGTTCGGCGTTCCTGCTGTTCGGCATGGCCCTGCTCTACGCCGAGTCCGGCACCCTGAGCTTCGCCGGTCTCGGCGCCAAGGTCGCCGAGCACGTGCTGAGCGGTCCGCTGGTCGGTGTAGGCGTGGGCATGATGCTGGTCGGCCTGGGCTTCAAGCTGTCGCTGGTGCCCTTCCACCTGTGGACCCCGGACGTCTACGAAGGCGCCCCGGCGCCGGTCTCGGCGTTCCTCGCCACCGCCAGCAAGGTCGCGGTGTTCGCCGTATTGCTGCGGCTGTTCCAGATCGCCCCGGCAGCCCTCGACAACCAGTTGCTGAACATTTCCCTGAGCGTGATCGCGGTCGCCTCGATCCTCTTCGGCAACCTGCTGGCGCTGACCCAGAGCAACATCAAGCGCCTGCTCGGCTATTCGTCGATCGCCCACCTGGGCTACCTGCTGGTCGCCCTGATCGCCAGCAAGGGCATGGCGGTGGAAGCGGTCGGTGTCTACCTGGCGACCTATGTGCTGACCTCTCTCGGCGCGTTCGGCGTGATCACCCTGATGTCCACCCCGTACAGCGGTCGCGACGCCGATGCGCTGTTCGAGTACCGCGGCCTGTTCTGGCGCCGGCCGGTGCTGACCGCGGTGATGACCGTGATGATGCTGTCGCTGGCGGGCATCCCGCTGACCGCCGGCTTCATCGGCAAGTTCTACGTGATCGCGGTCGGCGTCGAGTCGCACCTGTGGTGGCTGATCGGCGCCCTGGTGCTGGGCAGCGCCATCGGCCTGTACTACTACCTGCGGGTCATGGTCACCCTGTTCCTGGTCGAGCCCGGCATCCGCCAGCACGACGCACCGTTCAACTGGGGCCAGCGCGCCGGCGGCATCATGCTGGTGGCCATCGCCCTGCTGGCATTCTTCCTCGGCGTCTACCCGCAGCCGCTGCTGGAGATCCTCCAGCATTCCGGCCTGGCCCTCGCCGGCTGAGTCGCCCGCTCCACGAAAAACCCCGCCTCGGCGGGGTTTTTCTTTGGCCCGTCCCACGCCCCCTCCCCCGCTGCCATGGCATGCTCCGCGCTCCATGGATGAACCCGGAGGCCTCATGCCCACCTTCCACGATATCGACATCCTGCGACACAACAGCGCCAGTTGGGACGCCCAGGCCGCCCGTGACTGCGAATGGTCGCGCCCGGTCGGCGCCGAGGAGGTCGCCGCCGCACGCCGCGGCGACTGGGCGGTGAAGCTGACCCCGGGCGCGTTACCCGCTCACTGGCTGGGCGACGTACGCGGCCGCGAGATCCTCTGCCTGGCCTCGGCCGGCGGCCAGCAGGCGCCGATCCTCGCCGCCGCCGGCGCACGGGTCACGCTGTTCGACGCCTCGGCGGGACAGCTGGACAAGGACCGCCAGGTCGCCGCCCGCGACCGCCTCGAACTGGCCTGCGTGCAGGGCGACATGCGCGACCTCTCGACCTTCGCCGATGCCTCCTTCGACCTGGTCTTCAACCCCATCTCCAATCTCTACGTCGAGGATGTCCTGCCGGTCTGGCGCGAATGCGCGCGGGTGCTGCGGCCGGGTGGCAAGCTGCTGGCGAGCTTCTACAACCCGGCGCTGTTCATCGAGGACCGCTCGCCGGAACTGGCAGAGCAGGGCCTGATCCGGCCGCGACATCGCCTGCCCTACTCCGACCTGGAAAGCCTCTCCGCCGAAGCCCTCGCGGCGAAGCGCGAGAAAGGCGAAGCACTGGTGTTCGGCCATAGCCTGACCCAGCAGATCGCCGGCCAGCTCGCCGCCGGCCTGCTGCTGCAGGATTTCTACGAAGACTGGCAACCGCACCCGCGCTTCGTCATCGACCGTTTCATGCCGACCTTCCTCGCCACCTGCGCGCTCAAGCCGTACCCCAGCGCGGCATGAACGCGCCGGCACTCAGTCCGGGATGGGCAGGCGCAGGCGCATGACCGCGCCACCTTGCGCGGTGTTGCCAGCCTCGATCGAGCCCTTGTGCTCTTCGACGATGCGCTGGACGATGGCCAGGCCAAGCCCGGTGCCTTTGCGTCGCCGGGTGAAGAAAGGATCGAAGATGAACGGCAGGTCTTGCGGCGCAAAGCCGGCGCCGGAATCCTCCACCCGGCACTCGGCCAAGCGCTGGCCGTTGTCCGCGAGCATCCTGGCGGCCACCGTCACCTGGCTGCCGGCCGGCGCGTGCTGCACCGCATTCTCGATCAGGTTGACGAAGACTTGCAGCAAACGGCCATGATTCATCGGCAGTGCGCCGTCGCAACCGTCCACCCGCTGGACGATGTCCACGCCCGCCGCTTCGGCGGCCGGGCCGCAGATGCGCGCCGCCTCGGCGATGACCTGGCCGAGGCGGCCGCTGGCGAACGCCTCGCCCGGTGGACGGCCGTATTCGAGCAGGTCCGTCATCAACTTGTTCAGCCGTCCCACCTCGCGGCGCAGCACTTCCCGGTGGCGCTCACCGCCCCTGCCGCCGTTGGCGCTCGCCTCCAGCGCATCCAGGGTAGAGGAGATGCCGAACAACGGATTGCGCACCTCGTGGGCGACGCCCGCCACCAGGCTGCCCATGGCCGCCATCGCCTCGCTTCGGCGCAACTCGGCCTGCAGCTTTTCCCGTTCACGCTCGGAGCGTTCGCGTTCCGCGATCTCCTCGCGCAGCTCGGCGACCGTCAGCCGCAACCTCCGCTCGCTGTCCTCCAGCAGTCCCCTGGACACCGTGCTTTCCTGCAGCCGCGCCACCATCCGGTTGAACTGCCGGGCGAGGTCATCGAACTCATCCCTGCCCCGCTCGGCGATGCGGTAGTCGAGGTCGCCCGCACCGATCGCCCGGGTTCCCGACGCCAGCGTTCGCAACGGCCGGACGATCGCCAGCACCAGCGAGGCGCCGACGGCCAGCGCGACCAGCAGGTAGAGGGGAATCGCGTAGCGCAGCATGTCCAGCACCCGCAGCGCGATTCGGTCCGCCTCTTCCTGCGGAGCCGTCAACCCCTTCGCCGCCAGCGGCTCGACCTCCTCGTCGCAGACATCGTCGATGTGTTCCTGCAGCCTGGCGAATTCCCTGGCAAGGGTATGCAGGGCGTCCTCGCCGGCGAGCCATTCCTCGACGCCACTCCTGACCAGAACGCGCAGCGCCTCGACCTCGTCCCCGCGCCGCCGCGCCGCCATCCCCAACGGCAAGCGGCGATAACCCGAGACGGCCCGCTCGAGCGCGTCGAGGCTCTCCAGCACCTGGCGCGTCGCCAGCGGCGTCGGCCCGTGCGCGAAGGCGGAAAGCCGGGACGCCGTGCTCGCCGCCTGCGCCTCCAGGTTCGCCAGCGCGGCCAGCGCCCGCCTCCGGTCCGGCTCCCGCCCCGGCAGCGTCGAGGCCTGGGGCTGGCCGGCGACCGCCTCGATCCGCTGCAGCTGGCCGGCCACGCGCGCGAAGACGCGGTCGAGGCGGTCCCTCCTATCCATCAGCGTGGCGCCGATCCTGGTGAGCTTGCCGAAGTCGCTGGCGAGGTGGCGCCCCAGTTCGATTTCCCGTCCGCTCCTGCTCAACCGCATGTAGCTGGCGTGATAGCGGGCAAAGTCGTCGCTGTCGTTCACGGTCTCCGCGCGGATCTCCGGATCGGGCCGGGCCAGGTACTGCAATACCCCGAACGCGTACTCGCCGACGTTCTTCTCCATCTCGAGGGCGGCGATGCTGAACGGCGCGCCGATGCGCTCGAGCCTGGTCAGGTGCCCGACGACCTCCTCCAGGCCGCGGTAGACGTAGAGCATCGATACCACGCCGAACACCACGATGATCGCGATGCCCGCGTAGATCCTCGCCTTGACCATGTCGCGCTCCTCCCTGCCGCGCCGTGAATTCCGCATGCCGGCGCCCAGGCGCCGGCATGCGGGCTCAGCCGGGTTCGTTCTGCGCTGCGACGATCCCGTGCATCTTGATCTTCTGGTAGAGCGTGCTGCGCGGAATGCCGAGGCGCAGCGAGGCCTGCTCGACCTTGCCGCCCACTTCGCGCAGCACCCGCTTGATGTGCTGCCGCTCGACCTGTTGCAGCGTCAGGCTGGTATCGCTGGCCGGCGCATCCTGGAAGGCGACCGGCTCGAAGCGCAGGTCGCGGCGGCTGATGGTATCGCCAGCGCACAGCAACGCCGCGCGTTCGAGCACATTGCGCAGCTCGCGGATATTGCCCGGCCAGGCGTAGCCACGCAGCGCCTGTTCGGCGTCCTCGCTGAGCCGCGCGCTGCGGCCGGCATCGCCGGCCAGGCGCTCGAGCAGCATCCGCGCGAGCATGGGGATATCCTCCTGGCGCTCGCGCAGCGCGGGCATGGTCAGCGGAATGCTGCTGATCCGGAAGTACAGGTCGCTGCGGAAGGTCCGTGCCTTGACCTTGTCGGCGAGGTCCTGGTGGGTGGCGGCGATCAGCCGGATGTCGACTTCACGCTCGCGTACCGCGCCCAGGCGGCGAAAGCGCTTTTCCTCCAGCACCTTGAGCAGCTTGGGCTGCACGCGCGGATCGACATCACCGATCTCGTCGAGGAAGACCGTGCCGCCATCGGCGATCTCGAGGATGCCCTGCTTGCTGGCGCTCGCTCCGGTGAAGGCGCCCTTCTCGTGGCCGAACAGCTCGGTTTCCAGGAAGTCCGGCGACAGGCCCGCGCAATTCAGGTCGACGAAAGGCTCGTCGGCGCGCGGACCGTGCCGATGCAGCCACTTGGCCAGCAGGCTTTTGCCGGTGCCGGTCTCTCCGAGGATGAGGATCGGGCTGTCGCTGCCCATCAGCTTCTCGACCTGCTCGGCCAGCTTGCGGATGGCGGGACTCTCGCCGAACAGCGGGTCGATCCGCTCGCGCTTCTCGCGGGTCGCGGCGACCCGCTGCTGGCGCTGCAGCCGGCGGTTGTCCAGCAGGCGCGTGAGGATGGCGTGCAGCGCCGGCATCTCGATCGGCTTGGTGAGGAACTGCTCCGCGCCCTCCTTGATCGCCTGCACGGCGAGGTCGATCGAGCCGTAGGCTGTCAGAACGATCACCGGCACCTCCGGCTCGACTCGCCGGAAGTCGCGCAACAGGTCCAGCGCGCTGCCGTCATGCAGGCGATAGTCGATGACCGCGACATCCGGCGGCGACGCCTGGAACAGCTCGCGGGCCCGCTGGCAGCTGTCGGCATCGACCACGCCGTAGCCTCGCGACTCGAGGAACTCGCGCATGCCGAAACGGATGCTGTCCTCGTCGTCGACGATCAGTATTCGGGTTCTCGCCAAGATTGGTCTCCACGAGGGCCAGCGCCCCCCTAAAACGCCAGCTGCGTGCGCAGCGCGAGGATCTCCGGGTCGTCCCTCCTGCCCCGGCGCTCACTGCGCACGTCGATGTAGTCGAGCATGATACGCAGGTGCTTGGTGGCGTAGTAGTTGACGCCCAGCGCCAGGTTGCTCTCCTCGCCCCCCCGCAGCCTGCCATCGTCGAGGTCGAGATGGCTGTAGCGCGCGACCAGCTCCCAGGCGCCACCCGGCCGCTGCAGCGGAACGCCCCTGAACCGACCGTTCCTGTACTGGCGAGACTCACCGGTGAGCAACCAGCTGCCCATCACGTACCAGCCCCGCAGGTGCGCATCGGGGCTGCCGTGGCTGCGCTCCAGCGCGGCGCGCATCCATTCCGCCTGCAGCGAGAGCGGGCCGGAGCGCCAGGCGGCCTCGAGCCCGCCGCGCTCGATACGCTCGACATCGCGCAGCGTGCCGGTGTTCAGCAGCTTCACGTCCGCGACCCTGGATTCCGGCCGCGCATTGAACTTGACGTCGCCCTTCGGGCGTTCGAACACCGCGGCGAGGCCCAGGTGCAGCAGGGTTCCGCCCGCGCCACCGTCAACCGGGGTGAAGGTCGCCCGCGCCGCGGCACCGCGGCCCTGGTCGCCGCCATCGATGGAGGAGCCGAAGCCCATGGCCGACAGGGTGTAGCGCTCGCGGTTCCTGCCGAGTCCCGCGCCAAGCCGCCGCGCCGGAGCGAAGGCGGCGGTCGGCAATGCCCGTTCGATGAAGCCGATGTTGTTCGAGCTGGTCAGTTCCTCCAGCCCGAACGGCACCTTGAACTGGCCGATGTCTATATCGGCAGGCTTCCAACCCTCGTAGCGCAGCGCGACGTCGTCGAAGCCATCCTTGAACCTGCCCACCTTGGTGGAACCGTCATCGGTGACCTGATAGGGATCGGCAAAATCGTAGGAAAGCTCGAACGACCAGTCGTCAACGAGCCTGCCGTCGACACCCAGCTTCGCACGGCGCACGAGGAAGCCATTGTCCAGCGGCTTGACGTCGGCCCGGTGCGCCGCGTAGTCGAGATGCAGGCGGCCGCCGAGCTTGATCTCGAACGCGCCCGCGTCCGTCACCGCCGCCAGGCATGCCATGGGCAGAGCGAGCAACAGGGTCTTCTTCATGCCGCGCTCCGCCGGAATCCGTGGTTGGCTGCTCATGGCCGGGCCACCAGCACGAAGAGCGTGTCCCGGTTGACCAGGCCGGCGTTGTCGCTGACCAGCAGGATGTGGCGGGAGTCGAGCAGGGTCATGCCCTCGAAGTTGTCCGGCCCGACGGGAAGGATGGCCAGGACCTCGGCGGCGCACAGGCCGCCCGCGCCACAGGCGGCGAGATCGATGCGGCGCACGCTGGCCGACAGCGCGTCCTTCGAGCCCGCCTTGTTGCGCTCGAGGACGACCAGGCTGCCATCCGGCAGCACGTCGATCGCCTTGAGCCGGCTGCCGGGCGACTGCCGCACGAAGGACCAGTGCCGCCCCCTGGCGTACACCACATGGCGCTCGTCCGGCTGTCCCAGCAGCGGCGACTCGGGGGCGGTCAGGAGGCCGTGCGCGGGATGCATCGCCACCGCCTCCAGGCCGCGGCCCTTCTTGCGATAGAGGTTCAGGTCGGCGGCTGGCGACGGTACTTCCAACTCGCCCAGCAGACGGCCATCAACGCTGAAGCGGGCGAGCCTGGACGGTTTGCCTTCCAGCGCGACGACGAGTTCGCCAGCCGCCCGGCCGTTCGCCGCATCGAGCAGCGCCAGGCCTTCCGCATTGAATTCCCCGGCGTTGCCGCCAGCGCCTTGCGCATCCAGCAGGGCGCTGGCGGCGATCGGCTCGAGCTCGGCGAGCGTGTCACCGTCGAGGCGCAGGCGGAAATGGAACAGGTGGCCGGTGTCGGATACGGCGTACAGGCGTTTCTTCTCCGCGTCCCAGGCCAGGCCGGAAAGCTCGCTCAGGAGGACGCCGTCCACCCTCGCGGTGGAGGGGAAGGCGAAGCGCGTCGGATCGGAGCGCACGCTGGATGGCGCCGGTGCGGAAGATGTCCTGGCGACATCGGCGTCCCGGTCGCAGGCCGTCAATAGCGCGAGACTGGCCAGGATGGCGGTCGGCAGTAGTTTGCGATGCATGGGTTTTCCTTGCGTGGGTGGACAGCCTGGCAGGAGGCAGGATGCGGTTCGTGGCTCACGCCGGCCACGCGGCGCGGACGGGAAGCGCGTCGAGCTTGCGCAGCGCGGGCAGCAGCTTGTTGTACTTGCCGACCCTCCCCAGCGCGGCCAGGCTGACGCAGTACTTGGACGCGCCATTGGTGGGATGCTGGTGCAGGGCGCGGAGGATCTTGTCGGCGATGCCGTTGGCGTTGCCCGACTTGGTCTCGACGATGACCAGGTCGTCGTCTATCCGGCAGGTGCCGGAGGCATCCATGAACACCAGGCCACGGTCGATGGTCATGCGCTCGCCGCCCTCCCTGGCGACCAGCGTCGTCCTGCGGTAGCGCATCCACACGACGGGCTCCAGCACCTGCTCGAACGCGCGACCGTAGAGTTCGCGGTAGGCCGCGCGGATCTGCGCCTCGCTGCCTTCGTCCAGCCTCCCGTATTGCTCCAGCGGGCAGGCCACGCGGCGTTTCTCGGTCTGCCCGCGCTTGCCCTTGAGCTTGATCTCGGCGAAGCACAGGCGGGCGTCGACGTAGCGACGCATGCGAATCTTGCAGCGCTGGCGGCGGCCACGGTGGTGGTCGAAGTAGCTGGTGTGGGCGGGATCGTCGAAATAGCAGGTGTCGTAGGTGAAGTCGCGCGTCCCGTCGATCTCGAGCATGTCGAAGCATTCGGCCAGTTCCGTCCAGGCCGGCGCCAGGCATTCCTCGCGAACCACGTACTTGTTGTCGCGGCGCACCAGCATCGAGGCGGTGGCATTGAGCCGTTCGAGGCCGATGGCGCGGAACAGCTGGTCCGGACGGGCCGGGCAAGCCTCGTCGGCTCGTGACACCGCGCGGCGCGGGGCGAAGGCGAGCGGCTCGGTATGCAGGTTCATGGCGGTCGTCCTCAACGTTTGCGGTAGAAGACCCGCATGCTGGCCGTGTCATTGAGGTAATCGATGGAGCGGACCTCGTAGGACACCACTTCCACGCCGAGCCGCTCGGCGATGTCGGCGTTCATCGCCGCGGGGTCGGAGAGCGCATGCACGTTGATCTGGTCGAAGGTGATCTTGATGTTCTCCACCGAGCGCAGGATCCGTGGATGGTCGAATACGTAGGCGCCCAGCAGCACCAGCAGCACCGTCGCCGCGATCAGCGGCAACGTGGTGCCCTGTACCGAGCAGATGACCGCGATGGCGACGCTGCCGAAGAAATAGGTGATCTCGATCTTGCTGATCGGCTCGGAGCGCAGGGTGAACAGCGCGAGGATGGCGAACAGGCCGAAGCCGGCGGCGACGCTGAACTCGACGCTGGAGAGGATGGTCAGCACGGCGAACACGAAGATGTTGAACAGCGCCGCGGCGGTGACCAGTTCCTTGTCCTGGTGGCGCCGGTAATACATGCCGAAGATCAACACGAGTGCCGCGACGATGTCGATACAGAAGCGGGCCAGTAATTCGAACAGGGGGGTGTGAAGGAAAGCTGATAGCAAGGTTCTACTCCGATATGGGCGAAATGCCGTGTTTCGGAGCCAGATAGCAGGCCGCGTGCCAAACCAGGCAAGCGCCCTCAGGCCTTCATTAAAAAGCCTTTATTATCAATAAGATAAAAATTAAACCCGAGGCCTTCGGCACGCCTCGCAGCGCTCGCTGCGGCCATCCGAGAGGGAGGGATTCCAGGATCCGGACCGGATTCTGGATTTCATAAAACCGGGCGCTTCCTCCGTGCCGACAGCGCCTGCGCAACGTCCTCCGGCGGGGAGCGCACCACGAAAAAAGCCGTGGCTGGAGCCACGGCTTCTTCTGCTTCGGCGCGCGGCGCGCCCGCGATCAGGCCAGCGGTTCCTCCTCGCGCCCGGTGAACAGGTCCCAGCTGGCCATGAACAGCGCGGCGATCAGCGGACCGATGACGAAACCGTTGAGGCCGAACAGGGCCATGCCGCCGAGGGTGGAGATCAGCACCACGTAGTCCGGCATCTTGGTGTCCTTGCCGACCAGGATCGGGCGCAGGATGTTGTCCACCAGGCCGATCACCACCACGCAGAACAGGATCAGCACCACGCCCTGCCAGATCGCCCCGGTGAGCAGGAAGTAGGCCGCCACCGGCGCCCAGATCAGCGCCGCGCCGATCGCCGGCAGCAGCGACAGGAAGGCCATCAGGGTGCCCCAGAGCAATGCGCCCTCGATGCCCAGCAGCCAGAAGATCAGGCCGCCGAGGGCGCCCTGGGTGGCGGCCACGGCGATGTTGCCCTTCACCGTGGCGCGGATCACCGTGGTGAACTTGGCGAACAGATGGTGCTTGTGTTCCTGGCTCAGCGGCACCGCCTGCTTGATCCGCCGGCCGAGCACACGACCGTCGCGCAGGAGGAAGAACAGCAGGTAGAGCATGATGCCGAAGCTGATGACGAAGTCGAAGGTGTTCTGGCCGATGCTGAACGCCTTGGTCGCCACCACCTGGCTGGCCTGCATGGCCACCGAGGAAAGCTTCTCCTGAAGGCTGGCGAGGTTGGTCAGGTCGAAGCGCTCCAGCCACTGGTGCACCGAGGGCGGCAAGGCGGCCACCGCCTGCTGCAGGTAGGCGGCGAAGTTCAGCTCGCCGGACTTGACCCGCTGGTAGACGCTCGCGCCTTCCTGCACCAGCGAGCCGGCGATGAAGATCACCGGGATGATCACGATCAGTACGCAGATCGACAGGGTGATCAGCGCCGCGAGGTTCTTCCGGTCCTTCAGGCGCACCTGCAGGCGGCGCTGCACCGGGGCGAAGATGATCGCCAGGATGGTGCCCCAGAACACCGCGCCGTAGAACGGCAGCAACAGCCAGCCGAAGGCGAGCGTGACCACCGCCAGCAACAGGAGAAAGGTCCGGGATTCCAGTTTCGTGTCGAGCATGTCCAATCCGTCTGGCAGTGGGAAGCAAAGCATTAGTCAGCCGGCGGGCGCGGATCGTTCACGCGCGCCGGTCGGCTTCGCCGAATAATGACAGGAAGGCTCTGTGGCGCACCACTGCCGGCTGGCTCTTTTGCCGGCAGCGGTCACGCGGGAAGGCTCAGATGCGGAACTGCCCGACCAACCGGCCCAGGCCCTGGCCCAGCTGCGCCAGGTTGCGGGCGGTCTGCGCGCCCTGCTGGGCCTCGTCGGCGACGCTGTCCACGGCGCCGGCGATCTGGTGCACGCTGCGGTTGATCTCCTCGGCCACCGCGGTCTGTTCCTCGGCGGCGCTGGCGATCTGCGCGTTCATCGCGTTGATGGTGGCGATCAGCTGGGCGATGGCGTCCAGCGAGTCGCCGGCCTGGTTGGCCTGGCTGCTGGTGCCCTCCCCGGCCTCGCCCGAGCGGCGCATGGCGTCGACCGCGGCGTTGGTGCCCTGCTGCAGGCGATCGATCATGCCCTGGATCTCCTGGGTGCTCTGCTGGGTGCGGCTGGCCAGCGCGCGCACCTCGTCGGCGACCACCGCGAAACCGCGCCCGGCCTCGCCGGCGCGGGCCGCCTCGATGGCCGCGTTGAGCGCCAGCAGGTTGGTCTGCTCGGCGATGGAGCGGATCACCCCGAGCACACTGACGATGGACTGCACGTCCTGCTGCAGGCTGTCCAGCGAAGTGCCGCTGTCGCGGATCTCGCCGACCAGCGCATGGATGCGCTCGATGCTGCCGTCCACCACACGCTTCGCCGCCTGGCCTTCGTGGTCGGTCTGCTGCGCGGCCTCGGCGGCGCGCTGGGCGCTCTGCGCCACTTCATGGGCGGCGGCGGACATCTCGTTGATCGCGGTGGCGACCTGGTCGGTCTCGTGGCGCTGGCGCTCCATGGCCTGCTCGGAGCGCTCGGCCTGGGCCGACATCTGCTCGACCAGTTGCTTGAGGTCGCCGGTCATCCCGGCGATCTGCCGCACCAGGCCATGGATCTTCTCGACGAAGCGGTTGAAGGATCCGGCCAGTTCGCCCAGCTCGTCGTGGCTGGTCACCGGCAGGCGACGGGTCAGGTCGCCCTCGCCGGCGGCGATGTCGTCGAGGTTCTGGCGGATCTGGTGCAGCGGCCGCAGCATCGCGTTGGCCAGCGCCAGGCCGACCACCAGCAACATCACCAGGAGCACGCCGGCGATGCCGACGATGCTGGCGATCAGGGTGCCGATGCGCTCGTCGATGGCCTGCTTGATCTCCCCCAGCTGCGCCTCGACGCCGTCGAGGTTGATCGCCGAGCCGATCACCATGTCCCACTTCGGCAGGTACAGGGTGTACGACAGCTTCGGCACCATCACGCTCTCGTTGCCCGGCAGCGGCGAGGTGTAGGTCACGTAGTGGCTGCCGTTGCGACCCGCCTCCACCAACTCGCGGTTGAGGTACACGCCGCTGGGGTCGCGGCGGTCGCGGAAGCTCTTGCCGACGTCGACCGGGCTGTCGCCGCGAAACAGGCGCACCACCTGGGAGTCGTAGCCGAAGATGTAGCCGTCCTTGCCGTACCTGATCTTCGACAGGCGGGCGATGGCCTCGGCGCGGGCGTCAAGGTCGCCATTGGCCGAACGGTCGTACTCGGCCTGGATGCTGCCCATGGCGATCTGCACGTAGTGTTCGAGTTCGGCGCGGCGGTCGCCGAGCAGGCGCTCGCGGGTTTCCTTTATTTCGGCATCGGCCTGGTTGTGCAGGATCAGCACCGCCCCGCCGCTGAGCACCAGGGCGAAGAGCAGCACCGGCACCATGGCCAGCAGGAGGACTTTGGATTTCAGGGTCAGACGCATCATCAACTCCTAGCATGACGCCCAATAAAAAACGGGATTCCCGATTCATCGGCAATCCCGTCGGAAGCTTAAGCGGCCGGCCCGACATTCCGTCAGGCGACCGCCTGGAACGGAACTCAGAGCAGCATCGCGGCGGCCCAGCCGAACACCAGCAAGGGCAGGTTGTAGTGCAGGAAGGTCGGCACCACGGTGTCCCAGATGTGGTTGTGCTGGCCGTCGACGTTGAGCCCGGAGGTCGGCCCGAGGGTCGAGTCCGAGGCCGGCGAGCCGGCGTCGCCCAGGGCGCCGGCGGTACCGACGATGCTGACGATGGCCAGCGGGCTGAAGCCCAGCTGCACGGCCAGCGGGACGAAGATCGCGGCGATGATCGGCACGGTGGAGAACGACGAGCCGATGCCCATGGTCACCAGCAGGCCGACCAGCAGCATCAGCATGGCGCCGACCGCCTTGCTGTTGCCGATCCAGGCCACCGAGGCGTCGACCAGGCTCTGCACCTCGCCGGTGGCCTTCATCACCTCGGCGAAACCGGCCGCGGCGATCATGATGAAGCCGATGGTGGCCATCATCTTCATGCCTTCGGTGAACAGGTCGTCGGCCTCCTTCCAGCGCACCACGCCGGACAGCGAGAAGACCACGAAACCGACCAGCGCGCCGATGATCATCGAGTCCAGCCACAGCTGCACGACGAACGCGGCGACGATGGAGACCCCGGCCACCGCCAGGCTCTTCGGGTTGTAGGCGACATCGACGCGTTCGGCCCGCTCGATCTTCTGCAGGTCGTAGGCGCGCTTGCGCCGGTAGCTGAACAGCACCGCGACGAGCAGTCCGGCGAGCATGCCCAGGGCCGGGATGAACATGGCGTGGGTGACGTCGATCCCGCTGATGTCGACGCCGTTGCGCGCCACGTTGGCCAGCAGAATCTCGTTTAGGAAGATGTTGCCGAACCCTACCGGCAGGAACATGTACGGGGTGATCAGGCCGAAGGTGATGACGCAGGCGATCAGCCGGCGATCGATCTGCAGCTTGCTCAAGACATAGAGCAGCGGCGGCACCAGCAGCGGGATGAAGGCGATGTGGATCGGCAGGATGTTCTGCGAGGACACCGCCACGCAGAGCAGCAGGACCACCAGGATCCACTTGAACGCGCCGGTGCCCTTGCCCTGTGCGTCGTGCCGGCCGAGCAGCGCCAGGACCCTGTCGGCCAGCGCATGGGCCACGCCGGAGCGGGCGATGGCCACGGCGAAGGCGCCGAGCATGGCGTACGACAGGGCCACCGTGGCGCCCCCGCCGAGGCCGCCGTTGAAGGCCTTCAGGGTGCCCTCCAGACCGAGGCCGCCGAACAGTCCGCCGACCACCGCGCCGATGATCAGCGCCAGCACGACATGCACACGGCAAAGGCTGAGGACGAGCATCAGCCCTACCGCCAGCACCACTGCGTTCATCGTTGAACTCCTTGCGAATGAAACGAAGCCGGCCGTTTGCGGCCGAAAAAAGGGGCGTACTCTGCTACAGCCGCCCGCCCCTGTCAAAGCCGCGCATAGGCGAATGTCGCCTGGCTATGATCCGTTGTGCACGCTTCTTGCGTGCCATTCGCCGAACGACGGCATTCCGGCGCCAGTCAACAGGCCACTGTCAAGAATGGAAGCGCCCTGCCGATATCTCCTGGGCCCCCGCAGTTTCTTCGTACAAGGACCCCTCCCATGCTCCTTCGCCGCCTGTCCATCCAATGGAAGATCACTCTGCTGGCAGGGCTCTGCCTGCTCGGCGTGGTCGCCTTGCTGGTCGGCCTTTCGGTCTACCGCATGCAGCACAGCTCCGTGCTGGTGAAAAGCGCCAGCACGCAGATGCTCGACGAATCGGCGCGCCTGCGCCTGGCAGCCCGCGGGGAATTGCAGGCGCTGCGCATCCAGCGCTACTTCATGGACGCCTTCCAGTACGGCAAGGGCTTCTCGCGGCAGATCCTGTTCCTCCGCGACCAGGCGCAGAAGCGTTTCCTCGACGCCTACGACCTGCGCGAGGACCTGACCCGCCAGGTGCGCACCGCACTGGCTGCCAATCCCGAGGTGCTTGGCCTGTACGTGGTGTTCGAGCCCAACGCACTGGACGGCAAGGACGACCTGTTCGTCGACCAGCCCGCCCTCGGCAGCAACGACAAGGGTCGCTTCTCGCTGTACTGGGCGCAGGCCACGCCGGGACAGCTGGAATCCGAGTCGATGGTCGAGTCCGAACTCGCCGACACCAGCACCGGGCCCAGCGGCGCCCCCTACAACGCCTGGTACACCTGCCCGAAGGAAAGCGGGCAGCCCTGCGTGCTCGATCCCTATTTCGACAAGGTGGGCGAGCGCCAACTGCTGATGACCAGCATCGCCTTCCCCCTCGAACTGGATGGCAAGGTGATCGGCGTGATGGGCCTGGACATCAACCTGAGCAGCCTGCAGGCGCTCAGCGAACAGGGCAATCGCGAACTCTACGATGGCGTTGGCCGGGTCGGCATCCTCAGTCCCGCCGGGCTGTTCGCCGGCAACAGCCACGATGCCGGCCTGCTCGGGCAGAACCTGGCCAAGGCCGATCCGCAGCACGCCGGCGAGCTGCTGCAACTGCTGGCCGCCGGCAAGAGCCAGCTGTTCAACGAGAGCGACGACCTCAAGGTGCTGCAACCGTTGCAGCCGATTCCCGGCGCCAAGCCCTGGGGCGTTCTCCTCGAAGTACCCAAGAGCGCCCTGCTCGGCCCGGCACTGGCGCTGGAGCGACAGCTGGACGACATGCGCCGCGAAGGCACCTGGGTCGAACTGGGCCTCGGCCTCGGCGCGGCGGTGCTCGGCCTGCTGGTCCTGTGGCTGACCGCCCGTGGCGTGACCCGGCCGATCCTCGGCGTCGCCCACATGCTGCGCGACATCGCCAGCGGCGAAGGCGACCTGACCCAACGCCTGCCGCACACCGGCCGCGACGAGCTGGGCGAGCTGGCCGGCTGGTTCAACCGCTTCCTCGACAAGCTGCAACCGATCATCCGTGACGTGAAGGTCTCGGTGCGCGACGCGCGCAGCACCGCCGACCAGTCGGCGGCGATCTCCAGCCAGACCAGCGCCGGCATGCAGCAGCAGTTCCGCGAGATCGATCAGGTCGCCACCGCCTCCCACGAAATGACCGCCACCGCCCAGGACGTCGCCCGTAGTGCCGCCCAGGCCGCCGACGCCGCGCGCGGCGCCGACCAGGCGACCCGCGACGGGCTGGCGCTGATCGACCGTACCACCCAGAGCATCGACAGCCTGGCCGCCAACCTGACCGGCGCCATGGGCCAGGTCGAGCAGCTGGCCAGCAGCAGCGAGGAAATCGGCTCGGTGCTGGAAGTGATCCGCGCCATCGCCGAGCAGACCAACCTGCTGGCGCTCAACGCGGCCATCGAGGCGGCCCGCGCCGGCGACGCCGGGCGCGGTTTCGCGGTGGTCGCCGACGAGGTGCGCAACCTGGCCCGGCGCACCCAGGACTCGGTGGAACAGATCCGCAGGGTCATCGAAGGCCTGCAGCAAGGCACCCGCGACGTGGTCGACGCCATGCACGGCAGCCATCGCCAGGCCCAGGGCAGTGTCGAGCAAGTGGAAGAAGCGGTGGCCGCGCTACAGCGGATCGGCGAGGCGGTGACGGTGATCAACGACATGAACCTGCAGATCGCCAGCGCCGCCGAGGAACAGAGCTCGGTGGCCGAGGAGATCAACCGCAACGTCGCGGCGATCCGCGACGTCACCGAGTCGCTGTCGAGCCAGGCCGAGGAATCGGCCCAGGTCAGTCAATCGCTGAACCGCCTGGCCAACCACCAGCAGGGCCTGATGGAGCAGTTCAAGGCCTGACCGCTCACGGCCTGAACAGCGCCGGGGGGCCGTAGGTGCCCCAGAACGCCAGGCGCGCCAGCGAACGCAGGCCGTTGCGCAGGCGTGCCGGGGGCCCCGCCTCGGTGACGTCGGCCGCTGGCGCCTCGGCCTGCCGCGCTGCGCCACGCTCGCCGCGCAGCGCGCCTTCCAGGGCCTGCTCGTAGCGCGCCTGCGCGGGCCCCGCCGGGGCGCGCCGCTGGTCCCGCGGCCCGCCAGACTCGCCCAGCAGGAACACCAGCACCGGCAGCATCAGCGCCCAGCGCCAGCGCCCCCTACCCATACACCCTTTCATCGCCCAGCACCTCCTTGCAGGAAGCCCGGGATGCTAGTGAAGCCGCTGTGGGGAAATCTTGCCGGGACTGTCGGCAAATGGTGAAGAACTGTTAAGCCCGCGCACGCGAGCCCTTCTGCAACGGCAACTCGACGCTCACCCGCAGACCGCCCAGCGGGCTGTCCTCGAGGCCCAGGCGGCCGCCGCAGGCCTCGGCGATATCGCGGGCGATGCCCAGGCCGAGGCCATGGCCGCTGACCTGCTCGTCGAGCCGGGTGCCGCGCTCCAGCACCGCCTGGCGCTGATCCGGAAGAATGCCGGGGCCGTCGTCGTCGACCCGCAAGCGGGCGATCCCATCGCCCTGCTCGATGGCCAGGCGCACCTCGCTGTCGGCCCATTTGCAGGCGTTGTCCAGCAGGTTGCCGAGCATCTCCAGCAGATCCTCGCGGTCCCACGGCAGGCGCAACCCCGGCGGCGCGCTCCAGGCCACCCGCAGGTGCGGGCCGTGGATCAGGCGCAGGGTGTCGCACAGCGACGGCAACTCCTCGGCGCAATCGAAGTGCGCGCCGGGCAGCGCTTCGCCGACCAGGCGCGCCTTGCCCAACTCGCGCCCCAGGCGCTGCTGGATCTGCTCCAACTGTTCGCGCAGGACCTGCCGCAACTCCGGCTGGCGCGCCATCTCCTCGCGCTCGGCGAGGCTGACCAGCACCGCCAGCGGCGTCTTCAGGGCATGGCCGAGGTTGCCCAGGGCGTTGCGCGAGCGCTTCAGGGTGTCCTCGGTGTGGCTCAGCAGGTGGTTGATCTGCTCCACCAGCGGCTCCAGCTCCTCGGGCACCTGGCTGTCCAGCTGGCTGCGCTGGCCCTGCTGCAGCTGGGCGATCTGCAGGCGCACCTGCTCCAGCGGACGCAGCGAACGACGCACGGTCAGGCGCTGCAACAGCAATACCAGCAGCAGCGCTACCGCGCCGGCGCCCAGGCCCAGCCACTGCACGCGGGCGAAGCTTTGCAGGATCGGCGTGTAGTCCTGCGCCACGACGATCCGCAGTTTCTGCCCCATGCGCTTGTAGTGGCCGCGGAACACCAGCAGTCGCTGCGACTCGGGTCCATCGACCAGGCCCTTCACCAGCCCTTTCTTGTGCGGCACCTCCAGCTCGCTGTCCCACAGGGAGCGTGAGCGCCAGGTGTCCTTTTCCAGTTCGATGATGAAATAGCGCCCGGAATACGGGCGCTGGAACGCCGGGTTGAGGCGTCGTTCGTCCAGTTGCATGCCGTTCGGTCCGCGCACCATGGCCACCAGCAGGTTCTCCGCCTCTTCGCGCAGATTGCCGGCGAAGTAACGCCGCAGGCCCTGGTCGAACAGCCACAGGCCGGTCTGCGCGAGGGCCAGGCCGACCACCAGCAGCACCGCGAACAGGCCGACGCTCAGGCGCCGCTGGATCGACCTCATCCGCCGGCCACCCCGGCGTAGCGGTAGCCCTGCCCACGGCGGGTCTCGATCACCTCGCGACCGAGCTTGCGCCGCAGGTGGTTGACGTGGACCTCGATGACGTTGGAATCGCGTTCGGTCTCGCCATCGTACAGATGCTCGGCCAGGTGTCCCTTGGACAAGACCTGGCCGGGGTGCAGCATGAAATAGCGCAGCAGGCGGAATTCGGCGGCGGTCAGGTCGACGTCGGCACCGTTCAGGCACACGCACTGGCGCTGCTCGTCGAGGCTGAGCCCGGCGGCCTCCAGCTGGCTCTGGTTGGCCAGGCCGTGGGCGCGGCGCAACAGGGCCTGGATGCGCAGGGCCAGTTCTTCCGGATGGAACGGCTTGGTCAGGTAGTCGTCGGCGCCGGCCTTGAGCCCGTCGATGCGTTCGGCCCAGGAACCGCGCGCGGTGAGGATCAGCACCGGGGTGGCGAGGCCCAGGCCGCGCCATTCCCGGAGGATCTCCAGGCCGGGGCGGCCAGGCAGGCCGAGGTCGAGGATGATCAGGTCGTAGGGTTCGCTGGCGCCCTGCAGCGCCGCGTCGCGGCCGTCGGCCAGCCAGTCCACCGCGTAGCCCTGGCGGCCCAGGCTGGCCAGCAGTTCGTCGGCCAGCGGAACGTGATCCTCAACCAGCAGCAACCGCATCAGTCGTCTTCCTCGTCCTTCAGGATGCGACCGTTGCGGGCATCCAGTTCCAGTTCACGGACGACGCCGTCGCGGGTGAGCAGCTCCACCTCGTAGACGTAGACGTCGTCTTCCTCTTCCAGCTCGACCTCCAGCAGGCGCGCCCCGGGGTAGCGCCCCAGGGCTTCCTGCATGAGCGATTCGAGCGGCTGTATCACACCGTCCTGGCGCAGGCGCAGGACCTCGTCCTGGTCCAGGTCGCGCGCCATCGCCTCGAGGCTGACGACCGCCAGGACCAGTGCGACGATCCCGGCGTAGCGCATGAGCCACTTCATCAGTCGTCCTGGTGGTCCTTGAGCACGGCGCCGGTGGCGGCATCCAGCTCCAGGTCCCACTTCACGCCCTGCGGATCGCGCAGCTCGACCTGGTAGATGTAGCGGCCGTATTCCTCTTCCAGCTCGGTGTCGTGCACGCTCGAGCCCGGGTGCTTGGCGATGGCGTTCTTGTTCAGCTCTTCGAAGGACTTGATGGTCCCCGCGTCACGCAGCTTCAGCGCCTCGTCCGGGCCGAGGTCGCGGGCCTGGGCCAGGCCGGCGGTGAGGGCGATGGCGGTGGCGGCGAACAGGGCAGTCAGTTTCTTCATGGGAATCTCTCCGTGGGATAGGTGTTGCTTTCGACGGTTGCAGATTAACCGGGCGCTCTTAATTGAAGCTGAATTTGCCGCGCGGACCTGGCCAGGCGCGCCATAGGGTAACGGAAAGCCTCTGCGATGGGGCTCGAAAGCGCTTGGCCGTGCGACAACTCGTCCTATAATCGCCGGTCCACACGGGAGAAGACCAGCATGCCAGCCATCCAGATCAAGTCCCCCGCCCTCACCCTCAAGGCCGGACGCCGCGCCCTCGCCCGCATCCGCGAGCGCGGCCTGCAGCCGGCCGACGTCGGCATCGTCCCCGGCGCCGCCGGCGGGCCGAAGGCGCTGGGCATCCAGGGACTGGACCTGGCGATCTTCGGCGAGTGGCTGCCGCGCGCGCCGCGCGAACGCTCGCTGATCGGCGCCTCCATCGGTTCCTGGCGCTTCGCCAGCGCCTGCCTGCCCGACGCCGTGGCCGGCCTCACCCGCCTCGGCGAGCTGTACACCCGGCAGCGCTTCCCGAAGGGCGTGAGCATTGCCGAGGTCTCGCGCAAGTGCGCGACGATGCTCGACGACCTGCTCGCCGGCCAGGACGCGCGGATCCTCGACAACCCGCTGTACCGCCTCAACGTGGTGGTGGTGAAGAGCCACGGACGCCTCGCCCACGACCACAAGGCCAGCCTCGGCCTGGGGCTGTCCTCGGTGATCCGCGACAACCTGATCGGCCGCCGCCACCTGCACCGGCACTTCGAGCGGGTCATCCTGCACGACGCCCGCCAGGCGCCGCCGCTGGCCGCACTGACCGACTTCCCCTCGCGCTACCTGCACCTGGACGGCGGCAACCTGCGCCAGGCGCTGCTCGCCTCCGGCTCGATCCCGATGGTCATGGAAGGCGTCCGCGACCTCCCCGGCGCCGGCCCCGGCACCTACCGCGATGGCGGCCTGCTCGACTACCACCTCGACCTGCCCTACGAGGACCGCGGCGTGGTGCTCTACCCGCACTTCACCGACAAGGTGATCCCCGGCTGGTTCGACAAGGGCCTGCCCTGGCGCCGCGGCGACGCCGGGCGCCTGCAGGACGTGCTGCTGCTGGCGCCGTCGCGCGAGTACCTGGCGTGCCTGCCGCACGCCAAGCTGCCGGACCGCAAGGATTTCACCCGCTACCTCGGCGACGATGACGGCCGCGAGCGCTACTGGCGCCAGGCGATGGCGGAAAGCCGCAGGCTCGGCGACGAATTCCTCGAACTGGTCGACGGCGGCCGGCTCGGCGAACGCCTGCAAGCGCTGGTCTGAGCCGCCACCGACGAGAAGGATCCCGCATGAAACTGGCCGTAGCGCTGATCCACGGCATCGGCGACCAACCCGACAGCCGCGACGAGGACGGCCTGCACAGCTACGCCCGCGAACTGGTAGCGGCGCTGCGCCGACGTCTCGGCGCGGAGGCCGGCGAGGTGGCCTTCCAGAGCCTGTACTGGGCCAGCGTGCTGGACGCCCGCGAACTGGACTACCTCAAGCGCATAGAGCGTGAACCGCTGGGCTGGCGCTGGCTGCGCCGGGCGGTGACGCTGTTCCTCGGCGACGCCAGCGGCTACCGCAAGGTCAGCGCCGCCTACGACACCACCTACCAGCAGGTCCACCAGCACGTGCGCAGCGGGATCATGGCCCTGCGCGCGAAGGTCGGACCGCAGACGCCGCTGGTGATCCTCGCCCACTCACTGGGCGGGCACATCGTCTCCAACTTCATCTGGGACCAGCAGAAGCTCAACCGCACGCCGAGCTGTTCGATCGATCCCTTCCTCGGTCTGGAGACCCTGGCCGGGCTGGTGACCTTCGGCTGCAACATCCCGCTGTTCACCTTCGCCTACGAAAAAGTCTGTCCGATCCGCTTTCCCGGCCATTGCCTGACCCCGGCCATGCGCCAGCAGGCGCGCTGGCTGAACGTCTATGCCCCGGCCGATCCACTCGGCTATCCACTGCGGCCGCTGCAGAACTACGCCACGGTGGTCGACCAGGACCTCGCCCTGCCGGTCGGCCCCTGGTACAAGCGGCACACCCCGTTGAGCCACATGGAGTACTGGAACGATGCGCGCTTTCACGATTGCCTGGCGGACTACCTGCGCCGCCTGCTGCTTGCTGGCCGCGAGCCTGCCGGCGCTGGCCACGCCCTCCCCGCAGGCGAGCCGGGAGATCGGCCGCTTGCTGAGCTTTGTTGAAGGCAGCGGCTGCACCTTCATCCGCAACGGCAGCGAATACCCCGCCGGCGAAGCCCGCGCCCACCTGCAGAAGAAGCTCGACTACCTGGAGCGCAAGGACCTGGTCGCCAGCAGCGAGGACTTCATCGAACGCGCCGCGACCCGCAGCAGCCTCAGCGGCAAGCCCTACCAGGTGCGCTGCGCCGGGCGAACGCGCGACTCCGCCGGCTGGCTGAACCAGGAGCTACGGCGTCTGCGCCAGGCGCCCTGATCAACCCGGATGGCCATCGACCCGCGGCCGCCACAGCATCGGCGCATAGAACCAGGCGAACAGCAGGAACGCCAGCGCCCACAGCCCGCCCGCCAAGGGCAGCGCCCAGTTCGCCGGCAGCAGGCTGGGCAGGATCACCCGCGCCGCGCAGCCGAGATTGAGCAGGGCGAAAGCCCAGGGCATCGCTGCCGGCGGTTGCAGCGCGCGACCGGTATGGCCGAGAGTGACCCGTGCCAGCATCGCCAGAATCAACCCGCCCATGCCGCCTACCGCCAGCGCGTGCAGCGCCTGGCTCGGCGACAGTGCCAGGCCCAGGCTCCAGAGCGCGAGGCCGAGCGGCGCCACGGCGATCCAGAAGTACGCCAGGTGCAGCGACCAGAGCAGCGGCACCCGCCAGATGCCCCGGTCGCGCCAGCGCCACAGGCGCCACAGCTGCGCGCCACCGAGCGCGGCGAACAGCGCCGCCAGCCAGGGCGTCGGCCGGACCGTGGCGCCGGCGGCGGTGAGCAGCGCGACCAGCACGCAGCCGAGCAGGATCCCGTTGTCCAGCCAGGCGAGCGCCGGCACCTGCCGCGGGCGGCCAAGGCCGCGCTGGGTGAAAAACGGGATCACCCGCCCGCCGATCAGGTTCATCATCCCGGCGATCAGCCACAGCGCGGCGATGGAGGCGCGCCTTTGCCAGTCGTCGTTGCCCTCGAACAGGCCGAACAGGACCAGCGCGTCGGCCAGGGTCAGCAGCAGCAACAGGCCCACCACCGGGTAATTGCGCTTCTGCCGCACCCGCCACAGGCTGCGGCCGATGGCCCAGGCCAGCAGCGGCAGGAAGCTCAGTTGCAGCACCAGCAGCAGCGCCAGCGGCGCATCGAATAGCCAGGCCAGGCGCGCCGCCAGCCAGAGCCCGGCGAGCAGGGCCAGGGGTTTGCCTTGCAGGCCGGGCACGCCGGTCCAGGTCTGCACGGCGGTCAGGAGAAAGCCGGCGATGATCGCCACGCCGAAGCCGAAGAGCATTTCGTGGCGGTGCCAGGCCAGCCAGCCGCCGACCGGTTGCCAGCCGCTCCAGAGCCCGGCCAGCGCTGCCAGCCAGAGCGCGATGGCGAGCACCGCGAACAGCGCGCCGCCGAGGAAGAACGGACGGAAGCCCAGGCGCCAGAGCGGCGCGATGGCCATCAGCCGGGAACGCTCAAGCACTTGCACAGCAAACCTCCCAACCGGGACGCCGCATGCGGAACAAGGCGGTCAGGCGCATCACGTAGCCGATCTTCAGCAGGGTCGGGCCGAGGATCACCAGCGCATGGGAGAACACCAGCGCCGGCAGGTTCAGGTAATGGTCGAGGAAATAGGCGGCGGTCACGCCGGCGACGAGCAGCGCCAGGCCGGCCGCCAGCAGACCGTGACCGATCCGCAGCACCTGCCGCGGACAATCGAACAGAGCGTTCATCTCGATCTCCTTTTTCCGAAAGGGGCCGGCGCCCGCTGCGCCGGCCCGTCGCTTCAGGCATCCAGCGCGGCGGCCGGGCCGAAGAACTCGTAGTGGCATTGCTGCGAGGGTACCCCGAGGTCGGCCAGGTGCCGCTTGACCTGGGCCATGAACGGCTTGGGCCCGAGGAAGTAGGCATCCAGGTCGCGCTCCTGCGGCAGCCAGTCGGCCAGCTTCTCGCGGCTCAGCAGGCCTTCTGCGTCGGCGCGGTCGCCGGCGCGCGGCTCGCTGTAGCAGAAGAAGTGCTCGACCTGCGCGTGCCGCGCCGACACGTCCTCGACCCAGTCGCGGAAGGCATGCACGCCGCCATGCCGGGCGCAGTGGATGAAGCGGATCGGCCGCGCCTTCGGCAGCGCCTCCTGGAGCATCGCCAGCGCCGGGGTGATGCCGACGCCGGCGGTGATCAGCACCAGCGGCTTGTCGCTGTCGCGCAGGACGAAATCGCCGGCCGGCGGGAACAGGTCCAACTCGTCGCCCTCGGCGACCCGGTCATGCAGGTAGTTGGACACCCGCCCGCCCTGCTCGCGCTTGACGCTGATGCGGTATTCGCGGCCGTTGCTGGCGGCGGACAGCGAGTAGTTGCGGCGCACTTCCTCGCCGTCGATGTCCAGGCGCAGGCCGATGTACTGCCCCGGCTGGAACGCCAGCAGCGGCTGGCCATCCACCGGCTGCAGGTAGAACGAGGTGATTTCCTCGCTTTCCGCCTGCTTGCGCGCCACGCGGAAGCGCCGCACGCCGCGCCAGCCGCCCTCGGCCTGGGCGCTGGCGGCGTAGACCGACTCCTCTGCCTCGATCAGCAGGTCGGCCAGTTGCTGGTAGGCCGCGCCCCAGGCTTCGATCACCTCGTCGGTGGCGACTTCCTCGCCGAGCACCTCGCGGATCGCCCGCAACAGGCAGTTGCCGACGATCGGATAGTGCTCGGGCAGGACCTGCAGCGAGACATGCTTGTTGACCACCTTGGCCACCAGCGGCCCGAGCTCCTGCAACTGGTCGATGTGCCTGGCGTACATCAGCACGCCGTTGGCCAGCGCCCGCGGCTGGTCGCCGCTGGCCTGGTGAGCCTGGTTGAACAGCGGGCGCACCTCGGGATACTCGCCGAGCATGGTCCGGTAGAAATGGGTGATCAGCGCTTCGCCGCCAGTCTCGAGCAGCGGTACGGTGGCCTTGATGATTGCACGTTGGGCATTGGACAGCATGGGTGACTCCTGACGCAGGCAAGGTTTTGTTTCACCTCGAAGCATTTCAGGAAGCGTGCCAACACTGGCTATCAGATTTCATGGGCCTTGCCGGCTCTCGTGGGTCATAATGACCGCAACCATTCAGAGTCATTAGGACTACACGAGGTCGAAATGACCACCAACCCCTTGCTTGCCACGCTGATTCCGCTGGTCGCCGACCTGTCCCGCGACCTCCCGGAAGACGAACGCTACCGCCGCCTGCTCCACGCCCTGCGCGACCTGCTGCCCTGCGACGCCACCGCGCTGCTGCGCCTGGATGGCGAACAGCTGATCCCGCTGGCGGTGGACGGCCTCAGCCCGGACACCCTCGGGCGACGCTTCCGGGTCGGTGAACACCCACGCCTGGCGGCCCTGCTCGAACGACGCGGACCGACCCGCTTCCCCGCCGACTGCGGCCTTCCCGACCCCTACGACGGACTGGTGGAAGGCCTCCACGGCCATCTGGAGATCCACGACTGCCTCGGCTGCCCACTGTACCTCGACGATCAGCCCTGGGGCCTGCTGACCCTGGACACCCTCGACCCGTCGCGCTTCGCCAGCGCCGACCTGGACACCCTGGAAGCCTTCGCCAGCCTCGCCGCCGCCACGGTCAAGGCCAGCGAGCGGATGCGCGACCTGACCCGCCGCGCCGAGGACGAGCACCAGCGCGCCGAGGCCTACCTCGAGGCCGCCGGCGAACGGCCGCGGGAAATGATCGGCCAGAGCGCGGCGCACAAAGCGTTGCTGGAAGAGATCCGCCTGGTCGGCAACAGCGAGCTCAGCGTGCTGATCACCGGCGAGACCGGAGTCGGCAAGGAACTGGTGGCGCAGTCCATCCATCGCCATTCCCCGCGCAGCGGCAAGCCGATGATCAGCCTGAACTGCGCCGCCCTGCCCGAGACGCTGGTGGAGAGCGAGCTGTTCGGCCACGTGCGCGGCGCCTTCTCCGGCGCGGTCAACGAGCGGCGCGGCAAGTTCGAACTGGCCGACGGCGGCAGCCTGTTCCTCGACGAGGTCGGCGAACTGCCGCTGGCGGTCCAGGCCAAGCTGCTGCGGGTATTGCAGAGCGGGCAGTTGCAGCGGGTCGGCTCCGACCGCGAGCACCGCGTCGACGTGCGCCTGATCGCCGCCACCAACCGCGACCTGGCCGAGGAAGTGCGCGCCGGACGCTTCCGCGCCGACCTCTACCACCGCCTCAGCGTCTATCCATTGCGCGTGCCGCCGCTGCGCGAGCGCGGCCGCGACATCCTCCTGCTGGCCGGCTACTTCCTCGAGGAAAACCGACCGCGCCTCGGCCTGCGCAGCCTGCGCCTGGACCACGAGGCCCAGGCCGCCCTCCTCGACTACCGCTGGCCGGGCAACGTGCGCGAACTGGAGCACCTGGTCGGCCGCGCCGCGCTCAAGGCCCTCGGCCACAACCCCGAGCGGGCGCGGATCATTACCCTGCAGCGCCGCGACCTCGACCTGCCCGAGCAGGCTGCCGCGAGCGCGCCGCCAACCGCCACGCCGCAGACCGCGCCGGCGCCCGCCGGGCAGACCCTGCGCGAAGCCACGGATGCCTACCAGCGCCGCCTGATCCAGGACTGCCTGGCCCACCACCAGGGCAACTGGGCCTCAGCCGCGCGCGAACTGGGCCTGGACCGCGCCAACCTGGCGCGCCTGGCCAGGCGCCTGCAACTCAGGTAAACGACCGCCCGGTCGGAGCGGACCGGGCCCGGCGTGCAAACCTGTTACCATGGCGACCCCATTCCGGTTGCCCGGCAACCCCGATCCAGAGCGCAATACAGTGGAACTCTTCAAAGAATTCACCTTCGAATCCGCCCATCGCCTGCCGCACGTCCCCGAAGGCCACAAGTGCGGGCGCCTGCACGGCCACTCGTTCCGTGTCGCCATCCATATCGAGGGCGAGGTCGACCCGCATACCGGCTGGATCCGCGACTTCGCGGAAATCAAGGCGATCTTCAAGCCGATCTACGAGCAACTCGACCACAACTATCTGAACGATATTCCCGGCCTGGAGAATCCCACCAGCGAAAACCTCTGCCGCTGGATCTGGCAACAACTCAAGCCGCTGTTGCCGGAATTGTCCAAGGTCCGCGTACACGAAACTTGTACCAGCGGTTGCGAATATCGCGGCGACTGATTCGCCCGGCACTTTCGCCGCTCTTCCGCCACCCGCCCTATGACAGGCCCCGCGCAAGCCGGGGCCACTTTCGCCGCACAGCGCCACTTTTTTCCGTGCAGTATCCCCACGGACATAAAGGTTTCACATTGTTCCCGGAAAACATCCGGAAACGCGGTCGAATACTCCGTTAGTCAATAAAAACGCCTGCCTATATTGTTCTTCCGGTGGCTAAAGACTTATCCTTTGCCGCGGACACGGAAAGTCCGTAAACCACTATAAACGCACCAAAACCCAGCACCATATTTTTAGAACGGGAGTGAAACGAATGTCCAAACTTGCCGAGTTCCGCGAGGCAGAGCGCAAACTTCAGGAGCAACTGGCCCTGCTGGAAAAGCTGAAAAGCGACAGCAGCCTGAAGCAGGAACTGGAATTCAAGGACAAGTTGCAGGCTTTGATGGACAAGTACGGCATGACCCTGCACAACATCATCGCCATCCTCGACCCCAAGACCCCGGTCGCCGTCAGCGCCGCCCCGCAGCGCCGCGCCCGCGCCCTGAAGGTTTACAAGAACCCGAACAACGGCGAAGTCGTCGAGACCAAGGGCGGCAACCATAAGGTCCTGAAAGCCTGGAAAGAACAGTACGGTTCCGATACCGTCGAATCCTGGCTGCAACGCTAAGCCGGTTTTCCCGACGGCATCCCGCCGATGCCGTCGGAAACCCCACGCAGCACTTCTCTTCTCCGCTACATCAATCCTGCGACTTCGATTCGCAGGCGCTCCTGATCTTCTGTGCCGCCAGATTGTTCTCCACCCCCGGCAGGTTCTCCAGCAGACACTCGTAATAAACCTTCTCCCGCGACAGCAGGAAGGAACCGTCGTTATACAACTTGTCACAGGCCTGGGTGATGAAGTGCACCGCCACCCCACTCTTCGCCATGCGCTGGTTGTCGAGAATGCACTGGTCGTAGTCCTTGTCGTCGGCGAGCGCGCAAAGCGGGAATAACAACAGCAGGGGCGGCAGGAACTTCATGGGTTCGGTATCCATGGGAAAGTTGCGTTCCAGCATGAACGACGCCACCCGGAGTGCCAAGCCGGTGCCAGGATGAATTTGCGCGTGCAATTGTTTCAGCGCCCAGCGCCGTGGGCTTGCCGATGTCGCGCCGGGACACAGGTGAGTAACCGCCACGCGGTTATCCGCCGATACCGCGGTATATCGGCGGACAACGCTTGCCGCGTCGTTCGCCCCGGGGCAAGGCAGGCCGGCCGGTTCCGTCGCCGCCGCTGACGACAGGCTTGGAGACACCCCCTCCAGGGCAATATGCTGTGCGCCACGACACACGCTGTGAGCGACTACCGATGCCAGGGACTGCACTGTTCGAAAAGCCACGCTGGTTGCGCGACCTCCTGCGCTTCCTGCCCCTCAAGAGCCAATTCGTCCTCTCCGGGAACATCCGCGACCTGCAAGCCTGCGAAGTGCTGCCGGGTACGGTCACCGCGCAGAGCTTCAACCAGACCCTCTGCGACGCCCTGCTGGACGCCGGCTACGCCCAGGTGCTGGCCTGGGACCCGCTGGCCGGGTTCCGCGTGCTCGGCCGGCCGAGCAGCGAGGCGGACGCCACTGCGCAGGTTCTCCTCGACCTCGGCCTGACCCCGGTGGACGGCGCCGCGCCAGCCGGCATCGACCTGCTCGGCGCGACCCTGCAACGCCTGGTCAACCGTAGCGGCGAGCCGATCGCCCTGATCGTCGACTTCGCCTCGCGCCTGGCGGTGCGCAACGACGCCCTGAGCGCCGCCGAGCATCAGTTGTTCACCCAGGCCCTGGTGCTCTCCCACCAGGCCCGCAGCCGTCCCGCCGGGGAACAGCGCAAACCGTTCTTCAACAGCGTGCTGTGGGTGGTGGAAAAGGAAGGCGACCTGCCCGACTGGCTGCTGGTGGACAACCCGCGCCTGCGCCATATCCCGGTGTCGAAGCCCGACCAGGCGGCGCGCCGGGCCCTGGCCCCGGCGCTGCTCCGCGGGCTCGGCGGCGCGGGCGTCGCCGAGGAGGCCCTGCAACAGGCCGCCGCAACCTTCGTCGAGAACACCGAAGGCCTGCTGCTCCTCGATCTCAACGCCATCGTCCAGCTGGCGCGCGTGGAAGGCCTGGCCATGGAACGCATCGCCGACGCCGTGCGGCGCTACAAGGTCGGCGTCACCGAAGACCCTTGGCTGAAGATCGACCGCCAGCGCATCCGCCAGGCCGATGAATTCGTCCGCCGCCGGGTCAAGGGCCAGCAACACGCGGTGACCCACCTGCTGGACATCGTCAAGCGCGCGATGACCGGGGTCGGCGCCAGCCGCAAGGGCAACCGCCCGCGCGGCGTGGCCTTCCTCGCCGGGCCCACCGGGGTCGGCAAGACCGAACTGGCGAAGACCGTCACCAGCCTGCTGTTCGGCGACGAGAGCGCCTACATCCGCTTCGACATGTCCGAGTTCAGCGCCGAGCACGCCGACCAGCGCCTGATCGGCGCGCCGCCCGGCTACGTCGGCTACGACGTCGGCGGCGAGCTGACCAACGCGATCCGCGAAAAACCGTTCAGCGTGGTGCTCTTCGACGAGATCGAGAAAGCCCACCCGCGGATCCTCGACAAGTTCCTGCAGATCCTCGACGACGGCGTGCTCACCTCCGGGCGCGGCGATCGCGTGTACTTCTCCGAGGCGCTGATCGTGTTCACCTCGAACCTGGGCATCTACCGCCAGGGTGAAAACGGCGAACGGGTCGCCAACGTGCTCCCCGGCGAGCCCTTCGAGGCGGTGCAGGGCAAGGTCCACGGCGAGATCGAGCGCTACTTCAAGCTGGTCCTCAACCGCCCGGAAATCCTCAACCGGATCGGCGAGAACATCATCGTCTTCGACTTCATCCGCACCGACGTCGCCGTGCAGATCTTCACCCAGATGGTCGACGGCACCTTCGCCGACCTCCGCGAGCAGCGCCTCGTCATCGAACTGGCCGAGGCGCCGCGCCAGGCGCTGCACGATCTCTGCCTGGGCGACCTGTCCAACGGCGGCCGCGGCATCCGCAACCAGCTCGAAGCACGCCTGCTCAACCCGTTGTCGCGGGCGCTGTTCGACCAGGACGCGCAGCCGGGCGAGCGCTTCCTGATCAGCGCCCTGGACGCCGACGGCCTGACCCTGGAACGCCGCTGAGATGGAACTGAGCCTGTCGCGGGTGCATTTCCCGGTGACCACCCTGGGCCCGGGACGGCGCCTGGGCATCTGGTTCCAGGGCTGTAGCATCCGCTGCCCCGGCTGCATCTCCGCCGATACCTGGGGGCCGGGCAGGCGGCGCATCGCCCTGGCACGCCTGCTCGCCGACATCCAGCCATGGCTGGAGCAGGCCGAGGGCATCACCGTCTCCGGCGGCGAACCCTTCGAGCAGTTCGACGCCCTCCTCGCCCTGCTCGGCGAACTGCGCCAGCGCAGCCAAGCCGACATCCTGGTCTACAGCGGCTACCCGCTGGAGCATCTGCACGCGCAACTGGAACAGGCCGCCGGGCTGATCGACGCGCTGATCAGCGACCCCTACCAACAGCACGCCGAACAGAGCCTGGCCCTGCGCGGCAGCGACAACCAGCGCCTGAGCCTGCTCACCGAACTCGGCCGCGCGCGCCTCGGCGGCTACCAGCGGCCGCTGGGCGACGAGGACAAGGCCCTCGACCTGATGTTCGACCACGACGGCAGCGTGTGGATGGCCGGCATCCCGCGCCGCGACGACCTGCTGCGGCTACAGGACCTGCTGCGCGAACAGGGCCACCAACTTAGCGTCAGCGCCCATCGGCCGCGCTGAATGGATCCATACCGATGATACGTTTCTGCCCCAACTGCCAGAGCGAACGCTCGCTTTCGGAAATCTTCTGCGAAGGCTCGATCCAGGGCCAGCCCTGCGGCTGGGACCTTTCCGCCGAAGCCATCCATCCCGCCGGCTGGCGACCACAGCCGGTGCTGACCCAGGAAGCCATCGCGCCGCCCGCCAGCGAGCCGCCAGCGGCGTCCGCCCCGCTCTGCGCCAACGGCCACCCGCTGCAACCCGGCGACCTGATGTGCCTGGAGTGCGGCGCCGCGCCGGCCGAAGGCCCGCTGCCGATGCAGGCCGAGGCCACGCCGCAACCCGCCGTCACGGAAACCCTGATCGACGGCTGGCGTCTGCTGCGGCAGATCGCCAGCAGCGACGGCGTGCGCGAGCGCTACCTGGCCGAACATGCGGAAAGCGCCCGCCAGGCGGTGCTCACCCTGTATCGCCCGGGCGCCGAGCCGGACCCGGCGATCTACGACGTGATCCGCCGCCTGCCGCGCGAACACGTACCGGAAATCCTCGCCACCGGCCGCTGGGACGAGCGCGCCTACGAAGTGGTCGAGGAACTCACCGGCGGCAGCCTCGCCGAGCTCGGCACCGTGCTGGAGGACCGCGAGGCGGTGCGCCACGTGGTCCGCGAGCTGGGCCACGCCCTGCACGTGTTCAACGAAGCCGGCCTGCGCCACCGCGACCTGCGCCCGGCCAGCCTGCTGGTGCGCAGCCACGAGCCACTGGACCTGGTGATCAGCGGCTTCGGCTCGGCGCGCCTGTCGGAGTTCGACCTGGATATCGTCTCGCCGCTGGAGACCAGCCGCTACATGGCCCCCGAGGCGATCGCCGGCGGCGTGGCGGCGGCTTCCGACTGGTGGAGCCTGGGCATGATCCTGCTGGAGCAGTTGACCCGCGGCGTCTGCTTCGAAGGCGTCAACGCCAACGCCTTCCTGATCCACGTGCTGGCCAACGGCGTGACGCTGCCCGACGACCTCGACCCGCAGTTGCACCTGCTGCTGCGCGGCCTGCTCGCGCGCGACCGCCACCAGCGCTGGCAGTGGCCGCAGGTACAGGCCTGGCTGAACGGCGAGGCGGTGGACGCGCCGGCCTCGGCGGACAGCGAAAAGGACGACGCAGAAGGCGCCAGCATCGCCCTCGGCGCACGGCGCTTCCGCAAGCCGACGGTCTTCGCCCTGGCCGCGGCCCAGGCCGAGCACTGGGCTGAGGCCCTCGACCACCTGCTGCGCGGGGCGATCGTCACCTGGGCCGAGCAGATCGGCCTGTCGCCCAGGCTGCTCGCCGGCCTGCGCCAGGTGGCCCAGCACGAGGGGCTGGAGGACGACTTCCGGCTGATGCTGGCGCTCAAGCTGCTGAACCCGGAAATCCCGCTGATCCAGCGCGGCGAGATCGTCACCCCCGGCTGGCTGCTGGAGCATCCGCTGGAGGGCTACCGGCTGATCAGCGGCTCGGTGCCCGACCTGCTCGAACAGTTGCACACCGAAAGCTGGCTGTCGCGGCTCAAGATCCGCGCCGAGAACGTCCGCCAGCGCGCCCTGCACCAGCACATCGAACTCGCCGAAGAACAGTTGCGCATCTACCTGCTGTCGACCTCGCGGGCGCGCCTCGCCGCGCAGTGGCAGGAGCGCCAGCGCCTCCTGCCGGACACCGAGCACCCCGGCCTGCTGGCCCTGGCCGAGCGCCGGGTGATCGCCGAGGAAGACCTGATCGTCCTGCTCGGCGCCAACATCGGCCAGTTCCGTGCCGCCGAGGCGATCGTCGAGGAAGCCGCCGGCCTGGCCCGCGACGCCGATGTGCACTTGTTCGACGCGGAGACCGCGCGTGGCCTGTTGCAGCACTCGCGGCAGGAGCTGTACCGCCGCGTCGACGAACGCATCAGCGGCTTCGCCCGCAGCGGCGTGCCCAGGGTCGACGAATGGGCCGAGCAGTTCCGCCTGGAGCGGCGCATGCCGTTGGCGAGGGTCCTGGTGCTGCTGGCGATCCCGCCGGAACAGTGGCTGGAACCGCAGAAGCAGCAGTACGTGTCGCAGATCCTCGATTTCTTCGAGAAGAAAGTGGTCGCCGCGGTGATGCGCGGGCCGCTGGTGCGCATGAGCATCGGCAAGAGCACTCCACGCATCGACCTCAACGAACTGGACAGCGCGCGCCGCCCCGCCGCCGCTCTGCTCGACCACCTGTTGCAACGCAACGCCCGCGCGGTGAGCCTCGACCCGGACAGCTTCCTCGCCAACCCGCAACTGGAAGTGCGACTCAACGCGCTGTCCCGGCAAAGCTCGCTGTACAAGCGCGACACCGGCATCGACGGCCTCTACCTGGGCTTCCCCTTCCTGCTCAACCGCGACCCGCGCGGCACCACCCGCACGCGCATCGTGCCGCTGCTGCTGTGGCCGCTGAAGCTGCAACTGGAAGTCGGCAGCCGCGGCCAGGTGGCGCTGGCCTTCGACGGCGAGCGCGAGGAAGTGCGCCTCAACCCGGCCCTGGAAAGCCTGCTCGGCCCCGAGCCGTGCAAGCGCTGGCGCAAGGTCGCCGACGAATTGCTCGGCCGCTCCGCGCTGCGCGCCGCCGATGTGATGGATGCCTTCGGCCTGCTCGCCACGCCGCGTGCGCGGGTGCTGGAAGGATTGCCACCGAGTTCCACCGAGGTCACGCCCTACCAGGACCAACTGGCCTGCGCCGCGGTGCTGTTCCACGTCACCTTCATGGGCCAGGCGATCGGCGAGGACCTGCGCCAGCTGAAGAGCCTGCCGCCCTCCGGCACCGGCCTGGAGACCGCGCTGCGCCTGCGCGAGAACGGCGAGCCGGAAGCCCGCGAGAGCCCGCCGGAGTTGCAGCGCTACTTCACCGTGGCCAGCGACCCGTCCCAGGAAGCCGCCGTGCTGCAGGCCCGGCAGAGCCCGGGGCTGCTGGTGGAGGGCCCGCCCGGCACCGGCAAGAGCCAGACCATCGTCAACATGGTCGCCGACGCCATCGGCCGCCAGCGCAGCCTGCTGATCGTCTGCCAGAAGCACGCCGCCCTGGAAGTGGTGCACAAGCGCCTGGTGGCCGAGGGCCTGGGCCAGCGCATCGTCATGCTCAACGACGTCAACCGCGACCGCGAACCGGTGATCCGCAACATCCGCGAGCAGCTCGAAGCGCTGTTCGCCGACGCCGGCGGCGCCCAGGGCTGGGAGCGCCAGCGCGAGCGCCTGGCGGCGCGCATCGAGGCGCTGGAAGGCGAACTGGACCGCTACCACCAGAGCCTGCACCGCGTGGACGAGGCCACCGGACTGAGCTACCGGCGCCTGCTCGGCGAACTGATCGAGCTGGAGAAAGGCCCGCCGCCGCTGGACTTCCCGGCCCTGCGCCAGCGCCTGGCGGCGCTGGACATCGGCAGCCTGGCGCGCCTGAAGGAAAACTGCGCGCCGCTGGTCCGCCTCTGGCTGCCGGCCCGCTACGAAGGCAGCCCGCTGGCGCAATTGCGCGCCTTCGCCACCGACCAGGCCACCCTGCAAGCCTTCGCCGACAGCCTGCGCGCCTTCGGCGAAGCGGAGAACGCCCGGCAGAAAGCCCTCGACGAACACCCGGCGAGCTTCGAGGTCGACGACCCGACGCCCTACCGCGCCTGGCTGGCAAGCCAGGTCGGTACCCTGCTGAATTTGCGCGAGGAGCAGCGCCAGCGCCTGGCCCACTGGCTGCCGCTGTTCCGCGACGCCGCGCCAGGACAGCCGAGCCGTGGCGACGGCCTGCTGGCGGAGGCCGAGCAGATCGAACGGCAACTGCGCCAGCTCGACCTCGAACGGCATGCGCCGCTGCTGTCGCCGGCCCTCGCCATGCTCGAAGAGAACAACCTCGAACGCTTCCAGGCCCACGCCCGCCAGGTGCTCGAGGCACGCACCTGGCTGGCCCGGCTCAACCCGCTGCGCCTGCTGCGGCGCGGCCGCCTGCGGCGCTTCCTGCGCGAGCACGGCGAGGCCGACGACGACAGCCGCCTGGCCGCCCTCCTCGGCGCCTGCGGCCTGGAGCGCCAGTGGCGGCCGCTGCGCCGGCAACTGGCGGCGCTGCACCAGAGCCTGGGGCTGGCGACAGTCGCCACCGATGCCGGCCCGCAACTGGCCAGCCTGGCCGGCCACGCCAGCCAGCAGCTGCGCGAAATCCAGGCCCTGGCTCGCGGCCTGGCCCAGGCGCCGCGCGCCGAGCAGCTCGACGCGGTGATCCTCACCGGCGAGAAACAGCGCTTCGAAGCGCTGCTCGGCGACCTCGACGCCGCGCTGATCCGCCAGGCCGCACGCCAGCTCAGCCGGGACAAACTGAGGGTGCTCGCCGACTGGCTCGGCGACGAACTGCTGGAACAGCTGCACCGCGCCATCGCCGGCAACCAGAGCAACCTGCCGGCCCTCGGCCGCCTGCGCGAGGCGCTGCCGCAACTGGTCGCCTACCAGCGCTTCCGTGGCCGCGCCGGCCAGCTCGAAGCCACCGACCTGGAATTCCTGGCCCTGCTGCGCCAGCGCCAGGAACGACTCGACGCGATTCCCGCCGAAGAGCTCGAAGCCACGGTGCGCCGCATGCTCAACCGCGAAGCGCGGCTGGGCTGGAAGCAGCGCCTGGAACAAGCCAACCCGGAACTGCTGTTCAGCCAGGACGAAGCCAGGGCCAGGGTCGCCAGCCTCGCCGAAGCCGACGTGCAGATGCGCGCACTGAACCGCGAACTGCTCGGCAAGGGCATCGACGCCGCGCGCCTGGGCAGCCGCAAGCAGTGGGAAGACGTCACCCGCCTGACCGGCAAGCGCTCGCGGCGCCTGCGCGAGTTCATCGAGCTGGGCGCCGAACTCGGTCTGATGAGCCTGCGCCCGGTCTGGCTGATGAACCCCGACCTGGCCAGCCGCGTGCTGCCGCTCAAGGCCGGGCTGTTCGACATGGTGATCTACGACGAAGCCTCGCAGATGCCGGTGGAGTTCGCCCTGCCGACCCTCTATCGCGGGCGGGTCACGGTGGTCAGCGGCGACGAGAAGCAGATGCCGCCGACCGCGTTCTTCTCCAGCCGCGTGGAAAGCGACGAGGCCGAACTGTTCGACGGCGAAGCGCCCGACGAGGACGCCGACGAGGAGCAGCGCGAAGCCTACGAGGACACCTGGAACCGCCGCGAGATCAAGGACTGCCCGGACCTCCTGCAACTGGCGCGCAACGCCCTGCCCAGCACCACCCTGCAGATCCACTACCGCTCGGCCTACCGCGAGCTGATCGGCTTCTCCAACGCCTCGTTCTACGGCAACCGCCTGAGCGTGCCGGTACGCCATCCGCAGGCCAACATCCTGCGCATCAAGCCGCTGGAACTGATCCAGGTGAACGGCCTGTACCAGAACCAGAGCAACGAGCGCGAGGCCGAGCGAGTCGTCGACTACCTCGCCGAACTCTGGCGCCAACCCTACGCGGCGCGGCCGTCGGTGGGCGTTGTCACCTTCAACCGCAAGCAGGCCGACCTCATCGAGGAGCGCCTGGAACTGCGCGCCGAGCAGGACGAGGCGTTCCGCGCCGCCTACAGCGAGGAGCGTGAGCGCAGCGAAGACGGCGAGGACATGGGCGTGTTCGTGAAGAACGTGGAGAACGTGCAGGGCGACGAGCGCGACGTGATCGTCTTCTCCTCCACCTTCGGCCGCAACGGCCAGGGCAGCTTCCGGCGCAACTTCGGCGTGCTCGGGCAGACCGGCGGCGAGCGCCGCCTCAATGTGGCGGTGACCCGCGCGCGGCGCAAGGTGGTGATGATCACCTCGATGCCGATCGGCGACATCTCCGACATGCTCGGCACCCAGCGCTCGCCGAGCAGCCCGCGCGACTACCTGCAAGGCTACCTGGAATACGCCCGCGCACTGTCCGCCGGCGAGTTCGCCGGCACCGGCCAGCTGCTCGAGCGCCTGCACACCGACCGCAGCGACCAGCGCCGCCAGCACTACCAGCGGCACGACGGCTTCAGCGAGATCGTCGGCGAGTACATCCGCTCGCTGGGCTGGTCCGCCGCGCCCGCCAGCGAAGGCGACGCCTTCGGCCTCGACTTCGCCATCGAGAACCCGGCCACCGGCCTCTACGCCATCGGCATCGAATGCGACGCCCCCTGCCACCCGCTGCTGGAACACGCCCGCGCCCGGGAAATCTGGCGCCCCTCGGTGCTGCGGCGGGCGATTCCGTACCTCCACCGGGTTTCCTCCCAGGGCTGGTACCACGACGGCGACAACGAACGCGCACGGCTGCGCGCCGCCATCGAGAAGGCCCTGGCGCCTAGCGCGGAAACCCATCCCACGGCAGCAGCGGAGGCCTCCCAATGAGCGGACCGAAAGTCGTACGAATCGTCACCCGGGAAGAAGCCATCGCCACCTGCGAGCGCGACCTGCAACGCCTGGACAAGGCCCTCGCGCGCTGGGAAAACCAGGCCAGCCGGCTCGCCCAGCTCAGCGACGCCGAGCGCGCCGCGGCCCACGCCCGCCGCGCCAGCCTGCACGCCCTGCTCGAACAGGAGCGCTGGCTGGACGTGCAATTGCAGGTGAAGATCGAAAGCGAGTTCCTCAAGCGCGACCTCGCCGAACGCGAAGAGCGCGCCATTCGCCAGGCCGCGGAAACCCGCCAGCAACGCCGCCGCCTCCAGGAAAACGCCAGCGCCCTGCTCCAGGCCCTCGATGCCAGGCCCGATGCCGCCGGCGCGGCACTCCGGCAAACCCTGCAAGCGTTGGCCGACGGCGCCCTCCGCGACGACGCGGAAGCCCTGCTCGCCCAGGGCTTCGCCGCCCTCGCCAGCGCCCCCGCCGAAGAACGCCTCAGCGAAGCCCAGCGCGAACTCGCCCAGCGCCTGAAGACCGACGAAGCGCCCATCACCCTGGAACAGTGGCGCGCCCGCCAGCAACAGGACGCCCCGCACGAACAGCGCCTGGCGCGCATCGACCGGCACATCGCCGAACTGCAACTGCTGCAAGGCGAGGCCAGCGCCCAAGCGTTCCTCGAGCGACTGGCACGCGCCGAAGCCGAACAGCACCCGGAGCGCCGCAACCTGCTGCTCGACAGCCTGGTCCTCGACCTCGCCCAGGCCGCCCGCGAACACCAGCAGCAACGCCAGCGCCTGGAACACCTGCAAGACCTCGCCAGCGAAGTCGCCGCCCTGGGCGCCGCCGAACACGCCGAACTGCTCCAGCGCGCCGCCGCCTGCCAGCCCGACAGCGATCCGCAGCAACTCGCCGAACTCACCGAGCGATGCAATGCCATCCTCACCGCCCACCTCCAGCAACAGGCCGCCCTCGCCCGCCGCCAGGCCGTGCTCCAGGGCCTCGCCAGCCTCGGCTACGAAGTCCGCGAAGGCATGGCCACCGCCTGGGCGCAGACCGGCAGGGTCGTCCTGCGCAAACCCGCCACCCCCGGCTACGGCCTGGAAGTCGGCGGCAAGGCCGACAACGGCCGCCTGCAACTGCGCGCCGTCGCCCTCAACGCCAACCGCGACAGCCAGCGCGACATCGAAACCCTCTGGTGCGGCGAATTCCAACGCCTCCAGGCCCTGCTCGCCGCCCAGGGCGGCGAACTCAGCGTGGAACGCGCGCTGGGAGTGGGAGAAGTGGCGTTGAAGGAGATTGGCGAGGAGGAGCAGCGGGAGATGGGGGTGGCGCGGCAGAGGGGGTTGTGAGGGTTGCCAAGGCGCATGTCCTACGGCTTGTAACCATCCTCATCCCATGAAGAATCCCTACGATCTTTCTCCCTTCGCCTGAAGGAAGTATGGTGGCGGGCAATGGCGTCGCAGACGCCCGAGGCCCCGCCTCGCCGCCAGCCCGAAAAGACTCCTGGATATCGCCGTGACAAACGCATCGCACCCCTCCTCCCTGGTAGACGTCGGCCAGCTCGCCGACGCCCTGGAACGTTTCGCCGCCGAGCGCAACTGGGCCCAGTTCCACTCGCCGAAGAACCTGGTCATGGCCCTGACCGGCGAGGTTGGCGAACTCAGCGAGATCTTCCAATGGATGGACGAGGAGCGGTCGAAAGACGCCGCGCGCCATCCCGACACCGCCCAGGCGGTGCAGGACGAGCTGGCCGACGTGCTCATGTACCTGGTGCGCCTGGCCTCGGTCCTCGGCGTCGACCTGGACGCCGCCGCCCGGCAGAAGCTGGAACAGAACAACCGGAAATACCCGGTAGAGAAAGCCCGGAATAGCAGCAAGAAATACGACCAGTTCTGAAGAAAGGCCATATCAGGGAAGATCGACGTGATCGTTTACGAAGCGACCAAGAAGCAATTCCTGCAAGACAGCGACAACGACGATATCGAAGAGGTGATCCTCCAGCATTTCAAGGCGGTCACCGGCAAAAGCGTCGGCAACTCGGAAATCAACTCGTGGAAAGGCTCCCTCGGCTACATGGCCAAGGTGCTGCGCGACGAGGAAGTGCCCGACGACACCGGCCTGGCTATCGAGCTGCATATCCCCCAGACCTCCAAGCGCATCGACATCACCCTCACCGGGCGCGACGAGTCGGGAGCCAAGAACGCGGTGCTGGTGGAACTGAAGCAGTGGAGCAAGGCCAGCGCCACCGGCAAGGACGCCATCGTCCGCACCGCCCTGGGCAATGGCCTGCGCGAGGTCGTCCACCCCTCCTACCAGGCCTGGTCCTACGCCACCCTGCTGGAGGGCTTCAACGAGGCGGTCTACGAGGCAAGCATTTCCGTCCGCCCCTGCGCCTACCTGCACAACTATCCGCGCGACGGTGTGATCGACTCCCCGCACTACCGCGACTACATGGAAAAGGCCCCGCTGTTCCTCAAGGGCAAGGACGAACTGGCGCGCCTGCGCAGCTTCATCAAGCAGCACATCAGGACCGGCGACGCCAAGGAAGTGCTCTACGAACTGGCCAACGGCCGGATCCGCCCGTCCAAGGCCCTGGCCGACTCGCTCAAGGGCCTGCTCGCCGCCCAACCGGAGTTCGTACTGATCGACGACCAGAAGGAAATCTACGAGTCCGCCATCGCCGCGGCCAGGTCAGCCTCCGAGACGCATCCCCGTGTACTGATCATCGAGGGCGGCCCGGGTACCGGCAAGACGGTGGTCGCGATCAACCTGCTGGTCCACCTCACCGGGCTCGGCCTGGTCGGCAAGTACGTGTCCAAGAACGCCGCGCCACGCAAGGTCTACGAATCCAGGCTGGTGGGTTCCGTCACCCGTAGCCGCTTCTCCCACATGTTCACCGGCTCCGGCGGCTTCATCGAGACCGAGCCCAACACCTTCGACATGCTGATCGTCGACGAGGCCCACCGCCTGAACGAGAAGAGCGGGCTCTACGGCAACCTCGGCGAAAACCAGATCAAGGAACTGATCGAAGCCTCCAAGTGCGCCATCTTCTTCATCGACGAAGACCAACGCGTCACCCTCAGTGACATCGGCAGCAAGCAAGCCATCCGCGAGTTCGCCAAGGCGAAAGGCGCCACGGTCGAGGAATACAGCCTCGCCTCGCAGTTCCGCTGCAATGGCTCGGACGGCTATCTCGCCTGGCTCGACGACGTGCTCGACATCCGCCCGACCGCCAACCAGCAACTCGACGCCAGCCAGTACGAATTCAAGGTCTTCGACACCCCCGAGGCCCTGCACGCCGCCATCGCCGCCCGGAACCAGGACAACAAGGCCCGCGTCGTGGCCGGCTACTGCTGGCCGTGGCGCAGCAAGAAGGATCCCCGGCAACAGGACATCGTCATCGGCGACTACCAGCGCCAATGGAACCTCGACCAGGACGGCAGTCTCTGGATCATCGCCGAGAACTCCATCGATCAGGTCGGCTGCATCCATACCTGCCAGGGCCTGGAGGTCGACTACATCGGCGTCATCATCGGCCCGGACCTGATCGTCCGCGACGGCAAGATCATCACCGCCCCCGAACAACGCGACCGCCACGACAAGTCCATCCGCGGCTACAAGAAGCTGATGAAGGAAAACCCGGAACTGGCGCGCAAGGAGACCGACCTGATCATCAAGAACACCTACCGGACGCTGATGACCCGGGGGATGAAGGGGTGCTACGTGTTTTGTACGGATGAGGAGACGGCGAGGTATTTTCGCGGGCGTGGCGGAAGGTAGGACAGCTTCCAGGGCATCGTGGACGCGTCATGCAAAGAGATGAGGATGAGGAATTTTAATATTCTACCCCTTGTACCCCATGCGCTTATTTGGTGGATTCCCATGGAAATCCATGGACGCTACCGGAACGCCTACACCCTAGTAAATACGGGGTATACAGGCTATATTGGCGTCCATCACGATCCACCAGCATCCACCGACAGCCAAGCGATTCGGTGGGGTAAAAGTGGGGTAAAAATCCAGGCAGCGGAATTATGCAAGGGGTAGGACATGGCCAAACTGACAGCCAAGCAACTGGAAGCGCTCACCCCCGCCGATGACGGCAAGACCCTACGCGAAGACGGTGGCTTGGTCGCCAAAGTCCGCTCAGGTTTGCGTGGCGTGACGGTGCAATTCCGCTACGAGTTCAAGCTGAATGGATTGAAGCGAGACCAGAGCCTGGGCAGCTGGCCGAAGAAATCGCTGGCGCAGATTCGCGCCGAACGGGATGAGGTGAAAGCGACAGCCGCCAAAGGTATCGATCCCACGGCAGCCCGCAAAGCCGCCAAGATCGAAGCCCAGGCCGCCATCGCCGCCACCATTGCCGAGGCCGAGCGCCAAGCGGCGGAGAACAAGACAGTCGCCGACCTCTTCGAAGAATGGATGCACGACGGCGTATCCCGTCAGGACGGCAACACCGAGCTCCGCCGAAGCTTCACCAAGGATGTGCTACCGCTCATTGGCAAGAAGCCGCTGCGCAACCTCACCGAGAAAGACCTGCTCGCCGTCCTGCGCTCGGTCAAGGCCCGCGGCCTGAACCGCACCGTGGTGATCCGCAACAACGACATCGGCCAGATGCTGCGCTGGGCCGAGAAGCGCAAACCCTGGCGCGGCCTGATGGCTGACGGCAACCCGGCCGACCTGGTAGACGTCAACAAACTCCTCGACCACGACTACCAGGAACAACGCGACCGCCTCCTCTCCCCCGACGAAATCCGCGAACTACGCGACATCTTCGCCCGACTGGAGCACGACTACGACGCCCTCCCCGCCGGCCAGAAATACTCCGGTATCCGCCCGGTCAGTCCACGCGTGCAATGTGCCGTCTGGATCTGCCTGAGCACCCTCTGCCGCATCGGCGAGCTGCTCAAATCCGAATGGCGTCATGTGGACCTGGACAAAGGCACGTGGTTTATCCCCGCCGAAGCTACCAAGGGACACAAGGGCAAGCGCCAGGATCACCACGTGTTCTTGTCGCCATTCGCGCTGAGCCAGTTCAAGCGCCTGAAAGAAGAAACCGGGCATACCCCATTCTGCCTCCCCAGCAAGGACGAGAAAAGCCACGTCGACACCAAAACGATCAGCAAACTGATCGGTGATCGACAGTGCCGCTTCAAGAACCGCAGCAAGCCTCTGACGGGACGCCACCATGACGATTCACTGGTGCTAAGCAAAGGTGCCAAGGGAGAATGGACACCGCATGATTTGCGCCGCACGGGTGCAACGATGATGCAGGAGCTCGGCGTGACACTGGAGATCATCGACCGCTGCCAGAACCACATGCTGGGCGGATCCAAAGTACGGCGACACTATCTGCATCACGACTATGCGAAGGAGAAAACCGAGGCTTGGGGCATTCTGGGAGCCCGCTTGGAAGTAATTCTGACATCCCCCTCAGCAAACTAGGTCACTTGCTCCTTTATGGAGACCGGCCACTCGTAGCTTGTCGTTTGTCCAAATGCTCTGGATCGGCACCTGACATTCAATCGGACCTACAGAGTTTCTTTACATGTACGCATAGCCATGCTGGCTCTGTGCCCGTGAAGCAGATATGGTTTAGCGGTTTAAACATTAACCTCGGCGCAGAGCAGGGTTCCGCATACCACTGCCTTCAAACCTTTGAAGCACGGAAAATTAGAACAGGGAGAGCCTCAATGAGTGCAAGCGAAGCAGTCGAACTTGCCGATAACGCGCTGGGCGTCATTCAGGAAATCGAGAACCGCGCCTCCGAAAAATTGGCCAACCGGGGCAGCGATGCTACGGGCGCCTTAGCTGCAATCAACACATTTAACGGCTCCACGGTTGTTGATCGCATCGCCGCTATCACCGACAGCGTGACCCAGTCGCTTCTTAATCTGGTTCGCGAACCAGCCATTTCCCGCGTCACCGTTGAGAGGGACGATGGTGAAATAGATACCTACTATATCTGTCGTACAACAGGAATCTCGCTGAACGGGGCGAAACTCGCAAGCTATCGAACTGATCTTGGTCGTCTGGCCTCCCGCGACGCCGGTGAAGAAGTGGAAGTTCAGATCCGTGACACACGGGTTGTACTGCGCGTTCTAGAAAACCTAGAGCTGAAGCCCAACAAGGCTGATGGTCAGTGGGACTCTATCGGGGGAATGTGGCGACGCGAGGATGAACCGCCCCAGACCATCCCCTCGCTACGCAAACTGATCGCGCCCCATGATCAGGACGATTTTGCGGCAATGCTGGCTGGAAACACTGACGACGAACAAAAACTCGTCGAAGGCCTGCGTCACCAGATTCGTAGCGCCATGGCGCTACGTGACCAAGCGATCCTGGATAAATTCCAGGACGATATCTTCCGATTACCGATTGATCGTCAATTGATCATTCTCGGCCCACCGGGCACCGGCAAGACCACCACGTTGATTAAGCGCCTAGGTCAGAAGCTTGATTGGGAAGCTTTGGACGAACACGAGCGTTCTTTGCTGGATGCAGCCCATTACCGCTCACGCTGGGTGATGTTCACCCCATCGGAGCTCCTCAAGCATTACGTTAAGGAGGCCTTCAGCCGGGAGAATGTCCCGGCTTCCGACGAACACATTAAGACCTGGGCTAAACGCCGACATGAACTGGCAAGATCAGTGTTCGGCATCCTGAAAACCAACAATGGCGGCACGTTCATCCTCAAGGAAGACCGACATCATTGCGGTACGGAGACCATCGACGACCCTTGCCACTGGTTCGATGTAGTCAAAACATTCCATCGCCACCGGATTATCAAAGACTTGCAGGAAGGAGCGGTTCTACTTCGTGACTCAGCTCCAGAGCATACCCGACCAATTGTCGACCAAGTGCTGCACGCGGTCCCAGACATAGAATCAGGGCAGTTGCTCGAGGCCTATGCCGCCTGGAATGGCTTGGAAGATCGAGTCGAGCCATTGCTTAAGGCAAGCCGTGAGAAGACAGACAAGCTCATTAGAGAACAAGGCAACCTTCTCTACAACAAGAATAAAAAAGTATTTTCTGAACTCGCCAGCTTTTTGGATACGCTCGGGCAAAGCGACGACGAAGACGATGACGGCGCAGAGTTTGATGACGATAGCGGCGAAGAAACTACACAGCCTTCGCATAATGAGGTGCAGAAAGCGTTCTTGGCATTCCAACGCTTCCTACAAAGCTATGCCCGCAGCCGCTACCGCGGACGTAGCCTGGGCAAGACCAGTCGGGCTGCACGCATTCGGGACTGGCTTGACGAACGCGTGCCCTCAGATGAGTGGCTGAAGAGCCTGGGCGGCGAGATGACCTTCCAGAATGCGCTACGCCGTTTCCGTAATGCCTGGAAACGCTACGTTTTGGACGTTCCGACCAGCTACCGAGCGTTTCGTCGTCAGTGCCTTCTTGATCAGACGTACGGCTATCAACACCCTGAAAGCCCTACCCACATCGACACTACAGAACTCGACGCGATTCTCCTTCTGATGCTCAGCTCGGCTCGAGAGCTGATCCAACAGGACTTCGTGAGGCGCCAACTCGATCAACCTAGGTTTAGCGAACTACTCAGAATCTCGAACCAATTCCAGTACCAGGTACTGGTCGATGAAGCGACCGACTTTTCAGCGCTTCAGCTCGCCTGCATGGAAAGCCTTAGCGACCCTCGCACGAGGTCGTTCTTTGCTTGCGGGGACTTCAACCAGCGGATCACCGGCAACGGCCTGCGAAATCTTGAGCAATTGAAATGGATATCTGCTCGCCTGAGGTATCAGCGCATCAACACGGTATATCGACAGAGTCGACTGTTGAACGCATTCGCCATCGAGCTGCTTAGCCTGATGGGTGGCGACCTTGAGGCTACTGGCAGCCTGCCAGAGCATTCAACTCACGAAGGAGTCATGCCGGTCCTGGCAGAGAATCTTGATAGCAAGTCTATCTACAGCTGGCTGGCGGATCGAATTGGTGAGATTGAGCGACAGGTTCGTGAAATGCCGAGCATTGCCGTGTTGGTCCCCTCGGAAGAACATGTGAAGCTGATGGCTGAAGCCCTAACGGAGCAGCTGGAGTCTATAAACCTGCGTGCAGTCGCGTGTGTCGATGGCCAGACCTTGGGAGACGAGACGGATGTCCGTGTGTTCGATATGCAGCATATCAAGGGCCTTGAGTTCGAAGCGGTCTTCTTTGTCGGTGTCGACGAACTCGCCACGACGAAGCCAGAACTATTCGAGCGCTACTTGTATGTTGGCGCAACCCGCGCCGCAACATATCTGGGAGTGACCTGCCATCATGCCCTGCCCGCACGCTTGAAAGCGCTTCAACAGAGCTTTGTCGAAAGCTGGTAAGTAGGCCAGGAAGCTTCCTGAGCTGAGGAATCTGTTACCTCAGGAAGCCCCCAATTATTCAACCCTCTGATTACAACCGCTTAAAGGGCTTGAAGGACCAATTCCAACAAAGTCCTACCAGTGCCCACTGCACAATCGAGCCTGGCAAACTGGCGAGGATCATGGACACGACTGACTTACAACCTACTCCACAATCGCCTTCAAAAACGCGTCCCTAGCATCCTGATAGAACTGGATATCAATCTTCGTGGCCATGTCATCAGACAGGTCATAGAGCTGGCGCCGGCAGGTGACCGGCATCAGTAGGGCACTAGCCCCCTTCTCTACCGCCAACTCGGCGATGCTCACTGGGTTAAGCACAGGCTCGATAGACCCACCCAGGTTGATCTCGCCTACCACAATCAACCCGCCCCGGACAGACTTCTTCAGCAGACTGCTACACATCGCAATCAGAGCCGCGACACCGAGCTTGGAGCCGCGCTTGGCCGCATCAAAAGCGCGCAGCTGGACAGTAAACTCATGTGCGCGAGGATCCCGATCACCAATCAGTTGGGAGGCTCGAGCGTAGAGATTTTGCTCCGCATAACGCACCGACTCCTTGAAAGCTGGCGGCACTGGATTATTGAGGATCTTCACCCCAGAACCTGGCCCTTCGTTGACCTCAATCCGGTACAGGCCCGCGTTATCATCGATTTCTGCCCCGCCCTCACTGATTGTCCAGATCTGGCCAGGCTCTAGGGGGTCATCCCCGATCTCGTTATCCGCACGCAGCTCAGGGGTCGCAACGAACTTCTCGACGCCGTCATCACCAATGAAGTAGCTGAAGTGGGTGTTTCGAAACTCAGCAGAACCGATACGCTTCTGCTGCTCTTTGACCCGACGGCGTACCTCAAGAGCGAGGCGCGTTGCCCATTCGAGGTCTTCATCTGCAATCGTCTGAGATGAATCAGGATAGAGCAGCTTGAGAAGGCCGGACACCGTCTTGTTCACCGCATTGGTATCTCGGCCGCTCAAAGCGCCGCCCAGATGGACTCGGTTCTGCAGCGCACTGACCCTGCTCTCATAGCGGAGACGGCTCAGGCACTCCGAGAAGAAATCACTCACTAACCCGAAATGATCGGTGGTCAGCTCACGATTCATCTTGGGCACATCCCAACCAGGTAGGAAGCAGTGAATCCGATCCATCCAGGCGGTGTCATCACGCATTTCCTGAGGGAGAGGCCCAAACAGATGCCCAACTCGCTGCTGGTGCTCAACGTCTACATCGAAATTTCCCACAAAGACCAGCGAACCATCAGCCCGGATGCTCTCCTTGCCCCGGCTGAATTCACCAGACTCCATGTAACCTTTCATGATGTTGATGCCTTCCTTCGAGTCAAAGGAAATGCCGCTGATCTCGTCAAAGCAGACCACGTCGTACTGACACACCAGACCTCGCTGTCCACTGGCGTTGTTGACGAACATCTTGGCAATGGTTGCCTTACCACCTGAGATCAGGTGCGCATAGGGGGAGACCTGTTGAAACAGATGGCTCTTACCCGTACCGCGAGGCCCCAGTTCAACCAGGTTGTAGTTCCGCTCAACAAACGGAACCATACGGAGCAGGAGCGCATCCTTAGCTCGTGCATCCAACTTCTCAGGCTCAAGACCGATGGATCTCAGCAGAAAGTCCTTCCACTCCCCACTGCTGAAAGACTTTCGTGCCTCACCAAGAGTATCGAGCACGTCGCGCTTTGAAAGCTGAATGGGCCGCAGATCCTGCACGCCAAACGGATTACCGCGCTCCTCCGCTATCGCGGGGTCATATTCCAACGTTATTTCCGCATAGAAACCACCAGTGAGTAGACGCTCGTTGTCGTCCACCAACTTGTCTGCGATTCGAACGTTCGTGAGCTGAACACTGGGCAGGCTCGCGAGGTAACCGTTGTCTTTCTGACTGAAGCGCGCACTCACAAGATCGATCAACTTCACCGTGCCGTTCTTGTATGCACGCGCCTTGAACAGCTCCTCCTCGCCGGCCTTGACGGTCCGGGAGGAAAGCTGACGTTCTACGATCTCGATACCCTCTTCGATCTCATCGGGATCGGTGCTGGCGCAGTATCGACCCAACAAAAACTCGACAACATAGGTCGGCACAGGGAATTGCCTGGCAAAGGTCCTAACCAGATCCTTGCGGACGATATATCCCTCAAACGCAGCCGCAGCTTTCGAGTCAAGAATGTCCAGTTCGATCACACTTCTTCTCCAACCAAGGTCGCCTGCTTAGCGAGCACATTCCCAGCGCTGTCTAGAACAACTACTACGACGGCATCCCCCTCCCGATCATCGTCCTCCACCGGCAGGCTGCACTTGCCCCCTTTGAGGCTTTTGGCACGCACAAGCGAGCTTGTCGGATCCGCAGGGCTGCTGCGCAGATCGACACTCAGATCAGCGGCTGTACTTTGTACCTCTACGCGACACGTCAGGCCCAGCCACTGCACCTTTGTGATAGCCGCAGCGCTGAGCTTCAACGACGGCGCAGCCGTGTTAAGCACCTCGATTATCGGCGTCAAGCACTCCTGCAGACTCAAACCTCCATGATCGTAATGACGCCCAGCAAGGAAGGCACTGGCTCCAGGCGCAACGGCAATGGTTTGCTCTGGATTCCAGCGCCAATTGACGGTGGGCAGAGTGGCCTGGACGGTTCCCTTGATTTCAGCACAGCGAGCCCAGCGCACCTCTGCAAGGTGCTTGGGTAGATCGACTTTAGCCATCGGCTGTGGCGTCAAAAGCCAACCGTGATCCGTGACGATACGGATTTTTCGCCAGCCGGCCTGCAGCAGTTCCTCAACGCGTAGGTATACATCCTGCAGCAAAGAATCAATCCGGCCTGCCAGACGCAGATTGTCTGTGTGGCCTGCTTCATCGATATTGCCGGTCTGCACCCAGGCCAGTCCTTGAGGATCACCATTCTCCTCAGCCCCCAGGACTTGCCAACCGTCCTCGTCCATTAACTTGCGGAAGTAATGAGCGCTCAACGGCTTGTCCTCAGCTTTCAAGCTGGGCTGGAATTCAGTATCGGTTGTGCGCCCCGTTACCTGATGATGAATCGGCATCACGGCAGCTTTAGCCGTGGCCGTCACCGAAGGCAGCGCAGCCCAATTAGTCCGTTGCCTAACCTCACCTAAACCTTGCAGACGAATTGCTAAACGCTGTGCCACGTCATAGCGCAGTCCATCAACAAAGAAAACGACCTCACTGGAGGTCTGATAGGCGGCAACAGCTTCATTGACACCATCGCTCCCCGGGTAGCCTTTAGCTCTCACCAGCTGCTGGAAGTTCAGCGCCGTCTCGTGCAGCCAGGGCGTATATAAGCTGTTGAGAATATCCCTCACCAACAATTGCATTGACGGCTCTCGGGCCATCGCCAGGGCTCGGAGCTGAGCATCGTCAACGACCCAATAATGGCTCCGATAATGCTCGGCCATTTCCTCGGGAGTGGTACCGGAAAGACCACTATCTCCAACTGTTTTAGCAATCAGCACCAGCGGCTCGAGCAACTGGGCAATAGGCGCTAACCCCATCTCCGCCCATACCCATGACCGACGCACACCGTGGTGGGCATCAAGAGCAATGAGCCCCTTACGCAGCTCGTTGCTACCGCAAGTGGAAAGCGAACGCAGCTGCGCCAACAGATCGTTTTCCTGCTGCTGGTTGTAGCTTGGATAGGTCGAGACATCCGCTGCCAGATCTGGCTGGCAGCGCATCAAGACACTCGGCAGCCTTGAAAAGGCAGCAGTGTTCTCAATGAACCGTTCCCAGACGCGTGCCCAGGGCCCCAACCGGGCGCAAAGATTCTCTGCCGCGACTAGATCGCCATCTTTCTCGGGATGAACCAAAAATTCGCTATGGCAGATGCCGACAAAGGCATCCCAACGGGCCCCAGACCAACTGGCCTGCACAGCCTTGCTGTCACTGAGCCACGTCAGCACATCTCGTACGCTGTCGGTACTGAGAAGCTGGTTGAAGTCACTGGCCTCTAGTCGCCGGCCTTGGAGCTGTGAAACATCAGTATCGAGTAATGGCTCAAGCGCACGCAGCATTGCTGTTTGGGTTTTGGCGTCCTGCGCAACATCCAGACCCAAGCCACCAGTGCGAGAAATCAGAAACGCATTGACGGTCCAGTCCTTAGCGTTCACCTGGCTCCACAGCACGCCGCGATACTGCAACTCGGCCAAGGGCTGCAGTTCCACAGGGCATGCTGTGATCGCCCTCAAATCCTGCCGGCTCACCCCTGGCAAATAGATGATCGGGGTCTGGCCAACCGGAAGGGAAATCTCAGGCAACGCATCTGCGATTACACACTTGAGCCATATAGCCGGACCTTGCCGGTGATCGGGCTTATAGCTTCCGAGCGAAAAAAGCTCCGGAAGCGCGCTTTGGAGTTGACCAAGCACAGGCAACCACTCGCGATCCTTGTCAGGCCAAAGGATCGCTGTAGGTGCAACCTGGGAACTGGCGTTGTACTGCGCTGCAGCACGAAGGCTCGCAGCCAAAGCCTCAAGTACGGTCATCAATTTGCTCACAATCAAAAACAGAAAATGCCTGATTCACTACGCCAAACGCCAACTGGCAGAAAGCGCTTTCAAAAGATCCTTCTGGCGAGCTTCAACCTGCGCAGGTTTCCACTCATGCTGGTGCAACACTTGGCTTGTCAAAGCATACGGCGTTACGCCACTGCTACCGGCAAAATACGCAGACTTTTTCTTGGCAAAGTCATAGTTCAAGGCCTTGGAATTTCTGGCACGCGTCAGAGGCACCAGGTTCGCCAAGCGATGCAACCATTTCATCCGCATAACGGCGTCTGGCCAAGTGGTTGCCCACTCGCTAGCAGGATCGACAGTTTGAGGCAGGATGTGCTCGATTGTCAGGACATTCGGTGTGTAGTTCGCCGCCATCGCGGAGACAAATGAGTCCAAGCGCAGGATCAAATAGTTGCGACGCCGGGCGGTCATCTCATAGACGTTCCCATCCAGAGCTCGCAACATCTCAGCGCACTCACCTGGCGTTAGCTCGACTCGGTCGACGTAAACCCCTTTCAGAATGTCCTCGATGACCAGGGCATAACGCTCGATACGCTGGTTTACATTCTTGGCAGTCAGGTGCAGGAAGGCTGCTAGGCGTTCAAGCCGAGAAATGAAGTCCAACACAGCCGCGGCATCGTTGCCTTGTCGGGCTAGGAAGGCAATCGCCACGGGTAACCAGTCTGAGTTGTCTATTCTGTTCAGCCACGTGAACAGCTCGTTAATTTTTTCTGCCGAGGATGTCGAAACGTACTGGCACTGTTTGGCGATCAAATAGGCCTCGGCGTAAGGTGCAACCACTTCATCGACCAGGGCCTCAGAGGACGTCACCTGGCTCAGCACGTGATCCTTAAACTCCTCAAGCAGCATGCGTCGAGCCTTAAAGCGGGCATAAATCATTCGAATATGACCAAAAAGCTCGTTAAAGCCATCGCGCCCGGTCGCAACCTCAAGGTCTTCCCAGCGGTCGTTAAAAGCTTCGCGCTTGTCTTCCGGAAGCTTGCCGATGACTTCCGCTTTGATGATGTCTGTCGGTAGAAGATCCAAGCCTCGGTTGTTCAAAACCGAGAAGACCCTGAAGGCCGACTGTTGACTTGGGGTGGTGACGGTAACCAGAAAGCAGCGCATAAGCAGAAATGAGCCGAAGTCCACCAAAGCGGCCTCATCACCTTGAAATTTTTCCTGAAGCCGGTCTCTCAGCAGACGAGCATTTCCCTGTATGTTTCGCTGCGACTCATTCTCAAGTTGAGCAGGATCAATCTGTACCAGATCATCAAATTGAAGCGCTTGCACATACAGAGCAAAAAAGCCGCGATCCCTCTCCCGCAGTGCCAAACGAGGCTTGGGATTGAGCTTCAACGCCACGTTCCCTGGCTCACGAATAAAACTGTAGAAAGAGGAATGATTGTCCCCGGACAACAGAGACGTCAGGGCTGACAGCAAAATCGTCAAGGTTGTTAAACGCTGCTGCCCGTCAATAACCTCAGCTGCAGGCTTACCCTCATCCTTAATAAGAACAATCGATCCCAGAAAGTAGCTGTCCTCGACCTCATTCCTAAAAAAATCATAGAGGTCATCAAATAGCTCACCTGCCTGATCTTTTGTCCAAGCATAAGGGCGCTGATAAGGTGGGATGACATAGTCGAATTCAGAGCTAAATATTTTTGACAGCGGATACTCGGCACCACTAATTTTTTTGCTCATCTAAAACTCTCAGGTCATCCCAGGGAAAATTAGATATTGGGTGCAGCTAAAAATCTGCCCAAGATACAGCTCTTTTCTCGGGCTACTCAGCCCCCCCTAAAATCAATCGCATTTCAAAGCAGAAAACCTGCAACCCCAATTCCCACCAACGCAACGGCAAGCAAGCTTATGCCAATGGTCATTCGCTTGCTATAGCCCGAATGCTGCAAGCCCAGCTCGTTCAAACGCAGCTCCATGGCTTCAGCACGCTGTGAAACTGCAGCCATTTGCTTATTTACAGCTTCTTCAACCAGTTGCTGTAGCGTACCTTCTAGAAGCTGAACACGGTCATCAAGCCCCTGCTGAAGCGAAGCGTGGCTGGCAATTTTTTGCTGTTGATCCTGAATGAACTGCAGCAACTGCTTGTCACGCGCCTCTAGAGTATTCACAGCAGACGCTTGGGAGGTACTTAGCTCCTCACGAACCTGTTGAAGGTGCTGCTCAATAGCAACCAGGAGCTGACGATTGACCTCTGAGATTCGCTCTTCAGTGGCTTCAACTCGTTGGACGCACCCAACCAGGTTACGGGCCTGCTCAGCCGTAACCCCCTTGGCCTCCATCAAACCTTGGTTGGCACTCCGGATTTCACCTTGCTGGACTTCAAGAACTTTCTGCTGATCCAAAATGTCCTGATTTTGCCGCTTAAGCTGTTCTGCTTGCTCCTCAAGAATTTTCTGCTGGCGTAACAAAACTTCTTGTTGGTCACACAACACCTTGGAAATAGCAGTGTTAAATATCAGCAACTGGGAAGAATGGCGATTTAGGTTGGCAACAGTAGTGGTAAGACTGAGCTGAGCGTCCCTCACACGATCTTCAGTATTATTCCACCAGTTGCTAATGGCATTACTATTGGCCTTAGCCATCCTCGCCCACTTCAAGCGATCTGCAGCATTACTGGCATCTTGCTGAGCATTCACTACCGCAGAGATAAGTTCTTTAACACAACTCTGACCAATCAGACCCTCTGGCAAATCCGCGGAAGATAGAGCATTAACAATCTGAATTTCCTTACCTGTCAAACTGCTCATAGAACTACCTTTTCTTGAAAAAATCGTCCAGCATGGCTTGAGTATCCTCAAGGTACTCAATCATTTCTTTCGTCTCTGCCACTTGGCTTTTTGTATCTCCTACAACACGGGCAAGGCTAAAGACTGTTGCTTGAGAGGCCATTCCCGCAGCTGCAAGTGTCTCACCTGTACGCTGGTAGCTCTTGATCGATTCGGCATACTTAGCAATAGCGGCAAGCGAGGCCTCTGCTTGGCTAACCATATCGCTGGCAAATTTATCGGAGAGTTTTGCGTCTGTTGCAATAGCATCCAAGAGCTTCTCGTCATACGCGTAACGATAACGTTCAAAGAGATTATCCAGCTGGTAAGCCAGGAACGCGGACAGCAGCCCCGTCATGATGCCAATTAGTACGCCTGAGACTGCATCCGCGACAGGAATCAGAAAAGGTAGCGTCTTTAGAAAGGTCGCCACACTCTCCTGTAGCAAAAAGCCAACACTGGTCACCACAACGGCGGTCAGGGCCTTCAATCCTTCTTGCAGTGCTTCACTTGATGTCATGCCTTTAGGTGGGAACATGATCATCTTGAAAGCTTTGACCAGCCCCAGCAGCCCCTCGCGGATGATGGTCACGAAGCGCTTGGCCGTCGAAAGGAAGTTGTTGATCAAGAAGGTGATCAGGTTGCTCATAAAGCCACTGACCCCGCCCTGAAAGGCTTGGGAAGCAGCTGCGGGAATTTTCTTGACCACAGAGGCTATCACGCGCTGAAGACGCTCTTTGATCTCCTCGAAGAGCGTCTTGCCTGCTTCAACACCAGCCTTGATCAGTACTTTGAACTCGTTAAAAAGACCATTCACTAACTCGGTCAGCAGTAAACCCAACGACTGCCGGAGCCCCATCAGAGCTGCCTGTTTGGCACCGGTTTGTAGCAGCTCAGTTGTTTGTTTCTTAAGAAGAGCAGTGTCTGCCGTACGCTCAGCGTGAGCTTTGGCTTTGGTATGCGCATTGTCGACCAACTCTTCGTTCAGGCCGTACTCTTCAGCATTTGTAGTGCCGTCAGCTCGCTCCTTTTCAGCCCACTCTTTAAGATCCTGGGCTTTTTTAGAGGCATTAGCTGGCTTATTGGTCAGGGCCAGATTGTCATCATGGTTGACCATCTCGCGAATGCGAGTGGTATCAACAACCTGCTCACCCGTTGCCGGGTCGACAACAACTTTACCTAAAGCAAGGTGATTCTTCGGCGTGGCATGGGTTTCGCCAATCGAGACCACATGGTCAAGCTCAACAGAAACAACGTCACCGCTCTTAACCGTAGTGGTACCGTCTGCAGAGACATCAGCCCCGGTGTATTCATCACGCCCTTTCGCGATTCGCTCGTCGCGCTTCTCTTTCCAGGTCTTGCCACCTGCAGTGCTCGCTTTCTCTTTTGTATCAACCTCGTAAAGCGCCCTCACCTCTTCGTCATACTCTTTTTTCGAATGAGCATGGAGAACCTTGTCAGACTCCGTCGCGACATAGGTGTCGTCATCGCGCGAGAAATTATGCAGCGTCGTAACGTTGCCCCCGTTCTTGTCTTCGAACATGGCCATGGACAGGCCAAAGGGGCCAATGATCTGCCCCAGTACTTGCTGCTGACAGTCAGCAAATAATTTCTGCAGGCGCTCCTCGCGCAGCTCGGTAAGCGTTTTTTCCATATCGCACCTCAGCAGCCGACTTTGGCTTTCACAAACGACTCAAACCACTTGGAGAAACTCGATGCCTTCAAACGCCTGGAGGGCAACTCACCTGAATACTTGATGACTTGGCCAGGCGTGCCCTTTGAGGAAGGCGCAAGATCCAGGCAGAAATGGTCGCCACCACCATTGGAGGTAAATGGCACCCAGCTTGGGCTCCACCACTCAGCGATTACTTCAGGATCCGGTTTTGCGGCTTCCCCATCAAAATCACCACCTTTAAGCAGCCGATTCAAGGTCGCCCAGTCCATCAGAATTTTCTCTATTGAGAGAAACTCGTGCCCCTCGAACAACCAGTCTGCTTTGCCCCTTTGTCCATTGTGAATTTTCAGGCAGTCGACGAAGTCGGCTGGCAATTGCACACAGAGGGTCTTTTCGAACTCCCGAATCTGCGCATCGGTAGCCGGGGGGTTAAGGTCTGCAAGCTGCTCGGGGTTGTGAGCGCTTAGGTGGTTTTCCAGTTGCTGCCAGAGCTGCTTCATCTTTCGCCTCCTGCGGTGCATAAGCCCTGCCAGCGGAAAGCTGGCAGGGCTGCAGTTTTATTTTTGTGCGGCTTTCTTTTCGGCCAATGTCAGGTGATGGTCGTTGATGCGGGCGCCTTCTTTTTCGCCGTACTCAAGGCCCAGGGTGTACCAAGGGGCACTAGGGACGTCGTTGCCGCGATCCTTTTTCCACTCGATGTTGAGTTTGGGCTTTTTGTTGTGGCGCAGGACTTCGGCGGTCATAAAGGGGCGGATGTTGAGGCGCACACCGTCGTTGAGGTCGGGGTTCCAGCCAATGGGCTGCTGCTCCAGGGGCTTCCAGCGTACAAAGATATCGTAAGGTGCTTCGCCTTCGAGGATACGCACCAGGCGGGCTTTCAGATCCTGCGCTGCAGCCAGGCGGGCATCGGCGCCGTCCACCTTCTCACTCGCGGCACGCTGCTGATTGCTGATCCAGGTATCCAGGTAGGTGTAAATCAGTCGCTCCAGGTTATTGCGGTCGAGCTTGTGGTAGTTGACCAAGGCGCTAAAGCCGTCCTTGAGGCCATCCCAGATCTGCCAGATAAAGGGGCGGTGGTGGAACAGCTTGCAGTGCTGCTCGAAGAACTTGTCGCGCAGCCAGGCATCAAGGCTTTTGGCACCGGCCTGCCCCAATAGCTGGTTGCGACGCTGGGGAGTCCAATCCGTACCGAACGCCGTGTGCATCAGTCTTTCCAGACGATCAGCAGCCGCTTTCTCGCCGCGTAAAGGTGAAAGGCAGACGATGCCATCGTCATCGGCAAGGGCATTCAGCGGAGCACAGCGAGCAATCCAAGCGTGAGCCTCATCGGAGAGCTCCATCTCTTCGTCCAACTCAGCCGGCCAGTGGTACCCGAGCAAACGGGCGACAGCAACCTGTAGCGGTTCGTTGGAAGGCTTTGGATGGCCGTGAAAGATCCATTGGGTTGGATCATCGGAGTATGGTTTTGGCAGACCGTCAGGGTACCGCTCGGCAGCGACTTGCTGCCAGTGAGCAAGATCAAAAGGAACTTTGACCAAGGTGGCGTTTGTCACGTTCAGCTTTTGATCAAGTCGGCGAACAGCTTCGGTGTATTCAACAGAGGCACAGAAGCACCATATTGCGGGAAGATCGCGTTCATCTTTGGGAACTAGGACGGCAACATTTTGATGAAAACGCTCAGTCGCGAAGTGGTACGGAAAAAGCCTCTGCATCCGATGTATTGCCACGCCTGTTTTCCCAACGGCTTTTAACCCTTGTGTAGGCCTTGCAGACTCAGAGTTGAGCAATGCCCCCGTTCCTTGCTCCCATCTAACCACCCCGGTCATACCCGCAAACTCAACGAGGTCATCAGGAGTGTTCTGCATGTACTCCCATGACCGCTTACAAATTGCTTGAAGCTCCCAGAATCTACTAGTAAAAAATGGATCATCACCCGTTTGCAGACCAACCAATCCCTCTGCGTACTTACTCAGCAGCGGGAGATCGCTCCCCTCCCCAAAAGCGACTCGAGTATCTGGATTCCTTAGCTGACCGTGTTGGCTAATGTCTACAATTTCATCATTTTGCAAAGCCTCCGCCTTCCCCAAAGCAGAACGTGGCATGCTCGCATCCAGACCACGCAGCAAAAAACTCTCCGCAGGATTGATATTGGTCTGAGTCAGGAGAATGACATTAACCACCTCTCCGCTGATTGTATCGAAAGCCCCTGAGCCCAAACGAGCCAGAAAATTCCAGCTCACCGCCTTCAACAGGTTTTCCCGCTGCTTCCTGTAGCTGGTTAAAAACAACCAGTTCTGTGGCATTACGATTTGTATCGTGCCCTTTGCCGCGGCCAGTTCCAAACAGCGCTCAAGAAACACATTAGCTAGATCATTCTTAGCCGTCTCGTAGTAGCGCTCACAGAAATCCTTGAGGAGGTCAAACTGCTTACCGCGCGCCAGATATGGCACATTAGTAATCACCAACTGATAGCGCTGCCCTAGCAGTTCAGCAGCCCTTGCCAACCCTTGCGCCGTAATGGCCGCCTCTTGAAGGTCGTCCTCACCTGCATCTCCGACTGTGAGTGCCTTGCTTAGAAGAGGCTGCACCTGACTCCAATCAGCCGTAAGCAAATCCCCTTTTAGACTACGCGCCGGATCAATCAGGGAACCCAGAATCGGCGCATCACAGAAGGTGTCATAGAGGCCGGCCATACCGGCTTTGAGCTCCGGGTTATCACCAGCCAGCGCCAACCACTGCTCACGCGGCGTCTGAATCCGTTGCCCCACACAAGCGATATTGAGCGGCGGCAGGCTGCGGTACCCCCCCGCACCTGTATAACGCCAGGCTTCCAGAGCTACTGCAAAAGCCGCGAGCTCAACACAACGCTGATCCAGCTCCAAGCCATGGAGGTTTTGGCTGATCACAGCATCAACGGCTTGATCTGCTGACAGGCTTTCGGCCGCCATACGCATCGGTACCAGCATCAACAGGGTGGCGACCAGGAAATGCCCCGAGCCACAGCACGGATCCAGCATCTTGAACTGCGCCAGGTTTTGCGGCCAACCGTCGAAAGTGCCTGCGGCGGGCACCTGTGCATTTGCGGTCGAATCATCTTCAGCAGATGCCGGCACCGTGCGCAGGTAGGTGAGTGGCAGCAGATCACGATGCTGCGGGTAGTGGGTCACCCACCAGGCGCCCAGGCTGTTATCCAGCAGGAACTGCACCATGTAGGGCTCGGTGAACAGCTGGGTTACGGGCGACAGCTCGTCGGCACCGATCTTCACGCCCGAAGCGTTCACTTCATCCTTCTTCTTGGCTTGCCAGTATTGGTAAACCCAGCCCAGGCTATCGGCCGCCTGGAAGGTGGCCTTGTCCAGATCAGCAATCAGCTTTTCCAACGCACGTACGTGGTTAAAGGCTAGGGGGACCGCCAAAGCGGGTGAGTCCGCACGAAATACCTGGGGCAGCATGCGCGATGCCAGCTTGCCGGCCAGTTCCCAGCCATTGGCGCAGCCTTCATCCGCTGCCAGCTCCTGGCACTCTTCCAGGGTAAGCGCGGTATGCGGGTCGTACATCAGCAGATGGTTCTGCTCCAGAAAGCGCGCGAACAGCATGCGGTGCCAGTGCTCGTAGGCAATCTCCACACAAAGGCGCTGCGTTTCCTGCTGGCCGGTACGAGCATCGCGCAGATCCCCCAACTGACGACCATGGGCACGCAAGCGGTTGCGCAATGCACGCTGCTCGTCATCCAGGTAACTGGCCGCGCTGGCGTCGCCAACACTGAGCCGGGTGAGCGCCTCTTGCGCAGCCTGTTCGGCAATATCGCGCGCCTTAATTACCGTCGTTTCAAGTTGTTTGCGAAGCTTTTTGTCGAGGAACTCGCGCATGGGTACGTCCTTGCCACAGCCAGTGCTGGGGTATTCAGTTGGCCTGACCTATCAGCCGGCAAGCCAAGTAATCATTTATTCGTTTTTTGTTGGCACCGCTTGGGTGGGTAAGGCCGCGCCGCGGCTAACCCACCCTACAGACCACTATGCTGCGTGGTGTCATCAGACCATCACGGGGCCTTCCGCCAGCTTGGCCAGCAGCTGAGCCTCGATCTCAGTCAACCATTGACGCAGCTGCGCTTCGTTTTCGAAGGTGCGCTTAGGCAGGCTGACATGCTGGACCTTGGGTTGCAGCAGCTTGACCGCTTCCTGGCGAGCGCTTTCAAACTTGGCAGCGAGGCTATCTTTGCGATCAGTCCACTGCTCCAGACTGGTGGTTTCCAGGCTGTCGATAACTTCTTCGCGGCTACCGAGGCTCAGCGCTTCAGGCTCAGATAGGCCTCGGCGAGCCAGTAGCTCATTCTGCTGGCCAGCAGAAAGCTGCTGCCAGTGACTGTCTGCTGCCAGCTCAGCCTGACGCTTTTGGTATTCGGTTTGGAAGGCGCGGAAGTGGTGATTAATTGCCTCACGCAGCTGGCTGACGGTGTTGCTGATCAGGCTCTCGAGCGGATTGGGCTCGGCCAACAGGCTGCGATTGCTCTTGATGGCATCCACTTCGCCACTGAGCTTCTCACCGAAGGCCAGCCCCTTGCTGAGCCGCAGCAGGGTTTGCAGCAGGTCCCAATCACTGCGACGAGAACGCAGCTGCTCACCCAGGCTGCGCCAGGTGTCAAGCAGCGGCTTGATGGCATCCTTGTTATCCAGCACCAACTTGAGCTGGGTATTGCCACTTTCCTTGGCGATCTCATCAATCAAGCTGGCGTCCGGACGCGCAGGCGCAGGCGCCTCACCGCCTGCCGCATGGTGCAGCTCGCGAGCCAGGTTGATCAGTGCAGGCAAACGGGCCTGCTCTTCACCTGGTGGACAGTCGATACCCAACGAGCTGATCAGGCCACGGATCTTGATCAGATCCACAGGACGGATCGTTACCGTCTCCGGACGGAAGGTGCTCTGGGTGAGTTTCTGCCGCTCCAGGCTTTGCGCCGTCAGCGCATTGCCGCTTGCATCGGTGGCACGCAGTACACCCGCTGCAACCAGGGCGAACAATGCACCATCGATAGTGTCCTGCTGCCAGCCGTAGGGGGCTGCAGCAAACTGATCGCGGATCTCGTTGCCTTTCTTAGAGGGGCCGATGTAACGCAGGAGCGAGGCACATACTGGATGCTTTTCGGTATCACCACTGAAACCCACAGCCTCCAGGGCGTTCTGACCGCCGTCTTTGCGGGCACGGTCGTAGACCTTGGCCCAATGCGGGCTGTCGGCCATATCGAATTCGCGGTAGAGACGCACTACAGAGGCTTGAGCAGCGGTTTGAATACGCTCGGCAATACTGTTGCCGTCGACTTCCGCACCTCCGGCTTGCAGTACCTGTACACCCGAAAGGATTTCCTTAAGGAGCTGGTCAACCTGCTTCTGCGCATCGCGCTGGCGGGTCTCCATCGCCTTGCGGGCATCATTGCCCGCCTCGGTATTGGGCATGCCGCGCAGGCTCAGGGTCGCATCGGCGGCTTCCTGGTGGATGATGGCGTTGTTAAGCTCGGAACGGTTGCGCGCAGGGATGTAGAGGTACAGCGTCGGCAGATCCGGGTTGGCTTTACGCGCCTCTGCAAGGAAGGATGACTCGTTCAGGCTCCAACCGTCCTGTACCCAGAGATAGATTTTCTGGTTGGCATCTTTGGGCACTTCTGCATCGAAGCAGGCGATTACTTGGCGGTTTTCTTTGCACGCCCCCTGAGTGACACGGACCTTGGCCAGTTCGGACTTGATTTGCTTGTGTAGCAGGTCAATCCGGAAGTTCTCGACACGCTGCATGTTGCCGCGCAGGTCGGCCTCTTGCTGGCGGAAGGTGTCGTACCACTGAGCACTTTCTTGGGTTTGCAGACGGTACTCGACACCAGCACTGGTCTCCATAGCCATCAGTTGACCATTCTTAGCCATGGCCTCCAGCTGAACCGGGATGCGCGCGCGCAGTTCGTCTTTGCCCTGGTTGAGGTTATCTACCAGAAGGTCAGCCAACATGTCGGCGGTGGCGCGTACACCACAGTCGGAAATCGAGTCTGTCGGCAGCTTGCCAATCAGCAGAATCAGCGAGAGCAGACGCGACTGCAGTTGCTGGTCGTTATCTCCAGCGGACAGCTCAGCGATACGTTCGTAGTCCTCCTTAGAGATGACGCCGGTCTGCAACAGATTGGGCGCGATCTGCTGGTAGATAAAGTCGCCTGGAACGATATTGCCCAGCTCTTTCTCGGCCGTGGCCTTGGCGGCCTCGTGGATGACTTTGAGCTGGTTACGCAGCTGCGAAACAGTGCCGGTGGTATCGACAATACGCAGCACCTTCTCCCAGAAACGGCGGCGCACGGGCAACAGTGGGTAGTCGGCCAGCATGACCTTCTCGTCATCCTGGTGATACTCCACCTTGGTGCCCCGCAAATGACGAGAAATCTCGCCTAGGTGCTTGGTCAGAAGCGCCTGCAGCCCGGCACGAGCGGTCTCGACCTTTTGCAGGATGACCTTACGGATGACCGACTCCACGTCGGTGTCGCTGAGCATGATAGGAATCTGGAAACGGCCCATCAGACGCATCAAGTTCGGCATACCGGACAGCGCATTCTGGCCGGTAGCAATGAACAACAGACGATTACCGAAAGCCGAGTGTTTACAGCAGGTCTCCACAACCTCCTGGATCATGTGTGCACGGTCGACATCGTTACCCACGTATTGCTGGACTTCGTCGAGCACAACCAGGGTGAGCGGGAACTGGCCTTCGCGATCCAGCGCATCGGCAATGGCCTGGACCATTTGATCGTTGGTCACATCGGTGACTGTCGGGAATTGACCTTTGAGCAGTTGATGAACGCCCTGAGCGTCGTTGGCCATATCTGGGTAGGCCGCGAGCAAGGCATTGGCAATCAGTGGCGAGACGTACAGCTTGCTCAGCTCGCGCTCCCAGGGTTTACCAGCATCTTCTACTGCCTGTTTAACCACATCGAAGTAGCCTTGCTCTTTCAGCCAGAGGACAAAGCGAGCCTGGTGGTACTGCTCCGGCAGGCCCGCCGACTTGAAGATGATGCCCAACAATGCGAGGCGCACGTTGTTGTTCGCACCAGCACCGAGCGTGCCGGATGCAGCATGCAGGCCGCCATAGCGACGCGACTGAATGCTCAGTTCTTTGAATGCGTCTGCAACGTTCTGCGGCAGGTTAGCAATATGGCGCGCGGTAAGGCCGTCCGGGAAAGCCTGGTCGACCCACAGGGTGCGCAGCATCTTGGCCATGTGCGACTTACCTGAACCGAAGAAGCCGCTAATCCATACACCCGGCTGCTCATGATTGCTGCCCAGGTTACGCAGGTAGGTGGACAGGATCTTGTCCATACCGGCCTGGTACTCACCTTCACAGACGAACGTCTTGAGCTCATAACGAAGAGTGTTGAGCGCCTGCTCGGACAGATCGTCCTTCACTTCGGCGACCCCGTTGTTGGCCAGGCGGTTTTCCAGCGGATCGTTCAGGTAGATTTCGCGGTTAAGCATGTCAGTCCCTTAAAGCAAAACAGTCAGTTGTCAGCCGTCAGCGGCGTGGCGTGGTAGCCCCAGCCGTCACGGGCGTCCAATAAGCGATAGGTGTTGTCGATGTACTCGCCCGGGAAGAGCACCAGCAGCCTACCGGGCACATGCGCAGAGAGCGCTTTGACGAAGCCCGCGACTGAGCCGAAACCAAACAAGGCACCGCTGCCAATGAGCGCTACGAGGGTGTTCTCGTTAGCTTGGTCACCCAGCTGCTGCTCCAGTCGATCCAGGAGGTCCTGAATGAAATCGGGGTAGTTACCGATCAGATCGCTGGGGTCAGTGAAGTAGGCATCCCGGTACTCTTCTGCAGCCATCCACTCGGGAAATGCATTGGTGATATCCAGCGCCAGCCAGGGGTGGCCTGCGCCTTCCGTGGCCACTTTGAATTCTTCGATTCGCGCACGCAGCTTGAGCTCGTCTTCCTTGTGATAAACGGCAAACAGAACGCGCTGCTCATCTGCCAGGCCCGCTTGCCAAGGCAGGCTAATATGACGGGCGTAATTTTTGATGAGCTTATTGAGGCGACTACTCATGGAGCCAGGCCTTTTCAGTGGCGGTGAGGAAGTCGGGGAACCCAACTTCAATGACCTCACCCGATTGTTTGAATGTGATCAGCCCACGCAAGGATGCCGTACGTGCAAGCTCTATCAGGCGTTCAGCTCGGCAATCCAGCAGCTTGCACCACTCACTGGAGAACAAGCGCTGCCCGCTCAAACCGTTGAGGTAGGCCTGAAACAGGGCATAGGCGACGTTCACCTCGGTTACCTGTGGCTGCGCCCTACTCTTCTTGACACGCCCACGCAGAAATCCGGCCTGAGTCCAGCTGCCGTTGATGTTTTGCGCATAAGACTTGAGCGACGCGGGACTGAATCGATTGGGATCTTGAGCAGCCAACACCGCCTCAGTTTGCTCTCGCTGCAGAGGCTCACCAGGCTGTAGCTCTAACATCAGCGGAACAGACACACGGAACAGAGGATCACGAGCTGCAGCGAGTTGAAGCGCGAGCAATGGCTGCGCCTCTGCGCGCAAATCCCAAAGCTGGCGAAAAACGCGAAACAGCGGGATATCGGGCGACAGGCCGTAGAGATCGACCAGGTGCTCAGCCGTCAGCTTGCGCGCTCGACTGGTGGGCTTGTCCAGGCAGTTCAACTCCGTGATTTGCTCACGATACTGCGGACGGCCATCGCTGGACTGCGTGCACGCGAAAAGGCTGCGTAACTCCGGCAACATCATGGTGCGGGAGTCATGTGCTCCACTTCTACCGAACTTGAAGCCGAAATTGATCAAAGACTGCTGATTAGTCATGGCATCACTTGTGGGTTCCCAGCTCACAGCACCCGCTGAACGGGTGTTGAGGGAAGGAATGATCTGCAAAGCTGCCATTATCTCTGACTATCCAATGTTGGTCTTGCTTCAATCCGTTAATCGTCAAACTTGATAGCAGTTCGACATTAACCCGCATCCTGCCTAATCAGCCAGGAATTGTCATCTGCCGCGGTTCAAGCTGCTTGGTGCTGCGCTCGACGTCGATGGTGGTGAGCGCCAGGCTTGCTGACGCAGAAATCGGGGCTTCTGTGCCCAACAGTCACCACTGCGCCATCTACCACAACCACATAGACGTTCTGGGCCTTCTCGGCCAACTGCCGTTCAGCCGAGGAGAGCTTGAGCAACAGCCGCTTCAAGCGCGCTCGGTCGAAGAAGTACACCTGCGCCCCACGATTCCAGGTATGGCATCCAAAATCGAGAAGCCACTGGACCTGCTGCTGCCGAATACCGCGTTGACTGCATCGTTGTATGGCATGTGTGGTGTACTTCATTGCCCGTCTCCTCTGCGCCGTGACCATCCATCCTGTTTGAGGCATCCATGCCAGTGGCTCCATCCAGCCCATCCAGTGGGCATAGCTGCAGGATATGTCGCGCAACTGGACGCACCAATAATGGGCTTTCATACAGGTCAAGTATTCAGGCAGGTTGGCAGCTCCTGAGGATGCTTTCGGTCAGAAACGGGGCAGCCTGCCGGGGAACCCGTGCGGATTGATGACGCACACGGTTCAACCCGGTAGAGGTGTCGAGTCTCTAGCTTTCGAATAACGGAATTGTCGTTACGTAGCGCGATGGCGCAGCACCACCTGTGATCTGACGGTGGAGTGGTGCAGAGTACGGCCATTGCGGGCTCTGCCATTTGCAGGCAATCACTGGTGCACAAATCAGGAAAGCTAGCCTGTCAGGACTTAAGCTTCTTCATCATGCTTGACGTGGTACTTAACGAAGGCGATGTACTTCGCAAAGCCGAAATTGATAATGGGCTTGCGCTCCGAGCCGGCAAGCCATCCCATGACAAGGAAATAGGCCCCCTCGAGCTCATCCAGACTTTTGAGGCGGAACGCCTTCAGCATTTCCTCTTCAAGGTTCTCATCTCTGACGAGCAGGCTTGGTTCGGTACGGTAATCCCCACAGTTGAGCCAGACCTCGCCATCCTTCCGGTTGACGTTGGTGACAAGCCCCCAGAATAAGCGAACCGTACCGAGTTCGATGCCAGCAAGCTGTCGCTGATGGGAGAGCAACTTACGGACCTCCCCTTCCAGAGCGACTCGACCACCGTCGGTGGTGATCCGGATCGAAACATCATCCTCTGGGTAGTCGGGGTTCTTGATCAGGCACGACAGGATCTGCCGGAGTGATTTGTTGATCGGGTAGTCTGCAGCGTTTGCGTATTTCCGCTGTAGCACGCCCCATGGAGAATCGACGGGCTGCCGTTCTTTGGGCTCTGGAACCAGGATTTCCTGGGGTTTGCGCTTATCTAGATCGACATTGATGCGCGTCGTGTCTGTACCCTCATCTGGCTCAGCCCCTTCATCGTCAACAACCAGTACCACCGTCTTGATCTGGCAACCGTCTTGGTGGTGCGCGGCGAAGCAAGCAACACGTTCCCGACCGCCACTGACTGAACTTCTTACGAACCAGGCACTGGCCTCGCACTCTGAGCACTCGATATTGCCCGCGTACTTCTCGACATCCTGCTGGTACTGAAATGGCGTCACGGGACTCTGATCAAGACGGTAGGTAACAGATTGCATTCACACTCCAGATGATTGCTGCCCAAAAGCCGCTGCCGCAGCGGATACCCCGAAAAATATGTAGCCTTTCGAGATACATCTAGCGTGTTTACCTGTACAGGTAAAGTTTTCAAGCAGATGTCTTAGCAACGCAGGCCACTTGAACGGTCGATCGTTCTGCAACCTAGTTGAGACTCGCCAACCATGGGCGAACGATCGCCTTGCGCTCATCCAAGCTCAGCGTGGCCACCCCGCCCTTCACCAACGCTGTCTTGTCACCGGTATGGGGGTTGGTAACGTAGGTGCTGATGCTGGGTAACGTGTTCGGGTTTGCGCTCCACCGAAGGTTAAATGCCGCAAGTCTGGGAAACCAGAACTGGCTGGCATACGGCAGGTTGTCGTGAATCCACCAGGCCAGCGGCGTCCAGTCCTTGCGCTCCTCATACCAAAGCAGCAATGCCGGCACCACGATGCAGACAGTAGCCCCCAGATGCCCTTCAGCGTCCGGATAATCCCAAATGTGCTCAGCGTAGTTTTTTTCATTGGCAGCACAGCTGTACTGGTTGTTGTTCTCGGCTCCCCTGGCGTTGACTGCCGGCGCTCGGTAAGCCGAGCGAATATGGATCCGTCCAAAGCGCTCCTGCAGAGGCTCCAACAACTGTCCGCACAGTCCTCGCCCGGCTTCTATGGCGCGGTCCGGATACTCCGGAATATTGGGGATGCCCTCGATCTGGCTGATTTCCGAGTAAAGGAAATCCCGCATAAAAAAGTGTTTGGATAGCCGGACGCGCCCCAGGTCCTCGAGCGCCTGTACCGTTGCTGGTTTTTTCATCCTGTTTTGCTCCTTGGTAGTACTCACGCCTGCTGCTCAGCTGGCATCTGGGAGATCAGGTTGAGCTCCAGATCCGCCCGGTCGACCCAGACCTCGTTCAGCTCGCCTTTAACCGCCACGCCCAACTGACGGAAATCACTGACTTGCTTGACCAGGTTAGCCTTGCCACTGACCAGCTGATCGCAGGCTTTCTTGTAGGCATCCTGCGCCTTGTCCAGGCTGTGGCCGATGGCGTCCATGCTGCCAAGGAAGGTGCGCAGCTTGTCGTAGACCTTGCCGGCACGCTCGGCTAACTCGGCGGTGTGCTTGTTCTGATCCTCGAAACGCCACAGCTGGCGCACGATGTTCAGGCTGGTCAGCAGTGTGGTTGGCGTCGCCACCAGCACGTTCTGTTCGATGGCCCTCTGGAACAGTGTCTCGTCCGCCTTCAGCGCCTCGACGAAAGCCGACTCGATGGGCACGAACATAAAGACCATCTCAGGCGCACTCAGCCCCGGCAAGTCAAAGTAGCTGCGATCAGAGAGCTCTTTGATACGTTGCCCAACGGCCGTCACGTGCTCGGCAAGCGCCATGCGTCGCTCGGCATCGTCCTCGGCATTGATGTAACGGGTGTACGCGTTGAGCGAGACCTTGGCATCGATGATCAGGTGCTTGCCTTGAGGCAGGTAAACGATCACATCGGGGCGCTGGCGATTGCTCTCGCCGGTGAAGCTGACCTCCCGCTTGAAGTCCTTGCCGTTGACCAGGCCGGAGCGCTCCAAGACATTCTCCAGAATCAGCTCGCCCCAATTGCCCTGCGCCTTCTTCTGCCCTTTCAGCGCTGTAGTGAGGTCCTGAGCCTCCTGGGTGATCTGTCGATTCAGCTCCTTTAGGTGATGCAGCTCCTGGGTCAATGCAGCTTGCTGCTGTACATCCTTGTGGTGAATATCTTCAACCTTGGTGCGGAAACCCTCGATCTGCTCGCGGAAGGGTTTAAGCAATGCGTCCAGTGACTGTTGGCTGTACTGCGAGAACGCCTGGCCTTTGGCTTCGAAAATCTGGCCAGCGAGCTGCTCGAACTCTAGCTTGAGCTGGTTGCGGCTTTCCTTCAGCAGTTGCTGCTGTTCGGCAAAGTGCTGCTGCTTTTGATCGAGCGTGCTGCTCAGCGTGGCATGCTCCTTGGTCAGTGCCGCAAAGCGATCCTGCAGAACGTCGTGAACTTGCTGCAGCCGGATACTCGCCTGCTTGAGCTCATCATGCTGCTGAAGCAGTTGACCATACTGAGCGCGAGCGGCGCTTGCAGCGCTCTGCACCTCGACCAGTTGAGCGAATTGATCGTGATATTCGGTACGCAAGCGACTAGCTTCTTGCTGAGCGAATTCAACCTGCCGCTGAAGCTGCTCAACATGAGCCTTTTCCGCCCGCAGACCGGCACTAAGCTCACGGAGTTCATCGTCTTTCTGGTGAGATGCAGCCATGTGCTGCTCTAGTTGCGACTGACAGATCTGCAAGGCTGCAACCGCTTCACGACGGCGCAATACCTGCCAGTAGACTGCAACACCCGCCAGCACAACCAGCAACAAACTGCCGCTAATCACCATCCACGACAACGCAATCATGTTCATGCTCGAGACTCCCTCTATCCGCCAGCCCAACGGGCGCCTTGAATGACAATCTCAAGGTATGTAACTTCAGACGACGCATCTAGAGTGTTTACGCGTACAGGTAAAGTTTTCGAACAGATGGAGAGGCCATGAAACGCAAGCAATCAATCGAATCGGTGCGCTGGGATCTGGCGTTGCGCTACCGCCTGATCGAGACGGTGGCCTGGTGGGAAGGCCGTCTGACCACCAATCACCTGATTCAGAGCTTCGGCATTAGCCGCCAACAGGCGTCGAAAGACATCAACTCCTACATCACCGATTACGCGCCGAAGAACCTGGAATACGACAAGCATCTGAAGGGGTACGTACCCAGCAGGCAATTCAAGCCACTGTTCATCGGCGATAGCGCCAGCGCCTATCTGCACCTGCTCAACCAGAATCACGACCGTGCCCCGCACATCGAGGGCCTGGCATTGGCCTATGCGCACACCGAGGTGCTGCAGGTGCCGGATCGCACGGTACGCCCGGAACTATTGCGCCCGCTTCTACGCGCCTGCCGCGAGGGGCTACGTCTGGAGTGTGAGTACGTGTCCTTTACTACGCCGGACGCAGAGACACGCTTGATCGCTCCGCACACGCTGATTTACACCGGCATGCGCTGGCACGTACGCGCGTACTGTGAGAAGAATCGCGATTATCGGGACTTCGTATTGAGTCGCTTCCGCGGCGTGCCTGAGCTCATGGATGACCCGTCCTCCAATGGACGCGACCAGGATGCGGGCTGGAACACTCAGGTGGCGGTAGTGATCGAACCGGACTCACGACTTAAGCCGGAGCAGAAGGTAATCATCGAGACCGACTACGGGATGCGGGAAGGTCAGTTAGTGATCGAAACGCGCGGCGCCCTGGTGCAGTACGTCCTGCAGCGCTACCAAATCGACCCGACTAAGGTGCACGCCAAGGCAACGGCGCAGCAGATCGTGGTCGCCAACTTGGATGAATTGCAGCCCTGGCTATACCACTAGCAGCTGTTGAGCCCCATCAAGGACCGGCTGAGCCGGTTATGGCTGGCAAGACATTTTCATTTGGTCTTGCAGCATCACGATCAACATCAACGACGCGAGGACCGCACCTTGGAATCAGCACAATGGATCGCCTTGTTCAAGCAAGCCTTTTGCTCAATGGACAAGAAACTTGAGCAGGTTCTGCAGCTAAACAGCTGCCGTGAGCATTGGATACAGGCTGAAATCAGCCTGCACGCCTGGTTCGAAGAAAACATTGAAATATGGACCGATCTACCAATAGGCGGAGGCCGAAAAGCTGATCTTTATGCCCAAGATGAAAGCGGCGCGACATCCATGGTCGCTGAGGTCAAGTGCCTGAGCGACGCATCGCAAGCTAAGTGTTTAGAAGGGGATTGGTCCGTACGAACCGATATCGAAAGGCTTAGCTCCTTTAACACCTCAACCCGTTTATTCGTGCTGGTGATTGCTAAAGGTGAGCAGGAAAGCAATACCGGTAAACGTCTTCGCACTGATACGTGGGTGGAAGGGCGCGAATCCATCAAACTAGATTTGGGGCATGCGTTGATTCGGATATGGGCCTTATAACCTTGCCTACCAATGCGTCGACCATCTCCATCACCTGAATCCGACCGCGCTCAGTCAGATGGCACGGCCGCCGTAAGCGAGCCGTGCCAACCCAATCATCAGCAGCATCGAACCCAACAGCACGAGATATTCACTCAGTGAGCTCAGAATGATCATGGAAGGCCTCCTCGGTAGTGACGAGATGACCATAACCTCGGCCCCCACGAACCGCGACACGTAAACTTTCCGCCCGTAAAGGTTTCGGGCATATCCGAACCTGCACTAGCCGTAAGCGTCCGCCCTGCACCCACTGCCTGCCCTAGCCTCGAATAGCCACAATGGTGCCCACCATTTTTTAGTGGACACCATTGTGGATACGCCCCCCTCTACTCCTCGCCGCAGTCGCCGCCCCAACTTTTCGGTGGAGTTCAAGCGTCGTGTCGTCGAGGCCACGCTATTGCCCGGCGCATCCGTCGCGTTGATCGCCCGAGAGCATGAGGTCAACGCCAACCTCGTCTTCAAATGGCGCCGTCACTATCGGGAGGGGCAGCTGGGGCCAGTTGCTCACCAAGTTACTTTGTTGCCGGTCAACCTGAGCAAGGCGCCGACGCCCTCAGCGGAAGAGGCAATGCCACTGCCGTCGAGTCCGGGCGGACTGGTTGTGGAGTGCGGTCGGGTCACCTTGCGTATTGAGGGCGTGCCCGACCCGCAAACCTTGCAACTGGTCTTGCAGCAGGTGTTGCGATGATTGCCCCGCCCATCGGGACTCGCATCTGGATCGCGGCTGGAGCCACCGACATGCGGCGGGGGTTCGATGGCCTGGCGGCCCTGGTGCAAACCCAACTTGAGGCGGATCCGTTCTCCGGCCAGATCTTCGTGTTTCGGGGACGGCGCGGTGACCGGATCAAATTGCTGTGGTGGGATGGCGATGGCTTGTGCCTGTTCTGCAAGCGGCTTGAGCAGGGGCGCTTCGTCTGGCCGCAAGCCACCAGCGGCAGCGTCTCCTTGACGACGGCACAACTCGCGATGCTGTTGGAGGGCATCGATTGGCGCCGACCGCTGCGCACCGCACCGGTACGAGCAGTCTGATGTTCAACGCTTGAGAACACCAGTAACATCGCGCCATGACTTGCGTGACCGACTTCCTTCCTGACGACATCCAGGCCTTGAAAGCCTTGGTTACCGCCCAGCGCGGGGAAATCGAGCACCTGAAACTGATGATCGCCAAGCTGCGGCGCATGCAGTTCGGTCGGCGTTCCGAGCAACTCGATGGCATGCTCGACCAACTGCAACTGACGCTCGAAGAGTTGCAGGTCAGCCAGGCCGCATTGGCCACGCCACCACCAGCCCAATCGCGCCCACGTACACCCGTACGCCGCAAGCCATTGCCCGAGCATTTGCCCCGTGAAATCCACGTCCATCGACCCGATGCGCAGTGCCCAGGCAGTGGCGGCGAACTTCGTCATCTGGGCGATGACGTGGCCGAAGTTCTGGAGTACGTGCCGGCGCGCTTCAAGGTGATTCGCCACGTGCGGCCCAAGTTGGCCTGCCGCTGCTGTGACGGGATCGTGCAGGTGCCGGCCCCGAGCCGACCGATTTCCCGGGGTCTTGCCGGGCCGGGATTGTTGGCCCATGTGCTGGTGTCCAAATACGTGGATCATCTGCCGCTGTATCGGCAGTCCGAAATCTATGCGCGTGAGGGCGTGTCCCTGGAGCGCTCGACCATGGCCGACTGGATCGGCGAAGCGAGCCGGCTCTTGCAGCCATTGGTCAGCCGGTTGCGACAGCACATCATGGCCGCCAACAAAGTCCACGCCGACGACACGCCGATCGCCGTGCTCGCCCCCGGCCAGGGTAAAACCAAGACCGGACGCTTGTGGACGTATGTGCGCGACGAGCGCCCCGCAGGTAGTAGCACGCCGCCGGCGGTCTGGTTTGCCTACTCGCCGGATCGCAAAGGCGAGCACCCCCGAGCCCATCTCCGGGGCTTCGCCGGGACGTTGCAAGCCGATGGCTATGCCGGTTTCGCGCAACTCTATGCCTCGGGCACGATTCACGAGGCGGCATGCTGGGCACATGCTCGACGCAAGTTTTTCGACCTGCACAAGGCACTGGCCTCGCCGATTGCGGCTGAGGCCCTGCAACGGATTGGCGCGCTATACGCCATCGAGGCGGAAATTCGCGGACAGCCGCCCGATCAACGACGCGCAGTGCGGCAGCGGCGAGCCAGCCCGCTGCTGGCGCACATGCACACCTGGCTTAATCACACGCTGACGCAATTGCCGCCCAAATCGGCATTGAGCGGTGCGATCCACTATGCCCTCGCACGTTGGCAGGCGCTGACGCGCTACTGCGCGGATGGCCGCATTGAAATCGACAACAATGCCGCCGAACGGGCCCTGCGTGCAGTCGCCCTGGGTCGCAAGAATTTTCTGTTCGCCGGTTCCGACGCTGGCGGAGAAAGAGCGGCGGCGATCTACAGCCTGGTCGGTTCAGCCAAGCTCAACGCATTGAACCCACAGGCTTATTTGACGCACGTGCTGGAGCGCATCGCCGACTACCCAATCAATCAGCTCGACGACTTGCTGCCCTGGAATATTGCTCTGCCTACCCTAGAACATGAGGCCGCTTGACCCATGCCCAACGTCACCCGTTTGCCCAAGCCGGCGAACGACCGTCTCCTGCAACTGCACATCGAACTGACGTGGATAAAACCCGCCATCTGGCGCCGGGTCGCCGTGCCCGAGCGCATCACCCTGAGCAAACTGCACCAGGTTATTCAGGCGGTGATGGGCTGGAGTGACACCCATCTTCATGAGTTTGAAATCGCTGGCGAAAGCTACGGTATTCCCGATCCCGACTGGGGCCCTCCGGTCGTTTCGGAACAGCGCAAGACGCTGACAAAGGTGCTGTATGGGTCGAAGGCGTTTCGTTACGTCTATGACTTTGGCGACAACTGGGAGCACCGGATCAAGATCGAGCGGCTGTTGCCGGCCATTGCGTGCCCGCATGTGCTGTATTGCATCGACGGCGCCAATGCCAGCCCGCCGGAGGATGTCGGCGGTGCACCGGGTTACGCGGATTTTCTGGACGCGCTTGCCGACCCCGAACATCCCGAATACTTGGACATGCTCGACTGGTACGGCGATACCTTCGATCCCACGGCATTTGACCGCGACGACATCAATCAGCGTCTGAAGCGGATTAAAGTCTGAGGGTCAAGACGGTAGAGAGCGGACGCTTACCACTAGCCTCCGGTCATTAACGGTCCTTGGCAGATTGGTAAGCGGCCCCGCGCTCGCGCTTGCCAACGGCAACCACCACGACCAGATCGACGAGCAGGCCACTGCTGCCGTCAGTGCCTAGAACAAGCCCGGTTGCCAAGGCCTGCGCTAGGTAAACGCCGCTTAAAGTAAGTCCCGCCAAACCTCGTTGCGCTCGATGACTCGGATAAACGCCTGAGCGCTGAATCCGTCCGGATAAAGTGTGGCGATTGCCTCCTCTTCCTCCGCGCCCTGATCGAACGGTCTAAGGTAATGCTGCTCATCACGCAGCGCGACTTCCAGGACTTCTCGGGAGGCCACAAGGGCGTCATCGACAACCTCTCCATCCAGCTCAATCGAGGTATCCACAACCCAGGCGTGCAAGTGTGGCAACGGATCGGAAATCGCCAGTCCCAGCGCGTCACGCAAGTCAGAGTCCGCCAGCAATGCTGGGAGCACCGCTGGGCTTTTACGCTTCAGCTGCCTGGCAGCCTTACGTAACGTATTCGTGCGGTGAAGCCAGACTTCGTGACCGTTGGACCGGATAAATCCTGACTTGACCTCGAGCAATAGCAACACGCCTTCGAGGCACGCCAGCACATCGATCTCTCCTGCCTCGCCCTCATCTGTGTGAGGCGGCTGGTAGCCCACAACCACACGAAAGCCTCGCTGCCGAAGAGACGCAGCCAGTTCGTGCTCGACGCGCTCTGTTTCGGAGCGAAGCTCAGGTCTGCGCGTATCCACGCGACGCAAATTGTTTACTGCGGCGGTGAGGCTGTTCTGTCTTCCTGCTATCCAGGGAAATTGAAAGCTGAAGCGGCCGATTTTGTAGAATGGCCGCTCGTATAGCCTGGGTGTCGGTTGATTAGGCGCTTGCTTGATCTGCTCAGACAGCGCCTGAAGATCACTGGTCCAAAACTGCAGAATAGCTTTGGCTGCCTCCGGATCACCTGCGGGATGCTCATCACTGACCGTCCACGCGCGGATCCGCGCCACTTTCTCCGGCAACTCCGACCAGGTCATGGGAAAGCGATTCTCTCCCTGCAGCAGCCCCTCAAAAGCCAAACGCCCTAGTGCCGCTATGGGATCATCGGAGTCAGCCAGGTATCGCCGATAAGGTCGCAGATAGGCCTGCTCGAAAAAAGCGTTAGTCAGCTCACTGGCCAGCATGGCGTGATGCAGCGAGACCTCCGCCCCATTGTTAAGCCTGATGCTTTCGCCTAGCCCCAAAACCACCTGCAGATAGAGCTGGCTGCGAATCGCTTTGATGTAGGCAAGCTGGTTGGCTTCATGGTTTTCAGCACTCCCGATGACCTGCCCAGCCAGCTCAGAAGCCGCAAAGACATCGACCGCACGACGCATCCAGTAGCACCATAGCAGCTGGCTTTTTCGCTCAGTGCGCTGCCAGCGCAGGGTACCCTCGTCTGTTTTGTTGAAAATGACTGATTGCCCAGGCTGAAGCTGGTAATCGCATTCACTATCGAAGCAAAACCAGTCGATGGAGCGCTCATAGTCAATGAGCTCGCGCGTTGCATCGATCATCACGCCGACTGCTTCTAGGTTCGCCGCACACTCCGCGCCCTCCCCGGGCTGCGGAAACAACATGGGCGACAGATGCTGCCTCAACGAACGGCCAAGCACATCGGCAGAAAGCCGAAAATCAGACTCGCCACAAGACTTCAGCTTACGCAGGATGATCCGCTCGTAAGCAAGCCAATCCATGCCTGCTGGATCGTCACCAGCATCCCCGAGACGGGCGTAGGCCAATACGCTGAGATAGGAAAGCAGCTCCAAAAGCGTCAGAGACTGCAGTTGTCGCTCAGCACTCTTGATCACGGCTTCAAAGGGTTCCAGCTGCAGCAGCAGACGCTCGCAAACTCCGAAGAACGTCTGCCACTGCTCGCAAGTGCAGTTTTCTTTAAGCTGAATCCAGAGAGGCGAATCTCTACGGGTGAAAAGCTTGGAGTAGCGAATGGCCCAGCGCAGCTGATCAGGGTGGTGAGCTGCCAGGTGATCCAACAGCTCAGTACTGATCACGTCATCAAAATGCAGTACACGCGCAAGCGCCAGACTGGCCAGAGCAGCTCCCTCTACATTTGCGGGCTGCCACCAGAAATCGGCGCCAGCCAGCCCAGAGGCACGATGCCTCTGGGTGTACTTTCCGCTTGGTCGTTGATCGAGAAAGTCATGCAGACACTCATCAAGCGCAACGCCGGAAGCAAGGTAGCGCGCATATCCCGCGAACTGTGTCTGGTAGTAGTCCTTACACCGCATGTTAGGAGGCACCAACGCTCACCCCTGGCATAGCACCGAAGGCCACCGACCAAGAGTGGGATCTGTAAGCCTATCAATCAAACGCAATACGGTTGGCCCTTCGATTGAGTTCTACCCCCGTTACCTCAGTAGCATCGAACTCTCACTTGACCAACCGTAACCCTGCTCCACCGCGAACCTCAAAAGCTCTAGCATCTCCAGTACCAGGGACAGCCACAGGTGCCATACCAAACAAGATCGGCGTCAGATCTGCAGATGAAACACTCAACTCTGATGCAATGGCGCTGAGCGATTTGCCCTGGTCTCTGGCGAGACCCAAAACCTTCTGCAGCACTTGCGATGTTTCTCGGGGAGAAGGATCAGGCTCGTTGGTTCTTGCCCCCATACTGGCAAGCTCAACACAGAAGCTTCGATAAACCCACTCGGTCAAAATCCCGACTTTTCCCAAGCGGTAGGCAAGAGCCATAGCGGAGACGTTCCAGATCTTCTTCATCTTGATGACATCCGCCACTGACCTACATTTCCACCCCTGAGCCAAAATGGTCTGCTTGGGCATCAAGAACGCCGAAGCAAAGGCGTTTGCTTCGTTCTCAACCTCTTTACCCTTGTTCTCGCCATGCCTGTGCAGAACCAAGTGCCCCAGTTCATGGGCGGCGTCGAATCGGCTGGCTTCAGCCGATTTCTGCGTGTTCAGAAATACGAAAGGCGTTACGCCTCGACGCCAGCAAGAGAACGCGTTGACCTGGCTCGTTTCTTCGGCCAGGGAAAAAACACGTACACCTTTCGACTCAAGAAGGTGAACCATGTTCTTTATAGACAGTAGCCCCAGCCCCCACTCCGCACGCACAGTCTCCGCAGCGGCTTCGGGATCCATGCCAGAACAATCTGGAACAGACGCTTCTGGCAGATGAAATTTGCTGTCGATCCAGTCGCTGAGCATATAGGCAATGCCGCCCGCAGCGAGCGCTGCATCTCTCTGTCCAGCAGTCATACGAGAGAACGAACGGAAACTGGCGTTCTCATCAGTAGGCGCGTCGACATCGACACCGCTGAAAAAGGACAGCGGAAAGCTAAGAGCCTGGGCAATGCTGCTCAGGCTCTCGTGCGACGGAATCAAATCACCGCTTTCGTACAAAGATATCGTTTTGCCACTTAAAGATGTGGCATCTGCTAGCGACTTCTTTGTCCATCCACGGCGTTGGCGGGCGAGCACTAATCGGGCCGGATTGAAATCGCTGGTCTCGGTCATGATCTCGGTGTAACTGGAATGTCGATATCGGGAGCTGTATCAGATCCGTGGTTGTCTTCTGGGGCATCCAGAACGAGCGCCGGCATGATAAAGCGCGGATTCCAGTCGTCAACCTTTCCGTTTTCGCCGATGTTGATCGGGCGCGAGAGTTCGTAATGAACCGTGCGATTCTCAAGATCAACATAGAACAGAAGGATCCAGAGCGTCTGCTCACCTTGTTGATCGTCGATGAAAATCTGTCGATTGCGTCGCTCTACAGGGAACAGATCGGCCTGCCGGGCGTTGTAGGATACGCTTTTAGTCGTGCGGTTACCACGCTTGTTCCGAGTCTGCGGATTTTTGACATACGGGTTACCTGTATTGTGGTCACCGCAAGCAACCGTTACAGCATGCTTACCGTCGGGAGAGACCACACGCGGCTGATTACTTGGGTCAGCAGGTTTCCACCCCTTGGGAAGCATCTGTTGTCTAAAGGCTTCCGTGCCGAAAATCCAAGCCAGGGTGCCATCTGACCCCTTGGGCTGCAGGGGGCCAGCCAAAGATGCGGACCGAAAGCACTGTAGCGCAGTAGCTTTGAGATCCGCAGCTGTTATGCCCAGCAGTTGCTCAATGGCCTGTTCGGGAGGAAGGTCAGCTATGCGATGAAACGGATTGCTCGGCGCCATAGGGAGTCTCTCGTGTCGGGTTCCAGTTTTTATACATCATTTGATGTATAAAAAAAAGAACCCTTCACCTATCCTCTCTTGCCTTGCCTCCCAAAGGCCATGGACACATCCCAAGCTGAGAACATTTCCAAGCTGCAATGATCCCGCACAGCGCGTGAGCCACCGCTCACCTCGGCAAATCATCCTTCTGATACGACTCCGGTACTGCAGGATAGGCCCAGCTGTAGTACAGCCGTGGGTCACGACCAGCTTCACCGACCAGATATAACTGAATTTCAGACCTGAATCATTTAAGGGAAGACGGGTGCGTATTGCCCTCTTCAGCCCTTCCCTTTTCAGGAGTCTGAACGATGTCGATTAACTGCCCTTCCTGTAACTCTGCGCACGTCACAGCACGCAACCATGCCCGCAAAATCGGTGGCGCAGCCGGTGCTTTAGGTGGAGCCGCGACCGGCGCGGCGAGCGCTGCCGCCGGAGCACAAAGCGGTGCTGCCCTGGGCGCAGTCGCTGGCCCCATCGGGGTGGCCTTAGGCGGCCTGGCTGGCGCCATCCTGGGTGGCTTGGCTGGCGGAGCAGTCGGCAGCCTCGCCGGTGCACGCATGGGTGAGGAAATCGATGCCCGCGTGCTCGATAACTTCGAGTGCCACGCCTGCGGACACATCTTTTCCCTCAGCGACCAGTAGCCCCGCTTACAGGGCGCGCATATGCCTTCATTCAATCCCATTCCTCACCGACCCGGCACTCGACTGCTGGGCGATAGCCAGTTCCTCTGGTAAGGAGATCTTTATGGCTCACCTCATCGAGCAAATGGCCTACGTCGGAGCCATCCCTTGGCACGGCCTGGGTAATCAACTCACGCAAAAGCAGCCCCTTGAAGTCTGGCAGCGCGAAGCCGGTATGGACTGGCAGATCCTGGAAAGCCCCGTACATTTCAAGTCAGACGCGATTGGCCATCTCGGCACGATCCACTCGTTCCCAGAGCAGAAGGTATTGTTTCGTTCGGACACAAAGGCGCCACTGTCGGTGGTCTCTCAGCGCTACCACACCGTGCAACCCCGCGAAGTGCTGGAGTTCTACAGGGATCTGACCGAGGTATCCGGCTACGAGCTAGAAACCGCTGGCGTACTGAAAGGTGGGCGTAAATTCTGGGCGCTGGCGCGTACCGGGCAAGGCGCTGCACTCAAGGGTAACGACCAGGTCAACGGCTACTTGCTGCTGGCCACCTCCTGCGACGGCACCCTGGCTACCACAGCCACGCCGACCACGATACGCGTGGTCTGCAACAACACTCTGACCATCGCCCTGGACGGCACCAGCCGTGCGATCAAGGTGCCGCACAACACCCGCTTCGATCCCCAGGCGGTGAAGAGGCAACTCGGTATCGCCGTCTCGCAATGGGACGAGTTCATGTACCGCATGCGTGCGCTGGCCGAGCGTAAGGTGCAGTGGCATGAGGCTCTGGGCTTCTTTATGAACGTCATATGCGAGACCAGTCCGACCGGCGCGCTGCCCGAACAACTGCCCAACGAGCGCGCTCTGCGCAAGGTACAGGAGCTTTACGAAGGCCGTGGTCGCGGTAGCCAACTGGACTCAGCACGAGGCACCGCCTGGGGCCTGCTCAATGCCGTCACCGAGTACGTCGACCACGAGCGCCGTGCGCGCAGCAACGAGTACCGCATGGACTCGGCCTGGTTCGGCCAGGGCGCGCAGATCAAGCAACGCGCCTTGGACGCTGCGCTGCAGCTCGCCGCTTAAGCCTCCATCACATCAATCCCTCGCGCCCGGTCAGCCTTGTGCTGGCCGGGCGTTTTTATGTCTGCAGGTGAGCAATATGAAAGCAACGTCACTGAACAGCAGTACCCGCAAGAAACGTCCTGCCCTGCGCCTGGTAAGCACCAAGGAGCTGCCGCGCGAGGGCTGGCTGCAGATCCGCAAGCAAGGTATCGGCAGTTCGGATGCAGCAGCAGCGGTCGGCCTCAATCCCTACAAATCGCAGCTGGAACTGTGGCTAGAGAAAACCGGCCGCGACACCAAACTACTGAAGACCGATCCGCATGACGAGGGTAGCCCGGCCTACTGGGGCAACGTACTCGAGCCTATCGTGGCCTGGCACTACAGCAAGCGCACAAAGAACCGCGTGCGGCGCATCAACGCTGTGCTCCAGCACCCAGATCCGGAAATGTCCTGGATGCTGGCCAACATCGACCGCGAGGTGATCGGCGCCGACGATGTGCAAATCCTCGAATGCAAGACCGCCGGCATAAACGGGGCACGCCTCTGGAAAGAAGGCGTGCCCGAGTATGTGCAGCTACAAGTGATGCACCAGCTCGCCGTCACCGGCAAGCAGGCGGCGGATGTGGCGGTGCTGCTCGGCGGCCAGACGCTAGAGATCCACCGTATCGAGCGGGACGAGCAGATGATCGCTCGCCTGATCGAGCTGGAGCGCAAATTCTGGCAGTACGTGGAAACGGACACACCGCCACCGGCCGATGGATCGGCATCCGCTGAAATGGCCTTACGTTGCCTCTATCCTGAAGACAACGGCCAGGTCGTCGACTTCAGCAGCCATGCCGGACTGACCGCTGCCTTCATCGAGCTCAAGGCCCTGCGCCAATCGATTGCCGACAAGGAAAAGCGCGAGGCCGAGCTCAAGCAGATGCTGCAGCAGGCCATGGGCGATGCCAGCCGGGCGGAGTTCTCCAACGGCTACGTCAGCTGGCGCAAGGCCAAGGACAGCATCGGTCTCGATATCGCTCAACTGCTCCAGGACAAGCCCTACCTGCAGGCCAAGTACCCGCTGCTGAAACCCGGTGCGCGGCGTTTCCTGGTCGGCTGATTTCATCTCCATCAGTTCTTCCCTCCCCTTGACCAGTCCACGTCGTTCACGCGGCGTGACTGGTCTTTTTTCATTTCAGGAGAGTCACCATGCTCAAAGGTCTGGCTATCACCCCGCCGGTACTCGGGCGGATTTCCATCGGCAAGGTCGTCGAGAAGAACGGCAAGCGCCTACCCGAGAAGGACGACCAGTTCACCATCACCTCTCAGGTGCAAAGCAAGGATGGCTGGCTACTGCATCCGCTCAATGACGAGCTGCGCAAGTCCCAGGAAGACAAGCTGCGCAGCATTCCTATCCGCCTGCTGTTCAACGAGCCGGAGTTGAACTTCCGCGCCGACTACACCCTGTTCGATCGTCAGAGCGGGCGCCCAGTCTGTGTCGGCAATGGCGAAACCTGCAAACGACTGGGCAAGGACGGCATCCAGTCACTGCCTTGCCCTTCACCGGATGCTTGTCCGTTGGCCAAGGACAACGCCTGTAAACCCTACGGCCGGCTCAATGTAGTGATCGGCGACGACGATCCGCTGGGTAGCTTCGTGTTCCGCACCACCGGTTTCAACAGCATCCGCACCCTCGCCGCTCGCCTGCATTACTTCCAGGCCATCTCCGGTAACCGCCTGGCCTGCCTGCCGTTGGAGCTGCGCCTACGCGGAAAGTCCACCCGGCAAAGCCATGGCACACCGATCTTCTACGTCGATCTGACGGTACGCTGCGGTATGGACATGGCGGAGGCTCTGCAGGCCGCCAATGAGCTCGATGCGCAGAGGAAAGCAGCTGGCTTCGATCAGGCCGCCTTGGATGAAGCGGCACAGCGGGGCTTTGGCAACGGCGCCTTCGAGGACAGCGAGGAAGACGCTGGCGCCATCACCGAGGAGTTCTATCCCGCCGAAGAAACCCCATCTCCAGCCACTAACACTCCCCAGCGCTCTGCAAAAGCCAGCTTGGCCGAGAAGCTGGACGCACAAGCCCAGCGCCGTACCCCACCGACTGATAACCATCAAGGAGCCCGCCATGCGCCTGCACAAACTGAAGGCCAGTGACTCGACCGGCACCTACCTGGTCGAGTCGCCGGTCACCGAAACCGACATCCTGCTGATGGCCCGGCAGTTGGCGAATCTGCGTCTGCGCCGTGGGCGAGCACTGACCTCACCGAAGGAAGTGTTCAGCCACCTGCAGGCGCTGCTGGCCGACTATGAGCATGAGGTATTCGCTCTTCTACTCCTCGATAGCCGTCACCGAGTAATCGCCTTCCAGGAACTATTCAGGGGCACTCTCGACGGCGCCAGCGTCTATCCACGTGAGGTCGTAAAAGCAGCCCTTGAGCACAATGCTGCCGCAATGATCCTGGTTCACAACCACCCATCCGGCGATCCCGAACCCAGCCAGGCAGACCGCAACCTCACCCGCAAGCTGAAGGAAGCACTGAGCCTGGTCGGGGTGCGAACCTTGGATCACATCATTGTCGGCCACGAAGGCTGCCTCTCACTGGCCGAACAGGGTTACCTCTGAGGAGAAACGCAGATGACGCTACTCCGGATCTTGGTTGCGGTTTTCATGTTCGCCGGCCTCCTCGCCGGCTGTCTGGCGATTCTGCTGCTGGTGATTCTGATGGTGCGCTTCCCACCTCTGCTGATTGCCATGCTGCTGGCGTTGCTGCGTTTCATTGGTCAGGCCGGCAACAGCATCTCCGTAGCACCTGAGACGGCATAAACAGGAACCCGTGAGGGCTCCTGCCACATCTGGCCTTCTGACTTCACTGTCGCTCGATGCCGACGCGCATCGGCTTGGAGTTCCTATGTCCCCAAATCCCTTTCTACGCGGCTTCGACAAGCTGTCGATTCAACTGATCGTGCATGAGCTGCAACCGGGCAGCTCATTGCGCGAGGTGTCTTATGTGATTCATGCCCAGGACCAGGATCAATCGCTGGTGCTCGGCGTGCAGCCCACGCTGGAACAAGCTCAACGCATCGTGCAGCACCTGCGCTTCGAGACTGGGCATTTCAGCCGCTGCTGGGAGATCAGCGCGGACCATCTACCTGAAGACGTGGTGAACCGGTTGTTTCTCATGCCGACCGAACTACCCGAACTGCAACTGGAGTTCTTCGAGACGACGGCCCAGAGCGTGATCGGTTGCAAGCTGCGTAACACGCCCTGGACGGAGAAGCACCTGGACCTGCTCAACACCAGTCCGGCAGCGCTGCGTCAGCGGCAACTGGAGTTTGGGCTCGCCCCTGAGTTCGTGGAGATCCTGCACCTAGCCGGCCAGGCCGATGTGCGCTTTTTGCTGTTCGATCCAGATGCGGCGTTGCTGGAGGGCTTGCCATGCTTCCAGCGCATCGAGTAATTCGCCGTCACAACCCCGCATCCACCAGCAGGTCGGAGGGCTTACACCCAATGGCCGCCGCAATTCGACAAATGTTGAGGAAGGTGACGTTACGTTCACCTCGCTCAATTTTGCCCATGTGGGATCGATCTATCGAGGCGGCATCTGCCAGCGCCTCTTGCGAAAACTCCAGAGCCATACGGCGAGCCCGTATCGCTGCCCCCAGCTTCACGAGATCGCGGTCTTTGTCCTGATGTGCGGAGATTCTTGCCATGGCAAAAATCGTCCCGTTATGATGCCAGAACGACCACGGCATTTACGACCCATAAAAGCCTTAATCCCCCTTTTCTGGCGGATGTCGTTTTCCGTTAATGGCTGGACTGTTCCGTTCAGCACCTCACCACCGCGCACCTAGAAGCGCTTATCCACGCAACCCACAGAAGGAAGTTAAGAATGATGGAAATGCCCTCGACCACAGCAGACAAGTGGTTCTATGAAGAGAAGGGCCAACGCCTCGGAGGCATCGATGAGCCGGCGATGATCACCCTGATCCAGTCCGGCAAGCTGGGACATGGCAGCAGCGTCTGGAAGCAAGGCTTCGCAGATTGGGTCAAGTTGGAGGAAACGCCTCTGCGCATCCACCTCGACCAGCTCTCCCCGCCTCCGCTGGCGGGACCGCATGTGAACAACACCCTGGTTTGGGTGCTGGCCTTTGTGCCGATCATTGGCTACCTGCTGGAGTCGTTCGTTGCAGGCCTGTTCAACACCAACGAGACGCAATGGGAGCGCGCCATGGCGGAGAGCCGCTACTGGTACGTCACCCTGCTGCTGAACATCACCCTATCGGTGTTCGACTCCAAGCGGCTCAAGCAAGCAGGCCATGACATCGGCCGCTTCAAAGGCTGGGTATTCGTGGTGCCGGTCTATCTGTATCTACGCGCCAAGCTGCTGAATCAGAACCTCGCCTACTTCATCACCTGGATCGCGTGCTTTGTCATCAGTCTCGGTGCCCACCAAGCCTAAGCCTCATTCACGAGAGGTACTCGCCATGATGATGATCAGAGCGCTCGCGCTGCTATCCGGCTTTGCCATGAGCACCACAGCCATCTGCACCGCTCACGCTGGCACTTACGAATGGACCTCGGGATACGCCCAAGGCGTCGCCGAGTACTTGGTCGACGATGGCAACGGCAATGAGCTGAACATCTCTTGCCCCGACGATGATGAAAGTCCCGTCGTGGCCTACGCCACCATCGCTAGCAATCAGTACTCGTCGGACGATGGAGTTGGTTTCGATGTGATCATTGATGGCACCTCCTATAGCAACCCCTTCTTCACTGACTGCCGCGCCTGTAGCGCTAACTTCCCCGGATTCTGGTCTGCACTACGCAGAGCCAATAACCTGCAGATCAGCGCTGGTGGTAAGAGTCTGACATTACCAACCAAAAACCTGAAAAGCCTTCTCCTTCCTTTCGACAACAAACAGAACCTTTGCCGCTCCGCGTGGTAGCACCGAAAAACTTAAGAAAAAACTCACCAGAAAAGCTTAGAGAACCCTCATGAAAAGATTTACCAAAATAACATCTGCGCTCCTACTACTCTTCATCATCACCGCATGCTCGGCTGCTCCATCAGATGACGTGCTTGTTTGGGCCATAACCCAAAAGCACCCATCAATTGATGGAAGCCTCGTGGTAATGAAAAGCTACGACATAACCAATCATTACACACGAGAGATCCGAGGAGAAATAATCTATGTTTATGACTATACGGTAACAGGAACCTCAAAACTCTTCTCCGGAGAAAAGTCAGAAAGCGGAACATTCTCTCTCGTAAAGAGAGGAGAGAAATGGTACATGTACAGATAAGAGAAAGGAGCCGTAAGGCTCCTTTCTCTTTTATTTTTTGTCTCGCCGAGTATAAGCTCACCCACGACTATGCCCAAAGCCATGGTTGCCATCACCAAACCTCTTCGTAGCGCTCTTACAGAGGTAGCTTGCTCTATAGAAAAGCGCCCTCTGAGCTTCAAGGTTATCGCGGTGTAAACGATAGACTGGGTTCTCTGGCACGTGAACCAAACCAGCTATAGCTTCTAACGACAGACCAAGCGCACTGGCCCATGCCTCATTTAGACGACTGTACATGTTGTCGCTATCAGAATTGATCCTGCCTAGCGTATAGAAGGCATCATGATTCAAAAGAAACAGCAAGTGATAGTGAGGGCGATCATTGCGACCAATCTCCCTTGCCCAAACGTACCTAACAGTGCATTCGTGCGCATATTTATTTTTTTGTCTCGCCATATAACGATTGTGCTTTATCTTAGCCTTGAATGACTCAAGGAACCTATTCAGAATGGCATTTGTGCATGCATAGCCAGGAGCACTGCCATTGGTGGGAAGCCTTAGGTCAACCCTGAAGGCAAAGACCCTAGAGTACTGATTAAGCGTCAAATCGATAGTGCGTTTCAGAGCCACTAGGTACTCAGTGACGAATGGCCCTTTCTCGATCATGACCGGAAGACCTTCAAAGAGGTCATCAGCATGAATATGAAGATTGGTGTTCTGGGGATGACGCAGCATGGTTACCACTCTCTGTTCTGGGATTCATATACTCAGCACGAGTGGTATTTTTTTACGCTGCACAACTCAATAGCTGAGCCTTTAGCTCAGCCCCTACACACTGCTAGCCACGGCGCACACTAACGTTTGTACATCACCTATCCTTCTTAATTTGCGCATTGGGCGCCTGTCTCTAGCAGGCACAGGATAGCTAGAGGAAATACTCAGCAGATAGGCTGATGGACAAATTAGGGAATAGGTAGGTGGCTGGATTTACCGTTAAAGTGGATGTTGACTAGATAGACGAATAGAGGGATTAGTATATAAAGCATATTACCCACACCGAAAACCATTGCTAATCTATTAACCAACAGAACCATCGACTGCACTAACAACACCAGCAAATACCCTGACAGATCTAACTCCGGCAAAAAACCATCATGATCCGGTTCAGGCCGGATCATGATGGCAATTATGCTCGCGACCGTTACTCATTAAGAAGTCAGACCTAAAGCCCTATCACGCTCAGCAACCCTCGCGAGAATCCAGTCGTGAATCTCGCTTTCTAGCCAGCCAACGCATCTATCCCCTAAAGACAGCGGAACAGGGAATTCGTTAGCAGCGATGTACTTGTAGACAGTGGATCGGGCAAGACCAGTAAGATCCACGACCTCTTTCAGGCGGATTATCCTCATGAACGTAGCTCCTGTGTTCGTCCAGAGGATTGGCAAGACTCGTAGCAATAAACAGCATAAATGCATATTTAATTTTTACAGGCAAACTATTCTGACTTCATTTTTAACTGCTCAGGCAGAACCGTCACCTCAGAAGCCTCTAAGAACTCTTTGAACTTCATTCCCGCAACCTCACTCTCAAAAACAACATCCATACGCAGTCGGAAACAGCTTTTTGTCACCTCATTTGCCTCGGGGTAGCAGCTAAGCAACAAAGGAAGCGGGCCACCAGGAAATAGTTCAAACGGAAAATCTTTCCTGAGCGCTGCAATCAGCCGAATGACAAATTGTTCGACGAAGGCAACCTTAGCCTGCACGTCCGTATCCAGCTTACGGAAATCAAGGTTTTCGATCGCTGCGTGATGCTCACCAGGACCGGTTACAGGGAGCCGAAGGATATTCAGCAAAGCCCTTTCCGTTTCAATATAGAGAGAGTTATCCATCCACAGACTACAGCCTTTAGCAGAAAAGGCGATTGAAAGAGCGGCACATAACTGAATGAGAAAATAATAACGCTCCTCATACGAGTGCAGAAATTCCCGCAACCATGCCTGTATTATCCGCCGATCAAATCCAGGAGGAGTAATAGATGCGAGTTCCTCAATGCCAAAGGCATCAGAACGTCCCAGCAGCCAACCCAGCATGTCATTTGCATCGATATACCAGGTAAAAGCCATAGGCCAACAAGCCAATAGCTCTGGCCCCAAGAGAAAGTACACTTTCGTCTTATTTGCTCTGCCGTCCGCCGTAAAATCCGCCCGCGACTGGATCAGTAGTCCCTTAGCCTGCAACTGGGAAAGTAGCGCATGGACCGTAGATCGATCGACTCCTGCCAGCTTCGCTAACCGTGAGCCCCCCACTCCACCAAGGACACAGGCTCGAGCGACTTTTACTTGGCTCCACAATAGGGCTAGAAATGCGCGTTCAGGTATAGAGAGATTTTCAAAAGGGCGTTGGTCTGACACCAATAAACGGCCAAGCCACTTTTCATCTATACGTCGCTGCCCCAATGAGGATAGCTCTACCTCAAACTTCGGGGCGATCCGATAGGAAAACCTGGGGCGTCCCCCAGTCTGCTGCTTGCTTTTCAGCAGTACACCCTGCTCAACCAGAAGCCTCAACCTTTTACTCATGGCGTCTTTGTTAAAGCCGAACTCTCCAGCTAGATCTCGGACTCGTAATGCGACAGCCTCCTCTTGCTCATCGGGCAACAGGCTACATAGCCTAAAGAGTAGGTATCGACTCCTCAGGTCTACCCCAGTAACGCGAAGAAAGGCCCTACAAGCACGGTAAAGCCCTCCAGCTTTATCCCGTTTTTCCACCCGTATTCCCCCATCAAATAATCACACGTAAAATCACATGGATAATTACATGACATATCACATGAAAGCTAGCAAATTCGTCACATGCAATATCACAGGAAACTTATGGCAAAGAAACTATCTCGCAGCGAATGGTACAATGCCGACGCTCGCCGAAAAAAATGGATCGACACAGTTGCCACTCAAAATTACACCTATGGAGCACAATATATTGAGAGCCTATCGGAACCAGACTTTCTAAAATTAAAACAGCGCTGGAGCTCCTATAAACACAGAAGCAGTAAAAGGTCCATTAGTTTTGAAGCAACTCCTAGGACTTTTCAATTACTCAAAAAGCTCCAAAAAAACAGGACACTCACCGAGACCCTGGAGAGCTTAATAAATCAAAGCTTTAATCAGCACGATCGACATAGATCAATCGCACAAAAAACAAATTGCCAAATCGAGATTGAAAGAAAGAAATGTCATGAGCAACAAAAGCCTGACGAACCACCGACAATGGAAAGCAAACTTAAAGACATAGCAGATGTACTAAAGGACTTGAAAGGAGAGATCAAAGAATTACGAAATCTTTTATCGTGCGCAGCGATCAAGCCCAACAATGTCTTGAACAGCAAAACAAAAGACAATAATAGTGAACCGCACAAAATAAAAACTCCAACCCCAAACTCAGACCTGGATCCGATCCAGGTGGGTGGACGAGAAAAGTGGTAGCCCTATCTTTGACAGCACGAACTTAACGCCAGACCAAGAACCTATATTTAGAGAATTTAAAAGCAGATGGAGCCAGAAAAAATACAGAGAAAACCTAAAAGGGAAAGCCCAGTACAATTTCGTCCTTTCAGATAAGGCAATAGCAAACGTCATTGCAGCAGAACGGGGCTGCCCGTAGGAAATTGGCGTAATCAAGGCTCCGGCCGTGCAGAAACCCTAACCAGTAGCAGCTAGGCTTTGCATGGGGACACGCATACACTTTTGCCGTTCGAAGCACCGGGAAGCGAAGGCAACCAACTCATTCAGCAAGTCGAAGTGTTCGCTATCCAAGGTATCAACGGCGCATACTTCGGCGTACTCACGCCCCTCCCGGAAACGTGATCAACCTAGCTTCTAACATAACTCCACGAATTTCAGTCTTACGGCCGGATTTAGCCATATAACAAGCAAAATATTGGATTTATCCGCCAGTCATACAACGGCGTCATAGACGAATCACAGCACATCAATCAAGAACTCAGCCTGCTGGCGGAACACGTCATAGGCCTCATCGAAACCAGGCCTGACCGGGTCGAACACCAGCGGTAGCAAACGTGCCTCATAGTCCTCGCGAATCGCGGGATCCTTCTCGGCCTGCTCCAGTGCAGCGGATAGGATTGCCTTGGGCTCGGCAGCGAACGGCGGAAACTGCTGGCCAAACTCCTGGACATCGAACACCACCAAGGCCTGAAACCCCGCGGCCGCTCGCTCAGTAATCGCTGAGCCAGCTCTACAAAGATCTTTTGGAGAAGTTTATTCTGCTTGTTGCTGAAGTTCTTTTCTATTTTTTTAAGGCTGACATCAATACCCATTTGTCCTGCCTTATTTGATTTCTGCGGATCACGGCATGAATCCATCAAGATAGCATTTCCGTATAACGCCAAGGTAAACGGCGCAATAGCGGAGCAGCAGAGGCGCATAAAATGGCGAAGCCATGCGCCTTTAATGCGGAGACTATCGCGTCCGATTTGACCGCCTTGTTATGAGTGAGGCTAGCCATTATCGCCATCATTCGGTGAACCAGAGCTATTGCGTGAAGATGAAACGCTTTTCGCAATGGCAAAACCAGAAACAGCCGACAGAATTGGCAACCCTGCTTCGGCGGATATAGTTTTTGTAAGCATGAGGATTGCCAGGACGATGATGATGAAAGCAGCAATTACTACTTGGCCGTATGTTGACCAGAACTCATTCCTCTTTTAAAGATAGTCCGAATATGCCTCATTTAGATATTTGGGTATGTTTGACCGTATCTGGTGCTCGCTTAAAAAGTCGAGGTAAAGCTCATAGTGAACAAACCCCCTTCCTTTGTCTGAGAAGGCTTTCCATGCAAAAAAATACTATTGCTCCCGTGATAAGCAGGCCGATCACACCAACAAAGATTACTACCCAGAACATATCCATCGTAATTCCTTGAGCCTGCTCCATATCCTCTCCTCACTCATAACGCCGGCCATCACGCGCTTGTCGCGTGCATGGTATTGTTAGCGAGTATTACTCGGCACAATATATTATTGGTCTTGCGTTCATGTCTTTGACCGCATGCGCGAAGGAAGAAATAATCCATAGCAGCTGGATAATATTACCTCTCACAGGCTTCCCTTGTTTTATTCTGTTAAACTCGCCTGTAATGTCTGAAACTGAAAGGAATGAACAGCATAGGATGCAGCTTCGATTGAGCTTGTAATCCTTGAGCAAATTCGCCAGATACGAATCAAAATCATCGATATTTCCCTTTCGTATCCTAGGTATTTTTGTCTGTATACCTTTCCCAGACTTGTAATAATTTTTGAAGGTCTTTTCTAATTTCGACAACATGGCATTCGCATCAAAATACATGTTACCAAGATTCTTGATTCCTTGGCCCACAACATCATGAAGGTTGCTTGCTGATGTACTGGGATCGCCGTGTTTTGAGTGAATAAAGCATATGCTTGAGTTCTCTTTATTGAAGGTTATGTGATCAGCCCACTCATCGCCCAGATCATCACAGAATATATAATCATCTTCCGCATGAGTTTTCTCAACAACATCAAACATTGAGGCTTCTGAAAAATTTTCGCTTTCTTCCGTAAAACTACCCTTTTCCGAAGTGACGGCAGGAATTGCTTCTATTGGTTGAAGTATCTCGAGAATGTTGTCGATTTCTGAAATGCCTGAGGAATCCTTGAAACAAGCCCCCATAAAATACATGTATTTTGGATCATCAAAAGTGATACTATAAAACCCGTGCTTGACAATATATTTTTGAAGAGTCATTAGCTTCCCGTTTTCGGACACACGGAACTTTGCAAGGTGTCTTGAATATAATGTTAGGCTTTTCTTGTTGACTCTAATCCGGGAGCCGTCATTGACATGCATGATGTTTGAATCTGAATCTATCTCGTATACTTTCTCCAGTGCAGACTCTAGATTTTTGTAGACACGATTAGAAATACTGACAACTTTCCCTTTCTTTGTTTTATATTTTACTGAAACGCCATCCTTCTTAAGGCGATCAAACAAAGAATGACTCTCGATAAGAATGGCATTAGGCGAACAAACCGTTAGGACTTCGCTTAGCTCTACTTTACTTGCGAAGGCATCTAGAAAATTTGTATTGCTAGGGGATTCTATTAGATTTATTTGCTCGTGAATCCATACGGCGACATTATCGATTGTTTCTCTACTAGATGATTCAACAACCCGACCAGTTCCTGATATAGATGTGGTTTTGGCCCCTTGTCGCAGCTTAAAGTAGTAGGGAATTGATCTTCCTGCTGAGTGAGTAGAAAGCAATCCTTTTAAGTCAGCCGCCTCATACGATCTAGATCTCATTGCGCGATCTGAAACCGTCATATTTCTAAGCGCTAACCTCTGAAACTCAACATCATCATCAGAGAATGATGATGAAAATTCCTTGCTACCGACAAGCGTAAACTTTTCGTCCATCAGGTCAAATATGTTGGCGCAGCTTTTTTTTAGAACAGCAAGGTAGTCGCCAATCTCAATGATCAATATAAATGCATAAATCTTGTCTTCAAAATCATCTTCTAAGAAATAAACTGGCCGACTAGAAGGAAACACCCTAGCTGAATAGACATAACTTAAAATTTGTTCGGCCAAATTCCGTTCTTGCCTAAATTCATCAACTACAAATCCACTATCGGGATTCATATTGCCAGAGGCAGTGTCCAGGATAGCTTTAATTAGCTCATCTTCTACAGGCTCATTGACTCTGTAAAATTGTGCATTCTTAGTCAATCTGAGTCTTTCTGGCACTATCCTACCTCCTTGCTAACAGTGGTTAGATAGTTGTCTTCACCAACGCATTAGTAGAGTCGGCTGTATAACTACGCACTTCAAGGCGCAGCCATCCATAGCAACTAATCTAAAATCAAAAGCGTACATGCCATAGTTTACAGCTCTGCGTATTCGCTTGACTTCCACATTTTGCGCTTCCATTACTACTGGACAGATATACACAAAAGCCCTGCGACGGTGCAAGGAAAGTGGGAGAGCACGCCGAAATTACTACGAGGGATAGAGAAAAATGCCGAAACGACCGGGCTTCAAGGCCAGAAAAGCCGGGTTTTGCCGAGAACAGCAAGAAGCCAGAAAGGATTCACAGCCCACATCACTGGAGAGGCCATTTGTGCCGTGCGGATGGTCTTAAGTCAACGTCCGCTCCTGGCCGACTCTGTTGAAAAAGTCGGCCTCTGGGAGAGCTGCTTTTTAGCAGTTCAAAAAACGCTCCAATTCTGGTGTTGCTGTGTAAAAACCAAGACAGCTCCGTCTTCTGCCTTCTGAGCAAGCCAGATTTCAACGTCGCCCCCCCTTTCGTGAGCAAAATCGCGGAGGGACTTTTTCAACAGAATCAGTCGAAAGCAGCCGTCATCTGGCTAAAAAAGCACACCCTGAATCACTGGTCCAACCGGTACAGGAAAGCATTTCCACGAAGCTCCTGGAGGCTGCCAGTACGAAGAGACATTGATAAGGCACCACTTTGACGTACAATACTTCACATCTACCCTGGAGTGGAGACTTTCGCCATGAACACAGCCTCAAACACCAAGCAGGAGCGGATCAACCTCCGCTTGCAGGACAGCGCTAAGAAAATCCTGGAACGCGCCGCGAGCTTCGAGGGCAAGACCGTCAGCCAGTTCATCCTGAACAGCGCACTGGCACATGCCGAGAAGACCATTCACGAGCATGAGGTCATGAGCCTGAAGGCGAGCGATGCAGAAGCGTTCTTCGATGCGCTGAGCAAGCCGGTCATGTTCAACAAGAAGTTGGCCGCCGTCCTTGAGAGTCACGAACAGCGTATCACCAGCCGATGAGCGAGCGAGTCGATCTGCTCATCACGCCATTGGCCACCAACCATCACCGAGCCGGCTTCCAGTGCGGCGTAAACGCATTGGACGACTACCTACACAAGCAAGCCGGCCAAGACGTGAAGCGCCGCGTTAGCCGGGTATTCGTCGCCACCACGTTGGAGCAGCCAGACGTCATCACGGGTTACTACACCCTTTCTAGCCTGTCGATCGAGTTCGACCAGCTTCCCGAAAAGCTTGCTCGCAGACTGCCCCGCCGCCCACTCCCCGCCGCCTTGCTCGGCCGACTCGCCATTAGCCAGGATGCTCAGGGTCGTGGCATAGGCGGATTGCTGCTAGCCGATGCCATCAAGCGTACGCTGGCCGTCAGCAATCAGATCGCAATCTACGCCCTGGTCGTCGACGTCATCGACGACCAGGTTCGGGGATTCTACGAGCAATACGGGTTCTTGCCGCTTGATTCGGATAGCCGTCGCTTATTCCTGCCACTGCAATCCTTTTAATCACTCGCCAGGCAGGAACACCCCTGCCGGCTCAGCTCACACAAAGCCCTCCACCGATCCCTCCTCACGGGTAGTGACCAGCGCAAAAATCCCCGGTGGGGCAAAAAGTGGGGCAAAAATCGGAAGCCCTCAAAAACCACCAGGCATAAAAAAATCCAGCCACCGCTAAGTGGCTGGATTTTCTAGGGTTTTTTGGTCGGGACGGAGTGATTCGAACACTCGACCCCTTGCACCCCATGCAAGTGCGCTACCAGGCTGCGCTACGCCCCGACTGTACTTCCAAGCTCAGTGGCTGTGCTTCCGAAGTGAGCCGCACTATATACTAAGCTTCTGATAAGTGGAAGTTTTTTTTGCTTCCGTCACTTCTTCAGAACCAGCAGGACCTCTTCCAGCTCGGCGATCATCTGGCGGATGAGCTGCTTGTACTGGGTGACGTCGTCCTTGGCCTCGTCGCCGGAGAGGCGCTGGCGCGCCCCGCCGATGGTGAAGCCCTGGTCGTAGAGGAGCGCGCGGATCTGGCGGATCATCAGCACGTCCTGGCGCTGATAATAGCGGCGGTTTCCGCGGCGCTTCACCGGGTTGAGCTGCGGGAATTCCTGCTCCCAATAGCGCAGCACGTGGGGTTTGACCGCGCACAAGTCGCTGACTTCGCCGATGGTGAAGTAGCGCTTGCCGGGAATCGGTGGCAGCTCGTCGTTATGACTTGGTTCCAGCATATGCCTCAACCCTGGCCTTCAGTTTCTGCCCTGGACGAAAGGTGACAACGCGGCGGGCCGTGATCGGGATTTCCTCACCGGTCTTCGGGTTGCGGCCGGGGCGCTGGCGCTTGTCGCGCAGGTCGAAGTTGCCGAAACCGGACAGCTTGACCTGCTCGTTGTGCTCCAGCGCCTGGCGGATCTCTTCGAAGAACAGCTCCACCAACTCCTTGGCTTCCCGTTTGTTCAGGCCCAGCTCTTCGTACAGACGTTCCGCAATTTCAGCTTTCGTCAGAGCCCCCATACGCTATTTCCTTAACGTGGCATTGAACCTTTCTTCCAACGACGTGACGATGTTCTGCGTCGTGCTATTGACTTCATCGTCATTAAGAGTGCGCGATGGATGCTGCCAGGTCAAGCCGACGGCAAGGCTTTTTCTATGCGGATCAATGCCTTTACCGTGATACACATCAAACAGCCTGAGGTCCGTCAGCCATTCGCCGGCCGCCGCACGGATTTGTGTCAGGATGTCTTGTGCCGGCACGTCCTGGTCCACCAGCAGCGCCAGGTCGCGGCGCACTTCGGGGAAGCGCGACAGCTCGCGGAACTTCGGCAGGTGGCCATCGACCACTTCGGCCAGCAGCAGCTCGAAGAGGAACACCGGCTGCTCGAGGTCGAGTTTCTTCGCCAGTTCCGGATGTAGCGCGCCCAGGTAGCCGACCAGCCGCCCGTCCCGCTCGATGCGCGCGGTCTGTCCCGGGTGCAGCGCCGGGTGCTCGCCGGGTACGAAGCTGAAGTCGCCGAGGGCACCGGCACTGGCCAGCACTGCCTCGACATCGGCCTTGGCATCGAAGAAGTCCACGCCGTCACGGCCGTTGGCCCAGCCTTCCGGCAGGCGCTTGCCGCAGATGGCGCCGGCGAGCATGGCTTCCTGCTTCAGGCCTTCCAGTTGGCCAACGAAGCGCAGGCCGCTTTCGAACAGGCGGACCCGCGACTGCTGACGGTTGAGGTTGTGCTGCAACGCCTTGACCAGGCCCGGCCAGAGGCTGGAACGCATCGCCGCCATGTCGGCGGAGATCGGGTTGGCCAGGGTCAGCGGCTGGGTACCCGGATCGAACAGTTCGAACAGGGCCGGATCGATGAAGCTGAAGGTGATCGCTTCCTGGTAGCCGCGGGCGACCAGCAGGCGCCGCAGCAGCGGCAGCGCGGCGCGCGCTTCCGGCTTGTTGTTCGGCGCCAGGCGCGCCTGCGGGTAGCGCACCGGCAGGCGGTTGTAGCCGTAGAGACGGGCCAGCTCCTCGATCAGGTCGACTTCCAGGGAAATGTCGAAGCGATGGCTCGGTACGCCGACCGACCACTGCCCTTCCCCGTCAGCTACCACCGTCAGCTCCAGGGCTTGCAGCAGGCGCACGATCTCGGCGGCGTCCAGCGGCATGCCGAGCATCTGCGTCACGCGCTCGGCGCGCAGGGTAATCGGCGCGACCTTCGGCAGGTGCGCTTCGCTGAGCTGCTCGACGATCGGTCCCGGCTCGCCGCCGACGATGTCGAGGATCAGGCGCGTCGCGCGCTCCATGGCCTTGCGCGCCAACTGGCTGTCGACGCCGCGCTCGAAGCGGTGCGAGGAGTCGGTGTGCAGGCCATAGGAGCGGGCCTTGCCGGCCAGGGCGATGGTGTCGAAGAACGCGGCTTCGAGGAACAGGTCGCGGGTGCTGTCGCTGACGCCGCTGTGCTCGCCGCCCATCACCCCGGCGATGGCCAGGGCGCGCTGGTGGTCGGCGATTACCAGGGTGTCGGCGCGCAGGGTGACTTCCTGGCCGTCGAGCAGGACCAGCTTCTCGCCGTCCTCGGCCATGCGCACGCGCACGCCGCCGTTGATCTCGGCGAGGTCGAAGGCGTGCATCGGCTGGCCCAGTTCGATCATCACGTAGTTGGTGACGTCGACCACCGGGTCGATGCTGCGAATGTCGGAACGGCGCAGGCGCTCGACCATCCACAACGGGGTCGGCCGGCTCAGGTCGACGTTGCGGATCACCCGGCCGAGATAGCGCGGGCAGGCGGCCGGCGCGGCGAGTTCGACCGGACGGGTCTCGTCGTGCTGCGCGGCGACCGCATCCACCGCCACCGCCGCCAGCGGTACGTCGTAGATGGCGCTGACTTCGCGGGCCAGGCCGGCGAGCGACAGGCAGTCGCCGCGGTTCGGGGTCAGGCCGACCTCGATGGTGTAGTCGTCCAGCTCCAGGCAGGTGCGGATGTCCTGGCCGACCGGCGCGTCGGCCGGCAGCTCGAGCAGACCGGCGTTTTCTTCGCTGATCTGCAATTCCTTGGCCGAGCAGAGCATGCCGAAGGACTCGACGCCGCGCAGCTTGGCTTTCTTGATCTTGAAGTCGCCCGGCAGTTCGGCGCCGATCATGGCGAAGGGAATCTTCAGGCCCGCGCGCACGTTGGGCGCGCCGCAGACGACCTGGAAGGTCTCGCTGCCGTTGCTGACCTGGCAGACGCGCAGCTTGTCGGCGTCCGGATGCTGTTCGGTCGAGAGCACCTCGCCGACCACCACGCCGCTGAAGGCGCCGGCGACCGGCAGGTCGGCGTCGACCTCGAGGCCGACCATGGACAGGCGAGCGACCAGCTCGTCATGGGAAACCTGCGGATTTGCCCAGCTCCGCAGCCACTTTTCACTGAATTTCATCCTGTTCTCCTAAGGAATCCGGTTGCGTTCTGGCCTAGCGGAATTGTCCGAGGAAGCGCAGATCGTTATCGAAGAACAGACGCAGGTCGTTCACCCCGTAGCGCAGCATGGCCAGGCGCTCGGCGCCCATGCCGAAGGCGAAGCCCTGGAATTTCTCGGGATCGATGTTGGACATGCGCAGCACGTTCGGGTGCACCATGCCGCAACCCATGACTTCCAGCCAGCCGGTCTGCTTGCATACGCGGCAACCGTTGCCGCTGCAGATCACGCACTGGATGTCCACTTCGGCCGAGGGCTCGGTGAAGGGGAAGAAGGACGGACGGAAGCGCACTTCGAGCTGCTTCTCGAAGAAGGCGCGGAGGAATTCCTCGATGGTGCCCTTGAGGTCGGCGAAGCTGACGCCCTCGTCCACCAGCAGGCCTTCCACCTGGTGGAACATCGGCGAGTGGGTCAGGTCGGAGTCGCAGCGGTAGACGCGCCCCGGGCAGACAATGCGGATCGGCGGCTGCTGGGACTCCATGGTCCGTACCTGCACCGGTGAGGTGTGGGTACGCAGCAGCATGTTCGCATTGAAATAGAAAGTGTCGTGCATGGCACGCGCCGGGTGGTGGCCCGGAATGTTGAGCGCTTCGAAGTTGTGGTAGTCGTCTTCGACTTCCGGGCCTTCGGCGACTTCGTAGCCGATGCGGCTGAAGCACTGCTCGATGCGCTCCAGCGTGCGGGTGACCGGATGCAGGCCGCCGCTCGGCTGGCCGCGACCAGGCAGGGTGACATCGATGCGCTCCGCGGCCAGCCGGGCGGCCAGCGCGGCCCCTTCCAGCTCGGTCTTACGCACGTTCAGCGCATCCTGGACCTTTTCCTTGGCCACGTTGATCAGCGCGCCGACCTTCGGCCGCTCTTCGGCCGGCAGGTCGCCCAGGGTCTTCATCACCTGGGTCAGTTCGCCTTTCTTGCCGAGGTAGTGAACCCGGATCTGCTCCAGGGCATTGACGTCTTCGGTGTGTCGCACAGCCTCCAATGCTTGAGAGACCAGCGCATCCAGGTTTTCCATGTATGGACTCCAGATACAAAATAGGGGAAGAGCGGTAAGGCTCTTCCCCTATCGGTGACGTTACGTCCGGACCGAGGTCCGGTGATTGTCGTAGGGCTTAAGCCAAGCTTGCCTTCGCTTTCTCGACAATCGCGGTAAACGCCGCTTTTTCGTTCACTGCCAGATCGGCCAGGACCTTACGGTCGATCTCGATGGCCGCCTTTTTCAGGCCGGCGATCAGGCGGCTGTAGGACAGACCGTTCTGACGAGCACCAGCGTTGATACGGGCGATCCACAGTGCGCGGAACTGACGCTTGCGCTGACGGCGGTCACGGTAGGCGTACTGGCCAGCCTTGATCACCGCCTGCTTGGCAACGCGGAACACGCGCGAGCGTGCACCGTAGTAGCCCTTGGCGAGCTTCAGAATTTTCTTGTGACGACGACGGGCGATAACGCCACGCTTAACACGAGCCATGAATTAATCCTCTACCTTAATAATCAGCGCAGACGCAGGGAGCGTTCTACGCGCGCAACGTCAGACTTGTTCAGCATCGAGGTGCCGCGCAGTTGACGCTTACGCTTGGTGGTCATCTTGGTCAGGATGTGGCTCTTGAAGGCGTGCTTGTGCTTGAGGCCACCAGCAGTCTTCTTGAAGCGCTTGGCCGCGCCACTTTTGGTCTTCATCTTTGGCATGTTCGGATACTCCGCATTGAGTGATTACGCATAACCGCAAGGCCTGCCAGTGCCCTGGTGGTTACTTTTTCTTCTTGGGAGCGATGACCATCATCAGCTGGCGTCCTTCCAGCTTAGGATGCTGCTCGACGGTGCCGTATTCCACGAGGTCGGCTTCGACCCGCTTCAACAGCTCCATCCCCAGCTCCTGGTGGGCCATCTCACGACCGCGGAATCGCAGGGATACCTTGGCCTTGTCCCCATCGCTAAGGAAACGTACCAGGTTGCGTAGTTTTACCTGGTAATCCCCTTCTTCCGTCCCTGGACGAAACTTGATTTCTTTGACCTGAGCCTGCTTCTGGTTCTTCTTGGCGACCGCAGCCTGCTTTTTCTTCTCGAACAGGTGCTTGCCGTAGTCCATGATGCGGCAGACAGGAGGCACCGCGTCGGCCGAAATCTCAACCAGGTCCAGCTTCGCCTCTTCGGCTAGGCGGATCGCCTCATCGATCGAAACAACACCAACCTGCTGGCCATCAGCTCCAATCAACCGTACCTCACGAGCCGAGATGTTCTCGTTGATCGGGGGTTTCGGTTGAGCTCGCTTATCCTGTCTCATTTCACGCTTAATAATGATTACTCCGAGTCTTGGCGACCACGCCGGGAAACCGCCTGTGCCAACAGCTCAGCGAACTGGGTGACGGGCATGGAGCCCAGGTCTTCCCCTTCGCGCGTACGCACCGCGACGGCCTTCGATTCAACTTCCCGATCTCCAATAACCAAGAGATAGGGAACCTTGAGCAAAGTATGCTCGCGGATTTTAAAGCCGATCTTCTCGTTTCTCAAGTCGGACTTGGCACGGAATCCGCTTTCCCCGAGGATCCGCACCACCTCGGCGGCGAAATCGGCCTGCTTGTCGGTGATGTTCATCACCACCGCCTGGGTCGGCGCCAGCCAGGCCGGGAAGGCCCCGGCGTAGTGCTCGATGAGCATGCCGATGAAGCGCTCGAACGACCCGAGGATCGCGCGGTGCAGCATCACCGGGCGCTTGCGGTTGTTGTCCTCGGCGATGTAGCTGGCGTCCAGGCGCTCCGGCAGATTCGGGTCGTACTGCAGGGTGCCGCACTGCCAGTTGCGGCCGAGGCAGTCCTTCAGGGTGAACTCGATCTTCGGCCCGTAGAACGCGCCCTCGCCCGGCTGGTATTCCCAGGCCAGGCCGGACTCGTTCAGCGCATCGGCCAGCGCGCCTTCGGCGCGATCCCACAGCTCGTCGGAACCGACGCGCTTGGCCGGACGGGTCGACAGCTTCATGGCGATATCGGTGAAGCCGAAGTCGCGGTAGACCTGCAAGGTCAGCTTGATGAAATCGGCCGCTTCCTTCTTCACCTGCTCTTCGGTGCAGAAGATATGCGCGTCGTCCTGGGTGAAGCCGCGTACGCGCATGATCCCGTGCAGCGCGCCGGACGGCTCGTTGCGGTGGCAGGCGCCGAACTCGGCGAGGCGCAGCGGCAGGTCGCGGTAGGACTTCAGGCCCTGGTTGAAGATCTGCACGTGGCACGGGCAGTTCATCGGCTTGACCGCGTAGTCGCGGCTTTCCGACGCGGTGGTGAACATGTTCTCGGCGTAGTTCGACCAGTGGCCCGAACGCTCCCAGAGGATGCGGTCGACCACCTGCGGGGTACGCACTTCGACGTAGCCATGGTCACGCTGGACCTTGCGCATGTACTGCTCGAGCACCTGGTAGACGCTCCAGCCGTTCGGGTGCCAGAACACCATGCCCGGCGCTTCTTCCTGCAGGTGGAACAGGTCGAGCTGCTTGCCGATGCGGCGATGGTCGCGCTTCTCGGCCTCTTCGATGCGCTGGATGTAGGCCGCCAGTTGCTTCTTGTCGGCCCAGGCGGTGCCATAGATACGTTGCAGCTGCTCGTTCTTCGAGTCACCGCGCCAGTAGGCGCCGGAAATCTTGGTCAGCTGGAACGCCTTGAGGAAGCGGGTGTTCGGCACGTGCGGACCGCGGCACATGTCCACGTACTCCTCATGGAAGTACAGGCCCATGGCCTTCTCGTCCGGCATGTCGTCGATCAGGCGCAGCTTGTAGTCTTCGCCACGCGACTTGAACAGCTCGATGACCTCGGCGCGCGGGGTCATCTTCTTGATCACGTCGTAGTCCTTGTCGATCAGCTCGCGCATGCGCTGCTGGATCGCCGCCATGTCCTCGGGGGTGAAGGGGCGCTCGAAGAAGATGTCGTAGTAGAAGCCTTCCTCGATCACCGGGCCGATGACCATCTTCGCGGTCGGATAGAGCTGCTTGACCGCATGGCCGACCAGGTGGGCGCAGGAGTGGCGGATGATCTCCAGTCCTTCCTCGTCCTTGGGCGTGATGATCTGCAGGGTCGCGTCGCGCTCGATGGTGTCGCAGGCGTCGACCAGGCGGCCGTCGACCTTGCCGGCGAGGGTCGCCTTGGCCAGGCCCGCGCCGATGGATTGGGCCACCTCGGCCACGGAGACCGGGTGATCGAAGGAACGTTGACTGCCGTCGGGAAGAGTAATGATGGGCATGGCGCCTCCTCTCCTAGTGGTGACCCCTACCAAAGGCCACGTGGGTTGGGATGTGCCAGTAAGCGTCGCCCGCCGGGCCGGCCTGCCTCACAGTGGCAGGCGCCTTGCGGCACCCCTGCGCCGAAGCGCGCGGACGGAGATCACTGGGAATGGATACAGACGAAAAACGCCGGAGCTGATCCGGCGCGAAGTCACCATGGTAAAGCATCCGCGACGAGCTGACGAGCGGTCAGTGCGGCAGGTTGCGCTTCAGCGCGCGGCGCCGCCCTCGACCCGCGCGAGGAATTCCTGCACGGCGCGGTTGAACGCCGCCGGACGGGTGGCGTTGAGGCCGTGGGAAGCGCCCTGGATGCGTTGCAGCTCGGCGCGCGGCAGGGCCGCCGCCAGCGCCTCGGCGGTGGTCGGGAAGGGTTGCGGACTGCGTTCGCCGTTGAGGATCAGGGTCGGCAGGTCGATCGAGCGCAACTCCGACAGGCGCAGCGCCGGCGGCTGGTCGGCCACCTGCCCGACCAGGGTCATGGCGTTGTCCAGGGTCATTCGGCGGAACGTCGCCGACGAGCGTTTCCATACCCCGGCGCCGCTCACCGTATCGACGAACAGCTCCAGCCCCCGCTCCGCCTCGCCGCCACGAATCAGTTCGAGCGCCTGGCGACGGAACCGGTTGCGCTCCAACGGCTCCTCGGGAGCAGCCAGGCCGGCGTGGGCGTAGACCTCGGCGGCATAGTCGCCGCCGGGATCGGCCAGGCTCAGCGAACGCAGGGCGTCCGGCGCGGCCAGCGCCAGGCGCAATGCCAGGTTGCCGCCACGGGAATGGCCGAGCAGGTGTACCGGCTCGCCGAGCCGCTCGACCAGCGCCAGCAGGTCGGCGACGTGGCGGGCGCTGGTGAAGTCCGCGCCCTGCCCATCCCAGCGCTCGGGGTAGTAGTGACGCAGGCTCGGCACGATCAGCCGGTGGCGCTCGCCGAGGCTGCGCAACTGCCATTGCCAGTAGCGGTAGTCGCACAGCGAACCGTGGACCAGCAGCACCAGCGTGCCCTCGCCCAGGTCCTGATAGACCAGTTGATACCCATCCACCTCGAACGAGGCGAGTTCGCCACTCATGCACGCAACCCTTCCGGTTTCATTTTCGACACGGCGCGACGAACGGTGACCGGGCTCGCAGCCCGATGCACGGCATCGCCTGGTAAAGATGGATGCTACCGGCCTGAGGTCACGCCCCGTAATGACAAATAGGTCTAGGGCCGTCTCGCCCGCTGGACTAGGCTGGAAGTTCCCCTGCGGAGGTGACGCCGATGAATACGCCGATCTTCTACGAGCTATTCCGCAACCACCCGCTGCATGCCCCGTCCGCCGGCACTCTGGCGAGCATGCTGGCCCTCGGTCTGGCGCTGGCCGGGGTCTGGGCCGTGCTACTGGGTTGGGGGCTGGGCCTGGGCATCGACAACTTCGCCATGTACTTCGGCTGGACCGCCCTGCTCATGACCATCCTCCTGGTCGCGCTGTTCCTCGGCGCTACGCTGCTGCGCATGGAAACCGTGTGGCTGGCGTTCCTGCTCGCCCTGCCCCTGCTGACCAGCCTCACCGGCTGCCTGGCGCTGGTCGGCGCCGGCGCCGACTGAGCGCGCCACCGACCTTGGTCGAAGAGCGGTTGCAGTAATTCCCCTGCCCGGAAGGTCTATCCTTGGGCAAGAGGAGGACGAACCATGACTCCCGAATCCTTTGTCACTTTGCTGATCCTCGCCTGGCTAGGTCTCGCCGGCGTCACCCTGTGGGCTTTCCTGCGCGTGCCGCGTCGGCGCGCGCGCCTGCAGCGCAAGGCCCGCCGGGCGCACACGCCTGCTGCCGAACGGCCCGCGCAGGCGCTGCCACAGCGCAGCTGAAGGCGCCGTCCTGTCAGGGCAGGAAGGCATGCTGGGAGACTCCCAGCAGCAGATAAGCCGCCAGCACGGTGAATGCGAGAAAACCCACGACGTAACGCAGCATCCCGACTCCTGTCAGTCGTTTCATCCCTGATGCCGACCGGAACGATCCTGCATCGTTCCGCGGCGACCTGCCGAAGCGCCGAACGGCCACAGCCCTCGACGCGAAAAGGGGCCGGTCGGTCCTCGACCAGCCCCTTGCGCTCTTCACTCTAGCACTCTCGTCCGGCCCGCCGGCGATCTCCGCCAGGATTCCGGACGAACCGTCAGCCCGCGATGTAGCTCGGCAGGCCGCGCTCCTGCAGCCGGCGCAGGGTCCCGACGACATCCACAGGCAGGCTCCCCGCCTCCAGGGCCAGGTCGCGGCGCACGGCATTGATGAACCAGTACATGCGCTTCTCGTCGGCCAACTGGGCGGCAGACACCACGCGACGGGTCACGATCTCTTCGCCGTTGCGCAGGGTCAGCAGGGCGCCGCCGTCCGGACGCATCTGGGTGGAGACGGCAAAGGTGGCCTGGAAGGCGTCGAACAGCATCTTGATGGACTTTTCCATGATCGTTTCTCCCCTCTTGCATGAAAACCGACTGCGAGGATTCGGCCGCAGCCGCAACATGGGGAAAGGTGGCAGCTTTCATGCCAGCCTCACGAAAAATGAAAAACCAATAAAATCAACAGGTTGAAATCATAAAAAGCGAAGCGGCCCGTGCAAACTGCAAGATCGTGCGAAATGCATCATGCGATTTGCCAGCAGACTCATTCGGAAAACAGCGGCCGCCCCCGCGCATCGAAGCCACGCACCCGGTATAGCGCCGCCTCCGCCAGCGACAACGCCGCCGCCGGGCTCTCGCAGGGCGGCTGGCCGGGCAGCACCAGCCATTCGGTACGACCATCGTCGATGCTGGTTATCTCGATCTCGGCCAGATAGCCGCTGTCCTCGCGCAGCCAGGTCGCGCGCAGTTCGAATTCGCCAAAACGCCTGCCGGACACCCGCCAGCCTCCCTTCGGAAAAGTCGCCGCAGTGTAACCAGCCCGGGCGCCGCTCAGCCAGCCAGGTCGGCCAGCGCCTCGCGCTCTTCTTCGCGCAGGGTCAGGACCCGGCAACCGCGCTCGGTGACCAGCACGGTGTGCTCGTACTGGGCCGACAGGCGGCGGTCACGGGTGGTCACGGTCCAGCCGTCCTTGTGCAGCTTCACCGCGTGGCCGCCCTGGTTGATCATCGGCTCGATGGTGAAGGTCATCCCGGCCTTCAGCCGCGCCCCCGCGCCGGCGCGGCCGAAGTGAAGGACCTGGGGCGCCTCGTGCATCTTGCGGCCGATGCCGTGGCCGCAGTATTCACGGACCACCGAGTAGCCGTTGGACTCGGCATGGCTCTGGATCGCATGGCCGATGTCGCCGAGGGTGGCATCCGGGCGCACCACGCGGATCGCCCGGTACAGGCATTCGCGGGTGACGTCGAGCAGCTTCTGCGCCTGGCGGTCGATGGCGCCGACCCGGTACATCTTGCTGCTGTCGCCGAAATAGCCGTCCTTGATCACCGTGACGTCGACGTTGACGATATCGCCGTCGCGGAGGATCCGCTGCGCCGACGGCCAGCCATGGCAGACCACTTCGTTGACCGAGGTGTTCACCGTGAACGGGTAGCCGTACTGCCCCTTGCTGCCGGGGATCGCCGCGAGGGTGTCGACGATGTAGCGCTCGCAGAAGCGGTCGATCTCCGCCGTGCTGATGCCCGGCCGCACCACCTCGTCGAGGGCCTCGAGGACTTTCGCGGTGAGCGCGCCGGCCACGCTCATGCGCTGGATCTCCTCCGCCGTCTTGATCATCCCGAGACCCTCGCCGCGGCCTGCTCGCGACGGTCGCTTTCGCGCGCCTCGTCCATCAGTTGGCGCAGCACCTGGGCGTAGGTCATCCCGGGATTGGCCTCGACCAGCATGCCGACGCGCATCCAGTGCTCGGCCTGGGCATTGATCGAACGCGACATGGCCTTGCAGGCGATGCGCGCCTCTTCGTGCAACTGCTCGGAAATCTTCACCAGGCCCACGCGGCACCTCGAATACGGAACATATATGGAACGCATACTATTCGTCGCGTGAACGCAGCACAATGCGCAAACGCCATCGATGCCTGGCCATGGACTGGCCATGATTGGCATCTCCTGCAAAATCAGTAACATGCGGAATTTTTTGGAAGTTGCCGCATGCTTTCCCGTTTGTTTGTAGGCCTTTTCGCCCTCCTCCTCGCCAGCGCCAGCCAGGCCAACGCCCCGCGCACCTTCTCCGAAGCGAAGAAGATCGGCTGGAAGCTCTACGCCCGGCAATCCGTGGAGTTCTACTGCGGCTGCCGCTATTCGGGGAACCGCGTCGACCTCGCCAGCTGCGGCTACAAGCCGCGAAAAAACGCCAACCGCGCGCGACGCATCGAGTGGGAGCACATCGTCCCGGCCTGGGTGATCGGGCACCAGCGGCGCTGCTGGCAGAACGGCGGGAGGAGCAATTGCGCCCGCCACGACAGCACCTACCAGCGCGCCGAGGCCGACCTGCACAACCTGGTGCCGAGCATCGGCGAGGTCAACGGCGACCGCAGCAACTTCGGCTTCGGCTGGCTGCCGCAGAAGCCCCGGCAGTACGGCGCCTGCCCGATGGTGGTGGACTTCAAGGCGCGCAAGGCGATGCCGCGCCCGCAGATCCGCGGGATGATCGCCCGCACCTACTTCTACATGAGCGACCGCTACGGCCTGCGCCTGTCGAAGCAGGACCGCCAGTTGTACAACGCCTGGCACAAGCAGTACCCGCCGCAGACCTGGGAGCGCCAGCGCAACCACATGGTCGGTTGCGTGATGGGCTGGGGCAATCCCTACGTCGGGCCGGTGGACCTGGCGACCTGCAGCAACCTATCCTCGCGTCGACGCTGACCCCGCCGGAGTAGCCCATGATCTTCCGTACCCTCGCCCTGCTGCCGCTCTGCGCCATGCTGCTGGCGTTCTCCGTCGACGCCGAGGAACGCCGCTTCGACTGCACGGTGGTGGCGGTGCACGACGACGCCAGCCTGGGCTGCCGCCCGCCCGGCGCGGACAAGGCGCTGAGCGTTCGCCTCAACGCCATCGAGCTGCCCGCCGCGCAACCGTGGCGGCAACGCGCCCGGCAGGCCCTGGAGGGAATGCTGCTGGGCAAGCCGGCGACCATCCGCGAGCAGGGCCGCGACGCGCGCTTCCGCATCCTCGGCGCGGCCTGGGTCACCCCGGCCGACTGCCCCGCCTGCGGGCATACCCTGGATGCCGGGCTGGCCCTGCTGACCATTGGCCTGGCCAGTTGGCGCGACGCGCCGGACAGCGGCCAGACGCCCGAGGCGCGCGGCCAGTACCAGTTCGCCGAGGAAGAAGCGCGGGCGCGCAAGGCTGGCCAGTGGGGCCCGCGCGACCATGCGCCTAGAGATGGATCTCGGCGAACTTGATGCCCAGCCCGCGCAGTTCCTTGACCGCGTCGTCCAGCCGGCGGAACGACGTCACTTCGTCGTTCTCGTCGACCAGGAAGTAGCTGCGCCCGCCATCCTTCTTGAAGAATACGATCCACTCCCTCGCCAACGTCGGATTGGCGATGATGTGGGTCGCCGTGATCTTGCCGGCCGCCTGCCTGTCCCGAACCTTCTCGCGCTTCATTGCCTTCCCGTCAGCCTGTATCGAAAGACGGGATTATCGCACCATGGGCGGCGCCGGCGAAAAACCTCAGCGCGACGCCGTCGCCATTTCCATGCCCGGCACGGCCAGTTCGCGGCGGATGCTGCGGATCAGCCATTCGGTTTCCGGCGGCGCGCTGAGCTGCGGCGAAGGGATGGTTCGGGCGACGTAGCGGCCGTCGGCGGCCTGCAACTGCAGCAACTGCGCACCGTCGTGGCGGCTCTTGCTGGACAACTGGAACTCGGGAAAGGCAGCGGCGATTTTCTTCAGGTCGACAGACATGGTGCGCTCCGTTTCTGAGACGTTGGTCGGCAGCCCGCCGCGCGGCGGGCAGCCGCAGTCTGGCTGGCGGATGCGACCGAATGATGACGGTGGCGACGAACCAATCCGTCCCCTACGGCGTCCCAGAAAGGACGCGGGGAATTTCACCCAATGGAAAACCGCTGGCGGCGCGCGACCTCGAGGCTCGACCCGCCGCCGGCAAGCAGACGGCAAGGAGATCGAATGTTCCGCACGGCGTATCGGGAAATCGGCCTGTTCGGCCTGGTCAAGCGCACCGTGAACGAGTTCCTCGAGGACGACATGCCGACCTACGCCTCGGCCCTCGCCTACCAGATGCTGTTCTCGCTGTTCCCGTTCCTGCTGGTGCTGATCACCCTGGTCGGCTACCTGCACCTGCCCGAGTTCTTCGCCTGGCTGCGCGAGCAGGCGGCGCTGCTGCTGCCGCCGGAGGCGATGGACCAGGTCAACCCGGTGATCGACCAGCTACAGCAGCAGAAAGGCGGCCTGCTGTCGATCGGTATCGCGGTGGCCCTGTGGACCTCCTCGGCGGGCATCCGCTCGATGATGATCGCGCTCAACGCCGCCTATGACGTGAAGGAGAGCCGTCCGGTGTGGAAGCGCTTCTCGCTGTCGATCCTCTACACCCTCGGTATAGCCCTGTTACTGCTGGTGGCGGCCGGGTTGATGGTCACCGGGCCGCAGGTGATCGCCTGGATCGCCAGCCTGGTCGGCCTGGAGCAGTACCTGGTGACCCTCTGGACCTGGTTGCGCTGGCCGCTGGCGGTGTTCCTGCTGATGCTGGCGGTGGCGCTGTTCTACTACCTGGTGCCGGACGTCGAGCAGCGCTTCCGCTTCATCACCCCCGGCTCGGTGCTCTCGGTGATCGCCTGGATCGGCGCGTCCCTCGCCTACGGCTTCTACGTGAAGAACTTCGCCAACTACAACGCCATGTACGGCAGCATCGGCGCGATCATCATCTTGCTGCTGTACTTCTACCTGTCGGCGGCGGTGGTGCTGTTCGGCGCCGAACTGAACGCGGTGATCGAGCACCATTCGAAGGATGGCAAGGACCCTGGCGAGCGCGAGCTGCCGGACAACGACGACCCCGAACTCAAGGCTTGAGCAAGACGTCGGCCTCGCTGACGCTGGCCTTGCCGGTGGCGCGCCGATAGAGACACAACTCGCGGCCCTGGCGGCCTTGCATGTGCGGTTGCGGATAGCGGCCCTGCAGGAGCAGCGCCGAGTAGCCCACCTCATCGTCGAAGGGCAGCACCTGCCCCACCGGGCGTGCCTGGCGCAAGCCGCTGGCCTTCAGGCAGGCGGCGAGCACCGCGGCGTCGTGCGCCTGCCAGGCCTCGGCAGTGGAGGCTCCGGCCGGCGTCGCGCCGAGCAACGCACAGGCCAGCAATCCGGCGGCGACTCGCCTCATTCCACACCTCGCAGCGTTCGACCGATAGGGAAAGCCCCCGGGACCACAGCGGCAACTAAAGGCCCCGGGGGCGGTGAGGCGGCAGTTACGCCTCGCAGCAATGGACATTGCCCCGCGAAAAATAGTTCTGCCCTCGCCGACGAAGCGCTCAGCCGGCCCAGCCCAGCACCAGCGCGGCCAGGGCCAGGTAGCGCAGGGTCTTGGCCAGGCCGACGATCGCCAGGAAGCTCCAGCACGGCTCGCGCATGATGCCAGCCACCAGGGTCAGCGGGTCGCCGATGACCGGCACCCAGCTCAGCAGCAAGGTCCAGCGCCCGTAGCGGTGATAGTGTCGCTGCGCCCTGAGCAGTTGCGCTTCGCCGACCGGGAACCAGCGGCGCCCGCGAAAGTGTTCGAGATAGCGGCCGAGCCACCAGTTGACCCAGGAGCCGAGCACGTTGCCGACGATCGCCAGAACCAGCAGCAACGCCACCGGCTGGCCGCCGCGCAGGAGCAGCGCGGCCAGCACCGTTTCCGACTGCAGCGGCAACAGGGTCGCCGAGCCGAACGCGGAAAGGAACAGCCCGGCGCAAGCCCAGCCGTCGCTCAACACCCAAACGCTCCCGCGACCATCGCGTCCGCTCCTGCCTGGAAAAACACTGACCTGGGACAGCCGTCCCGCGGCGGGCGAAGCATACCCTGGCAGGCAAGGGTATTTCCCGCTCATCCGCAAAGGAGGCAGGCCATGTTCGTTCCCGGCCATCTGCATCTCGCCTCGGCCAGCGAAGTCGACCGCCAGGCGTTCGATATCCATCTGCGCTACCGGATCCTCGAGGCCGACGCGCGCCCGGTAGCGGTGCACTTCGACATGGAGGGGCGGATCGACGGCCAGCCGTTCCGCGACAGCTTCGAACTGCCGCGCGACGCCGCCGTGCATTTCGCCAGCCGCGCCAGCCGCGTGGCCCGGCGCCACGGCCTGCGCTTGCGGCAAGGGCCGATCGTGCGCCAGCGGCGCGAGTACGACGCGATGTTCGACGACCTGCGTCGGCGTCTGAAAATCAAGGCTGGCGAGGCGATCGATCTCGACCGCCACCTGCTCGGCGCTGCCGGGGCGGCCTGAAGAAGCAACCGGTGCGCGGCGCCGCCGATGCCGTGCAACTTTCAGCGAAGCGGGCGACTCAATACCTGGGTACCCATCTTCGTCAAGGAGACCTACATGACCCTGAAAACCCGTTCCGCCCGCGCCAAGCAGGCCATCCAGGACCAGGCGATGGCCGAACTGCAGGACCTGATCGCCGAGGTCGACCAGTTGATGAGCGGCAACGGCAGCCTGGCCGGCAAGGAGGGTGCGAACCTGCGCGAGCAGATCAGTTCCGTGCTACATCGCGGCCGCGACGCCATGGAGCGTGCCCGCCGCGACGTGTTGCGCCGCAGCCAGGCGGCCGCCGAGGCGACCGAGGAATACGTCGAGGATCATCCGTGGCAGACCATCGCCGTCTCGGCCGGCGCGGGCTTCCTGCTCGGTCTGCTGGTGGGCCGCCGCTAGGCGTCCCCGCAGGCAACGGAAAGCCCGCGCTCGGCGGGCTTTCCGACAAGGCAGGGGAAGCTTCTCAGGCGGAGATCGCCGCCTCCAGCGGCCAGCTCAGTTCCCAGGTGCCCTTCAGGGCTTCCGCCTCGTCCCGGCTGGCGAACGGTCCGGCCCACATGGCGCCATCGACCAACAGGATCCAACAGGCCAGCAATCCCTTGCTGCGAAGCGATTCGGGAACGGACGTACCCACCAGCACGGCGACTTCGATTCTGGACATAGGCTGACTCCGGTTATCATTAGCATGCTAAGGATAATCACGCCCCCCGCCGCCATGAAGCGCGCTGCGCACAACAGACTGTTTCATCTGCGACAAAATTACCCACCCCGGAACCGCCCACGGCCACAGCGTCGCCGGGGGCTATAGTGGGTGGAAACATCGACTCCGGAGAACCTTCCCATGGACACCAGCCCGCACACCTTTTCCAACCTGTTCCGTCAGTTGGGGCTGCCGGAGGGCCGGGAAGAGATCCTCGCCTTTCTCGCCGGGCATCACCTCGAGCAAGGCACCGCGCTGCCCGACGCACCGTTCTGGAACCCGGCCCAGGCCAGCTTCCTCCGCGAGGCCCTGGCGGAGGATTCCGACTGGGCCGAGCAGGTCGACGAACTGGCCCTGCAATTGAGCCGCTGAGTGCTCTATCTCGCGGGACTTGCTACGAATCGGCAGGGAATTACAAGTCATCGGCATCGATAGCCACTATCAGCCCAAAGCATTTTTCCCCGCCGGGACGACATGAGATCGTAGCGGCGTCGGAGAACCCCAAGTCCCCGACGCTCCTTTGAAGACCATCGCCCCACCCCCCGCAGATGGTCTTTTTTTTTGCCCGCACGCCGGCCAGCCCGCCATCCCGCTGACCCAGGACATGGAACATCCGGTTACGTTCCGCACTGAACTTTTCACCCGTGTCCCGCTGTCTTACCCTGCTCGCGTTACCTGCAAGGAGAACCTCAAGGACATGAAAGCACTACTGATCGCCGCCGGCGTTGCCGCTCTTTCCAGCACCGCCCTGGCCGCCAAACTGGATGAAAAGGTTCCCTACCCGAAAGCCGACGCCGGCTTCACCCGCCAGGTCATCCATCTGCCGAAGCAGGACGCGGAAGACGCGTTCAAGGTCGAGATCATCGCCGGCAAGACCCTCGAGGCCGACTGCAACCAGCAGCGCCTGGGCGGCGAACTGGAAGAACATACCCTGGAAGGCTGGGGCTACTCCTACTACCGCCTGGACAAGGTCAGCGGGCCGATGAGCACGCTGATGGCCTGCCCGGGACAGAAGAAGGAACAGCGCTTCGTCCCGGTGGTCGGCGAAGGCTTCCTGCTGCGCTACAACAGCAAGCTGCCGATCGTGATCTACGCGCCGAAGGACGTGGAGGTCCGCTACCGGATCTGGTCGGCGTCCGAGAAAGTCGAGAAGGCACTCAGCGAGTAATCCGGCCGCCCATGAAAAAGCCGCCCGCGGGCGGCTTTTTTCGTTGCGCCGGCCTCAGCCCGGCACCAGGCCGATGTTCAGGCCGGAGTCCACGGTGATCCGGTAGTGCGTGGTCTGCCCGTCCTGCACATGCACCACCTGCCTGGGCGCATCGCCACGGCAGATCCCGTCGCCCTGCACCGACACCACGCGCAGCCCCGCCGGCAGGCGGAAGCGCGCGCTTTCGCCGGCCTGGATCTCGGCGGCCAGGCGGCTGTCGATGATCAACCGGGTATTGCAGACACTGCCGAGGAACTCGCGGTCGCGGGACACCACCAGGAAAGCGTCGCCGTCGTCGCGGAACTGGTAGTTGTACAGACGTTCCTTCGGCACCTGGTCCGTCTCGTCGAGCGAGGGTGTCGATGTCGAACAACCCGCCAGCAGGACAGCCGCCAGTAGCATCCCCAAATTCCGCATAAAGACCCCAACCCGTTCATCGAAATGCCCTGCCCGTCATCGACGGGCCGGTCCTTCATGGCTTGCGGTCGCATATCCTCCCTGAACCGTCACCACAGCGCACGTCCGTCTAAGGTAGGCGATTTCGCCCGGGCAAGGCGAGCCTGAATGGCGCTGGCGAAAGAAAATCCTCAGACCGCTGCCGTCCCGCCGGCCGGCAAGGCGGACGCCGGCAGGCCGAACAGGCGGTCGAACGCCCAGTTGAAGAGGAAGGTGTAGCACGGGATCAGGATGATCAGCGCGAGGTCCAGCCAGAACGCCTGCAGCAGGGAAATGCCCATCCACCAGGCGATCAGCGGTATCAGGTAGACCACCAGGGTCAACTGGAAGCCGACCGCGTGCGCCACCCGCCGGGCGACGCTGCGGCCACGTACGGCCTGGCGCTTCTCCCAGAACTCGAACAGGCAGTTGTAGATGAAGTTCCAGGTCACCGCGACGGTGGTGATCACCACCGCCAGCGGGCCGGTGGTGGTCGGCGTCGACCCGGCGAGCAAGGCCAGCCCCAGGGTGGAGATGCTCATCCCGATCAGTTCGTAGGCGGTCACGTAGACCAGTTTGCGCTTGATGCCCTGCACATCGTCCTCTCTTGCGGTCACGGCGGTATGGGAGCGCAAGGTTGGATCTGTTTTCTTGACAGAAAAAGTCAACAGCTTTCAGATTTATTGAAAGGAGAGCTGCCATGAACTTTTCCAGCGATACCATCCAACTCTTTCTCGCCGTGCTCGAGCGCGGCTCCTTTTCCGCCGCCGCCCGCGCCCTGGGCAAGGTGCCCTCGGCGGTGAGCATGGGCATCGCCAACCTGGAGGCCGAGCTGGGCTTCGCCCTCTTCGAGCGCACCCATCGCGAGGTCCGCCCCACGCCGCTGGCCCAGGCGCTGGCGCCACAGGCGCGGAAGATCGCCGAGCAACTCACCCAGTTGCAGGTGCATGCGGTGGAACTCTCGCAGGGACTGGAAAGCCGCCTGTCGCTCGGCGTGGTGCCGGACATCGCCACCGACCGGCTGTTCGGCGCCATCCGCACCCTGGCGGAGCGCTATCCGTTGCTCGACATCGAGGTGCTCAACGCGCCCCGGGACGATGTCCTGGCGCTCCTCCATGCCGGCCGCGTCAGCCTGTGCCTGGCGTTCGCCGGGGTCAGCGTGAACCCGCAGGAGCGCTTCCAGTACGTCGGCGCGGAGTCACTGGTGGCGACCATCTCGCCACGCCACCCGGCCCTGCAGAGACCGGACCGTGCGTTGTACCTGGAGGAACTGGTGAACCTCCGGCAGATCCTGGTGGCCAGCTGCGACCTGCCGCTGGCCGACACCCGCCCGCTGATCTCCGCCACCTGCTGGCGTACCGACAGCCTGGCCACGGCGCTGGAAATGGTCGAGGCCGGGATCGGCTGGGGCAACTTCCCGTTGTCCCGGGTCGCGCCCTTGCTCGCGGAGGGAAGGCTGGTCCGGCTGGATTTCAGGAATACCAAGAACGAGCTGAAGCTGCCGGTCCACGCCATCTGGTTGAAGAACCAGCCATTGCGGAAGGCCGCCCTGGAATTGGTGGGAATGCTCGCCACCCGCCCCGCATGAGGCGAAACGCAACCTCGTCACAGAAAAAACGAGAAGAAGCTCGCGAATCGCCGAACAGACCACTGCGCGGGCGCCCCTGGCTTGATCTCGGTCAAGCGCGGGTGGGCGCCGAGGCCGATGATCGAGTCGCGGCCATCCTCCGTTTGCGGCCGTAGAGCTCCGGACACTTCATGCTAGGGGGGCCGGAGCTCTTTTCATCCGCCCGTGCGCTTCAGGAGCAACTCCTGGCCGCATCGATGAAGGCGCCACGGGTCACCCAGGCCTGCCGGTCGTGGACCTTGACCAGGCTGCCCCGCTCCGCCGGCCGCACTTCCAGCCACTGGCCGGCATCGGCCAGGCGATAGCCGCCACCCTCCTCCACCAGCGTCACGCCGGGCGCCTGGCGCTGCCACTTGGGCAACACGCAGGCGGCGTATTCCAGCGGCGCCTTTGCGCTATGGGCGGACAGCGCCGCGGCCTCGCTTCCGGGTTGTTGCGGCGTCGCGCAGGCGCTCAGCGCCAGGGCCGCGAATACTGCGATGAGGAGTTTCATGCCATGTTCCTCTTTGTCGATCCGTTCACGATTCGACGGTATCACCGGCAAAAGCGAGAACTGCAGCGACTTCGAGGCATGGTACTTATCGATAAGGTTGATATTGCGGGAACATGACGAAGCGATCCGGCAAACCCCGATTCAGAGCCTATCAGCCGGTATTTCATTGCACTTTGGTTATTAGCAAATGACTCGAAGCTTTCTTGGTTCGAACAATGTTCTGGTATTGTTGCGCCGCCAACGGGAGAAACAAGAAACCAGAACCGCCACGCACGGTAAATGGGACAAATGACTCCCGTGCACTTCGAACCTTGCGCTTCCTGAAAATTCAGCGCACATCAAGCCAACAACCAGGAACAATAAGATGTTGAAGAAAAGGATTTGCCTGCTGGCACTGGGCATCGCGACGGCAAGCCAGGCGATGGCCAATGACCAAGAAGCAGCAAAGGGGTTTGTCGAGGACAGCCACCTCGATCTGTTCTTCCGCAATGGCTATATCAGCCGTGACTACAAGCACGGCCGGCAGGACAAGGCCGAATGGGGTCAGGCCGCCACTGCCACCTTCACCTCCGGCTTCACCCAGGGGACGGTGGGCGTCGGTGTCGACGTGTTCGGCCTGTACGCGGTCCGCCTGGACGGCGGCAAGGGTCGTAGCGGCGCGGCCGGCATCGACTTCTTCAAGCAGGGCGACAGCGGCTCCGCGGCGGACGACCTGTCCAAGGGCGGCGCGGCGGTGAAGTTCCGCATCTCCAACACCGTGCTCAAGTACGGTGACCAGATGCCCAGCCTGCCGGTCCTCAGCTACGACAACTCGCGCCTGCTGCCGGAAAGCTACAGCGGCACCCTGATCACTTCCAAGGAGATCGAGGGCCTGGAGCTGAACGCCGGTCGCTTCACCGCGGAGTCCCGCAAGAGCGCCGAAGGGCGCGACAGCGGCGGCCTGAAGAGCATCAACGTGTTCGGCGGCAAGTACGCCTTCACCGACCACTTCAACGCCTCGCTGTACGCTTCCGACGTCGAGGACGTACTGAAGAAACAGTACATCAACCTGAACTACACCATCCCGCTGCAGGCCGACCAGTCGCTGAACTTCGACTTCAACGGCTACCGCACCAAGCTGGACAGCGACTTCGCCGACCAGAACTTCAACGGCAACCGCGACAACAAGATCTGGAGCCTGGCGGCGTCCTACACCATCGACGCCCACACCTTCATGATCGCCCACCAGCGCAACACCGGCGATACCGGCTACAACTACGGCTGGTACCAGAACGCCGGCGGCATCGGCGACGGCGGCACCACCATCTGGCTGGCCAATTCCTACTGGTCGGACTTCAACGCCGAGGACGAGCGCTCCTGGCAGGTCAGCTACGCCCTGGACTTCGCCAAGTACGGCGTGCCCGGCCTGACCTACCGCGTGGCCTACGTGCGCGGCGACAACATCAAGACCGCCGAGACCAGCAACGGCAAGGAACGCGAGATCTTCAACCAGGTCCAGTACGTGGTGCAGAGCGGTCCGGCCAAGGATCTCACCCTGCGTCTGCGCAGCTCGTTCCTGCGCGTTTCCAACGATGCCCGCTCGTACAACGACGACGGCAACGAAATCCGCGCCTTCGTCGAGTATCCGTTCAGCGTGTTCTGATCGATCCCGCAAGCGCGGCGAGAACCCCGGGCCTCTGGCCCGGGGTTTTCTTTTTTATGCGTTTCGTGCGCGAGTTCAACCTTATGCGGCGACAGCCCACGCAACCGACCACCCGGTGATAGCATCCTGTCTCGTTTGCTACTGGTTATCGATTGCGCAATGCCGTTCCGGAAATTCCTTCTTCTTCTCCTCCTCGGCCTGCTGCTCGGCGGCTGCGGCCCCAGCGTCAGCTACTCCTACATTCCGCCGTCCAGCGAGGCCGGCCTGCACTGCGTCAGCCAGTGCAACGCGGAGAAACGCCAGTGCAAGACCCTGGCCAAGCTCCAGCAGCGCCAGGACGAGGCGCTCTACCAGGCGCAGACCAGCGCCTACAACTACTGCATGCAGAACAGCGACAAGAAAAAGCGCAAATCCTGCCCCTATCCGCAACGCAACTTCGACTTCGGCGACGATTGCCAGGACGAGTACCGCAGCTGCTACCAGTCCTGCGGCGGCACCATCCGCCGCATCGTCCACCAGGACTGAAGCGCTCCGGGCCGGCGCTTGGCGTCAGGCGAAGACGAAGTACTTGCGCACCGTCTCCACCACCTCCCAGGTGCCACGCAGGCCCGGTTCGATGACGAACACGTCGCCCGCCCTGAGGTGCACCGGCTGCTCGCCTTCCGGGGTGATGATGCAGTAGCCGTCGAGGAAGTGGCAGAACTCCCAGCGTTCGTAGTTCACCTCCCATTTGCCCGGCGTACAGATCCAGGTGCCCATCAGCTTGCTGCCGTCCGCCGAGGCGTATGCATTGAGGTTGACGGTATGCGGATCGCCGCCGATCCGCTTCCACCTGGTGGCATCCAGCACGGGTACGGGACAGGTATCGCGCAGTACGGTGATGAAATCTGACATGGTCGCTCCGGGGAGGCAGTGGATGAATGCCTCACCATAGGGCCATGTGCAGTGTGCCGGTTGTCTGGAGTCGACATCCGCCTAGCTGAAAGCGCTAGCCAGCCCGGCCGCTCAGCGGTGCCTGCCGCCCAGGGCCGCCAGCAGGTCGCAGACCATGATCAGCAATAGCATCGGCACGGCAAACGGGAAAAACGCCAGCGCCGCATACTCGTAGGCCTGTCCCGTCCACCACAGGCAGAGGCTGGCGATCGCCACCAGCAGGAAGCTGGCGACCACGATGAGCTTGCACAAGCGCGAGGCGAACCTGAGCGTATCGTCCACGGCGGACCTCCTTCGACGATTCCCCCGCAGTCTGCCGAAACCGCTCTGTCCCGGCGGTGACGCACGAATGACGATTCGGACAGAATTGTTACGCCAGTAGCAAAACTTCATTCCATTCTGTTAGCTGGCTAATCAAATTGGCGCTTGATATCGTCTCTTTCGCCAGATCCCCAAGGCCTGGCAAATGTCCCTTGTACAGGCCATTACCAACCCTCCCCCCGCTTGGTAATGGCCTTTTTTTCCATCCCTCTTCGTCGCGCATGGAGGTCGTATGCCACGCCTCGCCCTGTTCCTGGGTGTGCTGCTGCTCAGCGCCTGCGCACAACCCTCCGCTCCGAATTCGCTGGTCGAGGAATCGTTTTCCCGCAGCGCCAGCGAACGCCAGCTGGAGGAGCTGAACCGCCAGGGCCTGCCCTACGAGCAGTACCAATTGCGCCGCCGGCGCATCCGCGGGCGCTGAAGCCGACCGGCTAGCTGCGCTTCTTCGGCACCACCGCCCGCACTGCCTCGCAGACCACCAGCCCGACCATCAGCGGGATCAGCAGCGGCAGGATAGACATCGAGAGGTTTTCCACCCCCGAACTGAGCAGGAACGGAAACTGGCTGAGGAAGGCGACCATCAGCAGACTGAGCACGATCAGCAGACCGTAGAGGCATGACGCCAGTTTCAGAGCTTTTTCCATGATCGGGTAGAAGGTGAAGGATTCGGAGGCAAATCTACCCGCCGCGCTCCTTCTGGATGGCAAGAAGCAAGATTTTTTCAGATTCATGCACCTGGAAAAGACGCGAACCCGACCGACCGATCACCCCTCCATGCCCGTCGCGACAACCCGATCGGCCGGGTCCGGACCTGCAACATAGCGCTACACCGGCAGGTCGTCTCCTACCGGAACGCGCAGTTGTGCTTTTTCGACGAACGCCATCGTTCCCCCGCTATCGCGCATGCCTTCCCGCCCCGTATGCTCTTCGTGCCATGACCCATGGCAAGCCACCCTCACCCATACGGGAGCACTACGATGAGCAACCTGCCTACGATCATCCTGGTCCACGGTTTCTGGGGCGGCGCCGCCCACTGGAGCAAGGTCATCCTCGAGCTCAAGCGCCTCGGCCACCACAGGCTGCATGCCGTGGAACTGCCCCTGACTTCCCTGGCCGACGATGCCGAGCGCACGCGCAAGATGATCGCGCAGCAGGACGGTCCGGTCCTGCTGGTCGGCCATTCCTATGGCGGCGCGGTGATCACCGAGGCCGGCAACCAGCCGAACGTGGTCGGTCTGGTCTACATCGCCGCCTTCGCTCCCGACAGCGGCGAAAGCCCCGGCGCGATTACCCAGGAGCACCTGCCCCAGGCCGCGCCGAACCTGGAGCCGGACAGCGACGGCTACCTCTGGGTGAAGGCCGACAAGTTCCACGAGAGTTTCTGCCAGGACCTCGACGCCGACGAGGGGCTGGTCATGGGCGTCACCCAGAAGGCGCCGCTGGCCAGCACCTTCGGCGATACCATCGGCACCCCGGCGTGGAAGAACAAGCCGTCCTGGTACCAGGTCTCCAGCGCCGACCGCATGATCGCTCCGGCCAACCAGGAACGGATGGCGGCCCGGATCGCGCCGAAGAAGATCATCACCCTCGACGCCAGTCATGCCTCGCTGGCGTCGCGGCCGAAGGAAGTGGCGGCGTTGATCGACGAAGCGGCGCTGGCCAGCGCCTGACCGACGCGAGGGAAGCGGAGGCGGCCCGCGCCGGGCCGCCTCCACGGACTCAGAGTCCCAGCGCGGAAAGGTCGAGGCGGCCGCCGGCCATCGGCGGACACCAGAAGTAGCTACCACTGATCGGCCGGGTGAAGCGGAACAGGCCATCGAGCACCCCGTCTTCCACGCCGATCATCCGCAGCCACTGGACCTCGAAGGCTTCGAACGAGTGGCCGAAGGCGGCGAACAACAGCCCCGCGCGGTTCGCGTCGGACCAGGGCGCGCCACGACGCAGAAGGAAGGCGGCGGGCTCGAAGCTTTCCTGCTCGGTGCGCTTGACGTGGGCATAGGCCGGCGCGTCTTCCAGCTCTTCGTCGTCGGACTTGCGACGGCCGATGATGTTGTCCATCTCCGCGCCGGGAATCGCCTGCATCCGGTCGAAGTCATGCAGCCACTGCTGGACGGCGACGAAGCTGCCGCCATCCAGGCCGGCGCCGCGCCCCGCGACCAGCGCGGCCTCGAGCGCCGCATCACCCTTGGGATTCTCGGTGCCATCCTTGTAGCCGGAGAGATCGCGGTCCTCGCCATAGAGGAACGCATCCACCGCGGCGGTCCGCTCGAAGGCCGGCGCCAGCAGGCGCTCCAGCGCGTGCGAACGCAACGTTACCTCGCCGCGGTCCTCGCCGCGCAGCCAGCACCACAGCGCCGACGGCGTGGACGGCAGATCGAGGCCGGCGACGGGAACGATCGGGTAGTCCTTCATGCCCTCGACGCGCTTGCCGAGGCTGAGCATCAGCGAATGACCGATACCCACCACCAGCTGGAAACCGTCGGTGGCCTCGGCCAGACGGGCCAGGGTCGCGGCCACCAGCTCGGGTTGGGAAATGCTGAAAAACAGGTAGCGACCCACCACCGGAATCGGGGTGAGAATGCCTTGCTGAGCCGCGCTCATGTTGCCTCCATCTATCATCAGGCCGGGCGTCGCCGTGACGACGCACCTTCGATCTCGTTCTGGTTCGAGCAATGCTCAGTTCCGGCGCCGGACAAGCGAAGCGGCGCCGAATACCCGCGCATCCTAAACCGGCGCAACGCCGGAAACCACTCGAAGACCGGGAAAGCCCGGAAGATGGGGCCTGTGGCGCTCAGAACTCCATCGGCATGAGCCCGACCACCAGGCTGGCGACGGCCAGGGAGAACACCAGCAGGGCCCTGGCGAGTTCGAGATGATGGACGTTCATGGGCGCACCTCGGGAGGGAAAGCCTGATGGTAACCGGCGAACATTGCAGTTGTGCAATGCTCGCCGAGGCCGCCCTCGACATGGCCTTTCCCGGGCCGGCCAGCACGGCATCCCCTTCGTCGAACGACTCGCGCCCAGGCCGACGGCGCGGCGGCCTAGCAGTTCGAACAGGCTCCTCTTGCCGCCGTTGCGCACTGGCCTATGCTCAGGGTGTGTGCGAACCCCAAGGGTATTTCCCGACCAGCTCCCCCGCGGTCGGGATTTTTTTGCCCGCCGTTCAGCGCCCCGCAGCGAAGGGCGAGTAGCCTCGCTGGCGCAGGCTCGCCAGCGGCGCGAACAGCGGTTGTGGCAGGTCGTCCCAGTCGAACCAGGCCCAGCCCTCGCACTTGTCCGGTTCCATGACCTGCGCCTGCGCATCTTCCGCGCAGGCGGCGAGGATGAACACGGTGAGGTAGTGACGGCCTTCGAACAGATCGTTGCTGAACGGACCATGGCGCAGGTCGCTCAGCGCCAGGCCGGTTTCTTCCAGGGCCTCGCGTCGCGCGCAGTCCTCCGGCGTCTCGCCGAACTCCAGGTGCCCGCCCGGCGCCGACCAGCTACCCGCGCCATGGCTGCCCTTGCGGCGTCCGAGCAGGACCCGGCCGCCGCGCATGACCAGGACGCCCACGCCAACTTGCGGTGTCGCCATCACCACGCTCCCGGGGTCAGAGATAGAGCGTGCCGCTCATGTACAGCGCCGCCGTGCCGGAAATGACCACCCGCTCGCCGAGCACCTCGCACTCCAGGCGGCCCTTGCGTGCCCCGCCCTGCTCGGCGCTCAGCCGGGTCTTGCCCAGTCGCTGCGCCCAGTACGGCGCCAGCGAGGTGTGCGCGGAACCGGTGACGGGGTCCTCGTTTACGCCGACGTTGGGACCGAACCAGCGCGAGACGAAATCGAAGCGCCGGCTTCGCGCGGTGACCGCCACGCCACGGCAGGGCAAGCCCTTCAGGCGGGCGAAGTCGGGCGCCAGCGCGGCGACCGCGTCCTCGTCGCCGACCACCACCAGGTAGTCGTCGGTCTTCAGTACCTCGGCCTCGGCGATGCCCAGCGCCTCCAGCAATCCCGCCGGCGCCGCGCAGGGCTGTGGCTGCCTGGCCGGGAAATCCATCGCCAGGCGCTCGCCGTCGCGGCGCACGCGCAGCTCGCCGCTACGGGTGGCGAAGCGCAGCACCGGGGAACTGTCGCCGAGCTTGTGGATCAGCACCCAGGCCGTGGCCAGGGTCGCATGGCCGCACAGGTCCACTTCGACCTGGGGGGTGAACCAGCGCAACTGGTAGTCGCCGTCGCGGCCGACGACATAGGCGGTTTCCGAAAGATTGTTCTCTGCGGCGATCGCCTGCAGGCGCTCGTCGTCCAGCCAGACCTCCAGCGGGCAGACCGCCGCCGGATTGCCCTGGAAGGGCCCCTCGGCGAAGGCGTCAACCTGGAAGATCGTCAATTCCATATTCCGGACTCCTGTGTCGATGGGCTGCGCACCTTAGCAGCCGGAGCTCGACCGGGACAATGCCGCGCCGGCTCCCGCTCAGATCTGCCGGATATCCAGCAACGCCCAGACCTGGTAGCCCAGGCGCTTGGCTTCCTTCTCCGCCTCGAGCTGCGCGGTGACCTTGCTGATGGAACGCGAGCGATGCTCGAAACGCAGCGGCAACCCCGTCCCGCCCTTGCGCACGCTGAGTTCGACTATGGTGTAGCGGACCGGCTGGCTGGCCTCCGCCCGGGCCTTTTTCGGCCGTGTTTCGACAAGGCCCAGGGCCTTGCGCATTTCTTCTTCCGAATAGATTTCCTGCACGCATTCACCCAGATCGAATAAAACCCGCAAATGCTATTAGCTCGCGACCGCACTTGCCAGACGTACTTGCCAGAATAGTCGGCGAAGCCGGTCACACATCGACGCGAAAACGGCGCCTACCAGATCGCGCAGCTTCGCAGAAGCCGCCACCGGCATAAGCTGTGGGCGCTGTACATCCCTGGATCCTTTCCCGGCCTGCTCCACGCGGCCGGGATTTTTTTCGCCCTTTCCGACCGCCACGCGCCTGCCTCGGCCTCCATGACTGGCCTTCGCGTTTTCTGGCGGCTATACCGAAAGTCTCCCCCGCCGCCCAGGATCCAATATGCTCGCCTGCCCCATCCCCCCCGACGAAACCTTGCGCCAGAAGGCTCTGGACGACATGGCGGTGGTCGATACGCCCGCCGAACATTACCTGGATGCCCTGGTGGAACTGGCGCGGGAAACCTTCGCGGTGAAGAGCGTGTTGGTCAGCCTGATCGACCACGACCGCCAGTGGTTCAAGGCCCGCACCGGTCTGGATGTCGAGCAGACACCTCGCGACCTGTCGTTCTGCGCCCATGCCATCCTGGCCAGCGAGCCGCTGATGGTGACGGACGCCTCCAAGGATCCGCGCTTCCACGACAACCCATTGGTCAGCGGACCGCCCTTCATCCGCTTCTATGCAGGCGAACCCCTGCACGCCAGCAATGGCCAGGCCATCGGCACGCTCTGCCTGCTCGATCCGGCTCCGCGCCTGCTGGACCTGCGGGAAAGTCGCCAGTTCAAGCGCCTGTCGATCCTGGCCGAAGGCTATCTGCAGCTTCGCAGCCTCACCGAACATACTCGTTTCCTGCGCCAGGAAATCGGCCGAGAGCAACGCAGGTCGCTGCTCGATCCCCTTACCCAACTGTGGAACCGGGCCGGCTTCGATGCATTGCATCGGCATGAACTGGAACTGGCGCAGGCCAACGAGCAGAACGCCGGCATCATCTACAGCGACATCGACCACTTCAAACGCATCAACGACACCTACGGACACAAAGCCGGCGACACCGTCCTTCGCGAGGCGGCCTCGCGACTGCGCGCGGCGCTACGCCCGGAGGACCTCCTGGCGCGCTTCGGCGGCGAAGAGTTCGTGGCGCTGGTACGGGTCCGCGACCACCTCGAGTTGAGCGTCGTCGCCAATCGCATCCGGGAACTGATGGAAGCGACGCCCATCGATTGCGCCGGCACCCCTGTAACGATGACCATCAGCGCCGGCTGCACCCTGGCCAGGCACGCCGAGGAACTGGAGCGGTCGCTCGCCCGCGCCGATGCGGCGCTGTACGAGGCCAAGCGTGGCGGACGCAACCGGGTGGTCAGCGCCTGACCGGCGGCTAGTCCAGCCCTGCGCAATCCGCGCAGACATGGAAACCATCGGCATCGGCCGGCACCAGCAGCGCATCGCAATACTCGCAGAGGCGAGTGACGCACGCATCGGGCTCGTCTAGCGCGCCGACGGCATCGACGTCGCGTTCATCCTCCAGATGATCGTTGTCCAGCAGGTGATCGTGCTCGGGCTCGTGGATATCGTCTTCGTCGCGCATGTTCGCTCGTCGCCTGGCTGGAAGTCGCAGTCTTATAGAGGCGGCTTCGCGCCTCGTCAATGGCTCAGCCCAGGCCCAGGCGCAACTGCGGCCGGACCCGCCCGGGCTCGCCGTCGATCGGCGCAGGGCGGGTCGCATAGCGCTGGGCACCCTGGGCGATGTAGAAGGCTTCGGCATAGGGATCGGCATCGATCCGCAAGCTCGACACGCCGGCGCTACGCGCATGCTCCGCGGCGGACGCCAGCAGACGCCGGCCGTAGCCCCTGCGCATGGCGCGCGGCGCGACCCAGAGGCTGTCCAGTTCCCACTCGGCGCCCGGCTCCGGGGTCAGGGCGAACATCCCGGCGAGCCCCTCGGCATCCTCCAGCAGGTATACCGGCCGGGCCTGGATAGCTTCCGGCGAAACATGCAATTCCTCACGCCAGGCCTCCAGCTGGGCCTGGCGGTAACCCCATACCGACTTGGCGGCGAAGGCCAGCCTGGACAGCGCCGGGGCGTCTTCGGCGCGCGCCTGGCGGATGCGCACAGGGTTCTCCCGCATGCCTTCCATTGATTCCCCCTTCTCCGTCATTGCACTAGAATCGCCCGACGCAGCGGCTGCGCGGCACCACGTTCCTTCCGTAGAAAACACCATGAGCAAACTCCAGCATATCGGCCTGTTCCTCTTCGTCCTGCTTTCCGCCGGCCTGGCGCTCGGCTACCGGGTCGACTGCGCGGATGGCAGCCACGTCGAAACCTACCTGCTGCGCGGCCTGGGCGCGAACCTGCTGGGCAGCGACCTGTGCGAGAAAAGCGGCTCCTGAAGGCGAACGGGAAGCGGCCGTCGACGCGCCGATACCACGCTGCAGCCGGCAAGGTTCCGCAAAGCCCCGGGCTCCTGTCAAGCCCGCCCGGAGCCGCCCCACCCCGCTAGCCGGCCAGCTGCAGCCACAGCGAGAACACCCCCAGGGCACACCAGAAGCCGGCGAACAGAAAGGGCACGCGTCGCGAGAACAGCAGGGTCTTCTCGAAGCTTCCGCGGTTGACCTCGCGCTCGCTGAACAGCGGCGAGTCGTCATAGGCCAGGCCGATTTCCGGATCGCTGTGCAGTAGGCAGGTCTGCTTGAACTGCCAGTGGCAGATGATCTCCGACGACGCCTGGATACCCGGCCAGGCATGCAGCGAATTGACGATCCCGAGCAGCGCCAGCAGCGCTGGCACCACCAGCGTGAACAGCTCGCCCCAGGCCGGATTGAGATTGGCCATCGAGGACGCGTAGGCGATGACCAGGAACGACTGCGCCGTCAGGTAGGCGTTGGTCCGGCTGGACAGCTGGCTCGTCTCGTAATGGATTTCCCGACGATAGAAATCCAGCCGCTCCTTCGGCGAGCAGAAGATCCGGACATCGGAATCTTGCGACAACGGCGCCCCGGGCGTGATCAATCTGGACACAAGCACGACACCTCGAACGAGTGAATGGGCTTGTTTGGAAAGAACCGATCCACGCCGGTTCGGAATGTCCGACGATCGTCCGCGCGCCGGACGTCCGGCCGCCCCGAAGAGAGGAACAGAGCATGCCCGTGGATATCAGCAAGCTGACGATCACCACGCCGGTGGCGACCTCGGCGACCAACCCCCTGGCCCTGGAACTCAACGGCGCGCTGGCCGCGGCGCGCCTGCCGGAAGTCGTCTCGCTGCAGCCCGACGAAACCCTGCGTCTGTCCGCGCCGACCCGCGGCGCTTCCAGCAAGAGCACCCGCCGCACCCGCTGCGAGTGGAAGGAGCCCGGCTACTGGACGCTGGACAGCGCCGCCGTGCACCGCAACCACCAGCGGATGCGCCTGGTCAAGGTCAACGCGGCGCAGAAGGTAGTGGTGGCGCAGATGCACGTGAAGGACGACGATAGCCCGCCCATCAAGGTGTTCTGGAACAAGGGCAGGATCACCTTCGGATTCCGCGGTGCCTTCGATCAGCCGGCACCGACGAACAGCACCCTGCTGGCGAACGTGCCGCTGGCCGCCGACTACGAGGTCGACATCCAGGTCGACGCCGCCGGTAGCGCCATTGTCAGCGCCACCTGCAACGGCGCCAGCGCCACCAGCGGGCCGCTGCAACTGGAGCGCAGCTGGTTCGGCCATGCCTTCAATTTTCACGGCGGCGTCTACAACCAGCTCGACTACGACGAATCGACGCCGGCGGAGGACGGCTCGGTCTGCGTGATCAGCGAACTGGCGCTCAGCCATGGGACGCGGTCCGCGTAGCCGGCCAGGCGCCGAGCCGGTGGCAGCCCGGTATTTCCAGGCGCCAACGAAAAAGGGCGACCCTCTCGGATCGCCCTTTTCGCCCCGCCAGCAGCGCGGGATTTGTTTGGTAGGCACGATTGGATTCGAACCAACGACCCCCACCATGTCAAGGTGGTGCTCTAACCAACTGAGCTACGTGCCTGCTGATGGCGCGCATTCTACAGACCCCAAAAACACCGTCAAGCTTTTTTTTCGCTAACTCTCTGAAAAAGTGGAATTTTTATTTTCAGGGGGGTGCGTTGGAAATTTTGCACGGAGGCTAGCCGGCCGATTTCGACTCGGGTAGCATCCGGGCATCCGTAAAAAATAAAAAACAGAGGTGCAAGATGCCGCACACCCCCTACCCCTCCTCCTATTACGCCGCGTCGGCCAATCCCGCGCCGCCCCGCCCGGAACTCCAGGGCGAGGTCGAAACCGACGTCTGCGTGATCGGCGCCGGCTATACCGGTCTCTCCACCGCGCTGTTCCTGCTCGAGAACGGCTTCAAGGTCAGCGTGCTGGAAGCCGCCAAGGTCGGCTTCGGCGCTTCCGGGCGCAATGGCGGGCAGATCGTCAACAGCTATAGCCGCGATATCGACGTGATCGAACGCACCGTCGGCAAGCGCGAAGCCCAGTTGCTCGGCGAGATGGCCTTCGAAGGCGGACGCATCATCCGCGAGCGCGTGGCGCGCTACGGCATCCAGTGCGACCTGAAGGACGGCGGGGTGTTCGCCGCCTTCACCGAGAAACAGATGGACCACCTGCGCGCGCAGAAGCAGCTGTGGGAACGCTACGGTCACAAGCAGCTGGAGATCATGGACGCCAGGCGCATCCGCGAGGTGGTGGCGACCGACAACTATATAGGCGGCATGCTCGACATGAGCGGCGGCCATATCCATCCGCTCAACCTTGCCCTCGGCGAAGCGGCGGCGGTGGAGTCGCTTGGTGGGACGATCTACGAGCAGAGCCCGGCGATCCGCATCGAGCGCGGCGCCAACCCGGTGGTGCATACCCCGCAGGGCAAGGTGAAGGCGAAGTTCATCGTGGTCGCCGGCAACGCCTACCTCAACGGCCTGGTTCCGGAACTGGCGGCCAAGTCGATGCCCTGTGGCACCCAGGTGATCACCACCGAGCCGCTGAGCGAAGAACTGGCCCATGGCCTGCTGCCGCAGGACTACTGCGTCGAGGACTGCAATTACCTGCTCGACTACTATCGCCTCTCCGGCGACAAGCGCCTGATCTATGGTGGCGGCGTGATCTACGGCGCGCGCGATCCGGCGGATATCGAGGCGATCATCCGGCCGAAGATGCTCAAGACCTTCCCGCAGTTGAAGGACGTGAAGATCGACTTCGCCTGGACCGGCAACTTCCTGCTGACCCTCTCGCGCCTGCCCCAGGTCGGCCGCATCGGCGACAACATCTACTATTCCCAGGGCTGCAGCGGCCACGGCGTGACCTACACCCACGTCGCCGGCAAGGTGCTGGCCGAGGCCCTGCGCGGCCAGGCCGAGCGCTTCGACGCCTTCGCCGGCCTGCCGCACTATCCCTTCCCCGGCGGCAAGCTGCTGCGCGTGCCGTTCACCGCCCTCGGCGCCTGGTACTACAGCCTGCGCGACAAGCTCGGGGTGTAGCCCGGAACGACAGGAACGGCACTTTCGGGTGCCGTTTTCCCTACCTGTGCCTCAACCTTCGCTGCGGATCTGCGCATGGCTGATCAGGGCGAAGATCAGGCTGCCGCCGACGATGTTGCCGCCCAGGGTCGGCAGGGCGAACGTCAGCAGGAAATCGGACCAGCCGATCTCCCCGGCGAACACCAGGTAGCCGACCTCCGCCGAGCCGACCACGATGTGGGTGAAGCTGCCCAGCGCCATCAGGTAGGTGACCATCGCGATGATCCAGACCTTCGCCCCTTCCGCCGCCGGGATCAGCCAGACCATGGTGGCGATCATCCAGCCGGAAACGATGCCCTTGGCGAACATCTGCCCGGGATCGTTGTGCATCACCTCGCGGCCGATCTCGAGGAATGCCGCGTCCGCCGCTTCGTTGAATATCGGCAGGTGCAGCACCGCCCAGGCGAACAGCAGCGCGCCGAGCATGTTGCCGAACAGCACCACGCCCCACAGGCGCAGCAGTTGCCAGGCCTTCTCCCGGGTCGGCTCGGTCATCAGCGGCAGCACGGCGGTGAGGGTGTTCTCGGTGAACAATTGCTGGCGCGCCAGGATCACCCCCAGGAAACCCATCGGATAACCGAGACTGCTGACCACGATCGCCCAGTCGTGCGCCGGCAAGGCCGCGCGGAACAGGCCCATGCCCATCAGCGACAAGCCGATGGTCAACCCCGCCGCCACCGCCGACCACCAGAGCGCCGCCACCGTGCGCTGCAATTCGTGCTCGCCCTGGACCCGGATCACTTCGTGCAGGACGGCGGCGCGCGGTGGCTGCTTGTCATCGATCTCGCGCTGTTCGTTGGCGGTCAGCGCGGTGGCCGAGTGGCCATCCTCCGGCTTGTTCTCCCGCTCGTCGCCCGGCGCCCCGGGCTTGCGCGCCCGCCCAGCGGCACGCCCGCGGCCCTTGCCTGCGACGCCTTTGGCGGTTTGCCGGGAGCCGGCGGTGGGAGTCTGCTTGTCGTTGGCCATGCTCTATACCTGAGAGGAATCCACTCAGGTATAGAGCCGTTCCGCTGGAACAGGGTTCCGGCGCGTCGCGGTCCCGCCCTAGCGTGCGGAACCGACGGTGGCCGGACAGGCCGGCACGGCCGCGCAGTCGCTGCCCGCGGCGATCGCCCGGGGTAGCGGCGCGGCGAAGCGCTTGTCCTCCGGGCGCAGGCTCCGCGCGCAGGCTTGCGCTTCCCGCGCCGGCGCTGCGCAGCCACGCTCGGCCAGCAGTTGGGACAGGTTGAACCAACCCGCGGCGAACGCCGGTTGCCGCTCGATGCTCGCGCGCAGGGCCTGTTCGGCACCGGCGGAATCGCCGGCGCCATAGCGATTGTTGCCCAGGGCGAACCAGGCGAAGGGGTTGTCCGGCCAGCGTCGCACGGCTTCTTCGTAGGCGCGCCGGGCGACCGCCGGATGGCCGGTTTCCTCGCTGTCGCTGGCCGCCTTCAGCCAGGGCACCGCGGAGGCCGTGGCCGGCAGGCGGTCGCCCGGGAGGGTCAGCAGCGCCCAATGTCCCGCGCGTTTCCAGGTCGATTCGAAGCTGGTGAAATCGGTGACCCAGCGCCGGGTGATGCCGGAGCGCAGGACCAGCTCGCGACGCTCGCGATCGAACCCGACCACCACCGCGAAGTGCCAGCGTGGCCACCAGGAGAAGGCCTGGTTCTGCAGCACCAGCACCGGATTGCCCGCCGCGACCTCCGCCAGCACGCTCTCCAGCCCGCCTTGCAGCGGATAGGCGAGCATGCCGTGGCGGCGCGCCGCGGCGACCATTTCCAGTTGCAGGCTGCCTTCGCGACCGGGAATGAACACCTCGTCCTTCAACTGTCCCGGGGTCAACCCCAGGCCGCGCTGGCCGAGCATCGTCGCCAGCGCCGCGGGACCGCACTGGTAGGCCTCCTGGGGGAAGAACGGCACTTCACCCAGTTCCATCCGTACGGGCAGCGCCGCGCTTTGCGGCGGCAGCCTCGGCGGCTGCGCGCAGCCGCCGAGCCAGGTGGCGACCAGCAGTGCCGCTGCCAGCCGCTTCAACGGTTGATGCATTTGATGAAGCTGAAGATATCCGTGGCACAAAGCATGTCGGTGATGATGAAGATCACCAGGAACAGCACGATGATGCCGATGATGCCGCCCGCGGGGGCCTGGTCCAGCTGCCGGTTGAACTGCGCCAGCTCGGCGTTGGTCAGGCTGTTGATGCGAGTCGCCACCTGGTCGCGCGGCACGCCCATGGACTCCAGCTTCTTCTGCACGCCCTGGTCGTCGAGCATCTTCAGCAATTGCTGGCGATCGAGATTGTGCTGTTGCTGCTGCATGACTTCGGCGGTGCCGATCATGGCCGCCTGGGCCACCGGCAACTGGGCGAAGGAGAATAGATGAAGCGCAGCCAGGACGGCGGCGACACGGCGGATACCTGTTGTTGTTCTCATGGGAATGACCTCTGCGTGAAACCCGGCTATTAGTCATGCGGGGCGAAGCTTGGTTCCGCATCGCCCACCGTCTCCAAGTATCGTCCGGGTCGCCGTTTTCCGCCGCCTCGACAGCGTTGCCCGCAGCCAGGGAGGCATGGCGGCCCGGCGAACCCGGGCGACGAAACGGCGCCCGCCTTTATGCAATTCGCATATACTCCCGGTCTCCACGAGGAAACCGGAGCATGCGCGATCTCGGCGACATCGACGCATATCCCCGCCGCAGCCTCGCAGGCGACGTAGAAACCGCGCGCCGCCCCGGACGGCAGAGCCTCCGGCACAGCGAAAACTAAGGATTCCTGAGCTTCCATCTTGTCCATATTTGCCCAACCTTGAGCGGGCGGGCCAACGGGACGGGAGTTGTATGGATGCTAGGTACCCGGCTAAAAGCCGCAAGAATCAGAGCGGGATACTCGCAAAAACAGTTGGGCATGCTGGTCGGAATGGACGAGTTTTCCGCCAGCGCACGGATGAACCAATACGAACGCGAACGGCACTCCCCCAACATGCGGACTTCCCAGCAACTGGCCATGGTCCTCCAGGTCCCCATGGCCTACCTCTATTGTCCCGAGGATGAGCTGGCCGAGCTCATCCTCCAGGTGTCCAGCCTGACACCCGAATTCAAGAAAGAGCTGACGCGTTTCATCGAACAGTTGCTGGCCGCCCAGGGCGCCCTCGGCCGCCAGCCTGTACGCACAAGGAGTGAATTGTGAACAAGAGCTTGGATTCAGATTCGATAACCACCGCGATCATGGCCCTGCGGCGCCTGCGCGACACGCACCCGGAACAGTACCGGGAACTGCTGCCGCTGTGTGCCTCGGGACTGGTGGAGACCCTGGTCGGCCAGAGCGATGGCGACGACCGTCGGAAGACCGAGACGCAGAGCGAGACCATCGCCCGCTGGACCTGGCTGCAATTGCTCGGCTGGGCGCAGAACAACAGTCTCAGCCCGCAACAGATCGAAAGCCTCTACAGCATCGTCGAGGGCATCCGCAGTTGCCGGCCGCTGATGCAGGAGCGCGCCCGTCTCCTGCAACTGGCCCGCGGCTGAAACGGCGGCGCTAGAGGCCGTACCGGGTCGCCTGGAGGTGGGCGGACATGCCGCCGTCGACCGGGATGTTGACGCCCCACAGCCAGCGCGAGGCATCGTCGAGCAGGAATGCCACCACCGGCGCGATGTCTTCGGCCCGTCCGGGCCGGCCGAGGGTACGCATGTCCTCTTCGGCGCGCTCGCCGAGCGTTTGCAGGAAATCGCCGAGGATCGGCGTATCCACCGGCCCCGGGCTCACCGCGTTCATGCGGATCCCGCGTTCGCGCCAGGTCCAGCGGTTCTGCAGGGTCCAGGCCAGCAACGCCTCCTTGCTGAAGAAATAGCTGCGCGGGCTGCCGATCCCCTCGCGCCGGGCGAATTCGCCGACCTCGTCGAAATCCAGGTTTTCCGCGGCACGTATCGACTCCAGCGCGTCCGGCCAGCCGACCCCGGCCAGCGATGCCAGGTTGACGATCGCGGCGCCATTCGCCAGGCGCGGCACTACCTGCCGCGTCAGGTACTTCAGTCCCACCAGGTTGACCCGCAGCACCGCCTCCACCGGTTGCGTCGGCGGCACGCCGGCGATGTTGGCCAGTCCGTCGAGACCTTCCGGCAACTGCCGGACCAGCTCGTCGATGCTCTCGCCACGTCCAAGGTCGGCGCCGATGAAGGATTCCAGCTCGATCCTCGGCGGTCGGACATCCACTCCGATCACCCGCGCGCCGGCGGCTCCCAGCAACGCCGCGGTGGCTTCGCCGATTCCGGAGCTGACGCCGGTCACCAGAAAACGCTTGTCGTGCAACATCGCTTACCTCCCAAGGCAACGAAGGCCGGCGCGGCGCGTCGGCCAGGTGGGTTCAGGCGGCCAGGCGCGCCCCGACCTCGGCCACCCGCGCGCCGAGCAGGCGCGCGGTCTGCAGGTCGCCGCCGCGCGGCGCCTCGTCCGCCGTCGCGTCCGACGGCGAGATCGCCAGCACCCCGGCGAAGCCCCCGCTCCAGTTGACGTCCGCGGGGCCGTTGGCGCGGGTATTCGCCGGCAGCAACCCGGTGCCGACCCAGAGCTGTCCGTGCTGCTGGGACAAGGTGAAGAAATAGGCGATGGTGGCGAACTTGTCGCCGTTCACCGAGGCGGAATTGGTGAAGCCGGCGGCCACCTTGTCCTTCCAGCGCTGGACGAACCAGGCCTTGGCGGTGGCGTCGGCGAACTTCTTGAACTGCCAGGCCGGCCCGCCCATGTAGGTCGGGCTGCCATAGACGATGGCGTCGGCCTCTTCCAGTGCCTGCCAGGACGCCTCGGAGAGGTTTCCTTCGGGATCGATGGCGTGCACGCTGACCCGGCTACCGGGCACCGACTGCGCGCCTTCCCGCACCGCTTCGGCCAACCGGGCGGTATGCCCGTAGCCACTGTAATACACGATCGCAATCGCACTCATGCTCGTCTCCCGCAATACCTGGTCGGATCCGGCGGTCCCGGATGGGATGCGCCGTCCGCCGGGATTGTGCGCAGCCGGCACCTGGCGGACGAGGTATATTCAGGCCCCTGGATGGTCGAAACTGGACAATCTCGTGCAGCCTTCCCTTTCCCGTACGGTCGAGCAGGTGCGCTACGCGCCGCCGGGCGAATATGCCCTCGACCTGGAGGTCGTCGCCTTCGACGAATTGCGTCGGCGTACCACCCCGGCCCACCTGCACGCCTTGCAACGCACCGACTTCCACCTGTTGCTGGCCGTCACCCGCGGATGCTGCACCCACTGGATCGACTTCCGCCCGCACCGCGCGGAAACCGGCAACTGGCTGGTCATCCAGCCTGGCCAGGTGCATCGTTTCGACGGCAGCGCCGACTGGTCCGGCTGGCTGCTGCTGTTCCGCCCCGAGTTCCTCGCCCCGCCCGGGCGCGGTGGAACGGCCGAGGAACTGGCGGTCGGCGTCTGCCTCGAGGCCCTGCCCGCGCTCCTCGCGCCCGCCGCCGACGAGCGACGCAGCTGCCTGCAGGCGCTGCGGCAGATGGCCCGCGACGCCCGGCTCCGGCAAAGCCGCGCCGTGCGCCACAGCCTGCTGCGCCACCAGTTGCAGGCACTGCTCCTGCGTCTCGAACTGGTCGCCCGCGACTCCCGGCTCGCGCCGCTCGCCAGCGGCGCCGAACTGCAGCGCTTCAACCGCTTCAGGGAGGCGGTGACGGGAAACTTCCAGCGTCATCACCGGATCGGCGAGTACGCCCGTCTGCTCGGTATTTCCGAACGCAGCCTGAGCCGCGCCAGCCAGGCGGTGGCCGGGGTCACCGCGAAGGCCTGGCTGTCGGCGCGGATCGCCCTGGAGGCCAGGCGCCTGCTCGCGCATACCGACGAAACGGTGGCGGCCATCGCCGAACGCCTCGGCTTCGACGAGCCAAGCAACTTCGTCAAGTTCTTCAAGCGCGAGACCGGCCAGGTGCCCGGCGCCTTCCGCCGCGAGCAGCGTGGCGGCTGATCGCCAGCCTTGCCGCAGCGCACAGAGCGCACGTGACCTGCAACCCGCGCCGTGCCGGCCTGATTCGCAGTTTCGCCACGCCGCGACGCCGCCTGGCGCAAATGTGAACGGCTGCCGCCTCTACCGGCGGGGCTTCTTCCTAGACTCCGCGCCACCTTCACTCAGAGGAGAAACAACGTGGCCAAGACATGGATCTACGCCGCCTCGGCCGCCGCCATCGGCGGTGCGCTGGTTGGCGGCTGGCTGCTCGACCCGGCGCCACCGGAGGCTCCCTCGCAGGCCCGCCAGGTCCCCGCCGTTGCCCCGGCCGCTCCGCCGTCCGCGGCGAGCGCGACGCTGCCGCTGGCGAACTCCGGCAGCCTCGCCCCGGCCCCCGTCGCGACACCGACCGCCCCGCAGCGAGTGACACTCTGGAGCGGACAGCTGCGCAGCCGCGACAACGCCCAGGGCATCCCGGAATACCAGACCCAGGTCGAGCCCGAACAGCTCGACGCGCTGGCGCTCGGCCAGGTCCTGGAAATGAGCCTGCCCGGCCGCGAGCGCCCCTTGCAGGCGCGCCTGGCGAGCACCCACAACAGCGCCGGCCTGCCGGTCTGGCGCGGCGGCCTGGTGGACGGCGACGAGGCGGAAAGCCTGACCGTGGTGCGTGGCAGCCTGGAGACTCACATCAACGTCGCCACCCTCGATGGCAGCTATTCGATCATCGTCGACAACCGCAGCGGCAAGACCCGCGTGATCGACGAGAACGACCTCGCCGCGCGCAGCGATCCGCACGGCGACCACGTCGACGTGCCGTTCGCCGAACTGCCGCCGATGCCGCCGCCCGCCCAGGGCTGAGGCGCTCTTTCCCAGGCCTTTTGCAACGGTGCCCTCGGGGCGCCATGGCCTCCTATTGTCCGAACACAGGCAACCCATGAAGACATCCCTGCTCTGCTCCACCCTCGCCCTGGCGGCGGCCTCCGCCGCCCAGGCCGCGCCGAAGACCGTCGACATCATGGTCCTCTATACCCCCGCGGCAACCCAGACCGTCAACGGCCGCGACATCGACGCGCGGATCGCCAGCTACATCGAGTTCGCCAATACCGCCTACGAGAAGAGCGGCGTCGACCTGCGCCTGCGCCTGGTGCACAAGCAGCGTCTCGACTGGGCCGACTACCCCACGGTGACCAGCGCCAACCTCGATCGCCTCAGGAGCGACCCACAGGTGCAGCGCCTGCGCGAGCAATACGGCGCCGACCTGGTCAGCCTGGTCAACCTGGCGCAGAGCAGCGGCAACGGCTATACCACCTGCGGCATCGGCTACATGGGCTCGGGCGAGAAGAACAGCGGGCGTTTCTTCAGCAACGCCAAGGACATCGCCTACAACCTCACCGGCGTCGACTGCGGCCTCAACACCTTCGCCCACGAGGCGGGCCACAACATGGGCCTGCGCCACTCCTACGAGCAGGACCAGGAGTCGCGCTACTACGACCCGCGCTACGCCCACAGCGGCACCCACGAGTGGAGCCGCGGCTACGGCGTGCAGGGCCGCTTCGCCACCATCATGGCCTACCCGCACGCCTTCGGTACCTACAGGCAGGCACCGTTCTTCGCCAACCCACGCCTGGTCAACGCCGAATGCGCCAGCCAGCCCTGCGGTCGCGAGGACCACGCCGACGCGGTGCGCGCACTCAACAGCATGGCCACGCAGATCGCCGACTTCCGACCGACCAGGGTGCCTGGCACGGCCAACCCCGGGCCGGACGACGGCGACACGCCGACCCAGCCGGAACTGCCATGGTGCGAGAAAACCGGGCTCGGCGGCCTGCTCGGCGATGGCGAGTTCGCCGTCATGGACGGTTGGCGCGCGCTGTTCGGCCAGGCCCAACTGAGCCTGGTGAACGTCGCCAAGGGCTGCCGCGACAATGCCCTGCTGCTCGACAACCGAGGCTTCGACCTGCTGGTCCGCCCCGTCGACCTGCGCGCGGGAACCCGCTACCGGCTCAGCGGCAAGGTCATGCTCAGGGCCGCCAATACCCGCGACACGGTACGCATGGCCCTGCTCAGCGAAAACGCCCGCGGCGCCCTGGCCTACAGTTCGGCGCAGAGCGTTCAGCTGTCGGTCGCCGGCAACGAGTTCAGCCGCCTGGAGAAGGCGTTCGACTACCGCCCCGCCGCCGACCAGCGCAACCTCTACGTGGCGATCTGGAGCGACAGCGGCGCCAGCCTGCTGGTCGACGAGATGAACCTGCAGGAAGCCCAGGCCACGCCGCCCGGCGTACCGCCGGCGGCGCAACGCATCGCCTATGACTTCGAGCAAGGCATCGGCGGCTGGAGCGGCCTTCACGCCGACGCCCGTGCCAGCCGTACCGCCGCCGCCGGCCGCCTGGCCCTGGAAGCCTACCAGCGGCGCCATGACGGCACCGGCGCCAGCACCAGCCTGCTGGGCAACCTGGAGGAAGGCAAGGCATACGCGTTCAGCGCCGATGTGCGGGTCGGAGACGGTCGCGGCCCGCGCGCGATGACCTACGCCTATCTCTACCTGGAAAGCGAAGGCCGGCCCGGCACCTACCTGCCGCTGGGCTACCAGGTGGTCGACAGTGGCCGCTGGGCCAGCCTGCGCGGCCGGCTGCAGCTGCCGAAAGGCCGGATCAAGCGCGCCGAGTTGATGATCCTCAGCGGTAACCGCCAGGAGTCGATGTTCATCGACAACGTCCAGTTGCTCCAGCAGTGACCCGGTTCCCGTCCGTGCCCATCCGTTGGGCACGGACGGGAGCGCCGGCGCCTGGCCTCGATCATGAACTCATCGTTTCACCACACCATCGCCCCGTCCATGAGGAACCGCTCAGTCTTCGCCGCCGCCTCGGTGAAGGTGATCGCACCCATCCAGCGCTGGGCCGCCCTGCTGTCCGAGATCCCGGCATGTCCCGGCGGAGTCCGCCTGGAGTCCCGGCCGGCGGACCTGCCGGAATAGTCGCCCGCCCCGCGGCTGGAGGCGCTGCGCAAGTCGAGGCACGGTTGGCGGAAAGCGCCCCATGACCTAAGGTCAATCGGGTAAACGGCGCGGAACCTTGCGGTTCCCAGCCAGCCGCCGACCGCCAGACGAGGACCTTCCGTGCACGCCCATCGCCTGCTGCCTCTCACCCTTTCCTTCCTGCTCGCTCCCGGCGCCTTCGCCGCCGCTCCGCCAGCCGCCGAGTTGCTGCGCCAGGCCGAGGCCGAACGCCCGGCCTACCTCGACACGCTCCGGCAACTGGTGGCGGTGGACAGCGGCACCGGCCAGGCCGAAGGCCTGGGCCAGTTGTCCGCGCTGCTCGCCGAACGCCTGCAAGCCCTCGGCGCACAGGTACGCAGCGCACCGGCGACACCCTCGGCCGGCAACAACCTGGTAGCCACCTTCGACGGCACCGGCAGCAAGCGCTTCCTGCTGATGATCCACTACGACACCGTGTTCGCCGCCGGCAGCGCCGCCGCGCGTCCCTTCCGCCAGGACGCCGGGCGCGCCTATGGACCCGGCGTGGCCGACGCCAAGGGTGGCGTGGCGATGGTGCTGCACGCCCTGGCCCTGCTCAAGCAGCAAGGCTTCAAGGACTACGGGCGGATCACCGTGCTGTTCAATCCCGACGAGGAAACCGGTTCCGCCGGCTCGAGGCAACTGATCGCCGAGCTGGCCCGCCAGCAGGATTACGTCTTTTCCTACGAGCCACCGGACCGGGACGCGGTGACCATCGCCACCAACGGCATCAACGGCCTGTTCCTCGATGTGAAGGGCCGTGCCTCGCACGCCGGCTCGGCGCCCGAGCAGGGCCGCAACGCTCTTCTCGAACTGTCGCACCAGCTGCTGCGTCTCAAGGACCTCGGCGATCCGGCGAAAGGCACCACGGTGAACTGGACCCTCGCCAGCAGCGGCGAGAAACGCAACATCATCCCCGCCGAGGCCTCGGCGGAAGCCGACATGCGTTATTCGGACCCGGCCGAGAGCGAAAGGGTGCTGGCCGACGCCCGGAAGCTGATCGGCGAACGCCTGGTCGCCGGTACCCAGGTCAGCGTGCGTCTCGACAAGGGCCGCCCACCGCTGGTGAAGAACCCCGCCTCGCAGCGCCTGGCGGAAACCGCGCAGGTGCTCTACAGCCGAATCGGCAAGCGCATCGAACCGGTGGCCATGCGTTTCGGCACCGACGCCGGCTACGCCTACCAGCCCGGCAGCGACGGGCCGGCGGTACTGGAAACCCTCGGCGTGGTCGGCGCCGGCCTGCACAGCGAGGCGGAATACCTCGAACTGTCCAGCATCGCCCCGCGCCTGTACCTGACGGTAGCGCTGATCCGCAGCTTGTCCGCCGAATAGCGTCGACGCCGGTGAGCGTGGTTCAGCCTCAGGTGCGGAAGCGGCCGAGCACCACGCGCAAGCCAGCCATGTGCTCCTTGACCCGCTGGTTGGCCGAGAGCACCGCCGCGGTCCCTTCGTGGGCCTGCTCGGAGAGTCCGGAAACGTTGGTGATGTTGCGGTCGATGTCCTGGGCCACCTGACTCTGCTCTTCGGCGGCGGTGGCGATCTGCTGGTTGAGGCCATCCAGTTCCTCGACGGTGCCGACGATCCGCCCCAGCGCCTGGGCCGCGCTGTCGGCCTCGGCGAGGTTGCTCTGGGCGTGGCTGGCGCTGCCACGCATGGCGGCGACCGCCTGGTTGGCGCCATCCTGCAACTGCTCGATCAGGCCCTGGATCTCCTGGGTCGACTGCTGGGTGCGGTTGGCCAGCGAACGCACCTCGTCCGCTACCACCGCGAAGCCGCGCCCGGCCTCCCCTGCCCGCGCCGCCTCGATGGCGGCGTTGAGCGCGAGCAGGTTGGTCTGCTCGGCGATGCTGCTGATCACCGTCAGTACCTGGCCGACGCTGCCGGCATGCTGGTGCAGGGTGTTCAGCGCCAGAGCGGTGTGTTCCAGTTCTGCCGCCAGCGCGCCGGTCTGGCCGCTGGCGTGCTCCACCAGGCGCCGCCCCTCGTGGGCCAGGGCCGCGGCGTCGCGGGTGGACTGTGCCGCATGGTTGGCGTGACGGGCGACCTCGGCGACGGTGGCGCTCATCTCGTTCATCGCGGTGGCCACCTGGTCGAGATCCTGGTGCTGGCGCGCCACCTGGTCGCCGGCGCCGAGCGCCTGTTCCAGCGCCTCGGCCACGTCGCGGTCGGTCTGCTCCGCGCTGCGCTTGACGTCGGCCAGCAGGCCGCTGACGTCCTGGCGCATCCGCTCGTAGCCGGCGACGATGCGCCCGATCTCGTTGTCGGCGTGGCCCGCCGCCAGGGCATGGGTGAAGTTCGCCGCGCCGACCTCGGTCAGCGCCACCTCCAGCCCGCGCAGCTGGCGCATCAGCGGCGCTAGGCCGAACTGCCGGCCGAGCACCACCAGCACCAGGATCGCCAGCAGGCAGCCGAAGGCGATCCACATCTGGCGGTGCTGGACGCTGTCGGCGCGCGCGCTCATCAGCGACACCAGCCTGTTCAGCTCGCGCAGCAGCTCGGCGGAACGCTGCGCGAAATCATGCAGGTCGACCCGGCTGGCGGGCTGCGCCACCTGGTCGAGCAACGTCCGGTAGCCGCCCCAGATCTGCTCGACCTTCCGCCGCTGGGCGGCGATCTCCGGCGCACCCATCCGGCTGACGTTGCGCTCGGCATTGCCCGCCTCCAGGTCGGCGGCCGAACGCTCGTACTGGGCGATGGTCGCGGCCAGCGCCTGCGCGTCGCCGGCACCGAGGCGCAACTGCAGGGCCTCGCTGGCCATCTTCTGGCTGAGCATGCGCTGCGCCCCGGCCACGTTGATGGTTTCCGGCGAGACCGACATGCTCAGGTACAACGCCACCGACGCGCAGGCAGCCAGGCCGAACATCAACGCGTAGGACAGCAGGAACTGGGCGTTCAGGGTCTTCAGCCCGAGCCCCCGCAGGATCCGATCGAACACTCTGGCGACGCTTTCGTTCATTGGCTTTACCCCACTGGACTACAGAAACCGATAACCACCCCATCGGCCCGGCGCGTCCCGGCTTGAGCAGCCACTCCCGCGCGTGCGCCGCGGCGGCGCCCGTCACCACGGCGCCAGCCCGCGGCCGGCGGGGTTTCAAGGCAGTTTGCCGCTGCGGCAACCGGACGCGCCCTGTAAACTCTGGCAGGTCGTCCGGCGCCAGCCGCGCCAGCCGCGCCGGCGGCGCCCAGGAACTACTGCCCGCAAGGATGCCCGCGTGATCCCCGTCGCTCCGATTTCCCTGACTGTCCTGCTGATCTACCTGCTCTCCACGGTCGCCGGCCTCTGGCTGCTGGCCTGGCTGTTGCTCCTGGCCTTCAGCCCACGCGCGCGCCAGCGCCTGCGCCGCCACTGGCCGAGCCGCGGCCTGCTGCTGGTGCTCCTGCTGGTCCCGCTCGGGCTGCGCGCCTGGCTGGAGATCGGCCTCTGGCAGTACCAGCGCGAACGGGCGCGCGAAGAGGCGGCGCATACCGCGGTACTCGAGCACCCGGCCCGCCTGGGCGGCATCGGGATGCCCGCCGGCACCCGCTTGAAGCTGGAGCTCAGGCAGCAGCCGGAAAGCTTCCGCGAAGCCGAGTTCCCCGCGCCGGTGATGATCCGCGGCGTCGCCACCCGCCACCTGCAACGCTGGCTGCAGAGCGAGCACGAGAACCCGCAGGACCCCTGGACAACCACCGGCGTCCATCCCACCTCGATCCGCCTGCGCGGCGACGGCGTCGCCGAGATCGACGGCTGGCGCTGCGACGCCAGCCAGGAAATCGCCTTCGCCAGCGAGCGCGACGGTCGCCCCGCCGCCTTCGAGCATTGCAGCCTGGCGGCCGGCAACCGCGCCGGCGCCATCGAGTTGCCCGCCGGCGCGCGCCTGTTTGCCAGCGACGGCATGGTCTACACCGACGGCTACCGCGACGCCGAGCGCTGGCGGGTGATGCCGGAAACAGGCCAGCAGGTCTCGGTGCACGGCATCGCGCTGAGCGGCGGGGCGCTGGCCTTCGACCGCCAGCGCAAGCTCTACGGTCTCGGCGGCACGCTACTGGCCGCACCACTGCAACTGGGCGATTGGCACTATCCGGCCGGCACCGAGGTCAGCCTTTCGCCGCGCGCCGCCTGGCACACGCGGCATCCCCAGGCGTGGTTGTTCAGTCCCGGCCACGAAGCGGCCCGGCACACCTCCGGCGCGCGCCTGGAGCATGGCGCTTCGCTGTTGCAGGCGCTGGACGGACGAGAGCTGGAACGACTCGGCAATCGCGAGGCCGGGATTCTCGACTTCATCGAACTGGACGTCGGCGAAGCCCCCTGAGGTTGCATGCGGCTAGCGCGGGCTCAGCCGGCAGCGATGGGCCACACAGGCGCCGCTCAGCCGCAGGCCATCCGCCAGCGGCTGCTCGCGCAGGGTCTCGCCGGTGACCAGCCGCGCCACCAACGGTCATCGCCACCAACGGTCATCGCCGCCAGCCAGCACCGCCGCGCCAGTGGCGCTCCATGTTCGAGCACGCCAGGAACGCCTACGCCGTTCTCCAACGGCTCGCCCGGAGATCACCTGGAAGCGCGCTGCCCAGGCCCCTCGCCCTCAGCGGAGCCTCGCGCGCGCGAAAGCCCGCACCGCTTCGCTTGCCGCATGGCGAAACACGACTAGCCTTACCCTTGTGACTTTCTCCTATGGTGGTCACGGGAGTCCCCGGGGGTCGCTCATCCCCCCGGGGCTTCCCCCGCCCTGCTGCCTCTCTCCTCCTTGATACAGCAGCCTTTCGCCGTTCAACGAGGACAAACGATGAAACTCAGCATTGTCGCCGTGAGCCTGCTGGCCATGGCCGGGGTGCTCATGTGCACCTATCTGATCCTGAAAGCGCTCGGCGCCATCTGAAGCCGCGGGTACGCCAGGGCTATGGCGTCCCGGGCACAGATCGGTCACGCTGCGCACCTGTAGCTGCCTTTCTCCCGAGGGGAAGAGACGGACCTTTCCGATGAACGACAGAGGCCATGGATGAATAAAAGCCCCTTTCTTCTGCTGACGCTGGCCCTGCTCCTCGTGGCCTGCGGTCCCGACCAGCTGGTTTCCGACCTGCCGTCGCCCGACGGGCGATACCACGTCGAGCTGCGCAAATGCCCAGAGAACGGCTTGTTGAGCCGGGGCGAAGTGATACAGGTTTCCCTGCTCGTAGCCGGCGTCTCGGAAAAGTGCAGCTCGGCACTGAACGCCCTCGCGCAGTTCGACCTGCGCGCCACCGCGGATGAATTGCAGCTGGAGTGGCTGTCCAATACCGAGTTCCGCGCCTGGCACCCGACGTTCAATCCCCAGTACGGGCCGGAGATATCGCGCCAGCAGGGCAAGGCTCCGGTGCGGATGGTGTTTGCACCGAAGCGCTGAGCCCGTTCATCGCTCGCGCTGCGTGCCCAGGTCGGCAAACGACCAGGCGCGCCGCCCGCCGCCTGCCCGGACCGCGCACCGCCCTGGCGATTGGCGAGCGCGTAGTGCAGCGGTTCCCTCCAAGGCACGAGGTCGATCATCCAGCGCAGCGCTCTTTCTCCGGTACTGCCGGCTGGGGCACGCACGCCGCCGCGCTGGAGGGCAGCAACAGGGCGTAGACAGGGAAGACCAGCAGCCCGGGCGCATTCATGGAGGAGTCGCCGTGGTTGTCGAGCGCTAGCCAGCACGGCACCAGGAAAGCGGCCACCAGCGCGAAGCTGAGCCCGGGCTGATGCGGCCATAGCACTTCATCGACATCCTCCGAGCCCCTCGACCGATATCGGGTCCGGTCGGGACGGTTCAGGGTTTCCGGGGCTCGTTGCCGAGCAGACGATCGAGTTCACCCATGACGCGATCGTTCTTCGCCTCCTCGAGCTTGCGCCGGGCCTCGGCGAGATTGGCCTGGGCACGCTCCATCTCGACCATGCCGACGGCGGTGATCACCGCCTGCAACGGCACGCCCCTGCCGGCGGAACGCATGCCGTTGCGTTCGCGTTCCTGCGGCGCGCAGATGAACCGTAGGGCTGCTTCATGGCTTTCGTTGGGCAGCGGAGTCCAGCCCTTGGCGAAGGTGAACTGGAGGTTCGTGGGTTCCCCGCGGTTGGAGAAGGTCTTGGCGTTGACTACCTTCACCTCTCGCGTATCGCAGCGGTACTGGTGCGCACTGAGCAGATGGAAGGAGTCGAACAGCATGGCGATCTGCAATTGCCAGGCGTTCTCGATGCCTGGCACCGGGGCCAGCGAGTCGGCATCGGCCAGGAATACGTCAAGCTCGGCAGGGTCGTCGCCCTTGCGTACCACCCACCAGTCTTCGGCCCAGGCATGGCCGGAGGCGGCCAGCAGGGCGGCGCACAGCCAAGTCGCGGCGCTGCGGGAAACCTTGCGATATACGTTCATGTCACCTTCCTGTGGGGAAATACGCCCTGTCGATAGTGGGCAGGGGCGGCACCCTGCGCCCTGAACGAATAGCGCTATTTCAATGACAGCGGCACACCCCAGACCGGGTCCTCCATGCCCTGCTTGCGCAGCGGCGTGATCTGCAGGGGCTGGAGCCTGGACAGCAGTTGCCGGTGCCTGTCGCCCAGGCTCCGCTGCGCGATCAGGGACTGCGTGAACTCCATCGGCGCCGGCCAGGTGTAGACGGTCAGGTTCTCGAGCGGGCACTCGATCTTCTTCGGATCGATGGCCCGGCACTTCGACTGCTGGTACTTGTAGCCGGGGGTCTTCAGGTGCATGCGCGGCGCCAGCAGCAACTGCCCGCCCTGCACGGTGAAGCTGGCCAGCGCCTTGTCGAGCGGCAGCCGCGCCTGGACCTTGATCGAGGGCACGTCGCGGGAGTCGGTCTGCTGGTAATAGCCGGCCTGGGAGCCTTGGGTCGTCTGCGTGTATTGCTGCTCGCCCCAGCTCACGCAGGCGCCCGAGGCCATATGCACGGCGGTACAGACCTTCTCGGTCTTGATCTCGCTGCCATAGGTGGCATCTTTCCAGACGTCTTCCCGGTAGTACTCGCGATACAGCTCCGGCGACAGGTACGCGGTGCCGTTGGCGCCACGGCCCGAGCCGGGCGGACCGCCGCGGGCGCCGACCTGGTCGAGCAAGCCATGGATCTGGTAGTCGTCGCCGCCGGTCAGCAGGTATTTGCCGGGCGGCAGGATATGCACCTCGAAGGCCTTGAACAGGTAGGTCTCGTCGGGCTTCCGCTGTAGCGCGTTGGTCTGGAACTTGCGGCCGAAGGTCACCTTCGGGTCTTTCTCGTACTCCCAGATCGCCGTAGGCGTCCATTGGGTCATGGTCAGGGCATCGCTCAGCGACTTGTGCGGCATCACGTCGGCCACCAGCACCACGGCCATGTTCCCCTTCAGCGCCTGGTCCACCAGGTCCAGCATCTGCGCGTTGCGCGGATCGTCCATGCTGCCGTAGACGCCCGAATCGAGGTCCGACACGCAGCCTGAGAGGGAAAGGGAAAGCAGCAAGGCGGCGGGCAGGGCTAAACGCGGGCGAGGCAGTCTCATGTATCGATCCTTGACAGAGGCTGGGGCATGGAGCAGCCATATTACTGAGTGGGGGTGGGAGCGCAATATTGCAGATGAACTAGCCTGGCAGCGGAAACGAACTAAACACCTGGCAGGGAACCCGGCAGGAGCGGCCTTCGTCTGCGTCGTCAAAGGGATGCGCGCCGGCAACGGCATCTGGCACGGCAAGGAACTGTCGGCCTCTGACGCTCCGCGGACCCAAGGCTTTCAACTCTAGTTGGCTTTACCCCCCGAACTCGAAAACAGCGAGCCGGACGGCCGCTTCATCGAAGCCGAGCAGACGCCCCAGGTTGGCCCGGCACGCATCATCACTGGCGTGTACGAAGGCGCACAAAGCCCAGTGCCCGCGCCGCAGGGCATCAACTGCCTGCTCATCACCCTGCGTCCCGGCGAACGCTGGACGTATCAGCCGCCTGCCGGGCATACCGTCGGCTGGCTGGCACTCACCAAGGGCCAGCTTGAAGTCGGCGCGTCTATCCGTACTGGCGAGCTGGTGGTATTCGAGCCGGGCGAAACGCCGATCACCCTCGAAGCCTCTGGCAGCCTCGACTCTGTGTTCCTGCTCGCCTCGGCGGTGCCGCATCCGCACGATCTGCACTTGGGCAACTACTCGGTGCATACCTCGGCGCAGGCGCTCGAGAAAGGCCAGCGCCGCATCGCTGAGCTGGCGCAACTGATGGAGGAAGCTGGCAATCGGAACACGCCATCGGGGACAATCCCTGTTTTCCGCTGAAATGGCATTTCTCCTACGCGCAGCATCTATCGCAGTGATGAAACTAGCTGGATGTCACAACAAACAAATCCGGCGTCCTCTAGGACGCCTCGCGATTCGCCCCATTACTCGTGCCGGGGATAACCTGGACCGTATCGACATTCAGCACGAGAACGCCGTTTCATGGACAAGTCGGAGTGCGTGATACCAGTGTTTCAGGCTGCTTTTATGAGAGCAGAGCATGGCGAACGATCCGGTGTTTCGGATGTTAATGAGCACTATTCATACCACCGCAGCCATCGGAGCGGGGATGCGGTGGCCAGCTTGCGGGCGATAATCGTCCATATTAGGGGCGTGGATGATGCGGATCGCTCGGGCGGGATCGCATAGCCGCCTGCCGGCTGAAGAATTAATACAACCGTGCGTTCCGGTTGCTACCGGCGCTAGGTCGAGACGACAATACTCGACGCGTGCTTGTGGCCGATACCTATGCGGGTTCGCACCGCCGACATGATCGACAGCATAATAATCTGCGCGCACCATTGTGTGATTACCTAGCAAACCGAGCGATGGAAGGGGTCGGATCTATTTCCGTACTCTAGTTTTCAATCAAGGGAACCCACCAGCGCTGGATCAACCGCTCCCAGCCCCCGCCTTTCCCCATCCCTGATAGAATCCCCGCCCTGCTCCACTCTCCTTGCCGAAGTCCCGATGCGCCCAGAACCGACCACCGACCACGCCGCCCTCTCCCGCCGCTTCTCCGTTGCGCCGATGATGGACTGGACCGACCGCCATTGCCGCTTCTTCCTGCGCCAGTTGTCCCGCCACACCCTGCTCTACACCGAGATGGTCACCACCGGCGCGCTGCTGCACGGCGACCGCCAGCGCTTCCTGCGCCATGACGAATGCGAGCACCCGCTGGCGCTGCAACTGGGCGGCAGCGTGCCGGCGGAACTGGCGGCCTGCGCGCGGCTGGCGGAAGAGGCCGGCTACGACGAGGTCAACCTCAACGTCGGCTGCCCCAGCGACCGGGTCCAGCACAACATGATCGGCGCCTGCCTGATGGGGCATCCGGCGCTGGTGGCGGACTGCGTGAAGGCAATGCTGGATGCGGTGGAGATAGCGGTGACGGTGAAGCACCGCATCGGTATCAACGGGCGCGACAGCTATGCCGAGCTCTGCGATTTCGTCGGCCAGGTGCGCGAGGCCGGCTGCCGGAGCTTCACCGTGCATGCACGGATCGCCATCCTCGAAGGGCTCTCGCCCAAGGAAAACCGCGAGGTGCCGCCGCTGCGCTACGAGGTCGCGGCGCAATTGAAGAAGGACTTCCCGGACCTGGAGATCGTCCTCAACGGCGGCATCAAGACCCTCGAGGCCTGCCGCGAGCACCTGCAGACCTTCGACGGCGTGATGCTCGGTCGCGAGGCCTACCACAACCCCTACCTGCTGGCCGCGGTGGACAGCCAGTTGTTCGGCAGCGAAGCGCCGCCGCTCAGTCGCAGCGAGGCCTTGCTCCGTCTGCGTCCGTACATCGAGCGACACCAAGCCGAAGGCGGCGCGATGCATCACGTGACCCGCCATATCCTCGGCCTGGCCCAGGGCTTCCCCGGCTCGCGGCGCTTCCGCCAACTGCTCTCGGTGGACGTGCACAAGGCCGCCGATCCGCTGCGGGTTTTCGACCAGGCGCTGGAACTTCTGGCGGGGCGATAGCTCCCATTGAGCCGCGCCTGCGGCTCGGGTAAGGTCGGGGAATTCTTCTTCCCAAGAACCCACCTGACAAGACCTCGCCATGACTTCGAAGCTGGAACAACTCAAGCAATACACCACGGTGGTCGCCGACACCGGCGACTTCGATGCCATTGCCCGCCTGAAGCCGGTGGACGCCACCACCAACCCCTCGCTGCTGCTCAAGGCCGCCGCCCTGCCGCGCTACGCCGAGCACCTCCGCCAGGCCACCGCGGGTAGCGGCGGCGACGCCGGACTGGCTTGCGACCGCTTCGCCGTGGCAGTCGGCAAGGACATCCTCGGGGTCATTCCGGGGCGGATTTCCACCGAGGTCGACGCACGCCTGTCGTTCGACAGCGAGGCCACCCTGGCCCGCGCCCACCGCCTGGTCGAGCTGTACGAGGAGCAGGGGGTCGGCCGCGAGCGGGTGCTGATCAAGATCGCCTCGACCTGGGAAGGCATCCGCGCCGCCGAGATCCTCGAGCGCGAGGGCATCCAGACCAACCTGACCCTGCTGTTCTCCTTCGCCCAGGCGGCGGCCTGCGCGGACGCCGGGGTGTTCCTGATCTCGCCGTTCGTCGGGCGCATCTACGATTGGTACAGGAAGAGCGAGAACCGCGACTATGTCGGCGCCGAAGACCCTGGCGTGCGTTCGGTCTCGCGCATCTACCGTTACTACAAGGCCAACGGCTACAAGACGGTGGTGATGGGCGCCAGCTTCCGCAACCTCGGCCAGATCGAGCAACTGGCCGGCTGCGACCGCCTGACCATCAGCCCCGACCTGCTGCAGCAACTGGCCGATAGCCAGGGCGAATTGCCGCGCCTGCTGCTGCCGGGCGACGGCGAGCCGCGCCAGGTGCTCGACGAGAGCGCGTTCCGCTGGCAGATGAACGAAGACGCCATGGCCACCGAGAAGCTGGCCGAAGGCATCCGCCTGTTCGCCCGCGACCAGGAAAAGCTCGAATACCAGTTGGCGACCCGCCACTGATCGCCGCTGCCGGCGGGACGCGCATGCAGGGCGTCCCGTTCCGGCGCAACGGAGGATTCAGCAGGAATTCGGGAAGGGATCGACCGGTTAATGGCGCTCCAGGGCGCTGACCAGGTCGTGGAAGGCTTCGCGGTTGGATTCGTTGAGGCCCATCAGGATGCGGTGCGCCTCCAGGACCTTGTCGCGCACCACCTCTTCGGACTGGTCCTGTGGCGGCAGGTCGGACAGGCATTCCGGGCACGGAACCGGACGGTCGACGATGTTGAACACCTGATCGAAGCCCATCGACTGCAACAGCCGGGTGATATCCGGGTTGGTGGTCACCAGCGTCGGCAGCAGGCCGATCTTCTGGCGCGAGAGGATGGAAAGCTTGGCCAGCAGGCCGAGCGTCGTGCTGTCGATGCTCTGGGTTTCCGTCAGATCGATGATGATCGCCGAGAAATTCAGCGCAGCGAAGATCTTTTCGATGGTGGAATCCAGGGCCGAACACAGCGTCAGGCGAACTTCACCGACGAATTTCAGAACGAACGAGCCGTTCTGCTCGGCGAACTGGATTTTACCGGTACTCATGCAAGGTTCCTGCTCAACACCAGCAAGGCGATATCATCCGGCATCTCCGCCAGGTTGGCCAGTCCGAAGACCTGGCGCAGCCCGTCGAGGGTGCCTCCGGCGGCGGCCACCTGTTCCGGCAGCGATGCCTCTTTCTCCTTCAGCGTAGCTCCTGGCAGCACATCGAGGATGCCATCGGAGAACAGAGACAGGCTGAAGGAAGCGGGCAACTCCATGACCCGGTCGTCATAGGTCGCATCGTCGAACAGGCCGACCGGCAGGCCACGGCCTTCCAGGTAGCGCGCCTGACCTTCGACATACAGCACCGGCAACGGCAGGTGGCCGCCGATGCTGTAGATCAGGCTGTTCTTCTCCAGGTCGATGACCCCGCCGAGCATGGTCACGTGCTTGCCCAGCTTGGTATTGATCAGCCCGCGGTTGATGTGCGCCAGCACCTCGGACGGCTTGAACTCCGGCAGGGTGCCGTTGCGCCGCGACTCGTAGAGCAGCCGGGTGGTCATGAACTTCAGCAGCACGGTGACGAAGGCCGAGGAGGCGCCGTGGCCGGAAACGTCGGCCAGGTAGAACGCCACGCGCCGCTCGTCGACGCGGAAATAGTCGACGAAGTCACCGGAGAGATACAGCGAGGGAATGATCCGGTGGGAGAACTCCAGGCCCTCGATGCTCCAGGGCGTTACCGGCAGCATGTTCATCTGCACCTGGCGACCGGCGTTCTGGTCCTCCTGGAGCAGGTTCAGGCTGGCCTGCAGCTCGCGGTTGGCGGCTTCCAGCTTGTCCCGGTAGCGCTGGTTCTCCACCCGCAGGTGGGCCCGATCCAGCGCCCGGCGTACCGAGTGCTCGAGCACCGCGAGGTCTTCCAGGGGCTTGATCAGGTAATCGGCAGCGCCCAGGCGCAAGGCTTCCACCGCATCGTTCATCACGCCGGCGCCGGAGAGCACGATGATCGGGGTTTCCGATGCGGTTTCACGGATACGGCGGATCAGTTCGAGACCATCGATCTGCGGCATGCGCAGGTCGCAAATGACCAGGTCCGGCTGTTCGCTTTCGAAGATCTGCAGGCCCTGCAGACCGTTGGTGGCCTGCAACACCTTGAAGCTGCTGTCTTCCAGGTAGGCGGCGAGGCTCTCGCGCACCACCTCGTCGTCATCGATGATCAGCAGCGTGGCACTGACTTTATGCATGGGTCATCCAGGCAAACGGCGCCGGAAACAGTGGGTCTGGGCGCTTGTTGTAAGTGACAACAGCGCGGCTACGGGGTTCGACAAGGCGCAGACGGTACTCCCATCCGTTAAGCAGTTCAAGCCGTTGACCTTTGCCGGAAAATCCGCACTTGTCCGAACGTTCCCGTCCGCAAGGTATAAACTTTGACGATAATCGCCAGGATTGCCAGCTGCCCTCCCATCGCGCCCGACCACGAGGAACCGCCCATGCAGCCCATCGAGCACAACTACAGCGAGAAGCGCGACTTCATCCGCATGAAGCTCGACACCCCGGTCACCATCCGCTGCCAGGGCCGCGAGTCGCTTGCCCTGTGCCGCGACCTGTCCGCCAGCGGGCTGTTGCTGGAAGCGCAAAGCGACCTGGCGCCAGGCGACCGCCTGCAGGTGAGCATCCCATCCACCCACGAAACGCTCAGCGGCCTGGAGCTGGAAGCCCGGGTGGTGCGCTGCGAGCGCCTGGGGCCGGGACGCCAGACGCTGGGCCTGAGCATCGTCGCGATCCACTGAAACGACGAAAGGCGGCCCGCCGGGCCGCCTTTGCCGTGTCGCGCAAGCGACTGGCTAGAAGTCGTCCTCCACCTCGCCGTCCTTGACCTTGAACTCGCGGTTCTGCAGGTAGGCGTTGCGGATGAAGATGTACTTGTCGCCGCTGATCAGTTTCTCCGACTTCAGCAGGTTGGCGCGGGTGTCGACCGTGTTGATGCCGAACATCACGTTGCGTGCGCGTACGTCGTCCATGTAGTGGTAAGGGCCGACGTAGATATCCGGAATCTTCGCCGGCGCGTCGCGCAGCGTGCTCGGGCCGAGCAGCGGCAGCATGACGTACGGGCCGCTGCCGACACCCCAGTAGCCCAGGGTCTGGCCGAAGTCCTCGTCGTTGCGCTGCAGCCCCATCGGGGTCGCCACGTCGATCAAGCCAGCCAGACCGAAGGTGCTGTTGAACAGCAGCCGGCTGGTGTCCACGCCGGCGTTGCGGAACTTGGCCTGCAGCAGGTTGTTGGCCAGGTTCTTCACGTCGCCGATGTTATTGAAGAAGTTGTGCACCCCATCCTGGACGAAGTTCGGGGTGACCTTCTGGTAGCCCTGGGCCAGCGGTTTCAGCGCATAGGTGTCCAGGGTGTCGTTGAAGGTGAAGATGGGCCGGTTGATGCTTTCCCAGGGGTCCTCTTCGCTGGCCGCCAGGGACAGCGTGGGTGCCAATGCGAGGCTGGCGCAAGCCAGGATTCGGGCACTACGTTCGATCCAGTTCACGCCGCGGGCGCGCATTGCTGTATCTCCTTTGCATGACTAGTCTTGGCCGCCAGCGCGGCCTCAGCGTGCGCGCAGTATATAGGCTCGCATTGAGTTTGAGACTAGAAGAGTTACGAGATGGCTGACAGACAATTGCTATACACCGCCCATATCCCGGTACGCTGGGGCGACATGGACAGCTACGGCCACGTCAACAACACCCTCTATTTCCAGTACCTGGAAGAAGCCCGGGTGGCCTGGTTCGAGTCCCTCGGCATCAGCCTGGAAGGCGCCGCGGAGGGCCCGGTGGTGCTACAGAGCCTGCACACCTACCTGAAGCCGGTGGTCCACCCGGCCACCGTGCTGGTGGAACTCTACGCCGGCGCGCTGGGCACCAGCAGCCTGGTGCTGGAGCATCGCCTGGGCACCCTGGAAGACCCGCGGACCACCTATGGCGAAGGCCACTGCAAGCTGGTCTGGGTGCGCCATGCGGAAAACCGCTCGACGCCACTGCCGGATAGCATCCGCGCGACGATCGCCTGACTCAGCCCCCCGGATACGCCGCGTCGAGCACGATTTCCAGGGCGTCCGGGCGCCAGAACTCCTGGTCGAACTCGACCACCCGCTGCCCCTCGGCATAGCTCGAGCGCTCCAGGTACAACGCCGGGGAGCCCGGCGCCAGTTGCAGCGGCTCGGCCTGCGCGGCGTTCAGCGCGGTCGGGTGCATCGCCAGTTGGCAACGCGTCGGCTGCAGGCCGAAGCGCTCGCGCAGCAGGTTCATCAGCGAGGTGTCGAGGTCGTGTTCGAGCAGGCCGGGGCACCAGTCGGCGTCCAGGGCGATCAGCTCGATCAGCACCGGGCGCTCGTCCACCCAGCGCCGCCGCTGCAGGAAATACACCGGCGCGGCGTCCTCCAGCCCCATCCGCTTGGCCAGCCAGGCGCCGGCGGCGCGCCGCTCGGCGTGCAGGGTCTCGGTGCGCGGCTGGCGTCCCTGGGCGCTGACGTACTCCATGAAGCCGGTGGTGCGGGTCGGGTTGTAGCGGATCCGTGGCGGCGCGACGAACCAGCCACGGCGGTTCTCGCGGTAGACCAGGCCTTCGGTTTCCAGCTGCTGCAAGGCTTCACGGAGGGTAATGCGGGTGCACAGGAAACGCTCGGCCAGCTCCCGCTCGGAAGGCAGCTTCACCTGTAGCACGCCCCGGGCGATATCCGCCGCGAGCTGATCGCGGATGCGCAGGTACTGACGAGATTGATCGACCGGCATGACAGCCTCGCTGATTAAGACCGGCCGATTATAACGACAGCCCGTCGGCCTATCGCCAGTGCCATGAAAACGTCACGGCGGCGTCACAAAACCCCTCTAGTCTGGCCTAGACCATTTGCCAGATGCCTCCTGCATGCCCATTCCCGACGACCTCCCGCCTTTCACCGCCCTGCTCTTCGGCCTGTCCGGCAGCCTGGTGGACTTCGGCGCGCGAAGCCTGCCCCTGGCGCTCCTGCGCAGCCACCCGCAAAGCTCCGCCGAAGCGCTCCATGACGCCGGCCAGTGCCCCTTCACCGAGGCACAGGAGCGGTTGCTGCGGCGCAAGCCAAACAGGAACGAGCGTCAGCGCCTCGAACAGGCCCTCGAGGAAGCCGCGCAGGAACAGGCCGAAGCCATCAGCGGCGCCGCAGCGCTGCTGCAAAGCCTGGACGCACAGCGAATTCCCTATGCCTGGCAGGAAGAGCTACCCGAGCCGGTGTGCCGGCGCCTCGCCGCGCCGCTCGGCCAACCCGACGCCCTGGCGCCTCTCGATGGCGCCCGTCCCTGGCCGGCGCCCGACGGTTGCTGGCAGGCCCTCGCCCGGTTGGGTATCGAACGCCTCGACGGCTGCGTGCTGGTCAGCGCCCGACCGCGCCAATTGCAGGCCGGCCTCAACGCCGGACTGTGGACCATCGGCCTGGCCGCCAGCGGGCCGCTGTGCGGCCTCGCCCCGGCCGACTGGGATGCCCTCGGCCATGCCGAGCGCGATCGCCTGCGCGCCGACGCCACCCTGGAACTGTACCGCCTGGGCGTGCATTCCGTGATCGACCATCTGGGCGAGCTGCAACCCTGCCTGCACGACCTCGCCGTTCGCCGCCTGAAAGGAGAAAAACCATGAGCCGCGTCCGTCATCGCTTCCTCGACGAACTGGCCGAACGCTTCGCCAGCCACGGCGCCGAACCCTACGGCGAAGCCGTCAGCCAGGCCGAGCACGCCCTGCAGTGCGCGACCCTGGCCGAGCGCGCCGGCTGTTCGGACAGCCTGGTGGTCGCCGCGCTGCTGCACGACATCGGCCATCTCTACGAAGACCCCGCGCAGATCGACGAAGAAGACCTGCGCCACGAGGAGGCCGGTGCTCGCCTGCTGCGCGAACTGTTTCCCGAGTCGGTGTGGCAACCGGTGCGCCTGCACGTCTCGGCCAAGCGCTTCCTCTGCGCGGTGGACCCGAGCTACCACGCCAGCCTGTCACCGGCCTCCCGGCACAGCCTGGTGCTGCAAGGCGGGCCGTTCGACGAACGCGCCGCCGCGGCCTATATCAAGGCGCCCTACGCCCAAGACGGGCTGACCCTGCGCCGCCTCGACGACCTGGCCAAGGATCCGGCCATGCGCACCCCCGAACTGCCGCACTTCTTCCCGCTGCTCGAACGCCTGCTGCGAATTGACCGGGATCGCGCACAACTGCGCCCGACAGGTTAATCTGTCGGCATGGACGGACCTTTCGGCAGTCGCCGAAGGTCCACCGAAGACTTGTACGTCGAGGGAAATACCATGCCGAAAGAGAGTCTGCTGCGCGAACTGTCCGCCCTGCGCGAGCAACTGGAGCAACAACCGCCGCTCAACGAAGAGCAGCGCGCCGAACTGGAACTGCTGATCCGCGACATCGAGCTGAAGCTGGCCAACGAAGACGCGCTCAACGAGGGTAGCCTGGTGGACGGGGTCAACCTCGCCGTCGAGCGTTTCGAGGTCAGCCACCCGACCCTGGCCGGCACGCTCCGCTCCATCGTCCAGAGCCTGGCCAACATGGGCATCTGAACGGCTCCCCCGCAATGAAAAGCCCCGGCATGGCCGGGGCTTTTTCGTATCCGCGTGTTGCCGGAACTACTGGCGAACCAGGCGACGGTTGTCCGGCGCCACGTCGACCAGGCTGCGGTAGGGGTTGATGTCCAGGCCGCCGCGACGCACGTAGCGGGCGTACACGGTCAGCGCCTGCGGCTGCAGCAGGCGCCGCAGGTCGAGGAAGATGCGTTCGACGCACTGTTCGTGGAAATCCTGGTGCTGGCGGAAGGAAACCAGGTAGGCCAGCAGGCTGGCCGGGTCCAGCGCCGGGCCGCGGTAGTCGACCACCAGGGTGCCCCAGTCGGGCTGGCCGGTGACCGGGCAGTTGGACTTGAGCAGGTGGCTGTAGAGCTGCTCCTCGACGAACCGCCCGGCGTCGCAGCGCAGCAGTTCGGGACGCGGCCGCTCGTAACCGTCGACGGCGATCTCCAGCTCGTCGATGCAGCGCCCCGGCAGGCGCCCGACGCCCTCCTCCGCCACCTCGTCGAGGCTGCGCAGGCGCACGCCCACGGCGGCGCCGGCGGCGACCGAGAGATCCTTTTCCAGCACCGCGCGCAGGGCATCGCGGCTGTCGAAGGAAGACTGGTTCAGGGAGTTGAGGTACAGCTTGAACGACTTCGACTCGATGATGTTCGGCGAGTCCGCCGGGATCGAGAACTCGCCGATCGCCACCACCGGCTTGCCGGCCGGAGTCAGCCAGGACAGCTCGTAGCAGTTCCAGATGTCCACGCCGCGATACGGCAGGGTCGCGGCGCTGAGGCCGAGCTCGGCCCATTTCGCTGCGCGCGCGATGGGGAACAGCAGCGAGGGCGTGTAGCGGGAGACGTATTCGCTGGTCTTGCCCAGCGGCGAATGTTCGGCGGGATGGTGCATGGGGAAACCTGCTGGATCGATCGCGCAGGGCCCTTCCCCGCGCGCCGCGCCGCATTGGCGGGCGGCGGCAAGTGTATACGGATCGGCCGGCATCTTCACGCCGGCCGTCCGTTGGCTCAGGGCTGCACGCTCAGCTGCCCGACCATCCCGGCCTGGTAGTGGCCGGGGATGTTGCAGGCGAACTCCAGGCGGGTGGCCCTGGTGAAGGTCCAGGTCAGCTCGGCGCTCTTGCCCGGCTCGACCAGCACGCTGTTGGGGTCGTCGTGCTTCATCGCCGCCTGGCCGTGATCCATGCCGGCCATATCATGGCCCATCTGGCTGTGGTCCATCGCCGCCAGGCCGGTCGGGGTGAGCATGCCGGACTGCTGCATCTTCAGCATTTCCTTCTGGTGCTCGGCGTGCATCGTCGCGTCGCCCAGGTTGAACTCGTGCAGCAGCTTGCCTTCGTTCTTGAGTACGAAACGGACTGTCTCGCCAGGCTTGACCTCGATCGTTCGCGGCTTGAAGTACATGTCGCCGAGCACCACCTCGATGCTGCGGCTGGCCTGCGCGGCCTGGGCCGGCTTGCCGAAGGCCTGGCCGTGGGCCGGCGAAGCCTGGGCACTGGCGCCGAAAAGCACGCCGAGGACGATCAGGGAAGCGGGAAGCAGGCGGCGCGGAAACATACGGGGAATCTCCATCGGGTTGATGTCGCCTATCCTGTGCCGCTGCGCCTGCCGGCTGGCTGTCGGGAGCATTACATCTTTGTCAGCTTGCCGCCGCGTCGGGTGGCGGAGGCTAAGATCGGCCCCGGCGACACGGCCGGGCATAAAAAACCCGCCGACCGGAAACCAGGAAACCGGTGGCGGGTGAAGACGGGATCGGAGCCCTCCGTCATCCCGTGTGGAGCCGGGGGGTGGAAGAACTGGCGATCAGCAGTTTTCCTTGTCCTTCTTCGTCGCTTCGGCCTGCTTCGCCAGTTTTTCCTGGTGGGCGGCGCGGGCCTTGGCGGCCTGGGCCTGCATGCGCTCGAAGACGATGTCGCCGCCGCTGTCGGCCATGGCCGGTACGGTCGGGGCGAGGACCAGCAGGAATGCGAGGGTGGAGGCAGTGAAAATACGCATGGGAAGTCTCCTCGATGAGTTCCCCTGTAGTCTGCGCGGGGGCCACTGTCGCCCCCGTTACCCACTGATTACGATGCTGTCAGAAACAGGTCGGCGTGGCCGGCAAATGTAACGAGGGATGAACATGAAACTGCTGATCGTCGAAGACGAACCACGTATCGGCCAGTACCTGCGCCAGGGGCTCGCCGAGTCCGGCTACGCCGTCGACCTGAGCGACGACGGCAACGAGGGCGAGCAACTGGCCCTGGGCGGCGACTATGACCTGCTGATCCTCGACGTCATGCTGCCCGGCCGGGACGGCTGGCAGATCCTGCGCAGCGTGCGCGACGCCGGAATGACCGTGCCGGTGCTGTTCCTCACTGCCCGCGACGCCGTCGAGGACCGTGTGCGCGGCCTGGAACAGGGCGCCGACGACTACCTGGTGAAGCCCTTCGCCTTCGTCGAGTTGCTCGCCCGCGTGCGCACCCTGCTGCGCCGTGGCAACCAGCAGTTGCAGGAGACCACCCTGCAACTGGCCGATCTCGAACTCGACCTGCTGCGTCGCCGGGTGCAGCGCCAGGGCAAGCGCATCGACCTGACCGCCAAGGAATTCGCCCTGCTCGAACTGCTGTTGCGGCGCAGCGGCGAGGTGCTGCCCAAGTCGCTGATCGCCTCGCAGGTCTGGGACATGAACTTCGACAGCGACACCAACGTCATCGAGGTCGCCATCCGCCGCCTGCGCGCCAAGGTCGACGACGACTTCCCGCAGCGCCTGATCCATACCGTGCGCGGCATGGGCTACGTCCTCGAAGAACGCGACGAATGAGCGCCGGACTCGGTTCCCGGCTATCCCTCGGCGTCCGCCTGAGCCTGCTGTTCGCCGCCTGCACCGCGGCGGTCTCGCTGATCGCCGGGCTGATCTTCAGTCGTGCCATCGACGAACATTTCGTCGAGCTGGACTACCTGGCGATGAGCGCCAAGCTCGAGGTGTTCCGTGAGGAACTGCGCGGCCTCGCCTCTGAGGAACAGATGCGCCGGCGCGAAGGGGAGCTGCTGCGCGAACTGGGACGCCACCCCGACCTCGGGCTGCGCCTGAACGGCCCGGATGGCAGCCTCTGGTTCGAGCGCCTGCCGCAGCCTGCGCACCCCGGCCTGCCCGCCAACCGCGAACTCGGCGCACCGCTGAAACCCGGCGACGCGGCCTCGCCACGGCTCACCGTGATCCTCGACATCAGCCACCACCAGCACTTCCTGCAGCGCATGCGCCAGCTGATCTGGCTGACCATGAGCCTCTCGGCGCTGGCCACCGCGCTGCTCGGCGCCTGGGCCACCGGCGCCAGCCTGAGCCCGCTGCGGCGGATGCGCGAAGTGGCCGCGCGGGTTTCCGCCAACTCCCTCACCACCCGCCTCGACGCCAGCCGGATGCCGGAGGAGCTGCGCGGCCTGGCCGGCGAACTGAACGCCATGCTGGCGCGCCTGGAGGAAGCCTTCCAGCGCCTTTCGGCGTTCTCCGCCGACATCGCCCACGAACTGCGCACGCCACTCACCAGCCTGCTGACCCAGACCCAGGTGGTGCTGTCGCGGCCGCGCGCGCTGGAGGACTACCGCGAAGCGCTGCACGGCAACCTTGAGGAACTGGAGCGGTTGACCGCGATGGTCAACGACATGCTGTTGCTGGCCAAGGCCGACCACGGCCTGCTGGCGCCCAACCGCCAGGCCCTGGACCTCGGCGCGGAGGTCGACTCGCTGCTGGAGTTCTATCAGCCCCTGGCGGAAGACCGCGACATCCGCCTGCTGCGCGAAGGCGCCCTGAGCCTGCCGGGCGACCGCGGCATGTTGCGGCGGGTGCTGGCCAACCTGCTGGACAACGCCCTGCGCTTCACCGCCGACGGCGGCGAGATCCGCATCCGCCTCGGCGACCGCCGCCTGAGCGTGGAGAACCAGGGTCCGGCGATTCCTCCCGAGCGCCTGCCGCGCCTGTTCGACCGGTTCTATCGTGCCGATCCGGCGCGCCGCGAAGGCCAGGGTGAACACGCCGGGCTCGGCCTGGCGATCTGCCGCTCCATCGTCCAGGCCCACGGCGGCGAGATCCGCTGCGAGTCCGCCGATGGCTGGACGCGTTTCGTCATCGATTTCTCGCGCTCGCGCCCATGACGCACGAAGCCCCCGCGAAGGGGGCTTCGTCGCCCGCCGCCAGGCGCTATTGGCGCATGCCGCGCCCGCTCACCAGCAGTCGCACGCAGCCGAAATAGAGGACCGCGGTGGCCAGCAGCATGAAGCCGATGGCTACGCCGATGCGGATGTCGGAGACACCGAGGATGCCGTAGCGGAACGCGTTGACCATGTGCAGGATGGGGTTGGCCAGCGACACCGTCTGCCAGAACGGCGGCAGCAGGTTGATCGAGTAGAACACCCCGCCCAGGTAGGTCAGCGGCGTCAGCACGAAGGTCGGGATGATCGAGATGTCGTCGAAGTTGCGCGCGAACACCGCGTTGATGAAACCGCCCAGGGAGAAAATGGTCGCGGTCAGCACCACCACCAGCACGGTGATGCCCAGGTGATGTACCTGCAGTTTGGTGAAGAACAGCGACAGCAGGGTCACGATCACTCCCACCGCCAGGCCGCGCAGCACTCCGCCGATGGTGTAGCCGAGGAGGATGGTGTGCGGCGACACCGGCGACACCAGCAGTTCCTCCACCGAGCGCTGGAACTTGCTGCCGAAGAAACTCGACACCACGTTGCCGTAGGCGTTGGTGATCACCGACATCATGATCAGGCCGGGCACGATGTATTCCATGTAGGTGAAGCCGCCCATGTCGCCGATCTGCCGGCCGATCAAATTGCCGAAGATCACGAAGTACAGGACCATGGTGATCGCCGGCGGCAGCAGGGTCTGCGGCCAGATCCGGGTGAAGCGGCGGACCTCGCGATAGACGATGGTGTTCAGGGCGACCAGGTTGGCGCTCAGCTCGCTGCTCATCGGGCGATCCTCGTCAGGTTCTTCTCCACCAGCGAGACGAACAGTTCCTCCAGGCGGTTGGTCTTGTTGCGCAGGCTCAGTACCTCGATGCCTTGTGCGCCCAACTGGGCGAACAGATCGTTGATGCCCTGGCTTTTCTCCACCTGCACTTCGAGGGTGTGATCGTCCACCAGCCGCGTCGGGTAGCCGTCGAGGGTCGGCGGCAGGGCCTGGACGTTCTTCAGGTCGAGCAGGAAGGTTTCCGAATGCAGGGTCATCAGCAGATCACGCATGCTGGTGTTCTGCACGATCTCGCCGTGGTCGATGATGGCGATGTTGCGGCAGAGCTGCTCGGCCTCCTCCAGGTAGTGGGTGGTGAGGATGATGCTGATGCCTTCCTGGTTCAGTTCGGTGAGGAAGCTCCACATCGAGCGACGCAGCTCGATGTCGACCCCGGCGGTGGGCTCGTCGAGGATCAGCAGGCGCGGCTGGTGGACCAGCGCGCGGGCGATCATCAGGCGCCGCTTCATGCCGCCGGAGAGCATCCGCGAGGCTTCGTTGCGCTTGTCCCACAGGCCCAGCTGGGTCAGGTAGCGCTCGGCGCGCTCCTTGGCGATCTTCGCCGGGATGCCGTAATAGCCGGCCTGGGTCACGACGATGTCGAAGACCTTCTCGAACTGGTTGAAGTTGAACTCCTGCGGCACCACGCCCAGGCAGCGCTTGAGGCCGGCCGGATCCTTGTCGAGGTCGTGGCCGAACACCGAGACCGAGCCTCCGGTCTTGTTCACCAGGGTAGAGAGAATGCCGATGGTGGTCGATTTGCCCGCGCCGTTGGGGCCGAGCAGGGCGAAGAAGTCGCCCTCGGCGACATCCAGGTCGATCCCCTTGAGGGCCTGGAAACCGTTGCCGTAGGTTTTCGTCAGTTGACGGATGGACAGGGCGGAACTCATTAGGCTTCCCGTGTCGGAAGGTGAAGAGGAAGAGCTAGATAAGGCTACGGGTAACAAAATGCAACAGTAGCCGGCTCAGGTCAGTTCGGTCATTACCGCCGCGCGGAACGCCGGGCGCTCGCGCAGGCGCAGGTACCAGGCCTCGAGGTGGGGCAGCGGCGGCCGCTCGATGGGCATCTCGAACCAGGCGTAGATGAAACAGCCCAGCGGGATGTCGCCCATGCCGAAGCGTTCGCCGGACAGCCAGGATTGGCCGGCCAGGGCCCGGTCCGGCACTCCCAGCAGCTCGCCGCAGGTCTGCAGCGCCTTCTCGATGAGGGCCTCGTCGCGTTGCTCCGGCGGCGTACGCAGCGTCCCCCAGAACAGGTCGCGGAACGGCCCGGCGAGGGTCGAGGTGGTCCAGTCCATCCACTTGTCGGCTTCGGCGCGGCGTACCGGCTCCAGCGCGTAGAGGTCGCCTGGCGCATAGCGGGCGGCCAGGTAGCGGACGATGGCGTTGGACTCCCAGAGGACCAGGCCGTCGTCCTCGATCACCGGGACCCGCCCGTTCGGGTTCATCGCGCGGAACGCCGGCTCGTCCACCAGGCCGAACGCCCCGCCGGCATCCACCCTCCGGTACTCCAGGCCGGCTTCCTCGGCGCACCACAGCACCTTGCGCACATTGCTCGAGTTCTTCCGGCCCCAGATGGTCAACATGCTCTGCGTTCCTTCTTCGGTTGCTATGGCGGGTGGGTCGCCGGACCTGCGGACGACATGCCGCACCCTACCGATGATGGACCGAAGAAGGAAGACGCGCCGGCTGATGGTGACTATCGATGGCTTTCATCTTGCCCGGCCCCGGCCTGCAGGTCGCCGCCCAGCGTCCGCGCGGGGCCGGCGAACAGATGCGGATAGTGCCGCTGCAGGTGGTCGGCCAGGTACTCCCTGTAGCCTTCGCCCTGGCGATTGAACGCATGGAGACGCTGTCGGCGACCCCGTCGAACTCCAGCGGAGCAACGTCGAAGGCACGGCAAAGCGCGCGGCTGAACGCCGGCGTGGCCTTCACCCAGCGACCGTCGAGATACAGCTCGGCATAAGGATGCATGGCGAACACGTCGCTGCACAGCAGCGCCAGCAGGCGCGGCGTGGCCAGGTGGTTGCGCACGTCGGCCAGGCCGATTGGCGCCGGAAGCCGGCAATGCCGGGCGCAGGCGGCGAGCAGGATGGCCTTGGGCACGCACCCCTGCTGCAGCGCGTGGCTAGCTACCAGGGTCGGTGGATCGCGGCTGAACACATAGGGATCGTAGCGCACCGCGTCATACGGCACGACCGCCTGGTCACGCGGGTTCGCCGAGTTTCCCCGGGATTTTTCCGCGAACTCCACCACCACAGGGTGGTCACTATCCACGAAGCGGCCGGATTGTAGGTAGGACTGCATGGCGGGCTCCCGGCGGGCAATTTGTCCCAGTCCAAACGGGAAGTTTTCGCCTATAACGTGACAAACCGGCCAAGCTGACCAGCCTGCCCGCCAACCGGCGGCAAACGGGCTAAGCTCGAGACGCCGCCTGGCGTCTTCATGGAGGATTCCGCATGTTGTTGCTCTGGTTAGTCGTACTGGTACTCGGTGTCGCTTACCTCGCCCATCGGCGTACCCCACCCGCTCCCGCGCTCGGCATCGTCGCCGCCTACCTGATCCTGATGGGCGTGTTCAGCCACGCTCCCGGCTGGCTGCTGCTGGTGTTCTGGCTGCTCTGGCTGGCGGTGGCGCTGCCGCTGGCGCTGCCCGACCTGCGCCGGCGGGTGCTCAGCGGCCCACTGTTCGCCTGGTTCCAGAAAGTCCTGCCGCCGATGTCCGAGACCGAACGCGAGGCCATCGAGGCCGGCACCGTGTGGTGGGACGGCGAACTGTTCAGCGGCCGCCCGGACTGGCAGAAGCTGCTCGACTATCCGAAAGCGCAACTCACCGAAGAGGAACAGGCCTTCGTCGACGGCCCGACCGAGCAACTCTGCGCCATGGTCAGCGACTGGGACATCGGCCAGCGCATGGACCTTCCGGAAGAGGCCTGGTCCTTCATCAAGCAGCAGGGCTTCTTCGGCCTGATCATTCCCAAGGAATACGGCGGCAAGGGCTTCTCCGCCTTCGCCCACTCGCAGGTGGTGATGAAGCTCGCCACCCGCAGCGGCGACCTGGCCTCGACGGTGATGGTGCCGAACTCCCTCGGCCCGGCCGAGCTGCTGCTGCACTATGGCACCGACGAACAGCGCCAGCGCTACCTGCCGAGCCTGGCCAGGGGCGAAGACATCCCCTGCTTCGCCCTCACCGGCCCCTACGCCGGCTCCGACGCCGGCGGCATGACCGACGTCGGCATCGTCTGCAAGGGCGAATGGGAAGGACGCGAAGTGCTCGGCCTGCGCCTGACCTGGGAGAAGCGCTACATCACCCTCGGCCCGGTGGCCACCCTCCTCGGCCTGGCCTTCAAGTGCCACGACCCGGACCACCTGCTGGGCGACGAGGAGAACCTGGGCATCACCCTGGCGCTGATCCCCACCGACACCCCCGGGGTCGAGATCGGCCGCCGTCACGTGCCGCTGGGCGCCGCCTTCATGAACGGCCCCAACTCGGGCAAGGACGTGTTCGTACCGCTGGAGTACATCATCGGCGGCCAGGAAATGATCGGCAAAGGCTGGATGATGCTGATGAACTGCCTGTCGGTCGGCCGCTCGATCTCGCTGCCGGCGGTGGGCACCAGCGCCGGCAAGGCCAGCAGCTACGTCAGCGGCCGCTACGCCCAGGTCCGCGAGCAGTTCAACGTGCCGATCGCCGCCTTCGAAGGCATCCAGGAAGCCCTCGCCCGCATCGGCGGCAACGCCTGGCTGATGGACAGCGCGCGGATCCTCACCGCCAACGCGGTGGACCTGGGCGAGAAGCCCTCGGTGCTCTCGGCGATCCTCAAGTACCACCTCACCGAACGCGGCCGCGAGTGTATCGCCCATGCCATGGACATCCACGGCGGCAAGGGCATCATCATGGGCCCGAACAACTACCTGGGACGCTCCTGGCAAGGCGCGCCGATCTTCATCACGGTGGAAGGCGCGAACATCCTCTCGCGCAACCTGATGATCTTCGGCCAGGGCGCGATCCGCTGCCATCCGTACGTGCTCAAGGAAATGGAACTGGCCCAGCGCGAGGACAAGGAGCAGGCCGCCCGCGAGTTCGACGCGCTGCTGGTCAAGCACATCGGCTTCGCCGTCGGCAACGCCGCCAGCAGCTTCCTCCTCAGCCTCAGCTGTGGCCACCTCGGCAATGCGCCGGGCGACCGCGTCAGCCGTCCCTATTTCCGCGCGCTGAATCGCCTGGCGGCGTCCTTCGCCCTGCTCGCCGACTTCAGCATGATGCTGCTGGGCGGCGAACTGAAGCGCAAGGAACGCCTCTCCGCGCGCCTCGGCGATGTCCTCAGCTATCTCTACCTGGGCTCGGCGGCGCTCAAGCGCTACCACGACCTGGGCAACCCGGACTACCTGCATCCGCTGCTGCGCTGGGCCATGGAGGAAAACCTCAGCCAGGCCGAGGCGGCACTGGAGGACCTGCTGAACAACTTCCCCAGCCGCTTCTTCGGCTGCGCGCTGAAGGTCCTGGTACTGCCGTTCGGCCGCCGGCACAAAGGGCCGGGCGACGAACTGGACGCCGAGATCGCGGAAATCCTCGGCCGCCCGGACGACGACCCGGCGCTGCAGGCGATCCTCGCCGGCGCGTTCCTGCCGAAGGACCCGCAGGACCCGGTCGGCGCCCTCGCCCACGCGTTCGACGCGATCCGCGACAGCGCCGCGCTGGAGAAGAACCTGCACAAGGCGATCAAGGAAGGCCGGGTCACGCCGCAGCCGGGACAAAGCCCGATCGACGCCGGCGCCGCGGCGGGAGTGCTGAGCGCCGCCGAAGCGCAGACCCTGCACCAGGCCGAAGCGGCCCGACGCAAGGTGATCGACGTCGACGACTTCGACAAGGAAGAACTGGCGCTCGGCGACGGCAGGGTCCGCTGACCCTGGCCCTTCCGACAAAGGCGCCCTCCGGCGCCTTTGTCGTCCGTGGCCCCCGATCTCCGGCGATTGGTTAGAATCCAGGGGTACATCCTGACGTACGGGAGGTCATCATGCCCCGGATACTCGCCCCCGCCCTGGCGGCTTGCTTCCTCGCCCTGCCGGTGGCCCAGGCCGCGCCGCCCCCGCCCTACGGCGTGCAACCGCACCAGCAGGCCGTGCAGCGCGCCGCCGAAGAACGCCAGCGCCAGCTCCAGGAGCAGCGCCAGCGCTTCGACGAACAGCGCCTGCAATTGCAACAGGACCAGTTGCAACGCCAGCAGCAGAACCTGCAGCGACAACAGCAGCAGCGACAGATGCAGGACAACCTGATCCGCCAGCAGCAGCTCGACCAGCAACGCTGGCGCCTGGAACAGGACCAGCGGCGCCTCGACAGCGAACGCCGGCAACTGGAGAACCGCCGCCGCCAGAGCCAGTCCCCGGCGATCCGCTGAAACTGGCCGCCGCCGCGAAACCCTTTATACTGCGCAGCTTTTTCCAGAGGACCCGTCATGGCCAATTCCTACCTCGAGCACCACCTCGCCCTGCTCCAGCACCTGCGCACCATCCTCGGCGCCCTGGGCGAGGCCGAGCAGGTGCCGGAAGAAAACCACGGCCTGTTCCTCGAACGCTTCGACGAGCTGATGAACGAACTGCCGCGCGACCCGGAAGGCGCCCAGTACCTCGGTCAGGACCTGATTTCCCAGGTCTTCCACCGCTACCCGCAGATCGCCCACCTGGTGCCGCGCGACCTGCTGTGGTTCTTCGGCGGCGATTGCCTGCACTTCATGCCGGACGAGGAAATCGACCTGTTCCAGCGCCTCGACGAACGCCGCTACGACGCCGAGGAGCGCGGCGAGCCATTTGACTGGAACCATGAGAAGCAGCTGCTCGCGCTGCCCGAGGACAGCCCGCGGCACTGAGCCGACGCCCTCTCCGCGACGATCCAGCGCGCCATCCAGATCGCCGCCTTCCGCTTGCGCATGCGACAGCCTGTCGAAGCGAGGCGCCGGTTGGCATCGCCGTGGCGCGGGCCGCCCACGGCTACCCCGCGACCACCTGTGCCGCGCGCGCCACGCCGCGCCGGCCATTGCGCCAGGCGCCCAGCTCGGCCGCCGTCAGCGGAGGAGAAAACAGGTAGCCCTGCCCCCACTGGACGCTATGCCCGCACAGGTACTGTTCCTGCTCCCGGGTCTCGATGCCTTCGGCGGTCACGTCCAGGTCCAGGCGTTGCGCCAGCCCGATGATGGTTTCCAGCACCACGGCATTCACCGACTCCGTGCCGACGCCGCTGACGAACGAACGGTCGACCTTGAGAAAGTCCGCATGCAGTTGCTGCAGATAGGACAACGAACTCTGCCCGGTGCCGAAATCGTCCAGTGCCCACTGCACGCCCAGCTCGCGCAGTTGCCGGATATTGCGCTGCGCCTGCGCATCGCGCGGTAGCGCCTCACGCTCGGTGACCTCCAGGACCAGTTGCGGACCGTCGCTGCCGATGGCACCGAGCAGGCGCCGCACGTCGTCGACGAATCCCTGGCCAGCCAGGTGCGAACCGCTGACATTGACACCGAGGTGATCGCCCGCCCCCAGGCCCAGTTGCGCCAGGTCGGCAGCGACCAGGCCGAAGATGTGGCGGGTCAGGTCGCCGATCATGCCATTGTCTTCAGCCAGCGGAACGAAGATGTCCGGCCGCACCTGGCTGTTGTCCGGACGCCGCCAGCGCACCAGCGCCTCGACGCCCCGGCACTCCCCCGTATCGAGCCGGATGATGGGCTGATAGACCATATGGAACTCCCGGGCCCGCATGGCCCGGTACATGTCGCCAACCAGCGACAGGCGGCGACGGCAGAACAGATGCGCCAGGTACCCCGCCAGCATCGCGGCGAGAACGATGAAGGGCGCGTAGTGCCGCCATGCATCGGCACGATAGGCGCTGGCCAGCGCCGGAGCGACCGCCACCCGAACCTCGACCGGGAACCTTGCCGAGGCCGCGATGGCGCCACCACCATCCTGTGTGGCAGGCGTGCCGCCGGGAAGCTGCCGCTGCGACTCGCGCAGCACCATCTGCACCTGGAACCGCCCGTCGTAGGAAGCCGCCTGCTGGATATCCAGCAGATACTGGCCGTCGATTATCGCCAGCACGCCGGATCCGTTTGCGTCGCCGCGCGACATGATCACCGAGGCCCGTTCCGGTACCTGCGGCGTCGCGTTGCTGGGCGTGATGCGCTGGCCGGGCGCCAGGCTGCCCAAGGCCTTGAAGGCCATCGGCAATGGCAGGTCCTTCAGCTCGCCCTGCAACGACGAGCAGTAGACGTTCCCGCGCTCCACCAGGACCAGCGAACGGAAATACGGGCTCAGCATGGTCATCCGCGTCAGTCGCCCCAGCACCTCCGCACAGGGCTTGCCCAGCGCGCCCTGGCTCCTGTCCAGGCTGCCGGACACCACTCCGAGCAAGGTATCCAACTGACGGAGGACGGCGACGGAAGTCACCGCGGCCTCGCCGTCGGCACGCATCCTGGCCTGCTGAAACACCAGCGGCGCCATGAGCAGCGGCACGATCGCGAGCGCAGCGAACACGATACCGAAATGAAAGAGACGTTCCCGCCGCTGCTTGCCGATCTGCATAGGTGCCACGCTCCGGCGAATGCTGCACGAAGCCCCCACGTTGTCGGAGGCAGGGCCACATTCGGATGAGATTGAAATGGAAGAAGCACGAACCTGCCGGCGCCTGTCGAGGGGTCTGCTGCATCCCCGACCGACATCCCGAGCAGGCGGCCTCCGCAGGGTCCTGGAAGCGAAACGCGGCCGGTACCGCGTGTCCCCTCGCTCAACTCTAGAACGAATCCCGCAGCAGGACCTCTGGTGGGCATGGAGGGCGACCCTGCCGCATCCGCACAGACGTTCGGCAAGACCATAGGTCCGGCCAGCCTGGCGGAGCGAGCGGCACGCGGTGCGGCGCTCGCTTCCCCAGCGTGCGGGATCCGGGAGGGCGGAAGGGAAAAGGCGAGGCGAATGCCCTGCCGTGCAGAAACGAAAAAAGGGCCCGAAGGCCCTTCTTTCTCGATCCCGGCCGAGGCCAGGATACTGTTTGGAGCGGGAAACGAGTCATGCACTAGAGCGCTAAGTCTCTGTTTCCCAATCACTTTCTCCACTGTGGTGATCAGCGAAGAACTCAATTATAGCCTTGTTTTTCGCCCTCGGCAACAAAGTTCATCCAACCACTTCCACCAGCGTCCAAGGATGATCCATCCACCCGTCGTTACGCCTGATGCGTCCAGCTGCTGAGCGGGTTCGCTATCGAACTCCAACTTGCGACGATCATGACTTGCGCTCGCTCCGCAGGCAGCGCGGGGTGGTGTCGCGTGGACTACCTGGCACCTGGACGGCTGTAGGACACAACCGCCGGCATCGGAACACCGCAAGTACTCATCTTTACATCGCTGCGGCTAACTTCGCCGGAGCGCAACGCGGCGCCAGTGTAGTGGCAGCCAGCCTCAACGAAGGCGTGCAGCAATCCGGTTCATCTGCTCGATCTCCGCGCGCTGGCCATCGGAAATCGCTTGGCATAGGTTGACGAGTTCCGGATCTGAGAGCTGCGCCTCGCGGCACATGAGGATCGCTCCCGAATGGTGCGGGACCATAGACGCGATGAACTGTCGATCGCCGATTCCGGTTTGAGCACGGGTAGCGGCAAAAGAACCGAGTGTGAGAACGGCAAACAAGCCGTACAGCACGAGATTGAGCCGCCGGTTTGGAAACATGCCGGGCATTGTCGCTAGCATGAAGATGCCCATTGGCGCCCACATAGTGACCGCCATGTAGAGCATGTTGAGATTGTTTCTGAAGTCCCTGGCGCCGTCGATCATGCTGAACATTACGAAGTACATGACGACGAGGCCCAACACCATGTTCACCCAGAACTTGGCGTATGGTCGGCCGTGCTTACCCATCTGACCGGATGTGTGATGTTGATGTTCATGGGAATGTTCAGCCATCTCCGTCTCCTATGTGCTGGGGCAACCTGGCAGGGTCACTGGTACTGCGGCAGATACTTTGTCGATATATCAGCATGTGGAGCGATGCATCACTAACCGCTGATTTCCAGTCCCCAACTGGACGTAGGGGCGTCGAACGCTTCAACTCGCTGGTCTTGAACCGTCTGGATATCAGACCATACCAAATCGGTCTTGATGGGCTTTGCGCCACCTATGACGCTGGTACCGTGAGCGCCAATATCGAGCTTGCGTCCTCATCGCTCGATGGGCCGGCAACTGATCGATTCTTGCATATCAAGCAAGACAAGGCCACCTGCGGCGGACGCCAATGGCCTCCTCCGCCTTCGCTTAGGGCATCGCCTCAAGCGTCCGTCGCAGGCCATAACGACACAACAGCCCTTGGGCAAGAAAGGAGCCGGTGATGTAGCGCACCCGAAAGGAGACGAAGACATGCACAAGGACATTTCAACATCAAAGGTGTTCTATCGTCCCATCGAGGCGGCCATCCGATGGGCTGGGTTGCTGCGGTATCTCCCGATGATCCTGGCCACGATCGCGTCACCGCGTGTCCTGCCTCGGTCGCTGAACTGCCCTCGATGGAATGAGTGCCGGCTGCACTCGGAACGTATCTATGACGGCATCCTCAACGGAGAGCTGCCCTACGGCAAGAACGGGATCACGCTCAATGATCCGAACCTGCTCAATTCTCTGGATCTGACTGTTCGCCATGTCGATCTAAAACGCTGGATGCGCACCCACTATCCCGAGCACCGGCCAGGATTTCTGTTCAGCCGTGGCGAACGCATGGCGCATCCTTTCATCACCATGGAAACAGGACAGGCGATCCTCGTGGAGCGGCTGGCCCTTCAGGCCGCGCTTGAACAAGCCCGACGTGAGATGCGAGAACTGCAGGAGCAGCACGACACGCTACTCAAGCAATCCTCGGTGCTGTTGGCATCCAAGCAATGCGAGATCAGCGAACGGGCGGAAACGACCTATCTCAACATCATTGGAGGGATGTTGACGCTGATGCTGAGCCAGTCGCCTTCAGGCGTGCCCTATTCCAGCTTCAAAACGCAGGAGGCCCTTGTCTCTGCATTGGTCGCCCACTACGGCGGCACCATGGGCATCACTGAGCGCACCTTAAACGGAAAGTTCGCCAACGCTAAGAGGTACGTTCGTAGCGCAAGCGCATGAGGTTATCCAGCTTGTATGTGCAATCGCGGAGATTGCATTTGCAATGTCTTTCCGCAGCCAGGTCTATTGAATAGAGGTCACGCCAACAAACGCCACCGAGCGTTCAGGAGTGACCGCCATGTCGCAGACCCCTGTACTCCCGCCGAACGAGCGCCGCATCCTGCGGCTCGATGAAGTCGAAGCGAAGTCCGGCTTCAAACGCGCCCACATCTACAACCTGATGAAGAAGCGCCAGTTCCCTCAGGCGCTGCGCCTGGGCGTGCGCGCTGTCGGCTGGGATTCGATCGAAATCGACCAGTGGATCGCCGAGCGCCTCAACCACCGGACCTGACCCGCTCTCCCGCGGACTTCCCATTCCCAGCCGGAGAGCGCCATGCAGGTCGTGTCCATCATTTCAACGAAGGGCGGCGTCGGCAAGACCACGACGGCCGCCAACCTGGGCGGGCTCGCCGCGGACGCGGGCCTGCGCGTGCTGCTGCTCGATCTCGACGTGCAGCCCACCTTGTCCTCCTACTACGAACTGACCCAGCGCGCGCCGGGCGGCATCTATGAGCTGTTGGCCTTCAACGAGCGCGACCTTGGCCAGCTCGTGTCCCGCACGATCATCGCGGGCCTGGACCTGGTGCTGTCCGACGACCACCGGGGCGAGCTGAACACGTTGTTGCTGCATGCGCCGGATGGCCGCCTGCGGTTGCGGCATCTGCTGCCAGCACTTGCTCCCCTCTACGACCTGGTGCTGATCGACACCCAGGGCGCGCGTTCCGTGCTGCTGGAGATGGCGGTGCTCGCCTCCGATCTCGCGCTGTCGCCCGTCACGCCGGAGATCCTCGCGGCACGCGAGCTGCGGCGCGGCACCATGCAGTTGCTCGAAGACATTGCGCCGTACCGGCACCTGGGCATCGAACCGCCGCCGCTGCACTTGCTCATCAACCGCGTCCACCCGGTGTCCGCCAACGCACGGCTGATCCAGCAGGCCTTGCGCGACCTGTTCCAGGACAGCGCCGGCATCCGCGTGCTCGCCACCGACGTGCCGGCCATAGAAGCGTATCCACGTGCCGCAACGCGCGGCCTGCCGGTGCATCGGGTCGAGCACCGCCAGCCGCCCGGCAGAGTCGCCCCTGCCGCGCTCGACACGATGCGCGCGCTCGCCAGCGAGTTGTTCCCGCAATGGCAGGACCGACTGGCTCAAGTATCCGGCCGCCCGCAGCGACCTCTTGATCCTGGGAGGCCCCATGGCGAACGCACATGAGCTGGCCCGCGGCCACAAGCGGCTGCGCGCCCTGATCGAGTTCGCGGTCGGTGAGGGCTGGCACGTCAAGCGCACGCCGGGCGGGCACCTCAAGTTCACCAAGGCCGGCTGCGCGGCGATCTACACGAGTTCGACAGCGAGTGACCACCGGGCCGAATTGAACGCCCGTGCGCAGATCCGCCGCGCCGAGCGAGAGGCCCGCATGGCGCCGGCCGGCGGTCGTGGGGACTGCGAGGGGTGCGGCCATGGCTGACATGACCTCGCAGGACATGGCAGGCAAGCTGCTCGCGGCCGGCTTCGAGCGCAGCGGCCCAGCGGCTACGGCCTTGAGCGACCCGATCGCGGACACGCCCATGGTCGTGACGCTGGACCAGTTGCGGCCCTACGACCATGACCCGCGCATGAAGCGCAACCCGGCTTACGAGGAAATCAAGGCATCCATCCGCGAGCGCGGCCTGGACGCGGCGCCGGCCATCACGCGCAGGCCCGGCGAGGACCACTACATCATCCGCAACGGCGGCAACACGCGACTGGCGATCCTGCGCGAACTCTGGTCGGAGACCAAGGAAGAACGCTTCTTCCGCATATCGTGCCTGTTCCGACCATGGCCGGAGCGCGGTGAAATCGTCGCGCTGACCGGGCATCTTGCCGAGAACGAACTGCGCGGCGGCCTCACGTTCATCGAGCGCGCGCTCGGCGTCGAGAAAGCACGGGAGTTCTACGAGCAGGAGAGCGGCGCCGCCCTGAGCCAGTCGGAACTGGCCCGCCGCCTGGCGGCCGATGGCTTCCCCGTCCAGCGGTCGCACATCACCCGCATGGCCGACGCGGTGCGCTACCTGCTGCCCGCCATTCCCACTGTGCTCTATGGCGGCCTGGGGCGCCACCAGGTCGAGCGGCTGTCGGTCATGCGCACGGCCTGCAAACGCACCTGGGAGCACTACGCCAAGGACCGTTCGCTGCCGCTGGACTTCGACAGTTTCTTTCAGGAGGTGCTGGCGCAGTTCGACACGCAGGGCGACGAGTTCGCGCCGCAGCGCGTGCAAGACGAGCTGATCGGCCAGATGTCCGAGCTGCTGGGCATCGGCTACGACGTGCTGGCGCTGGACCTGACCGAATCGGAAAGCCGCCACCGGGCGCTGGTCAGTGACCCGACGCCACCTGCGGCGCAGCCGGCGTTGCCTTCGCCCACCGCCGGCACGCCGACTCCGCCGGGCGCAGCATCGTCCATCGCCACGCCTGCAGCGGCGGCCGGTCCTCCACCCGCCAGCCCTCCGGCGTCCGAGCCCACCTTGCGCCACGACGACACGGCGGTTGGCGAAGCGGCCACGGGAAGCCAGCCGGCCGCACCGGGCGATCTGCTTCGCGAGCACATCGTCTCGCCAGCACCGACGACAGAACGGCTCCAATCGATCCAGCGCATGGTCGCCGACCAGTTGGGCGATGCGCTGCCGCCCGACTTCTCGGCGAGCGTGCTGCAGTCCATCCCGGTGCAAGCCGGCGGACTCTATCCGATCTCCGACGTCTGGTACATCGACGCCGGCCTGGACACGCCCGATCGGCTGCGCATCCACATCGCGCAGTTCGCGCGCGAGATCGCCGGGGAGGCAGGCCTGGACGAGTGCATCGAGGATCGCGCCGATGGCATCGGGTTTGCGTGCCGCGCCCGCGGCCAAGCCCCGTCGCCGCTCGGCCGCGCGGTGCTGACGCTGCTCACTTCCCTGACGGGTCAGCCCGTCGCCGAAGCGGGCCTGGACGGCGCGCAGCTCGCCGCCGACCTGCCGACCCTGTTGCACGGCCAGAGCCAAGGCCATGGCAGCGGCGCAAGGCGCTTGAGCGACACGGCGTTGGTCAAGCTCTTTCGGCTGCTGCGCCTCGCCCGGCGTCTGCTGGACCTGGAAGCCGGCACCACGGCGCCCGGGACGTGAGCGAGGGAGGCCGCATGTCCACATCGCATCCGCTCAACCAGGCCGTGATTGCCCAGGCGCTGTATGACCTTCGCAACGGCCAACTGCGCCGCTGCAAGGCCATGGGCTTCGGCGAGGCCGAGCTGGATGCGCTCAAGCACCCCGCGCTGATCAGCGTGCTGGCCAACGCCAGCGTCTCGTGGTGCTCGGTCACGGTCAACCGCGAAGTGCTGCAGCGCCTGCTCAACCAGGCACAGGACGTGGAGAAGGAAATCGCCACGGTCGATCGCATGCTGCGGCTGGGGGCCAGCACGGAGATGGTCAGCCGCTTCTATGGCCTGACCCATCAGGAAGTCGCCCTGCGGCGGGAGATCCTCGGCCTGCCCAAGCGCAAGGGGCGCCACCCCGTCCTGGACGAGACCCAGGACACCGAACTGTGGCGGCAATGGAAAGCCGTGACCAGCAGCAGGAACGTCGATCTGGAGGACGAGACCTCGATTCTCGATGCGGCCATGGACCTGGCCGAGGGCATGTCGCTGCCGCTCTCGGTGGTCTGGGCCGCGATCAGGAACTGGGTCGATCAGGGATTGGGCTAGGCCATGGCCGTGGACGACACCGCCCCACGAGCCCAGCGCCCTGGCCCCATCGCACTCGCCGACCTGTTCGACGCTGCGCTGAAGGACCTCGCGCCCAAGTCCAGCTCTGGCGCTCCCGCGTCCCTGCCTGCTCCAACGCCCACGCCTCCTACGTCCGGCGACGCCTTCCTGTTCAGTGGCAATCGGCACGAGAGCGTGCCGCGGCGGCTGTTCCTCGACCGCCGCCTGACACCGCTGGAGCGCAACGCCTGGCAGGTGTTCCGATTGATGCTCAACGACGATGGCGTCACGGCATTTCCCACCTATGAGCAGTTGCGCCCCTGGCTGGCGTCGATGCCCTGCGCAGGCCAGGCCTCCCATGAGACCGTGGCGCGGGCGCTGACGCTGCTGCGCCTGACGCGCTGGCTGAGCCTCGTGCGACGACGGCGCGACCCCAAGACCGGTCGCATCCTCGGCAACCTCTACGTCCTGCACGACGAACCGCTGACGCCGTTCGAGGCGATGCAACTCGACGCCGACTACCTGGCCCTGGTCAGCCAGTCGCTGGGGCATTCGGCCAAGGCCGTCCAGGTGGTGGGACTCAACACCCTCCAGGAGATCGCGGACGACCCGATGCTGTCCGGACGCACCTTGCCGTCGCGGCTGCAAGTGCTCGCCGAGCGCCTGGCCGACCAGGGCATCACCGCCTCCGAAAGTTATCCACAGGAGGATGCGGTCCACGATTCCGAAGAAGGGCCCGCGAGCCTTCTTCGGAATGGCGATCGCCCATCTTCGGAATCCGAAGCAGGGCCGAAACCCGCGCCAGACGGCGCTCTTCGGAATTCGAAGCAGGACCGTACAGTACGTAGTAGTCGTATTGATGAAGTACGTACTACCGCGCAGGCGCGTGCGCTGGGCGACCTGCAATGGCCCAAGCGCTTCGCGGAACTGAAGGCGGAACAGCAGGCCGGAGCCAAGATGGCGTTGCAGCAGGTGGACGCTGCCCTGCGGCAGGCCGTGCTGGACGAATGGGCCGCACGGTGCGGCAAGCATGGCATCCGCAACCCCGCCGGTTATCTGTTCGGCATCATCCAGCGCGCCATGCGCGGCGAGTTCAATGCCTGGGCCAAGCAGACCGGCCCGGCACCGCCAACACCATCGGCGGCGCGAGCGCCACCAACCGAGCCGCCGCGCAACGTCGTGCCGCCCGAGGTGGCCCGGCAGCACATCGAGCGCCTGCGCGATCTGCTGCGCAAATCCTGAGCACAGGGCTTGTCAAAGCCGTGAAGTAGATCTCCATGGCGGTCGGCAGAAACGGTCCCCTGGGGACGGCTGTGCGGTGAAGCGCCGGGCGACGGCGCGACATGCTGCGCAAAACCTGAGTAGAGCGCATGCAAGACCATGAAGCAGACCTCCATGGCGCTCAACGGAACGGTCCCCTGGGGACGGCTGCGCGGCGAAGGATCGTGTCGAACGGCAGCGCGACGTGCGGTGCAGCACGCATACCGTCAACAACCGAGGACGGGAACGCCGATGTGAGTGCCCATCTGCGGAGCGGTCCCCAGGGGACCGTTGCGCGCTGCGCCGCCAGCGCGCACAGAACCGGGGGTCGGCTCATTTCGGTTTGTTGACTGACTGCCTTCCGCTGCATGCGGATGCTGGCGGCTCCCTGTCCACCAGCGAGCGATCACCATGGCAACCAGCAACGAACCATTGCAACTCAACCTCGGCTCCCTGCGCAGCGCGATGTCGCTGACGCTGCACACCCACCACGCCTCGCGCATCTGGCATGGCCGCGCCGCCGCCGAGGGGCGACCCGGCATCGTCGGCCTGAACGGCTACATCGCCGTGATGAACAAGATGAAGCGCGGCTCGGAGCAGGACGACCCGTACAGCGACTGGTGGATGTTGCGCATCGAGGAAAAGCTCGACCAGACCAGGACCACGTTGCAATCGCTGCGCGAGCAGGTTGACCAGGCACTGGCCGGCGTGCCTGCGGCGTTGAGCCTGGGTGAGAACCTCAACGTGCAGCCGGTGAAGCTCCCCTTGTTCGTGAACGCGCAGCTCGGCTTTGCCGCCGTCTATCTGCTGGCCGACTACGACGACATCGCCCGCAAGCTGATCCTCGCCCACCACACCGCGCTGATCGATCGCTCGACGTTGGAGCGCTGGCTCAACGAAGGTGCCCACGCGCTGCGCAGCCTGTTCAGCCTGGCCCAGCAATACCGCTACTCGGGCTGCACCCGCGACGACTTCGCGGCCAAGAACGCCGCAGCTCGGGCAGCATTGGAGAAGTTCGGCGAACTGCCGCAGGACGTGCTCGAAGGCATGCGCCGCTCGAAGTTTGCGCCGCCCGTCGTGCGCCGTGGTCTGCAACAGCGTGGTGATAGCGCTGCCGCAGCCGCATCTCCCACCGACGAAGGCGCTGCCGCCGATTCGGCCGAGGCCAAGTCCACAGCCGCCGGCGAGGACGAACCGGCATGAGCGACCCGAACCGCGAACCGCGCTACTTCCGTCGTCTGGAACAGCCAGCCTTCATGCGGCTGGAACACGCGGCCTCTCTAAAAGGCCTTTTAAAGCCTTTTAAAGGTAAAGGGGACTTCGAGGCCTGGGCCAGCCAGTGCTTCGCCATGCGCGACGAGTTGATTGCCCTGGCGCAGCGACAGGTGCTGCCACAGGCGTGCGGGCATCCCTTCCACCTGCTTCCCGTCGAGCTGGCCCAGCAGACCACTGGCGCAGGCACGACCTTTCTTCGCTGGCGCAAGCACGATCGATCGGCCATGGGCGTGGCGTTGTGGCAGGAGCTGATGGCGAGCCCCAGCACGCCGGTCAACCTGCTGCACGACCTGCACGAGATCGAACTGCAGCGCGTCATGCTGAACATGCAGATCAGCCTGCTGCACACCCTGGGCAGGCAAGCACAGGAATGCGCCAGCAAGGCCGCGCAGGCGGACAACACCTACCTGCGCCGGCTCGCGTCCGTTCCTGCCGCAGTGCGCGATCGGTGATTGCGCCTGCCATCCGAGCACGCGCCCGAGCCCAACGAGGCACGGGTATTTCAACCACCACGGAGATTCCAACATGAGCACACAATTCATCGGCGAGGGCAACATCGGATCGCCTCCCGAGTACCGCGAATTCCCCAATGGCAACGACGATCCTCGCCGGTTGCTCCGGCTGAACGTGTACTTCGACAACCCCGTCCCCACCAAGGGCGGCGAGTTCGAGGACCGCGGCGGCTTCTGGGCGCCGGTGGAACTCTGGCACCACGACGCCGACCGCTGGCAGCAGCTCTACCAGAAGGGCATGCGGGTGCTGGTCGTCGGCCGCATGGAGCGCGACCCCTGGACGGACAACGAAGATCAGCCGCGTGAGACTTGGCAGGTCAACGCGCGCAGTGTCGGCATCCTGCCGTACCGCATCGAGTCTGTGGCCCTCAGCCCGAAGCCACAGGAGGCAGAGCCGAAGCCCCAGGCCACCCAGGAATCGACGGCGCCGAAAGAGACCAAGCGCAGGAAGTGATCGGGCATGGAGGGCGGCTGCCGCAGTGCTTCGCCGCCCTCCATGCGCTGCGAATTATCCCCAGGGGATAGCTCCACCAACGTCCACCGAGTTCCACGCGCGCTCCCGGAAATCGCGGCTCTCGGCCCGCACACTTCCGGCCACGCACCTTCCCCGCACTCGCCATTTCATCGGCGTGAAAGCGGTCGCTGCCGCATGCGGCTTGTTTGCTGCTGCCAGGGGCTGCGCTCGGCATCCTCGATCCCAGCAACTCCATGAACAACAGGAATCGGGATGGACGGATATGCGGCTGTTCTTGTGCGAGAAGCCCTCCCAGGGCAAAGACATTGGCCGGATTCTCGGCGCCACGCAGCGCGGTGAAGGCTGCCTCAACGGTTCCGGCGTCACGGTCACCTGGTGCATCGGCCATCTCGTGGAGGCGGCGCCGCCCGAGGCCTACGACGAGCAGCTCAAACGATGGTCCGTTGAGCAGTTGCCCATCATTCCCCAGCACTGGCGGGTCGAGGTCAAACCGAAGACCGCCACGCAATTCAAGGTCGTCAAGGCGCTCTTGGCGAAGGCGACTCACCTGGTTATCGCCACCGATGCCGACCGCGAGGGCGAATTGATCGCCCGCGAGATCGTGGAGCTTTGCGGCTACCGCGGCCCCATCGAACGCCTGTGGCTGTCGGCGCTCAACGATGCGTCCATTCGGGCGGCACTGGGCAAGCTGCGGCCTTCGGCCGAGACGCTTTCGATGTACCACTCGGCGCTGGCGCGCTCCCGTGCGGATTGGCTCGTGGGCATGAACCTGAGCCGGCTGTTCACGGTGCTGGGGCGACAGGCGGGTTACGACGGCGTGCTGTCGGTCGGCCGCGTACAGACCCCGACGCTCAAGCTCGTTGTGGACCGCGACCGCGAGATCGCGCGCTTCGTGTCCGTACCATACTGGGCCATCGCCGTGTCCCTGTTCGCAGGCGGTTCGACTTTCGCCGCGCAATGGGTTCCACCCGATGCGTGCACCGACGACGCAGGCCGCTGCCTGCGGCAGCCGGTCGCACAGCAGACCATGCAGCAGATCCGCGCTGCGGGCAGTGCCCACGTCGTGTCGGTGGAGACTGAGCGTGTCCGCGAAGGCCCGCCGCTGCCGTTCGACCTGGGCACCTTGCAGGAAGTGTGTTCCAAGCAGCTTGGGCTGGACGTGCAGGAAACCTTGGAGATTGCCCAAGCCCTGTACGAGACGCACAAGGCCACGACGTACCCCCGCTCGGACTCCGGCTACCTGCCCGAGAGCATGTTTGCCGAAGTGCCCACCGTTCTCGACAGCCTGCTCAAGACCGATCCCTCGCTGCGCTCGATCATGGGCCAGCTCGACCGCTCGCAGCGCTCGCGCGCCTGGAACGATGGCAAGGTCACGGCGCACCACGGCATCATCCCGACGCTCGAACCGGCGAAGCTCTCCGCCATGAGCGAGAAGGAACTGGCCGTGTACAGGCTCATCCGGTCGCATTACCTGGCGCAGTTCCTCCCTCACCACGAGTTCGACCGCACTGTGGCCAAGTTTTCGTGCGGGGGGCAGAACCTGGCGGCCACGGGCAAGCAGGTTGTCATCCCGGGTTGGCGCCAGGTGCTCGCCGAGCCGCAGGCCGAAGACGGTGATGGCGAGGGCGATACTGCGGTCCGCGCCCAGGTGCTGCCCGCGCTGCCGAAACTGTATGAGGGCCTGGCATGCCAGGTGGCCGACGTCGATCTCAAGGCACTCAAGACGCTGCCGCCCAAACCGTACACGCAAGGCGAGTTGGTCAAGTCCATGAAAGGCGTCGCCAAGCTGGTGTCCGATCCCCGCCTGAAGCAGAAGCTCAAGGATACGGTTGGCATCGGCACCGAAGCGACGCGGGCCAACATCATCGGCGGCCTGATCGCTCGCGGCTACCTCGTGAAGAAGGGGCGCGCCATCCGCGCCTCGGATGCGGCTTTCACTTTGATCGATGCCGTGCCTGCGGCGATTGCCGACCCTGGCACCACCGCCGTCTGGGAACAGGCGCTCGACATGATCGAGGCCGGACAGCTCACCCTGGACGTGTTCATCGGCAAGCAGGCCGCGTGGATTTCGCAGTTGATTGCGCAGTACGGCAGCGCCTCCCTGTCCATCAAGGTTCCCCAAGGGCCGGCATGCCCGCAGTGCGGCGCACCCACGCGCCAGCGCAGCGGCAAGAGCGGCCCGTTCTGGTCGTGCAGCCGCTACCCGGACTGCAAAGGCACGCTGCCAGTCGAATCCGGCAGCTCCAAGCGCGGCGCCTCGCGCCCGCGCCGTAGCGGCCGCAAAGGCTCCTGACCGCCCCCGTTCCCCGTGAGCCGTGCCCGCCTTCGGCGGCGTGGCCCCTGTCCCGCACTCCGCCGCATGCCCTGCGGGACGCCCAGCGCGCAACGCCTTCTTGATCCGTGTGCGCGTCCCGCCCAGCCGTCCCCGGCCGCGGGACCTGAAGGTAGCTTCTCTGCGAGCCGCACCACGCGCGTTCTGTTGATCTGCGTTTCTTCCGCCCTCTGCGAAGGGTCTCCCGGTGGCTTGCCAGGCTGCACGAGCCACCGGGAGACCCTTCGTGGTCAGCGGTAATCGGTGCCGGTGCCCGCCGGTGCAAAAACGGGCTCCCTTTGTGCGCGGATGTGCGCCAGACGATGCCGGCCCCAGCCACGACATGGGCCGGGTGTGATTGCTTGATGAGCAGACGGTTCTAGCGACGACCGGGCCTGCCAATCAGCCCACGGGTGGTTCCTCTTTTCTCCCGAGCCGAAGGCCGTTGGGCCTTCGGCGCCATTCTCCTGCCCATCAACGTCCCGGCCCGGCCATTGGCCTGGGCCACACGAACAGGAGAGACGACATGCACCCTCAACCTTGCGCACCGCTGCTGTACGGCAGACGGAGGTCGAGAACGGCATGCCCGCCTATCGCGCGGCCATCGCCAATGGTACGCTCGGCTGCAGCCGAGGCCGTAGCCCAAAGGCTGGACTACCTCTTTTGCAGAGGTAAACCTCGGGATGAACTGGGCGAAAACATGCCTTATGTGCCCGCCTTACGGCGAGCTGTTTCCGATGCTTCGCGCAGGATTTCCCGCCCCCCATTCGCTGCGATTGCGGCCACGATGACGCCCAGCACCAGATCCGGGATGTTCGACCCGAACCCCATCACCAGCACCCCGGACAGCACAATCGCACCATTGACGATGGAGTCGTTGCTGGTAAAGATCGCTGACGCCTTGAAGTTCACATCTTCCCCGCGATGGCGGCGCAGTAGTCTGAGGCACACTAGGTTCAAAGCCGCGTTCAGCGCGGCCATGGCCATCATGGCTGGGCCGACAGGCTCTTCCCCTCCAGCGAAGCGGCGTAGGACTTCCAACAGCAGCAGCGCGGCCAGGCCGATTAGCAAGAAACCCGACAAGCGGGCCGCGCCCACCTTGACCGTTGCCGCACGACCGACGGCATACAGGCTAACCGCATAGACCGACGCATCGGCGAGGTTGTCCAACCCGGCGCCCATCAGCGCCGTAGAGCCAGCCCAGATGCCAAGGGCAATGCCGGCGGCGGACTGCGTCAGGTTGATCAGCAACACAGTCAGAAGAATCTTTCGGTCCTTCGCATCGCTCGCATCTAGGCGGCCCAACTCGTCGTTTTCGTGATTTCTGTGGTTTTCAGCCATGCATTGTTCCTTCCAAATCGATGGATGCTGAAGCCTGTAGCGGCTGGAGAGTCAAGGCGCAGATGCAACGAACTTGCCACAGGGTCTTCCCGGACGCCCTTGACTCTACCGTAGCTAGAAGGTTTTCCAATCCAGTCAGAGCTTTAGGACAGAACAGATGAGCACCAATGCGCCCCCTTCATTGCGACTGTCATCCGGTATGGCTGCTATCCACTGATCCGTGGCGCCACTGCGGTTGTGCTCTTCGGCGAGCTCGCGACCGGCCGGCCGTCTTTTCCGACGGAGCTACTCACAGTGATCGTCGCGCTCGCTTGTGCCGCCTTGCTAGAGGGCGGGCGGCCTTTCCACTCCCCGTTGAGCCAGTAGCGGCGTTCCAAGCTGTGGTTGGCCGTCGGCGCATGGCTCGGCTTCTTGGTCGTGCATCTGGCCTTCCAGCACTCCAATCTGGGATACCGGGTCGGGCCGTTGGGATTGTTGATCGGGGTGGCTGAAGCCCATCGCTGGCATCACAAGCGTGAGCACGAAGACGCCCAAGTCAACTACGGCGATTTCTGGATGCCCGGGGGCCACTTGTTCAGCGCTTTCCGGTCGCAAAAGCACACGCTGGGCGCCAAAGAGTGACACTCAAGAAAGATGGACTTTCCAATGGACTACGGCCCGCAGCTTGTCTATCCCTTCCGGAGCCGGCCAGCAGCGGCAAACGCTTGCGCTGCTGGCTATACGATCTTGCCCACGTCGCATTCTTGCGCGAGTCGGGCCTTGCGGCTTCTTGCGAAGCGATCGCGAGTTGCGTGGCGTGCCCATGAGTCGGGCCGCGTCGTGGCGCACTGCTACCTTGGCCTGCACCTGCACCTGCGCAGCCACGCCGCGATGCTCGGTCTGGCCTGGAGAACCCGTAAGGTGGCGGAGATTGCGGCGCGCAGGTCGTCCGGCTCGCGCTGGCTCCTGTGGGCCACGCCCTCGGTCGCACGCCGTCTCAAAACGTCAGAATCGCGCGCTTTCGCATGATGGAGCGCGGCACGTGGCTCTCAGAACTGGACCCGATCACTTCCAGCACCGATGACACGCTCGAGCTTCAGGCGGGCTCGGCCAAGCTGTTGAGAATGCCGCACTCGCGCGAGGTTCGGGCGCTATCGCAGGAGCGTCGCAGATCCATTAACTCGCGCTCCAAGGCGCGCAATTCCTTCATCTTGGTCCGCACTTGCGCGATATGAGCGTCGACCAGCGCGTTCACCTCGCCGCAGCCCAACTCTGGCCGATCCCGTAAGTTCAGCAGTTGACGGATCTCATCCAGCGTCATGTCCTTCGCCCGGCAGCGGCGGATGAACAGCAAGCGCTGCAAATGGACTTCGTCATAGAGCCTGAAGTTGCCCTCGCTACGTGCAGGCTCGGGCAGCAAGCCTTCTGACTCGTAAAAGCGCACGGTCTGCACCAAGCAATCTGCCTTCTTGCCCAGTTCACCGATCCGCATCATGGTTGCTTCCTATAAAAAACTTGACTCTATATCTACTAGAGGTTTTCTAATGATGGCATCCGGGGAAAACCTTGTCAATGAAGAGCGATCTATGAACAAAGAACCTTCCAGCCCATGCGCCTGCTCCGGCGGCAATGGCCAACAGACGGCGTGCGCCAGTGAGCAGGCCAGCACTGAAACCACCGTTTTCCACGTGAGCAACATGGATTGCCGCAATGAGGAAGCACTGGTGCGGCGAACGCTGGAGGGCATGCCCGGTGTCGAGCGGCTCCTGTTCGATCTTCCGCAGCGTTTGTTGACCATTTCGCACCGCGAAGTCTCGGCCGATGCCTTGGAGCAAGCGCTGAATTCGGTGGGCATGAAGGCTCAGGCTGTCCGAGACGCCGCCGTGTCGACCACCTACCGCATCGAGAACATGGACTGCCCGAGCGAGGAGAAACTCATCCGCTCGCACCTCGGGGCAGTCGAGGGAATTCAGGACCTCGACTTCGACCTCGCTGAGCGCACCCTGTCGGTGAAACACCTCGCTCAGGCACGCGCGCAGATGGAGCAGGTCCTGGCCTCGATCGGCATGCGCGCCAAGGAGCAGACCTTCGGCCACACGGGGCCGATCGAAGCCGCGGCTGTGATCCCATCCTCGGCCCTGCAGCAGCAACCAACCGCTGCCGTTTCCGCGCCGCCGATCGGCGAGCGGGTGACGTACCGGATCGAGAACATGGATTGCCCGACGGAAGAAGCGCTGATCCGCGACCGGCTGGGCAAGCTGCCGGGTGTGACCGCGCTCGACTTCAATCTGATGCAGCGTGTGCTGGGAGTCCAGCACACGCTGGCGACCTCAGCGCCGATCGAGAAGGCGCTTGCTTCCATTGGAATGCAGGCTGCGCGGCAGGACATGCAGACAGCCACCACGGTACTTCGCATCGCGAAGATGGACTGTCCGACCGAGGAAAGTCTGATCCGCGGCAAGCTGCAAGGCATGCCGGGCGTGCAGGGAATGGATTTCAACCTGATGCAGCGCACGCTCACGGTTCGGCACACACCCGACGCGATCAAGCCGGCAGTCGAAGCCATCGAATCGCTGGGCATGGAAGCCGAGGTCCAGAGGACTGATGAGCCGCGCGATGCCCCGGTGGCCGCGCACAAGACCAATTGGTGGCCGATGGCGGTTTCGGGCGTTGCGGCGGTGGCCGCCGAAGGCGTGTACTGGGTCAACGACGGCAATCATTGGGCCGTGATCGTGCTGGCACTGGTTTCGATCTTCACCGGCGGCCTCAGCACCTACAAGAAGGGCTGGATCGCGCTGAAGAACCTCAACCTGAACATGAACGCCCTGATGGCCATCGCGGTCACCGGCGGCATGGCGATCGGCCACTGGCCGGAGGCCGCCATGGTCATGTTCCTGTTCGCGTTGGCGGAAGTGATCGAGGCGAAGTCGCTGGACCGCGCCCGCAACGCCATTCGGGGGCTGATGGACTTGGCGCCCGAGACCGCGACCGTGCGGCAGGCCGATGGCTCATGGACAGAGCTGCCGGCCAAGGAGGTCGCAAAGGGCGCGGTGGTCCGCGTGCGTCCTGGCGAGCGCATCGCACTGGACGGCCTGATCACCTCGGGTCGATCGGCCATCAACCAGGCGCCCATCACCGGCGAGAGCCTGCCCGTCGAGAAGGCCGAAGGTGACCAGGTCTTCGCCGGAACCATCAATGAGACCGGCTCTTTCGAATACAAGGTGACCGCAGGCGCCAGCGACTCGACGCTCGCGCGCATCATCCATGCCGTGGAGTCCGCGCAGGGCAGCCGTGCGCCCACGCAGCGCTTCGTCGACCAGTTCGCCCGCGTCTACACGCCGGCGGTGTTCGCGGTGTCCGTGCTGGTTGCCGTCGTGCCGCCGCTCGCCTTCGGCGGCGCATGGTTTGACTGGGTCTACAAGGCCCTGGTACTGCTGGTGATCGCCTGCCCCTGCGCTCTGGTCATCTCCACGCCGGTCACCATCGTCAGCGGCTTGGCCGCTGCCGCCCGACGCGGCATCCTGATCAAGGGTGGCGTCTACCTGGAGGGCGGGCGCAAGCTCAAGGCGTTGGCCCTGGACAAGACCGGCACACTCACACATGGCAAGCCCGAGCAGACCGACTTCGTGCCGCTGATCGGCGAGGCGCAGGAAGTTGCCGCCTGGGCCGCAAGCCTCGCGGCACGCTCGGACCATCCTGTGTCTCAGGCCATCGCCCGCAAGGCGAACCGTGACGGCATCGCGCTGCACGAGGTCGACGACTTCGCGGCGCTGCCTGGCCGCGGCGTGCGCGGCCGCGTCGCCGGGCGCATGTTGCACATGGGCAACCACAGGCTCGCCCAGGAGCTGGGCCTGAGCGAAGCGACGCTCCAGGCTCGGCTGGAGACCCTGGAGCGCCAAGGCAAGACAGCGATCCTGCTGATGGACGATGCGACCGTGCTCGGCATTTTTGCAGTGGCCGACACCGTGAAGGAAACCAGCCGTGAGGCGGTGGCCGACCTGCAGGCGCTGGGTGTGCGCACGCTGATGCTGACGGGGGACAACCAGCACACGGCCGCGGCCATCGCTGCCCAGGTCGGAATCTCTGAAGCCCGTGGTGACCAACTGCCCGAAGACAAGCTCAAGACCATCGAAAGCCTGGTCGGCGGCGAGGGCCAGGTGGGCATGGTGGGCGACGGCATCAACGATTCGCCCGCGCTCGCCCGTGCCGACATCGGCTTCGCCATGGGCGCGGCCGGCACCGACACCGCGATCGAAACAGCCGACGTCGCCCTGATGGACGACGACCTGCGCAAGATCCCCGCCTTCATCCGGCTGTCGCGTAGCACTGCGGCGATCCTCACGCAGAACATCGTTCTGGCCCTTGGCATCAAGGCGGTGTTCCTTGCGTTGACGTTCACAGGGCATGCCACCATGTGGATGGCTGTGTTCGCTGACATGGGGGCAAGTCTTTTGGTTGTCGTCAATGGGCTGCGCCTCCTGAAGTTCAAGGCGGCATGAACAATGGATGAACCATCTCTTCGCAAGACGCAGTGGTACTCACTCGCGATCGTTATATTCGCCGGCGATCAGGCAGCTAAGAGCTACATTGACGCGACAACTCCCTTGGGTTGGTCGCACGAGGTGGCGTCATTCTTCAACCTAGTTCACGCTCTCAATCCCGGCGCGGCGTTCAGCTTCCTTGCTGGCGCGGGCGGCTGGCAGCGGTGGTTTTTTCTGGCGATCGCGTTCGCAATATCGGCATGGCTCGCATGGCTGCTCTCCCGGCCGCTGCGCAAAACGGAAGGCCTTTCGTACAGCCTCATTCTGGGCGGCGCATTGGGCAACGCGTTCGACCGCGCCACGCGCGGGCACGTTATCGACTACATCGACTTTCACCTGCACGGCTGGCACTGGCCCGCCTTCAACATCGCTGACATGGCCATCGTGGGCGGGGCGATCGCGCTGGTGGCCCAGTCGTTCATGAGCGTGGAGAACCCGGCCGCCACAAAGGAGTCCCAGTGACATTGGGACGATCCGGAAATTCGCAATGCACACGGTGCAGGACACCAATCTGAAGAGAACGGCCCCCAGCATGAGCGGCCGCGGCTTGGCCCTCATGCTAGCGCCCACCGCCGCTTTTGCTGCAACGCCCTGTTGCGATGGCGGCGATTGCTGCAACGACGTCGCAATGCCTTGCTGTGAATAAACAGCACGCAAGCCAGTTGACCTGGCAATTATGAAAGTCCATCACGGCGATGCTGGCCTTTTTCGTTCCAATGAGCCGTCACGGAGAGGTGATGATGAAGCTATGCCGGGATCCTGCAAGCTTTAGGACGGTCTTCTTTACCGCATAGCGATATGCTGATGTCACCCGTTCGCCTCGCCTGGCAAGTACAAGTAGTTCGTCGCGGTTTTCTGGCCGTGTCCGCCCGCTTCGCTGGCCCTTTTGCCCCAAACAAGCGCAATCATGCCTGCGTTACCACCAAAGTTCGCCCCCGCCAGTTGCTGTTCCTAAAGGGCATCAAGCTCAACGCCATCGCCGACCGGCCAGCGTATTTCGCATCGCTGCGTGCCCGTCGGGGCCAGCCCATCGTCATCCTCGCAGAGCTGGGACCGGACGAGGCATTCGCCCTGTGGAAGCAGCATGTACTGGGCGACAGGCCTCGCTGACCCAGTTTCGCCTCATCCTCCTGACAGCCCCGCACTTATTGCGGGGCTTTCTTTTTTCCGCGTTCGCCAATCGGGGCTGTTGCAAATGCCGATTTCCGGCTGACGCGGCTCGCCTCGCGCATGAAGCTGCCCGCATGTGTCGCTGATTCGTCAGCACCATGCCAGCAGCCAGAGTTTCCAGGCTGCCGCGGATTCTTTCCGCGCTACCCGCCAGTCCGCCATCGCATCGAGTCTGCGGACGCGCGTCACCCGTGACGCCGATGCTTTTTTCTCAACCGCGTGCGGGAGCTGCCATCCCGTGAGGGACGAGGCCCCGCTTTTTCCAAGGAGCCCGTCCATGTCCCAGCAAGCCTCTTTCGGCCAGTTGGCCTTGATCCATTGCGGCAAGTTCCTGCCGCTCGAAATCCTGCATAGCGCCGCCGGCCACTACATCGGCACGCGCGATACAGAAGGTCCCGTTTCGCGGGAATCCTGCCAGTACTTCCGCAGCTATGCCGCGGCTCAACGTGCCCTCGAAAGAGGCGGCTGGTCCCAGCTCGCCACACCCTGATCCAACTGGAGGAACCACGTCATGAACCAGCTTTTGCCCCAGGAAGTCGTCGATCAGATCATGCGGGAAGAGCAGCATTTCGCCGCCGCGCCCCAAGCCTTCTTCGAGGTCTGGAAGCGCGGCGTCGAGATCGCAGGCCCGCAATGGTTTGGCGACGGCACGCGCGAAGGCCTGAACCAGGCAAAGAGCAAGTGGGATCTGCGTCCCGACATGCTGCGTGCCAACGACGCACTCGGCGTCCTGAGCAGCGGGGAACGCATGTTCCTGTCCGCCATGTTCAGCTTCTACAACGCGCGCGAGGGCGGTGCCATGCTCAAGCGCTGCCACTTCCAAGGACTGTCGGACTTCGATGGTCTCGATCTGCAACGTCGCCAGGTGATCGCCGACCTGCTGCTGAACTACAGCGGTTGGTGAGCCGGTCCCTGGCACACCTTCATCACTGCGTTCACGGGACCCCATGAGGGACATGCGCCTCGTTCGAGGCCATGTCCCTCGCGTTTTCTCCCCGCCCAGCGCCATCCGGCATCAGGCGGTTTCCCCTGCGGATGCCATCGTCCGCAAGGGCTGGCTCCGTTCATTCATCGAAAGGAGCCTTCATGGCCAACAACTACTACGAAGCCACCGGCGTTCTCGTGCTCGACCGTGTGACGCCCGTCATCCAGGCGCTGTTCGGCGCCTTCGCGCTGGACGAGAGCCACCCCGGCAACGGGCAGGCCTACATCGCCCAGATCGCCGAGACCACCAATCCGCAATGGCCGGACGTGCTCGATGGCCTGGAAGACCTGGCCACGCAACTCGGTATTCCGATGCCGGACGACGAAGGGCTGTCGATCCCGCCGCTGCTCGAACTGCTCGCCGTGCACTTCCGTGCCGATGAGGACGAAGAGCTGGGGAACTTGATCGACCGTCATTCGTTCGAGGACACCGCCGATCTCGACGCATTGTTTCTGATCGCCACCCGGTTCGATGACGGGCACCACCTGACCGCCATCCAGTTCGAGGGCTGCTGGTACTGCAGCAAGCCGCGGCTGTTCGAGTTCGGCGGCAACGGCTGCTACCTGAGCCGCGAGGTCCGCTTCATCAGCTCCTCCTCCCAGGCCCTCCAGCTCGGCGACCAATTGCGCAAGACCATTGTGGCCGCCGACATCGAAGAGGCTTCGGCCCTGATCGCGCTGGAGACCATCAATCTGCTGGCGGGCGTCAGCGACGAGCCATTCCGCATGAATTTGCGCCGGCGCGTCGCCGAGCGATTGGCCCAAACGCCAACGATCAGCGTCACCTGACGCTGTTTCCTTTCTTTCCACCCACCGGGGTCAATTCCCGGTGGCGGGGATTTGCTCCATCATTATTCTGTTGGAGAAATCCCATGTCCCAGAATCCCAATCCCTTTCTACGCGGCTACTGGAATCTGAAAATCGTCCGCACGCTGTCCATCAGCTACGAGGACGGAAGCCCGCATGTTTGGCGAAACATCCACCCGAGCCAGCAGCACCTCTGCGACGCGGCGCTGGTTTCTTCTCCTTGCATCATCACCAGCGACTTCGCGGTGGTCAGGACTGGCACCGAACCTGTCGGCGCCGCACTGATCGCCGAATGCGACGCGGCTGAAGGGGGCAGCGGCGAAGGCATGGTGGGTGCCGTGGTGTACGCGATCCACGGCGACGACTTCGACGGCCGCCCCGTCCACATTGGCGACACCTATTCGGCCGAGGCCGCACGGGAAGTCGTGCAGCGGTTGAGCTTCGAGACCGGCTACTACAGCCGGTGCTGGGAAATCAGCAGCGCGCACATCAGCCGCGAAACCGGCCAGTACCTGGCCAACCTGGCTGACCTCGCGACGCCGGAGGCCTTTTTGTTCATCGCGTTCCGGATTCCCTACAGCCCGGCGATCGGCGTCAAGCTGATCTCCACGCCCTGGACGGACCAGCACCTGCAGGACGTCGAGGGGATCGCCGCCGAGCAGCTTCGGCAGGAGCACCGCAGCAAGGGCATGCCGGACGAGCTGGCACAGATCCTTGAACTGGCCGGCCAGGCCGACGTGCGCATCCTCATCCTCGATGCCGACGCACCCGTGTTGCCGGGCCTATCGCTGGCCGGCGAATAGCTGCCACACACATCCCCGGCCTTCCTTGTCCTCACCGCATGCCGGCCCGGTCTCCCGCCAGAGAGCCGGGCCGGCGCACTTTCACAGGAGCGATCCCATGTTCCCCGACCTCATCACACCCGCATCCGACTTCGAGCACCAACTCGGAGCCTGCGTCAACGCCATGAGCCAGGAAGATGCCATCGGCCAGATCCTGGTATTCGAGCGCATGAGCGGCACGCTGCACATGCGCCATATCGCCAGCGCCGACCTGGTGGACACCGACGTGGACGACTACGAAATGGTCGTCTTCGACGGTGGCAACACAAGCGGCGACACGTGGAAACACGTGTTCTTTCCGCGTCAGCGCGAGCACTACTTCGTGTACCAAGCCTGATTCCTCCAGCCCCTTTCGAGGGGCTTTTTCTTGCCCGCAGCACAGGAAAACGGTTGTGGTGCGGTGCCGTTTCCTGCGGGCAGGCAGACCGCCCCAGGGCCATGCTTGCCCCATGTTCGTCGGCGTTGCCGGCACATGCCCAGGCAGTCGAGACCTTCGAGGCTGCAAGCGCGGGAAACCGTGCTGGTCGTTTCTTCCTACGGACCTACCGCGTCCATCCACGCCACCCACAAGGGACCTCTCCCTTGCGGGCGGGGAATCCCTTGTTTTTCCTCAAGGAGTTTCCCCATGGATCGTTCCCTCATCAAATCCATGATGCCTTCGCTGGTCGCAGGCCATGTGCCCCGCAACGTGCGGTCGTTCAAGTACCGCGTGTTCGATGATCAGCCGCTGTCCTCAACGCTGGGCTTCGCCATCGACCCCCAACCCTTCGACGGCAAGGTGGTCGCCGCGACCGACGATGCCATCGTCGTCAAGCTCAAGCCTTCCGAGTTCGCGGTGCTCGATCCCAGCCTGGTGACCACGGTTCCTGCCGAAGGCGCCAAGGTGCATGTCCAACCCTATGCCCGTCGTCGCTTCGACGGACTGCGCGCGGACACGCCGGAGGTCATCACCGAGGAGACTTCGGACGGCACGCCGTACACCATCACGAGGCACATCCTCGGCTCGGCGCCGGCCAAGCTGCCCATTCCCACGCCGCAGTGCATGGAGTTGGGCCAGCTCATCGAGCAGTTGGAGGAGATGCCGGCCCCCGATCGCTTCCGGCGCATCACCCACATGCTGGTGGATGCCGGTGCCCGCGACTTCACCTGGGTCGATCCCACGCCCTCCAAGATCATCGAGACCCCGCCGGCGATCAGCTTCACGGTCTCGACCGCGAAGTTCGAGGGCCGGGTGACGATCCTCTACGACCGCGGCGGAGACACCTACGTGGTGGAACTGCACCGTCAGAACGGTGAATCGGTCGAACTGGTCGATCGGCACGACGAGGTGTATTTCGACATGCTCGGCGAAGTGCTGGAGAGGCTCATCGACGACGGGCGCTGGCGCCAGATCGACGTGAGCATCCTCGACGCGAAAGCGGCCCGCAAGCGCCAGGCCGTCCCGGCATGACGCCCCGCAGCGAAACCGGGCGGTCCTGCGGCTGACCCGAGGCATCCGCCACGGCGTTCCAGCCGTTCCGGCCGCGTGCACTACAGGCCCTTCATCCCATCGGATGGAGGCCTTTCTCATTCTTCCACACAGGAGATTTCATCCATGTCACTGCGATTCAAAGGCGCTGACCTGCGCCCCGTGCTGACCGAAGCCATCGCCAATCAGGGGTCGTCTCAGAAAACGGAAAAAAATCGTACGCTAAGAGCCGAAGTGGGCCCTTTAGCAGCAATGCAAAGCTGCGATCAACGGGCAGGAAACATTGCCATGGTGCGCGTTGCACTCTCTCACTAGCGTCGACAGGGCCTCTTCCATCCGCGTGAGGTCCGCCATGCGTGCGCGCACATCGGCCAGCCGGTGAGCAGCCAGTTCGGCCGCCTCGCTGCAATGGGTGCCGTCCTCCAGTTTCAGGAGCTGGCCGACTTCATCCAGGCTGAATCCCAGGCGCTGGGCTGACTTCACGAACTTCACCCGCGCCACGTCCGCCTGCCCGTAGCGGCGGATGCGACCGTAGGGCCGCTCCGGCTGGGGTAGCAAGCCCTTGAGCTGATAGAAGCGGATCGTCTCCACGTTGACCCGGGCTGCCTTGGCGAAGGCCCCGATGGTCAGATTCTCTTGAGCGTTCTCCATGGCGCTTGACTCCGTAGTTGACTACGGAAGTAACGTTACAGCATCAAGCGAAGTCCCGGAAGGAGAACCTTATGTCGGAACCCAAGAACGGCTGCGGCGCACTGGCGACCGGCGGCGTCGCGGCCGTCCTCGCCTCGGCCTGCTGCCTCGGCCCCCTTGTCCTGGTCGCGCTCGGCTTCTCTGGCGCGTGGATCGGCAACCTGACCGTGCTGGAGCCGTATCGGCCGATCTTCATCGGCGCAGCGCTCATCGCGCTGTTCTTCGCCTGGCGCAGCATCTTCCGACCAGCCCATGCCTGCAAGCCCGGCGACGTTTGCGCCGTGCCCCAAGTGCGGACTGCCTACAAGGTGATCTTCTGGATCGTGGCCGCCCTGGTTCTGGTTGCCCTCGCGTTTCCCTACGTCCTGCCGCTGTTCTACTGAAAGGAGATCACCATGAAGAAACTCACCACCCTCACCACCCTCATCGCCCTGGCCGCCGCTCTAAGCGCGCCCGCCTGGGCTGCCACCAAGACCGTCACCCTGTCGGTGCCCGGCATGACCTGCGCCGCGTGCCCGATCACGGTCAAGACGGCTCTGTCCAAGGTCGCCGGCGTCGAGAAGGCCGAAGTCAGCTTCGAGAAGCGGGAGGCCGTCGTCACCTTCGACGAGGCCAAGACCAATGCCGACGCCTTGACCAAGGCCACCGCAAACGCGGGTTACCCGTCCAGCGTCAAGCAGTGAGGGCGTAATCATGGCCGAGGCGATCACCCTCCACATCGAAGGCATGACCTGCACGTCGTGCGCCGAGCACGTCCAGCAGGCTTTGACGAACGTGCCCGGCGTGCGCGCGGCCTCGGTGTCCTATCCGCAGCGGCAGGCCGAAATCGAGGCGGATGCAGGCGTGAGCGTGGCCCCGCTGGTTGCCGCAGTGGCCACGCTCGGCTATCGCGCACGGCTTACCGACACGCCGAACAAGCCTGCCGGCCTGCTAGACAAGGCGCTGGGCTGGCTCGGTGGCGAAACGAAGCATGTTGGCGGTGAACAAGCGCTGCACGTGGCTGTGATAGGCAGCGGCGGCGCGGCGATGGCGGCTGCCTTGAAGGCCGTGGAGCAAGGCGCCCGCGTCACGCTGATCGAGCGCGGCACCATCGGCGGCACCTGCGTCAATGTCGGCTGCGTGCCGTCCAAGATCATGATCCGCGCCGCGCACATCGTCCACCTGCGCCGCGAAAGCCCGTTCGATGCTGGCCTGCCGGCCGCAGCGCCCGCTGTACTGCGCGAGCGGCTGCTGGCCCAGCAACAAGGCCGCGTCGAGGAGCTGCGCCATGCCAAGTACGAAGGCATCCTGGCAAGCACTCCGGCCATCACCGTGCTGCGCGGCGAGGCCCGGTTCAGGGACACGCGCACGCTGACCGTGGCGACCGCTGACGGCGGCACGCACGAGGTGAACTTCGACCGCTGCCTGATTGCCACCGGCGCGAGCCCGGCGCTTCCGCCAATCCCGGGCCTTGCGGACACACCCCACTGGACCTCCACCGAGGCGCTGGAAAGCAGCTCGCTCCCCGAGCGGCTGGCCGTGATTGGTTCCTCCGTGGTGGCGGTCGAGTTGGCGCAAGCCTTCGCCCGGCTGGGCAGCCAGGTCACGATCCTGGCGCGCAGCACGCTGTTCTTCCGAGAAGACCCGGCCATCGGGGAAGCCGTAACAGACGCCTTCCGCGCCGAGGGCATCGAGGTGCTGGACCACACCCAGGCGAGCCACGTTGCCTATGCGGGCGGGGAATTCGTGCTCACCACCGGGCAGGGGGAAGTGCGCGCCGACAAGCTGCTGGTCGCCACCGGTCGCGCGCCGAACACGCGCAGCCTGAACCTTGAAGCGGCAGGCGTCGAAGTCAATGCGCAGGGAGCCATCGTCATCGACCGCGCCATGCGCACGAGCGCACCGCACATCTTTGCTGCCGGCGACTGCACCGACCAGCCGCAGTTCGTCTATGTGGCGGCGGCGGCCGGCACGCGCGCCGCGATCAACATGACCGGCGGCGACGCGGCGCTGGACCTGACGGCGATGCCGGCGGTGGTGTTCACCGATCCGCAGGTGGCGACCGTGGGCTACAGCGAGGCGGAAGCGCACCACGACGGCATCGAGACCGACAGCCGGCTGCTGACGCTCGACAACGTGCCGAGGGCGCTCGCCAACTTCGACACGCGCGGCTTCATCAAGCTGGTGGCGGAAGCTGGCTCAGGGCGGCTGATCGGCGTACAGGCGGTCGCGCCGGAAGCGGGCGAACTGATCCAGACGGCCGCGCTGGCGATCCGCCACCGGATGACCGTGCAGGAGCTGGCCGACCAGTTGTTCCCCTACCTGACCATGGTCGAGGGACTGAAGCTCGCGGCGCAGACCTTCAACAAGGACGTGAAGCAACTGTCCTGTTGCGCCGGATGAGGAAAAGGGAGGTGTTCGATGAACGCCTACAGCCGCGCCAACCGCCGCATCTACGCGGCCTTGTCCGATCCCCTGTCGGCCACCCACCGGCACCGCCTCGACGATCTGCTCAAGCGCCACGACAACGGCAAGACGACCTGGCTGGCCTGGCTGCGCCAGTCGCCCGTCAAGCCGAACTCGCGCCACATACTCGAACACATCGAGCGCCTCAAAGCCTGGCAGGCGCTCGACCTGCCTTCCGGCATCGAGCGGTCGGTGCACCAGAACCGCCTGCTCAAGATCGCCCGCGAAGGCGGCCAGATGACGCCCGCCGATCTGGCCAAGTTCGAGGCACAGCGCCGCTACGCGACCCTGGTGCGCTCGCCATCGAGGGCATGGCCACCGTCACCGACGAAATCATCGACCTGCACGACCGCATCCTGGGCAAGCTGTTCAACGCTGCCAAGCACAAGCATCAGCAGCAGTTCCAGGCGTCCGGCAAGGCGATCAACGCCAAGGTGCGGCTGGCCACCTCGATCAAGCAGGGCACGGTGACGGCCTCGCTGATGCTCAGGAAACTCGGCAGCTACCCGCGCCAGAACGGCCTGGCCGTGGCGCTGCGCGAGCTGGGCCGCATCGAGCGAACGCTGTTCATCCTGGACTGGCTGCAAAGCGTCGAGCTGCGCCGCCGCGTGCATGCCGGACTGAACAAGGGCGAAGCCCGCAACGCGCTAGCCCGCGCCGTGTTCTTCAACCGGCTGGGCGAAATCCGCGACCGCAGTTTCGAGCAGCAGCGCTACCGGGCCAGCGGCCTCAACCTGGTGACGGCGGCCATAGTGTTGTGGAACACGGTCTATCTGGAACGGGCCTCAAACGCCTTACGCGGTCACGGCCAGACTGTCGATGACGCCCTGTTGCAGTACCTGTCGCCGCTGGGCTGGGAGCACATCAACCTGACCGGCGATTACCTCTGGCGCAGCAGCGCCAAGATCGGCGCGGGCAAGTTCAGGCCGCTACGACCGCTGCAACCGGCTTAGCGTACGATTTTTTCCGTTTTCTGAGACGTCCCCAATCAGTGCCGCATTGTCCTGGTCAAGGATCAGGGCGTGTACTTCCTCGCCGAGCGTGGGGAGCGTCGCCCGGATGGGCGCCAGGCACTGCTCGCCTACGCCGTCGGATGCAACCCGGACACCGACCCGTTCGATGACTGGTGGCACCTCGCCGGCCGCGAGCTGGGCGGCGATGACTTCGCGGAGTATTTCGACCCGAAGGACGGCCTGTTCACGCGCCTCCAGCACTCGGCGGACGATCTCGTGCTTTCCGCCACCGCCACGCACCTGTCCTTAGCAGTGGTGCCTCCCGCCTGACGCGGCAACCGCCTCGCAGCCCCCGCATCGGGGGCCTTCTTTTGTTCGCACCGCCGCCATCGCCGCGCGTGCGCGTTTGTCTCCAGCCGCCGAGGCACGCCCCGCCGGCCACAACGCCGGCATGCCACCGGAGACAACCGCATGAACACGCCATCGACCTCGCCGAGGCTGCACCTCCTACCGGTGTCGCTGCGCACGGCCAATGCATTCGTTCTGTCGCACCATCGCCACCACCGCCCGGTCCAGGGCGCGAAGTTCGCCCTGGCCGTCACGCTGAGCGACAGCGACCTGATCCACGGCGTGGCCATTGTCGGCCGCCCGGTCGCGCGGCACCTGGACGCTGGAAGTCACGCGGCTGTGCACCGACGGCACACCCAGCGCCTGCAGCAAGCTCTACGGCGCGGCCTGGCAGGCGGCAAGGGCGCTGGGCTACATACGCCTGCTCACCTACACCATGCCCGACGAAGGTGGCGCCAGCCTGCGCGCCGCCGGCTGGCGGCTGATCGGCGCGCGCGGTGGCGGCGCCTGGAGCCGTCCCGGCCGTCCGCGCGCCGATACCCCCGAGCACCTGCGCGGCGCCAAGTGCCTGTGACAGGCGCCGGGTGGCGCGGACAAAGGGAAGCGCCCGGGTGCCGATTGATTGCTGCCGCGCGCGCGAGGCCCCGCCATGCTGGCCCCATGCCTGCTGACGTCGTCAGCGACATGCCAGGCAACCATCGGTCTTCGAGGTTGCGGCGCAGTTCCCACTGCGTGACCGAGCCAGCTCGCACCGCATCCTTCCGCGAGCGGCCACCAGCCTCTGGTGGCGGATGCTTTCGCCTTATCAACCCACCGCGGGGTCACGCACCTTCCCCGCATGCGTGGGCCGGTGTGTCTCCGCTTCATCCCAATGGAGATTCACCATGAACACCACGTCCAACGAGAAATCGTATTTCGACCTCCACACCTCGGGCATCGGCTACATCCAGCGTGTCCGTGAAGTGCCCGTCCGGGGCGGCCGCCGTGCGCAGCCTTTCCTGGCATGCACCATCGCCGCGCTGGTCGGCCCCGCCCGGGACCCCAGCTACCGCTACTTCGACGTCAAGGTCTCGGGTGCCGAGGCCAAGAAGCTCGTTCAGCGCTACATCGGCGTTGACGATCCCAAGCAGCGCCCGCTGGTGCGCTTTCGCCTCGGTGACCTGTGGGGCGATGTGTACATCCGCGACAAGGGTGAGCAGAAGGGTCAGGCCGCCGCGTCCCTCAAGGCGCGACTGCTCAAGGCCGAACTGATCGACCGGGCCGAACTGGCTTCGATCGAGCAGCACGAGTTGATCACCCGCGGCATCGGCTATCTCAATCGTGTGAAGGACGTCACCCCAAAAGCTGGCGACTCGTTCCTCTCTTGCACCGTCGCGGCACTGGCCGGGCCTGTCGATGAACCGGAGTATCGGTACTTCGACACCATCGTCGCCACCCCGGAAGCCGAGCACCTGGTTCGCCGGTGCGTTCAGGCCGTCGAGGGTGACCGCAAGGTGCTGATCGCCTTCCGTCTGAACGACATGAAGATCGATCCGTACATCCGCACCAAGGGTGAGCACGCCGGGGAACCGGCCGCCAGCCTGGAATCGACGCTGGTCCACATCGGTCTCATCAAGATCGACGGCACCCAGGTCTATCCGACGAGCCAGGCGCAAGCCGAGGCGCCGCCGGCCGAAGACGCATCCGCGTCCGAAGCCGACGATGCCATCGACACGGCCACCGAGCCCGCCGAGCGCGAGCCCGAGGCGCAAGTCCAGGAGCAGGAGCCGGCATTGGCTGCTTCGTTCTGATCCGGCACGGCCTCTCACGGGGCCTTGTCGCTTTTCCTCCCCACGTACGCCGCGTCCCCAGGACGCGTGCTTGCGCATTTCATCCCCCGAGTTCCGCGTGGTCTCACGGCCACGCGGTTGTCGAATTTCTCAAAGGAGATCAGCCATGTCTCTGGTATCCCGCTTTGCTCCGCAATCCCCGATCCTGCGCTCTGATCGCCCACTCTCGGACGACCGCATTCGTGCCGTCGTTCCGTCGATCTTCGCCGACGCTCCACATGGGAGCCGGTCCGATCGGTATGCCTACATACCGACCTCGACCGTGCTGACCAAGCTGCGCCAGGAGGGCTTCGAGCCCTTCATGGTGTGTCAGACGCGCGTGCGCAACGAAGACCGGCGCGAGTACACGAAGCACCTCATCCGACTTCGCCATGCAAGCCAGATCAACGGCGACGAGGCGAACGAGATCATCCTGCTCAACAGCCATGACGGCACGAGCAGCTATCAGATGCTCGCCGGCATGTTCCGGTTCGTCTGCCACAACGGCCTGGTTTGCGGTGACACCACCGCAGACATCCGCGTTCCCCACAAGGGCGACGTGGCCAGCCAGGTGATCGAAGGTGCCTACGGAGTCCTCGAAGGTTTCGAGCGCGTGCATAACGCGCGCGATGCGATGCGCACCATCACCCTCGATGAGGGCGAAGCGGAGGTCTTTGCGAACTCTGCGCTCGCACTCAAGTACGACGATCCGGCCAAGTCCACGCCTGTCACCGAGAGCCAACTGCTGGCCCCTCGGCGATGGGACGACCGCAAGAACGACCTGTGGGCCGTCTTCAACCGCGTCCAGGAGAACCTAGTCAAAGGGGGCCTGAACGGACGCACGGCCAACGGCCGCAATCAGCGCACCCGTCCGGTGCAAGGCATCGACCAGAACCTGCGCCTGAACCGGGCGTTGTGGCTGCTGGCCGAAGGCATGCGCCAGCTCAAGGCGTGATGCCACGCGGACCTCGCCCACCTCGGGCGAGGCCATTTCCTCTCATCCACCGGGTGCCGTCGGCGGCCCGTCATTCATCATCAGGAGAACCATCATGGCAACCCCATCGGCTTCCGAGAAATCTGTTGCGCCCATCGTCGTCCCCGGCCAGCTCACGCTGCGTACCATCCGCGGCAAGAACGGCCCGTTCACGGTTGGCCGCCTCGCGACGCACCTCGGTACTTTCGAGGTCAAAGACCCGGAGCTGGAGCAGTACCCCGAAGGCAAGTACGACGGGGAATTCATCATCAGGTACATCTTCCCGAAGTCCTATCCGGTCGGCGGCGGCATGCGGTTCGAGATCCGTGCCAGCCTCGACGGCATGACGCTCAACGGCATCGACAAACTCAGCCGCGACGAAGCCCGCAGCTTCGCCACCCAGGACGTCGATCCGCTCGATGAAGAGCAAGGGGCGCAGCCTGCGGCAACGCCGGCCAAGCCCACCAAAGCGTCCAGGCCCGCCAAGCCCGCACCCGTGCAGGCGTCCGCGGACCCGCTGGTCGATACCACGCCCTTCGGCGTGGATGCGCCACCGCCTGCTACGGCCGCTGCCCCCGGCAGCACCGAAGACGGTGACGCCGCGCTCTTCGGCCTGCTGTGGCCGCTGGGCGAGTCCGTGAAACTGGATTCGACCATCGACCGCCGCACCCTGCGCGCGCAGATCGCCCGCCTGGGCGAGCTGGGCTACGCGCTGGACTTCAAGACGCAGGAGTGGAGCCGCCAGGCCGAACCAAAACCTGCGTGATCGCAGACGCCGCATGCGCGGTGTTCTTCATCCACCCGCCGGGGTTCCTTTCCCATGCGGGGGAGGCCCTGGCCATTTTCTGGAGGTCTCCATCATGTCCACCATCGCTTGCGATACCCCGCGTTCAACGCTGGATGAACCCGCGTGGCGGGACCTTTGCAAAGCGGCCGCCGCACACGCCCAGCGCGGTTGCGGCTTGTCCTACGACCACTACGTGACGCTCTTCAGTTCGGCGATCGACGCACAGGCCAATCGTTTGCCGGATGAGCAACGTGCTCAGGCTCTCGAAATCGCGGCCCAGGAATGGGACTACGCAACACCTGCCGAACGGCAGGAAACCCAGGACTGGAATGCGGAGCATGGCTATTGCTCGCACGGGATCGAGTTCGGCTACTGCCCGGCCGGTTGTGATCGAGACGATGACGACTGGGATTGAGGGCGACGCATAGGTTCCTTCGCCGCAGATGCGGCATTCCATCACCCGCTGGGGGTTCTTCCCCACGGGGAGGCCTTCAGCTCAACTTTTCGAGGAGGCCTCTCATGGGCTGGTATTTCTCAAACCAATCGCGGTCCGAACTGATCGCGGAACTGATCGCACCGCAAGAGACCGAGCGCGCCAGCGTCAAGGTCATCGCTCACACCCTGCGCGGCAACGTGCTGTGGTCCGTCGCCGAAGTGACCGCCAAGGTCGAAGGCGTGCATCGTGATCTCGCACCGGGCCAGTCCCTGCGCTACATCCGCTGCGATCTGCTTGAACGAAGCGGCGGCCAGTGGGGCTACAAGTCCTTGGACGAGTCCATGCACCCGTACTACTACACGTGCCCGCTGTCCTATCTGGACCTCGCACCGGAGCAGTCCGCCGACTGGCGTGCAGGCGTTCGCGCCTACCACGCCCGGCGGCGCACACCCACGGCATCCGCGGCATCCGCCGCGGCGTCGATGGCCTGAGCCAGGAGGAACCGACATGGACCCGATCCTGGCAACGCTTCCGCCCTCGTTGCTGGCACTCGTTGAAGGGAGTTTGTCCAACGACGAAGTGTCCTCCGACGAGGAAATGCTGGCGTACTTCATCGACAACGGCCTCACCGAGGACCAGGCACGGCAGGCACTGACCTACCGCGACCAGTACCTCAACAACATCTACCTGGAAGGCTTCACGCCGATCACTTCGGCGGACGAGCCGCTTCACTTCAACCCGCACACCCGGCAGTTCGAGCCGGACTGAGCGGTTTTCTTCCACCCCCTGGGGCAGTACTTGCCCCAGCGGGCGGTGCTGTTCCCGTTCATCCGAGGACACCACCATGCCCGCAAACACTTCTTCCACGCTGTACCGCATCGACGAATGCCCGGACGTGATGGCCGACGCCTGCGTCGGCGATGACCAGGGCAACCTGATCTTCCTGTCCATCTGGGCGCGGGACACCGCCGTCCAGCAGTTCCTCGCTCGCCTGACCCTCGGGCGCGACGAGCAGGGACTGGACCAGTTCCACGTCATCACCGACCAGGGCGGCAGCGTCCCGGTATTCATCGGCAACGTCGATCGCCTGGAAAAGCGCATCACGCGCGCGTACCGGCGGACGCTGTTCGGCTCGCTGTCCAACGTGTGGCTGTTCGACCGGCGCTGCGTCAAGCCCGACAAGGCCAACGCCAGCGCATTGGCACTGCTGCCACGCGACAGCGCCCACAGGCTTGACCGCCTGTGGATGCTGGTGCGGGACACCTGCCCGTTGCCGCTGCTCGATCACTGGCGCGAGACCGTGCTGGAACTGCTGCAAACCCGCGAGATGCTGGCCCGCCTTCCGTTCGCCCTCGGGCCGCTGGAAGGCCATCGGCTCGCCATCGACGTGCCGGCGCTGACCCTGGCGCTCGGCTCCCTGATCCGCAGCGACGCGCTCACCGCCTATCCGTATCCGGCCAAGATTTGGACGCCGGAAGCGGTAGCGGCTTGACCCACCCTCGGAGGCACGCCTTGGCGTACTTCCGTGTTTCATCCCCGCCAACCAGGAGACTTCCATGGCCCTCATGTTCCCGCGGCTCGCCCGCAATTTCGTCAAGAACGGATATTTCCCGACCGACGAACCCACGCTCGAAAGAGCGCTCAACGCACTGATGCCCAGCGACGGGCCGATGTGCATCCTCGATCCCTGCGCCGGCGAAGGCGTGGCGATCGCCGAAGCCGCCCATGCCCTCGGGCGCGAGCAGGCAAAGGCGTTCGCCGTCGAGTTCGACGCGGAGCGGGCGCGCCATGCCCGCGGCCTGGTCGATCACTGCCTGCACGCGGACCTGATGGACACGATGGTCTCCAAGCAGTCCTTCGGGCTGCTCTGGCTCAACCCGCCGTATGGGGACCTGTCCAAGGACGTCAACGGCAACATCGGCTATCAGGGCCAGGGCCGTGCCCGCCTTGAAAAGCTGTTCTACCAGCGCACGCTCTCGCTGCTGCAATACGGCGGCGTGCTGGTTTTCATCGTCCCCGGCTACGTGCTCGACGCGGAGTTGGTCGGCTGGCTGACGCGCCACTACACGGACCTGCGCATCTACCGAGCGGTGGAGACGCAGTTCAAGCAGGTGGTGATCTTCGGACGCCGGGTGCGCCAGCGCGAGCAGGTGCCCGATGGCGTCAAGGCCGTGCGCAATCTGCTGTTGCAGGTAGGGCAAGGCGAAGTCGAAGCCGAGGAACTGCCGAGCGAGTGGCCGTTCCTGCCGTACATCGTCCCCGCCAGCCCGGCCGAGCCAGAGCATTTCTTCCGCGTGACGATGGAGCCCGAGCAGTTCGCCGATGAGGTTGGCAGGCTGCAAGGCTTGTGGCCATCGCAGGACACGCACCTGGGGGCTGCGCAGCAATCGCTGCGTCCACCGGCGCGGGCCTTGTCCCGCTGGCATCTCGCCCTGGCTCTGGCCGCGGGTGCGATCTCGGGGGTTGTGCGCTCCAAGACCGGGCGCGTGCTCGTCGTCAAAGGTGACACCCACAAGGACAAGACGCTCCAGCGGGAGTTCACCGAACGCGAAGACGGCTCCATCGCCGAGACCCGCATCCTCACCGACAAGTTCGTTCCCGTCATCCGCGCGTGGGACATGACACCTGGCTCCGCGACACGGGGCGAGGTGTTGACCATTCGCTGATCCACCGGACGCGCTGCCGTCCTGCTGTACCAACTCGAAGGAGAAACACCATGATCCCCAATCCGTTCAAGCGGCCTGCGCCGCACAAGCAACCGTTGTTCGCACCGAGTACGTTGAAGTTGAGCGAGAAGGTGCATTGGCTGGCCCGGCGAGGCCTGATCGACCCCTTGGCCTATGTCCAGCGCCATGTGCGCGGGGACTGGGGCGAGATCGATGAGGCCACACGCCAAGCCAACGACGTGGCGATCCAACAGGACAACCTAATGATCTCGCAGTTCAGGATCACGCCGGACCTGGCGCTGATCGTCAAGACCAGCGAGGACCACCAGACCACGGTGGTCCAGCTTCCCGAAGAGCGGGACCTGATCTGAGGCCCCACATCGTCATCCTCATCCACCTGACGGAGCCACTTCACTCCGGCAGGGGTGTCGTGGCTCAATGACTCATCAAGGAGGAGCCCATGGCATCGCATCGCATCGAAACCTACTGCCAGCGGCTGGCGTTCCCCATCGGGGCGCTCATCTTCAGCAGAGGTGTAGACCGCCTGGTCCGCGCGGGTCGCCTGGACCCGATCCCGTACTTCAGGCGCCACACCCGTGGCGACTGGGGCGACGTCAACATCCAGCAATGGCAGACGAACAGCAGCGCGCTTCAATCGGGCGCGTCGCTGGAATCGCACTACGTGATCCATCCGGGGCTCGCCATTCGCATCGTCACCGATTCGCAGCGCTGCGCAACCGTCATCGTGCTTCCGTCCGAAGACTGAGCACGGTTCACCTGCGGGCCGCCCAGGCCAGCACCTTCAACCACCCTCAGCCACGCGTCGATTCTCTTCCCACCACGGGGCATGCCATTGCCCCGCTGGGGGTGGTGCATGCCCCATTTTTCTTTGGAGCATCACCATGTCCCTCGATCTCGAAACCACTGCCGCTGAATCCGCGCCCGTACAGGGCGAACTGCTCGACGCGGAATCTTCCCCTCTGACCCTGAGCCTTCAGGATTTTGTCGGCGAGTTCGGCGACGAACTACTCGACGCCCTCAACAGCGCTAATCCGCCGGTCTATACCGGCCAACCGCAGGCGCACCGGCAACTGGTGGTCGCCAGCCTCAAGCGCAAGCTGTTCCCAGCCCAGGCCGAAGTCGTCCACGCCGCCGCCGAGCTGCTGATCGACCGTGGCGAACGTGCTGCGATCGTCAATGGCGAGATGGGCTGCGGCAAGACGACCGTCGGCATTGCCACGGCCGCCGTGCTCAACGCCGAAGGCTATCGCCGCACTCTGGTGCTGTCGCCGCCCCACCTGGTTTACAAGTGGCGGCGCGAGATCCAGGAGACGGTGGCCGGTGCCAAGGTGTGGGTACTCAACGGGCCGGATACGCTCGTCAAGCTCATCAAGCTGCGCGAGCAGTTGGGCGTGCAGCCCACGGGCCAGGAGTTCTTCGTCCTGGGGCGCGTCAGGATGCGGATGGGCTTTCACTGGAAGCCTGTCTTCACCACGCGGCGCACCCGCCACGGCGACGTGGCGGCCTGCCCGGACTGCGGCACGGTCATCACCGACCTCGACGGCGAGCCGGTCAACCCGATCGCGCTCCAAGCCGAGGAGTGCCGCAGGAAGTGCGGCCACTGCGCCGCGCCCCTGTGGACACTGATCCGCCCGCGCAGTCTGTCCGGCAGCGACCAGTCCTCGGCCGTGCTCAAAGCCTTAAAGCGCATACCGACCATCGGAGAGGTCACCGCGCAGAAGCTGATGCAAAAGTTCGGTGACGGGTTCCTGGCGTCGATGCTCGGCGACAACATCCATGAGTTCATCAACCTCATGGATGGCAACGGCGAGCTGGTGTTTTCCGACCGTCAGGCCACGCGCATGGAACGTGCGATGGCCAACATGGAGTTCGGCTTTGGCGAGGGCGGCTATCAGCCGTCCGAGTTCATCAAACGCTACCTGCCGCAAGGCACGTTCGACCTGCTCATCGCCGATGAGGCACATGAGTACAAGAACGGGGGCAGTGCCCAGGGCCAGGCCATGGGCGTGCTGGCGGCGAAGGCTCGCAAGACCTTGCTGCTGACCGGCACGTTGATGGGCGGCTACGGGGACGACCTGTTCCACCTGCTGTTCCGAGCCCTTCCGGGGCGGATGATCGAAGACGGCTACCGCCCGACCACGAGCGGCAGCATGACCTCGGCTGCGATGGCGTTCATGCGCGATCACGGGGTGTTGAAGGACATCTACTCCGAGAGCACCGGCACGGCGCACAAGACGGCCAAGGGCACCAAGGTATCGGTGCGCACGGTCAAGGCCCCGGGGTTTGGCCCCAAGGGCGTGCTGCGCTGCATCCTGCCGTTCACGATCTTTCTCAAGCTCAAGGACATCGGTGGCAACGTCCTGCCGCCGTATGACGAGGAGTTCCGTGAAGTCGCGATGGACACGGCGCAAGCCGCGGCCTACCGCGATCTGGCGGGTCGGCTGACCGCGGAGCTGAAACAGGCTCTGGCGCGACGCGATACGACCTTGCTGGGTGTGGTCCTCAACGTGCTGCTGGCCTGGCCGGATTGCTGCTTCCGGTCGGAGACCGTGGTGCATCCGCGCACGCGCAACACCTTGGCGTTTGTCCCGGCTCAGTTCAACGAGTTCGAGATCAGCCCCAAGGAGCGTGAGCTGATCGACATCTGCAAAGAGGAGAAGGCGCAGGGCCGCAAGGTCCTGGCCTACACGGTCTATACCGGCACGCGCGACACCACGTCGCGCCTGAAGGTGTTGCTGGAGCAGGAAGGCTTCAAGGTGGCGGTGCTGCGCGCGAGCGTGGATGCCAGCCGCCGCGAAGACTGGATCGCCGAGCAACTGGACCGTGGCATCGACGTGCTCATCACCAACCCCGAGTTGGTCAAGACGGGGCTGGACCTGTTGGAGTTCCCGACGATCGTGTTCATGCAGTCGGGCTACAACGTGTACTCGCTCCAGCAGGCGGCACGCCGCTCCTGGCGCATCGGGCAGAAGCAGCCCGTGCGTGTGATCTACCTCGGCTACGCCGGTTCCTCGCAGATGACCTGCCTGGAGCTGATGGCCAAGAAGATCATGGTCTCGCAGTCCACCTCGGGCGACGTGCCCGAATCCGGGCTCGATGTCCTGAACCAGGACGGTGATTCCGTCGAGGTCGCACTGGCCCGGCAGCTTGTCGCCGCATGACACGTTCCACTTACGGCCCTTCGGGGCCGTTTTTTTTGCCGCTCCCGGTAAATCGGACGCTGCCTGGTTCGCATTGTTTGCTGCCGCTCGCGGCCTGAGCGGCGATGGTGAGGGCTGGATGTTTCAGGACGCCGAGCTATGTGCCCCTCTCCACCGTGGTTTCACTATCCCGAACGCCGCCTTCTGGCGGGATTTCTCGGCCTGCTGTGGTCGGTGCTGGCCGGTGGCTGCGCGACGACGACTGCGCCGGTCGCGCCCGACACCATCGCGGAAGTCTTGGCCGCGCCTGAACCCGAGGCTTCCGAGTACATCCCGGTCGTGCGCTACGCCCGCTACACACTGGTCGAACTGGCACCCATGGCGGCGCAGCGCGACCTGTTGTTGCAGACCATCGACGTGTCCATGCCCGAGGATGCCCGCGCCACGGTCGGGGATGGGCTTCGGCACGTGCTCAAACGCAGCGGCTATGGCCTGTGCCAGACCGCGCATGCCGTGATCGAGCTGTACGCGCTGCCGTTGCCGGCGGTACACCTGCACCTCGGCCCCATGACCTTGCGCGATGCGCTGCTCACGCTGGCTGGCCCGGCCTGGGAACTGCACGCGGATGACCGCGCACGGCAAATCTGCTTCGAGCGGCCCGGCGATCGCGCGGTCGCCGAGTCCCCATCCGAGCCACCCGCCACCGAGGCGGTGCAGACGTTCCCGCTGGCACCCATGGTTTCGGGAGGCCAGCCATGAACGCCCCGCAACCTGCCCAGCGATCGACCGCCGCCGTGGTGGTGCAGAGCCTGATGTGGCTCTGGTTGATCTTCCTCAGCGTCTTGGCGGCCCTGGGCTACCAGGCCCTCAGCGACCAGGCCGACCAGGAGCGGCTGGATTCCCGCCTGCAACGCCTGGAAGCGCAGGCAACTGGCTTGGCCGAGACGATCGAGGCCATCCAGCAGCGCCCGGCCGTCGCGACGGACGCTGACCTCAAAGACACCCGCCAGATTCTGGAAGCACGCGCGGCCCAGGTCGAGAAATCTCTCAGTGGCTACGCAGCGGCCGACGACCTCCAGGCGCTGCGCGCGGAGGTCGAGCAGATCAAGGCGCGCCAAGCCGCCGCGCGTGCCACCGCACCCGCCCAGCGGCGCGCATCGCGCACGTCCGCCGCCTCCAAGACCGAGCTGCCGCCGCTGCCATTCCGCGTCGTCGGCGCCGAACTGCGCGCCGGCCAGCGCAGCGTGTCCGTCGCGCCGAGCATCGGGGACTTCACGCCCGCCCAACTTCAGGTGCTGCTGCCCGGGGATGCGGTCGGCCCGTGGCGCCTGCAGGCGATCGAGGGCAACACCGCAGTGTTCCAGGCCGGCAACCAGACCCGCCGCGTGGCGATTCCCTGACCGGAGCACCCCATGAAGCCGTCGATCCTCCTTTTCGCGGTCCTGGTGGCGTCGTCGCAATGGCCCGCCTGGGCGCAGCAGCCCGCAACGACCTCGGCGCGCAACGCACAGAGCCAGGAGCGCCCGCTGGCCGCCCGCGTGCTGGACGACCGGGTGGCAACCGAATGGGGCTTGCAGCCACAAGAATGGGCACGCTACCGCGAGCTGATGGATGGGCCGCTGGGTATCTACTCGCCCAACCTGGACCCGCTGTCCGCCCTGGGCATCGAAGCTCGCACGGACGAAGAACGGCGCCGCTATGCGGAACTGCAGGTGCAGGTGGAAGCGCGCCGCGTCGAGAAGCTGCTCGCCTACCAGCGCGCCTACGACGAGGCCTGGCAGCGCCTGAATCCGGGGATGCAGCGCGTGAACCTGCCCGACGACAAGCCGGGCGCCGGCCCATCCAGCAGTCCCTTGCGCGGCAGCGGCCGCATGGCGGTGTTCGTCAAGGACGGCTGCGCAGCCTGCGGACAGCTCGTGCAGCGCCTGCAATCCTCGGGCGCGGAGTTCGACCTGTACATGGTGGGCAGCCGCCAGGATGACGCGCGCATCCGCGACTGGGCCAAGCGCGCGCAGATCGACCCGGCGCGCGTGCGCGCCGGCAGCATCACGCTCAACCACGACGGCGGCCGCTGGCTGTCACTGGGCCTGCCCGGCGATCTGCCCGCCGCCGTGCGCGAAGTGAACGGCCAATGGCAGCGCCAGCCGTAGCCATGCCCCTGCGCGCACTGGTGCTCACTGCCGGCCTGTATGCCGTTGCCGCCCTGGCCCAGGAGGTTCCGCCACCGGCTTACCAGCTTGCCGCCCAGCGCGCAGGCATCCCCTCGACCGTGCTCTACGCCGTGGCCTTGCAGGAGAGCGGCATCCGGCGCAACGGGCGCCTGGTGCCGTGGCCGTGGTCCCTCAACGTCGCCGGCCAGTCGCGCCGCTTCGCCACGCGCGACGACGCCTGCGCTGGCCTGCAGCAGGCGATGCGCGCCACGCCGCACACGCGCATTGATGCGGGCCTGGGCCAGATCAACCTCGGCTACCACAAGCACCGCTTTACCGGCGCGTGCGACCTGCTGGATCCGTATCGCAACCTGGCCGTTGCCGCCGAGATCCTGAAGGAGCAGCACACCCCCGGCGAGGACTGGCTGCTGGCGATCGGCCGCTACCACCGCCCCGCAGGCGGCGAGCCCGCCGCCCGCTATCGGCGCAGCGTGTCGCGCCACCTTGCCCGCGTGCAGGGCACGCGACCAGCCGCCGCGGTCCTCGCGGCGCGCCAGGAGACCTCCCCATGACGAAACCCCATCCCGCCCATCTCGCGTTCACGGGCCTACTCATGCTGCTGTCAGGCCTGCCGCTGGCCTCGCGTGCCGGCGAGCCACTGATCGTTGTCGAGGACCGTGGCGGCACGTCGGCATTGCCGTACTACGAAGCCCTGAATCTCCAGCCGCGCGCCAACGCACCGGCGCGGCCGTCCATCCCGACGCCCCAGGTTCCTGCCACACGGGCGGACGAAGCCGCGATGCTGCCGGTGCGCAGCGCCAAGCTCACGCCCGGCACCGTCGCGCGACGGGTGATCGAAGCGCCCGGCCTGCGGCCGTTCGTGGTCATCGGCGACGACGAGGCTTCCCGGGCCTGGTTGCAGCGCCGCGCCGCCGCTTTGCGCGAACGTGGCGCGGTCGGCCTGGTCGTCAACGTCGAGACCGCGCAGGGCCTGGCGCGGCTGCGCGCCCTGGTGCCGGGCGTGCCGCTCGCGCCCGTGGCCGGCGACGACCTGGCCGATCGCCTGGGCCTGCGGCACTACCCGGCGCTGATCACGGCCACCGGCATCGAGCAATGAAGCCATGTCGGGCAAACAGCCGGTCGAGGTTCTGCTACGCCCAGCGGTGGAGCTATACACCGTCGCGGCGTGTGCAGGCGCCGCGTTTCTGTGCCTGGTGGCCCCATGGTCGCTCGCGCTGAGCCCGGCCATGGGCATCGGCAGCGCCTTGGCGTTCGGCGCCTACGGCGCGATCCGCTACCGCGATGCCCGCATCATCCTGCGCTACCGGCGCAACATCCGCCGTCTGCCGCGTTACGTGATGACCAGCAAGGACGTGCCGGTCAGCCAGCAGCGCCTATTCGTGGGGCGCGGCTTTCTCTGGGAGCAGAAGCACACGCATCGGCTGATGCAGACGTACCGGCCCGAGTTCCGCCGCTACGTCGAGCCGACGCCGGCCTACCGGCTGACCAGGCGCCTGGAGGAACGGCTGGAGTTCGCGCCATTGCCGCTCTCGCGCCTGCCGAAGCTCACCGGCTGGGACGCGCCTTTCAACCCCGTGCGCCCGTTGCCGCCTGTCGGCGGCCTGCCAAGGCTGCACGGCATCGAGCCCGACGAAGTGGACGTCAGCCTGCCGCTGGGCGAGCGCGTCGGGCACTCGCTGGTGCTGGGCACCACGCGGGTGGGCAAGACGCGCCTGGCCGAGTTGTTCGTCACGCAGGACATCCGTCGCAGGAATGCTGCCGGCGAGCATGAGGTCGTCATCGTCATCGACCCCAAGGGGGATGCCGATCTCTTGAAACGGATGTACGTCGAAGCCCAGCGCGCTGGCCGCGAAGGCGAGTTCTACATCTTCCACTTGGGCTGGCCGGAAATCAGCGCCCGCTACAACGCCGTGGGCCGCTTCGGTCGGATCTCGGAAGTGGCGACACGCATCGCGGGGCAGCTCTCCGGCGAAGGCAACAGCGCGGCGTTCCGCGAGTTCGCATGGCGCTTCGTGAACATCATCGCCCGCGCCCTGGTGGAACTGGGGCAGCGCCCGGACTACATGCTGATCCAGCGCCACGTCATCAACATCGACGCGCTGTTCATTGAGTACGCCCAGCACTACTTTGCCAAGACGGAGCCCAAGGCCTGGGAGGTGATCGTCCAGATCGAGGCCAAGCTCAACGAGAAGAACATCCCAAGGAACATGATCGGGCGCGAGAAGCGTGTGGTGGCGCTGGAGCAATACCTCTCCCAGGCGCGCAACTACGACCCTGTGCTCGATGGCCTGCGCTCGGCGGTGCGCTACGACAAGACCTACTTCGACAAGATCGTTGCATCGCTGCTGCCGCTGCTGGAAAAGCTCACGAGCGGCAAGATCGCCCAGCTCCTGGCGCCGAACTACTCCGACCTGGCCGACCCGCGCCCGATCTTCGACTGGATGCAGGTGATCAGGAAGCGCGCCGTCGTCTATGTCGGCTTGGACGCGCTGTCCGATGCGGAGGTCGCCGCAGCGGTCGGCAACTCGATGTTCAGCGATCTCGTCTCGGTGGCTGGGCACATCTACAAGCACGGAATCGACGATGGCCTGCCGGGCGCATCGGCTGGTGCGCGCGTGCCGATCAACGTGCATGCGGACGAGTTCAATGAATTGATGGGTGACGAGTTCATTCCGCTCATCAACAAGGGCGGTGGCGCGGGCCTGCAAGTCACCGCCTACACGCAAACGCTTTCGGACATCGAGGCCCGCATCGGCAACCGCGCGAAGGCCGGCCAAGTGATCGGGAATTTCAACAATTTATTCATGTTGCGCGTGCGCGAGACGGCCACCGCGGAACTGCTGACGAGGCAGTTGCCGAAGGTCGAGGTCTATACGACCACCATCGTCTCGGGCGCGACGGACAGCTCAGACATCCGCGGCGCGACGGACTTCACGTCGAACACCCAGGACCGCATCAGCATGGCCAGCGTGCCGATGATCGAGCCGTCACACGTCGTCGGTCTGCCCAAGGGCCAATGCTTCGCGCTGCTGCAGGGCGGCCAGCTTTGGAAGGTGCGCATGCCGCTTCCGGCGCCAGACCCCGATGAAGTGATGCCGACGGACTTGCAGCAACTGGCCGGGTATATGCGCCAGAGCTACAGCGAGGCCACGCAGTGGTGGGAGTTCACCAGTTCCGCAGCCTTGCCGCATGCAGCCTTGCCCGACGACCTGCTGGATGACGCCGCTCCAGCCGAGCCTGACGCGGTGGCCACCGGCGCCGACGACAGCACCGGCGAGGCCGCACCATGAAGGATGCCGCCTCGACCGCGCAGCGGGAGCAGAACCAGCGCCAGGGGCTGATCGTCGGCACCATCACCTTGCCGTTCCGGCTGCTCGGGGTGCTCATCGGCTCGCTGCTGTTCTCGATCGTGGTGGAGTGCGTCGGCATGCACCTGTTCTGGAAGGACCAGGGCTGGCGCCACTCCCAGCAGATGCTGCAGTACGAACTCGGGCACCTGTCCAACCACTTCACGCGCAGCGTGGTGGTGCAGGAGCCCGGGCGCACGGCGCACGAGCTGGTGGATACCGGGTACGAGTGGGTGTTCGTGCGCTCGGGGTTGCTGGAGCGCATGAGCCAGACCGCCGAGCGCGCCCGCGCGGCCAGCCACGGGCAGAGCCGCAACTTCCGCTACTACATCAGCCAAGTCTATGTCTGGGCCGAAAGCTACCTGATCGCTGCGGCCTTCACGACGCTCACCTTCCTGGTGCGCCTGCTGGTCCTGGTACTCACGCTGCCGCTGATCCTCACTGCAGCATTCGTCGGCCTGATCGACGGCCTGGTGCGACGGGATGTGCGCCGGTTCGGCGCGGGCCGCGAATCCGGCTTCATCTACCACCGCGCGAAGGCCAGCCTGATGCCGTTGGCCGTGCTGCCTTGGGTCACCTATCTCGCACTGCCCATAGCGGTGCATCCTCTGGTCATCCTGCTGCCCAGCGCGGCGTTGCTGGGGATGGCAGTCAGCCTGACCGCAGGCAGCTTCAAGAAGTACTTATGAGGTGACACGGGCGGCACTGCTCTGCAAAGCCGTGTGCCGTTCATCGGTTCTGCAGGGTATCAAGAGCAGCATCCAACGCCGTAACCGCCTCGACGACCGTTCTTACCGTCGCCCGATCGAACTCATGATCGCGCTGAGCGTCGTGCACACCGCTATTGAGGTAACCCCATTCAATACTCGTACCGCTGACATTGAGCAGCCTGACCAACGCCCCTACGGCATCCGGCGCACCCGCATGTTGCGCCGCGATACGCTCGACGGCCGACCGCAACTTGGTGCATTTATTGTTCAGCTCCCAAGGCGCGCGGGGCCCGCTCAGCTTGATGTCGATCCGGCCGTCCGCCCGCCGACCCAGCCACGTCCACAGGCGGTCCGTCAGACTCTCCAGCGCCGGCCGGGCCTGGCGCAGTGCCTCGCGTTTCTCGTCAGCCGCCAACGCCTGCTGGGCCAGAAGAACATAGTTCTTCGCTGGCGGGTCGCTGTCGACCCGCAGTTCGTGCTCTCCCTGATGCGGGAGAAACTTGTAGCGCTTGATGGCCGCGGCGCGGCGCACGCCCAACTCCTGCTGGATGCGGTGCAGGAACTCCTCTGCGTGCGAGGTGAGGATAACCTGCTTGCCGTGGAGCAAACCGTCCTCGAAGAAGGTACGCCAGATGCCATCGCGATGGTCGTCGTCTATCGCATTGACGACGTCATCGAAGATGACCACGGGGCAGCCCTGCGCGAGGTTCTTGGCAAGCAGAATCGCCAGACCCAAGCATTTGATGTGCCCTTCGCTGAAGACGATCAACGCGTCGTAGCGCACGCCCGGCTCGCCGGCGAACTCCACCTCGATCTTGCCGTTCTCGGCCACGGGCAACCACAGCGCGTGCAGCAGATCGCCGGGCGGATCGGCCCGGTTGAATGCGTTGTAGAGATGGCGGGCTTGGTCTCCCAGCCCCTGTAGCAGAACCCCCGGCAGAGCGGTCAGGTATGCCTGAATCTCGGGTAGGAAGCCGTCGTAGGCGGCCTTGACCCGCTGATGGTGCACCACCACCGGCATTTCGTCCGTGGCCGCCTGGATCAGGCCGCGGTTCGCGTCGTCGAATTGGGCCACGGTTTGGCGGGCGGCCGCCAGCTCCTGATCCGCAGTCGTGCGCATGGTCCGCAGCCGTTCGATCTCCAGCTGATGCTGTTGCAGGCGGTCCCGCTCCTGGGCCATCGCGCCGCGCTGGGCATGCACGTCGCGCGCCTGCGCGTCGAAGCCTTCGATGATCTGTGCGATCCGTAAGAGGGCTTGCCAGGCGCGCTGGTCCCCATTCACCCAGCCGCCGAGCCAATTGCCCGCCGACGTGGGAGGCAGCAGTGGCAGGCCCGCGGCCTGCGATTCGGCAGGACAAGCGACCCCAGCCGCCGCCACCACGCGGCGCATTTCGTCCCACAGCGCTCGGACCGCCTCGCTCAACTGCGTCCGATGCCCGGCCTCTTGCTGCTGCAGGACGGCCAGTTGCGCGAGCTGCTCCAGGCCCATTCGCGCCCTGGCGAACGGGTCCTGTGCCACAGCGGCCAGTCCGGTTCCACATGCCGGACACGCGGTCGCCCCGTCCGCCAACGCTTGCACGGCCTCGTAGAGCTTCGCGTACGACACCTCGCCCGCGCGGGCCGCGAGTTGCGCGGAAGACGCTTGCCACAGTCCCTGGACGCGGTAGGCCTCTGCCAGCAACGCTTGCAGGCGGGCCTGGGTCACCTCGTGAATGGCAGGCGGGTTGGCGTCCAGCTGAGCCTGGACATACGGTAGCCGTCCTTGCTGCTGCGGCGTACCCAGCAGCCAGTCCACGCAGGCTTGATAGGTCGCGCCAGGTGACATGCGCTGCGCCAAAGCTTGTTCCAGGCCCTCGACCGCTGCGATCTTCTGCGGGTAGGCGGCGATGGTCTGTTCGGAGTTCGCCAACTGCAGGCGACGCTGCGCCAGCTGCGCCGCCTGCACGCCGGCAAGCATCAGGTCCTGATCGAGCGAGGGGTTGAAGCCGCGCACGAACTCGCTGAACTGGTCCACGCCGAACAGGGTGGCGATGAGCTGGCGCTGATCGCTCGGGGTCCGCGCGGCGATTCGGGCGAAATCGTCGAGGCGGTTCTTCTCGATGAAGCAGAAGCGATACTCAGCTTCGTCGGGCTGGACGGCCTGCGCTTCGCCCGCCGCCGTAGACGACAGGACTGGCGCGATGTGGCGGCGCAGGCGAGCGTTGTTGCAGTACGTCCGCTGGTCGACCCGCTTGGCCTGCGCTTCGCTGATCGAACCGAGCATCGCCACTTCCAAGGCTTCGCAGAAGCTGCTCTTGCCGGTGCCGTTGGCACCGTAGACCAAGGTGATGTCATGGCTGAGGTCGAACGTCTCCTGCCGCATGAATCCTCGAAACGGCCCGACGTCGAGCTGGTGCAGTCGCCCGAGCGCCGGCCCGTTTTCGGGGCCGCGCGCGTCCCCGTCGTAGGCGACAGGCATCTGCGCCAGATGCGCGATGGCCAGCGGCGCCAAGCGCGTGGAGCGCCCCCGGCGTGCAGCACCGACCTCGGCCAGTGGCTGCAGGTGATCGAGCACCAGGTGCGCCAGCCGGCGCACGTCGTCGTGCACGTGCCGCTGCGTCAAGTGCGCCAGGAACCGGTGGTACTCCGAACGTATGCTTGCCACAGCGACCCCTCACTTGGTCAACCACTGACCGTAAGCCTCCACATCGATCATGGGGACCGTTCCACTGAACTGAAGCTGCGCGATCAGCTTGAAAAGAAACGCGGTCGCCGGCTTGTTTTCGTTGGTGTAGCTGTACGCGCCGCTGGCTTGGTCATAGAAAAAGTGCCCGTGGGCGGCAACGCATCCGATGTCCAGACGCCCCTCGGTGAGGTTTGCGTTCAGCGCCTTGTCCATGGATGGGCCCAATGCAGGACTCCATTCGCTCTCGAAGGTGAGCAAGCCACCCAGAATCGGAATCAACGGCTTCGCTGGGTAGGTCCCGCCAGCGTGCGGGATCGGCAGGCTCGTGCGGTGCAGCCTGCGCACACTGGCGACCTTCTCCTGGGCATAGGCCACAAGCCCCGCGTCAGCCGTCTGCTTGGCCTCGAACACGGCGTACACGCTTTCGGCTGGAATGATCGTCTCGTTCTCGTAGGTGAAGATAAAAGGCGAATATTGCCGATCAAACACCACCACATCGATCTGCTGGCTGAAGTTCCCCAGGCTGTCCACCACATGCGCCTTGGCCGCCTGGTACCGTTTGGGCAGATAGGTATCCAGCATGTCGATCCAGACGTTCTCGCTCGCATCCCCCTTCGTACCCGGGTGACCGAAGGTCTTGCGTACTACGGACAAGCGCTGCTGGATGTCTTCATGCAGGGACGACAGGAGCTGGGAAAGCGACCACTGGGACATGCTGTACCTCGATGGGACGTGTATGGAAGCCGATGGAATCAGGACAGTGGGAACTTGGGGCCAAACAGTGCGCGCCAGGCGCGAAGCGCTTCGATATTGCGACCACGACGCGCGTGGTCGATGGCGATGCTTGCGTCCTGGCTCGCCTGGAACAGCTGCTGCTGCGCGCGCTGCTTGCGCGCGGCATCCATATCGTTGCTGATCGCCGGGCCAAGTCCGGCGGGATCCGGCCACTCGTCATGAACACGATCGGCAAGCGTGGCAAAGAACGACTGGATCTCGCGATCGAACGATCCTCCCCAGCCGCCGTAAAGACACTCAAGGGCCATTACCTCGATCAGGAACGAGGGCTTCACCGGCTTCTGATCGCCGTGCTTGGGATTGTTGTTCCAGTACTTCACCATGCGCACGAGACCTTTCCACTCATTGCCATAGGCTTGGTGCGCTGCGGTCGCCTTGTCCTTATGGATCTCCGGGTCCGTCTTGATCCACTTTCCGGACGCCGTATCGGGGATCTCATACTGGTCGCCGGTGTCGAATGCGGGCACCGCATCCACGCTGACCACCCGGTAGTCCGTGTTGTCCTCCGCGTCGATGTGAACACCGAAATCCACGTTGATCGAGCGCGCCTGTTTGCGCACGGCCGCCGAACCGTATTTCTCCACCAATGCAGAGTGGAAATCATTCAGCACTACCGATGCGGCCTTGCCGTGGTAATGCTTCTCCGAGTCCTTCAGCACGAAGAAGATGTCGATATCCTTGAGCGGCTTCGTCTTCGTGTATCGAGCATAGGACCCGGTCAGGAAGCTGCGCGCAATGCCGAACTTGGTCTGCAGGTAGTCCCGCACTTCGTTCTGGCGTTGCGAGGCATTCTTCTGTTCGCGTTCGTTGAGTTCCAGACGCGACTTGAACTTGCGAAAAGCTTCATCGATCGACAGCATCAGCGTTGCCTCCAATATCCGGCCTGACCCGCCAGGCCGCTGTGTTCGACAGTCGAGCCTAGGCTCTGCTTGACCATTCCATCCGTCGAGCGATAACTTCCTTTGCTCCACCCCTCCACATCAGGCCGCCCTGGCTTTGTATCGAGCATTAACTTGTACTTGGCCTGCGATGGCAGCAGCCCAGCTTTCTTGATCGCGTACTTCAACTGCTCGGTATCTGTCCAGAAGCTGCCGTCGCCATCGGACCACCCATACACGATGTCGATATCCCATCGGGTCACGAGTTTGTCGGTTGCCGGGTTGTAGATCTCCAGAATCACCTTGCGCAAATCACCGGTCCCGAGCCACGTCTTGATGGCTCGGGTATTGCTCTCCCAGCGATCCGCAAAGTGCTCGGGGTCCAGCCCACTGAGCAGGATGATGTCTTTCAAGCTCTTGAGGATGTTGTCGGTCACATAGGTAACCGAGTGCGTGTACGAGTAGGTGGCGACGGTGCTCATGACTTGAGGAAACCTCCGAGGTCGAGCGACAGCGCTTGTCCAGCATCGGCCTGCGCCTGCGTGGCAATTCCTTGGCTCAAGTCCCGTGCAATGATGCGAGAACTGTGCTTTTTGAGCGCGGTTTGCACCCAGCCGAGCTGCTCCTTCGGACACGGCAGCGAGACTCCCCAGTCTCCCTTCAACGGCTCGAACCCCAAGACTTCTTCGTTGGCATCATCACCATCGATCGCGTCTTCGTCGAAGAGGCAGTAGATCCTGGTCCGTGGTCCATCGCATGTCGCAACGATGGGCGCGCTCTTGGGTGCCTGGTCGGCGATCAAGCTGGCGGCCACGCCCGCCACGGCCCTGAGTTCAGAGCGAGCCGTGCCGTCCTTGCCCTGAGTGAGCAGTTCGACAATGGCATCCCACGTCTGCAACGCATCGCGGTGCGGCGAGCTGCGAAACGTCCGGCTGACAACGATGGTCATTTTTGCTTCCCTCCTTGAAGGCGCATTTGCTTTGCCTGTCGTATCGCACTGCGCAGGTGCTCTACGGAAAGCTTGTTCGGATCGATAGCCACTTGCGGGTCGGCCGCGAGGGCGTTGGCTACGACCTTGCGAATGGCCCGACCATCCAATCCGACGCACTCGCCAGCGCACGCGTCGAACTGGTGAGCCGAGGAAAGCTTGCCAATCCCCGGAAATGTCTTTGCCAGGCCATTCAGGCAGTCCACCAGGATCTGCTTGCAGGCATCCTTGCCTGGCAGTGGCACCTCCATCACCATGTCGCAACGAGATAGGAAGGCACTGTCGACGGCCTGTGGGAAGTTGCTGGTGGCCACGAACAGCAGATGCGGGTTGCGTTCGGCCAACATGTCCAACTGCACCAACACCGCGTCGGTGGCCCGGTGCACATCAACCGGGTTGGCTTCCAGGCTGAGCTTCGCTCGATCAGCCGCAAGCGTTTCGACCTCGTCCAGAAGGACGATCGTCGGGCCCGCCGCTGCGGATTCTGCGATCGATTGCGAGAACAGGTCTGCCACGGCGCGTTGAGTCTTTCCCATTGCAGAGCTCGTCAGCGTGTGAGGCTCCACTTCCAGCAATCGAAACTTCGCAGAAGAAAAAGATTCGGCCACACGATGCGCCAAGCCCCGTGCCAAGGAGGTCTTCCCAGTCCCCGGCGGGCCGACCAACAAGATCACGCCGTGCAGGGGGAGTACCGTGCGCTCCACCTTGGGGCGCACCGTGAAGTTGACGATCGCTTGTGACAGCAACTGTTTTTTGATGGCTTCGTCCATCACGATCGAATCCCACAAGTCACCCAGCGACTTATCCGGCAGCTTCCAGCTTCGATGGATGCCTTTCGGCAAAGTGGCGTCTGATGAAGGATTCTTGGTCATCCGTGGCTCTCGGCGGGTCAGAGAATGGTGCGATAGGTCGCCAGCACCTTGGTCGTTTGCACAAGGCCTTGGCGCAGCAGGATTTCGAGATAGCGGTCCACATCGATCGGCGGATGCTTGAGTTGGGCACGCTGGCGCTGCGCAGCCGACACTACGGCGGCCGCATCCAGATCCAGCAGGTTGTCCACAAACTCATCGGGGTGCTGCGATTCGATGCCGTACGGAGCCAGCAGATCGTTCGGGAAATCACGTTCGTTGAACGTCACAATCACGCTCGCACCGCAGCGAATCGCCGCAGCCAGGACGTGCCGATCGTTCGGATCGGGTAATGTCAGGCCTGCCACGAGCGCTTCGTAGCCCTCCACCAAGCCGTCCGGAATGGCCCTGTCCATGAGATCCGACGTCCTGTCGACCTGAACCCGGGTGAGATCGGGGCGGTTGATCAACAGATTGCGTTTCCACTCCTCATGAATGGCTTGGCTCCACCGCGCCCGGAAGCGGCCAGACAGGCCGAGCCACATCAGGAAATCCCGCAGTGGCGCGGGATATAGAACGCACGCGTCGTAGACGGCGGTGAATGGGGAATGCCTCATTCGTATCCCATTCCCAACTCTTGCGACTGCTGAGCGAGTTCGGCCATCGCCTGCTCACTGGCGCGCTCGCGCGCTTCCTTGTACTGCATCAGATCGGCGAACCTCACCCTGCGGTGCTTGCCGGTGCGATGAAATGCCAACACCCCATCTTCTAGCAGCTTGACGAAATGGGGACGGGACACGTTGAGCAAGTCCGCCGCCTCTTGGGTCGTCAGCTCTGCATGGACGGGCACCACCTTTACTGCATTGCCATCGGCCAACTCGGCCAGGATGTCGACCAGCAGGCGTAAAGCCGAGGTAGGCAGTTCCACCTGATGAGCCTGTTTGTGGTCATCAAAGATCTGGATGTGCTGCGTCTCGAACTGGGTTGCGAGGTAAGCCGCCAAGGCACGTTGACCCTGGACGGCTGCCTTAACCTCTCCCGCGGCGGGAAGGGTCATCTTGGATTGGGCAGTGGCGGTGGTCATGGGTAGCTCCTAAGCGAAAACGGTTGCAGAGCCGATCATATTCGAAATACTCGAAAAACGCAATAATCGAAACGCGACCCGGGCTTTTGTAGGTTCGCTCGCGGCATGCCCAATCCGGTCGTCCGCCAGTTCCTATTGTTTGCGGCCTGAAACAGCCCTGATCTCCACGATCAACCCATTGCTGATCACACAGGAATGGCGCGATGGTGGCTTCGATCTGGCTGCGCGCCGCGCATCGCGGCGTGCCCACTTTTTTCGTGACGGCCCTCGTGCTGGGCCAGTCCCCGATGGCATTGGCCGAGTCCCCGGCGCAGCGCCAGGAGTTGGTCGCCGCGCTGCGCCAGCTCGACGCGCTGGAACGCACCGTCGCGGACAGCGCCGCGCATGCCCCCATCCAGCCGGGCGAGCGCTACCACTTCGATTACCCACGGCTGCTGGCTGACCTGGCGCGCGTGCGCGCCGGCATCCAGTTCCACCTGACGCCATCACGCGCTCAGCCGCGCGACCCCTCCGAACTGGCCGGCGACTACCGCACCGAGCGGGCCGCTTCGCCATCGCCGAAGACGACTGCGGAGGGCAAGCAATGAACGGCGCCCAAGTCTCGGCGTTTCAAGCCAACAGCGGCATTGCGCCTTCCGCGATGGCGACCGTCCTGGTCGGCGTCGTGTTCGCGGTCCTGCTCGTGTGGGGCGTCTGGGCCATCCGAACGGCCTACGTGGGGTGGTCCGAGAGCCGCCTCAACCAGCGCCAGTTCCTCGGCGTCGTCGTCCGGTTTTTGGCGATGTACCTCGTGCTGACCTTCTTCCTCCTCTCCTGACCTGAAAGGCCTGACCATGCAAAACCGCATCCTCACCTCCCGTCTCGCCCAGCGCGCCGCCGTGGCCCTGGGCGCCGCCGCGCTGCCCGCACTGTCGTTCGCGCAAGGTCTGCCGCAGTTGGAGAACCCGACGCGCGGCACCGGCAACGGCATCATGGAGACCATCCGCAACTACGGCTACGACATCATCATGCTCGTGGCCCTGCTGGTGGTGGCGTCGATGTTCATCGGCGTCTGCTACCACGCCTACGGCACTTACGCGGAAATCCACACTGGCCGCAAGACGTGGGGCCAGTTCGGCCTCACGGTCGCCATCGGCGCCGTGCTGCTCGTGATCGGCATCTGGCTGCTCACCGAAGCCACCGGCATCCTGTAAGCGAGGCCGGTATGTCCGAGCAGCAGCACGTCCGTGCGGACGGGACGGTCACGTTCCTTCCGCACCGGCTCAACCGCCATCCCGTTGTCGTGCGCGGCCTCACCGCCGACGAGCTGTGGATCTGCTGCGGCCTGTCCGGCGCCGCCGGCCTGCTGGTCGGCGCGCCGCTTTCGTGGGTGTTCCGCACGATCGCCATCGCACCGACGTTCGTTGTCCTGGGCGTGGCCTTGGGCGTGTTCATCGGCGGCGGCATCCTGCGCCGCCTCAAGCGTGGGCGCCCCGACACCTGGCTTTATCGGCAGTTGCAGTGGCGCATCGCAACGGGCCATCCGCTGATGGCCGGCTGGGTGGGCGGCCACGTGCTGATCTCGCGCTCGGGCTTCTGGTCCACCCGCAGGAGCATGCGATGAGTCGCTTCAAGAACGAGATCGCCCACCTGCAGGCGCACATCAAGACCTTGCGCCTGGGCGCGGGCGCGCTGGTCATTGTCGCCCTGGTCATGGGCGGCGGCTGGTGGAGCGCGCCGCGCGACCTGACCATCCACGTCCCGCCCGACCTGCGCTCTGGCAGTACCCGCAAGTGGTGGGAAGTGCCGCCCGAATCGGTCTATGCGTTCACGTTCTACGTGTTCCAGACGCTGAACCGCTGGCCGACCAATGGCGAAGAAGACTACTCGCGCAACCTCCACACGCTCTCGCCGTACCTCACCCCGTCCTGCCAGGCCTTCCTTCGCGCGGACTACGACTACCGCCGCTCCACCGGCGAGCTACGCCAGCGCGTGCGCGGCATCTACGAGATTCCCGGCCGCGGCTATGGCGACGACCCCACGGCGCGCGTGCGCACCGTGTCCGATCGCGACTGGGTGGTGACGCTGGACATCACGGCGGACGAGTACTACGGCGCCGAGCAGGTCAAGCGCGCCCTGGTGCGTTATCCGATCAAGGTCACGCGGGTGGACGTCGATCCCGCCCGCAACCCGTTCGGCCTGGCGCTGGACTGCTACGAAGGCGCGCCCCAGCGCATCAGTGCACCGGAGCCGGCGCGCCCGGCGTCGAGTGGCCTGTCTCCGCAAGCGCCTCAAGGAGGAAACACCCCATGAAGCATCCTGTACTCGCGCTGCTGGGGCTACTGGCCGTGGCCGCGGCACCCGTCGCCCAGGCGGTGGAGATCCTGCGTTGGGAACGCATGCCACTGGCAGTGCCGCTGAAGGTCGGTCAGGAACGCATCGTGTTCATCGACCGGAACGTGCGCGTGGGCGTGCCCGCGGGCGTGGGCGAACGCCTGCGCGTGCAGAGTGCGGGTGGCGCGGTGTACCTGCGCGCCAGCGAGCCGATCGAGCCCACGCGGTTGCAACTGCAGGACGCCGACACGGGCGCGCTGATCCTGCTGGACATCGCAGCCGAACCGCCCAAGGACGGGGAAGCCGAGCTGGAGCCGGTGCGCATCGTCGAGGGTGACAGCGCACCGGGACGCTATGGCGAGCAGGCCGACAGTGCCGAGGCCCCGGCACGCGCCCAGGGCCAGGCAGGTGCGCGGACCGCGCGGCGCGAAACTCCGGTCCCTGTCGTGCTGACGCGCTTCGCCGCGCAGAACCTCTACGCACCGCTGCGCACCGTCGAGCCGCTTCCGGGCGTCATGCGGGTCAACCTGCCCCGCGACCTCGACCTGGACACACTGATGCCAACGCTGCCGGTGCGCGCGGTCGCGCTCGCGTCGTGGCGCCTGGAAGACCAATGGGTGACTGCCGTGCGCCTTACCAACACCGGCGCCGACTGGGTCGCGCTCGACCCGCGCGTGCTGCAAGGCGATTTCCTCACCGCCACCTTCCAGCACGAGGCGCTGGGCCCGCGCGGCACGCCCGAGGACACGACCGTCCTCTACCTGGTCACGGGCGGCCGCGGCCTCGCGCAGTCGCTGCTGCCGGCGATTCACCGCTTCGACCCTGCCGTGCATCTGCCGCAGCCGGACGGCGACGAGAACGCCAAGGAGGCCCGCCATGCGCAGTAACGGCCTGCTCAAGTGGCTGATGATCCCTGTCGCCATCCTGGTGCTGTTCGTCGGTATCCGGCTGTTCTCGGGTGGAGGCAGCACGGCGCCACCCGCGGCGGACAACGGCGCCCAGCTCACGCCCGAGGAAATGAAGGCGCTGGGCATCGAAGGCGACACCCCGCGCGACACCGTGGCGACGCTCGTTGCCCAAGTGAAGCAGTTGCGCACCGAGCTTCAGACCGCGCTCTCGGACAACAAGTCGCAGCGTGAAGAGAACCAGCGACTGCGCCAGCGCGAGAACTCCATCGACCAGCGCATCAACTCGGCGCTCGAATCCGAGCGGTCCAACCTGCGCCGCGACCAGGAGCAGGCGGCCAGCGCGCGCCAGCAGACCGAAGGGCTGCTCGCCGACCTGCAGCGGCGCCTGGACAGCATCGGCGGGCGCGGCGGCGGCCATGCGGACCTGCCCGTGGGCCTGGGGCTGCAGGGCGGCGACGAGGCCGGCATGGAGGGCGGCGTGCGGTGGGTCGAGCCGGACGACGCAAAGCCCGCCGAGGGGCGCAACGGCGGTCGTGGCGCGAGCGGCGGAATGAGCTTCCCCACGAGCTTCGGCCCGGCGCAGAGCACGCTCGAAACCACCGCGGAAACCGTGGCCAACGCGGGCGCCCGCGCCTCTGGGGTCAAGAGTGCCAAGCCGGTCTATACCGTGCCGACCAACTCCACGCTCATGGGTTCGGTCGCCATGACCGCGCTGATCGGCCGCGTGCCGATCGACGGCACGGTCAACGATCCCTATCCGTTCAAAGTCCTGGTCGGGCCGGACAACCTGACCGCCAATGGCATCGACATTCCCGACGTGGCCGGCGCCGTGTTCAGCGGCACCGCATCGGGCGACTGGACGCTTTCGTGCGTGCGCGGCCAGGTGCGCAGCATCACGTTCGTCTTCAACGACGGCACGATCCGCACGATCCCCGAAGACCGCGAGGGCAACCAGCAGAACAACCAGCAACGCGACGGCTTGGGCTGGATCAGCGACCCGCACGGCATCCCCTGCGTCAGCGGCGAGCGGCGCAGCAACGCCCAGCAGTACCTCGGCTCGCAGGCCCTGATCACCGCGGCCGGTGCCGGCGTGGCCTCGCTCATCGAGAGCGACAGCGGCCGCATGTCCTATGTCGGCTCGGACGGCTCCATCGGCACCGTGGGCATCACCGGCCAGGAAGCGGTCGGCCAGATTCTCGCGGGCGGTGTCCGGGACATGTCGGCCTGGGTCAACAAGCTCTACGGCCAGGCGTTCGCCGCCGTCTATGTGCAGCCCGGCGCCAAGGTCGCCGTCCACCTCGAAAAACCGCTCGCCATCGACTTCGATCCCGAAGGCCGCAAGGTCGATCACCGCGCAGGAGAAAGCCATGCTCTCGAACTCGATTAAGGGCCTGGTGCTGGCCCTCGCCGTCGCGGTGCTCGGCGGCTGCGCCACCAGCAAGGAAAAGCTGCTGACCCACGGTGACCGCACGATGATGGACATCTGGCAGCAGGAGGCCGGCGACGGCGGTGGCGCAGCCGGACGGAACGCCGGCCGCCAGCTGCTCGATGCGCGCCAGAGCCTGCGTCGGCCCCTGACCGACGCCGACGTGCAGGCCGCACCTGTCGAGCAGATGCGCTACACGCGCACCGCGCGCAATGAGGTCCACCGCCAGTTCCAGCGCCTGCCCAATCCCGATCTCGTGATGTACGTGTACCCGCATCTGGCCGGCACCGATCCCGTGCCGGTGCCCGGCTACACGACCGTCTTCCCGCTCTACCAGCGCATCCAGTACGCGATGCCGGGCGAGCGCGTGGAGGAAATGTAATGGACGCCTCCCTCTTACATCCTTCCGGCTCCAGCCTCGAGGCGGATCAGGCCTAGAGGGCCGTGATACATCTGGAGCTCCGTAGCCCACCTGGAGAGATCATCATGAGCCTTTCCCAAACCATCGTTGGCATCGATATAGCCAAGAGCGTCTTCCAGATTCACGAGGTAGACAAAGAAACAGGAGAAGTTACCAGCCGCCAGATTAAGCGCGCTCGTCTCCTGCAGCACTTCATCAATCGCGAGCCATGCTTCATCGGCATGGAGGCGTGTGGTGGGGCGCAGCATTGGGCCCGCCAGTTTGTAGCCATGGGGCACACCGTGAAACTGCTCCCGGCTCAGTCGGTGCGCCCCTTCGCAGGCGGTAACAAGAATGACGTTGCAGATGCACGAGCTATCTGGATAGCCGTTCAACAACCGGGAATCAAAGCCGTTGCAATCAAGACCGAAGCGCAGCAGGCCGTGCTCGCGCTCCATCGTATGCGGCAGCAACTGGTGAAATTTCGTACCGCACAGATCAATGCCTTGCGTGGGCTACTCGCTGAATACGGTGAGGTCATGCCCCTGGGCCGCGATGCAGTAGCCAAGGCGCTGCCTTCGGTATTCGCCCGGCTCGTCGATCGCCTTCCGGGAGTCTTGATTGAATCACTGCGCGAGCAGTACACGCGAATCGCTCAATTGGACAAAGAAGTTTCCAACATCGAGCGTCGGCTGCGGGAGTGGCACCGCGACGACGAAAGTTGCCGGCGCATAACGGCAATTCCCGGTGTGGGGTTGCTCACCGCTACCGCCACGGTTGCCGCCATGGGGGATCCAGGTGCATTCAGCTCTGGCCGCGAATTCGCTGCCTGGCTGGGCTTGGTTCCTCGGCAGACCGGAACAGGTGGCCGGGTAAAACTCCTGGGTATCAGTAAGCGAGGCGATAGGTATCTACGCACGCTTCTTATCCATGGCGCTCGGTCAGTTCTGATGACGAGCAAAACACCGCCCGCATGGGCAGCGAATTTGGCTACGCGACGCCCACTGAATGTAGCCGTGGTGGCACTGGCCAACAAGATGGCTCGTACGTTGTGGGCCTTACTGGCTCACCAACGAGTGTTCCAACCTGAGTACGTAAGTCGACCCGCTTGAGCCGGTCACGCTTGCATTTATTTACTTCGATATAGGGAGGACAGCTGAAAGGTTGCGCAAGGTACGTAACAAGTGATGGCAAACAGGTCGGACCGCGCCCCACCAAGTCTGAATCAGTAGTTGGACCTCGAGTCCATGGAGGAAATGAGACGTGGGTTGGCGAATTCCATCAAGGCCAGCAGGCATCTGACCTGCGCCAAAGGCCGGATATAAAACTGCAGCCGTGTCCTGTCACACCATCACCGAAGACGTTCTTGGCAAACGGGAGGCGTCCATATAACTACTGATGCGGTGGAAACTCCCATGGCCGAAGCTGGCCGGCGCCGGCTCCAGTAGCCCGGCTAGCGATGAGCAGCCGGACAGCTGGCAGCGCCACGTCGAGGCCTTGCGCCAGGCCGGCATCCCCGAACCCGGTTCGGCAGTCCACGGCCGCAAGCCAGCGACCGTGGCCGACGAGCAGGCGCTGTACGACGTTGCGCCGTCCTTCGTGGAACTGCTGCCCTGGGTGGAGTTCTTGCCCGGGTCGAAATCGATGCTCCTGGAGGATGGCCAATCGGTGGCGGCGTTCTACGAACTGGTGCCGCTGGGCACCGAAGGCCGGGAACCCGGCTGGCTCGCGCATGCCCGCGACGCCCTGGAAAACGCGCTTCAGGACAGTTTCGATGAACTGGACGAGAACCCGTGGGTGCTCCAGCTCTATGCCCAGGACGAACCGAGCTTCGACCAGTACATGCAGACCTTGCGCGATTACGTGCAGCCACGTGCGCGCGGCTCGGCGTTCACCGAGTTCTACTTGCGCTTCTTCGGCCACCACCTGCGCGCTGTGGCCAAGCCCGGCGGCCTGTTCGAGGACACGGTGGTTACGCGGCTGCGCTGGCGCGGGCAGACGCGGCGTGTGCGCATGGTGGTGTACCGCCGCGCGAGCGGACAGGGACAGGCAAACCGCCGCGGCCAGACACCCGAGCAGATGCTGGGCATCGTCTGCGACCGCCTATGCGGCGGCCTGGCGAACGCCGGCATCCAGGCCCGGCGCATGGTTGCAGCGGACGTTCACGACTGGCTGCTGCGATGGTTCAACCCGCGCCCCACGCTGCTCGGCCCTGGGGTGGAGGACCGGGAGCGCTTCTACGCGTTGGCGCGCTATCCGGACAGTACCGAGGAAAGCGAGGCCGGCGAGATCGAGTTGGCGAGCGGGCGGGATTTCAGCCAGCGGCTGTTCTTTGGGCAGCCGCGCTCGGACGTGGCGCAAGGGGCCTGGTACTTCGACGGCATGCCGCACCGCGTGCTGATCACCGACCGGCTGCGCATGCCGCCCGGCACCGGGCACCTGACCGGCGAGACCCGCAAGGGAGACGCGATCAACACGCTATTCGATCAGATGCCCGAGGACACCTTGATGTGTCTCACCATGGTGGCCACGCCGCAGGACGTCCTCGAATCGGACCTCAACCATCTGGCGAAGAAAGCTGTGGGCGAGACGCTGGCGTCGGAGCAGACGCTCAAGGACGTGCATGAAGCCCGCTCCCTGATCGGCAGCGCGCACAAGCTCTACCGGGGCACTCTGGCGTTCTACCTACGCGGGCGCGACGAGGCGGAACTGGATCGGCGCGGCCTGGACCTCGCGAACGTGATGCTCAACGCCGGCCTGCAGCCGGTGCGCGAGGACGACGAGGTGGCGCCGCTCAACAGCTACCTGCGCTGGCTGCCGTGCTGCTACAACCCCGGCAAGGACCGGCGCCGGTGGTACACGCAACTGATGTTCGCCCAGCACGCGGCGAACCTGTCGCCGGTGTGGGGCCGCGCCCAGGGCACGGGGCACCCCGGCATCACGATGTTCAATCGCGGAGGCGGCCCGATTACGTTTGACCCCTTGAACAGGTTGGATCGGCAGATGAATGCCCATCTGTTCCTGTTCGGTCCCACGGGCTCGGGCAAGAGCGCCACGCTCAACAACCTGCTGAACCAGGTCACCGCGATCTATCGGCCGCGCCTCTTCATCGTGGAAGCCGGCAACAGCTTCGGCTTGTTCAGCGACTTCGCCAGGCGCCTGGGGCTGACCGTGAACCGGGTCAAGCTGGCACCCGGCTCGGGCATCAGCCTGGCGCCGTTCGCCGACGCACGCCGGCTGATCGAAACGCCCAGCGACGTGCAGACGCTCGATGCCGATGCACTGGACGAAGACCTGCCACCGGATGCCTCGGCCATGGAGGCGGACGAGCAGCGCGACGTGCTGGGCGAGCTGGAGATCACGGCACGGCTGATGATCACGGGCGGCGAAGACAAGGAAGAAGCGCGGATGACGCGGGCCGACCGCTCGCTGATCCGCCAGTGCATCCTCGACGCGGCCGAACATTGCGTGGCAGAGAAGCGCACTGTGCTCACGCGCGATGTGCGCAATGCGCTGCGCACCCGCGGCCAGGACCCGACGTTGCCCGAGATGCGGCGCGTGCGGCTGCTGGAGATGGCGGACGCGATGGACATGTTCTGCCAAGGCACGGACGGCGAGATGTTCGACCGCGACGGCACGCCGTGGCCCGAGGCCGACATCACGCTGGTCGATCTGGCGACCTACGCCCGCGAGGGCTACAACGCGCAGCTCTCGATCGCGTACATCAGCCTCATCAGCACGGTGAACAACATCGCGGAGCGTGACCAGTATCTCGGCCGCCCGATCATCAACGTGACCGACGAAGGCCACGTGATCACCAAGAACCCGCTGCTCGCGCCGTATACCGTGAAAATTACAAAAATGTGGCGCAAGCTGGGGGCCTGGTACTGGCTAGCTACACAAAATATTGACGACCTACCGCGCGCCGCGGAGCCGATGCTCAACATGATCGAGTGGTGGATCTGCCTGTCGATGCCCCCCGATGAAGTGGAGAAGATCGCGCGGTTCCGCGAACTGAGCCAAGCGCAGAAAGCGCTGATGCTCTCGGCACGCAAGGAAGCGGGCAAGTTCACCGAGGGCGTCATCCTCTCCAAGAGCATGGAGGTGCTCTTCCGCGCCGTGCCGCCGAGCCTGTATCTCGCGCTCGCGCAGACCGAACCCGAAGAGAAGGCCGAGCGCTACCAGCTCATGCAGCAGCACGGCGTCAGCGAGTTGGATGCCGCCTTCAAGGTGGCCGAGAAGATCGACCGGGCACGCGGCATCGAGTCGCCGGCCCTGGACCTGCCCTGAATCTGCCGTACACCGGAGAACGCCATGGAACAGAAACGCCCATCCATTCCGATGCAGGTCCAGGCGTTCCGTCGTCGGCGCTGGCAGTTCCGCTGGCCCTGGGCATTGGCCGCGGTGCTGGTTGCGCTGCTGCTGATCTGGCTCGTGTCACGTTCGCCAGGCGGGTCCACACCTCAGACTTCGGCGCCAGTCAGCGACACGCAGGTGGCTGGGCCTCCGTGGCAGATGGGCAATCCGGAAGGGCGTTTCACGCTGACGCTCTACGCGGACCTCGAATGCCCGTTCTGCCGGTCCTATTTTCCAGTGCTCAAGCGTTGGGTGGCCGGCAATGCGGACGTGACCTTGCAATGGCACCACCTGCCGTTGGCCGCGCATGAGCCAGCCGCGTCCGCCGAAGCGCGCCTGGCGGAATGCGCGGGCGAAGCCGGCAGCCATGCCGCCTTTTGGCAGGCCGTCGAATGGGTCTATGCCCACACGCGGAGCGACGGCCAGGGCTTGCCTGAAGGGCTGCGCTACCCCGACCTCACTCCAGCGATCGAGCAGTGTCTGGCGAGCGAGCGGCCCGATGCACCGATCCGCGCCCAGACGGCGGAAGCCACGAACAGCGGCGTGATCGCCACGCCATCGCTGCGGCTGCACGATCGCGAAACCGGCAAGGCGATCCTGCTGCAGGGCCCGATCGAGGGCGATGCCTTGCTGTCGGCCATGGACATGCTCGCGGCCGGCGATCCCGCCGCCATACCCACATCGGAAATGCCTGCCGACGTCGTCGGCGACATGCCCAGGTAGCCCCGGTCTTCAAGGCTACGGCGCAGTCCGCTGCGCTGACCGCAACCCGTTCGCCTCGCATCCTGGCCGCGAACGATCACCGCCACCGCGGTGATGGATGCACCTTGTTCGTTCCCCAGGAGGGCTTGCCCTCCCCGGGCGCGCGCCCTCCGATCTCACCATTTGGAGGTTCGCCATGTCTTTCGTCGTCAATGACTCCTGCCTGGAGTCGCTTTCCGCCATCGCTGCCCAGCACGAGGACTGGATCATCCAGCAAGCCATTGCGCTGCTGGAGAAGCGGGTTTTCAAAGCGGGTCCGAAACTCCTCGACCCCACGGCCGTGCGCGACTACCTGCGCGTGAAGCTGGTGGCCGAGCCCAACGAAATATTCGTCGCTGTGTTCCTGGACAGCATGCACCAGGTACTGGCCTACGAGCCGCTGTTCAGGGGCACGATCAACGCGACTTCGGTCTATCCGCGTGTCGTTGTGCAGCGTGTTCTGCAGTTGAATGCGGCCGCGGTGGTCTTCGCGCACCAGCACCCCTCGGGCATTTCCGAGCCGTCGAGCGCGGATCGCATGCTGACCCAGCAACTGCAGGCCGCGCTGGCGCTCATCGATGTGCGGGTACTGGACCACATCATCGTCGGCCAGGGTGCCCCGTTCTCCTTTGCGGAGTCCGGCCTGCTGTAAGGGTTGTACTGCTTCGTTGATCAGCGCGGAGGCTTCGGCCTCCGCATTTTTCTGCGCGGCGACACAAGCAGGTATGCGGGGTGGCCGCGATGCGCATTGTTTGTTGGGGCCGCATGGGGTTCGGCGTTTGACTATGGCCCTGATCAACTTCCGGGGTGCAAGACATGCCAGGAGCTTTTACCCGGTTCGCACCAGGCTGGCGAACCCTTGGCCTGGCCATCGTGCTGCCGGCGTCGTTCGCGGCATTCAGCCCGGCCGCGTTCGCCGCCGACGTGGTGGTCGTCACCGACAGCCGCCACCCGGTCAAGACCATGGGCGGCGAGCGGCTGATCGAGCTGGACCGGGCATCCGGGCTCGAAGCAGAGCTTTCCGCAGATCTGCCAGCCGACCCCGAGCGCGCAGCAGCCATCGTCCGGCAACGCCTGAACCAAGGCGGCACCGACCTTCAGCGCCGCATTGGCACCGCCTACCAGGGCATCACCGACGCATGGAGTTTGGGTGTCACGACCATCCCGGCCGTCGTGGTGGACCAACGCTATGTGGTCTATGGCGAGCCTGACGTGGCCCGGGCCGTGTCCTGCATCGAGCAGCACCGGAGGAGGCAACCGTGACCTATCGCCCATTCGACCTGCTGCGCCGCCTGCGCGTCGCCGTGGCCTCGCTGCTGCTGGTCAGCGCCACGGGCAGCTACGCCCTGAACACCGTCACCATCGTGTCCTCCGTCATGTCGCCGGACTGCCTGGAGTACCGGGTGGTGGGCATCTGCTACTGGCTGTATTGCACCTATGGCGGCTGCTCGGTGCGCACGTCCACCAAGGTCCGGCACTACGTCCCCGATGCGGTCGTCTCCAGCTACAGCAACACCGGAGAGAACCCCTGGGTCGAAGTGCGAGCGATGAGCATGCCGAACGCCTCGGCCCAGGCAGGCGGCGACGGCACCACCAACGAAGACCACGAAAACAACCTCGCCAAATTCAAGAACGCCGATGTCATCGGCCATCCCGGCGGCGAGGTGTTCAACCAGTTCGCCTCGTCCTCGGGCTATTTTTGCCAAGGCGCGGGAACGGCCTTCATGCCGTATCTGCTCAGCACCTTGGACACGCTGGCCTGGCGCTACAACGTGCCCGAGATGGCCTACCCGGAGGCGCTGATCCCGGGCCGGCGCGAGGTCGGTGCGCGCACCACGATGAACCTCTGGGGCAATGTCTATCCGCGCGGCGGCTTCCTGCACCAGACCGACGACCACAAATCCGGGGCGGTCGTGGCTCAGCGCGCCGGTGACGTCGTCACGCGGCGCGGGCAGTTGCACGTGTACCAGCCGCTGCTCGCCAACGCGCGTGATGGCTACTGGCCGGCCGGCGCGCTGATGGAAGGTGATGCCTCGACCGGCAAGTGGCAGGAACTGACGCCGCGCCTGTCGAACACCTGCGTGGTGTTCCCCCACAGCGGCACGCTGACCCAAGCCCAGCAAGGCGACTACGCGTGGGCGCTGTGGCGTCCGTATGCGTGCTGCGAACGCCGGGGCCAGGTGTTCCTCGGCAGCGTCGATTTCCTCTGAGGTGCCACGATGAAGCGTCCTGAACCGAAGAACCTGTCCACCAAGGCGTGCCGCCTGCTGCGCCCGACGGCACTGGCCGGCACGCTCGCCCTGGTCTGCGGCCTGGCGTGGGCACAGGTCGGATACCAGAACAGCGGCCCCGTCATTGGCGATGACGTCATGTACTCGATCGGCGGCGGCAGCGCGGTGTCCATGGGCCGCGCGGCCGGCATGCGCTCCATCGGGGTCGGTGTGGGGTGGAACAGCAACCTGATCTGCGGCGACATGAGCATCCAGACCACGCTGCGCAATCAGCTCAACGGCATCACGAACGGCTTTCAGCAGATCATGAGCAACGTAATCCAGAGCGCCACCAGCGCGGTAGCGTCCCTGCCGGCGCTGATCATTCAGCGCGCCGATCCGGGCCTGTACAACCTGCTGACCAACGGCGTGCTGCAGGCGCGGCTGGACTTCGACCGCTCCAAGCTGACGTGCCGCGCCATGGCGGAGAAGATGGCCGAGACAGCGGGTGGCCAGCTTGGCTGGAGCCAGATGGCCGAAGGCATGGCCTTGCGTGACGCGGTTGGCAGCAACGATGCCGTGTCGGCCGTCGAGCAGGCCGAGACGCGCCGCGGCAACGACGGCGTGCCCTGGGTGGGTGGCAGCAATGCTGGTGGCGCAGGCCAGTCCGCCATCCGGGTGGTCGGCGACGTCACCCGCGCGGGCTACAACCTGGTCAACGGTCGTGGCGTGACGGACACATCCTCCATCGCGTCCGCCAGTTGTGCGAGCCTGTCCTGCCAGACCTGGACGTCGCCGCAGCAGGCGACCGAATGGGCCACGCGGGTCCTCGGAGAGCAGGTGCAGCGCACCTGCGACTCCTGCACCAAGACCGAGACGGTGCCCGGCGTCGGGCTGACGCCGCTGATCCAGGAAGAGTACGAGGCGAAGCTGGAGGTCCTTCAGGAGCTGGTTTCCGGCACGCGCACTACCACCTTTGAGAACCTGCGCGAGGCTGGCAGCACGTCGCTGCCAATCACGCGTGGCGTGATCGAGGCGCTGCGCGACGAGCCGGACCAGGACCTTCTGGCGCGGCGCCTCGCGTCGGAGGTGGCGCTGTCGTCGGTGCTGGAAAAAGCGCTGCTGCTCCAGCGCACGCTGCTCACGGGCAAGAAGGAGCCCAACGTCGCAGCCAACGAACTCGCGGTCAAGGCCGTGAACCACGAGAGCGACACGCTCGACCGGGAGATCCGCAACCTGAAGACGGAGCTGGAGCTTCGGCGCGAGCTGGCAAACAACTCACCGATGGCCATCATCCAGCGGCACGGTACGCGCGCGGCAGGCTCGCGCGGCATCTACGAGGGTGATCCGGTACCCGACCGCCTCGACCAGTTGCAGAAGGGCAATCCAGGAGCCAGGCCATGAGCGCGGCGCGCATGACTTGGCGCCCCTTGCGCTGGCTGTTCAGCCGGCGCGCGGCGAAGGCGCTGCTGTGGACGGTGCTGATCGTTGCCGCCGCGGTCGCGGCCAACATCGCCGGCATCTACCTGGTCGGCAGCGTTGCCGGCTGGGAGCGGTGGCTCGCCGCCGCTGCGGGTTACTTATTCGTGTGGCGGCTGTGTCTATACGGGGCGACGGTGTACGGGTGGATCTGGATGCGCCGCCGGCTGCTGGTACGTGAGGACGACGCCCAGGCGCGGCACCGCCTGGTGCGCACCGAGATCGCAGGCGTCGTCGCCATCGTGGCGCTGGAAGCCAGCCTGTTGATGCAGGGCTGAGAGGAGATTCGGGCCATGACTCTGTTCACGACCGACTACCTGGAGTATTACCTTACGCTGGTGTCCTGGATCGTCAACAACGGCATCTGGGCCGTGCTGGTATCCAGCGGCGTCTTCGCGCTGCCTTTCGTGGCGATCATCGTGCAGGAGTGGTTGAAGGCCCGTGCAGAAGGCGCCGACGAGGGCAATAAAGGCGTGCTGAGCGCCGCCCGCATCGAGAACCGGGTCTTCGTCGCCATCGTGGTGGTGATGTTCGCGGGCATCCCGTTCATCGACGTGGACCTCAACACCATCCAGTACGACAGCTCGCGCTCGGCGCAATGCCAGGTCAGTGTGCCGCAGCCCTCGAATACCGGCTGGTCGCAATCTTTCAGCACCATCAACAACCAGTCGGCGAAGGTGCCGGTGTGGTGGGCGTTCATGCACGCGCTCTCGCGCGCCGTCACGGGCGCTTCAGTGGCAGCGATCCCGTGCGGCACGGACCTGCGGCAGATGCGCATGGAGATCGACGCGACTCGCATTGACGACCCAGTGTTGGCTCAGGAAGTAGCGGATTTCTCGCGGGATTGCTATGGGGCTGCGCGGGCGAAATTGTTCATGCAGCGGCCTCAACTCGATGAGCAGCAGCTGCACGACGTAACCTGGATCGGCTCACGCTTCTTCACGGACACGAACGGCTACTACGACACATACCGTTCCAGCACCCCGCGCGAGGACTGGCCCTATGACAGCACGCGCGACGCAGGGCTTGCGCAGGTGGCCAGCGGCGGCGGCTATCCGACCTGCAGGCAATGGTGGGCCGATGGCAGCAATGGACTGCGGGCACGCTTGCTGGGTCAGGTGGACCCGAGCCTGCTCAATCGCCTGGCGGGCTGGGCTGGCTTCCTGAGCCGTGCCGAGGTGGACGATTCGGTGATCCGCGCGATCGCGTCACCGCGACAGCAGAAGCTGAACCAAGGCAGCGTCTATACGGACTACGGTGGCCAGATCGAAATGACCGACCCAAACATCATCACCCGGGCGGCGGCCGACGTAGGACTGGCGGTAGGCTCGCTGGGCTACTTCCCCTCCATGGATGCAATGCGCCAGGCTCTTCCGATGGTGCTGGCGCTCTTGAAGATGGCGCTGGTTGTCTGCATTCCGGTGGTGCTCATGGTTAGCACCTACAACCTGAAAACACTCGTGACGGTCAGCGTGGTGCAGTTTGCGCTGTTCTTCGTGGATTTCTGGTTCCAACTCGCGCGCTGGATCGACAGCACCATTCTGGACGCGCTCTACGGATGGGGCTGGGGATGGAACCGGCCGCATACGAATTTCGATCCGGTCATGGGCCTCAACAATGCCTTCGGAGACATGCTGTTGAATTTCGTCATGGCGACGATGTTCATCGTGCTGCCCTTGTTCTGGGTAACCGCCTTGGGATGGGCGGGCTACGCCGTGGGGGGCATGTTGCAAGGGCTTGCTGCTGGTACGGCAGGCGCCAAAGCGGCCGGCGGCAAAGCCGCCGACATGGCCTTTGGCGGCGCTATGAAGTGGGCATCGACACCCAGCAAGAGGAAGTAGTGCCTTGCTTCTTCGCTAGGTCTCATCAGATGGATCATGTGAATCTATCCGATACTCATCGTGGGTATAGAGGCCAAAACCGGCGTGCCCGTGCCGCCACTCTGGTTCGGGCGGCTCCCATTCGACGGTATCGTGCCCCCGGGCCACAAACACCAGCGCGACCAGCAGCAACGCCAGCCAGAAAGCAACGTAGAGCAGCAGCCCCAGGACAGCCAGTTTGCCGGCCCACAGCAGCGCGGCGGCGGCAGCCAACGGCACACCCTTGGACACCAACCAGTTCGACGCCCGACGTTCGCTGCGCGCATAGGCGCGCCACCCGCGGCCAAGGGCGCGGCCGAGGCGTTCCGCAGTGCTGATGCGGGTCGTGGTGCTCATGGTCGTCTCCTGCTACTGAGGGATGCCTATTCCAATTTGGTCCATTTCATTCTGCTGCGGGCTTCAAAGTGCTTCATGACGCTTCGTCATCCGGTTCCACCGGGCCGGGGTCAGGCTCCACGTCGACGCGATACGTGGCAACGAAGTGCGGCCAGTCCACATGGTCCACCAGGTCGATGTCATCGACAACGCCTACCTTTGCTGCCGCACGCTCGAACAGGGCGATGCTCTTGGCGGGATAGTTGTTGCGCGACGGATAGAGCACCCCGTCGAACAGCGCTTGGCCGTCGTCTCCGAGAATTGCATGCACCTGGGCGGACACTTGCTGCGTGTGCGTGTAGTCGCGGCTGGCCAACTGCTCCAGGTTCAGGCCGAAGTAGCCCGCCATGACGCCCGGCGCCGTGAGGTCGGCCAAGAGCACATCGTCCATCACGCCTACTGCGCGCACCATCCGGGCCTGGACTTCTTTCAGCGCGATCGAGCGCTTCGTGTCCGCAAGCCACTGGTGCTTATGAAACACCGACTCCATCAGCGCCGTGGGCAGGTCGCGCCCCAGGTAGAGCACGCCGTAGGCCCGCGCCGGGTCATCGTAGCGATTGGTGCTGCTGCGGCCATAGTACAGCGGGCTGCCCCGATAGACGACGCGGCTCACATGCTGGAGCAGTTCACCGGCATCGATCAGGAACGAAGGCAGCTCGTGGCTCATGGCGATCTCGCTTCAATGCACCTGAACGCCCAGTACGTTGAACACGGCATCGGCCACGTCATCGATCGTGCTGTGCGTCACCGCATCCACCGGCGAGCGGCCGCCCAAGCCTTCGAGCGGTTCGGACAGCGCGCGGTAGATCGTCCAGGGGTCGATGCCCTCGACCTCCTGAAGCACGGTTTGGGTCAACTGCTGCTTTACCGGGTCGAGCTGCCAGTCGGGCAGCTTCTGACCGCGCGGCCCCACGTTCAGCGCCAACAGCCGACGGGCGAGGATGTCCTTGTAGATCTGCTGGCGCGACTTGTCCGCCAGCTTGGCGTACTCGGGGATCGGCAGGTTATGCGGCTGGTTGAAGGCTTCCAGCAACACGGCGCGGCCTCGCTGGACGTCGGTTTCAGTCGGTGCCCAGCGCGTTTCGGTGCGCAGCGCGGCCGCCTTGCGTGCCAGGGCCTGCCCCACCGTCTCTCCGTCCAAGTTGGCGGGCAGCTTCACCGCCTCCACGCGCTCGTGAATGAAAGCCTGCAACTCGGCCGCGAAAGCCGGCGCATCCCGGATTTCGACGGTATCCGCGAAGCGGCGCACATCCTCCACCGTGACGCGCGGCAGGCGATCGGCAATGAATTCAATGGCATTGGGCATGGTGATCTCCCAGGCAGGTTTGAGACAGGATTCACTCTAGTCTCTATTGTCGCTTTTGTCAACTTTGTCGCCTTTCGAGAACCTGCCCGGCGGAAGCGGCGTCCACTCAGCATAGAGCGCGACCAGCACCGGCTCGCCGTCCAATCCATTCCACCGAGTTCCCCATTGACGCTGGAATCGCATCCCGTGCCCCGCTATACCGAAACGGTGAAAGGCCAGAGGGCCGAAATGGCAAGGGAACGGGGTGCAAGGGGAAAGGCCCTACCTCGAAAAGGCCAAAAGGCCTCCCGATCGGCCCGTCATCAGGACACCCACATGCTTTCCCTGTTCCAGCGAAAACGGCCCGCGGTCGCTACCGCTCCAACGCCACCACCCGCATCCGACCTCCCGAAAGGGTTGATGCGGCCCGAGTCGGCCGCATCGCTGCTGGCCACCCCGCGTCGGCAGAAGCTGCTGGAGCACATCTGGCAGCGCACGTCTCTGTCGCGCAAGCAGTTCGCCGTCCTGTACCGCGCGCCGCTGGAGCGCTACGCCGAACTGGTTCAGGCCTTCCCGGCTTCCGAATCGCATCATCATGCGTACCCGGGCGGGATGCTCGACCATGGCCTGGAGATCGTTGCCTATGCCCTCAAGCTGCGGCAGTCCCATCTGCTTCCCATCGGCGCAAGCCCCGAGGACCAAGCTGCGCAGGCTGAAGCCTGGACTGCTGCGGTCGCCTATGCCGCGTTGTTGCACGACATCGGCAAGATCGCCGTCGATCTGCACGTCGAACTGGCCGATGGCTCGCTGTGGCACCCGTGGTACGGTCCGCTGCACCAGCCGTACCGCTTCCGCTACCGCGACGATCGCGAATACCGCCTGCACAGCGCGGCGACGGGCTTGCTCTACCGCCAACTGCTGGACACCCAACTCCTGGACTGGCTCAGTGACTATCGCGACCTGTGGGGACCGCTGCTCTACGTCCTGGCCGGCCAGTACGAGCATGCCGGTGTGCTGGGCGAACTCGTGGTGCAGGCCGACCGCGCCTCCGTGGCCCAGGAACTGGGCGGCGATCCGGCGCGCGCCATGGCCGCGCCCAAGCACGCGCTGCAACGCAAGCTGCTTGACGGGTTGCGCTACCTGCTCAAGGAAGAGTTGAAGTTGAATCAGCCCGAGGCCTCCGATGGCTGGCTCACCGAGGATGCCTTGTGGCTGGTGAGCAAGACGGTCTCGGACAAGCTGCGCGCGCACCTGTTATCGCAGGGCATCGATGGCATCCCTGCGAACAACACCGCCGTCTTCAACGTGCTGCAGGACCACGGCATGTTGCAGCCCACACTGGACGGGAAGGCGGTCTGGCGGGCGACCGTGACCAGCAACGCCGGCTGGACCCACTCATTCACGCTGCTGCGCCTCGCACCTGCGCTGATCTGGGAGGCTGGCGAGCGACCGGCGCCGTTCGCCGGGACGGTAGCGATCGACACGTCACCTGTCGAGAAGCACGCCGCTGCGGCATCGTCGCCGGAGGTCGCGGCGAAACCGACCCCAGGAGGTCAGGAATCGCCGCCATGGGAAGGCGGCAGCGCTGCTGACCCAATTATCGCCCCCCTGGCTGAGGCCATGCCCGACGTCATGGAGGATCTGCTGACGATGGTAGGAATGGGCGATTCGTCCGCCACACAGCAGGATGAGTCAACCATCCCCACCGAACTCTCTGCCACACGCCCTGAAGCACCACCACCATCGATCGTGGCATCTTCACCCTCATCACCGGCGCCCGCGGCCACACCAGCAGCGACAACGGTGCAGCCATCTGGCGAGCACTTCATGGCATGGCTGAAACAGGGGATTGCCTCGCGTCGGCTCATCATCAATGACGCGAAGGCACTCGTGCATACCGTCAGCGATACCGCATACTTGGTCAGCCCAGGAGTGTTCCAGCGATACGCTCAAGAGCATCCGCAGTTGGCAGCCATTGCCCGCCAGGAAAAACTGGAGCCGTGGCAGTGGGCACAAAAGCGCTTCGAGAAGCTGGCCGCGCACCGCAAGCAGGCCAGCGGCCTGAACATCTGGACTTGTCACGTCTCAGGGCCGCGCAAATCGCGGCAGTTGCACGGCTACCTGTTGACGCAGCCCGGTGCGTTGTTCGAGCGAGTGCCGCCCAACAACCCCTACTTGTGCCTCTTCAACGAGGAGGCGGGGCGTGAAGTCTCGCTGGCTGCGAAATGAGGATATCCAGTGGGCGCGGTCCGGATGCCCGCTCTTCGGTGCACAGGTCAGAGCGTAACCCCATGGGAAATGCCCTGCTGCGCCGCCCGGTATCGTCCGGGGGTCATACCCGTCCAGTGGCGGAACGCGCGGTGGAAGACGGCAGGGGCACTGAAGCCCAAAGCATCGGATATCTCCTCCAGTGAGCTGTCGTTGCGCACAAGGTGGAGGATGGCCAGATCCCTGCGCAACTCATCCTTGATGCCCTGGAACGACAGCCCTTCCTGCTGCAGCTTGCGCATCAATGTCCGCGAGGACATGTGCAGCCGGCTGGAAACATCGTCCAGCGTCCGTCCGAGATCCACATGCAGCAGCTCACGCACCTTCAGCCGGAGGGCGTGCTGGTGGTAGGAGGTGAAAATCCAGTCGCGCGGCGCCCGCTCCAGGAAGCTGCGCGCGTCGGACGCGCTGCGTTTCGGCCGGACCTTTGCGAGTTCGGCGTGAAAGGTGATCTGAGAGAGGGGTCCGCAGAAATCGATCGGGGCCGGAAACAGGATCGAATAGTCGGCTGCAAATGATGGGCGTGGAAAAGCGAAGGCCACACTGCGCACCGGGACCTCTCGGCCGGCGAGCCATGACACGATGCCGTGCGTCAGCTTCAGCATCAGTGCGTGCCCGAATCGGTTCCCCCCCGCTTTGGAAGACCGCGGGACAAGTTCCAAGCGCAAGGAGGCGTCTGCCTTCGTGAGACTCAGCCTGTAGTCGTCCAGCAGCAGGTTCCAGACCTGCGTGAAGCGATACAGCGCTACCTCGATGCTTGGCGCGTCCATGACCGCTCGGACGATGTACTTCAAAGCGCCGGTCCGTATGGGCCGGCTCCACAGTCCCATCATTTCATCGCCGGTGGCAGCGGCGCTTCGTCGGTACAGCCCGACCAGTTGATCGTGCGTCAGACGCGAGCCGGGGTGGCTGATGAATGCCTTCACGATGCCGGCCTGCTGCAGGCAGCGATCCAGGGCCTGGTCCGAGCACAGCGAGCGCAGGCTGCGCAGCAGGTCCTCCACCAGATCGCATGAGACCGTGGCCGCCGCGACGGCATTTGGGCTCGCAGGAAGTCCTCTTGGCGGCCTGACGAGATTGTCAGTTTTTGCAAATTTCATGGCGCTATTGGCAATTGAGCCCAGCATCCCCGGTAAGTAATCTACGGGCATGGAAAAGGTAAAGGCCCCTCAATAGTATCGGCTGCGAGGTTCGACCGCGATTCCGGCGGTCTCTCTGCACTTCGCGCCCAGGCCAGGCTCAGTGCGCAAGAATTGGCAACATTGGCATAGATCCTCGGCCTTGAACGGATGGTCCGCTTCAGTGCGGGCCATGCCGTCACCGCAGCGGCGAGGCGGCCGATGCCTGCCGGACCGAGCATATCGACCTGCCCGCCGCAGACCACCATGTTCATGACCCACTGCAAGGAGAACTTCATGTCCGAGCCCATTCTGCTGACCTCCGAACAAGACAACATCGGCATCGTCACGCTCAACATGGCGCACAAGCGCAACGCGCTCAATGAGGAAGCGATCGCCGCCATCGACGCCTATTTCTCAGCGGTGCCCAGCCACATCCGGGCCATCCTCCTGACGGCCAAGGGCGATCACTTCTGTGCCGGCCTGGACCTCAAGGAACATCACGACAAGGCACGCAGCGGCGTCGAGTTCATGCGCGTCTGCCAGGGCTGGCACCGCGCGTTCGACAAGATCCAGCATGGCGGCATTCCCGTGGTCGCCTGCCTGCAGGGAGCGGTCGTGGGCGGCGGGCTGGAACTGGCCAGCGCAGCCCACGTGCGCGTTGCCGACAGCCGCACCTTCTTCGCACTGCCCGAGGGCACCCGAGGCATCTTCACGGGCGGCGGCGCCACGGTGCGCACTGCGCGGATCATCTCCGCCCCTCGCATGGTGGAGATGATGCTCACCGGACGGGTCCTCGATGCGCGGGAGGGCCGCGAACTGGGTTTGGCCCACTACGTATGCGACATCGCGAAAGGCGACACGCCCGCACCCGAGTTCGCCCTGACCCTCGCAAAGAAGATCGCGGGCAATGCGCCCCTTTCAAACTACGCCATCGTCAGCGCCATCAGCCGCATCGCCGACATGTCGGCCACGGACGGGCTGTTCACCGAGGGGCTGGTGATGGCCATGATCCAGCAGGGTGACGATGTGCAGGAGCGCCTGGGCGATTTCGTGAACAAGAAGGCGCACAAGGTCCAACTGAATGCTTGATCTTCAAGACGCGCGCTACCGGCCTCGGCCAGCGATGCGCGACCGCGTCATGGCTGGGCTCAGGTCACTTGCAAGGACCCCCTGGCGCCCATCAGCAACTCCACCACATCGGGTGCGTTGATGACGCTAAAACGCGGGTCCATCTGCGCGGCGGTCATACCGTTGTGGATCATGCACGAGCCGCAGATGGCAATGCGACCTCCCTTTTCCAAGAATTTCTCCAGCAGATCGGCAACGGGTTCGAAAGGCTTGCCGATGTCCAATCCAGCGGCCGCGCCGGGTTGTCCCAGTTCCACGGCTTCCACCATCAGGATGATGGTCGCCGTATGTCCCTTGAGCAGCGCGTTGAGCGCCATGATGAAGGTCACGGTCACCTTGTTGGGATTGCTTCTTCCGTCAAAAATGGTCGCAACGAAGTCGGTGGTCTGCATGGCTAGGTCCTTGTGATAAACAGCGACTGTGGGGATGCGAGTTGGAGGGTGCAAAGCTCTGGCACCGGATGCAGGCGGTCCGCGGCGCCGCACGACGGACCGGGCCCAGGCTACGGGGCGCTGGCCGGCGCGCCCGGAATGCTGGACAGCGCCGCGAACTCGTTGAAGGCGGCCACCGCGTTCGATGCGTACATCGCCGACGGACCCCCTCCCATATAGATGGCCACGCCCAGGGCCTCATGGACCTCCGCAGCCGTCGCGCCGAGCTTGACCAATGCCTTGGCATGAAAGCCGATGCAGCCATCGCACCGCGCGGCCACGCCGATCGCCAACGCGATCAGCTCTTTCGTCTTGGCGTCGAGTGCGCCGTCGGCGATCGCTGCCTTGCCCATCTCACCAAAACTCTTCATGACCTGCGGCACTCCCTTGTGCAGGGGCGCCAGGTGAGCCACCACGTCCTGCGTCAGTTGCCGGTAACTTGTCGTCATCGCGAACTCCTCATGGTTTTGGAACATCGAATATGAAACCGGGTTGACCCGCACGCTCGACCGGACCCAGACGGCTTCATGGCGCAGCGGCCGCCGCCGACTGCCGGCGGTTGCGCCAAGCCAGCCAACCCAGCAGGGCCAGCACGAGCGCGATGAGGGGCAGCATCAGGCCGTTGATGGTTTCCCAGCCCGAGGTGTTCAGCAGCCGGCCCGACCCGAACGAGGCGACGGCCACGGTGCCGAACACCAGGAAATCGTTGAGTGCCTGCACCTTGGCGCGCTCGGGCGCGGTGTAGCAGTCGGTCACCAGCGCCGTGGCGCCGATGAAGCCGAAATTCCAGCCCACGCCCAGCAGGATCAGCGAGCCCCAGAAGTGCAGAAGTTCGAGGCCGGCCAGGGCCAGCAGGCCAGAGGTGCCGATCAACACCAGTCCGCACGCCGTGATGGCGGTCTTGCCGAAACGCGCGATCAGGTGGCCGGTGAAGAAGCTCGGCGCAAACATGGCGAGCACGTGCCACTGGATGCCCAGCGCCGCCTCGCCCACGGTGTGGCCGCAACCCACCATGGCCATCGGCGCGGCCGTCATGATGAAAGCCATCAGGCCGTAGGACACGATGCCCGCCGTGACGGCCACGACGAAGCCTGGACTGCGCGCGATCACTGCCAGCGGGCGCGCCGCGCCCACGACGGCGGACGCCTGGGGCGGCGGCATGCGCAGCATCAGCAGCAGCGGCAAGGCCAGCAGCGCCAGGCCCGCCTGCCCGAGGAAGCTGCCAGCGAACGGCGCCATGGGCCAGGCGTCGCGCGTCCAGATGACGACCTGCGGGCCGATGACCGCGGCGATCAGGCCGCCGATCATGATGCGCGAGATGACGGTGGCGCGCTGCGGCGGCGGCACCGCATCGCTGGCCGCGAAGCGGTAGCTCTGCACGCACGCGCCGTAGAAGCCAGCCATCGCCGTGCCCACGCAGAAGGTCTCGAAACTGCCCCACAGGACGCCCAATGCGGCGATGAGCCCGGACACCGAACCCAGCAGCGCCCCCAACGCATAGGCCGCGCGCCGGCCCAGACGACGCATCAGCAGGGCCGCAGGGATGGTCGACAGCGCCAGCCCCAGGTTGTAGAGGCTGACCGGCAGTGTGGCCAGCGAAGGGTTGCTGGCCAGCATCTGACCCACGATGCCGCCCAGCGAAATGATGATGGGTGGCGCGGCGCCGCCCAGCGATTGGGCGGCCATCAGCAGGCCCACATTGCGGCGGGCATCTGTCGCAGCGGGCGGTGGCAGCGAAGCAGGTGGCGTCATGAACGAATCAGGAATGAGGTGTCAGGCGAACCCACGCCGCAGCATGAGAACACCGGCAGGAAGACCTGCCGCACTTCCTGCCTTCGAGGAAGTGCCTTGATATTTTATTAGCTTATGCTAAATTAGATACATGTTAAATACAAGCTGCCATGATGGTTGACAAGAAAGACCAGTCGTTTCTACAGGACGGCGCGGCCAAGGCTGCGGCCATGCTGCGGACGGTCGGCAATGAGCATCGCCTGCTCGTTCTCTGCCTGCTGATCGAGCATGGCGAGATGACCGTCGGTGCCCTGCACGAAAACGTGGCGCTGAGCCAGTCCGCCTTGTCCCAGCACCTGGCCAAGATGCGCGAGGAAGGCCTGGTGACCTATCGGCGAGAGTCGCAGACCCTGCACTACCGTATCGACAACCCCGACGTGGCCAAGCTCATCGCCACGCTCAAGGCCATCTTCTGTCCCTGATCCACCCTCGGAGGCCATTGCCATGTCCCTGAAATCCATCTCGCCCCAAGCTGCCAGCGAACTCATGAACCAGGGTGCCGTTCTGGTGGACATCCGTGCGGCGGACGAACATGCCCGTGAGCGCATCGCGCAGGCACGCCATGTGCCGATGGACCGCTTGCGAAGCGGCGGCCTGCCGCTCGACGGCGCTTCGGCAATCATCTTCCACTGCCGCTCGGGCAACCGGACGCGGGTGAACGCCCCGACGCTGGGGGCATGCACGGCCTGCGAGGCCTACGTGCTTGAAGGCGGGCTGGACGCCTGGAAGAAGGCCGGCCTGCCCGTCGTGGCGGACGCCTCTCAACCCCTGGAGCTGCAACGGCAGGTGCAGATTGTTGCGGGGTCCTTGATCGTGCTGGGTGCCGTGCTGGGCGCCACGATTTCGCCATGGTTCCATGTGCTTTCGGGCTTCGTGGGCGCGGGGCTGGTCTTCGCCGGTGTCTCGGGGTTCTGTGGGCTCGCGCGCGTGCTGATGCGCATGCCCTGGAACCGCCGCGCGCTGGCCGGCTGAGTCTACGGGTGGGGAAGCGATTTCTTCACTCGGCCGCCGGTCGGCAAGAACATGCGACGGCAAGTTTTTAATTTTGAGTTAATTCGACCCGGACACCATCTGGCATGTGAGAACGACCCACAAACATCCGATCAAGGGAGCTTGGGCGACAACAGACGGGTCATACATTCAGCGAGGCAAAGACACCGTGAAGATCGAACCCTTCTTTGACGAGGACACCAGCACCTTCAGCTACATCGTGCTGGACACGAAAAGCGGTCAGTGCGCCATCATCGACAGCGTGCTCGGCTACGATCCTAAATCCGGCCGCACCTCGCGCGCCGGCGCGGACCGCATGGCCGAGCGCGTGCGGGAACTGGGGGCGAGCGTCCAGTGGATTCTGGAGACGCATGTGCACGCAGATCACCTGAGCGCCGCGCCGTATCTCCATTCGTGCCTGGGCGGCCGAACCGGCATTGGGGCGAACATCCGTACCGTACAGCAGGTGTTCGGCCAGCTCTTCAACGCCGAGCCGGCCTTCGCGCGTGACGGCCGGCAGTTTGATCGTCTGTTCGACGACGGCGAGACCTTCATGCTCGGCACGCTGCAGGTGCGGGCCATGCATACCCCCGGCCATACGCCCGCTTGCATGACCTATCTGGTCCAGGACAACGCCACACCTGAAGCGCCTGCCGCAGCCTTCGTGGGCGACACGCTGTTCATGCCCGACTATGGCACGGCGCGTTGCGACTTTCCGGGTGGCGACGCGCGCACACTGTTCCGCTCGATCGGCCGCGTGCTGTCGCTGCCGCCGGAGACCGTGCTCTACATGTGCCACGACTACCGCCCCGGGGGGCGCGAGCTTCAATGGAAGACCACCGTGGCCGAGGAGCGTGCGCACAACATCCATGTGCGTGACGGCATCAGCGAGGATGACTTCGCGGCCACGCGCGAGCAGCGCGACGCCACGCTGGCGATGCCCGTGCTTCTGCTGCCCTCCGTGCAGGTGAACATGCGGGCCGGCGAGTTGCCGCCTGCCGAATCCAACGGCGTCCACTACCTCAAGATTCCCATCGATGCCCTCTGAGAGCGGCACCGACCGGCTGAAAGGACAATTTCCGGGCAGGAGACCCTCATGGACATCAAAGCCTTGGACCAGGGACTGGCCGTCAGCGGCCAGATCGCTGCCACCGACCTGCAGGCCATCGCCGAGGCTGGCTACCGCTCGGTGATCTGCAATCGGCCCGATGGAGAAGCGGGCGATCAGCCCGGCTTCAGCGAAATCGAGCAGGCCGCCCAGTCACTGGGTATGGCGGCGACCTACCTGCCCGTCGAGTCCGGCAAAGTGACCGACCAGCAGGCCCAGGCCTTCGGGACGCTGATGACGCAACTGCCCGGCCCGGTGTTCGCCTACTGCCGCACCGGCACGCGCTCGGCCACGCTGTGGGCGCTGAGCCAGGCGCAGCGTCAGCCGTTGGCCTCCATCCTCGAAGCCGCGCGCGGTGCCGGCTACGACCTGTCCGGCGTGGCCCGGCGCATCGCCAACGGCGGGCGCACACCCACCGAAGTCGTGGACGCCACGCATGACATCGTGATCGTCGGCGCGGGCGCGGCGGGCATCGCGGTGGCGTCCAGCCTGCTCGCGCGCAAGCCGGACGCGGACATCGCCGTCATCGACCCGGCGGATGTGCACTACTACCAGCCGGGGTGGACGATGGTGGGCGCGGGCATCTTTCCGCCTGCGCACACGGCGCGCACGATGGCGAGCGTGCTTCCGCGCGGCGTCAAGTGGATCAAGATGGCCGTCGCCGCGTTCGAGCCCGAGCGCGACGCCCTCGTGCTCGATGGCTGCCGCGTCGTCAAGTACCAGCAGCTCGTGGTCTGCCCGGGCCTGAAACTCGACTGGAACGGCATCGAGGGCCTACCTGAAACACTGGGCCGCAACGGCGTCACCTCCAACTACCGCTACGACCTCGCGCCCTACACCTGGGAACTGGTGCAGAACCTCAAGAGCGGCCAGGCCCTGTTCACGCAGCCGCCCATGCCCATCAAATGCGCGGGTGCGCCGCAGAAGGCGATGTACCTCTCGGCCGATCACTGGAAGCGGCAGGGCGTGCTCAAGAACATCCACATCGAGTTCTGCAACGCGGGAGGCGTGCTCTTCGGCGTGCCGGACTACGTGCCCGCGCTCATGGAGTACGTGAAGGCTTATGGCATCGATCTGCAATTCAGCAACCAGCTCGTGGCCGTCGATGGCGCAGCGCATGAAGCCACCTTCATCCGCACGAACGCCGACGGCACCAAGGAGCGCGTCACCCGTCCATTTGACCTGCTGCACGCCGTGCCGCCACAGAAGGCGCCGGACTTCATCCGAGTGAGCCCGCTGGCGGACGCTGCGGGCTGGGTGGACGTGGACCCGTCGAGCCTGCGCCACAAGAAGTACGCCAACGTCTTCGCACTCGGCGACTGCACCAACACCACCAATGCCAAGACTGCTGCGGCCGCACGCAAGCAGGCGCCGGTGGTCGCGCACAACCTGCTCGCCGCCCGGAGCGGGTCCACGCGCCTGGCCAGCTATGACGGCTATGGCTCCTGCCCGCTCACTGTCGAGCGCGGCAAGATCGTGCTGGCGGAATTTGCCTACGGCGGCAAGCTGGCGCCTTCGTTTCCGAAATGGTTCATCGACGGCAAGCGGCCGTCATCGCTGGCGTGGCTGCTGAAGGAACGCATCCTGCCGCCGGTCTATTGGGACGGCATGCTCAAGGGCCGCGAATGGCTCGCGCATCCTGTCCTCTCGGACGGGTGAGCCGCCGCATGCGTCATCGCCGGGACATGGGAAACCGACGCTCATAGTGCGGGCGAAAGGAGGAGCGGCATTCGGCCCTCCGAGCCTCAACAGCGGCTATCCCTGCCAGGGGAGACTGTCCTTCGGGATGCGGGTGGTTATAACGGATACGTGCGTCCACTGTGATTTCCTGGCACTAGGCGAACAAGCGATCGTCCCGCCCCCTGCCGATGCTGACCCCAGGCGCAGCGCCGGTGTCTGCCGCGAGGCGGCCGAGACCTTCGCGTCACGACGATTCGAATATCCGGGCCGACTGTATTTGGATCTCGCCATCCAGACAGTCCACGGTCAAAGAGCGCGGGGCACCTCGAAAAACACTCTTAACTTTCGCTTAATCGAGGCTGACCATCATTCCCGTGATTCACATGCGACATTCATAAAAACAATGCTGAGGCAAGCCCTGATGGAACACTATCGCCAACACCAGTGGTTGGCATCGGAACCAATTCGGATGGTTGCGCGCCATTTCTGGAGCGCCCATGAATGAAAGCCTAGGGTTTCTCCTTGCTCTGAGCTTTATCGTCTCGCTGGCGGCTCTGGGCGCGTTGATCTGGTCCATCGTGACGCGCCAGATCCATGCGGGAAAGAAGGAGGCTTCGACCATATTTCTGGAGGGCGAGGCCGGCTCCCCGGATGATCCATCTTCATTCGATGAAGGGGCGGCCGAGCATCGATTCGACGCCTTGCGTGCCGGCGTCGACGCCCCGGGTCGGAACGTCGTACTGGTCCTGTCCATCGCTTCCTTCCTGTTCCTGATCGTTGGCTCGCTGTTCGGGATGATCGCCTCGCTGAAGTTGCACTGGCCCGACTGGCTGGCGAGTCAGGCGTTCACCACCTTCGGGCGCGCGCGCACCGTCCATCTGAATCTGGTCGCGTACGGCTGGCTGTCCACAGGGGGCATAGCGGTCGCGCTCTGGATCATCCCTCGCATGTTTCATACGCCCCTGCGAAGGCCCGCAATGGCGATGGTGGGCGCGGTGCTGTGGGCCCTCGGCGTGGCGGCCGGTGCCATTGCCATTGCCAATGGATGGAGCGACGGCCTGGAGTGGCTCGAAATCCCATGGCAGATCGACATCGTCCTGGCCCTCGGCGGCTTCTTCATCGCATGGTCCGCCATCGCGACGACCCGAAAACGCAACGTTCACCACATCTACGTCAGCGGCTGGTACTACCTCGCGGGACTGGCATGGTTCCCCATTCTGTTCTTCATCGCGAATATCCCGGGCCTGCATTCAGGCGTGCAGCAAGCCACCACCAACTGGTGGTTCGCGCATAACGTGCTTGGCCTCTGGCTGACACCGCTGGGGCTGGGTGCTGCCTATTACCTGATTCCCAAGATCATCGGCAAGCCGATCTATTCGTATAGCGTTTCGCTGCTGGGCTTCTGGGGCCTTGCCTTGTTCTACAGCCAGGTGGGTATTCATCACCTGATCGGTGGGCCCGTGCCGACGTGGGTGGTCACGCTGTCGATCGTGCACAGCGTCATGATGTTCATTCCTGTCATCGCGGTGGCGATCAATCAGCACGTGACGGTCGCGCAGAATTTCTGGGCGTTCAAGGAGTCCATGGCGCTGCGCTTCGTGTCCACGGGCGCATTGATGTACACGGCCGCATCCTTCCAGGGATCGCTGGAGGCTGTACGGGCCATCAACTCGATCACCCACTTCACGCACTACACGGTGGGGCATGCGCACCTGGGAGCTTACGCATTCGTCTCCATCGTGCTGTTCGGCGCCTTCTACTATCTCTTGCCCTACCTGACGGGCAAGAACTGGCCCTGTCCGCGACTCATCGCCATCCACTATTGGCTGACGGTCCTGGGTTTTCTGATCTATTTCCTGTCATTGACCATCGGCGGTTTCCTGCAAGGCATGTCGCTGCTCGATCCACAGACCAGTTTCGCTGACATCACCCGCAACATCGTGCCGTATCTCGAAGGTCGATCGGTGGGCGGCGGCATGATGACGCTGGGACACTTCGTCTTTGCCTTCCATGCGATGGCCCTACTCTGGTCGAAACGGCGAGGTGACGCATGAACCGGCTGATTCCATTGTTCGTCGGCGCTGTCGGAATCTTGGTGTTCGCGACCGTCATGCTCGTGGTGCTCCCCGGCCTGCAGGTCCGTACGGTCCAGGCACCTGCGCAGTTGCAGAACTACACGATCGAACAGCTAAGAGGCCGTGCGCAGTACGTGGCCAATGGCTGTGTCTACTGTCACAGCCAGCAGCCTCGTTCGAGTGGCCAGACGCTGGCGGATCAGGCCCGGGGCTGGGGAAGGCCGTCCACGCCGGGCGACTACGCCTACGACGCTCCCCAACTGCTCGGGACGATGCGCACCGGCCCCGATTTGCTGAATGTCGGGGTGCGCCTGCCGAGCCGGGACTGGCAATTGACCCACCTGTACCAGCCCAGGGCCATCTTCGACTGGAGCATCATGCCTTCGTACCCCTTCCTCTTCGAGGTCAAGGAGAAGGCCGCGCCCGGCGAGGTCGTGGTCAAGTTGCCGCAGGAGTACCGTCCCGCGGACGGGAAAGTGGTGGTGGCCCGACAGGAGGCGCTCGACCTGGTCGCGTACCTGTTGAGCCTGGACCGTTCCTACCCCGTCAGCGCCAAAGAGGCGACATTGCGTGATCGTGGCTACGATCCGAAAACTCAGAAGGGCCCGCGTCAATGAGGGGCGAGATGAAATCCGAGCTGAGCGGCAAGGGGCGTCGTGTTCAAGACGTAGACCCGACATTCGACCCCTGGGAGCAATCGCGTCCCATTCCCTTGTTTGTGCTGGCCATCTTCCTGGCGCTGGCGATCTGGGGCGCTTTGAGCTACATCGCCGACCTGGCGCCGAATCGCGGGGCGGCGATTGGCGGGACCGTTGCGCCGAAGCAGCAGGCGCCCGCAGTTCCCGATGACGCGCCGGTGCTCGTCTTTCAGGGCAACGACATCGTCTGGGCCTGCGCGTCATGTCACGGCGACCACGGTGCTGGCGCGGGGCTGACGCCCGCGCTGGCCGGCCTGTCCGAAGCCTACATCGCGAAGCAACTCCACGACTTCGCTACCGGAAGCCGCCCCAACGAGTCCATGCGGTACGTGGCCAGTGCAATGAGCGCCGAGGAGATCGGGCAAGTCTCGGCCTATTACGCTGCGCTGCCGCACGTTGCCGGGCCGCCCGTCGATCTGGGCGGAGACGCGGCGCGTGGAGAGGCACTGAGCCGAACGGGCGACTGGAAAAAGGATATCCCGGCGTGCGTGACCTGTCATGGCCAGCAGGGTGAGGGTGTCGGCGGCCATTTCCCTGCGCTGGCGGGTCAGCAGCCCGAGTACATCTTCCACCAGTTGGTCTCATGGAAAGGCGGCCATCGCCACAATTCGCCGCAATCCTTGATGGATGACATCGCGTCGCGCATGTCGGACCAAGACATGCGCGATGTGGCTCAGTATTTCGGATCTTTGCGTCCGGGCAGCAAAGGAGGCAATCATGACGAACAACGGTGATCGCCGCTCTGCGCACACGGGGACACTCCGGCGTGCCGGTTATGCTGCGGCGCTGGGTCTCCTGCTGTTTTCGGCAGGTTACGGCGTCTACGAGAGCGGCGTGATGGGGTATCTGTACAGCGCGATCAGCGGCAAAACGGTCACGATTCCTTCGGCCGCGCCCTATTCGAGAGCAGATATGGAAGCTGCTCGCAAGGCCTACGCAAAAGACGCCAAGGCGTCTCCGCCCGGTATGCCCGTCGGTGCGGACGGCTACTACCTCCCGCCTGCGGAGGATGACATTCCGAAAGGACCCTATGGCGATGCCATCCGGCGAGGAATGAAAATCTTCACCGACACTGGCGCCATGGTCAAAGACCACGTGGGCAATTCGCTGGCCTGCGCGAACTGCCACCTCGACTCGGGACGGCGAGAGAATGCCGCACCGATGTGGGCGGCCTATGCGTCCTACCCCGCTTTTCGCAGCAAGACCGGGACCATCAGCACGCTCGAAGACCGGATCATGGGCTGTTTCACCTATTCGATGAACGCCCAGGCGTCGTCCTCCGGGAAACCGCCGCCCGCTGGCAGCGATGTGTACCGCGATCTCATGACCTATATGGCCTGGATGGCCGATGGGCTGCCCGCCGGCAACAAGCCGCGCGGAGCGCTCTATCCCAAGGTGCCGAAACCAAAGGACGACTACGACGTGGGCCGAGGTCTGGCGGTCTATCAACAAAATTGCGCACTGTGCCATGGTCCTGATGGACAGGGCACGCGGGAGGAAAACGGCAAGATGAGATTTCCCCCGCTTTGGGGACCCGAGTCGTACAACTGGGGCGCCGGCATGGCCCGCATCGATACTGCAGCGGGCTTTATCTGGGCGAACATGCCGCTTGGAAAGCCATACAGTCTGACAGAACAGGAGGCCTGGGACGTGGCGGCATTCATCAACAGCCACGAACGCCCCAAGGACACACGCCAGACCGGAACCGTGGCTGAGGCGCTGGAGAAATACCACGAAGGTGAGCAAAGCTACTACGGGAAGGTCGTGGGCGGAAAACTGCTTGGGGTTGGAACGGATGCCAAGAGCGGACCGTAGTTCCGGTGGGGATTTCGACTATGAGCAGGCCCGTGTGGCGGGCCGGATGGTGTTTTTCGTAGACGGGCTTTGGTGCGTGAGCTGTGCGATGGCCTTGCAGCGCGTCCTGCAGCGTGTGCCCGGCGTGGTCTCGGCGACGGTGAATTTCACCTCCGGTTCGGCGCTGGTGACCTGGGTCCCGGAGTCGATCGACTTCCCCTTGCTGCTGCGAAAGGCCGAGGGTCTGGGCTACGCACTGTCCCCGTTGAAAGGCAGCGACGAGCTGGAAGCGGCCCTGCAGCGGCAGGCCAGGAAGATCCGCTTGCAGTTGACCGTCGCGGTCGTCTTCGGGATGTGGAGCATGCTGGGCTCATGGGTGCTTTACCTGAACGCCGACGAGGCGGCGGCGCTCGTCATCGCCTGGGCCAGCGTCGTAGCAAGCCTTCCCGTCGTCGGATATTCGGCGTGGGATTTCTACCGCGCCGCCGCCCGTTCGCTGCGCGCCGGGATCGCAGGGATGGACGTCTTTGCCTCTGTTGCTGTCCTTGGCTCCCTCTTTGTGTCGGTCGGGTCCCTGGCCATGGGGTCCGTGGCGATTTACACCGACGCCGCCACCATGTTGATCACTTTTCTGCTGATCGGAAGATTGATCGAAATCCATGCCCGGCAGGAGAGCGGACTTGCCGTACAAGCATTGCGCAGCCTTGCGCCGGAAACCGCGACGAAGCTGACTTCTGCCGGCGGCGAAAAGGCCGAGAGCACCGTCCTGCTGGCAGAGCTCGCGCCCGGTGATACCGTTTTGATACGCGCCAACGAGCGCATCGCGGTCGATGGCATCGTCGTAGCGGGACAGTCGGCCGTCGATCTCTCGCTGCTGCAAGGCGAGTCCGCGCCTCGCAGCGTTCAGCCTGGCGAACGGGTCTTCGCCGGGTCCGTGAACCTGCGCGGACCTCTGACGGTCCACGTGACCGCCGGTGCGGGGGACCGACGATTGGACGTGCTCGGCCTGCGCATGCTTGAGCTGTTTGGCGCTCGTTCGTCGTTGTCCGAGACGGCCGAGCGCTTCGTCCGGATACTGCTCCCGGTCGTGGTGACGGCATCTCTGCTCGCCTTCGTCCATTACCTGTGGAACGGCTCAAGCGCAGACCAGGCGTTGCTCGGTGCGCTGAGCCTTCTGGTCGCAGCCTGCCCTTGCGCGGTCGGTCTGGCGATGCCGCTGGCCTACGCCTTTACCTGCCGCGAGGCCGCGCGGCGCGGCGTCCTCCTGAGAGACTCCGCGAGCGTCGAAGCGCTCGCCAGGGCAAGGATCATGGCGTTCGACAAGACCGGCACATTGACGTGCGGTCAGATGCGTATCGTCAGCATCCAGACGCGGCACGGGGGGGCCGAACAGGACCTCATCGACCTTGCGGCAAGGGCCGAGGCCGGCGTCGCGCACCCCATTGCACACGCGGTGGTCCTCGCGGCCCGGCAGTCTGGAATGAGCAGCGCGTGCGAGCCCGACGGATGCCAGGTGACGGCGTGCGCGAAAGGCGTGACGATGCATGTCCCCGGCGGCGAGACCGTGTGGGTGGGTGAAAGGCATTGGCTGCTCGCCGCGGGAGTCGAGGGCATGCCGCCGGAAGATGGCCTGCCAGGGCTGGTACACGTAGCCAATGGCCGGGATTGGCTCGGCTCCTTGCGTCTGCAGGATGCCCCTCGCGACGACGCCCGTTCGTCACTGCAGCGGTTACGTGCGCAGGGATTGAAACTCTGGTTGCTGACCGGGGATTCCAGCGCAGCGTCCGAACGCCTGACGGCTGACCTGGGCATAGACTTCGACCGGGTCGAGGCCGATTGCTCTCCGGAAGAAAAAGCCGACATCGTGGCAAAGAGCCCAGCGCCTGTCGCATTCGTGGGCGACGGCGCCAACGATGGCCTGGTCCTGGCCCAGGCAGCCTGCGGAATCGCCATCCCAGGATCGAGTTCCGTGGCTGTTTCCGCAGCCGGGGTGGTGATCGCGCACGGCAGCGTGGGCGCTGTCGTCGAGACCCGTGAGTTGGCTCGCAAGTTTGATCGCATCGTCCGGCAGAATCTCGCATTTTCCGTCGTGTACAACCTCGCCGTGATTGTCGTGCTGTTCGAAGCAGGCGTGACGCCCTTTGCCGCCGCGCTCGCCATGCTGGCCAGCAGCGCGTCGGTGCTCCTGAACACCTGCAGGCTGCTGCAGGGCCGCGTCGTCTGTGACAAGTCGATGCAGGCCAAGCCGGCTGCGTCCTGAAAGGAGCACTGGAATGCTCAGGCTGTGAGCAGGCTTGCGCGGTGGCGAAATGCCGCGACCTTGGCGTTTGCCGGTAGCGCACATGCGTTGACGTTCGCCCCGGATCCGTTGCCCCAGTGGTCGCTGCCCATCGTTCAAATCCTCGCGCTGGCGGTGCTGGCACGCGCCAGCTTTGCCGCCGAGCGCGGCCGGCAGGCATTCCTTCGCGGATGGGCGTTCGGCTTCGTCAATTTTGCGGTCGGCTTGTACTGGCTGTTCATCAGCATCCATGACTACGGTGGTTTGTCCGCGCCACTGGCCGGTGCGAGCGTCGTGGCGCTGTCTGCCTTTCTCGCGCTGTTTCCCGCTCTTGCCTGCGCGATCAGCAAGTGGCTGCAGTCTCGCACTCGGCGGGGAGCAGCGCTGTCACAAGTGCTGGTCTGGTCAGCTGTCTGGGCCGCCTCGGAATGGCTGCGCGGCGTGCTGTTCTCGGGCTTTCCGTGGCTGAACATTGGCTACGCCCATGTGGACAGCCCCTTGGTCGGCTGGGCGCCGTTGCTGGGCGTGCATGGCGTCGCGCTGCTCGCGGCGTGCGCCTCGGGGACCGTGGCGTTCCTGTCGCGTCCGGCCGCGGCTTCCATGCGCTCGAACGTGTCTTTGCTGGCGACGGTGCTGATCCTGATCGCCACGGGATGGACACTTACTCGCCTCGATTGGTCGACGGCCGAAGGCGAGCCGCTGCATCTGAGGCTAGTGCAGGGAAACATCGATCAATCGCAGAAGTTCGACCCGACCCTGCTTGAAGACGGCATCGCCAGTCACTTGCGGCTGGCCGCACAGCCACCGGGCCCCGGAGAGCCGCATCCGGACCTGATCGTCTTGCCAGAGACCGTCGTGCCCGTATTCCAAGACCAGCTCGACCCGATGATTTGGAAAACCTGGCTCGACGTAGCGGCGAACCAGCGCAGCACGATCGCGATGGGCGTCCCTTTGCACAGCATGGCGGCCGACGGCAGTTCGCGCTACACCAACAGCGCCATCGGCTTCGACTCCGGCACGCCGTTGCAGCAGCTTGTCGACGCCTCCGTGCCGCTACGCTACGACAAGCACCACCTCGTGCCCTGGGGCGAATATGTACCGGCTGGGTTCGAGTGGTTCACGCGGATGCTGAAAATGCCGCTGGGTGACTTCGATCGTGGAGCCCCGGTCCAGAGACCATTCTCGGTGAATGATCAGCATTTGGCGTTCAACATTTGCTACGAGGATGTTTTCGGTTCCGAGCTGCTCCCGTCGCTCCTGCCGACCCCAGGCGCAGGACCCGGCGCGAGCGTGCTCGTGAACTTGAGCAACCTCGCTTGGTTCGGCCAGACCTGGGCGCTTCGCCAGCATCTGCAGATCGGGCGGTTGCGCAGCATCGAGACCGCTCGGCCTATGGTGACCTCCACGAATACAGGCATCACGGCCTCGATCGATCCGAAAGGACGGGTCGTTGCCGCTCTGCCGCCACATCGGCCGGGCGTGTTGTCCGCGACCGTACAAGGCATGAGCGGCCTGACGCCGTATGTTCGCTATGGCGACCAGCCGGTCCTGTTGCTGGTAGGGATAGTATTGGCTGCTCTCGTACGGCGCCCGACCCCACGGTAGTCGCAAGAGCGGCAGCCGCACGAGCACCGCCATGCGCCTGATCCCTGGCGGATGCCTACTCCGAAGTCAGGCGCTGGATCGAACGAAGGCGAACCACATCAGCACGCCTGCGTCCATTGGCTGTGACCGCGCTATCCCTGGCAGGGTCCGAACCTACGGTTTTGAATCCAAGCCACGCCCTGCAGGCCTAGCTTGACCTTTTTTGGGTGCGGGGTCGGTGGGCACGAGAAATTTCGCAACCAGGCCTCCGCCTTCCCGGGGTTCGAGATTCAGGGCCCCACCAAATCTCTCTGCAATGGCCCGAACGATCGAAATGCCCAGGCCCGCCCCGTCCTTGCTCTTTCGGCCCTGATCACCGCGCCAGAAACGTTGGCCAATTTGGCATGCCTGCTCGGCAGTCAGCCCGGGGCCACGGTCCGACACGCTAATCACACACTGCTGTGCATTCGGATCCAGGAACACGCCCACCTCGATGGCCGTATCTCGCGGCGAATAGCGCATCGCGTTGTCAACCAGATTGCGAACCGCCGTTTCCAGCATCGACTTGGGCACCGGGGTTCCGATGTCCTCGCCGCTGACGTTCAACGACAAGCGCTCTTTTTCTGCGGCCTTCCACTGTTCCAGCACGCCGCCGACGGAAGCGACCACCGAAGTGCAACCATCCGCCTTGTCGGCAGACGTCTCGGCGCGGGCCAGTATCATCATCTGGTCCAAGGTGCGCCTCAGCCGCTTCACGCCTTCCTCTGCACTGGAAAGAGAGGACGCCACCTCGTCGCCTTCACTGATCCGGGCCACCTGCAGGTGCGTATCGATCACGGTCAACGGCGTGCGCAGCTCGTGCGCCGCGGCGTCGGTGAATGCCCGTTGGCTGGCGAGTGTCCGTGCCAGGCGCTTGAGAAGCCCATTCATTGCGTCCAGAACCGGGCGCAGTTCCGAGGGTGAATGGTTGACGGCGATCGGGGACGTGTCGTCCGCGTGTTTGTCGCGCAATTGCTGCGACAGAGCCTCCAGGGGGGCGAGCCCCCGTCCGATGCCGATCCAAAGGGCAGCCAGGCCGCCCAGGAAGGCAATCAAGAAGGGCACGCCAGCCACGCTTAGCAATTCGTTGATCAGCATATCCCGCTGATCCACGCGATCCGCCGTCGTGATCTGGTAGCCATTGGCACGAAGAACGTAGACCCTCCACTGATGTCCCAAAACGTCCCGCGTGCTGAAGCCGGCCGGCAGTGACTCGAACTCCGAGTGAGGTCCGGTGGTCGTTCGTGCCAGGATCTCTCCCTGCAAAGACCGGATTTCGCATGCGATGCCCTCCTTGCCGCTGACGCGCACCGCCTCGGTGAAGTCGTTGGACGCTGCATTCGGAGCCAGCGCGGCGCGTTCAAGAAGCCCCGACACCATGCGTGCCGACATGGCAAGACGACCGTCGAGGGTCCGGTCGAGATTGGAATGAACGCCGCGCATCATCCAGCCGGCGGCAGCGCCCCACAGAACCAACAGCGAAATGCCGGCGATCAGAACGGCGCGCAGCCGCAGGCTCATGATGCAAGCCTCCAGCCCAGCCGATAGCCGAGCCCACGGACCGTCTCGATGGCTTCGGCGCCGAGCTTGCGGCGGATGTTGTGGATATGCACATTCAGCGCGTTGCTGCCGATCTCTTCCCCGAGGCCGTACAAGCGCTCGTTGAGCATGTCGGGCGGGACCCACCGGCCATCGGCGTTGGCGAGATGGGCCAGCAGATCGACCTCGCGGCGCGACAAGGAGACGGGCTCGCCCTGGAACCAGGCCAGCCCGCTCTCCGGCTCCAGCCGCAGGGGACCGGCCGAGATGACCTGGGCCGCACGGCCTTGCGTGCGTCTGACCAGCGCATGCAACCGGGCTGCGAGTTCACGCAGGTCGAACGGTTTGATCATGTAGTCGTCGGCACCTTCATGCAGCCCTTTGAGCCTGTGTTCGATGGCGTCCCGCGCCGTGAGGATCAGGACGGGCAATTGAGGTTCGACGGCCCGCATGCTGGCCAGCAACTCCATGCCGTCCCGGTCAGGCAGCCCGAGATCGAGCACCAGGGCATGGAAGGTGTCTTCCGCATGCGTGGCTTCGGCTTCTTCTGCGGTGCCGACGTGATGCACCGCGATGCCGTGCTTGTGCAGACCGGCCACGATCCCCCGTCCGATCAGTTTGTCGTCTTCCACCAACAGTATTCGCATGGCGCCTACCAACCTGAATTTGCTTGTTTGACACGCTCATGTTAGGCCAGAAATGACAGCAAGGTAGGACGCAAGTTCCCGCTAATTCTCAGTTAATCGGGAGAAGACATGATTTTGAAGATTGCCCCTTGAGGGCGCACCTTCCAGGGATGCCCATGTGCATGAACTATGACCCGGCCCATGCTTGAAGCTCTCGATCTCGCGGGCGTTCGCGGGGAGCGCCGCCTGTTTGACCATTTGACTTTCCGGATCGTGCCGGGCGAGTGCCTGTCGGTGCACGGCGAGAACGGCAGCGGGAAGACCACGCTATTGCGAACGCTTGCAGGGTTCGCTACGCCTGCTGCTGGCAGAGTCTTGTGGAAAGGAAAGCCGCTGCGCAACCAGTGGAGTGAATACCAACGCGAACTGGTTTACAACGGCCATGGCATTGGACTCAAAGAAGACCTGAATGCCTTGGACAACCTGCTTGCCGCGGCCGCCATCGCTGGTGAGCCGGTCACCACGGAATGCGTGGAATCAGCGTTGGACGAAGTTGGCTTGGCCGAGCACAGGCACTTGCCGTTCCGGATGTTGTCACAAGGCCAAAAGCGTCGTGCAAGCCTGGCTCGATTGCTCCTCTACAGGAGGAAGTTGTGGATTCTCGATGAGCCCTCCACAGCGCTGGACCAATTCGGTGCGCGATGGCTTGGTGAACTGATCCATCGGCACCAGTCACGCGGCGGCATGGTCGTTCTGACGAGTCACCAGGAGCTGGCCTTGAAAACTTCTCAGACCGTCCGGATGGGGGCATGAGCCGGCCCCTCGTTGCCAATCCGGTATTTGTCGTGATGCGCCGGGACTTGAAGCTCGCCTTGCTCCGAAGGTCAGACGCGCTGATACCTCTTTGCTTCTTTGTCGTGGTCGTCAGTCTGTTTCCATTGGGTATCGGCCCCGAGCGCGAAATGCTCCGACGGATCGCTCCGGGCGTCCTGTGGGTATCGGCGTTGCTGGCCAGCATGCTTTCGCTCAATCGCCTGTTCGAGCAGGATCACGCCGATGGCACGCTGGAGCAGATGATGCTGTCGCCAGCGCCGTTGGCCATGTTGGTCGTCGGCAAGATCGCGGCGCATTGGCTGTTGTCCGGTTTGCCCTTGGCCTTGCTTGCGCCCGCGCTGGCATTGCAGTTCGACCTGCCTGCCTTGTCCCTCTGGATTTTGACCGCATCGCTCGTTATCGGTACGCCGGTGCTCAGCCTCATCGGCGCCGTCGGCGCGGGGCTGACGCTGGGCGTACGCGCAGGGGGTGTCCTCGTTGCTGTGCTGGTGCTGCCGCTCTACATCCCGGTGCTGATCTTCGGTGCCGGCGCGGTCGATGCGTCGATCATCGGTCAGGGAGCGTCGGCCAACCTCTCTTTGCTCGCCGCCGTGTTCGTCTTGGCGGCGTTCTTCACGCCATTCGCAGCGAGTGCATCGCTGCGCATCGCACTGGAGTACTGAGGAGCGAAGCGTATGGTCAACTGGTTCAAGTTTTCATCTCCCAAGGCGTTCTACCCACTCGCGGGGAAGCTCGTCCCTTGGCTCGGCGTGACCGCCGCGGCGCTGTCGCTCGCGGGCGTCTATGTGGGGTTCTTCTTGGCACCCACCGACGCCCAGCAGGGAGAGGGGTATCGCATCATCTTCCTGCACGTGCCGGTTTCATGGATGTCCATGGTCATCTATCTGGCGATGGCGTTCTGGGCCGGCATTGGCCTGGTGTTCAACAGCCGCCTGTCGGCAATGATGGCCTCGGCGCTGGCCCCCACGGGTGCACTGTTCACCTTCCTTTCTCTGTGGACCGGCGCCTTGTGGGGAAAGCCGATGTGGGGAACCTGGTGGGTCTGGGATGCGCGGCTGACCTCTGAACTAGTCCTGCTGTTTCTGTACATCGGTTTCATCGCACTCCAGTCGGCGATCGAAGATCGTCGCCGTGCCGACCGGGCAGGCGCCGTGCTGGCACTGGTCGGCGTGGTGAACATCCCTGTGATCTATTTCTCCGTGCAGTGGTGGAACACCTTGCACCAGGGCGCCTCGGTATCGCTGACTCGTTCGCCCTCCATGGCGACGGTCATGTTGTTGGGCATGCTGATCATGGTTCTTGCGGCCTGGGCTTACACGGCTGCGGCGGCGCTGGCGCGTGTGCGCTGCATCATCCTGGAACGCGAACATCACGCCGGCTGGCTGCAGGACATCGAGGAGGTGAAGCGATGAACTGGGCCAGTGTGGGTGAGTTCCTGGCGATGGGCGGATATGGCGTGTACGTTTGGGGATCCGTCCTGACGACGGTGGTGTTGCTCTGGACTGAATGCCGAATGCTCCGGCGCCGGCGCCGAGCAGCGCTATGGCGCATCCAGTCGGAATTGCTGGGCAAGGAGGCGCGGCGTGAAGCCACGAAATAGACGCATCGCACTCATCGTCGCCGGGCTATCCGCCCTCGGCATCGCCACCGCGCTGGTGCTCAATGCCTTTCAGAGCAACCTTGTGTTCTTCTTCACGCCCTCGCAGGTCAGTGCCGGGGAGGCACCACTGGAGCGCACCTTTCGAGTCGGCGGCATGGTGGAACGAGGTAGTCTGAAGCGCCAGCGTGGTGAGCTTGCCGTGCAGTTCGTCATCACCGATACGGTCAAAGCAATCCCGGTCACGTATTCGGGCATCTTGCCTGACCTGTTCAGTGAAGGAAAAGGGGTGGTTGTTCAAGGACGGCTGGACAGTGCCGGCCTCTTTCGCGCCGAGGAGGTGCTGGCCAAGCACGACGAGAACTACATGCCGCCCGAGGCCCAGCATGCGCTGGACGAAGTCCAGAAGAAGCCGGCTTCAAGGAAGCCTTGACCCATGATTCCAGAAATCGGCCACCTCGCCCTCATCGCTGCCTTGTTCGTGGCACTCGCTCAAGGTGTTCTTGCCCTGGCCGGCGCGGCGCGAGCCAACCTCACCTGGATCGCGTTCGCCCGCCCCGCTGCACGCGCTCAATTCCTGTTGGTGATGGTCGGTTTTGCCGCGCTCACCTGGGCCTTTGTCGCGAAGGACTACTCGGTCGCCTACGTCGCTCAAAACTCCAATTCTCAGCTCCCGCTGGGCTACAGAATGGCCGCGGTCTGGGGCGGACATGAGGGTTCGCTCCTGCTCTGGCTGCTGATGCAGACCGGCTGGGCCTATGCGGTCAGCCGGTTGTCGAAACAGCTTCCGGATGCCATGGTGGCGCGCGTTCTGGGCGTGCTCGGCCTGGTGACGGCCGGCTTCCTGCTGTTCGTCCTGTTGACCTCCAATCCCTTCGAGCGACTTTTCCCGGTACCGCAAGATGGATGGGATCTGAATCCGCTCCTGCAGGATATCGGCTTGATCTTTCATCCACCGCTGCTTTACATGGGGTACGTCGGATTTTCGGTGGCCTTCGCATTCGCGATTGCTGCATTGCTTGCCGGACAACTGGACTCGACGTGGGCACGCTGGTCTCGTCCCTGGGCCACCGCAGCCTGGGCAAATCTGACGGTCGGAATCGCCTTGGGGAGTTGGTGGGCCTACTACGAGTTGGGCTGGGGGGGCTGGTGGTTTTGGGACCCGGTCGAGAACTCGTCGTTCATCCCCTGGCTGGTGGGCACCGCCTTGATCCACTCTTTGGCGGTGACGGAAAAGCGGGCCAGTTTCAAGAACTGGACGGTGCTGCTCTCGATCGGCGCATTTTCTTGCTCGCTTTTGGGTGCCTTTCTGGTGCGCTCGGGCGTACTGACTTCTGTGCATGCATTTGCCACCGATCCGCGACGCGGGTTATTCATTCTGATTCTGCTGACGGTCATTGTGGGCACGTCGCTCGCTTTGTTCGCATGGCGAGCCCCTAAGGTCGGCATGGGAGGACGGTTCGACATGGTCTCCAGGGAGTCCTTGCTGCTGGTCAACAATGTGCTGTTGGTCGTCACTGCCGGCGCTGTCGCGCTCGGTACGCTGTACCCACTGCTCGTCGATGCGCTGGGCCTGGGCAAGCTCTCCGTGGGGCCGCCATACTTCAATGCGGTGTTCGTGCCATTGATGATCCCCGCGTTGCTTCTGATTGCGGTAGGACCCGCCGCCAATTGGAAGGCCGCCCAGTTCGGTGCCATCTTCAGGCAGTTGCGCGTGCCGATGATTGCTGCACCCCTGGTGGGCCTGACCGCCCCGTTCGTGCTGGGGCACTGGTCAGCTTCTGCGGCGTTGGGCTTGATGCTCGCCACGTGGATTGCGGTGTCGGTGGTGACGGGCATCTTCGGCCGAATGCGCGCCACCCGCGGCGGGTTGCGTGCCCAGCCACGCAGTTGGCTTGGGATGCATATGGCGCATCTGGGCATCGCGGTATTCGTGACTGGCGTGACCATCGTCAGTGGGTATGAGACCGAGCGAGACGTTCGATTGGCCCAGGGCGAGTCCGTCAGCATCGGCGGCTACGACCTCACTTTGATCGGCGTCAGAAGCACGCGGGGGCCCAACTACGTGGCGCAGATAGGCGATATCGAACTGTCGCGCGACGGCAAGGTCTTGCGTCGGCTGCATCCGGAAAAGCGCAATTACCCGGCCTCGCAGATGCCGATGACCGAGGTGGCGATCGATGCAAACGGACTGCGCCACGTCTACGCGGCGCTCGGCGAACCGCTCGGCGACGGTGTTTGGAGCGTTCGTGTCTACCACAAGCCATTCGTTGACTGGATCTGGATCGGCTGCATCCTGATGGCGCTTGGCGGTGGCTTGGCCATCAGCGATCGTCGATACCGTCTGAAGCCTCGCCGTCAACACGTCGCTCCGCCATTGCCCGAGGCCGCATCATGAACCGTTTCCTATGGCCGCTGCTCGGATTCCTTGTCTTGGTGTCGTTCCTCGCAGTGGGCCTGACGCTCAAGCCCAGCGAGGTGCCATCGCCCTTGATCAACAAGCCCGCGCCGCGCTTCAGCCTTCCGCAACTGCAAGCTCCGGACCTGACCTTCTCATCCGAGAGCATGATCGGGAAAGTTTGGGTACTGAACGTGTGGGCTTCCTGGTGCGCGCCCTGTCTTGAGGAGCATCCTGTCATCACCGAATTGGCCAGCAGGCATGCTGTTTCGGTGGTCGGCATGAACTACAAGGACACGCCCCAGAACGCCATCGCCTGGCTACGGCGCAATGGCAATGCCTTTGAAACGACGGTCTCCGATGCGCATGGGGCGGTCGGCATCGACTTCGGGGTGTACGGCGTGCCGGAAACCTATGTGATCGATAAGGCAGGCATCATTCGCTACAAGCACACCGGGGCGATTGACGCGGGGGAAATGCGCGGCGAGCTGCTGCCGCTGGTGCGGGAGCTTGAGAAATGATTCTCTGGCGGGTGGCATTGTTTTTCTTTCTGTTCACGGCTCCGGTCTGGGCCAGCGACCAAGCGGCCGAGGACCGAATGCTGGGCATTGCATCCGAGTTACGTTGCCTGGTTTGCCAGAATGAATCGATTGCAGCTTCGCAGGCCGATCTTGCCGCTGACTTGCGCCAACAGATCCGCGAGCAGATCCGTGCCGGCAAGAGCGATGACGACATCCGGACTTATATGGTCGAGCGATACGGCGATTTCGTGCTCTATCGCCCGCCCTTGAAGCCGACAACGATGTTGCTTTGGTTTGGCCCGTTCGTGGTGCTTGCCTTGGGCATTGTGGTCTTGGTCATGAATCTGCGCAGCCGAAACCGCAAGCCGAAGCATGCTGCACTCAATGAAGAGGAGCGCAGACACGCGGACGCGCTGCTGGCTCCGCCACACAATGTACTGGACGAAACATGAGCATCGTTTTCCTGACTCTGGCGTCGGTGCTCGTGGGAGGCGTCTCGATATGGCTTTCTTTCGTTCTCTGGCGAGGGGGACATGGTGCGAGCGACCAAGTTGCCCCTGAAAGCGTGAACGTCGCGGTACTGCGCGATCAATGGGCGGAGTTGGAGAGAGACCACATCAATGGCACGTTGTCGGCCAATGAATTGGCCGATGCAAGATCTGATCTTCAGCGGCGAGCGCTGAATGAAACTGCTGCTCCTCCGTTGAAATTGGGGCCGCCTGCTGGAAGCAAGCGGGCAGCGATCACTGTCGCCATTCTGCTGCCGATCGCGACAGCGCTCACCTATTCGTACCTGGGAAATCCGGCCGCCACGGACCCGTCACAGGTTCGCAGCGCGAGCATGACGACGCAAACCGATGTGCAAGCAATGGTGGCCTCTCTTCAGGCACGGCTGGCCCAGCACCCCGATGATCCTGGAGGCTGGCTCATGCTGGCGCGTTCCTACCGTTACTTCGGCGATCATGAGCAAGCCGTCAATGCCTTCACCCACGCCAATGAGCTGGTCCAGAACGATCCACAGGCGTTGGCGGAGTACGCGGAGTCGCTGTCCAGAATCCGTGGCTCCGGTTTTGAGGGAGAGCCCACTCGTCTGCTTGAGCGCGCCTTGTCGCTCGATCCCAATGCAGCCCTGCCTCTGACTCTGGCCGGCGCTGCTGCGGTGCAGCGCCGGGACTATCAAACGGCCATCGCGCACTGGGAGAAGCTGCTCGGGATGATGCCCCCCGATTCCGAGGCGGCGAAAGTCGTCGCGGCCGGGATTGAACGGGCCCGGACGGAGCAGGCGGAACTCGCCCATGGTCGATCACCAGAGCCAAGCGCAAAGCCTTGATGGCATCCCCGTCCCCCACGGGCCATTGGGGGGACCTTTAGTTTCGCTTAATCGGGTCATCGCATGATCCAGGCAGCTTTGCTTGGAGGACTCGGATTTGGCTTTTTATCGGCGCATCGTAGCGATCTTTCTCCTGTGTGGTTGTGCGGTCGGCAGTGCGTGGGCGGACGGCCTTTTTCCCTCCTGGGGCCGCAGCGAGCGGCAATTTCTGGACGTTGCCGAAGTTCTCAAGCTGGACGCTGTGCAGCAGCAGGGCGATTCGTTCTCGGCCGCTGGACACGTTGCCGATGGCTACTACGTTTATCGCCATGCCATCAAGTTGGTCGATGCGCAGGGCCATGAAGTCAGCCTGACGCTTCCGGCAGGAACAGCCAAACACGACGAATTCTTTGGCGATACGGAAATCTATACGGGCGATGCCCTCAATCTGCGCTTTCCCGCCACCGCCCCCGGCCCGCTGACACTGCATTGGCAAGGGTGCGCGGAGGCAGGTATCTGCTATCCGCCGCAGACCATGAATGTGGCATTGCCGGCAGTGGTGGCCGGCACATCCCCGACCGGCAATGACTCCGTACAGCGGAGTTCGGCTTTGACCTCCACCAACACAGTCAGCTTGGGCGGAGCTACCGAGGTGGCAGAGGATCAAGCGGCAGCGCAGCGCCTAGCAGCATTGGGCCCCGTGTGGGGAACACTGCTGTTTTTTGGCTTCGGCTTGCTGCTCGCTTTCACACCATGCTCGCTCCCGATGATCCCCATCGTCTCCACCATGGTCGTCGGCAGCCAGGCCAAGCCGCGGCGGGCTTTCTTCCTCTCTCTGTCCTATGTCCTGGCGATGGCGGGCACCTACGCCGCGGTGGGCGTGGCCGCTGGCTTGGCCGGGGCCAACCTGCAAGCCACACTGCAATCGCCTTGGCTGCTCGGAGCGTTTGCAGCCTTGTTCCTGGTCCTGGCGAGTTCACTGTTCGGCCTGTTCGAGCTGCAGATGCCCTCGGCGCTGATCAATCGGGTCGAATCCGCCGGTAGAGATCGCTCGGGCGGGAGCATCTCCGGCGCGGCGGCGCTGGGCTTCCTCTCGGCGCTTCTGGTCGGGCCTTGCATGACCGCTCCATTGGCAGGCGCATTGCTGTACATCGGGCAGACCGGCAGCGCGGTCTACGGTGGCATGGCCTTGTTCGCGCTGGGTTTGGGCATGGGACTGCCCCTGCTGGCCATCGCCGTGTTCGGTGCCCGGGTCCTGCCACGGCCTGGCGCGTGGATGGACCGCGTGCGCGTGGCATTCGGCTACGTCATGGTGGGCATGGCCGTGATGATGCTGACGCGCTTCCTGCCCGGCACGGTCAGCCTGGTTCTGTGGGGCGCATGGGTCTTGTCGGTGGCGATTGGCCTGATCGCGTGGGGCCAGGCCGTGGCAGCGAAGCATCGGCTGGCATGGTCGCTGCGGTCCGGCGCCGTCTTCGCCGGCTTGTGGTCCATCCTGATGCTGGTCGGCGCGGCCTCTGGCGGCGAATCGGCATTGCAGCCGCTGGCCCACCTGCGCGGTGGTTCGACTTCGCCAGCACCGGCGGCGGGCGGCGTCGCTTACCTGCAGGCGAAATCGGTCGAGGACGTGGATGCGCATTTGGCACAGGCCGCTTCGCGCGGCCAATGGACCCTGATCGACTTCTACGCCGACTGGTGCGTCAGTTGCCATGTGATCGAACGCAACGTATTCGGCGACCCCGCCGTCGCGTCCCGCCTGGCCCGGATGCAGGTCGTGCGACCAGATGTGACGCGCAATGATGCGACCGATCAGGCCTTGCTCAAGCATTGGGGTGTCATGGGGCCGCCCACGCTCATTCTGGTTGGCCCGGACGGTACGGAACGCCGGGACCTGCGCGTCGTCGGTGAGATCGATGCCCGCGCCTTCCTGGTGCGCTTGGACAAGGCAGGTTCCTGATGATCAGCGTAGGTCCGTTCTCCGTCCAAGTCGTTGCCGTCTTCCTGGCCGTCCTGCTGGCCTGGGCGGTGGCGCGCATGGTTGCCAAGCGGTTGCCCGACTCTCCGTACAAGGCGGCCGGCGGAATGTTGCTGGACGCCGCTTTTGTGGGGTTTGTGGCGGCTCGCCTCGGCTACATCGCGCAATGGTGGGAAGAGTACGCGCAGTCGCCGATGTCCATGATTTCCATTGGCGACCAAGGCTTTTCGTGGTGGGTCGGTGTCCTGGCAGCGCTGGCGCTCATCTGGTGGCGCACCCGTGCGGTTCGGGCATTGCGCCGGCCTGTATTGGCGGGAGTTGCGGTCGGACTCGCAGCCTGGTTTGCTACCGGGGGCGTACTGGCTCTGCTGCAGCGCTCGGCACCGCCGTTGCCAGCGTTGACGCTCGCAACGCTCGATGAACAGCCAGTCGTCCTGAATTCCTATGCTGGGCGGCCCGTCGTGCTCAACCTCTGGGCGTCGTGGTGTCCACCATGCCGTCGCGAGATGCCGGTGTTCGAGCAGGCACAAGCGCAGTATCCCGATATCGCTTTTGTCATGGTCAACCAGGGAGAGAGCGCCCAGCAAGCCCGCGCCTTTCTTGAGAGCGAACGCCTGCATCTCAAGGATGTGCTGCTCGACCCCGCTTCCCAGACCATGCAGGCCGTCGCATCGCGAGGCCTGCCCACCACCTTGTTCTTCGATGAGCAAGGACGCCTGGTGGATACCCATCTGGGCGAACTCACGATGGCCAGCCTCAAACACACGGTGTCGCGCCGATTCGCGCCAGCCCAACAGATCAAGACAGACAAGGAGTAACCATGTTTGCACAACGCTCGCACATTTCGTTCCTGCTGGCCGCCAGCTTCATGGTGGTCACCGGCTGCAGCAAGGCAGAGACGGCTGACAAGCCGGCCGTCCTCAAGGCGCTGGAAGGTCAGGGCCTGACCGTCACGCAGGAATTCAAGGTCGGCGGCGGTCTGCGCGCCTTCGCTGCCGTCGCGGGTGACCGGCCCATTGCCGTGTACATCACGAGCGATGGCAATGCCATCGTGGGAACTCGCCTGAACGCCAAGGGCGAGCCAATGGACGAAGCGGACCTGGAAAAGCTGGCCGCCAAGCCGGTCAGCGACAAGGAATGGTCGCAGCTGCAGTCGTCCACCTGGGTGCTGGACGGCAAGGCAGATGCGCCGCGCGTCATCTACACCTTCAGCGATGCCAACTGCCCCTATTGCAACGCCTTCTGGGAAGCTGCACGCCCCTGGGTGGATTCCGGCAAGGTCCAGTTGCGGCACATTCTGGTAGGCATCATCAAGGATGACAGCCCGGCCAAAGCCGCGGCCATTCTTGGCGCGCCTGACCGGAGTGCGGCGTTGTTGACGAACGAGCGGCAGTTTGGCCAGGGCGGGATTACGCCAGCCAAGAGCGTGCCTGCCGATGTGCGCAAGATCCTCGATGACAACCTGGCACTCATGGCGAGCACCGGCTTCCGGGGGACGCCCGGCATCGTTGTACGCGGCCCCAATGGGATCCTCAAGAAGTACAACGGCATGCCGCGAGGGGCGCAATTGGGTGAAGTGCTGGGGCCGCGCTGAACCAGCCGCCCAGGCGCCGAACCTGATGGCCGCTTCTCTCAGCCCGCATCTCAGGCTGCTCAACGGAAATTGCACAAAGGATCATTCACTATGCTCTCGCTGACGGGTGGAGTGCTGGGCCTCATCATCGGAGCCGTGCTGGGATTGACTGGCGCCGGCGGCGGCATCTTCGCGGTGCCGGCGCTGGTGTTCGGCCTGGGCATGGACATCCGTCAGGCCGCGCCCGTGGCGCTGCTCGCCGTGGGAGCAGCGGCGACCCTGGGCGCTTTGCAGGGCTTGCGCCAGGGGGTAGTTCGGTACAAGGCAGCGATGATGTTGGCGGCTGCCGGCGCCGTGACGGCTCCGCTGGGCGTGCAGTTTGCCCACTGGCTTTCGCCTCGATGGCTGAACCTGATCTTCGTCGCCATCATGCTCGTGGTGGCCTACCGGATGTTCATGTCATCTCGCGGCAGCCAGACGCAGGACGATCTGGCTGACGAGCCAGCCCGGGTCTGCAAGATCTCCAAGGACACCGGCCGCTTCGTCTGGAACGTGCGAACAGCGACCACGCTGGGGAGCATCGGCATCGTCTCCGGTTTGGCCACGGGCATGTTGGGGGTGGGCGGCGGATTCATCATCGTCCCGGCTCTGGCGCATTTCAGCGAGCTGCGCATGCACAGCATCGTCGCGACCTCGCTCATGGTGATCGCGCTGCTGTCCGCTGTAACCGTGTTCATCGCGTGGAGTCATGGCATGACGCTCACCGCGCCCGCCTGGACATTCGTTCTCACGGCGCTCGTGGGCATGTCGCTCGGCCGTGTTCTGGCACGCAGGATTCCCTCAAAGATGCTCCAGCGGGTGTTTTCGATCACCTGCGTGGCCGTGGCGGCCCTCATGCTCATGCGCAATGTTGGCTAGAGGTCCGATGTTCGATTAATTGATTGTGGACGGGAAAATTCAATGCAGACAAGGAAAGTAGATGTCGCCATCATTGGCGCGGGAACCGCTGGCAGCACCGCATTCCATGCGCTGAAAGCGACAGGCAAACAGGTGGTTCTGATCGATCGGGGGCCATTGGGGACGACCTGCGCGCGCGTCGGATGCATGCCCTCGAAGGCGGCCCTGCATGCCGGCATGCACTGGAAGGTCGCCAAGGCACTGGCAGCGAGCGCCACGCCATCGACCCAAGGGCCGCAGGCCTTATGGTCCCACGCCCGCCAGACCAGGGATGCGCTGGCCGGCGCCGCCGCGGAGCGCACGCGCAAGGCGGCTGGCGAGAGCCTGATCATGGCCGAAGCGCGCTTCGTCGCGCCGGGCATCTTGCAGGCAGGTGAACAACGGATCGAGGCCAGCGCCTTCATCGTGGCGACGGGCTCTCGCCCGGTGGTCCCCAAAGCGCTCGACGGCGTTGCCTCCCGCATCCTGACCACCGATACCCTGTTCGACCTGGGCGTCCTGCCCGCACGGATGGGAATCCTGGGACTGGGCGCCATCGGGCTGGAACTCGGCCTGGCCCTGTCTCGCTTGGATGTGCAGGTGGTCGCGGCAGACCAGAAAGACGCCATCGGCGGCATCCAGGACCCCGATGTCCTGGAGCGGGCGATCGCCAGGTTCGAGACCGAGTTGCCGATGTGGTTGGGCGCCGCCGTCGAAGTCAGCCTTGAAGGCGACCAGGTGCGCATGCGCGCCGGCGAGCGCGACGCGCTCGTGGATCGGCTTCTCGTCGTGACGGGACGACAACCCAATACCGAGGCGCTCGATCTCGCCGCGGCCGGCATCTCCTTGGATCAGGCTGGCCGACCGAGCATCGACCCCGCGACCATGCAGGCCTGCGGGCCGTCCCAGGTGCCGATTTTCTTCGCAGGCGATGTGCAGCCGGATCGCCCTCTGATGCACGAGGCCGCGGACGAGGGTCAGATGGCAGCGCAAGCCGCACTGGCGAGCTTGCGCGGCGAAAGTTGGCCGGGCGCATCCCGGCGCGTGCCGATCACGATCCTGTTCACCGACCCGGATGCGTGCGCAGTCGGCATGACCTACGAGGCGGCGGTGCAGGAAGGCGCGGTCGTCGGCACCGCGGAAGGCAGCGGCAACGGGCGCTCCAAGATTCTTGGTGCTCCGGAAAACCTGCTGCACATCTATGCCGACCCCGGCTCAGGCGCCTTGCTCGGTGCCAGCATGCTCCTGACGCAAGGCGAGCACCTGGCGCACCTGATCGCTTGGGCGATCCAGGCGAAGCAGACCGTCAACGATCTGCTGGCCATGCCGTACTACCACCCCTCCATCGAGGAGATGCTGCAAAGCGCCTTGAAATCCGCATCCCAGCAGATGCGCCCGTGAACAACCCTTCTGACTGCACCACCGACCGACCATGACCCAAGACACCCAGCGCCCCACATTGAAAGTGATCCTCCACGCACCGACGGCAGAAGCCTTTGAGCGTGCGCGAAGCAATGCAACCAATCTCAAGCGCGCGGCGCCCGATGCCGATGTGCGCATCGTTGCGAACGCGCAAGCCGTCGCCGCCGCCCTGGACACGGCACCTTCCGACCTCGACGCGCTCACCTGGGTATGCCCGAACACACTTTCGCGGATCGGCAGGGACAACAGAGAGCCGCTCGAAGTACTGGACGGGCCTGCTGTTATCGAGATGGCGCGCATGCAGCAAGCGGGATGGATCTACATACGGGCGTAGCACGCGACTGCCGGTTCGGCATGGGGGGGCTGAGACCATGGAATTACGACATCTGCGCTATTTCATGGCCCTGGCTGAAGAGTTGCATTTCACGCGCGCCGCCGAGCGCCTGCACATCGAACAGCCCCCCTTGTCCCGTGCCATCAAAGAACTGGAGGACGAGCTAGGGGTCGTGCTGTTCGACCGGAACCGCCGTGGAACCGTGCTGACGTCGGCGGGTGTTGTCTTTCTTCAAGATATCCGCAGATTGTTCACCGTGCTCGAACAGGCACGCGAAAACGCCCAGGCCGTGGCAGCAGGTTTGCGAGGCAGTCTGCGCATCGCGATTTCCGACGGGGCAATCGATGCTCGCCTGTCGGCATTTCTGGCCCGGTGCCGCGCGGAGGAGCCGGAGATCGAGATACGGCTGTCCGAGGTTCCGCTGGCCGAGCAGTTGCGCGGCCTGCGGTCCGGGGATTTCATGATCGGATTCGCGCATACGGCCGACGTCGGCGACGACATACGGGCTGAGCCCATCTGGCGAGATCCATTGGTCATTGCCGTGCCGGCACGGCACGCACTGCTCGCCCACAAAAAGGTCCCGCTCCAAGAAGTCGGGATCCATCCACTGGTCTTGTGCGATCCCCATGCGTGCGAGGGCTACTGCCGGGAACTGACACGACTGCTGCAGGTGCTTGAGCACAAGTTGAACGTCGTCGAGGAGGTGTCCTCGCTGGACATGATGCTCACCTTGGTCGGTGCTGGTTACGGTATCGGCTTTCTCGCGGCGAGCAAGATTCCGGTTTGCCAACGCCCGGACGTGGTGATCCGTCCCCTGGCCATCGATTCAGCCGTCATCACGACTTACTTGCTGCGGGCCGACAGCAGTGATTTGTCGGCTTCGCTGGAGCGGTTCATCGTTCGCCTACGTGACTCTGCGAGCGGCTGAAGGCCCCGCTGGCAGACACCCTCAAAGATCGGTTTCGGCACGAAGATTGCGCTCGGTGGCCGCCATCAATTCAGCCGCGCTTATCCCAAGTGCTACTGAAATTTTCAGTATGAGGGGCAGCGTGGGCACGTGCTCTCCACGCTCGATCTTGCCCATGTGCGAGCGCGAAATGCCTGCCCGAGATGCGAACTCGTCTTGCGCGACTCCTTGTGCGACGCGCGCAGCGCGCACGGCCTGTCCGAAAGCTGTCGCCGCTGCGGATTCATACGTTGTTGTGCCAGAAGGACGGCCTGGCTGAATGGTTGATTTCTGCATTAGCAGAAGCGTCAAACAATCTGCCAAAATTAACCACGTTAAAGATAACGGCGTTAAACTTCACTCTTGACCACGATGCAAGTTCACCTACTCGGCCAGAACACTTTTTGGGGGCTCGCATGCATGATGCCACCAGCCAGTTTCCCCATCTCAGGCTTGCGATAGCACCTGGGGTGCCATCCTCATGCTTCTCCTCGCTTCTCGCCCTGCAACGCGCGGAAGAGCCGGAAATCACTATCGCGTTCTTTGAGACATCAAGTGACGACCTGGTGACGGGCATTGATGAAGGTCGTTACGACGCAGGAATGTCGCTTCGGGCCGTAAGCGCTCCGTCTCTGAAAAGCCAACCCTTGTGGATCGAGAACATCGCTGTTGCCATGCCATTGTGGTCCCCCTTGCTCGCCCAGACAAAGCTTACGATCGCCGAACTTTTGGACTACCCCGTGTTTCGCTGGCCGGCAGAAAGCTGCTCACTACTGGATCAGCGGCTGTCATCCCTCCCGTCTTTAAGCCGGCAGAGCGTCCAGCATGTGACCTCGTTCGACATGTTGGCGCTATGGGTCGGCGCTGGCTATGGTGTCGGGATCACCGCGCAATCGCGCATCGAGCGCGCTGATGCATGGGGGATCACCGCCCGGCCGCTGGCCGAGGGGCCCTACGAGGTCGTGACTCATCTGCAGCGCCTCAAAGGACGAACTAACGCGGTTTCTGAGCGGTTCGAGCGCAGAGCGATGCAGGTAGCCAAGGATAGTGCAGTCCAATCGAATACCCGATAGCGCGCCCGCGCTGAGCGTTCCCTGATGTGCAGACGCCAGGCGTCCGGCGATCTGCTGGACATGCATGATCGTCTGCTCGATTTCTCGACGGCGCATACCGGCGCCGTGTCCTTCGCTCCCGCACAGCGTGCTGAGCGAACTCATGCAGGCGGTGCAGATGTAGCGCGGGGGCCGTAAGGCCCCCGCGAGGGCTGTAACCCTATGCGCCGTCCAAGGCGACAGCGCTCTCCATCAGCCGGCGAACACTCTGGCGCACCTCTTCGGAGATAGGCCGCGGCGGTACGACCTCGGGAGCATTCGCATGTGGCTCGCTGCCTGCGATGATCTGTACCACCATGCCCAGATTGCTTGGCGTCACGATGTCGATGGCCGCGCGGTCACCCAGGTCGGGATGTGGCTGGGTCAGCATGCGGTAAAGCTCCCATGAATCCGCCTGGGGGTACTGGCGCATGAGCACCTGGGCCAGCTTGTGTTTGAGCGGCACCAGTTGCCAATCGGGAACTCGCTGCCCCCGGTTGCCCAGGCTGATGGAGAGCAGCTTGCCCGCCTTCAACTCGCGGTTGATCTGGTCCTTGGACTTTCCAGCCAACTTGCCGAACAGGGGCACCGGCAGACTGCTCGGCGATTCGTAGATGGCCAGCATTTCCTCGCGCTCGCGCTGGATGGCCGACACCTCGGGTTCTGGCGCATGAGTCGGGGATGGCGGCACCTGCGACAACCGTTGGAAGGTGATGCCCCCTTCGTTCGGCGTCACGACGATGGGGGTGGCCACCACCGGCGGAACGGGAGGCGCAGAGGAAGCTGCAACGATGGCGTCGGGCTTGTCCTCCTCCGCCATGGCCGGTACGCCCTCGATGTGGATAGTGAGGTGCGCGCTGGCCGCTTCGACTTGGCCCTGTTCGAGCAAGTCGAGGCGGTCGGCCCAGTCCTGCATCATCCGGCGGCGCGGTTCCACGTACTTGGCGTGGTTGTAGGCCGAACTCACCTTGTTTGGGTCGGAATGCGAAAGCTGCGCGTCCACCCAAATCTTGGGATAGCCGATCTCGTTGAGTGCCGTCGAGATGGTTCCACGAATACCGTGGCCGGTCAGTTTGTCCTCGTAGCCCATCCGCTTCAAGGCGGCGTTGAGCGTGTTCTCGCTGATGCGCTTCTTGAGTTCGCTGCGGTGCGTCAGCAGGTGGCGCTGGGCGGGCCGCATCACCCCCAGGAGGTAGCGCACGATCTCGATGGCCTGAAGGGACAGCGGCACGATGTAGGGCGGTACGTCCTGCGGCCGCTTCCCCGCTTTGCGCATCTCGTCCTGAAGCTGCTTGACGATCTGCGGGGGGATGATCCAAAGCCCACGGTCGAGGTCGAACTGATCCGGGGTCGCCAGCCGCAGTTCGCCGGTGCGCACGCCGGTCAAGAACAGCAGGCGGATACCGAGCTGGGTTTGCCAGCCGCGCGGGTTGTAGAGCCTGAGCTTCTGGAGGAACTCGGGAAGCTCGGGCAGGTGCAGGTAGGGGTTATGGGTCACCGCGGGCTTGGGCTCGGCCACTACGTCCAGGTCCGTGGCCGGATTGGCCTCCATGCCCTCGACGATGACGAGCGCATAGCGGAATAGCTGCCCCAGCCAGGTCCGGACCTTTTCGGCAGTGGTGAAGGCCTCGCGCTTCTCGATCCGCGCCAGGACGCCCAGGAGTTGCGGCCTGCGAATGTCATAGATCGACATCTGCTTGAGGCTGGGCAGCACGTCTTTCTCGAAGATCCGCTTGATCTGCGACAGTGTGCTGTTCCGGCCTTCCTTGAGTTCCTTGGCGCGGTGCTCGACCCAAGCATCGAAGACTGCCTTGAATGTGTAGTCCGAGGCCAGCTTGACCGCATGCCGTTTCTGCTTGCGGTCGGTGTGGGGGTTGATGCCTTGGGCCAGGAGCGCCCTGGCTTCGTCGCGCAAGGTGCGGGCTTCGCGCAGGCCGATCTCGGGATAGTTGCCCAGGGATATGCGTTTTTGCTTGCCGAGCCAGTAGTAGCGCAGGTGCCACGATTTGCCGCCGGTGGGGGCGACCACCAGGCCGAGGCCATCGGTATCGGGGATGCTGTAGGTTTTCTTGGCGGCCTTGGCTTGCCGCACGGTCAGATCAGAGAGTGCCATCATCAAACTCCTAAGTCGTGAGACTTAGGCTCAATGCTGCTGGTCATCCCGATCCAACCCCAGCAACAACCCGGAACCGGCACCACCCGCATTCTCTGGCCTCAATTTTGGCCTCAAAAACGCTGGCTGTCGGTGGATTTCCGTGGCTTTGGCTGGAATGAAAAAAGGGGCCGAAGCCCCTAATTTCAATGACTTACAGACGTCAGTGGAAGTCTGTAGATCAAAACTTGGAGCGGGAAACGAGACTCGAACTCGCGACCCCGACCTTGGCAAGGTCGTGCTCTACCAACTGAGCTATTCCCGCTTTGAAACCTATTGCCCGTTCGGCCGAAACCGAACCTTTGACGCCTAACTTTCACCAACCCCGCCGAAGCCAGGCTGTAGAATCTGGAGCGGGAAACGAGACTCGAACTCGCGACCCCGACCTTGGCAAGGTCGTGCTCTACCAACTGAGCTATTCCCGCAATGGCGTCCCCTAGGGGACTCGAACCCCTGTTACCGCCGTGAAAGGGCGGTGTCCTAGGCCACTAGACGAAGGGGACGCGGCCCGGAACTTACAACAGATATTTCCGGCTTCCAGTGTTTCGCGCTTGGCTTCACGCTGGAAGTGGCGCGCATTTTATGGAGCGTCCGGGGAGGCGTCAACCCTTCTGAGAAAATTTTTTTAAATCAAAGACTTCTGTGCAAATAATGAGCTGCCGCTATCAGTGGTAGCACCAAGACATTAGACTGAGAAAATTCTTACAGCGGAGTCCTAAGGTGTCGCCACTCCTCATTACCGCCCTGATCGTCGGCGGGATCGCCCTCCTCATCGCCATTGGCTATATCAACCACGTGGTGGAAAACAGCAAGCTGGAGAAGGCTCGCCTGAAGGCCGAGCTCAACGACCGCGTGCGACGCTGCGCACAGATTTCCGAGAGCCTTCCCGGCCAGTTCGTCAGCCCGTCGCTCAAGTTGCTGATGAGCCAGATCGAACTCAGCCTCAGCGAACAACAGCTGGCACTGGAGAAAAAAGCCGACACCGGCCTCAAGGCACGCATAGAGGAACTGCGCGCACTGGTCGCCAAGGGCGAGTCGATTCCGGTACGCAATCCACCCCAGGCGATCCTCACCGAGGACAAGGCCAAGGAAGTCCGCTTCCTCTTCGAGGCCCTGCACGCCCAGCTCACCCGCTTCACCCAGGACGGCCACCTGCCACGCAGCGAGGCGCAGATCTGGGTCAAGGAGATCCGCCACCTGCTGGTGCGCCTGCACATCGAGTTCTTCGGCAACCTCGGCCAGCAGGCACTGCAGCAGAACGAGCCGCGCCAGGCGCGCCTGGCCTTCGAGCGCGGCGCCCAGTACCTGCGCAAGCAGCCCGAGCTGGCGCGCTACCAGGCGGAACTGCAGCAGATGGAGACGCAGCTGGCCCGCGCCAACGCCATGGTGTTGAACAACAGCCAGCCGGCGAGCGAAGAGCCCAGCGAGCTGAACGAGGGATTGAAGGCGCTGGATGCCGACGATCTGTGGAAGAAGAAGAACGTCTACGACTGAGGCCGCCCGCCTGCGGCAGCCGTGCTATAACCCAGGCTCATATCGACCGAGGAAATCGTCATGAGCCTGATCCTCTACGGCGCCCCGCTCTCCCCCTTCGTGCGCAAGGTCCGCCTGCTGCTGGCGGAAAAGCGCCTCGACTACCAACTGGAAGTGATCGCGCCGTTCGGCCAACCCGCGTGGTACCGCGAGATCAGCCCGCTGGGACGCATTCCGGCGCTACGCGACGGTGACCTGGCCCTGGCCGACTCCAGCGTCATCTGCCAGTACCTGGAAGAACGCTACCCCGAACACCCGCCGCTGTGCGGCGAAGACCCGGCGAGCCGCGCGACGGTACGCTGGCTGGAAAAGTACGCCGACTACGAACTCGCGCCGCAGGCGACACTGACGGTGTTCCGCAACCGGGTCCTCAAGCCGGCGATGGGCCAGCGCTGCGAGGAGGAAGACGTACGTCGCGCGGTGCAGGAAAGACTGCCGGCGCACTTCGACTACCTGGAAAACACCCTGGGCGATCGTACCTTCTTCGTCGGCGACCGGCTGTCCCTGGCCGACCTGGCGATCGCCAGCCAACTGGTCAACCTGGGCCACGCCGGCGAGCAAGTGGACGCGCAACGCTGGCCGGCCCTCGCCGCGCACTTCGCGCGCCTGCTCGAACGGCCGAGCATGCAGGCGCTGCTGCCGGGCGAGCAGCGGACCCTGGAAAAACTCGCGGCGAAAGCCTGACGCCGCCGCTCCTCCCCCGGGAAGGGAAGCGACTGCGTCTCAGCAGTCGCTGAGGCGCAGGAAGATCTCCACCAGACGCTCGATCCCGGCCTGGTCCCGCGCGCTGAAGCGCCCCTCGCTCGGGCTGTCCAGGTCGAGCACGCCGATCAGCCGCCCGTCCTTGAGCAGCGGCACCACCAGCTCGCTGCGCGAGGCGCTGTCACAGGCGATGTGCCCGGGAAACGCATGGACGTCTTCGACGCGCTGGGTCTGCCGGGTGCGTGCGGCGGCGCCGCAAACGCCCTTGGCGAAAGGGATGCGGACGCAGGCGACCTTGCCCTGGAATGGCCCGAGCAGCAGTTCCTCGTTGCGATTCAGGTAGAAGCCGGCCCAGTTCAGGTCGTCCAGTTCGTGAAAGAGAAAAGCGCAGAACTGCGCGGCGTTGGCGATGAAGTCACGCTCGTCGGCGAACAGCGCCTCGGCCTGGGCCGCCAGCAGGGCATAGCCATCCAGCCCGGCGCCGGTCTGTTGCAGATCGATCATGCCTGTTGCTCCAGCAGTTGCTTGCCGACCCAGTAGCGGGAGAACTGGTAGGCGCAACGACCGTTGCGGTTGCCGCGTCCCAGCGCCCAGCGGATCGCTTCCTTCTCCAGCTCCTCGCTCCAGGCCCAGGCCAGCCCGGCCTTCCCGGCGAGCACTTCGACCCAGTGGCGGACCACGCTGAGGAAATGCTCCTGGGTGAAGGGATAGAAGGACAGCCAGAGGCCGAAGCGATCGGACAGGGCGATCTTGTCCTCCACCGCCTCGTTGGGGTGCAGTTCGCCGTCCACCATCTTCCAGTTCTCGTTGTCGCTCTGCTTCTCCGAGACCAGGTGCCGGCGGTTGGACGTCGCGTACAGCAGCACGTTGTCCGGCGCCTGTTCCAGCGAGCCGTCGAGCACACTCTTGAGTACCCGGTAGTCACCCTCGCCGGCGTCGAACGAGAGGTCGTCGCAGAACAGTACGAAGCGCTGCGGCAGGCCATTCAGTTGCTCGACCACCCGCGGCAGGTCGGCCAGGTGGTCGCGTTCGATCTCGATCAGGCGCAGGCCGGCGCCGGCCAGTTCGGCCAGCAGCGCGCGCACCAGCGAAGACTTGCCGGTGCCACGCGCGCCCCAGAGCAACGCATGGTTGGCCGGCTGGCCGGCGACGAACTGGCGGGTGTTGCGCTCGAGCTGTTCGCGCTGCCGCTCGACACCCAGCAGGTCGGCCAGGCGCAGGTCGAGGCTGACCTCCAGCGGCTGCAGGTAGCCGCTGCGGCCGTCACGGTGCCAGCGCGCCGCCAGGCTGCGCTGCCAATCCACCGGTTCGCGCACGGCGGGCAGCAACGGCTCGAGACGTGCCAGCACGCTTTCGGCGCGGGCAAGAAAATCGCTCAATCGGGAATCCACTCTGTTCTCCTCGGATCGGACTGACGTCACGGATCGATCATCGGTTGCGCCCACTGGCCCCGACAGGCGGTCGGGATGGGCTATGCTAGGCGGCAGAACCCCGCCAAGGCCGACCCCCGCTCCCATGGATATAGCGCTGACCCATCGCCTGTCGTTCAAGCAGGCCAGCCTCACCGTGCTGGTGGCGTTTATCCTGGGAACCCTGCTCAGCCTGATACAGGTCGGCGTCGATTATGCCAGCCAGGACGCATCCATCAATCGCGAAGTACGCGCGCTGCTGGACGTCAGCCACAACCCTGCCGCGCGAATCGCCTACAACATCGACGCCGAACTCGCCCAGGAGCTGGTCCTCGGCCTGCTGCGCTCGCCGGCGGTGGTGCGCGCGGAGATCATCGACACCTCCGGCCTGCCACTGGCCAGCGCCTCGCGCGAGCCCGCCGAGAGCCGCCTGCGTCCGCTCAGCGACTTCCTCTTCGGCCACAAGCGGGTGTTCGAGGACCCGTTGTACGTCGACCACGCGCCCGGGGAAGCCCTCGGCGTGCTGCAACTGGAAATCGACACCTTCGTGTTCGGCAACGATTTTCTACGTCGCGCCGGCATCACCCTGCTCTCCGGCTTCGTCCGCAGCCTGCTGCTGTCGCTGATCCTGCTGGTGCTCTTCTATACCCTGCTGACCAAACCCCTGGTCAGCCTGATCCAGGCCCTCAGCGGCCACGACCCGCGCTCGCCGGCGCGCATGCGCCTGCCCTGCCCCAAGGGGCACGAACGCGACGAGATCGGCGTGCTGGTCGAGGTCACCAACCGTCAGCTCGGCCGCATCGCGGTGGAGATCGAGCAGCGCCGCGAGGCGGAGAACCGCCTGACCCAGTACCTGGAAGAACTGGAAAGCATCGTCGCCGCGCGCACCGCCGAGCTCAAGGCGGCCAACGCGCGCCTGACGCTGTCCAACCAGGAACTGGAAGAGGCGCGCCAGACCGCCCTGAACATGGCCCAGGCACGCGCCAGCTTCCTCGCCAACATGAGCCACGAGATCCGCACCCCGCTGAACGGCCTGCTCGGCATGCTCTCGCTGAGCCTGGACGGCCCGCTGACCCCGGAGCAACGCCAGCAGTTGTCGATCGCCCACGACTCCGGCAAGGTCCTGGTGGAACTGCTCAACGACGTGCTCGACCTGTCCAAGTTCGAGGCCGGTCAACTGGTCCTGGAAGAAATCCCCTTCGACCTCGGCGTGCTGGTCGAGGATACCGCCAGCCTGCTCTCGCAGAACGCCGCCGCCGGCGTCGAACTCACCTGTCTGGTCGACCCCGCCCTGCCCGCCCAGCTCTCCGGCGATCCGACGCGGATCCGCCAGGTGGTCAGCAACCTGCTGTCCAATGCGCTGAAGTTCACCCGCCTGGGCCGCGTCGACGTGCGTGTGGAAGCCACCGCCGACGGTGTGCGCATCAGCGTCCGCGATACCGGCATCGGCATCGCCCAGGAAGCCCTGGACCGGATCTTCCAGCCATTCACCCAGGCCGACGCCGGCATCACCCGCCAGTACGGCGGTACCGGTCTCGGCCTGGCCCTGACGCGCAAGCTGTGCGAGGCCATGCATGGCGAGCTGATGGTGGAATCGACGGTCGGCCTGGGCAGCCTGTTCAGCGTCAACCTCCCCCTTGCGCAGGTCAGTCCGCCAGCCCGTGCAGAGCCGCTGCGCGGTCGGGTGATCGCGCAGTGCTCGGCGAACAGCGGGCTCGCCGAGCTGCTGCAGACCTGGCTGCCGCGCTGGGGCCTGGAATACCGGCGCCTGGATACCGACGACAGTCTGGTCGGCCATTCCCTCGACGTGCTGATCTCGGATTGCCCTGATTGCCTGATGGGCCTGCGTCCGCGCATCGGCACGCCGATCCTGCTGGTCACCGCCTATGGCAGTTTCCTCGAACCCGAACTCGCCCGCCGCCTGGCGCCGCTGCGCCAGGTGGCCCGGCCGCTGGGCCGCAATCCATTGCACCAGGCGCTCAGGAGCGTCCTCGAACAGGCCAGCGCGCCAGCCTCGCCCCCCTCCGCCGGCACCGCCGCGCAGCGCGATACCCGGGTTCTGCTGGTGGAGGACAACCCGGTCAACCAGTTGGTCGCCAAGGGTCTGCTGCACAAGCTCGGCTGCCAGGTGTGGATCGCCGAGCACGGTCTGAACGCCCTGAAGCTGCTGGAAGAACAGCCCATCGACATGGTCCTGATGGACTGCAACATGCCGGTGATGGATGGCTACGAAGCGACCCGGCAGATCCGCGACAGTGGGCGCTGGGGCGGGCTGCCGATCATCGCCCTGACCGCCAACGCCCTGCCGGAGGAACGCGAGCGTTGCCGCGCCGCCGGAATGGACGACTACCTGGCCAAGCCATTCCACCGCGACGAGCTGAAGGCCATCCTCGACCGCTGGTGCCCTGCGGCCAGGGGCAATCAGGCCCCGCCGCGTCACGACGACTAGTGGCCTGTACGGTTTTGCTCGTCAATCGAAGCTCGACTGCCGGGGTTGGCCAGACAGCCGCCGCGACGAGTCGCAGCCGGGCCGTGGCGAGGAGCGGCAACGCAGCATGGCGAAGCCCGGCGGCGAAATGGATTGGTCGAATCAGCCACCGGCCACCAGGCGAAAGCGCGACAACAGGCCACCCAGGCGTTGGTGCAGGTCGAACATCTCGTTGAGATCGAAGCCGGTACTGCAGATCAGTTGCTGGCGCAGCGGAATGACCCGCTCGCGCAGGGTGATCCCCGGCAACGTCAGGGCCAGGTGCACTTCCCGCTCATCATGGCTGGCGCGCCGGCGATCCACCAGGCCGAGCTGTTCGAGGCGCTTGAGCAACGGCGTCAGGGTTCCCGAGTCGAGCAGCAGGCGCTCGCCCAGTGCCTTCACCGTCGGCTGCTCCGGCGGGCTCGCGTGCCACTCCCAGAGCACCAGCATGACCAGGTACTGCGGATAGGTCAGGCCGATCTGTTCGAGCAGCGGCCGATAGCCACGGATCACCGCGCGCGAGGCGGCGTACAGCTTGAAACACAGTTGGTTGTCGAGCAGCAGCGATTCTTCGACGCCATCCGGCCTGGCGACTTTTCCCCGGGCGCTCATTCAAGCAGCGCCTCGATCGCCGAGCCAAGCTCTTCCGGCTTGGTGGTCGGCGCATAGCGCTGCACCACCCGGCCATCGCGGCCGATCAGGAACTTGGTGAAGTTCCACTTGATGCCCTGGCTGCCGAGCAGGCCCGGCGCGCGCTTCTTCAGGCTGACGAACAGCGGATGGGCGCCGGCGCCGTTGACCTCGATCTTCCTGAACAGAGGGAAGCTCACCCCGTAGTTCAGTTCGCAGAACCGGGAAATCTCGCCCTCGTCGCCCGGCTCCTGCTTGCCGAACTGGTTGCAGGGAAAGCCGAGCACCACCAGGCCGCGCTCGCGGTATTTCTCCCACAATGCCTCCAGCCCCTGGTACTGCGGGGTGAAGCCGCACTTGCTGGCGGTGTTCACCACCAGCAGCGCCTTGCCGCCGAAGTCGGCCAGGGTCTTCTGCTCGCCCTTGATGGTGGTGCAGGGAATGTCCAGCAGTGAATCGCTCATGGGTTGTCTTCCTTTTCGTGGGTGGGGGACGGGAAATAAAATAGCCCGCAACTCAATTGCGCACAATTAAATTGGACGAGAAACGACCCGAACCAAGGACGGGTCGTCGTCGCCTATCCTTCCCGCGGCACCAGCTTCAGCGAAGCCGAGTTGATGCAATAGCGCAATCCGGTTGGCCGGGGGCCGTCCGGGAAGACATGCCCCAGATGGGCATCGCAGCGGCCACAGCGGACTTCGATGCGGTGCATGCCGTGGCTGAAATCATCCAGTTCACGTACCGCCTCGCCATCCACCGGCTGGAAGTAGCTCGGCCAGCCGCTGCCGGAATCGTACTTGGCATCGGAGTCGAACAACGCCGTGCCGCAGCAGGTGCAGTGGTAGACGCCGGGGGTCTTGGTGGCGTGGTATTCGCCGCTGAAGGCGCGTTCGGTACCGCCCAGGCGACAGATGTGGAACTGCTCTTCGGTCAACTCCTCGCGCCAGGAGTCCAGGGGTTTGTCGATCTTGCTCATCGGCTCTGCCTCGCGTTCTGAAAAATGCCCGGCGCTCCCTTTTCCGGGGGGCGGGCCGCACGTATCATGCGTGCTCCTTATAGACGCCAGTCTGTCATCCGCGTTACAGCCTGCCAAGCCGCGAGCCACCGCGCTTTTCGCAGCCTGTTCCACGGTGTTCGCTCACTTCGGGACTCGACACATCATGCAGGTCAGCAAATCGAACAAGCTCGCCAACGTCTGCTATGACATTCGCGGGCCGGTGCTCAAGCACGCCAAACGCCTAGAGGAAGAGGGTCACCGCATCCTCAAGCTGAACATCGGCAACCCGGCGCCGTTCGGTTTCGAAGCTCCCGAGGAAATCCTCCAGGACGTCATCCGCAACCTGCCGACCGCCCAGGGCTACAGCGACTCCAAGGGCCTGTTCAGCGCACGCAAGGCGGTGATGCAGTACTACCAGCAGAAGCAGGTCGAAGGCGTCGGCATCGAGGACATCTACCTCGGCAACGGTGTATCCGAGCTGATCGTGATGTCCATGCAGGCGCTGCTCAACAACGGCGACGAAGTGCTGATCCCCGCTCCCGACTATCCGCTGTGGACCGCCGCGGTCAGCCTCGCCGGCGGCAAGCCGGTGCACTACCTGTGCGACGAGCAGGCCGACTGGTGGCCGGACCTGGACGACATCAGGGCGAAGATCACTCCGAACACCAAGGCGATGGTGATCATCAACCCGAACAACCCAACCGGCGCCGTGTATTCGAAGGAAGTGCTGGAAGGCATGGTCGAGCTGGCCCGCCAGCACAACCTGGTGCTGTTCTCCGACGAGATCTACGACAAGATCCTCTACGACGGCGCGGTCCACGTATCCACCGCCTCGCTGGCGCCGGACGTGCTCTGCCTGACCTTCAACGGCCTGTCCAAGTCCTACCGGGTGGCGGGGTTCCGCTCCGGCTGGTTGGCTATCTCCGGGCCCAAGCAGCGGGCGCAGAGCTACATCGAGGGTCTCGACATCCTCGCCAACATGCGCCTGTGCGCCAACGTCCCGGCGCAGCACGCGATCCAGACCGCACTGGGCGGCTACCAGAGCATCAACGACCTGGTCCTGCCGCCGGGCCGCCTGCTGGAGCAGCGCAACCGCGCCTGGGAGCTGCTCAACGACATTCCCGGGGTCAGCTGCGTGAAACCGATGGGCGCGCTGTATGCGTTCCCGCGGATCGACCCGAAGGTCTGCCCGATCCACAACGACGAGAAGTTCGTCCTCGACCTGCTGCTCTCGGAGAAACTGCTGATCGTCCAGGGTACCGCCTTCAACTGGCCATGGCCCGACCACTTCAGGGTGGTCACCCTGCCGCGCGTCGACGACCTCGAGCAGGCGATCCTGCGCATCGGCAGCTTCCTCAAGGGCTACCAGCAGTAACCCCTTCCCTCGCGGCACCCCGGCGGGTGCCGCCCTGGCCGATGACGAGCCCATGGACCTGCAGATCGACGACTTCCACAAGGACGCCGCTGGCGGCCTCCTGCTTCTCTACCAAGCCTTCCCGCGCAAGATCGCGCTCTACGTCGAAGACCTTGTCGGCCGCGAGGCGCCGGATGAGTTCGGCCTGCCGAGCAAACGTCACCAAAGTTGTCTGGGCGCCCTGCTCTGGCTCGCCGAGGAAGGCTACCTGCGCTTCGCCAGCACCATCCACTACGAGGCTCTCGACCAGGCGGTACTCAGCGAAAAAGCCTTCCTAAGACTTACCCGCAGCGTTCCCCAGGCCGCGGCGGCCCTGGCCGGGGCGCCCGCCAGCGTGCGCCGCGAACAGGCCAGCCTGGCCAACCAGTTGCGCCAGGCGCTGGCGCAGGGCGACGGCGAATGTCTGGCCGGGCTGACCCGCCTGCTCTTCGAGGGCAGCCTGGGCGCGCAAGGCGACACAGTTTGAAATAGTCCCTCGATTGAATCGCCATGGACCGCCCCTTATATAACCCCGCATGATTATCAGGAGCCCGTTCGCCCGCCACAGCGGCCTGCGAACCATGCTCCGTGCCTTCAGCCGTGAGGAGAAGCTTTACACCATGATGCGCATCCTGTTGTTCCTGGCCACCAACCTGGCAGTCCTGGTGATTGCCAGCATCACCCTGAAACTGCTCGGGGTGGACCGCTTCACCGGCCAGAATTACGGCAGCCTGCTGGTCTTCTGCGCCGTGTTCGGTTTCGCCGGTTCGCTGGTCTCGCTGTTCATCTCCAAGTGGATGGCGAAGATGAGCACCGGTACCGAAGTCATCAGCCAGCCGCGCACCCGCCACGAACAGTGGCTGCTGCAGACCGTCGAGGAACTGTCCCGCGAGGCCGGCATCAAGATGCCGGAGGTCGGCATCTTCCCCGCCTACGAGGCCAACGCCTTCGCCACCGGCTGGAACAAGAACGACGCGCTGGTCGCGGTCAGCCAGGGCCTGCTCGAACGCTTCTCGCCCGATGAGGTGAAGGCCGTGCTCGCCCACGAGATCGGCCACGTCGCCAACGGCGACATGGTCACCCTGGCGTTGATCCAGGGCGTGGTGAACACCTTCGTGATGTTCTTCGCGCGGATCTTCGGCAACTTCGTCGACAAGGCCATCCTGAAGAACGAGGACGGTCCGGGCATCGGCTACTTCGTCGCGACCATCTTCGCCGAACTGGTGCTCGGCATCCTCGCCAGCATCATCGTCATGTGGTTCTCGCGTCGCCGCGAGTTCCGCGCCGACGCCGCCGGCGCCCACCTCGCCGGCACCGGCGCGATGATCGCCGCGCTGCAACGCCTGCGTTCGGAACAGGGCGTGCCGGTGCAGATGCCCGACACCCTGAACGCCTTCGGCATCAATGGCGGCCTCAAGCACGGCCTGGCCGGCCTGCTGATGAGCCACCCGCCGCTGGAAGATCGCATCGAAGCGCTGCGCGCCAGCGCTCGCTGAGCCGCTTTCACACTTGGGACAGGGCGACCATCGGTCGCCCTTTTTTTATGCCGGGAAAGCCACCTATCCATGGTCGCTTTGACAGCCGCCGATCCGCCCCGGAACATGCAGGTCCGTGATTTTCGTTCGATGAGGTTCCCATGCAGATCCGCGCCGATTTCGACAGCGGCAACATCCAGGTCATCGATGCCAGCGATCCCCGCCGGATCCGCCTGGCGATCCGTCCGGACCTGGCCAGCCAGCACTTCCAGTGGTTCCACTTCAAGGTCGAGGGGATGCTCCCCGCCACGGAGCACCGCTTCACCCTGGTCAACGCCGGCCAGTCGGCCTACAGCCACGCCTGGAGCGGCTACCAGGCGGTCGCTTCGTACGATGGCGAACGCTGGTTCCGCGTGCCTTCGCAGTACGACGCCGACGGCCTGCACTTCCAGCTGGAGCCTGAGGAAAGCGAAGTCCGCTTCGCCTACTTCGAGCCCTACAGCCGCGAACGGCATGCCCGCCTGATCGAACGTGCGCTCGGGATCGAGGGCGTCGAACGGCTCGCCGTCGGCACCAGCGTGCAAGGTCGCGACATCGAACTGCTGCGGGTCAAGCGCCATCCCGACAGTCGCCTGAAGCTGTGGATCATCGCCCAGCAGCATCCCGGCGAGCACATGGCCGAATGGTTCATGGAAGGCCTGATCGAGCGCCTGCAACGCCCGGACGATACGGAAATGCAGCGCCTGCTGGAAAAAGCCGAACTCTACCTGGTGCCGAACATGAACCCGGACGGCGCGCTCCACGGCAACCTGCGCACCAACGCCGCCGGCCAGGATCTCAACCGCGCCTGGCTGGAGCCGAGCGCCGAGCGCAGCCCGGAAGTCTTGTTCGTCCAGCAGGAGATGAAGCGCCATGGCGTCGACCTGTTCCTCGACATCCACGGCGACGAGGAGATTCCCCACGTGTTCGCCGCCGGCTGCGAAGGCAACCCGGGCTATACGCCGCGCCTGGAGCGCCTCGAACAGCGCTTCCGTGATGAACTGATGGCCCGCGGCGAGTTCCAGACCCGCCACGGCTATCCGCGCAGCGCGCCGGGCCAGGCCAACCTGGCGCTGGCCTGCAATTTCGTCGGGCAGACCTACGATTGCCTGGCGTTCACCATCGAGATGCCGTTCAAGGACCACGACGATAACCCGGAGCCGGGTACCGGCTGGTCCGGCGCTCGCTCCAAGCGCCTCGGCCAGGACGTCCTGAGCACCCTCGCAACGCTGGTCGACGAACTTCGCTGAACTCCAGCGGGGCGCCACGGGGCGCCCCGTTTCAACCTCTCTGCAGCAGGTAGACGGCTTCGTTCAGCCAGGACACCCCGCGCTCGAGGAACTTCCAGTTGACGCCGAGCACATCGCCGCGCTCCAGTTCCTCGATGCGCCAGCCCGCGGCGTAATGCTCACGCACCTCGGCGTCGGGCACGGCGAACGGCGGCCCGGCCATTTCCCCCTGCGGATAGTCGATGGTGACCAGCAGCCCCAGGCTGCGCGCCGGCAGGATCGCCTGCAGATGGCCGGCATAGCGCTCGCGCATATCCGGCGGCAAGGCGATCAGCGCGGCGCGGTCGTAGAACGCGCGGCACCCTGCCAGGTGCCCGGACTGCAGAGCGAAGAAGTCCCCCTGCAGCAGGGTGATGCCGGCGGCCCGGTAGCGACGGAAGCCATCCAGCTGGTCGATCGCCGGTTGCAGGCCGTTCTCCGCGAAGAAATCGCTCACGGCCTTTTCCGAAAGCTCCACCCCCAGCACATCCAGGCCCTGCGCGGCCAGCCAGGCCAGGTCCAGGGTCTTGCCGCACAGCGGCACCAGGACCTGCTCGCCCGCTTGCAGTCGCAGCCGCGACAGGTGGCGCATCAGGTAGGGATTGACCTCGTCCAGATGGAAGCCGATCTGGTTGTTCGCCCAGCGGGCGTGCCAAAAATCCGCCTGCATCCTGCCCTCCGCATTCGTGGAAAAACCGCAAGGTGGCGGCAATCGGCCGGCAGGTCAACTCCCCCGCGCATCCTCCTCGCGCACTTCCACCAGCACCGGGCACGGCGCCTCGCGGATCACCCGGTTGCCGACGGAAGGATCGAGCAGGCGCTCCAGGCGCCCCAGGTGGCGGTGGCCGATGACGATCAGGTCGCAGTCCAGGCGCCGCGCCTCGCCGAGGATCACCTGCACCGGGTCGCCGGCGCGCAGCTCGGCCTCTACCTGCAGCGCCTCTCCGGCGAGCAGCGCGCGAGCCTCGTCGAGCACCTGCCGGGCTTCCTCGCACTCGTGCGCGGCGGGCGGGTAGTCGAGCAGCGTCGGCCGTCCCGGCAGGGCGTAGCCGGCATCCACCGCGCACAATAGCTGGATCCGCGCGCCCGGCGCGGCGGCCCGGCGCGCCAGCTCGGCGATGCGACAGGTCTGCGGGCCGCCGTCGATGGCGACCAGGAGTCTCTGGAACATGGAAAATCCTCCGGCAGTGATGGCCGCGGCATTCTTCGGCAGCCCAGGGCGCGCGTAAAGGCACCGCGGACGCAATCCAGGCGTGCGGTGAACGCACGCCTGGCCGGAAAAAAGATTGCACAGGACGCATGCCAGCCCGCCTATACTTCCAGACCATGCATCTTCCCGATCTGAATCTCCTGGTCGCCCTCAACATTCTTCTCGAAGAGGGCAGCGTGGTCGGAGCCGCGCGCCGCATGCACCTCAGTCCTCCGGCGATGAGCCGCACCCTGTCGCGAATCCGCGAGGCGGTAGGCGACCCGATCATGGTCCGCGCCGGCCGCAAGCTGGTGCCCACACCCCGCGCCCTGGAATTGCAGGAACAGGTGAAGCAACTGGTGGACCAGGCCCGCGACCTGTTCAACACCCGCGAAACCATCGAACTGGACAAACTGGAACGCTGCTTCACCCTGCGCTCCAACAACACCCTGGTCGGCGGCCTGTCGATCCGCCTGCTGGAGATCTTCGCCGAGGAAGCGCCACGCTGCACGCTGCGCTTCGTCCAGGAGTCGGACATCGATGACGAGGCGCTGCGGCAAAACCGCATCGATCTCTACATCGGCGCTTCGTCCTGGATGGAGCCGGAGGTCAAGACCCAGCAACTGCTTACCACCCGCTTCGTCGGCCTGGCCCGCCAGGGTCATCCGATCTTCGACGGCGAGGTCACCCCGCAGCGCTTCGTCGCCTTCCCGCATATCGCCGTCTCGCGCCGCGGCCTCAACCACGGCCCCCTGGACCAGGCCCTGGCGGAAATCGGCCTGGAGCGCGATGTCAAGCTGATCAGCCCGACCTTCCACTCGGCGATCTTCGCCCTGCCCGGCTCCAACCTGCTGCTGCCGATCGCCGAACATTCCCTGTGGCGCGCCAATCGCCTGGGCCTGGGCCTGCGCCAGTTCGACATCCCGGTACCGCTGAAGACCGTGATGGTGGTCCAGGCCTGGCATCCGCGCTTCGACAACGACCCCGCCCATCGCTGGTTCCGGCAGACCATCAAGCGAATCTGCGAGGAGGTGCAGAACGATCCCCACCCGCTGCTGGGCTCGAACTGAAATCGTGCACTGGACACACTGATTCATTCAAATCATTTCAATTTTCACACTTCCTGTAGCTCCCTAGACTGCAGCGGAAATCAGAAGAGTTTCCGCTCATGCCTTGCATCATCCACAGGGCCGCCGCCTCCCCCGGGAGGGCGCGGCAATGACCTCGCTCAGCCCCCCGCTCGCCCAGGCGACGCCGTCCACACCAACCGCCCCGGTCGCGCAGCCGTTCGGCGCGCGCATCGTCATCGGCCTGCTCGGTGTCCTGCTCGCCTCGCTCAGCGCCGGCCTCAACGGCCATGTCACCGAGATCGCCATGACCGACGTGCGTGGCGCCCTCGCCATCGGCCATGACGAAGGCACCTGGCTGACCGTCCTCTACGAGGCCACCCAGGTCGCCGCCATGGCTTTCGCGCCCTGGTGCTCGGTGACCTTCTCGCTGCGCCGCTTCACCCTGTTCGCCATCGGCGGCTTCGCCCTGCTGGCGCTACTCTGCCCGTTCGCACCGAACCTCGAGAGCCTGCTGGCACTGCGTACCCTGCAGGGACTGATGGCCGGCTGCCTGCCGCCGATGCTGATGACCGTGGCGCTGCGCTTCCTGCCGCCGGGCATCAAGCTCTACGGCCTGGGGGCCTACGCCCTCACCGCCACCTTCGGGCCCAACCTGGGCCTGCCGCTGGCGGCGTTCTGGTTCGAATACGTCGGCTGGCAGTGGGTATTCTGGCAGGTCATTCCGCTGTGCCTGGTGGCGATGGCCGCGGTCTCCTACGGCATTCCGCAGGACCCGGTGCGCCTGGAGCGCTTCCGCCAGTTCGACGGGATCGGCCTGCTCACCGGCTTCCCGGCGATCTGCGCACTGGTGATCGGGCTGCTCCAGGGCGAACGCCTGGACTGGTTCGAATCGCCGCTGATCGGCCTGCTGCTGGGCGGCGGCAGCCTGTTGCTGGTGCTGTTCCTGGTCAATGAATGGAGCCACCCGCTACCGTTCTTCCGTCTGCAATTGCTGAAACGGCGCAACCTGACCTTCGCCCTCATCACCCTGGCCGGCGTGCTGGTGGTGCTCGGCGCGAGCCTGGGCGTGCCGACCGAGTTCCTCGCCGAGATCCGCGGCTATCGCCCCCTGCAAAGCGTACCGATGGTGCTCCTGCTGGCCCTGCCGCAACTGGTCGCGCTGCCGCTGGTGGCGGCGCTGTGCAATATCCCGCGGGTCGACTGTCGCTGGGTGCTGGCCTGTGGCCTGTGCCTGTGCGGCGGTGCCTGCCTGAGCTTCAGCCAGTTGACGGCGGACTGGGTACGTGAGGATTTCTACCTGCCGATGCTGTTGCTGGTGGTCGGCCAGCCGATGGCGGTGATTCCGCTGCTGATGCTTTCCACCAGCGTCATCGCGCCCATCGAGGGGCCGTTCGCCTCGGCCTGGTTCAACACCGTCCGCGGCTTCTCGGGGGTAGCCGCCACCGCGGTGATCGGCGCCCTCGGCACCGCCCGCGAGCACTATCACTCCAACCGCCTGGTCGATCACCTGGGTAATGCATCCCAGGCTGTCGAACTGCGCCTGCAACAGATCGCCGGCCTGCAACCGGGCGCCGACTCCGCCGCGCACTGGCAGCACCTGGCCGAACAGGCCCGCCAACAGGCCCAGGTGCTGGCCAACGCCGACGTGCTGATGGCGATGGCCGGCCTGGCCTGCGCCCTGCTGATCCTGATTCCGATCCTGCCGCAACGGGCCTATCCGCCCCGCCCGGTCGCTCCCACACACTGAAAGGTCGCTGTATGTCGTTCATCACTTCGCGCAAGGGCAGCCTGCTGCTCGCCGCCCTGCTGGTCCTGATCCTGCTGGTCTACCTGCTGTTCCACCTGCTCTCCCCACGGGTCGTGCAGAGCACCGACGACGCCTATGTGCACGCCGATTTCACCCTGGTCGCGCCGAAAGTCGCCGGCTTCGTCCAGGACGTGCTGGTCGAGGACAATCAGCCGGTCAAGGCCGGCCAGTTGCTCGCCCGCCTAGACGACCGCGACTTCCGCACCGCCCTGGCCGCCGCCGAGGCCGATGTGCTCGGCGCCGAGGCCAACCTGGCCAATGCCGAGGCCAACCTGCAACGCCAGCAGGCGCTGATCGAACAGGCGCGGGCCAAGGTCCGCGCCGACCAGGCCGAGCTGGTCTTCGCCCGACACGAGCAAAGCCGCTACCAGACCCTCGCCAGCAAGGGCGCCGGCAGCCTGCAGAACGCCCAGCAGGCGCAGTCGCGGATCGATACCGCCAGCGCCCGGCTGGCCGAGGACCAGGCTGCGGTGGACGCCACGCGCAAGCAGGTGAGCGTCCTCGAAGCCCGTGTCGGCCAGGCCCGCGGTGACCTGCAACGCATGCGGGCGCGGCGCGACCAGGCGCGCCTGGACCTGTCCTACTGCGAGATCCGCGCCCCCTTCGACGGCATGGTCGGCCGCCGCCAGTTGCGCGTCGGCGCCTATGTCACCCCGGGCAGCGCACTGCTGGCGGTTGTGCCGCTGCAGCAGGCCTATGTGGTCGGCAACTTCCAGGAAACCCAGCTGACCCACGTGCGCCCCGGCCAGGCCGTGGAAATCCGCGTCGACACCTTCCCCGGCGAGGTCCTGCGCGGTCACGTCGACAGCATCGCCCCGGCCACCGGCCTGAGCTTCGCGCCGATCGCCCCGGACAACGCCACCGGCAACTTCACCAAGGTGGTCCAGCGGATCCCCGTGAAGATCCTCCTCGAACCGCGCCAGGCGCTGGTTGGAAGGCTGCGGGTAGGAATGTCGGTGGATGCGCGGATCGATACCGCGACCGGTACCGCCACCGCCGAGGTCGCCCAGCAATGAAAGGCACTCCGCTCCTGCTTATTGCCAGCCTTGCGCTCGGCGCCTGCAGCCTCGGCCCCGACTTCACCCGGCCCGCCCAGGATGCGCCGGCCGCCTGGCCGCAGCCGACCGCCCACGACACGCCCAGCCGGCTCGCCGCCGCGCCGCTCGCGGCACAGTGGTGGACGCTGTTCGGCGACGCGCAATTGGACGCCCTGCTGCAACGGGTCCAGCGTGCCAACCTCGACCTGCGCAGCGCCGCGGCGCGCCTGCAGCAGAGCCGCGCGATCCGTCGCAGCCTCGGCGGCGACGCCCTGCCCTCGGTGGACGCCAGCGGCACCTACCAGCGTCAACGGACCACCAGCGCCGGCCTGTTCGATCCCTCCGGCAAGGCCGGCAAAGGCAACTACAACCACGCCCTGGCCGGCTTCGACGCCTCCTGGGAGCTGGACTTCTGGGGCCGCGTGCGCCGCGAGCTGGAAGCCGCCGACGCGACGGTGGAAGCCAGCGAGAACGAACTGCGCGACGTGCAGGTCTCGGTGCTGGCGGAAGCCGCGCGCGACTATATCCAGTTGCGCGGCGAACAGAACCGCGAGCGGATCGTCCGCGACAACCTCGAAACCGCCCGTCGCAGCCTGGAGCTGACCCGCACGCGCCTGGCCAACGGCGTCGCCACCGATCTCGAGGTGGCCCAGGCGCTGGCCCAGGTGGCCAACATGGAGGCGCGCCTGCCGGAACTGGAGAAGCGCCAGGCGCATCTGGTCAACGCCCTCGGCTACCTGGTCGGCGCCAGCCCCGGCAGCCTGCTCGCCGAACTCGGCCCGGCGCGGGAGATTCCGCGTCCGCCGGGCAGCGTGCCGGTCGGCCTGCCGTCGGAACTGGCCCAGCGCCGCCCCGACATCCGCCGTGCCGAAGCGCGCCTGCACGCCGCCACCGCCAGCATCGGCGTGGCCAAGGCGGACTTCTATCCGCGCATCACGCTCAACGGCAACTTCGGTTTCGAATCCCTGCAACTGTCCAGCCTGGGCGACTGGGACCATCGCCAGTTCGCCATCGGCCCCGCGTTCAGCCTGCCGATCTTCGAAGGCGGACGCCTGCGCGGACGCCTGGAGCTACGCGAGGCACAGCAGCAGGAAGCCGCCATCGACTACCAGCGCACCGTGCTCCGTGCCTGGCAGGAAGTCGACGACGCGATGCACGACTACGCCGCCAACCAGCGCCGCCGGGAACGCCTCGGCGAAGCCGTGGTGCAGAACCGCCGCGCCCTGGAAAGCGCCCGCGAACAGTACCGCGCCGGCGCGGTGGATTTCCTCAGCGTGCTCGACAGCCAGCGGCAACTGCTGGACAACCAGGAGCAGCAGGTCGGCAGCGTCGAAGCGGTCTCGCTGACCCTGGTCAACCTGTACAAGGCCCTGGGGGGCGGCTGGAGCCAGGCGGAAGACGCAGCCTCGGGCTGAACGTCGCTGCGCGTGACGATGAAGGATTAGGACATGGACCTGCTGCAGGGCATACGAACCTTCGTCCGCGTGGTGGAGCACGGCAGCTTCACCCAGGCCGCCCGCCTGCTGGGCACCTCGCCGGCAACCGTTTCGCGGCAGGTCGCCGGGCTCGAACAGGCACTCTCGGCACGCCTGCTGCAGCGCAACACGCGCAGCGTGGTGGTGACCGAAACCGGGCTGCGCTACTACGAACACTGCAAGCAGATCCTGCGCACGGTCGCCGCCGCGGCGGCGGACGTCGAAGACAGCCAGTCGCACCCCAGCGGTCGCCTGCGCGTCCACGCGGCTACCGAACTCGGCCTCGGACACCTGATGCCGCTGCTGGCCGACTACCTGGACCGGTACCCGGAGGTCTGCGTCGACCTGTCGCTGACCCAGGGCAGCCCGGCACTGCTCGACGAAGGGCTGGACATGCTGGTCGTCCTCGGCCGCGCGCTGCCCGACTCGTCGCTGGTCGCCCGCGAGCTCGGCCACGTGTTCAGCGTGGCCTGTGCCGCCCCGGCCTACCTGGAACGGCACGGCGCCCCGCGGTCCCCGTGGGAGCTGCGGCACCATCGCTGCCTGCAGATCGCCGGGGCGTCCGGTGCGCAGGCCTGGTCCTTCGTCCGCGACGGGGCCGAGGCGCGCGTCGAGGTCCGCGACGTGCTCAAGGTCAATCTCCCCGAAGCCGCCTGCCTCGCCGCCAGCGCCGGACTCGGCGTCTGCCTGCTGCCCGGCTTCGTCGCCGCCCGGGCGTTGCAGGACGGTCGCCTGCTGCGCGTGCTGCCCGACTACCGGCTGCTGCCGCGCGAGGTCTTCGCCCTGTATCCGTCGCGGCGCTACCTCGACGCGAAGATCCGCACCTGGATCGACTTCCTCAGGGAACGCCTGCCCCTGGCGCTCGAACGAGACCGGGCGATCCTCGACGACCGCCGTCACTGGGCGCCGGGCTGGACCTAGCGAGCTGATCGATGGGAATTCTCGAAAACATATACTGGTTTTCGATCTATGCGCGGAGGAACATGGCTCATCCGAGTCACGAGGTGAATCATGCTACCGACTCTCTACATCTCCCACGGCTCGCCGATGCTTGCCCTCGACCCGGGCCCCAGCGGCGTGCAGCTGCGCCGCCTGGCCACGGAACTGCCACGCCCCAGGGCGATCCTGGTGGTTTCCGCGCACTGGGAAAGCGACGATCTGCGGGTGACCAGCGCCGCCACGCCGGGCATCTGGCACGACTTCTATGGCTTCCCGCCGGCCCTGTACGCCGTACGCTACCCGGCCCAGGGCGCGCCGGCGCTGGCGCAGCGGGTCATCGACCTGCTCGAGGCCGGCGGCCTGCCGGCGCAGGCCGACCCCCGGCGTCCGCTCGACCACGGCACCTGGGTGCCACTGAGCCTGATGTATCCGCAGGCGGACATCCCGGTGCTGCAACTGTCCCTGCCCAGCCGCCTCGGCGCCGCCCTGCAGACCCGCGTCGGCCAGGCCCTGCGCCAGCTGCGCGGGGAAGGCGTGCTGCTGATCGGCTCCGGCAGCATCACCCACAACCTCGGCGAACTGGACTGGCACGCCGGGCCGGAAGCCATCGCGCCCTGGGCACGGGAGTTCCGTGATTGGATGGTGGAAAAGCTCCAGGCCGACGACGAAGCCGCGCTCCACGATTACCGCCGGCAGGCGCCCTGGGCGGCGCGCAACCACCCCAGCGACGAGCATCTGCTGCCGCTGTTCTTCGCCCGCGGCGCAGGCGGCGGCGATATGCGCGTCGAGCACAGCGGCTTTACCCTGGGCTCGCTGGGGGTGGATATCTATCGCTTCGATTGACGGGGCCTCTCGCGGGGCTGGCGGAAAGCACTGGCTTCCCGCCGGAAGCTGGGAGGTTTCAGCTGTCCTGCAGGCCGCCAGGAAATCGCGAGCGATAGAGTCCCGTAGCGCGACCGCCGATGTCACGGATAAGCGGCGGATAACCGCAAGCGGCTATTCGCCCTACGGATCAGGACTTCGGTATGCGGAAGTCTGGCATGCACGAAGTGGTGCCTGCCCTGGCGGCTGGGCGAGCCTTTTGTTTCCTTTAGGACGCTTGCCAAAGGGGCTCGCCGGGGAGGACGAAACGAGAAGCCGGGGCAGGCACGGAAAGCAGCCTGGCCAGCAACCATCAAGTCCATGCTGCCCGCCCCATGAAAAAGCCCCGCCGAAGCGGGGCTTTTTCATCGCGCTGGACCTCAGTCCTCGCGATAGCGGCGCAGGCGCAGGGCCTTGCCGGCGACGCGGGTGTCCTTGAGCTTGGCCAGCAAACGCTCGAGGTTGGCCTCGGGCAGCTCGATCAGGCTGAAGGTGTCGCGGATCTGGATACGACCGATGTCCTCGCGGGACAGGCCGCCCTCGTTGAGGATCGCGCCCAGCAGGTTCTTCGCCGCGACGCCGTCGCGCGCGCCCAGGGCGGTGCGGCAGCGGGCACGGCCTTCGCTCGGCGGTGCCATCGGCCGGCGTTCGCCGCTGCGCTCGGGACGCTCGCCACGCTCACCGCGCTCGGCACGCTCACGCGGCGCCGAAGGGGTCAGCGGCTGTTCGCGGCGCACCGACTCCAGGTCCAGCGCCTTGCCGGCGGTCAGGCGCGCCAGCAGCGCGGCGGCCAGGGTCTCGGCATCGCAGTCCAGGCGACGGCAGAGTTCGTCGCGCACCGCGCCGCGCTGCGCGACGGCGCTCTCCAGCAGCGGCGAGAGGCTCGCGGCCAGGCGTGCCAGACGGGCTTCCAGCACGGTCTCGGGGTCCGGCAGGCGAACCTCGCCGACCTTCTGCCCGGTGACCCGCTCGATCACCTGCAGCATGCGCCGCTCGCGCGGGGTCACCAGCAACAGGGCGCGGCCCTCGCGGCCGGCACGACCGGTACGGCCGATGCGGTGCACGTAGGACTCCGGATCGTACGGCATGTCGATGTTCAGTACATGGGTGATGCGCGGCACGTCCAGGCCACGGGCGGCTACGTCGGTGGCGATGACGATGTCCAGCGAGCCGTCCTTCAGCGACTCGATCACCCGCTCGCGCTGGGCCTGCGGCATGTCGCCGTTCAGCGCGGCGGCACGATAGCCCTGGCGCTCCAGCAGCTCGGCGTAGTCGAGGGTGGCCTGCTTGGTGCGGACGAAGGCGATCAGCGCGTCGAACTGCTCGACTTCCAGCAGGCGCTGGATCGAACCGGCCTTCTGGTCGGCATGGACCATCAGGTGGACCTGCTCGATGCGCGCCACGGTCTGGGTCTTGGCGGCGATCTTGACGTGCTTCGGCTGCTTCAGGTGACGCTCGGCGATGCCACGGATGGAGGCCGGCAGGGTCGCCGAGAAGAGCACGGTCTGGCGCGACTCGGGCAGCGCCTCGAAGATCACTTCGAGATCGTCCATGAAGCCGAGCTTGAGCATCTCGTCGGCCTCGTCGAGCACCAGGCGCTGGACGGTGGCCAGCAGCTTCTCGTCGCGGCGCAGGTGATCGCACAGGCGGCCGGGGGTAGCGACGAGGATCTGCGCGCCCTGGCGCAGGGCCTTCAGTTGCGGGCCCATGGGTGCGCCACCGTAGACGGCGACCACGCCGACGCCCGGCAACTGCTTGGAATAGGTTTCGCAGGCGGTGGCGACCTGCAGGGCCAGCTCGCGGGTCGGCACCAGCACCAGCATCTGCGGCTCGCGGCGGCTCGGGTCGATGCGCGACAGCAGCGGCAGGGCGAAGGCGGCGGTCTTGCCGGTGCCGGTCTGCGCCTGGCCGATCATGTCGTGACCTTCGAGGATCAGCGGAATCGATTGAGCCTGGATAGGCGAAGGCTCTTCATAGCCTACGGCGGTGATTGCCGCGAGCACATTGGGGTGAATACCGAGCGCGGCGAAGCCGACGGTTTCCTGAGTCATGGGTTTGCCTCGTATACATCCGCAAAGACCCATGACCCATGGCTGCTCATGCCCTGTACGGCCAGAACGGCCACCCAGGCAGCTGGGGCGGGATTTGCGAGATTGCTTTTGAATTAGAAGATTACGTAAAGGAGATCCGCAGAGCGGATACACAGCCAGAGCACAGCGCTCCGAAAAATGCAGGTCCTGAACGGGGTCGTTTTTGACCGGCGCGCATCATACCGGAATTTTGTCGTTTGTGTGCGTTTTTTCCGACATGCGTCGTCAGAGGAGCTGACAATGGACATCCCGTTTGCATACGTCTATACCGACGTTGCCCGCCCCCGCCAGGAAATCGCCGCATGAACGACACCTCCCCCGGACGCATCAGCCGCGAACGGCGTGGCCACCTGCTGCTGCTCGGCCTCGACCGCGTCGCCAAGCGCAACGCCTTCGACCTGCCGATGCTCGACGACCTGGTCGCCGCCCTCGGCGAATACGAGGCCGACGACCAGTTGCGCTGCGCCCTGCTCTTCGCCCATGGCGAGCATTTCACCGCCGGGCTCGACCTGGCCAATGTCGGCGAGACCTTTCGCCAGGGCTGGAAGCTTCCCGAGGGCGCCGTCGACCCCTGGGGTACCTTCGGCGGCCGACGCCTGTCCAAACCGCTGGTGCTGGCGGTGCAGGGCTATTGCTACACCATCGGCATCGAGCTGATGCTCGCCGCCGACATCAATCTCTGCGCCAGCACCGCGCGTTTCGCCCAGCTGGAAGTACAGCGCGGGATCCTCCCGTTCGGCGGCGCGACGCTGCGCATGCACCAGGTCGCCGGCTGGGGCAACGCCATGCGCTGGCTGCTCACCGGCGACGAATTCGACGCCCACGAAGCCTATCGTCTCGGCCTGGTGCAGGAAGTCACCGCCCCGGAGGACCTCCTCGACCACGCCATCGCCCTCGCCGAACGGGTCGCGGCCCAGGCGCCGCTGGGCGTGCGCGCCACCCTCGGCTCGGCGCGCCAGGCCCTGTTGGAAGGCGAAGCGGTCGCCGCCGCTGCGTTGCCGGAAGCCGCCAGGCGCCTGCTCGACAGCGAGGACGCCAAGGAAGGCCTGCGCGCGCTCCAGGAACGCCGCCCGGGACGCTTCGAAGGACGCTAGCCGGGCCCTTGTCCGCGCGCCCTGGCTACTGGGCCGGGCGCAGGCTGTCGAGATAGCCCTGCAACGAGTAGCCGAGCTGCGGCTCCAGCGCCGCGGCACGCGCCTGCAGGGCCTCCTGGTCGAGTTCGAGGGCCAGGCTGGCCGGCACCAGCATCACCACGTTGCCCTCGGCCACCGGACACTCCCAGTAATGATGGTGATAGCGCCCGCGCAGCAGCGGCGCGCCGAGCGGCTTGCCGTCGTTGCCGCTCCACTGGTTGATCACCAGCCAGCCATCCGCGGCGAGCCGCTCCTGGCAGGCGCCGAGGAAGTTCCAGGCCAGGTGCGCGGCCGACGGCCCGGTGTCGGTATAGAGGTCGAGGAAGATCAGGTCGGCCTCCGCGCAATCGTCCAGCGCCTCCAGCGCATCGCCGATGCGCAGCCGCAGGCGCGGATCGGCGCCCAGCCCCAGATGCTCGCGGGCCAGGCGCGGGATGGCCGGACGCAACTCGATGGCTTCGGCCTCCTCCAGCGGCAGGTGGCGCAGGCAGGCCTGGGTCAGGCTGCCGGCGCCGAAACCGAGGAACAGCGCCCGCCGTGGTCGTGGGTGGCAGAGCGCGCCGAGCAGCATGGCGCGGGTATAGTCGTACTCCAGCCAGGTCGGGTCGGGCATGAACACGCAGCTCTGCTCGACGCCATCACCGAACTCGAGGAAGCGGTAGTCGCCGGACTCGATCACCCGGATCACCCCGTATGCATCCTGCTCCTCGACCAGCAGCCGTTCTTCGCTCACCACCTACCTCCCCCGCCGCTTCGCCGGCTATCGCCAGGCACTCCGGCAAAAGCACCGCAGCATAGCAAAGCCGGCCCGACGATGGATTTCCGCTATCGCAATGATCGCTGGCGGCGCCGCGCCTGGCTGCTCTACCATGCCGCAATCCGCTTTTCCGAGCATCGCCAAGAGTCGCAGATGAGCCAGTCCTGGAGCCCCGACAGCTGGAGGGCCAAGCCAATCCAGCAACAACCCGAGTACCCCGACGCCGCCCACCTGGCCAGGGTCGAACAGACCCTCGCCGGCTATCCGCCGCTGGTCTTCGCCGGCGAGGCCCGCGAGCTGCGCCGACAGTTCGCCGAAGTCACCGCCGGGCGCGCCTTCCTGCTCCAGGGCGGCGACTGTGCGGAAAGCTTCGCCGAGTTCTCCGCGGCGAAGATCCGCGACACCTTCAAGGTCCTGCTGCAGATGGCCGTGGTGATGACCTTCGCCGCCGGCTGCCCGGTGGTGAAGGTCGGACGCATGGCCGGCCAGTTCGCCAAGCCGCGCTCCGCCGGCGACGAGACGCAGAACGGCGTGACCCTGCCGGCCTATCGCGGCGACATCGTCAACGGCATCGGCTTCGACGAGAAGAGCCGCGTGCCGGATCCGGAGCGCCTGTTGCAGGCCTACCACCAGTCCACCGCCAGCCTCAACCTGTTGCGCGCCTTCGCCCAGGGCGGCTTCGCCGACCTGCACCAGGTGCACCGCTGGAACCTCGACTTCATCGCCAACTCGGCGCTCGCCGAGCGCTACCAGCAACTGGCCGACCGCATCGACGAGACCCTCGCCTTCATGCGCGCCTGCGGCCTGGACAGCGCGCCGCAGCTACGCGAAACCAGCTTCTTCACCGCCCACGAAGCGCTCCTGCTGAGCTACGAGGAAGCCCTGACCCGCCGCGACAGCCTGACCGGCGAGTGGTACGACTGCTCCGCGCACATGCTCTGGATCGGCGACCGCACCCGCCAGCTCGACGGCGCCCACGTGGAGATGCTGCGCGGCGTCGGCAACCCGATCGGGGTCAAGGTAGGGCCGAGCATGGACGACGAGGAACTGATCCGCCTGATCGACATCCTCAACCCGGAGAACGACCCCGGCCGCCTCAACCTGATCGTGCGGATGGGCGCCGACAAGGTCGGCGACCACCTGCCGCGCCTGATCCGGGCCATCCAGCGCGAGGGGCGCCAGGTGCTGTGGAGCTCCGACCCGATGCACGGCAACACCATCAAGGCCTCCAGCGGCTACAAGACCCGCGACTTCGCCCGCGTGCTCGCCGAAGTCCGCCAGTTCTTCGAGGTGCACCAGGCCGAGGGCAGCTACGCCGGCGGCATCCATATCGAGATGACCGGGCAGAACGTCACCGAGTGCATCGGCGGCTCGCGGCCGATCACCGAGGACGGCCTCAGCGACCGCTACCATACCCACTGCGACCCGCGGCTGAACGCCGACCAGTCGCTGGAGCTGGCCTTCCTCATCGCCGAGACGCTCAAGCAGGTGCGCCACTGACAGCATCTCGCACGCTCCCGCCGCCCGGCGGGAGTTCTCTCTAGAGCAATACCCCGCGCAAGCGCAACGCCAGCTCTCCGCCCCCCTCGATCATCACCGTCGCCAGGCCCAGCCAGGCCGCCATGTCGCGCAGTTGCGCGGCCAGTTCGTGGAGCGCGGCATCGTCCATCCCGCCAGCCTCGGCGTGCAGCGCATGCACCGCCAGGCGCTCGCGCGCCCGCTCGGCGCGCAGGTCGACACGGCCGACCAGGCGGCCGTTGTGCAGGAACGGCAGGACGTAGTAGCCGTACACGCGCCTTTCCTTCGGCGTGTAGATCTCCAGGCGATAGCGGAAATCGAACAGGCGCTCGGCCCGCGCGCGCTCCCAGACCAGCGAATCGAAAGGCGAAAGCAGGGCGCTGGCAGGCACCCGCCGCGGTACCCGTGGCTCACCGAGGGAATAGGCCGCCTGGCTCCAACCTTCCACCCTCACCGGCAGAAGCTCGCCGGCCTCCACCAGTTCGGCGAGGCGCGTACGACTCTGCGCCGGGCTCAGCCGGTAGTAGTCGCGCAGGTCTTTTTCGGTGGCCACGCCGAGAGCCGTGGCGGCCATGCGCAGCAGTTCGCGCTGGGCGTGGTCTTCCGACGGTTCGGGGCGGGCCAGCAGTTCCGCAGGGAACACCCGTTCCGGCAGATCGTAGAGCCGCTCGAAACCGCGCCGCCCGGCCACCGTCACCTCACCCGCGGCGAACAGCCATTCCAGCGCATGTTTTTCCGCGCTCCAGTCCCACCACGGACCGGCCCGCTCCTGCCGCGTGCTCAGGCTGCCGGCACCCAGCGCGCCCTGTTCGCGCACCGCCTGCAACACCTGGCGGATCAGTGGCTGCTGCTCCCGGCCGAAACGCGCCAGTTGCTGGTAGATGCCCTGGCCGTCGGCGGCCTGGCGCATCCGCCAGCGCAGCAATGGATAGTGTGCCAGCGGCAGCAGCGAGGCTTCATGGCCCCAGTATTCGAACAACTGGCGGTGACGGCCAACACTCCAGGCCGCCTCGTCGAGCAGCGTCATCGAATAGGGACCGAGACGGGAGAACAGCGGCAGGTAGTGCGAACGCACCAGCGCATTCACCGAGTCGATCTGCAGCAGACCGAGGCGCGCGAGCATCTCGCGCAGGTGGCGCCGCTGCACGCTGCGGCGCGTCCGCCGACCGTCGAAGCCCTGCGCCGCCAGGGCCAGGCGGCGGGCTTCGGCGAGGGAAAGCGAAAGACTCATGGAGCGCCCCTGTCGAAGAAGGAAACCGCGAGTCTAGCGCGCCTCCGCCACCGCGCCAGCCCGGCGCGCCGCTGCGGTTCGCTCAATGCCGACGCAACGGATCATCCCAGAAATGACGCTCGCCTTCCCGGAAGATGTCCGCCCGGCTCAGACCCAGGTCCTTCAGCGCCTCGTCGCTCAGCCTCAGCAATTCCCGACGCTCGCGGGCCAGTTGCAGCCAGCGCCGCCAACGGCGCCACAACGACGGCGCAGCCGGCGAGGCGGGATGGGTTACAGCGTGGAAGTGATTGCCGAAACAATCCTGTTGACCTTTCATCGTCTTGCCCTCCGTTCGGGATAGGCACAGTCTCCCGCCGGGCATAGGATCAATCCAACGAATCATTCTTATGCAATGCATCTCGGAGATTGATGAATGAGCTACCAGCCCGGCATCGATACGGAACTGCTCCGCACCTTCGTCGCCATCGCCGAGCACGGCGGCTTCACCCGCGCCGCGGAGGCGGTGAACCGCACCCAGTCGGCGGTCAGCATGCAGATGAAACGGCTCGAGGAGGACGTCCTGCAGCGCTCGCTGTTCGAGCGCGACGGAAGGCAGACCCGCCTCACCGCCGAAGGCCAGGTACTGCTCGGCTATGCCCGGCGGATCCTGAAACTGCACGGCGAGGTGTTCAACACCCTGCGCCAGCCACACATGGTCGGCTCGGTGCGGATCGGCACCCCGGACGACTATGTGATGCGCTTCCTCCCGGCGATCCTCTCGCGCTTCGCCGAAGCCTATCCGCTGGTGCAGGTCGAGGTGCACTGCGACACCTCGCTCAACCTGCTGGCGCGCAACGATCTCGACCTGTCCATCGTCACCCGCGAGCCCGGCACCGAGATCGGCCAACTGCTGCGCCAGGAACCCTTCGTCTGGATGGCCGCCGAGGGCTTCTGCCCCCACCACCAGCGGCCGATCCCCCTGGCCATGTTCAACACCACCTGTTTCTGCCGCGCCTGGGCCTGCAACGCCCTGGAAGCGGCCGAGCTGGACTACCGCATCGCCTACAGCAGCCCGAGCCTGTCGGCGCTGTTCGCGGTGGTCAGCGCCGGCCTGGCGGTGACCGTGCAGCTACGCAGTCTGCTGACCGGCAACCTGCGCATCCTCGACGAAAGCGAGGGCCTGCCCGCCCTGCCCTCGGCCAGCATCATGCTGATGCGCAACCCGCACAGCCAGTCGCCGGTCACCGAAAAGCTGGCCGAATACATCGGCGAGGGCTTCCGCCTCTGACTCAACCGCGCACCAGCAGGAGCACCGCGCACAACGCGAGGAAGGCGCAGAAGGCCATGCGCAGGCCGCGCTCGGGCAAGGCGTGAGCCAGCCTCACGCCCCAGGAAATGCTCAGCAGGCCGCCCAGCGCCAGGGGAATACCCATCCGCCAGTCGACATGGCCGTGCATGGCGTAGGTCCCCAGCGCCACCGCCGTGCTCGGCGCGGCCAGAGCCAGGGCCAGCCCCTGGGCGACGACCTGGGCGAGACCGAACACCGAAGTCAGCACCGGCGTCGCCAACACCCCGCCACCGACCCCGAACAGACCGCCGAGCGAGCCCGCGCCGAGGCCCAGCACGCCCATCCAGGGCAGACCGTAGCGCGGCGTCGCGGCGCCCTGCGGCGGACGCCGGAACAGGCGCCAGAACATGTAGCCGGCCAGCGTCAGGAGAAAGACCACGAACGCTTCGCGCATCCGCGCTGCGTCGATCCGCGCGGCCACGCTGGACGCCAGGAACGCGCAAAGCAGCCCGGTCAGGGCGAGGATCCCGGCCTGGCGCGGATCGATGCGGTTGCGTTGGTGGTAGCGCCACAGCGCCAGCAGCACGTTCGGCACCACCATCACCAGCGCGGTGCCCTGCGCCAGTTGCTGGTCGAGACCGAAGATCACGCCCAGCGCCGGGATCGCCAGCAAGCCGCCGCCGATGCCGAAGAGTCCACCCAGACAACCGAGCACCATGCCCAGAAGAAAATCGAAAACCACATCCAGCATGCCGGCCTCCTTTCGCCAGCCTCCATGCTAGGCAGGCGTGGCTGGATGGGAAACGCGCAAGAAAGCACAATGGCTATGCCCAATACGCAAAGGCATTCTTCATGTTGCCCGATACCCTCAGCGAACAGTTCGTCCTCTACCTCGACGTGCTCGACAGCGGCAGCTTCTCCGCCGCTGCGCGCAAGCACCCGCTCACCCCATCAGCCGTGGCGCGCCGCATGGATGCCCTGGAACGCGCGCTGGGCAGTACCCTGCTGGTCCGTACCACCCATGCCGTGCGCGCCACGCCGGCGGGCCTGGCCTTCGCCGATCGGGCGCGGCGGATCGTCACCGAACTGCGCCTGGCCCGCGCCGAAGCGGTATCGCTGAGCACCGCGCCGCAGGGCCTGATCCGCATCGATGCACCAGTGCCCTTCGGCCGCCGCCACCTGGCTCCGGCCATCGCCGACTTCCTCAAGGCCAACCCCGGCCTCGACGTGCAATTGCGCCTGATAGGCAGCTTCATCGACCTGCAGGGCGAACATCTCGGCGAGGTCGACCTGGTGTTGCGCGCCGGCCCGCTACCCGACAGCCGCCTGGTGGCCACCTCGCTGGCGCCGATGGTGCGGGTGGTCTGCGCCAGCCCGGAATACCTGCGCGAACACGGCGTTCCCGCCTCCCCAGGCGAACTGCCGGAGCATGCCGGCATCGATTGGGACAACCTGTCGCCACCCTATGCCTGGCGCTTCCAGCACGACGGCAAGCTCCAGCACCTGCGGCCGAAACGGGCGCGGCTGGCCACCAATAACGCCGAAGCGATGGTCGACGCGGCGCTGGCCGGCCTCGGCATCGCCCACCTGCCGACCTGGTTGTGCAGCGAGTACCTGCTGCGCGGCGAACTGCAAGCGCTGTTCTGCGACGACGGCTTGCCCGCCGCCGAGCCAACCTGCATCTATGCCCTGCGCCTGGAGCGCGAAGCCAGTTCGCGAACCCGCCTGCTTCTGGCCTTCCTCCGTGAGCGCTTCGGTTTTCCGCCGCCCTGGGACCAGGCCCTGCAGCAGTGCCTGGGCGAGCGCTGAAGACACCGGCCGGCGGGAAATCTGGAAAGCCAAAAGCCACTACGCTAAATTCATGCACAGCGCCTTACCTGGAAGACAGCCCATGTCCCGACTGCCCACCACCCCTTGCGAGCAGCTCAAGCTGGACAACCAGCTGTGCTTCGCCCTGTACTCCACCTCGCTGCAGATGACCAAGGTCTACAAGCCCCTGCTGCAAGCGCTCGGCCTCACCTATCCGCAGTACATCGCCATGCTGGTACTGTGGGAACGCGACGGCCTGACCGTGGGCGAAATCAGCGCACGCATGCTTACCGACCCGGGCTCGCTCACGCCCCTGCTCAAGCGCCTGGAGGGCGAGGGCCTGATTACCCGCACTCGCAGCAGCGAAGACGAACGCATAGTCCTGCTGCACCTGACCGACAAGGGCCGCGCCCTGCAGCGACAGGCAGGGAGCATTCCCGCCTGCATCCTGGAGCGCACCGGCCTCGACTTGCCACAGTTGGTCGCCCTCAAGGACGAACTGCTGGCCCTGCGCGGCAACCTGCAAGCCCCGGACTGAGGGGCTTATACCTGTCTGCCTGGCTCTTATCGCCAAATCTTCCAAATATTATCTTGTGCGCAAAATAACTCAGCGCTAAATTCATGCTCACGCACTTACTTAGCGCGCAAGAAATTAACGCACAACATAGGCAGGTGACCCCTCATGCAAACCATCAAGGCTCTCTACACCGCAACCGCAACCGCCACCGGAGGCCGTGACGGCCGAGCGGTATCCTCGGACGGCATACTCGACGTGAAACTCAGCACTCCGCGCGAACTGGGCGGCCAGGGCGGCGCGGCCACCAACCCGGAACAACTGTTCGCCGCCGGCTACTCCGCCTGCTTCATCGGGGCCCTGAAGTTCGTCGCCAGCCAGCGCAAGCAGGCCCTTCCCGCCGACGCCTCGATAACCGGCAAGGTCGGCATCGGCCAGATTCCGGGCGGCTTCGGCCTGGAGGTCGAACTGGACATCAGCCTGCCGGGCCTGGAGCGCGAAGCCGCCGAAGCGCTGGTAGCCGCCGCCCACCAGGTCTGCCCCTACTCCAACGCCACCCGCGGCAATATCGACGTACGCCTGAACGTGTCGGTCTGAAGTCCCTGCCAGTCCGCGCCGCAGCGGACGGCGGAAACGAAAAAGCCCGGCGAATGCCGGGCTTTTTCTCGTCGCGCGGAAGGATCAGGCCTTGACGCGGGACTTGTACTCGCCGGTGCGGGTATCGATCTCGATCGAGTCGCCGATTTCGCAGAACGCGGAAACCTGCAGCTCCGCGCCATTGTTCAGGCGCGCGGTCTTCATCACCTTGCCCGAGGTGTCGCCGCGGACGGCCGGCTCGGTGTAGGCGATCTGGCGAACGATGGTGGTCGGCAGTTCTACCGAGATCACCTTGTCGTTGTAGAACACGGCTTCGCAGATGTCGGTCATGCCATCTTCGATGAAGGTCAGAACGCCTTCCAGATCGTCTTTCTCGATTTCGTACTGGTTGAACTCGCTGTCCATGAAGACGTACAGCGGGTCGGCGAAGTAGGAGTAGGTCACTTCCTTGCGATCGAGGATGATCGGCTCCAGCTTGTCGTCGGCCTTGAACACGGTCTCGGTACCGGCGCCGGTCAGCAGGTTCTTCAGCTTCATCTTGACGACGGCGGCGTTACGGCCGGACTTGTTGAACTCGGCCTTCTGGATGACCCAGGGAGCGCCATTGATGTTGGCAACCTGGCCGGCGCGGAACTCTTGAGCGGTTTTCATACGAATATCCGATGGATGAAAGACAAAAAATCAGGCCGCGTATCATAGCCAATCTGCGTAAAAATGCACCAGCCTTGCCGCAAGATCCGGACGCGCGTCCTGTTCGTCCGCCCAGCGCTGCGCTTCCCGCCGCCAGTCGGGCAGACGCTCTTCCAGGCTTTCCCAGAGTCCGCCAAGTTCGCCACCGACGTTCCAGGCCAGCCAGAAGGCGCGCAGGCTTTGCGCCAGCGCCGGTGGCTGGGCGGCGCAATAGAGATCGAGAAACGCCTCGAGCTTCGCCAGGTGCGCCTCCTCTTCCTGCTGATAGATGTGCCAGACCATCGGGCGGCCCGCCCATTGCGCGCGGACGAAGGAATCCTCGCCCCGCACCGCGTTCAGGTCGCAACACCAGAGCAGGCGGTCGTAGTCGTCCTGGGCCATGAATGGCAATACCTGGACGCGCAGGGCGTCGCGCACGTGGACCTCGCCGACGGCCAGCCCGGGCAGTTGCAGCCAGCCGGCGACATCGGCCAGCACCCGTCCCTCCGGCACCAGCAGCAGGCTGGGTTGGCGAGCGCGGCGCAACGAGTCGAGCCAGGACCGTAGCGCCGGGTTCTCGTAGGCGAACAGCGAGAGCAGCCGCTCACCGACCTTGCGCCGCACCCCGAGAGCGGCGAGGAACGCCTCCTGCGCGCGCGCCGAAGCCTGGAAGCTGCGCCGGCGCTCCAGCAGGCCGGCCTCGCGCAACAGCCCGCCGCTGGGCTCGCGAAACCCCGGAAAGAAAAAGTACTTGGACAGCCCGCATGGCTGCAGCGAAGGCAGCGCGTGGCAACCGCCGATCCACTCTTCCGCGCTGAGGTACTCCAGGTTCAGCCAGAGAGAAGGACGCCCGCGCTCGCGCATCGCCTGCCGGTGCGCTTCCGGCAATTCGCAGGCGAAGGCCTCGATCACCACGTCGGCGGCCTCCACCGGGGTCCATGCCTTGTCCCAGGCGCGCACTTCCACGCCGGCATGGCGCTGGACCTGTATCGCCGGGTCCGCCTGCGGGCAGATACGAACGAAGGCGCGCGGTTCGTCGACCCACAGGCGCACCGCCTGGCCATGCTCCCCGGCCAACTGGCGAGCCAGGCGCCAGGTGACGCCGATGTCGCCATAGTTGTCGACCACGCTACAGAAAATGTCCCAGCTCGCCATCCGCCCCTCCTTTCGTGACCGGCATTCTACCAAGGCGCCCCGCGGACAGCCCGGCAACGACCTAAGCCGATGAAAAAGTTAAAAAAATATTTGCCAAGCGGGAAAGGTTCGAGTAAATTGCGCGCCTCGACAGACACAGCGCTGTCGAGCAATCTGGTGAGGTGTCCGAGTGGTTGAAGGAGCACGCCTGGAAAGTGTGTATACGGGAAACCGTATCGAGGGTTCGAATCCCTCCCTCACCGCCACATCGCAAGAAGGCCCGGCTAACAAGTTAGCCGGGCCTTTTTCATTTCCGCACCAATACTTACGGCATTTCAGGCAACATGCTGGCAACTTAGTTGTTACTTGCCACTCCCCGCCAAAACGATAAGCCGGCATTCCGCGAGACACTCTCGACAACCCGGCAGCCCTCGCCCCTCGCCCCTTGCAGCAACTCCACCGAAGGTCCGGGAAATTCCTTACTTGCCCTGCCCGCTGGATGTTTTTTGAACAAAACACTCTCCAACTACTGCTAAAGTCGAGGAGGCTAAAAAAAAAGTTGCTCGGCTTGCGCTTGGTCAGTTTACTTACTACAAGTAATGGGTAGTATGTAGCCGGCTAATTTCCCCGGCTGGGGAGATTGCTGTTATGGAAATGTCCACCTTAAGGGGAACACGATGAACAACGTTCTGAAATTCTCTGCTCTGGCTCTGGCTGCTGTTCTGGCCACCGGTTGCAGCAGCCACTCCAAAGAAACCGAAGCTCGTCTGACCGCTACCGAAGACGCGGCTGCTCGCGCTCAGGCTCGCGCTGACGAAGCCTATCGCAAGGCTGACGAAGCTCTGGGCGCCGCTCAGAAAGCTCAGCAGACCGCTGACGAGGCTAACGAGCGTGCCCTGCGCATGCTGGAAAAAGCCAGCCGCAAGTAATAGGTCTCGCGACCTGTTGAAAACCGGTCCCTCGGGGCCGGTTTTTTTATGCCCGCGATTCGTCCGGACATGAAAAAACCCGCGCCCTTGCGGTACGCGGGTTGTTCTTCCGCAACTGCGCTCAGGGGCTCAGTTGCGTCGGATCGCTATCCATCGTCGCGGTCATCGCCGGCGCGGACTCCTGGGCGATCTCCACCGGCACGCCATCCTCGGACGCCACCACCTCGCGCACCACGTCCCAGTTGAGCTGGATACGCTTGGCCAGGTCGTCGCGCTTGAGCAGGGTGTTGATCACCGCGGTGTGCTTGTCGACCACCGACGGATCGCCATGGTCGTTCAGCGGCGTGTGCGCCTCCAGGTAGACCTTGCCGTTGCTCACGCCGAACTTGTAGGGCTCGTTGATGATGCGCACGCTGGTGCCGACGCTGATCATCGAGAACAGGTGGGTCACATCGGCGTTGTACATGCGGAAGCAGCCGTGGCTGGTGCGGGTGCCGATGCCGAACTTCTTGTTCGAGCCGTGGATCAGGTAGCCCGGCACGCCCAGGGTCAGCTTGTACGGTCCCAGCGGATTGTCGGGGCCCGGCGGCACCACGGTCGGCAACGGATCACCGTCGGCGGCGTGCTCGGCGCGGATCGACGCCGGCGGGTACCAGGCCGGGTCCTTGGTCTTGGCGGTGATACGGGTGTTGGCGATCGGCGAACCCCAGCCCTCGCGGCCGATACCCAGCGGGTAGGTGTGCACCACGTCCTGCCCTTTCGGGTAGTAATAGAGACGGTACTCGGCCAGGTTTATGACCACGCCCTCGCGCGGCCCCGGCGGCAGCACGAAACGGGTCGGGATGATCACTTCGGTGCCGACGCCCGGCAGCCAGGGATCGACACCGGGGTTGGCGGCGACCATCTCGCTGTAGCCCAGGTCATACTGCTCGCCGAGGTCGGCAAAGGTGTCCTCGTACTTGGCCTTGATCACCTGGACCTGGCCGACGACATCCTCGCCCGGAGGCGGAAGCGGCAGTTCCAGGGCCGATGCGGAGCCGGCCGAAAGCAGCGCGGCGAGAGACAGTGAGACGACGGGTACGCGCGACAACATTCCGGAGAATCCTTGGCGAGTGCGATGAAGGAGTAGAAGAGACAGTGTAACACCCCGCCAGGTTTCACCGGGAGGGCTCAGACCAACCAGGACAGGCGCTCCCCGCGCTTTTCCGCTTCCAGTTGTTTCCGGCAGTCGGGGCACAGCAGGCGGTCGCGCAGGCGTCCGCGCTCCAGCGGCTGCCAGCGCGGCTGGGCCGGCAGCAGCTTGCCGCAGAGCGTGCGGTCCGCCGGGGTGTCCAGCTCCAACTGGCGCGCCACCACATGCACCCGGACCTCGCGACAGGCGAACAGGTCCAGCTGATCATCGGGCTCGATCAGTCGATAGGCATAGAGGGTCCAGGCGGGACGCGGCATGGGGGGCTCCTGAGGGGTGCGCAACCTTAGCCGAAAGCGGTTTCCCGGGGAAGTCTCAAAGCAGCGGTTTCAGTGTCGGCCAGACATTTTCCAGAAGCCTGGGCTGGGCGGCGAGCGCCGGATGGATGCCGTCGGCCTGCATCATCCCCTCGACCCCGCCGACGCCTTCGAGAAAGAACGGCACCAGGGCGGTCTTCTCTTGCGCCGCGACCCTGCCGTAGACCCTGGAAAACGCCTCGATGTAGCGGGGACCGTAGTTCGGCGGTAGCTGGATACCCAGCAACAGCACCTTCGCCCCTTCCGCGCGGGCCTTCTGCGCCATGGCGGCAAGATTCTGTTGCAATTGCGCCGGGGCCATCCCGCGCAGGCCGTCGTTGCCACCCAGTTCGATCACCACCAGCGCCGGTTTTTCCTCGGCAAGCAGCGCCGGCAGGCGCGCCAGGCCGCCCGCGGAGGTATCGCCACTGATCGAGGCGTTGACCACGCGGTAGTCGTAACCCTCCTCGGCCAGACGCTTCTGCAGCAGGGCGACCCAGCCCTGGCTGGTATCCAGTCCCAAAGCGGCGCTGATACTATCGCCCACGACCAACAGCGTCTGCGCCGCGGCCTGCTGGGTCAGCAGGACCAGGGCCAGGCAGCCGCTCAACAGCAATGCACGCATCGGAACCTCCATGAGCGCCAGCATTCTCAACGCGCAGAACCTTAGCAAGGTTGTCGGTAGCGCGGAAGGCAAGTTGACCATCCTCCACGACCTCTCCCTCGACCTCGCCCGCGGCGACAGCCTGGCGATCGTCGGCAGCTCCGGCTCCGGCAAGTCGACCCTGCTCGGCCTGCTCGCCGGCCTCGACCAGCCCAGTGGCGGCGAAGTCCAGTTGGCCGGGCACGCCCTCGGCGCGCTCGACGAGGACCAGCGCGCACGCGTCCGCGCTGCCCACGTCGGCTTCGTATTCCAGTCGTTCCAGTTGCTCGACAGCCTCGACGCCCTGGAGAACGTCATGCTGCCGCTGGAGCTGGAAGGCCGCGCGGACGCCCGCCAGCGCGCCGGCGAACTGCTCGAGCGGGTCGGCCTCGGCCAACGCCTCGGCCACTACCCGCGCCAGCTCTCCGGCGGCGAGCAGCAGCGGGTCGCCATCGCCCGCGCCTTCGCAGCGGAACCCGACGTGCTGTTCGCCGACGAACCCACCGGCAATCTCGACAGCGCCACCGGGGAGCGCATCAGCGACCTGCTCTTCGAACTCAACCGCGAACGCGGCACCACCCTGGTCCTGGTCACCCACGACGAACGCCTGGCGCACCGCTGCCGACGCCTGATCCGCCTGGAAAGCGGGCGCCTGATCGAGCAGGTCGAGCCCTGATGAAGCCGGTGCCCCTCTCCCGCCTGCTCAGCCTCGCCAGTCGCCAGTTGTTCCGCGAATCGCGCAGCGGCGAGTTGCGCGTGCTGTTCTTCGCCCTGCTAATCGCCGTCGCCTCGAGCACCGCCATCGGCTATTTCAGCGCCCGTCTGAATGGCGCCATGCTGTCCCGCGCGGCCGAGTTCCTTGGCGCCGACCTGGTGCTCAACGGCACCCAGCCAGCCTCTGCCGAGCAGATCCAGCGCGGCACCCGCCTCGGCCTGCGCCACGCCGACAGCGTCGAATTCTCCAGCGTGATAGCCACCGATCAGGGCATCCAGCTCGGCAGCATCAAGGCGGTCGGTGACAACTATCCGCTGCGTGGCGAACTCAAGAGCACCGCCGCGCCGTTCGCCACCGAAGAGGCCGGAGGACGCCCGCAAGCCGGCGAAGTCTGGGTCGAATCGCGCCTGCTGGTGAGCCTCGACCTGAAAGTCGGCGACAGCATCGAGATCGGCCGCAAGCCGCTGCGCATCGCGCGCATCCTCACCTACGAGCCGGACCGCGCCGGCGACTTCTATAGCCTGACGCCACGCGCCATGATGAGCCTGGCCGACCTCGAGGCCACCGGGGTGGTCCAGCCGGGCAGTCGGGTGCGCTACCGGGACCTGTGGGAAGGACCGCCAGAAGCGCTCCAGGCCTACCGCCAGCAGGTCGGGGACAGCCTCGCCGCCAACCAGCGCCTGCAGGATGCCCGCGACGGCAACCGCCAGGTCGGCGACGCCCTCGGCCGCGCCGAGCGCTATTTGAACCTGGCCAGCCTGGCCGCGGTGCTGCTCGCCGGGGTCGCCGTGGCGCTGTCCGCCGCCCGTTTCGCCGCCCGTCGCTACGATGCCAGCGCGCTGCTGCGCTGCCTGGGCCTGTCGCGCGGCGAAACCCTGGCGCTCTACGCGCTGCAACTGTTGCTGCTGGGGCTGCTGGCCAGCGTCACCGGCGCCCTGCTCGGCTGGCTGGCGCAACTCGGCCTGTTCCGCCTGCTCGCCACGCTGCTGCCGCCGGACGTTCCGGCCGGCGGCCTGTTCCCCGCCTTCGCCGGGATCGCCACCGGTCTGGTGGCCCTGGCCGGCTTCGCCCTGCCGCCGCTGGCCGCTCTTGGCCGGGTGCCGCCGCTGCGGGTGCTGCGCAGCGACCTCCTGCCGGTGCCGATGCGCACCTGGGCGGCCTACGCCTGCGCCCTGCTCGCCCTAGGGCTGATCATGTGGCGGCTGAGCCTCGACCTGAAGCTGACTCTCGCCCTGCTCGGCGGCGGCCTGGTCGCCACGCTGACGCTCGGCGCCCTCCTGCTCCTCGGCCTGAACGGCCTGCGCCGGGCGCTGGCGCGGGCCAGCCTGCCGTGGCGCCTGGGGCTAGGCCAATTGCTGCGGCACCCGCTGGCCGCCGCCGGACAGAGCCTGGCCTTCGGCCTGATCCTGCTGGCCATGGCGTTGATCGCCCTGCTCCGCGGCGAATTGCTGGACACCTGGCAGGCACAGTTGCCGGCCGACGCGCCCAACCATTTCGCGCTGAATATCCTGCCTGCGGAAAAGGACGCCTTCGAAAGCCGCGTGCAGAAGCTCTCGCCCGGCGCCGAGCCGCTGTTTCCGATGGTCCCCGGGCGCCTGGTGGCGGTGAACGGCAAGCCGGTCCAGGCCCTCGACGAGGATGTGCGCAGCGAGCGCGCCCTGCAACGCGACCTCGGCCTGACCTGGTCGGCGCATCTGCCCGTGGGCAACACACTCACCGCCGGCAGTTGGTGGAGCGCGGCGCAGCCGGGGGCGTTGCCGGGCGTCTCGGTGGAAGAGAAGCTGGCCGCCAACCTGCGCATCCAGGTCGGCGACCGCCTGACCTTCAGCGTCGCCGGACAGAACCGCGAGGTCCAGGTGCAGAGCCTGCGCCAGGTGAAGTGGGACAACTTCCAGCCGAACTTCTTCATGGTCTTCCAGCCCGGCACCCTGGCCGATCTGCCGGTGACCTACCTGACCAGCTTCTACCTGCCGGCCAGCCAGGAGCGCGAACTGGTCGATCTGGCGCGCGCCTTCCCCACCGTCACCCTGCTGCCGGTGGATGCGCTGCTGAGCCAGCTGCGGAGCATCCTCGATCAGGTCACCCTGGCCGTGGAATATGTGCTGGTGTTCGTCCTCGCCGCCGGCTTCGTGGTGCTCTTCGCCGGCCTCCAGGCGACCCTCGACGAACGCGTGCGCCAGGGCGCCCTGCTGCGCGCGCTGGGGGCCGAGCGCGAGTTGCTGCAACGCACCCGGCGGGTCGAATTCGCCCTGCTCGGCGCAGTCAGCGGCCTGCTCGCGGCGCTCGGCTGCGAGGTGGTCAGCCTGCTGCTCTATCGATTGGTCTTCGACCTGCCGTGGCAACCACATCCCTGGTTGCTGGCGCTGCCTCTGGCAGGCGCCGTGCTGGTCGGCGGCGCCGGCCTGCTGGGCACCCGACGCGCCCTCAACAGCAGCCCGCTGCGGGTCCTGCGCGAGGGCTGATCGGATACACTGGGAGACTTTCATCCGTTCATTTGTGGAACCACCCGAACCATGAGTCGCTATCGTCCACCGCGCACCGCCGGCACCCCGCTGATCACCCCGGAGGGCGCCGCGCGGTTGCGCGCAGAGCTGCACGAACTCTGGCACGTGCGGCGGCCCCAGGTGACCCAGGCGGTCAGCGAAGCCGCCGCCCTCGGCGATCGCTCGGAAAACGCCGAATACATCTACGGCAAGAAGATGCTGCGCGAGATCGACAGTCGCGTGCGCTTCCTGCGCAAGCGTCTGGAAAACCTCAAGGTGGTCGGCGAGCGACCGGCCGATGCGAACCGGGTCTACTTCGGCGCCTGGGTGACCCTGGAAGACGAAGACGGCGAACAGGCTCGCTACCGTATCGTCGGCCCGGACGAACTGGACCTGCGCAACAACCAGATCAGCATCGACTCGCCGCTCGCCCGCGCGCTGGTCGGCAAGGAACTGGACGCCGAGGTGCTGGTGCGCACCCCTGCCGGCGAGAAGCTCTGGTTCGTGGTCGAGATCGACTATCCAGCGGCGCCCTGAGGCGCCGCGCGCTCAGCGCAGCAGACGGCGGGTGATCAGGCCCTGGCGGGCGACCCGGATCAGTTGCCGGACCACCAGGCCCAGGTCCTCCGCCTCGGGGGCCTGGACCACGGCGAAGTCGAACGCGTCGCTGGGGAAGCGGGCCAGTTCCCTGCCGTCCCGGGCGAACTGGATGAGGAAGGTGCGCGAACCGTTCCAGCGCTTCGGCCAGCCTTCGAGGTAACGGACGAGGGTCGGCTGGTGCGGGCCGCTGAGGAGAATCCTCGGGTTGCGCCGGACCAGGCCGGTGGTGATGGGTGCCAGGCGCAGTTGCGTGCTGGGACAGGTCATGACGTCGTGTCTCCGCCTCTTCGGTCCCGCTGGACAGCGGTGAGAGGCAACACCGAGCCAGCGCTTTAGCGGTATTTCGGCTGGTGCCGGGCGCCCCGCAAGTTGCTGTTTAAATCGGCGCACGCGCATCCTAGAAAAGCCGCACGGAGACTGTCAAGAATCACGCGGAGGCGCCCATGCCCGATCGCTCTCTTCGCCTGTTCTTCGCCCTGTCCTGTCCACCTCCCCTCGCCGAGCGGATCGGCCGGTGGCGCGATGGCCGGCCACTGCCCGGCCGCCAGGTGGCGACGGCGAACCTGCACCTGACCCTGGCCTTCCTCGGCCAGGTCCCGTCCGCTCGGCTCGAGGCCTTGCTGGACATGGCCGCGGCCATCGAGGCCGCGCCCTTCGAACTGCGCCTCGACCATCTGCTGCGCTGGAGCAACGGCATCCTGCTGCTGGCCCCCAGCCAGCCGCCCGGCGCCCTCCTGCAACTGCGCCGCGCCCTGTGCTCCGGCCTTGCCGAACTGCAGCTGCCCGTGGAAACCCGCCCATTCAGCGCCCATCTGACCCTGGCTCGCGATGCCGCGCCGCTGGAGGACACCCCGCCACCCCCAACCTTCGTATGGCAGGTCGACCATTTCAGCCTGTTTTGCTCGCAAAACGACGCCGCGGGTGTGCGCTACCGCACACTCGGTTGCTGGGCGTTGTGCGAGGAAGATTCAAACGAGCGTTTCGCGCCGTAACAACCCGCCTCTTCCGCTCTGCCACGCAGGTTATGACCGGCCGCCAGGAAGCCGCGGATTTCCTGGCCTGGAGGAAAAAAGCCGAAGCTGGCACGGTTCCTGCGCAAGGGACAGCGAAGCGGTTCTCCCGGAAGGATTCGGGCGATGGCTGGCAGGACGCGCCCCTCGGCCCCATCAACCTGAGATGAGAACAACATGAAGAAGAAGTCTCTGCTCCCCCTCGGCCTGGCCATCGGCCTCGCCTCTCTCGCTGCCAGCCCTCTGATCCAGGCCAGCACCTACACCCAGACCAAATACCCCATCGTGCTGGCCCACGGCATGCTCGGCTTCGACAACATCCTCGGGGTCGACTACTGGTTCGGCATTCCCAACGCCTTGCGCCGCGACGGCGCCCAGGTCTACGTCACCGAGGTCAGCCAGTTGGACACCTCGGAAGTCCGCGGCGAGCAGTTGCTGCAGCAGGTCGAGGAAATCGTCGCCCTCAGCGGCCAGCCCAAGGTCAACCTGATCGGCCACAGCCACGGCGGCCCGACCATCCGCTACGTCGCCGCCGTGCGCCCGGACCTGATCGCCTCCGCCACCAGCGTCGGCGCGCCGCACAAGGGTTCGGACACCGCCGACTTCCTGCGCCAGATCCCACCGGGTTCGGCCGGCGAGGCAGTCCTCTCCGGGCTGGTCAACAGCCTCGGCGCGCTGATCAGCTTCCTTTCCAGCGGCAGCACCGGCACGCAGAACTCGCTGGGCTCGCTGGAGTCGCTGAACAGCGAGGGCGCCGCGCGCTTCAACGCCAAGTACCCGCAGGGCATCCCGACCTCGGCCTGCGGCGAGGGCGCCTACAAGGTCGACGGCGTGAGCTACTACTCCTGGAGCGGCTCCGCGCCCCTGACCAACTTCCTCGATCCGAGCGACGCCTTCCTCGGCGCCTCGTCGCTGACCTTCAAGAACGGCGCGGCCAACGACGGCCTGGTCGGCACCTGCAGTTCGCACCTGGGCATGGTCATCCGCGACAACTACCGGATGAACCACCTCGACGAGGTGAACCAGGTCTTCGGCCTCACCAGCCTGTTCGAGACCAGCCCGGTCAGCGTCTACCGCCAGCACGCCAACCGCCTGAAGAACGCCAGCCTGTAGGACCCCGGCCGGGGCCTCGGCCCCGGCCCTTTCCCGGAAGCCCCCTCGCGTGAAGAAAATCCTCCTGCTGATTCCACTGGCGTTCGCCGCCAGCCTGGCCTGGTTCGCCTGGCTGGAACCTTCCCCCGCCCCCGAGACGGCGCCTCCGGCCAGCGCGCAGGCGGGCGCAGACCGCGCCCCGCCAGCAGCCTCCGTGGGAGAAGCGGTACCGGCCCCCCAGGTCATGCCGGCCAAGGTCGCACCGCTGCCAACCTCCTTCAGGGGCACCAGCGTCGATGGCAGTTTCAGCATCGACGCCGGCGGCAACCTGTTGATCACCCGCGACATCCGCAACCTGTTCGACTACTTCCTCAGCGCCATCGGCGAAGAACCCCTGCAGCAGAGCCTCGACCGCCTGCGCGCCTACATCGCCGCCGAACTCCAGGAGCCGGCGCGCGGCCAGGCGTTGGCGCTGATGCAGCAATACATCGACTACAAGAAGGAACTGGTGCTGCTCGAACGCGACCTGCCGCGCCTGGCCGACCTCGACGCCCTGCGCCAGCGGGAAGCCGCGGTGAAAGCCCTGCGCGCGCGGATCTTCAGCAACGAGGCGCACGTGGCGTTCTTCGCCGACGAGGAAACCTACAACCAGTTCACCCTGGAGCGCCTGGCGATCCGCCAGGACGGCAAGCTCAGCGCCGAGGAAAAGGCCGCCGCCATCGACCGCCTGCGCGCCAGCCTACCGGAAGACCAGCAGGAAAGCGTGCTGCCGCAACTGCAAAGCGAACTGCAGCAGCAGACCGCCGCCCTCCAGGCCGCTGGCGCCGGCCCGGAAGCCATCCGCCAGATGCGTCAGCAACTGGTCGGTGCCGAAGCCACCACCCGCCTGGAAAAACTCGACCAGCAGCGCTCGGCCTGGAAAGGCCGGCTGGACGACTACTTCGCCGAGAAAAGCCGGATCGAAGGCAATGCCGGCCTGAGCGAAGCCGACCGCCGCGCGGCGGTCGAACGCCTGGCCGAGGAGCGTTTCAGCGAACAGGAACGCTTGCGCCTGGGCGCGCTGGAACAGATGCGCCAGGCGCAACAGCGCTGAGAAACGGGCCCGTAATCCAGGCCGGCGTGGCCCTTGGTGAAGCATTCGGCGTGCAGGGCGAATGACCCATTTGTGGTTAACCGCCATCCGGAGCTGCCGCGCTATCGGCAGACAACGCCACTGCAGAACGAAAAAGGGCGGCCACCCGAAGGTGTCCGCCCTTTTTCGTCGCCAGCCCGGTTCAGCGGGACAGCTTGCCGTCCAGCGAGAACCTGCCGGCGCCATCGACCAGCAGCGCCACGCTGATCATCAGCAGGGTCAGGGCATATTCGTAACCGTTGTCGGTGATGAAGAAGCCGTTGCCGATATGCACGCTGAAGATCGCCACGATCATGGTGAAGCCGATCACCACCGAGGCCGGCCGCACCAGCAGGCCGATCACCAGGGCCAGGCCGCCGAAGAACTCGGCGCTACCGGCCAGGGTCGCCAGCAGGTAGCCGGGGGTCAGGCCGATGGATTCGAACCACTGCGCCATGCCGCTCAGGCCGGCGCCGCCGAACAAGCCGAAAAGCTTCTGCGAACCGTGCGCCATCAGGGTAAGACCGGTGACGATGCGCAGGAGGGCGAAGCCGGCCCCGGCGTTGGTCGACAGGAGGGTCTTGATCAGTGGATTCATGTTGCGTCCTCAGGGTGTGGGATAGGTTGTGCACACTATAGGCAGGACAATTCGATATTGAAACCGCAAAAAACCCGTAATACCTATCGTATTTATAGATTATTTCTGTGCCGTCGTCGTTCCGCGCCTGCCAGCCTCGAGACGTTCCCGCTCGCGCTCATATGCAAGGTAGTACTTGTTCACGCTACTGACATAGCTCACCACGCCCATCCCTATCTCTTCCGCGGCCACCCGCTCGACCTGGAAGAACCAGCGGTTCGGATCGAGTCCCCGGCGACGGGCCTGGGTGCGCAGGTTCTGCACCCGCTCCGGTCCCATGTTGTAGGCCGCCAGGGTGAAGGCCAGGCGTTCGCGTTCGTCGAGGTGCTTGCTGGAGAAGAACTGCTTGCGGATCTTGGTCAGGTAGCGACTGGCGGCCAGCACGTTGCTGTCCTTGTCGTGCACATTGCCGACCCCGACGCTGCGCGCCGCCGCCGGGGTGATCTGCATCAGCCCGCTGGCGCCGCCGGCACCGCGCGCCGCCGGGTTGAGATGCGATTCCTTGTAGGCCACGGCCGCCAGCGCCAACCAGTCGAGGTTGCTGCGCTGCGCGTAGCGCTGCAGCAAGGGACGCACCGCTTCCAGGCGCTTGCGATCGGCCGCGCCAAGGGGATTGCGCACCTTGTAGGCACGCCGGTAGACCCGCTGGAAGGCCACGTCCTGATCCGCCGGCGCCCGGTAATCGGCGAGGAAGCGGTCGATGGTGGCGCGCAGGGTGCTGGCATCGCGGCGCACGTACCAGGCCATGTCGGCGCGATTGTCCAGCACCAGGTGGCGATCCACCCGCAGCTTCGGCAGGACCTTGGCCCAGCGCTCGGCGATCGGTTGCTCGACCACGCTGAAACCGAGGATGCCGGCCTGGACCATTTCCATCACGTCCTCGACCGCCAGCGAAGGGTCCAGCCGTTCGATGCGGATCGGCGCCATGCGCCGTTGCGCCAGGCGCTGGTTGACCTGTTCGATGGCCTCTTCGGCGGCGCTGCCGGCCGGCAGCGGGATGGTCCGCCCGGAGAGTTGCTCCAGGCGCGTGTAGCGCCGGTTGCCCTTGCGCGCCACCAGCACCAGCGGCACGTCGGCGCGCACCGGCGCGCTCGGGCTGACGCGCAGGCCGTCATGGGCCGGCAGCAGTTCGCCGGGCGCCACCAGGTCGCCTTCGCCGCGCTGCAAGGCGGCGAGCAGTTGATCCTTGGGCTTGGGGATGAGCTTGAAGGTCAGCGCCCGCGCGGAGGGCGAGCGGCTGTTGAGGTACTGCTCGAAGGCGCGCAGGCGGCGGTATTCGACGCCGATCGGCTCGCCCTTCACCTCGCCCGAGCTGTTGCGGCTCTGGTTCACCAGCACCTTGAGCACGCCGCTGCGACGGATGCTCGCCAGGTCGCGGGTCTCCGGCTGTTCCCGCTGCCAGGTGTCCGGCTGGCCGGTGATGCGCGCGGCCGCCGGCAACGGCGCGAGCACCAGCAGGCAAAGCGAAAGCAGCAACAGACGCGTCATCCAGGTCTCCAGAGGCCGGGCTCGATGTCCCTCTCCGGGGGACCGGATCAATCAGAGCCTGGCAGTCTTGGCAAGTTCCTCTCCGACAGCGGCTGCAAACGGAGGCATTGGGGTAGATAATCCGGGCGCTGAAGAACCCGATCTGCGATTATAACGGATTGTTCTACAAGCGGTTTGCCACCCATCCCCCGGCGGGACCGGGATGATCGAGGGGCACCGCCCCGCTGCGGATACCAGGAAGGCACCATGCAACTCATCGATATCGGCGTCAATCTGACCCACGCCAGCTTCGCCCCGGAACGTGAAGCGCTGCTCGCCCGGGCGCGCGCCGCCGGCGTGGTGCAGATGGTGCTCACCGGCACCAGCCTGGCCGACAGCGAGCAGGCCCTGCGACTCTGCGCCGAACTCGACGAGGGCGGCCGGCTGTTCTCCACCGCCGGTGTCCACCCCCACGATGCCAGCCACTGGAACAGCGACACCGTCCGTGGCCTGCGCGCCCTTCTCGGCGACGAACGGGTACGCGCGGTGGGCGAATGCGGCCTGGACTTCAATCGTGACTTCTCCCCCCGTCCGGCCCAGGAAAAGGCCTTCGAGGAGCAGCTGGCTCTGGCCGTCGAGCTGCAACGCCCGGTGTTCCTCCACGAACGCGACGCCAGCGAGCGCCTGCTGGCGATCCTGCGCGACTTCCGCGATCGCCTGCCGGCTGCCGTGGTGCACTGCTTCACCGGCGAGCGCCGGGCGCTCTATGGCTACCTCGACCTCGACCTGCACATCGGCATCACCGGCTGGATCAACGACGAACGCCGTGGCACCCACCTGCATGATCTGGTAGGCGAGATCCCGGTCGGCCGTCTCATGCTGGAAAGCGACGCGCCTTACCTGCTGCCGCGCAGCCTGCGGCCGAAGCCGAAGAACGGGCGCAACGAGCCGGCCTACCTGGGCGAAGTGCTCGCCTGCGTCGCCCGCCACCGGGGTGAAAGCGCCGAGCGCCTGGCAGAGCATTCCACTGCCACCGCACGGGCGTTCTTCGGCCTGCCGACGATCGCCTGAGTTCGTCCTAAAGCTCCCGCGGGTTCAGCCGCTAAGCTGACCAACGGTCTCGTTGACCCGTATCAACGATTGCCCCTTACTCAGCTTTCAAGATAATGGCGCCTTGCCATTAGCTTGCCGATAAGAAGAAATCCCCCTATGGGCACCTGGATCAGCAACATCCCACTGAAATACAAGTTCTGGGCCGTCAACGCGGTGGCCTTCTTCACCACCCTGCTGCTGGTTCTGTTCGCCATGCAGCAGGAGGCCGCCGGACGCAATGCTTCCGCCCAGAGCGCCGCCGCCGCCGAAGGCGAGCTGGTACAGGCCTGGCCAACCGGCGGTACCTTGCCCGCACGGAGCAACCTGCTGCCGCTGGAACAGGCCGCGAGCCTCGGCGGCACGGCGGCCCAGGCGCTGGACGAAGCCCGGGGCTGGGTCGAGCTGCACGGTGCGCGCCAGGGCGAGACCGCGCTGCTCGGCGCCTGGGTCGGCCAGACCGCTTCCGGCCAGCGTTTCGCCGTGCTCGCCCCGGCCAGCGACCTCTGGCAGGTCTTCGCCGATCGCGCCGGCGCCTACGCGGTCGCCGTCCTGGTGCTGATGCTGGCGTTGCTGGCGGCTTCGCAACTGCTGATCCGCTTCATCCTGACCCACCTGCACACCCTCAAGGATGTGATGCTGCATGTCGAGAAGAGCGGCGACCTGTCCGCCCGCGTACCGCTGCAGGGACGCGACGAGGTCGGCCAGATGGCCGGCGCCTTCAACGCCATGCAGGCTGGCTACCAGCGCATCGTCGGTACTGTCGCCGCCGCGGCCGGCAAGCTCGACGAGGGCGCCCAGGCGCTCGCCAGGAGCATGGGCCAGGTGCGCCAGGGCATGCTCGGCCAGCAGAGCGAGACCGACCAGACCGCCACCGCGATCAACGAAATGTCCACCACCGTCTTCCATATCGCCCAGCACGCCGCCGACACCCGCGACCAGTCGCAGGAAGCCGATCGCCTGGCCGGCGCCGGCCAGCAGGCGGTGAACCGGGTCAGCGCATCGATCGCCGGACTGTCCCAGGGGGTCCAGGAAACCGCCGAGATGATCCAGAAGCTGGCCGAGGACAGCCAGAAGATCAGCGGCGTGGTCAACGTGATCCACGGCATCGCCGAGCAGACCAACCTGCTCGCCCTCAACGCCGCCATCGAGGCCGCGCGGGCCGGCGAAATGGGCCGCGGCTTCGCGGTGGTCGCCGACGAGGTGCGCAACCTCGCCCGTCGCGTGCAGGACTCCACCGACGAGATCACCCAGATGATCCTCGCCCTGCAATCGGGCACCCGCGACGCCGTGGAGTTCATGCAGGAAAGCTCGCTCAAGGCCGACGGTTGCGTCAGCCAGGCCGGCGACGCCGGCGAGGCCCTCGCGGCGATCGCCAACGCGGTGGCGCAGATGCGCGAAAGCAATACGCAGATCGCCGTCGCCGCGGAACAGCAGAGCCAGGTGGCGGAAGAAATGACCCGCTCGGTGGTGGGCATCCGCGATGTCACCGAGCTCACCGTGCAGCAGACCGTCGAGTCGGCGGCCACCAGCCAGCAACTGGTCGACCTGGCCGGCGACCTGACTCGCGCCATCGGCCAGCTGCGTCTCTGAGCAGGCTTCCGCCTATCGCCGGGATAGGCAGGAATCATTCGCCGCGGCGCGGCGCCGCGCCTAGACTCGATGCCATGAAACGACCCGCCTCGCGGGTCGCCGCCACGGAGTATCGAGAACCATGGGCAAACGTCACCCCAACCTGCTCGCCTGGCAATGGCGAGGCTACGCCGGCAACCACCGCAACCCGACCAACCTGGTCCTGCACCTGATCGCCGTCCCGCTGTTCATCCTCGGCGCGATCCTCCTGCTCGGCGGCCTGTTCGGCCTGGACCTGCTGCGCGTGGCGCTCGGCGTCATCGGCATCGTGGCCGGCCTGGCGCTCCAGGCCAAGGGCCATGCGCTGGAAGAACAGGCGCCGGAGCCCTTCAGCGATCGGCAGGACGCTGTCAGTCGATTGCTCGTCGAACAGTTCGTCACCTTCCCCCGCTTCCTCCTCAGTGGCGCCTGGTGGAAGGCCTGGCGCGCACGGCGCAAGTGACGGTTCGTCCGGGATTGCGCTCGGCCCTTCAGTTTTGCCGACGCACTGCCGATATAATCGACGGAATCCTGTCGTGGACCGACACATGCCGTCATTGCGTCAATTAATCGTCTTCCTCTGCTGCCTTGGCGCCGCCCTCGCCCAGGCGACGCAGCCCGTGCCGCTGGGCGGACGGCCGATCGTCACCCTGCTGCAACCCGGCAAGCCGCCCCTGCGACTGACCCTCGCCGACCTCGAAGCCCTGCCCGGCGAGACCCTGGAAGCCCAGCTGCCCGGCGAAGCCAATGCCAAGTGGCAGGGGGTGCGCCTCAGCCTGCTGCTGGAACACCTGCGCCTGGCCCCGCCGAAGCGCCTGCGGGTGCTGGCGCTGAACGACTATTCGTCGATCATTCCGTACAGCGACCTCGAGACCTACCAGCCGATCCTCGCCTATCGCCGCAACGGTGCCTACATGACGATTCGCGAGCGTGGGCCGCTATTCATCATCTACCCCATGGCCCGCTATCCTGAGTTGAGAAACCAGGTCTACTACAACCGAACCGTCTGGCAGGTCAGTTCCATCACCCTTGAGTAAGCAACGCTCATGACTGTGCCGCTGCTCGATCCGACAAAGCTGCGCCGGCAACGCCAGATCATGGGTCTGTTGCTCGGCCTGGTGCTGGTCATGGCGCTGATCGCCGGGGCCGCGCTGTGGCTGGCGGTGCGCCAGGGCCAGCAACTGGCGCAACCGAACCTGCACAACGAGCTGTGGCAGACCTACTCCCTGCGCGCGGAGCTGAATCGCACGCTGGAGACCGCCCAGCGGATCGAACGTGGCGAGGGCCAACCCGACGACCTGGCGATCCGCCTCGAGGTGCTCGCCAGCCTGATCGCCCCCCTGCGCCGCCAGCACCTGTTCAGGCACCTCGCCGAGCCACGCCCGGAAGTGCAGGCCACCCTGCAACGCCTGATCGAACTCAGCGACCGCTGGTCGGACCAGGCCCCCTGGGGCGACCCCGCCGGCGCGCGGCGCCTGGCCGGCGAGATCAGCGAACGGCTTCCGGCGCTGCTGGAGCCGGCGCACCAGATCGTGGTCGCCAGCAACATCGCCCTGACCAACCAGTTGGACATCGACCGCAAGCACCTGCACCGGGCGTTCTACGCGCTGTTCTGGGCGCTGCTCGGGATCGGCGCCGGCGGCGCCCTGCTGGTGCTGCGCCTGGTCGCCGATTTCAGGCGCGCGCAGCAACTGGCCGGGCATCTGGTCGAGCTCAACGCCACCCTGGAGAGGCGCGTCGACGAACGCACCCGCCAGCTCAGCGAAGGCAAGGCGCTGCTGCATTTCATCCTCGAAGCCAGTCCCAGCGACGTGGTGCTGCTCAGCGCCTGCGGCGCGCGCATCCACTACGTCAACCCGCGCCTGCTCAGGCGCATCGGTTGCCGGGAGCAGGATGATTTCCGCCTGCCGCGGCTGTTCGCCAGCGCCAGCGAATACAGCCGCCTGCAGAATGCCCTGGAGGAGCGCGGCCAGGTCGACGGCTGGGAAGCCCAACTGTGCGGTGAAACGCCCTGCTGGGCGGTGATCTGCGCGCGCCACCTGGAAGTCGATGGCGAACCGGCGACCCTGATCTGGTGCTACGACATCAGCCGGCGCAAGGCCATGGAGCAGGAGCTGCGCCTGCTGGCCAGCACCGACACCCTGACCGGCCTGCACAACCGCCACTCGTTCCTGCACCAGGCGGAGCTCATGCTCAAGGCCGCGGAACGCTTCCATCACCCATGCGTGGCGCTGATGCTGGACATCGACCATTTCAAGAGCATCAACGATGGCCACGGCCACCTGACCGGCGACCGTGCCTTGCAGCGGGTGGCCGAGACCTTGCGCCAGGGCCTGCGCGAAGTGGACCTGCTCGGCCGCCTGGGCGGCGAGGAGTTCGCCGCGATGCTTCCGGAAATCTCCCTGGACCAGGCGCTGGACGTCGCCGAGCGCCTGCGCGCCGGCGTCGAGGCGCTACGGGTGAGCAATCCCGACGGCGAGCCACTGCGGATGACCGTGAGCATCGGCGTGGCCCTGCGCAAGGACGTCGGGGACGACCTGGAAAGCCTGCTGGTGCGTGCCGACAGCGCGCTCTACCAGGCCAAGAGCGGCGGGCGCAACCGCACCGAGTACACGCCCGCCTGAGGCGCCCTCAGCCGAACACCGTCACCATCTGCCGGCTGATCGCCAGCAGGCGGCCGTCGGCGCTCCACATCCGCGCCGCCACGTGGCCGTAGCCGTCGCGGGCCTCTTCGATCTCCGCCAGGTAGCGGCACCAGTCGCCGCAGCGCTGCTCCGGCAGCGGCTGGACGAACTCGGCGGTCCAGGTCAGCGAGCTGGCCATCGCCGGCGTGCCCAGGTGCGGCAGCAGCGCCGGCGGCCAGGAGTCGAGCAGCGCAAGCAGGTGGGAAACCTCCATGGGCTCTCCCTCGGGTTCGTCGCGGAAACGCATCCAGCCGCCCATCTGGCGCGACTTGTTCGAAGAGAACGGCAGGCCGCCCACTGCCCAGCGCATGGCGATGTAGCGAGTGAACTCCGGAGTCACGTTACGGATATAAGGCAGTTCCTGGCTCTCTTCGGGGCCCTTCATTCCGGCCGCCGGCAACGCTTCCACCGCCACCGCCGAAGCGCGGGCGACGCCGAAGCTGGCCTGGACCAGCGTGACCACCTGCTCGCCCTGGCTGACCTCGACCTGCACCTGGCTCACCGCCTTGCCCTCGCGCAGCAGCCGGGCGCTGAAGCGAGCCGGCTGCCCGGGCGCCAGCGGCCCGACGAAACTCACGCTGACGGAGCGCAACGGGCGCTCCGCCTCGACCACCGTGCGCATGGCCTCGTAGGCCAGCGCCACCACCAGACCGCCGAAGGTGGCGCGCCCCTGGCCCCAACTGGCCGGTACCACCACGGAAGAAGGGTCGCGGCGGACCGCCTGGATCAATTCGGAAAAATTCATGTGTGCCTCGCGAGGGGTTTCGAGCGCCCATCTTAGGCGAGGCAGGCCCGCTGAAAAAAGCCGATCGGAATGCCGGCGCTCAGTGTTCGCCGAGCGCCTCCTGCAGCGTCTGCAAGGCCCTGGCGGCCTGTTCGCGGGCTCGTTCGAAGCGAACCGTCCAGAGGTCGCGCAACGGTGCCAGGTCGGGTTCGCGCTGGCAGCGCAGCAGCCACTGCTCGAGATCGTGCCAGTCGCCCAGCGCCGATTGCGCTGCCTTCAGCGGCGTCAGCAGCGAAGTGGGGATGCTGCAGTCCCGCGGATAGGCCTCCAGGCCGTAGCGCACCCGTTTGATCCGCAGCCGCAGCGGATGCCAGTGGGCATAGGTGGTGTCCGCCAGTTCCGCGCGCAGCGCCTGCCATTGCCGGCGCAGGCGCTTGCGCACCCGTCCGTGCAGCCCCTCCAGCACCGCATGGCGCTGCGCCGTGCGCAACAGCGTCGGCCAGACGTCCAGGCACAGTTGCAGGCGATGCAGCGGCTGGCTGGCGAGCACCGCCACGTAGCCCGACTCGAGCACTGGCCGGCGAACCGCCTGCGCGTCCCGAAGACCTTCGGCGGCGAGCGCCGGCAGCAGCACCTCCAGGTCGCGGATCGGCCCGCTGAGGCGGCCCAGTTCGGCGGCGGCCCGCTCCAGTTCCTCGACCCCGGGCACGCCGCGGATCGGCCGCAGCAGGCTGCGCAGGCGCCGCAGGGCGATGCGCAGGTCATGCAGCGCCTCGCCGTCGGTGCGTGCCTCCAGGCGTGCGACCGCCGCCATCAACGCCACCTGCTGGCCGATCACCTCGGCCAGCAGCCCATCGACGAACCGCGTCATGCCCTCTCCTCCTCAGCCATCCCGCCTCGGCGCACGCCCCAGGCGCCAGGGCAACGCCCGGCGCAACGCGCGCAGCCGCAACCCTGGATCATCCGCCCCGCCGTGTCCATAGCGCTGCGCCTCGAAGGCGTCGACGAAGCCGCCGATCGCCGCCGCCTGCGCCGGCAGGACGCGGGCGGCGCGCTCACCGAAGGCGCGCAGCCCCTCCCCCGGCGAGCGGCGCAGGCCCTGGCCTTCCAGCAGGCGCTCGAAACGTCGCAGCTGGCGATCCTGGGCATCGCCGCGAGCCTGCCAGGGCTTGAGCAGGAACAGCGCCAGCAGGCCCACCAGCAGCGCACCGGCGCCCCCCAGGAGCAGGCCCAGGCGGGTCGGGCCCAATCCACCGAACCAGCGCTGCAGGAAGGCCCCCTGCTGTTCGCCCTGGTAGGACAGGACCCAGCGCTGCCAGCCGTAATTGAGGTTGTCCCAGGCCAGGCGCATCTCGTTGAACCAGGGCAGGCCGCGGTAGCGCAGCGCCGACAGCGGCGAGTCGGCGAGGAAGTCGTCCTGCCCCGCCAGCGCCTCCTCGAGCCCCTGCTCGATGCGCTCCGGCGCCACCTGGTAGGTCGGGTCGACGCTGCGCCAACCCTGCCCCGGCTGCCAGTACTCGACCCAGGCGTGGGCATCGAACTGGTGGACCAGCAGGTAGTTGCCGGCCGGATTCAACTCGCCGCCCTGGTAGCCGGCCACCACTCGCGCCGGTATCCCCGCGGCGCGCAGGACGAAGGTCATCGCCCCGGCGTAGTGGGCGCAGAAGCCGCTGCGCGTCTCGAAGAGGAACGCATCCACGCCGTCGGCCCCGGTTGCCGGCGGTTTCAGCGTGTAGGCGAAGGGCTCCCGGTTGAACCGTCGCAGCAGTGCCTCGACCAGCGCCTGCGGTTGCCCGTGGGCCTGGCGCAGCGACTCGGCCAGGGCTCGCGCGCGCGGGTTGCCCTGGGCTGGCAACTGCAGGTTGCGCCAGCGCGTCCGCGGGTCGATGCCGGCTTCCCGCAGCGCCTGCGGCCAGGAACTGACGCGGTAGAACAGGCGCTGCTCCACCGGGCGCCGGCGCTGCAGGTGGAAATCGCTCATCAGCCGGGTGTCGGCCTGGTCGGTCTGGGCCACATCGAGGGCGAACAGCCAGGATTGCGAGCTGGGCTGCATGATCACCTCGTAGCGCAACTCCGGGCCACGCTTCTGCCACAGGCCGGCGCTGTCGCCGTCCCACTGCGGCCCCTGCGACCAGCGCCGGCCGTCGAAGCGCTCCAGGGTCAGGGCGCGCCAGTAGAGCTGCTCGCGCGGCGGCGGCGCGCCGTCGAAGCGGACCCGGAAGGCCAGTTCGGCGGAACGCCCGAGCTCGGCGATATCCCCCGGCGCCATGCTTTCCGAGAGACCGGTGACGCCCTTGTCGCTCGGCATCGGCAGCGACCACAACGGCCCCAGCCGCGGGAAGAACAGAAACAGCAGGAGCATCAGCGGCAGCGCCTGCAGCAGCAGGACGGCGGCCAGGCGCAGGGTCGGCCAGGGCCGCGCGGCGAATCCGCTCTGCTGCAGGCCGATCAGCGCCGCCAGCAGCGCGGTCAGCGGCAACAGGCTGTACAGCGCGGCGAGGAAGCCGTCGTCGAACAGGTAGCCGACCAGCACCGCGAAGAAGCCGAGGAACACCAGCACCAGGGCGTCGCGGCGGGTCTTCATTTCCACCAGCTTGAGGATGAACGCGGCGATCAGCAGCACCGCCCCGGCATCCAGCCCGACCAGGCTGCCGCGCGCCAGCCAGACCCCGGCTCCGGCGAGCAGCGCCAGGGCCAGCTTGACCCAGGTCCCCGGGTAGCCGGCGCGCATGCGGAAGATCTGCACGCGCCAGGCCGCGCAGCCCAGCCACATGGCGACGATCCACGCCGGCAGGTAGGCCAGGTGCGGCAGGATCACCAGCACCTGCGCCACCAGCAGCCAGACCAGCGCGACCCGCGGGATGGCGTTCACCGCGGCGTCCCGAACAGCGCCAGGGCGCGCAGGCAGGCCTCGCGCTGCGCCTCGCCGGTGGCCGGCGGCAGGCGCATCCCGGGCAACGACAGGCCGTAGGGTTGCTGCCGCGCGGACAACTCCAGGACCGCCTGGCACAGGCGTCCCAGGCGGCTCTCGACGTCGCCGCCGAGGCGCTCGAACTCCAGCCACAGGTCGTCGCCACCGAGCGCGGCGAAGTCTTTCACCAGCAGCCCCTGGCCACGGGAAAACGCCTTCCAGTGCAGGCGTCGCCGCGAATCCCCCGGCTGGTAGGCGCGCAGGCCCTGGTAATCTTCGACGCCGGCGTTCGCCAGGGCGCGCCCCTGCTGCTCGGCATCGCGCTCGCCGGGCGCCTGGAAGCGCTCGCCGGGCAGCGGCCGCGGATAGACCAGGGCCTGTTGCCGCAGGTCGACCCAGCTCCAGGCCACCAGCAGGCCGAGGGGAAAGCGGCTTTCCACCCGCAAGCGCGCCGGCCGCAGCCAGCCGCGGCGCTCGGCGGGATGGAACAGCAGGACTTCGCCGGCCGCGTCGCGCCCCAGGTCGCTGTACTCCAGGGGCCGCTCCGGCCAGCCGACGGCGATGGCCTGGCGCGCCCGCCGCGGGCTTTCCAGGCGCACCCGGAAACCGGCACGCTCGCCGACGAACACCGCCTCCGCGCCCAGCGCGGTGAGGCGCAGGCCGGCGAGATTGCGATAGGTATGGAGGATGGTCACCACGCCAAGCGACAGGAGCAGGAACGTCAGTCCATAGGCCAGGCTGTTCTGGTAGTTGATCGCCGCCAGCAGCATCACCAGCAGCGCCAGGCCGAAGGCGCCGCCCTGACGGGTCGGCAGGATGAAGATACGCCGCTGGTTCAGCTCGACGCTGCTCGCCGGCGGGATCCGCCGGTCCAGCCAGCGCTGCCAGCGTGCCCGGTTGCGCTGGCGCATCAGAGCGCCGGGACTTCGCGCAACAGCCACTGCACCAGCGCGCCGCCGCCATGGCCGGTGGGGTCGGCCTGGTCGCGCAGGCGGTGCCCGGCCACCGCCGGCAGCACCGCCTGGACGTCTTCCGGAATCACGTAGTCGCGTCCCGCCAGCAACGCCCAGGCACGCGCCGCGGCGAGCAGCGCCAGGCTGCCGCGCGGCGACAGGCCGAGGGCGAAGGCCGGCTGCGTGCGGGTCGCCTCGACCAGGCGCAGCACGTAGTCCACCAGCGCGTCGCTGGCACGGACCTTCGGCACTTCGGCCTGGAAAGCGGCCAGCGCCGCGTGGTCGAGCAGGGGCTCCAGGCGCGGCAGCAGATCGCGCCGGGCTTCGCCGAGCAGCAGCGAACGCTCCGCGGCGCGCCCGGGATAGCCCAGCGACAGGCGCATCAAGAAGCGGTCCAGCTGCGACTCCGGGAGAGAGAAGGTACCGCCCTGGCTGGCCGGGTTCTGCGTGGCGATGACGAAGAACGGCTCCGGCAGGGGCCGGGTCGCACCCTCGATGGTCACCTGGCCCTCTTCCATGGCCTCGAGCAGGGCGCTCTGGCTCTTCGGCGTGGCGCGGTTGATCTCGTCGGCGAGCACCAGCTCGGCGAAGATCGGCCCGGGATGGAAGACGAACTGCCCGCTGTCCTTGTCGAACACCGAAGTGCCGAGGATGTCGCCCGGCAGCAGGTCGGAGGTGAACTGGATGCGCTGGAAGCTGAGCCCGAGTACCCGCGCCAGGGCATGGCTGAGGGTGGTCTTGCCCATCCCCGGCAGATCCTCGATCAGCAGGTGACCGCGGGCCAGCAGGCAGGCCAGGGCCAGGCGTACCTGGTGGTCCTTGCCCAGCAGAATCTCGTCGACCGCCTTCAGACAGGCTTCCAGGGTGTTCAGCATCCCGACCTCGCGTTCCCGGGGAAAACAGCGATCCTACTGGCCTGGCGCCAGCGGGCAAGGCGCTTGCAATTTTTCCTCACGAAACTGTGAATCCGTGCCACCGGAAGTGGCCGGAGCGCCCATTACCAGCCTAGACGTTGGCGAGGACAGGCGGCCACCGGCGCTATCCACCACGCCGGGGCCGACGGGAGATGCGGGGAGCGCCTCAGCCCAGCTCGGCGACGATCGCCGCCAGCGCCTTGGCCGGGTCGGCGGCCTGGCTGATCGGACGACCGATCACCAGGTAGTCGGAACCGGCGTCCAGGGCCTGGCGCGGGGTGAGGATGCGCCGCTGGTCGTCCTGGGCGCTGCCGGCCGGGCGGATGCCCGGGGTCACCAGTTGCAGGCGCGGATGGGCGCCCTTCAGCGCCGGCGCTTCCTGGGCCGAGCAGACCAGGCCGTCCATGCCGGCTTTCTCCGCCAGCGCGGCGAGCCGCAGCACCTGCTCCTGCGGCTCGATGTCGAGGCCGATGCCGGCCAGGTCCTCGCGCTCCATGCTGGTCAGCACGGTGACCCCGATCAGCAGCGGCTTCGGCCCGTTGAACGCCTCCAGCGTCTCGCGGCAGGCGGCCATCATGCGCAGGCCGCCGGAGCAGTGCACGTTGACCATCCACACGCCCATCTCGGCGGCGGCCTTCACCGCCATCGCGGTGGTGTTCGGGATGTCATGGAATTTCAGGTCGAGGAATACCTCGAAGCCCTTGTCGCGCAGGATCTCGACGATGCCCGCGGCGCAGCTGGTGAAGAGTTCCTTGCCGACCTTCACCCGGCACAGTTTCGGATCCAGCTGATCGGCCAGCGCCAGGGCGGCCTCACGGGTGGGGAAATCCAGGGCGACGATGATGGGGGACTGGCAGGCGGACATGGGCTCTCTCGCGGCGAATCGAAAACGGCGCGCATTGTCGCAGAATCCGGGCGTTTGCCGTAGCCCGGATCGCGCCGCGGGGACGAACGTCGCCGGGACGCCTAGAGCCGCGCGCGGAGCAGCCGCTCCAGCCAGTCGACGAAGGCCTTGACCCGCCGCGACAGGTGCCGGCGGTGCGGATACAGGGCATAGACCGGCATCGCCTCGGCCCGCCATTGCGGCAGCACTTCGCGCAGTTCGCCGCGCTCGATGTGCTCGCGAACGTCGTAGGCGGGAATCTGGATCAGCCCGAGGCCGGACAGGCAACAGGCGATGTAGCTCTCCGCATTGTTCACCGTGACCCGGCTGCGCAGCACGCGGGTCACGCTGCGGCCGCCCTCGCGGTACTCCCAGGGCAGCACCCGGCCACTGGTGGGCGAGGCGTAGTTCACCGCCCAGTGCCCGTCGAGCTGCTCCGGCGCCTGCGGCACGCCATGTTGCGCCAGGTAGGCGGGACTGGCGCAGTTGATCAGCGCCATCTCGCCCAGGCGCCGCGCCACCAGGCTGCTGTTGCCCAGTTGGCCGACCCGCAGGGCGCAGTCGACGCCCTCCTGCACCAGGTCCACCGAGCGGTCGCTGGAGCCCAGCTCCAGCTCGATGTCCGGATGCTCGCGGAAGAACGCCGGCAACGCCGGTGCGATCAGCAGGCGCGCCACCCGGCTCGGCACGTCGACCTTGAGCCGGCCGCTGGCGCGGCTGCCGTCGCGAAACAGGCCTTCCAGCTCCTCCATGTCTTCCAGCAGATGGCGGCAGCGCTCCAGCACCGCGCTGCCGTCCTGGGTCAGCTGCACCTGGCGTGTGGTGCGGTGCAGCAGGCGGCTGCCGAGCTGTGCCTCGAGCTGCTGGACCGCCGCCGAGACCGTCGCACGCGGCATGTCCAGCAGGTCGGCGGCCTTGGTGAAACTGCCGGTTTCGGCGACGCGCAGGAACACCCGCATGCTGTCCAGACGATCCATGGGCGGGCCCTTCTCTCTATACGGGATGGCTGGACAGTCTATTCAGTCGGATCCCGTTTATCCAAGGAATCCTGACCAATAGCCTGGTAGCCCGCCTTGTCCCGGAGCCACCCATGCCCCACGCCCCGCTCGCCTCCGCTACCTCGAACACCAGCCCGTTATCGGAAGTCGCCGTTTTCTGGCGCGAGGCCGGCCCCAGCTTCTGGTTCGCCAAGGACCCCCGCTTCGACCGGCGCTTCCGCCTGCGCTTCGCCCAGGCCCATGAACTGGCCCGCGCCGAGCGCCTGCGGCCGGGCCACGCAGACGCCCAGGCACATCTCGGCCTGCTGGTGCTGCTCGACCAGTATCCGCGCAACGCCTTCCGCGGCACCCCGCGCATGTACGCCAGCGACGCCCTGGCCCGGCGCTGGGCGAACCGGGCGCTGGCAGCCGGCCTGGACCGGCAGGTCGAGGAAGCGTTGCGGCTGTTCTTCTACCTGCCGTTCGCCCACGCCGAGAACCTCGTCGACCAGGATCGCTCGGTGGCGCTGAATCGCGGCCTCGGCCAGCCGTACCTGGACCACGCCCGTGGGCACCGCGAGATCATCCGCCGCTTCGGCCGCTTCCCGCACCGCAACCCGATCCTCGGCCGCCCGTCCAGCGCCGCGGAACTGGCCTTCCTCGCCGCTGGCGGCTTCGCCGGCTGAGCCGGCGGGATCAGCGGCCGCCCCCGTCCGCCGGCAGGCCGCGATCCAGCAGGCGATCCAGCAGCCAGTTGGCCGCCGGACCCAACGGCCGCTGCCGCGACCAGACCACGTCCACCGCCTGGCTGCGCGGCCAGCCGGCCACCGGCAACTCCTGCAGCCGTCCGTTGGCATAGCCGCTGACCAGCCAGCGCGGCAGCTCCGCCCAGCCGAAGCCGTGGGTGGCCATCTCCAGCAGCAGCAGATAGTTGGGCGCCGACCAGCAGCGCCCGCCGCTGGACGGCAGGCCGTCGTTGATCGCCGCGCCGGTCTCGCTGTAGGTGTTCAGGCGCAGCAGGCGCCATTCGGAAAGATCGCGCTCGGTCACCCGGGAGAGCGTCGCCAGGGGATGGTCGACGGCGGCGAACAGGCCGAACTCGGCGCGCTCGGCCACCGCCGCCACGCCCAGTTCCGGCGGGTAGTGCGGCTGCGCCGCGAGCAGGCCAAGGGTGGCGCGGCCACGGCTGACCTGGGCGATCACGTCCTGGTCCTCGGCGATCAGGCATTCGAACTCCAGTTCCGGGTAGCGCGCGTCCAGCTCGGCCAGGCGCGCCTCGTAGCGCGCCGAATGATAGGTATCGGACAGCGCCAGGGTCACCCGTGGCTCCGAGCCGCCGGCGAGCAGCGCGGCAACCCGGCGCAGGCGGTCGGAGGCGCCGAGGACCTCCTCGACCCGTCCCAGCAGCGTGCGCCCGGCCTCGGTCAGACGCGGCTGGCGACCGCTGCGCTCGAACAGTTCCAGACCGAGATCGATCTCCAGCCGGGCGATCGCCTCGCTGACCGTCGACTGGCTCTTGCCAAGCTTGCGCGCCGCCGCGCTGAAGGAGCCGAGGGAGACGGCCTGGACGAACGCCTCGAGTGATTCGGGAGAAAGGTGCATATCGGTTTTTCCGATGGTATCCAACTTCACCCTATCCCAGACTCCGATGACAATACAGCCCGAACCGTAACGACGAACCCGGAGCGTTCGCCATGAGCCACACCCCCACCGCCCTGAACAAGACCCTCAAGGAGCGGATCTTCCATGCCCTGGCCTTCGAGGGCCTGGCCGTCCTGCTCACCGCGCCGGTGCTGTCGCTGGTGATGGACAAGCCGCTGGCGCACATGGGTGCGCTGACGCTGATGTTCTCCACCGTGGCGATGCTCTGGAACATGCTTTTCAACAGCCTGTTCGACCGCGCCCAGCGGCGCATGGGCTTCCAGCGCACCCTGCAGGTGCGGGCGCTGCACGCGGCGCTCTTCGAACTGGGCCTGATCGTGGTGCTGGTGCCGCTGGCCGCCTGGTGGCTGTCCATCGGACTGGTCGAGGCGTTCCTCCTCGACATGGGCCTGATCCTGTTCTTCCTGCCCTACACCATGGTCTTCAACTGGAGCTACGACGTGCTCCGCGCGCGCCTGGTGGAAAATCGCCAGGCCGGGGCCACCGGCTGCGACGCCGGCTGACGCGGCCTCAGGCGCTCAGGCGCTCGCGCAGCCGGCCGAGCATGCCGAGCAGGCTACCGACCCGCTCCTTCTCGCGCTCGTCGCGCGGCACCTCGGCCAGCCGGTCGACTTCCGGCAGGCCCTGCCCGCGCCACAGCAGGGCCTGCTCGGCGGCGGCCTTCAGGCCTTTCTCGAACAGCCCGCGGCGGATCGGCTTGGGCAGGTAGCGGAAGATCTGCGCCTGGTTGATCAGGTTCAGCAGGGCCTGGGTATCGCGGAACGGCGTGACCACCAGGCTGAGCAGGCGCGGATGGGCCTGGGCCAGCGACTTGAGCAGCGGTGCGGTGTCCTCGCCGGCCAACTTCAGGTCGCTGACCAGCACTTCCACCGGCTCGGTGTTCAGCCACACCAGCGCCTCGGCCAGGTTGCGCGCGCGCAGCAGGCGATGCCCGCCGGCATGGCAGAAGGCGCCGACGCAGGCCAGGGTCTCCGGATCCTCGTCGAGCAGCAGCACGCTCAGCGGCGCCGCCAGCGAGGCCACCGGCGCCGCCGGCGGGAGCGCCTGGCGGCTGGCGATCTCCGCCGCCTGGCGCAGGGTGAAGGCCATTTCCTGCGGATTCCAGGGCTTGGTCAGGTAGCGGAAGATGCCGCCGTCGTTGAGCGCGTCGACGGCGGCGTCGAGGTCGGAATAGCCGGTGAGAAGGATCCGCAGGGTATCCGGACAACGTTCCCGGGCCTGCGCCAGCAACTCGGCGCCACTCATCCGCGGCATGCGCTGGTCGCTGACCAGCACCTGTACCCGCTCGCTCTTCAGGCGTTCCAGCGCGCGCCAGGGGTCGCTCTCGGTCAGCACCTGGTAGTGGCGGCGGAACTGCATGGCCAGGCTACGCAGGATGCGCTCCTCATCATCGACGAAGAGGATGCGGACGGGGGATGGACTCATGTCAGGCGCTCCGTTGCAGTTCGCGGGCCTGCTCTCGCGGCAGGCTGATGAGGAAGCGGGTGCCGCGGCCCGGTTCGGAAGCCACGCGGATGCTCCCGCCGTGCTGCTGGATGATCTTGTAGCTGATCGACAGGCCGAGCCCGGTACCCTGCCCCACCGGCTTGGTGGTGAAGAACGGGTCGAAGATCCGGGCCAGGACTTCGGCCGGCATGCCCTTGCCGTTGTCCTGCACGGAGAGGTACACCTGGCGCTCGTCGGCCCAGCTCTTCAGCAGGATCCGGCCGAAACGCTCCATGGCCTGGGCGGCATTGGTCAGCAGGTTCAGCAGGACCTGGTTGATCTGCGACGGCGCGCAGGCGATCCGCGGCAACTCGCCCAGCTGGCTGCTGACCTCGGCCCGCTCCCTGATGCTGGCGCGGGCGATCAGCAGGGCGTTGCGCACGCAATCGTTGAGGTCGACCTCCTCGCTGAAGGCGCGGTCCAGGCGGGCGAAGTCCTTGAGCCCGGAGACCAGCTCGCCGATCTGGCCGAGACCGTAGCGGGTATCGGCGAACAGTTGCTGCAGGTCCTCGCGAACCTGCTCCACGGCTGCCTCGCGACGAGCCACGTCGGCCGCCTGCAGGGCCTGCGCCAGGCGCGTTTCGTCGCACTGCGGGTCGCCCAGGCAGTCGACCAGAGCCGCCTGGGCATCGGCCAGGCGCAGCAGCGGGTCGCTGAGTTCCTCCAACAGCGCCAGGTTGTTGCCGACATAGCCGAGAGGCGTGTTCAACTCATGGGCGACCCCGGCCACCATCTGCCCGAGCGATGCCATCTTTTCCGACTGCACCAGTTGCGCCTGGGACTCCTTGAGGTCCACCAGCGCCTTGCGCAGCACCCGGTTGCGCTGGGCGATGCGCGCCTCCATGGCCTTCAGCAGGTCGAGCACGGTGCCCAGGCCACGGTAGCGGCTCTCCTCGTCGATCAGGGCGAAGTCCTCGGTGATCGGGTATTGCAGGCGCCCGGTGACCTGCTGCGCAGCCTCTTCCAGGCTGGCGCCGAGGAATACGCTGAGGGGCGCCCGGTTCATCACCTCGCGCACCGGATGGCGGCCCCAGAGGTCGCGGCCGAAGCGCTGCATGAAGATGTCCTGGAGGGTGTAGCGGCTGACCAGGCCGAGCACCCGGCGTTCGTCGTCGACCACCGGCAGCGACAGGAAGGCGCGGTGCTCCGGCATCAGCAGGCGATCGGCGACATCGCTGATGCTCATCGCCGGGGTCAGCGGTTCCACCGGGCGCAACAGACGGGACAACGCGCTCGGAGACATCGGCAACCTCTCGACGGCAAGCCCGGACGGGGCAATGAAGGGATGGCCGCCAGTTAAGCAATGTCAGATTGCCAACATGTGACAGGCATCACGGCGCCTGGCCGCCATCCGCAACTTCGAGCGGGCAACGACAGTCTCAAGCACAAGGCGTGCGACCGGGAATTGCCTGACAGAACGGCAAACCCGGCGTATGGTGGACAGTCAAATCGATGAGGAAGACGCTATGCCCTGGTATGCCTGGTTGATCATCGTGCTCGCCCTGGGCTCCATCGTCGGCGGGCTCCTGCTGCTGCGCGACTCGGCGAAGAAGTTGCCGCTGAGCGAGGAACAGCTCAAGCGCATCCACGAACGCAACGCCGAGCTGGACGCGCAGGAAGCGAAGGATCGCTGAACCCGTCGGCTCCGGACGGGTCATTAGCTCCAGGTCCGGGGCCGTTCCCGTTTTTTCTGGCAGAAGGTCCGTTCCTTGCGCTTTTCCCAACCGCGGGTCGAAATGCCTTTAGAATCCCTCCTTTAAACGGGAGGTTGCATGCTTGGGCGTCTGATACCGCTTCTACCCATTCTCTTTCTGCTCGGTGGATTCTTCACCGGGCATATCGCGCTGCTGACGGCGATCATCGTCCTGCTCTACATCCTCTGGGTGACCTATGCCGAGCGCTGGTTGCCGACACTGCTGTGGTGGCCGGTCAGCCTTGCCGCCAGCGCCCTCATCGCGATCCACTACCTGCCCGGCTTCATTCCCCTGCGCCTGTTCCCCTGGGACCTGGCCAGCGCCAGCCCGCCGATCCAGATGATCTGGCTGCCCTGGGACAAGGCCCTGGTCGCGCTGACCCTGCTCGCCTGGTGGCTGCGCCGGCCGAAGCAACCGCTGGTGTCGCTGGACATCACTGCGCTGGCGTTCTGCCTGACCTTCTTCGTGGTGCCGCTGCTGTCGATCATGACCAATGCCGCGAGCTGGCAGCCGAAGTGGCCGGAGGCCTTCTGGTGGTGGCTGGTGCTGAACGTCGGAGTGGTCTCGCTGGCCGAGGAGGCCTTCTTCCGCGGCCTGTTGCAGAGCCAGCTGATCCGCTGGTTCGGCGCCTGGCCGGGGATCATCGTCGCGACCCTCGCCTACGCGGCGCTGCACCTGCTGGTCAACCCGGTGTACGCGCTGCTGGCCGGGATCGCCGGGCTGGGCTACGGCATGGTCCTGCATTTCAGCGGGCGGCTGTCGCTGGCGGTGCTGCTGCACGCCTCGATCAATACCCTGCACTTCCTCCTGCTGAGCTACCCGTTCCGCCTGATCTCCGAGTGATCAGGCGTCCTTGAGCACCAGCGCCAGGGCCTCCTCGGCAAGCTGGTCGAGCGTCATCGGGCCTTCCGGCCGGAACCAGGTGGTAGTCCAGGACAGCGCCCCGGTGAGGAAACGCCGCAGGATGAACGGATCGCCCTGGCAGTAGCCGGCCAGGCGCGCCTCCCCCAGCACCTCCAGCCACATCTGCTCGTAGATGTCGCGCAGGCCGAGGATGTACTCCTGGCCCTCGGCGGACAGCGAGCGCCACTCGTAGACCAGCACCGCCATCGCCTCGCCGGTGCCGCCCATGATCGATTGCAGCTCGCAGCGGATCAGTCCCAGCACGCGCTCGCGCAGGTCCTGCGCGTCAGCCAGGGCGGCGCGCATCAGCGCGGTGTTGTAGAGGATGGTTTCCTCCATCACCGAGCGGAGGATCTCGTCCTTGCTCTTGAAGTGATGGAAGATGCTGCCCGACTGGATACCCACCGCGCTGGCCAGGTCGCGCACCGTGGTGCGCTCGTAGCCCTTGCTGCGGAACAGGTGGGCGGCGGTCTGCAACAGCTTGCCGCGGGCGCTTTCCGGGTCGGTGAGCTGTCCGCTGGCCACCAGTTCGAGCATTACTTCCCGGGCTTTCTGATCATCCAACGCTGAATTCCCCTTTTTCCGGATCGTCGGCGGCTCGGTGCCGCTCGTCCGCGCGCCCGACCGCTCCGTATGCGCCGACCGGCCTTACGACGTTCCCGCAAGTGCTTGTCAGCATTCATGAAATGTATGCCTGGGAAGACGACCGAGCAAGCGCTTGGGTAACACCCGTGACTGGATTTGTTTCCAGCCCCTTCTCAACCAAGCGCTTGCTTGGTAATGTCGCCCCACACTTTCGCCGTCACGGGTCAAGAACAATGCAAAAGACCGTACGCATCGGCTGCGCCTCGGCCTTCTGGGGCGACACCTGTACCGCCGCCGCCCAACTGGTGCGCGGCGCGCCGCTGGACTACCTGGTGTTCGACTACCTGGCCGAGATCACCCTGTCGATCATGGCCGGGGCCCGCCTGAAACAGCCGGACGCCGGCTACGCCACCGACTTCGTCGAGGTCCTCGCGCCGCTGCTCGCAGAGATCGCCGGGAAGAACATCCGGGTGATCAGCAACGCCGGCGGAGTCAATCCACAGGCCTGCGCAGCCGCCCTCGCCGCGGCCTGCGAAAAGGCCGGGGTGCGGCTGAAGATCGCCGTGCTGCACGGCGACAACCTGCAACCACGCCAGGCCGAGCTGGCCAAGGCTGGCATCCGCGAGATGTTCAGCGACGCGCCGTTGCCGCCGATGTGCGTCTCGATCAACGCCTACCTCGGCGCGCCGGGCATCGTCGAGGCCCTGCGCCTGGGCGCGGATATCGTGATCACCGGCCGGGTGGTCGACAGCGCGGTGGTCAGCGCCGCCCTGGTCCATGAGTTCGGCTGGGCCTGGGACGACTATGACCGCCTGGCCCAGGCCGCCCTCGCCGGGCACATCGTCGAATGCGGCGCACAATGCACCGGCGGCAACTTCACCGACTGGGAGCAGGTGCCGGACTACGAGCACATCGGCTTCCCCATCGTCGAGGTCGAGGCCGACGGGCGTTTCGTGGTGACCAAGGCGCCGGGCACCGGCGGCCTGGTCAGCGAACTGAGCGTCGGCGAACAGATGCTCTACGAGATCGGCGACCCACGCGCCTACCTGCTGCCCGACGTGGTCTGCGACTTCACCGAGGTGCGCCTGCGCCAGGCCGGTCCCGACCGGGTCGCGGTGGAGGGTGCGCGCGGCCTGCCGCCCACTGACCGGTACAAGGTCAGCGCCACCTATCCGGACGGTTTCCGCTGCACCGCCAGTTGCCTGATCGCCGGCATCGACGCGGTGAAGAAGGCCGAGCGGGTCAGCCGGGCGATCATCGCCAGGACCGAGGAACTCTTCGCCGCACGCGGCTGGGAACCCTACCGCGAGGTCAGCATCGAGCTGCTCGGCAGCGAAGCCACCTACGGTCCCCACGGGCGGCGCCAGGACAGCCGCGAAGTGGTGGTCAAGCTGGCCGCGCGGCATCCGCGCAAGGAGGCCCTGGTGCTGTTTTCCCGCGAGATCGCCCAGGCCGCCACCGGGATGGCGCCGGGCCTGACCGGAATCGTCGGCGGCCGGCCGACGGTGTATCCGGTGATCCGCCTGTTCTCCTTCCTGATCGACAAGGCGCAATGCGCGTTGAGCGTGGAGATCGACGGCCGGCGCCATCCGCTGGAACTGCCGCGCCTCGAAGCCTTCGACCCGGCGCGATTGGCCGAGGCGCGCCAGCCACCGCGCCCGGACCAGCCCGCCAGCGCCAGCGTGGCGCTGGTGAAGCTGGCGGTGGCCCGCTCCGGCGACAAGGGCAACCACAGCAACATCGGGGTCATGGCGCGGCGCCCGGAGTACCTGCCGTGGATCGCCGAGGCGCTGGAGGAAGGCGCGGTGGTGGACTGGATGCAGCACGTGCTCGACCCGCAGACCGGCCGGGTCGGCCGCTGGTACCTGCCGGGCAGCCACAGCCTGAACTTCCTGCTGGAGAACGCCCTCGGCGGCGGCGGCGTCGCCAGCCTGCGCATCGACCCGCAGGGCAAGGCCTTCGCCCAGCAGTTGCTGGAGTTCCCGGTGGCGGTGCCGCAGGCGCTCGCCGACGCGCTGGAGACGCAGGGCAGGTAACGACAATCATGAACGGCGAATGCGGCGTGCCGCCGCATCCACCCACAGGTTTCATCGGAGTCACCAGAACAATGAGCTACGACTCGATCTTCCGGCCCGGCCTGTTCGCCGGCCAGACCATCATCGTCACCGGCGGCGGCAGCGGCATCGGCCGCTGCACCGCCCATGAGCTGGCGGCCCTCGGCGCCCACGTGGTGCTGGTCGGACGCAAGGCGGAAAAGCTGGAGAAGACCGCCGGCGAGATCGTCGAGGACGGCGGCAGCGTCAGCTGGCACGCCTGCGACATCCGCGAGGAGGACGCGGTGAAAGGCCTGGTGGCGAACATCCTGGCCGAACGCGGGAGCATCCACCACCTGGTCAACAACGCCGGCGGCCAGTATCCCTCGCCCCTCGCCTCGATCAGCCAGAAGGGCTTCGAGACCGTGGTCCGCACCAACCTGGTCGGCGGCTTCCTGGTCGCCCGCGAAGTGTTCAACCAGTCGATGAGCAAGACCGGCGGCAGCATCGTCAACATGCTCGCCGACATGTGGGGCGGCATGCCCGGCATGGGCCACTCCGGCGCCGCGCGCTCCGGCATGGAGAACTTCACCAGGACCGCCGCCGTCGAGTGGGGCCATGCCGGTGTGCGGGTCAACGCGGTGGCGCCGGGCTGGATCGCCTCCAGCGGCATGGATACCTACGAAGGCGCGTTCAAGGCGGTGATCCCGACCCTGCGCGAGCACGTACCGCTCAAGCGCATCGGCAGCGAGTCGGAAGTCGCCGCCGCCATCGTCTTCCTGCTCTCCCCCGGCGCGGCCTTCATCAGCGGCAACACGATCCGCATCGACGGCGCCGCCAGCCAGGGCAGCCGCGCCTTCCCGCTGGTCAAGGGCAAGCCGGGGCAGAGCCGCGCCTACAACGGCTTCCACCGCGCCTACCTGCCCGACGTGCTGAAGGACCAGGAGGACTGACATGCCCGCGATCCAGTCGCAACTCGACGTCAACGGCGAGGACTTCGCCCGCAATCGCCAGGCCATGCTCGCCGCCGTGGCCGGCTTCCGCGAGCTGGAGCGGAAGGTCCTGGACAAGGCCGCCGAGGCCCGGCCGAAGTTCGAGAAACGCGGCCAGCTGCTGCCGCGCGAACGCCTGGCGCTGCTGCTCGACCCTGGCGCGCCGTTCCTCGAACTGTCCTCGCTGGCCGGCTACAGGCTGCACGACGACAAGGACGGTACCCAGGCCGGTGGCGGGATCATCGCCGGGATCGGCTACATCGCCGGGGTGCGCTGCCTGGTCAGTGCCAGCAACAGCGCGATCAAGGGCGGCACCATCTCCCCGACCGGGCTGAAGAAGACCCTGCGCCTGCAGCAGATCGCCATGGAGAACAAGCTGCCGGTGGTGGCCCTCACCGAAAGCGGCGGCGCCAACCTCAACTACGCGGCGGAGATCTTCGTCGAAGGCGCGCGTGGCTTCGCCAACCAGGCGCGGCTCTCGGCCATGGGCATTCCCCAGGTCACCGTGGTGCACGGTTCCAGCACCGCCGGCGGCGCCTACCAGCCGGGGCTTTCCGACTACGTGGTGGTGGTGCGCGGCAAGGCCAAGATGTTCCTCGCCGGGCCACCGCTGCTCAAGGCCGCCACCGGCGAGATCGCCAGCGACGAGGAACTCGGCGGTGCCGAACTGCATGCCCAGGTCGCCGGCACCGCCGAGTACCTGGCGGAAAACGACGCCGACGGCGTGCGCCTGGCCCGCGAGATCATCGGCATGCTGCCATGGAACGCGCAACTGCCTGCGCGCCCGGCGCCCGCCTGGCGCGAACCGCTGTACCCGGTGGAGGAGCTGCTCGGGGTGGTCCCGGCCGACCCGAAGAAGCCCTACGACGTCCGCGAGATCGTCGCGCGCATCGCCGACGGCTCCGAGTTCCTCGACTTCAAGCACGAGTTCGACGGCCAGACCGTCTGCGGCCATCTGCGCATCGAGGGCCACGCCTGCGGCCTGATCGGCAACAACGGACCGATCACCCCGCAGGGCGCGGCCAAGGCGGCGCAGTTCATCCAGCTCTGCGAACAGAGCAATACGCCGCTGCTGTTCCTGCACAACACCACCGGCTTCATGGTCGGCACCGAGTCGGAGCGCCAGGGTGTGATCAAGCACGGCTCGAAGATGATCCAGGCGGTGGCCAACGCCCGCGTGCCCAAGCTGACCCTGGTGGTCGGCGGCTCCTATGGCGCCGGCAATTACGCGATGTGCGGCCGCGGCCTCGACCCGCGCTTCATCTTCGCCTGGCCGAACAGCCGCACCGCGGTGATGGGCGGCGCCCAGGCCGGCAAGGTGCTGCGCATCGTCACCGAGGAGAAGCACGCCAAGGAAGGCAAGGAAGCCGATCCGAAGATGCTCGACATGCTGGAAACCGTCACCGCGCAGAAGCTCGACAGCCAGTCCACCGCGCTGTACGGCACCGCCAGCCTGTGGGACGACGGCCTGGTCGACCCGCGCGACAGCCGCAGGCTGCTCGGCTACCTGCTGGATATCTGCGCGGAAGCCGAGGCGCGGCCGCTGAAGGGCAACAGCTTCGGCGTCGCGAGGTTCTGACTGAAACAACGGAGCCGGGGCGGCAGCTCCTCTGCCCCTCCCCCCTGAAGAGAGGGAGCCAAACAGACCCGGTATGAAACGAACCGCCCAGCCACTCCGGAACACCCCCTCTCACTCCACGGAGAGGGTTGGGGAGAGGGCCGGAGGTCGAATCAAGACAAGGCCCAGGAGGAAAGACAACCCATGATCTTCACCCAGGAACACGAAGAACTCCGCCGCACCGTCCGCAGCTTCGTCGAGCGGGAAATCAACCCCCACGTCGACCAGTGGGAAAAGGACGGCCGCTTCCCGATCCACGACATCTTCCGCAAGGCCGGCGAACTCGGCCTGCTGGGCATCTCCAAGCCGGAGAAGTTCGGCGGCATGGGCCTGGACTACAGCTACTCGATCGTCGCCGCCGAGGAGTTCGGCGGCATCACCTGCGGCGGCATCCCGATGGCCATCGGCGTGCAGACCGACATGTGCACCCCGGCCCTGGCCCGCTTCGGTTCCGACGAGTTGCGCGAGGAATTCCTCCGCCCGGCCATCGCCGGCGAGATGGTCGGCTGCATCGGCGTCTCCGAGGTCGGCGCCGGCTCCGACGTCGCCGGCCTGAAGACCACCGCGCGCAAGGATGGCGACGACTATGTGATCAACGGCAGCAAGATGTGGATCACCAACTCGCCGTCGGCCGACTTCATGTGCCTGCTGGCCAATACCTCCGACGACAAGCCGCACGTCAACAAGTCGTTGATCATCGTGCCGATGAACACCCCGGGCATTACCCTCAGCCCGCACCTGGACAAGCTCGGCATGCGCAGTTCGGAGACCGCCCAGGTGTTCTTCGATAACGTCCGCGTGCCGCAGCGCAACCGCATCGGCGCGGAAGGCGCCGGCTTCATGATGCAGATGCTGCAGTTCCAGGAAGAACGGCTGTTCGGCGCGGCCAACATGATCAAGGGCCTGGAGCACTGCATCGACGTCACCATCGAATACTGCAAGGAGCGCAGGACCTTCGGCCAGCCGCTGATCGACAACCAGGTCATCCACTTCCGCATGGCCGAGATGATGACCGAGGTCGAGGCGCTGCGCGCCCTGGTCTACCAGGCCACCGAGCTGTACGTGAAAGGCCGGGACGTGACCCGCCTGGCTTCGATGGCCAAGCTCAAGGCCGGCCGCCTCGGCCGCGAGGTCAGCGACGCCTGCCTGCAGTACTGGGGCGGCATGGGCTTCATGTGGGACAACCCGGTCTCCCGCGCCTATCGCGACACCCGCCTGGTGTCCATCGGCGGCGGTGCCGACGAGATCATGCTCGGCATCATCTGCAAGCTGATGGGCATCCTGCCGGGCAAGAAGAAAGGCTGACGTTCCAGGAGGAAACCGGCATGAGCCTGCCGCATTGCGAGACCCTGCTGCTGGAACCCGTCGAGGGCGTCCTGCGGATCACCCTGAACCGCCCGCAAAGCCGCAACGCCATGAGCCTGGCGATGGTCGGCGAACTGCGCGCGGTGCTCGCCGCCGTGCGCGACGACCGTAGCGTGCGAGCGCTGGTGCTGCGCGGCGCCGGCGGGCACTTCTGCGCCGGCGGCGACATCAAGGACATGGCCGGCGCCCGCGCCGCCGGGGCGGAAGCCTATCGCACGCTGAACCGCGCCTTCGGCAGCCTGCTGGAGGAAGCCCAGGCCGCGCCGCAGCTGCTGGTGGCGCTGGTGGAAGGCGCGGTGCTCGGCGGCGGTTTCGGCCTGGCCTGCGTGTCGGACGTGGCGATCGCCGCCGCCGATGCGCAGTTCGGCCTGCCGGAAACCAGCCTCGGCATTCTCCCGGCGCAGATCGCGCCTTTCGTGGTCCGCCGCATCGGCCTGACCCAGGCACGCCGCCTGGCCCTCACCGCCGCCCGCTTCGACGGCCGCGAAGCGCTGCGCCTGGGCCTGGTGCATTTCTGCGAGGCCGACGCCGATGCCCTCGAACAGCGCCTGGAGGAAACCCTCGAGCAACTGCGCCGCTGCGCGCCGAACGCCAACGCCGCCACCAAGGCCCTGCTGCTGGCCAGCGAAAGCGGCGAACTCGGCGCCCTGCTGGACGATGCGGCGCGCCAGTTCGCCGAAGCGGTGGGCGGCGCCGAAGGCAGCGAAGGCACCCTGGCCTTCGTACAGAAACGCAAGCCGGTCTGGGCCCAGTGAGCCACGACCGCGAAACAGGGCAACAGCCTCCAGGAGCCGAACGACATGCCCAGCTTCAACAAGATCCTCGTCGCCAACCGCGGTGAAATCGCCTGCCGGGTGCTGCGCACCGCCCATGAACTGGGCTACCGCAGCGTCGCCGTGTACAGCGAGGCGGACGCCGACGCCCGCCATGTGCAACTGGCCGACGAGGCCGTGTGCATCGGCCCGGCACCGGTGGCGCAGTCCTACCTGGACCTCGAGGCGATCCTCGACGCCGCCCGTCGCAGCGGCGCCGAGGCGATCCACCCCGGCTACGGCTTCCTCTCCGAGAACGCCGAGTTCGCCCGAGCCTGCGAAGCCGCCGGGATCGTCTTCATCGGCCCGGATGCGGAAGCCATCCACCTGATGGGCAGCAAGCGCCTGTCGAAGATCGCCATGCTCGCCGCCGGGGTGCCGTGCATCCCCGGCTACGAAGGCGCCGAACAGGACGACGCGACCCTGCGGCGCGAGGCCGAACGCATCGGCTACCCGCTGATGATCAAGGCCAGCGCCGGCGGCGGCGGCCGCGGCATGCGCCTGGTGGAGGAACCCGACCAACTGCTGGACCAGTTGCGCACCGCGCGCTCGGAAGCGCTGGGCGCCTTCGGCAGCGCCGAACTGATCCTGGAGAAAGCCGTGCTGCGCCCGCGCCACGTGGAGATCCAGGTGTTCGGCGACCGCCACGGCAACCTGCTCTACCTCGGCGAACGCGACTGCTCGGTGCAGCGCCGCCACCAGAAGGTCATCGAGGAAGCCCCCTGCCCGGTGCTCGATGCCGACCTGCGTCGCGCCATGGGCGAGGCGGCGGTGAAGGCCGCGGCCTCGGTCAACTACGTGGGCGCCGGCACCGTCGAGTTTCTTCTCGCCGAGGATGGCCGCTTCTACTTCCTGGAGATGAATACCCGCCTGCAGGTCGAACACCCGGTCACCGAACTGGTCACCGGCCAGGACCTGGTGGCCTGGCAGATCCGCGTCGCCGAGGGCCATCCGCTGCCGCTGCGGCAGGAGCAGGTGGAACTGCGCGGGCATGCCATCGAGGTCCGCCTCTACGCCGAGGACGCCGGTCGCGGCTTCCTGCCGCAGACCGGCACGGTGCTGCGCTGGGACCCGGAACTGCTGCCCGGCGTACGCATCGACCATGGCTTGGTCGAGGGGCAGGCGGTGACGCCCTTCTACGACCCGATGCTGGCCAAGCTGATCGCCTACGGGGCGACCCGCGACGAAGCCCGGCGCAAGCTGATTCGCGCGCTGGAGCGCTGCGTGCTGCTGGGGGTCGACGGCAACCAGCGGTTCCTCGCCAACCTCCTGGCGCATCCGGACTTCGCCGCCGGCGAGGCGACCACCGCCTTCATCGGCGAACGCTTCGCCGAAGACCCCAGCCTGCAACCGCACCAGCCGGGCGCCGAGGAACTGGCCCTGGCCGCCGCCCTGCTCTACCAGGCCGGCGCCGAGGCCAGTGCGCACCAGCCCGGCCTGGCCGGCTGGCGCAGCGCCGCCGGGGCGCCGTGGAAGATCGCCCTGAAGCATGCCGAGCAACGCCTGGAGATCGACCTGGAAGTCCTCGAAAGCGGTCGCCGGCCGCGACTGCTGGCACGCCTGGAACGACGCGAGATCGCCGTGCGCCTGCTCGACTGCGACGGGCGCTGGGCCAGCGCCGAACTCGACGGCATTCGCCGCCGCCACGCCTACCACCTGGACGGCGGGCGCCTCTGGCTGTACGGCCACGGCGGCAACCTCGAACTGCTCGATGTCACCCACGCCGGCGCCAACGCCCAGGCCGGCGCCAGCTCCGGCACGGTCAAGGCGCCGATGGACGGCGCCATCGTCGAGGTGCTGGTCGGCGAAGGCGAACGGGTCGGCAAGGGCCAACTGCTGCTAGTACTGGAGGCAATGAAGATGGAACACCCGCTGAAGGCCGGGGTCGACGGCGTGGTCCGCCGCGTCCAGGTCGGCCGTGGCGAGCAGGTGCGCAACCGGCAGGTGCTGGTCGAGGTGGAAACCGACGCCTGAGACAACCCGCCGCTCATCCGCAACGACGACGACAAGAAAACGGAGACGCCCATGTCACTGCACGGCAAGACCCTGTTCATCACCGGCGCCAGCCGCGGCATCGGCCGAGAGATAGCCCTGCGCGCCGCGCGCGACGGCGCCAACCTGGTGATCGCGGCGAAGAGCGCCGAACCGCATCCGAAGCTGGAAGGCACCATCTTCAGCGTCGCCGCCGAGGTCGAGGCCGCCGGTGGCCAGGCCCTGCCGCTGCAACTCGACGTGCGCGACGAACAGGCCGTGGCGGCGGCCATGGCCCGCGCCGCCGAACGTTTCGGCGGGATCGATGCGCTGGTCAACAACGCCGGGGCGATCCGCCTGGTCGGGGTGGAGAAGCTCGAACCCAGGCGCTTCGACCTGATGTACCAGATCAACACCCGCGCGGTGCTGGTCTGCAGCCAGGCTGCCCTGCCCTACCTGCGCGAAAGCGCCAACGGCCATATCCTCAGCCTCTCGCCGCCGATCAACCTGGCCGGCAAGTGGTTCGCCCAATACGGTCCCTATACGGTCACCAAGTACGGCATGAGCATGCTCACCCTGGGTATGCACGAGGAGTTCGGGAAGTACGCCATCAGCGTCAACGCGCTATGGCCGAAGACCATGATCGCCACCGCCGCCATCGAGTTCGAGCTGGGCAGCCGTGACGCCTTCCGCCGCGCACGCACCCCGGCGATCATGGCCGACGCCGCGCATGCCATTCTCACCAGCGAGGGGCGCAGCCTCAGCGGGCGCCTGCTGGTCGACGAGGAATTGCTGCGCGAACGCGGCCAGACCGATTTCGAGCAGTATCGCTACGACCCCGAGGGTGGCGCGCTGGTGCCCGACCTGTTCCTCGACTGAGGTCTCCGACGAAAGGCGCGCGGCGCTCTGCGGCGGGCTTCGGGGCTATTTGCCGAAGTGCCCCGGAGCGACCGCGCAACGGTCATAGCCGGGGCGGCGACTGCGGTCTAGAGTCGCGGGAGCGTCCCTACGCCCCGCACAACAACGACAAAGCGCGAGAGCCATGACCCACGCCGACCTGATCACCTTCAACCGTTTCGTTGCCCGCCTGCCCGCCACCTTCGGCCGCGTCCCGCGCATGCTGCGCGGCCTGTACTACACCGCGATTCGCAACCGCGAGAAGAGCCTGTCCCTGGGCTGGGCGCTGGAGCGCGCGGCACGCCTGTACCCGGACAACCCGGCGGTGCTCGACGGCCAGCGGCGAATCAGCTATGCCCTGTTCAACGGCTGGGCCAACCGCCTGGCGCGTGCCTTCAAGGCCGAGGGCGTAGGCCACGGCAGCGTGGTCGCGGTGATGCTGGAGAACCGCGTCGAGCTGCTGGCGATCCTCGCCGCGCTGGCCAAGCTCGGCGCCATCGGCGCGCTGGTCAACACCACCCAGCGCGGCAAGGTCCTGGTGCACAGCCTGAACCTGGTGAAGCCCGGTCACTTCGTGGTCGGCGAGGAACTGCGCGAAGTGTTCGAGGAAGTCCGCCAGGACGTGCTCGGCAACGCCGGCCACTGCTACTGGGTCGACGACGGCGATACCCTCGGCGATCCCGGCTCGCCGCCGATGGGCTGGCGCAACCTGATGCGCCTGGCCCAGGGACAGACCTCGGAAAACCTCGAGGATACCGGCAGGGTGCGGCTCAAGGATTCCTGCTTCTACATCTACACCTCCGGCACCACCGGCCTGCCGAAGGCTTCGATCATGAGCCACGGCAAGTGGATCAAGGCCTATGGCGGCTTCGGCCATTCCGGCCTGGGTCTTGGCCGCGACGACGTGCTCTACCTGACCCTGCCCTGCTACCACAACAACGCCGTGACCGTCTGCTGGAGCGCGGCGCTGGCCGGCGGCGCGGCCATGGCCCTGCGCCGCAAGTTCTCCGCCAGCGCTTTCTGGAAAGACGTACAGCACTACCGGGCGACCTGCTTCGGCTACATCGGCGAGCTCTGCCGCTACCTGCTGAACCAGCCGCCGTGCGCCGAGGAACGCGACAACAGCCTGACCTGCATGATCGGCAACGGCCTGCGCCCGTCGATCTGGGCCGAGTTCAAGCAACGCTTCGAGATCCAGCGGATCACCGAGTTCTACGCTTCCAGCGAAGGCAACATCGGCTTCACCAATGTGTTCAATTTCGACAATACCGTGGGTTTCTCCCCGGCCACCTACGCCATTGTCCGCTACGACCTGGAGAACGACCGCCCGGTACGCGACGCCAGGGGCTTCATGGAAAAGGTCGGCAAGGGCGAGGTCGGCCTGCTGATCAGCGAGATCAGCGCGAAGTGGCCGTTCGACGGCTACACCGACCCGGCCAAGAGCGAGGCGGTGATCCTCCGCGACGTGTTCAAGAAGGGCGACGCCTGGTTCAACACCGGCGACCTGATGCGCGACATCGGCTTCAAGCACACCCAGTTCGTCGACCGCCTCGGCGACACTTTCCGCTGGAAGGGCGAGAACGTATCCACCACCGAGGTGGAGAACGCCCTCGGCGCCTTCGACGGAGTCGAGGACGCGGTGGTCTACGGCGTGGAGATTCCCGGCACCAACGGTCGCTGCGGGATGGCCGCGCTACGCCTGGGCGATGGCATCGAGCTGGACCGCGACGCCCTCGCCGCGCACCTCGACCGCGAGCTGCCAGCCTATGCCGTGCCGGTGTTCCTGCGCCTGCTGCGCGAGGTCGAGACCACCGGTACCTTCAAGTACAAGAAGACCGACCTCAAGCGCGACGCCTACGACCCCTCCCGGGTGCAGGAGCCGCTGTTCGTCCGCCTGCCCGGCAGCGCCACCTACCAGCCGCTGGAGGCGGAGCTGTACCAGGCGTTGCAGGCGCAGCGCTATCGCTTCTGAGCGCCGGGGCGGCCTACTGGCGGAACTCGAACTGCAACTCGGCCCCTTCCAGGGGCCGTGATACGCCCAGTTCGCGGTCGCGATAGAGCAACTGGCCGTTGAGGCGGAAATCGCTGTCGTCCTTTTCCTCGAACATCGGCGGCAGCAGCGGCTTGGGCTTGTGCGTCTCGTCCGCCCCCGGCGGCGCCATCTTCTGCACCAGTTCCTTCGGCAGGCGCAGGTCCAGGCTGGCGCTCGGCAGCGGCTTGCGCACCTCGGGATCGAGACGGGTGTTGGAAGCGCGCTTCGCCGGCGCCGGCTTGTCCTTGGCGACCGCCTTGCTGGCCGGCTTCTGTGGCGCAGCCGCCGGCTTCGGCTTGGCCGGCGGCTTGGGCTCGGCGACCTGCCCAGCGCTCGGCGCGGCCTTCTTCGGAGCTGTTTCCGGCTCGACAGGCGCGGCAGGTGGCGGCTCCGGTGGTGGAGCCTGCACTGGCTGCACCGGAGCGCGCTGCTCCTGCAACGGTGCTTCCGGGGCTTTCTTTTCCGGCGCCTTGGAGCCGTCATCGCAGGCCGCCAGGAAGCAACCGGAAAGAACAACGACGCAAATTCGGCACAAAAGACGTTTCATAGTCACGCAGGTATGGCCAACTGCGGCAATGCTGACGGCAGACTGCAACCAAGGCAAGGGTTCGCTATCGTCATCCTGGCACTCCCTCCGTTGTTCGCACCATGCCTAACCTGCCATGGGCGGATAACCGCTTGATGTCAGCCCGCGATACCTCGCGACGGCGCGGGTCATGGCCGTCCTGGCTGTTTGCGGGCGCTCGCGGCCATCGTCGCGAGCCGTTCCAGGCGCTCCACCAGGTTCTCCCCGGGGAAACGCTTCTGCAGCTCGGCCAGCTGGGTCGCGGCCTGCTCCGCCTTGCCCTGCTCACGCAGGGCAAGGACGGCCCTGAGCGCCTCGTCGAGCACTTCCGGCTTCACCGCAACCGCCTTGCCCCTGGCCTGGGCAACGAAATCGCCGGCCAGCTCCGCCTGCACCTTCGCCTGCTGCGCGGCCTGGGCCGGCGGCCGGTCGGCCAGGGCAGCCGGAGCCGGCGGCGCGGCCTCGGCCATCAGCTGCGGCGCTTCCCCTGACGAAGCGTAGCTGGCCAGCAAGGCCGGGGGTTCCGCCATCTCGCCGGGTAGCGGAGCCGGCGCCGCCGGTGCGCGCATGACCCGCTTCGCGGCGCCGGCCCCGGCGACTCCGTCGCGCAGGGGCACATCGCTGAACGCCACTTCGGGACGAGCCTGGCGCTCGGCGTCGTCAAGCACGTCGTGGCTGACCAGCCCCAGCACCAGCGCCACGCCCAGCAGGCTGGCGAAAGCCGCCTGCCAGCGCGGCCTGCGGGTGGCCTCCAGCCAGCGCCGCCACCAGGACCGGGCGGGTTCGGCATGCGCCGCCTGGCGTCGCGCGGCGGCGAGGATCGCCTGGTCCAGCGCCGGCGCCGGCTGCTGCGGCGCGTGGGCGCGGAAATGCGCCAGCATCTGCTCTTCGGCGACGCTCGCGGAATGCTTCTGTGGGTTCATACCGCCACCTCCTCGGCCAGCAGCCGGCGCAGCTTCTGCACCGCGTAGCGGAACCGGCTCTTCACCGTCTCCAGCGGCGACTGGGTGAGCGTGGCGATCTCGGCCAGTTCCAGTTCGCCGTGGGCGCGCATCAGGAATACTTCGCGCTGCTCCTCGGGCAGGGTCTGCAGCGCGCTCTGCAAGCGCTCGCCGTCGCGGCTCAGGCTGAGCTGCTGCTCGGGGCCGGCGCCCTGGTCGGGTTGCGCGTGCAACTGTTCGTCGTAGCTGTCCTGCAACGGCTGGCGCTGGCCATGCTTGCGCCAGTGATCGATCAGGCGGTTGCGGGCGATCTGGTAGAGCCAGGTGCGGAAGCTCGCCCGGCCCTGCGGCTGGCTCTGGCTGCGGATCAGGCTGAGCCAGGTTTCCTGGTAGATCTCGTCGGCCAGCTCGGCCTGTCCGGCGAGACCGCAGAGAAATCGGTAGAGACCCTGCCGGTGGCGCTGGTAGAGCACCTCGAAGGCCGCGCTGTCGCCCTTGCGGTAACGTGCCAGCAGCGTTTCGTCGCTGCCGGCGGCGGCCGTGGCGCTGGTGGAGGCATGCATGCCGCTGGTCGACTCCTGTCCTGTATCAAAGGCGACCGAGAGCAGGCTCATCGGCCACATCCTTCGCGGCGCGCATCGGCGGCGCCGCGAAACGCCCGGACCGTCGCCAGAAGCGCGGCCGGAGCGGCTATCGGTAGACATTTTCCAGCACCGGACAGTTCGGCGAAAGCGCCGGTCCGGATGGAAGCCGGGAAAAACATCGAGACGACCTCGTCGTGCGGCGGAGATTATCCGCTGAGACGAAGCTGTCGAGGGATTCGGGTCAACCCTCGGGAAAATTCTTCGCGGGCTGCCGCGGGGCGCCCCTCAACCGAGGGAGCGCCTGGCGCTCAGGCGGCAATCAGGCCTTCCTGGCAAAGCTGTCCGGCGAGCATGCCGAGGGTCATGATCGCCCGCTCCGCCTCGCGGTTCCAGGGGATCCCGCAGGTCAGCCGCAGGCAGTTGTTGAACTGCTCGGTGTTGCTGAAGATCAGCCCCGGGGCGATGCTGATGCCCTGCTCCAGCGCCCGCACGTGCAGTTCCTTGGTGTTGACCTTGGCCGGCAGGCTGACCCAGAGGATGAAGCCGCCCTTGGGCCGGGTCATCTGCGTCCCTTCCGGGAAGTACTGCTGCACCGCCAGCTGGTAGGCGGTCATGTTCTTCCGGTACTCCTGGCGGATGTAGCGCAGGTGGCGGTCGTAGCCGCCGTTCTCCAGGTAGGCGGCGACGCCCATCTGGGTCACGGTACAGGCCGAGTGGGTGGTGAAGGTCTGCAGGCGGCGGATCTCCTCCTGGTAGCGTTCGGCGATGATCCAGCCGATGCGCACGCCAGGCGAGATGGTCTTGGAGAAGCTCGAGCAGTAGATTACCCGGCCGTCGCGGTCGTGGGACTTGAGCGAGCGCGCCTGGCCCTGGTCGAACATCAGCTCGCCGTAGATGTCGTCCTCGACCACGCCGATGTTGTGCTCGGCGGTCAGCTTGAGCAGTTGCTTCTGGCGATCCTCGGGAATCGTCCCGCCGAAGGGATTGCTCAGTCGCGCGGTCAGCACCAGCGCCTTGATCGACCACTGGTTGGCCGCCAGTTGCAGCGCCTCCAGGCTGATCCCGGTACGCGGGTCGCTGGGGATCTCGATGACCTTCAGGCCCAGCACGTCGGCCAGTTGCAGCAGGCCGTAGTAGCTCGGCGACTCGGTGGCGATCAGGTCGCCAGGACGGGTCAGTACCCGCAGGGCCATGTGGATGGCGTCCACGCAGCCGTGGGTGATGGTCACCTGCGACGGATCGACCACCACGCCGGCGTCGCGCATGCGGATCGCCACCTGCCGCCGCAGCGGCTCGAAACCGGGGCTGAACATGTAGCTGAACGCCCGCGGGCTCTGGAAGCGGGTGACCTTGGCCAGTTGCTGGTGCAAGGCGCGCACCGGCAGGTAGTCCACGTGCGGCACCGCCGCGCCGAGCGGGAACACCCCCTCGCGGCGGGACTCGGCGAGCACCTGGTTGATGATGCTGCTACGGGTGACCAGGCCGGGACGCTCGACCCGCGCGATGTCCGGGGTCGGCGCGGTCAGCGCCGGGGTGCGGTGGACATAGAAGCCGGACTGCGGACGGGCGCGGATCAGGCCCTGGTCCTCGAGGGTGGCGTAGGCCTGCAGCACGGTGGCGTGGCTGACGTTCAGCTGGGTGCTGAGCTTGCGCACCGACGGCACCCGCTCGCCCGGCTGGTAGACGCCACGGCGGATGTCCTCGGCCAACTGCTGGGCGATGCGTTGGTAGAGCAGCAGATTGGTCATGGCGGGAATTCCTCGGCGATTGAACCGAAACAGTAGCTCAATTCATGTAACTGCTCCAGAACAGTTGGACCGGAAACCCCGCCTACAGTCGCAAAACTGTACGGGTCGGTCGCGGGAACGATGGGTTGCCGCTGAAAAGAAAACCCGGGCGGTCGCCACCGGCCGGGCGCGGGCGGGAAGCGACCCCGCCAAGAGCCGCCTTGGGGAACGGCTTGGGGAAACCTCAGAAGCGCAAGGCGTCCGGCGCCACGCGCTCGCCGGTCGACGCTTGCCAGGCGAAGGGACTTGCCGCGAGGCCGAGGTCGCCGAACAGGCGGAAGTCCGGAAGCTCGGCGGGCTGGCGCGAGACCGGGGAAAAATCCTCGAGAGCCAGGCGGGTGACGAAGATCCGGGTCTCCACCTGCAGCGCCAGCAGGCTGACGCGTTCCGGCGTCGGGCAGTCCGCCTCGCCGCAGGACGCCGTAGAGGCGGCCAGCAGCAGCTCCTGGCGGCGGGCTTCGGGAACCGCGCGGAGTTCGGCGGCGAACGACGGCTGGCACAGGCTCAGCAGCAACGGCAGGATGAAACGGGTAAGGCGGAACGGGCGGCTCATGCGGACTCCTGGACGGCAGCGGGGAACTCCCGCGGGCTGTAAAGGATTGTTCCGCAACTGCCGGTCGAGATGTTTCGAACCCGGTCAGCAGAGTTCGTGAAGCCAGTTCAGCACGCCCAGGGCGATCAGCTCGGCATCGCTGTTGAGGCCGATCTTGACCATCGCGTTCTTCTTGTGGGTGCTGATGGTGGACACGCTGCGCATGGTCCGCTGCGCGATCTCGCTGACCGTGTCGCCCCGCGCCAGGCGACGGAGGATATCGATCTCGGTGGGGCTCAGCGGCTTGCCGGCGTGTCGTTGCGGCTGTAGGCCGGGGTCGAGGAAGGTCTGTCCGAGCGCCATGCATTCCAGCGCGCTCTGCAGGGTGTCCAGGGGGCTGCGCTTGCTGATGTAGGCCGAGGCGCCGCTGCGCAGCACCGCCTTGGCCAGCAGCGGCGCGCTGAATATCGAATAGACCATCACCTTCAGTTGCGGGCAACGCCGGGTCAGCCATTCCACCAGGTGGATGCCATCGCGGCTGCGCTGCCCGGGCAGGCCCAGCTCGGTGATCAGGATGCAGTCCGGCGGCAGCTCGGCCAACCGCGCCAGCAGGCTGTCGCTGTCGCCGACCACCGCCAGCACCTGGCGTCCGCACGCTTCGTCCAGGTAACGCTGCAGGGCCCACTGCATGACCGGGAGGGAGTCGGCGATCACCACGCCGGGCCGGGTTTCGTTCGAACTCATTGCGCCTCTCTACTCGTTATTACGAAATACAAGGTGCTTATGCTGCCCTGATTGGTGCTCGAACTATTTCGATCCCGATGATAACGCCGCTTTCCCGCGCCGCAGGGAGGAACAACCACCCGCGACGCCGCGGCAGACGAAAAAGCCCCGGTCCTCGCGGTACCGGGGCTTTCCCGAGCCGGGCATGGCTCAGCGCGGCGCGCTGAGCTGGCCCTTGTCGTTGGAGAAGACGATCTCCACCCGACGGTTCTGCGCCCGTCCGCGATTGGACGCGTTGTCGGTGACCGGGAAGGCCTCGCCATAGCCGGCCACCTGCATGCGCGCGGGATCCACGCCGAGATCGGCGAGCACGTCGGCCACCGCCTGGGCGCGCGCGCGGGACAGGTCGAGGTTGGCCTGCCGGTCGCCGACGCTGTCGGTGTAGCCTTCGATGCGGATCACCCGCCGCGGGTTGAGCTGGAGGAACTGCACCAGCTTCAGCGCGGTGCGGTTGGCCGCCGGCTTGAGCTCGGCGCGGTTGAAGTCGAACAGTACGTCGCCGAGGGTCAGCACCAGGCCACGCTCGGTTTCCTCGGTGCTGAGGCTGGCGATTTCCTCGCTCAGGCGCTGGCCCTGTTCCTGCACGCTGAGCAGCTTGGCTTCGCGCAGGGCCAGTTGCAGGCGCTCGCGCTCCAGTTGCAGGCGGACCAGGCGCTCCTGGTTGAGATTGAGCTGCGCATGCTGGCGGGCGATCTCGCTATAGCGCTGGCTCAGGTAGGCGTACTGGATCACGTCGCTACTGCTGCCCCAGTAGCTGGACAGGCGCTCGGCACGGGCCAGCGACTCGCCGGCGCGGATCACGTCCTTGGGCGCCGCGCGCAGCACATCGGAATCTTCCTTGACCTGGTCGAACTCGCTCTGCGCCTTGGCCAGCGACTGTTCGCTGAGCTTGTGGTCGGCGCAGCCGGCCAGCGCGGCGCAGGCCAGCAGGGTGGCGAGGAGCGTGGTTTTCCCCGGCATCAGTGGACCTCCCCCAGTTGCCTGCGCAGGCGCTTCAGGCTCTTGTCCAGCTCGCCGAGCTGGTCCTTGCTCTTCTGCGTCAGCACCTTGGACTCGGCGAGACGCGCGTCCAGCTCGGCCTGCTCGGCCAGCAGCCGGGCCTTCTTGTAGGATTCCGCGGTCAGCGCGATCTGCGCCGCGGCGTACTTGTCCTGGGCCAGCTTCAGCTCGGCCACGTCATCGGTGGCGCCGACCGCCTCGGCCTGCCTGAGGGCCTGCTCGGTCAGGCGCATCTGCTCCAGCGGAGCCGGGTCGTTGCTCGCACAACCGCTCAGGGTCAGCGCGGCGAGGCCTGCGGCCATCATCCATCGAATGCTCACAAGTCACTTTCCTGCGTTGTCGGACGGGCGCCGGAAGCCGGCAATTGCTGGGCTTTCCAGCGTTCGAGATTGTCCTGCAAGAGCGTTACGGGAACGCCGGCAGCCGACAATTCTGTCATCTTTTTCGCCAGTTGTCCGCGCAGCCACGGATCGTTGCAGGCGGAGTTGTGCGACAGCGCCAGGTACAGCCCCTCGCTGCTCAGCACCGGCTCCAGCGCCTGCAGGTCGTCGGCCATGCCCAGCGCCTCGACCTGGGCCTGCCCGGGCAGCGCCTGGTAGAGGAGGAACTCGCTGCGCTTGAGCATCAGGTCCTGCAGGCCCTGGGTCAGGCTCGGCACCGGTTTCAGGTCGAGGCTGGCCCTGGCGAAGCGGTCGAAGTCCTCGCCCAGGCTGCCGCCGGCCAGCACGCTGCCCTTGTGCCCGATCAGATCGTCGCGGCCGATGAACGGAAACACGGCGTCCCTGTTCACCCAGGCCACCCCGCTGGTCATCAGGAACGGCGGATGCACGTAGTCCATGCTGCCGAGCCGGGCCAGGGTCAGGTAGGCCCCGGCGAGCAGGTCGGCGCGACCGCTGGTCACCTCTTCCTGGGCCTTCTCCCAGGAGCCGCCGTAGAGCACGTCGATGCGCACCCCGAGTTCCTTGCCCAGGCGCTGCAACAGGTCGGCGTTGGCGCCGATCAGGCGCTGCGGGTCCTGCGGGTCGCGCCACAGGTAGGGTGGGTATTCCGGGTTGCCGGTGGCCACCAGGCGCTCGCAGGAGCCGGCCGCCGCGGCCAGCCCCGGAACGAACAGCGCCGCCAGCAGGATGCCGGCCAGGCGGCGCGGGGAACAGCGAAAGGACATGGATTCAGGCTCCGCGGTACAGGGATGCGCGCAGCAGTCTGCCACATTTCCGCGCGCGCTCCCGCCCCGCTATTGCGATGGGTACCAGCGCGGCGTGTAGACCCAGGCCTCGCCGTCGGCGCGGGGGAAGCTGCAGGTGGTGGACGAGCCGACGATCACCAGGGTGCGCATGTCCACCTGCTCTACGCGCAGTTCGCCCAGGGTGGTGCGCAGCAGGCGCTCGCCGGGCCGGCCGATGTCGCGGCCGAGCACCACCAAGGTCTGCGGCGCACGATGGCGGGCGACGATCTCCAGCGCCCGCCCCAGTTGCCAGGGCCGCGCGCGCGAGATCGGGTTGTAGAAAGCCATCGCCAGGTCGGCGGCGGCGGCCAGGTCGAGGCGCCGTTCGATCACCTCCCAGGGCTTGAGGTTGTCCGACAGCGACAGCAGGCAGAAATCGTGGCCCAGCGGCGCCCCGGCCCTGGCCGCGGTGGCCAGGGCCGCCGAGACGCCAGGGAAGATGCGCAGTTCGACCGCGTCCCAGGCCGGCTCGCCGGCGCCATGCAGGGCTTCCAGCACCGCGGCGGCCATGGCGAACACGCCGGGATCGCCAGACGACACCACCACCACCGCCCTGCCCGTCGCCGCCAGTTCGAAGGCGTGCCGGGCACGCTGCAGTTCTTCGCGGTTGTCGCTGCCGTGCAGCACCTGGCCGGCGCGGAACGGCCCGGCCATGTCGACATAGGTCTGGTAGCCGAGGATGTCCTCGGCCTCGTCCAGCGCCTGGCGCGCCGCCGGCACCATCAGCTCAGCGCAGCCGGGACCGAGGCCGATCACCGTGAGCCGGCCGCGGCACTGGCCGATGGCGTCCATCGCCAAGGGCGCGGCGGCCAGCGCCAGTCGGCCGCCGACCTGTTCGGCGGCGGGCAAGGCGCGACGCAGGCGCGCGGCGGGGTCGGCTTCGGCGAGGAAGCGCAGCGGCACGCCGAGCGCTTCGGCGGCGGCCCGCAGACGCGGATCGGCCATCCGCGCGCTGTCGGCCAGCAGCCCACCCAGCGCCGCCTCGGCCAGCCCGGCGGCGGCCAGCGCCTGGCGCACCGCGTCCGCCGCCGCGTCGGCGGGTTCGAGCGCCGCCAGCACGCAGCGCGGATGGATCAGCAGTTCCTCGGCGCGCGGCGCCCGGGCGGAAGGAGTCACGTGAATCGCCAGCGTCGCCGCCGGGTCGCGCGGCAAACGGGCCGCGTCGAGCCAGCCGGCGACGCCCTCGACGCGCACCGGCTGGCCGCCGAGCAAGTCGGCAACGAAGCGCTTGCCCTGCTCCAGGTCGGCCAGGACATAGCCGGCGGGCGGGTTGAGCACGCAGGTGCCGAAGCGCAGTTCGCCGCTGGTGGTGATCGCCGGCGCCACGTCCAGCGCCTCGCCGATCTCCCGCGCCAGCCGGTTGACCCCGGCCAGCCCGCCGAGCAGCGGCACCACCGCGCTGCCGTCCTCGGCAACGGCCAGCACCGGCGGCTCCGCGCCCTTGCGCTGCAACAACGGCGCCAGGCTGCGGATGACGATGCCGGCGGCGCACAGGGCGACGATCGGCCGGTCGGCGCCATACAGTTCGCGCAGGGTGTCGCCGAAGTCCGTATAGGAACGGTCGGCCTCGACCCGCCCGGCGAGCCCGTGGACCAGCGCCCCAGGGTAGCGCGCCTGGACCCGCCGCGCGGTGGCCAGCGCGCCCTGGCCGAGGATGACGATGGCTGGCGCCTGGAGAATCTCACTCACCGCCGGCTCCTCCCTGCCACTTGTCGCCGGGCACGACGATCAGCGAGAAATACGGCGAGGCCATCGGCTCCACCTGTTCCAGCGGCACGATCCGCTGGTTGGCCATGGTCGCCCGCTCGACGTACAGCGCGCGGCGCTCGAGGCCAAGCTCGACCAGCACGCGGCGGACCTTGTCGAAATTGCGTCCGAGCTTCATCACCACCGCCGCGTCGGCGTCCGCCAGGCGCCGGCGCAACTCCTCCTCCGGCAACACCCCGGAGAGCACCGAGAGACTCTGGTTGCGGTACACCAGCGGCGCGCCGAGCACCGCCGCGCCGCCGAGCATCGAGCAGACGCCCGGCACCACCTCGCTGTCGTAGCGCGCCGCCAGGCGGTCATGGAGATACATGTAGGAGCCGTAGAAGAACGGGTCGCCCTCGCAGATCACCGCGACGTCGCGGCCGGCGTCCAGGTGCACGGCCAGTTGCTCGGCGGCGGTGTCGTAGAAGTCGCTGATGATGGTCTCGTAGCACAACGGCGGTTCCAGCTTCTCGGTGGTCACCGGATAGACCAGCGGCAGCCGCAGCTGGGCCTCGTCCAGATGCGCCTCGATGATGCCGAAGGCGTTGCCTTTCTTGCCCCTGGCCACGAAGTAGCCGACCACGGGCGCCGCGCGCAGCAGGCGCAGGGCCTTGAGAGTGATCAGTTCGGGATCGCCGGGGCCGACGCCCAGGCCCAGCAGGCGGCCTTTGCCATGACTCATCATTCGCGCTCCGTGGCCAGGGCGTTCACCGCCGCCGCGGCCATGGCGCTGCCGCCACGCCGGCCACGGACGATCACGTAGGGCACGCCACGGCTGTCGGCGGCGAGCATCTCCTTGGACTCCGCGGCGCCGACGAAGCCGACCGGGAAGCCCAGGATCAATGCCGGCTTGGGCGCGCCGGCGTCGAGCATTTCCAGCAGGTAGAACAGCGCGGTGGGCGCGTTGCCGATCACCACCACGCTGCCCTCCAGGTGCTCGCGCCAATGTTCCAGGGCCACCGCCGAGCGGGTGTTGCCGCGTTCCACGGCAAGCGCCGCGACGTCCGGCTCGTTGAGGGTGCAGATCACCCGGTTGTCGGCGGGCAGCCGCGAGCGGGTCACGCCCTCGGCGACCATCCGCGCGTCGCAGAGGATCGCCGCGCCGGCGGCCAGCGCGGCGCGTCCGGCGGCGCCGGCGCCCGGCGAAAAGCGCAGGTCGTCGACCACGTCGACCATGCCGCAGGCGTGGATCACCCGCACCGCGAGCTTTTCCAGATCGGCCGGGATGCCGGCGAGGTTCGCTTCGGCGCGGATGGTGGCGAACGACTGGCGATAGATCGCCTGGCCATCGCGGATGTAGTCAATCATGCGGAATTTCCGGAGGTGGGCTGGGAAGGCAGAGCCGCCAGGTAGTCGGCGGCCGTGGCGAAAGTCAGGCGGCTGGCCAGCAACTGGCCGAATCCGGGGTGGCGCGGATCGCGCCGGTACAGGTCGTAGAAACCGCCGTCGCGCGCCAGCAGGGTCAGCGGCGCACGGTGGGCGGCGGCGCAGGACCGTTCGCAGCCGCACAGGTGCAGTTGCGCCAGGTCGCTGCGCGGACCGAGGCGTTCGGCCATTCGCAGGGCGTCGCCCTTGGTGTCGGCCAGGCCCCTGGCGCAGGCGCTGGAACCGCTGCAGGCGATCAGCCGCGCCAACGGCGCGTCGGGCTCGCTCACCAGGCCGAGCCGGCGCAGGCCATGCAGCGCCTGGTCGGCCTCGGCGCGGGGCAGGTTCGGCAGCAGCACACCCTGCCAGGGCGTCAGGTGCAGGCTGCCGTCGCCGTGGCGTTCGACCAGTTCGGCGAGGCCTTCCAGGCCGGCAGCGTCGAGCCGGCCGAGCGGAGCCACCGCGCCGACCATCGCCAGGCCCGGCTGGCGTTGCGGCTGGACGCCGAGATGACTCCACGGACGCCCCGGCGAACGCCGCCAGGCCGCCACCCGCTCGTCGCGGCACAGGGGGAACTCCAGGCGCGCCTGCAAGGCCTCCAGCAAGGGCTCCCCGGCCAGGTCCTGCACCAGATGGCGCATCCGCGTCTGGTGCGGCTGGGCGCGCTCGAGGAACAGGTCGAGCAGCGCCAGCACCAGGGCCTCGCCGCGTTCAGCCGGCAACGCCGCCAGGGGCCGGTCGTGGGCCGGACAGCCGGCGAGGCCGAAGACCAGCGTCGCGGTCGACGCGCCGGGCATCGGCGAGAGCCAGATGTCATGGGGATGTTCGAGCATCGCCAGGTCTTCGCCGCCGTCCAGCTGGATGGCGAACTTGGCCGACAGAGCGTGGTAGCGGCTGTCCGCCTGGAGCCGCAGCAACAGCCGCGCGGCCAGCGGGCGTACATCCAGCGACAGGTGCGGATCGAGCCCGGCGGCCGGGCTGAGCATCAGGTTGCGCACGTCGTCGGCGCCGGCCAGGGCGCCATGCCGGGGACCGAGGCCGGCGTCCAGCAGGCGGCGGACAAGCCGCTCTTCCTCGCCGCGCCGCACGCCGCGCAGTTGCAGGTTGGACCGATTGGTCGCCTCGATCACGCCGCTGGCGCAATCCCGCGCCGCGGCCGCCACGGCGCGCGCCTGGACGGCCTCCAGGCGGCCGGCGTCGAGCTTGATGCGACAGATGCCGCCGTCCAGCGCCTGGACGATGCGCAGCAGGCCCGGACAGGGCGACGGACGGGGTACGGGCAGGGGCACCGGGGTCTGGTCGTCGTTCAAAACGCTACTCGAATCGGCGTCGCGGCGACCGCACCGCTGTCCCCAGGGACAGACCACGGCATCGGTACACCCCGCCCGATGTTGGCACTCGCGACTGGTTTCGGCGGCAGGTCTCCTGGCTCGCAGCTCGGCATTCCGCCCACGGGCGGAACCTCCGCTTCGCGCCGCCTTCCCGGAAACCCAGTGGCGAATGGCGCGAAGACACGCTGCATACAGTTGCGGGGGCAGCCACGGCTGGCTCCAGGCTTTCGGCAAGCCCCGGAACTCCGTATTCCCTCTTCGGCCCTCGATGGCCCCCCGCACGTTATCGCGAAAGGGCCGGGCACCGACGAACGCGCTATTATGCCGCCCAGCCCGGGACAGGGAAAACCCATTCCGTCCGGAAACCGTCGCGGGCCCTTCACAGACGCATTTCAGGAGAACCCGCACCGTGTCATCGGCAGACTCGACGCCGCCCTGGCTGACCCTGGTGGGCATCGGCGAGGACGGTTATCCCGGCCTCGGCAAGCAGGCCCGGCGCGCCCTGCTGCAGGCCAGCCGGATCGTCGGCGCGGCGCGCCAGCTGGACCTGCTGCCGCCGTGCATCGGCGGTGCGCGCGAGACCTGGCCGAGCCCGTTCAGCCTGGAACCGCTGCTGGCCCGGCGCGGCCAGCCGACCTGCGTGCTGGCCAGCGGCGACCCGATGCTGTTCGGCGTCGGCGCCAGCCTGGCCCGGCAGGTACCGGCCAAGGAGCTGCGGGTGCTGCCGGCGCCCTCCTCGCTGTCGCTGGCCGCCGCGCGCCTCGGCTGGGCCCTCCAGGAAGTCGCCTGCGTGTCGCTGGTGGCGCGGCCGCTGGCCGCGCTGCAGGCGCAGGTCCACGACGGCCGGCGCCTGCTGGTCCTCAGCAACGACGGCGACAGCCCCGCCGCCATCGCCCGGCTGTTGAACGCCCGCGGCTTCGGTGCCAGTCGCCTGAGCGTGCTGGAACACCTCGGCGGGCCGCTCGAACGCCGTCTCGACGGCCTCGCCGGCGACTGGTCGCTGCCGCGCGCCGCCGACCTCAACCTGGTGGCGGTGGAATGCCGCGCCGGCGCCGGCGCCGTGCGCCTGCCGCTGACCCCGGGCCTGGCCGACGAGGCCTATCGCCACGACGGCCAGCTGACCAAGCGCGACGTCCGCGCCGTGACCCTGGCGCGCCTGGCGCCCTGTCCCGGCGAACTGCTCTGGGACGTCGGCGCCGGCTGCGGCTCCATCGGCATCGAGTGGATGCGCGCGCATCCCGGCTGCCGGGCGATCGCCGTCGAGGCCAACGAAGAACGCCAGGATCACATCCGCCACAACCGCGACGCCCTCGGCGTGCCGACCCTGCACCTGGTCGCCGGCAGCGCCCCGGAAGCGCTGCTGGAGCTGCCGGCCCCCGACGCCATCTTCATCGGCGGCGGCGTCACCGCCGAGGGCGTCCTGGAAACCTGCTGGGAGCGCCTGCGCCCCGGCGGCCGGCTGCTGGCCAACGCGGTCACCCTGCAGAGCGAACGGGTGCTGCTCGACTGGCAGCAGCGCCTGGGCGGCGAACTGACCCGCATCGGCGTCGCCCACGCGCGTCCCCTGGGCGGTTTCGACACCTGGCGCCAGGCGCTGCCGATCACCCTGCTGGAACTGCGCAAGCCGCTGACCCGGGACGCCCGCCGCGATGCGTGAGGAAACCCCGGAGCAGCCCGCGCCGCTGCGCAGCGGCTACACCACCGGCAGCTGCGCCACCGCCACCAGCCTGGCGGCGGCGCGCCTGCTGCTGGGCGGCACGACCAGCGACGCGGTGCGGATCGTCCTGCCCAAGGGCCAGCAGGTGCCGATGCGCCTGGAATTCTGCCGCGCCTGGGAGAACGGCGCGGAAGCCGGCACCCTCAAGGATGCCGGCGACGATCCCGACGTCACCCACGGTGCCCTGGTGTTCGCCCGGGTGCGCCTGAGCGCCGCGCCCGGCGTGCGCTTCCACGCCGGTCCCGGGGTCGGTACGGTGACCCGCCCGGGGCTGACCCTGGCGGTGGGCGAGCCGGCGATCAACCCGGTGCCGCGTCAGATGATGGAGCGTCACCTCACCCAGTTGGCCGCCGAACATGGCTACACCGGCGGCTTCGAGGTAACGATCGGCATCGAGGGTGGCGAGGCGCTGGCGCTGAAGACCATGAACCCGCGCCTGGGCATCCTCGGCGGGTTGTCGATCCTCGGTACCAGCGGCATCGTCCGGCCTTTCTCCTGCTCGGCCTACATCGCCTCGATCCACCAGGGCATCGACGTCGCCCGCGCCAATGGCGTGCGCCACATCGCCGCCTGCACCGGCAACGCCAGCGAGGACGCCATGCGTCGCCGCTACGCGCTGCCGGAGATAGCCCTGATCGAGATGGGCGACTTCGCCGGCGCGGTGCTCAAGCACCTGCGCAAGGCGCCGGTGGAAAAGCTCAGCCTGTGCGGCGGCTTCGGCAAGATCAGCAAGCTCGCCGGCGGCCACCTCGACCTGCATAGCCGCCATTCCAGCATCGACCTGCCGCAACTGGCCGGCTGGGCCGCCGCGCTCGGCGCCAGCGCCGCCCTGCAGCAGAGCATGCGCGCCGCCAACACCAGCCAGCAGGCGCTGGCCCAGGCGCACGCCGAGGGCGTGGCCCTGGGCGACGCGGTCTGCGCCCACGCCCTGCGCTTCGCCCGCGGCATCGTGCCGGCCGAGGTGGCGCTGGAAGTCTTCGCCATCGATCGCCAGGGCAACCTGGTCGGCCAGGCCGGCGAGGAGCGATCGTGAAGCGCCTGCTGCTGCTCGGCGGGATCGGCGAGGCCCTGGCCCTCGCCCGTCGGCTCGGCCCCAGGCACCTCTACAGCCTCGCCGGATTGGGCAAGGTGCCCGACGACCTGGCCTGCCCGGTGCGGGTCGGCGGCTACGGTGGTGCCGAAGGATTGGCGGCGTTCATCGGCGAAGAGGGTTTCGACCTGCTGGTGGACGCCACCCACCCCTACGCGGCGCGGATCAGCCGGAACGCCGTGCGCGCCGCGCGACTGGCCGGAGTGCCGTGCTGGGCGCTGCGCCGGCCCGGCTGGCAGGCCGGTCCCGGCGACGACTGGCGCGAGGTGGCCGACTGGGACGGACTGGTCGAGGCCCTCGCCCCCTTCTCCCGGCCGCTGTTCACCCTCGGTCGCGAACCGCTGCAGCACCTCGGGCGGATCCCGCCCCACCAGCACTGGACCGTACGCTGCCTGCACGGCCAGCCGGCCGGTCCGCGCGCCGAGGTGATCGGCGCACGCGGCCCGTTCAGCCTGGACGGCGAGCGGGCACTGTTCGAACGCCTGGGCTGCGACGTGCTGGTGAGCAAGAACAGCGGCAGCCAGGCCACCGAGCCGAAGCTCCAGGTGGCGCGGGAAATGCGCCTGCCGGTGCTGGTCCTGGCGCGTCCGGCGCTGCCGCCGGCGGACCGCGAGTTCGCCGACGGCGAGGCGCTGCTGGCGGCGATCCGCGAATGGGAAAGTGCCTGAAGCGAACGCTCATCCGCCCCGAGCTGCCCCGTCCCCGTCTCCGACGCCGCCCACGCCGCGCTGAGATGTTCGTAGAGGAGGGTCGCGCCAACCAGGATCGGCCCTACCCCGCCGACGATCTCCGCACGCGTGCCAGTCACCGCGCCGAGTGCCCGGCCGAGCATCAGGACCCCGCGGCCCGGCTTCGGCGCAGGAATGTCGTTGGTCTCACCAGTCCGGATGGAGACGCTGGCCATGGCGGTTGCCAAGAATGTTGACCAGCGCGTCGGCGGCGGGCTACTCCCCAGGGAAGGTCGGCAACCTGGCAGACATGAAAATTATGCGATGGAGGATGGACTGCGCCGCCACGCAGGCGGTGGCGAAGAAAAGTCTGCACAGGTGAATTGTTATAGTATAACATTCTATCCAATCCAGATCGTTCAAGGCTTGACTGGAAAGGGTGCGGATGTTCCCATCCGCCCCGTTCCAGGTGCTCCCTGCCGCCGCGCAGGGAGTGAAACGGGAAGCCGGTGCGTCACTTCGGTGACCAGTCCGGCGCTGCCCCCGCAACGGTAAGCGAGCGAGATCCTCATCAGGCCACTGTGCTCCGGCATGGGAAGGCGAGGATCTCACGACCCTCGCAAGCCCGGAGACCGGCCTGCAACGCCCTGTTGGCACACCCGCGGTGGGCGGGAGCGAGCCGGTTGTTCGAGGCGCTGTCGCGCCTGCGATTTCCCGCGCGTTCCGTCCTGCCCGGTCATGAGATGGAACGCCCATGCCCCGCTTCAGCCGTTTGCGCACCGAGCCTTTCGCCCTCGGCCTGTCCACCAGCCTGCTGCTGGTGCCGCCCGCCCTCGCCGAAACCGAAGAAGCCGCCCTCGCCCTGCCCAGCCAGTGGGTCAGCGCCCGCCAGGATCCCGCCGAAGCCGACCACATCGACCTCGCCACCCCGGTCGACGCCGGTTCGCGCCTGGGCCTCAGCGCCCTGGACACCCCGGCCAGCACCAGCAGCATCAGCGGCGCGGAAGTCCGCGGGCGCAACAACCCCAGCGTCCAGGCCGCCGTCACCCGCAGCCCCGGTATCAGCTTCATCGGCACCCCCGGCGACGGCGGCACCGGCCTCTCGGCGCGCGGCTTCAGCGGCCATGCGTCGGTGATGCAACTGTTCGACGGCACGCGCCTGTACACCGGCATGGGCACGGTGAACTTCCCCAGCGATCCGTGGATGGTCGAGCGCATCGACGTGATCCGCGGCCCGGCCTCGGTGCTGTACGGCGAAGGCGCCACCGGCGCGGTGATCAACGTGGTGCCGAAGAAGCCTTTCGCCGGCGAGATCCGCAACCACCTGCGCCTTGGCTACGGTTCCTACGACAACCGCCAGTTGGCCCTGGACAGCGGCGGCTCGCTGACCGACAGCCTCAGCTACCGGCTCAACCTGAACCAGCAGCAGAGCCACGGCTGGATCGACCGTGGCGACTCGCGCAACCTGGGCATCAGCGCGGCGCTGCGCTGGCAGGCCAGCGACGATCTGGCCTTCACCCTCGCCCACGACTATGGCGACCAGGAGCCGATGAACGACTTCGGCACCCCGCTGGTCGGCGGCAAGTACCACAAGCGCCTGCGCGAGAAGAACTACAACGTGCGCAACGACGTGCAGCGCTACAACGACCAGTGGACCCGCCTGACCACCGACTGGAGCCTTTCCGACAGCGTCAGCGCGAGCAACCAGCTGTACTACATCAAGGCCCGCCGCCACTGGCGCAACGCCGAAACCTACGAATGGGACGTCCCGCGCGAAGAGCTGTTGCGCAAGGACTACCTGCGCATCAGCCACGAGCAGGAGCAGATCGGCGACCGCCAGACCTTCGCCTTCCAGCACGCCCTGTTCGGCCTCGACAGCCGCACCCTGATCGGCGCCGAGTACAACCGCATCCGCTTCCGCCTGACCAACAACGCGCCATACGAGGACGTTGTCGACGGCGGCGAAAGCATCGACCCCTGGCATCCCGCGCCCGGCTACTTCGAAAGCCGCTCGCCCTACCGGCCGCACTCGCGCAGCCAGACCCGCACCTTCGCCCTGTTCGCCGAGAACCGCCTGCAGCTCAACGAGCGCCTGTCGCTGGTGACCGGGGTGCGCCGCGACCAGAACCATATCGAGCGCGCCGACCTGCGCGACGGCAGCCACAGCGACCGCAGCCTGCAGGGCGGCAACTGGCGCGCCGGGCTGGTCTTCGCGCTGACCCCGGAACTGTCGCTGTACGGCCAGTACTCCACCAGCGAGGACGGCGTGAGCAACCTGATCACCCTCAGCCCGACCCAGCAGCAGATGGACCTGACCCACTCGAAGCAGACCGAGGTCGGCCTCAAGCAGCTGTTCCCGGAAGGTCGCGGCGAATGGGCCCTGGCCGCCTACCATATCGTCAAGAAGAAGCTGCTCAGCGCCAGCCCGCTGCCGCCGCACGACGCGCAGCAGGTCGGCCAGCAGAGTTCGGACGGCCTGGAGGCCAGCCTGGAGCTGAACCTGGCCCAGGACTGGCGGCTGTCGGCGAACGCCGCGCTGGTGCGTGCCGAATACGACGACTTCGACGAATCGGTCGGCGGGCAGACCTACTCGCGCAACGGCAACCGCCCCAAGAACGTGCCACGGCGCACCGCCAACCTCTGGCTGGACAAGTCCTTCGCCGATACCCTGCGCGTCGGCGCCGGGCTGCGCTACGTCGACCGGCGCTACGCCGACGCCGCCAACCAGGCCAGCCTGCCCGGCTACACGGTGGTCGACGCCAACCTGGGCTGGCGGGTACGGCCGGACCTGACCCTCGGCCTCGAGCTGTACAACCTGTTCGACCGCCAGTACGCCCTGGCTGACAACAACAACGGCCAGCAATGGATCATGGGCCAGCCGCGCTCGTTCAACGTCACCGCCGACTTCAGTTTCTGAAGCCGGCGCCGCGGCAATCGTCTCTGCTGAACCACCGGACCTGCGAGTAGCCATGTCGTCCCTTCACCTCGATGCCCTGCACTGGTCGCCCGACGCCTCCACCGAGCTGCTGCGCGGCGTGCACCTGGAAGTCCCGGCCGGCAGTTTCGTCGGCCTGATCGGCCCCAACGGCAGCGGCAAGACCAGCCTGCTGCGCTGCGCCTTCCGCTATGCGCGACCGCAGCGCGGCCGGGTGGTGCTCGACGGCGACGACCTCTGGCGCCAACCGCCGCGCTGGGCCGCCCGGCGCATCGCGGTGGTGTTGCAGGAATTCCCCGAGGACTTCGGCCTCGCCGTCGACGACGTGGTCGCCATGGGCCGCACGCCGCACCAGGGCCTGTTCGACGGCCACGGCGCGGACGACCGTCGGCGAGTCGAGCGAGCACTGCTCGCGGTCGGTCTCGAAGGGCGCGCCGCGAGCCCCTTCGCCAGCCTCTCCGGTGGCGAGAAGCAGCGCACCCTGCTGGCCCGCGCGCTGGTCCAGGAGCCGCGCCTGCTGATCCTCGACGAACCGACCAACCACCTCGACCCGCGCTACCAGCTGGAACTCCTGCGCCTGCTGCGCGGCCTCGGCCTGAGTACCCTGGCGAGCTTCCACGATCTCAACCTGGCGGCGGCCTTCTGCGATCGCCTCTACGTGCTCGACGGCGGCCGCATCGTCGCCCAGGGTACGCCGGCCGAGGTGCTCGACGCCGACCTGCTGTGGCGGGTGTTCGGCGTCCGCGCCCTGGTCGACCGCCATCCCCTTGCCGACCACCCGCGCCTGACCTGGATTACCCAAGCATGAAGCACGCACTCCTGCGCCACCTGCTGCCGGGCGTCCTGCTCGCCTGCGCCGATGCCGCCCTGGCCGACCACTATCCGCTCAGCGTGCGCAGTTGCGAGCGCGAGGTGACTTTCGAGCGGGCGCCGTCGCGCGCGGTCAGCCACGACATCAACCTCACCGAGATGATGGTCGCCCTCGGCCTGCAGACGCGCATGGTCGGCTATACCGGCATCAGCGGCTGGTGGAAGAATGCCGATCCCGGACTGATCGCCGCGCTCAAGCCGCTGCCCGAGCTGGTGGCGCGCTACCCCACGGCGGAAACCCTGCTCGATGTCGACGCCGACTTCTTCTTCGCCGGCTGGGGCTACGGCATGCGCGTCGGCGGCGACCTCACCCCGGCCAGCCTGGAGCCGCTGGGGGTGAAGGTCTACGAGCTGAGCGAATCCTGCGCGCAGATCGGCGAGCCGCGCCGCGCCAGCCTCGACGAGCTGTACCGCGACCTGCGCAACCTGGGGCGGATCTTCGACGTCGAACCGCGCGCCGAGCGCCTGATCGCCAGCCTCCAGGCACGCATCGAGCGCGCCCGCGCCGGCATCCCGGCGAACGCCGAGGCGCCGCGGGTATTCCTCTACGACAGCGGCGAGGACCGCCCCTTCACCTCTGGCCGCCTGGGCATGCCGCAGGCGCTGATCGAGGCCGCCGGCGGTCGCAGCGTGACCGACGACGTGGCGGCCAGTTGGACCCAGGTCAACTGGGAAAGCGTGGTCGCCCGCGATCCGCAGGTGATCGTCATCGTCGACTACGGCGAGACCAGCGCCGCGCAGAAGCAGCGCTTCCTCGAAGACAACCCGGCGCTGCGCAGCCTGACCGCGATCCGCGAGCGACGCTTCATCGTCCTGCCCTATAACCAGGCCACGCCGGGCATCGGCAACGCCGCGGCGATCGAGACCCTGGTCGCCGGCTTCCACCCTCGGGCGCCACGTCCATGACCCTGTTCCGCAGCCCGCGCGCCTATTTCCTCTTGCTGGCCGGCCTGGTCCTGCTGCTCGGCCTGTCCTGCGTGGTCGCCCTCGGCTTCGGCCCGGCGCGACTGGACAGCGGCCTGGTCGGCCGCATCGTCCTCCAGCGCCTGTTCGGCGTGGCCGCGGAGCCCGGCGCCTGGAGTGCCGGCCAGGAGCATATCGTCTGGCTGATCCGCGCCCCGCGGGTATTGCTCGGCGCCTGCGTCGGCGCCGGCCTGGCGCTGGTCGGCGCCGCGCTGCAGGCGGTCACGCGCAATCCCCTGGCCGATCCGCACCTGCTCGGCGCCACCTCCGGCGCGACCCTCGGTGCGGTGCTGGTCGTGCTCTACATCGGCGAGGTGATCGGCCTGCTGACCCTGCCGCTGGCGGCCTTCCTCGGCGCCCTCGGCAGCATGCTGCTGGTGCTCGGCGTGGCCAGCCGCGGCGGCCGCCTGGGCCGCGAGCGGCTGTTGCTGGCGGGGGTCGCGGTGTCCTTCGTGCTGCTGGCGCTGGCCAACCTGCTGCTGTTCCTCGGCGACCACCGCGCCGCCTCCTCGGTACTGTTCTGGATGCTCGGCGGCCTCGGCCTGGCGCGCTGGTCGCTGATCTGGCTGCCGGCGCTGTGCGTGGCCGGCGGCCTTCTGCTGCTGCTCGGCCTGGGCCGCGCGCTGAACGCGCTGATGGCCGGCGAACAGACCGCCGTGACCCTCGGCCTGGACGCCCGCCGCGTACGCCTGTGGGTCTTCGTCTGCTGCTCGCTGCTGACCGGCGTGCTGGTCTCGGTGAGTGGCGCGATCGGCTTCGTCGGTCTCATGCTGCCGCACGCCGCGCGCCTGCTGGTGGGTGCCGAGCACCGCCGGCTGCTGCCGGTGTGCGCCCTGCTCGGCGCGCTGTTCCTGGTCTGGATGGATGTCGCCGCGCGCACCCTGATCGCCCCCCAGGACCTGCCCATCGGCATCGCCACCGCCGCCATCGGCGGGCTGTTCTTCATTCTCCTGCTGCGGCGCCGCAGCTGATCAGAACAGATCCAGCGGGATCTTCAGGTAACGCACCCCGTTGCCTTCCACCGGCGGCAGGTTGCCGCCGCGCATGTTGACCTGGATCGCCGGCAGCATCAGGGTCGGCATGCCGAGGCTGGCATCGCGCTGCTGGCGCATGGCGACGAACGCCTCCTCGTCGACGCCTTCGCGGACGTGCACGTTGTGCCGGCGCTGCTCGCCGACGCTGGTTTCGCAGCGGTGCTCGTCGCGGCCGGGCGCCGTGTAGTCGTGGCACATGAACAGGCGGGTCGCGTCGGGCAGCGCGAACAGGCGCTGGATCGAGCGATACAACTGGCGCGCGTCGCCGCCGGGGAAGTCGCAGCGGGCGGTGCCGTAGTCGGGCATGAACAGGGTATCGCCGACGAAGGCGCTGTCGCCGACCAGGTAGGTCATGCACGCCGGGGTATGCCCCGGGGTATGCAGCGCGCGGCATTCCAGGGCGCCGATGCGGAACGACTCGCCGTCCTCGAACAGATGCTCGAACTGGCGGCCGTCCACCGGGAACGCCTCGCCGAGGTTGAACAGGCCGGAGAATTTCGCCTGCACCTGGGTGATTCGCGCGCCGATGGCCAGGCGCCCGCCCAACTCGCGCTGCAGGAAGATGGCCGCCGACAGGTGGTCGGCGTGCACGTGGGTCTCCAGCAGCCATTGCACCTGCAGGTCGTGCTGGCGAACGTGGGCGATCAGGCGTTCGGCGCTGGCATGGCTGGTGCGCCCGGCAGCCGGGTCGTAGTCCAGCACCGGGTCGAGGATGGCGCAGGCGCGGCTGGACGGGTCGCGCACCACGTAGCTGTAGGTGGAGGTGGCCGGGTCGAAAAAGGCGGTGATGTCGGGTTTCAACATGGGGGTTCCTTGCGCGGCGTCCTGACGGCGGCCGCGCCATGGCTACGGATCGTCCCACCATAGCCAACCCGGGCCCCGCGTACCAACCCAGAGGTTTGTCAGGAAGCTACCGGATCGGTTCACAGCAGCAGCGCGGCCCAGGCCGAGGCCAGCAGCACCAGCGCCATGCCCTGGTTGAAGCGCTTCATCAGCGACGGCGAGCGCAGCAGCCGCGCGCTGCCGACGCCGAGCAAGGCCCAGCTGGCCAGGCACGGCAGCGAGACCAGGAAGAACAGCAGCGCCAGCAGGCCGATCCGCCCGGCCTGTCCGGCGCCCTCGCCGGCGAACAGCGCCAGCGCGGCCAGGGCCATCATCCAGGCCTTGGGGTTGACCAGTTGCAGCGCCGCGCCGCCGAGCACGCCGAGGCGCCGTGGCGCTCCCGCGTCGTCGATGCCGCCGGCGGCGCGGAACAGACTCCAGGCCAGGTAGCTGAGCCAGGCCACGCCCAGCCAGGCGAGCCCCTGCCGGGCCAATGGGTGGCGCCGCAGCAGCTCGCCCGGGCCCAGCCCGAGCAGCAGGATCAGCGCCGCCACCGCCGCGCAGGCACCGATCACGATCGGCCAGGTAGCGGCCAGGCCGTAGCGCTGGCTGTTGCTCAGGACCAGGATATTGGTCGGCCCCGGGGTGATCGAGGCGACGACGGCGAACAGCAGGAAGGGAACGAGGGATTGCATGGGCGGGCTCCATTGAGGGGGAGCCCTCATCCTGGCGGCCCGCCGGCTCTCAGTCTGGAAGCTGGGTGCATTGCCGGCGGTAGGCCGCCGGGGTCATCCCGTAGGCACGGCGGAACCAGCGCCCTAGATGGCTCTGGTCGGCGAAGCCGAGGGCACTGGCGAGGTCCGCCGGTTGCCCGCCGACAGCGAGCATCTGCCGCGCCCTGGCCAGGCGCAGCTGGACCAGGTAGGCGTAGGGCGGCAAGCCGTAGGCGGCCTTGAATGCACGGTTCAGACGGAAGCGGTCGGTACCGCAGGCGCTGGCCAGCTCGTCCAGGCCGATGTCCTGGTAGAAGTGCGCGTGCAGGTAGTCGCGGGCTTTCTGCGCCACCAGCGGCAGGCGCGGATCGAACGGCTTCGCCTCGCGCCAGCCGAGGTGGACGCGCAGCCGTTCCAGCACCAGTTCCAGGGCGGTCTGCCGCAGCAGCCGCAATTCGCGGCCATGCAGGACGCGGAAAGCCTGGGCGATGGCCAGGGTCAGGCGCGGATCTTCGGTGAGATTGGCGTGGAAGCCGGGATCGCGGTCGCCGGGCGCATCGGCGAAGGTCGCCTGCAGTTCGCGCCGCAGCCAGTCCGGCTGCAGGTACAGCATCGAATAGGTGAAGCCGCCGGCGCTCGGCGCACGACCGTCGTGGATCTCCCCCGGCTCGACCAGGAATACCTGGCCGGCGGTGCTGTCGTGGCGCCGACGGCGACAGTTGAATTGCTGCACGCCGATCTCGGTGTAGCCGATCAGGTAGCTGTCGTGCCAGTGCGGATCGTAGGCATGGCCCTCGAAATGGGCGCGCAGGGTTTCGATCCCGGTCTCGGCGTCGCGGGCCAGGTCGATCCAGTCTCGGCTTCCCATCGTGCGTCGGCATTTTCCCGTGGAACAGTTCATCGTCGCGACTATAACGTGCCCGGACTGGCGTTCTAGAAGATTCGTGCAGCCGGCACTGTCCAGCGCGGACGGCAATTGATCGGCGTTTCTGGACAATCTATCCAGGCCGCCCTGATTAATCCCGCGGGCAGCGCTACCTACACTGTTTTCTCCACTCACCGTAGGAGAAACACCTCATGGCCGACCACTCCATCAAGGGCAAGACCGTCCTCATCACCGGCGGCGCCAAGAACCTGGGTGGGCTGATCGCCCGCGATCTCGCTAGCCACGGCGCGAAGGCTATCGCCATCCATTACAACAGCGCGGCGAGCAAGGCCGATGCCGACGCCACCGTCGCCGCGCTGCAGGCCGCCGGCGCCAAGGCCGTGGCCCTGCAGGGCGACCTCACCAGCGCGGCGGCCATGGAAAGGCTGTTCGCCGACACCATGGCCGCGGTCGGCAAGCCGGACATCGCGATCAATACCGTGGGCAAGGTGCTGAAGAAGCCCTTCACCGAAATCAGCGAAGCCGAGTACGACGAGATGTCCGCGGTCAACGCCAAGTCGGCGTTCTTCTTCCTGCGCGAGGCCGGCAAGCATGTCAACGACAACGGCAAGATCTGCACCCTGGTGACCTCCCTGCTCGGCGCCTATACCCCTTACTACGCCGCCTACGCTGGCACCAAGGCGCCGGTCGAGCACTTCACCCGCGCCGCCTCCAAGGAGTTCGGCGCGCGCGGCATCTCGGTCACCGCGGTCGGCCCGGGACCGATGGACACGCCGTTCTTCTACCCCGCCGAAGGCGCCGACGCGGTGGCCTACCACAAGACCGCCGCGGCGCTGTCGCCGTTCTCCAGGACCGGCCTGACCGATATCGAGGACGTGGTGCCGTTCATCCGCCACCTGGTCAGCGACGGCTGGTGGATCACCGGCCAGACCATCCTCATCAACGGCGGCTACACCACCAAGTGAGCCGCGCAGCGGCCGCCAACGCGGCGGCCGCCGCCTGCCAACGGGAATCCCCATGCACGTGACCCTGGTGATCGCCGGCGGCATCGTCCTGCTCGGCCTGTTCCTGCTGTTCGGCAAGCTCTGGGGTGGCGATCCGGCCAGCCTGGGCCTGGCCGCGGCGCTGTTCGTCCCTGTCTGGCTGGGCGTGGCCCTGGTCAACCTGTGGATCGGTGTGCGCCACGCAGGCTACGGCCTGCAGGAAGAGTTGCCGATCCTGCTGCTGGTCTTCGCGCTGCCGGCTGCGCTGGCCGGCATGCTGCTCTGGCTGCTGCCGCGCTGAAGCGGCAGCGGCGGCTCAGACGCGGAAACGCCCGACCAGCCGCGCCAGCTCCGAGGACAGTTCAGACAGCCGGCGGCTGGCGCCGGTGCCCTGCTCGGAGTGTTCCGCTGCCTGGGCGGAGAGTTCGCGGACGTCGCTGATGTTGCGCGCGATGTCGTCGATCACCCGGCTCTGCTCCTCGCAGGCCGAGGCGATCTGCGCGGCGAGGTCGTTGATCCGCCCCACCGCCTCGCCGGTGGCGGCCAGCACGCCGTCGACGCCAGCGGCGCGTTCGACGCTGTCGCGCGCCTTCAGGCTGCCCGACTGCATGGCGCGTACCGCGTTGCGCACTCCGGACTGGAGGCGCTCGATGCGCGCCTGGATATCCTTGGTCGAGTCCTGGGTGCGCGCCGCCAGCGCCCGCACCTCATCGGCGACCACGGCGAAACCGCGCCCCTGCTCGCCGGCCCGCGCGGCCTCGATCGCCGCGTTGAGAGCGAGCAGGTTGGTCTGCTCGGCGATGCCCTTGATCACCGTCAGCACCGCGTCGATGCTGGCGGTTTCCTGGGCCAGTTGCTCGATGCTCTCGGAACTGCTCTCCACCTCGCGCGCCAATTGACGAATCGCCTCGATGGTCGCCTCCACCACACCGGCCCCCTGCCGCGCCTGTTCGCGCGCCTCATGGGCCACCTGGGCGGCGCTCTGGGCGTTGCGCGCCACTTCGTGGACCGCCGCGCTCATCTGCGTGGCGGCGGTACTGACCTGGTCCACCGCGCTGTGTTCGCTGCTGATCAGGCGGTCGTTGGCGGCGGTCATGCCGGCCAGCGAACCGGCCGAGCCGGCCACCTCGCCGGTGACCCGACCGACCTCGCGGATCAGCGGCTGCAACTTGTCGAGAAAGGCGTTGAAGGCGCTGCCGAGACGCCCGGGCTCGTCGCGCGAGACGACCTCCAGGCGCACCCGCAGGTCGCCATCACCGTTGGCGATTTCCTCCAGGCGCTGCAACAGCCGCTGCAGCGGGCGGGTCACCAGGCCGGGGAACACCAGCACCAGCGACAGGCACACCAGCAGGCCGAACGCCACCAGCGCCATCTGCTGCCAGCGGTGGCGCTCGCCCAGCGCGGCGGCCGCGGCGCCTTCGCCGGTCGCGGCCGTCTCCTCCATCCCGTCGAGCTGGTCGATCGCTTCGCGCATGGCGCCGAACTGCCGGTCGCTGTCGCCGTAGCTGAGCTGCGCGGCAGCGGCCGGGTCACTGGCCGCCAGCGCCAGTACCCGCGCCGAGGTCGCGCTCCAGAGGGCATAGCCCCGCTCGAACTCGGCCACCTTGGCCTGGGCCGCCTCGCCCGGCTGCATGGCCGCGTACTGGCGGACCCGGTCCAGCGCCTGCTGCAGGTTCTCCGCATGGTCGCCGCGCAACCCTGTCACCTGCTCGGGGGCCAGGTGGCCGGCGAGCAGGCTGCGCTCGGCGACGAAGGCCTGGTACAGGTCGCGGTCGGCATTCAGCAGCAGGGCGATGCCGGGAAGGAAACGCTTGCCCAGGCGCTGGTTGGACTCATTCAATTGAGCGAGGCCGTGTACGGCGAGCGCGCCCACCAGCAAGAGCAGCACGGCAAGCAGAAGGATCGGCAGGGCGATCTTTCTGCGAAACGAGAGATCAGCGAACCATTGCGGCATGTCGTCATCCTCGACAGGGCTTCCCAGGCTATCGTTGCCGGCCGGGCAAACTTGAGCCGGCCTCTCCTGACGATAGCCCGCCACGGCGCTTCGGCCAGCGGGCATTCGCCCTGGCCCAGGCGTCCGCCGAGGAATGCGCGGCGCCCGGCCTGCTCGCGGGCGAGCGGGTCGATGGCCAGCAGGCCGGCGCGGTCGGCCCGGCGACCCGGGCGGATGCGAAACGGCGACGGCGGCATGCGTCCTCCAGGACCGGCAGGTGCATCCTGGATGTTTTCACAGGTCGCGCCACGCGGCTGCGGGCGCTGAACTATAGTCCGCAGGAGCCGCGCCGGAGAACTCTAGACATGCCCCGTTCGATCGTCATCGTCCACGGCTGGAGCGACGATTCGAAGTCGTTCCGCCGCCTCGCCGAGCAACTCGAGGCCTGGTTCGGCAGCGCGCCGACACAGATCCGCCTGGCCGACTGGGTTTCCCTGCAGGATGACGTCACCTACGCCGATCTCGCCACCGCCCTCGACCGCGCCTGGACCGCCAGTGGCCTGTCGCGGGCGCCGCGCAGCGTGGACGTGGTGGTGCACAGCGCCGGCGCGCTGGTCCTGCGCGACTGGCTGACCCGCCGCTTCACCCCGGCCAACGCGCCGGTCAAGCGCTTGCTGATGCTCGCCCCGGCCAACTTCGGCTCGCCGCTGGCGCACAAGGGGCGCTCCTTCATCGGCCGCGTGCTGAAAGGCTGGAACCGCTTCGTCGGCCAGACCGGCACCCAGGTGCTCAAGGGCCTGGAACTCGGCTCGCCGTACTCCTGGACTCTCGCCGAGCGCGACCTGTTCGCCGCCGAGAGCTGGTACGGCGCCGGCCGCCTGCTCGCCACGGTGCTGGTGGGCAACGTCGGCTACAACGGCGTGGAGGCCATCGCCAACGAAGCCGGTGGCGACGGCACGGTGCGCATCTCCACCGCCAACCTCAACGCCCGCCGCCTGACCCTGGAGCTGGACGTGCGCCAGCGCGCCAGGCCCGGTTGGAGCCTGGAACGCTCGCGTGGCGAGATCGCCTTCGCGATCCTCGACGGCGAGAATCATTCCACCCTGGCGCTCAAGGACCGCGGACCGAAGAATCCGCTCAGCCTGGAACTGATCCGCGCCGCCCTGGAAGTCGAGGACGCCGACTACAAGACGTCCGCCGGAAGCTTCCCCTGGCAGCGCCGCATCGACCAGTTCGATCCGGGCATCGCCGAGCGCTCGCCGCGCTACCTGAACCTGGTCAGTCACGTCTGCGACGACCTCGGCCAGGAAGTGCACGACTATTTCATCCAGTTCTTCCGCAAGCTGAACAGCGACCGGCGTTTCGAACAGCGCTTCTACGAACGGGTGATCGCCGATGTCCACCCCTACGAGGACAACCCCGCGTACCGTTCGATCCATCTGTCGGTACAGGCCCTCGACGAACTGCTCGCCGGTTTCGCCGTGGACAGCCTGTCGCTCAGCGTCTCCGCCCAGCCGCTGTTCGACCCGCCGCGCCAACCGGTCGGCTACAGCGCGGTGGGTCCCGGCGACAGCGAGGGCCTGGGCGTTCCGCGCGAGCGCCTCGGGGAGTTCTTCGCCGCCCACCAGACCCTGCTGCTGCGCATCCGCCTGACCCGCCTGGTGGACGGCCGGGTGTTCCTCCTCAAGGACGCCTGACCAACCGCCCTGCGCCAGCGCCGACCAGCGGCGTGGCTCGATGGCGAAGCATGGCGTCCGCGCAGCACACTGAACGGATAGGCATCGGCCACGCCGAAATCGCCGAGCAGGTACTGCTCGCCCCGCCGCCGCGCCTGCAGCGGCTCGAAGCACCTGAGCAGGCGCGCGGCGCGCCCTCGCCGGCGGTCGCCGCGCTGCTACGCCTGTTCGACGAAGATGCCTCGTGTGCGCCGCTGGCCCGCGTTCATGGCCTTGCCTCCGGCCATTCGATCCGCCGCAACGGCGCGCCGGCGCCGCGCGCGAGGCGATGGGCGACGCCAGCGCCGCGGCGCAGGTCGACCCGCAGCACGCGTCCACCATCTTCTGCGCGCCCGCTGAGAAGCAGGTTCTCCCCGTCCAGCCGGAACAACCGCTCGGGGTACTCGACGGGCAGCTCCAGGGTCCAGTTCAGGTGGCCCCCGGCGGATACCGAACTGAGCAGCAGCTCGCTGCGTTCGGCGAGGCTGCGCCGGTGCACCACCAGCCAGTTGCCTTCCACCTGCCAGGGCCGCCGCGCCAGTCCGGAAGCGCCGCCGGGCAGCGCCTGGGCATAGCGGCGATACAGCGCCTGCTCGCGTGCCTGCTCGTCGCGGCGGCGACGCGGTCGCGCCAGGCCTCGTGCGCGGCGATCCAGCGTCGCCGCTCCTGGCGATAGGCGTCGCGTGCGGCGAGGAACGCGCGGGGGCCGGGGAAGCGCTCCAGCCGTTCGTCGAACTCCGCCGGCGGCTGCGGCTCGGGCGGCAGGTGCGGGCGCTGGCGCTCGCGCTCGGCGGGTTCGTCGAACAGCTTCGCCGCCGCTTCGGCGGAGTCCGGATCCGGCAACAGCCCGGCCCGCAGGAAAGCCGTGTCGAGCAAGGGCGCCAGCCGGTTGCCGGCAGGCGAACGCCAATCCAGCGTGCCGAGCTGCAGGCGCTGGCGCCGCAGCCGTTCGTTCGCCGCCGGCAGCGCCTCGCCGCGTTCCAGGGCGCGGGCCTCGTGGTCGCTGGCGAAGACCAGCAGGCGCCCGTCGGGCAGTCGCGCCAGGCCCGGCGCCTGCCAGGCGATCCCGGAGCCCGCTGGCGCCGGCGGGTCGCCATGGAAGTACCGCGCCGCATCCACCTCCGGTGCTTCGCGCAGGGCCAGGCTGTCACCGTCGAGGAACCAGACGCGGCCGTCCAGGGCGAGCATCAGCAATCCGCCCCGTCCTTCGTCGTAACGATAGGCGTCCTTCCCCCAGGGCGCCGACTTCAACGGCAGGCCTCCAGTGCGCCGCTCCAGCTCGTCGAACGCCAGCACCGGCTCGCCGCTGCGCCGGTCGAGCACGTAGAGCGCGTTGCGCAGGTAGAACAGGTAGCGCGACGATTGCCCGAGCAGTTCACCCGCGCCCCAGTCGTCGCCGCGCGCGTTGTCGGCGTCCAGTCGCGTGCTCCAGCGCAGGCGGCCGTCCGCGAGGTCGACCACCTGGGCGTAGACCCGGCTGCTGCCGTGGACCACGCCATTTTCCACTTCCTCGGCCCGGTACTCGTCGAGAGTGAATGCCAGGTAGGCGCGCCCCTGCTCTTCGAACGCCAGTTGCGGCCCGCTGAAACGGGCATCGTCGTACTGGCCGAGAATGAAATGGATGCCTACCGGCAGGCCGACCACCAGGCCCAGGCCGAGCACCACCCAGAAGACGGCGAACAGCTTCGCTCCCTTGTCCATGCAACTCCCGTGCGTCCCGGACTCCTGGGACCGTCGCGCAGCGGCGACGGCATGAATGACGCATTGTAGGGAGCCGCCGGGCCCGGCTCAAAGGCGGCAGGCGGCCATCAGTGGCGCGCGCTCACGAACTCTTCGTCCCCAGCAACACGCCGAAGCCCACCAGCAGGGCGCCGAAGAACTGGTCGATGCGCCGGCGGAAACGTACCAGCCGGGCGCGGACCGGCGGGCTGGAAAGGAAGCAGGCGACCAGGCCGAACCAGGCCAGGTGGGCAGCGACGATGAAGGCGCCGTAGCCCAGTTGCGCAGGCAGGACGCTATGCGGATCGATCACCTGCATGAACAGGCTGACCACGAACAGGCAGGTCTTCGGATTGAGCGCATTGGTCAGGAAGCCGCCGCGCAGCATCGCCCAGGACGAAACCCCGGCGCCGCCCGCCACCTCGTCCGCCACCGCGACCTCCCGCGCCAGCAGCATGCGCAGGCCGAGGAACACCAGATAGGCCGCGCCCGCCAGCTTCAGCGCGGTGAACAGCGCCAGCGACTCGCGCACCAGCATACCGACGCCGAGGATGCTGTAGCCGACATGTACCGTCACTCCCGCGCCGATGCCCAGCGCGGTAAGCAGGCCGGCGCGGCGGGAATACAGCAGGCTGTTGCGCGAGACCATGGCGAAATCGGCGCCGGGGCTGATCACCGCGAGTACGGTGATGGTCAGGAAAGCTATCAGCTCTGTCATGCCAGGAAGGCTCCCAGGTAGAATGGATGGCGCAATTTACCTGTATCCAGCGCCGAGCGAGAACGATGATTACTGACAATCATGGTGAGGAGAACTCACAATTCAGACGCCGTCGCCTACCTTCGCTGAACGCCCTGCGTTGCTTCGAGGCCGCCGCCCGCCTGGAGAATTTTTCCCGTGCCGCCGAGGCCCTGTGCCTGACCCACGGTGCGATCAGCCGCGCGGTACGGAGTCTCGAAGAGGAGTTCGGCTGCGCGCTGTTCGAGCGGCGCGGCCAGCGAGTGTTCCTCAGCGCGGCCGGGCGCCGCCTGCTCGACGGCACCGGCCAGGCCCTCGACCTGATCGAGCGCACCAGCGACGCCCTGCGCGCCGAGGCCGGACCCACGGCTCTGGTGCTGTCCTGCGAGCCGACCCTGCTTATGCGCTGGCTGATCCCGCGGATCGCCGGGTTCATGGCGGAACAGCCGCAGCTGTCGATCCAGCTGGTCGCCGGCGGCGGGCCGTTCGCCTTCGGCCGCGGCATCGACCTGGCGATCCGCCGCAACGACTTCCCCTGGCCGCCCGGCAGCCACGCCCACTGGCTGTTCGACGAGCAGGTCGGGCCGGTCTGCCGGGCCGGCGACGCCACCCGGCACATCCAGGCCGGCGAGGCCGGCGCGCCACGGCTGAAGCCCGAGGCTCCGCGCCTGCACACGGCGAGCCGCGCCCAGGCCTGGGACACCTGGACCGAGCTCGCCGGACAGGCTCCCGCCAGCGCCGCGGGCCAGCGCTTCGAGCACTTCTACCTGAGCCTGCAGGCCGCCGCCGCCGGGCTCGGCGTGGCCATCGGCCCCTGGCAGCTGGTGCGCGACGACCTCGCCGCTGGCCTGCTGGCGGCGCCGCTGGGGTTCCTCGCCGACGGCAGCAGCTATCACCTGCTGACCCCGCGGCCGCTGCGAGACGGCGAACCGGCCGCGCTGCTGCTGGACTGGCTGCGGCGCAGCGCGGCGGCCTGACCGCAGCGCTCAGGGCCAGGCGCGCAGCGACCGCTCGACCGCCGTCAGCAATACCGGCCAGGACGCCAAACTGGCGAAGATCGGTCTGAAGATACCGAGCATGACCCTCGCCGGTGGCGCTGGTGGCGGCATGGGCGAGTCCGGCTGGAGCAGATGAAAAGCTGGGCGGACGACGCCGAAGGCCATGTCCTGCCCGGCTGCGGACACTGGTTGCCGGAAGAGTGCGCGGCGCCGGTGAATCGGCGCTCAGAACTGCTCGCCCGGGCAGAACAGGCAGCGCAGCAACAGGGTCATGAGCACGACAGCGCCGGAACCCAGCAGGTAAGGCAACGGCGAAAACAGGTCACTCTGGTCCTTGCCATCGTGCTCACTACTCATGCTCACCTCGGGAAACCGTCAGGGCGGAAAAGACGCAAGATATGTAGCTGCCGTCCTTTCAAGTGCACGGCGAAGTGTTCAAAGACTATAGAGATGAAGCAATCAAGTTCAATTACATCTGTGTCAGCTTGCTGTCGGCAAAACGTCAGCGGAAAGAAACGCAATATATTTCCCGATGATGCTCACGGGGGCTTCGCGCGCCGCCTCCAGGCTCTCCCGGCGTGGTGCGTCAGCCTCGGCGAAGGAAAAATCAACTTGCAATGATCCCGCCCGGAATTATCCCGCCCTTACTGGAAAAGTGTATTCCAGCACTGTTTCGGTGCAATGACTTCACACTTGAAAGTTTCGATTAAATTTTCCGTTATCGATCATCCATAAATACGTTTGATCGTGCTCCCGGACGTTTCATAGATTGCACACCTTCATTATCCGCGAGGCATTCCCGTGACGCATCCAGCGACCGTCTACAGCCTGACCACCCGCCTGCTGCACTGGAGCATGGCGTTCTGCTTCATCGGCGCGATCGCGCTGGCCTATTTCGTCATCTGGGTGCTCGGCCACGATCACCCGCAACGCCTGCCGGTGCTCAACCTGCACTGGGTACTGGGCCTGCTGGTCGGCCTGCTGCTGATCCCGCGGATCGTCTCGCGGCTGCGCGGACCACGCCTGCCAGCAGTCCCCGGGACGCCACTGGAGCACCGCCTGGCGCACTATGCGCACCTGTCGCTGTACGCCCTGATGCTGGTGATGCCGTTCACCGGCTACGTCGGCACCCGCCTGCCCACCGACTTCGGCCTGTTCGTGATACCCAGCTTCAAGGACACCGCGCTGTTCGCCTGGATTTCGCAGACCTGGAACCTGAGCTGGGAGGCGTTCGAGAAGCCCTTCGACGCCGTTCACCGCGTGCTCGGCCTGTGGCTGAGCACCTCGGTGGTGCTGCTCCACGCGATCGCCGCCGGCTACCACCAGTGGGTACGCCGCGACGGCACGCTGGAACGCATGCTTGGCCGCCGCGGGCGTTCCTGAGCGTCGCCCCTTCGTCGGCTGCCACGGCCTACCGGCGGGCATCTGCTATAGAGGTAGGGACACGCAGGTAAAACCTCGCCGCCCCGAGGCTCCTCCGTGGCAACAGCAAGCGTCGCGCAGGTAGCCGGGTCGGCCTCCGACAGAGAGGACAGGCCATGACCAGCTTGCATTGCCAGCACCGCGACCACACCATCACCGCCGACGTCGTCGAACACCCTGGGATTCCCACGCCCTGGGCCGGCGGCTGCCACATCACCGACCCGGACGGCCACACCAGCAAGCGTATCGCGCTGCCGGTGCGCTTCGCCTTTCTCGCCGACCTGGAGAACGCCCAGCGCGCCTCCATCGCCCACGGCAAATGGCTGGTGGACCAACGCCTGGACCAGGGTCGGACGCTGTTCTGAGCCGCCAATGCGAACGGCCCTCTCGACGAGGGCCGTTTCTCATCCGCCGGGCGCTCAGGCGCTACCGGCTTCCACGGTTTCGCTGCGCCGTCGCGGCGGCGCGCCATGGCAGTCCTCGCCAGCCAGCGGTACCTCGTTGCCCTGGGCGTCGTACAGCTTGCCGTCGAGGAAATAGTCGCCCTCGTGCAGCGCAGCGATGTCCTGGTAGCGCAGGGTCCGCTCGCTGGCGGCGACGAACACCGACTGCTGGTCGGAATTGCCGGCGGTGAAGTGGTTGAACGCCAGGTTGAGCAGGATCGCCATGATCGCCGAGGAGCTGATGCCGGAATGGAAGATGGTGGCGAACCAGCTGGGGAAGTGGTCGTAGAAGCTCGGCGCGGCGATCGGGATCATGCCGAAGCCGATCGAGGTGGCGACGATGATCAGGTTCATGTTGTTGCGATAGTCCACCTTCGACAGGGTGCGGATGCCGCTGGCGGCGACCGTGCCGAACAGCACTATGCCGGCGCCGCCGAGCACCGCGGTGGGCACCGCGGCGATCACCCGGCCCATCACCGGCAGCAGCCCGAGGATGACCAGGAACAGCCCGCCGGTGGCGACCACGTAGCGACTCTTGATTCCGGTCACCGCGACCAGGCCGACGTTCTGGGCGAACGCGCTCTGGGTGAAGGAACCGAAGATCGGCGCCAGCATGCTGGAGAACATGTCCGCGCGCAGGCCGTTGCCCAGGCGCTGGGAGTCGACCTTGGTGTCGATGATCTCGCCCACCGCGAGGATGTCCGCCGAGGTTTCCACCAGGGTCACCATGATCACGATGCACATCGAGATGATCGCGGCGACGTGGAAGGTCGGCATGCCGAAATGGAACGGCGTGGGGAACGCCACCAGCGGCCCTTCGGTGACCCTGGAGAAGTCGGCCATGCCGAGGAACACCGCGATGACGGTGCCGATGACCATCGCCAGGAGGATCGACAGGCGCGAGATCGAGGCGCTGCCGAGTTTGCTCAGCAGCAGCACGATGACCAGGGTGATCGCCGCCAGGCCGATGTTGGCCATGCTGCCGAAGTCCGGCGCCTGGCTGTTGCCGCCCATCGCCCAGCGCGCGGCGACCGGCATCAGGGTCAGGCCGATGGTGGTGATGACGATACCGGTCACCAGCGGCGGGAAGAACTTGGTGATGCGCGAGAAGACCGGCGTGATCAGCAGTCCTATCAGCGAGGCCGCCATCACCGCGCCGAGCACCGCGGGGATGCCGCCGCTGCCGCCGCTGCCGATGATCGCCACCATGGTCGCCACGCCGGCGAACGAGACCCCCTGGACCAGCGGCAGCTGGCAGCCGAAGAACGGCACCCCGAGGGTCTGCAGGAGGGTCGCCAGGCCACCGGCGAACAGCGAGGCGGCGATCAGCAGGCCGATGTCGCCGGGCGCCAGCCCGGCCGCCTGGCCGAGGATCAGCGGGACCGCGACGATACCGCCGTACATGGTCAGCACATGCTGCAGGCCGTAGGCCATGTTCGCGCCGACACCGAGGTTCTCGTCTTCAGGACGTGGAACGGGAGGAGTTCCGGGGGACGTGGTTTTCATGGTGCGCTTTTCTCGCTTTTATTGTTCTGCGCACACTGTAGACAATTCGATCCTCAAATATCCAGACAAATGTATACAAAAAGCTCGACAAATTTGTGACAGCGCTGTCGCCAGCGTCCGTGCTTCGCGCGCTGGGCCGCGTGCCAGACCGCCCACCCCGCTCCACGCGGTCTCCCCACGTCCGACCAACGGCCACCCTCCCTCGACGGGGGGCAATAACGATAGAAAGCCGAACCCTGTCGCGCCAGCGAGCTATCAGCGATCCCTCTGCAAAAAGTTGATCGACTTCACGTTTTCGAAAATACGCCGGGACAGCCCGGAAACCGCTCCTAGTCTGCCAGTCAGGCCGTGCCCGAGGCCGTATCACGGGCAATAGCGCCATGCCATCAACGGCTTATCGATAATCGCCTCACAAGGAACGGAGTCTCATGAGCAACAAGAACAATCTCAGATTCGCCCTCGGCGCCCTGGCCCTGTCGGTCTCCGCCGCGAGCCTGGCAGCCCCCTCGGAAGCGCAACAGTTCACCGAGTTCTGGACCCCGGGCAAACCCAACCCGTCGATCTGCAAGTCACCGCTGCTGGTCAGCACCCCGCTCGGACTGCCACGCTGTTTGCAGGCGAGCAACGTGACGAAGCGCCTGCAGAAGCTCGAGGACATCGCCACCCTCAACGACGGCAACCGCGCCGCCGCCACGCCGGGCTACCAGGCCTCCGTCGACTACGTGAAGCAGACGCTGGAGAAGGCCGGCTACAAGGTTTCGGTGCAGCCCTTCCCGTTCACCGCCTACTATCCGAAAGGCCCGGGCAGCCTGAGCGCCACCGTGCCGCAGCCGGTCACCTACGAATGGGAGAAGGACTTCACCTACCTGTCGCAGACCGAGGCCGGCGACGTCACCGCCAAGGTGGTCCCGGTGGACCTGTCCCTCGGCGCCGGCAACACCTCCACCAGCGGCTGCGAGGCGGAAGACTTCGCCAACTTCCCGGCCGGCTCGATCGCGCTGATCCAGCGCGGCACCTGCAACTTCGAACAGAAGGCCGAGAACGCCGCGGCCGCCGGCGCCGCCGGGGTGATCATCTTCAACCAGGGCAATACCGACGACCGCAAGGGCCTGGAGAACGTCACCGTGGGCGAATCCTACGAGGGCGGTATCCCGGTGATCTTCGCCACCTACGACAACGGCGTGGCCTGGTCGCAGACCCCGGACCTGCAGCTGCACCTGGTGGTCGACGTGGTACGCAAGAAGACCGAGACCTACAACGTGGTCGCCGAGACCCGGCGCGGCAACCCGAACAACGTGGTGATGGTCGGCGCGCACCTCGACTCGGTGTTCGAAGGTCCCGGCATCAACGACAACGGCTCGGGCAGCGCCGCTCAGCTGGAAATGGCCGTGCTGCTGGCCAAGGCGCTGCCGGTGAACAAGGTGCGCTTCGCCTGGTGGGGCGCCGAGGAAGCCGGGCTGGTCGGCTCGACCTACTACGTGCAGAACCTCGCACCGGAAGAGAAGAAGAAGATCAAGGCCTACCTGAACTTCGACATGATCGGTTCGCCGAACTTCGGCAACTTCATCTATGACGGCGACGGCTCCGACTTCGGCCTGCAGGGCCCGCCCGGCTCGGCCGCCATCGAGCGCCTGTTCGAGGCCTACTTCCGCCTGCGCGGCCAGCAGTCGGAAGGCACCGAGATCGACTTCCGCTCCGACTACGCCGAATTCTTCAACAGCGGCATCGCCTTCGGCGGCCTGTTCACCGGCGCCGAGGGTCTGAAGACCGAAGAACAGGCGCAGAAGTACGGCGGCACCGCCGGCAAGGCCTACGACGAGTGCTACCACAGCAAGTGCGACGGCATCGCCAACATCAACCAGGACGCCCTGGAGATCCACAGCGATGCCATGGCCTTCGTGACCAGTTGGCTGTCGCTGTCAACCAAGGTGGTCGACGACGAGATCGCCGCCGCCGGACAGAAAGCCAGGTCCTCGCTGCAGATGCAGAAGAGCGCCAGCCAGATCGAGCGCTGGGGCCACGACTTCATCAAGTAACCGCGACCGTCCTGCGCCGGGCCGCCGGCGCAGAACTCCCTCGAGGCCCGGCATGCGCCGGGCCTTTTCATTGGGCGGCCGGCACTCTCAGGCGGGCTGCAACGCGCTGATGTGCAAGTACTGCGCGCCCAGTTCCCGGGCCAGGCGCTCGCCCTTGCCGAGGCGCAGCGGGCCGCTTTCCAGGTCGACCAGCAGGCTCGGGCAGGCGGCCGCCGGTACGGCCGGCCAGTCGCGCAGGCGGCCGTCGGTAAGCAGCAGCAGGCGTTGCCGCTCGGCAGGCTTCTGTCGTTGCCGGCGCGCCAGCCAGTCGGCGGCCTGGCCCAGGGCGTCGAGCAGCGGCGTACCGCCGCCGGCGCCGAGCTGCTGCAGCCAGTCCTGGAGCTCCCGCGAGACCTTCTGCCCCTGCCACAGCCATTGCGCCCGAGCGCCAGTGGCATGCAGCACGGCGAGGCGCGCGCGCTGCCGGTAGGCCTCTTCGAACAGGCTCGCCAGCAGCCCCTTGGCCTGGGCCAGGGCGCCGTGCCGACGGGTGCTGGCGGAAGCGTCGACGATCACCAGCCAGAGTTCGCCGGGCCTTCGGCTCCGCGGTTGCCGCAACAGATCGCGGCGTTGCCGTGGGCGCCCGCGCAGCAGGGTCGGCAGCCACTGGATGGCGCCCTCCGCGCCCTGGCTGAGAGCGCCGTTGCGACCGCCGCGCAGCGCCCCGGGTCTGGTCCTGGCATCCGCACCCATGACCGAGCGCGGGCGGATGCTCAGGGCTTTTTTGCCCAGCGCGGCAGCTCGCGGGCAACGCCCATGGCCACCGGCTGCGCCGGCAGCTCGCCCCACTGGCCTTCGCCACCGGCGGTACCCGCCGCTCCGCTGGCGGGGGGCGCCGCGGGCGGTGGATTCGCCGCCGAGGTCGGCGGTGACTGCTGGCGGCGACGATGCGACAGGGCGAAATGTTCCACCGCGTCGATGTCCTCCGCCTCGATCCTCTCGCCGCCGCGCCAGGCCGCATGGGCGCGCGCCGCGCGCAGCCAGACCAGGTCGGCGCGCAGGCCGTCGACCGCCGCCTCGAAGCAGCGCCGGGCGATGCTGTCCAGCGCCGCGTCGTCCAGGGGAATCCGCGCCAGCCGCCGGCGCGCCTCGGCGCAACGGCGGCGCAGTGCCTCCTGTTCGCTGGCCCAGCGCGCGACGAAGGCCTGCGGATCGGCGTCGAAGGCCAGCCGGCGACGGATGATCTCGGCGCGCTCGGCCGGCCGCGGCTGGCTGTCGAGGCGTACATCGAGGCCGAAACGGTCCAGCAGTTGCGGACGCAATTCACCCTCCTCCGGGTTCATCGTGCCGATCAGCACGAAGCGCGCCGGATGCCGGTGGGAGATGCCGTCGCGCTCGACCAGGTTGACGCCGCTGGCGGCGACGTCGAGCAACAGGTCCACCAGGTGGTCCGGCAGCAGGTTCACTTCGTCGACGTAGAGCACGCCGCCGTCGGCCCTGGCCAGCACGCCCGGGGAAAACCGCGCGCGGCCCTCGCCGAGAGCGGCGTCCAGATCGAGACTGCCGACGATGCGCTCCTCGCTGGCGCCCAGCGGCAGGGTAACGAACTCCCCCTCCGGCAGCAGCTCGGCGACGCCCCGCGCCAAGGTCGACTTGGCCATTCCGCGCGGCCCCTCGATCAGTACCCCGCCGATCGCCGGATCGACCGCGGCCAGGCACAGCGCCAGCTTCAGCTCGTCGGCGGCGACCACGGCGGACAAGGGATAATGCACGGTAGCGCTCATGGGGATTCCTGCAACGGACGGAAATACAGACCGCCAAGTCTATCAGGCCGCCAGCGCCGGTATCGAACCGTGAAACAGTCGTTGAACCGGCCGCCTCGCTTGCAGTAAGCTCGGGACTCGTCCACGGGAGAAACCCATGCCGCACACCCGCCATCCGCACCTGCATTCCAGCGCCTCGCGCCCTGGCCTGCCGTTGCGCGCGCGTGCGCCGCAGGCACCCCGTGCCGCGTATTTCTTCGGGTATTGGTTTAGCCACTCCGGCGCCTGATACCCCAACGGCGCCCACGGTATACGGGACGCCTACCCTGCACACGCAAACCCCCGGTCGGCTCCCCGACCGGGGGTTTTGTTTTTCCGGCCCGTTTTCCCGGCCCACAAGGCCACAACCACAGACGAACGCACAGGACATCGATCATGACCGCATACCGCTACCGCACTGGCTACCCGCTCAACACCTGGCGATTTAGCGACGGCTGCCAGCCGCTCGCCAGGACACGACATCGCCGAACACCTCGATAGGGCACGACGCGCGCGGGACGCCCGCCGCCAGCCCAGGAAGCCAGACCATGAATTCATCCGTATCCGCACTGACCGCCCTTTCGCCCAACGTCCAGGCCGTCGCCCTGCCCAGCGCCGCCGCCCGCACCGCGCTGGAGCGCCTGCCCAGCGCGCTCGAACTCAAGGCCCGCCAGCCGTTGCCGCTGGAGCTGGCCAGCCAGGTCGCCGCCAGCCGCGACGCCATCCGCGCCATCCTCGACGGCGACGACCCGCGCCTGCTGGTGGTAGTCGGCCCCTGTTCGATCCACGATCCCCGCTCCGCCCTCGAATACGCCGAACGCCTCGCCGCGCTGAGCGACGAACTCGACGGCCAGTTGCTGCTGGTGATGCGCGCCTACGTGGAAAAGCCACGCACCACGGTGGGCTGGAAGGGCCTCGCCTACGATCCGCACCTGGATGGTAGCGACGACATGGCCGCCGGCCTGGGGCTGTCCCGGCAACTGATGCTGGACATGCTGCGCCTCGGCCTGCCGCTGGCCACCGAATTGCTGCAACCGCTGGCCGCCGGCTACTTCGACGACCTGCTGAGCTGGGCGGCGATCGGCGCGCGCACCAGCGAATCGCAGATCCACCGCGAACTGGTCAGCGGCCTCGGTCTGCCGGTGGGCTTCAAGAACGGCACCGACGGTGGCGTCGGCATCGCCTGCGACGCGATCCGCTCGGCGGCCCACGGCCATCGCCATTTCGGCCTCGACCCGCACGGCCACCCGGCGCTGATCGAAACCCGTGGCAACCCGGACACCCATGTGGTGCTGCGCGGCGGCCGCCACGGTTCGAACTATGGCCCCGAGCAGGTGCAGGCCGTACGCCAGGCCCTGGAAAGCCAGGGCATCGCCACGCGGATGATGGTCGATTGCAGCCACGCCAACAGCGGCAAGAACCCGCTGAACCAGCCCGGCGTCCTCGCCAGCGTGCTGGACCAGCGCCTGGCGGGCGCCAGCGACCTGGTCGGGGTGATGCTGGAAAGCCACCTGTTCGACGGCTGCCAGGCACTCGGCGGCGAATTGCGCTACGGCGTCTCGATCACCGACGGCTGCCTCGGCTGGGAGGGCACCGAGCGGATCCTCCGCGACGCCGCCCGGCGCCTCGCGGCAGGCACCTGAACCTGGCGGGGCGGCCACGCCGCTCCGCTATTCCTCTTCGACGTCCAGCAGCAGGTTCTCCAGAGCCTCGCGATAGGCCCCCGGCTCCTGCCAGAGCCCGCGCCGCTGCGCCTCCACCAGGCGCTCGGCCATGTCGCGCAAGGCCCGCGGGTTGTGCTGGCGGACGAACTCGCGGGTCTCGGCGTCGAGCAGGTAGGCGTCGGCCAGCAGCGCGTACTGGTGGTCGTCGATCAGCTCGCTGGTGGCATCGAAGGCGCACAGGTAGTCCACCGTCGCCGCCAGTTCGAAGGCGCCCTTGTAGCCGTGGCGCTTCATCCCGGCGATCCATTTCGGATTCACCGCGCGCGCCCGCACCACCCGGTTGAGCTCTTCCTTGAGCGTGCGGATGCGCGGGTTGTCCGGTTGGCTGTGGTCACCGTGGTAACTGGCCACCGGCGCGCCGCGCAGGGTTTCCACCGCCGCCAGCATGCCGCCCTGGAACTGGTAGTAGTCGTTGGAATCGAGCAGGTCGTGCTCGCGGTTGTCCTGGTTGTGCAGCACCGCCTGCAGGCGCTCCAGGCGCTGGGCGAAGCGTTCCCGCGCCGGCGTGCCGTCGTCGCCGGCACCGTAGGCATAGCCGCCCCAGTTCAGGTAGACCTCGGCGAGGTCGGCGCGGGTCTGCCACAACCGCTCCTCGATAGCCCCCTGCACGCCTGCTCCATAGGCGCCCGGCTTGGCGCCGAAGATCCGCCAGCCGGCCTGCCGGCGCGCTTCCGCCGGCGCAACCCCCTGCTCTTCGAGGCGCCGCCGCTCCAGCCGCACGCGGGCGGCCAGCGGGTTCAGCTCTTCGGGCTCGTCCAGCCCGGCCACCGCCTGCACCGCCGCGTCGAACAGGCGGATCAGGTTGGCGAAGGCGTCGCGGAAGAACCCGGAGACCCGCAATGTCACGTCGACCCGCGGCCGATCCAGCAGCGAGACCGGCAGGATCTCGAAATCGGCGACGCGCTGGCTACCGGCCTGCCATACCGGGCGCACGCCAAGCAGCGCCAGGGCCTGGGCGATGTCGTCGCCACCGGTGCGCATGGTCGCCGTGCCCCATACCGAGAGGCCGAGCTGGCGCAGGTGATCGCCATGCTCCTGCAGGTGCCGTTCGAGCAGCAGGTTGGCCGACTGGAAACCGATGCGCCAGGCGGTCGGGGTCGGCAGGTTGCGCACGTCCACCGAGAAGAAGTTGCGACCGGTGGGCAGCACGTCGAGCCGCCCACGGCTCGGCGCGCCGCTCGGACCGGCCGGAACGAAGCGCCCTTCGAGGGCTGCCAGCAGCCCATCGATCTCGGCCGCGCCACAGGCGTCCAGGGTCGGCGCCACCTGTTCGCACAAGCCGCGCAACACCTCGCCGCTGGCGCGCCACGCAGCGGGCGGCGGCTGGCCCTCCAGGCAGCGTTCGATCCAGTGCAGCGCCAGCAGCTCCAGGCGCTCGCGGGTATCGCCGAGGCTGCGCCAGGGCTCCTCGCTCACGCGCGCCAGGCATTCCGGGCGCGGACCCTGCCAGGGTTCGCCCATGGCGCAGGCCAGCGGGTCGAAGCCCAGCCCGAGGTCGTCGGCCAGGCTCTTCAGCAGGCCGGCGTTGGCGCCCTTGCCGTCGCCGCGCGGGACCCGCAGCAGCGCCAGCAGGGTGTCCAGGCGCAAGCGCCCGCTCGGCGATTCGCCGAACACATGCAGGCCGTCACGGATCTGCGATTCCTTCAGGTCGCAGAGATAGGCGTCCAGCTGCGGCAGCCAGCTGTCCGGATCGTCGCTGAGCTGCAGGCCGATCTCGCGGTCGAGACGGTTGCCGCGCAGCAGATCGAGGATTTCCTCGCGCAACTGCCCGGCGCGCCGGGGATCGAGCAGCGAGGCATCGTAGAACTCGTCGGCCAGGCGCTCCAGGTCGCGCAGCGGACCGTAGCTCTCGGCGCGGGTCAGCGACGGCATCAGGTGGTCGATGATCACCGCCTGGGTACGACGCTTGGCCTGGGCGCCCTCTCCCGGATCGTTGACGATGAACGGATAGATGTTCGGCAGCGGGCCGAGCAGCGCGTCCGGCCAGCATTCGGCGGACAGGCCGACGCCCTTGCCCGGCAGCCATTCCAGGTTGCCATGCTTGCCGACGTGCAGCAGGGCGTCGGCGCGGTAGGCATGGCGCAGCCAGAAATAGAACGCCAGGTAGCCGTGCGGCGGCACCAGGTCGGGATCGTGGTAGACCGCCGCCGGATCGAGCTGGTAACCCCGTGCCGGCTGGATGCCGACGAAGGTCAGGCCATAGCGCAGGCCGGCGATCATCATCCGCCCGCCGCGGAACATCGGGTCCTGCCGCGGCTCGCCCCAGCGTGCCAGCACCGCCTGGCGATTGCGCTCCGGCAGGCGCGCGAAGCAGGCCAGGTAGTCGTCCAGCGCCAGGCTCTGGGCGCAGGGTCGCAGGTCGTTGTCGTCGAGGTCGTTACTGACGCCACCGAGCAACTGGCGGATCAGCTCGGTGCCGCTGGCGGGCAGGCCGTCGACCGGATAGCCCTGCTGACGCAAGGCACGGAGGATGTTCAGCGCCGCCGCCGGGGTGTCCAGGCCGACGCCGTTGCCGATCCGCCCGTCGCGGGTCGGGTAGTTGGCCAACACCAGCGCCACCCGCTTTTCCGCGCAGGGCTTGCGCGCCAGTTCGGTCCAGCGCCGCGCCAGCTCGGCGACGAAGTCCATGCGCTCATCGTCGGCGAGGTAGCAGACCACGTCGCTCTCGCTGCGCTCGCTGCGCCAGGCCAGGCCCTTGAAGCTGATCGGCCGGGTGACGATGCGCCCGTCCAGCTCCGGCAGCGCCACGTGCATGGCCAGGTCGCGCGGGCCCAGGCCCTGTGGGTTGTCCTGCCAGAGCGGGCGGTTGTCCAGCGAGCAGATCGCCTGCAACACCGGCACGTCGCGGCGGAACGGACGCAGTTCGGGCGCTTCCGGATTGGACTGGGCGAAGCCGGTGGTATTGACGATCAGCGCGGCATCGCTGCGCGCCAGCCAGTCTTCCACCTGGGCCAGGCAGGCACCTTCCTTCAGGCTGGCCACCGCGATCGGCAGCGGGTTCAGCCCCTGCGCCGCGAGGCGTTCGCAGAAGCGTGCGATGAAGGCGGTGTTCGCCGCCTGCAGGTGGGTGCGATAGAACAGCAACGCGGCCACCGGACGCCCGGCCTGCCAGTCGGCACGCCAGTGTTCCAGGGTCGCCTCGGCATGCCGTGGATGGAACAGCGCCACCCGTGGCAGTGCCTGCGGCTCGTGCCAGGCGTAGTCGCGACCCAGGCACTGATTGGCCAGGCAACGGTAGAACTGCCCGGCGTTCTCCAGGCCGCCCTGGCGCAGGTATTGCCAGAAGCGCTCGGCCTGCTCCGCCGGCAGGTTGCCGAGGGCGCTCAGCTCTGGGTCGGGGCGGTCGTCGCCGGGCACCGGGATCAGCACGCAGCCGCGCCCGGCCAACGCCACCAGTTGTTCGACGCCATAGCGCCAGTAGCCGATGCCGCCGTGCAGCGAAAGCAGGATCACCCGCGCATGCCGCAGCACCTCGTCGACATAGAGGTCGACCGAGGCGTGGTTCTGCAATTGCATCGGATTGGCCAGGCGCAGGCTCGGGTAGTCGTCCGGCAACTCCCGGGCAGCCTCGGCCAGCAATGCGAGGTGCGAATCGCCGCTGCAGAGGATCACCAGCTCGGCGGGAGTCTGGGCCAGGTGGGCGATGCCGTCGTCGGGAACGAAGCCGCCGGGTTGGGTGCGCAACAGGTGCATGGGCGTTCCACCGATAGGAGGCGGGAGGCCTGGAGGCAGGCGCTAGCTGGCCGGCCCCGGCCCGGGGATCACGGGTCAGGCCAGCGCGGTGCGCAGCTCGTTGGCGATGGCCGCCTGGTCCAGTTCCTGGCCGATCACCACCAGGCGGCTACGGCGGTTCTCGCCGGCCAGCCACTGGCGATCGAAGTGCCTGTCGAAACGCTTGCCGACACCCTGCACCAGCAGGCGCATGGGCTTGCCCGGAATGGCGGCGAACCCCTTGATGCGAAGTATGTCGTGACGCTCCACCAGCTCGCCGAGGGCCTCGAGCAGCGCGCCTTCCTCCACCTCGGGGAGATCGACGTGGAAGGAGTCGAACTCGTCGTGGTCGTGGTCCTCGTGGCCTTCGTGGTCGTGATGGGTGGGCCGGCGGTCGATGTGCAGCTCGGCCTCGGCGTTGAGTCCCAGCAGGACCGAGAGCGGCAGCTCGCCCCGGCTCGCCTCGACGATCTTCACCGCCGCCGGCAGTTCCCCGGCGATCTCCGCGCGGACCCGCGCCAGGGCCTCGGCGTCGAGCTGGTCGGCCTTGTTCAGGATCACCAGGTCGGCGCTGGCCAACTGGTCCTCGAACAGTTCGTGCAGCGGCGATTCATGGTCGAGGTTGGGGTCCTGGCGGCGTTGCTGGTCGACCTGCTCGGGATGGGCGGCGAAGGTGCCGGCCGCCACCGCCGGGCTGTCGACCACGGTGATCACCGCGTCGACCGTGCAGGCGTTGCGGATTTCCGGCCACTGGAAGGCCTGCACCAGCGGCTTGGGCAGGGCCAGGCCGCTGGTCTCGATGAGGATCTGGTCAAGGTCGCCGCGGCGCGCCACCAGCTCGCGCATCACCGGGAAGAACTCTTCCTGCACGGTGCAGCACAGGCAGCCGTTGGCCAGTTCGAAGACCCGGCCCTGCGCCTCCTCCTCGCTACAACCGATGGAGCATTGCTTGAGGATCTCGCCGTCGATGCCGAGTTCGCCGAACTCGTTGACGATCACCGCGATGCGCCGGCCTTCGGCGTGGTCCAGCATGTGCCGGAGCAAGGTGGTCTTGCCGGCACCTAGGAAGCCGGTGACGATCGTGACGGGGAGTTTCGCCAGGGTTTTCATGGGCAGCCCTTGTTCAGCTCGGCGGGCATGCGGACGAGTGGCGCGGACGCTGGCCGCGCAACGGATTCGCCACCGGATCACCCCGCCCGGTTGTATGGAAGTCTTGTCCCCCGCGCATCGCACCGCGGGATCGACGAGGCAGGTCTCCTGGCTCACGGTCTGGCGTCGCCGCCGGTTCCCCGCCTTCCCGCGTCACGCAGTGGCATTGGGGAACGATCGCCGTTCACAGTTGCGGGGGCAGCCGCGGCATCGACCGCGTTCCCTCTTAGCCCCGCCGTCGCCGGCGAGGAACCTCGAACCGGCAAGGCTACGCAGTGCGCCGGCCAGGGTCAATCGGGCCGGTTGACGCCCGGTCTGCCTTCATGCTGTCCTAGGCGGGTTGTCCCAGGTGTCTCGTGCCGGCGCGCACGAGGTGAAACGGGAAGCCGGTGACGCTCTTCGAGCCAGTCCGGCGCTGCCCCCGCAACGGTAAGCGCATCGCGCGAGCCCGGAGACCGGCCTGGAACCTTTCGTTTGATTCACCCGCGGTGGGCGGGCGCAAGCGTGAAGCGGGCCATCCGGTCCCGTTCCTCGTGCGTACGCCTCTGCAAGTCCAGCCAATCCAGAGGGAACGCACCATGTCGAGCAGCACCCTGGCGCACGCCAGCGCCACCATCTCCCTGTCGAAGCGACTGAGCCTGGCCATCGGCGCCGGCCTGCTCGGCGCGTTGCTGGTGTACTTCGCCGGCTTCTCGCACATCGACGCGGTGCACAACGCCGCCCACGACACCCGGCACAGCTCCGGCTTCCCCTGCCACTGAGCGCGCGAGAACTTCCGATGATCAAACGCATCGCCCAGACCGCCGGCTTCGCCGGCCTGCTCGCCGCCCTGCTGCTGTCACTGTTGCAGATTCTCTGGGTCACCCCGCTGATCCTCGAGGCGGAGACCTACGAGAACAGCGAGCCGGTCGCGGCCCAGCCCCACGAACATGCCCCCGGCGTCGCCGCCCATGTTCACGACGAGGAGGCCTGGGAGCCGGAGAACGGCTGGCAGCGTACCCTCTCCACCACCGGCGGCAACCTGGTGGTGGCGGTCGGCTTCGCCCTGATGCTCGCCGGCCTGTTCACCCTGCGCGCGCCGGGCCGGACCTGGCAGGGCCTGCTCTGGGGCCTGGCCGGCTACGCGGTGTTCTGCCTTGCGCCGTCGCTGGGCCTGCCGCCGGAGCTGCCGGGAACCGCCGCGGCCGACCTGGTGCAACGCCAGTACTGGTGGATCGCCACCGCAGCCGCCACCGCGGTGGGCCTGGCCCTGCTGGCGTTCGGCGGCAACTGGCCGCTGAAGCTGGTCGGCGCCGCGCTGCTGGCGCTGCCGCACCTGTTCGGCGCGCCGCAGCCCGAGGTCCACGCCAGCCTGGCGCCGGCAGCCCTGGCCCAACGTTTCGTGATCGCCTCGCTGGTCAGCAATGCGCTGTTCTGGGCCGCCCTCGGCCTGGCCGCTGCCTGGCTGTTCCGGCGCAACCGCGCCGGTGTCGACGCCTGACCTCCTTCCACCCGCGACCCTTGCCGGTCGCGGGTCCATAGTGTCTCCCCTTCCACTTCCCCCGGTCCGCGCATGCCCCTGCCCACCCCCAGCCTGCTGATCGCCGGCATCGGCTGCCGCCGAGGCTGTAGCGCCGGGCATCTGCGCGCGCTGCTGGAGCGAACCCTGGCCGAACACGGGCACACCCTGGCCGAGCTGGGCGCCCTCGCCAGCATCGACGGCAAGCGCGACGAACCCGGCCTGCGGCAGCTGGCCACGATGCTCGGACGCCCCGTGCATTTCCTGGCGCCCGCCGCCCTGCTCGACTACGAGCCGCGCCTGCTCAGTCCCTCCGCCGTCGCGCTGCGCGAAACCGGCTGCTCCAGCGTCGCCGAGGCCGCCGCCCTGGCCCTGGCCGAACGCCTGGGCGGCGGTCGCGCCGATCTGCTCGGGGCGAAACGCAGCGACGACCGGGCGAGCATCGCCCTGGCACGCCCTTTCACCGAACGAGAACTCCCATGACCGTCTATTTCATCGGCGCCGGTCCCGGCGACCCCGACCTGATCACCGTCAAGGGGCAGCGCCTGATCCGCCAGTGCCCGGTGATCCTCTACGCCGGCTCGCTGGTCCCGGAAGCGCTGCTCGAGGGACACCAGGCCGGCCAGGTGGTGAACACCGCCGAGCTGAACCTCGAACAGATCGTCGAGCTACTCGCGCAAGCCCATCGCCGCGGCCTCGACGTCGCCCGCGTGCATTCCGGCGATCCCTCCCTGTACGGCGCCATCGGCGAGCAGATCCGCCACCTGCGCGAACTCGGCGTCCCCTATGAGATCGTCCCCGGGGTCACCGCCACCGCCGCCTGCGCCGCCCTGCTCGGCTGCGAGCTGACCCTGCCCGAGGTGTCCCAGACGCTGATCCTGACCCGCTACGCCGCGCGCACGAAGATGCCGGAAGGCGAGAGCCTGGGCGACCTGGCGCGGCACCGGGCGACCCTGGCGATCCACCTGGGCGTCGCCCACCTGGCGAAGATCGTCGAGGAACTGCTGCCGCACTACGGCGCCGACTGCCCGATCGCGGTGATCCACCGGGCCAGTTGGCCGGACCAGGAACAGGTTCGCGGCACCCTCGCCGACATCCTGCCCAAGGTCGCCGCCAGGCATTTCCGCCGCACCGCGCTGATCCTGGTCGGCGAGGTGCTGGCCGCCGAAGGCTTCGCCGACTCCTCGCTGTACCGCGCCGGGCATAGACACCTCTATCGAGCCGGCGAATGAACCGCCGGCCTCGGGTTCGGCGCCGACCGCCGGCAGCGCGCCTGGACTCGCCGCAAGGCTTGCGACAGCGGGCCGGCCCGGCTAGCGTTCAGCGCTGGCCCCTTTTTTCCTGAAGCCCTCGGACACCCATGAAACGATTCCTCCTCGGTCTGCTCCTGCTGCTGGCGGTCGCCGCCGGCGTCCTCTACTTCGTCCCCGCTACCCTCCTCGCCAGCGTACGCACCGTCGAGCGCGGTCTCGCCGGTCTCAGCGAACACAGCGTGCAGGTCGACAACCTGGAGATCGCCTACCTGGAAGGCGGCTCGGAGAAGAACCCGACCCTGTTGCTGATCCACGGCTTCGGCGCCGACAAGGACAACTGGCTGCGCTTCGCCCGGCCACTGACCGAGCGCTACCATGTGGTCGCCCTCGACCTGCCCGGCTTCGGCGACAGCAGCAAGCCGCAACAGGCCAGCTACGACGTCGGCACCCAGGCCGAGCGAGTCGCCAACTTCGCCGCCGCCATCGGCGTGCGCCGCCTGCACCTGGCCGGCAACTCCATGGGCGGGCACATCGCCGCGCTCTACGCGGCGCGCCATCCGGAACAGGTGCTATCGCTGGCGCTGATCGACAACGCCGGGGTGATGCCGGCGCGCAAGAGCGAACTGTTCGAGGACCTGGAGCGCGGCGAGAATCCCCTGGTGGTGCGCCAGCCGGAAGACTTCCAGAACCTGCTCGACTTCGTGTTCGTCCAGCAACCGCCGCTGCCGGCGCCGCTCAAGCGCTACCTCGGCGAGCGCGCGGTAGCTGCCTCGGCGTTCAACGCGCAGATATTCGAACAACTGCGCCAGCGCTACATCCCGCTGGAGCCGGAACTGCCGAAGATCGAGGCGCCGACCCTGCTGCTGTGGGGCGACCGCGACCGCGTGCTGGATGTCTCCAGCATCGAGGTGATGCGTCCGCTGCTGAAGCGGCCCAGCGTGGTGATCATGGAAAACTGCGGACACGTGCCGATGGTCGAGCGCCCGGAGGAAACCGCGCAGCACTACCAGGCCTTCCTCGACGGCGTACGGAACGCCCAGGTGGCCGGTCGCTGAAAACGCGAACCGGCGCCTGGGGCGCCGGTCCGGGGGAGCGGGAGCCGTCGCGGGGACGGCTCGGATACAGGCTTCAGGCCTGGATCAGGTTGGCGATCTGCACGTCCGGGTCGACGTCCTGCTCATAGTCGACGCCAGCGACCTCGAAACCGAACAGGTTGAGGAATTCGCTCTTGTAGCCGGCGAAGTCGGTCAGCTCGTAGAGGTTCTCGTTGGTCACCTTGTCCCACAGTTCCTCGACGCGGGACTGCACTTCCGGCTGCAGTTCCTTGTAGTCGGCACGCAGGCGGCCTTCCTCGTCGAGGCGCGGCTCGGCGCCGTACAGGCTCTCGCGGTACAGGCCATCGACCTGCTCGATGCAGCCTTCGTGGGTGCCCTGCACCTTCATTACCTTGAACAGCAGCGACAGGTACAACGGCATCATCGGGATCGCCGAACTAGCCTGGGTCACCACCGCCTTGAGCACCGAGACCCGCGCGTCGCCGCCCAGCGGGGCGAGCCTGTCGCGAATACCGAGGACCTTCTGGTCGAGATCCTTCTTGGCCGCGCCGATGGAACCGTTCCAGTAGATGTCGTGGGTGATCTTCTCGCCCAGGTAGGTGAACGCGGTGGTCTTCGCGCCGTCGGCCAGCACGTCGGCCTCGAGCAGCGCGTCGATCCACATCTGCCAGTCCTCGCCGCCCATCACCGCAACGGTATCGGCGACTTCCTGGTCGCTGGCCGCCTCCAGGACCACGTCCTTGATCACTTCCTTGTCGGTGTCCAGGCCACGGAAGCTGACCGACTTGCCGATCGGCTTGAGGGTCGAGGAGAACACTTCGCCGGTCTTCGGATGGGTACGGCGCGGCGCAGCCAGGCTGTAGACCACCAGGTCGACCTTGCCGAGATCGCGCTTGATGGTCTCGATGGTCAGCCGCTTCACTTCGTCGGAGAACGCGTCGCCGTTGATGCTGCGCGCGTACAGGCCTTTCTCGTGGGCGAACTTCTCGAAGGCCGCCGAGTTGTACCAGCCGGCGGTGCCAGGCTTGCTCTCGCTGCCCGGACGCTCGAAGAACACCCCGAGGGTATCGGCGCCGGAACCGAACGCGGCGGTGATGCGGGCAGCCAGGCCATAGCCGGTGGAGGAACCGATGACCAGGACCTTCTTCGGTCCGTTGACGACGGGGCCCTTGGCCTCGACGTAGTCGATCTGTTGCTTGACGTTGGCCTCGCAGCCTGCCGGATGGGTAGTGACGCAGATGAAGCCACGCACGCGCGGTTTGATGATCATGAAAACCTCGGTTGCTAGATGCCGGAAAAGCACATTCAGGAGCTAGAGACGTCGCGCATTGTAAATGAGACACCTCCGCTTGGGCGGGCCGAAGACAGGAATCGTGACCAAAGGGTCACGCGGCGCAGCCCAGGCATAAAAAAACCCGCTCCGGAGAGCGGGTCTTCTCGGCTTGGAATCAGGCTCAGACGGCCTTTTCCAGCTCCGGCACGGCGTCGAACAGGTCGGCGACCAGGCCGTAGTCGGCGACCTGGAAGATCGGCGCCTCTTCGTCCTTGTTGATCGCGACGATCACCTTCGAGTCCTTCATGCCCGCCAGGTGCTGGATGGCACCGGAGATACCCACCGCGATGTACAGCTGCGGGGCGACGATCTTGCCGGTCTGGCCGACCTGCATGTCGTTCGGCACGAAACCGGCGTCGACCGCGGCGCGGGAGGCACCGACGGCGGCGCCCAGCTTGTCGGCCAGGGCGTAGAGGATCTTGAAGTTGTCGCCGTTCTGCATGCCGCGACCACCGGAGACCACGATCTTGGCAGCGGTCAGTTCCGGACGGTCGGACTTGGCCAGCTCTTCGCCGACGAAGGCGGACTTGCCGGCATCGGCCGGGCCGGAAACCTGCTCGACGGCAGCCGAACCGCCTTCGGCGGCGACGGCGTCGAAGCCGGTGGTACGCACGGTGATCACCTTGACCGCAGCCGAGGACTGCACGGTAGCGATGGCGTTGCCGGCGTAGATCGGACGCTTGAAGGTGTCGGGGCTGACCACTTCGACGATCTCGGAGAGCTGGTCGACGTCCAGCAGCGCGGCGACGCGCGGCAGGAAGTTCTTGCCGTTGGTGGTGGCCGGGGCCAGCACATGGCTGTAGCCCTTGCCCAGCTCGGCGATCAGCGGCGCGACGTTTTCCGGCAGCTGGTGGGCGTAGGCGGCGTTGTCGGCGACCAGCACCTTGGAGACACCCTCGACCTTGGCGGCGGCTTCGGCCACGGCGGCAACGTTCTGCCCGGCGACCAGCACGTGGATGTCGCCGCCAATGGCCTTGGCAGCGGCAACGGTGTTCAGGGTAGCGCCCGCCAGGGCGGCGTTGTTGTGCTCAGCGATAACCAGGATAGCCATTAGATTACCTTCGCCTCGTTCTTCAGTTTCTCTACCAGTTCAGCCACGGACTTGACCTTGATGCCAGCGGAGCGCGCAGCCGGCGCCTCGACCTTCAGGGTCTTCACGGTGGAAGCGGTGGAAACGCCCAGGGCGTCCGGGGTCACCACGTCCAGCGGCTTCTTCTTGGCTTTCATGATGTTCGGCAGCGACGCGTAGCGCGGCTCGTTCAGACGCAGGTCGGTGGTGACGATGGCCGGCAGGTTCAGCGCGACGGTCTGCAGGCCGCCATCGATCTCGCGGGTCACATTGACCTTGTCGCCAGCGACCTCGACCTTGGAGGCGAAAGTGCCCTGGGCGTAGCCGGTCAGCGCGGCGAGCATCTGGCCGGTCTGGTTGTTGTCGCTGTCGATGGCCTGCTTGCCGAGGATCACCAGCTGCGGCTGTTCCTTGTCGACCACGGCCTTGAGCAGCTTGGCCACGGCCAGGGAGTTCAGCTCGTCGTTGCTCTCCACCAGGATCGCACGGTCGGCGCCCAGCGCCAGCGCGGTGCGCAGTTGCTCCTGGGCGGCGGTCGGGCCGACGGAGACAGCGACGATCTCGCTAGCCACGCCCTTCTCTTTCAGGCGCACGGCTTCTTCCACGGCGATTTCGCAGAAGGGGTTCATGGACATCTTGACGTTGGCGAGGTCGACGCCGGAGTTGTCCGCCTTGACGCGGACCTTGACGTTGTAGTCGACCACTCGTTTGACTGCTACAAGAACCTTCATGGATTCCTCGTTATTCTCCGGTGAATAAGGATGTCGCCAGACAGGCCTGGCCGGTGATGCTCGCCGGCCGGAAACCGACACTCTGCTAGACAGCGACCGCAAAACCGCCCGTATCTTGACCGGATCACCCTTTTCGGTCAATACGGCAAAAGGGTGGTTCTCCCCCCTCGAATGCCGATTCTATCAGGCTTCCAAAGAATTCAAACAAACGTTTGTATTGGACCTGCCCATGCAGCTATATATAATGCGCCCGCTCTGATCAGGGAAAGATCTCAGCCACCAATAAACAGATACCGTGAGCCTTGAGTAGGAGATCGATTGTGGAACGCGAATACATGGAATTCGACGTCGTCATCGTCGGCGCCGGCCCCGCCGGTCTGTCCGCCGCATGCCGACTGAAGCAGAAGGCCGCCGAAGCCGGTCAAGAGATCAGCGTCTGCGTGGTCGAGAAGGGTTCCGAAGTGGGCGCCCACATCCTCTCCGGCGCGGTGTTCGAGCCGCGCGCGCTGAACGAACTGTTCCCCGACTGGAAGGAACTCGGCGCACCGCTCAACACTCCGGTGAGCGGCGACGACATCTACGTCCTGAAGAGCGCCGAGAGCGCCACCAAGGTGCCCAACTTCTTCGTGCCCAAGACCATGCACAACGAGGGCAACTATATCATCTCCCTGGGCAATCTCTGCCGCTGGCTGGCCCAGCAGGCCGAAGGCCTGGGCGTGGAGATCTACCCGGGCTTCGCCGCCCAGGAAGCGCTGATCGACGAGAACGGCGTGGTCCGCGGGATCGTCACCGGCGATCTCGGCGTCGACCGCGAAGGCAATCCGAAAGAAGGCTACTACACCCCCGGCATGGAGCTGCGGGCCAAGTACACCCTGTTCGCCGAAGGCTGCCGCGGGCACATCGGCAAGCAACTGATCAAGAAATACAACCTGGACAGCGAGGCCGACGCCCAGCACTACGGTATCGGCATCAAGGAAATCTGGGACATCGACCCATCCAAGCACAAGCCCGGCCTGGTGGTGCACACCGCCGGCTGGCCGCTGAACGACGAGAACACCGGCGGTTCGTTCCTCTACCACCTGGAGAACAACCAGGTGTTCGTCGGCCTGATCATCGACCTGTCCTACAGCAACCCGCACCTGTCGCCGTTCGACGAGTTCCAGCGCTACAAGCACCACCCGGTGGTCAAGCAGTACCTGGAAGGCGGCAAGCGCGTGGCCTACGGCGCCCGGGCCATCTGCAAGGGCGGCCTGAACTCGCTGCCGAAGATGGTCTTCCCCGGCGGCGCGCTGATCGGTTGCGACCTCGGCACCCTGAACTTCGCCAAGATCAAGGGCAGCCACACCGCGATGAAGTCCGGCATGCTCGCTGCCGAAGCGATCGCCGAGGCCCTGGCCGCCGGCCGCGAAGGCGGCGACGAGCTGGCCAGCTACGTCGATGCGTTCAAGGCCAGCTGGCTGTACGATGAACTGTTCCGCAGCCGCAACTTCGGCGCGGCCATCCACAAGTTCGGCGCCATCGGCGGCGGCGCGTTCAACTTCATCGACCAGAACATCTTCGGCGGCAAGATCCCCGTCACCCTGCATGACGACAAGCCGGACTACGCCTGCCTGAAGAAAGCCAGCGAAGCGCCGAAGATCGACTACCCGAAGCCGGACGGCAAGCTCAGCTTCGACAAGCTGTCCTCGGTATTCCTCTCCAACACCAACCACGAGGAAGACCAGCCGATCCACCTCAAGCTGGCCGATGCGAGCATCCCGATCGAGAAGAACCTGCCGCTCTACGACGAGCCGGCCCAGCGCTACTGCCCCGCAGGCGTGTACGAAGTGGTGGCCAACGACGACGGCAGCAAGCGCTTCCAGATCAACGCGCAGAACTGCGTGCACTGCAAGACCTGCGACATCAAGGACCCGGCGCAGAACATCACCTGGGTGGCGCCGGAAGGCACCGGCGGGCCGAACTACCCCAACATGTAAGACAAACGAAAAAGGCTCCCTCGGGAGCCTTTTTCATGCTGCACCTGTCAGTCCGGCTGCGGACCGATGGGAAAGAACTCGCCATGGCTCCAGACGCCGAGCCATTCGACGCCATCGATCCGGCGCGGTACCGCCAGCTCGACCAACTGGTAGAACACGTTGCGATGCACCAGCGCCTCGAGGTTGTCGCGCACCCGCAGGTACGGGGCTGGCTCCTGGGTAGCGGCATCGATCTCGACCCGCAGGGGATGCCCGGCATCCGCCTCGACCTCGTCCTCGACATTGGTGACGAAGCGCAGCGCCTGCGCCTCGCCCTCGCCCTCCACCTCCAGGGCCACCGCCACGAACGGGGCATCATCGACGCGGATGCCGACCTTTTCCACCGGCGTCACCAGGAAATAGTCGTCGCCGTCGCGGCGGATGATGCTGGAGAACAGCTTCACCATCGGCTTGCGACCGATCGGCGTACCCAGGTAGAACCAGGTGCCGTCGCGGGCGATGCGCATGTCGATGTCGCCGCAGAACGGCGGGTTCCACAGGTGCACGGGCGGCAGGCCCTTCTTCTCGCCCCTGGGGATCTGCGCCAGCAGGTCGTTGGCCTTGCCGGTATCACTCATAGCCTGTTCCTCGACTGTTCAGGCCCAGCAGTTCCTGGGCGTATTGCTCCAGCGGCGGACGCAGCAGGTCTTCCGGGGTGGCGTCGTAGAACGTCAGGAAACCGCCGCGGCTGCGGATGGTCGCGCTATCTACCAGGAAACGGGTGCTGGTCTCGATCAGCATGACCTGGATGACACTGCGATCGCGCCCGACCCGGCCGAGTTCCTCTTCGTCTTCCCACTCCTCCCAGTTGCCGATCCTGTTGTCGCCACGGGCGAAACGGCAGTACAGCAGGTAGTGGGCGCCGGCCGCGCGCGCCTCGCGCATCGCGTCGTCCAGGCCGAGCGGCGCCTTGGCCCGGCGCACCAGCGGGAAATACTCGACGAAACCTTCGAAGGCCTGCTCGGCCACCACGTTCGGCCGCGCGTAGCGATAGCCGGGCGGCACGAACGGCCCCTGGCCGATGTAGATGAAGGAGTCGGCCTGGATCCGCCGGTTGTTGCTGCGCTGGCTGGCGCTGTGGTCGAGCACCCCGGCATCGCGCAGGTAGTAGTCGGCGCCGTCGGCCAGGTCGCCGGGCTTCATGCAGGCGGACAGGCTACCCAGCAGGAGCATCGCCAGGGCGATACGGAACAGATGCAACATCGGTCATCTCCCCTGCCGGCGTCGGAAAACCGGCGAATGACGAGCCGATGCAGCTTCCGCGCCATCACAGGCCACGCTGCCACTCCTGGCGCAAGGCCGCGTGCTGCGGCTGCTCGATGGCCTGGCGGACCTCGGCCAGCAGGCGCGCCTTGTCGGCGCCCAGTTCGCCCTTGAGCACCAGATAGTTGGAAGCGTGGTCGCTGCGAAATACCGTGTCCTCGAGCTCCAACCCCTGCAACAGGCGCTCGACCTCGACGAACAAGGCGCGCCGATCCAGCGCCTCGAAGTCGGCGAAGCCAGCACGGAAACGCTGCTCGCCGGTAGGGAAACTCACCACCAGGGTCGACAGGTACTCCGGCTGGGCAGCGTTCATCAGGCGCGCGGAGTTGTCCGCGTGCTGCGCGCTCAGGGTCATTCCGCCAAGACCGTTGAGGATCATCACCGAACGACTGATCCCCGCCTCGCCAAGCTTTTCCAGCGCATCCAGGGTAGAGGCATAGGTCTCGCCCTTGTTGACCCGCGCCAATACTTCGTCGTCGCCGGACTCGGCGCCGACATAGGCCATTCGCAGCCCGGCGTCGGCCAGTTCGCGCAACTCGTCGACCGACTTCCTGCGCAGGTTGCGCGGCAGGCAATAGCTGGAGACTCGCTCCACCTCCGGCAGGTGCCGCCTGATCGCCTCCAGCACCACGAGCAGGCGTCGGGTCGGCAATACCAGCGCATCGCCATCGGCGAGGAATACGCGCTTGACGATCAGGCGCTCGCCGCAGCGCCGAATCTCCTCCAGCACCTCGGCTTCGTCGCGGGCACGGAATTTCTTCTGCGGCTGCGTGTACATCTCGCAGAAGCCGCACCGGTTCCAGGAACAGCCGTTGGTTACCGGGAGGATCAGCGAGTGCGCTTCGCTCGGTGGCCGGAATACCGGCTCGATGTAATGGATGGGGAATTCATGGGCAATCATCGGGGCTCTCCTGGAAGACCACGTGCCGTCGCCATCCGCGCCGGCACGTAGACGCAGTGGTTTTCAGGCCGAGGGCCAGGTCGGCTACGACGGATCGATGAGCGACAGCATATCCCGCCGACGAACGACACGCGGGACGCAGCGCCTGCGTCCCGCGCGGAGACCGGCCTCAGGCGGCCGGGTTTTCGCCGTCGCGCTTGCGCTTGTTGCCCATGCGCACGCCGATATCCATCAGGAAGTGGAAGAAGCCTTCCTGGTCTTCCAGCACCTCGCGCCAGAACGGCGAGTGATACAGCGCCACGGCGCCGTGCACCAGCGCCCAGGCGGCGCAATAATGGAAGTACGGCGGAACGTTCTCCAGCTTGCCGTCGGCGATCCGCTCCTTGATCAGTTGGGTCAGGCGTTCGAAGTTGGAGGCGCGGATCTTGTGCAGCTCCTCGACCATCTCCGGTACCTGGCTGGTCTTCACCACCTTCTCTTCCAGGCGGTCGAACAGGCGGTAGCGCTGCGGATCGCGCATGCGGAACTCGAAATAGGCACGCGACAGGGCTTCCTTGTCGCGGGCCACGTCTTCGGAATGGAACAGGGCGGCGAGATCGCGCTCGTAGTCCAGCATCAGGCGCAGATAGATCTCCGCCTTGGACTTGAAGTGCTTGTAGATCGTGCCTTTGCCGATGCCGACGGCATCCGCGATCATCTCGACCGTTACGCTGTCTTCCCCCTGTTCGAGGAACAGCTTGAGGGCGGTATCGAGAATCTCCTGTTCACGGCGACGAAATTCACGAACTTTGCGAGGCTCTTTCTGCATAAAAAGACTGTCAGGTCAAAATGAGTCAAAAATCGAAGCCGCGTATTATGCCTATTCAGCACGAAAATGCACGGAACATCCGACGATGAATTGTTACCAGGACGAATTCGACCAGACCAACGGTCTGCGCTACCTCAACCACGCGGCGGTCGCACCCTGGCCGAGACGCGCCGCCGACGCGGTGAGCGCCTTCGCCCGGGAGAACGTCGCCCTAGGCGCCAGCGACTATCCGGAATGGCTGAAGATAGAACATCGCCTGCGCGAGCGCCTTGTCCGACTGCTCAATGCGCGCGCCGGCAGCGACCTCGCTCTGGTCAAGAACACCTCCGAGGCGCTTTCCTTCGTGGCCTTCGGCCTGGATTGGCGAGAGGGCGACCAGGTCGTCATCGGCAATGAGGAGTTCCCCTCCAACAGGGTGGTCTGGGAAGCCTTGCGTCCGCGCGGCGTCGAGGTGATCGAGGTCGACCTCGCCGGCGACGATCCCGAGGGTGCCCTGCTCGCCGCCTGCGGCCCGCGTGCCCGACTGCTGTCGATCAGCGCGGTGCAGTACGCCAGCGGCCTGCGCCTTGACCTGGAGCGCATCGGCGCGGGATGTCGCCGCCGCGGTGTGCTGTTCTGCATCGACGCGATCCAGCAGCTCGGCGCCCTGCCCTTCGACGTACAGGCCTACGATTGTGCCTTCGCCATGGCCGATGGGCACAAGTGGATGCTCGGCCCCGAAGGGCTGGGCGTCTTCTATTGCCATCCCGGGCAGCGTGAGCGCCTGGCGCTGCACGAATATGGCTGGCACATGCTGGAGCATGCCCTCGATTACGAGCGCCGCGACTGGCGGCCGGCGCGCAGCGCCCGGCGCTTCGAATGCGGCAGCCCGAACATGCTCGGCGCGATGGCCCTGGAGGCCAGCCTGGGTTTGCTGGAAGAGGTCGGCATGGAGCAGGTCGGCCGACAGCTCGCCGAGCGCGTACAGTGGCTGCAGGATGGTCTCTCGGCCATCGCCGGGATCCGCCTGCACAGCCCACGGAATCCAAGTCGGCGCGCGGGCATCCTGACCTTCAGCCTGGACGGCCGGGACAACCGGATACTCTTCGAAACACTCCGCCAGGAGCGGATCATCTGCGCCCAGCGTGGCGGAGGTATCCGTTTTTCCCCGCATTTCTACACGAGTTCGACGGTGATCGACGACACGCTTGCGATAGTACGCCAGGCCGCAGGCGCCTAGGTGCTCAAGGATGGCAGCGGTATTCCAAATCTGTTTAAAAAACCACCAGCCCCGTCTGGACGCCCCACGAACATGACCAATACTGAAAGGTACTGGCGCGCGGTATCTCCCCCCAAGTACCCAGCCAGTGAAGGTACCGAGGAACGCGTACCTTTGTTCCACTCCTAATGGTCTTGACCCGGATTCATCCCCCAGAACCCGGGTTTTTTTTATCCACTCGCCAGCTTATGCCGGCCTGGCCAGCGGGAACAGCCGGTGGAAGTTGGCGGTGGTCTGCTCCGCCAGGATCTCCAGGCTGACACCCCGCAGCGGCGCGAGGAACTCGGCGACATCGCGCACGTATTCCGGCAGGTTCGGCTTGCCGCGATGGGGAATCGGTGCCAGGTATGGCGAGTCGGTCTCCACCAGCAGCCGGTCGGCCGGTACCTGGCGAGCCACCTCGCGCAGGGCATCGGCATTGCGGAAGGTGACGATGCCGGACAGGGAAATGTAGAAACCCAGGTCCAGAGCCGCCCGCGCCATTTCCCAGTCTTCGGTGAAGCAGTGCAGCACGCCGGCCTGCGGCAGCGCCGCCTCGCGTAACAGCGCCAGGGTGTCGGCGCGCGCCTCGCGGGTATGCACCACCACCGGCTTGCCGGTGATCCGCGCGGCCTCCAGGTGCAGGCGAAACGCCTCCTGCTGCAACTCGGCGGCTTCCGGTTCGTAGTGGTAGTCGAGGCCGGTCTCGCCGATCGCCACCACCCGCGGATGCGCCAGTTCGCCCAGCAGCCAGTCGAGCGCCGGCGCGCGCCCCGGCTCCAGGTCCAGCGGATGCACGCCGACCGAGCAGTGCACGTCGGCATGGCGCTCGGCCAGGGCCTTCACCGCCTGGGCATTGTCGGCGCTGACGCCGATGCAGAGGAATTGACCGACGCCGCGCGCCCGCGCGGCATCCAGCGCCGCATCGAGCGAGCCGCCATGGGCGGCCAGGTCGAGGCGATCGAGGTGGCAGTGGGAATCGACCAGCATGATCCTGTCTAGCGTTACATCGTGTGGGTCGGCCGGTCCGACTTCAGCGCCCCGGCCAGGTAGGTTTCGATCTTGTTGCGGGCGGTGTTGTCCCCGTCGTTGAACTGCACGCCGATGCCCGCCGCGCGGTTGCCCTGGGCGCCCTTCGGGGTGATCCAGACGACCTTGCCGGCCACCGGGATCTTCTCCGGCTCTTCCATCAGGTTGAGCAGCATGAAGACCTCGTCGCCGAGCTTGTAGTTCTTGTTGGTGGGAATGAACAGCCCGCCGTTCCTGATGAACGGCATGTAGGCGGCGTACAGCACGGATTTGTCCTTGATGGTCAAGGACAGGATGCCGTTACGCGGCCCGAGATTGGGTGGCAAACTCATGCAGGTTCCTGCCAGTCGAATATCAGCGGGATTCTAGCCCGGCCCGGGCAGGCTTGCCCACTGCACCAGCAGGGCTTCGAGAAGCAGCACACGGTTGAGGTTGGCCTTGTTCAGCACTTTCTGCCGCTGCTGCAGCAGCCAGTCCTGCATGGCCAGCACCTTGGCCTGCCCGGACTTGTCGCCCAGGTACTGGACCACCTTGCGCATGTCGGCCAGGCCCAGTCTTTCCTCGTCACGGGTCAGTTGGTAGCGCAGGATGCCCAGCGTCCAGTCGCAGAACCAGTCGAACAACAACGGCAGCGGCACGCCGTTCCAGCTTTCGGCTAGCTGACTGGCGGCGATCTGCTGCTTGAGCAGCTTCTTCACCCCGTCGACCACCTGCGCGCGCTGCTCGCGCACACCCTGGCCGTACAGGCGTTGGGCGGTGAGCGGCGAGCCGCCGGAAAGCACCAGCAGTTCCTCCAGGGCCTCGGCCGGCTCGTCGGGCAGCGCCCGCGCCAGCCATTCCAGACTCGCCGCCGCGCCCGGCAAAGGGCAGGCCTGCTGCACGCAGCGGCTCTTGATGGTCGGCAGCAGGCGGCTGGGCTGGTGGCTGATCAGCAACAGCACGGTATCGCCCGACGGCTCTTCGAGACTTTTCAGCAGGGCGTTGGCGGCATTCACGTTCATCGCCTCGGCGGGCTCGAGCAATACCACCTTGCGTCCGCCCAGTTGCGCGGTCTGCACCACGAAGCCAACCAGGTCGCGGACCTGGTCGACCCTGATCGGCTTCTCCGCCTCCTCCGGCTCCAGCACGAAGTAGTCCGGATGGGTACCGGCGGCCAGCAACTGGCACGCCTTGCATTCGCCGCAAGCGCCAGCGGCGGCGGGCCGCTGGCAGAGCAACTGGGCGGCCCAATGCTCGGCCAGGGCGCGCTTGCCGATCCCGGCGGGACCGTAGAGCAGATAGGCGTGGGCGTGCCGGGCACGGCCGCCCAGTTGGCTCCAGAGCGCCTGCTGCCAGGGATAGATATCAGCCATGCAGACGCTCCAGCAGATTCGGCAGCAGCCGATCCAGGCCAGCCTGCACCTCGGCCAGCGGCAACCCGGCGTCGAGCACCTGGTAACGCTGCGGGGCCTGCGCGGCGCGCTGCAGGTAGGTCTGCCGCACGGCTTCGAAGAAGCGTCGGTCCTCCTGCTCGAAACGGTCGAGCCGGCCCCGCGCCGCCGCCCGCGCCAGGCCTATTTCCACCGGCAGGTCGAAGACCAGCGTGAGGTCGGGCCGCAGGTCGCCCTGGACGAAGCTTTCCAGCGCGGCGATGCGCGCCTCCGGCAAGCCGCGCCCGCCGCCCTGGTAGGCATAGGTGGCATCGGTGAAGCGATCGCAGAGCACCACGGCCCCGCGCGCCAGCGCCGGGCGGATGACCCCGGCGATATGCTGGGCCCGCGCGGCGAACATCAGCAACAGCTCGGTATCGGCGGCCATCGGCTCGTCGCTGGGCGCCAGCAGTAGTTCACGGATGCGTTCGGCGAGAGGCGTGCCGCCAGGCTCGCGGGTCAACTGCACCTCGACGCCGCGCTCGCGCAGGCGCTCGGCCAGGTAGTCGCGGTTGGTGCTCTTGCCGGCCCCTTCCGGGCCCTCCAGGGTGACGAACAGGCCGGTCACACGGCACTCCTTATCTTGGCTGCGCCGCTCACTGTGGCGGCGGGGTGATGGGCGCGGGGCTGGAGCGATAGTCGGAACGACGCTTCAACTGGTACTCGCGGACCGCCTTGTTGTGCTCGTCCAGGCTGCTGGAGAACACATGGCTGCCATCGCCGCGCGCCACGAAATACAGGGTCTCGCCCTCGGCCGGATGCAGCGCGGCGCGAATCGCCTCGCGCCCGGCCAGGGCGATCGGGGTCGGCGGCATGCCCGGCACCACATAGGTATTGTAAGGGGTCGGTTCGCGCAGGTCGGCACGGGTGATCTTGCCGTTGTAGCGCTCGCCCATGCCATAGATCACCGTCGGATCGGTCTGCAACAGCATGCCGCGCTGCAGGCGGCGGACGAAGACGCCGGCGATCTGCGAACGCTCTTCCGGCACGCCGGTTTCCTTTTCCACCAGCGAGGCCATGATCAGGGCCTGGTAGGCGTCGCGATAAGGCAGGTCCTGGCTGCGGCCATCCCATTCCTTGGCGAGGATGGTCTGCATGCGCTGGTAGGCCTTGCGCAGTATGTCGATGTCGCGCATGCCACGGGTATAGCGGTAGGTATCGGGGAAGAAGCGCCCTTCGGCCACTTCGTCGGGCTTGCCGAGGCGCTGCATGATCTCGCCGTCGCTCAGGCCGGCCAGGGTCTGCTCCAGCTTGCCCTGCCTGGCCAGCGCCTCGCGCACCTGGCGGAAGCTCCAGCCCTCGACCAGGGTCAGGCTGTACTGCACCACCTCGCCTTCGCGCCAGAGTTCCAGCAGGTCGGCGCCCCTCATCCCCGGCAGGAGGCGATATTCGCCGCTGTGCAGGGCCTGGCCCGGCAGGTTGAAACGCCAGTAGAGGCGCAACCAGAACGCCCCATGCAGCACCTCTTCCTGCTCCAGGCGCGCCAGCAGGCCGCCCGGCGTGGAGCCCGCGGAAACGTCCAGCAGGCGCTCCTCGGTCAATTGCAGGGGCTGCTCCAGCGCCCGCTGCTGCTGCCATGCAGCAAGGCCGACGCAGAGGCCAACGAACAACAGGCCACTCTCCAGCAGCACCAGCAGTTTGCGCATCAAAGTCAGAAATCCAGGTCGTCGCGAAGTTGGTCTTGCAGTTTACGGGTCAGCTCGCCGACCGGCCAGACGTGCTCGTCCAATGCGCGGACCGGCCAGATGCCGAACTGGCTGTTGCACAGGAAGACCTCGTCGGCCGCCGCCAGTTCAGCCATGGAAACATCCCGTATCGCCAGCGGGACGTCGATTCTTCCGGCGCGCTCGAGCAATTCCGCGCGCAGCACTCCCGCGACGCCGCAGCGCCGCAGGTCAGGCGTCACGAGGGTGCCGTCGAGAACCAGCAGCAGGTTGCTGAACACCCCCTCCACCACTCGTTCGTGCACGTCCAGCATCAGCCCTTCGGTATGCTCGGCGTCGCTCCACTCGGCACGGGCGAGGACCTGTTCCAGGCGATTGAGGTGCTTGAGGCCGGCCAGCAGGGGCTGCTCGGCCAGGCGCGTACGGCAGGCGAACAGACGCACGCCTCGCTGCCAGTGGCGCTCGGGATAGGCCGGACGCGGCGATGCGACGAGGATCCGCCGCGGCGAAGCCTCGGCTGGCGGCGCGTAGCCACGCAGACCCTCGCCGCGGGTAACGATCAGCTTGGCCACACCGTCGCCCAGCGCCGCGCAGAACGCCAGCAACTCCTGGCGCAACATCGCGGCGTCGAGAGGGATCGCCAGCCGTCGACACCCCTCTTCCAGGCGCGCCAGGTGGCGTTCCAGAAGACGCGGCGTACCGGCGCGCACCGCCAGGGTCTCGAACAGCCCGTCGCCATAGGCCAGTCCGCGATCGCGCACGGACAGTTCGGCGGCGGGCCGGCCGTCGACCCAGTCCAGCATCAGTCGGCGAACCTGCGGAACACCAGGGTGCCGTTGGTGCCGCCGAAGCCGAACGAGTTCGACAGGGCCACGTCGATCTTGCGCGGCTTGGCTTGGTGGGCCACCAGGTCGAGGTCGCAACCCTCGTCCGGGTTGTCCAGGTTGATGGTCGGCGGGGCGACCTGGTCGCGCAGGGCCAGCACGCTGAAGATCGCCTCCACCGCGCCGGCGGCACCCAGCAGATGGCCGGTCATCGACTTGGTCGAGCTCATCGACAGCGCATGGGCATGCTCGCCGAATACGCTCTTCACCGCGGCGATCTCGGCGATGTCGCCGGCCGGGGTCGAGGTACCGTGGGCGTTGATGTAGTCGACCTGCTGCGGACCCAGCCCGGCGTCACGCAACGCGTTCTTCATGCAGCGCGCGGCACCGGCACCGTCTTCCGGCGGCGCGGTCATGTGGAAGGCGTCGCCGCTCATGCCGAAACCGACCAGCTCGGCGTAGATCCGCGCGCCGCGGGCACGGGCGTGTTCCAGCTCTTCGAGCACCAGGGCGCCGGAGCCGTCGGACAGGACGAAGCCGTCGCGGTCCCTGTCCCACGGACGGCTGGCCCGGGTCGGTTCGTCATTGCGGGTGGACAACGCGCGGGCCGCGCCGAAACCGCCCAGGCCCAGGCCGCAGGCGGCCATTTCGGAGCCGCCGGCGACCATCACGTCGGCCTCGCCATAGGCGATGTTGCGCGCCGCCATGCCGATGCTGTGGGTGCCGGTGGTGCAGGCAGTGGTCAGGGCATAGTTGGGGCCCTGCAGACCTAGGTGGATCGACAGGAAGCCGGAAACCATGTTGATGATCGAGCCGGGCACGAAGAACGGCGAGATGCGCCGCGGCCCCTGCTCGAACAGGGATTTGCAGTTGTTCTCGATATTGGTCAGGCCGCCGATGCCGGAGCCCATGGATACGCCGATACGCTCGCGATTGGCGTCGGTGACCTCGAGGCCGGAATCGCGAACGGCCTGGAAGCTGGCGGCGAGACCGTACTGGATGAACAGGTCGAGCTTGCGGGCTTCCTTGGCGGACAGGTACTCCTCGACATTGAAGCCTTTCACCGAACCACCGAAACGGGTGGAGTAGGCGGACAGGTCCATATGCTCGATCGGGGCGATCCCGCTGCGGCCGGCCAGGATACCTTCCCAACTGCTCGGGACATCCACGCCCAGCGGCGACAGCATGCCCATGCCAGTAATGACGACGCGTCTACGCGACACTACGACTTCCTCTTTCTCATTTCACGGGGTTGCGCCGACAGGTTACCAGAGTAGGTAAGGCGCTAAAGAAAAGCCGCACGCCTTTACAGGCTGTGCGGCTTCTCCACGTCGGAATATCCGACGACTACTTACTGCTGGTGAGCAACGATGTAGTCGATGGCTTCCTGAACGGTGGTGATCTTTTCAGCTTTCTCGTCAGGGATTTCGGTCTCGAATTCCTCTTCCAGAGCCATCACCAGCTCGACGGTGTCAAGGGAGTCGGCGCCCAGGTCTTCGACGAAGGAAGCGCTGTTGGTGACTTCTTCTTCCTTCACGCCGAGTTGTTCAGCGACGATCTTCTTAACGCGTTCTTCGATGGTGCTCATACCTTGTTTTCACTCCTATGGAAAATCCGAGCAGCTGGGCTGCGGGTAAGTGTATAGAAAGGGTTTTCTGCTTTTCAAGCTGAACGCCTCACCTTCCCACGGCCACTTCGATAATTCTATCTAATAACCCGGCTGCAATTCCGCAACGAATCTTAGACAGCGCTTATGACAGACCGGAGAAAGGTAACGTCACATTCAGCTCATGTACATCCCACCGTTGACCGGCACAGTGGCACCGGTCACATAAGCTGCGCCGTCCGAAGCGAGGAAGCCGACCACCTTGGCGATCTCTTCCGCCTGCCCCAGGCGACCCAGCGGAATCTGTGCCAGCAGCGCCTCGCGCTGGGCTTCCGGCAGCTCGCGGGTCATGTCGGTATCGATGAAGCCCGGCGCCACCGCGTTGACGGTGATCGCACGCGAGCCGACTTCCCGGGCCAGGGCGCGGGTGAAACCCTCGAGACCGGCCTTCGCCGCGGCGTAGTTGGTCTGCCCGGCGTTCCCCATGGCACCTACCACGGAACCGATGTTGATGATGCGCCCCCAGCGGGCCTTGGTCATGCCGCGCAGAACGGCTTTCGACAGACGGTAGAGGCTGTTCAGGTTGGTGTTGACCACATCGAACCACTCATCGTCTTTCATGCGCACCAGCAGGTTATCGCGGGTGATGCCTGCGTTATTGACCACGATCAGCGGTTGGCCGAGATGCTGCTGGATGTGCTCCAGGGTCGCGGCGACGGACTCGTCGCTGGAAACATCCAGAACCAGGCCGGCGCCCTCGACGCCGTTGGCCTTGAGGGTTTCGGCGATTTTCTCGGCGCCGGACGCACTGGTCGCGGTACCGATGACCACGGCGCCCAGGCGGCCCAGCTCCAGCGCAATCGCCTGGCCAATGCCACGGCTGGCGCCGGTTACCAATGCGACCTTACCTTGCAGACTCATGGGATTTTCTCCTTTTCTCTTCTCAGGCCAGTGCGGCGCGGGTGGCGGCGAACGCCTCGACACCGTCCAGGCCATGGGTATTCACGCCCTTGGCGCAGCGCTTGTTGAGGCCCGCCAGGACCTTGCCAGGGCCGCACTCGACCAGGTCGGTGACGCCTTTTTCCGCCAGCAACTGGACGCTCTCGACCCAGCGGACCGGGCTGTACAGCTGCGCCAGCAGGTCACGACGCAGGGCCTGCAGGTCGGCCGGCACCGCGGCGCTGACGTTCTGCACCAGGGCGATCTTCGGCGCCTGCCATTGCAGGGCCTCGACCGAGGCGGCGAACTGCTCCGCCGCCGGACGCATCAGTTCGCAATGCGACGGCACGCTGACCGGCAGCGCCACCGCGCGCTTGGCGCCACGCGCCTTGCACGCCTCGATGGCGCGCTCCACGGCAGCCGCGGCGCCGGCGATCACTACCTGCCCCGGTGCATTGAAATTGACCGCACTGACCACTTCGCCCTGCGCCGCCTCGGCGCAAGCCGCCAGCACGTCGGCGCCTTCCAGGCCGAGGATCGCGGCCATGCCGCCCTGCCCCGCCGGAACCGCCTGCTGCATCAGTTGACCGCGGCGCTCGACCAGCCTGACCGCGTCGGCGAAGGCAATGCACTCGGCAGCCACCAGCGCGGAGTACTCGCCCAGGCTGTGCCCGGCGACGAACGCCGGACGCGCGCCCCCCTCGGCCAGCCAAAGGCGCCAGAGCGCGATAGAGACGCTCAGGATCGCCGGCTGGGTCTTGTCGGTCTGGTTCAGGCGCTCCTCGGGGCCGTTCTGGACCAGCGCCCACAGGTCGTAGCCGAGCGCCTCGGAGGCCTCGGCGAAGGTATCGCGCACCAGCGACTGCTGGGCACCCAGCTCGGCCAGCATGCCGAGGGATTGCGAACCCTGGCCGGGGAAGACGAATGCGAGGGATGCAGACATTGAATAGGTCCCTTGTGGTCTTTTGCTCGTCGGAGATAACGCGCCAGCCGTGACCGGCGCAGGAAACTGAGTGTTGGATGGCAGCCTGGACCGCCCGGTCACACATTAGAGCAGCAGATGCTCGAGACGGCCATGCAATCGTTGCGGCAGGTTTTCCCTGACCTCCAGCGCCGCACGTCGCAAGGCGCTCTGGAAACCCTCCTCGGCGGCGGAACCATGGCTTTTCACCACTATCCCCTGCAAGCCGAGGAAGCTCGCACCGTTGTAACGCGCCGGGGCAATGTCGCCACGCAGCCGCCGCAGCAACGGCAGCGCCAGCGCGCCGACCAGCTTCGCCGCCAGGCCGTCGCGGAAGCGCTGCTCGATCCGCGCCGACACCATCGCCGCCAGGCCTTCGCTGGCCTTCAGGAGGATATTGCCGACGAAGCCGTCGCAGACCACCACGTCGGCCTCGCCGCGATAGAGGCCATCACCTTCTATATAGCCAGCGAAGTTCAACCCCTCCGCCTTCTGCAACAGGCTCGCCGCCAGCTTGACCTGCTGGTTGCCCTTGATCTCCTCGACTCCCACGTTCAGCAGGGCCACCCGCGGCGACGCACAGCCCAGCGCCTCGGCCGCCACCGCGCCCATCATGGCGAACTGGTACAGGTGCTCGGCGCTGCAATCGACGTTGGCCCCCAGGTCGAGCAGGTGGCAATGCCCCTTCTCGGTCGGCACCGCCGTCACCATCGCCGGCCGGTCGATGCCGGGCAGGGTCTTCAGCAGGTGGCGCGACAACGCCATCAACGCCCCGGTATTGCCGGCGCTGACGCAGGCCTGCGCACAACCATCGCGGACCAGTTCCAGCGCCACGCGCATGGAAGCGTCCGGCTTGCCGCGCAAGGCCTGGGAGGGACGTTCGTCGGAACCTATCACTTCGCTGGCCGCATGCACGCGCAGGCGTTGCCGGTCGAGCGACGGATGACGGGAAAGGAGTTCTTCGAGGAGAGCAGGCTGACCGACGAGGATCAGTTGCGAGGAGGGATTCTCGGCCAGGAAGGCAATAGAGGCCGGAACAACGCAGTGGGGACCGAAGTCCCCACCCATTGCATCAATCGCGATGATTGGTGCGGACAAGGATTACTCGTCGGAGCCCTTGTCGACTACCTTACGGCCGCGATAGAAGCCGTCCGGGGATACGTGGTGGCGCAGGTGAACTTCACCGGTGCTCTTTTCCACGGACAGAGCATTGGACTCGAGCGCATCGTGGGAACGACGCATGTCACGAGCGGAACGAGACTTTTTGTTCTGCTGAACAGCCATGATTGATTAACTCCTAAACGTTTGGGTCACGCTTCAACTGTGCCAGTACGCTGAACGGATTAGGACGCTTGTCCTCGACTTCGCTCGACTCCGGCTCGTCTTCGGCGACGAATCCAGCCGGGTGCTGACATACTTCGGGGTCATGGGCCGGAACGATGGGTAAGGCGAGCAACAGCTCGTCCTCGACCAGCGCCAGCAGGTCCAGGGGTTCCTCCCCCACTTCCAGCGCATCGTACCCCTTCGGCAGACCGTCTGCGGACTGGCCTTCCCGGAGAATGGCGTAGGTATATTCGCCATGCACGGGAATGGCCGCCGCATCCAGGCAGCGTTGGCATACCATGCTCACCCCGGTATCGAGCTGCATATGCATGACCGCCAGCTTCTGGTGGTCGCGTTCGAAGGAAACCTTCACACGCACGTCACCGGCATCGCTGGTCAGCTGCTCGCATACACGCGGCATATCGGCGAGCGCGTACACACCCTCGAGGGTGGCGCCGCGGTCGACCAACTTGCGCGGATCGATATGAGGTGGAATCGGCCCATTCAACATAAGCGCGCCATTATAGGGACGCCCCCGCGCCTGTCAAAGGAAATTAGCCATAAACCGCTGTAAGGACGAGTCTTTTCGTTAAAATCGACCGCCCCGCCACGGAGAACCTCATGCCCAGTCTGATCCTCGCCTCCAGCTCCCCCTACCGGCGCGAACTCCTGACCCGCCTGCGTCTTCCGTTCGAATGCGCCAGCCCCGACATCGACGAAAGCCATCGCCCCGGGGAAAGCGCCGAACAACTGGTGCGCCGCCTTTCCGCCAGCAAGGCGGAAGCGCTGGCCGGACGCTATCCGCAACACCTGATCATCGGCTCCGACCAGGTCGCGGTGCTCGACGACAATATCCTCGGCAAGCCGCACACCATCGAGCGCGCCGTCCAGCAACTGCTGGACGCCAGCGGCAGGAGCGTGACCTTTCTCACCGGACTGGCGCTGCTCGACAGTCGCAATCGGCACATGCAGGTCGACTGCATCCCGTTCACCGTACACTTCCGCCAACTCGACGAGGCGCGTATCCGCCGCTACGTCGAAGCCGAGCGCCCGCTGGACTGCGCCGGCAGCTTCAAGGCCGAGGGCCTGGGCGTCAGCCTGTTCCGCGCCACCGAAGGGGAGGACTCCAGCAGCCTGGTGGGACTGCCCCTTATCCGCCTGGTCGACATGCTCCTCGCCGAAGGCGTCGAAATACCCTGAGCCGACACGCCCATATAAAAAAGAAGCCCGGCTTCGGCCGGGCTTCTTCATATATAAGGAAGGGAAACGCCCTCAGCGCAGCACCGGCCCCTGCCAACCCATCCACAGCGCGAGACGTTCCGCCACGCTGGCGCCGAACTTCTTGGCGAAGCGATCGAACGGCGACTCCTGCACGGTGTAGTCCTCGATCTTCTTCTCCTTGACCACTTCGCGCGCCACATAGCTGGCGTTGCCCAGACCGTCGATCAGGCCAAGCTGCAGCGCCTGCTCGCCGGACCAGACCAGGCCGGAAAACAGCTCGGGATGCCCATCGACCTTGAGCCGGTCGCCACGCCCTTTCTTCACGCTGTCGATGAACTGCTTGTGGGTGGTATCCAGTACCTGCTGCCAGAACTGGGTTTCCTCGGGCTTTTGCGGCTGGAACGGATCGAGGAACGACTTGTGCTCGCCGGAGGTATAGACGCGTCGCTCGACACCGAGCTTCTCCATGGTGCCGACGAAACCGAAGCTGGCCGCCGTCACACCGATGGAGCCGACCAGGCTGGCCTTGTCGGCGTAGATCTGGTCGGCTGCGCTGGCGATGTAGTAGGCGCCGGAGGCACCCAGGTCGCTGATTACCGCATAGACCTTGACGTTCGGGTGCTCGCCGCGCAGGCGGCGAATCTCGTCATAGATATAGCCCGACTGCACCGGGCTCCCGCCAGGACTGTTGATCCGCAGCACGATCCCCTTGGTACCTTCGTCCTCGAAAGCTGCGCGCAGGGCCGTGACGATATTGTCGGCGCTGGCCGGCTCGTCGTCGGCGATCATGCCCTTCACTTCGATCAGCGCGGTATGACTGCCACCGCGCGAAGCGGACTTTTCCAGGCTGGCGAACGGACTGAACGCCAGAAGTACGACGAACAGGTAAAGGAAGGTCAGCGACTTGAAGAAAATTCCCCAGCGCCGCGCCCGCCTCTGCTCCTGGACCCCGGCGAGGACCGCCTTCTCCAGCAGCTTCCAGCTCTTGTCGCCGTTCGCCTCCGGCGTTTCCGACTTCCACTCGTCAGACATGCTCCACCACTCCTGCAACCGTCTCGCGACGCGCACCGCTCAACCAGGCGCGCAACTCGCCGAAATGTTCGACCTCCAGCCGCGGCGCGTAGGGCCGCAACTGCTCCAGCGATTGGGCGCCATAGGCTACCGCAACCGAATCCATGCCCGCCCGCCGCGCCATCTCCAGGTCGAACGGTGAATCGCCGATCATCAGCGCCCGCCCCGGCTCGACCCGGCAATGCGCCAGGATCTCATGAAGCATCAGCGGGTCCGGCTTGCTCGCCGTCTCGTCGGCACAACGGGTGATATCGAAGAAATCGCTCCAGCCCTGCCCCGCCAGCACCCGATCCAGGCCACGCCGGCTCTTGCCGGTGGCCACCGCCAGACGGAACCCGGCCTCACGGAAATGCGCCATGGCCTCGGCCACACCCGGGAACAGCCGCGACGGCTGGGTTTCGAGCATCAGGTAATGCTCGCTGTAGGCGCAACGGAAACGCTCGACCAGGACCGGATCGCCGATCTCCGGATAGAGCGAGGCGATCGCCTCCGGCAGGCCGAGCCCGATGATGCCCTTGATCCGATCATCGTCGCGCCCCGGCAAGCCGGTTTCGATCGCAGCCGCCCTCATCGAATCGACGATGCGCGCGATCGAATCGACCAGCGTGCCGTCCCAGTCGAACACCAGCAATGAATACTCAGTCATCCAGTCGCTCCAGCGAACGCCGCCACACCTCATCCACCGGCGCCTCCAGCTCCAGCACCTGCCCATCGGGCAGCGGCACGCGCAGCTGCGCGGCATGCAGGAACAGGCGCTTGCCGCCCAGCTCGCGGATCTCGCGGGAAAAGTCCTCGTCGCCGTACTTCGGATCGCCGGCGATGGCATGACCGGCATGCTTGGCGTGCACACGGATCTGGTGGGTTCGCCCGGTGATCGGGCGCGCCTCCACCAGGGTGGCGAAATCGCCGAAACGACGCAGCACGCGGAACTCGGTCAGCGCGTCCTTGCCTTCGACGTTGACCTCGACCATCCGCTCGCCAGAGCGCAGGTTGTTCTTCAGCAACGGCGCACGGATGTTCTTCTTGCCGGCCGGCCAGTGGCCGCGCACCAGCGCGTGGTAGCGCTTGTCGACGATCTTCTCGCCACGCAACGCTTCGTGGAGATGGCGCAGCATGCTGCGCTTCTTGGCGATCATCAGCAGCCCGGAGGTGTCCCGGTCGAGACGATGCACCAGCTCGATATCCCTGGCTTCGGGACGCAACTGGCGAAAAACCTCGATGACCCCGGCGCTCACGCCGCTGCCGCCGTGCACGGCGATCCCGGCGGGCTTGTTGACCACGATCAGCGCCTTGTCCTCGTAGACGATGGCCGCCTCCATGCGCTCCAGCAGTCCCTGCGCCAGCGGCGCCGGTTCGTCGCGTTCGGCCAGGCGCAGCGGTGGAACACGCACCTGGTCGCCGGCCTGGAGCCGGTAGTCGGGCTTGATCCGGCCCTTGTTCACACGCACCTCACCCTTGCGCAGGATGCGATAGATCAGGGTCTTGGGCGCCCCCTTGAGACGGGCGATGAGGAAATTGTCGATACGTTGACCAGCCAGTTCCGGCGGCACATCGAGCAGCTGGACACCGGTGGTCGGAGAGGCGGGAGTAGTCATCCGTACATCATAACAATTTTTCATTCAATTGAAGCACTTAATCATTGCTGCTATAGTCGGGAAGCCGCCATAAGCGGCCAGGCCTGCGGATGATTGCCAACCTGCATTTCCCCCTCGCCTGCAAACACTTTGAACGGACGTCAGGCCGTCCTGCAGAGGCGTTTCAGCGGAATACGAAAATTCCTAACCCGCGAACGACTCGGAACCAAAGCCTTGAAACATGAGCCGCGACCACTTCGGTGAGCGCGAGATGCCAACCCGCTCCGGATTCTGCGAGCGGCGCCCGATTCTTAAGGAACATGTGTAGGGTGGAGATGTACGGCTGTTGGACTGCGTAGCTTCTAGCTTGATCCAGACGCATTTTTCGTCCGCCTCCGACAGTCGATTCCTCCTCCTGACTCAAGTGCTTCTGAAACACAGGAAGCAGGAGACGTAGTCGCGGACCGGCATCCGATGCCGAGCGCCGCTGGACACGGGAATGGCCCGCCATTCCTGAATACGCGCCCGAACACCGACCGTGAGAGTCGTGTGTGCCGATCGCCGTTTCCGGTAGCCCCGGAAACCATTGGTACTACATGAAAAGAATGCTGATCAACGCGACTCAACCCGAAGAGTTGCGTGTTGCACTGGTCGACGGCCAACGCCTGTTCGACCTCGACATCGAGTCGGGCGCTCGCGAGCAGAAGAAGGCCAACATCTACAAGGGCCGTATCACTCGCGTCGAACCCAGCCTCGAAGCCGCCTTCGTCGACTTCGGCGCCGAACGCCACGGCTTCCTCCCCCTCAAAGAAATCTCCCGCGAATACTTCAAGAAATCCCCCGAAGGCCGGATCAACATCAAGGAAGTCCTGAGCGAAGGCCAGGAAGTCATCGTTCAGGTCGAGAAGGAAGAGCGCGGCAACAAGGGCGCCGCCCTGACCACCTTCATCAGCCTGGCCGGCCGCTACCTGGTGCTGATGCCGAACAACCCGCGCGCCGGCGGCATCTCCCGCCGCATCGAAGGCGAAGAGCGCAACGAACTGCGCGAAGCGCTGAACGGCCTCAACGCCCCGGCCGACATGGGCCTGATCGTGCGCACCGCCGGCCTGGGCCGCAGCACCGAGGAACTGCAGTGGGACCTCGACTACCTGCTGCAACTCTGGAGCGCCATCAAGGAAGCCTCCGGCGAGCGTGGCGCGCCCTTCCTGATCTACCAGGAAAGCAACGTCATCATCCGCGCCATCCGCGACTACCTGCGCCAGGATATCGGCGAAGTGCTGATCGACAGCATCGACGCCCAGGAAGAAGCCCTGAACTTCATCCGCCAGGTGATGCCGCAGTACGCCAGCAAGGTCAAGCTGTACCAGGACAGCGTCCCGCTGTTCAACCGCTTCCAGATCGAGAGCCAGATCGAGACCGCCTTCCAGCGCGAAGTGAAGCTGCCGTCCGGCGGCTCCATCGTCATCGACCCGACCGAAGCCCTGGTATCCATCGACATCAACTCGGCACGCGCGACCAAGGGCGGCGATATCGAGGAAACCGCGCTGCAGACCAACCTGGAAGCGGCCGAGGAAATCGCCCGCCAGTTGCGCCTGCGCGACATCGGCGGACTGATCGTGATCGACTTCATCGACATGACCCCGGCGAAGAACCAGCGCGCCGTGGAAGAACGCGTCCGCGAAGCCCTCGAGGCCGACCGCGCGCGCGTCCAGGTCGGCCGCATCTCGCGCTTCGGCCTGCTGGAAATGTCCCGCCAGCGCCTGCGTCCATCCCTCGGCGAGACCAGCGGCATCGTCTGCCCGCGCTGCAACGGGCAGGGCATCATCCGCGACGTCGAGTCGCTGTCGCTGGCCATCCTGCGCCTGATCGAGGAAGAAGCTCTGAAGGACCGCACCGCGGAAGTCCGCGCCCGCGTTCCGTTCCAGGTGGCCGCTTTCCTGCTCAACGAGAAGCGCAACGCCATCACCAAGATCGAACTGCGTACCCGCGCGCGCATCTTCATTCTGCCGGACGACCACCTGGAAACCCCGCACTTCGAAGTTCAGCGCCTGCGCGACGATAGCCCGGAACTGGTCGCCGGCCAGACCAGCTATGAGATGGCCACCGTCGAGCACGAAGATGCCCAGCCGGTCAGCTCGACCCGCACCCTGGTCCGCCAGGAGGCCGCGGTCAAGACCGTCGCGCCGCAGCAACCCGCCCCGCAGGCCCAGGAGCCGGTCGAGGCGCCCAAGCCCATGCCCGAGCCGAGCCTGTTCCAAGGCCTGGTGAAGTCGCTGGTCGGCCTGTTCGCAGGCAAGGAGCAACCGGCCGCCAAGCCTGCCGAGAGCGCCAAGCCGGCCGCCGAGCGCCAGTCGCGCCAGGACGAGCGCCGCAACGGCCGCCAGCAGAACCGTCGCCGCGACGGCCGCGATGGCAATCGTCGCGACGAAGAGCGTAAGCCGCGCGAAGAGCGCGCCGAGCGCCAGCCGCGTGAAGAACGCGCCGACCGCCCGAACCGCGAAGAGCGCAACGAGCGTCGCCGCGAGGAGCGCGCCGAGCGTCCGAACCGCGAGGAGCGCCAGCCGCGCGAAGCGCGTGAGGAACGCGCCGAGCGTCCGGCCCGCGAAGAGCGTCAGCCGCGCGAAGGTCGCGAAGAGCGTAGCGAGCGTCGCCGCGAGGAACGTGCCGAGCGACCGGCTCGCGAGGAGCGCCAGCCACGCGAAGGTCGTGAGGAGCGCGCCGAACGCCCGGTCCGCGAGGAGCGCCAGCCGCGCGAGGAACGCCAGGCCCGTGACGCCGCGGCGCTGGAAGCCGAAGCGCTGCCCAACGAGGAAGCCCTGGAGCAGGATGACCAGGACGATACCGATGGCGAACGTCCGCGCCGCCGCTCCCGCGGCCAGCGCCGTCGCAGCAATCGCCGCGAACGCCAGCGCGAAGTCAGTGGCGAGCAGGAAGGCAGCGAAGCCGCCGAGAATGGCGCCGCTCCGCTGAACACCGTGGCAGCCGCCGCGGCCGCCGGCATCGCTGTCGCCAGCGAAGCACAGGAATCCAGCGCGGAGCAGGCTCCGCTCGCCAGCGAAATCGCGCCCGAATCCGCCTCCGAGACTGCGCCGACCGGCGAAGCCAGCGAGAGCAGCGAAAGCGCCGAGGCAAGCGCCAGTGAAGCCGCCGCGACCGATACCCCGGTCGTCGTCAGCCTGATCGAGAACGAAGCCGACCAGAGCACCCTGCTGGTGGCGCAAAGCGCCGAGGAAGCCCTCTCCATCAGCGAAAGCGTCGAGGCCCGCAGCGTCATCGAGAACGTACCGGCAGCGGACACTGCCGAAGAAACCGCTGCCCCGGCAGCTCCGGCGACTGTCGAAGCGGCACCGAGCGAACCGGTGGTCACCGAGGAGCCGACCCCGGCCCCAGCGGCGACTCCGGCCAATGCCACCGGCCGCGCCCTCAACGATCCGCGCGAGAAGCGTCGCCTGCAGCGCGAAGCCGAACGCCTGGCACGCGAAGCCGCCGCCGCGGCCGAGGCAGCAACCCAGGCCACCCCTGCCGCCATCGAGGAAAGCCCTGTCGCAGCCAGCGAGGCGCCGGCTGTCCAGGAAGAGCCCACGGTCGCCCAGGTGGAAGAGGAAGCCGTCCAGGCCGAAGCTCCGGCTCAGGAGCAGGCCCAGGAGGCCGTGCAGGCCAGCCCTGAAGCCTCTAACGAGACCGAGACCGAGACCGAGACCGAGACCGCCGAAGAAGAGCACGCGAAAAAGCCCGAGGAAAGCGAAACCTCTCGGCCGCACGCCTGAATGTCAGGCTGACGGCAAAAGGGGATGCCATCGGCATCCCCTTTTTCATGGGCAGCCTTCGTGCCCCGCCCGACGATTGCCGCCCTCTCGGCAACAATAAAAAAGGGATGCCGATGGCATCCCTTTTCATTTCACCGGGACAGGCTCAGTAAAGGTTCGGCTCGCGCTCCAGCTCGACGCCGAAACGCTGGCGCACATCCGCCTGGATGCGCTCGGCCAGCGCCTGGACCTGGGCCCCGCTGGCGCCGCCATGGTTGACCAGGACCAGCGCCTGCTGTGCATGCACCCCCACCGGGCCGTCGCGGAAGCCCTTCCACCCACCCTTGTCGATCAGCCAGCCGGCGGCCAGTTTGACCTGGCCGTCCGCTTGCGGGTAGGCCACCAGGTCCGGGTAGGTCCGGCGCAACATCGCGGCTTGCGTCGCGCTGACCAGCGGATTCTTGAAGAAGCTGCCGGCATTGCCCAGCACGGCGGGGTCGGGCAGCTTTTCCCGGCGGATGGCGCAGATCACCCGGCTGACGTCCTGCGCCGTCGGGTTGGCGATGCCCTCTTCCTGCAACCGCTGGCGCACCGGTCCGTAATCCAGGTGCAAGCCCGAACGCCGGGACAGGCGCAGGCGTACACGCAGGATCAGCCAACGATCCGGCTCCTGCTTGAACAGGCTGTCGCGATAGCCGAAACGGCAGGCTTCGCGATCGAACTCGCGCAGGCTGCCATCCTGCCGATCGAGCGCCGTGAGGCTGTCGAAGACGTCCTTCAGCTCGACCCCGTAGGCACCGATGTTCTGCATCGGCGCCGCTCCCACGGTGCCGGGAATCAGGCTGAGGTTCTCCAGGCCGGACAGGCCCTGCTCCAGGCTCCACTGGACGAAGGGATCCCAGGTCTCGCCCGCCTCCGCCTCGACCAGCACCATGTCGCTCGCCTCGGAAAGTATCCGTCGTCCCTGGCTGGCCATGCGCAGCACCAGCGCCTCGACATCGCGAGTCAGCAGCAGGTTGCTGCCGCCACCGATCACCAGCAGCGGCAATGAACGTTGCCGAGCCAGCGCCAGAGCTTCGCGCACATCAGCCTCGCCGTGGGCGTGCGCCAGCAGGCGGGCGCGAACGTCGATGCCGAAGCTGTTGTAGGGCTTCAGCGAGCATTGCTCCTGCAATTCCAGGCTCACAGGCGCCCCCTGGCTTCGACCAGCAGGCGATCGCAGGCTCGCTCGATCAGGTCGAGGACCTGCTCGAAGCCTTCTTCGCCGCCGTAGTAGGGGTCGGGCACCTCGTCCAGCTCGGATTCGTAGCGGCGCAGGAACAGATCCAGCTCGGCAGCGCCGCGCCCGGCGCGCAACGCCTCGAGATCGGCCAGGTTGGAGTGATCCATGGCCAGGATCAGGTCATAGCGGGAAAAATCCTCGGCAGCGACCTGGCGTCCACGCAGCGCCGACAGGTCATAGCCGCGCCGCTGCGCGGCCAGGCGGGTGCGCTGGTCCGGCGCCTTGCCGACATGCCAGCCGGCGGTGCCGGCGGAGTCGACATGGATGCGCGAGCCCAACCCGGCTTCCTCGATCTTGCGCCGGAACACGCCTTCGGCGGTGGGCGAGCGACAGATATTGCCCAGGCAGACGAACAGGACGCGCATCAACCCCCCAGTACGCGGCGGACGCGTTCGAGGTCTTCCGGCGTATCCACGCCCGGCAGCATGGTTTCGCGGGCATCGGCCACATGGATGCGCACCCCGTGCCAGAGCGCGCGCAGTTGCTCGAGGCTCTCGGTATTCTCCAGCCAGCACGGCCCCCAGGCGACGAAGTCGGCGAGGAAGCCGACGCGGTAGGCGTAGATCCCGATGTGGCGGCGGTAGGGCACACCGTCCGGCAGGCTGTCGCGATCCCCGGCGAAGGCGTCGCGCGCCCAGGGCAAGGGCGCGCGGCTGAAGGTCAGGGCCAGGCCGTTGACGTCGGTGGCGACCTTGACCACGTTCGGGTTGAACAGCGCGGCGACGTCATGGATCGGCTCGGCCAGGGTGGCGATGGCCGACTCCGGATGCGCCGCCAGGTTGGCCGCCACCTGGTCGATGAGCGCCGGCGGGATCAGCGGCTCGTCGCCCTGCACGTTGACCACGATGGCATCGGCCGCCAGGCCGAGCCGGGAAGCGACTTCCTCCAGGCGATCGGTACCGGAGTTGTGATCCGCGCGGGTCAGCAGGACCTCGGCGCCGAAGCCCTGGCAGGCGGCCAGGATGCGCTCGTCGTCGGTGGCGATGACCACGCGGCTGGCGGCGCTCTTGCGCGCCTGGTTCCAGACGCGCTGGATCATCGGCTGGCCGGCGATGTCCTGCAGCGGCTTGCCAGGCAGGCGGGTGGAGGCGTAACGGGCGGGAATGACGACAGTGAACGCCTGGGTCATTACTTGTCCAGCCGCTCGTCCACGTTGAGGGCGCGCGCCTCGCTCTCCAGCATCACCGGGATGCCGTCGCGGATCGGATAGGCCAGGCCGGCCTGCTTGCTGATCAGTTCGCTCTTGTCTTCGCTGAGCACCAGCGGCCCCTTGGTCAGCGGGCAGGCGAGGATATCGAGGAGTTTCGGGTCCATGGCGGAGTCCTTCAAACAATGGCGGCACGGCCGCCGGTCAGCGCGCCAGGAGATGCTCGAGTCGGGCGTCGAACCAGGCGACGAATGCTGGGGAAGGCACCGCATCGACCGCCAGATACCACCAGTCGGCCGCTGCGAAAGCCCGGCATTTCACGGCATCCTTCTCGGTCATCAGCAGCGGCAGCGGCGGATCGAACGTCAGCTCGGTCGCGCTGTAGGTCGCGTGATCCGGGAAGGCATGCGGAATCGGTCGCCAGTGTAGCGCCTCGAGCGTCCCGAAGAAACGCTGCGGATTGCCGATCCCGGCCACCGCGTGCAGCATCTGGCCGGCGGGAAAATGCCCGAGCGCTCGCCGCTCGCCGCTCTGCAGGTTGACCAGCGCCGCCGGCCGCAGGCGGAAGGCGAAACCATCCTCGGGATCTTCATCGGCGCCGTTGTAGAGCAGCGCGTCGACACTCTCCAGCCGTTCGCGCGGCTCGCGCAGCGGCCCGGCCGGCAGGCAGCGGCCGTTACCGAGACCGCGCGCGGCATCGATCAGCACCAGCTCGAGGTCACGCGCCAGCCGATAGTGCTGCAGGCCATCGTCACAGAGCACCAGGTCCAGCGGTTCCTCGGCCAGCAACGCCCGCAACGCGCGCGGACGGTCCGGATCGATCATCAGTGGCACGCCGCTGCGCCGGACGATCATCAGCGGCTCGTCGCCGGCTTGCGCGGCATCCTGCTCCGGGCGGACCCGCCAGGGCGCATGCGGTGGTCTCGCGCCGTAGCCGCGGCTGATCACCCCCACCCGCAGGCCACGGGCACGGCAATGCTCGACCATCCAGAGAATCATCGGCGTCTTGCCGGTGCCACCGACAGTGATGTTGCCCACCACCACGACCGGAACCGGTGCCCGGTAGGCAGGCTTGCGGCCGGACAGGAAATCCGCCCGGCGGGCATTCACCACTCGCCGGTAGAGCGCCTCCAGCGGGCGCAACAGGGCCAGGGCCGGATGGCCCCGGTACCAGGCGGCGAGCAGGCGCTCGGAGAACGACATCAGGGCTTGGCCGCCGTGTTCTCGACCGTGGTGATGCGCAGGTGGACGAAGCCCAGCTTGCCGGCGGCATCCATCGCTGTGACCACCGACTGATGGGTGGACTTGGCATCGGCGCTGATCACCACCGGCAGGTTGTTGTCGCCGGCGGACTCGCGCTGCATCGCCGCCATCAGGGTGGCCAGGTCGCTCTTGGCCAGCGCCTGTCCGTTCAGCGCATAGTGGCCCTCGGCGTCCACCGAGAGCTCCAGTTGCTTCTGTGCGGTGCTGGCGGTCTCGCCGCTCTCCGCCGAAGGCAGCTCGATGTTGAGCTGCTCCGGGCGGGTGAAAGTGGTACTGACCACGAAGAACAGCAGCAGGACGAAGATCACGTCGATCAGCGACGCCAGGTTGATGAAGACGTCTTCACGGGCGGCACCCGCCCGTCTGCGGCGGAATTTCACGCTTTGCCTTCCTCGACGTAGTCGACTTCACGGTCGCCCTGCACCACTTCCACCAGCTTGATGGCTTCCTGTTCCATGGCGATCACCAGCTCGTCGACGCGACGCAGCAGGTAGCGATGGAAGAACACCGCCGGGATCGCCACCAGCAGGCCGGCGGCCGTGGTGATCAGCGCCTTGGAGATGCCCGCGGCGAGCATCGGCGAGTTGGCCATGCCGTTGTCCATGAAGGCGCCGAAGATCTGGATCATGCCGAACACGGTGCCCAGCAGGCCGAGCAGCGGAGCCATCGCGGCGATGGTGCCGAGGGCGTTGAGATAGCGCTCAAGTTCGTGGATGACGCCGGAAGCGGCTTCCTCGATGCACTCCTTCATGATCTCGCGACCGTGCTTGGAGTTGGCCAGGCCGGCAGCGAGGATCTCGCCCAGTGGCGAGTTGGCGCGCAGGTCCTTGAGCTTCTGGGCGCTCAGTTGCTTGCCCTTGATCTGCTTCCACACCTGGCCGAGCAGCTCGGGCGGCGCGACGCGGCTCTTGCGCAGCGTCCACAGGCGCTCCGCGACGATGGCGGTGGCGGCGATCGAACTCAGAATGATCGGCAGCATCATCCAGCCGCCGGCTTGAACCAGTTCCCACACAGTGGCATATCCCCGAAAAAAAAGTGGCGCCACTCTAGCACAGCGCCCCTTTTCCGCCGACCGCTACGGTTCTCATTTTTCCCGCCAGAAGTGCGCCGCTTCACGCTCCCCGCGTGCCTCCCCGCCGCGCCCCAGGGTAAAGGTCAGGGCTCCGTCGCGAGCGGTGTCGTGGATCTGCGCGGCGATGCCGGCGTAGCGCTGCACCACTTCCGCATGAGGATGGCCGAAGGCATTGCGCCAACCCCGCGAGACCAGCACATGGCGCGGCCGGGTCCGTCGCACGAAGGCCTCTCCGGAGGAACTGCGACTGCCATGATGTGGCGCCTGCAACCAGTCGACCCGCGGCTCGCCCTGGCGCGCCAGCCAGGCGTACTCGGCAGCGCGCGCGATGTCGCCGGTCAGCAGCAGCACCTCGCCGCGCGCTTCCACCCGCAACACGCAGGAACGGTCGTTAGCGCTGTCAGCCCGGGCCCAAGACCACTGGGCGAAGGTCACGCCGTCCCACTCCCAGCGCCGCTCCTCGCATCCCCGCGCCGCCAGCGACGACGGCAGGCGCGCCGGCTCGCCACTGACCACCCAGCTCGGGGCGAAACGGGAAACCACCGCAGGCGCGCCACCGGCATGGTCGTTGTCGGCGTGGCTCAGCAACAGGCCGTCCAGGCGCCGCAGGTCGAGGCTGCGCAGCACCGGCAGGACCACCCGCTCGCCCATGTCGAAGTCGCCCTGTCGCGCACCGGCGTCATACAGCAGCGCGTGCCCGCGGGTACGCAGCAGCACCGCCAGCCCCTGGCCGACATCCAGCATCCGCACCTCGGCATACCCCGCCTCGATCGGTCGCAGCGACGGCGCCAGCGCCGGTAGCATCAGCAACGCCCCCAGGCCTCGCACCGGCAACCCGGCTGGCGCCAGCCAGCAGAGCGCGCCGAGCATTCCCAGGGCGACGCCCCAGGCCGTGGCGGCAGGCGGCTGCCAGGCCCCGGCCAGCCCCGCCAGCAGGACGAGCAGGCGGAACAGTTGGTCCAGCGAGGCGCCAGCGATCCACAACAGGCTCTCGCCCACGCCAGGCACACCGAGCAACAGGCTCCCGGCCAGGGCCGGCGGCACTACCAGCATTTCTACCCAGGGCACCGCCAGCAGGTTCGCCAGCGCCCCGCTCAGGCTCAACGGCAAGCCCAGCGCCAGCGACGGCATCGCCAGCCCCAGCGCCATGCCCCATTGCGCCCGCCCCCAGGCCGTCCACCAGCGCCAGCGCCCGAGGCGCCCGGCGAACAGCCAGAGCAGCAGCGCCACCGCCAGGAACGACAGCCAGAATCCCGCCTGCAGGCAGGCCAGCGGCTCCGCCAGGAGCACCAGCACCAGCGTCCCGAGCAGCGGCCTCGACACGCCCAGGTGACGGAAGCGCAGGCGCCAGAGCAACGCCAGGCTGACCATCAGGCAGGCGCGCCGCACCGGCACCTCGAATCCCGCCATCAGCCCGTAGCCCCAGGCACCAGCCAGCGCCAGGCCGCAGGCGCAGGGCAGCCAGGGCAGGCGGCGAGGCCAGCAACCCAGGCGGAACAGGCCCGCCACCAGGCCATAGAGCATTCCCGCCAACAGCGAGATATGCGATCCGGAAATCACCATCAGGTGCACGGTGCCGGTGTCCTGGAGCATGCGCCATTCATCCGCGCGCAAGCCTGAGCCGTCTCCCAGCACCAGCGCCGCCAGCGCGCCGCCGCGACCCTGGGTATCCGCCGCGAGCAGACGCTGGCGCCAGGCGTCGCGCCAGGCATCCAGGCCGCTGGCCGGACGCAACCGCTCGCCCGCCTTCACCGTGCCGATGGCGCCGATCCGCTGCGCCAGTAGCCAGGCTTCGTAATCGAAGCCCGCCGTATTCACCAGGCCGCGCGGCCGCTTCAGGTTCACCGCCAGGCGCCAGCGCTCACCCCCCATGAGCGGCGGCGCGCCGCGCCAGCTCAGGCGTAGGCGGGCAGGCAGCGCTTCGCGCGGGCTGCTCACGTCCTCCAACTGGAAGCGCGTGACGCCATTCCCGCTTGCCGGCAGGCCGCTGATACGCCCTTCCAGCCATAGCGTCCGGCCATCCAGCTCGGCGGCGAGGCGCCCGTCCAGCGCGGCCTGTGCCGACACGCAGGCCCAGGCGAAGCCGAGCAGGAACAGACCCAGCCAGTAGAGACGGCCGAAGAGCAGCAGCAGACCGGCGGCGGCCGCCGCCAGCAACCAGCCAGCCGACGGCAACTCCGGCAGCAGGCGCAGGGCCAGCAGCCCCGCGGCGAGAGCTGGCAATCCCAGGCGCATGAACGGTTCCTCCCATCCCCGTGGCGAGCCCGCCCCGCTGCGACATGTCACATGGGGTCATACAATGGGCAACGAAATCCTGTCATCTTGCTTGGCATAATACGCAGGCCTATATCCACCGAGAGCCCCCATGCCGCGTCGCCTGTTCAAGCGCTACATGCCCGATCCGGAAAGCATCCGCTCGCAGAAGTCGCTGCGCTTTCTCGGCAAGCTGATGCACGATCCCAACCTTTGGCATCTCAATCGCCACTCGGTGTCGCGCGCCATGGCCGCCGGCCTGTTCGCCGCCTTCATCCCGATGCCGATGCAGATGCTGCTGGCAGCGGGCCTGGCGGTGTGGATCCGGAGCAATCTGCCGATTTCCGTCGGATTGGTCTGGCTGACCAATCCGATCACGATGCCCCCGGTCTTCTATTGCACCTACAAGCTGGGTGCCTGGTTGATGCAGGTGCCGCCGCGCAGCCTGCCGGACCATCTCACCTGGGAATGGATCAGCCAGGAGCTGTCCAGTCTCTGGCAGCCCTTCCTGCTCGGTTCGGTGGTCTGCGGCATCGTCGCCGCCATCCTCGGCTACGCGCTGACGATGCTCTACTGGCGCTGGTGGGTGCAGCGCAGCTGGAGCCGGCGCTGTCGGCAACGGCGCGAGCGAGTCGCCGCGAAGTGATCCGCCGGACATGAAAAAGCCGCCTCGAAGGCGGCTTTTTCATTGTTCACGCGCGCGCTCAGCGCCGCTGAGCCGGGGCGGCTCGCCGCCGCCCTGCCACTCACTCGTAGCGCAACGACTCCGCCGGCTGGGTCCGCGCCGCCCGCCAGGACGGGTACAGGGTGGCGAGGAAGCTCATCAGCAAGGCAGCGCTGCAGATCAGCACCACGTCCAGCACCTGCAGGTCGGAAGGCAGGTAGTTGATGAAGTACACGTCCGAGCTGAACACCTTGTGCCCGACCAGCCGCTCGATGCGATCGATCACCCCGGTGATGTTCAGCGCCGCGAGCACCCCGAGCACCCCGCCGATGACCGTGCCGATCACGCCGATGACCGTGCCCTGGACCATGAAGATCGCCATGATCTGCCGCGGCGTCGCCCCCAGGGTGCGGAGGATGGCGATATCGGTGCGCTTGTCGGCGACCACCATGATCAGGGTGGCGATGATATTGAAGGCGGCGACCGCGATGATCAGCAGCAGGAGCAGGCCGATCATGGTCTTTTCCATCTTCATCGCGTTGAACAGGCTGCCCTGGGTCCTGGTCCAGTCGCTGGACCTGAAGCCCTGCCCCAACTCCTTGACCACCTTGGCGGCGACCTGCGGCGACTGGTAGAGATCCTTCAGCTCCAGGCGCACGCTGGGCACCTGGCCCGGCTGCAGGCGCAGCAACTGGCCGGCGTCGGCGATGTCGACCAGCGCCAGCGAGTTGTCCAGTTCGGCGCCGACCTTGAACAGGGCGACTATGGTGAAGCGCTGCATGCGCGGGGTGATCCCGCCGGGCGCCGAGGTGGCTTCCGGGACGATCAGGGTCAGCTTGTCACCGACATTGACATGGAAGCGCCGCGCGGTGATCTCGCCGAGGACGATGCCGAACTCGCCAGGCTTGAGGTCATCCAGGCTGCCCTGGACGATGTGCTCGCCGACGATGGAGACCTTGCGCTCTTCCTGCGGGTCGATGCCGTTGACCAGCACCGGCAGCATGTTGCCCTTGTACGACAGCATGCCCTGCAGTTCGGCGAACGGCGCCGCGCCGACCACCTCGCGGTGCTTCAGCGCCGCGGCGGCGACGGTCTGCCAGTCGTCCAGCGGCTGCGCCGCGCTGATCGTGGCGTGCGGCACCATGCCGAGGATGCGCGTGCGCATTTCCTTCTGGAAGCCGTTCATCACCGAGAGCACGATGATCATCGCCAGCACGCCCAGCGCCAGGCCGATCATCGAGGTCAGCGAGATGAACGAGATGTAGTGGTTGCGGCGTTTGGCGCGGGTGTAGCGCAGGCCTATGAAGAACGGTAACGGTCTGAACATGTCGCGGATGCACCGAGTCGATGGGGGAGTCGCCGGACGGCAGCGGACGGCGGGTACGCCGTCGCTCCGCTACGCGGCGATCAGTCTGCCTTCTTCCAGGCGCAGGATGCGATCCATGTGCCCGGCCAGCTGGAGATCGTGGGTTACCACCAGGAACGAGGTCTGCAACGAACGGCTCAGTTCCAGCATCAGCTCCTGGATACCCTGCGCGGTGTGCTGGTCGAGGTTGCCGGTGGGCTCGTCGAGCAACACCAGTTGCGGCCGGTTGACCAGCGCGCGGGCGATCGCCACCCGCTGGCGCTCGCCGCCGGACAGCTCCGCCGGCTTATGCGACAGGCGATGCCCCAGGCCTACCCGCTCCAGCAGCTCGGCCGCGCGCTGGCGCGCTTCGGCGATCGGCGTGCGGCCGATCAGCAGCGGCATGCAGACATTCTCCAGGGCGGTGAACTCGGGCAACAGGTGGTGGAACTGGTAGACGAAGCCCAGCGCGCGGTTGCGCAGCAGCCCGCGCGCCGTCTCGTTCAGCGCCGAGAGTTCCTCGCCGGCCAGCCAGACGCTGCCGGCGGAAGGCGTGTCCAGGCCACCGAGCATGTTCAGCAGGGTGCTCTTGCCCGAGCCGGAGCTGCCGACGATGGCCACCCGCTCGCCGGGCAACAGGTTCAGCTCGACGCCGGACAGCACCTGCACCGATTGCGGCCCCTCGTCGTAGCTCTTGCTCAGGTTGCGGCAACTCAGCACCGACTTGTCATTCATAACGCAAAGCCTCCGCAGGCTGGGTGCGCGCCGCACGCCAGGCTGGATACAAAGTGGCGAAGAAGCTGAGGACCAGCGCCGCGCCGCAGACCAGCACGACATCGTCGAGCATCAGCTGCGACGGCAGGTAATCGATGAAGTACACGTCGGAGGCGAGGAACTGGTGGCCCAGCAGCTTCTCCAGGGCGGAGATCCAGGCGCTGACGTTGAGCGCCGCGACCACCCCCAGCACCCCGCCGACCAGCGTGCCGATCACCCCGATCACCGTACCCTGGACCATGAAGGTGGCCATGATCTGCCCCGGCGTGGCGCCGAGGGTACGAAGAATGGCGATGTCCGACTTCTTGTCGGTGACCACCATCACCAGGGTGGAAATGATGTTGAACGCGGCGACCGCGACGATCAGCAGCAGCAACAGGCCGATCATGGTCTTTTCCATGCGGATGGCCTGGTACAGGTTGCCGTGGCTGCGCGTCCAGTCGCGGGCGTAGAAGTCGTTGTCGGTCAGGGTCCGGGCGATCTCCCAGGCCACTCGCGGGGCCTGGAACAGATCGTCGAGCTTCAGGCGCAGCCCCTGCACCTGGTTGGTCTTCCAGCGCTGCAGGCGGGCGGCGTCTTCCAGGTGGATCAGCGACAGACCGCCGTCCAGCTCGCCGGCGCCGACGCGGAAGGTGCCGACCACGGTGAAGCGCTTCATCCGCGGGAATACTCCGGCCGGGGTCACTGCCACTTCGGGCAGGATCAGGGTGACCTTGTCGCCAATGCCGACGCCAAGCTTCTGCGCCGCCAGCTGGCCGATGACGATGCCGAAGCCGCCGGCCTTGAGTTCCGCCAGCGAGCCCTGCTTGAAGAAGTCGGGAATGATCGAGACCTTGGCCTCTTCCCGCGGATCGACCGCATCGACCATCACCGTCTGCACCGCGCCATTGGCGCTGAGCATGCCCTGCATCTGGGTGAACGGCGCTACCGCGGTGACGTGTTCGTGGGCCTTGACCTTCTCGGCCAGGGCGCGCCAGTCGTCGATCGGCTGGTACGACTCGACGGTGGCCTGCGGCACCATGCCGAGGATGCGGGTACGCATTTCGCGATCGAAGCCGTTCATCACCGAGAGCACCACGATCATCACCAGCACGCCCAGTGCCAGGCCGATCATCGAGGTCAGCGAAATGAAGGAGACGAAATGGCTGCGACGTTTGGCCCGCGTATAGCGCGTGCCGATGAAAACGGACAGGGGTCTGAACATGTCGCCCTTAGCTGGCAGAAAATGGATGCGTCGGGATGGCGAAGTGGCGAGGCATCGCCGGCGGCCTTACACTCTGACCATCACTGCCGCCGTGGGTTCGCCATGTCCACTCGTGACGCGGATGACCGCCGCGAATACTACCGTATCGAAGATACCCTCGCACTGGAATTTCGCCCTGCCGGAGCCGTCCAGGACAGCCTGGAGAGCGAGCCGGGAGCGACCCTGTTCAGCCTGCTCAGCGACCTCCACCTGATGGATTACGAGTCGCAGCACCTGCTGCGCCACATCAGCGAACGCGACCGCACGCTGGCCAATTACCTGAAGGTGATGAACAAGCGCATCGACCTGCTTGGCCAGGTGATGGTGCAGAGCCTGCTCAAGGAGATCGGCGAACCGCGCAAGGTCAGCCTGTCCGAGGGCGGCGTCAGCTTCCGCCACGACCGCGCATTGCCGGTCGGCCAGTTGCTCGTCCTGCGCATGGTCCTGTTGCCGCAGGGTTTCGGCCTCGAACTGCGGGCCCGGGTGATCCACGCCCAGCCACGCGACGACGAATTCGAGATCGGCACCGAGTTCGAAGCGTTGAGCGACGCACAGCGCCAGTTGCTGGCCCGGCATATCCTCCAGAAGCAGGCCCAGCAGCGCCGCCTGGCACGGGCCGGACAGGGCCCGCTCGGCGAGCCGGGCCAACCTTCTTCGACCTGAGATGTGCCGATGCTCCGTTCGCTACTGCTGTGCTCCCTCCTCCTCGCCCCACCGCTGTTCGCCGATACCCTGGGCATCCCGCTGGGCGCCCAGGGCGATGCCCGGGTCGCCCTGCCCGCGCGCGGCGAAAGCCGCGAAACCGTGCTGCAACGCTTCGGCCTGGCCGACGAGGAACATCCCGCCGTCGGCCAGCCGCCCATCGTGCGCTGGGATTACCGCGACTTCTCGGTATATTTCGAAAGCGGCCGGGTGATCGACAGCGTTCGCCATCATCGGCCGCGGAATCCCGCGCCACCCTCGAACAAGGAGCCACAGTGACTCTCATCTATGGACATCGCGGCGCCAAGGGCGAAGCGCCGGAAAACACCCTGGCCAGCTTCCAGCGCTGCCTGGAGCACGGCGTCAACCGTTGCGAACTGGACCTGCACCTGTCCCGCGACGGCGAACTGATGGTGATCCACGACCCGACCCTGAAGCGCACCACCGGCCGCCGCGGCAAGGTCGCCGAACACGACGCGGCCACCCTGGTCACCTATGACGCGCGCCATGGCGGCCCCGGCTGGGTACGGCCGACGCCGATCCCGCGGCTGGAGGAGCTGTTCGAGAAGTGCCCGTTCGAGCACTGGCAACTGGAAGTGAAGAGCGCCTCGCGCGAACGCGCGGCGCGAACGGTGACGCGGATCAGGGAACTGACCGAGCGCTTCGGCAACCGCGACAGGGTCACCGTCACCAGCGGTTCGCGGACCGTGCTCAAGGCCCTCGACGAACTGACTCCGGAGCTGTCGCGCGGGCTGGTCGCCGAATACGCCTGGCTCGACCCGCTGAAGGTCGCCCAGCACTATGGCTGTGCCCTGCTCGCCCTGAACTGGACGCTGTGCACCCCGGAACGCCTGCTCAAGGCCCAGCGCCTGGGGCTTCACGTCTCGGTGTGGACGGTCAACGAACCGGCGCTGATGCGCCGGCTCGCCGACTTCGGCGTGGACAGCCTGATCACAGACTTTCCCGGTTTGGCCAGCGCCACCCTCGGGAATCGCTGAGCACATCCCCTCCGGCCGGCTCAGGCCGCCGGCCGGAGTCCTTCAAAAAAGCCGGTTGAGGCCGTCGAACGCCGCCACCCGGTAGGCTTCCGCCATGGTCGGGTAGTTGAAGGTGGTGTTGACGAAGTACTTCAGGGTATTCAGTTCGCCCGGCTGGTTCATGATCGCCTGGCCGATATGGACGATTTCCGAGGCCTGGTCGCCGAAGCAATGCACGCCGAGGATTTCCAGGGTCTCGCGATGGAACAGGATCTTCAGCATGCCCACCGGCTCGTTGGAGATCTGCGCCCGGGCCATGCCCTTGAAGAACGCCTTGCCCACTTCGTAGGGAATCTTCGCCGCGGTCAGCTCGCTCTCGTTCTTGCCGATCGAGCTGATCTCCGGAATGGTGTAGATGCCGGTCGGCACGTCGTTGACGAAGCGCCAGCTATCGCTCTCGACGATGTTGCCGGCGGCCGAGCGGCCCTGGTCGTAGGCGGCGCTGGCCAGGCTCGGCCAGCCGATCACGTCGCCGGCGGCGAAGATGTTGCTCACCGAGGTGCGATAGTTCTCGTCCACCTCGACCTGGCCACGGCTGTTGACCTTGATGCCGACGTTCTCCAGGCCGAGCTTGTCGGTGTTGCCGGTCCGGCCGTTGCACCAGAGCAGCGCGTCGGCCTTGATCTTCTTGCCCGACTTCAGGTGCAGGATGACGCCGTTGTCCAGCCCCTCGACGCGCTCGTACTCCTCGTTGTGACGGATCAGCACGTTGTTGTTGCGCAGGTGGTAGCTCAGCGCATCGGAAATCTCGTCGTCGAGGAAGCTGAGCAACTGGTCGCGGGTGTCGATCAGGTCGACCAGCACACCCAGGCCGCTGAAGATCGATGCGTATTCGCAGCCGATCACCCCGGCTCCGTAGATGATCAGCCGGCGCGGGGTGTGGCTCAGCGAGAGAATGGTGTCGCTGTCGTAGACCCGCGGGTGGTTGAAATTGATGTCCGAAGGACGATACGGACGCGAACCGGTGGCGATCACGAACTGGTCGGCGACCAGGCGCTCCACCGCGCCGCTCGGCGTCACCACCTCGACGGTGCGCTCGTCGACGAAGCTGGCGGTGCCGGTGAACATGTCGATGCGATTGCGCGCGTAGTAGCCGGTACGCGAGGCGACCTGCTTGGAGATCACCCGGTCGGCGCTCTTCAGCACGTCGGGGAAGGAGAACCAGCGCGGCTCGCCGATCTGGCGGAACATCGGATTGGTGTTGAACTCGATGATCTGCTTCACCGAGTGGCGCAGGGCCTTGGAAGGAATGGTGCCGAGGTGCGTGCAGTTGCCTCCGACCACGCGACGGCTGTCGACTACCGCCAGCTTGCGCCCGTACTTGGAGGCGTTCATCGCCGCCCCCTCGCCCGCCGGACCCGTGCCCAAAATCACCACGTCGTAGTTGTAGACAGCCATGCGTACTCCTCAGAACAGGCCGAGGCGCCCACTGGCGCCTCCGGCAAAGCCACGGCACAACATGTGCGCGGCGGATCGATTCGATCATCGGGTCGGTGCGAACGGCGGCATTCGCCGGGCAAGGCTCGGTCCGACCTCGAGGCGGGCATATGTTACGCCCTGTGCGAAATGTCGCACATTAGCGTTTGGTAGCGTCGTAGGCGAGTTTTCCGGGCACTACAGATTCGTCGCGATTGGCTTCCTCGCATTTCTGCCGGTCGCCACCGCAGATCGAGCATTCCTTCTCGATCCCCAGGTTGGCGATGCCGCCGCAGGAGCCGGCGATCGGCTTGCGGCCCATGATGACGCCGATGGACATGCCGAGGACCACCAGCAGCATGATGACGAAGACCAGTAGCCAGGTCATGGACGTTCTCCTTGGTTGCCGAACAGTTGTTCGTAGCGCGGCGTGGTACGGCTGCTGAAACCCTCGCCCTGGCGACTGACGAACAGTGCCGCCAGCTGATGCTTCTCGGCGAAACGGTAGCCCTCTTCCGGACCGAGCACCATCAGCAGGGTCGACAGGCCGTCGGCGTTGCGCGTCGATGGGTCGATCACCGTGACCGAAGCCAGGTGGTGACTGATCGGCGCGCCGGTGCGCGGGTCGAAGGTGTGCGAATAGCGCTGGCCGTTCTCTTCGAAATAGTTGCGGTAATCGCCGGAGGTCGAGACGCCGTAGCCGTCCAGCGCCAGCACCTGCTGGGCCACCCGCTGGCCCTCGCGCGGCGCCTCGATGGCGATGCGCCAGGGCGTACCGTCAGGCTTGCGCCCTTCGGCTTTCAACTCGCCGGTGATTTCCGCCAGGTAGCTGCGCACGCCGAGCTCCTTCAGGCGTTCGCCCACCGCGTCCACCGTGTAGCCAGCGGCGATGCTGTCGAAGTCCAGCTGTACGGCGGCATCCTTGCACAGGCGCTGGCCGTCGATGCGCAGGTGTCGATGGCCGACGTCACGGCGCGCCGCGGCGATCTCCCCGGCGCCGGGTACCTTCTCCACCCGCGCCTGCGGACCGAAGCCCCAGAGGTTCATCAGCGGCTCGACGGTCATGTCGAAGGCGCCCTGGCTCTGTTCCGACAGCTCGCCGCCATAGCGCAGCAGCTCCAGCATCGGCGCCGGCAGCTCCATGCAGGACTGTGCCGGCAGCGCATTGAAGCGCGAGACCAGAGAGTCGTCGCGGTAGGTGGACATCTGCCGGTCGACCTCGGCGAGGATCTTCTCCACCGCCGCTTTCGCCGTATCGACGTCGGGCGCCGAGGCGCCGCGCACGTACTTGATCGAATAGGTGCTGCCCATGGTCGGGCCGCCGAAGCTTTCCAGGGTGTCGCCGCACCCGGCCAGGACCAGCGCCAGCGCTGCCAGTCCCGCCATGGCAAGCGGACGGAAACGTTCAGCCACCGAAATCGTCCAGCAGGATATTCTCGCGCTCCACGCCCAGGTCGGTGAGCATCTTGATCACCGCGGCATTCATCATCGGCGGGCCGCACATGTAGAACTCGCAGTCCTCGGGCGCCGGGTGGTCCTTCAGGTAGTTCTCGAACAGCACGTTGTGGATGAAGCCGGTCAGGCCGGTCCAGTTGTCCTCCGGCTGCGGGTCGGACAGCGCCAGGTGCCACTGGAAGTTGGGATTCTCCGCCTGCAGCTGGTCGTACTCCTCGGTATAGAACGCCTCGCGCAGCGAGCGCGCGCCGTACCAGAAGCTGATCTTGCGGGTCGACCTGAGCCTGCGCAGCTGGTCGAAGATGTGCGAGCGCATCGGCGCCATGCCGGCGCCACCGCCGATGAAGACCATCTCGGCCTCGGTGTCCTTGGCGAAGAACTCACCGAACGGCCCGTACACCGTGACCTTGTCGCCCGGCTTGAGGTTGAACACCCAGGACGACATCTGTCCCGGCGGCAGGTCGCTGCCCGGCGGCGGCGAGGCGACGCGGATGTTGAACTTCACCACGCCCTTCTCTTCCGGGTAGTTGGCCATCGAGTAGGCGCGGATCACCGTCTCGTCGACCTTCGAGACGTAGCGCCACATGTTGAACTTGTCCCAGTCGCCGCGATATTCCGGCTGGATATCGAAGTCCTTGTACTCGACCACGTGCGGCGGGCATTCCAGCTGCACGTAGCCGCCGGCGCGGAAGTCCACGCTTTCGCCGTCCGGCAGGCGCAGGGTGAGCTCCTTGATGAAGGTGGCGACGTTGGGGTTGGACTCCACCGTGCACTCCCACTTCTTCACCCCGAAGACTTCTTCAGGCACGCGGATCTGCATGTCCTGCTTGACCGGGGTCTGGCACGACAGGCGCCAGCCTTCCTTCGCCTGGCGCCGGGTGAAGTGCGACTCCTCGGTGGGCAGCATCTCGCCACCGCCGTCGACCACCACGCATTTGCACTGCGCGCAGGTGCCGCCGCCGCCGCAGGCGGAGGACAGGAACACGTTGTTCGCCGCCAGGGTCTGCAGCAGCTTGCCGCCGGCCGGCACGGTGAGGCTGTGCTCGCCGTTGATCTGGATGGTCACGTCGCCGCTCGACACCAGCTTGGCGCGGGCGACCAGGATGATCGCCACCAGGCCGAGGACGATGGCGGTGAACATGCCGATGGCCAGGAAAATCTCGAATCCGATCACGGGCCTCTCCTTACAACTGCACGCCGGAGAACGACATGAAACCCAACGACATCAGGCCGATGGTGATGAAGGTGATCCCCAGGCCCTGCAGCCCCTCGGGGACGTCGCTGTACTTGAGCTTCTCGCGGATACCCGCCAGCGCGGCGATCGCCAGCGCCCAGGAAAAGCCCGAGCCGACGCCGTACACCGTGCTCTCGGCGAGGTTGTAGTCACGCTCGACCATGAACAGCGAGCCGGCCATGATCGCGCAGTTCACCGTGATCAGCGGCAGGAACACGCCCAGCGCGTTGTAGAGGCTGGGGACGTACTTGTCGAGAAGCATCTCGAGGATCTGCACGATGGCGGCGATCACTCCGATGTAGCTGAGCAGGCCGAGGAAGCTCAGGTCCACCTCGGGCAGCCCGGCCCAGGCCAGCGCGCCGTCCTTGAGCAGGTAGGTGTAGATCAGGTTGTTGGCCGGTACGGTGATGGTCTGCACCACGATCACCGCGATACCCAGGCCGATGGCGGTCTCCACCTTCTTCGAGATGGCGATGAAGGTACACATGCCGAGGAAGAACGCCAGCGCCATGTTCTCGACGAACACGGCCTTCACGAACAGGCTGATGTAGTGCTCCATCAGTACGCCTCCTTGCTGGATACCTGCGGGGCCATCCTGTAGGCCGGTGCCTCGACCTGGTCTTTCTTCCAGGTGCGCAGGGCCCAGATGATCAGCCCGATCAGGAAGAACGCCGAGGGCGGCAGCAGGAGCAGGCCGTTCGGCTGGTACCAGCCGCCATCGTTGACCGTCGGCAACACGCTGATGCCGTACAGCTTGCCGGCGCCGAACAGCTCGCGGATGAAGCCCAGTACCAGCAGCATGGCGCTGTAGCCGAGACCGTTGCCGATGCCGTCGAAGAACGACACGAGCGGCGGGTTGGCCATGGCGAAGGCTTCGGCGCGGCCCATCACGATGCAGTTGGTGATGATCAGGCCGACGAACACCGAGAGCTGCTTGCTCAGGCTGTAGGCATAGGCCTTGAGCACCTGGTCGACGACGATCACCAGCGAGGCGATGATCACCATCTGCACGATCATCCGGATCGAGCTGGGAATCTGCCGGCGGATCATCGAGATGAACAGGTTGGAGAAGCCGGTCACCAGGGTCAGGGCGATGGCCATGACGGTGGCGGTCTTCAGGTTCGAGGTCACCGCCAGCGCCGAGCAGATGCCGAGGATCTGCAGGCCGATCGGGTTGTTCTGGAAGACCGGATTGAACAGGACTTCGCGGATCGTGGGTTGAGCAGCCATCACGCCTCCCCTTTGCGCAGATTGGCGAGGAAGGCGTCGAAGCCGTCCTTGCCGAGCCAGAAATGCAGCAGGTTGTCGACACCCTTGCTGGTCAGGGTGGCGCCGGCCAGGCCGTCGACCTGGTGGGTCGCCTTGGCCGACTGCGGGTCCACCGAGCCCTTGATGATCTGCACGGCGAGATCGCCCTGCGCGTCGTACAGGGTCTTGCCGACCCACAGCGCCTTCCATTTCGGATTGTCCACCTCGCCGCCGAGGCCGGGGGTCTCGCCGTGCTGGTAGAAGCCGAAGCCGGCGACGGTGTTGAGGTCTCCCTTGAGCGCGAGGAAGCCGTACAGGGTCGACCACAGGCCGTAGCCGCGCACCGGCAGGATCAGGGTGTCGAGCTTGCCGTCGGTCTCCACCAGGTACACCGTGGTGTAGCGCTCGCGGCGCTTGATCGAGGCGATGTCCTGGGCGGCGGGCAGCGCTTCGGACAGCGCCGGATCCTTGGCCGCCTTGAGCGGATCGTAGCTGATCGGATCCTGGGCATCGCTGAAGGTGCCGCTCTGCAGGTCGACCACCCTGGCGCTGATGCGGCTGTCGAACAGCGCCTTGACCTCTTTGCCGGACATGCCCGGCTGGCCCAGGCCGGCGATGGCGAGGATGCTGCGCTGCTTGTCGAGCACGCGGTTCTCCGCCTGGGTCGGCTTCAGCGCCACCGCCGCGCCGGCGACGAACACCGAGCTGACCAGGCACACCACCAGGGCCACCAGCAGCGTGCGGGTAGTGGATTCTTGATTAGCCATTGCGCGCCAGCCTCCGCTTGATGTTGGCCTGAACGACGAAGTGGTCGATCAGCGGTGCGAACAGGTTGGCGAACAGGATCGCCAGCATCATGCCTTCCGGGAACGCCGGGTTGACCACCCGGATCAGCATGACCATCACACCGATCAGGGCGCCGAACAGCCACTTGCCGGTATCGGTCATGGACGCCGAGACCGGGTCGGTGGCCATGAAGATCATGCCGAAGGCGAAGCCGCCGGTGACCAGGTGCCAGTACCAGGGCATGGCGAACATCGGGTTGCTGGTCGAGCCGATGGCGTTGAACAGGTAGCTCATGGCGATCATCCCCAGCATCACCCCGGCGACGATCCGCCAGGAGGCGATGCGGGTCAGCAGCAGCACGGCGCCGCCGATGAAGATCGCCAGGGTGCTGGTCTCGCCCATCGAACCCTGCATGTGGCCGAGGAAGGCGTCCATCCAGGTCAGGCCGTGGCCGAGGATGTTGTCCACCCCGCCGGCGGCTGCCAGGCTCAGCGAGGTGGCGCCGGCGAAGCCGTCCACCGAGGTCCATACGGCGTCGCCGGACATCTGCGCCGGATAGGCGAAGAATAGGAAGGCACGGCCGACCAGAGCCGGGTTGAGGAAGTTCTTCCCGGTGCCGCCGAACACTTCCTTGCCCAGCACCACGCCGAAGCTGATCCCCAGCGCCACCTGCCAGAGCGGGACGGACGGCGGCAGGGTCAGGGCGAACAGCACCGAGGTGACGAAGAAGCCTTCGTTGACCTCGTGGCGACGGATGGTGGCGAACAGCACCTCCCAGAAGCCGCCGATGATGAAGGTGGTCAGGTACACCGGCAGGAAGTACGCGGCGCCCTGGACCAGGCAATCCCACAGGCTGTTCGGGTCGAACCCGGCCAGCGCGCCGATCAGGGCGAAGCGCCAGCCATCCTGGGCGCCCAGCAGGTCGGGACTCTGGGCGAAGATCAGGTTGGCCTGGTGGCCGACGTTGTACATGCCGAAGAACATCGCCGGGAAGGTGCACAGCCAGACGATGATCATCATGCGCTTCAGGTCGATGCCGTCGCGCACGTGGGCGGTGGTGCGGGTGACGCTGCCGGGACGATAGAGGAAGGTGTCCACGGCCTCGTACAGCGGGTACCACTTCTCGTAGCGCCCGCCCTTCTCGAAATGATGCTCGACCTTGTCGAGCAGGTTACGCAAACCCATGGCTCAGCCCTCCTGCTCGATGCGTGCCAGGTTGTCCCGCAGAATCGGGCCGTATTCGTACTTGCCGGCACAGACGTAGCTGCACAGCGCCAGGTCCTCCTCGTCGAGCTCCAGGGCGCCGAGCTTCTGGGCCATTTCCGTGTCGCCGACGATCAGGTAGCGCAGCAGTTGGGTCGGCAGGATATCCAGCGGCATCACCGCCTCGTAGTTGCCTACCGGCACCATCGCCCGCGGACTGCCGTTGGTGCTGGTGGTGAAGGCGAAGCGCTTGCCGCCGAGCAGCCTGGAGACGAACACGTTGAGCAGCGAGTGCTTTTCCACCCCGGCGCGCAGGTAGTGGAGAAACTCGCGCTGGTCACCTTCCTTCAGACAGGACAGTTGCAGGTGATAGCGCCCCAGGTAGGTGTAGGCGCCATGGGCGGTGCGTCCACCCAGTACGGAACCGGAAACCAGCCGGTTGTTGCCCGGCTGCAACTGGCCTGCCGCCAGTTCGTCGAGGTTGGCGCCAAGGCGGGTACGCACCAGGCGCGGCGCCTCCACCACCGGGCCGGCCAGGGCGATCACCCGCTCGGTCCACAGCTGTCCGGTGGTGAACAGCTTGCCGATGGCGATCACGTCCTGGTAGTTCAGGTGCCACACGCTCTTGCCGGCACCGACCGGATCGAGGAAATGGATATGGGTACCCGCCAGGCCCGCCGGATGCGGACCGGCGAAGGCTTGCGCGGTCACTCCGGCCAGCCCCTCGCCGGGCAGCGCAACGCCATCGGCCTTGCACAGGAACACCCGGGCCAGGCGTCCGAGCACCGTCAGGCCGGCCTGGAAGGCCTCGCCCTGCTCGGCGATGATCACCTGCGGATCGGCGGCCAGCGGCTGGGTATCGATGGCGGTGACGAAGATCGAACTGGGCGTCGTCGCGGGGTCGGGAACCTTGCTGAAGGGACGGCTCCGCAAGGCGGTCCACAGACCCGATTGCAGGAGGTTGTCGCGGACCTGCTCGGCATTCAGCGTGGCGAGCTGCTCGGCAGGGTAGCGGGCGAACGCCAGTTGCTCGTCGCCCTCGAGGTCGATGACCACCGACTGCAGGACGCGTTTCTCGCCACGATGGATGGCGCTGACGAGCCCGGCGCCGGGCGCGGTGTAGCTGACGGAGGGGTTCTTCTTGTCGGTGAACAGCACCTGCCCCAGCTTGACCCGGTCACCTACCTGCACCGCCATGGTCGGCTTCATGCCGTGGTAGTCGAAACCGATCAACGCCACGCTGCGCACCGGGCGGGCAGCCTCGATACGTTGTTCGGGGGCGCCGCTGATGGGCAGGTCCAGGCCACGTTTTATCTTGATCATGCGTAATGCCTAGTGTCGTTGGCAAAAGAGGCGAGACCCAAGTCATAAAGTGACCACCATCGCACACAACGTACTGAATTGGCACGATTGATGAATGGTCTCGCAAGGAAACCCCGGATTATAAAGAGCCACCCGGCGCCGGGCCACCCAAGCCGTTCATCGCACCTTGAAACGCGTAACAGAAAGCGACAGAAATCAGGCGCGCTGGCCAGGCGCGCGCTTCTGCGCCACGGACAGCTTGAGCCGGTAGCAGCCCCACATCAGCAGCAACCAGACCGGGATGGCGTAGACCGAGACATTGATGCCGGGGATCATCAGCATGATGCCGAGGATGAACAGCACGAAGACCAGGCACAGGTAGTTGCTGAACGGCGACCACAGTGCCTTGAAGAAGGTGTCCACGCCCTGGCGCTTCATCGCCGCACGGAACTTCAGGTGCGACAGGCTGATCATCGCCCAGTTGATCACCAGCGCCGCCACCACCAGCGACATCAGCAGCTCCAGCGCCTTGTGCGGCAGGACGTAGTTGACGATCACGCAGAGGAAGGTGATCAGCGCCGAGACCAGGATCGACAGCACCGGCACGCCACGACGATCCACCGACATCAGCACCTTCGGCGCATCGCCCTGGGCGGCCAGGCCGTAGAGCATCCGGCTGTTGCAGTAGACGCCGCTGTTGTACACCGAGAGCGCCGCGGTGAGGACCACGAAATTGAGGATGTTGGCCGCGGTGCCGCTGCCGATCAGCGAGAAGATCTGCACGAACGGGCTGCCGCTGTAGTCGTCGCCGGAGGCATTGATGGTCTCCACCAACTGGTCCCAGGGATACAGCGAGAGCAGCACCGCCAGTGCGCCGATGTAGAAGATCAGGATCCGGTAGATCACCTGGTTGATCGCCTTCGGGATCACCTTCCTCGGCTCGGCGGCCTCGGCCGCGGTGATGCCTACCAGTTCCAGGCCACCGAAGGAGAACATGATAATCGCCAGGGTCATCACCAGGCCGCCGAGACCGTTGGGGAAGAAACCGCCACGATCCCACAGGTTGCTCACCGAGGCCTGCGGACCGCCGCCGCCACCGACCAGCAGGTAGATGCCGAGCAGGATCATGCCGATGATCGCCACCACCTTGATGATCGCGAACCAGAACTCGGTCTCGCCGAAAGCCTTTACATTGGCCAGGTTGATCGCATTGATCAGCACGAAGAACGCCGCCGCGGTGGCCCAGGTCGGCACGTCAGGCCACCAGTACTGGATGTACTTGCCTACCGCGGTGAGCTCCGACATGCCGACCAGGATGTACAGCACCCAGTAGTTCCAGCCGGAAAGGAAGCCGGCGAAGCCGCCCCAGTACTTGTGCGCGAAGTGGCTGAAGGAACCGGCCACCGGCTCCTCGACGATCATCTCGCCGAGCTGGCGCATGATCAGGAAGGCGATGAAGCCGCCGATGGCGTAGCCGAGGATCATCGACGGACCGGCCGTCTTGATGACCCCCGCCGAGCCGAGGAACAGGCCGGTACCGATCGCCCCGCCCAGCGCGATCAGCTGGATGTGGCGGTTCTTCAGGCCACGCTTCAGCTCGCCCTGGTGCAGATGTTGACCATCCATTGAAAAGCCCTAAATCGAAGTGAGTAGTTTCTTGTTCTGGTTATCGACAGGAATGAAAAACGGGAGCCCGAGAGCTCCCGTTTTCCTCTATGCCTCGCGGATCAACGCGGGAAGGCGGGCGGATTGACCCCGGCCATGTCTTCCATCACGCGGACCACCTGGCAGCTGTAGCCGAACTCGTTGTCGTACCAGACGTACAGGACGACACGGTTGTCGTTGCAGATGGTCGCCTCGGCATCCACCACGCCGGCATGGCGCGAGCCGACGAAGTCGGTGGAAACCACTTCCTGGGAACTGACGAAGTCGATCTGCTTCTGCAGGTCCGAGTGCATGGCCATCTGGCGCAGGTACTCGTTGATCTCCTCGCGGCTGGTGGCCTTTTCCAGGTTCAGGTTGAGGATCGCCATGGACACGTTCGGCGTCGGCACGCGGATCGCGTTGCCGGTCAGCTTGCCTTTCAGCACCGGCAGGGCCTTGGCCGCGGCGGTGGCGGCGCCGGTCTCGGTGATCACCATGTTCAGCGGCGCGCTGCGGCCACGACGACTGCCCTTGTGGAAGTTGTCGATCAGGTTCTGGTCGTTGGTGTACGAGTGAACGGTCTCGACGTGGCCGTTGACGATGCCGTACTGGTCGTTGACGGCCTTCAGCACCGGCACGATGGCGTTGGTGGTGCAGGACGCGGCCGAGATGATCTTGTCGTCGGCGCCGATGTCGGTGTGGTTGATGCCATGCACGATGTTCTTCAGCGCGCCCTTGCCCGGGGCGGTGAGGACCACGCGATCGATACCCGGGCACTTCAGGTGCTGGCCGAGGCCTTCGGCGTCGCGCCACTTGCCGGTGTTGTCGACCAGCAGGGCGTTCTTGATGCCGTACTGGGTATAGTCGATCGACGCCGGGTCGTTGGAATAGATCACCTGGATCAGGTTGCCGTTGGCGGTCAGCGTGTTGTTTTCTTCGTCGATGGTGATGGTGCCATCGAACGGCCCGTGCACGGAGTCGCGACGCAGCAGGCTGGCACGCTTGACCAGGTCGTTCTCGGCGCCCTTGCGGACGACGATCGCGCGCAGGCGCAGGCCGTCGCCACCGCCGGTCTTCTCGATCAGGATGCGCGCCAGCAGGCGGCCGATCCGGCCGAAGCCGTAGAGCACGACGTCGGTGCCTTCGCGGGCGTCGCCGTTCTGCTTGCCGACCACCTCGGCCAGTTCGGCCTTGACGAAGTCCTCGATGCTGCGGCCGTTACCTTCTGCCTTGAACTTGGCGACCATCTTGCCCAGGTCGACGGAAGCGGCGCCCAGCTTGAGCTCGCTCATCGCCTTGAGGATCGGGAACGTCTCGTGAACCGACAGCTCGGCGTCGTCGGCCATGCGATGACGGGCGAAACGATGCGCCTTCATGATCGCGATCACCGAGCGGTTGATCAGACCACGGCCATGGATCGAAGTCACCACATTGTTGTTGCGGTAGAGCTGGCCAATCAGCGGGATCATGGCTTCCGCGATGGCTTCACGATCGATCCATTCACCGAGACACTGGTCGGGCTTCTGAGTCACGGGCAATACCTTCCACATGTAGGGGATGAAAAAAGGGGCTACATTATGACCGCGCGGGCCAGGCTCGGCAATCTGCAGCAGTCGGAAGACTGACATCCAGCAGTCGGGAAAGTTACAATCCGTCCGGTCAAATTCCCGACCGGAGCCCAGCTTGCCCGTGTCCGTACTGCGTCTTCCCAACCTGCCGGCCGCCGCCGGCAAGCAGCACTGGGGCAACCTCCCCGGTGCCGCCCTGAGCCTGGCCATCGCCGAGGCCGCCAGTTCCGCCCGGCGCTTCACCCTGCTGCTGACCGCCGACAGCCAGAATGCCGAGCGCCTGGAGCAGGAACTGCGGTTCTTCGCCCCCGACCTGCCGGTGCTGCATTTCCCCGATTGGGAAACCCTGCCCTACGACGTCTTTTCGCCGCACCAGGACATCATTTCCCAGCGTATCGCCGCACTCTACCAGCTGCCACAGCTCAGGCACGGCGTGCTGGTGGTGCCGATCTCCACGGCCCTGCACCGCCTGGCGCCCACGCGCTTCCTGCTCGGCAGCAGCCTGGTCCTGGATATCGGCCAGAAACTCGACGTCGAGCGGATGCGCCTGCGCCTGGAAGGCGCCGGCTACCGCTGTGTCGATACCGTCTACGAACACGGCGAGTTCGCCGTTCGCGGCGCGCTGATCGACCTGTTCCCGATGGGCAGCGAGCTGCCCTTCCGTATCGATCTGTTCGATGACGAGATCGAGACCCTGCGCACCTTCGACCCGGAGACCCAGCGCTCCATCGACAAGGTCGAGTCGATCCGACTGCTGCCGGCGCGCGAGTTCCCTCTCAACAAGGAAGCGGTCACCGGCTTCCGCAGCCGCTTCCGCGAGCGCTTCGACGTCGACTACCGGCGCTGCCCGATCTACCAGGATCTCGCCAGCGGTTTGACACCCTCGGGAATCGAGTACTACCTGCCGCTGTTCTTCGAGGAAACCGCCACCCTCTTCGACTACCTGCCGCAGGACACCCAGGTGTTCTCCCTGCCCGGTATCGAGCAGGCCGCCGAGCAGTTCTGGGGCGACGTGCGCAGCCGCTACGAGGACCGCCGGGTCGATCCGGAACGCCCGCTGCTGCCGCCGGCAGAAGTATTCCTGCCGGTGGAAGACTGCTTCGCCCGACTGAAGAACTGGCCACGGGTGGTCGCCAGCCAGGAGGACGTCGAGCCGGGCGTCGGCCGCGAGCGCTTCCCGGCCCTGCCGCTGCCGAACCTGGCGATCGAAGCCAAGGCCGCCGAACCGCTGGCCGCGCTGCGCCGGTTCATCGAGGAGTTCCCCGGCCGCGTACTGTTCTGCGCCGAATCGGCCGGACGCCGGGAGGTGCTGCTGGAGCTGCTGGCCCGGCTGAAGCTGCGTCCCGAGGAAGTCGACGGCTGGCCGGCCTTCCTCGCCAGCCAGGCACGCCTGGCGATCAGCATCGCGCCGCTGGACGAGGGCCTGCTGCTGGACCACCCGGCACTCGCCCTGGTCGCCGAAAGCCCGCTGTTCGGCCAGCGCGTCATGCAGCGCCGGCGCCGGGAAAAGACCCGCGACGGCGGCGACGCGGTGATCAAGAACCTCACCGAGCTGCGCGAAGGCGCGCCGGTGGTGCACATCGACCATGGCGTCGGCCGCTACCTGGGCCTGATCACCCTCGAGGTGGACAACCAGCAGGCGGAATTCCTCATGCTGCAATACGCCGAGGACGCCAAGCTCTACGTGCCGGTCGCCAACCTGCATCTGATCGCCCGCTACACCGGCGCCGACGACGCCCTCGCGCCGCTGCACCGGCTCGGCTCGGAAACCTGGCAGAAGGCCAAGCGCAAGGCCGCCGAGCAGGTCCGCGACGTCGCTGCCGAGCTGCTCGACATCTACGCCCGCCGCGCGGCCCGCGAAGGCTTCGCCTTCAAGGACCCGCAGGCCGACTACGCGACCTTCTCCGCCGGCTTCCCCTTCGAGGAAACCCCGGACCAGCAGAGCGCCATCGAGGCGGTGGTGGCCGACATGCTGGCGCCCAGGCCGATGGACCGCCTGGTCTGCGGCGACGTCGGCTTCGGCAAGACCGAGGTGGCCATGCGCGCGGCGTTCGTCGCCGTGCACAGCGGCAAGCAGGTGGCGGTGCTGGTGCCGACCACCCTGCTCGCCCAGCAGCACTACAACAGCTTCCGCGACCGCTTCGCCGACTGGCCGGTCAACGTCGAGGTGATGAGCCGCTTCAAGAGCGCCAAGGAAGTCGAGAGCGCCGCGCGACAGTTGGCCGAAGGCAAGATCGACATCCTCATCGGTACCCACAAGCTGCTCCAGGAAGACGTCAGGTTCGCCAACCTGGGCCTGGTCATCATCGACGAGGAACACCGTTTCGGAGTGCGTCAGAAGGAACAGCTCAAGGCGCTGCGCAGCGAGGTGGACATCCTCACCCTCACCGCCACGCCGATCCCGCGTACCCTCAACATGGCCGTCTCCGGCATGCGCGACCTGTCGATCATCGCCACCCCGCCGGCGCGCCGCCTGTCGGTGCGTACCTTCGTCATGGAGCAGCAGAACGCGGTGATCAAGGAAGCCCTGCTCCGCGAACTGCTGCGCGGCGGCCAGGTGTACTACCTGCACAACGAAGTGAAGACCATCGAGAAGTGCGCCCGCGACCTCGCCGAGCTGGTCCCGGAGGCGCGCATCGGCATCGGCCACGGACAGATGCACGAGCGCGAGCTGGAACAGGTGATGAGCGACTTCTACCACAAGCGCTTCAACGTGCTGGTGGCCTCGACCATCATCGAGACCGGCATCGACGTGCCCAGCGCCAACACCATCCTCATCGAGCGCGCCGACAAGTTCGGCCTGGCCCAGTTGCACCAGTTGCGCGGCCGCGTCGGTCGCAGCCACCACCAGGCGTACGCCTACCTGCTGACGCCGCCGCGCCGGCAGATGACCCCGGATGCCGAGAAACGCCTGGAAGCCATCGCCAACGCCCAGGACCTGGGCGCCGGCTTCGTCCTCGCCACCCATGACCTGGAGATCCGCGGCGCCGGCGAACTGCTCGGCGACGGGCAGAGCGGGCAGATCCAGGCGGTCGGTTTCACCCTCTACATGGAAATGCTCGAGCGCGCGGTGAAGGCCATCCGCAAGGGCGAGCAGCCGAACCTCGAGCAGCCGCTGGGCGGCGGCCCGGAGGTCAACCTGCGGGTACCGGCGCTGATCCCCGAGGACTACCTGCCCGACGTGCACGCCCGGCTGATCCTCTACAAGCGCATCGCAAACGCCGCCGACGAGGACGGCCTGCGCGAACTGCAGGTGGAAATGATCGATCGATTCGGCCTGCTGCCCGATCCGGCGAAGAACCTGATGCGTCTGACGCTTCTGAAATTGCAGGCGGAAAAGCTTGGAATCCTCAAGGTCGATGCCGGACCACAGGGTGGTCGTATAGAATTCGCCGCCGATACCCAAGTCGATCCGCTGGTCCTGATCAAGCTGATCCAGGGCCAGCCGAACCGCTACAAGTTCGAAGGCGCCACCCTGTTCCGCTTCCAGGTACCCATGGAACGACCGGAAGAACGCTTCAATACCCTGGAGGCGCTGTTCGAGCGCCTCGCACCGCAAACCACCTAAGGATTAGCCCATGCGCTTGTTCCGTTGCCTTGCCCTGCTGCTTTCCCTGGCCGCCCCGGCGGCGTTCGCCGGCGGACCCTACCAGGTGGAACTGGTGGTGTTCCGCCAGGCCGGCGATGCCGTCCCCTCCAGCCAGCCGGCGCCGGACGACTGGGCCACCGGCGCGCAGCCGCTGGCCAGCGACGCCCTGCGGGCGACCGCACTGGACAGCCAACTGGCCAAGCTCAGCCAGGACAACGGCTACACCGTGCTGCTGCACAAGGCCTGGCGCCAGGACATCGGCGAGACGCCGGTGAAGATCGCCCTCAGCGAGGGCCAGGAGCAGGATCATCATTTCCCCGTGGAAGGCACCCTGACCCTCAGCCAGGTCCGTTTCGTCGACATGGAGGCGGACTTCTGGGTCAACCGCTTCGGCGACGACGGCTTCCTCGCCGGCAGCCAGCACATCAGGCAGGGCACGCGCCTGAAGAATGGCGAACTGACCTACCTCGACCACCCGAGCCTGGGCATCCTGATCAAGGTGGTGCCGGTCGGCGCCCGCCCCGCCGCGCCCAATCCCATGGAAATGGAAGAACAGCAGGCACCGGCGGAAGCGTCGCCCGCCGAAGGCGGTTTCGACGCCGCGCCTCCTGCGCAATAACGAAAAAGGCCGCAACAGCGGCCTTTTTTCCGTCCCGACGCCGGCCTAGCCGGCCAGCACCCGCGCCAGCACCTCGCGCACCTTGCCGATGCCATCGTGCAATGCCTGTTCGATTTCGGCCATGGTGATGATACCCACCGACTTGCCCGCCGCGGGATTGACCACCAGCGCCAGGCAGGCGTAGGGCAGGTCCAGCTCGCGCGCCAATGCCGCCTCGGGCATGCCGGTCATGCCGACGATGTCGTTGCCGTCGCGCTCGAGCCGGGCGATTTCCGCCACCGTCTCCAGGCGCGGCCCCTGGGTGCAGGCGTAGACCCCATGACTGCTGTGCTCCAGCCCCAACGCACGCAGCGCCTCGATCAGGCGCTGGCGCAACGGCTCGTCATAGGGATGGCTGAAGTCGATATGGGTGACCTGCTCGATGTCGCCGGCGAAGTAGGTGTGCTCGCGCCCGGAGGTATAGTCGATCAACTGGTGCGGCACGCACAGGTGACCGGTGCCCATGGCGGCATGGATCCCACCGACCGCGTTCACCGCGATCACCGCCTCGGCACCGGCCTGCTTCAGGGCCCAGAGGTTGGCCCGGTAGTTCACCTGGTGCGGCGGGAAGCGATGCGGATGGCCGTGCCGGGCCAGGAACAGCACCTCGCGCCCGGCGTAGCGGCCGCGCTGTAGCGGTGCGGATGGCGCGCCGTAGGGCGTCTCGATCGGCAGGGACTCGCTCAGGGTCAGCCCTTCCAGCTGGGTCAGGCCGGTCCCTCCGATAATCGCGTAGACACTCATCGACACCCCCCTCAGTCAATCAGTTGCGCCGCGCGCAGCGCGGTCAGTGCGGCCAGCCAGCGCGGCTGCTGGCGGTAATCGGTATTCGCATGGCCCTTGCCGCGCATGCGCCGCAGGCGCGGCGACGGCGTGACCTTCAGGCGCTGCAGGGCACCCAGGGCCAGCTCGGCGGAACCGCGATCGTTGCACACCAGGCCCATGTCGCAGCCCGCGGCCAGGGCGGCCTCGATGCGACTGGCGGCGTCGCCGACCACATGCGCACCGGCCATCGACAGGTCATCACTGAAGATCACCCCGTCGAACTTCAGCTCGCCGCGCAGGATCTCCTGCAACCAGCGCCGGGAAAAGCCGGCGGGCTGCGGATCGACCCGCGGATAGATCACATGGGCCGGCATCAGCGCGTCGAGCCGGCCGGCCAGGCGGGCGAACGGGACCAGGTCGCTGCGGCGGATCTCGTCGAGGCTGCGCTCGTCTTCCGGGATCGCCACATGGGAATCGGCCTCCGCCCAGCCGTGACCGGGAAAATGCTTGCCGGTGGCAGCCATGCCGGCGGCGTGCATGCCGCGGATGAACGCCCCGGCGAGCTGCGCGGCGCGCTCGGGGTTGCCCTCGAAGGCGCGACTGCCGACCACGGCGCTGCGCTGGTGATCGAGGTCGAGCACCGGGGCGAAGCTCAGGTCGAGGCCGACCGCCTGTACTTCGGTCGCCATCAGCCAGCCACAATGCTCGGCCAGCTCTTCGGCGTTCGGGTTGTCGGCGATCGCGCGCATCGCCGGAAGGCGCACGAAGCCCTGGCGCAGGCGCTGCACGCGCCCTCCTTCCTGGTCGACGGCCAGCAGCAGGTCGGGGCGGATGGCGCGAATCGCCGCGCACAACTCGCGAACCTGGGCGGGATGCTCGATGTTGCGAGCGAAGATGATCAAACCGCCCACCTCGGGGTGGCGCAGGATTTGGCGGTCCTCGGCGGTCAGCCAGGTGCCGCCGACGTCGAGCATCAGAGAGCCTTGCATGAGGAGTCCTATGGCCGGGAAAACAGCGAAGCCCGCCATGACGGGCTTCAGACAGCGCACACTGTACTGCACCCGGGTGAAAGACTTAAGTGCCGGCAGCGGCGCCGGACAATGGAGCCGAGCGGGAGCCCGGAGTTCCGCGCACCCGAAGGGAAAGGAAAGAAGCGGCGCCCGTCGGGACGCCGTTCGGGTTCAGACCTTGGCGGGAGCCTTGCTACGCGAGCGCAGCTGCGCGCCGGCCAGCAGCGGATCGTCGATCCCGCTTTCGGCGCGCATGCCGGCCGCGAAGAACGGCACCATCAGGTGCATCACCTGCTCGGTGGAGGTATTCACGCCGAAGTCGTTCTCCGCCATCGCCCGCAGGGCCTTGATACCCGACATGCTGAAGGCGGCCGCGCCGAGCATGAAATGCACGCGCCAGAACAGTTCGATGGGCGGCAGTTTCGGCGCCGCTTCGTTGACCAGCAGCATGTAGCGGCGGAAGACCTTGCCGTACACCTCTTCCAGGTACTTGCGCAGGTGCCCCTGGCTCTGGCTGAAGGCCAGGCCGAGCAAGCGCATGAAGATCGACAGGTCATTGCCGCTGCGCGGCTTCACCGCCATCGCCTGGGACACCAGCAGGTGCAGGAGGTCCTCCAGGCTGGCGTGCAGGGCTTCGGGCTTGGCCTGGCGGCGATCCAGTTCCTTTTCCAGGCTGGCGCAGAACGGCCCGAGGAAGCGCGAGAATACCGCCTGGATCAGCGCCTTCTTCGAGCCGAAGTGATAGTTCACCGCCGCCAGGTTGACCCCGGCCTTGCTGGTGATCAGGCGCAACGAGGTTTCGGCGAAGCCTTTTTCCGCGAACAGCTGTTCCGCCGCATCGAGAATGCGTTCGACGGTTTCCGACTGGGCCATGGTTTCTCCGCCTGACAAACACTTGTTTGAAACATACGTTTCAGCCACATCCCTTGTCAAGCGGCAGATGACGCACCGGTCAGAAAAGTACAGAGAAGTCCGGAAAAACGGAAGCAAGACGCCGGCCAACCCTGTTCCGCGCGCTCGAAGAAATGCCATGCGGAAAAACATTGCCAGCGCAGGCTCACTGTATATAATCCCAGGCACTGGATAAAAACACAGAGCGACGACATGCAGAAGCTGACGCCCCGCCAATCCGAGATCCTCTCCTTCATCAAGCGCTGCCTGGAAGACCACGGCTTTCCGCCGACCCGCGCGGAAATCGCCCAGGAACTCGGCTTCAAGTCGCCGAACGCCGCCGAGGAGCACCTCAAGGCGCTGGCGCGCAAGGGCGCCATCGAGATGACCCCGGGCGCTTCCCGCGGCATTCGCATCCCCGGCTTCGAACCGCACGCGGCGAACGACGACGAAGGCCTGCCGGTGATCGGCCGGGTCGCCGCCGGCGCACCGATTCTCGCCGAACAGAACATCGAGGAATCCTGCCGGATCAATCCCGCCTTCTTCAATCCTCGCGCCGACTACCTGTTGCGCGTGCGCGGCATGAGCATGAAGGACATCGGCATCCTCGACGGCGACCTGCTGGCCGTCCACGTCACCCGCGAAGCGCGCAATGGCCAGGTGGTGGTCGCGCGGCTCGGCGAGGAGGTCACGGTGAAACGCTTCAAGCGCGAAGGCAGCAAGGTCTGGCTGCTGGCGGAAAACCCCGAGTTCGCTCCGATCGAAGTCGATCTGAAGGAGCAGGAACTGATCATCGAAGGCTTGAGCGTCGGCGTGATCCGGCGCTGACAGGAGATACCATGCAGACCTCCCACTCGCTGCCCAGCGCCCAGCTGCCACTGTTCCAGGAAGCCTTCTGGGCCAGCAACGGCGCCCCCCTGCTCGACGACGTAATCGATAGTCCGTCAAATGCCGAAGAGCCCGCCGCCTTCAGTGAGCTGTCGCTAAGCGGCCTGCCTGGCCATTGCCTGACCCTGCTGGCGCCGATCCTGCGCGAACTCAGCGAGGAGCAGGAGCAGTCCCGCGATGCTCGCTGGCTGACCCTGATCGCCCCGCCAGCAAGTCTTACTCACGAATGGCTGCGCCGCGCCGGGCTGAATCGCGAACGTATCCTGCTGCTACAAGCCAAGGACAATGCCAGCGCCCTGGCACTCAGTTGCGAAGCCTTGCGCCTGGGCCGCAGCCATACGGTGGTCAGTTGGCTGGAACCCTTGGGCCGAGCAGCACGCCGGCAACTGTCCCGCGCCGCCCAACAGGGTCAGGCCCAGAGCCTGAATATTCGCCTGGGTTGAAGGGGAAGGGCAAAGGGGGCAGTTCAGTGCAGAACGCGCGGACCTTCGTCGTGTTCGATCTCGCCTTCGGCAAGGCGGCCAGCCATTTGCACGCCGACGTTGAACATGGCCTTGGCCACTTCGACATGCTGGCCCTGCAGGAAATTCTTCGCATCCCCGGAGAATTCCAGGGTCACCAGCGCCTCCTCGTCATCGGCGCGACGCAGCACTATGCGCCCGTCGGGCATTTCTACGATTTCAAGGAAGGATGTTGGCATGACAGACGCTCTCTACAAAGACGTGACATTGTAACAGCCCATCCCCGGCATCCCTAGTCCACATCCGCTTCCCGCGCCCCATCACCGGCCCGTGAATACGGTTCCAGAGCGCCGCGACGGCATCAGGTAAATTTTTTTACTGGCAAATCAACCGACTGGAACAGGAGGAAAAGACCCTACCGCTGATCGGCGAATGACGGTGCCGTTACAGCTCGGTCAGGCTTTCGCGGAAACGCAGGAGCAATTGCTTCAGCGACTGGCGCCACTCCTCCAGGGTCTCGCGGGAAAGTGCCGGCGCCTCCTCATCGATGTTGACCGCGACGATCAGCGGCGTCGTCGGGTCGATCTTCACCGCCTTGCTCGGCTGCGGCGGCAGGAACAACTCGGAGTAGGCGTCCAGCAACTGCGCCAGCCAGGTTTCCGGCTGCGACGCCAACTCCACCAGCTCAGCCAGCTCGGGGCTGGGCGCGGCCGCCAGCACTTCGGCATTCAGCAATGCATCCACGCGAGGAGCGGCAGCCTGCGGCAGACGGTAGTAACCGGCGATCTCGTGGCATACACCGAGCACTGCGCCATAGAGGTGGAACAGTGCCGACTCGCGCTCCGCCTGGATGATCGCCTGGGCATTCATCGCCCGCTCGGCATCGACCCGCTTCCAGGCGTCCAGAGCCAACCCGGCGAAGTACAGCTTCTGGTTGGTGCGGGTATAGAGCTCTTGAGCCATGCCGATACTCCCGGAGGCAACAGAAGGAAAGCGTCTCACAGACCAGGTCAGGCACCCGGCCCTCGCGCAGTATAAGCGCGCCCCAGGCAACGGGGCGCGCCATCCATCAGCGCTTGTCTTCGACCTTCCACTTGCCGCCGTCGTAGAACGCGCGCCAGCCGGTGGGCTTGCCGTCGACCTCGGACTGCACGTACTGCTCCTTGGTCTTGCGGCTGAAACGGATCACCGCGGGACGGCCATCCGGGTCTTTCTGCGGGGCATCGCAGAGGTAGTGGTACTTCGGATCCAGCTCGGCCTTGTGCGGAATGATCTCGCTCACCAGCGGAGCACGGGTCTCGCGATTCTTCGGGAACTGGCTGGCGGCCAGGAACATCCCCGAGGCACCGTCGCGCAGCACGTAGATGTCATCCACCTTCTCGCACTTCAGCTCGGGCATGCGGATGGCGTCCATCTTCGGTGGTGCCGCCTCGCCGTTCTTCAACAGCTTGCGGGTGTTCTTGCAGGTCGGGTTGGTGCAACCGAAGAACTTGCCGAAACGGCCGGTCTTCAACTGCATCTCGCTTCCGCACTTGTCGCACTCCAGGCTCGGACCTTCGTAGCCCTTGATCCGGTACTGGCCTTCTTCGATCTCGTAACCCGGGCAATCCGGGTTGTTGCCACAGATATGCAGCTTGTGCTTCTCATCCAGCAGGTAGGCATCCATCGCGGTGCTGCAGATCGGGCAGCGGTGCTTGCCGCGCAGCACACGCGACTCCGATTCGCCCTCGTCGTCCGCGGCGATCTCGTCGCCGGGAATCAGGTTGACGGTCGCCTTGCAACGCTCCTTCGGCGGCAGGCTGTAGCCCGAGCAACCGAGGAACACACCGGTGGAAGCCGTGCGGATCATCATCGGCCGGCCGCACTCGCGGCAGGGAATGCTGGTCAGGGTCGGCTGGTTGGCGCGCATTCCCTTCTCGCTGACTTCGGCAACCTCGAGCTTCTTCTTGAAATCGCCGTAGAACTCGTCGAGCAGGTGCTTCCAGTCACGCTCGCCCTGGGCCACGTCGTCGAGGTGTTCTTCCATTCCGGCGGTGAAGCCGTAGTCCATCAGGTTGGCGAAGCTCTCGTTGAGCCGATCGGTGACGATGTCGCCCATCTTCTCCGCATAGAAGCGGCGGTTGTGGGTGGTGACGTAGCCGCGTTCCTGGATGGTCGAGATGATCGCCGCGTAGGTCGAGGGACGACCGATACCACGCTTCTCCAGCTCCTTGACCAGGCTCGCTTCGGAATAGCGCGCCGGCGGCTTGGTGAAGTGCTGGCTCGGGTCGAGCTTGATCAGCTTGAGGTTCTCGCCTTCCTTCATTTCCGGCAGGACGTCGTCCTCGCCCGGCTTGCTCTGCTGCGGCAGGACCCGGGTGTAGCCGTCGAACTTGAGGATGCGGCCCTTGGCACGCAACTCGAAATCGCCGGCGGTGACGGTGACGCTCGTGGACAGGTACTCGGCCGGGGTCATCTGGCAGGCCACGAACTGGCGCCAGATCAGGTCGTACAGGCGCTCGGCGTCGCGCTCCATGCCGGACAACTGGGTCGGCTTGAGGTTGACGTCGGAAGGACGGATCGCCTCGTGCGCCTCCTGGGCACCCTCCTTGCTCGAGTAGACGTTGGCCTTGCCCGGCAGGTACTTCTGGCCGAACTCGTCCTCGATGAAACCGCGGACCATGCCGATGGCATCGGCCGACAGGTTGGTCGAGTCGGTACGCATGTAGGTGATGTAGCCCGCCTCGTAGAGACGCTGGGCCATCATCATGGTCTTCTTCACCCCGAAGCCCAGGCGATTGCTCGCCGCCTGCTGCAAGGTGGATGTGATGAACGGTGCCGAGGGACGGCTGGAGGTCGGCCGGTCCTCGCGCTTGGCGACGCTATAGGCCGACGCCTTCAGCTTTTCCAGGGCCGCCATGGCCTGGGCTTCATTGAGCGGCTTGAAGGCCTCGCCCTTCTCGCGGGTGACTTCGAAGCGCACGTTGGCGCCCTTGGCGGTACCGAGGTCGGCATGCACTTCCCAGTACTCTTCCGGGACGAAGGCGCGGATCTCGCGTTCGCGCTCGACCACCAGCTTTACCGCCACCGACTGCACGCGCCCGGCGGACAGCCCGCGGGCGATCTTCTGCCAGAGCAGCGGCGAGACCATGTAGCCGACCACGCGATCGAGGAAACGCCGCGCCTGCTGGGCGTTCACCCGGTTGATATCGAGTTCGCCGGGCTGGGAGAAGGCTTCCTGGATGGCCTTCTTGGTGATTTCGTTGAATACCACGCGCTTGTAGCGGCTTTCGTCGCCACCGATGGCCTCCCGCAGGTGCCAGGCGATGGCCTCCCCCTCGCGGTCCAAGTCGGTCGCGAGATAGACGGTGTCGGCGTCCTTGGCCAGGCGGCGCAGTTCCTCGATGACCTTTTCCTTGCCGGGCAGGATCTCGTACTTGGCCTTCCAGCCATGCTCGGGGTCGACCCCCATGCGCGAGACCAGTTGGCGCCGGGCCTTTTCCTTCGGTGACAGCGCCGGTGCCTCGGCAGCGCTCTTGCGGCCCTTGGCCGCCGGCTCCTTGGAACTCGACGAACCACTGGTGGGCAGGTCACGGATGTGGCCGATGCTCGACTTCACCACGTACTGGCTGCCCAGGTACTTGTTGATGGTCTTGGCCTTGGCCGGGGATTCCACGATGACCAGCGATTTACCCATGGATCGGAAGGTTCCTGCGTCGAAAAGATGAATATAAAGGAGGGAGCGACTAGCGCGGCACCGCTATATATAGTGGCGAACGAGCCAAGGTCAAGCGCGGTCTTCCCCGCCGGGGGCTTTCTGCAAGCCCAGGGGATCGGCCTCGGGACTCACCAGGACGAAGCGCGGCACCCACTCGCCATCGACCTCCACCGCCTCGGTGAACATTTCCAGCGGACGTACCCAGAGGCCGAATTCGCCGTACAACGCCTGGTAGATGACCAGCGCCTCTTCCGTCTCGGAATGGCGGGCAACCCCCAGGACCCGGTAGTTCTGCCCCTTGTAGTGACGATAGAGCCCAGCCTGCAGGTCCATGTTCCTTACCTTGTCTCGAAAATCGAAAAACGTCGGCACAATGCCGACATACAACAGCCCGGTATAGGCACGGATTGCACAATAGGCAAACTCGCTGCCCCGGAGCGTCATTTACTCGATGCAGCCGGAATCGACCGACGCTGAAAAACGAAAGCCGGGGCACGAGGCCCCGGCTTTCCCTTCGTCGAACGCTTAGACGCGCTCGAAGACGGTGGTGATCCCCTGGCCCAGGCCCACGCACATGGTGGACACACCCAAGGTACCGCCGTTCTGCTTCATCACGTTCAACAGGGTGCCGGAAATACGCGCACCGGAGCAACCGAAGGGGTGGCCCAGGGCGATCGCACCGCCATGCAGGTTGACCTTCTCGTCCATCTTGTCGAGCAGCTTGAGGTCCTTCAGCACAGGCAGCGCCTGGGCGGCGAAGGCTTCGTTGAGTTCGACGAAGTCGATGTCGGCGATGGTCAGGCCGGCACGCTTGAGCGCCTTGTTGGTCGACGGCACCGGACCGTAACCCATGATCGCCGGGTCGACGCCCGCGACGGCCATGGAGCGGATCACCGCCATCGGCTGGATGCCCAGGTCCTGGGCGCGCTGGGCCGACATCACGATCATGCAGGAGGCGCCGTCGGTGATCTGCGAGGAAGTCCCCGCGGTGACGGTGCCGCCCTTCGGGTTGAACGCCGGCTTCAGCTGGGCCAGGGTCTCGACGGTGGTTTCCGGACGAATGGTCTCGTCGAAGTCGAAGACTTTCAGGAAGCCGTTCTCGTCATACCCTTCCATCGGGATGATCTCGTCCTTGAACTTGCCTTCCTGGGTGGCTTTCCAGGCCAGCTGGTGCGAACGCGCGCCGAACTTGTCCTGCGCCTCGCGACTGATGCCGTGCATCTTGCCGAGCATTTCCGCGGTCAGGCCCATCATGCCCGAGGCCTTGGCGGCGTACAGGGACAGGTGCGGGTTCGGGTCGACGCCATGCATCATGCCGACATGGCCCATGTGCTCCACGCCGCCGATGACGAACACATCGCCGTTGCCGGTCTGGATCGCCTGGGCGGCGGTGTGCAGCGCGCTCATCGACGAACCGCACAGGCGGCTGACGGTCTGCGCGGCGCTGGTGTGCGGGATCTGGGTCATCAGCGACGCCATGCGCGCGATGTTCCAGCCCTGCTCCAGGGTCTGGTTGACGCAGCCCCAGATCACGTCTTCCACTTCGGCCGGATCGACCTTCGGGTTGCGCTCCAGCAGCTTGCTGATCAGGTGCGCCGACATGGTCTCGGCGCGGGTGTTGCGGTGCATGCCACCCTTGGAACGACCCATCGGGGTGCGGCCGAAGTCGACAATGACGACGTCTCTCGGATTCAGGCTCATAAATTCACTCTCGCTCTAGTCGTTCCGCGATTAACCGAAGAATTTCTGACCGTTCTTGGCCATTTCACGCAGCTTCGCGGTCGGGTGGTACAGCGCGCCCAGCTCGGCGTACTTGTCGGCCAGGGCCACGAACTCGGCGACACCGATCGAATCGATGTAGCGCAGAGCACCACCACGGAAGGGCGGGAAGCCGATGCCGTAGATCAGGCCCATGTCGGCCTCGGCAGCGGTCTCGACGATGCCGTCCTCCAGGCAACGCACGGTTTCCAGGCACAGCGGGATCATCATGAAGTTGACGATGTCCTCGTCGGTCACTTCGCGCTGCTCGACCACGATCGGCTTGAGCACTTCGTAGGCCTGCGGATCGGTGACCTTCTTCGGCTTGCCGCGCTTGTCGGTCTCGTAGGCGTAGAAACCCTTGCCGTTCTTCTGGCCCAGGCGGTTGGCCTCGTACATCACGTCGACGGCGGTCTTGCCCTCGACCGCCATGCGGTCCGGGAAGCCCTCGGCCATCACGTCGCGGCCATGGTGGCCGGTATCGATGCCGACCACGTCGGACAGGTAGGCCGGGCCCATGGGCCAGCCGAACTTCTCCATCACCTTGTCGATGCGCACGAAGTCGACGCCGAAGCCCAGCAGCTTGGCGAAGCCGCCGAAGTACGGGAACAGCACGCGGTTGACCAGGAAGCCGGGGCAGTCGTTGACCACGATCGGGCTCTTGCCCATCTTCTTGGCGTAGGCGACGGTGGTGGCGATGGCGGTTTCGCCGGTCTTCTCGCCACGGATCACTTCCACCAGCGGCATCATGTGCACCGGGTTGAAGAAGTGCATGCCGCAGAAGTTTTCCGGACGCTTCAGCGCCTGGGCCAGCAGGCTGATGGAGATGGTCGAGGTGTTGGAGGCGATGATCGCGTCCTCCTTCACCGCGCCTTCCACTTCGGCGAGCACGGCTTGCTTGACCTTGGGGTTCTCGACCACGGCTTCGACGACGATGTCGACGTTGCCGAAGTCGCCATAGGACATGGTCGGACGGATGCCGTTGAGCGCCTCGGCCATCTTCGCCGGGGTCAGGCGCCCCTTCTCGACGCGCTTGCCGAGCAGCTTGGCGGCCTCGTTCAGGCCCATCTGGATACCCTCTTCGCGGATATCCTTCATCAGGATCGGGGTGCCCTTGAGCGCCGACTGGTAGGCGATGCCGCCGCCCATGATGCCAGCGCCGAGCACGGCGGCCAGTTTCACGTCCTTGGCGACTTCGTCGTACTTCTTGGCCTTCTTCTTCAGTTCCTGGTCATTCAGGAACAGGCCGATCAGGCTCTGCGCGACCGAGGTCTTGGCCAGCTTGACGAAGCCGGCGGCCTCGACTTCCAGGGCCTTGTCGCGGCCGAAGTTGGCGGCCTTCTGGATGCTCTTGATAGCTTCCACCGGCGCCGGGTAGTTCGGACCGGCCTGGCCGGCGACGAAGCCCTTGGCGGTTTCGAAGGCCATCATCTGTTCGATTGCGTTCAGCTTCAGCTTTTCCAGCTTCGGCTGGCGCCGGGCCTTGTGGTCCAGCTCGCCGGCGACGGCGCGCCTGGCCAGGTCGAGGGCAGCGGCCTGCAGTTGCTCGGGAGCGACCACGGCGTCGACGGCGCCGACCTTCAGGGCGTCCTCAGCCTTGTTTTCCTTGCCCGAGGCGATCCACTCGACGGCGTTGTCGCAACCGATCAGGCGCGGCAGGCGGACGGTGCCGCCGAAGCCCGGGTAGATGCCCAGCTTGACTTCCGGCAGACCGATCTTGGCGGTCGCGCTCATCACGCGGAAGTCCGCGGCCAGGCACATCTCCAGGCCGCCGCCGAGGGCGATGCCGTTGATCGCGGCAACGGTGGGTACGTCCAGGTCTTCGAAGTCGCTGAAGATCTTGTTGGCTTCGAGGTTGCCCGCCATCAGTTCCTCGTCGGGCAGCTGGAAGTTGTCAACGAACTCGGTGATGTCGGCACCAACGATGAACACGTCCTTGCCGCTGGTCACGATCACGCCCTTGACCGCTGCATCGGCCTTGATCGCATCGACTGCCGCACGCAACTCACTGAGGGTGAGACGGTTGAACTTGTTGACGGACTCGCCCTTGAGATCGAAATTCAACTCGACGATGCCGCCCTCAAGAGGCTTAACCGTGATGGCTTTACCTTGGTAAATCATCAACTGATCTCCACGCTATTATGGAAGCTTGAACTTACACATCGGACGCCGTGTCGGGACCCTTTCGGCAACCGCCGAGCATAGTCCCAAACCCTTCGGCACACCCGCCGACGCGATAACCGGGTCTCTATCGTCGAGGCCTGCGCGAGGCAAACGCTCGATTCATACGCCCGTTTGACTTGGGTGCGCACACATTCCGGCAAAAGCCGGGAATTGTCAATCAGCCATCCGGAAAACACCTGCCCTCCTCCAGCCCCTCTGCGCAGGGCCATTCAGCCGGCCTCTGTGGGACCATTCAGATGTTCGATGATCAGCGCCGCGGACGCTTGTCCCGGTGCGGAAAGGCAGGCTAGAGTCGCCGCAGATCGCCATGCATGTTCGGCCACGAGCCGTTACAAAAGAACAACAAGAAGGCCTCCAAGGGCCACATGGAGATGGAACCCATGACCTGCCGTCCGTTCACTTTTTGTCTGGCCCTGCTCGGCCTGCTCGCCCTCCCCGTCTTCGCGGCCGGGACCGCCGACGACCTGCTCGCCGTGCACCAGATGCGGCTCGCCACGCAGAAATCCCTCAACGCCTTCTTCATGTACGTCGGCCAGGAAGGCGACCAGCGCTACGCCAGCCTGATCGAAAACTCGGCGCATACGGCGGAAGCCCGCCTGCAGCGACTCGACGGCGTGAACGGCAGCGAATCCCGGCGCCTGCTGGGCCAGCTTCGCGAGCAATGGCGGGACTATGCGCAAGACCTCGAAAAACTGACCGGCGCGGTGCGCAACAAGGGCTACAGCGACCTGCAGCCGGTCGCCGACCTGGCACGGCGCAACCAGCAACTGATAGACCTAGGCGGCCAGTTGTATCGCAGCCTGCAACGGGAAAACGCCGCCACGGTGCCGACGCTCACCGAGCAGAGCCGCGAGCAGAGCCTGCTGATGCAGGACATCGCCCTGGACTACGCCTCGCGCAACGCCTCGGTGGGCGCCAGCTTCTTCGGCGGCGGCGAGCAACGCCCGCTGGACGACCTGGCCAGCCGCTTTTCGGTCAACCTGCTGAAGCTGCAGCAGGCGCCGCAGAACGACGAGGAGATATCCAGGGCGTTGCGCGGCGTGGCGATCAAGTGGCACTACATCGAGAAATCCCTGCGCAACTACAACCAGAACAGCGTGCCCTTCCTGGTCAACAAGAATGCAGATCGGATCATCGATGGCCTGGAGAAGGTCGCCGCGCTGTATGCCGCACGCAGCCAATGAACCTCGGCGCGCCGCTTCAGGCGCGCTGGCGGAGAAATTCGGCGATGCGCCCGAGGTCGGCGCTATCGCCGCGCTCGCCCCAATACAGGGCAAGGAACTGGGCGGTGGCCTCCACTTTGTAGGCATCCTCGGGGAGGCTGCGCAGGGCGTCCAGCAACTCGCCCTCCGCACACGGCTCACGCCACTGGTTCAGCCACTGGCCCGGAGCGTTCTGCCAATAGCACCAGGCGTCACGGCTACGCCGACGCGGGCAGTGGAACTGCGCGCAGGAGGCCGGTGGCGCGCTTTCCAGCCAGTGCGGCCACTCCTGGCGCGCCAACTGCATGGCAAGGCCGAGGCGGCGCGCTTCCAGGCGCAGGGCCATCTTGCCACGCTGCCTGTTGGACGGCATCAGCCAGGCCAGGGGGCTGAGCATGACAGCCAGCAGCAGGATCACCAGCCAAGTGGTCATAGGGAACGCACGCTCGAAAAATGGTTAAGGCATTTGCCTCGATCCGCGCGGACAGGCAGGATCGGTCGCAATCGCCAAGGGAGGCGCAGTCTACAGGTGAATGCGGCCACGGCGGAGAAGCTTTTTGCCCGGCGCAACGGAACCGGTCCCGCGCGCTGCGCGAAGGTCCATAATGAAAATACTACCCCCTTGCGGAGGAGACGTTCATGCCCTATCAACACATTCTGGTCGCCGTCGACCTGACCGACGAATGCGATCCGGTGATGAAGCGCGCGGCGGCCCTGGCCACCAGCACCCAGGCCCGGCTTTCGGTGGTGCATGTGGTCGAGCCCATGGCCATGGCCTTCGGCGGGGATGTACCGATGGACCTGTCGATGCTGCAGCAACAGCAATTCGACCAGGCCCGTGAACGCCTGGATGCCTTCGCCGTGCGTTATCCGGATCTCGGCAGCGAACAGCGCCATCTGGTCTACGGCCAGCCACGCCAGGAAATCCACCGCCTCGCCGCGGAGCAGGCCTGCGACCTGATCGTGGTCGGCAGCCACGGTCGCCATGGCCTGGCGCTGCTACTCGGCTCCACCGCCAACGACGTGCTGCACGGCGCTCCTTGCGACGTCCTCGCGGTGCACCTGAAGAAGGCCTGACCATCCATGCTCGGCCGGGGCCAGCGCCTCAGCCGAGCGTTTCCTCGGCACTCATCACCAGCGGGCGGATCTTCTGCAACTGGGTTTCCAGCGAATAGCTGATGCTCGACGACAGCGAGAAGAAGGCCAGGAATGCCTTCAGGTTGGAATCGCTGACACAGGTGTCGTGGATCCGCTGCCAGAACGCCTGGTTGACCAGTTGCAACTGCTGGAACAGCCGCACCAACCCTTTCAGCTCCCAATCGGCATGCCGCCCCTCGCGGAAATTGAAGTACTGGCGCATCAGGTACAGCGGCACCACCCGCAGCACGAACTCCTGGTTGCTGGCGAACGGCAGGTGCTGCATGGCCATCGGCCTCAGCGGCGCCAGCAGCGGACAGGCGCTGCTGGCCATGATCAAGCCGATCAGCGCGCGCAATCCTTCCTCCAGGCCCGCCTGCTTGATGTACTCGCGCTCCGGCGTGCGCACGCAGATGCCGGCCTTGCGGAATGCCGGCAGGTTGCGGAAATCCTCGATCACCCCGTGCAGGTCGACCGCCGCCGGACAATGGCTGTAGCGTTCGCGGTCGAGCGGGCAATTGCTGCAGCGATTGTGCTCCAGGCGCGTCCAGCGCGGCGCCGCGGCTGCCGCCTGCGGATCGTAGTGCCGCTCCAGCTCGATGCGATAGTTGAGCTGGTGCTGGTCATCCAGCGTGATGCGGTACTCGATTGCCATGGACTGATCCTTTCGGGAAAGACGGCCGGCCCGTCAATGGCGCCAGCCAGGGGGGCCGGCGACAGGTCATGCCGCCGCCGGCAACGCCCGCAAGGATCATCGAGATGAGCCGCTATCACATTGATGCAGCTCACTTTTTCGAAACGGATCAGTCTTCCAGTTCGGCCCAGCGCTCGAGCAGCGCATCGAGTTGCCGTTGCAGCGTGTCCAGGCGCGCCAGGGTCGCGCGCTGCTCCTCCTGCGGACGCAGGTAGAAATCCTGTTGCGCGATGCTTGCCTGGACGCCCGCCAGTTCCGCCTCGAGCGCGTCGATCTGCCCGGGAAGGGCCTCCAGCTCGCGCTGCAACTTGTAGCTGAGCTTCTTCTTCGCCGGCGCCTCGCTCGTCGCCGCGACAGCTGGCACAGGCTCGGCGGCGGGCGCCAGCGCGGTGTTCAGCTCGGCCTTGCCGCTCTTCGACTCGCTCACACCGAGCAGGCGCGGCGAACCGCCCTGGCGCAACCAGTCCTGGTAGCCGCCGACGAACTCGCGGACCTTGCCCTCGCCTTCGAAGACCAGGGTGCTGGTCACCACGTTGTCGAGGAAGGCCCGATCGTGGCTGACCATCAGCACGGTACCCTGGAAGCCGAGCAGGACTTCCTCCAGCAGCTCCAGGGTTTCCACGTCGAGGTCGTTGGTCGGTTCGTCGAGCACCAGCAGGTTGGCCGGCTTGCTGAACAGCTTGGCCAGCAGCAGGCGCGCGCGCTCGCCGCCGGACAGCGCCTTCACCGGGGTGCGGGCGCGCTGCGGGCTGAACAGGAAGTCGCCGAGATAGCTGAGCACATGCCGGTTCTGGCCGTCGATGGTGATGAACTCACGGCCTTCGGAGATATTGTCGATCACCGTCTGCTCGGGTTCGAGCTGATGGCGCAACTGGTCGAAATAGGCCACTTCCAGCTTGGTGCCGACTTCGATCCTGCCCGAGGTCGGCTGCAGGTCGCCAAGCAGCAGCTTGAGCAGGGTGGTCTTGCCGGTACCGTTGGCGCCGAGCAGGCCGATACGGTCGCCGCGCTGCAGGACCATGGAGAAGTCGCGTACCAGCGGCTGGCCGCCGGGATGGGCGAAGCTGACGTGCTCCACCACGATCACCTGCTTGCCGGACTTGTCCGCGCTTTCCAGCTGGAAGCTGGCCTTGCCCTGGCGCTCGCGGCGCTCGGCGCGTTCGCGACGCATCTCCTTGAGCGCCCGCACCCGCCCTTCGTTGCGCGTGCGGCGGGCCTTGATGCCCTGGCGGATCCACACCTCCTCCTGGGCCAGGCGCTTGTCGAACAAGGCGTTGGCAGCTTCTTCGGCGGCCAGTTGCTGTTCCTTGTGCACCAGGAAACTGGCGTAGTCGCCGTTCCAGTCGATCAGGCGGCCACGATCCAGCTCGAGGATGCGGGTCGCCAGGGACTGCAGGAAGGCACGGTCGTGGGTGATGAACAGCACCGCGCCGTTGAAGCCCAGCAGCGCTTCCTCGAGCCAGGCGATGGCGCCGATGTCCAGGTGGTTGGTCGGTTCGTCCAGCAGCAGCAGGTCCGGCTCGGCGACCAGCGCCTGGGCCAGCAGCACGCGCCGACGCCAGCCGCCGGAGAGCTCGGCGAGGGTCTTGTCGGCCGGCAGTTGCAGGCGGCTCAGGGTGCTGTCCACCAATTGCTGCAGGCGCCAGCCATCGCGCGCCTCGAGTTCCTGCTGGACCCGCGACAGGCGCGCCAGGTCGTCGTCGGTATGGATGTTCAGGCTCAGGTGGTGGTATTCGGCGAGCAGCTTGCCGACTTCCGCCAGGCCTTCGGCCACCACGTCGAACACTGTCCGTTCGTCGGCACGCGGCAGTTCCTGGGGCAATTCGCCGATCTTCAGCGCCGGTGCGCGCCAGACTTCGCCGTCGTCGGCCTGCTGTTCGCCCTTGACCACCTTGAACAGACTGGACTTGCCGGTACCGTTGCGCCCGATCACGCAGACCCGCTCGCCACGGCCGATCTGCCACGACACCTTGTCCAGCAAGGGAGTGGTGCCAAAGGCAAGGGATACATCGGTGAACTTGAGCAGGGTCATGGGCGCCTCCGGAAACAGGGCGCGCATTTTACGCCGGATAGGCATCGGATGGCACGGCGCTTTCACCGCCATGCGGCAACGGCTAAGCTTAGGCGAGCCATCCGCCCGGCCTCGGGCGCGCCCCGCGACAGCGGTCGCGCGCCGGTCCCGCGAGCGGTCGAAACGCCCGTAGGCAGCCGTTGCGGACCTGCCGACGTTACCCGACATCACCTGCCCGGATAAGTCATGCGCGGTCGCCTGTTCACTCTCGTTTCCTGCCTGTTGCTCAGTATTTCCTCCGTCGACGCGGTCCACGCCGCTTCCCTGACCGAACAACGCCGTCTCTACGACCAGGCCAAGGCCGCCCTGGCCAAGGGCAACAGCGCGCCCTACATGGCCTCGCGCAGCGCCCTGCGCGATTACCCGCTGGAACCCTACCTGGCCTACGACGAACTGACCCATCGGCTGAAGACCGCCAGCAACGAGGAAGTCGAGCGCTTCCTCACCGAACACGGCGACCTGCCGCAGATCGGCTGGCTGAAACTGCGCTGGCTGCGCCTGCTGGCCGATCGCGGCGACTGGCAGACCTTCGTCAACCACTACGACCCGAAGCTGAACTTCACCGAACTCGACTGCCTCTACGGCCAATACCAGCTGGGCCACGGGCAGAAGGCCGAGGGCTACGCCACCAGCGAGCGCCTGTGGCTGGTCGGCAAGTCGCAGCCGGCCGCCTGCGATACCCTGTTCAGCCTCTGGCAGGGCGAAGGCCAGCTCACCGAGGAGAAAGTCTGGAAGCGTCTCAAGCTGGCCGCCGAGGCGCGCAACTACAGCCTTGCCTCGCACCTCGCGCAGCGCCTGCCGACCCTCGGCAACCAGGGCACGCTGATGGTCAGCGTGGCGCAGAACCCCGCCCAGCTGAGCCAGACCGGCCGCTTCAGCCAGCGCGACCACGCCACCGCCGACGTGGTCGGCCTCGGCCTGCGCCGCCTGGCGCGGCAGGACCCGGAAAAGGCCCTGAGCCTGCTCGACTACTACAGCTCGGCGCTACCCTTCTCCAGCGACGAGAAGGTCGCCATCGCCCGGGAGATCGGTCTCAGCCTGGCCAAGCGCTTCGATCCGCGCGCGCTGCCGCTGATGACCCGGTACGATCCCGGCCTGCGCGACAACACCGTCACCGAATGGCGCACCCGCCTGCTGCTGCGCCTGGGCCGCTGGGACGAAGCCTACGCGCTGACCCGCAAGCTGCCCCAGGACCTCGCCAGCACCAGCCGCTGGCGCTACTGGCAGGCGCGCAGCCTGCAGCTGGCGCAGCCGAACAGCAAGGAGCCGATCGCGCTGTACCAGAAGCTCGCCGGCGAGCGCGATTTCTACGGCTTCCTCGCCGCCGACCGCCTGAGCGTGCCGTACAAGCTCGGCAACCGCCCTGCGCACATCGACCCGCGCGTCCTGCAACGCGTTCGCAACGCCGCCAGCACGCGCCGGGCCATGGAGTTCTTCAACCGTGGCGAAGTGATCAACGCCCGCCGCGAGTGGTACCACGCCGCGCGCCTGTTCGACCGCGACGAGCTGATCGCCCAGGCCAGGCTGGCCTACGACATGCAGTGGTATTTCCCGGCGATCCGCTCGATCAGCCAGGCGCAGTACTGGGACGACCTCGACATCCGCTTCCCGATGGCGCACCGCGCCACCCTGGTGCGCGAAGCGAAGAACCGCGGCCTGCACTCCAGCTGGATCTTCGCCATCACCCGTCAGGAAAGCGCGTTCATGTCCGATGCCCGCTCAGGGGTCGGCGCCACCGGCCTGATGCAGCTGATGCCCGGCACCGCCAAGGAGACCTCGCGCAAGTTCGGCATCCCGCTGGCCTCGACCCAGCAACTGATCGTGCCCGACGTCAACATCCGCCTCGGCGCCGCCTACCTGAGCCAGGTGCATGGCCAGTTCAACGGCAACCGGGTACTCGCCTCGGCCGCCTACAACGCCGGTCCGGGCCGCGTCCGCCAGTGGCTGAAGGACACCCGCCATTTGGCCTTCGACGTATGGATCGAGACCATCCCGTTCGACGAGACTCGCCAGTACGTGCAGAACGTGCTGTCCTATGCGGTGATCTACGGACAGAAGCTCAATGCGCCGCAGCCCATCGTCGACTGGCACGAGCGCTACTTCGACGATTTCTGAACCCCAACCCGGCCCGGACACCCGGGCCTCAACAGCACCTTGAAAAGGACCTCGAGATGAACAAGCCCCTCGCCACCGCCCTACTCGCCGCCGCCAGCCTGCTGCTCGCCGACGGCGCCCTGGCCGCCGACGCCTGCGGTACGCCGCGCAACGCCTTCGACAGCGTCTACTGCCGCAGCGGTGAGTTTTCCCAGGCCGACCGCGAGCTGAACCAGCAGTTCGGCACCCTGCGCAAGCACCTGAACGACGGCCAGAAAGCCCTGCTGAAGAAGAGCCAGATCGCCTGGATCAAGGAGCGCGACGCGGCCTGCAGCGAAAGCAAGGACAACGGTTACTTCGTCAACCTCGACTGCGCCACCCAGAAGACCCGCCAGCGCCTCGACTTCCTCCGCGAGCGCGAACGCGAGTGTCTGAGCACCGGCTGCGTCGACGCCAAGCTCTGATCACCTACGATAGCCGCCCGCCGCAACGGCGGGCGGTCGCTCCTCAGTCGAGGATTTCCACCGCCATCCCCACCTCCAGGCTGCCCTGCCCCAGCGGGATCAGGTTCTGCCCGAACAACACCGCGCCATCCTTCTCCCGGTAGGTCTTCAGGGTCGTCAGCGGCTCGCGGTCCTCGTTGCGCTCGCCGGTCGCCGGATCGAGGGTGGTGAGGATGCAGCGGGAACAGGGCTTGGCCACGACGAACTCGGCCGAGCCAATGCGGATGCGTTTCCAGCCGTCCTCGGCGAACGCGGCGCTGCCCTCCACCACCAGGTTGGGACGGAAGCGCAGCATCTCCAGCGACCGGCCGACCCGCTGGCTGAGGTCGTCGAGCGAGGCCTGGCCGATCAGCAGCAGCGGGAAGCCGTCGGCGAAATGCACCTTCTGTCCCGGCTCGGCGTAGCCGGTATCGATCTGCCGCGCGCGCGCCTCGGGGATATGCACCAGGCGCGTCGGGCGGCCGAGGAAGCGCGTCAGCCAGTCCGCCGCGGCGTCGCCGGCATCCGGCGCCTGCAAGGTGTCGCGCCAGACCGTGACACCACGCAGGTTGGCGTCGGGCGCCGGTACTTCGAGGCTCAGCTCGGGCATTTCCGGCGCATTCAGCACCAGCACTTCCGCTGCCGCCCAGCGCGCCTGGATACGCCCCAGCTGCGGCAACAGGCGCTGGGTGAAGAAACGTCCGGTTTCGGTATCCACCGCCATCCAGCGTCGGTCGCCGACCACCCCCAGCGCATCGAGCGCGACGCGCTCCAGGGACTCGGCGGCGGAAGACTTGATCGGATAACGGTACAGCGCGGAGAGACGGAACATGGAACCAGCATCCTTGGAGGAAAGATGCTGTTATACGGTGCGGCGGGAAAGGCCGGCAAGACACAGACGCCACTCCAGGCAGCGCATCGGCCGGCCCGCCCTCAATCTTCGCGCGGCGGCTCGCGGAGCAACGGCGAGTCGGCCGGCAGGTGCACCCGCAGCGCGCCCGGGGAAACCGAGAAACGCAGCGTGCGTCCTTCCAGCGGCTCGCCGTCGAGATTGATGTCGAGCCCCTCCGCCGCTTCCACCTCGAGCCACGGCACCCGGGCACGGACGAACAGGCCCTCGACGCCGTTGCCGCCGCCGAGCAGGCTGCCCAGCGTACCGACCATGTCCTGGGGTGTCGGCAGGATGCTCACGTCCAGCAGGCCATCGTCGACCCGCGCCTGCGGACACAGCACATGCCCGCCGCCGGCCTGGCGACCGTTGCCGATGCCCAGGGCGAGGAACTCGCCTTCCCACTGGAAGTCCGGGGCGCTGAAACGGCCCTGGGCGGCATGCACTTCGGAAAAGCGGGTCAGACCGGTGAGCAGGTAGGCCACGCCGCCGAGGACCTTCTTCAGGTCTTCCGAAGTGTTCGCCGTGACCTTGGAGCCGAAGCCGCCGGTCGCCATGTTGAGGAACAGCTTGCCGTTCACCTCGCCCAGATCGATCGGGCGCGCCGTCTGATCGAGCAGGGCCAGGGCAGCGGCTGGTTCCAGGGGTATCCCGGCGGCACGGGCGAAATCATTGGCGGTGCCCAGTGGCAGGATCGCCAGGCTCGCTTCGCCCCGCCCCAGCGCCAAGGCCTCGGCGACCTCGCGCAAGGTACCGTCGCCACCACCGGCGACCAGGGTGGAATAGCCGTCCGCCAGCGCCGCCTCGACGATGCGCCGGGCATCGCCGTCCTCCCAGGTCACCCGCACCGCCAATTCCCGCCCGGCCTCGCGCTGCGCCGCGACCGCGGCGCGCACCTCCTCGTTTCCCGCCTGCTTGCCGTGCAGCACCAGCAAAGCCTTGCCTTTGTCCATCGCGCCGAACTCCTCGTCGTGGCCTTGTCTCTGCCTATTGACCGCGTTTCCGGGGCGGAAGTGCGGCACCCGGTTCAGGCAGGGTAGCCGGTAATCTCGCGAATGCTCCGGTAGAGCGGGCGCAGTTGCCGGTACATGCGCAGGTAGACCTCGCGGTAGAGCCGCTGGTAGATCCGCTGCGCTTCCACCCGGGGCAGGAACACCTGGCCGACGCGGGTCATCCCGGCCACCGCGCTGGCGACGTCCGGATAGAGGCCGAGCCCCACCGCGCAGTCGATCGCCGCGCCCAGGCCGGATGCCTCGTAGACGTGCGGGCGCTCCGCGGGCAGGCCGAAGATGTCGGCGGTGAGCTGCATCGCCGCATCGCTCTGCGAACCGCCGCCGGCCACCCGCAAGCGGGTGATCGGCGTGCCCGAGCGCTTTTCGATGCGTTCCTTGCCCTGGCGCAGGGCATAGGCCAGGCCCTCGAGGATGGCCCGGTAGATGTGCGCCCGGGTATGCACGTCGCCGAAACCGATCATCGCCCCCTTGGCCTCCAGGCCCGGCTCGCGGATTCCCGGCGACCAGTAGGGTTGCAGGGTCAGGCCCATGGAGCCGGGCGGCACGCCGTTGACCAGTTCGTCGAACAGTTGCTCCGGCTCGACCCCCTGCTCGCGCGCCTGCTGCATCTCGCGCAGGCCGAATTCGCGCTTGAACCAGCTGACCATCCAGTAGCCGCGGTAGATCATCACCTCGGTATTGAAGTGGTCGGGGATCGCCGCCGGATAGGGAGGGATCAGCGGCACGGTCTCCAGGTAACGGGCACGGGTGGTATTGATGGTCGCCGTGGTGCCGTAGGACAGGCAGGCCACCGAAGGTTCCAGCGCGCCGGCGCCGAGCACCTCGCAGGCCTTGTCGGCGCCGGCGGCGATCAGCGGCAGGCCGGCCGGGATACCGGTATGCCGGCTGGCCTCGGCGCTGATCTCGCCGAGCCGCTCGCCCGGCTTGAACAACTCCGGCAACTGCTCGCGGCGCACCGCCAGCGCCTGCCATTTCCAGTCGCGCGGCGCGGCCCAGCGCAGGCGCTTGTAGTCGAACGGCAGGTAGGCCACGCAGCAGCCCACCGAATCGACGAAGCGGCCGGTCAGGCGGTGGCTGAGAAAGCCGGAAAGCAGCAGCACCTTGTCGGTCTTCGCGGCGATCTCCGGCTGCTCCTGCGCCACCCAGTTGACTTCGGCCTGGGCGCGGAAATGCTCCACCGCGCCCTCCGCGCCGACCAGCTTGAACAGCCAGCCCCAGGGGCCCCCGATGCGCGCGCGGACCTCGGCGCGGCGCTGGTCGAGCCAGAGGATCGCCGGTCGCAGCGGTCGTCCCTCGACGTCGACGTGGATCACCGTGCCGCGCTGGGTGGTCAGCGAAACCCCGCGGATCAGCCGGCGGTCGATGTCCACCTGGGCCCAGAGCCGCCGGCAGGCCTCGCCGAGCATCGCCCAGTAGTACTCGGGGTCCTGCTCGGCCCAGCCCGGATGCTTCGAGTAGTAGGCCTCCAGCTCCACCTTGCCCTTGCCCAGCAGGTTGCCCCTCAGGTCGAACAACAGGGCGCGCACGCTCTGGGTGCCATTGTCGATCGCCAGCAGGTAGTTCTTGTCGTCGTTCATCTCGTTCTCGTCTCGGACGGTCAACCGGGCAGGCTGTAGTGCCGGCGCCAGAGGTCCAGGTAGGCCTGTTGCTCACGTTCCCAGCGCGGATCGTCCCAGCCCAGGCGCGCCTGGCAGAGCGCGCGGACGCGCGGCAGGCAGGCCGCGCCGCCTTCGGGCAGCAGCAGGCCGATACGGGTGCGGCGCAACAGCAGGTCGTCGAGGTGCAGCACCAGTTCCGCCTCGGCGGCGAACGCCAGCTCGGCCCACAGCGTTTCGCTGGACCCCACGCAGTCCGTCCCGAGCGTTTCCACCAGCCGCTTCAGGCGAACCAGGTCGCGTCCGTAGCGGCCGGCCAGGCGGCGCTGCTGGCTGATGCCGAGCCCGTCGACGAGCGGACGATCACAGGCGCCGAACACCGCCGCGCCGTCGTCCGTGACCGTACGCCCGAGCAGCGGCGCGCAGGCCTGCAACACTTCGATCGCCAGCGGACGGAAGGTGGTCAGCTTGCCGCCGGCCAGGGTCACGCAGCCCGGTTCGCGCCAGAGCACGTGCTCGCGTTTCTCGTCGGACGGCTTGCCGCTGTCGTCGCCGCTGCTGACCACCGGTCGCACGCCGGCCCAGGTCGAGAGCACGTCGCGCGCCTCGATGGCGGCGGCCGGAAACTGCTGCGCGCAGGCCGCCAGCAGGTAGTCGAGTTCATCCTGGCTGATCCGCGCATCCCGCTCCAGGCCATCGTGGTGGTCGAGATCGGTGGTACCGACCACGGTCGCGCCTTCCCAGGGGAACACGAACACCGGTCGCCGGTCCTCGTCATGCATGAAGCTGAACGCATGGGCCACCGGCAGGCGCCAGGCCGGCAGCAACAGATGGCTGCCGCGCAGCGGGCGGATGTGCTCGCTGCCGCCGGGCTGGCGCAACTCATCGGCCCAGGCGCCGGTGGCCACCGCCAGGGCGCGGCAGCGAAAGTCGAGAAGCTCGCCGCTTTCGCGGTCCTCGGCGCGCAGGCCGACGACCCGGCCGCCCTCGCGCAGCAGCTCGCGCACGCGCATGCCGTTCAATGCCTCGCCACCGTCGTGGCGCGCCTCGGCCAGCACCCGCAGCACCAGGCGCGCGTCGTCGGTCAGCGCGTCGAAGAAGCGCGTGCCGCCGAGCAGCCGCTGTTCCTTCAGGCCCGGCGCCAGGTAGCGCAGTTCGGCGGCGTCGTAGAAGCGGTGGTTGCGCCGCCCGGCAAGGGCGTCGTAGACGCTCAGCAGGCCGCCGAACACGCGCGGGCCAGGGAAGCCGCCGCGATAGTGGGCCATCACGAAGCTCAGCGGCTCCACCAGCCCCGGCGCCTCGCCGAGCAGGCGCTGGCGCTCGCGCACCGAGTCGCGGGTCAGTCGCCACTGGCCCTTGGCGATGTAGCGCAGGCCGCCATGGACCATCTTCGACGAGCGACTGGAGGTGCCCCAGGCGAAGTCCCGCTGCTCCAGCAGCAGGCAACGCCAGCCGCGCCGCGCGGCTTCACGGAGGATGCCGGCGCCGCTGATGCCGCCGCCGACCACGATCAGGTCCCACTCCCGCTCCGCCAGCGCCGGCAGGCTGCGGCGGCGCCACTCCGCGTTCCAGGGCGAGGTCATCCCGATCAGTCCTGCAGCAGGGCGCCAGGGTTGAGCCGCCCGGCCGGGTCGAAGTGGCCGGCCATGGCGCGCAACGCGGCGATGCCCAGCGCGCCCTTCTCGCGCGGCAGGTAGGCCGCGTGGTCCCGGCCGACGCCGTGCTGGTGGCTGATGGTGCCGCGGTTGTCGACGATGGTCTGGCTGGCCGCGTGCTTCAGGCGCTTCCAGCGCTCCAGCGTCGCCGCATAGCTCGCGGCCGGACGGAACACGTAGGTGGTATAGATGCTCGACCCCTCGCCATAGACATGCGAGAGATGAGTGAACACATGGACCTTCTCGCCCTCGGCGGCCAGGCCGTCGCGCAGGCTGGCCTCGACCTTCCGCAGCAGGCTGTCGACATTGCTCCAGTCGGTGGCGGTCTCCAGGGTGTCCACGGCGTAGCCGGCCTGCCACAGGGCTTCGCGCAGGTAGGGGAAGCGGAAGCGGTTCTGCGCCCACTTGCGCCCCAGCAGGGTGCCGGTGAAGACCCCGCCGAAGCGTTTCAGCAGGACCTTCGCCTGGCTCAGCGACAACGCGTTCTGCCGGCGGTCGCCGGTCACGCCGAAGGTCAGCATGCACTTGCCCTCGCCCGCGCCGCGCAGCGCCAGGTACTTCTCCAGCCAGGCGATCTGTCCGGGATGGCCGGCCAGGGCCAGCTGGGTCATGGTCTCCACGGCGTTGGACAGGCGCAGCATCGACAACGGCACGCGCGCCTGGGCCAGCTCGCGGGTGGCTCGCAGGGCCTGGTCCCAGTTCGGCAGGAAGACGCTGTAGAAGCGTTCGTTCTCCGCCAACGGCGTGACCCGCACCTTCACCGCGGAAATGATCCCGAAGCGCCCCTCCGAGCCCAGCACCAGCTCGCGCAGGTCCGGTCCCGCCGCGGATGCCGGGAAGGTAGCGATTTCAAGCGGCCCGGCGAAGGTCTCCAGGGTCCCGCCGGCGAAAAGCTGTTCGATCCGCCCGTAGCGCAGCGACTGCTGGCCGCTGGAGCGGCTGGCGACCCAGCCGCCGAGGGTCGACAGCTCCCAGGACTGCGGGAAATGCCCGAGGGTATAGCCCAGCGCGCGCAGCTGGCTTTCCACCTGCGGGCCGGCGGCGCCGGGGCCGAAGGTGGCGACCAGGCTCTCGCGGTCCAGATCGAGCAGGCGGTTCATGCGCGCAAGCGACACCGTCAGCACCGGCCGTTGCGTGAGCGGCGGGTTGATGTGACCGGCCACCGAGGTGCCGCCGCCATAGGGGATCAGTTGCAGGTCGCGGGACTCGGCCAGGGCCAGCAGCGCGCGGATCTGTTCGGCGGTTTCCGGATAGGCCACCGCGTCCGGATAGACGCCGAAGTCGCCCTCGCGCATCGCCAGCCAGTCCGGCAGGCTCTGCCCGCGGGCATGCAGCAGGCGGTCACGGGGCTCGATGCTGTACTGCGGGTCGGCCTCCAGGCGCGACGCAGGGACCTTCGCCAACGCCGCCTCCAGGCTCGCGTCCGGCAGACGCACGCCCTCCCCGACCAGCTCCGCCAGGAACCCGCGGGCGCTGTCCGGCAATTCGACCACGGTGCTTTCTTCGCCCCAGCCATTCCAACGGCGCATGAACCTCTCTCCTCGCTTGTCGCGGCAACCTGTTTATCGGAACCTTTCTGGCTGCCTATACTAGCCAGCCGCCTTCGCCTGTCACTGTCGGATCGAGACACTCCCTGTGACCGATCAAGACAGCCGGCACGCACGCCGGACGGCCTGTTCCATCCGCCACGACAAGAACAACGACCATGCAGACCCTTGGCTCCACCTCGGTTCCGGCCCTGCTGAAATACCTGCGCCATGCCGAACGGCTCGGCCTGGACATCGCCCCCGCACTGGCCGCCGCCGGCCTCGAGGCCGGCCAGCTCGACGACAATCGCCAGCGCCTGCCGGGCGAAGCCCACGAGCGCCTGCTCGGCTATTTCTGCGAGCACTCCGGCGATCCCCTGTTCGGCCTGCGCTCGGCGCGCTTCGTCCAGCCCGGCTCGTGGAGCGTGCTCGGTTACATCGCGATGAACTGCGCCACCCTGGGTGAAGCCATGAGCCGCATCGCGCCCTACGAGAAACTGGTCGGCGACATGGGCACCAGCCGCATCGAGGCGGCCGACGGACAGGTCCGGCTGATCTGGAACTGCCGCCACCAGACACCCCTGGTACGCCGCCACATGGTCGAGCACGTCCTGGCTTCCTGGGTCCTCTATGCGCGCTGGATCGCCGACATGGAGGGTTCGCCGGACGAGGTCTGGCTGGAGCACGAACTGCCGGACGGAACCCGCGTGGAAGACTACGAGACCTTCTTCGGCTGTCCGGTGCGCTTCGCCCAAGCCTGCTCGGCGCTGCTGGTGCCGCTGGACTACCTGGCGCTGCCGCTGCGCCAGGCCGACGCGACGCTGCTGCGCACCCTGGAGGAACATGCCCTGGCGCTGATGGCAGAGCTGGACGACGACGAGCCGCTGCCGCTGCGGGTGAAGAACGCCCTGCGCCAGTTGCTCAAGGACGGCCTGCCGCGCAAGGAGCGGGTGGCGGAGAAGTTCGGCATGACCGTGCGCACCCTGCAACGCCACCTGCAACAGGCCGGCAGCAGCTACCAGCAGACCCTCGACGAACTGCGCCGCGAACTGGCCGAGCACTACCTGCTGCACAGCGAGCTGCCGATCCAGGACATCGCCCAGTACCTGGGCTTCACCGAATCGCGCTCGTTCCATCGCAGTTTCAAGGGCTGGACCGGACAGACGCCCGGCGAGTACCGGCAGCATCGCAAGGATCCGACGGCGCAATGAAAAACGGCGGCCGGGAGGCCGCCGTCGCGTCAGTCGAGCAGTTCGCTCAGCGGAATGAACGCCACGCCCTCGCCTTCGGCCAGCGTCCGGCCCTCGCGCACCTCCACCAGCCCCTCGGCCCAGGAAGCGCTGCGCAGCACCCCGGAACTCTGGTTCGGATAGAGCACCGCGCGCCCCTGCTCCAGGCGCCCGCGCAGGTATTCGCGACGCGGCCCCGCCTTCGGCCAGGCGAAGCCGGCCGGTACCTCCACTCGCAGCGGCGCGACCTGCGCCACGCCGAGCCGGCACAGCAGGTAGGGACGCGCCAGCAGGGCGAAGGTGACCAGGGTCGAGGCCGGGTTGCCCGGCAGACCGATCACCGGGATGCCCTGGAACTGCCCGACGGTCAGCGGCTTGCCGGGTTTTATCGCCAGCTTCCAGAGAGTCAGCTCGCCGGCTTCGCGCAGCGCCATGCCGAGGAAGTCGGCCTCGCCCACCGATACGCCGCCGGTGGACAGGATCAGGTCGACCCCGGCCAGGCCGGCCAGGCGCTCGCGGGTCCGCGCCAGGTCGTCGGGGAGGATGCCGGCGTCGAGCACGTCGCAGCCCAGCCGTTGCAGCCAATCCTTGAGCAACGGACGATTGCTGTTGTAGATCTGCCCGGCCTGCAGCGGCTGGCCCGCCTCGACCAGCTCGTCGCCGGTGGACAGCAGCGCCACCCGCGGCTTGCGTCGCACCTCCAGGGCCGCGCAGCCAAGCGAAGCCGCCAGCCCCAGTTCGATCGGGCGCAGGCGCGTGCCGGCCGGCAGGACCAGGTCGCCCTGGCGGGCCTCCTGGCTGCGTGGGCGCACATGCTGGCCCGCGCGCAACGGCTGGGTGAAACGCACGCGGCCATCGTCGAGCGCTTCGACGTTTTCCTGCATCTCCACCAGATCGGCGCCTTCCGGCAGCGGCGCGCCGGTGAAGATCCGCGCACAGGTACCCGCTCGCAGCGGCTGCGGCGCCTGTCCGGCAAAGATCTTCTGGCTGACCGGCAGCGGCTCGCCGGTCCAGTCGGCGAGGCGCAAGGCGTAGCCGTCCATGGCACTGTTCGGCCATGGCGGCAGGTCCAGGCCGGCCAGCAGGTCGACCGCCAGCACGCGGCCGCCAGCCTGCTCCAGGGGCACCCGCTCACACGCATCGATAGGCGTTTGCGCGGCCAGTTCGAGGAGCCGTTCCAGCGCCGTCTCGACCGGCATCAGCCCAGGATGGTCGCAGCAGCCGTTCACCCGCGGCTCTCGCAGGGCGCCGCCTGTTTCAGGTGCGGGACGAAGTTGCACGGGCGATGACGGGCGTCCAGTTGCTCGACGAGAATGCCTTCCCAGGCAGTGCGACAGGCGTTGGTGGAGCCCGGCAGGCAACAGACCAGGGTGCCGTTGGAAAGGCCGGCCAGGGCCCGCGACTGGATGGTGGAAGTGCCGATGTCGGCGACGGAGATCTGCCGGAACAGCTCGCCGAAGCCGTCCACCTGCTTGTCCAGCAGGCAGGCCACCGCTTCCGGGGTGCTGTCGCGGCCGGTGAAACCGGTGCCGCCGGTGACCAGCACGACTTGCACGCTGTCCTCGGCGATCCAGGTCGCGACCTGGGCGCGGATCCGGTACAGGTCGTCCTTCAGCAATGCACGGGCGGCCAGGTTGTGCCCGGCTTCGCCCAGGCGATCGACCAACAGCTGGCCGGAAGTATCGGTTTCCAGGGTACGGGTATCGCTGACGGTCAGGACGGCGATGTTCAACGGCACGAATGCCGTTTCGGCCTTGTGGCTCATGGGGTTGGCCCTTGCTTGTGGACGGGATCGCGGTGTTATATCACAGGCCCGACACGGAGACCCGAGATGCCCGATAGCGCCCTGCCCCCCTGCTCCATACTGATCCTGGCGGGTGGTCACGGCCAACGCATGGGCGGGCGCGACAAAGGCCTGATCGAATGGCAGGGCCTGCCCCTGATCGCCCACCTGCAACGCCTGGTACGCCCGCTCACCGACGACCTGATCGTCTCCTGCAACCGCAACCAGGAACGCTACGCGGCATACGCCGACCGCCTGGTGAGCGACGACAGCCTCGACTTCCCCGGCCCGCTCGCCGGTATCCGCGCCGGCCTGGCGGTGGCCCGGCATCCCTGGCTGCTGGTGCTGCCCTGCGACGCGCCACGGATCGACCACGCCCTGCTGGAAACCCTGTTGCAGGCCGCCGGCCGCGCCCCGGCACGCCCCTGGATGCTGCGCTGCGGTGGCCAGTGGGAACCGCTGTTCAGCCTGATCCCGACGCATCTGGCCGAAGAGATAGAACACGCCTGGCGCCAGGGCGACCGCAGCCCGCGCCACGTCCTGTTGCCGCTTGGCGCGCAGGCCATCGAACTGGCCGCGGGCGATCCGCGGCTGGCCAACCTGAACACCCCCGAACTGTTGGCTAAACACCGTGAACTGAAGTAAAACGGAACGGACGTCGAGTCGAATTTTCTCGAAGGCGGGGGGAACGCTCGTTTTCAAGGGGGAACTCTTCCTAGAACTCGTCTGTCAGAAACTCGTAACTTCAAGTCTGACCGCACAGGAGAACTGCGCAATGATCAAGCGGATGCTACCCGCCCTCCTCCTCGCCGTAGGCCTCGGCGCCCTCGCGGGTTGTTCCAGCCCTACCGTGATCACCCTCAACGACGGACGCGAGATCCAGGCCGTAGACACTCCTTCCTATGACGAGGATTCCGGTTTCTACGAGTTCGAACAGCTCGACGGCAAGCGCGCCCGCGTGAACAAGGATCAGGTCCGCACCGTCAAGGAACTCTGATACCGTCGCGTAACAGGTTTTCCTGAAGACCCCGTCGACTCGAAGGAGCGACGGGGTCTTTGCTTTTCCCATCCGGGAAAACCGGGCTCGAAAAAAAATTCATCTAACCCCTTGTGTACCAAAACTTTTTCTGTAGAATTCGCCCCAACAAAACGGAGCGTAGCGCAGCTTGGTAGCGCGTCTCGTTCGGGACGAGAAGGTCGCTGGTTCGAATCCAGTCGCTCCGACCATATCCCGCCCTCCAGACCTCGCAAGATGATCTGGAAGCAACAGAAGAACCGGCCCAGGCCGGTTTTTTTTGTGCCTGTCGCCTCCCTTCCCGGCAAATCCGCCCGATACCGAAAAAGCCTCTGCCAGCATCGCCAGCGCAACCCGCCGGCGACGTCGTCCATCGCCATCTCACTGCCACTCTCCTCTCCTCGACGCACGTTTCCTATCCCTTGCGCTGTTGACAGTGCGAAATCCATTCTTCTATTTTGGATCCTGGATCCAATTTTGAGTTGTCGTTTGTGAAGTCCCGAAAATATTCCGTAAGCACGCTGTTACCCCGGGTCCAGGCGCCCTCGCACCTGGCCCGCAACCTGATCGAGACCACCTTGAGAGACGCGATTCTGGATGGACGATTGGTGAGCGGCACGCCGCTGCGCCAGGAAGAGCTGGCCGAACTGTTCGGCGTCAGCCGCATGCCGGTGCGCGAGGCGCTGCGCCAGCTGGAGGCGCAGGCCCTGGTGCAGATCGTGCCGCACAAGGGCGCCGTGGTGACCCAGCTGATCAGCGACGACGCGGTCGAGACCTACGCCGTGCGCCTCCTGCTCGAGCCCGAGGCATTGCGCCAGTCGATTCCGAACCTGCAGGCACAGGACCTGGAGGAAGCGCATGCGCATATCGCCGCGATGGAGAACGAAACCGACCTCGCCAGCCTGGGACGGCTGAACCGCCTGTTCCATCTGGCGCTGTACCGGCGCACGCCGAACGCCAAGCTGTTGCGCCTGATCGACAACGAGTTGCAGGAGGAGGAGCGCTTCCTGCGCTTCCACCTGTCGGCCATGGGCCTCGGCGAAATGGCCCAGGACGACCACAAGGCCCTGGTGGCGCTCGCCGCTGCCGGAAACACCGAGGCCGCCGCCGAGGTCCTGCGCAAGCACCTGCAAATGGCTTCGGACACCATCCGCAGCTACCTGGAAAGACGCCTTACGAGTTAACCCGCACCACCACAACCCAGCCGATGAGGTGTTACATGGAAGGACAAGCACGCGTTCGCGACCTCGACTTCAGCCTGAGCCCCGAGGAACTGGAGCAGTTCCACCGGGACGGCTACATCGGGCCTTTCGATCTGTACCAGCAGGACGAGATGGCCGCCAAGCTGCAGGCCTTGCGACCCAGGCTGATCAACACCCGCAAGGCGATCTACAGCCAGGACAAGGCGGTATCGGGTATCACCAACCTGGCCAACTATGACCGCCACCTGGACGTCGACTTTCTCGCCGAGCACATCACTCGTCCGGAAATCGTCGACCGGGTAGCGAGCATCCTCGGCCGCGACACCCTCTGCTGGCGCACCGAATTCTTTCCCAAGTACCCCGGTGACGAAGGCACCGACTGGCACCAGGCCGACAACTTCTCCAACGTGGCCGGTTCCAAGCATCCGCAGATCGTCTGGCCGGAAGACGCCGAGTTCGGCGGCACCATCACCGTATGGGCCGCGTTCACCGAAGCCAGCGTCGAGAACGGTTGCCTGCAGTTCATCCCCGGCACCCACCGGACCATGAACTACGACGAGTCCAAGACCATGGACTACCAGGCCGATAGCATCAACAAGCTGGAAAAGGACGGCGTGCGCCGCGGCTTCTTCGGTTACGACTATCGCCAGTTGCAGAAGGACCCGAACTGGAAGCCCGACGAATCCAACGCCCGGTCCATGGTCATGCGCCAGGGTCAGTTCATCATTTTCTGGTCGACCCTGATGCATGCCTCGCACCCGCACAGCGGCCTGACCGAGCAGATGCGCCTGGGCTTCGCCGCCCGCTACCTGCCCACCTCGGTTCGGGTCTACCCCTACTCGAACACGCTGCAGGAGTTCGGCGGCGAAGCCAGCCTGGACAAGTTCGGTTGCGTGCTGGTGTCCGGCGAGGACCGTTTCAGGCACAACCGTTTCGTCGAAAGCACCTGCAACGGCTACCGCTTCCCGCTGCGCTGAGCCCCACCGACCAAGGAGGACCGACGATGAATAGCATCGCAGACATCGGCAAGATCGAGTTCTGGCTGATCAACACCTGCCGCGAACTGGGCCTGCGCGTGGACGCCCCCGACAGCGACTTCTTCGCCGCGGGCGGCACCTCGCTCAGCGCCATCCGCCTGATCGCCAAGGCCGAGGAGCATTTCGGCGAGGATGCCCTGCCGCCCGAGGACCTCTTCGCGCAAAGCAGGATCCACGACATCGCCAGTTGCATCCAGCGCAACAGCTCCCACTTCAACGCCCTGACGGAGAACTGAAGTCGTGTCCGGGCATGCGTACGACGAGCGCTGGCTGCTGCTGCCCAGGCCGCGGCCACGGCCGCGCCTGCGCCTGATCTGTTTTCCCTACGCGGGGGGCAACCCCGACCTGTTCCGCGGTTGGGTGGACGATCTGGACCAGGACGTGGAACTGCTCGCGGTACGCCTGCCCGGCCGAGGCTGCCGGATCAAGGAAGCGCCATACGAAGACTGGCCGGCGCTGATCGAGGGCTGCCTCGAAGCGCTGGCCCCCTACCTCGACTCGCCCCACGCGTTCTACGGACACAGCTTCGGCGGCCGCCTGGCCTACGAGCTGGCGCAGAACACCCGGCACAGCCATCCCGGGGCGACCCGCCGGCTGTTCGTCAGCGGCTGTCGCAGCCCAGCCAGCCCGCAGGCGCAGCCCCACCTGCACACGCTCTGCGCCGAGGACTTCCAGCAGGCCCTGCGCAGCATGGGCGGCACGCCCCCCGCGGTCCTGGAAAGCGAGATGCTGATGCGCCTGATGCTGCCGGCCCTGCGCAGCGACATGCGGCTGTCGGAGATCTGGCAGGACTGGCACCCCCTGCCGCTGGATATACCCATCCACGCCTACTTCGGCCACGACGACCCGATCGACCGGCAAGACAGCATGGCCGGCTGGTCGATGCACACCACGGACGACTTCGAGCTGGTGGGGATCGATGGCGGACACTTCTTTCTCGACAGCCATCGCCGGCAATTGCTGGATAGCATGAGCACACGGATGAGGCACGAACATGCGCACGCTTGAACTGGACGAGGCGGCCCTGGCCCTGCACGAACGAATCAACCGTACCCGGGAATCCTACCCGGAGCATCTCGCGGTCGGCGAGCTATTCGCCCGCATCGCGGCAGAGCGCCCACAAGCGATCGCGTTGCGCTACCGGGAGCGCGAGCTGAGCTATGCGCAGTTGAACGCCCAGGCCAACCGCCTGGCCTGGCAATTGCTGGCCAGGGGCGTGCAGACCGGCGACGTCATCGCCGTGGTCCTGCCGCGCAGCCCGGAACTGATCGTAGCCCTGCTGGCGATCCTCAAGGCCGGCGCCAGCTATCTGCCGATCGATCCAGCCTGGCCGGAACAGCGCATCCACGAACTGTTCCGGCAAACCGCCTGCGACTGCCTGGTGGGCGACGAAAGCGCGCGCCGCGATCCGCGCCTGTCGCGCTACCGGCAAGCAAGCCTGGACGAGGCCGGCGAGGATCCGGGAAACCCTCCGCTCGAGGTGGCCGCCGATGCCATCGCCTACATCAATTTCACCTCCGGCTCCACCGGCACGCCCAAGGGCGTGCCCATCCCCCATCGCGGCATCACCCGCCTGGTCTGCAATGCCCGCTATGCCAGGCTGGACGGGAACAGCCGGCTGCTGCAGATGGCGCCGGTAACCTTCGACGCCGCTACCTTCGAGATCTGGGGCGCCCTGCTGCTCGGCGGCACCTGCGTGCTCTACCCGGACGCCTTCGTCCGCGCCTCGCGCCTGCAGCGGGTCCTCCAGGAACAACGGATCAGCGTGCTGTTCCTCACCACCGCCCTGTTCAACACCCTGGTCGACGAAGCACCGCAGGCGCTGGCCGGCGTCGACACCGTTCTCACCGGCGGCGAAGCCCATTCCCTGCGTCACATGGCCAAGGCCCTGGCGCTCTATGGCACGGAACGGATCGTCAGCGTGTACGGCCCGACGGAGAGCACCACCTTCGCCACCTTCCACCCGGTGCGCGAATTGCGCGAGGAGGACACCGCCCTGCCCATCGGCCTGCCGATCCAGAACACACGGGTCTACCTGGTCGACGGGGGCCGTCTCTGCGGACCGGGACAGAGCGGCGAGGTCTGCCTCGCCGGACCGGGCCTGTCGCCGGGCTACCTGGGGCTGCCGGAGAGCACCCGCGAACGCTTCTTCGAATGCCGCATCGGCGAACGCCGGGAGCGCCTCTATCGCACCGGCGACCGCTGCTACTTCCGCACCGATGGCGCGCTGGTGTTCCAGGGACGCATGGACGACCAAGTGAAGATCAACGGCTTCCGCATCGAACTGGGCGAGGTCGCCTACCACCTCAATCGCCATCCGCAGGTGCGCCAGAGCTTCGTCACCGTCACCGAAGCGGCGCACGGCGAGAAGGCGCTGGTCGCCTTCGTGGTCGCCGCCGCGCCGTCCTGCTGCCCGCAACGCCTGCGCGACGACCTTGCGGCGCGGTTGCCGGGCTACATGGTCCCCGGGCGCATCCAGCTCTGCGCCAGCCTGCCGCTTTCCGCCACCGGCAAGATCGACCGTCGGCGGCTGCTCGCCACCCTCCAGCCATCGGGAGAACCCGCTCATGAGCATCAGTAAACGTGCCCAGCAGTTCCAGGACATCCTCCGCCAGCGCGGCCTCGACCTGACCGTCCAGGAGTTGCCCGACTCGACCCGCACCGCCGACGACGCGGCCCAGGCGCTGGGCTGCGAGAAAGCCCAGATCGTCAAGTCGCTGGTGTTCCGCACCCGCGCCAACACCCCGGTGCTGGTTCTCGCCAGCGGCCCGAACCGGGTGAACGAAAAAGCCATCTCGCGACTGCTCGGCGACAAGATTTCCAAGGCCGATGCGGATTTCGTCAAGGAAGTCACCGGCTTCGCCATCGGCGGCGTCCCGCCGCTCGGTCACAAGCAGGAGGTGAAGCTGTTCGTCGACGAGGACCTGCTGACCTACGACGAGATCTGGGCCGCTGCCGGCACGCCGAACGCGGTGTTCAGGATCCCCGGCTGCCTGACCGAGATCCTTCCGGCGCACCAGGTGATCTCGGTGAAGTGAGGGCCGCCGGGCATGTCCAGTCCCTACCTGAGCGACAGCCACCAGGCCTTCGCCGAAGAAGTGCGGCGGACCCTGCGCGAGCGGCTGCTGCCCCTGGCGGAAGCCGCCGAGGAGCGCGGCCGCCTCTGCGAGGAAGCCTGGCAGGCGCTGGCCGACCACGGCCTGCTGAGCCTGCCGCAGCGCGGCGAGGGCTTCCTGGAAAGCGCGGTATTCCTCGAGGAACTCGGTGCGCTCGGCTATGCCGGCGTCCGCGCGGCGATCGGCGTGCATGCCTACATGGCCAGCGCCTACCTGGAACTGTTCGGCAACGACGAGCAGCGCCAGCGCTATCTTCCCGCCATCCGTGCCGGGCGAACCATCGCCGCCCTGGCCATCAGCGAGGAACAGGCCGGCAGCGATCTGTCGCGAATGCAATGCAGGGCCGTCCCCGGCGTCGACGGTTTCGTCGTCCATGGCGGCAAGCGCTACATCGCCAATGGTTCGCGCGCCTCGCTGATCGTCACCCTGGTGCGCAACGGCGAAGGCGGGCATGCGCTGGGCAGCAGCAGCCTGCTGCTGATCGACGGCGACAGCCCCGGCCTCAGCCGTACGCCGCGGCCGATGCTCGGCTGGCGCAGCGCGGACGTCTGCGACCTGGATTTCAACGACGTCGCGGTATCCGCCGGCAACCTGCTCGGCAAGCCCGGCAAGGCGTTGTTCTACCTGATGCGCGGCCTGGACTTCGAGCGCCTGGTCGCCGGCCTGCTCGCCCTCGGCGGCGCCGGCCACAGCATCCGCCTGCTCGACGGCTTCGTCCGTCGGCACCAGGTCCAGGGCGCTCCGCTATGCGACAAGCAGAGCGTCCGCCATCGCCTGGCCGACCTGCTCGGCGAACACGAGATGCTGCGCCACTACGCCTATCAGTTGGCCTGGCGCCACAGCCAGGGCCGGCTCGATACCCGCTCGGCATGCATCCTCAAGCTGCGCGCCAGCGAACTGGCCGTGGCCGCCGCCCAGGCCTGCGCGCAACTGCACGGCGCCCAGGGCTATCGGATCGACTGCGAGGTGGCGCGCCTGCACCGCGACGCCCTGGCCGGCACCATCGCCGCCGGCGCCAGCGAACTGATGCGCGACATGATCTTCGACAGTTCGCCAGCACAATGACTCTGCACGGATGCCCGAATCATGGATGTGACGACCTTCCTCGGCCTCGCCCTGCTACCGATCCTCTCCCCCGGCCCGTCGAGCATTCTCGTCGTGCGCAACAGCCTGCGCCACGGGCTCTCCTTCGCCAGCAGGCGCCTGCTCGCCGACCTCGCCGGGACCGTGCTGAGCGCCAGCTTCCTGCTCTACGGCCTGGGTTCCCTGATCAACGGTTCGAAGCCGCTGCTGGTCGGCATCCAGCTCGCCGGAGCCGGCTATGTCCTGCTGGCCGGCCTGCTCTGCCTGCAGCGCATGCGCCGGCCGCCCACGGATGCGTTCCGCGTGTCGCGAAGCGCTGGCGGTCTGTGGCTGGAGTCCTTCCTGGCCGGCCTGCTCAACCCCAAGACCCTGGTCTTCTTCGCCCTGCTCCAGCCACTGCTCGCCGGCGCGGAAGAGCGCGCCGCCCCGCTGGCCTATGCGCTGGGCTACAGCCTGTACAAGGGCTGCGTGCTGACGCTGACCTGCGCCGTATTCCTGCTCGCCCGGGACTGGTGCAGGCGCCGCCTGCGCCTGGCCAACGGGATCCTGGGCACCGCCCTGGTCGCGGCCGGCTCGGGCTTCCTGGTGAAACTCTCAGCCGGTTTCTAGAAAAGCAAGAAAGCACCAACCCGATCCATGAAAAAGCGTTTTTATTGTCAAAAAAAGTAGTCGACAGCAATAAATAGCAACAATTTGGCAGGCCGATTTACCTAGACTGCTCGCATCCCTGATCGACAGGGCACGCTACCGACTGCGGCTGGCAAGCCAAGGAGAATTCGCATGATGCTCAAAGACCCCTCGCGCAAGTACCGCCCGTTCAACACCGTCGACCTGCCGGACCGCCAGTGGCCTTCCCGCGTGCAGCGCAAGGCGCCGACCTGGTGCAGCGTCGACATGCGCGACGGCAACCAGGCCCTGATCGAACCCATGAATGCCGAGCGCAAGCGGCGCTTCTTCGACCTGCTGGTGCAGGCTGGCTTCAAGGAAATCGAGGTGGGCTTCCCCGCCGCCTCGCAGACCGATTTCGACTATGTTCGCGAGCTGATCGAGAGCCGCAAGATTCCCGACGACGTCACCATCCAGGTGATGACCCAGGCTCGTACCCACCTGATCGAGCGCACCTTCGAAGCGCTCAAGGGCGCGCCGCGGGCCATCGTCCACGTCTATAACGCCACCGCACCGGTATTCCGCGAAGTGGTGTTCGGCGTCGACAAGCCCGGCTGCATCAAGATCGCCACCGATGCCACCCGCGAGATCAAGGCATTGATGGAGCGCAATCCGGAGACCGACTGGACCTTCCAGTACTCCCCGGAAACCTTCTGCTTCACCGAACTGGAGTTCGGCCTGGAAATCTGCGAGGCGGTGGTCGAAACCTTCCAGCCGACCCCCGCGAACAAGATGATCCTCAATCTGCCGACGACCGTGGAGGTCTCCACCGCCAACGTCTTCGCCGACCAGATCGAGTGGTTCTGCCGGCATATCAGCAAGCGCGACAGCGTGATCATCAGCGTGCACCCGCACAACGACCGCGGCACCGGCGTCTCCACCGCCGAGCAGGCCTGCCTGGCCGGCGCCGAGCGGATCGAGGGCACCCTGTTCGGCAACGGCGAGCGGACCGGCAACGTCGACATCCTCAACCTGGCGATGAACCTCTACACCACCGGCGTCGACCCGGAACTGGACTTCTCCGACATCACCCGGGTCATGCGCGAGGTCGAATACTGCAACCAGTTGCCGATCCACCCGCGTCATCCCTATGCCGGCGAACTGGTGTTCACCGCTTTCTCCGGCTCGCACCAGGACGCCATCAAGAAAGGCTTCGCCGCGCGCCAGGAACGACCGGACGGCTTCTGGGAAGTGCCCTACCTGCCGATCGACCCGGCGGACCTGGGACGCAGCTACGAAGCGGTGATCCGGGTCAACAGCCAGTCCGGCAAGGGCGGCGTCTCCTACCTGCTGGAACAGAACGGCATCGTCCTGCCGCGCCGCCTGCAGATGGAATTCAGCCAGGTGGTGCAGCAGGTGGCCGACGCCACCGGCAAGGAAATCAGCAGCGAGATGATCCTCTCCTGCTTCGAAGAGGAATATCTCGACGAGCTGACCCCCTATGCCCTGCGCGCGCCTCGCCTGAACAGCCAGGGCGAGCAGACCAGGATCGACGCGGTGCTCGCCGGCCCCTACGGCGAGCAGCCGCTCGGCGGAACCGGCAACGGTCCGTTGGCCGCCCTGGTCGAGGCCTTCGCCGCGCGCGGCCTGAACTTCGACATCGCCGACTACCATGAGCACGCCATGCGCGGCGGCGCCGAGGCGGAAGCCTTCGCCTACGTCGAGATCCGCGTCGGCAACCGCCTGCTGTTCGGCGCCGGGCGCGACGGCAGCATCCTCACCGCGTCGCTGAAGGCACTGACCAGCGCGGTCAACCGGGCAACCCGCCTGGGCCTGCTGGCACCCCAGCAGCAACGCGCCTCCAACGGCTGACCATGAGCTGTGCAATGTCCCTCGAGGCGCTGGCCTGCGACCACCACGATGGCGAGGAGATCCTGCCGCACTGCCATGCGCAGGCGCAGCTGATCCACGCCATCTCGGGGGTGATGCTGGTCGGCGCCGCCCGCAGGAACTGGGTGGTGCCGGCCGGCCACGCCCTGTGGGTGCCGCCGAACACCGAACACCAGATCCGCATGTCCGGCAGCGTGCGCATGCGCACGCTGTTCATGCCCGCCGCCACCTGGCCGCGGGACGGTGAACAGTGCCAGGTGATCGCGGTCTCGCCGTTGCTGCGGGAACTGCTGGTGGCGGCCAGCGAGATGCACCTGGGCGACTCCAGCGCGCAGCGCCGGCGCTGCATCCACGAACTGCTGCTGGTGGAACTGGACGCCGCACAGACCATCGGCATCCACCTGGTCATGCCGCGCGACCCGCGCCTGCTGCGGTTGTGCAGCCAGGTCATCGGCACGCCGGCGGAAGAAACCCGCATGGAAGACTGGGCGCGACAGTTGAACATGAGCAGCCGGACCCTCGCCCGGCTGTTCCAGCGGGAGCTGGGGATGAGCTTCGGCGACTGGCGCACCCGCGCACGCATGGTCCTGAGCCTGCAACGCCTGAGCGCCGGCGCGTCGGTCCTCGAAGTAGCCCTGGAACACGGCTACCAGAGTCCGAGCGCCTTTTCCCAGACCTTCAAGCGCACCCTCGGCCACTCGCCCAGCCACTACCAGGCCCTGAGCGCCTGAACCGCGCCGGCCGTCCGCGGCCGGCACGCGCCAGGGAGGTTGTCGCTTTCGAGAGTGTCGTTGTCAGGATCGCGAGAGATGCGGGTAACGCGAATCCCTACCCTGCTCGAGTCTCCATCAGAATGACGACCCGCGATGCCCGTACCCACTTCCTACCCGCCACGCCCCCTGTTCGCGCTGGCCTGTGCCGCCCTGCTGCTGGCGGGCTGCTCGGCGGTGACCGAACACCCGGTCCCGTCCGTCCATCTGCCCCCCGCAGGCGCCTGGCAGGCGCTCGCCGCCGACACCAGCGCGCAGCCACCGCCCGACCAGTGGTGGCGCCTGTATCAGGATCCGCAGCTCGACCAGCTGGTGGGCCGCGCCCTGCGGCATAACCACGATCTCGAGGGCGCACTGGCCCACGTCGACGAGCTGCTCGCCCTGCTCGGCCAGGCCAGGGCCCAGCGCTGGCCCGGCACCAGCACCTCCTGGCAGACCTTCTACGGGCGCACCAGCGATGACCAGACCGAGGCCAAATCCACCGGAGAGCGGGCCCCGTCGCAGTGGAACCACGTACCGGCGTTCGCCCTCGACTACCAGATCGACCTGTGGGGCCAGGTTCGCCATTCGATCCTCGCCGCCCAGGCCGGCGCCGAGGCCGCCCAGGCCGCCCACGACCAGTTGCGGGTGAACGTCGCCGCCGGCACCGCCCGCGCCTATGCCAGCGCCTGCGCCTATGCGGCACGCGCGGCGATCCAGCAACGCTCGGTGGAAACCGTGGAGCGCAGCCTGGACCTGACCCAGCGCCAGCGGCGCTCCGGCCTGGTCACCGACCTGGAGGTGGAGCGGGTGCGCAGCCTGCTGGAGGAGACCCGCGCGCTGCTGCCGCGCCTGCTGGCCGAACGCCAGGCGGCGCTGGAAGAGCTGGGCGTGCTGATCGGCAGCGACCCGCAGCAATTGCCGGCCGCCGTCGGCGAATGCCGGCGCGTGCCACGACTCGCCCGGGAACTGCCGGTCGGCGACGGCTGGGCGTTGCTGCAGCGGCGTCCGGACATCCGCCAGGCCGAGCGCGAGCTCGAAGCCGCCAGCCACGAGGTCGGCGTGCGCCAGGCCGACTTCTACCCGAGTGTCTCGTTCGGCGCCTCGATCGCCGCCTCCAGCGATCGCCTGCACGACCTCGGCGACCACGAGGCGATCACCTATGCCATCGGCCCGCTGATCAGCTGGCGCTTCCCCAACATGCTGAGCACCAGGGCGCGCCTGGAGGGCGCCCGGGCGCACGAACGGCGGCAACTGGCACGTTTCCGCCAGCAGGCGCTGACCGCGCTCAAGGAAGTCCGCCAGAGCCTGGCTCGCTACAGCGGCGAGAGCAGCCGCCGCCAAGCGTTGCTCGGCGCCCTGGACAGCAGCCGCAAGGCGTACCGGCTGGCGCATCTCAACTACCAGGCCGGCGCCCTCGACTTCCTCGACGTGCTCGACAGCGAACGCGCGATGGTCCGCCTCGAGGCGGAAAAGGCCGAAGCCGACCGGCAACTGGTCGAGCGCCAGATCGATCTCTTTCATGCCCTGGGAGGGGGTTGGCAGGAACCGGCGGCGATGCCGGCCCGCTACGCCACCCGCTCCGCAACCGTCAGTGGAACACCCCGATGAACATAGCCGTCGACGAAAAACGCAACGCCCCCGCCGAAGAGCGGGCACACCCGGTCTCCCCCGTGGAACCCGCGGAAAGGAAAAAGCGCCAGCGCCGCCTGATGTGGCTCGGCGGAGCACTCCTGGCCGTCGCCGCGGTCGGCTATGGCCTGTACTGGCTGAGCGTCGGCCGCTACCTGGAAGAAACCGACGACGCCTACGTACGCGCCGACTGGATCACCATCAGCGCGAAGGTTTCCGGCTACGTCGCCGAGGTCCTGGTGCAGGACAACCAGGCGGTCGCCGCCGGCGATCCGCTGGTGCGCATCCATGATCGCGACTACCAGGCGCGCCTGCTCCAGGCCAGGGCCCGGCAAGGTGAAAGCCGCGCCGCCGTCGCGGCACAGCAGGCCGCCCTGGTGACGCTGGACGCCCGGCTGAAGGAACAGCAGGCGCTGATCGACCAGGCCAGCGCCGACATCGAGAGCGCCAAGGCCGAACGTCACCGCGCGCAACTGGATTTCCAGCGCTACCGGGACCTGGTGGCGCAGCAGGCGGCCAGCAGCCAGCGCCTGGAAAGCGTCACCGCCGACTACGCGCGGGCACGCTCCGCGCTGAGCCGCGCCGAAGCCGCCGCGAGCCGCCAGCGCACGCGCATGGCGGTGCTCAAGGCCAGTCGCGAGCAGGCCGCGGCGCTGCTCGAACGGCAGAAGGCGCGCTCCGCCGAGGCCGATGCGAGCCTGGCGCTGGCCAGCAACGAACTGGAAGATACCCTGATCCGCGCGCCGATCGCCGGCGTGGTCGGCCAGCGCCGGGTGCGCCAGCGCCAGTACGTCACGCCCGGCCTGCCGCTGCTGGCCGTGGTGCCGGTGGAACAGTCCTACGTGGTGGCGAACTACAAGGAGACCCAGCTGCGCCGCATGCATCCCGGCCAGCCGGTGGAGATCCGCGTCGACAGCTTCCCCGATGCCGTCCTGCATGGCCGGGTCGACAGCTTCTCGCCCGGGTCGGGCGCGGTCTTCGCCCTGCTGCCGCCGGACAACGCCACCGGCAATTTCACCAAGATCGTGCAGCGCTTCCCGATCAAGGTCGTGCTCGACCCCGACGCCCGCCGGCAGGTGGCGATCCTGCCCGGCATGTCGGTGATCACCGAGGTCGACACCCGCCAGGAGAGCGAGGCCGCGCGGCATGGCCAATGAGCAGGAGAAGACTTCGCTGAAGGCCTGGGTGGCGGTCATCGGCGGCCTATTCGGCTGCTTCATGGCCGGCATGAACGTCCATGTCACCAGCGCCGCGCTGCCGGAAATCGAGGGTTCCCTGGGCGCCACCTTCGAGGAGGGCTCCTGGATCTCCACCGCCTACCTGGTCGCGGAGATCGTCATGATCCCGCTCACCGCGTGGCTGGTGGAGGTCTTCTCGCTGCGCCGGGTGATGCTGGTGGGTTCCAGCGTATTCCTGGTCGCCTCGGTGGCCTGCTCCTTTTCGCCGAACCTCACCAGCATGATCATGATCCGGGTCGTCCAGGGCGCCGCCGGCGCCGTGCTGATCCCGCTCTCGTTCCAGTTGATCATCACCGAGCTACCGGCCTCGCGGGTGGCCATGGGGATGGCCCTGTTCAGCCTGTCCAACAGCGTCGCCCAGGCCGCCGGCCCCTCCATCGGCGGCTGGCTCACCGACGTCTACAGCTGGCGCTGGATCTTCTACCTGCAGCTGATCCCCGGCGTGCTCCTGATCGCCGCGATCGCCTGGGCCATCTCGCCGCAAGCCATGCAGCTGCAACGCCTGCGCCAGGGCGACTGGCTCGGCATCGCGAGCATGATCGTCGGCCTGGGAGCGATCCAGATCGTTCTCGAGGAAGGCGGTCGCAAGGACTGGTTCGGCTCCGACTTCATCGTCTGGACCCTGGTCCTGGGCGTAGCCGCCTTGCTCCTGTTCATCTACACCCAACTGTTCGGCCGACGCTCCTTCATCAACCTGCGCCTGCTGGCCGGCTACAACTTCGGCGTCGCCAGCGCGGCGATGTTCATCTTCGGCGGCGCGACCTTCGGCCTGGTATTCCTGGTGCCGAACTACCTGTCGCAACTGCACGGCTACAACGCCCGCGAGATCGGCGTCAGCCTGATCGCCTACGGCCTCGTGCAACTGCTGCTGGCGCCGGTGATGCCGCGCCTGATGCGCTGGCTGCCAGCCAAGCTGATGGTCGCCACGGGCTTCGCCATCATGGCCGCCGGCTGCTACATCGGCGCCTACCTGGACGCCGACAGCGCCGCCAACGTGATCATCCCGTCCACCGTGGTCCGCGGCATCGGCCAGCCCTTCATCATGGTCGCGCTGTCCGTGCTGGCGGTCTCCGGCCTGTCGAAGAGCGAGGCGGGCTCCGCCTCGGCGCTGTTCTCGATGCTGCGCAACCTGGGCGGCGCGGTCGGCACCGCGGTGCTGACCCAGGTCGTCTCGCAGCGCGAACGCTTCCACTCGGTCCGCATCGGGGAACAGGTGAATGCCTTCTCCCCGGGCCTGCAGGAGCGCCTCCAGGCCGATCTCGGCCAGGGCAGCGACTTCGCCATCAACGAATGGCTGCCGGCCCAGGCCGAGACCCTCGCCCGGCTGGGAGCGCACATTCGCCACGAGTCGTTCCTGATGGCCTACGGCGACGCGTTCTACCTGTCGTTCATCGCACTGCTGGTCTGCGCGGCGGCGGCACTCGCCCTGCGTAGTGGGAAAAGCGCCGGATAGAAGGCGTATCCGCCACCCTGTTTTCAAGGAAAGACAAACAGAAGGAGTGATCTTCAGACAAGGAAGAAAAACAAATAAGAACGGCTTTATTCCATAGAGTCCGGGGGGACTTCCATCCCTATACGACATCATTATTAAAAATGGTGTACGGACTCCCATTGCCTGGCGAAACATATATTTAATGTTTTGCCCGGCATTGTTCGTCCGCATATTCATGGTCTTGAAATTTTTTGAAAAACTTCTTGCCCATTCAACAAACACTCAACTAACTTCCCTCTCGCTCCGCTGCGCTCGAAAAGTGGAGCGCCCATCCAATCGATATATATCCGTGCAGCCGGAGGAGTTCGCTCGACCATTCGACGGGGAATAGCGAAAGGACCTCTCAGCCAACAAGAAGGGAAATCATCATGGAAAGTTTGAAGAACCTGTTGCAGCAAAAGAAAACCGAACTTGGTCTTCACCCGATCTTCTCAGAAATCGACTCCCTGGAAACCCTGCGAATTTTCATGGGAACCCATGTCTTCGCGGTCTGGGACTTCATGTCCCTGACCAAGCGCCTGCAGCAGGACCTGACCTGCACCAGCCTGCCCTGGCTGCCGCCCAGAGACCCGCAGGCGGCGCGCCTGATCAACGAGATCGTGCTCGGCGAAGAGTCCGACGAGAATCTTCAGGATGGCCACTTCAGCCACTTCGAACTCTATCTGCAGGCCATGCGCGAAGTGGGTGCAAGCACGGAAAAGATCGAAGCGTTCATAAACTATCTGGAACAGGGAAACAGCGTCGAAGAAGCCTTGAACCTGTGCAAGGCCGGACGTGCGGCCAGTCGTTTCGTCAAACAGACCATCCATACCGCGCTGAATGCTCGGACGCATTGTGTCGCCGCTTCTTTCATGCATGGGCGTGAAAGTGTAATACCGCACATGTTCCAGAAGATTCTCGATGACTGGAATATCTCCAGCGAACAGGCGCCGACCTTCCGTTATTACTTGCAGCGACATATCGAAGTCGATTCCGAGGATCACGGCCCAGCCGCCGAACAACTGCTCGAACGCCTGGTCAACGGCAACCAGCTGCACCAGCAGCAGGTCTACCAGTCCGCCATCGACGCGGTGGAAAGCCGGATCGCCCTCTGGGACGAATTGCGCGAAGCCATGCACGCCGAACTGACGGAGGCGCTGGCATGAACTTCCGCATCACCGACCTGGAAAACCTGCCCTGGGAAGTGGTGAGCAGCGAGCACGCCATCAGCCAGGCGATCTACCTGGACACCCTCGACCACCAGAAGCGTACCGGCATCCGTACCCGCCTGGTGCGCTTCCATCCGGGCGCCCGGACGCTCGACGTGTACACCCACGACTACCACGAGGAGGTGTACCTGATCGAAGGCGAGCAGACCGAGCACGGCCAGGCGCACCGTCCCGAAGCCACCTACGGCGAGGGCTGCCATTTCTACCGGGCGGCGAAGACCCTGCACGGGCCGTTCAGCTCGGAAAAAGGCTGTCTGCTGTTCGAAGTTCACTACTACTGATCGATCTATCGAAACGGATGACGATATGAACGCAGAAGACTATCAATCCTTCGCCGAATCCTGGGAGGGGCGGGCCACGATCCGCACCCGCCCGCGGCGGATCGTCGAGAACGACGGCAAACTCATCTACCCGCTCAGCCGCCAGCCGCTGGTGCTGAGTGGCACCTTCCAGCGCGAATGCCCGCACCTGCAGGACTTCGCGCTGACCCAGAGCCTCTACAAGTTCATCAATGACGTGGTGATCTTCGAGACCGAGATCGTCGACAGGACCGCCCGCAGCATCGCCAAGGACCGTTTCCCGATCCGCTTCCCCTTCGCCTGCCGCTACGACGCCATGACCGTGGTGGTCGACGAGGACTACCACGCCCTGGTCGCCATGGATTACATGCAGCAGACAGTCGCCCTGACCGGCATCGAGCCGATCGCCCTGCCCCGCGAAATCGAGTTGAGCCGGGCCATCCCGGCGACGCTCGCGGCGGTGCCGGCGTCCCTGCACGGTGCCGTGGAGCTGATCTGCGTGTCCATCGCCGAGAACACCCTGACCAACGACGTCGCGGCCTTCGCCAAGGACGACAGCATCAAGCCCTCGGTCAAGGGGCTGATGGCCGACCACCTGGCCGACGAAGGACGCCACTCGGGCTTCTGGGCGCGACTGGCGCGCATCTACTGGAGCGCGGCCGGCGACAAGGAGCGCCAGGCGATCGCCGCGGCGATGCCGACTTTCCTCCGCGAGTACCTGACCAACGAGATCCAGAAGGATTTCGACTTCAGCCTGATCGACCACCTGGACGTCTCGCCCTCCGTGCGCTCCGCGCTGAAGGAGGAAGTTCTCGGCCTGGTCTATCCGATCAACCGCCAGCATCCCCTGCTCGGCAACATCCTGCGCTTTTTCCGCCACAGCGGAATGCTCGATAGCCCTTGCCTGCAGGACGCCCTTTCCGACTATCTGCCCTAGCGAGTGAGTGCAATGAAACGTCTGGAAATCCAACTACTGGGGCACAGTCGTGCCCTGCTGCGGCTAGCGGCCGAGCTGGAGGAGCACGGGCACTCGGTGACCCTCTCCGAGGTTGCGGCGGCAACGCCGGACCTGCTGATCGACGACGGCAGCCAGCCATCCGCCAGCGACTGCCCCGCCGCACGCCTGTCGCTGCGCTGGCGTGCGACGACGCAAGGCCTGCAACTGCTCTGCCTGGCCAGCGCACCCGGCGCCGCCAGCCGCTGCGTGGCCCGCGGCGGCACGACCGCCTCGGCGACCGGCAACGGCGCCGAGGAAACGCGGGAAGCCGTGGACACGCTGCTCGACCTGGTGCTCCCGGTCATCGGCCAGTACTCCCGCGACAGCGAGAGCCTGCTCCGCGAGGCTCCTTCCGCGTCCACGCCGGAGGATCTGCGCGACCTGTCCGAACTGGAGCGCCACGCTTTCGGCCACCGCCTCAACGAAACCCGCTGCCAGGCCCTGCTGGAGCAGGCCGGCGGCTCGTTCGTCGAACGTCTCTCGCAGAGCCTGTTGCGCCACGCCGAGCGCAGCGCCCTGCGCCATCGCGGCGCGAGCGTCAGCTATGCCGCCCTGCACGCCTACAGCCTGGCCATCCAGGAGCGCCTGGACAGCCTGCTGGAAGGCGCGGACACGGACAGCCCGCCGATCATCGGAATCTCGCTGGAAAAGGGGCTTGCGCTGTACGCCGGCATACTCGCCGTGCTCGGCTGCGGCGCGGTCTATCTGCCGCTCGACCCGAGCCACCCGCGCGAACGCCGCAGCGCCATCCTGAAAAGCGCGGGCGCCCGCCTGCTGCTGCACGACGGTTCGCCGAACACCTGCATCGACGAGCTGCCAGGACTCGACATCAGCCGCCTGGAGTATCTCCACCACGGTGTCGATGGTCGCACCGGCACGGCGCTGGCGCCCTGCCAGCAGTTGCTGCGCCGGTCGCGGCCGGCGGAAGCGCCCTGCGTCGCGATCTACACCTCCGGCACCACCGGGCAACCCAAGGGCGTGCTCCTGGGCATCGGCAACCTCAGCCATTTCTGCGCCTGGTACGCCGCGCACGTCGAGGTCGACGAGGACGCGCGGGTCCTGCAGTTCTCCACGATCAGCTTCGATGCCTCGATGCTCGACCTGTTCCCGACCCTGATCCAGGGGGCCGAGCTGGTGGTTCCCGACGAAGACGACCGCCGCGATCCGCAAAGGCTCGCCAACCTGATCGGCGAACAGCGCGTCAGCCATGCGTTCCTCCCGCCGGCATTGCTGAGCATCATGCCGCTGGACACGCTCAAGGGCATGCGCCACCTGGTCACCGGCGGCGACGTCTGCGAACCGCACGTGATCGACGAGCTTGCCGGATACTGCGCGCTGCACAACATCTACGGACCGACCGAAACCACGGTGCTGGCGACCACCCGGCGCTTCCGCGCGGGCGACGACAACCGCAACCTCGGCGCGCCGATCGCCAACACGCGGATCCTGATCCTGGACGAACACGACGACCCGGTGCTCGACGGCGAGACCGGCGAACTGTACATCGTCGGCCCCGGCGTCGGCCTCGGCTACCTCAACGCGCCGGAGTTGACCGCCGAACGCTATCGCACGCTGGAGCTGCCCGGCGGCGAGCGCTGCCTGGCCTACCGCAGTGGCGACCTGTGCCGCTGGCAGGACGATGGCATCCGGATCGTCGGCCGGCGCGACAACCAGATCAAGATCCGCGGCTTCCGTGTCGAGCCCGAGGAGATCGAGAGTACCCTGCGCCAGGCCCAGCTGTTCCGCCAGGTCGCGGTGGTCATCGACGAACGCAAGCGCGTCCTCGCCTATCTCGCCCAACCGCTGGAGGCCGATGCCGACGGCGCCCGCGAGCGCCTGCGCGAGCACGCCCGCCAGCGGCTGCCCGACTACATGCAGCCCGGCGCCTGCGTCGTGCTCCCGCGGTTGCCGGCAACCGCCAACGGCAAGATCGATCGCAACGCCCTGCGCAACCTGCCGCCACCGCAAGTCGAACAGGCCAGGCGGCTGGCTCCGCGCACGGAAGAGGAACGGCGTCTGCTGGCGCTCTGGGGCGAGCTGCTGGAACTGGGCGAAAGCGAGATATCCATCGACGAGAGTTTCTTCAACCTCGGCGGCCATTCGATCCTGCTGTCACGCATGCTGCTCGGCCTGCGCCAGCGCTTCGGCAGGAGCGTGCCGATCAATCGCTTCGTCGAGTCGCCGACCATCCAGACCCTCGCCCACCTGCTGGCCGACGGCGACGGCGCCAGCGGCGTCGACCCGCAGGCGCTGCGCGACGCCGAGCGCCCGTTGCAACTGGACGTGCTGCCGCTGAACCGCATGGGCGATGTGCACAAGGTGGTACTGACCGGCGCCAACAGCTTCCTCGGCGTGCACCTGGTGGAAGCGCTGCTCGACTGGGGCGCCAGCGAGATCGCCTGCCTGGTCCGCGCGAAGGATGACGAGGCGGCCCGGCAGCGCTTCATCGCCGCGCTGGCGGACAACCGCCTGGAAGGTCTCGACCTGGAGCGGGTCAGGGTCTACGCCGCCGACATCACCCAGCCGCGCCTGGGCCTGTCGGAAGCGGTATACACGGATCTCGACCTGCGCTATGGCGCCATGATCCACAATGCCGCCAACGTCAACCATGTCCTCGACTACGCCGCGCTGGCAAGGGACAACGTCGAGCCGATCTTCGAGTGCCTGCGTTTCTGCGAAGGGCGCAGCAAGAAAATCCTCAATTTCGTATCCACCCTTTCGGCCTCGAGCAGCGTCGACGAGAACGGCCGCGTGCTCGAGCGTCCACCGGCGCACACCCCGCCGATCTATATCCGCAACGGCTACAACCTGACCAAGTGGGTGGCCGAGCGGATTCTCTGGAGCGCCAGCGAGCAGGGGGTGCAGGTCAACCTCTACCGTCCCGGCAACATCACTTTCAATACCCGCACCGGCGTCTGCCAGCCGCATCGCAACCGCCTGATGCTGATGCTCAAGGGTTCGCTGCAACTGCGCAAGGTTCCCGAGCTTTCACTCAACTTCGACCTGATGCCGGTGGATTTCCTCGCCCGCTTCATCGCCTTCCACGCCAGTCGCTGCCATCCGGCGCGGGCGGTATTCAACCTGCACAACCCGGAGCCACTGAGCTGGGAAGGCTACCTGGAGGCCTTCCGCGAGATCGGCCATCGCTTCGACATGGTCCCGGTGCCCCAGTGGCAGCAACTCCTCGGACAGATCGACCGGGACAACGCGCTGTTCGAAGTGCTCGGTTTCTACCTGGACGGTTTCGAGGAGGACATCGGCGATATCTCCCTCATCGAATACCGCAATGCCCTGTCGGGAATCCTCAACATGGGCGAGCGCTACCCGGCGAAAAGCAGTTCGCTGTTGCGCAAGGGCTGCGAATACCTGCGCGAGATCGACTTCATCTGAACCCAACCCCTGAACCAACCACAAGGAAGACAGCATGAAAACCTTCGAACCCGATACCCTGATCCGCAATCCGGTAGGCCATCCGGTCGTCGCGGCGGTCGACATCCCCGCGGCCGCCGCGGAAGTCTGGAACATCGTCGGCAACTTCGCCGGCTTCCCGGTCTTCATCCCCGCGCTGTCGCACATCGAGATGATCGGCAACGGCGTGCGCTCCGTGCGCAAGAAGCTGTTCAAGGACGGCAACGTGGTCATCGAACAGCTCAACTCGCGCGACGACCAGGCCATGTACATGACCTGGTCGCTGCTCTATACCAGCCTGAACATCGGCAACCTGTGGGCTTCGATGACGGTGGAAAGCACCGCTCCGAAACGCTCCACGGCCACCTGGACGATCATCGGCGAACCCTTCCAGGGCGACGACCTGGAAGGGTTCCAGGCATTCCTGCAGGGCTTCGCCGACGGCGCCATGCAGAACGTCAAGGCGCTGTTCCCGGCCGCCTGAACCGGACCCGCCGCCGCCCACCGCAGCGGCGGGCCCTTACAGGGCACGCAGGTAAGCCACCAGATCAGACTTCTCCTGGGCGTTCAGCTTGCGTGCCAGCACCAGGTTGAAGAATTCCACCGTGTCCTCCAGGGTCAGCAGGCGGTCGTCGTGCAGGTAGGGTGGCGAGTCCTTGATCCCGCGCAAGGGGAAGGTCTTGATCGGTCCATCGGCGGCAGCCATCACCCCGTTGACCAGCTTCGGATCGTAGAAGCGCTCCAGCTTCAGGTTGTGCATCAGATTGTCGGTGAAATATGGCGGCGCATGGCAACCGGCGCAGGCCGCCTTGCCGTAGAACAGCTTCTCGCCACGCAGCTCCTGCTCGCTGGCCCTGCGTGGGTCGAGGCGGCCCTCCACGTCCAGCTTCGGCGCCGGCGGGAAGTCCAGCAGCGCCTGGAATTCGCCCATGAAATGGACCTGGCTGCCGCGCTCCAGGACATTCACGCCCTTCTTGGTGGCGATCACCGGATCGCCGTCGAAATAGGCCGCCCGCTGTTCGAACTCGGTGAAGTCCTCGACGGTCTTCAGCGCCCGCTGCGAGCCGAACAGGCGCTGGATGTTGACCCCGCGCAATGTCGGCGTATCGATGCGATGGCGGAACGGCTGCGGACGCGCGTCGCCGGCCAGGTGGGTGGCGGCGTTGGTGTGGCCGTTGGCGTGGCAGTCGAAGCAGGCCACGCCGCGGCTCGGGTGTTCGCTGCGGCGATCGTCGGTGAGGTTGAACTGCTGCTGCGGGAAGGCCGTGAGCAGCAGGCGCAGGCCTTCCAACTGCTTGGGATTGAGAATCCCGTTGAACAGTTCGAAGTAGTTGTCGATGGTCACCAGCCTGCCCCTGGATACATCGCCCAGGTCCGGCCGCGTGGTGAGGAACATCGGCGCCGGGAATTCGGGCAGGAAATGGTCCGGCAGGTCGAAGTCCAGGTCGAAGCGGGTAAGGTCGCGGTTTTCCTGGCGCTTGACCTCGTCGATGAGGAATTTCGGAAAGACCATCCCGCCTTCGGCGTGGTTGGGATGCGGCAGCGGCAGGAAGCCGCCGGGGAACAGGCCCTGCTTGCGGATTTCCTCCGGGCTCAGGCGGGCCAGTTCGTCCCAGTCGGTGCCGGCCGGCAGTTTCACCCGCACGCCTTCCTGCAGCGGCTTGCCACGGGTCATGCTGGCCTCCTTGGCCGGCCGGTCGCTGAGGTCGTAGCGCTGTTCGAGCAGGGTCTTGTGGGTCTGCTCGATCGACGGCTTGTTCGCCGTCATGCGCTTCATGATGGCGGCGAAATCCTCGTTTATCACCACCGGCATGTAGCTGGAGGTCTTGCTTGGCTGCTCCTCCGCGGCGGCGGAGACCGGCAACCCCAGGACGAGCGGCATGGCCCACAGGGCATGGCACTTCCAGGCAGGCATATTCATCAGGCGTCCTCTCTCTCATGAGGAAACGCCGAGCCTCGTCTTCCCGACCCCACACCCCGGCAGCCCGCCGCGGCGAGCCGATCGACCTGCGACGCGTCCTGCGCCACGCGGGTTCCCGGCTGTTTCCAGTCAGTCCTGAAGGAAACTCAGGGTTTATCCATCGCCTTCAGGCCTAGCCGAGCGCAGCCGCGCCAGCAAATAGGCTCAGTCTATGAAAACCATTGGCAAACGCCTATGCATCGCTTCGCCAGCATGGTCGACGCCAGGCGCGCCGCCGGCTACGGGAAAAGAAGGGGATACCGGCCGGTTTGCGCATAGAACGCGGGGTTACCAGCAGCGCTTCGATTAGTGCGAATGAGGCCGGCCTCAATGAGCGAGGAAGGCGGCCACCTGCTCGGCCTCGAATGGCCAGTTCAGCTCGGCGCCGTTGTCGCACCGGCGCAGCACGGGGATCCGCAAGCCGTACTGCGCGACCCAGGTCTCGCTGTCGGCGATGTCCACCAGCTCGACCAGCAGGCCGTGCTCGACGAAGGGCATCAGCACCCCCTCCGCGACTTCACAGAGATGGCAACCGAGGGTTCCGAAGAGCTGGCATTCAGGGAGCATTGAACGAACCTGCAGGTATTCGCCGCGAATGGTAGCACCGGCGCTCAGGCGCCGGCGACCTGCAGCAGGCTTTCGGCCGCCTGTCGCGCTTCCTGCGCCTGTTCGCCGGGGCCGTGGATATGCGCCATCACCAGCGCGCCTTCCATCAGATATTGCAGTTGCCGCGCCAGCGGCGCCGGCTGTGCCACGCCCAGGCGCTCCAGCTGGCGCAGGAAATAGGCCTCGGTGAAGGCCTTCTGTTCGGCCGCCTGGCGGTGGATCGGGTGCGAGCGTTCGTGGAATTCGGCAGCGGCATGGATGAAGGCGCAGCCCCGAAAGGCTTCGTCCTGGAGGAACGCCTGCAGGCCGTCGAAGACCGCCAGGATCGCCGCGCGCGGCTCGAGCAGCGCCTCGGCCTCGAGCATGCGTTCGGCCATGCGCTGCCGGCGGACTTCCAGGGCGGCCATGATCAGTTCGTCCTTCGACCGGAAGTGCTTGTACAGGGTCATCTTCGCCACCCCGGACTCGGCCAGGATGCGGTCGATACCGGTGGCGTGGTAGCCCTCGCGATAGAACAGGTCGACGGCGGTGCTGAGCAGTTGCTCGCGTTTGCGGGATGTCATGGAAAGCCTCCTGAGCGGTCCATTATGCGCGAGCCTGCCGCCCCCTTGAACCGCTCTGCATCGCTCTCGCCTCGAATACCGGCAGGAAAAGGCGAAAAGGTGGCTTGAAATATACAGACCTGTCTGTCTAATATCCAGCAGACACCACCCACACACTGGAACCCTCCGATGAAACTTTATGACCTGGATCTCTCCGGCAACGCCTACAAGGTCCGCCTTTTTCTCGCCCTGATCGGTCGCGAGGTGAGCCTGCTCACGGTCGACATCGCCAACCGCGAACACAAGACCCCGGCCTTCCTGCGCATGAATCCCCGTGGCCAGATCCCGGTGCTGGAGGATGACGACCTGCAACTGGGCGACTCCCAGGCCATCCTGGTCTATCTGGCACGCCGCTACGCCAGCCCCGAGTGGTATCCGCTCGACCCCGCCAGCCAGGGCCGCATCGCCCACTGGCTCAGCTATGCGGCCAACGAGGTGCAGAACGGTCCGGCCAGCGCGCGCCTGATCGCCCGCTTCAACCTGCCCCTGGATGGGGAGCTGGCCCGGCGCCGGGGGCTGGAGGTGCTGCAACTGGTGGATCGCCACCTCTCCGGGCATCGCTGGCTGGCCCAGGGCGAGCTGCCGAGCATCGCCGACGTAGCGCTCTATCCCTACCTGGCGCTGGCCCCCGAAGGCGGCCTGGCGCTGGACGACTACCCGGCGCTGAACGCCTGGCTCGCGCGCATTCGCGCCCTGCCCGGCTACATTCCGATGCCCGGCCTGTAGACGACAGGAGGCCGCATGAACGAGGAGCGAGGCCCCTTTCATCCCGGCGAACTGGCGATCCAGCAACGCGCCGGGGTCCGCGAGCAGGTCGCCGGCTTCGGCAGCCGGGCGATTCGCGCCTTCATGCCGGAGCAGCACCGGGAATTCTTCGCTCAGCTGCCGATGTTGCTGGTCGGCAGTCTCGACTCCACCGGCCAGCCCAGCGCCTCGCTGCTCTGGGGCGATCCCGGCTTCGTCCATTCGCCGCAACCGACGCGCCTGCGCATCGACGGCCTGCCGGAAGCGGACGACCCGTTGGCGCCCCATCTCGAAGCCGGCGCTCGGCTCGGCATCCTCGGCCTGGAGCTGCCGACCCGTCGCCGCAACCGCATGAACGGCCGGGTCCTGGCGCGTGACGCAGAGGGCTTCACGGTTGGCGTCGAACAGTCCTTCGGCAACTGCCCGAAGTACATCCAGGCTCGTAGCTACCAGCCCGGCCCGAGAGCCCCGGGCCCCATGCTGGAAGGTAAAGGTCCCGACCCAGGCTGGCTGGCCCTGGTCGCGCGCAGCGACACGCTGTTCATCGCCAGCCAGCACGCCGACCCGCTGCGAGGCGGCGTCGACGTCTCCCATCGCGGCGGACCGCCGGGCTTTCTCCGGCTCGGCGCGGATGGCCGCCTGTGGTTGCCCGACTACGCCGGCAACCGCCTGTTCAATACCCTCGGCAACCTGCTCCAGGAGCCTCGCTGCGGCCTGCTGTTCATCGACTTCGACAACGGCGACCTGCTGCACCTGCACGCCGAGGCCGAGCTGTTCTGGCCGGGTTCGCAACCATCAATCCCCTGGCCCGCCGGCGCCGAGCGCCTGCTGGCGCTGCGCCCCGCGGCCTGGCGCTGGCGGCGCGGTCGCCTGCCGCTGGCGTTCGGCGAGCCCCGGCCATCCCCTTTTCTTCCTTCCGGTGAATATTGATGCCTTTCCTGTATCGCCTTGCCTCGTTGTTGATCGCCCTTCTCGTCCTGCCGGTGCAGGCGGCGGAAATGCGCGTCGCCCTGCTGCGCACCTCGGGAGTGGAGACCCTCGATGCGCTCACCGTCGACGGCGGCTCCTGGGTGCGCCGGGTACCGCTCAGCCATACGGCGGTTCTGATCGAGCACCACGCCGCCACCCTGCTCTTCGATACTGGCCTGGGGCGCGACATCGACGCCCAGTTCCGCACCGACATGCCCTGGTGGGCGGCGCCACTGTTCGCTTACCAGAAAGTCGTCCCGGCGCGCGACCAGTTGGACGCCGCCGGTATCCGCGTCGATCGCATCCTGCTGTCCCACGCGCACTGGGACCATGCCTCGGGCCTGGTCGACTTCCCCGAGGTACCGGTCTGGGCACCCTACGAGGAGATCGCCTTCAGCCGCATCGCCACCCCGCCGGCCGCCTTCCCCAGCCAGTTCCGCCATGGCGTGCGCTGGCGGCCTTACAGCTTCGATCCGACGCCGTTCATGGGCTTCGACAAAAGCCTCGACCTGTTTGGCGACGGCCGCCTGGTGCTGGTCCCCCTGCCCGGCCATACGCCCGGCTCGGTCGGTCTGTTCGTCACCCTCGACAGCGGGCGCCGGCTGTTCTTCAGCGGCGACACCAGTTGGCGACTCGAAGGCGTCGAAGGCCCGCGGCAGAAGTTCTTCGCCGGGCGCGCCCTGGTCGACCGCGACCCCGAGCGCACTCTCGCGCAGTTGGCGAAGATCCGCCTGCTGCTGCGCAGCGACCCGCGGCTGAGCGTGATTCCGGCGCACGACGCGCGGGTCCAGGCCGCCCTGGGCTATTTCCCGACCTGGCTGGAGTAGCCGCAAAGCCCGTCCTAGACAGGGTTCGTGCCAACCGCGGCGGACCCTCGACTAATGTCTAACAGTGGCGGCCTTCCCGTAGTGATTAAGTAGCCGGGCTGTCACAGGCCGACACGGTGTCACGCCGCCGTCATCGGCCTGCCCCAAGCGCTCGAGGAGACAATAACAATGAGCATGACCCCGATCGCCCGTGCCGTGGCTTTTGCCGCGCTGGGTTCCAGCGTTACCGTCCCATCCCTGGCCCATGCCGAGTTCATCAAGGACAGCAAGGCCAGCATCGAACTCCGCAATTTCTACTTCAACCGGGACTTCCGCCAGGAAGGCGCCAGCCAGTCCAAGGCCGAGGAATGGGCCCAGGGCTTCCTCCTGCGCTACGAGTCCGGCTATACCGAAGGCACCATCGGTTTCGGCGTCGACGCCATCGGCCTGCTGGGGGTGAAACTCGACTCCAGCCCTGACCGCAGCGGCACCGGCCTGCTCAAGCGCGACCGCGAGAGCGGCCGCGCCCAGGACGACTACGGCGAAGCCGGGATCACCGCCAAGTTGCGGGCGTCGAAGAGCACCCTGAAGATCGGCACCCTGACCCCCAAGCTGCCGGTGATCATGCCCAACGACAGCCGCCTGCTGCCGCAGACCTTCCAGGGCGGCGCGCTGAACTCCATGGAGATCGACGGCCTGACCCTGGATGCCGGGCGCCTGAAAAAGGTCAACCAGCGCGACTCCTCGGACAACGAGGACATGACCATCACCGGCGGCGGCAAGCGCAACATCGTGGTCCGTTCCGGGCTGACCTCGGACAAGTTCGACTTCGCCGGCGGCAGCTACAAGTGGACCGACAACCTCAGCACCAGCTACCACTTCGGCAAGCTCGACAACTTCTACAAGCAGCACTACCTGGGCCTGGTGCACACCCTGCCGATCGCCGACAAGCAGTCGCTGAAGTCCGATATCCGCTGGGCGCGCTCCACCGACGACGGCTCCAGCAACGTCGACAACAAGGCGCTCAACGCCATGTTCACCTACAGCCTGGGCTACCACGCCTTCGGCGTCGGCTACCAGAAGATGAGCGGCGACACCGGCTTCGCCTACATCAACGGCGCCGACCCCTACCTGGTGAACTTCATCCAGATCGGCGACTTCGCCAACAAGGACGAGAAATCCTGGCAGGCACGCTACGACTACAACTTCGCCGGCATCGGGATTCCCGGCCTGACCTTCATGACCCGCTACGTCAAGGGCGACAACATCGACCTGCTGACCACCTCGGGCGAAGGCAAGGAATGGGAGCGCGACATGGACATCGCCTACGTGTTCCAGAGCGGCCCGTTGAAGAACCTCGGGGTGAAGTGGCGTAACGCGACGATGCGCACCAACTACACCAACGACTACGACGAGAACCGCCTGATCGTCAGCTACACGCTGCCGCTCTGGTAACGGCGGGCCCGGGGGTTGGCCGCGCCGCGGTCATCCGCCCTGCGCCATAACGAAGAGGCCACCCCCGGGTGGCCTTTTTTCATGGCTACCGGAACGCCTCGTCCCGCGCCGCGCAGGGCGGTTAATGCCTCAGGTCCGGCGGAGCCGCTCCTCTCATTCGTGACTGACCGCACCGATCCTGTGGATCGACAGGTCCGCGCCGTAGTACTCCTCCTCCTGGCTCAGGCGGATACCCAGCAGCGCCTTCATCGCCCCATAGACCAGCAGGCCGCCGACGAACGCCACCGCTACCCCCAGCAGGCTGCCGATCGCCTGGCTGGCCAGGCTCACCCCGCCGAGCCCGCCCAGCGCGTGCTGGCCGAAGATCCCGCAGGCGATCCCGCCCCAGACTCCGCAGAGGCCATGCAGTGGCCAGACGCCGAGGACGTCGTCGATCTTCCAGCGCACCTGGGTCGCGGTGAACGCCCAGACGAACAGTCCGCCAGCTACCAGGCCGGTGGCCAGGGCGCCGATCGGATGCATCAGGTCGGAGCCGGCGCACACCGCCACCAGCCCGGCCAGCGGACCGTTGTGCAGGAAACCCGGGTCGTTGCGGCCGATCAGCAGCGAAGCCATGGTGCCGCCGACCATCGCCAGCAGCGAGTTGACCGCCACCAGCCCGCTGACACCGGCCAGGGTCTGGGCGCTCATCACGTTGAAGCCGAACCAGCCGATGATCAGGATCCACGAACCCAGCGCCAGGAACGGGATGCTCGACGGCGCCATCGCCACCAGCTTGCCGTCGCGATAGCGGCCGTTGCGGCTGCCCAGCAGCAGGACCGCCGCCAGCGCCAGCCAGCCGCCCACGGCATGGACTACCACGGAGCCGGCGAAATCGTGGAAAGCCGCGCCGAACTCGAGCTTCAGCCATTCCTGCAGGCCGAAATTGCCGTTCCAGATCAGGCCTTCGAAGAACGGATAGACGAAGGCCACGATCAGCGCCGTGGCGCACAGCTGCGGACCGAAACGGGCGCGCTCGGCGATGCCGCCGGAAATGATGGCCGGGATCGCCGCGGCGAAGGTCAGCAGGAAGAAGAACTTCACCAGCGCGTAACCGTTGTCCAGCGTCAGCGCCGCCGCCGGATGGAAGAACGTCACGCCGTAGGCGATCCAGTAACCGACGAAGAAATAGGCCAGCGCCGAAATGGCGAAGTCGGAGAGGATCTTCGACAGGGCGTTGACCTGGTTCTTCAGGCGCACGGTGCCGACCTCGAGGAAGGCGAAGCCGGCGTGCATCGCCAGCACCATCACCGCCCCGAGCAGGATGAACAGGGTATTGGAGCCGTGGATCAGGACTTGCACCGCGCTATTCAGGTTATCCATGGAGGGAGGCAGCCTTCAGGTGGAACGGAAGCACCACAAATGCCCATTGCTGTCTCGTCACGCACCATGACGAAGCAGAAACCCTCGTCGGATCCATCGAGGGTTGCCCGAGGCCGCTGTTCAGGTTTCCGCGGGAGGCATGGAAAAATTCGGTACTTTCCTTGGTTTTCATTGGGTTGGGCGTCCTGCCGGGGTACCCTCCGGCTTCGCCTGGCGCCCCCGGACGGGGCGCCCCAGCCGGGGACCGCACCAGGGGATTGCAAGCGCTGTACCAGCTCGCGCCCCGTCGCGAGGCATTGCCACGGGCGTCATCTCGCCGCAGCCGCGCCGACAACCCCGGCATGGCAGTCTTTAATGAAGGCAACGATGCGCGACGCCGGCGCCGGCGCCCACCCGGAAATCAGCGAGCGGTTGAACCTTCCGCCCCGCGCCTGGCTCGAAAAAACACACCCCATGACCTGAGGAGCTCGTCATGCCCCGCAAGACCACTGCAAACGCTGCAAAGGATGAACTGTTGGCCGAATTCCAGGCATTGGTCGCCGACACCGAGAAACTCCTGCAAAGCACCGCCGACGTGGCGGGCGATCAGGCGGAAGAGATTCGCGGCAAGATCCACGACAGCCTCAAGCGCGCCCGCGATACCCTGCGCGACACCAAGGACTCGCTGAAGGACAACGTCCGCGAGCGCAGTCAGGCCGCCGTCGATGCCACCGAGGTCTACGTCGGCGAACATCCGTGGCAGAGCATCGGCATCGCCGCCGGCGTCGGCTTCCTGCTCGGCCTGCTGGTCAGCCGGCGCTGAGCCATGAGCGAAGGAAAGGATCCGGCCGACGGCCGCCCCTCCCTGCGGCGCTTCGGCGCCGCCTTCCTCGGCCTGTTGCACGGCCATGTCGAGCTGTTCGGCATCGAGCTGCAGGAACAGAAGGCCAACACCCTGCGCCTGCTGCTGTTCGCCGGGCTGGCCCTGGTGTTCGCCCTGCTCCTGCTGGTCGGCCTGTCGCTGCTGGTGCTTATCCTGTTCTGGGACACCAACCGCCTCGCCGCGGCGCTCGGCCTGTGCCTGTTCTACGTGAGCGGCTCGCTGTTCTGCGGCTGGCGCCTGTACCAGTCGATCAACGACGAAAGCTCGCCGTTCAGCGCCACCCTGGAAGAACTGGCCAACGACCGCGAACGACTGCTGCCATGACGAGGAGACGCGCATGAGCCAACTACCGGTGAACGCGACGGGCCTGTCCCGTCGCGAATTGCGCAAGGCGGTGATTCGCCTGCGCCTGGAGATGCAGCGCCAGCAATTGCGTCGCGAAGGCCAGTTGCTGGTGCAGCCCTTCCGCCAGGCCCAGGGCCTCGGCCACAACCTCGGCCAGCAGTTGTTCGGCGGCGGCAACGCGGCGCTGTGGGGTGCCGGCGGAGCCGCCCTGCTCGGCCTGTTGCTGGGCAAGGGCGGACGCTGGCAGCGCCTGCTGCGCCTGGGCGTCACCCTGGCCCCGCTATTGCTCGGCCTGCGCAAGCAGAAAGGCCGTTGAGGGTCGCGCCGACCGGTAGCGGTCGGCGCCTTCCCACAGCCGCCCCACGCGACGATTGAGCTTGCCGGGGCAAACCGTTAGCGTGTCCGCATCGCCTCAGCGCATTCCTGGAATTCCCGATGGACTGGCAGACCCTGCTCACCCGCGAACGGCTCGGAAAGCCGGTACACAGCAACGATGAACTGGGCCGCAGCGCCTTCCACAAGGATCACGACCGGATCATCTTCTCCGGCGCGTTCCGTCGCCTGGGACGCAAGACCCAGGTCCACCCGGTCTCCAGCAACGACCATATCCATACCCGCCTGACCCACTCGCTGGAAGTCGCCTGCGTCGGCCGTTCGCTGGGCATGCGGGTCGGCGAGATCCTCCGCGACGAACTGCCCGAGTGGTGCGACCCCAGTGATCTCGGGGTGATCGTGCAGTCAGCCTGCCTGGCCCACGACATCGGCAACCCGCCGTTCGGCCATTCCGGCGAGGACGCCATCCGCAACTGGTTCCAGCAGGCCGCCGGACGCGGCTGGCTGGACGAGATGAGCGATGCCGAACGTTCCGACTTCCTCCATTTCGAGGGCAACGCCCAGGGTTTCCGGGTCCTCACCCAGCTCGAATACCACCAGTTCGACGGCGGCACCCGCTTGACCTACGCCACCCTCGGCACCTACCTGAAGTACCCCTGGACCTCGCGCCACGCCGAATCGCTGGGCTACAAGAAGCACAAGTTCGGCTGCTACCAGAGCGAGTTGCCGCTGCTCGAACAGATCACCCAGAAGCTCGGCATGCCGCAACTCGACGATGAACAATGGGCACGCCATCCGCTGGTCTACCTGATGGAGGCGGCGGACGACATCTGCTACGGCCTAATCGACCTCGAGGACGGCCTGGAGATGGAACTGCTGGAATACAGCGAGGTCGAGGCGCTGCTGCTCGGGCTGGTCGGCGACGACCTGCCCGACACCTATCGCCAGCTCGGCCCCCGGGATTCTCGGCGGCGCAAGCTGGCGATCCTTCGTGGCAAGGCCATCGAGCACCTGACCAACGCCGCCGCCCGCGCCTTCGTCGACCAGCAGCAGGCCCTGCTCGCCGGGCGCCTCGGCGGCGACCTGGTGGAGCACATGCACGGGCCGGCCAAGCTCTGCGTGCAGCGGGCCAAGGCCATCGCCCGGGAAAAGATCTTCCAGGACAAGCGCAAGACCCTTCACGAGATCGGCGCCTACACCACCCTGGAAATCCTCCTCAACGCCTTCTGCGGCGCGGCGCTGGAGCAATACGGCGGGCATACGCCGTCGTTCAAGAGCCGACGCATCCTCGACCTGCTCGGTCGCAACGCACCCGATCCGCAGTGGCCGTTGTACCGCGCCTTCCTCCAGGTGATCGACTTCATCGCCGGGATGACCGACAGCTACGCCACGGAAATGGCCCGGGAGATGACCGGACGCTCGAGCCCGGTCTGAGCCTCACACCACCGACGCCGCCAGTTGCTCCTGGAGCTCCTCCTGCAACGCCTCGAGGGCCAGCCGGAGCTTCTCGGCGAGTCCCCGCAGGCGCTCATCGCCTTCGCCCTGGCGGCAGGCCTGCTCCAGCGCCACACAGGCCTCCAGCAGCACGCGCGCCTCGATCATCCGCGCGGCGCCCTTGATCCGGTGCGCGTGATCGGCGAGCCCGGCCCTGTCGGCCCCGTCGAGCAATGCCGCGAGCAGTTGCAGATCGTGCCGGTTGCTGTCGAGCAGGGTTTCCAGCAGTTCCCGGACCCGCTCCGCACGCCCGCCACCGAGCGCATGGAGGGTGCTGGCGTCGTAGAGCCCCTGGGCTGGCGCGGCGACCTGGGCGAAGGAAGCCGCGAGATAGTTGCGCAGCGTTTCCAGGCCAAGCGGCTTGAACAGGCAATCGTCCATGCCCGCTTCGCGACAGCGCTGCACTTCGTCCGGCTCGGCGTCGGCGGTGTAGCCGAGGATCAGGATCGGCGCCCGACGTTCGCGCCGCTCCTGCTCGCGGACGTCGCGCGCCAACTGGTAGCCGTTCAGGCGCGGCATGTTGCAGTCGGTGATCAGCACGTCGAAATGATCGTCGCTCCACAATTCCAGCGCCACCTGCCCATCCTCCGCCTCTTCCACCCGGTGGCCGAGGAACTCCAGCTGCTGGCGCAGCAGTACCCGGTTGGGCGGATAGTCGTCGGCGATGAGGACATGCAAGCGGCGCGGCGGCTCGCTGGAAAGAATCAGCGACTCGTGGCCGGGTTCCGGCGTTTTCGCTCCGCACCGGCGCAACAGCAGGTCCAGCGAGACCAGCGTCCCCTTTCCCGGCTCGCTGTGCATCTCGATGTCGCCCCCCATCAGGTCCACCAGCTTGCGGCAGATCGCCAGGCCGAGGCCGGTCCCGCCCTGTACCGTGCGCCCCTTGGCCACCTGGATGAAAGGCTGGAACAGGCGCGCCTGGTCGGCCGGCGCGATGCCGATGCCGGTGTCCTCGACCGCCAGCCGGACGACCGCCCGCCCCTCGTCCAGGTTCTTCTCCTGGAGACGGATCGTCACCTGTCCCTGCTCGGTGAACTTGATCGCGTTGCTCACCAGGTTCGACAGCACCTGCTTGAAGCGCAAGGGGTCGATCAGCACGTCACATCCGGGGGTGTCGCCCAGTTCCACGCCAAGCCGCAGCCCCTTCTGCCTGGCCAGGCCTTCGAACATGCGGCGCACCGACTCCACCACTTCGCGCAGGCGAACCCGTTCGGGCGTGAGGATCAGGTGGCCCGACTCGATCTTGGCGACGTCGAGAATATCGCCGATCAGCAACTGCAGGGAACCGGCCGCCTCGTAGGCGACTTCCAGCGAGGCGCGCTCGGGTTGCCCGGGCGCCAGGCGCTGCAATACCAGCTCGAGGATGCCGATGACCGCGTTCATCGGCGTACGGATCTCGTGGCTCATGGTCGCCAGGAACACGCTCTTGGCCCGGTTCGCCTCGTCCGCCTGGCGCATCGCTTCGCGCAACTGGCGAGCCAGGCGTTCGCGCTCGGTGATGTCGATCCAGCCGTTCATCAGGCCGAGCACCCGTCCCTGGCGGTCCCGGTAGGGCGTGACCCAGTGGTGGATTTCCAGCAGCTGGCCACCGATGCGCACGGTCATGTCGGTGAAACTCGCCGTCCCGCCCCGCGCCACCGCCAGGCATTGCCGGTGCATGAGCCGGGCCTTGCCGCCCTCGACCCAGTCGGAATCGGTCAGCAGGGTGCCGCGCGCCTGCTCGCGGGTCATGCGCAGGCTGTCCAGGTAATTCCGGTTGCAGGCCAGCAGCCGTCCGTCGAGCGTGCGGATGCTCACCGGATAGGGAATCCCGTCGACCAGCGCCTGCTTCAGTGCCAGGCGATCGCTAAGATCGGCCTCGGTGCGCTGCCAGCGCCTGAGCCTGAGCTGCAGCACGGTATTCCAGGCCAGGCAGGCGACGCTGGCCAGGCAGGCCACCAGCAGGCCGAGCATCAGGCTGGACGGGGTTGGCGAACGCAAGCCGTCGACGGGGAGGCGTGCCGGGGTTTCGGCGGATAACTGCCATGCCCGCGAAACCGAAGCGGCGCCGAGCGCGCGCCCCGGTTCGGGGACGGGAGGAACGGTAGCGGAAACCGCCGGTGGGTATCCGGGACTTTCCGCCTTCGACGGTAGGACATGTCCCGCCATGAAGACGAACACGAGAAACAGGCTCAGGCACGCGGCGCGCTTGTGGAACTTCATTCGCCCCGGCCCTTATATGAGCGCATTGCGTTTGGCGAACTCGATAAGATCCACCAGAGAACCGGCGTTCAACTTCAACAACAGGCGCGCCTTGTAAGTACTGACCGTCTTGTTGCTGATGAACATCTGCTCGGATATCTGCTTGTTCGAATAGCCCTGGCTCAGATACTGCAATACCGATACTTCCCGATCGGACAGACGTCCGAGCAACTCCACGTCGTCCGAATAGGCGCCCTGCTGCACCGGGCGCATGGCCGAACTGGGGAAGTAGCTGTAGCCCGAGGCCACCGCGTTGACCGCCGTTACCAGCTCGGCCAGCCCGCCCTGCTTGCAGACGAAGCCCGCGGCCCCCGCCTGCATGCTGCGCAAGGCGAACAGCGAGGCGCTCTGGCCGGTGAGGACGAGGATCTTCACCGGCAGGCCCAGGACCGTCAGGCGGCTGATGACCTCCAGGCCGTCCAGCCGGGGGATACCGATGTCGAGGATGACCAGATCCGGTTTCAACTCGCGCCCCAGGCTGATGGCGTCAACGCCATTGTCGGTATCGCCGACGATCTGGTGTCCCTCGGCTTCCAGCAACATCTTCATGGCCATGCGAATCACGGGATGATCGTCGACTATCAGAATACGGCTCATTGTCTGATTTCCTTGCCAATTAAAAATTCAGAAAAAATCCTCCTGAGCAAGATATAGACAGGAGCCATATTGTCGAGATATCCGATGGCGACTTATATACTTTAAGGAATATTCTCACGGGAACTTAATTTATTTCTTACGGCCAATTCAAAACAACATATATTGCCAAGCAGTTAGCCTAGTTATCCAACAAGAACATGAGCGCTTATATACATGCTCTCCCGGATCGTTATCTGCCAGGGCCTGTTGAATAGTTCGTCAGAGCGTCGGATTAATGCTATCCGTCTGCCCGCGCGGTGTCGGATAGGCGGGAACGGGAAAAAGGCAGGAGGGCGGCGGTCGGAAGTCCGGCCGCTGAGCGCGGGTACGGGGGAGGAAGACGCTGCCGCCACCCGCGACGGGATGGCGGCGTGGTCGCTTAGGGCTTCGGCAGCACCGGCTGCTCGGGATACCAGGCATCCACCAGCGCGCCGACCTCGACGCTGGCCAGTTCCGGTTGCTGCTTCAACCAGGCCTCGATCAGGGCCCGCTGCTCTTCATTGACCGAGCCACGGCGCGCCAGGCAGACGAAACCGAATTCGTCACAGCCGCCATAGGTCAGTTCGTTGGCTTCGATCGCCTGATCGATGAAGCGCAACATGAAAGCGTTCACCGCATCGGCATCCACGCCTTCCTTGTAGTGGAAGTTCAATTCGAAACCCAGCTCCTGGAATTCATCGACGCACAATTTCTTGCGCAGGCGGCGGGAACGATTAGTAGCCATGGCGGCATCTCCTGGATTGACGCTCCATTGGCGGAGCCTCGCATTACAGACAGTAGCCGACGCCGCTGGAACCGCGGGCGAACCCCGGCAAGCTCCGCGCGGCGCGGCCGGATTGCCGGCGCACTCTACCAGTTCCGACCATTCGGCGATATGACGGCGAACGCCGCGAAACTCCAGCGCATCGTTATCCGCCTTGCGGCATAATGAGCAAGACGGCCTCTTCGCGTGATGCCCGTCTCTTTTTTCAGGTTCGCTTCGTTTTTCATCTTCATTTCATTTTCTACCCTCCGTCTTCAAGGGTTCTTCATTAATGTTCAAGTCGCTGCGTACTCTTGCCTTCGCCACGCTCCTGCCTTTCGCCCTTCCCACCCTCGCCCAGGTCAACGCCAGCCTGCCGGCCAACGTGCAGAAAGCCCTGCAGACCAACAAGCTGACCGGCAACGACCTGTCGCTGGTGCTGATTCCGCTCGACGGCCCGGGCAATCCCACCTACTACAACGCCGACGTCTCGGTGAACCCGGCCTCGACCATGAAGCTGTTCACCACCTATGCCGCCCTGGAAATGCTCGGCCCGACCTACCAGTGGAAGACCGAGTTCTACACCGACGGCCAGCTGAAGAACGGGGTGCTCAACGGCAACCTCTACCTCAAGGGCGGCGGCGACCCGAAACTGAACATGGAGAAGCTCTGGCTGCTGATGCGCGACCTGCGCGCCAATGGCGTGACCAAGGTCACCGGCGACCTGGTGCTCGACCGCGGCTACTTCAACATCCCCCAGCTGCCGGTATTCAACGACGACGGCGGCGACGACACCAAGCCGTTCCTGGTCGGCCCGGATTCGCTGCTGGTCAACCTTAAGAGCGTGCGCATGGTGGTGCGTACCGACGGCAACAAGGTCAGCGTGCAGATGGACCCGCCTCTGGCCAACGTACGCATCGACAACCAGGTGAAGATGACCGGCGCCGCCACCTGCCCGGCCTGGCCGAAGCTGCGTTTCAGCCCGGTGACCCAGTTCGACGGCACCACCCTGCTGGCCACCGGGCAGATTCCCCAGGGCTGCAGCGCGCAGACCTACATGTCGCTGCTCGACCATCCCGGCTACACCGCCGGCGCGGTGCGCGGCATCTGGCAGGAACTGGGCGGCAGCATCCTCGGCAAGGATCGCCAGGGTAGCGTGCCGCGCAACGCCACGCTGATCGCCAAGGCCTTCTCGCCAGACCTGGTGGAGATCATTCGCGACATCAACAAGTACAGCAACAACACCATGGCCCGGCAGCTGTTCCTTTCCATCGGCGCGCAGTTCCGCAACAGCGCCGATGGCGACGACGCCCAGGCCGCGCAGCGGGTGGTGCGGCAGTGGCTGGCACGCAAGGGCATCACCGCGCCGCGCCTGGTGATGGAGAACGGCTCCGGGCTGTCGCGCCAGGAACGGGTCAGCGCGCGCGAAATGGCGGCCATGCTGCAGGCCGCCTGGCACAGCCCCTACGCGGCGGAATTCATTTCCTCGCTGCCGCTGGCCGGCCTCGACGGCACCATGCGCAAGCGCCTGCGGCGCACCGCGCTGGTCGGCGAGGCGCACGTGAAGACCGGCACCCTCAATACGGTACGCGCCCTCGCCGGCTTCAGCCGCGACGCCAGCGGGCACAACTGGGTGGTGGTGGCGATCCTCAACAGCCCGCGCCCGTGGGGCGCCTCGGCGATCCTCGACCAGGTGCTGCTGAGCCTGCACGCGCGGAAATAAGGCACAGTACGAAAAAAGGCCGCCAGCGGTTTCCCGCTGGCGGCCTTTTTCATGAATACCGCTCGCCTCAGCGAACGGTGATTCTCCAGGCCCGATGGATCTTCGGATTCCGCGCGAAATCCGGATCGAGGGTTTCGCCCGTGATCTCCTCGACCGCATAGCGGGCCTGCACGCTCTCGTCCAGTTCGAACTTGCGGAAGTTGTTGGAGAAATACAGCACCCCACCCGGCGCCAGCCGCGCCATGGCCAGGTCGAGCAGCTCGACCTGGTCGCGCTGCACGTCGAACACGCCTTCCATGCGCTTGGAGTTGGAGAAGGTCGGCGGGTCGATGAAGATCAGTTCGTACTGGCCATCGTCCTCCCGCAGCCATTCCATCACGTCGCTGTGCACCAGGCGCTGCCTGTCGGAGAACCCGTTGAGCGACAGGTTGCGCCGCGCCCAGTCCAGGTAGGTCTTCGACAGATCGACGCTGGTGGTGCTGCGCGCGCCACCCCGGGCCGCATGCACGGTGGCCGTGGCGGTGTAGCAGAACAGGTTGAGGAAGCGCTTGCCGGCCGCTTCCTTCTGGATACGCAGGCGCATCGGCCGGTGGTCGAGGAACAGGCCGGTGTCCAGATAGTCGGTCAGATTCACCAGCAGGCGCACGCCGCCCTCGCCGACTTCGAGGAACTTGCCCTCGCTGCTCTGCCGTTCGTACTGCTTCTTGCCGGCCTGGCGCTCGCGGCGCTTGACCACCACCCGCTCCTGGGCCACGCCCAGCGCCTGCGGGATCGCCGCCAGGGCATCGAACAGGCGCGCCTGGGCCTTGGCCGGATCGACCGACTTGGGCGCGGCATACTCCTGCACATGCACCCAGTCGCCGTAGATATCCACCGCCAGCGCGTACTCCGGCATGTCGGCATCGTACAGGCGATAGCACTCGACCTTGTCGCGGCGCGCCCACTTGCCCAGTTGCCGGAGGTTCTTCTGCAGGCGGTTGGCGAACATCTGCCCGCCCTCGCTCAGCCGCGCCGGCTCGCTCGGCGCCCGCGCCTGGCCATCGTCATTGCGCTCGCCGCGCTCGCCGGTGACGAACTGGCGCGGCTCGACCTGGATCATCAGCAGCTTGCAGGCCAGCGCGCCGTTCCAGAACGCGTACTGCTTGTGGCTACGGATACCCATGCGCTTGCCCAGCTCCGGCGCCCCGGTGAATACCCCTGCGCTCCAGCCGATGCAACTCTGGCGCAGGCGCTCGCCGAGGTTCTGGTAGAGATAGAGCAGGCTGGCTTCGTCGCCGAGGCGCTCGCCATAGGGCGGGTTGCAGATCACCAGGCCGGCCTGGCCCTTGTCCGGGCGCGGCTCGAAAGTCGCCAGTTCGCCCTGGTAGATCTTCACCCAGTCGGCCACCCCGGCACGCTCGATATTGTTGCGCGCCGGCTGGATCAGGCGCGGGTCGGCCTCGTAGCCGCGAATCCACAACGGCGCCCTGGCCAGGCCGGCCGCCGCGCGCTGCTGCGCTTCCTCGTGGAGCTTGCGCCACAGCGCCGGCACATGCCCCAGCCAGTTGCTGAAGCCCCAGCGCTCGCGCCTGAGGTTCGGCGCGATGTCGGCGGCCATCAGCGCCGCCTCGACCAGGAAGGTGCCGACGCCGCACATCGGGTCGGCCAGGGCGCCACCTTCGGCGGCGATCTTCGGCCAGCCGGCACGGATCAGGACGGCCGCCGCCAGGTTCTCCTTCAGCGGCGCGGCGCCCTGCTGCAACCGGTAGCCGCGCTGGTGCAGGCTGTGCCCGGAGAGATCGAGGGAAAGCGTCGCCTGGCCACGATCCAGGTGCAGGTGCACGCGCACGTCGGGGTTGACCTTGTCTACCGAAGGCCGCCGGCCGGAACGCTCGCGCAGGTTGTCGACGATCGCGTCCTTGACCTTCAACGCACCGAAGTGAGTGTTGTCGATTCCCGAGCCCTTGCCGCTGAACTCCACCGCGAGGGTGCCGCCGGCATCCAGGTGGTCTTCCCAATTCACCGCGTGGACCGCCAGGTACATGGACTCGGCGTTCTCCACCGGGAACCGCGCCAGCACCAGCAACACCCGGTTGGCCAGGCGCGACCACAGGCACAGGCGATAGGCCACTTCCAGGCTGCCCTGCCCGCGCACCGCCGACACCTGCGCGCGCGCCTCGCTCAGGCCGAGTTCCTGCGCCTCTTCCAGGAGCAGGCTCTCGAGACCCTTGGGGCAAGTCAGAAACAATTCGTAAACATCAGCCATATCGCCTTCCCGGGCCGCAGCCCTTGTCAGTGGAAGCACCCTCATGGGCACTTCTTCGGCACCTGGGTGCCATGCTTCGATTGCCGGGCGACCCCGGCGTTGCTCGCTGCGACCCCGAGTCGCAGTCTGGGCGACCCTTCGTCGGAATGCGAGGAAATCTCAATTGGTAGGGAAGCAACTTGTTATAAGGAGCAACCCCGCGCCCCTGCGGCGTTAGCGCCGGAATCCAGGCGTCATGACCCTGCAACATATGGCCCTATCGACGAAAGCGTTAAGTCTTTATGACAAATCGGTCATTCACACGCCTGAACGCTTTGGTTAGAACTCCAGTTAATCCGCCACCGCAACGGTGTCGGGCGAGGGTCGTCACGCCGGCAACGACCCCTTTCGGCGAAAGCTTCGCCAGGCCTCCCCTGGGGGCCAACGGGACATAACAGTCAACAAGTGAGGGCAACACCCTATGAGAAGACTTAAGCGTGATCCGTTGGAAAGAGCCTTCTTGCGTGGTTATCAGAACGGCATAACCGGTAAATCTCGTGATCTTTGTCCGTTCACCCATCCTACGACGCGGCAGTCCTGGCTCAACGGCTGGCGCGAGGGCCGCGGCGACAACTGGGACGGTCTCACTGGCACGGCCGGCTTACAGCGTCTCAATCAACTCCAGCACGTGTAAGCGACAACACGGATAGCACCGATTTCCCCAAGGCACGCCCCATCCGGGCGGCGGGCGCAAGCCCAAGGGCTCCGCAAGGAGCCCTTTTCAATTCCGCCGCGGCAATGCGGCGATGGCGTCGACCGCCTCGCGGATCAGCGCCGGCCCCTTGTAGATGAAACCCGAATAGATCTGCACCAGGCTCGCCCCGGCGGCGATCTTCTCCGCCGCGTGCGCACCCTCGGTGATGCCGCCGGCGGCGATGATCGGCAGGCGTCCGCCCAGTTCGCCGGCCAGTACCTTCACCGTATGCGTGCTCTTTTCCCGCACCGGCGCGCCGGACAGGCCTCCCGCCTCGTCACCATGCGGCAGGCCTTCCACGCCCTCGCGGCCGAGGGTGGTGTTGGTCGCGATCACCGCGTCCATCCCCGCCTCGACCAGCGCCGCGGCGACCAGCGCGGTTTCCTCGTCGCTCATGTCCGGCGCGATCTTGATCGCCAGCGGTACCCGCCGGCCATGCCGCAGCGCCAGGTCTTCCTGGCGCTGGCGCAGGGCCTCCAGCAACTGCTTGAGCGAGTCGCCGAATTGCAGGCTGCGCAGCCCGGGGGTGTTCGGCGAGCTGACGTTGACGGTGACGTAGCTGGCGTCGGCGTAGACCTTGTCCAGGCAGGTCAGGTAGTCGTCCACCGCACGCTCCACCGGGGTATCGAAGTTCTTGCCGATGTTGATTCCCAGCACGCCGCGATACTTCGCCGCGCGCACCCGCGCCAGCAGATGGTCGACGCCGTGGTTGTTGAAACCCATGCGGTTGATGATCGCGCTGGCCTGCGGCAGGCGGAACAGGCGCGGCTTGGGATTGCCCGGCTGCGGACGCGGAGTGACGGTGCCGATCTCGATGAAACCGAAACCGAGCTGGCCGAAGCCGTCGATGGCGTCGCCGTTCTTGTCCAGGCCCGCGGCCAGCCCCACCGGGTTGGGAAACTCCAGGCCCAGCACAGATACCGGCAGGCTCGCCGGCCTGGGCGCCAGCAGGCGGTTCAGGCCCAGGCGACCGCCGGCCCCGATCAGGTCGATGGACAGCTCGTGGGAGGTTTCCGGGGACAGTTTGAACAGCAGCTGGCGGGCCAGGGTGTACATGGTCAGGCATCGGTCGGCAGAATGAAGGGTGCCGATTATAGCCGTCGAGCGCCCGCTCAGGCGAGGCGTTGCAGCGCCAGCAAGCGGCCATCCTCGCTGAAATCCAGGCGGAACGTGCCGTGCACGCCATCGTGGCCGATGAACGGCCGCAGGTGATGGGCCGGCAGGTTGACCCGGCGGCCGTCGCGACTGCGCAGCAGGACCCGATTGGCCCTTCCGCCGTAGATGGCCCGCAGGCGTTCGCCGGACAGGGCGATATCCATGATGAGACTGGGCATGGAGGCCCTCGCTTGAATGAACCCCGCTAGCTTGCCACAAACCACGCGGTTGAATTCCACGCCCGAACCTGTGCTTCAATGGACGGACCGTCGCCATCCCCCTTCCGCGTCTTTCCGCGTCGGTAGCCGAGCCCGAGGAGCCCACCGCCGATCATGAGTTCCAACTCGCGTAGCCACAGCACCTTCACCGGCCGCCTGTCCGCGCTCGCCAGTCGCCTGCGCCTGGGCGCCGCGCGCAGCGACACCCGCGAGCTACGCGAACGGGCCGCCGCCCTCGACCTGCCCTTCCAGGCCTTGCGGCGTCCGGAACCAAGCATCTGGTGGCAGGCGGGGCCGCCCCTGCACACCCTGGCCGAGCTGCCGCGCGGCGCGCTGTCCGGCCCGGTCCAGGAAGACAAGGCGGAGGCCCACGCGATCCTCCGGCGCCTCGTGCGGGTCCGCCAGAGCCCCCTGGAAGCGCTCGACCTGAAGACCGTCGAGGGCGTGTGCAGCCGCGAGATCCTCGTCGAGACGCCCTGCCCGCGCCTGGAAGACCTGGCCGCCGCCGACGTCTGCCGCGGCGTGCGGATCATCAGCTACAAGGATTTCGTCAAGGCCATGAGCCTGGCCCTGCCGCGCTTCACCAGCGGCGAACGCATCCGCCTGCGCCAGGCTGCCTGGCACGGCGAACGCCTGTTCTGGGCTGGCGAGCGGCAGGCCTGCGCCTTCGCCGCGGCGATCGTCTATGCCCGGCGTCGCGAGCTGGAGCTGAAGCTGCCGGCACAACTGGAGCGCTACGACCTGGAGCCCGGCGCGCTGGACGAACTGGAGCAGCGCTACCACATGCTGCGGATCCCGGCCCAGGCCTGGTCCGAGCCGACCTTCATGAGCCTGCTGCTGGACACCGGCCTGCCCTATGCGCGGCTCGCCCTGTTCACCCCGGAAACCCCGGAATGCCTGCTGCTGCCGCGCGGCGACGAACGCGCGGACGCCTTCGGCGAGGGGCTGCGGGCAGCCGGCGCGGCAGACGTGGTGAAGTATCTGAAACAACTGTAGGCAACCGGCCAGGGCTGGCCAGCAGGCGCCCCGCCGTGCATCCTCGTGCGGATCCACACAGGAGCGTCCGCATGTCCCTATCCCGCCTCAGCCTCTGCCTCGCCCTCGCTTGCGGCCCCGCGCTGGCCAGCCAGGCGCCGGTCTACGGCGAACGCCTGGAAGGCTTCGACTACGCCTACCCGGTGCGCTACCTCGACTTCACCTCCCAGGGCCAACCGCTGAGCATGGCCTATCTCGACGTCGCGCCGAAGCGGCCCAACGGCCGCACCATCGTGCTCATGCACGGCAAGAACTTCTGCGCCGGCACCTGGGAACGCACCATCGACGTACTCGCCGATGCCGGCTACCGGGTGATCGCCGCCGATCAGGTCGGTTTCTGCAAGTCGAGCAAGCCGGCCCATTACCAGTACAGCTTCCAGCAACTGGCGGCCAACACCCGGGGCCTGCTGGAACATCTCGGCATCACCCGGGCCAGCGTGATCGGCCACTCCATGGGCGGCATGCTCGCTACCCGCTACGCCCTGCTCTATCCGCGACAGGTCGAGCGGCTGGCACTGGTCAACCCCATCGGCCTGGAGGACTGGAAAGCTCTGGGCGTGCCCTGGCGCAGCGTCGACGACTGGTACAGGCGCGACCTGCAGACCAGCGCCGAAGGCATTCGCCAATACCAGCAGGCCACCTATTACGCCGGGGAGTGGCGCCCCGAGTTCGAGCGCTGGGTGCAGATGCAGGCCGGCATGTACCGCGGCAAGGGGCGCGAGGCGGTGGCCTGGAACTCGGCGCTGACCTACGACATGATCTTCACCCAGCCGGTGGTCTACGAGCTGGATCGGTTGCAGGTGCCGACCCTGCTGCTGATCGGCGAAAAGGACAACACCGCCATCGGCAAGGACGCCGCGCCGGCGGAGCTGAAGGCCAGGCTGGGCAACTACGCGCAGCTCGGCAAGGAAGCCGCGCGACGGATTCCCCGGGCGACCCTGGTGGAGTTCCACGACCTCGGCCATACCCCGCAGATCCAGGCGCCGCAACGCTTCCACCAGGCGCTGCTGAAAGGCCTGGAAGACCAGCCCTGAGGCTCTCCCGGCGGCGCCACCTCGCTGGTTTCCGGCCCCCTCGCCTATCCTTGTCCGGTGTCAATACCGGCGCCCGCCCGCGGCGCTTCACTGGAGGCGCCGCGCGGGCCAGACCGCCGGCGCCCTCATCCACATGGAGGTTCATCGTGTTCCGTCGCCATTCCCGTTCGCTGTTCGCCAGCCTGCTGCTGGCCGGCGCCCTGCCCGTCCACGCCGAACTGCCCCGCGCGCCCGGCTATATCGATGACAGCGACTACCCGGCCGCCGCCCGCCAGCGCATCCTGCCAGCGATGTTCGAGCAGGAACTGGGCAGCCTGCGCTACCTTGCCAAGCCGGACGATCCGCTGATCACCCAGGCCGAGAGCAGCGACTTCCAGCGCACCAGCGACTATCGCGAGACGCGCGCCTACCTGGAGAAACTGGTGGCCGCCTCCTCCGGCCGCCTCGCCCTGCGCGAGCTGCCCGAACCCAGCGCCGAAGGCCACCCCATGCTGCTGGTGACCGCCTCCAGCGAGTCCGACAAGTCCCCTGCCGGCCTGCGACGCTCCGCCAAGCCGACCCTGCTGGTGCAGGCCGGGATCCACCCCGGCGAAGCCAATGGCAAGGATGCGATGTTCATGCTGCTGCGCGACATGAGCGCCGCCGACCGTCCGCTCGCCGGCCTGCTGGAAAGGATCAACCTGCTGTTCATCCCGGTGGTCAACGTCGATGGCGACCTGCGCCGCAGCGCCTACGGGCGGATCAACCAGAACGGCCCGCAGCAGACCGGCTGGCGGGTCAATGGCCGCAACCTCAACCTCAATCGCGACTTCACCAAGCTCGACAGCGCGGAGATCCGCAACGTCGCCTGGGTGTTCAACCAGTACGAGCTGAGCTTCTTCGCCGACACCCACTCCACCGACGGCGCCATGTATCCCTACGACAGTTCCTACTGCCACAACGGCAACGGCTGGTCGCCGGCGAGCAGCGCCTGGATGGACAAGGTCATGCGCACGCCGGTGTACCGGGCACTGGAAAGCCAGGGGCACGTGGTCCACGAATGCATCAGCCTGAACGACAACCAGGATCCGACCAAGGGCTACTATCCGTACCGCACCGACCTCGCGCGCTTCTCCAACCAGTACGGCGACATCCGCAACGTGCCGTCGATCCTCATCGAGCAGCACGCGTTGCATCCGTACAAGACCCAGGTGCTGGGCAACTACGTGATGCTCAAGGCCATGTTCGAGGTGATCGGCGAGCAGGCCGCCAGTCTGCGCCAGGCCATCGCCAAGGACCGCGAGCGCCTGCTGCGGCAGAAAGACGTGATCCTTACCTGGAAGCCCGGCAAGGCCGCCGAGACGCCGTTCGTGGTCGGCGCCTACCGCTACGAGCAATCGCCGATCACCGGGGCCCGGACCATCGTCTGGAGCAACCGGCCGAAGACGCTGAGGGTACCGGTGACCGACAACGGCGTGCCCGACCTGGTGGTGCCCAGGCCCAAGCGCTTCATCGTGCCCGCGCAATGGCACGAGGTGATCGCCCGGATCAAGGCCCATGGCATCCGCTACACCACCCTGGAGCAACCGACCGAGGTCGCGGTGACCCTCTATCGCATGGACGACATCAAGCTGGCCGACGGCTTCGAGCCGGATCGCGCCCAGGGCAAGCGGATCCCCGGCTACGAAGGCCACCTGCTGGTCAGCGCCACGCCGAAGCCGTTCCAGCGCCTGCAGACCTTCCCCGCCGGCTCGCTGGCGATAGACACCGACCAGCCGCTCGGGGTTCTGGCGATCGACCTGCTGCAACCGCAGAGTCCGGATTCGTTCTGGTCCTGGGGCTTCTTCAACGCGACCCTGGTGGCCGCCGAGGAACCGGAGGAATACGTGATGGAGCCGATGGCGCGCAAGATGCTGGCCGAAGACCCGGCGTTGAAGGCCGCCTTCGACAAGCGCCTGCGCGAGGACAAGGCCTTCGCCGCCGACCCGCAGGCGCGCCTGCAGTGGTTCTACCAGCGCACGCCGTTCCATGACGTCAACGCCTTCGTCTATCCGGTGGGGCTGGTGTTCTAGACCAGTTCCGGCCGGGTGGCGGACAGCCTCCGGCGGCGCTTCTCCAACCCGCCTCGGCGCCCCGTGCCGAACGGGCCCTGGCCGGCTTGCCGGCCCCCACTGCCCTGGCCACGGGGTGTCCGCCCGATGGCGTCGGGCAGGCATTCACGGCGGATAACCCTTCGGGTTGTTCGCCCTGCCGGCAACGTCCCGCCTCGGCGCAACCCGCCGCACGGGCTCGAACCGACGTACCGGGACATACCCGCGACACGCTGGCCCAACCCTCTTCCGTACGGGAGAGGCTTGGAGCGAGGGTGGGTCAGCGCAGGCGGAGCTGTTTCAGGCTTCCTCGTTCGACGCGGATGCTTTTTCATTCGAGGCGGGTGTTTTCCTCGCCTTGCGTTGCCGCTTGCGCCTGGGCTTCACCGGCTCGTCCTCCGGCGGCGCCAACTCCCGCTTGCGTACCTTTTCCAGGATTTCCTGGTGCTGCTCGCGCCAGGTCGGCATGTCCAGCCCCTGCAACTCGAGCAGTTCGGGATTGCGCTCCACCAGATAGACCGCCGCCTCCTGCGCGGCCTCGGCGACCCTCCAGGCGGCCGAGTGGGTTTCGATCTCGCCCTCGTAGGCGATCCAGTCGCTGAACTCCGGGAAGGTCCCGCAAACCTTCTCGAAGTCCTGGTCGTGCATGCGCTGCTGGCCGCTCTCGATATTCTCCAGGCGCTTGGGATCCATGCCGACGATCTCGGCGAACTGCGGCCGGTTCAGGCCCATCAGCGTGCGCAGGCCGAACATGCGCTCGCCGGCGCGGAACAGGCAACGCTTCCTCACTACATAGTCCATGCAGATGCTTCCCCTTCGTTGTTCCCCAATGGTGCTCAGTCGCCCTTGCCGCTGGCGGGCGTCCCGTTCTTTTTCCTTCGTCGTCGCGCGGGCTTCGTCGACGGCTCCTCCGGCGCCGCCTGCGCGGCCTGTTCCGCCGCGCGCAAGGCGTCGCGCACCTGCTGGTGGCGCTCGCGCCAGGCGTCCATGTCGATGCCGTGCCGCTCCAGCAGCGCCGGGTTGCGCTCCACCAGGTAGACCGCGGCTTCCTGCGCCGAGTCGGCGATCTTCCAGGCGATCGACTGCGGCTCGATCGGGCCCTCGTAGGCGATCCAGCGGCTGAATTCCTCGAAGGTCCCGCAGACCTTCTCGAAATCCTCGTCGTGCATGCGCTGCAGGCCGTTCTCGATGTTCTCCAGGCGCTTGGCCTTCATTCCCACCAGCGCGGCGAACCTGGGGCGGCTCAAGCCCATCAGTTCGCGCAGGCCGCGCAGACGCTCCCCAGCAGTGAACAAACGTCGATTCTTTACCATTTGTAGTCCACGTCTGATGGTTCCTAACGGACATTGATTCACTAACTGTTAGTAGATCAATATGAGGCCACGCCCTCTAGAACGAGGGTTCCCCTCAACATCGGACCATGGTGCAGGACGCCTGATGAAAGTGGAAGAACTCCCCCAAGAGGGTTTCGACGAGTGCCCCCGCTATATAACCCTGATGCGCTTCGCCTTCCTCACCGGCCTCAGCGACCGGCCGGATCTGCTCTACGCCTGGATAGAGAGCGGCGACCTGCCGATGCGGACCTTCGGCACGCAACGCCTGGTGGACATGCAGAAACTGCAGAAACGCATCCAGGACGCCAAAAAAGGGGCCGATTCAACCAGGTGAATCGGCCCTTTCTGAAAGACGCTACCACCGCCAGCCCCATCAGCGATTGAGCATGAAGGTCTCGTACTCCAGGTCGTCCAGCGCGGTGGTCAGGCGATACAGCCCGACCAGCACGCAAACCAGCAGCGACAGGGTGAAGCCATAGCCGAAGAAGCTCGGGCCGAGCAGCAGGCTGACGAAGGTCAGGGCGCCGTTGACGATCACGAACAGCACGCAAAGCTCCAGGACGATGCGCCGCTTGTCGAGATAGAAAAAGACGTTGAGCAGCGCCATGAACACCACCTGGATGCTCACTCCGATCAGGTCTATGTAGAACAGCGGCAGGTAGTAGCGGGAGATGCCCAGCCAGGCCAGCAGCTGCGGGGCCAGGAGGAACAGCAGCACCACCGCCAGGCCCTGCACCTTGCAGATCTCCAGCAGGCCCTGGCGGATGGAGAGGATCATCTGCTCCTTTAGCAGGCCGATGTGCTGCAGCGTCTCGCCACCGCGGATGGCCTCGTAGACCCGCTCGTACCATTCGGCGAAGTCGGTTTCGATGCGCACCAGGAACACCGCCATGCCGGGGATGATCGACAGGTAGGCGAGAAAGATCGGCAGGTCATAGAGGATCGAGGCGCGCAGCGGACCGATCACCACGTCGGAAGTGGCGGGGTTGAACCAGAAGATGAACTTGTCGATCCAGATTCCCAGGTTGTAGCAGAAGCCGGTCACCAGCAGGCTGACGAAGACCTGCCGGCGGTCGAGGAAGTCGAAGGCCACCATGCGCCTGGCCGGATATTCGCGGAGGATGTCGTAGAGGAAGATGAACAGCAGGCTGGCATGGCCGATCAGCAGGGCCAGCAGCAAACCGTCCATCTGCATGAAGCGCAGCAGATAGGAGCAGGCAACCATCAGCGCGTAGCCGATGAACATCACCACCAGGATACGCTTGTAGGCCTTCATCCCCGACAGGAAGATGATCACCAGCCACAAGTCGCAAAGCACCACGAAGTTGGCCATCACCAACAGGCGGTAGGCGAACGGCTGGTCGAACAGGGTGCCCAGCAGTACCGCCGAGAGCAGCCCCGCCGCCACCGTCACCAGCAACAGCACGCCCACCAGGTTGGGCAGGATAGCCTCGTGCTTGCGTTCGAACAGCCGGTCGGAAATGAACCGGGTGAAGAACAGTTGCAGGCCGCCGGTAAAGATCAGCGACAGCGCCATCAGGTAGGTCACCGTGATCAGGAACTGCCGGATCAATACGTCCGGCACCACCACGCCGAGGCTGAGCACGCCGATCAGCATCACGCTGATGATCGACAGTACCCAGGGGCCGGAGCTGATCAGCCCGGCGTAGAGATAGGCGCGCAGGGTCGCCGTGTAGGAGTCGCGGGAAAGGATCTTCCTCAGCTCGAAGCCGATACCGGCCATGTCATGCAGTCTCCGTGGCTTCGCGGTACAGCCCGCGATAACGTCCGAGCATCAGCGCCTCGGTGTAGTAGCGCTCGACCCGCTGCAGGCCGACCGCCTGGGCGGCCCGCCAGCGCTGCGGATTGCGCAGCAGGGCGAGGATCGCCCGCGAGGTGGCCTGCGGGTCGGCGATCGCCACCACTTCCCCCGCCGGCCCCAGGGCGCGGTCCTCGACACCGGCGCCCTCGATCAGTTCGCGGCAGGAACCGACGTCGCTGCTCACCACCGGCACTCCGGCCGCCCAGGCCTCGAGGATCACCAGCGGCTGGGCCTCGCTGATCGAAGTCAGGACCATCAGGCCGAGCTGCGGCAGAATCTCGTCGATGCGCCGGAAACCGAGGAACTTCACCTTGTCCTGCAGGCCGAGGCTGGCCACCAGGCTGCGGCATTCGCTGGCGTAGTCGGGATCCTCCTCTTCCGGGCCGACGATCCAGCCCTCCGCCTCCGGCATCGCGCTGACCACGCCGCGCATGGCGCGGATGAAGGTTTTCACATCCTTGATCGGCACCACCCGGCCAACCAGCCCGACCACCGGCGGGATTCCCGGCGGTCGCCGCTCCAGGGCGCCGGCCCAGGCGTCGAGGGCGATGCCATTGGGGATCACACGGGTGCGCAATGGGTCGGCGCCATCGAGTACCTGGCGCTGGCGGTTGCCTTCGTAGAGGGCGATGATCGGGTCCGCCGAACGATAGGTGAGCAGGCCGACCCGCTCGAAGAAACGAATCCACAGGCGCCGGATGTAGCTGACCTCGGCGTCCAGGCCGGTGCTCAGTTGCTCGTCGGGGTTCTCCGCGATCCAGCTGGCCTGGGCCAGGTCGATCTTGCGCTCCTTGGTATAGATGCCATGTTCGCTGAGCAGGTAGCGGCACCCCCAGAGGCGCTGCAGGATGCTGCCCAGCAGGCCGGCGTAGCCGGTGGAGATCGAATGCAGCATGCGTGCCCGCGGCATCCGCCGCGCCGCCTCGGCGAGCATGAACACCGGCGACTGCATCGAGCGCAGGGTCCAGAAGTAGTTGACGAAGGAGGGGTCGGTGCAATAGCGCTCGTAGCCTTCCGTGATCACCTCCCAACTGGCCTTGCCGTGGAGGAAGTCCTCGCGCTCGATGCGGCCTTCGGCAAGCAGGTCGAGCAGCGCGCCGCCCTCCTCCCCGGTGGGCGTCTCGGGATAGTGGAAGAACCGGTGCAGGTCGCGCAGGGCCTGCGCGATGTCGGCGTCGGCGCGGCGCGCTCGCGGGTCCGACGAGGTCCAGGCGGTCTCCAGGAAATGCTCCTCGATATGCACCACGTTGCTCGGAATAGCGTAGTGGCGCTTGCCGTAGGCTTTCTTCTGACCGCCGATGAAGAACACCGAGAAGGTCAGCTCGGGGAGGCCGAGGATCAACTGGTTGACCCAGCTGGAGACGCCACCGCGCACATAGGGCCAGGTGCCCTCCAGTAACAGGCAGATATCGGCGACGGGAGCCATCGGAGTGGTGTGTTCGGTCATGTCCAGTATCTCGCGAGGGCCGCGAACGGCGGCCGCTGCAACATGTCTTCGGGCATCTCGGCGAGGAGCCGGGGAATGTCCCCGTAGCGCCGCTGGAAGAACGCGATCTCGGCACGGAACGAGGCCAGCTGGGCGGCTTCGATGCCGGCCTGCTCGGCAGCCTGGAGGGCCTCCGCAGCGGCGTCCAGGCGGCCCTGCTCGAGGGCGATGCGTCCGGCCAGCAGGTGCAGGTCGGCCGAAGGACTGCCGCGCAGCGCCTGGTCGGCATGCTCCCGGGCCTGTTCGAGGACGTGCTCGAGCACGCTGCCCTGGGCCAGGCCCAGGTAGGCCAGTTCCCAGTACCAGCGCGCCAGAGTGCCATGCAGCGCGCCGCGCCGCGCCGGACTGGCGCCGGCCAGGTTGCCCAGGGCGCTCTCGATACGCTGGTTGATCCGGCTTTCCTTCTGGTCGAGCATCGAGTAGGCCAGCAGACGGACGTCGTCCGCCGGGTCGCGCAGGGCCAGCTTGAGGATCGGGATCGCCTCCCTGCCGGGCATCCGCCGGGTGGCGAAGATCGCCGTGAGGCGCTGGTTCGGGTCCGGTGCGTGGCGCAGCACATCCTGCAGGCCGCCGTCGCTGAACATCATGTCCAGGCGCTTCTCCTTGGGCCGGAACGGCAGCTCGGGCACGCCCATCGCCTGCCAGGCCTGCTCGTCGCGCTTGCGCGGCAGGTACAGCGCCGGAAATACCGCCGCGGCCACGCCGATGGCGCCGATCAGCGGCACGAAGAACGCCAGGCTGAAGATGAACAGCGGACTCCACGGTAGCGGGAACTTGTAGCGCCGCGGCAGCAGCAGCCAGACCCCGCCGCACAGCAGCAGGCTGCCGAGGCCGTGGGCGCCCAGGTAGAGCGGCAGCGCCTGGGCGACCGGCAGGCCGGCGAAGACGCTGGCCCAACTGCCCAGCTCGAACAGGAAGGCGCCGCTAAATAGCCACTTGCTGATCATTCAGGCCGCACTCGTTGTAGAGGAAATGCCCCAGCGCCTGGCGCTCGTTGCCGGCATCCAACTCGTAGCCATGGATGCGCACGCCGAGCGACTCCAGTTCGCTGGCCTGGCCGAAACGCTCGGCGAAGAGAATCCGCAGGCGCTGCAGGTAGCCCTGGGACCCTTCGGTGGAAGTCAGCGGCAGCAGCACCAGCAACACGCGCCGTCCCTCGGCGTTGCGCAGCCGCAGTTGCACGTCGAGGCCACGCTGGCTGCTCTCCAGCAGGCGCTGCACCTCCTCTCCGTAGCGCTCGTCGGTCAACTCGAAGGCGTACAGGCAGGCCGGCAGCGAATGGTCGCAAGCGTCCAGCAAGGAGCGCTTGAGATACTGGGAAAAGCGCTGGGCGTCGACATCAGCCAGTCGCAGCGCGCGAGGATCGCTCTGCAGCAGGTCGGCCACATGGCCGGCGAGGATCGCCAGCAGGCTGAAGGTGCGATCGTTGAAGACGAAGAACGGCATCTGCGCCACCGCCAGCAGGGCGAGAACCCGACCTTCGGTGTCGATCAGCGGCACGCACGCCTGCAGCGCGCTATACGCGCGCTGCTCGCCACGCTCCAGCAGGTCCTGGCGCACGCTGACCAGCTCGCCACGCTCCAGGCAGGTGCGCACCAGCAGGTCGTCGCCATCCAGCGCCGGCATCTCGCCCAGGGTCGCCAGCGGCCGAGGGTCGGCAGCGCGGTCCTGGCGCACACGGTACAGACCGGCGATGCGCAGCGAGCCGTACTGGGCGAGCAGCGCGAGAACCGTTTCCGCCAGGGCCGCCAGCGGTTCCTCGTCGTCCGGCAGCTCGCGCAGCGACTGGCGCAGGCCGAGCAGCGAACTGCGCAGGCTCTGGTCATTGCCGGCGACCCGCTGCTCCAGGCGGTCGTGGGAGATCCGCAGGATATGGTGGGCGCGGGTGAACTCGTCGAGGCGCAGCTGACGATACTCGTTGGCCAGTTCCAGGCGTTCCAGGCGACGCTCCCAGATATCGCGGAATTCGCCGACCAGCATGGCGCAGAGCAGCACGCCGACGATGAATGCCGCCGGTACCTGGGCATAGGCCTCCAGCCCCCGGGCGCGGAAGGCGAACAGCGCGGCGACCAGCAGCGCCGCGCTGGCCAGCCCACGGACGAACCCGTAGCGCATGCCCAGCAGCAACGGCGCGAGAATCACCCAGGGGAAGCTGGCCTGCACCAGCAATGGATCGCTCGGCTCGAACCACCAGCCCAGGCCCAGGGCGAGCGCCGTGATGAGCACGGTCTCGATCCAGGAGACGCTGCCACTGGCGCGTGGCGCGAGGGTGAAATCCTTGTGCGCGGACATGGACGTCACTCGAGCCGCAGGTCGCCGACCAGCTCGCGCAGGACTTTCTGCGCCGCCCCCGACAGGCTTTCGCGGGACCAGCCGGCACGCGCCCCGCTGGTGCTCCAGAGCACCCGTCCGGAAGCCGGTTCCAGCACCTGCAGGCTGACACCCACCGCCGGCTCGCCGTCCAGGCCGTTCTTGTACTGCCACTCCTCGACGCTGCCGGTGACCACATAGGCCAGCTTCTGTTGGCGCGCCCAGTCCAGCGCGCGCTGCTGACGCTCGCGGTCATCGACCAGTTGCAGATCGTCTTGCGGCTGTGCCGGGTACAGGCGCGGCCGCACGCCCTCCTCGGCCAGCACGCTGAGCAGGATCTGCTCGGCGCGTTCGCCGGCCTGCGGCGCCTGGGAATAGTTGAGCAGCGGCGCCAGGCCCCACTGCGCGCCGCGCGCCAGCGGCGTGGCGCTTTCGCTGGTGAAGCTGGAGCAGCCCGCCATGAACAGGGCGACGACCACGAAGGTCAGGCAGCGGATGGATTGCATGTTGTGTTCCTCCTGTTGAATTCCATGCCTGGCCGCATTCAGCGGCCGAAACGCGTGCTGTAGGTCACCCCGAGCGTGCCGCCGGCTTCGCCGTCGCCGCCCTGCGGAGCCGACTGGTAGCCGAAGGTGAACGCCAGTTCGTCATCGCCCAGCAGTTCCACGCCGACACCGAGGTTGAGGCCGTAATTGAACTCCTTCTCGGTCCACTGCCAGCCAGCCAGGGTGTCGACGATCCAGGTGTATTGCGGACGGCTGCGGTTCAGCGCGCCAGGAAAGCCACGGCGCCAGGTGCTGCCGAAGTAGAGCTGGCCGTAGCGGTCCTGCAGCAGGTCCTGGCTGCGTGCGCCGTCGAGCATCAGGGCCCCGCCATGGGAAGCCAGCAGGTCGTCCGGCAGGCGGTTCTCCAGGCGATTGCGCTGGTAGTCGATGCCGCTGCGCAGTTGCCAGGCCGGGCCGTCGAAGAACAGCGTGTGGGCCCACTCCAGCGACAAGGCCTCGCCATTGCCGAGGTCGTCGCCCTGGCGGGTGGAGAAGCGGTTGTGCGCCAGCGACCAGCTCAACTGGTCGCGCCCGCTGAGGTTGTGGCGGCCGCCGAACCGCAGGCTGTCGCGCATGCCGAGGGCACGCATCAGGCCGGTCTCGTCGGTCTCGCGGTGCCAGTCGAGGCCCGCTTCGAGTTCGTCGCGCGAGCTCAGCCGCCAGTTGCGCAGCAGCCCCAGGCCGTGGCGATCCTCGTCGTCGCGCCAGCTGCCGTCGAACACCGCCGCGGCGAAGCCGTCGGCCAGTTCGCGCTGCAGTGTCAGCCTGGCGTTGCGTTCGCTACCGAGGACCGAGCTGTCCAGCGCGTCGCCGTGATAGCGGCCGCTAGCCAGTTCGAGATCGGCATGCCAGTCATCGCCGAGATGGCGCGCCGCGCGCAGCGTCGGCCCCTTGAAATCGAGACCGCCGAAGTCGCGGCTGTTCCAACCCAGTTGCAGGCCCTGGGGGGTGCGTTCGAGGATTTCCGCCGCCTGCCGCCGCAGCTGCTCGCGGTTGTCCCGCGACTGGCCATCGCCCAGCGCGCCCAGGGCCTCGCCCAGCGCTTCGCCACCATGGCCGAGACGCATCAGGGCTTCGACCCGCTGCGCCGGATCCAGCTCGCCGCGCGCCAGCAGGCGCTGCAAGGCCGCGCGGCTCTGGCTGCGCAGCGCGGCCTGGATCTCTTCGTGGCGGCCGATCTTCAGGCCGCGCTCGCGCGCCCAGGCCAGCCAGCCATCCTTGAGCGCGTCCTGGTTGGTCGCGGCGAGCTGGTCGAGAAACTGTTCGAACCAGAGCTGCAGCATCGCCGGCTCGCCATTCCAGGCCCGCCGCGCTTCTTCCTGGGCCAGCAGCGGGCCCTGGGCCACGGCGAGCAGGCGCAGGTAGGCGGCGAAGCTGTCGGGCGTGGCCCTGACCGTCCCGCGCTCGATCCGCCCGAGCAGGTATCGGCGCAGGCGCAGGGCCCTGTCCCGGTAACCACTGGCGTCCAGCGCGTCGGCGTAGGCCGCCTGCGCCAGCCAGTCGTTGGGATTGGACTTGAGATACAGGCGGAACCAGGCCAGCGCCTGGTCGTTGCGTTCGAGCAGCAGGTTGGCGCTGGCGAACGGCAGCCACAGCGTGCTGTCCCGCCGCGCCAGCCCTCGCCACTGCGTCAGCAGCGGCGCCAGGGCGTCGCGGCGGCCACGCTCGACGTAGAACCAGAGCAGGCGTTCGCGCACCAGATTCTCGCCGGGGAAGCGCGCCAGGGCTTGCCTGTACAGGCGCTCGGCGTCTTCGCCGCGTCCTTCCTGTTCCGCCAGGCGCGCCCTGGCCACCCAGTAGTAGGGACTGCCCTGCGCCTGGGGCACGCCCTCGGCCTCGGCCAGGAGGCTCCTGAGGGTTGGCCAGTCGTGCAGGTTCTCCGCCAGTTGCAGGGCGCTGGCCAGGCGCCGCGGATCGCGGCTGCGCTGCCAACTGCCGATGAGGATTCGCAGGGCCTTCTTCGGGTCGCTGTCGCGGTACAGGGTGATCAGCTGGTCTTCGTCGCTGCTGTTCAGGCGGATCCCCAGCGCCAGCATGCGTTCGTAGGCGGCGCGAGCATCGTCGTCCCGCTCCAGGGCCCAGGCCAGCGCCGCGCGCAGGCGCCAGAACTCCGCCTCGCGGATGGCATGCTCATCCGCAGCGTCGAGGACCTTCCAGGCCTGCCGTGGATCGAACAGGTTCCAATGGGTTTCCGCCCATTGCATGCGCTCCTTGATGGACAGCGGGAAATGCCTGGCCATCCGCGCCCAGACCTCGGTCTCCTCCTGCAATTGCTGGGTGTGCTCGAGGATCTGCTGCAGGCGCTGCCAGGCCAGGCGCTGCTTCGGATAGCGCTCGAGGTAGGTGCGCAGCCATGCCTCGCCCTCCTCCGGGGTGCCGCGGGTTTCATGGCTGTAGACCAGCGTGTCGAGTTCCTCGTCGCTCATCTGGCGCTGCGCGCCGATCGGCGTGAGCAGTTCGATGGCACTGTCGAAGTCGAACATCTGCAGCGACAGGCGCCAGGCATGCTCGCGCAAGGCCGGATCGTCGTTGCCGGCCAGCAGTTGCATCCAGAATCCCAGCGCCTCCCGGGTATTGCCGGTCCACTCGCCGAGCCGGGCGAGATCGGCCAGCAGCGTCCGCTCGTCCGGGCGCAGGGCCAGCAGTTCCTGGCCGATCGCCCAGGCCCGCTCGATGCGCCCGGAAGCCATGTTCAGGCGCAGGTCGGCCGCCACCGCGTCACTGTCGCCGGGACGCAAGGTACGCCAGCGTTCGACGAAGCGTTCGGCCAGGTCATAGCGCTGGTTGCCTTCCGCGGCGCGCACCCCCTCGGCGAGCCAGGCCAGGCTGCGCGTATCGTCCGGCAGTTCGCCGAGGTGTTCGGCCAGCAGCAGCGCCGCCTGCTCGCCCCGCTCGCCGGCGAGCAGGCTGGCGAAGGCCTGCCGCAGATAGTCCAGGCGCCTCGCCGGGTCAGCCTCCGTCTCGGCCAGTTGTCGGTAGATATCCGCCGCCCGCCCCGGCTGGGCAGAAGCCAGGAACCAGCGCGCCGCCTCGTCCAGCCAGCGTTGCCGGTGCCGCGGGTCGCGACCGGCCAGTTCGGCGAACGCCGCTGCCGCCAGCGCCGGGGCATCCAGGGCCAGGGCGTGACGGGCGAATCGTTCGAGCATGGCGTTGTTCAGCGATGCGTGATCGATCTTGCGCAGTCGCTCCACCAGCGCCAGCGTCTGCGCCTCGTCCAGGCCCTCGGGCTTGGCCAGGGCGGTGAGGATGTCCAGCTCGGTCTCGTAGAACGGCGCCGCCAGGCGATCCTTGCCACGCAAGCCGGCCAGGTGGTGACGTGCCCGCTCGAAGTCGCCGAGCTTGATCAGCAGGTCGACCAGGGTCAGGCGCAGCGCATCGTTCTCCGGATGCGCCTTGAGCAGCAGCTCGGCGTAGTTCACCGAGACCGCGTCCGGTTCGCCGTCTCCGCTGGGCATGAACACTTCCTCGCTGTTGAAGGTCAGCCACAGCACCAGGACCACCGCCAGGGCGATGAACAGCAGCGCCCAGGGATTCAGCAGGCGCGCCCGCGGCTGCTTCCTAGCGGCAGACGAGTTGGCCATCGCGCACCTGCTCCATCGGCAACTCGAACGTCCACAGGCCCCTGCCGGCCTTGCCCGGGTAGGCCGTGCCGGCCACGCTCAGCCGACATTCGCCCGCCGCGCGCACCACCAGGCGCAGCGGCAGGTGCCCGGCGAAGGCGAACTCGACGCGGCCATCGTCGCGGTAGCGCCAGCGCTCCAGGGGCAGGTTGGCCTCCTCCAGCGCCGGTCTCGGATCGCGGCTGTCGCGCAGGACCAGGCGCGCATTCGCCGCGCTCAGGTGCACATAACGCCCCTGCGGCAGGTCGCGTACACCGGCCACCCCCTCGGAGCGCCCGAGGTCCGGCCAACCCAGCGCCGGATCCAGGCGCAGGGTACGCAGGGCGGCGAAGCCACGCAGCTGCCAACTGCCGTCGGCGCGCCGGGCCAGGCTGGCGCGATGCAAACCCTCCAGGCGCGGGATGTAGTCGCTCATCCACAGCGACAGCGGGTGCTCCGCCTGCATCGCCGTGTAGATCTGGTGCATGGTGCGGATCGAGGCCTGCTTGGTCCCCGAATAGAAGTGGTAGTACAGGTGCAGGCCGCGCAGGCGGCGCGGGCTGTCGGTGAGGGCGAAGGTGTCGATGACGCCGCGGAAACCGTAGTACGGCCCCTGCCAGAGGTTGGTGTAGACGTTCTCGTTGATGATCGGCGCGTAATACTGCACGCCACCGCTGGTAGGGCGGATCAGCGGATAAAGTCCGGTCAGCGAGGGAAAGGCCCGGGTCAGCGCGGTATTGCCGCCGTTGACGTTCATCAGCCCGGCGTCGTAGGCGAGCTTGATGGTCGCGGCGTCGGGCAGCGCGTCGCCGGACCAGAAGATCATCTTCACCGGCTTGCGCGGGGTGGTCAGGCGTTGGTCGATGTAGTCGCGGGCACCGATCACCTCGCGCACGAAGTCGACCTTGTCGTAGCCGGGGATGGCCATCTTGTAGCCGTACTGCGCCTCGAAGTTCTCGCCCCGCTCGGCCAGTTGCGGTTGCCAGAAGAACGGGTGGCTGAAGGTGTGGCTGGCGACCTCGACCTTGTCGTCGGCGAAGATGCGCCGGGCGATCGGCTCCAGTTCCCTGGCCAGGTGCGGGTACATGCCCTTCGGCCCGACCTCGCCCTCGATCACCGAGACCGACGTGAGGAACGGATAGGGCCTGATGAAATCCTCCAGCACCTGCTGCCCGGCGTAGGGACTGCCGGGCACCTCGGCGCGGGAGACGAAGCCATCGCCGTCGATGTGCACGGTGGCGATGCGCCGGCCGTTCTCGGTGGTGGCGTCGGGACTCGGCAACGGCGCCAGGCGCAACGCCTTGCGCAGGAAGGCGAAGGGATCGAGGATCCAGCGCCGGTGCTCGCTGGCCTCCTCCAGCACATAGGGCGCCAGGGCGAAGCCACCCCAGTCGGCGGTCGCCACCGGCACGTATTCCTTGCCGTCGCCCTTGAGACGGAGCGCCGGAACCACCCGCGCCGGATCGAGCACGGTGAGCGCCGGCAGGTCGCGGATGCGGATCACCAGCGGCGCCTCGAAGGAGCCCAGCAGCGCCTGGTCGTGGGTCTCGGTGCTCGGCTTGACCCTGAGCTTCTGCGACAGCCGGCGGATACCCAGGCGCTGCAGCAGGCCGTCGTTCTCGGTGGGCAGGCCGGCGAGGAAGGCCACCGGCACCTTCTCGTCGAGACGCGCGCCGATCCAGTTGTCGAAGGCGTCGCTGGCGACCGGCGGGCCGCTGGTCATCCAGGTCACCACCCCGGCGTAGAGACCGGCCAGCGGACGTTCGGGCAGCGGCTGGTCGGTGGGCAGGTAGTCGACCCGGTAGCCGAGGTATTCGAGCAGGCCGCCGAGGTAGACGTGACCGGGGCTCAGGGTCAGGTCGCCCTCGCGCGGATCGTAGAGCAGCGCGATGCGTCGCGGCTGCACCTCGATGTTGCTCACCCCCAGATAGTCCAGCGCCGGAGTGCTGACGAACGGCACGTAGCCCTCGCCACGCAGACGCGCGGCGAGCTTGCGCGCCTCGTCACGCCGCTCCGGCGGCAGGTAGTCGATGGCTATGATCGGCGTGCCCCGGGCGCGCAGCTTGTCCAGGTGGCCCCGCAGCCAGTCGCGATCCTCCTGGGGCACCTCGCGGTACTGCCCGGCGGCGGCGTCCCAGCCGGCATGGATCGATTCCACGGCCACCGCCGAAGCTACGCCGGGCAGTTCCGGCAGCACTTCGAAACCACGGTTGAAGAACAGCTTGAGTCCGGGCTCCTGGCGGTGCAGTTGGGCGAGGAAGCTGGCCAGGGCCTGGCGCTGGCCCTCGCGGCGCTCCTCGGCCTGTAGCTGGAAACTGTCCAGGGTGTCGAGGAACAGGCCGGCGTAGCCCTGCTTGCGCAACTCCGCGGCACGCCTGAGCAGGTGTGCCCGCCAGCTCGGCGCCGCGAGGTCCATCACCTGGCTGTTCCAGGCCTCGTTGCGTACCGCGCTCTTGCCCTGGACCAGACCGCTGTCGGCGATGGCGGCGGCGTCGCCATCGAACTCGCCGACCGAGAGATAGGCGAAAGGCGTACTGCCTTGTTCCCTCAGGTAACGGACATCGGCCGGCTGCAGGTGCGCCGCCTCGAGCACCACCCAGTCGAACTGGGACAGCTCGGCCAGCGGCGGCCGCTCGGCGTACCAGAACGCCACGCTGGATGGCGCGCCGGCGGCCGCCCCGGCGGACAGCGCCAGGACGAAACCGGCGAAGCGGGAAAGGAAGCTGACAAAGGGACGGACGATCTTGCGCGAGGAAGACACGGTGATTCCTTTCTTGCTGGACCGCACGCCCTCTCCCGCCTGGCGGGCTATCCCGGCCCGGTTGGCAGATCGGAAGCAGGGATGCGGTTTCCGGTTCCAACGTCGAGTCCCTGACTCTCTGGGTATAGCCGAAGGGATTCCAGGCGACCAACGTCAATCTAATGACTACATATGCTAATTGGTAAATTTTCAACCGGATACTGTCAATTTTTGGACGCAGCATGCCCGAATGAAATCCCCGAAGCCCTGCCGAACGGCCGCCCCTCCCACAGGCGTTTCGCCAAATGACAAAACAGGCCTGCCAACCCGGCTTCCATGCGCCTCAGCGACCAACGCCAAAGCCTTGGAGAACAGACCAGACATTATTTCTTATAAATAAATAACATAATTATATATTTTTATATAACCGAATTATTTTCAGCTCTGTGAATCAAGTTGATTTTCCGTATCGAGACCAAGCGCCGGGCATTTGTCGCCTACCCGCTCGGATGGCATGCGCGCGGTCAGCCATGCCGAAATAAAAGAGCCCCGCACGAAGCGGGGCTCGGGTGCTACCGGGATCGACGTCAGGGGATGCAGACGCCGTGCTGGTTGCTCTGCGCCAGGTCCATCAATTCACGGTTGGCCACCGCGTACATGGCATAGTCGGTGCCCGCCGCGGCGCGCAGCTCGACCAGCATCGCCCGCCAGCGCTCGACCAGCGGCAGGTGCTGCTCCAGCCACAGGCCGACGCGCGCCTCGACCTCCTCCGGACCGTCCTGCATCTGCAGCACCGAGACGGTGATCGCCCGCTGCTGCCAGTCGAGATCGTCGCGGAATGCCTCGCGGGCCAGCGCCTGCCAATTGTTCTCCACCGGCAGGTTGGTGATCTGCTGCAGGTACCAGGTCAGGTCCAGCGCGCTGCCCACGGCGAAGTAGGCCTTGGCCACTTCCGCGGTGTCCTGGCCGGTGACGTCGGACGCTTCGATGATCGGCAGCAGGGTGTACAGGTGGCTGGTACCGGCGACCATGCGCGCCAGCAGCTCCGGCACGCCGGCATCGACGTAGTTCTGGTAGCGCGCCTGCCACAGTTCGCGGGTCGGACCTTCGAGCAGCTCGTTGAGCTTCAGGCCGAGGGCGGCGATGCGCGGCCCGAAGTGGGCCACGTCGCGCGCCGCGTCCAGCTCGTTGCGGCGGCTGCGGAGGAACCAGCGGGTGGCGCGGCGACCGAGACGCATGAGTTCGTCCATCAGGGTCAGCTGGATGTCCGCCGGCACCTGGTAGTCGAGGTTCTCGATCTGGCGGAACCAGTGCGGCAGGTGGAACACGTCGCGGACGATCACGTAGGCTCCGGCGACGTTGGCCGCGCTCATGCCGGTGGACTCCTTCAGGCGCTGCACGAAGGTGATGCCCATGTGGTTGACCAGGTCGTTGGCGATCTGCGTGCTGACGATCTCGCGCTTCAGGCGATGGCGGCGCATGGCGTCGCCGAACTTCTCCGCCAGCAATGCCGGGAAGGCGGTCTCCATGTCGCGGGTCAGGTAGTCGTCGTCCGGCACCAGCGACTTCAGCAGCGACTCCTTGAGGTCGATCTTGCTGTAGGAGATCAGCACCGACAGCTCGGCGCGGGTCAGCCCCTGGCCGGCGCTGATGCGCTCCGCCAGTTCCTCGTCGGAAGGCAGGAACTCCAGGGCGCGATCGAGCTTGCCGCGCGCCTCGAGGTCACCCATCAGCCGCCTGTACTCGGCGATCCGCTCGCGGGCGCGGCGTTGCGCCAGGGACAGCGCCTGGGTCTGCTTGTAGTTGTTGCCCAGCACCAGGGCGCCGACCGCATCGGTCATCTTCACCAGCAGCGCGTTGCGCTGCTTCTCGGTCATGTCGCCGGCCTGCACCACTTCGTTGAGCAGGATCTTGATGTTGACCTCGTGGTCGGAGCAGTCCACGCCACCGGCGTTGTCGATGAAGTCGGTGTTGTTGGCGCCGCCGTGCAGGCCGAACTCGACCCGCGCCAGCTGGGTCATGCCCAGGTTGCCGCCCTCGCCCACCACCTTCGCGCGCAGCTCGCGGCCGTCGACGCGCAGGCCGTCGTTGGCCTTGTCGCCGACATCGGCGTGGGTTTCCTTGCTCGACTTCACGTAGGTGCCGATGCCGCCGTTCCAGAGCAGGTCGACCGGTGCCTTGAGCAGCGCGTGGATCAGCTCGGTGGGCGCCAGCCTGTCGGCCTGGATGTCGAAGCGCGCCTTCATCTCCGGGGTGATGGCGATGCTCTTGGCGCTGCGCAGGAAGATCCCGCCGCCGGCGGAGATCAGCTTGGCGTCGTAGTCGGCCCAGCTCGAACGCGGCAGGTTGAACAGGCGCTGGCGCTCGACGAAGCTGCTGGCGGCGTCCGGGTTCGGGTCGATGAAGATATGCATGTGGTTGAAGGCGGCCACCAGTTGCAGCTTGTCCGACATCAGCAGGCCATTGCCGAACACGTCGCCGGCCATGTCGCCGATGCCGATGACGCTGATGTTGTCCTTCTGCACGTCGATGCCGCGCTCGCGGAAGTGCCGCTGCACGCTGACCCAGGCGCCCTTGGCGGTGATCCCCATGCCCTTGTGGTCGTAGCCGGCGGAACCACCGGAGGCGAAGGCGTCGCCGAGCCAGAAGCCGTACTCGGCGGCGATGCCGTTGGCGATGTCGGAGAAAGTCGCGGTGCCCTTGTCCGCGGCGACCACCAGGTAGGGATCGTCCTCGTCGTGGCGGACCACGTTGGCCGGCGGCACCACTTCGCCTTCCTTGAGGTTGTCGGTGATATCGAGCAGGCCGGAGATGAAGATCCGGTAGCAGGCGATCGCCTCGGCCTGGATTTCGTCGCGGCTACCGCCCAGCGGCAGGCGGCGCGGGACGAAGCCGCCCTTGGCGCCGACCGGCACGATCACGGCGTTCTTCACCTGCTGGGCCTTGACCAGGCCGAGCACCTCGGTGCGGAAGTCTTCCTCGCGGTCCGACCAGCGCAAACCGCCGCGAGCCACCTTGCCGCCGCGCAGGTGCACGCCCTCGACGCGCGGCGAGTAGACGAAGATCTCGTACTTGGGCACCGGCCTGGGCAGTTCCGGGATGGCCTTCGGGTTGAACTTGAAGCTGAAATAGCTCTTGTTCTGGCCGTTGCCGTCGGGCTGGTAGAAGTTGGTGCGCAGGGTCGCCTTGATCAGGTCGAGATAGCGCCGCAGGATGCGGTCTTCATTGAGCACCTGGACTTCGTCGAGGGCGCCGAGGATCGCCTGCTCGAGCTTCTGCTGCTTGTCTTCCAGGTCTTCCGCGGTGAGCTTGCGCGCCAGGTAGAAGCGGGTCTTGAACAGCCGCACCAGCTCGCGGGCGATGTCGGTGTGGGCGTTCAGCGCGCTGGCGATGTAGCCGAGGTCGAAGCCCAGGCGGATCTGCTTCAGGTAGCGCGCATAGGCGCGCAGCAGGGCGACGTCGCGCCACGGCAGGTTGGCGGTCAGCACCAGGCGGTTGAAGGCATCGTTCTCGGCGTCGCCGCTGACGATGTGGACGAAGGCGTCCTGGAGGATCTCGTTGAGCTGCTGGATGTCCACGTCCAGGCCTTCGGCATAGGTGAAGGCGAAGTCGTGGATCCAGTACTCGCGGCCGTTCTGGTGGCGCAGGCGATAGGGGAATTCGCCGAGCACGCGCAGTCCGAGGTTCTCCAGGATGGGCAGGACGTCGGACAGGGCCAGCGGGGTGTCGGCGTGGTACAGCTTGCAGTGCAGCTGCTGCTCGCCCTGCGCCAGCGGCTGGTAGAAGCTCATCACCAGCGGACGCTGTTCGGACAGGCTGAGCAGGTGCTGCAGGTCGACCACCGCGAAGTGCGGGGCGAAGCGCTCGCGGTAGCCGGCCGGGAAGCCTTTCGGGAAGTCGGCCAGCACGCTGGTGCCCTTGGCCTCGCCGAGGTTCTCCACCACCAGGCCGGCATAGTCGTCCTGCCAGGAACGGCAGGCCTGGATCACTTCTTCCTCCAGGCGCGCCGGGTCGATGTCGATACGCACCTTCGGATCGACGCGGAGGATGAACTGCACGCGCGCCAGCACCGACTCGGAGAAGAAGGTCCAGAACTCGCAGTCGCTGGCCTGCAGGCGTTCCATCAGGACCTGCTGGATCTTCAGCCGCGTCTCGGTGGAGTAGACGTCACGCGGCACATAGGCCAGGCAGTAGCAGAAGCGCCCGTAGGGATCCTTGCGCAGGAACACGCGGATCTTGTTGCGTTCCTGGATCCGCACGATCGCCATGGCGGTGCTGAACAGCTCGTCCACCGGGGTCTGGAACAGGTCGTCGCGCGGCAGTACCTCCAGCACCTGGGCCAGTTCCTTGCCGAGGTGGGCCTTGGTGTCGAAGCCGGAACGGCGCACCACTTCGGCGACCTTGCCGCGGATGAAGGGAATGTCGTTGACGCTCTCGTTGTACACCGAGGAAGTGAACAGGCCCATGAAGCGGCATTCGCGGATCACCCGACCCTTGCCGTCCAGTTCGCGGATCGACACGTAGTCCGGGTAGGCCGGACGGTGCACGCGGCTCGGATGGGCGGCCTTGGCGAAGGACAGCAGCAGCGGTTCGCGCAGGTAGGCGACGGCGTAGTCCTCGATGTGCAGGTCGTCCTTGCTCAGCCCGGCGCGCAGCAGGCGGGTCAGGCCGAGGAAGGACTTCTCGTCGTAGACCATGCGACCGCCGCCGCCCTCGTCGGCGACGGTGAACTCCTCGTAGCCGAGGAAGGTGAAGTGGTTGTCCAGCAGCCATTCCAGGTAGCTGCGTACTTCCTTCAGCTCCTCCGCCGGCACCTTCAGCTTCGCCTTGCCCAGCCAGGCCAGCAATTCGCGGGCCTTGGCCTTCATCGGCTCGAAGTCGGCGACGGTGACCCGCACCTCGCCGAGCACCTCCAGGATGGCCTTCTCCAGCACGCGCAGTTCGCCGGCGTTGGCGCAACGGTCGATCTCCAGGTACATCAGCGATTCCTGGCTGACGTCCTTGCCCTGGGTACCCTTGGGCAGGACCTCCTTCAGCTCGCCCTTGGCCGAGCGGCGCACGCTGAGGACGTTGGTCTGCAGGGTGTGGATGCTGTAGCCGCGGCGGTTCAGCTCCATGCGTACCGAGTCGACCAGGAACGGCAGGTCCGGGTGCAGCACCTCCACCGCGGTGTGGGTGGATTGCCAGCCGTGCTTTTCATAATCGGGGTTGTAGACGCGGACTTCGGGCTGGTCGCGGTCGAAGCGCTCCAGCAGGCGCCAGGCGGACAGGGTGCAACCGACCAGGTCGGAGAGCCGCCGCTGGGTCAGTTCGTCGAGGGAGATCAGGCTGAAGAACTGTTCGGCGAACAGCGTGACTTGTGGTAACGCCTTGTCGCCGAGGTGCTGCGCCAGGGCCGACTGCAGTTGATGCTGGAAATCGGCTTTGCTGGCCGCGGTGAAGAACGCCATGGTTGTACTCCGCTTGGCTTGTCATTTCATGGAGGCGAGCGGTTCGCGGAAAGGACGCGAGCAACGCACCTTCGGACCGACCCTCGCTGCGTCCATGAAGTTCAGCAGAAGCTGAGCATTAATCCAGGCAGGCAGGCGCACAGCAAAGGCTGACCGGGAACCGCCCTTTCGCCGGGCGACCCGCCAGTCATATCCGACAGAGCTTAACGAGGCGGCAAGGCAAAACACTTACCAAGCTGCGACATATTCGTTCACCCCGGGAGCATCGTCTCACTGCACCGGCAGGAAATGCATGAACAGCAGGCCCTGGGCGTAGTTCACGCTGATCCGCCGGTAGCGTTCGCCGAGGACCTCGGCGAGCAGGTCCAGGCGCGCGACGATCTTGGCGAACTCGCGCGCGTAGCTGAGGTTGCTGGCGTCGTCGGTGAGCGCATTGGAAAGCAGCAGCGGCGCACCCTTGTCATCCTTGCGGGTAGCCAGCATCCAGGTGGCGACCTCGACGTTGCGCGCGGCGTTGTAGACATATTGCGCGTCGATCCCCTGGTAGACGTAGAACTCGGTGCGCCCGCCATGGGCGGTGATCAGCATGCTGGCCAGGGAATAGATGAAGGCGCCGACGCGGTCTCCCTTGAACGCCGGATCGAGGGAATAGGACAGCGCGGCGATGTCGCGGCGCCCGCCGAGGTCGCTGAGCTCGCGGTTCTGCTCGATGGCGCGGCGGATCGCCAGCTCGGCGTCGGCCTGGCTCGGCAGGCCGGTCTTCTTCCATTCGGCGGGATTGCGCTTGTACAGCTTCCAAAGCAACTGGTAGAGGCTTTGCAGGTTGTCGCGCATGGCCAGGGTGGCCATGCGATCGGCATCGGTCTGGAGAAATTCGCCGGCACGCATCGAGCCCTGGCTGGTGTCCTCGCCGGCGGCGTTGCGCGGCGCGTTCGAACATCCGCTGACGAGCGCGCCGAGCAACAACAACAGCCCGCCGATCCAGCGCCGCCACCCATGCCGGGCGCGGCCCTCCCTCTTGCGCCGGGCAATCCCCGGCAATGTCGCTCCTGACAAACGCTCTGTCCATTCGCTGTTCGCTTCGCGGAAACCGACCCGCCAGCGCCGGCGAAGTTCCCCGGGCGCGTCGATCCGCCGCGCTTCGCGTGGCAGGTCACGGCGAGAACCGGGAGCCTTTCACCGGCATATCCGCGCGGGTTCACGAATAGGCGCGGCACGCGCGTCGGAGAGTACGCTAGGCAGTCGCCGTGCGCTAACATGTGCGGGATCGGGGAGCGTCATCCGCCGCAGAGCGGAGCCTTTCCCGCCCTCGCGCGCCGGCCTCGCCGTGCGCCACCGAGCGACACCCCCACCAGGCCTTGGAACCGGTAGTCCAGACAATGAGCAACGAGCCAGAAAGCACGCAGCACAAGAGCGCCCTGCAGGGACTGAAAGGCTACCTGTCGAGCCAGATCCTCGGCCAGGAAAAACTCGTCGACCGCCTGCTGATCGCCCTGCTCGCCGACGGCCACCTGCTGGTGGAAGGCGCCCCGGGGCTGGCCAAGACCAAGGCCATCAAGGACCTCGCCGAGGGCCTGGAGGCCGAGTTCCACCGTATCCAGTTCACCCCCGACCTGCTCCCCGCCGACATCACCGGCACCGAGATCTACCGTCCGGAAACCGGCACCTTCGTGTTCCAGCAGGGACCGATCTTCCACCACCTGGTGCTGGCCGACGAGATCAACCGTGCCCCGGCCAAGGTCCAGTCGGCGCTGCTCGAGGCCATGGCCGAGCGCCAGGTCTCGGTTGGCCGCAGCACCTACGACCTGCCACAGCTGTTTCTGGTGATGGCGACGCAGAACCCGATCGAGCAGGAAGGCACCTACCCGCTGCCGGAGGCCCAGCTCGACCGCTTCCTCATGCACGTCAAGATCGGCTACCCGGAAGCCTCGGTGGAACGCCGCATCCTCCAGCAGGCCCGTGGCGAGGCGCTGCACGGCGAGGCGCGGCCGGAGCGCCGGGTGACCCAGGAAACCATCTTCGCCGCGCGCCAGGAAATCCTCGGCCTGTACATGGCCGACGCGGTGGAGGAATACCTGGTGCAACTGATCATGGCCACCCGCACCCCGGCCAAGCACGACGCGGAACTGGCCGAATGGATCTCCTACGGCGCCAGCCCGCGCGGCTCCATCGCCCTCGACCGCTGCGCGCGAGCCCACGCCTGGCTGGCCGGACGCGACTTCGTCAGCCCCGAGGACATCCAGGCGGTGCTGTTCGACGTGCTGCGCCATCGACTGATTCTGACCTTCGAGGCGGAAGCCGCCGGCATCGACCAGGACCGGGTGGTGCAGCGCATCCTCGACGTGGTCGCCGTGGCCTGAGGCCGCCGCCATGCTGAACACCGCCCCCGGTGTCGAGCTGGGCCTCGACGAACTGCTGGAGATGCGCCACCGCCTGCACGAGGCGCGCCTGTTCGCCTCGCAGAACCGCCGCAGCCCGCTGGTCGGGCTGCATCACTCGCGCCTGCGCGGCCGCGGCGTGGACTTCGACCAGGTGCGCATCTACCAGCCCGGCGACGACGTGCGCACCATCGACTGGCGCGTCACCGCGCGCACCCGCGAGCCGCACACCAAGCTGTTCCACGAGGAACGCGAGCGACCGGTGTTCGTCCTCGTCGAGCAGAGCCAGCGCCTGTTCTTCGGCTCCGGCCTGTGCTTCAAGGCAGTGCTGGCCGCGCGCGCGGCGGCCTTCATCGGCTGGTCGGCGCTGGCCCACAACGATCGCATCGGCGGCCTGGTATTCAACGACCGCGACTGCCACGAGATCAAGCCGCGACGCAGCAAGCACAGCCTGCTGCAACTGTTCAACCAGCTGCTGCGGGCCAACCGCGAACTGCGCGAGGCGCCGGCGGAGCAGCCCGGCGAACTGTTCGGCCTGGCCCTGCGCCGCGCCCGCGAAGTGCTGCGCCCGGGCAGCCTGATCCTGGTGTTGTGCGACGAGCGTACCCTCAATGACGTCGCCGAGCAGCAGCTCAGCCTGATCGCACGCCATACCGACCTGGTGCTGCTGCCGCTGTCCGACCCGCTCGACCATGCCCTGCCCGCCGCCGGACTGCTGCGTTTCCGCGAAGGCGCCGCCGACCTCGAGCTGGACACCCACGCCGACGAGCTGCGCCAGGCCTATCGCGACCTGGCCGAGGTGCGCCGCGCGCGCTGGCAACGCCTGGCCCAGCGACTGGGCGTGCCGCTGCTGCCGCTGTCCACCCGGGAAGACCTGGTAGAGCAGTTGCGGGACCTGCTGGAACAACACCAGCCGGGGTATCGCGCATGAATCCGCTCGACCGGCTGGAGCCGCTGATCGCTCCCCCGCCCGTCGGCTGGTGGCCCCCGGCGCCTGGCTGGTGGCTGCTGGCCGCCCTGCTGCCGTTGCTCGGCTGGGGGCTCTGGCGACTGCGCCGGCACCTGCCGCGGCGCACCATCGCCACCCGCGGCGAAGCGCCGCTGGATCCGCTGCGCGAAGCGGCCCTGGCCGAGTTGGCCGCGCTCGCCAAACCCTACGGCAGGGCTTCCGCCGGGCCCTGGCTGCAAGCCATCAATGGCCTGCTCAAGCGCGTCTGCCGGGCGCGCTGGCCGGACAGCGGCAGCCACGCGCTCAGTGGCCGCGCCTGGCTGGCGTTCCTCGACAACCGTTGCCCGGCCGCCGGCCTGACCCGCTGGATGATCCTGGTGGAGGGCGGCTACCGCGCCGACTGCACCCTCGACGACAAGGCCGTGGACGGCCTCGACGCCGCCGTCGCCACCTGGATCCGCAAGCATGTTTGAATTCGCCTGGCCCTGGGTCTTCGCCCTCGCCCCGTTGCCCTGGCTGCTGCGCCTGCTGCTGCCGGCCGCCGACAGCGGCGAGGCGGCGCTCAAGGTGAGCTTCCTCGACGAACTCGAAGACCTCGCCGGGCGCCGCGCCCGCGCACGCCTGCCGGCCTGGCGCCAGCAGGCGCGCTTCGCCCTGCTCTGGTTACTCCTGCTGCTCGCCGCAGCCCGCCCGCAGTGGGTCGGCGAACCCCTGCCACTACCCGCCAGCGGCCGCGACCTGCTGCTCGCGGTGGATGTCTCCGGTTCCATGGACTACCGCGACATGCGCTGGCAGGACGACGAGATCAGCCGCCTGGAACTGGTCAAGAAACTCTTCGGCGACTTCATCGAAGGCCGTCGCGGCGACCGCGTCGGCCTGATCCTGTTCGGCAGCCAGGCCTACCTGCAGGCGCCGCTGACCTTCGACCGACACACCGTGCGGGTCTGGCTGGACGAGGCGCAGATCGGCATCGCCGGGAAGAATACCGCGATCGGCGACGCCATCGGCCTGGCGCTCAAGCGCCTGCGCCAGCGCCCGGCGGAAAGCCGGGTGCTGGTGCTGATCACCGACGGCGCCAACACCGGCGGGCAGATCTCGCCACAGACCGCCGCGCGCCTGGCCGCCGAGGAGCGGGTGAAGATCTACACCATCGGCATCGGCGCCGACCCGCAACAGGGCGGCGTCATCGGCCTGTTCGGCCTCAACCCCGGGCTCGACCTCGACGAACCGGCCCTGCGCGGGATCGCCGAGACTACCGGCGGCGAATACTTTCGCGCGCGCTCCAGCGCCGAGCTGGAAAGCATCTCCGCGACCCTCGACCGCCTCGAGCCGGTGGCCCAGCAGACCACCCGGGCGCGCCCGGCAGTGGCACTCTACAGCTGGCCGCTGGCCGCCGCCCTGGCCCTGAGCGTGCTGCTGGTGGCGCTGGAGCTCTGGCCGCGGGAAAACTGGCGCTGGCCTCGCCGGAGACAGCCATGAACCTGCTGCTCGAAGCCTGGCCGCACTGGCTGCGCCCCTACTGGCTGCTGCTGGCGCCGCCGCTCGCCTGGTTGCTGTGGAGGTTGCTGCACCGCCAGCGTCGCGCCGGACGCTGGCAACTGCTGCTGCCGGCGTCCTTCCAGCCCTGGCTGCTGGTCGGCGGCGCCGGGCGGCAGAATCGCACGCCCTGGATCTGCCTCGGCATCGCCTGGCTGCTGGCCTTGCTGGCCTTGCTCGGGCCCAGTTGGCAGCAACTGGAACAGCCCTCGATGAAGCGCAGCGATCCGCTGGTGGCGATCCTCCAGCTGACCCCCGGGATGCTCGCTGGCGACCTCTCGCCGAGCCGCCTGGAACAGGCCCGACGCAAGCTCCTCGACCTGCTGCGGGCGCGCCACGACGCCCAGACCGCGATCGTCGTCTATGCCGGCAGCGCGCACACCCTGGTGCCGTTGTCGGACGACCTGCTCACCGCGCGCAACCTGCTGGACGCGGTGAAGCCGTCGATCATGCCCGAGCCCGGCCAGCGCGCCGACCTCGCCGTGCGCCAGGCCCTCGACCTGCTGGAACAGGGCGCCCAGGGCAGCGGTCGCCTGCTGCTGCTCGCCAGCGACCTGAGCGAACAGGAGCGGCACGGTATCCGCAGCGCCCTCGGCCACCGCGCGGCGCGCCTCGCCGTGCTCGGCGTCGGCACGCCGAAAGGCGCGCCGGTACAGCAGGAAGACGGCAGCTTCCTCAAGGACGACCAGGGCGGCATCCTCCTGCCCAGGCTCGACGAAAGCGGGCTGCGCCGCTTCGCCGCGGAGATCGGCGTCGGCTACCAGCGCCTGCGGCCGAACGACCGCGACCTCGACAGCCTCGGCCTGCTGTCCCGCGGCGGGACACTGGAGGAAGATCGCGAGAACGCCCTATTGCGCCTGCAACGCTGGGCCGACCAGGGTTATTGGCTGCTCCTGCCGCTGCTCCTGCTGGCCGCCTGCGCCGGCCGCCGCGGCTGGCTGTTCTGCCTGCCGCTGCTGGCGCTGAGCCTGCCGCAGCCGGCGCAGGCCTTCGACTTCGAGGACCTCTGGCGGCGCCCCGACCAGCAGGGCCAGCGCCTGCTGCAACAGGGCCAGGCGGCCGAGGCGGCGAAGCGCTTCGAGGATTTCCGCTGGAAGGGCCAGGCGCTCTACCAGGCCCGCGACTACGCCGCGGCCGCGCAAGCCTTCGCCCGGGGCGACCAGGCCGCCGACCATTACAACCGCGGTAACGCCCTCGCCCGCCAGGGCGAACTGGAAGCCGCCCTCGACGCCTACGAACAGGCGCTGGAACGCCAGCCGCGACTGGCCGCGGCGCAGCGCAACAAGGCCCTGGTCGAGGAGCTGTTGCGCCAACGCCAGGAGCAGGCAGCGCAGCAGCAGACCGGCGAGAACAACGAACAGCGCCAGGAGGCGAGTCAGCAGAACCCGCCATCCGGAAGCAGCCAGCGGCCTCCGCGCGACGCGGCCACCGTCGATGCGCAGAAGGCCCAGGCCGCCGCACCTTCGACCCGCCTGCCGGAAGACGAGGACGGGAAGACCGCCGGCGCTACCGGCGAGGCGCAAGCGCAAGCCGACGACACTGGCCGCCAGGGCGACGACGAAGCCGCCGACGGCCTCGACGACGAACGCCGCCAGGCCCTCGAGCAATGGCTGCGACAGATTCCCGACGACCCCGCCGAGCTGCTGCGGCGCAAGTTCTGGTACCAACAGCAGCAACGCCAGGAAGCCACGCCATGATCCGCCTGTTCTGCAGCCTGCTTCTCGTCCTCCTCGCCGTGCCGGCGCAGGCCAGCTTCAGCGCCAGCGTCGACCGTGCGCGGCTGACCGAGGGGGAAAGCGTCGAACTGACCCTGGAGTCGGACGATCCGACCCTCTTCGGCAAGCCCGACCTGAGCCCGCTGGATACCCTTTTCGAAGTCCTCGGCACGCGCCAGGTCAACCGCCTCGCCACGCAGAACGGCCGGGCCCAGGCCACCACCCGCTGGATCGTCACCCTGCTGCCGAAACAGAGCGGCTACGTGGCGATCCCGCCGATCAGCCTCGGCGCCAGCAGCACCCAGCCGATCCGCCTGCACGTGCTGGAAGCCCGCGACAGCGCCAAGGGCAGCAAGCTGGCGCCGGTGTTCATCGACGCCAGCGTCGACCAGGAAAAGGTCTACGTGCAGGCCCAGGTGATCCTCACCCTGCGCATCTACCACTCGGTCTCGCTGTACGACGACAGCAGCCTGACCCCGCTGGCGATGAACGACGCCAAGGTCGAGCAGCTCGGCGAGGCGCGTACCTACGAGAAGGAGCTCAACGGTATCCGACATGGCGTGATAGAGGTGCGCTACGCGATCTTCCCGCAGAAGAGCGGCGCCCTGGTCATTCCCGCGCAGGCCTTCAGCGCCACCCTGGTCGACCGCGGCGACGACGACTACAACCCCTTCGGCCCGCGCCCGGGGCGGCAGATGCGGGTGACTTCGCCGAGCATCCCGCTGCTGGTCCGGCCGAAGCCGGCCGACTATCCGGCCGACGTCCCGTGGATGCCGGCCCGCGCGCTGAGCATCAGCGAAAGCTGGAGTCCGCAGCCGGAACAGGCGCAGGTCGGCGAATCGCTGACGCGCAACGTGCTGCTGAAGGTCGAAGGGCTTTCCGGCACCCAGCTCCCGCCGCTGCCGCTGCCCGACGTGCAGGGCCTGCGACGCTATCCGGACCAGCCGCAACTGGCCGACCAGAGCACCGACCAGGGCCTGATCGGTAGCCGCGAGGAACGCGAGGCGCTGGTGCCGGAACAGGCCGGACGGATCGAACTGCCGGCACTCGAGGTGGTCTGGTGGAACACCCGCGAGGATCGCCTGGAACGAACCAGCCTGCCAGCACGCACCCTGGAGGTGGCCGCCGCGCCGCAGGCCGAGGCGGAAACCCAGGCGCCGCCAGTGGCGCTCGGCGAACGCCTCGAACCGACCCTCTGGCCCTGGCAGTTGGCTACCGCCGCGCTGGCCCTGACCAGCCTGCTCGGCTTCGCCCTGTGGTGGCGCGCCCGCCAGCTGCCGGCGGTGATCCGTGCCGCGGCCAACGGCCCGAGCAGCCGCAGCCTGCTCGACGAGCTGCGTCGCGCCTGCCTGGCCAACGATCCGCAGGCGACCCGTCAGGCCCTCGACGCCTGGGCCCGCCAGCAGCCCGACACCCTGGCCGACATGGCGGCGCGTTTCGTGCCGCTGTCCGATGCCCTGGACGGGCTCAATGGCGCGTTGTACAGCGAAAGCGGCCATTCCTGGCAGGGCGAGGACCTGTGGCGGGCGATCCGTGCCCTGCCGGCGGCGGAACAAGCACCGGCGGGGACGGTCGATAACGGCGGCCTGCCACCGCTCTACCCACGCTGAACAGCGCTATGGTTAGGTCTGCCACGACGTTTCGATTGCGCAGGAGGACCCGCATGCGCTTCCGCTCACTGTTCCTCGCCCTGTGCGGCCTGCTCTCCTGTCATCTCGCGGCGGCCACCGAGCCGCCCACGCCGCCGCAACAGCCGGCCGAGGGCCCCGGCGGCGCGGCCTATCGCCATGCCAGCGTGCACCAGTGGCATTTCGGCGAAGGCGCCAACGAATACTGGGTCTTCACCCCCGAGCAGCCGGTGCCCGGCAACGCCCCGCTGGTGGTCTTCCTGCACGGCTGGAGCGTGATGCAGCCGGACCTCTACCGCGCCTGGATCGACCATATCGTCCGGCGTGGCGCGGTGCTGGTCTATCCGCGCTATCAGCCCAGCCTGAAGACGCCCAACGCGGAGTTCCTCGGCAACGCCACGGCCGCCCTCGGCGACGCCCTCAGACGCCTGCAGGCTGGCGAGCTGGGCGTGCGCCCGCGGCTGAACCAGGTGGCCTATCTCGGCCACTCCGCCGGCGGCCTGCTCGCCGCCAACCTGGCGGCCGCCAGCGAACGCCTGAAGCTGCCGGCGGCGAAGGCACTGATGGTGGTCGAGCCGGGCAGGAGCCAGGGCAAGCGCTGGGACGGCGTCACCCAGGAACGCCTCTCGGGGCTGGCCAAGGGCACCCTGCTGCTGGCCGTCTGCGGCGACGAGGACAGCCATGTGGCCTGCACCGACGCCAGGCGCATCTACCGCCAGAGCCGGAACATCCCGGCCAGCGACAAGAACCTCCTGCTGCTACGCAGCGACCGTCACGGCAGCCCGCCGCTGCTGGCCAACCACGCCGCGCCCACCGCGCCGGTGTTCGGCCCGCAGTATCCGAAGGAAGAAGACAGCGACTGGCTGCTCGACCGCGTCGAGAAACGCCTCGAGGACCAGCGGGCCGAAGGCCGCTATACCGGCCACGACCCGCTGGTGATCGACGCCCTCGACTGGTACGGCACCTGGAAGCTGTTCGACGGCCTCACCGACGCCGCCTTCTACAAGCGCAACCGCCAGTACGCCCTCGGCGATACGCCGGAACAGACCGGCATGGGCCAGTGGAGCGACGGCACGCCGGTGAAACCGCTCAAGGTGCTCAAGTAAGTGCCTAGAAGTCGTAGCTCAACCGCAGGTTGACGGCGCTGCTGGCGACCCGCTCGCCCTTCGCTCCCTGCAATTCCAGACTGCCCAGCAAAGGACCGCGACGGGCATGCAGCGCCAGGCCCGCGCGGAACAGGTCGCGCGCCCGGCTGGCCGAGACCTGCTTCAGGGCGATGCCTTGCAGTCTCGCGTCGCCATGGCTTGCCGGCGCTCCCAGGGCGCGTTCGTAGCCCAGGTCCAGCTCCGGTTCCACCGACCAGTCGCCCAGGCGCAGACTGCGCGCGACGCTCATTTCCAATGTGCCGAAGCTCGCCCCTCGGGCTGCGCGATCGACGTCGAGCGCGAGTTCGCTGTGCTTTTCGCGGAAGCCTTTCCATTCCGTGCGGGTGGCCAGCAGGCCGATCCGTGGTTCGACGCGCCAGTCATCCTTGCGCCAGCGATATCCGGTCCTGACGCTGGCGTGGTAGAGCCAGCCCTCGCTGTCGCCCTTGGCCGTGGCAAAGCCCGGCAGGCGCCGCTTGCTGGCGGCGTCGAGGTAGCCGGCGCCGAGCATGGCACTGACGTAACCGCCCTGTTCCAGGCTGTCGAAGGCGTGTAGCAAGCCCACGGCGAGCTGGGTGATGTCCAGCTCGACCTTGCCGCCGGCGCTGCCGACCCGGCCCTTGGTCCGCGCCAGCGTCGCGCCGCCCCGGGTACGTTCGCCGAACGCCTGGACCATGCCCAGGGCGAGCCCGTCGCTGCGCTCGCGGCTACCGGCGACGCCCGCGCGTCCCTGGTTGCGCTGGCCGGCGGCGAGTCCCTGGAACCACAAGCGCGGTGCCTGGCCGGACTGCGTCCGGGACAATTCGCCGAACATCGCGCGGTCCACCTGTGCAGGCTGGCGGCTCAGGTACGCCAGGCTGTCGGCGTACACCTGGCCGCCGGCGCCACGCTGCAAGCCACCCAGGTCGCCGCGAGACAGGCTGGCTTGCAGCCAGGAGTTGTAGGCGCCGGCACGCAGGGCGATGGGCTGGTCGCGCAGAGCGTTCAGCGCCGCCGCGGTACGTCCGGCGTTGCCCGGCAGCCCCGCCTGCCCGGGCAGGACGAGCGGAGCCAGGGCGAGGGAGATGCCGTCCGCGGCGAAGCGCAGGTCGTGGCGCAAACCTTTTTCGGCGAGGCCCGGCGCCTGCTGCAGGGCCGCGAAACCGCCCACGTAGGTGGCGCCCGAGGCGACCGCCAGGAGCTTCTGTCCCGCCCCCACCGCGGTATCGGTCGTCGTCAATTGCAGCCGCCCGCCCAACCGTGCGAAAGCGCCCGCGCCGTCGAGTCGGATCGGCGGCTGTCCTTCCAGGGCCACCCGGGTGGTGCTGGATGGCGACAGCTCCAGGGAGCGAGTGAAGCCCGGCGCGCGGTCGGCGACGAGCACACCGTCGATCCGGGTTGGCGCGGCGACGGTGCCGCCACCGCTCAATTCGCCGGCCCGGCCCACGCTCAGCCGCGGTCCTTCGAGGATGCCGTCCACCACCAGGCGCCCGCCACGTACCTCGCTGGCAGCGGAGAAGCGATTGTGTCCGCCGAGGGCCAGTTCGCCCTCCTCGACCGCGACCCCGGCGAAACGATTGTCGCCCGCCAGCAACAGCGCGCCGCTGCCGGCCTTGGCGAGCACGCCGCCGGCGCTGATAGCGTTGCTCCAGACATCCCTGGCGTTCCAGCCGCCCCGGGCGGCGTCCAGCGTCACCCGCTGGTCGCCGAACAGTTGGCCCGGCCCCCGCACCGCCCGGGCCAGGTCCAGCAGGCCCCAGCCGAAACGCGCGTCGACCCCGGGCTCGCCGAGATCGGTAGCGGTGCTCAGCAGAGTCATGCGTACCTGCGCCATGTCCATGTAGGGAAAGCGCTCGGCCAGCAACGCCGCGCTGGCGCTGATCAGGGGCGCGGCGTAGGAAGTACCGCTCTCGTCGTCATAGAGGTAGGTCAGGCCCTCGGCCGAGGAGCCGCTCGCCGTGGCCACGTACATGTCGCCGGGCGCCGCCAGGCACCACTCCTGCGTCACCCCGCACTGGTTGGAATAGTCGGTGAGGTCGCGGTCCGGCCCCAGCGCGACCACGCTGAGGAAACCCTTTTCCAGCTCGGGCATGAAGCGCGGCAAGGTGGCGAGCAGGCCGGGCTGCGCGCTGCTTTCGTTGCCGGCCGCGAACACCAGCAGACGCCCTTCGCGCACACCGTCGGCCAAGGCCCCCAGGTACGGATGCGGGGCCGCGGGATCGATCGCCGCATAGGCGGCATCCACCGCCTCGGCGTCATTGCCGATTGGATCGTCGTTGTAGCTGTTGTTGATGACCCGCAACCTCGGCGCGCTCCGGTAGAGGGTGGTCAGGGCGCCATGGAAGAGGTCCTCGCTGCCCGGTTGCAGCAGGCTGGACGGGCTCGCCTCTGCGCCTGGTTCTTCCCCTGTGTCGGCGCCCTCGTCATCGATGTCCTCGCTGGGATCCGACTGCGCCTGGAAAAGCCTGACCTGCGGCGCCACGCCGCCGCGGTAGTTGAAATCGCCGATGGTCTCCGCCCTGGCCGCGATGATTCCGCTGACATTCGCGCCATGACTGGCGACCCGTATTTCGCCGCTCTGCTCATCGCGTTCGAAGAGCGGCTGCATGGGATCGGCGAGCACTTCCTCGCCGTCGATGACCACTCGGCTGGCCAGCGCAGAGATCGCCTGGCCGGCGAAAGCCGGGTGACCGGGAAGGAACCCGCCGTCGATCACCCCGACATCCACGCCCTTGCCGGTCAATCCCAGCCCGCGTGCTTCCGCTACGCCGATGAAGTCCTGCTCCCAACCGCTGGGCCGCATTTCGGCCAGCGCACAAGGCGACAGCGACAGCGAAACGCCCAGCGGCACCAGTGTGCGTAACCCGCGCTTGCGAAAATCCTTCCAATGCGTCGTCCGCGACATGGCAAAGCTCCCCCCGCTCAACGAATGGCCACCGCACCCATTGCGGCGACCGCTCGGGAGCGCCACGCCTTTGCGGTCCACGTGCGGAACGTCCCGAGCAGGGCTGCACGCTAGTCGCGAGGCGGTTAACAAAGGCTTAAGGCCGCGTCCGGCAGATGGCCGCTAGGGCTTCGCGGCGGCAAGAACCGGCACCGTTTCACAGCGACAGCGTGAACCGCTCGATCGGCTGGACAGCGCTATCATCGATCGACGAACATCGCCGTTCGAGCGACGGAAGCGCCGGGCACCCGGCCGACATGGCCCCCCGACGCTTCCCCAGCGCATTCTCCCGCCCCATCCGCGACGCGACCCAGGCCATGCACATCCACGTACTCGTCGTCGAAGACAACTTCGATCTCGCCGGCACCATCATCGACTACCTCGAGGCCGCCGGAGTGGTCTGCGACCACGCCCGCGACGGCCAGGCCGGCCTCAACCTCGCCCGCGACAACCGCTACGACGTGATCCTGCTGGACATCATGCTGCCGCGGATCAATGGCCGGCAGGTCTGCCGCCAGTTGCGCGAGGCGGGCCTGCAGACCCCGGTGCTGATGCTCACAGCCCTGGACAACCTGCAGGACAAGCTCGACGGCTTCGACGCCGGCGCCGACGATTACCTGCTCAAGCCCTTCGAACTGCCGGAACTGCTGGTCCGCCTGCAGGCCCTCAGCCGGCGTCGCAGCGGCCAGGCCCAGCGCCTGCAGGTCGACGATCTGGTGATGGACCTGGACAGCCGCCAGGTCAGTCGTGGCGGCACGCCACTGGCGTTGTCCCCCACCGCCTGGAAGATCCTCGAGTGCCTGATGCGCGCCAGCCCGGCGCTGGTCACCCGCGAACAGCTGGGGCGCAGCGTGTGGGGCGACGAGCCGCCGGAAAGCAACACCCTGAACGTGCACATGCACCACCTGCGCAGCACCGTCGACAAGGGCTTCGCCACTCCCCTGATCCACACCCTGCACAGTGTCGGCTTCCAGCTGGAGCGCAAATGAAACGCGGCCTGAGCCTGATCCCCATCGTCGGCGGCAGCGTCACCCTGATCCTCGCCGGGGTGCTGCTGGTCTATACCCGCATGCTCGGCGACTACGGCGAGACTGGCGCGCTCTACCTGCTCAGCATGATGATGGAAGAGGAAGGGCTGTACTTCGCCCAGCGCTACCAGGAGGACCCGGCGACGCCGGCGCCGGACAGCTATTACTTCAAGGGCAGCGTCGGCACCGCGGGCCTGCCGCCGAAGCTCAGGGACATGCTCGACAGCCCCCCCTACAGGAGCATCGGCGCCATGCAACTGCTCGGCAACTGGGACGACGATGACGAGGAAGAAGACGAAGACGCGCCCAGCGATGACGCCTACGTGGTGGTCCGCCAGCCGCTGGCCGATGGCAAGACGCTCTACCTCTACGACAACGACGCCGCCGGCAGCATCGACACGCCGCTGTCCGACGCCATCATCGATGCCCGCATCAGGCAGACCTGGATCGTCACCCTGCTGGTGGTGCTGCCCTCGCTGGCGGCCGTCGGCCTGCTGGTCTGGTTCATCGTTGCCCCGCTGCGCAAGCTGACACGCTGGTCGATGGGCCTCGACGACCTCGCCCCGGACAGCCAGCGGCCGCGCTTCCACTACCGCGAGCTCAACGTCCTGGCGGAAACCCTGTGGAACAGCGTGACCCGGATCAAGGACTTCAGCCAGCGCGAGGAGCGCTTCCTGCGCTACGCCAGCCATGAGCTGCGGACCCCGCTGGCGGTGATCGGCATGAACCTGGAACTGCTCGACCAGCCCGGCCACCCGCCCTCCCCCCACGCCCTGCAACGCATCCGCCGCTCGGCCCTGGACATGCGGCAGATGACCGAGACCCTGCTCTGGCTCAGCCGCGAGGGTGGCGAGCTGCGCGACGACGGCCACATCGAGGTCGGCCGCCTGCTCGAGGACCTGCTGGAGGAACAGCAGACGCTCAGCCAGCGCCGCGGCCTGAGCTTCCAGCTCGACGTGGAGCCGCACAGCCTGCCGCAGACCCGCGCACGGATCATCATCGGCAATCTCCTGCGCAACGCCCTGCAGTACAGCGACGAGGGCGTCGTGGAAATCGTCGTGCGCGACCGCAGCCTGCGGATCAGCAATCCCATCGGCGCGGCGCAGAGCACGGCGGACTCGATGGCCTTCGGCTACGGCCTGGGCCTCGACCTGGTCCAGCGCCTGTGCCAGAAGAGCGGCTGGCGCCTGCATTACAGCAGCGACGAGCGACGCTTCCGCTGCGAGCTGCTGTTCCCCGCCACGCCGGACTGAAGCGCGGCGGCCTTCCTCCGCGCAAAAAAACCGCGGCCTGGGCCGCGGTCTTGGCGAGGCTCGACGCGACTCAGTGAGCGAACACCGAGGCCTTCCTGGCCTGCAACTTGGCCGGGTTGATCAGGAAGCGCGCCAGGGCCGGCAGCAGCCAGAGGGCGCCGAACATGTTCCAGAGCAGCATGAAGGTCAGCATCAGGCCCATGTCGGCCTGGAACTTGATCGCCGAGAAGATCCAGGTGGCCACGCCGATCGCCAGGCACAGGCCGGTGAACAGCACCGCCTTGCCGGTGGAGCGCAGGGTCTCGTAGTAGGCCTCCTGCAACGGCAGGCCCATGCGCAGGAAGGACTCCAGGCGGGTGTAGATGTAGATCCCGTAGTCCACCCCGATGCCGACGCCGAGGGCGATCACCGGCAGGGTCGCGACCTTCACGCCGATGCCCAGCGCCGCCATCAGCGCGTTGCCGAGAACCGAGGTGAGGATCAGCGGCAGGACGATGCAGAGGGTCGCGGCGAAGGAGCGGAAGGTGATCATGCACATGGCCGCCACGCAGATGTACACCAGCACCAGGATGATCAGCTCGGACTGCTTGATCACCTCGTTGGTCGCGGCCTCGATCCCGGCGTTGCCGGCGGCCAGCTGGAATTGCAGGTCCTCCCTGTCGTTCTCCGCGGCGAAGGCCTGTACCGCCGCCACCGCCCGGTCGAGGGTCTCGGCCTTGTGGTCGTTGAGGAACACCAGCAGCGGCGCCAGCGAGCAGTCGGTGTTGTAGAGGCCGTCGGCACGGGCGATGGAGTTGTTCAGCACGTCCTGATTGCGCGACAGGGTCTCCCACTTCAGGTTGCCCTCGTTCATCCCCTTGATCACCTGCTTGGACACGGTGACCATCGAGATCGCCGACTGCACGCCCTCGGTGTTCTCCAGCTTCCAGGCCAGTTCGTCCATGGCCGCCAGGGCCTGGTGGCTGGAACAGCCTTCCGGGGTGGTCTTGACCATCACCACCAGCACGTCCGAACTGGTCGAGTAGTTGCGGATGATGAAGTCGTTGTCGAGGTTGTAGCGCGAGTCGGGACGCAGCTCCGGCGCCCCCTGGTCGAGGTCGCCGATCTTCAGGTGCTTGCCGTACCAGAGTCCGCCGCCGAGCATCAGCAGGGCGATGACGATGGACACCGGCGCCACCTTCGGGCTGGCGAAATTCGACAGCAGGCGCCAGAACGGGTGCTCGCGCACCGCGTCTTCCTTGCTGCGCTGCACGGCCTTCTTGCTGATGCCGATGTAGGAGATCGCCACGGGCAGCAGGATCAGGTTGGTGAAGACGATCACCGCCACGCCGATCGAGGCGCCGATGGCCAGCTCGCGGATCACCCCGATATCGATCACCAGCAGGGTGATGAAGCCCACGGCGTCGGCGAGGATCGCGATCATCCCGGGCAGGAACAGCTGGCGGAAGGTCAGCCGCGCCGCCATCAGCGCATTGTCGGCGCCGCTGGACTGCAAGGCGATGCCGTTGATCTTCTGCACGCCGTGGGAGATGCCGATGGCGAAGATCAGGAACGGCACCAGCATCGAATAGGGATCCAGGCCGAAACCGACCAGGTTGAGCAGGCCGAGCTGCCAGAGCACCGCCACCAGGGTGGTGATCAGCACGGCGATGGTGCTGCGGATGCACCTGGTGAACCAGTACAGCAGGACCAGGGTGATCAGCAGGCAGATACCGAAGAAGCCGACCACCATCACCAGCCCGTCGATCAGGTCGCCGACCTTCTTCGCGAAGCCGACGATGTGCACCTTCACGTTGGGGTTCTGCAACTGGTACTTGTCGCGGATCTTCTCTTCCAGCTCATGGGAGAACTGCCGGTAGTCGAGCTTGATCAGCTCGCTCTGGTTCTTCGGGTTCGGATACATCTCCAACAGCGGCACGTCGACGATGCTCGACTTGAAGTTGTTCGCCACCAGGCGGCCGATCTGCCCGGACTTGAGCACGTTGTTGCGCAGCTCCTCCAGCGCCCGCAGCGAACCGTCGTAGGTCTGCGGAATCACCTCGCCGCCGGCGAAGCCTTCCTCGGTCACTTCGGTCCAGCGCACGCTGGGGCTCCACAGCGACTTCAGGCCGGAACGGTCGACCCCGGGGATGTAGAACACCTCGTCATGGATCTGCCGCAGCGTCTCCATGTACTCCTTGGTGAAGATGTCGCCGTTGACCGCCTCCACCGAGATGCGCACGGTGTTGCCGAGGTTGGCCAGGTCGTTGCGGTGCTCGAGCATCTTCTGGATGAACGGATGCTCCAGCGGGATCATCTTCTCGAAGCTGGTCGACGGTCGCACCTGGGTGGCCTGGTAGAACAAAAAGACGCTGACCAGCAGGCAAAGGAAGATCACCACCGGCCGGTTGTTGAAGATCAGGCGTTCGAGCAGGCTCGCCTTGTTTTGCTGATGCTGGTTCATGGAACTCATGCGACCCCCGCCTTATTGTTGTTGTTCGAGCGCGGCACCGTTCGCCGCAGCGAGGTGCACGCCGCCCTGGCCGACCAGGACCAGGTGGCCGTCGCCGGTGGCGCTGACGCCGGCCAGGGACAGCCGGTCGGGACGGTTGAAGACGCTGAAGCTGCGTCCGCCGTCGGTGCTTTCGAGGACGCTGCCGCCGTGGCCGACCACGACGATCCGGCCGTCCGCCAGCAGCGCGCCGTCGGAGAGACCGAATTCCAGGTCGCCGGAAGCGGCCTTCAGCGGGATCTCCTCCCAGCTGTCACCGAAATCGGCGGAACGGAACAGGTGCCCGCGCAGGCCGTAGACCAGCACGCCGCCGACGTCGGCGGTACCGATGGCGCCGAACAGCGAACCCTCGTAGGGGCCTTCGAGCTTTTCCCAGGTGGCGCCCCAGTCTTTCGAGCGGAACAGAATGCCGGCCTCGCCGACCACCAGCAGGCCGCTGTCCTTGACCGCGGCGATGGCATTGAGGTGGAACTGGTCCTCGTTGTCCAGGCGTTCGCTGACGTCTTCCCAGCGCTGGCCGCCGTCGCGGGTTTCCAGCAGCGCGCCATAGGCGCCGACGGCCAGGCCGTGCCGTTCGTCGGCGAACCAGATGTCCAGCAGCGGCGATTCGCGGCCGAGATCCTCGAACTGCCTGGTCCAGGTGCTGCCGGCATCGTCGCTGACGAGGATCTGCGCATCGTGCCCGACCGCCCAGCCCTTGCGCTCGTTGACGAAGAACACCGAGGTGAGCAACTGGCGGGTCGGCACCTTGGCCTGGCTCCAGGTCTTGCCATCGTCGTCGGAGAGCAGGATATGCCCACGGTCGCCGACCGCGACCAGCCGCTTGCCGGCATGGGCGACGCTGAGCAGCAGGCTGCTGGCGGCCTTCGGCGATTCCACGGCGAACTGCGGCGGCGCGGCGGTTGGCGCCGACTCGGCCAGGACCGGGGTGGCGGCGAAGGTCAGGAGAGAAAGCGCCCCGAGAAACGACAGGGCCCTGCTGGCCAGGGGCGATCTGGAAGGAATGGCCGGATGCCGCGAAGCGTTTGCGGATTGGCCGAGCGAAGTGCGCCACGTCATGGGCTCACGCATGGATACCGTCCCCGTTGTTGTTATTAGTGGTTCGTGGTGAGCGTTATATAGCCAGCCTTTGGCGACGGAGACAATTGAAGCCACGTTATCTTTTGTTAAGCGTGTAAGCCGTCTGTAACGGGGGATCGGCGCCGCCCTCCTCCCCGGAGGGAAGCGGTCGGCGCCGGCGAGCGGAGCGATCAGCGGGTGCCGCGGCGGCGCAGCGCCGAGGGCTTGAAGTAGGAATCGTCCGGAACCGCCTGGGTGAAGTCGATGGTGCCCGGCTCCTCGTTGTCCAGGTTCTGCACGTGGTAGCGACGCGCCTGCAGGTCGTGGAACACGTCCAGCGCGCTCCAGGTGTAGGGCAGGTCGTAGAAGTTCTTCAGGTAGGCCATGGACACCCGCCAGAGTTCGCCGCGACCGTCGTACTGGTCGACCACCGCCGCGCTCCAGCTGTCCTCGTCGAGATACAGGGTGCGCTTGGAGTAGATGTGCCGCGCGCCCGGCTTCAGGGTGCCTTCCACCACCCACACGCGGTGCAGTTCGTAGCGGGTGTACTGCGGATCGAGGTGCCCGGGCTTGAGCAGCTCGTCGTACTTCACCTCGGGACTGCTGACCTTGTAGTTGTTGTAGGGGATGTAGATTTCCTTCTTGCCCAGCAGCTTCCAGTCGTAGCGGTCCGGCGCGCCGTTGAACATGTCGGTGTCGTCGGCCGTGCGCAGGCCGTCGGCGGCGGCGATCGGCGTGTCGTAGGCGAGGTTCGGCGCGCGCCGCACACGACGCTGGCCGGCGTTGTAGCCCCAGGCCTGGCGCGGCTCCTTGACCTGGTCGAGGGTCTCGTGCACCAGCACCGCGCCACCGGCCAGGCGCGCCGGACTCTTGGTGAACGACAGGTAGTAGAACATCACGTTGTTCAGGTCGGCGAAGCTGCCGCCCTTGAGGTAGTACTTGAACAGCGCTTCCTGCTGCGAGGTCACCAGCGAATAGCTGCCGTTGCGCTGCACCGCGACTTCCGAGGCGCGGCGCACGACATAAGTGCCGCGGTAGCGGGCAACGTGGTTCCACAGCGCCTCCACGCCGCTCTTCGGGATCGGGAACGGCACCCCGCCATAGGCGTCGGCGAACCCGTTGCCGCCGTCCAGCAGCTTGGCGCTGGTGGCATTGGCGAAGGTGTTGTCGTACAGCCACTGCGGCGCCGAGCCGGAACGGCGGCTGGGGTAGACCGGCATCCGGAAGCTGTCCGGATAGGTCTTGAACAGCGCCAGCTGGCCCGGGGTCAGGTGTGCCTTGTGTTGTTCCAGGTTGGTCTTGTCGATGGTGAACAGCGGCTTGTCCGCGGCGAACGGGTCCGGATGGTGCTGGCCCGGCTTGTAGCCGGCCGGCGCCTGGGTGATACCGCCGGTCCAGGCGGGAATGCTGCCGGCGGCGTTGCCGGCCTTCTCCGCGCCCAGCGGGGTGAGGCTCGACTTCAACTGCGCCGCCTCGCCGGCGGAAACGCCGGCCAGCGCGCCACCGCTGCCCAGGGCCAGCGCCAGGGAGGCGCCGATCAGCAGGTGCTTGTTCAACATGAGGGTTCTCCGTGTGAGGTGCCGGGCGCTCGCGGCGCCCGTGTCGCTATCGGTTCGGTCAGAAGGAATACTTGACGGTCAGGCCGATGTTGTCGCGGTCGCGGATATTGTTGTTCTGTCCGCCGCCATAGAACTCGGTGTACTGCAGCTCGCCTTCCAGACTGTTCAGGTAGGTGGCCTTGACCCCCAGGGTGTAGGCCTTGCGGCCTTCGATGAAGTTGCCGGTCTGGTAGGAGTTGCCTTCGAAATCGTCCTTGTAGACCACGTAGGGCGACACGTTGACCCCGGCGAACACGTCGTTCCAGGTGCCGCTGAGCAGCAGGGTGTAGCCGTAGGCGTTGCGGTTCACCTGGTCGCCACGGTCGCCGCCGGAGACATAGGAGCTGTTGCCGCGCCCGGCGTAGTAGCGGGTGCTGCCGTCGTAGGCGGTGTACTTCAGGCTGCTGCCGCGCAGGTGTTCCGAGGCCAGCTCGGCGACGCCGGTCAGCGAGTCGAAGCTCAGCGACGGGCCGAAGTTGTAGATGGTCCCCAGGGAGGTATTGAACGCCTCGACCCGCTCGTAGTTGTGGATCTGCCCGCCGAGGCCGACCATCTGCCCGCCGACGTTGATCTGCCCGCCATTGGCGGCCTGCGCCGCGCCGTGGGCGAGGTCGCCGATCAGGTCGTTGGTGGCGGCGATGCCGATCGGCAGGTTCGGCCGGTAGGCCAGCTCGCCGAACACCGAGGCGTCGCCCACCGTGGTGTTGAAGCTGAAGCCGTACATGCGGATGTCTTCGGCGAACTCGCGGCGCGCGTTGATGTTGCCCATCACGTCGGCGGTCACCAGGCCGCTGGCCAGGGCCTCGGCGAGGTTGCCGGCGATCGGCCGCAGGGTGTTGGCCAACGCCGCCAGGTCGGCGCCGGCGTAGTCGCCGATGTCGGCGTACAGGGTCGGTTCCTTGGAGTGGTAGTTGACGAAGTAGAAGCCGAACTCGGTGCTGTTCAGCTCCTCGGCGATGTAGCGGAAGGCCACGCCGAACTGGCCGTCGTTGCGCGCGTTGATGTCCTTGCCGATGGACGACACCTTCATCACGTTGCCGTAGGCCGGGGTCACGCCATTGGCATAGAGGCCGGTGTTCTTCAGCGCGCCGCTGAGCAGCGGGTTGTTGCCCAGCGCCTGGTACAGGCCGATGACGTTGCCGAAGCCGGGCACCGGGGTGTCCAGCGCGGTGCCGGTGAAGTCGCTGTAGCCGGTGTTGCCGCCGTCGGCGAACAGGTCGGTCTCGGAGAAGAAGGTGCCGACCGGGTCGAGGCGGGTCTCCTTCCAGTTCCACTGGTAGAAGGTTTCCATCGACAGGTTATCGGTCAGGCCGATGTTGAAGCTCAGCGCCTCCACCGGCATCAGCACTTCCTTGAGTTCGGAGCCGGGCAGGCGGTACTTGGCGGCGTCCACCGGGTTGGTGGTGTTGACCCCGCCGCGGTAGAAGATGCCCTCGCCCCAGTTGAACACCTGGCGGCCGAAGCGCGCGCTCAGCGGCATGTTGCCGATGTCCCAGCTGCCGTAGACGTAGGCGTCGAGGATTTCCGCCTTGTGCCCGGCGATGTCGCGGGTCTGGCTGGTGAAGCGGTCGTCGTGGGGATGGCTCTGGCTGGGCTGCGACGGGGTGTTGTGGCTGTAGTAGTCGTTGCGCTTGTCCATGATCTGGGTGTCATAGAACGCCGTGCCACGGATGAACACGCCATAGTTGCGCCAGGTCGCCTCCAGGTCCGAGGTGATCTTGTAGACCTCGGAAACCAGGCCGGTATCGAAGTTGCGGTTGCCGTCGTTGGTGTTGATGTCGTTGTTGCTCTTGTCCTGGCCCTGCACCCGCCACAGGGTGCCGTAGGACAGGGTGGTATCGAGCGAACCGGACACTTCGTTGTCGAGGAAGCTGAACTCGACGGCCTGGGCCTGGCCGCCCAGCAGCGGCAGCAGCCCGGCGAAGGCGAAGCCGGCCCGGGCCGGCGCGCAGCGCAGCCGGGGCTGGTGGTTGGGGATGTACATCGGGAACTCACTCCATGTGGTCATGCGTTGGGCGCCGCCACTGCGGGCGGTTCGCCGTTCGGCCGTTTCTCTGCGGCCTTGTTATGGGTGATCGCGGCATCACCGGCCTCGCGTCGACGGAAGGGAAGCGCGCGACGAGGCAGTGCAACCGGGATGCCAATACAACGGAATCCTCCAGCCAATTCAATGGATTGCAACAAAAACAGGACTTCCTGCCGGATGACTGTTCATTCACTGACCAGAAAACCGGAGGTGTCCGACAAAACGCGCCAGGCGAAATTCGCCGATGGCGCGAAAAGTCCCTTTGCAGAGCCTGCGCCCGGGGATTCGCGAAAGGCGATTAGGCGGACTCCATCAATGCAAAACAGTGAAGCGATTCCCAGAAGTAACAAAGGGCGTTACCAGCCAGTGGCCAGTAACACCCTCTTCCAGGCGAGGCTGGCGGATCAGGCCAGGCTCTTGCTCACCACTTCGTAGACGTCGCTGGACAGTTCGCCGGAGGCCAGGATGCGTTCCAGCTCGCCGCGCATCAGCGCCTGCCGCGCCTGGTCGTACTTGCGCCAGCGGGTCAGCGGCACCAGCAGGCGCGAGGCGATCTGCGGGTTGAGTGCGTTGAGCACGATCACCTGGTCGGCGAGGAAGCGATAGCCGGCGCCGTCCGGACGATGGAAGTTGACCAGGTTCTGGTTGGCGAACGCGCCGATCAGCGCGCGCACCTTGTTCGGGTTCTTCAGGGTGAACGCCGGGTGCTGCATCAGCGCCTGGACCCGCTCCAGCCCACCCGGCAGCGGCGAGCCGGCCTGCACGCTGAACCACTGGTCCATCACCAGCGGGTCGTCCTTGAAGTAGTCGGCGAACATGGCCAGGGCCTTGCCCTTCTCCGCCTCGAAGCCGGAGTTGACCAGCACCGCCAGGGCGGTCAGGCGTTCGGTCATGTTGTCGCAGCCTTCGTACTGCTCCAGGCAGGCGGCGAGGATTTCCTCCCGGCCCGACAGCGACAGGTAGGACAGCGCGATGTTCTGCAGGCTGCGCCGGGCGATGTGCGAGGCCTCGGCGAGGTAGGCGGTGTCGCGGGAAATCGCGCGGTTGGCCTGGTAGCGCTGCCACAGCGGTTCGAACAGCGCTTCGCCGATACGCTGGCGGGCGAATTCGCGGGCGGCATGGATCGCGTCGACATCGGCGACTTCGCTGATCTCGGTGAGATAGGCCTCGCTGGGCAGCGAGAGCATCTCGGCGACCATTGCCTGGTCCAGCGCCTCGTCCGCCAGGAGGGTGCGGTAGGCCTCGATCAGGCGTGGGTCGAGTACCAGTCGCTCGCCGCGCTGGTGCTGGCCGATCAGCTCCTGCAGGACCTGCACCGAAAGCTGCTGGCCGGCTTCCCAGCGGTTGAAGCCGTCGCTGTCGTGCTGCATGAGGAACAGCAACTGGTCGCGGCTGTAGGGGAAGCTCAGTTTCACCGGCGCGGAGAAACCGCGCAGCAGCGATGGCAGCGGTTGCTCCGGCACCTCGACGAAGACGAAGCGCTGCTCGGCCTCGGTCACCGCCAGCACGCGGTTGCCGCCCTGGGCCGCGGCCTCGCCTTCCAGGCGCAGCGGGAGTTCGTTGCCCTGGCCGTCGAGCAGGCCCATCTGCAGCGGGATGACGAAGGGTTCCTTGCTCGGCTGGCCGGGAGTCGGCGGGCAGCTCTGACGCACCGTCAGGGTGTAGCGGCGGGCGGCGGCGTCGTACTCGCCTTCCACCGCCAGGCGCGGAGTGCCGGACTGGCTGTACCAGCGCTTGAACTGGGTCAGGTCGACGCCATTGGCGTCTTCCATGGCCTTGACGAAGTCGTCGCAGGTCACCGCCTGGCCGTCGTGGCGCTGGAAGTACAGGTCCGAGCCCTTGCGGAAGCCCTCGGCGCCGAGCAGGGTGTGGATCATCCGCACCACTTCCGAGCCCTTCTCGTAGACGGTCAGGGTGTAGAAGTTGGAAATCTCGATGAACGAGTCGGGGCGCACCGGATGCGCCATCGGCCCGGCGTCCTCGGCGAACTGGTTGGTGCGCAGGAAGGCCACGTCCTCGACGCGCTTGACCGTGCGCGAGTTCATGTCGGCGGAGAATTCCGAGTCGCGGAACACGGTGAAGCCTTCCTTGAGCGACAGCTGGAACCAGTCGCGGCAGGTCACCCGGTTGCCCGACCAGTTGTGGAAGTACTCGTGCGCCACCACTCCCTCGACCCGCTGGTGGGCGGCGTCGGTGGCGGTCTCGGCGCGGGCCAGGACGCAGCTGGAGTTGAAGATGTTGAGGCCCTTGTTCTCCATCGCGCCCATGTTGAAGTCATTGACCGCGACGATCATGAAGATGTCCAGGTCGTACTCGCGACCGTAGACCTCCTCGTCCCAGCGCATCGACTTCTTCAGGCTGTCCATGGCGTGCTGGACCTTGTCGATGTTCTCCGGCTCGACGTAGATGCGCAGCGCCACGTCGCGCTGGCTCATGGTGCGGAAGCTGTCCTCGACGCACCAGAGGTCGCCGGCGACCAGGGCGAACAGGTAGGCCGGCTTCCTGAACGGGTCTTCCCAGGTCGCCCAGTGCCGGCCGTTGCCCTCGGAACCGCTGGCCACCGGGTTGCCGTTGGAGAGCAGCACCGGGTAGCGCTGCTGTTCGGCGCTGACGGTGGTGGTGAAGCGACTCATCACGTCGGGGCGGTCGAGGTAATAGGTGATCTTGCGGAAACCCTCGGCCTCGCACTGGGTGCAGAACATCTTGCCGGACTTGTACAGACCTTCCAGCGCGGTGTTGCTTTCCGGATGGATACGCACCGTGCTTCTGAGGACGAACTCGGCCTGCCGCGGTTGCACCCCGAGCTGCTCGTCGTCCAGCTGGTAGTCGCCGGCGCCGAGCGCCTGGCCATCCAGTTCGAGCGCCAGCAGTTCCAGTTGCTGGCCATGCAGCAACAGCGGCGGCAGGCCGGCGCCGCGCTCGGGGTTGCGCCGCAGCTTCAGCTCGGCGTGCACCAGGCTGTGGTCCTCGAACAGTTCGAATTTCAGGTGGGTCTCGTCGATCAGGTAGTCCGGCGCCTGATAGTCCTTGAGGTGGATGACTTTCGGTTGCTCGGTGCGCATGGCTTGTGGCCCTTCTGCTCAGTGATGCACGGCGATCTGGTAGGCCGTGTATTTGCGAATGTTGATCACCCCGGTGTCGAGGATCAGGTACTGGCCCTTGATACCGCGAAGCGTGCCTTCGACGATAGGCGTTTTTTCCAGGTCGAGGCTGGCGATCTTGCTCGGGTAGGCCTCGACCGGGTAGGCAATCTCGACCGGATCGAGGTCGATGACCGGTTGGATCGCCTGCAGGCCGAAACGTTGCTGCAATTCGCGCAGGCCGTCGGCGCACTGGTCGAACAGTTGCTCGCGGACTGCCGCCAGGTCGACCGGCTCGGCCTCGCCCTTGAGCATGGCCCGCCAGTTGGTGCGGTCGGCGACCTGGCTGCGCAGCAGGTCTTCCACCAGGCCGGACTGCTGGCGGGTGGCCACGCGCAGGATCGGCAGCGCCTGGCGCGCGCCCTGGTCGATCCAGCGGGTGGGAATCTGGGTGGCGCGGGTGATGCCGACCTTCACCCCGGAGGAGTTGGCCAGGTACACCACGTGGTCGGTCATGCAGAAGCGCTCGCCCCACTCCGGTTCGCGGCAGGTGCCCTGCTCGTAGTGGCACTTCTCCGGGCTGACGATGCAACTGTCGCACTGCGCCAGGCGGGTGAAGCAGGGATAGCAATAGCCCTGGCTGAAACTCTTCTTCGTCTTGCGCCCGCAATGGCTGCAGAAGATGCTGCCGAGGTACTCCAGGCGCAGCGGCCGGCCGATCAGCGGGTTCACCGCGACTTCGCGGTCGTCGAGGCGGAAGGCGTATTGCACGGGGGCATTGCTTTCCAGGCGCGCCGTCATCTTGCTCAGCGCGCCACGGGCGATTTCTTCCATCAGTGCACGGAGTCCGACTTGAACAGGATGTTCGGGATCGGCTCGTCGGAGTGCGAGGAACAATGCTGCGGGCCCATGTAGCCGGTGCGCTCCTCCTCGGGGAGGTTCTGCAGCTCCCAGGCGATCACCGCCTGCAGGCACAGCTCCTTCTGCTCCTGGGTCAGCTTGCGGCCGTCCGGCCACTTGCCGATCTCGATGGCCAGCTTGAGGTTCTGGTAGATCTCGGGGGTGATGTTCTCGATCGCTTGGTTGAAGGACGACATGGCCGGCTCCGCTGAAAAGGCATGCCGAGCATTCTACCGGGCCGTGGCCGCCGGCGCACATCCACGCGGCCACGGCCCCTCGCTCACCGCCTCCGGCGCGCCAGCAGACCGCCGAGCAGCCCGGTGACACAGCCGGCCAGCAACCCGCCGACATGCGCGCCGTTGGCGATGGAGCCGAAGCCGAGCAGGTCGATCACCCCGGACAGGCACACCAGCAGCCAGACCAGCATCATCGCCACGACGCCCCGGGGCAGGCGATAGGCCTGGCCCGGCGCCAGGTACTGGAAGATCCAGCAATGCCCGAGCAGGCCATAGAGCACTCCGGACAAGCCGCCGAACAGGCTGGCGCCACTCACCGCGTACTGCACCACGTTGGACACCAGGCCGAACAGCAGGGTCAGCCCGAGCAGCATCAGGCGTCCCTGGCGGAATTCGATGCGCCGACCCAGTTCCCAGAACCACATGGCGTTCATCGCCAGGTGCAGCCAGCCGAAGTGGATCAGCATCGGCGTGAACAGCCGCCACCACTGACCCGCCGCCAGGCTCTCGGCCAGCGGCGTGAACAGCGCGTACTGGCCCTGGATACGGAAGTCCTGGAAGGTCAGCCAGCGCATCGTCGCGAAGTTGTCGCCAAGGTAGGTGACGGCGGCGACGACGAAGGTCAGCAGCAGCACCGCGGCGGTCATCGGGCTCATTCGCAGTTGCCGGACGAACCCCTGCCCCGCCGGTCGCGGCGCGGCCTCCAGGGTTGCCTGCGGATCGCCTTCGGGATAACGCCGGTACAACTCGCGGACCTGCTCGGCGAGCCGCTCGTCGGGCACCCAGAGGACCTGCTGGCCGGATTCCTCGCTGACCCGATGCGGCACGTTCAGGCGCCGCAGCAGGCCGACGAAGCCGGCCAGGTCGACCGACAGGGGGAACTTCAGGACCTGGACCGCGCTCATTCGTCAGCCTCCGGCCGCTTCACTTCGACCCAGACGAACTTGTTGCGGTCCAGGCGGGTTTCCTCATCCAGGCGGTAGGCCGCGAGCTTGCCGTACATCACCGCGCTGTAGTCCAGGCAGGCCAGGTTCGGCCGGATCGGCGCCGGCGTGCCGCGCCGCCAGTAGTGGCCGACGAACAGCAGCGGCTCGGCGGCGCCATAGGTCAGCAGGCTGGACTTCTGCTCTTCGCTCAGCGGCTCGCGGGCGATCGCTTCGGGCAACGCGTCGGGCTGGAAGACGATGTCGCCATAGGTGCGCGGCGCCTCGTCCTCGACCCAGAACTTGGTGCGGAAGAAGGAACGGGTGTAGCCGTCGCTGCTGGTCAGGGTGGCGCCGTGCGGCAGGCGCATGTCGGTGCCGCGCAGCAGGCGGTTGCAGGCCAGGTCGGCGAAGCTGCCGGGCTCCGCCGATTCCTGCAGGAAGGCTTCGCTGATGCGGCCGTCGGGGAACTGCCGGCGCAGGGTTTCTACCAGCCCGCCGTCCCAGCAGGCATGGACCATGCGGAAGCGCCCGGCATCGAGGAACAGCGGCAGTTGCTGGAACCAGCCGAGGAAGTCGCGCCAGTCGGCGTCGTGGCCTTCGAACTGCTCGAGGGTTTCCTTGATCAGCCGGGCGTGCCGCGGCGTGTGCTCGCGGACGTACTGGCGACCGCTACCGGGCGCCGCCGGGGTGCTCCAGCCGAGCGCGTTGAATTCGTGGTTGCCCATGATGCACAGCGCCTCGCCGGCATCGACCATCGCGTGCACCCGGTGCAGGGCTTCGCGGATGCGCGGGCCGCGGTCGACGATATCGCCGAGGAACAGCGCCTGCCGCCGAGGATGGCGCCAGACGCCGCCCTGCAGGCGGTAGCCGAGCAGGTCGAGAAGGCGGTCCAGGGTATGCGCGCAGCCGTGGACATCGCCGATCAGGTCATAGCCACGTCCGGGGTCGAGTTCCATCAGTCGCCTCCGCCCAGGCGGCTGCCCCAGCCGAGCTTGGTCCGGCAGATCTCGTAGTAGTTGTGGTCGATGGGGTGGATCAGGCGCAGCTTCTGCGGCTTCTTGCTGATCGTCACGGTGTCGCCGGGAGCGCAGGTGAAGTGGTTCTGCCCGTCGCAGGAGACCTGCGGGTAGATCTGCATGTTCGGCGACACGACGATCTTCAGCTCGCTGTTGCCGTCCACCACGATCGGCCGGCTGGAAAGCATGTGCGGGTACATCGGCACGATGACGATGGCGTCCAGCTTCGGATGCATGATCGGCCCGCCGGCGGACAGCGCGTAGGCGGTGGAGCCGGTGGGGGTGGCGACGATCAGGCCATCGGCCTTCTGGCTGCAGACGAACTGGCCGTCGATGTACAGCTCGAACTCGATCATCCGGGTCGACTTGCCCGGGTGCAGGACCACGTCGTTGAGCGCGTCGCCCTGCCCCATCGAGTCGATGCCGCGACGCACCTGGGCGTCGAGAAGGAAGCGGCTCTCGACGATGTACTGGCCGTCGAGCACCTCGCCGACCTTGGCCTCCAGCTCGTCGGGGCGGATGTCGGTGAGGAAGCCCAGGCTGCCGCGGTTGATCCCCAGCACCGGGACCTTGTGCCGGGCCAGCGCGCGGGCCGCGCCGAGCATGCTGCCGTCGCCGCCGACCACCACCACCAGGTCGCAGATCTCGCCCATGATCTTCCGCGAGCAGGTCTGCAGGCCGTGCCCGGGCAGAACCTCGGCGATGGTGTCCTCGAGGATCACGTGCAGGTGACGGTCGATCAGGAATTTCTTCAGCCGGCGGATGGTATCCAGCACCTGGGTGCTGCCGAGGCGGCCGATGATGCCGATATTGCGAAAGGGTTCCATGGGGTTCCTGCGAAAAGCTGCGGGCGGGATAGCGCGGATTATGGGCGAAAGCCGCGGACAGCGGCAAACCGCGCCCGCGCCGGGATGTCGCCACGGGCGACGCAACCCGGCTACCCTCAGGGTATGACGCTGCTGACCGAACTGCTCGACGAATTGCGCCAACCGGCCGTCCGCGACCTGGCCTGGACCCTGCTCGCCCCACCGCTGCTGCGCGAGACCCCGGCGCCGCAGCGACACCCGCTGAGCGCCAGCCGCTGGCACCAGGAGCCGGAGCGCCTGGCCGCCTGGCTGCGCGAACAGGAGCGACAGCCGCAGCACCTCGCTGCCTGGCTCGCACAGTGGCCACGACAGCGCCTGGGCCTGTATTACGAGCATCTCTGGCAGTTCGCCCTGGAACAGGCCCCGGACGTGCGCCTGATCGCCGCCAACCTGCCGGTGCGCGACGGCGGGCATACCCTTGGCGAGCTCGACCTGCTGCTGCGGGACGACGACGGCATCCATCATCTGGAACTGGCGATCAAGCTCTATCTCGGCCCCCAGGCCGGCCCCGGCGACTGGCTCGGGCCCGGCGGCCAGGATCGCCTGTCACGCAAGCTGGAACACCTCTGCCGACACCAGTTGCCACTGGCGGCGACGCGCGAGGGTCGCCAGGTTCTGGCCGCCCATGGCGCCGAATCGGCCGCTTCCGCATTGTGGCTGAGCGGCTACCTGTTCCACCCCTGGCCCGGCCCGGGCAGCCTGCCCGCCGAGATCGAGCCACGGCATCTGCGGGGCCGCTGGCTACGCCAGCGCGACTGGCGGGCGTACCTGGCCAGCCTGGGCGAGCCAGCCGCCGCGCAACGCTGGCTGCACCTGCCACGCGCGCACTGGCTGGCGCCGGCCCTGCGGCCGCAGGATCCGCTCGATCCGCCACGCGCCGGCAGCGACTGGGACACAGCGTTCGCCGACGAGCCGCGCCCGCAGATGCTGGTGCGGGTGGTACCGCGTGACGGTCACTGGGTGGAAGCCGAACGGTTGTTCCTGGCCAACGACGACTGGCCGCCGGGCCTCAGCCTGTGGGGCGCCGCGCGGCAGGCCGCGGACGCCTGATCAGAGCAGTGCCAGCAGACGCTCCTGCAGCGCCCGGCGCCCCTGCAGGCCTCCGGTGTGTAGCGCCACCAGGCGGCTGCCACGAGCCACCTCGCCGCGCTCCACTGCCTCGCGCAGGGCGAGCAGCAGCTTGCCGGTGTACAGCGGTTCCAGGGCGACGCCACTGGCCGTCTCGAAGCCGACGATGAACCGCGCCAGCGCGCCATCGAGGCGGGCGAAGCCGCCGCGGCTGGCGTCCAGCAGGCGATAGCCGGCATCGGCGACGCCCGCTGCGGCGAGAGTCGTCGCCACCTGCGCGGCGACGCCGTGGTCCTCCGGCACCGCCAGGGCGCCCACCACCGGATGCCGCCCGGCCTCGCCAAGCACCAGGCCGGCCAGTGTCGTACCGGTGCCGGCGGCCACCCAGACGGCGTCGTAATCGTCCCAGCCGAGCGTCGGCAACTGGGTCGCTATGCGCTCCACCAGCCCGCTGCAACCACGCGCGCCCAGCAGCCCGCCACCGCCCTCGGCGACCGGCAGCAACCCGGGATAACGCTCCCGCCAGGGCGCCCAGAAACCGCCGGCGTGCCGCTGGCGATAGCCGCCGTAGCCGAGCCAGTGCAGTTCCATGCCGAGACTGCGCAGGTCGCGTACCGTCGGCGTATCGACTTCGTTTCCGCGTACCAGGCCGACGCAGCGGAAGCCGAAACGCGCAGCGGCGCCGGCCAGCGCATGCAGGTGGTTGGAATGGGCGCCGCCGAGGCTGATCAGGCCGTCCAACCCGCGCTCGCGGGCCTGCGCCAGGTACGGGGCGAGTTTGAAACCCTTGTTGCCGGAAATCAGCGGATCGACCTGGTCCAGGCGCAGCAGCGCCAGTTCGACCCCGGCGCGGGCCAGCCAGTCGGTTTCGATGCGTTGCAGGGTGGCGTGCGGGGACCAGTCGGGAAACGGCAAGGGCTCAGCTCACGGTGCGCAGGCGCCCCGTGGTCTTGTGCCGGGCGCAGCAGTTGGTGTCGCCGGCGACGAAGCGCGCCGGGTTGTCGACCCGGTCGAGCGGCAGGTTGCAGCGCTCGCCGCCGGGCAGCAGGGCCTCGCAGCGTGGCTGCTGGAAATGATCCAGCCACTGGCGGTACTGGCTTTCGGAGACGAAGCACTTGGCCGCCGCGTAGGCCAGCGGATTGTCCTGGTAACGCGGGATATCCTGCAAGGGAATGGTCAGGTGCCCGGCGCCGGGGTGGTAGGCGACGAACACCACGCCCTGGCTGGACAGGCGCTCCAGCAGTTGCTCCGGCCCCTGGGCGGCGAGACGGTCGCGTTCGGCGCGCAGTTCGGCCAGCTCCTGCTCCAGTTGCTGGTCCAGTTCGTTGCGGTAGGCCAGTTCCACGTCGCGGATCGAGATCTGCTCCTTGTAGCCTGCAACCGCCGCCGCCACCCGCGTTTCCAGCTCGTCGGCGAATTCCGAGCGCAGCAGATCGGTCTCGCTGCGCCCCTGGGTCTCGATGAAACGCAGTTGCCGGGTCAGTTCCTCGCGGTTGCGCTGGAACTGTTCGCCCTGCTCCACCAGACGCTGCTGCAGCGCGGTGTTTTCCCGCGCCTGGCGCTCCAGGGCCTGCTGCAGGCTGAGCACCTCGCTGCGCAGGATGTCCAGTTGCCCGCGGGCCTCCTGCTCGCGCCTGGACAGTTCCTGCTCGTGCTGGCGAGCCAGCCCGGCAAGGCGCTGCTCCTGCTGCTGGGCCAGGGCGGCAAGCTGCTGGCGCTGCTGCCTGACCAGTTGCGCCAGGCGGGCCAGTTGTTCGTCGTCCGGCTTGCGCGTCTCCGCCGGCGGGGCTTTCGACGCGGCGGCGTCGGCGGCATACCACTGCTCTTCGGCAGCCATCTGCAACCGCTGCGGCTCCACCGCGGCCGGCTCGTCGTCCACCAGCAGGCCGAGCTGGTTGCGCCTGAGCGCGTCGCGGATGAGGACGAAATGGTTGCGTCCGGCGCTGCTCTCCGGATCCCACAGGTGCATCTGGTGCCAGGACACCGGACACTGGCTGCGGCAGGCCAGGCGGATCGGCCCGCCGCCCATGTCGGGACCGCGTCCGGCGCGTTCGGCGAGGTTGCGCAGGGGCAGGTTCCAGCCGGTGTCGGCGGCGCCCTGCTCGTCGAAGTCGAGATAGAAGAACACCGCCGCCCGCGCCTGCAGGCGCGGGTTGATCAATACGTAGGCCAGGTGCATCTGCTGGTCGGCATACTCCGGCATGCGCACCAGGCCATCGAGCAACGCCTCGAACTCGGGGTACAGCATCTCCTTGCAGACGCCGCTGTCGTTGAAGAACAGCACGGCTTCCGCCATCTGTGGCTTTTTCTGCATGCTCATCGCTCACCCTCGGACGCCTGGCGAGGCGGCCCGCATCCGGCAGTACCATCTGGCATGTCACCTGAAAAACAGGTGCTATCTCGTTGTTCGGGCAAGTCTAGGGGAAAAAATGTCGCGGGCAATGTGACTGGGTTGGCAGACACCCGGGCGCTACCGGACAGCCCGTCGAGCGGTAGGGGAATTTGTGATGCGTTTGGTTTTTGGGCGGACGGAGATCACCGTGGCAGAGCGCCACCGTTCACCGAATGGGCACGAAGCCCCTGCCCGCGTCGTCGAGCGCGGGCAGGGCGAGGCTCGGAACCTCTTCACATCCAGCGAACGCCAGGAAAACCGGGCGAAAACGGCAGGGAAGCGCAGCTCACAGGCGGCAAACGAGCATTCCGGAGCCGTTTTCGACACGGTTTTTCCGACGCGCGACAGACGGCTGAACGGATGCTCAGAGTTCGGCGGCCAGGCGCGACCCCTGGTTGATGGCGCGCTTGGCATCCAGTTCGGCGGCGACGTCGGCGCCACCGATCAGGTGCACGCTCTGTCCGGCCGCCAGCAGGCCCTCCTGCAGCTCGCGCAGCGGATCCTGGCCGGCGCAGACGATCACGGTATCCACCGGCAGCACCTGCGGCTCGCCGTCGGCGATGCGGATGTGCAGGCCGGCGTCATCGATCCCCAGGTACTCCACCGCGTTGAGCATCTGCACCTGCCTGTTCTTCAGGCCGGCGCGATGGATCCAGCCGGTGGTCTTGCCGAGGCCGTCGCCGACCTTGCTCTTCTTGCGCTGCAGGAGGAATACCTGGCGCGCCGCCGGATGCACCTCGGCCTTGACCCCGGCGATGCCGCCACGGGCCTCCAGGCGGGCATCGATGCCCCACTCCTTCCAGAACGCCTCGCGGTCCAGGCTGGTGGAAGGGCCGGCGTGGGTGACGAACTCGGAGACATCGAAGCCGATGCCGCCGGCGCCGATCACCGCTACCCGGTTGCCCACCGGCTTGCGTTCGAGGATCGCGTCCAGGTAGCCGATCACCTTCGGATGCTCGATGCCGGGGATCGCCGGGGTGCGCGGGACGATGCCGGTGGCGAGGATGATCTCGTCGTAACCACCGGCCACCAGTTCGTCGACCCCGACCCGGGTATTCAGGCGCAGCTCGACCCCGGTGCTCTGCAGCTTGTTGCGGAAATAGCGCAGGGTCTCGTGGAACTCTTCCTTGCCGGGCACCCGCTTGGCCACGTTGAACTGCCCGCCGATCTCGCCGGCGGCGTCGAACAGGCTGACCCGGTGCCCGCGCTCGGCGGCCACGCTGGCGGCGGCCAGGCCGGCCGGACCGGCACCGACCACGGCGATCTTCTTCGCCCGGGCGGTGGGGATGTAGTTCAGCTCGGTCTCGTGGCAGGCGCGCGGGTTGACCAGGCAACTGGTCAGCTTGCCGCCGAAGGTGTGGTCGAGACAGGCCTGGTTGCAGCCGATGCAGGTGTTGATCAGCTCGGCCTGGCCTGCCGCGGCCTTGTTGACGAAATCCGGATCGGCGAGGAACGGCCGGGCCATGGAGACCATGTCGGCGTCGCCCTCGGCCAGCACCCGCTCCGCCACCTCGGGGGTATTGATGCGGTTGGTGGTGATCAGCGGGATGCCGATCTCGCCGCGCAGCTTGGCGGTGACCTTGGTGAAAGCCGCGCGCGGCACCTTGGTGGCGATGGTCGGGATGCGCGCCTCGTGCCAGCCGATGCCGGTGTTGATCAGGGTCGCGCCGGCCTTCTCGATGGCCTTGGCCAGCAGCACGATCTCGTCCCAGCTGCTGCCGCCCTCGACCAGGTCGAGCATCGACAGGCGATAGATGATGATGAAGTTCGGCCCCACCGCCTCGCGCACCCGGCGGACGATCTCCACCGGCAGGCGCATGCGGTTCTCGTAGCTGCCGCCCCAGCGGTCGGTGCGCTGGTTGGTGTGCTGCACGAGGAACTGGTTGATGAAATAGCCTTCCGACCCCATGATCTCGACGCCGTCGTAGCCGGCGACCTGGGCCAGGCTGGCGCAGTTGACGAAATCGGCGATCTGTTTCTCGATGCCCTCCTCGTCCAGTTCCTTCGGCTTGAACGGGTTGATCGGCGCCTGGATCGCGCTCGGCGCCACCTGCTTCGGGCTGTAGGCATAGCGGCCGGCATGCAGGATCTGCATGCAGATCTTGCCGCCCGCCTCGTGTACCGCCTGGGTCACGATCCGGTGCTTCTCCGCCTCTTCCGGCGTGCTCAGCTTGGCCGCGCCGGAATACACGCCGCCCTCCTCGTTCGGGCCGATGCCGCCGGTGACCATCAGGCCGACGCCGCCGCGGGCACGTTCGGCGAAGTACGCCGCCATGCGCTCGAAGCCCTGCGGTTTCTCTTCCAGGCCGGTGTGCATGGAACCCATCAGGGTGCGGTTGCGCAGGGTGGTGAAGCCGAGGTCCAGGGGGGCGAGCAAGTGCGGATAGGGAACGGCGGCGGTCATCGGGGGTCTCCACATCGGGCGAAACGCGTTCACGGATATGCCGCGGCCTCGGGTGCGATGCGCGATACGGGCGGCGGTCGGTATGGCGACGACTCTAAGGAGCGCCAGGGACGCGCTCAATGATCCTAAGTGACAAGTTACTGATCGGAATGCACAGGGACGCTTGGCAAGCCGACGCCACTCCCCTACCCTGTGGGCTGCCTTGGAGACCCGCATGCGCAAGCTGATCTTCCTGATCCTGATCACCCTCTTCGCCGCCTACGCCGGCTGGGCCGAACACCGCCCGGTGGGCCACTACCTGTCCGACCTGCGCAGCCAGGTCAGCGTGGTCCAGGGCCAGCCCGGCGAGCGCGGCAACCTGCTGGCGGTGCAACCGGAGCTGCTCACCCCGGACTATCAGAGCGCCGAGCGATTGCAGCTGAAGTTCCACGCCTACCTGGAAAACGCCCGCCGCCAGGGCCTGCTCAACGCGCGCACGGTGGTGGTGTTTCCCGAGCACGTCGGCACCTGGCTGGTGGCCAGCGGCGAGAAACCCGAGGTCTATGCCGCCGCCGACTGGCGCACGGCGATGGACTGGATGGCCGCCAGCAACCCGTTGAAAGTGGCGCGCGGCTGGATCACCGCGCGCGGCGACGAACGTCTCACCGACACCTTGTTCCGGATGAAGGCGGTGGACATGGCCCATGACTACCAGACCCTGTTCGGCGGACTCGCCCACGAGTTCAAGGTGACCGTGGTGGCCGGTTCCATCGTGCTGCCCGACCCCGAGGTCGAGGACGGCGAGCTGCGCACCGGCACCGGCCAGCTGTACAACGTCAGCCTGACCTTCGGCCCCGACGGCCTCCCCCTCGGCCAGCCGCAACGCAAGGTGTTCCCGACCCGCCACGAGCTAAGCTTCCTCAACAATGGCCGCGGCGAACGCCTGCAGGTGCTGGATACCCCGGCCGGTCGCCTGGGCGTCCTGATCGGCACCGACAGCTGGTACCCGGATACCTACGCCACCCTGGTCGAACGCCAGGTCGAACTGCTGGCGATTCCCGCCGCCCTGAACCAGAGCGGCCGCTGGCAGCAACCCTGGCCCGGCTTCGACGCCGAACTGGTGCCCGGCGACGTGCGCCTGGCGCCGAACAGCCTGAGCAACGCCGAAGCCTGGCAGCGCCTGGCGGTCGGCGAACGCCTGCTCGCCAGCGGCGCCCGTGGCGCCGCCGTGGCCTTCGCCCACAGTCGCCTGTGGAACGCCGTCGAGGACGGCCAGAGCCTGCTCGGCTCGCCCCAGGGCATGCGCCAGGCCAACCCCGGAGGAGGCGCGCAACTGGTCAATCTCTGGCTATGAGCACGCCGCGGGTGCGCCTCGGCGACCTCTCGGTCGGCTTCGTCCAGGCCCTGGCCGATGCCCTGCTCGCCGCCGGCGTCGATCCCGCAGCGCTGCTCGAGCAGTACGGCCTCGACCAGCGGCGCCTGGCCGAACCCGGCGCGCGCCTGTCGATTCCCCGCTACATGCGCCTGGGCCACGCCGCCATCCAGCTCAGCGGCGACCCCGCCCTGGGGCTGCAGATGGGCCGCCTGAGCCGTCTCGGACAGATGGGCCTGGCCGGGGTCAGCGTGGCCCAGGCGCCGAACCTGCGCGCCGCGGCGCGGGCGATGATCCACCTGGAACCGCTCTACGCGCAGAACTACCGCGGTCAGTCGAGCCTGGTGGAAGACGCCGGCGGCGCCTGGTTGCGCTTCTATTCGATCAGCCCCTACAACGCCTACAACCGCTTCGTCGTCGATTCGGTACTGGCCGGCTGGATCAGCCATCTCGGCGCCCTGGCCGGGCAGCCGCTGAAACCCGAACGGGTGGAAATCGAGTATCCGGCGCCGGCCTGGGCCGACCGCTACGAGGCGTTCTTCGGCTGCCCGGTGGCGTTCGGCGCGCCGACCAACCAGTTGCACCTGAGCCAGGCCAGCCTGGCCCTGGGCAATGCAGAGCACTGCCCGAGCACCTGGAACCAGATGCTGGAGATCTGCAATCGCGAACTGGAACAACTGACCCGCACCCGCAGTTGGCGCGAGCGCGTCAGTCGCCTGCTGGGGCCACTGCTCAACGGCCGCGAGCCGGACCTGGAGGAAGTCGCCACGCGCCTCAAGCTGCCGACCTGGACCCTGCGGCGCAAGCTGGCCGAGGAAGGCACGCAGTACCGCAGCATCCTCAACGAGACCCGCCGCGACCTGGCGATGGTCTACATCCGCGAGACCGACCTGGCCTTCGGCGAGATCGCCTACCTGCTCGGCTTCGCCTCGGCGGAAGCCTTCCAGCGCGCCTTCAAGCGCTGGAGCGGGCAGACTCCCGGCGAGTTCCGCCGCGCCCAGCGGCAGAACGCCTGATCACATCTCGGTGGCGTCGTCCGCCGGCTCCGGCAGGTCGTATTCGGCGGCATGCCGTTCCAGCAGCTCTTCCTGGTAGTCGTCCATCGCGGATCACCTCGTTGGTCTGTGCCTTTCAGCTGTAGACGAGAAAGATGACAGCGGGATTACCCCGCGCGGATCGGCGGCGCAAAGCGACCCGGCAGGCGAGGATGGCAGGCATTCGGAACGACAGAAACGAAAGAAGCGGCCATTGGCCGCTTCTTTCGTGGCTCACCCCGCCTTGGCGTGGTGAAGATGTATGGCGCAGCGGACGGGACTCGAACCCGCGACCCCCGGCGTGACAGGCCGGTATTCTAACCGACTGAACTACCGCTGCGCGTCGGCTGGGCAAGATGCCCGGTAAAGCGTCTTCCTCTCGTTGCAGCCAGGCTGCCCGCCTTCTACCGGAAGACGGCGAGTTCGGGGCGATGAACTCGGGAGGGGAAGTGAATGGCGCAGCGGACGGGACTCGAACCCGCGACCCCCGGCGTGACAGGCCGGTATTCTAACCGACTGAACTACCGCTGCGCGTAACTTGCGAGATTGGTGGGTGATGACGGGATCGAACCGCCGACCCTCTGCTTGTAAGGCAGATGCTCTCCCAGCTGAGCTAATCACCCTTCACTCTCGAAGTGGGGCGCATTCTACCGACGGGAAAACCTAAGTCAATGCCCTGATTGAATTTTTTTTGAAATTTCAGCGAACGCCCATGCCACGCCCGCCGCCGGGCCTTGCCGGCCCGGCGATGGGTCACTCATTCGACCCGCAGGCTCAGGCGCGCCGAGACCCGCCCATCGACCTGGCGGTCCAGCCCGGCTTCCGCCACCTGCACGCCCTGTCCGTTCAACTGCTCCAGCCAGGGCAACAGCTTGGCGAAGGGCGCCGGTTGCAGGGCCACCTGAACGGCGCCCTCGCCTTCGTTATCGAGCCGCTCGACGCTCAGCCCGGCCTGCGCCGCCGAGGCGGTGACCATGCCCTGCAGCGCCGCCGGGTCGACCTGCGCCTGCGGCGCGGCGGCATCGGCCTGGCGCACGTTGGGCGCCTGCTGCTGGATGTAGGCGTGCAGCGCGCGCTGCTCGGTGAAGTACTGGCGCGCCGACTGCAGGTGGCGCTCCGCCGGACGCCAGAGCGCCAGGTAGAGAATCACCAGCAGGAAGAATGCGCCGAGCCAGGCCAGCGCCAGGCGGTCGCGCGCCGGCAGCGCGCGCCAGCGGATCGCCAGTTGCGAGGTTTCGGCCTGGGCCTTGAGGCGTTCGTGGAATTGCGTCATGACCTTCATCTCAACCTCCTATCACCAGGCGCGCGCTGACCGTCGAGCCATCGCGGCTGGCCGAACCCAGTTGCACCGCCAGCCCCGACTCGCTGAGCCGCGAGCGCAGCCGTTCCAGCACGTCGAAGCCGGGCGCGCGCACCTGCAGCGCCACGTCGCCGCGCGCGGCGCTGAAGTCCAGTTGCTCGACGCTGACCGTCGATTCATCGCCGATCACTGTCGCGGCCTGGCCGAGAAGGCCGAGCAACTGGCCCTCGCCGCCGCTGCTGGCACTGTCGGCCAGGTGCTGGTCGAACTGCGCGCGCAGGTTGATCAGTTTGCGGTCCTCCGGGAACAGCTGGCGGTAGAGTTCCGCGCTCTGCGCCGCGTAGCGGTCGCCCTCGCGCTGCAATTGCCAGGCCTGGACCAGGGTGAAGCCCCACTGCAGCACCAGCCACAGCCCGACCAGTCCCAGCGCCGGACGCCAGCGGCGCCACTGGCTGCTCTGCTGGCGCGCGGTGAACTCGGCCTGGGCCAGGTCGGTGCCCGGAGGCTGCTCGCTCAGCCAGACATGCGGATTGCCCGCCAGCGCCTGGACTTCCAACCCCTCCGGCGCCGCCACGGCTTCCGCGGCGAAGGCCCGCTGCGGCGGCGGACAACTGTCGCGCAACACCAGCCAATCCTCGTTGCCGCAGGACAGCCGCACGGCTCCGCTGCCACCGAGCAGCCAGCGCTCCTCCAGCCAGAACAGGCAGGTACCCTCGCCCGGCAGGCAGTCGGCATCCACATGCAGCGCAGCCGGCGCCTTGCCCGCGCCCTCGGCCAGCGCCAGCCAGGCGGCGAGCCAGGCGCGCTGCACGGCGAACACCCGGTGGCGACCGTCGGCCAGCGCCGGGCCGAGGGCCAGGTGCATCTGCTCGACATCGTCGGCCAGTTGCTCCTCCACCGCGAACGGCAGCGACTGGCGCAGCCAGCGCGCCTTCTGCGTCGGCAGGTTCACCGCGCAGGCGGTCACCGCCTCCACCGGCAGGTACAGCCGCCAGGGCACGCGGATCTCCGCCAGCGCCTGGGCGAACGGCGCGCGCCGGCACTCGCCGTCCTGCACCCACCATACCGGCAGTTCCCCATCGGCCCCCGCCGTACTGGCGGGTGGCAGGAACAGCGCACTCACTCCACTCATCGCTCGTCCTTCTTCCAATCGTCGCCGCCCGTCGACGGAATGGGCGTTCCGCCCTGTCCCATGTCGCGGGCCATCACTCGTATCTTGCCGTCCTTGCCACGCTGCAGGGTACTCACCAGCACCTGCCGGCGGTCGCCCAGGGCGACCTCGCTGATCACCTGGAAGTAGCGGGTGCCGACGGCATAACTAACGTTCCCGGTCTTCGAACCCAACTGGGTCAGATGCTTGGTGAAATCGTCCTTGCTCTGGAAACCTTCCCGACCCCGGGCGTCCACGATGTTTTCCGCCTGCCCCGGATCGATTTCGAACATGGCGGCGATGACCGGCACGCTGGCGGTGTTCACGTTCAGCGGCGCGTCTTCGGGCAGCGCGCTGACGAACGGCAGCAGGCGGCGGTAGTCGGCCTCCGACAGTTTCAGCAGGCGCAGTTCGGACACGTCCTTGAGGCTGCGGTTGGCGGCGCGGTAGGCCGGCGCCTCCAGCAGGTACTGGTTGTCCTCGGCGCCCTGCTCGCCCTGCGGGTTCTGGTCGGCGTCCAGCCAGTCGGCCAGCCGGTCCGGCAGGCCCTTGACGACGTCTTCCTTCATGCCCAGGGTTTCCAGCAGGCGACGGAACTGCTTCACCGAATCCGGCTTGACCTTGCGCTTGCGCACCAGCCCGTTGAGGTTGAAGCGCCCGCTGGGATCCTCGATCCGCACCCGCAGCTCGCCGCCATCGTCCAGCTTGAACGGCACCATCGGCCGCGCCCAGGCCTCGCCCAGGTGATCCACCGATTCGCGGGTGTTCTCGCCGCCCTGGCGCAGGTCGCGGCGCAGCACCGCTTCCGCCAGGCGTTCGCCACCCAGCGCGTAGTGCCAGGCCTGGCGCACGTGCAACTGGTTGGCGCTGCTGCGGATCGCCAGTTGCTGGCGGATGATCAGCCCGGCGCAGACGATGGTCACCACCGCCACCACCAGCAGCACCGTGATCAGCGCGACCCCCTTCTGCCCGCGCCTCATTCCGGCGCCCCCGGCATGCCTTCCGGCGGCCGCGGCACCCCGCCCTCGCCGTTCTCGCCATTCTCTCCGTCCGGCTGGCCCTGCGGCTGGTCCTGCTTGAGCGGCGGGTCGAGCAGGCGCCAGAGGCGCACCAGCTTGCCGTAGTGGCGGTGCTCCAGGGTCATCTCCACCGCCAGCGGCAGGCTCTCCAGGCGCTCCTCCTCGCTACCCTCGTCGGTCGGCCAGTGGCTCTGCCAGTTGTGCTCCTTGTCGAGGAAGCGCCAGCTCAGCGCGGTGACCCCGTCGAGCACCTGCTGTACCCGCGGCCTGCTGTCCTGGGCGCGGTCCAGCACCAGCCAGTAGCGGCGTTCGAGGACCTCCCCGGACAGCGACCAGCGCACCCGTTGCAGGCGCGAGCGCGCCTGCCCGAGCGGATTGCGCCAGCCGCCACGGGTGAACTCGATGACCTGGTCGTCCTCGCCCTCGCTGAGGAAGGCGCCGCGGTTGTCGCCCAGCTCGTCACGTACCGGACGTTCGAGCGCCTGGGTCAGGTCGCGCTCCAGCACGCCCATCGCCCGCACCAGCTCGCGCATGCGCTGTTCCTGCACACGGGTCGCCTGGTCGGTCTGCATCACGCTGTCGAACATGCGGTAGGTGGCCAGGGCCAGCAGGGCGAAGATGGCGATGGCGATCAGCAGCTCGAGCAGGGTGAAACCCCGCTGTGAACTCATGGCTGGCTCCCGAGGAAGCCCACCAGGCGCGCCGCGGCGCGCTCCTCGAGGTTGCCGCGCTCGCGGCCGAGCGGCTTCGCCGCGACCCAGACGATCACCCGCCGCATCTCCTGCTCGGACGTACTGTCGATCTGGGTACGCCACTCCCAGCGGCGTCCGGCGAACTCCAGTTCGCCCTGGTTGCGTCCGCTGGACGGTGGCGTCTGTTCCAGCTGCAACTCGTTGAGGCGGTTGTCGGCGATCCACATCGCCAGGGTCTTGTCCTCCAGTCGCGAAGCGTTCTGCAGGCTGCGCGCGCTGGCGCTGAGCACGCTGGCCGCGACCATGGCGAAGATCGCCAGGGCCACCAGCACTTCCAGCAGGGTGAATCCACGCACACGCCTCATCGCCGCGCCACCTCGACCCGCGGCAAGCGGAAACCGTCGCTGCTCAGCGACAGCGCGCGGCCTTCGGGTCCGCGCTCGGCCAGACGCAGGCGGAACGGGCTGAGTTCGCCGCTGGAGAGGATCAGCAATTGCGGCTGGTCGGTGCCTTTCTTCTGTTCCTTCTCGCCCTTGCCGCCGGCCAGCACCAGCGGCTGGCCGTCCAGCTCGAAGGTCAGCTCGGCCCATTCCGGCAGGCGATGGCTGTCGCGCGCCACCGGCAGCCAGCGCGCCTTCGCTTCGTCATAGCGCAGCACCTGGTAGGCGTCGCGCTCCAGGCGCAGGCCGTATTCGCGGTTGTCCAGCACGGCCTCGTCGGTCAGCACGCCGATCAGCCCGGCGAGCCGCTCGGCCTCGCTGTCCAGCTCCCGCGAGGTGCTGGCGAAGCCGGTGCTGAGCACCGCCAGGCCGATCAGCACGCTGATGATGACCATCACCACCATCAGCTCGATGAGGGTGAAGCCGCGCGACTCGCGCATGTCCGCTCAGTTGTCCCAGTTGCCGATGTCGGCGTCGTTGTCACTGCCGCCTTCCTTGCCGTCGGCACCCAGCGAATACAGGTCGAACGGGCCCTTGGTGCCCGGCGCCAGGTACTGGTAGGGATTGCCCCACGGATCGACCGGCAGCTTCTTCAGGTAGCCGTCCTTGTTCCAGTTCTTCGGCTGCGGATTGCCGGTGGGCTTCTTCACCAGCGCCTCGAGGCCCTGCTGGGTGCTCGGGTAGGCGAAGTTGTCCAGCTTGTACATGTCCAGCGCGGCGGCGATCGCCTTGATGTCGCCCTTGGCCACGGTGACCTTGGCCTGGTCCGGACGGCTCATCACCTGTGGCACCACCAGGGCGGCGAGGATGCCGAGGATCACCACCACGACCATGATTTCGATCAGGGTGAAGCCCGACTGTTGGCGACGCTGCAATGGGCGGCTCTGATTCACGCGATTACCCCACGAGTTGGTTGAGAGAAAGGATCGGAAGAAGAATGGCAAGGACGATGACCAGCACCACCGCGCCCATGAATATCAGCATGAACGGCTCGAACAGGCCGACCATCAGGCCGATCTGCGCGGCCAGGTCGTTCTCCTGATTGCGCGCGGTGCGCGCCAGCATCTGGTCCAGCTCGCCGGAACGCTCGCCGCTGGCGATCATGTGCAGCATCATCGGCGGGAACTGCCCGGTGGCCTCCAGCGAGCGGGTGAGACTGGCGCCCTCGCGGACTTTCTGCGCCGCCTTGACCACCTCGTTGCGGATGATCCGGTTGGCGATCACCTCGGCGGCGATCGCCAGCGCCTCCACCAGCGGCACGCCGCTGCGGGTGAGGATCGCCAGGGTCGAGGCGAAGCGCGCGGTGTCGGTGGAGCGCACCAGCCGTCCGACCAGCGGCACGCGCAACAGGATGCCATGCCAGCGCTCGCGAAAGGCGTCCTTGCGCAGCGCATAGCGGAAGCCGATCACCCCGCCGATCGCCGCGACGAAGGCCAGCGCGCCCCAGGCCTTGACCCAGTCGCTGACGCCGATCAGCACGCGGGTCAGCAGCGGCAGGGTCTGTCCGCTGTCGATGAACACGCGGACCACGTCGGGCACCACGTAGCCCAGCAGGAAGCCGACGATGGCCAGTGAGGCGACCATCAGGATCACCGGATAGAGCAGCGCCAGCTGGATCTTCTGCCGCGACTGCTGGCGTTGCTCGGTGTAGTCGGCGAGCTGCTCCAGCACCGGGCCGAGGTGCCCGGCGTGCTCGCCGGCAGCCACCGTGGCGCGATACAGCTCGGGGAAGGCCGAGGGGAACTCGCGCAGGCTGCCGGCCAGGCTATGCCCCTCGAGGACCTTGGCGCGCACCGCGAGGAGCATCGACTGGATGCGCTGCGAGGTGGATTGCGCGGCGGCGGCGCGCAACGCTTCCTCGATCGGCAGCGCGGCCTGGACCAGGGTCGCCAGTTGCCGGGTCACCAGCGCCAGGTCGCGCGCCGACAGCCCGCGGGCGAAGCTCAGGCGTCCGCCCTGCCCGCCCTGCTCGCGGGTACGCGTGGGTTTCACCTCGAGCGGCGCCAGTTGGCGTTCGCGCAGCAGCTGGCGGACCTGGCGCGCGCTGTCCGCCTCCAGCACGCCCTTCTGCTGGCGACCGCCGGGGTCGAGGGCGAGGTATTCGAAAGCGGCCATTATTCTTCCCGGGTCACGCGCAGGACTTCCTCGACCGTGGTGACGCCTTCCAGCACCTTGCGCCGGCCGTCGTCGCGGATGCTCGGTCCGCTGGTGCGGGCATGCCGGGTCATTTCCTGCTCGGAGGATTCGTTGTGGATCAGCGAGCGCATGTGGTCGTCGAACACCACCAGCTCATAGATCCCGGTACGCCCGCGGTAGCCATGCTGGTGGCATTCGCCGCAGCCGCGGGCGCGATGCAGGGTCGGCGGCGCGGCGGGATCGACGCCGAGCAGCGCGCACTCGGCCTCGTCCGCCAGGTAGGGCTCCTTGCACGCCGGGCAGAGCACCCGTACCAGGCGCTGGGCCAGCACGCCGAGCATCGAGGAGGACAGCAGGAACGGTTCGATGCCCATGTCCACCAGGCGGGTGATCGCGCCGATGGCGCTGTTGGTGTGCAGGGTCGAGAGCACCAGGTGCCCGGTCAGCGAGGCCTGCACGGCGATCTCGGCGGTCTCGCGGTCGCGGATCTCGCCGACCATCACCACATCCGGGTCCTGCCGGAGGATCGCGCGCAGACCGCGGGCGAAAGTCATGTCGACCTTGGCGTTGACCTGGGTCTGGCCGATGCCCTCCAGGTGGTATTCGATCGGATCCTCGACGGTGAGGATGTTGCGGGTGCGGTCGTTGAGGGTGGTCAGGCTGGCATAGAGCGTGGTGGTCTTGCCCGAACCGGTGGGGCCGGTGACCAGCAGGATGCCGTGCGGCTTGCGCACGGTCTCGTCCATCAGCTTGCGGTCGCGCTCGCTCATGCCCAGGTGCTGCAGGTTCAGGCGCCCGGCCTGCTTGTCGAGCAGGCGCAGCACCACACGCTCGCCGTTGGCCGAGGGCAGGGTCGAGACACGGATGTCCACCTCGCGCCCGCCGACCCGCAGGGAAATACGGCCGTCCTGGGGGATGCGCTTCTCGGCGATGTCCAGGCGGGCCATGACCTTGATCCGCGATACCAGCAACGCCGCCAGCTCGCGCTTGGGTTCGAGCACCTCGCGCAGTACCCCGTCGACGCGAAAGCGCACCACCAGGCGCTTCTCGAAGGTCTCCAGGTGGATGTCGGAGGCGTTCTCGCGGATCGCCTCGCCGAGGATCGCGTTGATCAGGCGGATGATCGGCGCATCGTCCTCCTGCTCCATCAGGTCCTCGGTTTCCGGGACCTGGTCGGCCAGGGCGGCGAGATCGAGACTCCCGCCGAGGTCTTCGGCGAGCTGCATGGCCGCGGAGGAATCGTGCTGGTAGGACGCGGCCAGGGCCTGGTTGAAAGCCTCCTCGCCGAGCGCCTTGAGCGGCAGGCGGCGACCGGCGAAGCGCTGCGCCTCGGCGATCGCCGCCGGCTCCACCTGCGGCCGGCAGGCCAGCCAGTACTGCTCCTCCAGGCACAGGAACAGCAGGCCCTGGCGCTTGGCGAAGCTGAACGGCAGGCGCCGGGGCGGCGTGCCCGGCGCGGCGATGTCGGGTAACGGGGCTGTCATCATGGATGCCTTATAGCGGTAACCTAACAGAAGTATCTTGGTCGTATATGACCACTGAATGGTTACCGTCAGTATTGTTAGTTGTTAGTCATTTTGTGCGGCCGGTCCCGAGTCCCTCTTGCAGAAGTATCCTGGCGAGCCGTTATCTTAAGCACAAGCGCGCCTGGCCCTGCCAGTCACACCTGTTACACCTATTGATAGAAGTAGGTAGCCTACTGGCAACGAACTGCTATGATCCCTCGGCGATCTTCAGACATAACGATAAAGACCAGGAGTGATGTATTGCCTTTCTCCGGCGCCTCTTCCCGCTGGCTGCAGCGGTACGCCCCGGCCCTTCTGGCTGTTGCCCTGATCATCGCCATGAGCATCAGTCTCGCCTGGCAGGCCGCCGGCTGGCTGCGCCTGCAGCGCAGCCCGGTCGCGGTCGCCGCCTCGCCAGTCAGCCACGAAGCGATCCGCAGCGATCCGGCCCGCCTGGCCCGGCTCTTCGGTACCAGCGCCCAGGACCCCAACGCCCCGCCACCGGCCACCAACCTCGACCTGGTGCTCAAGGGCAGCTTCGTCCAGAGCGACCCCAAGCAGTCCAGCGCGATCATCCAGCGCCAGGGCGACAAGCCACACCGCTATGCGATCGGCGGCGAGATCAGCGACGGCGTGAAGCTGCACGCGGTCTACCGCGACCGCGTCGAACTGCAGCGCGGCGGGCGCCTGGAAAGCCTGCCCTTCCCGCACCGCTCCGGAGGGCTGCTGGCCAACGCGGACACCATTACAAGCGAGAACGACTCGATCGAACAACTGCAAAGCCTGCAGGATGAGAACGCTGCAGCATTGCGCGAGCGCCTGGACGCCTTGCGCCAGCAGATGGAAGCGACACCCATCGCAGAACCCGCCGAAGAAGACTCGAGCGAGCCCACGACCACGCCTACGGAAAGCGACTGACCCGATGTCCCAGCCTTTGTTCCGCGCCCTGCTTGCCCCCTCCAGTCGTTCGTACGTCCCTGCCGTCCTTCTCAGCCTGGCCCTCGGCATCCAGGCCGCGCACGCCGAAGACAGCGGCAGGAACGCCGTCGCCCCCGCCGGCAACCAGCAGGAGGCACACTGGACGATCAACCTCAAGGATGCCGACATCCGCGAATTCATCGACCAGATTTCCGAGATCACCGGCGAGACCTTCGTCGTCGACCCACGGGTCAAGGGCCAGGTCAGCGTGGTGTCCAAGGCCCAGCTGTCGCTGAGCGAGGTCTACCAGCTGTTCCTCTCGGTGATGAGCACCCACGGCTTCACCGTGGTGGCCCAGGGTGACCAGGCGCGCATCGTGCCCAACGCCGAAGCCAAGACCGAGGCCGGCGGCGGCCAGAGCGCACCGGACCGCCTGGAGACCCGGGTGATCCAGGTCCAGCAGAGCCCGGTGTCGGAACTGATCCCGCTGATCCGCCCGCTGGTCCCGCAGTATGGGCACCTCGCCGCGGTACCCTCGGCCAACGCGCTGATCATCAGCGACCGCAGCGCCAACATCGCGCGGATCGAGGACGTGATCCGCCAGCTCGACCAGAAGGGCAGCCACGACTACAGCGTGATCAACCTGCGCCACGGCTGGGTGATGGACGCCGCCGAGGTACTCAACAGCGCCATGAGCCGCGGCCAGGCCAAGGGCGCGGCCGGCGCTCAGGTGATCGCCGACGCGCGCACCAACCGCCTGGTCATCCTCGGCCCGCCGCAGGCGCGCGCCAAGCTGGTGCAACTGGCGCAGTCGCTGGATACGCCGACCGCGCGCTCGGCCAATACCCGGGTGATCCGCCTGCGCCACAACGATGCCAAGACCCTGGCGGAAACCCTCGGGCAGATTTCCGAAGGCATGAAGAACAACGGCGGCCAGGGCGGCGAGCAGAGCGGTGGCGGCCGTCCGAGCAATATCCTGATCCGCGCCGACGAAAGCACCAACGCCCTGGTCCTGCTGGCCGACCCGGACACCGTCAACGCCCTCGAGGACATCGTCCGCCAGCTCGACGTGCCGCGCGCCCAGGTGCTGGTGGAAGCGGCCATCGTCGAGATCTCCGGCGACATCCAGGACGCCGTCGGCGTGCAGTGGGCGATCAACAAGGGTGGCATGGGTGGAACCAGGACCAGCTTCGGCAATACCGGACTGTCCATCGGCACCCTGCTGCAGGCGCTCAAGGATGACAAGATTCCCAACCCGCTCCCCGACGGCGCCGTCGTCGGCATCGGCAGCAGCAGCTTCGGCGCGCTGGTCACCGCGCTGTCGGCCAACAGCAAGAGCAACCTGTTGTCGACCCCGAGCCTGCTGACCCTGGACAACCAGAAGGCGGAAATCCTGGTCGGCCAGAACGTCCCTTTCAATACCGGCTCCTACACCACCAACAGCGAAGGCTCCAGCAACCCGTTCACCACCGTCGAGCGCAAGGACATCGGCGTCAACCTCAAGGTCACCCCGCATATCAACGATGGCGCCGCGCTGCGTTTGGAAATCGAGCAGGAAATTTCCTCCATCGCGCCGAATGTGCAACAGGTCAGCGACACCGATATCATCACCAACAAGCGCTCGATCAAGAGCACCATCCTCGCCGAGAACGGCCAGGTCATCGTGCTCGGCGGCCTGATCCAGGACGACGTGGTGCAGGCCGAATCCAAGGTCCCGCTGCTTGGCGACATCCCCTGGCTGGGCAGGTTGTTCCGCTCGACCAAGGACACTCACACCAAGCGCAACCTGATGGTCTTCCTGCGCCCCACCGTGGTCCTCGACGGAGCGGGCCTGGCGGCGATTTCCGGGAAAAAGTACAGCGACATCCGCGTGCTCGACGGACGCCGGGGTCCCGAAGGCCGTCCGAGCATCCTGCCGAGCAGCGCCGGGCAATTGTTCGATGGGCAGACCGTGGATCTTCGCGACCTGAAATCGGAGTGATGCCCACTCCGGAACGCCGGAGCGAGAACGAAAAAGGCGCTGCCCGTTACGGACAGCGCCTTTTTTTCATACCGCCATGGCGCGACTCAGTCGAGGTAGATCATCTTCCGCGTCATGCCGCCGTCGACCAGGAATTCCTGGCCGGTGACGAAGCCGGCGTCCTCGGACAGCAGCCAGGCCACCAGCGAGGCCACGTCCTCGACGCTGCCGACCCGGCCGACCGGGTGCTGGTCGTGGTCCAGCTCGGTCAGCGGCGCGGCCTCGCGTTCGGCCACGTCGCGGGTATCGATCCAGCCGGGGCTGACCGCGTTGACGCGGATTTCAGGGCCGAGGCTGGCGGCCAGCGCGTGGGTCAGCGCCAGCAACCCGCCCTTGCTCGCCGCGTAGGCTTCGGAATCGGGCTCTGACTGGTGGGCGCGGGTGGAGGCGATGTTGACGATGGCGCCGCTGTGCGCGCGCAGGTAGGGCGTGCAGTATTTGGCCAGCAGCATCGGGCCGTTCAGGTTGACCGCCAGGGTACGGGTCCATTCGCCGAGGGTCAGCGCCTCCAGCGGGGTATTGCGCGGATTGGCGATGGCGGCGTTGCACACCAGCGCGTCCAGGCGACCGAACTGGCCGAGCACCTCGGCCACGCTCATCGCCACCTGGCTCTCCTGGGCCACGTCCATGGCGACGAACCAGGCCTGCTCGCCGAGCGCCTCGGCAACCCTGGCGCCACGTTCGCGGTCATTGTCGGCGAGCACCACCTGCCAGCCCTCGGCGATCAGCCAGGCGCTGATGCCCAGGCCGATGCCACGGGCCGCCCCGGTGACCAGCGCGACCTTGCCGTTGCCTCGCAGGTTGCCTTCGTTCACAGCGCGGCCAGCCCCCGGGCCATGTCGGCCTTGAGGTCGTCGAGATCTTCCAGGCCGACGGCGACCCGGATCAGGCTGTCGCCGATCCCGGCGCGCGCCCGGTCCTCGGCGGACAGGCGGCCGTGGGAGGTGGTCGCCGGATGGGCGATGGTGGTCTTGGTATCGCCCAGGTTGGTGGTGATCGAGACCATCCGCGTGGCGTCGATGAAGCGCCAGGCGGCATCGCGCCCGCCCTTCACGTCGAAACTGACCACCGCGCCGAAACCGCTCTGCTGACGACAGGCCAACTCATGCTGCGGATGGCTCCGCAGGCCGGCGTAGTAGACCCGCTCGATGCCCGGCTGGCGTTCCAGCCACTCCGCCAGGGCCTGGGCGCTGGCGCAATGCGCCTGCATGCGGATGCGCAGGGTTTCCAGCCCCTTGAGGAACAGCCAGGCATTGAACGGGCTGAGGGTCGGACCGGCGGTACGGAGGAAGCCGACCACCTCCTTCATCTGCTCGCCGCGCCCGGCGACCACCCCACCCATGCCCCGGCCCTGGCCATCGATGTATTTGGTCGCGGAGTGGATCACCACGTCCGCTCCGAGCTTCAGCGGCTGCTGCAGGGCCGGCGTGCAGAAGCAGTTGTCCACCGCCAGCAGCGCGCCCCTGGCATGGGCGATCTCGGCGAGCGCGGCGATATCCACCAGTTCGGCCAGCGGGTTGGACGGCGACTCGACGAAGAACAGCTTGGTATTCGGCTTGCACGCCGCTTCCCAGGCCGTGAGATCGCTCAACGGCGGATAGTCGACCTGGATGCCGAAGCGCTTGAAGTACTTGTCGAACAGGCTGATGGTCGAACCGAACACGCTGCGCGAGACCAGCACATGGTCGCCGGCGCTGCACAGGCTCATCACCAGGGCGAGGATCGCCGACATGCCCGACGCCGTGGCCACCGCCTGTTCGGCTCCCTCGAGGGCGGCGATGCGCTCCTCGAAGGTGCGCACAGTGGGGTTGGTGTAGCGCGAATAGACGTTGCCCGGCACTTCGCCGGCGAAGCGCGCGGCAGCGTCGGCGGCGGTGCGGAACACATAGCTGGAGGTGGTGAACAGCGCCTCGCCGTGCTCGCCCTCGGGCGTCCGCCGCTGCCCGGCGCGCACCGCCAGGGTGTCGAAGGCCGCGCCTTCCAGGTCGCTGTCGAGGCGCCCGGCATCCCAATCCTGTGTCATGCCGCTCTCCCCCTTTCAGTCGTTGTACAGGTCGATGATCGCGCTGACCGCCTGGCTCTTCGCCTTGGTCGCATCGTTGCGCGCCTGTTCGATCCGGTTCAGATAGGCCTCGTTGACGTCGCCGGTCACGTATTCGCCGTCGAACACGGCGCAGTCGAAGCGGTCGATCTTGATCTTGCCGCCGCCGACCGCGTCGATCAGGTCCGGCAGGTCCTGGTAGACCAGCCAGTCGGCACCGATCAGCTTGCTGACGTCCTCGGTGCTGCGATTGTGCGCGATCAGCTCGTGCGCGCTCGGCATGTCGATGCCGTAGACGTTGGGATAGCGCACCGCTGGCGCGGCGGAGCAGAAGTAGACGTTCTTCGCGCCGGCCTCGCGGGCCATCTGGATGATCTGCTTGCAGGTGGTGCCGCGGACGATCGAGTCGTCCACCAGCATGACGTTCTTGCCACGGAATTCCAGCTCGATGGCGTTGAGCTTCTGCCGCACGGATTTCTTCCGCGCCGCCTGGCCGGGCATGATGAAGGTGCGGCCGATGTAGCGGTTCTTGACGAAGCCCTCGCGGAACTTCACGCCGAGCCGGTTGGCCAGCTCCAGCGCCGCGGTGCGGCTGGTGTCCGGGATCGGGATGACCACGTCGATATCGTGTTCGGGACGCTCGCGGAGGATCTTGTCGGCGAGCTTCTCGCCCATCCGCAGGCGCGCCTTGTACACCGAGATGCCGTCCATGATCGAATCCGGACGCGCCAGGTAGACGTGCTCGAAGATGCACGGCGCGTATTTCGGCGCCTTGGCGCACTGGCGGGTGTAGAGCTTGCCTTCCTCGGTGATGTACACCGCCTCGCCCGGCGCCAGGTCGCGGATCAGGGTGAAGCCGAGCACGTCCAGGGCCACGCTCTCGGAGGCGATCATGTATTCGACGCCATTCTCGGTGTGGCGCTGGCCGAAGACGATCGGCCGGATCGCGTTGGGGTCGCGGAAACCGACGATGCCGTGGCCGGTGATCATCGCCACCACCGCGTAACCGCCGACGCAGCGGTCGTGCACGCCGGAGACCGCGGCGAAGATGTCCTCCTCGGTGGGCTGCAGCTTGTTGCGCACCGCCAGTTCGTGGGCGAACACGTTGAGCAGCACTTCCGAGTCGGAGTTGGTGTTCACGTGGCGCAGGTCGGACTCGTAGATTTCCTTGGCCAGTTGCTCGACGTTGGTCAGGTTGCCGTTGTGCGCCAGGGTGATGCCATAGGGCGAGTTGACGTAGAACGGCTGCGCTTCCGCCGAACTGGAGCTGCCGGCGGTCGGGTAGCGCACATGGCCGATGCCGACGCTGCCGATCAGGCGCTGCATGTGGCGCTGCTGGAAGACGTCGCGGACCAGGCCGTTGTCCTTGCGCAGGTACAGCTTATCGTCATGGCAGGTGACGATACCGGCAGCGTCCTGGCCGCGATGTTGGAGGACGGTGAGCGCGTCATACAGCGCCTGATTGACGTTCGACTTGCCCACGATACCGACGATGCCACACATGTGACGCAACCCCTACTTGGCTCAAGCTGGAAAGATGGGAAGCGCGATCGGCCCGTCCCGGACCATCGAGCTGACCAGCGCCTCGTCGGCCGCTGGCTCCCGCGAATCGGCGACCCTCGCCGCCGACTGGCTCGCGGCACCTCCTGTGCCGCCGACGCCGCGCCATCGACGCGCCGCCCTGGAAAAACACGGAACCCGGCCTCGGCCAGTGTCCCGCCAAAATCACTGGCTGGGAAGCAGCCCGCCGACGCCGCTCGGTGGCGTGATCGGCGCGGCCGGCAACCACTGGCCGGCGAAACCGAGAATGAAGTTCTTCGACCAGTCGGCGACCATCAGGAAATGCGGCATCAGCACCGACTGTTGCCACCAGGGGTCCTGTTGCACCGGGGCCAGGCTGAGCAGGCCGACCAGCAGCACGACCAGCAGCACGCCACGCGCACCGCCGAAGACCATGCCGAGGAAGCGGTCGGTACCGGACAGGCCGGTGACCCGGATCAGTTCGCCGATGAGGTAGTTGACCAGCGCCCCGAGCAGCAGGGTCGCGATGAACAGCAGCGCGCAGGCTGCGATGATGCGGGCCGAGGGGGTCTGGATGTATTCGCCCAGGTGCTGCGCCAGCGCCCCGCCGAACATCCAGGCCACCGCGCCGGCGACTATCCAGGTAAGCAGGGACAAGGCTTCCTTGACGAAGCCGCGACTCAGACTGATCAGGCTGGAAACGACGATGATGGCGACCATCGTCCAATCGACCCAGGTAAATGCCACTATGCAGCCCACAAGCAGAAAAGGCGCTGCATTTTAGCAGAGCGCGCCCGCGACGGTAAGCCGCGGGTGGCGGTCAACCGCGTTCCGGCTGGAAACGCACGACGAAGCCGTTGAGCTTCTGCTGCTTGCTCAGCTGGTCGCGCAGGCGATCGGCCTCGGCGCGCTGGATCACCGGCCCGACGAAGACCCGGTTCATCCCGTCGAAACTGCGGATATAGGCGTTGTAGCCCTGGGAACGCAGGGTCTTCTGCAATTCCTCGGCGCGCGCCCGGTTGGACAGGCTGGCCAACTGCACCGACCAGCTCTGCGGCAGGTTGTTGGCGTCCAGGCGTTTCTCCGCGGCTGGCTGGCTCGGCGGCGCAGCGGCCGGTTGCGGCTGGCTCGGCGGCGTGCTGGCAGCCGGGGCCTGAACCTGTGCCGGCGGCTGGGCGGCCGGAGGAGACGCCGGCAGGCCGCCGATCGGCTGGCTGGGCTGGCCGGCGGTGGCCGGAGTGCCCTCCTGGACGATTTCCGGCGCAATGTCTTCTTCGCCGGGTTGCAGCTCCGGCACTTCGGTCGGCTGCACCTCGACGCTGGGCATCGCCGGCGATTGCGGGCGCGGCGGCGCTTCCACCACGACCTGGCGCGACTCGTCTTCGCGGGTGAACAGCATCGGCAGGAAGATCACCGCCAGGGCGATCAGCACCAGCGCCCCGACGATACGCTGCTTCAGCCCTCTTTCCAGCAAGGCCATGGTTTACTCCCCCTTATCCGTTCTATGGGCCAGCCATTGCAAGCCTTCGGCCACGCTGTAGAACGATCCGAACAGCAGAATGACATCGTCCGCGGACGCCTTGGCGCACTGCGCCTCCAGGGCGGCGGCGATATCCGCATGGCTGCTCGCCGGAACCTGGCGCAGGATCAGCGCCGCTTCCAGCTCCGCCGCCGGCCGCGAACGCGGGGTCGGCAACGGTGCAACGGCCCAATCCTGCACCAAGCCGGTCAAGGGTTCCAGCACGCCATCGAGGTCCTTGTCCGCCAGCAGGCCGAATACCGCCAGGTAACGGCCTCGCGGCGGCGCCGCGCGCAACCGCTGCGCCAGGTACTGGGCGGCCTGGGGATTGTGCCCGACATCCAGCAGCAGCTGGCGCGGCTGGCCGTTCCAGGACAGGCCGCGGCGATCGAGACGACCGCTGACCCGGGTCCGTCGCAAGGCCTCGGCGAGGCCGTGCGCCTGCCAGGGCAGGTCGAGCAGCGCGTAGGCCTGCAGGGCCAGCGCGGCGTTTTCCATGGGCAGGTCGAGCAACGGCAGGTCGTGCAGCGCCAGCGCCTGGCCGTCCGCGGCCAGTCCGCGCCAGTGCCAGCCATGATCGGCGAGCGCCAGGTCGTAGTCACGGCCGCGCAGGTAGAACGGCGCGCCGAGCGTCGCCACCTGCTCGAGCAACGGCTGCGGCGGATCGAGGTCGCCGCACAGGGCTGGCTTGCCGGCGCGCAGGATGCCGGCTTTCTCGAAAGCCACGCTGTCGCGGGTATCGCCCAGCCAGTCGGCATGATCCAGGCCGATGCTGGTGATCAACGCCAGGTCGGCATCGATCAGGTTGACCGCGTCCAGGCGACCGCCGAGACCGACCTCCAGCACCGCGAACTCCAGCCCGGCACGTTCGAACAGCCAGAAGGCGGCCAGGGTGCCCATTTCAAAATAGGTCAGGGAAATCTCGCCACGTGCGGCTTCCACCGCGGCGAAGGCTTCGCACAGCTGCGCATCGCTCGCCTCGACGCCATCGATCCGCACCCGCTCGTTGTAGCGCAACAGATGCGGCGAGCTGTAGACCCCGACCGACAATCCCTGCTCGCGCAGCAACTCGGCGAGCAAGGCGCAGGTGGAGCCCTTGCCGTTGGTCCCGGTGACGGTGACCACGCGCTTCGCCGGTCTTCCCAGGCCGAGCCGGCGCGCTACCTCGCGGGAACGCTCCAGGCCCATGTCGATGGCCGTCGGATGGAGTTGTTCGAGATAGCTCAGCCAATCGGCCAGGGAACGCCGGGTCATGCGGATACGGGGCTCGGCGAATGAGTGAAGGCCGACAGCAGCCTGGCCAGGCGCGGACGCAACTCGCCACGGTGCACGATCATGTCGATGGCACCATGCTCGAGGAGGAACTCGCTGCGCTGGAAGCCTTCCGGCAGTTTCTCGCGGACGGTCTGCTCGATCACGCGGGGGCCGGCGAAGCCGATCAGCGCCTTGGGCTCGCCGACGATCACGTCGCCGAGCATCGCCAGGCTGGCGGAAACACCGCCGTAGACCGGGTCGGTCAGCACCGAGACGAACGGGATGCCTTCCTCGCGCAGGCGCGCCAGGACCGCCGAGGTCTTGGCCATCTGCATCAGCGAGATCAGCGCTTCCTGCATGCGCGCGCCACCGGAAGCGGAGAAGCAGATCAGCGGGCAGCGCTGTTCCAGGGCGACGTTGGCCGCGCGAACGAAGCGCTCGCCGACGATGGCACCCATGGAACCACCCATGAAGGAGAACTCGAAGGCGCAGGCGACCACCGGCATGCCCTCCAGCTTGCCGCTCATGGCGATCAGCGCGTCCTTCTCGCCGGTATCCTTCTGCGCCGCGGAGAGGCGATCCTTGTACTTCTTGCTGTCGCGGAACTTCAGGCGGTCCACCGGCTCCAGGTCGGCGCCCAGTTCCTCGCGGCCTTCCTCGTCGAGGAAGATGTCCAGGCGGGTACGCGCGTTGATGCGCATGTGGTGGTCGCACTTCGGACAGACATCCAGGGTCTTTTCCAGCTCCGGACGGTACAGCACGGCTTCGCAGGACGGGCATTTGTGCCACAGGCCTTCCGGCACCGAGCTCTTCTGGGACTCGGAACGCATGATGGAAGGGATCAGCTTGTCTACCAGCCAGTTGCTCATGCTCTTTGTTCTCCAGTGCAAGGTCGGGATGGCCGCACCGATCCGGTGGCGACGTCCCTGAGCAAATTCATCTTCGTGACCGCCAGCGATGGCGGGCTGCACGGCTGCGATGCGTCTCGCCGCCAGCCCCTTCCCCCGCCAAGGCGCTCACCTGGGCGATACCCGGCAGGCGGGCACCGCGAAATATCTGGTCGCCCTCTCGGCGACCCGGCGCTGTCGCGGAAACGGCGACACGCTAGTGGACGGCGGCGAACCGTCCGTCGTCACATCAGGCCTCGTCGCGACCGCGCGAACGCACCGCGTCGACGAAGGCGCGGACCTTCGCCGCATCCTTGATTCCCTTGCTCGCCTCGACGCCGCCGCTGACGTCCACCGCATACGGCTGCACCTGCGCGACGGCGTCGGCGACATTGTTCGCCGTCAGACCACCTGCCAGCACCAGGGGTTTCCCCAGGCCAGCCGGCACCAGCGACCAATCGAACGCCGCCCCCGTGCCACCGGGAACGCCCTCCACATAGGTGTCCAGAAGAATCCCGGCAGCTCCCGGATAATCCGCCACGCGCGCGAGGATGTCGTCGCCGGGCTTCATCCGCAGGGCTTTCAGGTAGGGACGACGATGTCCCTCGCAGTCCTCGGCGCGCTCGTCACCATGGAATTGCAGCAGGTCCAGCGGCACAGCATCGAGAATCTCGCCCAGTTCGCAGCGGCTGGCGTTGACGAACAGGCCGACGCTGGTCACGAACGGCGGCAGAGCACGAACGATCTCCCGCGCCCTGTGGATATTCACCGCGCGCGGGCTCTTCGCGTAGAACACCAGGCCGATGGCATCGGCTCCCGCCGCAGCGGCGGCCAGGGCGTCCTCGACTCGGGTGATACCGCAGATCTTGATGCGAACGGCTGGCAACGACGGAGAACCCTCGGAGAGTGAGCGACGAACCGGCGGACGGCCGGCCCGCCGGGAATTCTCGATGGTAGCAAAAGCCCGTTTCGACGTCAGCCGACGATATCGGGCAATCCGGAAAGGAAATGCGGCCCCAGGTATCGCTCGGGCAATTCGAACTCCCCGGGGTACTCCACCCGCACCAGATAGAGTCCGTAAGGGTGGGCAGTGACCCCGCCGGCGCGCCGGTCGCGCGCCTCGAGCACTTCCTTCGCCCATTCGATCGGCCGCTCGCCGGCACCGATGGTCATCAGCACGCCAGCGATGTTGCGCACCATATGGTGAAGGAAAGCGTTACCGCGGATGTCCAGCACGATCAACCGACCATGCTCCAGCAGGCGCACGTGATGCATGGTCTTGACCGGCGACCTGGCCTGGCACTGCACCGCGCGGAACGAGGTGAAGTCGTGGGTGCCGACCAGCACCTGGGCCGCCTCGCGCATCCGCTCGATATCCAGCGGCCGATGGTTCCAGGTGACCTCCTCGGCCAGGTGCGCCGGGCGGATCGGGTCGTTGTAGATGGCGTAGCGGTAGCGCCGGGCCATGGCCGAGAAGCGCGCGTGGAAATGCGCCGGCATCACCCGCGCCCAGGTCACGCTGATGTCGCCGGGCAGGTTGGCATTGGTGCCCATGACCCAGGCTTTCAACGGCCGCTCCACCGCGGTGTCGAAGTGCACCACCTGGCCGCTGGCATGCACTGCGGCGTCGGTACGGCCGGCGCAGATCACCCCGACCGACTCGGCGGCGACCTTCGACAAGGCGCGCTCCAGCGCTTCCTGCACGGAAGGCACGCCGACCTCCTGGCGCTGCCAGCCACGATAGCGGGAGCCCTTGTACTCGACGCCGAGGGCGATTCTGGAAACGCCAGCGGCAGCCGATTCGGCTGCCGCTGGCGAAACAACATCGTTCATGTGGGTCGCTTCATTTCCGGATCAGGCCAGGCGCTCCAGCAACTCGCGGGCTTCCGCCTGCTGGCTGTCGTTGCCTTCGGCCAGGACTTCCTCGAGGATATCGCGCGCGCCCTCGCTGTCACCCATGTCGATATAGGCACGCGCCAGATCCAGCTTGGTCGCCGCTTCATCGGCGCCGGAAAGGAAATCGAAGTCGTCGTCGGATTCCCCATCCAGGGTCGAGGCGATCGCCGCATCCTCGGCCGAGAAGCTCGGCGCCGCATTCTTCGGCTCGTCAAGATTGCTGGCCAATTCGTCCAACTGCGCACTCACCTCGTCCAACTGGGCGGCAAAACTGTCTTCGCTCTTCGCCGGGACGGCCGGTTCCACCGGTTCGTCGGCCAGCGACAGGTCGAAGTCGTCCGGCAGGGACAACGACGGCTCGTCGGCGGCCTCGGTGTCGAGGCCGAACCCGTTGTCGGCGGGCGCCGCGGCGGGCGCGTCGTCATTCAGCGAGAGCAGGAAATCGTCATCCGACAGCTTGTCTTCCGGCGCATCGAGGTCCAGGGAGAAATCACCCAGGCCGTCGCCCTTGGCGTCGACCGGGGTCTCCGCCAGGTCGGCGAAGTCCAGGCCGAAATCGAGGTCATCGGCCGGCTTCTCCGCCGGCGCCGAGGCAGCCAGGTCGAGATCGCTGTCCAGGGTCAGGTCGTCCAGCGCACCGCTATCGGACTTGAGGTCGGCCTGCACCTCGTCACCGCCGAGATCGCCATCGAGGTCATCCAGGCTCAGGTCGAAGGCGTCGTCGAGGTCCTGCCCGGCCGCGTCCTGCCCGGCCGCATGACCGGTGTGGTCCAGCGACAGGTCGTCGAGGCTGAAGCTGTCCAGTTCGTCCTGCGCCAGCTTGGCGCCGGCCAGGCCGGCAACCGCGGCCACCGCCACCATCGCCGGGTAGCGCGACTTGAGCTGCTCGACCTGCGGCTGGGCGCCACCGATCTCGCGCAGTTCGTTTTCCTGGCGGGCGAAGCCTTCGCGATCGCCCATCTCGGCATAGACTTCCATCAGCTTGAGGCGCAGGTCGCTGCGCTGCGGCTCGTCATAAATGGCGTTCTGCAGCAGTTCGGCGGCCTGGTTGAAGCGTCCGTAGGCGATGTAGATATCGGCCTCGCCCAGCGCATCGGAAGTCTGCGCGGTGGTCTTCTCGGTCGACGCCGCAACGGCCGCGACCTGCGGCTCAGGCTCGTCGAGGGTCAGGTCGTCGAAGCCGTCCTTTCCCAGGTCCAGCGCATCCTCCTGTTCCTCGCCGGCTTCCGCCGCCAGGGCCGCAGCCTCGTCCTTCTCCTTCTGCGCATTGCGCCGGGACAGAATCATCAGCAGGACCAGCAAGGCCAGCAGCGCGCTACCGCCGATCACCGCCAGCCACAGCGGATTGGCCAGCAACTCGTCGAGGAAACTCGCTTCCGCCGGTTCTTCCGTCCGTACCGGGGCCGGTGCGGCTGGTGCCGGCGGGGTCTCGGCCGCTGGCGCGGGCGGCGGCGCTACCGGAGGCTGCGCCGGAGCGGCTGGCGCCTCGCCGGCGGGAGCCGGGGTCGGCGCTGCGGCGGCGGGAGCTTGCGCAGCGGCGCCGGCATCCACCTGGGCCGCACCCGGCTGGGCTACGCCCTGGCCTTCGGCAGCCAATTGCCCCTGCAGCTTGGCCAACTGCGCGTCTTTCAGCTGGATCAGCTTCTGCAGCTTGTCCAGCTGGCTCTGCAGGTCCTGCATGCGGCTCTGCAGTTCTTCGTTCTCGCGACGGGTGCTGTCCAGGCTTTCCTTGGTCACCGCCAGGGTGTCGGCGATCGCCTTGCTGTCACCCTTGCCGCCCTTGTCGGCCCCCTTGCTGGCCTTGCCTTCGCCGGAAACCAGGCGCAGGTTGTCCGGGGCGTCGACCTTGGCCGGCGCCGAACCGGCGGCGCTGCGCTGGGTCGCGTCCAATTGCCGGGCGCCGGCGCTGGCCGCGGCCGGATTGCGGCTGCCGCGCCAGCTCTGGTTCTGCGCCTGCACCTGGGACAGCGCCTCGCGCGGGGAGCGCTCCAGCATCTGTTGTTCGGTGGGGATGCGCAGGACCTGGCCGCTCTTCAGCCGGTTGATGTTGCCATCGACGAAGGCGCCCGGATTCAGTTCCTGGAAGGCGAGCATCGCCTGCGGCACGGAAACCCGGTCGGTACGGTTGCGCTGGGCGATCTCCCACAGCGTGTCGTTGGACACGGTGCGATAGGTCTCGCTGCCGGCCGGCGCGGTGGTCCGCACCGGGGCCGGGGACGGCGCCTGCGGGGCACGTGGAGCGCTGCTCGCCCGCGGCGCGCTGACCGGTGCCTGCGGGGCGCTCGCCGCGGCCTGCGGCGAGTACAGCGGCGGATCCAGCAGGACGGTGTATTCGCGCAGCAGGCGGCCGTTCGGCCAGAGCACCTGGACGAGGAAGTTCAGGTAGGGTTCCTGCACCGGCTTCGACGAGGTCACGCGGATGACGCTCTTGCCGTTGGGCTTCACCACCGGGGTGAACTTCAGGTCGGTAAGGTAGTACAGGCGATCGACGCCCGCCTTGCTGAATTCCTCCGGCGACGCCAGGCTCGGGATCACCTCGCCCGAACTCAGGTCGCGGACTTCGAGCAGCTCGATCTCGGCATCCAGCGGCTGGTTCAACGCCGACTTCAGGGTTATTTCGCCGAGTCCCAACCCGTGCGCCATGCCGGAAGTCAGGACCGAGGCCGCCGCGATTGCCCGAACCAGTGTACGAAGCCGAACCATAGTGTAATCCCTTGGTTTTAATATCTTTTCTCGATTCACGAGAGGGAGTGCGTCGGTGCTTGCTGTCCGCTCGTCCAGCCATGTGTGGACGGACGCTCCCCGGCAGCAGCGGATCGAACCAGTATTAACAAGCTCGAATGATTCTACAAATCTGTGGGTAAGTATCTTTTACAGATAGTGTTTTATCAACAACTCACCCAGGAGCACGGCGCTCAGCGCCGCACCTTTTCGCACATTATCAGACACAATCCACAAATTGACCTGACAGGGATCACCCTGCCCCGCCCTCACCCGGCCGACATAGATCTCGTCCTGACCGAGGGCGTCGCCGACCACCGTCGGATAATCGCCGTCGCCCACCCACTCGATGCCTTTCGTCGCCTCGAGGATCGCGGTCAGCGCCGCCAGGTCCACCGGCTCCGCGCATTGCAGGGTGACGCTGAGGCTGTCGCCGAAGAACACCGGCGCCTGGATGCATGTGACGTTCAGCGGCCCGACGCGCTCGCCGAGCAGGGCCCGCACCTCGGCGAAGATGCGCCGCTCGATCTCGCTATGCCCCTGGGCATCCACCGCGCCGACCTGGGCCAGCAGGTTGAACGCCACCTGGCGGTCGAACAGGCGCGGCTCCAGTGGCCGCGCATTGAGCAGCTCGGCGGTCTGCCGGGCCAGTTCCCGGACCCCTTCGCGCCCCCGGCTGGACACCGAGAGGCAGGCCGTCAGGTTCAACTGCCGGCAGTCCAGGGCGCCAAGCAGCGGGTTGAGCACTTCGCACAACTCGGCGGCCGGCGCGCAGGGACTCGACAGCATGAACGGGGCCTGCAGCCCGGCCAGCCGCTGCTCGTTGACCGAAGCCATGACCAGCGGCGCGCGCGCGGACTCCAGGGCGCCGCTCAGATCGATCACCGAACAGCCCGCCGCGTGGGCGCGCTCGGCGTGCGCGCGGGACACCTCGGCGCCCGCGGCGAAGAAGGCCAGGCCGACGCTGGAGAAGTCGAAGGCGGCGATGTCGCCGACCCGCAGGCTGCTTTCGGCGAAGCCCATGCGCTGCCCGGCCGACTCGGCGCTGGCCAGCAGATGGAGACGATGCAGGGGGAAATCACGCTCGTCGAGGAGCCCGACCAGAGCCTCGCCGACCGAACCGGTGGCGCCTACGACTGCGACATTGAGGGGCTGGGACATGGGAAAAGCCTCGGCGGTCTGCGAAATAGGCGTGGCACTTTACTTGCCCACCCTCGCCCAGGCAATCGAGGCGCCGCCCATTGCGGGCGACGCCGGATCGGTCAGCGCTCCAGCAGGATGCGCAGCATGCGCCGCAGCGGCTCGGCGGCGCCCCACAGCAGTTGGTCGCCAACGGTGAAGGCGCCCAGGTACTGGGAGCCCATGTTCAGCTTGCGCAGGCGCCCGACCGGAACGCCGAGGGTCCCGGTGACGGCCGCCGGGGTCAGTTCGCGCATGCTCACCTCGCGGTGGTTCGGCACCAGCTTGACCCAGGGGTTGTGCTGGCTGATCAGGCCTTCGATGTCGGTCAGCGGCACGTCCTTGTTCAGCTTGATGGTCAGCGCCTGGCTGTGGCAGCGCATGGCGCCGACGCGCACGCAGATGCCGTCGACCGGGATCGGGTTCTTGAAGCGGGCGAGGATCTTGTTGGTCTCCGCCTGGGCCTTCCACTCCTCGCGGCTCTGCCCGTTGGGCAGTTCCTTGTCGATCCAGGGGATCAGGCTGCCGCCCAGCGGCGCGCCGAAATGCTCGGTGGGGAAGGCTTCGCTGCGCAGGGTCTCCGCCACCTTGCGGTCGATGTCGAGGATCGCGCTGGCCGGGTTGGCCAGCTCATCGGCCACCGAGGCGTGGGCGGCGCCCATCTGCTTGAGCAGCTCGCGCATGTTCTGTGCGCCGGCGCCGGACGCGGCCTGGTAGGTCATCGCGCTCATCCACTCGACCAGGCCCGCCTCGAACAGGCCGCCCAGGGCCATGAGCATCAGGCTGACCGTGCAGTTGCCGCCGATGTAGTTGCGGGTGCCGGCGTCCAGGGCCTGGTCGATGACCTTGCGGTTGACCGGGTCGAGGACGATCACCGCATCGTCCTCCATGCGCAGGCTGGAAGCGGCATCGATCCAGTAGCCCTGCCAACCGGCCTCGCGCAGCCTGGGGAAGACTTCGCTGGTGTAGTCGCCGCCCTGGCAGGTCAGGATCACGTCGAGGGTCTTCAGTTCGTCGATGCTGTAGGCGTCCTTCAGCGGAGCGATGTCCTTGCCCACTTCCGGACCCTGGCCGCCGACGTTCGACGTGGTGAAGAACACCGGCTCGATCAGGTCGAAGTCCCGCTCTTCCAGCATCCGCTGCATGAGCACGGAACCCACCATCCCGCGCCAACCGATCAGACCTACACGCTTCATCGCAACTACACCTATATGAGAGAAGTGAGCTGGCCGGCAGCCATCGTGGCGCCGACCAAGCCCGTCAGATTACAGATTCTTGAGTGCCGCGACTACGGCATCGCCCATTTCCCGGGTGCCGACCTTGCGGCAGCCTTCGGACCAGATGTCGCCGGTGCGCAACCCCTGGTCGAGGACCTTGCTCACCGCCTGCTCGATGGCGTCGGCGGCGGCAGCCTGGCCGAAGCTGTAGCGCAGCATCATCGAGACCGAGAGGATGGTCGCCAACGGGTTGGCGATGCCCTGGCCGGCGATGTCCGGGGCCGAACCATGGCAGGGCTCGTACATGCCCTTGTTGTTCGCGTCGAGCGAGGCAGACGGCAGCATGCCGATGGAACCGGTCAGCATGGAAGCCTCGTCCGACAGGATGTCGCCGAACATGTTGTCGGTGACCATCACGTCGAACTGCTTGGGCGCGCGCACCAGCTGCATGGCGGCATTGTCCACGTACATGTGGGAAAGCTCGACGTCCGGATAATCCTTCGCCACCTCCTCCACCACTTCCCGCCACAGCTGGCTGGAGGCGAGCACGTTGGCCTTGTCCACCGAGCAGAGCTTCCTGCCGCGCACGCGGGCCATGTCGAAACCGACCCGGGCGATGCGGCGGATCTCGCTCTCGCTGTAGGGCAGGGTGTCGTAGGCCTGCCGTTCACCGTTGTCCAGCACGCGCTGCTCGCGGGGCTGACCGAAGTAGATGCCGCCGGTCAGCTCGCGAACGATGAGGATGTCCAGCCCGGCGACCACGTCCGGCTTCAGGCTGGAGGCGTCGGCCAGTTGTGGATAGAGGATGGCCGGACGCAGGTTGGCGAACAGGCCCAGTTGCGAGCGGATCTTCAGCAGGCCGCGCTCGGGACGGATGTCGCGCTCGATCCGGTCCCACTTCGGCCCGCCCACGGCCCCCAGCAGCACCGCGTCGGCCTGGCGCGCACGCTCCAGGGTCGCGTCGGCCAGCGGCACGCCGTGCTTGTCGATGGCCGCGCCGCCGATCACGTCCTCGGTCAGTTCGAAGCCGAGCTGGAACCTGTCGTTGGCCACCTCCAGCACCTTGACCGCTTCCGCCATGATTTCCGGGCCGATACCGTCGCCGGGGAGAACCAGGATCTGCTTGCTCATAACACCCTCTTGTCCTTCATGCATTGAAGGGCGGACATGCGCCGCCGTGATCGAACCGTCACTCCCGACGCAGCCACAGCACCAGCACGTCGGTGCTGAACGAGCCGTCGTCGGCAATCTCGAAATACTCCCTGACTTCCTCGCCGACCGCCAGTTGCAGGCTGCGGATGGCCTCGCGGAATACCTCCGGCGTGCGCATCCGCTCGACCCACGAGCGGAACTCCAGGCGCAGGCGCTGGCGCCGGCTGCCGGTGACCACCAGGCCCGCCTCGCCGCTCAGTCGCGCCCACTCGGCCGGCGAATAGTTGCGCACGTGACTGGTGTCGCGAAGCATCTCGACTGTCTGCAGGAAAGTATCCGGCAAGGCCTGGCCGGGCGCCGCCACGTCGACGAAGATCGCCACCCCGCCGGGCTTGAGCACCCGCCGCACCTCGCGCAGGGCCAGGCCGACGTCGCGCCAGTGATGAGTGGAATAGCGGCTGAAGACGAAATCGAAGTCGCCGTCGGCGAACGGCAGGCTTTCCGCCCTGCCCCGCTCGGTACGGATATTCGCCATGCCCCTTTGCACGGCGCTCTGCGCGACCACGGCGAGCATCTCGGCGGAGAGGTCGTAGGCCACCACCTCCCCGACCAGGGCGGCGACCTGGAAGCTCACGTGGCCGGCGCCGCAACCCAGGTCCAGGACCCGCGCCTCCGGCCGCCCGGCCAGGGCGTCGCGCAGCACGGCGAATTCCTCGCCCCCGGCATGCACGGCGCTGCTCAGGTAGGCCGAGGCCTGGGCACCGAATTGGCGCTGCACAACATCATCATGGTCGCTCATGGCTCTGCTCCGGGAGAAAAACCGGGCGCTACCCGCGAGGGGCAGCGCCCGGCAAGGGGACTCGCGCGTCGCTCAGCGGAACAGCCAGGGCTGCTGCTGGCGGTAGCCGCTCTCGAAAGCGCGGATCGCGTCCGCGTCCTGCAGGGTCAGGCCGATGTCGTCGAGACCGTTGAGCAGGCAATGCTTGCGGAACGGATCGACCTCGAAACCCAGCACCTTGCCGTCAGGACGGGTAACGGTCTGCGCCGCCAGGTCGATGGACAACTGGTAGCCTTCGTTCGCCTCGACCTGGCGGAACAGTTCGTCCACTTCGGCCTCGGCCAGGATGATCGGCAGCAGGCCGTTCTTGAAACTGTTGTTGAAGAAAATGTCGGCATAGCTCGGTGCGATCACCGTGCGGAAACCATACTCGTCCAGCGCCCAGGGCGCGTGCTCGCGGGACGAGCCGCAACCGAAGTTCTCCCGCGCCAGCAGCACGCTGGCGCCCTGGTAGCGCGGCTGGTTGAGGACGAAGTCCGGGTTCAGCGGGCGTTTCGAGTTGTCCTGGCCGGGCTGGCCGACATCCAGGTAGCGCCATTCGTCGAACAGATTGGGGCCGAAGCCGGTGCGCTTGATCGACTTGAGGAATTGCTTGGGAATGATCTGGTCGGTATCGACGTTGGCGCGATCCAGCGGAGCGACGAGACCGGTCGTCTGGGTATAGGGTTTCATCTCGGTTCTCCTCAGGCGAGCAATTCGCGGACATCGATGAAGCGGCCGTTGACGGCCGCGGCGGCGGCCATCGCCGGGCTGACCAGGTGAGTGCGGCCACCGGCGCCCTGGCGACCCTCGAAGTTGCGGTTGGAGGTCGACGCGCAGTGTTCGCCGCTCTCCAGCCGGTCCGGGTTCATCGCCAGGCACATGGAGCAGCCCGGCTCGCGCCACTCGAAGCCGGCCTCGATGAAGATCCGGTCCAGGCCTTCTTTCTCGGCCTGCTCCTTGACCAATCCGGAGCCCGGCACCACCAGCGCCTGCTTGATGGTCGCGGCGACCTTGCGGCCCCTGGCCACTTCGGCGGCGGCGCGCAGGTCCTCGATCCGCGAGTTGGTGCAGGAACCGATGAACACCCGGTCGAGCTGGATGTCGGTGATCGCCTGGTTCGGCTGCAACCCCATGTACTTCAGGGCGCGCTCGATCGAGCCACGCTTGATCGGGTCGCTCTCGCGGGCCGGGTCGGGCACGTTCTGGTCGACCGCCAGGACCATCTCCGGCGAGGTGCCCCAGCTGACCTGCGGCTTGATCTGCGCGGCGTCCAGCTCGACCACGGTATCGAAACGGGCGTCGGCGTCCGACACCAGACCCTGCCAGCAGGCCACGGCCTGTTCCCACTGCTCGGCGCTCGGCGCGAACGGGCGGCCCTTCACGTAGTCGATGGTCTTCTGGTCGACAGCGACCAGGCCGACGCGGGCGCCCGCCTCGATCGACATGTTGCAGATGGTCATCCGCCCTTCGATGGACAGGTCGCGGATGGCGCTGCCGGCGAACTCGATGGCGTGGCCGTTGCCGCCGGCAGTGCCGATCCTGCCGATCACCGCGAGGACGATATCCTTCGCCGTGACCCCGGCCGGCAGCTTGCCTTCGACCTTGACCAGCATGTTCTTCATCTTCTTCGCCACCAGGCACTGGGTCGCCAGCACGTGCTCGACCTCGGAGGTGCCGATGCCATGGGCCAGCGCGCCGAAGGCGCCATGGGTGGAGGTGTGCGAGTCGCCGCAGACCACGGTCATCCCCGGCAGGGTCGCGCCCTGCTCCGGGCCGACCACGTGGACGATGCCCTGGCGCACGTCGTTCATCTTGAATTCGGTGATGCCGAAGTCGTCGCAGTTCTCGTCGAGGGTCTGTACCTGCAGGCGCGAGACCTCGTCGGCGATGGCGGCGAGGCCGCCCTTGCGCTCGGTGCGGGTGGTCGGCACGTTGTGGTCCGGGGTGGCGATGTTGGCGTCGATCCGCCACGGCTTGCGCCCGGCCAGGCGGAGACCCTCGAAGGCCTGCGGCGAGGTCACTTCGTGCAGGATATGGCGGTCGATGTAGATCAGCGCCGAGCCGTCGTCGCGCTGCTTGACCAGGTGCATGTCCCAGAGTTTGTCGTAGAGGGTCTTGCCGGCCATCGGAATGTCCTCATCAGCTCAATTCTATGCCCACAGGGCTTGTGAGGATGATCCTATGGCCTGGCAAGGAATAACTCAAATTCATATTTTTCATCCAAAGCATTCCTAACAGGAATGCTTTGCGGCTAAGCTGCGGACAGCCGAAACCAGCGGAGCCCCGCGATGGACCTGAACAGCCTCGACACCTTCATAGCCATTGCCGAAACCGGCAGCTTCTCCGAAGCCGGCGAGCGCCTGCACCTGACCCAACCGGCGGTGAGCAAGCGCATCGCCGCCCTGGAACAGCAGCTCAACGCCCGCCTGTTCGACCGGGTCGGCCGCGAGGTCAATCTCACCGAGGCTGGCCGCGCCCTGCTGCCGCGCGCCTACCAGTTGCTCAACGTGCTCGACGACACCCGCCGCGCGTTGAACAACCTCACCGGCGAGGTCAGCGGCCGCCTGGTCCTGGCAACCAGCCATCACATCGGCCTGCACCGCCTGCCGCCGCTGCTGCGCGCCTTCACCCGGGCGCATCCGCAGGTAGCGCTGGACATCCAGTTTCTCGATTCGGAAGTGGCCTACGAGGAAATTCTTCACGGCCGTGCGGAACTGGCGGTGATCACCCTGGCACCGGAAACCGCCGAACCGGTGCGCGCGGTACCGGTGTGGGACGACCCGCTGGACTTCGTCGCCGCCCCGGAGCATCCGCTGGCCCGCCAGGGCACGGTGTTCCTCGCCGACGTCGCCAAGCACCCGGCGGTGTTCCCCGGCGGCAACACCTTCACCCACCATATCGTGCGGCGCATGTTCGAGGCCGAGGGGCTGACGCCGAACATCGCCATGAGCACCAACTACCTGGAGACCATCAAGATGATGGTCTCCATCGGCCTGGCCTGGAGCGTGCTGCCGCGGACCATGCTCGACGACCAGGTGGTGCGCCTGCCGTTGCAGGATATCCAGCTCAGCCGCCAGCTCGGCTACATCCTGCACACCGAGCGGACCCTGTCGAATGCCGCGCGGGCCTTCATGCGCCTGCTCGACGAACAGGCGCTGGCCGCCCCGCCGCTACGCCCCTGAGCCCGCCCTCTTCAGGCCGGCCGCGGCGGCGCGACCAGCCGGCCCAGGCGCAGTCCGCCGAGCAGCACCGCGGCGATCAGCAGGAAGCCGAGATAGCCGAAGAACGGATAGACCTTGCCCACCAGGCTGACGAAACCCAGCAGGCTGCAGACGAAGGCCAGCAGCGCGGCGGCGACGGAGCCATAGCGGAAACGCCGGGTGCCCGCCGGCAACAGCCGCGCGGTGAACGAATAGAGGGTGCCGACGGCGGTGTTCAGCAACATCCCGAGGATGATCAACGCCATCAGCAGGCCCAGTAGTGGCGAAGCCTCGCCGGCCAGCGCAAGCATCGGCATCGGCTCCGTCGCCAGGCTGTCCAGGCGCGCCAGCAGGCCAAGGCCCATCACCAGCATCAACAGGCCGAGCGTGGCACCGCCAAGAACCCCGCCCCAGGTCGCGACCCGCTCGCCACGGGCGGCGCCGCCCATGATGGCGAGAATCGGTACCCCTGCGACGATATTGTAGGAAACGTAAAGGATAGCCCCCAGCCACCACTGGCTGGCGCCAGCGCGCTGCTGCGCGGCGACGCGGTCGAGTTCGGCGAAGCTCAGCTCGCGGGAAGACAGGCCATACAGCGAGACCAGCACGGCCATCAGCAGCAACAACGGCGTCACCGCGCCGATCAGGGTAATCACCCGTTGCACGTCCAGGCACACCACCAGCGCCACCAGCCCGCTCACCAGCATCCCGCCGTACAGCGCCGGGATGCCGAACTGCTGCTCCAGCAGGGCGGCGCCGCCGGCCAGCATCACCACGGTCACGGCAAACATGAAGAACGTCACCATCAGGTCCACCGCCCTCCCCAGCCGGCGCCCGCAGATGGCTTCCACCACATCCTTGTGCGAACTCGCCCGCAGGCGCGCGCCCATGTTGGCCAGAAGCATTCCCAGCACGGTGAACAGCGCCGCCGCCAGCATCGCGCCGGCCAGGCCCCAGGTACCGAAGTTGACGAAGAACATCAACAGTTCCTGGCCGGACGCGAATCCGGCGCCCACGATCACGCCGACGAACGCCCCTGCGATCCTCAGTACATCTTTCATCCCGTCGCCCTCTCGTTGTTATTGTCCGGCGCAGATCTTCAGTGCCTCATGGCATCGCGCGCACTCAGCCCTCGCCAACCCAGGCCTGTACCTCCACCTCCACATCCACGCCCAGGGCGAGCCCGGCGGTCACCGTCGAACGCACCGGCAGCGCCCCCTGCACGTAGCGCTGGTAGACCTCGTTGAAGCCGGCGAAGTGAGCCATGTCCGACAGCCACACGGTGACCTTCACCACCTGGTCGAAGCGCGCCCCGCAGCTTTCCAGGGTCTCGCCGATGCGCGCCATCACCGCTTCGGTCTGCGCCTGGATATCGCCGCGCACCACCTCGCCACCCGCGCTCATCGGTACCTGCCCGGAGAGGAAGAGGAAACCGCCGGCGCGCACCGCGCGGGAAAACGGGAACGGCAGGCTGCTGGGGTAACGCTGGATCTCGTTGCTCATGGGATATCTCCTGTGGATGGACTCGCAAAAGCCTCAGCGTAGACGCGCCGGACCGAGCCGCTCGGGCTCCACGCCTTCGGCGCGCAACCCGGCCGGCAGCGTCTCCTCGAGCAGCAACGCCCGGGCCAGGCGCGCCACACCGTCGGCCGACTGAATGCCATAGCCGCCCTGGGCGGCCAGCCAGAAAAAGGCGGGCTGCGACGGGTCGCGACCGATCACCAGGTCGCCATCGGCGACGAAGGAGCGCAATCCGGCCCAGGCGTGCCCGGGGCGGCGGATGCGCAGACGGCTGACTTGCTCGATGTGATGCACGCCCAGGGCGATATCCAGCTCCTCCGGCTGGACATCCTGCGCTGGCACCGGATCGGCGTTGGCCGGCGAACCCAGCAACTGCCCGGCGTCCGGCTTGAAATAGAAGCTTTCGTCGATGCCGATCACGGCTGGCCAGGCGGCGATGTCGGCACCTTCCGGAGGCTCGAAGGTGAAGGCGGTCCGCCGGCGCGGCTGCAGTCCCACCGGCGGTATGCCGCAGAGCTCGGCAACCTGGTCGGCCCAGGCCCCGGCGGCGTTCACCAGGCAGGCACCCTGCAGCTCCCGGCCGTCGCCCAGGCGCAGGCGCCAGCCCTCGCCGCAAGCCTCGGCTGCCAGCAGCTCGGCCGAACACAGCAGCTCCCCGCCGCGCTGGCGCATGCCGCGCAGGTAGCCCTGGTGCAACGCGTGCACATCGAGGTCGCGGGCGTCAGGCTCATAGAGGGCGCCGGCGATCCGCCGCGGATCGAGACACGGCGCGCGGCGCAGGGTCTCCGCGGCGTCGATCCGCTGCACGCCGGGGATTCCGGCGCGCGCCTCCAGTTCCGCCGCCTGTTCGTGAGTCGCCACATAGAGGCAACCACGCTCGGCCAGCAGCGGATGCTCGCTGAACCCGGCCGGCGGCCGTTCATAGAAAGCCCGGCTGGCACGGGTCAAAGCCTGGATCTGGGGAGTGCCGTAGGCCTCCATGAACATCGCCGCGGAACGCCCGGTCGAGTGGTAGCCGGGCTGGCTTTCACGCTCCAGCAGCAGCACCCGGCCCGCGTCCGCCAGGTAATAGCCGAGCGAAGCGCCGGCGATCCCCGCCCCGACGATCACATAGTCGTAACGCTGCACTTCGTTCACGGGCATTCCTCGAAAATTCTCACATAAGAGAAATCTAAGATATGAGAATTTCTCCGTCAACCAGCCGTCGCGTAAACTGGTCGCCCCGACCACGAGGCATTCCATGAGCGACGCAGGGAACCCATCCAGTACCGGCCAGCAACAACAGTTGCAACGCAAGGAGATCGGCGCCCGCCTGCGGGCGATCCGCAAGCGCCACGAGCTGACCCTCAAGCAACTGTCAGAGCGTTCCGGCGTGGCCCTCTCTACCCTGTCGAAGATGGAACTGGCCCAGGTCTCGGTGAGCTACGAGAAACTGGCAGCCGCGGCCCGCGCGCTGGAAGTCGACATCGCCCAGATCTTCCGCGCCGCGCCGCCGCCGGCGGACGCCCCCGGGCAGGTGACCGTGGTGCACGGCGGTGTCGACGACGCGACCGGCTACAACACCGGCAGCTACGAATACCATCCGCTGGCCGGCGATTTCCCGCGACGCAGCATGACCCCGCTCTATGCGCGGATCATCGCCCGCGAACGGCGCGAGTTCGACGACTACATCCGTCACCCTGGCCAGGAATTCGCTCTGGTGCTGTCCGGCCGGGTACGCATCCAGTTCGAGAATGGCGAGTCGGTCAGCGTCGGGCCACGGGAAACCGCCTATTTCGATAGCAGCATCGGCCATATCTACCTGGCCGAAGGTGAAGACGCAGAGGCCGAGGTCATGGTGGTCATGTCCGAACGCTGAGGGAAACTCCGACCGCACAGGAAGGGGCGGCATGAAAAAAGGCGCCCGAAGGCGCCTTTTTTCGATCACCGCTGACGGTTACTGGTTGTCCAGTGCCGGGCGCTGGCCATTGATGGCGATACGCTTCGGCTTGGCTTCTTCCGGAACCAGCCGCACCAGGTCGATGTTCAGCAGGCCGTTGGCCAGCGAAGCCGCCTTGACCTCGATATGGTCGGCGAGGCGGAACGACAGCTTGAAGGCGCGCTGGGCGATGCCCTGGTGCAGGTAGGTCACGTTGTCCGTGGACTTCTCGCGCTTGCCGCCACTGACGGTCAGCACGCCGCGCTCGACCTGCAGGTCCAGGTCTTCTTCCTGGAAGCCGGCGGCGGCGATGACGATACGGTACTGGTCGTCACCGTGCTTCTCGACGTTATAGGGCGGGTAGGAACTGCCGGCCTCATTGCGCAGGGCCGATTCGAACAGATCGTTGAAGCGATCGAAGCCTACGGAATGGCGGAACAGCGGGGCGAGGGAAAAAGCGTTGCTCATTGCGAATCTCCTGAATTATCAGCAAGTACTCTGGTGCGGAACCCGTCTTCGGCATCCCGCACGAACTAGATAGGGGTAGCGGGAAATATTTCAAGAGCCTTGAGAACGACCGTTCGTCGTGCTCAGATCGACCCTCATCCTTTCGAGAACAGACGCCATGGAACGCGCGATCCCGACTTTCCCCTGCCGCGACCTCGACAGCACCAGCGCCTTCTACCAGTCTCTCGGCTTCCACCTTGGCGCTCGCTATCCGGCCTACGCCATCCTCCAACGCGGCGCACTGGAGCTGCACCTGTCGCTGGTCGAAGCGCTCGAACCGACGACCAATTGCAGCGCTGCCTACCTGCGCCTGGAGGATGCCCAGGCACTGCATCGCCAGGCCGAGGCCCTCGGCCTGGGCGGCCAGGGAATTCCACGCCTCACGGCCCTGGAAGACCAACCCTGGGGTATGCGCGAATTCGCCCTGGTCGATCCCGACGGCAACCTGCTGCGGATCGGCCAGGAACTCGATGCGACGCCAGAGCAACACCAGGTTCGCCTGGCCAGCGCAGAGGACGTCCCGGCGGTGGCCGCGCTCTGGCAAGCCAATGTCCGCGAAGCCGGGGAAACCCTGGATGGCGGTGACCAGCAGGCGATCCACGCGCTGCTCCTGGCCGCCTCGCGCAACCGCTTGCTCTGGCTGGCGGAAGCCCAGCAGCATCCCCGCGGTTTCGTCCTCGCCCACCTCTGGCAGATCGAGGACGGCCAGGCCCGGGTCGGCGAGATCGCCGAGCTCTACGTGTTGCCGCACGCGCGCCGGCAGGGCCTGGCCCGCGGACTGGTGGCCAGCGCCGAGCAGGCCCTGCGCTCGCGCGGCGCCGGCCTGATCCGCGCGCAATCGGCCCTCGACGCGCCGCTGTCCAATCTGTTCTGGCAGGGCCTGGGCTGGGACGCCGACTACCTGACCTTCACTCGCTACTGACCTGGAGAGCGTCGCCATGCGCAACGTCATGCTGATCACCGGCGCCAGCCGCGGTATCGGTGCCGCTACCGCCCTGCTCGCCGCCGAACGCGGCTATGCGGTCGTTCTCAACTACCTGCGCAACCGCGAGGCCGCCGAAGCGCTGCGCCAGCGCATCGAGCGCCAGGGCGGCGAAGCCCTGGCGGTGGCGGCCGACGTCGCCGAGGAGCACCAGGTGCTGCGACTGTTCGAGGCTATCGACCAGCGTTTCGGCCGCCTCGACGTATTGGTGAACAACGCCGGCATGCTGGAGCCGCAGATGCGCCTGGAGCACATGGACGCGGCACGCCTGCGACGGGTCTTCGCGACCAACGTGACCGGCAGCTTCCTCTGCGCCCGCGAGGCGGTGAAGCGCCTGTCGACCCGCCATGGCGGGCGCGGCGGCAGCATCGTCAACGTATCCTCCATGGCCTCGCGACTGGGATCGCCCAACGAATACATCGACTATGCCGCCGCCAAGGGCGCCATCGACAGCATGACCATCGGTCTGGCCAGGGAAGTCGCGGCGGAGGGTATCCGGGTCAACGCGGTGCGGCCCGGGCTGATCGATACCGAGATCCACGCCAGCGGCGGCGAGCCGGGACGAGTGGAACGCCTGAAGAACGGCATTCCGCTGGGGCGCGGCGGCGAAGCCGAGGAAGTCGCGCGGGCGATCCTCTGGCTGGCCTCGGACGAAGCCAGCTACAGCACCGGGACCTTCATCGACGTCAGCGGCGGGCGCTAGGTCCCGAACGAACCCTAGGCCGCCTGGCTGAACGACACCTGCAGCAGCCGATCGATGGTCTCGCAATCGCTTTCCCGGCGGATCTGCGCGAACAGCTCGACGGCCTCGGGATAGGTACGGGTGAGCATGCCCAGCCACTGTTTGAGGCGCCCCGGCGCATAGCGCGGCGCCAGCTTGCGCCGGGCCTGCAACCAGAAATCGCGGAGCAGCGGCAGCAACTCGCTCCAGGGCATCTCGCGGATCTCGCCGCCGTCGCGCCAGGCGGCGATCTGCCGAGCCAGGCCAGGACGCGAGACCAGTCCGCGACCGAGCATGATGTCCTCGACCCCGCTGATCTCGCGACAACGCAGGTAGTCGTCGAGGGTCCAGACCTCGCCATTGGCGAAGACCGGCACGCGCACCGCCTCGGCCACCCGCGCCACCCATTCCCAGTGCGCCGGCGGCTTGTAGCCGTCGACCTTGGTCCTGGCATGCACCACGACATGGGCCGAGCCGCCGTCGGCCAGGGCCCGCGCGCAATCCAGGGCGCCGTCGGGACTGTCGTAGCCCAGGCGCATCTTCGAGGTCACCGGAGTCTCGCCCGGCACCGCGCGACGCACGGCGGCGACGATGTCGTGCATCAGCTCCGGCTCCTTGAGCAATACTGCGCCACCGCGCGAGCGGTTCACGGTCTTGGCCGGACAACCGAAGTTCAGGTCGATCACCGGGGCGCCCAGCTCACAGGCGAACGCGGCGTTATCCGCCAGGCACGCCGGATCTGAGCCGAGCAACTGGACACGCATCGGCGTCCCGGCGCGAGTCCGGCTGCCGTCGCGCAACTCCGGCGCCAGCTTGTGGAAAGCCGTGGCCGGCAGCAGGCGATCGGTGATGCGGATGAATTCGGTGACGCACCAATCGATGCCGCCGACGCGGGTCAGCACGTCGCGGAGGATTTCATCCACCAGACCTTCCATCGGCGCCAGGGCGATTTGCACGAACCACTACCTCGAAAATGACAGGCGGCGGATTCTAGAGAATCCGCCGCCCGGAACAAAGTGCGAATGCCTGCCGACCGACGTGCAGCGGGTCAGGCGCCGGCGAGCAGAGCCTGGCCGTAGCCGTCGATGAATTCCGCCGGCATCCGCTTCGGCTTGCCGCTGGACAGCTCGATGCAGACGAAGGTGGTCTGCGCCCGCAGCAGCGTGGCGCCATCCGCCGGGCGTACCAACTGGAAGCGCCGGTTCATCCGCAGGCGCTGGTCGGACTCGACGATCCAGGTCGCCAGTTGCAACTCGTCGCCCTCGTAGGCCGCCGCCAGGTAATCGATCTCGTGCCGGACCACCGCCATCGCCCGGTTCAGCCGGCGGTATTCGGCCAGATCCAGGCCCAGGCGCTGGGAATGGCGCCAGGCGCAGCGCTCCAGCCAACTGACGTAGACGGCGTTGTTCGCATGGCCGAGTCCGTCGATGTCCTCGGCGAGGACGCGGAGGTCGATCACGAACGGCTCGGCATAATCCCAGTTCATCAATGCGGCTCCAGGCTGCCGGCCAGGTCGCGCGCTTCCCTGGCCAGTTGGGTGATCTGGTCCCAGGCGCGCGCCCGGATCAGACTGGGGGGCGCCAGCCAGGTGCCGCCGACGCAGGCGACGTTGGGCAGGCGCAGGAAATTCAGCAGGTTGTCCAGGTTCACCCCGCCGGTCGGGCAGAAGCGAATACCGGTGAACGGCCCCTTCAGGCTTTTCAGCATTTTCACACTGGCAGTGCCATCGGCCGGAAACAGCTTCAGCGAGCGATAACCGTACTCCAGCGCCAGCAACACTTCCGAAGGTGTCATCACCCCGGGCAGGTATGGCAGGCCGGCATCCTCGGCGGCGGCGGCAAGGCGCGGCGTGCATCCGGGACTGACGGCGAACTGTGCGCCCGCGTCGCGCGCCTCGAGGAACTGCTCGGTGTGGATCAGGGTACCCGCCCCCAGCAGGACTTCGGGCACCTCGCGATGGATGGCGGCGATCGCGTCCAGCGCCTGCGGCGTGCGCAGCGTCACTTCCAGCACCGTGACGCCACCCGCATACAACGCGCGCGCCAGGTCGGGCGCCAGCGCCACGTCCTCGATCACCAGCACCGGCAATACCGGGCTGGCCTGTAGCAGGACCCGATCCAGCGGCAATGTCATGGGCATTCCTCGATTCGAAACGGTTCGCCGCGCCGGAACGCTCCGCGCGGGCCACAGCGCTTTTTACCGAAGAACCGAGGTCAGGACAACGACAAGCCCTCTGCCACGCGCCTCAGGAAGCGCTCGTCGCCTTTTCCACACGCAGGCAAGCGCGCATCGCCGGGCGCTCCTCGAGCAGCGCCAGCAGCGACTCGCTCAGCCTGCACTCGCCGAGCAGCCGGTGGTGCCCGCCGCCCGGCAAGCGCAGCAAGCGACTGCCCGGCCAGGCGGCATGGATGCGCTCGGCATTTTCCACCGCGACGCGCGCGTCGTCGTCGGCATGCACCACCAGTCCGGGCATTTCCAGACGGTAGCGCGCCACGTCCAGACTCGCCGCGGGAATGCCTGCCTGGCGCTCGACCAGGCGGATGAAATGCGAGCGGGCCAGGGCCGGCAAACCGACGAAACGAGCGAACAGGCGCAACTGTTCGAGAATCCGCGACGGCGCCGAGACCGTCACCAGCGCCTCGCTGCGCAGCCCCATCTGGGCCGCCAGCAACGCCGCCGCGCCACCCAGGGAGTGACCGACCACCGCACGCAGCGGCGGCAACTCGCCAGCGGCCTCCAGCAAGGCATGGGCGAACAGCACCACATGCGCCTCGCGGCCCGGCGAACGGCCATGGGCCGGCGCATCGAGGGCGAACACGCAATAACCCGCGCCAACCAGTTGCTCGATCAGATGGGCGAACTGCGTCGGCCGGCCGCCCCAGCCATGCAGCAGCAACACCGCCGGCCCCTCCCCCCAGCGCAACGCCGACAGCCCGAAGCGCAGGGTGACGCGCTCCGAGCTGGCCAGCAGCGGTAGCTCCCAATCCTTCGGCGGCCACTCGCCGGGCATCATGAATGCCCGCCGCATACGCTCGGCCGTCCAACGCGGCGCGATGCGTCCGATCGTCCCGTTGAAGCCGCGAATCCAGGCCAGGCTGCTCATCTCGCACCTCCTCAGTTCACCGCCTGCTTGGCGGCACGCAGAACCCGGTCGGACAGCTCGCCCGGCCCCAACGCCCGGGCCAGTGCCAAACCGCCGATCATCAACACCAGGTCGGCCAGGGCGACGTCGGCTTCCTCGGGACTTTCCGCCAGGCTGGCAACCATGATCTCGACATGCCTGCTCAAGACCTCGCGAAACCCTTCCGGCAGGCGCGCCACCTCGGCCAGGGTCGCCGGTAGCGGACAACCGGCGTCGACCTGAGCGTCCCGATGCTTGCGCGACAGGTAGAAGGCGGCCGCCAAGGCCCGGCGCTCCTTCCCCGACAATCCGGGGTCGAGCTCGCCGAGCAGTTCGCGACGCTTGCCGAGCAATTGCTCGAACGCCTCGAGCATCAGCGCATCCTTGCTCTGGAAGTGGGCATAGAAGCCGCCGACGGTGAGCCCCGCCGCGCCCATCACTTCCCCAACGCTAGGCTCGACGGCGCCCCGCTCGAGCAAGGCCTGGGTGGCGGCACCAAGGATGCGGGCACGGGTCTGGGTTTTCTTGTCGCTCATGACGGCCTCCGAAAATATTATGAATGAAATATTATACTCATAATAAAAATCGGCAAACACATGGCCGCACCGCCTGTCAGAAATTCGGAAAGGGAAAAAACAAAAGGGCCATTCCAATTCGGAATGGCCCTATAGAGCCCCGCAGAGCGGGAAAAAGTGGCGTCCCCTAGGGGACTCGAACCCCTGTTACCGCCGTGAAAGGGCGGTGTCCTAGGCCACTAGACGAAGGGGACGTAACCTTCGTAGGAATCCGCAAAACCGACCGCGTATTCCCGGCAATTTGGTGGAGCTAGACGGGATCGAACCGTCGACCTCTTGCATGCCATGCAAGCGCTCTCCCAGCTGAGCTATAGCCCCGAATTCGCCATCAGGCGGGCGATCCTCGGATCGCTTCGACGACCTTCCGATCGTCGACACGCTCATCCATTGCTGGGACGGATGAACATGAAGTGGCGTCCCCTAGGGGACTCGAACCCCTGTTACCGCCGTGAAAGGGCGGTGTCCTAGGCCACTAGACGAAGGGGACGTAACCTTCGTAGGAATCCGCAAAACCGACCGCGTATTCCCGGCAATTTGGTGGAGCTAGACGGGATCGAACCGTCGACCTCTTGCATGCCATGCAAGCGCTCTCCCAGCTGAGCTATAGCCCCAAAGTACCGCTGGATCGCTTCACTTCGTTGAGTTCGTCGTGAAGACGGGGCGCATACTAAGGGTGAGGCTCGAGGCTGTCAACATTATTTTTCATCGAAACCTAAAAATTTTTATCGGAAGAACAATCACTTACCTCCCCTCCCGAAAAAACGAGGCCCGCAACCGGGCGGGCCTCGTGATAGGAATCGGCAAGCCGGTCAGCCGGGAATGGCGTCGCGGATCTTCTCCCACTCCTTGGTTTCCTTCTTCGACGCCCCGCCCAGCAGCTCCAGGGCCTGGCGCAGGCGATAGCGCGACAGGTCGGCGCCGAGGATCTCCATGGCGTCCAGCACCGAGACCGAGCTGGCGTGGCCGGTGATGGCCGGGAACATCAGCGGCATCACGTCGCGCAGCTTGAGCTGCAAGTGCTCGGCGACCGCCTGGATGCAGCCGGTGATGCGCTCCTTCTCCCACTGGCGCAGGGACTCGAGCTTCCACAGCACCAGTTGCAGGACCTGGCGGACCTGGGTCGGATCGAGCTTCTTGTGTTCGAACAGCGAAGCGTCCAGCGGCACCCCGCCGCTGAAGAAGAAGCCGGCCAGCGGCGCGATCTGGCTGAAGTTCTCCACCCGTCCCTGCACGTGCGGAGCGATCTTCATCAGGTACTCGGGATTCAACGCCCACTTCTGCACCTCACGGGCGAACTCTTCCACGGACTGCTCGCGGATCCACTGCCCGTTCAGCCAGGAGAGCTTCTCCAGGTCGAAGATCGGTCCGCCCAGGGAGACGCGCGACAGGTCGAAATGCTCGATCATCTCGGCGAGGGTGAATTTCTCGCGCTCGTCCGGCATCGACCAGCCCATCCGCCCGAGGTAGTTGAGCAGCGCCTGCGGCAGGTAGCCCATGCGCTCGTAGAAGGTGATAGAGGTCGGGTTCTTGCGCTTGGACAGCTTGCTCTTGTCCGGGTTGCGCAGCAGCGGCATGTAGCACAGCTGCGGCTGTTCCCAGCCGAAATACTCATAGAGCTTGATCAGCTTGGGCGCCGACGGCAGCCACTCTTCGCCGCGCAGGACGTGGGTGATGCCCATCAGGTGGTCGTCGACCACGTTGGCGAGGAAGTAGGTCGGCAGGCCGTCGGCCTTCATCAGCACCTGCATGTCCATGCGATCCCAGGGGATCTCGACGTTGCCGCGAAGCATGTCCGGCACCACGCAGACACCCTCGGTCGGCACCTTCATGCGAGTGACATGGGACTCGCCGGCGGCGATGCGGCGCTGCACCTCGTCCTTCGGCAGGTGCATGCAGTGGCCGTCGTAGCGCGGGGTCTCCTTGCGCGCCATCTGCTCGGCGCGAACCGCATCGAGGCGCTCGGGGGTGCAGAAGCAGGTGAAGGCGTGGCCCTGCTCGACCAGCTCGTCCGAGTACTTCTTGTAGATGTGCCCGCGCTCGCTCTGCCGGTAAGGGCCGTGCGGCCCGCCGACGTCCGGGCCCTCGTCCCACTCGATGCCGAGCCAGCGCAGGGCGTCGAAGATCTGCTGCTCGGATTCCCGCGTCGAACGCAGCTGGTCGGTATCCTCGATGCGCAGGATGAACTGGCCGCCGTGCTGACGGGCGAAGCACAGGTTGAACAGCGCGATGTATGCGGTACCGACGTGCGGGTCGCCCGTCGGCGACGGGGCGATGCGAGTACGAACAGTGGTCATGGAGATTCTCTTGCCAAGCGGAAGTGAAAACGAAAACTCAGGGGCGCGATGTTATCAGGCGGGCCGCCTCGGGCTCCAGTAAACGGCCGCTGTCGACCGGCAGGCGGCTGATCAGGAAATCGAGGAAGGCCTTGACCTTCATTGCCTGGAAGCGCCGCGACGGATAGACCGCGTACAGCTCACCCACCGGCAGTGGCACGTCCGGCAGCAGGCGCACCAGGCGCCCGTTGCGCACGCTCTCCTCGCAGATGAGTGCCGGCAGCGCGGCAATGCCCGCGCCGGCGACCACCGCCTCGCGGGCGAAGGTGATGTTGTTGCAGGACAGTACCCGCTGGCAGGGCAGGCTGTCGCCGGACAGCGGCCAGTAGCGCTGCGAGTCGGTGGACAACAGCACCGCGCGATGTCCGGCGAGTTCGGCCACCGAGCCGGGCGTACCGTGCTCGGCCAGGTAGCCGGGGCTGGCGCAGAGCCAGCGCCCGGTGGCCAGCAGGCGACGGGCGACCAGAGTCGAGTCCTCGGGCTGGCCGACCATGATCACGATGTCGACGCCTTCCTGCAGCGGATCGACGCTGCGCGAGGCCAACTCGACTTCGGCGGTGATCAGCGGGTACTGGCGCATGAAATCTCCCAGCAGCCCGGCGAGGAACATCTGCCCGAATTCGATCGGCGAAGTGATCCGCAGCAATCCGGAGGGCGCCTGCTGCAATTGCATCACTGCCTGCTCGGCCTCGGCGAAATCGTGCATGATCTGCCGGCAGCGCTCGTAGTAGGCCTGCCCCACTTCGGTCAGGCGCAACTTGCGGGTGGTGCGATTGAGCAGCCGCACGCCCAGGCGCTCCTCCAGCAGGGCGATGCGCCGGCTCACCGTGGACTTCTGCATGCCCAGGCTCTGCGCGGCCTGGGTGAAGCTGTGGTACTCCACCACGCGGGTGAAGATCAGCGCATCATCAAGCCCCATTATTGTTCCCTATAAGCAACAAAGAGTCCGAAGTGTAGCGCCTATAACGTCCGGCGGAACACTGCTAGATTGGCCGAATTTTGCCGACGGAACACTCCACCCATGCCCGCCCAACTCAAACGTCGCCTGACCGTCTTCCTGGTGGCCGTCGGCCTGATCGCCCTGGCCTTCTTCCTGCACTGGTGGTTCGTCGGCCGCCACGTGGAAAGCACCGACAACGCCTACGTCCAGGGCGAGATCACGCGGGTGGCCAGCCAGTTGGGCGCACGGGTCGAGGAAGTCCTGGTGCGCGACAACCAGCACGTGGACAAGGGCCAGCTACTGGTACGCCTGGAAGACGCCGACTTCAAGCTCGCCGTCGAGCGCGCCCAGGCCGCGCTGGCGACCCGCGAGGCGGAACTGGCCCAGGCGCGCAGCAAGCTGGTGCAGCAGAGCAGCCTGATCGCCGCCAGCGCCGCCGACGTCAACGCCAGCCAGGCAACCCTCGGTCGCGCACAGATCGACCTGAACCGTGCCGAAGCCCTGCGCAAGCCCGGCTACGTTTCCGAGGAACGGGTCACTACCCTCACCGCCGACAACCATGTTGCCCGCTCGCAACTGGCCAAGGCCCGCGCCGACCTCGAGGCCCAACGCGTCCAGCGCGACACCCTGGGCGCCGAGATCAAGCGCCTGGAAGCGCAGATCGCCAGCGCCCGCACCGAACTGGCGCAAGCCGAGATCAACCTGTCACGCACCCTGATCCATTCGCCGATCAGCGGCCTGGTCGGCCAGCGCAGCGCGCGCAACGGCCAGTACGTGCAGGTGGGTACCCATTTGCTGTCGCTGGTGCCGGACGAGGACATCTGGGTCCAGGCCAACTTCAAGGAAACCCAGGTCGGCCGCATGCGCGACGGACAGAAGGCGCGCCTGACCTTCGACGCCTTCCCCGACACGCCTATCGACGGCCGCATCGACAGCCTGTTCGCCGCTTCCGGCGCGCAGTTCAGCCTGCTGCCACCGGACAACGCCACCGGAAACTTCACCAAGGTGGTGCAGCGCATCCCGGTGAAGATCGTGTTCGACGCCGACAACCCGCTGCATGGCCGCATCCGCCCCGGCATGTCCGTCGAAGCCGAGGTCGAGCTCCGTGACCGCTGAGGCGCTGGCCCGGCCGCTTGGCGAACCGACCCGGCGCGACTGGATCGCGGTGCTCAGCGCCATGCTCGGCGCATTCATGGCGGTGCTCGACATCCAGATCACCAACTCCTCGCTGAAGGACATCCAGGGCGCGCTGGCGGCGACCCTCGAGGAAGGCTCGTGGATTTCAACCTCCTACCTGGTGGCTGAGATCATCATGATCCCGATGACCGCCTGGCTGGTGCAACTGCTCTCGGCACGGCGCCTGGCGGTAATGATCTCGGTGGGCTTCCTGGTGTCCTCGCTGCTCTGCTCGTTCGCCTGGAACCTGGAAAGCATGATCGTGTTCCGTGCCATGCAGGGTTTCACCGGCGGCGCGCTGATTCCGCTGGCGTTCACCCTGGCCCTGGTCAAGTTGCCGGAACACCACCGCCCCAAGGGCATGGCGCTGTTCGCCATCACCGCCACCTTCGCGCCCTCCATCGGACCGACCCTGGGAGGGTGGCTGACGGAAAACTTCGGCTGGGAATACATCTTCTATATCAATGTGCCGCCGGGCCTGCTGATGATCGCCGGGCTGCTCTACGGCCTGGAGAAAAAGGCGCCGCACTGGGAGCTGCTGAAGAGTACCGACTACGCCGGCATCGTCACCCTCGGCATCGGCCTGGGCTGCCTACAGGTATTCCTCGAGGAAGGTCACCGCAAGGATTGGCTGGAGTCGCAACTGATCGTCAGCCTCGGCAGCGTCGCCCTGTTCAGTCTGGTCCTGTTCGTCATCCTGCAGCTGTCGCGGCCGAACCCGCTGATCGACCTGGGCATCCTGCGCAACCGCAACTTCGGCCTCGCGAGTATTTCCAGCATCGGCCTGGGCATGGGCCTGTACGGCTCGATCTACGTACTGCCGCTGTACCTGGCGCAAATCCAGGGCTACAACGCCATGCAGATCGGCGAGGTGATCATGTGGATGGGCATTCCCCAGCTGTTCCTGATCCCGCTGGTTCCGAAGCTGATGAAGCTGGTCTCGCCACGCCTGCTCTGCGCCGCCGGCTTCGGCCTGTTCGGCCTTGCCAGCTTCTTCTCCGGAGTGCTCAACCCGGACTTCGCCGGACCGCAGTTCAACCAGATCCAGCTACTGCGCGCCCTCGGCCAGCCGATGATCATGGTGACCATTTCGCTGATCGCCACCGCCTTCCTGCAGCCACAGGACGCCGGCTCGGCCTCGAGCCTGTTCAACATCCTGCGCAACCTCGGCGGAGCCATCGGCATCGCCCTGCTCGCGACCCTGCTCGACAGTCGCGCCAAGGTGTACTTCGACTATCTGCGCGAAGCCCTGGTGCCGACCAACCCGCAGGTCGACGAACGCCTCGCGCAACTGGCCGCGCAACTGGGCAGCCAGCAGGCGGCGCTGGGCAAACTCAGCGAGATCACCCACCAGCAGGCGATGATCATGGCCTACAACGATGCTTTCCATGTCATCGGCATCGTTCTCGCCGTGAGCATGCTCGCGGTGCTGCTCACCCGCTCGCTGCCGGCCGGCAGCGGCGCCCGCGCCGACGCCGGGGCGCACTGAGGATCAGACGTTGACCAGACGCTCGCGCAGCGTCTGGATCTCGTCGCGCAGTTGCGCCGCGGCTTCGAACTCCAGGTCGCGAGCCAACTGGTACATCTTTTCCTCCAGCTGGCGGATGCGCTTGCTGATCTCGCTCGGCGAACGCAGTTCGTTGTCGTAGCGCCCGCTCTCCTCCGCGACCTTGGCCACGCCCTTGCGCTTGCCGCGCGCGCCGGGCACCACCGCGCCCTCGAGGATGTCCTTGATGTCCTTGCGCACACCCTTGGGCACGATGCCGTGGGCTTCGTTGAAGGCGATCTGCTTGGCCCGCCGCCGCTCGGTCTCGTCGATCGCGCGCTGCATCGAGCCGGTGACGTTGTCGGCGTAAAGAATCGCCTTGCCGTGCAGGTTGCGCGCGGCACGACCGATGGTCTGGATCAGCGAGCGCTCCGAGCGCAGGAAACCTTCCTTGTCCGCGTCGAGGATCGCCACCAGTGATACCTCCGGCATGTCCAGGCCCTCGCGCAGGAGGTTGATTCCCACCAGCACGTCGAAGGCGCCGGAGCGCAGGTCGCGGATGATCTCCACCCGCTCGACGGTATCGATGTCCGAGTGCAGGTAGCGGACCCGCACGTCGTGATCGCCGAGATAATCGGTGAGGTCTTCGGCCATGCGCTTGGTCAGGGTGGTCACCAGCACCCGCTCGTCCTTGGCCACGCGCTGGCGGATCTGCGACAGCAGGTCGTCGACCTGGGTCATCGCCGGGCGCACCTCGATCTCCGGATCGACCAGGCCGGTGGGTCGTACCACCTGTTCGATGACCCGCCCGGCGTGCTCCGCCTCGTAGGGCCCGGGGGTCGCGGAAACGAAGATGGTCTGCGGACTCACCGCCTCCCACTCTTCGAAGCGCAGCGGCCGGTTGTCCAAAGCCGAAGGCAGACGGAAACCGTATTCCACCAGGGTTTCCTTGCGCGAGCGGTCGCCCTTGAACATCGCGCCGACCTGCGGAACGCTGACGTGCGATTCGTCGATGACCAGCAGCGAGTTGGCCGGCAGGTAGTCATAGAGCGTTGGCGGCGGCTCGCCGGGGGCGCGCCCGGAAAGGTAGCGCGAGTAGTTCTCGATGCCGTTGCAGTAGCCCAGTTCGAGGATCATCTCCAGGTCGAAACGCGTGCGCTGCTCCAGGCGCTGCGCTTCCACCAGCTTGTTGTTGTTGCGCAGGTAGTCCAGGCGTTCCTTGAGTTCGGCTTTGATCTGGTCGACCGCCTCCAGCAGCGTCTCGCGCGGAGTCACGTAGTGGCTCTTGGGGTAGAAGGTGAAGCGCGGCAGCTTGCGGATCACCTCGCCGGTGAGCGGGTCGAAGGCCGAGAGACTTTCCACTTCGTCGTCGAACAGCTCGACACGGATCGCCTCGAGATCGGATTCGGCCGGGAAGATGTCGATCACGTCGCCACGCACACGGAAGGTCGCGCGGGCGAAGTCCATGTCGTTGCGGGTGTACTGCAGGCTGGTCAGGCGCCGTAGCAGCTCACGCTGGTCGATGCGGTCGCCGCGGTCCAGGTGCAGGACCATCTTCAGGTACGAGGCGGGGTCGCCGAGGCCGTAGATGGACGACACGGTGGCGACGATGATCGCATCCGGCCGCTCGAGCAGCGCCTTGGTCGCCGACAGGCGCATCTGCTCGATGTGGTCGTTTATCGACGAGTCCTTCTCGATATAGGTATCGGAGGATGGTACGTAGGCCTCCGGCTGGTAGTAGTCGTAGTAGGAAACGAAGTACTCCACCGAATTATGCGGAAAGAACGTCTTGAACTCCCCGTAGAGCTGGGCCGCCAGAGTCTTGTTCGGCGCCAGGACCAGGGTCGGGCGCTGCACCTGGGCGATCACGTTGGCGATGCTGAAGGTCTTGCCCGACCCCGTCACTCCGAGCAGGGTCTGGTGCGAAAGCCCCGCCTCCAACCCCTCGACCATCTGCCGGATGGCCTCCGGCTGGTCGCCGGCGGGCTTGAAGCGCGAGTCGAGTTGGAACGTATCCATTGGAAACCTCGCAGGACCTGTGACGCCGCAGAAAATCGGGCGTCAGAAATAGCTGAAAGCATGCACCTAAATGTCGCAGCATGCATCAAGGGGTGTCTATAATAACCCCCCGTTTGCGCAACCCTTTGCGCCCCCGCACAACGGGTTGCGTTGCCCTCCTCTCTTCACACTCCGAGCAGCCGCAAAATGAGTCTGTTTTCTGCCGTCGAAATGGCACCCCGTGACCCCATCCTTGGCCTGAACGAAGCGTTCAACGCCGATACCCGCCCGGGCAAGATCAACCTGGGCGTGGGCGTGTACTACAACGAGGAGGGGCGCATTCCGCTGTTGCGCGCCGTGCAGGCTGCAGAGAAGGCGCGTATCGAGGCCCACGCGCCGCGCGGCTACCTGCCGATCGAGGGCATCGCCGCCTATGACCAGGGCGTGCAGAAGCTGCTGTTCGGCAACGACTCCGAGCTGCTCGCCGAAGGTCGCGTGGTCACCACCCAGGCCGTCGGCGGTACCGGCGCTCTCAAGCTCGGCGCCGATTTCCTCAAGCGCCTGCTGCCCGAAGCCACCGTGGCCATCAGCGACCCGAGCTGGGAAAACCACCGTGCGCTGTTCGAGGCCGCCGGCTTCCCCGTGGAGAACTACCGTTACTACGACGCCGCCAGCAACGGCGTGAATCGCGCCGGCCTGCTGGAAGACCTGAACGCCCTGCCGGCCCGCTCGATCGTGGTCCTGCACGCCTGCTGCCACAACCCGACCGGCGTAGATCTCGAACTGGACGACTGGAAGCAGGTGCTGGACGTGCTCAAGGCCAAGGGCCATGTGCCGTTCCTCGACATCGCCTACCAGGGCTTCGGCAACGGCATCGAGGAAGACGCCGCCGCTGTGCGCCTGTTCGCCCAGTCCGGCCTGAGCTTCTTCGTTTCCAGTTCGTTCTCCAAGTCCTTCTCGCTGTACGGCGAACGTGTCGGCGCCCTGTCGATCGTCACCGAAAGCCGCGATGAAGCGGCCCGCGTGCTGTCCCAGGTGAAGCGGGTGATCCGTACCAACTATTCGAACCCGCCGACCCACGGCGCCAGCGTGGTCTCCGCCGTGCTCAACAGTCCGGAACTGCGCGCCCTGTGGGAAGAGGAACTGGGCGAGATGCGCGACCGCATCCGCGACATGCGCCTGGCGATGGTCGAGCAACTGGCAGCCCAGGGCGCCAAGCGCGACTTCGGCTTCGTCGGTCGGCAGCGCGGCATGTTCTCCTATTCCGGCCTGACCGCCGAACAGGTCGAGCGCTTGAAGACCGAGTTCGGCATCTACGCCGTCAGCACCGGCCGCATCTGCGTCGCCGCGCTGAACAAATCGAACCTCGAGACCATCACCAAGGCCATCGTCCAGGTCCTGTAGGAAAAATGGGGAAGTCATCGGCAGAGGCTTGACTTCCCCTTTTTAATCAGTAACATACGCCTCGCTGTTCCGCGATAGCTCAGTCGGTAGAGCAAATGACTGTTAATCATTGGGTCCCTGGTTCGAGTCCAGGTCGCGGAGCCAAATTCAGAAGCCCTCGGCACATGCCGAGGGCTTTTTCGTTACAGGGAACGTATTTCTTTCCTCCTCGGACGCTTCACTCTATGGCGATCCGCTCCCGGTTCTTCTCCAGCAACGCCGGTCCCACGCCCTTCACTTCCAGCAACTGATCCAGCGAAACGAACGGACCATGAGCCGTTCGGTATTCGACGATCGCCTTGGCCTTGACCTCGCCGACGCCATTCAACCCACGCACCAGCGTCGCCTCGTCGGCCGTATTGATATTGACCACCTCCGCTGTCGACGCCTCCGTCGGCGTTGTCGCGACCACCGGAGGCTTGGCGGCGGCCGGCGCGGCGGAAGCCGAAAACGGCAGGCAGGCGAACAGGATGAGGAACAAGGCGGATTTGATTAGGTGCATGCTTGCACTCCTTCAGAGATGAATGACCATGCGGAGAGCTTCTTGCCCGTCCACGACGCCACCATATCTCTCAGAAAGGACCTTGCAGCGGCCTCCCCAGCAAAGCAGCCGATTCCGTGGAGTGCTCCGGAAACGTCGCACGGCGAAAACAAAAAAGGCCGCTAGGCGGCCTTTTCCACGACTCGTCGATCAGGGTTCGCGCCGTCTCTGGCGATAGATCCAGTCGACGATTTCGCCGTCGGGCGTATAACCGCTGACGGTTTCCCGCAGCAGTTGGCGGACTCTCGAATAATCGTCCGTCCCAACGGCCGTCAGCAATTGCTCCAGTACCCCCTTGAACGCTTCCCAGGACAGATGCTCCTCGTTGGCGCGCATGATCATCGGGTGGTCGGTAGGGTTGACGTTATCGCCGATCAACAGTTCTTCGTAGAGCTTCTCGCCCGGACGCAAGCCACTGAACTCGATGGCGATGTCGCCATGCGGCGAGCGCTCGGAACGCACGCTCAGCCCGGACAGGTGAACCATTTTCTCGGCAAGCTCCAGAATCTTCACCGGTGGCCCCATGTCCAGCACGAACACATCCCCGCCCTGCCCCATCGAGCCGGCCTGGATGACCAGCTGGGCCGCCTCGGGAATGGTCATGAAGTAACGGGTGATGCTCGGGTGGGTGACCGTCACCGGTCCGCCACGCTTGATCTGCTCGCGGAACAGCGGGATGACCGAGCCCGACGAGCCGAGGACGTTGCCGAAGCGGACCATGGTGAAACGGGTCTTGTTGACCTGGTGCACACCCTTCTGGTCGCCGAAAAGGACCGGTGCCGACTCGTTGCTGAGCGCCTGCAGCACCATCTCCGCCAGGCGTTTGGTGCTACCCATCACATTGGTCGGTCGCACCGCCTTGTCGGTGGAGATCAGCACGAAGTTCTGCACGCCGACCTGCACCGCCGCCTGCACCGCATGCAGGGTGCCCATCACATTGTTGAGGACCCCCTCGGCAATGTTGTGCTCGACGATGGGTACATGCTTGTAGGCTGCGGCGTGATAGACGGTGTTGACCTTCCAGGTGCGCATCACGTCGACCAGGCGCTCTGGATTGCGCACCGAGCCGAGGATCGGCAACAGGTTCACCGAAAGCGACTCGCGCTTGACCCGACGCTCCAGTTCCTGATGGATGCTGTAAAGATTGTATTCGCTGTGCTCGAACAGGATCAGCACGCTGGGCGAGCAACTCAGGATCTGCCGGCAGAGTTCGGAACCGATCGAACCGCCCGCCCCGGTCACCATCACCACCTGACCGCGGATGCACCGTTCCAGCAGCTCCTTGCGCGGTGCGACGCTGTCGCGCCCGAGCAGATCGGCGATGTCCACCTCCTGGAGATCGTCGACCTTGACCCGGCCGCTGGCCAGGTCCATGAAGCCGGGCATGCTGCGCACGTGCAGCGGGAACGGCTCAAGGGACTCGAGAATCTCCCGCCGCCTGGCCCGAGTGGCGGACGGAATCGCCAGGAGAACCTCCTGCGCGCCCGTCTCGTCGATCATCTGGCGGATATGCTTGGCGGTATAGACCCGCAGGCCGGCAATGACCCGGTTGGCGATCTGCTTGTCGTCATCGATGAACGCCACCGGACGCATCGCCCGGCCGAGACGCAGCGCGGCGACCAACTGGTTGCCGGCGGCGCCTGCGCCGTAGATGGCAACCCTGGGCAAGCCATCCTGGCGATTGAGGAACGGCACCGACTGGACAGCGGAGTACCAGTCGCCCATGAAATACTGGCGCATGGCCAGGCGCAGGCCACCGATCAGCAGCATGCTCAGCCACCAGTAGTTGAATACCAGGGAACGTGGCACCACCGCCGGCGGGGAGCGGTACCAATAGACCAGCAACGACAGGACCAGCGCGGAAATGGTGACGGCCTTGGCGATCGCGATAAGGGCGTCGTTGCCCAGGTAACGCATCACGGCACGGTACATGCCGAAGCGGATGAACAAGGGAATGGCCACCAGGGGAGCGGCGATGAACAGCCAGGCATGGCCGCCGAAGGGACTGATCATGTCTTCCGTGCCCAGTCGCACCAGGAATGCCAACCAAAGGGAAAGCCAGACCAGCACTACATCGGCAAGGACCTGCAAGATCCTTTTATAACGACGCGGCAGCCCCAGCAGTCGAACACGCAAACCATCTATCATCCAGCTCTCCCCACTCCTTTTTAAACAGCTTACAAACGCAACCAGATTAGCAAATCCAGGTAGAGACAAGCACTGAAACGTCGCACCAAGCCTAGGTTAGGCTCAAGAGAGGCGTGAAAGGTTCCAGGAATCAAACCGTCTCCAGCGATCCGGCACGAAACCTCACGGCAATCAAGATCAGAGGCAAGTATGCAACAAACACACCTAGCAACGCATCGACCACGCCCAACCCAACTGCCAGAGCAAATGGAAAGAGCCAGAAAACATTTATGAAGAAAACTCCCAAGGTGACAGGCAAATGTTTTCCGAAGTATCTAGACGCGTACTGATACGCATGACTCCGATGGGCTTCATAAATGCGATCCCCACGAAGAAGTCTTCGTAATAAAGTAAATGTTGCATCGACGACAAAAACGCCCAGGAGAATCAGCCAACTCCAAAAAAGCTCCGGGGCCACCCATGCTGCCTTGACGGAAAGCGCCCCTAGAACAACACCCAAGAAGCCGCTTCCCGCATCCCCCATGAATATCTTTGCCGGTGGGAAATTCCAAATCAAAAAACCCAGAACGGCACTTGCAAGCACGGCAAGAACCCAAACCCCATCATTATCCAGCCCCTTCCCCAGACAGAAAAGAAGCAGTACACCGCCAAGACAAACGGTTATGGCTTCTATACCAGCAATTCCATCGATTCCATCCATGAAATTATAGAGGTTAAGCATCCAAACCAAGTATATGGCGGCCAATACATGACCAAACCATCCCATATCTAGGGTGGTACCTAGAAGAAGCAGCGGAGGGAAACCGCCCAACCAATAAAGTATCCAGGATGCAGCTGCAAAATGCCCGAGAAGTCTCCAGCGGGCAGCGATATGTCCATGATCGTCAAGGAAGCCAATAGTAGCGATACCAAGGCCCGCCCCGAATAATGCAATCACAAAAGTCCAATCGGCAACCCCAAAGAAACCCAGAAGCAGTATTGCCAGCAAAAAACTTATCACTATAGAGACGCCTCCTCCCCGCGGAGTAGGCATGGAGTGTGAGCTACGGTCATTGGGTACATCAATCACGCTATTGGCTAGTGCATATCTCCGCAAAATTGCCGTCAGCAGGAAAGCCAAGGCAGCTACTACAGGAAGAATTATTATTAAATTCATTCTTTAGAATCCAGAAAGTGGCGCGCCGTCTCCTTCAAAGCCTCATCGACGCTCAAAGGTGGTTGCCAAGCCAAAAGTTCTTTTGTCTTGCTTATATCAACCTGCAAAGACCCAAGCAATCGTTGGGAGAACGCACCCTTACCAAGCATTCTTGCTATAAATTTCATAAGAAAAACAGGTACAGGAAGCAGCCGGGCAGGCGCACCCAATGCAATCCCCATGCGTTTTAAAAGCTCACTCGTGGAAAGATCTTCATCGTCGCTTACCAAAAATACTTGATTCGCGGCCGAAGGATGCTCAAGGCAGGAGGTGATCAAATCGACAAGATTGGTCAACGCCACCAAGCTTCTTCGATTGTCAACCAGAAGGAAGGGAAGCGGAACCCTCTTACTAATGACCTTCATCATGTTGAGAAAATTAGCTTTGACGCCTGGACCATAAACCAAGACCGGGCGAATTATAACCACCTCGATTCCAGTTCTTGCTGCCAGATCCAGAAGACCTCTCTCCGCCTCTAGCTTAGACAGGCCATAGGGGTCAATGGGCCGGGGTTCGTCATCGGCGCTGTATGGACACCCATCCTCTGTAGCTTCTCCATTGACCTTTATAGAACTGATAAATATGAAGCGGCGTACCCCCTTGCTCGCAGCCTGTCGCGCCAGGTTCAAGGTTGCCTCCACATTCACCTTGCGGAACTCCTGAAGTGGATCGGCAAGCGTTTCATTCATCACATGGACGCGTGCCGCGGCATGAACAACGATGTCTATCGCCTGCAAGGCCTCGGACCAGTCAGTATCGGGACACAGGTCACCAGTCAATACGGACCGTACAGAAGAAGGAATGCGAGAGGATGTGCTTCGTGCAGCGGCAACGACTTCATGCCCCAGACGCTGCAACTGCTCCGACAAAGCCCTTCCAACAAAACCTGAGGCCCCTGTCACCAGGATTCTGCTCATGAGTCCCTCCTGCCTTTCTCCAGCAACCGCGTATATTCTCCAATCAAAAGATTGCTAATACGTTGACTGGAAAACTCTTTCTCCACCCGTATCCGAGCCTTTTCTCCCAGCTCCTTGCAGAGTCGCTCATCACCTAATAGCTGATCGATTGCCGCAGCCAACGCTTGAGAGTTTTTCACTGGCACAAGCAGACCTGTCTCACCATTGACAATGGCATCGCTCAGACCATAGATATCCGAACCGATAGTCGGCACCCCCATGGCCGCGGCCTCGATCACCACAGTACCAAAACCCTCCCTGTAGCTAGGCAGGAGCAGCATATCCGCTATAGCCATGAACTTTTCCGGCTCATCGGAAAACCCCAAAAGAATAAGACGCTCCTTGAGATCACTAGAAAAACCGACCAAAAGCTCTTCTTCGCTCATCTCATGCGGCCCAAGGAGCATAAGAAAAACATCATGATTTTCGACTAAGCTCTCAAAAGCCGTCAATAACTCCAAAACACCCTTGTCTTGAGTAAGACGCCCAACAAAAAGCAGAGTCTTCGAGGCTTTTCCGATACCCAGGGAAGCTTTCAGAGAGGCTCTTTCTTTCAAGTTATAACGCGAAGCCGCGAAACGTTTCAGATCAATTCCGGCAAGCGACCCTTCGCCAATAACCGAGATATCGTCATCATCTGCAACACCGCTATCGATGATGAACTTGCGCTGCGAAATACTATCCGCATAGCAATGAGTATTGAGAAGCGCTATAAGCTTATCACTCCCCTTGGAAAGAAAATATTTCAAACCTTTTAATCCCACCCAGGGCTGGCCCGTAAAAGTATGCAAACGGATGGGCACGAAGGCAAGCTTGCCTGCTAGCGCACATAACAAGCCTGCCTTTGGAGTGGTAGAGTGCACGATATCAAACCGCTCTTTTCGAAAAAATCGCCAGAGTTTATATAAAGCCAGGAGATCACTAAGCGGAGAAATTTTTCTTGGAATTACAATAGAAGCATAACGGCAATTATCAATATCTTTAGAAAGCTCTTTCTCACTAGCAACAATCGTGATCTCGGCACCCGCATGGGCAAGTGCGGATATTTGAGCTCTCAATTGGGTCTCAACAAAAAAAGTCACAGTAGAGACCCTGGCGATGCGCACGCCCTCAACCCCCTTTAAATTAAAATAGTTCAACGTCGACTTTCCTTATCGAGAATAACTTCAGATATTTCTTTTGTTATATCACGACTAGGCACATAGCCTAAGATATTATTCAATTTATTGCATGAATAATGAGTGCGCGCCACCAAGGAATCTATACGAGATGATGTCAGAGGAAACATCTTGAGCCCCGAAAAAACGAAGGCGATCACTCTCGCCAACGCTTCCGGGAAGCGCAAAAAAGGTGGGGAAACCCCCTGCAATCCTGCCATCGCCTCCACTAGACTCTCTTGTGTGCAATCATTGGAAATATTGAATATCTGATTCTTCGCTCTTTCCTCAAATGCGCAGAGCAGGAGTGCCTCGACAACATCGTCAACATGTACATAGGTAGAAACTGAACCTGGGGGCCCCACATAGAAAAAACAGTGCGCCTTGATCAATCGTGCCCATTGACGCAACGACCCGTTTGGCATTCCTGAACCATATACATTGGACGGCCGCAAAATTGAATAGCTGAAAACACCATTTTCGACGGAAGACATCACCAGCTCATCAGCAATCGTCTTGGTACATTCATAAACTCCTACCGGAGCAGAAGCTGTCTCCTCCGTGACAACACGCTCGGAGTTGGCCCTTCCCAGAACAGGACCGTATGCTCCCACACTGCTTAGTTGGACCCAATGCACTGGCAAGCCAGTTTGGCGAGCACTTCTTTTCGCAGCAATGATCAGCCGCTCTGTTGCCTCGACGTGAAGAGCATGCATCTTGCTCTCGTCCTGAAGCTCTCCGAGACAGTTGAGAATAACTGTACAGTCGGAGACCAGGAAGTCGAGATCGACCTCACTGTTTAGGAGGTCGACTTTCACACAATCAACCCCAACGATGGATTGCTTCTTCCTTGAGGAGATTCGGACATTCATGTCCCGCTTCAGCAGCTCCGAAACCACCTTGCTTCCAATGAAGCCAGCACCGCCAGTAACCAAAATTTTCATGCTATATCCCAATGACCTATCTCAACTCGCCTCGACTCCAGCTTTCCCAATAATCCTGGGCAGCCAAGTCTTGAATGGAGTCGAGCCCATCATCGCCAACAGCGAGATAGAAAATATAATTCCTACAACCTCTATAAAGATCATCGTAAACAGAGGAAGTTCAATGATTACGCCCCAGAACACTACCAGAGGATAAACGACGTAGAGAGCTGAGAAAATGCGCGCCTCACGCCAGAAGAAAATACGAAATAGAAAGAGGGGCGAATCAGAAATTTGAGCCTTATATCTCTCCATAAAAGTATATATTTTACATCGGCATCCGGAAACTCCCTCAGTGTACGCCCAACCATGTGCAGTGAGAATCACAGGAACAGAAAAGATTTCGCAAGCAAGTCTACCTAAAACGCCAGTCTTGGATGAGTGGACATACACAGTACCCGGACGGAGTTTCTTTATAAATTTCCTAACTTCAAAAAAACCTAAGAAGTCAGTTACTAGTTCAATGTTTCCCCTCATATAATTCAAAGAAAAACAAGAAAGTCCTCTTTCTCTCGCACTCTCAAAGAAGACCCTAATCCCACCTACAAGAATTTTAACGTCATGGCCTGCTCGCCGAGCCCCATGAGCGAGGTCAAGCAAGTGTACACTGGCACCTCCTATGAAGTCCGAACGAGTCAAGATGTATGTAATCTTCAAAACCACTCCATCCTTGTCATATTGCATGTTCCTACAAAAGCTTCAGACGCATGACTTAATTTCTTGAAGTCCACCTTAACAGCCGAATATGAATCCAATGAAGCAACGGCGAAGCATAAACAATAGCTCGAAGTTTATCGACAAGAGAAATATCTTTGAAGAAGAGAATACTGAGAATGGATCGACTTGCACGAAGAACTTCTAAAGCAGCGAGTCTAGCCAACGAAGCGGAAACCGCTGCCGAGAGCTCCCCTCTATATCTCTCTAGAAAAACACTATAAACAATGGATCTCTTCGAAATCATTTCATTTTTTTCAGAAAACCCAACATTTCTTTTTAAAGAATTATTATCATGCAAACGATATAAGAGAGAAACAACTGGAACATGGATCACATTCACGTCTTCGGCATAGGTGGCGTGACACTTAATCCACATATCCTCATTTCCAAGAACAGGCGGAATAGGAAAGACTCTATCAGCAAACCTCCTATTGAAAGCTACTGTCCCCCCCGAAAGAGAACCTAACTCCCTATCCTTAGGAAAAACTATTCCATCTAAATACTTGATTTTTGAAAAAGTTCTATATTTACAGAGACTAATAAAGTTCTCATCTTGCTCAAGAACTGGATCTACTCGCGCCCTCAAGGTGTTTGGTACAAGTTTATCATCACCTGCCAACAACACCACAACACCTCCACTAGACATTTCATAGGCAAGATTGAAGGCATTGTTCTTACCTTTTCGCTCATTCTTATAGCACTTGAGAAAATTATATTTATTTCGCAGCTGCTCCATCAACTGCCACGTTCCATCCGTAGAGAAATCATCAACACAAACAACCTCAATAGAAAGCTTTTCACCCTGCTCAGAAATACTTTGAAGTGCCTCTTCAAGATGCAAAACTTCATTATAGACCGGCATCAAAATGGAAACTTCTATACCCATGTTCTTTATCCTCTATCGCTAACCGGGCTACTCATAATATATTTTGACTTTTTTGCGAAAGCCGAAAAAACGGGAAAAAATACACAAAAGTATATCGCCAGAGGAATAACATTAGAGAACTGGCTTCTAGGAAGAATAATAATCACCGAAACCAGGCAAGCCGCCAGGCCCAGAAAAAACGAACTGGAAAGGGTCTTGTTATCTAGGGTTTTCAACAAGAAACCAAAGCATGCTGAAAAGGCAGAAAAAAGAAAAACCTGCTCGAACGACCATATATAAAACGTACCAGGTAGGCTCCATCCCAAACCTAGCCCTCCGAGATATGTAACAGGATCAAGGTGATATGCAAGATAGTCTGCATAACTCACGTCTTGCATGCGCAAGTCATAGAAGATTGATGCTAGTCTAGACGCCCCTGGGACAAAATTCTGAATCGTTGCTACCAGAGGGTAATCAGAAACTTTAGTAGAAACATCAAAGACCATCAAGGATATTCCCTGATCATATAGAAACTTTGAGACAAATCCTAACCAACCACTATCCAAGTTAACAGTCAAGCTCCTCGCACTTAAAGAGCCGAAGACAACCAGAATAAGGAAAAATAAAGTAAAAGTGACCAGCACGCCAAACCAGCTAATCTTATGGTTTATCCCATATGCCCATAGCAACATGAATAGAGATACAGCAAACCCTCCTCGCTGCCCTGCGAGCAAAGACAACAGCCCCATGGCAAACAAAGAAAGTATAATTATCTTCTTCTCACGCTCCAGACAAAATGAGTAGCTCAAACCGAGCAAAATATAGAAAAGACTCTTAAAAAATTTACCCCCGGCGTAAGCCTCCCCCTGAAAAGAGTATAAGGCTAGGTAACCATCCGAGGACGAAACCACATAATCCATATACTCTACATACAGATTTATCGAACAAACAACGACAACTAGGGAGAAGATAAACATGCGAAATATAGGGGAGAAGTGAAAGCTCTCTTTCCCTGCACTACCGGCATTCCCCAGCTTAAACCTTATATCTCGCCCCAGCACGGCTCCGATATACATCGAAAATAGAAATATCATAGATAAAAAGCCAAGCCTGACCCCATCCGAGGGAGCAAGTTTATAGGTAGCAAAAAAGTCGATCGCAAAAATTTCGACATCTGGATTCAATATTTTAGAAAAAAAACGCCCAAAAATGAAAACAGCAGTCGATACAAAAAAAAGAACGGTCAGAGAGGTGGGCTTAAACCCTAAAGAAAGGAATGAAAGAAATATATAAACAAAAAGCGCAAGCACTATAAAAGCCATCGAAAGCTCATCAACATAAGAGCTTGCGTCGGCGCTGAGAAAGTAAAAGATAAAAAGAAAGGCAAGAATCAGGAAGCCAAAGAGCAAAGTTTTAGAACTCTTGATTATGACGACATCTTGATTAGCCATAGAGCGACATTCCTTTAAACCATATGAAACAAAATAAAATCGTCAATTCTCCGCTCAACACGTTTTTTGCTTCCTATAGAAAGAAAGGAGGACCGAAAGAAGAAGCCCAATCGATTTTCTAAAAAGAAAAAGTCCTTGCAACCCAAGTAACGTCCAAAAAATCAAGATAATACCCTGATTTTTTTCTTCAGAGAGCAAAATCCATGAGCTTGTTAAAGTGCAGAAAGAAGTAATCATATAAAGCTTAAATCTAGGTATCTGTCGCCATACTAAACACGAAAACTCAGTTCGACAGAACAAGAAAAACCAAAACGCAACAGCAGTAGCCACCGCCGCGCCAGCAGCCCCATAAAGAGGAACCAGCAGATAATTTCCACAAAAGCTAGTTAACGCAGCTAAAATCGAAGACAACATGGCCAGACCGGTCCGACGGGAAATACTAATACCGATCGCCGTTGTTTCTGAGAGAGCATAAAGCAAGGGAGAGGCAATACATACTGTTATCATGTACTGTATGGGCGCATACATCTCAGGCAAAAAAATTGGAACCATCCAAGAGAACAGACCACTTATTACAAATATATAGAAAACACATGCCAGCACATGCTCCGATACCTCATCAATCTTTTTTTCATCAACTCCTTCCGCAGCCCATTTAAATACTGTTGGAGACCATATAGTCGTAAAAATGGTTCCAAGAATACCAGCACCTGCTGCGATACTCGCCGCTACTGAATATAACCCTAATTCTGCAAAACTGGAAAAGGCACGTAAAAAGAGTCTGTCCATGACATACAGTCCCCATGCTGCCACCCCCCCAATAACTAATGGCAGGCCGAAACGCAATAATTCGTAAAACCGAGCCTTGTGCAACACATAGTCATTCCATGGTCTCCATTCACCACGAGTGTTCCAGGCAAAAAAAGACATGATCGCAAACATAGATATGGCTTGAGCTATCAACAAACTCCCAAAAGAAGCTGGAACAGAGAAGGTGATAAATGACGCAATGACAAGCAAAAAAAGGATTTTCGGTAATATCTGGGTCAAGGAGAACGCGAGTGCCCTTTCCTGCATCCTCAGAATCAGGGAAAGGAAGCGAGAAACCAATGCAAAAATAAAGCAAAGTATTGTCAGATAAGCAAGTAATACATCATTCTTCTCGTACATAAGCTCAGCAAGTATCGATGCATCATAGAAAAACACAAAAGAGCAAGATAAAAGCAAGCAAAGCAGCCCAGGAAAAAGACAAGCTTTCAATAATGCCGAGCGATTTTTCTCTTCGTGATACTCACGTACATAAGCTTGGTCCAGCCCTAAACAAAAAAGGAGAACACAGAAATTCGAAGCGACCTGGAGCATTGCAATTCGGCCGACATCTTCAGCGGAGTAAAACCAAGTAATTATCGGAAGTGTCACCAGACCAAGAACAGCCGACCCTACAGAACCTACAGCAAAAACCGCTATCTTCCGGAAAACCATTAGTGTTTTTCTACTAAAAGTTCTATTTCTTTTATAAAAGATCTATAGTTCTTTGCCGAACTAAAATCTTTCTCTATTTTCTTACGCGCGGCTTCTCGCATTGCTTTCCTGTCGACTTCCAGATAGAGTTCTGAAATCGAGCTGCAATACTCTTCGGGAGTAGGGTTCTCAGAAAGCAGTCGCCCGCAATTTTCATCTACTAGATACCTGATTCCTCCCACACAAGGAGCTATTGCAGGGACTCCAGCACTCATTGCTTCCATAATGGAAACCGGCATACCTTCCGACTCACTCGTATTAATAAAAAAATCAACAGCATTATTCAGGAAAAAGGCTTTTGCTTCTTTATTTTCGACTTCTCCCATAAAGTTAAAGCTTACATTCTCAAGCTCCCCTAGCTCCGCTCTGGCCAGAGTCTCGAGGTCAAACATCAAAGCTCCGCCACCCAAATGAGTCCATTTTATTTGTAGAAAGCGATGCTTAAGGGCAAGCAGCCTCACAGAGGCAATGATCTTGTCGATTCTTTTTACAGGAATACATGAAGAGAGCGAGACGAGGTGGAGTCCCTCCTCACTTATTCTTGAGTTGCCTTTGGGAATGGGCACACCCAACTTAGAAAGCCTGAGCTTTCCAGAGGGAGCGGAATAACGTTCTTGATAATAACTCCTACCTTGTTCGGAAAGAAGAAAGACAGCATCGAAACAATCAACAAATTGCCGCTTTAACGGCATATAGCCATGCGCGCGTCGCTCTTCGTAAAGATCAAACCCATGAGCTCGAGAGAGCACCTTTCCTATCAATCCTTCCTGCTTCAATAAACAAGACGCGTAGGCCTGTACATCATTCCAATAACAATAAACGATATCAATTTTTTTATTGTTAGCTACGAACTGGCGCAACACCAACTCAGATGATTTGGTCAATGCCGACGCTTTTAATGCATAGAATAGTTTTGCGAAGGTGAACTCCCTTGCCTTTATCAAGTAAAGAATCTCCCTTATAAAAACAGGAGAAAATAGCGCTCTAAAAGTCAAATTCAATTTCGATTTCTTCTGTACCGGGGTTGAGAACGTTATATTCTCGGGCACCCATCTTCTATCCTTCCCTCCAGTAGCGGGCAAGATGTGCACTTCGGAAAACGAACTCTCGGTCCAAAACACTATCTCATCTTCAATAAACTGCTCTCCAGGATAGTAAGGAAAAGCATTTGTAAGTATGAGAATACTGCTCATTTGACAAGAGCCTTAACGACAGTCTCGACTGCTTGGTCAGTCAGATAAGGATGCATTGGAAGGCTCAATACCTTTTCTGCAACCATATCTCCAACTGGCAGATAAGCTTTATCATTGGAAACCGCCGGCTGTTTATTCAACGGTATAGGATAATGGACAGCAGTGGGGATACCTGCAGCTTCGAGATAACTCTGGACTTTATCTCGCTCCTCAACACGAATGGTATATTGTGCCCAGGCACTGACATTATATGGTTCAACGTAGGGTACAGAATCAACCCCTGCAGCGCGCAATAAGGAGCTGTAAAGTTGCGCCACTCTCTGGCGCAACTGCATTTCCTCATCAAAAATTTCTAGCTTTGAAAGAAGGATGGCTGCCTGCAAGGTATCGAGACGGCTATTTACTCCCACACGAATATGATGATAACGACGATCTTGGCCATGACGAGCTATTTGGCGCATAACTCTGGCCAAGTCGTCATCATCCGTGAAAATTGCTCCACCATCACCGTAACAACCCAACGGCTTGCTGGGGAAAAAGCTGGTACAGGCAATTTTTGATAAGCTACAGGAACGCCTTCCCTTATAGGACGCACCAAAACTTTGAGCAGCATCTTCAATAACAGGAATATCACGTGCGCCAGCAATTTCATTAATCGTGTCAAAATCGGCACACTGCCCATACAACGATACGGGAATAATCGCTTTAGTTCGTGATGTAATAGCCGATAAAAGCAGATTCGGATCAAGATTATAGGAGCTGGGATCTATATCGACATAGACGGGTGTCGCCCCAAGCAATGCGACTGTTTCTGCTGTGGCTATATAGGTGAATCCGGGAGTTATAACTTCATCGCCCGGCCCTACCCCCAATGCCATCAGCGCGATCTGCAGAGCGTCTGTACCGTTAGCTACACTGATACAGTGTCGAACCCCGACATAATAGGCCAGCTTCTGCTCCAGCTCGGCCACCTCTGGACCAAGTATATATTGTCCATGTTCGAGTACTCGGGCAATTGCGAGTTCGAGCTTATCCTTAATACGTACCTGTTGCGCTCTCAAGTCAATAAAGTCAATCACGCCACCAGCTCCTTCACTAGTCCATCTGCAGACAGTCGATACGTGTCTCCAGTATGTGGACAAGTAACCACGCCTTTTCCGCTCACCGGCAAATCAAGCCTTTCACCGTACTCGCTCATCCAGCCAATTTGCCGTGCGGGAACGCCTACCATCAACGCATATGAAGGCACATCTGTTGTAACTACAGCCCCTGCCCCAACAAAAGCAAAGGTCCCGATAGTCACACCACAGACAATGGTACAATTGGCTCCCAAAGTAGCACCACGCTTCACCAGCGTATTCAGATACTCACTTTTTCGTTCAATTAACGCACGCGGATTGTGGACATTTGTAAATACCATACTCGGTCCACAGAAGACTCCTTCCTCTAGCGTGACGTTGTCATAAATAGACACATTGTTCTGTACTTTACATCGATCCCCAATTGATACTTTATTACCGATAAATACGTTTTGCCCCAAGGAAACTTCTCTGCCAATTCTGGCTCCTGCGCACACATGCACGAAGTGCCAAATTCGAGAACCGTCTCCAATTTGAGCTCCGTCGTCAACTATTGCGCTATCGTGCTGATAAAAACTCATAAAATCATACCAATTTAACCAAAAATGGATGATCTTCTCCATTCTCAGCTTTCACTGCCCTGAGGGAACGAATGGTTTCCACTGTCTCTACGCAATGACGCGCCTCCTCGATACCAAAGCCACTCCCACCGAGAATCGACTCATAGCTGAGCGTATGCAAATCGGTAAAACCTTCCGAAAATTCGATTTCTACGCCATTACAAGTAATCGAACGATAAGTAGACTTTTTACCCTGCACGGAAGCAGGAAGGTCATTGGCATCGATGGAAAGGAACCAACGTACGCGCGCATTTTCATACTCAAGGTAACCCGTCGCTTTGCATTCATTTACATAGTGGACGACGTTTCTCTGCAACTTACCGAATATGAAGTGCAACATATCGTAGAAATGCACACCAATATTGGTGGCCACACCAAAGGACTTTCTGGAATCACCTTTCCAGCTTTCCATGTACCATTTGCCACGACTAGTTATATAGGTCAGATCGACTTCGTGTTTGTGGTCTTTAGGGCCATTTTCTACTTTTTTCTTTAGATCAATAATTGCAGTATGATGACGAAGTTGAAGAATATTCCACAGCCGACGACCGGTTTCGTGCTCGACAACAGTAAGGTCATCAAGTAATTCAGAGCTAGGAACCAAAGGCTTTTCACAGATCACATCACAGCCTAGACGGAGACCTGCTGTAATATGGGAATGATGCAGGTAATTAGGCGAGCAGACAGAAACAATATCCAAGGTTTGCTCAGGGCTACGCTTTAGTCGCCAAGCATAGTCATAAAAGCGCTCAAACTCCGTAAAAAACTCACTCTGCGGAGAGATACTATCGATTATCCCAACGGAGTCATTGATATCATAGGCACACGCTAATATATTGCCAGTATCTTTGATAGCGCGCATATGTCTAGGGGCAATGTAACCGGCAGCACCAATGAGAGCAAAACGTTTCATGAAGTATCTCTGGCAAAGTCAATGGTCCGCAGCCAAGCAACTACCTGACTGCTCTGGGATCAGGCCTTGATGACCTTCTGTGAAGGCATCCGATACTTGCCACGACTGTCTACAACCAGACAGGCATGACTATGGATAAGGTCATAATCAAATCGATCATGGTCAGTTGCTAATACAACTGCATCGAAACGGGAAAGCCCTTCTGCAGTTAAAGGCTCACTGGCAAGGTCAAAATGATGCTCACGCATTTTGGGGAAAGTAGGAACATGCGGGTCACTATACGAGACAATGCCCCCCTTAGCCTGTATCAGTTCCATAATTTCAACCGAAGGAGACTCACGCATATCATCGACGTTTTTCTTGTAGGCAATACCTAGCACCAACACATGGCTGCCTTTGAGAGCTTTGCCCCTTTCATTCAACCCATCCATTAGTTTACTGACAACATACTCCGGCATGGCTTTGTTGACTTCACCAGAAAGTTCGATAAAGCGAGTGTGCAGACCATATTCGCGTGCTTTCCAGGTCAGGTAGAAAGGGTCGATGGGAATACAGTGCCCGCCCAAACCGGGCCCTGGATAATAAGGCGTAAAACCAAAGGGCTTGGTCGCAGCTGCATCTACCACTTCAAAGATATCAATACCCATGCGGTCCGCGACTACTTTCATCTCGTTCACCAAGCCGATATTCACCGCACGATGAATATTTTCCAGTAACTTGGTCATTTCTGCGGCTTTAGTAGAACTCACTGGAACTACTTTATCTATAGCCTGTTCGTAAAGAGCGACTCCGACCTCAAGGCATGCCGGGGTATGCCCTCCAATCACCTTTGGAATAGTGCGCGTCTCGAAATTGGGGTTACCTGGGTCTTCGCGCTCTGGCGAATAGACCAAAAATATATTTTTTCCAACGATCAGACCATTGGACTCAACCCTGGGAAGCAGCTCCTCCTCAGTGGTACCAGGATAGGTTGTGCTTTCCAGAGAGATGACTTGACCTTCGCGTAAATACGGCTTGATGGCTTCCGTTGTATTAACCACAAAACTCATATCCGGCTCACGGTACTTATTCAACGGAGTCGGAACACAAAGAACAAGAGCATCACACTCCTTTACCCTCGAGAAGTCGATAGTCGCTTCAAATCCAGAAGAGCAAGCTTGAGAAATACTTTCCGCAGCTATATGTTCAATATAGCTTTCACCCGCATTCAGTCTTCTTACCTTTTCAGCGTCAATATCAATACCAAGCACTCGAAAACCGATCGAATTATAACGCAACATCAGCGGGAGGCCGACATAGCCCAACCCTACGATCCCTATAAGAGCCTCTTTCGCCTTGAACTTTCGAGTAACTTTTTCTCTCAGGTTTTCCATATTTCCATCTCAGCAAGTAGTATCAGCGTCTAATGCACCACCTGATACCATGACTACAGAACAGGGAGTCGCTAGCCAGACCCACCCGACACTCCCTGTTTCCCTTACAGCACGTTTGACAGGATGCAGGTTCTTTCGCCAAGCTAGCAAGAGATCTGCTTGCACGCTGTGTCCAAGGCCAGTGCCTTTGAAGTCCACAGATCGCCCCACCAGACAAAGGGTAACCTACCTGCCTTGTCACAGCTAGCGTCACTGGCGAGACTAGCCATACCGACAATCCATCCGACTATACATGGCCTCTTTCTTCGAGAGGCGACTTGACGCCGGAAGATCCCCAGACACAGTCCCCACCTGATAGTCGTCGTCTGTCGAGCACGTCAAAAAATTGACCAAACTACAGCGCAACCGCCCCATCAGGGTGAAGCGAAAACCAATGCGAGGATCACTGCCCCCATTCTTTTCAACAGGAAAAAGTGCGCCAGTTTCTCGGCCCGCTTAAGTGATGGATACTTACGCTCTTCCAAAGAATACCGTGAATAATATATACAAGATCATTATCAGTGGTGTAGCTTATTTATGATAGACCAGCGAAAAGAGCATCTTTGCAAATTATCATGCATCCTTACAACTTATTGCGATACAGCGCTTTAAACATAACCGTCACAACACCAAGCGCTCCACCGAGCACCAACCCCATCAGCACGAGTAAAAACTTCTTCGGCTTCACGGGAGAGTCGGGAGCCTCAACCGAACCGTCTTGACGGAACACAGCAACCTTATCGGTGTTTACTCGCAGGCTACTATAGAGCTTCTCCTGCTCCTGCAGGGTTCGTAAAGCAGGGATGAAAGGATCATCTGATACGCGCCCCTCCAGGGCCTCAATTTCCCCTCTAAGCGCCTTGCTGCCCCGCATATACATCAAGCTGCCGTTCATGATTGCAGAAAGCTGCTCAGACACTTGACCACTTATCATCGGCGGCTTCTCTAGACCTACAGCATCCGCAACTTTCAAAGCCTCTCTAAGCTGCACAATCCTATCTTCTCGACGCAACTTAGCAGTTTCACGTAACGTCTGGATCCGCTGATCCACATCCCGAGCCTTCACCTCTATCTCACGGTGGGCATTCTCAACCATTTCTTGTACGGAATGCTTAGCCGTATCGGCAAGATAGCGACGGATCCACTCAGCGGCTAACTCAGGATCCTCCTGTTCCACTGTTAACAGATAGCGGCTCGGCTGGGTCTTGTCTGGCAAGGTGATACGGATCTTTTCATTAAATAATTTATAGAGACTATCGCGCGATGCAGGCTTCTTACCTCCTAACGATGGCAAGTAGACATTCTCGAAGAAGCGGTGCCGAGTCTCATTGGCCTGGAGATTGCGCAAAAATACGGAATAAACGTCCTGAACCTTAAATGCCTGAAGCCCTGACTCCCTGGTGCGCCCTTGGTTAAACCCCGCAACATTACTCAAAGAAGGGGGCAACACGGCAATACTTGCCTCATAAACAGGCTTGCTTGTATAGGCATAGATAGCAGCAACAATGCCAAATATTAGAGCACCGGCCAGGATAATCCATTTTCCCTTCCAGAGAGTCTCAAAAAGCTTCACGAGATCAATTTCGCCGCCACCGTTTTTTTCTTTTTCCAGCTCTAACATTGTCGGAACTCCATAATCTGCCTTCTATAGCTCACGCAAGCCCCGAACTGAAGCTATCTAAAACGAGAAGCTACAACTCAACCGATACGCATTATCATCAAGACAAAGAGAATGCTTACAGAAAAAACATGATACACATCTCGACGCCCTCCCAAGCAGCACCCTTGTGACAGAGAGAATTATCTACACATGGAATTCTACGGTAGACCGTCAAGAACACGCCCGAGTTCCGTAAGAAGCATTTTAGTTTTCTGAAGACTGATTGCTCGCTCACGGCTAGACATATAGCTCAAAACCGCGAAACAGAGCTCGGAGGTGGCACGCAAATGATGGCATAGTGAAATTAAGGCATCATGGGAAACCACTTCAACCAGTCGATCCGCTATGAGCTCTTGCGGCTCAGGCGACTTTCAGAATCCCCGTCATTCAATGAAGAAAGCCGAGCAAGCAAGGAATTCCTCTCTTCCCGAGTCTTGACGAGATCCTTCTCGATTATCTTGATACGCACAATGGCACGCGCCAAAAGAGATGAACCGGCCAATACGCCGATAAAGCCGCCCAAGACGAATACCAATGCAACATAGAGAACAACAGGGAGCTCAGGGGTAAGCAAGCCGAACATCTCGAAGTGAGTAACCTGCCGGTTTTCCAAAACCAGCACTATTACCAAGAGAGCGACAAACAGCACTCCCCCCGCCAGCAATATACGCTTAATCCAAAGCATGAAGACTCCACATTCGAATAAACCGATATCACTCCGGCTCGTTGACCCGATCCCGCAACTCCTTGCCCGGCTTGAAGTGCGGCACGAACTTGCCGTCGAGGCGTACCGACTCCCCGGTCTTGGGATTGCGACCGACGCGCGGTGCGCGGTAGTGCAAGGAAAAGCTGCCGAAGCCGCGGATCTCGATCCTGTCCCCGGTCGCCAGGGCCTGGGACATCTGCTCCAGCATGGTCTTGATTGCCAACTCGACATCCTTCGCGGACAGTTGCCCCTGATGGGTAACGATCCGTTCGATCAACTCCGACTTGGTCATGGTTTTCCCTTCTTTTTCAAGCGGCTAGATCAGCTCAGGTCTCTTTTAGCATGCTGATCAGTCTTTGAACAGGTCCAAGAAGGCGAAAACGAAAAAGGGCGGCCTAGGCCGCCCTTTTTCATGATGGATCAGAGACTTAGCCCTGATTCTCCATCTGAGCACGGATCAGGTCACCGATGGTGGTCGGACCAGCGCTTTCCACTTCCTGCTTGCGCAGTTCTTTCATTGCGTCCTTCTCGTCGTCGACGTCCTTGGACTTGACGGAGAGGCTGATGACGCGGCTCTTGCGGTCGATGCTGATGATCTTGGCTTCGACTTCCTCGCCTTCCTTCAGGACGTTGCGCGCGTCTTCGACGCGGTCACGGCTGATTTCGGAAGCCTTCAGGATACCTTCGATGTCGTCGCCCAGGCTGATGACAGCGCCCTTGGCGTCGACTTCTTTCACGGTACCGCGGACGATGCTGCCTTTCTCGTGCAGGGACGCGTAGTTGGAGAACGGATCGTCTTCCAGCTGCTTGATGCCCAGGGAGATGCGCTCGCGCTCCGGGTCGACCGACAGGATGACGGTTTCCAGTTCGTCGCCCTTCTTGAAGCGACGTACGGCTTCTTCGCCGACTTCGTTCCAGGAGATGTCGGACAGGTGGACCAGGCCGTCGATGCCGCCGTCCAGACCGATGAAGATACCGAAGTCGGTGATCGACTTGATGGTACCGGAGATACGGTCACCCTTGTTGAACTGGCTGGAGAAGTCTTCCCACGGGTTGGATTTGCACTGCTTGATACCCAGGGAGATACGACGACGCTCTTCGTCGATGTCCAGAACCTGAACTTCCACTTCGTCGCCAACCTGAACGACTTTCGACGGATGGATGTTCTTGTTGGTCCAGTCCATTTCGGAGACGTGCACCAGGCCTTCCACGCCCTCTTCCAGCTCGGCGAAGCAGCCGTAGTCGGTGAGGTTGGTGACGCGGGCCATGACGCGGGTGCCTTCCGGATAACGCGCCTTGATGGCAACCCACGGGTCTTCGCCCAGTTGCTTCAGGCCCAGGGATACACGGTTGCGCTCGCGGTCGAACTTCAGGACCTTGACGTCGATCTCGTCGCCAACGTTGACGATCTCGGACGGATGCTTGATGCGCTTCCAGGCCATGTCGGTGATGTGCAGCAGGCCGTCTACGCCGCCCAGATCCACGAATGCGCCGTAGTCGGTGAGGTTCTTGACGATACCCTTGACCTGCTGGCCTTCCTGCAGCGATTCCAGCAGAGCTTCACGCTCGGCGCTGTTCTCGGCTTCCAGGACGCTGCGGCGGGAAACGACAACGTTGTTGCGCTTCTGGTCGAGCTTGATGACCTTGAACTCGAGCTCTTTGCCTTCCAGGTGGGTGGTATCGCGAACCGGACGAACGTCGACCAGCGAACCCGGCAGGAACGCGCGGATGCCGTTGACGTCGACGGTGAAACCGCCCTTGACCTTGCCGTTGATGACGCCCTTGACCACTTCGTCGGCAGCGAAAGCCGCTTCCAGAACAATCCAGCTCTCGGCGCGCTTGGCTTTCTCGCGGGACAGCTTGGTTTCGCCAAAGCCGTCTTCTACCGCGTCCAGTGCGACGTGGACTTCGTCACCCACCTTGATGGTCAGCTCGCCCTGTTCGTTGTAGAACTGCTCGACCGGGATGACGCCCTCGGATTTCAGACCGGCATGGACGGTGACCCAGTCACCATCGATGTCGACCACGATGCCGGTGATGATCGCGCCCGGCTGCATGTCGAGGGATTTCAGACTTTCTTCAAAGAGTTCTGCGAAGCTTTCGCTCATGTTCATACCTGTAGTCAAAGGCCCGGAAGGGCCCGATTCCGCATCACCAGCCAATGCGGTCAAGTCATTAAATGAAGCCCGCAGGACAATTTGCTGGTTTCCTGCTAGCTTCTGATTGCACTCCCGGATGGGAATGCCCAGTTGGGTTATTCTGCGATGGCGCCGGGCATGTCGGAAGGTGATTCTCTCCGCGCATGCAAAACGCCACAACATAAGGTCTGGAATATTAGCAACCAGGCCCTGCACCGTCAATTCCCGCCCCGACAGGGCCAGCGCGGCCTTTCCTCAGACGTCCCAACCCTGCTGCTCGCAATGATGGATGATCGTCTCGACCACCGCTTCGATGCTCATCTCGGTGGAGTCGAGCAGGATCGCGTCGTCGGCCGGTTTCAGCGGCGCGACCGCGCGCTGGCTGTCGCGCTCGTCGCGCTCGCGGATTTCCTCCAGCAAGGCAGACTGGTCGACATCCGCGCCCTTCGCCTTCAGTTGCAGGTAGCGCCTCCGGGCGCGTTCCTCGGCCGAGGCGGTGAGGAAGATCTTCAGCGGCGCGTCGGGAAACACCACGGTGCCCATGTCGCGTCCGTCGGCCACCAGTCCCGGCGCCTCGCGAAACGCCCGCTGGCGCTGCAGCAGCGCATCGCGCACGGCCGGCAGCGCCGCGACCTGGGAAGCGCCGGCGCCGACCTGCTCTGTGCGGATCACGTCGGTCACTTCCTCGCCTTCGAGGATGATGCGCTGTCCATGGCTATCGTCGGCGGCGACGAACTGCACGTCGAGGTGCGCGGCAAGGAGCTTGAGCGCTTCCTCGTTGGTCAGGTCGACGCCATGGTTGACCGCGGCGAAGGCCAGAAGCCGGTACAGCGCCCCGGAGTCCAGCAGGTTCCAGCCCAGGCGCCGGGCAAGCAGCCCGGCGACCGTGCCCTTGCCGGCGCCACTGGGGCCATCGATGGCGAGCATCGGTACAGCGGCGTTCATCAGTTGTTCTCCACGGCCACCCGGATACCGGTCTGGGCACACAGGGCAAGGAAGTTGGGGAACGAGGTGGCGACGTTGGCGCAATCGTGGATGCGGATCGGCGCGCTCGCACGCAGCGAGGCGACGCTGAAGGACATGGCGATACGATGGTCGCCGTGCGCCCAGACTTCGCCGCCACCGATCGGGCCGCCCTCGATGACGATACCATCCGGGGTCGGTTCGGCCTTCACGCCCAGGGTCTTCAGACCGTCGGCCATCACCTGGATGCGATCAGACTCCTTGACCCGCAGCTCCTCCGCGCCACGCAGCACGGTACGCCCTTCGGCGCAGGCGGCGGCAACGAACAGCACCGGGAACTCATCGATAGCCAGCGGCACCAGGTCCTCGGGAATATCGATACCCTTCAGCCGCGCGGAGCGTACACGGATGTCGGCGACCGGTTCGCCACCCACCTCGCGCTGGTTTTCCAGGCTCAGGTCGCCGCCCATCAGGCGCAGGATCTCGATCACGCCGACGCGGGTCGGGTTGATGCCAACGTGCTGCAGCACCAGTTCCGAACCCTCGGCGATGCTGGCGGCGACCAGGAAGAAGGCTGCCGAGGAGATGTCGGCCGGCACTTCGATATGGGTGGCGCTCAGCTTGTGCCCGGACTCGACTCTGGCGGTGCTGCCCTCGACCTCCACCGGATAGCCGAAGCCGCGCAGCATGCGCTCGGTGTGGTCGCGGGTCGGCGCCGGCTCGGTGACCGAGGTCTCACCCGCGGCGTAGAGCCCGGCGAGCAACAGGCAGGACTTCACCTGGGCGCTGGCCATCGGCATGTCGTAATGCATACCGGTCAGGCGCTGGCCGCCGCGAATGGTCATCGGCGGACGGCCTTCCGGCCCCGTCTCGATTACCGCGCCCATCTCGCGCAGCGGCTTGGCTACGCGATTCATCGGCCGCTTGGAAAGGGAAGCGTCGCCGGTCAGGGTGCTGTCGAACGGCTGGGCCGCCAGCAGACCGCTGAGTAGACGCATGGAAGTACCGGAGTTGCCCAGGTAGATCGGCCCTGGCGGCGCCTTGAGGCCGTGCAGGCCAACGCCATGGACGGTGACGCGGCCGTTCTGCGGCCCCTCGATCACCACCCCCATGTCGCGGAACGCCTGGATGGTTGCCAGTGCGTCCTCGCCCTCGAGGAAGCCCTCCACTTCAGTGGTGCCTTCGGCCAGGGAGCCGAGCATGATCGAGCGATGGGAAATCGACTTGTCGCCCGGTACCCGGATGGTTCCGGACAGGCTGCCGCCCGGCTGGGCCAGATAAATCAGGTCGTTGTTGTGCATGGCGTCCACATAGGCCCGACGGGCCAGGATTTTGCTGAAATGCTCACGGGCTACCCGGGCGCGCGTGAAAACGCCCAACAACTGGTGCCCGTCCCCAGTGTCGACGGCCTCGCGCAGCGCGTCGAGGTCGTCACGAAAAACATCCAGTGTACGCAGCACGGCCTCGCGATTGGCGAGAAAGATGTCGTGCCACATCACCGGGTCGCTGCCGGCGATCCTCGTGAAATCGCGGAAACCGCCGGCGGCATAGCGGAATATCTCCAGATTCTCGCTGCGCTTGGCCAGCGAATCGACCAGCGTGAAGGCCAGCAGGTGAGGCAGGTGGCTGGTGGCTGCCAGCACCTCGTCGTGATGCTCGACCTCCATGTGCTCGACGTCCGCGCCCAGCTCGCGCCACAGGCTGTCGACCAGGGCCAGCGCGGCCGGGTCGGTTTCCGCGGAGGGCGTGAGGATCACCTTGTGCCGGCGGAACAGCGTCGCCTTCGCCGCGGTCACTCCGCTCTGCTCGGAACCCGCGATCGGATGCCCCGGTACCAGGTACCGCGGCATCCCGCCGAACGCGGCACGCGCGGCGCGCACGATATTGCCCTTGGCGCTGCCGACATCGGTCAGTATCGCCTTGCCCAGGTCGAGCCCGGCCAGCTCGCCCAGCAGTCGTTCCATCGCCAGGATCGGCACCGCCAACTGGATCACATCGGCACCGACACAGGCCCTGGCGAGATCCTCCTCGCAGCGATCGACCACACCGAGTTCCACCGCCAGGCGGCAGGACTCGGCATTGCGGTCGACACCGACCACTTCATGGAACAGCCCCTTGGCCCGCAGCCCCTTGGCGAAGGAGCCGCCGATCAGGCCCAGCCCCACCACCACCAGGCGGCCCAGCTTAGGGCTCGACTGTTGCAGCGGCGTGACCTCAGTCATGCGCCAGCACCTTGCCCAGCGCCTGGAGGAAACGATCGTTCTCTTCCGGCAACCCGATGGACACGCGCAGGAAGGTCGGCATCCCGTAACCAGCCACCGGACGCACGATCACGCCCTCGCGCAGCAGCGCCTGGTAGACCGGGCCGGCATCGCGAGCCAGATCCACGGCGATGAAGTTGCCCTTCGAGGGAATCCAGGACAGGCCCAGCGCATGGAAACCATCCTCCAGCTGTGCCATGCCGGCGTCATTGAGATGGCGACTCCGCGCCAGGTAGTCATGGTCGTCCAGCGCCGCGCAGGCAGCCGCCAGGGCCAGGCTGTTGACGTTGAACGGCTGGCGTACACGGTTGAGCACCTCGGCCACCGCCTCGCTGGAAAGCGCGTAGCCGACTCGCAGCGAAGCCAGGCCAAAGGCCTTGGAGAAGGTCCTCGAGACCAGCAGGTTGGGATGGCCTGCCAGGTAATCCAGACCATCGGGCAGTTCGTCGCCCCCGGCGTATTCGATATAGGCCTCGTCCAGCACCACCAGCACGTCCGCCGGCACCCGGGCAAGGAAACGCTCCAGGGCGTCCGCGCCGAACCAGGTCCCGGTCGGGTTGTTCGGGTTGGCCACGAACACCACGCGGGTCTGCCCATCGATGGCGGCGAGCATCGCCTCCAGGTCATGCCCCCAGTCGCGCGCCTTGACCGCCCGCCCCTCAGCACCCACGGCCTGGGTGGCGATCGGGTAGACGGCGAAGGCGTGCTCGCTGAACACTGCATTCAGACCAGGAGCCAGGTAGGCGCGGGCGACCAGATCGAGAATGTCGTTGGAACCGTTGCCCAGGGTCACCTGCCCGGGCTGCACACCGCAGCGCTCGGCCAGCTTGCGCTTGAGCTCGAAGCCGTTGCCATCCGGATAGCGCGTCAGCTCCGCCAGTTCGGCGCGGATCGCCTCCAGCGCTTTCGGACTGGCGCCGAGCGGGTTCTCGTTGCTCGCCAGTTTCACGATCGCCGCCGGGTCGATGCCGAGCTCGCGGGCCAGTTCGTCGACCGGCTTGCCAGGGACGTAGGGCGACAGTTTTTGCACCCCCGGCTGGGCCAGGGCAAGGAAATCGGACATGGGTATTCAGCCTCGACGCGGGACGGACCGTCCATCGACGGCCCGTCGCTTCGGAATGGCGGCGCTCAGAGCACCGCTTTCGGGTAGGAGCCCAGGACTTTCAGGGCGACGGCTTCCTGGCCGATCTTCTCCAGAACGTCCTTGATCAGCGGTTCTTTATGGTGACCGACGAAATCGATGAAGAACACGTAGGTCCATTTGCCGCTGCGCGACGGACGGGTCTCGATGCGGGTCAGGTCGATGCCATTGTTGTGGAACGGCACCAGCAGTTCGTGCAACGCGCCCGGCTTGTTGCGCATGGAGACGATGATCGAGGTCTTGTCGTCGCCGGTCGGCGGCACTTCCTGGTTGCCGATGATCAGGAAACGCGTGGAGTTGTCCGGGCGATCCTCGATCTTCTCGTGCAGCTTGCTCAGGTCGTACAGGCTGGCCGCCATGTCGCCGGCGATGGCCGCCGAATTCCACTCGCTTTTCACCCGCTTGGCCGCGTCGGCATTGCTCGGCACAGCCACCCGCTCGACGTTCGGATAGTGCGAGTCCAGCCATTTGCGGCATTGCGCGAGGGACTGGGCATGGGAATAGATGCGGGTGATGTTGTCGGTCTTGGTGGTTTCGCCGACCAGCAGGTGATGGTGGATGCGCAGCTCGACCTCGCCGCAGATCACCATGTCGTGCTCGAGGAAGCTGTCGAGGGTGTGGTTGACCGCGCCTTCGGTGGAGTTCTCCACCGGAACCACGCCGAAGTTCACCGCGCCGGCGGCGACCTCGCGGAACACCTCGTCGATCGCCGCCATCGGCGTGCTGATCACCGCATTGCCGAAATGCTTCAGCGCCGCGGCCTGGGTGAAGGTGCCTTCCGGACCGAGGAACGCCACCTTCAGGGGCTGCTCCAGGGCCAGGCAGGACGACATGATCTCGCGGAACAGCCGCGCGACCTCCTCGTTGTCCAGCGGCCCCTTGTTCAACTGCATGATGTGCTTGAGCACCCAGGCCTCGCGCTCGGGCCGGTAGAACACCGGCGCCTCGCCTTCACCCAGGGTCTGGGTCTTCACCCGCGCCACGTCCTGGGCGCAGCGGGCGCGCTCGCTGATCAGCTCGAGGAGCTTCTCGTCGAGGCTGTCGATGCGCAGGCGCAAGGCCTTGAGCTGGTCCTGGTCCGCCATCAGCCGCGCTCCTTCTCGAACTCGGCCATGTACGCCACCAGCGCCTCGACGGCGTCCAGGCCAAGGGCGTTGTAGATGGAAGCGCGCATGCCGCCGACCGAGCGGTGCCCCTTGAGGTTGAGCAGGCCGCGCGCCTCTGCGCCCTCCAGGAATGGCTTGTCGAGGCGCTCGTCGGCCAGGCGGAACGGCACGTTCATCCACGACCGGGCGCTCGGCTGGATCGGGTTGGTGTAGAAGTCGCTGGCGTCGATGGTCTTGTACAGCAGGTCCTTCTTCGCCCGGTTGCGCCGCTCCATGGCGGTAACGCCGCCCTGCTCCTTCAGCCATTCGAAGACCAGGCCGGACAGGTACCAGGAATAGGTCGCCGGGGTGTTGTACATGGAACCGTTGTCCGCGGCGATCTTGTAGTTGAGCATGGTCGGGCAGGCGCTGCGGGCGCGGCCGAGCAGGTCCTCGCGGACGATCACCACCACCAGCCCGGACGGGCCGATGTTCTTCTGCGCGCCGGCGTAGATCAGGCCGAAGCGAGACACGTCGAGCGGACGCGAAAGGATGTCCGAGGACATGTCGGTGACCAGCGGCACGCCGCCGGTCTCGGGAATCCAGTCGAATTCGAGACCGCCGATGGTCTCGTTGGAAGCGTAGTGCACATAGGCCGCATCCTTGGTCAGATTCCACTCGTTCTGACCCGGAATGGCGAAGTAATCGTACTCCTTGGCGCTGGCGGCGACGTTCACCCGACCATAGCGACGGGCTTCCTCGATGGCCTTCTTCGACCAGATGCCGGTATCGATGTAGTCGGCGACACCATCTTCCGGCAGCAGGTTCAGCGGAATCTCGGCGAACTGCTGGCTGGCGCCGCCCTGCAGGAACAGCACCTTGTAGTCGGAGGGAATGTCGAGCAGGTCACGCAGGTCCTGCTCGGCCTTGCTGGCGATGGCCACGTAGTCGTCGCTGCGATGGCTCATCTCCATGACCGAAAGACCCTTGCCCCGCCAGTCGAGAAGCTCGGCCTGGGCACGTTGCAGAACTGCGTCGGGAAGCGCCGCGGGACCGGCGCAGAAATTGAAGGCTCGCTTGCTCACATCCACTCTCGCTATAGGTAGGGCGGATAGCCGTGAGTTATCCGCCGACGTCATCGGCCGGGCGGGCGCCAGCGCCCGCCCCGAACCTTACTCTTCGTTGCCTTCCGCTTCCGCGGCGGGTTCGGACTCAACCGACTCGCCCAGCGCTTCGGCGCCTTCCTCGCCCTCCGGCAGCTCCTCGTCATCGCCACCCGACGGCTCCTGGACCCGCTCCAGACCGACCAATACCTCGTCGCTGGCGAGCTTGATCAGGGTCACGCCCTGGGTGTTGCGGCTGGACAGGGAGACTTCGTCGACTCGCGTCCGCACCAGGGTGCCCTGGTCGGAAATCAGCATGATCTCCTCGCCTTCCTGGACCTGCACCGCGGCGATCAGCGCGCCGTTGCGCTCGTTGGTGACCATGGCGATCACCCCCTGGCCGCCACGGCCGCGGCGCGGGAACTTGCTCAGCGGGGTGCGTTTGCCGAAGCCGCGCTCGGAGGCGGTGAGGATCTGCGCCCCGGACTCCGGAATCAGCATGGAGATCAGCTGCTGCCCCTTGCCCAGGCGCATGCCACGCACGCCGCGGGCATTGCGGCCCATGATGCGGACCACGCTCTCGGCGAAGCGGATCACCTTGCCGGCGCTGGAGAACAGCATGACTTCCTTGGCGCCATCGGTGATCGCGGCGGCGATCAGGGTGTCGCCCTCCTCCAGCTTCAGCGCGATCAGGCCGCTGCTGCGCGGCCGGCTGAACTGCACCAGCGGGGTCTTCTTCACGGTACCGAAGGCGGTGGCCATGAAGATATAGGCGCCGGTCGGCTCGGCCACCAGTTCGGCGGTCTCGCCTTCGACTTCCTCGATCTCGGCGGCCTCGACCACCTCGCCCTCGAGCACCGCGCCTTCGGCTTCGTCGAGGTCGTCATCGGCGCCGCCGTTCTGCTGCAGCGCCTCCAGGTCGATCTGCAACATCGCGGTGATCCGCTCGCCCTCGTCCAGCGGCAGCAGGTTCACCAGCGGCCGGCCACGCGCGGTACGCGAGGCTTCCGGAATCTCGAAGGTACGCAGCCAGTAGACCTTGCCCTTGCTGGAGAACAGCAGGAGGGTCGCATGGCTGTTGGCCACCAGCAGGTGTTCGATGTAGTCCTCGTCCTTCATCCCGGTGGCGGACTTGCCCTTGCCGCCGCGGCGCTGCGCCTGGTAGGCGGCCAACGGCTGGGACTTGGCGTAGCCGCCGTGGGAGATGGTCACCACGCGGTCTTCCTCGGTGATCAGGTCGGCGATGGTCAGGTCCACCTGCGACGCGACGATCTCGGTGCGACGGGCGTCGCCGAACTCGGCCTTGACCGCTTCCAGCTCCTCGCGGATCACTTCCATCAGGCGCGCCGGGTTGGTAAGGATGCGGATCAGCTCGCCGATCAGGTTGAGGATTTCCTGGTATTCGGAGAGCAGCTTCTCGTGCTCCAGGCCGGTCAGGCGGTGCAGGCGCAGCTCAAGGATCGCCTGGGCCTGCTCGGGCGACAGGTAGTACTTGCCGTCGCGCAGGCCGTACTGCGGATCCAGGTCCTCCGGACGGCAGGCGTCGGCGCCGGCACGCTCGACCATCGCTTCCACCGCGCTGGACTCCCAGGCAGTGGCGATCAGCCGCTCCTTGGCCTCGGCCGGGGTCGGCGAGCTCTTGATCAGTTCGATCACCGGGTCGATGTTCGACAGGGCGACCGCCTGGCCTTCCAGGATGTGCCCGCGCTCGCGGGCCTTGCGCAGCTCGTAGACGGTCCGCCGGGTCACCACTTCGCGGCGGTGGCGGACGAACACTTCGAGCATGTCCTTGAGGTTCAGCGTGCGCGGCTGGCCATCGACCAGGGCCACCACGTTGATGCCGAACACGCTCTGCAGCTGGGTCTGGGCGTAAAGGTTGTTGAGGACCACCTCGCCCACCTCGCCGCGACGCAGCTCGATGACCACGCGCATGCCGTCCTTGTCGGACTCGTCGCGCAGCTCGGAAATACCCTCGATCTTCTTCTCTTTCACCAGCTCGGCGATCTTTTCGATCAACCGCGCCTTGTTCAACTGGTACGGCAGTTCGGTGATGATGATCTGCTCGCGACCGCCGCCCTTCTCCATCTCCTCGACGACGGCGCGGGCGCGGATGTAGATGCGCCCGCGGCCGGTGCGGTAGGCCTCGATGATCCCGGCGCGGCCGTTGATGATGCCGGCGGTGGGGAAATCCGGACCGGGGATGTACTGCATCAACTCGTCGACGGTCAGGTCGGGGTTGTCCATCAGCGCCAGGCAACCGTCGATCACTTCACCGAGGTTGTGCGGCGGGATGTTGGTCGCCATGCCCACGGCGATACCGCTGGAACCGTTGACCAGCAGGTTGGGAATCTTGGTCGGCATGACCGCCGGGATCTGCTCGGTGCCATCGTAGTTGGGCACCCAGTCGACGGTTTCCTTTTCCAGGTCGGCCAGCAGTTCGTGGGCCAGCTTGGCCATGCGCACTTCGGTGTATCGCATGGCCGCGGCGTTGTCGCCGTCCACCGAGCCGAAGTTGCCCTGGCCGTCTACCAGCATGTAGCGCAGCGAGAACGGCTGCGCCATGCGCACGATGGTGTCGTAGACCGCGGTGTCGCCGTGCGGGTGGTACTTACCGATCACGTCGCCGACCACACGGGCGGATTTCTTGTAGGGCTTGTTCCAGTCGTTGCCCAGCTCGCTCATGGCATAAAGCACACGGCGGTGCACCGGCTTCAGGCCGTCACGTGCATCCGGCAGGGCCCGCCCGACGATCACGCTCATCGCGTAGTCGAGATAGGACTGTTTCAGCTCGTCTTCGATATTGACCGGGAGAATTTCTTTGGCCAGTTCGCCCATGAGAAGCCTGGTTCCTTTTTCTGGTGGAACTTCGCCGCCTCGATCCTGAGGCAAACGAAGTAGGTCGGCGCATGCCCGAGCAGCGCCAACTCACTACAAATCAACGACTTGAGTCAAGGATTCGCGCACTCTCGAGGCCCCTCCGCGGGGCGCTCGAATAACCGTCGGAGCTTACCACAGCCCACGCCCCAGCCCAAGGCAAAGGCCCTGCTGGGAACGACCTCCAGTCGCCTGGCTCAATGCAGGCGCTTGCGGCTCATCAGGGCGGCCATGCGCTCGGCGTCGGGACGCTCGACCACCCCGCGCTCGGTCACGATGGCATCGATAAGATCGGCGGGAGTCACATCGAATACCGGATTGTAGGCATCGACCTCGGCCGCCACCCGCCGCCCGCCGATCTCCAGCAGTTCGCGACCGTCGCGCTCCTCGATCGGAATGTCCTCGCCGCTTTCCAGGTTCATGTCGATGGTCGAGCTCGGCGCCACCACCATGAAACGCACGCCGTGGTGCATCGCGTTGACCGCCAGCTGGTAGGTGCCGATCTTGTTGGCCACGTCGCCATTGGCGGTGATGCGATCGGCGCCGACGATGACCCAGGTGATGTTCTCGGTCTTCATCAGGTGCGCGGCGGCCGAATCCACGTTCAGGCTTACCGGAATGCCTTCGTTGGCCAGCTCCCAGGCGGTCAGCCGCGAGCCCTGCAGCCAGGGCCGGGTTTCGTCGGCATGGATGCGGTTGACCAGGCCTTCCAGGTGGGCGGCGCGGATCACCCCCAGCGCGGTGCCGAAGCCGCCGGTGGCCAGGGCGCCGGTATTGCAGTGGGTGAGGATGTTCTGCGGGCCGCTCTGCTGCTTGCGGATCAGCTCCATGCCCAGCTGGGCCATGGTCAGGTTGGCCTCGCGGTCGCTGTCATGGATGGAGATCGCCTCGGCCTCCAGCACCGCCAGCGGCCGATCCCCCTCCTTCATACGCTCCAGGCGCTCGCGCATGCGGTTCAGCGCCCAGAACAGGTTGACCGCGGTGGGCCGCGAGTCGGCCAGCAGGCGGAAGTCTTCCTCCAGCGCCGTGCGCCAATCGCCGCCCCGGGCCAGGCGCGCGCGGGCGCCGAGGACGATGCCGTAGGCCGCGCTGATGCCGATGGCCGGCGCACCGCGCACGACCATGTCGCGAATGGCCTTGGCCACCTCGGCCGCCGACCCGTGGTCGAGCCAGACCTCCTCCTGGGGCAGCAGGCGCTGATCCAGCAACCGCAGCGTACCGTCCCGCCACTCGATCGCCTTGACCCGCTCGGCCGCCAGCAGTCGCTCTCGCATGCACACACCTCTCGCTGAATCAGGGAAAAGCTGCGGATTATAACGAGCCCCAGCCGCGGGCGCTCGGGTATACTTCCGGCTTCCCGCTCTGCGCCCAGGATGCGCCGCCATGTCCAACGTCCGTAACCCCTTCGACCTTCTCCTGCTGCCGACCTGGATCGTCCCCGTGGAGCCCGCCGGAGTGGTGCTGCGCGACCACGCTCTGGGCATCCGCGACGGCCGGATCGCCCTGGTCGCGCCACGCGAGCAGGCCATGCGCCAGGGCGCCACGGAAATCCGCGAGCTGCCCGGCATGCTGCTCGCCCCCGGGCTGGTCAACGCCCACGGCCACGCGGCGATGAGCCTGTTTCGCGGACTCGCCGACGACCTGCCACTGATGACCTGGCTGCAGGAGCACATCTGGCCGGCCGAAGGCCAATGGGTCAGCGAGGACTTCATCCGCGACGGCACCGAACTGGCCATCGCCGAACAGGTGAAAAGCGGCATCACCTGCTTTTCCGACATGTACTTTTATCCACAGGCCATCTGCGGCGTGGTACACGACAGCGGGGTACGCGCCCAGGTGGCGATACCGGTGCTGGACTTCCCGATTCCCGGCGCCCGCGACAGCGCCGAGGCGATCCGCCAGGGCATGGCGCTGTTCGACGACCTCAAGCATCATCCGCGCATCCGCATCGCCTTCGGCCCGCACGCGCCCTATACGGTGAGCGACGACAAGCTGGAGCAGATCCTGGTGCTCACCGAGGAACTCGACGCCAGCATCCAGATGCACGTCCACGAGACCGCCTTCGAGGTCGAGCAGGCCCTGGAGCGCAACGGCGAGCGCCCGCTGGCCCGCCTGCAGCGCCTCGGCCTGCTCGGCCCGCGCTTCCAGGCGGTGCACATGACCCAGGTGAACGACGACGACCTGGCGATGCTGGTGGAAACCAACAGCTCGGTGATCCACTGTCCGGAATCCAACCTCAAGCTGGCCAGCGGCTTCTGCCCGGTGGAGAAGCTCTGGCAGGCCGGCGTCAACGTGGCCATCGGTACCGACGGCGCGGCCAGCAACAACGACCTCGACCTGCTCGGCGAGACGCGCACCGCGGCGCTGCTGGCCAAGGCGGTGTACGGCCAGGCCACCGCCCTCGACGCCCACCGCGCGCTGCGCATGGCGACCCTGAACGGCGCTCGCGCCCTGGGCCTGGAGCGCCTGGTCGGCTCCCTGGAAACCGGCAAGGCCGCCGACCTGGTCGCCTTCGACCTCTCCGGCCTGGCCCAGCAGCCGGTCTACGACCCGGTTTCGCAACTCATCTACGCCAGCGGCCGCGACTGCGTCCGCCACGTCTGGGTCGGCGGCCGGCAACTGCTCGACGATGGCCGCCTGACCCGCCACGACGAGCAGCGCCTGGTCGCCAGGGCCCGCGAATGGGGGGCGAGGATCGCCGCCAGCGACAGGTCCTGAGCGGTGGCGGGAAGCCCCGCTGCGACAAACTGACATACAGAGGTGGCCCGCTCCCGGCCCCATCCCTCCGCCAAAGCTGGCAACATGAGGGATTCCGCCATGGCGGCCCCTCCCAGGTTTCATCTTTCAACGGGAACGATTATGAGCAACGTCGACCACGCCGAGATCGCCAAATTCGAGGCACTGGCCCACCGCTGGTGGGACCGCGAGAGCGAGTTCAAGCCCCTCCACGACATCAACCCGCTGCGCGTCAACTGGATCGACGAACGCGCCGGGCTGGCCGGCAAGACGGTGCTCGATGTCGGCTGCGGCGGCGGCATCCTCAGCGAAGCCATGGCCCAGCGCGGCGCCAGCGTCACCGGCATCGACATGGGCGAAGCGCCGCTGGCGGTGGCGCGCCTGCACCAGCTGGAGTCCGGCGTCGCCGTCGACTACCACCAGATCACCGCCGAGCAACTGGCCGAGGAAAGGCCCGGCCAGTTCGACGTGGTCACCTGCCTGGAAATGCTCGAGCACGTGCCGGACCCGGCCTCGGTGATCCGTGCCTGCCATCGCCTGGTCAAGCCGGGCGGCCAGGTATTCTTCTCGACCATCAACCGCAACCCCAAGGCCTACCTGTTCGCGGTGATCGGCGCGGAATACATACTCCAGTTGCTGCCGCGCGGCACCCACGACTTCCGCAAGTTCATCCGCCCGTCGGAACTGGGCGCCTGGTCGCGCGATGCCGGCCTGGAGGTCAAGGACATCATCGGCCTGACCTACAACCCGCTGACCAAACATTACAAGCTGGCCAACGACGTCGACGTCAACTACATGATCCAGACCCTGCGGGAGGAGTGAGGCGCATGCGGCTCAAAGCGGTACTGTTCGACATGGATGGCACCCTGCTGGACACGGCCCCGGACTTCATCGCCATCACCCAGGCCATGCGCATCGCCCACGGCCTGCCGCCGGTGGACGAGCAACTGGTGCGCGACGTGGTCTCCGGCGGCGCCCGCGCGATGGTCGCCGCGGCCTTCGGCCTGGCGCTGGACAGCCCGGAGCTGGAACCGCTGCGCCAGGAGTTCCTCGAGCGCTACCAGGAGCATTGCGCGGTTCTCAGCCGGCCCTACGACGGCATTCCCGAGCTGCTCGCGGCGATCGAGAAGGCTGGACTGATCTGGGGCGTGGTGACCAACAAGCCGGTGCGCTTCGCCGAGCCGATCATGCGGCGCCTGGGCTATGCCGAGCGCTCGAAGGTGCTGGTCTGCCCGGACCACGTGAGCCGCAGCAAGCCCGACCCCGAGCCGCTGCTGCTGGCCTGCAGCCAGCTCGGCATCGACCCGTCGGGCGTGCTGTTCATCGGCGACGACCTGCGCGACATCGAGTCCGGCCGCGATGCCGGGACCAAGACCGCGGCGGTGCGCTACGGCTACATCCACCCCGAAGACAACCCCGCGCACTGGGGCGCCGACGTGATAGTCGACCACCCGCGCGAGCTGATCGAGGTTCTCGACCGCGCGCTTTGCGATTGCTGAGCCGCAGCACCACTGAAATACAACGGTCCGCCGCCGGGCGGATCATGCAACCAAAGGATTCGACATGTTCCAGTACTCCGCCCGCCCCGACCTGCTGAAAGACCGCGTGATCCTGGTCACCGGCGCCGGCCGCGGCATCGGCGCCGCCGCCGCCAAGACCTTCGCCGCCCATGGCGCCACCGTGCTGCTGCTGGGCAAGACCGAGGAGTACCTGAACGAGGTCTACGACGCCATCGAGGCCGCCGGCCATCCGCAGCCCGCGGTGATCCCGTTCAACCTGGAAACCGCCCAGCCGCACCAGTTCGAGGAGCTGGCGGCGACCCTGGAGAAAGAATTCGGCCGCATCGACGGCCTGCTGCACAACGCCTCGATTCTCGGCCCACGCTCGCCGATGCAGCAGATTTCCGGGGAAAACTTCATGCGCGTGATGCAAGTGAACGTCAATGCGATGTTCATGCTGACCACCGCCATGCTGCCGCTGATGAAGCTCTCCAGCGACGCCTCGATCATCTTCACCTCCAGCAGCGTGGGCCGTAAGGGCCGCGCCTACTGGGGCGCCTACTCGGTCTCCAAGTTCGCCACCGAAGGGCTGATGCAGACCCTCGCCGACGAACTCGACGGCACCAGCGCGATCCGCGCCAACAGCGTCAATCCGGGCGCCACCCGGACCAGCATGCGCGCCCTCGCCTACCCCGGGGAAAACCCGCTGAACAACCCCACCGGCGAGGAGATCATGCCGGTCTATCTGTACCTGATGGGCCCCGACAGCACCGGCGTCAACGGCCAGGCCTTCGACGCCCAGTGACGCCCTTCCGGTCCCGCCGCCCGGTGGGACCGCCTCTCCCCTTGCGCCTGAACAGCCACGCCGCCCATCCGGGAGTCGGGATTCTTTTGGCATATTTTTCCCACTGAGTGGGAAAGTGGTTTCATTTTCCGGGAAAGCCCCTTCACCCTGTGGGTCAAGGAGTTCCCATGACCAAGCATTCCCCCACCGATCGCCTGCTGCAGATCCTCATCGCCCTCGGCCAGGCGCCGGACGCCCTGTCGGCCAAGGAGCTGTCGCTGACCCTGGAGCAGCCGCTGAGCAGCACCTACCGGCACCTGAAGACCCTGCTGCGCTGGGGCCTGGCCGAGGAACAGGCCGGCCAGGGCCGCTACCTGCCCGGCCCGGCCTGCCTGCAACTGGCGAAGAAGTTCGATCGCGACGCCTCGCTGATCGGTCTCGCCCGTCCGGAGCTCAAGCGCCTGGCCGACCTGAGCCAGGAGAGCGTCGCGCTGATGGTCGCCAGCAACCAGCAGGCGATCTGCCTGGAACTGTTCGACAGCCCGCAGCCACTGCGCTGCTGCTACCAGAAGGGGCTCGCCCAGCCGTTGCTCCACGGCGCCTCGGCCAAGGCCCTGCTGGCGCACCTGGAAGATGCCCGGCGCGAAGAGCTGTATCTCGCCCAGGAAATGTCCGGGGAGCGTATCGCCGCATTGGAAGCGGAGCTCCAACGGATCCGCGACCAGGGCTATGCCGTCAGCCAGGGCGAGATCGACGAAGGCGTCTGGGGTATCAGCGTGCCACTTCTGGACAGCCGCCGGCGCCTGCATGGCGCCCTCAGCCTGATGGCCCCGGCCCTGCGCGCCCAGGCGCGCAGCGAGCGCCTGCGCCAATGGACCCTCGACGCCGCCGCGCGACTTTCCGCGCGGCTGGACTGACCGATAGACAGGAGTACCGATGCACCCCGCCCCTGACATGAGCCTCTGGCAAGGCCGGATCGACAGCCAGGAAGGCGCCGGCGCCCTGCGCTGGCACCAGTGGATACGCCCCTATGACGAGAGCGCCGGAGCAGCCAGCGTGCTGCTGGGTTTCGCCAGCGACGAGGGCGTGCGCCGCAACCAGGGACGCCAGGGCGCGCGCCAGGGCCCACCGGCCCTGCGCCGGGCCCTGGCCAACCTGGCCTGGCACGGTGAACAGGCGCTCTACGACGCCGGCGACATCGAGGCTGCCGAAGACCTGGAAGGCGCCCAAGAGCGTTATGCCCGGCGCGTCGCCGAGTTGCTCGGGCGCGGTCACCAGGTGGTCGGCCTGGGCGGCGGCCACGAGATCGCCTACGCCAGTTTCTCCGGCCTGGCCCGCCACCTGGGGCGGGACGGGGGGACGCCACGCATCGGCATCCTCAATTTCGACGCGCACTTCGACCTGCGCCATGCCGAACAGGCCAGTTCCGGCACGCCGTTCCGCCAGATCGCCGAGCACTGCGAGGCCAGCGGCTGGCCATTCGCCTATTGCTGCCTGGGCGTCAGCCGCCTGAGCAACACCGCCGCGCTGTTCGACCAGGCCCAGCGCCTGGGCGTGCGCTACCTGCTCGACCGCCAGGTGCAGCCGTGGAACCTGGAGCGCAGCGAGGCCTTCCTCGACAGCTTCCTGCAGTCCATCGAGCACCTCTACCTGACCGTCTGCCTCGACGTCCTGCCGGCCGCCCAGGCGCCCGGCGTCAGCGCACCCTCGGCGCACGGCGTGGAGATGTCGCTGGTCGAGCACCTGGTACGCCGCGCCAAGGCCAGCGGCAAGCTGCGCCTGGCCGACATCGCCGAACTAAATCCGCAATTCGACAACGACCAGCGCACCGCCCGGATCGCCGCGCGCCTGGTCGACGCCCTGGTCAACTAAAACGCCCCTTCGCCCACACAACAACAATAGAGCCACGCCATGCCGACAATGCACCTGGACGCCCTGTCCACCACCGCCCTCGCCCTGCTCCTGCTCGCCATCGGCAGCCAGCTGAAGAAACGCAGCCGCTGGCTGACCCGTCTCTGCGTGCCCTCGCCGGTGATCGCCGGCTTCGGCTTCGCCTTCCTGGTCTGGCTGCTCAGGGACCGCGGCTGGCTCGACATCGGCCTCGACACCAGCCTCCAGACACCCCTGATGGTGGCCTTCTTCACCACCGTCGGTCTCGGTGGCAGCCTCGGTCTGCTGCGCAAGGGCGGCAAGACCCTGCTGGTCTACCTGGCGGCATGCTGGGCGCTGGCGATCCTGCAGAACCTGATCGGCGTCGGCAGCGCCGGACTTTTCGGCCTGGATCCGCTGCTGGGAATCATGGCCGGCGCGGTGTCGCTGGAGGGCGGCTTCGGCGCGGCGGCGGCCTTCGGACCGGTGGCGGAAGGCCTCGGCGCCCAGGGCGCGACCACCGTGGCGCTGGCCTCGGCCACCTTCGGCATGGTCGCCGGCGGCCTGCTCGGCAGTCCGGTGGCGCGCTGGCTGATCGAGCGCAATCGCCTGCTGGTGCGGGCGGAAAGCGACAGCGAGCTGGAAGCCCTCGGCCAGCAGGAACAGCGCCAGCACGCGGTGACCGCGCTGGACGGCAACCTGCTGCTGCGCCTGCTGACCTGCGTGCTGCTGGTGATGGTGCTCGGTTTCTGGCTGGGCGACGCGCTGCAGGAACGCCTGGGCCTGGTGCTGCCCAGCTACGTCGGAGCGATGTTCATCGCCATCGTCCTGCGTAACCTCGACGACCGGCTCGGCTGGCTGCGCATACCCGACCACGCCATCGGCACCCTGGGCGACGTCTGCCTGGGCATCTTCCTGACCATGGCGATGATGAGCCTGAAGTTCTGGGAACTGGAGAACCTCGGCCTGCCACTGCTCGGCGTGCTGTTCATCCAGGTCGTGGCGCTGCTGCTCCTGACCATTTTCGTGCTGTTCCGCCTGCTCGGCCGCAACTACGACGCGGCAGTGCTCTGCGCCGGCTTCCTCGGCCATGGCCTGGGCGCGACGCCGAACGCGGTGGCCAACATGGGCGCGGTCTGCGAACACTACCGGGTGTTCTCGCGCAAGGCCTTCATCATCGTGCCGCTGTGCGGAGCGGTACTGATCGACCTGGTCGCGATTCCGGCGATCACCTGGTTCATCAACGCCTTCAGCTGAGCCGATAGCGGCGCTCCGCCAGCGGAGCGCCAGCTTTCCGACGAGCACCAAGACACAGAGACATCAAAGCGCCATTATTTCGTCGAAATACTTCATTTTTTCCTACAGAATAGGGAAACCATTCCTAAGGAATCCGGTCAGTGCCACTGAATTACCCGTTCTTCGGTTGGCTGGCACGAAACTCGCCTCAGCCCTACTGTCGCCGTCTTTCGCGCCAGAGGTCCCGCGCATGGCTCCTCCCAAACAATCCAATACCATCGATTTCGATGCCGCCAAGCAGAAGCGCGGCGCGCAGCCTGGCGCCGGCGGAGTTCCCCGCGCCGGCAACCTGATGGAGTTGCGCCAGCAACTGACCCAGCAGTTGCAGAGCAGCCTCGAGGCGGAACGCATCCTCGGCCTGTTCTTCGAGGAGGTCCGCCAGTTGATTCCGCTGGACGCCCTCGGCTACCGCCATCCGGGCTCCGACCTGCGCCTGGAATTCGGCAGCAGCGCCAAGCACTCGGTGAGCTACCGCCTGAGCCATGACAGCGACTACCTCGGCGAACTGATCTTCCGCCGCCGCCAGCGCCTCGGCGAAGAGGAACAGCGGCAACTGGAAAGCCTGCTCGGCACCCTGCTGTTCCCGCTGCGCAACGCCCTGCTCTACCGCGCGGCGATCCAGACCGCCCTGCGCGACGCCCTGACCGGCACCGGCAACCGCATCGCCATGGACCAGGCGCTCGGCCGCGAACTGGAACTGGCCCGGCGCAACCTGCAACCGCTCTCGGTGCTGATGCTGGATATCGACCACTTCAAGCGGGTCAACGACCACTACGGCCACGCCGTCGGCGACGAAGCCCTCAAGGCCGTGGCGGAAACCATCAAGGACCACCTGCGCAATGTCGACATGGTGTTCCGCTTCGGCGGCGAGGAATTCCTCGTCCTGCTGTCCAGCACGCCGCTGCAGGCTGCCTGCATGGTCGGCGAACGCCTGCGCCAGGCGGTGGAGGAACTGGACTACCGGCATGCCGGCGAAACGCTGAAGCTGTCGATCAGCCTCGGTTGTGCCGACCTGCGGCCCGGCGAAGGCAGCGACGACCTGCTGCGGCGGGTCGACGAGGCGCTCTACGAGGCCAAGCGCGACGGCCGCAATCGCCTGCGCTGCGCCTGACGCCCGCCAACCGGCGGAAGCGCGACGCGTTCGGAGGCCGGACTTCCCTATGGCTGCGCCGGCTCGTCAGGAGCGCCATAGGCCTGGCGCAGGCGGACGCGCTTCTCCAGCAGCCAGCCGCTGGTTTCCTTGCCGTCCCGGGCCACGTACATGACGTTCAGCCACTCGCCGCCCGGCTTGTAGACAGTGACGAAGTCGCCGGGAACCACGAAGAACCCGGTGACGCAATCGGCGTGCGGCGCGCTGTGGAAATAGGCGCGGCCCTTGTCGATCACTTCGCCCTCCAGTGGCGGCCTGAAATTATCCTCGGGAGCGGACGTCGCCTCGGCGAGCTCCACGCACCCCGTCGCCCCCTCCCCGGCCAGCCCGACGACGCTCCACAGCGTGCCGAGCACGATCACCGCGATCCTGTGCATGTCACCACCTCCCTGTTCTGCGGGCGACCATTAGACACCGATTCCCAGGCATGAAAAAGGCCCCAGCAGGGGCCTTTCCACGGCGCCTTCCGCTCAGCGGCGGAAGCCCGGACGCATGCCGTCGCCGGCCGGCTTCGGCCGCCGCTTGACCTGCGGCTTGCGCGCCGCCGGCTTGTCGCCCGGCGCGCCGGCCGGACGCTCGTCGCGCGGCTTGCTCGGGCGCGGCTTGCGGTTGCTCTCGCGGGGCCGCTCGGCGACTGGCGTTCCCTGCTCGCGCCCCTTGCGCTCGGCGCCCGGCTGCGGACCGCGCGAGGAACGCGAGGCCGGCGTGCGGCGGCCGGCGTTGTCGCCATCCTCGCGCCGCGGCGCGCGCTTGCGCCCGGCTTCCGGACGTTCGCTACGAGCCAGCGGGCGCGCCTGCTTGCGCTGCTGGCGCTCGGCCTTCTCGCGCGCCTTGGTGGTCATGCCCGGCAGCGCCACCGGCTTGAGGCCGACTTCCTCGCTGAGGATATCGATCTCGCGCTGGTCCATTTCGCGATAGCGGCCCATGGTCAGCTCGGAGGTCAGGAACACCGGACCGAAACGCACCCGCTTCAGGCGGCTGACCACCAGCCCCTGGGATTCCCACAGGCGGCGCACCTCGCGGTTGCGGCCTTCCATCACCACGCAGTGGTACCAGTGGTTGAAGCCTTCGCCGCCCGGCGCCTGCTGGATATCGCTGAACTTGGCCGGGCCGTCCTCGAGCATCACGCCATCGAGCAGGCGCTCGATCATCTCTTCGGTGACCTCGCCGCGCACCCGTACCGCGTACTCGCGGTCCATCTCGTAGGAAGGATGCATCAGGCGGTTGGCCAGTTCGCCATCGGTGGTGAACAGCAGCAGGCCGGTGGTGTTGATGTCCAGGCGGCCGACGTTGATCCAGCGCCCGGTGCGCAGGCGCGGCAGGCGGTCGAAGATGGTCGGACGGCCTTCCGGGTCGTCGCGGGTGCAGACCTCGCCTTCCGGCTTGTTGTAGATCAACACGCGACGGACGTTCTCGGCGGCCTCTTCGCGGCGGATCAGGTGGCCATCGACGGTGATCGCATCGTGGCTGTCGACCCGCTGGCCGAGGCTGGCCACGCTGCCATTGACATTCACCCGGCCTTCGGCGATCCACACCTCTACGTCGCGCCGGGAACCGACGCCGAGACGAGCGAGGACTTTCTGCAATTTTTCCCCGACCGGTACGTGGGGATTCTCTGGGGTATCGTTCATCTGGGCACCTCCCGGTGTGGCTGGCAACGAATCGAAGGGCGCGCATCATACGCGCTTCGTCAGGACAAAGCACCGTCCCCGGGCGGAAACCCGGGCAATCCCGCTAGACTAGGCCGGGTTCACCCACCCCGCCACCCGGAGGCCCCGGTGCACGATGTCCCCCCCTTCAGCGGCGCCAAGCTGGCGCTGTTCTACGGCGACCGCCTGGTCGTCTACAAACGCGACGAAAAACCCGGCATCCCCTTCCCCGGCTACTGGGACTTTCCCGGCGGCGGCCGCGAAGGCCTGGAAACTCCCGCCGAATGCGCCCTGCGCGAACTGGAGGAAGAGTTCTCGATCCGCCTGGAAGAACCACGCATCGAATGGTTGCGACAGTATCCGAGCACCAGCGGCAGCGCGCCCTTCGCCTATTTCCTGGTGGCGCGCCTGGAGGACCGCGAGTTCGAGGCCATCCGTTTCGGCGACGAAGGACAATACTGGCGATTGATGGAGGTGGACGCCTACCTCGCGCATGCCATGGCCGTGCCCTACCTGCAGAGCCGGCTCGGCGACTATCTGCGGGAACGCCGGCGCATCGGCGAATAACGCCCGCGGCGTTACCCACCCTATGCCCGGGGCGATCCCGGACGGCATAAAAAAACCCGGCCGAAGCCGGGCATGCCCAGGCGGGCAGTCTCAGTGTCTGCGGTGCTCGGCGAAGCGCGCCAGGGCTTCGCGACTGAGGCGCTCGACCTGGGCCCAGTCGCCGCGGTCGACCACGGCCCTGGGCAGCATCCAGGTACCGCCGACGCACATCACGTTGGGTACCGCCAGGTAATCGGCGAGATTGTCCAGGCTGACTCCCCCGGTGGGGCAGAAGCGGATATCGGGGAATGGTCCCGAGAACGCCTTCAGCGCCGCCGGGCCGCCGCTGACCTCGGCGGGGAACAGCTTGAAGCGACGATAGCCGTGGCGATAGGCGAGCATGATCTCGGAAGCGCTGGCCACGCCGGGCAACAGCGGGACTTCGCTGTCCAGGGCGAAGCGCAGCAACTCGTCGGTGCAGCCCGGGGTGACCACGAAGCTCGCCCCGGCCTTTTCCGCGGCGGCGAAGGTCTGCGGGTCGAGCACGGTGCCGGCGCCGATGCGCAGGTGCGGGCGCTCCTCGCTGAGGCGACGGATGGCGGTCAACCCATGCGCCGTGCGCAGGGTGATCTCCAGGGCGGTCAGGCCACCGGCGGCGAGGGCGTCGGCCATCGGCAGGATGTCCGCCTCGCGGTCGATGGTGATCACCGGGAGGATGCGCGCCTCCCGGCACAGCGTGTCGATGCGGGCGGTCTTCTGTTCAAGGTCGTGCATGGCTACAGCTCCGCCACTCAGGGATACCAATGGATCGTCAGGGGCGCGCGGAGGAAGGCGCGAACCGGCATCCGCCGTTCGTCCTCGACCGCCAGCGCGGCGTTCAGGGTGGCCAGCTTGGACTGGCCCTGGATCGCCAGCAGCTGCACCTTCGCCGCCGCCAGCACGGCGCGTGGCAGGGTCAGGCGCTGGTGCGGTACGCTCGGCGCCCACATCGGCAGGCAACGGCGCGTACCCCGGGGATCCATCGCCAGGTCCAGGCCAGGGCTGTTCGGGAACAGCGAGGCGGTATGGCCGTCGTCGCCCATGCCGAGGACCAGCACGTCGATCGGCAATGGCAGCTCGTGCAGGTGGTGGTCGGCCAGCTCGGCCGCTTCCTCCAGGCTCGCCGCCGGCTGGTAGAGGCCGATGAAGCGCGCCTTCGCCGCCTCGCCACGGAGCAGGTGGCGGCGAACCAGGCCGGCGTTGCTGTCGGCGTGCGACTCCGGCACCCAGCGCTCGTCGGCCAGGCTGACGGTGATCCGCGACCAGTCCAGCGGCTCCTCGCTCAAGGCTTCGAGGAACGCCACCGGGCTGCGCCCGCCGGACACCACCAGCAGCGCCTGGCCCTGCTCGGCCAGCGCCGAACGCAGGTGATCGGCGACGCTCGCGGCCAGGCCACGGGCCTGTTCGCTGGCGCTGCTCCAGGCCTGCAGGCCGACGCCCGCCGGCAACTTCAACTCAGAAATCGCCATACCAACTCCTCCCATCGCGGGCCACCAGGGCCACCGAGGCCACCGGCCCCCAACTCCCCGCCGGATACGGCTTGGGCGCTTCGCTCAGGCGTTCCCAGCCGGCGATCAGCTGGTCGCACCACTTCCAGGCGAACTCCACCTCGTCCTTGCGCACGAACAGGTACTGGTTGCCCTGGGTGACCTCCAGCAGCAGACGCTCGTAGGCATCCGGAACCCGCGCCGCATGGTAGGTCTCGGAAAAACTCAGTTGCAGCGGGCCGGTGCGCAATTGCATGCCCTTGCCCAGGCCCTGGTCCTTGGTCATCACTTGCAGGGAGATACCTTCGTCCGGCTGCAGGCGGATGATCAGCCGGTTGCTGATCAGCGAGCGCTGCTCGGGGGCGAAGATGTAGTGCGGCGGCTCCTTGAAATGGATGACGATCTGCGACAGCTTCTGCGGCATGCGCTTGCCGGTACGCAGGTAGAACGGCACGCCGGACCAGCGCCAGTTGCGGATGTCCACGCGCAGGGCGACGAAGGTTTCCGCGTCGCTGTCGCGATTCGCATGTTCCTCCTCCAGGTAGCCCGGCACCGCCTTGCCGTCGCTGAAACCGGCGGTGTACTGCCCACGCACCACGCGCGAAGCCAGTTGTTCGGCGGGGATCGGCTCGAGGGCGCGGAGCACCTTGACCTTCTCGTCGCGGATGCTGTCCGCCGAAAGGTCGCTGGGCGGATCCATGGCGATCAGGCAGAGCAGTTGCAACAGGTGGTTCTGCACCATGTCGCGCAGTTGCCCGGCCTGGTCGAAGTAGCCCCAGCGGCCTTCGATGCCGACCTTCTCGGCCACGGTGATTTCCACGTGCGAGATGTGGTTCTGGTTCCACTGGGTCTCGAACAGGCTGTTGGCGAAGCGCAGGGCAATCAGGTTCTGCACCGTCTCCTTGCCCAGGTAATGGTCGATCCGGTAGATGCGGCTTTCCGGGAAGAATCGGGCGACCGCCTCGTTGACCTCGCGGGACGACTCCAGGTCATGCCCGATGGGCTTCTCCAGCACCACCCGGGTGCGTTCGGCGAGACCGGCGGCGGCGAGGTTCTCGCAGATGCCGCCGAACACCGAGGCCGGCGTGGCGAAGTAGGCGACCAGCGGCAGTTCGTCGTCCACCGCCTCGCGCAGGCCGAGATAGGCCTGCGGGTCGAGGAAATCCATGCTCAGGTAGTCGAGCCGCTCGCGGAACCGCTGCCAGACCGCGTCGTCCCACTCCTTCGCCGGCACCGCCAGACGCAGGCGCTGCTCCAGCGTCGCCAGGTGTTCGGCGGCAGAGCCTTCGTCGCGGGCCAGGGCCAGGACGCGGGTATCGCGGTGCAGCAGGTTCTCGCGATCGAGTTGGTAGAGCGCCGGGAATAGCTTGCGCAGGGCGAGATCGCCCAGCGCACCGAACAGCGCTAACGTGCAAGGCAGAACGCGGACATCAGGCATTTGTTGTTACCAACCAAATATTGAGTGATATTGAGCCATCCACTGCGCAATTAAGACAAATATGTAGTAATTAAACAACATATTTTTCCCAGCCCGCCACGCTGTTGGTCGCATGCCGGCCTGACGTTAGGATAGGCGCCGCCGCCGGCCCTTCCCCGCCGGGCCGACAGAACACGAGGAACCCGGATGAAAAACCTGCTGGAGCAGATCCAGAGCCGCCTGGACGAACTAAACAAGGCGGAGCGCAAAGTCGCCGAGGTCATCCTGCAGAACCCGCAGCAGGCCACCCGCTTCAGCATCGCCGCCCTGGCCCAGGCGGCAGCGGTCAGCGAACCGACGGTGAACCGCTTCTGCCGCTCCTTCGGCATGAGCGGCTATCCGGAACTGAAGATCCAGCTGGCCCAGAGCCTGGCCAGCGGCGCCGCCTTCGTGACCCAGGCGGTGGCCGAGGACGACGGGCCGGAAGCCTATACGCGGAAGATCTTCAGCAACACCATCGCCTCCCTCGACAGTGCCCACAAGCTGCTCGACCCACGCGTCATCGACCGCGCCGTGGACCTGTTGATCCAGGCCCGGCAGATCCACTTCTTCGGCCTCGGCGCCTCGGCCTCGGTAGCGCTCGACGCGCAGCACAAGTTCTTCCGCTTCAACCTGGCGGTGAGCGCCCAGGCCGACGTACTGATGCAACGGATGATCGCCTCGGTGGCGCATACCGGCGACCTGTTCGTGGTGATTTCCTATACCGGGCGTACCCGCGAACTGGTGGAAGTGGCGCACCTGGCGCGGGAGAACGGCGCCTCGGTGCTCGGCCTGACCGCCGCCGGCTCGCCGCTGGCCAGGGCCAGCACGCTGTGCCTGGACATCCCGTTGCCGGAAGACACCGACATCTACATGCCGATGACCTCGCGGATCATCCAGCTCACCGTGCTCGACGTACTGGCCACCGGCGTGACCCTGCGCCGCGGCGTGGACTTCCAGCCGCACCTGCGGCGGATCAAGGAAAGCCTGGTACCGACCCGCTACCCCCTCGACGAGGACAACTGACCGCCAGCCTATTGCAGGCCGGCGGCGAGACTCAGGCGCATGCGTTCGCCGGGCGCCAGGATCAGCCCGCCGGGACGGTAGCCGGCGGCGCCGATACAGAGGAAGCGTTCCGCTTCGCCCGGCTCGACCTGCTCCACCGGGCGGCTGCCGGGGTGCCAGATCACGCTGCCGGCGCTGACGTTCTTGTCGATCCGCAGGCGGCGGTTCCAGCCACCGTCCTCCAGCACCAGCGATCCGGGATGATAGAGCACCTGCTTGACCGCGCCGCGCGGTATCCAGGTTCCCGGAATCCGCGAAGCGCCGCGCTGGCCGCGAGCCGACTCCAGCTCCATGCCGTGCACCACCACCCGGCTCAGCGCGCCGACCCGCCAGTAGGGCTGCAGGGCGAAGCTGAACAGGCAGTCGTCGTCCTCCTCGTGGTAGCTGCACAGCTCCAGCTCCAGGCGCTGGCCAAGGCGCGCGTCGAGACGCACGTGCCAGTCCTCCAGGTCCAGCTGCCAGCTCACCACCACCTTGCTCTCGTCGGCGTAGGCGTCGAGCAGGCGCCATTCGCGTTGCCGCGCCCAGCCCTGCTGTGGCCATTCGCTGCCGTTGGGATGACTGCCGAACCACGGCCAGCAGACCGGGATGCCACCGCGCACCGGCGCGCTGCTGAGCGCCGGCCATTCGCCGGCGCACCACAGCAACGGGCGTTCGCCCTGCGGCTGGAAATGCAGGAGCTGCGCCCCTTGCCGACTGAATACGGCCTGGCACAGCGGATGGTCGATCAACAGCAGATCGCGACGTTGGAAGCGTACCCAGTCGAACGGTCGCTTGGCCCGCATGGAATGAAAGAAACGCTGCAGCGGATGCTCAAGCATGTCCGATTGTCCTACCCTCTCCCCTTCCCGGAAAGCCCGGGCGTGCATCCGTGTAGTTTTACTACATTTCGCCCCCAAGCCCCAAATGATCGGCGCAGGAAAAGCGTAGTCGGTTTGTAACAGACGCGTGGCGGTGGCCGTCGTCGGGAAAACGGCCCGCCCCGGCGAGCGGGCGGGCCCAGGCACGCTATCGAAGCGCGCAGCGGGACCCTCAGAACACCGTCTGGATCTTGATCCCCGCCACCAGCGCGTTGTCGACCTCGTCGACCCCGCCCGGGCGCTTGATGTACTGCAGGTTCGGCCGCACTGTCAGCCAGTCGGTCACATGCACCCCGTAGTACAGCTCGGCGTTGTACTCGGTGTCCTGCAGCGGCTGGTACAGCGGGTTGTCGTAGTCGTCGATGCCGTTCACCTGGTTCACCAGGCGCTGGCGCTTCTTCACATCGTCGTTGACGTGGATGCGCGCGATGCCCAGGCCGATGTCGTCCTTCGGCCGCGCATCGAACGGGCCCTTGTAGACCACCCCGAGCTGCTGGTAGTTGTCCACCACGTTGGTCGCCTTGTCGTGGACGGTCAGGTTGGCGAACAGGTTCAACCCGCGCGACGTATCGCCGTTGTGCGACGTGACCTGCTGCTGCGCCACCACCCACCAGCCATGCTTGCTGCCGCGCGACTTGAAGTCGTTGCCGGTCAGCCCCTGCGGCTGGCCGTCGACGTCGTCGTACACGTCGTCGGCCTTCGCCGTGCTGTAGTAGTATCCCAGCCGGTACTCGCCCGGCAGTTGCTCGGCGCCGACCTTCGGCTGCCAGATCAGCTCCACCGGCAGCAGCGCGCCCTTGGTCCCGCTGCCGCTCATCTTGAAGCCATTGCCGGTCTCCAGGTTCGACGGGTTCTGCTCGTAGGCGCCGACCTGCACGTACCAGTCCGGCGCGAAGTTGTACTTCACCCGCAGCGCCCACTGGCTGACCGGCCAGTTGTACCAGATGCTCCCCGCCCAGTTGCCCACCTGCGAGCCGCAGAAGGCCAGGTTCTGGAAATCGCAGGGGAAGCTGTTGAAGTCCTCGCCCTCGCCGAAACGGCCGAATTTCACATCCAGCGCGCCGTCGAAGTACTGCTGCTTGAGCCACAGCTGGGTCAGCCGCCAGGTCTGCCCGCGGCCCCAGACCTCCTGCACCGAGCTGATGTGGCCGGCGCGCGGGTCGCCGATGCGGTCGTTGGAGAGGTTCTTGCCGTTGCGCTCGGTGACCATGAACTGGAACTCGGTGGCCTTCCAGCCGAAGATCTTCTCCAGGTCCATGTGCACGCCCAGGGCGAACTGGTCGGTGTAGCGTCCGGTCTTGTCGTCGTCATAGCCGCCATCGAGGTTGGCCGCCGCCTCGCCGACGTACTCCAGCTTGAAGTCGTAGCCCTTCTCCAGCAGCTCGGTGCGCTTGCCGCCCCAGTCGCCGAGCATCCATTTCGAATTCGGGTCGAAGGCCTCGGCGGCGTGCGCCGCATTTCCCAAGCCCAGGGCTCCCAGAGCGAACAGGCAGCCCACTGTCCTGGCGGCCGGCCTGGTTTTCTTGTTCTTGTACATTTCCAGCGTCCTCGTGGTTGTGGTCTAGGCAGTACGAAAGGATTCAGGAGTTCTTCTGGCGATTGCCGTTCAGCGCGGTGACCTTTTCCGCCGCCGCGCCCGCCATGCGCAGGGCCACGCGCTCGCCGCTCCGCGCATCGAACAGCAGGACCCGCGCCGGATCGAAACGCAGGCTCATGCCGCTGCCCGGCTGCGGCGCGACGTCCGGAGCCAGGCGGCAACAGACCTTGACCTGGTTGACGGTGACGAAGACCAGGGTGTCCGGCCCGGTCGGTTCGAGTACCTCGACTTCGGTACGCAGGTCATGGGCGGCGCTGCCATCGCCCAGGGCGACCTGCTCCGGGCGTACGCCGAGGATCAGCTCGCGCCCTTCCTCCAGGTCGACCGCCAGCTCCAGCGGCAGTTCGATCCGATCCTGGCCACTGTCGAGCAGGCCGATCCAGCGTCCGTCCCGGCGCTGCACGCGCAACGGAATGAAGTTCATCGGCGGCGAACCGATGAAGCTGGCGACGAACAGGTTGGCCGGGTCGTTGTAGATCTGCTGCGGCGTGCCGAACTGCTGGATGACGCCGTCCTTCATCACCGCCACCTTGTCGCCGAGGGTCATGGCCTCGATCTGGTCGTGGGTGACATACACGGTCGTGGTCTTCAGCCGCTGGTGCATCAGCTTCAGCTCGGTGCGCATTTCCACCCGCAGCTTGGCATCGAGGTTCGACAGCGGCTCGTCGAACAGGTAGACCTTGGGCCGCCGTGCCAGCGCACGGCCCATGGCCACCCGCTGCTGCTGGCCACCGGAGAGCTGCGAGGGCTTGCGTTCGAGCAGGTGCTCGATCTGCAACAACCTGGCCACCCGCGCCACCTCCTCGTCGATGGCGGCCTGGGGCATCTTGCGGATCTTCAGGCCGAAGGCGATGTTCTCGCGCACGCTCATGGTCGGGTACAGGGCATAGGACTGGAAGACCATGGCGATGTCGCGGTCCTTGGGGCTCATGCCGCTGATGTCCTGGCCGTCCACCAGGATCGCACCGCCGGTGATGCTCTCCAGCCCGGCGATGCAATTCATCAGGGTCGACTTGCCGCAGCCCGAGGGCCCGACGAGGATCAGGAATTCGCCGGAGTCGATCTTCAGCCGGATGTCCCTGAGGGTGTCGGCCAGGCCGCTGCCGTAGCTCTTGTGCAGGTTGCGCAGTTCGAGGGTTGCCATGTTTCGTTCGTCTCCGGGGTCAGCGACCCGTCTCAGCCTTTCACCGCGCCGGCGGTGAGGCCGCGCACGAAGTACTTGCCGGCCAGTACGTAGACCACCAGCGTGGGCAGCGCGGCGATCATCGCCGCGGCCATGTCGACGTTGTATTCCTTGACCCCGGTGGTGATGTTCACCAGGTTGTTCAGGGCCACGGTGATCGGTTGCGAGTCGCCGCTGGCGAACACCACGCCGAACAGGAAGTCGTTCCAGATCTGGGTGAACTGCCAGATCAGGCAGACCATCACGATGGGCGTGGACATCGGCAGCAGGATGCGCAGGAAGATGGTGAAGAAACCGGCGCCATCCAGGCGCGCGGCCTTGACCAGGGCATCCGGGATCGCCACGAAATAGTTGCGGAAGAACAGCGTGGTGAAGGCCAGTCCGTAGATCACATGGACCAGCACCAGGCCACTGGTGGTATTGGCCAGGCCGAGCTTGCCGAGGGTGAAGGACATCGGCAGGAGGATCACCTGGAACGGCAGGAAGCAGCCGAACAGCAGCGCGCCGAAGAACAGCTGGGAGCCGCGGAAGCGCCACATCGACAGCACGTAGCCGTTCAACGCGCCGATGAAGGTGGAGATCAGCACGCCGGGCACGGTGATCAGCACCGAGTTCCAGAAGAACGCGCCGACGCTGTCCCAGGCCTTGAGCCAGCCGATGACGGTGAAGGTGTCGGGCAGCGACAGCAGGTTGCCGGTGCGGATGTCGTCGGGCGTCTTGAAGCTGGTCAGCAGCATCACCAGCAGCGGCACCAGGTAAAGCGCGCAGGCGCCCCAGAGGGTCAGGTGCACGGCCAGGCGGCTGACGCTGAAGGCCGGGTTCGGGGACGCGTCACGCATGGCGCTTGCCTCGCAGCTCGGAATACAGGTACGGCACCACGATCGCCAGAACCGCGCCGAGCATCAGCATCGCGCTCGCCGCGCCGAGCCCCATCTGGCCACGGGTGAAGGTATGCGCATACATGAACATCGCCGGCAGGTCGGAGGAATAGCCCGGCCCGCCAGCGGTCATCGCCGCCACCAGGTCGAAGCTCTTGATCGCGATATGGGCGAGGATCATCAGTGCGCTGAAGAACACCGGGCGCAGGCTCGGCAGGACGATGCGCAGGTAGATGGTCGGCAGGCTCGCGCCGTCGACCTGGGCGGCGCGCACGATGGCCGGGTCGACCCCGCGCAGGCCGGCGAGGAACAGCGCCATGACGAAGCCGGAGGCCTGCCATACGGCGGCGATGACCAGGCAGTAGACGACCCGCTCCGGGTCCACCAGCCAGTCGAAGCGGAAACCTTCCCAGCCCCAGTCGCGGAGCAGCTTGTCCAGGCCCAGGCCGGGGTTGAGCAGCCATTTCCAGGCGGTGCCGGTGACGATCATCGACAGCGCCATGGGATACAGGTAGAGGGTGCGGATGAAGCCTTCGCGGCGGATGCGCTGGTCCAGCAGCACCGCCAGGAACACTCCGAGCACCAGGCAGATGGCGATGAACGAGCCGCCGAAGAGCAGCAGGTTCTTGCTCGCCACCCACCAGCGGTCGTTGTCCCACAGGCGCTGGTACTGGCTCAGCCCGGCCCACTTGTAGCTGGGCATGAAGCGCGAGTTGGTGAAGGACAGCAGCAGCGTCCAGCCGATGTAGCCATACATGCAGAACAGCACCACCACCACGCTTGGCGCCAGCACCAGCTTCGGCAGCCAGCCTTGCAGACGATCGAGCGGCGAGACGCGACGAGGCGCTACCGGAGCCGTGGGATGGACAGGGGAATTGATCGCCATGCGTTTTCTCGCGCGCGAAGGAACCCACCCGTGCCGCACGGCGGCACGGAGCCAGTCGGGAGGATCGAGCGGAGCCCTGGCCGGGCTCCGCGCCAGAGACTTACTGCGCCGCCGCCTCGATGGCGGCCGCCAGCTGCTGGGCGGCCTTCTGCGGATCCGCGGCGGGGTCGTTGAAGAAGTTGGTCACCACGTCGAAGATCGCCCCCTGCACATAGCTGGAGGCGGCCATGCTGTGGGCCATGCTGGGCACCAGGTTGCCGTCCTCGGAGGCCTGCTTGAAGTCCTTCATCGACTGCTGGGAGCAGCTGTCGAACGGCGTCATGTCGGCGTCCAGGCGGACCGGGATGGACCCCTTGTTGAGGTTGAAGTCCTTCTGGAAGGACGGGTCGAGCACGCTGCGCGCCAGGTCTTCCTGGGCCTTGCGGTTCTCCGCGTTGTTCAGCTTGAACATCACCAGCGAGTCGATGTTGTAGTCGAAGGCCTTCTGCGTGCCGGGGAACGGCAGGCACTGGTAGTCCTTGCCCGGCACCTTGCCGGCGGCAGTGAACTCGCTCTTCGCCCAGTCGCCCATGATCTGCATCCCGGCCTTGCCGTTGATCACCATCGCCGTGGCCGCGCTCCATTCGCGGCCGGCGGCGTCGGCGTCGACGTAGCCGCGGAGCTTCTTCAGCGCGGCGAACACCTCGACCATCTGCGCCCCGGTGAGGGTCGCCTTGTCCTGTTCGACGAAGGCCTTGCGGTAGCCCTCCGGGCCCATCTTGCTCAGCACCAGGTTCTCGAACACGGTGCCGTCCTGCCACGGCTGGCTGCCATGGGCCAGCGGCGTGAAGCCGGCGGCCTTGAGCTTGTCGGCGGCGGCGAACAGTTCGTCGAGGGTGGTCGGCGGGGTGGCGCCGGCCTTCTTGAACACTTCCGGGTTGATGTAGAGCCAGTTCACCCGATGTACGTTGATCGGCACTGCCACATAGTCGCCGTCGTACTTCATGATCTGCGCCACCTGCTTCGGCAGCAGGCTGTCCCACTTGCCTTCGGCGGCCACCGCGTTGAGGTCGGCGAGCAGGCCCAGTTCGCCCCACTCCTGGATATCCGGCCCCTTGATCTGCGCCGCGGCCGGCGGATTGCCGGACACCGCGCGGGTCTTCAGCACGGTCATCGCCGCCTCGCCGCCGCCGCCGGCAACGGCGAAATCCTTCCAGGTATGGCCTTTGGCCTCGACCAGCTTCTTCAGGGTTTCGGCGGCGCGCTTCTCACCGGCGGAGGTCCACCAGTGCAGCACTTCGACTTCGCCAGCCTGGGCCAGCAGCGGGGAGAGACAGAGCGAGGAAAGACAGATGACGGCAGAGAGGCGACGGATCGCATTCATGGGGAAAACCTTCTTCTTGTTATTCGGAGCAAGTCTGCGCTTGCAATGTTCCGAGTCTATTCAAGCGTTCCGCGTCGCGGGTAACGAAGCGATCCGGGTTTGTCACGGGATGGTTACATTGGGATTGAGGCAGAGCAGGAAGATCCAGGCTTGGACGCGGCAAGGCCGCTTCGCGATAGAAACCTTCTACAACACGAGCAGTAGGTTCCTTCGTGCCGCCCGCCTCTCCAGCCAGGCATCCCGCAACCTATCGGCCGGCGAATCCTCGTGCTGCCCGCCATCCAGCGCGATCACCAGCATCCGCTCATGGCAGCGGAAATCGACGATGTACGGCCCGAGAATATTCTGTCGACGAAACTTCAGCCCGAGCAATCGTTGCCCGTGCAAACACAACCATAACGCCCGCTCCGCCTCTGTCTGCCGCTGCCGCGGAGCGCGGCAAACCCGCCCCGGGAAAACCTCATGCCTACCTGCCTCATTCAAGCGCCCGGCAGGCCTGCCCATCACTCCAGCCCCAGGCGCGGCAAGCGCAGGCTCACCCGCAGGCCGCCCTCGCGACGGTTCTGCAAACTGACTTCGCCGCCATGGGTGTGCGCGATGTTGCGCGCGATGCCCAGGCCCAGCCCGTAGCCCTGGCCGCGCGGGGACAGGCGGAAGCGCGGCTCGAAGATCTGCTCCAGGCGCTGCTCGGGCACGCCGGGGCCGTCGTCGTCGACGTGCAGCACCACCGCTTCCGGCCCATCCTCCAGGCACAGGCGGGCGCGTTCGCCGTATTTCAGCGCATTGTCCAGCAGGTTGCCGATACAACGCTTGAGCGCCAGGGGCTTGCCCGGATAAGGCTCCGCGGCGCGGCCGACCACCTCCACCCGACCGTCGGCCAGGTAGGGCTCGGCAATGTGCTGGAGCAACAGGTTGAGGTCGACCGGCTCGACGTTCTCGTGGATATCGGTGTCCTTCACGCACTGCAGCGCTCCCTTCACCAGCAGTTCCAGTTCGTCAAGGTCGCGACCGAACTTCTCCTGCAAGCGCTCGTCTTCCAGGAGTTCCACCCGCAGGCGCAGGCGGGTGATCGGCGTGCGCAGGTCGTGGGAAATGGCGCTGAACAACTGCCCGCGCTCGTTCAGGTAGCGGTCGATGCGCTCGTGCATGGTGTTGAAGGCGCGTGCCACCTCCACCAGTTCGCTGGCGCCGCGCTCCTCCAGCGGCACCGACGGACCGCCCAGGGCCAGATCGCGCGCGGCACGCGCCAGGCGCTTGAGCGGACGGCTCTGCCAATGCATCAGCAAACCGGTGAAAAGCAGCAGCAACAGGCTGGTGAAGACGATCGAGAGCACTTGCTGCGGTTGCAGTCCCTCGGGTTCCAGGCTGACGTACGGCGCCGGCATCAGGCTGGCGATGTACAGCCACTCGCTGTCGCCGATGCGGATCTGGGTGACCAGCACCGGCGGGTTCACCGGCTCCAGGGTCAACGCATAGTGCGCCCAGGAGCGCGGCAGTTCGTCGAGCTTCAGCGCACCGTTGAACAGGCGCAGTTCGTCGGGACTGATGAATTCGACCTGCAGCTCGACCTCCTTGCCCAGGCGCTGGTGCAGCACGTCCTGGACGATCTCCAGCACCGCCTGCTTGTTCGGCGTGTCCGGCAAGGCGCGCATCTCCAACGGCCGCTCGTTCAACGAGACGAAGAAGCGCGTGCCGCCCATGCTGCGCAACTGGTCGAGGACCAGCGGCCGGTAGCCGAGCGGCAGGGAGCGGAAGTAGCTGACGCTGGCCGCCATCGAATAGGCCAGGCTGCGCGAACTGGTAAGCAGGCCCTCGCGCTGGCTGGAACGCAGGTGCGACAGCCAGAACAGGCTGGAAAGCCCTTGCGCGACCAGCAACGCGAGCAGGGTCAGGAGCAGCATGCGGCCGAGCAGCGAGCGCGGCACCGGCGACCAGCGCCGCCGTTCGCTCATGGCTGCAGGTGCGGCCGCACCTGTGCCGCCAGCAGGTAGCCGCTGCCGCGCACGGTCTGGATCAGCCGCGGCGCCTTGCCGGTGTCGCGCAGGCGCTGGCGCAGGCGACTGACCGCCATGTCGACGATACGCTCCAGCGGCAGCACCTCGCGGCCACGGGTGGCACTGGCGATGGTATCGCGGTCGAGAATCTGCTGCGGATGATCGAGGAACAGCTTGAGCAGCGCGAAGTCGGCGCCGCTGAGGAAGAACTCCTCGCCGTCTTCATGGAACAGTCGATGGCTGACGGTATCCAGTCGCCAGTCCTCGAAGGCCAGCACGTCGCCGCCGCGTACCTGGGTGAACTGCGCGCGACGCAGCAGGGCCTTGATCCGCGCGAGCAACTCGCGCGGACTGAAGGGCTTGCCGAGGTAATCGTCGGCGCCCAGTTCCAGGCCGATCACCCGGTCGGCCTCGTCGGAACTGGCGGTGAGCATGATGATCGGCATGCAGGCCAGGCGCTGGTGCGAGCGGATCCAGCGGCACAGGCTGAAACCGTCCTCGTCCGGCAACATCACGTCGAGGATCGCCAGGATCGCCTCCTCCTCGCACAGCGCCTGGCGGAAGTCGGCACCGCGCGAAACGCTGCGGACCTGGAAGCCGGCGCGGCTGAGGTAGGTTTCCAGCAGTTCGCGGATCTCCTGATCATCGTCCACCAGCAGGATCGATCGTCCGTTCGCGCTCACGAGGCTCCTCCTTATGCGGTTGCTCTCACACCGGTTCGGCTCTCGGCGTCCAGGGCCTGCTGCAAGGCAACGCCGGCGCCGAGCAGGCCCGGATGCTCGGCGGTCATGATCCACACCGGCACGTCCTGCAGGTAGGCGCCGCTGGTCTTGCCGCGGCTGGCGAAGGCTCCGGCGAACCCACTGGCGAGGAAGCGTTCGCGGAAGCGCGGCACGATACCGCCGGTGATGTAGACGCCGCCGAGGGCGCCGACGGTGAGCGCGGCATTGCCGGCGACTCGCGCCAGCCACAGGAAGAAGTGTTCCAGCACCGCGTCGGCCTGGGCGTCGCCGGCCAGCGCCAGTGCGCCGACCTCCGCCGCACTGGTCGCGCGAACAGGAATCCCGTCGAGGGCGCAGCTGATCTCATAGAGGGCGAGCAGGCCGTTGCCGGACAGCACGCGCTCGGCGGAGACATGTCCGTAGCGCTCGCGCAGACTTTCCCAGACGGCGAAATCGCGCGCCGAGGTGACCGGCAGGTCGACATGCCCGCCCTCGCAGGGCAGCACCTCCCAGCGCCCCTCCCCCAGCGGCAGCAGGCTGCCGACGCCCAGGCCGGTACCGGGGCCGATGATCAGCCGCGCGCGGTCCGCCTGGGCGCTGCCGGGGCGGACCTGCACCAGTTCGTCCGCGCCCAGCCGCGAGGCGGCCCAGGCCATGGTGCTGAAGTCGTTGACCAGCAGCAGGTGATCCAGCCCCAGTTCCTCGCGAAACGCGGCGCGGTTGATCGACCAGTGGTTGTTGGTGAAGCGGAAATCGCCCGCGCCGACCGGACCGGCGCAGGCCAGGCAGACCGAGTCGATGTTCGCCAGCGACTCGCCGACCCGCGCCAGGTAGTCGCGCACGGCCAGTTCCGGCCGCGGGTAATCGGCGCAGGCGAGCACCGCGATGGATTCCAGGCGCTGCCCGCGCCAGAGCGCGAAGCGCGCATTGGTGCCGCCGATATCGCCGACCAGGGCGAGGCCGCCGGAACTTCCGTTCTTGTCGTTATTCATCGTCGTTCGAACCGCAATGCCCCGCGCCAGGCGGGACGGTCGGCAGATCTTGCCGGAGAGACCTGCGCCAGCCAAGCGCCGGCGAAGGTCGACCTATCAGAACTAGCGCCAGCTGTTGAGGCTCTCGGTGAAGCTACAGGCACCCTCTTCCGCGCTGCTCATGGCGTTGCGCATGAAGGCGAACAGCTCGCGGCCGCAGCCGAGATTGCCGTCCTGCGGCGCCGGCTCCAGGCTACGCGCCTGCCACTCGGCCTCATCGATCAGCACCCGCAATTCGCCGCTCACTCCGTCCACCCGCACCCGGTCGCCGTCGCGCAGGCGCGCCAGGGGACCGCCGGCGATGGCTTCCGGACTCACATGGATGGCTGCCGGCACCTTGCCCGAAGCCCCGGACATGCGTCCGTCGGTGACCAGCGCCACCTTGAAGCCACGATCCTGCAGGACTCCGAGGAACGGCGTGAGCTTGTGCAGCTCCGGCATGCCGTTGGCGCGCGGCCCCTGGAAACGCACCACGGCGACCAGGTCGCGCTCCAGCTCGCCGGCCTTGAAGGCCGCGGCCAGGCTGGCCTGGTCGTGGAAGATCCGCACCGGCGCCTCGACCACCTGGTGTTCCGGCGCCACCGCCGAGACCTTCATCACGCCGCGACCGAGATTGCCTTCCATCAGGCGCAGGCCGCCCTCGGCCGAGAACGGTTTGTCCAGTGGCCGCAGGATCGCCTCGTCGAGACTCTGCTCCGGGCCTTCGCGCCAGACCAGCCGGCCGTCCTCGAGGAACGGCTCACGGGTATAGCGGCGCAGGCCGGGGCCGGCGACCGTCTGCACGTCTTCGTGGAGCAGACCGCCGTCGAGCAGCTGGCGAATCAGGAAGGACATGCCGCCGGCCGCCTGGAAGTGGTTGATGTCGGCCTGGCCGTTCGGATAGATGCGCGCCAGGGTCGGCACCACATGGGACAGCTCGGACATGTCCTGCCAGGTCAGCTGGATGCCGGCCGCCTGGGCGATCGCCAGCAGGTGCAGGGTGTGGTTGGTCGAGCCGCCGGTGGCGAGCAGCGCCACCACCGAGTTGACGATGGCCTTCTCGTCGACGATTTCCGCCATCGGCACGTAGTTACCGTTCTCCGGGGTCAGCCGGCTGGCCTGGCGCGCCGCTTCGCGGGTGAGTTCGTCGCGCAGCGGGGTGTTCGGGTTGACGAAGGAGGCACCGGGCAGGTGCAGGCCCATCACTTCCACCAGCAACTGGTTGGTATTGGCGGTGCCATAGAAGGTGCAGGTGCCGGGTGCATGGTAGGAGGCCATTTCCGAGGCCAGCAGCTCTTCGCGAGTGGCCTTGCCCTCGGCGAACAGCTGGCGCACCGCGGCCTTTTCCTTGTTGGAGATGCCGGTCGGCATCGGCCCGGCCGGGACGAACACGGTGGGCAGGTGGCCGAAGCGCAGCGAGCCGATCAGCAGGCCCGGCACGATCTTGTCACAGACGCCCAGGCACAGCGCCGCATCGAACATGTTGTGCGACAGCGCGATGGCGGTGGACATGGCGATCACGTCGCGGCTGGCCAGCGACAGTTCCATGCCCGGCTCGCCCTGGGTCACCCCGTCGCACATGGCCGGCACGCCACCGGCGAACTGGCCGACCGAGCCGATCTCGTGCAGCGCCTCCTTGATCAGCCCCGGAAAGCGCTCGAACGGCTGGTGCGCCGAGAGCATGTCGTTGTAGGCGGAAACGATGGCCACGTTGGCCTGGTTCATCAGCCGCAGGGTCTGCTTGTCGCTTTCGCCGCAGGCCGCGACCCCGTGGGCGAGGTTGCCGCACGGCAGGGTGCCGCGGTGCGGCCCCTTGCTGGCCGCCGCCCGGACCATCTCGAGATAGCGCTGGCGAGTGGCCGCGCTACGGGCCTGGATGCGGCGGGTGACTTCGAGCACACGAGGGTGCATGGCAGATTCTCCTACAGACTATCAATTGTTGTTTTTACAACATAATCATCGGTTGAAGGATGTTTACTTTTCTTTCTGGACGAAATGTAATGGTTTTTACCACAACAATAGTAAAGAGACGACCTCATTATGACTATCCGCCTGGCCATCAACGGCTTCGGCCGCATCGGCCGAAACGTTCTTCGCGCCCTGTATACCGGCCACTACCGCGAGCAGTTGCAGGTGGTGGCGATCAATGACCTCGGCGACGCCGCGGTCAACGCCCACCTGTTCCAGCACGACAGCGTTCATGGACGCTTTCCCGGCGAGGTCGAGCACGATGCCGAAAGCCTGCGGGTGATGGGCGACCGCATCGCCGTCAGCGCCATCCGCAACCCGGCGGAACTGCCCTGGAAGAGCCTCGGCGTGGACATCGTGCTCGAGTGCACGGGGCTCTTCACCAGCCGCGACAAAGCCGCCGCCCACCTGCAGGCCGGCGCCGGCAAGGTGCTGATCTCGGCGCCGGGCAAGGGCGTCGACGCCACCGTGGTCTACGGCGTCAACCACCAAGTGCTGCGCGCCTCCCATCGGATCGTCTCCAACGCCTCCTGCACCACCAACTGCCTGGCACCGGTGGCCCAGGTACTGCATCGCGAGCTGGGCATCGAGCACGGCCTGATGACCACCATCCACGCCTATACCAACGACCAGAACCTCTCCGACGTGTACCACCCGGACCTGTATCGCGCCCGTTCGGCGACCCAGTCGATGATCCCCACCAAGACCGGCGCCGCCGAGGCGGTCGGCCTGGTCCTGCCGGAACTCGCCGGCAAGCTCACCGGGCTGGCGGTGCGGGTGCCGGTGATCAACGTGTCGCTGGTCGATCTCACCGTACAGGTGGCCCGGGATACCAGCGTAGACGAGGTCAACCGCCTGTTGCGCGAGGCCAGCGAGGGCTCTCCGGTGCTCGGCTACAACACCCTGCCGCTGGTGTCGGTGGATTTCAACCACGACCCGCGCTCGTCGATCTTCGACGCCAACCACACCAAGGTCAGCGGTCGGCTGGTCAAGGCGATGGCCTGGTACGACAACGAGTGGGGCTTCTCCAACCGCATGCTGGACAGCGCCCTGGCGCTGGCCGCCGCCCGCGACTGACGCGCCTCAGCGGAACTTGCGCCGACCGCGCGCCTGCAACGCCAGCAGGCGCAGGTCGGCTTCGGCGAGGATCAGCCGCTGCTCGGCCTTGTCCATGCGCTTCCAGACGCGGATTTCCTGGCGCGTGCGACCGCAGCCACGGCACACGTCGGCGTCGAACTCACAGATATTGATGCAAGGACTCTTCAAGCGTTCCCCCTTTTTCGGCGCGGACCGGATGCGCTCCTCGCCCACCACTTCACGCCAGGCGGCGGGCCGGCGTCCAGGCGGAAATGCCTATCGGGCCGATCGAGCGGCCCGAATCCTCACTCGGCCCCGGCGTCGCGCAGGCTTTCGTAGGCCGGCGCGGCATAGATGCCGGCCTCGACGCAGAGCGCCATGACCCGCGGCAGGTCCTGGGTATAGACCAGCACCGCCTGCAGCTCGTCGTCCAGCGGCTCGCTGAAATCCACCAGCACGTAGCCGCCCTTTTCCGGATACATGCTGCTCAGTTGCACCTGGATACGGTTGAGGGCGACCAGCGGCTCGGTCTTGAGCAACTGCTTCGGCTTGATGTTGAACGCCACGTCCTTGCCGAAGGAGGCGACGATCCGGGCGAACAGCTCGGCATAGGTGTCGGCCTGGAACAGCACGATGTCCGGCAGGCTACCGACCACCACCCATTCACCGAGCGGGATCGGGAAGCTGTCGTCGTAGTTGATGTCCGGGTTGGCGGCGAGGAACGCCTCGGGGTCGGCGTAGGCCCGGGCCGCCTCGTCGGCGATCCGCTGGATTTCCTCGGCGCCCATGCAGCCGGTGCTGATGAGGGTGATCAGTTCGTTCAGGGTGTCTTTCATGGGCGGGTTCCAGGGTCGATGAAACGGAGCGGACCGGCCTCGACGGCGCGTCCGGGAGAATTCTACAGGGCGGAACGACGCTCAGCGGCGCGGCCAGTCGTCGGAATCCAGCGCCTCGCGCTCTTCGCGCATGGCCTCGGCCAGGGCACGCTCCTCGTCGTCAGCGTCCATGACGGGCGGAGCAGGCGGCGGTTCTGCGGCGGGCCCGGCCTGCGCCGCCGGCTCGGGTGCTTCGGCGGACGCCTGCGAGGAGTCCAGCGGGTCGAGCAGGTCGTCGAAATCGGTCTTCAGGCCCTGCTCCATCTCGTCCAGCTCCAGCAGCAGGCTGCGGAAGCTGGTTTCTTCGCGCGGTTTCTCCGGCGCGCCGGTCTCGCCCTCGATTTCCTCGAGGCTTTCCCCGGCCTCGGCGATGGCGCGGTCGGCCAGGGCCTGGATCGAGGCGGGAATCGCATCCTCGTCGAGGTCGTCGCGCGGTGGCGGCGATACGGCTTCCAGGACCGGTTCCGGTTCGGGCTCCATCTCGCGCAACGCCGACAGCGGCGGCAGTTCGTCGAGGCTCTTCAGGTTGAAATAGTCGAGGAACGCCTTGGTGGTCGCCAGCATCGCCGGACGCCCCGGCACCTCGCGGTAGCCGACGATGCGGATCCACTCGCGTTCCATCAGGGTCTTGACGATCTGGGTGTTCACCGCGACGCCACGGATCTCCTCGATCTCGCCGCGGGTGATCGGCTGGCGGTAGGCGATCAGCACCAGGGTTTCCAGCAAGGCCCGCGAATAGCGTTGCGGACGCTCCTCCCAGAGCCGGCCGACCCAGGGCGAGAAGCGCTCGCGGATCTGCAGGCGGTAGCCGGACGCCACTTCCTTCAGCTCGAACGCCCGTCCCGTGCAGGACAACGCGAGGATCGCCAGGGCGTCGCGGAACTGCCCCGGCTCCGGCCGCTCGGCCTCGTCGAACAGCTCGGCCAGGCGCTCCAGCGAGAGCGGCTTGCCGGCGGCGAGGAGGATGCCTTCGAGCAGGGTGGCGAGTTCGTGGGGATCGGACAGGTTCATCGTCGCAACGGATACCGGAGCCAGGAGAAGTGGAAAGATAGTGGAGCCAGGCGCGCACAGCTTAACAGGACGCGCGCCGGGACGAAGCCGGCGCGACGGAAAAGCCCGTCGGGCGCCCGGCGACGGCAGCGAACGCGGTCACTCGAAATCGTCCTCCAGGGCCGCCTCCAGCGCCTCGCCCTCTTCCGCCCCGGCGGCCACCCGCAGGCGCACGTGGATGGCTCCGAAGGCCTCGTTCTGTACCAGCTCCACCAGTTGTTCCTTGACCAGTTCGAGGATCGCCATGAAGGTCACCACCACGCCGAGCTTGCCCTCCTCCAGGGTGAACAGCTGGATGAACGGCACGAAGGCGCCGCCTTTCAGGCGCTCCAGCACTTCGCTCATGCGCTCGCGGGTGGACAGCACCTCGCGGGTCACCTGGTGGCTCTCGAACAGGTCGGCGCGACGCAGCATCTCGCCCATCACCAGCATCAGTTCCTGCAGCGCCAGCTCCGGCAGCAGCTTGCGCGCCCGCGCCTCGGGCGCCGCCACCAGCGGCACCAGCACGTCGCGGCCGACCCGGGGCAGCTCGTCGAGGTCTTCCGCGGCCTTCTTGAACCGCTCGTACTCCTGCAGGCGGCGGATCAGCTCGGCGCGCGGGTCCTCCTCTTCCTCCTCGGCCTCCGCCGAGCGTGGCAGCAGCATGCGCGACTTGATCTCCGCGAGCATCGCCGCCATCACCAGGTACTCGGCGGCCAGTTCCAGGCGCACCGCCTTCATCAGCTCGACGTAGCCCATGTACTGGCGGGTGATTTCCGCCACCGGTATGTCGAGGATGTCGATGTTCTGCTTGCGGATCAGGTACAGCAGCAGGTCGAGCGGGCCTTCGAAGGCCTCGAGGAAGACCTCCAGCGCGTCCGGCGGGATATAGAGGTCCTGCGGCAGTTCGGTGACCGCCTCGCCGTAGACCAGCGCCAGTTGCACCGGCACCCGCTCGGCGGCGGGCCCGGTTACGGGGGAGTCGGCGTTGGCCGGGAGATCGTCCTGCATGGGTCGGCTCATGGTGTACGGAATTCGGACGGCGCTCAGGCCGGCTGCATGAACGGCGCCGGATCGCCACAACCCACGCGGATCACTTCCGGATCCGTGTCGGTCAGGCTGATCACGGTGGAGGCCTCGCCGCCGCCGTAGCCGCCGTCCACGATCAGGTCGACCTGGTGTTCCAGGACCTGGCGCATTTCATAGGGATCGTTCAGCGGCTCGCTGCTGCCGGGCATGATCAGGCTCACGCTCATCAGCGGCTCGCCCAGCTCCTCCAGCAGCGCCCGGGCGATCGGGCAGTTCGGCACGCGCAGGCCGATGGTGCGGCGCTTGGGGTGCAGGAGCATGCGCGGCACTTCGCGGGTGGCGCTGAGGATGAAGGTGTAGGGACCGGGGGTGTGCGCCTTGAGCAGACGGAACAGGCCGGTGTCGACCTTGGCATAGACGCCCAGCTCGGAAAGGTCGCGGCAGACCAGGGTGAAGTTGTGCTTGTCGTCCAGCTGGCGAATGCGGCGGATGCGATCCACCGCGGTCTTCTCGCCGATGCGGCAGCCCAGGGCGTAGGACGAATCGGTGGGGTAGACGATCACCCCGCCCTGGCGGACGATCTCCACGGCCTGCTTGACCAGCCGTGGCTGAGGATTTTCCGGATGGATCTGGAAGAACTGGCTCATTCGGCCCCCTTGGCTTCGGAATGACGTTCGGTATCGCGAAAATGCCTGGCGAAACGCGGCCACATGACCGGCAGGTCCTCGGGGACCGCACGGTACATGCCCAGCTCGGACCAATCGCCCGGCGCGTGGAAGTCGCTACCGGCGGTGACCATCAGGCCGAACTCGCGGGCCAGGATCGACAGGGTACCGACCTGCTCGGCCGGCTGCACGCCGTTGACCACCTCGATGGCGTGCCCGCCGGCCTGGAGGAAGTCGGCGACCAGGCGGCGACGCTTGGTGCGGGTGAAATCATAATGGTACGGATGCGCCAGGCTGATCCAGGCGCGCGCCTCGCGCAGGCAACCGACCACCTCCTCCAGGGTCGGCCAGTGCTGCTTGACGTCGCCCAGCTTGCCGGCACCCAGCCACTTGCGGAACGCCTCGGCCCGATCCTTGACCCAGCCGCCCTGGACCAGGAACTCGGCGAAATGCGGTCGCGCCGGCGCGTTGCCGCTGTCGCCCAGGGCCCGCTGGATCGCCCGCGCGCCGTGCAGGGCGCCGGGCATGCCCTTGGCCGCCAGGCGCCGGTCGATTTCCTCGGCGCGCGCCCAGCGCCCCTGGTGCAGGGCCTCGGTGGCCCGGCGCAGGGGCTCGGCCTCCAGAGCGAAGCCATAACCGAGCACGTGGATGGTGGCACCGCCCCAGGTACAGGACAGTTCGACGCCGTTGACCAGCTCGATACCGAGCCGGGTCGCCGCCGCATGGGCTTCCGGCAGGCCCTCCAGGGTGTCGTGGTCGGTCAGCGCCAGCAGCCCGACGCCCTTCTCATGGGCTCGCTGCACCAGGGCGGCGGGCGCGAGAACGCCGTCGGAGGCGGTACTGTGACAATGCAGATCGACACGCATGGCTGAATCCTGATTCCAATGAATAACGATGAAGCAGCGCCGGTTCGCTGCCTCGCGGTATCGAGACGTACCGTTCATGGGTTCGTGGAGCCCGCTCCACCTGGCGAACGCGCGGGCGCGGCGGGCCTGACGCATTCGGAAAGACAGGATGACTGTTTCAGAACATCCAGAGGTTGCTATTATGCCGCTTCAACCGTGTCCTGACTGCCACCATGAAGCAATTCATCGATTTCATCCCCCTGATCCTGTTCTTCATCGTCTACAAGATAGACCCTCAGAACGTCGAGTTCGCCGGGTTCAATCTGAGTGGCATCTACGGCGCGACCGCGACCCTGATCCTCGCCTCGGTGATCGTCTACGGCGCTCTCTGGCTCAAGCATCGCCACCTGGAAAAGAGCCAGTGGTTCACCCTCGGCGCCTGCCTGGTGCTCGGCGGCCTGACCCTGGCCTTCCATGAGGACACCTTCCTCAAGTGGAAGGCGCCCCTGGTCAACTGGCTGTTCGCCCTGGCCTTCGCCGGCAGTCACTTCATCGGCGACAAGCCGATGATCCAGCGCATCATGGGCCACGCCATCCAGTTGCCGCAGGGCCTCTGGGTACGCCTGAACATCGCCTGGGTGGTGTTCTTCCTGGTGTGCGGCTTCGCCAACCTGTACGTGGTCTTCACCTATCCGAACTTCTGGGTGGACTTCAAGGTATTCGGCAGCCTCGGCATGACCTTGCTGTTCCTGATCGGCCAGGGCATCTTCCTGGCTCGCCACCTGCACGACGCCGATACCGGCGAAAAGCCCAAGGACTGACATGCTCTACGCGATCATCGCCCGTGACATCCCCGCCTCCCAGGAACGCCGCCTGGCCAGCCGCCCGGCCCACCTGGCGCGCCTCGAACAGCTGAAGGAAGAAGGCCGCCTGGTGCTCGCCGGCCCGCATCCGGCGATCGACAGCAACGACCCGGGCGCCGCCGGCTTCACCGGCAGCCTGATCGTCGCCGAGTTCGACTCGCTGGCCGCCGCGCAGAGCTGGGCCGAGGCCGACCCCTACCGGGCCGCCGGGGTGTACGCCGAGGTGGTGGTCAAGCCGTTCAAGAAAGTCCTGCCCTGAGGCAACCGGCCGAGCGCCGCCGCCGCGAGGCCCGGCGCCAGCCGCAACGCGGCCGACCGGCCTGACGGTTTGCGGTGACCCGGGCAGACAGTGCGATCCGTCGCTTCATCGGTACAAGGAGTCACGATGCGTCCCTCGACTGCCCAATGCCTGCTGCTGAGCCTGGGCCTGGCGGCCTCCCTGGCCCAGGCCGAAGACCCCGTCGCTCCGCCCACCGCGCCGGTCGCGCCGCAGGCCACGCCGTCCGTCGCCACAAGCCCGGTCGAACTGGAACGACGCCTGGCGGAAACGGAACGCCAGCGCGACGAACTGGTCAGTCGTATGCGCCAGGAGAACCGCCAGCTGCGCGAGCAGCTGCGGGTGGCCCGGGCGCAGCAACAACCGCCGCTGCTCAGCGAAGAACAGACCTGGTATGTCGCCGGCGCCGCCACCGCCCTGCTCGCGTTCGTTCTCGGCGCCCTGAGCCGAGGCCGCCGGCGACAGCGACGCGAATGGATCAATTGAGCGACACCCGATGAGCGAACTGCTGTTGATCGACGATGACCGGGAGCTCTGCGAGCTGCTCGGTACCTGGCTGGTCCAGGAAGGGTTCTGCGTGCGCGCCAGCCACGACGGCGCGCAGGCCCGCCGCGCCCTCGCCGAGCAGACCCCGGACGCCGTGGTGCTCGACGTCATGCTGCCCGACGGTAGCGGCCTGGAACTGCTCAAGCAACTGCGCGGCGATCATCCCGACCTGCCGGTGCTGATGCTGTCCGCCCGCGGCGAACCGCTGGACCGCATTCTCGGCCTGGAGCTGGGCGCCGACGACTACCTGGCCAAGCCCTGCGACCCGCGCGAGCTGACCGCGCGCCTGCGTGCCGTGCTGCGGCGCAGCCATCCGGTGCAGCCGAGCGCGCAGATGCAGCTGGGCGACCTGTCGCTGAACCTGACCCGCGGCGTGGCGCAGATCGACGGCCAGGAAATCAGCCTGACGCTCTCCGAGAGCCGCATCCTCGAAGCGCTCCTGCGCCAGCCCGGCGAGCCGCTGGACAAGCAGGCCCTGGCGCAACTGGCGCTGGGCCGCAAGCTGACCCTCTACGACCGCAGCCTGGACATGCACGTCAGCAACCTGCGCAAGAAGCTCGGCAGCCACCCCGACGGCAGCCCGCGCATCCTCGCCCTGCGCGGCCGCGGCTACTACTACAGCCACTGAGCGGGTTTCGTCAGCCTGACGGCAGCCGCTCTTTACCCAAGCTTTACCCAGGGTTGACCGCGCTTGACCTTGACCTCCCTAGACTGGGCTCATCCGGTAAATGGCCGGACCCAGAAAGGAGAAACACCATGCGCAAGACGCTAACCGCCCTGTTCATCGCCGCCGCCCTGCCGACCTTCGCCATGGCCGCGCCCGCCGCCAACGACCTGCCGCCCCCGCCGATGGAAGGCGGCCACATGATGGGCCAGCACGGTCCCCGGCATGGCGGACCGATGAAGGAACTGAACCTGACCCGCGAGCAGCGCCAGCAGATGGGCAAGCTGATGGGCGAGCAGATGAAGGCCCGCCACGAGATCACCCAGCGCTACCTGGCCAAGCTGCCGGCGGCCGAGCAGAAGGCCCTCAAGGACGAACTCAAGGCCAGCCACGAGAAGACCCAGAAGGACATCCGCGCCCTGCTCACCCCCGAGCAGCAGAAGAAGTTCGACGAACTGCAGAAGAAGCGCGAGCAGCGCAAGGCAGAGTGGGCCGAATTCCAGCAATGGAAGGCCGACAAGAAGTCCAACTGACGTCCGAGCCACCGCTACCGGGTTCTCCGGTAGCGGTCTTCCGTCCAGCCGGAATCGCATATCCTAGGGGTTTACCCACGCGGCCGGCCCGACATGCGATTCAACAGGAAAACCATGCGTTCACTCTTCTGGCGAATCCTCGCCGCCTTCTGGCTGGCCCTGCTGCTGGTCGCCGGGCTGTCCATCCTGCTGGGTCGTGCGCTGAACCAGGACACCTGGATCATCGCCCGCCATCCTGGCCTGAAGGATCTCGCCGAACAGTGGACCGCCCTCTACGAAGAACAGGGCAGCTACGCGGCCCAGGGCTTGCTGGAGCAACGCCGCCGTGACTACGGGATTTCCATCCAGGTGCTCGATGAAAGCGGCCAGCGCCTGGTCGACGGCACCTACCTGCCGCGCCCGCACCATCGCCCGCCGCGCACCAGCGACCGCAACCTGCCACGCTTCCCCTGGCGCCAGTTGAGCCAGGAATACGTCAGCCCGCAGAGCAACCATACCTACCTGTTCATCTATCGCATCCCGCATCCGGAGCTGGAGGCCTGGCACCGCGGCAGCCTGCTCTGGCCGCTCAGCGCGCTGGGCATCGCGCTGGTGGTGCTGACCCTGTTCAGCCTGCTGCTGACGCTGTCCATCACCCGTCCGCTGAACCGCCTGCGGCGTGCCGTGCACGACCTCGGCCAGACCGCCTACCAGAAGGACAGCCTGGCCCGCCTGGCGCGGCGCGGCGATGAACTGGGCACCCTGGCGCGCGATTTCAACCGCATGGGCGAACGCCTGCAAAGCCTGATCGGCAGCCAGCGTCAGTTGCTCCGCGACGTCTCCCACGAACTGCGCTCGCCGCTGGCGCGCCTGCGCATCGCCCTGGCCCTGGCCGAACGCGCCGAACCGGAAGCGCGGGCGCAGATGTGGCCGCGCCTGGAACAGGAATGCGACCGCCTGGAAGCGCTGATCGGCGAGATCCTCGCCCTCGCCCGGCTCGACGCCGAGCCCGGCGCCAGCCAGCGGATCGACCTGCTGCCCTTGCTTCAGCGCCTGCGCGAGGACGCCCTGCTGCTGGCCCCGGAACAGGACATCCGCCTGGAAGTGGCCGACGACCTGAGCATCGACGGCTGGCCTGACATGTTCGAACGCGCGGTGGACAACCTGCTGCGCAACGCCGTGCGCTTCAACCCCGTCGGCCAACCGCTGGAAGTGCGTGCCAGCAGCGCCGGCGACTACCTGCGCCTGAGCGTCCGCGACCATGGACCGGGGATTGCCGCCGAGCTGCAGGACCAATTGGGCGAACCCTTCTTCCGCGCCCCCAACCAGAGCAGCCCGGGTCACGGCCTCGGCCTGGCCATCGCCCGCCGCGCCATCGAGCGCCACGGCGGGCACCTGCGCCTGGGCAACCATCCCGACGGCGGCTTCATCGCCACCCTCAGCCTGCCGCTACGGCGCAAGGCGACCGAATGACGCCGCGCCTGGACGCGCGGCAATTCCCCAGGAGCATCCGGCATGACTCTTCCCGCTTCGTTGTTCCTCGATGAACTCCCTCTCGCCCAGGCCATCGCGCCGCCGCCGGAACCTCCCGGCGACGAGCCGCAATCGCTGGTTCTGGCGGTCGAGCTGGGGCAGGTCGCCCAGCAACTGCGGCAACGCTGGACGCGTCTGGAACTGAGCCTGCCGGAGCGCGGCACCTGGCCACTGGAAAGCTGGCGGCCGGCCTTGCACGAAGCGCTCTACAGCCTGCTCGGCGGCGCCGCACAGGCGCGCCCGTGGCAGCGCATCACGCTGAGCCCGCTACTGGACGCCCGCCGTGGCCGCCTGCGCCTGGACATCCTCGGCCAGGCGGAAGAAGGCCAGCGCTGGCTGCCCGCGGCCGTCGAGGCGGCCCGACGCCTGGCCGGCTGGCAGGGCGGCCGCCTGCTCTGGCACGTCCGGGGCGCGCACTGGTGCGTGCGCCTGCTGTTGCCACTCAGCCCGGCCAGTTGCTGACGAAGGCTGCCGGATCGAGCTGTGGCGGGGTGCGCAACTCGCCCAACGGCGTGCCCAGGTAGACGAAACCGATGATCCGTTCCTGTTCGTTGAGTCCCAGGCCGGCATGCACCACCGGATCGGTGGCCATCTCGCCGGTCCGCCACATCGCCCCCAGTCCCTGGGCATAGGCACCCAGCACCAGGCCATGGGCGGCGCAGCCGGCGGCCAGCAGTTGCTCGCCGTGCGGCACCTTCGAATGGTCCTGCAGGCAGGCGACCGCCACCAGCAGCAGCGGTGCCCGCAGCGGCATGTTGCGGGCCTTGGCCAGCGCCTCTTCGGTGGCGTCCGGCTGGCGGGTCGCCAGGGCGCGGGCGTACAGGTCGCCGAGAGCCTTGCGGCCTTCGCCCTGCACCACGATGAAGCGCCACGGCCGCAGCTGGCCATGGTCAGGCGCGCGCAGGGCAACCCGCAGCAGCCGGTCGAGCTGCTCCGGCGAGGGCGCGGGGTCGCTCAGGCGGGCGTGGGAAACGCGATTGAGCAAGGCGTCGAGGGCCTCCATGGACGAACTCCTGTCGAAGACGAAATCGCCATTGTAGACGCAATCGCCGGGCCCCCGCCCAGTATCAGGCGACCCGCCCCGGCGCCAGGTGCGGTTGCAGCGGTGGCGTCAGCGGCGGCAGGCCGTAGGCGGCGCGCGCGGCGTCGCAAGCGGGGTTCGGCTGGCCGTTGGCCCAGGCCGCCTCGAACTCGCGGCAGGTGCTGGAGCGCTGTTCGTAGACGGTGCAGCGCACGCCACAACCGACCTCGCCGAGCAGGCCGACGCAGCGCACCGGCCTGCTCTCGGTGCCGCTCATGGCGACCATCTGCGGGTTGACCTGGACGGTCAGCTCATCGGGCACGACGCCGCCCGCGGAACGGCATTCCCCCCAGTAGAAGGACACACGGAAATGCGCACAGCAGGCGCCGCAGGTAAGACACGGATTGTCAGTGGACATGGTTGGCAGAACACCAGAGAAACCGGCGAGCGCCGGCGGGCGAAGCGAGATTCTAGCGATTTCGCGGCGGCTGTGAAGAGGGGCGCAGCGGCGGATTTACTCTGCGCGGACGGCTGGTAGAATGACCGGTCCGCCACCGCCCAGAGCCCCACGATCCATGGCCTTGCCGACCCTACGCACCCTCGGTTTCATCATCGGCATCTTCCTGATCACTCTGGCCGCCAGCATGCTGGTCCCGATCCTCACCATGCTCGCCTTCGACCGTACCGAAGGCATCCAGGCCTTCATCTGGTCCAGCGTCGCCACCTTCGTCAGCGGCCTCGGCCTGGTCCTTCCCGGTCGCCCCGAGCACGTCCACCTGCGTCCACGGGACATGTACATGCTGACGGTGTCGAGCTGGGTGCTGGTGTGCATCTTCGCCGCCCTGCCGTTCGTCCTGCAGCAGCACATCAGCTACACCGACGCGTTCTTCGAGAGCATGTCGGGCATCACCGCCACCGGCTCCACCGTACTCAGCGGGCTGGACGACATGTCGCCGGGCATCCTCATCTGGCGCTCGCTGCTGCACTGGCTCGGCGGCATCGGCTTCATCGCCATGGCGGTGGCGATCCTGCCGATGCTGCGGATCGGCGGCATGCGCCTGTTCCAGACCGAGTCCTCGGACCGCTCGGAAAAGGTCATGCCGCGCTCGCACATGGTCGCCAAGTACATCGTCGCCACCTATGTCGGCATCACCCTCCTCGGCAGCCTGGCCTTCTGGGGCGCCGGCATGAGCCCGTTCGACGCGGTCAACCACGCCATGTCGGCGATTTCCACCGGCGGTTTCTCCACCTCCGACCAGTCCCTGGCCAAGTGGAAGCAGCCGGCGGTGCACTGGACCGCGGTAGCGGTGATGATCCTCGGCAGCCTGCCGTTCGCGCTCTACGTCGCCACCCTGCGCGGCCACCGCCGGGCGCTGATCAAGGATCAGCAGGTGCGCGGCCTGCTCGGCCTGCTGCTGGTGACGTGGCTGCTGATGGGCACCTGGTACGCGCTGACCTCCAGGCTGCCCTGGATGGACGCCTTCCGCATCGTCGCGGTGAACGTCACCTCGGTGGTCACCACTACCGGCTTCGCCCTCGGCGACTACAGCATGTGGGGCCACTTCTCGATCATGCTGTTCTTCTACCTCGGCTTCATCGGCGGCTGTTCCGGCTCCACCGCCGGCGGCATCAAGATCTTCCGCTTCCAGGTCGCCTACACCCTGCTCAAGGCCAACCTCTACCAGCTGATCCACCCGCGCGCGGTGCTCAAGCAGAACTACAACGGCCACCGCCTGGACGAGGAGATCGTCCGCTCGATCCTGACCTTCTCGTTCTTCTTCGCCATCGTCGTCTGCCTGCTCGCCCTCGGCCTGTCGCTGATCGGCCTGGACTGGATGACCGCGCTCACCGGCGCCGCCAGCACCGTGGCCGGCGTAGGGCCGGGGATGGGGCCGATCATCGGCCCCTCGGGCAACTTCGCCAGCCTGCCGGACGCCGCCAAGTGGCTGCTGGCCGCCGGCATGCTGCTCGGCCGCCTGGAAATCATCACCGTGCTGGTCCTGCTGACCCCTGCGTTCTGGCGCCACTGAGCGGCGGACCCTGGCCGCAATGTCTCTACTCAGGGACTGAAAAGCCGGTGTAAGCTTCTGCACCATGACGACTCAGCCGCAACCCGGCCACGTGAGCCTGGATAGCTCCACCCAGCCCGCCCGCGTCAGAGCCATAGGTGATTGGACGCTCGCCCACTACACGGCCCTGGAGCGCGAGGTGACGCGCCTGCGCAGCCAGGTGGCGGGCGACGCCAGCTTCGACCTCAGCCAGCTCGGCGCCCTGGATACCGCCGGCGCCGCGCTGCTCGCCGAGCTGCTCGGCGCCGAACGCCTGGCCGACCTCGCCGAGCTGGAGCCTGGCCTGCCGCGTGAGCGCCAGGCCCTGCTGAAGACCGTCGGCCACGCCCTGCACGATTTCTGCGAACCGGAAAAACCCAAGCCGCCGACCACCGCCATCGAACTGCTGGCGCGCATCGGCTGTGCCATGGAGACCTTCTGGCTGCACCTCAAGGCGCTCCTCGGCTTCATCGGCCTGACCCTGGAAACCCTGCTCCGCAGCCTGGTCCGCCCGGCCAGCTGGCGGGTCACGCCGCTGGTGGCGAACATCGAGAAGAGCGGCCTGGACGCGGTGCCGATCATCGCCCTGCTGACCTTCCTGGTCGGCGCGGTGATCGCCTTCCTCGGCGCCACGGTGCTGGCCAACTTCGGCGCGACCATTTACACGGTCAACCTGGTGGTGTTCTCCTTCCTCCGCGAATTCGCCGTGCTGCTCACCGCGATCCTCATGGCCGGCCGCACCGCCAGCGCCTTCACCGCGCAGATCGGTTCGATGAAGGCCAACGAGGAAATCGACGCGATCCGCGCCCTCGGCCTCAACCCCATCGAACTGCTGGTGCTGCCTCGGGTGCTGGCGCTGCTGGTGTCGCTGCCAATGCTGACCTTCGTCGGCATGCTCTGCGGCATCGTCGGCGGCATGACGGTCTGCGCCTGGTCCCTGGACATCCCGCCGGCGATGTTCCTGTCGATCATGGAGGACGGCATCGGCGTCCAGCATTTCCTGGTCGGCATCAGCAAGGCCCCGCTGTTCGCCTTCCTGATCGCCGTGATCGGCTGCCTGGAAGGCTTCAAGGTCAGCGGCAGCGCGCAGTCGGTGGGTGAGCACACGACCACCAGCGTGGTCCACTCGATCTTCGTGGTGATCCTGCTCGACGCCCTCGCCGCGCTGTTCTTCATGGAGATGGGCTGGTGAGCCAGGACAACCCGCAGGCGATCATCCAGGTGCGCGACCTGTGCAACCGTTTCGGCGCCCAGACCGTGCACGAGCACCTCGACCTCGACGTCCGCCGCGGCGAGATCCTCGGCGTGGTCGGCGGCTCCGGCACCGGCAAGTCGGTGCTGCTGCGCAGCATCGTCGGCCTGCGCCGGCCGACCTCGGGCAGCGTGCGGGTGTTCGGCGAGGACCTGCTGCAACTGCCGGAAGAGCGCCGTTCGCTGGTCGAGCGGCGCTTCGGCGTGCTGTTCCAGCAGGGCGCGCTGTTCTCCTCGCTGACCGTGGTCGAGAACGTCGCCCTGCCGCTGATCGAGAACGCCGGCCTGCCGCGCGCCGACGCCGAGCACCTGGCCCAGGTCAAGCTGGCCCTCGCCGGGCTGCCGGCCAATGCCGGCGACAAGTATCCGGCCTCGCTTTCCGGCGGCATGATCAAGCGCGCCGCCCTGGCCCGTGCCCTGGCGCTGGACCCGGACATCCTGTTCCTCGACGAGCCCACCGCCGGCCTCGATCCGATCGGCGCGGCCGCCTTCGACAACCTGATCCGCACCCTGCGCGACGCCCTGGGACTGACCGTGTTCCTGGTCACCCACGACCTCGACACCCTGTACACCATCTGCGACCGGGTCGCCGTGCTGTCGCAGAAGAAGGTCCTGGTGGTCGATACCCTGGAGCGGGTCGCCGCCACCGACGACGCCTGGATCCGCGAGTATTTCCACGGGCCGCGCGGGCGCGCCGCCCACCAAGCCGCCGCCGTGCTGGAGAACCACTGAGATGGAAACCCGAGCCCACCATGTGTTGATCGGCCTGTTCAGCGTGATCGTGATCGGCGCCGCCCTGCTCTTCGGCCTGTGGCTGGCCAAGTCAGGCTCCGAGGGCAAGTTCAACTACTACGACATCGTCTTCAACGAGGCGGTCAGCGGCCTGTCCCAGGGCAGTTCGGTGCAGTACAGCGGGATCAAGGTCGGCGACGTCGCCTTCCTCCGCCTCGACCCGCAGGACCCGCGCAAGGTCTGGGCGCGCATCCGGGTGGTGGCCAGCGCGCCGATCAAGCAGGACACCACGGCCAAGCTGGCGCTCACCGGGATCACCGGCACCTCGATCATCCAGCTCAGCAGCGGCACGCCCTCCAGCCCGATGCTGGAAGGCAAGGACGGGAAGATCCCGGTGATCGTCGCCACGCCCTCGCCACTGACCCAGTTGCTGAGCAACGGCGAGGACCTGATGGGCAATATCAACCAGCTCATCGCGCGTTTCAGCAACCTGCTTTCCGAAGAGAACAGCGCCCGCATCAGCCGCACCCTGGATCATCTCGACCAGGCCACCGGCGCGCTTTCCGCCGAGCGCGAGAACGTCAGCGCGGTGATGCAGCAACTGGCCCAGGCCAGCAAGCAGGCCAACGCCGCCCTGGCCCAGGCCAGCGAACTGATGCGCAACGCCAATGGTCTGCTCAACGAGCAGGGCAAAGGGATGCTGGAGAATGCCAGCAAGACCATGGCCTCGCTGGAACGCACCAGTGCTACCCTCGACCAGTTGATCAGCGAAAACCGCCATTCGCTGGACGGCGGTATCCAGGGCATCGCCGAGCTCGGTCCGGCGGTCAGCGAACTGCGCGACACCCTGGCGGCGCTGCGCGGGATCAGCCGGCGCCTGGAAGAAAACCCGGCGAACTACCTGCTGGGCCGGGAAAAAACCAAGGAGTTCACCCCATGATGGTCGCCCTTCGCCCGCTGCGTCGCCTGTCCCTGGCCGCCGGCCTGGTCGTGTTCGCCACTCTCGGCGCCTGTTCGATCCTGCCGGAGGCGCAGGTCCTGCAGGTCTACCTGTTGCCGGTGCACAACCCGCCGGCCAGCGCCGCCGCGCGGCCGGTCGACTGGTCGCTGCGGATCGCCCGGCCGCGCACCAGCCTGGTGCTGGAGAGCCCGCGCATCGCGGTGCGCCCACAGGGCGACGAGATCAGCGTGTACCAGGGCGCGCGCTGGAGCGACCCGGCGCCGGCGCTGCTGCGCGATCGCCTGATGCAGGCGTTCCAGGCCGACGGCCGGGTCCGTGGCCTGAGCAGCGACGACAGCAACCTGCAGGCCGATTTCGAACTGGGCGGCGACCTGCGCGCATTCCAGACCGAATACCCGAACGGCCAGGCCACCGCGCTGATCCGCTACGACGCGCGAGTGGTGCGCAGCGACGACAAGCGGGTGATCGCCAGCCGGCGCTTCGAGGTACGCCAGCCGGTGGATGGCAGGAAGGTTCCGGAAGTGGTCAGCGCCTTCGGCAAGGCCGCCGATACGCTATCGGCCCAGGTCCTCGACTGGACCCTGCGCCAGGCCGCTGCACAACCCTCCGCGCAGCCCTGAACCGCGTGGACTGGCCGGCTACCCCGGCCCGTCCTGCCAGCGCGCGCGGTATTCGCTGGGCGTGCAACCGAACCAGCGGCGGAACGCCCGGAAGAAATTGCTCGGATCGGCGAAACCCAGCAGGTAGGCGACTTCCAGCAAGGTCAGGCCAGGCTGCTGGAGATACTGTCCGGCCATCTCCCGGCGCGTGTCGTCGAGCAGTTGCTGGTAGCTGGTGCCTTCTTCCTGGAGGCGTCGTTGCAAGGTGCGCTGCGACAGGTGCAACGCCTGCGCCACCCGCTCGCGCCTGGGCTCGCCCTGCGGCAGCAGCCGGCACAGGGTCTGCCGGGCCAGGTGGGTGATGCGACTGCTGCCGAAGCGCGCCAGATAGTCGCCGGCGAAACGGTCGTGCAATTGGGCCAGCGCCTCGTTGGCAGAGGGGAGCGGGGCCTCCAGGTCGGCGCGGGAGAACACCAGCGCGTACTCCTCGGCATGGAAACGCAGCGGCGCGCGGAACAGCTCGCTGTAGGGCGCCAGCGGCTCGCGCGGCGCGCCGGGCAGCTCCACCAGCAGCGGGTCCAGCGCGCGACCGGTGATCCAGCGGACCATGTCCACCAGGTAGGCCAGCGAGCATTCGGCGCTCTGCGGCGGCGCCGGCAGTCGATCGCCATGCACCGTGACGCCCAGCCGATAGCCCTGTGGCGTGCGGCGGAAAGTCAGGTCGGACGCTTCCGCGATGATCCGCTGGTAACGTTCCAGGCGAGCGAAGCCTTCGGCCAGGTTGCGACTCGACATCAGCGCATAGCCCACCACGTGGAAGGCCGGCCGGCGGACCCGGGCGATGTTCAGGCCGATCGCCGGATTGCCGCTGAGCGCCACTGCCCGCTGCCACAGGCGGCTCATCGCGTCCTGAGGAAAGCGCGCGTCGGGATCCTGCAGGGCCTGGTAGTCGAGGCCCAGCTCGGCGAACAGCTGGCGCCCGTCGAGGCCTTCCAGCTCCAGGGCGAGGACGATGCCCTGGACCCAACTGGACAAGGTAGTACGTTCCGGCATCGGTCTCTTCTTGTTCTGGGGGCACAATGCCGGCCATCGGCTGGCCTGGCGGCCCAAGGATACTAAACTGGCCCTGTATGTCATCCGTGGTATCGGCCTGCCCGCCTACACTGGACCGACACAACGAGAGGAGGCATCCCATGAGCAGCCCCGACGTCCAGCGTTTCCAGAGTTTCGCCGAGTTCTACCCCTATTACCTGCAGGAGCACAGCAATGCCGTCTGCCGTCGCCTGCACTACGTCGGCAGCCTGCTGGTGCTGGCGGTGCTCTTCCACGCGCTGGCCAGCCAGCAGTGGCTGTGGCTGCTGGCGCTGCCGCTGGTCGGCTACGGCTTCGCCTGGGTCGGCCACTTCGTCTTCGAGAAGAACCGCCCGGCCACCTTCAAGTATCCGTTGTGGTCGTTCATGGGCGACTGGGTGATGCTCAAGGACGCCTTCACCGGTCGCATCCGTTTCTGACCCCCGCGCGGCCGGCCCCCCTGGCCGGTCGCCCTCCCGGCACGACCGTCGGTCCCGGGCGCACGTGCATTCCTGAACAATCGATCAGCTGTCACTGGCCGCCACGCAAACGCTTGGTTAAGATTCCGCCAGCAACCTGGCCAGCCGCCATTCCCCGGCGGAGCGCTCACGAGGCAGAGCCGGGACGAAAATACACAGGGACCCTCTCCAGCGCATGAAGCCCACCCTCCCCGACCGCTCGCCGACGAGCCGGTCCGTCGCATCCATGCGCGAATACTATTCGCGCGTGCTGGCTTATATCGCGTGTGGCGCCAGCATCGCGGCGGGAACCTATACCCAGTATTTCAGCTACGGCATCCTCTGGATGGTGCCGTACGCCCTGCTCTACCCGCACCTGGCCTACCATCTCGGCCAGCGCTTCCGCCAGCACGATCCGCGCAAGGTGACCCGCATCCTGCTCGCGGTCGACGCCGCGCACTGCGGCCTGGGCATGGCCCTGCTCGGCTTCTCGGTGGTCCCCAGCCTGATGTTCCTGCTGGTGCTCAGCTTCACCGCGCTGGTCATCGGTGGCCTGCGCCTGCTCGGCATGGCCCTGCTGGTATCCGCCAGCAGCGCGCTGCTGGTCACCGTCCTCGCCGCGCCGCCGCTGCTCGGCACCACGCCGGTGGAAGTGGCGGCGGTGAGCATCCTGTTCTGCGGCCTGTACATCTGCATCACCGCCTTCTTCGGCCACCAGCAGGGCCTGCGCCTGGCCCAGGTGCGCCAGGAGATCGCCCGCGAGCAGGAAAAGGCCGCGCGGCTCGCGCGCAACCTGGCCAAGTACCTGTCGCCGCAGGTCTGGGAGATGATCTTCAGCGGCAAGAAGAGCGTGCGCCTGGAAACCCAGCGCAAGAAGCTCACCGTGTTCTTCTCCGATATCCGCGGCTTCACCGAACTCTCCGAGGAGCTGGAGGCCGAGGCGCTGACCGACCTGCTCAACAACTACCTCAACGAGATGTCGAAGATCGCCCTCAAGTACGGCGGCACCATCGACAAGTTCGTCGGCGACTGCGTCATGGTGTTCTTCGGCGACCCCAGCACCCAGGGCGCGAAGAAGGACGCGGTGGCGGCGGTGTCGATGGGCATCGCCATGCGCAAGCACATGAAGGTGCTGCGCCAGCAGTGGCGGGCCCAGGGCATCACCAAGCCGCTGGAGATCCGCATGGGCATCAACACCGGCTACTGCACGGTGGGCAACTTCGGCGCCGACACGCGCATGGACTACACCATCATCGGTCGCGAGGTGAACCTCGCCAGCCGCCTGGAAAGCGCCTCGGAAGCCGGCGAGATCCTCATTTCCCACGAGACCTACTCGCTGGTCAAGGACGTGATCATGTGCCGCGACAAGGGCCAGATCACGGTCAAGGGCTTCAGCCGGCCAGTGCAGATCTACCAGGTGGTGGACTCGCGCCGCGACCTCGGCGCCGCGCCCAGCTACGTCGAGCACGAACTGCCCGGCTTCTCCATGTACCTGGATACCAACAACATCCAGAACTACGACAAGGAACGGGTCATCCAGGCCCTGCAGCAGGCCGCCGAGCGCCTGCGCGACAAGGTCATCCTCTGAGCCGGTCGAGCGCCGCCGGCAGCTCCTGCGTCCACTCCGAGGCCGCCCGCGGGCAGCACGCCTGCAATGCCAGGAACTCCTCCGCCGAGGCCCGCCAGGATTGCTCCCGCGCCCAGCGCGCGCAAGCCTCGCGGTCCAGCGCCAGGGCCTGGCGGCAGGCTTCGCCGAGGTCCTCGTGCATGACGCCGGTCACGCCCTGGCGCAGCACGTCGAGCGGGCCCGGCACGGCGAAGGCCGCCACCGGCACGCCACAGGCCAGGGCTTCGAGCATCACCAGGCCGTAGGTATCGGTGCGCGACGGGAACACCAGCACCGAGGCCGTCCGGTAGGCATCGGCCAGCGCCTCGCCATGCCGATAGCCGAGGAAGCGCGCCCGCGGATAGCGCCGCTCCAGCGCCGCCCGTTGCGGGCCGTCGCCCACCAGCCACTGCTCGCCCGGCAGTTCGAGGTCGAGGAACGCCTCCAGGTTCTTTTCCGGCGCCAGCCGCCCGACATACAGGAACACCGGCTCCCGCCGGTCCTCAGCCGGCGACTCGGCGGGCCGGAACAGCCCGGTGTCGACCCCCTTGCGCCACAGCCGCAGGCGCTGGAAGCGCCAACTGGCGAATTCCTCGCGCAGGCGCGGGGTGCTCACCAGTACCGCCTCGCTGGGCCGGTGGAAGGCGCGCAGGAAAGCGTAGCCCCAGGACAGTGGCAGCCAGGGAATGCGGTCGCGCACGTATTCGGGAAAGCGCGTGTGGATCGCCGTGGTGAAGCCCATGCCGCGCCTGCCCAGCCAGCGCCGGGCAGCCCAGCCGAGCGGGCCCTCGGTGGCCAGGTGCACGGCGTCCGGGGCGAAGGCCTCGATCAGGGCAGCGAGCCGCCAGAGGTTCCAGGCCAGGGGGATTTCCGGATAGCCGGGACAGGGCAGGCAGCGGAAGTCGTCGGGCGAGAGCACGCGCACCTGGTGACCCAGCCCCTCCAGCTCACGTTGCAGCGCCAGCAGGCTGGTGACGACTCCGTTGACTTGCGGCAACCAGGCGTCGCTGACGATCAGCAACCTCATGCCGCCGGCTCGACGGCCGCGGCGCGCTCCGCCAGCCGCGCCTGCTCCTCGGCCAGGCGGTAGAGCTGGATGCTGCCGTCCCAGTGCTCGATCAGCGCCGTGCAGGACTCCACCCAGTCGCCGCAGTTGAGGTAGTCGATACCATCGATGCGGCGGATCTCGGCATGGTGGATATGCCCGCAGACCACTCCGTCGAGCCCGCGTTTCTGGCATTCGTGGGCGATGGCCTCCTCGAAGTCGCCGATGAAGTTCACCGCGGTCTTGACCTTGTGCTTGAGGTAGGCCGACAGCGACCAGTAGCCGTAGCCCCAGCGCCGCCGCCAGTGGTTCAGCCAGCGGTTGAGCAGCAGGGTGAACTCGTAGGCGGAGTCGCCGAGGAACGCCAGCCAGCGGTGGTAGCGGGTGATCACGTCGAACTGGTCGCCATGGATCACCAGCAGCTTGCGGCCGTCGGCGGTGCTGTGCACGGCCTCGTCGACCAGGCGGATGTTGCCGAGCACCAGGCTCGAGTAGCGGCGCAGGAATTCGTCGTGGTTGCCGGTGACGTAGATCACCTCGGTGCCGCGCTTGCTCAGGGTGAGCAGGCGGCGGATCACGTTGGTGTGGGCCTGCGGCCAGTAGATGCCGCCACGCAGCTTCCAGCCGTCGATGATGTCGCCCACCAGGTAGATGCGGTCGGCGTGGTAGCGCTTGAGGAACCCCGCCAGGTGCTCGGCCTGGCAGTCCCGCGTTCCCAGGTGCACGTCGGATATCCACAAGGTCCGGACCCGCTGCTTGCGGTTCGAGGTGAAACGTTGCGCGGTGCTCATCGGCGGATCTCCGACGGTGTTTTTCCGATCTTGGCCGCAGCCGGTGAAGCGACTGTGACAACCCCGCGACCGTTGCGTGACAGGCCACGGCTGTCTGTGCGCGGCGCCAGCGGTTAGACTGATCGCCTGCCTCCGGGAGCTTCGCCATGGGTTCGATCCTTTCCCTGCGCCACTACAACCACGACCAGATCGTCCATAGCCATGACCATGCCCAGTTGGTCATGGGTCTCAGCGGCTGCCTCGAGTTCGAGGTCGACGGCCGCGGCAGCCGCGTTCTGCGCCAGACCTTCGCGGTGGTCCCGGCGGCGGCCCGGCACGCCTGTTCTAGCCCCGACGGCAGCCATTGCCTGGTCCTCGACCTGCCCTGCGACGGCAGCCTGTTGCACGGCCTCGGCGAGCACGCAGAGGCCGGCCAACGGTTGTTCGAACGACCGCAGGCGCTGCCGCTGACGCCGTCCCAGGGCCAACTGGTGAACTGGCTGGCCAGCGGGCCGATCAACGATCCGGTGATCGCCCACCAGGGCGCCGGCCTGCTCCTCGCCAGCCTGGCCAGCGAGCGCCAACCACCGCGCCAGCGGCCACGCCTGCCGCTGGCCAGCCTGGACGCCTATCTCGACCGCCACGCCGCCTACCCGCTGCAGGTCGCCGACCTGGCGCGGCTGGCCGGCCTCTCGGTAGCGCGCTTCCACAGCCTGTTTCTCGCCGAAACCGGGCAGACGCCCATGGACTACGCGCGCAGCCGGCGCCTGCACCAGGCTCATGAACTGCTGCTGCAAAGCGGCCTGGCGGTGGGCGAGATCGCCGCCCGGGTCGGCTACGCCTCGCAGAGCGCCTTCACCGCGGCGCTGGTCCGCGAGTTCGGCGTCACTCCGCGCCAGCTGCGCCGCGAGTCGCGCGACAAAACCGGCTAGCCGCACGACAGACAAACCCGTCGCGACTCCCTACTCTCTGCCCATCGACAGACCAGGAGTCAGCATGGACACCATCGAATGGCAGGATTTCGAGCGCGTCGAACTGCGCGTCGGCACTATCCTCAGCGCCGCTCCCAATCCCCGGGCACGCAAGCCCGCCTATATCCTCGAGGTCGACCTCGGCCCGCACGGCCTGCGCACCTCCAGCGCGCAGCTGACCGCGCACTACCAGGCGGAGGAACTGGTCGGCCGCCAGGTCCTCTGCGTCTGCAATTTCGCTCCGAAGCAGATCGCCGGGGTACGCTCGGAGATCCTGGTCACCGGGGTCTACGATAGCGAGGACAAGGTGGTCCTGGCCGGCTTCGACAAACCCCTGCCCAATGGCGCGCGCCTGGCCTGAAGGATCTTCATGAATCGACGTTCCGCCCTCGCCGCCCTGCACGGTGGCGCCCTCCTCTTCGGCCTGACCGGGGTGTTCGGCAAGCTGGCCAGCGCCTCCCCCGGGGTGATCGTGTTCGGACGCGCGCTGTTCGCCGTGGTCGCCCTGGGTCTCTTCGCCCGCCTCAGCCACCAGTTGTGGCGAGCCCTGGGGCCGGCGCAATGGCTGCGCCTGGCCGGCTGCGGCCTGCTCCTGGCAGGACACTGGGTAAGCTTCTTCATCGCCGTGAAGACCGGCGGCGTGGCCATCGCCACGCTCGGCTTCGCCAGTTTCCCGGCCTTCACCGTGATCCTCGAAGGCCTTGTGTTCCGCGAACGCATCCACTTCGCCGAAGTCCTGCTGGTGGCCCTGGTCAGCCTCGGCCTGGTGCTGGTGACGCCGCGTTTCGACCTCGCCAGCGGCGCCACCCTCGGGCTGCTCTGGGCGATCTTGTCCGGCCTGCTGTTCGCCCTGCTGTCACTGGCCAACCGCAGCAATAGCGGACAGATCGGGCCGGTGCAGGCGGCGCTCTGGCAGAACCTGGTGGTCGCCCTGTGCCTGCTGCCGTTCGCAGCCTTCGAACTGCCGGCGTTGCCGGCCCTGGACTGGCTCTGGCTCGCCTTGCTGGGGGTGTTCTGCACCGGCCTGGCGCATAGCCTGTTCGTCGCCAGCCTGGCGGTGGTCAAGGCGCGCAGCGCCGCCCTGGTGTTCGCCCTGGAGCCGGTCTACGGGATCGCCTTCGCCTGGCTGCTGTTCCATGAGACGCCGGGGCCGCGGATGTTCCTCGGTGGCGCGCTGATCATCCTCGCCATCGTGCTCTCGGCGCGCTTCGGCGCCCCGGGCCGGAAGGCTCCCGCCAGCCCGCGCCGGTCCGGTCCCGGGCACGCCTGATCCAGCCCGGTCCGCCTGCGCGCGCAAGCCAGGTCGGAATAAAAAAACCCGGTCGAACACGCGGGGGGAAGGGGTTCGACCGGGTGCTGCGTCCAATCACCGGAGCGTTGGCAGAGGGACGCAAAGGGAAGTGTCGGTTTCCAGCGCCTGCAGCATCCGTTCACGCGCCCGCGCCAGGCCTTTGTCACGGAATTCCGGGCCCATGTTCATGCCCTCCGCGTGGATGAAGGTGACGTCGTGGATGCCGATGAAGCCCAGCACCTGGCGCAGGTAGGGTTCCTGGTGATCGAGACCGCCGCCGGCATAGATCCCGCCGCGCGCGGTCAGGACGAAGGCGCGCTTGCCCTGCAGCATGCCCTCCGGCCCCTGCTCGGCGTAGCGGAAGGTCAGGCCGGCGCGCAGCACATGGTCGAACCAGCTCTTCAGGCTGCTGGGAATGGCGAAGTTGTACATCGGCGCCGCCAGCACCAGCACGTCAGCCATCCGCAACTCCTCGGTCAGACGGTTGGAACGCTCGAGGGCGCGCCTTTCCGCGGCGCTATGGCCGTCGCAGGGAGTGGTCCAGGCCCCCAGCAACAGTTCGTCGAGATGCGGCAGCGGCTCGCGCGCCAGGTCGCGGAGCTGGAAACGATCGGCGGGATGCGCGGCTTTCCAGTGGGAGACGAATTCCGCCGTCAGCAGACGGGATACCGAGCCCCGTTGGCGGGCACTGCTCTCGATAACCAGGACACGGGACATGACTCGACCTCCACCACTGCGATGCAACGATGGAAGTGAGAGTAGAGAAGGATTAATCGATTAAAAAGTTGAAAAAACCGCTATTAAATATCGACCAGGTTGATTTATAAACAGGCAACACCTAGTCTTTCTGGCAAGGGAACGGGCTATTTCGCGATCTTGCAGGTCAGCTTGATCCGCAACTTGATGATGTCGCGGCCGAACTGCGCGGTGAAATTGCTGTTCTGCCCCGGCTGGATCACGCCCTTGCGTACCTTCGGGGTCTCCGGGCCGTTGCGGAACACCGCGGTGCACTCCGCCGCCTGGCTACCCAGATTGGTCAGGAGGATGGCGCCCATGTCGCGGCCGATGTCCTGGGTACTGTAGGAAACCTCGCTGCCGTTGAGCTGCTGCTCGACCTCGATCGGATAGGCGAAAGCGGACAGGGGCAACAGCGAGAGCGCGAAACAGCAAAGCCTTTTCATGGCCGGACTCCGGTAGCGACAGATGGAAAATTGGCAATACCCTGAAAACCACGGCATTCCGTACGTCAAGAGACTGGACAGCTATCCCGTACAGGATGCCGACGACACGATAAGCGAAGTCGCCCCTCCGGCGCACTCGTCATCGCCTGCCGGACGCGAAAAGGCCGGCCAGGCATCCCTGCATTCGAGGAGGCGGAAATGAAAGCGCCACGCGTCACCCTGGACCAATGGCGGACCCTGCAGGCAGTGGTCGATCATGGCGGCTTCGCCCAGGCCGCGGAGGCCCTGCACCGCTCGCAGTCGTCGATCAGCTATACCGTGGCCCGCATGCAGGAACAGCTCGGCGTGCCGCTGCTGCGCATCGACGGACGCAAGGCGGTCCTTACCGAGGCCGGCGAAGTGCTGCTGCGCCGTTCGCGGCAGCTGGTCAAGCAGGCCGGACAACTGGAGGAGCTGGCCCACCACATGGAGCAAGGCTGGGAACCGGAGGTGCGCCTGGTAGTGGACGCCGCCTACCCCGCTGCGCGGATCGTCCGCTCGCTGTCCGCCTTCATGCCGCAGAGCCGCGGCTGCCGCGTGCTGCTGCGCGAGGAAGTGCTCTCCGGCGTCGAGGAGGCGCTGATCCAGGGCGCCGCCGACCTGGCGATCAGCGGTCTGATCATCCCCGGCCACCTCGGCGCCGACCTCAGCGTGGTCGAGTTCGTCGCGGTGGCCCATCCCGACCACCCGCTGCACCGTCTGCAACGCGAACTGACCCACCAGGACCTGGAAACCCAGATGCAGGTGGTGATCCGCGACAGCGGCCGGCTGCAGCCGCGCGACCATGGCTGGCTCGGCGCCGAGCAGCGCTGGACGGTGGGCAGCCTGGCCACCGCGGCGACCTTCGTCGGCAACGGCCTGGGCTTCGCCTGGCTGCCGCGGCACATCATCGAGCGCGAACTGCAGAGCGGCCAGCTCAAGCCGCTGCCGCTGAGCCAGGGCGGCGTGCGGCAGAGCCGCTTCTACCTCTACACCAACAAGGAAAAGCCGCTCGGTCCGGCCAGCCAGATTCTCATGGAAATGCTCAAGTCGTTCGCCAACGTACCGCTCAACGCGCCCTTCGCGGCGCCCGAACCCGCTGCCGAGTGAGCGCGCATGCCTGACTTCCGGCAGCGCGGCTGCACCCTCGTCTACGATGACCACCCCGGCCCCGCCGAGCGCGCGCCGGTCCTGCTGCTGCACGGTCTCGGTTCGAGCGCCCGCGACTGGGAATACCAGTTGCCGGCCCTGCTGGGCCGCTACCGCCTGCTGGTCCCGGACTTGCGCGGCCACGGCCGCTCCGGCAAGCCGCGCGATGGCTACAGCATGGCCGGCTTCGCCGAGGACTGCGCGGCGCTGCTCGACCGGCTCGGCTGCGGCCCGGTGCACCTGGTCGGCATCAGCATGGGCGGGATGATCGGCTTCCAGCTGGCCTGCGAGCGCCCCGACCTGCTGCGCAGCCTGACCATCGTCAACAGCACCCCGGAAGTCATTCCGCGCACACCCCGCGAACATCTGGAAGTGGCCAAGCGGCGGCTCCTCTCGCGCCTGCTCAGCCTGCGGACAATCGGCCGCGCCCTGGGCCGGCTGCTGTTTCCCAAGGCGGATCAGGCCGGGTTGCGAGAGAAGGTCGAGGAGCGCTGGGCGGAGAACGACAAACGCGCCTACCTGGCCAGCCTCGACGCCATCATCGGCTGGGGCGTGCAGGAACGATTGGCCGAGATCGCCTGTCCGACCCTGGTGATCAGTGCGGATCGCGACTACACGCCGGTATCGCTGAAGCGGGCCTATTGCGAGCGGATCGCCGACGCCCGCCTGGTGGTCGTGGAAGACTCCCGTCACGCCACGCCGATGGACCAACCCGAGATTTTCAACACCACCCTGCTCGGCTTCCTCGCCGATATCGACAAAACCAAGGAACAACCATGCTCAAACGTCTCCTGATCGCCGCCTGCACCCTGCTCTTCGCCGGTTCCCTGCTGGCCGCCACGCCTGCCGCCAAGCCGCACGTCCTGATCGCCACCAGCCTCGGCGAGATCGAGGTGGAACTCGATCCGGCCAAGGCGCCGATCAGCGTGAAGAACTTCCTCGAGTACGTCGACAGCGGCTACTACGACGGCATCCTGTTCCACCGCGTCATCCCCGGCTTCATGGTGCAGACCGGCGGCTTCAGCGCCGGCATGCAGGAGAAGAAGACCCGCGCACCGATCAAGAACGAGGCCGACAACGGCCTGCTCAACGAACGCGGCACCCTGGCCATGGCCCGCACCGGCGTGGTCGACTCGGCCACCAGCCAGTTCTTCATCAACCTGACCGACAACGACTTCCTCAACCATGGCGCACGCGACTTCGGCTATGCGGTGTTCGGCAAGGTGGTGCGCGGCATGGGCGTGGTCGACCAGATCGCCAAGGTGCCCACCACCCGCCGCAACGGTTTCGCCGACGTGCCGAGCGACGACGTGGTGATCCTGTCCGCCAAACGCCTCTGAGTTACGCCGCAGGGGCTTGATCCGGCGGGCCCAGGACGGGCCCGCTCCAGAAGAGAGCCATCATGCTTTATCGTCGTTTCGAACGTCTGATCGACCCGTTCCGCAGCGCTTCCGAGCGTATGCCGCCCAGCGAGGTGCTGCGTTTCTATGTCCACTTCCTGCGCCAGGTCTGGCCGGTGTTCCTGGCCCTGCTGGTGGTCGGCCTGGTCGTCGCGCTGATCGAGGTGGCGCTGTTCAGCTACCTCGGCCGCATCGTCGATCTCGCCCAGAGCACGCCCAGCGCGGAGTTCTTCCGCGTACACGCCAACGAGCTGATCTGGATGGCGGTGGTGGCGCTGGTCCTGCGTCCGCTGTTCAACGCCCTGCACGACATGCTGGTGCACCAGAGCATCAACCCGAGCATGACCAACCTGATCCGCTGGCAGAACCACCGCTACGTGCTCAAGCAGAGCCTCGGCTTCTTCCAGAACGACTTCGCCGGACGCATCGCCCAGCGCATCATGCAGACCGGCAACTCGCTGCGCGACTCGGCGGTGCAGGTGGTGGACGCCCTCTGGCACGTGCTGATCTATACCGTCAGCGCCCTGGTGCTGTTCGCCGAGGCCGACTGGCGGCTGATGATCCCGCTGGTACTGTGGGTGATCGCCTACGTCGGCGCCCTCGCCTACTTCGTGCCGCAGGTCAAGCGCCGCTCGGTGGAGGCCTCGGACTCGCGCTCGAAGCTGATGGGACGGATCGTCGACGGCTATACCAACATCACCACCCTGAAGCTGTTCGCCCACACCCGCCAGGAAGAGAACTACGCCCGCGAGGCGATCGACGACCAGACCCTCAAGTCGCAGCGCGCCGGGCGCGTGGTGACCTCCATGGACGTCACCATCACGCTGATGAACGGCGTGCTGATCACCGGGACCACCGGCCTGGCCCTGTGGCTGTGGAGCCAGGGGCTGATCTCGGTGGGCGCCATCGCCCTGGCCACCGGGCTGGTGATCCGCATCAACAATATGTCCGGCTGGATCATGTGGGTGGTCGGCGGCATCTTCGAGAACATCGGCCAGGTCCAGGACGGCATGCAGACCATCGCCCTGCCGCGCAAGGTGGTCGACCGCGAGGACGCCCGGCCGCTGCGGGTCGAGCGCGGCGAAGTGGCGTTCGAGCACATCGCCTTCCACTACGGCAAGGGCAGCGGCGTGATCCAGGGTCTCGACCTGCAGGTCCGCCCCGGCGAGAAGATCGGCCTGGTCGGCCCCTCCGGCGCCGGCAAGTCGACCCTGGTCAACCTGCTGCTGCGCCTGTACGACCTGGAGAGCGGGCGCATCCTGGTCGATGGCCAGGACATCGCCGGGGTGACCCAGGAAAGCCTGCGCGCGCAGATCGGCATGGTCACCCAGGACACCTCGCTGCTGCACCGCTCGATCCGCGACAACCTGCTCTACGGCCGCCCCAGCGCCAGCGACGCGGAACTCATGGAAGCGGTGCGCAAGGCCCGCGCCGACGAGTTCATCCCGCTGCTCAGCGACGCCGAGGGCCGCCGCGGCTTCGACGCCCACGTCGGCGAGCGCGGCGTGAAGCTCTCCGGCGGCCAGCGCCAGCGCATCGCCATCGCCCGGGTACTGCTCAAGGACGCGCCGATCCTGATCCTCGACGAGGCGACCTCGGCGCTGGACTCGGAAGTGGAATCGGCGATCCAGGAAAGCCTGGAAACCCTGATGGAAGGCAAGACGGTGATCGCCATCGCCCACCGCCTGTCGACCATCGCCCGCATGGACCGCCTGGTGGTGCTGGACAAGGGTCATATCGCCGAAAGCGGCACGCACGCCGAACTGCTCGCCCACGGTGGTCTCTATGCACGCCTGTGGCAGCACCAGACCGGCGGTTTCGTCGGCGTCGACTGAAGCCTGGAAACCGGGCGGCGGCCCCAGCGCCGCCCGGCCTGCCGATCTCGCCAGAGGCTCTGCGACGGGCGTTCGCGCGACAATCATCACCGCCATCGATCTCGACTAGCACGCGCTTCGATTTTTTCCGCTAGCGAAACGGTGTTCTTATCGAACCCGTGCCCCGGCTCGATCCCGACGCCTGCAGCATCGTCCCCGTCCACCTGGCGTCGGCCACGGACGACCAAGGATGCCAGTGCTCGGTACCGGGGGTTTCGCCCCATCGCTACGGAGAATCACAGAATGAAACTTGCCTCTGTCGTGTCCGCCGTCATCACCAGCCTCGCCCCCATGGCCTTCGCCCAGGACGTGGACAAGGACCCGGGCCGCGGCCTGCCGGTCGAGGAATACCACTACGGCATGCAGCTGGACGTGAAGAACGTCCTGCACCGTACCGACAATTCGAGCAGGACCGGCGTGGTGCCGGTGACCGTGGTCTACGAGGACCACAGCGGCGAGCTGCACAAGATCCGCTTCCTCGAATGGGGCGGTAGCACCAGCAACGGCTGAGCGTCGCGACGCCCTATCGTCCCGACCGCTCCCTCAGGCTTGGCGATAGGGCAACAGGCCGTGGGCCTCTTCGGCATAGGCACGCACCCCCGCCCGCTCCTGGGCGAGGAATTGCGCCACGGCATCGCGCAGGCCGGGGTGCGCCAGGTAATGCCAGGAACGCGTCAGTACCGGCTCGAAACCGCGGATCAGCTTGTGTTCGCCCTGGGCGCCGGCGTCGAAGCGCGCCAGGCCGGCGCCGATGGCGAACTCCAGGCCCTGGTAGAAACAGGTCTCGAAGTGCAGCCGGTCGAACTCGGCCAGACAGCCCCAGTAGCGCCCGTACAGGGTGTCCCCGGCGACCAGGCTGAAGGCCATCGCCACCGGCTTGCCATGCTGGTGGGCGAAGACCACGCGGATCGCCTCCGGCATGCGCTCGGCGAGCAGGCCGAAGAATTCGCGGCTCAGGTAGGGGTCGCGGCCGCGCACCAGGTAGGTATTGGCGTAACAGAGATAGACGAAGTCCCATTCCAGCTCGGACAACTGGCCGCCCTCCCGCCACTCGAACTCGATGCCCTGGCCGCCGACCTGCTCGCGCTCCTTGCGCAGTTGCTTGCGCTTGCGCGAGCTGAGGGCGTCGAGGAAGTCCTGGAAGTCCCGATAGCCACGGTTATGCCAGTGGTACTGGCAGCCCAGGCGCTCCAGCCAGCCATCGCGCCCGGCCAGCAGCGCGTCGGCGCGGGCATCGGTGAAATTCACATGGATGCCCGACAATCCGCTGGCCTCGGCTTCCTCGCCGAGGCTCGCGAGCAACGCCTGCAAGCCTTCTTCACCGCCCAGCAGACGCGCGCCGGCAACCGGGGTGAACGGCACGCCGACCAGCAGCTTCGGGTAATAGCGGATGCCGGCGCGCTGGCAGGCGTCCGCCCAGCTCCAGTCGAACACGTACTCACCATAGGAATGCGCCTTCACGTAGGCCGGCAACGCCGCCCGCAGACGACCCTGCGTATCGCGCAGCACGCGATGGGCCGGGCGCCAGCCGGTGGCAGGCGTGACGCTGCGGCTGTCTTCCAGCGCGGAGAGGAAAGCATGGCGCAGGAACGGCTGGGCGGGAGGCAGCAAGGCGTCCCACTCGGCGGCGTCGATATCGGCAAGGGCGGCAAGCGTCTGGATCGGCATGCGCGCCAGTCTGGCGCGAGACGCCAGGCAAGTGAAGCCGGTCGACGGAAAAAAATGCCGGCGGACCCCGCGATGAAACCGCCCTTCACCAGGCGAAGGCTGGAACTTTCCACGCAGGGCGCATAACGCCAACGGCGTTATCCGCCGATACCCGCCGCGCCGGCGGACAACCGCGACGGCATTCCCGATCTGGCCCTCTTCGGGCCCTAGATCATGCCCAGCAACAACAGGACCAACAGCACCACCAACAATGCACCGATGATCCCCGAGGGACCGTAGCCCCAGTTGCGCGAGTGGGGGAAGACCGGCAGGCCGCCGATCAGCAGCAGGATCAGGATGATCAGAAGAATCGTACCGAGACTCATGGGCGTCGCTCCTGTTCGGCTCATGGGGCAAGGGGCGGAAGATTCCGTCCCCTTGTAGTTCTCGACCCCGGCCGAACCGCGAAGATTCAATAAATCCGAGCCCCCGGCCTCTCAGTGGATGACCTTCGGCGCCGGTCCCTTGAGCAGGCGCATGAACATCAGCGCCACCGCCTGTGCGTCGCCGAGGGCGGTGTGGCGGCCACTGACCGGGACGTCCAGGGCCCGCGCCAGGGTATCGAAGCGCAGGTCGAGGTGGGCGTCCGGGAAGTGCCGGCTGACCTTGCGGTGGTAAAGCGAGGAAACCTCGATGGTCGGGTTGCGCAACTGCAGGTCGAAGCGCTGGCGCAAATGCCGGTTGAGCACCGCGATATCGAACGACAGGTAGTAGCCGAGCAACGGCCGGTCGCCGATGAATGCCAGCAGCCGGCGCAGGGCCTCGTCCAATTGCAACTGGCCCTCCAGGTCGGCGCGGCGCAGCTTGTGGATGCGGATCGACTCGGCGTCCAGGCTCGGCGGCGGTTCGACGTAGAGTTCCAGGCGCTCGCCCAGGACCAGCTTGCCGCGTCGCACCAGCACCGCGCCGATGCTGAGGATGTCGGCGCGGCGCGGGTCGAGGCTGGTGGTCTCGAGGTCGAGGGAAATCACTTCCTCCGCCTCGATCGCTTCGTGCATCCACCAGTACAGGCGGCGGCGCCACCCCGGCCAGCGGCTGTCGGGCAACTTGACCATGCTGTTCATCGGGTCTCCAGGTGAAATTGGCGGGCCAGGCTCTGCTTGAACTTCTTCACCACGTGCAGGCCGTAGCGCAGCATGTCGCGCTCGTGGCGGCTCATGCCGCTGACATCCAGGCCCTGCTGGCGGCCGTCGCGCTGGCCGGCCAACTGGCGGGTCAGGCGCAGTTGCAGGAACAGTTCGAAGGACTCGGCCAGGTCATCCGCCAGGCGCGGCTCAAGCACCTTGCGCGCCTTCAGCGCGGCGATCCGCGCCAGGCTGCCGCGCACCTCCAGGCCTTCACGCAGGGCCAGGGTCCGGATGCCATGGACGATGGGAAAGATCCCGCCACGCTTGAGATCGAGGCGGGCATCCTGGACCTTCAACTGGCCGAGGAATGTCAGCGGCGTGTCGAATTGCAGGGCCGCCGCGGCGACGTCCGCCAACCAGCGCTCGCCGCCGTCGACGAAAGCGCGCAGTTCGCGGCGCAGGGGTTCGAAAAGCTGCGGGTTGCCGGCCACCGGCCAGGCGTCGGCCAGGATCGACAGACGCAACAGCTGCTCCGGCTTGCCCTCCAGCAACGTCGTGCGCAGTTCCGAACGCCAGGCGGAGAGCGACTTGCACCAGTCCGGCCGGCTGGCCATCACTCCGCCGGGACAGGGTGGGTAACCGAACTCCAGCAGGGCCGCGCTGAAGCGCTGCATCATCGCCAGGGCCTGTTCCTGCGGCAGGTCGTCGGCCAGGATCAGGGCATTGTCCTGGTCGGTCTTCAGCAACTGCTCGCCGCGCCCTTCGCTGCCCATCACCAGCAGGCAGCAGCGGCCGCGCAGGGTCGGCGGCAGAAGCAGCTCGAAAAGCCGCTCGAGCAACTGCTCGTTGAGCGCGCTGACCAGCTGCATGATGAAGCGCAGGCGAATGCCGTTGCCGGCCAGGGTGGCGATCAGGGTATCCAGGGTTTCCGCACAGCGGCGCAGGTCGTCGAGGTCGTCGGCGCGGGCAATGCGCAGCGCGAGCACGTGGGAATGGGTGGAGAACAGGCTGAGCACCTGGGTCAGGTGCAGCAGCCCGATCACCTGGCCGTCCTCGGTGACCGCGACCCGTTCGATGCGCTGGCGGGTCATCAGGATCATCGCGTCGAACAGGAAGTCACCCAGCTCGACGCTGGCCAGCGGGCCATGGGCCAGCGGCCCGATGGATTCCTGCTCGCTGCGACCATCGCGGAAATGCGCGCTCATCAGGTCGGTGCGGGTGACGATGCCGAGCTCGGTTCCGTCCCTCTCCAGCCGCACCAGCAGGGCATCGGCGCCATGACTCAACTGCAGGCGCGCGGCATCGCCGAGGGACAGCGAGGCCTCCACCTCCAGGGCCGGCAGCAGGTGCTCGCGGGCGATCCGGGTGAGGATGAACTCGGCGAGGTTCTGTCCGTCGCGCCGGGCCAGCTGGCGCTTGGCCGCCAGGTCGGCCTGGAAGAAGCGGGCGAAAGCCGGGTTCTCCCCGCACAACTGGTGGAAACAGCTGGCCGGCAACTCGTAGACGATGCTTTCCTCGATCGCCAGGTAGCGATGCTTGCTGCTGCCGGAGAACAGCCCACGGACGTCGAACAGGTCTTCTGCGGCGTACTGGGCGAATACCCGTCCGTCGTCACCGCGCTCCTCGACCACGCCCTTGAGCAGCACGAACAGCCCGGGGACCGACGAGCCCGCTTCGAGCAGGACCTCTCCCGGCGCGTAGTAGCCCACGCTGAGGGCCTGCTTGAGGGCTTCGCGCTCATGGGCGCGCAACTGGTCGAAGGGGGGCGAGGCGAAGTTGAAACTGTCAGGCATGGCTCATCTCGCTATGGCCGGGACGCTTAAACGAAAGGCGGCGGACCGGAAATCCGGCCGCCGCCTCGGGCTACGCCTTCACGTAGCGCTTAGTGGGCCACCGCGCCAGAGGCGCCCAGGCCGGTCTGGGAACGGATGAACTGCGGGAAGAAGCGCGCGCGCTCCTCGTCGGCCGCCGCCGACTTGTCGGTGATGGAGAAGAACCAGATACCGACGAAGGCGACGATCATCGAGAACAGCGCCGGGTACTCGTACGGGTAGATGGCTTTCTCGTGGCCGAGGATCTGCACCCAGATGGTCGGGCCGAGGACCATCAGACCAACCGCGGTGACCAGCCCCATCCAGCCGCCGATCATGGCGCCGCGGGTGGTCAGCTTCTTCCAGTACATGGAGAGCAGCAGCACCGGGAAATTGCAGCTGGCGGCAATGGAGAAGGCCAGGCCGACCATGAAGGCGATGTTCTGCTTCTCGAACAGGATGCCGAGCACGATGGCGACCACGCCCAGGGCCACGGTGGTCATCTTCGAGACCCGCAGTTCGTCCTTCTCGTTGGCCTTGCCGGCCTTGAACACGCTGGCGTAGAGGTCGTGGGAGACGGCCGAGGCGCCGGCCAGGGTCAGCCCGGCGACCACCGCGAGGATGGTGGCGAAGGCCACCGCCGAGATGAAGCCGAGGAACAGGCTGCCGCCCACCGCGTCGGCCAGGTGCACCGCCGCCATGTTGTTGCCGCCGATCAGGGCGCCGGTGGCGTCCTTGAAGTCCGGGTTGGTGCTGACCAGCAGGATCGCGCCGAAGCCGATGATGAAGGTCAGGATGTAGAAGTAGCCGATGAAGCCGGTGGCGTAGAACACGCTCTTGCGCGCTTCCTTGGCGTCGCTGACGGTGAAGAAGCGCATCAGGATGTGCGGCAGGCCGGCGGTGCCGAACATCAGCGCGAAGCCCAGGGAGAACGCCGAGATCGGGTCCTTGACCAGGCCGCCCGGGCTCATGATCGCCTCGCCCTTCGGATGCACCTTGATCGCTTCGGAGAACAGCGTGCTGATGTCGAAGTTGACGTGCTTGAGCACCATGATCGCCATGAACGAGGCGCCGGAGAGCAGCAGCACGGCCTTGATGATCTGCACCCAGGTGGTCGCCAGCATGCCGCCGAACAGCACGTAGAGCACCATCAGGATACCCACCAGAACCACCGCGACATGGTAGTTGAGGCCGAACAGCAGCTCGATCAGCTTGCCGGCGCCGACCATCTGCGCGATCAGGTAGAAGGCCACCACCACCAGCGAGCCGCAGGCCGAGAGGGTGCGGATCTGCTTCTGCTTGAGGCGGTAGGAAGCGACGTCGGCGAAGGTGTACTTGCCCAGGTTGCGCAGGCGTTCGGCGATCAGGAAGAGGATGATCGGCCAGCCGACCAGGAAGCCGATCGAATAGATCAGTCCGTCGTAGCCGGAGGTGAAGACCAGCGCGGAAATGCCCAGGAAGGAAGCCGCGGACATGTAGTCGCCGGCGATCGCCAGGCCGTTCTGGAAGCCGGTGATGCGGCCGCCGGCGGCGTAGTAGTCGGCCGCCGAGCGATTGCGCTTGGAAGCCCAGTAGGTGATGCAAAGGGTCGCGCCGACGAAGGCGACGAACATGACGATGGCCGAGACGTTCAGCGGCTGGCGCTGCACGTCGCCGGTCAGCGCGTCGGCCCAGAGGAGCGGAGCGAAGGCGGCGAGACCGAGCGCGGCGAGGAGACGGGCGATCATTGCTGCGCCTCCTTGAGGATTTCCTGGTTCAGGCTGTCGAATTCGCCGTTGGCGCGACGCACGTACAGGCCGGTCAGGATGAACGCGGCGACGATCAGTCCGACACCCATCGGGATGCCCCAGGTCACGGACGAATCGGGACTGATACGCGCGCCCAGCAGCTGCGGCTGGAAAGCGATCAGCAGGATGAATATCACGTAGAGGCCAAGCATGATCGAAGAAAGTATCCAGGCGAATCGCTCTCGCTTGGCTACCAACTCCTTGAAGCGCGGATTGGTATCAATCCGCTGGTAGATGCTGTCGTTCATTGTTTTTATCCTCACAGCGGGGTGACGCGGAATGTCGTCGGTAACCACTGTAGGACGCTGGTGCAAGCACTCCAGACGACTTTAGTCGTAGCGTTTCGCCAGCCGCTCTAGACCGGTATTCCCGGGCCCTCCGGCGATTTTCGCAGGTTGCCTGCGAGAGAAAACGAACGCGCGCCCGGGAACCCGGGCGCGGCGTTTTTTCGAAGCGATCCGGCCGCTACGGCAGCCACTCCCCGACCCGTTGCGGATTGGCCGCCACCCACTGCTTCGCCGCATCTTCGGGCTTGGCGCCCTCCTGGATCGCCAGCATCACCCGGCCGACCTCGTTGCCGTCCTTCCAGCCGAACTTCTTCAGGAACTCCCAGACCGGCCTGGCCTTGGCCTCGAGCGCCGGGTTGGCGACGGTGTCGACGTGCTCGGTGTCACCGTAGACCTTCTTCGGATCATCGAGGAATTTCAGTTTCCACTTGGCGAACATCCAGTGCGGGATCCAACCGGTCACCACCACCGGCTTCTTCTCGTTCTCGGCACGGGTCAGCTCGGCGATCATGCCGCTGCCGGAACTGGCCACCAGCTTGTAGTCGAGGCCGTATTGCTTGATCGCCTCGTCGGTCTTGATCATCACCCCGGCGCCGGCGTCGATGCCCACCACGCGGCCGCCGAAAGCGTCCTTCTGCGCCTGGAGGTCGGCGATGCTGCCGGCATTCACGTATTCCGGGACGATCAGGCCGATGCGTGCGTCCGGGTAGTTGATGGCCAGGTTGACCACCTTGTCCTTCATCTTCTCGTAGTAGGCGCCGTGGGTGCCCGGCAGCCAGGCCGAGAGCATGGCGTCGAGCTTGCCGCGCGCCACTCCCTGCCACATGATCCCCGCCGCCACCGGCATCAGCTTCACCTCGTAGCCGAGCTTCTCGCGGATCACCTCGGCGGCCACATGGGTGGTCGCCACGCTGTCCGACCAGCCGTCCACGTAACCGATGGTGATCACCGGCTTGTCCGCCGCGGCCGCCATCCCCACCGCCGCCGACATTGCCAGGCCCGCACTCCAGCACAACAGTCGTCGCATCATTCGCATCAGACGTACCCCTTGTTCTATGCCGCCGGGGACGCTCCCCGACGGTCGCGGCACTCTGCGGTGCCGCCGTCCATCATCGGCGCGCCCGGCCACCGGACTGCTCTGAGAACGACGTCCAGCGCACCCGATAGCGACATCTCCCATACTGCGCCTGGGGCCGCTGCCGGCGTGCGCCGGGCTGGTGCGATGGAGCCGCTCTATGCCCCCGATTGGACAGAGCGATTTCCGCCAGGCCGGGCGCCCGGATAGTCTTTGCGACAAAGAGGAATGATTCTCGTTAAAGGAGAGCCACCATGCTCAAGACCCTGACCTTCACCGTCATGCACTTCATGATCGCCTTCAGCGTGGCCTATGCGCTGACCGGCAGCGTCGCGGTCGGCGGACTGGTGGCGGCGGTCGAGCCGCTGTGCAATTCGGTCGGTTTCTACTTCCACGAGAAGATCTGGAAACGCTTCGAGAAGGACGGCGCGGCGCGCCCGACCAGCACCGCCCACGGCTGGCTGCACCGCCACGCCTGAACCGGCGACGGCTGCGCTGGAGGGGCACGGAAGCGGGGAAAAGCCCGATTGAATCGCCGGCTGCAATAACCCACTGCACTAGTGAGGCTTGCAGTTGTCATAACGGCAGTATATTCACTCAGTACTTTTTCCCTCGAAGGGACCTCCTCGATGCCCCACTTCCTCCGTTTCGCTGCCCTGCTCGGCGGCCTCGCCCTCGGTTGCGCCAGCCTGGCGCAGGCCCGGGACGTGGATGCCGCCAGCTACGGCTACCCGCTGACCAACCCGTTCGAGGCGACCATCGCCACCACGCCGCCGGAGCTGCGTCCCGAGCTGCCGCACAGCGAGGACATCGACCAGAAGGATTACAGCCTGAAGTTGCGCCCGGAGCGCGAATTCGCCCTGCCGGACAACTTCTGGCCGGTGAAGAAGCTGCGCTACCGCCTGGCCCGCCAGGACCACGCGGCGCCGCTGATCTTCATCATCGCCGGGACCGGCGCGCACTATGCCAGCAGCTTCCCGGAATACCTGAAGAAACTCTTCTACCAGGCCGGCTACCACGTGGTGCAGCTGTCCTCGCCGACCAGCTGGGACTTCATGGCCGGCGCCTCGCGCTTCGCCACCCCGGGCTTTTCCAGCGACGACGCCGACGACCTGTACCGGGTGATGCAGGCGGTGCGCGCACAGCAACGCGACCTCCCGGTGACCGACTATTACCTCACCGGCTACAGCCTCGGCGCGCTCAACGCGGCCTTCGTCAGCCACCTCGACGAAAGCCGGCAGAGCTTCAATTTCAAGAAAGTCCTGCTGCTCAATCCGCCAGTGAACCTCTACACCTCGGTAAGCAACCTGGACAAGCTGGTGGAAACCCAGGTCAAGGGCATCACCGACTCGCGCACCTTCTACGAGGTGGTGCTGGGCAAGCTGACCCGCTATTTCCGACAGAAGGGCTACGTCGACATCAACGACGCCATGCTCTACGACTTCCAGCAGTCGAAGCAGCGCCTGAGCAACGAGGAGATGGCGATGCTGATCGGCACCTCGTTCCGCTTCTCCGCCGCCGACATCGCCTTCACCTCGGACCTGGTCAACCGGCGCGGCCTGATCACTCCGCCGAACTACCCGATCAACGAGGGCACCAGCCTGGAACCGTTCTTCAAGCGCGCCCTGCAATGCGACTTCGAGTGCTACATGACCGAACAGCTGATCCCCATGTGGCGGGCCCGCTACGATGGCGGCAGCCTGACCCAGCTGGTCAACCAGGTCAGCCTGTACAAACTGCAGGACTACCTGCATGACAGCCCGAAGATCGCCGTGATGCACAACGCCGACGACGTCATCCTCGGTCCTGGCGACCTCGGCTTCCTCCGCCGCACCTTCGGCGAACGCCTGACCGTCTACCCCTATGGCGGCCATTGCGGCAACCTCAACTACAAGGTCAACGCGCAGGACATGCTGAACTTCTTCGCCACGCCCGCCGCCGGACAGACCCAGGTCGCCAGCGCGACGCCCACCCAGCAGGCAGGAAACTGATCGATGACCCGTACCGCACACTGGATGTTCGCCCTGCTGCTGACCGGCGCCGCCAGCGCTCAGGCCAACGCCGCCGACACCCCGACCGCGCCGGTCGAACTGCCGCCGCGCCAACTCGACGGCGACGGCTTCAGCCGTCCGCTGGACCAGCTCAAGTTCAACCCCGGCCTCGACCAGCGCGAGTTCGAGCGCGCCACCCTCGACGCTCTGAACATGTACGACCCCTGGGAATCCTGGAACCGCCGGGTCTACCACTTCAACTACCGCTTCGACGAGTGGGTGTTCCTGCCGGTGGTGCGTGGCTATGAATACGTGACCCCGCACTTCGTCCGCAGCGGCGTGAGCAATTTCTTCGACAACCTGGGCGACGTGCCCAACCTGCTGAACAACCTCGCCCAGCTGAAGGGCAAGGCAGCGATGGAAACCACCGCGCGCCTGCTGTTCAACACCACCTTCGGCGTGCTCGGCCTGTGGGATCCGGCGACCAGGATGGGGCTGCACAAGCGCAGCGAGGACTTCGGCCAAACCCTCGGCTACTACGGGGTGGGCAGCGGTCCCTACCTGATGCTGCCGATCCTCGGCCCGTCCAACCTGCGCGACACCGGCGGGCTGGTGGTGGACTACGTCGGCGAGTACCAGGTGAACTACCTCAATGTGCCGCAGGCCAGCGGCGACCATCCGGAGATCACCGCCCTGCGCGTGGTGGACAAGCGCTACAACACCAGCTTCCGCTACGGCCAGATGAACTCGCCGTTCGAGTACGAGAAACTGCGCTACATCTATACCGAGGCGCGCAAGCTGCAGATCGCCGAGTGAGACGAAGAACCGCCGCCCCGTGCGGCGGTTTCTTTTATCTCTAACCATCCAATTAATCGATAGGAATCACATAAAACTCGCAACCATATATCGACTAAAGAGGACTATCATCGAGCCATACACGAACCAGGAGGTCCCCATGACCCGCTACCGTGATGTCCTCGAACTGCATACCGGCCACCCCGCCTCCGATGGCGCCGGCGTCCGCCTGACCCGCGTGATCGGCGGTCCGTCCCCGGAACGCTTCGATCCGTTCCTGATGCTCGACCAGTTCGATACGCAGAACCCGGACGACTATGTCGCCGGCTTCCCCTCGCACCCGCACCGCGGCTTCGAGACCGTGACCTACATGCTCGAAGGGCGCATGCGCCACGAGGACCACCTCGGCAATCGCGGCCTGCTCAAGCCCGGCGGCGTGCAGTGGATGACCGCCGCCCACGGCATCATCCACAGCGAGATGCCGGAGCAGGTGGAAGGTGCGATGCGCGGCTTCCAGCTGTGGGTCAACCTGCCGGCGAAGAACAAGCTGGCCCCGGCCGGCTATCGCGATATCGAGCCGGAAGACGTGCCGCGCCTGGAAACCGCCGGCGGGGTGAAGGTCACCGTGATCGCCGGGCGCTTCGACGACGGACAATTGCAACAGGCCGGCGCCGTCGAGCGGCCGGACACCGAGCCGCACTACTACGACCTGCAGCTGCCCGCCGGCGGCCGTATCGCCCCGCGCCTGCCGGATGGCCACCGCGTGCTGCTGTACGTCTACGAAGGCAGCCTGACGGTGGAAGGCGAACGGCCGGTGGAAGTCGCCACCAACCGCCTGGCGCGCCTCTCCGAGCAAGGCGAGCTGAGCCTGCGCAGCGACACCGGCGCCCGCGTGCTGGTCCTCGCCGGCAAGCCGCTGCGCGAACCGATCGTCCAGTACGGCCCGTTCGTGATGAACAGCCGCGAGGAGATCGAGCAGGCGCTGCGCGACTACCGCGACGGTGTCCTGGCCGTCTGAGCCTTGCGCGAGCCGCCCTCCGGGGCGGCTTTTCCCACCTGCCGCCGCACCCAGATACCCAGATACCCAGATACCCAGATACCCAGATACCCAGGGCGCCTAGCTGCCTGGCGGTTATCCGCAGCATCCTCGCAGTGACGTCGGGGACAGCGCGCCGTTCGCCCGCCCTGGGCAATCGAGCAGGTTTACCGCTCGATCCGCAGGAAGCGCTCCAGTTCCGCCCGCTTGCCCATCGCATCGTGGTAGCCGAGTTCGATCAGTTCGCTGCAATAGCCGCGCTCGAACAACAGGTAGCTCAATACCCCCGCCCCACTGGCACGGGTCGCGCCGGGACCACGCAGGAAAAGCCGCAGTACCCGCGACAGCTCCCGGTAGTGCCGCGCGGCGATCTCGTCCAGAGGACGGCTCGGCGAGACCAGCAATACCTCCACCGGCTCCAGCCCACCCACCTGGTGGCGCACCTCGGGCCCGACCAGATGGCCGATCTGGTTCATGCGCTGCAACTGCTCGATATCGCCTTCCAGGCTATCGATGAAGGTGCTGTTCAGCAGGTGCGTGCCGATCTGCGCCAGGCTCGGCGGTCGATCGGAGGGTGGCAGGCCGGTCATGGCACTGTCGCCGCCGGTGGCCGGGTTGCCGCTGACGCCGATCACCAGCACCCGCGAGGCCCCCAGGTGCAACGCCGGACTGATCGGCGCCTGGGAACGCACCGCGCCGTCACCGAAGTATTCGCGGTTGATCCGCACCGGCGGGAACAGCAGCGGGATCGCCGCGCTGGCCAGCAGATGCCGAAGTTCGAGACGGGTGGGAATGCCCAGGCGCCGATGGCGTATCCAGGGATCGATGGTCGCTCGCCCCTGGTAGAAGGTCACCGCCTGTCCCGAGTCATAGCCGAACGCGGTCACCGCCACCGCGCGCAACTGGCGCTGGCGTACCGCCGCGTGGATCCCGGAGAAATCCAGTTCGCGCGCCAGCAGTTCGTGCAACGGACGGTTGTCCAGCAGCGCCACCGGCACCCGCCGACCCAGGCCGAGCAGGCTGTGGCCGAGGAAGCGCGCGGCCTGGCGGGTCACGCCCGGCCAGTCGCTGCGATAGACATGATCGGTGCGGAAGCCTTGCCAGACCGCGGTCAGGCGCTGGATCGCCTGGCGGAATTGCAGGGCGCCGCAAGCCAGGCCAACGGCGTTGATGGCGCCGGCGGAGGTACCGACGATGACCGGGAAGGGATTGCCGGCGCTGTCCGGCAGCAGGTCGGCGATGGCGGCCAGGACGCCGACCTGGTAGGCCGCGCGGGCGCCGCCGCCGGAAAGGATCAGGCCGGTGAGCGGCGGGCGTGGGGCAAGGGGATCGGACACAGCGGGGCTTCCGTCATGAACTGCGGCGAGTATAGCCAGACCCCGCGCACGTCCGGAATGCCCGTCCTCAGCGCTTGCGCCGTTTCGGATAGAGCCTAGCTTCGCCTTGCGGGCGGGTCTTGAAACGCCGGTGCGCCCACAGGTACTGCTCGGGCTGCTGGCGCACGCAACGCTCGACCCACTGGTTGATCCGCAGGCAATCGGCTTCCTCGCTCTCGCCGGGGAAGTCCTCCAGCGGCGGGTGGATGGTCAGCCGGTAGCCACTGCCGTCGGCCAGGCGGCTCTGGGTGAACGGCAACACCCGCGCCCGGCCCAGGCGGGCGAACTTGGTGGTGGCGGTGACGGTGGCCGCCGGGATGCCGAACAGCGGCACGAACAGGCTCTGCTTGGCGCCGTAGTCCTGGTCCGGCGCATACCAGATGGCCCGGCCGGCGCGCAGCACCTTGAGCATGGCGCGCACGTCCTCGCGCTCGATGGCGGTGGCGTCGAGGTTGTGCCGCTCGCGGCCACGACGCTGGACGTAGTCGAACACCGGGTTGCCATGCTCGCGGTACATGCCGTCGATGGTGTGCACCTGGCCGAGCAGCGCCGCGCCGATCTCCAGTGTGGTGAAATGCAGGGCCATGAGGATCACCCCCTCGCCCTTCGCCTGGGCCTCGCGCAGGTGTTCCAGGCCTTCTATATGGGCCAGGCGCGCCAGGCGCGCCTTCGGCCACCACCAGCTCATGGCCATCTCGAAGAAGGCGATGCCGCTGGAGGCGAAGTTCTCCTTCAGCAAGCGCTCGCGCTCGGCTGGCGACTTTTCCGGAAAGCACAGTTCGAGATTGCGCGCGGCGATTTCCCGGCGCGAGCCGACCAAGCGGTACATCAGCGCCCCCAGGCCGCGGCCGAGCGCCAGCAGGACGGGATACGGCAACTGCACCACCAGCCAGAGCAGCCCCAGGCCGAGCCAGAGCGGCCAGTAGCGGGGATGGAGGAAGGCGGTGGAGAAACGGGGGCGATCCATGGACGGTTCCGGCGACGATCAAAGCCCGCCATTCTACCCTGCCCGCCGCCCCGGCGGGACGCCGCGTCGCCGATCGACGCCGGCCCGGCTATCTGCCACGCTTGCGGGCATCCGGTGTTCTCGTTATAAGTCCCTGCAATTCAACGACCGACAAGCCCCATGAGCCAAGCCGACCTCCTCGATCAAGACCCCGTATTCCAGCTCAAGGGCAGCATGCTCGCGGTGACCATCCTCGAACTGGCGCACAACGACCTGGCGAGGCTCGAGCGGCAACTCGCCGACAAGGTGGCGCAGGCGCCGAACTTCTTCCGCGATACCCCCCTGGTCATGGCCCTCGACAAGTTGCCCGAGGGCGAAGGCCGCCTGGACCTGCCGGCGCTCCTCGAAGTCTGCCGCCGCCATGGCCTGCGCACCCTGGCGATCCGCGCCGGACGCGAGGAAGACATCGCCGCCGCCCAGGCCCTCGACCTGCCGGTGCTGCCGCCGTCCGGCGCCCGCGAACGGCCGCTGGACATCAAGGACAGCGCCCCGCGCAAGCCCGCCGAAGAGGTCCGGCCGAGCGCCGGGGAACCCAGGCCCGAGCCGGCCAAGCCGGAAGAGAAGCCCGCCGAACCCGCCAGCCGTCCGACCAAGGTGGTGAAGACCCCGGTACGCGGCGGCATGCAGATCTATGCCGCCGGCGGTGACCTGATCGTGCTGGCCGCGGTGAGTCCCGGCGCGGAACTTCTCGCCGACGGCAACATCCATGTGTACGGCCCGATGCGCGGACGCGCGCTGGCCGGTGTCAAAGGCGATGCCACGGCACGGATCTTCTGCCAGCAACTGGCCGCCGAACTGGTCTCCATCGCCGGTAACTACAAGGTCGCGGAGGACCTGCGACGCAGCCCGCAGTGGGGCAAGGCGGTGCACGTCAGCCTGTCGGGTGACGTGTTGAACATCACCCGCCTTTAACGGATACTGCCGCCACTTTCAGGGACCAGAATTCTTACGTTTTTCATTGGGGTGAATCACCTTGGCCAAAATTCTCGTAGTCACTTCCGGTAAGGGTGGCGTCGGTAAAACCACCACCAGCGCAGCGATCGGCACCGGCCTGGCCTTGCGCGGTTTCAAGACCGTCATCGTCGACTTCGACGTCGGCCTGCGCAACCTCGACCTGATCATGGGCTGCGAACGCCGCGTGGTGTACGACTTCGTCAACGTCGTCAACGGCGAGGCCACCCTCACCCAGGCCCTGATCAAGGACAAGCGCCTCGAAAACCTGCATGTCCTGGCCGCCAGCCAGACCCGTGACAAGGACGCCCTGACCAAGGAAGGCGTCGAGAAAGTCATGGCCGAACTGCGCAAGGACTTCGAATACATCATCTGCGACTCCCCGGCGGGCATCGAGAAAGGCGCCCACCTGGCCATGTACTTCGCCGACGAGGCGATCGTCGTGACCAACCCGGAGGTTTCCTCGGTGCGCGACTCCGACCGCATGCTCGGCCTGCTGGCGAGCAAGTCGCAGCGCGCCGAGAAGGGCGAGGAGGCGATCAAGGAACACCTGCTGCTGACCCGCTACAACCCCGAGCGCGTCACCAAGGGCGAGATGCTCGGCGTCGACGACGTCGAGGAGATCCTCGCCATCCGCCTGCTCGGGGTGATCCCGGAATCCCAGGCCGTGCTCAAGGCGTCCAACCAGGGCGTGCCGGTGATCCTCGACGAGCAGAGCGACGCCGGCCAGGCGTACAGCGACGCCGTCGACCGCCTGCTCGGCAAGGAAATACCGCATCGATTCCTCGATGTGCAGAAGAAAGGATTCCTGCAAAGACTGTTCGGAGGACGTGAATGAGCCTTTTAGACTTCTTTCGCAGCCGGAAATCGCAGAACAGCGCTTCCATCGCGAAAGAACGACTGCAGATCATCGTTGCCCACGAACGTGGCCAGCGCGCGCAGCCGGATTATCTGCCCCAGCTGCAGAAAGACCTGCTGGAAGTGATCCGCAAGTACGTGCCGATCGACCAGGAGCAGATCCAGGTCGAACTGGAGAACCAGGGCAACTGCTCGATCCTGGAACTCAACATCACCCTGCCGGATCGTTGATTCGCGCGGGGTCCATACTGCGGCGGCCACTGGCCGCCGCAGTCGTTTCACCGGGCCTGCCCGCCAGGTCCCCTGCCGCCTCCCGGCGATGAGCCCGTTCGCTATGCCGCTGTCCCAGATCCGCATCGTTCACCAGGATGACGCCCTGCTGGTGGTCGACAAACCCACCCTGCTGCTGTCGGTACCCGGCCGCGCCGACGACAACAAGGATTGCCTGGTTACCCGCCTGCAGGAAAACGGCTACCCCGAGGCCCGCATCGTGCATCGCCTGGACTGGGAAACCTCCGGCCTGATGGTGCTCGCCCGTGACGCCGACAGCCACCGCGAGCTGTCCCGCCAGTTCCACGACCGCGAGACGGAGAAGGCCTATACCGCCCTCTGCTGGGGACTGCCGGAGCTGGACAGCGGACGCATCGAGCTGCCGCTGCGCTACGACCCGCCGACCAAGCCGCGCCACGTGGTGGACTTCGAGCACGGCCGCCACGCCCTGACCTTCTGGCGCGTGCTGGAGCGCCACGAGCGCTGGAGCCGGGTCGAGCTGACGCCGATCACCGGCCGCTCTCACCAGTTGCGCGTGCACATGCTCTCCATCGGCCATCCGCTGCTCGGCGATCGCCTCTACGCCAACCCCGAGGCGCTGGCCGCCCACGGCCGCCTGTGCCTGCACGCCAGCCTGCTGTGCCTGACCCATCCGCGGAGCGGCGAACGCCTGCGCTTCGAGTCAGCGGCACCGTTCTGAGCCCTCCACGCGACGCCCACCCGGCTTTGGCCGGGCAGCGCCCGCCGATTTCCGGGACCCGCTTTGCCATACAACGACCAACTTCCGCTTTTCCTGGCCGGCCCCGCCGCCAACGACCTGAACCCCGTCGGACAATACGATAGACTGCATGGATTGCCGTCCGGAGCCCCTATGCGCGCAGAACTCAACCAGGGCCTGATCGATTTCCTCAAGGCCTCGCCCACGCCTTTCCACGCCACCGCCAGCCTCGCCCGCCGCCTGGAGGCCGCCGGCTACCGTCGCCTTGACGAGCGCGATGCCTGGCACACCGAGGCCGGCGGGCGCTACTACGTGACCCGCAACGACTCCTCGCTGATCGCCATCCGCCTCGGTCGCCGCTCGCCGCTGGAAAGCGGCTTCCGCCTGGTCGGCGCGCACACCGACAGCCCCTGCCTGCGGGTCAAGCCGAACCCGGAGATCGCCCGCAACGGCTTCCTCCAGCTCGGCGTCGAAGTCTACGGTGGCGCCCTCTTCGCCCCCTGGTTCGACCGCGACCTGTCGCTGGCCGGCCGGGTGACCTTCCGCGCCAACGGCAAGCTGGAAAGCCGCCTGGTCGACTTCCGCAAGGCGATCGCGGTGATCCCCAACCTGGCCATCCACCTCAACCGCGCCGCCAACGAAGGCTGGCCGATCAACGCGCAGAACGAACTGCCGCCGATCATCGCCCAGCTGGCGCCGGGCGAGGCCGCCGACTTCCGCCTGCTGCTCGACGAACAGCTGCTGCGCGAGCACGGCATCACCGCCGACGTGGTGCTGGACTACGAGCTGTCGTTCTACGACACCCAGTCCGCCGCGGTGATCGGTCTCAACGACGAATTCATCGCCGGGGCGCGCCTGGACAACCTGTTGTCCTGCCATGCCGGCCTGGAAGCCCTGCTCAACGCCGAGGGCGACGAGAACTGCATCCTGGTCTGCACCGATCACGAAGAGGTCGGTTCCTGTTCGCATTGCGGCGCCGATGGTCCGTTCCTCGAGCAGGTGCTGCGCCGCCTGCTGCCGGAAGGCGACGCCTTCAGCCGGGCAATCCAGCGCTCGCTGCTGGTCTCGGCCGACAACGCCCACGGCGTACACCCGAACTATGCCGACAGGCACGACGCCAACCACGGCCCGGCGTTGAATGGCGGCCCGGTGATCAAGATCAACAGCAACCAGCGCTACGCCACCAACAGCGAAACCGCCGGCTTCTTCCGCCACCTCTGCCAGGACAGCGAAGTGCCGGTGCAGAGCTTCGTGACCCGCAGCGACATGGGCTGCGGCTCGACCATCGGCCCGATCACCGCCAGCCAGGTCGGCGTGCGCACCGTCGACATCGGCCTGCCGACCTTCGCCATGCACTCGATCCGCGAGCTCGCCGGCAGCCACGACCTGGCTCACCTGGTCAAGGTGCTCGGCGCCTTCTACGCCAGCAGCGAGCTGCCCTGACCGCCAGCCACGTCCACGCCCCGGGCATTCGCCCGGGGCCACTCAGGCGTGCGCAGCGCGCCATTCGCTGCGCAACAGCGTGTAGATCGCATGGTCATGGGCACGCCCGGCGATGATCTCGTTGGCCCGGATCACTCCGTCGCGCCGGAAGCCCTGGCGCTCGGCGGCGCGCTGGCTGCGCAGGTTCTCGGTGGAACAGCGGATCACCAGGCGCTGCCGGTCGTAGCCAAGGAAACCCAGTTCGATCGTCTTCCCCAGCGCGCTGGCGAGCAGCCCGCGTCCTTGTGCGGACGCCGCCAGCCAGTAGCCTATGCTGGCGCTGCGGCTGTCCTCGGTGAAGTCGTGCAAGTCGATGACGCCGACCAGGCATCCGGATTCGACGATCCCGCAGCGGCAGCTCCTGCGCTCCGCCCACAACCGCTGGCCTTCGCCAATGAAACGGCGGGTATCGTCCGCGCTCTGCGTCAGCGGCACCCACGACATCCAGGGCGCCAGGTGCTCGCTGTTGGCACGCACCAGGCGGAACAGTTCCTCCGCGCGCGGCTGGTCGAGCAGCTCCAGATGCAGGTCGGACGAAATCGGCAGTATGAACATGCGAGGGCTCCTTTTCCCGGCGCCCCATCCTCGCAGAAGACGCCGCAGGTCGTCGACGCGTGGCGTTACTGCGGTACCTCGACGCTGATATGGATGGCATCGTGGCGCCAGAACTCCAGGTCGCAGTCGATCAGCCGACCACGCTGGTCACGGTTGATCCGGCTGATGCGCAGGGCCGGGCTGCCCACCGCCACCTTCAGCGGCGCCGCGGCCTCGGCATGCAGCGCTGTGGGCACCATGTCGAAACGCACCCGCCCATAGTGGATACCGTACTCGCTGGCATAGAGCTCGGTCAGCGAGCGGGTCAGGTCGTGGCCGAGGATTCCGGGGAAGTACTGCGCGTTCAGGTAGTGCTCGACATACAGCACCAGCCGCCCGTCCACCCGCCGCGCCCGGCGGATCTGGTAGACGCTGGACAGCGCCGGCAGCTCCAGCAGCTCGCAGACCGCCGCGCTCGCCGGCATCTGCCGGGCCGAGAGCACCTCGGTGGCCGGCACCCGCCCCTGTTCGCTGACCATCGCGTGGAAGTGGCTGCGTACCAGCGGGTTGTAGGCCAGCCGCTCGGGGGAGACGAACCAGCCGCGGCGTTCCTCGCGATAGATCAGGCCCTGCGACTCCAGCTGGATCAGCGCCTCGCGCAGGGTGATCCGGGTCGTCGCGAACAGCTCGCTGAGCTTGCGCTCGGCCGGCAGCTTGCCACCCGCCGGCAGCAGACCATGGCCGATCTGCTCGCTGAGCGCCCGGCAGATCGCCGTTACGGTGGGTAGCGCTTCGTCACGCATGCACTGCTTCCTTTTGGTCTAGTCCAGTCCCATCGTGGGGCGCCGACGCCGGCCAGCGCCATGCGTCCGGCTCGTCCGATGCTAGGAAACACAGATGACCGGGACGTGACAGACACATGTCAACACCTCCTTCCGGCACCCTTCCGCCCCCATGGAACCGGGGCTTTAAGCATGGTCTACGCTTCTGCGGATGCAAGCCGCGGCGATACCGGGCGCGGCTAGCTGACATGAAACCGTCATCCAGCGGTTCTAGATTGGCCTGGGTCTTGCTGATCTAGACCACACCCACGGCAGGCCTGCCCGCACGGAGCGACGAGAACTCCGAGACTGCCGGCCCGAATCTCTCGAACGAAGGAGCACCGAATGAAACGCATGCTTGCTTCACTGCTGGGAACCGCCATCGCCCTCGGCAGCGGCCTGGCGCTGGCCACCGAGGCCGACCTACAGGCCCTGGAACAGGCCGCCCGCAAGGAAGGCCAGGTCAACAGCGTCGGCATGCCCGACAGCTGGGCGAACTGGAAGGACACCTGGAAGGATCTTGAGAGCAAGTACGGGCTCAAGCATATGGACACCGACATGAGCTCGGCCCAGGAACTGGCCAAGTTCAAGGCCGAGAAGGACAACGCCAGCGCCGACATCGGCGACGTCGGCGCCGCCTTCGGTCCCATCGCCGTGCAGCAGGGCGTCAGCCAGCCATACAAGCCGAGCACCTGGGAACAGATCCCGGCCTGGGCCAAGGACCAGGACGGCCACTGGGCGCTCGCCTACACCGGGACCATCGCCTTCATCGTCAACAAGCAACTGGTGAAGGACGTGCCGCACAGCTGGGCGGACCTGCTGCAGGGCAAGTACAAGGTCACCATCGGCGACGTCGGCGCTGCCGCCCAGGCGGTCAATGGGGTGCTCGCCGCGGCCATCGCCAACGGCGGCGACGAGAAGAACATCGGGCCGGGCCTGGAGTTCTTCGGCAAGCTCGCCAGGCAGGGCCGCCTGTCGTTGACCAACCCGGTGATCGCCACCCTGGAAAAGGGCGAAGTCGAGGTCGGCATCGTCTGGGACTTCAACGGCCTCAGCTACCGCCAGCAGATCGACCCGGAGCGCTTCGAGGTGCTGATCCCCTCGGACGGCTCGGTGATCTCCGGCTACACCACCATCATCAACAAGTACGCCAAGCATCCGAACGCCGCCAAGCTCGCCCGCGAGTACATCTTCAGCGACGCCGGGCAGATCAACCTGGCCAAGGGCAACGCGCGCCCGATCCGCGCCGAGAGCCTGACCCTGCCGGACGACGTGAAGGCCCGGCTGCTGCCCAACGAGCAGTACGCCAAGGCCCAGCCGATCAAGGACGCCAAGGCCTGGGAGGAAACCTCCAAGCGCCTGCCGCGGCAGTGGCAGGAAGCGGTGATCATCAACATGCAGTGACGCGGAGCGCGGCCGCCCTCGCCGGCGGCCGTCCCGCATAGATGGATACCCGAATGCGCCACGACGTCATCCTCGTCCTCCTGGACGGCCTCAACCACAGCGTCGCCCGCGACTGCATGGGGCATCTCCAGGCCCTCTGCGGCGCCGGCCGCGGCCAGTCGTACCGCCTGGAATGCGAGCTGCCTTCGCTGTCCCGGCCGCTCTACGAATGCATCCTCACCGGGGTGCCGCCGATCGATAGCGGCATCCTGCACAACGACGTGGTGCGCCTGAGCCAGGAGCAGAGCCTGTTCCACTACGCCCGCGCGGCCGGCCTGAGTACCGCGGCGGCGGCCTACCACTGGGTCAGCGAGCTGTACAACCGCGCGCCGTTCGACCCGGCCCGCGACCGCCACACCGACGACGGCGCCCTGCCGATCCAGCGCGGACATTTCTACTGGAGCGACCATTATCCGGACTCGCACCTGTTCGCCGACGCGGAAAGCCTGCGTCGCCGGCACGCACCGAACTTCATGCTGGTCCACTCGATGAACATCGACGACGCCGGGCACAGGCATGGCCTCGACAGCGCGGCCTATCGCAACACCGCGCGGCGCGCCGACGCGCTGCTGTCGGAATACCTGCACCAGTGGCTGGCGGCCGGCTACCAGGTGGCGATCACCGCCGACCACGGAATGAACGAGGACCGCAGCCACGGCGGCATCCTCGAGGAGGAACGCGAGGTGCCGCTGTTCGTCTTCGGCGACGCCTTCAGTCGCGACGACCTGGCGCAACCGCTGCAGACCGACCTCTGCGGCACGCTCTGCGAAATCCTCGGCGCCGCACACGACAAGCCCGTCTGCCGGGAGCTGCTCGCCTCATGAAACGACTATCCGGCAAATGGCTGGCGCTGCTGCTCCTGCTGCCCTTCGCGGCGTTCTTCGTGATTTTCCAGTTAGCGCCGCTGGCCTGGGTCGCGCTGAACAGCCTGAAGGCCAGCGACGCCTGGAGCCTGGCCAACTACCTGGAGCTGTTCGGCTCGCCCTTCTACCGCCAGGCGATCCGCCACAGCCTGGAGATCGCCGGCTGGTCGAGCCTGCTCGGCCTGCTCGTCGCGGTGCTCGGCAGCCATTCGCTGCGCCACGTCGACAGCCGCCTGCGCGACTTCGTCATGGCCTTCTCCAACATGACCAGCAACTTCGCCGGGGTGCCGCTGGCGTTCGCCTTCATCATCCTGCTCGGCTTCAACGGCGCGCTGACCCTGTTGCTCAAGCAGGCCGGCTGGATCGACGACTTCAATCTCTACTCGAAGACCGGCCTGATCATCCTCTATACCTACTTCCAGATTCCCCTCGGGGTGATGCTGCTCTACCCGGCCTTCGATGCCCTGCGCGAGGACTGGCGCGAGTCCGCCGCGCTGCTCGGCGCCAACGGCTGGCAGTACTGGCGGCACATCGGCATCCCGGTGCTGACCCCGGCGCTGCTGGGCACCTTCGTCATCCTCCTGGCCAACGCCCTCGGCGCCTACGCCACGGTGTACTCGCTGACCACCGGCAACTTCAACGTGATCCCGATCCGCATCGGCGCGCTGGTCGCCGGCGACGTGTTCCCCGACCCGAACATGGCCAGCGCCCTGGCCATGGTGCTGGTCGGCCTGATGACCCTGATCACCCTGGTCCACCAATGGCTGCTGCGCAGGAGCTACCATGTCGCGCGCTGAACGAGGTCCCGCCGCGCTCTACCATCGCCTGGTGGTCTGCGCGCTGTTCCTGATCCTGGTCCTGCCGCTGGCGGCGACCCTGCTCTACTCGCTGGCCACCCAATGGTCGGCGACCCTGCTGCCCGACGGCCTGACCCTGAAGTGGTACCTGACGCTGTGGAGCGACCAGCGCTTCCTGCTGGCCTTCGGCCGCTCGCTGCTGGTCTGCTTCGGCGCCCTGGCGTTCAGCGTGCTGCTGATCCTGCCGCTGATGTTCGTCATCCACTACCGTTTCCCGCGCCTGGATGGGGTGATGAACGTGCTCATCCTGCTGCCCTTCGCGGTGCCGCCGATCGTGTCCTCGGTAGGCCTGCTGCAGCTCTACGCCAGCGGACCGCTGGAAATGATCGGCACGCCCTGGGTGCTGGTCGGCTGCTACTTCACCATCGCCCTGCCGTTCATGTACCGGGCGATCACCAACAACCTGCAGGCGATCAACCTGCGCGACCTGATGGATGCCGCCCACCTGCTCGGCGCCAGCACCTGGAAAGCCGCGCTGCTGGTGGTGCTGCCGAACCTGCGCAAGGGCGTGATGGTGGCCCTGCTGCTGTCGTTCTCCTTCCTCATCGGCGAATTCGTCTTCGCCAACCTGCTGGTCGGCACCCGCTACGAGACCCTGCAGGTATTCCTCAACAACATGCGCAACAGCAGCGGCCACTACACCAGCGCGGTGGTGGTCTCCTACTTCGTGTTCGTCCTGGTCCTGACCTGGGCGGCCAACCGACTGAACAAGGACAAGGCCTGATCATGTCGTTCGTCAGTGTCGAGCAGCTCGACAAGAGCTACGGTGCCACCAGCATCTTCCGCGATATCGACTTCGCCGCCGCCCGCGGCGAGTTCGTCACCCTGCTCGGCCCCAGCGGCTGCGGCAAGTCCACCCTGTTGCGCTGCATCGCCGGGCTTACCGAGGTCGATGGCGGGCGCATCCTCATCGACGGCGAGGACGTGGTGCCGTTGCCGCCGCAGAAGCGCGGCATCGCCATGGTGTTCCAGAGCTACGCGCTGTTTCCCAACATGAGCGTGCGGCAGAACATCGCCTTCGGCCTGCGCATGCAGAAGGTGCCGGCGGCGGAACTGCAGAAGCGTGTTGCCGAAGCCATCGAACTGGTGGAGCTGGGCGACTACGCCGCGCGCTACCCGCACCAGCTTTCCGGCGGGCAGTGCCAGCGCGTGGCGCTGGCCCGTTCGCTGGTGACCCGGCCGCGCCTGCTGTTGCTCGACGAGCCGCTGTCGGCCCTCGACGCGCGCATCCGCAAGCACCTGCGCGAACAGATCCGGCGGATCCAGCAGGAGCTGGGGCTGACCACCGTATTCGTCACCCACGACCAGGAGGAGGCGCTGACCCTGTCCGACCGCATCGTCCTGATGAACGCCGGGCGCATCGTCCAGAGCGGCGACGCGGAGACCCTCTACACCGCGCCGGAAAACGCCTTCGCCGCCGGCTTCATCGGCAACTACAACCTGCTCGACGCCGAACAGGCCAGCCGCCTGCTCGGCCGGCCCTGCGCGCAGCAGGTGGCGATCCGCCCGGAATCCCTGCGCCTGGGCAACGAAGCGAGCGAAGGCGTGCCGGCGCTGGTACGCTCGCACAGTCTGCTCGGCAACGTGATCCGTTACCGCGTCGAGGCGGCCGGGGTGGAACTCACCGTCGACGTCCTCAACCGCAGCGCAGACCGCCTGTATCCGGCCGGCAGTCGACTGACGCTGGTCATCGATCGCAACAGTATTCGAGAGGTAGCTTGATGAGCCTGGTGATCTTCGACCTGGACGAGACCATGATCCACGGCGACTGCTCCAGCCTGTGGAGCCAGCGCATGGCGAGTCTCGGCTGGGTCGACGAATCCTTCGTCCGCCGCGACGCCGAACTGATGGAACAGTACGCCGAAGGCAAGCTGTCCATGGACCTGTACATGGAGTACACCCTGCAACCGCTGATCGGCCGCAGCGTGGAGGAAATCGAGCGGGAAGTGGAAGCCTACGTCGAGGAGGTCATCGAGCCGCTGATCTACAGCGACGCCTGCGCCTGCCTGGCACGTCACCGCAGCGCCAACGACCGGGTGCTGATCGTCTCCGCCTCCGGAGTGCACCTGGTCAAGCCGATCGCGGCGCGGATCGGCGTCGACGAAGTCCTCGCCATCGATCTGGAAGTGCTCGACGGACACTACACCGGCCGCACCCTCGGCACCCTCACCTATCGCGAAGGCAAGGTATTGCGCCTGCTCGACCTGCTGGAAGGAGACGATCGCCAGCTGGCCGACGCCTGGTTCTATTCGGACTCGCGCAACGACCTGCCGCTGCTGAAGCTGGTCGGCCATCCGAACACGGTCAACCCGGACCCGACCCTGCTCGCCTACGCCAAGGAAATGGGCTGGCCGGTGCACGCCTGGCGCTGACGGAATCCGCCTCGAAAGCGCGCCCGGTTCACGCCTCCGGCACCTGGCTGCTCAGGCCAGTGACGGATCCACCACCAGCACCACCTTGCCCTGCACCTGGTTGCTCGCCAGCGCCTCGAAGGCCGCCTCGGCGTCGCCGATCGGGAAGGTTCGCTCCAGCTGCGCGCGGAGTTTCCCGGCGGAGAACAATGGCCAGACCTTCAGGCCCAGCTCGGCGATCAGCTGCGCCTTGAAGTCGGCGTCGCGGGTGCGCAGGGTCGACCCCGTCAGCTGGATACGCTTGCCCAGCAGTTGCGCCAGGTCCAGCTGCGCCTCGCGACCGCCCATCAGGCCGATGATCACCCAGCGCCCGTCGCGCCGCAGCAGCTCCAGGTTGAGCGCCGCATAGCGGGCGCCGACCGGGTCGAGGATCACGTCGAACGGCGCGAAGTCGCGCAGCGACTCCAGGCTCTGCTTGCGCAGCACGCCGCCGGCGGCACCGAGGGACTCGCAGTAGGCCAGGCGCTCGGCGGAGCCGACGCTGACCCAGCAGGGATTGCCGAACGCCTTGCACAGCTGGATGCCGGCCGAACCGACGCCGCTGGCGCCGGCGTGCAGCAGCACCTTCTCGCCGGGCTGCAACGCCGCCAGCTGGAACAGGTTCAGCCAGGCCGTGGCGTAGACCTCCGGAATCCCCGCCGCCTCCGCCAGGCTCAGCCCTGCCGGGACCGGCAGCACGTGGCGCGCGTCCACCACCACTTCCTCGGCCATGCCGCCGCCGGCGAGCAGCGCGCAGACCCGGTCGCCGACCTGCCAGGTGCTGCCCGCGCCCACCTCGCTGACCACTCCGGAGCACTCGAGCCCCAGCGCCGGGCTGGCGCCGGGCGGCGGCGGGTAGAGCCCGGCCTTCTGCAACAGGTCGGCGCGGTTGAGTCCGGCGGCCGCCACGCGGATGCGGATTTCGCCCTGGCCGCAGGACGGGGCGGCGATTTCCGACCACTCGACACGACCTTCGATACCTTGCAATGCGTTCACGCTGCCTCCATAGTGGGGTTGTCACGGCCCGATCACCCAGAGTCGGGCTTTTTGCATTGCGCCAAGGGAACCCGGCGCCGGCTAATAAGGCCTAATATGCGTCATTACTCCGCGATCAGTCGAATCAGCATGAAGCGTTTTCTGCCCCGTACCGCCCTGTTGCTCCTCCTCGGCGCCAGTTCGCTGCCGCTGTTCGCCTCGACCGCCGTCTCCGTCGGCAGCGGCCCCCAGAACCCCTGGGACAGCCTGCAGCCGGACCGCGAGCAGGTCATCGCCAGCCTCAACGTGGTGGAACTGCTCAAGCGTCATCACTACAACAAGCCGCCACTGAACGACGAGCGCTCGGCCAAGATCTACGACAGCTACCTGAAGATGCTCGACCCGGCGCGGATGTACTTCACCGCCGGCGACATCGCCGAGTTCGATCGCTGGCGCAACAGGTTCGACGACTTCCTCAAGAGCGGCGACCTGGATCCCGGCTTCGTCATCTACAAGCGCCACCTCGACCGCCTGAGGGGCCGCCTCGACTATGCCCTGGCGATGCTCGACAAGGGCGTCGACAAGATCGACTTCAGCGTCGACGAGAGCCTGCTGATCGACCGCGAGAAGGCTCCCTGGGCTAAGGACACCGCAGAGCTCGACGACCTCTGGCGCAAGAAGGTCAAGGACGAGGTCCTGCGCCTGAAGATCACCGGCAAGGACGACAAGGCGATCCAGGAACAGCTCACCAAGCGCTACAAGAACCAGCTGTCGCGCCTGAAGCAGACCCGCAGCGAAGATATCTTCCAGGCCTACATCAACGCCTTCGCCCAGTCCTACGACCCGCATACCCAGTACCTGTCGCCGGATAACGCGGAAAACTTCGACATCAACATGAGTCTCTCGCTGGAAGGCATCGGCGCGGTGCTGCAGAGCGACAACGACTACGTCAAGGTCGTGCGCCTGGTGCCGGCCGGCCCGGCGGCGAAGAGCAAGCAGATCGCCACCTCCGACAAGATCATCGGCGTCGCCCAGGGCAAGGGCGAGATGGTCGACGTGGTCGGCTGGCGCCTGGACGAAGTGGTCAAGCTGATCCGCGGTCCGAAGGGTTCGCAGGTGCGCCTGGAAGTGATCCCGGCGAGCAACGCGCCGAACGACCAGACCAGCAAGATCGTCGCCATCACCCGCGAGGCGGTGAAGCTGGAAGACCAGGCGGCGAAGAAATCCATCATCAAGGTCGACCACGAGGGCCGCAGCTACAAGCTCGGCGTGATCGACCTGCCGGCCTTCTACCTGGACTTCAAGGCCTACCGCGCCGGCGACCCGAACTACAAGAGCACCACCCGCGACGTCAAGAAGCTGGTCGCCGAACTGCAGAAGGACAAGGTGGACGGCATCGTCCTCGACCTGCGCAACAATGGCGGCGGCTCCCTGCAGGAAGCCACCGAGCTGACCGGCCTGTTCATCGACCAGGGCCCGACCGTCCTGGTGCGCAACAGCGACGGTCGCGTCGACGTGCTCAACGACGACGAAGGCAAGGCCTTCTACACCGGCCCGCTGGCGGTGCTGGTCAACCGTCTTTCGGCCTCCGCCTCGGAGATCTTCGCCGGCGCCATGCAGGACTACCACCGCGCGCTGATCCTCGGCGGGCAGACCTTCGGCAAGGGCACCGTGCAGACCATCCAGCCGCTCAACCACGGCGAGCTGAAGCTGACCCTGGCGAAGTTCTACCGTGTCTCCGGGCAGAGCACCCAGCACCAGGGCGTGATCCCGGACATCAGCTACCCGTCCATCGTCGACGACAAGGAAATCGGCGAAAGCGCCCTGCCCGACTCGATGCCGTGGGACACCATCCGCCCGGTGGTGAAGGACGAGGCCAATCCGTTCAAGCCGTTCCTCGCGCAACTCAAGGCCCAGCACGACGCGCGCACCGAGAACAACGCCGACTTCGTCTATGCCCGCAAGCGCCTGGCCCTGGCCCAGGAGCTGATGAAGGAGAAGACCGTCAGCCTGAACGAGGCCAAGCGTCGCGCCCAGCAGACCAACATCGAGAACCGCCAGTTGGCCATGGAGAACGCCCTGCGCAAGTCCAAGGGCCAGGAACCGCTGAAGGAACTCAAGCGCGAGGACGAGAACGCCCTGCCGGAAGAGGACGACAAGACCAAGCCGCAGGACGACGCCTACCTCACCGAGTCCGGGCACATCCTGCTGGACTACCTGAACCTCAACTCGGCGGTGGCCAAGCACTGAGTTCAGCGGGAGCGTCATAAAACAGACATGGGACTGTCGTGAAATACGGGGCCGGTTGCACAACCGGCCCTTTTCATTCCGACGAGACCGTCCCATGACCGTCACCGAGCAGTTGAGCGCCCTGGACAGTATCCTGGCCCATGGCGACCTGCACTGCCTGTTCCAGCCCATCCTCTCGCTTTCCGAGCGGCGCCTGGTCGGCTACGAAGCGCTGACCCGCGGCCCATCCAACAGCCCCTTGCATTCGCCCCTGGCGTTGTTCGCCGTCGCGCGCCAGTGCGGGCGGCTGAGCGAACTGGAACTGCTTTGCCGGCAATGCGCCTTCAGGCGCTTCCGCGACATCCAGGGCGACGCCATGCTGTTCCTCAACGTCTCGCCGGAATCCCTCCTCGAGGCCGGCCATCCGCCCGGCCGCACCCTGCAATTGCTGCAACAGCTGGGGATCTCGCCGAACCGGGTGGTGATCGAGCTGACCGAGCAGACTCCCATCGACGACTTCGACCTGCTCGACACCGCACTGCACCACTATCGAGCCATGGGCTTCTCCATCGCCCTCGACGACCTCGGCGCTGGCTACTCCAGCCTGCGCCTGTGGTCCGAATTGCGTCCCGACTACGTGAAGATCGACCGCCACTTCGTCGACGGCATCCACCTGGATCCCGTGAAGCGCGAGTTCGTCGGCTCCATCCTGAAGATGGCCCGGGCCTCCCGCGCCCAGGTGATTGCAGAGGGCATCGAGCTGGCGGAGGAACTGGCGGTGCTCAGCGAGATGGGTGTCGATCTGGTACAGGGCTATCTGTTCGGCCGACCGCAGGAGCATCCGGCGACCGATGTGCAGCAAATGCTGCCCGGCGCTACCGGCTCCCCCCCAGTTCCAGGCGACCAGCCCGGCGACCTGCGCACGCTGCTGCTGCAACAGCGCGCGGTCGACACGCGCACGTCGACCCAGGACGTGGTGGAAATCTTCCGCCGCCAGGTCAATCTGAATTCCCTGGCGATTGTCGACGAAGAACTTCGACCGTCCGGAATCGTCCACCGCCACGCGCTCACCGACGCGCTGCTCCGGCCATTCGCCTGCGACCTGTTCCTGCGCAAGCCGATCAGCCGCCTGATGAGCGACGACTTCCTGGCCGTGGAACTCGGCCAGACCCTGCAGCAGGTCAGCCGCTTGCTGACCAGCCGCGCACGCCAGCGTATCGAGGAAGACTTCATCATCACCCACGCCGGGCGCTATGCGGGGATGGGCCGGGTGATCGACGTGCTCAGGCTGATCACCGAGGAAAAGATCCAGCAGGCCCGGCACGCCAATCCGCTCACCCTGCTGCCCGGCAACGTACCGATCCAGCAATGCCTCGAACGCCTGCTGCAGCAAAGGCGCGAAGCGGTTATCTGCTACGTCGACATCGACAGTTTCAAGCCCTTCAACGATCTCTACGGCTACGCCCGCGGCGACGAGGTCCTGCTGTGCCTGGCGCAGTGCCTGAGCGAACGGATCGATCCAGGCTGCGAGTTCGTCGGTCACATCGGCGGCGACGACTTCATGCTGGTGCTCGCTCCCGAGGACTGGCGCACGCGGATCAACCGGCTGCTGGAAACCTTCCAGGGCCAATGCCGGCGCTTCTACAGCCGCGAACACCTGGAAGCCGGTTGTTTCATCGCGCACAACCGCCAGGGCCAGCGCGAGGAGTACCCGCTGCTGTCATTGTCCGTCGGCGTGGTGCATCTGCCGGCCGAGGCCTGCCAGGGCATGGATGCCGCGCACCTGGCGACTCTGGCCTCCGAGGCCAAACGCCAGGCCAAGGCGGTGCCAGGCTACAGCCTGCACCTGATCGAGGCCGCCTGAGCCGTTCGCCAGACTAGAGGCCGAGCGCGGATGCCCGTTGCGCATAGTGGTCGGCGCGCTCGCCGTCCGGCGCCAGGCCGGGGCCGCCATCCCGGTACAGCTCCGCCAGCTTGCGCGCCGCCAGCGGGTGCCCCGCCTCTGCCGCCTGCGCCCAGTGGTGGCTGGCCGCCAGTGCGTCCGGCGCTTGCCGGGCGTCGCCCTTGAGCGCCTGCACGCCTAGCTGGTAGGCCGCTTTCGCATCGCCCGCGCTGGCGGCCAGACGCAGCAGGCGCAGGCCTTCCTCGCGCGCGCCGAAACCCTGGCCGCGGAACAGCAGTAGGTGACCATAGAAGGCCTGGGCGTCGCGATGCCCCAGGTTGGCCATGCGCGAGAATTGGCCCTGCATCCATTGCCAGGCTCGCGGCTGCTTGACCAGCCAGGGCCACCCCATCAATTGCCGGGCCACGGCGTAACCGAGGCGCGCGCGCAGGCGCCAGATCCATTCAGAGTTCATCGGGATACTCGAATTCGAACACGCGGACCACTTCCGCCGCATGCCAGCCGGCCGCGGCCGGGCCGTCCGGCGGGCCGGAAAAGCGTCCGAGACGCTCCACGCACTCGAAGAAACCGGTGCGCGGCAAGCGGCTGGCGCCCTGGCTGATCACCAGCGAACTGCGCAACGGTCGCCCCGAGCGCGCATCCAGGGATGCCAGGTGCTCGAGGGCCGCGGTGAGCGTGGTCATCGCCGGGGTCGGCAGTTGCAGGCGCTCGATCAGCGCCCGGTAGGTGAGCAGATGGCGCTGGCGGCGCGCATCCTCGATTTCCAGCAGCAGGCTATCCCAGTGTTTACGACTGATCAGCACACTCAAGGTCAGGCCCCCGTCGCTTTGCCCAGCACGCGCTCCAGGGCGAACTGGATGGCCTCGCTGGCCTCCCGCTCGCCACGCTCGATCATTGCCATGTAGGAAGGACTGATACCGACGTCCCGGGCCACTTGCTCCAGGCTCAGGCCCCGCGCCTCGCGGCGCTCCAGCAGGCTTGCGCCAGCCGGCGCCGACGCTGGCGCCTGCACGGGGGCGCTGGCGGCCGGACGTCCGGCGGCGGCCAGCAACGCCTGGTATTCGGCCCAGGGCAGCACTGCGTATTCCGCCTCACCGTCTCGGGTGATCACTTGGACATTCATGTCGGTCTCCTTGCAAGCCGCCATCTTAACAGGCAGCGCCCGGCTGCGGACTGGCTATACTGCTGCCCTGGTCACACAGTCTGCCTGGTGAAGGAGTCCGCGGGTGCGCCGGACAAGTCTTGGTTTGTGCATCCTGCTGGGAGTCGGACAGGCTTTCGCCGCCGAGCTGCGCTGGGGCTTCAGCCCCGCCGACGGCATGCCCTACGTGGACATCGTCGATCATCGGCTGCGCGGCGGCTTTACCCGCCAGTTGGGCGAGCAGGTCGCGCAGCGGCTGGGACTGTCGCTGCGTTTCGTGGAAACGCCGAACCGAAGGATCGACGGCTTCATGGCCAGCGGACATATTCACCTGATCTGCAACTCCAACCCCGGATGGGATAGCAAACCCGAGCGCTACCATTGGTCTCCCGCCCTCTTCGAAGAGCAGGATGTCCTGCTGCAGCGCAACGACCAGCCGGCGATCCGCGAATTCGCCGAACTGCGCGGCAAGACCCTGGGTACAAGTCTAGGCTATGTCTACGCCGACGAGCTGATGCGTGCCTTCGCGGCCGGCGAAATCCGCCGGGAAGATACCCGCGACCTGCGCAGCCGCGTGCAGATGCTCAAGCGCTCGCGGCTGGACGCCGCCGTGGACATGCGCCGCCCGTTGCTCTACCTGGCGCGCCGGCATCCGGAACTGGGCCTGCGGGTGAGTCCGCTGGTGCTGCAGAGCTACCGCATGCACTGCATCTATGGTGGACATCTACCGGTACCCGCCGAAAGTATGGATGCAGTGTTCGCCGAGATGGTCAGGGACGGCAGCATCGAGCGCCTGCTCGAGGCCAGCCAGCAGCAGCCTCAGGGGCGCTGAACGCGCTCCGCCCGGGGTGCCGGAAGCTCCTTCGGCGCCTGCCGCGTCTCGACGCTCTGGGCGTCGCGCCAGGCCTTGAACGCATCCAGTTCGGACTGCCAGCGCCGGACCACCCAGGCCAGCACGGCGAGATCGTCGAGCAGGCCGACGCCGAAGATGAAGTCGGGGACGATATCCACCGGCGAGAGAAAATAGGCCAGCGCCGCGATCACCGACAGCAACGCCTGGCGGCTGAGCCCGCGATACTCGCCGCGCACCCAGGCCCCCAGCAACTCCTGCAGCAGGCGCAAGTCGCTTTTCACCAGTTTCAGGCGTGAGCGCTTGCGTGCTACCGCAATCAACAATGCCGGCACCCGACCGCGAGCCAGGAAACGTTCCGCGATCCCCAGGTAACGACCGAATCCTCGTGGCGCATCCATCCTTTCACCTCGCTGAAGCGCTTGTCTTCGAGCCTCTCCGGGTTATCCACGCATACTGTGGATAACCTTGTGAACAGCCCCCCCTTCCGCCGATGAGAAGCCCGTAGCTACGGGCTTTCCGACAGATCGGACACTTTTTAGACAATGCTCTAAAAGCATTGAAAATCAAGGATTTGACCTAACGCAACGGGCAACCCGAGGTCAATACCGTAGGTCGGATCGACGTGCGACAAATGTGTGCATAAGGGTAACACCGGCCTCATCCCCGTCTTGGTTTCAGACTCCGGGCATCTCGTCAGGGTTCAGCCGGGAAGCCAAACGAAAACGCCCCGTCCAGGACGGGGCGTTTCATCTGTCGCGACGGAAGAATTACTTCTTCGCGTCCGCCTTGGCTTCGGGCTGCGCGCTCGCGCCGGCCTCGGGTTCCGCGTCCGGCTTGGACGGGTCCTTGATGCCGAGCAGCTCCATGTCGAAGACCAGTACCGAGTTGGCCGGGATCGCCGGGCTCGGGCTCTGCGCGCCGTAGGCCAGTTCGCTGGGGATGTACAGCTTGATCTTCTCGCCGACGTGCATCAGTTGCAGGGCTTCGACCCAACCCGGGATCACGCCGCTGACCGGCAGGTCGATCGGGCTGCCACGCTCGATGGAGCTGTCGAAGACGGTGCCATCGGTCAGACGGCCCTCATAGTGCACGGTCACCACGTCGGTGGCCTTCGGCTGCGGGCCATCGGCCTTCTTCACGATTTCGTATTGCAGGCCGGAGGCGGTGGTGGTCACGCCGTCACGCTTGCCGTTTTCCTCGAGGAACTTCTTGCCGGCCTTGGCGTTTTCGTCACCGATGGCGGCCATGCGCTCTTCGGCACGTTTCTGCAGGAAGGCGAAGGCCTCGGTCAGCTCTTCATCGGTGAGCTGCTGCTTCTTCTTGCCGAGGGCGTCTTCGATACCCTTGGCGACGGCCTTCGAATCCAGGTCGTCCATGCCTTCCTGGGAGAGGCTCTTGCCCATGTTCAGGCCGATGCCATAGGAAGCTTTTTGCGCCGGGGTCTTCAACTCAACGTTGGTCTGCGAATCGCAGCCGGAGAGAACCAGACCGACCAGGGCGATCGCTGCTGCCAACCGATGTTGTTTCATGCTGAGTCCTTTAATCTGTTCGCCGCTCGGGCATATTCGATGAAGCCGCGAGCTTAGCAGGCTGTCGCGACCAGTGGCTATGGGCAATAGGAACAGGTGCGCACGGATAAGTTCAAGGCCGAACCGGCCGAAAAATGAAGGAGATAGCAGAACGAGCGAAAGGATTCGCAAGGTGCGGAAAACGAAGAAAGGAACCGAAAAGCTTCGAAGGAAAACGGAAGGAAAGCGAAGGAAATGAAACAGAGAAAGGAAATGGCGCAGCGGACGGGACTCGAACCCGCGACCCCCGGCGTGACAGGCCGGTATTCTAACCGACTGAACTACCGCTGCGCGTAACTTGCGAGATTGGTGGGTGATGACGGGATCGAACCGCCGACCCTCTGCTTGTAAGGCAGATGCTCTCCCAGCTGAGCTAATCACCCTTCACTCTCGAAGTGGGGCGCATTCTACGGAGCGATTCGCCCCCTGGCAAGCCCCTCGATGAAAAATTTTTTCTGCCGTTCCAAGGAGTTAGCGACGGAGCGGGGTTGGCCTGAGCCGCCAGCGGCGGAATAATGGGTCCTTTGTGCCCGGAGAGAACGACCCCATGTGGTTCCGCAATCTGCTCGTCTACCGCCTCACCCAGGATCTGCAGCTGGATGCCGACGCCCTCGAGAAAGCCCTCGGCGAAAAACCCGCCCGTCCCTGCGCCAGCCAGGAGCTGACCACCTACGGCTTCACCGCGCCGTTCGGCAAAGGCCCGGACGCGCCGCTGGTGCACGTCAGCCAGGACTTCTTCCTGGTCTCCGCACGCAAGGAGGAACGCATCCTGCCGGGCAGCGTCGTGCGTGACGCGCTGAAGGAAAAGGTCGACGAGATCGAAGCCCAGCAGATGCGCAAGGTCTACAAGAAGGAACGCGACCAGTTGAAGGACGAGATCGTCCAGACCCTGCTGCCGCGCGCCTTCATCCGCCGCTCCAGCACCTTCGCCGCGATCGCGCCGAGCCTCGGCCTGATCCTGGTCGACTCGGCCAGCGCGAAGAAGGCCGAGGACCTGCTCTCGACCCTCCGTGAAGCCCTCGGCTCCCTGCCGGTACGCCCGCTGAGCGTGAAGGTGGCGCCGACCGCCACCCTCACCGACTGGGTCAAGACCCAGGAAGCCGCCGGTGATTTCCACGTCCTCGACGAGTGCGAACTGCGTGACACCCACGAGGACGGCGGTGTGGTCCGCTGCAAGCGCCAGGACCTCACCAGCGAGGAAATCCAGCTGCACCTCACCGCCGGCAAGCTGGTCACCCAGCTGTCCCTGGCCTGGTCGGACAAGCTGTCCTTCGTCCTCGACGACAAGCTGGCGGTCAAGCGCCTGCGTTTCGAGGACCTGCTGCAGGAACAGGCGGAAAAGGACGGCGGCGAAGACGCCCTCGGCCAGCTCGACGCCAGCTTCACCCTGATGATGCTGACCTTCGCCGAATTCCTCCCGGCGCTCTTCGAAGCCCTCGGCGGCGAAGAGATTCCCCAGGGCGTCTGACGCCCCTCCTCTCCCGGCGGCGCCCGCCGCTGGGAGACTCGCATCCGGCATGGCAGACTGGCATCCGTCCAATAACAAGGAAAGCCCATGCGTGCCCTGACCGCCCTGAGCCGTTTCGTCAGCGCCACCTTCCCGTTCTGGGTCCTGCTGTTCGCCATCCTCGCCTTCTGCCGGCCTGCCTGGTTCCTCCCGCTCACCGCTGCCATCGCGCCGCTGCTCGGCCTGGTGATGTTCGGCATGGGCCTGACGCTCAAAGGCGAAGACTTCCGCGAGGTCGCCCGGCATCCCCTGCGGGTGCTGATCGGCGTGCTGGCCCAGTTCGTCATCATGCCCGGCCTGGCCTGGCTGCTCTGTCGCCTGCTGCAGTTGCCGGCGGAAATCGCCGTAGGCGTGATCCTGGTCGGCTGCTGTCCGGGAGGCACCGCGTCCAACGTGATGACCTGGCTGTCGCGCGGCGACGTCGCCCTGTCGGTGGCGATCACCTCCGTGACCACCCTGCTCGCGCCCCTGGTTACTCCGGCGCTGGTCTGGCTGCTGGCTTCGGCCTGGCTGCCGGTGTCCTTCGCGGCGATGTTCCTGTCGATCCTCCAGGTGGTGCTGGTACCCATCGCCCTCGGCCTGCTGGCACAGCGCCTGCTCGGCGAACGCAGCCGGCACGTGGCGGAGGTGCTGCCGCTGGTCTCGGTGTTCAGCATCGTGGTGATCATCGCCGCGGTGGTGGCTGCCAGCCAGGCGCGGATCGCCGAATCCGGCCTGCTGATCATGGCCGTGGTGATGCTGCACAACGGTTTCGGCCTGCTGCTCGGCTACCTCGTCGGCAAGCTGACCGGCATGCCGCTGGCGCAACGCAAGGCGCTGGCCATCGAGGTCGGCATGCAGAACTCGGGACTCGGCGCGGCGCTGGCCAATGCGCACTTCTCACCGCTAGCGGCGGTGCCCAGCGCCCTCTTCAGCGTCTGGCACAACCTCTCCGGCTCCCTGCTTGCCACGTTGTTCCGGCGCCTGGACGACACCCCGCGCTGAGCCTGGCACGCAGCGGGAACCCTTGTCCTGGCGGACGATCCATGCACAATACCGGCCGCTGTGGGGACGACCTCACCACCCGCCGCCGGCGGGTGACCGAACGGGGACGGCCCCACCATCCGCCCTGGAGATCGCCATGTCCTGGATCATCCTGTTTTTCGCCGGCCTGTTCGAAGTGGGCTGGGCCGTTGGTCTGAAATACACCGAAGGTTTCAGCAAGCCGCTACCCACGGCGCTCACCGTGCTCGCCATGCTGGTCAGCCTGGGCCTGCTCGGCCTGGCCATGAAGCAACTGCCGCTGGGTACCGCCTATGCGGTCTGGACCGGGGTCGGCGCGGTCGGCACGGTGATCGCCGGGATCGTCCTGTTCGGCGAATCGATGGCGCTGATCCGACTGGCCAGCGTGGCCCTGATCGTCTGCGGTCTGATCGGTCTGAAGCTGAGCCATTAGACATCCATCGAATATGCGCCGTGGGGTATCGCTTTCCGCAGTTTTATCGCGTACTCTGCGACCACTGTGCTTGCTTGGGTCACAGTGAATCGTGACCTGGTGTGGTAGATCTCGGTCCGCTCATCGCCTCGGCTCCTCGTACTCTTTGCAACTCAGTACCTACCGGCTCGGATGTTTCCGACGCCGCAATCAACTTTGTTTCAGGAGTTACACCATGTCGAATCGTCAGAACGGCACCGTAAAATGGTTCAACGACGCCAAAGGCTTCGGCTTCATCACCCCGGAAAGCGGTAACGACCTGTTCGTTCACTTCCGTTCCATCCAGGGCACCGGCTTCAAGAGCCTGCAGGAAGGCCAGAAGGTTTCCTTCGTGGTCGTCAACGGCCAGAAAGGCCTGCAAGCCGACGAAGTACAAGTCATCTGACTTGTAGTTCGCCAAAAAAAGCCCCGGCATCGCCGGGGCTTTTTTGTTTCCGCCCTCCTCTCAGCGCGCCTCGCCGCGCAGTTTCGCTACCCGCGCCTGCAGGTCGAGACGCTCCACCGCCTGCGGTGCCACCGACTCGCCGGCGACCAGCCTGACCCGCGACCACAGGCGGCGGAAGAAGCCCTTGTTCGGATCACGGCTGAAGAAGCTGCCCCACAGCCCCTGCAACGCCATCGGGATCACCGGTACCGGGGTTTCCTCGATGATGCGCTCGATGCCGGCGCGGAATTCGTTGATCTCGCCGTCGGCGGTCAGCTTGCCTTCCGGGAAGATGCATATCACTTCCCCATCCTCCAGGTAGTCGGCGATGCGCTGGAAGGCCCGTTCGTAGATCCCCTCGTCCTCGTGGCGCGCCGCGATCGGCACCGCGCCGGCGGTGCGGAAGACGAAGTTGAGCACCGGCAGCGAGAAGATCCTGTAGTACATGACGAAGCGCACCGGTCGCCGGATCGAACCGGCGATCAGCAGCGCGTCGACGAACGAGACATGGTTGCACACCAGCACCGCCGGGCCTTCGTCCGGAATCTCGTCCAGGTTCACATGCTCCACCCGGTATAGGGTGTGGCTGAGCAGCCAGACCAGGAAGCGCATGGTGAATTCCGGGACGATCTTGAAGATGTACACGTTCACCGCGACGTTCATCAGCGACAGGGCGAGGAACAGCTGCGGGATCGACAGCTTGGCGACGCTGAGGAAGAGGATCGAGACCAGCGCCGCGGCGACCATGAACAGGGCGTTGAGGATATTGTTCGCGGCGATCACCCGGGCCCGCTTGTCCTCGTCGGTGCGCGCCTGGATCAGGGCGTACAGCGGCACGATATAGAAGCCGCCGAAGATGCCGATGAACAGGATGTCGGCGAGCACCGCCCAGGTCTCGTGGTGACGCAGCACCGCCAGCCAGTCGTAGGGCACCTCGCCTTGGGGAATGCCACCGGCGTGCCACCAGAGGAGGATGCCGAACACGGTCAGGCCGATCGAGCCGAACGGCACCAGGCCGATCTCCACCTTGCGCCCGGAAAGCTTCTCGCACAGCATCGAGCCCAGCGCGATGCCCACCGAGAACACCGTGAGGATCAGGGTCACCACGCTCTCGTCGCCGTGCAGCCATTCCTTGGCGAAGGTCGGGATCTGCGTCAGGTAGACCGCGCCGAGGAACCAGAACCAGGAGTTGCCCACCAGCGAGCGCGACACCGCCGGGCGCTGGCCGAGCCCCAGGCGCAGGATGCTCCAGGACTGGGCGAAGATGTTCCAGTCGAGCTTCAGTTCCGGCAACGCCGCCGCCGCGCGCGGAATGCCGCGGCTGGCCAGGTAGCCGCAGGCGGCCACCAGCACCACGGCGACAGCCACAGCGGTGGCGTAGCGCTCCTGGGACATCAGCACGCCGGCGCCGATGGTACCGGCGAGGATCGCCAGGAAGGTGCCCATTTCCACCAGGGCGTTTCCGCCGACCAGTTCGTCCTCGCGCAGGTGCTGCGGCAGGATCGAATACTTCACCGGGCCGAACAGCGCCGAATGGGTACCCATGGCGAACAGGGCGACGAACATCAGCGCCAGGCTGCCGAAGAGGAAGCCGGCGCCGCCGACCAGCATGATGCCCACCTCGGCCAGCTTCAGCGCGCGCATCAGCGCGTCCTTGTTGTACTTCTCGCCGAACTGCCCGCCGAGCGCGGAGAACAGGAAGAACGGCAGGATGAACAGCAGCGCGCAGAGGTTGACCAGCAGGCTGCGGTCGCCGCTGACGCTGAGGTGATAGAGGATGGCGAGGATCAGCGATTGCTTGAAGATGTTGTCGTTGAATGCGCCGAGCAGCTGGGTGATGAAGAACGGCAGGAAGCGCCGCTTGCCCAGCAGGGCGAATTGCGAGTGTTGGGTCATCGTCCTTGTTACCTTGCGTGGCCGCCGAAAGGAAGCCCGTCATCGATTGGACTGCATGGACCGCGAATCAGGCCACAGCGTTCCGACGGATATTCCGCGCCCATCATAGAACAGGCGTCCGCGTTGCCGCAGGACGCCTGTCGTCGGACGATACGCAACGTCACACCGGAATATTCAGAAACCGACGCTGGCCTGCATGAACAAGGTACGCGGCTGGCCCACGTAGATTCCCGAGTTGTTGTCGCTGGAGCGGGTGAAATACTGCTTGTCGAACAGGTTCTTCACTCCCAGGCCGAGCTTCAGGTTCGATGCCTGCGGGCCGAAGTCGTAGCCGACCCGCGCGTTCCAGGTCACGTAGCCGGGGATGTCGCCATACCGGCCGTCGCCGCTCGGCTCGGTGATGTAATTGTGGGTGAAGTTGCCCTGGCTGTCGGTGCTCAGTCCCGGCGCCCGCTGCATGGACTGGGCGAAGGCATCCAGGTTGTAGGTCCAGCGTTCGACCTCGTAGCGCAGCCCGGCAGTGGCCACCTGGCGCGAGTAGAGCGGCAGGTCGCGGCCCTTGAAGGACGGGAGGTCGCCTTCGTAGGTGGCGCGGGTATAGGTGAGGCTGCCGTAGATCGAGAGACCGTCCAGGCGCGGGTCGAGAGCGGCGAAGTCATAGTGGCCGGAAGTCTCGATGCCCTGGTGCTTGGTCGCGCCGAGGTTGGTCCAGCCGACGTCGTTGCTGACGTATTGCAGTTCATCGTCGAAGTCGATGTAGAACAGCGTGATCTCGCCGCCCCAGCTTCCGTTGTCGTAGCGCGTGCCCAGCTCGTAGGTCTTGGCCTTCTCCGGCTCCAGGCCGGCGGCGGTGTCGTTGCCGCTGCCGCCCTGGCCGAGCTGGAAGTACTGCAGGCTGCCGAACGACTCGGAGTAGTTGGCGAACAGCTTCCAGTCGTCGCTGAGGTGGTACATCAGGCTCAGCGCCGGCAGCGGCTCGTTGTAGTCCTTGCTGCGCTTCTTCTCCTGCACCGGCCTGCCGTTCAGGCCGAGTACCGGACGCTCGCGCCAGTCGCTGTCGATCTTCTCGAAGCGGATGCCGGGGGTGATGGTCCAGTTGCCGACGTCGATCCTGTCGTCGATGTAGAAGGCGCTGGCCTCGGTGCCGCCGGTGCGGTCCTGGTAGGTATGGCCGTCCGTCCCCGGCCGTACCGTCGGCACGTTGTCGACCAGGGCCAGCTGGCTGGCGCGTTCGTTCATCGCCTCCTTCAGGTAGCGATAGCCGACGCTGACCTCCTGGGTGGTCGGGCCGGCGAAGAAGATCCGCGAGGCCCGCGGCTCCACCGCGAACACGTGGTAGTCGCGCGGATACGAAGTGATGGTCCGCAGGTTGCGCGCGGCGATGCGGCTGCCGCGGAAGCTGTCGCTGTAGTAGGTGAGCAGTTCGAAGCGGGTGAGGTCATCCACCTGCCGGATGTATTTCAGCGAGAAGTCCTTGCGCCGGCCGCGGAAGTTGTCCCAGTCGCGCAGCGACTGGTAGGGATCGTCGTCGTACTGCGCCTGGGTCAGGCCACCGGGCATGTCGGCGTAGGCATCGTAGTAGTGGAAGTTGGCCGCCAACTGATCGCTGTCGGTGAGCTGCCAGTGGGTCTTGAGCAGCACGTCGTCGATATCGTTGTCGTTGTTGCCGTCGCGGTAGCCCGCGCCCTTCACTCCGGAATACAGCAGGGCGGCGCCCAGGCCGTTGTCCGCGGTGCCGCCGATGAAGGCCTGGTCCAGCCTCTTCCAGCCGCCGTGGCCGGCATGCTCGAGAGTGGTGCCGACCTCGCCGGAGAGCTTCTCCGGAATCGCCCGGGTCACGAAGTTGATCACCCCGCCGACGTTCTGCGGGCCGTAGCGCACCGAGCCGGCGCCACGCACCACGTCGATGCTTTCCAGGTTGCCGATGGACAGCGGCATCATCGACAACTGCGGCTGGCCGTAAGGCGCGACCGCCGCCGGGACGCCGTCGATCATCACCGTCGAGCGCGGCGACAGGCGCGAGGTCAGGCCACGCACCCCGACGTTCAGGGAAATGTCGCTGCCGCCGGTGCCGTTGTTGTCCTGCACCTGTACGCCGGGCACCTTGCGCAGCACGTCGCGGACATTCTGCGCGCCGCTCTCGACCATGTCCTTGCGACGCACCACGCTGCGCGCGCCGGGATGGTTCTGCACCACCGCCTGGTCAGCCTCGCCGAGCCAGTCACCGACCACGGTCAGTGTGCCCAGTTCCTTGCTGCCCTCGTCGGCCAGCACCGACGACAGCGGCACACCCAGCGCGATGGCAACGGCCAGGCGCGACAACGTATTCACGGACGACATCGAGGCTCCCCCACGGACGCACGAAAAAGTGGGGCGCAAATTAAGGCAAATCGTAAAAAACGTAAATAGTAACTATTTTCAAATGTGAGCTTGACTTATTCGCACATCGTCAAGGACGAGCGCGCACAGGCCGCGCGGTACTCGCCCGGCGCCACGCCGTAGGCCTGCTTGAACTGGCGACCGAGATGGCTCTGGTCGGCGAAGCCCAGTTCCAGGGCGACATCCAGCGGCGCCCGGCCATTCTTGAGCAGCGCCCTGGCCTGCTCCAGGCGCCGTTGCCGGAGCCAGGCATGCGGCGGCATCCCGGTGGCGCGGCGGAACACCCGGGCGAAGTGGAACGGCGACAGGTTCACCGCAGCCGCCAGTTCTTCCAGCGACGGCGGGTCGAGCAAACGCGCCGCCAGCAACTCGCGGGCGCGGGCGACCGCCAACGGTTCCGACCCGGCCTTCGGCGCCTCCGGCAGGCGGGCGTGGCGACGGAACAGGGCGAGCAGCGTCTCGCGCCAGCAGGTCTGGGTTTCCAGGCTGCCGGCGTGGTCGGCCAGCAAGCGGTGCAGATGGACGAAGGCGCGCGCCAGGGGCTGGTCGTGGACCACGCTGTCGGCGAAACGCGGCACCCCGCCGTGGCGGATTTCCAGCTCGTCGAGGACACTGGCGATCTGCTCCACTTCCGGGTAGTAGCCGCGATAGAGCCAGCCGGAGTCATGGGCCTTGGAGCCGGTATGCACTTCGTCGGGGTTGATCAGCACCATGCTGCCCCAGGGCGCCAGGTGCTCGCCGCCGCGATGGCGGAAGCGCTGCGCGCCCTGCTCGATGAAGACCAGGGCGAAGCCGCTGTGCACATGGGGGGCGAAACGCTGCTCGACGTAGCGCGCATGCAGCAACTCGACGCCGCCCAGTGCGGCGGCGCGCCAGAAATGCGTATGTTCTCCGCTCGTCTCGTCCGGCACTGCCGTCTCCTCGTTCGCCCGTGCGGACGGGCCGCCCAGCATACCGCGGGCGTGGCGGGACCGGGATCAGCCGGTGAAGCTGGCTTCCAGCGCGGCCTTGACCTGGGGCCACTCGTGGTCGGTGATGCTGTAGACGATGGTGTCGTCGAGACGCCCGCCGGCCAGGCGCCGCTGGTTGCGCAGCAGGCCCTCGCGCTGGGCGCCGAGCTTGTCGATGGCGCCCTGGGCGCGCAGGTTGCTCGCCGCCGTGCTGAACTGCACGCGGACCATGCGCAGGTTGTCGAAGGCATGCTTGAGCATCAGGTACTTGATCATGCGGTTCAGGCCGCTGCCGTGCTGGGCCTGGTCGAGCCAGGTCCAGCCGATCTCGCAGGCCGGCAGGGCGGGAAGGAATTCGGCGAAGCGCGTGGTCCCGACCAGTTGCACGCCCAGGCGTACCGCCAGCGGCAACGCGCGTCCCTCGCGCTGGTCGGCGATGCCCTGGCGATACCAGTCCGGGCGCGTCGGTCCGTCCATGTACTGCAGTGCCTCGCGGTTGGCTTCGGCAAGGCTCACCAGCTCGGGAATGTCCGCTTCCACCAGCGGCTCGAGCCGCAAGGCTCCACGCTGCAGGGTGATCGGTAGCGGCTTGAACATGGGCGCCCTCCTCGACATCGACGCAAAACTCCGCTCCCATCAGAGCGTAGCGGCCGCGTTTAGTGCCGCAGCCGAAACCGGCTACGATGAACGGACAGCCGGCCGCCGGGGCCGTCCGCGCTCACGCAGCCCGGCACGCTACCAAACTCCGCGCGTCCGGCTCAAGCATGGCTGCGACCTTGGTCGCAGGCGGCCTGACGCGCGGGCCGACAAGTGCGAAACTGGCGCAAAGCAAGACCCCCGCCTCACGCCTGCTTCACGCGGGGACATCATCGGAGTTCGCATGTCGCTGTCCATCGGGCTGATCGCCGTGGTCGCCCTGGTCTACATGGCCATCCTGTTCGCCATCGCCTTCTATGGCGACCGCCGCCGCACCCCGCTCTCCCCCCGCCTGCGCGCCTGGGTCTACAGCCTCTCCCTGGCGGTGTACTGCACCAGCTGGACCTTCTTCGGCGCGGTCGGCCAGGCCACCGACCAGCTCTGGTCGTTCCTGCCGATCTACCTCGGGCCGGTGCTGCTGATGCTGTTCGCGCCCTGGGTGCTGCAGAAGATGATCATGATCAGCAAGCAGGAGAACATCACTTCCATCGCCGACTTCATCGCCGCCCGCTACGGCAAGTCGCAGGCGCTGGCGGTGGTGGTGGCGCTGATCTGCATGGTCGGCGTGCTGCCCTACATCGCCCTGCAGCTGAAAGGCATCGTCCTCGGGGTGAACCTGCTGATCGGCTCCGGCGCCGACTCCACCGGCACCCGCGCCCAGGACACCGCGCTGATCGTGTCGCTGGTGCTGGCGCTGTTCACCATCGTCTTCGGCACCCGCAGCCTCGACGTCACCGAGCACCACCGCGGCATGGTCCTGGCCATCGCCTTCGAGTCGCTGGTCAAGCTCACCGCCTTCCTCGCCGTCGGCATCTTCGTCACCTTCGGCCTCTACGACGGCTTCGCCGACCTGTTCTCCCAGGCCCGCGCCGCGCCGCAACTGGCCGACTACTGGGAAGAGACCGTGCACTGGCCGGCGATGCTGCTGCAGACCGGCGTGGCGATGACCGCGATCATGTGCCTGCCGCGCCAGTTCCACGTCACCGTGGTGGAGAACATCGAGCCGCGCGACCTCAACCTGGCACGCTGGGTGTTCCCCCTCTATCTGGTGCTGGCCGCGCTGTTCGTGGTGCCGATCGCCCTCGCCGGGCAGTTGCACCTGCCCGCCGGGGTGATGCCGGACTCCTTCGTCATCAGCCTGCCGCTGGCCGAGGCGCACCCGGCGCTGGCCCTGCTGGCGTTCATCGGCGGCGCCTCGGCCGCCACCGGAATGGTGATCGTGGCCAGCGTGGCGCTGTCGACCATGGTCTCCAACGACATGCTCCTGCCCTGGCTGCTGCGGCGCCGGGAAAAGGACACCGAACGCCCCTTCGAGGCCTTCCGCCACTGGCTGCTGACCGTGCGCCGGGTGAGCATCGCGGTGATCCTGCTGCTCGCCTACGTGGCCTACCGCCTGCTCGGCTCCAGCGCCAGCCTGGCGACCATCGGCCAGATCGCCTTTGCCGCCATCGCCCAGCTCGGCCCGGCGATGATCGGCGCGCTGTACTGGAAGCAGGCCAACCGCCGCGGGGTCTTCGCCGGCCTCGCCGCCGGCTCCCTGCTGTGGGCCTATACCCTGGTCCTGCCGGTGGTGGCCAAGGGCCTCGGCTGGCCGCTGGAACGCATTCCCGGCCTGACCTGGCTGGCGAGCAACCCGTTCGGCCTGCCGATCGAACCGCTGACCCAGGGCGTGCTGATCTCCCTGGTCGGCAATTTCGCCCTGTTCGGTCTGGTCTCGGTGCTCTCACGCACCCGTGTGTCCGAGCACTGGCAGGCCAGCCGCTTCATCGGCCAGGAGATTTCCCAGCGGCAGAACTCGCGCTTCATGCTCGCGGTACAGGTGGAAGACCTGCTGATGCTCGCCGCGCGCTTCGTCGGCGAGGAACGCGCGCGGCAAAGCTTCATCCGCTTCGCCTACCGCCAGGGCAAGGGCTTCACTCCGAACCAGACCGCCAACAACGAGTGGATCGCGCACACCGAGCGCCTGCTCGCCGGCGTGCTCGGCGCGTCCTCGGCGCGGGCGGTGGTGAAGGCCGCCATCGAGGGCCGCGAGATGCAGGTGGAGGACGTGGTGCGGATCGCCGACGAAGCCTCCGAAGTGCTGCAGTTCAACCGCGCCCTGCTGCAGGGCGCGATCGAGAACATCACCCAGGGCATCAGCGTGGTCGACCAGTCGCTGCGCCTGGTGGCCTGGAACCACCGCTACCTGGAGCTGTTCGAGTACCCCGACGGGCTGATCTACGTCGGCCGGCCGATCGCCGACATCATCCGCTACAACGCCGACCGCGGCCTGTGCGGCCCGGGGGATCCGGACATGCACGTGGCCAAGCGCCTTTACTGGATGCGCCAGGGCACCCCGCATACTTCCGAGCGGCTGTTCCCCAACGGCCGGGTCATCGAGCTGATCGGCAACCCGATGCCCGGCGGCGGCTTCGTCATGAGCTTCACCGACATCACCGCCTACCGCGAGGCCGAACAGGGCCTCAAGGGCGCCAACGAATCGCTGGAGCAGCGCGTCCAGGAGCGTACCCACGAACTCTCGCAGCTGAACCAGGAACTCAGCGAGGCGAAGAGCAACGCCGAGGCCGCCAACCAGTCGAAGACCCGCTTCCTCGCCGCCGTCAGCCACGACCTGATGCAGCCGCTGAACGCCGCGCGGTTGTTCTCCGCGGCGCTCGCCCACCAGGATGCGCTGCCCGGCGAGGTCCGCGACCTGGTGCAGCATCTCGACTCCTCGCTGCGTTCCGCCGAGGACCTGATCACCGACCTGCTGGACATCTCGCGCCTGGAAAGCGGCCGGGTCAGCGCCGAACGCAATCCGTTCCCGCTGAACAACCTCTACGATGCCCTCGGCGTCGAATTCAAGGCGCTGGCCCAGGAACAGGGCCTGCATTTCCGCCTGCGCGGCAGCCAGCTGCGGGTGGACAGCGACATCAAGCTGCTGCGACGCATCCTGCAGAACTTCCTGACCAACGCCTTCCGCTACGCCAAGGGCCACGTGCTGCTCGGCGTGCGTCGCGAAGATGGCTACCTGCGCCTGGAGGTCTGGGACCAGGGCCCGGGCATCCCGCCGGACAAGCAGAAGGTCATCTTCGAGGAGTTCAAGCGCCTGGACAGCCACCAGACCCGCGCCGAGAAGGGCCTGGGCCTCGGCCTGGCGATCGCCGACCGGCTCTGCAAGGTCCTCGGCCATCCGCTGGAAGTGCGCTCCTGGCCGGGCAAGGGCAGCGTCTTCAGCGTCCGCGTGCCGCTGGCGCGCCAGGCGCCACCGGTCCTCGCCAACGGCCACAAGGCCGAGCCAGCGCAGGCGCTGAACGGCGCCCAGGTGCTCTGCGTGGACAACGAGGACAGCATCCTCACCGGCATGAACAGCCTGCTCAGCCGCTGGGGCTGCCAGGTCTGGACCGCGCGCAGCCGCGACGAGTGCGCGGCGTTGCTGGACAGCGAGATGCGTCCGCAACTGGCATTGATCGACTATCACCTGGACGATGGCGAGACCGGCACGCAACTGATGGCCTGGCTGCGCACACGCCTGGGCGAACCGGTGCCGGGCGTGGTGATCAGCGCCGACGCGCGACCGGAGCTGGTGGCGGAGATCCATGCCGCCGGCCTCGACTACCTGTCCAAGCCGGTCAAGCCAGCCGCGTTGCGCGCCCTGCTCAGCCGCCACCTGAGCCTGCGCTGAGCGGGCCTCAGTGACGGCGGATCAGCTGCGCGCGTATCTGCTGCGCGGTCTCGCCGTCGACCTCCGCGAGCATCCGTACCTTGCCGGCCACCAGCGCCGCCAGCGGCGTTCCGTCTCGATAGAGCAGGCGGTTGCCGGTCAGCGCCGGGACCCGTTCGCCGGGTAGCAGGCCGCCGACCAGGTTCAACGGGTCGACCGCCGACACCACCAGCATCGCCCCGTCCGGCGGTCGCTTGCGTACCTCGCGCAACAGGCCGAGCGCTTCCGGCAGGGCGAACTGCTCGCCGGCCAGGCCGGCGATGAAGCGCCCGCCGCGAATCTCGCCACGCGCTTCCAGGCGATGGAAGACGCGCAGCAGCTCGCGCCACGGCGGCAGCCAGTCGGCCTCGCGCTCCAGCAGACGCCAGGCGACCACCCCATAGCGCCGCAGCAAGGTCCGGGCGACATGTTCGAGGACTTCCGCCGGCAAACGCTGCCCCGCCTCTTCCACCTTCGTCCGGCGCAGCGGCGCCCAGCGACCGGCGTCCTGCATGCCGCCTGACAGGCCGCGCGAGCGGCGCTCCTGGCGGCTGCGCTTGTCCGCCGGCATCAGCAGGGTGCGCAGCCCGGCGAAGCTGTCGGCGTTGACCCGGCCGACCGAGACCAGCTCGCCGAGGGCGTTCTCCAGCTCGCTGCGCAGCAGGTGGGCGTCCTGGCCCAGTTCGTCGAAGAACGAGGCGCCCTGCTCGCGCAGCACCTCCAGCACCCGGGCCGCGCGCGGCGACAGTTCCGGCTCCGGCGCGTCGCGCTGCAAGGCGCTCCAGAGTCCCAGCTCGCGGCGCGGCAGGAGGACGATCGGCGCACTGCGCAGCGGTCCGCCGGAGGCCTTGCTGCGTCCGGCCAGACGCGCCCAGACGATGCGCCCGGAGCGACACAGCTGGTCCAGCCAGTGGCTGGCGTAGTCGCCCACCCGCGCTGCCAGCAGTTCGCTTTCCCAGGCGGCCGCCGCGGCCTGGAAGCCTTCCAGTTGCTCGACCACCGTAGCCAGGGACTCCGCTCCCCGGCCACGGGTCGCCGGCGCCAGGCGCTGCCAGTCGAACAGGAAGCGCATGAAATCGGCGCGCTCCACCGGCTCGATTTCCCGGCGCAAGCGCTTCACCGTGTAGCGATGGATACGCGCCAGCAGGTGGCGTTCGCACCACTCCTCTTCCACCGCGCCAGGACTGAAGCGGCCACGCAGCACATAGCCTTCCCGCTCCAGGGCGGCCAACGCGTACTGCTGGTCGGCCAGGCCGATACCCAGGTCGGCCGCCAACTGCCCGGCCGTGCGCGGTCCGAAGCCACCCAGGCGGGCACGGGTCAGCTCCACCATCGCCGCCTCCGCCGAGTCCGGCGGCGGATAGCCGCGAGGTGCCTGGAAAGCGCCGGGCACCCTCGCCGCGGGATGCACCATGCGCATCGCCGGCAGGCGCTCCGCCGCCAGCCAGAGACCGCTCCCTGCGCACGCCAGGCATCCGGCGCGGCGTTGCCCCGACAACTCCAGCAGCCATTGCGCCCAGCCAGGGTTGGCCTCGGCCTCGGCCACGGTGAGAAAGCCCAGGCTATTCAGCGCCTCGTGCATCTCGTCGGCGCTGCGTACGTCCGGCCAGGCTTCGCCGCGCACCGCCTCGATCGCCTCGGCGTCCAGCGCGCCGAGATCGTCGGCGGACTCCGGATCGCTCCAGCGCCGGTTCTGTACCGCCTGGGTGCGGCGCTCCTCCAGCGGCGCGTCATCGAGGAAGGCGTAGGGGCGCGCGCTGAGGATTTCCGCCGCCAGCGCCGAGGGCGCCGGCAGGTCGCGCGCCAGCAGGTCCACCGCGCCGCCCTCCATGTCGCGCAGCAGGGCCAGCCAGCCGTCGCAATCCATCGCCTCGTGCAGGCAGTCGTCGAGGGTCTGCGCCACCAGCGGATGATCGGGTACCTCGCGCTCGCCGACGATGTTCTCCAGGCACGCCACCTGATCGGGGAACACGCTGGCCAGCAGATCCTCGCTCTTCATCCGCAGCAACTGCGGCGGCACCTTGCGACCGCCGGCGTAGCGCGGCAAACCGAGCGAGGTGGTCAGGTTCCAGCGCCAGCGCACGCCGAACAGCGGCGCGTCGAGCACGGCTTGCACCAACAGGTGCTCGGCGCTCGCCGAATGCAGGTAGCGCCAGACCTCGTCGAGGGGGAAGCTGTGGCTGGTGGACAATGAGAGAATGATCGCGTCTTCGGTGGCCGCCGCTTGCAGCTCGAAGTTGAAGCTGCGGCAGAAACGCTTGCGCAGCGCCAGGCCCCAGGCGCGGTTGAGGCGGCTGCCGTGGGGGCTGTGGATGACCAGCTGCATGCCGCCGGACTCGTCGAAGAAGCGTTCCATCACCAGCCGCCGGCTCCCGGGCAGGCCGCCCAGGGCCTGGCGGGCGCGCGCCAGGTATTCGACGATCTGCCGCGCAGCGCCATCGTCCAGTCCGAGGGTGGCGCCGAGCCAGGCGATGGCCGGCTCCAGCCGCTGCCCCTCCGGCAATGCCTGGCCTTCGCCGAGCAGCTCGTCGAGGGTGTCGCGCAAGCGCGCCACGCTGGCCGACAGCTCGTCGCTGCGCCCCGGCGCCTCGCCGAGCCAGAACGGGATGTTCGGCGGCTGGCCCTGGGCGTCCTCGACCCGCACCCGTCCCGGCTCGATGCGGATGATCCGGTACGAGGTGTTGCCCAGCTGGAATACGTCGCCGGCCAGGCTCTCCACCGCGAAGTCCTCGTTGACCGTCCCCACCAGCAGGCCCTGCGGCTCCAGCAGCACGCTGTAGTCGCCGGCATCGGGAATGGTCCCGCCCGAGGTCAGCGCGGTCAGCCGCGCGCCACGGCGGCCGCGGAGCAGGCCGTTGAGCGCATCGCGATGGAGATAGGCGCCCCGCACGCCGAGGCGTGAGTGGTAGCCCTCGGCGAGCATCCGCAGGACTTCGTCGAAGCGCTCGCGCTCCAGTCCGGCGTATGGCTCGGCGCGGATCACCAGGCGATAGAGGTCGTCCTCGCGCCATTCCTGGCAGGCCACCTCGGCGACGATCTGCTGCGCCAGCACATCCAGCGGCTGGCGTGGCAGCACCAGGCTGTCCAGCTCGCCACGGCGCACGCTGTCGAGCAGCGCCGCGCATTCCACCAGGTCATCGCGGGAGGTCGGGAACAACCGGCCCTTGGGGGTGCCGCCGACGCTGTGCCCGGAACGCCCGACCCGCTGCAGAAAGGCGGCGATGGAGCGCGGCGAGGACAACTGGCAGACCAGCTCGACGTCGCCGATATCGATGCCCAGCTCCAGCGAGGCGGTCGCCACCAGTACCTTCAATTGCCCGGCCTTCAGGCGCTGTTCGGCGTCCAGGCGCAGCTCCTTGGCCAGGCTGCCGTGGTGGGCCGCCACCCGTTGGCTGCCAAGGCGTTCGGCGAGGAAACGGGTGACCCGCTCGGCCATGCGCCGGGTATTGACGAACACCAGGGTGGTGCGGTGCTCGCCGGCCAGGCGCGCCAGGCGGTCGTAGACCAGTTCCCAGGCATCGTTGGACATCACCGCTTCCAACGCCACCGGCGGCACCTCGATGGCCAGGTCGCGCTGACGCGTATAGCCGATGTCGACGATCCGGCAGGCCGGATCGCGCGGATCGCCGCTGGCGCCGACGAGGAAGCGCGCGACTTTCTCGATCGGCTTCTGCGTGGCGGACAGCCCGATCCGCAGCAGCGGTCGCTGGCACAGCGCCTGCAGGCGCTCCAGCGACAGCGCGAGGTGGCTGCCGCGCTTGCTGCCGGCCAGGGCATGGATCTCGTCGACGATCACGCTGCGCACCCCGGCGAGCATCTGCCGTCCCGACTCCGAGCCGAGCAGGATGTACAGCGATTCCGGGGTGGTCACCAGGATGTGCGGCGGGCGCTTGCGCATCGCCCCGCGCTCGACCTGCGGCGTATCGCCGGTGCGCACCGCGCTGCGGATGTCGACGTCGGGCAGGCCGAGCCGCGCCAGTTCCTCGCGGATGCCGGCCAGCGGTTGTTCGAGATTGATGCGGATGTCGTTGGACAACGCCTTCAGCGGCGACACATAGACCACCTGGGTAGCGTCCGCCAGTTCGCCGCCGGCGGCCAGGCCCTCCACCACCAGGGTATCGATGGCGGCGAGGAAGGCGGTCAGGGTCTTGCCCGAACCGGTGGGCGCGGCGACCAGGGTCGAGAGGCCGGCGCGGATCGTCGGCCAGGCCTCGACCTGGGCCGGCGTGGGCGCGGCGAAGTGGCGTTCGAACCACTGGCGGACGGCGGGATGGAACTCCGCCAGGGGCCGCGGAGCCGGCTCGGCGCGGCGGGCGGAAGAGGATGAAATAGGCATCATGCTCCGCACTATGGTGGCGCTGCGGGCGACTCACAAGGCCCGTCGATCGCCGGTCGGGCGCAATCTCAGAGCCCGGCGACGAAACGGTCGAAGCGCTCGGCGTGCAGCGCTTCGCTGCCGTTCTCCTCGAGCAGCCGGCGGGCCTCGGCGGCCTTCGGCGTCTCGCCGCCGATCAGCCCGAGCAGGCGTTCGCCGCGCGGCGTGAGGACGAAGTTCTCGCCATTGCCGCCCTGCTCTTCCGGACGCGGCTCGATGAAACCGCCCTCCAGCAGGATCGCCTCGTAGTCGGCCGCCTTCTGCTTCAGCGCGTCCATGTCGCCGACCCGCTGCCCGGCCTGGGAGCGTTCCTCGGCCAGGCGTTCGGCATGGGCGCGCGGGGCGAAGTTCTCGTGGGCAGACTGCCGGACCTCCAGCAGCAACCGTTCGACCAGATCCCAATCGTGAGTCATGGCATACCTCCTGCGACGTAAGCGACGAGGGTTCCTCGCACCCTCTCTATCCGTGCGACCCGCAACCCGCCGCCGGGGTTCGAATCGATCGCCGTCCGGCGCCGAGGCTGAACTTTGCCGGCCCCACCGGGCTCCACCGCTCAGGCCCCCCACAGGAGTACGCCATGAAAGCGTTTTTCGCCCTCGCCAGCGCCTGCGCCTTGCTGGCCGCCGCGCCGGTCTTCGCCTGTTCCGAAGCGGAGGCGGAAAAGATGGGCAAGGAAGTCGCCAGCAAGGTCGCCTCGATCACCCAGAAAAACCCGCAACGAGCCAGGGAACTCAACGAACAGTTGCGCCAGCGCCAGGAAGCCCGCTCGGAACAGAACCGGCCGAGCGATTGCGACGCCTACGCGCAGATGCTCAAGGAACTGGATCAGGAAAAAGGCGACGTGCAGCGCAACACTTCGCAGTGATCCGCCGGTTCGGGGTGTGGCGGCCCGGGACGGCGGGGTCCGGCGCCCCTGGCGGGCGCGCCGCCCACCCCACCCTGAATCACTGCGACAGGCGCGGGCCGAACAGCACGATGCTGGCGCCGAGCACGCACAAGGCCACCCCCAGCCAGTCGCTCCATAAGGGCCGCGAACGCTCGACGAAGGCCAGCCAGAACAGCGACGCGGCGACGTAGATGCCGCCATAGGCGGCATAGGCGCGGCCGGCGTAGCTGGCCTCCACGCGGGTCAGCAACAAGGCGAACAGGCTCAGGCTGAGCAGGCCGGGCAGCATCCACAGGGCGCTCTTGCCCAGCCGCAACCAGAGATAGAAGGCGTAGCAGCCGGCGATCTCGCAGAACGCCGCGAGAACGAACCAGAGGTAGTTGATCACCGCCGCCCGCCCTCCCGCTCCCACGCGCAGCGGACCTGCAGGTCACTCTCCTGGGGGGTGTGGAAACCGCGCTCGGACTCCCAGCGGAAGGTATGGCTGCCGTTCACTTCGGTTTCCAGGTGGACCACCGCGCTGGCCCAGTACAAGCGACGGAGCAGGGCCTCGAACTGCTCGACCCAGAGATTCCACTCGTATTCGATGGCCTGGTAGCTGGCGCCGAAATGGATGATCTGGGTCTGGTACAGCCCTGCGCCGGACTGCTCGCAGCGGCTGAACATCTCGCGGCCGAGGAACGGCCAGGCCTCGCCGCCCGGCAGGCTGTCCAGCACGCGGCGGTTGGCGGCACGGCGCATGCGCCGCTCCATCGAATCGCCCGGCCAGTCGCGGATGCAGCCATAGACGATGGATTCAGACTCCACAGGGGTACTCCAGAACAGAACGGACTCGCAGAGGCAGCCTTCTAGCACAGGGCGCGAGGCCGGAAAAGCAAAAAGCCTCGCAAATGAGCGAGGCTTCTTGTGGGGTCCAACGTACTTCGGCAGGCAGGCCGGTGACCCAAGCTACTCGATCGCACCGCCCTGGGCAAGCACTATCGGCAACGCACCGCGATGGTGCAAGGCCTTGTCCCGCCTGGCCTGCAAGGTACTCCCGCTCAGGCCTGGCGCTGCCGCTTGGCGTGCATCCTGCCGGCCATCACGGTCATCTCGTCATAGATCGCCTGGGGGTTCTGCTGCTTGATCTTCCAGGCCACCCGCGCCTGCTCGTGGGGCAGGATCAGGAAGCTGCCCCTGGCCACTTCGGCGTGGATATAGTCGGCGATGTCGGCGGCACTGATCGGTGAACTCTCCAGCAGCTTGCCGACCTGGTGCTTCATCTCGGGACTCGGGCCATGGAAAGAGTCCAGCAGGTTGGTCTGGAAGAACGACGGACAGACCACATGGACGCCGACCTCGACCAGCGCCAGTTCCACCAGCAGGCTTTCCGACAACGCCACCACTCCGGCCTTGGCCACGTTATAGTTGCTCATCGCCGGGCCCTGCATCAGCGCCGCCATCGAGGCGATATTGACGATCCTGCCCTTGCTCCGCTCCAGCAGCGGCAGGAAGGCCTTGCAGCCCTTGACCACGCCCATCAGGTTGATCGCGATCTGCCAGTCCCAGTCCTCCAGGGACAGTTCGCCGAAGAAGCCACCGGAGGCAACCCCGGCATTATTGACGATGACATCGATGCCGCCGAGCTTCTCTTCGCAGCTCTGCGCCAGCGCGGTCAGCTGGCTGTAGTCGCGCACGTCGCAGCGCTGGGTGAAACCATCGCCACCGGCCTCGCGCACCAGCTTCAGTGTTTCCGCCAGGCCGGCTTCGTTGACGTCGGCCAGCGCCAGGCGCCAGCCGTCACGCGCCCAGCGCAGGGCGATTTCGCGCCCCAGCCCGGAGCCGGCACCGGTGATCATCATGCGGTTTTGCATAGGGTCCTGCCTTCCTGTTCGTGTGATGAAGGCCAGTGTAACCAAGGGCTCCAGCGGCCTCCGGCTAAATCAGGAAGCTGAATGCCTCGGGCAAACCCGGACGGGGCGGACAGGGATCAGGCGAGCAGCAGCGCGCAGAGCTTGCCGAGGACCAGGGCGATTCCGCAGGCCACCAGCAGGTAGGAGGCGCCATCGAGACGCCGACGGTACAACTGGGCGAAGGAGCCGACATGCCGTTGCAGGACGAACATTCCCAGCGCCACCAGGATCGCCGGCAGGAGGAAGACGAATTGCCAGAAGTGCTCGGCCGCCAGGGCGCTCTCCCCCTTCCCGCCCAGCAGCAGCGCGCCGCCCAGCAACTGGCCCAGCAACAGCAGGCCGCCGATGCCAATACAGGCACGTCCCCAACCGATCATCAGTCCCTCCCCGAATGATTCCGAGGAACGAGCATAGCCAGATGCCGCCATGGGATCTGTGCCCTGGGTCAAGGACAGCGCCGCGCGTCGCAGCGGCCCGGCGATTCCATGACGCAGGTATCGGCGCAAGACCGGGCCCCGCCCGCCATGCGGGGCCCGGGCGGGTTCAGAACACGTACTGCAGGCGCATCACCACGCCATCGCCGCTGTCATCGCCGTTGGCATTGCTGATCTTGTCGGTCTTCGCCTTGACGTAGTTGGCGGAGACCTTCACCGACTCGTTGGCATACCAGTTGACGCCCAGGGTATGGGTCTTGCCCTTGGCGTCACCGACTTCACGGGTGGCACGGTCGACCACGATGTTGTCGTCCTCGACCTTGATCGAGTCGTAGCGGTAGAACAACTCCCAGGCACCGATTTCCTTGTTCTCCGGCTTGATGGAGTCGAACTTGGCGCCGTCCAGCTTGTAGATGCGCGGCTCGCCGGTGAGGGTATAGGCCAGTTGCGCGTAGTAGCCGGAAGCCTTGAGGTCCTCGCGGTTCTGCTCGGCCTTGACCGTGCGCCGCAGGTACTCGGCCTGGGCCGAGAAGGCGCCCAGCGCCCAGGCGCCTTCCAGGCCCCAGACCGAATCGTCCTTCCACAACCCTTCGAGCGCCGGGTTGCCACCGAACAGGCCGCGGTTGCCGTTGCTGCCGGCATCGTTGCCGCCATTGGTGGAAACGCCGCGCATGCCCATCCGCGGACGGATGCGGGTGTCCACCGCGCTGTCCTTCAGGTCGCGGTAGGCGTATTGCAGGCCCAGGTGCACGACGTTGCCCGACTCGTGCAGCGGCGCGAACACGCCGCGCAGGTTGTAGCGCTTGACGCTGTCGCCATCGGTGTCGTTGTTGTTCTCGCTGAACACGCTGCCCGAAAGGAAGGCCGTCCCGCCCACCACGGAGCTGGCCTGGAGGCCGGTGCCGACGTTGTCGTTGACCCACTCGGCGATCTCATAGGTCAGGTTGCGCTCCATGGCGGTGACCCACTTGGAACTGGTGGCCTTTTCCAGGCCGAAGTCGGTGTAGAAGCGGCCGAATTTCAGGTTCAGCGGATTGAAGCCGGTGTAGGTGATCGAAGCTTCGTCGAAGTAACCGGCACTGTCGTTGCCGACGTTGCGCGACAGGTCGTAGTTGATCTGGTATTTCCAGTCCTTGTACGCGGTGCCGCCGAACTCGAGGTAGGCGCGGCGGAAATAGGCGGCGTCGGCGGTATTGCCGTTGTTCGTGTAGTAGCCGTCGAAGCGGCCGTAGTCGGCCTGCAGGCGGCCGCCGAGCTTGAAGCTGAATTCCTTGTCGGTGGTGGCGACTTCCAGCCCGCCCTTGGTCTTGATCACGATATCGGCGCCATCGGTGGTCACTGTCCCGGCCAGGCTCTGCGCGGAAATCGCCAGGCCCAGCAAACTCCAGGCAACACTGCTCCCCACCCCTTTGCACGAGTGTCTGCGAATCATCAGGTAAGTCCCCTGTTCGGATTTCGAATGGTCTTGAGCAGCGCGGAAGCGGCCGGGATCGTCCCGCGCCGGCGCTGCTGGAGGGGGATCATCTGGACGGGTTGTGACAGCGAGACTGCAAAGCGCGAAAGCTTTTGTGACAGGCAGCCGGAGAGCACCCGGCCGAGGCCACCGGGCAGCGATGCGGGCCTAGTGGCATCAGGCCTGCGCGATAGATGTAACCATTTGTTTCGTTTATTGCGGCAACCTTGCGAAGATTGCCGAACTGTAAGGAAAAGCGAACTTTCCTACCGTTTGGAAACGGCCTCTCGCAGTTTCCTGCCAGGCCGCCGGGTCGCCAAAGAAAGACCCGATTGCAGCGGCCAACATCGCCGCAACCGGGTAAGGAACCGATTAAAAAGACCTCGCCGGAGCGAGGCCGAAAACAGGAGCGGATCGTTGTCGCTTCTTAGAACACGTACTGCAGGCGGGTCACGAAGCCGTCGCCATCATCATCGCCATTGGCGTTGGTGATCTTGTCGGTCTTCGCCTTGACGTAGGCGGCGCTGATCTTCACCGCGTCGTTGACGTACCAGTTCACGCCCAGGTTGTGCGCCTTGGCCTTGGTGTCGCCGACTTCGCGGGTGGCGGTGTCGGCGACCACGTTGTCGTCTTCCACCTTGATGTTGTCGTAGCGGTAGAACAGTTCCCAGGCGCCGATTTCTTTGTTTTCCGGCTTGATGGAGTCGAACTTGGCACCTTCCAGCTTGTACTGGCGAGACTCGCCGGTGAGGGTGTAGGCCAGTTGCGCGTAGTAGCCCTTGGCCTCGATGTCCTTGTAGCCGTTGTCGTCGGCCTTCAGCTTGCGCGCCAGGTATTCGGCCTGGGCCGAGAACGGTCCCATCGCCCAGGCGCCTTCCAGGCCCCAGACGCTGTCGTCCTTGTAGGAGCCGGCCGGCGAGTTGGAGACGCCGCCGAAAGTCGCGCGGTTGCCGTTGTCGCCAGCGTCGTTGCCGCCGCTGGTGGAGATGCCGCGCATGCCCAGGCGCGGACGGATGCGCGAATCGAAGGCGGTGTCGTCGAGGTCGCGGTAGGCATAGTTCACACCGACGTGGAGGACATTGCCGGTTTCGTGCATCGGCGCGAATACGCCGCGGAAGTTGAACTGCTTGACGCTGTCGCCGTCGCGGTCGTCGGCATCCTTGGCGGACACGCCGGCGGACAGGTAGGCCATGTCGGCGAGGGTCGAATTGACCTGGGCGCCCATGCCGTCCTGGTGGGTGTTGATCCAGTCGGCCAGTTCGTAGGCGGCATTACGCTCGGGTGCGGTCACCCACTTGGAGCTGGTGGCCTTTTCCAGGCCGAAGTCGGGGTCGAAACGACCGAACTTCAGGTTGACCGGGTTGAAGCCGGTGTAGGTGATCGAGGCTTCGTCGAAGTAACCGTTGTCGGAGCTGCCGGTGTTGTGCGACAGGTCGAAGTTGACCTGGTATTTCCAGTCCTTGTACGCGGTGCCGCCGACTTCGATGAAGGCGCGGCGGAAGTAGGCCGCGTCGGCGGTGTTGCCATTCTTGGTATAGAAGCCGTCGAAGCGGCTGTAGTCGGCCTGCAGGCGGCCGCCCAGCTTGAAGCTGAATTCCTTGTCGGTGGTGGCGACTTCGAGGCCGCCCTTGGTCTTGATCACGATATCGGCGCCGTCGGTGGTCACGGTGCCGGCGAACGCCTGGGCAGATACGGCCAGAGCCAGAGCGCTGGCAACGAAGCCGAGCGAGTGCTTACGGATCATCGAAGATTTCCCCTTAATGGTGTGTGCATTGGCAACACGCGAGTGCCTGGCTTCAGCGCGCCCCTTGTTTCGCGCTGGCCGGAAGGCGGCCCCGTTGTGTTGGGGGGAATCTTGGCGAGGGCAGATTGCAGCCAAATTGCATGGAGATAAATGTTTCATTACAGAGGAACTTTTTATCTCCAATGCGAATAACCCTGGAAAGCCCGCTACAGCGGGCTTTCCAGGGTTATTCGATATGGGTGGAAAGCTCAGCGCAATTTTCTTGCAATCCAGAAGTCAGCCGACAGCCACTTGCCGGCGCCACCGAAGAACAGCGCGAGCAGCATCGCCAGGTAGGTCGCGGCGAACTCGATGCCGTTGTTGACGATGGCGAAGCCGCCGCTGGAGGTCAGCCACTCGTAGTTGCCATGCTCGCGGAGGATCTCCCGGGCCCGCGCCAGCTTCTCGCCGGCTTCCAGCACCCGGGCATTGGCGAACGGCGCCGCGGGATCGGCGATCGCCTGCCAGCCGTTCGGCCAGTGCACGGCGAAGATCGCCACCAGCATGGTCACCATCAGCGGCAGGCTGATCCAGCGCACCGCCAGGCCGCACAGCAGCAGCACGGCGCCGCCGGCCTCGCTCAGCGCGGCGAGCCAGGCCAGCAGCTCGGGAAACGGCAGGCCAAGCCCCCAGTCGGGATTGCCGAACCACTCGATGGTCGCCGGCATGTCCGCCAGCTTCTGGCTGCCGGCCATCCAGAACACCGGCGCCAGGTACAGGCGCAGCGCCAGGGGGGCGAGGAAATCCAGCCCACGGGTAGCGTCGAGGGCATGCTGCAAACGCAGGAACACGGTCTTCATCATCACTCCAGAGCGCCCTCGCCGAGGAGGATGCCCAGCGCGCGCCAGTCCTCCAGCAAGGCGAAGGCATTTTCGAAATACTGCGCGTCGGGCTCCAGGCCACTGTTTTCGGCCAGCTCGCGCAACAATGGCAACAGCGTGCCGGGAGCCTCGCCCGCCTCGCTCAGGCGAAGGGCGAGGCAATAGGCGAACGGCGACAACTGCAGGAAGCGCACCTGCTCCGCCGGATCGCGCCAGACCAGCAGGCAGGTCGGCTCGGCCGCCGGCTGCGCGGGTCGATGCTCCGATCCCAGGCGGTGTACGGGCCAGCGATAGGCCAACGGCCAGGCCAGCGGCGACCAGGACCAGGCCTGCGTCGGCCTCCCGGCGGGCGCCTCGGCCAGCAACAGGGCCAGCTCGACCCATTCGTAGTGCGCCAGTTCGAGCAGGAAGGGCGGATCGCCGTCCTCCGCCCGGTAGCCGTCCTGCAACCAGGCGAGGAACTCCTCGCCCAGTTCGCCGAAGTACGGCGTACGGCAGCGGTGTTCGCGCAGGAAGGCACGCACCAGGCGCTCCCAGCGCGGCGCCGGAAACAGGCTGTGGAGTACCGGGAAGCCGTTGCGGACGAAGCTCTCCAGGTTGTTGAAGAACAGTTCCTCGTAGATCGCCATGCGTTCCGCCGCGACACCGGGCGGCAGGCTCGCCTGCGGATCGCGGATGCGCGCGGCGAACCCGCGTTGCAACGTGACATCGCTCATGTGCCATACCCCAGGCTGCGCAGTTGCAGTTCGTCGCTGCGCCGCTGCAGCTCGCGAATGCGCTGCGTTTCGGCATACAACTCGGCCAGCGGCGGGAAGTTGAAATCACGCTCCAGCAGCGTCGGACGCTCGCCGTGGCAGGCGTAGGCATGCGCCAGCAGGTCCCACACCGGATCGCAGACCGGCGCGCCATGGGTATCGATCTTCAGGCTGGCGCCCTGTTCGTCGTGCCCGGCCATGTGCAGGTAGGCAATCCTCCGGCTGGGCATCGCGGCGATGTAGGCATGGGCATCGAGGCCGAAGTTGCAGGCGTTGACGTAGACGTTGTTGACGTCCAGCAGCAGTTGGCAATCGGCCTCTTCCAGCACCGCGCGGACGAAATCGACTTCTTCCATCTCCCCCGGCAAGCGCGCGTAGGCCGAGACGTTCTCGATGATCAGCGGGCGCTCGAGCACGTCCTGGACCACCCGGACCCGCTCGGCGACCCGGCGTACCGACTCGTCGCTGAACGGCAGCGGCATCAGGTCGTAGAGCTGGCCGTCGTCGGCGCAGGCCGAGAGGTGCTCGCTGTAGGCGCGGATGCCGTGCTGCCCGATGAACCCCTTGATCGCGCGCAGCAACGACATGTCCAGCGGGGCGTAGCCGCCCAGGTTCAGAGACAGACCATGACAGAGGAACGGCAGGCGCTCGGTCAGCTCGCGGAACTGGCGGCCGAGACGGCCGCCGATGCCGATCCAGTTCTCCGGGGCGACTTCGAGGAAGTCGACCCGGCCCTCGGCGCTGGCGCCGAGCGGCTCCAGCAGCGCGCGACGCAGGCCAAGCCCGGCGCCGCTGACGAATACCTCTTGCATGGTCCGTCTCCTCAGGACTTACGACTTTTTCTTGTCGGCGCCACAGCTGCCTTCGCCGGCTTTCTTCTCGCCACCACAAGTCCCTTCCTTGGCCTTGCGATCCGCGCCGCAGCTACCTTCATGGCCCGCCTTGGAGGCTTCGCGCTTGCCCTTGTCGGCGCCGCACTTGGCCTCGCCGCAGGAACCTTCCTTGGTCTTCTCGGCCGCCGCCACGCTGTAGCCGGTACTCAGTTCCTGAACGGCGAAGGGATTCTGCGCGGCATGCGCGGCGACACTGGCCACGCCGAGCAGAGCGGCGCCGACGACGGAGGAAGCGAGGGAAATCTTTTTCATGGGGTAACTCCTGAGTTTCGGTAACGGGAGCCGGTATGGCGTCCTCGCCCCAATGGACGGGGCACCCGCGGCGGCGTTACAACGGCGTCGAAAAAAATTTTCCGGCCCTTTACCTGGAGACAGGGTTTAACCCCTACTGGAGAAAATATCGGGCGGCGATATTCGCCAGGTCCCGGGCGCTCTCCTCGACTTCGGATACCCATTCCCGCTGGCGGAAGAGAGAGCCGCCCACGCCAGGCCGGGTTCCGTTCGCCCAAGCCGGATACCGGAAACGAAAAAGCCGCCACCCGCGATTCACGGGCGGCGGCTTTTTCCTTGGCGGCCGGGCTCAGCGCCGCGCGGCGTCCTTGCGCAGTTCGGCGAGGTGCGCGGCCAGCCTGTCGAGTTCCGGGCTCTGTCCTTCGGGCAGGCGGCGCACGGTCGCCTGGGTCAGACGCATCTGCCGGATGAAGCGCCGGCAATGCCGACACATGAGCAGATGGCTACGTACCGCCAGTCGTCCACGGAAGTCCAGTTGCCCATCGAGAAAGTCGCTGGACCGGGCGACCAGTTCCTTGCAACTCAGCATTGACCGGTTTCCTCGAAATGCTCCAGGGTGGCGAAGACTTTCAGCCGGGCGCGATGCAACAGCACCCTGACATTGGACAGCGTGATGTCCAGCAGATCACGGATTTCATCCAGCTCCAAGCCCTGGCGTTCACGCAGGGTCAGCACGCTGCGCTGCAATTCGGACAGGCTGTTGAGGGTCTTTTCCAGGCAGTCGCGCAGCTCGCCTTCGGTGAGCAGGGCGTCCGGCGAGTCCTCGTGCCAGGCATGCGGCGGCTGGCTCCAGTGTCCGTCGGCGGCGAAGCGCCGGTCGTCCACCGTACCATGCGGGCCCGGCAGGTCGTCGAGAAAAACCTCCCGGCGCACCTGGCGCAAGCGACTCTTGGCGGTATTCGCGGTGATGGTCAGCAGCCAGGTCTTCAGGCTCGAGCGCCCCTGGAAACCGTCCAGACCGCGCACCGCCGCGAGCCAGGCATCCTGCACCACCTCCTCGGTGTGCGATTTGCCGATGATCGCCCAGGCCACGGCCCGCATGGCGCCCTGGTAGGCGCCGACCAGCTCGCGGAAGGCTCGCTGCTCGCCGGCCAGCAGGCGCGGCAGCAACTCGGCGTCGGTAGGTGCCGCCACGATCAGTGTTTACGCAGGATCACGCTACCGATCGAGTAGCCGGCGCCGAACGAGCTGAGCACCCCGATGGCGCCGCTGGGCAGGTCGTCCTGGTGCAGGTGCAGGGCGATCACCGAACCGGCGGAACTGGTGTTCGCGTAGCTGTCGAGGATCACCGGCGCCTCGTGCGCCTCGGCGTCGCGACCGAGCAGCTTGCGGGTGATCAGCAGGTTCATGTTGAGGTTGGCCTGGTGCAGCCAGAAGCGCTTGACCTCGGCGACCGCGATGTCGTTGGCCGCCAGGTGCTCGCCGATCAGTTCCGCGACCATCGGGCAGACGTCCTTGAACACCTTGCGGCCTTCCTGGACGAACAGCTTGTCGCGCTTGCCGATACCGCTTTCGTCGGCGCGGTTGAGGAAGCCGAAATTGTTGCGGATGTTATTGGAGAACTGGGTCAGCAGCCGGGTGCTGACGATGTCGAACTGGTGTTTCGACACGGCCAGGTCGGCGCGCTCGACGATCACCGCGGTGCAGGCATCGCCGAAGATGAAGTGGCTGTCGCGGTCGCGGAAGTTCAGGTGGCCGGTGCAGATTTCCGGATTGACCATCAGGATCGCCCGCGCCTGGCCGGTCTGGATCGCGGTGGTGGCGGCCTGGATGCCGAAGGTCGCCGAGGAGCAGGCCACGTTCATGTCGTAGCCGTAGCCCTGGATACCCAGCGCGGCCTGCACTTCCACGGCGATCGCCGGGTAGGCGCGTTGCAGGTTGGAACAGGCGACGATCACCCCGTCGATATCGGCCGCGCTGCGACCGGCGCGCTGCAGCGCTTCGCGGGCGGCGGCCACGGCCATCTCGCAGAGGATCGACCATTCGTCGTTGCTGCGCTCGAGCAGGTGCGGAACCATGCGCTGCGGATCGAGGATGCCTTCCTTGTTCATCACGAAGCGGCTCTTGATGCCGGACGCCTTCTCGATGAAGGCCGAGCTGGACTCGGCCAGCGCTTCCAGCTCGCCCTTGGCGATGGCTTCGGCATGCTGGTCGTTGTACTGGCGCACGAAGGTATTGAAGCTCTCCACCAGTTCGTCGTTGGAGATGCTGTAGGGCGGGGTATAAAGACCGGTTCCGCTGATGACGGCTTTATGCACAGTCGTTCCTCTTCTTTCGCTGGGCCGCCGTCGAACGGGGGCCGATGTAGGCATGTCGGTGCCCGCCGGGGGCCGGCACCGGAAACGGGTTCGCTCGTGACGGTACCGGGCGCTCCAGGAAAGGACGCTGGCGGCGCGCTTTCGTACAGGGTCCGGTGCCGTCGACCACCGTTGCGCAGTGTGCCACCGCCTCGCTTCGGCCAGCGCGCGCACCGCTCAGTGGTATCGATGGCGCTAAGGATATTCCAGAGCGCGCGCCGGGCACAGCCGATAGGCGCACGATCGGCTTATTTTCCTCGTTTTCGCCGCCGGTATCCGTATCGAACTGTAAAGACGACGCAACCAGGCCATCTTCCGGTCACAGCAGGCTGGCAGCTTCCCACCCCAACCAGCGATTGAATTTGCCAACCCGGCCCATAGGCAATGCTCAAGAGCCCGCCGCGGCCAGGCCACCTATCATTGGGCAGACCCGGAATTCACAAGGAAGCCATCCCATGACCGACAGCCCGCGCCCAGAACTGGATATGGAAACCCAGGCGTTCGTCCATCATCTCTTCGACCTGGCCCGCCAAGGCGACAGCCAGCGCCTCGGCCAGTTGCTGCAACAGGGCCTGCCGCCGAATCTGCGCAACCACAAGGGCGACAGCCTGCTGATGCTGGCCAGCTACCACGGCCATGCCGACACGGTACGCCTGCTGCTGGCCTACAAGGCCGACCCGGACCTGCGCAACCTGGCCGGGCAGACGCCGCTGGCCGGCGCGGCGTTCAAGGGTGACCTGGCGATGGTCGAACTGCTTCTCGCCGGTGGCGCCGACGTCGAGGGCGCCTCGGCCGATGGCAAGACAGCGCTGATGATGGCCGCCATGTTCAACCGGGTGGAAGTCGCCGCCAGTCTGCTGGCCCACGGCGCCCGGCGCGACGCCCGGGACGCCGCCGGCCTGACGCCGCTGGCGGCGGCGCGGATGATGAACGCCGAAGCCACGCTCGCCCTGCTCAGCCACCCGCACTGAGTCCCAGTTCCTCCAGCACCTCGGCCAGGTCGACGACCTGGCCGAAATGGTGCCGCCACAGGCGCACGCCCAGCTCGCCCGAGCGATCCAGCGAGGAACCGACCACCAGGTCGCCAATCAGGGTCGGCCGCAGGCCGGCGTCGAACAGGGCGAAGCCGGCGGCCAGCACGCAGGTGTCGGCCTGGATGCCGCAGACCAGCACCCGCTCCGCTTGCAGCCCGCGCAGATGATCGAGCATTTCCGCCGTCGGCAGGTAGCCGTGCTTGACGAACACCCGCTCGGCCGCCACCAGGCAGGCGTCGTCGAGCGGCGGCCGCCAGCCGAGCTGGCGCTGGAACGGCGTGCGCGCTTCGTCGTGGAGCTCGACGCTGGCCAGCGAAGGCATGTGTCCGAGCAACCGGCCAATCCCATCCAGCAGCCAGTGCGGCGGGGCGAAGCAGGGTTGCACGTCGACGATAAGCAGGGCCTGGCGCATCGCTGGCTACCTCCGCAAGAACAGGCCAGGCATTCCGGCGCGCCGCGCCCGGTCCCCCGCGCCGCGATGAAACTCGACTAGCCTGAAGGAACCTTTCGACGGAGAGCCTTCATGCGCCCCATGTATGCCGTAGCGATCCTTTCCCTCCTGGCCGGCTGTTCCTCGGTTCCCGCCGAGAAGACCCGGGCCATTCCCACCGACCGCCTGCTCGGCTTCCAGCAGCCGGTGAACGGCGGCGGGCGGCTGGAGGTCCACCGCGACTATGGCTACCTGGGCGGCGGCTGCTACGTGGCGTTCCTTATCGACCGCCAGGTGGCCGCGCGCATCGGCGTCGGCGAGGAAGCCAGCTTCCAGGTCCCGGCGGGCGAGCATGTGGTCGGCATCGGCATCGACACGCAGGACGACACCCTCTGCGGCAAGGGCCTGCTCAACCGCGAGCTGGGCGTCCATGTGGCCGCCGATGGCAGCGCCCGCTTCCGCATCGTCAGCGAGGCCAGTAGCGGCTTCGACATCCGCGCCGAATGAACCGTCGCCCGCCTTCGGCGCTCCACCGCAGGACCAGCCGGCCCCGCCGATCAGTCCTGCAGACGCTTCACGAGGCGCTGCTGGAGTTGCGCAAGCACCTCGGGATCGCCCTGCTTCGCCGCGTGGATACCGAGGTTCTCGCCGCTGAAGCGCGGGATGACGTGGAAGTGCAGATGGAACACGGTCTGCCCCGCGGGAGCGCCGTTGAACTGGGCGACCTGCACGCCGTCCGGCTGCACCTCGTCGACCAGCGCGCGGGCCAGGCGCTGGACCACAGCCATTACCCTGGCCAGGTTCTGCGCATCGATCTCGAGCAGGTTGCGCGCCTCGGCGTGCTTGGGGATCACCAGGGCGTGGCCGTACGATTGCGGGAACAGATCGAGGAAGGCGAGGACATTCTCGTCCTCGTAGATCTTGTAGCAGGGAGCTTCGCCGCGAATGATCTTGGCGAAGATGTTCTGGGAATCGTAAACGCCTTGCAGGCTCATGGAAACTTTCCTTGGACGAAGCGGAGTAGACCTGCGCACCATACCGGCTCGCCCCAGGCTCGTCACGATGTGATACGCCGCGCGCGCCACACACTTCGAAAGAAATTGTCACAAGCCCGTCATCACCCTTCCCTACTTTCGTAGCACTCGCGGCCGGCCCGGCCGGCCGCCACAGCCACCTCCTCAACATAGGGAAATGCGTCATGACCCCAGGCTATCCCCTCGCCCTTTCTCTCGCCGTCTCCATGGCCGTGCTCGGCAGCGCCCTGCCGGCCCAGGCACGCCAGGACGATCCGTCGCTGTTCAACCGCCAGGCGCGCGGCGAAATCAGCGAATACGGCGGCGCGCGGCGCGTCGAGCAGGACCTGACCCAGGCCCTGAAGCAGTCGCTGTCGAAGAAGAAGGCGAAGAATGTGATCCTGCTGATCGGCGACGGCATGGGCGACTCCGAAATCACCGTGGCGCGCAACTACGCGCGCGGCGCGGGCGGCTACTTCAAGGGCATCGACGCGCTGCCGCTGACCGGCCAGTACACCCACTACTCCCTGCACAAGGACAGCGGCCTGCCGGACTACGTGACCGATTCCGCCGCTTCGGCCACCGCCTGGGCCACCGGGGTCAAGTCCTACAACGGCGCGATCGGCGTGGATATCCACGAGCAGCCGCACCGCAACCTGCTGGAGCTGGCCAAGCTCAACGGCAAGGCCACCGGCAACGTCTCCACCGCCGAGTTGCAGGACGCCACCCCCGCCGCCCTGCTCGCCCACGTCACCGCTCGCAAGTGCTACGGCCCCGAGGCCACCAGCAAGCGCTGCCCGAGCAATGCCCTGGAGAACGGCGGCGCCGGCTCGATCACCGAGCAGTGGCTGAAGACCCGCCCGGATGTAGTCCTCGGCGGCGGCGCCGCGACCTTCGCGGAAACCGCCAAGGCTGGCCGCTACGCCGGCAAGACCCTGCGTGCCCAGGCCGAAGCCCGTGGCTACCGGATCGTCGAAAACCTCGACGACCTCAAGGCCGTGCGCCGCGCCAACCAGAAGCAACCGCTGATCGGCCTGTTCGCGCCGGGCAACATGCCGGTACGCTGGCTCGGTCCGACCGCCACCTACCACGGCAACCTGACCCAGCCGGCGGTGACCTGCGAGGCGAATCCGAAACGCACCGCCGACATCCCCACCCTGGCACAGATGACCAGCAAGGCCATCGAGCTGTTGAAGGACAATCCGAACGGTTTCTTCCTCCAGGTCGAGGGCGCGTCCATCGACAAGCAGGACCACGCCGCCAACCCCTGTGGCCAGATCGGCGAGACAGTCGATCTCGACGAAGCCGTGCAGAAGGCCCTGGCCTTCGCCAAGGCCGACGGCGAGACCCTGGTGATCGTCACCGCCGACCACGCCCACTCCAGCCAGATCATCCCGCCGGAAACCGCCGCGCCAGGGCTGACCCAGCTGCTCACGACCAAGGACGGCGCACCGCTGGCGATCAGCTACGGCAATTCCGAGGAAGGCTCCCAGGAACATACCGGCACCCAGCTGCGCATCGCCGCCTATGGCCCGCAGGCCGCCAATGTCACCGGCCTGACCGACCAGACCGACCTGTTCTTCACCATCCGTCGCGCACTGAACCTGCGCGACTGATCGGAGCAGAACGAAAGAGGCGCGCCGGTTTCGACCGGCGCGCCTCTTTCATTTCCCGCGGATTCCCTAGCCCTCGACCTGGCTCCACTGCTTGGCCAGGCGCTTGTCCGAGACCGGCAGCCGGGTTCCCAGTTGCTGGGCGAACAGCGAGACCCGGTACTCCTCCAGCATCCAGCGATACAACTGCAACTCGGCGTCGCGCTTGCCTTCCTGGGCGTGCTTGCCGAGGCGCGCCTGGTATTGCGCCCAGAGTTCGCCCAGCTCGCCGCTCCACACCCGGTCGCGCTGGACCTGGCCGGCGACCTTGTCCAGGCGCTGCTCGACAGCCTTGAGGTAACGCGGATACTCCTTCAACCACTCCAGCGGAGTGGCGCGGACGAAGCCCGGATAGACCAGGTTGGCCAACTGGCCCTTGACGTCGTTCAGCGGCACCGTCATGGCCAGGTCGACCTTGCCTTTGAAGCGCTTCTGCAGGCCGTGCCAGAGCTTGAGGATCTCCAGCACCAGGCGCGCCAGGCGCTCGGCATGCTCGTTCCAGGCGCCGCGCTTGCGTTCGGCCAGCGCCGCCAGGGCGGCACCGTCGCGCGGCAGGCTTTCGCCCTGCAGCACGCAGCTGTCGAGGCTGGCCAGAAGGATGTCCTCGACCAGCGCCTCGACCCGTCCCAGCTCGCGGTACAGCAGGCCCATCTCGGTCTGCCCCGGCAGCTTGGCGCGCAGGTACCTGGCCGGTTCGGCCAGTTGCTGCAACAGCAGTCGTTGCAGGGCGCGGCGGTGCTGGTAGTCGGCCTCGGCCTGGGTCGGGAAGCGCCCTTCCTTGACCTCGCCCTGCTCTTCCACCAGCGCCGGATACACTGTCATCGACAGCCCGGCGATCTTCTGCTGGACCTTCTCGGCGACGCTGGCGAAGGCCTTGGCCTCCACCGGCCGCTGCTGTTCCTCGCTCGCTTGGGGTATCGCCAGCGCCGCCTGGCTGGCTTCGGCGAAACGCGCGGTGAGTTCGGCCAGGTCGCGGCCCTCGCCGAGGAACTTGCCCTGGGCGTCGACCACCTCGATGTTCATCCGCAGGTGATCGTCCAGTTGCGTCGCCGCCTCGGCCCAGGCTTCGTCGGCCACCCGCGCGCCGGTCATGCGCTGCAGCTCGCGGCCCAGCGCCTGGGGCAGCGAGCCTTCGCCGAAGGTGATGCGCTCCAGGGCGGCACGGACGAAGTCCGGTACCGGCACGAAGCTCTTGCGGATCGCCTTCGGCAGGTTGCGCACCAGCGCCACCGCCTTGTCGTAGAGCAGGCCGGGCACCAGCCAGTCGATGCGCTCGGCCGGCAACTGCGGCAGCAGCGGCGCCGGTACCCGCACGGTGACACCGTCGCGCGCGGTGCCGGGCTCGAACTGGTAGCTCAGCGACAGCTGCAGGTCGCCCAGGCGCAGGCGGTCCGGGTACTGCGCGGCGGTGACCTCGCTGGCTTCGCGGGCCAGCACGTCTTCCTCGCGCATCAGCAGCAGGTCCGGCTGGTTCTGTCGCTCGCGGGCGTACCATTTCTCGAAACTGGCGGTCTGGTAGATATCCGCCGGCAGGCGCGCGTCGTAATAGGCGAACAGGGTTTCCTCGTCGGCCAGGATGTCGCGCCGGCGCGCCTTGGCTTCCAGCTCGTCGAGCTTTTCCAGCAACTGCCGGTTGGCACTCAGGCACCTGGCGCGGCTGTTGATCTCGCCACGTACCAGGCCTTCGCGGATGAACAGCTCGCGCGCCACCGGCGGGTCGATCGGGCCGTAGTGCACCGGACGTCGGCCGATGACGATCAGGCCGTAGAGGGTGACCTGCTCGAACGCCACCACCTGGCCGCGACGCTTCTCCCAGTGCGGCTCGAAGTGGTTGGTCTTGATCAGGTGCCCGGCCAGCGGCTCCAGCCAGTCCGGCTCGATCTTCGCGACCATCCGCGCGAACAGCTTGGTGGTCTCCACCAGTTCGGCGGCCATGATCCATTGCGGGCGCTTGCGGGCGATGCCGCTGGACGGATGGATCCAGAAGCGTCGCTGGCGGGCGCCAAGGTAGTCGCCTTCCTCGGCCTTCTGGCCGATCTGGCTGAGCAGGCCGGACAGGATCGCCTTGTGCACCGCCGCGTAGTCGATGCCCGGCAGCTCGCGCTCGCCATTGGCCGGCGCGCCTTTCTTCGCCTCCGGCTTGCGCGCCTCGGCCCTGGCCGGACGCCCGAACGGCAGCTTCAGCTCGCGGCAGATCAGGGTCAGCTGACGATGGGCGTCGCGCCACTCGCGCAGGCGCAGGTAGTTGAGGAAATTCTTCCGGCACCAGCTGCGCAGGGCGTTGGAACCCAGCGCCTGGCGCTGTTCCTCGAAGCCGCGCCAGAGATTGATCAGCGCGGCGAAGTCGGAATCCGGGTCTTTCCATTGCGCATGCGCCTGGTCGGCGGCCTGCTGGCGCTCCACCGGACGCTCGCGCGGATCCTGCACGGACAGCGCGCTGGCCACCGTCAGCACCTCCTCGAGGCTGCCCTGCTGGGCCGCCTCCAGCAGCATGCGCCCCAGCCGTGGGTCGATCGGCAGGCGCGCCAGCTGGCGCCCCAGCGGGGTCAGCTGGCCTTCGCGGTTGACCGCGGAAAGCTCCTGCAAGAGGGTGAAACCGTCCTTGATCGCCTTGCCGTCCGGCGGCTCGATGAAGGGGAACGCCTCGATGTCGCCCAGGCGCAGGTGGAGCATCTGCAGGATCACCGCGGCCAGGTTGGTGCGGAGGATTTCCGGATCGGTGAAGGCCGGACGCGCGTTGAAGTCCTCCTCGCTGTAGAGGCGCACGCAAATGCCCGGCTCGACCCGTCCGCAACGGCCCTTGCGCTGGTTGGCGCTGGCCTGCGACACCGCCTCGATGGGCAGCCGCTGGACCTTGGCACGGTAGCTGTAGCGGCTGATCCGCGCGGTGCCGCTGTCGATCACGTAGCGGATGCCCGGCACCGTCAGCGAGGTCTCCGCGACGTTGGTGGACAGCACGATCTTGCGTCCCGGGCGCGGCTGGAAGATCTTCTGCTGCTCGGCCGGGGTCAGTCGCGCGTACAGCGGCAGCACCTCGGTATGGCGCAGGTTGGCCTTGCGCAGCATCTCCGCGGCGTCACGGATCTCCCGCTCGCCGGGGAGGAACACCAGCACGTCGCCCGGCCGCTTGCCGAGCTCGCGCTCGTGGGCGGCGATCTCCTCGAGGGCGGCGAAGATGCCCTGGTCCACCGAGAGGTCGTCCTCGACCCGGTTGCCCTCCTCGTCGGTTTCCGCCGCCAGCGGCCGGTACCAGGTCTCCACCGGATAGGTGCGGCCGGATACCTCGATCACCGGGGCGCCGTCGAAATGCCTGGAGAAGCGTTCCAGGTCGATGGTCGCCGAGGTGATGACCAGCTTCAGGTCCGGACGCCGGTGCAGCAGGGTCTTCAGGTAGCCGAGGAGGAAATCGATGTTCAGGCTGCGCTCGTGGGCCTCGTCGACAATCAGCGTGTCGTAGCGCTCCAGGTAGCGGTCGTGCTGGGTCTCGGCCAGGAGGATACCGTCGGTCATCAGCTTGATGAGCGTACTGTCGTCGCTCTGGTCCTCGAAGCGCACCTGGTAGCCGACCAGCGCGCCCAGCGGCGTACCGATCTCTTCCGCGACCCGCGTGGCGACGCTGCGTGCCGCCAGCCGGCGCGGCTGAGTGTGGCCGATCAGGCCGTGGGTGCCACGCCCCAGCTCCAGGCAGATCTTCGGCAACTGGGTGGTCTTGCCCGAACCGGTCTCGCCGGCGATCACCACCACCTGGTGGGCGGCGATGGCGGCCTTGATCTCGTCGCGCTTGGCGGCGATCGGCAGGCTGTCGTCGTAGCGGATCGCCGGCACGCTGGCGCGGCGCGCCTCGACCTTGGCGCAGGAAGCCTGGAAGCGCTCGACCCACTGCGCCAGGCGCGCGTCGTCGGGCTGCTTGCGCAGTTCGTGGAGCTGCCGGCGCAGGCGGTGGCGGTCGCTGATCTGGGCCTGGTCGATACGCCTGGCGAGCTGGTCGAAGGAAGGAGTCTGGTCGGTCATGTAGGCTATCGATGCTGTGGGCGTGGCGGAACTACGCGAGACGGGAAGAGCCTCCAGCCACTGCCGAGGCGAAAAATATTCGGAATTGTCGCAGATTTGGGCGGACGAGGACGAATCGCGGTTAACGCTCGCCGCCGCGATACGGCCGACGCTGCTGGTGAGCGATGGCCACCTCAGCGCTTGAGCACCTCGGCCAACGGCAGCGCATCGGTGGCGCCCGCCCGGTAGGCGGCGAGGCGTTCCTCGGCCACTCGCAACCCTTGGCGCTCCACCTCGGGGTCGGCGCGCTCCAGGCTCTCCAGCAATGCCTCGACCAGTTCCAGCCGCCGGCTGATCGGCAGACGGCGTATTTCTCCGACCAGGACAGGATCGATGCGGGCCATGGGAATTTCCTGCGCCCGTGATGCGATGCCGGCACGCTCCGCACAGGCCGGCTCAGCCCGCAACCGACTGCCTGCAACGAAGAAGCCCCGCATCGGCGGGGCTTCTTCAGGCAACGGCGGACTTACTTCTGGCCCGCTTTCTTCAGCTCTTCGTCGCGCAGTTCGCGGCGTAGGATCTTACCGACGTTGGTGGTCGGCAGGCTGTCGCGGAACTCCACGGCTTTCGGCCGCTTGTAGCCGGTCAGGTTGTCATGCATGTGCTGCATGACCTGCTCCTTGGTCAGGGTCGCCCCCGGCTTGACCACCACGAAGACCTTGATCGACTCGCCGGACTTCTCGTCGGGGATGCCGATCGCGGCGCACTGCAGGACGCCCGGCAGGGTCGCCAGCACGTCTTCCAGTTCGTTCGGGTACACGTTGAAGCCGGAGACCAGGATCATGTCCTTCTTCCGGTCGACGATACGCATGTAGCCGTCTTCCTGGATGATCGCGATGTCGCCGGTCTTCAGCCAGCCATCGGCATCGAGGATTTCGTCGGTGGCCTCCTGGCGCTGCCAGTAGCCCTTCATCACCTGCGGACCTTTCACACAGAGTTCGCCGCGCTCGCCCAGCGGCACTTCCTGGCCGTCGTCACCGATCACCTTGCACAGGGTCGAGGGCACCGGGATGCCGATGGTGCCGACCTGGATGTTCTGGAACGGGTTGACCGACACCACCGGCGCGGTCTCGGTCATGCCATAGCCTTCGCAGATGGCGCAGCCGGTGACTTCCTTCCAGCGCTCGGCGGTGGCCAGCTGCAGCGCCATGCCGCCGGAAAGGGTCAGCTTCAGCGCGGAGAAGTCCAGCTTGCGGAAGGTCTCGTTGTTGCACAGGGCGACGAACAGGGTGTTCAGACCGACGAAGCCGGTGAACTTCCACTGGCCGAGGTCCTTGAGCATCGACGGCAGGTCGCGCGGGTTGGTGATCAGGATGTTGTGGTTGCCGGTGAGCATCATCGCCATGCAATGGAAGGTGAAGGCGTAGATGTGGTACAGCGGCAGCGGCGCGATGAGGATCTCGCAGCCCTCGTTGAGGTTGGCGCCCATCAGCGCCTTGCACTGCAACATGTTGGCCACCAGGTTGCGGTGGGTCAGCATGGCGCCCTTGGCGACCCCGGTGGTGCCGCCGGTGTATTGCAGCACGGCGACGTCGTCGGCCTTCGGCGCGGCTTCCTGGAACGACTTGCCGGCGCCCCTGGCCAGCGCGTCGGTCAGCTTGGTGGCTTGCGGCAGGCTGTAGGCCGGCACCATCTTCTTGATGTGCTTGACCACGAAGTTGACGATGAAGCGCTTGAGCGGCGGCAGGATGTCACCGACTTCGGTGACGATCACCTGCTTGACGCCGGTCTTCGGCAGCACGCCCTCGACCAGGTGGGCCATGTTGGCCAGGCAGACCACCGCCTTGGCGCCGGAGTCGTTGAACTGGTGCTCCAGCTCGCGCGCGGTGTACAGCGGGTTGGTGTTGACCACGATGAGGCCGGCGCGCATGGCGCCGAAGACCACGATGGGGTACTGCAGGACGTTGGGCAACTGGACGGCGATGCGGTCGCCGGGCTTGAGATCGGTGTGCTGCTGCAGGTAGGCGGCGAAGTCGCCGGACAGCTTGTACAGCTCGCCGTAGGTCAGGGTCTTGCCCAGGTTGGTGAACGCGGGCTTGGTGGCAAAACGTTGGCAGGACTCCTTCAGTACCGACAGGATGTTCGGGTACTGGTCGGGATTGATCTCGGCAGCAATACCCGCTGGGTACTTGTCCTTCCAGAAGTTTTCGATCATGGAAGCCCACTCCTAAGCAACAGCTAATCTTCACCGCTCATGGCGGCATCTTGTTGTGATCTGCTCGCTAACCCTGGTCCCAGGGCTATTAGGCGCGCCGAGATTATCAGCTTTGCCAGGGGCAGACCAGCACCAAACATGACCTATCCAGTCAAAAAAATGACCGAGACATTAGTCTCGGTCACGGTCTTCCTGTCCCTGGCAAACGCCCGTTTCAGAGCCTTGTAAGGCTATCAGGCGATTTCGCGCAGCTCACGACGGAGGATTTTACCCACAGGCGTCATCGGTAATGCATCCTTGAGCACAATCTGTCGCGGAATTTTGTATCCGGTGAAGTTTTCCTTGCAGTAGGCCTTCAGCTCCTCGACCGACAGGCTCGGGTCGCGCGCGACCACGAAGAGCTTCACCGCCTCGCCGGATTTCTCGTCGGGAATGCCCACCGCGGCGCAGCTGGCCACCTTCGGGTGGGCCATCACCACGTCCTCGATCTCGTTGGGATAGACGTTGAAGCCGGAGACCAGGATCAGGTCTTTCTTGCGGTCGACGATGCGCACGAAACCATCGCCGTCGATCACCGCGATGTCGCCGGTCTTGAGCCAGCCCTCGGCATCGAGGATTTCCTCGGTGGCCTCCGGCCGCTGCCAGTATCCCTTCATCACTTGCGGACCTTTCACGCAGAGCTCTCCGCGTTCTCCTACAGGCAGCTCCTTGCCCTCCTCGTCGATCACCTTCAGCGCCGTGCCCACCACCGGGATCCCCACCGTGCCCAGGCGCGCCTGCTCGCCGTAGGGGTTGGTGGTCACCACCGGCGAGCATTCGGTGAGGCCATAACCTTCCACCACGGTGCAGCCGGTGACGCCCTTCCAGCGCTCGGCAGTGGCGCTGACCAACGCGGTGCCACCGGAGTTGGTGAGCTTCAGGTTGGAGAAATCGATGTCCTTGAACCCGGGGTGCTCCATCAGCGCGACGAACAGGGTGTTGAGGCCGAGCAGCGCGGAGAACCGCCATTTCTTCAGTTCCCTGACAAAACCGGGGATGTCGCGCGGATTGGTGATCAGCACGTTGTGGTTGCCGCTGACCATCATGCACATGCAGTTCGCGGTGAAGGCATAGATGTGGTACAGCGGCAGCGGCGCGATCATCACTTCCTGCGCCTCCTTCATCAGCGGCAGGCCGTCCTTGCCGAGCTGGGACAGCTGCGCATGGACCTGCAGCATGTTCGCCACCAGATTGCCATGGCTGAGCATCGCGCCCTTGGACACGCCGGTGGTGCCACCGGTGTACTGCAGGACGGCAATGTCTTCCAGGCCCACCCTGACCGGCTGCAAGGCATGCCCCTGGCCCTGCTTCAGCGCCTGCTTGAACGGTAGCGCCTGCGGCAGCTGGTAGTCCGGCACCATCTTCTTCACCGACTTCACCACGCTGTTCACCAGCCAGCCCTTCAGCGCCGGCAGCAGGTCGCCCATGCGCGCCTCGATCAGATACTCGATCCGCGTATCCGGGAGCACTTCCTGGACCAGCTTGCCGAACAGGTTCAGGTAGACCAGCGCGCGCACGCCGGCGTCCTTGAACTGGTGGCGCATCTCGCGGGCGGTGTACAGCGGGTTGGTGTTGACCACGATGAGCCCGGCGCGCAGGGCGCCGAACACCGCGATGGGGTATTGCAGGACGTTGGGCATCTGCACCGCGATGCGGTCGCCGGGCTTGAGGTCGGTGTGCTTCTGCAGGTAGGCGGCGAAGGCGGCGGACAGGCGATCGAGTTCGGCGTAGCTGAGCGTCACACCGAGGTTGCTGAAGGCCGGGCGGTCGGCGAATTTCTTGCAGGAGCGCTCGAAGACCTCGACCACGGAACGGTAGGCGGCGAAGTCGAGACTGTCGGGTACGCCGGCCGGGCGCTTGTCGTTCCAGAATTCAGGTTGCATTTATTCTTGTCCTCTTACCTGAGCGGGTCTGGCCCGCGTGAGCGGGGCATCCGGCAACTTAGCAGCTGCGCCGGGCAGCGCAAATACTCGACCTGCCCTTATTGATAGTGTGAATCTCGAGCCTGTCGCCATCCGCCGTGCGCCGTCCTAGAGCGGCTTTACCGCAAAGACGGCGCTTTTCCGGGTGGAAACCGCGCACGCTGCTAGAATGCGCCGGAACGCGTCCGCCCGGCACAAGGAACGAACATGCCCGCCGCTGCCTACTGGCTTCCCGCCAGCGACGAAACCCCGCTGTACACTCGCCACTGGCCCTGCGAAAAGGCCATCGGCGCGGTGATGCTGGCCCACGGCATGGCCGAGCACGCTGGCCGCTACGAGCGGCTCGCCGCCGCGCTGAACGCCGCCGGCTACCACCTCTATGCCATCGACCAGCGCGGCCACGGCCAGACCGCCAATGCCGACGAACTCGGCCACTTCGCCGACCACGGCGGCTGGGGCAAGGTGGTCGGCGATCTGGCCAGCCTGAACCACCATATCCGCCAGCAGCACCCGGAGCTGCCGATCTTCCTGCTGGGCCACAGCATGGGCAGCTACATCTCCATGGCCTACCTGCTGCACCACAGCTGCAGCCTGCAGGGCGCGGTGCTGTCCGGCTCCAACTACCAGCCACGGGCGCTCTACCGTGCCGCCCGGCTGATCGCCCGCTTCGAGCGCTGGCGTCAGGGCCCGCTGGGCAAGAGCGCGCTGATCGACTTCCTTTCGTTCGGCTCCTTCAACAAGGCGTTCAGGCCCAACCGCACCGCCTTCGACTGGCTCAGCCGCGACCCGCAGGAAGTCGACCGGTACGTCGCCGACCCGCTGTGCGGTTTCCGCTGCAGCAACCAGCTGTGGGTCGACCTGCTCGGCGGCCTGGCCGACATCACCCCGCTCGCCCACCTGCGCCAGATCGACGCGGAGCTGCCGCTGCTGGTCATCGGCGGCGAGCGCGACCCGGTCAGCCAGGGCAAGCGCCTGCACGACCTGGCCGATGCCCTGCGCGGCGCCGGCCTGCGCCAGGTGACCCTGAAAACCTATCCCGAGGCCCGCCACGAGCTGTTCAACGAGAGCAACCGCGACGCGGTCACCCAAGACCTGATCGACTGGCTGGAACAGGCCCTGCGCCACCGCCGGGATCATTCGACAAAGGAGAGAACATGAGCCAGGTACAGAACATTCCCTACGCCGAACTCGAGGTCGGGCAGAAGGCCGAATACACCAGCAGCATCGCCGAACGCGACCTGCAGTTGTTCGCCGAAGTCTCCGGCGACCGCAACCCGGTGCACCTGGACGCCGCCTACGCGGCCACCACCCAGTTCAAGGAGCGCATCGCCCACGGCATGCTCAGCGGCGCGCTGATCAGCGCGGCGATCGCCACCGTGTTGCCCGGCCCGGGCACCATCTACCTCGGCCAGACCCTGCGTTTCACCCGTCCGGTGAAACTCGGCGACGACCTGCGGGTCGAGCTGGAAGTCCTGGAAAAGCTGCCGAAGAACCGTGTGCGCATGGCCACCCGGGTGTTCAACCAGGCCGGCAAGCAAGTGGTCGACGGCGAAGCGGAGATCATGGCGCCGGAAGACAGGCTCAGCGTCGAGCTGGCCGAACTGCCGCCGATCAGCATCGGCTGATCGGCTTCCCCTGCCGTCGGGCCGTCCGGCCCGGCGGACTTGCCGGGCCGCCGCGCGCTGCTCTACCCTGTCGGCTGTCTTACCTCAATCTTCAGGGATAACCGAAGGCATCACCGCCCGAAACCCCTCACCCGGGAATCGGAGCCGCCATGGACCTTCGCTTGCTGTCGCTAGCCCTGACCACCTTCGCCGCCGGCCTGGCGGAAAGCATCCTGATCGGCATCCTGCCGCCACTGGCCGCAGACCTGCGGGTCTCCATCAGCCTGGCCGGCCAGCTGACCACCCTGTTCTCCCTCGGCTTCGCCGTCGCCGCGCCGCTGCTCAGCTGGCTGACCCGTCGTGTCGAACGCCGCCGCCTGTTGCTGGCGACGCTGCTGACGTTCGCCCTCTGCAACGCGCTCGCCGCCCTGGCCCCGGGCTATGCCGGCCTGTTGCTGGCGCGCCTGGGGATGGCGGCCTGCTGCGGGCTGCTGATCGTCCTGGCCAGCCTGCTCGCCGCCGAACTCGCTGCCCCGGGCCAGCGCGGCCGGGCGATCGGCCTGATCTTCGTCGGCATCAGCGGCTCGCTGGTGTTCGGCGTGCCGCTGGGCGTGCTGGTCAGCGACTGGTTCGGCTGGCGCTGGATCTTCGCCGGTATCGCCCTCTATTCGCTGCCGCTGTGCCTACTGCTCTGGCGCTGCCTGCCGCAACGCCAGCCCGGCGACCTGCCAGGCCGCGAAGGCTACCTCCGGCAATTGCGCCAACCGGCGCTGTGGCTCGCGCAACTGGTCTCGATCCTGTTGCTCGGCGGGCACTTCACCCTGTTCGCCTACTTCACCCCGTACCTGGCGAGCATGGCCGGCATCCGCTCGGCCGACGAGGTCAGCCTGATCCTCCTGCTGATCGGCCTAGCGGCGCTGAGCGGCGGCTACATGGGCGGCTGGCTGGCCGATCGCCTCGGCCACCGGCGCGCCCTGCAATGGGTGCCGGCGGCGTTCGCCGTGGCGTTGGCGGCCCTCCCGCCGAGCCTGGGCAGCGCCTGGTTCGTACCGGTACTGATGGTCTGGAGCGCGATCAGCTGGATGATCTCGCCGGTGGTGCAGAGCTTCCTGCTTCGTAGCGACCCGGCCAGCGGTTCCGCCGGCGTCGCCCTGAACACCTCGGCGATGCACCTGGGCGTGGGTCTCGGGGCGGCGCTGGGCGGCCTGGTGGTGGCGCTGCTGGGGGTCGCCGCGACACCCTGGGTCGGCCTCGCCCTGGTACTGGCGGCGCTGGCCTGTGCCCTCGGCGCCTGTGCGCTGAGCGGCGCCGCGCAGGCGCTGCCGCTCAGTCGCCCTGCACGGTGACGCTGGCGGTCATCCCGGCGCTGAGGTGGACGCCTGCGGGCACCTGGTCGAGGCGTATGCGCACCGGGATGCGCTGGGCCAGGCGCACCCAGTTGAAGGTCGGTTCGACGTTGGCCAGCAACTGGCCGTCCGGGGTCGAATTGCGGTCGGTGATGCCGCTGCTGATGCTCTCCACCGTGCCCGCGATCGGCTGGTCGCCGCTCATCAGGCGGACCTGGGCGCGCATGCCGACGCGGATGCCAGGCAGCTTGGTTTCCTCGAAGTAGGCGACCACATAGAAGGACTGCTGGTCGACCAGCGCCATCACCGCCTGGCCCGCCGTGGCGTAGTTGCCCTGGGCCAGGCGCAGGTTGGTCACCTGGCCGTTGCGCGCAGCGCGCAGTTCGCTGCGCTTGAGGTTGAGTTCGGCGATCTTCACCTGGGCCAGCGCCTCCTGGTACTCGCTACGGGCGATGGCGGCGTTGATCTGGGCGTTTTCCTTGTCCTCGGCGCTGATCGCGCCGATGCCCAGGCGGCTGCGCCGGGCCGCCTCGTTCTGCCGCAGCAGGTATTGCTGGTGACGGGTTTCGGCGACGGCGCGGGCCTGCTCCAGGTTGGCCTGGTAGCGCTCCTGGTCGATGCGCATCAGCACGTCGCCGACCTTGACCACCTGGTTGTCCTTCACTTGCAGATCGGTGACCCAGCCGGATACGTCCGGCGCCACCACCACCACGTCGGCCCGCACGCGGGCGTCGCGGGTCCAGGGCGAGAGCATGTAGTAGCGCCAGAGCCAGATACCGGCGAGGACAGCAGCGACCACCACCAGCAGGGTGACGACGACGCGAAGCGATGCACGCATGCGAATCTCCTTCTCGGGGCGACGCAATCAGGTCGTGGCCGCCCAGGTAATGCCACTCAACATCAGGATGAACAGGGCGCAGTCGAACAGCGCCTCGTGCCAGACCCAGCGACGCAGCGGCGTCTTCTGGATCAGCACCCGCAGCGCGGCGGTGGCCGCCAGCGCCAGCAGGGCATAGACGAACAGCGGGCTGAGGTAGACGCCGCCCCAGGCCCATTCATGCAGACTCATGGACTTCCTCCTGCTGGCACCACTGCTGCCAGGTGAACAGCAACTGCGCCAGGGCCGCGCGCGCCAGGCGGCTGGCCTCGTCGTCGTGGCGGACGTCGCGCTCCAGGGCCTCGCGCAGCGGCTGGCTGATGCGCTCCAGACGCTCGCCGCGCGGGTCGTCGGGGCCGGCCTCGAGCAGGTCGCCCAGCTCGCCGAGGAAGCGGTCGCGCGCCTTGCGCAGGACACCCCGCGCACCCTCCAGGCAGGCCCGCAGGTGGATCAGCTCGTTGCCCAGGTCGAGCGCCAGCAGGCCGTCGTCCCAGCGCCGGCGCTCCCGCTCCGGCAACAGGTTGGCGTGCCGCGCCAGGCGCAGCAGGCGGTCGGCCATGCGCCCGCCGAACCAGTTCTCCGCCTGCGCCAGCGGACGCCGGGTCAGGCGGCCGAGGTCGACGCAGGTGGCGTCGAGCAGACGTCGGGTCAGCCAGCCCGGACGCAAGGTCAGCAGGCGGAAGATCACCACCGCGAAACCGACCCCGATCAGCACGCCCTGGGCGGAATTGAGCAGCGCCGCGAGGTCGTAGTTCATCTGGTTGCGCGGCGCGACCAGGACGATGAAATGGATCGCGAACGAGGTGGCGGTGCCGGCGGTGACCGGCACCGCCATGCCCAGGGTGGCGAAGAACAGCGGCACGCCCATGGCCAGGCAGAGCAGCGGGAAACCGTTCCACTGCGGCAGCAGCCACTGGCTGACCAGCATCGCCGCCGGGATGGCATAGACGATACCGCGCAGGAAGCTCAGGCCGATGGCCACCGCATTGTCGCGGTTGGCGAACAGGCTGCAGACCACCGCCGCCAGCAGCATCGCGCCGGACGCCGCCGGCCAGGCGGTATGGATCCAGTAGAGCGACAGCCCGAGCAGTGCCAGGGCGCTGCGCGCACCGTAGAACAACGCCATCTGCAGGTCGCGGTGCCAGGACAGGGTGCCGGCGCTGCCGACCCGCCCCGCGATCTCGCCGCTGGCCACCGCACGCATGCCCCTCTCGGCGTTCACCGCCTTGAGCAGCAGCACCGAGCAGCGGGTCAGCAGGTAGCGCTGGTCGTTGCTCCACTGCGGCTCGACCGCGACCTGTGCCAATTCCTCGCGCAGCGCCTGCATCGACACCGGGTCGGCCTCCTCCAGGGCGGTGGCCAGCGCGGCCAGCCAGCGTTCCACCTGGCGCTCATCCTCTTCGCTCAGCCGCGCCCGTTGCCGGGCCACGCCGCGCGCGGTGCGCAACAGGCTGAGCAGGTCGCGCGACAGCAGCGCCAGCGCCCCGGCCCGGCGCCGCCCGCGCTCGCCTTCGAACCAGGCGTGGTCGCGTTGCGCATCGACCTCGACGATCCTGCTCAACGCATTGAGCAACCCCTGCGGCTGGCGCTGGCGCGGGTCGATCTCGCCACGCGCGGCCTGCATGCCCAGCAGCCAGGTGGCATGGGCCTGCTTGTCGAGGTCCTGCTCGACCCGCTGCGGCCAGAGGATCGCGCTGACCACCGAGGCACAGATGATCCCCAGGCAGATCTCGGTGCTGCGCGCCACCGCCTGCTCGAAGACCAGCAGCGGCTGGTCCACCGCTGGCAGGCCGATGATCGCTACCGTGTAACCGGCCAGTACGAAGGCATAGGAAATGTGGTTGCGCAGCGAGGTCGAGGCCGCCGTGCAGAGTCCCAGCCAGAGCGAGATGGCCAGCAGGAACAGCCAGGGCGTCTGGGCGAACAGCGCGATCATCAGCACCGACATGGCGGTGCCGACCAGGGTGCCGAGCAGACGGAACAGGCCTTTCGCCACCACCATGCCGGACAGCGGCTGGGACACGATCAGCACGGTCATCAGCGCCCACTGCGGCTGCTCCAGGTCGAAACGGAAGGCGCACCACAACGCCAGGCCACCGGCCAGGAGCGTCTTGATGGCGAACTTGAGCGCCAGCGTCGAGGGTGCCAGGAACGGCTTCCAGTGAATGGGCACGGAGTCTTCCGAAACGGGGTCTACATCAGCATAGATAGCCGCGGGTGTCGCGGCGATATGTGCAGCTTATATTATTAGGCTGCTAACTATATCGTCCAGCGCCATTCGTAGCATCCCCTCCGGGCGTGCGCCGGCCGGGCTTTTGCGGGTACAAAAAAACGGGCGACCGAAGTCGCCCTAAGTGCCTTGCGTGCTCTGTGTATCGGGAAGGATCAGCCCTTGCGGCTGTGGGAATCCTTCCAGATGAAGTAACCGACCCCACCGAAGAAAGCGACCATGAGGCCTACCGTAAGAATCCCTGCGAGAACCACTTCGTCGATGAACATGTTGATGGCCTCCAGTTGCCGGTTGGGTGTTGCTCGATGGGCTCAGATTAGCGAGGCACGGCGGCGCAATATTGACCTGGATCAATCGCCCGGACGGGCCGTTTCGACCAGGCGCATGACACTGATCCAGGTCAAGTTTCGCGGGACGGAGAATGCGGTCGGACGCCGCAGATGAGCGAAGGAAGGCGCCGGATCGGCGCAGGTCGCCACAGGAAGAGGCCGCCGGCGAGCGCGGCGGCGGAAGGTTCAGCGTTTCTTCGGCTTGCCCTTGGACTTCTTTCGCGGCTTGCCCAGCGGCAGTACCTGTTCGAAGGCCTTGCGCACCTCCTGCAGGCGTTTCTCGTGCACATCGTGGATGCGCTTGTCGCGCTCGGCGCTGAGGTCGATCACCTTGTCGTCGTCGTTCATGGCTGGGGATACACCAGGCGGAAGGTCAGGTTCAAACGGGGCATGCAGGAGCGACGGGTCTTCGCCACCTGATGCTGCCAATGATGCTGGGTTGCGCCGCGCATGACCAGCAGGCTGCCATGGCTCAGTTCCAGGGAGTGGGCGATGCGGCTCTGGCCCTTGCGCCGGAGGTCGAAGCGCCGGGTGCCGCCGAGGCTCAGCGAGGCGACCAGCGGCTCGCGGCGCAGCTCGGGTTCGTCGTCGCTGTGCCAGCCCATGGAGTCCTGGCCGTCGCGATAGTAGTTCAGCAGCACGCCATTGACCCGCTGGCCGACCTCGCGCTCCACGCGTTCGCGGATCTCGCCGAGCAGCGCGGTCCAGGGCAACGGCCGGTGGACCCGGCCGGAATAGCGATAGATGGCTTCGGCGTCGCCGTACCAGGCCACCAGGCGCGGCGTCGGGTATTCCTCGCCATGGATGCGCAGGACCGGCTGTTCCCAGGGAGTCTCCTGTTCCAGGCGCAACAGCCAGGCGCTCGCCAGCGGCGCCTCCAGCCAGTGCGGAAGGTAGCGCAGCTCGGCGTCCGGCAGGGTCAGGGGCACGTCGGCGAACAGGTCCATGGGCGGCAGGTTACTACGCCGGAACCGGTGGCTGAAGCGCGGAAAACCAGGGTTACACTTCGATGTCGATCAATCGCCCCTTGCGCGGCGGCTCGTCCGCCGCGGGGGTTTGCGCCGCGTCATCGGCCGGCGCCTCGCCCTCGTCCTCGCTGCCGGCTTGCGCGCCGCCGCCCTGGCGACGCTGGCGACGGCGGTACTCCTCTTCCAACCAGCTTTCCTCGTCACGCTCCTGGCGCAAGGCGACGCCATCGCTGCCCGCGCCGGCCTGGGTCGGCGCGACCGGCGGCGTGGCCGGCCGGGGCTTGGGCGGGTCCTGCTGGACGGTGACCGGTATCAGGCCCTGGGGAATCGGCGGGAGCATGCAGGCAACCTCTCTGGGTAATGCCGCGTGCAAGGGGTTCTCGCGGCGTGCCGGTTTGCGGCGCTCTTCTACAAGGGCTGTCGGCCGCCTCCGGGTCCTGCTTGAGGACAGAGCGGCAGCGGTCCGACGGATGGCGCTGCGAGAACGTCCTCACAGCCTGCGCAATCCATCGCCAACCGTCGCTCAACGCCCTGCGATCCGGTACCATACTCGGCTTTTTTCGGGAGGTGGACATGGCGCAGTATCAACCGGGGCAACGCTGGATCAGCGACAGTGAAGCGGAATTGGGCCTGGGGACCATCCTGGCCCAGGATGGCCGCCTGCTCACCGTGCTCTATCCGGCGACCGGCGATACCCGCCAGTACGCCTTGCGCAATGCGCCGCTGACCCGCGTGCGCTTCGCCCCCGGCGACGAGGTGACGCACTTCGAGGGCTGGAAGATGACCGTCCGCGAAGTCGAGGAAAGCGAAGGCCTGCTGGTCTACCACGGCCTCACCGCGCAGAACGAGCAGCGCACCCTGCCGGAAACCCAGCTCTCCAACTTCATCCAGTTCCGCCTCGCCAGCGACCGCCTGTTCGCAGGCCAGATCGACCCCCTGCCCTGGTTCTCCCTGCGCTATCACACCCTGGAACGCCGCAGCCAATTGCTCCAGTCGTCGCTCTGGGGCCTCGGCGGCGCCCGCGCCCAGCCGATCGCTCACCAACTGCACATCGCCCGCGAAGTTGCCGACCGCATGGCGCCGCGCGTCCTGCTGGCCGACGAAGTGGGCCTGGGCAAGACCATCGAGGCCGGCCTGATCATCCATCGCCAACTGCTCTCCGGCCGCGCCGGGCGGGTGCTGATCCTGGTCCCGGAAAACCTCCAGCACCAGTGGCTGGTGGAGATGCGTCGGCGCTTCAACCTGCAGGTCGCTTTGTTCGACAGCGAGCGCTTCGCCGAAAGCGATGCCAGCAACCCCTTCGAGGACACCCAGCTGGCCCTGGTCGCCCTGGAGTGGCTGAAGGACGACGAGCGCGCCCAGGACGCCCTGTTCGCCGCCGGCTGGGACCTGCTGGTGGTCGACGAAGCCCACCACCTGGTCTGGCACCAGGATCAGGTCAGCGCCGAATACGCGCTGGTCGAACAACTGGCGGAGATCATTCCCGGCGTCCTGCTGCTCACCGCGACCCCGGAGCAACTCGGCCAGGACAGCCACTTCGCGCGCCTGCGCCTGCTCGATCCGAACCGTTTCCATGACCTCGAGGCCTTCCGCCGGGAAAGCGAGCAATACCGCCCGGTCGCCGAAGCGGTGCAGGAACTGCTCGACCACGGCAGTCTTTCCGCCGGCGCGCGCCAGGCCATCCACGGCTTCCTCGGCAGCGAGGGCGACGAGCTGCTGGCCAGCGTCGAGGGTGGCGATGAAGAAGCCCGCTCGCGCCTGGTCCGCGAACTGCTCGATCGCCATGGCACCGGCCGCGTGCTGTTCCGCAATACCCGCGCCGCCGTGCAGGGCTTCCCTCAGCGCGAGCTGCACGCCTATCCGCTGCCGATGCCGAGCCAGTACCAGGAACTGCCCGCCGGCGAGCACCCGGACCTGTATCCGGAGGTCAACTTCCAGCAGCAGTGGGAAGACGCCGACGACAACAACCGCTGGTGGCGCTTCGACCCGCGCGTCGAGTGGCTGATCGATACCCTCAAGATGCTCAGGCAGTTCAAGGTCCTGGTCATCTGCGCCCACGCCGAGACCGCCCTCGACCTGGAGGACGCCCTGCGCCTGCGCTCGGGCATCTCCGCCACGGTGTTCCACGAAGGCATGAGCATCCTCGAGCGTGACCGCGCCGCCGCCTACTTCGCCGACGAAGAGTTCGGCGCCCAGGTGCTGATCTGCTCGGAAATCGGCAGCGAAGGTCGCAACTTCCAGTTCGCCCACCACCTGGTGCTGTTCGACCTGCCGGCCCACCCGGACCTGCTCGAACAGCGCATCGGCCGTCTCGACCGGATCGGCCAGCAGCACACCATTCAGCTGCATGTCCCGCACCTGGAGAACAGCGCCCAGCAACGCCTGTTCCAGTGGTACCACCAGGCGCTCAACGCCTTCCTCAACACCTGCCCCACCGGCAATGCCCTGCAGCACGAGTTCGGCCCGCGCCTGCTGCCGCTGCTCGACGGCGGCGAGGACAAGGCCTGGGAGGCGCTGCTCGACGAAGGCCGCGCCCGTCGCGAAGCCCTCGAGGCGGAGCTGCACAGCGGGCGCGACCGCCTGCTCGAGCTGAATTCCGGCGGTGCCGGCGAAGGTGAGGCGCTGGTCGAGGCGATCGAGGAGCAGGACGACGACTTCGCCCTGCCGATCTACATGGAGCGCCTGTTCGACGCCTACGGCATCCATAGCGAAGACCATTCGGAAAATGCCCTGATCCTCAAGCCGAGCGAGAAGATGCTCGACGCCGGCTTCCCCCTCGGCGACGACGAAGGCGTGACCATCACCTACGACCGCGCCCAGGCCCTGGCCCGCGAGGACATGCAGTTCCTCACCTGGGAGCACCCCATGGTGCAGGGCGGCATGGACCTGGTGTTGTCCGGCTCGATGGGCAATACCTCGGTGGCGCTGATCAAGAACAAGGCGCTGAAACCCGGGACCGTGCTGCTCGAACTGCTGTTCGTCAGCGAGGCCGTCGCGCCGCGCGCCCTCCAGCTCGGCCGCTGGCTGCCGCCGCAGGCGCTGCGCTGCCTGCTCGATGGCAACGGCAATGACCTGGCCGCCCGGGTTTCCCTGGAAACCCTCAACGACCAGTTGGAAAGCGTGCCGCGGGTCAGCGCCAACAAGTTCGTCCAGGCCCAGCGCGACGTGCTGGCCAAGCAGTTCGACGTGGCCGAGGGCAAGATCGTCCCGCGTCACGAGGAACGCGTAGCCAAGGCCAAGCAGCAGTTCGCCGCCGCCATGGACGAGGAACTGGCGCGCCTGACCGCGCTCAAGGCGGTCAACCCGAGCGTCCGCGACAGCGAGCTGGACAGCCTGCGCACCCAGCGCGAGGAAGGCCTGGCCCTGCTCGACAAGGCATCCCTGCGCCTGGAGGCGATCCGCATCCTGGTCGCCGGCTGACGTCCGGCAACGGCTGCGCGGGACAAGAAGCCATGGGCATCCCCCATGGCTTCTTTCATTTCCACGGCGGCGGCTGCCGCGCGGTGCCCCTTCGCCCCGTTTCCAGCCCTCGCCGGGCCGGAGACTGGACGTTGCGGCGGAATCGCAACGGTCGCCCTGCGACTTATTGACCTCCGGCAAAGGTCCGCTCCCCACGAGGGACTACAGTGTCCTTGAAGTTTCAAGAACGCCCGGCGGGCGGACACTCACTCTGGAGGGACACCTTATGTACGATCGCATTCTGGTAGCCGTGGACGGCAGCCCGGTCTCCGACCGCGCCCTGGAAGAGGCCATCAAGCTGGCCGGCCTCAGCGGCGGCAAGCTGCGCGTCATCACCATCGTCGACAGCCCGCTGCGCCACCTCCCCGACTACGCGGTGTACTACAACCCCGAGCCGCTGCGCGAAGCCGCGCTGAAGGCCGCGGACGACGTCCTGGCCAAGGCCCGCGAGAAGGTCGAGGCGAGCAACGTCGAAGGAGCCACCTTCGACCGCGTCTGCCAGGAGCGCGCCAGCGAGGAAATCGCCGAGCGCATCGAGCTCGAGGCCCAGGCCAGCGATGCCGACGTGGTGGTCATGGGTACCCATGGCCGTCGCGGCATGCGCCGCCTGATGCTTGGCAGCGTGGCGGAAGGCCTGATCCGCGTGGCCTCGCGCCCGGTGCTGCTGGTCCGCGACAAGTAAGACGAAAGCCGATGAAAAAGGCCGTGGAGGGAAACCTCCACGGCCTTTTTCGTTCAACGCCCGACGCTCACTGGGCAGTCCCCGGCGCGCGACAGCCGGCGAAGATGTCCAGGCCCGGCTGATACACCGACGTCTGCACGTCCAGCAGGCCGAGCACCGAATGGAACAGGTTGTCGTGGCTTAGGCCCTTCTCGTCACGCTTGCCGTCCAGGCAACTGCGCTGGATTCCCCAGTTGCCCAACGCCTGCGGGGCGAACCACATGACCATCGGCACGTGGATCTGCGCCTGGGGCGCTATCGAATAGGGCGCGGCGTGCAGGTAGACGCCGTTCTCGCCCAGCGATTCGCCATGGTCGGAGACGTAGATCATCGCCGTGTCACGCTTGTCGGCGTTGCGCTTGAGCAGTTCGATCACCTGCGACAGGAAGTGGTCGGTATAGAGGATGGTGTTGTCGTAGACATTGACCAGTTCCTCCTTGCTGCAACTGCCGAGCTGGTTGGTCCGGCATACCGGCTGGAAGCGCTCCATCTCCTTCGGGTAGCGCTCGTAGTACTCCGGGCCGTGGCTGCCATCGGAATGCAGAACGATGATGGCGTTGTCCTTCAGCCCGTCGATGTACTCCTGCAGGCCCACCAGCAGCGACTCGTCCAGGCAGTTCCTGCCGTCGCAGAACGGGCTCGGCTGGGTCTTCGGGATGTCCCGGTTGGGCACCCGCAGGCAGGTGCCCTTGCAGTCGCTGTTGTTCTCCAGCCACAGCACCTGCACCCCGGCGCGCTGGAGGATGTCCAGCAGGCCCTCGTGGGTCTTGGCCTTCTTGTCGCTGTAATCCTCGCGCGGGTACTGGGAGAACATGCAGGGCACCGAGACCGCGGTGGAAGTGCCGCAGGAATGGACCTGGGTGAAATTGAGGATGTCCTGCTTCTTCAGTTCCGGGTTGGTCTCGCGGGCATAGCCGTTCAACGAGAAATGATCGGCACGGGCGGTCTCGCCGACCACGAACACCAGCAGCGATTTCTTCTCCCGCTGCAGCGCCGCCGGCGCCTGGCGGGCATCCAGGCCGATCGGCTCGACCACCAGGTGCTCCTTGATCACCAGGCGCTGCTTGGCGTACTTGCCGACGGCGTAGATATAGTTGGTCGGGTTGATGAAGTGGGTCAGCTTGTCTTCCTCGCGGAAGATCGGCGCGTAGGTGGAATAGAAGCTGCCTACCATCACCGCGACGATCAGCAGGCAACCGGCGATCGTCAGGATCTTGTTCAGCAGGCCGCGGAAGAACGACCGGTAGCGCACCGGCCAGAGCCAGACCAGCAGCGATGGCAGGACACCGAACAGCAGCAGGTAGCCGAGCAGGGTCGGGTTGACCAGGTCGCCGGCCTCGGTGGCGTTGGTCTCGAAGACGTTCTGCACCATCACCGTGTCGATGCTGATGCCGTAGCTGCCCATGAAGTAGGTCGCCCCGGCCGAGCACAGGGCGACCAGGGTCAGGACCGGCTTGAGCAACGGGCGGAACGAAACCAGGGTGAGCAGCAGGGTGAAGGCCGCCCACAGGAACACCGCGAACGAAGCGAAGAAGGCGAAGCCCTTCAGGCCCTGCAGCGGTACCAGGCCATGCAGGGCCTTCCAGGTCGCCGCGTTGTAGAACACCACCAGAACCAGCGCGAACAACATCACCAGCCGGGTCGAACCGATGACCGGCAAGAAACGCTTGAGACCCCCACCCATTGAAGCAACTCCTGAACAGAACGAACCACGCCACCCCCGTGGCGGGGCGCCCGAACTCTATCGGGCGCCTGGTCAAAATTTCGTGAAGCCCCGCTAACCCCTGGAGGCGCTGCGATCATGCCCGTGGCGGTGAGCCCCGAACAATGGCAGCTATCCCTTTAGCCCCTAGGAAAATACTGAAAACAGCCCGTATGTCGGCGGCCGTCGACTTCGTTGCAGCCGGCCCTTGCAGGCGGCGCGCGCTATCTATACTGGAAGCACAATGCCACCCCCAAGCCCGCGCCGTGCGCGGGCCCCACGTGTCCCGGGAGACACCGCTATGGATTGGCAAGGCCTGCGCTTCATCGGAGAGTCTCCCGTCGATGGCTATGTCCTGCAGAACTGCACCTATGCTCCCTCGCTGGTGGCGCTGGCCTTCCTGGTCGCCTGCCTGGCCGGCTACACCGCGCTGGACATGGTCGAACGGGTCGGCAACAGCCTGCGCCACCCGCGCCGCTGGCAATGGATCGGGGCGTTCTGCCTGGGCAGCGGCATCTGGGCCACGCATTTCGTCGCCATGCTGGCGTTCCACGCACCGGTCGCCCTGCGCTACGACCTGCCGGTCACCGGCCTGTCGCTGCTGATCGCCATCGCCGCCTCCTACCTGGCGATGTACATGACCGCCCGCCCGCGCTTCGGCCTGCTGCCCTGCCTGCTCGCCGCCTGCTGCATCGGCCTGGGGATCGCCGCCATGCACTACACCGGGATGGCGGCGATGCGCTCGGTGGCCACCCAGTACTACCAGCCATCGCTGTTCACCCTTTCGGTGCTGATCGCCATCGGCGCCGCCTTCACCGCCCTCGCCGCGGTCCCCTACCTGCGCGGCCGGCGCAGCGCGCGCTACCGCTACATGAAGCTGGTCGCCAGCCTGCTGCTGGCCGGTGCCATCGCCGCCATGCATTTCACCGGGATGGCCGCGCTGGTGCTCAGCGTACCCGCCGGCACGCCACTGGAACTGCAGGCCAGCGCCGACTCGCTGCGTCTGGGCTGGCTCACCGGACTGCTCGCCAGCGCCATCGCCGCCTGCGGCATCTCGGCCGCATGGTCGGAGAAACAGCGGGAACGCCAGCTCAGCGAAAACAGCCGGGTCAACGCCCTGCTCAACCAGCTCGACCACGCCCACGCCTCGCTGCGCCAGCTGGCCCGCTATGACGCCCTGACCGGCCTGCAGAACCGCACGGCCTTCAGCGAAGTGTTCGCCCAGCACCTGCAGAACTGCCAGCTGCGGGGCAAAGGCCTGGCAGTGATGTTCCTCGACCTGGATCACTTTAAGCGGATCAACGATTCGCTCGGCCACGACTCCGGCGACGAACTGCTGAAGATCGTCTCCGAACGCATCCGTAGCGTGCTGCGCGATACCGATGTGGTGGCGCGCTTCGCCGGCGACGAGTTCTGCGTGCTCGCCGACCTCGCCCAGGACCATGAGGCGCACATTCTCTCGCAGCGCCTGCTGCAGAAGATGAAGGAGCCGATCGCCCTCGACGGCCGCACCCTGGTGATGACCGCCAGCATCGGCGTCAGCCTCTACCCCAACGATGGCGAACAGTGCGAGGAACTGCTGAAGAACGCCGGACTGGCCCTGCATCAGTCCAAGTCCTGCGGGCGCAACAATGCACAGTTCTTCAGCCGCCAATTGCTGCTGCGGGCGACCCAGGAACTGCAGATGGAGGAAGAACTGCGCCAGGCCCTGTGCGACGACCAGCTGGAGCTGCATTACCAGCCGATCCTCGCCCTCGCCGACGGCGAGGTGCACCAGCTGGAAGCCCTGGTGCGCTGGCGCCACCCGAGCCAGGGGCTGCTCGGCCCGGACCGCTTCATCGGCCTGGCCGAAGCCAACGGCATGATCGACCAGCTCGACGACTGGGTCCTGCGGCGCGCCTGCCGCGACCTGCGTGGCCTGCACCTGGCGGGCCATGCGCGGCTGCGCGTGGCGGTCAACTGCTGCGCCAGCAACCTCGGCCGCGCCAGCCTGGTCGATGAAGTCCGCCATGCCCTGGAGCAGGCCGATCTGGCCGCGCATTTCCTCGAGCTGGAGGTGACCGAGGACGCGCTGATGTACAACATCGACCAGACCATCCCGCTGCTGGAGCGCCTGCGCGAATTGGGCGTCAGCCTGTCGATCGACGACTTCGGCACCGGCTATTCGTCGCTCGCCTACCTGCGCCGCCTGCCGCTGGACGCGCTGAAGGTCGACCGCTCGTTCATCATGGATATCCCCGCCTCGCAGCGCGACATGGAGATCGCCCAGGCGATCATCGCGATGGCCCAGAAACTGCACCTGAAGGTCGTCGCCGAAGGCGTGGAAACCCCACAGCAGCTGGCGTTCCTGCGGGAAAACCATTGCGAGCTGGTGCAGGGCTACCTGTTCAGCCGGCCGCTGCCGCTGGCCGCGCTGGAGGAATTCCTCCGCGCCTACCGGCTCGACACCACCCCGCCGCTGTGCAGCCTGGACCAGGCCTGAGGCTCATTGGTCGCCGGCACGGTACTGTTCGACCAGGGTCGCCGGGTCGCGCTCGAGGTAGCCCCGGCTGCCGTGCAGGCGCATCAGTTGCGCGGCCAGTCCGCTCATCGGCGTGGCCGCGCCTTGCTCGCGGGACAGCTTCACCGCCGTATCGAGATCCTTGAGCAGGGTCCGCACGTGCCACCTGACCGGCTCGTAGCGGCTCTCGGCCATCTGCGGGGCGAGGATCTGCAACGGCTTCGAGTCGGCGAAGCCGCCGGCCAGCGCCGGCGCGATCAGGCTGGCATCGACCCCGGCGTTCTCCGCCAGCGCCACCACCTCGGCGATCACCAGGGCGTTGCAGGCGACGATCATCTGGTTGCAGACCTTGGTCACCTGCCCGGCGCCGACCTCGCCCATGCGCGTCAGGCGCTGGCCGAGGTGCGCGAGGACCGGCCGCAGGCGCCCGATGTCCGCTTCGCGACCGCCGGCCATGATCGCCAGGCTGCCGCTTTCCGCACCCGGCGTACCGCCGGAGACCGGCGCGTCGACCCAGCGCATGCCGCAGCGCGCCTCCAGTTCGGCGGCCATCGCGCGGGTGGCGGCCGGCTCGGCGCTGGAGAAATCCACCAGCAACTGTCCGGGCCTGCCTTTCTCGACGATGCCGCCGCTGCCGAACACCACTTCGCGCACCGCCGCCGTATCGGCCAGGCAAAGCATCAGGATCTCCGCGTCGGCGGCCAGGTCGGCCGGGACTTCGACGGCTTTCGCCCCCTCGGCCGCCAGCAGCTCGCGTTTGCCCGGCGAACGGTTCCAGACCGCCAGCGGATAGCCGGCGGCCAGCAGCCGGCGGCACATGGGCACGCCCATCAGGCCGAGACCGGCGAAGGCAAGGGAAGGCAGGGAAGCGGACATGGCGGACTCCAATACGCAGCGAATGGGCACGGGGAGCGCCATCTTACCCCCGCGGCGCCGTCGAGCAACGCCGCGACGGCTGCCCAAGCGGACCGCGCGCCACTATAATCCCCGGGTTTTTTCCGCCATTGAACCGGAGAACTCTCCCATGCTGAAACGCTCCCTGGCGCTCGCCGCCGGCATCGCCCTGTCCCTGTCCGCCGCGCTCGCCCACGCCGAAACCCTGAAGGAACTGAAGGTCTCGGCGATCCCCGACGAGGCGCCCACCGAACTGCTGCGCAAGTTCAAGCCGCTCGGCGCCTACCTGGAGCAGCAGCTGGGCATGCCGGTGAAGTTCGTCCCGGTGGCCGACTACGCCGGGGTGGTCGAGGCGCTGGCCGCCGACCGCCTGGACATGGCCTGGCTGGGCGGCTTCACCTTCGTCCAGGCGCGGCTGAAGACCGGCAACGCCATTCCCCTGGTGCAGCGCGAGCAGGACCAGCAGTTCACCAGCAAATTCATCACCGCCGATCCCCGGGTGAAGTCCCTGCAGGACCTGAAGGGCAAGACCTTCGCCTTCGGCTCGGTCTCCTCCACCTCGGGCAGCTTGATGCCGCGCTACTTCATGCAGAAGGACGGCATCGTCCCCGAGCAGTTCTTCTCCCGCGTCGCCTACTCCGGCGCCCACGACGCCACCGTGGCCTGGGTCCAGGCCGGCAAGGTCGACGCCGGCGTGCTGAACGCCTCGGTCTGGCAGAAGCTGGTCGACAGCGGCAAGGTCGATACCACCAAGGTCAAGGTCTTCGCCACCACCCCGACCTACTACGACTACAACTGGACCGTGCGCGGCAACCTCGAGCCGGCCCTGGCCGAGAAGATCGAGCAGGCCTTCCTCGCCCTCGATCCGGCGAAACCGGCCGACAAGGAGATTCTCGACCTGCAGGCCGCCAGCCGCTTCATCGAGACCAACCCGGACAACTACAAGGGCATCGAGGAATCCGCACGCGCCGCCGGCCTGCTGAAGTGAGCCTGAGTCTCGACGGCGTGGGCCTGGTCCACGCCGACGGCCAGCGCGCCCTCGCCGACATCCGCCTGCGCCTGGCGCCCGGCGAGCGGGTAGCCCTGATCGGTCCTTCCGGCGCCGGCAAGACCAGCCTGCTGCGGGTGCTCGCCAGCCAGTGGCGGCCCAGCGCCGGCCGCGTCGAGCTGCTCGGCGAGAACCCCTGGTCGCTGTCCGCCGGCGCCCGCCAGCGACTGCGCGCACGCATCGGCCTGGTCCACCAGGCGCCGCCGCTGCCGCCACGGCAGCGGGTGGTCAGCGCGGTGCTGGCCGGGCGCCTCGGCCAGTGGCCGCTGTGGAAGAGCCTGGCCAGCCTGGTCTATCCGCTGGACCGCGGCGGCGCCCACGACGCCCTGCAACGCCTGGATCTCGGCGACAAGCTGTTCCAGCGCTGCGACCAGCTTTCCGGCGGACAGTTGCAGCGGGTGGGCATCGCCCGCGTGCTCTACCAGCGCGCCGAGCTGATCCTCGCCGACGAACCGGTATCGGCCATGGACCCGGTGCTCGCCGGGCATACCCTGGCCCTGCTCAATCGCGAAGCCGCCGCGCGCGGCAGCACCCTGCTGGCCAGCCTGCACGCGGTGGACCTGGCGCTGGCGCACTTCCCCCGGGTGATCGGCATCCGCGCCGGGCGCATCGCCTTCGACCTGCCCGCCACCGAGGTCGACCGCGCCGCGCTGGACGCCCTCTACGCCAACGAACAGCTGCAGGCCGAGCGCGCCAGCCCGGCCAGCGAACCCGCCGTGGTGCACATCCCGCGATGCTGAACAGCGCTTCTCCGCCGCGCGACCCCGCCGCCCTGCCGCGCCTGCTGCTGACCCTGGTCGCCGTGCTGCTGCTCTGGCCTGGCCTGCGCCTCAGCGAACTGGACATTCCCGGCCTGTTCAACGGCGACAATGCGCGCACCATGGGTAACTTCCTCGCCGGCTTCTGGCCGCCGGCACACGATCCCGAGTTCCTCGCCCTGCTCGGCCGCGCCACCCTGGAAACCCTGGCCATCGCCACCGCCGGCATGGCCCTGGCCTGGCTCCTGGCGTTTCCCGCCGCGCTGCTGGCGACCCGCGCGCTGTCGCTTTCGGCCCTGCCGCGCGGCGGCCTGCCGGCCTGGTGGGCACGGGCGCTGCGCTGGCCGGTGCGTGGCCTGCTGATCCTCCTGCGCAGCGTGCCGGAAATCGTCTGGGCGCTGCTGTTCGTCCGCGCCGTGGGCCTGGGTCCGACCGCCGGGGTGCTGGCCATCGCCATTACCTATGCCGGCATGCTCGGCAAGGTCTATGCGGAAATCTTCGAGTCGGTGGACCCGCGCCCGACCCGCGCCCTGCTGCTGGGCGGCGGATCGCGGCTGGCAGCGTTCGCCTACGGGGTGCTGCCGAACGCCGCCGGGGAAATGATTTCCTACACCGTCTATCGCTGGGAATGCGCGGTCCGCGCCTCGGTGGTGATGGGCTTCGTCGGTGCCGGCGGCCTCGGCCAGCAGATCGACCTGTCGCTGCGGATGTTCGCCGGCGGCGAGGTCGCCAGCATCCTGCTGACCTTCCTCCTGCTGGTGCTCCTGGCCGACCTGCTGAGCCGCTTCCTGCGCGGGAGGCTGGCATGAGCCGGGCCTGGCGCCTGCTGTTCTGGCCACTGCTGCTCCTGGTCGCGGTGGGCGCCTCGTTCGCCTACCTGGAGGTGGATGCCGGCGGCCTGTTCAGCGCCAAGGGGCTGGGCCAGATGGCCGGCTACGCCAGCGAGTTCTTCCCGCCCGACCTGTCCGCCCCGCACCTCGCGGCGATCGGCCGGGGCCTGCTGGAAACCCTGGCCATGTCGGCCATCGGCACCCTGCTGGCGGCACTTCTCGGCCTGCTGTTCGCGCTGCCGGCGGCGGGACGCTTCGGCGTGCCGGCGCAGAGCCTGGCGCGATTGCTGCTCAACGCGCTGCGCGCGGTGCCGGAACTGGTCTGGGGAGCACTGATGGTGCTGGCGGCCGGGCTCGGGCCGAACGCCGGAACCCTGGCCCTGGCGCTGCACACCGGCGGCGTGCTCGGCCGACTGTTCGCCGAAGCCCTGGAAAACACCCCGGCGCAACCCGCCGAGGCCCTGCGCCTGGCCGGCAGCGGACGCGTCGCGGCATTCCTCTATGGCACCCTGCCGGGCGTCTGGCCGCAACTGGTGGCCTATACCCTGTACCGCTGGGAGAACAATATCCGCATGGCCAGCGTGCTCGGTTTCGTCGGCGCCGGCGGGCTCGGGCAGATGCTCTATTTCAGCCTGAGCCTGTTCCAGCAGGCCCAGGCCGCCACGGTGATCCTGGCCATGCTGGCGCTGGTGCTCGGGGTCGACAGCCTGAGCGCCTGGGCTCGGCAGCGCTGGGTCAGCCAGTAGCCAGCGGCGCCGGGGATATTTTTTCGGCTCGCGTCGAAGATCCATCCTCGGCGGTGGTCAGAGCCATCACGGAGGCGCCCCGCCTCCACTTGTCCAGGGAGAGGAAAAAGCCAATGCGCAAAACACTGTCATCCGTATTACTGCTGGGCCTGCTGGCCCTCGGCGGTTGCAGCCTGCCGCAGCAGCAGGCCGGGGCGCCGGCCAACCAGCGACTCGGCACCCAGTGGGGCGAAGGCGTCGCCTCCCCGGTCACTTCGGTGGCCCTGCGGCGTGTCTCGGAGCAGCCGGTCGACCGCCGCCAGGTGTTCTACAGCGCGCGTCGCTTCGACGGCCGGGCCCTCAAGGAATTGCCCCTGGCCAAGGGCCGGGTGGGTTTCGCGGTGCTCGACGAAGACGGGGGCAAGTTCGACCCGGTGCAGCACCGCAGCACCCTGCAATTGCAGGGCCGCGACGGCCAGCGCTACCGTCTGTGGTTGAACAACCTCGGCAGCGCGACCTACGAAGTGGTCTCCACGGTGGACGGCCTGGACGTGCTCAACGGCCAGCCGGGCAGCCTGAAGAACCGCGGCTATGTGCTGGAACCGGGCGCCAGCCTGGTGATCGAGGGCTTCCGCAAGAGCGCGCGGGAAGTCGCGGCGTTCCGCTTCGCCAATCCCGAGGATGCCTACGCCAGCAACAGTGCCGCCGGCGACAGCCGCAACCTCGGCGTGATCGGCGTGGCCCTGTTCGAGCTGGACGCCCCGGCCAGCGGCCGCGAGGCGCCGGCCGACGGTCCGCAGGCATTTCCCGCCGACCGCCAGGACAGCCCCGGCTACGCGCCGCCGCCGCGCTATCGCGACTGAGCGCAAGGGCCCGCCGCCATGGCGGGCCCGCGCGGCTTCAGAAGGTCAGCGTGCCCAGCCCCATGCCCGGGTCGCTGAAGCCGGAACGCCCATCCTCCATGCGCCCGCTGAAGCGCCGCAGGAAGCTTTCCGTACCTTGCGCGCTGACGCTGAAGTCGTACCAGTTGCCGCTGCTGCGCAGCGAATAGCGGACTTCCCGGCGCTGTCCCGGCGGCACGTTGACGGTACGCCGCTCGCCCTGGCGATAGACGTTGTCCTTGATCGTCAGCTTGACCGGATGGCGGCCACGGTTGATCAGTTGCACGCGCAGGTTGCCGAACAACGGCTCGTAGTCGATCCGCACCTCCGGCAGCGGCGCCTTGCGCTCCGCCAGGTCGCGCCGCAGGTTGCCGCGGAAGACCCGGAGGAAACCGTTCGGACCGTGCACCTCGAGGTGGTAGTCGCCGCTGGCGTCACCCTGGAAGCTGTCGTGCAGGCGCTTGCGCGCGCCGACGGTATAGCGTTTCGGCGGGTTCTCGCTGTCGAGCAGGTCGAACACCTGGAACACCGCGCCGGCCTTGCCGGTGTTGGCGAAGGTCAGGCTCAGCGCGTCTCCGCCGCTGCGGTAGCGCGCGTGCACGCCGAGTTCGTAGGGCAAGGCGCGCGCCGGGCGGATGCCCATTTCCTGCCTGGGCATGGCGGCCACCGCCGGCGGCTTCGGCTTCGGCAGCTTGATCTGGCTGGCGACGATGGCGTCGGCCTGGCTGGTGTCGGGCAGTTCGGGGAACGGCTCGTCGTTCGGGTTGGCGAAGTTGAACGCCGAGGTCAGGTCGCCGCAGACGGCACGACGCCAGGGACTGATGTTCGGCTCCATGACCCCGAAGCGCTGCTCCAGGAAGCGGATCACCGAGGTATGGTCGAACACCTGGGAGTTGACCCAGCCGCCCTTGCTCCACGGCGAGATCACGTACATCGGCACCCGCGGGCCGAGGCCGTAGGGCTGGTTGCGATAACGGATATCGCCCTTGGTGTGCCATTCGAGGGTGGCGTCGGCGGTGGTCTTGCCGCGCAGCGTGCCGTCCTTGTTCAGGCTCGGCGCCGCCGGCGGTGCGACGTGGTCGAAAAAGCCGTCGTTCTCGTCGAACATCACCAGCAGCGCGGTCTTGCTCCAGACCTCCGGGTTGGCGGTCAGCGCGTCGAGTACCCAGGAGGTGTACTCGGCGCCCCAGATCGGGCTGGACGGGCCGGGATGCTCGGAGTACTTGGCCGGGGCGACGATCCAGGACACCTGCGGCAGGGCGTTGGCCAGCACGTCGCGTTTCAGCGCGTCGAGCTTCCAGGTGCTCAGGCCGTTGACGATCAGCGGCGAGTCGGGCGCCGCGCCGCGGTACTGGCGGAAGCCGATCAGCGGGTTGTCGGAGAAGTTGTCGGCCATGTCCTGGTAGACCCGCCAGCTGATGCCGGCGGCCTGCAGGCGCTCGGGATAGGTGGTCCAGGTGTAGCCCTGCTCCACCGGGCCGTTGCTGTCGTGGTCGTTGGTGGTCACCGGGCCGCCGTGCTGGCCGAGCGGGTCGTTGGTGCCGGTCCAGAGGAACAGGCGGTTAGGGTTGGTGCCGCCCTGGAACGAGCAGTGATAGGCGTCGCAGATGGTGAAGGCGTTGGCCATCGCGAACTGGAAGGCGATGTCCTGTTCCTTGTAGTAGCCCAGGGAGCGCTCGGTCTTGGCCGGCAGCCACTTGTCCATGCGCCCTTCGTTCCAGGCCTGCTGGGCATCCGGCCAGGTGTGCGGGGTGCCGTCGACGCGCTGGGCGCTGGTGGTGCTGGTGTCGAAGTGGTAGGGCAGGATCTCGCCCTTGCTGCCCTTCTGGTGCCAGACCCGCTGGCCGTCGGGCAGCGGGATCGGCATGCGGTCGCCGAAGCCGCGGACGCCCTTGAGGGTGCCGAAGTAATGGTCGAAGGACCGGTTTTCCTGCATCAGGATCACCACGTGCTCGACGTCCTTGAGATTGCCATGCCGGCGCTGCGCGGGAATCGCCAGGGCCGCCTGGATGCTTGGCGGCAGCATGCTGCTGGCGAAGGTGGCGCCGACCGTGCCGGCGGCCAGGCGGATGAAGCTTCTTCTGCTTTTCGAAATCATCGGGGACTCACCAGGTCTGGGTGTGGCACAGGGCTGCCGAGCGCATCCGTGACGCCCGCAGGCTCACTCGGCAGCAAGCTGTTCGAACCCCGACGACGCTAGTGAGGGAAAAAGAAGCTTTGGTTTCAACACGCTTTGCAACAACTATTCATGCCAACCTTGTCACAATTTCAGATGAAGATTTTGGTCTAGGCCAGATTCTCCTTGACAGCCCTGGCGATGCCATTCCTACAGCCTTCCCCGCCATTGCAGGAGCAGTACTCCCGCCACCACCAGCGCCAGGCCGAGATGCCCCTCCCAGGACAACCGCCGCACCGGGAAGCCGGCCCAGCCGAACTGGTCGCAGAGCGCCGAGACCAGCATCTGCCCGGCCACCACGCAAGCGATGAAAGTGGCGCCGCCCAGGCGCGGCGCGACCAGGATCGCCACCGTCAGGTAGGCCGCGCCGAACAGCCCGCCGAGCCAACTCCACCAGGGTGCGGCGCCGAGGCTGGCGGCAGCCGGCAGCGGCACCCGCACCAGCAGCAGGCCAAGGCTGACCACCCCGAGACTGACCCCGAGCGAGGTCAGGCTGGCGCTCAGCGGGTGGCCGAGCAGCCTTCCGAGCAAGGCGTTGCTGCCGGCCTGCAGCACCACCATGCCGCCCACCGAAACGGCCATCAGTACCATCAGATAATTGGGCATGCAGTTTCTCCTGGTCCGGCCATTGCCTCTGGCGAGAAGTTTTTGCTATCCACTTCACGAATGGAAATCGATAGTTGGTACACCTGGCATGCAGCAGATTCATGATCTTCGCCGTATCGACCTCAACCTGCTGGTGGTGCTCGACGCGCTCCTCAGCGAACGCCATGTGTCCCGAGCGGCGCAGCGCCTGGCAATGTCGCAGCCGGCAGTCAGCCATGCCCTCGGGCGCCTCCGCGAACTGTTCGGCGACCCGTTGCTGGTGCGGGTGAAAAGCCGCATGCAGTTGACCAGCCTGGCCCTGGAACTGGCGCCGAAACTGCAGGCCAGCCTCGATCAGGTGCGCGGGGTGATCGGCGGACCGGCCTTCGAGCCGGCGCGCAGCCGGCGGCACTTCCGCCTCGGTATGTCCGACTATGGCGCCTGGGTGGTGCTGCCGGCGCTGCTGCGCCAGCAACAGGCGCTCGCGCCCGGGGTGAGCTTCGGGATCATCCAGGAGCCGCGCCTGGAAACCGCCCGGCAGGTCGCCGAGGGTCAACTGGATTGCGCGCTGGGAGTCTTCCCCCTGCTTCCGGAGGGCGTGCGTGCCAGGCGCCTGTTCGAGGAGCGCTTCGTCTGCGTCTGCCGCCGCAGCCTGTTCGACCACGCCGGCGGCCTGTCCCTCGACGCCTACCTGGCGGCCCGCCACGTGCGCGTCTCGCTGCAGGACAATCCGGCCGAGGAAGTCGACAGCGCCCTGGAGAAACGCGGCCTGCGCCGGCAGGTGGCGCTGACCCTGCCGCACTTCACCGTGGCCCCGGCGCTGCTGGCCGGCACCGACCTGGTACTGACCATCGCCGAGCGCATTCTCGAACGCCTGCGCCTGCCCGAGGAACTGGCGGTCTGCGAGCCGCCGCTGGCGATCCCGCGCTTCGACTACGTGCAGATCTGGCGCGGCGACGCCGAGCGCGAAGCAGCCGGCGCCTGGCTAAGGGAGCAGATCCAGGCGGCGGCGCGGAAGATCTGAAGACCGATCAGGAAGGCTTTTCCAGCTTGCGCAGCATCTCGCCGACACGCTCGCCGAGCATTTCGTTGGCCGACAGCTTGAGGCCGCGCGCCAGTTCCACCTGTACCACGTGTTCCGCCAGGGGCCGCAGGCGCAGGAACACCTTGGCCAGCTCCTGCAGGTCCGGCGCCCCCGGCAGCAGGTCGGTGCCGCGGCCATCCACCAGGTGGGTAACGATCAGGCGGACGATTCCCGCCGCCAGGTGCTCGGTATCGCTGCGCAGTTCGCCGAGGTGATCGAGCAGCGCCTCCAGCGGTATGCCGCTGCGGTACAGCTCCAGGCCGGCCTGGAACAGCCGCGGGCTGGGGATCTTCATCCGCTCGCCGTCGAACAGCAGCAGGCCCAGCGCCTGGGCCTTGTCGATCACCCGGTCGTTCAGTTCGTCGCCGAAGATCGCCTGCAGTTCGTCGAAGCCGATGCTGCCGGGCGTCTCCAGGTTCCATTCGCCGATGATCGCCTGGTCCAGGCCGAGCACGTGGTCGAGGTCGCGGCCTTGCTCCCAGGCTTCCAGCAGTTCCTTGATGTTGGCGCTGGAGTAGCCGCGCTCGAGCAACTGGTTGATCAGGCGCAGGCGCTTCAGGTGGCTGTCGAAGTACACGCCGACCCGACCGCGCCGCTCCGGCGGCGGCAACAGGCCGCGGTCCTGGTAGGCGCGCACGTTGCGCACGCTGCTGCCGGCCGCGCGGGCCAGTTCGTCGACGCTGTATTCGCGGGTGTCGGCGGACGGTTGGTCGCCACGTTGCAACAGGCGCTGCAGGAGGGTCAGGGGTGTGCTCATGGAAGCGGATCATAGCCAGGCGCGCCGAACGGCCACAACCACCGAGGGGCGGAGCGCTCCTTCGCCGGTGACGGGTAGCGTGGGCGCCAACCAAAGACTGGACTCGTCGGTCTCCCCACCTTCCGGCGCTGCCGCCAAAACCCGGTTTAAACGCCGCGCGCCTTCTGCGACGGGCCTTCCAGCGCTGGTAGCAAGTGCCGTAACACCGGCGTGAAGAGACTTCCCAGGGCTGGCGCAATGTCCGCCCATGGGCCAGCATCAACCATGACATCATTCAATGTCACAATAACGACAAGCCAGCCTGGAGAGAGCCATGCCCCAAGGCGCCTGGGTACCCACTGCCGACGATCTCGAACACTTCCGCCAGATCCAGAGACTGGCCTATACCTGCTGCGAAACCATCCATGCCGAACTGCGCCCCGGCATCAGCGAGAAGGAAGCCGCGGCACTGATGAAAACCTGGTTGCTGGATCACGGCGTCGACGACTGGTTCCACCAGCCCTTCGCCTGGTTCGGCAGCCGCACCTCGTTCAAGGGCTTCGATGGCCTGCGCCATCTCGGCGGCTTCAACCTGGCCTTCTACCCCGGCAAGCAGCGCCTGGAGGACGGCATGCCGTTCATCCTCGACTGCGCGCCGACCCTCGGTGCCTATACCGCCGACGTCGGCTACTCCGGGGCGCTGGGCCACAACCTGATGCAGGAGCGGCTGATGGACGACCTGCTGGTCCATCGCCGCACCATCCTCGACCTGATCCGCGAGCGCCGTACCCTGGCCGAGGTCAGCCAGGCGGTGGACCGCCTGTGCGTGATCCAGGGTACCCAGCCACGGCACAAGGCCTATCCCTTCGAGGTGCTCGCCCATCGCGTGGAAAAGCTCGGTCATCGCCGTGGCCCCTCGGTGGCGCGCTTCGGCGTGCGCAACCTGTACATCCTGACGCGCAACGCGCTGGTCACCGGCCGGCGCGAGGGCTGGTCGCCGCTGTGGTCCGGCGGCAAGCGCTCCGAGCACCCGCCAACGCCCGGTCTCTGGGCGGTGGAACCGCACCTGGGGCTACGCGGGGTGGGCGCCAAGTTCGAGGAACTGCTGGTAGTCACCGAGGACGACGCCTACTGGCTCGACGACGACCTGCCGCACGTCCGCCGCTGGCAGGCCCGCGGACTGCTGCCGCAAGCACGGGAGGCCGCATGAACGCGCTCCTCGCCCTCCCCGACCTGCAGCCGGAACGCCTGTTCGTACAATCCGGCGACGTACGCCTGGCGGTCTACTGTTGGGGCGCGGCGGACAAGCCGACCCTGCTGCTGGTGCACGGCTATCCGGACAACCACGAGACCTGGTTGCCGCTGATCCGCCAACTGGCCGGGCGCTACCGGATCGTCGCCTACGACGTGCGCGGCGCCGGCGCCTCGGACAAGCCACGCTGGAGCCGCGACTATCGCCTGAGGCTGCTCAGCGAAGACCTGCAGGCGGTGATCCGCGCCACCAGCCCGGAGCGCCCGGTGCATCTGGTGGCGCATGACTGGGGCTCGATCCAGACCTGGGAAAGCGTCACCGACCCGCAGTGCCGCGCGCTGATCGCCTCCTACACCTCGATCTCCGGGCCCTGCCTGGATCACGTCGGTTTCTGGATGCGCGAACATCTCAGGCAGCGCAGCCCGAAGGCCCTGAAACAGGTGGCCAGCCAGTTGCTCCATTCCTGGTACATCGCCTTCTTCCACACCCCCATCGTCCCGGAGCTGCTCTGGAGCATGGGCCTGGCCCGGCTCTGGCCGCAGTTCCTGAAGCGCGCCGAGGGCGTGCGCCATCCGCCGGTCAACCCGACCCAGGCCAGCGACGGCCGGCACGGCGTCAAGCTGTACCGCGGCAACTTCATCCGCTGCCTGTTCCGTCCGCGCAAGCGCCACACCGAGGTGCCGGTGCAACTGATCGTGCCGACCCGCGATCGCTACGTCGGCGCCCAGCTGTTCCAGCATCTGAGCCTGTGGGCGCCGCGCCTGTGGCGGCGCGAGGCGAGCGTCGGCCACTGGCAACTGCTGGCCGAACCGGAGCAACTGGCCGGCTGGCTCGGCGAGTTCATCGACGCCCAGGAAACCGGCGCGCCCACGCCCGCCCTGCAACGCGCCCAGGTCAGGCCCGACGCGCGCTCGATGAGTGGCAAGCTGGTGGTGGTCACCGGCGCCGGCGGCGGCATCGGCCGTTCGACCCTGCTCAGCTTCGCCGAGCGCGGCGCCAGCCTGCTCGCCGCCGACCTCGACCTGGAAGCCGCCGAACGCAGCGCCGAACTGGCCCGCGCGCTGGGCGCCACGGCCCATGCCTACCAGGTCGACGTCGGCGACACCCAGGCCATGGAGACCTTCGCCGAGTGGGTCCGCGACAATCTCGGAGTCCCGGATGTGGTGGTCAGCAATGCCGGCATCGGCATGGCCGGGCCGATGCTCGACACCTCGCCGGCGGAATGGGAGCGCCTGCTGCGGGTCAACCTGTGGAGCGTGATCGACGGCTGCCGCCTGTTCGGCCGGCAGATGGTCGCGGCGAACAAGCCGGGGCACCTGGTCAACGTCGCCTCCGGGGTGGCCTTCGCGCCGTCGCGCAACTATCCGGCCTATGCCACCAGCAAGGCCGCGGTGCTGATGCTCAGCGAATGCCTGCGGGCGGAACTGGCCGGACGCTCGATCGGGGTCACAGCGGTGTGTCCGGGCTTCGTCGACACCGGTATCGTCCAGGCCACCCGCTTCGTCGGAATGGATGCCGAGCGCCAGGCGCGGCGCCAGGCCAAGATCCAGCGTTTCTACAAGCGTCGCCGGCTGAGCCCGGACACCGTCGGGGAAAAGCTGGTGCGTGCCGTGGAGCGCAACAAGGCGGTGGTCTCGGTGGGCAGCGAGGTCCATCTCGGCGCCCTGCAATGGCGCTTCGCGCCCTGGGCCACGCGGCTTCTCGCGCGTTTCGACCTGACGTCCTGAGGTCCCGCCATGAGCGAATTCCAGCACAGGCTGGTACAGCGCAAGGTCCGCTTCGACTTCACCGATACCCCCCTGCACTGGGTACCCGGCGAGGCGGAAGCGTCCCATGTGATGAACGTCCTGCACATGCTCCTGCCGGCCGGCGAGTTGTGGTTCTGCCGCCTCTACAACAGGGCCCTGCCACTGGTGAGCGATGAACGCCTGCGCGACGACGTGCAGGGCTTCATCCGCCAGGAGGCGATGCACTCGCGGGCCCACGACGGCGCGATCCAGCGCTACCTGGGCAGGTTCGACATCGATTCGAAGCCGTTCACCGCCAGGATGGACTTCCTTTTCGAGCGTCTGCTCTGCGACTACCCGCTGGGCCGCAACCGCCTGACCCGCGCCCTCGACGGCTGGTGGCTGCGCCAGCGCTGCGCGATCATCGCCGCGGTGGAGCATTTCACCTGCGTGCTCGGCAAGTGGGTGCTGGAAGCGAAGGAACTGGACCGCCGCGGCAGCGACCCGGTGATGCTCGACCTGCTGCGCTGGCACGGCGCCGAGGAAGTCGAGCATCGCAGCGTCGCCCATGACCTGCACGTGCACCTGGGTGGCAGCTTCGTCACCCGCCAGTTGAGCATGATCCTGGTGATCGTCCTGCTGATGTACCTGTTCGACGCCGGCACGCGCACCCTCCTCGCCCAGGATCCGAGCCTGCGCGACGGCAAGCGACAGGGCTTCCTGCGCATCTGGTGGCGTCTCGGCAAGCGGGGATTGCTGCCGAACCTGGCGCACACCTTCCGCGACGTCGGCCGCTACTTCAACCCCTGGTACCATCCCGAGCACGAGGCGAACACTCAGGAAGCCCTGGAGTACCTGGCCAGCTCACCGGCGGCGCGGCGCGCGGCGAGCGCCTGAAAAGTGGCGGCGCCCGGCACCGCGCCGGGCGTCGCCGGGATCAGTCGCGCGGCAGGACGATCTCGCGTTCGGAGACGATGATCCGGTTGACCAGGCCGTAGGCCTGCGCCTCCTCGGCGTTCAGCCAGAAATCGCGCTCGGTGTCCGCGCTGATCTTTTCCGGCGTCTGCCCGGTGGCTTCGGCGAAGATCCGGTCCAGGCGCTCTTTCATGCGCACGATCTCGCGGCGGTAGATCTCGATGTTGCTCGCCGGCCCCTGGATACCGCCGGACGGCTGGTGCAGGAGGAAGCGGGTGTTCGGCAGCGAATAGCGGTTTTCCTTGTCCGCCGCGGCGTAGATCAGCGCGCCGGCGCTGGCCACGCTGCCCGAGCCGATCATGATGACCTTCGGTGTGATGAAGCGGATCGCATCGAAGATCATGTCGCCGGACTCGACGTGGCCACCCGGCGAATTGACGAACATGTGGATCGGTTCGTCGCTGATCGAGGCGAGGATGTGCAACTGCTGCACCACGTCCCTGGCCAGCTTTTCGTTGACCTCGCCGATGACGAACACCTTCCTGGCCTTGAGCGCGAACTCCATCAGCCTGGCGCCGCCCGGCTCGGCGCCTTCCCGGTCTTTCTCGTCGGTCCTCATGCCCACCCTCCTGGTAATGTCGAAAGATCCGCCCGACCGGTTCGCTCGGCCGGCCGCCATGGCGACGCGCCTCCGTGTGTCTCGGCCGGAACCGCCGTTAAGCGGGCCCGGTGCGGCAAACGAAACGCCGGAAGCCTGTGAGCATATCCCCGTCCAGCGCTCCGCGTGGCATGCGGCCCCCTACCAGAATTGGCAGGCGGCGCGGGGAGCGCGCCGCCCGACGGGCGCTCAGGCGCTGCGCGCCAGCCAGCGGCAGTATCCGCCGACGCCCTCCTCCAGACTGAGGAAATCGTCGCGGTAACCCGCCTCGCGAAGCAGTTCCAGGTCGGCGCAGGTATGGCTCTGGTAGCGCGCGCGCAACGCCTCGGGGAATTCGCGGTAGCCGAGCAGGCCGCTCTCCAGCGCCTGCGCCAGCACCAGCGGCGGCTGGTCGGCGCTGGCACGAACGCTGTTGATCACCGCCAGGGCGACATCGTTGAAGCTGCGCGCGCGGCCGCTGCCGAGGTTGAAGATGCCCGAGCGCTGCGGGTGGTCGAGGAAATGCAGGTTGACCCGCGCCACGTCCTCCACCGCGACGAAGTCGCGCAGGTGGCCGCCGGCCGGGAAGCCATCGTGTTCGCCGAACAGCACCACCCGCCCGTCGCGGCGCAGCTGCTGGTAGCAGTGGTAGGCCACCGAGGCCATCCGCCCCTTGTGCTCCTCGCGCGGACCGTAGACGTTGAAGTAGCGCAGGCCGACCACCTGGCTGCGCGCCTGCGGCAGCGCCCGGCGCACGCGCTGGTCGAAGAGGAACTTGGAGTAGCCGTAGACGTTCAGCGGCCGCTCGTACTGGCGCGCCTCGCGGAAAGTCCGGCCGGCGCCGTAGACCGCTGCCGACGAGGCGTAGAGGAACGGCACGCCGAGTTCCAGGCTGGCCTCCAGCAGGCGACAGCTGTAGCGGTAGTTGTTCTCCATCATGTAGCGCCCGTTGCTTTCCAGGGTGCTGGCGCAGGCCCCCTGGTGGAACAGCGCGCGCACGGGACCGAAGTCGCCACGGGCGTAGCGTTCGATGAAGTCGTTCTGGTCCAGGTAGTCGGCGATATCGGCGTCCGCCAGGTTGCGGAACTGCTCGCCGTCGGTGAGATCGTCCACCGCGATGATGTCGGTCTCGCCGCGCTGGTTCAGCGCCTGCAGCAGATTGCTGCCGATGAAGCCGGCGGCGCCGGTGACGATGATGCTCATGGGCACTCCCTTCTACAGGATGAATGCCCCCAGGCTATTCCTCCGCGCCCGCTCGCCCGTTGACCTGCAACAAGCCCGGCGGCGAAGGACGCCGGTTCAGCGCGAAGGGCGGTCGTTGTGGCCGAGATCGCGCTGCGGATCGATGCGGTCGCGGACCCGCTGCTTGAGCGCCTTGGCCTCGGGAAAACCACCGTCGGCCTTGCGCTCCCAGATCTGCACGCCGTCGCAGGTGATCCGGAAGACTCCGCCGGTGCCAGGTTCGAGAGAGACTTTTCCGAGATCGTCGGCGAAGGTGCTGAGCAGTTCCTGGGCCAGCCAGGCGGCACGCAGCAGCCACTGGCACTGGGTGCAATAGGTGATGACGATTTCGGCTTTCGCGGTGGACATGTCGGCGGCTCAGGGGAAACGGTCGCGCCTATAATAGCCGCCTTTTCACCCGGCTCCGGATCGTTCTCATGCGCCGCCTGCTGCTCTTACCGCTGCTTCTGCTCCCCTTCTTCTGCCTCGCCGCGGAAACCCGGCCGAAGATCGGCCTGGTCCTTTCCGGCGGCGCCGCCCGCGGCCTGGCCCACGTCGGCGTGCTCAAGGCCCTGGACGAACAGGGAGTCCAGGTCGACGCCATCGCCGGCACCAGCATGGGCGCGGTGATCGGCGGCCTGTACGCCTCCGGCTACACCCCGGCGGAGCTGGAGCGCATCGCCCTGGAGATGGACTGGAAGCAGGCGCTTTCCGACGCCTCGCCGCGCAAGGACGTGCCGTTCCGGCGCAAGCAGGACGACCGCGACTTCCTGGTCAAGCAGAAGATCAGCTTCCGCGACGACGGCTCCCTCGGCCTGCCGCTGGGCGTGATCCAGGGCCAGAACCTGGCGATGGTCCTGGAAAGCCTGCTGGTGCACACCAGCGACACCCGCGACTTCGACAGGCTGGCGATTCCCTTCCGCGCCGTCTCCACCGACATCGCCACCGGCGAGAAGGTGGTGTTCCGCAAGGGCCACCTGCCCCAGGCGATCCGCGCCAGCATGTCGATCCCGGCGGTGTTCGCCCCGGTGGAGATCGACGGCCGGCTGCTGGTGGATGGCGGCATGGTCGACAACGTCCCGGTGGACGTGGCGCGCGAGATGGGCGTGGACGTGGTGATCGTGGTCGACATCGGCAACCCGCTGCGCGACCGCAAGGACCTGGCAACCGTGCTCGACGTGATGAACCAGTCGATCACCCTGATGACCCGGAAGAACTCCGAAGCCCAGCTGGCCACCCTGAAACCCGGCGACGTACTGATCCAGCCGCCGCTGTCCGGCTTCGGCACCACCGACTTCGGCCGCGTGCCGCAACTGATCGACGCCGGCTACCGGGCCACCACCCTGCTCGCCGCGCGCCTGGCGGAACTGCGCAAGCCGCAGGACCGCAACAGCGAGGCGCTCGCCGTGGCGCGCACGCCGAACCAGCGCAAGCCGGTGATCGACGCGATCCGGGTGGAGAACAACTCGAAGGTCAGCGACGAGGTGATTCGCCACTATATCCGCCAGCCGCTCGGCGCGCGCCTGGACCTCGGCCGCCTGCAGGACGACATGAGCACGCTCTACGGCCTCGACTACTTCGACCAGGTGCAGTACCGGGTGGTCAAGGAGAAGAAGCTCAATACCCTGGTGATCCATGCCACCGGCAAGAAAGGTGGCACCGACTTCCTGCGCCTGGGCCTCAACCTGTCCGACGACATGCGCGGCGAAAGCACCTTCAACCTCGGCGGCAGCTACCGCATGAACGGCCTCAACCGGCTCGGCGCGGAGTGGCTGACCCGCGTCCAGCTGGGCGATCGCCAGGAGTTCTACAGCGAGTTCTACCAGCCGCTGGACGTCGGCTCGCGCTACTTCGTCGCGCCGTTCCTCTTCCACGAGGCGCAGAACGTCGATGTCACCGAGGACAACGACCCGCTGCTGCGCTACCGCCTGGAACGCTACGGCTACGGCCTCAACGTCGGCAGACAGATCGCCAACAACGGCGAGATCCGCCTGGGCGCGGTGCAGGCCTACGGCAAGGCCGACGTGCGCATCGGCGACCCGGGGCTGCCGGACATCGACTTCACCGAGGGCTACTACGAACTGAAGTATTCCTTCGACACCGTCGACGACGTCAACTTCCCCCACGAAGGCGAGGAAATCGGCCTGACCATGCGCCGCTACGACAAGTCCCTGGGCTCGGATGACAGCTACCGGCAGTGGGACCTGCGGTTGAACAAGGCGCTCAGCTTCGGCGCCGACACCTGGGTATTCGGCGGCGGCTACGGGCGCACCCTGGACGACGCCGAGGTGGTCGCTTCCAGCTTCACCCTCGGCGGCGCCCGCGAGCTGTCGGGCTTCCGCCGCGACGCGCTGTCCGGACAGAACTACAGCCTCGGGCGGATCGTCTACTACCGGCGCCTGACCGAGCGTTCCTTCCTGCCGCTGGACTTCCCGATGTACCTGGGCGGCAGCATCGAGCGCGGACGCATCTGGAACAACGACAACCAATACGACAGCGGCTACATCAACGCCGCCAGCCTGATGTTCGGCTTCGATACACCGCTGGGGCCGCTGACCTTCAGCTACGGGATCAACGACGAGAACTTCAAGGCGTTCTACCTGAACCTCGGGCAGAACTTCTGAGCGGGGCTCAGGCGATCAGCGCCAGCAACTCGCGGGCCTCGGCCTTCTGCCACGGATCGCCATGCGCCGCCACCAGGCGCAGGATCCGGCTGGCCTGGTCGAGGTCGCCGCTGTCGATGCAGGCGCGGGCCCGGTCCAGGCTGGCCGAGGCCTCTTCCGCCGGCGTCGCGGCCGGCTCCGGCTCGTCGAGTTGAAGATGTTCGTACTCGGCGACATCCGGCAGCTCATGGAGATTGCTCTCGAACGCCAATGCCTCTTCCTCCGGCGGTTCCGCCCTGCCGACAGTGGCGCGGCGCGGCAGATCGGGGTTGTCCAGGGGATTCTCCAGGGCGCCCCAGTCGAGATCGAGATCGAGGTTGAGGTCGCCGAAGCCGTCGGCGCCCGAGGTCGCATCCGGTTGCTGCAAAACGGGCGGCTCGGCCAGCGGCAGGTCGCTCCAGCCGTCGTCTTTGGTTGTTGCCGCCGGCGCCTCGGTCGCCGGCATTCGTAGCAGTGCCGGGTAGCGCCCACGCAATTCGTCGATGGCCGCGGCGCTACCGCCATTGGCCAGGGTTTCCGCGGCCAGCGCATCGAAGCCCGTCGCATCGCCCAGCTCCGCCAGCACCAGCAACAGCTTCATGCGTGCGCTCAGGCGCTGCGGCTGTTCGGCGAGCACCTGGCGCAGCAGGTCGCGGGCCTGCCCGTAGCGTCCGTAAGCGATATAGATGTCGGCGCCATCCAGTTTGTCCGCCGGCGCCGTTGCGCCCCGCGGAGCGGCGCCCGGCGCCGGCGCCGGGACAGGCGCAACGGGCGGGCCGGACGGCACGGCGGATGCCGTCGCAGGCTGGCGCGCGAGCGGTGGCGGCGTGGCCGCCCGCGCTTCGGCCGCTGGCACAGGTGGGGCCCGACGGAGCGGCATGCGCCGCTTCGGTTGATCGCCGGCAACCACTGGCGCCTCGCGCCGCCGCCGCCACAGCAGCAAGCCGAACAAGGCCAGGACCAGCAGCAGGATGATCAGCCAGCGCCAGTGCTCCGAGTCCGCCGCACTCTCGCCGGATGGCGTCGACGCAGCGACCGCGACGGGCGGGGCGGCGGGTTTCGCCGCCTGGCGTCGGGCCAGTTGCTGCTGCAACTCGCTGACCTGGCGGTCGCGCTGTTGCAACTGTTCCTGCAAGGCCTGGAGCTGGCGCTGCAGGTCGTCCATCCGCTGACTCAGCTCGGCGCGCTGGCGGGCCAGCAGCTCGGCTTCGGCGTCCGCCTGGCGCTGCGCCTCGGCCAGCGTGGCCGGCGTATCCTCCGCCAGGGCGGCAGCGGCCGGCGGCAAGAGTTCCAGCACAGCGTCCGGGGCCACGGCCGGCGCCTCTTGCGGCGCCTGGTAGCCGGCCGGCAGGCGCAGGCGCTGGCCGGCCTTGAGACGATGCCGGTCGGCGCCGACGAAGGCCTGCGGATTGAGCTGGTACAAGGCTTCCATCAACTGCGCGCGGTCGGCGTTGCCGCCGCGCAGGCGTCCGCTGATGGCCCATAGGCTGTCGCTGGGGCGGATCAGGTATTCCTCGCCGGGCCGCAACAGCGCCGGGCTCAGCGCCACGGGAGCACGACGGCGAGGCTGCGCTGCGGAAGGCGCCCACTGCGTCGTGGACGCCGCGCGCGCGGGCGCCGGACGCGGAGCATAGCCGAGCGGATCGAGCAGCACGGTAAACTCGCGGACGATGCGGCCGTTGGGCCGGGCCACCTCCACCAGGAAATTCAGATAGGGCTCCTGCACCGGCCGGCTCGAGGAGACCTGGATGCGGTTGCCGGCCCGGCCCTGGAGCACCGGCCTGAAGCGCAGCTCCTGGAGAAACTGCAGGCGCTCCACACCGGCCGCGGCGAAGGCATCGGCGCCCGCCAGGCCGACCTTGATCTCTTCCGCGTCGAGATCACCGACGTCGAGCAGTTCGATATCCGCATCCAGTGGCTGGTTGAGCGCCGAATGCAGGGTGATGTCCCCTACTCCCAGGGCGCTCGCTCGCGCCGCCATCAGGCAGGCGCAGGCACACAGCAATACACGCAAGGCTTTACCGGGCATTTCCGTTCTTTCTCCGCACGTCGAGCACACAGCCGCCCTCGGCGCACTGCTACATCTATTTCACACTAGCCCGGATTTCGCCCTCTACGGGGCTGAGCGCACCGAATGGCGCAGAGCATGGCTTTTTGCCATCACTGAATAGAGGAAAGCCGTGGAGGCGGTCAAGACTTTTCGCCAGAAAACCGACGAAAACCTTGTTACTGGGCTTTCGCATGAAAGCCCGGGGGGTGCTGCCATAAAAATGGCGACTCTTGCGGAATTGCGTGACGCAATGCTCAGCGTTTTTCCAGGTTCGCCAGGATGCGCAGGAGCACCTGCTGGCACAGCGCCTGTTCGCTTTCGTCGATCCCGGCCAGGACGTCGTTGCGCACGCTGGCGGCGATGGCCTCGATGTCCGCGATCAGCACGTCGGCCTTGGGTGTCAGCACGATATGCTTGGCCCGCCGGTCCTCGGCTACCGCCAGGCGCCGCACCAGGCCCTGGGACTCCAGGCCATCGAGCAGGCGCGCCAGGGTCGGGCCCTCGACCCCGACCGACTGGGCCAGTTCACGCTGGGTCGGCGAGTCGCGGTGACGCGCCAGGTGCAGCAACACCAGCCAGCGCGCCTGGGACAGGCCGAGGTGGCTGAGGCGGCGGTCGAGTTCAGCGCGCCAGGCACGGGAAGTCTGGGCTAGCAAGGTGCCGAAGTAGTGCTTGTCTGTCTGAGCCATGGGGAAATGGAGGTCCGATATATCATTTGACTAATTATTAGTCGGCTAATAATGCCCGTCCAATTTTCCGCCGTACAATGACAAATTGTCGCACGATGTGCGCAGCCCCCCGCCTACCACTTGGCGTACTGGTCCTCGACGAAGCCCCAGAGTCGTTCGATCCTCACCTCGGCTCGCCCGGCCGGCCGCAACACGCCGCTGAAGCAGCCGAAGATCTGCTTGAAATTGCTCGCCAGCAGGCCGAGATCGAGGCGCTCCTGGTGCATGCCATGGGCCTCGAAACGCAATTCCACCTGGCCGTCGCAGGAACGGATGGTCCAGGGGCGCAACGGTTGGTCGCGGTCGAACTCGAAGCGCACGCTGTCGACCTTCACCAGTTGGCCGTCCAGCCAGTAGCAGTTCTCGGTGAAGCTGGTCTCGTTGACTCCGCACGACAGGTTCAGGCCGACCCGCAGCCCACCCGCCTCGCCGGACAGGCAAGCCCAGTTCCAGAAGGTCTCCGGGCGCATGTAGCCGGCCGACCAGTCGTGATGGGCGAAGGCGTCCAGGGCCTGCAGGTCGTGCTCGCCGAGGGCGCTGCGGACTTCGCCGCGGCAACGCACGCCAGCCACCTTCTGCGCGTAGACCCAGCCGTTCACCGCGGTCGGCGTGCACAGGCACATCGGCTGGAACGGCGGCGCGTCCTCGCTGAAGCGCGCATCGATGCGGGTGCCGTCGTCGAGCTCCACCAGCAGGCGCTTTTCCCGCGGCGCCGGGTGGTTCTCCAGGCGCAGCAGGTTGCGTCCCTGGCGCAGTTCGCAGACACCGTCGTCCGGGGACTGGGAAAACCGCGTACCGAACCCCAGTGGCAGCTTGAAGCGCCGCTCCAGCATGCGTCCGCTGGAAGGTTGGTAGAGATAGACGAAGCCGACGCCGAGCAGGCTCAGCTGGGCCAGGGCGCAGCCGCCGATCAGCTGCGGACTGATCAGGCCGAAGTACTGGAACTGGTGGAAGCGGCGCCACTTGCTCAGCGCGCCCAGGCGCCGCCCCATCGGCGAACGGAAGTCGAAGTCGCGGTAATTGATGTGCTGCGGGGCATTCGGGAAGATGCCGTAGTGCGGTTGGCCGTTGGCCTGGATCAAGCGCTGCATGGGTTTCATCCGGCTATCGTTTCGCGGCGGGAACGGCAGCCCTGTGGCTGCGCCTGCCATTTTCCTGCAGAACCTAGCATCCGCCGCGCCCTCCCGCAGTCACCGCTGACGCCAGGCGCAGGGACAAAATCGGCCACGCCGCCGCCCCGCTCTCAGGCCACCACCTGGTTGCGACCGAACGCCTTGGCTTCGTACAACGCCCGGTCGGCATGCTCATAAAGGTCATAGAGGCGCTTCAGGTCATTGCCGGGAGCCGGCCACAGGCACGACACGCCGATCGACAGGGTCACCTCCCGCGCCGTCTGCGAGCCCTCGTGCTCCATGCGCAACGCCTGGACCTGCTCACGCAGCGCTTCCGCGCGCAGCCTGGCCTCGTGTTCGTTGGCGCCGTACAACAGCAGGGCGAACTCCTCGCCGCCCAGGCGCACGGCCATGTCCAGCGGGCGCCGGGCGTTCGCCTCGAGCACCCCGCCGATACGCTGCAGCACCGTATCGCCGGCCTGGTGGCCATAGCGATCGTTATAGGCCTTGAAATGATCGACATCGCAGAGCAGCAACGCGAGAGTCTGCTGCTCGCGCTGGGCCTGGCGCCAGAGGCGGTCCAGATGCTGGTTGAAGCTGCGCCGGTTGTGCAGGCCGGTCAGGCTGTCGTGGTCGGCCATCAACCGCAGCAGGCGGCTGATCAGGAAGTGCTCGCGCGACTTGTATTCCAGCAGGTAGCAGCCGACCGCGCCGATCAGGTTGCCGAACAGCAGGAACAGCAGGTTGTTGCCCAACGGCTCGTGGGTGCCCGCCCAGACTTCGCAGCCCAGGTAGGCGAGCAGCACGATCAGCGCACAGCTCAGCGCCTGGGCCAGGCGCAGGCCGGCGAGGAAGTAGGCGGCGAAGCTGACCAGCAGCAGGCCTTCGTAGGGGTAGTCGGGATCGGCCCGGTGCGCCAGGCCGACCACCGCCGCCGCGCCGACGCCGAGGGCGAGGACGCAGGCGATGCTCAGCGGTACCATCAGCTGGATGTGTCGGCGCAACATGATCAGCCAGCCGCAGACCAGCAGCAGGACCAGCACGCCGAGGCGCACCGCCAGCACGCCCCACAGCGGTGGGCCGGCGAGGATCAGCAGGTCGATGCCGATGAACGCCAGCCAGACGAGCATGCCGACGCTGAGGGCGATGCGCTTCAGCGCGAAGCTGTCCTCCAGCATGTAGCGCCGGTAGTCACGCTCCAGTTCGGGGAGGAAACGCAGCCCGCGGAACCCGCGGCTCAGTTGCTCGGAATAGAGATTGGAACGCACGTCGTCCAACCTGTCCTTCTGTGTCACGCACACCTCTTCTCTTGGAGGGCTTGGCGTCACAGTAGACGCTTGCGAAGGACGTCACAAGATTGGCGCCGGAAAATACCGGCAAATGGCCATATCAGGACTCCAGTTCCAACTGCAGGGCGGCGCGCACGCAGTGCAGAACGCCGCTCGGCACCCGCTTGCCGAAGCGCTCTTCGAGCGCCGCCACCGGCGGCAGTTCGCCATCCTCCTCGAGGAAGGCGTCCTGGATCTCGCCGAGCAGTTCCTCCGGCAGGTCGAGCGCCTGCTCCAGGCTCAGCTGCTGGCCGGCGATGGCTTCGGCGAGCATGGCGTAGACGTTCTTCTCGCTGCAGTTGAGCTGGCGGGCGATCTGCGCCGGGGTCATCCCGGCACAGGCCAGGCTGACCAGTTCATGGCGCAGGTCCTGCGGCGGCGCGGCGGGCGCCGCCGGCGAATCGGTGAGGACATCGAGGAAGGCCTGGCCGTAGCGCTCCAGCTTGCGCGCGCCAACGCCGCTGACCTGGGCCATGTCGGACAGCGAACGCGGCTGGCTGCGGAGCATTTCCAGCAGGGTGGCATCGGGGAAGATCACGTAGGGCGGCACCGAGTGCTCCTCGGCAAGCTTGCGCCGCAGCATGCGCAGCGCCTCCCACATCTCCCGCTCCTCGCCGCGCACCAGTTGGCTGGCGGCGCTGGCGCCGCCGGAGGCCCCCTTGGCGCGCTGCGGCTTGAGGTCGCGACGCAGTTCCAGCCGCACCTCGCCGCGCAACAGCGGACGACAGGCCTCGGTCAGGCGCAGGCCGCCGAAGCCGTCCAGGTCGACATCGGCCAGGCCGCGCGCGACCAGTTGGCGGAACAGGGTGCGCCACTCGTCCTCGCCGCGTCCCTTGCCGATACCGAACACCGCCAGGTGCTGGTGGCCAAGACCGCGGATCTTCTCGGTCTCGCGGCCGAGCAGGATATCCACCAGATGGCCGACGCCGTAGCGCTGGCCGCTGCGGTAGATCGCCGACAGCGCCTGGCGCGCCGACTCGGTGGCATCCCAGGTCTCCACGCCGTCCACGCAGTTGTCGCAATGCCCGCAGGGCTGCGGCATCTCCTCGTCGAAATAGGCCAGCAGCGCCTGGCGCCGGCAGCGGGTTTCCTCGCAGAGCGCCAGCATGGCTTCCAGCTTGTGCCGCTCGACGCGCTTGTGCCGCTCGTCGCCCTCGGAACTTTGCATCATCTGCCGCAGCAGCAGGACGTCCTGCAGGCCGTAGGCCATCCAGGCGTCGGCCGGCAGCCCGTCGCGCCCGGCGCGGCCGGTTTCCTGGTAATAGGCCTCGAGACTCTTCGGCAGATCGAGGTGGGCGACGAAACGCACGTTGGGCTTGTCGATGCCCATGCCGAAGGCGATGGTCGCCACCATGATCAGCCCCTCCTCGTTGAGGAAGCGCCTCTGGTGGTGGGCACGCAGTTCGTTGGACAGTCCGGCGTGATACGGCAGCGCGGGGAAGCCCTGGTTGCCGAGGAATTCCGCGACCTCCTCGACCTTCTTCCGCGACAGGCAGTAGACGATGCCGGCATCGCCGCGTCGCTCGGCGAGGAAGCCGAGCAGCTGCTTGCGCGGCTGCTCCTTGGGCACGATGCGGTAGAAGATGTTCGGCCGGTCGAAGCTGGAGAGGAACTGCTCGGCGTTCTGCAGGTGCAGGCGCTGGATCATCTCCTCGCGGGTGCGCATGTCCGCGGTGGCGGTCAGGGCGATCCGCGGCACCTGCGGGAACAGTTCGGCGAGCTGGCCGAGTTGCAGGTATTCGGGGCGGAAGTCATGGCCCCATTGCGACACGCAGTGCGCTTCGTCGATGGCGAACAGGCCGACCGGCAGTCGTTGCAGGAAGGCCAGCATGCGCGGCTGGACCAGCCGTTCCGGCGCCAGGTAGAGCAGCTTGATCTCGCCGCGCTGCAGGCGCTCGGCGATCTCCCGCTGCTGCTCGGGGTTGAGGGTGGAGTTCAGCGCCACCGCCGGCACGCCGAGCTCGTCGAGGGTGGCGACCTGGTCCTCCATCAGCGCGATCAGCGGCGACACCACCACCGTCAGGCCTTCGCGCAACAGCGCCGGGACCTGGAAACACAGGGACTTGCCACCACCGGTGGGCATCAGTACCAGCGCATCGCCACCGTCGGCCACCCGCTCGATGATCCGCGCCTGGTTGCCGCGGAAGGCGTCGTAACCGAAAACGTCTTTGAGGATGCGTAGGGCTTGCTCGCGCATGAAGGACTCCAAATCGAGCGGCGCATTATACGCCAGGGATGCTCGAACGGGCCGTTCCCTTGTCGCCGGATGAGGACGAAAGCCTCAGCGATAGCGCTGACGCTCCTGTTTGAAAAGGATGCGCACGATGGCGAATTCGCGTTCCATCTGTTCGATCAGCGCCGGCGCCCGTTGCAGGTCGCCGCGCCTGGCGCTCTCCTCCAGCTCCTTGCAGTAGCCGGCGAGGAGCACCGCGCCCATGTTGCTGCTGCCCCCCTTGAAACTGTGCGCGGTATGCCGCAGGGCCTGGGCGTCGCCGGCCTGGACGGCGGCATGCAGGCTGCGCAGGCGCTCCTCGGAGTCGAGCACGAAGGTATCCAGCAGGACCGGATACTCGTCCTCCATCACCTCCTGCAGCGAGGCCAGCACACGGTCATCGAGATGCGGCGCGGACATTCGATCGCTCCCTGAAGTCGACTTCCGATGCCCCACCCATTAGGAGCACCGCGACGAAAGCGCGATTATGCCTGAGGCGACCAGAAAAACTCCACGGAGACCACCTTGCCGTCGGCCGACCACTGGCAGCGGTCGGACAGCTCGCGGATCAGCCGCAACCCCCTGCCGCAGAGTCGCTCCCGGCGCTCCACGGCATCCAGCGCGCGCTCGACGTCGAACCCCTCGCCACTGTCCTCGACCCGTACCAGCAGCCGCCCGCCTTCGCCATGCGGCGCCAGGTCCAGGTGCAGCCGCACGTAGCCGTCGCGCAGCGCCTGCAGGCGACTGACGCGCTCCTGGTAGTAGCGGGCGAAACCCGCCGCGTCGCTCTTCATCGCCGAGTCCAGGCCGATGACCCCATGTTCCAGGGCATTCGAATACAGCTCGGCAAGTACCGTGTAGAGGGCGCCGCCACGCGCGCGCAGATCGTGGACCTCGAGCAGCAGTTGCAGCACATGGGGCAGCGGATTGAAATGCTTGAGGGTCTCGGCGCGGAATTCGAAGCTCACCGACCAGTCCAGCGGACTGCTGACGCCACTGTCGGAAAACGCCAGCGGCGGGCATTGCAGGTCCGGGTCCGGCTCCAGGCGCACCTCGAGCATGCTCACGTCGTCCTGCACCACGCCACGGAACTGCGCCAGGCTGCGCTGGATCTCGTCGAACAGCGCCGAAGGCTGGCGATTGCGCTCGAACAACTCGAGCAGCCGCGCCTCGCCGAACATCTCGCCGGCCTTGTTGCTGGCTTCGAGAACGCCATCGGAAAACAGGAAGATCCGGTCCTCCGGCCCCAGCGGGTAGGTTTCGCAGCGGTCGCTGAAGGCCATCGGATCGAGGATGCCCAGCGGCAGGTGGCGGGACACCAGGGCGACCCGCTCGCCGCCGGCGGCGCGCACCAGGTAGCCGTCCGGCAGGCCGCCGTTCCAGACCTCCACCAGTTCGCGCTGAAAGCTCAGGTTGAGCAGCGTGGCGCAGCAGAACACGCCGACCGGCAGGATGCGTTTCAGCTTGGCGTTCATCTCGCGGAGGATGTCGGCCATCGGGTAGCCCTTGGCGGTCATCCCGTAGAACACCTCGGCCAGCGGCATCGCGCCGATCGCCGCCGGCAGGCCGTGGCCGGTGAAGTCGCCGAGCAGCACGTGCATGCCGCCGGACGGCTTGTAGGCAGCCAGCAGCAGGTCGCCATTGAACAACGCCAGCGGCGATTGCAGGTAGCGCACGTTGCTCGCGTTCAGGCAGCCGGAGTGGGCGACCTTGTCGAACACCGCCTTGGCCACCCGCTGCTCGTTGAGCAGGTGCTCGTTGTGCCGGGCGATCAGGTCGCGCTGCTCCAGTACCGTGCGCTGCAGCAGGTGCAGGCGGCCCATGGCGTTGATCTTGGCTTCGAGGATCACCCGGTTGTAGGGCTTGGAGAGGAAGTCGTCGCCGCCGGCCTCCAGGCTCTGCACCAGTGCCTCGGTCTCGCTGAGGGAGGTGAGGAAGATGATCGGCACCAGTTCCTCGCCGGCCTGCTGCTTGATCCGCCGCGCCGCCTCGAAACCGTCCATCACCGGCATCATCACGTCCATCAGGACCAGTTGCGGGCGCTCGGCCTCGAACAGCGCCACCGCCTCCAGGCCATTGCCGGCGGTCAGCACGCGATGTCCCTGGCGGCTGACGATGGTCGACAGCAGCAAGCGATCGGCCGCGTTATCCTCGGCGATGAGAATCGTCAGGCTCTCGATCCGCGCCGCCGCAGGGTTCATCTCAGGTGATCTTGAACAACTGCTCGAAGTTGGAAATGGCGAGGATCTTGCGCACTTCCGGGCTGCAGTTGGCCAGGCTGATCTGCGCGCTTTCGCCGCCGGCGTGGTCGCGCAACAGCAGGAGCATGCCCAGTGCCGAGCTGTCCAGGTAGGTGGCGTTGCGCAGATCGACGACATAGCGCCGCGGGGTGATCGCGACCCGCTCGTAGGCGTCGCGGAAGTCCTGATGGGCCCCGAAGTCGAAGCGTCCCTGGATCTGGATGGTCAGCTCTTGGCCGTCGGCCGAGGGCAGCGCAGTGATGGCCATGAAACTCTCCTGGTAGGCGTGTCGAATCGGGGAACGCTCGAATCATGTAAGCAGTTCCCCGGCAAAGCGGCAACTTGCCAGGCTTTCCAACTATCAGAAATATCTGTCAATACAAGCACATCGCGCTGCCCTAGACTGCCCCGCTCCGAGCAAGCCGTCCTGTGCTGAGCGGGCTGCGACGGCGCCGCCGCGCGCGGCACTCGGAGCCAGGGCAGTGGGCGAATGCTTCCGACCCACCTGCCCGTCCCAAGCGGACCCGCGCCGAATTGTCAGGTCACCCCCGCGCAGTTCGGCGCGGGCCCGCTTTCCTCAGGTTCTACTTGGCCCGATAGATGATGCCCGGATTGCACTGCACCATCTGGTAGTGATCGGGCAGGTTGTTCAGCGCCTCGGAGGCGCCGAGGAACAGGTAGCCACCCGGTTTCAGCGTGCCGTGGATGCGCAGCAGGATGTCGCGCTTCACCTCGGCGGAAAAATAGATCAGCACGTTGCGGCAGAACACCATGTCGAACTTGCCGAGGCTGGCGTAGCTGTCCAGCAGGTTCAGGGCGCGGAACTCGATGCGGCTGCGGATCGCCGGCTTGACCGCCCAGCGCCCCGGCCCCCTGGCGTCGAAATAGCGCTGCAGACGCTCCGGCGACAGGCCGCGCCCCATGGCCAGGCTGTCGTACTCGCCGGCCTTGGCGGCGGTAAGCATCGAGCCGGACAGGTCGGTGGCGACGATCTGCACCCCCGCCTTCAGTTGCCCCAGGTTGGTCTTCTCGAACTCGTCGATGGCCATCGACAGCGAGTAGGGCTCCTGGCCGGAGGAACAGGCCGCCGACCAGATCCGCAGACGCTGCCCGCCGTTGGCCTTGATCAGTTCCGGAAGAACCCGCTGCTTGAGCACCTCGAACGGATAGGTATCGCGAAACCACAGGGTCTCGTTGGTGGTCATGGCGTCCACCACCATCTCGCGCAAGCCGCCACGCTGGGTCTGGATGCGTTGCACCAGTTCCCCCAGGCTCTTGATGCCCTGTTGCTCCATCAGTTTGTTCAGCCGGCTCGAGACCAGGTACTGCTTGTTGCTGCCCAGCACAATGCCGCAGGTCTTCTCGAGGAAGACCCTGAACAACTCGAAATCCGCATTAGCTGCCGACACGCATAAGCCTCTTCGCCCTGGGCGACCGGAACGCAGCCGGTCGCCCGTATTCACATTTGTCGTAGGGAGCCGATCGCTCAGCCCTCGTCCACTGCCTTGACCCGCTCCACCACCCGCGCCGCCAGGTCGTCCGGACGGAACTTGGCGAGGAAGTCGTCCGCACCGACCTTCTTCACCATCGCCTGGTTGAAGACCCCGGACAACGAAGTATGCAAGAGAATGTGCAGCTTCTGCAGGCGGGGATCGCTACGGATTTCCGCCGTCAGGGTATAGCCGTCCATTTCCGGCATCTCGATGTCGGAGATCAGCATCAGCAGCTCGTCTTCCGGGCGTCGTCCTTCGGCGAGCATGTTCTGCAGGTACTCCAGGGCCTGGCGCCCGTCGTTCAGCGCGGTTATTTCCACGCCGACCGCCTCCAGGCAACGGATCACCTGCTTGCGCGCCACCGACGAATCGTCCACCACCAGCACCCGCTTGGTCACCGCGCGACTCTGGGTCTCGGCGTCGATCACGCCGTGGGAGACTTCCTCGGACGTCGGGGCGACCTCTGCGAGCACCTTCTCCACGTCGATGATTTCCACCAGTTGCTTGTCCACCCGGGTCACCGCGGTCAGGTAGTGCTCGCGGCCGGCGCCCTTGGGTGGCGGATGGATCTCTTCCCAGTTCATGTTGACGATGCGCTCCACCGAGCGTACCAGGAAGCCCTGCACCTTGGTGTTGTACTCGGTGATGATCGCGAAGCTGTTGGTCAGGTCCTGCAACCCGCGGCGGCCGGTGGCCAGCGCCAGGTCGAGGATCGGAATGGTGCCTCCGCGGATGTTCGCCACCCCGCGCACCACCGGACTGGACTTGGGCATCACCGTCAGGCGCGGGCACTGCAACACCTCTTTCACCTTGAACACGTTGATGCCGTAGAGCTGATTGCCGTCCAGGCGGAACAGAAGCAGCTCCAGACGGTTCTGTCCGACCAACTGCGTGCGCTGGTTGACTGAATCCAAAACACCGGCCATTGGCGCTCCCCTCAGACGATCGTGACGGACTCCGGCACGACCATTGCTTGACCCGTTGCATGAAACAGGCAACGACAGTTTTTCGACGAATGATGGCACGTAGCCATGTCTCTTTACGGTTTGTACCCGTTTTGCTCGGGCTCGGCTACCTGTGCGCGCCGAATCACGGCCAGGCCCAGGGTTTTACCGCTCCCGAAGTACTTATCGGCTCCACCCAGGGGTTTCTTGAGTTCAAGGTAGAAGAATATCTGCAGAATAGCGGACTCGACGCGCGCTACGAGGTCCAGGTCAACCGGGTCGACCCGCGCCTGCGCCTCGCCGAGTGCGACAGGGACTTGACGCTCAGCCAGGAAAGTCCGGCACAGCCGGTTGGCCGGGTGACAGTGCGGGTCCGCTGCGAAGGCGGTTCGCCCTGGACCATCTTCATGCCGGCCCAGGTGAAGCTGTTCCGCCAGGTGGTCGTCGCGGTGCAGCCGCTCAAGCGCGAGCACGTGCTGGACGACGCCGACATCGCCCTGGTCGAGCGCGACGTCGGCCTGCTGACCCAGGGCTACCTGACCGATCCGGCCCGCGTCGTCGGGCAGAAACTGCGGCGGCCGGTGATCAACGACCAGGTGCTGGCGCCGGCGTTCCTCGAGCAAGCCGAGGCCGTGCGCAAGGGCGATCAGGTGGTGATCCTCGCGCGTACCGCCACCATCAATGTGAAGATGCCCGGCGAAGCGCTGGCCGATGGTGCGCCGGGGCAGCAGATCCGCGTGCGCAACCTGCGCTCGCAGCGGGTGATCAAGGCCCGCGTGCTGGAGCCCGGCACGGTCGAGGTGAATATGTAGAGGGAAAGCCGTGGCCGGTAGCGCTGGCGCTACCCCTGCGGGTTTCTCTAAACTGGGAAACGACGCACGAAAATAAGTCCTAAAGTTTTTCAAGCCTTCGCCGAAAAGCTAGGCAAGCGTCCAATACCTTCGAGGTTTACAACCATGGTCATCGACTTCAACCGGCTGAATCCCGGCACCACGCCAGCCACCACCGGCCGTACCGGCAACACCGCCGCCGGCCGTCCCGACGCCGCTGGCGCCGACAAGGCAGGCCAGTCCGCGAGTCCCGCGAAGCAGAGCGGCGAGTCGGTGCAGATCAGCGAAACCGCCCAGAACATGCAGAAAGTCACGGACAAGCTGCAGACCCTGCCGGTGGTCGACAACGAGAAGGTTGCCCGGATCAAGCAAGCGATCGCCGATGGCACCTATCAGGTCGACAGCGAGCGCGTTGCCAGCAAGCTGCTCGACTTCGAATCCCAGCGCTGAACTCGAAGGAAGCGCTGGGGGCCATTGGACGCCGAATGAACTCCCGAGCCCGAGATGCCAGACTCCCCTACCCTGCTTGACCTGTTCGCCGAGGATATCGGCCATGCCAGCCAGCTCCTGAAGCTGGTCGATGAAGAATTCCAGGCCCTGGAACAACGCGACCTGGCGGCCCTGCAACAGCTTCTCGGCGCCAAGCAGCCGCTGATGCAGCAGCTGGAACGCAACGGCCGGGCGCGCGCGGAGATCCTCCACACCGCCGGCGTTTCCCTCGACCGCGAAGGCCTGGCCCGCTACGCCCGCGAGCACGCCGACGGCGCCGAGCTGCTGGCCCGGGGTGACGAGCTGGGCGAACTGCTGGAGCGCTGCCAGCAGGCCAACCTGCGCAATGGCCGGATCATCCGCGCCAACCAGGCCTCCGCCGGCAGCCTGCTGAACATTCTCCGCGGCCAGGACGCTCCCGGCCTCTACGACAGTCGCGGCAGTACCGCCTCGAGCGCCAGGCAACGTCCGCTCAGCCAGGCCTGACGACCACCAGCGCAAGCATCAAGGCACAATGCTATCATTGAGGCATTCGTGCCCCAGGAGAGCATTGAAGGTGCCCAACCCGTTCGCCGAAGAAGCGGGGCCGCAACCCCCGAAGGTGCTCAAGGCACCGGTGGAAATCCAGGCCAGCCTGCGCCTGCTGCAGGACGGCCGCGACTCGCTGCTGATCACCTTTCATGAGCGCAACCAGCGCTTCCAGAGCTTCCTGGTGGATATCGACCGTGATCGCGGCCTGCTCGCCCTGGACGAACTGGTCCCCAATACCGGCGAACGTTTCCTGCAGAATGGCGAGGCTTTTCGCGTCGAGGCCTTCCATGAAGGCGTGCGCATCGCCTGGGATTGCGAGCGTCCCGTGCAGTTCGGCGAACACGACGGGGTTCCCTGCTACTGGGCCACCCTTCCCGCCGAGGTGCATTATCACCAGCGGCGCAACGCCTATCGCGCCGGCATCAAGCAGAGCCAGCCGATCATCGCGGAAATCGCCGGGGAAAAACTCCGCGTGCCGCTCACCGGGCAGTTGCTGGACATCTCCGCCACTGGCGCCAAGCTGCGCTTCGCCGGCAATGTCGCCGAACGCCTGCATCCCGGAGAGATCTACGAGGCGTTCAGCGCCCAGCTACCGCAGGGCGCGATCGCCAGCGCGATCGAACTGCGCCATGTGCGCTTCGACGAAAAGCTCGACGCGACCTTCGCCGGCGTGCGCTTCAGCGAGATGAGCGGGCCCGCCCAGCGCCAGGTGGACCGTTTCGTCTACCAGTTGCAGCGCGAAGCGCGGCGCTTCGAGAAGGACGCGCTTTTCTAGGCTCACAGGACCACGCCCAGCGCCGCCAGGCGCGGCAGGTCCTCGGGACGGTCGACGTCCCATAGCGCCGGCAACAGGTGATGCTCCCAGCCCAGCTGCCGGAGGCGCTCGCAGGTCAGCGCCAGCAGGCGCTCGCCGCCCCAGGGCATCGACTCGAACAGCAGGGGGTCGACCCGGGTCAGGCCGAGCAACGCATAGCCGCCCCGCTCCACCGGCCCGAGCACCGCCTGGCGCCCCTCCAGGGCGGCGCAGGCCGCCTCCAGGTAGGCGCCGTCCAGCTCCGGGCAATCGTGGCGGATCAGCAGCACCGCTTCGCTTTCCGCCAGGCCCAGCGCCGCGATCCGCCGCATGCGTTCACCGGGATCGCCGGCCGGCTGGCTCATCAGGCTCCAGCCGAGCGCGACGGCCAGCGCCTGGAGATCGCTGTCCAGGTCCTCGTCGAACCACAGGATACGCGCGCTGAAGCCGCGATCGGGGAGGCGCAGGGCGCGCTCGAGCAGGACCCGTTGCAGCCGCCAGGCGCTTTCCTCGCCGATGGCCTGGGCGATTCTCGGCCGCCGCTGTCCGGGCGGCAGGTTGCGGACCATCAGGTGAAGGGAAAGCGTCGGACTCATCGCAACCTCTCCAGCAAACAGGTCGTTCCTCGCAACGGACGGCCCGGGCTCAACTGCGCGCCGCGGCCTCCTCGGCGGGCGCCGCGCTGTCCTCGTCGACCATCTGCTCCTGCACGGCCTGCTCGTCGACCCGCGGGTCCAGTGCCGCGACCAGCGGCGAGCTGGTCATGTTGTCCGGAGTCGGCACGTGGTGCAGCGGCGCGTCGTCGACCCGGTGCAGGCCGCTGACCTTCTCCGGATGCACCCGCCAGACCAGGATCAGGGCGCAGGCGCTGACGAACGCATATAGCATGTTAGCGCCAAACAGGCGCATCAGCGCGCCCGCCGCCAGCGGCCCGATGCAGGCGCCGACGCCGAAGGTCACCAGCAGCATGGCGGTCAGCGAGACCCGCCGCTCGGTCTCCACGTGGTCATTGGAAAAGGCCACGGCCAGCGGATAGAGGGTGAACTGCAACATGCTCGCGGCGATGCCCAGGGCCAGCAGCAACGCCAGCGGCATCTGCTGCAGCAACGCCAGCGGCAGGGCGAACAGGCACAGCAGGATGGCGCAGGCGCGGATCAGCCAGGCGCGGTCGCGGCGGTCGGACAGCCAGCCGAGCGGCCACTGCACCAGCAACCCGGCGAAGATGCAGGCGCCCATGTACAGGCCGACCTGCTCGTTGGGCAGGCCCAGCTGGTTGGCGTAGAGCGGCGCGAGGCCGTAGAAGGAACCGACCACCAGCCCCGATACCAGCACCGTGGTCAGCGACTGCGGCACCCGGCGGATGAAGAAGCGCGGCTCCAACGGCGCCGGGCGCAGCGCCGCGGGGTGGATCTTGTGGGTCAGCGCCAGCGGCACCAGGCACAGGGCGAAGCAGAAGGCCACCAGCATCAGCAGCTCCGGTCCCAGCTGCGGGTGGGCCACCAGAATCATCTGGCCGAGCACCAGGCCCAGGTAGGAAGCCGCCATGTAGCCACCGAACACCGCGCCGCGCTGGCTGGCGTCGGCCTGCTCGTTGAGCCAGCTCTCGATCACCATGTACTGGCACATCAGGCCCAGGCCCATCACCATGCGCAACGCGATCCAGGCCGGCAGCCAGGGCAGCAGGCCATGGCCGAGGACCGCGGCGGTGACCACCCCGGCGCAGGCGACGTAGGCGCGGATATGGCCGACCCGGGCGATCAGCCGGTGGCCGACCTTGCCGCCCAGCACCAGGCCGAAGTAGTTGGCCGCCATCAGCGCGCCGACCCACAGGCCGTCGACCTTGTCCGCCGCCAGGCGCAGCGCCAGGTAGGTGCTGAGCAGGCCGGAGCCGGTGAGCATGAGCAGGGTGGCGAAATAGAGAGCGCGAAAAGAGAAGAAAATCCGCCGCATCGGACCTCCGGTCCCGTACAAGGAGAGCCGGCGCCGCTCGCGGACTGCCCGGCTCGCACAGCGTTGGAGTCCCGGGGACGCCCCGGGACAGGACGCGGGCTGCCGAAGCCGGCACCCGAACCACGATCCCGCCGCCCGTGGGCGGCGGGGGTGACACAGGGCTAGGAAGGTACCACGGTGGATCAGGCCTGGGCTGCCAGAACGCGACGCTCCCAGGGGCTGATCTCGTCGAAGAAGCTGGTCAGCTCCATGCTCTTGGTCGCCACGTAGCCTTCGACGAACTCCGTACCGAACAGTTCACGCGCCAGCGCGCTGCCCTTCAGGCGGCGCAGGGCGTCGTACATGGTGCAGGGCAGGGTCAGCTCCTCCGGCACCTCGAACTCGCCCTGGATCGCCGGGCTCGGTTCCAGTTCGTGCTCCAGGCCGTAGAGACCGGCGGCCAGGCTGGCGGCGATGGCCAGGTAGGGGTTGGCATCGGCGCCCGGCAGGCGGTTCTCGACCCGTCGCGCGGACGGACCGCTGGCCGGGATGCGCAGGCCGGCGGCGCGGTTGTCGTGCGACCAGCAGGCGTTGTTCGGCGAGGCGTAGGGATGGCAGAGACGCTGGAAGGAGTTCACGTGCGGCGCGAAGAACGGCGTGAAGTCCGCCAGGCAGGCCTGCTGGCCGCCGATGAAGTGGCGGAACGCGGCGGAAGCCTCGCCGTCGGCTTCGCTGAAGATGTTCCGCCCGCCGTCCAGCTCGACGATGCTCTGGTGGATGTGCATCGAACTGCCCGGCGTCTTCGCCAGCGGCTTGGCCATGCACACCACGATCAGGCCGTGCTTGAGCGCGACCTCCTTGAGCAGGTGCTTGAACAGGAAGGTCTGGTCGGCCAGCAGGACCGGGTCGCCATGCAGGAAGTTGATCTCGAACTGGCTGGTGCCCATCTCGTGCATGAAGGTGTCGCGCACCAGGCCCAGCGCATCCATGCAGCGATAGACGTCCTCGAAGAACGGCCGCAGGCCGTTGTTGGAAGACACGCTGAAGGCCGAATAGCCCAGCTCGCGCCGGCCATCCGGACCCAGCGGGGCCTGGAACGGCTCGTTGGGATCGGTGTTCGGGGCGAAGACGAAGAATTCCAGTTCGGTCGCCACCACCGGCTGCCAGCCGTGGGCGGCGTAGCGCGCCACCACCTGCTTGAGCAGGCCGCGGGTGGACAGTCCGGACGGCGTGCCATCCAGTTCCTGCGCGTCGCAGATGGCGAAGGCGCGCGGCGTGTTGCTCCAGGGCAGGCGATGGACCTGGCTCGGCTCGGCGACCAGCGCCAGGTCGCCGTCGTCGCTGCCATAGAAGCGCGCCGGCGGGTAGCCGCCCATGATGCATTGCAGCAGCACGCCACGGGCGAGCTGCAGGCGCCGGCCGCTGAGGAAGCCCTCGCCGGTCATCACCTTGCCGCGCGGCACCCCGTTCAGGTCGGGGGTGACGCATTCGATCTCTTCAACTCCAGCCAGCCGTTCGGCGAGTGAGCCTTGGCCTTCGATAGTCATGACTTCTTATCCTTGTTGGTATCGCGGATGCCGCACCGGGACGGCGGCCGCGTACAAAATACGCATCGCTTGTTCAAGATATCAAGCATGCGGCACATTCTCGCGCGTGCAAAGCCTTTCGCCGCAGAGGCGTTCTGCCTTGCCCGCCGGGTACGAGGAAAAACGCCGGCCAGGCGTATATCCTCTGTGCCTTCGCCGCCCTACCCGCCACAGGAGTACAGCCGTTGATTCTCGGAACCCCCAAGGCCGACTGGCTCGCCGAATTCCCGCGCCTGGCCGACCTGATCGCCCTGCGCCCGAGCGAGTGGTTCAACCCGGCCATCGCGCCGAGCGCCGAAGCCCTGGCCGACGTCGGCCTCGGCGCCGCCGACGTGGCCGATGCCAGCGCCCGCCTGCAGCGCTTCGCCCCGCTGATCGCCCGGCTGTTTCCGGAAACCGCCGGCAGCGGCGGCATCATCGAGTCCGGCCTGGTCGAGGTGGCGGACTTCCACGACGCCCTGCGCCAGCACTACGCCGCCGAACTGCCCGGCCGACTCTGGCTGAAACGCGACAGCCACCTGCCGATCTCCGGCTCGATCAAGGCCCGCGGCGGCATCTATGAAGTGCTCGCCCATGCCGAGCGCCTGGCCCTGGAGAACGGCCTGGTCGGCCTCGACGACGACTACTCGCGGCTGGCCGAGCCGGACTGCCGGGCGTTCTTCGCCCGCCACCGGATAGCGGTGGGCTCCACCGGCAACCTGGGCCTTTCCATCGGCATCATCGGCGCCGCGCTGGGCTTCCAGGCCAGCGTGCACATGTCCGCCGACGCCCGCCAGTGGAAGAAGGACAAGCTGCGCGCGCACGGCGTGACGGTGGTGGAGTACGCCTCCGACTACAGTGTCGCGGTGGAACAGGGCCGCCGCGAAGCGGCCGGCGATCCCTATACCCATTTCGTCGACGACGAGAATTCCCGCGACCTGTTCCTCGGCTACGCCGTCGCCGCCGAGCGACTGCGCGGCCAGCTGGACGCCGCCGGCATCCGCGTCGACAGCGAACACCCGCTGTTCGTCCACCTGCCCTGCGGGGTCGGCGGCGGACCCGGCGGGGTGGCCTTCGGCCTCAAGCTGGCATTCGGCGACGCGGTGCACTGCCTGTTCGCCGAGCCGACCCACTCGCCATGCATGTTCCTCGGCGTCTATACCGGCCGCCACGAGCAGGTCTCGGTGCAGGACTTCGGCATCGACAACCGCACCGCCGCCGATGGCCTGGCGGTGGGCCGTCCGTCGGGCTTCGTCGGTCGCGCCATGCAGCGCCTGCTCGACGGCTACTACACGGTGGACGACGACGAGCTGTTCCGCCTGCTCGCATTGCTCGAGCGCAGCCAGGGCATCCGCCTGGAACCCTCGGCGCTGGCCGGCGCGCCGGGCATCGCGCGGGTCACCCGCGAGCCGCAGGGCTATCGCGAACGCATGGGGCTGACCTCGGCGCGCCTGGCCAATGCCACCCACCTGGTCTGGGCCACCGGCGGCGGCATGGTGCCCGAGGCGGAAATGCACGCCTACCTGGAGCGCGGCCGCGCGCTGCTGGACTGAAACCGAGCATGAGCGGGACGCCACGACCGTCCCGCCACCTCCCGCCGAGGACCTTGCATGCGCACACCCGCCTGGTTCGGCAGCGGCATGCCGCTGCTCTTCGTGCTGCTCTGGAGCACCGGATTCCTCGGTGCCAAGTTCGGCCTGCCGTACGCCGAGCCCTTCACCTTCCTGGCCATCCGCCTGCTCCTCGCGGCCGCCCTGCTGGCCGTCTTCGCCCTCCTCAGCGGTGCGCCCTGGCCGGGCTCGGCACGGCTGGCCGGGCATGTCGCGGTCGCCGGCCTGCTGGTCCATGGCCTGTACCTGGGCGGGGTATTCCTCGCCATCGAGCACGGCATGTCGGCCGGCCTGACCTCCCTGTTGGTCGGCCTGCAACCGCTGGCCACCGCGGCCCTGGCCGGCATCTGGCTCGGCGAGCGGGTCAGCCGCCGGCAATGGCTGGGACTGGCGCTCGGCCTGGCTGGCGTAGCCCTGGTGGTGCTCGGCCGCCTCCACGGTGGCGCCGATGGCCTGGCCTGGGGCGCGGTGCTGGTGGCGCTGGCGGCGATCACCTGCGGCACGCTGTACCAGAAGCGCTTCTGCGCGGGCATGGACCTACGGACCGGCGGCGTGGTCCAGTACCTGGCCAGCGGCGCCCTGCTCGGCCTCGCCGCGCTGCTTTTCGAAGGCCGCGAAGTGCAATGGACCACACCGTTCCTGCTGACTCTCGGCTGGCTGGTGCTGGGCCTCTCGTTCGGCGCCGTCGGCCTGCTCTACACGCTGATCCGGCATGGCGCCGCGTCGAAGGTGGCGAGCCTGTTCTACCTGGTGCCGCCGGTGACCGCGCTGGCCTCCTGGCTGCTGTTCGACGAGCGCCTGGCGCCGACGGCGATCGGCGGCATGCTGCTGGTGATGCTCGGCGTCGCCCTGGTCAACTGGCCGGGCCGGCGCGCCTGACGTCTCAGTGGCTGTAGTGCCGGGTGGCGGCGAAGCGGTTGAGGAACAGGTGGATCACCAGCACCGTCATCAGCGTGACCAGCACCGCGAAGCACACCGAAGTGAAGCGGTAGAGCACGCTGTACATCATGTCGTGGGTCGGCGTCAGATACTGGCCGAGGACGATCGCCAGGGTGGTCAGCGCGCCGAAGCCGATGCCCGGCACGCCGTTCTCCAGCATGTGGATGCGCGCGCAGAACATCGCCGAGATCCACAGCAGCAGGGCGACGAAGGGCAGGATGTCGTAGTGGTCGTAGAGCAGCACCTGCAACCCCACCGCCAGCGCGCAGCCGAGCAGCGTGCCGAGGGCGCGGATGCGCCCGGCGAAGTGCACGCCCTTCCAGTGCATGGGGAACAGCACCAGGATCGAGGCGATCTGCGCCGACAGCGAATCCTTCAGGTCGAAGGTCTGGAACACCACGAAGGACAGGGTCGCCACCGTCGCCCCGAGCAGCGCCTCGTGGCGACGGCTGGGCGCGTCCTTGGCCGGCGCCTGGCGCGGCGGCCGCGGCTCGACGTCGGGGAACAGGTGGAACATCAGCACCGCGATGGCCACCGTCAGCCAGGTGGCGACCATGTTGCTGGCGAGCATGTCGAACAGATCGACCTCCGGATAGCTGGCAAAGTGCAGCAGCATCGAGAGGAATACCGAGCTCAGTGCGCCGAAGAAGAACAGCGGGCCGCGCGCCATCAGGGCGAAGCGATAGACGAAGAGGCCGAAGACGATCGGCGTCATCAGCAGCGGGCGGTCGCCGAACAACCCGTACAGCACCAGTACCTCGACGCTGATCACCAGCGAGTTGGCGAGGAACTGGCGGACGATGTGCGGGTTGAGCACCGGCGTCAGGCCGAGCAGCAGCATCGGGTAGACGCCGAAGAACGAGCCGTAGTCCCAGTTCATCAGTTTGCAGACGAAGAATCCCAGGGTGCCGCCGCCGGCGATGCGCAGGCATTGGCGCAGGTCGTTGGCGGACATCGCGAGCTTGGCCGGCATGGCGTCAGTAGACGTAGTGCAGCAGGCTGATGGCGACGATCTGCGCGCGACCGAGCAACTGGCTCAGGCCGTCGCCGGGATACAGCTGCACGGTGGCCTTGGCGCCGGTGGGCAACAGGCCTTCGGGCAGTTCGTCGAGCACCACGTGCAGGCGCTGGCGCTGGGCGTCGCGGACCCAGCGATCGGAAGTGACCGGCGCGGCGAGGTCGCCGTTGGCGTCCAGCTGGCCCTCCTTGACCCCAGCGTCGATGGCCGCCACCCGCGCGCCGAACACTTCGCCGGGACGCGCGTCGAACACCACCGCCGCGCGATCGCCCGGGCGCACGTAGCGCAGCGATTTCTCGCGGAAGTCGGCGACGATGTCGATGCGATCATCCACCAGCGCCGCCACCGGCGTGCCGGCCGCAACATAGGTGCCGGGGGTCAGTTGCAGGTTGCTCAGGGTTCCGGCGCGGTCGGCGCGGACGCTGCTGTATTGCAGTTGCAGGCGGGCCTGGGCCAGGGCGTTGCGCGCCTGGCGCAGGCGCAGGTTGTCCTCGCCGGCCGCGCCGCGGCGTGCCTCGAGCTCGCCGATGCGCGCCTGCGCTGCGCTGACCCTGGCGCGGGCGGCCTGGGCCTGGGCACTGACCTGCTCGTGCAGCTGCTGCGAAACGTGGTGGCGCTGCACCAGTTGGGCCGTACGGCGCGCCTCGCTGCCCAATTCGCCGGCACTGCTGCGCGCGGCCAGCAGGTCGGCCCTGGCCGAGGCGATGGCAGCGTCCAGCTCGCGGTTGGTGCGCCCGGCCTCCTCCAGCGCCAGTTCGGCCTGGCGTACCGCCAGTTGGAAGGGTTCGGGATCGAGGCGGAACAGCACCTCGCCGGGCTGCACGTGGCCGTTGTTGGCCACCAGTACCTCGGCGACCTGCCCGCTGACCCGCGGCGCGACGCGCACCACCGGCCGGGTCAGCTGGGCCTGGGGGGTGAGCGGCATCCACAGGTCGGCGACCAGGAAGTAGACGAACAGCAACACGAATACCGCGATAGCGACTTGAACCCAACGGGCAAATCGTTGATCGGGAGTCATAGGGTACGAGCCTCGAATCCAGCAGGAATGCAGTCGCCGCAGCGGGGCCTGAATGCGGGAGTTGCCGCTACCGGGATGGAACCGGCGGCCCGGACGACGGCCAGTGGGTGGCCTTCGCTGCTACGGCGACCGGGTGACGCAGTATATTTCGGAACAATCTCCCCTCGCCTGCCGCCATCGGCAACAGATCGTTGCGCATAGCGTAACGGTCAAGGCAATTGGAGGCGGCCGGCTACCACCATCCAGGTCATGCATCGGCAGTGCCAGCCCAGTCCCGTCACGCCCCTGCGAAGTCTGGCAGTAGCTGGCCGGAACAGTCGGCGTAGATTGGCCGAACGGTGCGTCCTTCCTGCCTGCGCACCGCCTGCCGCCAAGGACTGCGGATCTCCCGTACACGCCATACCGCGCGCCAGACGGCTGCCTGAAAAGGCAGGTCAGGTATTCAGTGGAGAGACATCATGGCAACACAAGGAGTGTTCACCCTACCCGCCAACACCCGTTTCGGCGTCACTGCCTTCGCCAACTCGTCCGCAACCCAGACGGTGAAAGTACTGGTCAACAACGAGACGGCCGCAACCTTCACCGGACAGAGCACCAACAACGCCGTCATCGGCAGCCAGGTGCTCAACTCGGGCGGCGGCGGCAAAGTGCAGATCCAGGTCAGCGTCAATGGCCGCTCTTCGGATCTGGTTTCGGCGCAGGTCATCCTGGCCAACGCGCTGAACTTTGCCCTGGTGGGTTCGGAAGACAGCACCGACAATGATTACAACGACGCCGTCGTGGTGATCAACTGGCCGCTCGGCTAGCGTCGGAAAAGGCGGCGGGGACGCTTCGCCAGTTCCCCGCCGACCGTCATCGACGAGAACCGAGAGTCTTCTCGTACGACATGCGCATGTCTGCCGCCCAACCATCCAGCACCGCCTTGACATCGTCACCCGTGATCGGCTGATCGGAGTCGTCCAGCGCCTTGCCGGTGCCCTGGCGCACCATCTTCGCCAATACTTTGTCGTCTCCACCGTCGAGCAGCATGGCCTCGGTGGCGATCTGGGTATCCTGGTCGCGAATCCCGACCGCCGTGCTCATCCCGGCAGCGATCAGCGCGATAGGAATGACCTCGTAGGGCCGTAGGCCCTGGGTATGGCTGGAAACTGCGGTGATCGCCGGTTTCAGCACCAGGATGCCAGGGCCAGGGGCGCTGGCCAGCGGCAGGCTCTTGCCCAGCTCACGGCGCAAAGCCTGATCGTAGTAGGTCGTGATGTCCGCAAGCGTCTTCGCGGAAACCTTGTCGTTCGGTTTCGGGACCGGATAGAACCTGCTGGGCTCGATGTAGATCCGCTGGTAGCGCCGCACGTCCGCCTGCGGGTCTACCCAGCGCAGGAGCGGCGCTCCGGAAGGCGCGGTGGCAGGCGCCAGCGCCGAATAGTCACCGATGAAGCCCGAGTAGTTTTCCGGCTTGACCTGACCATTGGAACAACCCACCAGCGCCGCTAGCAGCGCGCAGGAAACGGCAACTCGAAGTCGTTTCATGAAGAGCCTCGAACAGGGAAAGGAATATCGCCGGACAGTGGAAAACGCTCACTCGAGACCGAGTCGCTCAGACTATAGGCAGAAGTTGCAAAAACGGAAATCGCTTGCCGACGCTATATCCGGAATTGCTTCGCAACCCTCGAAGAGCGAATAGCTTTTCACTACAGGGCTGTCATGAGTACGCAGGAAAACCCAGCTCCGGAATAATGAGAAGTCCGCACCGCGGGAGCCGCGGCTCATCTGCTCCTCTTCGCGCAGCGACGGCCCGCAGGCGCGCCGCTCCCGCGTCTGTCCAGGGCAAGCCTGCGCGTTCCCGCCCGAACGCTACCGAACTTCCGGGCATACAAAGTTGCGCTGGACAGCGGCTTCGAATTCTACCCGAGCGCCTGCGGTAAACGATCCACTCCCAAACAGAATCGAAGAACTTGGAGAGGATGCCCGCACCCAAGGAAGACGCTTCGACGAACGTTCCGACATGGATATTCCCCGGCCTGTTGCCAGAAAACAGGCCGGTATCGCTCAGGCGGACGGCTCGTTTCCCAGCAGCTTCTGGGCGATCTTCAGGATCGGCTCGCGCCGCTTCATGGCCTCCCGCGACAGGTACAGGTGCGCCTCGCGCTCGCCCCAGCCATGGCGTTGCATCAGCAGCGCCTTGGCCTGGCCGATCCGCGCCTGGCCGGCGATGCGCTCCTGCAACTGGGCGTTCTTCTGTTGCAGCCGCGCCAGCGCCTCGCTGACCCGCCGTGCCGAGACCAGTACCGGCAGCACCCGGTGCGCATCGAGCGGCTGGGTGATCACCCCGTGGCACTCCAGCTCGATGATCTGCGAGAGCACCGCCGGGCTTTCGTACTCCACCAGCGCCACCAGCGTGATGCGCGGGTCGCCGGCGGCGAGCAGCGCGGCGAGCTGGTCATGGTGGCGGTTCTGGAAGATCCCGCTGAAGACCACGTCCACCGGCACCTCGAACGCCTCCGGCGGCGGCCAGCACTGGCGCACCGAGCAGCCGATGCGGATCAGCTGCAGGACCAGGGCGTCGCTCACCTCTCCCGGCGGATGGAGCACCAGCACCTGCAGTTCGCGCAGGCTGCCGAGCAGCGAGCTGGCGCTCATGGCAGCGCCCCCCCGCCCATGCTGGCGGACCAGTCGTCCAGGTTGTGCACCACCACGTAGGGATCCGGACGGATCGGTTCGGGCGACTGCCAGCGCACCTGGAACACCCCGCGCGCATCGATCTCGGCGATGCGCGACGTCAGGCGGCTGTGGTTGTTCTGCCGCTCCACCCGCACCGGCCCCTGGGGCGCGTCGATGTCGATGTCGTACAGGTGCCGCTGCACTTCTTCCACCCGCCAGCTGCCTGCGGCCCGCGCGGCGCGGCCGAGCAGCAGGGTCTGCCAGTAGGCCGCCTCGGCCCAGGCGGTGATGGTCGCGCTTTCCGGGAAGAAACCGTGGCAGGCCTGGACGAAGGCGCGGCTGGCCGGCGTGTCGATGCTGGAGAAATACGGCGCGACCACCACCTGCCCTTCCGCCACGTCGCGCTCCATCTTCGCCACCTCCGCCTCGCTGGTGGTCAGGCTGGCGATCGGCGGCCGTCCGCCGTCGCCGTAGCGACGGGCGATGGCGCGATACAGCTCGGCGGTACCGGTGCCGACCACGGTGGAGAACACCACGTCGGCGCGCGCCTGGTGGATGCGCTCGACGGCGCGCTGCAGGTCGTCGTCGGAGGGGTACAGCGGAATGTAGATTTCCTCGAGCACCGCGCCGCCGTGCTGGCGATACAGGTGGCGCATCACATGGTTGCTTTCCCGCGGATAGATGTAGTCCGAGCCGATGAACACCACCCGCTCGCCGTAGTGACGGATCAGGTACGCCGCCAGCGGCGCGCTGTTCTGGTTCGGCGCCGGACCGCCGTAGACGATGTTCGGCGAATACTCGAAGCCCTCGTAGGGAGTCGGGTAGCAGAGCAGCGCGTCGGCGCGCTCGACCACCGGCATCACCGCCTTGCGCGTATGCGACATGTAGCAGCCCACGAGGAACCGCACTCCCTGGTTGCGAATGAAGTCCTCGGCGCTCAGCCGGTAGCGGTCCGGATCGCCGCCGGGATCCTGCGACAGGGTCTCGATCGGTCGCCCGTCGAACCCGCCCTCGCGGTTCAGTTGCTCGACCGCCAGCAGCGCGCCGTAGCGCTGCGAGCGTTCGATGTCGGCGGTGACGCCGGTTTCGGAGAACAGCAGGCCGATGAGCGGCCGCCCCTGGTGCAATCCCATCCGATCTTTCTCCCGTGACTGTGGTTCAGCGTGGCACGAAGCGGATCCGTCCATGCTCCAGGCGCGCCAGGTAGGTGGTGAACGCCCCGTCGCCCGGCTGGTGCCGCTCGAGCAGGTACTCGGCCAGCGGTACTTCCAGATGATGACGGACGCTGCGGCGCAGCGCACGGGCGCCGAACTGCCGGTCGAAGCCGGCGCGGGCGATCTTCGCCAGCACCTCCGGCGCCGCTTCCAGGTGGCAGCGATGCTTCTCCAGGCGGCGGTTGAGGCGCCGTACTTCCAGCTCGACCAACCGTTCGACGACGTTCCGCTCGATCCAGTTGAAGGTGACGATGCTGTCGAGGCGGTTCACGAACTCCGGTGAAAAGGTCTTGAGCAGCCGGGCCCGAACCATGTCGTCGATATCGCGCCGGCGCCGCTCGGGGCCGACCGGCAGGAGGCGCCAGGGCAGGCGCTGGTGACGCTCGTCGTAGCGCTGGATCTGGTGGGCGCAGAGGTTGCTGGTCATGAACACCAGGGTGTTGCGGAAATGGTAGGTGCGTTCGCCGGAAGCGACCCGCAGCAGGCCGTTGTCGAGCACGTTGAGCAGCGCATGGACCACTTCCGGGCTGGCCTTCTCCAGTTCGTCGAAGAGAACGATGCCGGGGCGGCCGGGACTGCCGTCCAGCTTGTCCTGCTCGAGCAGGGTGGTGCCCTCCTTCGCCCCGACGTAGCCCGGCGGCGCGCCGGTGAGGGCGGCGGCATAGTGCTCCTGGGACAGGGTGTTCATGTCCACCCGGCAGAATCCCTCGGCGTCGCCGTGCAGGGCCCTGGCCAGGGCGCGGACGATCTCGGTCTTGCCGACCCCGGTGGGGCCGAGGAATAGCGCGCTGAACAGCGGGCGGCGCGGGTCGGCGATGTCCGCGCGAACCACCTTGAGCATGTCCTCGACGGCCTGTAGCGCCGGCTCCTGGCCGAGCACCTCGGCGCGCAGGCAGTCCATCACCGCCGCCGGGTCGAAACGGAAGCGGCTGTACAGCGCGCTGCGGTGGCTCGAGTGGGCCTGGAGCAGGCTGGCCTCGGCAAGGTTTTCCCGCGCCAGGGCCTGTTCCTCGTCCTTCTGCCGGCGGGACTGGTCGAGCATGTCGCTCAGAAAAGGCATGGATGAAGCTCCTTCTGCCACAAGGGGAAACAACGGAAACGGCGTGCCGTCAGCGGCACGCCGGGCTGGCGGCGTCTGCCGTCAGGCCTCTTTTTCCAGTCCCTCGTAGGGCAGCCGCCCCACCGGGCACTGCGCCACGCCGGTGGTCGAGCGGGTCAGCCGCTCGACGTTCTCGCGGGCCTTCTCGGCATCGGTGACCCAGGTGCGGTAGAACTCGAACGGACACTCCGCCAGCCCCCGGTCGCCGTCGCCGGAGGCCTGCAGGCCGCTGTAGCCGCGATGAAGGATCTTGAACAGGTGGTTCTGCGACTGGTCGTTGGCGCGCGCATCGCGGATCTGCGAAAGCGACAGCTGGGCGTACTGGATACCCATTTCCTCCTCGCCGCACTCACCGAGGGTGCGACCGTCGAAGCCGATGATCGCCGAGTGGCCGAAGTAGGAGTACACGCCGTCGAAGCCGGCGGCGTTGGCCACCGCCACGTAGCAGTTGTTGGCCCAGGCCATGGCCTTGGCCATCATCACCTGCTGGTCCTTGGCCGGGTACATGTAGCCCTGGCAGCGCACGATCAGCTCGGCGCCCTTCATCGCGCAATCGCGCCAGATCTCCGGGTAGTTGCCGTCGTCGCAGATGATCAGGCTGATCTTCATGCCCTTCGGCCCGTCGCTGACGTAGGTCTGGCCACCGGGGTACCAGCCCTCGATGGGGCACCAGGGGATGATCTTGCGGTACTTCTGGACGATCTCGCCGTTATTGTCGATCAGCACCAGGGTGTTGTACGGCGCCTTGCGCGGATGCTCCTCGTGCCGTTCGCCGGTGAGCGAGAACACGCCCCAGACGTTGGCCTTGCGGCAGGCGCGGGAGAATATCTCGGTTTCCTCGCCGGGGATGGCCACCGCGGTTTCCATCATCTCCGCCGGATCGTACATGATGCCCTGCAGGCTGTACTCGGGGAACACCACCAGATCCATGCCGGGCAGGCCCTGCTTCATGCCGACGATCATGTCGGCGATCCTTCGCGCGTTGTCCAGTACCTCCGCCGCGGTGTGCAGGCGCGGCATCTTGTAGTTGACCACCGCCACTCCGACGGTGTCGTTGCTGCTGGAAATATCGCCGTGACGCATGGCTATCACCTCTTGTTGTTATTTTTTCGGGACGAAAAAAGGCCCTCCCGGGTAACCCCGGGAGAGCCCATTTGCTCTGTGTGTATGCGTTAGGTTCGGTCCGGCGACATCGACGCTGATGCGCATGACCTGATGGCGGAACATATAAGCCCCGCCGGAACGGGCTGTCAAGGTTCGTGTAACGTCAGGTAATCGGCGCGATCGCGAAAGCTCGTGGTGAGAGCCTGAGATAGCATGCAGCCATCATTCGCACGGAAGCTTCGCCAATGAAACTCGGACCTTTCGCCTCGATCGCCCTCTTCCTCCTGTCGGCCTGCGCACTTCCGGCGCTGGCCGCCAATAGCCCCTGCTCGGGAAAGAAAGGCGGTATCGCCGGTTGCGACGGCGATATCTTCCTCTGCAACGACGGCTCCATCAGCGCCTCGAAGCGCAGTTGCGCGGCCTACTTCGGCAACGCCGGCGGAGCTGCCGAGCAACCCGCCGTACAGCGCCTGCGCGGCACGCCGGACGGCTGTGCCTGTGGCAGCGGGACGTTCTGCACGGGGCCGCGCGGAGGGGTCTACTGCCTGACGCCGGGCGGCAAGAAAAGCTATCGGAGAAAGTGACGGGAAGCGGGCTGACGCAGCGGCGAGGGAAGCTGGAGCAGAGAATGAAATGGCGTCCCGGAGAGGGGTCGAACCTCCAACCTTCCCCTTAGGAGGGGGATGCTCTATCCAATTGAGCTACCGGGACACGCCGGACGTGGCGAGCGGTGCACCGCGTCCGGGCGGCATGTTAACGGCAGAGAAAGCGTTTGTCATGCCACTGCCACCAAGGTTGCGCATAATTTTCCGCAACCCCGGAGGTGCAGCATGAACCCGAACGCCGCCATTCCCGCCGCTCAGGACCCGCCGAACGCCCCGCAGCGGACGCGGATACCGGACTCCCCCTTCACCCGCTTCGACGTGCGGATCGCCAGCGAGCACGATGCGCCGCGCCTGTCGCTGCTGCTGCAGCAACTCGGCAGCGCCGATCCGCGTCCCGACCCGGCGTTGCTGGCGGTGCAGTTGCAGCGCCCGCGCAGCGACCGGGTGACCCTGGTGGCCGAGCGCGGCGAACGCCTGCTCGGCACCTGCACCCTGCACCTGATCGAGCACCTGGCGCACGACTTCGCCCGTTCGGCGATTCTCGAGGACATGGTGGTCGACCACCACGCCCGCGGCCAGGGCGTGGGCCGCGAACTGATCGGCCGGGCGGTGGAGCGGGCACGCAGCTGGGGCTGCTACAAGCTGGCGCTGTCCAGCCACCAGGACCGGGAAACGGCACAGCGCTTCTACGCCGCGCTGGGATTCACCTCCCACGGGGTAAGCCTGGCGCTGCACCTGGACTGAGCATCATGCATTTTGCAACCAGCAAAATGCCAGACCGTGCAAAGTGCATTCGAAGGTCCTTGAGGCGAATCTATAACTTATTGATTAGCAAGGATTTATAATAGAAAAAAGTTGGCACAACCGCTGCTATATGACCCTCAGGATCAAACCTTGGCCATCTGCCCGGCAGAGCCACGAAAATGGAGGTGAACATGAGCAGCTCACGCAATCTGGTCGGCACCGGACTTCTTTCCCTGCTGGCTCTCGTGGTCTTCCAGAACAGCGCACTGGGCGACGAGGATCGACCCCGGGAGCAACGCGACGAAACGGTGGTGCTGGACAGCAACGCGACGCCGCAATGGGCACCCACCGCGCAGCGACTGGTGGTCCAGGCGCCCGACGAAGCGCCGCGGATCGTCACGGTCGGCGAGGACGAGCGCGGCACGGCCCTGGTGACCAGCGCCGACGAACAGGCCTGGACATTCTGACGAGGTACGCGCCGGGAAACCGGCATCCATCGACGCTGCACCGCCGCACAGGTCCCCGGGATGCTGGCGGGCGGAAGGGAGAAGAAACATGTGGATCCTGGCTTTGCCGCTGACCGCCCTGGCCCTCTCGGTCGGCGTCTATGGGCTGCTCTGGCTGATGGAGCGCGGAGGGGAAGAATATCCAGCGAGGATTCCGCTGAGCGGCGAGGACGCCACGGAAGCTCGGCGCCACTGAGCCGGCACAAGGAACAGCGAGCCCGACGGAGAGGGCTCCGGGAGTGAAAACCATGTCACGATCCGCCGTCATTCTTCTGTTCGTGGTGATCGCCAGCGCCATCCTGGCCCTGAGCCTGCCGCCCGACGCCACCCTCCTCGCCTGGTGCGCCTGGGGACTGCTGGGCTTATCCGGCGCCTGGCTGCTGCTTGCGCTGGTGGTAGGTCGGCGAATTCGCTTCGATCCCAGCCTGGACTGATCTCACCCGCGGCGCTTACCGGGCGACACGGCGTCGCTCACAGCGGCAGGCACATGCCGTCGCGCGCCAGTTCCACCCCCTCGGGCAAGGCAGCGGGTTGCTCCAGCAGCCAGGCGTCCAGCGCATGTCCGACGTGAGTCAACACGGCCCGACGGGGGCGCAGCGATTCGATGCACTCCAGCGCCCGCGTCAGGTCGTTGTGGTTGCGCGGCGGCCGCTCCTGCGGCGGCATCGAACAGTCCAGCACCAGCAGGTCCAGCGGCGCCGCGAGCAGTCGCGAGGCGCTGTCCGCCGGCAATCCCACGGTATCGGTGAGGTAGGCCAGACGTCGCGGCGGCCCCTCCTCGGAAGCTCCCTCCAGCAAATAGCCGAATGTCGGCTTCGAGTGGACCAGCGGCAGCGCGGTCGCCGCCAGCGGCCCCCACTGGCGCCGCTCGAAGGCGCTGAAGGGCTGGCTGAAATCGAGGATGCCAGGATGCTTGTAGAGGTCGGCGAGGCCCTCCGGGTCGGCCGGGCCGTGCACCGGGATCACCAGGCCCTGGCCCCAGCGCAGGTGCAGCAGGCCCTGGGCGTGGTCGGCGTGGTAATGGGTCTGGAGGATGCCGTCGAGGCTATGGGGCGGGAAGCGCTCGCAGAGATCGGCCAGGCCGCTGTCGATCAGCCAGCGCTGGCCGGCATGCTCCAGCAGCGCGCTGCATGGACGGCGGCGCAGGCGCTCGTCGATGCGGGCCCTGCCACAGGCCGGGCAGTCGCAGCCGTAGACCGGCACCTGACGGGCGTCGCCGGTGCCGAGCAGGGTCAGGCGCATGCCCGGTCGCCGCCGAGCCACGCCAGGAGCGCGCGCACCGTGTCGTCGAGCTCGCCGGAGTTGTCCAGTTGGAACAGCGGTCCCTCCAGGCCGGCGGCGAACTCGGCGTTGCGCGCCAGGCGCGCCTCGATTTCCTCGGGGCTTTCCCGGCCACGCGCCAGCAGGCGCTGGCGCAGCACCTCGGGCTGCACCCCGAGCAGCACCGCGAGCAGATCCGGATAGCGCCGGCGGGCCTGCGCCAGGTAGCCGCGCGAGCCGTTCACCAGCGCGTCGTAGCCCTGCGCCAGCCACTCGTCGATCTGCACCGGGATGCCATAGCAAAGGCGGTTGGCGCGCCAGCTCATGGCGAACGCCGAGGCCCGCTCGAGGGTATCGAACTGCGCCGGGGTCACCGCCTGGGCGTCCTCCCCCACCGCTTCCGCGGAGCGCGTGATCACCCGCCGCACGATACGGCAGCCGCGTAGCGCCAGGGGCTCGCGCGCGGCCTGCAACAGGCTGTCCTTGCCCGAGCCGGAAGGCCCCATCAGATAAATCAGTCTGCCTGTCATCAGAACACTCTCTGCCCACCGCGCCAGACCTGGCGCACCACCGGCTGGTTGTTGCCGAGCGCCCGCGCCTGCAGCAGATCGGCGCGCAGGCCGACGCGGATTTCGCCACGATCGGTCAGCCCGGCGGCCAGCGCCGGGGTACGGCTGACCATCGCCACCGCGCGCGGCAGGTCGTAGCGGATCGCATCATACTCGCTGTGCTCGCCGGCGAGCAGCAAGGCCGCGTGCAGCAGGCTGGCCGGATAGTAGTCGCTGGAAAGGATATCCAGCACACCGATTCCCGCCAGTTGCGCCGCCGCCACGTTGCCCGAGTGGGAGCCGCCGCGGACCACGTTGGGCGCGCCCATCAGCACCTGCAGGCCATGCTCGTGGCTGGCCCTGGCGGCCTCCACGGTGGTCGGGAACTCGGCGATGGCCATGCCGTAGCCGGCCGACTCGCGGACATGCGCGAGGGTCGCGTCGTCGTGGCTGGCCACCGACAGGCCGCGCCCTTGGCAGACATCGACGATGGCCGCACGGGCGGCGGCGCTGTAGCGCCCGGAGTTGGCTACCTGCTCGACGATGAAGGCGTCCATCTCGGCATCGCTCAGGTGGTACTTGCCCTGGTAGTACTCGCGGTACTTCTCCAGCCTGGCGAACTGGCGCTGGCCGGGGGCATGGTCCATCACCGAGACCAGTTGCACCAGCGGATGCTCGACCAGTTCGCGGAACACCTCCAGCGTCTGCGGATGGCTGACCTCGCAACGCAGGTGCAGGCGATGGTCGGCGCGCGCGTCGCCGCTGGCGGCGGCCTCGCCGATGGCCTCGAGCATCTTCGGCAACTGCTGCATGCGCTTGCCCTTGGGATTGACGTCGCCGATGGACAGCGCGTCGAACACCGTGGTGATCCCCGCGGCGACGATCTGCGCATCGTGCGCCAGCACCGCCGAGGCCGACGGCCAGTCGACCCCGGGACGCGGGGTCATGTGCTTCTCCAGGTTGTCGGTGTGCAGCTCGACCAGGCCGGGCAGCAGGTAGTCGCCCCCCAGGTCCTCGGCCCCGGCCAGCTGGCTGCGGCCTTCGTCGACCGCGGCGATCAGGCCGTCGCGCAGCAGCACGCTGCCGACGAAGACCCGGTCGGCGCCGACTACCCGGGCATTGCTGAGAACGCGTTCAGACGACATGGGCTTGCTCCTGGCGGGAAAGCTCCTGGCTCATGTCCAGGTAGCGGCTGGCCACCGCCTCGCGGGCGGCGCGGTCGTGGAAGATACCGATCAACGCGGCGCCGGCGGCCTTGGCTTCGCCGATCAGTTCCAGCACCACCTGGCGGTTGGCTTCGTCGAGGGAGGCGGTCGGCTCGTCGAGCAGCAGGATCGGCCACTCGACCATGAAGCCGCGGGCAATATTGACGCGTTGCTGCTCGCCGCCGGAAAAGGTGCCCGGCGCCAGTTGCCAGAGGCGCTCGGGTATGTTCAGCCGGGCCAGCAGGCCGCGCGCGCGCAGCTCGGCGCTGTCGCGGCTCCAGCCACGGGCCAGGGCCGGCTCCATGACCACGTCGAGGGTCGCCACCCGCGGGATCACCCGCAGGAACTGGCTGACGTAGCCGAGCGTCTGGCGGCGCACGGCGAGCACCTCGCGAGGCTCGGCGCCGACCAGCTCCAGCCAGTCGCCGGCATGCTGCAGGCGGATGCTGCCGCCGGCCGGCAGGTAATTGCCGTACAGCGTGCGCAGCAGGGTGCTCTTGCCGGCGCCGGAGCGACCGTGGAGCACCAGGCATTCGCCGCCGGCGACATTGAAGTTGAGCCCGCGCAGCACATTGAGCACCACGCCCTGTTGCTGGTGCAGGGTGAAGGTCTTACTGAGGTCGCGGACCTCGATCAGGTTGTTCATCGCTACTTCTCCGGGCGCCCGCCGCATGGACCGGCGCCGACGCTTCGGCTCAGGGTTGCAGGACCGACGACACCAGCAACTGCGAGTACGGATGCTGCGGATCGTCGAGAATCTGGTCGGTGAGGCCGGCTTCCACCACCCGCGAGCGGCGCATGACCATCAGGCGGTCGGCGAGCAGGCGCGCCACCGCCAGGTCGTGGGTGACGATCACCACCGCCAGGTCCAGCTCGCGCACCAGCCCGCGCAGCAGGTCGAGCAGGCGCGCCTGCACCGACACGTCGAGGCCACCGGTGGGCTCGTCCATGAACACCAGGCGCGGCGAGGAAACCAGGTTGCGGGCGATCTGCAGGCGCTGCTGCATGCCGCCGGAAAAGGTCCGCGGCAGGTCGTCGATGCGCAGCGGGTCTATCTCCACCTGCGCCAGCCAGTCCAGCCCGGCCTGGCGCAGCCGGCCATAGTGGCGCACGCCTTGGGCCATCAGCCGCTCGCCGATGTTGGCGCCGGCGGAAACGCCCATGCGCAGGCCGTCGCGCGGGTTCTGCTCGACGAAGCCCCACTCGGTGCGCAGCAGGGTGCGCCGCTCGGCCTCGCTGGCGGCGTAGAGGTCGAGCCAGCGGCCGCCAGCGTCACGGTAGGCGACCGTGCCGGCGTCCGGCGGGCAGCGCCCGGAGAGCAGCGAGAGCAGGGTCGACTTGCCCGAGCCGGACTCGCCGACGATGCCCAGCACCTCGCCGGGATAGAGATCGAAGTCGACGTCCTGGCAGCCCTTCTCCGGCCCGTACAGGCGGCTCAGGCCGCGCACCGAGAGCAGCGGCCGGTCGCGCGCGTCGAGGCTCGCATCGATGGATTCGCAAAGCGCGTTCATTGCGCGTCCTCCCCTTCCTGGCGGGCACGCCGCTGCGTGCAGTAATCGGTGTCGGAACAGACGAAGCGCTTGCCGCCACGGTCGTCGACGATCAGTTCATCCAGGTAGGATTCGTGGCTGCCGCAGAAGGCGCAGCTTTCCTCCCAGCGCTGGACCTCGAAGGGGTGGTCCTCGAAGTCCAGGCTCGCCACCCGGGTGAACGGCGGCACCGCGTACAGGCGCTTCTCGCGGCCGGCGCCGAACAGCATCAGCGCCGGGCTCATGTCCAGCTTGGGGTTGTCGAACTTGGGAATCGGCGAGGGATCCATCACGTAGCGCTCGTCCACCGTCACCGGGTAGGCATAGCTGGTGGCGATATGGCCGAAGGTGGCGATGTCCTCGTAGAGCTTCACGTGCATCACCCCGTAGTCGTCGAGCGCATGCATGGTCCGGGTCTCCGCCTCGGACGGCTCGATGAAGCGCAGCGGCTCGGGAATCGGCACCTGGTAGACCATGATCTGCTCGCCGCTCAGGGCGGTTTCCGGTATCCGGTGGCGGGTCTGGATCACCGTCGCCTCCGGGGTCCGTTCGGTGGTGGCGACCCCGGCGGTGCGGGCGAAGAATCGCCGGATCGACACCGCGTTGGTGGTGTCGTCGGCGCCCTGGTCGATCACCTTGAGCACGTCGTCGGTACCGAGGATCGCCGCGGTCACCTGCATGCCGCCGGTGCCCCAGCCATAGGGCAGCGGCATCTCGCGGCCACCGAAGGGCACCTGGTAGCCAGGGATCGCCACCGCCTTGAGCAGGCCGCGGCGGATCATGCGCTTGGTCTGCTCGTCGAGGTAGGCGAAGTTGTAGCCCTGTTCCGGCGCGACGCCGGCTTGCGCGGAAAGGCTCATGCGCGCGTCTCCTGGACGGTGGGTTGGGCGGGATCGGCGGCGCCGGGGCGGCGCAACTTGCGGATCAGCTCCAGCTCGGACTGGAAGTCGACGTAGTGCGGCAGCTTGAGGTGCGAGACGAAGCCGCCGGCCTCGACGTTGTCGCAGTGCATCAGGACGAACTCCTCCTGCTGCGCCGGCGACACCACTTCCTCGCCGTATTCGCCGGCACGCAGCGCGCGGTCGACCAGGGCCATGCCCATCGCCTTGCGCTCGGCGTAGCCGAAGGCCAGGCCGTAGCCACGGGTGAACTGCGGCAGCTCCTCGCGGGAACCGACGAACTGGTTGACCATCTCGCACTCGGTGACCTCGATCTCGCCCACCGGCACCGCGAAGCCGAGTTCCTCGGGCTCCAGCCAGACCTCGCAGGCGCCGATGCGGATCTCCCCGGCGAACGGATGGTTGCGCCCGTAGCCGCGCTGGGTCGAATAGCCCAGGGCGAGAAGGAAGCCCTCGTCGCCGCGGGCCAGGGCCTGCAGGCGCTGGGCGCGCCCGCTGGGGAACTCGAGCGGCTCGCGGGTGATGTCCGGCACCGCGCCGGGCAGTTCCTGCTCCGGGGTCATCAGGCCTTCCCGGCCGAGCAGGTCGAGCACCCGCGGACAGGGCTCCAGGGTCGCGCCGGGTTCCACCTCGGGGCCGGGATGCTCGCCCTCGGCGAGCAGGCTGAAGTCGAGCAGACGATGGGTGTAGTCGAAGGTCGGACCGAGCAACTGCCCGCCGGGCAGGTCCTTGTAGGTCGCCGAGATCCGCCGTTGCAGGCGCATCCCGGCGGTATCCAGCGGCAGGCTGGCGGCGAAGCGCGGCAGCGTGGTGCGGTAGGCACGCAGGAGGAAGATCGCTTCCATCAGGTCGCCGGCCGCCTGCTTGATCGCCAGCGCCGCCAATTGTTCGTCGTACAGCGAACCTTCGGTCATCACCCGCGCCACCGCCAGCGGCATCTGCTGGCGGATCTGCTCCACCGACAGCTCCGGCAGCGCGCGGTCGCCGCGCCGCTTGCGCGCCAGCAGGCGATGGGCGTTGTCGATGGCCTTCTCGCCACCCTTGACGGCTACGTACATCAGGCCACCTCCTCGACGGGTCCGCTGACCCGGGTACTGCGTGGCAGGCCGAGGATGCGCTCGCCGGCGGCGAAGAAGGCATCCAGGCCCCTGGGGAATTCGTTGCGCCCGGCGCGCTGTCGCCAGAAACCGGGGCCCACCGGCAACGCCACCTGGCGTACCTCGGCGATGCCCGGCCCGCGCCACTCCAGCGGGGCGCCGCCGTCGAGGCCCGCCAGCTGGATCAGCAAGGTGCAGGACTGGTCCGGATAGCGATCGCTGCCGCTGTCGAAACCGCTCAGGTCGTCCAGCTCGCCTTCGTCGAGCAGGGCGAACAGCGCCTGCTCGCGCTCGGCGACGATCGGGCAGCCGCAGTGGAACGCCAGGTTGGCGCGCAGCGCCGGGCTGTCGAGGCCGGGCGCCAGCCACAGCGGGGTGTCGGAGTCGAGGAAGCTCAGGCACAGCGCGTAGCTGGCCGGCTGCAACGCGGCCAGCGGCGGGGCGCGGTCCAGGTTGCGCACCAGGCCCGGTTCGGCGAGCGCCTTGAGCGCCGCGCGGAAGCTCCGCTGGGCGTCCAGGACCGGATCCTGGAACGCCGGTTGCAATAGCGCGGCGGTATCCGCCGGGCTGGGAAGCGAAGCGCTGGTCATCAATCTTCTCCTCGGACCAGGGTGAAGAACTCCACCTTGGTGGTGGCGACTTCCGCCTCCAGGGCGGCACGGCGCTCGGCCTGGGTACGGGCCAGCGGTTCGATCAGGCGCGCCTGCCAGCTCGCCGCGTCGGCGCCCTGCAGGTGCGCATCGGCCAGGGCGGCCAGTTCGGCATGGCGCTTGTCGCGCCCGGCGATGTAGCTGTAGCCGGTGCGTCCGTCGCCGAGGCGGACCACGCAGCGGGTCACGGTCATCTCGCCGAGGTTGAACGGGCTGCCGGTGCCGCCCATGCGCCCGCGCACCAGGGTCATGCCGGTCTCGGCCGCGCGCAGCAGGTGGTAGTCGGCATCGCGCAGGGCGTCCGCATGGGCGTCCAGCTCCTCGCGACGGGCGCGGGCGAGCACGCCCATCCAGCGCTGGCGCGCGGCGATGGTGGGATCGGAATGCAAGGCGGTCATGGGCTTCTCCTAGGGGGCGACCTGGTACTGGAAGCGATCGGCGCGGCTGATCGACTGGGCCAGTTCCACCGGTTGGCCGGCGCGGTCGCGGGACAGGGTGAGGACGGTGAGCAGGGGCGCGTGCCGGGGCATCAGCAGGCGCGCCGCCTCCTCGCGATTGGGCAGGCGCGCACCGATCAGGCTGTAGGTGCGGGTCAGCGGCAGGCCTCGGTCGGCCAGGTAGCGACGCAGCGAACCGCCCTGGTAGTCGGCGAGCAGCTCGCGGCGGGAAACGGCGTAGCAATGGCGGATCAGGCTCACCGGCTGGCCGTCGAGATGGCGCAGGGTGGTCAGTTCGAGTACCCGCCCGCCCTCGCCGAGCCCCAGGTGGGTGGCCTCGATGACGCCGGCCGGACGCTGGCGCGCCTCCAGCAGCCGGGCCTCGACCCGGTGGCCCTGGGCCGAGAGCGACTCGGTGTAGGCATTGGCCGCGCCCATCGGGTAGATCGTCGGCGCCTCCAGGACCTGGGTGCCCTTGCCCTGGCGGCGCAGCACGCGGCCTTCGAGCACCAGTTCGTCGAGCGCCCGGCGCAGGGTATGGCGGTTCACCGCGAAGCGCTGGGCCAGCTGGATCTCGCCGGGCAGGTAGTCGCCGGGGCGGTAGGCCAGCAGCTCCTGGCGCAGCCGTTCGGCCAGTTCGCGGTACAGCGGTTCGCTTTGTCTAGACAAGTGCATGGTTTGGAAAGGGCGCACCAGGCGCCCTCCTCGCGTCGTCAGATGAACAGCTTGCGCAGGCGTTGTGACAGAACGTCGATCAGGCTCACCACCACGATGATCACGATCAGCACGGCGCAGGTCTGGCCGAACTGGAAGCCGCGGATGGCTTCCCAGAGGATCACGCCGATGCCGCCGGCGCCGACCATCCCGACCACGGTGGCGGAACGCACGTTGGACTCGAAGCGGTACAGCGAATAGGAGATCCACAGCGGCAGGACCTGCGGGATGACCCCGAAGATGACTTCCTGCAGGGCGCTGGCGCCAGTGGCGCGGACACCCTCGACCGGGCCGGGGTCGATGGCCTCGACCGCCTCGGCGAAGAGCTTGGCGAGCACCCCGGTGGTGCTGATGAACAGCGCCAGCACGCCGGCGAACGGGCCCAGGCCGACAGCGACCACGAAGAGCATGGCGAAGACCATCTCGTTGATCGAACGGCAGGCATCCATCACCCGCCGCACCGGCTGGTAGACCCACCAGGGCACGATGTTCTCGGATGCCAGGATCGACAGCGGGATGGCGCAGACGATGGCCAGCACCGTGCCCCACAAGGCGATCTGCACGGTGACCAGCATCTCGCTGAGGTAGAGCTTCCAGTTGCCGAAGTCCGGCGGGAAGAAGTCGGCGGCGAAGGTCGCCATGTTGCCGGCGTCGCGGAACAGCACGGCCGGGTTCATTTCAGCGCCCTTCCAGGACCAGGCGAGGATGGCGAGGAACAGGCCCCAGCCGAACAGGCGCCCCCAGGATGGCTTGCCGGTGGCGGCCGCAGCGGCGGCGGTGCTCAGAGTGCTCATATCGGGAATCTCGACAGCGGTATTGGCGAATCGGGTGGGGCGCGGCGCCGGCCGCGCCCGGGGTGGCTCAGCCGGCGTTGGCGGCGGTCTTCTGCTCGCGCTCGGCCATGCGTTTCTCCAGCTTGGCCAGCTCCTCGTCGAGGGCCTTCAGCTTGGCGGCCTTCTCCTCGGTGCCGAGGTTGGCGTTGTTCGCCACGTCGGTGCGCTGCTTGAACAGCTCGAGCTGGCGAATCGGCAGCAGCTGGTCGTCGTCGGAGGCCTGGAACTTCGACCACTGCAGGTCGGCGAGGACCTTCTTCTGCTCGGCGTTGGCGCCGTACTTGAAGAAGAAGTCGCGCAGCTTGTTCTTCTGCTCGTCGGAGAGGTTGTTGCGCCATACCAGCGGGTCGCCCGGGATCAGCGGCGACTTCCAGATCACCTTGAGCTGCTTCGCCTTCTCCGGCTGGGTCAGCTCCAGGCGCTCCATGCCCTCGGTGTTGAAGGTGGCGACGTCGATCTGCTTGTTGGCCACCGCCAGGGCGTTGACCTCATGACTGGAATTGAGGGTGCGCTTGAAGGCCTTGACCGGATCGACGTTGTTCTTGGCGAACACGTAGTAGCCGGGCACCAGGTAGCCGGACGTGGAGTTCGGATCGCCGTTGCCGAAGGTCAGGCTCTTGGCGTTCGCCAGCATGTCCTCGACGTTGTCGATCTTGCTGTCCTTGTTGACGATCAGCAGGCTCCAGTAGCCCGGCGCGCCGCTGGCGGCGACGGTCTGGGCGAAGATCTCGCCGTGGGCGCGATCCACCGCTTCCATGGCGGCCTTGTTGCCGTACCAGGCGATGTCGACCTTGTCGAAACGCATGCCCTGGATGATCCCGGCGTAGTCGGGGGCGAAGAAGGCCTTCACCTGGTAGCCGGTCTGCTGGCTCATGTCCTTGAGGAAGGGTTCCCAGATGCTCTTGAGGTTCTGCGAGGACTCGGTGGAGATGATCCCGAAATTGATCACCGGCTGGTCGGCGTGCGCCATCCCGGCGAGGGAGCCGGCGAGCAGGGCGGAAGCCGCGAGCACACGACTGAAGCGTTTCAACATGGAGAGAACTCCTGGGCAGGGTTTGGCGGGTTTCTATGCGTTCCGAATGACGTCAGGCGTGCGCGAGGCTCAGCTCCGCCTGGCTCGCCGCGCCGCGCCGGGCGCGGTCGGAAAACAGCAGCGGGGTGTCGCCTTCGGCGCCGTAGAGTTCGTTTAGGAAACTTTCCGAGAGCTGCTCGCTGCTGCCGTCGAAGAGCATCCGCCCGCCCTTCAGGGCCACCGCGCGCGGGCAATAGCGCAGCGCGTAGTCGACCTGGTGCAGGGTCACCACCACGGTCTTGCCATCGTGGCGGTTGATGTCGGCGAGGATGTCCATCACCTTGCGCGCCGACTCCGGATCGAGCGAGGCGATCGGTTCGTCGGCAAGGATCACCTCGGCCTTCTGGGTCAGGGCGCGAGCGATGGCCACGCGCTGCTGCTGGCCACCGGAGAGGGTCGAGGCGCGCTGCCCGGCGAAATCGGCCAGCCCGACCCGCGCCAGCGCTTCCAGGGCCTGGCGCTTCTGCTCGGCGCTGAACAGGCCCAGAGAACCGCGCCAGCGCGGCATGCGGCCGAGAAAGCCGAGCAGGACGTTGTCCAGCACGCTGAGGCGGTTGACCAGGTTGAACTGCTGGAAGATATAGCCGATGTCGGCGCGCAGGCGGCGGACCTCGCCGCTCAGGCGGCCGGACTCCTGCAGACGGCGACCGAGCACCTCGATGCTGCCGCCGTTGTCGCGGTCGCAGCGGGCCAGACCGGCGACGTGGCGCAGCAGGGTGGACTTGCCGGAGCCGGACGCACCGATCAACGCGACCATCTCGCCCTTGCGGATGTCCAGCTTCAGGTTGAACAGCGCCTGCTTGCGGGCGAAGGTCTTGTTCAGGTTATCGACACGGATCACCGCGCTCATCGCTCTCCCCTCTCGATAGGTTGCACGAAGGCGCCAGCGACGCCATCTGGTGTAGACCAAGATAGGAGGAGTCTGTGTCAGGCCAGTGAAGCGACGATGACAGTCGGGTGACAATCCGTTGAACGGGCGGTGATCGGAAGGCCCATGCTGGTAACCCAGTAAAAGGCTAGGTTTTTGCTGAATTGCTCGCATTTCGGATAGCTGGTACTGGCAAAACGCCGTCATGCAACGCACAATTGACGTCAACTAATTGTTGTTTCCGAAATGACAGACTGAACGGCTAGCGGAAATCGTGGTCATAGGGCCCGAGAACAATGAACGCTTCCTCGGCACCGCTTTTCCCTGACTCTACAGGTTCAATGTATGCGCCCACTGAAACAGGCAACTCCTACCTACTCCAGCCGTACCGCTGACAAATTCGTCGTTCGTCTGCCTGAAGGCATGCGTGAGCAGATCGCAGAAGTCGCTCGCAGCCATCACCGCAGCATGAACTCCGAGATCATCGCCCGACTCGAGCAGAGCCTGCTCCAGGAAGGGGCGCTGCAAGACAATCTCGGTGTTCGCCTGGACAGCCCGGAACTCAGCCTGCACGAGCGCGAGCTGCTGCAGCGTTTCCGCCAGCTGACCCACCGTCAGCAGAACGCGCTGGTCGCCCTGATCGCACACGATGCGGAGCTGGCCCAGGCCTGAGCGCCGAAGCCCACGCGTCTCGCTCGAAATGGCCGGCATTCGCCGGCTTTTTCTTTATATGTGGCCAGACCATGATCTAGGCCAACAATCGCAGAACGGTTATCCGCCGACCCTGTAGCCGCGGCGGATACCGCTTCTACGCCACGCGGGAGCGCGCGGGGTCCGCCCCCTGGAGAGCCGAATGAGCTATCGCCTGGCCGCCGACGCCCTGGTCTGGCTGCACCTGGGCTTCATCCTCTTCGTCCTGTTCGGCGGCCTGCTGCTGTTGCGCTGGCCACGCCTGGCCTGGCTGCACCTGCCGGCGGTGGCCTGGGGCTGCGCGGTGGAGTTCCTCGGCCTGCTGTGCCCGCTGACCCCCTGGGAAAACCGCCTGCGCCACGCCGCCGGGGACGCCGGCTACGACGGCGGCTTCGTCGAGCATTACCTGCTGCCGCTGATCTACCCCGCCGGCCTGACCCCGGCACTGCAGTGGATGCTCGGCGGCATCGTGCTGCTGCTCAACCTGGTCGTCTACCTGTACCTGCTGCGGCGTCGGCGGCGCGCCGGGTAATATGGCGGTCCCCTACCGTTCTGCGCCCATCGCCATGACCCACAGCGTCTCCCCCATCGGCCACATCCGTTCCTGCTTCATGGAGAAGTTCGCCATCCCGCGCCAGCCCCTGCTCGCGCCGGCGGCGCGGGGGACGCTGGAACTGCTGCCGCCGTTCGACCAGGCGGAAGCGCTGGAGGGCCTGGAGCAGGTCAGCCACGTCTGGCTGCTGTTCCTCTTCCACCAGGCCCTGGAAGACAAGCCGCGGCTGAAGGTGCGCCCGCCGCGCCTGGGCGGCAACCGCTCGCTGGGGGTCTTCGCCACCCGCGCCACCCACCGGCCGAACGGCATCGGTCAGTCGGTGGTACGCCTGGAACGCTTCGAGCCGGGGCGCCTGTGGCTGTCCGGGATCGACCTGCTCGACGGCACCCCGGTGCTCGACATCAAGCCCTACGTCCCCTACGCCGACGCCGTGGCCGATGCCCGCAACGGCATCGCCGCCGCGCCGCCGCCGGGCATCGCCGTGGAATGGAGCGACCAGGCGCGGCGCCAGGCCCACGAGCACGGCCAGCGCCTGGAGCAGCCGGTGGCCGAGCTGATCGAGCAATGCCTGGCCCAGGATCCGCGTCCGGCCTACCAGAAGCCGGAGCCCGGGCGCCGCTACGGGGTGCGCCTGTGGGACCTCGACGTGCATTGGCACTACCCGCGTCCGGACCTGATCCGCGTGCTCGACGTCGCCCGCGGCAGCTGAGCCTTTTCAGCGCAGCGGATTGAGCGCCAGCGCGTCGCTTTCGAAGACTTCCTGCTCGAGGATCAGCGGCTCGACCAACGGCCGGCTGTCGCGGAAATGCGCGGTGCGGGTGTGCGCCTCGTAGGCCGCGTCATCGCGATAGATCTCGTACAGATAGACCAGGTCAGGGTCCTGTCGGTCGCGGGAAACGTCGAACACCAGGCAGCCGGGCTCGGTGGACACGGAAGCGGCGGCGTTGACCTGGATGGCATCGATGAAGGCCTCGGCACAGCCGGGCCGGAGGCGGGTCTTGATAAAGATGCAGTACACGGAAACTTCCTTTTGTTTTAGATTTACAAAATTATTGTATACAAAAAAGGAAGCAAGCCCATGTCCGACCGCCCTGCCCGCCCCTCCCGCCTCAACGGCCTGCGTCACCTCGCCCTGCTGGTGCCCAACCTGGAAGAATGCGAGCGCTTCTATGTCGACGTGCTGGGCATGGAAGTGCTGAACCGCGCCAACGAAGACCTGGTGTATCTCACCTGCGGCAACGACAACCTGTCCCTCGGCCGCGCCCACGCCGCCAGCAACGGCCTGCAGACCATGGACCACTACGGCTTCGTCGTCGACAGCGTGGAGGAACTGGAGGCCTGGTACCGTTACCTGAAGGCGCTGGGCGTGACCCTGCTCGACCAACCCTTCGACCATGGCGACGGCGCGCGCAGCTTCCACCTGCTCGACCCGGCGGGCAACAAGGTGCAACCGCTGTACCATCCGGCGGTATCCGGGCAGCGCCTGGCCTGAGCCCCGGGCAGCCCTTTTCCCCTCTCCCTGAAGGGAGAGGGGAGACGCACTGCCAGCGACCTCGCTTGCTCCTCATCCGCACTTCTTGACTTTCATCAAGCGCGTTCCGCACCCGCCCCTCCTAGCATCCCGCAACGGAAGCGATTCCACCGCCAGGCGCAGGCCCCACCGCAGCGCGGCGTCCCTTTTTCCGCCGGTAGCCAGTAGTAGATGGAACCTATGCGCGCCCTTCGTTTTTCCGCCGGATCGTGGCGGTGTGTCCTCGCCTGGATGCTCCTGCTGGTCGGCCTCGCCGCCCAGGCTGCCGAACTCGGCGAGCTGGAGCGTCTGCGCATCGCCCAGGTATTCCCCGCGGTCGAGCGGATCGGCGACCCCGAAGGCGACTACGGCGTACGCCGCCTGAGCAAGGGCGAGGAAACCCTCGGCTACGCCTTCCAGACTCTCCGCGTCACCGACATCCCGGCCTATTCCGGCAAGCCGATCAACCTGCAGGTGATCCTCGATCCTCAGGCGGTGATCCGCGACGCCTACGTCCTCGAACACCACGAACCGATCCTGCTGATCGGCATCCCGGAAGAGAAGCTGCACGCCTTCAGCGCCAGGTACGCCGGCGTGCACGCCGACCAGCGGGTGGTGGTCGGCCGCTCCAGCGACCCGCAGGCGGTGACCGTCGACGCGGTGAGCGGCGCCACGGTGACGGTGATGGTGGTCAACGAGATCGTCATGCGCGCCGCGCATACGGTGGCGGTTTCCCTCGGCCTGCTCGAGGACTGCGGCAATGTGCGACCCAAGCCGGCGCAGGTGCGCCAGCAACCGGCAGCGACGGCGAGCTGGAGCGAATTGCTCGGCAACGGCGCGATCCGCCGCCTTCAGTTGAGTCGCGGGCAGATCGACGACGCCTTCAAGGGCAGCGAGGCCGAAGGCATCGGCGAAGCCGACGCGGCGCACCGCGACGAGCCGTTCATCGATCTCTACAGCGCCCTGCTCAACCCTCCCGCGGTGGGCCGCAGCCTGCTCGGCGACAACCAGTACCGCGAACTGATGGCGTCGCTGAAGCCAGGCGAATACGCCTTCGTCGTGCTCGGCGATGGCGAGTATTCCTTCAAGGGTTCCGGCTACGTGCGCGGCGGCATCTTCGATCGGGTCCAACTGCGCCAGTTCGGCGACATCATCAGCTTCCGCGACCTCGACTACCAGCGCCTGTCGGACGTCTACGCCGAAGGCATGCCGGAGTTCCGCGAGATGGCGATCTTCGTCGCCCGCGCCAGCCAGCGTTTCGATCCGGGCTCGCCCTGGACCCTGGAGTTGCTCGTGCGGCGCCAGACCGGCCCGGTGGCGGGGGTATTCACCAGCTTCGAGCTGGCCTGCCAGACGCCCGAGCAATACCTGGAACGACCGCAGCCAACGGCGGAGGAGCTGGCCGCCCTGGAAGAGGCCGCCCGGCCGCTGTGGCTGCGGGTCTGGTACCAGAAGAGTTTCCAGATCGGGGTCCTCTGCACTGCCCTCCTCCTGCTCCTGGCGATCCTCTTCCTCCAGGACCGCCTGGTGCGGCGGCCGCGCCTGATGCAACGACTGCGTACCGGCTACCTGGTGTTCACCCTGGTCTACCTCGGCTGGTACAGCCTCGGCCAGCTGTCGGTGGTCAACGTGCTGACCTTCGTCCACGCGCTGTTCGAAGGCTTCCGCTGGGAGCTGTTCCTCAGCGACCCGCTGCTGTTCATCCTCTGGACCTTCACCGCGGCCAGCCTGCTGCTCTGGGGCCGCGGCGTGTTCTGCGGCTGGCTGTGCCCGTTCGGCGCGCTGCAGGAACTGCTCAACGAACTCGCGCGCAAGCTCCGCGTGCCGCAGTTCCAGGTGCCGTTCGCCGTGCACGAGCGGCTCTGGGCGATCAAGTACATCATCCTGCTGGTGCTCTTCGGCCTGTCCCTGGAATCCCTGGCGCTGGCCGAGCAGGCGGCGGAAGTGGAGCCGTTCAAGACCGCCATCACCCTCGGCTTCGACCGCCAGTGGTGGTTCGTCGCCTACGCCGTCGCGCTGCTGGCGGTCAACCTGTTCACCCGCAAGGTCTATTGCCGCTACCTCTGCCCGCTGGGCGCGGCCCTGGCGATACCGGCCAAGGCGCGCCTGTTCGACTGGCTCAAGCGCCGCGCGGAATGCGGCAAGCCCTGCCAGCTCTGTGCCCGCGAATGCGAGATCCAGGCGATCCATCCCGACGGCCGCATCGAGGCCAACGAATGCCACTACTGCCTCGACTGCCAGATGACCTACCACGACCAGGACAAGTGCCCGCCGCTGGTGAACAAGCGCAGGAAGCGCGCGAAGAGCGCGCCGGCGGACAGCGCGCGGATACCCGCGGAGAACCTCTGACCTGGCTCCCCTTCCCCCCGACTGCCCTTGAGGACGAGACGAGATGAGCGACGACACGAAAAGCCCCCACGAAGAAACCCACGGCCTGAACCGCCGCGGCTTCCTCGGCGCCTCGGCGCTGACCGGAGCCGCCGCCCTGGTCGGCGCCGGCGCCCTGGGCAGCGCGGTGGTCGGCCGCGAGGCCCGGGCCGCCGGCAAGGGCGAGCGCAGCAAGGCCAAGGTGGCCCCCGGCGAACTCGATGAGTACTACGGGTTCTGGAGCGGCGGGCATTCCGGCGAAGTACGCGTGCTCGGCGTGCCGTCGATGCGCGAGCTGATGCGCATCCCGGTGTTCAACGTCGACTCGGCCACCGGCTGGGGCCTGACCAACGAGAGCAGGCGGGTGCTCGGCGACGGCGCGCGCTTCCTCAACGGCGACTGCCACCATCCGCACATCTCGATGACCGACGGCAAGTACGACGGCAAGTACCTGTTCATCAACGACAAGGCCAACAGCCGGGTCGCGCGCATCCGCCTGGACGTCATGAAATGCGACCGCATCGTCACCATCCCCAACGTCCAGGCGATCCACGGCCTGCGCCTGCAGAAGGTGCCGCACACCCGCTACGTGTTCTGCAACGCCGAGTTCATCATCCCCCATCCCAACGACGGCTCGACCTTCGACCTGTCCGGCGACAACGCCTTCACCCTGTACAACGCCATCGACGCCGAGACCATGGAGGTGGCCTGGCAGGTGATCGTCGACGGCAACCTCGACAACACCGACATGGACTACAGCGGCAGGTTCGCCGCCTCCACCTGCTACAACTCGGAGAAGGCCGTCGACCTCGGCGGCATGATGCGCAACGAGCGCGACTGGGTGGTGGTGTTCGACATCCCGCGCATCGAGGCCGAGATCAAGGCCGGGCGCTTCGTCACCCTCGGCGACTCGAAGGTGCCGGTGGTCGACGGCCGGCGCAAGGACGGCAAGGACAGCCCGGTGACCCGCTACATCCCGGTACCGAAGAACCCCCACGGGCTGAACACCTCGCCGGACGGCAAGTACTTCATCGCCAACGGCAAGCTCTCGCCGACCTGCACCATGATCGCCATCGAGCGCCTCGGCGACCTGTTCGCCGGCAAGCTGGCCGACCCGCGCGACGTGGTGGTGGGCGAGCCGGAGCTGGGCCTCGGCCCGCTGCACACCACCTTCGATGGCCGAGGCAACGCCTACACCACGCTGTTCATCGACAGCCAGCTGGTGAAGTGGAACCTCGCCGACGCGGTGCGCGCCTACAAGGGCGAGAAGATCGACTACATCCGCCAGAAGCTCGACGTGCAGTACCAGCCGGGGCACAACCACGCCACCCTGTGCGAGACCAGCGAAGCCGACGGCAAGTGGATCGTGGTGCTCAGCAAGTTCTCCAAGGACCGCTTCCTGCCCACCGGTCCGCTGCACCCGGAGAACGACCAGTTGATCGACATTTCCGGCGAGGAGATGAAGCTGGTCCACGACGGCCCGACCTTCGCCGAACCGCACGATTGCATCCTCGCCCGCCGCGACCAGATCAAGACCCGCAAGATCTGGGACCGCAAGGACCCGTTCTTCGCCGAGACGGTCAAGCGCGCGGAACAGGACGGCATCGACCTGATGAAGGACAACAAGGTCATCCGCGACGGCAACAAGGTCCGCGTCTACATGGTCTCGATGGCGCCCTCTTTCGGCCTCACCGAGTTCAAGGTGAAGCAGGGCGACGAAGTCACCGTGACCATCACCAACCTCGACGAGATCGAGGACGTGACCCACGGCTTCGTCATGGTCAACCACGGCGTCTGCATGGAGATCAGCCCGCAACAGACCTCGTCGATCACCTTCGTCGCCGACAAGCCCGGGGTGCACTGGTACTACTGCAGCTGGTTCTGCCACGCCCTGCACATGGAGATGTGCGGGCGGATGCTGGTGGAAAAGGCTTGAGTCACGCCGCGCGGTCGATGGCCGGGCGCCGGGCGGGGCCGCTCCTCGCCCTGCTCCTGCTCGGCGTCGCCACGGCCCGCGCGGAGCCGGTCGACGGCCTGCCGCTGCGGGCCGACGGCGATGGCCGCTGGAGCCTGGCGGCGGGCCGCTACACCGGCAACTTCGTCATCGACCGGCCGCTGCACCTGCGCTGCGAGGCCGGCGCCGAACTGGACGGCGGCGGCCATGGCAGCCTGCTGAGCCTGGCCAGCCCCGGGATCACCGTCGAGGGTTGCCGGCTGCGCAACTGGGGACGCAACCTGACCGAACTCGACGCCGCGATCTTCGTCGGCAAGGCCGCCAGCGGCGCCGTGATCCGCGGCAACGACCTGCGCGGCGCGGGCTTCGGCATCTGGCTAGACGCGACGGCGGGCGCGCAGGTGCTCGACAACCGCATCGAGGGCGACCAAAGCGTGCGCTCCCAGGATCGCGGTAACGGTATCCACCTCTATGCGGTGAAGGACGCCCTGGTCCGCGGCAACCGGGTCAGCCACACCCGCGACGGGGTCTACATCGACACCTCCAACGACAGCAGCATCGAAGCCAACCGCTTCGAGGACCTGCGCTACGGCGTGCACTACATGTTCACCCACAACAGCCGGGTGAGCGACAACCTGACCCGGCGCACCCGTACCGGCTACGCGCTGATGCAGAGCCGCAAGCTGACCGTGACCGGCAACCGCTCCATCGACGACGAGAACTACGGCATCCTGATGAACTACATCACCTACTCGACCCTGGCCGGCAACTGCGTCGAAGGCGTGCGCAGCGGCAGCACCGGCGACGCGATGATCTCCGGCGCCGAGGGCAAGGCGCTGTTCATCTACAACTCGCTGTTCAACCGCATCGAAGGCAACAGCTTCGCCGACAGCGCCCTGGGCATCCACCTCACCGCCGGCTCGGAGGACAATCGCATCGCCGGCAACGCCTTCCTCGGCAATCGCCAGCAGGTCAAGTACGTCGCCAGCCGCGAGCAGGAGTGGTCCGCCGACGGCCGCGGCAACTACTGGAGCGACTACCTGGGCTGGGACCGCGACGACGACGGCCTCGGCGACGTCGCCTACGAGCCCAACGACAACGTCGACCGGCTGGTCTGGCTGTACCCGCAGGTACGCCTGCTGTTGAACAGCCCGGGCATCGAGCTGTTGCGCTGGGTCCAGCGCGCCTTCCCGGTGGTGCGCTCGCCCGGCGTGCGCGACAGCCATTCCCTGATGCGGATGCCCGCCGCGGAGCCGAGGCCATGAGCCTGGTCGAGATCGACGGCGCGACCCTGCGCTACGGCGCCCTCACCGCCCTGAGCGGGCTCGACCTGCGCCTGGAGCCCGGCGAGGTGCTCGGCCTGCTCGGCCACAACGGCGCCGGCAAGACCACCACCATCAAGCTGGTCCTCGGCCTGTTGGCCCCCAGCGAAGGCCGCGTGCGGGTCCTCGGCCACGATGCAAGAAGCCTGGAGGCGCGCCGCCAGCTCGGCTACCTGCCGGAGAACGTGACCTTCTACCCGCAGCTCAGCGGCGCGGAAACCCTGCGCCACTTCGCCCGCCTCAAGGGCGTGGCGCCGGCCGAAGCCGCGCGCCTGCTGGAACAGGTCGGCCTCGGCCATGCCGCCAGGCGGCGCCTGAAGACCTACTCGAAGGGCATGCGCCAGCGCCTCGGCCTGGCCCAGGCGCTGCTCGGCGAACCGCGTCTGCTGCTGCTCGACGAACCGACGGTGGGCCTCGACCCGCTGGCCACCGTCGAGCTTTACCAATTGCTCGACCGCCTGCGCGGCCAGGGCACCGGGATCGTCCTCTGCTCCCATGTGCTGCCCGGCGTCGAGACGCACATCGACCGCGCCGCGATTCTCGCCGGCGGCCGCCTGCAGGTGGCCGGCAGCCTCGCCGAACTGCGCCGCAAGGCGGCCCTGCCGACCCGCGTGCGCCTGGCCAGCCCACGCAACCCGCAGTGGCTCGAACGCTGGCGCCGGGCCGGCCTGGCGGCGCGGAGACTGGACGGCCAGCGCATCGAGGTACTGCTGGACGATGCCGAACGCGACGGCGTGCTCGAAGCGCTGCTGGCCGCGCGCGAGTTCGACCTGGAGATCCTCCCGCCGTCGCTGGAAGACCTCTATCGCCACCACATGTCCGCCGCCCCCGCCGGAGCCACGCCATGCCCGTAGTCTGGACCATCGCCCGCAAGGAACTGGCCGACGGCCTGCGCAATCGCTGGCTGCTGGCGATCAGCCTGCTGTTCGCCCTGCTCTCGGTGGGCATCGCCTGGTTCGGCGCCGCCGCGGCCGGCCAGGTCGGCTTCACCTCGGTGCCGGCGACCGTCGCCAGCCTGACCAGCCTGGCCACCTTCCTGATGCCGCTGATCGCCCTGCTGCTGGCCTACGACGCCATCGTCGGCGAGGAGGAAGGCGGCACCCTGCTGCTGCTCCTGACCTACCCGCTGGGGCGCGGCCAGTTGCTGCTCGGCAAGTTCCTCGGTCACGGCCTGATCCTCGCCCTGGCCACCCTGATCGGCTTCGGCAGCGCGGCGCTGGCGATCCTCGTGCTGGTGCCGGAGGTCGAGGCGGCCATCCTGCTGGGCGCCTTCGGCCGCTTCATGGGTTCCTCGCTGCTGCTCGGCTGCGTGTTCCTCGCCCTGGCCTACGCCCTGAGCAGCCGCGCCGGCGAGAAATCCAGCGCCGCCGGGCAGGCGCTCGGCCTGTGGTTCTTCTTCGTCCTGCTGTTCGACCTGGCCCTGCTGGCGATCCTGGTCCTCAGCCAGGGCCACCTGAGCCCGCGGCTGCTGCCCTGGCTGTTGCTGCTCAACCCGACCGACGTCTACCGGCTGATCAACCTGTCCGGCTTCGACGCGGCCGCCGCCGGCGGGGTGGTTCCCCTGGCCAGCGACCTGCCGGTGTCCGCCAGCGCCCTCTGGCTGGCCCTGGCCCTGTGGGCTGGCGCTGCCCTGGCGCTGGCCCACGGCCTGTTCCGCCGCCGCCCCATCTGACTCACGAGGTTCCGCCATGCAACGTCATACCCTCCCCCTGCGCCCTCTGCTCGGCACGCTCCTGCTCGGCCTGCTGCTGGCCGGCTGCGACGCGTCGCGGGACGACACCACGGCGCTCGGCCCGGTGCCGATCGCCAGCGGCGACGAATGCCACGTCTGCGGCATGCTCATCGAGGAAATGCCCGGTCCCAAGGGCGAGGCGGTGCTTCCCGGCGCGGTGCGCAAGTTCTGCTCCACCGCCGAACTGTTCGGCTGGTGGCTGCAACCGGAAAACCGCCAGGGCCAGGCGCGCCTGTATGTCCACGACATGAGCCAGGCCGACTGGCGGCACCCCGACGACACCCGCCTGATCGACGCCACCCGCGCCTACTACGTGGTCGGCATCCAGCGGCCGGGCGGCATGGGCGCCACCCTCGCCTCGTTCGCCGACGAAGAGGCCGCGACGCGCCTGGCGGCCGAGGAAGGCGGTCGGGTTCTGCGCTTCGCCGAGATCGACCAGGCGGTACTGCAAGGCGTGGGCGGCGACCATCCGCACCGGCACCCGGCGCACTGAGCGGGGCCGGAAAGCAGAAAGCCCCTGCCGCGGATACGGCAGGGGCTTTCTTCGCCTGGCGCGACGAGGCGCGGCGGAGGCTTACTTCTCGACGAAGGCGCGCTCGATCAGGTAGTCGCCCGGCTCGCCCATGCGCGGGGAGATCTTCAGGCCGAAGCTGTCGAGCACGGCGCTGGTCTCTTCCAGCATGCTCGGGCTGCCGCAGATCATCGCGCGGTCGTCCTGCGGGTTCATCGGCGGCAGGCCGATGTCCTCGAACAGCTTGCCGCTGCGCATCAGGTCGGTCTGGCGGCCCTGGTTGCGGAACGGCTCGCGGGTCACCAGCGGGTAGTAGATCAGCTTCTCTTTCACCTGGTCGCCGAAGTACTCGTGTTCCGGCAGGACCTTGGTGATGAAGTCGGCGTAGGCCAGTTCGCTGACCCAGCGCACGCCGTGGACCAGGATCACCTTTTCGTAGCGCTCGTAGGTTTCCGGGTCCTGGATCACGCTGAGGAACGGCGCCATGCCGGTGCCGGTGCTGAGCAGGTAGAGGTGCTTGCCGGGCAGCAGGTCGTCATGCACCAGGGTGCCGGTCGGCTTGCGGCTGACCATCAGCTCGTCGCCTTCCTTCAGGTGCTGCAGGCGCGAGGTCAACGGGCCGTCCGGGACCTTGATGCTGAAGAACTCCAGGTGCTCTTCGTAGTTCGGGCTGGCAATGCTGTAGGCGCGCATCAGCGGGCGACCCTCGACTTCCAGGCCGATCATCACGAACTGGCCGGTCTTGAAGCGCAGACCCGGGTTGCGGGTGGTCTTGAAGCTGAACAGGGTGTCGTTCCAGTGGTGCACGCTGAGAACGCGCTCGGTGTACAGATTGCTCATCAAAGACTCCTAGGAAAACGCGGGCGCACACCAACAGCAGCAGACGTGACGCAGTTGCGCGGCATTTTATCGGTTGCCAAAATATCCGCAAAATGAATTGTCTGGATAATGCTTATCCAGAATATGGATATGGGATAACGCGATATCGGTCGGCCACCGGCCGCCGAGGGCTCCCATCGCTCCCGCGGACGGGGCGCAAGGATAACCGAGCCAACCCCGCCGGCGGAACGGCAAAATGTCGCGGGGCCTTTCGTTCTAGACGAGGAAGCCTGGATGAAATTCACCCTGCGCCAGCTCGAGGTGTTCGTCGCCGTGGCCCAGCAGGAGAGCGTCTCCCGCGCCGCCGAGGGGCTGTCGCTGTCGCAGTCGGCGACCAGCACCTCGCTCGGCGAGCTGGAGCGGCAGTTCGACTGCAAGTTGTTCGACCGCGCCGGCAAGCGCCTGACCCTCAATGCCCTCGGCCGCCAGTTGCTGCCGCAGGCGGTGGCGCTGCTCGATCGCGGCGAGGAAATCGAGAACCTGCTCAACGGCAAGACCGCCTTCGGCTCCCTCGACCTCGGCGCCACCCTGACCATCGGCAACTACCTGGCCACGCTGCTGATCGGCGCCTTCATGCAGCGCCAGCCGGACTGCCGGGTACGCCTGCACGTGCACAACACCGCCCAGGTGGTGCAGCAGGTCGCCCACTACGAGCTGGACCTGGGCCTGATCGAGGGCGACTGCCGGCACCCGGACATCGAGGTGCAACCCTGGATGGAGGACGAACTGGTGGTGTTCTGCGCCCCGCAGCATCCGCTGGCGCGCCGCGACGGCGCCGATCTGGAGCGGCTGGCGCGCGAAGCCTGGATCCTCCGCGAGCAGGGCTCCGGCACCCGCCTGACCTTCGACCAGGCCATGCGCCATCAGCCGCGGCCGCTGAACATCCGCCTGGAGCTGGAACACACCGAGGCGATCAAGCGTGCCGTGGAATCCGGCCTGGGCATCGGCTGCATTTCCCGGCTGGCCCTGCGCGACGCCTTCCGCCGCGGCAGCCTGGTGCCGGTGGAGACGCCCGGCCTGGACCTGCGCCGGCAGTTCTACTTCATCTGGCACAAGCAGAAGTACCAGACCGCGACCATGCGCGAGTTCCTCGACCTGTGCCGCAGCGAGACCGCCGGGGTCAGCCGCAGCGACGAGATCGTGCTGCCGCTGATCCCCTGAGCCGGCGGCTCAGTTGGCCAGGGACAGGTTGCCGTCGCGGTACTGGCGGTACGAGGTATAGGGCAGCACGAGGGTGTCGATCACCCCGGACAGCGCGAAGTCGAGGGCCAGCACCTCGAGGAGGCCGTCGGACTGCGCCGGCGCCACCGGCGACCCGGTCTTCACGTTCAGCCGGCAGAAGGTGTAGCTGACCCCGCTGTACACCCGCGGCAGGCTGCTGCAGGCAGTGTTCTGCAGGCGCAGGTCATGCGCGGCGCTGGCGTCGCCGCGCGCCAGCGTGTTGACCGAACCGCAGCCGCCGAGCGCGGCGGCCCCCAGAAGCACCAGCAAAGAAAGCCCCGAACGAAACATTCCTTCATCTCCCTCTGCGAACGCCGGCCGAGTATGGCCGGCCTCGCGCCGCTTCACCAACCCTTGACGTTGTCCCAGCGCCAGTTGCGGTACTGGTACAGCAGCGTGCCGAGCAGCGCGTAGGTGGCGGCCATGCCCAGCAGCACCAAGACATGGTCGCTGACCTCGCGCAGCGGTAGGTCCATCTGGTTCATCTCGGCGATGGCGCGGATCGCCCAGGTCGAGGGGATCGCGTCGGCCAGCCAGCGCACCCAGTCCGGCATGGCCTGCTCCGGCCAGCTGTAGCCGGCCATGTAGAACAGCGGCAGGGTGATGAAGGTCATGGTCAGGTACACCGACTCCTCGGTGGGCAACAGCTCGGCGATGAACTCGCTGAGGGCGATCACCGCGACCAGGAACGGCAGGACTATCCCCAGCAGCATGAAGAACGAGGCCGACTGGCGGTAGCCCAGCAGGTGCGGCCAGATCACGTAGAAGAGCATCGCCAGCACGGTCCAGATCAGCAGTTGCGCGCTGTAGCGACCGAAGCGGGTCGACAGCGGCTGGCGCATGTAGCGCGGGGTGCCGCCGCGCAGCATGATGTTGCCGCGGGTGCAGCCGAGCAGCAGGCTGTGCTGCAGCATCAGCGACAGCAGCCCGGGCAGGACGATGGCGGCGAAGCTGGTGCCGGGGTTGAACAGGTCGGTCAGTTGCCCCACCAGCGGGCTCAGCAGCACTTGCGCCTGGGTCGCGGTGAAGCCTTCGCGCTCCAGCAGCGCGGCGTTGTAGCGGTTGGTCAGCGTGCTGTAGACCGCCGAGATGTCCTGCTGGATCTGCCCATTGGCCATGCGGTTGGTGGCGTCGCCGAAGTACGGGATCACCAGCGCCTCGCCACGCAGCAGGCGCTTCTCGAAATCCACCGGAATCACGATGATCGCGTACAGTTCGCGCCAGGCCAGGTCGCGGCGGGCCTGCGGCAGGCTGTCGTAGCCGACCACCGCGACCTTCGGCGCCGCATCGAGCAGGCGGGTCAGTTCGCGCGACACGCTGCTGTGGTCCTCGTCGACCACCGCCACCGGCAGGTCGAGGGCGGTGTGGTTCAGGTACGGCAGCGAGGTGATGCACACCGAGGCCACCACCATCAGCCACATCGGCTTGGCCAGCATGGCCTTGAGGGTTTCCCGGAGGATCTGCAGGTAGTTCTTCATGTCGGGCTCAGGTCCAGGCGGCTGCGCAGGCGCATCTTGGCGATCATGTAGGCGATCAGCGGGTACAGCGCCAGCTTGGCGCAGGTGTAGAGCGCCGAGTTGGGCGGCGCCTGGCGCAGGAACTGGTCGAACAGGCCGTGCAGGGTATGGGTCAGCGGCTCGGCCTCGGCGATCACCCGCGCCAGGGTCGGCATCGCCAGTTCCGGGATCAGCACCCCGGAGTAGGTCTGGGCGATGCCGATCAGCATGCCCACCAGGGAATAGGCGGTGAAGCGGTTGGCGGTGAAGACGAACAGGATCAGTCCGACGCTCTGCGCGGCGATCACGTAGAACAGCGTGATCATCAGCATCGCCAGCGGGCTGCCGTTGATCCGCGCGCCGGAGAACGCCACCAGCAGGAAGATCTCCAGCATCAGCAGCGCGGTGAACAGCAGCGTGTACGGCGCCAGCTTGCCCAGCAGGCGCACGCCGAGGGCCTTGGCCCGCAGGATATGCGGCGAGGAGGCGCGCAGCTCCGGCGCCTCGCGGGCCAGCACGTGGACCATGGCGACGATCACGAACAACTGCAGCAGGTGCACGATGGCGGCGAACTGCTGGTAGTAGATGTAGTTGCCGCTGGCGTTGAACAGGCTGTCGTAGGACACGCTGATGCTCGCCAGGTGCGGCAGCGCCGCCGGCATCCCGGCCGCCAGGCGCGGGCGCAGCTCGCCGTTGAGACTGGCGACCAGCGCCGAGAAATCCTGGGTGGCGGCGTAGCCAGCCGAATACAGCAGCGCGTTGTAGTACAGCTCGGCCTTCGGCGCGCGCCCGCCGAGCACGTCGGCCTCGAAGTCCGGCGGGATATAGAGCAGGGCATAGGCGTCGGCCCGGCGGATCGCGTCGAGTCCCTCCGGGACGCCGTCGGGAACCAGCAGCATCTGGGCGTGGGAGGTCGCGTCGAGCTCGCGGACCAGCTTGCGCGACAGCTCGCTATGGTCCTTGTCGACCACCGCCACCGGCATGTCCAGCAGGGTGCCGGCCTGGTAGACGCCGCTGATCACGCCGAACAGCAGCAGCGGCCAGCACCAGCCGAGCCAGTGGATGGTCCAGCTGCGGCAGGCGATCCGCGTCTCGGTGTTGAACGCCTGGACGAAACGCCCGGCGTTGCGCTTCAGCAAGGCCCAGCCCATCGCTCAGTGGGTCCAGCGCCACAGCGCGCTCATGCCCGGGCGCAGGCCGGGGGTGGGCCGCAGCGGATAGAAGCGGGTCTCGAAGGTCTTCAGGTCGAAGTCGCCGGTGGCGCGGGTCGCGCGCCTGGTCGAGAAATCGCCCAGCGGAGCGATGTAGCGCAGTTCGGTCTCGACCTCTGCGCCGCCCAGGCCGGGCACCTGCATGACGATGTGGTCGCCCTTGCGGACCTTGGCCAGGATGTCCTCGCGCAGGTTGAAGACGAAGTAGCTGTCGTCCAGCCGCACCAGGGTCAGCAGTGGACTGTAGGCGTTGATCAGCTCGCCCTGCTCGGCGGGGATCGGCCCGACCTCGCCGTCCACCGGCGCGCGCACCTGCAGGTCATCGGTCTGCGCCTGCAGCTCGGCGATCTGCGCGTCGGCCCGGCGCACCGCGGCCTGCAACGCCTGGCGGCGCTCCTCGCGATCGCCCTTGAGGCCTTCGTCGAGGTTGGCCCGGGCCTCGGCGACGCGATCGCGGGCGACGTCGCGCTCGCGGCGCGCCAGGTCGAACTGGGTGCGCGAGAGAAAGCCGCGCTCGACCATCTGCTGGTTGCGCTGGAAGTCCGCCTCGGCGTTGCGCAGCTCGGCCTCGGCCTGGGCCAGGCTGGCCCTGAGCGCGCGGATGCTCTCTTCGCGGGTGCCGTGGAGCGACTCGTCGAGCTGCGCCTGGGCCTGGTTGCGCGCGGCGTGCAGGGCATCGAGCTGGGCTTCCAGCTCGGGGCTGTCGAGACTGACCAGCAGGTCGCCGCGCTTCACGTCGTCGCCGCGCCGCACGTGCAGCACCTGGACCCGGCCCTTGGCCTTGGAGGACACGATGACGTTGGTGGCGTCCGCCTCGCCCTGCAGCAGCAGGGGCGGGTTGTGCAGCCGCAGGTAAAGGGTGATGGCGACGATCGCGAGGATCAGCAGCGGGGTAAAGAGTTTCCATCCCTTCATGGGGCAGGCTTCCTGAATACGACCGGGCGATGGTAGTACATTGCCGGGCCATTGCGCTGGCCGGTGCGGCGGAGGAAACCCGGCGCCTGCAGGAGCCCGCCGGGCGCGGGGACCGGCGGCATGGAAAATCAGGATTCGCCTTCAGGATCCTCGCTCGCCACCCGCCGCGGCGCGGCCCCCTCGGCCTTCGCCGAGGGGAAGCGCGCCGAGGCGTAGCGCACCACCAGGATCGCCAGGGCGAGCAGGAGCAGCGCCACCGAGACCAGGATGATGCCGTCGTCCGGCGTGTGGTTGTGCTGGATGTCGGCGATCATCAGACGGGTCAGCGCGGTCATCGCCACGTAGATCAGGAAGCGCACCGGCATGTGGTTGGTCTTGAAGTAGATGCCGACCATCGCGCCCAGCTCGAGGTAGATGAACAGCAGGAGGATGTCGTCGATCGACGCATGCCCCTTGTCCAGCATCCCCAGGAACGCCGCGCCCGCCGCCCAGAACACCGTGGCGCCGATGGCGAACAGCGCCAGGTAGTGAAAGGCCTCCACCAGCAGGTTGCCCAGGCTCTCCGCCTGGTGGTGCATGCGTGCGCGCAGGCGCTCGGCCCAATTCTGTTTCATAGCGACTCCCGACGAAGACGACGGCCACCTGGCCCGAAGCGTGCAAGGCCCAGGCCAAGGCACGTGCGCAGATAGACGTCCGCACGTCGGCGCAGGGTACAGCCCGGCGGTGACAAAGAACTTTCCGGGCGGCACCCAGTCCCAACCAGCACGACAGCATTCAGGTGGCCCGCCATGACCGACAGCAGCCCTTTCCAGCTCCTCACCGCGGCCTTCCAGGCCGAGTACCGGGTCAACCTCAGCCTGGAGCGGCCGGACGGCAGCATCGTCCTCACCCTCTCCAACGAGCGCGGGGTCGCCGCCAAGCGCCTGATCCGCCCGGCGCAACTGCACGACATGGAGCAATTGCAGCGGATGATCGAGAGCATCCGCTTCGGCATCGCCATCGAAAACGGCACCAGCGCGCCGCAACTGTTGCAGTCGATGACCCAAGGCAAGGCACGCTGGCCGATAGCTATCTGATGGCAGCGGCGACCCGCGCGCGTTCGTCGCCGGCGCCGAAGTAGGCGGCCAGCACCGCCAGGTCGCGGTCTTCCAGCACTCCCGCCAGCTGGCGCAGGCGCAGCCAGGCGTTGAGGTAGGCGTAGCGCGCTTCCGCCAGGTCGCGGCGGGCACCGTAGAACTGCTGTTCGGCGTCCAGCACGTCGCGATTGACCCGCTCGCCGCCGGCGACGCTGCGCCGCGTCGCCGTGACCTGCTCGCGCGCCGCCGCCACCGCCATCTCGTAGGCGCGCACCTTGGCCAGGCTGCTGGCGGTCAGGTCGAACTGGCTGTGCAGGTCATTGATCACGCTGGCCACCTGGGCATCCAGCTCGGCCTGGGCCTGGGCGTACTTGTCGCCGGCCTGGCGGGTCGCCGCCGATACCCGACCGCCCTCGAACAGCGGCAGGCTCAGGCGCAGGCCGATGCTGTCGGTGTCATATTTCTGATCGTAGGTGCTTTCCGAGGCCGAGTGCGTCTTGCTGCTGCTGGCGTAGAGGCTGAGCCTGGGCAGGTGGCCGGCGCGGTTGCGCTCCACCTCGTGGGCCGCCGCCTCCAGCGCATGGCGCTGGGCGCCCAGTTCGGCGTTGCGCTGCAGGGCGACCTCGCGCCAGGCCTCGAAGGTCGCCGGTTGCAGGCGCAGCGCCGGAAAGCGCTCGCGCGGCGCGGCCAGTTCGTCGTTTTCCAGCGCCTGGCCGAGCATCGCTTCCAGCGTGCGCCGGGCGGCGGCGGCGCGGTCGCCGGCGGCGATCTCCTCGGCGCGGGTCAGGCTCAACCGGGCGCGGGTCTCCAGCAGGTCGGTGCGGGTGCCCTCGCCTTCCTCGAAGGCCCGCTGGTTGAACGCCAGCTGGTTTTCCAGGGCGCGCCGCTGGGCCTCGGCCAGGGCCACCTGCTCGCGGGCGAACAGGGTTTCGCTATAGGCGGCGAACAGGCGCACCGCCAGTTCCTGGCTGCGCCCGCGGAACTGTTCGTCGGCGAACAGCGCCTGGGCCTCGCCCTGGCGGTAGCGCGCGTAGGCCTCGTAGTCGAACAGCGGCTGTTCCAGGCTGAGGGTCGAGGCGTAGCTGCGATAGTCGCGCTCGACGCGGGCGTCGCCCTGGCTGACGGTGGAATCGTTGCGCGCCTTGTTGTAGTCGTAGCGCAGGCTCGGCAACAGGCCGGCGCGACCGATGGCGCGGTTCTCGCCGCCGGCGCGGCGCTCGTGGAGCGCCGCCTGGAAGGTCGGGTCGTGGCGCACCGCCAGTTGATAGGCGTCCAGCAGGCCCAACGCCTGGGCCGAGGAGGCCGAAAGCAGGGCGGACAGCAGCAGGCAGGCTCGCAGACGAGTCATTCTTCCCCCAGCGCCAGGTGGGTGCGGTCGGTCAGCGGCTTGAACAGGTAGTTCAACAGCGAGCGCTCGCCGCTGCGGACGAAGGCCTCCACCGGCATGCCCGGACGGATCTCCAGACCGGCCAGGCGGCGCACGCCTGCTTCACCGACGCGGATGCGCATCCGGTAGTACGGCGCCTCGGTTCGCTCGTCCACCAGCCGGTCGGCCGAAACCAGGGTCACTTCGCCCGCCACCCGCGGTGTAGTGCTCTGGTTGAAGGCGCTGAACATCAGTTCCACCGGCAGGCCGACGCGGACCTTGTCGACCATTTCCACCGGCAGCCGGGCGTCCACCAGCAGCGGCTGGCGTTCCGGAAGGATTTCCATCAGTTGCTGGCCGGGCGCGATCACGCCGCCCTCGGTGAACACTTCCTGGCCGACCACCAGGCCGGCGACCGGCGCCCTTACCTCGCTGTTGGCCAGGTCGAAGCGCGCGCTGGCCAGGCGGTTGCGCAACTCCTCGGCGCGCACCTGGGTGTCGGCCAGGCTGGCGCGCACCTCTTCCTGGAACTTCTCCCGCCGCTGGGCCATGCGCAGGCGCAGTTCGTGGATCTGCCGGCGGGTACTGCCGAGGCTGCCGAGGTCGCCGGCGATTTCGCCGTTGACCTGGGCCAGCAGGCGTTCGCTGTCGAGCAGGCGGTTGCGCGGCACGTAGCCTTCGCTGGCCAGCTGGCGCAGGCCGCGCAATTGCTCCTCGAGAGCGGCGCGCTGCTGTTCCTTGCTGCGCAGCGCGGCTTGCAGGCCGTCCAATTGCGCCTGGCTGCCGGCGACCGTCTCGGCGAGACCATCGAGTTCCAAGCGCAACGCCCGCCGACGGCTGTCGCGCAACTGCCGCTGCTGTTCCAGCAGGGTCGGCAGGCGCGGGTCGTCCACTGCCAGCAGCTCGGCGGGAAACTCGATCCGCGCCTTTTCATCACGCTCGGCGCTCAACCGCGCCAGGCTCGCCAGCGCCGCCAGGTATTGGGCGAACAGGCCATCGGCCTGGGCCCGGGCCTGGGTAGCGTCCATTTCCAGCAGTACCTGCCCCGCCTCCACCCGTTCGCCTTCGTGCACGCGGATATGCCTGACCAGGCCACCAGTGGGATGCTGCACGGCCTTGCGGCTACCGGCCACCATGACCTTGCCGGAGACCCCGACGCCCTTGTCCAGCGGCGCCAACCCGGCCCACAGGAGGAAGCCGACGAAGCCGAGCAGCACCAGCCCCCAGCCGAGCCGGGAAAAACGCTTTTCGTCCAGCTCCGGCGCCAGGCCGCCTGTGCCGACTTCGCGCAACCGCGCCCGCCCGTTCATCGCGTCGCTCCTCCCGGCACACCGCCGACCGGCATGCCCGGTCCCGGCCGGTAGCCGAAACCGAACGCCGGCGTCGGCCGTGCCGGGGCCGCAGCGGCCGACGGCGGCGAGGCGCTGGCGAGCACCTCGGCCGTCGCGCCGAAGCGCTGCAGACGCCCGGCGTGCAGCAGCAACAGCTTGTCGGTCAGTGCCAGCACCGCCGGCTTGTGGGTCACCAGCACCAGACTGCTGCCCTGTCGGCGCATCGCCACGATGGCCTCGGCCAGGGCCGCCTCCCCCGCCTCGTCGAGGCTGGCGTTGGGTTCGTCGAGCACGATCAGCGCCGGCCGCCCGTACAGCGCACGGGCCAGGCCGATGCGCTGGCGCTGGCCGCCGGAGAGACCGGCGCCACCGTCGCCCAGGCGCGTGTCGTAGCCCTGCGGCAGGCGCAGCACCAGATCGTGCACGCCGGCCAGGCGCGCCGCCGCCACCACCTTCTCGGCGTCCACCTCGGCGAAGCGCGCGATGTTCTCGGCGATGCTGCCGGCGAACAGCTGCACGTCCTGGGCCAGGTAGCCGATGTGCGGCCCCAGCGCCGCCGCGCTCCACTGCCGCAGGTCGGCGCCGTCCAGGCGCACCGCGCCGGACAACGGCTGCCAGGCGCCCACCAGCAGGCGCGCCAGGGTCGACTTGCCGGAACCGGACGGACCGATCACGCCAAGCGCTTCGCCGGGTTCCAGGGTGAAACCGAGGTCCTGCAGCAATGCCTGCTCGCGTCCCGGCGCGGCCGCGCAGAGCCGTTCGACGCGCAACGCGCCGCGCGGCGCCGGCAGCGGCATGCCCGCGGCGGCCGGCGGATTCTCTTCGAGCAGCCGCGCCAGACGCTCGTAGGCCTGGCGCGCGCCGCTCCATTGGCGCCAGACGGCGATCAGCTGGTCGATGGGGCTGAGCACGCGACCCATCAGGATCGAGCCGGCGATCATCATCCCCGGGGTGATCAGGCCTTCCACCGCCAGCCAGGCGCCGAGACCGAGCACCAGCGACTGCAAGGCCAGGCGCACGCCCTTGGAGGTCGCGCCGATCGCCGCGCTGCGCTCGCTGCCGAGGTTCTGCCGGGCAAGGAAGGCCTGGTGCTGGGCGAACCAGCGCGCGCGCATGGCCGGCAACATGCCCAGTGCCGCCAGGGTTTCCGCCTGGCGCAGGTTGGCCGCGGCCTGCTGGGTGGCGAGGATCGACAGTTGCCCGGCCTCGGCCAGCGGCTCGCGCGAGCGGCTTTCGTTGATCCAGGCGAGCAGCACCAGCGACAGCGCCCCGGCCAGGGCGAGCAGGCCGAGCCAGGGGCTGAAGAGGAAGATCACCAGCAGGTAGAGCGGGAACCAGGGCGCGTCGAAGAAGGCGAACAGGGCATTGCCGGTGAGGAACTGGCGCAGGTTGGTCAGGTCGTTCAGCGCCTGCCCGGCGGCCTGTTCGCCGCGCTCCAGGCTGGCGCGGAAGGAAGCGTCGTAGATACGCTGGTTGAGTTGCATGTCGAGCTGGCCGCCGAGGCGGATCACCACCAGGCTGCGCACCCACTCCAGGGCGCCGAGCAGCAGATAGAGGCCGAGCACCATGAGGGTCAGCATCAGCAGGGTCATCTCGTTGCCGGAGCCAAGCACCCGGTCGTAGACCTGCAGCATGTACAGCGAGGGCGCCAGCATCAGCAGGTTGATCACCGCGGTGAACAGCGCGACGCTGCGCAGCGCCGGGCGGAAGCGGCCGAGGGTGGCGAGGATTTCATTGCGCGGCGAGGCCGGCCGGAGCTTCATCGGGTTCGGGTCCTGTGGCTGTCCGGATCGCGAGCGCGCCCGGAGGACGTTGCGGCAGTCTCCGCTTGCCGTCGGCAGCCGGCGGAGGAACAATCCTGGTCCGCCGTCGCCACGGGTTCGAAGCGAGGCGACGGCGGCATCCTGCGCCGGAGAGGAGCGCCAACTCCTCTCCGGCCTTTCTCGGAACCTGTCCACGAGCGAGTCGCGGACGCTTCCTCAGGCCGCCAGGGCCAGGTCCTGCGGCAGCTCCTGCACACCGACCAGGCCGACGTCCGCCGCGGCAGCCGCCGGGGTGGCATGGGCGACACCGGCGGCGGCCAACTGGTCGAAGGTGGAGTTGATCGACAGGCTCGGGTCGACCGCCTTCAGCAGCGCGTCGATCTGCCCCTGCAGGGCGCTGCTGTCGCCGCTCATCAGGCCGTAGACCACCTTGTGCACGGTGCCGTCGCGGCCCTGGGCGATCGGTGAATCCAGGCCCAGGTTGCCGAAGCTCACCTCCTGGCTGTCCAGGGCGTAGCCACCGCTGGAAGCGCCGCCGGTCAGGGTGTCGCCGAGGGCGATGCTGTCCAGCTTGCCCCACAGGGTGTGGCTGGGGTTGCTGAACAGGGTGTAGTGGAGGTCGCCGCCGGCGATGAAGGCCGCGTCGCTGGCGGTGCTCTTCAGCGCGTACTGGCTGCCGTCGAACGGACCGGGGTTGAAGCCGCCGGTATTGGCGCCGTCCACCACCTGGCCGGGACGATGGTTGACGTCGCCGAAGTAGGCCGACCAGTCCGCCAGGTAGTCCGCCACGGTCCAGCCGCTGTAGGTGGTGCTGTAGGAAATCGAAATGCTCATGCCAAAACTCCAATTCAACGAGTGATGAATGCCGGAGCGCACGGATGTCCGCTCCGGTTTTGCCCTTCACTGGGCAAAACGGGGTCAGAACTGGTATTCGAGGGTGCCTTGCAGGGTCCGCCCGCGGCCGAGGGTGAAGGCCAGCACGTCGCCCAGCGGCACCAGGTAGGCACGGTCGGTGACGTTCTCCATGGCCAGGCGCAGGGTCAGCTCGTCGCTCACCCGGTAGCTGCCGTACAGGTCGTAGACGGTGTATTCCTTCCAGTCGGCCGGGTACACGCCGGTCTGCGAGACCGTCGGCGCGCCACCGCCGGAAACCGAATAGCCCTCGCTGTAGCGGGCCCGTGCGCCGACATCCAGCCTGCGGTCGAAGAAGCGCATGCCCAGGGTCAGCGAGCCGCGGTCCATCGGCATGTGTTCGGCGGAACCGAGCACCGCGCTGCAATGGGTGGCGGCGTTGGCCTGCTCGTCCGGACGCATGTCGATCACCGGCGCGCGGCGACCGCTGCCCTTCACCGTCTGGGTGACACCGCCGAGCCAGGCGGTCTTCGAGCAGAAGTCGTTGCTGCCGATCATGTGCGTGTAGGAGAACTGCCCGTAGGCCAGCCCGGCGTCGTAGTCGAGCTGGTACTCGACGCCACGGAAGCGCGTGGTGTCGAGGTTGTTGACGTAGGCGCTGTTGCCGATCCCGGCCATGCCGTAGCCCGGCGGCTGCATGCCCATGCCCATGAAGATGAAGTCGTCGACCCGGGTGTCGAAGTAGGCGACCTTCAGGCCCAGGCGGTCGTCGCTGAACCAGAGGTTCTCCTTCAGCACGTTGAAGCCGACTTCCCAGGCCTTCGAGCGCTCCGGACCGAGGAACGGGTTGGGATACATGTTTTCCGCGCCGCCGCCATGGGGGCGGCCGGTGATCAGGCTCTCGGTCACCGCCGGCGGGCGCCAGCCCTTGCCGTAGGTGGCGAACAGCTGCAACCAGTCGACGCCGGGCTTGACCGACAGGCCGAAGGTCGGCGAGAAGCGCCCCTCCTCGCGGTCGACGGCGTATTGCAGCGGCATGTTGGTCTGCCGGGTGGTGCCGAGGATGAAGGTGCGCGCGTTGAAGCCGGTGTCGCCGCGCAGGCGGTAGCGGTCGTAACGCAGCCCGGCGTTGAGGTTGAGCCAGTCGTCGTAGTCGTAGTCGAGACGGGCGAACAGGCTGCCGAGGGCGCGGTCGCCCTTTGGGGTCATGCCTTCGGCCGCGGGAAAGCCGACCGCCGAGCTGCTCGCCCGCGGCTGGCTGGAGTCCGGCCGCACCTTGTCGTAGAAGAATTCCAGGCCGTAGTTGGCGCGCAGCGTGGAGAGATCGCCGAGGGCGAAGCTCGAGGTGTTCTGCGCCTGCACGCCGTAGGTGTCGGTCTGGTAGGTGATCGAGTAGCCGGGGGTGATACCGCGTTGCAGGGTCTGCTGCCGGTTGCGGTTGTCGACGTAGTAGAGCTTGGCCCTGAAGTCCACCAGCGGGTTGTCCGGCGCGTAGCTGTAGTCGATGGCGAAATTCTGCGCGCGCACATCGCTGCTGCCGAGCTTTTCCCAGAGCGCCTGGTTCCCGGTGTCGAGCATGTTGGCGTCGTCATAGGACACCTGGGTGGTCAGGTAGCTGAATTGCAGACGCTGGTCCTGCGGCAGGGCGACGCCGAGCTTGGCCAGTCGCGAGCGCATCACGTAGCCGGAGTAGGCCACTGGCGAATGCTTGACCCGCTGCCCGGCCTCGGGATTGAACCAGGCGCCGGTGCGCAGTTCGCCGATGCTGCCCTTGGTTCCCGGGTCGTAGTCGCCCAGGTGGCGCTCGCTGGCGGCGACCAGCATGTCCCAGGCGTCGGTACCGATGGCGAAGGCCGCGCTGCCGATGAAGTGGGTGCCGTTGGCATCGCCGCCCAGGCCGCTGGTGACACGTATCCGCCCACCGACCTGCTTGCCCGGCTTGACCAGGTCGCGGGCTTCCAGGGTGCGGAAATTGGCGATCCCGCCGATCACCCCGGCGCCGCCCATGGCCGAGCTGGCGCCCTTGTCGATGACCACCTCGCTGAGCAGTTCGGGATCGACGTAGAGCGTCCCGTTGCGCTGCTGGTGGCCGCTCTGCTGGTAGTTCTGGCGCATGCCGTCGACCGACATGTTGACCCGCCCGTAGTCCTGGATGCCACGGATGTTCACCGACAGGCCGGGGTCCTGCTGGCTCACCGAGGAGTACACCCCGGGGGTTTCCTCGAGCATGTCGGCGGCATGCCGCGGCGGGTTGCGCTCGATCTGCTCGCGGCCGATCACGCTCACCGAGTGCGGCGTCTGGTAGACCCAGTCATCCGGACGCGCGGCGGAGATCACCGAGGGCGACATCCGCACCAGGTCGTCCTGGCTGACGCGGATCAGGCTCAGTTGGTCCTTGCCGGAAAAGCGGTATTCCACCGGGCTGCCCTGGAGCATCTGGCTCAGGCCGTCGGCCAGCACGTATTCGCCGTGCACCGCCGCGCTGCCGAGACCGGCGAAACGCTGGCTGTCGAAGAACACCTGGACCCCGGCCTGCTCGGCGAATTGCAGCAGGGCGCGGTTCAGCGCTTGTGCCGGGATGTCCAGCCGGACCCGGCGCAGCGCGGTCTGCTGTTGGCTAGCCGCATCCGCCCCGTCTTGCGCATGCAGGGGTAGCGCGGCGGTTCCCAGCAGGGCCAGACCCAGTCCCAGGGCCAGTTGCGCCCCCTTGCGACCGCCTCGCACGGCACTCCATCCACGATGCTTCATGACAGCGCCTACACTCCATCGTTTATGTAATAAGAATCAGTCTCGTTAAGAGAACGATGGAGGCAGGGAAAGTCAGTAACGGAAATCGAGAAAATTTTTCGCCCGCGGGATCGGCGGCTCGAGGATTGCGCTTTCCAGCACCTGAAGGAACCAGCGCAGGGGACGAATGCCCGGTCCGTGGTCGACGCTCTCGGAAGCGATCGCGCCGCTCAATACAGCAGCGTCACTCCCGCCAGGCTCAGGCTGCGCACTCCCAGCTCGTCGCTGATCGACTGCAACGACGCCTCCAGATCGGCGACCCGGAAGACCCCGCTGACCCGCCGCTGCGCCAACGCACCGGGAGCCACCAGCAAATGCCCCGGCCGGTAGCGGTTGAGTCGCGCCACCACTTCGCCCAGCGGCTGGTCGTCGAAGACCAGCAGGCCGCGCCGCCAGCTGGTCAGATCGTCGAGGCGACCGTCCAGCGGTGCCTCGACGCCGCCCTCCGCGCTGTAGCGCAGGCTCTCGCCCTCGCACAATTCGCGGCGCCCGACGGTTCCCGTGCGCGGATGCTCCAGGGCCACCGCGACGCGGTGTTCGAGCACGCCGACCTGGACGCTGCCGTCGGCGTTGCGGCTGACCAGGAAGCGCGTACCCAGCGCGCGGATGTTGCCGCCGGCGCTCTCCACCACGAACGGCCGCGGTTCCCAAGCGTCGCGCGGCGCGGCGCGGAAGATCGCGCCGCCCTCGATCAGGCGCACCCGCCGCTCGCGGCTGTCGTAGGCGACGTCGATGGCGCTCTGTGCGTCCAGTTCGACCACGCTGCCGTCGGCCAGGCGCAGGGTGCGCACCTCGCCCTTGCCGGTGGCGTGGTCGGCCAGCCAGACCACCCCGCCGTCGCGCTCGTTCCAGGCGCCACCCAGGGCCAGCAGCAGCACCGCCGCCACCGCCCCGCGCCGCCAGCCCTTGCGCCGTCCCCAGCGACGCCGCGGCGCTTTGGCAACCGACAGCGCCGGAGCGGTCGCCACCGGTTCGGCCAGCAACCCCAGCTGTCTCCAGGTCTGTTGCGCCAGCGCCAGCGCGGGCGGATGCCGGGGATCGGCCGCCAGCCAGCCGTCCAGCGCTTCGCGCCGGGCCCGGTCGAGGTCGCCGCCGTCCAGGCGGACCGCCCATTCGGCGGCCTGCTGGCGGATCTGCTGTTGTTCCTGGGGGCTGTTCACGTGCGGCTCTCGTTGGTCGTTATAGAGGTTCAGACGCGCGAACCGGCAAGACTCGGTAATCCATTCAGCGGGAATCCTCGAGTGCCTGCATCACATGGGCCAGGGCGCGGGCCAGGTGCTTCTGCACCGAGCTATCGGAGATTTCCAGGCGCCTCGCCACCTCGGCATGGGTCAGCCCTTCCAGGCGGTTGAGTCGAAAGATCTCACGGGTGCGCGGCGGCAGTTCGGCGACTGTCTCGCGCAGGCGGGCAAGCGCATCGGCATCCACCGCGGACTCCTCGGGGCCGGGCTGGTCGGCGACGAACCCGGCGAAGTCGTCGCCCGGCCGGGTCTCGGTGCGGCGCCGCCGTTCCTGCCGGTAATGGTCGATGGCGAGGTTGTGCGCGGTGCGGTAGAGGTAGGCATCGACATGCTCGATCGGCTCCTTGTGCCGCTGCTCGGCCAGGCGCAGGAAGCTCTCCTGCGCGAGGTCCGCGGCCAGGTGCGGATCGCGGGTCTTGCGCAACAGATACGCCTGCAACTTCCGGGCATGCCTGAGAAACAGTGCCTTGAGATCCTGCTCCGCCAACGGCGCATCCACCCACGTCCTTCCAGAAGGCCAGCAGCATATTTTTTATGATAATGATTTTCAATCGTATTGTTGGATGTCCGGGGTTCAGCCGAACACCGACCCGCCGCTGAGGTAGGCCAGCCCCGCGCCGAAGACCGCCAGTGCCAGCGGCGCGCGCATCGGTGCGTCGTTGATGGCGAAGGCCAGTTGCGCCAGCGGAAACAGCAGCAGGCAGAGCAAGGCGCAGGGGATCGAGCGCCGCCCGCCGCTGGCCACGGACCAGACATAGGCGATGAGCAGGAGGGCGAAACCGAGTTCGTGCATGCCGGGCATCCGTGCGGGCGGGAAGGACGTGCCGCAGGCGCGGCGGCCAGGCGCGCAACCTTAGCAGAACCCGGGTAGATGGGGAAAACCCGGTGCGGCGCCGACCGCACCGGGCTCGCTCAGTTGCCGCTGCAACCGTTGCCCCAGGCCTTGTACTCGACGGTATGCCGCTCGCCCTGCGAATCCTCGTAGACCAATCGTGCCGGGACGATGCCGCAGGCATTCCACAGGTCGGTCTTGTAGATCACCCGGGCGATGTCCAGGCGGCCGTCCACGTAGTGCTGGCGGAGGGACTTCGAATCCGGGTTGGGTCCATAGGGCTGTTGCTGCGCCTGGGCCAGCGGCGCCAGGCCGAGCAGCGCGACAAGTGCCAACGGGATCACTCTCATGAGGATGTCTCCTTGGTAGAACGTTCAGCCCGAAACTACGCTGCGGAGACTGTCAGGCCCATGAGCCCGGCATGACATTTCTGTCAGACGAAGACCATCGTGGCAATGCGCCGGCAATCCTGGTGCTATCCAGATGCGGCAGGACGCCATATACTGTATGGATAACCAGTCAAAGCAACCTTGCGACTCAGAAGGCACAGAGGTGATGAATGGCCGTCGAAGTGGTGTACCGCAGCAGCCGGGATCAGGAGCGTTTGTTCATGGACAAGGCTGAAGCCGATCGTTACGACAAGATGCTGGAACTGGCGGAAACGCTGGCCGAAGTGCTGCAGAAGGCGGTGCCGTCGCTGAAGGAGGAGCAGGTGGAAGAGCTGGGCATCTTCATGGCGAAGAACCGCGATGCCTTCGCCCGCGCCTTCAAGAACCAGCCCGACGCCCTCAACGAACTGTTCGAGGAAAACGCCGCGGACGAATGAGCCGCCGCTGCAAGCAAAGCGCAAGGAGCCGAAACATGCCGCGACAACTTGCCGGCCTGCTGTGCGTCCTCCTCGGCCTCGCCGGCGCCCCTGCACTCGCCTGCCCGTTCCAGGCCACGGACGCCGAGACACCGGCAGCCTCTGCCGGCGCCGCGCAGGTCCTGGCCCTGGGCGGCGCCGGCAGGCTGCAACTCGACCTGCAACGGGCCCCCGCCACCCTGCTGCACAGCGGCGACCTGCTGATCGCCCGCTACGCCGATGGCCACTACCTCGCCCATCGCCTGCTCCGCCAGCAGGAACTGGGCGCCGCCGACGGCGAGCGGCTCGACCTGCCGCGCCAGGTCCGCCTGCTGTTCGGCGCCCTGCCCCTGGACGGCCTGCCCGGCGCCCAGCGCGAACGTCTCCAGGCGCAGCGCCAGGCCCTCGGCCTGTGCGACCGGCGCGCCAGTGCCAGCCGTTACCGCGTGGCCGGTACCGAGGTCTATCGCCTGCGCGGCAGCCAGGCCGGCAAGCCCTACCATGCGCTCTACCTGCTCGACGGGCCCCACGTGCACTACCTCGACAGCTCCGGCAGCGACGCCTTCGTCGAGCAATTGCTCGCCAGCCTGCGACGCCACTGAGTCCGCGCGGCGAACGACACGGCTCTTGTCGGGCGGCTAACGCCACGGGCGTTAGCCGCCGCTCTCCACGAACCGGCCGCTAGCCGCAAGGCGCTTGTCCGGCCCACGCCCGCCTTGCCGGAAACCGTTGGTTGCCGTACAACGCCCGGCAGCCTCATCGACCACGAAGTCCCCATGCCCGCTCTCCCCACCTCCCCCATCCGCACGCGACGCTGGCGCCTGGACCGGCGCAGCCTGCTGCTGGCACTGCTGCTGTTCGGCCTGCTGGTGGCGCTCGCCACCCTGGGCCGGCACTGGGGCTGGGTACGCGGCTTCGGCGGCGACCTGCTGGCGGTGGCCTGGCTCTACTACCTGCTGAACGGCGCGCTCAGGGCGCCCGCCGGCCGGCTGGCGACGGCCGCCTTCGCCGTCGGCGCGCTGCTGGAACTGGGCCAGTACCTGGCGATGCAACTGCACTGGCAGTTCTCCAGCCCCGTGCTGCGTATCGTTTTCGGCAGCACCGCCGACTGGCTCGACATCCTCGCCTATGCCCTCGGCGCGCTGCTGGTGTGGTGGCTGGAGCGCCGGCGCTGATCAGCCGTCGGGCTGCTCCAGGGCATTCACCAGGACCTTGAGGAAACGCGCCGCCTCGCCACCGGTGGCGGCGCGGTGGTCGAAGGTCAGCGACAGCGGCAGGATCGGGTGGATGGCCATCTCGCCGCGCCAGGCCACGACTTCGTCGCGGATGCCGCCGGCACCGAGGATCGCCACCTGCGGCGGCACCACCACGGGGTTGGCGTAGCGGCCGAACAGGGTGCCGAAGTTGGATAGGGTCAAGGTCGCGCCGAGCATTTCCGCCGGCGGGATCGAGCGCGCCTGGACATCCTCGCGCAGGCGCCGCATACCGGCGCGCAGGTCCTCCGCCGAACGCGCGCCGACATCGCGCAGCACCGGCACGAACAGGCCCTCCGGGGTGTCCACGGCGATCCCCAGGTCGAGCCGCTCATGCAGCTTCAGCGACAACGAGGCGCCATCGAACCAGGCGTTGAGGGTCGGCTCGGCGCGACAGGCCTCGGCCAGCGCCTGGGCCAGGCGGATCAGCGGGTCGCGGGCGGTCTTCCAGCGGTGCAGGTCGGCGTCGCCGTAGATCGTCACCGGCACCACCTCGGCATGCGAGCGCGCCATGTTCAGCGCCATGCTCCGCCGTACGCCGCGCAAGCGCTCGCCGCCGAAGCGTTCGCGGGCGCCCTGGGCGGCGGCCTCGACGTCGGCGCGAGTGATCAGGCCATCCGGGCCGGAGCCGCTCAGGCCAGCCAGCTCGACGCCCTGCTGGCGGGCGAACTGGCGCACCGCCGGGGTCGCGCGCGGCGCCAGGTGCTCGCGGGTGGACGGCGCGGCGCCGATGAAGAAACGGTCCTCCGGGGCGCTACCGCCGCCCTCCAGGCGCCCCACCACGGTACCGGCGTCCGCCTCCTCGCCCTCGAAGCCCACCAGCGGTTCGCCGACGTGGAGGATGTCGCCCTCGGCGCCGAACAGCTTGCCCACCACTCCGTCGTAGGGCGCGGGGATTTCCACCAGCGCCTTGGCGGTTTCCACCGACACCAGGCGCTGGTCGGCGCGCACACTGTCGCCGGACTTGACGTGCCATTCGACGATTTCCGCTTCCTGCAGGCCCTCGCCCAGATCGGGCAGCTTGAAGTGCTTCATGGTCGTCTCCCCTTGGCTCAGGCGTAGCCGAGCACGGTGTCGCAGGCCGCCAGGATGTCCTCCACGGCGGGCATGTACAGCGATTCCAGGCGGTACAGCGGCGGCGGGATGTCAGCCGCCGCGACCCGCTGGATCGGCGCCCGCAGGTCGAACAGGACGCGCTCGTAGAGGCTCGCGGCGATTTCCCCGCCGAGGCCGCCGCTCCTTGGCGCCTCGTGGACGATCACGCAGCGACCGGTCTTGCGCACCGAGGCTTCCAGGGTGTCGAGGTCGAGCGGCTTGAGGCAGGCGACGTCGATCACTTCGGCCTCGATGCCGCGCTGCGCCAGGCGCTCGGCAGCCTGCAGGGTCTCGTGGACGCTGGCACCCCAGCTGACCAGGGTCAGGTCGCCGCCTTCGCGGAGGGTGAAGCAACTGTCCAGCGGCAGGCGCCGGGCGTCGTCCGCCAGCGGCTGCGGGTTCATCCGGTAGAGCCGGGTCGGTTCGAGGAAGATCACCGGGTCGGGATCGTCGATCGCCGCCAGGAGCAGGCCGTAGGCCCGCGCCGGCGACGACGGCACCAGCACGCGGACGCCGGGGATGTGCGCGAACATCGCCTCGGTCGCCTCGCTGTGGTGCTCCGGCGCGCGGATTCCCGCGCCCATCGGCGTGCGCAGCACCAGCGGGCAGGCCAGGCGGCCGCGGGTGCGATTGCGCAGGCGGCTGGCGTGGGACACCAGTTGCTCCATGGCGGCGTAGATGAAGCCCATGAACTGGATCTCCATCACCGGTTTCAGGCCCTGGGCGGCCATGCCGATGGACAGCCCGGCGATCATGTTCTCCGCCAGCGGCGTATCCAGCACCCGCTTGAAGCCGAAGCGCTCGCGCAGGCCAAGAGTGGCGCGGAACACCCCGCCATTGACCCCGACGTCCTCGCCCAGCACCACCACCGTCTCGTCCTCGGCCATCGCCCGGTGCAGCGCCAGGTTGACCGCCTCCAGCAGGGCCAGGCGTTTCGCTTCGCCGTTGCGCTCATTCATGCTCGGCCCCTCCCTGCCGCCGCGCGGCGCGCTCCAGCATCTGCTCGCGCTGCTCCTCCAGGACCGCCGGCCAGCGCGCGTAGACATGCTCGAACAGCGCCTGCGGCGCCTGCGTGCCGTACGTCTCGAAACGCTCCACCGCCTCCTGCACCCGCGCCTGGCACTCGCCCAGCAGCGCCTGCTCGCGCTCCTCGTCCCACTGGCCGCGGCCGGCGAGGAAGGCGCGCAGGCGCCTGATCGGCTCCTCGCGCCAGGCCTGGTTGACCTCCTCGGCGGAGCGGTAGCGGCTGGCGTCGTCGGCGGTGGTGTGGTCGCAGAGGCGGTAGCTGATGCACTCCAGCAGGCTCGGGCCCTTGCCCTGGCGCGCCCGCTCGAGCGCCGCGCGGACCCGCTCGGCCACCGCCAGCACGTCGTTGCCGTCCACCTGTTCGCCGGGGCAGCCGGCACCCACCGCCTTCTCCGCCAGGGTCGGCGCGCCGCACTGGATGCGCCGCGGCACCGAGATCGCCCACTGGTTGTTGTTGACCACGAAGAGCACCGGCAACTGCCAGGCGCCCGCCACGTTCAGCGCCTCGAGGAAATCGCCCTTGCTGGTGGCGCCATCGCCGCAGGTGGTCACCGCCACCCGGTGCTCGCCGCGGATGCGGAACGCCGAGGCGACCCCGCAGGCATGCAGCGCCTGGGTCGCGATCGGCACGCAGATGGGAAAGTCCTGCGCCGCCAGTGGTTCGGCGTAGTCGCTGCCGCGCTCGTCGCCGCCCCAGTAGAGGAGGATGTCCTCCATGCGCACGCCGCGCATGAGTTGCACGGCGGTATCGCGGTAATAGGGCACCAGCACGTCCTCGGCGCGCATCTGGCTGCCGATCGCCACGCCGATGGCTTCCTGGCCGAGGGTCGGCGCATAGGTGCCGATCCGCCCGGTACGCTGGAGGGCCACCGCCTTCTGGTCGAACAGGCGGGTCAGGAGCATCTGCCGGTAGAGACGGACCAGCACGTCGCCATCGGCGGCCCAGGCGGGCAGTTCGCCGAGGGGCTGGCCGTGGCTGTCGAGATAGCGGGTGAAAGGCGGGTCGACCCGGTTGTGAACCATCGCAAGCCTCCTCCGCACGCCGGATAGGCGTGCCGCTCGGGGTCGCGCCGCGGGTGGCGGCGTGCACGCGCGGCGCGGCGGGGGTGGCCCGCACTGCCGCTGGCGAGGCGCGCTGGCGGCCTCGCCGGAAACGCCGGCCCGTCATTGCGGGCCGTAGAGAATCCGCTCCGCCAGGCGATCGGCGATCCGCGCCGGCGACTGGTGGTCGGCCTGGGCGTGGGCGTAGATCTCGGTGAGTCGCGCGGGGATCCGCGCCAGGTGCGCGGTGATGCTCTGCGCATCGGCGCCGCGATGCTTGAGGGCTACGTAGATCAGGCCGCCGGAGTTGATCACGTAGTCCGGGGCATAGAGGATCCCGCGCGCCTCCAGCTCGTCGGCGACCTCCGGCCGCTCCAACTGGTTGTTCGCCGCCCCGGCCACCGCCGCGCAGCGCAACTGGCTGACGCTGTGGCTGGTGAGCACGCCGCCCAGCCCGCACGGCGCGAAGATGTCGCAGGGCGTGGAGAGCAGCGCCTGGGGCGCCAGCGGGTGGGCGCCGAGCTGCTCGACCGCCAGTTGCACCCGCCCGGGGTCGAGATCGCAGACCAGCAGCTCGGCGCCGACCGCCGCCAACTGCTCGGCCAGCGCGTAGCCCACGTGGCCGAGCCCCTGTACCGCGACCCGCAGGCCCTCCAGGTCGTCGCTGCCGAGGCGCGCCTGGGCGCTGGCGCGGATCCCGGCGAAGATCCCGAGGGCGGTGTGCGGCGACGGGTCGCCGGCCAGGGTGGTGCTGGTGACGTGGCGGGAGTGCTGGGCGATGCAATCCATGTCGGCGCTCGAGGTACCGCTGTCCACCGCGGTGATGTAGCGCCCGCCGAGGCTTTCGATGAAGCGGCCGAACGCCTCGAACAGCGCGCCGCGATTGTCCAGGTGCGGCGGACGGATGATCACCGCCTTGCCGCCGCCCTGCTCGAGTCCGGCCAGCGCCGCCTTGTAGCTCATGCCCTGGGCCAGGCGGATGGCGTCGCCGATGGCGGCTTCGTCGCTGGGATAGGGCAGATAGCGACAGCCACCCAGCGCCGGGCCGAGTCGCGTGCTGTGGATGGCGATAATGGCCTTGAGTCCCGTGGCCGGGTCTTGGGCGAGGTGAAGACCCTCGAGCCGGGCCGCGTCCATCATGTCGAACATGCTGGGGCTCCCCTGCTTGATGCTTGTTATCCGGGCCGCGCCGTTGCCGGCCGGCCTCCTCAGTATAGGCAGGCCCCGGCGAAACGCCCGGCGCGGCAACGGTGGGCACTGGACGAAGCCCCGGCGGGCGGTTACAACCATGGGGGTCCGCCGATCGAAACCGGCCCTGCCCGTCCCGCAGGGCCGAATCTCACGCGATCCCGGCGCGCCAGGAGAAAGCCATGGAGCCGCGTCAAGCCTGCCTCGATTGCCTCGCCCAGGAGCCGCCCGCACTGTTCGAGGCGGCCCTGTGGATCGCCGCCGAGCACCTTCCCGCGTATCCGCCCGGCCAGTCGCAGCGCACGCTCGACGAGCTAGCCCGGCAGATCGGCGCCAGTCTCGACGACCGCGCCTCGGCCAGCGAACGGGCGCAGGGGCTGCTGCGGCGCATGAGCGAACAGGGTTTCTGCGAGGACGACGACTTCCCCCTGCAGCCACGTTCGGCCCTGCTCCCGCTGGTGCTGCAACGCCGCCAGGGGCAGCCGCTGTCGCTGGCGCTGGTGGCCATGGAACTGGCGCGCCGGCTGGAGATTCCGCTGGTCGGGGTGAACTTCCCGGGCCGCTTCCTGCTCCGCGTGCCCCAGGCCGATCACCTGCTCGACCCGGCGACCGGGCGCCGCCTGTACACTCCCGACTGCCGCGAACTGTTGCTGCGCCTGCACGGACCGAAGAGCGAACTGCAGGCCGCCTACCTGAAGCAGGCCAGCGCCGGGGAAGTCCTCCAGCGCCTGTCGCGCAACCTCCGCCAGCTGCACGCCGCCGCCGGCGAACCGCTGGCGGCGCTGAAGGACGCCCAGCGGGTGATCGAGCTGGGGCCGGTGGGTGCCGCCGACCACGAGGCGCGCGCCGCGCTGTACCGGCAACTGGACTGTCCGCAGGCGGAACGCTATGACCTGGAGCGCGCCCTGCTGCTCAGCGAAGACCCCACCGAGCAACTGCGCCTGGGCCAGCGGCTCGGCGAACTCGCTCCGCCGCCCGGCCGCGCCCTGCACTGAACGATTTCAGGCGAGCAGGCCGAGGGCCTTGGCCCGCGCCACCGCCTGGGTCCGCCGGGCCACGCCGAGCTTGCCGTTGATGCGCCGGGCGTGGGTCTTCACCGTGTGCAGGGAAATGAACAGCTGCTCGCCGATCTCCTGGTTGGAGCAGCCCTGGGCGATCAGTCCGAGAACCGCCAGCTCCCGGCAACTGAGCGGGCTGAGCCCTTCCTCGTCCTCGCCCGGCAGGGCGGCGAACAGCTGCGGCTGGCGTTGCCGCAGGCGCCGTTGCGGCAACTGCAGGCCAAGCCGCCCGGCCAGTTCCAGGCCGCTGCGCAGCGATTGCTGGGCCTGGGTCAGCTGGCCGGCGAGGAACTGGCACTCGGCGATGGCCATGCGCACCTCGCAGAGCAGCGTCTGCCGGCCCTGTGCCTCGAGTACCGCGAGCAATCCGCGCAGGCGCGCCTCGGCGGCGGCGCTGTCGCCGCCATAGAGTTCGGCCAGCGCCAGCTGGTGTTCCACCCGCGCCTCCAGCTCCGGCTCCGAAGGCGGCGACAGGCGCGCGCGCCCCGGCTGGAAGTAGGCACGCACCCGCAGAAGGATCTCCCGCGCCTGGTGCGGACGGCCCTGCTGCAAGGTCAGCGCGGCGCTGACCAGCAGCAGGGCGCCGCGGTACAGCGAGTCGGGCACGTGACGCTGCTGCATCAACCGTTCGACCTCCAGCAGGCGGTTGAACGCCGCGTCCAGGTCACCCTGGCCCGCCTCCAGCAAGGCCAGCCCGAGATAGCCGTAGAGCACCCAGGGATCGCGGTTGGCCCGTGCCTGCTCCAGCCCCTGCCGGTACCACTGCTGTGCTTCGCCGTCGCGCCCCTGTTGCAGGCACAGGCGCGCGCGACGCAGGGTGATCCGGCCGAGCATCGGGCTGCCCTGCTGGCCGAGGTCCTCGAGGTAGCGCTGGGCGCGGTCGAGAACGCTCTCCGCGCGCACCAGTTCGCCACGCGATTCCAGCCACTGCGCGCGATCCAGCTCGATCAGCGCCTCGAAGATCAGGCTATCGTGCTCGCGCGCCAGGCGCAGGGCGTCGCGACCGACCAGCCGCGCCTGGTCCATCCGTCCCTCGATCATCGCCAACTGCATCAGCGCCGAATGGCAGATCAGCCCCTGCGACCAGGCGTCTTCCGGCAGGTGTTCCAGGGCCTCGCGCAACTGCCCGGCGGCGCCACGCTCGCCCCGGCAGTGCAGGAGGATCCCGTACAGCCCCTGCCATTGCGCCAGCAGCGACCTCTGGCGGGCGGCCGAAGGCATCGGCTGGAAGCGCGCCAGTTGCTCGATGCAAGCCTCGGCCTCGGCCAGGCGCCCGGCATATAGCAGCGCCCAGGCATTCAGGATCACCAGGCGCGGCGTGCTGGCCAGCAGCGCCGCCGGAAGCTCGTCGCGCAGGGCCAGGACCAGGCCGATGTTGTGGCCGTGCAGCAGTTGCTCCTCGGTAAGCTTCTGCAACAGCGCGGCGGCGGTCTCCGGCTCGTCGGCGGCCAGGGCCTGGTCGACCGCCTCGCGGGTTTCGCCATGCTCGGCGAACCAGTGGCAGGCGCAGCGGTGGAACGCCGCCTGCGGTCGGTGCGGCGATGTGCGCCAGACTTCGCGGATCGCCGCCGGCAGGCGATAGCGCTGGAGGCCGTCGGCCTGCAACGGGAAGCCCCGCGCGAGCAGCTCGTCCAGCCCCTGCGGCAGGGACTCGAACAGGCGGCGGAACAGCCCGCTGCCGACATGCGGCAGCCAGGCCAGGGCACGTGCCGCGTCGGCCAGCGGCAGCGACAGGTCGTCGAGAAGTTCATGTTGCAGGTATTCCTGCAACAACGGGCCAGCCTGTTCCTCGCCGACCAGCAGCCCCAGGCGCAGCGCGGCGCACCAGCCGCCGCTGCGCTCGAGCAGCGCAACGGCAGCGTCGGCGTCGGCGCGACGTCCATGCAGGCGCAGCAGGTCGGCGACTTCCGTGAGGTCGAAGGCCAGCTGGCCGGCGTCGACCTCGCGCAGCTCGCCTTCCAGCAGCAGGCGGGTCAGGTTGCATTGCGGCCGTCGCCGGCTCGCCAACCACCAGCTGACCCGAGGGGAAGCCGCGCTCAGCAGGCGATCGAGACAGGCGTCCAGCGCCGGATCGGGACAGCGTGGGTAATCGTCGAGCAGCAGCCACAGCGCGGATGCGTTGCGCAGCCGTCGGCACAGTTGCGCCTCGTCGCCGTCCTCGGGCAGACCGAGGGCGCCGGCCAGGCGGCGGCGGAAGGTCGCGGGGTCCAGCGCTTCCCCGCCCAGCGCCAGCCAGGCCACCTGCACGCCGGGCGGCGCCTGCCGCGCGCACTCCCCCAGGAGCACGGTCTTGCCGCTGCCGGCGGGCGCGCAGAGCAGGCGCAGGCGGCATTCGCCGCGCAGCAGCGGCTGGTTCAAACGGGGCCGCGGCAGGTGCTGCGGCGGCAGCCGCGGCAAGGCGGCGGGCAGCTCGGTCGGCTCGGTCATGGCAGTGCTCTTGTTCTGTCGAAGCGCCTTGCCGGGAGCCTAGACCGAGCCCGCCACGCGGCTGAACGATGATTGCGCCGGGTGATGGGCCGTCATAACGAACGAGCGCGTCGGCACAAGCCGACGCGCTCGTCGCGACTGGCCGGGACTCAACGTACCCCTGCGTTGCGCAGGGCGGCCGGGGTGTAGTCGGCGGACGAGGCCTTGAAGCCGAACACGTAGCCGCGCTTCTCCTCGTTGTTCATGCCCAGCGCCAGGTAGCGACCGGCGATCACGTCGTAGAGCGCCTCCAGGGTGTAGCCGGCGACCTTCTGGTCGTAGTGGTACTGCGCGTGGCCCTCGCCGACCCGCCAGAGCTGGCCGCGACCGTCGTAGTGGTCGACCAGGGCGATCTGCCAGCTGTCCTCGTCGATGTACATGTGGCGCTTGGCGTAGATGTGCCGCTCGCCCGGCTTCACCGTACCGACCACTTCCCACACCCGGTGCAGCTCGTAGCGGGTCAGGTCCTGGTTGATGTGCCCGGCCTTGATGATGTCGGCGTACTTCAGGGTCGGGTCGTTGAGCTTGTAGGCGTTGTAGGGGATGTACATCTCGCGCTTGCCGACCAGCTTCCAGTCGTAGCGGTCCGGGGCGCCGGAGAACATGTCGAAGTTATCCGAGGTGCGCAGGCCGTCGGCGGCGGTGCCCGGGCCATCGTAGGCCACCTGCGGGGCGCGCCGCACGCGGCGCTGGCCGGCGTTGTAGACCCAGGCCAGGCGCGGCTCCTTGACCTGGTCGAGGGTCTCGTGGACCAGCAGCACGTTGCCCGCCAGGCGCGCCGGCGCGGTCACCTGCTGCTTGAAGAAGGTGAGGATGTTGGCCGCCTTGCCCTGGTCGAGGTCAGGCATGTTCTGCGGGAATGCCACCGACTCCTCGAAGCGGATCGGCGTGAAGCTGCCGTTGGTCTGCGGAGTGGCCTGGACGATGGTGCGCTTGAGGTTGCCGCCGCGGTAGCGGGTGATGTGGTTCCAGAGCACTTCCACGCCGTTCTTCGGGATCGGGAAGGCGTAGTAGCGGCTCTTCTCGAAATTCGACAGGCCGTTGCCGTCGTTGATCGGCTGCACGTTCAGCGCGCTCTGCTTGGCCGCCTCGTCGATCTCGGCCGGCAGGGCCACCGTGCGATGGGTCTTGTACACCGGGATCCGGTAGGTCTCGGGGTAGCGCTTGAACATCGCCAACTGGCCGTCGGAGAGCTTGTCCTTGTATTGCTCGACGTTCTGCGCGGTGATGGTGAACAGCGGCTTCTCGTCGGCAAAGGGATCGGAAAGGAAGCCCTTGCCGTCGACCTTGCCGGCGCTGGCCGCGAGGCCGCCGGTCCAGGCCGGGATGCTGCCGTCGGCATTGCCTTCCTTCTGCGCGCCGATGGGGGTCAGGCTGCTGCCGAGTTTGGCGGCCTCGTCGGGCGAAACCGCCGCCGTCACCGAACCGGCCAGCAGGCTGAGGGCCAGCGCCCCGGAGGACAGGAGTCGTGCTGTTTTCATGCGTCGTTATCCTTGTTCGTATCCGCGAAAGCGGCCGCCCCGAAGGGCGGCGGACCTCAGAAGTTCACCCCGAAGCTCACCGCGAGGAAGTCGCGGTCGTTGATCGGGTTGTAGTCGCCGCCGAAGAAGTCGGTGTAGCTGATGCTGGCGGTATAGGTGTTCTGGTAGTCGGCATCGAGGCCGACGCTGACGGCCTTGGCGCCCTCGCTGAAGTTCGGCCCGTAGCCTTCGACGTCGTGCGACCAGGCCAGGTTCGGCTTCAGGTTGACCCCGGCGAACACGTTGGGATATTCGAGGATCCCGCGCAGGCGGTAGCCCCACGAATTGCGCGTGTAGAAGCCGTGGCTGTTGCACTCCTGCGGGTTGGCCACGTTGAGCGCACCGGTGCACAAGGCGTTGTTCGGCAGTTCGCCGATGCCGTAGATGGCGTCGCGGCCGTAGCGCAGGTCGTCGCCGTCGACCCCGCTGAGGTGGTTGTAGCCGACCTCGCCGACCACGGTCAGGCGGTCGGCCGCCAGCACCCGGTCGAAGAACTGGGTGACGGTGACCTGTGCCTGGGTCACCGGCTTGCGCACGTAGCCGTTGATCACCTCGCCGGCGCGCGGGGTGGCGAAACCGCTGTCGTAGATCGGGTTGCCGAACATGGTGGACGGGTAGATCGCGGCGATCGACATGTCGGTGCTGTTGATCTGCAGCGGCATGTTCGGCCGGTAGCTCAGCTCGCCAGCCACCGAGGTGCTGCCGATGTTGGTCTGGAAGCTCAGGCCGTAGAGGCGGATGTCCTCGGGATAGTCGATGAAGTAATAGCCGGTGGAGCGGCCGGTGACCGGGTCGGAGGTGGCCAGACCGTTGCCGGCGATCACGCTGTAGTACGGGTTGCGACTGTGGTAGTTCATCGCGTACAGGCCGAACTCGGTGTCGTTCAGCTCCGCCGCGTACCAACGCAGGGCCAGGCCCCACTGGCCGCTGTCGCGGGCATCGCGATCGCCGGCGCGCGGCAGGTAGCGGTAGCCGTTGGCCGGATTCGGGTCGAAGTCGCTGCCGGCGTAGACCATCCGCTCGCAGCCATCGGCGACCACGTCGGTGGTGGAGAAGAAGGTGCCGCAGTTGTCGATCACCGTCTGGTCCCATTCCAGCTGGTAGAAGCCTTCGACGGTCACGGCATCGCTGATACCCTGGGACAGGTAGAGCATGTTCACCGGGATCAGGCCTTCCTTGATCTCCGCGCCGGGCCGGCGGAACGCGGCGACGTCCATCGGGTTAATGCTGTTGATCGAGTTCTGGATGAAGGTGCTCTCGCCCCAGCTCACCACCTGCTTGCCGACCCGCACGCTGCCGGGCAGGTCGCCGATGGTGTAGTTGTGGTAGAGGAAGGCATCGAGCAGCTGCGCCCCGGAGGACTTGGCGCCCTCCTTGCGGTTGTGGTCGTCGATGTCGTAGAGCAGGCGGTGTTCGTCCTTCAGCTCGAAGTCGTACCAGTACTTGCCACGGAAGAACGCGCCGGTGTCGCCGTACTTGAGTTCGAGATCGTGGATGCCCTTGAAGATCTTCGAGAAGGTCTCGCCCTTCTTGAAGTTCAGCCGGCCGTCGTCGGAGGTCTGCGACGAGGCGTGACCGCCGTTGCGGGTACCGATGTAGTCCTTGTCGGCGGAACGCATGGACCAGCTGGCCCCCACCGAGAGCGACGAGTCGAATTGCCCTTCGATCTCGCCGATGTTGAATGACACGGCCGAGGCCTGGGTGGCGCAACCCAGGACTGTGGCCGCAGCGAGTGCGTGCAGGGGGAAGATTCCGCGCCTTTTTGTTGTTGTCATGCGGCTCTCCTGACAGGGTCGAGGTGGCTACACCCTACCCAGCGCCCGGCACGCCGGTAAGCGCACCAAGGAGGTATTCCGAGCGTCGCCCGAAAGAGTGAACGGGTGCCCTGGAACGCGCCTCTGCCGGTGCCATATGCAGGATGGATACGCCATCATCCAGTACGTGGATGAAGTCGCGGCACTGTTCCGCCGACGACGGCGATGGCATCCTTCATCCCATGCAGCCCGAACAAGCCATTGCCGACGACCGCGACCTCGCCGACGCCACCCGCGAGACCGTGATGCGTTACCACCTCAGCTGGAAGCACCGCGACATCGACGCGGTGATGGCGCTCTATCATCCCGAGGTCGAATACAACGACTTCTTCCAGAACCGCCGGATGCGCCTGGCCGATCTCCGCGAGTACGTCGAGGCGACCATGCCCAAGGGCCCCGACGAGTCGCTGGAGCACACCGACCGTATCCGCTTCGACGGCGATACCGCGTTCATCCAGTACCGCCTGCGCGTGACCCTCAGCGGCCGCCTGGCTTCGTTCCGCGCCAGCGAGGCGATCAGCGTGCGCGACGGCCTGATCTGGCGCATCAACGAATACGCCTCGCTGGTCCACGAAAGCGGCGGCGGAGCCCAGGCCGGCGGCGACGGCCGGCCGCCGGCCAGCCGCCTGGGGCTTTCGGCCAAGCAGCTGAGCCTGCTGGCGCGCGACCTGGAGCACTACTTCCAGCAGGCCCAGCCCTATCTCGACCCGGACCTGGACCTGACCCAGGTGGCCAACGCCACCGGCTACACCCGCAACCAGATTTCCTACCTGCTCAACCAGGTGCTCGGCCTGAGCTTCTACCAGTACGTCAACCAGACCCGCCTGCAGCACCTGCTTGGCCAGCTCTCCGGCGAGCTGCCCGGACGGGTCGACGAACTGGCCTTCGCCGCCGGCTTCAATTCGCTGTCGGCCTTCTACCGCTGTTTCCGCCAGCACACCGGCCAGTCACCGCGCGAATACCTGAAGCGCCTGTCGCCGCGCCGCTGAGATTTCCCAGCGGACCCGCGCGCACGACAAGCGCGCGGCCGCTTCCTACTCTCGCCGCATCCTCCTTCCCTCTTGCTACGGAGCCTTCTATGTCGGCCTGGCGCCATCTGAGCCTGTGGATGAATCAACTGGACGAACCGCTTGCCGCGCGCCCGTCCCTGGAAGAATCCCTCGAGGTCGACGTGGCCATCGTCGGCGCCGGCTATACCGGCCTGTGGACCGCCTATTACCTGAAGACCCAGGCGCCGCAGTTGCGCGTCGCCATCGTCGAGGCCGAGACCGCCGGCTTCGGCGCCTCGGGGCGCAACGGTGGCTGGCTGATGGGCAACCTGCTCGGCGAGGACCGCCTGCTCGCCGGCTTGCCGCCGGAACGGCGCAGGGCCGGCTACGACCTGCTGCACGGGATTCCCGACGAAGTCGCGCGGGTGCTGCAGGAGGAAGGCATCGACTGCGACTACCGCAAGGGCGGCGTGCTCTATTGCGCGGCACGCTACCCGGAACAGGAACGCCGCCTGCGCGCCTATCTGCACGATCTGTATGCCGAAGGCCTGGACGAAAGCGACTACCGCTGGCTGACGCCGCAGGAACTCGACCAGCAGTTGCGCATCCCCGGCAGCTACGGGGCGATCCATTCGCCGCACTGCGCCACCATCCAGCCGGCCAGGCTCGCGCGCGGCCTGGCCCGCGCGGTGGAGCGCCTGGGCGTGCGGCTGTTCGAGAAGAGCCGGGTGCGCCACTGGCAACGCGGCCTGCTGCGCACCGAGCGCGGCGAACTGCGCGCCGAATGGATCGTGCCGGCGGTGGAAGGCTATGCCGCCAGCCTGCCGCCGCTGGGCAACCACCAACTGCCGGTGCAGAGCCTGCTGGTCGCCACCGAGCCGCTGCCGTCGTCGGTCTGGGCGGAGATCGGCCTGGAACGCGGCCAGGCCTTCAGCGAATTCAGCCGCCAGGTCACCTACGGCCAGCGCACCGCCGACGATCGCCTGGCCTTCGGCGCGCGGGGCGGCTACCGCTTCGGCGGCAGGCTGCGCAGCGACTTCAGCCTCGACGACGAGGAAGTCGGCCTGCGCCGCCAGCTGTTCGGCGAACTCTTCCCACTGCTGCGGGATGTGAAGATCACTCATACCTGGGGCGGCAACCTGGGCATGGCGCGGCGTTTCCACCCGCACATGCTGGTCGACCGCGCCAGTGGCATCGCCCTTTCCGGCGGCTATGGCGGCGAAGGAGTCGGCGCGAGCAACCTCGGCGGCCGCACCCTGGCCGCGCTGATCCTCGGCGAGGACAACGAACTGGTGCGCCAACCCTGGGTACTGCGCGAACGTGCGCTGGGCAGCCTGGCCCGCTGGGAACCGGAGCCCTGCCGCTGGCTCGGCTACAACGCGATCATCCGCAGCTTCGTCCATGAGGACCGGGTCCTTGCCGACCCGCACAGCGCGCCCTGGCGACGCAGCCTGGCGCAAAGCCTCGCGGCCGGCATGGAAAGCCTGATGCGCTGAGAATCCCCTCCACCTCCCACAGAGAAACCCACATGGCCCTCACCCTTCTGAAAAATACCGCCGGCGCCGATCTTGGCGCCGCCAGCCCGGTCGCGGTGCCCCTCGGCGAGCCGGTCGCGCAGACCCGCGCCTACGCCGTGGAGCGCACCGACCAGGTGGAAACCGGCATCTGGGAATGCACGCCCGGGCGCTGGCGGCGACAGATCGTCGAACAGGAGTTCTGTCACTTCCTGCAAGGCCGCTGCAGCTTCACCCCGGACGGCGGCGAGACCATCCGCATCGAGGCCGGCGACGCCCTGCTGCTGCCGGAGAACAGTCTCGGCGTGTGGGACGTGGAGGAAACCGTGCGCAAGAGCTACGTGATCATCCACCGCTAGCCCGCGCGGCGCGACGGCGTCACTCGAAGCGCCCGTGGCGCCCCTCGCCGTCCTTGAAGCGCTGCGCGCCCTCCAGGGTCTCGCCGCTCTCGATGACCGCCAGCCCGCCCTGGAATTCGTTGGCCAGGGCCAAGTCGAAGGACAGTTCCCACTGCGCGTATACGCTGGCGCGGTCGGCGAGCATGCAGGTCTGCGGGAAGGCGGCGAGTTCCGCCGCCAGTTCCTCGGCCTCGGCTCGCGCCGAACCGCTCGGCACCACCCGGTTGGCCAGGCCGATCTGCAACGCTTCGTCGGCCTTCACCGGCCGCCCGGTGAGGATCAGGTCGAGCGCCCGGCCCTGCCCGACGATCCGCGGCAGGCGCACGCTGCCGCCATCGATCAGCGGCACGCCGAAGCGCCGGCAGAACACTCCGCAGATGGCGTCCTCGGCCATCACCCGCAGGTCGGCGAGCAGCGCCAGCTCCAACCCGCCGGCCACCGCATAGCCTTCGATGGCGGCGATCAGCGGCTTGCCGAGCTGCATGCGACTCGGTCCCATCGGCCCGTCGCCCTCCGCCTCCAGGCGATTGCGCCGCTCGCCATCCTCGGCCACCGCCGCCAGGTCGGCGCCGGCGCAGAAATTGCCGCCGCTGCCGGTGAGTACCGCGACCCGCGCCGTATCGTCCGCTTCGAATTCGCGCAGGGCGTCGGCCAGGGCCTGGGCGGTCGGCCGGTCCACCGCATTGCGCCGCTCCGGGCGAGCGATGACCAGGGTGGTGACCGGGCCGTTGCGTTCGACGATGACACTCATGGCAGACTCCCTGCGGGAAACGCGAAAAAAGACACCGGGCGGATGGACGAAGACCGGCGTCAGCCGGTCTTCACCTTAGTCCTTTTCGCGCCGCCGCGCCGCCTCCGCCGGGCGCCTCAGAGCGCGTGTCTCTGCAGGTTGGCCATCATTTCGCGGAGCGCCTCGACGTTGTCCGCCGGGTGCGCGGCGTTCTCGAAGTCGCAGATCTGCTGCCAGTGCGCGGCCACGTCCTCCGCGTCGAAGCCGGCCTTCGGATCGAAGCCGAAGCCCAGGCTGCGCTCCCAGCGCACCTTGCCGATCCAGCCACCGCCGACCTCGTAGAGGCCCGAGGTATCCTCGCAGGCCGAGCTGCCGAGATAGACCACCAGCGGGCTGACCAGCTCCGGCTTGAGCTGCTCGAAGACCTGCGGCGGGATCAGCCCCTCGGTCATCCGCGTGCCGCCGGTGGGGGCGATGGCATTGACCAGGATATTGTTCTTGCGTCCCTCCAGGGCCAGGGTGCGGGTCAGGCCGTAGAGGCCGAGCTTGGCCATGCCGTAGTTGCTCTGGCCGAAGTTGCCGTAGATGCCCGAGGTCGAGGAGGTGAACACCACCCGCCCGTAGGCCTGCTCGCGCAGGTGTGGCCAGGCGGCGCGAGTGACCTTGTAGGCGCCTTCGACATGCACCTGATAGACCAGGTCCCAGTCGGCGTCCTCCATCTTGTGGAAGGTCTTGTCACGGAGGATGCCGGCATTGTTGACCACCACGTCGACGCGACCGAAGGCATCCAGCGCGTTCTCCACTATCCTGCCGCCGTCCGTGACCGAGTCGTGGTTGGCCACCGCGGTACCGCCGGCGGCGCGGATTTCCGCCACTACCCTGTCCGCCGCCGAGGCACTGGCGCCTTCGCCATGGGTGCTGCCGCCGAGGTCGTTGACCACCACCCTGGCGCCGTGCTTGGCGAACAGCAGGGCGTGGGCGCGGCCGAGGCCGCCGCCGGCTCCGGTGACGATCACGACTTGGTCGTCGAAACGCAGGGCATCGCTCATGTTCGGGACTCCAGGGCAGTAGGAAGGATCGCCCGAGTGTCGGCCAGCCCGCCGGCGGGGACAAGGCTTCACGCCGCCATGAATGGCGTCCGATAAGGGATGGGGATGTTCGCCCTCAGTCGAACGGGATGTACAGCCGGCCGCGCGGACCGAGCTTGAACAGCCACCAGTCGTAGTTGCGCCGGGCCACCACCAGCAACGCGCTGCCGAGCAGCGCCAGGACCGCTCCCGCGGCGTACCAGCGGTTGCCCTGGTGCCAGCACAGGTAGGCGAGCCCCAGCGCCAGCAGCAGGCCGAGTTCGGCGAGGATCAGCCCGGATTGGCGGATGAACGGCTGGGCCAGCACCAGTTGGCGGAACAGCCAGGAACCCTCGTCGAATACACGCAGGGGAGAAACGGGATCGTGCATGGAACCTCCACGGGCTGATGGAACGGCCTCGTCCTGCGAGGCGCCAGCACCCTAGCCCCGATCCCGTCGCGAAGACACTTGCTGCAATCTCAAACTCGGTTAAGAAAACTCTGAATCATCCACTCGAGCGCGAAACGCCATGTAATGTTCGAGCACCGCCCCCGGCGCCTCGATCTGCGGATAGTGGCCGATGCCATCGAGCAGCACGCAATCGGCATCGCGCACCAGTTGCCGGTAGCGCTCGACCATGTGCGCCCCGGAAATCGGGTCGACGGCGCCGTCGATCACCCGCAGCGGCACCCCGCCGTGCTGCAACGCCGCCACCCAGCGCTCGCGCTGCTCGCGGCGGTCGACGATGTAGTGGATCAGGCGATGCATCACCCGCTGCCCCTGGTTGCTTTCGATCAGGCTCCAGAAGGCGTCCAGCTCCGCCTCGCCGGGCTGGCTGCGTGGGCCGAAGACCCTGGCGAAGTTGCGCGCCAGGGCGCGGCGGTCGAACAGCCGGGCGAACAGCCCGCCCAGCGGGCTCAGCAATAGCTTCTGGCTGAGCACCGGCCGATGCGTTTCCGGGAACAGCCCGCCGTTGAGGAACACGCAGGAGGCGAGTCGCAACCGACCTTCGTGATGGCGGGCGAGCAGTTCCTGGGCGACGCTGTCGCCGTAGTCGTGGGCCAGCACGTGCAGCGGCTGGTCGATTCCCAGGCGGCCGAGCAGCGCCTGTTGCAGGTCGGCCTGTTCCAGCAGGCTGTAGCGATGCCCGCGCGGCTTGGCCGAGTCGCCGAAGCCGAGCATGTCGCAGGCCAGTACGCGGTAGCGCCGCGCCAGCGGTTCCCAGAGGTAGTGCCAGTCCCAGGCGGCGCTGGGGAAGCCGTGGATCAGCAGCAGCGGCTTGCCCTGCCCGGCCTCCCAGTAGCGGATCGGGAAGCCCTTGAAGTCCAGGCTGCGGCCCTGCGCGCGCCAGGCCTCCAGGGGGATGCCCGGCAGCGCCGCGCTCACTGGCGATAGCCCGGGTTCTGCTGGTCGAGCTTGCGCAGCAGCGCCGGCCAGGCCAGTTGGCCGCCCATGCCGGTCTTGCTGCGCATCACCCCGGCGATCATGTCGCGCGCGCCGGCGAGGATCTGCCCGGGAATGTGGATCAGCTCCACGCCGCCGCCCTGCGCCATCACCTGCACCTCGCAGGCGCGCTGCAGGGTGAACATCATCAGGAAGGTGTCGGCGATCGAGCCGCCACAGGTGAGCAGGCCGTGGTTGGGCAGGATCAGGAAGTTACTGGCCCCCAGGTCGGCCTGCAGCCGGGCCTTTTCCTCATGGTTCAGGGCGACGCCCTCGTAGGCGTGGTAGGACAGGCTGGAAAGCACGAACAGCGACTGCTGCGACAGCGGCAAGAGGCCCTGCTTCTGGCAGGACACGGCGATCCCCGCCGCGGTATGGGTGTGCAGCACGCACTCGACGTCGTGGCGAACCTCGTGCACCGCACTGTGGATGGTGTAGCCGGCCGGATTGATCTCGTAGGGGCTGTCCATCAGCTTCTTGCCGCTGGCGTCCACCTTCACCAGGCTGGAAGCGGTGATCTCGTGGAACATCAGGCCGAACGGGTTGATCAGGAAATCCTCGGTGCCGGGCACCTTGGCGGAAATGTGGGTGAAGATCAGGTCGTCCCAACCGTGCAGGGCGACCAGCCGGTAGCAGGCGGCGAGATCGACGCGGGCCTGCCATTCGGCGGCGGACACCTGGGCTTGCACATCGGTGGGCAGGGAGTGAACGGCGGTCACGGCGGCATCCTCTTTTGTCGTTGTCGGATGCCCGGAGTCTAGCCCCGCCCTCCTCCGCCGACTGTCGCCGGGCTTACACTCGCGCGCCCGCTGAATGACGGGGGATTCAGCCAGCCTATGCGCGACGCCTACAGGCAGTGGGCGACCAGCGGCGCGACCAGCAGGTTGAACAGGCCGGTCATGACCATCAGCAGGCCCGCCGCCGAGCCCTCCTCGCCGCCGAACTCGTAGGCCCGGCTGGTGCCGGCGCCGTGCGCGCCAACGCCGAACAGCGCGCCCCGCGCCAGCGGCGTGCGCAGGCGCAGCACGCGCAACAGGGTGCCGCCGATCACCGCGCCGAACACCCCGGTGATCATCACGAAGGCCGCGGTCAGCTCCGGTACGCCGCCGAGGTTGTGCGACATCTCCATGGCGAACGGCGTGGTGATCGAGCGCGGCAGCAGCGACAGGGTGACCTGGCCGTCCAGCGCCAGTGCCTGGGCCAGGGCCCAGGAACTGCCGATGGCCACCGTGGTGCCGGCGAGCATGCCGGCCAGCAGCGCCGGCCAGTGGCGCACCAGCAGGGCGCGCTGCTGCCAGATCGGGATGGCGAAAGCCACGGTCGCCGGGCCGAGCAGCGCCACCAGCCAGTCGGTGTCACGGGCGTAGTCGGCGTAGCGGGTATGGGTGGGGATGGCCAGGGCGTAGAGCAGCAGCGGGACGAACACGATCGGCGACAGCCAGTACCATTTCACCCGGCGGTACAGCTGGCGGCTGAGCAGATAGCCGCCGACGGTCGCCAGCAGCCAGAACAGGGCCTGCTTATCGAGACTCATGGCGCGTCCTCCAGCGACACATCCATTCCACCGACACCGCGGTGACCAGCATCACCAGCAGGGTACTGAGCATGATCACCAGCAGGATCCGCCAGCCCTCGCTGCGCAGCAGCGCGCCATAGTCGAGCAGGCTCATCAGCGCGGGGATGAAGAACAGCAGCATCTCCGCCAGCAACAGGCCGGCGCCGGCCTGCAGCCAGGCCGGACGCAGCAGGCCGCTGGCGAACAGCAGCAACAGCGCCGCCAGGCCGACCACACCGCCTGGCAGCGGCAGGCCGATGGCCTTCGCCAGCCAGCCGCCGGCCCACCAGAAGGCGATGAGCACCGCCAGTTCGGCGGCAAGGCGGGAAAGACGGCGTACGAGCGGGGGCAACATGGGAAGGCCTTGGCTGGGAAATCGGGGATGGAGAAAGGATAAGGCCCGGCCTATCATCCCCAAAGCGAATTGTCCGCATGAGAGCCATTCCAGAATGGAATTCCGTCAACTCCGCAGCTTCGTCGAAGTGGTCCGCCAGGGCAGCTTCACCCAGGCTGCGCAGGTCCGCCACGCCAGCCAGTCGACCATCAGCAAGCAGGTCGCCCAGCTGGAGCAGAGCCTCGGCGTGCAGGTACTGGAGCGCAACGGCCCGCACGTGCGTCTGACCGACGCCGGCGCCGTGGTGTTCCGCCGCGCCGAGGAAATGCTGCGGCTGCGCCGCGACCTGCTCAGCGAACTGGACGACCTCAGCCAGCTCAACCGCGGCGAACTGCGCCTGGGCCTGCCGTTGCTCGGCGCCGACGCGCTGTTCGCCCAGCGCTTCGCCGAGTATCGGCGACGCTATCCGAACATCGCCGTGCACCTGGTGGAAGGCGGCAGCAAGACCATGGAGCAGGCGGTGCTGGCCGGCGAGCTGGAACTGGCCGGCAGCCTCACCCCGGCGGACGACGGCTTCGACTATCAGCCGTTCTGCAACGAACCGCTGGACGTGCTGCTGCCGGCCGGGCATCCCAAGGCCTCGGCCGCCAGCGTAGCCCTCGGCGAACTGGCGGACAGCCCGTTCCTGCTCTACCAGCAGAGCTTCACCCTCAACGACCGCCTGCTGCGCGCCTGCCTGGAGGCAGGGTTCAGCCCGCGCGAAGGCGGCCGCAGCGGCCAGGCCGACTTCCTCGGCGCGCTGGTGGCGGCCAACCAGGGGGTGGTCCTGCTGCCACGGGTGATCGCGCGCGAGATCGAACGCCCGGGAGTGGTGCGGGTCCTGCTCAGGGAGCCGGACCTGCGCTGGGACATCGCCTTCATCTGGCGCCGTGGTGGCTACCTGTCGCGGGCAGCGCAGGCCTGGCTGGAGCTGCTGCGCGAGCGGCCGCTGGAACAAAGCCCGGCGCAGGACGAATAACCGCTACGCTATCCGCCACCTCGGCAGGCGTTTCGGCGGGGCAAGCCCGGGATCAACCCTCGAGGGCGGCGACGAACTCGGCCAGCCAGGGTTCGGCGTCGGTCTCGGGGGTAACGGTTTCGCTGGCATCCAGGCGCAGCATCGGCAGCACTTCGCGCACGCCCAGCTCGCCGAACAGCTCGCGAACCTGCTCGCCACCGCCGCAGAAGGTGTCGCCGTAGCTCGAGTCGCCCAGGCCGATCACCCCGCCAGGCAGGCCATGCCAGGCCGGTAGCTGGTCGCGGATCGCATAGTACAGCGGTTGCAGGTTGTCCGGCAGCTCGCCCATGCCGGTGGTCGAGGTCACCACCAGGAACGCCTCGGGAGCGAAGGCCTTGAGTTCGTCGAGGCTGGCGCGCGGCAGGTGAGTGGCGTCGAGGCCGGCCGCGGCCAGCAACTTCTGGGCGTGCCGGGCGACTTCTTCGGCGGTGCCGTAGACCGAGCCGGAGAGGATGGCGACTTTCATGAACACTCCGTAAGCCAACAGGGATAAGCCGGGCATTATGCCGCATGCGCCCGCCGAGCGGGATGCAGCGAATCGCGCGTCCAACGCGGACAGCCTCCCGCCGCCCGCAGGGCGCCCGCCGTGCAAGGCTTTGCCCGACTGACGTAGTCGGGTACCCTGCATCCATCCGATTCCTTTCGCCCGCTGTGAGAGTCCCATGGCGACAGCCCCCATCCTGATCACCGGCGCCAGCCAGCGTGTCGGCCTGCATTGCGCGCGACGCCTGCTGGCCGACGGCGAGTCGGTGATCGTCAGCTACCGCCGCGAACGCCCGGCGCTGGACGAGCTGCGCCAGGCCGGCGCGCTGGTCCTGCACGCCGACTTCGCCAGCGAGGCCGGCATCCTCGCCTTCATCGAGACGCTCCGGCAGCGCACCGACAGCCTGCGGGCGATCGTCCACAACGCCTCGGACTGGATCGCCGAGACGCCCGGCCATGAGGCCGAGGCGTTCCAGCAATTGTTCAGCGTGCACATGCTCGCGCCCTACCTGATCAACCTGCACTGCGCCGAGCTGCTGGAACGCTCGCAGCCCGCCGACATCGTCCACCTCACCGACGACGTGGCGCGCAAGGGCAGCGCCCGGCGCATCGCCTATTGCGCGAGCAAGGCCGGGCTGGACAACCTGACCCTGTCGTTCGCCGCGCGCCTGGCGCCGAAGATCAAGGTCAACGCCATTTCACCGGCGCTGGTGATGTTCAACGACGGGGACGACGCCGAATACCGCGCGCGCACCCTGGCGAAATCCGCCCTCGGCATCGAGCCGGGGCCGGAAGTCATCTACCAGAGCCTTCGCTACCTGTTGGACAATCCCTACGTCACCGGGACCACCCTGACCGTGAACGGCGGCCGCCACGTCAAGTGAGGCGCCAAGGACCCCTTATGAACCCAGCACTTTCCCAGCACTACCGGGAGATCCTCGTCGGTCTCGGCGAAGACCCGCAGCGCGAAGGCCTGCTCGATACCCCCAAGCGCGCGGCCAAGGCCATGCAGTACCTCTGCCACGGCTACGGCCAGACCCTGGAGGAAATCGTCAACGGCGCGCTGTTCGCCTCGGACAACGACGAGATGGTCATCGTCCGCGACATCGAGCTGTACTCCCTGTGCGAACACCACCTCCTGCCCTTCATCGGCAAGGCCCACGTGGCGTACATTCCCACCGGCAAGGTGCTCGGCCTGTCGAAGGTGGCGCGGATCGTCGACATGTTCGCCCGCCGCCTGCAGATCCAGGAGAACCTCACCCGGCAGATCGCCGAGGCGCTGCAGCAGGTGACCAGCGCCGCCGGCGTCGCGGTGGTGATCGAGGCCCAGCACATGTGCATGATGATGCGCGGCGTGGAAAAGCAGAACTCGCAGATGTTCACCTCGGTGATGCTCGGCGCGTTCCGCGAGTCGAACACCACCCGCCAGGAGTTTCTGCAACTGATCGGAAGGAGCAAGTGACATGCCGCGACTGGAACCGGGAATGGCGCGTATCCGCGTCAAGGACCTGCGCCTGCGCACCTTCATCGGGATCAAGGAGGAGGAGATCCTCAACAAGCAGGACGTGCTGATCAACCTGACCATCCTCTACCCGGCCACCGACGCCGTGGAGGTCAACGACATCGAGCACGCCCTGAACTACCGCACCATCACCAAGGCGATCATCCGCCACGTCGAGGAGAACCGCTTCGCCCTGCTCGAACGGATGACCCAGGAAATCCTCGACCTGGTGATGGAGAACCCGGCGGTGCGCTATGCCGAGGTCGAAGTGGACAAGCCGCACGCGCTGCGCTTCGCCGAATCGGTGTCGATCACCCTCGCCGGCCATCGCTGAGGCGGGCGACGGGCGAACCGCGTGACCACGCGCACAAGCGTTGCCCCGCGCACGCGGCAACTCTTATCATCGCCGGACCTGGCCCTGTGCCTGCACCCTGCCCCGAGCCATCGTCGAGAATCACCGCCATGACCGCAGCCAACCTCACCGAACAGCAACGCCTGGAGCTCGAAGCCGCCGCCTTCCGCACCCTGGTCCATCATTTGCAGACCCGCAAGGATGTGCAGAACATCGACCTGATGAACCTCGCCGGTTTCTGCCGCAACTGCCTGTCCAAGTGGTACAAGGCGGCAGCCGACGACCTCGGCGTGGAGGTCAGCAACGACCAGGCCCGCGAGGAAATCTACGGCATGCCCTATGCCGAATGGAAAGCCAAGTACCAGAAAGAAGCGAGCCCGGAACAACAGGCCGCCTTCGCCAAGAGCCAGGGCAAGGCCTGAGGCCCGCGCCCCTTGCCAACCCTGCCCCAACACCATGAGCCTGTTTCGATGACCCTGACCGATTTCCGCGCGCGCCTGCGCAGCGAGCAGCACCTGTTCACCGACACCCTGGCGTTCATCGCCGAGCACTACAGCTACACGCCGAGCGCCTTCGACAACGGCAGCGTGAGCAACCCGGCTGGGCAGAACGAAGGTTCCTGCAAGACCCTGGGCTTCGCCATCCTCGAAGGCCTGAGCCTCGAGGAAACCCTGCTGGCCTTCGGCGAGCACTACCGCGCGGTACGCGACAACCCGGAAGGCGACGACCACGCCAACATCCGCGCCCTGCAACAGACCGGCCTGGCCGGCGTGCATTTCGAGCGCCAGCCGCTGTCGCGCCGGGGCTGAGCAGCCCCGGTCGCCCCACGGCGGATGACCGCGAGCGGTTATTCGTCCTACCGGCCGCCGCCGGACGGCCCCCTCTCCCGCGTGCAGTAGAGGGTCGGAAACGGCAGGCACCCGGCCTTGCCGATACGCCGACGAAAAAGGCGGGACCTCCTCGGAGTCCCCGCCCTTCTCGCCGCCGCAACCGCGGCGCAGCCAGCCTCACAGCTTGGCGATGGACACCTCGGTGGATTTGACGAAGGCGATCACTTCGCTGCCGATGGCCAGCTCCAGCTCCTTCACCGAACGCGTGGTGATCACCGAAGTGACGATGCCGGCGGCGGTCTGCACGTCGATCTCGGACAGCACCGGCCCTTCGATGATTTCCTTCACGGTGCCCTTGAACTGGTTACGGACATTGATGGCTTTGATGGTCATGGCGTTCTCCTTGGGGAGTCGGAACGAGGCATGGTTGGGTTAGAGCGCCCGGCGCAATTGCGTGGACAGGGGGGGAAACGGGATCGGGTTGCGGCGGCGATCGCCGGGAGCGCCGCGGGAAGGAAGGCGAGCAGGGCCAGCCAGGCCCGGCAGCGCCGCAGAGAGGCGATCATGGGTCCGCTCCTCGAAAGAAGGTGGATGAGCGAGCCTTCTCCCCGTCTGGCGGGCAAGTCAGAGCCGGTTACGGTTAACGATACAAAGCGCCGCCAAGACGCGCCGGAACGAAAAAAAGAGGGCCGGTCGAAACCGGCCAAAAACCCTGCTCGTGGCTAAACAGCGTTGCAAGACGGCACGCACCGTCGAATAAAAGGTCCCACCTGCCGTGCCTGCCCAGGCAGGCGGGACGAATCCGGCTTCAGCGGTTGGGCTGGGGCGTCAGGCGCAGATAGGGCTTCACCGCGCGATAGCCTTTGGGAAAACGCCGCTTGATCTCTTCCTCGTCCTTCAGCGAGGGCACGATCACCACCTCGTCGCCGTCCTCCCAGTTGGCCGGCGTGGCGACCTTGTGGTTGTCGGTCAGTTGCAGCGAATCGATCACCCGGAGGATCTCGTTGAAATTGCGACCGGTGCTCGCCGGGTAGGTGATGATCAGGCGCACCTTCTTGTTCGGGTCGATGATGAACAGCGAACGCACGGTCAGCGTGTCGTTGGCGTTCGGGTGGATCAGATCGTAGAGTTCGGAGACCTTACGGTCGGCGTCGGCGATGATCGGGAAATTGACCCGGGTGTCCTGGGTCTCGTTGATATCGTCGATCCACTTCAGGTGCGATGCCACCGGATCCACCGACAGCGCCAGGACCTTGACTCCTCGCTGGGCGAACTGGTCCTTGAGCTTGGCGGTGAAACCCAGCTCGGTGGTGCACACCGGGGTAAAGTCGGCCGGGTGGGAGAACAGCACGCCCCAGCTGTCGCCCAGCCACTCGTGGAGGCGAATGCGCCCTTCGCTGGAGTCCTGTTCGAAATCGGGGGCGATGTCGCCGAGTCTGAGGCTCATGGGGTCACTCCTTGTTCGTGTTGGAGACCACTATGCCCAAGGTATCCATGCATTAAAAAGAATATATTTTGATTTTCTTATAACCAAAAAACAGAACCAATCCTTCGCCTGGAAATCCCGCGCCTTTCGTCCGTCGCCACCTTCCCCCGCCACACCGTGCCTACACTGGAATCATCCTGAACCGCTATTTCGGAGCCGCCGCCATGTTGGGAAAACGCGCCACCGACCCCGCCCCGGCCACCTACTTCCGCAGCGAACGCATAAGTTCGGTGAATGGCCAGTACTTCTTCTCCACCCGCGAGGGCACCCTCGAAGGACCCTACTTCACCCGCTATGACGCCGAGCGGGAGATCGACGCCTATATCCGCCGGATGCGCCAGTCCAGCGAGATCCAGGCAAAGGGCACGGGCTGAAACGATACAGGCGGCGGTTTCATTTCCCGGCCGCTGAAACGTTCAAGAAAGGGAAGGCAGGTATTCTCGGCGGAACGCCGAGGCAAATGTCACCGCATGTGAACGCACTCACATCGGGGGTGAGTTCCAGTATCATTCACCCGGTGAATACCTGCCACGTCGTGCGTATCCACGCTTCTCCACGTTTTCTAGCGGTAAATCCATGAAAAAAATCTTATTGATGCTTCTGTGCGTCAGCGTGCTGGGTTGCTCCAAAAACAGCGTCGAATCGGAAAAACCGGTCGACGTGCTCCTGATCGGTGGCGGCATCATGAGCGCCACTCTGGGTACCTACCTGAACGAACTGGAACCGGGCTGGACCATCGAGATGGTCGAGCGCCTGGACAAGGTCGCCGAGGAAAGCTCCAACGGCTGGAACAACGCGGGCACCGGTCACTCGGCGTTCTGCGAACTGAACTACACCAGCGAGGCCGCGGACGGCTCGATGGACATCAGCAAGGCGGTGGCGATCAACGAGAATTTCGAGATCTCCAAGCAGTTCTGGGCCTACCAGGTCGACCGCAAGGTATTGAACGAGCCGAAGTCGTTCATCAACAACGTCCCGCACATGAGCTTCGTCTGGGGCGACGACAACGTCGCCTTCCTCAAGAAGCGCCACGCCGCCCTGCAGCACAGCTCGCTGTTCCGCGGCATGGAGTACTCGGAAGACCCCGAGCAGATCAAGCAGTGGGTGCCGCTGGTGATGGAAGGCCGCGAGCCGGGGCAGAAGATCGCCGCCACGCGCATGTCGATCGGCACCGACGTCAACTTCGGCGAAATCACCCGCCAGCTGGTGGGCTCGCTGACGGCGAAGGACACCTTCACGCTGCGCCTGCAGCATGAGGTGCGCGACATCAAGCGCAACGACGACAATACCTGGACCGTGACCATGGCCGACTTGGCCAATGGCGACAAGGAAACCAGCGTCAAGGCGAAGTTCGTCTTCATCGGCGCCGGCGGCGGCGCGCTGAAGCTGCTGCAGATGTCCGGCATCCCCGAGGCCGAAGGCTACGCCGGCTTCCCGGTGGGCGGCTCGTTCCTCGCCACCACCAACCCGGACGTGGTCAAGCGCCACCTGGCCAAGGTCTATGGCAAGGCCTCGGTGGGTTCGCCGCCGATGTCGGTGCCGCACCTCGACACCCGCATGATCGACGGCAAGCCGGTGCTGCTGTTCGGTCCGTTCGCCACCTTCTCCACCAAGTTCCTGAAGAACGGCTCGCTGTGGGACCTGCCGGGCTCGGTGACCAGCGGCAACATCGGCCCGATGTTCAACGCCGGTATCGACAACCTCGACCTCAGCCAGTACCTGATCGGCCAGCTGATGCTCAGCCAGGACGACCGCATGGCCTCGCTGCGCGAGTACTTCCCGGAAGCCCGCGACGAAGACTGGAAGCTGATCCAGGCCGGCCAGCGCGTGCAGATCATCAAGAAGGACGCCGAGAAAGGCGGCGTGCTGCAGTTCGGTACCGAGGTGGTGACCGCCGCCGACGGCTCCGTCGCCGCCCTGCTCGGCGCCTCGCCGGGTGCCTCGACCGCCGCGCCGATCATGCTCTCGGTGCTGGAAAAGGCCTTCAAGGACAAGGTCGCCACCCCCGAGTGGCAGGCGCGCCTGAAGGAAATCGTGCCGTCTTACGGGCGCAAGCTGAACAACGACATCGAGCTGACCAACAGCACCCGTGCCTGGAGCAGCGAGCGCCTGCAACTGATCCACGTGCCGGTGCAGCCGGAGGCCTGATCGTCCACCGACGCTCGCGCATGAAAAAGCCCGGCAATAGCCGGGCTTTTTTTCGCTGGCGTTCGCCTTGCGGGGCGGCGCACCGGCGGATAACGCCGCTGGCGCTACTCGTCCTGCCTTGGCTGGGGGAGAGAGGGATCGATTAGCCGCACCCGCGATGTCACACCCCTCCTTCGAGCCTGGCCAGGCGCTCCTCCAGCGCCGCCAGACGCGTCTCCAGCTCGGCGATCCGCGCCTCCGCATCGGCCGACAGAGCGGCCGGCGCGGCGCGTTCCGGGTCGCTGCCCATCGCCGCCACGGCGGCCTCGAGGTCGGCCTGGCTGCCGAGCAGGTGCATGTAGCGGTCCTCGCGTTGCCCGGCGCGACGCTCCAGGTGCACGGCCAGGCCGCGACCGGCAAGGCGCTCGAGGTGGTGGCGGATCTGCTCGACATCGTCGAAGTCGTGCAGGCGGTTGCTGCGGGTGAGCAGCTCGTTGAGGGTCTGCGGACCACGCAGGAACAGCAGGCCGAGCAGCGCCACCTGTGGCGCCACCAGCTCCAGGCCCTTGCCCAGGGTGTGCTCCCAACGGTCGGCGCGGCTGCCCATCACCAGTTTCACCAGGCCGCGCCCCTCGAGCTGGCGCAGGCTCTGGCCGACCTGGCCGGGGGTGAGGTTCATCACCGGCTCGCGGCTGGTCTTCTGGTTGCAGGCCAGGACCAGCGCGTTGAGGGTCAGCGGATAGGTTTCCGGAGTGGTCGCCTGCTTCTCGACCAGGCTGCCAAGAATCCGCGCATCGACGGCGCTCAGCGGGTCATCGACGAACGGCGAGTTGGGCTCGGTGGTCATCGCTACATCCCTATGCAAGGAAAAGGCGACTAGCCTAGCGCGAGTCGCCCGCGATGGCACGGCGCGTTGCGTAAGAAAAAACCAAAGGCGGGCAGCGCGCCGCGGGCGCGCCGCCGGTGGCGGATCAGCGCAGCGCTTCGAACAGCCCGCTGGCGCCCATGCCGCCGCCCACGCACATGGTCACCACGCCGTAGCGCAGATTGCGCCGACGCAGTTCACGGACCAGGTGGCCGACCTGGCGCGAGCCGGTCATGCCGAACGGGTGGCCGATGGCGATGGAGCCGCCGTTGACGTTGTACTTCTCGTTGTCGATCTCCAGCCGGTCGCGGCAGTACAGGCACTGCGAGGCGAAGGCCTCGTTGAGCTCCCAGAGGTCGATGTCGGCGATCTTCAGGCCCTTCGCCTTGAGCAGCTTGGGCACCGAGAACACCGGGCCGATGCCCATCTCGTCCGGCTCGCAGCCGGCCACGGTGAAGCCGCGGAACAAGGCCTTGGGTTCGAGCCCCAGCTCCAGCGCCTTGTCCAGGCTCATCAGCAGGGTCATCGAGGCGCCGTCGGAGAGCTGCGAGGCGTTGCCGGCGGTGACCGAACCGTCTTCGGCGAACGCCGGTTTCAGCGAAGCCAGGCCTTCTAGGGTGGTGTCCGGGCGGTTGCAGTCGTCGCGGTCGACCACTCCGTCGAGCAGCTGTTTCTCGCCCGTGGCCTTGTCCTCCACGGCGTAGCGGGTGGTCATCGGCACGATCTCGTCGGCGAACAGCCCCGCGGCCTGGGCCCGCGCCATCCGCTGCTGGCTCTGCAGGGCGTAGGCGTCCTGCGCCTCGCGGGTGACGCCGTAGCGGCGGGCGACGATTTCTGCGGTCTGCCCAATCGGGTAGTAGATGCCCGGCACCTCCCTTTGCAGCAGCGGGTTCACCAGGTGATCGGTGTTGACGCTCTTCAGGGTCAGGCTGATCGACTCGACGCCGCCGGCGACGATCACGTCGCTGCAGCCCGAGGCGATCTGGTTGGCGGCGATGGCGATCGCCTGCAGACCGGAAGAGCAATAGCGGTTGAGGGTCATCCCCGGCACCTGGATGCCGAGGCCGGAGAGCACCGCCACGTTGCGTCCGATGTTGTGGCCCTGGGCGCCTTCGTTGGAACCGGCGCCAACGACGCAGTCGTCCACCAGCAGCGGGTCGAGGTCGTTGCGCGCCAGCAGCGCGTCGACGCAATGGGCGGCCATGTCGTCCGGCCGGGTCAGGTTGAACTTGCCGCGGAAGGACTTGGCCAGGCCGGTCCGGACGCTGTCGACGATCACCACTTCACGCATGGAAGAACCCTCGCTGTTGTTGTTGGACGGCCGCCGGGGCAGTGGCCGGATCAGGCGAGGATAAGGCGAGGCGATCGCGCAAGGCACCGATCATTCATCCGGCGTATGCGTCGCCATCCCCTGGGTGGACGGCGACGCATCCCGGACGGACCTCACTTGTCCTTCTTGTACGCCGCCTCGATGGCATCGTTGATGGTGCGCAGCACCTTGACCCGGGCGAAGCGCTTGTCGTTGGCCTCGACCAGGGTCCAAGGCGCGATCTCGGTGCTGGTGCGGTCGACCATGTCGCCCACCGCGTCGACGTACTGGTCCCACTTGTCGCGGTTGCGCCAGTCTTCCTCGGTGATCTTGTAGCGCTTGTAGGGGGTCTTCTCGCGTTCCTTGAAGCGCTCCATCTGGGTCTGCTTGTCGATCGCCAGCCAGAACTTCACCACGATGATCCCGTACTCGCTGAGCTGCTCCTCGAAGTCGTTGATCTCGCCATAGGCGCGCAGCCAGTCGGCCGGGGTGCAGAAGCCCTCGATGCGCTCCACCAGCACGCGGCCGTACCAGGAACGGTCGAAGATGGTGAACTGGCGGCGCGCCGGGATGTGCCGCCAGAAGCGCCAGAGATAGGGCTGCGCGCGCTCCTCCTCGGTCGGCGCGGCGATCGGCACGATATGGTACTGGCGCGGGTCCAGCGCATCGGTGACGCGGCGAATGGCGCCCCCCTTGCCGGCCGCGTCGTTGCCCTCGAACACCGCCACCAGCGAATGCTGGCGGAAGCGCTTGTCGCGGATCAGCCCGGCCAGGCGCGCCTGCTCGGTGGCGAGCTGTTCCTTGTAGTCGTCCTTGTCCAGGTACTGGCCCAGGTCCAGCGAGTCCAGCAGGCCGCGGTTGTCCAGGCTCGACACCAGCGGCGCGGCGTGCGGCTGGCGCTTGGCGCGCTCCTTGGTGGCCAGCGCGGCCTGCAGTCCTTCGAGGATGATGCGGCCGACGGTCAGCGCGCGGTAGCGCTCGTCCGCGCCCTCCACCACGTACCAGGGCGCGTAGTCGCGGCTGGTGCGGCGCAGCACGCGCTCGCCGTAGTGCACGAATCTGTCGTAGACCTCGCTCTGCTTCCAGTCCAGCGGACTCAGTTTCCAGCTGTGCAGCGGATCTTTCTCCAGGGCCTTGAGACGTTCCTTGAGCTGCTTCTTGGAGAGGTGGAACCAGAACTTGAAGAGTAGCGCGCCTTCGTCGCAGAGCATCCGCTCGAAGCGCTCGGCGGCGTCGATGGCCAGGTCCAGCTTGGACTCCTTGATGTGACCCTCGACCCGCGCGTAGAGCATCTGGCTGTACCAGTTGCCGAAGAAGATGCCGATCCGCCCCTTCGGCGGCAGGCGCCGCCAGAAGCGCCACTGCGGCGGCCGCTCGAGCTCCTCGTCGGAGGGACGGAGGAAGCTCTGCACCTGGATCAGGCGCGGGTCCATCCACTCGTTGAGCAGTTTGACCGTCTCGCCCTTGCCGGCGCCCTCGATGCCGTTGATCAGGATGATCACCGGGAAGCGCGCCTGCTGCTTGAGTTCGAACTGAGCCTCGAGCAGCGCTTCGCGCAACTCGATGACGGCCTTTTCGTAGGTGTCCTTGTCGATGCTGTGGCCAACTTCCGCGGATTCGAACATGAAGGTCTCCCTTATCCTGAGTCCTTCAAGGTAGCGGATCGGCGTGCGGCTGTCTGCGCGCGGCGCGGCATCTTCGCGCAGCGCCTCGCCGCCGGCGGGCAAAGCCCCGTAAAATGCGCCATCCGCTTTTCCAGGTTCTGCCATGTCCGACTTCCAGCATGCCCAGCTCGACTGGGACGAAAACGGCCAGCCGCTGTCCCGCGTCTTCGGCGACGTGTATTTCTCCCGGCATTCGGGACTCAACGAGACACGCCATGTGTTCCTCGCCACCAACCGCCTCGCCGAGCGCTTCGCCGCGCTGGGCGATGGCGAGGCGCTGTGCATCGGCGAGACCGGCTTCGGCACCGGGCTGAACTTCCTCTGCGCCTGGCAGCTGTTCGAGCGGGTGGCACCGCCCGGCGCGCGCCTGGAGTTCGTCAGCGTGGAGAAATTCCCCCTCGCCGCCGCCGACCTGCGCCGCGCCCTGGACCTGTGGCCGGAACTGGCGCCCTGGAGCGAGCCCCTGCTGGGCCAGTATCTCGCCCTGCACCCGGGCTTCCAGCGCCTGGCGTTCGCCGGCGGCCGGGTCGGCCTGACCCTGCTGCTGGGCGATGCCCTGGAGTGCCTGCCGCAGCTTGACGCGCGGATCGACGCCTGGTTCCTCGACGGCTTCGCCCCGGCGAAGAACCCGGACATGTGGTCGCCCGCGCTGTTCGCCGAACTGGCGCGGCTGTCGGCGCCGCAGGCGACCCTGGGCACCTTCACCAGCGCCGGTTTCGTCCGCCGCGGGCTGATCGGGGCCGGCTTCGCCATGCAACGGGTACCGGGCTACGGGCAGAAGCGCGAGATGCTCGGCGGCACCTACCAAGGGCCGCCGGCGAGTGCCGGCAAGCCCTGGTACGCACGCCCCGCGCCCCATGCCGGACGTCGCGCGGCACTGGTGGTCGGAGGCGGCCTGGCCGGCTGCGCCAGCGCCGCCAGCCTCGCCGCGCGCGGCTGGCAGGTGACCCTGATCGAGCGCCATCCCGGCCTCGCCCGGGAGGCCTCGGGCAACCCCCAGGGCGTGCTCTACCTGAAACTCTCGGCCCATGGCACGCCGCTGTCGCGCCTGGTGCTCAGCGGCTTCGGCCATACCCGCCGGCTGCTCGAACGCCTGCGGCGCGGCCACGACTGGGACGCCTGCGGCGTACTGCAACTGGCCTTCGACGCCAAGGAAGCGCGACGCCAGGCGCAACTGGCCGCAGCCTTCCCCGCCGACCTCCTGCACGGCCTGGACCGCGAGCAGGCCGAGCGCCTCGCCGGTGTCGCCCTGCCCGCCGGCGGCCTGTTCTATCCCGAGGCCGGCTGGGTCCATCCGCCCGCCCTCTGCCAGGCCCTGGCCACCACGCCCGGGATCACCCTGCTGAGCGGCCGGGCGGTACGCTTGCGCCGCGAGGGAGACGACTGGTGCGCCTACGCCGGCGACGAATGCCTGGCCCGCGCGCCACTCGCGATCCTCGCCACCGCCGCCGACATCCGCGACTTCCCGCCCGCCGCCGAGCTACCGCTGAAGCGCATCCGCGGGCAGGTCACCCGCCTGCCGGCCACCGCGCAGAGCCGGGCGCTGCGCACCGTGGTCTGCGCCGAGGGCTATGTCGCTCCGCCGCGTGGCGACGAGCACACCCTCGGCGCCAGCTTCGACTTCAAGAGCGAAGACCTGGCGCCGACCCTCGCCGAACACCAGGGCAACCTCGAACTGCTGCGGGAGATATCTCCCGACCTGTTGCAGCGCCTGGGCGCCGACGACCTGCCGCTGGAGCGCCTGGAAGGCCGCGCGGCGTTCCGCTGCACCAGCCCCGACTACCTGCCGCTGGTGGGCCCGCTGGCCGCGCGCGCGGCCTTCGACCAGGCCTACGCGGTGCTCGCCCGCGACGCCCGCCAGGTGCCGGAACAGGACTGTCCCTGGCTGGAGGGCCTGTACCTGAACAGCGGCCACGGCTCGCGCGGGCTGATCAGCGCGCCGCTGTCCGGCGAACTGCTGGCGGCGTGGATCTGCGGCGAACCGCTGCCGCTGCCGCGCGCGGTGGCGGAGGCCTGCCACCCGAACCGCTTCCTGCTGCGCGACCTGGTGCGCGGGCAACGCGGCTGAAGCCCCGGGCGCGCCGATTTGCGCTACCCTGCGAGCCTGCCGCACGCGCAGGCCCTACCGGACCACCGGTGTGCTCACCCGCGGAAATAGTTGATCGACGATGGATGTACTGCTCTTCGAATCCCTGGGCATCGGCGCCGTTCTCGGCCTGCTGCTCGGCCTCACCGGCGCCGGCGGCTCGCTGGTCGCCCTGCCCCTGCTGCTCAGCCTGCACCTGCCGCTGCGCGACGCCATCGGCGTGAGCCTCGGCGCGGTCGCCCTGTCGGCGCTGATCGGCGCCATCCCGCGAGCGCGCCAGGGCCAGGTGGCCTGGCGGCCGGTGCTGATCCTGGCGCTGGCCGGCCTGCCGAGCAACGCCGTCGGCCAATGGCTCGGCCGCTTCGTCCCGGAAGGCGTGCTGATCATCGCCTTCTGCCTGCTGGTACTCTGGTCGGCCTGGCGCATGTGGCGCGGCGCCGGAATGAAACGCGAGGCCAGCGACCAGGCACGGAACCTGCCGCTGCTCGGCATCGGCCTGGCGGTCGGCTTGCTGTCGGGATTGATGGGAGTGGGCGGCGGCTTTCTGGTGGTGCCAGGGCTGCTCTGGTTCACCCCACTGTCGATGATGGCCGCCACCGCCACCTCGATGGCGGTGATCGCGCTGGTCTCCGGCGGCGGCTTCCTCATCTACCTGACCGGCGCCCACCCGCCGCTGCCGCTGCTCGGCGGCCTCGCCGCCGGCGGCGCGGTCGGCGTGCTCGGCGGCAACCTGCTGGCACAGCGCCTCGGCGGCCCGACCCTGCAACGCCTGTTCGCGCTGATGCTGGTGGCGGTGAGCTTCTCCCTGGCGGCGCAGAAGCTGTACGGCGGGTAGTTTTCCTCGGCGGCCGGGGCACCGGGGAAGCGGCGTTATGCGCCCTGCTCGACGGTCATGCCATGCCGTCGGGCGGATATCGCTGGGTCGGCGGATAACGCCGACGGCGTTATTCGCCCTACGCGGAGGTCACGCCATGGCGTAGGCGGTTAACCGCAACGCGGTTGTCCGCCAGCCTGCACCGGCAAGGCACCGGCAGGTTCGCCAGGTAAAGACCGCCGACGCGACTGTCTTTCGTAGCGAACCTGAATCCCTCACTCTTCCTCGACATCCTCTTCCGGCAGGCCGAACAGGTCGGCCGCGCGCAGCAACGCGGCCAGCAGGCCGTGGCGCTCCCACTCGGGCAACGCGGCGAAGCGCTCGATGACGTACTCCGGCAACAGCGGTGGCGCTTCGGCCAGGGCCTGGTGACCGGCCGGGTCGAGGTGCAGCCAGGACTTGCGCCGGTCCTGCTCGTCGCGCCGGCGGTAGAGCAGGCCGCGTCCTTCGAGGCGGTCGAGCACGCCGGAGAGCGATGCCTGGGACAGGCTGACCAGCTTGGCCAGTTGCGTCGCGGTCAACTCCCCCTCCACCGCCAGGACGTGCAGGATCAGCAATTGCAGCGGGGTCAGGCCGCCATAGCGGCTGAGCCGCTTGGAGTGGATTTCGGCCGCCTGCTGGAGACGGCGGATGGCGCGGAAAATAGCGAGCGAATAGGTATCGGCAGCGGTCTTATTACTTTCAACCATAATAAATTCTTCGTTAAGGGTCCTGATAGGCCCGGCAAATTCGTATAGAACTCCTTCCAACTGTAACGGTCCTCTGTTAGGTAAGTCATGTACCCGGAAGGAGTACACAACCCACTTCCCCAACGGAGAACCGGTAAGGAATATGTGCGGCATATCAGGAGAGTTTCGTTTCGACAACCAGGCAGCCGACCTCGCAGCGGTCGAACGCATCACCCACCACCTGGCCCCTCGCGGCCCCGACGCCTGGGGCTTCCACGCCCAGGGTCCGATCGCCCTCGGACATCGACGGCTGAAGATCATGGACCTGGCGGAAGCTTCCGGCCAACCGATGATCGATCCCGACCTCGGCCTGGCCATGGTGTTCAATGGCGCCATCTACAACTACCCCGAACTGCGTGGCGAACTGGAAAGCCTTGGCTATCGGTTCTTCTCCGGCGGCGACACCGAAGTTCTCTTGAAGGGGTATCACGCCTGGGGCGCCGATTTATTGCCCCGGCTCAATGGGATGTTCGCCTTCGCCGTCTGGGAGCGCGATCGCCAGCGGTTGTTCCTGGCCCGCGACCGCCTCGGCATCAAGCCTCTCTATTACAGCCTCGAGCGCTCGCGCCTGCGCTTCGCCTCGAGCCTGCCGGCCCTGCTCAAGGGCGGCGACATCGGCAGCGACCTCGATCCGCAGGCGCTGAACTTCTACCTCAACTTCCACGCCGTGGTCCCGGCGCCGCACACCCTGCTCGCCGGCGTGAAGAAACTGCCGCCGGCGACCTGGATGAGCGTCGACCTCGACGGCAGCAGCGAACAGCGCACCTGGTGGAGCCTGGACTACGGCCCGCAACCGGACGAGCGCGAGCTGACCCTCGACGACTGGCAGGAGCGTGTGCTCGACGGCCTGCGCGAGGCGGTGGCGATCCGCCAGCGCGCCGCCCGCGAAGTCGGCGTGCTGCTCTCCGGCGGGGTCGACTCGAGCCTGCTGGTGGGCCTGCTGCATGAAGCCGGGGTGGACAACCTGCTGACCTTCTCCATCGGCTTCGAGGATGCCGGCGGCGAGCGCGGCGACGAGTTCCAGTATTCCGACCTGATCGCCGAGCGCTACCACACCCGCCACCATCGCCTGCGCATCGGCGAGCACGAGGTGATCGAGCAGTTGCCGGCGGCGTTCCGCGCCATGAGCGAACCGATGGTCAGCCATGACTGCATCGCCTTCTACCTGCTCGCGCGGGAAGTCTCCAGGCACTGCAAGGTGGTGCAGAGCGGCCAGGGCGCCGACGAGCTGTTCGCCGGCTACCACTGGTACCCGAAGGTGGATGGCGCCGCCGACGCCTTCGCCGCCTACCGCGCGGCGTTCTTCGACCGCGACCACGAGGAATACCTGGCCACGGTCGGCGAGCGCTTCCGCGTCGAGGACGTCGCCGGGCGCTTCGTCCGCGACCACTTCGCCAGCCCCGGCGCCGAGGCCCCGGTGGACAAGGCGCTGCGCCTGGACAGCACGATCATGCTGGTCGACGACCCGGTCAAGCGGGTCGACAACATGACCATGGCCTGGGGCCTGGAGGCCCGCGTGCCGTTCCTCGACTACCGCCTGGCCGAACTGTCGGCGCGCATTCCCGCCCGCTTCAAGCTCGGCGATGGCGGCAAGCAGGTGCTCAAGGGCGCCGCGCGCAAGGTGATTCCCAGCGAAGTCATCGACCGGCCCAAGGGCTACTTCCCGGTGCCCGGCCTCAAGCACCTGCAGGGTCGCACCCGCGAGTGGGTACGCGAACTGCTGCTCGACCCGAGCCAGGACCGCGGCCTGTTCCAGCCGGCGATCTTCGACCGCCTGCTGAGCGACCCGGACGGCGACCTCACCCCGCTGCGCGGCTCCAAGCTGTGGCAGCTGGCCGCGCTGAACCTCTGGCTCAGCGAACAGGGACTTTGAAAACGGGCCCCCGACGCAGGGGCCCGAACCAGGAGCGATCATGAAAGGCCACTTGCATCTGCCTCATCCGCACAACCAGCGCCTGCAACGCATCCAGGCGCCCACCTACGAACGCCTGCAGGCGCGTCTTGCCGAAGATCACAGCGAGCCGACCGAGAAACCGCTGAGCATCCACTGCGGCTGGGGTCGCCTGCTGATCGGGCAGACCTATCCGGACGCCGAGGAGCTGGCTCGCGACCTGCTCCAGGAGGCCCCCGGCGAACGCGACATCGCGCTCTACGTGGCGGCGCCGCAACAGGTCCTGGCGCACGCCCCGCAACAACTGTTCCTCGACCCCTCGGATACCCTGCGCCTGTGGTTCACCGACTACCGCCCGGCGCGCCGTCCGCCACGTGGCTTCCGCATCCGCCGGGTGCATACCGGGGAAGACTGGGCGGCGATCAACCGCCTGTACCTGGCGCGCGGCATGCTTCCGGTGCAGACCGAACGCCTCAGCCCGCGCCACCAGGGCGGGCCGATCTACTGGCTGGCCGAGGACGCCGACACTGGCGTCGCGGTGGGCACGGTGATGGGCCTGAACCACGCCAAGGCATTCCAGGATCCGGAGGGCGGCTCCAGCCTCTGGTGCCTGGCGGTCGATCCGCAATGCAGCCGGCCGGGGGTCGGCGAGGCGCTGGTGCGGCACCTGGTCGAGCACTTCATGAGCCGCGAACTGGCCTACCTCGATCTCTCGGTGCTGCACAACAACCAGCAGGCCAAGGCGCTCTACCGCAAGCTCGGCTTCCGCGAGCTGGCGACCTTCACCATCAAGCGCAAGAACGGCATCAACCAGTCGCTGTTCCTCGGTCCCGGCCCGGAGGAAGACCTCAACCCCTACGCCCGGATCATCGTCGACGAGGCCCACCGCCGCGGTATCGAGGTGCGCGTCGACGACGCCGAGGGCGGCCTGTTCACCCTGACCCAGGGCGGCCGGCAGATCCGTTGCCGCGAATCGCTCTCCGACCTGACCACGGCGGTGAGCATGACCCTCTGCCAGGACAAGGTCCTCACCCATCGCGCCCTGCACCGCGCCGGCCTGCGCCAGCCGCAGCAGCGCCTGGCCGGCAGCGCCGAGGAAAACGCCGCGTTCCTCGCCGAGCACGGTTCGCTGGTGGTCAAGCCGGTGGACGGCGAGCAGGGACAGGGCGTGGCGGTCGACCTGCGCACCGCGCAAGAGGTCGAGGAGGCCATCGAGGCCGCCCGCCATTTCGACTCGCGCGTGCTGCTGGAGAGCTGCCACGCCGGCCACGACCTGCGCGTACTGGTGATCGGCTACGAGGTGGTGGCCGCCGCCATCCGCCGCCCCGCCGCGGTGATCGGCGACGGCCGGCACAGCATCCGCGAGCTGATCGAGGCCCAGAGCCGCCGACGCCAGGCCGCCACCGGCGGGGAAAGCCGCATCCCGCTCGACCACGAGACCGAGCGCACCCTGCAGGCAGCCGGCTACGGCTACGACGACGTGCTGCCCAGCGGCGAGCATCTGGCCGTGCGGCGCACCGCCAACCTGCACACCGGCGGCATCCTCGAGGATGTCACCGACGCCCTCCACCCGGCCCTCCGCGAGGCCGCGATCCAGGCCGCGCGCGCCCTGGAGATCCCGGTAGTGGGCCTGGACTTCCTGGTCGAGGCCGCCGACCAGCCCGACTACGTGATCATCGAAGCCAACGAGCGCGCCGGCCTGGCCAACCACGAGCCGCAGCCGACCGCCGAACGCTTCGTCGACCTTCTCTTCCCCCTCAGCCGCGAGGTGCCTTCATGACCCCTCTGCCACAACCGGACCTCAACTACCTGCAACGGGTACTGCTGGAAATGCTCGCCATCCCCAGCCCCACCGGCTTCACCGACACCATCGTGCGCTATGTCGCCGAACAGCTCGACGAACTCGGCGTGCCCTTCGAGATGACTCGCCGGGGAACCATCCGCGCGACCCTTCAGGGCCGCCTGAACACCCCGGACCGGGCGGTTTCCGCGCACCTCGACACGATCGGCGCGCTGGTCCGCGAGATCAAGCCCAACGGCCGCCTCGGCCTGGCCCCGGTAGGCTGCTGGTCGAGCCGCTTCGCCGAGGGCAGCCGGGTCACGGTGTTCACCGAACAGGGCGTGTTCCGCGGCAGCGTGCTGCCGCTGCTGGCCTCCGGTCACGCGTTCAATACCGAGGTGGACAACCTGAAGATCAGCTGGGACAACATCGAGTTGCGCCTCGACGCCTATACCGCCAGCCGCGCCGACAGCGAGAGCCTGGGCGTCTCGGTAGGCGACTACGTGGCCTTCGATCCGTTGCCGGAGTTCACCGAGAGCGGCCACATCAGTGCCCGCCACCTCGATGACAAGGCCGGGGTCGCGGCGCTGCTGGCGGCACTGAAGGCGGTCAAGGAAAGCGGCCAGGAGCCGCCGATCGACTGCCACCCGCTGTTCACCATCACCGAGGAAGTCGGCTCCGGCGCCGCCGGCGCCCTGCCCTGGGACGTCAGCGAGTTCGTCGGGATCGACATCGCCCCGGTGGCCGAGGGCCAGAACTCCAACGAGCACAGCGTCAGCGTGGCCATGCAGGACTCCGGCGGACCGTACGATTTCCATCTGTCGCGGCACCTGCTGCGGCTCGGCGAGCGCCATGACATCGCCCTGCGCCGCGACCTGTTCCGCTACTACCACAGCGACGCGCAGTCGGCGATCGCCGCCGGCCACGACACCCGCGCCGCGCTGCTGGCGTTCGGCTGCGACGCCACCCACGGCTACGAGCGCACGCACATCGACAGCCTCGCCGCGCTGAGCCGCCTGCTCACCGCCTACATGCTCAGCCCGCCGGTCTTCGCCAGCGACGCCAAGCCGCGGGACGCCTCGCTGGAGCGCTTCAACAAACAGCTCGAGCATCCGGTGCACATGGAAAGCTGCACCCACGTCCCGCCAGTGGACGAGGTGCTCGACAGCAGCAACAACAGCGACAAGGACTGAATCCACGCCGGCCTCCCCGCCCCCGGGGAGGCCACTCTCCTCTCCAGCCAACTGCTAGGCTGATGGCAGGTTCCCTCGCCTGTCTCATTTCCTCCGTAGCATCATGCGTGCCGACTCGTGTCCATGGAGTAGTTGCATGTCCCGACTCTGCCTGGTCCTGCTGTTGCTCTGCTGCGCGCTGCCGGTCCGGGCGCAGCCGCCGGCGCCGCTGGACGGAGAGGACCTGCGCCTGTCACTGGGCGAGTACGCCGAGTACTACCGCGACGCCGGCGGCAAGGCGCGCCTGGACGACATCCTCGCCTTGCCGGCCCAGGCCTTCGCATCCCTGCACGGCGACCACGCGAACTTCGGCAAGAACGCCGCGGCCTGGTGGTTCAGGGTGCGCCTGGACAACCGCAACGGCGCCGACCTGGCTGGCTTCCTGGAAGTCAACTACCCGCTGCTGGACGACCTCAAGGTCTACCTGCTGACCGCCGACGGGCGCATCGAGCAGCAGGAGAGCGGCGACCTGTTCGCCTTCTCCCAGCGCCCGGTGCAGGTGCGCAACTTCTGGTTCCCGCTGCGACTGCCGCCCGGCGAGAGCACCCTGCTGCTGCGCGTGCAGACCACCAGCACCGTCTACGTTCCGCTGTACTTCGCCACCTACTCCGCCAGCGCGGCCAGCCAGGAGATCCTGATGGGCTTCAACGGGGCCTTCTACGGCGTGCTGTTCGGGCTGTTCTGCTACAACCTGTTCCTGTTCGTCTCGCTGCGCGAGGCGACCTATGCCTGGTACCTGCTCTACAACCTCAGCCTCGGCCTGTTCTCCGCCAGCTTCGACGGCCTGCTGTTCAGGCTGCTGCCCGGATACGTGGCGCTGGAGTCGGCCGGCATCTACCTGCTGATGTACCTCAGTTGCCTGGTGTCGATCCAGTTCAGCCGCGGCTACCTCTACACCCGCCGCGACTTCCCGCGCCTCGACCGCGTCCTCCGCGGCCTGCTGCTGGCCTGCGTGGTACTGCTGGCCAGCGAGCCGCTGGTGGGGCTGCGCGCCTGGAACGTCCTCGCCAGCCTGACGGTGATGCTGGTATCCCTCAGCCTGCTGCTGGCCGGCGTCCACGTCTGGCGCCAGGGCCTGCGCTACGGCCTCTACTACATCCTGGCCTGGGGCGCGCTGCTGCTGTCGTTCCTGGTCACCACCGCCGCCTCGCTGGGCTTCGAGCTGTTCGGCCTGTTCGGCAGCGGCGTGGTCAAGGTCGGCATGACCGTGGAGCTGGTGACCCTGTCCATCGGCCTCGCCGACCGCATCAACGCGCTCAAGGAGGAAGGCTTCCGCTCGCGCCAGGCGGCCGAGCAGGCACGAGTGGAGAACGAGGCGAAGAGCCGCTTCCTGGCGAAGATGAGCCATGAGATCCGCACCCCGCTGAACGGCGTGCTGGGCATGCTGCAACTGCTCCGCGACACCCCGCTGGACCGCGGCCAGGCGGCCTGCGTGGAGACCATCGCCAGCTCCGGCAACGCACTGATGTCGGTGATCAACGATATCCTCGACTACGCCCGCATCGAGTCCGGCAAGCTGCAGCTGGAACGCATCGACTTCGACCTGGAGGAACTGCTCTCCGACACCCTCGCCCTGTTCGGCGCCCAGGCCCGGGAGAAACGCCTGCGCCTGCACCTGGGCCTGGACAGGGGCGTGCCGCGCCGCCTCAACGGCGACCCGACGCGGCTGCGCCAGGTCCTGACGAACCTGCTCGGCAACGCCCTCAAGTTCACCGCCGAAGGCCATGTCGCCCTGCGCGTGCAGCGGCGCTTCGACGAGGCCGGGCGCGAGCGCCTGCTCTACAGCGTCAGCGACAGCGGCATCGGGATTTCCGCCCAGGCGCAGGCGACCCTGTTCGAGTCCTTTTCCCAGGCCGACTCCAGCACCACCCGCCGCTACGGCGGCAGCGGCCTGGGGCTGGCGATCAGCCGCGAACTGGTGCAGATGATGGGCGGGCGCATCGAGGTGAGCAGCGAACCCGGCAAAGGCACCCGGTTCAGCGTCGACCTGCCGCTCAGCCCCGCCCTCGACAGCGGCGATGCGGATGAACTGGTGCACCTGCTGCAAGGTCGCCCGGTCCTGCTGGCCAGCGAGGACAACCTGACCCTGGACTGTCTGCAGGCAACGCTGGAACGCTGGGGGCTGCGAGTCGAGCGCTGTCTCCAGCCACGGCGGCTGAACGCCTATCTCGAGGACTTCAGTGCGCCCCCCCTGCTGGTGCTGGCGGCGCCCTGGCCGGGTCCGCCGTCGATCTGGCTGGACTCCCTCTACGCACAGCTGGAACAAGGCCAGCGCATCCTCCTGCTGTGTCCGCCGCAGCACTGCCACGACCTGCCGCCGCACGAGGGCCTGCGCCTGCTGGCGCTGGCCCAGCCAGTGACGGTGAATGCCCTGCGCACAGCGCTGCTGGAGCTGTACCGGGAACGCCGCTGGCAGCTACGAGGCAACAGCGAGGCGCCCCGGGAACCAGAGCGGGATACCCCATGCATCCTGGTGGCCGAGGACAACCCGGTGAACCAGCTGGTGGTACGCGGCTTCCTCGCCAAGCGCGGCTATGCGGTGCGCCTGGCCGGCAACGGCCGGCTGGCGCTGGACGAGTACCTGCGCGACCCGAACGGTATCCAGCTGATCCTGATGGATGGCGAGATGCCGGAAATGGACGGTTTCGAGGCGACCCGCCTGATCCGTCGGGAAGAGCGCGCCCGGGACTGGCCACGGGTACCGATCGTCGCCCTGACCGCGCACATACTCGACGAGCACCGCCAGGCCGGGATCGAGGCCGGCATGGACGCCTACCTCGGCAAGCCGGTGGACCGGACGGAACTCTACGCCACCCTCGAACGCCTGCTCGGCCAGCCCTCGCGCCAGGCATGACAGCCGAGGACGCGCCGCGCTAGCATTCGCCGCCATACCGGAGTACCGCCATGCTGATCCCCCACGACCTGCTCGAAGCCGACACCCTGAACAACCTGCTGGAGGACTTCGTCACCCGCGAAGGCACCGACAACGGCGACGAGACCCCGCTGGACGTGCGCGTGGAACGCGCCCGCCATGCCTTGCGGCGGGGCGAGGCGGTGATCCTGTTCGACCCGGAGAGCCAGCAGTGCCAGTTGATGTTGCGCAGCGAGGTGCCTGCGGAGCTGTTGCGCGACTGAGTCGCGGTATCGACCCGCCTGGCGGGGCGGGTTCGCCGCCCTGCACACCCCGGAAATGCCGGACAGCGCCCCAACTCCGTAGGGCGAATAACCGCTCGCGGTTATCCGCCGCTTATCCGCTCTCCCCCTCACTCTTTCCCCCCTCCCTCCTCCGTCTCCAACGCCGCCCTGGCGATATTCCGGCTATGCGCGCCGAAATGCCCGATCAGTTCGACCAACTGCGCGTTCAACGCCGCGTTGTCGTGGGTTTCGTGGCGCGGCTGGTTGCTCTCGCTGAAGTCCTGCGCGGCGGAGGCCGGGCGTGCGGCCAGCCATTCGCCGATGGCGGCGTCGAAGGCCGCGGCGTGGGCGTTCGACTCGGCGGCCACCACCTCGCGCAAATAGGTCGGCGAATAACCCGGATAGGCACTGTCGCGGCGGGTGTCGGCGTAGGCGTCGAGCATCGGCTGCGGACGGCCGTCGCGCAGCAGTTGGCGCAGCCAGTCGAACTGGTATTTCTCCACCGCGGTATGGCGGTTCGCCACGCGCTCGATGGCCGCCTGCTTTTCCTCCGGGTAGCCGAGCAGCGCCTTGCCCTCCATCTGCAGCATCGCCGCCAGGCTGGCACCGGGCAGCGGCGTGGAGTGGTAGGGCTGGGTGAGGTCCTGGATGTAGTGCATGCCCCAGCCGAGGAAGCGGTAGCCCCAGTAGGGATGGCCACTGGCGAAGGCGAAGCGCGACAGTCCGAAGTACTGGTAGGCGCGCCATTCCGGCCAGGCACGGGCGAGGAACGGCGCACCGCTGTAGATCACCGCCGACTCGTGGTAGAAGCCCATGTGGAACGGCGCCTGGGAGCTGAACTCGAAGCGTGGGTCGCCGAACGGCTGCGGGCCGAAGCCGTAGCGCTGGCCGGCCTCGCCGGGATTGTCGCTGAACAGGTTGATGTCGTGGCCGTAGTCCGGTTCGTCGGCGGCGGTGGCCAGCACCGCCAGGGGCGCGACCCGCTCGCCCGGTTGCAGGCGGATGAAACGCCAGGCGGTCCAGGGCGAGAGGTTCTGGAACACCAGCACCTCCCGGGCCTTGAGGTGCGGGCGCTGCGGCGGGTCCTGCCCGGGCAGCGGCTGGATCGCCAGCGCCAGGCGGATCTCCGGGTTGACCCGCAGCGCCGCGAGGAACGCCTGGCGCAGGTCGCCGGCCTCGCCCTCGGCGGTGAAGCGCAGGGCGTCCGGGCGTGCCGGGTAGTTGCCGATATGCGCGCGGGCGTAGGCTTCCTGCTCGTCCAGCAGCGCGGCCAGGCCGCCGCGCTCGGCGGCGAGGAAGGCCTCCAGCGGCTCCACCACGACCTCCGGCGCCTCGCGGATCGCCGCTACCTCGCGCAGCGCCAGGTAGCTGCCCACCGTATGGTTGGACCAGGCCCAGAGGCTTGGCGAGACCGTGTACAACCCCAGCAGCAGGCAACGCAGCAGCAACTTCATCGGCTTTTCGCTCTTGTCTTCGTCCGGTGCCGGCAAGCCTACCAACCCCGGGCGCGGCAGGGCACTGTCCAGCCCCGCCATCGGAACTCTCCGATAGCGCCATCGGACCAATGTCTATCCACGCCGGGCCGGCCCCATGACCGCCATCAATGGCGCCCAGGCGCCAGGCGGCTAGACTTTCCCGACATCAGGCACGCTGATACAAGGCACCCATCTGATGCTCCAGTCCGTTTCGCCCAAGCACGACCTGCCCCTCAAACCCGAAGGCCAAGCGGCCAAGCCCGAACGCACCGGGACCTGGGCGCCGTTCTCGATCCAGGCCTTCCGCATCATCTGGATCTGCAACCTGTTCGCCAACCTCGGCACCTGGGCGCAATCGGTGGCCGCCGCCTGGGTGGTCACCGACGCCCATGCCAGCCCGCTGATGGTGGCGATGATCCAGGTCGCCGCAGCGCTGCCGCTGGTGCTGCTGTCGATCCTCTCCGGGGTCATCGCCGACAACCACGACCGGCGCAAGATCATGCTCTGGGGCCTCAGCTTCGAGATGACCGGGGCGATGTTCGCCACCCTCCTGGCCTTTCTCGGCTACCTCGACCCGGTGCTGCTGATCATCTCCATCCTCTGGATCTCCCTCGGCGGCTCGGTGACCATCCCGGCCTGGCAGGCGGCGGTCAACGAGCAGGTGCCGGCGCGCATGGTCAGCGACGCGGTGCTGCTCAACAGCGTCAACTACAACGTCGCCCGTGCCGCCGGCCCGGCCCTCGGCGGCCTGCTGCTGAGCGCGGTGGGGCCGGCCTGGGTGTTCCTGTTCAACAGCTTCTGCTACATGGCGCTGATCTGGGCGATCTGGCAGTGGCGGCGCGACCTGCCCAAGCGCAGCCTGCCGCCGGAAGGCATCCTCGAAGGGGTCACCGCGGCGCTGCGCTTCACCCAGTACTCCACCGTCACCCGCCTGGTGATGATGCGCTCCTTCGCCTTCGGCCTCTCCGCCAGCGCGGTCTGGGCCCTGCTGCCGCTGCTGGCGCACCGCAACCCGGACGGCGACGCGGCGATCTACGGTTACATGCTCGGCGCCCTCGGCCTCGGCGCGATCCTCGGCAGCACCCAGGTCTCGCGCCTGCGCCAGCGGATCGGCAGCAGCCGGCTGATCAGCCTGGCCGGCTTCACCCTGGCCCTGATCCTGCTGACCCTCGGCCTGGTGGACAACCTCTGGATACTGTTCCCGGTGCTGATCCTCGGCGGCGGCTGCTGGATCGGCGCCCTCGCCACCTACAATTCGGCGGTGCAGATCCTCGTTCCCGACTGGATCAAGGCGCGCGCCCTGGCGCTGTACCAGACCGCGCTGTACGGCGGCCTGGCGCTGGGCTCGTTCCTCTGGGGCCATCTCGCCGAAACCATGACCGTGCACGGCGCGCTGCTGGCCGCCGGCTGCCTGCTGCTGGCCTCGGTGATCCTGCTGTACAACTCGCGCCTGCCGGAAATGGACGCCGCCAGCATCTCCCGCGCGCCGGCGAGCATGCCCGGGCAGCCGAGCTTCGTCTTCAACACCCGGCGCGGCATGGTGCTGGTCTCCATCGAGTACCGGATTCCCGCCGAGCGCACCCGCGACTTCGTCCGCGCCGCCCAGCCGTTGCGCCGCCTGCGCCTGCGCAACGGCGCGGAGCGCTGGTCGCTGTTCCGCGACGTGAGCAACCCGGAGGTCTGGCAGGAACTGTTCCTGGTGGACAACTGGATCCAGCACCTGCGCATGCTCGACCGCATGACCCTGGCCGACAAGATCGTCATCGACAACGTCACCGCCCTGCATGCCGGCGACGGTCCGCCGCAGATCCGCCATTGCGTGAGCTACGAGGCCAGCAGCTACGACACGCCGCTGGTGAAGAGCGCCGCGCCGCCGCCAGCCAACGACGAGGCGGGCGCGACGGCGGGGAGTTGAGAAGGATGCCTGGCAAACCCGTAGGGCGGATGACGCCAGCGGCGTTATCCGCCATCGAGCGCCGGCACGGCGGGTAACCGCAAGCGGTTGTCCGCCCTACGAGGCCGTCGGTGGCGCGCGCTCACTCCGCCGCCGGTTTCTTGCGCCTGAGCGGCGCCATGCCGTCGGCGCTGACCACCGCCGACGGACCGGCCTTCGGCCGCGCGGCGGGCTTGCGCCTGGCCGCGGGCTTGGCGGCGGCGCCCTTCCGATCCTGTTTTTTCTTCTTGCTGCCGGCGGCCTTGCCCGAGGCCTTGAGCTTCTTCGGCCCCTGGTAGGCGGCCTTCAGTTCCTTGATGTTGCGCCGTTCGAAATGCTGCTTGAGGTAGCGCTCGACGCTCGACATCAGGTTCCAGTCGTTGTGGCAGATCAGCGAGATCGCCAGGCCCTCGGCGCCTGCGCGGCCGGTGCGGCCGATGCGGTGCACGTACTCGTCGCCGCTACGCGGCATGTCGAAGTTGATCACCAGGTCCAGGCCCTCGACGTCCAGGCCGCGGGCGGCGACGTCGGTGGCGACGAGGATCTTCACCGCGCCCTGCTTCAGGCGCTCGATGGCCAGCTTGCGGTCCTTCTGGTCCTTCTCGCCATGCAGGACGAAGACCTTGTGCTGGTTGGCGATCAGCCGCCCGGTCAGGCGATCGGCGGAGACCCGGGTGTTGGTGAAGACGATGGCCTTGGTGTAGGTCTCGTTGCCCAGCAGCCATTGCAGCAACTGTTCCTTGTGCGCCACGTCGTCGGCGGTGATGACCTGCTGGCGGACGTTCTCGTTCAGCTCGCCGACCTGGTTCAGGCGCAGCACTTGCGGCTCGCGCAGCACCTCGGCGATCACCTTGTTCAGCCCGGCGCCGCTGTGGGTGGCGGAGAACAGCAGGGTCTGGCGCTCGGCCGGGCAGGCGTTGGCCAGGGCCAGCACGTCGTCGGCGAAGCCCATGTCGAGCATGCGGTCGGCCTCGTCGAGCACCAGTACCTCGATGTCCTGCAGCGGCAGGTTGCCGGCGTTGCGCTGCTCGAGCAGGCGGCCGGGGGTGCCGATGACGATCTCCGGGTTCTTGCGCAGGCGCGCGCCCTGCACCTTGAAGTCCTCGCCGCCAGTGATCAGGCAGGCCTTGATGAAGGTGAACTGGGCGAAGCGCTCGACTTCCTTGAGGGTCTGCTGGGCCAGCTCGCGGGTCGGCAGGAGGATCAGCGCGCGCGCCAGGGAGCGCGGCTTCTCCTCGGCCAGCAGACGGTTCAGCAACGGCAGCAGGAAGGCCGCGGTCTTGCCGCTGCCGGTCTGCGCCGTGACCCGCAGGTCGCGTCCCTCCAGCGCCTGGGGAATGGCCGCGGCCTGGACCGGCGTCGGCTCGCTGAAGGACAGGCTATCCAGTGCCTTCAGCAGGCGTTCGTGGAGGGGGAATTGGCTGAACAAGGGAAACCTCGGCATTGCAGGTGAAAATGGACAGGTGCATAGCCTAACGGTTGCCGCGCCGCCGCGCAGGCTTTATTCGCACGACGCGACGGCCAGCGCGCGGGTCGCAATCGGCCCGGCGGCGGGTCGCCGCCAGGCAAGCGCGGCGCGGGCGGCGCTCGCAGACTGGCCCGATGCCCGCCGTCCAGAGGACTCCCGTCATGCCCACCGCGCCGCCCTCCGCCGCCGAACGTCTGGAACGACTGCCGCTGAGCCCCTACCACCGGCTGATCTTCGTGATCATCGCCCTAGCGTTCTTCTTCGACTCGATGGACCTGGCGATGATGACCTTCCTGCTCGGCTCGATCAAAGCCGAGTTCGGCCTCGACTCGGCCCAGGCCGGCCTGCTGGCCAGCTCCAGCTTCTTCGGCATGGTGATCGGCGCGGCGCTGTCGGGCATGCTCGCCGACCGTTTCGGGCGCAAGCCGGTGTTCCAGTGGAGCATCGTGCTCTGGGGCCTGGCCAGCTACCTCTGCTCCACCGCCGGCGACCTCGGCAGCCTGACCCTCTACCGGGTGCTGCTGGGGATCGGCATGGGCATGGAGTTCCCCATCGCCCAGTCGCTGCTCTCGGAAATGATCCCGGCCAGCCGCCGCGGCAAGTACATCGCCCTGATGGACGGCTTCTGGCCGCTGGGCTTCGTCGCCGCCGGCTGCCTGTCCTACATCCTCCTGCCGCTGACCGGCTGGCGCACGATCTTCCTGGTGCTGGCGCTGCCGGCGGTCTTCGTCCTGGTCATCCGCTTCCTGGTGCCCGAGTCGCCACGCTGGCTGGAGCAGGCCGGCCGGCGCGAACAGGCCGAGCGCGTGCTGCGCGGCATCGAGGCACGGGTGATGCGTTCGCTGCGCCTCGCCGAGCTGCCGCCGCCGCAGCGCCTGGCGCAGCCGGAACCTTCGCGGCCGGGCTTCTTCGGCGCCTTCGCCGAACTCTGGTCGCCGACCTACCGGCGCCGCACGCTGACCGTCTGGGGTCTGTGGTTCTTCGCCCTGCTCGGCTTCTACGGCCTGACCTCCTGGCTCAGCGCGCTGCTCCAGCAATCCGGCTTCGCCGTCACCCAGTCGGTGTACTACACCGTGCTGATCTCGCTGGCCGGGATACCCGGCTTCCTCTGCGCGGCCTGGCTGGTGGAAAGCTGGGGGCGCAAGCCGAGCTGCGTGCTGATGCTCCTCGGCGGCGGCGCGATGGCCTACGCCTACGGCCAGACCGCGGTGTTCGGCGGCAGCCTGGCGCTGCTGGTCGGCTCCGGCCTGGCCATGCAGTTCTTCCTGTTCGGCATGTGGGCGGTGCTCTACACCTATACCCCGGAGCTCTATCCGACCTCCGCGCGGGCCACCGGCTCGGGCTTCGCCTCGGCGGTCGGGCGGATCGGCTCGCTGCTCGGCCCGCTGGTCACCGGGCTGATCCTGCCGCTCACCGGCCAGGGCGGGGTGTTCACCCTCGGCGCGCTGTGTTTCGGCCTCGCCGCCCTGGTGGTCTGGGGCTTCGGCATCGAGACCCGCGGGCGCACCCTGGAGGAGCTCGCCGGCTGATTCCACACGTCGGCGGGAAACCTTTTCAGACACATCCTAGGTGCGAAGCGGGGCCCGATGAGGCACTCTTGATCCCTTTGTGCGCTCCCGGCCCACGGGTCGGGGTGTTCGTTAAACCGTGGGAAGCGGCTCGCCCGCCCCCGCCCGCAACAAAGGAAGTCGCCTGTCCATGGACTCCACATCCCTTCTCGATCAGCTCTCCGGATACTGGTCGGCGCTCGACCAGCACCCTATCCTCCACGCCAGCCTGGCCTTCGGCCTGCTGCTGGTGGGCGCCCTGATCCTCGGCCGGATCGCCCGCTACGTCGTTCTCTACGCGGTCAACCTGCTGGCCCGCCAGCCGGCGTTGCACTGGTTCGGCGACCTGATCCGCAACAAGGTGTTCCAGCGCCTGGCGCAGACCACCCCGTCGCTGCTGGTACAGTTCGGCCTGCCGTGGATTCCCGAGATGCCGGACAAGGCCGCGCATTTCCTCGGCAACCTGGCCCTGGCCTTCACCGTGCTGTTCCTGATCCTCGCCCTCACCGCGCTGCTCAACGCCCTGCTGGACATCTACGCGCGCACCGAGCACGCCCGCACCCGTTCGATCAAGGGCTACGTGCAACTGGCGAAGATCGCCGTGTTCGTGTTCGGCGCGATCATCATCGTCTCGATCATCATCGACCGCTCGCCGCTCCTGCTGCTATCGGGCCTCGGCGCGATGTCGGCGGTCCTCCTGCTGGTCTACAAGGACACCCTGATGTCGTTCGTCGCCAGCGTGCAGCTGACCAGCAACGACATGCTGCGGGTCGGCGACTGGATCGAGATGCCGCAGGTCGGCGCCGACGGCGACGTGGTGGACATCACCCTGTACACCGTGAAGGTGCAGAACTTCGACAAGACCATCGTCTCGGTGCCGACCTGGCGCCTGATGTCCGAGTCGTTCAAGAACTGGCGCGGCATGCAACAGTCCGGCGGGCGGCGGATCAAGCGCGCGATCTACGTCGACTCCAGCCAGGTGCGTTTCCTCGACGAGAAGGAAGAGCAACGCCTGGGCCAGGTGCGCCTGCTCACCGAGTACATGGCGCGCAAGCAGTCCGAGTTGCAGGAATGGAACGCCACCAACGGCGGGGTCGCGCCGCTGGCCGCCAACCGCCGCCGGCTGACCAACATCGGCACCTTCCGCGCCTATGCCCTGGCCTACCTGCAGAACCACCCGGACATCCACCAGGGCATGACCTGCATGGTCCGCCAGATGCAGCCGACCGCCCAGGGCATCCCGCTGGAGATATACTGCTTCACCCGCACCACCAGCTGGATCGACTACGAGCGCATCCAGGGCGACGTGTTCGATTACCTGCTGGCGGTGATGCCGGAGTTCGGCCTCGGCGCCTACCAGCAGCCCAGCGGCCAGGACCTGCGCCAGGGCCTGCAGGGCATGCTCGACGGACGTGAACCGGCGACGCGTTCGTTCGAGACGCTGGCTTCGCCGAGCCGCAGCGACGAAGCCACCGTTTGATTGACCGAAAAAAGGCGGGCCAGCCATGAAGCCACAGTTGATCTACTACGTCGCCACCAGCCTGGACGGCTTCATCGCCCGCCCCGACGGCAGCGTCGACTGGCTCGACCGTTTCGCCGGCGGCGGCAGCGACCATGGCTACGCCGCCTTCTACCAGGGCATCGACGGGTTGCTGATGGGGCGCGGCAGCTACGATGTCGTGCGTGGCTTCGGCGACTGGCCCTATCCGGGCAAGCCCTGCCAGGTACTCACCCGCAATCCTCGGGTGAGCGGGCTGGAGGGGGTCGAACTGCGCCATGCCACGCCCCAGGACGGCCTGTCGCGCCTTGGCGAACAGGGCTGCCGGCGGGTCTGGCTGGCCGGCGGCGGCAGCCTGGCCGGCAGTTGCCTGGGCGCCGGGCTGCTCGACGAGGTGATCGTCAGTGTCGTTCCGCAACTGCTCGGCGCCGGCATCCCGCTGTTCGCCGGCGGCCGCGAGCGGCGCCTGCGACTGCTGGAACAGCACAGCTACCACAGCGGCATCGTGCAGATGCGCTACCAGGTGATCACCGAGGACGATCAGGAATGACCGATACCCTGCTGAGCATTTCCGCCGCCTGCCTGTTCGACGACCAGGGCAACCTGCTGTTGGTGCGCAAGCGCGGCACCCAGGCCTTCATGCTTCCCGGCGGCAAGCGCGAGCCGGGCGAGACGCCGCTGGCCGCGCTGCAACGCGAACTGCTGGAGGAGTTGCGCCTGCCGATGGGCGCATCGACCTTCGAGCACCTCGGCAACTTCCAGGCGCCGGCGGCCAACGAGGCGAACACCCGGGTCGATGCCGATATCTACGTCGCCCGCCTGCCCCATGCGGTCTGCGCCCAGGCCGAGCTGGAAGAGCTGGCCTGGCTGCTGCCCGGCCAGCCGCAACCGGACAACCTCGCGCCACTGCTGCGCGACCATGTCCTGCCGGCCCTGGCCCGACGCGCGGCAGAGCGGGCGCAAGCGCCGACGGAACAGCGTACCCGCCCCGGCCACGTGCGCTGAGCGCAATCTCCCCTCCCCACGAGCAAGGCCTCCCGGAGGATGCCCTTTCACGCCCCTGCGCCGAACCACGACGTAGGGTGCATAACCGCCCCGCGGTTATCCGCCGATGCGCGGGATATCGGCGGATAACGCCTGTGGCGTTATCCGCTACGGAACCAGGCCAGGCCTTTCTTCAATGAAAAGGCCACCCTGGGGTGGCCTTCCTGCACTCGCGCGCGAACTGCGGCACAGGGCTGACAACCGCCACGCCCATGGTATCGGCGGACGATTGCCCCGCCCTTTCGGCGGTCTTCCTCCGGCTCAGAACGAGGTCCGGCGGTAGGCGCGGTAGCGCGGGAACCAGAAGTTCGCCTCGATCGCCTCGTTCAGCGCCTCGTCGCTGGTCTGCAGGGCCTTGCCCTCGGCCTGGGCCTGCTTGGCCACGGCGACTGCGATGCGCTTGCTGACCTCGCGGATATCGCCCAGCGCCGGCAGCACCGCGCCCTCGCCCCGGGTGACGATCGGCGAGCAGTTGGCCAGGGCGTTGGCCGCCGCCATCAGCATGCCGTCGGTGACGCGGGTGGCCCGCGCGGCGATCACCCCGAGGCCGATGCCAGGGAAGATATAGGCGTTGTTGCACTGGGCGATGGGCATCCGCCTGTCGCCCACCTGTACCGGCTGGAACGGGCTGCCGGTAGCGACCAGCGCCTGGCCGTCGGTCCAGTTGAGGATTTCCTGCGGGGTCGCCTCGACCCGCGAGGTCGGGTTGGACAGCGGCATCACCAGCGGCTGCTTGCAGTGGCTGTGCAGCTCGCGGATGACCTCCTCGGAGAACAGCCCGCGCTGCCCGGAGACGCCGATCAGCACCGTCGGCCGGGCGTTGCGGATCACCTCCAGCAGCGCCAGGTCGTCGCCCTGCTGGCCGCCCCAGGCGCCGAGATCGGCACGTTTCTGCGCCAGGCGCTGCTGGAAGTCGAGCAGGTTGCTCATGTCGTCGGTGAGCAGACCCCAGCGGTCGACCATGAAGATGCGCCGGCGCGCCTGGGCCTCGTCCAGCCCTTCCAGCCGCATGGCGGCGATGATCTGCTCGGCGATGCCGCAACCGGCGGAACCGGCGCCGACGAAGGTCACGGTCTGCTCGCTGAGCTTCTCGCCCTTGGCCTTGCAGGCCGCCAGGAGGGTGCCCACGGCCACCGCGGCGGTACCCTGGATGTCGTCGTTGAAGCAGCACAGCTCGTCCTTGTAGCGCTCCAGCAACGGCATCGCGTTGGTCTGGGCGAAATCCTCGAACTGCAGCAGGACGTTCGGCCAGCGCCGCTTGATCGCCTGGATGAACAGGTCGACGAATTCCTCATACTGCGCCCCGCTCACCCGCTCGTGGCGCCAGCCCATGTACATCGGGTCGTTGAGCAGGTCGGGGTTGTTGGTGCCGACGTCCAGCACCACCGGCAGGGTATAGGCCGGGCTGATGCCGCCGCAGGCGGTGTACAGCGACAACTTGCCGATCGGGATGCCCATGCCGCCGATGCCCTGGTCGCCGAGGCCGAGGATCCGTTCGCTGTCGGTGACCACCACGATCTTCACGTTGTTCTTGGTGGCGCTGCGCAGGATGTCGTCGATCCGCTCGCGGTCCGGGTAGGAAATGAACAGCCCGCGATGGGTGCGGTAGATCTTCGAGAACTCCTGGCAGGCCTGGCCGACCGTGGGGGTGTAGATGATCGGCAGCATTTCTTCCAGGTGCTCCTCGAGCAGGCGGAAGAACAGGGTCTCGTTGTTGTCCTGGATCGAGCGCAGGAAGATGTGGCGGTCCAGATCGGTGTTGCACAGGTTGTACTGGCTGTAGGCGCGCTCGGTCTGCTCCTCGATGGTCTCGATGTTGTGCGGCAGCAGGCCTTGCAGGTTGAAATCGATGCGTTCCTGGGTACTGAACGCGCTGCCTTTGTTCAGCAGCGGCATCTCCAGCAGCGACGGGCCGGCATGGGGAACGTACAAGGGGCGCTTGGCTGTTTCGGTCATATCTGGACTCGCTTCTACGGGCTTCACTCGGGTACGGGGACCACGAACATACCCCCGGCGCAGAGGCTTTCCAAGGCCATGGCGCACAACAGGACGTTGCCGGCCCCGCAGCTGTCGTCACTTGCACGCTGAAACCGGCACGTCACATCCGGAACCGATCATTCGACGAATGGTCAGAAGGCCGGCGTCAAAATAGGTCACAATAGCCGCCGCTTTCGTAGGGGAATACGCTGGGAACTTCCATGAGTTCCGGATTTTCCTTCGTGAAGCCGGTTATCCCCGGGACAACCTGAATGCATCCAGGCCCGGTGGCAGTTGGCCGTTTCGCTTGACGGCCTGGTCGGAAGAGTCAGGAGGGCTCGTTCCGGTCACCCAGAAGACACTCCGATGAACAGAGAGTAACCACGAACCAGCGGAAGCCTGGACCGTTATTCACGCACGCGAAGACATGCCGAAATGCGTTCACCCTTTTTGACATGCCTGTCTGTAGGCTTCGCGGCCCTTCTGGCCGCACTCTCGATGCCCAGCCTGGCTTCCAACCAGGTCACCCATACCTTCAAGCCGTCGAAGAATTCCACCCTGTCGCCCAGCCGGGTCGTCAGCACCCGCCAGTCGGCCAACCGCTCGGTGGTCGCGGCCGCCGCCTCCGAAGTCACCGACCGCGCCTTCAGCATGATCGGCACCCCCTACCGCTGGGGCGGCACCACGCCGAAGAAGGGCTTCGATTGCAGCGGCCTGGTCAACTACGTATTCCAGGATGTCGACGACGTCGACCTGCCGCGCACCGCCCGCGCCATCTACAACATGGACAACAACAAGGTTTCCCGCGGCAAATTGCAGCCGGGCGACCTGGTGTTCTTCCGGATCCGCAGCCGCAGCGTCGACCACGTCGGCATCTACGTCGGCAACGATCGCTTCGTGCATGCGCCGCGGCGCGGCAAGAAGGTCCGCGTCTCCGACCTCAACAGCAGCTACTGGAAGCGCCACTACCTGGCCGGCAAGCGTATCCTGCCGGCCACCCTCGCCCAGGTCGAGAGCACCCGCAAGCGCTGACTCCGGCGCCTGCGGCTCGCTCAGATGCCCCGCCGCGCCTGTTTCCTCAGCAGGCGCGCGCTGTCCCAGCCGGTCAGCAGCACCGCCAGCCAGATCGGCGCGTAGGTCCACAGCTGCTCGACGCGGAATGCCTCGCCGAGGAACAGTACCGCCACCAGGAACAGCAGCACCGGTTCGACGTAGCTGAGGATGCCGAACAGCCCCATCGGCAACAGCCGGCTGGAGGCCATCATCGCGCCGAAGGCCAGCGCGCTGATCAGCCCCAGCATCGGCAGCAGCAGCCACAGCCGCGGCGCCTCGCGGAACGCCTGGCTTTCATCGCCCAGCCAGTACAGCGCGAACAACGCCACCGGCAGCAGGAAGAGCATCTCGAAGACGAACCCTGACAGCGCGTCCACCCCCATCTTCCTGCGCAGCATGAAGTACGGCGGGTAGCCCAGGGCGGTGACCAGCGAGACCCAGGAGAACGCCCGGGTCAGCCAGAACTCGTGCAGTACCCCGGCCAGCGCGCAGGCCACGGCGATGCCCTGCAGCGGCGTCAGGCGCTCGCCGTAGAACACCCGGCCGACCAGGACCATCGCCAGCGGCAGGAGGAAATAGCCCAGCGAAAGCTCCAGGGTCTTCCCGGCCAGCGGTGCCCAGATGAAGATGCCCCATTGCAGCAGCATCATCGCCGCGGTCAGCGGGAAGCAGGCCAGCAGCCAGGGCTCGGCGAACAACCGGCGCCAGGCGGCGCGCAGGGTCGGCCACTGGCGGGTGGCGACAACCAGCAGGAGCACCATCGGGATCGACCAGAGTACCCGGTGCGCCAGCACCTGCAGGCTGTCCAGCGGTTCCAGCAGGTGGACGTAGCCCGGCAGGGTGACGAACAGCAGCGAGGCGGCCAGCGACAACAGCACTCCCTGTCCGGAGATCCTCATGCGCGCACCTCGCGGCGGCCGAGCCGGTTGACCCACAACGAGGCGACGATGATCGCGCCGCCCAACGCCAGGCGCGGCAGGTCGGCGTGCTGGTTCCAGATCAGCAGATTGAGCAGCAGCCCCACCGGCACATGCAGGTTGTTCATCACCGCCAGGCTGCCGGCGTCGACCTCGGTGGCGCCCTTGTTCCACCAGAACTGGCCGAGCGCGGTGGCCAGCAGGCCCATCCACACCAGTACGCCCCATTGCAGCTCGCCGGCCGGCAGGCGCTGCGGATCGCCGAACAGCAGCCAGGCCGGCAGGGCGACCAGCAGCGCGCCGAGGAAGAAGTAGCCGAAGCGCTGGCGCTGCGGCAGTTGCGACGGATATCGACGCACCAGGCGCTTGTACAGCACCTGCCCGGCGGCGAAGGTGGCGTTGGCCAGTTGCAGCAGCAGGAAGCCCTGGAGGAACTCGCCGGTGATCCCGTCGTAGCGGATGATCGCCGCACCCGCCACCGCCACCAGCGCGGCGGCCAGGGCCCAGGCATTGAAGCGGCGGTTCAACAGGTCGTCGAGCAGGGCCACGTGGACCGGGGTCAGCACGGTGAACAGCAGTACCTCGGGCACCGTCAGCACGTTGAAGCTGAGGTACAGGCAGACATAGGTGATGCCGAACTGCAGCGCGCCGACCAGCATCACCCCGCCGATGAAGCGCGGCTCCACCCCGCGCCAGCGGGTCAGCGGAAGGAACACCAGGCCGGCGAGGAGGACCCGGGTGAGCACGGCGAAGTAGCTGTCGACCTGGCCGGCGAGGTACTCGCCGATCAGGTTGAAGGAAAACGCCCAGAGGACGGTGACGAACAGTAGATAACGCATGGACCAGGCACCAGGATGGGGCGCCGACCATAACGTTTTTGCCGCCGCCACGGAAGGCCGCGCGGGCCCGCGGCGAACCTCGCCGCTTCCGCGCTATCTGCCGTGCGCGGTCGGCCAGCGGTATTCGAGCCAGTGCTGCATGCGCTGGCGCAGCTGGCCGGTCTGCTCGGCGATGTGCAGCCACTGGTCGACGTAGCGCTTGAAGGCCTCGTCGCGCGGCAGCAGGTAGGCCTTCTCGGCGAAGTCGAAGGGCCGCTCCGGATGCACGGCGCACAATTCCGGGTGCAGCCTGGATTGCAGGCGGGTCTCGATGGCATCGGTCATCATCAGGTCGGCCTTGCCGTCGACGATCTGCTGGAAGATCGTCACGTTGTCCGGGTGTACCAGGATCCGCGCCTGCTTCAGGTGCGCGCGGGCGAACTTCTCATTGGTGCCGCCGGGATTGACGATGGCGGTCACGCCCGGCCGGTCGATCTGCTCCAGGGTCTGGAAGCGCGCCTGGTTGGCGCACAGGGTGATCGGCGTCTTGCCGTCGCGCAGGTAGGGCATGGAGAAGTAGGCCTGGCGCTGGCGCTCCAGGTTGATCGAGATGCCGCTCATGGCGATGTCGAAGCGGTCGTCGGCGAGATCGCGCATCAGGCTCGGCCAACTGGTCGGCACCAGTACCAGCCTGGCGCCCAGGCTCTCGGCCAGGCGCTGCGCCATGTCCACGTCGAAACCGACGTAGCCGCCCTGCTCCGTGCGGTAGCTGAACGGCTTGTAGTCACCGGTGCTGCCCACGCGCAGCACACCGCTGTCGAGTATGCGATCGAGACGGCTTTCCTGCGCCTGCAGGCTGGCGCTGGCCAGCAGTACGAGACAGGCCAGGGCCTGGATGAGATGGCGGATGGATTTCGGCATGGCGGCTCCTCGGGATGGCGGACCGCAGAGAGACTACGCAAGTCGGCGGCCGCGGCCAAATCCCGGGAGGACCTGGAGTCGCTCAGCGGCCCGGGGAAAATCCGTTCACACCGCCATCGACAGCGGCACGCCCCGCAGCCACTCGGGATGGTAGCGCAGCAGCATCTCCAGGCCGCGTTCCTGGTAGGCCGGGAAGCTGATCGCGACCAGCGACTCGCCCTTGTTCTTCTGCGGCGGACCGAGGCGCTCGAGGACCACCCCGTTGCGGATGAAATAGCGCTCCATGGCCGTGGTGGTCACCGCCACCACCGAGCTGGCGCCCAGGTACCAGGCGCATTGCAGGCTGGACCAGAACACCTTCATCGCCAGTTGCGGGTCGTCCGCGGCGCCGGCGGCGTAGCGCGAGAGCTCCCAGACCGACGGATCGCTCGGCGGGGTCTCGCTGCACAGGTAGGCGAAGACGTCCTTGAGCAGGTAGGCCTCGGTGGTCGGCAGCAGGCGGGCGCAGCCGCAGATGCCTTCGCGCGGGCTCCTGGCGATGATGTAGCGGGTTTGCGGATGGTCGAACTGGTCGAACTCCTGGCCGCAGGTCCTGGAGGTGGACTCCACGTCCCAACCCAGCTTCTCGATGAAGACCTCGTGCCGGTAGCGTCCCAGCTCGGCGATCATGCTGGCGGAAAGCCCTTCCAGCGATTCCGAGAGCAATTCGATCATGACCAGTCCCCGTGTCGTGCCGGCCGAGAAAAAAAGGCGGCATCCCTACCCCTGTACTCCTGGGCCCTCTCAGTCGGAGGACATACCAGCACACACATGAGGGGGAAGACTAAAGGAGGATGAACGGCAGGCAACCTGCCAGATCTGGTAGGGCGCGCCGGCTGGCGCGCCCTCCGTTCAGATAAGCCCCAGCGCGGCGGCGTAGGCTGCGGCCAGGGTCTTGTTCGGCGCGTCGAACTTCTTCTGGATGTTCTTGTGGTGGAAGTTCACCGTGCTCTCGGAAATGCTCAGGATGATCGCGATTTCTCCCGAGCTCTTGCCGTCGGCGGTCCATTGCAGGATCTCGCGCTCGCGGTGGCTGAGGCAGACCGGGTTGGACATCAGCATCGGATGCTCCAGGTCGGTCAGCTTCTGGGTCAGCAGCTCGATCATGCAGCGCAGCCGCAGGCGGATTTCCTCGCGCTCGAAGCTGGAGATGTTCTGCTGGTCGCGCGCCACCGAAAGCACGCTGAGCAGGTTGTTCGGCGCACGGATCGGCAAGGTCGCGCCGACGCACAGGCCCCAGTCGCGGGCCTCGTTCCAGAGCATCCGGCTCTGGTCGAACAGGCTGTCGCTCCAGACCACCATTTCCGAGGAGCGCAGGCCATTGAGGATCGCCGGGTCGACCGCCCCGTAGTTCTGCATCTGGTAGCGTTCCAGCCAGGCCTTGGGATAGGTACCGTGCACCTCGGTCTTCGGCCGGGTGAAGGGAATCGTGTGACGCACCCCATAGGCGTAGTAATCGAAGCCCAGGCGACGCACTTCCTTTTCCAGGACGGCAAACACGCCCTGGCTGTCGTGGATCGGTTGCATCTCGCTCCGCAAACCGTCCCACCACAGCAAAAAGCCTCCGTCGTTCCTCATTGCAGTAAGCCCTGATCGATAAAATGCATCGCAGCAGAATTGGCCCGGGGTATGGCGCTGTCAAGCGTGCTCCCTTGCCGATACGGCAAAACCATGGCAATCCTATCTGTTATGCCAGCACGGCTCAGGACGCGGCTTTCAGCCATCGCACATCCCCCTCCCTATGACAACGTTCGACCACCTGGGCCGCTTTACCGCAAGCGATACTGTGCGGTTGTGACAATTCCATGAAACGCCGACAGGCCGTCGCCAGCGCCGGGTCCTCGAGCAGCCGCCAGAGCGACTCGCGCAGCGCCTGCTCGCGTAGCGGCAGGCCCAGCCGGATACCACAGCCGAGGCGGACCAGGCGTTCGGCGTTGTCGAACTGGTCGTGGGCGCAAGGCAGCAGCACTTGCGGCACCCCCGCCGCCAGCGCCAGGCTCATGGCGCCGATGCCGCCCGGGTGGACCAGCCCGGCGCACGCCGGCAGCAAGGCCCCCAACGGCACGTACGAGCGTTGCAGCACGTGGCTCGGCAAGCCACGCAGCGGCTCCTGGCCGGCGCCGGTGAGGAAGATGCCGCGGGCGCCGAGACGCTCCAGCGCGCGCAAGGCCATGGCATAGAAGTCTCCCTGCAGGTGCTCGGTCGAACCCTGGGTGAACACCAGCGGCCGACTGCCCTGCTCGAGGAAGCGCTGCAACTCGTCGTCGAGGCGGGTCCCCGGGACGCTGCCGTCGAACAGCGGGAAGCCGGTCATGTGCAGCGGTTGCGGCCAGTCCTGCTGGGGCGGTGCGAACCAGGCCGGGAACAGGCAGAGCACTCCCTGTGGCGAATGCATCCACTGGGTGAAGATGCGCTTCGCCGGGCCGACCAGGCCGACCTTGCGGCGCACCGCGTTGATCTCCGGGGCGCAGGTGCGGTCCAGCTTGAAGCGTTCGATGCAGCGCCAGAGCAACTTGCGCATCGCCAGCGGGACCTGCTCGGGCACGTTGAACCTGGGGTGGACCGGCGGCAGGTGCGCCGACAGCAGGGTCGACGGCGAGACCTGCACCGACAGGTAGGGAATCCCGTATTTCTCATGGGCGATCCGCGCGCCCAGGGCCCACAGCGAACCGACCACCACGATGTCGTCGTGGCGCTGTGCGCAGACGTACTCGTAGACCGGCTCGATCATCCCGGCGATGGCCTGCCAGAGCACTCCGAACGAGGTCTTCGGATCCCACAGGCGCGGGTCGCCCATGGTCCGGCGGTAGGTCAGTTCGTCGCTGAGCGGGACGAACTCGATGCCGTGCTGCTCCACCGCGGCGCGAAACACCGGAATGGTGCACAGACTGACGCGGTGGCCGCGCAACTTCAGGGTGCGGGCGAGGCCAATGAAGGGGAACACGTCGCCGGCCGAACCGATGGCGATGAGAATGGCGTGCATGGGGCTACTCCTTGCGTTGTGCAACGGCAAGGCCCGGCCATGCCGGGCCTTCGCAGATCCCGACGGGTCAGGCGTAGCCGATGGCCATCTCGTGGAATCCCGCCGCCTGCTCGGAGCGCCACGGTTCCGGTTGCGCCAGCAGGTGCTCGAGCAACGCCCGGTGCACACGCGCCGCCGCCAGCTTGGACTCCAGGTCGAGGAAGTGCCCGGTGCCTTCCACCCGCGAAAAACTGCAATGCGGCAGGTAATCGCGGAACTGGCGGGCGTCCTCGGCGGTGGTGTACTCGTCCCAGCTGCCGTTGATGAAATGCACGTGACTCTGGATCTGCCCCAGGCAGCTCAGGTAGCCACGGTCATTGAGCGCCAGCACCTGGTCGATGTGGAAACGCGCCTGCTCGTACTCGCCAGTGGCCAGGGAGGCCATGTGCTGATGGTTGCTGGCCTTCAGCCGCGGCGGCAGGTACTTGCCGACGGTCTCGTTGAGCAGGTGGCCGATCGCCGACTTGTCGTCCAGTTCGATCAGTTCCTGGGCCCGCCCGACATAATCGAGCATCGCCTGGTTCAGCCCCGGCGCGAACGCCATCACCACCGAGCTGCGGACCCCGCGCGGGTTGCGCGACAGCGCCAGCAGCGTGGAGATGCCGCCCCAGGAGGCCGAGACCAGGTGGTTGACGGCGAAGCGCTCGATCAGCGCCAGGAGAATCTCCACCTCGTCGTCCTTGGTGATCAACCCGCGCTGCGGATTGTGCTGTCGCGACTGCCCGGCGAAGGGCAGGTCGAACAGCACCACGTTGAAATGTTCGGCCAGGCACTTGCAGGTCCGGGCGAACGAGGCGGTGGTCGCCATCGCGCCGTTGACCAGCATCACCGTGTCGCGCCCGGGATCCTGCCCCACGCGCTCGACATGTACCCGCAGGCCCTTGCATACCGTTACCAACAGACTTTCGCGCCGCATCTCACACCTCCCAAAAAGTTTTCGAACAGGCAAACAGCTATCGCTGCCACGGGTATCCCGGCATTACGTAGAGTTCGTTCTTGTTGTTCGAACGGCAGACAAGTAACTCAGCGGCCACCCGCGCCAATCAGCCACAGCGGGTGCATACCCCTTCAGGGGAGGGGCTTGTATGGATCTTGCAGATCGGCCTGCGCAAACGATTGGCGTCCCTGTTCACGCCAGGCCGATGAACACTTTTTAGCCAATTCGAAAGCTAACGGTAACTGCCAGATTTCACAGGACGGACGCCCGCCATCGTCTAAGCCCCTGTCCACCCGCCATAAGGGCGGGCCAGAGCGGCTGGCGGGCAGGAACGGGGGGTGAGGAAAAAAGCCAAAGAAAAACCGGGCACGAGGCCCGGTTTTCGTTGACGAAGCGCTCTGGCGTCAGGCTTTTGGCAGGGTCACGCCACGCTGCCCCTGATACTTGCCGCCGCGATCCTTGTAGGACACCTCGCAGGCCTCATCGGACTGCAGGAAGAGCATCTGCGCCACGCCCTCGTTGGCGTAGATCTTCGCCGGCAGGTTGGTGGTATTGGAGAACTCCAGGGTCACGTGGCCCTCCCACTCCGGCTCCAGGGGGGTGACGTTGACGATGATGCCGCAGCGCGCGTAGGTGCTCTTGCCCAGACAGATGGTCAGGACGTCGCGGGGGATGCGGAAGTACTCGACGGTGCGCGCCAGGGCGAAGGAGTTCGGCGGGATGATGCAGACGTCGCTGTTGATGTCGACGAAGCTCTTCTCGTCGAAGTTCTTCGGATCGACCACCGCCGAATGGATGTTGGTGAACACCTTGAATTCGGCGGCGCAGCGCACGTCGTAGCCGTAGCTGGACACCCCGTAGGAAATCACCCGGCTGTCGTCCGCGCCGCGCACCTGGCGCTCGACGAACGGCTCGATCATGCCGTGCTCCTGAGCCATGCGGCGAATCCACTTGTCCGATTTGATGGTCATGGAGGGTGTCCTGTCGAAAGCTGCGAAAAATGATCGCGAATCTTACCGGGGCCGTCGCCGCAGGGCAAAGGCAGCCGTCGTCGACGACTGCCCGGCGGCCTCAGTCGTCGCTGATACTGATGTCCGGCAGGCCGACGCTGGCCCGCTCGCTGAGGACGATGCGCGCACCGACGTGGCGGGCGATCTCCTGGTAGAGCATCGCCAGTTGGCTTTCCGGGTCGGCGATCACCGTCGGCCGACCGCTGTCGGCCTGGGTGCGGATGGCGATCGACAGCGGCATCGAGGCCAGCAGCTCGACGCCGAACTGCGCCGCCAGCTTCTCGCCACCGCCCTCGCCGAACAGGTGCTCGGCGTGGCCGCAGTTGGAACAGATATGCACCGCCATGTTCTCCACCACGCCGAGCACCGGGATGTTCACCTTGCGGAACATCTCCACGCCCTTCTTCGCGTCGAGCAGCGCCAGGTCCTGCGGCGTGGTGACGATCACCGCGCCGGCCACCGGCACCTTCTGCGCCAGGGTCAGCTGGATGTCGCCGGTGCCCGGCGGCATGTCCACCACCAGGTAGTCGAGGTTGTCCCAGGCAGTCTGGGTGATCAGCTGGATCAGCGCGCCGGAGACCATCGGCCCGCGCCAGACCACCGGCGTGCTGTCGTCGGTGAGGACGGCCATCGACATGACCTGTACCCCATGCGCCTGCAGCGGCTCGAACCACTTCTGCTCGCGGACCTTCGGCCGGGTGCCTTCCGGCAGGCCGAACATGATGCCCTGGCTGGGACCGTAGATATCCGCATCGAGGATACCCACCCGCGCACCCTCGCGGGCCAGCGCCAGGGCCAGGTTGGCGGCGGTGGTGGACTTGCCGACGCCGCCCTTGCCGGACGCCACCGCGACGATGTTCTTCACGTTGCTCATCACCTCGACCTGCGGCTGCGCCTTGTGCGACTGGATCACGCAGTCGACCTGCACCTCGGCGCGGCCCACGCCGTCGAGCGCCTCCAGGGCCATCTGCAGGGTCTGCGCCCAGCCGTTCCTGAACAGCCCGGCGGCGTAGCCCAGCTCCAGGCGCACCCGCACGCGGTCGCCGTGGATCTCCACCTCGCGCAGGCAGCCGGCGCTGACGGGGTCCTGGTTCAGATAGGGGTCCTGGTACTGGCGGAGGGTGGCTTCCACCGTTTGGCGAGTGATAGCGGACATGGGGGATTTCCTGAGGGTTAAGCGGGGAATCGATGCCGGTCATCCTACCCGAGTGGCACGCGGATGAAAAAAAACCGCCGCTTCTTTATAGTGACCGATCCGTTTAGCTCTCAGCCGATAAGCCGAACCCATGTCCGAACCACGCAAGATCCTCGTTACCAGCGCCCTCCCCTACGCCAACGGTTCCATTCACCTGGGACACATGCTGGAGTACATCCAGACGGACATGTGGGTGCGCTTCCAGAAGATGCGTGGCAACCAGGCCATCTACGTCTGCGCCGACGACGCCCACGGTTCGGCGATCATGCTCCGCGCCGAGCGCGAGGGCATTACCTCCGAGCAACTGATCGACGCTGTGCGCGCCGAGCACATGGGCGATTTCGCCGACTTCCTGGTGGACTTCGACAACTACCACTCGACCCACTCGGAAGAGAACCGCGAGCTGTCCCGCGCGATCTACCTGAAGCTGCGCGACGCCGGGCACATCGACACCCGCCCGGTGACCCAGTACTTCGATCCGGACAAGCAGATGTTCCTCGCCGACCGCTTCATCAAGGGCACCTGCCCGAAGTGCGGCACCGCCGACCAGTACGGCGACAACTGCGAGGCCTGTGGCGCGACCTACGCCCCGACCGAGCTGAAGGACCCGAAATCGGCGATCTCCGGCGCCACCCCGGTGCTCAAGGAGTCGCTGCACTATTTCTTCAAGCTGCCGGACTTCGAGGCCATGCTCAAGCAGTGGACCCGCAGCGGCGCCCTGCAGGAGTCGGTGGCCAACAAGCTCGCCGAATGGCTGGACAGCGGCCTCCAGCAGTGGGACATCTCGCGCGACGCGCCGTACTTCGGCTTCGAGATTCCCGACGCTCCCGGCAAGTACTTCTACGTCTGGCTGGACGCGCCGATCGGCTACATGGCCAGTTTCAGGAACCTCTGCGCGCGGCGTCCCGAGCTGGACTTCGACGCGTTCTGGGGCAAGGACTCCGGCGCCGAGCTGTATCACTTCATCGGCAAGGACATCGTCAACTTCCACGCGCTGTTCTGGCCGGCCATGCTCGAAGGCGCCGGCTACCGCAAGCCGACCGCGCTGAACGTGCACGGCTACCTGACCGTGAACGGACAGAAGATGTCCAAGTCGCGCGGCACCTTCGTCAAGGCGCGCACCTACCTCGACCACCTGGACCCGGAATACCTGCGCTACTACTACGCGTCCAAGCTCGGCCGCGGCGTCGAGGATCTCGACCTGAACCTCGAGGACTTCGTGCAGAAGGTCAACTCCGACCTGGTCGGCAAGGTCGTCAACATCGCCAGCCGCTGCGCCGGCTTCATCCACAAGGGCAACGCCGGCGTGCTGGTCGGCGCCGATCCGGCGCCGGAGCTGCTCGCCGCCTTCCGCGAGGCCGCCCCGGGGATCGCCGAGGCCTATGAGGCCCGCGACTTCAACCGCGCCATGCGCGAGATCATGGCCCTCGCCGACCGCGCCAACGCCTGGATCGCCGAACAGGCGCCCTGGGCGCTGGCCAAGCAGGAAGGCCAGCAGGACAAGGTCCAGGCCGTCTGCGGCCTGGGCATCAACCTGTTCCGCCAGCTGGTGATCTTCCTCAAGCCGGTGCTGCCGAAGCTGGCCGCCGCCGCCGAAGCCTTCCTCAACGTCGCCCCGCTGACCTGGGCCGACCACCAGACCCTGCTGGCCAACCACCAGTTGAACCCGTTCCAGCCCCTGATGACCCGTATCGAACCCGCGAAAGTAGAAGCCATGATCGAAGCCTCCAAGGAAGACCTCGCCGCCGCTGCATCCCAACCCGCCGGCAACGGCGAGCTGGTCAAGGAACCCATCGCTGCGGAGATCGACTTCGACGCTTTCGCCGCGGTCGACCTGCGCATCGCCCTGATCGAGAAATGCGAATTCGTCGAAGGCGCCGACAAGCTGCTGCGCCTGTCGCTGGACATCGGCGACGCGAAGCGTAACGTGTTCTCCGGGATCAAGAGCGCGTATCCCGATCCGAGCGCCCTGGAAGGCCGCCTGACGCTCTATGTGGCCAACCTGGCGCCGCGCAAGATGAAGTTCGGGGTGTCCGAGGGCATGGTCCTGGCCGCCGGTCCGGGTGGCGAGGAAATCTACCTGTTGAGCCCGGACAGCGGCGCCAAGCCGGGCCAGCGCGTCAAGTAACGCAGACCACGAAGCCATGGAGGGCTCGATAGAATGAACGCATGGAAGCTTGCCGCCGGCGTCCTGCTGGCGGCGCTCTACGGATGCTCCGGCGAACACGCCGAACGCATTTCCGGCAACGCCGGGTTCCAGGGCGAGACGGGCAAGCCCGGCACTGCCCTCGCCTACGAACACCGCGTCGGCATCCGCCTGCCCGCCGCGCGTATCGACGCGCAACTCGCCGCCAGCCGCGATGCCTGCAACAGCGAGCGCTTCGGCCAGTGCGACGTGCTCGCCATCGAGCAGCGCGGCGGTATCGGCCATTACGCCGAACTCACCGTGCGCATCGTCCCGGACGGCGTCGAGAAGCTGGTGGCCGCGGCCGCCGAGGGCGGCGCGCTGGAAAGCCGGCAGACCCGTGCCGAGGACCTGGCCCAGGCGGTCGCCGACACCCGCCAGCAGCGCGAGCGCCTGGAGCGCGAGTACCAGACCCTGCAGCAATACCAGGGACGCAAGGACATGAGCGTCGCCGACCTGCTGGCGCTGGCCAAGGAAATCGCCGCAGTGGAGGCCCAACTGGCCGACAACGCCCAGGCCGGCGCCCAGCAGCAGCGACGCATCGCCACCAACCTGCTGACCCTGAGCTTCAGCAGCGAAGCGCAGCCGGACAGCCGCCTCGGCCAGCTCGCCACGGCCGCCGGGCAACTGCTCGACGACCTTGTCGATGGCACCATCGCCGCGATGAAGTTCTTCGCCTACAGCCTGCCGTTCCTCGTCGTGCTGCTGCCGCTGGGCCTGTTGCTGCGCGGCCTGTGGCGCTGGCTGCGGCGGCCTGGCAAGAACGAGGCGCGCTGAGCCCAGGCATACGAGCGGACCGGGAGGGTCCGCTCTTTCGCCCAGGACCGCCTGACGGACCTGGCAACTCACAAGGAGGAAGACCGATGACCGCCACCAGCGACCTGATCGAGTCACTGATTTCCTATAGCTGGGACGACTGGCAGGTGACCCGCCAGGAAGCCCGCCGGGTGATCGCCGCGATCCGCAACGACAACGTGCCCGATGCGACCATCGCCGCACTCGACAAGAGCGGCTCACTGATCAAGCTGTTCCAGCGGGTGGGCCCGCCGGAACTGGCGCGCTCGCTGATCGCCAGCATCGCCGGGCGCACCACCCTGCAGCGCTACCAGGCACGCAATGCCTTGCTCCGCAGCCTGATCAACAATCCCCTGGGTACCCAGACCGACAACTGGATCTACTTCCCCACCATCACCTTCTTCGACATCTGCGCCGACCTCGCCGACGCCGCCGGCCGCCTGGGCTTCGCCGCGGCCGGCGCCACCGGGGTGGCCAGCCAGGCGATCCAGGGTCCGTTCAGCGGGGTCGGCGCCACCGGCGTCAATCCGACCGACCTGCCGTCCATCGCCCTCGGCGACCAGTTCAAGCTGCTCAACAAGGACCCGGCGACCGTCACCAAGTACAGCAACCCGCTCCGCGACCTAGGCGCCTACCTGAGCCAGCTGTCGCCGCAAGACAAGCTGAACCAGGCACAGACGCTGGTCGGCCAGCCGATCAGCACGCTGTTCCCCGACGCCTATCCGGGCAACCCGCCGTCGCGGGCCAAGGTCATGTCCGCCGCCGCGCGCAAGTACGACCTGACACCGCAACTGATCGGCGCGATCATCCTCGCCGAGCAACGCGACCAGACCCGCGACGAAGACGCCAAGGACTATCAGGCGGCGGTCAGCCTCAAGGGCGCCAACACCTCCATCGGCCTCGGCCAGGTGGTGGTCTCCACCGCGATCAAGTACGAGCTGTTCACCGACCTGCTCGCCCAGCCGGTGCGCCGCGGCCTGTCGCGCAAGGCGATCGCCACCCTGCTGGCTTCCGACGAGTTCAACATCTTCGCCACCGCCCGCTACATCCGCTACGTCGCCAACCTGGCGGCGCAGCAGGACCTGCGCAGGCTGCCAAAGACCCGGAGCGCGTTTCCCACCATCGATCTGCGCGCCTACGCCGGCAATCCGCGCAACTGGCCACGGGACAATATCCGCGCGCTGGCCTCGGAATACACTTCGCGGCCCTGGGACGACAACCTGTCGCCGGGCTGGCCGATGTTCGTCGACGATGCCTACGCCACCTTCCTCGACCCCGCAATGAGGTTCCCATGAAGACACTCGCCCTGTTGATCGCCAGCCTCGTCCTGCCGGCCTGCACCGTGGAGTCCGGGATCGAGTTCGACAAGCCCCTGGTCCACCCGAACGGCCTGGTGGTGGAGCGCCCGGTCGGTTTCGACGCGCGACGGACCGCCGACGGTTTCCGCTTCGATGAAGGCGGCGACCTGCGCAATCCGCGGCGGCTGGAGCTCGGCCGCGAGGACACGGCGCCGCGCGCCGGCCTGGCGAGCAGACGCCTGGACAGCGGCGAAGCGCGCTATGCGATCGAGGAAGACCCCGGCGGCTCGGCCGGCAGCGAATACCACCTGTGGGCGGCCAAGCCGGCTGGCGGCCAGTGGATCGTGGTCAGCGCCAGCGAACAGAGCGAGGATGGCGAGCCGGCCTTCGCCCTGGCCTGGGCGCTGCTGGAGCGGGCCAGGCTGCAATGATCGGCGGAGGGAGATGGCGCGACGGCCTGTCTCCCCTCTTTCCTACGCGTTTGCGCTAGCCTTGCAGGGCAATCCGGCCCGATAATAGGCGATTTTCCCGGCCCAGCCCTGCAACGAATGCCTCGCGTATGACTGAACTCGCCCTGATCCTGGTCAGTGCCATCCTGGTCAACAACTTTGTCCTGGTACAGTTCCTCGGCCTGTGCCCGTTCATGGGCGTGTCGCGGAAGATCGAGACGGCTATCGGGCTATCCCTGGCCACCACCTTCGTCCTGACTCTCGCGGCGATCTGCAGCTACATCCTGCAGCGCTACGTGCTGCGCCCGCTGGACCTGGAATTCCTGCGCACCATCGGTTTCATCCTGGTGATCGCGGTGGTCGTGCAGTTCACCGAGATGCTGGTGAAGAAGACCAGCCCGTTGCTGTACCGGGTGCTCGGTATCTTCCTGCCGCTGATCACCACCAACTGCATCGTCCTCGGCGTCGCCCTGCTCAACGCCAACAGGGCCGAGTACGGATTCCTCGAGGCCACCACCCAGGGCTTCGGCGCCGGCCTGGGCTTCTCCCTGGTGCTGGTGCTGTTCGCCGCCCTGCGCGAGCGCATCGCCATCGCCGACGTGCCGGCGCCGTTTCGCGGAGCGGCCATCGGCATGATCACCGCCGGCCTGATGTCCCTGGCGTTCATGGGCTTCAGCGGGCTGATCCGGCCATGAACGGCGTACTCCTGGCGATCGGCGTGCTCCTGCCGATCTGCCTGGCCAGCGGCGCGCTGCTCGGCTATGCCGCGGTGCGCTTGCGCGTGCAGGGCGACCCGGTGGCCGAGCGGGTCAACGCCCTGCTGCCGCAGACGCAGTGCGGCCAGTGCGGCTACCCCGGCTGCAAGCCCTACGCCGAGGCGATCGCCGCCGGCGACAGGATCAACAAGTGCCCGCCGGGCGGCGAGGCGACCATCCAGGCCCTCGCCGACCTGCTCGACCTCGAGCCCGAGCCGCTCGACGCCACCGAGGAAACCCCGCCGCGGGTGGCCTACATCCGCGAGGCCGAATGCATCGGCTGCACCAAGTGCATCCAGGCTTGCCCGGTGGATGCCATCGTCGGCGCGGCGCGGCTGATGCACACGGTGATCGCCGACGAATGCACCGGTTGCGACCTGTGCCTGGAACCCTGCCCGGTGGACTGCATCGAGATGCGCGAAATCGCTCCCGACGTGCGCCACTGGAAGTGGCCGCCGCCGTCGCCGCGACTGATCGCCAGCGACCGGGAGCGGGCCGCATGAATGCCCTGCACGATTTCCCCGGCGGCCTCCGGCTGCCGGCCAACAAGCGCCAGTCCACCGCCCTGCCGATCCAGCAGGCGCCGCTGGCGCAGCGCTACGTCGTGCCACTCGCCCAGCACATGGGCGCGCCGGCGCGGCCCTGCGTGGAAGTCGGCCAGGCGGTGCTCAAGGGCGAGACCATCGCCCTGGCCGACGGCAGCCTCAGCGCGGCGCTGCATGCGCCGACCTCGGGCCGCGTGGTCGCCATCGGCGAACAGCCCTACCCGCACGCCTCCGGCCTGCCGGCGCCGGCCATCGTCATCGACAGTGACGGCGAGGACCGCTGGACCGAGTTGCAGCCGTGCCCCGACTTCCGCCTCGAAAGCCCGCCGGCGCTGCTCGAACGCATCCGCGCCGCCGGCATCGGCGGCCTCGGCGGCGCCGGTTTCCCCACCGCGGCCAAGCTGGCTGCGCGCCCGGCGGAAAGGATTCATACGCTGGTGGTGAACGGCGCCGAATGCGAACCCTACATCAGCGCCGACGACCTGCTGATGCGCGAGCGCGCCACACGTGTGCTGGGCGGCATCGACATCCTGGCGCGGATCCTGGAGCCCGAGGAAGTGCTGATCGGCGTCGAGGACGACAAACCGGAAGCCATCGCCGCCCTCGGCGCCGCGCTCGGCGAACGGCCCTACCGCATCGTCGTCCTGCCGAGCCGCTATCCCTCCGGCGGCGAGCGCCAGCTGATCCAGCTGCTTACCGGCCAGGAAGTCCCGGCCGACGGCCTGCCGGCGGACATCGGCATCCTCTGCCAGAACGTCGGCACCCTGGCCGCCGTGCATGACGCGGTGGTCCTCGGCCGCCCGCTGATCTCGCGGATCGTCACCCTCACCGGCAAGGCCCTGGCGCGGCCGATGAATGTCGAGGCGTTGATCGGCACCCCGGTCAACGAGCTGCTGGCCTTCGCCGGCCTCGCCGCGGAGCGCCTGCAGCGCGTGCTGATGGGCGGGCCGATGATGGGCTTCGCCCTGCCCGATCTCTCGGTGCCGCTGGTCAAGACCTGCAACTGCCTGCTCGCCGGCGATGCCAGCGAACTGCCGCCATCGCCGCCGGCCATGCCGTGCATCCGCTGCGGCGACTGTGCGCAGGTCTGCCCGGCGAGCCTGTTGCCGCAACAGTTGCATTTCTTCGCCCTGGGCGGCGAGCACGAACAACTGCTGGCCCACCACCTGTTCGACTGCATCGAGTGCGGCGCCTGCGCCTACGTCTGCCCGTCGGACATCCCGCTGGTGCAGTACTACCGCGCGTCCAAGGCGCAGATCCGCGAGCAGCGGCAGAAACTGCGCAAGGCCGAGCAGTCCCGCGAACGCTTCGAGCAGCGCCAGGCGCGCCTGACGCGCGACGAGGAGCGCCGGGCGGCCGATCGGGCCGAGCGGGCGGAAAAAGCCGCGCGGGTACGCGCCGCCCAGGCCGAACGCGAGGCAGCCACACCCGTCGCGGCGGCCGACCCGGTCCAGGCGGCGATCGAGCGGGCCAGGGCGCGCAAGCAGGCCGGTAGCGGCAGCGAGCGGCTGAAGCGACTGAAGATCGAAGCGAGCATGGCCCGGGTGGCCCTGAAGAAGGCCGAGAAACAGCTGCTCAGCCACGACACCCCGGAACAGCACGGCCTGGTCGCCGAGCTGCGCGCCGCCGCCGAGGCCGCCGACAGGGCCCTGGCCGATGCCCAGGCCAGCCCGCCGCGCGACGAGCCCGCCGCGCCGGCTGCCACGTTCGACGACGAGGCCGCGCTGAAGCAGGCCAAGGTCCAGGCCGCCATGGCCCGGGCCCAGCTCAAGCGCTCGGAGAAGGCTTTCGGCGATACGCCCAGCGCCGAACAGCAGGCGACCCTGGCCACGCTGCGCGCCGAGGTCGAGCGCTGCGAAGACGCTCTCGCCCGCCTCGAACGCAGTTCTCCCAGGCCCACCGAGCCCCGCGACGACGGCCAGGCCGCGCTGAAGCGGGCGAAGATCGCCCTGGTCGGCAAGCGTGCGGCGCTGCAGAAAGCCGAACAGGCCGGCGTGATGGACAGCGAGCTGGAACGCCTGCGCGGCGAGCTGCAAGCCGCCGAGCGCGACCTGCACGCCGCCGAGGATGCCTGCGGCAGGCCGGCGCCCGACCTGGTACGGATCGACAAGCGCGCGGTCGACCCGCGCACCCGCGAGCTGAAGACCGAACTGGCCTATGCCCGCGCCGGCCTGAAGAAGCTCGAACGCCTGGCGAACGCCGATCCCGCCGTCCTCGACGCCGCCCGCGCGCGCCTGGGCGCCGCCGAGCGGGCACTGGCCGAACACGGCACGGAGAGACCATGACCCTGCCCCGCCCCACCTCGCCCCATATCCGCGGCCCCCTGCGCACCCCGGCGATCATGCGCCTGGTGCTCGGCGCCTGCGTGCCCGGCCTGTTCACGCTGACCTGGCTGTACGGCGCGGGCACCCTGCTCAACCTGGCCTGGGCCGGCCTCGTCGCGCTGGCCTGCGAAGCCGCCATGCTGGCCCTGCGCAAACGTTCGCCGGGGATGTTCCTCAAGGACGGCAGCGCGCTGGTCACCGCCCTGCTCCTGGCCGTCGCCCTGCCGCCCTGCGCGCCCTGGTGGCTGACCCTGGTGGCGACCGGTTTCGCCCTGATATTCGGCAAGCACCTGTACGGCGGCCTCGGGCAGAACCCGTTCAACCCGGCGATGCTCGGCTACGTCGTGGCGCTGGTCTCGTTCCCCCTGGAAATGACCCGCTGGCCTTCCCCGGACAGCGCACCCGGCCTGGCCGACAGCCTCCACGCCTTCCTCGGCCTGGCTGTGCAGCCGGACGCCTGGGCCCACGCCACCGCCCTCGACGTGCTGAAGACCGACCGCAGCCTGACCGTCGACGAGCTGTTCGCCGCCGATCCGGCCTTCGGCCACCTCGGCGGCGCCGGCGGCGAGTGGGTCAACCTGGCATTCCTCCTCGGCGGCCTGTTCCTGCTCTGGCGCCGGCTGTTCACCTGGCACGCGCCGCTGGGCATGCTCGCCGGCCTGTTCGCCATGAGCCTGCTGTTCTGGAACGGTTCCGGCTCCGATTCCCATGGTTCGCCGCTGTTCCACCTGTTCAGCGGGGCGACCATGCTCGGCGCCTTCTTCATCGTCACCGACCCGGTGTCCGGCGCCACCAGCAATCGCGGCCGGCTGCTCTTCGGTCTCGGCGTCGGCGTGCTCACCTACCTTATCCGCGCCTGGGGCGGCTACCCGGACGGCGTGGCGTTCGCCGTGCTGCTGATGAACCTGGCGGCGCCGACCATCGACTACTACACCCGGCCGCGCACCTACGGCCACCGCAAGGCCGAGCGCGGCTTCCGGAGGGGTGACTGATGGATGCCGCCATGCGCTCGATGGCGAAGAACGCCCTCCTGCTGGGGATGTTCGCGCTGGTCACGGTGGGCCTGGTGGCGCTGGTCCACCAGGTCACCGCGCAGCGTATCGCCGAGTCCCAGCGCGAGGCGCGCGGACGCGCCCTGCTGGAGCTGCTGCCGCCGGGCAGCTACGACAACCATCCGCTGGACAGCCAGGTGGAGACCTTCGCGCCAGCGCTGCTCGGCCTGGACACCCCGCACCCGGCCTACGTCGCCCGCCTGCGCGGCGCGGCCAGCGCGGTGATCCTCCAGGCCAGCGCGCCGGACGGCTACAGCGGTGCCATCCGGTTGCTGGTCGGGGTCGGCGCCCAGGGCCGGCTGCTCGGCGTGCGCGTGGTGGCGCACAAGGAAACCCCCGGGCTCGGCGACCGCATCGAACTGGCCAGGAGTCCCTGGGTGCACGGTTTCGACGGTCGGAGCCTGGACGACCCGGGGCCGTCCGGCTGGGCGGTGAAGAAGGACGGCGGCGCATTCGACCAGTTCGCCGGCGCCACCGTCACCCCACGCGCCGTGGTCCGCGCCGTGCACCGGGCCCTGCAATACTTCGACGCCAACCGCGAGCGCCTGCTTGCCCCCGAGGAGGCCGCCGGACATGAGTGAGCAAGGCTTGCGCGAGATCGCCCGCGACGGCCTGTGGCGCAACAACCCGGGCCTGGTCCAGTTGCTCGGCCTGTGCCCGCTGCTGGGCACCAGTAACTCGACGGTCAACGCCCTCGGCCTGGGCCTGGCCACCCTGCTCGTGCTGGTCTGCTCCAACGCCGCCGTGTCGCTGGTGCGCGGCGCGGTCAGCGAGGCGATCCGCCTGCCGGCATTCGTCATGATCATCGCCGCGCTGACCACCTGCATCGAGCTGCTGATGCAGGCCTGGACCTACGAGCTGTACCAGATCCTCGGCATCTTCATCCCGCTGATCACCACCAACTGCGTGATCCTCGGCCGCGCCGAAGCCTTCGCGGCGAAGAACGGCGTGCTGCGCGCCAGCTTCGACGGGCTGCTGACTGGCCTCGGCTTCGCCCTGGTGCTGCTGGTCCTGGGCGGCCTGCGCGAACTGCTCGGCCAGGGTACCCTGCTGGCCGACATGCAACTGCTGTTCGGCCCGGCCGCGGCGACCTGGAAGATCCAGGTCTTCCCGCACTACCAGGGCTTCCTGCTGGCGATCCTGCCGCCGGGCGCGTTCATCATGCTCGGCCTGCTGATCGCCCTGAAGAACCGTATCGATGAAAGCCTGGCGGAACGCGCCAGGGCGCAGGCGGGCGACGTACCCGCCAGCCCCCAGCGCCAGCGCGTCCGCGTCACCGGAGTGATTGAATGAATGCCGCCAAGCGCGCGGAGATCTTCCGCCGACTGCACGAAGACAACCCCGAACCCAGGACCGAACTGGCCTACACCACGCCCTTCGAATTGCTCATCGCGGTGATCCTCTCCGCCCAGGCCACCGACGTCGGGGTGAACAAGGCCACCGCGCGCCTCTACCCGGTGGCCAATACCCCGGAAGCGATATACGCCCTCGGCGTCGAGGGGCTGTCGGAATACATCAAGACCATCGGCCTGTTCAACAGCAAGGCGAAGAACGTCATCGAAACCTGCAGGATCCTCATCGAGAAGCACGGCAGCCAGGTCCCGGACAACCGCGAGGACCTCGAGGCCCTGCCTGGCGTCGGGCGCAAGACCGCCAACGTGGTGCTCAACACTGCCTTCCGGCAACCGACCATGGCGGTCGACACGCATATCTTCCGGGTCGCCAACCGCACCGGCATAGCGCCGGGAAAGAATGTGCTGGAAGTGGAAAAGAAACTGCTGAAGTTCGTGCCTCGCGACTACCTGCTCGACGCCCACCACTGGTTGATCCTGCATGGCCGCTACGTCTGCAAGGCTCGCAAGCCACAGTGCGGAAGCTGCCGGATCGAGGACCTGTGCGAATACAGGCACAAGACTTCCGACGATTGATCAACTATTCGGAATCTTATCTTTACGATTGAAAAAATCTTTTTTACCAGTCACGGCTTTGTCGCTATAAGGTGCGCCATTACCACCCCATAAGTTGGAGTGAATGTCATGGCAAAAGCCAAAGAAGAACTCGAGATCGACGACGACGCCGGCGTTGAAGAGGATGACGGCGAGGAGACCGGGGTCGAGGTGGCCAAGACCAACCTGACCAAGCGTCGCATCATCGACAACCTGCTGGAAGAGCGCCGCCTGCAGCGCCAGCTGTCGGACTACGATTTCGACCTCTGAGCCCTGCCGCTGGCACACAAGCAAGCCCCGCAACTGGCGGGGCTTCGTTTTTTCTGCCAGTTCGAAAACGCCGCCGGAGCGAGGCTTTCCCCCAGAAAGCTCCCGGGAACGCGCCCGGCGCGGTCCCGGGATCCGACCTCAGGGTCGCAGTTCGAACAGCGCCGGCAGCGGCGGCCACTCCGAAGGCACCTTGCGGAAGCGGCTGAAACCGGCGGCCTCGGCCATCTGCCGGGCGCGGTCCTCGCCCATGAAGGCGCCGAGTCCTTCGCCACCGTGCGACAGCGAGCAGGTCATGCAATACAGCGTGCTCTGCGGGTACATCACGCGGCCGAACAGGTTCATGTTCTCGTGCAGCTCTTGCGACAGGTTGAGTTCCACCATCAGGTAGGTACCGTCCTCGGCGGTGGAGTCGCGCAGGTCCTTCATCATCTGCTGCGGATCGGTGGCGTCGTGGATCACCACGAAGGTGGTGACGAAGTCGAACTTCTTGCCCGCCAGCGCGTCCGAATCGGCGACTTCGAAGCGCACCCGGTCACCGACCCCGGCGGCCTCGGCGTTGGCCCGCGCGCGCTCGATGGACGGCCCGTGGAAGTCGCAGCCGTAGACCTGGGCCTCGGGGAACGCCTTGGCCATCATGATCGCCGCCAGGCCGCTGCCGCAGCCGAAGTCGAGCACGCTGCCGCCGGCCTGGAGCTTTTCCTTGACCCCATCCAGCGAGGGAATCCAGTGTTCCACCAGGAAGTGCTTGTACCAGGGCATGGTCATGCGCTCCATGCCTTCCCAGGTTTCCAGCGGGAAGGACTCCTCGGGGCAGCCGCCGCCACAGCGGAAGGCCTCGATGATCTTCGGCGCCATGCTCACGAACGGCACGCTGAGCTGGATGATCCCGCCGGCGAAGTACGGCGAGTCCTCGTCGGCGAGCACCGGGACGAACTCGGCCGGCAACTGGTAGCGCCGCGTCTGCGGGTCGTAGGCCAGGTAGTTGCCGGTGACCATGCTGCCCAGCCATTCGCGCAGGTAGCGGGGGGTGTAGCCGGTCTGCTGCGCCAGTTCCTCCAGGGTCACCCACTGGCCATGGGCGAGCGTCTTGAACAGCCCCAGGCGGTCGCCGATGTAGAGCATCGCGCCGCGCAGGGTGTTGCCGTAGTCTTCCATTATCCGCGCGGAAAACTGCTTGACCTTCGCGGTTTCGATTTCGTTAGCCTTCGTCATTCTTGTTCTCCGTTGTCGTGCAGGTCCGCCGCCGCTGGCGGCGGCTTTTTCAGTGATGGCTGGCGACCCGGTCCAGCACGTTGTCGACGATCGTCCCGGCCATGCCCAGATGGGTCCGGGGTTCGAACAGCCTGGCCAGGGTTTCCTTCGGCATGACCGCGCTCACCCGCGGGTCGGACTCGAGCGCCTGGCGCATCGGGATGCGCTTGCGCTGGCAGGCCTGGGTGATCTCGAAGATGATTTCGTAGGCGCTGCTCTTGCCCAGCTGCTTGGCCATCTCGAACACGAACGCCTCGGTGCAGATCGCATCGCTATAGGCTTCGGCCGTGCGCGCCATGGCCTCGTCGTGGACGGTGAGCCCGCCGATGGTGTCGTCCAGCAGCGACATCGCCATCAGCGCGTAGTGCGACACGTCGGCGACCGCGCACCACTCCAGGCGCGTGCCGCGGTAGTCCCGCTCGTGCTCGAGGATCATCGCGTCCAGCGCAAGCATGACCTGCGCCTTGGCCAGCCGCGCGAGCACCACGACCTGCTCGCAGCCTTCCGGATTGCGCTTGTGCGGCATGGTGCTGCTGCCGATCTGCTGCTGCGTCCAGCCCACCTCCAACTCGCCGATCTCCCAGCGGTTGAGGGTGCGGATCTCGTCCGCGATCCGCGCCAGGGAGGCGGTGACCATCGCCAGCGTACTGACGAACTCGGTGACCCGGTCGCGCGACACGTGCCAGCCGGCGAGCGGCACATCCAGCGCCAGCCGGCTGGCGAAGCGCTCCAGCAGCGCCATGGCCTCGGCGCCGAAGGCGGCCATGGTGCCGACGCCGCCGAACAGCTGCACCACGAGGATCCGCTTGCGCGCCTCGCCCAGGCGCTCGCGGTGGCGCAACAGCTCGTCGATCCAGCCGGCCACCTTCAGGCCGAAGGTGGTCGGCAGGGCCGGGATCGAGTGGGTCCTGGCGACCATAAGGGCATCGCGCTTGCCGCTGGCCAGCGTCGCGAGCCGCTCCAGCAGGCGGTCCAGGGCGCGCTCGGTCTCATCCAGCACATCGCGCATCTCCAGGGACTGGGCGGTGTCCTGGATGTCCTGGGTGGTGGCACCGAAGTGCACGTACTCGCGGGCGCTGGCGCCGCAATTCTTCTGCAGGGCGCCAAGCAGCGGCATCAGCGAATGCCCGGTGGTCGCCACGCCCTCGGCGATCTGCCGCAGGTCGACCGCCGACAGCCGGGCGGCGCGGGCGATCTCCAGCGCCGCCTCGCGGGGAATGATGCCGACGTCGGCCTGCGCCAACGCCAGCGCGGCTTCCACGTCGAGCCAGCGCTGCAGGCGGCAGTGACTGCAGAAGATGCGCCGGCTCACCGGGCCGGCGTAGCCTCCGCCATGGGTCTTCGAGTCCACGATGTGGCTGTGTTCGTGCTGGCAACCGCCCTCCTCCGGCGCGTCGCCGAAGCCTTGCGGATGCGCGGCGCACGAGGAACGGGCAAGCATTTCCAGGGTTTCAGCATCCATCACCTATCCTCCATCACGTACAGGGACTGACTGGGATTTTCTTGGGAAGTCGCCATGCCTACAGGGCCTTCGCCCGAGGCGTTGGCGTGGGGTTTGCCGGCGACCAGGTCGACCATGTCCGCCGCGAGGCCGACATAACCGAGCGGATCGAGCAGCGCTTCGAGCGCCTGCGCCGAGAAGCAACCGCGCAGGCGCGGGTGCGCGAGCAGCGCTTCGCGAAACGGGACGCCCTGTCGCGCGGACGCCAGGGACACCTCGTGGAGCAGCTCATGGGCGCTCTGCTTGCCGAACTGTCCGGCCAGGGCGAGCATGACCCGCTCCGACAGGATCAGGCCGCCGAGCAGGTCGAGGTTGGCGCGCATGCGTTCCTCGCGGACCTCCAGACCTTCGGCCAGCAGCGCCTCCATGCGCGTCAGCAAGGCGCCGGCATAGACGAACAGCTCCGGCAACGCCGCCCATTCGATGCGCCAGGTCGTGCCGTCGCGCTCGTGCAGCTGGAACGCGGCGTCGGTGAGCGCGACCATCTGCGAGCGCACCAGGCGCGACAGCGCGCTGATCAGGTCGACCGTCGACGGGTTCTGCTTGTGCGGCATGGTGCTGCTGCCCACCTGCCCGGGCCGGGCAGGCTCGCGCAGTTCGTCGATCTCGCTGCGCTGCAGGTGGTAGACCTCGGTAGCCACCCGGCCCAGCGTCAGCGACACCTGGACCAGCAACCAGGCGGCTTCCAGCACCCGGTCGCGGGCGCTGTGCCAACTGGTCAGCGGCGCGCCGAGGCCGAGCCTGGCGAGGGTCCGCCGCTGGATCTCGAAGCCCTGCGCGCCGAACGCGGCCAGGGTGCCCACGGCGCCGGTGAGGTTGCCGACCAGCACCCGCTCGCGCGCCTCGTCGAAGCGCGCCAGGTGTCGGTCGATCTCATCGACCCAGACCGCGACCTTGTAGCCGAACGTCGTGGGCAGCGCCTGCTGCCCATGGGTCCGCGCCACCATCGGGGTGTGCCTGTGGCGCAGGGCGAGCGCCAGCAGGTGGCCACGGATCGAATGCAGCAGACCCAGCGCATGGCCCCAGGCTTCCTTGACCTGCAGGATCAGGCCGGTATCGAGGATGTCCTGGGTGGTCACGCCATAGTGCACGTACTCCCCCCGGCCACCCTCGCAGGCCCTGGCCAGCGCCCGGATCGTGGGCACCAGCAGGTGCCCGGTCTCCAGGCTTTCGCGACCCAGTGCCGCCAGGTCGAAGCGCTCCACCCGGGCGACCCGGCCGATTTCCTGCGCCGCCTCGTGGGGTATGAGGCCCAGTTCGGCCTGGGTCGCCGCCAGGGCCCGCTCGACATCCAGCCACTTCTGCACCTGGTTGGCGTCGGAGAAGATCGCGGCGAATGCCGGGGACGAGTAGGCGCCCCCGTGTATACGGGATTCCGTAATATGACTCGGCATTTTTCAGTGCTCGCTTTGTCCCGGGGAAGGTCACTTCACGCGCTGCATTTCTTCCCAGATCGCGTCGTAGTAGGCCCTTTCCACCCGGAAGTGCTGCGCCAGCGAGGTCAGGAACGCATTCTGGAACGCCACGTCGGGAATCCGCCTGGCGATGAGCTGCCACTCGCGCTTGGCCCGCGGCGGTACGAGACTGATATGGATCTTGTAGTACTCCGCCGCGTCTTCGCTCAGGCCGGCCTGGAGCAGGGCCCGATAGAGCTTCTCGTGGTTCCCCGGCACCACCAGCTCGGTGATGTAGAACACCGCCAGGCCCCAGCCGGCCTCCGGATGTCGGAAGGAACGGGCACGGTTGTTCAGGTAGGCGATCTCCTCGGGCATCGTCGAGACGGCCTGGAAGTCCGCCTCCAGGCCGATGGCCTCGAGCAGCTTGGCCAGCAGGCGCGGGTGCGAGCCTTTCTCGTCCTCCTCGCCCAGTTCGCCGTAGAGATAGCGGGCAAGCGCCGCGGCCTCGTCGACGTCGGTCAGGTTGACCAGCAGGTCGGCCGCGTCCCGGTACAGGCGGAAGGTGCGGAACCACTGGTGGCGCAGGAACACCTGGAGCTGCGCGCGGGAGGCCGAGCCGGAGAACACGTACTGCGACATCGGGTGCCGCTCGCGGGACTGGGCGGCGATCTCCTGTTCGAGGCGCTGCTGGAAGTCCGCCTCGGACAACGCCGTGGACAGGTCGGCGGCGGGCATGAAGCGCTCTTCCACGCGATAGATGGCGTTGGCCAGCCAGCGCCGGGTCAGCGCGGTAGGCACGTCGTCGCTCAGCGAGAGAATGTAGAGCAGTTGCTGGTAGGCGGCGTAGGCCTGGCGGTCGCCCTGGAGCGCCTTTTCGGTCAGCGCGGCGAGCGCGCTCGCCGCGCTTTCGACCTGACGCGCGGTGGCGCTGGCCGCCAGCGCATCGGCGACGATGCGCGCTTCATCGAGGTGCAGGTTCTGCAATTGATGCAGGGAAAAATTGCGAGTAGTCATCCTGTATTCCTTGTTCTTGTTTCCGGACCGGCCTCAGGCCATCGACAGGGAATGCGCCTGCATCTGTTCCCAGAGCAGATCGAAGTACGCGCGGTTGATCTCGAAGTGACGTGCCAGCGACTGCATGAACTTGCGCTGGAAGTCTTCGCTCGGCGCGAACTTGGCGATCAGCGCCCACATCTCCTCGGTGTCGATCTCGTCCTGGGTACCATGCAGGCGGTGGAACTCGCTGGGTTGCTCGGGCACGCCGAGGCGCTGCAGGAGTTCGTAGATGCGCCGGTGGTTGACGCAGCTCACCGACTCGACCGCGTACAGCAGCGCGAGGCCCCAGGCGACATCGGTGTGACGCACGCAGCGGATGCGGTTGTTGAGGTAGGCCTTCTCCAACGGGTGCAGCGCCGGGAAGTCGATGCGCAGCGGGATGTCGAAGTAGGTCATCAGGTGGGACAGCAGCGCGGGGTGCGAACGCTCCGGGTTTTCCGCCCCGGCCTCGCCATAGAGGTTGCGATAGAACACCGAGGCGTCTTCGATATCCTCGAAGCGGAAAGCCAGCTCCGCGAGGAGGCTGTAGAAGTTGTAGGAACGGGTCCAGTGGTGTTCGAGGAAGAAGCGCACGTCCTCGACCGGCGGCGTGCCCTGGAACAGGTGGACCGACATGGGATGCCGCACCCGGCTGCGCGCCTCGATCTCGGCATCGACCTTCTTGCGGAACTCCTCCACCGGGACGGCGGCGAAACCGGCCGGCTCGGGCGCGAAGCGATCCTCGACCCGATAGACCTGACTCGCCATCCAGCGGCGGGTCGGCTCCGTGCGTGGATCACCGGCGACGTGCAGTTCCAGGAGCAGGGACTGGTACTGCGCGTAGGCGGCCGCGTCGCCATCCAGGCCCTTAGCCGTGACCGCGAGGATAGCCTCCAGCGCGAGCGTGACCTGGTCCAGGGAAGCTTCGGGTTTCAATGCCTCGGCGAGCAGGGCCGATGCATTGCGGGCGGGATCCGACAGTGTCCGCGCGGTGCGGGCAGCGATATCGGAAGATGAACTGCAGCATTGCTGTGACGACTTGGAAGTCATATGGATCACCCTTGTTTTTGTTGTTGTGCGGGGCGACCGTAAAGCTTGCCACCGTGGCAAGGTCAAGCAACGAAAAAGCCCTTTCCGGTGACCGATCCGGTTCACCGAAAGAGCCTCTTCGCAATACTCTCCACACTGCCCGAAACCCCGGAACAAAGGCCTTTCGGCGCGCTTGCGCATATCTTTCCGGATTCTCGATCAGCGCTTTTCTGCATTCACATAAATGTCACCTTCGAGCATTCTGAAATATTTGTTTACAAAGGCCGAAGTGTGCCTTTCGCAATAGCTTTTCGCCATTGATGGCATATAACGGGCAGGTATTTAATGAAAATCATTTTCACCACAACCCAAACGGAACAACCGCCACCATGGGTTGCCACGGCGATGCTAGCCCCGACCTTCCTGATGCCCCTCCGGATAGCCGGCCTCGCTCAGCGCCGCCAGGAAGGCGCGCTTGTCCAGCGTGCTTTCGACCCTGGCCTCGCGCCGGGGTGGATCGGTTTCGACGCGCGCCTGCGGGTCGACGCTGAGCAGGACCTGGGTGACGGATCTGGCGCAGCCGCCACAGGACATATTGGGAATATGCAGGGAAAACATCGCTACCTCCGATTGGGTTAACAACTCCCGGACACTATGAAACTTGCCACGGTGACAAGGTCAACTCATAAAATTCTCAGGTCACGCATATTTAAAAATAGTTATATGGATAGTTCTCCATCCTATAAATGAGCGGAGCGAAAACGAAAAAGACCAATACTTTCCAAAGCAGCCAGACAATATGCGAGAGCGCCTGAAGGCCCTACTCGACGCATATACTTGCAAGGCCGCCAGATGAAACCTGAAGACATGAAGAAAGGGGAAAGGATAAACAGCCCAGCCACATCCAGCGTGATAATTCAACGACGCCGTACATCCAACAGAAGAGCAACATCGCCGCTCTCGATCAAACTCATTCCCCGGACACCCCGGACTTCGCTATTTGAACTTTCCAAGACCTTGGAAACTGTGGAAGAAGTTCCGAACTTGCGGCTCGGGAAGAAGGAAACATGAAAAACTATCGGCACGGCAAACCACCGCTTCGCAACTCCTGAAGAACCGGGAGAGGAGCCTCTCCCGGTAACGACTCAGGAGCGGGACGCCTGCGCGCCCTCCCGCTCCGGGGAGACTCCGTCGGCGGCCACGCGGCAGGGCTGCTGCGGGTCCGCGCAGACTTCCCAGCCGCCGCCCAGCGCCTTGTAGATGTCGACGATGGCGAGGCGCTGGCGGGTCCGCGCGATGCTCAGCGCACGCCGGCTGAGATAGTCGGAGCGCTCCGCCTCGAGCACGTCCAGGTACTCGCCGTCGCCCTGGACGAAGCGCTCCCGGGCCAGCCGCGCCGCCTCGCGATTGGCTGCCGACTCGAGCAGGCGCAGGCGCAGCGTACCGCCGGCCGCGCCATAGCCCTTGAAGGCGTCGTCGGTTTCCTGCAGGGCGCGCAGCACCGTCTGGTCGTAACGGATCAGCGCCTCCCTGGCGCGCGCTTCGCTGGCGGCGATCCGCGCGCGCACGCGGCCACGGTCGAGCAGCGCCCAGCGGATCACCGGGTTGAGCAGGCTGAAGGTCGCGCCGCTCTCGTCCAGGGCGTCGAGATCGCCGGCCACCAGCCCGATCGAACCCTGCACCTGGACCTGCGGGTACAACCCGGCGGTCTCGACGCCGATGCGCGCGGTCGCGGCCGCCAGGTCGCGCTCGGCCGCGGCGATGTCGGCGCGGCGGGCCAGCAGTCCCGCCGGATCGCCCACGCCGATGCTACGCAGTGCCAGCGTCTCGCGAGAGGCGCCGGCAGGTGGCGGGACGAAGGTCTGTGGCGTCTCGGCGAGCAGTATGGCCAGCGCATTGCGGCTGGCGGCGCGGCGCCGTTCGAGGTCGGGCAACGCCGCCTCGACATTGCGCAACAGCGCCTCGGCGCGCAGCCGGTCGAACTCGTGGGCGGCGCCGGCGCCGACCAGGCGCTCGACCATCTCCAGGCTGTCGCGCTGGTTGTGGCGGATGTCCTCGACCACCGCCAGCTCCGCCTCGAGCCCACGCAATTCGAACCAGGTCGCGGCCACGGCGGCGGCGACACTCGCCTGCACGTTGCGCAGCAACGCCTGGCGGGATCCCGCCTGGGCCTCGGCGGCCTCCACCGAACGCCGCACGCGGCCGAACAGGTCGATCTCCCAGGCGGCATCCAGCGCGCCACGATAGGTCTCGATATCGCGCGGCTCTCCGCTCGGCGTCTCCACCTCGCCACGGCGCCGGTTCTGGTAGTCGAACGCCGGTCCGCCGCGCGGCAGGAACTCCTGGCGGCTCTCGCGCAGCAACGCCTTCGCCTCGTCCAGGCGCGCGGCGGCCAGGGCGATGTCGTGGTTCGCCGCCAGCGCGCGCTGGATCAGCTCCACCAGCGCCGGCTCATCGAGCCCGCGCCACCAGGCGACCTCCACGCCAGCGCCGTCGAGGCCGGCGACGCTGGCGCCGAAGCTGGCCGGAACGGCCCTGGCGGGCGGCGAATAGTCGGGCCCCACCGCGGCGCACCCGGCCAGCAGGAGAAAAGCGCCCAGGGACGCCAATGGATGACGGAAATGCCGGCTCATGACGCGCTCTCCTGCAGATGAGCCTGGCCGGAGCCGCGACGCCGCTCCAGGCGTAGCGCCAGCGCACGGACCAGGACGTAGAACACCGGGGTCAGGAACAGGCCGAACAGCGTCACCCCGAGCATTCCGGCGAACACCGCCACCCCCATCGCCTGGCGCATCTCCGCCCCGGCGCCGCTGGCCATCACCAGCGGCACCACGCCGGCGATGAAGGCCAGCGAGGTCATCAGGATCGGCCGCAGGCGCAGGCGACACGCCTCGACCACCGCCTCCAGCGTGGCGGCGCCCTGGGCTTCCAGCGCGCGGGCGAACTCGACGATGAGGATGGCGTTCTTGGCCGCCAGGCCGACCAGCACCACCAGCCCGATCTGGACGAACACGTTGTTGTCGCCGCCCACCAGCCAGACCCCGGCGATCGCGCTGAGCAGGCACATCGGCACGATCAGCAGCACCGCCAGGGGCAACAGCCAGCTGTTGTACTGCGCGGCGAGGATCAGATAGGCCAGCAGTACACAGAGCGGGAAGATGAACAGCGCGCTATTGCCCGCCAGCTTCTGCTGGTAGGTCAGGTCGGTCCATTCGAAGGTCATGCCCTCCGGCAACACCTCGCCGGCCAGGCGCTCCATCAGCGCCACCGCCTGCCCGGAACTGACGCCCGGGAGCGCGCCGCCACTGATGTCTGCCGACGGATAACCGTTGTAGTGGATCACCCGGTCCGGGCCGGAGCCCGGCGTGACGGTAACGAACGAGGAAAGCGGCAGCATCGCCCCGGCCGCGTTGCGCACCTGTAGCCGGCCGATCGCCTCGGCCTGCATGCGGTGCGGCGCATCGGCCTGGGCGGTGACCTTGTAGGTGCGGCCGAAGCGGTTGAAGTCGTTGATGTACAGCGAGCCGAGGTAGACCTGCAGCGCCTCGAACACGTCGGCCAGCTGCACACCCTGGCTCTTCACCTTGGTGCGGTCGATCGCCACCTCGAGCTGCGGGGCGTTGATGTCGAAGCTGCTCATCAGGCCACCGAGCTGTCCGGACTCGGTGGCCTTCATCATGAGCACCTGCGTGTGCCTGGCCAGGGCTTCCAGGCCGGCGCCAGCGCGATCCTCGACCTGCATCTTGAAGCCGCCGATGGTCCCCAGGCCCGGGACCGGAGGCGGCGGGAACACGCCGAGGAAACCGTCGGGAATGCTGGCGAACTTCGCCTGCAGGCGCCCGGCGATGGCCACCGCGCTGAGTTCGTCGGAGGTGCGCGCCTCGAACGGGTCGAGCATGAAGAACATCACCGCGGCGTTCGGCACGTTGACGAAGCCATTGACCGACAGGCCCGGGAAGGCCACCACGCTCTCGACCCCCGGCTCGTCCAGGCCGATCCGCGACATCTGCCTGACCACCGCATCGGTGCGGTCCAGCGCCGCTCCGTTCGGCAATTGGGCGATGCCGACCAGGTAGTACTTGTCCTGCATCGGCACGAAGCCCGGCGGCACCGCCTGGAAACCGAACCAGGTCAGGCCGAGCAGGCCGCCGTAGACCAGCAGCGCCAGGCCGCTGACCCGCACCACCCGGCGCACCGCGTTGCCATAGGCGTCGGGCGCGTTGCGCAACGGTCGGCCGAGGGCCTGGAGCCAGCCCCCGAGCCGGCCCGGGCGCGACGCCGCATGCCCGCCCTGGCGCGGACGCAGCAGCAGGCCGGCCAGCGCCGGGCTGAGGGTCAGCGAGTTGATCGCCGAGAGAATGGTCGAGATGGCGATGGTCAGGGCGAACTGCCGGTAGAACTCGCCCTGCAGGCCACTGAGGAAGGCGGTGGGGATGAACACCGCCGCCAGCACCGAGGTGATCGCCACGATCGGCCCGGTCACCTCTTCCATCGCGCGCCGCGCAGCCTGCAGCGGCGGCTCGCCGTTCTCGATATGGCGCTCGACGTTCTCCACCACGACGATCGCGTCGTCGACGACGATACCGATCGACAGCACCAACCCGAACAGCGACAGGGTATTCAGCGAGAAGCCCATCAGGTGCATGACGGCGAAGGTACCGACCAGCGACACCGGCACCGCCAGCAGGGGAATCAGCGAGGCCCGCCAGCTGCGCAGGAACACCACCACCACGATCACCACCAGCAGGATCGCCTCCAGCAGGGTGGTGGCCACCGTCTGCAGGGAGGCCCGGACGAATACCGTCGGGTCGTAGGCGATCCGCGCGCTGATCCCGGCCGGGAAGTTGCCTTCGAGCCGAGCCACGGTGCCGCGCACCGCTTCGGCCACGTCCAGCGCGTTGGCCCCCGGGCTCTGGATGATCTGCAAGGCGACCGCCGGCTCGCCGTCGAGCAGGCTGCGCAGCGCGTAGGCGTCGCCCCCCATCTCGATCCGCGCGACTTCGCGCAGGCGCGTGACCTGGCCGTCGGCGCCGGTGCGGACGATGATATCGCCGAACTGCTCCTCGTCGGTCAATCGCCCGAGGGTGTTGACCGTCACCTGGAAGGCCGCGGTGGAGTCCGGCGCCTGGCCGACCGAGCCGGCCGCCACCTGGACGTTCTGCTCGCGCACCGCGGCGATCACCTCGCCCGCGGTCAACCCGCGGGCGGCGATCAGGTCGGGGTCGAGCCACAGACGCATGCTGTACTCGCCGGCGCCCCACACCACCACATCGCTGATGCCAGGCAGGCGCAGCAGTTCGTCGCGCACCTGGAGGTAGGCATAGTTGGAGATGTACAGCGGGTCGTAGCGCTTTTCCGGCGACAGCAGGTGCACCACCATCAGGATGTCCGGCGACGTCTTCTGGGTCACCACCCCCTGCCGCTGCACCTCCTCGGGCAGGCGCGAGAGCACCCGCGAGACGCGGTTCTGCACCTGGATCTGGGCCATGTCGGGATCCACGTGCTGGTCGAAGGTGATGGTCAGGATCAGCCGCCCATCGGTCGCCGACTGCGAGGACATGTAGAGCATCCCCTCGACGCCGGTGATCGCCTGCTCCAGCGGGGTCGCCACGGTTTCCGCGATGACCTCGGGGTTGGCCCCCGGGTAGGCGGTGGTCACCTGCACGGTGGGCGGCGTCACCGCCGGGTACTCGCTCAGCGGCAGCTGGAAGAACGAGACGATGCCGCCGATCATCATCAATACCGAGAGCACGATGGCGAAGATCGGCCGATCGATGAAGAAGCGTGGGAAGTTCATTGCGCGGCCCCCACGGTCGGCGCCAACTCCACCGGCGTGCCATCGATTTCCGCCAGGCGCGGGGTGATCTGCATGTCCGGGCGCACCAGGCCCTTGACGACGATCCGCTCGCCCGGCTGCAGGCCCTGGCGCACGACACGCAGGCCGTCGACCAGCGGCCCCAGTTCGACGGGGCGGTACTGGGTGCGGTCGCCCTCGCCGACCACCAGCACGTAGCGCCGGCCCTGGTCGGTGCCGATCGAATGGTCGGCGACCAGCACCTGTTCGCGGGGCTTTCCGGTCTCCAGCCTGACCTTGGCGAACAGCCCCGGGGTCAGTTGCCCGTCCTGGTTGTCCACCACGGCGCGCACCCTGACCGTGCCGGTGCCGCGATCGGCGATGTTGGAGAGAAAGTCGAGGCGGCTGCGTCGCGCATACCCGCTATCGGTCAGCAGCGCCACGTCGACCTTCGGCGCCTCGCCGCCGTCCTTGCCGCGGGTCGGAGCCAGCGCCTGCAGGTAGGTGCGCTCGTCGACGTCGAAGTACACGTAGAGCGGGTCGACCGAGACGATGGTGGTCAGCGCGGTCACGCCATTGGTGACGTAGTTGCCCTCGGTGACCTGGATATGCCCGACGCGCCCGCTGATCGGCGCGGTGACCCGGGTGAAGCCGAGGTCCAGCTGCGCCGCGTCGAGCGCGGCCCGGGCCGCATCGACCTGCGCCTTGCTGGCGTTGCGCGTGGCGATGGCATTGTCGAGGCGTTCACGGGCGACGACCTTCCTCGCGAACAGCAGCTCGGCCCGCTCGTGCTCGGTGCGCGCCAGCAACGCCGCGGCCTCGGCCTCGCGCAGGCGCGCCCTGGCGGCGTCCTGCGCGGCCTTGAACACGCGCGGGTCGATGAAGAACAGTTGCTGGCCCTTCTCTACCAGGCGGCCTTCCGGCACGCTGACGTCCTGGATGTAGCCGGAAACGCGCGGCCGCAGTTCCACCTGCTCGACAGCGGTCAGCGAGCCGGTGAACTCGACGTAGGGTGTCACCGGCCGAACCACCACCTCGGCGACGGGAACGCTCGGCGGGGCGCTCGACGAAGCGCTGGGTGCCGACTCCCCGCAGCCGGCGAGAGCGAGCGCGACGCCGAGCGTCGCGCCGATCAGGGGTATGTGTCTGACATTCATTGTTGTGCCTTCCTGGTCTGGATCAACATGGCCTGGCTGGACGAAACAGCTTCCGTGGCCGGTTATCGACCTTGACACCTTGGCAAGGTCAAGCCCTCTTTTCTCGACACCGCGGCGCGGCCGTTCCGCAAGCTGCGGAGTGGAAGGAGAGGCGTGCAGAGGGGCGCCAGGTGGGCGCGTGAGCAGGGGGAAGGATCGCATCCCAGCCTGGGAAGTCCGGTTGCCAGGCGGCCCGAGGACGGCTGCGGCTGGCGGCCACATGGTAAAATCAGCCTTTGACCGTGAAGCTCGAGGCAATGAACATGCGCATTCTCCATACCATGATCCGGGTCGGAAACATCGATCGCTCGATCGACTTCTACACCCGGGTGCTCGGCATGACCCTGCTCAGGAAAAACGACTACCCCGACGGCCAGTTCACCCTCGCCTTCGTCGGCTACGGCAGCGAAGCGGATTCGGCGGTGATCGAACTCACCCACAACTGGGGCGTCGATGCTTACGAGATCGGCAGCGGCTACGGCCATATCGCCATCGAGGTCGACGATGCCTACCAGGCCTGTGACGACATCCGCAACAACGGCGGCCAGGTCACCCGCGAAGCCGGGCCGATGAAGCACGGCACCACGGTCATCGCCTTCGTCACCGACCCGGACGGCTACAAGATCGAGCTGATCCAGAAGTCTTCCTGACCACTCCCCGGACCTCGCCGTCGCCGCCCAGGCGAAGACCCCGGCTATCGCTTTCAGCAGTCCGGAATGAAAAAACCCCGGCTCGTGGCCGGGGTTCTTCGTTCGGTCGCAGGCGACGCGCGTCGATCAGGACAGCGAGCGCCCCTTGTTCGCGGCGATACGCATGCGCAGCGCGTTGAGCTTGATGAAGCCCGCGGCATCGGCCTGGTTGTAGGCGCCGCCGTCTTCCTCGAAGGTCGCGATGTTGGCGTCGAACAGCGAGTCGTCGGACTTGCGGCCGACCACCACGACGTTGCCCTTGTACAGCTTCAGGCGCACTACGCCGTTCACGTTGACCTGCGAGGCGTCGATCATCTGCTGCAGCATCAGGCGTTCCGGGCTCCACCAGTAGCCGGTGTAGATCAGGCTGGCGTACTTGGGCATCAGCTCGTCTTTCAGGTGGGCCACTTCGCGGTCCAGGGTGATCGACTCGATGGCACGGTGGGCCTTGAGCATGATGGTGCCGCCGGGGGTCTCGTAGCAGCCGCGCGACTTCATGCCGACGTAACGGTTCTCGACGATGTCCAGGCGGCCGATGCCGTTGATCCCGCCGACCCGGTTCAGCTCGGTGAGCACCTGGGCCGGAGTCATCTCCTTGCCGTCGATGGCGACGATGTCGCCCTTGCGGTAGGTCAGTTCGATGTAGGTCGGGGCATCCGGCGCGCTTTCCGGGGAAGCGGTCCACTTCCACATGTCTTCTTCGTGCTCGGTCCAGGTATCTTCCAGCACGCCGCCTTCGTAGGAGATATGCAGGAGGTTGGCGTCCATCGAGTACGGCGACTTCTTCTTGCCATGGCGCTCGATCGGAATGCCGTGCTTCTCGGCATAGTCCATCAGCTTCTCGCGGGACAGCAGGTCCCACTCGCGCCAGGGCGCGATCACCTTGACGCCGGGCTTCAGCGCGTAGGCGCCCAGCTCGAAGCGGACCTGGTCGTTGCCCTTGCCGGTGGCGCCGTGGGAGATGGCGTCGGCGCCGGTCTCGTTGGCGATCTCGATCAGGCGCTTGGCGATCAGCGGACGGGCGATGGAAGTACCCAGCAGGTACTCGCCCTCGTAGACGGTGTTGGCGCGGAACATCGGGTAGACGAAGTCGCGGACGAACTCTTCGCGCAGGTCGTCGATGTAGATTTCCCGGACGCCCATCGCGCGGGCCTTGGCGCGAGCCGGTTCGACTTCCTCGCCCTGGCCGAGGTCGGCGGTGAAGGTCACCACTTCGCAGTTATAGGTATCTTGCAACCACTTCAGAATTACCGAGGTATCCAGGCCGCCGGAATACGCCAGGACTACCTTCTTCACATCCGCCATGCCATCACTCCACGGGGGTCGTCACGAAAAGCGACAATTCTACGCAGGGCGCCGGGGAAATTACAGAGGGGCGACAGCTTTAGACGCAAAAGCGACAGATTCTATCGTCTGCGCGACTCAAACCGTGGGTTTTCCCTGGAGCGAGGCGGCCGGAGCCTTCGGCGCGGCAGGTTCTGCCGCCGGCACCGGCGGCTTGTCCTCGGCCCTGGGCGTTTCCGGCGCCGGCTCGACCACCGCCTCACGCGCCAGGTGCACGGTCACCCGACGGTTGCGCGCACGGTTGGCGGCGCTGTTATTGGCTACCAGCGGATAGCGTTCGCCGTAGAAGCGCACGTTGATCTGGCTCTCCGGCACGCCGTTGCCCTTCAAGTACTCCTGCACCGCCAGCGCGCGGCGACGCGACAGGTCGCGGTTGGTCAGGCGGTTGCCGCTGTTGTCGGAGTGGCCGTCCAGCTCGATGCGGTTGATGCTCGGATCGGCCTTGAGCAGTTGCAGGATGATGTCCAGCTTGGCCCGCGCCACGTCGTTCAGCGCGGTGCCGCCGTCGGGGAAGCCGACCTGGGCTAGCTTGACCTGGTCGAAGTTCACCGGCAGCAGCTTGGCGATGCACGCCAGGTACTGGTTGTAGACGCCGGCGAAACGCGCCGGCAGCAGTCGCACCTCCAGGCGGTCGCCCTGCCAGGTGCGATGGCGGACCAGCGGGCTGCGTCCTTCGAGCAGGCCGGTCAGCAGGCGGCCGGCCTGTTGCTGGCTGCTGTTGAACGGCACCTCGCCGCTGCCGACGCTGACCTGGCCGAGGTTGATGTCGCCCTGCCCCGGCCGCCACGGCGGAGCGGCGGCGAGCAGGGTCGCCGAACCGCGTCCCAGCCACTGGGCGTCCGGTTTCAGGCGGAAGGTGGCTTGCTCGCCAGCGCGACGGACGAACTCGCCGACGCCGAAGTTCGCCACCGGCTGTGACAGGCGGCATTCGAACTGGTCGCCCTCGACCTTCCATTCGACGCTGTCCAGGCGCGTCTGGAAGGTCACCGCCAGCGCCGGCAGGCTACTGAGCAGGAAAGGCAATAGAAGAAGGCGCGGCTGCACGACGGCGGGCTCCGGGAAAGCGTCCAAATACGAAGGATGTATCGGACGGCCCGGACAAAACTTGATAGCGAGTGCCCCGCCCCCCCTTTTCCGGTAGCATTTCCCCCCACGAAATCCCGTCCTGGAAGCCCCATGTCCGACCGCCTCACCCTCCTGCGCCCCGACGACTGGCACATTCACCTGCGTGACGGTGCCGCGCTGGTCAATACCGTCGGCGATGCCGCGCGCACCTTCGGCCGCGCCATCGTCATGCCGAACCTGGTGCCGCCGGTGCGCAACGCCGCCGAAGCCGACGCCTATCGCCAGCGCATCCTCGCCGCCCGTCCCGCCGCCAGCCGCTTCGAGCCGCTGATGGTGCTGTATCTCACCGACCGCACCAGCGCCGAGGAAATCCGCACCGCCAAGGCCAGCGGCTTCGTGCACGCCGCCAAGCTCTATCCGGCCGGCGCCACCACCAACTCGGATTCCGGCGTGACCCGCATCGACAACGTCTTCGCGGCGCTCGAAGCCATGGCCGAGGTCGGCATGCCGTTGCTGGTGCATGGCGAGGTGACCCGCGCCGAGGTCGATGTGTTCGATCGCGAGAAGCAGTTCATCGACGAGCACCTGCGCCGGGTGGTCGAACGCTTCCCGACCCTGAAGGTGGTCTTCGAACACATCACCACCGGCGACGCCGCCCAGTTCGTCCGCGAAGCACCGGCCAACGTCGGCGCGACCATCACCGCCCATCACCTGCTGTACAACCGCAACCACATGCTGGTCGGCGGGATTCGCCCGCACTTCTATTGCCTGCCGATCCTCAAGCGCAACACCCACCAGGAAGCCCTGCTGGACGCCGCGGTGAGCGGCAACCCGAAATTCTTCCTCGGCACCGACTCGGCACCGCACGCCCGCCACGCCAAGGAAGCCGCCTGCGGCTGCGCCGGCTGCTACAGCGCCTACGCCGCCATCGAGCTGTACGCCGAGGCCTTCGAACAGCGCAACGCGCTGGACAAGCTGGAAGGCTTCGCCAGCCTGCATGGCCCGGACTTCTATGGCCTGCCGCGCAATACCGACCGGATCACCCTGGTCCGTGAACAATGGCAGGCGCCCGCCAGCCTGCCCTTCGGCGATTTCGACGTGGTACCGCTGCGCGCCGGCGAGACACTGCGCTGGAAAGTGCTGGAGGCCGAGGCATGAGCGAAGACAACTTCGACGAAGAATTCGACGGCACCCTCCCCAGCGGCCCGCGCCATCCGATGGCGCGCCGCTTCCGCGGCTACCTGCCGGTGGTGGTGGACGTCGAGACCGGCGGCTTCAACTCGGCCACCGACGCGTTGCTGGAGATCGCCGCGACCACCGTCGGCATGGACGAGAAGGGCTTCCTGTTCCCGGAGCACACCTACTTCTTCCGCATCGAGCCCTTCGAAGGCGCCAACATCGAGCCGGCGGCCCTGGAGTTCACCGGCATCAAGCTCGACCACCCGCTGCGCATGGCGGTGCAGGAAGAACAGGCGCTGACCGAAATCTTCCGCGGCATCCGCAAGGCACTGAAGGCCAATGGCTGCAAGCGGGCGATCCTGGTCGGCCACAACAGCAGCTTCGACCTCGGCTTCCTCAACGCCGCCGTGGCCCGTACCGGGATCAAGCGCAACCCGTTCCACCCGTTCTCCAGCTTCGACACCGCCACCCTGGCCGGCCTCGCCTACGGCCAGACGGTCCTGGCCAAGGCCTGCCAGGCCGCCGGCATGGAGTTCGACAACCGCGAGGCGCACTCGGCGCGCTACGACACCGAGAAGACCGCCGAGCTGTTCTGCGGCATCGTCAACCGCTGGAAGGAAATGGGCGGCTGGATGGATGACGACGACTGAGCCTCGGCCCACTTCGGCGGATAACGCCGGTTATCCGCCCTATGCGACCGGTCAGGCGATGCCCCTTCTTCGGAACGAGGCGCGTAATCAGGGACTGGCTGCCGCCCCCGCGACTCCATGAAAAAGCCCCGCAGAAGCGGGGCTTTGTTCAACGCGCGAAGCAGGCTCTTCTTACAGCTTGCTGGCGTTCTCGGCCAGGTACTTGGCCACGCCTTCGGGCGATGCGGTCATGCCCTTGTCGCCCTTCTTCCAGTTGGCCGGGCAGACTTCGCCGTGCTCTTCGTGGAACTGCAGGGCATCGACCAGGCGCAGCAGTTCGTCCATGTTGCGGCCCAGCGGCAGGTCGTTGACGATCTGCGAGCGCACCACGCCTTCCTTGTCGATCAGGAACGCGCCACGGAAGGCCACGCCGCCGTCGGACTCGACGTCATAGGCCTTGGCGATCTCGTGCTTGGTGTCGGCCGCCAGGGTGTACTTGACGGCGCCGATGCCGCCCTTGTCCACCGGGGTGTTGCGCCAGGCGTTGTGGGTGAAGTGGGAGTCGATGGAAACGCCGATCACCTCGACGTTGCGTGCCTGGAACTCGGGAATCCGATGGTCCAGGGCGATCAGCTCGGAGGGGCAGACGAAGGTGAAGTCCAGCGGGTAGAAGAACACCAGGCCGTACTTGCCCTTGATGGCTTCGGACAGGGTGAAGCTCTCGACGATCTCGCCATTGCCCAGCACCGCGGCAACGTTGAAGTCAGGCGCTTTCTTACCTACGAGTACGCTCATTCCATGTCTCCTTGAAATGAAGGTTGAAGGACGACGCCGCAGCCTGCCGGACTCTCGTGAAACCCCGATGGCAGGGGCGCCGCTCCCTGGGAGCGAACCATCATACACCCCGCCCCGGCCAGCGCTAAGTCTTTGTCCGACAAAGCCATTTGTCGGGGCCCGAAAAAAACCCGAGTAAAACGCTCCGAGGAACTTTGACAATCATTCTCATTATTATTAGTATCTTTTCCAACTCAACTGCCCCAGTAGCCAGAACGCCATGTACGTCTGCCTCTGCCAAGGTGTTACCGACAACCAGATCCGCGATGCCATCTACGAAGGCTGCTGCAGCTATCGTGAAGTCCGTGAGGCCACCGGCGTCGGCACCCAGTGCGGCAAGTGCGCATGCCTGGCCAAGCAGGTGGTACGCGAAACCCTCAACGACCTGCAGAGTGCCCAGCCGGTACCGGCGTTCGGGACTACGGCATTCGTCGCTGCCTGAAAAATATTTTTATCCCTCTTTCAGAAGAACCGGGCCTGGCGCCCGGTTTTTTTATGCCTTCAATTCAATGACTTAGCGGCAGAACGCGGAAAGAAAACATTCGTATTCATATTCTTTTTCCCTTATATTTCAATAACTTAGGTTTGACACTCGGCTTCGTCGCGGCCAAACTTGGCGGATCACACCCACTACGACGGCAGGATTCGGCATGAAAGGCGACAAGAAAGTCATCCAGCACCTCAACAAGATCCTCGGCAACGAGCTGATCGCGATCAACCAGTACTTCCTCCACTCGCGCATGTGGAACGACTGGGGCCTGAAGCGCCTCGGCGCCCACGAGTACCACGAGTCGATCGACGAGATGAAGCATGCCGACAAGCTCATCGAACGCATCCTCTTCCTCGAAGGCCTGCCCAACCTGCAGGACCTCGGCAAGCTGCTGATCGGCGAGAACACCCAGGAAATGCTGCAGTGCGACCTGAACCTGGAGCTGAAGGCGACCAAGGACCTGCGCGAGGCCATCGTGCATTGCGAGCAGGTGCACGACTACGTCAGCCGCGACCTGCTGAAGGACATCCTGGAATCGGAAGAAGAGCACATCGACTACCTGGAAACCCAGCTGGGCCTGATCCAGAAAGTCGGCCTGGAGAACTACCTGCAGTCGCACATGCACGAAGACGACTGAGCGGGAAACGACACGAAGCGCCGGTGGCCTGCCCCGCCGGCGCTTTTTTTTCGCCCGCTGGAACCTCAGGCGGCGCGCGGCCGGCGTCGCACCAGGTCGGCGCGCAGCGCCAGCAGCAGACACAACCCGACCAGCACCAGCAGCGCCCAGCGCAGGCCGATCTCGTGGGCCAGCAGGCCGATCAGCGGCGGTCCCATCAGCAACCCGCCATAGCCCACGGTGGACACCGCGGCGACGCCGATCACCGGGTCGATGCCCGGCTGGTTGCCGGCGGCGCTGATGACGATCGGCACCATCACCGACAGGCCCAGGCCGACCACTCCGAAGCCGAAGATGCTCAGCGCCGGCCACGGGCTGAACAACGCCACCAGCATGCCCAGCGTGGCCAGCGAACCGAGCCCGCGCAGCAGCGGCGCGTCGTCGATGCGTCCGCGCAGGCGGTCGCCGAACAGGCGCCCCACCACCATCGCCGCGGAGAATGCCGCGAAGCCCAGCGCCGCCACCCGCTCCGATGCCTCGAGGACGCTGTGCAGGAACAGCGCGCTCCAGTCGGCCACGCCGCCCTCGGAGACGAACGCGCAGAGGATCAGCAGTCCCAGGCCGAGCAGCGCCCGCGGCGGCAGGGTGAAGCCGCTGCCCGTGCGCTCGCCGGCCTTGCGCGGGTCCGGTGGCAGCAACGAGCGGGCGAAGAACGGCAGGCTCAGCAGGCCAAGGGCGGTGAGAATGAGGAAATGCCAGAACGGCGCGAGCCCGGCCAGGGCCGCCGCGCCCAGCGCACCGACCAGGCAGCCGAGGCTGTACATGCCATGCAGCATGGACATGCAGGGCTTGCCGAGCAGGCGCTCGACGTCCACCGCCTGGATGTTCATCGCCACGTCCATCCCGGCGAAGCTCACGCCCAGCACGTAGAAGGCCAGCGCCAGTTGCCACCAGCCCTGGCTCAGGCCGAGCAGCGGAAACACCAGCAGCATGATCAGGCAACCGCCGATCACTACGCTGCGGCTGCCGATGCGCTGGACCAGGAAACCGCTCAACGGGAACGCCGTGAGCGCGCCGACCCCGACCCCGAGCAGGGCCTGGCCGAGCGCGCGTTCGTCCAACTGGGCCTGCTCCTTGAGCGCCGGGATGCGTCCCATCAGGTTGCCGATGACCAGCCCGGCCATGGCGAAGAAATAGATGCAGGCCAGGCGGCCCTGGCGAGGATTGACTTCCGTCATGGAGGCTCCCGGTTTCCTTGCTGGTTTCTCCGGACAAAAAAGAAACCCCGCACAAGGCGGGGCTCTTCGGCGGATGCGCGGATCAGGCGTTGGCTTTGGCCGCCGCGTCCTTGACCAGGGTTTGCAGTTCGCCCTTCTCGAACATCTCGGCGAGGATGTCGCTGCCGCCGACCAGTTCACCGTTGACCCACAGCTGCGGGAAGGTCGGCCAGTTCGCGTACTTCGGCAGGTTGGCGCGGATTTCCGGGTTCTGCAGGATGTCGACGTAGGCGAACTTCTCGCCACAGGCCATCAGCACCTGGGCCGCGCGCGAGGAGAAACCGCACTGCGGGGCGTTCGGCGAACCCTTCATGTACAGCAGGATGGGGTTGTTGGCGATCTGCTCTTTAATGGTTTCGATGATGTCCATGGCTTACCTCAACAGGAACGTTTCGACACGGTAACTCGGCGAATAATGACCGGTATTGTATCGGAAAGCCTAGCGTGGCGCTCGGCTTTACTGTCGCGCTCCGTCGACCCGCTCAGGCCGCCTCCACCTCCACCGGCAGGCCGTTGAGCGCGGCGTTGCCCGACAGCGCGTCGAGATGGCGCTCGTCGGTCAGGTCGTTGGCGCTGGCGCCCGCCTGCTGGCTGGCGATCGTCAGTTGCACGCCCGGCCGTGCGTGCCCCCAGCCGTGCGGCAGGCTGACCACCCCGGGCATCATCTCGCTGCTCGCCGCCACCTCCACCTCGACGCTGCCGACCCGCGAGCGCACCCGCACCCGTTGCCCGTCGACCAGGCCGCGACCCTCCAGATCGCGCGGGTGCATCAGCAACTGGTGGCGCGGCTTGCCCTTCACCAGGCGGTGATAGTTGTGCATCCAGGAATTGTTGCTGCGCACGTGGCGCCGGCCGATCAGCAGCAACTGGTCGGACGCCGGCATCGGCTGTGCGGCGAAGCGCTGCAGGTCATCGACGAACAGCGACGGCGCGGCCTGGATCCGCTGGTCGGCGGTCTTCAGGCGCGGCGCCAGGTTCGGCCGCAGCGGCCCGAGGTCGATGCCGTGGGGATGTTCGCGCAGAGTGGCCAGGCTCAGCCTGTGCTCGGAACGGTCGCCGTAGGCGCCCGCGCGCAGGCCCAGGTCGATCATCCGCTGCGGCTCCAGGGTCGGTTTCAGCTCCAGGCCGTTGCGCGCGGCGAAGGCCCGCGCCAGGCCGACGAAGATCTCCCAGTCGTGCAGCGCACCCTCAGGACGCGGCAGCACGGCCTCGTTGAAACGGGTCACGTTACGCACGGCGAAGACGTTGAAGGTGGTGTCGTAGTGATCGTGCTCCAGCGGCGCGGTGGGCGGCAGGATGAGGTCGGCGTAGCGGGTCGTCTCGTTGATGTAGAGATCGATGCTGAGCATGAACTCCAGGCCGTCCAGGGCCTGTTCGAGCCGCCTCCCGTTGGGCGTGGACAGCACCGGGTTACCGGCCACCGTGACCAGCGCGCGCACCTGCCCCTCGCCGTCGCCGAGGATTTCTTCCGCCAATGCCGCCACCGGCAACTCGCCGCCATACTCCGGCAGGCCGGAGACGCGGCTGCGCCAACGGTCGAAGTGACCACCCGAGGTGCTCGCCACCAGGTCCAGCGCTGGCGAGGTGCAGAGCGCGCCGCCGACCTGGTCGAGGTTGCCGCTGACCAGGTTGATCAGTTGCACCAGCCACTGGCAGAGCGTGCCGAAGGCCTGGGTGGAAACGCCCATCCGCCCGTAGCAGACCGCCCGCTCGGCGGCGGCGAAATCCCGCGCCAGCTGGCGAATGCTTTCGGCCGGCACGCCACAGCGCGCACTCATGGACTCGGCGTCGAAGACGGCGACCGCCTCGCGTACCCGTTCCAGCCCGTCGACCGGCAATGGCGTCGGGCGACCGAGGTTCTCCGCGAACAGGGTGTTGAGCACCCCGAGCAGCAGCGCCGCGTCCTGGCCGGGACGAACGAACAGGTGCTGGTCGGCGATCGCCGCGGTCTCGCTGCGCCGTGGATCGACCACCACCAGGCGGCCGCCGCGGGCCTTCAGCGCCTTCAGGCGCTTCTCCACGTCCGGCACGGTCATGATGCTGCCGTTGGACGCCAGCGGGTTGCCACCGAGCACCAGCATGAAGTCGGTGTGGTCGATGTCGGGGATCGGGATCAACAGGCCATGGCCATACATCTGCTGGCTGACCAGGTGATGCGGCAACTGGTCGACGGAGGTCGCGGAGAAGCGGTTGCGTGTCTTCAGCAGGCCGAGGAAGTAGTTGCTATGGGTCATCAGGCCGTAGTTGTGCACGCTCGGATTGCCCTGGTAGACCGCCACTGCGTCATTGCCATGGCGCTCGCGGATCTCGCCGAGACGACTGGCCACCAGCGCGAAGGCCTCGTCCCAGCCGATCGGCTGCCACTCGCTGCCGACCCGGCGCAGCGGCTGGCGCAGGCGATCGGGATCGTCCTGGATGTCCTGCAGGGCCACCGCCTTGGGACAGACATGGCCACGGCTGAAGCTGTCCTGCGGGTCGCCCTTGATCGAGCGGATGCGCGGCACGCCGCCCTCGTCGCTCTCGGTCTCGATGGCAAGACCACAGATGGCCTCGCAGAGATGGCACGCACGGTAGTGGAGGGTCTTGCTCATGGCTCGCCTCTTCGTTTCTTGTTCTGCCGGTCGCGGCAGGTCGACGCCGGCGGCGTCCAGACGACCGGTCTAGTCGTCGAAGCGGAACTATGCGGCGCCCGCCACCGAAGCGCCAGCAGCGTCAGCCGGATGAATCGCCCGGCATCAGGCTGGCCGATGGGCACGCTGGAGGAAAAGCCTGCCGACCGCCGGGTTGTCAACTATCCACCTGGGAATTCCGGTGCGGCGGAAGCCGGTGCTACACCTTGTCTCTTCGAGTCCGCATCCCTGTCCGACAAGACCAATAAAAGAGTGGAGACCGCATGACCGACAACCGCCCTCGCCTCACCCCGTTGTCCACCGCACTGCTGCTGGGCGCCTGGATCGCCCAGCCGGCCACGGCCGCCTATGTCGAAACCGGCCGGCCCGGCGACCCGGCCAGCTGGCGCTCCGCCGAATACCAGCAGGATTGGGGCCTGGAACGGATGCGGGCCGACCAGGCCTACGCCGCCGGTATCGACGGCCAGGGCGTGAAGATCGGCGAGATGGACTCCGGCTTCGACCCGAGCCATCCGGATACCCCCGCCTCGCGCTACCAGCCGGTGACGGCCAGCGGCACCTATGTCGACGGCACGCCGTTCAGCGTCAGCGGCGTGATGAACGGCAACAACGACTCCCACGGCACCCATGTCGGCGGCACCCTCGGCGCCTCGCGCGACGGCGTCGGCATGCATGGGGTGGCCTACGCGGCGCAGGTGTTCGTCGCCAACACCAACCAGAACGACAGCTTCCTGTTCGGCCCGACGCCCGACCCGAACTATTTCGAGGCCGCCTACCAGGCGCTGGCCGACGCCGGGGTGCGGGCGATCAACAACAGCTGGGGTAGCCAGCCCAAGGATGTCAGCTACGAGACCCTCGACGGCCTGCACGCCGCCTATGCCCAGCACTACGGCCGGACCACCTGGCTGGACGCCGCCGCCGGCGTCTCCCGCCAGGGCGTGATCAACGTCTTCAGCGCCGGCAACAGCGGCTACGCCAACGCCAGCGTGCGCTCCGCCCTGCCCTACTTCCAGCCAGACCTGGAAGGCCACTGGCTGGCCGTGTCCGGCCTCGACCAGCAGAACGCCCAGCGCTACAACCGCTGCGGCATCGCCAAGTACTGGTGCGTCACCACGCCCGGGCGGCTGATCAACAGCACCATGCCCGGCGACGGCTACGCCAACAAGTCCGGTACCTCGATGGCCGCGCCCCACGCCACCGGCGCGCTGGCCCTGGTCATGCAGCGCTATCCGTACCTGAGCAACGAGCAGGCGCTGCAGGTCCTGCTGACCACCGCCACCCAGCTCGACGGCACGCCGACCCGCGCGCCCACCGACACCGTCGGCTGGGGCGTGCCGGATCTCGGCCGGGCGATGCATGGGCCTGGACAATTGCTCGGCCGCTTCGAGGCCAACCTTCCGGCGGGCCTGCGCGACGAATGGAGCAATTCGATTTCCGATAGCGCCCTGCTCCAGCGCCAGGCCGAGGATGCCACCGAGCGCGCGGCCTGGCAGCGAACCCTGAAGGACAAGGGCTGGGAAAACGGCCTGCCGGCCGATGCCAGCCAGCAGGAGCGTACCGACTACGCCATCGGCATGGCTCGCGACCGGGCCGCCGCCCAGCGCCAGTACCAGGGCAGCCTGGTCAAGTCCGGTGCAGGCAGCCTGGTCCTCAGCGGCGAAAACACCTATCGCGGGCCGACCCTGGTCGACGACGGTTCGCTCAGCGTCGAGGGTTCGCTGCTGTCCGCCGTCGAGGTCGATGCCGGCGGCACCCTCGGCGGCAACGGCAGGATCGGCGGCCTGCTGGCGCGCTCCGCCGGCACGGTGGCGCCGGGCAACTCCATCGGCACCCTGGAGGTCGCCGGCGACCTGCGCTTCGAGCCGGGCTCGACCTACGCGGTGGAGCTGTCGGACAGCGCCAGCGACCGCATCGTCGCCAGCGGCAAGGCGAGCATCGCAGGCGGCGATGTCACCCTGGCCATGGAGAACAGTCCCGATCTGCTCAGCCAGGCCCAGGTCGAGAGCCTGGTCGGCCGCCGCTACGATATCCTCGACGCCGCCGGCGGCATCGACGGGCGCTTCGACGCGGTGTTGCCGAACTACCTGTTCCTCGGCGGCACCCTGGACTACACGGCCAACGCCATCCGCCTGGATATCGGACGCAACGGCACCGCCCTCGCCAGCGTCGCGCAGACGCCCAACCAGGCGGCGGTCGCCGGCGCCATCGAGGCGCTCGGTGCAGGCAACCCGGTCTATGAAAGTCTGCTTCTGTCGGAAAACGCCGCAAGCGCCCAACGGGCCTTCCAGCAATTGTCCGGGGAAATCTATCCGGCGCTCGCCGGCCTGCTACTCAACGACAGCCGCTATCTGCGCGACAGCGTCGGCGAACGCCTGCGCCAGACCAGCGACGCGCCCGACGGCGAGCGCCCCGAAGGCTGGTTCAAGGCGCTCGGCTCCTGGGGCAAGAGCGCCGACGGCAGCCATGGCAGCGAAGGCTACCGCCACTCGGTCGGCGGCTTCCTGCTCGGCATCGACAGCCAGGTCGCCAGCAACACGCGCCTCGGCCTGGTGGCCGGCTACAGCAACAGCTCGCTGAACATGGACAGCAGCCTGCAATCCTCCGCCAGCATCGACAGCTACCACCTCGGCGCCTATCTCGGCCGGCAATTGCAGCAATGGCGCCTGAGCCTGGGCGCGGCGCACGCCTGGCACCGCGCCGAGGTCAAGCGCGACCTGCAATACGGCGCCGTGGCCGGCAAGCAGAAGGCCAAGCTCGACGCACAGAGCAACCAGCTGTTCGCCGAGGCCGCCTACGCGCTGGGCTGGCGCACGCTGGAGCTGGAACCCTTCGCCGGGCTGGCCTATGTGAACGTCGCCAGCGACGGCTTCCACGAACGCGGTAGCGCCGCGGCGCTGAAGGGCGGCGACGACAACCTCGATGCCGCCTTCACCACCCTGGGCCTGCGTGCGAAGCGGCATTTCGAGCTGGATGCCGAACGCCGCCTGGCGCTCTCCGGTACCCTCGGCTGGCGCCACAACCTCAGCGACACAACCCCGCAACGCCACCTGGCCTTCGCCAGCGGCGGCCAGCCGTTCAGCGTGGAAAGCGTGGCCCTGTCGCGCGATGCCGCGCTGCTCGGCGTCGATGCCAGCCTCGCGGTAAACCGCGAGGTGAGCGTGAGGCTGGGTTACAACGGCCTGCTCGGCAGCCGCGAGAAGGACCACGGCGTCGGCCTGGCGGTCGACTGGCGCTTCTGAGCGGGTATCGAGGGCATGCCGCCCGTTGGTTGGGTTCCGGCGGGCGGCAAGGGGGAAATGCGACTTCATTGCCCTCGGTCACGAAACCGCTGCAAATATGAGAAAAAGACCTAACTAAAGGATTCATGCGAAATGCATAGCGCTATACTGTCCATCCAGCGCTGTACTATCCCTTCCAGCGCTGATCGCGGCCCGGTGCCCGCACCACCGTGCCGCACGAGCCCCGGAGATCCGCACCTCCGGGGCTCACCTTTTTCTCCTCTCGCGCCCTCCCTCCCCGACTGAACCCCAGCCCCTGCAGATCCGCGACGGATGACCGCCAAGCAGTGCATTTCCGACAAGGCCTATGAATGCCCGCGATGCGACAATCCGATGAACGCGCGGCCGAACGGCGAGCGCCTGCGCACGTCGCCGAACGGGTCAGGCCTGGCGGAAGAAGATCATGCCGAACAACACCGCCAGGGCGCTCAGGAACGACAGCCCGGTCTGCCCCAGGACCATCAGGGTCGCGGCCGCCGCCGTGCTCAGCGCATGCCAGCCCCAGAGCAGGCACGACAGGTTGAGGACGATCCCGGCCAGGGCCAGGTGGCGCTTGCGGCTGCGCCTGAGCAGGCCGGCCAAGCCCAGCACCAGGCCACAGGTCGATATTGCGAAGACCGCCAGCAAGGCGGCGAACAGGCCGAGCAGATGATTCTCGTCGCTGAGGTCGATCCGCTCGCCGAGCGCCAGCGCCATCAACACCAGAGCGATGGCCGCCCCGGCCAGGGCGAGGCACAGCGACAGGCCGCCCAGCCGCGATTGCCGCAATGGCCGTACCGGCGGCGCGGCGGCGAGTGTTTCTCCAGTGTGCATGTTCGACCTCCCTGGTCCCAGGCCCGCCTCCTCCGTGAAGGCGTTCGTGCGCGCACAGCATAGAGTACAAGTCCCCATACAATCCCGCACGACCCCGCCGCGTTGGTACAGAATTTGGTACATGTCGAACGGCGCGAGATCATCGCTCAGCTTCGTACACGGCCACTCCCTTTCCCACCGGAATCCACTTCTCCGCCGGGTCACCAGGCCGACAGATGGCCACCTCTACCTCGGTGCTCTTCCCTTCTGCCGACTCGGCCGGACGAATGGCAGCATGCCTCAGCAAGCTATCCATGCCCGGCACGAGCGTGCTCTCGGAGCAATGGAACGACCAAACCCCCGCCCGATTCGCATCGTTCACTACACGCCGCCAGCACCGGCAGCGGATACCTGGCCTTGATCGCATCGAACTCAGCCTCGGTCTTGAGCGGGTCACTCTCAAGGCGGTAAGCATTCGCACGCGCTGCGGCCGCAGCATCGTACTCAGCCTGCCTGCGCTCTTGCGCCTGGTGCTCAGCGGTTCGCGCCTAGCTCCAAGCGATCACTCTGGATTGGCTACGCCGTCGCAGAAACACGGTGGATCTTTATACGAGACTCGGAGAGCGGCTGTGTATGGAGCCGGATGGGGAATTGTATGGGTTGGAGCCGGAGAGCATTCATCCTGAACCCATAGATTGGCCTTCAGAAAGCAGTCTGCCAAGCCCAAAGCTCTCACTACCGGTATAACTGCGAAGGGGAAAAGAGGGACCAACCATTGCAAAGTGACGAATCTTCTGAAAAGGAAATCAAAAGAGTGAAACTCCAGCAGCCTTCATCCTCCAAACCTTACAGAGTTAGAAGAATCACCGGCAAAGGGACATATCTTCTGCCTTTCATAGTGCTGGCGAGCGCTCAGATAGCTCACGCAGATAACTACTACTGGAGATTCCACTCTCTAGGTGGGGACTGGCCCATAAGATACTCAGCGGACGATGCATGCCGCACCGCCACAGGGATTGGCTGGACTTTCTCCCGAACCGAGCGCTATTACGACACTCTCTATCTTTGCTATTTCAAGAACCTAGAAGGGCACGAATTCCAGTATTACACTGCAAATCGAGGTGGAACATCCTGCCCTGAAGACTCAGTCTACAATATGGATACCGGAGCGTGCGACTGCGCTGAGGGAGGAACAGTCTCCGAAGCCGGAGCCTGCCCCAGTGACGGCCCCGACAAAGGCCCGCCGCCTCCGGAAGGTTGCACAGGAAATCCTATTAACATCACCAATGGCAACAAGTACCAGGTTGAACATGACTTCAGCGCTCCCATCTCGTTGAGCCGGTACTACAACGGCCTGGATGGTTTATGGCGCCATTCGTTTTCCGCTCACTTAACGCGCAAGAATGACAGGCTCCTACTTATCCGCGAAAACGGTAAAGCTTCGGAATTCATGGCATCCGGAAACGGTTTCACTTCCAGCACGGACCTGGGCAAGCTTACTCAATCAGCAGGAAAATTCTCTTATATCTCCGAGCTGAACGAAGCGATGGAGTTCAATCAGGACGGAAGGCTCACCAGACTCATGACTGGCGATGGTCGCACGTATTCTATAGAGCGAAGCGATAGCCTTACGATTAGCGATGAACGCGGGAATAAGCTTGTTCTCGTTGAGGGAGCCAACCATCAGCTTCTTCGCGCCCAATCAGGTGGCGTATCCGTAGAATACGCATATAACAAGGAACAGCATCTCATCGCAGCAATACGATCGGATGGACAATACAGTACAAAAACACAGTACCTCTATGAAGATAAGTGGAGCGGAAAGCCACTTACGGGCATCCTGGATAACAATAATCGCCGCTTCGCCACCTGGACCTACGACAACCAAGGCCGCGCCCTCTCCAGCGAACACGCCAACGGCGCGGAGAAGGTCAGCCTCGCCTACAACGACGATGGCTCCACCACCGTCACCAACGAATACGGCAAGCAGGCCACCTACCGCTTCCAGGTGATCCAGGGCATCAAGCGCATCGTCGCCATCGAAGGCGAACCTTCTCCCAACTGCCCTAGCAGCAATTCCACCTTCACCTACGACGAGCGCGGCCTGCTCACCAGCAAACGCGACAACAACGGCAACCTGACCACCTACCAATACAACGCCCGTGGCCTGGAGACCTCGCGCACCGAGGCCGTCGGCACTGCGCAGGCGCGCACCATCACAACCGACTGGCACCCGTCCCTGTTCCTCCCGGTGCAGGTCCGCGAGCCCGGTCGGATCACCCGTTACCAGTACGACGCCGAGGGACGCAAGACCGGCGAGACCGTCACCACCCGCTGACAAGGACGACACCCATGCGCATCCCCCCATGCTTCCCCCGTCTCGGCGCCCTCGCCCTGGCCTGCGCCCTCGCCCTGCCCGTGCAGGCGGCCGAGCGCAGCTGGAGCTACAGCTACAACGCCCTCGGCCTGATCGAGCGCGCCGACGGTCCGCGCACCGACGTGCAGGACGTCACCCTCTATGCCTACGACAGTCGCGGCAACCTGACCCAGGTGACCAACGCCCTCGGCCAGGTCACCCGCCTCGGCGACTATGACGAGCGCGGCAAGCCCGGCAGCATCACCGATGCCAACGGCGTCACCAGCAGCCTCGCCTACACCGGCGTCGACGGCTGGCTGGCCTCCGTCAGCACCGCCGGCAGCACCACCCGCTTCGACTACGACGCGGTCGGCCAGATCACCCGCGTCACCCGTGGCGACGGCAGTTGGCTGAGCTACGAATACGACGACGCACGGCGCCTGGTGGCGATCGGCAACAACCTCGGCGAACGCCTCGAATACGACGTCGACACCAAGGGCAATCGCACCGCCCAGCGCATCAAGGACGCCAGCGGCAGCCTGGTGCGCCAGCAGCAATGGGCCTACGACGAACTCGGCCGGCTGCTCCGTGCGGTCGGCGCCGGCGGCCAGACACGCAGCTTCGCCTACGACCTCAACGACAATCCGGTCGGCGAAACCAACCCGCGCCAGTTCGCCCACAGCCAGGCCTTCGACGCCCTCGACCGGCTGGTCGGCCAGAGCGATCCCCTCGGCGGCAAGACCCAACTCGCCTACGACGCCCAGAACAACCTCACCGAGGTCAAGGACCCGCGCGGCGTCACCACCCGCTACGAATACGACGGCCTCGGCAACCTGACCCGACTGGTCAGCCCGGACAGCGGCACCACCACCTTCGAGCACGACGCCGCCGGCAACGTCATCCGCCGCACCGACGCTCGCGGTGCGGTCACCGAGTATCGCTACGACGCCCTCAATCGCCTGGTCGAGCGCCGCTCGCCGAGCGACCCGAGCCTCGACACACAGTACCGCTACGACCTCACCGCCGACGGCAACAAGGGCATCGGCCGCCTGGGCGCCATCGAAGGTGCCCGCGACAGCCTGGTGTACCGCTACGACGAGCGCGGCAACCTGGTCGAGCAGGTGCGCAGCATCCGCCTCGACCAGCAGACCCTGCTCGACCGCGTGACCTACCGCTACGACGCGGCCAACCAACTGCTGGAGATCGGCTACCCCTCCGGCCTCGCCATCGGCTACCCGCGCAATGCCGGCGGCCAGGTCGCCAGCGTGACCCTGGCAGTGGGCGACAAGGCACCGAGCACCCTGGTCGGGCAGATCGCCTACCTGCCCTTCGGCCCGCTGCAGCGCCTGACCTGGGGCAACGGCATCGCCCTCAGCCGCGAGTACGACCAGGACTACCAACTGCTGCGGCAGAAGGTCGGCCCCTGGCAGAGCGACTACCAGCACGATGCCAATGGCAATATTCAGCAGCACCGCCACAGCCTCTGGGGCACCCTGGACTACCAGTACGACCCGCTGGACCGCCTGACCGAGGAACGCGGCGTCCAGGGCGGGCGCAGCTATGCCTACGACGCGGTCGGCAACCGCACCCAACGCAGCGACAACCCCGCCTCAGGCGGCACCGCCAGCAGCCAGGACTACCTGTACGCGCCGGACAGCAACCGATTGACCGCCATCGGCGCGCAAGCGGTGACCAGCGACGCCGCCGGCAACCTCACCCAGGACCGCGCCGCGCGCAAACTGGCCTACGACGCCCAGGGCCGCCTGCAAAGCGTCAGCCTCGACGGCCAGCAGGTCGCCGAATACCGCTATAACGCCCTCGGCCAGCGCATCGTCAAGCTCACCCCCGAGAGCGTCACCACCTACCTCTACGGTCCCGACGGCCAGTTGCTCGGCGAAGCCGAACACGACGGCAGCGGCCGGAAACTGCGAGCCCAGTACTACCTGTGGCTGGACAGCCTGCCGCTGGCCACCATCGACGCCGACTACGACGCCCAGGGCAAGGTCGGCAACCCGACCCTGCTCTACCTCCATGGCGACCACCTCGACACCCCGCGCCTGGCCACCGACGCCAGCGGCCAGATCGCCTGGCAGTGGCAGTCCGACGCCTTCGGCCGCGGCGAAGCGCTGAGCCAGGGCAGCACCCAGGTCAACCTGCGCTTCCCCGGGCAGTACTACGATGCGGAGAGCGGGCTGCACTACAACTACTTCCGCGACTATGATCCGGAGACTGGGCGGTATGTGGAGAGTGATCCAGTAGAAACTCTAAGAAAGCTAAACAACCCTGAAATGATATTTTTAAATTCTGGTGAGAGCATGCTGCAAGCCACTCCGCATTGGGAACATGGATTCACGCCGAATCATAACTACACATACTCCGATAACAACCCAACTGCAAAAATCGACAAGCATGGCCTTTCACCAAGCCCTACGGACAATCTGATCTACACACCTGACACCAACTGCACATGTACATTGGAGTGCAAGAAAAAATTTACTGGAAATGGAAAGTCTTTCCTTGTGGGCGCTCTATGTAGCAAAGCCACTACTCCTTTCTTTGGAGGGGTAGTATGCAATAGCACAATAGTAATGATCTGCGGAGCATCTTGCAGCCAAGAGTGCAATAGAGCACCAAGCTGCGAAAAAGAGGGAAGCGACAATGAGTAGCCTCTACAACATAATAGCAGTTCTGTGCGCCATCACACTGGTAGTCTTAGAGCTAAAAAGAACAATATTCATAAGAATTTTAAAGAAAGAAGAGCCAAGCACGTGGGAGAAGCTTGGCAGGCCATCAGGGTATTTCTTATCCTATCTAGTAAAAATAGACGGATTCAAGCTTGAGAAGTTTATATTCCGAAAGCAATACAACACCTTGAAGAATAACGAAATCAGAAAAATAGGGAGACAACTCCTCTACTTGCAATCAACTTGCTCCACCTTAATTATTGCATTCATCGCCTTGATGATCTTACAGCTCACAATAAAAAACTGAGAAGTTTCTAAAGATGATCTTCCGGGTTTAGCAAAGTGCCCTGACTCACCTGCCGAGCATCCTGGTTGATTAGATTGCCAATCTGACTTCATCAAGGGTAGTAGCGGAACCATCAGGTATGTAAGTCACTCATTCAAACCTCGATATCGAACTGGGGGAGCTGCGGCGCCGGCCCGGTCACCAGGCCATCGCTGATGAACGCCATCTGCCCGGCCGGCACCACCGTGCCCCGAGCCGCGATCACGACGTTGTTTCGCAGGCGGACGCGGCAGGTGCCGGCGCCCTCGTCGACGTCGATCACCTCCCCCACCGTGCGTGCGCCGCCCGGTAAGAGCCCGATGAACCAAAAAAGGGGACAGATTTATTTTTACCATTCTAATTTCAGCGACTGCGCCCACACTGAACTATTCAAAGAAAATAACTCGCTAAACCATGCGCCCTTACCTAGGTATCGCGAAGTTCCTTTACGGCATTTGCGCTGGAGCCTCCATGCTAGAAAAATTAGAGTAGAGAAAATAAACCTGCGCCCTTTACGGGGCCAACTTTCAAAACCCGAACTGTGAGAAGTACAACTGCATATGATATATAGAAAACGTCCTTGCCAGAATTGAGGAAGAGAACGACCTCAACGCGTTAATAGAGCTATCGACTCATCCGTCAGCGGAAGTCAGAATGAGATCAGTAGAAAAGCTAACGCAGTACGAACCAACTCCTGACGTTCTATCCAGCGTTCGCAGCGCTTTATCTGATACCGATGAGCTTGTTCGCTTAGTTACCGCCGAAGCCTTGGGTGACTGGAAAGACCTTTCAAGCGAGTCATTACTTGACAATCTTTTGAAAGACCCTGACTGGCTCGTTCGAGGGGAGGCAGCCATATCTCTAGAAAAAATAGGAAGCCAAAAAATAACAGGAATTATTAAAAAGAAAATAAAAATGAACATCACCAAAGATGAAAAATTACGATATGCTTGCGCCGCTTTCATAGTTGAAAAAAATCGATGCCACGTATAATGGAAATATATAATTCCGGCAACCACAGAATAAAGTGTGCAACCTTCAATCTTTTAGCGGACGCCATATACTTCAAATACCGCGAAGACAAAAACCTAATTAGACTTGCAACAAAGTGGGCTAATAGCCTTGAGGAAAAGCAGGTATCTGTCGAATCCTCAAGAACTTTTTGAAAGAGCTTGAAGAGATTTCCTGACTACAACCCGCAGCAACTACAAGGGCACGCTCAACCGCTACTGGATGCCATATCTCGCCGAGGCGAGGATTGATCTGGTGTCGGCCGCCGATGTTCGCCGCATTGTCGCCAATACCGAATGGAGTTCCGCTGGTGTGCGCCGTAACGCCGTCGACAAGCTGTCGAGCATCTTCAAATCGGCGCTGGCGGACGGCTTGATCAATCGCAATCCGTGCGCATCGATTGCTCGGCCGCGTCTCGCGAAGAAGCAGGTAGATCCATACGAGCGCGAAGACGCCGAGCGGATCATCGGGTACCTGTACGAAACCTGTCGCGGGCTGACCGAAATCTATGCCGCATGGTTCGAATTTGCGTTCTTCACGGGGATGCGGCCGGCAGAACAGGCGGCGCTGAGATGGGCAGATGTTGATATGGGCAAGCAAACTGCCCATGTGTGGCGGGGTCGGGTGAAGGGCAAGGTCTTTGAGCGCGTGAAGACCAAGGAGAGCGGACAGTGCTGTTGAACAGCAGGGCAATGCATGCGCTCAGGGTCGCCGAGCGACTTACGAAGCTGCGCAGCAAGTATGTTTTTGCGCCAGCAGACGGAGATTCCTACATCAAGTCCGACAGCACAACGAGAGACTATCTGCTCAGGGCCCTGGCGAAGCTCAGGATCCGCCGGCGCCGGCAGTACGACACTCGGCACACCTACGCAACCATGTGTCTGATGGCGGGGATGAATCCGGCGTTCATTGCGAACCAGCTCGGTCATAGCGTACAAACTGTCCACCTATGCGAAGTGGATGAGCTCTGATGCCGACAGGGCCGAACTCGAAAAGCTTGATCGGCTCGCGATTGGAAAGTGGTACACAAGGTCTAGGTAAAACCCCGTAACCCGCGCCTTCCAAGCCCCTCCTTGTGTTTCCGCGACATTTCCTTATAAGATCGCGCCTTCCCCTATTTTCCCGCACGTTGCGGTCCCGCCGCAGGTCCAGTCCCGTTTTCTCTCGCGAAAGCCGGCCAGTGCCTCGGCCAGCAGTAAAAATAAAAGGTAGTCAGCGATGAGCGTACGGCACTTTCTCTCGTTTATGGATTACAGCCCCGAAGAGCTGATCGGTCTGATCCGCCGCGGCAGCGAGCTGAAGGACCTGCGCAACCGAGGCGTGCTCTACGAGCCGCTGAAGAGCCGGGTACTGGGCATGGTCTTCGAGAAGGCCTCGACCCGTACCCGCCTGTCCTTCGAAGCCGGGATGATCCAGCTCGGCGGCCAGGCGATCTTCCTCTCGCCGCGCGACACCCAGCTCGGCCGCGGCGAGCCGATCGGCGACAGCGCCCGGGTCATCTCGCGGATGCTCGACGGGGTGATGATCCGCACCTTCGCCCACAGCACCCTGACCGAGTTCGCCGCGCATTCGCGGGTACCGGTGATCAACGGCCTGTCCGACGACCTGCACCCCTGCCAGTTGCTCGCCGACATGCAGACCTTCCACGAACACCGTGGCAGCATCCAGGGCAAGACCGTGGCCTGGATCGGCGACGGCAACAACATGTGCAACAGCTATATAGAAGCGGCGCTGAAGTTCGACTTCCAGTTGCGCGTGGCCTGTCCCGAAGGCTACGAGCCGAAGGCCGAGTTCGTCGCCCTCGCCGGCGAACGCCTGCGCATCGTCCGCGATCCCCGCGAGGCGGTGGCCGGCGCGCATCTGGTGAGCACCGACGTCTGGGCCTCGATGGGCCAGGAAGACGAGGCCGCCGCGCGCATCGCCCTGTTCCGTCCCTACCAGGTGAACGCCGCGCTGCTCGATGGGGCCGCCGACGATGTACTATTCATGCACTGCCTGCCGGCCCACCGCGGCGAGGAGATCAGCGAGGAGCTGCTGGACGACCCGCGCTCGGTGGCCTGGGACCAGGCAGAGAACCGTCTGCACGCGCAGAAGGCCCTCCTCGAACTGCTGATCGAACACGCCCACTACGCCTGACCCATGAGCCACGACCTGCTGCTGAACCTGAAAGATCTCGCCTGCGGCTACGCCGCGCAGAAAGTGGTGCAGGACCTCGACCTGCACCTCAACGCCGGCGACATCGGCTGCCTGCTGGGTCCTTCGGGATGCGGCAAGACCACCACCCTGCGCGCCATCGCCGGTTTCGAACCGGTGCTGTCCGGGCAGATCGAGCTGGGTGGCGAGGTCATCTCGCGGCCCGGCTTCACCCTGGCGCCGGAGAAGCGCCGGATCGGCATGGTGTTCCAGGACTATGCGCTGTTCCCGCACCTGAGCGTGGCCGACAACGTCGGCTTCGGCATCCGCAAGCATCCGCAGCGCGAACGCCTGGTTCGCGAATTGCTGGAGCTGGTCAAGCTCGACCACCTCGCCGCACGCCACCCCCATGAACTCTCCGGCGGCCAGCAGCAGCGCGTGGCCCTGGCCCGCGCGCTGGCGCCCGAACCGCTGTTGCTGCTGCTCGACGAACCCTTCTCCAACCTCGACGTGGAACTGCGCCGCAGCCTCAGCCAGGAGGTTCGCGAGATCCTCAAGGCACGCGGCACCAGCGCAATCCTGGTGACCCACGACCAGGAGGAAGCCTTCGCCGTCTGCGACCATATCGGCGTGTTCAAGGAAGGCCACCTGGAGCAGTGGGACACCCCCTACAACCTCTACCACGAGCCGCTGACGCCCTTCGTCGCCAGCTTCGTCGGCCAGGGCTACTTCATTCGTGGCCAGTTGCTCAGCCCCGATACGGTGCAGACCGAACTCGGCGTGATCCGCGGCAATCGCGCCTATAGCCTGCCTTCCGGCAGCGCGGTGGACGTATTGCTGCGTCCGGACGACCTGGTGCATGCCCCCCAGGGCGAGCTGAAGGCGCGGATCGTCGGCAAGACCTTCCTCGGCGCCGCCACCCTCTATCGTCTGCAATTGCCCACCGGCACCCAGCTGGAATCGCTCTTCCCCAGCCACGCCGACCATCAGCCGGGCGACGATGTCGGCATCCGTGTCGCCGCCGACCACCTGGTGGTGTTCGCCGCCCAGGGCAGCGTCGCCGCGCATCGCGCGCCGCTCCCGGCCTGAAACCTCGGCGCCGTTCGCCGGCGCCGCCCTCCTCTATCGAGGGCATAGGTGGAGCCGAGCGTCTCCAGCCCCTACAATCGCCCGACGATTCGAGGAGCCTGAACGATGCTGATGGTGATTTCCCCCGCCAAGACCCTGGACTACGAGACCCCGCCGGTCACCCAACGCTTCACCCAGCCGCAATACCTGGACCATTCCCAGGAACTGATCCAGCAACTGCGCCAGCTCACACCACTGCAGATCAGCGAGCTGATGAAGCTGTCGGACAAGCTCGCCGGCCTCAACGCCGCGCGCTACGCCAGCTGGCACCCCGACTTCACCCCGCAGAACGCCAAGCAGGCGCTGCTCGCCTTCAAGGGCGACGTCTATACCGGCCTCGACGCCGAGTCATTCAGCGAAGACGACTTCGCCTTCGCCCAGGAGCACCTGCGCATGCTCTCCGGACTCTACGGCGTGCTGCGCCCGCTCGACCTGATGCAGCCCTACCGCCTGGAAATGGGCACGCGCCTGGCCAATGCCCGCGGCAAGGATCTCTACGCCTTCTGGGGCGAACGCATCAGCCAGTGGCTCAACGAAGCGCTGGCCGCCCAGGGCGACGACGTGCTGCTCAACCTGGCCTCCAACGAATACTTCGGCGCGGTGAAGCGCAGGGCGCTGCAGGCGCGGATCATCGATACCGAGTTCAAGGACCTGAAGAACGGCCAGTACAAGATCATCAGCTTCTACGCCAAGAAGGCCCGCGGCATGATGGCCCGCTACGTGATCCGCGAACGCCTGCGCGACCCCGCCGGGCTCAAGGACTTCAACGCCCACGGCTATTACTTCAGCGCCGAGCAGTCCGGCCCGGAGCAACTGGTGTTCCTCAGGGACGCCCCGCAGGACTGATCTCTCCGGCCCGCCACCATGGCGGGCCCACCCTCATTCGGCGCGCCGACGCTTCCAGCGTTCTTCCCTCCTGCGAACACCTCCGCGACGTCTTCCTGCCTGGAAAAGCCCTCGTGGCGAATAGGCCTACTCAACCGTTCGTCTGCAAGTCATGCGGAACTGCATCACATTTTTTCACGCCCAGCCATCACGCTTTTCCCCAGTTCGAGGCGGAAATGCCATCTCCGGCGTAATCCATTGGCCATTACCAGCCTCCCGCCATCACATGCAAATTACGATTGCAAAGTGCATGGGACGAAGATTAAGGAAACCTTAAGGTTTGCTTAAGGCGGTAAAAGCGGCCTCTGTTTCACTCCAATGACGTGGAACTTTCAGCCGCCATGCATTCTGCAACTAATGGCCATTGGCAGGCATTTATCGGAAACGCCATCAAGTTGGTATCAAGTGATATCAAACGGATATTTCCAAATATTTCGCGAGCGGGACAAACGGCCGGAACTTCCCTCACCGAGAAAACATCCTATCAGCGCAATGCCCATCGATAGTTATGGGAAGCGCAACTTGAAACCGTCTCGAACAATCGGAATTCGTTCCGAGGGACAAACTCAACCCATTGAAAATAAAGGCCTTTAGAAACTTGAATTCTATGGTCCGAACTAAAACGAAGCATCCAAGGTCGGGTTACGCACTGTTATTGAAACCCACCTGAAACATTAAAGGGCAAAAACTCATAACTTGCCCCATTAGAGTGCCAAACAACTAAGCACTCTATTCGAAACTGCCTGAAGGCGGATCAAGGGCTCTGGATCGGGGCTCGTAGTAACGGCTCGCCAGATAGGGATGTGGCCATCCGGCCACCTTATTAACGGCGCGACAAACAATCGAGGTGAATGCGATGCGAATCAGCATCTTTGGTTTGGGCTATGTCGGTGCGGTATGTGCTGGCTGCCTGTCGGCACGCGGTCATGAGGTCATTGGTGTGGATGTCTCCAGCACCAAGATCGACCTGATCAACCAGGGCAAGTCGCCCATCGTCGAACCGGGCCTGGAGGCGTTGTTGCAACAGGGTCGGCAGACCGGCCGGCTGTCCGGTACCACCGACTTCAAGAAGGCCGTGCTGGATTCCGACGTGTCGTTCATCTGCGTCGGCACGCCGAGCAAGAAGAACGGCGACCTGGACCTGGGCTACATCGAGACCGTCTGCCGCGAGATCGGCTTCGCCATCCGCGAGAAGTCCGAGCGCCACACCGTGGTGGTGCGCAGCACCGTGCTGCCGGGCACCGTCAACAATGTGGTGATCCCGCTGATCGAGGACTGCTCGGGCAAGAAGGCCGGGGTCGACTTCGGCGTCGGCACCAACCCCGAGTTCCTCCGCGAGAGCACCGCGATCAAGGATTACGACTTCCCGCCGATGACGGTGATCGGCGAGCTGGACAAGCAGACCGGCGACCTTCTCGAGGAGATCTACCGCGAGCTGGACGCGCCGATCATCCGCAAGACCGTCGAGGTCGCCGAGATGATCAAGTACACCTGCAACGTCTGGCACGCGGCCAAGGTCACCTTCGCCAACGAGATCGGCAACATCGCCAAGGCGGTCGGCGTCGACGGCCGCGAGGTGATGGACGTGATCTGCCAGGACCACAAGCTCAACCTGTCGCGCTACTACATGCGTCCCGGCTTCGCCTTCGGTGGCTCCTGCCTGCCCAAGGATGTGCGCGCCCTCACCTACCGCGCCAGCCAGCTGGACGTCGAACATCCGATGCTCGGCTCGCTGATGCGCAGCAACTCCAACCAGGTGCAGAAGGCCTTCGACATCATCACCAGCCACGACACCCGCAAGGTCGGCCTGCTCGGCCTGTCGTTCAAGGCCGGTACCGACGACCTGCGCGAGAGCCCGCTGGTGGAACTGGCCGAGATGCTCATCGGCAAGGGCTACGAGCTGCGCATCTTCGACCGCAACGTCGAGTACGCCCGCGTCCACGGGGCGAACAAGGAGTACATCGAGTCGAAGATCCCGCACGTTTCCTCGCTGCTGGTCTCCGACCTCGACGAAGTGGTGGCGAGTTCCGACGTGCTGGTGCTGGGCAATGGCGACGAGCTGTTCGTCGACCTGGTGAACAAGACCCCGAGCGGCAAGAAGCTGGTCGACCTGGTGGGCTTCATGCCGCACACCACCACCGCCCAGGCCGAGGGCATCTGCTGGTAACGGGCCGCCCCCTGGCCCCGTGAGCCGGTAAAGACCTCTTTATCGCCCTCGGACCGAAGGCCGTCTCCGCGGCGTGCGCCATAACAACAACAAGCGCACGCCGGCGTCGAGGCCGAGGTCCCCAGCCCGATGGAACTGATGATGGAAACTTACAAACGCGGCCTTGCCGAAGCCACCGGCTGGCTGGTGTTCCTCAGCCTGCTGATGCTGCTCGCGCTGGCAGTGCCGAAGACCGTGTTCGACGCCGACTCCAAGGATTTCATCCTGCTCATCGGCGCCGTCGGCATCTGGCGCTACTCCATGGGCGGCGTGCACTTCCTACGCGGCATGCTGTTCCTCCACGCGGTCTACCCGTACTACCGCCGGCGCGTGCGCCAGCTGGGCAGCGCGGCCGATCCGTCGCACGTGTTCCTGATGGTCACCAGTTTCCGCATCGACGCCCTGACCACCGCCATGGTCTATCGCTCGGTGATCCGCGAAGCCATCGACAGCGGCTACCCGACCACCGTGGTCTGCTCCATCGTCGAGATGTCCGACGAGGTCCTGGTCAGGTCGCTATGGGAAAAGATGAACCCGCCGGACCGGGTCAGTCTCGACTTCGTGCGGATTCCCGGCACCGGCAAGCGCGACGGCCTGGCCTATGGCTTCCGCGCGATTTCCCGGCACCTGCCGGACGACGACGCGGTGGTCGCGGTAATCGACGGCGACACCGTGCTCGACCACGGCGTGGTGAAGAAGACCGTGCCCTGGTTCAAGCTCTTCCCCAACGTCGGCGGCCTCACCACCAACGAATTCTGCGAGGTGCAGGGCGGCTACGTGATGAGCGAGTGGCACAAGCTGCGCTTCGCCCAGCGCCACATCAACATGTGCTCGATGGCCCTGTCCAAGCGCGTGCTGACCATGACCGGACGGATGTCGGTGTTCCGCGCCCGGGTGGTGACCAACCCCGAGTTCATCACCGACGTCGAGAACGACCACCTGGAACACTGGCGCCTGGGCCGCTTCAAGTTCCTCACCGGCGACGACAAGTCCAGCTGGTTCAGCCTGATGCGCCTGGGCTACGACACCTTCTACGTGCCCGACGCGGCGATCAACACGGTCGAGCATCCGCCGGAGAAGAGCTTCATCAAGGCCAGCCGCAAGCTGATGTACCGCTGGTACGGCAACAACCTGCGGCAGAACTCGCGCGCGCTCAAGCTCGGTGCGCGGCGCCTGGGCTGGTTCACCATGGTGGTGCTGTTCGACCAGCGCGTCTCGATGTGGACCAGCCTGCTCGGCCTGGTGGTGGCGATCCTCGCCAGCCTCAAGTACAGCATCGCCTTCCTGCTGGTGTACCTGCTCTGGATCGGCCTCACCCGCCTGGTGCTGACCCTGCTCCTCTCGCTGTCCGGGCACCGCATCGGCCCGGCCTACCCGCTGATCCTCTATTACAACCAGATCGTCGGCGCGCTGGTGAAGATCTACGTGTTCTTCCGCCTCGACCGGCAGTCCTGGACCCGTCAGCCGACCAAGCTGGAACGCGGCCTGGCCAGCTTCCAGCGCTGGTTCAACGCCTGGTCGTCGCGGGCCATGACCTTCTCTGCCGCCAGCATCTTCGTCGCCGTGCTGCTGACCATCGTATGACCACCGAATCGACTACGGACAACGCCAGGGCTGCGGCCCGCGCGTGAATCGACCCAGATTGGACCGAACAGGACCCGACACCATGAATACAGCCGTCAACGTCAACGTCGTGCACGAATCCGAAGCCCAGCGCCAGTTCGCCCGGGTCAAGCTGCCGGCACGCATCCGCTACATCGGCGCCAACCGCGAAGGCGTCGACGCGCGCCTGCTCGATCTCTCCGCCGGCGGCTTCGCCTTCACCGCGAGCGGCGCGCCGATCCAGCCCGGCGACCTGTACAAGGGCAAGCTGCTGTTCCAGGTCGACAGCATCAGCTTCTCCCTCGAAGTGGAGTTCCAGGTGCGCTCGGTGGACCCCGCCAGCCGCCGCGTCGGCTGCGAGTTCCAGAACCTCAAGCCGCGCGAGGTGGCGGCCCTGCGCTACCTGATCACCTCCTACCTGGCCGGCGAGGTGATCGGTGTCGGCGACATGCTCAACACCCTGCAGCGCGAGAACTTCACCAAGGCCCGCAAGCAAGGCGGCGGCAACGGCGGCATGGGCTTCTTCGGCCGGGTCCGGGCGGTGACCCTGAGCACCGCGATCTTCGTCGTCGGGGTCGGCGCCTTCGCCTTCATCCTCAACCAGATGTACAACCTGTACTTCGTCACCCACGCCGACTCCGGCGTGGTCAGCGTTCCCAACCAGCAGATCACCATGCCCCGCGAGGGCACCGTGCAGAGCCTCCTCGGGCCCAACGCGGAAGTGGCCAAGGGCGCGCCGATCGCCACCTTCTCGGCCAACCTGCTGGACATGCTCAAGGGCAACCTGACCGAGGAGCAGCTCAACCCGGGCAACATCGAGAAGCTCTTCGGCCACCAGATGAAGGGCACCCTGACCAGCCCCTGCGACTGTCGCGTGGTCCAGCAACTGGTGGCCGACGGGCAGTACGCCAACAAGGGCCAGGTGATCTTCACCCTCGCCCCGCGCGACAGCGTGGCCAGCATCGAGGCGCGCTTCCCCTACCGCAACGCCGCCGAGCTGGCGCCGGGCACCCGGGTGAACTTCCAGGTCGCCGGCGACGGCGTCAACCGCAGCGGTCGCATCGTCAACACCGCGCCGGTGGATGGCGACCTGTCCTCGGAGATCCGCGTGCAGATCCAGCCCGACCAACCGCTCGACGCCCAGTATGCCGGCCGGCCGGCCGAGGTCAGCATCGGCGGCCTGCCCGGCCGCACCCTGCTGGACAAGGCCGTGACCCTGGCCACCGCTCGCTGACCGGTACCCGACCATGAAGATGCCCATCCTCCCTCCCCTGCCCCTGGCCTCCCGGCACCTGCTGCTGGCCTCGGCCATCGCCCTGGCAGCCGGCTGCGCCGGCCTGCCCGACCAGCGCCTGGCCCAGGAAGCGGCGGCGCGCGGCGACCTCGCCACCGCCCAGAGCAACTACCAGGCCCTGGCCGCGATGGGTTACGCCGACGCCCAGGTCGGCCTCGCCGACATGCAGGTCGCCAGCGGCGACAGCGCCCAGCAGGCCAAGGCCGAAAAGCTCTACCGCGAGGCCGCGCAGACCTCGCCGCGGGCCCGCGCGCGCCTGGGCAAGTGGCTGGCGGCCAAGCCCGGCGCCAGCGACGCCGAGCACCGCGAGGCCGAACGCCTGCTCAGCCAGGCCTTCGAACAGGGCGAGGACAGTGCCCTGGTGCCGCTCATCGTGCTCTACCTGCAATATCCGCAGTCCTGGCCGGAGATCGACCCGCAGCAGCGCATCGACCAGTGGCGCGCGCGCGGACTGCCGCAGGCCGACCTGGCGCAGATCATCCTCTACCGCACCCAGGGCACCTACGCCCAGCACCTGGGCGAGATCGAGCAGGTCTGCCAGCGCTGGCTGCGACGCATGGACGTGTGCTGGTACGAACTGGCCACGGTCTACCAGATACAGGGCAACGCGGAAAAGCAGAAGGCCCTGCTCGAACAGCTGCGCGCCGCCTACAAGGCCGGCCGGGTACCCGGCGAGCGGGTCGACTCGGTGGCCGGGGTGCTCGCCGACGGCGAACTCGGCCAGCCCGACCCGCAGACCGCCCAGGCGCTGCTGGAAGAGATCGCGCCGAGCTACCCCGCGGCCTGGGTCAGCCTGGCCAAGCTGCTCTACGACTACCCCGACCAGGGCGACCTGGAAAAGATGCTCGGCTACCTGAAGAACGCCCAGGACGCCGCCCAGCCACGCGCCGAACTGCTCCTCGGGCGCCTCTACTACGACGGCAAGTGGGCGCCGCAGGACCCGCGCACGGCCGAGCGGCATCTGCTCAAGGCCGCCGCCAGCGAACCCCAGGCCAACTACTACCTGGGGCAGATCTACCGCCGCGGCTTCCTCGGCAAGGTCTATCCGCAGAAGGCCGTCGACCACCTGATCCTCGCCGCCCGCGCCGGCCAGGCCAGCGCCGACATGGCCCTGGCCCAGCTCTGGTCGCAAGGCCGCGGCATCCAGCCGAACCGGGTCAACGCCTACGTCTTCGGCCAGCTCGCCGTGCAGCAGCAGGTACCGCAGGCCAGCGACCTGCTCGGGCAGATCGAAGCGCAACTGCCGCCGGCCGAACGCAGCCAGGCGCAGCAATTGCTCAAGCGCGAACAACAGAGCCGCGGCAACAACTGGCAGGCCACCGTCAGCCTGCTGCAGAGCCAGGACTCGCCGATCAACGAAGAAGAGCCAGAAAGCCTATGAACAGCTCCCGTTCCGTCAACCCGCGGCCGTCCTTCGCGCCGCGCGCCCTGTCCCTGGCCATCGCCCTGCTGCTCGGCGCGCCGGCGTTCGCCGCCGGCAGCGGCGAGGCGCCGAAGAACTTCGGCCTGGACGTGAAGATCACCGGCGAATCGGAAAACGATCGCGACCTCGGTACCGCTCCCGGCGGCACCCTCAACGATATCGGTATCGACCTGCGGCCCTGGGCCTTCGGCCAGTGGGGCGACTGGAGCGCCTACTTCATGGGCCAGGCGGTGGCCGCCACCGACACCATCGAGACCGACACCCTGCAGTCGGACACCGACGACGGCAACAACAGCCGCAACGACGGTCGCGAGCCGGACAAGAGCTACCTCGCCGCACGCGAATTCTGGGTCGACTACGCCGGCCTCACCGCCTACCCCGGCGAGCACCTGCGCTTCGGTCGCCAGCGCCTGCGGGAAGACAGCGGCCAGTGGCAGGACACCAACATCGAGGCGCTGAACTGGAGCTTCGAAACCACCCTGCTCGACGCCCACGCCGGGGTCGCCCAGCGTTTCAGCGAATACCGCACCGACCTCGACGAGCTGGCTCCGGAGGACAAGGACCGCACCCACGTGTTCGGCGACATCTCCACCCAGTGGGCGCCGCACCACCGCATCGGCGTGCGCATCCACCACGCCGACGACAGCGGCCACCTGCGCCGCCCCGGCGAGGAAGTCGACAACCTCGACAAGACCTATACCGGCCAGCTCACCTGGCTCGGCATCGAGGCTACCGGCGACGCCTACAACTATCGCTCGAGCATGCCGCTGAACTACTGGGCCAGCGCCACCTGGCTGACCGGCGACCGCGACAACCTGACCACCACCACGGTCGACGACCGGCGCATCGCCACCGGCAAGCAGAGCGGCGACGTCAATGCCTTCGGCGTCGACCTGGGCCTGCGCTGGAACATCGACGAGCAGTGGAAGGCCGGCGTCGGCTACGCCCGCGGCAGCGGCGGCGGCAAGGACGGCGAAGACCAGTTCCAGCAGACCGGGCTGGAGAGCAACCGCTCCAACTTCACCGGCACCCGCTCGCGCGTGCACCGCTTCGGCGAAGCCTTCCGCGGCGAACTGAGCAACCTCCAGGCAGCCACCCTGTTCGGCTCCTGGCAACTGCGCGAGGACTACGACGCGAGCCTGGTCTACCACAGGTTCTGGCGCGTCGACGACGACTCAGACATCGGCACCAGCGGCATCAACGCCGCCCTGCAACCGGGCGAGAAGGACATCGGCCAGGAACTCGACCTGGTGGTGACCAAGTACTTCAAGCAGGGCCTGCTGCCGGCCTCGATGAGCCAGTACGTCGACGAGCCCTCGGCGCTGATCCGCTTCCGCGGCGGCCTGTTCAAGCCGGGCGACGCCTACGGGCCGGGCACCGACTCGACCATGCACCGCGCCTTCGTCGACTTCATCTGGCGCTTCTGAGCCCCGCGAGGAAACCGGACATGCCCACTCCCCTTTCGACCTCCCATCGCCGGCTGCGGCCGCTGGCCGCGGCAGTGCTCGGCGCGCTGCTGCTGCACGGCCAGGCGTGGGCGGCGCAGCCGCTGGAGAAACCGCAACCGGCCCCGGCGCAGGCCGGCAACGAGCCGGGCCTGACCCAGGGCCTGAAGGAAACCGGCAACTACACGGTGACCGCCGCGCCAGCCGAGCCGCTGCACATGGATCCGCCGAAGCTGCCCGACCTCTCCGGCTACACCGCCGCCGCGGTGGAAGCCAGGATCGTGCGCAAGCCGGGTGGCCGCGCCAGCGTGCAGCGCATGGTCCAGCAGCAGCCGCTGAAGGAGTTCACCGGTGGCAGCAACCGCCTCGCCGAGTGGGTCAAGCGCCAGCGCCAGATGCCCCAGGCGATCTTCATCGAAGGCGGCTACGTGAACCTCGCCCAGCTCGCCGGCAAGCTTCCCGCCAGCGCCCTGGAACAGGTCGAGCCGGGGGTGTTCATCGCCCGCCTGCCGATCGTGGTCAGCCAGGGCGCGACCCTCGACATCGACAAGCAGGTCAGGGAACTGCGCTTGTCCCAGGAGCGCGGCGCGTTCCTGGTCAACGACGGCATGCTGTTCGTCCGCGACAGCAAGGTCACCGGCTGGAGCGAATCGAAGAAGGAGCCGGCCTGGTTCAGGACCCCCGACGAGTTCCGTCCGTTCCTGATCTCCTGGGGCGGCGCCGAGGTATACCTGAGCAACAGCACCTTCACCAGCTTCGGCTACAACGCCTCGAAGGCCTACGGCATCTCCATCTCGCAGTACAGCCCGGGCATGGACAAGCAGATGAAGCGCCCGCGGCCCAAGGGCTGGGTGATCGACTCGACCATCGTCGACAGCTGGTACGGCTTCTACTGCTACGAGGCCGACGACCTGGTGGTGAAGGGCAACACCTACCGCGACAACATCGTCTACGGCATCGACCCGCACGACCGTTCGCATCGCCTGATCATCGCCGACAACACCGTCCACGGGACGAAGAAGAAGCACGGCATCATCGTTTCGCGGGAGGTCAACGACAGCTTCATCTTCAACAACCGCAGCTACGAGAACAAGCTATCCGGGATCGTCCTCGACCGTAACAGCGAGGGCAACCTGGTGGCCTACAACGAGGTCTACCGCAACCATTCCGACGGCATCACCCTCTACGAGAGCGGCGACAACCTGCTCTGGGGCAACCAGGTCCTGGCCAACCGCCGCCACGGCATCCGCGTGCGCAACAGCGTGAACATCCGCCTCTACGAGAACCTCGCGGCGGGCAACCAGCTGATCGGCGTGTACGGCCACATCAAGGACCTCACCAACACCGACCGCAACATCGCCCTCGACCCGTTCGACACCAAGGTCTCGCTGATCGTGGTCGGCGGCAAGCTCGCCGGCAACGGTTCCGGCCCGCTCTCGGTGGATTCGCCGCTGAGCCTCGAACTGTACCGGGTGGCGATGCTCGCCCCGACCAAATCCTCCGGCATCAGCCTGCCCGGCGTGCTCGGCGAGAAGCAGGACCAGATCCTCGACCTGCTGGTGCGCCAGGACAAGGCGGTGCTGATCGATCCCGTGGAAAGCCAGGCCGAACTCCAGGACTGAGGACCCAGACGCATGAAAACCCGCACTTCCCGACTGTTCCGCCTGAGCGCCCTGGCCGCCGGCCTCTGCCTGGCCCAGGCCGCCCTCGCCGCAGAGCCCGGCACGGCGCCGAGCTACCAGGCGCTGCCGGCCGGCAATCTATGCCCGGCCGCCGCCGACGACTCGCGCTACGACACCAAGTACCTGGGCTTCTTCACCCACCTGGTGCAAGCCCAGGACGACTGGCTGTTCCGCACCACCTACGACCTGCGTACCGACTTCGGCACCAGCGCCGAAGGCTGGCGCGAACTGCGCGCACTGCGCGACGAACTCAAGCGCAAGGGCATCGAACTGGTGGTGGTCTACCAGCCGACGCGCGGCCTGGTGAACCGCGATAAGCTCAGCCCGGCGGAAAAGGCCGGCTTCGACTACGAGCTGGCGAAGAAGAACTACCTGGCGACCATCGCCCGCTTCCGCCAGGCCGGCATCTGGACCCCGGACTTCTCGCCGCTGTTCGACGAGAAGGAGGAGCACGCCTACTACTTCAAGGGCGATCACCACTGGACTCCCCATGGCGCCCGGCGCAGCGCGAAGATCGTGGCCGAGACGCTGAAGCAGGTGCCCGGCTTCGAGGAGATCCCCAAGAAACAGTTCGAAAGCAAGCGCGTCGGCCTGCTGTCCAAGCTCGGCACCTTCCACAAGGCCGCCGCGCAGCTCTGCGGCAACAGCTACGCCACCCAGTACGTCGACCGTTTCGAGACCGAGCCGGTGGGCGCCAGCGACAGCGGCGACCTGTTCGGCGACGGCGGCAACCCGCAGATCGCCCTGGTCGGCACCTCCAACAGCGGCCCGGCCTACAACTTCGCCGGCTTCCTGGAAGAGTTCAGCGGCGCCGACATCCTCAACAACGCGGTGTCCGGCGGCGGCTTCGACAGTTCGCTGCTGGCGTACATGACCAGCGAGGAATTCCACAAGAACCCGCCGAAGATCCTCATCTGGGAATTCGCCACCCACTACGACATGGCGCAGAAGAGCTTCTACCGCCAGGCCATGCCGCTGGTGGACAACGGCTGCTCCGGCCGGAAGACCGTGCTCAGCCGCAAGGTCAAGCTGCGCCAGGGCCGCAACGAGGTGCTGCTGAACAGTGTCGCGCTGCCGATCCGCAGCGGCAGCTACGTCGCCGACGTGACCTACAGCGACCCGTCGGTACACGAGCTGAAGAACACCATCTGGTACATGAACGGCCGCCGCGAGCAGCTGAAGATCGAGCAGTCGAAAGCCGTCGACACCGGCGGCCGCTACGTCTTCCAGCTGCGCAACGACAGCGACTGGGCCGACCAGCAGTTCCTTTCCCTGGAAATCGAAGCGCCGGAGGACATGCCCCAGGGCCTGGAGGTCCAGGCCAGCATCTGCCAGGCGGCGCCCGCCAAGGCCAGCCAGTCGGTGGCCGGGAGGTAATCGATGAAAACGTCCCACCTGATCCGTATCGCCCTGCCCGGCGCTCTCGCCGCGGCATTGCTCGCCAGCCAGGTCAGCCAGGCCGCCGACCTGGTGCCCCCGCCCGGCTACTACGCGGCGGTCGGCGAGCGCAAGGGCAGCGCCGGCAGTTGTCCGTCGGTGCCGCCGCCGTACACCGGCAGCCTGGTCTTCACCAGCAAGTACGAAGGCTCCGATTCGGCGCGGGCGACCCTCAACGCCAAGGCGGAGAAGGCGTTCCGCTCGCAGATCAAGGACATCACCGACATGGAGCGCGGCGCCACCAAGCTGGTCACCCAGTACATGCGCAGCGGCCGCGACGGCGACCTGGTCTGCGCGCTGAACTGGATGAGCGCCTGGGCCCGCGCCGGCGCCCTGCAGAGCGATGATTTCAACCACACCGGCAAGTCCATGCGCAAATGGGCGCTGGGCAGCCTCTCCGGCGCCTACATGCGCCTGAAGTTCTCCAGTTCGCGTCCGCTCGCGGCCCACGCCGGGCAGAGCCGGGAGATCGAGGACTGGTTCGCCCGGCTCGGCACCCAGGTGGTCCGCGACTGGAGCAACCTGCCGCTGAAGAAGATCAACAACCATTCCTACTGGGCGGCCTGGTCGGTGATGTCCACCGCGGTGGTGACCAACCGCCGCGATCTCTTCGACTGGGCGGTGAGCGAATTCAAGGTCGCCGCCAACCAGGTCGACGAGCAGGGCTTCCTGCCCAACGAACTCAAGCGCCGCCAGCGCGCCCTCGCCTACCACAACTACGCGTTGCCGCCGCTGGCGATGATCGCCGCGTTCGCCCAGGTCAACGGCGTCGACCTGCGCCAGGAGAACCACGGCGCCCTGCAGCGCCTGGCCGAGCGGGTGATGAACGGGGTCGACGACGAGGAAACCTTCGAGGAGAAGACCGGCGAAGACCAGGACATGACCGACCTCAAGGTCGACAACAAGTACGCCTGGCTGGAGCCCTACTGCGCCCTCTACCGCTGCGCGCCGAAGATGCTCGAGGCGAAGAAGGACCGCGAGCCGTTCAACAGCTTCCGCCTCGGCGGCGAAGTGACGCGGGTGTTCAGCCGCGAAGGGGGAAGTTGAGGGCGTGGCGGGAAGCGGGCGCGGAGGCCGGAGGGCCACGTGTCCCCATGCCCCGCTCGCTGACCAGGCGTCCCTCCAGGCACCACCCCGACCCATGCGCGACAGACGCGGGCGGGCGCAACACCTTAGGCAACACCACGGGGAGGAAAACGGCGGGTCGTCCCGCCTTTCCTCGGGCGCTCCAGGGCGCGGAAAGGCAGGGCCGACCTGAATGGTTGACGCTCTAGAGAGAGAGACGGCATGGTCTTTTCTTCAAACGTGTTCCTGTTCCTGTTCCTGCCGGTCTTTCTCGGCCTGTACTACCTGAGCGGCGAACGTTACCGGAACCTGCTGCTGCTGATCGCCAGCTACGTGTTCTACGCCTGGTGGCGGGTGGACTTCCTCCTGCTGTTCGCCGGGGTCACCGTCTTCAACTACTGGATCGGCCTGCGCATCGGCGCCGCCGGCGTACGTACCAGGGCCGCGCAACGCTGGCTGATCCTCGGCGTGGTGGTCGACCTCTGCGTGCTCGGCTACTTCAAGTACGCCAACTTCGGCGTCGACAGCCTCAACGAGATCATCACCTCGTTCGGCATGCAGCCGTTCGTGCTGACCCACATCCTGCTGCCGATCGGCATCTCGTTCTACACCTTCGAATCGATCAGCTACATCATCGACGTCTACCGCGGCGATACCCCGGCGACCCACAACCTGATCGACTTCGCCGCCTTCGTGGCGATCTTCCCGCACTTGATCGCCGGCCCGGTGCTGCGCTTCAAGGACCTGGTCGACCAGTTCAACCACCGTACCCACACCGTCGACAAGTTCGCCGAAGGCTGCACGCGCTTCATGCAGGGCTTCGTCAAGAAGGTGTTCATCGCCGACACCCTGGCCGCCGTCGCCGACCACTGCTTCGCCTTGCAGGACCCGACCACCGGCGACGCCTGGCTCGGCGCCCTGGCCTACACCGCGCAGCTCTACTTCGACTTCTCCGGCTACAGCGACATGGCCATCGGCCTCGGCCTGATGATGGGCTTCCGCTTCATGGAAAACTTCAACCAGCCCTACATCAGCCAGTCGATCACCGAGTTCTGGCGGCGCTGGCACATCAGCCTGTCGACCTGGCTGCGCGACTACCTCTACATCAGCCTGGGCGGCAACCGCGGCAGCACCTTCCAGACCTACCGCAACCTGTTCCTGACCATGCTCCTGGGCGGCCTGTGGCACGGCGCCAACTTCACCTACATCATCTGGGGCGCCTGGCACGGCATGTGGCTGGCGATCGAGCGGGCCCTCGGGGTGAACGCCGCGCCGCGCGTGCTCAACCCGTTGAAGTGGGCGTTCACCTTCCTCCTGGTGGTGATCGGCTGGGTGATCTTCCGCGCCGAGAACCTGCAGGTCGCCTGGCGCATGTACGAAGCCATGTTCAGCTTCGGCACCTGGCAGCTTTCCGAACTGAATCGCGCCAGCCTCACCGGCCTGCAGGTCGGCACCCTGGTCCTGGCCTACCTGGTGCTGGCGTTCTTCGGCCTGCGTCAGTTCTACAACCAGCCATTGCAGAGCAAGGCGCCCAAGGCCGCGGCGAAGACCGACGAAGTCGCCGCCGACGGCCCGGCCAGCGCCCAGCCGCGCGCCCCGCGCGAGGCCGCCGGCGACCCGGCGGCGATCGCCTACTCGCCGAGCGGCGCGCTGGTCTACCAGCCGGGCTGGCTCAGCCAGTTACCCGTGCTGGCAACCCGCCTGGCGCTGCTCCTGCTGTTCGCCGCCTCGGTGCTGAAGCTCTCCGCGCAGAGCTACTCGCCCTTCCTCTACTTCCAGTTCTGAGCGAGGCCCATGCCATGACACAGAGCATTTCCCGCCCCCTGCAATATGCCTACATCGCCGCCTTCGGCGGGCTGCTGCTGGGGCTCGCCGGATGGTCGCTGAAGAGCGTCCCGGGCTTCTCCGCCGCGGCCGATACGCCACTGCTCAACGGCAAGCTGGCGCATGCCTTCGAAGCCCACTACGACAAGGAATTCCCGATCAAGCGCCTGGGCACCAACCTCTGGGCCGCGCTCGACTACACGCTGTTCCACGAGGGCCGTCCCGGCGTGGTGATCGGCAAGGACGGCTGGCTGTTCACCGACGAGGAATTCAAGCCGGCGCCCACCGCCCGGCAACTGGAAGACAACTGGGCGCTGGTCCGCGGCGTACGCCAGGAACTGGAACGACGCGGCGTCAGGCTGGTGCTGGCGGTGATCCCGGCCAAGGCCCGCCTGTATCCCGAGCACATCGGCCGCGAGCAGCCGGCCGCGCTGCACGACAGCCTCTACCAGGACTTCCTGGCCCGCGCCCGCGCCGCCGGCATCGACAGTCCCGACCTGCTCGGCAGCCTGCGCCAGGCCAAGGACAACGGCGCGGTGTTCCTGCGTACCGATACCCACTGGTCGCCGCTCGGCGCGGAAACCGTGGCCCAGCGCCTCGGCGCGGAGATCCGCGAGGCACACCTGCTGGACGTACCGGCGCAGAACTTCGTCACCCGCGTCGGCGAGGAACGCACGCACAAGGGCGACCTGCTCAGCTTCCTGCCGCTCGACCCGCTGTTCGACGAACTGCTGCCGCGTCCGGAGCGGTTGCAGCAACGCACCACCGAAGCCGCGCCGGCCATGCCGGGCGGCGAGCAGTCCGGCGCGGACGCCGACCTCTTCGGCGATAGCCAGCAACCGCGCCTGGCGCTGGTCGGCACCAGCTACAGCGCCAATCCCAGCTGGAACTTCGAGGGCGCGCTGAAACAGGCGCTGTCCGCCGACCTGATCAATTACGCGAAGGAGGGCAAGGGCCCGCTCGAACCGATGCTGGAGCTGCTGCAGGACGAAGGTTTTCGCAAGGACCCGCCGCAGCTGCTGGTCTGGGAGTTCCCCGAGCGCTACCTGCCGATGGCCAGCGACCTCAGCCAGTTCGACGCCGACTGGGTCGCCCAGCTGAAGGCCAGCGGCGGCCGCGACGAGCGCCTGGCCGCCAGCCGCAACGATTGAACGAACACAGCCAAGGCTGTTTACCCGGGGCCGAACGCCCCGCTGAAGAAGAAGCAACGGAGGAATACCCATGAACCCGATGACCCGCCGCCACACCTGGACCCGCCTGGCCTGCGCCCTTTCCCTCGGCGTCGCCGCGTTCGCCGCGCAGGCCGACGAAGGCGCCCTGTACGGGCCCCAGGCACCCAAGGGCTCGGCCTTCGTCCGCGCCTACAACGCCGGCAACAGCGAGCTCGACGTGTCGGTCGGCAGCACCAGCCTGAACGACGTCGCGCCGCTCGGCTCAAGCGACTTCAAGTTCCTCCCCCCTGGCAGCTACACCGCCCAGGTCGGCCAGCAGAGCCTGCCGGTCAAGCTCGACCCGGACAGCTACTACACCCTGGTCAGCCAGCCCGGCGGCAAGCCGCAGCTGGTGGCCGAGCCGCCGTTCAAGAACAAGCAGAAGGCGCTGGTGCGGGTGCAGAACCTCAGCGGTTCGAAGCTGACCCTGAAGACCGCCGACGGCAAGACCGACGTGGTCAAGGACGTCGGCCCGCAAAGCCACGGCGACCGCGAGATCAACCCGGTGAAGGTGAACCTGGCGCTGTTCGACGGCAGCAAGAAGGTCAGCGATCTGAAGCCGGTCACCCTGGCCCGCGGCGAGGTGGTCTGCCTGTACGTCACCGGTAGCGGTGGCAAGCTTTCGCCGGTCTGGGTCAAGCGCCCGGTGAAAGCGGATTGAGAGCGGCCGGGAGGGGCTCGCCCCTCCCGGCATTCCACACAACAAGACCGGCCCGACACCGGCGCACCAACCGTCAGCGCTCCCGCAGAAGGAGCGCACTGGAGAGGTCACCCGGGGCTCCGTGGAGCCCGGTAACGAGATATCCCGCCGCGCGGCGGGATCCCTAGACAGACGCATCGCTTCAAGGAGAAACAACATGATCCCAGTAATCCTTTCCGGTGGCAGCGGCTCGCGACTCTGGCCTCTTTCCCGCAAGCAGTACCCCAAGCAGTTCCTCGCCCTTACCGGCGACGACACCCTGTTCCAGCAGACCATCAAGCGCCTGGCCTTCGACGGCATGCAGGCACCGCTGCTGGTGTGCAACAAGGAGCACCGCTTCATCGTCCAGGAACAGCTGGAGGCGCAGAACCTGGCGAGCCAGGCGATCCTGCTCGAACCCTTCGGCCGCAACACCGCGCCGGCGGTGGCGATCGCCGCGATGAAACTGGTCGCCGAAGGCCGCGACGAACTGCTGCTGATCCTTCCCGCCGACCACGTGATCGAGGACCAGCGCGCCTTCCAGCAGGCCCTGGCTCTGGCCACCAACGCCGCCGAAAAGGGCGAGATGGTGCTCTTCGGCATTCCCGCCAGCCGCCCCGAGACCGGCTACGGCTACATCCGAGCGAGCGCCGATGCGCAACTGCCGGAAGGCGTCAGCCGGGTGCAGAGCTTCGTCGAGAAACCCGATGAAGCCCGCGCCCGCGAGTTCGTCGCCGCCGGCGGCTACTACTGGAACAGCGGCATGTTCCTGTTCCGCGCCAGCCGCTACCTGGAAGAACTGAAGAAGCACGACGCCGACATCTACGACACCTGCCTGCTGGCCCTGGAGCGCAGCCAGCACGACGGCGACCTGGTGAACATCGACGCCGCCACCTTCGAGTGCTGCCCGGACAATTCCATCGACTACGCGGTGATGGAGAAGACCTCGCGCGCCTGCGTGGTGCCGCTGTCCGCCGGCTGGAACGACGTCGGCAGCTGGTCGTCGATCTGGGACGTGCACGCCAAGGACGCCAACGGCAACGTCACCAAGGGCGACGTGCTGGTCCACGACAGCCACAACTGCCTGGTGCACGGCAACGGCAAGCTGGTCTCGGTGATCGGCCTGGAGGACATCGTGGTGGTGGAAACCAAGGATGCCATGATGATCGCCCACAAGGACCGGGTGCAGGACGTCAAGCACGTGGTCAAGGACCTCGACGCCCAGGGCCGCAGCGAGACCCAGAACCACTGCGAGGTCTACCGTCCGTGGGGCTCCTACGACTCGGTGGACATGGGCGGCCGCTTCCAGGTCAAGCACATCACCGTGAAACCCGGCGCGCGCCTCTCGCTGCAGATGCACCACCACCGCGCCGAGCACTGGATCGTGGTTTCCGGCACCGCCCAGGTGACCTGCGACGACAAGACCTTCCTGCTCACCGAGAACCAGTCGACCTACATCCCGATCGCCTCCGTGCACCGCCTGGCCAACCCCGGCAAGATCCCGCTGGAGATCATCGAGGTGCAGTCCGGCAGCTACCTCGGCGAGGACGATATCGAGCGCCTGGAGGACGTCTACGGGCGCACTGCCGAACCAGCCCTGCAAGTGGTCGCCGGCAGCCGCTGAAGCGGCTTTTCCGGCAACCCCCGACGGAGCGATCCGGCGGGGGTTTTTCTTTTCCTGCCGGCTCCCTTTCGATATACGGCTCTGTTTCCGGCACCTGCCTCTAATTATTTAAAGAGTCTGCAAGATAATCCCCCTGGAAATTCAAAGAGCCATTCCCGCAAACATCTAAAATGCCTGACCCGATGGGGCGCGGGCAGTCCTGCTCGCTGCCGATCAACGAGGCCAGCCTCGCACAGGAGGATGACTTGCGCCTGTTGCGCCAGGCCTGAGGCCGCTCCATGCCGGATCGACCGGTAGGGCGAATAACCGCTTGCGGTTATCCGCCGGGTCTGCGGAGTATCGGCGGATAACGCCCGTGGCGTTATCCGCCCTACCGCCAGCCATGTAGCTCAGGTGGCGCAGGGCGCATGTCCGCCTCGCGGTTATCCGCCAGCCGCCGGTTCCCGCGAGGGCGAGGCCCCCAGCGCCAGTCCCGGCTCGGCGCCACGCTTGAGGACGGCGTAGAGCAGCCCGGTAAGCAGGCTGCCGGCGACGATCGCCAGCAGGTACGCCAGGGCGTGGTTGATCGCGTTGGGCACCAGCATCACGAACAGCCCGCCGTGCGGCGCCTGCAACTTGCAGCCGAAGTACATCGACAGGGCGCCGGTCAGCGCGCCGCCGGCGATGCTCGCCGGGATCACCCGCAGCGGGTCCTTGGCGGCGAACGGGATGGCGCCTTCGGAGATGAAGCACAGCCCCAGCACCGAGGCCGCCTTGCCGGCCTGCCGCTCGCTCTCGGCGAACTTGCGCCGCGCCAGCAGGGTCGCCAGGCCCATGCCGATCGGCGGCACCATGCCCGCCGCCATCACCGCCGCCATCGGCGCGTAGCTGTGCGACGAGAGCAGGCCGACGGAGAACGCGTAGGCGGCCTTGTTCACCGGTCCGCCGAGGTCGACGCACATCATTCCGCCGAGCAGCAGGCCGAGCAGGATGGCGTTGGAGGTGCCCATGCCGTCGAGGAACCCGGTCAGCGCCGCGAGCATGCCGGCCACCGGCTTGCCGACCACGTAGAGCATCAGCAGGCCGGTGGCCAGGCTGGCCAGCAGCGGGATGACCAGGATCGGCTTCAGCGCTTCCAGGCTCGCCGGCAGCCTCAGCCCGCGGCTGATGGCCCGCGCCGCATAGCCGGCGATGAAGCCGGCGACTATGCCGCCGATGAACCCGGCGCCGAGGGTCCCGGCGAGCAGGCCGCCGAGCATGCCCGGCGCCAGGCCCGGGCGGTCGGCGATGGAATAGGCGATGTAGCCGGCGAGCATCGGCACCATCAGGACGAACGCCGTGTCGCCGACCGTCCTCAGCACCGCCGCCAGGCTGCCCGGCTGCTTGTAGGCGTCGATGCCGAAGGCCAGCGACAGGGCGATCAGCAGGCCGCCCGCGACCACCATCGGCAACATGAACGAAACCCCGGTCAGCAGGTGCTTGTACACCCCGCGCTTCTCGTCCCCGGCGACAACCGCGCTGGCTGCGCCCGCGCTCTCGACCCGCCCTTCCGCCAGCGCCCGCTCGAGCGTCGCACGGGCCTGCTTGAGGGCCACGCCGGTGCCGCAACGGTAGATCTTCCTGCCGGCGAAACGGGCCGTGTCCACGTCGATGTCGGCGGCCAGCAGGACCACGTCGGCGGCGGCGATGTCCGCCGGGTCGAGCGGGTTGCGCGCGCCGACCGAGCCCTGGGTCTCGACCTGCAACGCGTAGCCCAGTTGCCCCGCTGCGAGCTGCAACGCCTCGGCGGCCATGAAAGTGTGCGCCACGCCGGTCGGACAGGCGGTCACCGCGACGATCCGCGGTGCCGCTCCGGCCTTCGGCGCAACCAGGCCGGCCGCGTCCCCGGCGATCTCCACGCTCGCCGAGGCGGCGGCCCGCTGGAGAAAGCCGCGCGGATCGGCCAGCGCCTCGGCGGGACGCGCGCGAAACACCGGTTTGCCGACGAAGCGCGCCGCCGGCAGCGGCTCGACGCCGACCAGCAGGACCCAGTCGGCTTCGGCGATCTGTTCGGCGCTCAGTCCGCCCTCGGGCCTCGGCCCGGCATTCACCTCGACGCAGGTTGCCCAGCCCAGGCGCTCGGCGGCGCCCTGCAGCAGGCGCGCGGCGAGCACGCTAGTGACCTGTCCGCCAGGGCAGGCGGTGACGATCGCTAGTTTCATCTCAGGCCTCCTCGACCAATGGCTGTACCACGACGCCCGCTTCGATCCGCGCCAGGCGCTGCGGATCGCCGATGCCGAATTCGAACTGGGTCACCGCCAGGCTGGCGATGGCGGTGGCCTGGCGCAGCACCCGTTCGGCCGGCCAGCCGCTGGCCAGGCCGTGGACCATGCCGGCCAGCAGGGAATCGCCGGCACCCACCGTGCTGGCCACTTCCACCGCCGGCGGCCGGGCCTGCCAGGCGCCCTCGGCGGCGAACCAGTTGACCCCCGCGGCGCCCTGGGAAATCACCACCTGGCCTACCCCATCATGGCGCAGGCGTTCGGCCGCCTGGCGCTGTGCGAGCAGGTCATCCATCGGCGCCGAACAGAGGTCGGCCAGTTCCTCGACGTTCGGCTTGATCATCCACGGCGCGGCCTTCACGCCTTCGCGCAGGGCCGCGCCGCTGCTGTCGAAGGCGACCTTCAGGCCGAGGCGCCGCAAGCGCCGCAGCAGCTCGCCCAGCCATTCCGGCGCGACCCCGCGCGGCAGGCTGCCGGCAACCACCGCCAGCTCGTGCTCCCCGGCAAGCCGGTCGAGGCGTTCGAGCAACGCCGCCTGGGCCCGCTCGTCGGCCTCCGGGCCCGGTCCGTTGAGGTCGCTGACGCGCCCGCTGCACTCGGCCAGCTTGATGTTGCTGCGGGTTTCGCCGGGCACCCGGACGAACGCGTCAGCGAAGCCACGGCGCTGGAACATGGCGGTGAACGGCGGCTGGTTGTCCTCGCCGAGGAAGCCGCTGACCGTCAACCGGTGGCCGAGGTCGGCGAGCACCTGGGCGACGTTCAGGCCCTTGCCGGCAGCCTGGGTCAGCACCGCCTCGCTGCGGTTGACTGCCCCCAGTTCCAGCTGGCGCAGGCGCACGGTGAGGTCCAGCGCCGGGTTCAGGGTGATCGTCAGGATCCGCGCCATCATTGCACCTCCGCTTCCACCAGGGCCCGGACTTCGGCGGCGCTCGCCAGGCCCAGGGCTTTGCCGGCCAGGCCGCGCGCGGCGACCAGCTCCAGTTCGCGCACGCCGGCCTTGACCAGGGCGATGCTGCGCGCCGAAACGCTCAGCTCGTCGACTCCCAGGCCGACCAGCAGCGGCAACGCCAGCGGGTCGGCTGCCAGTTCGCCGCAGACGCCGACCCACTTGCCCTCGGCGTGGGCGGCGCGGACGGTCATGTCGATCAGTTGCAGCACCGCCGGATGCAGGCCGTCGGCCTGGGTCGAAAGGCTCGGGTGTCCGCGATCGATGGCCAGGGTGTACTGGGTCAGGTCGTTGGTGCCGATACTGAAGAAGTCCACCTCGCGGGCCAGCACCGGCGCCAGCAACGCCGCCGAGGGCACCTCGACCATGATCCCCAGTTGCAGGTCGGCCAGCGCGATCTCCTCGCGCAGGCGCAGCGCCAGGTCGCGCGCCCGGCGCCATTCGTCGAGGCTGCCGACCATCGGGAACATCACCCGCAGCGGCCGCTCCCCGGCGGCGCGGAACAGCGCGCGCAGCTGGGTCTCGAGGATCTGCGGGCGCCGCAGGGCCAGGCGGATGCCGCGCAGGCCCAGGTAGGGGTTCTCCTCGTGGGGGATCGGCCAGTACGCCAGCGGCTTGTCCCCGCCGACATCCAGGGTCCGCGCCACCAGCGGGCGCCCGGCGAGGGCGTCGAACACGCGGCGGTACTCGGCCTCCTGGGTCGCCAGGTCGGGCGCCTGGGGATGGTTCATGAAGACGAATTCGGTGCGCAGCAGGCCGACGCCCTCGGCGCCCAGTTCCACCGCGCGCGCCGCGCCGGCGGTGTCGCCAAGGTTGGCGCAGACTTCCACGGCGTGGCCGTCGCGGGTCCGCGCCGGCTCCAGGCGCTGCGCGTCGGCGCGGGCCTGGCGCTGCTGGCGGGCATCGCGCTCGGCGGCGGCCTGGCGCAACTGTTCGGCGCTCGGCGCCACCTGCAGCCAGCCGTGCTCGCCATCCAGCAGCAGCGCCGTGCCCGGCTCCAGGCCGAGCACCGCCGCGCCGGCGCCGACCAGTGCCGGGATGCCGAGGGCCCGGGCGATGATCGCGCTGTGCGAGGTGGCGCCGCCGCGCGCCGTGAGGATGCCGGCGACCCGCTGTGGGTCGAGGCGGGCGACATCGGAGGGGCCGACCTCGTCCATCACCAGGATGTACGGCTGCTCCGGCTCGCGCGGCGCCTCCACCCCGCAGAGTCTGGCCAGCACCCGCCGGCCGAGGTCGCGCAGGTCGGCGGCGCGTTCGGCGAGCAGCGCGTCGCGCAGCGCCTCCTGCTGCGTCGCGAGTTCCTCCACCACCCCGCTCCAGGCCGCCTCGGCGCTTTCGCCGCGATTCAGGCGCAGTTGCACCTGCTCGGCCAGTTCCGGATCGTCGAGCATCTCCCGGTGGGTGACGAAGATGTCGCGGATCGCCTTCACCGCGCTGCGTTCGACCAGGCCGACGATCTCCTCGTCCACCGCCCGCCTGGCCCGCAGCAGGCGCTCGCGTTCATGGGCCGGCGACTCGCCGCGCGGCTGGAACTCGAAACGCTGCGCCACCTGCACATGCGCCGGACCGCTGGCGATGCCCGGCGACGCGGCGATCGCCGGCAGGCGGTCGCCGGCGCACAGCGGCGCCGGCCGGTCGTTCTCTTCCGCCTCGGCGAGGGACGCGGGAAAGACCTCCTCCGCCAGCGCCTCGACCTCCTCGCCCAGGCCCTCGCGCACCGCGGCCAGCAAGGCCGGCAGCGCGTTCTCGGCGATCGCCGGCTCGGCGCTGAACTCCAGCGCCTGGCCGCGCCGCGCGCCGAGGGCGAGCAGCCTGCTCAGGCTCTTCGCCGAAACGGGAAGCGCGTCGCTATCGGCCAGGCGCACGCGGATCTCCCCGGCGAAGCCCTTGGCCAGTTGCGCCAGCGCCTGCGCGGGGCGGGCATGCAATCCATGCGGGTTGGCCAGGACCACCCGCGCGCTAGGCCAGTCCGGCGGCAGCTCGCCGCCGAGCGCGGCGAGTACGCTGCGGCTGCTGGTGGCGCCCACCAGCTCGGCGCCACGCCCTTCCAGCAACAGGTCGCACAGGCGTTCGAGCAGCGCCTGGTGCGCTTCGCCCAGGCTGGCCAGGCAGAACAGCCCGGTGACCAGTTGCCCCTGGTGCTGCAACGGTTGCGCCGGAGTGACGAAGGCCAGCCCGGGGCGCTTGACCAATTGTTCGCTGTGCAACCAGCACAGCCCCTCGCCCAGCGGCAGTGGTTCTGCCTGTTGCAGCACGGCGGCGAAGCCGTTGTCCACGCAGCCGGCCTTCTTCAGCAGGCGCGCGCCGAGCCAGGCCAGTTCGTCGAGGTCCTCGGCGTTCTGGCCGAGGCCGACCAGCTGCGTGTCCAGCGCCAGCTCCTGCGGCGCGCCCTGCAACAGGCGGAGGACTTCCTCGGCGCTGGCGGCCGCGCTCAGCGCCGGTCCCAGGTCGGCCTCGCCGAGGGCGCGGGTGAGCAGTTGCAGCAGGTGCAGGTGTTCGTCGGACTTCGCCGCGATGCCGATGGCCAGGTAGACCCGCTGGCCATCGCCCCAGTCCACCCCCTCGGGAAACTGCAACAGGCGCACGCCGGTGCTGAAGACCAGCTCGCGGGTGTCCGGGGTCCCGTGGGGGATGGCGATGCCCTGGCCGAGATAGGTGGAGCCTTGCGCCTCGCGCGCCTTCAGTCCTTCGGCGTAGCCGGGCGCGGCTAGGCCGTCGGCGACCAGCGCCTCGCCGAGCAGGCGCAGGGCTTCGGCCTTGTCCGCGGCGCGCTGGCGCATGCGGATCTGCCGGGTATCGAGTTCGAGCATGGAAACCTCCTCAGGAGCGAACGGCTCCCCGTCTCACGTCCGGATCGTCCCGCCGCGCCGGGGCGCGAGCGAAGGATGTGCCGGCGGTAGCGGAAAGCGGCTCGCGGGAGCCTTCCGTACAGCCTGGGGCGGTGATCCGCTTGTTGTCATCGATCTGCCATGGCGTGGGCGGCGCGTCGTTCGGGCTGCGCGAGGCAGCCTGGGGCAGGTGGCGCCGGCTTCGCCGGAATCTTTTGCTGAATCGATTCACTTAATTAAATTGGCACGTTACCCGATAATGATTGATCCTTGAAGCCCAACTTGTCGTCGCTCCCAGTAGAGATCGGTTTGAAACTCAGTGATATCGCCCGCCTGGCCGGGGTCTCGGTGACCACCGCCAGCTACGTCATCAATGGCAAGGCCGCCCAGCGGCGCATCAGCGCCGCCACCGTCGAACGCGTGCTTGCCGTGGTCGAGGAACACGGCTACCAGCCGGACCAGCAGGCCGCCGGCCTGCGCCGCGGGCAGACCCGCACCCTCGGCTTCATCCTCCCGGACCTGGAAAACCCCAGCTACGCCCGCCTCGCCAAGCAACTCGAACAAGGCGCCCGGGCACGCGGCTACCAGTTGCTGATCGCCTGCTCCGACGACGAGCCGGAGACCGAGCGCCAGGTCGTCAACCTGTTCCGCGCACGCCGCTGCGACGCGCTGATCGTCGCCAGTTGCCTGCCGGCCGGGGATGATACCCATGCCCGGCTGCTCGCCGAAGGCCTGCCGGTGGTGGCCATCGACCGCCAGCTCGAGCCGCGGCAATTCGCCTCGGTGATCAGCGACGACCAGGACGCCGCGCGCCGCCTCACCGAAACCCTGCTGCGACCGGCGCCGCGCCATATCGCCCTGCTCGGCGCGCGGGCGGACCTGATCATCAGCCATGACCGCGCCGCCGGCTTCCGCCAGGCACTGGAGGACTTCCGCGGCGAAGTCATCGTCGAGCATGCCGAGGTGTTCAGCCGCGAGTGTGGACGGCGCCTGATGGAACAGTTGCTGGAGCGCCTGGGCTACCTGCCCGACGCCCTGGTGACCACCGCCTACGTGCTTCTCGAAGGGGTCTTCGACGTGTTCCAGGCGCGCGCCGACGGCTGGCCCGAGCGCTTGCGGGTGGCGACCTTCGGCGACACCCAGCTGCTCGACTTCGTGCCGCTGAAGGTCAACTCGATCTACCAGCAGCACGCGCTGATCGCCGCCAACGCCCTCGAACTGGCGCTCCGCGCGGTCGAGGAAAACGACTACCGGCCGGGCCTGCACGCCGTCCCCCGGCAACTCAAGCTGCGCAGCTGAGCCGACCGCCATGCGCCTGGTCGACACCCACAACCACCTCGACTTCCCGGACTTCGACGCCGACCGCGCCGCGCTGCTGCAACGCAGCCGCGCGCTGGGGGTCGAGCGCCAGGTGGTGCTCGGCGTCTATCGCGAGAACTGGCAACGGGTCTGGGACCTGGCGCAGGCCGAGGACGGCCTGTACGCGGCACTCGGCCTGCATCCGATCTACCTGGCGCGGCACCGCCCGGAGCATCTGGACGAACTGCGCCAGTGGCTGCAACGCCTGCGCGGCGAGACGAAGCTCTGCGCGGTCGGCGAGATCGGCCTGGACTACTACCTGGAACACCTCGACCGCGACGCCCAGCAGGCGCTGTTCGAGGCCCAGCTGCGGCTGGCCGCCGAGTTCGGGCTGCCGGCGCTGATCCACGTGCGCCGCGCCCACGCGGCGACCATCGCCACCCTCAAGCGCATCCGCCTGGAGCGCCGCGGCATCATCCATGCCTTCGCCGGCAGCCGCGAGGAAGCCCGCGAATACCTCAAGCTCGGCTTCCGCCTCGGCCTCGGCGGCGCGCCGACCTGGCCGCAGGCCAACCGCCTGCGCAAGGTGGCGGCGGAACTGCCGGCCGAGGCCATCGTGCTGGAAACCGATGCGCCGGACATGGCGCCGGCGATGCATCCCGGCCAGCGCAACAGTCCGGAGCACCTGCCGGACATCTGCCGCGCCCTCGCCGAGCTGCGCGGGGTCGACGCCGAGGAACTGGCGGCGAGCAGCAGCCGCAACGCCGCCGAGCTGTTCGGCTGGGACTGATCAAGCGTCGCGCAGGACTTCCGGCGCCAGATGCGGGTACGCTTCGCGCAACGCTTCCAGGCAGGCCGATAGCTGCGCCGCTTCCTCCGGCAGGCGCCGGGCGAAGTCGCTCCAGCCTTGCAGACGCAATTGCCGGGGCATCGGCACCAGCCCGCTGATGGCGTCCCAGAAGGCATCCCAGTTGCATCCGTACCATGGCGGCAGCGCCAGGGCCTGGCGCAGGCGCTCGTGCAAGCGCGCGGCGCTGTCCACGTCCGCCAGCTCGATGGCCAGGCTCGCCGCCCGGTTCAGTTCCTCATCCATGGCGCCTCCGCCAGCAATGCGTCGCAACGCTCGCGCACGAAGCCGCGCAACAGCGTCACCGGGCGGGTCAGCTGGACGCGATGGGTGCACAGCAGATTCAGCGGCGTCGCCTCGCCCTGCCACTCCGGCAGCAGCAGACGCAGGCGTCCGGCGCGCACGTCCTCGGCCACGTCCAGCCAGGACTTGTAGACCAGTCCCTTGCCGGCCAGGGCCCAGCGCCGCACCACATCGGCATCGTCGCAGACGCGGTCGCCGGCGACCGTCAGGGTCAGGCTGCGGCGGCCCCGCTGGAATGCCCAGCGATCGTGCACCCGGCCGCCGAGCTGGTAGAGCAGGCAATTGTGCTCGCGCAGGTCGTCCGGCTGGCGCGGCTCGCCGCGCTCGGCCAGATAGGCCGGCGCGGCGCAGAGCACTCGGCGGTTGTCCGCCGCCAGCGGCAGGGCGACCAGGCTGGAGTCGGCCGGCGCGCCGTAGCGGATCGCCACGTCCACCGGTTGCCGGTAGAGATCGGCCACCCGGTCGCCGAGCAGCAGGCGCAGGCTCAGTCGCGGATAGTGCGCCTGGAACTCGTCGAGCCAGGGCAGCAGCAGGTTGCGGCCGAAGTCGGAGGGCGCGGAAAGCTGCAGCACCCCGGCGATCTGGTCCTTGCCGCCCTGCAGCAACCGGCGCCCCTCCTCCAGGCTGCGCAACGAGGCGCGGGCATGCAGGAGGAAAGCGTCGCCCTCGGGGGTCAGGCGCAGGCTGCGGGTGGAGCGGGCGAACAGGCGCACCTCCAGCTCGCTTTCCAGGCGCTTCAGCGCCGCGCTGGCCACCGCCGGGGAGATATCCAGCTGGCGCGCGGCGGCGGACAACGAGCCGCTGTCGCTGGTGTGGACGAACACCTGGAGGTCGTCGTAGCGCAGCATTTTCAAGATTCCTTTGAAAGAGTCTTCCCTGATAGCCTGTTTTTCAGCGATTTGAAATAGCCCATCCTGACTCCACCTCATCGAAGGAACCCACCATGAGCACACCCCTTACCCTGATCGCCACCATCACCGCCGCCCCCGGCCACGCCGAGGCCCTGGAGCGCGAATTGCGCGCCCTGGTCGCCCCGTCGCGCGCCGAGGCCGGCTGCCTGCAGTACGACCTGCACCAGGACCGCCACGACTCCCACCTGTTCTACATGATCGAGCAGTGGCGCGACGACGCCGCCCTGGAGCGGCACCAGAACACCGAGCACTTCCTGCGCTTCAGCCGCGGTAACGAGGCCCTGCTGCAGAACGTGAAGATCGACCAACTCTATCGCCTCGCCTGAGGCCCGTTTCCCGGAGCCCCCATGAAAGCTGTCGGTTACTACCAGTCCCTGCCCATCGACCATCCCGATGCCCTGCTCGACCTCGAACTGCCCGAGCCCACGCCGGGCCCGCGCGACCTGCTGGTGGAGGTCCGCGCCATCTCGGTCAACCCGGTGGATACCAAGGTCCGCCAGCGCGCCCAGCCGGAAGCCGGCCAGGCCAGGGTACTGGGCTGGGACGCGGCGGGCGTGGTCCGCGCGGTGGGCAGCGAAGTCAGCCTGTTCCGTCCCGGCGACCGGGTCTGGTACGCCGGGGATATCACCCGCCCGGGCAGCAACAGCGAGCTGCACCGGGTCGACGAGCGCATTGCCGGGCACCTGCCGAAAAGCCTCGACTTCGCCCAGGCGGCGGCCCTGCCGCTGACCACCATCACCGCCTGGGAACTGCTCTTCGAGCGCTTGCAGATCGTCGAAGGCAAGGCCGACCAGGGCCAGAGCCTGCTGGTGGTCGGCGCCGCCGGCGGGGTCGGCTCGATCCTGGTCCAGCTGGCCCGCCGACTGACCGGCCTGAACGTGATCGGCACGGCCTCGCGCGCGGAGACCCAGGCCTGGGTCCGCGACCTCGGCGCGCGCCATGTGATCGACCACGGCAAGCCGCTGGCCGAAGAGCTGAAGCGGATCGGCATCGACGAGGTCAGCCATGTCGCCAGCCTGACCCACACCGACCAGCACCTCGAACAGATCGTCGCCGCCCTGCGCCCGCAAGGCCGCCTGGCGCTGATCGACGATCCGGCGTCGCTGGACATCGGCAAGCTGAAGCAGAAGAGCCTGTCGCTGCACTGGGAGTTCATGTACACCCGGTCGATGTTCCAGACCGACGACATGATCGAGCAGCACCGGTTGCTGGAGCGGGTCGCCGGGCTGATCGACGAAGGCGTGCTGAAGACCACCGTGGGCGAGCACTTCGGCCGCATCGACGCGGCCAACCTGCGCCGCGCCCATGCGCTGCTGGAGAGCGGCCGGGCCAAGGGCAAGATCGTTCTCGAAGGGTTCTGAGCGGCAGGATCACGGGACGTGGCGAGTAACGCCTGCGGCGTTATTCGCCTTACCGCCGTGACCGTCCCCTACGCTATCCCACCTTGCGCACCCTCAGCGCAACCTCGATCTCGCCGAGGATCGTCGGGTCGTCGATGGTCGATGGCGCCGCGTAGTCCTCGTCATCGGCGATCTTGCGCAGTACCGCGCGGAGGATCTTCCCGGAGCGGGTCTTCGGCAGCCGCTTGACCACCACCACCCGCTGGAAGCAGGCCAGCGCGCCGATCTGTTCGCGGACCAGCGCCACCAGCTCACGCTGCAGCTGCTCGGCGGCGATTCCGGCATCGTCCTTGAGCACCACCAGCCCCAGCGGCACATGGCCCTTGAGTTCGTCCCGCACGCCGATCACCGCGCACTCGGCGACCGCCTGGTGCTGCGCCACGCGTTCCTCCATCTCGCCGGTGGAGAGGCGATGCCCGGAAACGTTTATCACGTCGTCGGTGCGCCCCATGATGTAGACGAAACCGTCCTCGTCGAGGTAGCCGCCATCGCCGGTGTGGTAGTAACCGGGATAGTTGCCCAGGTAGGCCTGGAGGTAGCGCGGGTGATCCCCCCAGAGGGTCTGCGCGCAACCCGGCGGCAGCGGCAGGGCGATGGCGATCGCGCCCTGGCGGTTCGGCCCCAGCGGCCGGCCGTCCTCGTCCAGCACCTGCACGTGGTAGCCGGGCACCGCGCGGTTGGTCGAACCGGCGCGCAGGTCGTGGCCGGCGATCCCGGTGCACGGCGCGGTCACCGGCCAGCCGGTCTCGGTCTGCCACCAGTGGTCGTGGACCGGCCGCCCGGTATGCTCCTCCAGCCAGTGCTGGGTACTGCTGTCGAGCTTCTCGCCGGCGAGGAACAGATGGCGCAGCGAACCCAGGTCGTAGCGCCTCACCCGTTCGCCATGCGGGTCTTCCTTGCGGATCGCGCGGATCGCCGTCGGCGCGCAGAACAGGCTGTTCACCTTGTGCTCTTCGATCACCCGCCAGTAGGCGCCGGCGTCCGGCGTGCGCACCGGCTTGCCTTCGTAGAACACCGTGGTGCAGCCGCACATCAGCGGGCCGTAGACGATCAGCGAGTGGCCGACCACCCAGCCGACGTCGGAGATTCCCCACCAGACGTCGCCGGCCTGCATCCCGTAGATGTTGCGCACCGCGTAGCGCAGCGCCACCGCGTGGCCGCCGTTGTCGCGGACGATGCCCTTGGGTTTGCCGGTGGTGCCCGAGGTGTACATGATGTACAGCGGATCGCCGCTGGCCACCGGCACCGGATCGGCCGGCTCGGCGGCGGCGAGGCAGTCCTGCCAGTCCAGGTCGCGGCCCGGGTGCAGGCGCGCGAGGGCCTGCGGGCGCTGCCAGACCATGACGTGGTCGGGCTGGTGGATCGCCAGTTCGAGGGCCTTGTCCACCAGCGGCTTGTATTCGATCACCCGGTCGAACTCCAGCCCGCAGGAAGCGCTGAGCACCAGTTTCGGCCTGGCATCGTCGATGCGCAGGGCCAGTTCGTAGGGTGCGAAGCCACCGAACACCACCGAGTGCACCGCGCCCAGGCGCGCGCAGGCGAGCATGGCCATGGCCGCCTGCGGCACCATCGGCATGTAGATGATCACCCGGTCGCCCCTGCCGACCCCCAGGGCGCGCAGGGCACCGGCCAGGCGCGCCACTTCGTCGCGCAGCCGCAGGTAGCTGTAGCGGTCCTGGACGCCGGTCACCGGCGAGTCGTAGATCAGCGCGGTCTGTTCGCCGCGCCCCTCCTCGATCTGCCGGTCGAGGGCCAGGTAGGCGCTGTTCAGGCGGCCGTCGGCGAACCAGCGGTGGGTGCCGTCGGACAGGCTCTCGAGGATGTTCGCGGGCGCCTGGTACCAGGCGACGGAGCGGGCCTGCTCGGCCCAGAACGCGGCCGGCTCGGCGATCGAGCGGGCATGCTGCTGCAGGTACGTCATGTTCCAGCCCTCTGATTGTTCTTATTAGGGATGAAGCAGTGAGTTCGGCTTGAAGCGTTGCGCGAGTGGAAACCCTGTAGGAAAACACTTATCCGTTTTTCCTACAGAGTTCCGCAGTATGGGCGGGTGGACCCCGCCCGCCATCAACCTTTGGTCGTAGGTCTCAGTCCTTGCCGCGATAGAGCTTCTGGATACTGGAGAAGTCCAGCCCGGCATGCTCCGCATCGGCCTGGGCGTGCAGGTTGAACAGGTTGCGCGCCAGCGCGCCGAGCGGCGTCGAGGCCTGCACCGCCTGGGCATTGGCCAGGGCCAGGCCGAGGTCCTTGTTCATCAGGCGTACCTGGAAGCCGCCGGCATAGTCGTTGCTCGCCGGCGCCTGCGGCATCACCCCCGGCCAGGGGTTGTAGACGTTCAGCGCCCAGTTGCCGCCGGAACTCTGCTTCATCACCTCGGACAGCACCGCCGGATCGAGGCCGTTCCTCACCCCCAGCGCCAGCGCCTCGGCAGTGCCGGCCATGAGGATGCCGAGGAGCATGTTGTTGCAGATCTTCGCCACCTGGCCGGCGCCGTGGTCGCCGGCGTGGAAGATGTTCCGGCCCATGTTCTCGAGGATCGGCCGGGCCCGCGCGAAGCCTTCGGCGGGACCGCCGACGATGAAGCTCAGGGTGCCGGCGCGGGCGCCACCGACGCCACCGGAGACCGGCGCGTCGAGCAGGGTCAGGCCCCTGCCCGCGGCCGCCTCGGCGACCTTGCGCGCGGTCTCCGGGGCGATGGTCGAGCAGTCGATCAGCAGCGGCTTGCCGGCGAGCCGGGCGAGCAGGCCGTCGTCGCCGAGATACAGGCTTTCCACGTGCTGCCCGGCCGGCAGCATGCTGATCACCACTTCGGCGCCTTCGCAGCACTGCAAGGCGCTGTCGGCTCCCTGCGCGCCCTGCTCGACCAGGCCCAGCACGGCCTTGGGCTGCAGATCGAAGACATTCACCCGGTGGCCGGCCTTGAGCAGGTTGGCGGCCATCGGCGCGCCCATGTTGCCCAGGCCGAGAAATGCGATGTTGGCCATCTGTGTATCTCCGTCTCAGCGCATCTGGATCGAGAAGTTGGTCCCGGCCACGCTGTCGCTGTCGAACCAGCGCGCGGTCACGGTCTTGGTCTCGGTGTAGAAGCGCACGCCCTGCTTGCCGTAGGCGTGCAGGTCGCCGTAGAACGAGCCCTTCCAACCGGTGAAGGAGAAGAACGGCAGCGGTACCGGGATCGGGATGTTGATGCCGACCTGGCCGACCTCGATGTGGTGCTGGAAGGTCCGCGCTGCGGCGCCGGAACTGGTGAAGATCGAGGTGCCGTTGCCGTAGGGGCTTTCGTTGATCAGGCGGATCGCCTGCTCCAGGCTGTCGACCTCGGCCAGGCAGAGCACCGGGCCGAACACCTCTTCGCGGTAGATCGCCATGTCCGGGCGCACCCCGGCGAACAGCGTCGGGCCGACCCAGTTGCCGTCCGGGTATCCCTCGACCTCGTAGTCGCGGCCATCCAGCAGCAGTTGCGCGCCCTCCTCCACGCCCTGGCCGATCAGGCGCTCGATGCGCGCCTTGGCCTGCGGGTTGATCACCGGGCCGTAGCTGGCGCCGCTGTCGTCCCATGGGCCGGGGCGGACCTTGGCCAGCGCGTCGCGGATGTCCGGGATCCACTCGCGGGCGGCCCCCACCAGCACCGCCACCGAGATCGCCATGCAGCGCTGCCCGGCCGCGCCCACCGAGGCACCGACCAGGTTGCTGATGACCTGCGCCTTGTCCGCGTCGGGCATGATCACCATGTGGTTCTTCGCCCCGGCGAAGCTCTGCACGCGCTTATTGTGCGCGGTGCCGGTGTGGTAGACGTACTGGCCGACCGCGACCGAGCCGACGAAGGACACCGCCTTCACCTGCGGGTGCTTGAGCAACTGGTCGACCTGTTCCTTGCCGCCATGCACCACCTGCAGCACGCCCTTCGGCGCACCGGCCTCGAGGAACAGCTCGGCGAGCCGCACGCTGGTCAGCGGCACCTGCTCGGAAGGCTTGAGGATGAAGGCGTTGCCGCAGGCGATGGCCAGCGGGAACATCCACAGCGGGATCATCGCCGGGAAGTTGAACGGGGTGATGCCGACGCACACGCCCAGCGGCTGGGTGATGCTGTAGGTGTCGATGTTGCGGGCGACGTTCTCCACCGTCTCGCCCATCAGCAGCGAGGGCACGTTGCAGGCGTGCTCGACCACCTCGATGCCGCGCCAGACGTCGCCCCTGGCGTCCTCGAAAGTCTTGCCCAGCTCGCTGGAGACGATCTTCGCCAGTTCGTCGTGGTGCTCCTTGAGCAGCGCCTGGTAACGCAGCATCACCCGCGCGCGCTCGGAAACCGGGGTTTCCTTCCAGCTGGCGAAGGTTTCGCGGGCGCTGGCCACCGCCTGCTCGACCTGCTCCGCGCTGGCGCAGGCGATCTCCGCCAGGGTGCTGTTGTCGAGGGGATTGCTGACCGGGATGCGCTGGGCGCCGAGACCTTCGACGAAGGCTCCCGCGATGAGGTGGCGGACTGGGACTGACATGAACCCTCCTGCACCGGCCAGGCCGGCTTTTATTGTTGTGGCGGACTGGGACGAGGCCGATTCGGACCTCGCTTTGGCCAAGAAGCTATCACTGGGCGGAAGGTCGCGAGATCGACTAAATTGTGTTGTTCATGGACTATATTGCGGAGCCGGCTACCGACATGTCGCACACCTCCGACTGGCCCCTGCCGGCCGACAGCCTGCGCTTGCCGATCCCGCCGGCGCTGCTGGAGAAACTCGCGGTCCACCCGCTCAGCCGCGACCTCTACCCCACCTCCCTGGGCCACTACCGGCGCGCCCGCGACCACCGCATGAGCCGCGAGCGGCATGACGAGCACCTGCTGATCTACTGCAGCGAAGGCCAGGGCCTGTTGCGCGTGCGCGAGGCCGAGGCCTGGCGCGAATACCGGGTCGGCAGCGGCGACCTGCTCTGGCTGCCGCCGGGCATGGCCCACGACTACGCCGCCGACGACCGCCAACCCTGGACCATCTTTTGGACCCACCTGCGCGGCGACAGCGCCACCTGGCTGCAACACAGCGCCGGCTACCGCGACACCCCGCTGCGCCATTGGGGCCTGCAACACGCCCTGCTCGGCGGCTTCGAGCAACTGCTGGAAGTGCGCCACAGCGGCTACCGCTTCCAGCACTTCCTGCTCGCCGCCAGCCGCCTGCGCAGCCTGCTCTGCCAGCTCCCGCTGCTGCGCCCGCTGCGCGAGGGCAGCCTGGACCTCGACGGACTGCACGCCTACATGCGCGAACACCTGCATGCGCGCCTCGAACTGGAACGCCTGGCGGCCTTCTGCAACCTGTCGAAGTTCCATTTCGTCAGTCGCTACAAGGCGATCACCGGGCGTACGCCGATCCAGCACTTCCTGCACCTGAAGATCGAGTACGCCTGCCAGTTGCTCGACGGCAGCGACCAGAGCGTGGCCCGGGTCGGCCAGGCCGTCGGCTATGACGACAGCTACTACTTCTCGCGCCTGTTCAGCAAGGTCATGGGCCTGTCGCCAAGCGCCTATCGGCAGCGGGTAAGGCAGGGCCAGGGCGGCGCCTGAAAGCCCTGCGCCGGGGTTCGAAACGAAGCGGCAACCGGTTGTCGGCAAACTGATCCCGGTCAGTGTTTTCCGGGCCGACAGGACTAGACTGAAGCTCCCTTTCCAGCCCCGATGGATGAATCGCCATGAACATCCTCGTCCGCCCGTCGCAAACCCCGAAAGGCCAATGCTGGCAAGTCTGCCTCGACCAGCAGGCCGTCAACTTCCGTAGCGAAAGCGAGGCCCGGCGTTTCGTCGACCGCCTCGAGGCGCGCCTGCGCGCGCCCCACGTGCTGCCCGAACTGAAGCAGCGAACGGCCTGATCCGCGCTCAGGCGGCCTGGCGCTCCAGGCGCCCGGTCTGCCAGGCGAGCAGGGTGGCGACCGCGCCGCAGACGGCGATCACCAGGGTCATGGGGATCGCCGTGCCGTCGTGGAGCACGCCGACCAGCGCCGAAGCGCCCGCCGCCACGCTGAACTGCAGACTGCCCATCAGCGCCGAGGCGCTGCCGGCGTGCTGTCCCTGCCCGGCCATCGCGCAGGCGGAGGCGTTGGGAATGATGCAGCCGAGGCTGGCCACGCACCCGAACAGCGGAACCAGCAGCGGCCACAGCGTGGCCGGTTGCAGCGAGGCGATACCCAGCAGCGCCAGGCCGCACGCCAGGTAGCCCCAGATGATCCGCCGCAGCCAGAACGCCGGCCCGCGATAGCGCAGCAGCCGCGCGTTGACCTGCGCCATGACGATGAAGCCCGCGGCGTTGCTGCCGAACAGCCAGCCATAATGCTCGGCGGGAACCCCGTAGAGCTGGATGAATACGTAGGGCGAACCGGCGATGTAGGCGAACATCCCGGCCATCGCCACTCCACCGGAGAGACCGTAGGCGAGGAACAGGCGGTCGGCGAACAGCCGCCGGTACTGCCCCAGCGCGCCGGACAGCGGCGGACGCTCGCCGTCGGCGGGGATGGTTTCCGGCAGCCACAGCGCCACGCCGAGGCCGGCCAGGGCGGCGAACAGGGTCAGGCAGACGAAGATCGACTGCCAGCCGTGCCAGTCGAGCAGCAGGCCGCCGGCCACCGGCGCGAGGATCGGCGCCAGGCCCATCACCAGCATCAACTGGGAAAACGCCTTGGCGGCGCCGATCGGGTCGCACAGGTCGCGCACCACCGCCCGCGAGATGACCATCCCGGCGCAGCCGCCGAGGGCCTGGACGAAACGCGCGGCGATCAGCCATTCCAGGCTCGGCGCCAGGGCGCAGGCGGCCGAGGCCAGGGTGAAGATGCTCACTCCCACCAGCAGCGGCAGGCGCCGGCCATAGCGGTCGGCCACCGGGCCATAGAGCAGTTGGCCGATGGACAGGCCGGCGAAGTAGGCGGCCAGGCTCAGTTGGACGTGCTCGACGTCGGTGGCGAAGGCCTTGGCCAGGGTCGGGAAGCTCGGCAGGTAGAAGTCGATGGCCAGTGGCCCGAAGGCGCTCAAGGCTCCCAGTATCAGCAGGATGCGCAGGTTCATGGATCGCTCGGCACGGAGCGTCGGCACCAGGCGGGGCATCTCCCCGCGCAACTCCCGGCCAGCGGGACGACGACGCTGTCATTGAATCGGAATGTGAAGACGGGCGACTCCGGGCCCGCGGGCCGGTACGGGCGGAAGATGGAGCGGACGCCGGGGAGTCGCCGGAAAAAGTAGCGCGCAGCATACCACCGAAGGCCCCGACGATCATGGCCCACCGGGCAGCCTCCAGGAAAACGACGGTTCACGAATGAGCGGCACTAGACAAAGGTGGTGTCGAAATACTTCGAGTCCGCCCGAGCGCGACTAAAATCGGTACACTCCCCGCCCCGTTGCCGAGACCGACTCCCGACTACCCAGCACAGCATGCGACGCACAAAGGAAGACTCCGAGAAAACCCGTACGGCCATCCTCCTGGCCGCCGAGGAACTGTTCCTGGAAAAGGGCGTGTCCCATACCAGCCTGGAACAGATCGCCAGGGCCGCCGGGGTGACCCGTGGCGCCGTCTACTGGCACTTCCAGAACAAGGCCCACCTGTTCAACGAGATGCTCAACCAGGTACGCCTGCCACCGGAGCAACTCACCGAGCGCCTGTCCGGCTGCGACGGCAGCGATCCGCTGCGCTCGCTCTACGACCTGTGCCTGGAGGCCGTGCAATCGCTGCTGACCCAGGAAAAGAAACGGCGCATCCTGACCATCCTGATGCAGCGCTGCGAGTTCACCGATGAACTGCGCGAGGCGCAGGAGCGCAACAACGCCTTCGTGCAGATGTTCATCGAGCTCTGCGAGCAACTGTTCGCCCGCGAGGAATGCCGCGTCCGCCTGCATCCGGGACTGACCCCGCGGATCGCCTCACGCGCCTTGCACGCGCTGATCCTCGGGCTGTTCAACGACTGGTTGCGCGATCCGCGCCTGTTCGACCCGGCCACCGACGCGGAACACCTGCTGGAGCCGATGTTCCGCGGGCTGGTCCGCGACTGGGGTCAGGCCAGCTCGGCGCCGTAGCCTTCCTCGCGGATCGCCTCGAGCACCTGGCCGCTGTCGAGCCGGCTGGCGACCCGCACCTCGCCGGCACCGAGGTCGACCTGGACGTCCGCCGCCGAATCCTTCGCCTGCACCGCCTGGGTGATCGCCCGTACGCAGTGGCCGCAGGTCATGCCCTGAACCTTGAAGACTTGCATGGTATTGCCTCTCTGGTGGTCATCGATGCCGCGAGTGTCAACCTTCCCATGATGTCAAGGTCAAGCTGAAACATCCGGTAACCGACGAAGCGTCAAGAACGGGTAAAGGCGCGGTAAAGAGGCTTAAACCACACAAAGCTCATGGTTAACATGTTCACCTTGATTTTCGTGAGGTAGAACCATGTCCATCCGCCGCTATTCCCCGTCCCAGATCGCCCTGCACTGGCTCAGCGCCATCGCGGTGCTGCTGATCATCGCCCTGCCCTACGGCGCCGACCTTTTCGCCGGCCCGCTCGGCGGCAAGGGCAACGTGTTCACCCTGCACAAGTCGCTGGGCGTGGCGGTCCTGCTACTGACCCTGGCGCGCCTGGTGCTGCGCCGCACCCAGGGCACCCCGGATACCCTGGCCGCCTGTCCCGACTGGCAGCGCTTCGCGGCCAAGTCCGGGCATGCGCTGCTGTATGCGGTGCTGATCGTCATGCCGCTCTCCGGCATGCTCGCCGGCAAGCGTCCGCTGGACCTGTTCTGGCTGGTGCAGGTCGGCCCGTTCGACTTGCCGGAAGCCTTCAAGGCGTTCGCCGGCGGCACCCACGTCACCCTCCAGTACCTGCTTTTCGCGCTGATCCTCGGCCACGCCGTCGCGGCCATCTGGCACCACCGCGTGCAGAAGGACGATGTACTGCGCGCCATGCTGCCACAGCGCGGCGCCTGATCCCGGCGACGGACGGGCGCGCGGTTGCCCGTCCCGACTTGTCGCGGCCCCCGGCTTCGGCCAAGCTTTTCCGCACGCCCCCGCCGTCGAGGCCCGTCATGTCCCGTATGCTTCCCTTTTCGCTGTACATCCTCGCCCTCGCCTGCGCCCTTCCGGTGGGCGCCACGGAGCCACAACCGGCGGGCGGCGCCTGGGCGCAACCGGACCCGGCGCCGATCGGCTACGCGGTGCTCAACATTTCCCGCGAGCGGGTCGAGTCCGGCACCGCCTGCGACGTCGGCCTGTATGTCCACGACGAACTGGTCGGCAACCTGCAGCCCGGCGCCAGCCTGGCGCTGAACCTGCAACCCGGCGCGGTCAACCTGCGGCTAGCGCCGAACGGCCCGGGCGACGCCTGCCGCAACGGCATGACCATCCTCGCCGGGCAGACCCTGACCCTGCGCGCCGGGGAAATCCGCAACCTGCGCATTACCCTCGGTGCCGGTGGGCTCTACCTGGCGCCGGTGGCGGATGGGTACTGAGGGTTAGCGATTTGCCCTGGAGCATTCGCCATGACTCAGGGCACGGAGGTAGCGTTTCGGCACAGGTGCCCGGGGACTGCCTGGAGGGCCGTGAATGCGTGCAAAAGACTCGCCCCACCGCCTGAAGGCCAAGCATGATTTCGTGTATGCCCGGCCTTCACATACCGACACCCTGATCCGTAGGGCGAATAACCGCTCGCGGTTATCCGCCGCCTATTCGGGGCATCGGCGGATACCGCCTGTGGCGGTATTCGCCCTACGGGTCTATATCGCTCGTGATTTCTTAGCTATACGGCAGTGAGAGGGGACGCTGTTGCTTAGCGCTTGAGCGGGCTTCATGTTTGGTGGTAAGGAACCAAAAGACTCGCCCCGGCATCCGGCCCCCTGACGGGGCGGGTTTGCCGCCCCACCACTTGGAGGGCAAGCCTCACTTTGTGCATGCCAGGAGCGCGATCCGCAGGGCTTCGGTATGTGGAGGTCTGGCGTGCACGAGGTCATCCCCCTCCTGAAACGCCCTCAGCTCAATCGAATCCTTCCGCTCGCCACCAGCACCGCATGCCCGGCGATACTCACCCGCTCGCCCTCCAGCCGGCACCACAGCTCGCCGCCGCGCGCCGAGCACTGCTGGGCGGTCAGCGACAGTTTGTTCAAGCGCTGGGCCCAGTAGGGAATCAGGCTGCAATGCGCGGAGCCGGTCACCGGATCCTCGTCGACGCCCATCACCGGGGCGAAGAAACGCGAGACGAAATCCTTCAACTGCCCTCGCGCGGTAATGATCACGCCGCGCCAGGGCAGCCGCGCCAGCGCCGCGAAGTCCGGACGGCAGGCACGCACCGCGTCCTCGGACTCGAGCAGTACCAGCAGCTTGTCGGTGGAGCCCAGCACGTCCACCGGCGGCAGGCCGAGGGCCTGCTCCAGTTCGATGGTGCTGCCGACCTCGCTCGGGTACTGCGCGGGGAAATCCAGGGCCAGGCGCGAGTCCTCGCGGGCGACCCGCAGCGCACCGGAGCGAGAGATGAATTCCAGGCGCTCGCCTGGTTCGTCATGGACCTCGAACAGTACATGGGCCGCCGCCAGGGTGGCGTGGCCACAGAGCGCCACCTCGACGCTCGGGGTGAACCAGCGGATCCGCCAGGCCTCGCCCTCGCGAACGACGAAGGCGGTCTCGGACAGGTTGTGCTCGGCCGCGATCATCTGCATCAGCTCATCGGCCAGCCAGGCGTCGAGGCGATAGACCATGGCGGGATTGCCGCTGAACGGACGGGAGGAAAACGCGTCGACCTGATGGAACTCGAGCTGCATGGCACACCTCCTGGGGACGATCGCCCCGGCATGCCACCAGCAGCTCCGGGATGGGCGACACAGTACGATCTTTTCCGATCGTAACAGTGGGACTTCGCCCTGCCTTCGACCCATTGCCCGAGCGGGCGTTTGCGGCGACCTGCCGGCGTTGTGAAGCCATCGGCAAGAACACCGCGTTCCGCACCGGACTCGCAGGGTCGGCGAACGAGTTCTGCGCCGTCCGCCCTGGCGGCCGGGAAAGCCGCTCAGGTCTCGCTGCGCACCCGCCGCACCGCGTTCTGCCAACCGGCGTAGAGCTCGCCGCGACGCTCCTCGGCCATGTGCGCGTCGAAGCGGCGCTGCAGGTGCCAGTGGCTGGCGATGTCGTCCAGGTCGCGATAGAAACCGGCCTTCAGGCCAGCCATGTAGGCCACGCCGAGGGCGGTGGTCTCGGTGACTTCCGGGCGCTCCACGGTGACGCCGAGGATGTCGGTGAGGAACTGCATCACCCAGTTGTTCACCACCATCCCGCCGTCCACCCGCAGCGCGCTGGGTGGCGTACCGTCCTGGCGCATCGCTTCGAGCAGGTCGCGGGTCTGGTAGCAGACCGACTGCAGGCCGGCGGTGACGATCTCCTTGATGCCGGTGTCGCGGGTCAGGCCGAAGATCGCGCCGCGCGCCTTCGGGTCCCAGTAGGGCGCGCCAAGGCCGGTGAAGGCCGGCACCAGGTAGACGCCGTTGGAGTCGCCGGCCTGGATCGCCAGGGCTTCGCTCTCGTGGGCGTGGTCGATCAGCTTGATGCCGTCGCGCAGCCACTGCACCGCGGCGCCGGCGACGAAGATGCTGCCTTCCACGGCGTAGCTGACCTTGCCGTCCAGGCGGTAGCCGACCGTGGTGAGCAGGCGGTTCTTCGAGGTCACCGGCTGCTCGCCGGTGTTCTGGATCATGAAGCAGCCGGTGCCGTAGGTACTCTTCACCATGCCCGGCTGGAAGCAGGCCTGGCCGATCAGCGCGGCCTGCTGGTCGCCGGCCATGCCCAGCACCGGGATCGCCGCGCCAAGCAGCGACGGCTCGGTGACGCCGAACTCCGCCGCGCAGTCGAGCACCTCCGGTAGCAGGCTGCGCGGGATCCCGAACAGCGCCAGCAGCTCCTCGTCCCAGTCCTGGTTGTGGATGTTGAACAGCAGGGTGCGCGAGGCATTGGTCGCGTCGGTGCGATGGGAGCGGCCACCGGTCAGGCGCCAGAGCAGGAAGCAGTCGACGGTGCCGAAGCGCAACTCGCCGCGTTCGGCGCGCTGGCGGGCGCCGGGCACGTTGTCGAGGATCCAGCGCAGCTTGGTGGCGGAGAAATAGGGATCGATCAGCAGCCCGGTGCGCGCACTGACGTTCGCCTCGTGGCCGGCGGCCTTGAGTTCGGCGCAGTAGTCGGCGGTACGGCGGTCCTGCCAGACGATGGCCGGGTGGACCAGGTCGCCGCTGGCGGCGTCCCAGACCAGCGTGGTCTCGCGCTGGTTGGTGATGCCGATGGCGGCGATGTCCGCCGCGTTCAGGCCCTTGCGCGCAAGCGCGTCGCGGCAGACCTGGAGGGTGGTCAGCCAGATTTCCTCGCCGTCGTGCTCCACCCAGCCGTCCTTCGGGAAGTACTGTTTGAATTCCTGCTGGCAGCTCGCCACCGGCAAGCCCTGGGCACTGAACACGATGGCGCGGGAGCTGGTGGTGCCCTGGTCGATGGCAAGGAGGTAGTGGGACATGGAAAACCTGACAGATTGAAAAGTAAGACGAATGCCGGTCGCTCGACCGACGGGGTTAGCGGCTCATTCGCGGCCGATGGCGGCGAACGAGCCCTGGGTCAGCCGGGCCAGCACCTCGGCCGCCAGTTCCACCTCCAGCCCGCGCCGTCCTGCGCTGACATGGATGCTCGGGTACTGCCGCGCGCTTTCATCGATGAAGGTGCGCAGGCGCTTCTTCTGCCCCAGCGGGCTGATCCCGCCCACCAGGTAACCGGTGGCCCGCTGCGCCGCCTGCGGATCGGCCATGTCGGCCTTCTTCGCCCCCGCCGCGTGGGCCAGGGCCTTCAGGTCGAGGCTGCCGATCACCGGTACCACCGCCACCAGCAATTCGCCCTTCTCCGTGGCGGCGAGCAGCGTCTTGAATACCCGCTGCGGATCCAGGCCGAGTTTTTCCGCGGCTTCCAGCCCGTAGGACGGCGCCTTGGGGTCATGGCTGTAGCTGAGCACCTTGTGTTCGGCGCGAGCCTTTTTCAGCAGGTCGATGGCAGGGGTCATGGGTACTCCCGGAGAAGAACGTGGGCTGAAAACCGGCGCCTACCTTAAGCCATCCCCGGCAACCCTGCACGGGCCTCGATGCCGCGGCTGGCGTGCCTCGGGCAGGATGTTCGGTTGGCCGCGAAAACGAAACCAGAGGGTCGGTTTTCGGACAAACGTTCATCTTCGCGCTTTGACAGCATTCCTTTGTGAATATATTTTTTCGAAACTGAACAATTTTCACGGCTGCCCGCCATAATTACAAGAACAGACAAGAGAGGCCCCATGACCACTGCCGCCCCGACCCCGTCCCTGTTCGGCCAATGCCTGGCCGAGTTCCTCGGCACCGCCCTCCTCATTTTCTTCGGCACCGGTTGTGTCGCCGCCCTCAAGGTCGCCGGCGCAAGCTTCGGCCTGTGGGAGATCAGCATCATCTGGGGAGTCGGTGTCAGCCTGGGCATCTACCTCAGCGCCGGCGTCTCCGGCGCGCACCTGAACCCGGCGGTGAGCATCGCGCTATGGCTGTTCGCCGGCTTCGAGGGGCGCAAGCTGCCGTTCTACATGGCCGCCCAGGTGGCCGGCGCGTTCTGTGCGGCGGCGCTGGTCTACACCCTCTACAGCAGCCTGTTCGTCGAATTCGAGCAGGCGCAGCACATCGTCCGCGGCAGCCAGGACAGCCTGGCCCTGGCCTCGGTATTCTCCACCTACCCACACCCGGCGCTGTCGGTCGGCCAGGCGTTCCTCGTCGAGATGGTGATCACCGCGATCCTGATGGCGGTGATCATGGCCCTCACCGACGACGGCAACGGCCTGCCGCGCGGCCCGCTGGCGCCGCTGCTGATCGGCCTGCTGATCGCCGTGATCGGCAGCGCCATGGGCCCGCTGACCGGCTTCGCGATGAACCCGGCGCGCGACTTCGGGCCCAAGCTGATGACCTACCTGGCCGGCTGGGGGCCCATCGCCTTCACCGGCGGCCGCGAGATTCCCTACTTCCTGGTGCCGATCTTCGCGCCGATCCTCGGTGCCTGCCTCGGCGCCGGCGGCTATCGTGTACTGATCGCGCGCCATCTGCCGAGCGCCGCGGCGCCGGCCGACGCCGAGCCGGAGAAGGTTCGCGCTTCCTGACCGCCCGCTACATCCCGCCATAGCCACAAGGCCACAGCCATGACCGACAAGCACAACAAGAAGTACGTCGTCGCCCTGGACCAGGGCACCACCAGTTCCCGCGCCATCGTCTTCGACCGCGACGCCAACGTGGTCAGCCAGGCCCAGCGCGAGTTCGCCCAGTTCTACCCGCAGGCCGGCTGGGTCGAGCACGATCCGATGGAAATCTGGGCCACGCAGAGCTCGACCCTGGTCGAGGCCCTGGCCCAGGCCAGCATCGAGCACGACCAGGTGGCCGCCATCGGCATCACCAACCAGCGCGAGACCACGGTGGTCTGGGACCGCCACAGCGGCCGGCCGATCCACAACGCGATCGTCTGGCAGTGCCGGCGCAGCGCGGCGATCTGCGCGCAGCTCAAGCGCGACGGCCTGGAAGACTATATCCGCGAGACCACCGGGCTGGTCACCGACCCGTACTTCTCCGGGACCAAGCTGAAGTGGATCCTCGACAACGTCGAAGGCGCCCGCGAACGCGCGCGCAATGGCGACCTGCTGTTCGGCACCATCGACACCTGGCTGATCTGGAAGCTCACCGAAGGCAAGGTCCACGTCACCGACTACACCAATGCCTCGCGGACGATGCTGTTCAACATCCATAGCCTCGACTGGGACGCGCGGATGCTCGAGGTGCTCGACATCCCGCGCTCGATGCTGCCCGAGGTGCGCAACTCTTCGGAAATCTACGGCAACGCCCGGATCGGCGGGGTCGGCGGCGGCGAGCTGCCGATCGCCGGGATCGCCGGCGACCAGCAGGCCGCCCTGTTCGGCCAGATGTGCGTGGAGCCGGGGCAGGCGAAGAACACCTATGGCACCGGCTGCTTCCTGCTGATGCACACTGGCGACAAGGCGGTGAAATCCACCCACGGCCTGCTCACCACCATCGCCTGCGGCCCGCGCGGCGAGGTCGGCTATGCACTGGAGGGCGCGGTGTTCAACGGCGGCTCCACGGTGCAATGGCTGCGCGACGAACTGAAGGTGATCAACGACTCCTTCGATTCCGAGTACTTCGCCACCAAGGTCAAGGACAGCAACGGCGTCTACCTGGTGCCGGCCTTCACCGGCCTCGGCGCGCCCTATTGGGATCCCTATGCGCGCGGCGCGGTGTTCGGCCTGACCCGCGGGGTCAAGGCCGACCACCTGATCCGCGCCACCCTGGAGTCGATCGCCTACCAGACCCGCGACGTGCTCGACGCCATGCAGCAGGACGCCGGCGAGCGCCTGCGCGCCCTGCGCGTGGACGGCGGGGCGGTGGCCAACAACTTCCTCATGCAGTTCCAGGCCGACATCCTCGGCACCCGCGTGGAACGTCCGGTGATGCGCGAGACCACCGCCCTCGGCGCCGCCTACCTGGCCGGCCTGGCCTGCGGCTTCTGGAGCAGCCTCGACGAGCTGAAGAGCAAGGCGGTGATCGAACGGGTGTTCGAGCCGGAGTGCGACGAACCCCGGCGCGAAAAACTCTATGCCGGCTGGAAGAAAGCCGTGGAGCGCACCCGCGACTGGGACGACGGCGAGCGGTGAGCGCCCGGCGCCATTCGCCGTTACGCAGCGGATGGCGCTTTTCCCCGCGCCGCTCTGGCCTGCCCTGGGCAACGTTTGCGGCGACCGCCGCGCCACCCTCCGTGCTTCATGCGCGGCTGACAACGGGGCCCCTCGTGCGGCATCCTTGGCGACTTTCCAGGGTTCCGGCCCGGCAGCACGAGAACAACCCATGAACCTGCCCCCCCGACAGCAAAGCATCATCGAGGAGGTCCGCGAGCGCGGTTACCTGAGCATCGAGGAGATGGCGCAGATGTTCGCGGTCACCCCGCAGACCATCCGCCGCGACATCAACCAGCTCGCCGAACAGGGGCTGTTGCGCCGCTACCATGGCGGCGCGGCCTACGACTCGAGCATCGAGAACACCGCCTACACCATGCGCGCCGACCAGATGCGCGACGAGAAGCAGCGCATCGCCGAAGCCGTGGCCAGCCTGGTACCGGACAACGCCTCGCTGTTCATCAACATCGGCACCACCACCGAGGCCATCGCCCGCGCCCTGCTCAACCACCGCAACCTGAAGATCATCACCAACAACCTTCACGTGGCCGCCACCCTCAGCGCCAAGGAAGACTTCGAAGTGCTGGTCGCCGGCGGCACCGTGCGCAGCGACGGCGGCATCGTCGGCCAGGCGGCGGTGGACTTCATCCAGCAGTTCCGCGTCGACTTCGCCCTGGTCGGCATCAGCGGCATCGACGAGGACGGCAGCCTGCTCGACTTCGACTACCAGGAAGTGCGCGTATCCCAGGCGATCATCGACAACGCCCGGCAGGTGTTCCTGGCCGCCGACTCGAGCAAGTTCGGCCGTAACGCGGTGGTCCGCCTGGGGCCGATCTCGCTGGTCAACCGGGTCATCAGCGACAGCCCGCCGCCCGCCGCCATCGCCCGCCTGATGGCGCAGCACAAGGTCCACCTGGACCTGGTCTGAGGCATTTTCCCTCCCACGGCGCCGTTCGGCGCCGTGAATGTTCGTTTCAGAAAAACCACCTGCCGACGCCTGACCATGCGCCGCGACCATCGGCGGCCGCTTCGCGCATGCGGAGAGGGCTGCTCCTGCGCGGAAAGGCGAACGCGTAGCGCCCGGACAACCCTTCGAAATTGAAAAAGCCTGCTGAATCGGACTGGTCAATAACTGCGCAATCGACTAAGCTATTTTCGAATTCGAACAAAACGACGTTCACTTTCGACTTCAGGGCCTTTCACATGAGTCAAGCGCACACCCCCTCCGCTCCACTCGCCGAAGTCTACGATGTCGCCGTGGTCGGCGGTGGCATCAACGGTGTAGGGATCGCCGCCGACGCAGCCGGGCGCGGCCTGTCGGTGTTCCTTTGCGAACAGCACGACCTGGCCCGGCACACCTCCTCGGCCAGCAGCAAGCTGATCCACGGCGGCCTGCGCTACCTCGAACACTACGAATTCCGCCTGGTCCGCGAAGCCCTGGCCGAGCGCGAGGTCCTGCTGGCCAAGGCGCCGCACATCGTCAAGCCGCTGCGCTTCGTCCTGCCGCACCGGCCGCACCTGCGCCCGGCCTGGATGATCCGCGCCGGCCTGTTCCTCTACGACCACCTCGGCAAGCGCGAGAAGCTGCCCGCCTCGCGCGGCCTGCGCTTCACCGGCAGCAGCCCGCTGAAGGCCGAGATCCGCCGTGGCTTCGAATATTCCGACTGCGCGGTGGACGACGCGCGCCTGGTGGTGCTCAACGCGATCTCCGCCCGCGAGCACGGCGCCCACGTCCATACCCGCACCCGCTGCGTCAGCGCCCGCCGCAGCAAGGGCCTCTGGCACCTGCACCTGGAACGCAGCGACGGCAGCCTGTATTCGATCCGCGCCCGCGCCCTGGTGAACGCCGCCGGCCCCTGGGTGGCGCGCTTCATCCAGGACGACCTGAAACAGAAGTCGCCCTACGGCATCCGCCTGATCCAGGGCAGCCACATCATCGTGCCGAAGCTGTATGAAGGCGATCACGCCTACATCCTGCAGAACGAGGACCGCCGCATCGTCTTCGCCATTCCCTATCTGGATCGCTTCACCATGATCGGCACCACCGATCGCGAGTACCAGGGCGATCCGGCCAAGGTGGCGATCAGCGAAGAGGAAACCGCCTACCTGCTGCAAGTGGTCAACGCCCACTTCAAGCAGCAGCTGGCGGCCAGCGACATCCTGCACAGCTTCGCCGGCGTGCGTCCGCTGTGCGACGACGAGTCCGACGAGCCTTCGGCGATCACCCGCGACTACACCCTGTCGCTCTCCGCCGGCAACGGCGAGCCGCCACTGCTCTCGGTGTTCGGCGGCAAGCTGACCACCTACCGCAAGCTGGCCGAATCGGCGCTGGCGCAGCTTCAGCCGTTCTTCGCCAACCTCGGCCCGGCCTGGACCGCCAAGGCGCCGCTGCCGGGCGGCGAGCAGATGCAGAGCGTCGAGGCGCTCACCGAGCAACTGGCCAACCGCTACGCCTGGCTCGACCGCGATCTGGCCCTGCGCTGGGCGCGCAGCTATGGCACCCGCGTGTGGCGCCTGCTGGACGGGGTCAACGGCGAAGCCGATCTCGGCGAGCACCTGGGCGGCGGCCTGTATGCCCGCGAAGTGGACTACCTGTGCGAGCACGAGTGGGCCCAGGACGCCGAGGACATCCTCTGGCGCCGCAGCAAGCTCGGCCTGTTCCTCTCGCCGAGCCAGCAGGTGCGCCTCGGCCAGTACCTGCAGAGCGAGCATCCGCATCGCCCGCGGGTCCGCGCGGCCTGATCGCCAGCCAGAAGCGACGAGGCCCGCATTGCGGGCCTCGCTCGTTATGGAACGGCACGGGACGATCCGGGCATAATGTGCGACGCCACCAAGCCGGTGGCGCCGCCGCAGTCGAGAAACCCGTGGACCTGATGTTCAAGGCGCTGATCGGCGCCGCCGTGGTCGTGCTCCTCGCCGTCCTGTCGAAGACCCGCAACTACTACATCGCCGGCCTGGTGCCGCTGTTCCCCACCTTCGCCCTGATCGCCCACTACATCGTCGGCAAGGGCCGTTCGCTGGACGACCTGAAGACCACCATCGTCTTCGGCATGTGGTCGATCATCCCCTACTTCGTCTATCTCGCCGCGCTCTACCTGCTGGTCGAGCGCTTCCGCCTGGAGACCTCTCTGGCCCTGGCGGCGCTGGCCTGGCTGGTGGCGGCAAGCGTGCTGGTGGGCCTCTGGGTACGCCTGCACGCCTGAGACCGCGAGCGCGGCTTCAGAGCTGGACGACGCTGGCCTGGCGATGGGCCTTCAGGTAAGGCACCACCGCCGCCAGCAACGGCTCCTTGAAGGCTTCCTGGAAGCGATGGGCGAGACCGGGGATGAGCTTCAGCTCCGAGCCGCGGATGTGCGCCGCCACGTGCACGCCGTGCATCACCGGCAACAGCGGGTCGGCGGTGCCGTGGATGACCAGGGTCGGCACCTGCAGGCGATTGAGCAGCGGCACCCGGCTCGGCTCGGCGAGGATCGCCAGCAGTTGCCGCTGCACGCCCTCGGGATTGAACGCACGGTCGTAGGAGCGCGCGGCCTGCTGCAGAAGCTGCTGACGATCGTCGCGCACCTCCGGGCTGCCCAGCGCCGCCAGCAGGTCGGCCTGCTGCTCGACCGCCTGTTCACGGCTGGCCGCCTCGCGTCGCGCCAGCAGGCGCAGCAGCGACTCGCTGGGCGCCGGCAGGCCTTCGGCGCCGGAGCTGGTCATCACCAGGGTCAGGCTGAGCAGGCGCTGCGGCGCCATGTCGGCGATGTGCTGGGCGATCATCCCGCCCATGCTGGCGCCGAGTACATGGGCCTGGGGGATATCCAGCGCGTCGAGCAGATGCAGGGCATCGCCGGCCATGTCGGTGAGGGTATAGGGCGCGCTGACCGGCAGGCCGAGGCGATAACGCACCACTTCGTAGGTCAGCCGCGAGCTGGGCACCGGCACGTTCCAGGCCGACAGGCCGACGTCGCGGTTGTCGTAGCGGATCACCCGGAAGCCTTGCTCGCACAGGGCGCTGATCACCTCGTCCGGCCAGTGGATCAGTTGCCCGCCCAGGCCCATCACCAGCAGCAGGGCCGGATCGCTGTCGCGGCCGATGCTCTGGTAGGCCAGGCGCACGTCGCCCAGTTCGACGGTCTCGGTCGCTACCCGCGCATCGCAACGCGCCGCCGCGAAGGAAGAAAGGCTGCACAGCAGGGCAGCCAGGAAGATGAAAGCACGCATGAAGGAAAATCCAGAACGCAAGACCCCAGTGGAACGCGATTCTGATTAAATCTCGTCCAGCGTGCTGCCACGAAACCGTGACAGTTTGATGAATGCCGCCGGGCGGTCGCCCGGCGGCTCGTTCAGGCGAGGTTCGCCTGGCGCAGCTGGCGGGCGGCCGCCACCATATTGGCCAGGGCCGCCTCGGTCTCGGCCCAGGCGCGGGTCTTCAGGCCGCAGTCGGGGTTGACCCACAGGCGCGCGGCCGGTATCCGTTCGGCGGCCTTGCTCAGCAGCTTGACCATGTCCTCCACCGCCGGCACTCGCGGCGAGTGGATATCGTAGACCCCCGGGCCGATCTCGTTGGGATAGGCGAAGGCCTCGAACGCCTCGAGCAACTCCATGTCCGAACGCGAGGTCTCGATGGTGATCACGTCGGCGTCCATCGCCGCGATGGACTCGATCACATCGTTGAACTCGCTGTAGCACATGTGGGTGTGGATCTGCGTCTCGTCGCGTACTCCGGAAGCGCACAGGCGGAAGGCTTCGGTCGCCCACTCCAGATAGTGCGGCCAGTCGGCGCGACGCAGCGGCAGGCCTTCACGGAACGCCGCCTCGTCGATCTGGACGATACGGATGCCGGCCTGCTCCAGGTCGCTGACCTCGTCGCGCAGCGCCAGCGCCAGTTGCCGTGCCTGCACCTCGCGGGACACGTCTTCGCGCGGGAACGACCACATGAGCATGGTCACCGGACCGGTCAGCATGCCCTTCATGACCTTGCCGGTCAGGCTCTGCGCGTAGCGGATCCACTCCACCGTCATCGGCCGCGGCCGGCTCAGGTCGCCGTAGATCACCGCCGGCTTCACGCAGCGCGAACCGTAGCTCTGCACCCAGCCGAAGCGGGTGAAGGCGTAGCCGTCCAGTTGCTCGGCGAAGTATTCCACCATGTCGTTGCGCTCGGCCTCGCCATGCACCAGCACATCCAGGCCCAGGCGCTCCTGCACTTGCACGGCGTGACGGATCTCGCTGTGCATGGCCTCGGTGTACTCGGCCTGGCTGAGCCTGCCCTGCTTCCAGGATTGCCGCGCCAGGCGGATCGCCGAGGTCTGCGGGAAGGAACCGATGGTGGTGGTGGGGAACGCCGGCAGCTCCAGCCGCGCCCGCTGCTGCACGGCGCGCTCGGCGAAGGCCGAGGCGCGCTGGCTGTCCTGTGGCCGCACCGCGGCCAGGCGCGCCTGCACCTCGCGCTTGTGGATGCGCGTCGAGCGGCGACGACTGGCCTCTACCCGGCGGCTGACCTCGAAGGCCTGGCGCACCTCGGGCGCTTCCGGCTCGACCAGCGCGCGCGCCAGGATCGCCACTTCCTCGCACTTCTGCACGGCGAACGCCAGCCAGCTCTGCAGTTCCTCGTCCAGCTGGTCCTCACGGCACAGGTCCACCGGACTGTGCAGCAGGGAGCAGGACGGCGCCACCCAGAGCCGCTCGCCGAGCCGCTCATGGGCGTGGGCGAGCACCTCCTGGGCCTTCTCCAGGTCGCAGCGCCAGACGTTGCGGCCATTGACCAGCCCCAGCGAAAGTACCTTGTAGGCCGGCAGGCGATCGAGAATGGTCGGGTACTGCCCGGGGGCTCGCACCAGGTCGATGTGCAGGCCATCCACCGGCAGGCCGGCGGCCAGCCCGAGGTTGTCCTCCAGCCCGCCGAAATAGGTGGCGACCAGCTTCTTCAACGGTTCGCGCTGGATCAGGTTGTAGGCGCGCTCGAAGGCGTTCTTCCATGCCTGCGGCAGGTCGAGGACGAGGACCGGCTCATCGATCTGCACCCATTCGACGCCACGTGCCGCCAGGCCCTGGAAGATCTCCCCGTAGACCGGCAGCAGCCGCTCGAGCAGCTCGAGCCTGTCGAACTCGCCGCCCTTGGCCTTGCCCAGCCACAGGTAGCTCAGCGGGCCGATCAGCACCGGCTTCACCGCGTGTCCGAGGGCCAGCGCCTCGTCGACCTCTTCGAACAGCTGCGTCCAGCTCAGGCTGAACGCCTGGTCGACGGTGAACTCCGGGACCAGGTAGTGGTAGTTGGTGTCGAACCACTTGGTCATTTCCTGGGCATGCGCGCCGCCGCAACAGCCTTGGGCGACGCCGCGGGCCATGGCGAACAGGGTATCCAGGGTCGGCTGGCCGTCGGCCGGACGGAAGCGCTCGGGGATCACCCCGAAGGCCAGCGAGTGCGCCAGGACCTGGTCGTACCAGGCGAAGTCGCCCACCGGCAGCAGTTCGATGCCGGCGTCCTTCTGCAGTTGCCAGTGCTGCCGGCGCAGCTCGCGGCCGACCTGGAGCAGGCCGGGCTGGTCGAGCTCGCCCTTCCAGTAGGCTTCCAGCGCCTTCTTCAGTTCACGGTCGCGGCCGATGCGGGGAAAACCGAGGGTGTGGGCGAGCGCCATGCCGAAATCTCCATGCAAATTGATGGAGGGATTGTCGACAGCGCCAGGCGCATGAGACAAACTCAATAAATTCGCTTTGTCATCAAGTTTTGCTCATACAGAGGCGCGCCATGCTCGAACTTCGCCATCTCAAGACCCTGCACGCCTTGCGCGAAGCCGACAGCCTGGTCGAAGCCGCCGAGCGCCTGCACCTGACCCAATCGGCGTTGTCGCACCAGTTCAAGGAGCTCGAGGAGCGCCTGGGCATGCAGTTGTTCGTGCGCAAGACCAAGCCGGTGCGCTTCACCAGCGCCGGACTGCGCCTGCTGCAACTGGCCGACTCGCTGCTGCCCCAGCTGCGCACCGCCGAGCGCGACCTGGCGCGGCTCGCCGGCGGCACCGCCGGACGCCTGCACATGGCGATCGAATGCCACAGTTGCTTCCAGTGGCTGATGCCGACCATCGACCAGTTCCGCGACGCCTGGCCGGAGGTCGAGCTGGACCTGGCCTCGGGTTTCTCCTTCGCGCCGCTACCGGCCCTGGCCCGCGGCGACCTCGACCTGGTGGTGACGGCCGACCCGGTCGAGTTGCCCGGCATCACCTACGTGCCGCTGTTCACCTACGAGGCCCTGCTGGCGGTGGCCAACCAGCATGTCCTGGCCAGCCGGCCATGCATCGTCGCGGAAGACCTGGAGCGGGAAACCCTGATCACCTACCCGGTGGAGCGCGACCGCCTGGACATCTTCACCCGCTTCCTCGACCCCGCCGACATCGAGCCGGCCCAGGTGCGCACCGCCGAACTGACGGTGATGATGATGCAACTGGTGGCCTCCGGACGCGGCGTCTGCTGCCTGCCCAACTGGGCGCTGCACGAGTACAGCTCGCGCGGCTACGTGACCGCCCGCCGCCTCGGGGAGAAGGGCCTGTACTGCACGCTCTTCGCCGCGATCCGCGCGGACATGCTCGACGCGCCGTTCATGCGCGACTTCCTGCTCACCGCCAAGGACACTTCCTTCGCCACCCTCGAAGGGGTCAGCGCCGCCAAGGGCTGAGCGGCTCAGAACAGCGACAGCTCGTAGGTCAGGTACAGGCGGTTCTCGTCGATGTCGCGGGCGAAGGCCGAGCGATAGGTCGCGTTGCGCCAGACCAGCCCCAGGCCCTTCAGCGCGCCGCCCTGCAACACGTAGCGCAAGTCGCTGTCGCGCTCCCATTCGCGGCTGCCATCGGCGCCCTTCGGCTGCGCGCCGTGGCCGCTGAAATAGCGCGTCATCAGGCTCAGGCCGGGCAATCCGAGTGGCGCGAAGTCGCAGTCGTAGCGCAGTTGCCAGGAGGACTCGCCGGCCTCGGCGAAATCGTTGTACTGGCCGAAGTTGACCAGGTACGGATCGCTCCCCTCCAGGTAGGGGAAGCCGTGATCGCCGCCCATCCGCTGGTAGCCCAGGGCGAAGGCCTGGCCGTTACGCCGGCGGTAGGTGAGCGACCCGCTGAAGGAGCGGTTGTCGATGCGGCCGCCGCGAGCGCCGCCAGCGTCGCGGCTGAGCGCCAGGCGCAAGTCGCTTTCCAGGCTGTCCGCGGCAACGCCGATGCGTCCTTTGAGACCGAGGAAATGCTGGACGTAGACCTGCTCCAGTTCGCCATGGTGGTAGCTGGCGGTCCAGTCCGGGGCGATGCGGTAGTCCAGGCCGGCAAGGTCGAAACGGTCCGCCTGCGCCGCTCCGGCGAAACGCCGGTTGCGGTTGAACAGCGCCAGGTCGCCGGTACCCGCCTCGTTGCGCTGGCTGACCTCGGTCAGCCGCCCGAGATGCAGGCTCAGCCCGGACAGTTCGCCGGAGGTCAGCAGCACGCCCTGGAACACCTGGGGGAACAGTCGCCCGTAGTTGGGCTGGACGGTCGGTAACTTCGGCAGCAGGCCGCCGACCCTCAGTTCGCTGCGTGACAGGCGCAGCCTGGCGGTCGGTTCGAGCCGCGCGTAGTCACCCGCCGCGCCGCCACCCTCGCGGACCGGCAGCAGGCCGGTACCGCTGCGCCCGGCTCCGGAGTCGAAACGAACGCCCAGCTTGCCGAGCAGATCGACACCGATGCCCAGGGTGCCGGCGGTATAGCCCGAGCGGTAGTCGAAGAGGAAGCCCTGGGCCCACTCCTCGCTTTTTGCACGTCCCGCACCATCGCGGAAGTCGCGGTTCATGTAGAAGTTACGCAGGGCCAGGCTGGCCCGGGCGTCCTCGACGAAGCCGTCGGCCAGCGCCGGAGCGCCGTCGCAGGCAAGGCTGGCGAAAAGGGCAAACGCGCATTTCTTGTTGTTGTTCATACGCACTCCGAACGGGCGCCTGGGCGCCTCTTTTTCAGGTAGACATCAGCAACGCTCGAGCACCATGGCCACCCCCTGGCCGACCCCGACGCACAGACTGACCACCGCGTAGCGCCGCTCCAGGCGCTGCAGGCCACGCGCGGCGGTGAGCGCCAGGCGCGCGCCGGAGGCGCCGAGCGGGTGGCCGAGGGCGATGGCGCCGCCATGGGGATTGACCCGTGGGTCGTCGTAGTCCAGGCCAAGCAGCTTCAGGCAGGCCAGGACCTGCGGCGCGAAGGCCTCGTTGATCTCGATCAGGCCGACCTCGTCGAGGCCGATGCCGGCGCGCTGCAACGCGCGGAGGATCGCCAGGTGCGGGCCGATGCCCATCAGCCGTGGCTCGACTCCGACGCTGGCGGAAGCGAGGATTCGCGCCAGCGGGGCAACGCCCTCGCGTTCGCCGATGGCGCGGTCGCCCAGCAGCAGCACCGCCGCGCCATCGTTGATCCCGGTGGCGTTGCCGGCGGTGACCACGCCGTCGGCGAACAGGGGCGGCAAGCGCGCCAGGGCGGCCAGGTCGACCCGCGGGCGCGGATGCTCGTCGTGCTCGACCCACAGCGTCTGGTCCCGGCTTGCGCCGCGCACCGCCACGGGAAGAATCTCCCCGGCGAAGAAACCGGATGCCAGCGCCGCCTGGTAGCGTGCCTGCGAGCCGGCAGCGAAACGGTCGGCCTCCTCGCGTTCGATGCCGAAGGCGCGCGCCACGTTGTCGCCGGTCTCCGGCATGCTGTCGTTGCCATGGCGCTCGACCAGCCGGGGGTTGGCGAAACGCGCGCCGATGGTGCTGTCGAAGACGTTCAGCGCGCGGCTGAAGGCGCTTTCCGCCTTGCCCATGACGAAGGGCGCGCGGGACATGCTTTCGGCACCACCGGCCAGGTACAGCCGGCCTTCGCCGCAACTGATCGCGCGTGCCGCGTCGATCACCGCCGACAGCCCGCTGGCGCACAGCCGGTTGATCGTCTGCCCGGGCAGGCGCGCCGGCAGGCCGGCGGCGAGCAGCGCGTTGCGCGCCAGGTTGCGGCTGTCCTCGCCGGCCTGGTTGGTGCAGCCGAGGATCACATCCTCCAGGTCGTCGACGGCGAACCCGCAGGTTTCCGCCAGGCGCGCCAGCAACGCGCCGGCCAGGTCGTCCGGACGCACCGAGGCGAGCGCCCCGGCGTGCCGGCCGAAGGGCGTGCGCAGGCCGGCATAGATATAGGCATCGAGCATGGTGTGTCGCTCCACGAAGGGGTCAGGCGGCCAACGGGCTGTCCGGCTGGCGCAGGGAAAGGCCCAGCTCGGCGCGCCGGCGCAGCCAGGGGCTGGGCCGATAGCGCGGGTCGCCGCTGAGTGCGTGGAGACGCTCGAGGATGCGCAGCACGCGCCCGGCGCCGAGGCGATCGCCCCACTCCAGCGGTCCCAGCGGATAGCCGAGGCCGAGACGCACCGCCAGGTCGATGTGCTCCACCGAAGCGATGCCCTGCTGGGCGATGTCGCAGGCCAGGTTGACGATCGCCGCCAGGCTGCGCTGGACGATGAAGCCGGCGCTGTCGCGGATCACCGTCACCCCCGCGCCGTCCCAGGCGAACAGGGCGTGGGCGGCGTCCCGCAGGTCGGGCCGGGTGACCGGGTTGAGCATCAGGCAACGGCGCCGCTCCAGGTCCGACAGCACATCGATGGCCAGGCTGCGCGTCGGATCGACCTCGAAGCGGCGCGCCGCGGTACTGGTGTCATCGCCGAGCGGCGCGAGCAGGCAGAGTGCGGCGGCGGAGGGACGCTCGCCGTTCTCCACCTCGGCGCCCAGGCGCTGCAACAGCGCCAGCAGCGGCGCGCGGTCGTCCTCGTCATCGACCCCCAGCCATACCGGCGGCAACGCAGCCCCGCCGGCGACGGCCGGCGCGACGGCAGGCGGCGGCGCTGTTCCGGCATGGCAATGGAAGCCACGTCCGCTCTTGCGGCCCAGGCGGCCGGCGGCGAGCATCTGGCGCAACACCGGATGCGGGCGGTAGCGCGGCTCCTCGTAGTACTGCCGGTAGATCGACTCCATCACCGGCAGGCTGACGTCGAGACCGACCAGGTCGAACAGCTCGAACGGCCCCATGCGGAACCCGGCGCCCTCACGCAGGACTTCGTCGATCGCCGCCACGGGCGCCACGTTTTCGCCGAGCATGCGCAGCGCCTCGGTGCCGAAGGCCCTTCCGGCATGGTTGACGATGAAACCGGGGCTATCGCTGGCACGCACCGCCTGGTGACCCAGGGTCGCCACCAGCGCGCACAGCCGCTCGGCGACCCCGGCGCGGGTGGCGAGGCCGTCGATCACCTCGACCAGGCGCATCAGCGGCACCGGGTTGAAGAAATGCAGGCCGGCAACCCGTCCGGGATCGCGGCAGGCCGAGGCGATGGCGGTGATCGACAGCGACGAGGTGTTGCTGGCGAGGATCGCCTCGTCGTCGAGCACCTCTTCCAACTGGCGGAACAGCGCCTGCTTGGCGCCCAGGTCCTCGATGATCGCCTCGACCACCAGCTGGCAGGCGCAGAGGATCCGCAGGTCCTCGACCACCCGCAGGTTGTTCAGGGCGCGCGCGCTCGCTTCCTGGGTCAGCCGGCCTTTTTCCACCTGCCTGGCAAGCGTTCGGGCGATAGCGTCGCGCGCTTGCGCCGCCGCGCCCTGGCGGCTGTCGAAGAGCAGCACCGAGAGGCCGGCGCAGGCGGCGAGCTGGGCGATGCCCTGGCCCATGGCGCCGGTGCCGACGATGCCGATACGGGTTAGCGGTTGTTCGTTCATTTTCCCAGGTACTCCGCGGTGCGCTTTTCCAGGAAGGCGCGCATGCCTTCCTTCTGGTCGTGGCTGTCGAACAGCAGCTGGAAGGCCTTGCGCTCCAGCGCCAGGGCCTGCTCCAGCGGCAGGTCGGCGCCGGCGGCGAACACCGTGGCGGTTCCGGTGAGTACCACGACCCGGGTTTCGGCGCAGGCGTCGAGACGCTCGACATGCGCGGCCAGCGTCTCGCGCAGGCGCATGTTCAGGGCGTTGAGCCGCGCCGGACGGTTCAGCCGCAACAGGGCCACGCCCTGCTCCGGCCGCTCCAGCAGCACGAGTTCGGGGCACGCGTCCCCCTGGAAAGAATCCATGGCGATCTCCAATTGCTCGGGTAATGGATTGCGCGGCGCCCTGGCGGGCGACTCAGCCGCGGACGATGCCGCGCTGGATCAGCGAGTCGATGACCTCGGCGGACAGCCCCAGTCCGCCGAGGACCTCCCGGCTGTTCTCGCCGAGGGCCGGCGGCGCGCTGCGATAGCTGGCGGGTGTGCGCGAAAGCTTCACCGGCGAGGCGATGCCACGGTAGCCATCGAGTTCCACCAGCATGCCGCGATGCCGGGTGTGCGGGTGCTCCACCACCCGCTCCACCGTGGCGATGGCGCCACAGGGCACGCCGAGGCGGATCAGCCGTTCGGCCAGCTCGCGCCCGTCATGGGCCGCGAGGCGCTCCTCCAACGCCCGCTTCAACGCCTCGCGGTTCACCGAACGCTTGCCGTTGTCGGCGAAGCGCGGGTCGGCCGGCAACTCCTCGGCGCCCAGGTATTCGCACAGGCGGGCGAACTGGCGGTCGTTGCCGACCGCCAGGAAGATCGGCTCGGTGCCGCTGCGGTAGCTGTCGTAGGGCGCGATGTTCGGGTGGGCGTTGCCGGTGCGCCGGGGCGTGCGGCCCGAGGCGAAGTAGTTCGGCAGGTGTGGGTGCAGCAGGGACAGGCCGCAGTCGTACAGGGCGATGTCCACCGACTGCCCGCGCCCGCTCGCCTGGCGCTCGTGGAGGGCGAGGAGGATGCCGGCCACGGCGTTCAGCCCGCTGACCATGTCGACGATCGGCAGGCCGATGCGCAGGGCGTCGCCGCCGGCCTCGCCGTTCACGCTCATCAGTCCGGCCATCGCCTGGATCGCCGCGTCGTAGCCGGGCAGCCCGCCGAGCGGGCCGTCGGCGCCGAAGCCGGACACCGCGCAATGGATCAGCCGCGGGAAACGCTCGCGCAACACCTCCTGGTAACCCAAACCCCAGCGCGCCAGGGTCCCGGGCTTGAAGTTCTCCAGCAGCACGTCGGCGTCCTCCAGCAGTCGTAGCAGCAGTTCGATGCCCTGCGGCTGCGCCAGGTCGACGGCGATGCCCTTCTTGTTGCGGTTCACGCCCTTGAAGTAGGACGCCATGTCGCCCTCGAAGGGCGGCCCCCAAGCGCGGGTCTCGTCGCCGCCCAGGGGTTCCAGCTTGATCACTTCGGCGCCGTGGTCGGCCAGCGCCTGGGAACAGTAGGGTCCACCCAGGACCCGGCTGAGATCGATGATTTTCAGGCCACGCAGGGCGCCGACGGGGTTGGTCATGACGACTCTCTGGTTGTTATGGGCGGGGATTGCCGGCAGTCAGGCCGGCAGCAGTTGCATGGCCTCGGCCTGGCTCAACGGCGTTTCGCCGACCAGCCTGCCCAGCAGTTCGGCCTGGCTGGGCCAATCCTCCAGGCGCAGCGGGTCGCGCGGCAGCAGCCTGTGCCGGGCGACCAGCAGGGCCAGGGCCAGGCGACGCTGGTCGGGCGCCTGGCGGCTGGCCTCCCAGGCCATGAAGATCGCCGTGCACAGGTGGTAGAGGGCGCTGCCGGCCTGGCGCACCTGTTCGTCCAGGCGCTGCGCGGCGACCCCCGCCATGGTCTCGACGACGCGCTCGAGCAGGCCGTCGAACAGGTCGCGGGCGGCCTTTGGCAACCCGCTGGCGTCGAGCAGGCCTCGCAGGTGGCGGCGCAAGGGTTCCAGCGCCTGTTCACGGCTGACCGCGCGGGCGATGTCCAGCGCCACGATGTTGCTGGTACCTTCCCAGATCGAGCCGAGGTGGGCGTCGCGCACCAGCCGCGCGTCGCTCCACTCCTCGATGTAGCCGACCCCGCCGCGCACTTCCATGGCGTCCCCGGTGACCCGCCGCGCATCGCGACAGGCGCGGAACTTGATCAGCGGGGTGAGGATGCGCACGCACTTCTGCGCCTCGCCGTCGCCGCCGTCGGCGCGCGGCAGCAGGGTGGCGATCTGCATGAACATCGAGCGCGCCTGCTCGGTGGGCAGCATCAGCTTGAGCAATTGCTTCTGCATCAGCGGCATCTCCACCAGGTACCTGCCGAAGGCGCGGCGGTGGCGGGCGACGAACAGCGCCTCGTTCAGCGCCCGGCGCATCAGGCCGGCGGCGCGCACGCCATTGGACAGGCGCGACATGTTGACCATGTCGGCCATCTGCTGGAAGCCGCGGCCGATCTCGCCGATCAGGTAGGCGCTGGCGCCTTCCAGGCGGACCTCGCCGCTGGCCATGGAGCGGCTGCCCAGCTTGTCCTTCAGGCGGACGATGCGGTAGGCGTTGCGCGAACCGTCCTCGCGAAGCTTCGGCAGGAGGAACAGGGTCACGCCCTTCATGCCTTCCGGCGCGCCCTCGGGGCGGGCGAGGACCATCGCCAGGTCGGCGTCCGGGTTGGAGCAGAACCACTTGTCGCCATACAGCTTCCACTCGCCGCCCTCCTCCCGCGCCACGGTACGGGTTCGCGCCACGTCGGAGCCGGCGGCCTGCTCGGTCATGAACATGGCGCCCTGGAACAGCTCGTCGAAATCCCGCGAGGCCAGGGACGGCAGGTAGCGTTCGACCAGTTCCGGGGCGCCGAACCGGCGCAGGGTACGGGTCAGCGAGTCGGTCATGCTGACCGGGCAGCAGAGGCCGAACTCGGCCTGCACGAACAGGTGGGTGAGCGTGTATTTCACCAGCGGCGGCGGACCGTCCGGGCGATGGCTCATGGCGGCGAGGCCGAGTTCGGCATAGGCGATCCGCTCGAGAGCGATGTAGTCCGGATGCTTGCGGACGCTCTGCCGGTCCTCGCCACGCCGGGTACGCGGTGCCAGCACTGGCGGGTTCTTGTCCGCCGCCAGCGCCAGCACGTCGAGCTCGCCGCCGGCGCGGGCGCCGAGGCGCTCGAAGACCGGCCGCCATTCGGCGAGCAGGGCCGGCGGCAGGTACACCTCCAGCAGCCGCTCCAGGGCGGGATCGCAAGTGTAGAGATTCAGCCCGCGGCTGTCGGGGATGTTCAGGGTGTCTTCGGCGAGTACTTCGGGCATGGCGGTCATGGCGCGGCTCCTGCTGGTCTTGCGCCGAGACTAGGGGAGTGCTTCGATAAGCGGCCAATACAAAAAAAATCCTCCACGATAAGAAAAACAGATCGTAGAACCGGTGCCTGCCATGGATCTCAGACAGCTTCGCTATTTCATCGCCGTCGCCGAAGAGCTGCATTTCGGCCGCGCCGCCGCGCGCCTGTTCATCTCCCAGCCGGCGCTGAGCTTCGATATCAAGAAGCTGGAAGAACAGCTGGGCATCCAACTGCTGCTGCGCAACAACAAGTCGGTGAAGCTCACCGGTGCCGGCCAGGTCCTGCTGGTGGAGGCACGCAACCTGCTGCTGCAGGCAGAGAAGGTGAAACGCCTGACCCAGCTGTCCGCCGAGGGCGACGTCGGCCAACTGCGCGTCGGCTTCGTCAACTCCATGCTCTACCGCGGCCTGCCCAGGGCCATGTCCCGCTTCGAACGGGAGCATCCGAACATGGAGGTGGTGCTCGGCGAAATGAACAGCGCGGAACAGGCCCAGGCCTTGCTGCGCGGGCAGATCGACCTGGGCTTCGTGCACTGGGGCAGGCTGCCGGCGGAAATCGTCTCCGAACCCTTGATCAGCGACCCGTTCCTCTGCTGCCTGCCCGCCGGACACCGCCTGGCAGGCCAGGCGCGCCTGGACCTCGCCGAGCTGCGCGACGAAGACTTCATCCTCTTCCCGCGCCACGTCTCCCCGCACTACCACGACCTGATCATCGCCCGTTGCGTGGACGCCGGCTTCAGCCCGCGCATCCGCCACGAGGCGCGCCTGTGGCAGACCGTCGCCGCCATGGTCGGTCTCGGCATGGGCGTCGCGCTGATCCCGGAGACCCTCTGCCTGGCCTGGAGGAACGAGGTGCGCTACCTGGAGATCGAGCCGGCCGGCGCGCGCTCGGAGATCCACGCGATCCTTCCGGCCAGCGAACCCTCCCGGGCGGCGCAGGCGTTCCTGGCGACGCTGAAGAACGGTCTGGACGATGCCTGAGCGAGCGCTGACGGAAAACGTCGATATGGAATCCCTTATCGAGCCATAAGATTAAAAGACTATTGATTCGCGGGGGCGCCACCTAGACTCCGAGGCACCCGGGTCAACACCGACACCTTCCCCGACGACGGAAACCGACGTTTCCGCCCCGCCCCTTCCGAGGGGCGGCAGGGAGCGGCGTGTCGGCGAGAACAACAATAAACAGGACTCGACCCATGCCGCGTACGCCCCGTCCCGAAGACGCCGCCCTGCACACCAAGGCCCGCAGGGCCGGTATCGCCTCGTTCATCGGCACCACCATCGAATGGTACGACTTCTACATCTACGGCCTGGCCGCCGCCCTGGTGTTCGGCAAGGTGTTCTTCCCCGCCGACATGGACCCCGGCCTGGCCACCCTGCTGTCCTTCGTCACCCTCTGGTCGGGCTTCATCGCTCGCCCGCTCGGCGGGATCATCTTCGGCCACCTCGGCGACCGCATCGGGCGCAAGACAACCCTGGTGATCACCCTGGTCATGATGGGCATCGCCACCACCTGCATCGGCCTGCTGCCGGTCTATGCGCAGATCGGCGTCTGGGCGCCGATCTCCCTGGTGGCGCTGCGTATCGTCCAGGGCATCGCGGTCGGCGGCGAATGGGGTGGCGCCATCCTGATCGCCAGCGAAAGCGCGCCCAGGGGCAAGGGCATCCTCTACGCCGCCTTCGCCCAGCAGGGCTCGCCCACCGGCAACCTCCTGGCGACCCTGGTGTTCTTCGCCCTCAGCGCCCTGCCCGCCCCGGACTTCCTGCTCTGGGGCTGGCGCGCGCCGTTCCTGCTCTCGGCGGCGCTGGTCATCGTCGGCATGCTGATCCGCCTGAAGCTGGAGGAGTCGGAAGACATGAAACGCGTGCTGGCGCAGAAGCGCACGGTGAAGCTGCCGCTCGCCGAGGTGCTGAGCAGGCACTGGAAGATCGTCCTGCTCGGCGCCGGCGTGCTGCCGATCATCCATGTCACCTACTTCAAGAGCACCTTCGCCCTGTCCTGGGCGACCAAGACCCTCGGCTACAGCCAGGGCGCCTTCCTCGGCATCATCGTCATCGCCCTGGTGGTGCAGTTCGTCAGCCAGCCCCTCGGCGCGCTGCTCACCTCGCGCATCGACATGCGCAAGGCGGTGTGCCTGATGGTGCTGCCGGAGTTCATCCTGATGCCGGCGATGTTCTTCGCCGTGGAAACCAGGATCTACTGGATCGCCGCCGTCGGCATGTGCCTGGCCACGGTGCCGCACGCGATGTTCTACGGCGCGGTGGGCGGCATCCTTGCCCGCGCCTTCCCGGCGCGGGTGCGCTACACCGGCCTGTCGCTGGCCTACCAGCTCTGCTCGCTGCTGGTCGGCGGCGGCACGCCGGTGCTGGCCCAGTGGATCCTCAACGGCACCGGCAGCATCCTCGGCGTGGCCCTGGCCTCGGCCTGCTATGCGCTGGTCTCGCTGGCCTGCACCCTGGCCCTGCTGCGGATCACCGGCTTCCACGCCAGCGAGCTGTCAACCGCCGAACGCGCCGACGCCGAGGAGCTGCCGCACCGCCCCGTGACTCCCGGCCGCGAAGCGGCGCTGCGCACGCCGGCCCGGTTGCTCGGCGGCAACCCCGGCTAGGGTTCGCCTGCCATCCGCCGCTCATGCTCGAGCAACCAGCGCTTGCGCCACAGGCCGCCACCGTAGCCGGTCAGGGAACCGTTCGCGCCGATCACCCGGTGGCAGGGAATCACGATGGCGATCTGGTTGGCGCCGTTGGCCCGGGCTACGGCGCGCACCGCCGACGGCGAGCCGATCGAGCGGGCCAGCCCGGCATAGCTCCGGGTGGTCCCGCATGGCACTTCGCGCAAGGCCTGCCAGACCGTCCGCGTGAAAGCCGAGGCGTGCAGCGCCAGAGGAGTCCGGAAATGCGTCCGTATGCCGCCGAAGTAGTCGGCGAGCTCCACCTCGATGCTGTCGATCGGGGCGAAGCGACCGAAGCCGATGCGCGAGCCGCTGCGCGCCTGCAGGCGCTTCAGCTCGCCCCCCAGGGCGGGGCGGTCGAAGAACTCCAGCAGATGCAGCGCCTGCGCGTCGGCCACCGCGAGCATGGCACCAAGCGGCGTCTGCAACCAGTCGGCCTTGAGCAACTCGCGTCCGCGCAACTGCGACGGCGGCTCGCCGAGCAGGCGGGCGAAGGCGCTACGGAAGCCGCTGTCCGAGTCGAAGCTGGCATCCAGTTGCGCGTCGATCACCCGCGCGCCCGAGGACAGCCGCTCGGCGCCCTGGCCGAGGCGGCGCAGGCGAGCCATTTCCAGGAAGGTCACGCCGAACTGGCGCTTGAAGGCGCGGCGGACGGTGGACGGGTCGTAGCCCAGCGCCGCGAGGTCATTTTCGAACCAGCGCCGCTGCGGCTGCCGGCCGAGGCGCTGGAGCAGGTCGCTGACCAGCGGCTCCTGCGCGCCGACCCGCTCCAGCGGCCGGCAGCGCAGGCAGGGCCGGAAACCGGCCTCGACGCAGCCCTTGATCGAATCGAAGAACTGCGTGTTCTCGCGCCTGGGCTTGCGTGCCGGGCAGGTCAGGCGGCAGAACACCCCGGTGCTCTTCACCCCGACGAAGGCGAAGCCGTCGTAGGCGGGATCGCGCGCCAGCAGCGCGGCGTACAGGGTGTCATCGTCGGGTAGGGGCGAGAACAGCGGCGCGGTATGCATGGCCGACTCCGGAACCTGGGAAGCGATGGATAGCCACTCTAGGCCAGGAGTCGGGCTCTTGCCGCCGCGAATCGGGCGTCGATTCCACCTCAGCCTTCCTCGAAGCTCATCTCCGGCGGCGGCTCGCGGAAGCCCCGGGTGATCGCCGCCAGGTAGACGGCGCCCAGCGCCAACCAGCAAAGTCCGAGGACGATCGCCAGATGATCGAGGCTGGCCATCAGCCACAGGTCGGCGAGCAGGCCGATCGCCGGGAACACCAGGAACAACAGGGTTTCCCGCGCACCGCGGCGTTCGGCGCCGAGATAGTAATGGAAGATCACCGACAGGTTGACCAGGCTGAAAGCGAGGAAGGCGCCGAAGTTGATGAACGAGGTCGAGGTGGTCACGTCCATCTGCAACGCCAGCAGGGCTACCACGCCGCACAGGACGATGCTGTTCACCGGCGTCTCGAAGCGCTTGCCCAGGCGGCCGAAGAACGGCCGCGGCAGCACGCCGTCGCGGCCCATGGCGAACAGCAGGCGCGAAGCGCTGGCCTGGGCCGACAGCCCGGAGGTGAACTGGCCGACGATCAGCCCGACCAGGAAGAAGCTGACGAACAGGTCGCCACCGATGTTGCGGGCGATCTCGTAGGCCGCCGAGTCCGCGCTGTCGAAGGCGAACGACGGGTGCGCCAGCTGCACGAAGTACGAGGTGACGATGAAGATCAACCCGCCCAGCAGGGTGATCAGCAGGATCGCGCGCGGGATGTTGCGCCGCGGATCGCGGGTTTCCTCGGTCAGCGTGCTGACCGCGTCGAAGCCGAGGAACGAGTAGCAGGCGATCGCCGCTCCGCCCATCACCAGCGGCACCTGCAGGTCGCCGCCGAGCAACGGTTGCAGCGACCACAGCGGCTTGCCCGGATCGCCCAGCACGTAGTGCACGCAGAGCGCGACGAAGGCAGCGAGCACCAGGAACTGCACCAGCATCAGCAAGCCGTTGACGTTCTTCGCCAGGCGCAGGCCGACGATATTGATCGCCGTGGTCACGCCGATGAACGCCAGCACCCAGACCGCGTTGGGCACCGCGGGGAACGCCGAGTGCAGGTAGGCGGCGCCGATCAGCCAGATCGCCATGGGCAGGAACAGGTAGTCGAGCAGCACCGCCCAGCCGGCGATGAAGCCGAGCGCGGGACTGATCGCCTTGCGCACATAGGTGTAGGCCGAGCCGGCGACCGGGAAGGCGGCCGCCATCCGTCCGTAGCTGAGGGCGGTGAAGAGCATCGCCAGCGACGCGGCGAGGTAGGCGGCGGGAACGTGCCCTTGGGTGGTCTCGGCGAGGATGCCGAAGGTGCCGAGGACAATGATGGGGGTCATGTAGGCGATGCCGAACAGCACCACGGAACCCAGCGACAGGGTGCGCTTGAGTCTGGCCATTACTGCTTACTCCGGAATTATCGTTTGTTATGGCAGTGGCCCGCAGCCGGCCAGGCCGCGGGGCGCAGGGGCCTCCCCTCACCCGGGAGACCGGCGGACGCTCGGGCGCCCATCGTTGTGCTACGGCTTTCCGGGCCGATCCTCGCCCGCTCGCCGGCGGACGGAGGACGACGCGACGCTCCTGTCGCGCCGTGGTGAATCAGGGAATCAGCAGCTCGCGCAGGCCGTCCGGGTGCTCGCGGCGCTCGCCGGGCAGGACCAGGCGCCGTTCTTCCAGGTAGCGGTAGTCCCGACGCGCGCCCTGCAACCGGCCGAGGTCCAGTTCGACGATCTGCCGGCATTCTTCGCGCCCGGCCTCGCAGAGCAACTGGCCGTAGGGATCGACCACCGCGCTGCCGCCGGCGAAGACCAGCCCGCCGTCGCCATGCCCGACGCGGTTGACCATCACCGCGTAGGCCTGGTTCTCCATGGCGCGGGCCATGATCGCGGTGCGGTGGGTCGGGCCGTAGGGGTCCATGTTGCCGTTGGTCACGATGATCAGCTCCGCGCCCAACTGGCCGAGGGCCCGCGCGCTTTCCGGGAACTCGATGTCGAAGCACACCAGCAGGCCGACCCGGATGCCGTTCCACAGGGTGGTGGCGTAGCGGTCGCCGGGGGTGAAGATGCCGCGGTCGGAGGCCCACAGGTGGGTCTTGCGGTATTTCAGGGCGATGCCGTCGGGAGCGATCAGCACGGTGGTGTTGTAATAGCGGCCGGCATCCGCCTCGGCGATGCCGATCGCCACCGAGACGTTGCGTTCACGGGCGGCGCGCTGCACCGCGCGGACCGTCGGGCCGTCGAGCGGCTCGGCGAGGGCGGCGATATTGTCTTCGCTGGGGAAGCCGGTCAGGTGGGTTTCCGGGAACACCACCAGCTCGGTGTCCGCCGCGCAGCCGGCGATGGCCGCCAGGGCGCGTTCCAGGTTATGCGCGGTGTCGCCATCGCGACCGGCGATCTGGACGAGTTCGACTTTCATCGGAATTCCTTGTTGTTCTCGGCGCTGTTCGGCACGTGCGCTGTTCGAATGCGGGGGTCGGCACAGTATGCTTGGCGTTCCCCGCGCCGATAATTACGTCCGAGGGTTAACCCAACAGGGGTAGATGATGAGTTTCACCTTGCAGGATATCGCCTGGCACCGCTCCGTCGGACAACTGGTCGAAGCGCTGGACGCACCGGACTTCTGGATCCGCCTGGTGCGCCTGCTCGACCAGTATGTGCCCTTCGACAGTTGGGTGGCCCTGCTTTTCAGCCAGGGCCGCCCCCAGGTGTTCGCCGAGTGCCCGGGGGCCGACGGCGGGCCGGACCCGCTGTTCCAGGACTACCTGCGCGGTCTCTACCTGCTCGACCCGTTCTACATCGCCAGCCGCGAGAATCCGGGGAGCGGCCTGTTCCGCCTGGCCGACGTGGCCCCGGAGTGCTTCGAGCAGACCGATTACTACCAGCGCTACTTCCGCCTCAACGTGGTGGCCGATGAGATCCAGGTCAACGTGCAACTGGCCGGCGAACGCACCCTCTGCCTGTCGCTCGGCTCGCGGCAGCGCTTCACGCCGGAACAGCTCGCCGTGCTCGGCCTGGTGCGGCCCTGGGTGGCCGGGCTGATGCGCCAGCGCCTGGCCTTCGAGGACGAGGTGCTGAACAGCCCGGCGCCGCCGGAGCCGGGCTGGCAGGGCTCGCTGGAGAAAGTCGCGGAACAGATGGGTACGCCACTGACCGCGCGCGAACTGGAAGTCGGCCGGCTGATGCTCAGCGGCTGCTCGAGCAAGGAGATCGCCCGCAAGCTGGCGATCTCGGCGGAAACCGTGAAGGTCCATCGCAAGCACATGTACGGCAAGCTCGGCATCAAGTCGCAGTCCGAGCTGTTCGGCCTGTTCCTCCAGGCCCAGGGCTGACGGGACGGTGGTCCGCCCCGTCGCTGCTCAGCGGCGCTTGATCTTCGGCTTCGGCCGGCCCTGCACGCACTTGAAGCGCGGGTTCGACTTGCAGATCACGTAGAGCCGGCCGCGACGCTTCACCACCTGGCAATCGCGGTGGCGCAGCTTGGCCTGTTTCAGCGAGGCGAGGACTTTCATCAGGCCCCCTTGCCGCCGACGAAACCGGCGAAACGCTTGTTGAACCCGGCCACGCGACCTTCGCTCTTGGTCTTGCGCTGTTCGCCGGTGTAGACCGGGTGCGAGGCGCTGGAAACGTCCAGGGTCACGTAGGGATAGGTCTTGCCGTCGGTGTGGGTGTGGGTCTTGTCGGTCTCCGCGGTGGAGCCGATCAGGAAGAACACGTCGGCCGAGGTGTCGTGGAACAGCACCGGGCGGTAATCGGGATGGATGCCGGGTTTCATGGGATAGCCTCCTGGATAATGTTATATAGTTACATATTACTCCGATAAGAATAATTCGCAACTCCGTAGGAAGTTTCCTTCGACCATTCGGCCGACCGATCATCCAGACACAATAATTAGCTTGCTTTCTATCCCCGTTTGTTTCCCATAATCAGCGCTTGGTTAGCGCGGGGGGACCCGTCGTAGACGCCTCGAAGAAGGTGACTACCCATTTGAACCGAAGCCTGAAGATCGGAGACGTGATGAATCTGTCGCTACTCAGTCGCTATGCGTTTTTCGCCTGTATCGTCCTGCTCACCCTGCTCAGCCTGCCGTTCCTCGGCAGCTTCGAGTGGCTCTGGCCATTCACCCTGCTGGGCGTGGCGCTGAGCCTGCTCGGCCTGTTCGACCTGATGCAGACGCCCCATGCGGTGCGCCGCAACTATCCGATCCTGGGCAACATCCGCTATCTGGTCGAAGGCATCCGCCCGGAGATCCGCCAGTACCTGCTGGAGGCCGATGGCGATGCCCTGCCCTTCTCCCGCGCCCAGCGCTCGCTGGTCTACTCGCGGGCGAAGAACGAAAGCTCGGAAAAACCCTTCGGCACACTGATCGACGTGTACACCGCCGGCTACGAGTTCATCAGCCACTCGATGCGCCCGGCGCCGCTCAGCGATCCCTGCGAGTTCCGCGTCGACATCGGCGGTCCGCAATGCAGCAAGCCTTACTCCGCCTCGCTGTTCAACGTCTCGGCGATGAGTTTCGGCGCCCTCAGCGCCAACGCCATCCGTTCGCTGAACCGTGGCGCGCAGATGGGCAACTTCTACCACGACACCGGCGAGGGCAGCATCAGCCCCTATCACCGCGAGAACGGCGGCGATCTGGTCTGGGAACTGGGCAGCGGCTACTTCGGCTGCCGCACCCGCGACGGCAAGTTCGACCCTGAACGCTTCGCCGCGCAGGCCCTCGACCCGCAGGTGAAGATGATCGAGATCAAGCTCAGCCAGGGCGCCAAGCCGGGCCACGGCGGTATCCTGCCCAAGCACAAGGTCACTCCCGAGATCGCCGCCACCCGTGGCGTGCCGATGGGCGAGGACTGCGTTTCGCCGTCGCGCCACAGCGCCTTCTCCACGCCTATCGAGCTGATGCAGTTCATCGCCCAGTTGCGCGAGCTGTCCGGCGGCAAGCCGGTCGGCTTCAAGTTCTGCCTGGGCCATCCATGGGAGTTCATGGGCATCGCCAAGGCCATGCTGGAGACCGGCATCCTCCCCGACTTCATCGTCGTCGACGGCAAGGAAGGCGGCACCGGCGCGGCGCCGCTGGAGTTCACCGACCATATCGGCGTGCCGCTGCGCGAGGGCCTGCTGTTCGTCCACAACACCCTGGTCGGCCTCAACCTGCGCGACAAGATCAAGGTCGGCGCCAGCGGCAAGATCGTCAGCGCCTTCGACATCGCCAGCGTGCTGGCCACCGGCGCGGATTGGGCCAACTCGGCGCGCGGCTTCATGTTCGCCATCGGCTGCATCCAGTCGCAGAGCTGCCATACCAACAAGTGCCCGACCGGCGTCGCCACCCAGGACCCGTTGCGCCAACGCGCGCTGGTGGTGCCGGACAAGGCCGAGCGGGTGCGCAATTTCCACCGCAACACCCTCAAGGGCCTGGCCGAGATGCTCGCCGCGGCGGGCCTGGAGCACCCCTCGCAGCTCGAAGCCAAGCACCTGGTGCGCCGCATCACCGATACCGAGATCCGCCTGTTCTCGCAGTTGCACTACTTCCTCAAGCCCGGCGAACTGCTCTCCGGCAAGATCGAAGGCGAGTTCTACGAGCGCATGTGGAACATGGCGCGAGCCGACAGCTTCGACGCGGCGGCCTGAACCGCCGCCCCGCACGCAAAAAAAGCCGGAGGCAGCGATGCCTCCGGCTTTTTCATGTCCGCGAAGATCAGCCCAGCAGGATGGTCGCCCAGGTCACGGTGATCACGGTCTGGGCCACGAACTGCGCGGCGCTGCCCATGTCCTTGGCGTTCTTCGACAGCGGGTGGCGTTCCAGCGAGACACGGTCCACGGTGGCCTCGATCGCCGAGTTGAGCAATTCGACGATCAGAGCCAGCAGGCACACCGCGATCATCAGGGCGCGCTCGCCGCGGCTGACGTCGAGCAGGAAGGCCACCGGGATCAGCACCACGTTGAGCAGCACCAGTTGACGGAAGGCCGCTTCGCCGCGGAAGGCGGCGAGGAAGCCGGCGAGGGAGTAGCCGGTGGCGTTGAGGATACGCTTGAGGCCGGTCTGGCCTTTGAAGGGAGAAGGCGACACGTCGGGGTCTCATCGATTCGGAAGGCCGGCAGTCTAGCCACCGGCTGGTCAAAAAAGCGTTAAGCCGTTTCTCAATGAGAAGCCGGAACCGTCTCCATTTGTTGCAACAGCAGCGCCGCCTGGGTCCGGGTACGCACGTTGAGCTTGCGGAAGATCGCCGTGACGTGGGCCTTCACCGTCGCCTCGGAAACGTTCAGGTCGTAGGCGATCTGCTTGTTCAGCAACCCTTCGCAGACCATGGTCAGGACCCGGAACTGTTGCGGGGTGAGGCTGGCGAGTCCGGCGCTGGCGGCCTTGGCCTCCTCGCTGAGGGCTTCGGCGGCGGCGTCCTGCGGCGGCCACCAGGTGTCCCCGTCGAGCACCGCGCGCACCGCCTGCTGCAGGGTTTCCAGCGGACTGGACTTGGGAATGAAGCCGCTGGCGCCGAACTCGCGGGAGCGCTGCACCACGGCGGCCTCCTCCTGGGCGGAGATCATCACCACCGGCACCTGCGGGTATTGTCCGCGCAGCAGCACCAGGCCGGAGAAGCCGTAGGCCCCCGGCATGTTGAGGTCCAGCAGGACCAGATCCCAATCGGCCTTCTCGTTCAGGCGCGCTTCCAGTTCGGCGATGCTGGCGGCTTCCACCAGGCGTACGTCGGGGCCCAGGCCCAGGGTGAGGGCCTGGTGCAAAGCGCTGCGGAACAGGGGGTGATCGTCGGCGATCAGGATCTCGTAAGAAGCCATGACATGTCCTAGGTTATTCGGCCCAGCCGAGGCGGCGCTCAGGATGCCGACCGAGGGCGGACCGGTCAAGCCGAATGAGGGAAACCTCGTACGCCGCGTTCGTCTTTTCAAACACCCCGGCTTGCTGGCAGAGTGGCGAACCCTCTCCGCCCCGTCGAGCGAGCCATGCGAAGCCAAGCCCTGCGTGCCGATATCCTGATGCTGATCACCGCCATGATCTGGGGGGTGTCGTTCGTCGCCCAGCGCCTGGGGATGGATGCCATCGGACCGTTCCTCTATACCGGCCTGCGCTTCGTCCTCGGTGCCCTGGTGCTGGTGCCACTGCTGATGCTGCGCTCGCGACGCGAAGGCGCGCAACCCTTCAATCGCGGGCAGTTGCTCGCCGGGATCATCCTCGGCGTCGCCCTGACCACCGGGATCAACCTGCAGCAGGTCGGCCTGCTGTTCACCAGCGTGACCAACTCCGGCTTCATCACCGGCCTCTATGTGATCGTCGTGCCGCTGCTCGGCCTGCTGTTCGGCCAGCGCGCCGGCCTGGGCACCTGGCTGGGCGCGTCGCTGGCGGTGGTCGGCATGGCCCTGCTGAGCATCGGCCCCGGCTTCCAGGTCGCCTCCGGCGACTGGCTGCAACTCACCGGCGCGCTGGTCTGGGGCGCCCATGTGCTGCTGGTGGGCCTGTTCGCCAGCCGCTACGACCCGATCCGCCTGGCCTTCCTGCAGTTCGCCACCTGCGCGGTGGTGAGCCTGCTGCTGGCGCTGGTCTTCGAGGAAATCCACTGGGACGCCATCGTCCAGGCCGGTCCCGCCCTGCTGTACGGCGGCCTGCTCGGCGTCGGTACCGGCTTCACCCTGCAGGTAGTGGCGCAGAAACACGCCATCGCCTCCCACGCGGCGATCATCCTGTCCCTCGAAGCGGTGTTCGCCGCCATCGCCGGTGCCCTGTTCCTCAGCGAGACCCTGCACCTGCGCGGCTATTTCGGCTGCGCCCTGATGCTGGCGGGCATGCTGGTGGCGCAGTTGTGGCCACGCGGGCTCGCCGCCGAAGCGCGCCCGGCCTGATCGCGCTCAGCCGCGGAACGGCGCCAGGGCACGGTGCGCCGGGCTGTCCTCGTCCAGCGGAATGTGCCGCTTGGCGCCCAGGTAGCGTTCGCTGAACACCTCCAGGTAGGCACCCAGCGCCTCGCCCGCCGCCACGTCGCCGGCCAGTTCCAGGCACAGCGCCGCCACCTCGGCGGTGCACAGGTGCTCGCCGCGGGTCGAGCGGCGCAGGCGGTAGCGCGAGAGTTGCTCGGGCAGCAGGCTGAGCACCGGGAAACGCTCCAGGTAAGGGCTCTTGCGGAACATCTTGCGCGCCTCGGTCCAGGTCGCGTCGAGCAGGATGAACAGCGGCCGCTTGCCTTCCGCCGGCGGGCCGACCGCGTTCACCACCCGCTCCGCCGCCACGTATTCGCCGGGGAACACCAGGTACGGCTGCCACTGCGGGTCGTCCAGCAGCGCCAGCAGGCGCGGATCGACCTCGGTGCGCGACCAGCCGAAGGCGAAGGTGTCGGCCACGCTATCGGCGATCAGCCAGCCGGTGTTGGTCGGCTTCAGCGCCTCGATGTCGTGCATGATCAGGCACATGCCGGCGCGCGCCTCGACTCGCGGCCGCCAGGCACACATGCAGTAGCTCGGCAGCAGTCGGCAGCGTTCGCAGCGCGGCATCCGCGAACCGCGCGCGACGAAGGGTTTCAGGCTGCGCGCCAGGCGCTCCTGGCGCAGGCGGGAAACGGCATGGCTCATCGGACGGACTCCCGATGCGGGCAGGACGGGCGAAGGAACATCGAAGACTCGGGGAAACGGGCTGGAAAGCGATTGCGAAATTCTACCAGAGCCCGCGTGGTTCCTGCTTTGTCGGACAACTTTCGCGCTCCCGGAAAAAAATTCTTTGCAGGGGCCTTCCACGTCTAGTTAGAGCGGTATGCGATCCCTATAATCCGCCCCCTTTTCGACACCGGGCAGCCGGCCCCGCCCGCTGACCTTACCGCTTCTCCAGACCAGTGACGCCCCCTTGCTCGAGATCCGCAACGTGACCCGCCGCTTCGGCGACTTCACCGCCGTCGACAATGTCAGCCTGACGATCAACACCGGCGAATTCTTCACCCTCCTCGGCCCCTCCGGCTGCGGCAAGACCACCCTCCTGCGCATGCTCGCCGGCTTCGACCAGCCGGACAGCGGCGAGATCCGCCTGGACGGCCAGGACCTCGCCGCCGTCGAGCCGGAGAGGCGCCCGGTGCATACGGTGTTCCAGAGCTATGCGCTGTTCCCGCACATGAGCGTGGCGCAGAACATCGCCTTCCCGCTGAAGATGGCCGGCGTGGCCAGGAGCGAGATCCACGCCCGCGTCGAGCAGGCGTTGAAGGATGTACGCCTGGCGGACAAGGGCGGGCGCATGCCGACCCAGCTTTCCGGCGGCCAGCGCCAGCGCGTGGCGATCGCCCGCGCGCTGATCAACCGGCCGCGCCTGCTGCTGCTCGACGAACCGCTGTCGGCACTGGACGCCAAGCTGCGCGAAGAAATGCAGATCGAGCTGATCAACCTGCAGAAGGAGGTCGGCATCACCTTCGTCTATGTCACCCATGACCAGGGCGAGGCCCTGGCGCTGTCGCACCGCATCGCGGTGATGAACCAGGGCCGGGTGGAACAGCTGGACGCCCCGGAAACCATCTACAGCTTCCCACGCAGTCGTTTCGTCGCCGACTTCATCGGCCAGTGCAACCTGCTCGACGCCACGGTCAAGGCGGTCGACGGCGAGCGCGTGCGCATCGACCTCCGGGGCCTGGGCGAGGTCCAGGCGCTGAAGTCCTTCGACGCCCAGCCCGGCGAGCCCTGCGTGCTGACCCTGCGGCCGGAGAAGATCCGCCTGGCGCAGAGCGTCACCGCCGACAGCGACGAGGTGCATTTCCGCGGCCGCGTCGCCGAACTGCTCTACCTGGGCGACGTGACCCTGTACATCGTCGAACTGGAGAACGGCGAGCGCCTGGAAACCCTGCTGCCCAACGCCACCCCTGGCCGGGCCAGGTTCTTCGAGGTGGGCGACGCGGTGGAAGCCGCCTGGCGCTTCGATGCCGGCCACCTGGTCAGGGCCTGACACGATGAGAAAGAACCTCGGCAAGTGGCTGCTGGTCTGGCCACCGCAAGCGTATCTGCTGTTCTTCTTCCTGGTCCCGGCGCTGATCATGCTGTTCGCCTCGTTCCGCTTTCCCGGCGACTACGGCGGCCTGGCGCCCTGGATGTACCGCGAGGACGGGCGGACCGTCTACGACCTCAGCGTGGAGAACTACACCCGGCTCACCGAGAGCTGGGTGTACCTGCAACTGTTCGGCAAGTCCTTCGGCTACGCCCTGGTCACCACCCTGGCCTGCCTGCTGCTCGCCTACCCGGTGGCGACCACCCTCGCCCGGGCCCCGGCGAAGTGGCGCAACCTGCTGATCCTGCTGGTGATCCTGCCGTTCTGGAGCAACCTGCTGGTGCGCGTCTACGCCTGGATGATCATCCTCTCGCCGTCCGGAGCCCTGACCCGCGGGATCAACGCCACGCTGGACCTGTTCGGCGCGCAGCCGATCAGCCTGATGTTCACTCCGTTCGCGGTGATCCTGTGCATGGTCTACGTGCACCTGCCGTTCATGATCCTGCCGCTCTACGCCAACCTGGAGAAACACGACCCGGCCCTGCTCCACGCCGCCCAGGACCTCGGCGCCGGTCGCTGGCAGCGCTTCTGGCGGGTGACCTTCCCGCTCTCGCTGCCGGGCGTGGCCGCCGGCGCGGCACTGGTGTTCATCCCGGTGCTGGGGATGTTCGCGATCCCCGACCTGGTCGGCGGCACCGACGGCATCATGATCGGCAACCTGATCAAGAGCCAGTTCCTCGATTCCCGCGACTGGCCGTTCGGCAGCGCGCTGTCGATCGCCCTGACCGGCTGCATCCTGCTGCTGGTCGCCCTCGGCATGGGTGCCGCGCGCGCCCGCAAGGGAGGTGCCCATGCGTAGGCCCTACCTGCTCTGGAGCGCCACCGCGCTGGTGTACCTGTTCCTCTATGTACCGCTGGTGATCGTGGTGCTGTATTCCTTCAACGACTCGCGACTGAACGCCGAGTGGGTCGGCTTCACCCTGGACTGGTACCGCAAGCTGCTCGGCAACCGCGACATGCTCCAGGCCGCCGCCAACTCGCTGGTCATCGCGCTGGTCTCGGCCAGCGTGGCGACCCTGCTCGGCACCCTCGCCGGGGTCGCCCTGCATCGCTTCAAGCTACGCGTGCTGCCCCTGCTGGTGCTGACCCCGATCGCCATTCCGGAACTCCTGATGGGGGTCTCGCTGGTGATCTTCTTCATCGGCCTGAACATGAGCCTGGGCATGCTCTCGGTGACCCTCGCGCACATCACCTTCTCGGTCGGCTTCGTCGCCCTGGTGGTGCAGGCGCGCATGTCGGGCATGGACGAAAGCCTCACCGAGGCGGCCCGCGACCTCGGCGCCACGCCCTGGCAGAGCTTCCGCCTGGTGACCCTGCCGCTGATCATGCCGGGCATGGTCGCCGGCGCGCTGATGGCCTTCACCCTGTCCATCGACGACTTCGTGATCACCTTCTTCACCGCCGGCGGTGGCTTCGCCACCCTGCCGACGCAGATCTACACCATGATCAAGATCGCCGTGACGCCCGAAGTGAACGCCGTCTCCACCCTGCTGATGCTGCTCACCCTGGCGCTGATCGTGATCGCCTCGAAACTCTCCCCCAGCGCCATCAAGGGCCACTGATCCGCCGAAACCCGCGGGCCTCGCGGAGAGGCCCGCGGCCTTGCCCTGCTCCGGTTTCCGGAGCCCTGCCACCCCGTAACAAGGAACCATGATGAAAAAGCTGTTGCTCGTCGCAACCCTCATGGCAGGAGCCGCCCAGGCCACCGCCGCCGAGAAGCTGTATCTGTTCAACTGGAACGACTACATCGCCGAGGACACGGTGAAACGCTTCGAGCAGCAATGTGGCTGCGAGCTGGTGCAGGAGTTCTATTCCGGCACCGAGGAGATGATGGCCAAGCTGGCCGCCGGGGCCAGCGGCTACGACGTGATCATCCCGACCCAGAACGCGGTCGAGGCGCTGGCCCGCAAGGGCGACCTGGTAGAACTGGACAAGAACCGCCTGGCGAACCTGAAGAACGAGGACGCGGGCTACCTGGACAAGGACTTCGACAAGGGCAACCGCTACTCCCTGCCCTACGCCTTCACCACCACCCTGGTCGGCTACAACAAGACCGAACTGGACAAGCTGGGCATCGACCCGGCCGACTGGTCGGTGATCTTCGACCCGGCGGTCCTGGAGAAGATCAAGGGCAGGGTCACGGTGATGGACGACCCGCAGGAACTGTTCGGCGCCGCCCTGAAGTACCTCGGCCACTCCGCCAACGACACCGATCCGCAGCACTGGAAGGAAGCCCAGGCGCTGATCCTCGCCGCCAAGCCGTACTGGGCCGCGTTCAACTCGTCGAGCTATATCAAGGAGCTGACCCTGGGCAACATCTGGGTCGCCCATGGCTACTCCAGCGACATGTACCAGGCCAGGGCCGACGCGGAAGCTGCCGGCCGCGCCTTCAAGGTCGACTTCGCCCTGCCCCGCCAGGGTGCGGTGCTGGCCATCGACAGCATGGTGATCCACAAGGGCTCGAGGAACCCCGACCTGGCCTACCGCTTCATCGACTTCATGCTCGACGGTCGGAACGCTTCCGAACTGACCAACCAGATCGGCACCGGCACGCCCAACGCCGCCGCCCAGCCCTTCATCAGGCCGGAGATCAGGACGCTCGCCGCACTCTTCCCGGACGCCGCCACCCAGGCCAGGCTGGAGCCGCTGAAGGACCTGAACTCGCGCCAGCGACGCGCCCTGAACAGGCTCTGGACCGAGATCAAGCTGCGCTGATCCGCGCCGCCATCGACGAAAGGGCGACCCTCGGTCGCCCTTTTGCGTTTCCGTGCCCCACCCCGAACGCGGTAACATGGCGCCCATTCGCCACCGTCCGTCCCGGGAAAGGGCCGACGGAAACAATTCGGCCCCTGCGTCGGTCGAATCCGCTTATTGCCCCAGGAGACCTTCATGTCGCGCTTCATGGCCCTTGCCCTTTGTTTCGTCCTGCCCACCGCCGCCCATGCCGCCTCGCTCAAGGATTTCGAACTGAGCAAGATGCTGGAGAAAGTGGCCAAGGAAAGCAGCGTAGGCACTCCCCGCGCCATCAACGAAGACATCCTCGACCAGGGCTATACCGTCGAAGGCAACCAGCTGATCAACCACCTCAGCGTGCGCGCCAGCCACGCCGAACGCATGCGCTCCAACCCGGACAGCGTGCGCAGCCAGCTCGGCGACAGCGTCTGCAGCAACACCGGCTATCGCCAGCTGCTCGCCCGTGGCGCGATCCTCACCTACAGCTTCACCGAGTACAAGACCAACCAGCCGGTCGCCACCGAACGCTTCGATGCCGGCAGCTGCCGCATCCAGGGCAAGAAGTAAGCGCGCCGCGCGGCCGCCATGCTGGACAAGCAGCATCTGCTGAAGATCGCCCGGACGCCGATGCCGTTCGGCAAGTACCAGGGACGGATGCTGGTCGACCTGCCGGAGGAGTACCTGCTGTGGTTCTACAAGAAGGGCTTCCCGCCCGGTGAACTCGGGCGGCTGATGCAACTGACCCTGGAACTGAAGATCGACGGGCTGGACGGGCTGCTCAAGCCGCTTCGTCCCTCCTCTGCGTAGGGCGGGGGATAACGTCGCCGACGTTATCCGCCGATCCCCCGCCCCCCCTGCCTTCTCCAGGCACCCGCCCTGCCGAACTCAACGCAACAACGCCGGGTCGCCCTTGCCGGCCACCGCTGCCGCTTCCTCCGGGGTCAGCAGCGCGGTGCGCGGCACCTCCATCAGCCGGGCACAAGCCGCCAGCACGTTGCCCCAGCAGGCTCGGTTGGCGAACTGCATGCCCGCTTCGTCAAGGGTCCCGCCCCGGTTGCGGTAGCCGAGCACCGAGGTGCGCCGCGCATCCGGAAGGATCGGCCAGAGATGTCCGCGCGCCACTTCCGCACGCATATGGGTGAGCAGCACCCGGCGCTCATGGCTATCGGGGAACAGCCGCGCCACCAGCGCCTCGTCGGCCACCGCCTCGACCTCCCAGCGATCGCGCGGCGCGCGGAAGCGTCCCGGCTCCTGCAGGTAGACCAGCCGGTAGGCCTGCCCGGCCTCGGCCAGGCGCTGCGCCGCGCGGCGCATCTGTTCGAGCTGGTAGCTGCCGTTGGCGATCAGCAGCAACGGGTCGGAGCCGCAGCGCTCCTCGACCAGGATGGCGCCGTCGCGTGCCAGGCGCTCGGCCTGGTCGGCGTCGAACACCATCGGTCGGTCGCGCTTGGGAATCACCAGGCAGGCCAGCTGCCCCCGGCTGCGGTAGATCGTCGGCAGCAGCGCCAGGGCGCTGTTGTGGTCGGCCGGGAAGAGCACCCGGACCATGTCGCTCATCTCGCCAAGCAGGGCTTCGCAGAAGGTGGTGTCCTGGTGCGACTGCTGGTTCTTGCCGTTCTCCCAGGTATGCGAAGTAGCGACCAGCGGCCAGCCCAGCCAGCCGGCCGGGCGCCCGACCTCCTTCTGCTGGCGGGCGAAGATCAGGCTCTGGCGCACCGCGCCGAGCATCTTCACGCAGAACGCCTCGTAGCTGGCGACCAGGTTGAGCCCGCCCTGGTTGGCCAGGCAGGCGGACACCACCGCCTCCTCGTTGAGCGCGGTGATGACCTTCCCGCTCACCGATTCCAGTTCGCTCTCCGGTTCGCTGACCCGATGCCTTAGCGCCTTGAGCACGCCGCCGAGGCGGTTGCTGGCGAGTTCGTCGGGATTGCCGACGCGGGCGCGCAGGTCGGGGTTGGCCTCCACCAGTTCGGTGTAGAAACGGTCCAGCGCGGCCATCGGCGAACAGGCGTCGTCGCGATAGCGCAACGGCGGGATGATCGGCTCGATGGGGTGGCGCATGGCCAACGGGTTGTCCCGCTCCAGCGGACGCTCGCCGCGCAGTTCGATGAACAGCCGGCGCGCCAGTTCGAGGGCCTCCGGCTCGACCCACAGTTCCCGGGCATGCTGGTTGAACAACTGCCGGGCATGCTCGTCGTCGCGCGGGTTGCCCGGCAGCGGCAGGTTGTGCGCGGCGTTGCTGCCGGCGCCATGGAAACCGAAGCCCTTGACCGTCTCGGCGATACCGTAGGGAATCGGCAGAGGGTAGCGGAGGATCCCGCTGTTCTTCTCCTGCACCCGCCGCTCCAGGCGCTGCTCCATTTCCCAGAGCGTACAGACGAAGGCGGCCGGGTCGCGCCCATCGAAGCTGATCGGGTCGAAGCCGCAACGGCGCAGGTGCAGCTTGAAGCCCTCCAGGCCCTCGTGGGTGCCCAGCTCGGTGCGCTGCTCGATGCGCCGGCCATTGGCGATCATCACCGGCAGCGCCGCCCCGCAGTCCTCGGCCCGCCACCAGCGCGGGATCCAGTCGCTGCCGCGTTGTTCCTCGGCGGCGCCATCGGAGAGGAACGCCACCAGGGTCTCGCCGGGCAATGGCATGTGCGCGTACTGCAATTCGGCGAAGCCCAGGTAGCCGCCTTCGGCGATACCGCCGGCCGTATGCGGGTTGACATGGCTGCCGAGCGGCGCGGCAGGCGCGCCGTTGGGCGCCAGGGCGTAGCCATAGAAGTCCTGTAGCAGGCGGTTCAGCCCTTCCTCGCCGCCGGCATAGGCGCGCTCCTGCTCCGGATGCAGGTTGCCGGTAAGCACGTTGAGCGCATCGATGGCGGCCACGCAGTGGCCCTGGCCCATCAGCCAGCCGCGGGTCCTGCCGGTCAGGGCGTTCAGTGCCAGGTAGCCGGCGTAGGCCGGGACCATGTTCAGGGCGCCGCCGGTATGCCCCTCGGGCTGCCGCTTGAAATCGTCGGCCTGCAATGGCTCGCCATCCAGGCGGATGCGCCGGGCGTAGGTCATGTGCGCGACGATGCGCAGGGCGCTGGCGGTCAGCCGGTCGAGGGCGCGGAACAGATGGTAGACGCTGGCCAGGTCCGGCTGCAGCCCAGCCTGGACCAATTGATGAGCGGTGCGGAACACGGCGGCGCGGGTCTCTGCGCTATGCTGGAGCGGACCATGGCCTTGCAGCCACGCGGCAAACGCCGGCTCGGCCGCCGCATGGGCAAGCAGCTCGTCCTGACTGGGCAGAATCTGACTCATGGTGGGTAGGCCTCCCTAGTGGTGCCTTGCAGTCTAGGCAGCACACGGCAAAGGGCGCTGACCTGCATCAAGCTCCCCGCCCCCGATTCGTTCACCCTGGCCTTGTACGATGGTTCCATGGCTTTCCACGATCCCGAATGGTATCGGTATCGACAGAGCTCTGACGGAGGAGGCTCGATGGCATCACTGACGTTTCTAGGCGCCGCCCAGGAGGTCACCGGTTCCTGTTATCTGCTGGAAACCCTCGACGGGGCGAGAGTCCTGCTCGAATGTGGCATGCGCCAGGGCCGCCGCGAGGCCGACGAGGGTAATCGCGCGCCCTTCCCCTTCGATCCCGCGAGCATCGACGCGGTGGTCATCTCCCACGCCCATCTCGACCACAGCGGCCTGCTGCCGCGCTTGGCGGCCGAGGGTTTCAAGGGTCCGATCTTCGCCACCGAAGCCACCTGCGAACTGCTGGAACTCATGCTGCTGGACTCCGCGCACATCCAGGAAAAGGACGCCGAGTGGGAGAACCGCTGGCGCAACCGGATCGGCAAGCCGAGCATCAAGCCACTGTATACCCAGGCCGACACCGAACGCGCGCTCAAGCTGCGCCGGCCGATCAGTCTCGGCAGTACCGTGGCGGTCGCTCGTGGCGTGCGGGTGACCTTCCACAACGCCGGGCACATCCTCGGCTCGTCGATCGTCGAAGTGCAGTTCCACGACCAGGTGCAACCGCGCCGCCTGGTGTTTTCCGGCGACCTCGGCAACACCTGCTCGCCCCTGATGCGCGCGCCCTCGCCGCTGAGCCGGGCCGACGTGGTGATGCTCGAGTCCACCTACGGCGATCGCGATCACCGCGACAGCAACGAAACCCTGGAGGAGCTGGCGGCGATCCTCGACCAGGCGCACCGCGACGGCGGCAACGTGCTGATCCCGTCGTTCGCCGTCGGTCGCACCCAGGACCTGCTCTACTACCTCGGTCGCTTCTACCAGGAAGGCCGCCTGCCACAACAGGCGGTATTCCTCGACAGCCCGATGGCCGCCCGCGCCAACGGCATCTACCTGCGCCACAGCAACGAGTTCGACGACCGCGACCGCGAATACATCCGCGGCACCGGCACCACCCGCCTGGAGGAGTGGCTACCGGTGCTGCGCGTCACTCGCAGCGCCGACGAGTCGATGGCGATCAACCGGATCAAGAGCGGCGCGATCATCATCGCCGGCAGTGGCATGTGCACTGGCGGACGCATCGTCCACCACTTCAAGCACAACCTCTGGCGCCCGGAGTGCCATATCGTCTTCCCCGGCTTCCAGGCACGCGGCACCCTGGGCCGCAACATCGTCGACGGCGCCAGTGCCGTGCGCGTGTTCCACCAGCGCATCGCGGTGAAGGCGCAGATCCATACCCTCGGCGGCTTCTCCGCCCACGCCGGGCAATCGCAGTTGCTCGACTGGGTCGGCCACTTCGCCCACCGTCCCGCGCTGTACCTGATCCATGGCGAACGGGAAAAGATGGAGGCATTGCAGGGGGCGATCCGCCAGCGGCTCGACTGGGATGCCGAAATTCCCAGGTCAGGCGAGCGCATCGAGATCTGAACCGCCTTTCCGCCACTGTCACGCGGTCCGTGGCAGTATGCGGAAACCACCTCCCGAAGGTGGTTGGACAAGGAGTATGCGTATGCCCTACGAAGCCGATGACTACCTTTCCCGGCACTTCCAGACCAGCGGCACCGACCTGGCACAGAAGGTCGACGAACTGGCCGCCCTCGCCGCTCCCGGCGAAAGCCCCAACCTCGCGCTGTACCGCGAGATGCTCTTCACCGTGACGCGCATGGCCCAGGCCGACCGCAACCGCTGGGACGCGAAGATCATGCTGCAGACCCTGCGCGAGATGGAACACGCCTTCAGCGTCCTCGAGCAGTTCAAGCGGCGGCGCAAGGTCACCGTGTTCGGTTCCGCGCGTACCCCGGTCGAGCATCCGGTATACGCCCTGGCGCGCAAGCTGGGCGAAGAACTGGCGCGCTACGACCTGATGGTGATCACCGGCGCCGGCGGCGGCATCATGGCCGCCGCCCACGAAGGCGCCGGGCTGGAGAACAGCCTGGGCTTCAACATCACCCTGCCCTTCGAGCAGCATGCCAACCATACGGTGGACGGCAGCGGCAACCTGCTGTCGTTCCACTTCTTCTTCCTGCGCAAGCTGTTCTTCGTCAAGGAAGCCGACGCCCTGGTGCTCTGCCCAGGCGGCTTCGGCACCCTCGACGAGGCCCTGGAAGTGCTGACCCTGGTGCAGACCGGCAAGAGTCCGCTGGTGCCGATCGTGCTGCTCGACCAGCCGGGCGGCCGCTACTGGGAACATGCCCTGGAGTTCATGCAGGAACAGCTGCTGGAGAACCACTACATCCTGCCGGCCGACATGCGCCTGATGCGCCTGGTGCATTCGGCGGAAGACGCGGTGAAGGAAATCGCCCGGTTCTACCGCAACTTCCACTCCAGCCGCTGGCTGAAAGGCACCTTCGTGATCCGCCTCAACCATGCGCTGAACGATGCCGCGCTGGCGCACCTGCACGAGGAGTTCGCCAGCCTCTGCCTGAGCGGTGGCTTCCAGCAGCAGACCTACAGCGAGCAGGAGCAGGACGAACCGGAGTTCCGCAACCTGACCCGCCTCGCCTTCGTCTTCAACGGGCGCGACCAGGGGCGTCTGCGGGAGTTGCTGGACTACATCAACCTGCCGGAAAACTGGGACTGAAGCTGCCGCTCCGGCACGCGCTCAATCGTCGCTGCGGCCGCTCAACAGGCGGCTGATCGACTCCATGGAGTAACCCCGGTACGCCAGGAAGCGGCCCTGCTGGGCCTTTTCCCTGGCGTCCTGCGGCAGGCGGGCGAACTTGCGTCGCCAGACCTCGCGCAACTGCGCGCTCCAGTCGATGTCGCAAGCATTCAGCGCCCTTTCGATATCGGCGCGCGGCAGGCCGCGTTGCGCCAGTTCTTCACGGATGCGCAACGGCCCATGGCCGCCGCGGGCGCGACTGGCGATGAAGCTTTCGAGATAGCGGGATTCGTCGAGCAGACCTTCCTCGGCCAGACGGTCGAGGGCGGGATCGATCAACTCGGGGGATGCGCCACGCTGGCGCAACTTGCGGGAAAGCTCGGCGCGCCCGTGCTCACGGCGCGCCAGCAGATCCATGGCCGCCCGCCGTACGGCGACGGGCGTATCGAGCACGGTCGCCATTGGCCTCAATCGGCTTCGGCGTCAGCCACTTCTTCGGCGTCGGCCTTCACCGGACCGCTCTTGGCCAGCAGTTGGTCGCGGATGGTCTTCTCCAGCACCGAACCGATTTCCGGATTGTCTTCCAGGTACTTGGCGGCGTTCGCCTTGCCCTGGCCGATCTTGCTGCCCTGGTAGCTGTACCAGGCGCCGGACTTCTCGACCAGGCCCAGTTGCACGCCCAGGTCGATGATCTCGCCGGTGCGGTAGATGCCCTTGCCGTAGAGGATCTGGAACTCGGCCTGGCGGAACGGCGGCGAAACCTTGTTCTTCACCACCTTGACGCGGGTTTCGCTACCCACCACCTCGTCGCCTTCCTTCACCGCGCCGGTACGACGGATGTCCAGGCGGACCGAGGCGTAGAACTTCAGCGCGTTACCGCCGGTGGTGGTTTCCGGGTTGCCGAACATCACGCCGATCTTCATGCGGATCTGGTTGATGAAGATGACCAGGCAGTTGGCGTTCTTGATGTTGCCGGTGATCTTGCGCAGCGCCTGGGACATCAGGCGTGCCTGCAGGCCGACGTGGGCGTCGCCCATCTCGCCTTCGATCTCGGCCTTGGGTACCAGCGCGGCCACGGAGTCGACGATGATCACGTCGACCGCGTTGGAGCGCACCAGCATGTCGGTGATTTCCAGGGCCTGCTCGCCGGTGTCCGGCTGGGAGACCAGCAGGTCGTCGACGTTGACGCCCAGCTTGCCGGCATAGTCGGGATCGAGCGCGTGCTCGGCGTCGACGAAGGCACAGGTGGCGCCCTGTTTCTGGGCCTCGGCGATCACCGAGAGGGTCAGGGTGGTCTTGCCCGAGGATTCCGGACCGTAGATCTCGACGATCCGGCCCTTTGGCAGGCCGCCGATGCCGAGGGCGATGTCCAGGCCCAGGGAGCCGGTGGAGATGGCGGGGATCGCCTGGCGCTCATGGTCGCCCATGCGCATGACCGCGCCCTTGCCGAATTGGCGTTCGATCTGTCCCAGGGCCGCGGCCAGGGCGCGCTTCTTGTTCTCGTCCATTGAAGTCCTCGCGAAGTCAGGGCGGCCGGACGGCCACGAACAACTGTATAAGTAGACAGTATTATTCCACAGGGCAAGTCGCTCGCCTACCCCCGCGGGGAAGAATGTTCCGAACGGTTGCCCGCAGGCGCGGCTAGCCTGGGTTTTCGCCGTTGCTCATGCGCAGCAGCCCGGTCAGCGCGGTCGCCACCGTCTGCCGGCGCACGGCGTCGCGGTCGCCGTTGAACTGGCAGCGCTCGCTGACCAGCCGCTCGCCGTCGGCCCATGCCAGCCAGACGGTGCCCACGGGCTTTTCCGGCGAACCGCCATCGGGCCCGGCGATCCCGCTGACCGCCACCGCGAAGCGCGATCCGCTGTGCCGCTGGGCGCCTCGCGCCATCGCCTCGACAACTTCCCGGCTGACCGCGCCGACCGCCGCGAACAGCGATTCCGCCACGTCCAGCTGGAGGGTCTTCTGCCGGTTCGAGTAGGTCACGTAGCCGGCCTCGAACCAGGCCGAACTCCCCGGCATGCGGGTGATCGCCTCGGCGATCCCGCCACCGGTGCAGGATTCCGCGGTGCTGACCTGCTCGCCGAGATGGCGCAGGCTTTCGCCCAGTCGGGTGGCCAGTGCGGTCAGGTCGGAGTCCGTGACGGTCATCGCTGCTCTCCAGAAAAGAAACGGAAAGGGACTACCCTACACCATCGGCTTTTCCATTCAGAAGCAGCTTTCGGACAAGCGCGAGCGCAAGGCGGCGTCGGATGCGCGAACATGCAGGCTCCTATATCGCCCAAGGAACGGCACCCATGAACACAGCTTCGTTCAAGACTTCCCTGCTCTCCCTCGCCCTGCTCCTTTCTCCCGTCGCCAACCTTCCAGCCCACGCGGCCTGTACCGCCAACCTGGCCCTGCAACCGGCCAGCAGCCTGCCCGCGCTCGGCGGGCGCCTGGTCTATCACAGCTATATGGAGTACGGGGACGGCTCCTCGAACCTCTACCTGCACGATTTCAAGAGCAAGAGCACCCGCCAGCTCAACCAGCCCGGCTGGAACATCGAGGACCCGATGAATGCGCACTTCTCCCCGGACGGCCGTCACCTGACCTTCATGGGCCGCCAGAATGGCGCCTGGCACGTGTTCGCCTGGACCATCGGCGGCACCCAGGCGCCGAGCAACCTCACCGCGGCCATCGGCGGCCGCAACGAGGATCCGAAGTTCTCCTTCGACGGTCGCCAGGTCGTGCTCAAGCACGAAGGCGACATCCGCCTCGCCACCCTGGTCTTCAATGGCGATGGCAGCGTCGGCGTGAGCGCCTGGAAAGCCGTGACCAGCGACGGCTGGACCACCGAGGAATCGATGCCGTTCCTCACCCCCTCAGGCAAGTACGTGGTCTACGCGACAGGAGCCGGCGACAGCCTGCGGGTGGTGCGCAGGAACCTGGAGAACGGCCAGGTCAGCGCCCTCGCCACCCCGGCTGCGGGGAGCCGCGACTATTATCCGGTGGTACGCGACTACACCGCCTACTTCCTCTCGCGCACCCAGCCGGCCGGCAACGACCAGTTGGCCATGGTCGTTCCCAACAGCCCGCCCGGCACCCCGGCGATACTGCCGCTCAACCATTGCCAGGGCGACAATTCCGATGCAGCTCCGGTGAACGAGGACTATCTGGTCTTCTCCAGTACCTCGTTCGACCCGACCTACAGCCTGCTCCTCGGCGACATCGCCGCGGCGCGCGTCTGGCGGCTCGACCCGGCGCAGATCAACCTGCCCGACGGCCGGCAGAAGCTCGGTGCCAGCTATACCGCGGCGCGCTGAACGCGGCCCGCACAGGCGCGGACCTGATGGTCCGCGCCGGTTCCGAACAGACCCGACACAGGCCGACGAATCGGGTTAACATTGCCCTCTTTTGCACCGTCCAAAGCCCGCTTCCGAAGGCCCGTATGACCGACCTCTCTCAGCACACGCCGATGATGCAACAGTACTTCAAACTGAAGCATCAGCACCCCGACCAATTGATGTTCTATCGCATGGGCGACTTCTACGAGCTGTTCTACGAGGACGCGAAGAAGGCCGCCAAGCTGCTCGACATCACCCTGACCGCGCGCGGCCAGTCTGGCGGCAAGGCGATCCCGATGGCAGGCATTCCCTTCCATTCGGCGGAGGGCTACCTGGCCAAGCTGGTCAAGCTCGGCGAGTCGGTGGCGATCTGCGAGCAGATCGGCGACCCGGCCACCAGCAAGGGACCGGTGGAGCGCCAGGTGGTGCGGATCATCACCCCCGGCACGGTGAGCGACGAGGCACTGCTCGACGAACGCCGCGACAACCTGCTGGCGGCGATCCTCGGCGACGAGCGCCTGTTCGGCCTCGCCGTGCTGGACATCACCAGCGGCCGCTTCAGCGTCCAGGAGATAAAAGGCTGGGAAACCCTGCTGGCCGAACTGGAACGCCTCAACCCGGCCGAGCTGCTGATTCCCGACGACTGGCCACAGGGCCTGCCGGCGGAGAAGCGTCGCGGCGTGCGCCGCCGCGCGCCGTGGGACTTCGATCGCGACTCGGCACACAAGAGCCTCTGCCAGCAATTCGGCACCCAGGACCTGAAAGGCTTCGGCTGCCAGAACCTGACCCTGGCCATCGGCGCCGCCGGCTGTCTGCTCGCCTATGCCAAGGAAACCCAGCGTACCGCCCTGCCGCACCTGCGCAGCCTGCGTCATGATCGTCTCGATGACACGGTGATCCTCGACGGCGCCAGCCGCCGCAACCTGGAGCTGGATATCAACCTCAGCGGTGGTCGCGAGAACACCCTGCAATCGGTGGTCGACCGTTGCCAGACCGCCATGGCCAGCCGCCTGATGAGCCGCTGGCTGAACCGTCCGCTGCGTGACCGCGCGGTGCTGGAGGCCCGCCAGGAGTCCATCGCCTGCCTGCTCGAACGCTACCGCTTCGAGAACCTGCAACCGCAGCTCAAGGAAATCGGCGACCTCGAACGTATCCTCGCCCGCATCGGCCTGCGCAATGCCCGCCCTCGCGACCTGGCGCGCCTGCGCGACGCGCTGGCGGCGTTGCCGGACCTGCAGAACGCCATGACCGAACTGGAGGCGCCGCACCTGCAGGCGCTGGCCACCACCATCGGCACCTATCCCGAACTCGCCGAACTGCTGGCCAAGGCGATCATCGACAACCCGCCGGCGGTGATCCGCGATGGCGGCGTGATCAAGACCGGCTATGACGCCGAACTGGACGAGCTGCAGGCACTGAGCGAGAACGCCGGACAGTTCCTGATGGACCTGGAGGCCCGCGAGAAAGCCCGCACCGGCCTGCCCAACCTGAAGGTCGGCTACAACCGCATCCACGGCTACTTCATCGAGCTGCCGCGGGTACAGGCCGAGCAGGCCCCGGCCGACTACATCCGCCGCCAGACCCTGAAGGGCGCCGAGCGCTTCATCACGCCGGAACTGAAGGCCTTCGAGGACAAGGCGCTGTCGGCCCAGAGCCGCGCCCTGGCACGCGAGAAAGCGCTCTACGAAGAGCTGCTGGAACGCCTGATCGGCCATCTCGCCCCGCTCCAGGACAGCGCCTCGGCGCTGGCGGAGCTGGACGTGCTGGCGAATCTCGCCGAACGCGCGCTGAACCTCGACCTGAATCGCCCGCGGTTCGTCGAACATACCTGCCTGCACATCGAGCAGGGCCGCCATCCGGTGGTCGAGCAGGTGCTGGAGTCGCCATTCGTGGCCAACGACCTGGCGCTGGACGCCGACACCCGGATGCTGGTGATAACCGGCCCGAACATGGGCGGTAAATCCACCTACATGCGGCAAACCGCGCTGATCGTGCTACTCGCTCACATCGGCAGCTTCGTTCCCGCCGCACGCTGCGAGCTGTCCCTGGTGGACCGCATCTTCACCCGCATCGGCTCGTCCGACGACCTTGCCGGCGGCCGCTCGACCTTCATGGTGGAGATGAGCGAAACCGCCAACATCCTGCACAACGCCACCGACAAGAGCCTGGTGCTGATGGACGAGGTCGGCCGCGGCACCAGCACCTTCGACGGCCTGTCGCTGGCCTGGGCGGCGGCCGAGGACCTGGCGCGGACCCGCGCCTTCACCCTGTTCGCCACCCACTACTTCGAGCTGACCGTGCTGCCGGAAAGCCAGCCGGCGGTAGCCAACGTGCACTTGAACGCGACCGAGCACAACGAGCGCATCGTGTTCCTCCACCACGTCCTGCCGGGTCCGGCGAGCCAGAGCTACGGCCTGGCGGTGGCCCAGTTGGCCGGCGTGCCGAGCCCGGTGATCCAGCGCGCCCGCGAGCACCTCAAGCGCCTGGAGACCACCAGCCTGCCGCACGAGGTGCCAAGCCAGCAGAGCGGCAAGCCCGCTTCGCCGATGCAGAGCGACCTGTTCGCCAGCCTGCCGCACCCGGTGATCGATGAATTGTCGAGGATCAATCCCGACGATATCAGCCCGCGGCAAGCTCTCGATCTGTTATATGCATGGAAGATGCGGGTCTGACGGACCACCGCACAAGCTGCTAGAATCGCGCGCGCTTAGCCGCCCGCCTGAGGAGAGAATTAGAAAATGACCTTCGTCGTCACCGACAACTGCATCAAGTGCAAATACACCGACTGCGTGGAAGTCTGCCCGGTAGACTGCTTCTACGAAGGACCCAATTTCCTGGTCATCCACCCGGACGAGTGCATCGACTGCGCCCTGTGCGAGCCCGAATGTCCGGCCCAGGCGATTTTCTCCGAAGACGAAGTGCCGGAGAACATGCAGGAGTTCATCGAGCTGAACAGCGAGCTGGCGGAAGTCTGGCCGAACATCACCGAGAAGAAGGATGCCCTGCCCGACGCCGAGGAATGGGACGGCGTCGCCGGCAAGCTCCAGCACCTGGAGCGCTGATACGCCAAGGCCCGCAAACAGCGGGCCTTTTATTTGGCGATGGGTAAAACGGCAGGTAAAAAAAAGGGGCGGGGTATTCCCCCGCCCACTCTTCAGTCCCTCGTCATCATCCTGATGAATCGCCTCCCTGGCGATGTCCCTTCCCCGATCCTTCGGGGCTGCGTGTTCCCTGTACGCAGGAGTGATATTAGCGATTCCCCAGGAGCCCGCAACCTGGCAGAAACCGCAGCGAGGCTTTGTCAGCGAGCACTCCTTGAAAAATAAACCTTTTATTTTCAATGAGTTATATTTATACGCGAGAATTCTTCACCATCTTCCCGGGGTTTTATCTACTTAGGCTCACACGCCGTGTAAGTTAATGCTTACAAGAGCAGACACAAAAAACCCGGCGAACGCCGGGTCTTGTGTGGGTCCAAGGATTCCTGTCACTGGAACAGCGCGTCGCTCGACAGGCCGTTCTTCTCCAGTATCTCGCGCAGGCGCTTGAGTGCCTCCACCTGGATCTGGCCGACCCGCTCGCGGGTCAGGCCGATTTCCTGGCCAACCTCCTCCAGCGTGCTGCTTTCATGCCCGCGCAGGCCGAAGCGGCGAATCACCACTTCACGCTGCTTGTCGGTGAGTTCCGACAGCCACTGATCGATGCTTTCGCTGAGGTCGTCGTCCTGCAGCAACTCGCACGGGTCGGTGGGGCGATCGTCGGTCAGGGTGTCGAGCAGGGTCTTGTCGGAGTCCGGGCCAAGGGAAACGTCTACCGAAGTGACCCGCTCGTTCAGGCCGAGCATGCGCTTGACCTCGGCGACCGGTTTTTCCAGCAGGTTGGCGATTTCCTCGGGGGACGGTTCGTGGTCGAGCTTGTGGGTCAGCTCCCGCGCCGCACGCAGGTAGACGTTCAGCTCCTTGACCACATGGATCGGCAAACGGATGGTCCGGGTCTGGTTCATGATGGCCCGTTCGATGGTCTGGCGGATCCACCAGGTGGCGTAGGTCGAGAACCGGAATCCGCGCTCCGGATCGAACTTCTCCACGGCGCGGATCAGGCCGAGGTTGCCTTCCTCGATCAGGTCGAGCAGGGACAGTCCGCGATTGACATAGCGCCGGGCGATCTTCACCACCAGTCGCAGGTTGCTCTCGATCATCCGCTTCCGACCAGCGGGATCGCCCTTCTGCGCCAGACGGGCGAAGTGGACTTCCTCTTCGGGCGTCAGCAGGGGCGAGAAACCGATTTCGTTGAGATACAGCTGCGTTGCGTCCAACGCGCGCGTGTAGTCGATGTGCTTGTGTTGCTTGGAAGAGAAGGAGGTGGTGGCTTTTGGAGTTGCCCGGAGAGAAGGCTGCTCGTCGGCAGACAGCTCGTCCAGCATGATGCCGGGCTCCAGGAGGAGCACTTCGTCATCGTGGTCAAACTCCGGCCCTTCTTTTTTGAGTGCCATGTCGTTATCCCTTGCATGAGTTCGACTCAAGCCCGGACGACTCCTTTTCCGCTGGGAACGCCCGGACCCGCTCACCTACATGTGGGCGGGCGAACTCCGGTCAGCGACGTGGCAAGTATTGCAGTGGATCGACAGGTTTACCCTGGCGGCGAATCTCGAAGTGCAGCTTCACCCGATCGGTTCCTGTGGAGCCCATCTCGGCAATCGATTGCCCTACCTTGACCTGTTGCCCTTCCCGCACCAGCAGCCTGCGGTTGTGACCGTAGGCACTCACGTAGGTCTCGTTGTGTTTGATGATGACCAACTCGCCGTAGCCCCGCAAACCACTACCGGCGTATACAACGGTCCCACCAGACGCAGCCAGGACAGGCTGGCCCAATTGACCAGCTATATCAATCCCTTTATTCAAACTTCCGTTTGAGGCAAAACGACCTATCAGCGTACCGCTTGCCGGCCATGCCCAACCGCCTGCCGCAGCCCCCGCGACGACGGGAGTCGCGCCGCTGCTGGGTGGGCTGGTGGTCGCGGCCGGAGCCGGCGCGGGTTTGGCAGGTACCGACGTACTAACAGCGGGTGGAACCGGGGCCGGCCTGGCCGCCACCGGCGGAGCGACGACCGGCGTGTTTTTCGCGACGGACGGCTGGCTCGGCGCCCGCCCACCAAATTGGATAGCTTGACCGACATGGATGGTATAGGGCGGCGCGATGCCATTGCGTGCGGCCAGCGCCTTCCAGTCCCAGCCAAAGCGGAAGGCGATGGAATACAGGGTGTCGCCGCGACGGACGATGTACTGCCCGCTGGTGACAGGCGCACGGCGCGCCGCAGCGGATGCGGAGCCGTTGCGGTCGACGACCTTGACCCCACCGGGGGGGGACGACGAACAGGCGGCGAGAAGGGAACAGACGACGGCGCCAAGCACCAGGTGGCCACCACCGTAGACCCGAGTCCATTGCCGCAGGGTCGCTGCTAGCCTCAATCCTTCCCCCTTATCCATCTGTTCGCTTTCGGTCGGTTGGGCCGGCATCCACCAGCCACAGGCTCAGGCGATCGGGCCGTTGAGCAGCGGGACGAAACGCACCGAGTCGAGCACCTGCCGACTGAAGCCGTCCTCGGTACGCACGATCAGCATCAATTGCTGGACTTCCCCGCCACCCACCGGGATCACCAGGCGGCCGCCCGGCGCGAGCTGGTCCAGCAGCGACTGCGGGACTTCCGAAGCCGCCGCGGTGACGATGATTCCATTGTAGGGAGCCAGCGCCGACCAGCCCTCCCAGCCGTCGCCCCAACGAAAGACAACATTGCGCAGGTTTAGCTCCGCAAGACGTTCCTTCGCCTTGTCCTGCAGTGCCTGGATCCGCTCGACGGAGAACACCCGCTCGACCAGTTGCGCCAGCACCGCGGTCTGGTAGCCGGAACCGGTGCCGATCTCCATGACCTTGTCCAGCGGGCCGGCGGCCAGCAGCAACTCGGTCATCCGCGCCACCATGAACGGCTGGGAAATGGTCTGGTTGTGGCCGATCGGCAGGGCGGTGTCTTCGTAGGCGCGATGCGCGAGCGCTTCGTCGACGAAAAGATGCCGCGGCGTACGGCGGATCACCTCGAGCACGCGGGCATTCGACAGGCCTTCCTCGTACAACCGCTGGATCAGGCGTTCGCGGGTACGCTGGGAGGTCATGCCGATACCGCGGCGGTGCAGGTCTTCGGACATCACTTCAGCCCTCCCAGCCATTCGTCGAGACCACCGAAGGCTTCATGGAAGGTGCGGTCCAGTTGCAGCGGGGTGATCGACACGTAGCCCTGCATCACGGCGTGGAAGTCGGTTCCGGGGCCGCCGTCCTCGGCGTCGCCGGCGGCGGAAATCCAGTAACCTTCCTTGCCGCGCGGATTGACCACCTTCACCGGCGCGGCGGCGCGGGCGCGATGGCCGAGGCGGGTCAGCTGGATGCCACGCACGCGCTCCAGCGGCAGGTTGGGGACGTTGACGTTGAGCACGGTGCGCGGCGGCACGGCCAGCCGCTCGTGGGCGGCGACCAGCAGGCGGGCGAAATGCATGGCGGTGGGCAGGTTGTCCGGCAGCCGCGAGACCAGCGAGAAGGCGAAGGCCGGGCACTTCAGGAAACGCCCCTCGATAGCCGCGGCCACGGTCCCTGAATAGAGCACGTCGTCGCCGAGGTTGGCGCCCAGGTTGATCCCCGACGCCACCATGTCCGGCAGTTCCTCCAGCAGGCCATTCAGGCCCAGGTGCACGCAATCGGTCGGCGTGCCGTTGAGGCTGATGAATCCATTGTTCAGGCGCTGCGGATGCAGCGGGCGGTCCAGCGTCAGGGAACTGCTGGCGCCGCTCTTGTCCTGGTCGGGGGCGATCACTACGCAATCGGCATGATCCGCCAGCGCGTCGTAAAGCGCGGCGATACCGGGTGCGGTCACCCCGTCGTCGTTGGCAATCAGTATGCGCATGGGTTTTCCGTCTGCCCTGTCGGTACCAGGTCGAGGATTTCGCGCACCACTACGGTGGCGAAACAACCGGCCGGCAGGACGAATTCCAGTTGCAGAACATCAGGTTCGGGATAATGCCACGCCAGCCCCTGGATGGGGAGCCGCAGGATGCGCCGTTCGTGCGCCATGCCCGCCTTCGCCAGCCAGCGGCACAGCGCCGGCTCGCTCCCGGCCAGGGCCAGCTCGCGTTCGAGGGTGCCAGCGCCGCTCGGCGGATCGCCCTCGCCCCAGAGCGGGCCGGTGGGGTGCAGGTCGAGGGCGGCCAGGCGGGCATCGCGGCATTCTTCCTCGCCGGCGGGGAAAAAGCTGCGGCTGTCGGTGAAGGCCAGCAGGTCGCCGACCGCTGCACGGTTCCAGCTGCCCTCCGCGACCCGCTCGGCGAGCAGGCGGTTGAACAGGTAGCTGCGCCCGGCGGAAAGGAAGCGCGAACGCAGGTTGCGATTCGCCGGCAGCAGGTCCTGCTCCGCGCAACTGCGCGCGTCGACCAGGTTGCCGCCGCCATGGCCGAAGCGCTGCAGGCCGAAATAGTTGGGCACGCCGACCGCGGCGATACGTTCGAGCCGCGCGTCGAGAAGGACGCGCTCCGCCCGCAGAGCGGTCAGGCGCAGGGTGAAGCCGTTGGCGGCATGCGCGCCCCGCTGCAACTTGCGCGAGTGACGGGTGCGGCGAAGGATCCGCAGGTCTTCGCCCTCGGCTGCGCCCAGGTCGGGGTCGGCCTTGCCCGGCAGGTGCAGGCTGAACCATTGCCGGGTCAGGGCCTGGCGGTCCTTCAGCCCGGCATAGCTGACATGCTTCTGCTGCACACCGGCGGCGCGGCCCAGGCGTCGGGCCGCCTCCTCGGTGTTCAGCCCGCGCTTTTCCACCCAAAGCCAGAGGTGCTCGCCTTCACCGCTGAGGGGAATGTCCAGCACCTCGTCGACCTGGAAATCCTCGGCCACCGCCTTCAAGACCGCCTCGCCGCAGGCCGCGCCATGGGCGCGCGGTCCGAGCAGGTCGAGCTCGCCGAGAACGCTCATCGGGCCATCAGCAAAGCGACCGCATGTACAGCAATGCCCTCTTCGCGTCCGGTGAAACCAAGCCGTTCGGTAGTGGTGGCCTTGACGTTGACCTGGTCGAGCGCGACACCGAGATCCTCGGCGATCAACCCGCGCATGGTCTCGATGTGCGGCGCCATCTTCGGCGCCTGGGCGACGATGGTGGCGTCGACGTTGCCGACCTTCCAGCCCTTCTCGGCGACGATGGCGACCACATGTCGCAGCAACGCGCGACTGTCGGCGCCCTTGAAGCGCGGGTCGGTGTCCGGGAAGTGCTTGCCGATGTCGCCCAGCGCCGCCGCGCCCAGCAGCGCGTCGGACAAGGCGTGCAACAGCACGTCGCCGTCGGAGTGGGCGACCAGCCCGTGTTTGTGGGGAATGCGCACGCCACCGAGGGTGATGTAGTCGCCCTCGCCGAAGCGATGCACGTCGTAGCCATGGCCAATTCGCATGAAAAAACGCCCTGGTTGGAATCAGGGCGTGATTCTACCCCGGATCGGGACAGGCTTCAGGTATCGCGGATCAACCGTCGAGAACCCGGGCATGGTGTCGCAGGTGATCCTCGATGAAGCTGGCGATGAAGTAGTAGCTGTGGTCGTAGCCCGGCTGCAAACGCAGCTCCAGCGGATGACCGGCCTCCCGCGCGGCGCGGCGCAGCGCTTCCGGCTTGAGCTGGACGGCGAGGAAGTCGTCGCGCTCGCCCTGGTCGACCAGGATCGGCAGGCGTTCGGAGGCCGTTTCGAGCAACGCGCAGGCATCCCACTCGCGCCAGGCCGCCGGCTCCTCGCCGAGATAACGGGAGAACGCCTTCTGCCCCCAGGGACAATCGCTCGGATTGCAGATCGGGGCGAACGCCGACAGCGACAGGTAGCGTCCCGGGTTGCGCAGGGCACAGACCAGCGCGCCATGCCCGCCCATCGAGTGGCCGCTGATACCGCGCCGCTGCGACACCGGGAAATGCGCCTCGATCAGTGCCGGCAGTTCGTGGACCACATAGTCGTGCATGCGGTAGTGCGCGGACCAGGGCTCCTGCGTGGCGTTCAGGTAGAAGCCTGCGCCCAGGCCGAAATCCCAGGCGCCGTCGGGATCGCCGGGCACGCCGCTGCCGCGCGGGCTGGTATCCGGCGCCACCAGCACCAGGCCGAGTTCGGCGGCGACGCGCTGGGCGCCGGCCTTCTGCATGAAGTTCTCGTCGTTGCAAGTCAGACCGGACAGCCAGTACAGCGCCGGCAGCGCAGCCTCCGGCTCGGCCTGGGGCGGCAGGTAGATGGCGAAGACCATCTCGCAGTTCAGGGTCCGGGAAAAATGCCGGTAGCGCTGGTGCCAGCCGCCGAAGCTCTTCTGGCTGCCGATCAGTTCGAGGGAATCCTTCACGTGACCTCCGTGAAACGGTCGTGGCGAGCCGCAGGGTCCGCCACGATGGCTTGTCAGTAATGAATGACGGTGCGGATGCTCTTGCCTTCGTGCATCAGCTCGAAGGCCTCGTTGATATCCTCCAGCCCCATGGTGTGGGTGATGAAGGTATCCAGCGGGATCTCGCCCTGCTGCGCCTTCTCGACATAGCTCGGCAGCTCGCTGCGTCCGCGCACGCCGCCGAACGCCGAACCGCGCCAGACGCGCCCGGTGACCAGCTGGAAGGGCCGGGTGCTGATTTCCTGGCCGGCACCGGCGACACCGATGATCACCGACTCGCCCCAGCCCTTGTGGCAGCACTCCAGGGCGGCGCGCATCAGTTGCACATTGCCGACGCACTCGAAGGAATAGTCGACGCCGCCATCGGTCAGTTCGACGATGACGTCCTGGATCGGCCTGTCATGTTCCTTCGGATTGATGAAGTCGGTGGCGCCCAGTTCCCTGGCGATGTCGAACTTGGCCGGGTTGATGTCGAGCGCGATGATGCGCGAGGCCTTGGCCATCTTCGCCCCGATGATCGCCGCCAGGCCGATGCCACCCAGGCCGAAGATGGCGACGGTGGCGCCCTCTTCCACCTTGGCGGTATTGAGCACCGCGCCGATCCCGGTGGTGACGCCGCAGCCGAGCAGACAGACCTTTTCCAGCGGGGCGTCCTTGGGAATCTTCGCCAGGGAGATTTCCGGCAGCACGGTGTACTCGGAGAAGGTCGAGCAGCCCATGTAGTGGTAGACCGGCTCGCCCTTGTAGGAGAAGCGACTGGTGCCGTCGGGCATCAGGCCCTTGCCCTGGGTGGCGCGCACCGCCTGGCAGAGGTTGGTCTTGCCGGACAGGCAGAACTTGCACTTGCCGCATTCGGCGGTGTACAGCGGGATGACGTGGTCGCCCACCTGGAGGGAGGTCACGCCCTCGCCCACCGCTTCGACGATACCGCCCCCTTCATGGCCCAGGATGCATGGGAACACCCCTTCGGAATCCTGACCGGACAGGGTGTACGCGTCGGTATGGCAGACGCCGGTGGCGACGATGCGCACCAGTACCTCGCCCTTCTGCGGCGGCGCCACATCCACTTCGACGATTTCCAACGGCTGGTTGGGGGCGAAGGCGACGGCGGCACGGGACTTGATCATCTCGGAACTCCTGAACGATGGAAGCCGGCAGGCCACGACGCGACCCGCCAAAACGGAAAGTGTAGAAAACCGCGTTTCAAGGAATAATCAGGCAATAATCAAAACATTATTGCCATGCAGGGACAATCCAGATGAATCGCTGGGAAGGACTGGACGAATTCGTCGCCGTCGCCGAAACCGGGCAGTTCACCGCCGCGGCCGAACGCATGGGCGTCTCCTCTTCGCACATCAGCCGCCAGGTCGCCCGCCTGGAGGAACGCCTGCAGACCCGCCTGCTCTACCGCAGCACTCGGCGGGTATCGTTGAGCGAGGCCGGGCAGACCTTCCTGCAACACTGCCAGCGCCTGCAGGACGCCCGCGACGAGGCCCTGCGCGCGGTCAGCGATCTCTCCGCGGAACCCAAGGGCCTGCTGCGCATGACCTGCGCGGTGGCCTACGGCGAACGTTTCATCGTGCCGCTGGTGAATGCCTTCATGGCCGACTATCCGCAACTGCGGGTCGACATCGAACTCTCCAACCGCCAGTTGGACCTGCTCCACGAGGGCTTCGACCTGGCCATCCGCCTCGGCCGCCTGAGCGATTCGCGTCTGGTCGCCACGCGCCTGGCGCCGCGCGTCATGTACCTCTGCGCCACCCCGGAATACCTGCGCCGCCACGGCACTCCGCAGTCACCGGCGGAACTCGGCCAGTTCAACTGCCTGATCGGCAGCAGCGACCTGTGGAGCTTTCTCGAGGACGGCCGGGAAACCCAGCACCGGGTCCAGGGCAACTGGCGCTGCAACAGCGGCCAGGCGGTACTCGACGCCGCGCTGCGTGGCTTCGGTCTATGCCAGTTGCCCGACTACTATGTGATCGACCACCTGCGCAGCGGCCGGCTGGTCTCCCTGCTGCAAGGCCACCAGCCACCGAACACCGCGGTGTGGGCGCTGTACCCGCAGCAGCGGCACCTGTCGCCGAAAGTCAGGCAACTGGTGGACTATCTCAAGGAAGGCCTGGCGCGGTCCCATCCGGGGCTCGCCGAGGAGAAAAACCTGCGCTGAAGCAGTAAGGAAAATCCACGCTGCGATAGACTTGGCGGTTTCCCGTTCTACCCGCCATCGATTCAAGGAAGTCGCATGTCTGCCTTCAACGCGTTTCGCCAACGCTACCTGGTGAGGTTCTGGTCGCCGCTGCCGGCGCTGGTCGCCCTCGGCGTCGCCTCCGCCTACTACTTCGCCATCACCGGCACCTTCTGGGCGGTGACCGGCGAATTCACCCGCTGGGGCGGCCACGTGCTGTCCTGGTTCGGCTACCAGCCACAGGACTGGAGCTATTTCCGGCTGATCGGCCTGCAAGGCACGCCGCTGGACCGGGTCGACGGGGTGATGATCATCGGCATGCTCCTCGGCGCCCTGTGCTGCGCGCTGTGGGCCGGCAATGTCAGCCTGCGCTGGCCGACCAGCAAGCGGCGCCTGTTGCAGGGCCTGGTCGGCGGGATCATCGCCGGCTTCGGCGCGCGCCTGGCGATGGGCTGCAACCTGGCGGCGTTCTTCACTGGCATCCCGATGTTCTCCGTGCACGCCTGGGCCTTCATGTTCGCCACCGTCGGCGGCGCCTGGATCGGCGTGAAGATCAGCCTGCTGCCGTTCCTGCGCACGCCGCTGAAGGTCGGCGCCGGCGCCAGCGCGCTGCCCAGCGCCGAAAGCCTGGCCCGGCGCGCACGCCTGCAGGCCCGCCTGGGCCTGGCGGTACTGGCGTTCGCCGCGCTGTTCGCCGCCTGGCGCTTCGAAGCATCGCTGGTGCTGGGCATGGCCTGCCTGTTCGGCCTGCTGTTCGGCGGCCTGATCGAGCGCGCGCAGATCTGCTTCACCAGCGCCGCGCGTGACCTCTGGACCACCGGCCGGACCCGCGCCGCCTTCGGCATCCTGCTCGGCATGGCGGCCGCCTGCATCGGCACCTTCGCCGCGATCCGCCTGGGCGTCGCGCCGAAGATCTTCTGGATGGGACCGAACGCGATCATCGGCGGCATCCTCTTCGGCATCGGCATCGTCCTCGCCGGCGGTTGCGAGACCGGCTGGATGTACCGCTCGATGGAGGGCCAGGTGCACTTCTGGGTGGTCGGCATCGGCAACGTCATCGGCGGCACCCTGGTGGCGGTGTTCTGGGACCAGTTGGGTACCCGCCTCGCCCTGCCCTACCCCAAGATCGACCTGCTGGAAAGCTTCGGCCCCGGCAACGGCCTGCTGCTGACCTTCGCCGGCCTCGCCCTGTGCCTGCTGCTGGTACAACTGAACGCCTCCCGATTCACCCGACCGCGGAAACCGAACCATGAGCCAGCCCGACAAACCGACCCTGTCGCTTGACCTGCGCGGCGAACATTGCCCGTACAACGCCATCGCCACCCTGGAAACCCTGGCCACCATGCAGCCGGGCGAACGCCTGGAAGTGGTCACCGACTGCTCGCAGTCGGTCCACGGCATTCCCGAAGACACCCAGCGACAGGGCTACAAATGCCTGGCGGTGGAGCAGCACGGCGCGCTGTTCCGCTTCCTCATAGAGGTGCCGCTGGAAGGCTGAGCGGCGATCGCGCAGATACGGAAAAGCCGACCCCAGGGTCGGCTTTTTTACTGCACGTGCATACCGTCAGTGCGGAAAACTTCGCTGCAGGCGCAGCAGGTCTTCCGGGGTGGTTATCTTCAGGTTGTCGGCGCGCCCTTCCACCAGCTTCGGTGCATAGCCGGCCCACTCCATCGCCGAAGCCTCGTCGGTGATCGCCACGCCGGCCACCAGCGCATCGGCCAGCGCCCGATGCAGGGCGCCGAGGCGGAACATCTGCGGCGTGTAGGCCAACCAGACCACCGAGCGGTCGATGGTTTCGCTGACCCGGCCGTCGCGGTCGGCGCGCTTGAGAGTGTCCCGCGCCGGTACCGCCAGCAGGCCACCGACCGGATCCTCGGCGAGTTCTTCGAGCAGGCGGTCGAGGTCGCCGCGTGTCAGGTTCGGCCGGGCCGCATCGTGCACCAGCACCCAGTCGTCGGCCCGGGCGCCCAGTTCCAGCAGGCGCAGCAAGCCGCTGAGCACCGAGTCGGCCCGTTCGACGCCGCCGGCCGCTCGCTGCACGTGCCGGCTGGCGGCGCAATCCAGCCCGGGCCAGTAGGGATCGTCCTCGGCCAGACAGACCACCAGGCCCCTGAGCATAGGATGCTCGAGGAAACAGTCGAGGGTGCGTTCGATCACGGTGCGACCGGCAAGATCGAGGTATTGCTTCGGGCGGTCGGCGCGCATGCGCGAACCCACGCCGGCGGCGGGGATCACCGTCCAGAAGGCGGGAATGTCGGAAGTCGTCATCGGGAAAAGGGTCGTCAGCTCACTTGGCGAGCTGGTAGAGGGTTTCGCCGTCCTTGACCATGCCGAGTTCGTGTCGCGCACGCTCCTCGACGGTCTCGGTGCCTTTCTTCAGCTCGGCGACTTCGGCTTCGAGAATCCGGTTGCGCTCCAGCAGGCGCTCGTTCTCGCCATGCTGGTCGGCGATCTGCTTCTGCAGGTCGCGCACCTGCGCCAGGCTGCCATCGCCAACCCAGAGGCGATACTGCAGGCCCGCCAGCGCCAGGATCAGCACCACGAACAGCCAGTAGGGGCTACGTAACCTCAAGCCTCGAACTCCTTGAGAAGAAAAGGGGTGGCTCTTGCCACCCCTTCACCGTACCAGACCAGGCTCAGCCGCGGAATTCCGCGCGACCACGGTACGGCGCCTTGGCGCCCAGCTGCTCTTCGATACGCAGCAGCTGGTTGTACTTGGACACGCGGTCGGAGCGGCACAGCGAACCGGTCTTGATCTGACCGGCGGCGGTGCCCACGGCCAGGTCGGCGATGGTCGAGTCCTCGGTTTCACCGGAACGGTGCGAGATCACCGCGGTATAGCCGGCGGCCTTGGCCATCTGGATGGCTTCCAGGGTCTCGGTCAGCGAACCGATCTGGTTGAACTTGATCAGGATCGAATTGCCGATGCCCTTCTCGATGCCTTCCTTGAGGATCTTGGTGTTGGTCACGAACAGGTCGTCGCCGACCAGCTGGACCTTGGCGCCGATCTTGTCGGTCAGGCCCTTCCAGCCGGCCCAGTCGGACTCGTCCATGCCGTCCTCGATGGAGATGATCGGGTAACGCTGGGTCAGGCCGGCCAGGTAGTCGGCGAAACCGGCGGCGTCGAATACCTTGCCTTCGCCTTCGAGGTCGTACTTGCCGTCCTTGAAGAACTCGCTGGAGGCGCAGTCCAGGGCCAGGGTCACGTCGTCGCCCAGCTTGTAGCCGGCCTTCTCGACGGCCTCGGCGATGGCGGCCAGGGCGTCTTCGTTGGACGACAGGTTCGGCGCGAAGCCGCCCTCGTCACCGACCGCGGTGTTCAGGCCACGGGCTTTCAGCACCGCCTTCAGGTGATGGAAGATCTCGGCGCCCATGCGCAGCGCCTCGGCGAAGTTCTTCGCGCCGACCGGCTGGACCATGAATTCCTGGATATCGACGTTGTTGTCGGCATGCTCGCCGCCGTTGATGATGTTCATCATCGGCACCGGCATGGAGTACTGGCCGGGGGTGCCGTTGAGGTCGGCGATGTGCGCGTACAGCGGCACGCCCTTGGCCTGGGCGGCGGCCTTGGCGGCGGCCAGGGACACCGCGAGGATCGCGTTGGCGCCCAGCTTGGCCTTGTTCTCGGTGCCGTCCAGCTCGATCATCGCGTGGTCGAGGGCTTTCTGGTCGGCCGCGTCCTTGCCCAGCAGCAGGTCGCGGATCGGGCCGTTGATATTGGCCACGGCTTTCAGCACGCCCTTGCCCAGGTAACGGCTCTTGTCGCCATCGCGCAGCTCGAGGGCCTCGCGGGAACCGGTGGAAGCACCGGAAGGCGCGCAGGCGCTGCCGACGATGCCGTTGTCCAGGATCACGTCCGCTTCAACGGTCGGGTTGCCGCGGGAGTCCAGGACCTCACGGCCCTTGATGTCGACGATCTTTGCCATTCTTGTTAACACTCCGGAGTGAATGAACGGGGCGGTCTGAGGAGACTAGGCAGTCTCGATTGCAGGAAAGCTCTTGATCAGCTCGTCCAGTTGCTTGAGCTGGGACAGGAAGGCTTCGAGTTTGTTCAGGCGCAGCGCGCACGGACCGTCGCACTTGGCGTGCTCGGGGTCCGGATGGGCTTCGAGGAACAGCCCGGCGAGCTTCTGGCTGAGCCCGGCCTTGGCCAGGTCGGTGACCTGGGCGCGCCGGCCGCCGGCGGAATCCGCACGACCGCCGGGCATCTGCAGGGCGTGGGTGACGTCGAAGAACACCGGGTACTCGAACTGCTTCATGATGCCGAAGCCGAGCATGTCGACCACCAGGTTGTTGTAGCCGAAGGAGGAGCCGCGCTCGCAGAGGATCAGGCGGTCGTTGCCGGCTTCCTCGCACTTGGTCAGGATGTGCTTCATCTCCTGGGGCGCGAGGAACTGGGCCTTCTTGATATTGATCACCGCGTTGGTCCTGGCCATCGCCACCACCAGGTCGGTCTGCCGCGAGAGGAAGGCCGGCAGTTGGATGATGTCGCAGACCTCGGCCACCGGCTGGGCCTGGTGCGGCTCGTGGACGTCGGTGATGACCGGCACCTTGAAGGTCTTCTTGATCTCTTCGAAGATCTTCATCCCCTCCTCCAGGCCCGGGCCACGGAACGAGTGGATCGAGGAGCGGTTGGCCTTGTCGAAGCTGGCCTTGAATACATAGGGGATACCGAGTTTCTCGGTAACCCGTACGTATTCTTCGCAGACCTGCATGGCCAGGTCGCGCGACTCCAGCACGTTCATGCCGCCGAACAGCACGAACGGCAGGTCGTTGCCGATCTGGATATCGCCGACGCGAACGATCTTCTGTGCCATGCTCAGGCCTTCCCGGAATATTTCAGCGCGGCGTTGACGAAACCGCTGAACAGCGGGTGGCCATCACGCGGTGTGGAGGTGAACTCCGGGTGGAACTGGCAGGCGACGAACCACGGATGTTCCGGGGCCTCGACCACTTCCACCAGGGCGCCGTCGCCGGAGCGGCCGGAAATCTTCAGGCCAGCCTGCTCCAGTTGCGGCAGCAGGTTGTTGTTCACTTCGTAGCGATGGCGATGGCGCTCGACGATCACGTCCTTGGCATAGCAGTCGTGCACCAGGGTGCCGGTCTGCAACTGGCATTCCTGGGCGCCCAGGCGCATGGTACCGCCCAGGTCGGAAGCTTCGGTGCGGATCTCGGTGGCGCCGGTCGCGTCCTGCCATTCGGTGATCAGGCCGACCACCGGATGGCCGCTGGACTTGTCGAACTCGGTGGAGTTGGCATCGCTCCAGCCGAGCACGTTGCGCGCGTATTCGATGACCGCGACCTGCATGCCCAGGCAGATGCCCAGGTAGGGGATCTTGTTCTCGCGGGCGTACTGCACGGTGCTGATCTTGCCTTCCACGCCGCGCAGGCCGAAGCCGCCCGGGACCAGGATGGCGTCGACGCCTTCCAGCAGGCTGGTGCCCTGCTGCTCGATGTCCTCGGAGTCGATGTAGCGCAGGTTGACCTTGGTGCGACTCTGGATGCCGGCGTGGGTCATCGCCTCGATCAGCGACTTGTACGCGTCGAGCAGCTCCATGTACTTGCCGACCATGGCGATGGTGACTTCACGCTCGGGGTTGAGCTTGGCATCGACCACCCGGTCCCACTCGGACAGGTCGGCCTGGCCGCATTCCAGGCCGAAGCGCTCGACGACGATGTCGTCCAGGCCCTGGGCGTGCAGCACCGACGGGATGCGGTAGATGGTGTCGACGTCTTCCAGGGCGATCACCGCGCGCTCTTCCACGTTGGTGAAGAGCGCGATCTTGCGCCGCGAGGAGACGTCGATCGGGTGGTCGGAACGGCAGACCAGCACGTCCGGCTGCAGGCCGATGGAGCGCAGCTCCTTGACCGAGTGCTGGGTCGGCTTGGTCTTGGTTTCGCCGGCGGTGGCGATGTACGGGACCAGGGTCAGGTGCATCAGCATCGCGCGCTTGGCGCCGATCTCGACGCGCAGCTGGCGGATCGCCTCGAGGAACGGCTGCGACTCGATGTCGCCGACGGTGCCGCCGATCTCCACCAGGGCCACGTCGGCATCGCCGGCGCCCTTGATGATGCGCCGCTTGATCTCGTCGGTGATGTGCGGGATCACCTGCACGGTGGCGCCCAGGTAGTCGCCGCGGCGCTCCTTGCGCAGCACGTCCATGTAGACGCGGCCGGTGGTGAAGTTGTTGTTCTGGGTCATGGTGGTACGAACGAAGCGCTCGTAATGGCCCAGGTCCAGGTCGGTCTCGGCGCCGTCCTGGGTCACGAAGACCTCACCGTGCTGGAACGGGCTCATGGTGCCCGGGTCCACGTTGATGTAAGGGTCCAGCTTGAGCATCGTGATCTTCAGGCCACGCGCTTCCAAGATCGCAGCCAGAGAAGCCGAAGCGATGCCTTTCCCCAATGAAGAAACAACACCACCCGTGACGAAGATGTAGCGCGTCATGAAAAACCCTAGAAGTCAGCGTTTAGGCGGGATCAGCCGCCGGGGATTCGGAGAAGGGAGGCCAGCTCCCGCCACGGACAAATCCGTGGGCAAAGCAAACTCCTGCTGATTCCGGAGGGAATCGGCGGGAGCAGTACAAGACGGGAGCGTAGTCTACTGGAAACGGCTTACTAGCTCAAACCCGGGTCGTTCGTCGGCGGGCTCCAGGACAACCGCCAGCCTCCCTCGCGGGGACCGTCCAGGCCAGGAATGTTGGCCACCGCGAGCAGTTCGTCGGCGCGGAAGAGTAGCGGCAAACGACCGCGCAGGAAGCTCGGTACGCCCGCCTCGTTGAGCAAACGCTTGAGGTCGCGGCGACCGCGCCCGGCCAGGGCCAGTACTTCCCCACCCCGCCGGTAGTCGACGCGCAGCGGACCGGGCGGAAGTTCGCCGAGCAATGCCAGTCGACCGTTGCCGGGCAGCGCCAGCGGATGGGCGGGATGTTCCCAGACGAACGGTCCCGCCGCCGCGCGCCAGGCCGCCGGCAGCCACCAGAGCCGCCCCGCGCCGCGGCGCAGCTCGCCGCTCTCCAGGCGCCAGATCGGGTCGGCATCTTCGCCGGCGTCGCGCAGCGATTCCCAGCCGGCCCAGTGGTCGCTGTCCGGCAAGCGCGTCAGCGGTGCCAGCCACGCCCGCAGCAGGTTGCGCTGGCGCGCGGCGCCGAGGCGGCGCAAAGGTTCCAGGGCGATCCGGGGCAGGTCCAGCCAGTCCGGATCCGAGGGTGCGCGGCAGGCTCGGAGGTCGATGGCCGCCAGCTCACCCAGCAGCTCTTCGGCCTCGCGCAGGTGCGCCGCGCAGCGCGCCATGCCGGCGGCGGCCTGCGGCCAGTGGGAGGCGAGACGCGGCATGACCTCCTGGCGCAGGTAGTTGCGCGAGAAGCGCGGGTCCTGGTTGGAAGGATCCTCCACCCAGTCCAGCCGGTGCGTCTGCGCATAGGCTTCCAGTTCGGCGCGGGAAACCCCGAGCAAGGGTCGGCACAGGCGGCCGCCGCCCAGCGGCCGGCTCGCCGGCATCGCCGCCAGGCCGCGCAGGCCCGCTCCACGCAACAGGCGGAACAGCAGGGTCTCGGCCTGGTCGTCGAGATGCTGCGCGGTGAGCAGCACCTGCCCTTCGCCCAGGCTCGCCTGGAACGCGCGATAACGGGCAGCGCGCGCCGCCTGCTCGATGCTGCCGCCAACGGCGACCTGCACCCGCTCGACCCGCAGCGGGATGCCCAGCGACCGGCAGACCACCTGGCAGTGCGCCGGCCAGGCGTCCGCCGCAGTCTGCAAGCCATGATGGACATGCAGCGCCGACAGCGCCGGCAGGGCTTCGCTCCGAGCCAGGCGGGCCAGGAGGTGCAGCAACACCGTGGAATCCAGCCCGCCGGAAAAAGCCACGCACCAGCCCCTCGCTTCGCGCCAGGGCGCCAGGGCCTGTAACAGACGGGATTCGAGCGACACTGCCAGCATGCTTGCGCTCCTCATGCGACAAGCCCGGCGAATGCCGGGCTTGTCGATCGTACCAGTGCGCCGGACGGCTTACGGCGCGCCGTAGCTCATCAGGCGGTCGTAACGACGCTCCAGCAACTCACCCATTTCCAGGCCCTGGAGCATCTTCAGTTGCGCCAGCAGTTCGCCACGGATCGAGTCGGCCATGCTCGCCGGATCGCGATGGGCGCCGCCCAGCGGTTCGTCGATGACCTTGTCGACGATGCCCAGGCCTTTCAGGCGCTCGGCGGTGATGCCCATGGCCTCGGCGGCTTCCGGCGCCTTCTCGGCGGTTTTCCAGAGGATGGACGCGCAGCCTTCCGGCGAGATCACCGAGTAGGTGGAGTATTGCAGCATGTTCAGTTGGTCGCAGACGCCGATGGCCAGCGCGCCGCCGGAACCGCCCTCGCCGATCACGGTGGCGATGATCGGCGTCTTCAGCCGTGCCATCACCCGCAGGTTCCAGGCGATCGCCTCGCTCTGGCCGCGTTCCTCGGCATCAATGCCCGGGTAGGCGCCGGGCGTGTCGATGAAGGTCAGGATGGGCATCTTGAAGCGCTCGGCCATTTCCATCAGGCGGCAGGCCTTGCGATAGCCTTCCGGACGCGGCATGCCGAAGTTGCGCCGCACCTTCTCGCGCACCTCGCGGCCTTTCTGGTGGCCGATGACCATTACCGGGGAACCGTCGAGACGGGCAACGCCGCCGACGATCGCCGGGTCGTCGGCGAAATGCCGGTCGCCGTGCAGTTCCTCGAAATCGCTGAACAGGTAGCCGATGTAATCGAGGGTATAGGGACGCTTGGGATGGCGCGCGAGCTGGGCGATCTGCCAGCTGGACAGATTGCCGAAGATGTTTTCGGTGAGCGCCTTGCTCTTGTCCTGCAGACGCGAGATTTCGTCGCTGATGTTCAGCGCATTGTCGTTGCCCACCAGGCGCAGCTCTTCGATCTTGGCTTGCAGGTCGGCGATCGGCTGTTCGAAATCAAGAAAGTTCGGGTTCATAGGCTTCCGTCGTGCGCAGATTCTAGTGGGCCGTTTCCGTTTGGCGCCCTACCTTACGGGATCGGGCGCCAGGGGTCGAGCCGGGAGCAAGGGCGATCCGCGTTTTCCCGCCGCAGAGCGCGGAACAACGGCGTTATCGCCCATCGCGATTAACGATAATTGAGGAAGACGTTGTCGCGCCCGAACTGGTCACGCAATGCCTGGATCAGATCGTCCGCCGGATCCACCCGCCAGCTCTCGCCGAACTGCAGCAGGGCCTTGGCGTCGGCGCTGGTGTAGTCCAGGGTGATCGGACAGGAACCGCGATGGCGGTTGAACAGTTCGCCCAGCCAGCGCAGGCGGTCGCCCTTCAACAGGTCGGCGTGCAGTTTCATCCGCAGGCTCTCCGCCAGCCCGGTGCGCGCCTCCTCCAGGCTCATCACGCGCTTGGCGCGCAGGCGCAGGCCGCCGGAGAAGTCATCCTGGCTGACCTCGCCCTCGACCACCACCAGCGCGTCGGTCTGCAGCAGCGACTGGGCCGCGGCGAAGGCTTCGGAGAACAGCGAGGCCTCGATCCGCCCGGAGCGGTCGTCGAGGGTGACGAAGCCCATCTTGTCGCCCTTCTTGTTCTTCATCACCCGCAGGTTGACGATCAGCCCTGCCACCGTCTGGGTATCGCGCGCCGGCTTCAGCTCGACGATGCGCTGGCGGGCGAAGCGCCGCACCTCGCCTTCGTATTCGTCGATCGGGTGGCCGGTCAGGTACAGGCCGAGGGTGTCCTTCTCGCCCTTCAGGCGTTCCTTGAGGGTCAGCTCCTTGACCTTGCGGTGGTTGGCGTAGACATCCGCCTCCGGCTCGGCGAAGACCCCGCCGAACAGGTCCATGTGCCCGCTGTCGTGGCTGCGCGCGGTCTGCTCCGCGGCCTGGATCGCTTCCTCCATCGCTGCCAGCAGCACCGCGCGATTGAGGTCGACGGTGGCCTGGTAGGCCTTGAGCTCGTCGTGGTAGTGCGGCCCGAGGCGATCCAGCGCGCCGGCGCGGATCAGCGCTTCCAGGGTGCGCTTGTTGATGCGCTTGAGGTCGACGCGGTCGCAGAAGTCGAACAGGGTGTTGAACGGCCCGCCTTCGGCGCGGCACTCGGTGATCGCCTCCACCGGCCCTTCGCCGACGCCCTTGATCGCACCCAGGCCGTAGACGATGCGGCCGTCGTCGTCGACGGTGAAGCGGAACTCGGAGTTGTTCACGTCCGGCGCGACGATACGCAGCTTCATGTGCCGGCATTCTTCGATCAGCGTCACCACCTTGTCGGTGTTCTGCATATCCGCGGTAAGCACCGCGGCCATGAACGGCGCCGGGAAGTGGGTCTTCAGCCAGGCGGTCTGGTAGGAGACCAGGCCGTAGGCGGCCGAGTGCGACTTGTTGAAGCCGTAGCCGGCGAACTTTTCCACCAGGTCGAAGATGTTGCCCGCCAGGTCGGCATCGATGCCGTTGTTCTTGCAGCCCTCGATGAAGCCACCGCGCTGCTTGGCCATTTCCTCCGGCTTCTTCTTGCCCATGGCCCGGCGCAGCATGTCCGCGCCGCCGAGGGTGTAGCCGGCCATGACCTGGGCGATCTGCATCACCTGTTCCTGGTACAGGATGATGCCGTAGGTAGGCTTGAGCACCGGCTCCAGGCCGGCGTACTGGTAGTCGGGATGCGGATAGGACAGCTCGGCGCGGCCGTGCTTGCGGTTGATGAAGTCGTCCACCATGCCCGACTGCAACGGGCCCGGGCGGAACAGCGCCACCAGGGCGATGAGGTCTTCCAGGCAGTCCGGCTTGAGCTTCTTGATCAGCTCCTTCATGCCGCGCGATTCGAGCTGGAACACCGCGGTGGTCTCGGCTTTCTGCAACAGCGAATAGGTCGGCTTGTCGTCCAGCGGGATGAAGTCGATGTTCACCGGTTCCAGGCCCTTCTTGGCCTGTTCGCGGTTGATGATCTCCATCGCCCACTTGATGATGGTCAGGGTCCGCAGGCCGAGGAAGTCGAACTTCACCAGGCCGGCCGCCTCCACGTCGTCCTTGTCGAACTGGGTCACCAGGCCGCCGCCTTCCTCGTCGCAGGCGATCGGCGAGAAGTCGGTCAGCTTGGTCGGCGCGATCACCACGCCACCGGCGTGCTTGCCGGTACCACGGGTGATGCCTTCCAGCTTGAGGGCCATCTCCCAGATTTCGGCGGCTTCCTCGTCGCTCTTGAGGAAGTCGCGGAGCATTTCTTCCTGCTCGTAGGCTTTTTCCAGGGTCATGCCGACTTCGAACGGGATCATCTTCGACAGCCGGTCGGCGAGGCCGTAGGACTTGCCCTGGACCCGGGCCACGTCGCGCACCACCGCCTTCGCCGCCATGGTGCCGAAGGTGATGATCTGGCTGACCGCGTTGCGCCCGTAGGCATCGGCCACGTAGTCGATCACCCGGTCGCGGCCTTCCATGCAGAAGTCGACGTCGAAGTCGGGCATGGAGATCCGTTCCGGGTTGAGGAAACGTTCGAACAGCAGGTCGTAGGCCAGCGGGTCGAGGTCGGTGATCTTCAGCACGTAGGCCACCAGCGAGCCGGCGCCCGAGCCCCGCCCGGGGCCTACCGGCACGCCGTTGTTCTTCGCCCACTTGATGAAGTCCATCACGATGAGGAAGTAACCGGGGAAGCCCATCTGGATGATGATGTCGAGCTCGAAGTTCAGACGGTCGACGTAGACCTGGCGCCTGGCCTCGTAGTCCGGGGTATCCTTCGGCAGCAGCACCTCCAGGCGCTCCTCGAGGCCTTCGAAGGAAGCGTGCCGCAGGTAGTCGTCGATACCCATGCCATTGGGCGTGGGAAAGTCCGGCAGGAAGTACTTGCCCAGCTGCACCTCGATGTTGCAGCGCTTGGCGATCTCCACGGTGTTCTCCAGCGCCTCGGGGAGGTCGCTGAACAGCTCGGCCATTTCCGCCGGCGACTTCAGGTACTGCTGGTCCGAATAGGTGCGCGGCCGCCGCGGATCGTCGAGGGTCCGTCCCTCGCCGATGCAGACGCGGGTCTCGTGGGCCTCGAAGTCTTCCTGCCTGATGAAGCGCACGTCGTTGGTCGCCACCAGCGGCGCATTGCAGCGTGACGCCAGGGCCACCGCCGCATGCAGGTGCTCCTCGTCGTTGACCCGGCTGGTGCGTTGCACTTCGACGTAGAAGCGTTCGGGGAACACCTCCATCCATTCGCGCAACAGCGCCTCGGCCTTGGCCTCCTCGCCGTCGAGCAGCGCGTGGCCGATCTCGCCTTCCTTGGCCGCGGACAGCGCGATCAGGCCCTCCGCCGCCGCCTTGACCCAGTCGCGCTCGATGATGATCTCGCCGTTGCGCTGGCCTTCGCTCCAGCCGCGGGAAATCAGCTCGGTGAGATTGCGGTAGCCCCTGGCGTTCATCGCCAGCAGGCTCAGGCGGCTGAGCGGACCGTCTTCCTCGCGGCTGGCGAGCCAGATGTCGGCCCCGCAGATCGGCTTGATGCCGGCACCCATGGCGGTCTTGTAGAACTTCACCAGCGAGCACATGTTGCTCTGGTCGGTGACCGCCACCGCCGGCATGCCCAGTCCCGCCACCGCCTTGGCCAGGGGCTTGACCCGGACCAGGCCGTCGACCAGGGAGAATTCGGTATGCAGACGCAGGTGAACGAAGGATACGGTCATGAAGGCCCCGGAGCAGAAATAACGCAAAAACGACAAGGCCCGGATTGTACCGGGCCTGGTGGCAAAGCTACAGGTTCAAGAGCGGGCGATGCGCGTGGGGTTCGTCACGCGACGTCGCCCGCCCACGCGCTCAGGCGCGGCGGTCGTCCCAGATGCCCGGCTCGAGCTTCCGCTGGACTTCCGGGAACTGGCTGGCATCGAAGGTCGGCAGCTTGCCGGCCTTGCGCTGGGCGTTGTAGTCCCTGGCCAGCTTGATCGCCAGGTTGGACAGCAGCAGGATCGCGATCAGGTTGGTGATCGCCATCAGCCCCATCGACACGTCGGCGAGGTTCCAGACGAACGGCAGCGAAGCCATCGCACCGAACATCACCATGGCCAGCACGATCAGGCGGAAGATCAGCAGGCCAGCCAAATGGTTGTGCTCGAGGAAGACCAGGCAGTTCTCGGCATAGAAATAGTTGGCGACGATGGAGGTGAAGGCGAAGAACAGGATGATCACCGCCAGGAAGTAGCGGCCCCAGTCGCCGACCTGGCTGGTCAGGGCATTCTGCACCAGCATGATGCCCTCGCCTTCCTGCGGTCCGGCCAGCAGGATGATGGCCGCCGAGGCGGTGCAGATCAGCAGGGTGTCGATGAACACGCCGGCCATCTGCACGTAGCCCTGGGACGCCGGGTGCGGCGGATAGGGGGTGGCCGAGGCGGCGGCGTTGGGCGCCGAACCCATGCCCGCCTCGTTGGAGAACAGGCCGCGCTTGAAGCCATTGAGGATCGCCGCGCCGAGGCCGCCGGCGGCGGCCTCGTGCCAGCCGAAGGCGCTCTTCACCACCATCGCCAGGACGCCCGGCAGTTCGCTGAGGTTGAACAGGATGATGCCGACCGCCAGCAGCAGGTAGGCCACCGCCATGAAGGGTACCGCCAGCTCGGAGAAGCGCGCGATGGAGCGCAGGCCGCCGAAGATGATCAGCGCGGTGAGGATCACCACGGCGATGCCGCTGATCCAGGTCGGCACGCCGAAGGCGCCCTGCATGGCGCCGGTGATGGTGTTGGCCTGCACCGAGTTGAAGACGAAGCCGAAGGCGATGATCAGGAAGATCGAGAACAGGATGCCCATCCAGCGCGCACCCAGGCCTTTCTCCATGTAGTAGGCCGGGCCGCCGCGGAACTGGCCCTTGTCGTCGCGGATCTTGAACAACTGGGCGAGGGTCGCCTCGACGAAGCCGGTGGCCATGCCCACCAGGGCGATCGCCCACATCCAGAACACCGCGCCGGGCCCGCCGAGAGTGATCGCCACCGCCACGCCGGCCACGTTGCCGGTACCGACCCGCGCCGCCAGCGAGGTGCACAGCGCCTGGAAGGAGGAGATACCCGAGTCGTCGGACTGCCGGCTGCCCTTGAGCACGCTGAAGGTGTGGCCGAAGTGGCGGAACTGGATCAGGCCCAGGCGCACGGTGAAGTACAGGCCGCAACCGACCAGCAGCCAGATGAGGATCTTGCCCCAGATAAGGCCGTTGAGCAGGTCGACGACCTGAGTGGCGAATTCTTGCATGGATAACTCCCCTGTTCCGCTTGTGGCGGATTGTTGTCAGCCGACCCTCCGGGCAGAAGGCCGCGTGTTTCGGACACATACGGTATGACGTGCGAGCCGAACGAAATTTCGCTGTGATTGGCACTTGGCAGGAAGGGGCAGGACTTTCCGCTATTGACACGGCCCACCGCTTGCCACCAGGCGACGGATACGATCATCCACGCGACATGCGATCGATTATCCGATCAATTACTCGACAGAGGCATCCAGCAATTCGCGAACCGGCGCAAAGGAACGCCGGTGGATCGGCGTGGGCCCCAGGCGGGAAAGCGCCTCGAGATGGACCGCGGTCGGGTAGCCCTTGTGCCCGGCCATGCCGTAGCCCGGGTAGAGCCGGTCGAGTTCGACCATTTCCCGGTCGCGACTGACCTTGGCCAGGATCGATGCCGCGGCGATCGCCGGCACCTGGCTGTCCCCCTTGACCACCGGTGCGCTGGGCACCGCCAGCCGGGGACAACGGTTACCGTCGATCAGGGCCAGGCGCGGGGTCACGCTCAGGCCCTCGACCGCGCGCTGCATGGCGAGCATGGTGGCATGGAGGATATTCAGGCGGTCGATTTCCTCGACCTCGGCGCGGGCGACGCACCAGGCCAGGGCCTTCTCGCGGATCTCTTCGAACAGCGCCTCGCGGCGGGCTTCGCTGAGCTTCTTCGAGTCGTTCAGGCCGAGGATCGGCCGGCTCGGATCGAGGATCACCGCGGCGGTCACCACCGGCCCGCACAAGGGGCCGCGACCGACCTCGTCGACACCGGCGACCAGGTCCTCGACCAAGTTGAAATCCAGGCCCAGTTGCATCAGCGGCGCTCCACCAGTTGCAGGACGGCTTCCGCCGCCTGTGCCGACGCATCCTGGCGCAGGGCGCGGTGGATGGCGTCGAAGAATTCGACCTGCTGCGAACCGTCGTCCAGCAGCGGCGAGAGGGTCGTGGCCAGCGCTCGCGGGGTCGCGGCGTCCTGGATCAGCTCCGGCACCAGCAGGCGCCCGGCCAGCAGGTTGGGTAGAGAGATGTAGGGGCTTTTCACCAGGCGCTTGAGGATCCGGTAGGTCAACCCGGCGACCCGATAGGCCACCACCATCGGCCGCTTGTAGAGCAGCGCCTCGAGGGTCGCGGTGCCGGAGGCGATCAGCACCGCATCGCAGGCGGCCAGCGCTTCGTGGGAAGCGCCGTCGAGTAGCGTCAATGGCAGAGGCTCACGGCCCTGGAGCATCCGCTCGATCTGTTCGCGCCGCGCGGCACTGGCGCAGGGCAGCACGAAACGCAGGCCCGGCCGCTCGCCGAGCAGGCGCTGGGCGGTGTCGAGGAACAGTTCGCCAAGCTTGCCAACCTCTCCGCCACGACTGCCCGGCATCAGCGCCACGACCTGTCCGTCCAGCGGCAGCCCGAGCCGCTCGCGAGCCGCCACGCGATCCGCCTGCAGGGGAATGGTGTTGGCCAGTGGATGGCCGACGAAACGCACAGGAACGCCATGCTCCTCGTAGAAACGCGCCTCGAAGGGAAACAGCGCGAGCATCAGGTCACAGGCCTCGCGGATCTTCAGCACCCGCTTCTGCCGCCAGGCCCACACCGAAGGACTGACGTAGTGCACGGTACGCAGGCCGGCCTGGCGCAACCGGTGCTCGACGCCGAGGGTGAAGTCGGGAGCGTCGATGCCGATCATCACGTCCGGGCGGGCGTCGATCAGCGTACGGATCAGGCGCTTGCGCCGCCGCAGCAGCTCCGGCAAGCGACCCAGCACTTCGACCAGGCCCATCACCGACAGGCGCTCCATGGGGAAATAGCTGGACAGCCCTTCGGCCTCCATGCGCGGACCGCCGACGCCGATGAACTCGATCTCCGGATGCCGCGCCCGCAGCGCCTGCATCAGGCCGGAACCGAGGATATCCCCGGACGCCTCGCCGGCGACCAGGGCTACACGCAATCTGCCAGCCATGGGTCAGCGGGTGATGCCGCGGGTGGCGCTCTGGATCGAGTCGCGGAACACCGCGACCTCGGGGAACTGCGCCGCGCTTTCGGCCAGTTCGGCCAGGGCCTCCTCGACGGTATGCCCCTGGCGATAGACCACCTTGTAGGCACGCCGCAGGGCATGGATCGCCTCGCTGCTGAAGCCGCGCCGGCGCATGCCTTCGAAGTTCATGCTACGCGCCTCGGCCGGGTTGCCGAAGACCGTCACGTAGGCCGGGACGTCCTTGCCGATGGCGCTGCCCATGCCGGAAAAGCTGTGCGCGCCGATCCGGCAGTACTGGTGCACCAGGGTGTAGCCGGAGAGGATCGCCCAGTCGTCCACGTGGACATGCCCGGCCAGCGCTGTGTTGTTCACCAGGATGCAATGGTTGCCGATCACGCTGTCATGGCCGATATGCGCGTAGGCCATGATCAGGTTGTGGTCGCCAATGGTGGTTTCCGCGCGATCCTGGACGGTTCCGCGATGGATGGTCACCCCTTCGCGGATCACGTTGTGGTCACCGATCACCAGGCGCGTCGGCTCGCCCTTGTATTTCAGGTCGGGAGTGTCCTCGCCGACGCTGGAAAACTGGTAGATGCGGTTGTGCTTGCCGATCTTCGTGGGCCCCTTGAGCACCACGTGCGGACCGATCACCGTCCCTTCACCGATCTCCACTTCCGCCCCGACGATGGACCACGGGCCCACCTGGACGTCAGGCGCCAGTCTGGCGCTCGGATCGATGATGGCGCGAGGATCGATCAAACTCATAGTTTGCGTTCCGCACAGATGATTTCGGCCGAGCATACCGGCTTGTCGTCGACGGTAGCGTGGCAGTCGAACTTCCAGATGCTGCGCTTGACGCTGATGAACTTGGCATGCAACTGCAGCTGGTCGCCCGGCAGGACCGGCTGGCGGAAGCGCAGCTTGTCCGAACCGACGAAGTAGTACAGGGTACCGTCGGCCGGCTTCACGTCGAGCATCTTGAAACCGAGGATACCGGCCGCCTGGGCCATCGCCTCGATGATCAGCACGCCCGGCATGATCGGATGTTCCGGGAAATGTCCGTTGAAGAACGGCTCATTGATGCTGACATTCTTGTAGGCGCGAATGCGCTTGCCTTCGATGTCCAGCTCTACCACCCGATCCACCAGCAGGAAAGGGTAGCGATGAGGCAGGTATTCGCGAATCTCGTTGATGTCCATCATGTTAGGGGGAGCCTGTTCAGAAAAGGGTGACGCAAAAAACGTCAATTACGCATCAGATGAAGCGTCACCGCTTGAGGTCACGGCAGCCAGGCGTTTTTCCAGCTGCTGAAGTCGACGCGCCATGTCGTCCAGTTGACGAATGCGCGCGGCGCTTTTTTTCCATTCGGCCGCCGGTTGCATGGCGGTACCGGAGGAATACGATCCCGGCTCGGTGATCGAGCGGGTCACCATGGTCATGCCGGTCACGAAAACGTTGTCGCAGATCTCGATATGCCCGACCAGGCCGACACCGCCGGCGAGCATGCAGTGCCTGCCGATCTTGGCGCTGCCGGAAATGCCGACGCAAGCGGCCATGGCGGTATGATCGCCGATCTGCACGTTGTGCGCGATCATGATCTGGTTGTCCAGCTTCACACCGTTGCCGATCAGCGTATCGGACAACGCGCCACGGTCGATGGTGGTGTTCGCGCCGATCTCGACGTCGTCGCCGATGGTCACCCCGCCGATCTGGGCGATCTTCTGCCAGACGCCCTTCTCGTTGGCGAAGCCGAAGCCTTCGCCGCCGATCACCGCGCCCGACTGGATGCTCACCCGCGCGCCGATGTTGACGTCGTGGTAGAGCGTGACCCGCGGCGCCAGCCAGCCGCCTTCGCCGATCACGCTACGGGCGCCGATCACGCAGTGCGCGCCGATGCTGACGCCGGCGCCGATGCGCGCGCCGCCCTCGACCACCGCGTAGGCGCCGATGCTGGCGCTCGGATGAACCTCGGCGTCCGCCGCGACGATGGCGGTCGGATGGATGCCGGCAGCAGCCCTGGGTTTGCGGTCGAACAGGTGCGACAGGCTGGCATAGGCCAGGTAGGGGTTGGCCACCACCAGTGCGGTACCGGCGAACCCGTCGGCGTCGGCAGCCGTCAGCAGGACGGCGCCAGCACGGCTTTCGGGCAGGTACTTGCGATACTGCGGATTGGCCAGGAAGCTCAGATGGGCCGGTCCGGCTTCCTGCAAGGTCGCCAGGCCCTGGATCGGCAGGTCCGCGTCGCCACGGACTTGCGCGCCGACATGCGCGGCCAGCTGGCCCAGGGTGTAGGACAAGGTACTCATCATCAACGCAGCTGGTTCATCCGCTCGATCACCTGGCGGGTGATGTCGTACTGCGGCTTGACGTCGACCACGGCGCCACGCTCGATGACCATGTCGTAGCCGCCTTTCTTGATGGTTTCCTCGACGGCCCGGTCCAGCTTCGGCTTGAGCTTCTTCAGCATGTCGCGGTCGGCAGCGGCCTTCGACTCGTTCAGCTCCTTGGACTGGAACTGGAAGTCACGGGCCTTCTGCTTGAAATCCAGCTCGGCCTTCTCGCGGTCGCCCTGGGACATCTTGCTGCCGTTGGAAACCAGCTTGTCCTGCAGCGCCTTGGCGTCGCGCTCAAGGTTCTTCAGCTTGTTCAGCTGGGGGCCGAACTTCTTCTCGGCATCCACGGCGTATTGCTTGGCGGCATCGGACTCGAGCAGCGCCATCTGGTAGTTGAGCACCGCGATCTTCATTTCAGCGAACGCCGAAGGAGCCGCCATGATGGCCGCGGTGATCAGGACGAACTGGGTGAACTTACGCACGATGCACTCCTGCACAAAGCATGGTTTCGTTACTCGGTACTACGTACAAATCAGAAGGTCTGGCCCAGGGAGAACTGGAAGACCTGGGTTTCCGCGTTGTCCGGCTTCTTGATCGGGGTCGCCAGGCTGAAGCTCAGCGGGCCCAGCGCGGTGATCCAGGTCAGGCCGACACCCACCGAACTGGCGATGTTGTCGGTCTTGATACCGTCGCAGTTGGTGGTGGTCTTGGTCGGGCAGTCGGTATCGAAGGTGCTACCCACGTCCCAGAACAGCACGGTACGCAACTGGCGCTGGTCCTTGACGAACGGCATCGGGAACAGCAGCTCGGCGCCGCCGGTGATCAGGATGTTACCACCGAAGGCTTCGGGATCCTGGTCCGGGTCGGTGTAGCGACCTTGGCTATCAGGACCGGGAATCTGCTTACCGCTGGCATCGCGGGCAATAGACGGCGTACTGCGCGGTCCCAACGTACTGTCCTTGAAGCCCCGCACCGAGTTGAAGCCGCCGGCGTAGTAGTTCTCGTAGAACGGCAGGCGCTCGGTGGATCCGTAGCCGTCGCCATAGCCCAGCTCGGTGTGGAAGCGCATGGTGTAGTTGTCGGTCAGCGGGGCGAAGACCTGCCCGCGGTAGTCGATCTTGTAGAACGACAGGTCGCTGCCCGGCAGGGTGGTTTCCAGGGTCAGGCTCTGCGAGTGACCACGGGTGGCCAGCACGCCCTTGTTCAGGGTCGATTCGGACCAGCCGATGGAAGCCTTGAAGTTGGTGAAGTTGTCGCCTTCCTTGTCGAGGAAGTCGTAGATCTCGTCCACGGTGTAGCGGCCGGTGTCGATCTGGTCGCGCTGCACGCTCAGGCCATAGGTCAGGCGCGAGGTCTCGCTGATCGGATAGCCGATGCTCATGCCGGCGCCCAGGCTGTTCACCGAGTAGCTGGCGACGTCGACGTCGAGCTCGTCGTAGTCGGTTTTCCGATAGAAGGCGTTGTAGCCGAGGCTGACGCCGTCGACGGTCCAGTAGGGGTCGACGAAGCCGAAGTTGTAGCGGGTCTGGTATTCGCTGCGGGTCAGGCCGATGCTGACCTTGTTGCCGGTACCCAGGAAGTTGTTCTGGCTGATCGAGCCGCCGAGGATCAGGCCGGCGCTCTGGGCGAAGCCGACGCTGGCGGTGATCGAGCCGGACGGTTGCTCTTCGACGCTGTAGTTGACGTCGACCTGGTCGTCGGTGCCGGGAACCGCCGGGGTCTCGACGTTGACTTCCTTGAAGTAGCCGAGGCGCTCCAGGCGGGCCTTGGACTGGTCGATCAGGTAGGTGGAGGCCCAGCCGCCTTCCATCTGGCGCATTTCGCGGCGCAGCACTTCGTCCTCGGTCTTGGTGTTGCCGCGGAAGTTGATGCGGTTGACGTAGGCGCGCTTGCCCGGGTCGACGACGAAGGTCACCGAGACGGTCTTGTCGTCGTCGTGGGCTTCCGGCACGCCGTTGACGTTGGCGAAGGTGTAGCCCTCGTTGCCCAGGCGACGGGTGATCAGGTCGGAGGTGGTGGTCATCACCTTGCGCGAGAACACCTGGCCCTTCTGCACCAGCAGCAGGCGCTTCACTTCCTCTTCCGGCACCTTCAGGTCGCCGGTCAGCTTCACGTCGCGGATGGTGTACTTCTCACCCTCGTTGATGTTGACGGTGATGTAGACGTGCTTCTTGTCCGGGGTGATGGATACCTGGGTGGAGGCGATATCCATGTTGATGTAGCCGCGGTCCAGGTAGTAGGAACGCAGGCGCTCGAGGTCGCCGGAGAGCTTCTCGCGGGCGTACTTGTCGTCGTTCTTGAAGAACGACAGCCAGTTGGTGGTCTTCAGTTCGAACAGGTCGGTCAGGTCTTCTTCGGAGAAGACGGTGTTGCCCACCACGTTGATGTGGGAAATCGCGGCGACCGTGCCTTCGTTGATGTTGATCTTCAGCGCGACGCGGTTGCGCGGCTGCGGGATCACTTCCGCGTTGATCTCGGCCGAGTAGCGGCCCTGGGCCACGTACTGGCGTTGCAGCTCGTTGCGCACGCCTTCGAGGGTGGCGCGCTGGAAGATCTCGCCCTCGGCCAGGCCGGACTGTTTCAGGCCCTTGAGCAGGTCTTCCTTGGAAATCGCCTTGTTGCCCTCGATCTCGATGCTGGAGATCGACGGGCGCTCTACTACAGTGACTACCAGCACGTTGCCATCGCGGCCGAGCTGGATGTCCTGGAAGAAACCGGTCTTGAACAGGGAACGGGTGGCCTGGACGAGGGACTGGTCGTCGACGGTCTCGCCGACGTTCAGCGGCAGGGCGGCGAACACGCTGCCGGCGGACACCCGCTGCAAACCATTGACCCGGATATCGGAAACAGTGAAGGACTCGGCGTGAACCTCGGCGATCATCAGCGCTGACAGCAGCGCGGGTAGCAGAAAGCGTTTCATGGAGTCCTTTTTTTCCAACTGACAAATAGAGAATCTGCCGCAAAGGGCGGCAGATTCGAATTCAACATGACTACAGACGACTCAGATCGTTGACCAGAGCGAGCAACATCACGCCAACGACCAGACTGATGCCGATCTGCATCCCCCAAGCCTGTACCCGTTCGGATAATGGGCGCCCGCGCACCCACTCAACCAGATAGAACAACAGATGCCCGCCATCGAGGACAGGGATCGGCAGCAGGTTGAGAACCCCCAAGCTAATGCTCAGATAGGCCAGGAAATTGAGAAAATCCCCCACGCCAGACTGGGCTGAAGCGCCCGCCACTTTAGCAATGGTTATCGGCCCGCTCAAGTTTTTTACCGAGAGCTCGCCGAGCAACATTTTCTTTATGGAGTCGAGCGTTAGCAGGCTCATGGTCCAGGTTCGCGAAAGCGCCTGACCCACCGCTTCCAGCGGTCCGTAGCTCACTTCGCGGAGCATTTCCGCCGGCCATTCGCTGCCCGAAACCCCCGCGCCCATGTAGCCGGTCCGGGCCTTGCCCTCGCCGCGCGAGGCCAGATCCAGGGCAATATCCAGCACTTCGCCGTCGCGCAGCACCTTGAGCTGGACGCGCTGCCCGGGGCGGGCGCGGACGCTGTCCACCACCTGCTGCCAGTCGTCGACGGCGACGCCATCGATGCCCTGCAAGCGGTCGCCGACCTTCAGCCCGGCTGCCTGCGCCGGCCCCTTGGGGTCGAGCTCGGCCAGCACCGGCGGCAAGGCCGGCCGCCAAGGCTGGATACCCAGCGAGGCGATGGGATCGGGATTGTCCTCGCCCTTCAGCCAGCCATCCAGACGCACCTGGTGGGTGGAATCGACATTCGAGCCTTTTTCCTGCACTCGCACTTCCAGCGTACCGCTCTCGCCGAGACGGCGAACCAACTGCAGGTTGACCCCGTTCCAGCCGGTGACGGGCTCGCCATCCACCGCCAACAGCTCCTGTCCGGCCTCCAGGCCGGCCTGGGCGGCCAGGCTCTCCGGCGCCACGGAACCGATGACCGGGCGTACCTGCTGGCTACCGAGCAGGGCGACGACCCAGAAGAACAGAATCGCCAGTAGGAAATTGGCGATAGGACCAGCCGCGACGATGGCGATCCGCTGACGCACCGTCTTGCGATTGAAGGACTGCTCGAGCAGATGGGCCGGTACTTCCGCCTCGCGCTCGTCGAGCATCTTGACGTAGCCGCCCAGCGGAATGGCCGCCACCACGAACTCGGTGCCGTGCCGGTCGTGCCAGCGCAGCAGCGGCGTGCCGAAGCCGACGGAGAAGCGCAGGACCTTGACCCCGCAACGTCGCGCGACCCAGAAGTGGCCGAACTCGTGGAACGTCACCAGCACGCCCAGGGCCACCAGGGTGCCGACGATCATGTAAAGCGCACTCATCTCCTACCTCCAGGCCGTCCGAGGACTAGCCGGCGTACCGGGTCAACCACTGCCCGGCGACCGAACGCGCGCGGCGGTCGGCGGCCAGTACCTGGTCGAGCGATTCGACTGCGGTCACCGCTTCGCGGTTCAGCACGTCCTCGATGATAACCGCGATGTCGCTGAAACGGATGTGCCGCTCGAGAAACGCGGCCACGGCCACCTCGTTCGCGGCGTTCAGCATGGCCGGAGCGCTGCCGCCGGTTTCCGCGGCCTGGCGCGCCAGGCGCAGGCAGGGGAAGCGCTGTTCGTCGGGACGCTGGAAATCCAGGCGACCGACGGCGAACATGTCCAGCGGCGCAACCCCCGACTCGATCCGTTCCGGCCAGGCCATCGCATAGGATATCGGCGTGCGCATGTCCGGATTGCCGAGTTGGGCGATCACCGAGCCGTCGACATAGTCCACCATCGAATGGATCACGCTCTGCGGATGGATCACCACCTCGACCTGGCTCGGCTGGGCGTCGAACAGCCAGCACGCCTCGATCAGCTCCAGACCCTTGTTCATCATGCTGGCGGAGTCGACGGAGATCTTCCGCCCCATCGACCAGTTCGGGTGCGCGCAAGCCTGTTCCGGCGTCACCGAAGCGAGCTGCTCCAGCGGAGTCTCGCGGAACGGGCCGCCGGAGGCGGTCAAGAGGATCCGGCGCACGCCGACCCGCTCCAGGCCATCCGCATAATTGCGCGGCAGCGACTGGAAGATCGCGTTGTGCTCGCTGTCGATCGGCAGGAGCACCGCGCCGCTGCGCTTGACCGCCTGCATGAACAGCGCGCCGGACATCACCAGCGCTTCCTTGTTGGCCAGCAGTACGCGCTTGCCGGCCTCGACGGCGGCCAGGGTCGACGGCAGGCCGGCGGCGCCGACGATGGCCGCCATCACCATGTCCACTTCGGGCGCGCTGGCCACTTCGCACAACGCCTGCTCGCCGAACAGCACCCGGGTGCGGATGCCCGCCGCGGCGAGCGAGCCCTGCAAGGCGATCGCCGCGGCCTGCTCCGGCACCACCGCATAGACCGGGCGGTGCCTGAGGCACAGCGCCTCGAGTTCGGCGAGGCGGCTGAAGCCGGTGAGGGCGAAGGCCTCGTAACGATCGGGATGGCGCTGGACGACATCCAGGGTGCTCAGGCCGATGGAACCGGTCGCGCCGAGCACGCTGATCCGCTGCGGCCGGCTCATGGCGCGCCCCAGCCGGCGGCCCAGAGCAGCGCCGCGAATACCGGGATGGCGGCCGTCAGGCTGTCGATGCGGTCCAGCACGCCGCCGTGGCCGGGCAGCAGGCTGCTGCTGTCCTTGATCCCGGACTGGCGCTTGAACATGCTTTCGGTGAGGTCGCCGACGATGGAGACGAACACCACCAGGGCTGCGCCGAGCAGGGCCAGCAGCAGCGCGCCGAGGGACCAGCCGCGATAGAGGCCGACCACCAGGGTGATCGCCAGGCTTGCCGCCAGGCCGCCGTATACGCCTTCCCAGCTCTTGCCGGGGCTGACCCGCGGCGCCAGCTTGCGCTTGCCGAAGGCCTTGCCGGAGAAATAGGCACCGATATCCGCGCCCCAGACCAGCACCATCACCGCGATGATCAGGCCGTTGGCAAGCGGCCACTGCTTGAGCAGGACCAGGCCCTGCCAGGCCGGCAACAGGATCAGCAGGCCCATTCCCAGGCGCCGCCAGCGGCCGCCCCAGTAGCCGACGCTTTCCGGGTAGGTGAGCACCAGCACCGTGGCCAGGGTCCACCAGACCAGCGCCAGCAGGAGCACGGCGCCCGCCAGTTGCGGCAGGTGGTAGAGCGCGACCATCAGCAGGGCCACCAGCGCGGCATAGGCGACGCGGGCGAACTGCCGCTCATAGCCGGCCAGGCGCGCCCATTCCCAGGCCCCCAGGCTGACCACCACGCCGATGAACAGGGCGAAGGACGCCCCTTCGAGAAGGAAAAAACCACCCAGCGCGATGGGCAGCAGCACCAGCGCCGTGATGATCCGTTGTTTCAGCATGACGGACGGGCCTCGGCCTCGACTTGCTCGCTGGTCTTGCCGAAGCGGCGCTGGCGCTTGGAGAAATCCGCCAGGGCAGCCCGCATCGCCGCGTGCTTGAAGTCGGGCCAGAACAGGTCGGAGAAATACAGCTCGGCATAGGCCAGCTGCCAGAGAAGGAAATTGCTGATGCGATGCTCGCCGCCGGTTCGGATGCACAGGTCGGGCAGCGGCTGGTCGCCAGTCACCAGGCAACCCTGGAGCAGCTCGGCGGAGATATCGTCCGCCGCCAGGTGCCCGCCCTGGACCTCGCGCGCCAGGCGCTGGGCGGCCTGGACGATATCCCACTGGCCACCGTAGTTGGCGGCGACCTGAAGGAGGAAACGGGTGTTGCCCGCGGTGGCGGCTTCCGCTTCGCGCATGGCCGCCTGCAGCTCCGGATGGAAACGCGTGCGATCGCCGATGATGCGCAGGCGGATGCCGTTCTCGTCGAGCTTGCGCACCTCGCGGCGCAGGGCCACGAGGAACAGCTCCATCAGCGCGCTGACCTCGTCGGCCGGACGCTGCCAGTTCTCGCTGGAAAAGGCGAACAGGGTGAGGACCTCGACCCCCGCCTCGGCGCAGACCTCGATCACCGCCCTGACGGCATCGACACCGGCCTTGTGGCCGGCGACGCCGGGCAGAAGACGCTTCTTCGCCCAGCGGTTGTTACCGTCCATGATAATGGCCACATGGCGTGGCACGCACACATCCTTCCGGGTCTTTTCCATGACGTCAGCCCGGCCTCAGACAGCCATGAGGTCCGCTTCTTTGGCTTCCAGTGCCTTTTCGATCTCACCGATGAACTTGTCGGTCAGCTTCTGCACGTCGTCGCCGGCACGGCGCTCGTCGTCCTCGCTGATTTCCTTTTCCTTCTGCAGGTCCTTCAGCTGGGCCAGCGCATCGCGGCGGATGTTGCGCACGGACACCCGCGCCTGCTCGGCCTCGGCGCGCGCCTGCTTGGTGTAGCCCTTGCGGGTTTCCTCGGTCAGGGCCGGCATCGGCACGCGGATGGTGGTGCCGGCGGTAGCCGGGTTGAGGCCCAGGTCGGAAGTCATGATGGCCTTCTCGACCGCCTGGATCATGCTCTTGTCGAACACGGCCAGGGCCAGGGTGCGGGAATCCTCGACGGTGACGTTGGCGACCTGGCGCAGCGGCGTGTCGGCTCCGTAGTAGGACACCATGACGCTATCCAGGATGCTCGGATGCGCACGCCCGGTGCGAATCTTGGCGAAGGCGTGGCCCAGCGCTTCCAGGGTCTTGCCCATGCGCTCCTGCGCTTCCTTCTTGATCTCGTTGATCATTCTCAACCCTCCTCGATCAGGGTGCCTTCGGCACCACCCACAACAATATTCAGCAATGCGCCCGGCTTGTTCATGTTGAACACCCGCAGCGGCATGTTCTGGTCACGGCACAGGCAGATGGCGGTCAGGTCCATCACGCCGAGCTTGCGGTCGAGCACTTCATCATAGGTCAGGCGCTCGAACTTCTCGGCATTCGGGTCCTTGAACGGGTCGGCAGTGTACACGCCATCGACCTTGGTAGCCTTAAGGACCACGTCGGCGTCGATCTCGATGGCGCGCAGGCAGGCCGCCGAGTCGGTGGTGAAGAACGGGTTGCCGGTGCCGGCGGAGAAGATCACCACCTCGCCGCCGTTCAGGTGGCGCATGGCCTTGCGGCGGTCGTAATGGTCGGTCACGCCGACCATGGAGATCGCCGACATCACCAGCGCGGGGATGTTCGAACGCTCCAGTGCGTCGCGCATCGCCAGGCCGTTCATCACGGTGGCGAGCATGCCCATGTGGTCGCCGGTCACGCGGTCCATGCCGGCCGCGGACAGCGCCGCGCCACGGAACAGGTTGCCGCCGCCGATGACCAGGCCGACCTGTACGCCGATCCCGACCAGTTGGCCGATCTCCAGCGCCATGCGGTCCAGCACCTTGGGATCGATGCCGAACTCCTCCGAGCCCATCAGGGCTTCGCCGCTCAATTTTAGAAGAATGCGTTTATAGCGAGGTTGACGAGCGCTCACTTGCTGAGCCATGACCTTTTTCTCCTGCGGCGATAAAAATTCGTGACGGCGCTGCCGTCCTGGGCGGAGACGCCTTCGCGCCTGCGTTGCGTGCAAGCCCGCCGAGCGGGCCGGCAACGCGGAAGCTGCCCCTGACGCTTCCCCATTTTGACGAAGAGGCCGCACGCATCAGCGGGCAGCCTCTTCCGGGGCGACAGTCGGAACCGTCTTTGTTACTGCTTGGTGGCGGCTACCTGGGCAGCTACTTCGGCAGCGAAGTCGACTTCGGCCTTCTCGATGCCCTCGCCCACTTCGTAGCGCACGAAGGAGACGATCTCGGCGCCGGCCTGCTTGGCCAGGTCGCCGACCTTCACTTCCGGGTTCTTCACGAACGGCTGCTCGACCAGGCTGGCTTCGGCGAGGAACTTGCTGATGCGGCCCTTGACCATGTTCTCGACGATGTTCTCCGGCTTGCCGGCGATCTTGTCGGCGTTCAGCGCCAGGAAGATTTCCTTCTCTTTCGCGATCGCTTCTTCGGACACTTCCGAAGCGCTCAGGAACTGCGGGTTGCTGGCGGCGACATGCATGGCGATGTCCTTGGCCAGTTCCGGGTTGCCGCCCTTCAGGTTGACCACGACACCGATGCGGTGGCCGTGCAGGTAGGCGCCGACCACGTCACCCTCGACCCGGGTCAGGCGACGGATGTTGACGTTCTCGCCGGTCTTGGCGACCAGGGCCAGGCGAGCTTCCTCGCGCGCTTCGACCAGCGGAGCGGCGTCGGTCAGCTTCTCGTTGAAGGCCTTTTCCAGGCTCTCGGCGACGAAGCCCTTGAAGTCGTCCTGCAGGGCCAGGAAGTCGGTCTGGGAGTTGACTTCGATGATCACGGCGGCTTTGTTGTCGGCAGCGATCTTGACTGCGATCGAGCCTTCGGCGGCGATGTTGCCGGCCTTCTTGGCAGCCTTGATCGCACCGGCAGCGCGCATGTCGTCGATGGCCTTCTCGATGTCGCCACCGGCGGCGGTCAGCGCCTTCTTGCATTCCATCATGCCCAAGCCGGTACGCTCGCGCAGTTCTTTAACCATGGCTGCAGTAATTTCTGCCATTTCAAAATCCTCTTGAGTGGTAGCTCTCAAAAAACCTTTGCGCCCGGCCGGGCCGGGCAGAAACTCGAAGGTGGCAAAAAGGGGGCCTAGCCCCCTTCCTGCGCACCGTAGGACGTCTGCACGCCCCGGAATCAGCCTTCGGCGGATTCGGCCGGCGCTTCCTCGACGAACTCGTCGGCGCTGGTGGCAGCGCCCTGCTTGCCGCGGATTACCGCTTCGGCCATCGAGTTCAGATAGAGTTGCACGGCGCGGATGGCATCATCGTTACCGGGAATTACATAGTCGACGCCTTCCGGGCTGCTGTTGGTATCGACGACGCCGATGACCGGGATGCCCAGCTTGTTGGCTTCGGTGATGGCGATGCGCTCGTGGTCGACGTCGATCACGAACAGGGCATCCGGCAGGCCGCCCATGTCCTTGATGCCGCCCAGGCTGCGCTCGAGCTTCTCGAGGTCGCGGCTGCGCATCAGCGCTTCTTTCTTGGTCAGCTTGTCGAAGGTACCGTCCTGGGCCTGGGTTTCCAGGTCGCGCAGGCGCTTGATCGACTGGCGGATGGTCTTGTAGTTGGTGAGCATGCCGCCCAGCCAGCGGTGGTCGACGTACGGCATGCCGCAACGGGCGGCTTCCTCGCGAACGATCTTGCCGGCGGAACGCTTGGTGCCGACGAACAGGATCTTGTTCTTGCCGGCGGCCAGGCGCTCAACGAAGGTCAGGGCCTCGTTGAACATCGGCAGGGTCTTTTCGAGGTTGATGATGTGGATCTTGTTGCGCGCGCCGAAAATGAACTTGCCCATTTTCGGGTTCCAGTAACGGGTCTGGTGGCCGAAGTGCACACCGGCCTTCAGCATATCGCGCATGTTGACTTGGGACATGATAGTTCCTCGATAAGTCGGGTTAGGCCTCCACGCATCCCAATGACCAACCCTTGCGGGCACCCAGGTCATCGTGTCGATGCATGTGTGGGTTTGTGCTCCGGAAAAAGGCCGCAGCCTCGGAGCGGGGCGCTTTATACCATAACCGTGGACGCAGTGAAACCCGCGACGGATGGCCGGGCGGGAGTAGATCGGTCGGTCAGGTCTGCTAGAATCGCGTATTCCTTATTATTCATGCGTGCTTGCACGCCCCAAGAGAATTCGCATGACCGTCACCATCAAGACGCCTGATGATATCGAGAAGATGCGCATCGCCGGCCGCCTGGCCGCCGAAGTGCTGGAGATGATCGGCGAGCACATCAAGCCCGGCGTGACCACCGAAGAGCTGGACCGCATCTGCCACGACTACATCGTCAACGAACAGAAGGCGATCCCCGCCCCACTGAACTACAAGGGCTTCCCCAAGTCGATCTGCACCTCGATCAACCATGTGGTCTGCCACGGCATCCCCAACGAGAAGCCGTTGAAGGAAGGCGACATCCTCAACGTCGACATCACCGTCATCAAGGACGGCTACCACGGCGACACCAGCAAGATGTTCCTGGTCGGGAAGACCGCGGAATGGGCCGAGCGTCTCTGCCAGATCACCCAGGAATGCATGTACAAGGGCATTTCCGTGGTGCGTCCGGGCGCACACCTGGGCGACATCGGCGAGATCATTCAGAAGCACGCGGAAAAGAACGGCTTCTCGGTGGTCCGCGAATACTGTGGCCACGGTATCGGCACGGTGTTCCACGAGGAGCCGCAGGTCCTCCACTACGGTCGCGCCGGCACCGGTATCGAACTGAAGGAAGGCATGATCTTCACCATCGAGCCGATGATCAACCAGGGCCGCCCGGAAACCCGACTGCTCGGCGACGGCTGGACCGCCATCACCAAGGACCGCAAGCTCTCCGCCCAGTGGGAGCACACCGTGCTGGTGACCGCCGATGGCTACGAGATCCTCACCCTGCGCAACGACGAAACCTTCCCGCGCACCTCGGCCGCCTGATCCGGCCCGGCTTTTGCTGCCAGCCGTGCGCCTCGACGTCCCGCCCCATTCCGGCGGGGCCGACGCCCCGATCTGGCGCGCAACCCGCACCAGGATAGCGCACACCAGCACCAGGACGGGGCGTTCGCGTATCGAACCCAATCGCTAGCAGATAAAGGAAGGCCGCATGCCGCAGGTGGATCCCGAATTGTTCGATCGCGGGCAGTTCCAGGCGGAACTGGCCTTGAAGTCCAGCCCGATCGCCGCCTTCAAGAAGGCCATCCGGCAATTCCGCGAGGTCCTCGACCAGCGCTTCAACAGCGGTCGCGACATCCGCCGCCTGATCGAAGACCGCGCCTGGTGCGTCGACCAGGTCCTGCAGCAGGCCTGGCAGCGCTTCGACTGGGGCGACGACGCCGACATCGCGCTGGTCGCCGTGGGCGGCTACGGTCGCGGCGAGCTGCACCCCTATTCCGATGTCGACCTGCTGATTCTCCTCGACAGCGAGGACCAGGAAAGCTTCCGCGAACCGATCGAAGGCTTTCTCACCCTGCTCTGGGACATCGGCCTGGAGGTCGGCCAGAGCGTGCGCTCGGTACGGCAATGCGCCGAGGAGGCGCGCGCCGACCTGACGGTGATCACCACCCTGATGGAGTGCCGTACCATCTGCGGCCCGGACAGCCTGCGCCAGCGCATGCTGGAAGTGACCGGCAGCGCGCATATGTGGCCGAGCAAGGAATTCTTCCTGGCCAAGCGCCATGAGCAACAGCGCCGCCACGCCAAGTACAACGACACCGAGTACAACCTGGAACCCAACGTCAAGGGCTCGCCCGGCGGCCTGCGCGATATCCAGACCATCCTCTGGATGGCCCGCCGCCAGTTCGGCAGCCTCAACCTGCATGCCCTGGTGCGCGAAGGCTTCCTGGTGGAAAGCGAATGCAGCATGCTCGCCTCCAGCCAGGAGTTCCTCTGGCGGGTCCGCTATGCCCTGCACATGCTCGCCGGGCGCGCCGAGGACCGCCTGCTGTTCGACCACCAGCGCAGCATCGCCCGCCTCTTCGGCTACGAGGACAACGACGTCAAGCTGGCGGTCGAACGTTTCATGCAGAAGTACTACCGGGTGGTGATGGCGATCTCCGAGCTGAACGACCTGATCGTCCAGCACTTCGAGGAAGTCATCCTGCCCTGCGAGCAGCCGGTGCAGATCCAGCCGCTGAACAGCCGCTTCCAGTTGCGCGACGGCTACATCGAGGTGACCCACCCGAACGTCTTCAAGCGTACCCCGTTCGCCCTCCTGGAAATCTTCGTGCTGATGGCCCAGCACCCCGAGATCAAGGGTGTGCGCGCCGACACCATCCGCCTGCTGCGCGACAGCCGGCACCTGATCGACGACGAATTCCGCCACGACATCCGCAACACCAGCCTGTTCATCGAACTGTTCAAGAGCAGCCAGGGCATCCATCGCAACCTGCGGCGGATGAACCGCTACGGCATCCTCGGCCGCTACCTGCCGGAATTCGGCCACATCATCGGGCAGATGCAGCACGACCTGTTCCACATCTATACGGTGGACGCGCACACGCTCAACCTGATCAAGCACCTGCGCAAGCTGAACCGGCCGGAGATGGCCGAGAAATATCCGCTGGCGAGCAAGATCATCGAGCGCCTGCCCAAGCCGGAGCTGATCTACATCGCCGGCCTCTACCACGACATCGCCAAGGGCCGCGGCGGCGACCACTCCGAACTCGGCGCGGTGGACGCCGAGGCCTTCTGCCAGAGCCACCAGCTGCCGCTGTGGGACACCCAGCTGGTGTCCTGGCTGGTGCAGAACCACCTGGTGATGTCGACCACCGCACAGCGCAAGGACCTCTCCGACCCGCAGGTGATCTTCGACTTCGCCCAACTGGTCGGCGACCAGACCCACCTCGACTACCTCTACGTGCTCACCGTGGCCGACATCAACGCCACCAACCCGACCCTCTGGAACTCCTGGCGCGCCAGCCTGCTGCGGCAGCTCTACACCGAGACCAAGCGCGCCCTGCGCCGCGGCCTGGAGAACCCGGTGGACCGCGAGGAGCAGATCCGCCAGACGCAGACCGCGGCCCTCGACCAACTGGTGCGCAACGGCATCGACCAGGACGACGCCGAGCAGCTCTGGAGTCAGCTCGGCGACGACTACTTCCTGCGCCACACCGCCGGCGACGTGGCCTGGCACACCGAGGCGATCCTCCAGCACCCGGACGACGGCACGCCGCTGGTGCTGATCAAGGAAACCACCCAGCGCGAATTCGAAAGCGGCTCGCAGATCTTCATCTACGCCGCCGACCAGCACGACTTCTTCGCGGTGACCGTGGCCGCCATGGACCAGCTCAACCTGAGCATCCAGGACGCCCGGATCATCACCTCCACCAGCCAGTTCACCCTCGATACCTACATCGTGCTGGACGCCGACGGCGACTCCATCGGCAACAACCCGGAGCGCATCGCCGAGATCCGCGAAGGGCTGATCGACGCGCTGAAGAACCCCGACGACTACCCCACCATCATCCAGCGTCGGGTGCCGCGCCAACTCAAGCACTTCGCCTTCGCCCCGCAGGTGACCATCTCCACCGACGCGCTGCGCCAGGTCTCGGTGCTCGAGGTCATCGCTCCCGACCGTCCCGGCCTGCTGGCGCGGATCGGCGGCATATTCCTCGACTTCGACCTGTCGGTGCAGAACGCCAAGATCGCCACCCTCGGCGAACGCGTGGAAGACGTCTTCTACATCACCGACGCGCGCAACCAGCCGCTCGCCGACCCCGACCTGTGCAAGCGCCTGCAGGCCGCGCTGGTCGAACAACTGTCACAGGACAACGGACGGGACACCCTGCCCACCCGGATAAACTTCTGAGAAGCCTTGCCAACGCCATGAATACCGCACTCGACAACCTGCAGCCCTACCCCTTCGAGAAACTCCGCGCCCTGCTCGGCGGCGCCCAGCCGCCCGCGACGCTGAAGCCGATCGCACTGTCCATCGGCGAGCCCAAGCACCGCTCGCCGAGCTTCGTCGCCGAGACCCTGGCGGAGAACCTGGACCAGCTTGCGGTCTACCCGACCACCCTCGGCCTGCCGGCCCTGCGCGAAGCCATCGCGCGCTGGTGCGAGCGGCGTTTCTCGGTGCCGGCCGGCTGGCTGGATGCGGCGCGCCATGTGCTGCCGGTGAACGGCACCCGCGAGGCGCTGTTCGCCTTCACCCAGACCGTGGTCCGCCGCAGCGAGCCCGGCGAGGCCCCCGGCCTGGTGGTCAGCCCGAACCCGTTCTACCAGATCTACGAAGGCGCGGCGCTGCTCGCCGGGGCCGAACCGCACTACCTGCCGTGCCGCGAGGAAAACGGCTTCAATCCCGACTTCGACGCAGTCGACGAGGCGACCTGGCAGCGCTGCCAGATTCTCTTCCTCTGCTCGCCCGGCAACCCCACCGGCGCCCTGGTGCCGCTGGAGACCCTGAAGAAGCTGATCGCCCTGGCCGATCGCTACGACTTCGTGATCGCCGCCGACGAGTGCTACAGCGAACTCTACTTCGACGAAAACGCCCCGCCGCCCGGCCTGCTCAACGCCTGTGCCGAACTGGGCCGCACGGATTTCAGCCGCTGCGTGGTGTTCCACAGCCTGTCCAAGCGCTCCAACCTGCCCGGCCTGCGCTCGGGCTTCGTCGCCGGCGACGCGGAAATCCTGAAGAAATTCCTCCTCTACCGCACCTACCACGGCTGCGCCATGCCGGTGCAGACCCAACTGGCGAGCATCGCCGCCTGGAACGACGAGGTCCATGTGCGCGCCAACCGCAGCCTGTACCGCGAGAAGTTCGACGCCGTGCTGGCGATCCTCGACGGTGTGCTCGACGTACAGCGCCCGGACGGCAGTTTCTACCTGTGGGCGCGCACCCCGGTGGACGACACCGTCTTCACCCGCGAGCTGTTCGAGCGGCAGCACGTGACGGTGGTGCCGGGTTCCTACCTGTCTCGCGAGGTGGACGGCGAGAACCCCGGCGCCAACCGCGTGCGCATGGCCCTGGTGGCTCCGCTGGCCGAGTGCGTCGAGGCCGCCGAGCGCATCCGCGACTACCTGCGGGCGCGCTGAAGCCTGCGCGGACAAACGAAAAGGGATCGCCGTGGCGATCCCTTTTCGTTCACACCCAGCGGGCGAAGCGATTGGTCAGCCAGCTTTCCTGCTGGTCCAGCTCGCGCAGGATATCGCCCAGGGTCTCGTCGTCGATCTCGTTGTTGCGCCGCTGCCGGTACAGTTCCAGGCGTTGCGCGCGCAACGCCTTCAGGCGCAGGGCCTTGTCGGCGACCTCCAGGGCCTGGGCCTGGTCGCGCGCCTCGTCGGTGGTCGGCGCGGCATCCAGCGACTGGCGGTATTCGGCCATGATCTGCGCACGCGCCTCGGCGACCCGCGAAGTGTTCGCCGCATCGTTGCCTTCCACCAGTGGCAGTTCCTCGTTCTCCAGGGCGCGGATCGCCGCCTCCGCGGTCTTGCGCCAGGCCTCGCGCCGCTCGCGCTCGTGGGCGCCATTGTTGCTCGCCGGCAGCCCGCGCAGCAGCAGTGGCAGGCCGATGGTCGCGCCGAGCAGGGAAATCAGGATCACGCTGGTGGCGATGAAGATGATCAGGTCACGCTGCGGGAAGGCGCTGCCGTCCATCAGGCTCATCGGTACCGACAGCACCGCCGCCAGGGTCACCGCACCGCGCACGCCGCTCAATGCACTGAGGGCGGAGAGGCGGCGCAGGGAGATGCCGCTCAGCCCGGGCGGGCTCTTGCCGCGCCAGCGATCGATGCGCAGCGACAGCTTCCAGTAGCCGTAGACCCAGCCGTAGCGGATCAGCATCAGCACGGCGGTGATCGCCGCCACGTAGGCCAGCAGCAGCGAGGAACGCCAGAGCAGGTCGCCGTGGTGGTTGGCCACCGACTTCATGATGTCCGGCAACTGCAAGCCGAGCAGCAGGAACACCACGCCGTTGAAGGCGAACTCCAGCATCGACCAGACGCTGCGATTGAGCAGGCGCGTGGAAGTCTGCCGCGGCAGCAGGTCGACCCAGCTCTGCATCATGCCGGCCGCCACCGCAGAGAGAATCCCGGAGACGCCGAGGTGCTCCGCCACCATGTAGGAGGCGAACGGCAGCAACAGCATCAGTACCACGTGGGTTGCCGGGTCGTCCCAGCCACGGGAAATCATCCAGGCGCGGATGCGGCCCAGCGACCAGCTGAGGAACACCCCGATGGCCAGGCCGCCGATCGCAACCAGGAGGAAGTCGAGGCTGGCGTCCACCAGCGAGAACACCCCGGTCATGGCCGCGGCGATGGCGAACTTGAACGCCACCAGGCCGGAGGCGTCGTTCATCAGCGCCTCGCCTTCGAGCAGGTGCATCAGGCGCTTGGGCAGGCGCCCCTGGGTGATCGCCGAGACCGCCAGGGCGTCCGTGGGCGAAAGCACGGCGGCGAGGGCGAAGGACGCCGCCAGGGGAATTTCAGGAATCAGCAGGTGGATGAAATAACCGGCGCCGACCACGGTGAAGAACACCAGGCCGAAGGCCATCATCAGGATCGGCCAGCGCATCCGCCAGACTTCCCGCTTGGGAATGCGCCAACCGTCGACGAACAGCAGCGGCGGAATGAAAAGGAAGAGAAACAGCTCCGGGTCCAGGGCGATGTGCAGTCCCAGGGAAGGCAAGGCCAGCAGGGCGCCGGCGGCGATCTGGATCAGCGGCAGCGGCAACGGCAGCAACTGGGCGGCCAGGCGGGTGGCGCCGACGACCAGCAGCAGGGTCAGAACGGTGTACACGGTTTGCATGGGGGCGGGAATCTCCGGCTTCGTCCCAGGACGATGCGACTGCGCCGATTGCACCATCGCGATCGGTAGGCAGCTATCCGACATTCGCACAATCCGTACGGTCTTTCCTAGCCCTGCCGCTCTGCCCCGCGCTTCCGCCCCTTCCAGGGCGACGACCGGAGCGCCCGGCCAAGGTTCCCGCACTAGTACATCCGAGCTATTTCATTGTGCCGCAAGACGCTCCTACACTCGCCTTCAATCCAGGCCCGCCGCTGCGCCGGCCAGGACGACGCCCCGAAGGAGTACGGGGCGCAGCACCCCACCCAGACAAAGGAATGCCGCCATGACAAGCAAGGGACTTGCCTCCGCACTGCTGCTCACCTCGATGTTCGCCGCCACCTCCGGCTGCCTCCAGCAGAACGCACTGACCCAGGGCTACCACACCACCCAGCCCGGACAACCCGGCCAGGCCCAGGTCGCCTCCGCCAACGCCCCTTGCACCCCCAGCGCCACCAATGACCTGATCGCCACCGGACGCAGCCTGCTGGACATCACCACCAGCCTGATCAAGACCCGCAACCAGATGAGCGACGGCGGCAGCATCATGCGCGACGTCGACGACGTGCAGAAGGTCGGCAAGGGCCATGCCGTGCTGGACAGCGTCGAGAGCATGACCGGCGGTCCGCAGCAGCCCTGCGGCTGAACGAACGCCAAGGATTCATCCCGGACAGCGAGCCCCCGCACGCTGTTCTCCCCCTGAGCCTCGCCTTCCCGGCGGGGCTTTTTTTGGTCCGCATGCTTCGTCTCCGCGTGCCACCGGGGAGCGGGGTCGGCCGTCCGCCGGCGGCCATCCGAACGGAGGTCTTTCGCAGCCGCGCCTATCTTGCGGAAAGCGTCTGGAACGCAGCTATTGTCCAACCCGCGAAGTGATGTCAATGTAGCATTACACCTTTGGATATAGCCGTTTCGGGTAGATCGCGAGATGGAACGAGCTTTTTCTCCCTGCCATGGGAACGCGGAGCGACGGTCCGTGACGCGCGCCGAGATACTGCTGCTCAAGAACCTGGCGGAACGACTGGTGGCCGATCGGGAAAACCGTCACGACGATCTGCAGGCAACGATGCGCCTGGCGCACCTGAGTTCGCCGGAAATGATTCTGTACATGGTCAACCGGGTGCTGGAACTGGAAGAGAGCATCGAGCGGATCGCCGCTGTCCTCCGGAATCTTTCGCCAGACGAGACGCGGCCCGCCACGGAATCGCCGGCCCTCGCCGCGCGCCCCGTGGAAACCTAGACCAGCACCTGGCGGGTGCTGGCGATCAACGCATGCACCTGGCGTTCCACATGGGCTTCCACCGGCACCTCGGGCCCCCTGCCTTCCGGACAGGGCAGGTTCGGCGTGGTGCCGAACAGGCGGCAGATCAGCGGGCGCTCGTCATAGGCCTCGCAGCCATCCGGACCGAGGTGGACACAGTTCCAGGCGGCCAACGCCGCATCGTGCTCGGCCTCGCTCTTCACCGGCAACCGCGCCATCTCTTCCGACGACGCGGTGACCGGCCCGCAGCAATCGTGGCAACCGGGCTTGCAGGCGAAGCCCGGTATCTGCAGGCGCAACTGGTCTATCTGGCGACCGATGCAACTCATGTGGCTCTCTCCTCGTCAGGGGGAAGGATTGTACAGCGCCCATCCGTACATTCCGAAAGACCCCGGGCGGTTCGCCTCCCAGGCGCAGCGAAACGACCCGCCCGCCAAGGTAATTCTTCTTCCTGCCGCGGTGTGCCCGTGCGCCTCGCGGACGCGCCAGGAAACCAGGCAAGCTTCCCTCGCCGGACAAGCGCGGCACTCGACGATACGACGTGGCATAATCTGACGAGAATTTTTGAGGAATATTGGAGGGGTTTTGGAGGAGCCAAAACCCCGAAGGAAAAACAATGACCTACGTTCTCTACGGCATCAAAGCCTGCGACACCATGAAGAAGGCGCGGACCTGGCTCGACGAGCACAAGGTCGCCTACGACTTCCACGACTACAAGGCCGTCGGCATCGACCGCGAGCACCTGCGCCGCTGGTGCGCGGAGCACGGCTGGCAGACCATCCTCAACCGCGCCGGCACCACCTTCCGCAAGCTCGACGAAGCACAGAAGGCCGATCTCGACGAAGCCACGGCGATCGAGCTGATGCTGGCCCAGCCGTCGATGATCAAGCGCCCGGTGCTGGAACTGGGCGGCAGGACACTGGTCGGCTTCAAGCCCGACGCCTACGCCGCCGCACTGGCCTGACCCGGAGAGCGCCATGAGCATCGCCTGGGCCCTGTTCGTCCCCGCCTGCTTCGCCCTCAACCTGGCGCCGGGGCCGAACAACCTGCTGTCGCTGAACAACGCCGCGCGGTACGGTTTCGCCCGCGCCTCGCTGGCCGGCGGCGGGCGCCTGCTGGCCTTCGCCGGCATGCTCGCCCTGGCCGCGTCCGGGCTGGCGCTGGTGCTGCACACCTCGGCCTGGCTGTTCCTGGCGATCAAGCTGCTCGGTGCCGCCTACCTGCTGTGGCTGGCGGTGCAATTGTGGCGGGCCGATGCGCAGCCACTGGCGAGCGAAGCCAGCTCGGCGCGTCCCAGCCTCTGGCGCCTGGGGCGCCAGGAGTTCCTGGTGGCGGCGGGCAACCCGAAGGCGATCCTGATCTTCACCGCCTTCCTGCCGCAGTTCGTCGATCCCGGCCAACCGCTGGGCGCCCAGTTCGCCCAGCTCGGCGCGGCATTCCTGCTGCTCGAATGGCTGGCCATCGCCCTTTATTCCTATGCCGGGCTGCATCTCGGCCGGCTGCTCGCCGGCCAGCGCGCCCGGCGCCTGTTCAACCGCGGTTGCGCCGCGCTGCTCGGCAGCGCGGGGCTGGGCCTGCTGCTCAGCCGCCGTCCGGCCTGACCGCTCCACTCCGTTTCGAGGAACCCCACATGTCGCAATCCCTGTTCAGCCTGGCCTTCGGCGTAGGCACCCAGAACCGCCAGGAAGCCTGGCTGGAAGTGTTCTACGCCCTGCCGCTGCTCAACCCCTCGGCCGAGATCGTCGCCGCCGTGGCGCCGATCCTCGGCTACAGCTCCGGCAACCAGGCGCTGACCTTCACCTCGCAGCAGGCCTACCAGCTGGCCGACGCCCTGAAGGGCATCGACGCCGCCCAGTCGGCCCTGCTCTCGCGCCTGGCGGAGAGCCAGAAGCCGCTGGTCGCCACCCTGCTGGCCGAAGACGTGGCGCCGTCCTCCACCCCCGAGGCCTACCTCAAGCTGCACCTGCTGTCCCACCGCCTGGTCAAGCCGCACGGAGTGAACCTGAGCGGTATCTTCCCGCTCCTGCCGAACGTGGCCTGGACCAACATCGGCGCGGTGGACCTGGCCGAACTGGCCGAACTGCAACTGGAAGCACGGCTGAAGGGCAAGCTGCTGGAAGTCTTCTCCGTTGACAAGTTCCCGAAGATGACCGACTACGTGGTCCCGGCCGGCGTGCGCATCGCCGACACCGCCCGCGTGCGCCTGGGCGCCTACATCGGTGAAGGCACCACGGTGATGCACGAAGGCTTCGTCAACTTCAACGCCGGCACCGAAGGCCCGGGCATGATCGAAGGCCGCGTGTCCGCCGGCGTGTTCGTCGGCAAAGGCTCGGACCTGGGCGGCGGCTGCTCGACCATGGGTACCCTCTCCGGCGGCGGCAACATCGTCATCAGCGTCGGCGAAGGCTGCCTGATCGGAGCCAACGCCGGTATCGGCATCCCGCTGGGCGACCGCAACATCGTCGAGGCCGGCCTGTACATCACCGCCGGCACCAAGGTCGCCCTGCTCGACGAGCAGAACACCCTGGTGAAAGTGGTCAAGGCCCGTGACCTGGCCGGCCAGCCCGACCTGCTGTTCCGCCGCAACTCGCAGAACGGCGCGGTGGAATGCAAGACCAACAAGACCGCCATCGAGCTGAACGAAGCGCTGCACGCGCACAACTGAGTCCAGCTTGCCTCCCCGCTCGCCCGATGGCGCTCGCCAGCGCCCTCGGGTGGGCTACCCTTTCTCCTGAAACCGTTCTCGCACAGTGTCCGCCATGTCCCTGCCGTCCCCCTGGCGCGCCGACTTCCCGGCCCTGTCCGCCCTCGCCGCGGAAGGCCTGACCTACCTCGACAGCGCCGCCACCGCCCAGAAGCCGCAGGCCGTCCTCGATGCCCTGAACGGCTACTACCTCGGCGGCGCCGCCAATGTCCACCGCGCCCAGCACGTCCCCGGCGAACGCGCCACCCGCGCCTTCGAGGCCGCTCGCAGCCGGGTCGCGCACTGGCTGCACGCCAGCAACCCGGCGGAAGTCCTGTTCACCCGCGGCACCACCGAGGCGATCAACCTGGTGGCCTATGGTCTGGAGCGGCATTTCCGGGCGGGCGACGAACTGCTGGTCAGCGCCCTGGAACACCACGCCAACCTGCTTCCCTGGCAACAGCTGGCATTGCGCCGCGGCCTGGTGCTACGCGTGCTACCGCTGGACGACCGCGGGGTGATCGACCTGGAGCAGGCCCGGCGGCTCATCGGCGCGCGTACCCGCCTGCTGGCGGTCAGCCAGCTTTCCAACGTCCTCGGCACCTGGCAGCCAGTGGTGGAGCTGATCCAGCTGGCCCGCGAACAGGGCGCCTGGACCCTGGTCGACGGTGCCCAGGGCAGCGTCCATGGCCGCCACGACCTGCCGGGCCTGGGCTGCGATTTCTATGCGTTCTCCAGCCACAAGCTCTACGGCCCCGACGGCGTCGGTGTGCTCTGGGGCCGCCCTCAAGCGCTGGAACAGCTGGCGCACTGGCAGTTCGGCGGCGAGATGGTGCGCCATACCGACTTCCAGCACGCCAGCTTCCATGCCGCGCCGCTCGGTTTCGAGGCAGGAACCCCGGCGGTTTCGGCGGTGCTCGGTCTCGGTGCGGCCATCGACTGGCTGGCAACCCTCGACGAAGCCGAAGTCGCCGCCCATGAAGGTGCCCTTCACGCCCGCCTGCTCGCCGGCCTGCGTGCGCGCGACGGCCTCAGGCTGCTCGGCGAGCCGCAGGCGGCGCTGGCCAGTTTCTGCGTCGAGGGTGCCCATGTCGCCGACCTCGCCCACCTGCTCGGCGAACAGGGCATCGCCGTACGTGCCGGCCACCACTGCGCGATGCCACTGCTGCAACGCCTCGAGGTACCCGGTGCCCTGCGCGTGTCGCTGGGCTTGTACAACGACGCCGACGACCTGGAGCGGTTCTTCCTGGCCCTCGACCGATCCCTGGAGCTGCTGCGATGAATCCGGTCCTCCCCGAACAGGCCCAGGAAGCGCTGGATGCCTTCGGCCATACCGCCAGTTGGGAACAGCGCGCGCGCCTGCTGCTGCAGTGGGGCGAACGCCTGGCGCCGCTGGCGGAACACGAACGCCAGGAAGAACACCGCGTGCATGGCTGCGAGAGCCTGGTCTGGCTGCTCGGCGAGCAGCGCGACGGACACTGGCGCTTCCGCGCCGACAGCGATGCGCGGCTGATCCGCGGCCTGCTGGCGGTGCTGCTGGCACGAGTCGACGGCATCGAGACCGCTGAGCTGGCACGCCTGGACCTCAACGACTGGTTCACCTGCCTGGGCCTCTCCCGACAGCTTTCGCCCTCGCGCAGCAACGGCCTCAACGCCGTGCTGCAGCGCATGCGCGAACTGGTCGCGCAGGCTGGCGGCTGAGTTCCGCTCAATGCCTGAGCAGTTCCGGCAGGTGCCTGGCCAGGACACGGTACTGCTCGTCCTCGATCCGATAGGCCCAGTCCGGATGCGCGCCGACCTCGCCGGCGGCGAAGCCCTCGATCTTCTTCGGCAACAGCCAGTATTGCCCGCCCTGGCGCCGAATCTCGCCATCCAGGCGCGCCCCGGAAAACGTCCGCAAGCTGAATGCCAACTGCAACGGCGCCTGCCGGAACCCGACCTGCGCCAGCGGCGCGGCGTCGACGAAGCGCAGGTCGGCGAACAGCGCCGCCGCGCCGTTGGCCACCGCCTCGTAGGCCAGCTTGCGCCCCCTGGGCAATTGCCGGACCAGCAGGTTGGCTTGCCCGGCGCGTTCGCGATACAGGTCCAGGCGCTCGCCGTTCGGATAACGCAATTGCAGTTCGCGCACCTCGGCGAAAGGCAGCGTGGCGATCCGCCGGTCGAGCCATTCGAGCTCATTGCGCGGCAGCGGCAGGACCCTGTCGATCAACCAGGCCTGATCATCACCCAGTTGCCGGACAAAGCTGCCGCCGCGCCGGGCAGGCTTGCCGACCAGCAGGACCAGGGGCTCGCCGGCCTGCCGCAGCAGGCTAAGGCGCACCGCCTGGCCCTCGCCGCGCTCCGCCAGGCCGAGCAGGGCCTGGTTCTGCGGATCGGCACTCTTCGCCTCGACCTTGCGCGCCTCGCCCAGGGCCCGCAACAGGGCGGCCATTTGCCGCGGATCGGCCGGATAACCGGCCTTGGCCGGCAGCACCCAGGCAGACTCGCGCCGCTCGAGGCGGATCTCCGGCGTTCCGTCGGGAAACTGCAGCAGCACGGCGCTCGGCGCCGAACGCTCCAGGCCGGGCAGCCAGCGCGGGTCCGCTGCCGGCGCAGGCGCCTCGGCCGCGCGCTCGCGCTGGAGCCAGGCGAAAGTTGCCGCCAGCGCCGCGAGAAACAGCAGAAGGGCGAACAGGGTGCTACGGCGCACCTTCAGTGCCCTCCCCGTGCCTGGCGCCGCCGCCAGAGCCAGCCGAGCAACGCGGCGACGGTGAGCAGCGCGGGGAGCAAGGCGATGTTGGCCAGCTTCAGGCGCCGCCCAAGTGCATCGATGTCGGCGTTCAACTGGTACTGCACCTCGCGCAGTTCCTTGCGGATGCGCAGCTTCTCCTGCATGTACTGGCGCACCGTGGCCTGCTGTTCGGGGGTCGGTTCGACCGCCTTCGCCGGGTCGGCGCCCTGCTGGAGGGCGGCGAGTTGCTGCTCGGTATCGGCCAGGCGCCGCTTGAGCTGGTCCTCCTTCTGCCGGAAGCTCGCCTCGGCCTCGCGCTGCAATTGGTCGACCACCACGAACGGGCGACTGAAGCGCCCGCGGGAACGCACGCTGATCAGCGCATCGCTGCCCGACAGGTTGTCCAGCGCGTTGACCACCAGCGCGCCGTTGTCGGCCCAGGGCTGCGGCACGCGCTGGCCGAAGAAGTCCTGCACCTGGACCCACATGCGATCGCTGAGCAGGTCGGTATCGGCGACGACGATGACATTGATGTTGCGCGCCTCCTTCAGGCCTTCGCGATGGCCCTCGATGCCCTCCGCGAACGCGCTCTTCGCCGGCCCCTGGATACGCGCGGCGAGGGTATGCCGCTGGCCGCCCGGGCGCAGTTCGCGCATCAGCTCGGCAGGATCGCGGAGCAGGCCGAAGCGCGTGGCGTCGAACGGCATCGACTGGGTAGAGCTTTGCAGCAACGGCGTGAAGACGGTGCCCGCTCCGGGGAGGCCTTCGAGGATTCCGGGCGTCGCCAGGGTCAGGCTTTCCAGTCCGGCAGTGGCGATATCGTCCTGCGCCAGCGCCTCGCGCGGCAGGCTGAGCCAGGCCGGATGCCGGGCCGGACGCTGGCCCTGGCCAAGGCTGATGGACATCGCGTAGGCGCCGTCGCCAAGCACCTTGCCCGGCAGCAGGCGCAGCCCCCAGGCCTTGAACAGCGGCGCGAGGTCGGAGGACTTGTCACCATCCAGCGTACCGGTGAAATCGCTGCCGCTGTCGGCCTCGCTGAAGGGATCGACGAACGCCAGCAGCTTGCCGCCGCGCAGGACGAACTGGTCGATGGCGTATAGCGTCCGTTCGGGCAACTGCTTGGGGTGCACCAGCAGCAGCACCGAGACCTCCGGCGGGATCTCCGTGGCATCGCTCTCGAGGCTGCGCAGGTCGAATTGCTGGCGGACCTCCTCCATCACCATCCACGGCGAGGTCGGCTGCCGGCTGGCGATGTCGAAGCCGCCGTTGAGCGGCAGCGACGACATCAGGCCGACCACCGGCCGCTGCGGCTGGGCCAGGGTCTGCACCAGGCGGCTGATGTCGTATTCGAGGAACTCCTCCTGGTCGAGGGGGAAGAACGGGATGACCTGCACCCCATCCAGGGCGTTGCTGCCGGCCAGGCCGAAGTACAGGTTGTCGCCGCCCTGCTGCAGAGGGATGCCTTGCAGGCCGAACTCGGCGGCCTTGTCCTCGTTCTCGGAGAACGGCTGCGGGTCGATCACCTGCAGGCGAATCCTGCCGTTCGCCTCGCGTTCGTAGGCGCGCAGCAGCTCCTCCACGCGCCTGGCGTAGTTGCGCAGCGGCACCAGCTCCCGGGCGCCGCTGTCGGAATAGAAGAAATACAGGTTGATCGGTTCCTGGAGGCCGGCCAGGATCCGCTTGGTTCCGGGGCTGATGGTGTAGAGCTTCTGCTCGGTCAGGTCCAGGCGCGCGCCGCTGAACAGCAGGCTGGAGACCATGTTGAAGGCCAGGAACGACAGCGCGATCAGCAACAGGCCGGCGCCGGAATACAGCAGGCGTTTCATCGGCGGCACCTCACTCGGCTTTCTTCAGGTCGATCGCCACTGCCGTGGCGGCCAGCCAGGCGACGATCAGGCTGGCGAAGTACAGCAGGTCGCGCAGGTCGACCACGCCCTTGCTGATGGCATCGAAGCGGGTCAGCAGGCTCAGCGAGGCCACCGCGTCGAGCAGCCACTGCGGCGCCCACTGGCTGAACGCATCGAGCACCAGCGGAAAGCCACTGAGCATGAACAGGAAGCAGGCGGCCACGGCGAGGATGAAGGCGATCACCTGGTTCTTCGCCAGCGCCGACATGCACGAACCGATGGCCAGGTAGCCACCCGCCAGCAACCAGCTGCCCAGGTAGCCGGCGAGGATCGCGCCGTTGTCGGGCTCGCCCAGGTAGTTCACCGTCAGCACCATGGGGAAGGTCAGCAGCAGGGCGAGCCCGGCGAACGCCCAGGCGGCGAGGAACTTGCCGGCGACCGCGTCGAAACGGCTCAGCGGCAGGGTCATCAGCAGCTCGATCGAGCCGGACTTGCGCTCCTCCGCCCACAGGCGCATGGCCAGGGCCGGAACGAGGATCAGGTAGAGCCAGGGGTGGAAGCTGAAGAACGGCGCCAGGTCGGCCTGGTTGCGTTCGTAGAAATGCCCCAGGTAGAAGGTGAATACCCCGGAGAGCACCAGGAAGATCACCAGGAACACGTAGGCCAGCGGCGTGGCGAAGTAGCTCGCCAGCTCGCGCCTGAAGACCACCGGCAACTGCCTCATGCGCTTTCCCCCCGGGTCAGGCTGCGGAATACCTCGTCGAGCCGGCCACGCTCGACGTCCAGCTCACGGATCCGCCAGCCGCGCTCGGCGACCAGCCCGCTGACCTGCGGGAAGATCACCGCGCCAGGACGCGCCAGGACGGTCAGGCTGCCTTCGGCGGGGTTTTCCTCGATACCCGCCACGCCCGGCAGCACCGTCAGCGCCAGGCGATCGAGCGGGTCGTCGCTGAACAGGGTCACCGCCTGGTGGTAGCGCGAGCGGCTGGCCAGCTCCAGCGGCGTGCTGTCCGCCAGCAGGCGCCCGCCGCCGATCACCAGGGCGCGGCTGCAGAGCGCCGTGACCTCCTCGAGGATATGGGTGGAGATGATCACGATGCGATCCCGCGCCAACCCGCGGATCAACTCGCGGACCTGGTGCTTCTGGTTCGGATCGAGGCCGTCGGTGGGCTCGTCGAGAATCAGCGCGGGCGGCTCGTGGAGGATCGCCTGGGCCAGGCCGACGCGCCGGCGGAAGCCCTTGGACAGGGTCTCGATGGTCTGCCGGCGCACCTCGCCCAGCTCCAGCAGGCCGAGCACCCGTCCGACCCGCTCGCGCTTGCCGGCACCACGGTAGCCGCGGATCTCGGCGATGAAATCGAGGAACCCCTGCACGGTCATTTCCGCATAGCAGGGCGAACCTTCCGGAAGATAGCCGATGAGGCGCTGCGCCTGCAGCGTGCGGCTACGGATGTCGAGGCCGAAGATGCGCGCCGTGCCGGCGCTGGGCGCGAGGAAGCCGGTAAGCATCTTCATGGTGGTGGACTTGCCGGCGCCGTTCGGGCCGAGGAAGCCCAGCACCTCTCCGGGCGCCACCCGGAAGGACAGGTCATCCACCACCGTCCGCGCGCCGAAGCGTTTGCCGAGGTTCGTTGTTTCGATCATGGTCCCCTACCTGTTCCGGCGGCCACCGCCACGTCCGGCCAGGCCGCGAAAAACGCGCAGGGACTATAGCCGAAGCGCCCCGCCGCCTGGCAATACGCCTGCGTCAGAGAACCTTGGCAAAACGTGACAGAACCCGGACTGCCGTCGAAGCTCTATATTCGCCGCCCGTTCGCCGCCGTTCGCCGGAGGACGCGCTGCGTTCTTTTGCGGCCCTCCGGGGATTGCGGCAAACTAGCCGCGCCCGTCACGCCGGGTCCCGATCAACTGCCAGTAGACACCGTATGCCCCGCTACCCGTTCCGCCGCTTTGGTTTTGGCGCCCTGCGCCGCCTGCTGTACCTCTGGGTACGCTCGGAAACCATCAACCAGTCGGCCTTCACCCTGAAGATCGACCGCAGCAAGCCGGTGCTCTACGTACTGCAACAGCCTTCGGTCAGCGATCTCGCGGTGGTGGATACCGAGTGTCGCAAGGCAGGGCTGCCGCGCCCGGTGATGCCGGTGGCGGTGGGCGACGCCATCGAGCCGGCGGCGTTCTTCTACCTGACGCCCGAACCCGACTGGCTGGGCCGCCAGGACAAGCGCGGCGCCTCGCCGACCCTGGTGCGCATGCTCGCCGCGGTCGGCCAGAACGGTCTCGACGACGCGCAGATCATTCCGGTCAGCGTGTTCTGGGGACAGTCGCCGGACAGCGAGTCGAGCCCCTGGAAGCTGCTGTTCGCCGACAACTGGGCGGTCACCGGGCGCCTGCGCAAGCTGGCGCGCATCCTCATCCTCGGACGCAAGACCCGTGTGCAGTTCTCCGCGCCGATCCACCTGCGCGAACTGGTGGAGCAGGGCAAGGGCCACGAACGCACGCTGCGCATGGTCAACCGTATCCTCCGGGTGCACTTCCGCAACCTGAAGACCGCGGTGATCGGCCCCGACCTGTCGCACCGCCGCAACCTGGTCAAGGGCCTGCTGCGCGCGCCGCTGGTACGCCAGGCGATCAGCGAGGAATGCGAGAGCGAACGGATCTCCCAGGAAAAGGCCGAAGGCATCGCGCTACGCTACGCCAATGAAATCGCCTCGGACTTCTCCTATCCGGTGATCCGCTTCCTCGAGGTCATCCTCAGCTGGTTCTGGAACAAGCTGTACGAGGGGGTCAAGGTCAACCACATCGAGCGGGTGCAGGACGTGGCCCAGGGCAACGAGATCGTCTACGTGCCCTGCCACCGCAGCCACATCGACTACCTGCTGCTGTCCTACCTGCTGTTCCGCAACGGCCTGACCCCGCCGCACATCGCCGCCGGGATCAACCTCAACATGCCGGTGATCGGCTCGATCCTGCGCCGCGGCGGGGCCTTCTTCATGCGCCGCAGCTTCAAGGGCAACCAGCTCTACACCGCGGTATTCAACGAATACCTGCACACCCTGTTCTCCCGCGGCTTCTCCACCGAGTACTTCGTCGAGGGCGGCCGTTCGCGCACCGGGCGCATGCTCCACCCACGCACCGGCATGCTCGCCATCACCCTGCGCAGCTTCCTCCGTGACTCGCGCCGACCGATCGTCTTCGTGCCGGTCTACATCGGCTACGAGCGCGTGCTGGAAGGCCGCACCTACCTCGGCGAACTGCGCGGCGCGACCAAGAAGAAGGAGTCGATCTTCGACCTGTTCAAGGTGGTCGGCGCGCTGAAGCAGCGTTTCGGCCAGGTCTGGGTGAACTTCGGCGAGCCGATCCATCTCGACCAGTTCCTCGACCGCCACCAGCCCGACTGGCAGGACCAGGACCTCGGCCCGGAATACCGCCCCGACTGGTTGCCGCAGACCACCAACCTGCTGGCCAAGGACGTCGCCCGCCACCTCAACGACGCGGCGGCGATCAATCCGGTCAACCTGGTCGCCCTGGCCCTGCTCTCCACCAGCCGCCAGGCCCTCGACGAAAGCGCCCTGGCGCGGATCCTCGACCTCTACCTGGCGCTGCTGCGCCAGGTGCCCTACTCGCCCAGCGCGACCCTGCCGGATGGCGACGGCCAGGCCCTGATCGAGTACGTGAAGAGCATGAACCTGCTGGCCGAGCAGAAGGACGCACTGGGCCGCATCCTCTACCTCGACGAGCAGAACGCGGTGCTGGCGACCTACTACCGCAACAACGTCCTGCATGTTTTCGCCCTGCCGGCGCTGATCGCCAGCTTCTTCCAGAGCAACTCGCGGATCAGCCGCGAACAGCTGCTGCGTTTCGCCCGCGCGCTCTATCCCTACCTGCAGGCGGAACTGTTCATCCGCTGGAGCCTGGACGAACTCGACGCGGTGATCGACCAGTGGCTGGCGGCCCTGGTGGAACAGGGCCTGCTACGCCAGGAGAACGACACCTTCATCCGCCCGGCGCCTAGCTCGCGGCAGTACGTCCTGCTGATTCTCCTCGCTCGCTCGGTGACCCAGACCCTGCAGCGCTTCTACATGGCCATCGCCCTGCTGCTAAACGCCGGGCAGAACGCCCTGACCGCCGAGGAACTGGAGAACCTCTGCACCGTGATGGCCCAGCGCCTGTCGATCCTGCACGGCCTGAACGCCCCGGAGTTCTTCGACAAGAGCCTGTTCCGCCACTTCATCCAGACCCTCCTCGACCTGCGCGTGCTGCGCAAGGACGAGACCGGCAAGCTGGGCTACCACGAACTGCTCGGCGAGCTTGCCGAAGGCGCCGCCAAGCGCGTGCTGCCGGCGGAGATCCGTCTGTCGATCCGCCAGGTGGCACTGGAGCGCCCTGCCGAGGAAGCCGAGAGCAACGACGCGGCGGCCAACTGATGCCCGGCGCCCGCCCCGTCAGGGACGGGCGCCGCTGCGCTGGAATATTCCTGCGACCTTTCCCGGTCACGGACCGGCAACCTATGCTGGTTCCCCGGGTCAGAGGCCCGCACGTTTTCTGTTCTGTCTGAAAGGAGGCTCCCATGAAAAAACTGCCATTGCTGCTCGCAGCCAGCATCCTTGCCGGCTGCGGCACCCAGCAATCGACATCGAACGCCAGCTTCGATGGCGAGGTCTTCTACCGTGAGCGCATCGCCCTGCCGCCCTCGGCGCGCCTGAGCGTGAGCCTGGAAGACGTATCCCTGGCCGACGCCCCGTCGGTGCAACTGGCCAGCCAGACCCGCGAGATCACCAGCCAGGTGCCGCTGGCGTTCCACCTCGAATACGATCCGAAGCAGGTCAAGCCGGGCCACAGCTACGCGGTCAGCGCGCGAATCGAACTGAACGGCCGGTTGCTTTTCATCAACACCACCCGCCACTCGGTGAAACTCGACGGCAGCGACCCGCAGCCGTATCGCGTGCAGGTCGAGTCGGCCCGCTGAAGCCCGCCGCGGCAACCCGCCGGTGCGAACCGGCGGCTCCCTCCAGTACACTCCACCTCCTATTCGCTACCGGTTGCCGATCCACCTCACGACGAGCGACCGGATACCCCGTACGTTCCACTTCAAGGACGCTGTCATGTTCCGACTCACTGCCCTCTGCGCCGGCCTGCTGCTCTCGGCCAACGCCTTCGCCCTGTCCCTCGCCGACCTCTCGCAGGGCGACGCCTCCAGCGGCCTGAAGGACGCCCTGACCCAGGGCGCGCAGATCGCCGTCCGCCAGCTTGGCCAGCCGGGCGGCTTCAACAACAACCCGGACGTGCGCATCGAACTGCCCGGCAAGCTGGGCAAGGCGGCGAAGCTGATGAAGCAGTTCGGCATGGGCGCCCAGGTCGACCAGCTCGAGGCGAGCATGAACCGCGCCGCCGAGGCCGCCGTGCCGCAGGCCCAGGGCCTGCTGGTGGAGGCGGTGAAGAAGATGACGGTGGCCGACGCCAAGGGCATCCTCAAGGGCGGCGACGACGCCGCCACCGAATACCTGGACAAGTCCAGCCGCGAACAGCTGCGCGCGAAGTTCCTGCCGATCGTCAAGCAGGCCACCGACGAGGTCGGCCTGGTCAAGCAGTACAACGCCTTCGCCAGCCAGGCGGCGACCCTTGGGGTGGTCGATGCGAAGAGCGCCAACGTCGAGGGTTATGTCACCGAACAGGCCCTCGACGGGCTCTTCGAGATGATCGCCAGACAGGAGAAGAGCATCCGCCAGAACCCGGCGGCGGCCGCCACCGGCCTGGCCAAGAAGGTCTTCGGCGCGGCGAAGTGAGCCGGCGGACGGGGCGCGATCGCCCCGTCCCCTTCTTCCGTCAGGCCCGCGCCTCGTCCTTCCTCACGCGGAACCAGGCGGCATAGAGCGCCGGCAGGAACAGCAGGGTGAGCACGGTGGCGACGATCAGCCCGCCCATGATCGCCACCGCCATCGGCCCGAAGAACACGCTGCGCGACAGCGGGATCATCGCCAGCACCGCCGCCAGCGCGGTCAGCACGATGGGCCGGAAACGCCGCACGGTAGCCTCGATGATCGCGTGCCAGCGATCCAGTCCGTGGCTGATGTCCTGTTCGATCTGGTCCACCAGGATCACCGAGTTGCGCATGATCATGCCGGCCAGGGCGATGGTCCCGAGCATCGCCACGAAGCCGAACGGCTGGCGGAACAGCAGCAGGAACAGGGTCACGCCGATCAGGCCCAGCGGTGCGGTGAGGAATACCATCGCCATCCGCGAGAAGCTGCGCAACTGCAGCATCAGCAGGCTCAACACCACCACGATGAACAGCGGCACGCCGGCGTTCACCGAACTCTGGCCCTTCGCCGCGTCCTCCACCGTACCGCCCACCTCCAGCAGGTAGCCGTCCGGTAGCTCGGCGCGGATCGGCTCCAGGGTCGGGGCGATCTGCGCGACCAGGGTCGCCGGCAGCGAATCGTCGTAGATGTCGGCGCGTACCGTGACCGTCGGCAGGCGGTTGCGGTGCCAGATGATGCCCTCTTCGAAGCCGTATTCGAGCGTGGCGATCTGCGACAGCGCCACGCTGCGGCCATTCCCGGTCGGCACCGCCAGGCTCGGCAGCAGCGACAGGTCGCGGCGCTCGCGCTCGGTGCCGCGCAGGAGGATCTCGATCAGTTCGTTGTCCTCGCGGTAGAAGCTGACGTGCGAACCGGTCAGCGCGCTCTGCAGGAACTGCGACAGGCTGGCGGTACTCACTCCCAGGGCGCGGGCGCGCTCCTGGTCGATACTCAGGTAGACCACCTTGCTCGGCTCTTCCCAATCCAGGTGCACGTTCACCACGTGCGGGTTCTCGCGCATCCTGTCGGCGACCTTGCGCGCCAGTTCGCGGACCTGCGGGATATCCTCGCCGGAAACCCGGAACTGCACCGGATAGCCCACCGGCGGGCCGTTCTCCAGGCGGCTGATGCGGCTGCGCAGGTGCGGGAAGTCCTCGTTCATCCGCTCGATCAGCCACTTGCGCAGCGTCTCGCGGCTCTCCAGGTCCTTGGCCAGCACCACCACCTGGGCGAAGCTGGCCGCCGGCAATTGCTGATCCAGCGGCAGGTAGAAGCGCGGCGAACCGGTGCCGACATAGGCCACGTAGTTGTCGATGCCGTCATGACCTTGCAGCATCTTTTCCAGGCGCTGCACTTCCTCGGTGGTGGCACGCAGCGAGGCGCCCTCGGCCAGCTTGATGTCCAGCAGCAGTTCCAGGCGCGCCGAGGGCGGGAAGAACTGCTGCGGCACCAGACGGAACAGCAGCAACGCGCCGACGAAAGCGGCGAGGGTCAGGACGATCACCGTCTTGCGGTAGCGTACGCACCATTCCACCAGGCGCCGGAAGCGCTGGTAGAAGGCCGTTGCGTAGGGATCGTAGCCGTCGGCGCTGCCGCCGTGCTTCTGCGCATGCAGCCTGGCCAGGTCCGGCAGCAGCTTGGCCCCCAGGTAGGGAACGAAGACCACCGCGGCGAACCAGGAGACCACCAGCGCGATGGTCACCACCTGGAACAGCGAGCGGGTGTATTCGCCGGTGCCGGACTGCGCGGTGGCGATCGGCAGGAAGCCGGCGGCGGTGATCAGGGTGCCGGTGAGCATCGGGAAGGCTGTGCTGGTCCAGGCGAAGCTGGCCGCCTTGAGACGGTCGTAGCCCTGCTCCATCTTCACCGCCATCATCTCCACCGCGATGATCGCGTCGTCCACCAGCAACCCCAGCGCCAGCACCAGGGCGCCGAGGGAGATCTTGTGCAGGCCGATGCCGAAGTAATGCATGGCGGCGAAGGTCATCGCCAGCACCAGCGGGATCGACAGCGCCACCACCAGGCCGGTGCGCAGGCCGAGGGAGAAGAAGCTCACCAGCAGGACGATCACCAGCGCCTCGGCCAGCACCCGGATGAATTCGCCGACCCCGGTGCGCACCGCCGCCGGCTGGTCGGATACCTTGCGCAGTTCCAGTCCGGCCGGCAGCGACTGCTGCAGGCGGGCGAACTCGGCTTCCAGGGCCTTGCCCAGCACCAGGATGTCGCCGCCCGGCTTCATCGACACCGCCAGGCCGATGGCGTCCTCGCCCATGAAGCGCATGCGCGGCGCCGGCGGATCGTTGAAGCCGCGGCGCACCTCGGCCACGTCGCCGATGCGGAAGGTGCGGTCGCCGACGCGGATGGGAAAGTCGCGGATCTCCTCCACCGAATCGAAACGCCCGGAAACGCGCAACTGCACGCGGTCGCTGGCGGTCTCGAAGAACCCCGAGGAGGCCACCGCATTCTGCTCCTCCAGCGCCTTCTGCACCGCCGCCAGGGGCAGGCCGAGGGTGGCCAGCTTGGTGTTGGACAGGTCGATCCAGATCTTCTCGTCCTGCAGGCCGACCAGCTCGACCTTGCCGACGTTCCTGATCCGCTGCAATTGCAGTTGCAGGCGGTCGGCGTAGTCCTTCATCACCGCGTAGTCGAAGCCCTTGCCGGTGAGCGCATAGATGTTGCCGTAGGTGGTGCCGAACTCGTCGTTGAAGAACGGGCCCTGGATGCTCTGCGGCAAGGTGGCGCGAATGTCGCCGATCTTCTTGCGGATCTGATACCAGAGCTCGGGGATCTCGCTGGAATGGATGTCCTCGCGGGCCATGAAGGTCACCTGCGAGACGCCGGGGCGGGAGAAGGACACGATGCGATCGTAGTCGCCGGTTTCCATCAGCTTCTTTTCGATGCGCTCGGTGACCTGCCGCGCCACCTCCTCGGCGCTGGCGCCCGGCCAGTTGGTCTGCACCACCATGGCCTTGAAGGTGAACGGCGGGTCTTCGCTCTGCCCCAGCTTGCTGTAGGACAGCGCGCCGACCGCGCCGAGCAGGATCATCAGGTACAGGACGATCTGGCGGTTCTGCAACGCCCAGGCGGAAAGATTGAAGGACATGCGACTACTCCTTGGCCGCCAGTTTCACCGTGCGGTTGGCCCGGTCGATCGGACGCACCTGCTGCCCTTCGCGGAGCACCTGGACCCCGCTGGCCACCACCCAATCGCCGGCCCGCAGGCCTTCGAGCACCGGCACCCGGTCCTCGGCATAGGGTCCGGTGCGCACCATCTGCCGACGCAGGGTCGAGCTGCCCGGTTCGACCACCCAGACGAAGGCCTGGCCGGCCTCGGCGGTCAGCGCCGACAAGGGAACCGACAACGGCACCGCCTCTGCCGCGGCGACGTGGACCCGCGCGCTCTGGCCCAGTTCGACAGGCGTCGCGCGGTCATCGAAGGCCACCCGCGCGGCGAAGGTGCGCGATTGCGGGTCGGCGGCCGGCGACAGCTCGCGGATATGCCCGGCGAAGCGCTTGTCGCGCTGCGACCAGAGCTCCACCGAGACCGGCTGACCGATGCGGAAACGCTCGAAACTGTGCTCCGGCAGGCCGATCAGCACTTCGCGCTCGCCATCGGCAGCCAGGCTGAAGACCGTCTGCCCGGCGGCCACCACCTGGCCCACCTCGACCCGCCGGCTGGCGATCACGCCGTCCTGCGGGGAACGCAGCACGGCGTAGCCGGCCTGGTTGTCGGCGACGTTGAATTCGGCGCGGATCTGCTTCAGCCGCGCCTCGCCGGCGCGGTAGCTGTTCTGGATGTTCTCGAACTGGGAATGGCTGACCAGGTTGCGGTCGAGCAAGGTGCGGTAGCGCTGGTACTCGGCGCGCACCGTCTGCAGGTTGGCTTCGGCGGCACTGACCTGGGCCCGCGCCGCCTCCAGTTGCAGGCGCACGTCCTGGGGGTCGAGCTCGGCCAGCGGCTGGTCCTTCTTCACCCGTTCGCCGACCTCCACCAGTCGCCGGATCACCTTGCCGCCGATGCGGAACGCCAACTCCGGCTCATGGCGGGCGCGGATCTCGCCGGGAAAGGCCTGGCTCACCTCCGCCGCCGGCTGCGGCTGCACCACGAGCGCCGGGCGCACCGCCGCGGGCGGCGGCGTGCCATTGCCGCAGGCGAGGAGGAACAGGGAGGAAAACAGGGAGACGGCGACGAGCGGGATATGGCGGTACATGTGACACCTTCCGCAAACTGCGTTCGAGTTCTTATACTGGGCGGTATAGTAAAAATACAGAACCCATCAGTCCAGTATTTCAATTGTATAAGCGCATGTCAGAACCCACCTCCTCCGTCGGTCCCGGCCGGCCCAAGGACCCGGCCAAGCGGGAAGCCATTCTCGAAGCGGCCAAGCGCCTGTTTCTCTGCAACGGCTACGACGGCAGCAGCATGGAATCCATCGCCTCGGAAGCCGGCGTTTCCAAGCTCACCGTCTACAGCCACTTCACCGACAAGGAAACCCTGTTCAGCGAAGCGGTGAAGGCCAAGTGCGCCGAGCAGCTGCCCGCCCTGTACTTCCAGTTGGCCGAAGGCGCGCCGCTGCAGGCCGTGCTGCTGAACATCGCCCGCGGCTTCCACCGGCTGATAAACAGCCACGAGGCGATCGCCCTGACCCGCCTGATGGCGGCCCAGGCCGGGCAGAACCCGAAGCTGTCCGAGCTGTTCTTCGAGGCCGGGCCGAAGCAGGTGCTAGACGAGATGGAGCGTCTCCTCGAGCAGGCGCGGAACAGAGGCCAACTGGCTTTTCCCGACCCGCGCCACGCCGCCGAGCACTTCTTCATGCTGGTCAAGGGCTGCGCCAATTACCGCCTGTTGATCGGCTGCGCCGAGCCGCTGGACGAGGCCGAAGGCGAGCGGCACGTGGAAGAGGTGGTGGCGCTGTTCCTGCGCGCCTTCGCCGTGCGCGACTGACGCGGCTCAGGCGCGACGGAACAAACGCGCCCGCGCCCGTCGCGGGCGCAGGGAGAACCAGCCGCGCGGCGCCAGGTCGCCGTCGTGGACGATGTCCCAGTGCTCGACCCAGTAGGCCAGCGCCGCCGCCAGGTCGATCATCGCCATCGCGGTGCCGGGACAGGCGCGGTCGCCGAGGCCGAACGGGAAGTAGGCCCCACGTGGCCAGCGCGCCGGTTCGAGGAAGCGTTCGGGACGGAACTCCAGCGGCGCCTCGAACCAACGGGGATCGCGCTGGGTGATCCAGCTCGAGACCATGGTCACGTCGCCGCGCTTCAGCCGCTGGCCGAACACCTCGATGTCTGCCGTCACCTGCCTCGGCGCCAGGCCGTAGGCCGGCGGGTACAGGCGCAGGCACTCCTGCAGCACCGCCCGGAGCAGCGCGCAATCGCGCAGATCGGCGACCGAGCGGATCGCCGTCCAATCCACTCCCGCCAGCTCGGCGCGTAGCCGCGCGAGCAACTCGGGACGCTGGGCCAGCAGCAGCAGGCTCCAGGTCAGGGTCACGCCGGTGGACTGGTGGGACGCCATGAGCAGGGTGCAGAGTTCATCGCGCAGGTCCGCCAGCGGCCGCGGCGAGCGCTCCGCCACCTCGCCCACCGCCTCGCGCAACTGGCCCAGCGCCCAGCGCTTGCGCGGGCACAGTTTGCTCGGGAACCAGTGGCCCAGCGGCAGGCCGGTGCTCATCTCCAGCAACGCCACCCGCGACAGCAGGCGCACCGCCTTGGCGATCCGATAGGCCGAAGGTTGCAGGTCGACGTCGAACAGCGCGTGGCCGCTGAGGGTGACGCTGAACGCAGCCATTTCCAGGTCAAGGTCGTATTCGCGCCCCTCCTCCACCCGCTCGCCCCACTGCGCAGCCAGGCGGCGCACCTCGCTGGCCGGCGGCGGCGCCAGATGCGGCCGTACCTCCTTGCGCCGGGCCTGGGCCGGAGCGCCCTCGCGCATCATGAAGCTGCGCCCGTTCCACTGTTTCAGCATGCACAGCGCCGGCTGCCAGCGTTGCAGGTCGTCGCGGCGGTCGACCATCAATTCCTGCGCCGCCTGCGGATGGAACAGGCACCAGAGGCGCTGCGGCCCCATGCGGGCGACCGCGACGTCCGGCTGCGCGACGTGCATCTTCTGCAACCAGGCCAGCGGATCGCGTTGCATCTCCAGCCAGTGGCGGGCGCCGGCTCGACCATCGTTGGCCCAGGGCAGATGGGCCAGGCGCCGGCGGATCGGACAATCGCTGCTCTGCTGCATGCTCGCCGCCTCCCTGCGGGTCGAGACTCAGGCCTTGTTCAGGGCCTTCTTCGGATAGATGTCGTAGCGGCTGGACTTGCCGTCCAGGCTGTAGCCGGGCTTGGCGCCGGCGATGACCGGCGCCTTGCGCGGGCGCTTCACCACCACCCGATGGCTGGCCAGGGCCAGGGCCGCCTCCAGCAGCGCCGGGGCGTCGAGATCGTCGCCCACCAGCGGCCGGAACAGGCGCATTTCCTTCTTCACCAATGCGCTCTTGTCGCGATGGGGAAACATCGGGTCGAGGTAGACCACCTGCGGCGCCTCGCCCTCCCAGGCGCGCATCAGGTCCGCCGCGTTGCCGCCGAGCAGGCGCATCCGCGCGGCGATCGGCGCCACGTCGGGATCGCGCCGGGCGCGCTCCAGGCCATCCTCAAGGAGGGCTGCGATCAGCGGCTGGCGCTCGACCAGGGTCACCTCGCAGCCCAGGCTGGCGAGGACGAACCCATCCCGGCCCAGGCCGGCGGTGGCATCGAGGACGCGCGGGCGAACGCCCGGCTGGATGCCGACCGCCTTGGCGATCATCTGCCCGCTGCCGCCGCCGAACTTGCGCCGGTGAGCGCTGGCGCCCTCGACGAAGTCGACCCGCACCGGGCCGGGCGAATCCGGCCCCAGTTGCAGGACCTGCAGGCCCTGCTCGCCGACCTGCACGGCGAAATCCGCCTGGTCGTCCGCCGCCAGCGGCAGGCCGAGCCGTTCCGCCCAGTGCCGCGCGGCCTCGGCCCAGTCGGCGGAAAGGGCTTGGACATGCAGGCGGGGAGCGGCGGAATCGGTCATGGGTCGGGCAATCGTCGGAGAAAACGCCGATTTTGCCAGAGTTGGTCGGCGTGCGCTCAGCGGCAGACCTTCCACAGCCCCATGTCGAGGTGGAAGTGATCGCGGTGGGCGGCGTTGTAGTCGGGCCCCAGCACCGCATTGAAACTGGCGCAGGCGCCATCCCGCACGCGGCGCAGGAAGCGTCCGTCGGCACCGTCGTCGGCCCAGTCCGTGGCCAGGCGGATTCGCCTGCCGTCGGCCAGGCGGAAGCCACTGATGTCCAGGGCATTGGCCGAAGCATGCTGGCTGCGCCGGCCACTCTCGCGGTTGTAGACGTTACGGCAGGCGAAGCTGCCGACATGCTCGACCCGCGCCAGCGGCTGGCCATAGATGTCCACGGCTGCCGGCCGCAGCACGTGTCGCTCGAACAGCGCATAGCTCACCGCCAGCGGACAACTGGCGAGGAAGCTGCTGCTCAACTCGAGCGCCGCCCCTCGCACGCGCAGGCTGTTGCTCAAGGGGCAGGTAGCCGCTGGCGGGTCGTCGGCGACCCGCTGGTAGCGCAGTTGCGAGGTGGCCAGGGCGGCGTCGCAAAGAGCCCGGTCGTCGGCCAGCCGCCACAGTTTGTAGCGGGTCAGCAGGTTCGGCGGTTCGCGCACGTCCAGCGGCAGCCAGGGATTCCAGCGCGCCGGCAGGTCGAGCCACTGGTAGCGCAGCGCGGCGCCGAACGCCGCCAGCAGCAGGAATGGCAGCAACCAGGCCAGCCGGCGCACGGGTTCAGCGGAACAGGTCGTTGATGCGGTCGAACGGCATCGCCGCACGGGTCGCATCCAGGTCGCGCCGCGCCAGCGCCTGCGCGGCGTCGTGGAATGCGCCGAAGGCCACCCGGGCAAGGTTCGAGCCCAGGCTCACGCGCTTGACGCCGAGGGCCTCCAGTTCGTCCAGCGACAGTTCCAGGCGCGGCGAGCCGACCAGCACGTTGACCGGCTTCGGCGCCACCGCCTCGAGCACCGCGACGATCTGTTCGCGGCGGCTCAACCCGGGCGCGTAGAGCACATCGGCGCCGGCCTCGGCGTAGGCGCGCAGGCGCCGCAGGGTGTCGTCGAGATCCTCGCGGCCGTGCAGGAAGTTCTCCGCGCGGGCGCAGAGGGTGAACGGGAATGGCAGCGCACGGGCCGCCTCGACCGCCGCCTCGACCCGCTCCAGCGCGGCGGAAAACTCATAGATGGGCTGTCCGGCACGCCCGCTGGCATCCTCGATGGAACCACCGACCAGGCCGGCCTCGGCGGCCAGGCGGATGGTCGTGGCGCAGTCTTGCGGAGCATCGCCATAACCGTTTTCCAGGTCGGCGGCGACCGGCAGATCGGTGGCGGCGACGATCGCCCGGGCGTTCTCCAGCGCCTCGGCCCGACTCACCGCGCCTTCCCCATCGCGCCGGCCCAGGGAGAACGCCAGGCCGGCGCTGGTGGTGGCAAGAGCGTCGAAGCCGAGGCTGGCGAGCATTTTCGCCGAACCGGCATCCCAGGGGTTGGGCAACACCAGCAGGCCGGGCCCCTGGTGCAGGTCGCGGAAACGTTCGGCGCGCTGGCGTTGGCTGGTCATGGCAGGCTCCGTGGCAGGCAAAGGATTTCCCAGCGTAGGCGCATGTCGGCGGAGCGTCGAGCGAGGCAGCGTTCAGAGCAGGCCCAGCTGCTCCACTTCGGGGGCCGGAATCGGCTCGGGCAGCGCCGGCAAGCCCGGCAGACGCTCGCCGAGCAGCGCGTGGAAACGCTGGGCCTGCTGGGCCGCCAGATGATTGTCAGGGGTATGCAGGAACACGTAGGGAGTCAGGCCAGCCTCGATCCAGTCGACCACCTTGTCCACCCAGGGCAGGAGGAACACCTCGTTGGCCGGCAGGTCGGGACCGCCGATGAAACGCACCTGCGGCGAATCGCCGAAGGCTGCCGGACGAACCGGCAGGCGCGGCTTCTTCGACTGGGCGTGGAGGACCGCCGGATCGTCCGAACGGCAACTGAACAATGCCCGCGAATCCAGGCAGATACGCTCCACGCCACGCTCGCGCAGGTGGCGGTTGAGCAGCCGCTCGTCCTCGCCCTTGTCGAAGAACGCCGGGTGGCGCACTTCCACGGCGATCCGCCGCGGACTCAGCTCATCGAGGAAATACAGCAGTTCGCCCAGGCGCTGCGGGGTGAATGCCGCGGACAGTTGCAGCCACGCCGGGCTGACCCTTTCGCCAAGCGGCGCCAGCAGTTCGAGGAAGTCACCGGCGGCGTCGAGCCGTTCGCGCAGGTCGCCTTCGTGGCTGATGTCGCGGGGAAACTTGGCGCAGAAGCGGAACCCCGGCGGCATCGTCTCGGCCCAGCGCTGCACGGTTTCCGCCGACGGCCGGGCATAGAAGGTGGTGTTGCCCTCGACCGCGTTGAAGATGCCGCCGTAGTGTGCGAGGTAGTCCGCGGAACGCAGTTCGCGGGGATAGAAGCTGCCGCGCCAGGCCGCCTCGTTCCAGGAAGGGCAGCCGAGGTAATAAGGAAGGGAAACCACGAGGAACGCGCTGAGCCGCTCAGGCGTAGAGGTCGAGGCCGAGGACGTCCTCGGCGCCGGCGTCGATGTTCAGGCTGGCGGTGGCGTTGTAGCTGGCCAGGGCCATCGCCGCGTGGCTGCTCACCGGACGCTGGAACGCCAGCACGTCGCGGGCGCTCACCGGCAGGCTGTCGCCGCTGGCCGAACCGGCCTGGACCTTGCGCGCCTGCGGCGCCTGCTCGAAGCCCTGGCTGCCGGAAACCGGCGCCGGCTGCTCGCGACGCGCCTCGACCTCGCGCTGCACGTCGCGATACGGCGTGACCGCGGAGCCCGGTCGGGCGCTGCGCTCCAGCGGCAACGATGAGGAAGAAAGTCCGTCGATACGCATGATCAAAACCCGGGGAAGTCATCACACTCTAGCCAGCCCCGAAAGGCTTGGCAATTACCGCTGCGCGCCGTTTCAGGGCGCCTTTTTCGGCGTCGCCACGTTATCGCGCAGGTACACCGGCAGGGCCTGCTCGGCGTCGACGCCCTCGCCGCGCGCCCAGGCGAAACCGGCCAGGCCCAGCAGGTCCTCGGCGTGCGGCAGCAGGCTGGCGTCGAACGCGGCCGGCTGCACCGGCATGCGCCCGGCGTAGCCCCAGCCGGTGCCGGCGCCGAACCAGTCCGCGTCGGCGGCCTCCCCTGGCAAGGCAACCTGCTCCGGCGGCAATACCGCCTCGACGCCGGCCAGGCGCATCTCGCCCTGCTGCAACCGGTAGCAACCCCAGTAGACCTCGTCCATGCGCGCGTCGATGGCCGCCGCGACCCGTTCCACGCCCTGCTCGCGATGAGCGCGCTGGGCCAGGATCGCCAGGTCGGAAACCGCCAGCACCGGGCGCTGCAGGGCGAAGGCCAGGCCCTGGACCACGCCGATGGCGATGCGCACGCCGGTGAAGGCGCCCGGGCCGCGCCCGAAGGCGATGGCGTCCACCGCGGAAAGAGCGACGCCGGCCTCGTCGAGCAGGTCGCGGACCATCGGTAGCAGGCGCTGGGCGTGCAGGCGCGGGATCACCTCGTAGTGACTGAGCACCCGCCCCTCGTGGAGCAGGGCGACGGAGCAGGCTTCGGTGGAGGTATCCAGGGCCAACAGAGTGGACATCGACGATTCCGCATGGTGAAAAGGACGCCGATTGTACCAGCCTTCGCCGCCCCGCAAACGCCGACGGCCCGCTAGCGGGCCGTCGGTGCTACAGCGCTGGGGATCAGCTCAGGGCCGAGAGCACTTTCGCGGTGATCTGCTCGACCGAGCCGACGCCGGCGATGCTGTGGTATTTCGGGGTGCCCTCGGCGGCCGAGAGCTTCTGGTAGAAGTCGACCAGCGGCTTGGTCTGCGAATGGTAGACCGACAGGCGGTGACGCACGGTCTCTTCCTTGTCGTCCTCGCGCTGGATCAGCTCCTCGCCGGTGACGTCGTCCTTGCCGGCGACCTTCGGCGGGTTGTGTTCGGTGTGATACACGCGACCGGAAGCCGGATGCACGCGCCGACCGGCGATGCGCGAAACGATCTCCTCGTCGTCGACGGCGATCTCGACCACGTGGTCGATGGTCACGCCGGCGTCCTTCAGCGCCTCGGCCTGCGGGATGGTGCGCGGGAAGCCGTCGAACAGGAAGCCCTTGGCGCAATCGGCCTCGGTGATGCGTTCCTTGATCAGGGCGATGATGATGTCGTCGGAAACCAGGCCGCCGCTGTCCATCACGCCTTTCACCTGCTGGCCCAGCGGGCTGCCGGCCTTGACCGCGGCGCGCAGCATGTCGCCGGTGGAGATCTGCGGAATGCCGAACTTCTCGGTGATGAACCGTGCCTGGGTGCCTTTGCCGGCACCGGGTGCCCCGAGCAGAATCACACGCATCGATATGCTCCTTAGAATTGGTAAGCGAAAGTCTGGATCCGCCTCGTGGGGCCAATCTCGTATTTGCGGGAAACGGCACTGTATGGCGCCGAAAAGGCTGTCCAAGATACACAGCGCCCCCCCACCGCACAAGACACCGAAAGTTGGCCCCCACCCTCCCTCATCCGGTGTTGCGCAGCCCGGCGGCGATCCCCGCCACCGTCACCAGCAGCGCCTGCTCCAGGCCGCCGCAGGCATCGCCCCGGCAGCGCCGCGAGCGGGCCAGAAGCTCGGCCTGGAGCAGGTGCAGCGGGTCTAGATAGCTGTTGCGCACGCTGATCGACTCGCGGGTCTCGCTGGCATGGGCGAGCAGCAGCGACTGCCCGGTGAGGCCCAGCACCACGCGCACCGCCTGCGACAATAGGTCGCGTAAACGGCGCCCCAGCGGACGCAGTTCGAGCGGCACTAGACGTTCGTCGTAGAGCCGCGCGATATCCGCGTCGGCCTTGGCCAGGACCATCTCCAGCATGTCGATGCGGGTGGTGAAGAACGGCCATCGCTCGCGCATCTGCCCGAGCAGCGCGCCCTCGCCGCGCTCGATGGCATTCAGCAGGGCGGTCTCCCAGCCGAGCCAGGCCGGCAGCATCAGGCGCGTCTGGGTCCAGGCGAAGATCCACGGAATCGCCCGCAGGCTCTCCACCCCGCCCTCGCGGCGCTTGGCCGGGCGGCTGCCCAGCGGCAGGCGGCCCAGTTCCTGCTCGGGCGTGGCCAGGCGGAAATACTCGACGAACTGCGGATCGTCGCGCACCACCCGGCGATAGGCGTGCAGCGCATCCTTCGCCAGGCGGTCCATCTGCGCGCGCCAGGCCGGCTCGGGCGCCGGCGGCGGCATCAGGGTCGCCTCCAGCACCGCGGCCAGGTAGAGGTTGAGGTTCTGTTCGGCGATGTCCGGCAGGCCGAACTTGAAGCGGATCATCTCGCCCTGCTCGGTGACCCGGAAACGCCCGGCCACCGAGCCCGGCGGCTGCGACAGGATCGCCGCGTGGGCCGGCCCGCCGCCGCGGCCGACGGTGCCGCCGCGACCGTGGAAGAGCAGCAGCTCGACCTCGTGGTGGCGGCAGATCTCCACCAGTTTTTCCTGCGCCCGGTACTGCGCCCAGGCGGCCGTCAGGGTGCCGGCATCCTTGGCCGAGTCGGAGTAGCCGATCATCACTTCCTGCACCCCGGAAAGCCGCGAGCGATAGCCCGGCAGGGTCAGCAGGCGCTCCATGCAGGGGCCGGCGTTATCGAGATCGTCGAGGGTCTCGAACAGCGGTACCACGCGCATCGGCCAGTCGACACCGCTCTCCTTCAGAAGCAACTGCACCGCCAGCACATCGGAAGGCTGGCCGGCCATCGAGATCACGTAGGAGCCCAGCGAGGCCGGCGGCGCGGCGGCGATCGCCCGGCAGGTGGCGAGCACCTCGGCGGTCTCCGCCGAGGGCTGGTAGTGCGCCGGCAGCAGGGGGCGGCGGCTGTTCAGTTCCTCGAGGAGGAATTCCAGGCGGGTCTTTTCGTCCCACTCGGCGTAGCTGCCCAGCTCCAGGTACTCGGTGATCTCGCTGAGCGCGGCGGCGTGCCGGCCGGCGTCCTGGCGCACGTCCAGGCGCACCAGGAACAGGCCGAAAGTGGCGGCGCGGCGCAGGCAGTCGAGCAGCGCGCCATCGGCGATCACGCCCATGCCGCAGGCGTGCAGCGACTCGTGGCACAGTTGCAGCGGCTCGACCAGGTCGCGGTTGTGCTCCAGGACACCCTCCGCGGCCGGCACTTCGCCAGCCAGGGCCTGGTGGGTCCAGCTACGGGTCAGCCGCAGGCGTTCGCGCAATTGCTTGAGCAGCGCGCGGTAGGGTTCGGCGCTATCGCCGACCCGCGCCAGCAGTGCCGGCGAAGCCTCCTGCATGGACAGCTCGGCGGCCAGCCGGTCGATATCGCGCAGGTAGAGGTCGGCGGCCATCCAGCGCGCCAGCAGCAGGACCTCACGGGTCACGCCGGCGGTGACGTTGGGATTGCCGTCGCGGTCGCCGCCCATCCAGGAGGCGAAGCGCAGCGGCGCGGCGCTCAGCGGCAGGCGCTCGCCGGTGCTGCGCAGGAGCACCTCGTCGACATGCCGGAGGACATTCGGCAAGGCCTCCCAGAGGGAATGCTCGATCACCGCGAAGCCCCATTTCGCCTCGTCCACCGGGGTCGGCCGGACCTTGCGGATCTCGTCGGTGTGCCAGGCCTCGGCCACCAGCCGCTGCAAGCGCCGCTGGATGCGGCTGCGCTCCTCCGGCAGCAGATCGGCATGGTCCTTGGTCGCCAGTTGCGCGGTGATCGCGTCGTACTTCTGGATCAACGTGCGCCGCGCCACCTCGGTGGGATGGGCGGTGAGCACCAGTTCGATCTCCAGCCCGGCGAGCTGGCGGGCCAGTTGCCCCGGGGTATGCCCGGCGTCCTTGAGACGCCCCAGCAGTTCTTCCAGCGCCAGGTTCTCGAACGGTTCCGGCTCGTTCGGCCGGCGCCGGCGGATGCGATGGTACTGCTCGGCGATGTTGGCCAGGTTGAGGAACTGGTTGAAGGCCCGCGCCACCGGCAGCAGTTCGCTTTCCTCGAGGCCGTCGAGGGTCGCGGTGAGCTGCTGGGCGCCCTCCGCGGAACCGCGGCGGGCGGCCTTGGCGCCCTTGCGGATGCGTTCGATCTTGTCGAGGAACGCGGGGCCGTATTGTTCGCGGATGGTATCGCCAAGCAGTTCGCCCAGCTGGTGGACGTCCTCGCGCAGGCGCGCGTCGATTTCCGGCATGACCTGTCTCCACTGCGGGTGGGAAAGCCAGCTTGGCTCAGGCGCCCCCGCGCTTACAAGCCCGCAGCGTGCCAGCACGCCCCACCGGGCGGCGAACGGAACGCCGGAGGACTAACCTGTAGGAAGTGCCCGCACCGAGGCACGGCCCCACGAGGGCATACCCGCCGCGCCCGCCACGACCGGGCAGAAGAGGTCAGCATGAAGATCCGTGAGCTTGTCCGCCATTGGGAACACACCGCCAGGGGCCGCATGGCCCGCAGCCGCTACAGCGTACCGCTGGATGTCGAGAGCGCCGCGCGCCTCGCCGCCCTGCACGAGATGTACCCCAGGCGCAGCGTCGAGGAACTGCTCGGCGAACTGGTCGGCGCCGCCCTCGAGGAACTCGAGGCGAGCTTCCCCTATGTGAAGGGAAATCAGGTGGTGGCCACCGACGAACAGGGCGACCCGCTCTACGAGGACGTCGGCCCGACCCCGCGTTTCCTCTCGCTGTCGCGCAAGTACCTGCAGGAACTCACCGCCCAGCAGGACACTTCCAGCCACTGAGGCGCCTGCCTCAGCCGTGGCGCTTGTGCACCCCGGGCACGTGCAGGTGTCCGGCGCCGGCGCAGTCATCGGCGATCGGCGATAGCGGCGCCGGCTGCTCCAGTTCGCGGAGGATGCCGCAGGCCTCGCTGTTGCCGGCGACCGTGCAGCGCGAGCCGAGGTCCTGCAGTTGCTCGCGCAGCGCCTGGAGTTCGGCGATGCGTACCTCGACATGGTGCAGGTGCTCGTCGATCAGCCGGTTGGCGGTACCGCAGTCCGCCTCGGGGCGGTCGCGCAAGGCCAGCAGGGTGCGGATTTCCTCCTGGGTCATGTCCAGCGAACGGCAATGGCGGATGAACGACAGGCGTTCGACGTGCGCCAGCGTGTACTGCCGGTAGTTGCCTTCGCTGCGCCCCGGCTCGGGCAACAGTCCCTCGCGCTCGTAGTAGCGGATGGTTTCCACCGGGCAGCCGGTGCGTTTCGCCAGTTCACCGATCTTCATCGTCCCTCCTCGCCGCGGCCAGCCTCCGGCTATGGGAATTGCCAGTACCGCTTGACTCTGTAGTTGCTACAGGGTGTGCAATCGCATCCAACACGTCAAACGGGAATTGTTTCCATGAGCCACGAACACGCCGACACCTGCTGTCACGGTCACGGTCACGGTCACGGTCACGGTCACGGTCACGGTCACGGTCACGGACATGATCATGGGCATCGCCACGCGCCCCGTCCCGCGCTGGCTGCCATCGGAACCCTGGCCGGCAACGCCGAGCTGCGCTGGAGCGACCTGCGCATCGAAGCGATGGACTGCCCCACCGAAGAGCGCCTGATCCGCGATGCCCTCGGCCGCCAGCCGGCGGTGGAGTCGCTGGAGTTCAACCTGATGCAGCGCCTGCTGCGGGTCCAGCATCGCTTCGACAGCGTCGAGCCGCTGCAGAAGCTGATCGCCGGCCTCGGCATGCAGGCGGTGCCGCTGGACGCTGGCGAAGGGCTCGACGGGCCCTCGGAAGCGCCGACGAAACCCTGGTGGCCATTGGCCCTGGCCGGCCTCATGGCGCTGGCCTCGGAAGTCGTCCACTGGTTCGGCCTGGCGCCGGACTGGGTGGTCGCCGGCCTCGCCCTGCTGGCGATCCTCGGCGCCGGCCTGCCGACCTACCGCAAGGGCTGGATCGCCCTGAAGAACCGCAACCTGAACATCAACGCGCTGATGAGCATCGCCGTGACCGGTGCCGTGCTGATCGGCCAGTGGCCGGAAGCGGCGATGGTCAGCGTGCTGTTCGCCATCGCCGAACTGATCGAGGCGAAGTCCCTGGATCGCGCGCGCAACGCCATCCGCGGTCTGCTGCAACTGGCTCCGGAACAGGCCACGGTGCTGGTCGGCGGCGAATGGAAGGAGTTGCCGGCCAAGCAAGTGGAGCTGGAAGCCACCGTGCGCGTGAAGCCCGGCGAACGCATCGCCCTCGATGGCGAGGTGATCAGCGGCCGCTCCAGCGTCAACCAGGCGCCGATCACCGGCGAAAGCCTGCCGGTGGAGAAGGAGGTCGGCGAGCCGCTGTTCGCCGGCAGCATCAACGGCGAGGGCGCGCTGGAATACCGCGTCACCCGCCGCGCCGACGACAGCACCCTGGCACGGATCATCCACGCGGTGGAGGAAGCCCAGGGCTCCCGCGCGCCGACCCAGCGCTTCGTCGACAGCTTCGCCCGCGTCTACACCCCGGTGGTGTTCCTCATCGCCCTGGCCACCGCGGTGCTGCCGCCATTGCTGCTCGGCGGCGCCTGGCTGGACTGGATCTACCGGGCGCTGGTGCTGCTGGTGATCGCCTGTCCCTGCGCCCTGGTGATCTCGACCCCGGTGACCATCGTCAGCGGCCTGTCCGCCGCGGCGCGCCTGGGCATCCTGATCAAGGGCGGGGTGTTCCTCGAACTCGGCCGCAAGCTGTCCTGGGTCGCCCTCGACAAGACCGGCACCATCACCCACGGCAAGCCGCAGCAGACCGATTACCTGCCGATCGCGGAAGATGAAGGGACGGATGCGCGCCTGCTCGCCGCCAGCCTGGCCGCGCGTTCCGACCACCCGGTATCGCGCGCCGTGGCCAACGCAGCGGAAGAGGACGGCCTCGCCCTGGGCGTGGTCGAGGACCTCACCGCGCTGCCGGGACGCGGTGTCAGCGGACGCATCGATGGCGTGCTCTACCACCTCGGCAACCATCGCCTGGTGGAAGAACTGGGGCTCTGCTCGCCAGCCCTGGAAGAGCGCCTGGACGCCCTGGAGCGCCAGGGCAAGACCGTCATCGCGCTGTGCGACCCGCAGCGGGTGCGGGCCCTGTTCGCGGTCGCCGACGGGGTCAAGGACAGCAGCCGCGAGGCGATCCGCGAGCTGCACCAACTGGATGTGAAGACCCTGATGCTGACCGGCGACAACCCGCACACCGCCGCCGCCATCGCCAGCCAGGTGGGTATCGACGCGGCGCGCGGCAACCTGCTGCCGGAAGACAAGCTGCGCGAAGTGGAAGCGCGTCAGGCCGACGGTTCGCGGGTCGGCATGGTCGGCGACGGGATCAACGACGCACCCGCGCTGGCGCGCGCCGACATCGGCTTCGCCATGGGCGCGGCGGGCACCGACACCGCCATCGAGACCGCCGGCGTGGCGCTGATGGACGACGACCTGCGCAAGCTGCCGCAGTTCATCCGCCTGTCGCGTACCACCCACGCGATCCTGATCCAGAACATCAGCCTCGCCCTGGGTATCAAAGCGGTGTTCCTCGCCCTCACCCTGGCCGGCGAAGGCACCCTGTGGATGGCGGTGTTCGCCGACATGGGCGCTAGCCTGCTGGTGGTGTTCAACGGCCTGCGCCTGTTGCGCAAGCGTTTCTGACAGCCGCCTGCGCTTCGACGAGCCCCACTCCGGTGGGGCTTTTTTCTGTCCGTGGGAACCCGGGGGCTCTGCGCTGCCGCCGCAACCCACGTGCAGCGGGCCGCCGTCGTTGCGAATGAGCTGCCGCGACCACCTCGGGAGCCGACCGTTCGGTCAGAAAAATTCAGATTTTTTTTTGAACCCCTGAACAAACGGGGGAGTCACTAAACGTACATGGCCAATCGCCAACCCCCTGATCAGGGGTTCGCGCAGGCTTGCTCAGTGAGCAGGAAAAATCGCCAGGGAAATTCGGAAACGGGTCCCCGGCAATGGCCAGAAGTGAAAAAGCCAAGGAATCAGCATCCCTGTCAGAGGAAATTTCCCATGGAGCAAAAAGCGATGAGCAAGCAACACACCGGTTCCCTGCGTGGCCTCAAGCTGGCCCTGCTGGCCGTAGGCAGCAGCCTGGTCCTGGCCGGCTGCGCCGGCAACCCGCCGACCGAGCAGTTCGCCGTGACCGAGTCCGCGGTGAACAACGCGGTGAGCGCCGGCGGCCCGGAATACGCCCCGGTCGAGATGAAGTCCGCCCAGGACAAGCTGAGCCAGGCGCGCATCGCCATGAACGACAAGGAATACGACCAGGCCAAGCGCCTGGCCCAGCAGGCCGAGTGGGATGCCCGGGTCGCCGAGCGCAAGACCCAGGCCGCCAAGGCGCAGAAAGCCGTGAAGGATGCCCAGCAGGGCGTCATGGAACTGCGCGAGGAAGGCATGCGCGATACGCAGCCTTAAGCCCGTCCCCGCCCTTCTTTCGTCGATTCGTGATTAAGGATGACTCCTATGCGTAAGTACATTGCCCTCCCCGCCGTTTCCCTGCTGGCCCTGGCGTTGGCCGCCTGCTCGACGCCACCGAATGCCAACCTGGAACAGGCCCGCAGCAACTTCTCCGCGCTGCAGTCGCAGCCCGACGCGACCAAGGTCGCGGCCCTGGAAACCAAGGATGCCGGCGACTGGCTGGCCAAGGCCGACAAGGCCTACCAGGATGGCGAAGACCAGCGCGACGTCGACCAGTTGGCCTACCTCACCAACCAGCGCATCGAACTGGCCAAGCAGACCATCGTCCTGCGCAATGCCGAGTCGCAACTGCAGAACGCTTCCGCCCAGCGCGCCCAGGCGCGCCTCGACGCGCGCACCGCGCAACTGGACAAGCTGCGCAGCCAGCTGAACGCCAAGCAGACCTCGCGCGGCACCATGGTGACCTTCGGCGACGTGCTGTTCGACCTCGACAAGTCCGACCTCAAGCCCGGCGCCATGCGCAACATCCAGCAACTGGCCGAGTTCCTCCAGCAGAACCCCGAGCGCCAGGTGATCGTCGAGGGCTACACCGACAGCACCGGTTCGGCCAACTACAACCAGCGCCTGTCCGAGCGCCGCGCCGACTCCGTGCGCATGGCCCTGCTCAGCCGCGGCATCAGCCCGGAACGCGTGGCCACCCGTGGCTACGGCAAGGAGTATCCGGTCGCCAGCAACGGCACCAGCTCCGGCCGCGCCATGAACCGTCGCGTGGAAGTGACCATCTCCAACGACGCCAAGCCGGTCGCGCCGCGCTCTTCCGTCAGCGGCTGACCACCGTCGCGATACGCAAAAGCCCCGCCGCCCGGCGGGGCTTTTGCATTGGCACCCGCGAAGCGCCTCAGCGGGGGCCGCGCCGTTCGTCCAGCAAACGCCGGTAGCGCTCGGCCATCGACGCATCGAAGGCGACCAGGACGATCTCCTCCAGGCTTCCGCCCTCCGGGCGTGGCCGGCAGACTTCCTCGATGGCGATCGTCGCGGCCAGTTCCAACGGATAGCCGTAGATGCCGCAACTGATCGCGGGAAAGGCGACGCTGGCCGCCCCGGCCTGTTCGGCCAGGGCCAGGCTGTGTCGATAGCAACTGGCGAGCAGTTCCGCCTCGCCGTTGTCGCCACCGCGCCAGACCGGGCCGACGGTATGGATCACATGCGCCGCCGACAGGCGGAAACCAGGGGTGATTTTCGCCGCGCCGGTCTTGCAACCGTGCAGCAGGCGGCACGCTGCCGCCAGCTCGGGACCGGCGGCGCGGTGGATCGCGCCGTCGACCCCGCCGCCACCGAGCAGCGAGGAATTCGCCGCGTTGACGATGGCATCCACCGCAAGACGGGTGATGTCCCCCTGCCAGACGCGGACCTCGGTCATTTCACTTCCTGCGGGACTTCCTGTCCGGCGCAGCGCACGGCGTGCTTCCGGTTGTCCACCAGCACGCCGGAAAGGCCTTTCTGCTCGGTGTCGAACAGCACCAGCACGCCGTCGATGCACTGCGCGACCTGCTTGGCCGGCTGCAGGGACAGCTTCACATCCTCGCCGGGGAGGCTCTTGAGCATGGTGAAGTCGGCCAGCAACAGGGCGTCCTGCGGCTTGGCGAAATGCAGGTAGCCGTAATACCAGAGCACGCCGACGGTGACGAAGATGGTACCGATGCCGGTCAGGATGCAGGGGAGTACGTTACGCTCGCTCATGGATTGCCTTCGGGTTGCGCGGATTCGCGGTTCGGGATTTCGGCCAGCCGGCGCAGGCCGGTGAAGCCATGGGGGTCGTCGAGAAAGCGCAGCATCACTTCCTGCCAGGTCGCTTCGGCGAAGGTCTGCACGTGGCCACCACGGGTCAGTTGCAGGACCTTCGGCGGCCGCGCCTGGCGATACAGGGCGATGCCGTTCTCGAGGGGCACAATGGTATCGTCGATGCTGTGAAAGAACAGCATGGGTGCGCCAGAAAGCCGCGCCACCGAATGGATCGCGCTGTCGCCGTCGGGCACCAGCCAGGACAACGGCACCTGCAGCGGCCAGGTCAGCCAGGCGCCGTCCAGCATGTGCCGGGCGATGCCGCGGTAGCTCGCCGGCACGCCGTCGAACACCAGCGCCTTGAACTGCGCCTGGCGTTCGGGATGCCCGGCCAGGTAGTGGATCGCCAGCGCGCCGCCGAGGCTCTGCCCGAGCAGCACGCGCTCGGTGCCTTTCACCTCCGGCGCCTGGTCGAGCCAGGCGAAGGCCGCGTCGATGTCGCGGTAGACCTCCGGCAGTCCCGGCTCGCCCTCCGACTGGCCATAGCCGCGGTAGTCGAGCATCAGCACCTGGTAGCCCTCGGCGGGCAGCCACCAGGTGCCGCCGAGGTGCCAGGAGAGGTTGCCACCGTTGCCATGCAGGTAGAGCACTGTGCCTTTCACCGGCACGCCTTTCTTCGCCGGCAGCCACCAGGCGCGCAGGCGCACGCCGTCGGCGGTGGTCAGGCTGACGTCGCGATACTCCAGGCCGGCGCGCGCCGGAGTGATCTGCACCACGGGCTCGGGATAGAACAGCAGCGAGCTGCAGCCGCCCAGCAGCAGGCCGGCCAGCGCCAGCAGGGGGATCAGCAGGCGCTTCATCCGTTGTTGGTCCTCACCTCTTCGCGAGCACGAAAGGTGGCGTCGTAGATGCGTCCGGCCAGGCGCGAGAATGGCAGGCTCTGCAGCCAGACGGTGCCGCTGCCCTTTAGGGTGGTCAGCAGCAATCCTTCGCCGCCGAACAGCACGCTCTTCAGACCGCCGGCCAGTTGCACGTCATAGTCGATGCCGTCGGTGAAGGCCACCAGGCAACCGGTGTCGACCCGCAGCGTCTCGTCATGCAACTGGCGGCGGATCAGCGTGCCGCCGGCGTGGACGAAGACCAGGCCATCGCCCTCGAGCTTCTGCAGGATGAAGCCCTCGCCGCCGAAGAAACCGGCGCCCAGGCGCTTGGTGAAGGCGATGCCGACCCGGGTGCCATAGGCTGCGCAGAGGAACGAGTCCTTCTGGCAGAACAGGCGCCCGCCGACATCGTCCAGGTCCACCGGCAGCACGCTGCCCGGATAGGGCGCGGCGAAGGCCACGTGCTGCTTGCCCTGGCCCTCGTTGGTGAAGTGGGTCATGAACACCGATTCGCCGCCGAGCTTGCGCTTGCCGGCGCTCCACAGCTTGCCCAACAGGCTGCCGTCGGAGCCGTCGCCCATCCGCGCGGTGAAGCGGATGTCGCCGGTCATGTAGTTCATCGCCCCCGCCTCGGCGATCACGGTTTCCCCGGGGTCGAGTTCGATCTCCACGGTCTGCATGGACTCGCCGAGGATGCGGTAGTCGAGTTCGTGGCTGGCCATCGCCGTTCTCCTTGCTTGCCGGCCGACCGCCCGCGCGCGCACCGGGAAGGACCGGTACGGCGGGAACGGTCAGAGGATGTTCGCGTAGTCCGCTTCGATGCGGTCCAGGCTGAGGTGATTGAGGAAGTTCGAGAAGCACATCCAGGCCGACAGCGCGTTGAGGTCGCGGAACTGCGGCGGCAGGTACTTCGGCGGCGCCACCAGGCCCTCGTCGACCAGTTGGCGCAGGGTACGCATGTCTTCCAGGGTGGTCTTGCCGCAGAACAGCAGGGGGATCTGCTCGAGCTTGCCCTTGCGCACCGCCAGCTGGATGTAGTTGTAGATGAGGATGAAGCCCTTCAGGTACGACAGGTCCTTGGTGAATGGCAGGCCGTCCGGTGTCGAGCCGCGGAACACCCGGCTGGCGTTCTGGTAGCTGTCTTCCAGGCTGTAGCCCTGCTCGCGGTAGAAATGGAACACGTCGAGGAAGTCGGCGCCCTCCTCGGCCATGTGGATCGCCCGGGTGCGGTTGGTCAGCTTGCGCAGGCGGGTCGGGTAGGAGGCGAAGGCGATCACCTCCATCAGGATCGCCAGGCCTTCCTGGGTCACCGTGGAGGACGGCGGGCCCTTGGCGAGGAAGGTGCAGATCGGCTGGTTCAGGCCGTTGAGGGTGGTGCCGACATGCACCAGACCTTCGTGGACCTCCAGCGCGCGCACGTCGCGCTCGTTGAACAGGGCATCGGCGCGCACCTTGATGTAGTCGGCGCCGGCCGCCGCGTCGGCGACGATGCCGTCGGACTCGAAGACGCGGATGGTGCCCTCCTCCTCGCCGAACACGGTGTTCAGCCGCGCCTGCAGGATCGGCACGACCTCCTTGGCGGTCAGGGTCTTGGGTTCGTCCTTGAGGTCGCCGCGGTCGGCGATGTTGTTCAGGTAGTCGGAGAGCATCAGGCCGAGGTCGGCCAGGGTCGGATCGCCGGCGTGGAAGGCATCCGAGGCCGAGCCGTAGAGTTCCTGGGAGATCAGCCCGAGGTCCGGGGTGCCACGCGCCTCGAGCATGCGGATGACCATCCGGTATTCCTTGCACATCCGCCGCATGATCTGCCCGACCGGGTTGAACTGGCCGAGCTGGCGGGTGATGTCGCGCTCGATGTTCTGGAATTCCTGCTTCTTGGCGCTGGCGTCGAAGGCCAGCGGGCGGTTGTCGTAGTAGCCGCGATCGACCTTCGGCGCGTGCTTTCCACGGCCCTTGAGGAAGTCCTGGCGGATCCCGTCGTCCCACTTGATCGCGTCCAGCACGCGGATCGGCGTCTGCGCCTCGACGATGCGGTCGGACAGGGAGCGGATGATCTTCTGGTAGTCGTTCTGCGCCTTGCGCTGGCTCATCGGCAATCTCATTGGGTGACCCGCTGGAAGCGGGCGGCCTCGACGAACACGTCGGAATTGGCGGGATCGTTCAGGTAGGCGAAGACCTTTTCCAGCGGGCTGCGCACCAGCGCGCCCTTGCCCTGCTCGCTGTCGACGGTCTCGCCGTCGAGCTGGCCTTTGCCGAGGTCCTCGACGATGCGCTCGACATCGAGGTTGTAGATCACCAGTTCGTCGCCGTCGGTGATCTCGAAGCCGGCGATCGCGAAGTTGCCGCCCAGGCTCTTCGGCAGGCCGGCCGACAGGTACCAGCGCTTGCCCTGGTGGGACACGGTGAAGCCGTAGTCCTCCAGGCTCTCGGTATTGTCCTTGCTGTCCACGTAGCTGACCGCGCGGTAAACATTGCTGCCGGAACGGGTGATCTCGAGGAACTGTTCCTCCTTCCACTCGTTTTCCCGGCTCCAGGTGCCGAGCAGGTGGCTGGGCGCCGCCTCCCGCGGCGGGATCGGCTCCTTGAAGGTGACCAGGCATCCGCCCAGCAGCAGGAAACTCAGGACCACCAGGCAACGCCAGGCTTTCATCACACGCTCCTTAGGAACCCTCCAGCCCCTGCGACCCGCTGGCCGAGGCAAGGTTCGGCTATGAAAAACCCCGCCATGGCGGGGTTGGACGCTCGGGTCAGAGGCCCATGACCAGGTTCAGGTACCGTCTGAGTATGGCGCGCATTTCGTCCACGGCCAGTTGCTCCACCCCATCCACGAGGCCCTGATATTCCATCTGCAGAATAATCGACGTCAACACCTTGGCGTCCTGCTCGGGCTCGCTGGAGCCGAGCACCTGGAAGAAATGCACCGCGCCGAGGGAGAGGATCCGCTGGTGGGCGTCGGCCAGTTCGCGCAGGCGCGGGTTGAGCAGCACCTCCTGGCGAAAGGCCTGCTCGGCCAACAGGTGTTCGCGGCGCTCGGTGAGCTGGACCTGGACGTACTGCACGGCCAGCTCGACGATCTGCTCCACCAGCGAGCCACGGGCGCCGGGGTCGCCGGCCAGGACCGCGGCCATCTCCTGGAGGTCGCCCTCCACACTGCGCCAGAATGCCGACAGCGCCTCGGCGTTGCGCTCGACGAAGAGGGTGAAGGTGTCGGTGATGAGGTCGTCGATGTCCTTGAAATAGTAGGTGGTGGCCGACAACGGCACCTGGGCCTCGGCGGCCACCGCGCGGTGGCGCACGGCGCGCACGCCATCGCGGACGATCAGGCGCATGGCGGCGTCGAGGATCGCCTGGCGGCGCTGCTCGCTGCCCTGGCGGCTGGCCTTGCGGCCCTGGTACCTGACGCTCTCGGCCACCGCGCTGGCGGCCTGGGCGGCGCTATCTCTGGGAGCTACTCGGGGCACGGTGTTTCCTCCGCTCGCGGACGATGGGGCATTGTTCGGGCTTTTTCGCGTGGAATCAATCGGCCGCTATCGGGGATCTCCGATCCCGCCCGCACCTCCCGTGGTCAGCCGGCGGATCGGCGGCTATCGGCCCCAGGCCAGGCAGCCGGGATACCGCGCGGCCATGAAAAAACCGCCCGAAGGCGGCTTTTCCATGGACTGTTGCGGGACTCAGGCCTGCGGGCGCATGTGCGGGAACAGGATCACGTCGCGGATCGACGGCGAGTTGGTCAGCAGCATCACCAGGCGGTCGATGCCGATGCCTTCGCCGGCGGTCGGCGGCATGCCGTATTCCAGGGCGTTGATGAAGTCGGCGTCGTAGTGCATCGCCTCGTCGTCGCCGGCGTCCTTCTCCTTGACCTGCAACATGAAGCGCTCGGCCTGGTCCTCGGCATCGTTCAGCTCGGAATAGGCGTTGGCGATCTCGCGGCCGCCGATGAACAGCTCGAAGCGGTCGGTGACGCTCGGGTCCTCGTCGTTACGGCGGGCCAGCGGCGAAACCTCGAAGGGGTAGCGGGTGATGAAGTGCGGCTGCTCCAGCTTGTGCTCCACCAGTTCTTCGAAAATCATCACCTGCAGCTTGCCCAGGCCTTCGTGGCCAAGGACCTTGGCACCGGCCTTCCTGGCGATGGCCCGGGCCTTCTCGACGTCGTTGAGGTCGGCGGGGGTGATCTCCGGGTTGTACTTGAGGATCGAGTCGTACACCGACAGGCGCACGAACGGCTCGCCGAAGTGGAAGACCTTGTCGCCGTACGGCACGTCGGTGCTGCCGAGAACCGCCTGGGCCAGCTCTCGGAACAGTTCCTCGGTCAGGTCCATGTTGTCTTCGTAGTCGGCGTAGGCCTGGTAGAACTCGAGCATGGTGAACTCGGGGTTGTGCCGGGTCGAAACGCCTTCGTTGCGGAAGTTGCGGTTGATCTCGAAGACCTTCTCGAAACCGCCGACCACCAGGCGCTTGAGGTACAGCTCCGGGGCGATGCGCAGGAACATGGCCATGTCCAGCGCATTGTGATGGGTCTCGAACGGCTTGGCCGCGGCGCCGCCGGGGATGGTCTGCAGCATCGGGGTCTCCACTTCAAGGAAACCGCGCTCGCTGAGGAAGCGGCGGATGTGGGCGATGACCTGGGAGCGCACGCGGAAGGTGTGGCGGGTTTCCTCGTTGACCATCAGGTCGACGTAGCGCTGGCGGTAGCGCTGCTCGGTGTCGGTCAGGCCATGGTGCTTGTCCGGCAGCGGGCGCAGCGACTTGGTCAGCAGGCGCACGCTGGTCATGTCGACGTACAGGTCGCCCTTGCCCGAGCGCGCCAGCACGCCTTCGGCGCCGATGATGTCGCCCAGGTCCCAGGTCTTGATCTCGGCCAGGGTCTCTTCCGGCAGGGTCTTGCGGTTGACGTAGACCTGCAGGCGCTCGCTGCTGTCCTGGAGGACGATGAAGGAACCGCGGTTGAGCATGATCCGACCGGCGACCTTGACCGGGATGGCTGCGGCTTCCAGCTCTTCCTTGGTCTTGTCCGCGTACTGTTTCTGCAGGTCCGCGAAATAGGCGTCGCGGCGGAAGTCGTTGGGGAAGGCGATGGCCCGCGCTTCGCGCACGGCGGCAAGCTTTTCCTTGCGCTGGGCGATCAGCTTGTTTTCTTCCTGTTGCAGTTCGTGCTGGTCGAGTTGTTGGTCGCTCATGGTCTTGGTGGTTCCTGGTTAGGCTCTCTTGCCTGTGGAAACGGATTGCGCAACAGGGGGGCGAGCGCGGGGCCTGGCAAGGCGGAAAATGGCGAGGACGCGGAGTTTACGCCGGTAAACGCGCGGTCCGAGCCATTTTCCAACGCGGCATGGCCAAGCGCAGCGGCTTTACAGCCCCTGTTTGAGGCTGGCTTCGAGGTATTCGTCTAGGTCGCCGTCGAGCACCTTGTCGCAGTCGCTGCGCTCGATGCCGGTGCGCAGGTCCTTGATCCGCGACTGGTCGAGCACGTAGGAGCGGATCTGGTGACCCCAGCCGATGTCCGACTTGGTGTCCTCCAGCGCCTGCGAGGCGGCGGTGCGCTTCTGCATCTCCTGCTCGTACAACTTGGCCCGCAGCATCTTCATCGCGGTGTCCTTGTTGGCGTGCTGGGAGCGTTCGTTCTGGCACGCCACCACGGTGTTGGTCGGCACGTGGGTGATCCGCACCGCCGAATCGGTGGTGTTCACGTGCTGACCGCCGGCGCCGGAGGAGCGGTAGGTGTCGATGCGCAGGTCGGCCGGGTTGATCTCGATCTCGATGTTGTCGTCGATCTCGGGCGACACGAACACTGCGGTGAACGAGGTATGGCGACGGTTGCCGGAATCGAACGGGCTCTTGCGCACCAGGCGGTGCACGCCGATCTCGGTGCGCAGCCAGCCGAAGGCGTACTCGCCCTTGATGTGCACGGTGGCGCCCTTGATACCGGCGACCTCGCCCTCGGACAGCTCGATGATGGTGGCGTCGAAGCCGTGCTTGTCGGCCCAGCGCAGGTACATGCGCAGCAGCATGTTGGCCCAGTCCTGGGCCTCGGTGCCGCCGGAACCGGCCTGGATGTCCAGGTAGGCGTTGTTCGGGTCCATCTCGCCGCTGAACATGCGGCGGAACTCCAGCTTCTCGAGGATCTCGCGCAGGCGCTCGACTTCGCCGGCGACGTCGCCGACGGCGCCCTCGTCGCCTTCCTCGACGGCCATGTCCAGCAGGTCGCGGGAATCGGCCAGGCCGCTGGTCAGGTCGTCCAGGGTTTCCACCACCTGCGCCAGCTGGGCGCGCTCACGGCCGAGGTTCTGGGCGTATTCGGGGTTGTTCCAGACGTTGGGGTCTTCGAGCTCGCGGTTTACTTCGACCAGGCGATCATGCTTCTGATCGTAGTCAAAGATACCCCCGAATGGTCTGGGTGCGCTCGGAGAGGTCCTTGATGCTGTTGAGGATCGGGTTGATTTCCATGGCTGGCGGTCACTCGCGGGGAAAACGTCGAAAAGCTGCGAAGTATACTGCACTTGCGCCGCGCAGGCAGTACGCCGAGCGCGATTTAACGCTACCGGCGACGCATGGCCGTCACTCAGCCGGCCGCCGGCGGCGTCGGTTGCTCCAGCAGGCCGACCTGGTTGCGGCCGTTGTTCTTGGCCTGGTAGAGCGCCTGGTCGGCCATCTCGATGAGGACCCGGAAGGTCTGCCCGCCACCGCCCGGCACCAGGGTGCTAACGCCGATGCTGACGGTCAGGTGCGAGCCGGGGCGCGGCTGGTCGTGGCTGATCTGCAGGCTCTCCACCGTGCGCCGGACCTTCTCCGCGAGCAATCGCGCACCGCCTGGCGAGGTGCCCGGCAGGACCATGGCGAACTCCTCGCCGCCATAGCGCGCCGCCAGGTCCGACGAACGGCTGCAGCCTTCGCGGATGGCCCCGGCGACCTGGCGCAGAGCCTCGTCGCCGGCGACGTGGCCGAAGGTGTCGTTGTAGCTCTTGAAATAGTCCACGTCGATCATCAGCAGCGACAGCTGCGACTGCTCGCGCAGCGAGCGGCGCCACTCCATCTCCAGGTATTCGTCGAAGTGGCGGCGATTGGACAGTCCGGTCAGGCCGTCGGAGTTCATCAGCCGCTGTAGCACCAGGTTGGTCTCCAGCAATTGCTGCTGGCTCTCGCGCAGCGCCCGGTAGGCCTCGTCGCGCTGCTGCAGGGCGATGTACGAGCGCGAGTGGTAGCGGATCCGTGCCACCAGTTCGATGGCATCCGGCAGCTTGACCAGATAGTCGTTGGCGCCGGCGGCGAACGCCGCGCTCTTCACCGTCGGTTCCTCCTTGGTCGACAGGACGATGATCGGGATGTCCCGGGTAGCCGGGTTGCCACGGTAGGCGGCGAGCAGCGTCAGGCCGTCGACGCCGGGCATCACCAGGTCCTGGAGGATCACCGTCGGCTTGATCTGGTTGGCCACCGCCACCGCCTGCTGCGGATCGGAACAGAAATGGAAGTCGATGCCCGCCTCGCTCGCCAGCGAGCGACGCACAGCCTCTCCGATCATGGCCTGATCATCGACAAGCAATACCATGACCGCGCCATCCACGGGGGCGCTCAGGTCTGTCTTGCTCTCATGAGGGTTGTGCATGTTTCTCTCCGGGACCGGGGCCCCTCGTATCAAATTGAATGCTGTTCCACCCACCGCGCGGGCGGGTGCCGGCGCCTATCCTGGCGCCTGGCCGGGCTCGCGCCCGGCTAGTCGAATACCTCGGCCAGGCGCGGGGCGATCTTCTCCAGGGACAGGATCTGCACTGCGGCATCGATCGCCGCCGCGGCCTTCGGCATCCCGTAGACCGCACAACTGGCCTGGTCCTGGGCGATGGTGAGGAAGCCGCGCTCGCGCATCTGCTTGAGCCCCTGGGCGCCATCGCGGCCCATGCCGGTGAGCAGCACGCCCACGGCGTCGCCACGCCAGAAGTTCGCCACGCTCTCGAAAAACACGTCGATGGACGGCCGGTAGACGAAAGAACGCGGTTCGGCGGTGTACACCAGCGAACCGTTGCGCAACAGGCGGATGTGGTTGTTGGTACCCGCCAGCAGGATCTGCCCCGGCATCGGCGGCTCGCCATCGCGCGCCAGGCGAACCGGCAGCTTCGACTCGCTGGCCAGCCATTCGGCCATGCCGGCGGCGAACACCTCGTCGACATGCTGCACCAGCACCACGGCGGCATTGAAACTGGCCGGCAGTTGCTTGAGCAATACCGCGAGCGACGCCGGGCCGCCGGCCGAGGCGCCGATCGCCACCAGGCGCTGGCGCGCCCCGCCGCTCTTCGGCGGAACCACCTGGACCTTGCCGCGGCTGTCGCGCTGGCCGATCAGCCAGCCGACGTTCTGGATCTTGCGCAGCAGCGGCGCCGCTGCCGTCTGCGGATTGCCGATGCCCAGCGCCGGCGTGTTCACCGCATCGAGCGCACCATACCCCATCGCTTCGAAGACCCGATGCACATTCTGCTCGATATCGACGGTGACTATCACGATCGCGCAAGGACTTTCCGCCATGATCCGACGAGTTGCCTCGACCCCGTCCATCACCGGCATCAGCAGGTCCATCAGCACCACGTCGGGGGTATCGGCGGCGCATTGGGTCACCGCCTCGGCGCCGTTGGCGGCGACCCAGACGATCTGATGCTCCGGCTCGAAGGCCAGGGCGCGACGCAGGGCCTCCACGGCCAGCGGCATGTCATTGACGATTCCGATCCTCACCCCTGTGCCTCTCCGATCAGGACGACGACGGCATCCAGCAAGGCCTCATCGTGGAAACTGGCCTTCGCCAGATAATAGTCGGCGCCGGCGTCGAGGCCGCGCCGACGGTCTTCCTCACGATCCTTGTAGGACACCACCATCACCGGCAGCGATTGCAGGCGGCTGTCGCGGCGCACCAGAGTGACCAGCTCGATGCCATCCATGCGCGGCATGTCGATGTCGGTGATGAGCAGGTCGAAATGCTCCGAGCGCAAGGCGTTCCAGCCGTCCATGCCATCCACCGCCACCGCCACGTCGTAGCCGCGGCCGAGCAGCAGCTTGCGCTCCAGTTCGCGCACGGTGAGCGAGTCGTCGACCACCAGGATCCGCTTGCGCTGCGCCCCGCCGGCCTGCCGGCGGCTGCGATCGATGCGCTCCAGGCGGCCGCTGCTGAGCAGCTTGCCGACCGAATGCAGGAGGTCCTCCACATCCAGGATCAGCACCGGCGAACCGTCGTCCAGCAAGGCTCCGGCGGAGACGTCACGAACCTTGCCCAGGCGTGGGTCGAGCGGCATCACCACCAGCGTGCGCTCACCGACGAAACGCTCCACGGCGATGCCGTAGACCGCGTCGCGGTCGCGCACCACCACCACCGGGATCGCCCCCTCGCCACGGCCGCCTTCCGGGCGCTGCAGCAGTTGCGCGGCGGACACCAGGCCGACGTGGCGGCCCTCGTACCAGAAATGCTGGCGGCCCTCGAGCTGGACGATCTCCTCGGCCTGCAACTCGCACATCCGCTCGATGTGCGCCAGCGGGAAGGCGTAGGCCTCCTCGCCGATCTCCACCACCAGGCTGCGCACCACCGACAGGGTCAGCGGCACCTCGATATGGAACAGCGTGCCCCGCCCCTGGCGCTGCTCCATGCGCACCCCACCACGCAACTGGCGGACCATGTGTTGCACGGCATCCAGGCCGACGCCGCGCCCGGAGACCTCGGTGACCTGCTCGCGCATGCTGAAGCCGGGCAGGAACAGGAAGGCCAGGAGTTCCTCCTCGCTGAGTTGCGCCGCGGTCTCGGCGGTGGCGAACTGGCGGTTGAGCACGGTCTCGCGCAAGCGCTCCAGGTCGATGCCGCCGCCGTCGTCGCTCAGTTCCAGCACCAGCATGCCGGCGTGATGACGGGCACGAATGGTGATCCGTCCCTCGGCCGGCTTGCCGGCGGCGAGGCGGGTTTCCGCCGCCTCGATACCGTGGTCGACCGCGTTGCGCAGCAGATGGGTGAGCGGCGCCTCGAGTTTCTCCAGGACATCGCGATCGACCTGGGTGGTCTCCCCCTCGACCAGCAGGCGCACCTGCTTGCCCAGCGAGCGCCCGAGGTCGCGGACCATCCGTGCCTGCCCGCTGAGCACATCGGCGAACGGCCGCATCCGCGAGGCCAGGGCCGCGTCGTAGAGCACCTGGGCGCGCTGCCCCCCTTGCCAGGCGAACTCGTCGAGGTCGGCGATGTGCTGCACCAGCATCTGCTGGCACTCGCCGATCAGTTGCCGCGCCTCGCTGAGCATGGCCTGGGCCTGCGGGTCGAGACTGGTTTCCTGGACCGTCTCGCGCACCACGTCGAGCGCCCGGCTGGCGCTGGACTGCAGGCGACGCAGGCGCTGCAGGGAGTCGGCCAGCGGCTTGATGCGCTGGAACTCCACCAGCGACTTGCTGGAAATGTCCAGCAGCCGGTCCAGGCGTTCGGCGGTGACCCGCAGCACGCGGCTGCGGCGCTCGTCGGCCTGGCTCGCCGGCTCGTCGTCGCTCTCTTCGCTGGCGGGCGCGGGGACGGCCGACGGCGCTTCGGCATCCACCTCGGGCAGCACGGGGTTCGCCACCGGCAGTTCCGCGCGGGCCAGCGGCAGGCCGCTGCGCACCAGGGTCTCCAGGCGCTCCACCAGGCCATCGATCTCTTCCCGGCCGGCCCCGTCGGCCCAGCCGGCGTCGCCGGCGGGCGGCGTGCCGATGCGCAGCAGCAGGTCGCAGCCCTGCAACAGCGCGTCGATATGTTCCGATTGCAGCAGCAGGCGTCCATCCTGCGCCTCCACCAGGCAGTCCTCCATGACATGCGCCACGCGCACGCCGGCGTCCAGCCCGACGATCCGCGCCGCCCCCTTCAGCGAATGCGCCGCGCGCATGCAGGCTTCCAGCTGGTCGGCCTGGGTCGGGCTGCGTTCCAGCGCCATTAGGCCGGCATTGAGCACCTGGGTCTGGGCCTCCGCCTCGAGCCGGAACAGCTCGAGCAGCGATGCGTCCCTCATCTGGTCCGGAGTCATGCCAGACTCCGCGCGACGGCTTGCAGGAGAGGGCCTTCGTCGAGCAGGGTGATGCTCCGTTCGCGCCATTGCAGCACCCCGGCCACGTGCCGGCGCGAGGCCTGGCCGTCGGCGTGGTTGGGCGGCAGCACCCGCGCCAGCGGCAGCGCATGGATGCCGTCGACTTCCTCCACCGGCGCCACCACCGGCCCGCCGACGGCGGAAATGATCAGCATGCGCGGCACCACCCGGCGCTCGCCGACCGTGGCGATGCCAGGCTCCAGGTCCAGCAGCTCGCTCAGCGACAGGCAGGCGACCAATGCGCCGCGCACGTTGGTCACCCCCTGCAGGGCGCGCGAACGCTGATGCGGCAGGGAGTGGATGGGATTCATCGGCGCCACCTCCACCAGGCTGCCGGTGGCCAGGCCGAACCACTCCTCGCCCAGGCGGAACACCAGAACCGAGCGCGTCTCGCCCAGGTCCGCCTCTTCGGACTGGCCGCCCAGCGCCTCCGCGCTGTCGAGCTGGTCCTGGCGCAAGGCGATGCGGTCGAGCAGGTGGGTCGCCGCGGCGGCATAGACTTCGCAGTTGCGGCAGTGGATATGACCGTGCAGGCGCTCGCAGGACTTATCACCATGCACGCCGATCCGGTTCCAGCAGTCGTCCACCTGTTGGGTATCGAGCAAGGTCAGGCTCGCCTCAACCATCTTTGTTCACTCCACGGGCCGCGCGCTGCTGCAGGCGCCGGGCGCCGGCGTGGTCGCCGCTGGCGGCGAGCAGCGCCGCCAGTTGCGCCAGGGCCTCGGCGTGCTGCGGCTGCAGATACAGGGCCTTGCGATAGAAATCCTGGGCTTCGCGAACCTGCCCGGCGACGTCGCTGAGCAAGCCGAGCCAGTAGAACGCCGCGGCCGAGGGACCGTGCGCGGCCAGTTGGCGTTCGCAGGCGACGCGCGCCTCGTCGTGCCGGCCGGCATCGGCCAGGCGGGCTATCTCGTCGAACTCGCCGCCAGCGCCAGCAGCCGGCTGGCCACTGGCGGGCGGAACCAGGCTGGACAGGCGCTGGCGCGGTTTCGCCGGCGGCGACGGGCGGCTACCCGTCCGCTCCGCGGCAACGACGGGCGCGGCGGCGCGTGGCGCCGTGGCCACCGGCTTGGGCCGGGCGCCGCGAGGCGCCTCGGCGGCCCGGCGGAAGACGAAGGACAGCGGCACGCCGATCGCCTGCATGCCGTGCTGGCTGAGCAGGCTGGCTTCGGCGGGCCCGATGAACATCGCCCCGTCCGGCCGCAACAGGCGCTTGAGCACCTCGACCACCTCGCTCTGGGTGGGTCGGTCGAAATAGATCAACAGGTTGCGGCAGAACACGAAATCGTAGGGCGCCTCGCCCGCCAGCAGACCGGGCTCGAGCAGGTTGCCGCAACGGAAGCGCACCTTGCGCCGGACCTGCTCGGCCAACTGATAGCCGTCGGCGACCTCGCTGAAATGGCGGTCGCGGAAACCCAGTTGGTCGCCGCGGAACGAGTTCCTGCCGTACACGCCGAGTCTGGCGCGCTCGATCACCCGGGCGCTGACGTCCAGCGCGTCGACCTCGAACAGGTACTCGGAAAGGCCGGCATCGAGCAGCGCCATGACGATGGAATAGGGTTCCTCGCCCGTCGAGCAGGGCAGGCTGAGGATCCGCAGCGCGCGTCCGCCGCCCAGGCTCGGCAGGCGCTCGAAGGCCAGCCTGGCGAGGGTGGTGAAGGACTCCGGGTAGCGGAAGAACCAGGTCTCCGGCACCACCACCGCCTCGATCAGCGCCTGCACCTCGCCGGGCGAGCCGTTCAGGCGCATCCAGTATTCGTCCTCGTCGTGCAGCGCGTTGCTGCTCATGCGCTGGCGCACCGCGCGCTCGATCACCGCGCTGCCCACCGAGCTGGCGTCCAGGCCGATCCTGCTCTTGAGCAGGCGCTCGAAGCGCTCGTTCATGCAACCCCCTCGCCGGCCGCCGGCGGGAACAGCAGGCTGCGCACCGCTTCGGGCAGCAACGCCTCGACCCGCACCCACTGCACCAGCCCCTGCGGCCCCTCGTAGACCGGGCCGAGGTAGCGGGCGGCACCGTTGTCCAGGCCGTATTCGCGGAACGCCGAGGGTTCACAGCGCAGCGTGTCGGTGGCCTGTTCGAGAATCAGCCCGAGCCAGACCGCCTCCGCCTCCGCCCGGGCGCGGTACTCGACCAGCACGATCCGCGTACTGGTGCGCGCCAGGGCCGGACGGCCGAAGGCCATCGCGCAGAGATCGAGCACCGGCACCAGCGCGCCGCGATGGGAAAACACCCCGGCGACCCATTCCGGCGCCTCCGGAATACGTTTCAGGCGCAGCAGCGGCAACACCTCGACCACCTCGCGGGCATCCAGGGCATAGCGGTCACCCTCCATGCGGAACAGCAGGAACAGCTTGCTGGTGCGCCGGGGGTCGCCGGCCGAGCGGGGCACGGTCACGACCTCAGACTTTGAAGCGGGATACGCCGTTGCGCAGCCCGTTCGCCACCAGGTTCAGCTCGTCGATGGCGAAACTGGCCTGGCGCAGCGATTCCACGGTCTGTCCGGTGGCCTCGCCCAGTTGCACCAGCGCCTGGTTGATCTGCTCGGCGCCGGTGGCCTGCGCCTGCATGCCCTCGTTGACCATCTGCACCCGCGGCGCGAGCGCCTGGACCTGCTGGATGATCTGCGACAGCTGCTCGCCGACCTGGCCGACCTCGGCGATGCCGCGGCGAACCTCCTCGGAGAACTTGTCCATGCCCATCACTCCGGCCGATACGGCGGACTGGATCTCGCGCACCATCTGCTCGATGTCGTAGGTGGCGACCGCCGTCTGGTCCGCCAGCCGGCGCACCTCGGTGGCCACCACGGCGAAGCCGCGGCCATACTCGCCGGCCTTCTCCGCCTCGATGGCGGCGTTCAGCGAGAGCAGGTTGGTCTGGTCGGCGACCTTGACGATGGTGGTCACCACCTGGTTGATGTTGCCGGCCTTCTCGTTGAGGATCGCCAGCTTGGCGTTGACCAGGTCGGCCGCGCCCATCACGTGGTGCATGGTCTCCTCCATGCGCGCCAGGCCCAACTGGCCGGAGCCGGCCAGGGTCGAGGTCTGCTCGGCGGCGCCGGAAACCTCGCTCATGGTCCGCACCAGGTCACGCGAAGTGGCGGCGATCTCCCGGGAGGTAGCGCCGATCTCGGTGGTGGTGGCGGCGGTTTCGGTGGCGGTGGCCTGCTGCTGCTTGGAGGTCGCGGCGATCTCGGTGACCGAGGTGGTCACCTGCACCGACGAGCGCTGCGCCTGCGACACCAGGCCCTTGAGCTCCTCGGCCATGCCGTTGAAACCGGTCTCGATGGCGCCGAACTCGTCGCGACGGCCCAGGTCCAGGCGCGCGGTGAGATCGCCGCCGGCCATCAGGTCGAGGCTGCGGACGATCTTCTGGATCGGCTGGGTGATCGCGCGCAGCAGCAGGAAGCCGCAGACGCCGGCCACCGCCACCGCCAGCAGCAGGGCGACCAGCATGCTCAGCTCGGCATCGTCGACCGCGTTGACGATGTTGGCCGAGGCGCGGTCGGCGATGTCCTTGTTCAGTTCGATCATCTCGTTGAGGTACGTGCGACCGTCGCGCCAGTGCTGGGTCAGCGGGCCGGCGAGGAGCTTGCCGGCCTCTTCGAAACGCTTCTCGCGGTATAGCTCGAGGACCTTGTCGTGCTGCTCCAGGTAGGCCTTGCGCACGCCCAGGAAGCCGGCGAGCAGTTCGTGGTCGCGGGTCTCGTCCGGGTTCATGGTCTTCTGGTAGGAAGCGATCTGCCGGTCGAGCCGCTCCTCGCTGGCGCGGATGCTGTCGGCCTCGGCCTTGCTCAGCGCGTGGTCGTCGGAGAGGCCGAACAGTTCCTGGGTCTGCAGGTAGTTGTCGGTCCACGAGCTGCGCACCAGCGTGATGAAGTACATGCCCGGCATGGCGTCGTCCTGGACGCGGTAGGCACCCTTCTCCACCGTCAGCATCTTCACGTACGAAGTAGCGGCCATCAGCAGCATGATGGCGATGATCACGGCGAAACTTGCCAGGATTCGCTGGCGAACAGTCCAGTTCTTCACATTTTTCCCCAAGACTCGAGTCCGGAATCGTTCTGCCGCCACAACGGCCGTCAATCGCGCGGACTGTATAGGCCGTCCCCTGCACCGGCAAGCAGCGCCATAGGTTTTTCGAGTAATTGTAGGCGCTGGAAAGACGTTTTTTGACGCCAGAAGTGTGGCAGAAAGAGAAAGAAAGAAAACTGGCAAGCCAGACTTTTCTGAGAAGGCATGCACATCCCGGGTGGAACGCGCGCCCCGCTCCCTGGCCGGGAGCGGGGCGCGTTATCAGCGGTGGATGTCGGCGTGGCGGGTCTCGCGGAGGAACAGCAGGGCGCAGACCAGGCTGCCGCCGGTGATCAGTACCGGGTACCAGAGGCCATAGAAGATGTCGCCGGTGTACACCACCAGGGCGAACGAGACCGTAGGCAGGAAACCGCCGAACCAGCCGTTGCCGATATGGTACGGCAGGGACAGCGAAGAGTAGCGGATGCGGGTCGGGAACAGTTCGACCATCAGCGCCGCCAGCGGGCCGTAGCAGAGGGTCGAGATCAGCACCAGGGCGAAGATGATGGCGACCACCATCGGCTTGTCGACCTGGCTGCTGTCGGCCTGTTGCGGATAGCCCGCGGCCTTCACCGCGGCGGCCATGGCCGTCGCGTCGAAGCCGGCGATCTCGGTACTGCCGATCCTCACCCGCACCTCGCTGCCGGCGGGCGCGGCCGAGGTGGAATACGGCAGGCCGCTCTTGACCAGGAAGGTCTTGACCTTGTCGCAGGGACTGTCGAAGGTCGCCTTGCCCACCGGGTCGAACTGGAAGGTGCAGGTCGCCGGATCGGCCATCACGCTGATCGGCGACTGCCGGCTGGCCTGGTCGATGGCCGGATTGGCGTAGTGCGTCAGGGCCTTGAACAGAGGGAAATAGAACAGCGTGGCGAGCAGCAGCCCGGCCAGCAGCACCGGTTTGCGGCCGATGCGGTCGGACAGCCAACCGGCGACGATGAAGAATGGCGCGCCCAGTAGCAGGGCGACGATCAGCAGGCCGTTGGCGGTGCCGCCATCGACCTTGAGCACCTGGGTGAGGAAGAACAGCACGTAGAACTGCGCGGTGTAGAAGGTCACCGCCTGCCCCGCGTTGATGCTGAACAACGCGGTCAGCACCACCTTGAGGTTGCCCCAGTTGGTGAAGGACTCGCGCAACGGCGCCTTGCTGACCTTGCCCTCGGCCTTCATCTTGAGGAATGCCGGCGACTCGCGCATCGACAGGCGGATCCAGGTGGAGATGCCCAGCAGGACGATGGACAGCAGGAATGGCAGGCGCCAGCCCCAGGTCTCGAACTCGTCGCCGGTCAACTGGCGGCAGGCCAGGATCACCAGCAGCGAGAGCAGCAGGCCGAGGGTCGCGGTGGACTGGATCCAGCTGGTGTAGCTGCCGCGCTTGTTCGCCGGGGCGTGCTCGGCGACGTAGATCGCCGCGCCGCCGTACTCGCCGCCCAGGGCCAGGCCCTGGAGCATGCGCAGGGTGACCAGGATGATCGGCGCGGCGACCCCGATCGAAGCATAGGTAGGCAGCAGGCCGACGGCGAAGGTCGACAGCCCCATCAACAGGATGGTCACCAGGAAGGTGTACTTGCGCCCGATCATGTCGCCCAGGCGGCCGAACACCAGGGCGCCGAAGGGCCGCACCAGGAAGCCGGCGGCGAAGGCCATCAGGGCGAAGATGAAGGCCGTGGTGTCATTGACGCCGGCGAAGAACTGCTTGCTGATCACCGCCGCCAGGGCACCGTAGAGGAAGAAGTCGTACCACTCGAAGACCGTGCCAAGCGAGGAGGCGAAGATCACCTTGCGCTCCTCCTGGGGCGTGGTCGCAGGCACTGTGTAGGAAGGGGTCGTTGCGTACTCGGTCATTGCGGCTCTCCCGCCCCTTGTGGGGGCTCTTATTGTTGTCTGCCATTTCCGTTTTCAGCGTCGACCGCTGCGGCGCCGGGCGCCACGCGATACGGGGTGTAGCGATCCTCAGGCCTCCACCGCTTCCTTGCCGCCGGCCGCCATGGCGCTCTCGACGACCTGCGGCGCGGCGTCGCGACGACGCTCGGCGAGGATCATCTGCGCCGCCTTCTCGGCGATCACCAGCACCGGCGAACAGGTATTGCCCGAGGTCAGGCTGGGCATGATCGAGGCGTCGGCGATGCGCAGGCCGGGAATCCCGTGCACGCGCAACTGCGCGTCGACCACCGCCAGCGGCCCCTGTCCCATGCGGCAGGTGCCGGCCGGATGGAAGATGGTGGTGCCGATCTGAGCCGCGGCGCGCCGCAGGTCTTCTTCGCTGCGGTACTCCGGGCCAGGCTTGTACTCCTCCGGGCGGAAGGCGGCCAGGGCCGGAGCGGCGGCGATCCGGCGGGTCAGGCGGATCGCGTCGGCGGCGACCTCGAGGTCACGCGGATCGCTCAAATAGTTGGGCTGGATCGACGGCGCCGCGTCCGCTTCCAGCGAGCGGATGCGCACCGTCCCGCGGCTGTGCGGGCGCAGGTCGCAGACCGACGCGGTGAACGCCGGGAAGGCGTGCAGCGGCTCGCCGAAGCGGTCCAGCGAAAGCGGCTGGACGTGGTATTCGAGGTTGGCCGACGGCTGTTGCGGATCGGAACGGGCGAAGGCGCCCAGCTGGCTCGGCGCCATCGACAGCGGGCCGCTGCGGTTGAGCAGGTAGCGCAGGCCCATGCCCAGCTTGCCCCAGGCGCTGCCGGCGATCTGGTTGAGGGTCGGGACACCCTCGACCTTGTAGATCAGGCGCAGTTGCAGGTGGTCCTGGAGGTTGCCGCCGACGCCAGGCAGTTCGTGGACGACGCCGGCGCCAAGCCGCTCCAGCAGCTCACGCGGGCCGATGCCGGATCGTTGCAGCAGGCAGGGCGAACCGATCGCGCCGGCGCTCAGGACAATCTCGCGCCGCGCCTCGAAGCGTCGCTCGCGGCCTTCCCAGCGGACCAACAGGGCCTTGGCGCGACCGTCCTCGAGCATTACCCGCTGCACCTCGGCGTGGGTCAGGACGGTGAGGTTGGCGCGCTGGGCGATGCCGCGCAGGAAGCCTTTCGCGGCATTCCAGCGCACCCCGCCGCGCTGGTTGACCTGGAAGTAGCCGCAGCCTTCGTTGTCGCCGCCGTTGAAATCCTCGACGCTGGCGATGCCGGTCTGCGCCGCCGCCCGCTGGAAGGCGTCGAGCAGCGCCCAGGACAGGCGCTGGCGCTCCACCCGCCATTCGCCGCCGGCGCCGTGCAGCTCGCTGGTGCCGGCGAAATGATCCTCCATCCTGCGGAACAGCGGCAGCAGGTCCTTCCAGCTCCAGCCGGGGTTGCCTTCGGCCGCCCACTGGTCGTAGTCGCGGGCCTGGCCACGCATGTAGATCATGCCGTTGATCGAGGAGCAGCCGCCGAGCACCTTGCCACGCGGGTACTTCAGGGAGCGGCCGTCCAGACCGGGCACCGCGTCGGTGTCGAAGCACCAGTCGGTGCGCGGGTTGCCGATGCAGTAGAGGTAGCCGACGGGAATGTGGATCCAGGGGTAATTGTCCGGGCCGCCGGCTTCCAGCAGCAGCACGCGGTTGGCCGGGTCGGCGGAAAGCCGGTTGGCCAGCAGGCAGCCGGCGGGGCCGGCGCCGACGATGAGGTAGTCGTAGGTATCCAGTACCTCGGGCATGGCGAGCCTCGTCTTGTCGTTCTTGTCGTGGGCCGTCGGACCTGCGGATGACCGGCAAGTCTCGAACGGCTTGAGGCTAGTCGTTCATTCGCGATAAAAAAACAAACGTTTCGGGGCAGCTATTGTTCGTTTTCTAACAACGCCCCTCGGCCCGGCAGAAGGCGCCTCCTCATGTTCGACTGGAATGACCTGCGTTTCTTCCTCGAGTTGCAGCGCAGCGGGCGCTTGCTGACCGCCGCCAAGCGCCTCGGCACCACCCACGCCACGGTGGCCCGGCACATCGAAAACATCGAACGCGACCTCGGCACCCAGCTGTTCGCCCAGCACACCGGCGGCTACCAGCTGACCCCGGCCGGCCAGGCGCTGCTCAAGCACGCCGAGGCGATGGAGAACACCGCGCTCCTCGCCCAGGAGGAAATGAGCCAGAGCATCTCGCCGCTGGGGCAGATCCGCATCGGCGTCACCGAAGGCCTCGGCAGCGTGTTCCTCGCTCCGCGCCTGGCGCAGCTGATGCGCCAGTACCCGGGCCTGGAGGTCGAGCTGGTCTCGGTGCCGCGCTTCGTCAGCATCACCAACCGCGAGGCGGACATCGCCATCTCCCTCGACCGGCCGGGGGCCGACCTGGTGATCACCCGCCTGCTGACCCGCTACCGCCTGGCCCTGTTCGCCAGCCCCGCCTACCTGGAACAGGCGCCACCGCTGCGCGACCGCGACGACCTGGGCCGGCACCAGTGGATCGGCTACGTGGACGACCTGCTGTTCAGCCAGGAACTGATGTTCCACCACAGTTTCTGCCGCCACCCGCAGGTGGTGTTCCGCAGCACCAGCGTGGTCGCCCAGCAGCAGGCGGCGCAGGCCGGCATCGGCCTGGCGATCCTGCCGCACTTCATGGGCAGCCGCGATCCGCTGCTGGTGCCGGTGCTGCCGGAGGAAAGCATCCAGCGCGAGTACTGGATGAGCACCCGTCGGGAACTGCACCGCTCGGTGCGCTTGCGGGTGGTCTGGGACTTCCTGCTGGAGCTGTGCCAGCGCGAGCGGGAGGTCCTGCTGGGCGCATCGGCGGCGGCGCCGCTGTAACGGCGGATACCGCCAGGGGCGTTATCCGCCGGACCGGGGAGGATACTCAGGCCAGGCGCTGCAACGCCTGCCTGGCCTGGTTCTCCAGCTCCAGCTTGAACGAGGGCTCCAGGCGCAGCTGGCGCGCCAGTTCCTCGAGGTAGGAGCGCTCCATGAAGCTTTCCTCGTCGACCATCAGCAGGCTGGCCAGGTACATCTCCGCGGCGATTTCCGGGGTGCTCGCGGCGCGGGCGATCTCGGCCGGGTCCAGCGGCTTGTTCAGCTCGCGCTCCAGCCAGCCCTGCACCTCGCGGTCGCTGGTCAGCTTGGCCACCTCGCCCTCGATCATCTGCCGCTCGCGCTCGTCGATGTGGCCATCGGCCTTGGCCGCGCCGACGATGGCCTGGAGGATCGCGTGGCTGTGCACTTCGGCCTGGGCCTCCGGCAGGCGGTCGACGGTCTGCGGCTGCGCCTGCGGCACGGCGCCATTCTGCTGTTGCTGCCAGTTGCTGTAGGCCTTGTAGGCGATCACCCCGAGCGCGGCGAGACCGCCGTAGGTGATCGCCTTGCCACCGAACTTGCGCGCCTTCTTGTTGCCCAGCAGCAGGCCGATGGCGCCCGCCGCCAGGGCTCCGCCTCCGGCACCGGAGAGCAGGCTGCCGAGCTGGCCGCCGCCACTGGCGCCAGGCTTGCCGCCCGTCTTGTTCTGCAGCATTTCCTGCCCGGACTTGAGCAACTGGTCGAGCAAACCACGGGTATTCATGAGGTACCTCCAGGGACGTTTCGGTGACAACCGGATTCGACCGACTCTAGCCCTTCGCATCCGCGCTGCCCGCCGGGAGTTTGCTTCGAGATATTGCGGATCGCCCTGGACGCCCTGGAAAAACGCGATCCATGTCACAGTTCTCCAGATAGAGGCCTAGTGCCAGCAGAAAGCCCTTCGATGCACCGGCACGGACCTCTAAACTCCGCGCCCGCCCGCGACAGCGGGCCGGCGACCGACGCCAGCCGCTCCGCGCGCATTCGCAACAGCAATCTGTGAACATGGCTCGCCCGAGCCACCCACTGCCTCGCAAAGGACTTCCCATGACCATCTCCCGCCGCGACTTCCTGAACGGCGTAGCCCTGACCATCGCCGCAGGCCTGACCCCCGCCGAGATCCTCCGCGCCGCGCCCGGCGGCCGCTACTATCCGCCCGCGCTCACCGGCCTGCGCGGTAGCCATCCGGGCGCCTTCGAAGTCGCGCACCAGATGGGCTGGGAGAAGAAGTCCTTCGACGTCGAACACCTGCCGATCGAGGAAGAATACGACCTGGTGGTGGTCGGCGGCGGCATCAGCGGCCTCGCCGCCGCCTGGTTCTATCGCGAGCGGCACCCCGCGGCGCGCATCCTCGTCGTCGAGAACCACGACGACTTCGGCGGCCACGCCAAGCGCAACGAATTCCAGGCCGGCGGACGGACCATCCTCGGTTACGGCGGCAGCGAGTCGCTGCAATCGCCTAACGCCCTCTACAGCGACGACGCCAGGCACCTGCTGAAGCGCCTGGGCGTCGAACTGAAGCGCTTCGAGACGGCCTTCGACACCGATTTCTACCCCGGCCTGGGCCTGTCCCGCGCGGTGTTCTTCGACAAGGCCAGCTTCGGCGTGGACAAGCTGGTCAGCGGCGACCCGACGCCGATGGTGGCCGACGAGGTTCCTCGCGACCGCCTCAACGCCCGCTCCTGGCGCGCCTTCATCGGCGACTTCCCGCTGCCCCGCGACGACCGCGAGGCACTCATCGCGCTGTACGAATCGCCTCGCGACTACCTGGCCGGCAAGAGCCTGGAGGAGAAGGAAACCCACCTGGCGAAGACCAGCTACCGCGACTACCTGCTCAAGGATGTCGGCCTTTCGGAAAACTCGGTGAAGTACTTCCAGGGCCGCAGCAACGACTTCTCCGCCCTCGGCGCCGACGCCCTGCCGGCGGCCGATGCATACGCCGCCGGCTTCCCCGGCTTCGACGCCCTCGGCCTGCCGCAACCCAGCGAGGAGGCCCAGGCGGAAATGGACGAGCCGTACATCTACCACTTCCCCGACGGCAACGCCTCGCTGGCGCGGCTCATGGTGCGCGACCTGATCCCCGCGGTGGCGCCGGGCCGGGGCATGGAGGACATCGTCATGGCCCGCTTCGACTACGCCAAGCTGGACCTCGCCGGGCAACCGGTGCGCCTGCGCCTGAACAGCACCGCGGTCAGCGTGCGCAACCGCGCCGGCGGCGTCGACGTCGGCTACAGCCGCGCCGGGCGCCTGCACCGGGTGCGCGGCAGGCACTGCGTGATGGCCTGCTACAACATGATGGTGCCCTACCTGCTGCGCGACCTCTCCGAGGAACAGGCCCACGCCCTGAGCCAGAACGTCAAGTTCCCGCTGGTGTACACCAAGGTCATGCTGCGCGACTGGCAGGCCTGGAAGACCCTCGGCATCCACGAGATCTACGCGCCGACCCTGCCCTACTCGCGGATCAAGCTGGACTTCCCGGTCGACCTCGGCGGCTATGAGCACCCGCGCGACCCGCGGCAGCCGATCGGCGTGCACATGGTCTACGTTCCGACCACTCCGAATGCCGGCATGGACGCCCGCACCCAGGCCCGCGTCGGCCGCAGCAAACTCTACGCCATGAGCTTCGAGCAACTGGAGAAGGATGTCCGCGACCAGCTCCAGGCCATGCTCGGCCCGGCCGGCTTCGACCATCGCCGCGACATCACCGGCATCACCGTGAACCGCTGGTCGCACGGCTACTCGTACTTCATGAACACGCTCTACGACGACGAGGCGCAAAGCGAAGCGCTGATGGAACTGGCGCGGCGCAAGGTCGGCAACGTCACCATCGCCAATTCGGACGCGGCCTGGGACGCCTACGCCCATGCCGCCATCGACCAGGCGGTGCGGGCGGTACGCGAGCTGGGCTGAACCCGGGGCGACAGCGTGGCCGCGCTGTCGCCCGACCCTCTCTCGGCAAAGCTCTGACAGCGGAACCCTGACAGTCCCGCACCCAACGGAACTCCAAGGTTCCGCGCCGGAACATGGCCAGAAGCCACTATTCACGCCAAACCCAAGGCGCTCACCTCGGAAAAATCATAGGAAATTTCCTACCTCCAATCGGAAAAGTCCTGATTAAACTGACAGAACCGATCTATAGAATTCGAGCCCGTCCAGAGCAGATTCCCGTCAGAGAACCAGCCAGACGTCGGTACAGGTCCGGAGCTGCGGAAACTCCACTTCACTCGGGTTCGACTTCATGAAAACACGTGTCCTCCTCGTCGATGACCATGCGCTCACGCTGATCGGCATGCGCTGCCTGCTGGGTGCCTTCGACGACCTGCAGATCGTCGGCCAGGCCCAGGATGCCGACGGCCTGCTGACGCAGTTGGATACCCATCCCTGCGACCTGCTGATCACCGACCTGATGATGCCCGACAGCCAGCAGGCCGATGGCCTGCGCCTGGTGCAGAAGGTCCGCCGGCGCTATCCGCAGTTGCAGATCATCGTCGTCACCATGCTCAACAACCCGGCGCTGATCTCGTCCCTGCTCAAGCTCGGCATCCGTGGTCTGGTGAGCAAGCGCGGGGTGCTCAACGACCTGCCCAAGGCCATCCGCCACGGCGGCCGCCGGCCGTTCCTCTCGCACTCCATCGGGTACCTGCTGGACGTCGGCGCGGCCGAGCATGGCAAGCCGCTGGCCAGCCTGGAGGAGCTCACCCCGCGCGAGGTGGAGGTCCTGCGCCTGTATGGCAGCGGCCTGGCCATCGGCGAGATCGCCCTGCGCCTGTGCCGCAGCAAGCAGACCATCAGCGCGCAGAAGAGCAGCGCCATGCGCAAGCTCGGCCTGGATACCAATGCCGGGCTCTACCTGTACATCCAGGAGCACGGGCTGGCTTGAACGGCACTCGTCTCCCGCCAGGCGCGCGTCGCGGCGTGCGCCTTCTCGCCCGCCTGGCGCTGTGCATCCTGGCATCGCTGCCCTGGCAGGCGCCGCAGGCCAGCGCTGCCGCGCAGGCGCAACCGGCCAGCCTGGCGCAGTTGCTGCGGATGCGCCAGAACCTGCCAGAACGCCCCCTGCGCGTCGCCCAGGTGGCTCATCCGCCCGGACAGCAGGAAAGCAACGGCAGCCGGATACTCAACGGCATCAGCGACGACTACCTGCAGCTCATCGGTGATTTCCTCGCCCTGCCGCTGGAGCGCATCACCTACCCTTCGGTGGAGGCTTCCTTCGCCGGACTGCGCAACGGCGAGGTCGACCTGCTGCCACGCGCCAGCGACTTCGAGCGGCACCTGCCGGGGCTGATCTTCAGCCATCCGTACCTGAACAGCACACCGATCATCATCGGCCGCAGCGACGACCAGAGCCTGCCCCCCGACCTTCAGGGCAAGCGCGTGCTGCTGCTCAACCACTACCTGCATCCGGACACGGTCCGCCAGGCCTATCCCGGGGCCATCCTGGAAAGCGTCCGGGGCACCGCCGCCGGTCTGCAGCGCCTGGTCGAAGGCGGGGCCGACGCCTTCCTCGGCGACAAGACCCGGGCCAACCGCTACATGCTCCAGCGCCCCGACCTCAAGCTGCAGAACAAATTCGCCGCCAACCTGCCCAGCGAGGGCTTCGCCTTCGCCGCCCTGGCCTCGCGCCGAGACCTGGTCACCCTCGTCGACCATGTCCTGGAAACCACCCCGGACACTCGCAAGCACGAGTTCCTGCAACGCTGGACACCGTCCCGCCAGCTGTTCGCACCCACCGACGCCTTCGCCCTCAGCCACGGCGAGCGCGAATGGTTGAAGAAAAAGCAGCCCCTGCGCCTGATCGCCCAGTCGGCGCCACCCTATTTCTTCCGCAACAGCCACGGCCAGTGGGACGGGCTCGGCCTGGACGTGCTGCGCTACCTGTCCGATGCCTACGAGCTGCCGCTCGAAATCCTCGACGCCCAATCGCCGGCGCAGGACCAGCGACGCCTGGAGCGGGGCGAGGCGCTGCTCGCCAGCAGCATCCCGCCCACCCCGGAGCGCCGCCGCCGGCTGGCCTTCAGCATGCCGTTCGGGGTCCAGGACTGGGCCTTCGTCATCCGCCGCCACGCCAGTTCGCCCAGTTCGCTGGAGGCCATGGCCGGGCGTCGACTGGCCATCGCCGACAACCACCCCCTGCGCGACTACCTGGAAAATCGCTACCCGCGGATCGACCTGGTCCTCACCGCCAGCGGCCACGAATCCTTTTCCCTGGTCGAAAGTGGCGAAGTGGACGCTACGCTGCAGAGCATCCACAACAATCCCCGCTGGCTCCAGGAGCACGGCCTGCGCCAGGGCGAGCATATCGAGGCCACGCCCACGCCGCAGGTCTTCGCCCTCGCCCCGGGCCACGGCGAGCTGCTCGGGATCCTCGACAAGCTGCTCGGCAACCTGGCCCAGGACGGCGATGCCGGCTCCGGGCTGCGCCTGATGGCCAGCGGCGCGCAGGACGACAACCTCTGGCAGCACCTGCCCGAAGGCTTCTGGCACGCCCTGCTGCTGGCGGCGGTGATCATCCTGCTGTCGCTGCTGTGGAACTGGCGGCTGAAGAAACAGGTACAGCAGCGGCGGATCGCCCAGAACCAGTTGCGCGACCAGCTGGCGTTCCAGTTCTCCCTGCTCAACGGACTGCCCACGCCGCTGTACGTGCGCGACCTGGAGGGCCGCCTGAGCACCTGCAACCGCGCCTACGAACAGTTCTTCGCCAGCTCGCTGGAGGAAATGCGCGGCACCACGCCTTCCGAACAGGGTATCTGCCCGCCGAGCCTGGCGCGGACCCTGGAGTTCGAATATGGCGAACTGCTGCAACATCGCCAGCCGCGCTACCTCGACTGCTGCATCGAAGTGGCTGGCGAGGCGCACCAGATCTACCAGTGGCTGGTGCCCTTCTACAACGCGCGCGGCAAGCTGCAGGGGCTGCTGGGCGGCTGGATCGACATCAGCGAACGCAAGCGCCTGGAAACCCAGCTGCGCGACGCGCGCCAGGCCGCCATGGCCGCCAGCGCCGCCAAGGGCCAGTTCCTCGCCAGCATGAGCCATGAGCTGCGCACGCCGCTCAATGCCCTGGTCGGACTGCTGGAACTGGAAGGCCAGCGCGCGCCCTCGGAAAACCTGCGCATCGCCCAGCGATCGGCCAGTTCGATGATCGACCTGATCGGCAATATCCTCGACCTGGACAAGATCGAATCCGGCCAGATGCAACTGGCGCCCCAACCGACCGACCTGGGTTCGCTGCTGTCGGACAGCCTCGAACTGTTCGTCGCCCAGGCCCGCCAGCGCAACCTGGCGCTGGAGCTGGACTGTTCGCTGCCGGCGCAGCGCCGCTACCGGGTCGACCCGCTGCGCCTGCGCCAGGTGCTGTACAACCTGCTGAGCAACGCCCTGAAGTTCACCGAGGCCGGCCGGGTACGCCTGAGCGTGGCAGAGCATCCGCAGGAGGACGGCCGCAGCCTGCTGGCGTTCCGCGTCAGCGACACCGGCATCGGTATTCCCCGCGAACTCCAGCCACGCCTGCTGGAGCCCTACCGCCAGGCGCATGCCGACACCGCCCTGCGCTATGGCGGCTCCGGCCTCGGCCTGAGCATCTGCAGCCAGCTGGTACAGCTGATGGGCGCACGCCTCTGGCTCGACAGCGAACCTGGCCAGGGCTGCGCAGCCGGCTTCGAACTGTCGCTGGAGTGGCTGGTCGCCGGCGACGCCCCGCTCAGCGCCGCACCAGCCGGCAGCGAGGCGACGGGGGCGTTGAAGGTGCTGATCGTCGACGACGTCTCCACCAATGGCCTGGTATTGCGCCAGCAACTGGCGAAACTCGGCCACGACGCCACCTTCGTCTGCAGCGGCGAAGACGCCCTGGACGCTTGGGAACGCGAGCGCTACGACCTTCTCATCAGTGACTGCAACATGCCCGGCATGGACGGCTACGACCTGACACGCTGCATCCGCGAGCGTGACAGGCAACGCGGCCTGCCGCGTCGCCTGGTGATCGGCTACAGCGCCAGCGCCCTGGCCGGCGAGGCCGAGCGTTGTCGCGACGCCGGGATGGACGAACTGATGATCAAGCCCGTCACGCTGGGCCGCCTGCGCGAAGTGCTCGCCGGCGTGCAGCCGGCACGCGCCGTCGAGGCGAGCCGCGAGGCTCCCGGCGCTGGTTTCGATCTGGGCCACGTGCAAGACCTGGCCGGCGCCGACCCGGACCTGCTCAACCGCCTGCTGGTCGAACTGCGCGGCAACCTGCGCGAGGAACAGCGCAGCCTGCGCCAGCCCGTGGCCGCCACCGCGGTGGACCAATTGGTCCATCGCCTCAGCGGGCTCGCCTGTACCATCGATGCTCCCGGCCTGATCCGCGCCTGCCTGGACCTGGAAGGCGCCGTCCAGCACGGCGAGGCGGCCCTGCAACGGCAACAGGCGCAGCTGCTGGCGGTCATCGGCGACCTGCTGGCGGACGTCGAACGGCAGTTGGACGGTACGCCTGCGCCTGACTGACAAAACCTCCAGGCCCTTTCCTACAGACTCCTAGCCACATTCGGACTCGTCCAATGTGAGCCCCGTTCTACCGACGGCATCCTCTCCCCCGCTTCGCCGCGGCCTCCCGACAGGCATCGACAACCACTCGGCCGGCTGCCGCGAGGCGACCCGATGAATCATTCACAACAAGGTAGAACGATGATCCACTCCCACCGCTCGCGCAGCATGAGCAAGCTTCCCCTCGCCCTGGCCATCGGCCTGGCCGCCCTGTCCTCCCAGCAGGCGTTTTCCCACGGCTACGTGGAAAGCCCGAAGTCCCGCGCCTACATGTGCAATGCCAAGGGTGGCAACCTGAACGCGAACTGCGGCGCGGTCACCTACGAGCCACAAAGCATCGAATACGCGGAGGGCGCCAACCATCACTACCCGAGCACCTACTGCCCCGGCGACTTCACCCAGTGCGGCCCGGCCGATGGCACCATTCCCGCCGGCGGCCTCAACAACTTCGCCCCGCTGAACGAGCAGACCGCCACCCGCTGGCAGAAGACCACCCTCAAGCCGGGCCTGAACGAATTCCGCTGGCGCTTCACCGCCGGCCACGCCTCGGCCTATTACCAGTTCTACATCACCAAGAAGGACTGGAACCCGAACCAGCCGCTGACCCGCGATTCGTTCGAGCTCAAGCCGCTGCTGAACCAGGATGCGGGCGGCGAGACTCCGCAGTCCGGCTCGAGCAAGTCCTTCAACGTGAATATTCCCGGCGATCGCAGCGGCTACCACGTGATCCTGGCCACCTGGAGGATCGCCAACACTTCCGCGACCTTCTACCAGGCCATCGACGTGAACATCGACAACAACGCCGTGCCGCCGAGCGAATGGACCAGCATCGGCACCGTCCAGCCCGAACCGCTGCAGATCGGCGACAAGGTGATGACCCGGGTCTTCACCAATGCCGGCGAGCAGGCCAACCGCCAGACCGTTCTGGACATCGGCAGCGCCACCGAAGCCCAGGCCAACACCTGGCCGTTCCTGCTCGCGCAAAAGGCCAACCAGGCCAACGCCGGCTACCGGATGGGCGTGCTCAACGCTGACGGCGAGGTAGTCCCGAACTATGGCGCCAACAGCATCTACACCAAGGCCGGCAGCGATGTCGTCCGCGTGGAGATTCAGAAGGACCAGCCGACCGTTCCCGGCGAGCTGAGCCTGTCCGGCCTGCAACCGAGCTACACGCTGAAGGACGGCGCCGCCGACCTGCACTTCACCGCCACCGCGCAGGGCGGCACCTACACCATCGACGCCACCGTGTTCAACGGCAAGGGCGAGAGCATCGCCCACCAGCAGGCCGAAGCCGGCAATAACGCGCCGCACTTCAGCATCCCGCTGCGCAATGCCAGCGCCGGTGACCATGACCTGGTCGTGGTAGCCAAGCCGGAGAAAGGCGAACTGCTGCAGGAAACCCAGCGCTTCAGCCTGAAGGCCGAGGACAACGGCAACGGCGGCAACGGCAAGTACGACTTCGTGTTCCCGGACGGCCTGTCCAGGTACACCGCCGGTACCACCGTACTGGCGAAGGACGGCAATACCTATGCGTGCAAGCCGTTCCCGTACAGCGGCTTCTGCAAGCAGTGGAACGCCGGTTCCAACCAGTTCGAGCCCGGCGTCGGCTCCAGCTGGAAGGACGCCTGGATTCGCCGGTAATCCAGCGCCCGGCAATACCGGACGTGGCGCTCCGGCGCCACGTTCCCCCGTTTCAGGAACCCCGCCATGACCTTCGACAAATACACGCGGCCGCGCAGGCTGCTGCACTGGTGCTTCGCCGTCATCATCATCTGGGCCAGCCTCAGCGGTTTCGTCAACGCGCTGTTCGAGCTGCCCGCGCCGATTCCGGACACCATCGCGTTCGTCAACGTGTCCCTGACCACCCTGCTGATCCCGTTGCTGGGCGCGCGCGTGTACTACGCCCTGGCCCACCCCGCGGCGGAAGAGCCCGAGCAACAGGGCGAGGCGCTGCGACTGTTGGCCAAGGCCGGACACCTGGCGCTCTATGTGCTGATCGGCCTGGTCCTGCTGACCGGAGTGCTGATGATGGAGCGGCCCATCGTCTTCTTCGGCCTGCTGGTGTTCCCCCAGCCACTGCACGAACCGTTGCTGACCGGATTCTTCAACCGCGCCCACCGCTACAGTTGCGTGGTCCTGGCCCTGCTGGTGGTCGGGCACGTCGAGGCGGTCGCCTTCCATCACCTGCGCGGCCAACCGGTGCTGCGCCGCATGCTGCCCTGAGCGCCGCGATGCCGAGCCGGATACCCGCCCTGCCGTTCCTGCAACGCCTGCTCCTGCCCGCCACCGGCGTCGCCTTGTGCGCCTGGATGGCCTGGCTCGCCCTGGAGAGCTGGCAATACAGCCGCGCCCTTGCCGCTCCGGACAGCGCGCCGACGCCACCCGCGGCGCCGTCACGCCCCGCCCCGGCGCCGCTGGACACCCGCGGCGTCGCCCGGCTGTTCGGCGCCATGCCGGCGGAACGGCAGCAGGCGGTGCCGCTGAGCCTGCTCGCCAGCCTCGCCGACACCCGCGCGGAACGTTCCCGCGCCCTGATCCAGTCGCCCGAGGGCGCGGCGTTCTATGGTCTCGGCGCACGCCTGCCGGGCGGCGCCATCCTCAAGGCGATCGCCACCGATCGCGTACTGATCCTGCTGGGCGGACGCGAACAGACCCTGACCTTCCCCAGCCACGCCACCCGCCTGCTGGCGCCACTGCCCGCCAGCCCCGGCGCGCCCCTCGCCCAGGCAGAGAACACACCATGAAACTGACCCGCCTCACTCGGGCGCTGCTGATGCTCGGCACCCTGTCTTTCCCCCTGGCGTCCCAGGCCAACGACCCGGACGGCCGCCTGTGGACCCTCAACATGAAGGACGCGGAGCTGCGCGACCTGGTCAGCGAGGTCGGTGAAATCACCGGCAAGACCATGGTCCTGGACCCGCGCATGAGCGGCAAGGTGACGGTGCAGTCGACCTCCGCCATGGACCAGGAAGGCATCTACTCGCTGTTCCTCAGCGTCCTGCGCAGCCAGGGCTTCGCCGCCCTCGACCAGGGCGACCGGGTGCTGATCGTGCCGGTCGCCGAGGCCAAGACCAAGGCCAGCCGGCACCGCGGCAACGCCAGCGAGGCCTTCGTCACCGAGGTCCTGGCGCTGGACAACGCCACCGCCAGCGAGGTGTCCGCGGTGGTCCGCCCGCTGGTGGCCAACGACGCCTACGTCGCACCGTCGGCCAGCTCCAACGCCCTGGTGGTGACCGACAGCGCCAACAATGTCGAGCGCATCCGCCAGGTGGTGCGCGAACTCGACGGCGCCGGGCACAAGTCCTTCACCACGCTGAAGCTCGAGCACGCCTGGGCCACCGAAGTGGCCAGGACCCTCACGGAAAGCGTGAGCCAGAACGGCGGCGGCCCCAACGCCGCGAAGGCCATCGGCGACGCCCGCAGCAACCGGCTGATCCTGGTCGGGCCGACGTCGCTGCGCGAGCAGATGGCGCGCCTGGCGCGCGCGCTCGACGTGCCCGGCGACGCCAACGCCAGCACCCGCGTGGTGCGTCTGCACCATAGCGATGCCAAGCAACTGGAAGAACTGCTCAATGGCATCGGCAAGCGCATGGAGAACGGCGCCCGCGGCGGCAAGGACGGCGGCGCCCAGGGCAGTCCGATCATGATCAGCGCCGATACCAGCCAGAACGCCCTGGTGCTGATGGCCGAGCCGGCGCAACTGGCGATGCTCGACAACGTCATCGCCCAGCTCGACCGGCCACGCGCCCAGGTGCTGGTGGAGGCGGCGATCGTCGAAGTCAGCGGCGACATCAACGAAGCCCTCGGCGTGCAGTGGGCCGCCCGCGCCGGCGACGTCGCCGGCGGCACCAGCTTCGGCAACGGCGGCCTGACCATCGGCAGCCTGCTCAACCAGGAAGCCGGCAAGCGCCCGAACCTGCCCGACGGCGCGATCATCGGCATCGGCAGTCGCAATTTCGGCGCGCTGGTCACGGCGCTGTCCAGCGACTCCAACAACAACCTGCTGTCGACCCCGAGCCTGCTGACGCTGGACAACGAGGCCGCGGAGATCCTGGTCGGCCAGAACGTACCGTTCCAGACCGGCTCCTACACCACCGACAGCGCCGGCGCCAGCAACCCGTTCACCACCGTGGAGCGCAAGGACGTCGGCATCACCCTCAAGGTGACCCCGCACATCAACGAGGGCGACACCCTGCGCCTGAAGGTGGAACAGGAGAGCTCCGAGCTGGCCAGCGCTCCGGCCGGCATCTCCACCAGCGACGTGATCACCAACAAGCGTTCGGTGAAGAGCACCATCCTCGCCGACGACGGGCAGATCATCGTCATCGGCGGCCTGATCAAGGACAACGTCAAGACCCAGGTCAGCAAGGTCCCGCTGCTCGGCAGCATCCCGCTGCTCGGCCGGCTGTTCCGCAGCACCAAGGACGTCAACGAGAAGACCAACCTGATGGTCTTCCTGCGTCCGACCCTGCTGCGCAATACCGCCAACGCCGACAGCCTCAGCCAGCGCAAGTACGACGGCCTGCGCCAGCTGCGCCCGGCCGCCGGCGGCGCCAACGGCCTGTTGCTGCCCGAGGATCCGCGCCGGCTGTTCGACGGCGCCGGGGACAAGGTGGTCGACATGCGCAAGGGAGCCCGTCGGTGAGCGCCGTGGACCGTCTGCCGTTCAGCTACGCGCGTCGTCACGGCGTGCTGCTGGACGCCGAGCGACTGTACTGCCGCGCCGACACCGCGCTGGCGATCCTCGCCGAAGTGCGCCGCCGCCATGCCGGCGCGCCGCGCTGCCAGGTGCTCGGCGCGGAGGACTTCGCCCGACGCCTGGCCGAGCTCTACCGCGACGGGCGCGACGACGCCATGCAGGTCGCCGAGGGTCTGGGCGAGCAGATCGCCGAGCAGGACGACCTGGCCAGCCTCGCCGAGCAACTGCCACGGACCACCGACCTGCTCGACCAGGAAGACGACGCGCCGATCATCCGCCTGATCAACGCCATCCTCGGCGAGGCGGTCAAGGCCAAGGCCTCGGACATCCACCTGGAGACCTTCGAGCAACACCTGTCGGTGCGCCTGCGGGTCGACGGGCTGCTGCGCGAAGTGCTTCGTCCGCGCCGCGAACTGGCCGGCCTGCTGGTCTCGCGGATCAAGGTGATGGCCAGGCTGGACATCGCCGAGAAGCGCATCCCCCAGGACGGTCGCATCGCCCTGCGCATCGCCGGCCACGAGGTCGACGTGCGCGTCTCGACCCTGCCCTCGGCCCACGGCGAGCGCGTGGTGATGCGCCTGCTCGACAAGCAGGCCGGACGCCTGGACCTGGGGCGCCTGGGCATGGCCGAGGCCACCCGCGGACGCCTGGAAGGCGCCCTGCGCCGGCCCCACGGCATCCTCCTGGTCACCGGTCCCACCGGCTCCGGCAAGACCACCACCCTGTACGCCGGGCTGGCCAGCCTCAACAGCCAGACCCGCAATATCCTCACCATCGAGGACCCGGTGGAATACCACCTCCCCGGGATCGGCCAGACCCAGGTCAACACCAAGGTCGACATGTCCTTCGCCCGCGGCCTGCGCGCGATCCTCCGGCAGGATCCGGACGTGGTGATGGTCGGCGAGATCCGTGACCGCGAGACCGCCGAGATCGCCGTGCAGGCGTCCCTGACCGGCCACCTGGTGCTTTCCACCCTGCACACCAACAGCGCGGTGGGCGCGGTCACCCGCCTGGTGGACATGGGCGTCGAGCCGTTCCTGCTCTGTACCTCGCTGCTCGGCGTGCTCGCCCAGCGTCTGGTGCGCGTGCTCTGCCCGCAGTGCAAGCGACCGGCGCCGGCCGATGGCGGCGCCTGCGAGCGCCTCGGCCTCGACCCGCTGGCGCCACCGACGCTGTTCCATCCACAGGGCTGCCCGGCCTGCCAGCACAGCGGCTACCGGGGCCGCCAAGGCATCTACGAACTGGTCCTGTTCGACGAGGGCCTGCGCCAGCGGGTCCACGCAGGCGCCGGCGAGGCCGAGCTGGCCCGCTACGCCCGCCTGCACGGCCACAGCCTGTTCGCCGACGGCCGCGAAAAGGTGCTGCAGGGCATCACCAGCGTCGAGGAACTGCTGCGCGTGACCCAGGAGGACTGAATGCCATGGCTGCCTACGAATACCTCGCCATGTGCAACGCCGGACGCCGCAGCCGCGGCGTGCAGGAAGCCGACAGCCTGCGCCAGGCGCGCCAGTTGCTGCGCGAACGCAACCTGGTCCCCCTGCAGGTCAGGCCGGCGCGGGGCAGCCGGGCTCCGGAGCAGGCCGCGGGAGCACCCTCCAGCCGCGGCCTCGGCGCCGCCGAGCTGGCCCTGCTGACCCGCCAGCTGGCCACCCTGGTACAGGCCGCCCTGCCCCTGGAGGAAGTCCTCTCGGCGGTCGCCGCGCAATGCGAGAAGCGCAGCCGGCAGGGCATGCTCCTGGCGATCCGCTCGCGGGTCCTCGAAGGACACGGCCTGGCCCGCGCCATGGGCGAGTTCCCCCGCGCCTTCCCGGCGCTGTACCGGGCCACCGTGGCCGCCGGCGAACGCGCCGGCCACCTCGGCCAGGTGCTCATGCAACTGGCCGACTACACCGAGGCGCGCCAGGCCGCGCGCCAGCAGATCCAGCTGGCGATGCTGTACCCGGGCATCCTCCTGCTGGCGGCCTTCGGCATCGTCGGCTTCCTGCTCGGTTTCGTGGTACCGGACGTGGTCAAGGTGTTCATCGACAGCGGCCAGGAGCTGCCGGTCCTGACCCGCGGGCTGATCGCCCTGAGCAACCTGCTGCGCGGCTACGGGATGCTCCTGCTGGTGATCTGCGGCGGCCTCTCCGGGGCGGCCCGGATGGCCCTGCGCAAGCCCGCCGCGCGCCTGCGCTGGCACCGTCTCCAGTTGCGCCTGCCATTGCTCGGACGGGTGATCCGCGCCAGCAACTGCACCCGCTTCGTCAGCACCCTGGCGATCCTCGGGCGCAGCGGCGTGCCGCTGGTGGACGCGCTGGAGATCGCCGCCGAGGTGGTCGCCAACCAGCAGATTCGGACCGGTCTGAAAGACGTCGCCCGCTCCGTGCGCGAAGGTGGCGGCCTGACCCGGGCGCTGGAACGGAGCGGGCATTTCCCGCCGATGATGCTCTACATGATCGCCAGCGGCGAACGCTCCGGCGAGCTGGACGCCATGCTCGACCGCGCCGCGCGCCAGCAGGAAGCCCAGCTGGCGAACCGCATCGCCATGCTGGTCGGCCTGTTCGAGCCGGCGATGCTGGTGTTCATGGGCGCCAGCGTACTGCTCATCGTGCTGGCGATCCTGATGCCCATCCTCAGCCTCAACCAACTCATCACCTGAAAGACAGGAGCGCGCATGCGCACGCACTTCAAGCAACGGGGTTTCACCCTGATCGAAATCATGGTGGTCGTGGTCATCCTCGGCGTGCTCGCCGCGCTGGTGGTCCCGCAGATCATGAGCCGTCCGGACCAGGCCAAGGTCACCGCCGCACAGAGCGACATCAAGGCCATCGCCATGGCCCTGGACATCTACAAGCTCGACAACCATGGCTACCCGAGCACCCAGCAGGGCCTCGAGGCGCTGGTGAGCAAGCCGTCGGGAAGCCCGCCGGCGCGCAACTGGAATCCCGACGGCTACCTCAAGCGCCTGCCGATCGACCCCTGGGGCAATCCCTACCAGTACATCGTGCCCGGCAGCCAGGGCAACGCCTACGACCTGTTCTCCTACGGCGCCGACGGTCGCAGCGGCGGCGAGGGGCTGAACGCCGACATCGGCAGCTGGAACCTCTGACATGCCTGTGCGCGGCATGCTGCGACAGCCCGGCCAGCGCGGCTTCACCCTGCTGGAAGTGCTGGTGGTGGTTCTGCTGGTCGGCCTGCTCGCCGGCCTGGCCGGCCTGGCCCAGGTCGACAGCGGCGGCCAGCAGGCGCGGCGCGAGACCGAACGCCTGCGCAGCCTGTTCGGCCTGTTGCGCCAGGACGCCCTGCTCAGCCAGCGTGACTACGGCCTGCGCATCGAGCGCCGGGGTTACTCGGTGCAGGTACTCGACCTCGACGGCGAGTGGCGTCCGACGCCCGGCTACCGGCCGCAGACATTGCCGGAGAACCTGCGCCTGAACCTGGAGGCCGGCGCGGACGCACCGACGCCGGGACGCTCGCGGCGTAGCCGCGCCCCCCAGTTGCTGGTGCTGTCCAGCGACGAGATCACGCCCTTCAGCCTGCGCCTGGAGTACCGCGGCCAGCCGCTGTACGCGCTGTCCAGCGACGGTCTCGCGGAGGTCCGCGTTGAAGCGCTGTGAAAACCGGCGGCAACGGGGCTTCACCCTGCTCGAGGTGATGGTCGCCCTGGCTATCTTCGCCGTCCTCTCGGTCGCGCTCTACAGCGCCGCCCAGCACATCGCCGGCAACAGCGCGGGGCTGACCGAGCGCAGCCTCGCCCAGTGGCTGGCCGACAACCGGCTCGGCGAGCTGCGCGCCGGCATGCGTCCGCTCGGCGATGGCCGGCGCCAGGAACAGGTCGCCTTCGGTGGCCGCGACTGGCTGCTGGCCAGCGACGTCGAGGCCGCGCCGGACCCGCGCCTGCGCAGGGTCAGCGTCGAGGTCTCGCTCGCCGGGCCGCGCCCCGTGCGACGCGCGCTGCTGGTCGGGTTCGTCGGGGTGCGGCGATGAATCAGCGCGGCTTCACCCTGCTCGAGGTACTGATCGCCATGGCCCTGTTCAGCCTGCTCGGCCTGGCCTGCTACCAGTTGCTCGAGCGGGTCCTGCACAGCGAGCGGCGCATCGACCAGCACGACCGGCAACTGCGCCAGTTGCAACGCGCGCTGGGCATCTTCGAGCGCGACCTGAGCCAGGCCATCGGCCAGCCGCTGAGCGACGACCCGAGCCGCCGCCAGGCGCTGATCGGCCGCGCCGACGGCCTGCGTCTGGTGCGCGGCGGCTGGAGCAATCCGCTGGCGCAGAGGCGCAGCGAGGTGCTGGAAGTGAGCTACCGCTGGCAGGAAGACGCCTGGATCCGCGAGTACCGCAGCCCGCCGGAGCGCGACCAGGACGTGCCCGCCGACCACAGCCAGCGACTGCTCGAGGGGGTGGCCCTGAAGCGCCTGGGCTATGTCGACGCCCACGGCCGCACACACCCCGCCTGGCCCGCCCACGGCGCGCCGCTGAGCCTGCCACAGGCGATCGACATCGAGTTCGACGCGCCCGGCTATCCCGGCCTGCGCCGGGTCGTCCTGCTGCCCGGCGGCCAGGAGCGCGACGATGAGTGACACGCACGGCCAGCGCGGCGTGGCCCTGATCAGCGTGCTGCTGATCACCGCCCTGGTCACCCTGGTCATCAGCGACATGCTCGCCCGCCAGCGCCTGAACCTGGCCAGCGGCGCCAACCAGTCCGCCCAGCTACAGCTCTGGCAACTGGCGCTGAGCGGCGAGGCCTGGGCGCGCCAGCAATTGCTCGCCGACCTCGGCGATGCCGACGGCCTCGCTCGCGTCCACCTGGGACAGCGCTGGGCCAGCGGCGCGCAGGAGTTCGAGATCGAGGGCGGCCATATCCGCATCCAGCTGCAAGACCTCGGCGCACGCTTCAACCTCGACCGCCTGCGCGATGGCCGCGACCACATCAGCCGCGCCCGCTACCAGCGCCTGCTGGCCCTGCTCGGCCTGGCCCCGCACGACCCGGCCCGGCTCCCGGCACCGCTCGGTCACGACGGCAAGCCGTTGCCATTCGCCGACGCCAGCGAACTCTGGCGCCTCGAAGCGCTGGACGCCGCCGGCATGCGTCGCCTGCGTCCCTGGGTAACGGCGACGCGCGATGCCGGCCTGAACCTGAACACCGCGCCGGCCGAGCAGCTGGCCTGCCTCGAAGGACTCGACCCGGGCATCGCCCAGGCCCTGGTACAGGCCCGTCCGGCCGACGGCTATCCCAGTGTGCAGGCCTTCATCGAGCAGCCGCTGCTTTCCGGGCGCAAGGTCGAGCAGTACGGCCTCGCCGTGGCCAGCGAGCGCTTCCGCGCCGTGCTCGACGTCCAGCTCGGCGAACACCGGTTACGCCTGCTCAGCGACCTGCGCACTCGCAGCGACGGCCAGGTGCAGGTCCTGCGCCGACGGCTCGCGGCGCCCGACCTTCCCTTCCCGGAGTAACCACCGTGCAAGCCTGGCTCTACCTCACTTCCACCGCCGACGACGCGCCGCTGTGCTGGTGGCGCGCCGACCATGACGTCCGCCACGGCGACCTCGGGCAGGCCGCCGCTGACCTGGCCGATGCCGAGCTGACCCTGCTGCTGCCGGCCGAGGCCACCAGCCACCATGAAATCGAAGTACCGGCCCGCAGCGGTCGCTGGCTGCGCCAGGCGCTCGATTCGGCGCTGGAGGAACGCCTGCTGGAAGACCTCGAAGAACTGCACCTGGCGCGCGGCGGCCTGCGCGACGCTCGTTTCTGCCGGCTGTTCGCGGTGCGCCGCGACTGGCTGCGCGAGCGCCTCGCGCGCCTGGCGGCCCGGCACCTGCGACCGAAGCACATCCATGTCGACGTCGACTGCCTGCCGGGCGATCCGCCGCTGGCCCTGCGCTGCGCCGGCCGCTGGCTGGTGTCCGCCGGCAGCGCGCAGCGGCTGGCGCTGGACGACGCCGGCCTGGAGGACCTCGGCCCGGTGCTTCCCCCCGGTTTGCGGCGCAGCGAGGCCCCTCCCTGGCCATTGCTCGCCGAAGGCGCGCGACTGGCCATCGACCTGCGCCAAGGGGAGTTCGCCGCGCACGCCACGAAACGGATTCGCTGGCCCCTGCTGGCGCTGCTCGCGGTACTTGCCGGCGCGGCGCAAATGGGGCAGGACATCGGCCATCGCCTGCTGCTGGAACAGCGCAGCGCGGAGCTGCGGCAGGACAACCTGGCGCTCTGGCAGCAACGCTTCCCCAGCGAGGGCCGGGTGGTCGACCTGTCCCGCCAGGTGCAGGCGCGCCTGCGCCAGGATGGCCAGTTGCCGGTCGACCTGGCCCGACGCCTGGATCGCCTGGCCGACACCTGGAGCGCCGGTGGCGGCGCCACCGCCACGGTCCGCCGGCTCGACTACCAGGCCGGCGAGGGCTGGAGCCTGGAGGTCGGCGCGCCGGCCTTCGCCGATCTCGAGCGCCTGCGCGAAGGCCTGGCGCGCCAGGGCCTGGACGTCCAGGCCGACTCCGCGGTGCGCGGCCACGATGGCGTCAGCGCCCGCCTGCAGATAAAGGACTGAGCCATGCCCCGCATCCCTCCCGCCCTGCACGCCCGCTGGCTGCGCCTGCCCACTCGCGAACGCCGGGCGCTGCTCGGCCTGGCGGCGTTCCTCGGCCTGTCCCTGGCCTGGGCCCTGCTCTGGCAACCGCAACGCCAGGCCTTGCTGGATGCCGAACGGCACTACCAGGACGAACTGCGTCTGCACGCCGATCTGCAGCGTCTGCCCGGCGATACGGGCGGCGGCCCGCGCATCGACGCCACGGCGCTGCCCGGCCTGCTGGCGCGCAGCAGCGCGCAAGCGCGGCTGAACGTGGAGCGCATGGACAGCGAAGGCAGCGGGCGGATGAACCTGGCCCTGGAGGGCCAGCTCGCCGACCTGCTCGGCTGGTTCGAATCGCTCGGCCGCAGCGGCGTGGAAGTCACCAGCCTGGACCTGGAGGTGAGCCCGGATGCGCTGGCCAGGGCGCGCCTGGCGGTGGAGCTCCGCTGAACGCGCGCCGCCGCTCGTTGCGGCACCGGCGCAGGCGCTAGAATGTCCCGCAGCGCCGGCCACCTCCGTGCCCGCCCTCACCAAGGATGCCTTCGACATGGACCGTGACCGCCGTCTCTACGCCTGGACCTGTTGCCTGCTGCTGGGGCTTGCCAGCCAGGCGCAGGCCCGAGAAGCGCAACCCTGCGCGCCCCATCTGCTCGATGCCGTGGCCAGGCAGCTCGGCCACAGCGGCTGGGTCGAGCCGACCTACGACGTCCCCGGTCCGTTCCCCGCCGTGGCCTGCAAGCCCTGGCCGGACGATCGCGGACAAACGGTGATCGCCATGGCCTACCTGGATCCCGGCGACACCGCCGTGGAAGGCGAACGCCATCCGCATCTGTTGCTGGCCAAGGTCGACAGCCGCAGCGGCAAGCTGCTCGAACGCCATGACAGCGAGTTCGAGGAGGACGCCGCCGTCGCCGTCGGCAGCGATAGTCTCTAGCTGGACACCGCGCGCTACCGCCTGAGCCCGACGGTGCGCGCCTTCGGCGTGGTCTTCCACAGCGTGGCGCGCGGCGCCAGTTGTCCGGACGCCGGCTTCGACAACCTGCTGACCCTGGTGGTACCGGCCGGCGACGGCAAGCTGCGCCCGGTGCTGAGCACCTACCTGGACCAGTGGCGGACGCTGAAGGGTTCGGTCTGCTCCGCCGAGCCCGGCTTCGAGCAGGAAGTCTCGCAGTTGACCCTGGCGCTCGGCCCGGGGCGCACCAACGGCTTCGCCGACCTGATCGTCACCTCGCGGGTCGGCGATGGCGAGGCGGAGGACGGCAAGCCGTTGCGCACGGTGAAGCGCACGCTACGCTACGATGGCCGGCGCTACCCGCTCGAGGAGTACTCGGACTTCTGGCATCGCCCATGAAGGAAGGCCGTGGCCGCGAGCCACGGCGAAACAGCGCGCCCGTCATGAGGGACGGACGCGCGCGAGGAACTCAGCCCTCGCTGGTTTCCCCGTCCTCTTCGGTGGGCGCCGGCTCGCTCTCTTCGTCCTGCCCGTCGTCGTCCGACTGGCAGTAAGGCGTCGGATCCTGCGGCCAGATCGCCTTGCCGTTGCCATCGAGCAACTGCTCGGCGCCGCACTCGGTGGTGGTCACGCTGAAGCGCGGCTTGCCGTTCAGGTCGTACAGTGCGCGCAGGGTTTCCGTGGCTTCGTCGCCGCTGCCGCTGACTTCGTAGCCAAGCACGTAGCCCTGCTCCAGGTTCACCTCCAGCTTCTGCCAGAGCGCCGGCACCAGCGTGCGGCCCTGGCGGTCGAGCAGGACGGTATGGGCATGATTGTCCATCCCGTCGATACCCTCCAGGTAGCGGCCATCATGCGCCGACTGGATACTGATCAGTTCGCCCGGTTCCAGCAGCATCTTGCCGCTGCGGTCCATCAGGCCGACCACCGGCACCTGGCTTTCCGAGCCCATGAAGCTGACCGTCTTCTGCGCGCCGCCCTTCTTCGCCACGACGAACAGGTCGTTGCCCAGCGCGCCGATCTGCGGATAACCCGGCTTCACCCACTCGCTGCCTTCGTCGAGGTTGAAGATGCCGAAGTCGGCGCTGAACAGGCCGGTGCTCACGCCGACCGCGGCCAGCCCAGGCACCTCGGTGGTGTAGCCGAGCGCGGTGAGTCCGGCGCTGTCGGCCGAATCGTACTGCGGTTGCACCTTCCAGGCGCCGCTGCGATCGATCAGGCCGTACTTGCCCGACGAACCGTCCTCCAGGCGTTGCTGGGCCAGCCCGCCCTGCTTGCCGAAGGCGCCGCAGCCGGCGAATTGCGCGGCGATCGCCACCTTGCCCTGGTAGTCGAGGTAGCCGCAGGGGCTGTCGAACTTCTCGCGGAACGCCACCAGGCCATTGGCCGGAGTGCCCAGGTAGTCGTAGCTCTTGCCGTCGCCGAGCGCGTCGCCCTTGGCGTCCACCAGCTGGTAGCCCTTGCCTATGACGCTGGCGGTCATCACGCCATCGTGAAGGTCGCCCAGGCTGTCGTAGGCCACCGCCTTCTGCTCGCCGCTGGCGAGGTTGATGATCCACTTCTCCTCGCCACGCTCGGCGCTGATCAGGCCGCCGTACTCGGCGACGCTGCCGTTGACCAGGGTGGTATCGTAGAGCGCCTCGGTCAGTTGCCTGCCCTTGGCGTCGAGGATGCCGCGCTTGCCATCGATCTCGTAGATGATGAATTCGTTGGCGCTGTTGGGGTAGATGTCGTCGAAACGCGGCGCCTGGACTTCCTTGCCCTGGCCGTCGACCACGCCGTACTTGTCGTCGCGGACGAACCCGTAGAGGCCGGGGGTGAGCAACGACAGGGCTTCGCCGATGTCGTCGCGCAGCACCTTGCCGTCCTTCGCCTGGATCAGGTTCCAGCGCTCGTCGCGGGCGGCCATCAGGGTGCCCTGGAAGGAACTGGCGACGAGGTTGTCGTAGTCGTTGTCGAAGGGAATGAGCAGCTTCGCGTCCTGGTCGATCACTGCGCACTGGCCGTTCAGGCACAGCGGAATGCTCAAGGCGGCCATGCTCGGCGCGGCCGGTTGCGGCGCGGCTGCCGTCGGGCTGGGCGCATCGTCGCCCTGGTTGCAGGCACTGAGGAGCAGGGTGGAAACGGAGACGGCCAGTGTGTTGCGGCCGATACGCGACAGTCTTTGCATACGGATAGGTTCTCGAATGATCCCTGAGATGAATGTCCTGCCGCGACACGCGTCGATCGCGAGACGCGGCGAGCCTTTCTCCGTGGAAAGGCGCGGGCATGATGCCCGTGCCATGCCTTGCCTGGCAATGCCCGCGCACCGCCTGCCCGCTCCGCGTGGCGACAGGCGGCGCGGTTGCTGGCAGAATCGCGGCTTTCCACAAGCGGCGCAGAGAGCCCCATGAACGACGAACTGCGGATCGAAGACCTCCGGCTGGGCGATGGCAAGGAGGTGGTCAAGGGCGCCCTGATCACCACCCAGTACCAGGGCACCCTGGAGGATGGCACGGTGTTCGACTCCTCCTACCAGCGCGGCCGGCCGTTCCAGTGCGTGATCGGCACCGGCAGGGTGATCAAGGGCTGGGACCAGGGCCTGATGGGCATGAGGGTCGGCGGCAAGCGCCGGCTGTTCGTCCCCGCCCACCTGGCCTATGGCGAGCGGCAGGTCGGTGCGCACATCAAGCCGCACTCCGACCTGCTGTTCGAGATCGAATTGCTGGAAGTGCTGACCCGCGACGACTGAGCCGGACGTCGACGCCGACCTTCGACCGCCTCCACGAGGCAAGGGTCTCTTCTAGCCCGAGGGACGAGCCGCGAAATCCCTGGAAGCGACCGTTGGCAGATTGCCCAGCGTACGCAGCAGGCAGACCCCCAGGGCGGCACCCGCCACCCCCGCCCCCAGCATCAGTCCTATCGCCCCCGACCAGTCGAAGCGGCTGACGATCAGGCCGATCAGCAGCGGGCCGACCACCTGTCCCAGGTAGTTGCCCTGCATCACCCAGCCGATGGCCAGTGGCGTCAGCGCGGGCGTGGGCGATGCCAGCGGGGCGCTGGCCAGGGTCGTGGTGGGAAGCATGCCGGCGACCGCCGAGAAGACGAAGCCCAGCCCGACCGCCAGCGATGCCGGAGTGGCGGCATGGAAGAAGGCCGCCCCAGTGACGCCCATCAGGACGGCGGTCAGCGCCAGCAAGACTCCGGGACGGACCCCGCGGGACAGGACGACGCCCGCCGCGAGATTGCCGAGGGCGTTCGCCGCGACGATGGCCGCCCCGACGAGCCCGGCGGTTTCCAGGGGAACTCCCAGGCGCTGCATGAGGAACACCGGAAGGAAAGTCATCAGGGCGAAGAACTGCAGGTTGTAGACGCTGAAACTCAGCGCCAGCAGGCTGATGGCGGGATTTCGCAGCAGCACGCCCAGCCCGCCTCGCTGGCCGCCCGCCGTCCCGCCAGCCGCGGCGGGCACCGTGACGAACAGCAGCGCCGCGGCGAGCAGCACCGGCAGCGCGCTCGCCAGCCAGTCCGCGCGCCAGTCGGCGAGCAGCGGCCCGACCAGCATCGAAAGGGCGATCCCGCCCGCCATGAAGGTGCTCCACAGGCCGAACACCAGGCTACGCCGCGACTCGGCGGTGATCCGGTGGAGCACGGCGGGAGCCGCCACCACCACGATGAGAAACCCCAGACCCTCGACGAAACGGGTGCCGAGCAGCCAGGCGAAGTCTGTCATCGACGCGCCGAGCAGGCTGGCGCCCCCCAGGATCGCCAGGCCGATGGCAAGCAGCCGGCGATCGCCCCAGCGGCGCACGAGGATGCCGGCGGCGATGCCACCGAACACGCCGACGAAGGGAAAGGCAGACATGATCCAGCCGAGCGCGGCGAGATCGCCGCCGAAGTCCTGCTGCAGCGACGGCAGGGCGATGGACGCCTTGCCGACATGCAAAGCCGCGGCGATACCGGCGAAGATCAGATTGGCGACCGCCATGGCCTGGGTACGCGGACGTGCGGGAGTGGACGGGCTATCCATCGTCGTTGCCTCCGGGCAGGGAGTGACGCCCGGCACGATCGCCAGGCGCGTTGCCCGGATTCTGATAGCTCAACTTAACTTGAGGTAAAGCCCCTAGGAATCGAACGGTGCGTTCCCTGGAGCGAACCAGTGGCGGGCCCGCCAAGACGGATCAGTAGAAGTGCTCGGCGTACAGGTCCCAGGCATTGCGCCGGGCCATGCGGCGCAGGCGCTCGGTGCAGCCCCGCCGACCGGCGGCGGGACGCGGAACGGCGCTGGTGGTGGCGTCGCCATCCTCCCGCGCCGGCTTGCTGTGTGGAGTGTTCAAGCGCATGCCGACCTCACCAGTTCATTCCCTTCGCCGCTTCGCTCAGCAGAGCCTTCGCCATGCCGCGGGCGGACGCGAGGTCCGGCGCCACGCTCACCGGCGGACCATAGACCGCCTGTAGCACCGGGGCCAGCTGTTGCAGGTCGGCGAGATTGTCCGGTTGGCCGTTGGCGCTGAGCAGGATGCCCCGGCAGTGCTCGACGAAACGCTGGCGGTTTTCCTTGAGCCACAGGACCAGGCGTTTGCGCGCGCGCTGATCGCCTTCCCCCTCCCCTGCGGGGAACGGTGGATAGACCAGGGCGAAGTCGCGCTCGACGGCAAGCACCGCCTCGACCTCCTCCAGCCAGCGCTCGACTGCCGGCAGGTCGCGCGGCATGTCGCGGACCTGGACCAGGGGGAAGGCATCGATATCCAACAGGCTTTGAATGGCGGCATTCATGGGGGCGGACTCCTGCGGTGGAAGCAAGGTTGGGGGCGAAAGGACTTGCCAAAACAGTACTGTACGATACAGTTCTGAAATGACCAGCGTCAACCATGACGAGAAACGTTCTCAGCAAATTGCCGGGAGACTTGAACGGGCGCTCCCTACGCCCCACCATGCGCACCTCCCGCACGCCACCCCGCGAGGCCCGATACCGCCCATGAACGAAGCTTCCCCCCGCCTGACCGAACGCGGCCGGCAACGCCGCCGCGCCATGCTCGACGCCGCCACCCAGGCGTTTCTCGAACACGGCTTCGAAGGCACCACGCTGGACATGGTGATAGAACGAGCCGGCGGCTCGCGGGGAACCCTGTACAGCTCGTTCGGCGGCAAGGAAGGACTGTTCGCCGCGGTGATCGCCCACATGATCGAGGAAATCTTCGACGACAGCGCCGACCAGCCCCGCCCCGCCGCCACGGTGCGCGCCACCCTCGAGCATTTCGGCCGGCGTTTCCTCACCAGCCTGCTCGACCCGCGCTGCCAGAGCCTGTATCGCCTGGTGGTGGCGGAGTCCCCGCGTTTTCCCGCGATCGGCAAGACTTTCTACGAACAGGGGCCGCAGCAGAGCTACCTGCTGTTGACCGGGCGCCTGGCCGCGGTGGCCGGCGAGGTGGCCGAGGAAACCCTGTATGCGGTGGCGTGCCAGTTCCTCGAGATGCTCAAGGCCGACCTGTTCCTCAAGGCCCTCAGCGTGGCCGACTTCCAGCCGACGATGGCGCTGCTGGAAACCCGCCTGGCGCTCTCGGTGGACATCATCGCCTGCTACCTGGAGCACGGGGCGCGCAGGCCCGCCGCGGGCTGAGCGAAGCGTCCGGCGGTCAGGCCGGTGGCGATGACGCCTGGACCGGCAGCTCGGTGAGGTGGATCTCGGTGACCAGCGGCTCCTGGCGCGGCAGCGTGCGTTCGAGCAGGGGCGAGAAACGCGACAGGACACCGATCAGGTCCCACTGGGTTTCCAGGGCGGCGCCCAGTTCCGAGAGTTCGTTCAGGACCCGGTGGCCGACCCGCTGCAGGCGTGGTTCCTCGCTCTGGCTGAGTTCCACCGAAAGGTGCGCCAGCATGGTCGTCATGTTGTTCATGTTGCGCGTCGCCAGGACCAGTATGTTGGCCAGCAGGGCGACATCGCTGTCAGGCAGGGAAGCGTGGGGGGAACCGGCGGTAGCGTGCATGCGAGCATCCTTTCTCGAAGTGCGGTCCGGAGCGAACGTCGCGGGAGAATAACATCATATTGCCATTACGCAATATTTCCCGCGAAATGCTCAGGTTGATTTCCTGATTCCAGGCAGGCCGCCCAGGGCGACAAAGGTTTCCATCAGGTAGGCCGCCGGCGCCGCGCCGACGGCCCGACGGCTCACTGCATTTCCAGGGATTTGCGCGGCGGCGTGCTGCGATGGGCGGCACGCAGGTATTGCGGCGGCCAGGGCATCTGCTCGTTGCGCAGTTCGTCGGCGGCATGCAGCGGCCAGTACGGGTCACGCAGCAGCTCGCGGGCCAGCAGGATCAGGTCGGCCTGGCCGGTGCGCAGGATGTGCTCGGCCTGCACCGGCTCGGTGATCATGCCCACCGTGCCGCTGGCGATGCCGGCTTCCTTCCTCACCCGCTCGGCGAACTCGGTCTGGTAGCCCGGTCCCACCGGGATTTCCGCGTTCGCCGCGGTGCCGCCGGAGGACACGTCGATCAGGTCCACGCCCAGCTCCTTCAGGCGCCGGGCCAGTTCCACGGTCTCATCGGGATTCCAGCCATCCTCCACCCAGTCGGTGGCCGAGAGCCGGACGAACAGCGGCAACGCCTCCGGCCAGGCCTTGCGCACCGCCGCGGCGACCTGCAGGAGCAGACGGATGCGGTTCTCGAAGCAGCCGCCGTACTGATCGCGGCGCTGGTTGGACAGCGGCGAGAGGAACTGGTGCAACAGGTAGCCGTGCGCCGCATGCACCTCGGCGACCTTGAAGCCAGCCGCCAGGGAACGCTCGGCGGCGCGCACGAAGGCCTGCACCAGCGCCTCGATCTGCGCCTCGCTCAAGGCCTCGGGGGTCGCGTGCTGGGGGTCGAACGGGATCGCCGAGGGCGCCACCGGTACCCAGCCGCCGTCAGCGATCGGCACGCTGCCGTGCTTGCCCAGCCAGGGCCGCCAGGTACTAGCCTTGCGCCCGGCATGGGCCAGCTGGACCCCGGCGACGGCGCCCTGGGACTCGATGAAGCGGGTGATGCGGTGCAACGGCTCGACATGCGCGTCGCTCCAGATCCCGAGGTCGTCGGCGGTGATGCGCCCCTCGGGCAGCACCGCGGTGGCCTCGACGATCACCAGGCCGGCACCACCCACGGCGCGGCTGCCCAGGTGCACCAGATGCCAGTCGTTGGCCAGGCCTTCCTGCGCCGAATACTGGCACATGGGAGAGACGGCGATACGGTTGGGCAGGGTGATCTGACGGAGGGTGAGAGGCTCGAACAGCAGGCTCATGGCAGGGCTCCCGGTCGGTCTTGGAATGGAGGCTCACTTCTGAACTCTAGACCGGGATCGCGCAGGTCAGCGCGCAAAGCGACATACAGCAGGCAGGAAAGCTCGGCGCGGGACGCCCGCCAGCACGCCGCGAGGCATGCCGACGGGCGGCGCGGGCGCTTAGAGCGCGCTCGGACAGGTCACGCCGACGGTGCTGAAGGCACGAGTGACGTCAGCCGCCGGGTAGTTGCGGTTCTGTGCCGAGCGGATCACCCCGCAGGCGCCGCTGTTGAAGGTGCTGGTCGCGGTCCAGTAGTAGCGGTTGGCGTCGACGAACACCTCGAAGGCCTTGCGGGTATCCCAGCCCGGCGAGTTGGCCAGCAGGTAGAAGGCGCGGTTGTACACGCCGCTGGAATGGTGCACGTCGATACCGTTGTAGTACTGCCCGGCGTTGTCGATGGAACGCCCGTCACGGCTGGGCTGGTCCATGTAGCGCAGCGCACCGCTGCCCTTCTTGATGTCGTAGCCGATCAGGAAGTCGTTCTTGCCGCGCATGTAGAATTCGGCCGCCTCGCCGGCCATGTCGGAGAACGCCTCGTTCATCCCGCCGGACTGGCCACGGTAGACCAGGCCGGAGTTCTGCTCGGTGAAGCCGTGGCTGACCTCGTGGGCCGCCACGTCCAGCGACACCAGCGGATAGAACATGGTGGCGCCGTCGCCGAACAGCATCGCCGTACCGTCCCAGTAAGCGTTCTCCACACTGCGCCCGTAGTGCACCTTCATGTACAGCTTGTGGGTCAGCGGGCTGGCGCCGAACCAGTCCTTGTACAGCTTGAACACCACACCGCCGAAGAAATGCGCGTCGTTCAGCGGCGAGTAGGCGCCATTGATCTGCTTGTAGGTATTGGTCGGGCAGGCGAAGCGGAACGGCGTGGACTTGCTGTCGTCGGTGCTGCTGTTCATGTCGACGGTGATGACGTTGCCATCGTCCATCTCGCAGCGGTCGTTGACGATCAGCGGACCGTAGTCGGTGCCGTAGTTGTACTTGCCGATCTTCTGGTTGCCGCCGGGTCCGCCGGCCTGGGCGTGGGCCAGGCCCTCCCACTGCTCGAGCACCTCGCCGGTCTTGGCGTCGATGACGAAGTGCGGGCGCGACAGCCCCTCGCCGGGAATCAGGTAGGAAACGTTGTAGACCAGTTGCGCGAGGTTGTTCTCGCCCAGGCGGATCACCAGTTCGACCTTCTCGTTCTCGGTCTTGCGGCCCTGGGCCTTGAGGCTCTTGGCCTGGGCCAGCACCTGCTCGGCGGAGACCGCCGGGGTGGTGTTGCCTGGCAGGTCGGCGGCGATGTTGGCGACGAAATGGCCGCTGCGCTGCGCCGCCACGCTCTTGCCTGGCGACTTGACTTCGGTGATGGCCTCGCCGACCACCCGCACGCCATTGTGGAACTGTTCGTAGCGGGTGACCCGCTTGCCGCTGGGCAGGGTGGTGCTGCGTACAGCCTTCAGCTCATCCGCCCCACCGGCGCCGACCGCGGCTTGCAAGGTGGCCGGCGCGGGCGCGCCCTGGGCAGTCTTGTCGGGGAGTTTGGACACGTCGATCAGGTCGGCGGCGAAAGCGGCCGGCGAAACACCCATGATCGCAACGAACAACAGGTCAAGCGTGGAAACCTTCTTCATCTTGTTCAGTTCTCCTGGTTTTTTCAGGCCGAAGTACTCGGCCGACGCTTACCGCCGCCTTGTGGGCTGATCGGAACAGCCGTATCAGTCCTTCGGGTGGAAGGAACTGCACTCCCCTGGCTCGGTCCCGTTCGACGGTGCTTTCGTGTACCAAAAAGAACCCGCGGCCAAACCTGCCAGAACTGGCAGGTGACCTTGATTTCGCCGCAAATCTGTATGTTTTCGCGGGAATAGCTAGCAGAAAAGCAAGCAGCAGCTAGGCTGGCCAGCTGCCGCCCCAGGCCTTCAGCGGGGCGCCAGGTGGACGACCATCAGCTGCACGCTTTCCTGGCCACGGAACTCGTTGACGTCGAGCCGATAGGCCAGCTCGGCCCAGCGCACGGTGGGATTCGGCCATTGCTCGCGGTCGACGTTGAAGGCGATGCCGTCCAGTTGCAGCGAGCCGCACTCGCTCTTCAGCGCCAGCTTCAGATGGCGCTCGCCGACGATGCGCTGCTGGACCAGCTGGAACACCCCGTGGAACATCGGCTCGGGAAAGTGCTGGCCCCAGGGTCCGGCCTGGCGCAACGCGCGGGCCAGTTCCAGGTGGAACTCCTGGATGCTCAGCTGGCCATCGGAGAGCAGGCGCCCGGCCAGGTCTTCCTCGGCCAGCTGGCGACGCACCTCGGCATCGAAGGCTGCGGAAAAGGCACCGAAGTTCTCCCGCGGCAACGACAGCCCGGCGGCCATGGCGTGGCCACCGAACTTGCTGATCAGCCCCGGATGGCGGGCCGCCACCGCGTCCAGCGCGTCACGGATATGGAAGCCGGGAATCGAGCGCGCGGAGCCCTTCAGGCTACCGTCGCCGGCATCGGCGAAGGCGATGGTCGGCCGGTGGTAACGCTCCTTCAGGCGTGAGGCGAGGATCCCGATCACGCCCTGGTGCCAGTCGGCGTCGAACAGGCACAGGCCGAAGGGCAGCTGTTCCAGGCTCAGGTCCTTGAGCTGCGCCAGCGCTTCGCGCTGCATGCCCTGCTCGATGGCCTTGCGGTCCTGGTTCAACTGGTCGAGCTGTACCGCCATGTCGCGGGCCAGCGCCTCGTCCTCGCAGAGCAGGCACTCGATGCCGAGGGACATGTCGTCGAGACGCCCCGCCGCGTTCAGCCGCGGGCCGAGGATGAAGCCCAGGTCGGTGGAGGTGATCCGCGCCGGCGGCCGTCCGGCGACCTCCAGCAGCGCGCGCAGCCCGGGCCGGGCACGGCCGGCGCGGATCCGCGCGAGGCCCTGGTGGACCAGGATGCGGTTGTTGGCGTCCAGCGGCACCACGTCGGCGACGCTGCCCAGCGCCACCAGGTCGAGCAGCTCGGCCAGGTTCGGCTCCTTCAGGCCACGCCGATCGAACCAGCCCAGTTCGCGCAGGCGCGCGCGCAACGCCAGCATCACGTAGAAGATCACCCCGACCCCCGCCATCGCCTTGCTGGGAAACTCGCAGCCCGGCTGGTTGGGGTTGATGATCGCATCCGCCGCCGGCAGTTCCGGGCCGGGCAGGTGGTGATCGGTGACCAGCACCTTGAGGCCGGCAGCCTTCGCCGCCTGCACGCCGTCGACGCTGGAGATGCCGTTGTCGACCGTCACCAGCAGGTCGGGACGCTTCTCCAGGGCCACCCCGACGATCTCCGGGGTCAGGCCATAGCCATACTCGAAACGATTCGGCACCAGGTAGTCGACCCAGCTCGCGCCGAGCATGCGCAGGGCCAGCACGCCGACGCTGCTGGCAGTGGCGCCGTCGGCGTCGAAGTCGCCGACGATGAGGATCCGCTGGCCGCGCTCGAGGGCGTCGACCAGCAGCGCGACGCCTTCCCCGATCCCCTTCAGGCGCTGGTAGGGGATCAGCCGCGCCAGGCCCTTGTCCAGTTCCTCGGCGCAACGCACGCCACGCGCCGCGTACAGGCGCGCCAGCAACGGCGGCAGGTCGCCGAGATCGGGCAGGGTTTCGGGCAGGGGACGGGGTTCGATGCGCATCAGATCACTCGTTCGATTCGACGGAAGGAAGCGGCGGCGCTCAACGCTCGCCCTGCAGCCACTCCAGCTGCAGTTCGTGCTGGCCGTTCTCGTCGGTGACGAAGATCGTGCCCTCGCTGATCATCACGGTCCAGTTGATCGAGCGTGGCAGGTCGCGGGAGAGGTTCTCCAGGGCTTCCTGGGGCACTGCCGCGACGTTGAGGTTCTTCAGGCTGCGTACGTTGTCCAGCACCTTGGTCTGCCAGACCCGCAGGTTGCCGTAGGCGAGCAGGCTGAAACGCTCGCAGCGGCGCGAGCACCAGGTGATGCGCTCGGCGTCCGGCTGGCCGACCTCGATCCAGTGCAGGACCCGGCCGTCCAGGCTCTTTTCCCAGAGCGCCGGCTCGTCCACGTCCGACAGGCCGCGCCCGAAGGCGATCTGCTCGCCATACCACAGCACATAGGCCAGCAGGCGTACCGCCAGGCGCTCCTCGGTCTCGGAGGGGTGGCGGGCGACGGTCAGGCGCAACGTCTCGTAGACCCCGCGGTCCAGGTCGGTCAGGGAGATATCGGCTTTGTAGGGCGTGGATTGCAGGGCCATGGGAATACCGGCGTGGGAAGCGAAAGGGCGCAAGTCTAACCCGAAACCCGGCGGCGTGCGGCCCGCCGGCCGACCGCCTGCCCGGCCTTTTTCCCATCCTTGCCGATCAACGCGGCGCGTAGCGCCCCCAGAGTTCCTCGAACTCGCGCCGATAGGCGCCGATCAGCACGGCGTCGTCGGTCACCAGCAGGTTCTCCTCGTTGTTGACGCTGGCGCTGCGGGTCCAGTTGAAGCTGCCGTTGAGCAGCCAGGCGCCGTCCACCAGAGCGAACTTGTGGTGCATGTGGAAGGGACTGTCGTCGATCCGCACCGGTACGCCGGCCTCGCGCAGCGCATGGATATCGCTGCCCTCGTCGAACCGCTTGTCGTCGTCGCTGACGATCCGCACCGGCACGCCGCGCTGGTGGCAGGCGAGGATCTCCGCGCTGAGCTGGTCGTCGGAAATGGTGAACACGCAGATATCCAGGCTTTGCCGGGCCTGGCGGCACAGCTCGCGGATCTTCCGCCGACACTCCTCGCCGGGGCTGAAGTGGGCGCTGGCGCGGCTGCGCGGCGCCGCCGCGGTGACCTCCAGGGTGCGCACCACCTGCTCCAGCCATTTCAGGGCGGCCATGCGCTCGTCCCGCTCCTCGACGAGAACCAACTCGCGCACCAGGTCGAAGGCGCGGTTACGCAGGAAACGCACCTGGTCGGGCGCCAGCTCGCTGCCCAACTGGCGCAGTTCGTCACGTTCCTCATTGCTCAGCTTCAGGTCCGCCAGGCTGTCACGCAGTTGGCGGTCCAATCCGTCGAAGTCCATTTCCGCTCCTCGCATCTCAGGGTTGATCGTTCTCCAGCGGTCGCTGCTCGCCGCCCAGCAGCCGGCCCAGTTCGTCGAGGCGGCTGGATATTTCGTTGATACGGCTATGGGTGCGCAGGTCGACGTCGATCTTGCGGTCCATCACCTTGATCAGCGGCAGGAAGCTGTCCTGCAAGCATTCGGCGAGACTCTCCAGCACCTGCTGGACGCCCGGCTGCGCCGGCGCCGTGACCTCGACGTTCAACGCCGGCGCGCCCTGGCCGAGCTGGCGCAGCCCCGCCAGCAACTCGTCCCAGGGCGCCGCTTGTACCGGCTGGGGTTCACGGGCCAGGCCGCGCACGCTCTCCACCAGGTCGTTGAGCTGCGCCACCAGGCGTCCGCCGACATCGGCGTCGCTGCCGCCCATGGCCTTGTTGCGCAGGAAGTCGCGCTTGATCTGCGCCCAGCGCTCGGCCTGCGCGGGAGTCTGGTTGCCGCGCAACTCGGCGAGCTTCAGCAGGTTTTCCTCGGCGCCGGTGGTCAGCAGTTGCGACTCGCCCTGGTAGTGGTCGGCGATCAGTTGCAGCAGCTCGGCGTCGTTCATCACCGCGGAGATCTTCTCCGCCATCTTGTTCATGTTGCGGTAGCTGCCCTGCAGCTTGAACGGCGGCTCGCTGCGGTACTGGTCGGCCTGGGCGGCGCTGGCGATGTACTGCTGGTTGACCTTGAGCACCACGTCGCGCACCTGCATGAGGCGTTGCAGGGTGCTGCTGATCTCGTTGATCTCGGCACCGCTGTAGCCGTGGGCCAGCTCGTTGCTGGAGAACGGCTTGCCCTCGGCCTTGGCGACGAAGCGATAGACGTCGGCCATGTCGCGGGTGGCCAGCGGCGCGAGAACCGGGTTGGAGGTCAGGGCGTTCTCGATGTAGCTGAGGGAGAACGCCTCCTGCATGCCGCTGAGGGTGTCGCCGAGATTGTAGATGTCGGCGCGGTTGGCGAGCATGTCGGGAATACGGAAGACCTCGCCGGACTCGGTGTAGGGATTGCCCGCCATCACCACGCAGAATTTCCGCCCGCGCATGTCGTAGGTCCTGGTCCGTCCCTTCCATACCCCTTCCACCCGGCGCGTGCCGTCGCAGAGGGAAATGAATTTCTGCAGGAACTCCGGATGGGTGTGCTGGATGTCATCGACGTAGAGCATCACGTTGTTGCCCATTTCCAGCGCCAGGTTGAGCTTCTCCAGCTCCTGCCGCGAAGTCGCGTCCGGCGCCTGGCCGGGATCCAGCGAGCGCACCTCGTGGCCCAGCGCCGGGCCGTTGATCTTCATGAAGATCAGACCCAGGCGGTGCGCCACGTACTCCATCAGCGTGGTCTTGCCGTAGCCGGGCGGCGAGATCAGCATCAGCAGGCCCATCAGGTCGGTGCGCTTGTTCTCGCCTACCGTGCCCATCTGCTTGGCCAGGTTGTCGCCGATGACACCCAGGTAGACGTCGTTGATCAGCTTGTTGCGAACGAACGAGGACAGCGGACGCGGCTTGAACTCGGCCAGGCGCAGCGCCTCGCGCTCGCGTTCGACGATTTCCTGGCGCAGCGCCTGGTAGCGCCGCAGCCCCGGCAGGAACTGCTGGCGATGGCGGCGCAGGCGGCCGAAGAAATCGTCCACCGCCAGCGCCAGGCCGCGCTCGACGATGCGCGGATGCTCGCCCATCAGGCCGTCGACCTGGAAGCGCAGGTCGACCTCGGTGATCCGTCGTGGCATCTCCTCGTCCAGCAACGAGAGCGCCACCGCCTCGTCCAGGTAGGCCGCCAATGGCTGGAACTCGGCGTCTCCGCAGAGCCCGCGCAGCCAGTTGCCGGCCAGTTCCCACTGGACCGCGGGCCGCTCGCCGAGGCGCTCCAGGGTCTGCTGGTAGTCGTCCCACAGACGCGCGCCTTGCAGGCGCAGCTTGAGTCCTTCCTGCAGTTGCCGGGCATATTTGCTGAAGGTGAACTCGGGATGCTCGGCGGACAACTCCCAGACCAGGTACTCGGCCGCCTCGTCGATATGCTGCGGGTCCAGCGCGATGGGTTGTTCGGCGAGCAGCGCGCGCATCGCCGCGGCCACTTCGCCGCGAAGGGCGAGCAGGCCGTCGTCGCGGCCGAACATCTGCTGGATGCTGCGGCTGCCGCGTGCCCGCTCGGGCCAGCCGGCGATTTCCCGTCCCTCGCGCTGGCGGCTCCAGAACAGGCTGGCGAAGGCCCGCGCCGAGGGCGCGTAACGCAGCAGTCCGGCGCTCTCGCGCAACGGCAGCAGGCGCACCAGGATCGCCGCCGCATCATGGTCGTGAATGCCTTTCTCGTAGCCCTCCTTGTAGCGCGGCGCGGCGAAATCGCGGATCGCCCGCGCCAGCTCGTCCGGCTGCGCCAGCAGCGCCTGCAGGCGCTCCAGACTGAAGCCATCACGTCCCGCGTCGGCGGCGGCGAGCACTTCGCCGGCGAGATATTCGGCGCGGTACAGCGTCTCCGACTCGGACTCCAGGTTGACCTGCCAGAACCCGCGCAGCTCGTCGAGACGGGCGTCCTGCAGCGGTTCGAGGAAGTCGGTGCCGGTCAGGTGCAGGTACAGCGCGTCGCCGCGCGGCATCAGGGTCAGGTCGAGTTCCTGGGTATTCACACTGAAGCGATGGCGCGGACCGAGGCGGATGACGTCGCCGCCCTCCTCGAACAGTTCGCTTTTGTCGCGCAGGGCGCGCACCGCCTGGTCGCGCGCGGCCTTCAGGCGTGCCTCGACGTCGTCGGCCTTGACGCTGTCCTTCAATTCGCGAAGGCGTTCGGCCAGTTCGCGCAGCTTGAGGATCAGCGGGTCGGCGGCGAAGAACGCATTCAGCTCGTCCGCCTCGGTGAAGCGCGCGGTACGTCGTTGCAGGCTGTCGAGGATTCGTCGGGCGGCGTCGAGCAGGCCCTGGGCCTTGCGCTGGCGCTCGTCGAGCAGGGTCTGCTTGTGCGCCTCGAAGGTTTCCAGCAGTTCCTCGCGCTTGGCCAGGATGTCGCCGAGGAACTGCTCGTGGTCGCCGAACTGGCTTTCCAGTTCCTCCAGTTGCACCAGCAGGCGCGACAGCTGCTCGTCGCAGCGCTCGGGGTCCTGGGCCTGGGCCAGGGCGTTGGTGATGCCCTGGCCGAAGAGTTTGAACCGGGCGCCGAACTGGGCCACGGTCTCGCTCGAACCGAGCCCCTTGCGCCGCTGCTCGGCGCGCGCCTTGGCCTGGTTCAGGCGGGCGTAGATCTCCGAGATCGACTCGATGATCCGGGTCCGCTGGGTAGCGTCGTCGATGCGCAGCGAAGCCATCAGCGAGGACAGCATGTCGAGGTCGCCGGCCATCGCCTCCAGCGCCGCCAGCGGCTCGCCGAGCTGGGCCACGGTCTCGGCCTTCTGCGCCTCGCCGTCGAGGCCCTGCAGGCGCTCCAGCAGCGGCTGCAGGGCCTGTTCGCTGGCGAGGAAGGTCGCGGTGGCAGCGGCCACCCGCTCGTGGGCCGCAAGCAGCTCGGCCTCCATGGCGTCGAGCCGCGCCACGTCGATGTAGCGGTACTCGCGGATGGTCAGCAGCAAGCCGCGCTGGGCGGTGATGCCGTTGAGTCCGTCGACGAACTGCTGCACCCGGTCCCAGCCGTCCGGCAGCAGTCCGGACAACAAGGCCTTGTGCCGCTCCTCCGCGTCGACCATCGCCTGGGCCGACTGGCGGCGGATGCTTTCGACCTTCTCGTATTCGTCGAGCACCAGTTCGGCGGTCGCCGCCACTTCGCGCAACAGCGGCGCCAATCCGTCCAGCTGGTCGCTGCCGAGCCAGTGGTAGACGTCGAACAGGCGCCGGGTGTTCTGGCACAGCAGCGAGTAACGCTGGAGCGAAACCGCGGGGGTCTCGATCTCCCGACACAGGTCGTAGAGGTCGGAGACGCCGCGCACCAGCTCGGCGTTGCCGATCCGCCCGAGGAAGCCGCTGCGCGCCGGTTGGCGGGCCGCGTACTCCTCGCTGCAGAACGGCGTCTGCCAGACCTGCATCGGATGGATGCGGGTCGGCTCCTCGCCTTCGGCGGCGAAGATCACCATGCGCCCGTCTTCCAGGCGCGCGTAGCCGTGGCCGAACAGAGGGTTCTGCAACTGGCGGTTGATCAGGTTGTAGGTGAGCAGCACGTTCCGCCCCTGCTCGGGGTGATAGAAGATGTACTGCACGTCCTCGCCGTTGGGCGAACGCACCGAGCGCTTGAAGCGCATGCCCTCCATGGACTGCTCGAAGGTACGGTACTCGCCGTTCTGCAGGTAGTAGCCGCCGGGGAAGATGATCCCGTGGTCCTCCGGCAACTGGATGCAGGCCAGGCCGATGGCGTCGATGCGCTCGACCTTGCCGGTCAGGCTGTTGAACACCAGGTAGCGCCACTGCTCTTCGCGATAGGGCAGGACCTTGAGCAGCAGCAGGCTGCCGAGGCGGGCGAACTCGACCTGCGCGTCATCCAGCGACTGGGTCTTGTCCATCACCTCTTCGCGATAGATGCCCAGGCCGACCTCGGTGTTGTTCTCGACCTTGATGGTCAGGTCGCCGCCGATGGTCTCGACGAACAGGGTGTCGAGGATGTTCAGGTGCGGGAAGCGCCCCTCCACCACCATCTCGCGGGTCGCCCGCTGCCATTCGAAGTCGAACGGTGCCGGCAGGGCGATGTCGCGCTCGCCGCGGTTGTCGATGTAGCGGACTTCGCTGCCGTCGCTGGAGATCGACCAGCGGAACACGCGGATGTCGGTGATCCGCTCGCCGATCTGGAAGCTCGCCAGCAGCTTGCCGTCGCGGATCGCCAGTTGCAGCAGGCGGGTGTTCTTGTAATAGGTGTAGAGCTCGTTGAAATCGTTGACGAAGCCCGGCGCGGCGAGAAAGCTGCCCTCCAGCGGCACCGGCTCGGCCTCGTAGCCCTCGCTGCCCTCCACCAGGCGATAGAGGGAGAACACGTCGGCCACGCCGGTTTCCTTGCGCAGGCCGATGAACACGTTGTAGCCGAACAGCAGGCAGTCGCCGACCTGGACGATGTCGCGGGCGATGCAGTTGTTCTCGGTACGGATACGGACCCGGCCGATCACGTCCATCTGGCTGTCGCCGAACTCCTCCAGGCGACTGGCGTTCAGCCGTTCGGCGGTCTGCCGCAGGCGCTGCCCCTGCTCCAGCAGGCGCTTGTGCAGCACCTCGTAGGCGCCGCCCTCGGCGACGGCCTTGTCCAATATGTCCTGTGCGGGGGTTGCGGCTTGAGTGTCCGACATCCTGGTCTTCCTGGGTCTGCGGCGGTCATCGAGGGAACACGGCCCGGGCGCCCGGTGCCGGGCGCAGCCGGCGGGCGACGCCCGGGCCGGCGCCGTTCAGGGCGTGGGCAAAGCGCCTCCGCCGCATAGGGCGGAGGCTGGGCGGCAATTCAGACTTCCGCCGCCGGCTCGCTTTCGTGGCCGCTCTTGCGCTCCGGAACGGAGACCGAGGGCGCGCCGCGACCGTTGAGCAGGCGGGCGAGAACGTCCTGCACCACCGGACTCTTGCCGACCACGCCCTCGATGGCCTTGCCCACCGACAGCGACTTGGCGAAGGAATTGAAGAAATCGCCCTCGCCGCCGACGATCTCGATGTTCGCCTTGCCCAGCGCGGTGGCGAGCACCTCGGCCTGTTCCTTGGCGATGTCCTTGTTCGCGGCAATGGCCGCCATGGCTTCCTCGAAGCTCTTCTCCAGCTGCATGCGGAACTCTTCGTGCTGGCGGGCGCTGTCGCTGAGAGCATCCAGTGCGCCGAACTTCTTCGCCAGGCCCTCGGCCTCGGCATTCAGGCGCTGCAGCAGGATCTCCGCTTCCGCGCTGCCCTGGTCCTTGGTCGCCTTGGCCTTGGCCGCGCCGAGCTGTTCCTCGCCACGCGCCTGGGCGCCGAGCTTCTCGGCCAGCACCTTGGCTTCAGCCAGGCCGTCCTTCTCCTTGGCCGCCGCCTGCGCCTCGAGCACCCGGGCGTCGGCCAGGCCGCGCTCCTCGTCGCCGCGGGCTTCGGCGACCAGCTGTTCGGCGCGTACCCGCGCCGCCGCCAGGCCGTCCTTTTCCTTCGCCGCGGCGGTGACTTCCAGCACCCGCGCATCGGCCAGCCCCGGCGCCGCGCGCTCGGCCTCGATCCCCTCGGCCAGGCGCTTCTTCGCCTCGGCCTGCTTCGACGCGGCCTCCAGCTCGGCCTGGGCCATGGTGTTGATTTCCACCGCCTTGTGCCGGGAACGCACTTCGTCTGCCTCAGCCTGCTTGACCTGGCGCACCAGTTCCTGCTCGGCCTCCGCCTGGGCCTGCAGCAGGATCACCTGCTTGACCCGCTCGGCCTCGGAGACCTCGCGGACTTCCTTGATCCGCTCCTCTTCCTGGGCCACGGTCTTCTCTACCGCGACGCGCTCGCGAATCACATTGGCGATGTTCTTGCGCTGCTCTTCCAGCGCCTTTTCCTTCTCGATCTTCTGCAGCTCGACCTCACGCTCGCGGGCGACGATCTCCAGGTCCTTGGCGCGGGTGACCTTCTCCACCTCGATGACCACCGCGCGCTGACGGTTCTGCTGCGCCACCTCGACCTCGCGCTGGTGATTCTCGGTGCGCACGTCGATTTCCTGCTGCGCCTGGATCCGCGCCTGTTCGGCCTTCAGCCGCTCCTCTTCCTTGACCCGCGCGGTTTCCGCTTCCTCGCGGGCGCGGATGGTCTCGATCTCGCGCTTCTGCCGGGCCTCGGCGTCCGCCTGCTGGCGCTCCAGGGCCAGGGCCGCCTCGCGGGTCTCGACGTTTTTCTTCTTGATCGCCAGCTCTTCGTTGCGCTCCAGTTCGTTGGTGATGACGTTCTGGGTGGCGGTCAGCTCGGTGATCTTGCGGATACCCTCGGCATCGAGGATGTTGCTCGGGTCCAGCGAGTTCTTCGCGGTCTGCTCCAGGTAGTCGATGGCGACGTCTTCCAGGACATAGCCGTTCAGGTCGTTGCCGATCACCTCGATGATGCGGTCGCGGAAGTCCTGGCGATTCTCGAACAGCTGGACGAAGTCGAATTGCTTGCCGACGGTCTTCAGCGCCTCGGAGAACTTGGCGTTGAACAGCTCGTTCACCGCCGAACGGTCGGAAGCACGGTCGACGCCGATGGCCTTGGCCACCTTGAGCACGTCGTCCTGGGTCTCGTTGACCCGCAGGTAGAAGGCCACGGTGATGTCCGCGCGCATGTTGTCGCGGCAGATCAGTCCGTCCTTGCCGCGCCGGTCCACCTCCAGGGTGATCAGCGAGATGCGCATGAACTCCTTGAGGTGGATCACCGGATAGACCAGCGCACCGGTGAAATGCACCTTGGGCGTCGACGACATGTCGTTGACGATCAGCGCGGTGCCTTGCGGGACCTTGATGTAGAAGGCCTTGAACAGGGCCAGCAGGCCCACGACCAGCAGAACGACCAGGCCTACTCCCAGCAGGAGGGGCATCAGCGACGTCATATCCATAGCAGCAGTTCTCCTTGATTCTCACCGAGCCCGGGTCAGATACCGCGGAACTCTTCCTCGGTAACGACCCGGTAGGCGTGCTCCGCCTCCAGGTACTCCAGCAGCACGACGCGATCGCCGCGCTTGAAGCCTTTGTTCTCTTCCGCACGTACTTTCAGGATCAGCCCGGCGCCACCGTCTTCCAGCAACGCCTCGCCATGTTGCAGGGTCACCCGCCCGCTGCGCACCACCGCGACCTGCCCCAGAACCGTCTTGCTGCTGGTGCTTTCCAGCTTGCGGAACAGCGGCCGCAACGGCCGGCACAGCGTGGCGGCCAGCGGCGCCGCCAGGAACAGCGCGCCCACCGCCACCACGGCACCCAACGGGTAGCGCAGCCAGCCGAGCGGCAATGCGCTGAGCAGCCACAGCTGGACGAAGTAGCAGAGGAACCAGGCGAAGAAGGACAGCAGGGTCAGCACCAGGGTGACCGGTACGCCGTTGAGTTTCAGCTTCGCCAGCAGCGCGGCGAGGCCTTCGGCCTGGCCGGCGCCATCGACGACCGATTCGGCGTCGAGATCGAGCACGTCGATCTCGACCATGCCCAGGGCGACGATGCCCCAGTAGATGATCGCGAGGATCAGAAGAAAGCTGAACAGCACGGTCGGGAACGACAGCGCCGTCTGCAGGAAACCTTCCATTGTCGCTCTATCCCTGAAAAACAGGCCCGGACGCCTTCGCCGGGCCGACGGCCGCTCAGGCCTTGCCCTTTTCCTTCAGGCGCGCCAGCACGCCATCCACGCTGTTGCCCGAAGCCTTGATCCCGGCCGCGCGCAGCTTGGCGTCCAGCGCATCGTCCGGCGCCGCCGCGCTGGCCAGCTCGGCAGCGGCGTCCATGGTCGCGGCGCGCTCGGCCTGGCGCTGCTTGATGCGTTCCAGGGAGTCCACCGCGGTCTGCAGCTTGCTCTTCGAGTTGCCGTAGCGCTGGGCCACGGCCATCTGTGCCTTCTGCACGCTTTCGGTGGCCTTGACCGTATCCACCTGCTGCTTGAGCTGGCGGATGTTGCCCTCGGCCTGGGTCACCGCCTTGCGCAACTGCGCCACGCTGGCGGCGAATTCGGCGACCTGGGCGCGCTCCCCTTCGAGCTGGCTCTCCAGGGTGGCGATCTTCTCCGCCACTTCGCGGGCCAGCTCCTCGTTGCCGGCCTCGAGTGCCTTGAGCGCGTACTGCTCGTATTCGGCGACCTGGGCCGCGGCCTTCTCGACCCGCTCCTGGGCCAGGCGGTGGCGGGCCATGATCGAGGCCAACGCCTCCCGCGACTTGCGCAGCTCGACATCGGCGTCGCGGATTTCCTGGTCGAGGATGCGCAGCGCCTGGCTGTCGACGATCGCCTCGCCGACTTCGTTGGCTCCGCCGCGCAGTGCGCTCAGCAGCTTGCTCCATACCGTCATGATGGTGTCCTCCCTCAGGCCCGGGCTTTCAGGTAGCCGGCGTAGACTTCCGTGGCGCGGATCACGTTGCCGGCCAGGGTTTCGATCTCGTGCAGCACGCTGGCCAGCGACGAAGTCGTGCTCAACGCGCCGAACATGCTGTAGCAGCGCTCCTCGCCCGGCAGGTTGAGCAGGCCGATGCTCGACAGCGGGAACAGTTGCCGGCTGAGCAGGACCTCTTCATTGAAGGCGGCCGCATCGGTAACGTCGCTTTCCGGCCAGAGCAGCGCCTCGACGATGATCTGCTCGCCCTGCGGGGCGACGAACACCGGCAGGTCGCCGTATTCGCGCATGATCACGTAGAGGCTCGCCTCCGCCCCCTCGATCAGCTCGATCTGGGCCTCGCCGCTGCTGAACAGCTCGGTGCCGCTCAGGGCCTCGGCCAGCGAGCGAGCGTTCCATACCCGGGCTTCCGTCATGTCTTTCTCCTTCTCCAAATGAGCCGCTCCGGCAGCGGGGCGACGCAGCATCCGCTCGATGCCGGCGAGCGCCGCGGCGTTCTCCGGCAAGATCCAGACTTCCTTCTTCACCAGACCCTGCTCGCGCAGGCGCTGGCGAAAGACACGCTGATAATGGGCTGACGATTTCCGTTCCATGGATTCACACTACGAAATTACATGTAAGACTTCAATAGCTCACATGTAAGAAATTCGAACACGCGCACGACCACGCCCCGGACCTGCCGGAGCGTCGGAGAACTGAAGGGGAAAGGGGGAACGGAACGACATGGGGGCCTCCCTGGCTCACTGTTGGCGCGCTACATCCTGTATCGACGCCTGCATTAAACCCTCTATGCAAAAAGAATTGAAGGACCGCCGAGCGCATGAAGGAAAAATGGGAAACGTCTCACCTTCACCGGGACGCCTGCCCAGCCCTTCGGGAAATGCTCTAGGCTATGCGCACACAGCAGCCCGACGGACACTCCATGGAACATTCGCGCAAACCGCTGGCCGGCCTGAAGGTGGTCGAGCTCGGCACCCTGATCGCCGGTCCCTTCGCCTCGCGAATCTGCGCCGAGTTCGGCGCCGAGGTGATCAAGATCGAATCGCCCGATGGCGGCGACCCGCTGCGCAAATGGCGCAAGCTCTACGAAGGCACCTCGCTGTGGTGGTTCGTCCAGGCACGCAACAAGCAGTCGCTGACCCTCAATCTCAAGCACGCCGAAGGTCTGGCGATCCTCAAGCGCCTGCTCGGCGAGGCCGACATCCTGATCGAGAACTTCCGCCCCGGCGTGCTGGAGAAACTCGGCCTGGGCTGGGACGTCCTCCACGCGCTGAACCCGCGCCTGGTGATGGTGCGCCTGTCGGGCTTCGGCCAGACCGGGCCCTACAAGGACCAGCCGGGCTTCGGTGCGGTCGGCGAGTCGATGGGCGGGCTGCGCTACATCACCGGCTTCGAGGATCGCCCGCCAGTGCGCACCGGAATCTCCATCGGCGACTCGATCGCCGCCCTCTGGGGCGTCATCGGCGCGCTGATGGCCCTGCGCCACCGGGAGGTCAACGGCGGTCAGGGACAGGTGGTCGACGTCGCGCTCTACGAGGCGATCTTCGCCATGATGGAAAGCATGGTCCCGGAGTTCGACGTGTTCGGCTTCATCCGCGAGCGCACCGGCAACATCATGCCCGGCATCACGCCCTCCTCCATCCATACCAGCGCCGACGGCCGCCATGTGCAGATCGGCGCCAACGGCGACGCGATCTTCCGCCGCTTCATGCAGGCCATCGGCCGCGACGACCTGGCCGAAGATCCGCAACTGGCGAGCAACGATGGCCGCGACGCGCGCCGCGACGAACTCTACGGGGTGATCGATCGCTGGGTCGCCTCGCTGCCACTGGACGAGGTACTGGCGGTGCTGGCGCGGGCCGAAGTGCCGGCCAGCCGCATCTACTCCGCCGAAGACATGTTCAGCGATCCGCAATTCCTCGCTCGCGAGATGTTCCTCTCGGCACGCTTGCCGGATGGCAAGCCGTTCCGCATGCCTGGCATCGTACCCAAGCTGTCTGCCACGCCGGGCTCGGCGGATTGGGTAGGCCCGGAACTGGGCGAGCATACCGATGCCCTGCTCGCCGGCCTGGGCTACGACACCGAGCGCATCGCCGCCCTGCGCCGGGAAGGCGCTATCTGAACGATACGCGAGCCCCTACCGGTACCCAGCGGCAGGCGCCTCTCCCCCACCTGTCCATCCAGGGAGAGGGGGGTATCCGCACATTTCCACGGCCATGGCGCCATCCGGAAAGAGCCGCTGCACCGGCGCGCTCCTGCGGCCTGACGGCCCGAAGCGAAACGCGCCTCTCGAACGAGACGGCGCTAGCGCGACGAATACAGCAACACGTGATCCCGCTCGCGGAAGGTTGCCAGCACGTCTTCCTCCATCCGCCCGACCAGCACCTGCAATTCGCGGCGAATGGTCTGCACGGCATCCTCGAGATAGCTTTCGTCGTTCAACTGCACCTTGGCGATGACCCGCTGCAACAGGGTTTCTCCCTGTGGGTCGACCAATGTCACCACCCGCCCGCCATCGGGCCGGGGCTGGCTGAGGGTGAAGGGATGGGGAGCGAAGGCATCGGCCAGTCGTTGCTTCAGGCTGTCCAAGTCGGGTCTCCTGTTTCGACGATAAGACTCGTCAAAGACCGAAAAAACGCGAATTGGGTTCGTCCAACCAGGAATTTACCGGACTAACGGCAGAATTCGGCAAAAGGCCATGAACCAGCACATAAGGGAAATGCCGGCGAAAAGCGCCAACCATCCCGCCTGCGCGCAACGCCCTCACCCACCTGAAATGGCAATATCGGGCTCGCCCGCCAGGTAGTGACAACGAGCCTTCCCGCCAGCGCATCGAGCAGCGAGGATCTCATGTCTGCCATCGCTCCCTGCGTGGCGCCTGGCGCGCCTTCCTCCTCGCGGCGGCATACGCCCGCCGCCCTTAGAGAAGGCATGAAAAAGCCCGCCATCAAGGCGGGCTCCTTCCTTTCACGACAGACTCAGAGCGGCTTGCCGCGATTGCCGTGCTGGCTGACGAAAGCCTGTACCTTGGCCAGCTCGTTCGGCAATACGGTGCAGCGCTCCTCGCGCTCGAACAGATCGGCGAGGTGCGCCGGCAGCGCCGGCGCCTGGCCGATACCGGCCTTCTCCACCGCCTCGGGGAACTTGACCGGATGCGCGGTGCCCAGGATCACCATCGGCACGCCCAGGCTGCGCCGGCATTCGCGGGCGGCGCGCACGCCGATGGCGGTGTGCGGGTCGAGCAGCTCGCCACAGGAGCGGTAAACCTCGGCGATGGTCTCGCAGGTCTGCTCGTCGCTGACCGCCAGGGAATCGAACAGCTTGCGCGCCTCGGTCCAGCGCTCGTCCTCCACCGACAGCCTGCCGCTGGCCTTGAAGGCGTCCAGCAGCTCGGCGACGGCCTTGCCGTTGCGGCCGTGCAGGTCGAACAGCAGGCGTTCGAAGTTGGAGGAGACCATGATGTCCATCGACGGCGACAGCGACGGGTGCAGGGTGTCCTTGTCGTAGCGGTTGCCGCTCATGAAGCGGTGCAGGATGTCGTTGCGGTTGGTCGCGACGATCAGTTGGCTGACCGGCAGACCCATGTTGCGCGCCAGGTAGCCGGCGAAGATGTCGCCGAAGTTGCCGGTCGGCACCGAGAACGCCACCGAGCGGTGCGGCGCGCCGAGCTGCAGCGCGGCGTGGAAGTAGTAGACGATCTGGGCCATGATCCGCGCCCAGTTGATCGAGTTCACCGCCACCAGGCGGGTACCCTTGAGGAAGCCCTGGTCGGCGAAGCTGGCCTTGACCATCTCCTGGCAGTCGTCGAAGTTGCCTTCGATGGCGATGTTGTGGATGTTGTCGCCGAGGATGGTGGTCATCTGCCGGCGCTGCACCTCGGACACGCGGTTGTACGGGTGCATGATGAAGATGTCGACGTTGTCGCAGCGACGGCAGCCTTCGATGGCCGCGGAGCCGGTATCGCCGGAAGTGGCGCCCATGATCACCACGCGCTCGCCGCGCTTGGCCAGCACATGGTCGAGCAGGCGGCCGAGCAGTTGCAGGGCGAAGTCCTTGAACGCCAGGGTCGGGCCATGGAACAGCTCGAGCACCCACTCGTTGCCGTTCAGCTGGCGCAGCGGCGCCACCGCGTCATGGGCGAAGACGCCGTAGGTTTCCTCGAGGATCTTCTTGAAATCGGCGTCGGCGATGCTACCGGCGACGAACGGGCGCATCACCCGGAAGGCCAGCTCGTGGTACGGCAGGCCGGCCCAGGAAGCGATCTCCTCGAGGGTGAAGCGCGGCAGGTTTTCCGGGACGTAGAGACCGCCGTCGCTGGCCAGGCCGGCGAGGAGGACGTCTTCGAAGTTCAGGGCGGGCGCTTGGCCGCGGGTACTGATGTAACGCATGTTCAAAACCTTCGCTGTGGTCGCGGGACCGCGAACGGCGCCCGCGCTCGATCAATTCAGTTGTTCGACACGGATGCGCACCACCGGCCCGGACACGCCTTCCAGCGCTTCCAGGGCGGCGATGGCATCGTTGATGCGTTGTTCGATGACTCGGTGGGTAACCAGGATCATCGGCACCAGGCCGTCCTGTTCCTCGGCCTCCTTCTGCATGATCGATTCGATGTTGATGCCGCGCTCGGACAGGATGGTGGCCACCTGGGCCAGTACGCCCGGATGGTCCTTGGCCTGGATGCGCAGGTAGTAGGCGCTTTCGCAGGCCTCGATCGGCAGGATCGGGTGATCGGACAGCGCGTCCGGCTGGAACGCCAGGTGCGGCACGCGGTTCTCCGGATCGGAAGTCATGGCGCGGACCACGTCGACCAGGTCGGCGACCACCGACGAGGCAGTCGGCTCCATGCCGGCGCCGGCGCCGTAATAGAGGGTGGAACCGACGGCGTCGCCGTTGACCATCACCGCGTTCATCACGCCGTTGACGTTGGCGATCAGGCGGTCCGAGGGAATCAGGGTCGGGTGCACGCGCAGCTCGAAGCCGCTCTCGGTGCGGCGCGCCACGCCCAGGTGCTTGATGCGGTAGCCGAGGGCGTCGGCGTAGTTGACGTCGGCGCTGGTCAGCTTCGAGATGCCTTCGGTGTAGGCCTTGTCGAACTGCAGCGGGATGCCGAAGGCGATCGAGGCGAGGATGGTCAGCTTGTGCGCGGCGTCGATGCCTTCCACGTCGAAGGTCGGGTCGGCCTCGGCGTAGCCCAGGGCCTGGGCCTCGGCGAGGACGTCGGCGAAGGTCCGGCCCTTCTCGCGCATCTCGCTGAGGATGAAGTTGCCGGTGCCATTGATGATTCCGGCCAGCCAGTTGATACGGTTGGCCGAGAGGCCCTCGCGGATCGCCTTGATCACCGGGATGCCGCCGGCGACCGCGGCCTCGAAGGCGACGATCACGCCCTTCTCGCGGGCCTTGGCGAAGATCTCGTTGCCATGCACGGCGATCAGCGCCTTGTTCGCGGTGACCACGTGCTTGCCGTTCTCGATGGCCTTGAGCACCAGCTCATGGGCCAGGGTGTAGCCGCCGATCAGCTCGACGACCACATCGATCTCGGGATTGCAGGCCACCTCGAAGATATCGGCGGTGATGGGGGTCGCGCCGGTGTCGCACTTCGGGTTCGGCCGGCGGGCGGCGATCTGCGCAACCTCGATGCCGCGCCCGGCACGGCGGGCAATCTCCTCGGCGTTGCGTTTGAGCACATTGAAGGTACCGCCACCGACGGTCCCCAACCCACAGATGCCTACTTTGACCGGATTCACGCTGGAACTCCCCATCTCACCTACGACGACCGGACGCGCCGGCCTGCTATGGTTCCCCGATCGAATCGAGGTTTGACGCGACCACTGTAAGGGCCACGAAGCATCCTGGCGATGGATTCCGCCGCCGAGGGCGGCCGGGATCGCCAATGATGAAAACAAAAGAGCCGCACATTACGAAGCGGCTCTTTATTAGTCAATTGTTCGGCAGGCCCGGCGCTACTTGGCCTCCAGCGCCAGCTTGGCCAACTGCTTGGCCGGCTGGTAGCCGGGGAGCAACTGGCCGTTGGCCAGGACGATCGCCGGCGTACCCTGCACCCCGACCATCTGGCCCATCTGGAACTGCTTGTCCACCGGGTTCTTGCACTCGGAGGACTTGACCTCCTTGCCGTTCATCATGGCGTCCATCGCCTTGGTCGGCTCCTTCGCACACCAGACCGCCTGCAATTGCTTGTCGCCGGCCGATTGCGGGCCCTGCCGCGGGAACGCCATGTAGCGCACCTCGATGCCCTGTTCGGTCAGGTCCGGCACTTCGGCGTGCAGCTTCTGGCAGTACGGGCAGGTGGTGTCGGTGAACACGGTGATGTGCGCCTTGGCCTGGCCCTTGGCCGGATAGACCACCATCTCGCTGGCGGGCACGCCGTTGATCGCCTTGGCGATCGCCTGGCTCTCGGCCTTCTCGGTCAGGTTGACCGGCTTGCCGTCCTTCACCTGGTACAGGTAGCCCTGCATGACGAACTGGCCGTCGGCGCTGGCATAGAGCACCCGGCCGCCCTCCAGCTGCACCTGGTAGAGCCCCGGCAGCGGACTGCTGGCGATGGAATCGATGGGCAGATCCGGCTGCAGGGCCTGCAGGGTCTTGCGGATGTTCTGATCGGCATTGTCTGCCAGGGCCAGGGTACTGATCAGGCCGAGGGCGGCAGCAGCCAGAAAACGGGTCACGCGCATGTGTCACTCCTGTCGTGCGGTCGGCGAAGCCTACCATAGACCGCCGACCCGACGGGTCCGACGCTTGTCGCAGAACGCTACGAAAGCGCCTCTTTTCGGATAGGTCCGGACTTTTCGGACAAAGCGTCAGCCGCGCGGATGATGGCGGGCGTGCAGGTCCTGCAAGCGGGCCCGGGCGATATGGGTGTAGATCTGGGTGGTCGACAGGTCGCTGTGGCCGAGCAGCATCTGCACCACCCGCAGGTCGGCGCCATGGTTGAGCAGGTGGGTGGCGAAGGCATGGCGCAGGGTGTGCGGCGAGATCGACTTGCCGATCGCCGCCACCTGCGCATGGCGCTTGATGCGATGCCAGAAGGTCTGGCGGGTCATCTGCTCGCCACGCAGGCTGGGGAACAGCACATCGCTGGGGCGTCCGCCGAGCAGGTCGGCGCGCGCCTCGCGCAGGTAGCGTTCGAGCCAGCCGATGGCTTCCTCGCCGAGCGGCACCAGGCGCTCCTTGCTGCCCTTGCCGAAGACCTTGACCACGCCCTGGCGCAGGTTGACCTGCTCGAGGGTCAGGCCGACCAGTTCGCTGACCCGCAGCCCGCAGGCATACAGCACCTCGAGCATGGTGCGGTCGCGCAGGCCGAGCGGATCGTCGACTTCCGGCGCGGCCAGCAGGGCTTCGACGTCCGCTTCCGACAGTGACTTGGGCAGCGGTTTGCCCAACTGCGGCAGGTCCACCTGCAAGGTGGGATCCTCGGCGATCAGGCCGTCGCGCAGGCAATAGCGGTAGAAACCGCGCAGGCCGGAAAGGAAGCGCGCCGTCGAGCGGGCCTTGTAGCCCTGCTCCAGGCGCCAGGCCAGATGGTCGAGGATGGCGTCGCGGCCCACCCCTTCCAGGCGCAGACCGCGGCCGTCGAGCCAGGCATTGAACTGCTCGAGGTCGTTGCGATAAGCCTCGCGGGTGTTGTCGGCGAGGCCTTTTTCCAGCCACAGGGCGTCGAGGAAACGGTCGATCAGGGGATGTTCGAGGGTACTCATGGATGAAGGCTGCGAACCAAATGAAAGCGCGGCTAGTCTTTCATAGCCTGGGCGCTATCGCGAGCGTTGGCCGTCATCGCCACGTAATGGTTAGTCAGGCCGGTCGACAGGAGGTCGGCCGGCTTCCCGTGCCCACGGGAAAAAGCGGAGCCATGTGGCTCGATGGTTCGCCCCGGCTCAGGACGAGCGGGGCGACGCTGACAAGGAATCCTCGATGGACCAGAACGCTATCCTGCTCGCCCTGGGCGGCATCGGTGCCGCCGCCCTGCTCAGTCAATGGCTGGCCTGGCGCCTGCGCCTGCCAGCCATTCTTTTCCTGCTGCTGTCCGGGATCGTCGCCGGCCCCCTGCTCGGCTGGCTCGACCCGGACGAGATGTTCGGCCCCCTGCTGTTCCCGCTGGTATCCCTGGCGGTGGCGCTGATCCTCTTCGAGGGCAGCCTGACCCTGCATTTCAGCGAATGGAAGGAAATCGGCACCGTGGTGCACCGGATGGTGACCATCGGCGCGCTCTCGACCTGGGGCGTGATCGCCCTGGCCGCCCACTACCTGCTCGACTTCAGCTGGGAAATGGCCCTGCTGTTCGGCACCCTGACCCTGGTCACCGGGCCCACGGTGATAGTCCCGATGCTGCGGGTGGTCCGGCCCAAGGCCGCGGTGGCGAACATCCTGCGCTGGGAAGGCATCGTCATCGATCCCATCGGCGCCCTGCTGGCGGTCGTGGTGTACAGCTTCATCATCTCCAGCGGCGAAGGCGACGGCTGGCTGCACAGCCTGCAGACCTTCGGCGGGGTGATCCTCTGCGGCAGCCTGTTCGGCATCCTCGGTGGCTGGGCGCTGGGCGTCGTCCTGCGTCGCCACTGGCTGCCGGACTATCTGCACAACCTGGCGACGCTGGCCGCGGTGCTGGGCGTGTTCATCGCCTCGAACCGGGTGATGCACGAATCCGGGCTGCTCGCCGTGACCCTGATGGGCATGGGCCTGGCCAACATGAAGGGCGTCGACGTACGGCAGATCCTGCACTTCAAGGAAAACCTCAGCGTCCTGCTGATTTCCGGCCTGTTCATCCTCCTCGCCGCGCGCCTGGACATCAATGCCCTGCTCGGCCTGGGCCCGGCGGCGCTGCTGGTGCTGCTGCTGATCCAGTTCGTCGCCCGTCCGTTGAACGTGGCGCTGTCGACCTGGGGGTCGCCGCTGAGCTGGCGCGAACGCGCCCTGCTCAGTTGGATCGCCCCGCGCGGGATCGTCGCCGCGGCGGTCTCGGCGATCTTCGCCATCCGCCTGGGCGCCGAAGGCCATGCCCAGGCGGCGCTGCTGGTGCCGCTGACCTTCCTGGTGATCATCGGCACGGTGGTCCTGCAAAGCGCCACCGCGCGCCCCCTGGCCCGCCTGCTGAAGGTCGCCGAGCCCTCGCCCAGCGGCTACCTGATCGTCGGCGCCAATCCGGTCGGGCGCGCCATCGGCAAGGCCCTGAAGAGCCTCGGCAGCCGCGTGCTGCTGACCGATTCGAGCTGGGAAAACATCCGCGCCGCGCGGATGGACAACCTGCCCACCTATTTCGGCAATCCCACCTCGCAGCATGCCGAAGCCCACCTCGACCTGGTCGGTATCGGCCACCTGCTGGGCGTGTCCCCGGCCGGCGAGCTGAACACCCTGGCGGCGATGCGTTTCCGCCACGAGTTCGGCCACCGCCAGTTGTTCGGCCTGCCGACCAGCCAGGAAGCCAAGCGCACCGACAAGCACCGCTCCAGCGACGAGCACCGTGGCCGCCCGCTTGGCCAGCGGCCGCTGACCTACGCGCAGTTCGCCAGCCTGCTGTCGCGCGGCGCGGAAATGCGTACCACCCTGCTGACCGACAATTTCGGCTGGAACGAGTACCAGGCGCTGCACGGCGAGTCGGCGGTCCTGCTGTTCGCCCGCGACCCGAACGGCCGGATGCACGTCGCCACCCCGCAGACCACGCTCACGCCCGGCACAGGCTGGACGCTGCTCTCGCTGATCGAGGCGGAACCGTCAGTCAGCAAGTCGCAGGCCACGGAAATCGCCGACTAGACTTCAACGAGTCGACGAAAGAGGGCCGTCACCCTATCCAAGGTTGGGTGACAAACGAAGCACACGAAGAGGATGATTGCATCTAGCCATCATCCTCTTTTTTCATCAGGCCACCACCATGTCCAATCAACAACATTCCCGTCTGGGCCAGATCCTGATCAACAAGGGGCTGATCAGCGCCGCCCAACTGGACGCCGCGATCCAGGCACAGTTGACCAACCACAAGCGCCTGGGCGAAACCCTGATCGAACAGGGTCTGCTGAGCGAACGGCAACTGAGGAAGGCACTGAAGAAGCAGACCAGCCTGCGCCTTGCCGCGACCCTGGTCGCCGCCCTGCTCAGCCCGTTCCAGATGGCCAGCGCCGACATCCAGCGTATGCAGCCGCCAGCGGCCATGGGCCGCCAGGAACTGCCGAAGAGCCTGCGTCCGCTGACCGACGTCGAGATGAGCAACGTCAACGCCCAGGGCCTCAACGACAGCCTCGAGGGCCTGTTCCTGAAGGCCGAGGGCGGCGACGGCCTGGCCGCGGTGAAGCAACTGGCGAAGCTGGTGATGCCGGTGCTCGACAGCCTGGAAGCGGAAACCTCGATGAGCGACGTGCGCTACGACACCGGCAAGACGCAGAGCACGCTCAACCCCGACGGCTCGGTCAACCTGCGCCTGCCAAGCAGTATCGGCGAGGTGCGTTTCGACAACATCCGCATCGCCGGCGCGCCGCGCGAGCAGACCTTCGGCAGCGTGAGCCTGCAGCAGATCGATCTGTCCCAGGCCTCCCTGAAGATCAGCCTGCGGCCCTGAATCCAACGCCCGAGGCTGGTCGTCCAGGACCATGAAAAAAGGCACCCGAAGGTGCCTTTTCGTTGCCTGGCTCAAGCCGCCTGGCTGGCCGGGAATCCCGGCAGGACCGGAACCGGACGTTTTTCATCGTCGATGGCGACAAAGCTGAACAGGCCGTGTATGGCCTTCTCGCGGCCGTCGGCGTACATGCTTTCCAGGTACACCTCGACCTCCACCTTGAGGCTGGTGTTGCCGACCTTGACCACCCGGCCGATCAGTTCGACGATCGAGCCCGCCGGAATCGGATGGTTGAAGTCGATGCGATCGGTGGAAACGGTCACCAGCGGCAGGCGGCAGAAACGCGTGGCGGTGATGAACGAGACCTCGTCCATCCAGGCCAGCGCGGTACCGCCGAACAGGGTGTTGTGGTGGTTGGTGGTGGGCGGGAATACCGCCTTGGTCACACGGGTTTCGGAAAGCTCGGTGCGACGCAGGATTTCTTGCTCTCTGGGGGTCATGCCACGAATACCGGATGGAGTGGCTGCCTGGGTGCCGCGGATGTTGTACTAGTTATGCGCTGCCGTGGGCAGTAGGAAGCGCCGCCGGAAAGGCGAACGCCAGGCATGAAAAAAGCAGCCCTCGGGCTGCTTTTCTCGGAGAAGAACCGGATTAGACCAGTTTTTCCTTGATGCGCGCGGCCTTGCCGGACAGGGCGCGGAGGTAGTACAGCTTGGCCTTGCGCACGTCGCCGCGACGCTTGACGCTCAGGCTGTCGACGATCGGGCTGTAGGTCTGGAAGGTACGCTCTACGCCTACGCCGTTGGAGATCTTGCGCACGGTGAAGGCGCTGTTCAGGCCACGGTTGCGCTTGGCGATGACGACGCCTTCGAAGGCCTGCAGACGCTGACGGTCGCCTTCCTTCACCTTGACCTGGACGATCACGGTGTCGCCGGGGGCGAACGCCGGGATCTCTTTGTTCATCTGTTCAGCTTCGATCTGCTGAATGATCTTGTTGGTCATGCTGTGCTCCTAAGACCGGCAATCGGCCAGCCATCGATACGTTAACTATCGTCCCGCTGACGGATATATTCCGCCAGCAGCTTCTGCTCTTCTCCAGAAAGCGAGCGGCTATCCAGAAGATCGGCGCGTCGTTCCCAGGTCCGCCCAAGGGCCTGCTGCAAACGCCAACGCCGGATGTGTTCATGGTTGCCACTGAGCAACACTTCAGGAACACGTTTGTCCGCGTACACCTCGGGTCGGGTGTAGTGCGGGCAGTCGAGCAGGCCATCCGTGAAGGAGTCCTCCTCGGCGGAATCTGCATGACCCAATGCACCGGGCAGCAACCGCGTCACTGCATCGACCAGCACCATGGCCGGCAATTCACCGCCGGACAGGACATAATCGCCGATCGACCATTCTTCATCGACGTGCTCTTCGATGAAGCGCTCGTCGATGCCTTCGTAGCGCCCGGCGATGAGGATCAACGCTTCCTCTTCGGCCAGTTCGCGTACGCCCGCCTGCGTCAGCTGGCGGCCTTGCGGCGAAAGGTAGATCACCTTCGCCTTCCTGCCCCCGGCGGCTTGCCTGGCATCCGCCAGCGCGCCCTCCAGAGGCTTGATCTTCATCACCATGCCCGGGCCACCGCCGAAGGGCCGGTCGTCCACCGTCTGGTGGCGGTCCTCGGTGTAGTCCCGTGGATTCCAGCAGGTCAGCGTGAGCAACCCCTGCTTTACCGCACGGCTGGTGATGCCATAGTCACTGATCGCGCGGAACATCTCCGGAAAGATGCTGACGACGCCCACCCACAAACGCTTGTCCATGGATGATCAGAAGTCCGCGTCCCAGTCCACCCGCATCTCGCCAGCGGCCAGGTCGATCGACAGCACGCACTGCCCGGTATAGGGCAACAGGCGCTCGCGGTCGTCCAGGCTGCCCGCGCAGGGCTTGACCACCATGACATCGTTGGCACCGGTTTCCAGCAGATGGTCGATCACGCCGAGCAACTGCCCGCCCTGGTCGATCACCTTCAGGCCTTCCAGCTGGTGCCAGTAGTACTCACCTTCCTCGAGAGAGGGCAACTCGCTACGCGGGATGCAGATCTCGTAACCGGTGAAGGTGCGGGCCTCTTCGCGATCGTCGAGCCCCTTGAGCTTGGCGGCCAGGACCTTGCCATGCAGGCGCCCCCTGACCAGCTCGGCCTGCCGGGTCTCGCCGTTGCGCCGGAGCGTCCAGCGGCGATAGTCCAGCAGGTTGTCCAACGGGTCGGTAAAGGAATACACCTTCACCTCACCGCGGATGCCGTACACCGAAACGATCTTGCCGATCACGACCAGGTCGTCGGCGGGTGTCGGCATTTCACTCATGACGGCTTAGGCGTTGGCCTTGGCAGCGTCCTTGAGCAGCTGAGCGACGCGCTCAGACGGCTGTGCACCCTGGCCGAGCCAGTAGGTGGCACGCTCCTGGTCGACGGACAGACGCACTTCGCCACCAGTCGCAACCGGGTTGAAGAAACCGATGCGCTCGACGAAGCGACCATCGCGCGCATTGCGGCTGTTGGTCACGGTCAGGTGGTAGAAGGGGCGCTTTTTGGAGCCGCCACGAGCAAGACGGATGGTTACCATGTGAACTTCGTTCCTGTAGTCGGTGCTTGCAAAATGAATGCACGCTGGGCCCACGGCCCGAAAGGCCGCATATTCTAAGGATTATCGGGGAATTTGCAAATCTCTTTTTCGGCCACCCATCGGCCGGCGCGGAGAGCGCGAGAAGCGCGCGCTCCGCCCGCCGGCCGACGGAGCGGACCCGCCGGCGTGGCCAGCGGCCGCGCGTCCGATCAAAGCTTGGGCATGCCCCCCGGGAACATGCTGCCCATGCCTCGCATCATCCTGGCCATGCCGCCCTTGGCGGTGACCTTCTTCATCATCTTCTGCATCTGCTTGTGCTGCTTGATCAGCCGGCCGACGTCCTGCACCTGGGTGCCGGAGCCGAGGGCGATGCGGCGCTTGCGCGAGCCGCTGATCATTTCCGGGTCGCGCCGTTCGCCGGGGGTCATCGAGTTGATGATCGCCTCCATCTGCTTGAACTGCTTCTCCGCCGCGCCCTGGGCGTTGCCCATCTGCGCCAGGTTGACCCCGCCGAGCATCGGCAGCTTGTCCATGAGCCCGCCGAGGCCGCCCATGTTCTTCATCTGTTGCAGCTGGTCGCGGAAGTCCTCCAGGTCGAAGCCCTTGCCCTTCTTGATCTTCTTCGCCAGCTTCTCGGCCTTGTCGCGGTCGAGGTTCTGCTCGGCCTGCTCGATCAGGCTGAGCACATCGCCCATGCCGAGGATCCGCGAGGCCACGCGGTCGGGATGGAACGGATCGAGCGCCTCGCTCTTCTCGCCCATGCCGAGGAACTTGATCGGCTTGCCGGTGATGGCCCGCACCGACAGCGCGGCACCGCCACGCGCGTCGCCGTCGACCTTGGTCAGGACCACGCCGGTCAGCGGCAAGGCGTCATTGAAGGCCTTGGCGGTATTGGCGGCGTCCTGGCCGGTCATGGCGTCAACCACGAACAGGGTCTCCACCGGCTTGATCGCCGCGTGCACCTGCCTGATCTCGTCCATCATGTCGGCGTCGATGTGCAGGCGACCGGCGGTATCGACGATCACCACGTCGATGAACTTCAGCCTGGCCTCGCGGATCGCCGCCTCGGCGATGGCCACCGGCTTCTGGCTGACATCGGAAGGAAAGAAGGTCACGCCGACCTCGCCCGCCAGGGTTTCCAGCTGCTTGATCGCGGCGGGGCGGTAGACGTCGGCGGAAACCACCATCACCGACTTCTTCTTCCGTTCCTTAAGGAAGCGCGCCAGCTTGCCCGCGGTGGTGGTCTTGCCCGCACCCTGCAGGCCGGCCATCAGGATCACCGCCGGCGGCGCGACGCTCAGCGCCAGGTCCTCGTTGGCCGCGCCCATCAGCTCCTCGAGCTCGGCGCGGACGATCTTCACGAACGCCTGTCCCGGGGTCAGGCTCTTCGAGACCTCGGTACCGACGGCGCGCTCCTTGACCTTGTTGACGAAGTCCTTGACCACCGGCAGGGCCACGTCGGCCTCGAGCAGGGCCATGCGCACTTCGCGCAGAGTGTCCTTGATGTTGTCCTCGGTCAGCTTGGCCTTGCCGGTGACATGGCGAAGCGTCTGCGAGAGGCGGTCTGTAAGGTTTTCGAACATGCGCGATCCTTCCACGGGGGTTGCGGCAAGCGGCGGATTATAACCAAGAGCGCGTCGCGGGACACGCGATGAAAGACGGAGTGTGTGTCCGGCGACGACCGGGGGCCAGCCTCAAGTCCTTGATTTGCCGACGCGTTCCGTCTTTGCCGGGACGACTGCCCGGCCAGGAGGTCGCGGCGCCCGCGGCAGGCGGTCCGCCAACCCGGCCACAGGCACGAGAGAACTGTTCGCAACGGCTTTCTCGCGACGCTCGTTCTATGCCAAACTCCCTCCCTTTCGGGCCCGCGATTACAAGGACTTATGCATCCCCTGCTGCCCAGCCTCATCGCTGCTGTTCTCTACCTCGGCACCACCGCCTACCACGGCGCCTGCCTGGCCAGGCGCACCACGCCGGGCAAACCCCTGCTGCTCGGGTTCGGCATCCTCGCGCTGGCCGCCCACGCCTTCAGCCTCTACCAGCAATTGCTGACCCCGGCCGGACTGGTGCTGGACTTCTTCAACGCCGCCAGCCTGATCGCCGCCGCGGTGATCCTCCTGACCCTGCTGGCGACCCTGCGGATACCGGTGGAGAACCTGCTCCTTCTTTTATTCCCGCTGGGCGCCCTCACCACCCTGCTGGCGGTATTCATCCCCCACGGCACCGTCGAGCCGATCAACGAGCAGCCGGGCATCCTCGCCCATATCCTGCTGTCGATCCTGGCCTATGGCCTGCTCACCATCGCGGTGTTCCAGGCGCTGTTGCTGCTGCTCCAGGACTATCGCCTCAAGCACAAGCACCCGTCCGGGCTGATCCGCAACTTCCCACCGCTGCAGACCATGGAAAGCCTGCTGTTCGGCTTTCTCTGGGGTGGCTGGTCGCTGCTCTCGCTGTCCCTGCTGTCCGGCTGGCTGTTCGTCGACAACCTGTTCGCCCAGCATCTGGCGCACAAGACCATCCTCTCCTGCTTCGCCTGGGTGGTGTTCGCCGTGCTCCTGTGGGGCCGCCACCAGCTCGGCTGGCGCGGCCACAAGGCGATCCGCTGGACCCTGGCCGGTTTCTGCCTGTTGATGTTGGCGTATTTCGGCAGCAAGCTGGTGCGGGAATTCATCCTGCACATCTGATGGGCCTCCTTCATGGATGAGCTGCACCCCGGGTACCTGGTCGGCCTGCTGGTTCTCCTGGTCGCCTGCTCGGCGTTCTTCTCCTGCGTCGAGACCGCCCTGCTCAACCTCGACCGTTACCGCCTGCGCCTGCAGGCCAAGCAAGGGCTGCGCGGGGCCCGGCGCAGCAGTTGGCTGCTGCTGCACGACGACCGCCTGCGCGGCACCCTGCTGATCGGCCGCACCCTGGTCAATGTCAGCGCCGCCGCCCTGGCCAGCTGGGCCGCGGTGCGCCACTGGGGCGTCATCGGCCTGGCCGTCGCGATCCCCGGCCTGACCCTGCTCCTGCTGCTGTTCGGCGCGCTGCTGCCGCGTCGCTACGGCGCCCTGCGCGCCGAGCGCGTGGCGCTGCCGGCGAGCCTGCCGCTGCTCCTGCTGCAACGCCTGTGCTGGCCGCTGCTGTGGCTGCTGACCGTCCTCAGCAACGCCCTGCTGCGCCTGCTCGGCGTCGCCGCGGCGAAGCGGGACGAGGGCCGCAGTCGCGACGAGGAAGCCCTACGCCCCGCCGATAACCCGCAGGCGACCGAGGTCAGCCGCCAGGACATGCTGCTCGGCCTGCTGGACCTGGAACGGGTCACGGTCAACGACCTGATGATCCCGCGCAACGAAGTCGAAGGCATCGACCTCGACGACCCGCTCGAGGACATCGTCGAGCAGTTGCGCACCACCAGCCACACGCGCCTGCCGGTGTACCGCGACGACGTCAACCAGATCGAAGGCATCGTCCACATGCGGCAGATCGCGCGCCTGCTGACCCAGGGCCGGCTGACCAAGGACAACCTCCGCCAGGCTTGCGTCGAGCCGTACTTCGTGCCGGAAAGCACGCCGCTGTCGACCCAACTGGTGAACTTCCAGAAGGAAAAGCGCCGCATCGGCGTGGTGGTGGACGAATACGGCGAGGTGATCGGCATCGTCACCCTGGAGGACATCCTCGAAGAGATCGTCGGCGACTTCAACGACCTCGACAGCCTCGACAACCCGGACATCCAGGCCCAGGAAGACGGCAGCTTCGTCATCGACGGCAGCGCCAACCTGCGCGAGCTGAACAAGTCGCTCGGCTGGCAGTTGCCCTGCGACGGGCCGAAGACCCTCAACGGCCTGGTCACCGAGGCACTGGAGCAGATTCCCGACTGCGCGGTGTGCCTGCGCATCGGCCCCTACTGCCTGGAGATCCAGCAGTCGGCGGAAAACCGCGTGAAGAGCGTGCGCGCCTGGCATCCCCGCGCCCTCGCCCCACTGCTGGAGAGCGACACCGGGGCCTGATCCGGGATTGCCGAACCCGCCCCGCGGCGCTCTATAATCGACCCAGCTTATCCAGCCCTGCCGCCGGCTCCGCCGCTACCCGCAGCCCGAGCCCCGGCCAGTCACCCGCCAGTCCCGCCTGCCCGTCCGGCCCACCGCCGACGGTACAGCCGGCGCACGGCGCGCAGGCTCACCCTCCCTGCGCGACCGACCTCGTCCGCCCCACCCGGGCGCCGCGCCGCCGCATCGGCGCGCTGGCATAACCATCCGGCCGCACGGAAGCACTCCGTCCTGCCCTGACTGCCAGGGACCTCCCCACCATGACCGCCGCCACCCTCGCCGCCGCCCCCACTCCGGAAGCGGCCAACTCGACCACCCGGGTCGCCGTCGCCAGCTTCATCGGCACCGCCATCGAGTTCTACGATTTCTACGTCTACGCCACCGCCGCCGCCCTGGTGATCGGCCCCGTATTCTTCCCGCAGACATCCGGCACCGCGCAGATGCTCAGCGCCTTCCTCACCTTCGGCATCGCCTTTCTCGCCCGTCCGCTGGGCTCGGCGCTGTTCGGCCACTTCGGCGACCGCATCGGGCGCAAGTCGACCCTGGTCGCCTCGCTGCTGCTGATGGGGGTCTCCACCACCCTGATCGGCGTCCTCCCCGGCTACGACAGCATCGGCTACTGGGCTCCGTTGCTGCTCTGCCTGCTGCGCTTCGGCCAGGGCCTCGGCCTCGGCGGCGAATGGGGCGGCGCCGCGCTGCTGGCCACGGAGAACGCGCCGGCCGGCAAACGCGCCTGGTTCGGCATGTTTCCCCAGCTCGGTCCGTCGATCGGCTTCCTCGCCGCCAACGGCCTGTTCCTGGCCCTGGCGATGCTGCTCAGCGAGGAGCAATTCCGTGAGTGGGGCTGGCGGATCCCGTTCCTGCTCAGCGCGGCGCTGGTGATCGTCGGCCTCTATGTGCGCCTGAAGCTGGCGGAGACCCCGGTGTTCGCCAAAGCCATGGCCAGGCACGAGAGGGTGCGCCTGCCGATCGCCGAGCTGTTCGCCCAGCACTGGCGGCCGACCCTGCTCGGCGCCCTGGCGATGGTGGTGTGCTATGCGCTGTTCTATATCTCCACGGTGTTCTCGCTGAGCTACGGAGTCGCCAGCCTGGGCTTCAGCCGCGAGGAGTTCCTCGGTCTGCTGTGCCTCGCCGTGCTCTTCATGGCCGCCGCCACGCCACTCTCGGCCTGGCTCAGCGACCGCTTCGGGCGCAAGCCGGTACTGCTGCTCGGCAGCCTGGCGGCGCTCGCCTCCGGGTTCGCCATGGAGCCGCTGCTGAGCCAGGGCTCGGCATTCAGCGTCGCCCTGTTCCTCTGCATCGAATTGTTCCTGATGGGCGTCACCTTCGCCCCGATGGGCGCGCTGCTGCCGGAAATCTTCCCCACCCACGTGCGCTACACCGGCGCGTCGGCGGCCTACAACCTGGGCGGCATCCTTGGCGCATCGGTGGCGCCCTACATCGCCCAGAAGCTGGTCGGCATCGGCGGCCTGGGCTGGGTCGGCGGCTACGTCTCGGCGGCGGCGCTGCTCAGCCTGCTGGCGGTACTGTGCCTGAAGGAGACCCGCGACAACGACCTCGGCGCAGCACCCTGAATCCCGCTCAGGGGTCCGCGGCGCCACCCTCTTCCCTCGCCGCCAGCCAGTCGGCGAGGGAGGAGGCCCAGACCTGGTAGCCCAGTTGCGACGGATGAAAGCCGTCGATGGCCAGGTAGCCCGGAAGCAGGTCCAGCGAGATCGGGCAGTAGCCGGCGCCGGCCGCGCCAGCTAGATCGCGCAACGCCTCGTCGAGCAGCCGCCCGCGCCACCCCAGCAGGGCCCGCAGCAAACCGGGCAGGGCGGAGAAATGCCGCAGCGGCGGCACCGCGGTGCAGATCACCTGCGCGCCGGCCGCCTGGAAGGCTCCGATGAGGGCAGCGCAATCGGTTCGCCAGCGTTCGAGGGAGCGCAGGCCGGTGGTGTCGTTGACGCCGAAGACCAGGATCACCCGGTCGAAGAAACGTCCTTCCACCTGCGGTAGCAGGCGTTCGCGCGCCTCGCCGCTGGTGATGCCGTTCTCGCCCAGCGCCAGCCAGGCCACCGGGCGCCGCAGACGCTCGCCCAGCGCCGCGGCCAGGCGGCCGGCCAGAGCGTAGTCCAGGCAACTGGCGCCAACCCCGGCTACCGTCGACTCACCGAACAACAGCAAGCGCAGCGGCTCTCCGCTGCCGGGCTCTCCAACCAGCCCTTCGCGAGGTCCCGCCGCGGGCGCCAGGCGCAAGGCCCGGCGGCGGGTACGGATAGCCAGCGGCACCACCAGTGGGAGCAACGGCAGAGCCGCCGCCCACCAGGCCAGCGATGCCAGCCGGCGCATCTCAGAGTTCGACGCGAACCGCCTGGGCGGCACGGGTCGCCTTGGCCCGCGCGGCATCGATGGACTCGTCGCGCGCCAGGGCCACCCCCATCCGCCGCTGGCCATCCACTTCCGGCTTGCCGAACAGGCGCAGCGCGGTATCCGCCTCACCCAGGGCGGCGCCGAGGTTGGCGAAGGCGACCCGGTCGGACTTGCCTTCCACCAGGATCACCGCCGAGGCCGACGGGCCGAACTGGCGGATCAGTGGGATCGGCAGGCCGAGGATCGCCCGTGCGTGCAGGGCGAACTCGGAAAGATCCTGGGAAATCAGGGTCACCAGGCCGGTATCGTGCGGGCGCGGCGACACCTCGCTGAACCACACCTGGTCGCCCTTGACGAACAGTTCGACGCCGAACAGCCCGCGTCCGCCGAGGGCCTCGGTCACCGCCCGGGCGACCCGCTCGGACTCGGCCAGGGCCTGCGCGCTCATCGCCTGCGGCTGCCAGGACTCGTGGTAGTCGCCCTTGACCTGGCGGTGACCGATCGGCGCGCAGAAAGTGGTACCGCCGTCATGGCGCACGGTGAGCAGGGTGATCTCGTAGTCGAAATCGATGAAGCCCTCGACGATCACCCGGCCCTTGCCGGCGCGCCCACCTTCCTGGGCGTAGTCCCAGGCCGCCTGCAGGTCGTCGGGGCCTTTCAGGACGCTCTGGCCCTTGCCCGACGAGCTCATGATCGGCTTCACCACGCAGGGGTAGCCGACGCGCTCGACGCCCAGGCGGTAGTCCTCGAAAGTATCGGCGAAGTGATAGGGCGAGGTCGGCAGGCCGAGTTCCTCGGCAGCCAACCGGCGGATGCCCTCGCGGTTCATGGTCAGTTGCGCGGCGCGGGCGGTGGGCACCACGGTGTAGCCTTCGGCCTCCAGCTCGACCAGGGTGGCGGTGGCGATGGCCTCGATCTCCGGGACTATGTAGTGTGGCTTCTCCTGCTCGATCACCGCGCGCAGGGCGGCGCCGTCAAGCATGCTGATCACGTGGCTGCGATGCGCCACCTGCATGGCCGGGGCGTTGTCGTAGCGATCGACGGCGATCACCTCGCAACCCAGGCGTTGCAGCTCGATGGCGACCTCCTTGCCCAGCTCGCCGGAGCCACAGAGAAGGACGCGGGTCGCGCTCGGCGACAGGGGGGTACCGATACGGGTCATGGACGAACCTCGGAAATGAAGGAAAACGGGTTCCACCTCAGGCGGAACCGCTGAGCAGCCCTTGCGCCTTGGCGCGTGCGAAGCAGCGGCCAAGCACCTCGCGGCGCTCGTCGTCGCTCATCAGGCCCCAGCGGGTGATCTCGGCCGCCGTGCGCTGGCAGCCGATGCAGATGTCCTGCTCGTCCAGCGCACAGACGTGGACGCAGGGCGAAGCCACCGGCCGCTCGTTCACCCCTGGTCCTCGGCGAGGTCGCGGGCGTAGCGGCGGGCGTTGTGCACATAGTGGGCGGCGCTGGCCTCGAGCATCTTCCTCTGCGGTTCGCTCAGCTCGCGCACGACCTTGCCTGGCGAGCCCATCACCAGCGAGCCGTCGGGTATTTCCCTGCCCTCGGGAATCAGCGCGTTGGCGCCGATGATGCAGTACTTGCCGATCTTCGCCCCGTTGAGGATCACCGCGTTGATCCCCACCAGGCTGTAGTCGCCCACCGTGCAGCCGTGCAGCATGGCGTTGTGGCCGACGGTGACGCCCTTGCCGAGGCTCAGCGGATACCCCATGTCGGTGTGCATCACCGCGCCGTCCTGGACGTTGCTGTGCTCGCCGATATGGATCAGTTCGTTATCGCCGCGCAGCACCGCGCCGAACCAGACGCTGGCGCCGGCGTCCAGGCGAACCTTGCCGATCACCGCGGCGGTGGGGGCGATCCAGCTGTCGGGATGGGTTTCGACGCGGGCGTCGCCCAGGCGGTATTTCATCGCGATCTCCTCGTGGCCGGGGTCTGCGCCCCGTCGGTCAACTCAGTTTGATGAAGGAAGCCGGTGGCGTGTGCAGGTCGATGGGGTCGTCGAAAAGCAGGTTGACCAGTTCCACCACCATGATGGCGGTCAGGCCCCAGATCTTGAACTCGCCGAAACGATAGCTGGGCACGTACCAGCTGCGACCGAAGTAATCGATGCGGTGGGTGACCTCGCGCGGATCGTCGCGAAAGAAACTCAGCGGCACGTTGAACACCGCGGCGATCTCGCCATCGTTGGGCTGGTACTCGACGAAGTCGGGAATGAAGGCGACATAGGGCGTGACCTTGATCCCATGCCGGGAGACCAGGGTACTCAGCGGCCCGACCACTTCCACCAGGCCCGGTGGCAGGGCGATCTCCTCCTCCGCCTCGCGCAGGGCGGTGCGCACCAGGTCGGCGTCTTCCGGGTCGCGTCGGCCGCCCGGGAAGGCGACTTCGCCACCATGGGTGGACAGGCCGGCGGCGCGCAGGGTCAGCACAAGCTCCGGGTCGTCGCTGCGGGTGATGGGCACCAGCACGGCCGCTTCGGGGAAGCGCTGGTCGGTATTCAGTTGGCGGGGGCGGTGCGCCTCGATGCGTTGGCGCAGCTCGTCGAGCGTGCAGTTCATACTGCCGGGGTTTCCGAGGTCTTGTCGTTTCCCCGAGATCATGGCACGAAAGCCACGGGCAGCCCACCCCTTCCGTACAGGCCCCTTGTCGCCCCCGGGCCGGCCGAGCAAGATAGGCCTTTTCCCGAAGAAGAAGCCCGCATGAAATTCTGCAGCCAGTGCGGCGCCACGGTGGTCGAGCGCATCCCGGACGGCGACAACCGCCTGCGCTACGTCTGCGACGCCTGCCATACCGTGCACTACCAGAATCCGCGGATCGTCGCCGGCAGCCTGCCGGTGCGGGACGGCCGGGTCCTGCTCTGCCGTCGCGCCATCGCGCCGCGCCTGGGCTACTGGACGCTCCCGGCCGGCTTCATGGAGAACGGCGAGACCCTCGCCCAGGCGGCGGTCCGCGAGACAGAGGAAGAAGCCAACGCGCGGATCGGCGACCTGCAGCTCTACACCCTGTTCGATCTGCCGCACATCAGCCAGGTCTACCTGTTCTTCCGCGCCGAGCTGCTCGACCTGGATTTCTCCGCGGGCGACGAGAGCCTGGAAGTGCGGCTTTTCGACGAAGCGGAGATTCCCTGGTCGGAGCTGGCTTTTCCGACCATCGGCCGTACCTTAGAATGCTACTTCAGCGATCGCCGCGAAGGATGCTTCCCGGTGCGCAACGAAGCCATCGCGCCTATGCTGGCTTCCCATAAGAAAGACTGACCGCCAAACACTCGAACACCGCCGCCGTTGCGGCTCAAGGGAACATCGGGGATCTCACTTCCATGCGCTGGTTGCTTGCTGTGCTGTGCTTGACCTTCGCCAGTCTGACCCAGGCCAATGCCGCGCCGACGCTGGACGGCAAGGTGGACAAGGTCCTGGTGCTCAAGTCCGAGCGAAAACTGCTGCTCCTCAACAAAGGCAACGTCCTCAAGAGCTATCGCGTCTCGCTGGGCAAGCGCCCCACCGGGCCGAAGCTGGCCGAAGGCGACAACCGCACGCCGGAAGGCTTCTACTGGATCGACTGGCGCAAGACCAGCAACAACTACAACCTGTCCATGCACATTTCCTACCCCAACGCCCGCGACGTGGCCAAGGCCCGGGAAAAGGGCCTGCCGGCCGGCGGCATGATCATGATCCACGGCACCCCGCTGGATGACGAATACCCGGAGTGGTACTTCTCCACCCTGGACTGGACCAATGGCTGCATCGCCATGAACAACACCGACATGCGCGAAGTCTGGAGCGTCGTGAAGGACGGCACGCTGATCGAGATCCGCCCCTGACAGAACCAGGCTGATACCACTCGTCAGCCGTCAGCCACGCCACGAACGCCGCCGCGAACCTTTCCGGCGGCGTTTTCTTTTTTCCGTCAAGCCCTTGCATCCCGTACCCAGGCCGTCTCGCTCGAGGAGACGGCAGGCTGACGCGCGCGCTCCGTGCAACTGGCATTGACGTGGTATTCAAGTGGTATTAATTTTTCCGCCATTACCGGGCGACAACAACGCAATCCGCACTGGAACCTTTCCATGAAGACAGCCCACGACCTGCTCCTGGCCCTGCGTCCCGACGAGGCGCAACCCACTCCGCTCTATCTGCAACTGGCGCGCAATCTCGAAAGCGCGATCCATGCCGGACAGTGGAAGGCCGAGGAAGCGCTGCCCTCCGAACGCAGCCTCAGCGAAACCCTGAACATTTCCCGCGTCACCGCGCGCAAGGCTCTCGAAATCCTCTTCGAGCAGGGCCTGATCCGTCGCAACCAGGGCTCGGGTACCTTCATCACCCCGCGCCTGGAACAACCGCTGTCGCGCCTCTCCAGCTTCAGCGAAATGCTCCGCCTGAAAGGCTTCACTCCCGGCTCCACCTGGCTGAAGCGCGGCATCGCCCTGCCCACCCACGACGAACTGATCCGCCTCGGCCTGTCGCCCACCGAGAAGGTCGCGCGCCTGAAACGCCTGCGCAAGGCCGACGGCACGGTGATGGCGATCGAGCACAGCACCCTGCCGGCACGCCTGCTCAGCGACCCGACGGCGATCGGCGACTCCCTCTACGAATACCTGGACAGCATCGGCCGCCCGGTGGTCCGCGCCCTGCAGCACGTGCGCGCGATCAACGCCTCGCCCGCCGATGCCGCGCTGGTCGGCATCGAGCCGGGCACCGCGATGCTGCTGATGACGCGGATCGGCTACCTCGAGGACAACACCCCGATCGAGCTGACCGACACCTACTGCCGCAACGACTACTACGACTTCGTCGCCGAACTGCGACGCTGACCGATACGGAGCCGCCATGCTCGAAGGCAACATCCTCACCCCTCAAGGCTGGGTCCTCGGCCGCCTGCACATACAGGACGGTCGCATCCGGCGGATCGACGGCGATCCCGTCGATCCAGCCGGCAACTCCCTGCCCTATCTGCTGCCGGGCTTCATCGACCTGCACGTGCATGGCGGCGGCGGCCGCGACATCATGGAAGGCGGCGATGCCTTCGCCACCATCGCCCGTACCCACCGGCGTTTCGGCACCACCTCGCTGCTGGCCACTACCATGACCGCCCCGCACGAGGAAATCGCCGGCATCCTCAGCCAGCTCGGCGAGTATTGCCGGAAGCCGCTGGCCGGTGGATCACGGGTGCTCGGCGTGCACCTGGAAGGCCCCTACATCAACTCCGGAAAACTCGGCGCGCAACCCAACTTCGCCCACGCCGCGGTGCTCGAGGAGGTCGAGGATTACCTGCGCCGCGCGCCGATCCGGGTGATCACCATCGCCCCGGAGATCGCCGGCCACCAGCCACTGATCCGCGCCCTCGCCGAACGCGGCGTGCGCCTGCAGGTCGGCCATACCCTGGGCAGCTACGAGGACGGCGTGGCCGCCCTGGAAGCCGGCGCCAGCAGCTTCACCCACCTCTACAACGCGATGACCGGCCTGCATCACCGCGAACCGGGCATCGTCGGCGCGGCCCTGGCCCATGCGCGCTACGCCGAGCTGATTCCCGACCTGCTGCACGTGCACCCCGGCGCGATCAAGGTGGCCCTGCGCTCGATCCCCTGCCTGTACTGCGTGACCGACTCCACCGCCGCCGCCGGCATGCCCGACGGCCAGTACAAGCTCGGCAGCCACACCGTGACCAAGTGCCTGGGCGGCGTGCGCCTGCCCGACGGCACCCTGGCCGGCAGCACCCTGACCATGGACCAGGCGCTGCGCAACCTGGTGAAGATCGGCCTGCCGCTGGCGGAAGCCTCGCAACGCCTCGCGCAGTTCCCCGCCGACTACCTCGGCCTCGCCGAGCGTGGCCGCCTGGCGCCCGGCGCCTGGGCCGACGTGGTGCGCCTGGACCGCTCCCTGGAGCTCGACGCCGTGATGGTGGAAGGAGAACTCGAATGACTTCGCTGATGCTCGAGGAAGCGCTCTCCGCCGCCGCGGTGGCGAGCCGCCAACTGGCCGTGCTCGATGCCCGCCTGCCGGCGCTTGGCCAGCGCCTGCGGGAAGTGGATCCGAACCTGGCGCTGACCGTCGCGCGCGGCAGCTCCGACCACGCGGCCAGCTACTTCGCCTACCTGGCCATGCAGCACGCCGGGCTGCCGGTGGCCTCGCTGCCGATGTCGGTGGTGACCCTCAACCGCTCGCCGCTGCGGGTCGCCGGGCAGGTCGCCTTCGCCTTCTCGCAATCCGGGCAGAGCCCCGACCTGGTGGACAGCCTGCGCACGCTCCGTGAACGCGGCGCGCTCAGCGTCGCCCTGGTGAACGCCGAGGACTCGCCGCTGGAAGCCGCCAGTGAATTCGTCGTGCCGCTCGGCGCAGGCGTGGAACGCAGCGTCGCCGCGACCAAGAGCTTCATCGCCACCCTCGCCGCCAGCGCCCGCCTGCTCGCCCACTGGCAGCGCGATGCCGCCCTGCTGGACGCCGGCCAGGCACTGGCGGCCGGCCTGGAGCAGGCCGCCAGGCTCGACTGGTCGCCCGCCATCGAGGTCCTGCGCGACTGCCAGCGACTGATGGTGATCGGTCGCGGCGCCGGCTACGCCATCGCCCAGGAGGCGGCGCTGAAATTCAAGGAAACCTCGGCGATCCAGGCCGAAGCCTTCAGCAGCGCCGAGGTCCGCCATGGGCCGATGGCGCTGGTCGAGGAGCGCTATCCGCTGCTGCTGTTCGCCCCCCGTGGCCCGGAACAGGACGGCCTGCTGGCGCTCGCCGAGGACATGCGCCAGCGCGGCGCGCGGGTCCTGCTCGCGGCCCCCGACGACGTCGCCGGACGCGACCTGCCGCTACTGCGCGCCGCGCACCCGGCGCTCGACCCGATCCTCGCGATCCAGAGCTTCTACGTCATGGCCGCCAGCCTGGCCGAAGCCCGCGGCATGGACCCCGACCAGCCACGACACCTGAGCAAAGTCACCCGAACCCACTGAACCCGAGCGCCCGCCCATGAACAACAAGAACCTGGCCCTCAAAGCACCCCTGAGCGGACCCGTGATGCCGCTCAGCCGAGTCCCCGATCCGGTGTTTTCCAGCGGCACGCTGGGCGAAGGCATCGCCATCGACCCACTGAACGATTGCCTGCACGCGCCTTGCGCCGGGGTGGTCAGCCACCTCGCGCGGACCCGCCACGCCCTCAGCCTGCGCGCCGACAACGGCGCCGAGCTGCTGCTGCACGTCGGCCTGGACACCGTGCAACTGCAGGGCGAAGGCTTCCAGCCACTGGTCGAGGAAGGCGCGCGGGTGATCGAGGGCCAGCCCCTGCTGCGCTTCGACCTGGACCGTGTCGCACGAGGCAGCCGCAGCCTGATCACGGTGATGATCCTGAGCAACGGCGAAGGTTTCCAGGTGCGCCCGCTGACCACCAACCCGGTGGAGGTCGGCGCGCCGTTGCTGCAATTGAGTCCGGAAAAGAGCGAAGCGCGTCCCGCCGCGGCATCCGCCGCCACGGGCGAAACGCCCCAGGCCCGGGGCCTTGCGCGGGTCGCCCACCACGGCGGCCTGCATGCGCGGCCGGCGGCGCTGTTGCGCAAGACCGCGCAAGGTTTTTCCAGCCAGGCCGAACTGCATTTCGCCGGCCAGGTGGCCAGCGTCGACAGCCTGGTCGGGATCATGGGCCTGGGAGTCGCCGAACAGGACGAAGTGGAAGTGATCTGCCGCGGCGACGACAGCCAGGCGGCACTCGACGCGCTGCTCGCGGCGCTCGCCAGTGGCGCCCCGGCCACAGCGTCCGACGCTTCGCCACGCCATGCGCCACCAGCCACGCCAGCCGAGGCCGCGGCCGCCGGTACCCTGGCCGGGGTCTGCGCCGCGCCCGGCCTGGCCAGCGGACCCCTGGCCCGGCTCGGCGCCGTCAACCTGCCCGCCGACGGCGGCCCGCATCGGCCCGAGGAGCAGCACATCGCCCTGGACCAGGCCCTGCAGCGGGTGCGCGACGACGTCCAGGTCAACCTGCAGCAGGCCAGGCTGCGCGGCGACGAAAACGAAGCGGCGATCTTCTCCGCCCATCTGGCGCTGCTGGAGGACCCGGGGCTGCTGGATGCCGCCGACATGCTGATCGACCAGGGGGTCGGCGCCGCCCATGCCTGGCACCGGGCGATCCAGGCGCAGTGCGAGATTCTCCAGGCGCTGGGCAACCCGTTTCTCGCCGAACGCGCCAACGACCTGCGCGACCTGGAGAAACGCGCGCTGCGCGTGCTCCTCGGCGACGCCGCGCAACTGCAGGTGCCGGCCGGCGCCATCGTCGTCGCCCACGAGTTCACCCCCTCCGACCTCGGCCCGCTGGTCGAGGCCGGCGCCGCCGGCCTGTGCATGGTCGAAGGCGGCGCCACCTCCCACGTGGCCATCCTCGCCCGCAGCAAGGGCCTGCCCTGCCTGGTGGCGCTCGGCCCGTCACTGCTGGGACTGGAGGAAGGCCGGCCGGTCGTGCTCGACGGCGAGCAGGCCCGCCTGGAACTGGCGCCCACGCCCGAACGACTGCAGCAGGTCGCCGCCGAGGTCCGGCGCCGCGCGCAGCAACGCCAGCGCCAGCAGGCCGAGGCCCAGCGCCAGGCGCTGACCCGCGACGGCCGGCGCATCGAAGTCGGCGCCAACGTCGCCTCGCCGCAGGAGGCCGCCGAAGCCTTCGCCAACGGTGCCGACGGGGTCGGCCTGCTACGCACCGAGTTCCTCTTCCTCGAGCGCCGCGCCGCGCCCGACGAAGAGGAGCAGCGCTGCGCCTACCAGGAGGTCCTGGACGCCATGGGCGAGCGCAAGGCGATCATCCGCACCATCGATGTCGGCGGCGACAAGCAGCTCGACTACCTGCCGCTGCCCGCCGAGGAAAATCCGGCGCTGGGCCTGCGCGGCATCCGCCTGGGCCAGGCGCGCCCGGAACTGCTCGACCAGCAGCTGCGCGCGCTGCTGCGGGTCGAACCGCTGCAGCGCTGCCGGATCCTGCTGCCGATGGTCAGCGAGGTCGACGAACTGCTCGCCATCCGCCAGCGCCTCGGCGAACTGGCCGCGCAACTGGGCATCGCGCGCCTGCCCGAACTCGGCGTGATGATCGAGGTGCCTTCCGCCGCCCTGCTCGCCGACCAGTTGGCCGAGCACGCCGACTTCCTCTCGATCGGCACCAACGACCTGTCGCAGTACGCCCTGGCCATGGATCGCTGCCATGCCGGCCTCGCCGACCGCATCGACGCCCTGCACCCGGCGCTGCTCCGACTGATCGACCAGGCCTGCGCCGGCGCCGCCCGTCACGGGCGCTGGGTCGGCGTCTGCGGGGCGCTGGCCTCGGACCCGCTGGCGACGCCGGTGCTGGTCGGCCTCGGCGTCGAGGAGCTTTCCGTGGGACCGGGCCTGGTCGGCGAGATCAAGGCGCGGGTGCGCCAGCTCGACGCCTCCGACTGCCGGCACAAGGCCCGCTCGCTGCTGGAGCTGGGCAGCGCCCGGGCGGTGCGCGAAGCCTGCCTGCAACACTGGCCGCTGGCCTGACAAGAACAACCGGAGACCCCGCCATGCCCCCGTTCCTGATCGAAAGCCTGCAACGCCTGGGCCGCGCCCTGATGCTGCCGATCGCGATCCTGCCGATCGCCGGCCTGCTGCTGCGCCTGGGCGATGTCGACCTGCTCGACATTCCACTGGTGCATGACGCCGGCAAGGCGATCTTCGCCAACCTGGCGCTGATCTTCGCCATCGGCATCGCGGTCGGCTTCGCCCGCGACAACAACGGCACCGCCGGCCTCGCCGGGGCCATCGGCTACCTGGTGATGATCTCGGTGCTCAAGGTGATCGATCCGGGCATCGAAATGGGTGTGCTTTCCGGGATCATCAGCGGCCTGGTGGCTGGCGCCCTGTACAACCGCTTCAAGGACGTGAAGCTGCCCGAATACCTGGCGTTCTTCGGCGGGCGCCGCTTCGTGCCGATCGCCACGGGGATCAGCGCGGTGTGCCTGGGCCTGCTGTTCGGGGTGGTCTGGCCCCCCCTGCAACAGGGCATCAATGGCCTCGGCCAGCTGATGCTGGAGAGCGGCAGCCTTGGCGCCTTTGCCTTCGGCGTCCTGAACCGCCTGCTGATCGTCACCGGCCTGCACCACATCCTCAACAACCTGGTGTGGTTCGTCTTCGGCAGCTTCACCGACCCGGAAACCGGGCGCGTCGTCACCGGCGACCTGGCGCGCTACTTCGCCGGCGATCCGAAGGGCGGCCAGTTCATGGCCGGGATGTTCCCGGTGATGATGTTCGGCCTGCCCGCCGCCTGCCTGGCGATGTACCGCAACGCCCGCCCGGAGCGGCGCAAGCTGATCGGCGGGCTGCTCCTGTCGATGGCCCTGACCGCCTTCCTCACCGGCGTCACCGAACCGGTGGAGTTCGCCTTCATGTTCCTCGCGCCGCTGCTCTACCTGCTGCACGCGCTGCTCACCGGCCTGTCCATGGCCCTTACCGACCTGCTCGATATCCGCCTCGGCTTCACCTTCTCCGGCGGCGCCATCGACCTGGCGCTGGGCTGGGGCCGCTCGACCCACGGCTGGATGCTCTGGCCGCTGGGCCTGCTCTACGCCGGCATCTATTACCTGGTGTTCGACTTCTGCATCCGCCGCTTCAACCTGAAGACGCCGGGCCGCGAGGATGACGCGAGCGGCGAGGCGAGCGACAACGCCGAGGCCGAGCGCGCCCCGGCGTTCATCCGCGCCCTGGGTGGCGCGGCCAACCTCGAAGTGGTGGACGCCTGCACCACCCGCCTGCGCCTGCGCCTGGTGGATCGCGACAAGGCCTCGGACGCCCAGCTCAAGGCCCTCGGCGCGATGGCCGTGGTGCGCCCGGGCAAGGCCGGGAGCCTGCAGGTGGTGGTGGGCCCGCAGGCCGACAGCATCGCCGACGAGATCCGCCGCGCCCTGCCGTTCGCCACCCAGCCGGGCGAAGTGCAACAGGCGCGGGACAACCCCGGCGCGACCGAGGAGACCCCGCCGCAGGTCGCCGTCGACGCCACGGAAGCCCAGGCCTGGCTCGGCGCCCTGGGCGGTGCCGACAACCTGCGAGAAGTGCAGAGCATCGCCCTGACCCGCCTGCGGGTCAGCGTGGCGGACGAGCGCAAGCTGGCCAGCGAACAGTTGCGGAGCCTAGGTGGCCAGGGCATCAGCTCGCTCGCCGGCGGTATCTGCCATATCCTGGTGGGCCCGCGCGCCGCGGCCCTGAGCCAGGCCCTGCAACCGCTGCTGCGGCGCTGACGGCAGGAGGGATGAACCTCGGTCAATCGGCGGATAACCGCTAAGCGGTTATTCGCCCTACGCCACGGCTCCCACGTTCGGGTTCGACCGGGAGGGCAGATAATCGCGAGGCGGTTATTCGCGCCACGCCACAGCCCCAGGTCGGGCTCTCCCCGTGAGGCGGATAACGAAAAGGGCGGCCACTGGCCGCCCTTCTTGCTTGTCCGAGGAAAGCTCAGAAGACCATGTCGGTCAGGCGCCAGACCTCGTAGGCCGGGGTCTCGTACGGATGCGCCGCCTTCAGCGCCTTGACGCTGGCGTGGATCAGTTCGTCGGCCACCACCAGCTCCACCTTCCACTCCGCCACGTGCTCGACCTGACCGACCTGGCCCAGGTAGGGACGGCTACCGTCCAGGGGGCGGAACTGGCCCTGGCCAAGGGACTGCCAGCAGCAACTGTCGTACGCCCCGATGCGCCCGCCACCCGCGGCGAACACCGCTTGCTTGACGACATCCAGATGGCTTTCAGGCACATAGAAACACAGCTTGTACATCGTTTTCTCCGCACGAATCGAATGCTGCACGAGGGCGGTCGGTGGTTGCGCGACTACCGGCGCCAAATGATGGCATTCTGCCTTGTCATGGTGAATATTTGACGCTGCCTTTACGACAGATAAGCGCAACATTTGTTCGCCCGTCACAACACCTTCGTGCGCGCTATCACAGATTTGCGTTCAGCCGCGGAACCGCCGCCATTTGCCCGTCAGCCCACTGGCGGACGGCGCGTGGCTGCCGTCGCAATACGGCAGGTCGGCGGAGCGCCCGCAACGGCACAACAGCAGCAGGCGCTCGCGAGTCGCGTGGAGCGTCAGGCCGTTGCGGCAATCGGCGGGACAATCGGGAAGCGAAGGCGAAGCCCCGCAGGTACAGAGCCGCAAGGTGTCGCCGGGGGAGACCCGGCGAACCTCGGGAAGAAGCTCGGGCGACGAGGCGGATGCGTCATCGCCCGCCATGCCGGATCAGTCCACCCAGACCCGGGCGTTGCGGAACATGCGCAGCCAGCCGCCGTCTTCCTGCCAGTCGTCCGGACGCCAGGAGTTCTGCACGGCGCGGAACACCCGCTCGGGGTGCGGCATCATGATGGTGACCCGGCCGTCGCGGCTGCTCAGGCCGGTGATGCCGCGCGGCGAGCCGTTGGGGTTGGCCGGGTAGGCTTCGGTAACCTTGCCGTGGTTGTCGACGAAGCGCAGCGACACGCAGCCGGACAGGTCGGCCTCCAGCAGCGCCTCTTCCGACTCGAATTCCGCATGGCCCTCGCCATGGGCGATGGCGATCGGCAGGCGCGACCCGGCCATGCCCTGCAGGAAGATCGACGACGATTCCTGTACCTGGACCATCGCCACCCGCGCCTCGAACTGCTCGGAGCGGTTGCGCACGAAGTGCGGCCAGAACTCGGTGCCGGGAATCAGCTCGTGCAGGTTGGACATCATCTGGCAGCCGTTGCAGACGCCAAGGGCGAAGCTGTCCTTGCGCTCGAAGAAGGCCTGGAAGCCATCGCGGGCGCGGGTGTTGAACAGGATCGACTTGGCCCAGCCCTCGCCGGCGCCGAGCACGTCGCCATAGGAGAAGCCACCGCAGGCCACCAGGCCCTTGAAAGCCTCCAGGTCGACCCGGCCGGCGAGGATGTCGCTCATGTGCACGTCGATCGCGGCGAAGCCGGCGCGATCGAAGGCTGCGGCCATCTCCACCTGGCCGTTGACGCCCTGCTCGCGAAGGATCGCCACCTGCGGCCGCACGCCCTTCCTGATGTAGGGCGCGGCGATGTCCTGGTTGACGTCGAAGCTGAGCTTGGTCGACAGGCCAGGGTTGTCTTCGTCCAGCAAGGCGTCGAATTCCTGCTCGGCGCAGTCGGCATTGTCGCGCAGGCGCTGGATCTGGTAGCTGGTTTCGCTCCAGATGCGCTGCAGGATGCGGCGCTGGGCGCTGTAGACGGTCTCACCGTTGTAGTTCAGGTTGATCTCGTAGCCGTTCACCGGCTGGCCGATCACCGCCACGCAGTCGTCGAGGCCGGCGGCGCTGAACTGCGCGAGGACTTCCGGGGTGGCGCCTTCGCGGACCTGGATCACCGCGCCCAGCTCCTCGCTGAACAGCACGGCCGCCAATTCCTCGCGGCTATCGGCCAGGGCATCGAGGTTCAGCTCGACGCCGCAGTGACCGGCGAAGGCCATCTCCAGCACGCTGGTGATCAGGCCGCCGTCGGAACGGTCGTGGTAGGCGAGGATGTGGCCGTCGGCATTCAGGCCCTGGATCACCGCGAAGAAGGCTTTCAGGTCCTCGGCGTCGTCGACGTCCGGCACGGCGCGGCCGAGCTTGCCGTGGACCTGGGCCAGGATCGAGCCGCCGAGGCGGTTCTTGCCGCGGCCCAGGTCGATCAGGATCAGGTCGGTCTCGCCCTTGTCCAGGCGCAGCTGCGGGGTCAGGCTCTGGCGCACGTCGGCGACCGGGGCGAAACCGGTGACGATCAGCGACACCGGCGAGGTGACGCTCTTGTCTTCGGCGCCCTCCTGCCAGCGGGTCTTCATGGACATCGAGTCCTTGCCCACCGGAATGGTGATGCCCAGCTCCGGGCACAGTTCCATGCCCACCGCCTTGACCGTGTCGTACAGGCGCGCGTCCTCGCCGGGGTGGCCGGCGGCGGCCATCCAGTTGGCGGACAGCTTGATGTCGGACAGCTTGGCGATGCGCGCGGCGGCCAGGTTGGTGACCGTCTCGCCGATGGCCATGCGCCCGGAAGCCGGGGCGTCGAGCAGCGCCAGCGGGGTGCGCTCGCCCATCGCCATGGCCTCGCCGGTATAGACGTCGAAGCTGGTCGCGGTGACGGCGCAGTCGGCCACCGGCACCTGCCAGGGGCCGACCATCTGGTCGCGGGCCACCAGGCCGGTGATGGTGCGATCGCCGATGGTGATCAGGAAGCTCTTGCTGGCCACGGCGGGATGGCGCAGGACGCGTTCGACGCTGTCCTGCAGTTCCAGCCCGGCGGCGTCGAAGTCGTCACCCAGTTCGGCCTCGCGGGTCACCGCGCGGTGCATGCGCGGCGCCTTGCCGAGCAGGACTTCCAGCGGCATGTCCACCGGCTTGTTGCCGAAATGGCTGTCGGCGACGGTCAGCTGGCGCTGCTCGATGGCCTCGCCGACCACCGCGAACGGGCAACGCTCGCGCTCGCAGATGGCCTTGAAGGTCTCGAAGTCGGCGGCGTCCACCGACAGCACGTAGCGCTCCTGCGATTCGTTGCACCAAATTTCCAGCGGGCTCATGCCCGGCTCGTCGTTGGGCACCGCGCGCAGTTCGAAGCGGCCGCCACGACCACCGTCGTTGATCAGTTCCGGCAGGGCGTTGGACAGGCCACCGGCGCCAACGTCGTGGATGAAGCTGATCGGGTTGCGCTCGCCGAGCTGCCAGCAGCGGTCGATCACTTCCTGGCAGCGCCGCTCCATTTCCGGGTTATCGCGCTGCACCGAGGCGAAGTCGAGGTCGGCGGAGCTGGCGCCGGTGGCCATCGACGAGGCGGCGCCGCCGCCCAGGCCGATCAGCATGGCCGGGCCACCGAGGACGATGAGCTTGGCGCCGACGCTGATCTCGCCCTTCTGCACATGCTCGTCGCGGATGTTGCCCATGCCGCCGGCGAGCATGATCGGCTTGTGATAGCCGCGCACTTCCTCGCCACGCGGGGTCTCGATCTTCTGCTCGAAGGTACGGAAGTAGCCGGTCAGCGCCGGACGGCCGAATTCGTTGTTGAACGCCGCGCCGCCCAACGGGCCTTCGATCATGATGTCCAGAGCGGTGACGATGCGCTCGGGCTTGCCGTAGGGAACTTCCCAGGGCTGTTCGAAACCGGGGATCTGCAGGTTGGATACGGTGAAGCCGGTCAGGCCGGCCTTCGGCTTGGCGCCGCGGCCGGTCGCGCCCTCGTCGCGGATCTCGCCGCCGGAGCCGGTGGAGGCGCCGGGGAACGGCGCGATGGCGGTCGGGTGGTTGTGCGTCTCCACCTTCATCAGGATCTGCACCGGCTCGCGGTTGGCGGCGTATTCGCGGGTCGCGGGATCGGGGAAGAAGCGTCCGGCGACATGCCCGACGATGACCGCGGCGTTGTCCTTGTACGCGGACAGCACGCCTTCGCGGCTCATCTCGTAGGTGTTCTTGATCATGCCGAACAGGCTCTTGTCCTGGGCCTGGCCGTCGATGTCCCAACTGGCGTTGAAGATCTTGTGGCGGCAGTGCTCGGAGTTGGCCTGGGCGAACATCATCAGTTCGACGTCGTGGGGATTGCGGCCCAGGTCGGCGAAGCTCTTGAGCAGGTAGTCGATCTCGTCCTCGGCCAGCGCCAGGCCCAGTTCGACGTTGGCCTTCTCCAGCGCGGCGCGGCCGCCGCCCAGCACGTCGATGGCGGTCAGCGGGCGCGGCTGGGCATGGCTGAACAGCTCGGCGGCGCCTTCCAGGCGCTCCAGCACCAGTTGGGTCATGCGGTCGTGCAGGCGTGCGGCGACCGCCTGGACGTCGCTCTCGGAGAGTTCGCCCTGCACATAATAGGCAATGCCCCGCTCCAGTCGCTCGATCTTCGCCAGGCCGCAGTTGCGGGCGATGTCGGAGGCCTTGCTCGACCACGGCGAGATGGTGCCGAAGCGCGGCACCACCAGGAACAGCCGGCCGGAGGGTTCCTGCACCGGTACGCTCGGGCCGTATTCCAGCAGCCGCGCCAGCACCTGCTCCTCGTCGGCGGTGAGCGCGCCGGTGACGTCGGCGAAATGCGCGAACTCAGCGTACAGCCCGGTGACGGCGGGCACGTGCTGGGTCAGTTGCTCGAGCAGTTTGCCGTGGCGGAAAGCGGAAAGGGCGGGAGCGCCGCGCAGGATCAGCATTGTCGGAACAGCCTCTGGAGACGGGAAGGTGTGGGGGCCGGCCGGGCCGGCCCGCAGAGGCCGTGCATTCTACCGTAAAGCGCCGTCGGCGGCACCCGCGCCGACGGCTATCGCGCGGCGCTCCATCGGATCCGTGGCGGCCCGCTTCGAAATACTTCGAGAGCGACACCGCAGCGTTCCGCGACGGGGCCTGCGAAGCGGCGGACGAACGGTATCCCGGTGTTAGCAGAGAAGGTTCCGGCTGTCGAGATATGGCGCCGTCTCGCCTTTGCGTATACTGCGCCGATGTTTGCCCTGACCGCGTACCGCTTACGTTGCGCCGCCTGGCTGTTGGCGACCGGCATCTTTCTGCTGCTTGCGGGCTGTAGCGAGGCGAAAGCCCCTACCGCCCTGGAGCGCGTGCAGAAGGAGGGGGTGCTGCGCGTGGTCACCCGCAACAGCCCGGCCACCTACTTCCAGGACCGCAACGGCGAAACCGGCTTCGAGTACGAACTGGCCAAGCGCTTCGCCGAGCGCCTGGGCGTCGAGCTGAAGATCGAGACCGCCGACAACCTTGACGACCTCTACGCCCAGCTCTCCCGCGCAGGCGGCCCGGCCCTCGCCGCCGCCGGCCTGACCCCGGGCCGCCAGGACGACGCCAGCGTGCGCTACTCGCACACCTACCTCGACGTCACTCCCCAGGTCATCTACCGCAACGGCCAGCAGCGCCCGACCCGTCCCGAAGACCTGGTCGGCAAGCGCATCATGGTGCTCAAGGGCAGCAGCCACGCGGCACAGCTCGCCGAGCTGAAGAAGCAGTATCCCGAATTGAAGTACGACGAGTCCGATGCCGTCGAGGTGGTCGACCTGCTGCGCATGGTCGACGTCGGCGACATCGACCTGACCCTGGTCGACTCCAACGAACTGGCGATGAACCAGGTGTATTTCCCCAACGTCCGGGTCGCCTTCGACTTCGGTGAAGCCCGCGGCCTGGCCTGGGCACTGCCGGGCGGCGACGACGACAGCCTGATGAACGAAGTCAACGCGTTCCTCGACCAGGCCAAGAAGGAAGGCCTGCTGCAGCGCCTCAAGGACCGCTATTACGGGCACGTCGACGTGCTCGGCTACGTCGGTGCCTACACCTTCGCCCAGCACCTGCAGCAACGCCTGCCGCGCTACGAAAGCCATTTCAAGCAGAGCGGCAAGCAACTGGACACCGACTGGCGCCTGCTCGCCGCCATCGGCTACCAGGAGTCGCTGTGGCAGCCCAGCGCCACCTCGAAGACCGGCGTGCGCGGCCTGATGATGCTGACCAACCGCACCGCCCAGGCGATGGGGGTGTCCAACCGGCTCGACCCGAAGCAGAGCATCCAGGGCGGCAGCAAGTATTTCGTGCAGATCCGCAGCGAACTGCCCGAGAGCATCAGGGAGCCGGACCGCAGCTGGTTCGCCCTGGCAGCCTACAACATCGGCGGCGCGCACCTGGAAGACGCGCGCAAGATGGCCGAGAAGGAAGGCCTCAACCCGAACAAGTGGCTGGACGTGAAGAAGATGCTGCCGCGCCTGGCACAGAAGCGCTGGTACGCCAAGACCCGCTACGGCTATGCCCGTGGCGGCGAAACCGTGCACTTCGTGCAGAACGTGCGGCGCTACTACGACATCCTTACCTGGGTGACCCAGCCGCAGATGGAAGGCAGCCAGATCGCCGAGAGCGGGTTGCACCTGCCCGGCGTGAACAAGACCCGCCCGGACGACGACGAAGGCGACGGCAAGCTGTAGCTTCCGCCGCCCCCTTCCTCAATACGCCTGTTCTTCGCCCGCCAGCCAGGCGGCGTGCTCGCGCACGTCGGTCGGCCAGCCGCCGATCCGTTCGAGAAAGCCCTGGCGATCGCCGGCGAACAAGGCCCGCGTCGCTTCCTCGAAGCCCGGCAGGTCGCCGGCCATCGCGCTCATGAAATGATAGGCGCGCTCCTGCGCCTGCCGTGCCCGCCCGGACTGGCTGCGGCGCGCCTCCTCGACCAGCTTGCGCAGCGCCACCGAGGCGCCCCCGGGTTGTGCGGCGAGCCATTCCCAGTGGCGCGGCAGCAAGGTCACCTCGCGCGCCACCACGCCCAGCTTCGGCCGCCCGCGCCCGCGCGGCGCGGCCTCCTCCGCCGGCTGCCGCTCGCCTGCGACGACCAGGCGCGCCAGCAGGTCCTCGCTGGAACCGCGGATATCGAGATCGACGGAGCGGCCGGTGGCATTGTCGAACACCAGCAGCGGCCCGGCAGCACCGCCGGCGACCGCTTGCTTCAAGGCCAGCGCGACCTCCGGCAGCGCCGCCGTCAGCAGCCGGCGGGTGCCGTCGAAGCAGGTGAAGGATTGGATGGATGGATCATTGGCCATGACAGGCTCCCATGGATGGAACGCCCAAATAATACCCGGATATAAATAGAACGACAATATTACCCGGATAAAATAAATCCCATGAAAAAAGGCCGCCCAATGGCGGCCTCTTCCGGCGGCGATGACCTACCAGCCGGCCGGCAGCAGGTTCATGGCGCTGCAGATGGCGTAGGCCGCGCTGGCCAGGTAGATCATCACGATCACCACCTGGATCGCCGGGTGGGCGATCCAGCCGCATTTCCAGGCCGGCTCGAAGTCTCCGCTCCGGCGCGCCGAGCGCAGCATCAGGATCGGCATGATCGACAGGATCACCCCACTGAAGGCGCCGGCGAAGTACAGCGCGTTGACGAAACCGACCAGCCCGCTGTAGGCCAGGACGAAGGGCGGCAGCGCGACGATCGCCAGCACCAGCAGGCGGGTCTTCGGCCGGCTCTCCGGGCCAAGCTTGTGGAACTTGTCGAAGATATTGGTCAGGAAGCTGCCACCCAGGCCCCAGTAGGAAGTGAGCATGGCGCACAGGGCGAAGGTGTTGGCGGTGAAGAAGGCCCATTCGCCGAGCGCCTTGCCCCAGGCCAGGGTGGCGACTTCGGACTGGTTCTCCAGGCCGGTGAGGGCGATCACCGAGAGCGGTACGACGCTGAGCAGGACGAAGGTGCTCAGCATCCCGGTGACCACCGCCTTCGGCAGGCGCTCCGGGGCATGGCTGAAGCCGCGGGCCATCTCCGGGACGATGTACTGGGCGGAGAAGCAGAACACCGCGATGTTGAATACCGGGACCATGTAGATCCAGTCGCCGTCGAGCAGGCGGGCGAACTCGGTGTTGTCGTTGAGCAGGGTGGCCGCCACCAGGATCAGGATCATGCTGACCATGCCGATGCTGATGAACTTCTCGCCCTTGCCGATGGCGCTCAGGCCCAGGTACAGCACGCCGGCGGCCGGAATGAAGAACAGCACGCTGCCCAGGGCCGGGCTGATGCCGAAGAAGGCGCTGAGAATCTTGCCGCTGCCGCTCATGTAGGCGATCAGCGCGCCGATGCTGTTGACCGCCACCGACAGGAAGATCGCCCAGGCGCCGAAGGAACCGACATAACGTTGGGCGAGGCCGCTCAACTGGTTGTGGGTGCGCGTGCGCAGCGCGGTTTCCGAGACGTAGAGCATGGAAATGGTGGTGAACAGGCCGGCCACCGCCAGCCACAGCAGCAACGGCATGAAGCCGGCCTTGCGGCTGGCGTAGGCCATGGACAGCACGCCTGCGCCGATGTTGGTTCCGACGATCATCGCCACCGCCTCGAGGAAGGTCAGGCGCTTGACCTCCAGCCCCGAGGAATCGACGGCTTGCGCCCCGGCGTGATCCTGATACGACTGGACCCGGGTATCACTCATGACAAAACTCCCTGCATTTCGAATTGGCATTGTGCGGGAGGCGGCCAGGACCGCCGTACCGATGGCCTTCTTCGAGGACAATGCAGGACCGGGAATCGCGGACGCCTCCGGACCGGCCGCGCTTTTTCGACTGCGCGGTCCGGCGGGGGTATCCGCAGGCGGGCTCGCTCTCACCTGAAGCCATGCCTGCGGGCCGCTTGCTCAAGCGGCCGTGCAAAATATCACACAATTCGACAGAGGAAGCGCACGGCGACTACGACTTTACGCCTATGCCGATCGTCTGAAATATCCGGATAAATAATTGATTCAGAAGCCTTTTGGAAGAAAGAAAAGGCGCGACCGGGCGCTTTAACGTTTCAGCCGATTCGTTCGAAAAGAGAAACGCCGTCAGTCTTCGCGAGGCTTCTTCGCCGCTTCGCGCCGCGCGCGGAAGAACGCCGAAAGCGCCTGGCTGCACTCCTCGGCCAGCACGCCGCCCTCGACCATGACCCTGTGGTTGAGATGCTCCTGCTCGAAGAATCGCCCACGACTTTCCACTGCGCCCGACTTGGGTTCGAGCGTGCCGTAAACCAGGCGCTGGATGCGCGCATGGACCAGCAGCCCGGAACACATGCCGCACGGCTCGAGCGTCACATAGAGGGTGCTGCCCGGCAGCCGGTAGTTGCCCGCCTCGGCCGCGGCCATGCGGATCGCCACCATTTCGGCGTGGGCGCTGGGATCGTGGCTGCTGATCGGCTGGTTGAAGCCGCGACCGATGATCTCGCCCTCGCGCACCAGCACCGCGCCCACCGGCACCTCGCCGAGGGCCGCGGCCTTTTCCGCCTCCGCCAGGGCCTCGCGCATGAAATGCGGGTCCCGGCTGCGATCGATGATCGGACGCACGCCTTTTACCGTCGGGTAGCCCTTGCCGTTGCTGATCAGCTTAGTCACCCGCACCAGGCCTCGCCGACCGCGATGGTCCCCATCAGGCCGGTCTCCATATGGTCGATGACGTGGCAGTGGAACATCCACAGGCCCGGATTGTCCGCCACCAGCGCGACGCGGGCGGTCTCGTTCTTGCCCAGCAGGTAGGTGTCGGTGAAGTACGGGACGATCTCCCGACGGTCCGAATCCAGCACCTTGAAGGCCATTCCATGCAGGTGGATCGGGTGCTGGTACTGCGCCATGTTGCGCAGTTCGAAGATGTAGCTCTGGCCTTCCTTGAGCTTGGCCAGCGGCGGCGCGTTGTGCTTGTGCTCCTCGCCACCTTCCCAGGCCTTGCCGTTGATCTGCCAGAACGACGGATAGGGATTCTTGCCGCTGGTATCGGACATCGCCCCGACCCACTCGAAACGGAAACCGATCTTCTCGGCATTGGCCAGGTCCGGCTCGCTCACCGGATTCGCCGGCAACGGCTTCGGCCAGTCGCCGGCGGGAGCCTCGGCGCTGGCCACGCTGCGGATCGTCGCCAGGCGTACCGGCCCGTCGCGCAGGGACAGCTCGGTGCCCACCTCCGGCACCTTCAGCGCCAGTTCCAGGCGCATGCCGGGGCCGATCCAGTACTGCCCCTCGAACCCGCGCGGCTCCACCGGATGGCCATCGATGGCGTAGATCCTCGCCTCGCCGTTAGGCAGGTTGAGACGGTAGGTGACGGTATTGTCGACGTTCAGCAGGCGCACCCGGACGATCTGCCCGGCCGGCAGGTCGATGGTCGGCACATGCTTGCCGTTGATCGTCGAATAACGCCCGCGGGTGCCTTCGCGCGCGGCCTGGCGCGGCACGCTGAAGGGGGTGAAGGCGCCCTGCTCGTCCACGTGCCAGGTCTTCAGGCAGAGAATCTTCTCGTGGCGGAACTCGGTGGGTTCGCGCTCCTCGATGATCAGCGGGCCGACCAGTCCGCGGCCGAGCTGCTCGCTGCTCATCAGGTGCGGGTGGTACCAGTAGCTGCCGGCGTCCGGGGTCCTGAACTGGTAGATGAAACTCTCGCCCGGCTGCACCGGCGGTTGGGAAATGTACGGCACGCCGTCCATTTCGATCGGCAGGCGGATGCCGTGCCAGTGGATGGTGGTCGGCTCGTCCAGCCTGTTGGTGAAGCGTACCCGCAGCCACTCGCCCTGCTTCGCCCGCAGCTCGACGCCGGGGCACTGGCCGCCGTAGGCCAGCGCCGGACTGGTGAAGCCGGGGACGATCTCCAGGTCCAACGGCGCGGCGATCAGTTCGTAGTCGTATTCCTGCGCCACCTGCGGACGCGCCAGCCAGAGGCGCGCGCCGCCGGCGCCGAGGCCGACCACCGCCAGCCCGGCGAGGCCGCCGAGCACTTGTCTACGGGTAAATGTCATGGAGCCTTCACCTTCGCGGGTACAGCGGCTGGGAAATGATAGATTTTCTCATTTCCCAGCCGACAAGGCGAGCCATCGCTCCATGCAACTGCCGCTTTGCTGATCCGGAGCAAACGAAAAGGGCAGCCGAAGCTGCCCTTTCCTCTGTCATCGGCGCGATCCGATCATTCCCACTCGATGGTCGCCGGCGGCTTGCTCGACACGTCGTAGGTGACCCGGGAGATACCGGCGATCTCGTTGATGATGCGGTTCGAGACCTTTTCCAGCAGCTCGTAGGGCAGGTGCGCCCAGCGCGCGGTCATGAAGTCGATGGTTTCCACCGCGCGCAGGGCGACGACCCAGGCATAGCGGCGGCCGTCGCCGACCACGCCGACCGATTTCACCGGCTGGAACACCACGAACGCCTGGCTGGTCTTGTGGTACCAGTCGAAGGCACGCAGTTCCTCGATGAAGATGTGGTCGGCCTGGCGCAGCAGGTCGGCGTATTCCTTCTTCACTTCGCCGAGGATGCGCACGCCCAGGCCCGGGCCGGGGAACGGGTGGCGGTAGACCATGTCGTAGGGCAGGCCCAGCTCCAGGCCGATCTTGCGCACTTCGTCCTTGAACAGCTCGCGCAGCGGCTCGACCAGTTCGAACTGCATGTCCTCGGGCAGGCCGCCGACGTTGTGGTGCGACTTGATCACATGGGCCTTGCCGGTCTTGGCGCCGGCCGACTCGATCACGTCGGGGTAGATGGTGCCCTGGGCGAGGAATTTCACGTCCTGCAGCTTGGTGGCTTCTTCGTCGAAGACTTCGATGAAGGTGCGGCCGATGATCTTGCGCTTCTCTTCCGGGTCGGCGACGCCGGCCAGGCGACCGAGGAACTTGTCCTCGGCGTTGGCGCGGATCACCTTCACGCCCATGTTCTCGGCGAACATGGCCATCACCTGGTCGCCTTCGTGCAGGCGCAGCAGGCCGTTGTCGACGAACACGCAGGTCAGCTGGTCGCCGATGGCCTTGTGCAGCAGCGCGGCGACCACCGAGGAGTCCACGCCGCCGGAGAGGCCGAGCAGGACCTTGGACGAACCGACCTGGGCGCGCACGGTGGCGATGGCGTCCTCGACGATGTTCGATGGGGTCCACAGCGCGGCGCAGCCGCAGATGTCGAGGACGAAGCGCGAGAGAATGCGCAGGCCCTGCTTGGTGTGGGTGACTTCCGGATGGAACTGCACGCCGTAGTAGGCGCGGGCATCGTCGGCCATGGCGGCGATCGGGCAGCTCGGGGTGCTGGCCAGGATGTGGAAGCCGGCCGGCATCTCGGTGACCTTGTCGCCGTGACTCATCCACACGTCGAGGCCGAGCACGCCGTCGTCGTCCACGTGGTCCTCGATACCGTCCAGCAGGCGCGCCTTGCCGACCACGTCGACGCGGGCGTAGCCGAACTCGCGCAGGTCGGAGCCCTGCACCTTGCCGCCCATCTGCTCGGCCATGGTCTGCATGCCGTAGCAGATGCCGAACAGCGGCACCTTCAGGTCGAACACCGCCTGCGGCGCGCGCGGGCTGTCGGCTTCGTGCACCGACTCGGGACCGCCGGCGAGGATGATGCCGCGCGGGGCGAAGGCGATGATCGCCTCGTCGCTCATGTCGAAGGGATGGATTTCGCAGTACACGCCGATCTCGCGCACGCGGCGGGCGATCAGCTGGGTGTACTGGGAGCCGAAATCGAGGATCAGGATACGGTGGGCGTGAATGTCTTGGGACATGGCCATCTCTCGCTACGGAATTCGAAAACGACACGGGGCTGAATCGAACAGCCCCGTGCAGCACTCATTTCAATCAGCCTCAACCAACCCGGTAGTTGGGGGCTTCCTTGGTGATCTGGACGTCGTGGACATGGGATTCGGCCATGCCCGCGCCGGTGATCCGGACGAACTGCGGCTGCGTGCGCATCTGCTGGATGTCGGCGCTGCCGGTGTAGCCCATGGCGGCGCGCAGGCCGCCCATCAGCTGGTGGACGATGGCGGACAGGGCGCCCTTGTACGGCACGCGGCCCTCGATGCCTTCCGGCACCAGCTTCTCGGCGCCGGCGGAGGCATCCTGGAAGTAGCGGTCGGACGAGCCCTGGGAGCCGGACATGGCGCCCAGCGAACCCATGCCGCGGTAGGACTTGTAGGAACGGCCCTGGAACAGCTCGATCTCGCCCGGCGCTTCCTCGGTACCGGCGAACATCGAACCCATCATCACGCAGTAGGCGCCAGCGACCATGGCCTTGGCCAGGTCGCCGGAGAAGCGGATGCCACCGTCGGCGATCAGCGGTACGCCGGTGCCTTCGAGGGCGGCGGCGACGTTGGCGATGGCGGAGATCTGCGGCACGCCGACACCGGCGACGATGCGGGTGGTGCAGATCGAGCCCGGGCCGATGCCGACCTTGACCGCGTCGGCACCGGCCTCGGCGAGAGCCTTGGCGGCCTCGGCGGTGGCGATGTTGCCGCCGATCACCTGGACGTCCGGGAAGGTCTGCTTGACCCAGCGCACGCGCTCGATCACGCCCTTGGAGTGACCGTGGGCGGTGTCCACCACCACCACGTCGACCCCGGCGGCGACCAGCGCGGCGACGCGCTCGCCGGTATCGGCGCCGGTACCGACGGCGGCGCCGACGCGCAGGCGGCCCTGCTCGTCCTTGGACGCCAGCGGGTAGGTCTTGGCCTTCTCGATGTCACGGAAGGTCACCAGGCCGCGCAGGTAGAAGTTCTCGTCGACCACCAGCATCTTCTCGATGCGGTTCTCGTAGAGCTTGGCCTTCATTTCTTCCAGCGGGGTGCCTTCGCGGGCGGTGACCAGCTTGTCCTTCGGGGTCATGATCGCGGCGACGGTATCGCCGGCGTTCGGCTTCACCCGCAGGTCGCGACCGGTGACGATACCGACCAGTTCGCCCTGCTCCACCACCGGGAAGCCGGAGAAGCCGTACTCGCGGGCCATCTGCAGCAGTTCGATGATCTTGGTGGAAGGGGTGACGGTGACCGGGTCGCGGACGATGGCGGTCTCGTGCTTCTTGACCTTGCGGACTTCCGCGGCCTGCTGCTCGATGCCCATGTTCTTGTGGATGATGCCGATGCCGCCTTCCTGGGCCATGGCGATGGCCAGGCGGGCTTCGGTCACGGTATCCATCGCGGCGGATACCAGCGGGATGTTCAGTTCGATGCCGCGGGTCAGGCGAGTTTTCAAACTCACGTCCTTGGGCAGGACTTCGGAATAACCGGGGATCAGAAGGACGTCGTCGAAAGTCAGGGCTTCTTGACTGATTCGCAGCATGGCGGGCGCTCCCAGACGGGAAAAATGGAAGCGCGACATTATACCCAGCCACGGGCTTGCGCTCAACGCAGTTGATCGCCGAAAACGGCGGATGGGCAAATATCTTGCAAGGCCAACCCGAGACCGCGCCGCGCCTGTCCTATCCCGCATCTGCAGGATGGCGGCGCGGCGGCGGATGACCGGATACTGCGGATGTCACCCTGCGACCGCCGATCCGACGGGACGCCGGTTCCAAAAACTATAAAAAGTGGGACGGGGAGAGAATGAAAGGGAGCACTGACCCGCATTCGTCATCCGCAGCCTTGCTCGCGGCATTCAGCGCCGCCGTGCTGGACATCAACCGGCTGGCGCGCGACAAGACCCTGGAGCGCTTCCACCGCACCGCGTTGGAACGTCTACAGCGACTGGTGCCGTTCCAGCGCGCCTGGTGGGGCCGCGCGGCGCTGCTCAATGGCGTGCCGGTGGAGCACAGCGCGCACCTGTTCAACCTCGAAAAGCACTATATCGAGGACTGGAAGTCGATCAGCCACGACGACATCACCGTCGGCCTGGTGCACGCCCGGCCGGGCACCGCCGTGGCCGTCGACATGCAGGCCACCGCCGGACTACGCTGGCTTGGCGCGCGGCACCACATCGGTGAATTGCTCTGCGTGATCCACGTCGATCCGATCACCCGCCTCAGCGACCATGTCGCCCTCTATCGCACGCCCGGCGGCCCACCCTTCGCGGAACAGGAAAAACTGCTCCTCGGGCAACTCTCGGCGCACCTGGCCGCGGCCGTCTCGGCCAACCAGATCCGTACCCTGGTGGCCCTGCGCGAATCCCTCGAACGCCAGGCACTGGCCATGGCGGTATGCGACCGCTACGGCGTGCTGCATTGTGCCGAACGCGGCTTCGTCGACCTGCTGCTCGGCGCCTGGCCGGGCTGGACCGGCCCGCAGATGCCGGAGCCGACCAGCCCGCAAGGCTACCGCGACGGGCGGCTGGTAATCGAATCGCTGCCGGTCGGCGACCTCTACCTGCTCACCGCGCGGCAACCGAGCGCGATCGAACAGTTGAGCAATCGCGAAGGCGACGTCGCCCTGTTGTTCAGCGAAGGCAAGACCTACAAGCAGATCGCCCGCGACCTCGGCCTGGCACCGAACACCGTGCGCCATCACATACGCACCATCTATTCCAAGCTCGGCGTCAACGACAAGGCGAGCATCGCTCACCTGCTGCACCAGTTCCCGCCTGGCTGACAGCCCTCCACCCCTGCCATCACCGCTTCGACCGCCCCGCCAAGGGCGGCTTGGGCGCCCTTTCGCCTGCGAAGAGGCGCAACCACCACCGGCGCGACGAACGCCGGGCAGACAACGACCGGGGAGACCGACACATGACCCACCGCACCGCCTCGATGGCCGCACCGCCCGCCAGCGCCCTCGCGCTGCTCGGCATCCAGATCCTGCTGGGCGCCGAGGCCGGCGCCGCCGACCTCAACGCCCGCGATTTCTTCGGCGCCCCGGCGGGCACCACGCTCGGCGTGCTCTACCTGCCGGCGACCCGCGCCCATGAGTTCCACGGGCCGGCCGATCGCAACGGCAAGGCCGAACTGAAGACCAACGCGGTGGCCTACCGCCAGGTGTTCTTCAGCGACCTCTGCGGCCCCCTCTGCACGCCGCAGTTCATCATTCCCTTCGTCGATATCGATGCGCGCCTGCCCGGCACCGCCGGGCATGCCGGCGAGACCGGTTTCGGCGATCCCCAGGTCGGCGGCACCCTGTTTTTCGTCAACGACCCGGAACGGCGCCGCTACAGCGGCCTGCTGACCCTGATCACCCTGCCGCTGGGCGAGTACCACGCGAAGAACCCCGATGTCTCGCCCGGCGCCAACCGCTGGGGCGCCACCTTCGTCTACAACTACACCCGGGGCATCGGCCGCGACTGGGTGCTGGAAGCCAACCTGGAAGCGCAGTTCTACGCGAAGAACGACGACTACTTCGGCAGCGACCTGGAACAGGAACCGCTCTATCGCCTGCAGGCCTTCGCCTCCTACGACTTCAGCCAGAGCACCTACGGCGCCCTCAAGCTGGTGCACGCCGATGGCGGCGAACTGAAGCTGCAGGGTCATACCCTCGACGACACCCACCAGCGCTACACCCAACTCGGCTTCGAGCTCGGCCACTGGCTGGACCGGCGCAACGGCCTGATGTTCGGTCTCTCGCGCAACGTCGCCACCGACAATGCTTTCCATGGCAGCCAGGCCCTGTTGCGCCTGGTCCATGTGTTCTGAGGAGGCGCAGCCATGAACGCTTCCGACAAGACCCTCGCCAGCGCCTCTCCGGTGTCCGGCAACCTCGCGCTGCTCGCGGCCATCGTGGTGTTCGCCGCGATAACCCCGACCATCCTGATGACCGCCCCCGCCGTCGCCGCGCAACTGGCGGCCCAGTGGCAACTGAGCCCGGCGCGGGTCGGCGACCTGTTTTCGGTGGAGCTGGGCGCCATGAGCCTGGCGACGCTGCCGGCCTTCCATTGGCTGCAACGCGTCGATTGGCGCCACGCGGCGCTGCTCGCCGGCCTGCTGTTCATCGCCGCCAACCTGGCCTCGGCGCTGGCCGGCAGCTACCCGCTGCTGCTCGCCCTGCGTTTCTGCAGCGCCCTCGCCGGCGGCTCGCTGATGATCCTCTGCCTGTCCAGCGCCGCCAGCACCGCCACCCCGAGCCGGGTCTACGGGCTCTGGGTGATGGGCCAACTGGTGGTCGGCGCCGTCGGCCTGGCGCTGCTGCCGGCGCTGTTCGAACGCTTCGGCCTGGCCGCCTGCTACCTGTTGCTGGCTGGCCTGATGGGCCTCGCCCTGCCGTTGTCGCGGGCCTTCCCCAGTGGCAGCCCACCGGCGGAAGCCGGCACCAGTGCCGGCGCGACTCACTCGCGACTGCGGGTCGGACTGGGCATCCTCGCCGTGCTCACCTTCTATATCAGCCTCAGCGGTGTCTGGACCTTCATCGGCTCCATCGCCGAAGGCGCGGGGATCGGAGCCGGCGCCAGCGGCGAGGTACTCGCCGTCGCCACTCTGATGGGCATCGCCGGGGCGGCCTGCGCCTCCTTCATCGGCAACCGCCTGCCGCGCGACCTGATGCTGCTCGGCGGCTACCTGGCGATGGCCGCGGCGATCCTCCTGCTGATCGGCCAGCCGCCGCTGGCGCGCTTCGCCCTGGCCGCGCTGCTGTTCAAGTTCACCTGGACCTTCGCCCTGCCGTTCATCCTCGCCTGCCTTGCCGACCTGGACCGCTCCGGCCGCCTGATGAACGCCTCCAACCTGGTCATCGGCGGCGGGCTGGCCATCGGCCCGGCGCTGGCCGGACGACTCATCGAAAGCAGCGGCGGTTTCCTCCCGCTGCTGCCGATCGCCGCCGGCCTGGCCGGCCTCTCGTTGCTGCTGGCCCTGGCCTGCCGGCCACGCTGAAACCCTCTCCCGAACCACGGATATCCACCATGAGCCGACGTACCGCTTTCTTCTTCGACGAACTCTGCCTCTGGCACGCCGCCGGCCCGCACGCGCTGACCCTGCCGGTCGGCGGCTGGGTGCAACCGCCCGCCGCCGCCGGACACGCCGAATCACCGGAAACCAAGCGCCGGCTGAAAAGCCTGCTCGACGTGTCCGGCCTGACCGCCCGCCTGCAACTGCGCAGCGCGCCGCCGGCGAGCGACGAGGACCTGCTGCGCGTGCATCCCGCGCACTACCTGGAACGCTTCAAGGCGTTGAGCGACGCCGGCGGCGGCAGCCTCGGCCAGGATGCGCCGATCGGCCCGGGCAGCTACGAGATCGCCCGACTCTCCGCCGGCCTGGCCATCGCCGCGCTGGATGCGGTGCTCGCCGGCGAAGCGGACAACGCCTATGCGCTGTCGCGGCCGCCAGGTCACCACTGCCTGCCGGACCAGGCGATGGGCTTCTGCTTCTTCGCCAACATCGCCGTGGCCATCGAGGCGGCCAAGGCTCGCCACGGCGTCGAGCGGGTCGCGGTACTGGACTGGGACGTGCACCACGGCAACGGCACCCAGGCGATCTACTACCGGCGCGACGACGTGTTGAGCATTTCCCTGCACCAGGACGGCTGCTTCCCGCCTGGCTACAGCGGCGCCGAAGACATCGGCGAGGATCGCGGTCGCGGCTTCAACCTCAACGTCCCGCTGCTTCCCGGCGGCGGACACGATGCCTACATGCAGGCCATGCAACGCATCGTGTTGCCGGCGCTGGAGCGCTTCCGCCCGCAATTGATCGTGGTCGCCAGTGGCTTCGACGCCAACGCGGTGGACCCGCTGGCGCGCATGCAATTGCACAGCGACAGCTTCCGGGCGCTGACCGCGATGGTCCGCGACGCGGCCGAGCGGCATGCAGGCGGACGCCTGGTGGTGGTCCACGAAGGCGGCTACTCGGAAGCCTACGTGCCGTTCTGCGGGCTGGCGGTGATCGAAGAACTCAGCGGCGTGCGCAGCGCGGTGCGCGACCCGCTGCGCGACTTCATCGAGCTGCAGCAGCCCGGCGCGGCGTTCCGCGACTTCCAGCGCCAGCGCCTCGAAGAACTGGCCACAGAGTTCGGCCTGTGCCCGGCACAGCCGCTTCAGGCGGCCAGGTAGCGCCCGACCAGCGCCAGGCCGCTGCACAGCACCAGCCAGGTGACCAGGCGGACGAAGGCTTCACGCGACAGACGCAGGGTCACCCGGCGACCGATCCACAGGCCCAGCGCCATGCCCGGCAGCAGGCAGGCGGCGAGCAGCCAGGGCTCGCGCGCGGCATACAGCCCGGCGAGCAGGAACAGCCCCAGGCGGACGAAGGTGCTACAACCGATCAACGCGCTCTGGGTGGCGCGCATCTGCTCCTTGCTCGCCAGGCGCCCGTTCAGGTACAGCGAATAGAGGAAGCCGCCGCTGCCGAACAACGCGCCGAACAGCCCGCCGAAGACACCGAAGGGCAACGCCCAGGTCGCCCGCCAGCGCGGCTGGCCACGTGGCTGGAGGAACAGCGCGTAGAGCGCATGGAGACTGACGAACACGCCAAGGGCCAGCATCAGCAGCTCCGCGCGTAGCGCCAGAAGTCCGTACACCCCCAGCGCGCAGCCCAGCAGCATGCAGGGCAGCAGACGCTTGAGCTCAGTGACGGCGACCTGCCGCCGCGCCGGCAGCCAGTTGCCGAACGACGCGCTGAAATCCAGCAGGACCAGCAGCGGAATGATCTGCGAAAGCGGCAGCACTCCGGCCAGCAACGGGCCGGCAACCAGCGCGGTGCCGAAGCCGGCGATGCCGAACACCACATAGGCGAGGACGATGGCCAGTTCGACCAGCAGCCATTGCCACAGGTTGAACGGCAGGGCGGCGAACAGGACTGACGGATCGAGCGAGGACATGGCGGCTCCCGGAACGACGACCTGCGCACTCTAGCGAGCGCAACGGCGCGCCAGCCAATACAATCCGAGCCCTGTAGCCATCTCGAAAAGGCATGGGAAGTCTTCCGATGATCTCTTTGCGGCAACTCCATTATTTCGTCGAAATCGTCGAGTCCGGCGGCTTCAGCCGTGCCGCCGAACGCCTGTTCGTCGCCCAGTCGGCGCTCAGCCGGCAGGTGCGTGAACTGGAGGACAGCATCGGCACCCCACTGCTGCGCCGCGGTCCGCGCCAGGTCGAGCTGACCCCGGCCGGCCGCGCCTTCCTGCCCCGCGCGCAGCGCCTGCTCGGCGACCTGGAAGCCGCCCGGCGCCTGGCCCGCGAGGTCGGCGAAGGCGGCCATGGCCTGCTGCGCCTGGGGCATTCCAGCTCGGTGCCGCTGGTGGACGGCCTGCAAGCGGCGCTGCGCGGCTACCTCGCGGCGCAGAGTGGCGTCCGCCTGGAACTGACCCAGCAATCCTCCGAGCAGCAGCTCGCCGATCTCGCCGAAGGCCGCCTGGACGTCGGCCTGCTGCGCCTGCCGGTGCTGCGCCAGCATCCCCGGCTGCACCTGCGCGCCCTGTACCGCGAGCCGTTGCTCCTGGCTCTCGCCGCCGGCCATCCGCTGGCCCGCCGTGAAACCCCCGTGGCCCTGGCCGCCCTGGCCGGAGAAACCTTCGTCTCCATTCCCCACCTGCAACGCGGCGGCCTCAGCTATCGCGCCGCCGAACTCTGCCTCGGCGCCGGTTTCTACCCACGCCCGGCGCGCGCGCTGTCGCGCAAGACCAGCCAGTTGCAACTGATCGAGGCCGGCTTCGGCGTCGCCCTGGTGCCCGCCTCGATGCGCGCCATCGCTCCGCCCGCCGTGCGCTTCCTGCCCCTGGCCGAGGCCGAGGCATACAGCGAGGTGGCGCTGGCCTGGCGACGCGACGATAGCCCCCTGGTGGAAGGCTTCGTCGAATATTTCCTGGAGAATCTGCCGAACGAAGCCAAGGATTGATCGCACATCGCGGTGCGCCGCCTTATCATGCCGCCCATGCGTAACGATCCCTTCCAACGGCTCGGCCTCGATCGCGAGGTGCTGACCGTCAGCCAACTGAACCAGCGCGCCCGCCTGCTGCTGGAAGACGTCTTCCCGCAGGTATGGGTCGAGGGCGAACTGTCCAACCTCGCCCGACCGGCCTCCGGACATGTCTACTTCACCCTCAAGGACAGCAACGCGCAGATTCGCTGCGCGCTGTTCCGGCAGAACGCCCAGCGCGTACGCCAGGCCTTGCGCGACGGCCTGGCGGTCAAGGTGCGCGGAAAGATCTCGCTGTTCGAGGGACGCGGCGACTACCAGTTGATCGCCGATACCGTCGAGCCGGCCGGCGACGGCGCCCTGCGCCTGGCCTTCGAGGCATTGAAGGAAAAACTCGCCGGCGAAGGCCTGTTCGCCAGCGAACGCAAGCGTCCGCTGCCCGCCCATCCGCGTCGCATCGGTATCGTCAGTTCGCCCAGCGGGGCGGTGATCCGCGACATCATCAGCGTGTTCCGTCGCCGCGCGCCGCAGGTCGAGCTGACCCTGGTGCCCACCGCCGTGCAGGGCCGCGAGGCCGTCGCGCAGATCGTCCGCGCCCTGCAACTGGCCGACCGGCAAGGCTTCGACGCGCTGATTCTGGCCCGTGGCGGCGGTTCCCTGGAAGACCTCTGGTGCTTCAACGAAGAAGCGGTGGCGCGCGCCGTGGCAGCCTGCGCCACGCCGATCGTCAGCGCGGTCGGCCACGAGACCGACGTATCGATCAGCGACTTCGTCGCCGACGTGCGCGCACCGACTCCCTCGGCCGCCGCCGAACTGCTGGCGCCCAACGCCGGCGACCTGCAGCAGCGTCTCGACGGCCTGCGCCGACGCCTGGTGCTGCGCATGCGCGACCAGTTGCTGCGCGAACGCCTGCGCCTGGAAGGCGTCGCCCGCCGCCTGCGCCATCCCGGCGAACGCCTGCGCCAGCAGGCGCAGCGCCTGGACGACCTGGACATGCGCCTGCGCCGTGCCTTCGAGCGCCAGCTGGCGGTCCGCCACGAACGCCTGGTCCGCCTGGAGACGCGCCTCGCCGCGCAGCATCCGGGCCGCACCCTGGCGCTGCTCCGGCAGAAGCTCGACAGCCTCGCCGCGCGCCTGCCGCGCGCCGCCCGCGAGGTACTGAAGGATCGTCGCCGGCGCCTCGAAGGACTGGCGCAGACGCTCAACGTGGTCAGCCCGCTGGCGACCCTGGGCCGCGGCTACAGCATCCTCCTCGACGAGCGTGGCCGGGCGATCCGCGATGCCGGCCAGGCCCAGCCGGGACAGCGCCTGAAGGCGCGCCTGGCGGAAGGCGAACTGGAGGTACGGGTCGAGGACAACCACCGGACCCCGGTCACCCTGTCGCTGCTGGACTGAGCAGCGATGATCCGCCTCAGCCAACGGGCCCTGGCCTACCTCAACGAGGTGATCCACCACGGCTCTCTACGCCGCGCCGCCCAGCACCTGAACATCGACCCCTCGGCCATCAGCCGGCAGCTCGCCAGCCTGGAGGAACATCTCGGCGTGCGCCTCCTGCAACGCACGCCGCAGGGCGTGGCGCCTACCGAGGCCGGCGAGCTGCTGGTGGCGCACTACCGCCAGCAACGGGCCAATGAAGAGGGCGTGCTGTCGCGTCTGTCGGCCCTGCAGGGGCTGCGCCAGGGCAAGGTGCGCCTGGCGGTCGGCGAAGGTTTCATCGCCGACCTGATCTCCCAGCCATTGCAGAGTTTCATCCTGCGCTACCCCGGCATCGAGCTGGAAGTGCGCATGGCCGGGGCCAACGAAGGCGTGGCGCTGGTCAAGGAAGACGCCGTCGACCTGGCGCTGGTCTACGCCCCGGTCGAGGACGGCGAGCTGGAAGTGCACGTCGACACCCGCCAGCCCCTCGACCTGATCATCCCCGCCAACCATGCCCTCGCCGGACACCGCGGCGCGGTACCGATGCGCGCGCTGCGTAACGAGTCGCTGGCGTTGATCCACAACAGCACCGGCATGGGCCAACTGGCGGTGATCGCCGCGCAACTGGAGCGCATCGAGCTAAGGCCGAAGCTGCGTACCAACTCGGTGGCGGTGCTGACCAATTTCGTCAAGTCCGGCATCGGCGTGGCCTTCATGCCGGAACTGACGGTCAGCCACGAGATCGAGGCCGGGCACATCCGTTGCCTGCCGCTGGCCCACCCGGCACTGCGCGACGCCCGCGCGCGGATCGTCAGCCACAAGGGCCGCGAGCTGACCGTGGCGGCGATCGCCTGCCTGGAGCACCTGCGCCGGGGCATGCGCTTCTTCAGTGGCGACGCGCCCGGCCTCGCGCAGCGCTGAGGCGTTGTCTTTTTCGCATCACGTCCGGACTTGAATAGTCAACGAGACAACGGCTAGCGTTGCTTCGCTTTCGTGCGAGCACCCGGCCCCGCGCCCCGACAAGAAGTGCCGCCGATCCCTCGACCGTTCGGACTGCCATAAGGAAAACAACATGCACACGAATCCGCGCCGCGGCCTCGCCCGCCGCTTCGCCGCCGGACTGCTGGCCGCCGCCCTGGGCCTGGGCGGCAGCCTCGCCCAGGCCGCCACTACCCTCAACCTGAGCTATAACGGCGCCGCCGACAGCGAGAAGAACCTGGTGCACCTGTTCGCCAGCAACCTCAAGCGCCTGGCCGAGGAAAAGAGCGGTGGCGACCTGCAGTTCAAGCTCTACCCCAACAGCATGCTCGGCGAAGAGGAGCAGCGCATGGAACAGGTGATGACCGGCCCCGGGCTGAACATCGCCTCTTTCGCCGGGATCGCCCCGCTGTTCCCGGAGATCTACGTCAGCGCCACGCCCTTCATGTTCAAGGACGCCGCCGCGGCCCACGCCTTCTTCGACCGCGGCAGCTACTGGCAGGCCGCCCGCGAGGCCTTCCGCGAGCGCACCGGCACCGAACTGCTGGCGGTGGTCGAGGAAGGCGGCTTCCTCAACTTCACCAACGGCAAGAAGCCGATCCACAGCCCGGCGGACTTCCAGGGCCTGCGCTTCCGCGCCATGGATCCCAGCCAGGTGGCGCTCTACGAAGCCTTCGGCGCCTCCGGCACGCCGATCCCCTGGACCGAGTTGTACATGGGCCTGCGCACCGGCGTCGCCGACGGCCAGATGAACCCGACCTCCTACATCATCCTCGGCAGCCTCTACCAGGTGCAGAAGTACCTGACCCTGGCCAACATCCAGTACTCCGACCAGCTCCTGGTGGCCAACGGCGATCTGCTCGCCGGTCTCCCCGCCAAGGACCGCCAGGCCCTGCTCGACGCCGCCGCCGAAGCCACCCGACTGAACCGCGAGGCGGTCGCCGCCCAGCAGGAACGCGACCTGGCGTTCCTCAAGGAAAAGGGCATGCAGATCATCCAGCCGTCCGCCGATGACCTCGCCGCCTTCCGCGCGAAAGGCCAGCCGTCCTACCTGGCCTGGCTGAAGACCCAGGACATCGAGCCACGCTGGACCGAGATGGCCTTCCGCGACGCCGGTCTCGCCACCGCCCCCTGACCTTCGCGCGTTGCCCCCGACGGCCGTCGCCGTCGGCCGGGCGCGCCTGTCCGACTTTCCGGAGTACCTCCCATGCCGTCATTGCTCAAGGGCATGCGCGCCGCGTTGCTGAACCTCGCCACGCTGCTGTTGCTGCTCGACCTGGCCCTGCTCATCTACGGGGTGTTCGCCCGCTACCTGCTCGGCAGTTCGCCGATCTGGATGGACGAACTGGCCCGCTACCTCATCATCGGCGCCGTGATGCTGGCGCTCGGCGCGGTGTGGATGGAAGGCGGACACATGCGCGTCAACCTGCTGGAACAGCATCTGCCGCCGCGTCTGGCGCAGGCGCTGAGGCTCTACCAGTGGCTGCTGGCGCTGGCCTTCTTCGCCTTCGCCGCCTGGTTCAGCACCCGCTACGCGCTGAACGCCGGGCGCTTCCGCAGCCTCGGTCTGGGCGTCAGCCGCACCTGGCCGTTGCTCAGCCTGCCGCTCGGCTTCGGCCTGCTGACCCTCATGCTATTGCTCCAGGGCCCCTGGCCGCGGCAGCCGGCCAGCACCACCGTCGAGGGAGGGTCGCAGGCATGATGGCCATCGCCATGATCGCGGCCTTCGTGGTCAACCTCCTGCTCGGCCTGCCGCTGTTCCTCTGTCTGCTGCTCACCGCGCTGGTGGGGTTCCTCTTCGTCGACCCGGCGCTGTTCGCCAACATCCTGCCGCAACGCTTCTTCGGCGGCATGGACATCTTCTCGCTGATGGCGATCCCGCTGTTCGTGCTGGCCGGCAACCTGATGAACCATTCCGGCATGACCCCGCGCCTGATGCGCCTGGCCAACGCCCTGGTCGGCCACTTCCGTGGCGGCCTCGGCCACGTCAACGTGGTCGCCGGGGTGTTCTTCGCCGGGGTCAACGGCTCCGCCGCGGCCGACGCCTCGGCGCTCAGCACCCTGCTGGTGCCGGCGATGGAGAAGGAAGGCTACTCGCGGCGCTTCGCCGCCGGGCTGACCGCCGGCAGCTCGCTGATCGGCCCGATCATCCCGCCAAGCATCTTCATGATCCTCTATTCCTCGCTGACCAACACCTCGGTGGGCGAGCTGTTCCTCGCCGGGGTGATTCCCGGCCTGCTGCTGGCCGCCGCCTTCATGCTGCTGAACGCGCTGTACGCCTACCGCAACGGGCTGCAGGCACGCCACGCGGCGCCGGCCTGGGGCGAGATCCTGGCGGCGCTGTCCGGTGCCCTGACCGCGCTCATCGCGCCGGTGATCATCGTCGCCGGGATCGTCCTCGGTCTGGTCACGCCCACCGAGTCGGGCGCCCTGATCGCTCTCTACGTGGCGCTAGTCGGCCTGCTCCAGCGCCAGCTGAGCCTGGCCGGGCTGTGGAACTCGCTGCGCGAGACGGTACGCCTGACCACCGCCATCTACGTGATCATCGCCGCCGCCTCGGTGGTCAACTGGCTGCTCAACTACGCCCAGGTCGCCAGCGAGTTCGCCCGGTTGCTGGAGCCGTTCGGCCACTCGCCGACCCTGATGCTGTTCATCATCAGCGCGGTCATCTTCATCTGCGGCATGCTCATGGAAGAAGTCTCGGTGCTGATGCTGCTGACGCCGATCGTCGCCCCGGTGGCGCTGGCCGCCGGCGTCGATCCGGTACACCTCGGGCTGATCTTCACCCTGAACATCACCATCGCCCTGATCACCCCGCCGATGGGGGCCTGCCTGTTCATCGTAGCGACCATCAGCCGCCTCGATATCCTGGAAATGTTCAAGGGTATCTGGCCGTTCATCCTGGTCGCCCTGGGGGTGCTGTCGCTGCTGATCCTGTTCCCGTCCCTGACCCTGTGGCTGCCACGCCTGCTCAACTGACGCCATGACCGACTTCACCCAAGCCATCCCCGTTCTCCCGGAGCCCGACTGGCACGCCGTGGCCGGCATCCCCATCGTCGATGCCGGCACGCCGCTGGAAGCGCTCGGGCTGAGCCGCGACTTCAGCGTCTGGCCGGCCTACCACAAGCTCGGCATTCCTCACGCGATCCCGGAATGCCACGCTCGCGGCGAGGTCTTCGAGCGTCTCCTGCGGGTCGCCGCCGGCCTCCCCGATGGCGTGCGCCTGGTGGTGCTGGACGCCTGGCGCCCGTTCGCCGTGCAGCAGTATCTCTACGACAGTCTGTCCAGCGCCCTCTCCGCGCACTACCCGGAGGCCGGCGAGGCAGAGCTGGAACGGCTCACCCGCCAGTTCGTCTCGCCGCCGAGCAGCCGCCGCGAAGCGCCCAGCCCGCATCTCACCGGCGGCGCGGTGGACGTCACCCTGTGCGACGCCCAGGGCCGCTGGCTGGACATGGGCAGCGCCTTCGACGAGGCGGTACCGGCGTCCTACAGCGCCTACTTCGAGCAGATCGCGCAGCCCGACGCGCGCCAGCGACGCGTCCGCGATCATCGTCGCCTGCTCTACCACGCGATGCTCGACGCCGGTTTCAGCAATCTGCCCAGCGAATGGTGGCACTACGATTACGGCGACCAGCTCTGGGCCTGGCACACCGGCGCGGCGCAGGCGCTGTTCGGCCCCGCGCAGTTGCAGGCGATGGACGCGCTCTGGCGCCAGCAGTTGCAGAAGCGCCCTCCCGCGGACTAGGAAGCGAAGGTGCGCCGATAACCCAGCGGCGGCACGCCGAACGCAGCGGAAAACCGCTGGCGCAACGATACCGCCGAACCGAAGCCGGCCAGCTCGGCGATCGCCTGCACCGAATGCTCCGTGGTCTCCAGCAGGCGCTGGGCCAGGGCCAGGCGCTCGGCCTGGAGCCACTGGCTGACGGTGGTGCCGGTGAGCTGGCGGAAGTGCCGGGTGAAGGTCCGCCGGCTCATCAGCACCCGCCGCGCCAGGCTGTCCAGGCTGTGCGGCTGGTCGAGGTTCTGCCGCAGCCACACCAGCAGCTCGCCGAGACGGCCGTCCTGGGCGCTGTCCGGCAGCGGCTGCTCGATGAACTGGGCCTGGCCGCCCTGCCGATGCGGCGCCACCACCAGGCGCCGGGCCAGGTGGTTGGTGGTCTGCGCGCCGAGGCGCTGGCGCACCAGGTGCAGGCAGCAGTCGATGCCGGCGACGGTGCCTGCCGAGGTCAGCAGGCCGTCGTCCTCGATGTACAGCACGTCGGGCTCCACCCGCACCGCGGGGAAACGCGCAGCGAAATCGTCCGCCCACATCCAGTGGGTGGTGGCCCGGCGGCCGTCGAGCAAACCGGCCTCGGCCAGCACGAACGCCCCCAGGCACAGGCCCACCAGTTGCGCGCCGCGTGCACGGGCCGCGACCAGTGCCTGGAGCAGTGCTTGCGGCGGGCGTTCGTGCGGGTCGCGCCAGCTCGGCACGATGATGGTCTGTGCGTCGGCCAGCGCCTCCAGCCCCACCCCGGTCTCGATGGCGAATCCCACCGTGGTTCGCAGCCGGCCCGGCTCGGCGGCGCAGACACGCAGGTCGAAGGCCTGCGCGCAGGGGTTGTAGCACTCCTGGCCGAACACCAGGCAGGGCACCGACAGGTGGAACGGACTGATGCGGTCGAAGGCCACCACGGCCACGGACTGGCGGGACATGCGCACCTCGGTGGGTATGAGCGGGTTGGCCCGATTCTAGCGAAAGTTGTCTCCCAGGCCACTCACCCGGCACGCCGCGCCGGGACGAGAATCTTCCTCACCCACTCAGGAGGAAACCCCATGTCCGCACCACAACCCAAACGCGCCCTGCTGGTCATCGACGTGCAGAACGAATACGTCAGCGGCAACCTGCGCATCGAATACCCCGCGATCCAGTCGTCGCTGCAACGCATCGGCGCCGCCATGGACGGCGCCCACGCAGCGGGCATCCCGATCGTCGTGGTGCAGCACCTGGCGCCGGCGGATTCGCCGCTGTTCGCCCGCGGCAGCGAGCAGGCCGAGCTGCATGAAGTGGTCGCCTCGCGGCCCTACCAGCACAAGGTGGAGAAGGAACTGGCCAGTTCCTTCGTCGGCACCGGGCTGGGCGACTGGCTGCGCGAACGCGACATCGACACCCTCGCCGTGGTCGGCTACATGACCCAGCACTGCGACGACTCGACCATCCGCCAGGCGATCCACGAAGGCTGGCAGGTGGAATACCTGCACGACGCCAGCGGCTCGGTGCCCTATCGCAACCGCGCCGGCCAGGCCAGCGCGGAAGAGATCCACCGGATCTTCGGCATCGTCCTGCAGTCGTCCTTCGCCGCGGTCCTCAGCACCGACGAATGGCTGGAAACCCTCGCCGGCCGGCACCTGCCGGAGCGCGACAACATCTACGCCTCCAACCAGCGCGCCCTGGCCAACCGCTGAAACGGCGCCGCCCCGCGCCTGCGGGGCGGCGGCCGCTCAACCGGCCAGCGAGCCGCGCGCCGGCAACGGCTTCCAGCCCGGGAACTCGCGCAGCCGCGGGTCAGGCACCGCGCAATAGGCGAATGTCCAGTTCGGCACCGGCAGGTCCAGTCGCTCCAGCGGCACGCGCGTGCCGGCGCCGGCCTGCGGCGCCTTCCAGTCCTGGGTGATATGCGCGCCGCCCTGGCTGGCCAGAAGGATGCCGCGGTTGGCGCTGGTGTCGTCCACCGTCCAGCGCGCGGCGGAGGCGTCCATCAGCACCTCCAGGTGCTCGTCGGTCACCTTGGCGCCGAACGGCGACTGCAGCAGCCAGCAGTACAGGCGCAGATGCATCGCCCAGTTCCAGGCGGCCTTCTGCTCGGCCGCCCATTGCAGGAAGCCACGCAGGATGGTCAGGCCATCCGGCGGATCGATCTTCAGCAGTTCCGGGCAGAGATCGTAGAGGTGGTGCCAGGCGCTGCTCAGGCGCTTGTTGAGCTGGTCCGGACGCAGCGTGGAATGCTTCGGCGGCAGGCCGGGGGCCACCACCAGGCCGGTCTGTGCCGGCAAGGGAGATCTGTTGCTGTTCATGCTCTGAACCTCGCACGCAAAGGCGGGGCGCCAGGCGCCCCTGCTCGACACGGCGCTCAGTGGCCGTGCTGCTCGTGCCCGCCCTGTTCGGCCGGCGCCTTGGACTCGACGACGATTTCCACCGGCACTTCGCCGGCCTTGCGGAAATGCAGCGTCAGCGGGAAGCGCTCGCCGGCCACCAGTGGCTGCTTCAGGCCCATCAGCATCAGGTGGTAGCCGCCGGGGGCGAAGCGCAGGTCCTTGCCTGGCGCGACGTCGACGCTGTCGACTTTCTGCATGCTCATCATGCCGTTCCTGTGCACATGCTCGTGCACCTCGGCGGACGCCGCGCGCGGGGTATCGGCGCCGACCAGGGTGTCGTTTTCCTTGCCGTGGTTCTGCACCACGAAATACGCCGCGCCGTTCGGCGAGGTCGGCGGCAGGGCCAGCGCCCAGGGGTGTTCGATGTGCAGCTGGCCAGCATTGTATTCGTGGGCCTGGGCGACGGCGGAAACGGCCAGCAGGGCGACGGCTGCGAAGAAGGATGTGCGCATGGGGACTCTCCAGTAGCGTATGGCCGGTCCTTTTCCGTCGGACCGGCGATTCCATGTAGGGATGTTGGAACAGGACGCCGCGACGCACCCCGGCCTCCAGGTTCAGGTTGCCGGGTGCATGGGCCTGGGCATCAGGCGACGGGAGAGGCGCGCGGATTGGCGAGGCGCCAGTAGCGCTGGGGTGGCAGGTCGGTGGCGGAGAAGGCGATACGGGCCGGGCTGGCCAGCGGCGCCAGCGGCAAAGCCGGCCAGGAGGCGACCAGTCCGGGCGTGCCGGCGGCGCCGGCGCAGCAGCAGAGGTGCGGGGCCAGGCTTTCGTGGTCGTCGGGAGGATCGATGTCCTTGAGCGCGGCGCTCAGCTTCAGGCGCAGCAGCGAGTCGGACGAGGTGCTGCAGAAGCCGCCGAGCAGCAACGAGGCGCGCTCCTGCGTCGTCAGCGCCTGCGAAAGCGGCACCACGAACAGGTTCATCAGCACGGCCAGGCTGGCCAGCCAGGCCACGGGGCGCCGTGACAGGGGCATCGTCGGTTCTCCGGAGAATGGGCCCTTTATGCCTGAGCGCGGGGCAAAAGTAAAAACGCCGGGCGCGACAGAGTGCCGCAGGTGAAAACGTTTGCAACCCTTGCGGGCTTTCCCCCGCCGCGCTCTTCCGCCAGCATAGACGGCTTTGCCGCCCGACGAGTCGAGAAGCCGATGCCCCGCACCCTAGCCTTCGTTTCCACGCTGTTGCTCGCCGCCTTCTGCGCCCTGCCCGCCCAGGCCGACAGCTTCATCATGCGCCTGCTGAACAAGCCGGTGCCCGGCGGGGTGGCGGTGCTCGACCTCGGCGAGGAAGGCCCGCCGCCGCGGGCGTTCTACCAGGGCAAGCCGGTGCTGGTGGTGCGCGAGGAAGGCCGGCGCTGGATCGCCGTGGTCGGCATCCCGCTGACCGCCAAGCCCGGCCCGCAGAAGCTGGAAGTGCGGGCGGCGACCGGCAACCACGAGGAAAGCTTCAGCGTCGGCAGCAAGCACTACCGCGAGCAGCGCATCACCCTGAAGAACAAGCGCCAGGTCAACCCGTTGCCGGAAGACCTCAAGCGCATCGAGCGCGAGCTCGCCGAACAGACCGCCGCCTACCGCCGCTTCAGTCCCGGCCTGCCCAGCAACCTGATGCTCGACAGGCCGGTCGACGGTCCGCTCTCCAGCCCCTTCGGCCTGCGCCGCTTCTTCAACGGCGAAGAGCGCAACCCGCATTCCGGTCTAGACTTCGCGGTACCGGCCGGTACGCCGATCAAGGCGCCGGCGGCCGGCAAGGTGATCCTCATCGGCGACTACTTCTTCAACGGCAAGACGGTGTTCGTCGACCACGGCCAGGGCTTCATCAGCATGTTCTGCCACCTGTCGAAGATCGACGTGAAGCTCGGCCAGCAGGTGCCGCGCGGCGGCGTCGTCGGCAAGGTCGGCGCCACCGGGCGGGCGACCGGGCCGCACATGCACTGGAACGTCAGCCTGAACGACGTGCGGGTCGACCCGGCGATCTTCATCGGCGCCTTCCAGCCCTGAGCGTTGAGCAACGCGGCGCCGACTGAGGTCAGAAGGAACAGGGGGCGCGTCGATGCGCTCCTTTCATGACCAAGGGAGACACCGCATGACTCACCCGCTTCGCCTGCTCTGGCTGTGCTCGGCACTGTTCGTGGTCCTCGGCCTGGGCTTCGTCTTCTTCCCCGGCCCGCTCGCCTCCCTGCTCACCAGCGGCGAACCGCTCACCCCCGCCGCCCTCACCGACCTGCGCGCCAGCTACGGCGGCACCAGCCTCGGCGTCGGCCTGCTGCTCGGCTATGCCGCGCTACGCCCGAAATACCTGGTGCTCGGCCTGCTCGCCGCCCTGGCGGTGATCGCCAGCAGCGGCGCGGCGCGCCTCTACGGGGTGCTGATCGATGCCTCGCCGGCGCTGGCCACCTTCTTCTGGCTGGCCGCCGAGGCGGTGCTCTGCGTGCTGTTGCTGGCGGCGCTGTGGAAGACCCGCCAGCTCGACCTCGACTGAGCGCCGCGCAGCAGGTCTCAGGCCAGGACCCGGCGAACCGCCGGCAGCCGCGACAGCACCAGCCAGTCCAGCGCCCAGACCAGCAGGAGCGAGGCCCCCACCAGCGGGAAGGCCACGCTCAGCGCCAGCATGATGGCGATGCCGGTCTTCCAGCGCGGCAGCTCGTGGCGCAACGGCGGCACGCCAAGGCGCCCGGCCGGCTTGCGCTTCCACCAGATCCACAGGCCGCTCGCCGAGCTGAGCAGGATCGCCAGGCAGGCCGCGAGCATCAGCAACTGGTTGGCCAGGCCGAAGAACTTGCCTTCGTGCAGCACCACGCCCATCTGCACGCTCCTCGCCACCGCGTTGTAGTCCTGCCAACGCACGTCGGCGAGGACCTTGCCGCTGTACTGGTCGATGTGCAGGGTGGCGTCGTGGCGCGGATCGTCGGGGAACACGGAAATCGTGTAGACCCCCTCCATCCCGCTCGGCAGGGCGATCCCGTAGCCCGCCGCCACGCCGCGCTCGCGGGCGATATCCACCACCCTTTGCAGAGGGATGCCCGCCGGCATCGGCATGTCCATCGGCATCTCGCGCCCGGCCTGGGCGGAGTGCCCGCGATGCTCGGCATGGGCGTCGGCCGCCGGCGGCTGCGAGCGCGGCAGCGGAGTGTTCTCCAGCGGCCAGGGCACCTGCTGGCGCGACGCGCTGTTGAGGCTACCGGCCTGCATGTCGGAGGTCGGCACATCGTTCCACATCGCCGGCGGGAAGCGGTTCCAGACATCGGCGAACTGCTTGCCCCAGTAGCCGGTCCAGGTCATCCCGCTGAGCAGCATGAACAGCAACAGCAGGCTGCCCCAGAAACCGGCGACCACATGTAAATCGCGCCACAGCGGTCGTCCGCGCAGGTGCAGGCGCGGCCAGAGCAGCGCGCTCGCCGCCCGGCCGCGCGGCCACCACAGATAAAGACCGGAGACCACCAGGACGATGCCCCAGCCGGCGGCCAGCTCGATCAGCCGGTCGCCGACGGTCCCGACCATCAGCTCGCCGTGCAGCGCCCGGGCCACCGCCTGGAGATTCAGTTGCGCATCCTGGCGGCCGAGCTCGCGTCCACTGTAGGGGTCGACGAACAGGTTCCACTGCCTGCCCTCTTCGCCGATCACGAATTGCGCGCTGCGCCCCGCCTCGCTCGGCGGCAGGTACTGGCTGACGGCGGCCTGCGGGTGCGCCTGGCGCACCCCGGCGAGCAACTGGTCGGCGCTGCGCATCTGCGCGCCGGCCTCGACGCGCAGCAATTGCGGGTAGAGCAGCGCATCCAGCTGCGGCTTGAACAGGTAGACGATTCCGGTCAGCGCCAGCAGGATCATGAAAGGCGCGACGAACAGGCCGGCGTAGAAATGCCAGCGCCAGGCCAGCGCGTAGAAGTCACGGCCGTTCTTTTCGTTGGGTTGCATGGATTACCTCATCGGAGCGCACAGGCAAGGCGGGCCCCGCTGAGCGGGGCCTCGTTCAAGGTTCAGAAGCTGAAGTCGACCTTGGTCCAGAAGGTCCGGCCCGGCTCGGGAACCGTTTCGTTGGCGGAGAAACCGAAGCCGGCGTCGCCGGCCTTGTTCAGGTGCTCGGTGTAATCCTTGTCGAACAGGTTATCGACGCCGGCGCTGAGCTTGACGTTACGCGTCACCCGGTAGGCGCCGTTGAGCGAGAAGACGCCGAAGCCGGCGCTCTTGTCGAAGTCCTTGCCGACCACGTTGCCCTGGTCGCGGGCGACGCGGTTCTGCGGCGCGACCACCCGCCACAGGCTGCCGGCGCTCCAGTCGCCCTCCTCGTAGGTCAGGCCGAAGCGCGCCTCCAGCGGCGGGATCTGCGGCAGGGCGCGCCCGTCCGAACTGTTCTTGCCCCAGGCATAGGCCAGGCTGGCGTCGGTCTTCCAGTTGCCGGTCAACTGATAGGACGCACCGAGTTCGCCGCCCATGATCCGCGCGTCGACGTTGGTCGCCTGGGTCGAGGAGCCCATCATGCCCTCGCGATAGCTGAACAGGATGAAGTCCTGGACCACCCCGACGTAGCCGGAGGCCCAGGCCTGCAGCTTGTCGCCGTTGTACTGGAGGCCGAAGTCGAGCTGGGTGGTCTTTTCCGGCTTGATCTTGTCGAAGGCATTGACCGACCCGTTCGGCCCGCGCTTGGGCGAGAACAGCTCCCAGTAGTCGGGGAAACGCTCGGCATGGCCGAGGCCGGCGTAGAGGGTGGTCGGCGAGTCGGCGAGGTCGTGCTCGTAGCGCACGAAGCCGCTGGGCAGGGTATCGGCGCGGGTGTCGCCGGCCGTCGGGTTGGCCATGGCGTGGCCCATGTGTCCGGACTTGAGGGTCTGCCGGTAGTCCTTGACCGAGGCGCGGTCCAGGCGCAGCCCGCCGATCAGCCGGTCGCGCTCGGCGGCGAACCAGGTCAGTTCGCCGAAGGCCCCGTAGTTGTGGAACACCGCGTCCTTGCTCCAGGGGAACTGGTCGGTGTCGGTGTAGTAGTCGGTCATCATGTCGTAACTGGAGCCGCGCGCGCGATGTTCGTTGCGCATGGCGTCGACCCCGCCGACCAGCTTGAAATCGTCCCAGCGCCAGGTGGCCGCCAGGCGACCGCCGAGGGTGCGCCGGTCCACCTGGGACGCCATCGGCATCGGCATCATGCCGGACGGGTCGGGAGTGCGCAGGCGGAAGTTGTCCATGATGTGGTCGGCGTAGTTGTAGTAGACCTGCGCCTCGACCTTCTCCAGCACATCGCTGATATTCGACTTGACGAAGCGCAGGCCCAGGCTCTCGCGCTTGAACTGCGAACCGTCCATGCCGCGCCCGGCGTAGCGTGCCTCGCCGTCGCCCTTGCCGGCGGTGAGCTCGATCAGGGTGTCCTCGTCGGGAGTCCAGCCGACCGCGACGTCGCCGTTCCACTTCTTCCAGCGCGACGGCACGGTATTTCCTGCGCCGTCCTCGTAATCGTCGGCCTGCGCGTGGTTGCCGGTGAAGCGCAAGTAGCCGAGCCGGTTGCCGGCGGCGGCGTCCAGCACCTTGTCGAAGCGACCGTTGGAACCGGCCAGCAGGCTGGCGTTGACCCGCGAGCCGAGTTCGCCGAAGCGCTCCGGCTCACGCTCGAAGAGGATCGTCCCGGCCGACGCGCCCGGCCCCCAGAGCACCGTCTGCGGGCCCTTGATCACGGTGAGCTTGTCGTAGGTTTCCGGCGAGATGTAGGAGGTCGGCGCGTCCATCCGGTTCGGACAGGCGCCGAGCATCATGCCGCCGTTGGTGAGGATGTTCAGGCGCGAGCCGAACATACCGCGCAGTACCGGGTCGCCGTTGCTGCCGCCGTTGCGGATCACGGCGAAACCGGGAATGGTCTTCAGGTAATCGGCCCCATCGCTGGCCGGCACCGGCTGACGCGGTTCCTTGGGGTTGGTGACGATGGTCAGCGGCGAACTCTGGGCGACTCCGGTGACCACGCTGGGCGCCAGCTCCACGGCGTGATCCTGGTGCTGGGAGTGCTCCTCGGCCAGGACCGCCGACGGAGACAGGGCCAGGCCGCACAGTGCGGCGAAGGCTCCCGCCCAGCGGCGGCGTTGTGCGAGACGGGCAGGGTCGAAGCTGAAAGCGGCGGTCGGGCAGGCGTTGCCGGCCGCTCGTTGTTGAGTAGACATACGGTTTTCCATGATCTGTGTGACTTCCGCCCCGCCCCACGGCGAACAGGCACGCGGCCAGGCTCGCGTCACCGGCGCGGCGAAGACGCGCCAGTGCCCCCAGGAACGGCGGCTATCGGATTGAAAGAGGTCAGGCGATCAGGTACGGCGGCGCGCGGGTGCGGGCGCCGGGAAACACCGGCGAGGCGACGAACGCCTCGCTGAGGAGGGCGACGACGGGCGCCGCCGCGAAGGGCACGCAGAACAGCGCCAGGCTGGCGTCTTCGGTGAGCGGCGGGCTGTGGAACAGCAGGCTGCAATAACCGCACTTCTCCCAGAGCACGTCGCTGGCCAGGCGATTGCCGTCGCCCATCCCCGGCATGCCTGCGTGAAGGGCGGCGGAACGCTGGACGTCGGAACAATGCTCCCCGCCAGCGCCGTCCATGCCCTCGTGGGACATGCCTTCGTGGCCCATCGCCGCGCCCATCGGCATCGGATGGTCCATCGGCATCGACTGGGAGATCAGCGGGCCGACGAAGATCATCAGCATGGCGAACAACCCCAGCCATGCACCGATGCCTTGTCGTTTCAGAGTGGTCGCCACCCGCGACTCCCGCCGTCTTGAATGAGGCCCGCAGCGTATCCGGCCGGGCGGCCGCTCGCGCTAGGTCGTGTCCGAAAAGAGAAGTATGTGCCTGCCGTTATACGCTCCCGGCACAGGGAGCGAAATGATCGCACAAGGTCGGCCCGTCCTGCTGCGGCATGGGGCCGCAGAATTCTCGCTTGCGGAACACAGGCTGGCGGCGCAATCGGGACGAAGCTTTCACTTACGACGAAGAATAAAAAGCTACAAAAGCACTACAAATAGGAAATTCTACTAATTTTCCTTTAATGCTTGCCATTCAAATGCAGGCTCACTAGTGTGGTACGCATGAAAACGCCGCACACCCTCATTCTGCTCCGCCAACACGCCTGCCTGTGCCTGGTCAGCCCGCGACTGCGTGGCTGAGCGACGCTTCCCCTCCCCTCGTCATTGCGTTCGCCTGGCCACGCCGCCCGGGTATCGATTCCAAAGGATTAGCCCCATGAGCATGTTGAAAGACCCTTCGCAGAAATACCGTCCGTTCCCGGCCATCAATCTGCCCGACCGCACCTGGCCGTCGAAGACCATCACCGAAGTGCCGATCTGGTGCAGCTCCGACCTGCGCGACGGCAACCAGTCGCTGATCGAGCCGATGGACGCGGCGAAGAAGATGCGCTTCTTCAAGACCCTGGTGCAGGTCGGCCTGAAGCAGATCGAAGTGGCCTTCCCGTCGGCCTCGGACACCGACTTCAACTTCGTCCGCGAGCTGATCGAAGGCAACCACATCCCCGACGACGTCACCATCCAGGTGCTGACCCAGGCCCGCGAGGACCTGATCACCCGCACCTTCGAATCCCTGCGCGGGGCGAAGAAGGCCATCGTCCACGTCTACAACGCCACCGCGCCGTCGTTCCGCCGCATCGTTTTCAACCAGGACAAGCAGGGCGTCGTCGACATCGCCACCAACGCCGCCAAGCTGATCAGGAAGCTGGCCGCCGAGCAACCGGACACCCAGTGGTCGTTCCAGTACTCGCCGGAAATCTTCAGCTCCACCGAGCTGGAGTTCTCGGTCGAGGTCTGCAACGCGGTGATCGACGTCTGGCAGCCGACCCCGGAGCACAAGATCATCCTCAACCTGCCGGCCACCGTGGAGTGCGCCACGCCGAACGTCTACGCCGACCAGATCGAGTGGTTCGGCCGCCACGTCAACCGGCGTGACAGCGTGATCATCAGCCTGCACACCCACAACGACCGCGGCACCGGCGTGGCCGCCACCGAGCTGGGCCTGATGGCCGGCGCCGACCGCGTCGAAGGCTGCCTGTTCGGCAACGGCGAGCGCACCGGCAACGTCGACCTGGTGACCCTGGCGCTGAACATGTATACCCAGGGCCTGCACCCGCAACTGGACTTCTCCGACATCGACGCCGTGCGCAAGGTGGTCGAGGAATGCAACCAGCTGCCGGTCCACCCGCGCCACCCGTACGTCGGCGACCTGGTCCACACCGCCTTCTCCGGCTCGCACCAGGACGCCATCCGCAAGGGCTTCGCCCAGCAGAAGGAAGACGCGATCTGGGAGGTGCCCTACCTGCCGATCGACCCGGCCGACATCGGCCGCGACTACGAGGCGGTGATCCGGGTCAACAGCCAGTCCGGCAAGGGCGGCATCACCTTCCTGCTCGAGCAGGAATACGGCATCAGCCTGCCGCGCCGCATGCAGATCGAGTTCAGCCAGGTGGTACAGGGCGAGACCGACCGTCTCGGCCTGGAGATGACCGCCCAGCAGATCTACTCCCTGCTGGAGAACGAGTACCTGAAGGCGACCTCGCCCTATGCCCTGACCAGCCATCGCCTGCAGGAAGAGAACGGCACCAGCGCCGTCGACCTGGAAGTCACCTTCGACGGCGAGAAGCAGCACTGGCGCGGGATCGGCAAGGGCCCGCTGGAAGCCCTGGTCGCCGCCCTGCCGGTCAAGGCGGAGATCATGGACTACCACGAGCACGCCATCGGCGCCGGCGCCAACGCCAGGGCCGCGGCCTACATCGAGATCCGTCTCGAAGGCCAGCGCCCGCTGCACGGCATCGGCATCGACGAGAACATCACCACCGCCAGCTTCCGCGCCCTGTTCAGCGCACTGAACCGCGCGGTGACCCAGGCCGAGGCCAAGGCGGCCTGAGCCAGGGATGGGAATGAAAAAAGGGAGCCAATGGCTCCCTTTTTTCATGGATGCGACGTCATTCGTCGTCGCCGCTGGCGCTGACCGCTCCCAGGCACCTGAGCAGATGCGCGCCCCCGGTGCCCGCGATGCGCCAGGTGTCACCATCGGCCTGCGGCTCGGCTTCCATCACGGCGTTGTAGGAAAAACGCCAGTCGCGACGAGTGCGTCCATCCAGGCTTTCCACCGCCAGCACCCACTCCTCGCTGGCGAACGCCTGGTCGGCCTCCGCGGCCAGGTCCGCCTGGTCCAGCAGCGCCTCGTTGAGTTCGAAGCGCCAGGCATGCAGGCCGTCGATCTCGAGCATGTCGGCGGTTTCCAGTTCATCGAGCAGGTAACGTTCTGTGGTCATGGTCAGTCATCGCTGAAAAGAAGCCATGATACGGCAAAGCGGCGGTACCTCAGGCCACCAGCATCACCACCGGCACCATCACCAGCAGGACCGCCAGCATGAACAGCAGGGCGATGCCGGCCGCCCTCCAGTTGGAAATGAAGCTGCCGCCGGCGGCCTTGTGGCTCTCCAGCGCCGGGCCGAAGGCCGACCTGGCGTAGTAGACCATGCCGATGATCTGCGCCACCGCGAAGCCGGTGGAGGGGATGTTCTCCGGCAATATCGCGCCCAGTACCAGCAGCAGGACGAACAGGCCGACGGCGACCAGCCAGGCGCGTCCGACCTCCTGCCCGCGGCCGAGGCGCCTCAGGTTCACCGCAGTCAGGAAGGCGCCAGCCAGGGGGGTGCCGATGAAAGTGCCCAGGCCGATGGCGGAAAGCCTGTACAGCGGCTCGCCCTGGGTTGCGCCCGGCTCGTCCAGGCGGGCTTCCGGCGGACGGAACGGGTTCTCGGTATCGCTGCTCATATGCGTGTGCTCCCTGCGGATCTTTACTGAAGCTTTACCAGGGCCGGCATTGGAAAATCCCGGCGACCGGCAGAGTCTATAGGACGCTGCGCGCCAGCTGAACATTCCGCGCCCGCCGGCAGTCACAGCAAGACGTGCGAACGAAAGCGCCCACACAGGGCCGCACACAGGAGGGATGACGCATGAGCACACGCAAACTCGGCAACTCCGGGCTGGAAATCCCGGCCCTGGTATTCGGCGGCAACGTCTTCGGCTGGACCGCCGACGAAAGCACCTCCTTCAGGCTGCTGGACGCCCTGCTCGATGCCGGGCTGAACTGCATCGATACCGCCGACGTGTATTCGCGCTGGGTTCCCGGACACCAGGGTGGCGAATCGGAGAGCATCATCGGCAAATGGCTGAAACGCACCGGCAAGCGCGACCGGGTAGTGATCGCGAGCAAGGTCGGGATGGACATGGGCAACGGCCACAAGGGCCTCTCCGCGGCCTATATCGAACAGGCCCTGGAGGCTTCCCTGCGGCGCCTGCAGACCGACTACCTGGACCTCTACCAGTCGCATGCCGACGATCCACACACCGAACTGGAGGAAACCCTCTCCACCTACGGCGAGCTGATCAAGAAAGGCAAGGTTCGGGTCATCGGCGCCTCCAACCACGACGCCCGGCGCCTGATCCAGGCACGCCAGGTCAGCGCCCGGCTGAACCTGCCCAGCTACCAGAGCCTGCAGCCCGAGTACAACCTGTACGACCGCGCCGACTACGAAACCAACCTGGAGCCGACAGTGGAAGAACTCGGCCTTGGCGTGATCAGCTACTACTCGCTGGCCAGCGGTTTCCTCAGTGGCAAGTACCGCAGCGAAGCCGACACCGCGGGTCGTGCCCGCGGCGAGAAAGTCAGGGGTTACCTGAACGAGCGCGGCGTGGCGATCCTCGCGGCGCTCGATGAAGTGGCCGAGCAGTACAACGCCAATCCGACCCAGGTCGCCCTGGCCTGGCTGATCGCCCGCCCCACCGTCACCGCGCCGATTGCCAGCGCCACCAGCCTGGAACAGCTGGACGACCTGATCGCCGCCACCCGCCTGCGGCTCGACGAGCAGGCGATCCACCGCCTGGACAGCGCCAGCGCCTATTGACGGAGCACGGCGTCGAGGTGTCGCACGGGCGGATAACCGCAGCGCGGTTATCCGCCGGAACCCTCGAATGACGGCCGCGTGGTCTCAGCTGAAGCGCGCCAGCACCGAGCCGATGTCCAGGTCGCCCTGCGGCGCCTGGCCATCCGGCGTCAGCTTGTTGACCAGTTCCGGCAGCAGGCTGCTCAGGTGCTCGGCCGCTTCGCCCTGGCTGACCCCGGCGGAGTCCGCCAGTTGTTGCAGCTGGCCGTCGCCGAAGGCGCGGGAAATGTCCGCCGCCGACACCGCCTGGTTCGGCCCACCGCCGATCCAGGAATTCAGGGCATCGCCCAGGCCTGCGTTCTGGAGCATCTGGAACAACCCGCCGAGTCCGCCCAGGGAGCCGGCCTCCACCCCCGGCGCCTGCCCGGCACCGCCCGCGGCGCCACCGAGCAGATCACCGAGGACGCCGCCCAGTCCACCGCTCGCAGCACCGCCGCCGGCGCCGCCAAGGATGCTGCCCAGCGAACCGAGCAGACCACCGCCATCGCCACCGCCCTGTGCCGCACCGCCCTGGCGTGACATCAGCATGGTCACCAGCCCGATCAACAGGGCCACTTTCGGATCGCGTGCACCTCCCTGTCCTTCAGAGCCACCCAGCGCCGAACCGAGAATCGAATCGAGCAGTCCCATTTGGTCTTCCTCCTGATCTGATGCCCACGGCGTATCGCCGCGGGATACGGGTAACTCCAGGCCCGGCGACGCGCCATCATGCACGGCGCCGGGTCATGGCCTCGGACATCGAGCGGAACAGGACGTTCCGGCATTCAAGGGTGGATTTCGAAGCGATCCGCATCCATGTAGGCCGGGAAGCGCTGGCGATAGGCCGCCAACGCCGCCGCGTCCAGCCGGACGCGGAACACGCCGTCGGCGTCCGCCGCGTTGAACAGGCTGTCGCCCTGGAAATCCAGGGCCTGGCTATCTCCAGCGTAGCGCAAGGCGTTGCCGTCTTCGCCGATACGATTCACCGCCACCACGTAGCAGAGGTTCTCGATCGCCCGCGCCGGCAGCAGGCGGTTCCAGTGCAGTCGACGAGGCGCGGGCCAGTTGGCGGTGTAGAGCAACAGGTCGGTGTCGTGCGGGTCGCGGCTCCATACCGGGAAGCGCAGGTCGTAGCAGATCAGCGGGCGCACCCGCCAGCCCTTGAGTTCGAACAGCTCCTGGCGCTCGCCGGGACTGTAGTGCTCATGCTCGCCGGCCATGCGGAACAGATGGCGCTTGTCGTAGTGCAGCACCTCGCCGTCCGGACGCGCCCAGAGCAGACGGTTGCGGTGGCTGCCATCGGCGAGCTGGACGATCAGGCTGCCGGTGACCACCGCGCCGAGGCGGCGGGCCTGCTCCCGCAGCCAGGCGTGGGTCGGCCCCTGCTCGGGCTCGGCCTGCTCTGCCGAAGCCATGCTGAAACCGGTGGTGAACATTTCCGGGAGAATCACCAGGTCGGCGCCGGCGGCGCTTTCCAGCAGGGCGGTGAAATGCTCGCGGTTGGCCTGGGCATCGTGCCAGGCCAGGGAGGATTGGACCAGGGCGACGTCCAGGTCCGGCAGCACCGTCAGATCGCGCATAGCTTTTCCGCTGCCTGACGCAGCGTCTCCTCGCGTTTGGCGTAACAGAAGCGGACCAGGCGCAGGGCGTCCGGCGCCTTTTCATAAAACACCGAAACCGGGATCGCCGCCACTCCGTGTTCACGGGTCAGCCATTCGGCCATGGCGACGTCGTCCAGGTCCGGGCGGATCGCCGAATAGTCCACGCACTGGAAATAGGTGCCCGGCGCACGACTGAAACGGAAACGCGAGCCCTGCAGGAGGTCGCAGAACAGGTCGCGCTTGGCCTGGTAGAAGCCTGGCAACTGCCCCAGGTGCTCGGGATGGGCGGCCATGTAGTCGGCCAGCGCCCACTGCAACGGCGTGACCCCGCAGAAGTTGACGTACTGGTGGACCTTGCGCAGCTCCGCGCCGAGCGCCGGCGGCGCGACCACGTAGCCGGTCTTCCAGCCGGTGACGTGGTAGGTCTTGCCGAACGAGCTGACCACGAAGGAACGCGGATACAACTCGTCGTGGGACAGCACGCTGGTATGGGCGACGCCGTCGAACACCAGATGCTCGTAGACCTCGTCGCTGATCAGGTAGATATCCCGGTCGCGGATCAGCGCCGCCAGGCGGTCCAGTTCCTCGCGGCTGATCAGCGCACCGCTGGGGTTGTGCGGGGTATTGATGATGACCAGCCGGGTACGCGGCCCGATGGCCTCGGCCATGCGCTGCCAGTCGATGGAGAAGTCCGGCAGCGCCAGCGGCACGTGCACGCAACGCCCGCCGGCGAGCTGCACCGACGGTTCGTAGCTGTCGTAGGACGGGTCGAGCACCACCACTTCGTCACCCGGATGGACCAGCGCCTGGATCGCGCTGAAGATCGCCTCGGTCGCGCCCGGCGTGATGGTCACCTCGCTGTCGGCACTCACCCGACGCCCATAGAGCTGCTCGATCTTCTTCGCCACCTGCTCGCGCAGCGCCGGCAGACCGGCCATCGGCGCGTACTGGTTGTGCCCGGCGGCGATATGCCGGCCTACCGCCTCGCGCAACTCCGGCGGACCGTCGAAATCGGGAAAGCCCTGGGAGAGGTTGATCGCGCCGCACTCGGCGGCCAGTTGCGACATGCGGGTGAAGATGGTGGTGCCGACATTCGGCAGCTTGCTCTGAATCATCGGGACTTCCTGCTGGGACTCGCCGGACGATAGCCCGGCCAGACGGGTGGCAGGGCAGGATAGCCGATCCGGAAGCGACGCTGCAGGGGCACGGCTTGGAAAAAAGCGCGCCCGCCGCAGGTCACGGGGGAATATGCGCCGGACCATGGCGCAGGACGAACAGCCGCCTCGCGATAATCCGCCGTCACGCCAGGGTACCGGCGGGGAACACCGGCAGCGCTATCCGCCCTACGGAGCGCTGCCAGCGCCAATGAAAAAAGCCCGACGGGATATCCATCGGGCTCTTCTTCAGCGAACGGCGCATCGCGCTCAGCGGCGCTTGTCCTTCTTCTTCTTCTCGGCCTTCTTGTGGTGCGACATCAGCCGGCGCTTCTTGTTGACCTGGCGCGCGGTCAGCGAGTTCTTCTTGCCCTCGTAGGGGTTCTCGCCGCCCTTGTATTCGATGCGGATCGGCGTACCGACCAACTTCAATACCCGCCGGTAGGTCTTCTCCAGGTAGCGCGTATAGGCCTTGGGCACCGCATCCACCTGGTTGCCATGGATCACGATCAGCGGCGGGTTGGCGCCGCCCAGGTGGGCGTAGCGCAGCTTGATCCGACGACCGTTGACCATCGGCGGCTGGTGTACCTGCACGGCGTCCTCGAGGATGCTGGTCAGGCGGCTGGTCGGCCAGCGGGTCACCGCCGAGCGGAAGGACTCCTGCACCGACTTGTAGAGGTGGCCGACGCCGGTACCGTGCAGCGCCGAGATGAAGTGGATGTCGGCGAAGTCGACGAACAGCAGGCGTCGCTCCAGCTCGGTCTTCACGTAATCGCGCTCGGCCGCCTCCATGCCGTCCCACTTGTTCAGGGCGATCACCAGGGCGCGGCCGGTCTCGAGGACGAAGCCGAGCAGGTTGAGGTCGTGCTCGACCACCCCTTCGCGGGCGTCCATGACGAAGATCACCACGTTGGCATCCTGGATCGCCTGGAGGGTCTTCACCACCGAGAATTTTTCCACCGCCTCGAAGATCTTGCCGCGGCGACGCACGCCGGCGGTATCGATCAGGGTGTACTTCTCCTCGTTGCGCTCGAACGGGATGTAGATGCTGTCGCGGGTGGTGCCGGCCTGGTCGTAGACGATCACCCGCTCCTCGCCGAGCATGCGGTTGACCAGGGTCGACTTGCCGACGTTGGGACGGCCGATGATGGCGATCTTGATCCCGTCCTTTTCGCTCGGACCGGGGATACGGGTCGGCTCCTCGCCTTCGGCGACGTCCTCGACCACCGCCTCGCCCTCGCCTTCCTCCTCCGCGTTGTCCCTGGGGAAGATTCCCAGGGCCTCCTGCAGCATGTGGTTGATGCCACGGCCATGGGCGGCGGCGATCGGCAGCGCGTCGCCCAGGCCCAGCGGGCTGAACTCGGCGCGGGCGAGGTCCGGGTCGATGGTGTCGACCTTGTTGGCGATCAGGAAGCTGCGCTTGTTCCGCTTGCGCAGGTGCTCGGCGATCATCTGGTCGGCGGCGGTCATGCCGGCGCGCGAATCGACCAGGAACAGGACGGCATCCGCCTCCTCGATGGCCTGCAACGATTGCTCGGCCATTTTCGCATCGATGCCTTCCTCATCACCGGAGATACCTCCGGTATCGATGACGATATAGGTGCGCCCCTGCCAGCGCGCCTCGCCGTACTGGCGGTCGCGGGTCAGGCCGGCGTACTCCGCCACGATGGCGTCGCGCGACTTGGTCAGGCGGTTGAACAGAGTGGACTTGCCGACGTTCGGACGACCCACCAGGGCAATAACGGGAACCATGCGGCTCTCCACGAGAATTCAGAAAACACAAAGGCCGCTGACGTCGGACGGCAGCGGCCGGACACTTGAAACCCAGTCTAGCGGATGGTGTAGGCGACGAGCTTGCCACCGTTGCCGAACACGTACATCCAGCTACCGACCACCAGCGGGCGAACCCGCACGCCGTCGCTGTCGACCCGCTCGCGACCGACGAAGCGACCGTCCACCTGGCTGAGCAGGTGCACGTAGCCTTCCAGGTCGCCGACCACCACGTTGCTGGAGAACACCGCCGGAGCCGACAGTTGCCGACGCGCCAGGGCGTCGTTGTTCCACAGCGAGGAGGCGCCGCGCGCATCCAGGCCTTCCACCGAACCGCTGGCCTGGCTCACGTAGATGTTGCCGAAGCCCTCGGCGACGCCGACGTAGCTGGACGCCTCGCGTTGCCAGAGCAGGCGGCCGCTGTTCACGTCCAGCGCCGCGGCGCGGCCCTGGTAGCTGACCACGTAGAGGGTGTCGCCGGACAGCAGGAGGCCGCCGTCGATATCCACCACGCGATCCAGTTCGGAACGGCCCTGGGGGATCGCCACGCGCTGCTCCCAGATCGGCAAGCCACGCTGTACGTCGACCGCCACCACCTTGCCGCTGGCCAGGCCAGCCAGGGCCATGTTGCCGGCGATCAGCGGCGCGCCGGTGCCGCGCAAGGTCAGCACCGGCACGCTGCTTTCGTAGATCCAGCGCTGGTCGCCGCTGGCGGCGTCGAGGCCGATCAGCTTGTCGTCCTGGGTCTGCACCACCACCACGTCGCCGTTGGTGGCCGGCGCGGACAGCACTTCACTGTTGACCCGCTTGGTCCATTTCTTCTTGCCGGTGGCCTCGTCGAGGGCGATCACGTCGCCGCGCAGGGTGCCCACCAGCACCAGGCCGTAGCCGACGCCGACTCCGCCGGAAACCGGACGCTCGAGGTCCTTCTTCCAGAGCACATCGCCGGTCTCGCGCTGGATCGCCATCACCCGCCCTTCGGCGGAAGCGGCGTAGATGGTGGAACCGTCCACCGCCGGCTCGAGCAGGTTGTAGAGGTCACCCTGGCCGTCACCGACCGAGCGGCTCCACTGCTTGCTCAGAACGACTTCCTCTTTGAAGTCGGTCAGCTCGGCGGGCGGGAGTTCCTTCTTGCTGTTGCTGCTGCAACCCACGACCGCAAGGGCCAGGGCGAGCAGCGCCGCGTGTTTCCATTGCACCATCTCAGGCCTCTCCCTTGGACAGGTCGTCGAGCTTGATCTGCAGGGCGTCGCCAGCACCGTCTTCGGGCAGCGACTGCTTGGCTTTCTCGTAGGCCGCGCGCGCCTCGTCGGTGCGCTTGAGCTGCACCAGCAGGTCGCCCTTGAGCTCCTCGCGGGTGGAGACGTAGGCCTTGTCGGCATCGCCTTCGAGCAGCTTCAGGCCTTCCTCGACCTTGCCCTGGGCCGCCAGGACCCGGGCCAGGCGCTGCCGCGCCAGTTCGCCGAGGGTGGCGTCGGCCGGCTTGTCCATGACCGCCTTCAGCTCGGCAACGGCGTCATCCAGCTTGCCGCTGTCGACCGCGACCTTGGCCACGAACAGGCTGCCGTACTGGGCGTAGTGGGTACCGCCGAACTCGCTCTTCAGCTTGCCGGCCAGTTCCGCCACTTTCGCGGTGTCCGGCTGGCCAGCCGGGTTCAGCGCGGTTTCGATCAGTTGCTGGTAGACGATCGAGGCGCCCTGCGCCTGGTTGGTCTGGTACTTCTGCCAGGCCTGCCAGCCGAATACCACTGCCAGCGCGAGGATGCCGCCGGTGACCAGCGGCTTGCCGTTGCGCTGCCACCAGTCCTTGATCTGCGCCAGGTCTTCGTCTTCGGTACGCGATGTCACCCCAATCACTCCTATTCTTTATGTTCTCAAGCCTGTGCCAGACAGGCTGCCAGGTGCTCGGGCAGAGCGTCCCAGGCAATGCTTTGTTGCTCGCCCTCGTCACGCAGGGGCTTGAAACCTACCACGCGATTGGCCACCTCGTCCTCCCCGAGGATCAGGGCGTAGCGCGCGCCGCTCTTGTCGGCCTTCTTGAACTGGCTCTTGAAGCTGCCGGCGCCGGCGTTGACCAGCAGGCGTATGCCGGGAATCGAGCTGCGCAGCTGTTCGGCCAGGGCCAGGGCGGCCAGTTCCGCCGGTTCGCCGAAGGCACAGACGTACAGGTCGGCCGGACGGTTCAGTTCCGCCGGGATCACGTCGAGGGTCTCCAGCAGCAGCACCAGGCGCTCCACGCCCATGGCGAAACCGACGCCCGGGGTCGGCTTGCCGCCGAACTGGCTGACCAGCCCGTCGTAGCGGCCGCCGCCACAAACGGTGCCCTGGGCACCGAGCTTGTCGGTGACCCACTCGAACGCCGTGCGGCAGTAGTAGTCGAGGCCGCGCACCAGCTTCTGGTTGATCTCGTAGCGCAGGCCGACCGCATCCAGGCGGGCCTTGAGACCCTCGAAGTGGGCGATCGACTCTTCGTCGAGGTAGTCGTGCAGGGTCGGCGCACCGACCAGCAGAGCCTGGGTGCTCTCCACCTTGCTGTCGAGGATCCGCAGCGGGTTGGTGGTCATGCGCCGCTGGCTGTCCTCGTCGAGCTGCTCGAAGCGCTCCTGCAGGTAGGCCACCAGGGCCTCGCGATAGCGTGCGCGGGCCTCGCTGGAACCCAGGGTGTTGAGCTGCAGGGTCACCGCGTCGGCCATGCCGAGCTTCTGCCACAGGCGCCAGGTGAGGATGATCAGTTCGGCGTCGATGTCCGGGCCGGGCAGGTTGAAGACTTCCACGCCAATCTGGTGGAATTGCCGGTAGCGGCCTTTCTGCGGCTTCTCGTAGCGGAACATGGGCCCGGTGTACCACAGCTTCTGTACCTGGCCACCGCCACTCAGGCCGTGTTCGAGCACGGCGCGCACGCAACCGGCGGTGCCTTCGGGGCGCATGGTCAGGGATTCGCCGTTGCGGTCGAGGAAGGTATACATCTCCTTGTCGACCACGTCGGTGCCTTCGCCGATACCGCGGGCGAAGAGCTCGGTGAATTCGAGGATGGGCAGGCGGATCTCGCTGTAGCCGTAACCGTCCAGCAGGCCGGCGAAGGTGCGTTCCAGATAGCGCCAGGCCGGAGTCTGCTCCGGCAGGATGTCGTTCATGCCACGGATGGCTTGCAGGGACTTGCTCACGTAGGGTCCTTAAACGCTGGTCAGCCGCGGGCGATCAGGCTCGCATCGGCCTCGGCCTTCTCGGCCGCCTTCTGGCGGATCAGCCGTTCCAGTTCGTCCACCAGGTTGTCGTTGGTCAGTTTCTGCGACGGCTTGCCGTCGATGTACACCAGGTTCGGGGTGCCGCCGGTGAGGCCGACGTGGGCCTCCTTGGCCTCGCCCGGACCGTTGACGACGCAACCGATCACGGCCACGTCCATCGGTACCAGCAGGTCTTCCAGGCGCCCCTCCAGCTCGTTCATGGTCTTCACCACGTCGAAGTTCTGTCGTGAGCAGCTCGGGCAGGCGATGAAATTGATGCCACGGGAGCGCAGGTGAAGGGACTTGAGGATGTCGAAACCGACCTTGATCTCCTCCACCGGGTCGGCCGCCAGGGAAATCCGGATGGTGTCGCCGATCCCTTCGGCCAACAGCATGCCCAGGCCCACCGCGGACTTCACGGTGCCGGAACGCAGGCCACCGGCCTCGGTGATGCCCAGGTGCAGGGGTTGCTCGATCTGCCTGGCCAGCAGCCGATAGGCGGCGACGGCCATGAACACGTCGGAGGCCTTGACGCTGACCTTGAAGTTCTGGAAATCCAGCTTGTCGAGATGATCGACATGGCGCATGGCCGATTCGAGCAGGGCTTCCGGCGTGGGTTCGCCGTATTTCTTCTGCAGGTCCTTTTCCAGCGACCCGGCGTTGACGCCGATACGGATCGGGATGTTGCGTTCGCGCGCGGCGTCGACCACCGCCTTGACCCGGTCCTCGCGACCGATATTGCCCGGGTTGATGCGCAGGCAGTCCACGCCCAGCTCCGCAACGCGCAGGGCGATGCGGTAGTCGAAGTGGATGTCCGCCACCAGCGGCACGTTGACCTGCTGCTTGATCTTGCCGAACGCCTCGGCAGCGTCCATGTCCGGCACCGAGACCCGCACGATGTCCGCGCCGGCATCTTCCAGGCGACGGATCTGCGCCACGGTGGCGGCGACGTCGCAGGTCTCGGTGTTGGTCATGCTCTGCACGGCGATCGGCGCGTCGCCGCCCACCGGGACATTGCCGACCCAGATTTTCCGGGACTTGCGACGAGTGATCGGAGAAGCGCTATGAATGCTCATTGTCCTACCTTCAGACGGGCCGTCTCGCCGCGGACGAAGGGCGTCACGTCCACCGGCTGACCGTTGTAGCTGACCTGCGCGCCACGGGCGAAGCCGAGACGCAGCTCCAGCGGAGCCTTGCCAGCCAGCTCCAGGCTGTCGCCCTTGCGCTTCAGCGCGCTGACCAGGACCTTGCCATTGGCGTCGGTGACCTGGGTCCAGCAGTCGGCGACGAACTGTACCTTGACCACGCCCTGGCCTTCACCGGCCACCACCGGAGCCACGGCGGGCTCGCCCGGCGCGGCGGGCGCCGCCGGGCTGGCCGTGAGCGGGGCGCCGGGTGCTGCATCGGGAGCGCTGGCGGCTGGAGCGGCAGGCGCGGTGGCAGGTTGCTGCGGCGCGGCGGCGGAACCCTGCGGGGCCGGGGCGGCGGGAACCTGGCCACCCTCGGTCGCGGCCGGCGGCGTACCTTCGGCCTGCGCGGCGATTTCCGGGGAGACCTCGACGGGCGGCTGCCCGCCCTCCTTCTGCGCCTCGGCCACCGCCTGGTCTTCAGGCTCGTCCAGGGTATGGATCTCGGTGGTGCCGTCGGCGCTCTCCACCTCGACATGCTCGAGGCTGAGGCCGGCGGTTTCCGGGTTGCGCGTGGAGTGCTCCTGCCACCAGAAGTAACCGAAGCCGATCAGCAGCGCGAGCAGCAGCAGGCTGACGATGCGCAGCACGTTGCGCGACAGGCGCACCGGTTCGGCGACCCGGCCCAGGCTCTGCACGGTGCTGCCGCTGGCGTTGGTGCCGGTGAAATGATCGAAGCTGTTGACCAGTTCGGCCTGGTCGAGGCCCATGAGCTTGGCGTAGGCGCGGATGTAGCCTCGCGAGAAGGTGTGCCCCGGCAACTTGTCGAACGCCCCGTTCTCCAGCTGGCGCAACGAATTCTCGGTCAGGTTCAGCTGCCCGGCCACCTGCGACAGCGACAGGCCCTTCTGCTCGCGCGCCTGGCGCAAGGTTTCCCCGGGATTCTGACGGGAAGCGGTGGCTACGACTTCGGGCTGCGGCGCTTTCATCATTTTTCCGCCTGGAATTCCTTGTATTCGGGAGAGCCTGGGTACAGGCGTTTCAATTGCAGGCCGTAACTGGCTGCCGTGTCGCGATCCTCGAAGACCTTCGCGAGACGGATACCCAGCAGCAGGCTACGGGCATTCTGCCCGCCGCCCTGGGCAAAGAGATCATAGTACTGGCGAGCCGGCACGTACTCGCGCTCCCTGTAGAGCAGGTCGGCCATTTCCAGCGCGACGCGGGGCTGGTTGCGGTTCAGGCGCAGGGACTTCTCGAAGTACTCCTTGGCCTGTGCCGGCCTCTTCAGTTGCAGGGAAACCAGGCCGAGGTTCTCGAACACCCGCGAGCGTTCGGGATACAGGTTGTCCTGGCTGGCCTCGACGAAGCGCTGGTAGGCCTCCTCGTAGCGTTTCTGCTCGTAGAGGAAACCACCGTAGTTGTTCAGGATGCGGGCGTTGCGGCTGTCGCCGGCGAGCGCCTTGCGGTATTCCTCGTCGGCCAGCCGGGGTTCCATCTCGGTCTGGAACACCACCGCCAGCGCGGCGTGCGCATCGACGCTGGAGGGGTCGATCTCCAGGGCCTTGCGCAGCGGCACCTTGGCCTGCTCGGTACTGCCGCGCTGCAGATAGCCCAGGCCGAGCTGGATGTAGGCGTCGCGCGCCTCGTCACGGCCCTTGTCGGTCTTCAGGGGATTCTGATCTCCGCTCGTCACGCAGCCCGTCAGCCCGATTGCCAACAGGAACACCAGCGCGGCGCGTACAGTCATCGGAACCCTCCTCTCAATCAATTTCGATTCGCCGCCGACTCGGACTCGGCCAACTGGCGGACGGCAATGTAACGCTCGCTCCGGCGGGTGCGGTCCATGACCTGGCCGACCAACTGGCCGCAGGCCGCGTCGATGTCGTCGCCACGGGTGGTACGGACGGTCACGTTGAAGCCGCCCTTGTGCAGCAGGTCCTGGAAACGCCGGATGGCATTGTTGCTCGGACGCTCGTAGCCGGAGTGCGGGAATGGATTAAACGGAATCAGGTTGATCTTGCAAGGCGTGTCTTTCAGCAATGCGATCATCTGCTCAGCATGCTCGGGCTGATCGTTCACATCCTTGAGCAGGGTGTACTCGACGGTCAGCACGCGCTTCTCGCCGAGACGGGAAATATAGCGGCGGCAAGCGTCCAGCAGCATCGTCAGCGGATACTTCTTGTTGATCGGCACCAGCCTGTTGCGCAGCTCGTCGTTCGGCGCGTGCAGCGACAGCGCAAGGGAAACGTCGATCACCTCGCCGAGCTTGTCGATCATCGGCACCACGCCGGAGGTGGACAGGGTCACCTTGCGCTTGGAAATGCCATAGCCGAGGTCGTCCATCATGATGTTCATGGCGGCGACCACGTTGTCGAAGTTCAGCAGCGGCTCGCCCATGCCCATCATCACCACGTTGGTGATGGCACGATCGATCTTGGCCGGGACGGTGCCGAACGACTTGTTGGCGATCCACACCTGGCCGATCACCTCGGCGGCGCTCAGGTCGCTGTTGAAGCCCTGCTTGCCGGTGGAGCAGAAACTGCAGTCCAGGGCGCAGCCCGCCTGGGAGGAAACGCACAGCGTGCCGCGTCCGCCCTGGGGAATGTACACGGTCTCGACACAACTGCCGGACGCTACCCGGACCACCCACTTGCGGGTGCCGTCGGCGGAGATGTCCTGGCTGACGATCTCGGGACCGCGGATCTCGGCGGAGGCCTTGAGCTTTTCGCGCAAGGCCTTGCCGACGTTGGTCATGGCGTCGAAGTCATCGACGCCAAAGTGGTGAATCCACTTCATGACCTGACCGGCACGGAAGCGCTTCTCGCCGATGGACTCGAAGAACTGTTCCAGTTGCGGCTGGGTCAGGCCCAGCAGGTTCACTTTGCCGGTGGCGGTCGTCATGGCTTCACCCTCACCTGCGGTCGATCAGCGAATGCGCTCGCAGACTTCGGTAGCCGCGAAGAAGTAGGCGATTTCGCGAGCGGCAGAAGCCTCGGAGTCGGAACCGTGGACCGCGTTCTCGTCGATGGAAACGGCGAAGTCGGCGCGGATGGTGCCGGCGTCGGCCTTCTTCGGATCGGTGGCGCCCATCAGCTCGCGGTTCTTGGCGATGGCGTCCTCACCTTCCAGGACCTGGACTACAACCGGACCGGAAGTCATGAAGGAAACCAGGTCCTTGAAGAACGGACGCTCTTTGTGCTCGGCGTAGAAACCACCGGCTTCGCGCTCGGACAGCTGAACCATCTTCGCCGCGACGACGCGCAGGCCGGCTTTTTCGAAGCGGGTCAGGATTTCGCCGATCACGTTCTTGGAGACGGCGTCCGGCTTGATGATGGACAGGGTGCGTTGCAGTGCCATTGGAAAAACTCCGAAACAAGGTTGTCTAGCTTGGGCGGCCCCGCCAGCGGGGCGGGACGCCGTGATTCGTTCAGGACGCTGACGAAAACGGCCCGAAAGGGCCGGAGTCAGCGTGGCTGTGCCTGGCCCCAGGCCAGACATGCCAGGCCTGGAACGCGCTCGCGGGCGATTTCAGGCCTTACCTAAAATAAAACCCGCGAATTATACGCGGGTTCCCGGCAAATGCGTAGGGCAGGCCTATGGCTAGTCCCGCTCCTCGATCCAGGCGGCCTGGATCGCCTCCAGGACCTTCTCCCCGCTACGCTGTGGATCGTCGGAAAACTCCGGCAGTTCCACTACCCAGCGCCGCAGATCGACGAAGTTCACGTAGCGCGGGTCGACATCCGGCTTGCTTTCGTCGAGCTGGATGGCGATCTCCAGCACATCGGTCCATTTCAGGCTCATCGCGCGCTCCTTCTTTCCAGCAGGCTCAGTGGCCTTCGGACACCTGGTTGATGGTGTACCTGGGGATCTCGACCACCAGGTCCTTCTCCGCCACGACCGCCTGGCAGGACAGGCGCGAGTCGGGCTCCAGGCCCCAGGCCTTGTCGAGCATGTCGTCCTCGAGTTCGTCGGAGGGCTCCATGGAATTGAAGCCCTCGCGGACGATCACGTGGCAGGTGGTGCAGGCGCAGGACTTCTCGCAGGCATGCTCGATCTCGATGCCATTGCGCAGCGCGGCATCCAGGATGGTTTCGCCGGGCTGGGCCTCGAATACCGCACCTTCGGGGCAGTGCTCGGCGTGGGGCAGAATCACGATCTGCGGCATCTCGCTCATTCCTCGATTTCGTTGAGCCGGCGTCCGGAGAGAGCGGCCTTGACGGTCGCATCCATCCGCCGCGCGGCGAAAGCATCGGTTACCTGGGACAGGCGCTTGATCTGGTTCTCGATGGCCGCGGTATCGCTACCGCCGGCCAGTTCACGCAAGCTGTCCATCTGCGCCGCGATGGCCAGGCGCTCCTCTTCGTCCAGGAGGCGTTCGCCGTCGGCGTCCAGCGCCGACTGCACGGCCTCCAGCAGCCGTTGCGCCTCGACCTGCTGCTCGCGCAGCGCGCGCGCCGCCTTGTCGTCGCCGGCATAGTCGAAGGAGTCCTTGAGCATCCGTGCGATCTCGCCATCGGTCAGGCCATAGGAGGGCTTGACCTGGATGCTGGCCTCGACGCCGGAGCTGAGTTCGCGCGCGGAAACGCCGAGCAGGCCATCGGCGTCGACCTGGAAGGTCACGCGGATCTTCGCCGCGCCCGCCACCATCGGCGGGATGCCACGCAGTTCGAAGCGCGCCAGCGAACGACAATCCTTCACCAGCTCGCGCTCGCCCTGCAGCACATGGATCATCATGGCCGTCTGGCCATCCTTGTAGGTAGTGAACTCCTGGGCGCGCGCCACCGGGATCGTGGTGTTGCGCGGGATGACCTTCTCCATCAGCCCGCCCATGGTCTCCAGACCGAGCGACAGCGGGATCACGTCCAGCAACAGCAACTCCTCGCCACGCTTGTTGCCGGCCAGGGCGTCGGCCTGGATGGCCGCGCCGATGGCGACCACCTGGTCCGGGTCGATGTCGGTCAGCGGCTCGCAGCCGAACAACTCGCCGACCGCCGAGCGCACCCGGGGCACGCGGGTCGAGCCGCCGACCATCACCACCGAGCGGATCTCCTCCAGGTCGATGCCCGAGTCGCGCACCGCGCGCCGGCAGGACTTGAGGCTGCGGGCGATGAACGGCTCGATCAGCTCGTCGAGCTTCGCCCGGCTCAGCTCTCCGCGCCAATCGCCGTAGCTGACGCTCACCGAGGTCGCGTCGGTCAGGCGCTCCTTCGCTGCACAGGCGATCTGCAGCAATTCGCGCTGGCGGCCCGGATCGAGGTCGGCGGACAACCCCGCCTGCTCGATCACCCAGCCGGCGACGGCATGGTCGAAGTCGTCGCCGCCCAGGGCGGTGTCGCCACCGGTGGCCAGCACCTCGAAGACACCCCGGGTCAGGCGCAGGATGGAAATGTCGAAGGTGCCGCCACCCAGATCGTAGATGGCAACCAGGCCTTCCGCGCCCTTGTCCAGGCCATAGGCCACGGCGGCGGCGGTCGGCTCGTTGAGCAGACGCAGGACATTCAGCCCCGCCAGCCGCGCGGCGTCCTTGGTCGCCTGGCGCTGGGCGTCGTCGAAATAGGCCGGCACGGTTATCACCGCGCCTACCAGTTCGCCACCGAGAGCGGTCTCGGCGCGCTGACGCAGTTCCCGGAGGATGTCCGCCGAGACTTCCACCGGGCTCTTCAGGCCCTGCACGGTCTCGATGAAAGGCATGTGCGACTCGCCCTGGCGGAAGCGGTAGGGCAACTGCTCGCCCAGCTGCTTGACGTCCTCCAGGCCGCGCCCCATCAGGCGCTTGACTGAAATGATGGTATTCAGCGGGTCCTGCGCGGCGGCCGCGCGGGCACCCTCGCCCACTTCCGCACGGTCGGCGTGGTAGCGCACCGCGGAAGGCAGGATCAGACGCCCGCGGGCATCCGGCAAAGGCTCGGCGACGCCGCTGCGCACCGCGGCGACCAGCGAATTGGTGGTACCCAGGTCGATCCCAACCGCCAGGCGACGCTCATGGGGCTTGGGGCTCTGACCGGGCTCGGCGATCTGCAGTAGGGCCATGCTCTGTCTTAACTATGGGGTGCGGCCACGGCCGCAGGGATTAATCGTCGAGTCGCTCTTCCAGCTGTCGCACTTCCTGCGCCAGCTTGTCGAGGAACTGCATGCGGCGGACCAGGCGCTCGGCCTCTTCGCGGCGCCGCGCATCGTCCCAGCACGCGGCGAACTCACCCTCCAGCTCGGCCTGTGCGGCCTTCAGCTGGCGTTTGAAGGTCGCCACGCCGTCCAGGTCGGCGCTGTCCTGCAACTCCTCGAGCTCCTCGCGCAGCTGCATCTGCTGCAAGAGGAACTCCGGATCCTGCACCGTCGCTTCCAGCGGCAACTCGCGACCATTCAGGGTCAGCAGGTACAGGGCCCGGCGCGGAGCGCTCTTCAGGGTCTGGTAGGCATCGTTCAGCTGCGCCGCGCGCTCCAGGGCGAGGCGCTGCTCACGCTCGGGAGCGTCGGCGAAACGGTCGGGGTGGACACTGCGCACCAACTCTCGGTAACGCCGGCCGAGCTCATCGAGATCGACCAGGAAAGTCGGCTGCAGGTCGAACTGGGCGAAATGACAGGGTTTACCCACGCCAGCCTCAGACGTTGAAGCTTTCGCCGCAGCCGCATTCGCCACGAACGTTCGGGTTGTTGAACTTGAAGCCTTCGTTGAGCCCTTCGCGAGTGAAGTCCAGCTCGGTGCCGTCGAGATAGACCAGGCTTTTCGGGTCGATGATGACCTTCACGCCATGGCTTTCGAAGACCAGGTCCTCGGCCGCCAGTTCATCGACGAACTCGAGGACGTAGGCCAGCCCGGAACAACCGGTGGTGCGCACGCCAAGACGGATACCCTCGCCCTTGCCGCGCCCCTCCAGGGAGCGCTGCACATGCTTGGCGGCGGCTTCGGTCATGCTGATGGCCATTGCAACTCCTTACTCGTCACGAGCGGCTTAGAGCAAACCCTTCTTCTGCTTGTAGTCGCGGACGGCGGCCTTGATGGCGTCTTCGGCGAGTACTGAGCAGTGGATCTTCACCGGTGGCAGGGCCAGCTCTTCGGCGATGGTGGTGTTCTTGATGGTTTCCGCCTCGTCCAGGGTCTTGCCCTTCATCCACTCGGTGGCGAGGGAGCTGGAGGCGATGGCGGAACCGCAGCCGTAGGTCTTGAACTTGGCGTCTTCGATCACGCCCTGCTCGTTGACCTTGATCTGCAGGCGCATCACGTCGCCGCAGGCCGGCGCGCCGACCATGCCGGTGCCGACGTTGGGATCGGCGGCGTCGAGCTTGCCGACGTTGCGCGGGTTTTCGTAGTGGTCGATGACCTTTTCGCTATATGCCATGGCTAATCCTCACGTTTTTCCGGGGCACGAGGCGCTCAGTGCGCCTGCCATTCGACCTGCGACAGGTCGACGCCCTCTTTGTACATATCCCACAGCGGCGACAGTTCGCGCAGCTTGGAAACGGCCTCGACCACCTTCTGCGCGGCATAGTCGATCTCTTCCTCGGTGGTGAAGCGACCGAAGGTGAAGCGGATGGAGCTATGCGCCAGCTCGTCGTTGCGGCCCAGGGCGCGCAGCACGTAGGACGGTTCCAGGGACGCCGAGGTGCAGGCCGAGCCAGAGGAGACCGCGAGGTCCTTGAGCGCCATGATCAGCGACTCGCCCTCGACGTAGTTGAAGCTGACGTTGAGGTTGTGCGGGACGCGGGAGGTCATGCTGCCGTTGATGTAGAGCTCTTCCAGGCCGTCGATCTGGGCGAAGAAGCGGTCGCGGAGCGCCAGCACGTGGGCGCTCTCCTGGGCCATTTCTTCCCGGGCGATGCGGAAGGCTTCGCCCATGCCGACGATCTGGTGGGTGGCCAGGGTCCCGGAACGCATGCCGCGCTCGTGGCCGCCTCCGTGCATCTGCCCCTCGATGCGGACGCGCGGCTTGCGGCGCACGTAGAGCGCGCCGATGCCTTTCGGGCCGTAGGTCTTGTGCGCGGAGAAAGACATCAGGTCGACCTTGAGCTTGTCCAGGTCGATCTCGACCTTGCCGGTCGACTGCGCGGCGTCGACGTGGAACAGCACGCCACGGGAGCGGGTCAGCTCGCCGATGGCCGCGATGTCGTTGATGGTGCCGATCTCGTTGTTCACATGCATGACCGAGACCAGGATGGTGTCGTCACGCAGCGCCGCCTCGACCATCGCCGGAGTGATCAGGCCGTCTTCGCCCGGCTCCAGGTAGGTCACCTCGAAACCCTCGCGTTCCAGCTGGCGGCAGGTATCCAGGACTGCCTTGTGCTCGATCTTCGAGGTGATGATGTGCTTGCCCTTGCCCGAGTAGAAGTGCGCGACGCCCTTGATCGCCAGGTTGTCGGACTCGGTGGCGCCGGAGGTCCAGACGATCTCGCGGGGGTCGGCGCTGACCAGCTCGGCCACCTGGCGACGGGCGTTTTCCACGGCTTCCTCGGCCTTCCAGCCGAACACGTGGGAACGCGATGCCGGGTTGCCGAAGTTGCCGTCCATCAGCAGGCATTCGCTCATCTTCTGGGCGACGCGGGGATCGACGGGGGTGGTCGCGGAGTAATCGAGGTAGATCGGCAATTTCATCAGGTAACTCCTACAGGCTGGCGCCCTGCTCAGTCGATGGCGGACGCTTCAATCTTGTCGAGACGAGGCGTCTTGCCTGAGCAACGGCGTTCGTCCTGGCGCAGTGCGACTTCCTGGACCTCCTGGCGGCTGACCAGATCGGCCAGGCTGATGCCACTGAGGAACTCATGGATCTGCAAACTGAGGTCGCACCACAGGTGATGGGTCAGGCAGGTATCACCGGAATGGCAATCGCCCTGCCCCTGGCAGCGGGTGGCGTCGACGGATTCGTTGACCGCGTCGATCACCTGCGCGACATGGATGCCCGACATGTGCCGGGACAGCTGGTAGCCGCCACCGGGGCCGCGCACGCTGGTCACCAGGTTGCCACGGCGCAACTTGGCGAACAGCTGTTCGAGGTAGGACAGGGAAATGCCTTGGCGTTCGGAGATATCAGCCAGCGAGACCGGACCTTGCTGAGCATGCAGCGCCAGGTCGAGCATGGCGGTTACGGCGTAGCGGCCTTTGGTGGTCAGACGCATGGGCTATTCCCATCGGGATCATTCGGTTGACACGAATTATGCCCTTACCCGAGTAATTAGGTCAACTATAAGACCGATCAAATTACTCAGGAATAGGCGAATTCAGGGCGCCACATGGTAGCAGAAAGCCGCCGACCGCGCATTACACGGCCGGCTTGTCTTCCTCGTCCTTGACCCCGGCGAAATCCTCTTCGCGCAGGACGGGCAGATCCTTGGCGCTGTAGTCGCTGCCCAGCGCGGTGAGCGCCTGGCACATGCCCTCGAGGCGCCCGTCGACCGCCTGCAGGTGATCGAGCAACTGACCAATGGCACGCGCCACCGGGTCCGGCATGTCCTGGCTGACCCCGTAAGCGTCGAAGCCGAGCTTCTCCGCCATGGCCTGGCGCTTGGCCTGCTGTTCGGAGTCCTCGCGCATGATGATGCGCCCGGGAATGCCGACTACCGTCGCGCCCGGCGGCACTTCCTTGGTCACCACGGCGTTGGAACCGACCTTGGCGCCCTCGCCGACGGTGAACGGACCGAGTACCTTGGCGCCGGCGCCGACCACCACGTTGTTGCCCAGGGTCGGGTGACGCTTGCCCTTGTTCCAGGTGGTGCCGCCCAGGGTGACACCCTGGTAGAGGGTAACGTCGTCGCCGATCTCGGCAGTCTCGCCGATGACGATGCCCATCCCATGGTCGATGAAGAAGCGCCGGCCGATCTTCGCCCCCGGATGTATCTCGATGCCGGTCATCCAGCGACCGAAGTTGGACACCAGGCGCGCCAGCCACTTCCAGCCCGACGCCCACAGGCCGTGGGCCAGCCGGTGCAGCCAGACGGCATGCAGCCCCGGGTAACAGGTGAGAACCTCGAGTGCGTTGCGAGCCGCCGGATCACGGTGGAATACGCTTTGGATATCTTCACGCACACGTTCGAACATCAGTCGTCACTCCGCTTGTAGGTCAGGCCTCGGGCCACCTTCTGGGTTTCGGTCAGGATCCCGCGCAGGATATTCATTTCCAGCTTGCTGATCGCGCTGCGCCCATACAGGCGCCGCAGACGCGACATCAGGTGGCGCGGCTTCTCCGGGTCGAGGAAGCCGATATCGATCAGCGTCTTCTCCAGGTGCGCGTAGTAAAGCTCCAACTCGTCGGCCGTTACCAGTTCGGTGTTGAGCATCGAGGTGGACTCGAACTTTTCCATCTTGGTCGGCTTGCCCTGGGCCGCCAGCCAGGCCATGCGCACCTCGTAGGTGAGCACCTGGACCGCGGCCGCGAGATTCAGCGAACCGAACTCCGGATCGGACGGGATGTGCACATGGAACTGGCAGCGTTGCAATTCCTCGTTGGTCAGGCCCGCGTATTCGCGACCGAACACCAGGGCCGCCTCGCCATTGGCCTCCAGGTGCTCCAGGCAGGTCGCCGCGCACTCGCGCGGGTCGAGCAGCGGCCAGGGAATGCGCCGGTCGCGCGCGCTGGTGCCGAGCACCACGCTGCAGCCGACCAGCGCCTCTTCCAGGCTGTCGACCACCCGCGCGGCATCGAGGATGTCGGTGGCACCGGAGGCCCGCGCCACCGCGTCGCCATGGGGGAAGCTTTCCGGCTGTACCAGCACCAGCTGCGACAGGCCCATGTTCTTCATGGCACGGGCCGCCCCGCCGATGTTGCCGGGATGGCTGGTGTTGACCAACACCACACGAATTCGGTCGAGCAACGCCGATGCTCTCCAACGCCAAGTTGCAAAAGGGTGTGAAATCCTACAGCAGAGGTCAGCTTTATGCCACGAGACCGACAGGCCGCCCTTCAAACGCCATCGGTTTCTGCTAGAATGGCCGGCTTTCTTTAACGACCCAGGTGACCTCTCCATGCAGCCTATGCTGAATATCGCCCTGCGCGCCGCTCGCAGCGCCGGTGAACTGATTTTCCGCTCCATCGAACGCCTGGATGTCATCTCGGTCAACGAGAAGGATGCCAAGGACTACGTGACCGAGGTCGACCGCGCCGCCGAGCAGACCATCGTCGCCGCCCTGCGCAAGGCCTATCCGACCCACTCCATCATGGGCGAGGAAGGCGGTTTCATCGAAGGCAGCGGCGAAGGCGCCGACTACCTCTGGGTGATCGACCCGCTGGATGGCACCACCAACTTCATCCATGGCATGCCGCACTTCGCCGTGAGCATCGCCTGCAAGTACAAGGGCCGCCTGGAGCACGCCGTGGTCCTCGACCCGGTCCGCCAGGAAGAATTCACCGCCAGCCGTGGCCGCGGCGCCGCCCTCAACGGTCGTCGCCTGCGCGTCAGCGGGCGCAAGAGCCTGGAGGGCGCCCTGCTCGGCACCGGCTTCCCGTTCCGCGACAGCCAGATCGACCACCTCGACAACTACCTGAACATGTTCCGCAGCCTGGTCGGCCAGACCGCCGGCATCCGTCGCGCCGGCGCCGCCAGCCTGGACCTGGCCTATGTCGCCGCCGGCCGCTTCGATGCCTTCTGGGAGTTCGGCCTGTCCGAGTGGGACATGGCTGCCGGCGCACTGCTGGTGCAGGAAGCCGGCGGCCTGGTGAGCGATTTCACCGGCAGCCACGAGTTCCTCGAGAAGGGCCACATCGTCGCCGGCAACACCAAGTGCTTCAAGGCACTGCTGACCACCATCCAGCCGCACCTGCCGCCAGCGCTGAAGCGCTGACCAGGCGCCATGAAGAACCCGGCCAGGCGCCGGGTTTTTTATCGCCTGGAAAATGCGAAAGGGCGTCTTCCGACGCCCTTTCGCATTACCGGGAACCTCTGCTCAGCGCAGCACTTCGCCCTGGCTGAGGACCAGCCGACCGTTCTTGTCGACCGGAATCTGGCTGCCCGGGTCGCGATCCATGCGGATCTGCCCGGCCTTGCCGTCGAGCATGTACTTCACGTCGTAGCCGACGACCTTCTCGCTGCGGTCATGCACGGTGCTGCAGCGCGTCTCGGTGGTGGTGTAGGTATCACGCTCCTGCATGCCTTCCTGCACCTTGTTGCCGGCGTAGCCGCCACCGACGGCGCCGGCCACGGTGGCAATCTTCTTGCCGGTGCCGCCGCCGATCTGGTTGCCCAGCAGGCCGCCGACCACCGCGCCGATGGCGGTACCGGCGATCTGGTGCTGGTCCTTGACCGGGCGCTGGCGGGTCACGGCCACGTCCTTGCAGACCTGGCGCGGCGTCTTGATGGTTTCCTTGACCGGCTGGACAGCGACGACCTCGGCGTAGTCGGGACCGCGATCCACCAGGCTATAGGTGGCCACTGCGCCACCCGCGGTCACGCCTACGGCACCCAGAACGGCCCCGACGAGCATCGACTTGTTCACATGTACCTCCTGGCTTTCATCCAATGCGGGCTATGTTGTTCGCCCTTTGCCTTGCCTAGGACTGGCCAAAAACGAGCAAGTTCCTGGTTTCCGACAAACGTTTCAGTGGCACAGATACGAAAACTCCCGCAAAAAGCGGGAGTCCTCGATTGACCGGCAGGCGCCGGAACACCGAACCAGAGCGCCTCAGGGGCGATCGTCGACGGTGTCCTTGGCCTGCGGCGGGATCAGGTCCTCGCTGGTCAGGTTCAGCCAGATCAGCACCACGTTGGCGATGTAGATCGACGAGTAGGTTCCCGCCAGAACCCCGACGAACAGGGCGATGGAGAAACCGAACAGGTTGTCGCCGCCGAAGAACAGCAGCGCGGCGATCGCCAGCAGCGTGGACACCGAGGTGGCGATGGTGCGCAACAGGGTCTGGCTGGTGGAGATGTTCAGGTTCTCGATCAGGCTGGCCTTGCGCAACACGCGGAAGTTTTCCCGCACCCGGTCGAAGATCACGATGGTGTCGTTCAGCGAATAGCCGACCACCGCCAGCACCGCGGCGAGCACGGTCAGGTCGAAGGTCACCTGGAAGAACGACAGCACGCCCATCACGATGATGGCGTCATGCACCAGCGAGAGGATCGCGCCGAGGGCGAACTTCCACTGGAAGCGGAAGCCGACGTACAGCAGGATCCCGCCCAGCGCCAGGAGCATGCCGAGGCCGCCCTGGTCGCGCAGCTCCTCACCCACCTGCGGGCCGACGTACTCGACCCGCTTCAGGCTCGCCGGGTTGCCGGTATCTGCCTGTTGCAGCGCAGCGGCGACCTTCTTGCCCAGCTCGGGATCCTCGCTGGGCATGCGCACCAGCACGTCGCGGGCATCGCCGAAGCTCTGCACCACGGCGTCCTCGTAGCCGGCGCCGACCAGTTGCCCGCGCACCTTGCCGAGATCGGCCGGTTGCTCGTAGGTCAGCTCGATCAGCGTACCGCCGGTGAAGTCGAGGCCGAAGTTGATGCCCTTGGTGAACCAGCTGCCCAGGGCGATGACGGTGAGGATCAGGGTGACGGCAAACGCAACGTTGCGAATGCCCATGAAGTTGATGGTACCAATCTTGATATTCATCTCAGCCCCCTTAGATCCACAGCTTCTTGAAGTCACGCCCGCCGAAGATCAGGTTGACCATTGCGCGGGTGACCAGGATGGCCGTGAACATCGAGGTGATGATGCCGAGCGACATGGTCACGGCGAAACCTTTCACCGGGCCGGTGCCCATGGCGTAGAGGATGCCGCCGACCAGCAGCGAGGTCAGGTTGGCGTCGAGGATCGCGGTGAAGGCGCGGTTGAAGCCTTCGTGGATCGCCCGCTGGACCGACATGCCATTGGCCAGCTCCTCGCGTATCCGCGAGAAGATCAGCACGTTGGCGTCCACCGCCATGCCCATGGTCAGCACGATACCGGCGATGCCAGGCAGGGTCAGGGTCGCGCCGAGGATCGACATGAGCGCCACCAGCATGACCATGTTGAAGGCCAGCGCAACGGTGGCGATCACGCCGAAGAAGCGGTAAATGACGATGATGAACAGCGACACGAAGACCATGCCCCACAGCGACGCGTCGACACCCTTGGCGATGTTGTCCGCGCCCAGGCTCGGGCCGATGGTACGCTCCTCGGCGAAGTACATCGGCGCGGCAAGGCCGCCGGCGCGCAGCAGCAGGGCCAGTTCGGAGGACTCGCCCGGACCGTCGAGGCCGGTGATGCGGAACTGGTTGCCCAGCGGCGACTGGATGGTCGCCAGGCTGATGATCTGCTTCTCTTCCTTGAACGCCGGGACCGCCACTTCCTTCTCGACGCCATCGACCATCTGCTTGGTATAGCGGGTCACCGGCTTCTGCTCGATGAATACCACCGCCATGCTGCGGCCGACGTTGTTGCGGGTCGCCCGGTTCATCAGCTCGCCGCCATGGCCATCCAGACGGATGTTCACCTGCGGCCGGCCGTTCTCGTCGAAGCTGGCGCTGGCGTCGGTGACCTGGTCACCGGTGATGATCACTCCGCGCTCCAGCGGCACCGGCGGACGGCGCGGCTCGCGGAACTCGAAGGTCTCGGTGGCGGACTTCAGCGCATCCGGCTCGGCGGCCAGGCGGAATTCGAGGTTGGCGGTCTTGCCGAGGATCCGCTTGGCTTCGGCGGTGTCCTGCACGCCCGGCAGCTCGACGACGATGCGGTTGGCGCCCTGGCGCTGCACCAGCGGCTCGGACACGCCCAGCTCGTTGACCCGGTTGCGGACGGTGGTGAGGTTCTGCTTGATGGAGTATTCGCGGATTTCCGCCAGCTTGGCCTGGGTCAGGGCGACACGCAGGACCTGCAGGCCGTTGCGCTCTTCGGGCACGACCTCGAAATCGCGGAAGTCCTTGGCGATCAGGCTGCGCGCCTTGTCCAGGGACTCGCTGTCGGTGAAGCCGAGCTGGATCGCGCGATCCTGGATCGGCAGGCTGCGGTAGCGCACGCGCTCCTTGCGCAGCAGGCTCTTCACTTCGCTCTCGTAGACCTTCAGGCGCGCATCGACCGCCTTGTCCATGTCCACTTCCAACAGGAAGTGCACGCCGCCGGACAGGTCCAGGCCGAGCTTCATCGGGCTGCCGCCCAGCTTGCGCAGCCACTCGGGAGTGGTCTGGGCCAGGTTCAGCGCGACCACGTAGTCGTCGCCCAGGGTCCGGCGCACCACTTCCTTGGCGGGGAGCTGGTCGTCCTGCTTGACCAGGCGGATCAGGCCGCCTTTCTTCGACAGGCTGTCGGCCTTCACCGCGATACCGGCGTCGCTCAGCGCCTTGGCGGCGCGGTCGACATCGGCCTGGGTGACCTGCAGCGCCGTGCTGGCACCGCTGATCTGCACCGCCGGGTCGTCCGGGTAGAGGTTGGGTGCGGAATAGATGAACCCGACGGCGAGGACCGCCAGGATCAGCAGATATTTCCACAGAGGATACTTGTTGAGCATGACACCGCCCGTTATGACGCGGGGCGCCTTGCGCGCCCCGTCATGTGTTTAGGTGAAAATCAGATCGCTTTCAGGGTGCCTTTCGGCAGGGTCGCGGCAATCGCGGCCTTCTGGAACTTCAGCTCGACGTTGTCGGAAACCTCGACCACGACGAAATCGTCGGCGACCTTGGTCACCTTGCCGGCGATCCCGCCGGAAGTGACGACTTCATCACCTTTCTGCAGGTTGCCCAGCAGGTTCTTGTGTTCCTTCGCGCGCTTGGCCTGGGGGCGCCAGATCATCAGGTAGAAGATGACCAGGAAACCGACCAGGAAGACCCACTCGAAACCGGTGCCGGCCGGGCCAGCGGCTGCCGGAGCGGCTGCGTCGGCGTAGGCAGCGGGAATTAGAAAGCTCATGTAGCACTCCTGTCACAAAGCAATAGAGTTGGATAAAGGAAAGTCAGGCATCCAGCGGCGGCGTGGGAAGGCCGCGCTTGGCATAGAAGGCATCGACAAAGGCGGCCAATGTACCCTGTTGGATTGCCTCGCGCAAACCAGCCATAACCCGCTGATAATGCCGCAAGTTGTGGATGGTATTGAGCATGCTACCGAGCATTTCCCCGCACTTGTCCAGGTGGTGCAGATAGGCGCGGGAAAAATGTTTGCAGGTGTAACAGTCGCAGGTCGGGTCGAGCGCGGAGTCGTCGTGCTTGTGCACCGAGTTGCGGATCTTGATCACCCCGGTATCGACGAACAGGTGGCCGTTGCGCGCATTGCGGGTCGGCATCACGCAGTCGAACATGTCCACGCCGCGGCGCACGCCTTCCACCAGGTCTTCCGGCTTGCCCACGCCCATCAGGTAGCGCGGCTTGTCGGCCGGCATCTGCGGCGGCAGGAAATCGAGCACGCGGATCATCTCTTCCTTCGGCTCGCCCACCGACAAACCACCGATGGCCAGGCCGTCGAAGCCGATCTCCTGCAGGCCATCCAGCGAGCGCAGGCGCAGGTCCTCGTGCATGCCGCCCTGGACGATGCCGAACAGCGCCGACGGGCTATCGCCATGGGCGATCTTCGAGCGCCTGGCCCAGCGCAGCGACAGCTCCATGGAGCGCTTGGCGACGTCATGGTCGGCCGGGTACGGCGTGCACTCGTCGAAGATCATCACGATGTCCGAGCCCAGGGCGCGCTGCACCGCCATGGATTCCTCCGGCCCCATGAAGACCTTGGCGCCGTCCACCGGCGAAGCGAAGGTCACACCCTCCTCCTTGATCTTGCGCATGGCGCCCAGGCTGAACACCTGGAAACCACCGGAGTCGGTAAGTATCGGTCCCTTCCATTGCATGAAGTCGTGCAGGTCGCCGTGGCGCTGGATGACCTCGGTGCCCGGGCGCAACCAGAGATGGAAGGTGTTGCCGAGGATGATCTGCGCGCCGATGTCCTCGATATCGCGCGGGAGCATGCCCTTCACCGTGCCGTAGGTCCCCACCGGCATGAAGGCCGGAGTCTCGACCACGCCGCGGGGAAAGGTCAGGCGGCCGCGACGGGCCTTGCCGTCGGTCGCCAGCAGCTCGAAGTTCATGAAGCTCATGGATCAGTCCTCGGGTCCGCGGGGAGCGGGATTGCGGGTGATGAACATGGCATCACCGTAACTGAAGAAGCGATAGCCCTGCTCCACCGCCGCGGCATAGGCGGCCATGGTCTCCGGATAGCCGGCGAAGGCCGAGACCAGCATCAGCAGGGTCGATTCGGGCAGGTGGAAGTTGGTCACCAGGGCATCGACCACGTGGAACGGCCGGCCCGGATAGATGAAGATGTCGGTGTCGCCGCTGAACGGCTTCAGCTCACCGTCGCGCGCCGCGCTTTCCAGCGAGCGCACGCTAGTGGTGCCCACCGCGACCACCCGGCCACCGCGCGCCCGGCAGGCGGCGACGGCGTCCACCACGTACTGGCCGACCTCCAGCCATTCGCGGTGCATCACATGGTCCTCGATACGCTCGACACGCACCGGCTGGAAGGTACCGGCGCCGACGTGCAAGGTGACGAACGCGGTGTCCACGCCCTTGGCGCGGATCGCCTCGAGCAGCGCCTCGTCGAAGTGCAGGCCGGCGGTCGGCGCCGCCACCGCCCCGGCGCGCTGGGCGTAGACGGTCTGGTAGCGCTCGCGGTCGGCGGCGTCGTCGGGGCGGTCGATATAGGGCGGTAACGGCATGTGCCCGACCCGCTCCAGCAACGGCAGCACAGGCTCGGCGAAAGCGAGTTCGAACAGGGCGTCGTGGCGTTGCAGCATCTCCGCGCTGCCACCGCCCTCGACGAGGATCCGCGTACCGGGCTTGGGCGCCTTGCTGGCGCGCACGTGGGCGAGCACCCGGTGCTGGTCGAGGACCCGCTCGACGAGGACCTCCAGCTTGCCGCCGGACTCCTTCTGGCCGAACAGGCGCGCCGGGATCACCCGGGTATTGTTGAACACCATCAGGTCGCCCGGACGCAGGTAGTCCAGGAGATCGGCGAACTGTTTATGGGCAAGGCTTCCCGTCGGGCCATCCAGCGCCAGCAGGCGGCTTGCGCGGCGTTCAGGCAGGGGATGGCGAGCGATCAGGGCCTCGGGCAAGTCGAAATGGAAATCGGCGACACGCATGGGGAGACTCTCGAAAGGCCGCGTAGCTTACCGGAAATGTGTTTCCCCCGCCATGAACCCGATTGACCAACGGTAGGCGCCTCCCTATACTGCGCCGCCATTGCCTCGGTGGCGGAATCGGTAGACGCGGCGGATTCAAAATCCGTTTCTGGCGACAGAGTGAGAGTTCGAGTCTCTCCCGAGGCACCATCCTGGATTCCCATGCCTTTCCGAGGGAACCCAGGACAGCAGAGAAACCGGCCTTAGCGCCGGTTTTTTGTTGCCTGCATTTCCTCATCCAATCCAGGCAACCTCATAACTGCGCGACAGCCTGAACGCCATCACGAGCTTGCGCAGCGGTCCGGCTGGAACACCGGCCGAGCCACCATCGTCCCGGAAACGTGCAGCGCCGCAGCTCCGCAAGCCCGGCAGGAGCGGCCTCGGCGGAGCATACGGGGAGAAGGCATATGCCGTCGTAGCGCAGCGGATATTGCAAGCGCTTTCGAAGCCATCTCACGCGCAGGAAAAGTCCAGCCGCGCAACGCCATTGATCAACACATGCGAGTCCGTCCGTTCCTTGACCACCCGCGCGGCCTTGCTCTGCGCTTCGCAGTACTTCACCGCATCCTCGTAGGCAGCAGCTTTGGCGCCCCGTATACGTCCACGCCCGGGAGAGGCTTCGACCTCGGCCCGATAGAGACCGTCCGCGACTTCCTTTATGTCCGCGTGGTAGCTCAGTCCGATGAAGCCCAGTTCGGTCCTGTCGTTCTTTACCGCACACCCCTGAAGGACGATGGTGAACACGGCGCCAGCAATGATGCTCCTCTTCGATTTCATCGAATGTCTCTCTCTTGGGTTCTATGGCGCTCATGGTTCTAAGGCACCGCCGCTTAAATTCTTCTTAAGGGAGAGTTTCACCACCGCCAACCGAGCCGAACGACTTTCGATATTCACTCACATCGACACCCTGCCAGCCGGGAATCCCGCATCGCTGCTGCTCCCCCGTTCCGCCGCGCGCGCTCCAGCGCCGCAGGAACAGTTAGTGTCCGGCCACGAACGCTGGCTGGTCAGCCTGTGCACTCAGGCTGGCAAGAAAACTCTCCAGCGGCATCGGCCGGCCGATCAGGTAGCCTTGCAGGTAATCCACCCCGCGGGCGGCCAGGTAGTCACGCTGCTCGGGAGTCTCCACGCCTTCGGCGACGATATCCAGGTCGAGCTTGGCGGAGAGTTCGACGATGCTGTCGAGGATGTGTCCGGAGAGGGTATCGATGCCGATGCGGGCGACGAAGCTCTGGTCGATCTTCAGGCAGTCCACCTGGAACTTGCGCAGGTAGGCCAGGCTGGAATGGCCAGTGCCGAAGTCGTCGATGGCGATCTTCACCCCCAGCTCGTGCAGTTCGGCGAACAGCCGATCGGTAACCGCGCTCGACTCGATCAGCTCGCGCTCGGTCAGCTCCAGGACCAGGGTGATGTGCCCGGGCGGAAACGCCGCCAACAGTTCGCGACAGTCGTCCACCAACGCCAGTTCGTGGCAATGGGTGGCGCTGATATTGAAACCGATGTGGAAGCCCGGCTCCAGCTTCCCGGCATGCCCGCCCAGGTCTTCCGCGACCTGGCGCATCAGCGCGCGCGTCATCGGTACGATCAGCCCCGAACGCTCGGCGAAGGGGATGAACAGGTCCGGCCGGATCAGGCCCTCGCGCGGATGGCGCCAGCGCATCAGGACCTCGACACCGATCCAGGCGCCGCCCTGGCCGGGACTCAACGGCTGGTAGTAGGGAATGAACTCGTTGGCGTCGAGAGCCCGGCGCAACTCGCCGCTGGGCGAGGCGACGCGCCGCGACAGCCAGTAGCAGAGGGTACCGGCCAGGGCGCCGAAGAACAGCAGCAGGCCGAACATCGCCGGGTTCTGCGAGCGGATCGAGCGCCACTGCTCGCCCTCCGGGAAGCCCGACAGGACCCGGAACGGGTAGCGCTGCGAGGCGAGATCCTGGGCGGCCACCGCATAGAGCGGCGGCGCATCGCGGTGCGTGCGGCCCTCGGCGTCCAGCCAGTGGGGCCCGACCACCAGGACCTGGCGACTGCGCCGGTCGACCAGGTCAAGCACGTAGCTCAGATAACGCCCGTCGATGGCCGACAGCACGCCGCGGCGGCCGTCCGAATCGCGCAGCACCAGCAGCGCCGAGTCCGGCGTCACCTGGTTGCCGGGCATCAGCCGAAGGCGTCCGTCGACGTAGCTGTCGATCCGTACCGGCTCGTCGAAGCCACCGAACAGCGAGGTGCAATAGATGGTGCGGTCGCGCGTCAGGTTTACCGAGCGAACGAACGGCATGGTCGCCACCTGCTCGCGCAACGCCAGCTCGGCCTCGGGGCACGGGCGCCCCGCCACCGGCATGACGTTGCGCGCGGCCAGCGCGGCGTTGTCGAGCATCCGCTCGAATTGCCGCACCGCGTTCCCGGCAGCCTGCTCGGAGGTCAGCTGGAGGCTGCGCCCGGCCTGCCAATAGAGGATCAGCAGGCCGAGAAGGATCGGCAGCATCCCGACCAGGACGGACAACAACAGCCGCAGCGCCTTGCGCCGCGCTCGCCTCACCGGAATCGGCATGGAAAAGACTCGAAATGATTGGGAACTGCCAGAAGCCTAGAACAACCGGGAAAAAGCGTGCCCCGGGTGGACGGCGCCGGCGACGGATGCACGTATAATCGCCGCTTTTGCCGATGCCGCGGAACACGCCGATGCCGAAACACATGCTCTCCCCCAAGGGCGACTATGCCCCCGCAGGACTGGTCCGCCGCCTGGCGGCGATGTTCTACGACTTCCTGCTCTGCGTGGCGCTGATGATGGTGGTCACCCTGGTCTACCAGCAAGGCATCCTTCGACTGATCTACGGCAGCGACCACCTGCGCGAGCTGGCCGACCGCGGCGCGCTGATCGGCGACCCACTGCTCTCGACCCTGCTGGTGTTCGCGTTGTTCGGCTTCTTCGCCAAGTTCTGGACCCATAGCGGCCAGACCCTGGGCATGCAGGTCTGGGGGCTGCGCGTGCAGAACCGCGACGGCAGCGCCATCAGCCTGCTGCAGGCGTTGCTGCGCTTCATGATCGCCATCGCCTCCTGGCTGTGCCTCGGCCTCGGCTTCCTGTGGATGCTCTGGGACAGCGACAAACGCACCTGGCACGACCGTTATTCGGAGAGCCAGGTAGTCAGATTGCCGAAGAACATCCACAAGAAGTGAGCGGAAACCACGGTCCGGCCGGCACCCCCTGCCGGCAATCCACGGACTGCTAGCCCCCCGGCGCCGTGCGCCGATAATCCGGAACAGCGACGGTTGTCCGCCCTGCTGCACGCACGGCACGGAAACGGAAAGGCCACCCGAAGGTGGCCTTTTTGCGTTCTCGCAGACCGAGCCCGTCAGCCCGCCCGGCGTAGCAGCCAGAGGCCCGCCAGGGCGCAGGCCGAGGCAGGGATCACCACCGCCAGCAGCGGCGGGAAATCGAACACCAGGCTCGACGGCCCAAGCAGATCCTGGGCGATGCGGAAGACGAAGCCCACCAGCACGCCGGTGAAGATCCGCTGGCCCAGGGTCACCGAACGCAGCGGGCCGAAGATGAACGAAATCGCCATCAGCACCAGGGCGGCGGTCACCAGCGGCTGCAGCACCTTGGTCCAGAACGCCAGCCAGTAGCGGTTGTTGTTCAGGCCCTGGTCGGCCAGGTAGTGGATGTACTGCCAGAGGCCGCTGATCGACAGCGCCTCGGGCTCCATCACCACGGTATTCAACAGTTGCGGACTGAGCTGGGCATCCCAGCGTTCGGTCGGCAGCTTGACCACCTCGGAGCGTTTCTCCTGTGGGTGCAGCAGTGTGGTGGTGACGTCTTCCAGTTGCCAATGGTCGGTCTCGAAACGCGCGCGCTTGGCGAAGCTGGCCGATTGCAACCCGCGCTGCTCGTCGAAGCGGTAGCGGGTAACGCCATACAGCACGCCATTGGGCTGCACCGCGTTGATGTGGATGTATTCGCGTCCCTGACGATGCCACAGGCCGCGCTTGGAACTTTGCGAGTCGCCACCGCCCTGGGCCAGGGCGCGGCCGCTCTGGGCGATATTCTCGGTCCAGGGCGCGACGTACTCGCCGACCAGGATGCCAGCCAGCATCAGTACCAGCATCGGCTTCATCACCGCCCAGACGATCCGCGACAGCGACACCCCGGCGGCGCGCATGATGGTCAGTTCGCTGTTGCTGGCCAGGGTGCCGAGGCCGACCAGGCAGCCGATCAGCGCCGCCATCGGCAGCATGTCGTAGGCGCGGCGCGGCGCGGTCAGTGCGATGAAGCGCAGGGCCTCGCCGATGCCGTAGCTGGCGCTGATATCGTTCAGTTCGTCGATGAAGGCGAACAGCAACGCCAGGCCGAGAATCACGCCGAGCACCGCGAGGATCGCGACGAAGACGGTGACACCGATGTAACGATCGAGCTTAACCATGCGCCACCTCGCGACCGGCACGGGAGGACGCCAGCTTCAGGCGCAAGGGTTCCCAGTAGAACAGGACGAGGCCGATCGCCAGGAACAGCCCGTGTACCCACCACAGGCCCACGGCCATGGGGATCTTGCCTTTGTCCAGCTGGCCGCGCACGGCGATCAGCAGGGCCAGGTAGGCCATGTAGAGGAGGATCGCCGGCAGCAGCTTGAGGAAGCGTCCCTGGCGCGGGTTGACCCGCGACAGCGGCACCGCCAGCAGGGTCACCACGAACACCAGCAGCGGGGTCGACAGGCGCCATTGCAATTCCGCCTGGTAGCGCGGGTTGGCGCTACCGAGCAGGTCGGTGGTGGGCACCGCGTCGCGCTCGCTGACCTCGCTGCTGGCTTCCGGCTTGGGCAGCATCACGCCATAGGTGTCGTACTTGATGGCACGGTAGTTGGCCTGCCCGGGGTTGCCATCGTAGCGGTAGCCGTTGTGCAGGATCAGATAGCGGCTGCCGTCCGCCTGGATGTTCTGGGTGCCCTTCTCCGCCACCAGGATCGAGATGCCGCGTTCCTGGTTGCTGCTGTTGAGGTCTTTCTGCGAGATGAAGATGCCGGCCAGCTCGCCGCGGTCCTTCGACAGCTCTTCGGTGTAGGTCACCCGGGTGCCGTCGCGCATCGCCTGGAAGCGACCCGGGACCAGGGTGTCGAACTCGGTCAGGGTATCCTGCTTATTCAGCAGCAGGGCGAACTGGTTGATGCCCTGGGGCGCCAGGAACAGGCTCAGCCAGGCTACCAGGATCGCCACCAGCAGCGCCGGCGCCATGGTGTAGCCGAGCAGGCGCTTCTGGCTCATGCCGGTCGCCGAGAGCACCGTCATCTCGCTTTCCAGGTAGAGCCGGCCATAGGCCAGCAGGATGCCGAGGAACAGGCCCAGCGGCAGGATCAACTGCAGGAAACCGGGAATCCGGAACGCCATGATCAGGAACAGCGAGCCGGGGTCGAGCAGCCCCTGGGCCGCCTGCGCCAGGTACTTGATGAAACGGCCACTCATGATGATCACCAGCAGCACGGCGCTGACGGCGCTCATGGTGACCAGCACTTCACGGGACAAATAGCGGAAAACGATCAATCCGGACACTCCTGGGTTGCCAGGCTCTGACAGGACCTGGCGGCCCCGTCATCACGCGTTTCCGGCCATGGCGACATGGCGCGGAGAAAATAGCCGGCATTATCCTGCGATTCGGCGAGCCTGTCACTGCGCAGGCCGAACCAAGAGCCCGATAGACCGTCGCGGGGAACGCTCGTTCAGCGCGTTCCAATTTATTTGCCGTCGCCGCCGACCGGCTCGCCGCCCGCCCCGGACGCCGGACGAAAAGGTGGTGGATAGCTAGCGTCGGCCGGACGCACACGGTCGTGCCAGAGACGCCGGACTTGTGCGACCATGTGCGGCAACGGCCGGAGGGCGGTTGCCGCAGGCGTCGCTCGAGCGGTTCCGGCGCCGTGAATACCGGCACTCGACCGGCCCCCGCGTCGCTCCGGCGATGACGCGAGCCACGCAACGGAGCCTGCCGGAACGATCGCTCATCGGTAATGGATGCCGCCCTTGCGTCATCCCGACTGTCTGTATTGGGGACCTCTTCCATGGAATTCCTTGTAAAAAGCGTACGCCCGGAAACCCTGAAAACCGCCACGCTGGTGCTCGCCGTGGGCGAAGGCCGCAAGCTCGGCGCCAGCGCCAAGGCGGTCGACGACGCCACCGGCGGCGCGATCGGCGCCGCGCTCAAGCGCGGCGACCTGGCCGGCAAGGTCGGCCAGACCCTGCTCCTGCAGAACCTGCCCAATCTCAAGGCCGAGCGCGTGCTGCTGGTCGGCGCCGGCAAGGAGCGCGAACTGGGCGACCGCCAGTACCGCAAGCTGGCCTCCGCCGTGCTGTCGACCCTCAAGGGCCTGGCCGGCGCCGATGCCGTGCTGGCCCTCGGCGATCTCGCGGTGAAAGGTCGCGACGCCCACGCCAAGGCGCGCCTGCTGGTGGAAACCCTGGCCGATGGCCTGTACGTGTTCGATCGCTACAAGAGCCAGAAAACCGAGCCGCTGAAACTGAAGAAGCTGACCCTGCTCGCCGACAAGGCCGACAGCGCCGCCGTCGAGCAAGGCAGCAAGGAAGCCCAGGCCATCGCCAACGGCATGGCCCTGACCCGCGACCTCGGCAACCTGCCGCCGAACGTCTGCCACCCGACCTTCCTCGGCGAGCAGGCCAAGGCCCTGGCCAAGGAATTCAAGGGCCTGAAGGTCGAAGTCCACGACGAGCAGAAGCTGCGCGAACTGGGCATGGGCTCGTTCCTCGCCGTCGCCCAGGGCAGCGAACAGCCGCCGCGGCTGATCGTCCTGCAATACAACGGCGCGAAGAAGGACCAGGCGCCGCACGTGCTGGTCGGCAAGGGCATCACCTTCGACACCGGCGGCATCAGCCTCAAGCCGGGCCTGGGCATGGACGAGATGAAGTTCGACATGTGCGGCGCCGCCAGCGTCTTCGGCACCTTCCGCGCGGTGCTCGAGCTGCAGCTGCCGATCAACCTGGTCGGCCTGCTCGCCTGCGCCGAGAACATGCCCAGCGGCGGAGCCACCCGTCCGGGCGACATCGTCACCACCATGAGCGGGCAGACCGTCGAGATCCTCAACACCGACGCCGAAGGGCGCCTGGTGCTGTGCGACGCACTGACCTATGCCGAGCGCTTCAAGCCGCAGTCGGTGGTCGACATCGCCACCCTCACCGGCGCCTGCATCGTCGCCCTGGGCAGCAACACCTCGGGCCTGATGGGCAACAACGAGGCGCTGGTCAGGCAACTGCTCAAGGCCGGCGAGTTCGCCGACGACCGCGCCTGGCAGTTGCCGCTGTTCGACGAGTACCAGGAACAGCTGGACAGCCCCTTCGCCGACATCGCCAACATCGGCGGTCCGAAGGCCGGCACCATCACCGCCGGCTGCTTCCTCTCGCGCTTCGCCAAGAAGTACCACTGGGCGCACCTGGACATCGCCGGCACCGCCTGGATCAGCGGCGGCAAGGACAAAGGCGCCACCGGCCGCCCGGTACCGCTGCTGACCCAGTACCTGCTGGAACGGGCCAAGTGACCCGGGTCGACTTCTACGTGATCCCCAGCGCCGATCCGTCGGCGCGCCTGCAGGTCGCCTGCCGCCTGGCCGAGAAGGCCTGGCGGCAAGGCATGCGGGTCTACCTGCATTGCGCCGACGAGGCGCAGCGCGGCGAGCTGGACGGCCGCCTGTGGAGCTTCCGCGGCGAGGCCTTCGTCCCCCACAGCCTGGCCGAAGACGACGCCGAGGCGCCGGTGGCGCTGGGCCTGGGCGCCGACGCCGGGAACCATCGCGACCTGCTGATCAACCTGGCCCTCGAGGCGCCCGGCTTCGTCCCGAACTTCGCGCGGGTGGCCGAACTGGTGGTCGAGGAACCGACGATCCGCCAGGCGGCACGGGATAAGTTCCGCTTCTACCGGGAGCGGGGCTATCCTCTACAGGACCATCGTTTGCCGCGTATCTGAAGTGCACGACCATGGACAGCCACAAACCGACACAACCCCCGGAGCGCTTGCTCGATGACCTGGAGTCGATCCACGACCTGCTCTACGAAAGCAACGAGCCGCCCTTGCTGACCGAATCCTTCGAGCCGGACAACATTCCCCTGCTCTCCGACGTCGTCTCCCCCGGCACCGCCCCGCGCGCCTCCGAGCCGCTGGCCGAAGCGCCCGCACCGACGGGCCTGGCGCCCGCCGAACAGGAGCGCCTGGACGACGAGCTGCGCGCCTCCGCCGAGCTGATCCTGCAAGAGGTCATCGACGACTTCGCCCCGCAGATCGAAGCCGAGCTGCGCCGCCGCCTGCAGGCCCGCCTCGGGCGCCTGCTCGGCCAGCGCAACGACTGAGCCGGGCGCCGCGCGCGCCCGGCGCGGCCCGCGGCCTTACCCCCGGGCCGCCATCCCCGCTATACTCCCGGACTTTCTTCGCATTTTCCCCAGCCATATTCAGCTTTGGTCCCCTTTCGCATGGACAAGACTTACCAGCCGCACGCCATCGAGACTTCCTGGTACGAGACCTGGGAGTCCAACGACTACTTCGCTCCGAGCGGCGAAGGCCAGCCCTACACCATCATGATCCCGCCGCCGAACGTGACCGGCAGCCTGCACATGGGCCATGGCTTCAACAACGCGATCATGGACGCGCTGATCCGCTACCGCCGCATGCAGGGCCGCAACACCCTGTGGCAACCGGGCACCGACCACGCCGGCATCGCCACCCAGATGGTGGTCGAGCGCCAGCTCGGCGCCCAGGGCGTGAGCCGCCACGACCTCGGCCGGGAGAAGTTCCTGGAGAAGGTCTGGGAATGGAAGGAACAGTCCGGCGGCAACATCACCCGGCAGATTCGTCGCCTGGGCTCCTCGGTGGACTGGTCGCGCGAACGCTTCACCATGGACGACGGCCTCTCCGAAGCGGTCAAGGAAGCCTTCGTGCGCCTGCATGAAGACGGCCTGATCTACCGCGGCAAGCGCCTGGTGAACTGGGACACCAAGCTGCACACCGCGATTTCCGACCTGGAAGTGGAAAACCACGACGAAAAGGGCCACCTCTGGCACCTGCGCTACCCGCTGGTAAACGGCGCGAAGACCAGCGAAGGCCTGGATTACCTGGTGGTCGCCACCACCCGTCCGGAAACCCTGCTGGGCGACGCCGCGGTCGCGGTGCACCCGGAAGACGAGCGCTACGCCAAGCTGATCGGCCAGTTCGCCGAACTGCCGATCGTCGGCCGGCACATCCCGATCATCGCCGACGAGTACGTCGATCGCGAGTTCGGCACCGGCTGCGTGAAGATCACCCCGGCCCATGATTTCAACGACTATGAGGTCGGCAAGCGCCACGACCTGCCGCTGATCAACATCTTCGACAAGAACGCCGCGGTGCTGGCCCAGGCCCAGGTGTTCCACCTCGACGGCAGCGTCAACCCGAACCTCGACCCCAGCCTGCCGCAGAGCTACGCCGGCATGGACCGCTTCGAGGCGCGCAAGGCCATCGTCGCCGAGTTCGAGGCCATGGGGCTGCTGGAGAAGATCGACGACCACGCGCTGAAAGTGCCGAAGGGCGACCGTTCCGGCACCGTCATCGAACCCTGGCTGACCGACCAGTGGTACGTCAGCACCAAGCCGTTGGCCGAGGACGCCATCGCCGCCGTGGAAGACGGCCGCATCCAGTTCGTGCCCAAGCAGTACGAGAACATGTACTTCTCCTGGATGCGCGACATCCAGGACTGGTGCATCAGCCGCCAGCTCTGGTGGGGCCACCGCATCCCGGCCTGGTACGACGAGGCCGGCAACGTCTACGTCGGCCGCGACGAGGTCGAGGTGCGCAGCAAGCACCAGCTCGGCAATGACGTCGAGTTGCGCCAGGACGAAGACGTTCTCGACACCTGGTTCAGCTCCGGCCTGTGGACCTTCTCCACCCTCGGCTGGCCGCAGCAGACCGAGTTCCTCAAGACCTTCCACCCCACCGACGTGCTGGTCACCGGCTTCGACATCATCTTCTTCTGGGTCGCGCGGATGATCATGCTCACCATGCACCTGGTGAAGAATCCCGACGGCACCCCGCAGATCCCGTTCAAGACCGTCTACGTCCATGGCCTGGTGCGCGACGGCCAGGGCCAGAAGATGTCCAAGTCCAAGGGCAACGTGCTCGACCCGCTGGACATCGTCGACGGCATCGACCTCGATACCCTGCTGCAAAAGCGCACCAGCGGCATGATGCAGCCGAAGCTGGCGGAGAAGATCGCCAAGCAGACCCGCGCCGAATTCCCCGAAGGCATCGCCAGCTACGGCACCGACGCCCTGCGCTTCACCTTCTGCTCGCTGGCCTCCACCGGCCGCGACATCAAGTTCGACATGGGCCGCGTCGAAGGCTTCCGCAACTTCTGCAACAAGATCTGGAACGCCGCCAACTTCGTCATCGAGAACACCGATGGCCAGGACACCGGGGTCAACGGCGAGCCGGTCGAGCTGTCCTCGGTCGACCGCTGGATCATCTCCCAGTTGCAGCGCACCGAGCAGGAAGTCACCCGCCAGCTCGACGCCTTCCGCTTCGACCTGGCCGCCCAGGCCCTCTATGAGTTCATCTGGGACGAGTACTGCGCCTGGTACCTGGAGCTGGTCAAGCCGGTGCTGTGGGACGAGAACGCCCCCATCGAGCGCCAGCGCGGCACTCGTCGTACCCTGATCCGCGTGCTGGAGACGGCCCTGCGCCTGGCGCACCCGTTCATGCCGTTCATCACCGAAGAAATCTGGCAGCGCATCAAGGCCCAGGCCGGCAAGCAAGGCCCGACCCTGATGCTGCAACCCTGGCCGGTGGCCGACGAAGGCCGGATCGACGCCGCCGCCGAAGGCGACATCGAGTGGGTCAAGGCGCTGATGCTCGGCGTGCGGCAGATCCGCGGCGAGATGAACATCTCCATGGCCAAGCGCATCGACATCATCCTCAAGAACGCCTCGCCCAGCGACCAGCGCCGCCTGGCCGACAACGAGCCGCTGCTGATGAAACTGGCCAAGCTGGAAAGCATCCGCGTGCTGGAAGCCGGCGAGGAAGCGCCGATGTCCGCCACCGCCCTGGTCGGCGACATGGAAGTATTGGTGCCAATGGCCGGCCTGATCGACAAGGGCGCCGAACTGGGACGCCTGGACAAGGAGATCCAGCGCCTGGAAGGCGAGGTCAAGCGCGTCGGCGGCAAGTTGTCCAACGAAGGCTTCGTCGCCAAGGCCCCGGCCGACGTGATCGAGAAGGAGCGCGCCAAGCTCGCCGAGGCCGAACAGGCCCTGGCCAAGCTGGCCGAGCAACGGCAGAAGATCGCCGCGCTCTAACTCCAGCGCCCGCCTCCCAGAGGCGGGCGTTTTTCTTTCACTCGCATAGAGGCAACGGTACTTCGCTGCGGAGACCGCAGGCCTCGCACACTAACCGACGCCGGATCGGCCACAGCGGTACGTTGAGCAGCAGGATGCCAAGGAAAGCCTGGCGGCGGCCGTCCACCTTCCAGGCCACCTGGTCGCTGCCGCAACGCAAGCACTGGAACTCGCTGCTGCCCTGCTCGGCCCGCAGCGCCTCGCTTTCATCGGTGGCCAGCAGCGCCAACGCCTCTTCGCGACAGACCGTGGGCACTTGCAGGCGCACGCCGCCCAGGGCGTTGGAGTACAGCCATTGCATGTTGATGGTGTGCTCGTCGGCGACGAACGCCGGAATTCCAGCGGCCTCCAGACGGGCGCGAGCGATCTGCGCTTCCAGGGGATGGGAAAAACGGCCGATGGTCGTGAGCATGTCGCCTCCTTTCGGTCACGGTCCGACGCCGACACCTTACCCGGATCACCCCGAGCGGTAATCCCACCGCAAGAAAAAACATCAAACCTGCTGACGACTTGCGCGAAAAATGCGATGTTTCGGCCACGCTGTACCCGCACCGCCCAATCAGAACAATTCGCTACAGCGCGCCAATACAATCAGGAGATCGCCGCATGATGCAGGCCTATAAGAATAAATGGTTGCCCCTCAGTGTCCTGGCCCTTGGCATGGCCCTGTCCTTCGGCGCCAACGCCGACGAGCAGAAGTCGGTCGCCGTGACCGCCATCGTCGAGCACCCGGCGCTGGATGCCGCCCGCGACGGGGTCAAGGAAGCCCTCCAGGAGGCCGGCTACGAAGACGGCAAGAACCTCAAGTGGCAGTACCAGAGCGCCCAGGGCAACACCGGCACCGCCGCGCAGATCGCCCGCAAGTTCATCGGCGACAAGCCCGACGTGATCGTCGGCATCGCCACCCCCTCGGCCCAGGCGCTGGTGGCCGCGACCAAGAGCATTCCGATCGTCTTCAGTACCGTCACCGACCCGGTCGGCGCGCACCTGACGCCGAGCTGGGAAGCCTCCGGCACCAACGTCACCGGGGTTTCCGACATGCTCGCGCTGGACAAGCAGATCGAGCTGATCAAGAAAGTGGTGCCGGGCGCCAAGCGCATCGGCATGGTATACAACCCCGGCGAAGCCAACTCCGTGGTGGTGGTCAAGGAACTCAAGGAACTGCTGCCGAAGATGGGCCTGAGCCTGGTCGAGGCCTCGGCCCCGCGTTCGGTGGACGTCAGTTCGGCGGCGCGCAGCCTGGTCGGCAAGGTCGACGCGATCTACACCAACACCGACAACAACGTGGTGTCCGCCTACGAGGCGCTGGTCAAGGTCGGCAACGACGCGAAGATCCCGCTGATCGCCTCCGACACCGACAGCGTCAAGCGCGGCGCGATCGCCGCCCTCGGCATCAACTACAAGGAGATGGGCAAGCAGACCGGCCGCATGGTGGTGCGCATCCTCAAGGGCGAGAAGCCGGGCGAGATCAAGCCGGAGACCAGCGACAAGCTGCAACTCTTCGTCAACCCGGGGGCCGCGCAGAAGCAAGGCGTGACCCTGTCCGACGAGCTGGTCAAGTCGGCCGCGGAAGTCATCCAGTAAAAAAGCGGCCGCCGGCCGCGGGTTTCTCGCCCGTGGCCGGACGGCACGATAATCCTGCCTTCACGCACTCGGTTACCAAGTCATGTCTCTGTTTTCCCTGTTCGGTGCCCTGGAGATCGGCCTGATCTTCAGCCTGGTGGCACTCGGCGTGTTCATCTCCTTCCGCCTGCTGCGCTTCCCCGACCTCACGGTGGACGGCAGCTTCCCGCTCGGCGGCGCGGTCTGCGCGACCCTCATCGCCCTCGGCTGGGACCCCTACAGCGCGACCCTGGTGGCCACCGCCGCCGGCGCGCTGGCCGGGCTGGCCACCGGCCTGCTCAACGTCAAGCTGAAGATCATGGACCTGCTCGCCAGCATCCTGATGATGATCGCGCTCTACTCGATCAACCTGCGCATCATGGGCAAGCCCAACGTGCCGCTGATCGCCGAGCCGACGCTGTTCACCCTGCTGCAGCCGGAATGGCTCAGCGACTATGTGTTCCGCCCGCTATTGCTGGTATTCATCGTGATTGCCGCGAAGCTGCTGCTGGACTGGTTCTTCACCACCCAGAAGGGCCTGGCGATCCGCGCCACCGGTTCCAACCCGCGGATGGCCCGTGCCCAGGGGGTCAATACCGGCGGCATGATCCTGCTCGGCATGGCCATTTCCAACGCACTGGTGGCGCTGGCCGGCGCACTGTTCGCGCAGACCCAGGGCGGCGCCGACATTTCCATGGGCATCGGCACCATCGTCATCGGCCTGGCCGCGGTGATCGTCGGCGAGAGCATCCTGCCCTCGCGCCGGCTGATCCTGGCGACCCTCGCGGTGATCCTCGGCGCCATCGTCTACCGCTTCTTCATCGCCCTGGCGCTGAACAGCGACTTCATCGGCCTGCAGGCCCAGGACCTGAACCTGGTCACCGCGGTGCTGGTCACTGTCGCCCTGGTGATCCCGATGATGAAGAAACGCCTGCTCGGCAAGAAGGGGGCCTGACCATGCTCAGCGCGAAGAACCTGAAGATCACCTTCAACCCCGGCACTCCCATCGAGACCCGCGCCCTGCGCGGCCTGTCGCTGGACATCCCGGCCGGCCAGTTCGTCACCGTGATCGGCTCCAACGGCGCCGGCAAGTCGACCTTCCTCAACGCGGTCTCCGGCGACCTGCCGATCGACAGCGGGCAGATCCTGATCGACGACGAAGACGTCACCCGCAAGCCGGTCTGGGCCCGTGCCAACCGCGTCGCGCGGGTTTTCCAGGACCCCATGGCGGGTACCTGCGAGGACCTCACCATCGAGGAGAACATGGCCCTGGCGCAGCGTCGCGGGGCCGGCCGCGGCCTCGGCCGGGCGGTGCAAGCGTCGATGCGCGACGGTTTCCGGGAAAGCCTGGCGACCCTCGGCCTCGGCCTGGAGAACCGCCTCGGCGACCGCATCGGCCTGCTCTCCGGCGGCCAGCGCCAGGCCGTCAGCCTGCTGATGGCGGCGCTGCAACCCTCGCGCATCCTGCTGCTCGACGAACACACCGCGGCGCTCGACCCGCGCACCGCCGACTTCGTCCTGCATCTCACCGCACGGATCGTCGCCGAGAAGAAACTCACCACCATGATGGTCACCCACAGCATGCGCCAGGCGCTGGACGTCGGCGAACGCACGGTGATGCTGCACCAGGGCCAGGTGGTGCTGGACGTCTCCGGGGATGAACGCAAGGGCCTCGACGTGCCGGATCTGCTGGCGATGTTCGAGAAGGTGCGCGGCGAGAAGCTCGCCGACGACGCCCTGCTGCTCGGCTGAGCCCACCCGGCGCCTCTTCGCCCCGAGCCGGGGAGGCGCCGGCGACCTGCAACAGATCAAGGCACGCCCCGCGTCCGTCTGCCACACTCGCAGGCATCCTCCCGCCCGGATGCCCGCATGAACCTCGAACTGCTCTGGGTGGTCGGCCTGCTCGCCACCACCGTCGCCCTCTTCATCCACAACCGCCTGCGCCTGGACGTGATCGCCCTGCTGGTGATCATGGCCTTCAGCGTCAGCGGAACCCTGACCCTCAACGAGGCCCTGGCCGGCTTCAGCGATCCGAGCGTGGTGCTGATCGCCGCGCTGTTCGTGATCGGCGAAGGCCTGGTGCGCACCGGGGTGGCCTACCAGGTCGGCGACTGGCTGATCGCCCGCGCCGGCAGCAGCGAAGCGCGCCTGCTGGTGCTGCTGATGCTGGCGGTGGCCGGGCTGGGCTCGGTGATGAGTTCCACCGGGGTGGTGGCGATCTTCATCCCGGTGGTCCTGAGCATCGCCGCCAAGCTGAAGATCCCGCCGGGCCGGCTGATGATGCCGCTGGCCTTCGCAGGGCTGATCAGCGGCATGATGACCCTGGTCGCCACGCCGCCGAACATGGTGGTGAACAGCGAGCTGGCGCGCGAGGGTCATGCCGGCTTCGGCTTCTTCGCCTTCACCCCGATAGGCCTGATGGTGCTCGCCATCGGCGTGGCCTACATGCTGCTCACGCGCAACTGGCTGAACGCCGCCAGCCCGGCGGAAGTCGGCGCGCCGAAGGCGCGGCGGACCCTGCGCGACCTGATCCGCGACTACCGCCTGGCCGGCCGCGAACGGCGCCTGCAGGTACAGCTCGGCTCGCCGCTGATCGGCAGCACCCTGGAGGAACTGCAACTGCGCACCCGCCTGGGCGCCAACGTGGTCGGCCTGGAGCGGGTGCGCAAGTTCCACAGCGAGGTGGTCAAGGTCGGCGGCAGCACCGAGCTGAAGGCCGGCGACGTGCTCCTGCTGGACGTTTTCGCGCCACCGCAGGACATGGACCGGCGCTGCGCCGAGCTGAACCTGGTGCGCCTGCCGTTTCGCGCCAGCTATTTCATCGACCAGTCGCGGGAGGTCGGCATGGCCGAGGTGACCCTGCCGCCGGATTCCACCCTGCTCGGCAAGAGCGTGCTGGAATTGGGCTTCCGCTCGCAGTACGGGCTCAACGTGGTCGGCCTGCGCCGCGACCACGAGGCGCTCACCGACGGCATGCTGGAAGAGAAGCTGCGCCTGGGCGACACCCTGCTGGTGATCGGCGCCTGGAAGGCGATCCGCCAGTTGCAGGGGCGCGGCCGCGACTTCCTGGTGCTCAGCCTGCCGGCGGAGATCGACGAGGTGGCGCCAGCCCTGAGCAAGGCTCCGCATGCGCTGCTGAGCCTGGCCGTGATGGTGGCGCTGATGGTCAGCGGGGTGGTGCCCAACGTGGTCGCGGCGCTGGTCGGCTGCCTGCTGATGGGCCTGTTCCGCTGCATCGACATGGACGGCGCCTACCGTGCGATCCACTGGCAGAGCCTGATCCTGATCGTCGGCATGCTGCCCTTCGCCCTGGCCCTGCAGAAGACCGGCGGCATCGACCTGGCGGTCTCGCTGCTGGTCGACGCCCTCGGCGACGCCGGCCCGCGCGTGCTGCTGGCCAGCCTGTTCCTGCTCACCGCGGCCATCGGCCTGTTCATCTCCAACACCGCTACCGCGGTGCTGATGGCGCCGATCGCCATCGCCACCGCCAACCAGATCGGCGCCTCGCCCTACCCCTTCGCCATGGTGGTGGCGGTGGCGGCCTCGGCGGCCTTCATGACGCCGATCTCCTCGCCGGTGAACACCCTGGTGCTGGGCCCCGGCCAGTACCGTTTCGGCGACTTCGTCAGGATCGGCGTGCCGTTCACCCTGCTGGTGATGTTCGTCTGCGTGCTGGTGATCCCGTGGCTGTTCCCGTTGTGACCGGACCAGGGTCGCGCCGCCCGGCAGAAACACTGGCCAGCCTCCGGCGGATGTGAATAATGCCCGCCTCGCCGTAATGGAAACCGAGATCATGCCCCGTCCGTCCAGTCCACGCCCCGACGCCGAGCGCAAGAGCGCCAGCCCGCTACACCCACGCAATCGCCATCTGGGACGCTACGACTTTCCGGGCCTGATCGCCGGCAATCCGGAGCTGGAACGCTTCGTCATCGTCAACCCGTACGGCAAGCCGAGCATCGACTTCGCCGACCCGCTGGCGGTGAAGGCCTTCAACCGCGCGCTGCTGCAACAGTTCTACGACGTGCGCGAGTGGAACATTCCCGAGGGCTACCTGTGCCCGCCCGTCCCCGGTCGCGCCGACTACCTGCACTACCTGGCCGACCTGCTCGGTGCCAGCCACGACGGCGTGATCCCGCGCGGCACCGGCCTGCGCGCGCTGGACGTCGGAACCGGAGCCAACTGCATCTACCCGCTGCTCGGCCACCACGAGTACGGCTGGCGCTTCGTCGGCGCCGACATCGACCCGCAATCGCTGGCCTCGGCCGCGGCGATCCTTGCCGCCAACCCGCGTTTCGCCGCCGCCATCGAGCTGCGCCGCCAGCCGGATCGCCGGCACATCTTCGAAGGGCTGATCGACTCCGCCGAGCGCTTCGACATGACCCTCTGCAACCCACCCTTTCACGCCTCGCTGGACGAGGCCACGCGCGGCAGCCGGCGCAAGTGGAAGAACCTCGGCAAGCTCGACCCGGGCCGCACCCTGCCGCTGCTGAATTTCGGCGGCCAGGGCGCCGAACTGCACTGCGAGGGCGGCGAAGCGGCCTTCCTCGCCAGCATGGCCGGGGAAAGCCGGGCGTTCGCCACGCAAGTGTTCTGGTTCACCACCCTGGTGTCCAAGGCGAGCAACCTGCCGAACCTCCAGGAGCGCCTGAAAACACTGGGCGCCAGCGATATCCGCGTGGTGGACATGGCCCAGGGGCAGAAGCAGAGCCGCTTCGTCGCCTGGACCTACCTCGACAAGAAGCAGCGCCGGGCCTGGCGCAGGGAGCGCTGGAGCGCAGCCGTACCGCTGGGCGAATAACCGGTACGACGCTCCCCCGCTCCCATTGTTCCCGCCTGCGGAGCGCGACGAAAGCAGAAACGAACGTCTCGATTCCGGACCCGCCGAACGCGGTGGATATCGTGCCCTACCCGAAGCGCCTGACGACAACCGGCTCAGTGCGGTGGAGTGATAGCCGGCGTCGTGGCCAGCCAGGCCTTCCTCCAGGAGATCGAAGGCGTCCCCACAACGGCCGTGGTTGCGCTACCAGAGGGCGATATCGTAGGTCAGGTAGATCCGGTTGCTGTCGCGCCCTCGGGAAAAATCCGAACGGTAGACATAATTGCGTAGTTTCACCCCCAGTCCTTTCACAGGCCCCGACTGCACCACGTAAGCCAACTCCGCATCACGTTCCCACTCTTTCTCTCCGCGCTCGCCGGAACGGCCGTTGCTACCGCCCAGATAGCGCACCATGAAGGTCAGCCCCGGCACAGCCGCAGCCACGAAATCATAGGAATATCTGGCCATCCAGGTCTTCTCTTCCTCTCCGATGAACTTGCCGATGCCGACATTGCTGAACGAATACACCGTAGCTCCGCTGACATAGGGCAACCCCGCCTCACCATCGAGCCACTGGTATCCCGCGCCGAAGACGTGCCCGGAGTGCCTGAAGCCCAGTTGCCCGCTGAACATGTCGTTGTCGATACCCCCGGCATGGGCCGCCCCCATGTCATGGCTGCGGAAATAACGCAGGTCCGTGGTCAGCAGGCCGCCAGCCAATGCCAGGTCGTGCTGCATGCCGACGAAATCCTGCCGGTAGAAATGCTCCAGTTGGCCATGGAAGTAGCTCAAGCGCAGGCGTTCGCCGACGGAGCGCTCCATGCCGGCGTAAGCGAAGCCACCGAATCCCCGGCCTGCATGAGCGTCGGCATACAAGCCGGTGCTATCGGAGGAATCGCGCAGTTTGAAACGGTCCAGATAGCCCACGTCCAGACTGAGGCCATCGATGGGGCTGCTGGTCAGTTGGGTACCCCGATACGTCTGGGGCAGCAGGCGCGCATCGTTGTAGATCAGCAGGGGATTCTTCGGCAGCAGGGTGCCGTGCCTGAGCACCGTCTGCCCGAGTCGTGCCTTGAGGGTCGCGCCGAGACTGCCGAACTCGTCCGCCGCACGACCATCGTCGTGTACCGGCAACAAGCCGGTGCCGGCGCGGCCCCGGCCGGAATCGAGGTGCACGCCCAGCAGGCCCAGGGTGTCGATCCCCAGTCCCAGCGAACCTTCGGTGTAGCCGGACTGGTAGTCGAACAGCAGCCCCTGCGCCCACTCGACACGCTCGCTCCTGGCATTGGCGGCGGCGCGCGGGCTCATGCCGTGTTCGTCACGGAAGTTCTCGTTGAAATAGACATTGCGCAGTTGCAGCCTGAGCCTGCTCTCTTCGATGAACCCGGCTGCGCCGGCAGCGGACAGCCAGGCGCAGAGCAGGCCGCAGGCGGCCCCGCGCAGTATGAGTGACGACATGCAAAGTACCCTCTTTCGGTTATCGGCGCCGGGCTTCGCTCAGACGAAAAAGGACAGCGCGCCGGTGGCCAGAGCCAGCGCGGTGATGACCAGCGAGGTCAGCACCGCCCACTTGACCGTCGCTCGCTGGAAATCGCCGATGTCACGATCGACCATCCCCATCAGCAGCAAGGTCGAGGCCACCAGCGGACTCATCAGGTGTACCGGCTGGCCCAGCACCGAGGCGCGGGCGATTTCCACCGGGTCGATACCATAGGCGGCGGCCGCGTTGGCCAGGATCGGCACCACGCCGAAGTAGTAGGCATCGTTGGAGAGCACGAAGGTCAGCGGCATGCTGGTCAGCGCCACCACCAGCGGGAACCAGTGTCCCCAGGCGTCGGGAATCCAGCCGACCAGCGCCTGGGCCAGTGCATCGACCATCCGGGTGCCGGAAAAGATGCCGGCGAAGATGCCGGCGGCGAATACCAGCAACACCACCGTCATGGCGTTGCCGGAGTGAGCCTGGATGCGCTGCTTCTGTTGCTCCAGCGCCGGGTAGTTGATCATCAGCGCGGCGACGAAACCGATCATGAACAGGATCGCGGCGTGCATCGCCCCCAGGACCAGCGCGGCCATCACCGCGATGACCAACGCCAGGTTCATGTAGGCCAGGCGCGGACGCTTGTGTGGAGTGGCCTCCAGGATCGCCTCGATGTAGCAATCGCCACCACCGGATTCGAGCCTGACGTTGCCGATGCGCCTGCGTTCGGAGCGGCCAAGCAGGAACGCGCTGAATACAACCCAGGCGGCGCCGCCGACCATGGTCGGCAGCATGGGTATGAAGTATTCCGAGGCATCCAGGCCAAGGGCGGCGATGGCGCGGGTCGCAGGCCCGCCCCAGGGGCTGAGTCCGCTCATGATGCTCAGCGACAGCATCGACAGCGTGGCCAGGATCATCGGGTCCATGCCGATGCGCCTGTACAGCGGCAGCATGGCGGCGCAGGTGATCATGTAGGTGGTGGTACCGTCTCCGTCGAGCGCCACCAGCAAGGACAACAACGCGGTGCCGACGGCGATCTTCATGGGATCGCCGTTGACGCGCCTGAGTATCTTGCGGATCAACGGGTCGAACAGGCCGGCGTCGATCATCAGGCCGAAGAACAGGATGGCGAACAGCAACAGCGCGGCCGACGGGGCGACCATTTTCAGCCCGTCGAGCATCAACTTGCCGAGGTCGGGGGCGAAGCCGCCGATCACGGCGAAGACGATCGGCACCAAGGTCAGGGCAACGATCGGCGACAAGCGTTTGCTCATGATCAGGCAGGTGAAGGTCACCACCATGAGCAGGCCCAGAAGTGCGAGCATGGTTTGCATCTCTTGTTCTTATTGTTCCTGCGGCCGCCCGCCGGGCAGACGGCCCCCAGCCCCGACCGGCCTCGAAAAGGCAGCGGGCGGGATCGTAAGTCGACTATGGATAGGCTGGGAACGTGCTCAGGCGTTGCGCTGAGGTTCGCTCGACCAGTCTGCCTCGAGGCGGTTCGACACCATCGGTGCAGAACCATCCAGGACGCGCACCAGGGTTTCCCGTTCGCAGGCATTTTCCGACAGGGAAATCACCACGGTGGCTACCGCGTTGCTCGCCAGGCTGGTCAGAGCCCGGGCTTCGGACATGAAGCGATCGATGCCGATCAGCAGCGCCAGCCCCGCCAGCGGAATGTCGTGGATGACCGTCAAGGTCGAAGCCAGGGCGACGAAACCGCTGCCGGTCACCCCGGCCGCCCCCTTGGACGAGAGCAGCATGATGGCGAGCATGGTGATGGTCTGACCCAGCGTCAGGTCGATGTCGCAGGCCTGGGCGATGAAGACGGCGGCCAGCGACAGGTAGATGGCCGTGCCGTCGAGGTTGAAGGAATAACCCGTAGGCAGCACCAACCCTACGACGCCCTTTCTGCAGCCCAGCGCCTCGAGTTTTTCCAGCATTCGTGGCAACACCGGCTCGGTGGAGGATGTGCCCAGCACCACCAGGAATTCCTCGCGCAGGTAGCGCAGCAGCTTCCACAGGCTGAAGCCGTGGGCCCGGCAGATACCGCCCAGCACCACCAGCACGAAGAAGGCGCAGGCGATGTACAGGGTACCGATCAGCTTGGCCAGCGCTCCCAGCGAGCTGATGCCGTACTGGCCGACGGTAAAGGCCAGGGCGCCGAAGGCGCCGACCGGGGCGAAACGCATCAGGTAGCCGAAGATACGGAAAACCATCTGCGAAGCAGACTCGATTACCACCAGCAGCGGCCGCCCCCTTTCGCCCAGCGACGACAGGGCGAATCCCGACAGCGCCGCGATGAACAGCACCGGCAGCACCTCGCCCTTGTCGAACGCACCGACAAAGGTCGCGGGAATGATGTGCATGAAAAAGTCGACCACGCTCAGCCTGGCCGCCGAGGCCGCGTACTGGCCAAGTCCCTCGGTACTGAGGGTGGAAGGGTCGATATTCATGCCGTCCCCCGGACGGAACAGGGAGACCGCCGCCAGGCCGATCGCCAGGCTGATCACGGTCAGCACCAGGAACAGCAGCAGCGTCTTGCCCATCAGGCATCCCAGGGAGCGTTTGTCGGTCATGCCGGCGATGCCGGTGACGATGGTGCAGAACACCACGGGCGCGATCATCATCTTGACCAGCTTGATGAAGGCGTCGCCCAGCGGCTTCAACGCGACCGCCTGGTCCGCCCATACATGACCGATCAGCACACCCAGCACGACGGCGCAGAGAATCTGGAAGTACAACGACTTGACGAGTTTCATGAGGCATCACCCATTGTTGAAATTGTTCGGATGCGCTTTGGGGATTACACAGCCTGTGCTTCAGCCAGCTTGCGCTGGCTCGATACATAGACGAAGCCCGAGAAAAGGCGCCGCGCGGTACGCACGACCGAAGCCTGGATCGTCTGTCCTTCCGTGCCGCTGCGTGAAAGTGCCACGTCGATCACGCCACAGGGGTGTTCCAGGCGAACCTCTGTCAGGTCCCAGGCCCTATCGCCGATCATGCGCATGGCCACGCTTCCCGGGCTGACGCAGGCGGTCGCCAGGCCGATGGCCCCGGTAATGGCCAACGCACGATGACAGTTGTGCGGCATGAAGTAGCGCACCTGGAGGGTACCGCCGTGCTGCGGAGGGGAAATCAGCACCGGCTTGGGAATGACCATGCCACTGACATCGCCTAGCCCCATTGCCCTACCCGCCCGCAGGCGCAGTGCCTCCAGGCGCTGCAACAGGCGGGTGTCGGCATCCAGCCAGGCCGGGGTTTCCGAGCCTGAGACGCCCAACTGGCGAGCCTCGACGATCATCATCGGCATAGCCATGTCGATGCACGTGATCGCCACCCCGTCGATCACGTCCAGCGCGCTGCCGGTGGGGAACAGCCTGCCCGTCTTGCTGCCTACCGCATCAAGGAAGGTCAGCAGCACAGGGGCGGCCGTGCCTGGCACGCCATCGATCGCCGTGCGGCCTTCATAGCGAACCACCCCTCCAGGGGTCTCGACCAGCGCATTGACGAAGGTGTTGGTATTGAGATTACGGATACGCACCAGCGTCTTGCCAGCCTGGGCCTCGACCAGGCCTTGCTCGATGGCGAACGGCCCCACGGCGCAAAGCATGTTGCCGCAGTTGGGCGCGGTGTCGACCCGGCGCTGGCCGACCATCACCTGGACGAACAGGTAATCGACATCGGCCTCGGGGTGCGGCGACGGGCTGACGATGGCTACCTTGCTGGTTTGCGGACTGCCACCACCGATTCCGTCGATTTCCAGCTCGTGGCCCGAGCCCATCAGGTCGATCAACAACTCGTCACGCTCAGCGATATTGGCAGGCAGGTCCCGGGCATGGAAGAACGGGCCTTTGGAAGTACCGCCGCGCATCAGGACACAAGGGATTCGTTGCATTTCCACTGACTCTTGTTGATCAATTGGCATGATTGATGTGTTTGAAACAAGAGTGACAGAGGCGTATAAATCAATCCAATGCAAATATCAGCCAGATTATTGCGTTTAACAAATCAATAATTATCTGGGGATCGAGAGAAGAATCATGGAATATGAGCTGCAAGATCTTAAATCTTTCGTGAAAATCGCAGAACTCGGCAGCTTTCATGAAGCTGCCGACGCGCTTCACCTGTCCCAACCGGCCCTGAGTCGGAGGATGAAGAAACTCGAAGAAGGGCTAGGCACGCCTCTCCTCGATCGCACTACCCGGCGCGTCAGCCTGACCAGCGTCGGCCGTGACTTTCTGCCCAAGGCTCGCCGCCTGCTCGACGACTTCGAAGACTCGATCCTCAGCATTCGTGAACTCGCGGAGCGCCAGACGGGGCAGGTCACCCTTGCCTGCATCCCCACGGCGGCCTTCTACTTCCTGCCGTCCGTGATCCGCCTCTACAACGAGAAATACCCGAAAATCCGCATCCGCCTGCTGGATCTGAGCGCCAACGATGGACTCGAGTCCGTATTGCGCGGCGAGGCCGACTTCGGCATCAACATGATGAGCGGCCAGCACCCTGACATCGAATTCGTCCCCCTGGTCCAGGAACACTTCGTGCTGGCCTGCCGACGGGACCACGAGCTGGCCGGGCGCGCCTCGGTGACCTGGACCGAACTGGCCGACTATCGCCTGATCGGCGTAGGCCGGCTCAGCGGCAATCGCATGCTGCTCGACCACGCGCTCTCCGGCCTCAGTTGGCGCCCCAAATGGTTCTACGAGGTCCAGCACCTGTCCACCTCACTGGGCATGGTCGAAGCTGGGTTGGGCGTCTCGGCGATGCCCAGCCTGGCCATGCCAGCGGATGACCACCCGACCCTGGTCAGCATCCCGCTGATCGAACCGCAGGTCACACGCACCCTCGGGATGGTCTACCGCCGTGGTGCTTCGCTCTCGCCCGCCGCGGAAAAGTTCGTTTCGATTCTCCTGGAAAAATGGTCCGGCGACTGATGCCTCTCCACATATCGAAAACGCCCATAGCCAATCGTCGGCGGAGCCAGCCCCGCACGAACTCTGCCGCGGACAACCGCAACAGCGCTTCGACCATGTCGACCAGCTCATGTATCGACACCAGTTGCCACCCTTCACGCCCGGTGGTTCAGACCGGCGGCGTCTCCAGGAACACCGGCAACCCCTCCGCATAATCCGAATAGCCCGCCAGCTCCGGGTATTCGCCGGCGACGACCCGCTCGGCGACCACCAGTTGGCTGAAGCGCCAGGCCACCGCGACGGTCACCCCGACCAGGTCGAGGCCGCCGTCGCGCGCCAGCGGTTCCTGGCGCAGCGCCGCCTCCAGCCAGTCGAAGGCCGCCAGCAACTGCCCTTCCACCCGCTCCAGCCAGGGGCCGTGGCGGCGCTCCTCGGGGCGCAGGTTCAGTTCGTAGTAGATCTGCACCGATTTCTCGCAGGCCACCAGCGCCGCGCCGATCAGGCTCAGCGCTCGTGCACGGACCTCCGGCCGTTGCGGCAGCAGGCTGCGTTCCGGGCCGGCCAGGCACTCCAGGTAATCGAGGATCAGGCTGGAATCCATCAGCACGGTGCCGTCGTCGAGCACCAGGCTGGGCGCCTTGACCATCGGGTTGAACAGGCTGAACGCCTCGAAATTGCGAAATACCGACAGCGGCCGATGTTCGTAGGGCAGGTCCAGCAGGCGCAGGGCGATGGCGACCCGGCGGACGAAAGGCGAATCCAGCATACCGATCAGTTGCATCGCGGCATCCTTTGTCGATGATTAAGCGCTGCTAAGAGGGCAGCGCCTGGAAAAATCACTCTAGTCGTTGCACAGCGCGAAAAATATCGAGATAAATTCAGCGAATCCTTTAGAAAAACTTACATGAGCGACCTTCCTCCCCTCACTGCGCTGCGCAGCTTCGAAGCGGTCGCCCGGCTCGGCAGCATCAGCCAGGCCGCCAGCGAGCTGCACGTCACTCACTCGGCGATCAGCCAGCAGATCAAGCTGCTGGAAAACCTCCTCGGCCTGGCCCTGTTCGTCCGCGAGGGGCGCGGCCTGCGCCTGAGCGAGAACGGCCGGTTCTACGCCCTGCAGGTACGCGCCTCGCTGGGCGAGATCGCCGACGCCACGCGGGTGGTGCGGGCGCGTCCGCGGGAGGGTGAGCTGGTGGTCACGGTGATGCCGTCCTTCGGCCTGAACTGGCTGCTGCCGCGCCTGCCGCGTTTCCGCCAGCGCCATCCGCAGTGCCGGGTGCGACTGATCGCCAGCCTCGACGTGCAGAACCTGCGCCAGGGCCTGGCGGACCTTGGGGTGCGGATCGGCAAGGGTGATTGGGAAGGGGTCGGCTGTGAACGGCTGTTCGACGACGAACTGCTGATGGTCGCCGCGCCCGCTTTCAACGGCGGCCGCCTGCCACGCACGCCGAGCGAGATCGTCGCCTGCCCGACCCTGCGCTCCACCGAATCCTGGGCGCTCTGGTGCCAGCGCGCCGGCGTGGCGGAACCGCAGCACGGGTTGCTGATCAACGATTCGAACCTGTTGCTGGAGGCCGTGCGCCTGGGCCAGGGCATCGCCCTGGAGCGGCGCAGCCTGGTCGCCGGCGCCCTCGCCGAGGGCCGCCTGGTGCAACTGGGCGAGATCCGCGTGCCCTACCCCTATCCCTACTGGCTGGTCTGGCCGCAGCGCGAGGCGCCGAGCGAGCGTCACCAGGCCTTCGCCGACTGGCTGCGTGAGGAGGCCCGGCGCTACCAGGCCGAGCAGCCGCCGCTCAGCGAATGAAGTTGCGGCTGATCTCGCGGAAGCGCTCGCTGCCGGCGCGTTCCATCCATTCGAAGGCGACCATCTCCCGCGACACGATCATCGCTCCGGCCTGGCGCATCCGCTCCACGGCCAGCGCCTTGTCGCCCGGCCGCCGCGAGCCGATCGCCTCCTCCACGACGAACACCTCGCGCCCGCGGCCAAGCAGGTCGAGCACGGTCTGCAGCACGCAGACGTGCGCCTCGCTGCCGCAGACCACGAACTGCCGGCGGTCGCCGCCGGGCGCGCGCAGCAGGGCGCCGTCGGCGGCGGCCGAAAAGTCCAGCTTCTCGAGGATCTGCGTGGCGTCCAGTTCGTCGCGCAGGGCCGCCACCGTCGGCCCCAGGCCCTTGCTGTACTGCTCGCTGGCCAGCACCGGCACGTCCAGCGCGCGGGCCACGCGCAACAGCCACTGGCTGTACTCGACCAGCGCCGGGCCGTGGTCGATGGCCGGCAGCAGGCGTTCCTGGATGTCGACCAGCAGCAGGGTCGAGGTTGCGGCGCGGATCAGCATGGCGTCCTCCTTCGGTTCGACGTCTCGGTTCGTCTGACTTAGGCTTGCACGGCACGGACGCCATGGACAGCGCGCCCTCCCTCAACCCTAGCAGGAGCCCGCAATGAACATCAGCCTGCATTTCGAATCGCGCCTGCAGGCCAGCCCGGAACAGCTCTGGCGATGGATCACCTCGGTGGACGGGATTCTCCGCGAGATGCGCCCGCTGTTGAGCATGAGCGTACCGCCCGGTGTCCGCAGCCTCGCGGACCTCGAAGTGGAGCCGCGGCGGCCGCTGTTTCGCAGCCGCATGCGCCTGTTCGGCGTGCTGCCGCTGGGCACCTCGCAACTGACCCTGCTGGAGCTGACGCCCGGCCAGGGCTTCATCGAACAGTCGCCGATGACCGGCATGCGTCTCTGGCGCCACGAGCGACGCATCCTGCCGAGCCCCGGTTGCGCGGGAGAATGCCTGCTGGTCGATCAACTGACCGTGCGCCCGCTGTTCGCCGCCGGGCTGGTACGCTGGTTCCTCACCCGCATCTTCCGTCACCGCCACCGGGTGCTCGGCCGGCAGTTCCGCGCCGCCCCGCGGTGACCCTCGACTACGCTGTGGAGGACGCCTGGCCGCGTCCCCCACGCCCTTCTGGAGAGCAGCACAAGGACCGCTCATGAATCGCATCAAGCACCTGCTCAAGGACCTCGCCATCCTGATCCGCGCCAACCTCTGGCTGATCCCGGTGATCGCCGCCCTGGTCGCCGCGGTGTTCTATTTCGTCGCCCCGCCACCGCCGATGAGCGCGACCATGGCTACCGGCGCCGAGGGCGGCGGCTATGCCGTGTTCGCCGGCAAGCTCCGGGAGAAGCTCAGGGAGCAGGGCTTCGAACTGAAGCTGGTGCCCAGCGCCGGCTCGCGCGACAACCTGGAGCGCCTGCTCGGCGACGGCGAGGTCGACATCGCCCTGGTGCAGAGCGGCCAGGAACGCCAGCTCGACGCCAGGCAGGTGCGCCGGTTGCAGACCCTCGGCGCGGTCTACCAGGAACCGCTCTGGCTGTTCCACCGCAGCAACGTGCACATCGACCGGATCAGCGACCTGCTGCACCTGCGCCTGGCCATCGGCAGCGATGGCAGCGGCACCCGCGCCGCCACCGAGGCGATCCTGCAGGCCAACGATATCGCCCCCGGGCATTATCCGATCACCTGGGAAGCGCGCGGCGGCAACGCGGTGGCAGACGATCTGCTGGCCGGCAAGCTGGACGCCGCCTTCCTCGTCGGGCCGGCGGAGAACCCGGCGATCCAGAGGCTCGCCGACAGCGACCAGCTGCGCCTGGCCAATTTCCGCCGCAGCGCCGCCTACGAGGCGCGCCTGCCGTTCCTCAAGCGGGTCGAGGTCGGCGAGGGCCTGCTCAACCTGCCGCGCAACGTGCCGGAACGCAACATCAGCACCCTGTCGCCGGTGGCCACCCTGGTGATCAACGAGCGCTTCCACCCGGCGCTGGTCCCGCTGGTGCTGGAGGCCGCGCGCGAGGTGATGAAGGACGGCACGCTGCTCGACAAGCCCGGCGCCTTCCCCAGCGCCGAGCCGCGCACCCTGCGCCTGCACGAAGACGCCGAACGCTACTACAAGAGCGGCCTGCCGCTGCTGCAGCGCTACCTGCCGTTCCGCATCGCCTCCCTGGCGGACCGCTACATCATCCTGCTGATTCCGTTCATCGCCATCCTCATTCCGCTGATGAAGTCCATCGGCCCGCTGTACCGCTGGCGCATCCGCGCACGCATCTACCGCTGGTACCGCTACATCCGAGACATCGACCGCAAGCTCGACAGCGGCACCGACGCCGAGCAGCTGAGGAGCGAGATCGAACGGCTGGAGAAGCTGGAGAGCGAGCTGAACACCGTGGAGGTGCCGCTCTCCTACTACCACGAGCTGTACGAGCTGCACCTGCACCTGAACTTCGTGATCAGGCGCCTGCACGGCCTGCGGGAACGCCAGGCGACGCAGGCAGAAGCCGGCAACCTCGGGTAAACTGGCCGATCCGCGGGCGCGCCAGCGGCGTGTCCCGCAGCGTCGCGGAAACCTGCGCGGCGCCGCCGATTACCTGAAAGGTCGAACCTGACATGCCGATCCATCACGCCATCGTCCACCTGATCGAGAAGAAGCCCGACGGCACCCCGGCCGTGCTCCACGCGCGCGACGCCGAGCTGGGCGACTCCCAGGCCATCGAGAACCTGCTGGCCGACCTCAACGAAAGCTACAACGCCAAGAACAAGGCCTGGGGCTTCTTCCAGGGCGAGTCCGGGGCCTACCCGTTCAGCGGCTGGCTCGGCGAGTACCTGGAGGGCGACCGCGACTTCGTCGGCTTCAGCCGCGAAGCGGTCGAGCACCTGCAGAAGCTGATGGAGGAGTCCAATCTCTCCACCGGCGGCCACGTCCTGTTCGCCCACTACCAGCAAGGCATGACCGACTACCTGGCGATCGCCCTGCTGCACCACAGCGAAGGCGTGGCGGTGAACGAATCGCTGGAAGTCACCCCGTCGCGCCACCTGGACCTCGGCCAGTTGCACCTGGCCGCGCGGATCAACATTTCCGAATGGCGCAACAACAAGCAGTCGAAGCAGTACATCTCGTTCATCAAGGGCAAGGGCGGGAAGAAGGTCTCCGATTACTTCCGCGACTTCATCGGCTGCCAGGAAGGGGTCGATTCGCCGAGCGAGACGCGTACCCTGCTGAAGGCCTTCAGCGACTTCGTCGAAAGCGAGGACATGGCCGAGGAACAGGCCCGCGAGAAAACCGAGACGCTGGTCGACTACGCCACCTCGCAGGCGCGCATCGGCGAGCCGATGACCCTCGACGCGCTCTCCGAACTGATGGACGACCAGCAACCACGGGCGTTCTACGACTACATCCGCAACAAGGACTACGGCCTGTCGCCGGAAATCCCGGCGGACAAGCGCACCCTCAACCAGTTCCGTCGCTTCACCGGCCGCGCCGAAGGCCTGTCGATCAGCTTCGAGGCGCACCTGCTGGGCTCAAAGGTGGAGTACGACGAAGAGCGCGACATGCTCATCATCCGCCAGTTGCCGACCCAGTTGAAGGACCAGCTCAAGCGGCGCAAGGACTGAGCCGCACCGCCCGGGAGCGCCGCCGGCGCTCCCCTTCCCTCCTCAGCCGCAGGCCCAGTCGAAGCGCATGTCGCGGAAATCGAGCTGGGCGTTGCCGCCGCCGAAGTTGTAGCCGCCCAGGTATTCCTCGAACTCCACGTAGAACGGGCTCGTCTCCGGCACGCCCTGCACCGGACGCATGGTGCCGCCGATATGGTTCGGCAGGTGCCCTTCCACCCAGGGATGCTCGCGGTAGTTGTCGCGCTCGATCTTGCCGTCCAGCCAATAGTGCGGCAGCTGGTAGCCGCCGTCGCCGTATTCGCTGGGCACCACCCCGGCGTTGGGGTCTTGCGCCCGCGCCGTCCAGCGCAGCGGGTAGCGCTGCTGGTGGCCGGCAGCCGGGCGGCCGCCGAGTGCACGCAGCAGGTAGTAGTCGTCCTCCGCCCAGTCCGGCACGAAGCTGGCCGCCGAGCCCGCCTCCAGCCATCGCGGCGGCTCGGTCTGCGCCAGCAGCGGGTTGCCCGCCGGCAGAGCCGGCGGCTGGCAGGGCACACCGTTGAATTCAGCGGCGTCGAGCAGGATCAACGCATAGGCGCCGCCGAGGATGTCCTCCATCCGGTGCAGACGCGGATGGCTATTGCGCCCGGCCTCCCAGAACGGCCGCAGTTCCGCTTCGGCCGGCGGCTGCGCGGGCGGATCGACGAGCATCTCGCGAATGCCGTCGACGCTGGTCGGTCCACCGTCGTTCTGGTCCGGGGCGAGGGAGAAGAAGCTCAGCGCGACGATCTCCGGGCCATGCACCCGGTAATCCTCCGGCAGCAGCAGGGTGAAGCCGTGCATCAGCGGATAGCCGGTGTCCGGATCCAGCGGCCACTGCTCAGGACGGATACCCGGCGGCAGGCCGAAGCACCAGCCGTGGTTGACTTCGCCGGCGTGCGCGGCGTCGTTGACGATTTCGATGTCGTAGGCGTTCATGGCCACTCCCTGGTCGGTTTTTCCTGTTCCCGGCCACGCCGGCCGGGCTCCGCAGTGTAAGGCGGCACGCGCCGCAGGCGAAGGGTTTTCAGCCCAGGCCCACGCCGAGCGCCATCGAGCAGGCGCCGGACACCAGTCCGGCCAGCCCGGTGAGGACGATGGACGAATGCACCATGCTCGCCCCCGCCACGCCCATTACCAGGCACAGGTTCGACACCAGGCCGTCGTTGGCGCCGAGCACTGCGGCGCACAGCTTGGTGCCGGCGTCGCGGTCCGGCCTCGCCCCGGGCAACGCGCACTGCGACGGATCGGCGTCCGGCCGCGGCAGGGGGGGCCCCGCCGACATGCCTCAGCGCGCCTCGATGCGGAAGCCCAGGCGTGGGAAGTGCACATGCACCGTGCCGGCGCGCGGATCCTCGCGGCGCAGGATGAGTTCTTCGCTGCCGGCGAAGAGCAGCTCGCCCTGTACCGCGTCGACGCCGTAGTCGGTGGCGGCGATGGCCACCGCCTGGCCGGGCAGGAAGCCGTTGGGATCGTTGAAGGATTCGTCCGGCAATGCCGCGGGCTGGCTGCCGCGGGCCACCTCCAGGGCTTCCTCCGCGCTCATCTCGGCCGGCGCGCCGTGGCCGAAGCCGAGCACCCGGCCCAACCAGGCCTGCACCTGCGGATAGTCATCCACCAGCGGCGCGGTGACCGGCGTGCCCTTGAGGAACCACAGGCAGTGTGCCACGGCGAAGTCGGCGACGGATGGCTCGCCGAACAGGAAGTCGCCCTCCTCGCGCGCCAGCTGGCGTTCCAGCCGCGCCATGAAGCCCGGCCACTGGTGGCGCGCCTGCTCCAGCGACAGGCGGCTGGCGCTGCCGCCGCTGAACAGCTGGCTGCGGTCGGCCATGAAGGCCTTGAGGAATTCCGGCGGCAGCTTGCCGAAGCGCACGGCGATGGATTCCGGAGCGAACACCAGGCTCACCGCGTGCTGGAACAGCACCGCATCGGCCCATTGGGCGAAGCTCGCGGCGGTCATCTCCCGGCCTTCGGGAAACAGCGCCGGCACCGCCTTTTCCTGCTCCAGGCGACGGGCGATCAACGCGGTATCGCAATACACGTCGGCGCCGACCTGCAGCACCGGGGTCTTCCGGTAGCCACCGGTCAGCGCCACCAGGTCCGGCTTGGGCATCACCGGCGGAATCATCACCGAGCGCCAGGACAGTTGCTTGAAACCGAGCAGCAGGCGCGCCTTCTCGGCGAAGGGCGAAGTGGGATAGTGATGCAGGATCAGCTCTGACATGGGCGCCTCCGGGCGGATGTGAAACACCAGCTTAGCGCGGCGGGGAAAACGCGCCTATGACAATCCGGGACATGAAGCGCAACCCATCGCGGAGGGCGATGACGCCCCCGCGGCGGATCCGCTCAGTCCAGCCGGCAGCCTTGCCGGGTGATGGTCATCCGCCGGTACGTCGCGCGCGGCGCCTCGCGCGCCTCCAGGGCGGCGAGGAAATCCTGCGGTCGGTCCAGCGGCAAGCCGGTGAGGAAGGAGGTATCCAGCTCCCACCAGCGCGAGGCGAGCAGGCGCTCGACGATTTCCGGCGGATGCCGGTAGCGGATCACCTGCGCCGGCGTGCCGGCGACGATGGCGTAGGGCGGCACGTCGCGCGTCACCACGGCACGCGTGGCGATGATCGCCCCGGTGCCGACCTTGACCCCCTCCATCACCATCGCGCTGTGTCCGATCCAGACGTCGTGGCCGATCTCCGCGTAGCTCGGCGCCGGCTCGTAGCACAGCGCGGTGCCGGTGTGCTGGAACGGATGGCTGCTCACCCAGTCGCTGGGATGGGTGTGTTTTTCCTGGCCGATGAAGCAGTCCGAGCCGATCGAGCAGAAACGTCCGATGGACGCCACCAGAGACAGGTCGGTGCCGCTGCGCACATAGCTGTAGGCGCCGATCTCCAGCCTCGGCGGGACGATGCGCAGGTGGCCGAGTTCGACGCGCTCCTCGAGCACCAGCGTGGTGCGCTTGCCGACACTGGCCGGGCCGCCGGCGAGCTTGCAGCCGCGGCGGCGGATCCAGCGTTTCCACCAATGATTCTTCAGGTAACCCACGAATACCCCATGACCGCAGATGAACGTCCTAGATTGCCGGCTCGCCAACCTCGCGCAACACCGGTACACCGACCAACAGGCGCTCCTTGGCGCGCTTGCTCAGGGCCTTGATCGCCCGCTCGCGGCGCAGGGCGTCGCCCTTGCTGGCGCAGGCCTCGACGTAGACCAGCGCGCGTGCCGGGCTGGAATGGAAGAAGCGAGCGCCCTTGCCGCTGCAGTGGGTATCGAAGCGACGCAGCGGATCGTCGCTGATGCCGCAATACAGCGCGCCGTTTGCCGCCCTTACCAGGTACACCGACCAGCTCTTCCCGAGCGCCACCGTGGCGGCCGTCGCCTCACTCACTCCAGACCCGCTCCCGCATCCGCTCGCAATATGCCACCAGGCGCGGATAGCCGCGCGCCACATGGCTGAGCGGGGTATCCAGGGTCGCCTCGATGAGGTTGGCGAGGATACCGTAAGCGGCGGCATCGGCGCTGCACGGATGTTCGCCGCCGTAGTACGGGACCTGGCCGAGCAGGCCATCCAGCGCATCGAGGTCGTCGCGGGCGAAGGCCAGCAGTTCGTCCCGGCTGTGAGCGCCGAGGCCCTGGGCCTTGAGGGCATGGCCCACCCTGCGGCGCATCAGCGCCGCCACCGCGTCGCGCACGCCGAACGGCAGCGCGCCGAAGAACACCGGCTTGAGCACCCGCCAGCTGTCCTCGTCGAACCAGCGGAAATACAGCATCAGGTAGTACAGGTGTTCGTCGCACAGACGCGTGATCGCCCGTGCCCAGCCCTTGCCGCGGGCGTCCAGGCCGGCGTCGAGGGTGACCCCGTAACGCTCGTCGAGGGTACGGATGATGATTTCGCTGTCGCCGATCGCCTCGCCGTCGATACGCACGTAGGGCAGCTTGCCCTTGGGTGCCTTGCGCGGATCGCGGACGACCTTCACCTGGTACTCCAGGCCGGCCAGGCGCAACCAGGTTTCCAGCTTCAGGCAGTAGGGACTGGCATTGGGAACGTTGAATGCGGCGGGGAACTGGAAGAGCGTGATCATCGCGGCGTCCTGCGGATTGTCCGCGGCGAGCTTAGGAGATTATCCGCGCTTCGGCCACCGCCAGCCTCAGCCGGCCGCCGGATGGGCTGCCTGGTAGGCGGCCAGGCCCTTGCGCGCCTGCTGGCGGATCGCCCGCTGCAGCGGCGGCGTCCAGCCCAGCAGCAGGCCCGTGAGGCCGAGCGCCTGGCGGCTCCAGCGCCACAGGTCGAAATGGTCGCGATGCTCGACGATCAAGCCATCGGCGAAACGGAAGCGGGCTTCGATGCGGTTCTCTACCCTGCGCCCGGTCTGGGTGAACAGGTAGTGGGCCACCCATTGCGCGCGCCCCTCGTTCCCGTCGGCGCGGACGTCCGCGTAGTCCAGGCGGAAATCCCGGGCCCGGCTGGCCAGCAGGCGCCACATGTCGCCTACCTCGCGCCCGCGCAGCTCGCCGAAGGCCGGGTCGTGGAAGGTCGCCTGCGGCGCGTAGCAAGCCGCCATGGCCTCGCCGTCGAGGCGCTGGAAGGCCTGGTAGAAGCGCTCGATCAGTTCGGCGTTGGGATGGTCCATGGGGGCTCCCTTGCGGAGAGTGGAAGTTCATCCGGCGTCCCCGCACGGGAACGCCGTTGCTGCCCAGGCCGGTTCAGCCGAACCACTCGCGGGCGCTGCGCCACAGGCAGATGCCGACGAAATAGGCCGAGGCGGCGAACCACAGGCCGAGCAGGAGCGGCAGGTCGGCCGGCTGCTGGACGATCAGCAGGCCGCTGCTGATCAGCCAGACGAAGGTCACCGCGATGTTCAGCGGCATGAACTGGCGCACGCGGAACGGGTGGAGGAACTTCATCCGGGTCAGGGTCAGGGCGGCCAGCACCAGCACGGTGGCGAGATTGACCCAGGGGTGCAGGTCGAGCACGTAGAAGTACACCGCCACCACGTTCCAGGCGGCCGGGAAGCCGACGAAGTAGTTGTCGGTGCTCTTCATGTTGACGTTGCAGAAGCAGAACAGCGACGAGACCAGGATCACCCCCACCGCCAGCAGCTCGAAGTGCTCCGGCAGGGGAATGTAGCGGTAGATGAAGATCGCCGGGATGAACACGTAGGTCAGGTAGTCGATCACCAGGTCGAGTACCGAGCCGTCGAAGTGCGGCAGCATCTCCTTGACTTCGTACTTGCGCGCCAGGGTGCCGTCGAGGCCGTCCACCAGCAGCGCCACGCCGAGCCAGAGCAGGCAGGCCTGGGGTTTGTTGTCGACCAGCGCGAGCAGGGCCAGCAGGGCCAGGATCACGCCGCTGGCGGTGACGGCGTGGACGCCCCAGGCCTTGGCTTTGTTGATGGGAGTCATCGATAGGTTCACGGGCATTTCTCTTGTTCGGTGTTCGGCATGACACGTCGCTCTATAGTGCACCGGCACCGGTGCGTCTGTCTGTTATCGGATTGTCGGTGCTGGCGAGAGTTCAGCCAGCCCCCGCCGGTCAGCGGATCGGCGGCGCATAGTGCAGGCCGCCGAGATTCCATTGCGCGTTGAGCCCGCGCGGCATCTTCAGCGGGCTGCCGTCACCGACGTTGCGGGCGAAGATCTCGCCGTAGTTGCCGACCTGGCGCACCATCTGCACCACCCAGTCGCGCGGCAGCTGCAGGTCCTTGCCGACGTCACCCTCGCTGCCGAGCAGGCGGGCGACGTCCGGGTTGCGGCTGTCCCTGGCCTGGCGCTCGACGTTACTCGAGGTGACGCCCAGTTCCTCGGCATTGAGCAGGCCGTACAGGGTCCAGCGGACGATGTTGAACCAGGCCTCGTCGCCCTGGCGCACGGCCGGGCCGAGCGGCTCCTTGGAGATCACTTCCGGCAGCACCACGTACTGCTCCGGCTTGGCCAGCTTCAGGCGCTGGGCGTAGAGCTGCGACTGGTCGGAGCTGAGCACGTCGCACTGCCCCGCCTCCAGGGCGCGGGCGCTCTTCTCGTAGCTGTCGTCGAGGACCGCCTTGTAGCGGATGCCGTGGGCGCGGAAATAATCCGCCACGTTCAGCTCGTTGGTGGTGCCGGACTGGATGCACACCGTCGCGTCCTTCAGCTCGCGGGCGCTGGACACGCCGAGCCGGCGGTTGACCAGGAAGCCCTGGCCGTCGAAATAGGTGACGCCGGTGAAGTGGATGCCCAGCGCGGTGTCCCGCGCGCTGGTCCAGGACGTGTTGCGCGACAGCAGGTCGACCGTGCCGGACTGCAACGCGGAAAAGCGTTCGGTGGTGGACAGCGGGGTGAAGCGCACCTTCCCGGCGTCGCCGAACAGCGCGGCGGCCAGCGCCCGGCAGAAATCGACGTCGAGGCCCTGGTAGCGGCCCTTGGCGTCGGCGTAGGAGAACCCCGCCAGGCCATCGCTGACGCCGCACTGCAGGTAGCCCTTGCGCTTCACCGCATCCAGCGTCGCCCCGGCCTGGGCCGTGGCGCTGGCGCCGAGGCAAAGGGCGGCCAGCAACAGCCAGGTACCTTTCATTATCGTCATCTGTTCGCCACTCCCTTCGCCCCTCGTCCCGTAAGCTGCGTCCCCGGCCCGTCACCGAACTGTAACCGCAACCGCCGCGGCACCGGCAGGGGCTGCCCGCCACGAGGCGACGACGGGCGACGAACGGTGTGCCCGGCGCACTTCCCTTAGCAAAGCGCATCCGCGGGGAATTGGCGAATGTCCGGACTCCGGCAACCCGCCGCGCCGAGTTGGCGGCGGGGCGGCATCGGCGAAAGACGGTGGCGCGGCGTTATGCGGAGGACGCTTTCCTCTTCCGCGTCCCACTCGCCTTCAGCAGCCGCTGCTCCCTGGCGCACACCGGGCACCAGGACCCGCGCAACACCGCCGCGCCCATGGCTTTCCATTCATGGCCCTGGCGACAGCGGAACGAATAGCGCCAGTTCAGCCCGGCGAACCTGTCGACCAGGCACTCCCCGCCGTGGCGGGCAGCCTGTGCCTCGAGCTGCTGCAACCTGTGGTCCTGCGTGGACTGGCGATGACAATGGGGGCATTGCGCCCGCCGAAGCAACTGCTCGCCCGTCCGCAACCAATGGTGCCCGGCCGGGCATCGACAGCGATGGCCCGCCTTGCTTCCAAGCCAACCCGCTTCCAGGCAGGTTACTCCCGCCGCACGGGTGGCATCGGACAGGCGCCGGTTGCGCAGCTCCGCCGCACAGGTCGGGCAGGCGTCGGTCCTGGCGCGGGCAAGCGCATCGGCGCTCCTGTCGAAGACATGGCCTTGCCGGCAACGGAAGCGGTACTTGCGCGACCAGCCTTTCCATTCATCGTCCAGGCATTGCAATTCATACCGCAGCAGGAGTTCCCGGAACTTGCCCGAGTCCGGGGCGACGGCAGCGGCATGCGACGCAACGTCACTCCGCCGGGTAGGCTGGCTCCCCTGCATCCCTCAGTTCTCCGCCGCTCCCAACGGCCCGCTGGCGATCAGGCTGGCACCGCAGGCCGTCTTCATCCCGTGCAGGGCCACCGGCACCCCGTCCACATCCAGCAGTGCGCTGCCTTCGATAATGGGGAAGGTCCCTTTGCACAAGGGGCAAACCACCTGGTGGCCAACCCCGGCCATCGGCTTACCGTTGAGATCGGTCTGGCCGAACGCTTCTATAACCGTGCCACCGTGGTCGGTGCTATCACCGAGCCGGACGATATCCATCGTTGTCCTCCTCACTCTCCATCTGGTCGACCCACCCGGTCAGCCGGTTCCCCGACCTGGCTGCGCATCGCGCCCTCCGCTGGGAGGAGCACTCTGCCCACCTCACTCCGCTGCGCTCCAGGCCAGCACGCCCGCCGCGAAAGCTTTCCGTTCCAGCCTGGGTCCAGGGACACCGGCAAGATAGTCGCGCCAGGCACGCTCCAACTGTGCGCCGTCGATAACACCCGCCGAAGCCACGAAGGCGGCGGCGTCCTCGCGGGCATACGCGTATTTCTTGAATACGAACATTCCTTCGAACGGCCGGGTATCGCTCACATAGCCGGACCCCATCGTCGTCAACAAGGGCGGAACGAATGTCGTTCCCAAGGTAGCCTGCGCACTGAATTCCCCCAGGTCGAACGAAGAATCGGCCCAGCAAAGCTGGCTGAACAGCGCAATACAGAAGCCCCATGCATATTCCGAACATCCTGTCCTTGTCATCTGACGAAAACTCCATCCGAGGCGGGAAACCATCGATCTACAAATCGTCCAGCCAGTCGCTCCTAGGCTTGAGGCTGCTCAGAACTCTTCCAGGGCATAGTCTTCGCCGGGCGGCAACCGGGTCGTTAGTCGACTGGCGGTCTGCGGCAGCAGGTCGACGCCGAACGGGTCGTGAGCGGGCTTCTTCCCCGGGGTCGGCGAGCTGATGCCGATCAGGGTCGCCTGGTCCTTGCGCCGCAACGGCATCACCATGCTGCTGTCACCGTTGAGGTAGCTGGCCATGGTCGCCAGGGCGATACCGACAAAGGGCGAGGCGGCGCCGGTGTCGCCCAGGCGCTGGGTCAGGTCGTAGCTTTCCCGCGAGTCCAGCAGGTCCAGCGAACTCTGCGCGGCGCCCAGCGCCGGGGTGAGTTCGGCCAGCGGCGTGGTGTTCAGCCCACCGTCGTAGAACAGCCGGGCAGGCGCCGGTGTCAGTGTGGCGCTGGCCGTCTTCCAGGCGGCGGCCAGTTGCGCGGTGAGGGCTTCGCGCTTGAGGCGTTCGCCGGTGTCCGGGCGGGTCAGCGGCACACTCACCGGCCGATGCAGCCTGGCCAGCACCGGTAACGCGTCCCACTGCTCCAGGGCGCGCTCAGTCCAGGGCTGGGGAATGAACCGCGTGGGGCGGAACTCCACCGGCGGCTTGCGCCAGCCCCAGCCACGGAATTCGGGGTCGATCCTGTTTTCGTTGACCTTGGTGTAGGGGGCGTACTGGCGTAGCCAGTCGACCCGCTCGGGGCGGCCGACGATCAGAGCGACCATGGTGTCTGTGAGAGCTCCCGACACGCGAGGTCCGGAACCTCCTCCTAAAGACTTCCCAGAGACATTTTTACTCGATAAGGCCCATGCCATATTGATCCCTTCGTTGGCATATACCAGTACCGCAGGCAGATCAGGATGATGCTCGAACAGACGGAACAAGGTTTCTAATACCCCCTCGGGGGTATCGTTGCAGATGATGCCATCTTGCAGGTTAGCAATACGGTGCCAATGCAGCCCCGCCGGAACACGGAGATCATTGACTTTTACCGACAGGCTTTCCCGTGTTTCTTCGGGAGTGAAGCGTAGGTTAGGCGTGTTCGAATCCCAACCACGCACCACCGTCACCGTCGGTATCGGCCATTTCTCTAGGAAGTTTTTCAGCCCCAGCTCTAAGGCGTCCGCTTGGCGCTTCTCATACGCCATGTCCTTGTCATCCGCGGACGTCGGATACTTCTTCGGGTCCATCGGCAGGATGCTGCCGACATGCAAGGCCTCAGTCTGCGCAGCGTTCTGCTCCTGCAAGGCCTTCCACACCTGCCCCTGGCGAAACACATCCAGGCTCATGCCTATGCTGAGCACATCCAAGGTTTCCAGGCGTGGAGAAGTTTTCGGAGCGTGATAAGCATCAGCGGACATGGTGGCCTCCTTGGCCGGGGGGTAGGCGGTAACGGACGTCGCCGGACTGGCGAAGCAGCGCAACACCGAAAGGTCCGTTCCGCTCGCCTGCGACGCCGAGGCACTGGTCGCCACTCCCGCTGCGAACAGGCACGACAGCAACCTTCCCTTTCGCCTCGCGCCCACGCCATCCACTCCTGCCCGCTCCACTACAGGTCGTCCAGCCAGTCGGTACCGGGTTTGAGGCTGCTCAGGAACTCTTCCAGGGCATAGTCTTCGCCGGGCGGCAACCGGGTAGCGAGCCGACTGGCGGGCGCCGCAGGGGCGGCCGCTGACGGCGGACCGTCGCCGCTGGCGGTCTGCGGCAGCAGGTCGACGCCGAACGGGTCGTGAGCGGGCTTCTTCCCCGGGGTCGGCGAGCTGATGCCGATCAGGGTCGCCTGGTCCTTGCGCCGCAACGGCATCACCATGCTGCTGTCACCGTTGAGGTAGCTGGCCATGGTCGCCAGGGCGATACCGACAAAGGGCGAGGCGGCGCCGGTGTCGCCCAGGCGCTGGGTCAGGTCGTAGCTTTCCCGCGAGTCCAGCAGGTCCAGCGAACTCTGCGCGGCGCCCAGCGCCGGGGTGAGTTCGGCCAGCGGCGTGGTGTTCAGCCCACCGTCGTAGAACAGCCGGGCAGGCGCCGGTGTCAGTGTGGCGCTGGCCGTCTTCCAGGCGGCGGCCAGTTGCGCGGTGAGGGCTTCGCGCTTGAGGCGTTCGCCGGTGTCCGGGCGGGTCAGCGGCACACTCACCGGCCGATGCAGCCTGGCCAGCACCGGTAACGCGTCCCACTGCTCCAGGGCGCGCTCAGTCCAGGGCTGGGGAATGAACCGCGTGGGGCGGAACTCCACCGGCGGCTTGCGCCAGCCCCAGCCACGGAATTCGGGGTCGATCCTGTTTTCGTTGACCTTGGTGTAGGGGGCGTACTGGCGTAGCCAGTCGACCCGCTCGGGGCGGCCGACGATCAGGGCGACCATGGTGTCCGTTAACTTATCGGCTTGGCGTGGCCCAGCGACAGCCCCCAAGACTTTGCGAGAGACATCCCGACTCGATAAAGCATAAGTCATGCTGATGCCTTCATTAGCATATACCAGTACCGCTGGCAGATCAGGATAGCGCTCGAACAGACGGAACAGTGCTTCCAATACCCCCTCGGGGGTATCGTTGCATATGATGCCATCTTGCAGGTTGACAATACGATGCCAGTGCAGTCCAGCAGGTATTCTTAAATCATTGACCTTTGCTGATAGACTTTCCTTTGTTCTCTCCGGCGAAAAGCGTAGATTTTGCGTTTCAGGATTCCATCCACGAACTACAGTGATTGTGGGGATAGGCCATTTCTCCAAAAAACTCTTCAGCCCCAGCTCTAGAGCATCCGCTTGGCGTTTTTCATACGCTAGATTCTTATCATCTGCGGTGATTGGATACTTCTTCGGGTCTATCGGCAGAATGCTACCGACATGCAAAGCCTTGGTTTGCGCAGCATTCTGCTCCTGCAAGGCCTTCCACACCTGCCCCTGGCGAAACACATCCAGGCTCATGCCTATGCTGAGCACATCCAAGGTTTCCAGGCGTGGAGAAGTTTTCGGAGCGTGATAAGCATCAGCGGACATGGTGGCCTCCTTGGCCGGGGGGTAGGCGGTAACGGACGTCGCCGGACTGGCGAAGCAGCGCAACACCGAAAGGTCCGTTCCGCTCGCCTGCGACGCCGAGGCACTGGTCGCCACTCCCGCTGCGAACAGGCACGACAGCAACCTTCCCTTTCGCCTCGCGCCCACGCCATCCACTCCTGCCCGCTCCACTACAGGTCGTCCAGCCAGTCGGTACCGGGTTTGAGGCTGCTCAGGAACTCTTCCAGGGCATAGTCTTCGCCGGGCGGCAACCGGGTAGCGAGCCGACTGGCGGGCGCCGCAGGGGCGGCCGCTGACGGCGGACCGTCGCCGCTGGCGGTCTGCGGCAGCAGGTCGACGCCGAACGGGTCGTGAGCGGGCTTCTTCCCCGGGGTCGGCGAGCTGATGCCGATCAGGGTCGCCTGGTCCTTGCGCCGCAACGGCATCACCATGCTGCTGTCACCGTTGAGGTAGCTGGCCATGGTCGCCAGGGCGATACCGACAAAGGGCGAGGCGGCGCCGGTGTCGCCCAGGCGCTGGGTCAGGTCGTAGCTTTCCCGCGAGTCCAGCAGGTCCAGCGAACTCTGCGCGGCGCCCAGCGCCGGGGTGAGTTCGGCCAGCGGCGTGGTGTTCAGCCCACCGTCGTAGAACAGCCGGGCAGGCGCCGGTGTCAGTGTGGCGCTGGCCGTCTTCCAGGCGGCGGCCAGTTGCGCGGTGAGGGCTTCGCGCTTGAGGCGTTCGCCGGTGTCCGGGCGGGTCAGCGGCACACTCACCGGCCGATGCAGCCTGGCCAGCACCGGTAACGCGTCCCACTGCTCCAGGGCGCGCTCAGTCCAGGGCTGGGGAATGAACCGCGTGGGGCGGAACTCCACCGGCGGCTTGCGCCAGCCCCAGCCACGGAATTCGGGGTCGATCCTGTTTTCGTTGACCTTGGTGTAGGGGGCGTACTGGCGTAGCCAGTCGACCCGCTCGGGGCGGCCGACGATCAGGGCGACCATTGCATCGGTAAGCTTTCCAGGTATCCGCGGGCCTGACACGGCGCCTAGTGACTTCAACGTTACATCTCTACTGGAAAGCGCCCCCGCCATACTGATGCCTTCATTGGCATACACCAACACTGCCGGCAAGTCAGGGTTGCGTTCGAACAAACTGAACAACGCCTCCAGTACTCCTTCAGGAGTATCGTTGCAGAAGATGCCATCCTTTAAATTGGCAATACGATGCCAATGCAGTCCTGCCGGCACACGCAAGTCATTGACTTTTATCGAAAGGCTTTCCCGCGTTTCTTCGGGGGTAAAGCGTAGGTTAGGAGTGTTCGGGTTCCAGCCTCGCACCACCGTCACTGTCGGTATCGGCCATTTCTCCAGGAAGTTTTTCAGCCCCAGTTCCAAAGCGTCCGCTTGGCGCTTCTCATACGCCATGTCCTTGTCATCCGCGGACGTCGGATACTTCTTCGGGTCCATCGGCAGGATGCTGCCGACATGCAAGGCCTCAGTCTGCGCAGCGTTCTGCTCCTGCAAGGCCTTCCACACCTGCCCCTGGCGAAACACATCCAGGCTCATGCCTATGCTGAGCACGTCCAGGGTTTCCAGGCGCGGCGAAGTTGTCGGTGCGTGATAAGCATCAGCGGACATGGTGGCCTCCTTGGCCGGGGCATAGGCGGTAATGGGCGTCGCCGGACTGGCGAAGCAGCGCATCGAGGACAGCGGCGACTCGACCGCCTGCCCCACAGGGCAGTTCAAAAGGACGCCGACGAGAGAGAAAGCTGAGAGCATCAAGCGCATTAGATTGTCCCTCCAAAGCGCACCGCCTGCTCGTGGTAACGATCTAGGATGGTTTGTGTCCCGATCAGGGAAGGCAGACTATTTCCTACTACCACAGGGAACTCGCCACTCTTGCGGTAAGCTACGGTGGCGTCTATTAACTGGCTGTTTTTAGATTCTTCCGCACGGTACAAAGCGCGCACCTCTTCATCGGGCAGATCAACAGACGTATCACCTTGACTAAATATTCCTTTGTCTGAAGCCTTCCAATCCAACCGCCAATCCGCCACCCGACACAGATACTGATAGAAAACCACATCATCCACGCTGTCCCCGGCCCCGATGGCCAGGTCATAGGCCAGTACCCGCCGGCTATGCTCCGGGTTGTTGGGTATGGCCGAGTGGAACGACAAGGGCTCCAGATGGCCCTCCGCCGTCTGCAGGCGCAGCCGGGCCTCGTAGGGAGTTTCCGCGCGGGTGACCAGAACCATGCCGGTACCCAGTTCACGAGCGGAAAACACATGGGTCTGCTGGGCCAGTTCCTTGCCTTCGTTCAACGCCCGTTCCACGCTGCGCGCGTCGCGCCCGTAGCGGTACGCCAGCGCGGCGTCCACCTGTTGCGCGACGGCGTGCCCGCTGTCCTTCTCCTTCCAGCCGCCGTTGCTCACGCCGATGGCGGCGTCGATCGGATCGAGGGTATCGCGCACCTGATAGACGCCGCTGGCGGAGTTCTCTCCCGGCGCCGTGACGGTTCCGTCGAAATCGAATCGCGCTTCCGTCGGCAACGGCAGACGCGGCGCGGTCAGCAGCACGCTGTCGCCCTGGTCGAAGTTCGCCCGGCCGAATCTGTCCTTGCCGCCCAGCCCGGTGTCTTCCCAGGTCTTCTCGCCGGCCAGCAGAAGAGGGTAGACATGGGGAGGGGCGTGCCCGCCGATCTTTTCCTTCTCGCCATTGCGCTTGCGTACGGTGAAGATGCGCTGGTGAAAACCCTGCGGCAACCCGGTCCTTCCCGGGAGCCCGTTGACCTGCTCAGCAATGCCGCGCCAGCCGATACCCTGGACGTTGGCAAGTCCCACCGTCTGGTCCTGGGGCGCGAAGTACAGGTAGACGCTGCCGCGATTGTCGCGCTCGTCGAAGCTGAGCCGTTCCCCGTCGATGCTCGTCTGGCAGCCCTGGCCACCCACCCAGCCGGGGCCGCCTATCGCGCCATAGCCTTGGCAGTTGCGCAACGCGACGCTGCTCAGCGCGGGGACCGGATGGCGTCGGCCGCAGATGAACTCGAGGATGCCCTTGAGCGTGGCCAACCGCGCCTCGCGAGTCTGCTGGCCGTTCCAGTTCTGGAGCTTCTCGTTGAGGGGTTCGAACAGGCCGTAGGGGGAGTTGAGCATGATCACCCCGTCCGCCGGCGCCACGCCGTCGTCCTTGAGGAAGGCATGTGCCAGCAGGGTCAACAGGGTGCCCTGGCTGTGCCCGACGACATTGATGGTGTCGTCGGGGTAACGCTTGCGGATGATCTTGATCAGCATGGCCAGGCGCATGGCCGCCAGGACCATGTACTTGCGCCCCGCCGCCGAAAACAGCGGATGGGTCATGGTGCCGCCGAACCAGTCCAGCGACACGAAACCGAACAGCTTGCCGTTGAAGCCCTGGCCCCACATGTCCGGCAGGTTGGTGGTGGCATTAACGAACTGCCCGCCTTCCTTGGTGCCGGACTTGTCCAGCCGGTTGCCGTTGCGGTCCAGCCATTCGCCGTGGGCCGCGGTCTTGTTGATGTATTGCTCTTCCTCGCGGAAGCCCCAGTAGAAAGGTACGACCACGCTGCGTACAGCGGCCCCGCCGGCGCCACTGGCGAACTTGCGCCGGTAGTAGACGGCGTCAGGGTTCTCCGCCTTGCCTTCGTCGTCCGCCGGCAGGCTGTAGCCCGCCGGCGTCAGGTAGCCGGGATTGGCCTGCCCGCCGGGCAAGGTCGGCGGCATGTCCAGGCGTTCGTTGAGACCCTGGCAGAGCCCGCGCTCGATCCGCTCGTAGCAGCCGGCGAGATCGTTGACGCCATGCACCACGATGGTCACGCAAGGCTTGGGCGGAGGCGGCACCAGGTGCACGTCGCCGCCCTTGGGCAGGGTGATGGACTGGGCAGAGACGATCGTCCTCGACCGAACCCTAACGTTCATGGTTTCTCTCCTTGCCGCTCCTCGGCGTTGCGTCTTGCCAGGCAGGTCGCGTCATCGAGCAGCAACCAGTTGCCAGGTTCGCCGGCCAGGCAGAATTCGACGGCGATGCTGGAAACCGTTTGCCGGTGCCGACGGCTGCGCTCGTTGAAATGAATGAACGCGTTGTAGCTCCCTCCGGGCTGCAAGCGCTCCGGCCGGCGCAGGAGCGCGCTGGAGCCGGGATAGTCGCCGAATACCTCGATCTCCCCGGCACGCCACCCCGGAGGGAGTTCGATCCGCCACAGCGTTTCCTGGCAACGGCTGCCGACCCGCCGACATACCGAAACACGGGTGATCTCGACGTCGTTGGTTTCCGCCAGCAAGGGGCGTAGATCCAGTGTCACGCGCCCGGAGCCGGCGTACACCGGGATCTGCGGCGGCAGTTTGGAAACGGCCAGGGCCTGGACGCTTTCCAGGCCGAGCAGACAGACAATGAGCAAGGTCTTGCATTTCATCGGTCAGTATCCCGTTGGGAAGTTTTTCAGTACGCCAGCGAACCTGCTGTTTGCAGAGGCTTCCCCGAACTCGTTCTTCTCGAGGAAATAATCTCGAACGATGTCTCCCTGCTGTTCGATGTTGTAGTCCTTCAACGTCTTTCCCGGCTCCAACCGGTAGGCGTACTGGTCGCCCAGGAGAAACTGCCTGGCTTGCTGGTAGGCCCCCACCATAAGGACGTTGACGCCATGCTGGTGCTGCCAGACATGGGTCATTTCGTGGATGAACAGGCCCTGGCGCTGCAGGCTCTCCAGGCTCCAGTCCGCCACGCCGCGCAACTCTTCGCCGAAGTAGATGTGGCCGTTCGGCGCCATCACGTAGTCCTTGCCCTGCCAGGGGACATAGTCCTCGTCGCGCAGGCGGACCGTGGAATAGTCGATGGAATCGCCGAATATGCCTTTCGCCAGGCTGATTTCCCCTTCGCTGAGAGCACGTCCGGCCTCGGCGTCGGGGCCACCCAGGAGCTTGCCGAGGGCAACCGCCGCGCCAACCGCCGCCGTTATCCCGGCAACTGCGGAGGCGGGCGATTTCGCGTGTTTCATATCGACCTTGGCGATGTTCATCGCATCCTTCTGCAGCAACCGGGTGGCGCCTTCGGCGTCGGTGACGCCCTCGATGACCTCGCCGTTGGCCATGGTGATGGTATAAGGCACGTTGGGCATGGCCGTCTGCCCGTCCAGTTGCTTGAGGACGAACCGCCGCTGCGTCTCGCCCACCTCGAACTGCGGCAGCTCGGCTTCCAGGCTGGCCGCACCGACATGACTGTGCTTCGCCGCCTTGACCACGAAGTTGCCGGGCATGCCCAGCTCGATGTTGCCGCCCTTGAGCGTCAGGTAGGCGCCGCCGCACATCAGGGTGATGTGCTCCTTCGCCGTGACCAGCACGTGTTTCTGGCTGGCGCTGACCTCCACGCTCTGCTCGGCCTCCAGGCGGATGTCGTTCTTCTGCGCCTGCAGCAGCATCGGCCCCTGGTGGGCGATCTGGCGCAGTTCGCCGCCCTGGGCGAACAGGCCGATGTCGCTGCCGGCGTTGACCACCACCTTCTGCCCGGCGGTCACCTGCTGGTTCTGCCGGGCCACGCTGTCGACGTGCTCGCCGGCGGCCAGGGTCAGGCTCGCCGGCGTCGCCGCGGCGATCCCCGCCGGGCCGCTCAGGGCGATCGCCGGCTTGCCGCCGACGCCCTGCCCGGGTTCGTCGTTGGCGCCAAGGCCGAGGTCGCGCACGGCCTCCTGGAGGCTCTGCTGCGGCGCCGCATCGTGCCCCACGCCCTGGTGCGCCCCGGCGTAGTCGCCCAGCTCGCGAGCCAGTTCCAGCGCCGCTTCCAGCACCTGCACCACCACGCCACGCTCGAGATGGCCGGCACCGGCCCTGAGCTGCTCCTCGGCGCTCAGCAGCAGGCCCCTGGCCGCACGCACCGCGCCATGTTCGTCTGTGCGCAGTTCGAAGCCCTCGCCGCGCGGCTGGCCGCCTTCGGGCCGAGGATGGGTCAGGTAGCCCAGGTGCAGCGCGCTGGCGCCGTGGTCGCTCATCAGCGCCGCACTGATCTGCGCCGTGGTGTCGTCGATGCGCAGCTCGTTGGCCCGGCTGCCCTTGTACTCCTTGCTCTTGATGGTGCTGAGGATCTTGTGGTCAGGCAGCGCGTAGGGCGGCCGGTTGGTCGCCCGGTAGGTGCGCCCGGTGATGATCGGCTGGTCGCAGTCTCCGTCCAGGTAGTCGACGATCACCTCCTGGCCGATCCGCGGGATCGCCATGTGCCCCCAGTCGGCGCCCGCCCAGTTCTGCGCGACGCGGATCCAGCAGGTGCTGAATTCGTCCGGACGGCCCTCGCGATCCCAGGGGAACCGCACCTTCACTCGTCCCCACTCGTCGCAATGGATCTCTTCCCCTGCCGGGCCGACCACCGTGGCGATCTGCGGACCGTCGATGCGCGGCCGGGGCAGCGGCTCGGGACGCCATTCGGCGTCCTCGGGCACCAGTTCGGCGCGCAGGTCGTAGCTCACCCCCAGAGGTGCGTCGGCGGACTCTTCCTCCTGGCCGGCATACTGGGTGCCGCGATGGACCACCCGCACCGGCCGCCACCAGGCGTTGAAGTCGGCGCGCGGATGACCGCTCAGCTCGAACGCGTGGCCCGGGATCAGCCGCGGGTCGTCGCCGCTGACGCAGGCCACCCGCGCGTCGCGCCGGTGCCCGCGCAGGCGGTTTTCGCTGAAGGGCCGGCCCGCGGCACTCTGCTTGTAGCGCCCGGGGTAGTCGTAGCGCTCGTAGGTCGAGCCCTGGTGCTCGAGCGCCTCGCCATGCAGGTGCTGTTCCTGGTCGAAGGTCGGCCGCTTGAAGCTGTAGTCGCGCTGGGTCTGCCGCGCCGTGCGGACGTTTTCGCTGTAGCGCAAGGCATGCAGCACCGGCCGCGGGTTGTCGCCCTCCGGCTGGGCGCTGAACAGCACCGGGCCGCCGGCGATGCGCTCCTGGACATAGAGCCGGTCGCAGCAGACCAGGGTGTGGCGCTGCTCGTCGAAGCGGAAGTAGTAGACCAGACCCTCCTCGAAGGCCAGCCGGTCGTGCAGGTAGCGATCGCTGTCGCCGGCCTGCACGCAGTATTCGCGCGGCAGATGCTCGTGGTAGATGCGCTGCTCGTGGTCGAGCACCTGGTGCTCTTGCAGCAACGCCTGGAGGATCTCCGGAACGCTCTTGTTCTGGAAGATGCGCCAGTTGGAACTCAGCTCCAGGCGCGCCAGCTGCGGCTCCAGCAGCAGTTCGTAGCGGGTCCGGCGAAAGCCCGAGGCCCCCTGGGTGAAGCGGCTGACGAGGCCATGGACGTAGCGGACGGGTCGGCCGTCCTGCCACAGGGTGAAGGTGCCCGGCTGGTCGAGCACCTGCTTGAAATCGACGGCGCGCCTGTCACTGGCCAGCTTCAGGTGCAGGCGGAAAGGCTCGCAGAGCGCTTCCTCCAGCTCGAACTCGACGACGTCGAACGCGAGCTTGCCTTCGCCGACGACGAAGGTGAACTTCAGGTCCCTTTGACGCATGGATCGTTCCCTGTTCCAGTGGCGGGCCCTTCCCGTTCCGTCGGGGGGGCCGGCCCATGCTACTACTGTTGCCCGGTCGACCTCCGGATGTCTCCCGGTCCGGGTCGATTCTGCGAAGCGCGGAAGCTTCCGGGTGGCGGGGAGCCGCACGCGCGGCCGGCTCCCCGGACCCTCAGCCGGCGACCGGCGAGCGCCAGTCGTCGGAACCGGAGGTGCCGGAGACTTCGTGGGTCCAGGTGATCTTGCGGTAGGTGAAATGCACGTCCTCCAGGTGGGTGAAATGGGCGTTGCCCGGGTCCTGGCAGTTGTGCATGTAGTCCTTGATGTCGACGATGATCGCGTCTTCCAGGACGGTGGTGTAGTAGTGTTCCTGGGTGCCGGCGGCGGAGGTGCGGAACCACTGGATCTCGACCTTGGTCAGGCGCTCGCCCGAGGTCAGCGCGGCGAGCAGCAGCGGCGAGGCCTTGTCGAAGACCTTGGTGATGACCACCGGCTTGTGCACGCGCTGGCCGGTCGGCTGGCCGGACTGCGGGTCACGAGGGATGATCACCTCGTGGTTGAAGCCCTGGACCATCACCTGGTCCTCATGGCCCTCCTGGTAGGTGTTGCCGACCGAGTCCTCGGTGAAGGCGCCGGCAGTGATCAGGCCCTGCTTGGTGCCGGTGATGGACATATAGGCGGGTGTTGCCATGGATGCATTCCTTGTCATGTGGAGCCGGGACGACATGTCCTGGGCGCCGATTCCTAGACAAGGAACGTGCCATCTTCAGTAGAACTCTTTTGAATCAGTAACTTGGGTGAAACCCCTCAAGCCAGGGGGGCGCTTATTGGCGCGAAAACAGCAAAAATTGTGCAACTTCTTGCACACTGCTATGCAAGAAGTTGCACAGTCGCTTCCAAGCCACAAAAGACAAGGCTCACAGCAATCCATACACAGCTTTTCCCGAAGTTATCCACCAAAAGGTTGCACACCAGCGCCAGTATTCTCCGGATGAAAAAAGGCTCCAGCGATCCTTCCGGAAAAGCCGGTTCGCGGATCGCATTGCCCTCGATCAGCGCCCTCGCCTGCCGCTCCCCGCCTCGCCCTCGCGGCAGCGCAGCAGCAGCTACTTCTGCGCACACCCAGCCGATGTCGTACCGCCAGCGAGACATCGATGAGGCGCTTTCCAGCGAGGGCGCGCCGGGTTCGCCGCCGGCGGCTTGGCAATCCAGCAATCTCTTGGCAGCATCGAACGCCGAGCATACGCTGCCGTCGAAGCGACGAGCCGCCGCGCACGCCAGCGATCTGGATGACGCGCCGCCACGGGAGCGCTGAAGAAACCACCGGACCGATGCAGGATCGCCTGAAGTCCTCCTGTCGCTGTTTGCGAAGGACCGGACATGCCCCGACGCAACGCGCAGCAGCACCCCATATGACATGCCGCACTCTCGGGGCAAAATAGCCCACTCGCCCCCATCTGGAGCCGTTATGAGCGAACCCCTGATCCTCGATGCCCCCAATGCCGACGCCTGCATCATCTGGCTGCACGGCCTGGGCGCCGACCGCACCGACTTCAAGCCGGTGGCCGAAGCCCTGCAGGTGGTCCTGCCGAGCACCCGATTCATCCTTCCGCAAGCGCCGAGCCAGGCGGTCACGGTCAACGGCGGCTGGGTGATGCCGAGCTGGTACGACATCCTCGCCTTCAGCCCGGCGCGGGCGATCGACGAGGACCAGTTGAACGCCTCCGCCGACCAGGTCATCGCGCTGCTCGACGAACAGCGCGCCAAGGGCATCGCCGCCGAACGGATCATCCTCGCCGGTTTCTCCCAGGGCGGCGCGGTGGTCCTGCACACCGCCTTCCGCCGCTACGGCAAGCCGCTCGGCGGGGTCCTGGCACTGTCCACCTATGCGCCGACTTTCGACGACCTGGCGCTGGACGACGACCTCAGGCGGACTCCGGTCCTGCACCTGCACGGCAGCCAGGACGACGTGGTCGCCCCGGCGCTCGGCCGCGCTGCCCATGACGCTTTGCAGGCGCAGGGCGTGGAGGTGGGCTGGCACGACTACCCGATGGGGCACGAGGTGTCCCTGGAGGAAGTCCACGATATCGGCGCCTGGCTGCGCAAGCGCCTCTGACGCCCGCAGCGTCTCTCAGCCAGCGTGCAGCCGGTAGGCCAGCGCGTAGCCGCCGAGCATCTCCTGCAGCGCCGCCCGGCGTGTCTCGTCGAGACCGGGAACGTGCAGGTGGGCAAGCTGGCCGTGGCGCTCGTCGGTGACGACGTCCACGCGAATGTCCGCCGCGATCTTCCGCCCCTCTTCCTCCAGCACCCGGCGGATCGCGTCCAGGCGCAGCGCCGGCTTGAAGGTCTTGCCCACCGCGGTGAGCGGGATGCTCTCGATCAGCCAGACATCCTTGGGCACCGCCGCCCGTTCCGGCACATGGCGGCCGGCATGTTCCAGCAGTTCCTCCTCGCTGGCACGGGCGCCGGGCTTGAGCTGGACGTATACCACCGGCAGCTCGCCGGCCCTCGCATCCGGCTTGCCCACCGCCGCCGCCAGGGCCACGGCCGGGTGCTTGTGCAGCGCCTCTTCGATCATCTGCGGGTCGATGTTGTGGCCGCCACGGATGATCAGGTCCTTGCTGCGCCCGGTGAGCCAGATATAGCCGTCCTCGTCGATGCGGCCGAGATCGCCGGTGTTGAACCAGTCGCCGTCGACCCAGATGTCGCGGTTCTTCTCCTGCTGCAGGTAGCCCTTGAACACCGTCGGGCCCTTCAGGCAGAGGTTGCCCGCCTCGTTCGGCGCGGCATCGCGCAGGTAACGGCCGTCGCCGTCGAGCACGGCGACCTTCACCTGGCAGTACGGCAGGCGCAGGCCGATCGAGCCCGGCCGGCGCTCACCGCCGCGCGGGTTGCAGCTGGTGCCGCAGGTGCCTTCGGTGAGTCCATAACCTTCGATCACCTTGAGCCCGGTGCGCGCCTCGAACTGGCGGATCAGCTCCACCGGCATCGGTGCCGCGCCGCACAGCGCGAAGCGCAGGCTGGACAGGTCGCGACCGTCGCTGGGCACCTGCAGCAGCGCGGCGTAGATGGTCGGCACGCCGCTGAAACTGGTGACCCGGTAGCGCTCCACCAGCTTCCAGAAGTCCTGGATCAGGGTCGGATTGCGGTAGCCCTGAGGTCCGGCCAGGAGCACCTGGGCGCCGCGATGGAACGGCGCCAGGCCGGTGACCATCACGCCGTTGACATGGAACAGCGGCAGGCCGCAGAGCAGCACGTCGTCCACCCCGTAGTCGGCGTTCAGGCCCATGATCTCGGCCATCGCCACCTCGTTGAAGTGGCTGTGCGGGGCCAGCTTCGGGGTACCGGTGGTACCGCCGGTGTGGAAATAGGAGGCGACGTCGTCCGGATGGATCACCCGCCCGCTTTCCAGGCGGTCTGCCGGGCAATCGGCAATCAGCGCATCGAAATCCAGCACGCCCTCCGGCAGCGGCCCGCGCTGGGCCTTGAGCGCCTCGCTCTGCGGCGCCGGCAACAGGTTGGCCGGATCGACCACGACGATCGCGTACAACTCCGGCAACTGCGCGCGCAGGCCGGCGACCTTCTGCCACAGGTCGCTGCCGGGGAACGGCGCCAGGGTCACCAGCACCCGGGTGTTGGAGGCGCGGACCAGCTCGGCGATGTGCTCCGGCTCCAGCAGCGGGTTGATCGCGTTGACGATCCCGGCCGCCTCGCCGCCCCAGATCACGTAGTGGGTCTGCGGCAGGTTCGGCAGCAGGAAGGACACCGCCTGGTCGCTCTCCAGGCCCAGCCGGTGCAGGGCGTTGGCGGTCTGGGTGACGCGGGCGAACAGCTCGGCGTAGCTGATCCGCAGCGGCTCCTCGGCGGCGCTGCCATGCAGCAGGCAGCTCAGCGCGATGCGCTGGCCATGGCGCTGGGCCGAGCGTCGCAGCAGTTCGTAGGTGCTGGACGGCAGGTCGCGCTGCTCCAGCGGCACGCGTTCCAGGGCTTCGATATCGCGCAGCCCGGCGATCGGTTGGGACGGATTCATGGTTTTCTTGTTCTTCCGTGGGTGAGTGAGCGGACACTCGCCGGATCGCTCCGGCACCGTCCCCGAAGATGCCACCCTCGCCAGTCGCCTACCGTTGTCTTTTTGTAGCGCGCCGCCGAGTGGCCGCCCCGGGCCCGCCGGGCGCCACCCCGGGGACCCCGGCACGCCCCTCCGGGGCCCGTGGCGCCGGGCCTGGAGGGTATCGGCCAAGCATGGATTTCTCCCCGCTGGCAACATGCTTTACACTGGCGCCCGTTCATTCCTTAACCACTACGAGATCGCCGTGCTCAAAGCACTCAAGAAAATCTTCGGCAAGGCCGACGGAACCCAGCCGCAGAGCGGTTCCTCCCCGGTCCCGCAAGGCCCTGCCGGCGCTACCGCGAAAGGTACCGCCGCCCCCACCGGCGACAAGCCGTCCGAGAAACGCCCACGCAAGCCGCGCGCCCCGCGCGCCGACAACGAGTCCGGCGGCCCGCGCCATGGCGACAAGGCCGACAGGGCCGAGAAAGGCGAGAAACCCGCCAAGCCAGCCGCCAAAGAAGGCCGCGACGGCAAGCCTCGCGGCGACAAGCCGCGCCGTGAACGCACGGCCAAGCCGAAGCCGGTGGACAACTGGAAGCTGGAAGACTTCGTGGTCGAGCCGCAGGAAGGCAAGACCCGCTTCCACGACTTCAACCTCGCGCCGAGCCTGATGCACGCCATCCATGACCTCGGTTTCCCCTACTGCACGCCGATCCAGGCGCAGGTACTGGGCTTCACCCTGCGCGGCCAGGACGCCATCGGCCGCGCCCAGACCGGTACCGGCAAGACCGCCGCGTTCCTCATCTCGATCATCACCCAGCTGCTGCAGACCCCGCCGCCGAAAGAGCGCTACATGGGCGAGCCGCGCGCACTGATCATCGCCCCGACCCGCGAACTGGTGGTGCAGATCGCCAAGGACGCCGCGGCGCTGACCAAGTACACCGGGCTGAACGTGATGACCTTCGTCGGCGGCATGGACTTCGACAAGCAGCTCAAGCAACTGGAGGCGCGCTTCTGCGACATCCTGGTCGCTACCCCCGGCCGCCTGCTGGACTTCAACCAGCGCGGCGAGGTGCACCTGGACATGGTCGAGGTGATGGTCCTCGACGAAGCCGACCGCATGCTCGACATGGGCTTCATCCCGCAGGTCCGGCAGATCATCCGGCAGACCCCGCACAAGGGCGAGCGCCAGACCCTGCTGTTCTCGGCGACCTTCACCGACGACGTGATGAACCTCGCCAAGCAGTGGACCGTCGATCCGGCGATCGTCGAGATCGAACCGGAGAACGTCGCCAGCGACACCGTCGAGCAGCACGTCTATGCGGTGGCCGGCAGCGACAAGTACAAGCTGCTGTACAACCTGGTGGCGCAGAACAACTGGGAACGGGTGATGGTCTTCGCCAACCGCAAGGACGAAGTCCGCCGCATCGAGGAACGCCTGACCAAGGACGGCATCAGCGCCGCCCAGATGTCCGGCGACGTGCCGCAGCACAAGCGCATCCGTACCCTGGAAGGCTTCCGCGAAGGCAAGATCCGCGTACTGGTGGCCACCGACGTGGCCGGCCGCGGCATCCACATCGACGGCATCAGCCACGTGATCAACTTCACCCTGCCGGAAGATCCGGACGACTACGTGCACCGCATCGGCCGTACCGGCCGCGCCGGCGCCTCGGGCACCTCGATCAGCTTCGCCGGCGAGGACGACGCCTTCGCCCTGCCGCCGATCGAAGAACTGCTGGGCCGCAAGATCACCTGCGAGATGCCGCCGGCCGAGTTGCTCAAGCCGGTACCGCGCAAGCACTGAACACAGGCGCGAAAAAAAAAGGCGAAGCCATCCGGCTTCGCCTTTTTCGTTTCTGCGACACGCAGGTGCCGCCGTCGGTCATCGAGGCAGGTCGGCGCTTGCCCGGCAATACCTTAAAGTCCAGAATGGACAAATTGTTTACATCCATTCCGGAGATCGCATGAGCGCCGCCACTCCCCTGATCGTCCAGCAGGCCGAAGCCGAGCAACTGCTCGCCCGTATCGACGTGCTCCAGGCCATGCGCCAGCTGTTCCTCGACCTGGCCGCCGGCCAGGCGCTCCAGCCGGCCCAGCAACTGGTGGAGTTCCCCGCCGGTCGCGGCGACTTCATCAACTACCTCGGCGTGCTCGCCCAGGAACAGGTCTACGGGGTCAAGACTTCGCCCTACATCGTCCGCGAACAGGGCCCATTGGTCACCGCCTGGACCCTGCTGATGTCGATGCGGACCGGCCAGCCATTGCTGCTCTGCGATGCCGCTCGGCTGACCACCGCGCGCACCGCCGCCACCACCGCGGTGGCGGTGGACGCCCTGGCTCCGGCCGAGGCCGGCCGCCTGGCGCTGATCGGCAGCGGACCGGTGGCCCACGCCCACCTGCAATACGTGAAGGGCCTGCGCGACTGGCAGAGCGTGCGGGTCCACTCGCCGTGCCTGGACGAGCGCCGCCTGCACAGCCTGCGCGCCATCGATTCGCGCGCCGAAGCCGCCGGCAGCCTGGAGGAAGCGCTGGACGAGGCCGAGGTGATCCTGCTCTGCACCTCCTCGGCCCGTGCGGTGATCGACCCGCGCCAACTCAAGCGTCCGGCGCTGGTCACCTCGATCAGCACCAACGCGCCCCGCGCCCATGAGGTACCGGCGGAAAGCCTGGCGGCCATGGACGTCTACTGCGACTACCGGCACACCACCCCAGGTTCCGCCGGCGAGATGCTGATCGCCGCCGAACAGCATGGCTGGAGCCCCGAGGCGATCCGCGGCGACCTCGCCGAGCTGCTCAGCGGCCAGGCGCCGCGCCCGGACTACCAACGCCCGGCGTTCTTCCGCTCGATCGGCCTGGGCCTGGAAGACGTCGCCCTGGCCAACGCCCTCTACCGCCTGCGCCAGGCCGGCTGATCGCAATGCAGGAGAGCAGCATGATCGAAGCGGATTTCCTCGTCATCGGCGCCGGCATCGCCGGCGCATCCACCGGCTACTGGTTGTCGGCCCATGGCAGTGTCGTGCTGCTGGAGCGCGAGGCGCATCCGGGCTACCACTCCACCGGACGCTCCGCCGCGCACTACACGGTGGCCTACGGCACGCCCCAGGTGCGCGCGCTCACCGCCGCCAGCCGGGCCTTCTTCGACAACCCGCCGACCGGCTTCTGCGAGCATCCGCTGCTCAGCCCACGGCCGGAAATGGTGGTCGACTTCACCAACGACCCGGACGAACTGCAACGCCAGTACCGCAGCGGCAAGGCGCTGGTGCCGCAGATGCGCCTGCTCGACGCGGAACAGGCCTGCTCGATCGTGCCGGTGCTGCGTCGCGACAAGGTGTTCGGCGCCACCTACGACCCCACCGGCGCCGACATCGACACCGACGCCCTGCACCAGGGCTACCTGCGCGGCATCCGTCGCAACCGGGGGCAGGTTCTGTGCAACCACGAGGCGCTGGAGATCCGCCGGGTCGACGGCGCCTGGGAAGTCCGTTGCGCTACCGGCAGCTACCGCGCAGCGGTGCTGGTCAACGCCGCCGGCGCCTGGTGCGACGCCGTCGCCGGGCTGGCCGGGGTGCGCCCGCTGGGGCTGCAACCCAAGCGCCGCTCGGCGTTCATCTTCGCTCCACCGCCGGACATCGACTGCCACGACTGGCCGATGCTGGTCAGCCTCGACGAATCCTTCTATTTCAAGCCGGACGCCGGCATGCTGCTCGGCTCGCCGGCGAACGCCGACCCGGTGGAGGCCCATGACGTGCAACCCGAGCAACTGGACATCGCCACCGGCATGTACCTGATCGAGGAAGCCACCAGCCTCGCCATCCGCCGCCCGGAACACACCTGGGCCGGACTGCGCTCGTTCGTCGCCGACGGCGACCTGGTGGCCGGCTACGCCGACGACGCGGAAGGCTTCTTCTGGGTCGCCGCCCAGGGCGGCTACGGCATCCAGACCTCGCCGGCGATGGGCCGGGCCAGCGCCGCGCTGGTACGCCACCAGCCGCTGCCGGCAGACCTGCGCGAGCACGGCCTGGACGAGTCGATGCTGTCGCCGCGGCGCCTGCGTTCCTGATGACCCGGCGGCGGGTTTGCGGCACACTCGCCCCGCCCGCCGCCCCACGAGAGCCCCTGCGCATGAAGCCGAGCCAAGACCCCAGCCTGGAGAACTACCGGGCGATCGCCGACGGCATCGCCACCCTGTTCTTCCCCCACGCCGAAGTGGTCCTGCACGACCTGCGCAGCCAGCGGGTCGACTACATCGCCAACAACCTGTCCAAGCGCGAGATCGGCGACGATTCGGCGCTGGAAGACATGCTCGAAGGCGGCAGCCACGAGCGCAACATCGGTCCCTACGAGAAGCTCAACTGGGACGGGCAGAAGATCCGCTCGGTCAGCACCGTTCTGCGCGACGGCGCCGGCCAGCCGCTGGCGGTGCTGTGCATCAACCTGAACATCAGCCTGTTCGAGAGCGCCAAGGCGGCGCTCGACCTGTTCCTCTCGCCGAGCAAGCTGATTCCGCAACCGGATGCGCTGTTCCGCGACGACTGGCAGGAGCGCATCAACACCTTCCTGCACGGCTGGCTGCGCCAGCGCCAGCTCGGCCTCAACCTGCTGACCCGCGAGCACAAGCGCGAGCTGGTGCTGGCCCTGCACGCCGAGGGCGCGTTCAAGGGCAAGAGCGCGGCCAACTATGTGGCCAACGTGCTGAACATGGGCCGGGCGACGGTCTACAAGCACCTCAAGGAGCTGAAGGAAGGCGGCGACTGAAAGCAGCCGCCGCCGGCGAGCGGTCAGTCGCCGTAGATGTCGGTCTTGAAGTACTTGCTCTCGATGCGCTTGTAGGTGCCGTCGGCGCGGATCGCGTCGATCGCCGCGTTGAGCTTGCCGAGCAGTTCGGCATCGCCCTTGCGCACCGCGATCCCGGCGCCCTCGCCGAAGTGTTTCGGGTCCTTGAACTCCGGCCCGACGAAGGCGTAGCCCTTGCCGCGCGGGGTGTCGAGGAAGCCGGTCTGCAGCGGGATGGAATCGGCGAAGGTGGCGTCCAGGCGGCCGGCCACCAGGTCCAGGTAGATCTCGTCCTGGCTGGTGTAGCGCACCACTTCGGCGCCGGCCTTGGCCAGCACTGCGCTGGCGAAGCGGTCGGCGGTGGCGCCGCGCTGCACGCCGATGCGCTTGCCGGCCAGTTGGCTGAAGCTGTCGTCGAGCTGGGCGCCCTCTTTCATCACCAGGCGGCCCGGGGTGAAGTAGTACTTGCGGGTGAAGTCCACCGAGCGCCGGCGCTCCTCGGTGATGGTGATGGAAGACAGCGCGGCGTCGATCTTGCGGACTTTCAGCGAGGGGATCAGGCCGTCGTACTCCTGCTCGATCCACTGGCACTTCACCTGCATCTGCGCGCACAGCGCATTGCCGATGTCGTAGTCGAAGCCGGCCAGCTCGCCTTCGGGGGTCTTGAAGGAAAACGGCGGGTAGGCGGCCTCGATGCCGATCCGCAGGTTGCCATCGGCGGCGAGGGCGGATCCGCTGGCGAGCACGCCGAGCAGCAGGCCTCCCAGCAGGTTCTTGGTGTTCAGCGACTTGATCATGGACGACTCCAGGGGTGGCGAAGGTCCGCCCTCGAACCGGGGCGGGGAGAGACGGTGATCCGTCTTTATACTTTTCGTCCAATCTGGACCAAAAAGTACACATCGTCAATCGCCGTCCCTCCTCCGCCACCCGTCCTTACCTCCTTCGAGGAATAGGCCCGCCGGCCCGAGAGCCTTAGGCTTGAGCCATACACAGCCACCCCGCGAGGTGTCCCGCCAAGCAGACAACACCCCTGCTCCATTTCAGCTATCACGGTTAAGGCTCCATTTACGCCTGGATCCCCGCGTCACGCTCATGCCGCGGGGATTTTTTCGTTTCGTCAACGCCCTTGAAAGGCTTCGCTACCCGTCGCAAGCCGCGCTCCGCCAGCTAGCGCACCCAGGTCGGCGCCGAGCGCGAGTACCGAAGGGCGCCTGAGAGACGTGCGGGACCAGGTCGGTCTGGACATGCCCGGCTACCCGGACGCGCGGCGCAGCTAGGTGATCGCACGCAGTTCCAGCGACGGTTATGCCGTGATGTTTTCCGGGGCGAGCTGTACAGCAGCGAGACCGGCGACGAGCCCCTGGTGGCCTACCAGAAGAGCGGCCTCGCCCTGGCCCCTGGCGAAGGCCCGCTGGGGGCGCCCCGAGTCGCCTCAGCCGCCGCTCATGTTCATGAAGCGCAACACCTGCACCTCGCCGGCGGCGCTGAATTCATGGCGCGCCGGCTTGCGCTGGAGCGCCTCGCCTATCGCTTCCAGCAACGGCCCGTCGTGCAGCGGGTGGCGGCGCAGCAGCGCGCGCAGGTCGAGCGAATGCTCGTGACCGAGACACAGCAGCAGGCGGCCCTCGACGGTCAGGCGCAGGCGGTTGCAGGTGGCGCAGAAGTTGTGCGAGTGCGGCGAGATGAAGCCGATGCGTGTCTGCGGATGCTCGACCAGGCGCACGTAGCGCGCCGGCCCGCCGCTCTGCTCGGCGCTGTCGAGCAAGGCGTGGCGCTGGGCGATCAGCGCGCGTACTTCGTCGCTGGAGCAGAAGCTCTCGCCACGTTCGCGTCCGACCTGGCCCAGCGGCATCTCCTCGATGAAGCTGATGTCCAGGCCGCGGGCGATGGCGAAGTCCACCAGCGCCGGCACTTCATCGGCATTGCGCCCCTTCATCACCACCGCGTTCAGCTTGATCCGGCGGAAACCGGCGGCCTGGGCGGCGTCGATGCCGGCCAGCACCTTGTCCAGCTCGCCGTTGCGGGTGATCGCCCGGAAACGCGCCGGATCGAGGGTGTCGAGGCTGATGTTCAGACGCGCCAGGCCAGCGTCGTACAACGACCGGGCGTAGCGCACCAGTTGCGAGCCGTTGCTGGTCATGCACAGTTCGCGCAATCCCGGCAGCGCCGCCAGGCGCTCGCACAGGCCGACGATGCCGGGCCGCACCAGCGGCTCGCCGCCGGTCAGGCGCAGCTTGCGCACGCCGCCGGCGACGAACAGCCGGGCGACCCGCTCGATCTCCTCCAGGGTCAGCACCTGCTGGCGCGGCAGGAAGCGCATGTCTTCGGCCATGCAGTAGACACAGCGGAAGTCGCAACGGTCGGTGACCGACAGGCGCAGGTAGTCGATCTGTCGGCCTTGGCCATCGATCCAGTCGGTCATGTCCTGGGTACTCCGGTTGATGTTCGGGAGGAAGACGGAAACAACGGCGGCGAAACCTATTGCACCAGCGCCCCATCCGCGCCCTCGAAGGCGAAGCCCTCGATGCGGGCGTCTCCCGCCAGCACGCCGATGTACTGCCCCACCGCTCGCTGCAACACCTGCGCCTGCAGGTGCGTGGCGATCTGCGCGCGGGCCGCCTCGAAGCCGAGCGGTTCGCCGCCCTCGCGCGCCAGCAGCTCCACCACATGCAGGCCATAGCGGCTTTCCAGCGGATGTTCGAGCAACCCGGGGGCGCGACGCAGCAGGCGCTTCTCGAATTCGGGGACGGTCTGCCCCGGCTCGATCCAGCCGAGGTCGCCACCCTCCTCCTTCGACGGGCAGGCGGAGAAACGCCGGGCCAGGTCGACGAAGCGCTCGGGATGCCCACGCAGCTCGTCGAGCAGCTCCGCGGCCTGCTTGCGCGCCGTCTCGCGGCCTTCCAGGTCGTCCGGCGCGCAGGCCAGCAGCACATGGCGCAATTGCAGGCGCCAGGGGCCGAGCAGGCGCCCCGGATTGGCCACGTACCAGGTCCGGCAGGCGTCTTCGTCGGCTTCCGGGACCTGCACCTCTTCCTCCAGCAATTGGCGGATGCGCGCTTCCTCCGGCGTCTCGCCGTCTTCGCAACAGGCCTCGATGCCCAGCGCGTCGGCCCGTTGCAGGAGCAACTGGCGGACGATCAGCGCACGGCAGGCGGCCTCCAGCGCCAGCGCGTAGCTGTCCGCCGGATGGTATTGCAGCTCGCGGGCCAGCAGGTCTTCGCCGATGGCCACGCCGTTGACCTTCAGTTGCGGCAGTTCGACCTTCTCGACGCGTTCTTCGTAGTGGGAGCAACTCATGATCGATCACCTCGGTTCGGCGGGCCGGCGCCGGATGCGCCGGCCGCCCAGGGTTCAGGCAGGACGTTTCTGGCGCACGATCTGGTAGCGCCGGCCCAGGTACCACACCGGCGCGCTGACGATGTGCACCAGGCGGGTGAAGGGGAACAGCACGAACAGGGTCAGGCCCAGGCCGACGTGCAGCTTGTAGACCAGGCCCACCGGCGCGATGGCTTCGGCCGCCGCCAGCGGACGCAGGGTGACGATGGCCTGGGCCCAGTCGGCGAGCATCACCATCACCGAGCCATCCATGTGATGGGTCGAGGCGACGATGGTGGAGAGGCCGAGGATCAGCTGGGCGTAGAGCACCAGCAGGATCATCAGGTCGGAGGCGTTGCCGGTGGCGCGCACCCGCGCGTCGGTCAGGCGGCGCAGGATCAGTCCGCTCAGGCCGACGAAGCAGAGCACGCCGAAGAAGCCGCCGGAGACCATCGCCAGCAGTTGCTTGTTCTCGGTGCTGATCAGGTGGTGGTAGACCGAGGCCGGGGTCAGCAGGCCGACGAAGTGGCCGGCGAGGATGAACAGCACGCCGACGTGGAACAGGTTGCTGTATACCCGCATGCCCTTCTTGCTGAGCATCTGGCTGGAACCGGCCTTCCAGGTGTACTGCGAGAGGTCGAAGCGCGCCCAGCTGCCGACCAGGCAGATCAGCAGCGCGACATAGGGATAGATCCCGAAGAACAGAAGATTGGTCGACATGCTCAGACTCCTTCGCGGGCCGCGCGGTACTGCATCTGCGGTACCGGCTGGGCGACCCATTGCAATGGTTGTTCGGTGGACGCCGTCGGACGGCGGCCGCTGCTCGACGGGCAACCGCCGGCAGGGTCGGTGAAGCTCACCGGGGTTTCCTCCCAGGCCCGGTCGATGGCTTCCAGGCTGTCGTCGCGCTGTTCCTGGGCCTGGTCGCGACGCAACGCGCCGAGGTCCGGGCGTTCGCCGCCGAGTTCCAGCAACGCCTCGAAAATCGCCGCGTAGGCACTGCCGCGCTCCTCCAGGCGCAGGGCCAGCAGGCCGAGGATGTGCGCCACTTCGGCGAGCCCCTCGCTGGCCGCCGCGAACGGCAGCAGCGACAGGTATTCGAGGTACAGCGGCAGGTAGTCCGGCAGCTCCGGTACGTCGATCTGCAGGCCGGCCCGGGTGTAGCGGTCGAGCAGGTCGACCATCGCCTGGCCACGGTCGCGGCTCTCGCCGTGGACGTGCTCGAAGAGCAGCAGCGAGACCGAGCGGCCGCGTTCGAAGAGACCGTCGTAGCGCGCCTGGACGTCCAGCAGGTCGCCCTGGCCGAGCTCGTTGAGCAGCGCCGCGAGGCCGTCGCGCAGCGCTTCGGGCAGTTCGCAGGTGCGGATCAGCGCATGCAGGCCGAGGCTCTCCTCGCGCAGCTCGGCGCGCGGATAGTCGAGCAGCAGGGCGAGCAGGCGGAACAGTTGGCTGTGATCGTTCATGGCGCTCACTCCTGGATCTGCACGACCTGGATCACGTCGCGGCGGTTGGTCGGCTTGCCGCCGAACAGGTTGACGGCGGAGTTGCTGCCGCCGGAACAGCCGTTGCCGAAGCTGAAGCCGCAGCCGGAACGCTCGGCGAAGGCATCGGAGAGCGCTTCCTCGCGGTGCGCGCTGGGGATCACGAAGCGATCCTCGTAGTTGGCGATGGCCAGGTAGCGGTACATCTCCTCCACCTGCTCCACGCTCAACCCGACCTTGGCCAGCACTTCCAGGTCCTGGCGGCCTTCGACGTGCTCGGCGCGCTTGTAGGCGCGCATCGCCAGCAGGCGCTTGAGCGCCAGCAGCACCGGCGCGGTGTCGCCGGCGGTGAGCAGGTTGGCCAGGTACTGCACGGGAATGCGCAGCGACTCGACGTCCGGGATCACCCCGTCGCTGCCGATGTGCCCCTCGGCGGCGGCGTTCTGGATCGGCGACAGCGGCGGCACGTACCAGACCATCGGCAGCGTGCGGTATTCCGGGTGCAGCGGCAGGGCCAGCTTCCAGTCCATCGCCAGCTTGTACACCGGCGACTTCTGCGCCGCCTCGATGACGCTGTCGGCCACCCCGTCCTTGCGCGCCTGGGCGATCACCGCCGGGTCGAACGGATCGAGGAAGATCTCCAGCTGCTTCTCGTACAGCTCGCGCTCGTTCTCGCAACTGGCCACTTCGTGGATGCGGTCGGCGTCGTAGAGCAGCACGCCGAGGTAGCGGATGCGCCCGACGCAGGTCTCCGAGCAGACGGTGGGCTGGCCGGCCTCGATGCGCGGGTAGCAGAAGATGCACTTCTCGGACTTGCCGCTCTTCCAGTTGAAATAGATCTTCTTGTACGGGCAGCCGGAGATGCACATCCGCCAGCCGCGGCACTTGTCCTGGTCGATCAGGACGATGCCGTCCTCCTCGCGCTTGTAGATCGCCCCGCTCGGGCAGGACGCCACGCACGCCGGGTTCAGGCAGTGCTCGCAGAGGCGCGGCAGGTACATCATGAAGGTGTTCTCGTACTCACCGTAGATGTCCGCCTGGACCTGGTCGAAGTTCTTGTCCTTGCGCCGCCTGGCGAACTCGGTGCCGAGGATCTCCTCCCAGTTCGGGCCCCACTCGATCTTCTCCATGCGCTGCCCGGAGACCAGCGAGCGCGGGCGCGCCACCGGCTGGTGTTCGGCCTTGGGTGCGGTATGCAGGTGCTGGTAGTCGAAGTCGAACGGTTCGTAGTAGTCGTCGATCTCCGGCAGGTCGGGGTTGGCGAAGATGTTCGCCAGCACGCGGAACTTGCCGCCGATGCGCGGGCGGATCGAACCGTCCGCCGCGCGCACCCAGCCGCCCTTCCACTTCTCCTGGTTTTCCCATTCCTTCGGGTAGCCGATCCCGGGCTTGGTCTCGACGTTGTTGAACCAGGCGTACTCCATGCCTTCGCGGCTGGTCCAGACGTTCTTGCAGGTGATCGAGCAGGTGTGGCAACCGATGCATTTGTCGAGGTTCAGCACCATGCCGACTTGCGAACGAATTTTCATGGCGTCTCTCCTCAAATGTCCTGGGGCAGCGGTTGCGGCAGGGCGTCGCCACCGAGTCCGCCGTGGCGGGGTTCGTCCAGCCAGTCGACCTTGCTCATCTTGCGCACCACGACGAACTCGTCGCGGTTGCAGCCGACCGTGCCGTAGTAGTTGAAGCCCCAGGCCTGCTGGGCGTAGCCGCCGATCATGTGGGTGGGTTTGAGCACCACGCGGGTCACCGAGTTGTGGTGGCCGCCACGGGTGCCGGTGGTCTCGCTGCCAGGTACGTTCACGATGCGTTCCTGGGCGTGGTACATCATCACCATGCCGTCCTTGACCCGCTGGCTGACCACCGCGCGGCAGGTCGCCGCGCCGTTGGCGTTGAACACCTCGACCCAGTCGTTATCGACGATCCCGGCCCTGGCCGCGTCGTGCTCGCTGAGCCAGATGATCGGACCGCCGCGCGACAGGGTGAGCATCAGCAGGTTGTCGCTGTAGGTGGAGTGGATGCCCCACTTCTGGTGCGGGGTGATCCAGTTCAGGGTGATCTCCGGGTTGCCGTTGGGCTTCCTGTTCAACAGCTTCTCGGTGGTCCGGGTGTTGACCGGCGGCCGGTAGCTGACGAAGCCTTCGCCGAACGCCTGCATCCACGGGTGGTCCTGGTAGAACTGCTGGCGACCGGTGATGGTGCGCCACGGGATCAGCTCGTGGACGTTGGTGTAGCCGGCGTTGTAGCTGACGTGCTCGTCCTCGAGGCCGGACCAGGTCGGACTGGAGATGATCTTGCGCGGCTGTACCTGGATGTCGCGGAAGCGGATCTTCTCGTCTTCCTTGGGCAGCGCCAGGTGGGCATGCTCGCGGCCGGTGATCTTCGACAGCGCTTCCCAGGCCTTGACCGCGACCTGGCCGTTGGTTTCCGGAGCCAGGGCGAGGACCACCTCGGCGGCATCGATGGCGCTGTCGATGCGCGGCCGGCCCTGGCTGACGCCGCTCTCGACGACGCGGTGGTTGAGGTCGCCGACCAGCTTCACTTCCTTCTCGGTGTTCCAGCCGATGCCCTTGCCGCCGTTGCCCAGCTTGTCCAGCAGCGGACCGAGCGAGGTGAACTTGCGATAGACGTTCGGGTAGTCGCGCTCGACCAGATGCAGCGTCGGCAGGTTGCGCCCCGGCATCGGCTCGCACTCGCCCTTCTTCCAGTCATGGCCGTCGCCGCCGAACGGCTGCGCCAGCTCGGTGGGGGTGTCGTGCAGCAGCGGCACCGTGACCAGGTCCTGCTCCACGCCGAGGTGGCCTTCGGCGACGGCGGAGAACTTCTTCGCGATGGCCTTGTAGATCTCCCAGTCGCTCCTGGCTTCCCAGGCCGGATCGGTGGCCGCCGACAGCGGATGGATGAAGGGGTGCATGTCGGAGGTGTTGAGGTCGTCCTTCTCGTACCAGGTAGCGGTCGGCAGGACGATGTCCGAGTACATGCAGGTGGAGGACATGCGGAAGTCCAGGGTGGTGACCAGGTCGAGCTTGCCCTCGGCGCCGTCGTCGACCCAGTCGACCTCGGTGGGACGCGGACCGCCGGCCTTGCCGAGGTCATCGTTCATCACCCCGTTCTTCGCCCCGAGCAGGTACTTGAGCATGTACTCGTGGCCCTTGCCGGAGGAGCCCAGCAGGTTGGAACGCCAGATGAACATGTTGCGCGGGAAATTCTGCGGATCGTCCGGCGATTCGCTGGCGAAACGCAGGCCGCCGCTCTTCAGTTCGCGCACCACGTAGTCGGCGACCGGCAGGCCGGCGGCCTCGGCCTCGGCGGCGATGCGCAGCGGGTTGCGGTTCAGTTGCGGCGCCGACGGCAGCCAGCCGAGGCGTTCGGCCTGGATGTTGTAGTCCAGGGCGTGTTCGGCGAAGCGACTGGCGTCGGCCAGCGGCGACAGCACCTCGTGCATCGACAGTTTCTCGTGACGCCATTGCGAGCTGTGCAGGTAGAAGAAGCTGGTGCCGTTCATCTGCCGCGGCGGCCGGCTCCAGTCCAGGCCGAAGGCCAGCGGCGCCCAGCCGGTCTGCGGGCGCAGCTTCTCCTGGCCGACATAGTGCGCCCAGCCGCCGCCGCTCTGGCCGATGCAGCCGCACATCATCAGCATGTTGATGACCGCGCGGTAGTTCATGTCCATGTGGTACCAGTGGTTCATCGCCGCGCCGATGATCACCATCGCCTTGCCGCGGGTCTTGTCGGCGCTGTCGGCGAACTCGCGGGCGACCTGCGTCGCGCGCGCCGCCGGGACGCCGGTGATGCGCTCCTGCCAGGCCGGGGTATAGGGCGTGTCGGCGTCCTCGTAGGAGGTCGCCACGTTGTCGCCGCCCAGGCCGCGGTCGATGCTGTAGTTGGCCATCTGCAGGTCGTAGACGGTGGCCACCCGCAGGCGCTTGCCGTCCGCCGCGACGATCTCGCGGAACGGCACCCGGCGCAGCAGTACCTCGTCGTTGGCGACGCCCTTGAAGTGCGGGTGCTCCTGCCCGGCGAAATACGGGAAGGCCACCTCGCAGGCATGTTCCGGGCCATCGAGCAGCGACAGTTGCAGGCGCGTCTGGTCACCGCTCCTGCCGTCCAGCTCGGCGATGTTCCACTTGCCCGACTCGCCCCAGCGGTAGCCGATGGCGCCGGTGGGCGAGACCAGCCCGCCGCTGCGCTCGTCGTAGGCGATGGTCTTCCACTCGGGGTTGTTGTCCTGGCCGAGGTTGTCGGCCAGGTCGGCGGCGCGCAGGTAGCGGGTCGGCTTGAACGCGCCGCCGGCATGTTCCTCCAGCAACACCAGCATCGGCATGTCGGTGTACTGGCGGCAGTAGTCGACGAAGTAGGCGCTCGGCCGGTCGAGGTGGAACTCCTTCAGGATCACGTGACCGAAGGCCATGCCCAGCGCAGCGTCGGTGCCCTGCTTGGGGTTGAGCCAGAGGTCGGTGAGCTTGGCCACCTCGGAATAGTCCGGGGTGATGGAGACGGTCTTGGTGCCCTTGTAGCGCACCTCGGTGAAGAAGTGCGCGTCCGGGGTCCGCGTCTGCGGCACGTTGGAGCCCCAGGCGATGATGTAGCTGGAGTTGTACCAGTCGGCCGACTCCGGCACGTCGGTCTGTTCGCCCCAGATCTGCGGGCTGGCCGGCGGCAGGTCGCAGTACCAGTCGTAGAAGCTCAGGCAGACCCCGCCGATCAGCGACAGGTAGCGGGCGCCGGCGGCGTAGCTGACCATCGACATGGCCGGGATCGGCGAGAAGCCGATCACCCGGTCCGGACCGTAGGTCTTGGCGGTGTAGACGTTGGCCGCGGCGATGATCTCGGTGACTTCGTCCCAGCTGGAGCGGACGAAGCCGCCCAGGCCGCGCTGGCTCTTGTAGCTCTTCGCCTTGGCGGCGTCCTCGACGATACTGGCCCAGGCGTCCACCGGGTCGCCGTGCCGTGCCCGCGCCTCGCGCCAGAGCTTGAGCAGCGGCTTGCGCACCTTCGGGTACTTCAGGCGGTTGGCGCTGTAGATGTACCAGGAGTAGCTGGCCCCGCGCGGGCAGCCGCGCGGCTCGTGGTTGGGCAGGTCCGGACGGGTGCGCGGGTAGTCGGTCTGCTGGGTTTCCCAGGTGATCAGGCCGTTCTTCACGTAGATCTTCCAGGAGCAGGAACCGGTGCAGTTCACCCCGTGGGTGGAGCGCACGATCTTGTCGTGCTGCCAGCGCTGCCGGTAGGCGCCTTCCCAGGCGCGGCTCTCGTTGCTGGTCTCGCCGTGGCCATCGGCGAATTCGCCCTGCTTCTTCTTGAAGAACTGCAGGCGGTCGAGCAGGTGACTCATCTTGATCTCCTCACCCGGTCTGTGCCGGGCGTTACAACGCTAATCAGGGGTTGCCGCGGGCTGCTGCCGACGGTCTCAACAGGGACTCTCCGCACCCTTGCGCGCGTACCACCACCAGGTGGCGACGATGCAGCTCAGGTAGTAGGCGATGAACACGTAGAGGGCGCCCTCGGCGCTGCCGGTCATGTGCAGCGAGGTGCCGAACGCCTTCGGGATGAAGAACCCGCCGAAGGCGCCGATGGCGGCGGAGAAGCCGATCACCGCGGCCGACTCCATGCTCGCGTTGCGCGCCGCGCCGGCTTCGTCGGCCTGGCCGTCGCGCACCCGCCGGGCCCACTCGTTGCGGAAGATCACCGGGATCATGCGGAAGGTGGAGCCGTTGCCGATGCCGGCGAAGAAGAACAGCAGGATGAAGGCGCCAAGGAAGCCGAAGAAGTTGCCCTGGCCGCCGTCGCCCGGCAGGAAGGCGATCACCGCGAACACCCCGCCGATCATCAGCGCGTAGTTCCACAGGGTGATCCGCGCGCCGCCGAACTTGTCCGCCAGCCAGCCGCCCAGGGGCCGGCTGAGGGCGCCCACCAGCGGACCGAGGAAGGCATATTGCAGCGGGTTGACGTCGGGGAACTGGGTCTTGCTGAGCATCGCGAAGCCGGCCGAGAAGCCGATGAAGGAGCCGAAGGTGGCCACGTACAGCCAGCACATCAGCCAGTTGTGCTTGCGCTTGAAGATCACCGCCTGGTCGCGGAACGAGGCCTTGGCGTCGGCGATGTCGTTCATCCCGAACCAGGCCGCGACCGATACCACGGCGATGAACGGCACCCAGATCCAGCCGGCGTTCTGCAGCCACAGGCGGCCGCCGTCGCCGAGCTGCTGCGGCTCGCCGCCGAAGGCGCCGAACAGGCCGCCGGCCACCGCCAGCGGCACGGCGAACTGCATCACCGAGACGCCGAGGTTGCCGAGCCCGGCGTTCAGGCCGAGGGCGGTGCCCTGCTGGCTCTTCGGATAGAAGAAGCTGATGTTGGACATGCTCGAGGCGAAGTTGCCGCCGCCGAAGCCGCAGAGCAGCGCGATCAGGGCGAACACCCAGTACGGGGTGCTCGGGTCCTGCACGGCGAAGCCCAGCCAGATGCACGGGATCAGCATCGAGGCGGTGCTCAGGGCGGTCCAGCGACGGCCGCCGAAGATCGGCACCATGAACGAATAGAACACCCGCAGGGTGGCGCCGGAGATCGACGGCAGCGCCGCGAGCAGGAACAGCTGGTCGTTGCTGAAGGCGAAGCCGGCGCTGTTCAGGCGCACGGTCACCGTGCTCCAGATCATCCACACGGCGAAGGCGAGCAGCAGCGCGGGAATCGAGATCCACAGGTTGCGGCTGGCGATGCGCTTGCCGTTGCGCGCCCAGAACTCGGGGTCCTCGGGGCGCCAGTCGAGCAGCAGCGGTCCCCGTGCGGCTTTCAGTTGGGTATTGGCGATCATGCCCATGACGGCATTCCTCAGGAGTGGGTGGGAAGGGTGGGAGGAAGGTCGACGTCGGCCGAGGCGGCCTGGCCGTCGATGCGGCGTTGCTGCTTGATCGCGTAGTGCATCCAGACCATGCAGACCACGGTCAGGCCGAACAGCAGCATGAAGCAGGAGGAGCGCACGCCGATGTGGTCGGCGGCGTAGCCGAACAGGATCGGCAGGCAGAAGCCGCCGAGGCCGCCGATCACCCCGACCATGCCGCCGACGGTGCCCATGTTGCTCGGGTAGTAGTCGTGGATGATCCGGTACACGCTGGCCTTGCCGAAGCCCTGGGCGATGCCGACGACGAACACCAGGAAGGTGAACAGCCAGACGTTCAGGCCGATGCCCAGGCTGAGGTCGCCCTGGATGCCGTGGATGGTCATGGTGGTCTGCGGGTAGGAGAGGAAGAACAGGCACACCAGGCAGACCCAGAACACGCCCCAGTTCACCGAGCGCGCGCCGTAGTGGTCGCTGAACCAGCCGCCGAGGGCGCGGATCAGGCCGGACGGCAGGGTGAACAGCATGGTGATGAAGGACGCGGTCTTCAGGTCCAGGCCGTACTCGGCGATGTAGTACTTCGGCAGCCACAGGGCCAGGGCGACGAAGCCGCCGAAGACGAAGAAGTAGTAGAGGCCGAAGCGCCAGACGCGCAGCTCGCCGAGCGGCGCCAGTTGCTTGGCCAGGGTCGGCCGCTGGCTGGCCTCGGCGGCGCCCTTGAGGTGCGCCGGATCGGTCCAGGTGAACAGCCAGAACAGCACGGCGGTGACCAGCATGGCCACCGAGTAGACCTGCGGCACCATGCGCCAACCGAAGGCGACCACGATCATCGGCGCCACCAGGTTGGTGATCGCCGCGCCGGCATTGCCGGCACCGAAGATGCCCATCGCGGTGCCCTGGCGCTCCTTCTCGAACCAGGCCGAGGTATAGGCGATGCCGACCGCGAAGGAGCCGCCGGCCAGGCCGACGAACAGGCCGAGCACCAGGTAGTGCCAGTACTGGCTGGCGAAGGCCAGGCCGTAGATGGGGATGGCCACCAGCAGCATGTGGATGAAGAACACGATGCGGCCGCCGAAGCGGTCGGTGATCAGGCCCAGCGGCAGGCGCACCAGGGAGCCGGTGAGGATCGGCAGGGCGACCATCAGGCCGAACTGGGATTCGCTCAGGCCGAGCTCGTCCTTGATGCGGATGCCGATGATCGAAAACATCGTCCACACGGCGAAATTCACCGCGAAGGACAAGGTACTCATGCCGAGGACGGAGTACTGTTTCTGACGTAGGGAAGCCATGGCTAAACTCTCTGCACGGACAGCGTTCAGCGAGAGCCTAGGGAAGGCGTTCCTATGCAAATTTGATAGGAATCAATGAAATACCGGCCGTTCCGTGCCTAGATGCGCGCCCCTACCTCGAAAGAGGTATGGCTGAAATTATTGCACAACCCACTGTTTTAAAAGGCTTTTTGCATGAACAAGGCGACCGTGTCGGACGCTGACCAGCGGGACAGATTCTTTGGAGGTAGTGACAGGGCCGGAAAGCCGATCCTGCGCCGCTCCCTGGTAGTCCGCTTCGGCTGCTACCTCACCCTGCTGGTATCGCTGGCGCTGATCGGGATGTTCAGCGCCCTGCTCTTCGCCGACTACACGCACCAGGACGCCGCGGTGATCAACCACGCCGGCTCGTTGCGCATGCTCACCTACCGGGTCGCCCTGGAGCCCAGCCTGGAAGGCCGCCAGGCGCTGCTCGGGACCCTCGGCGACCGCCTCGACAGCGGCGACATCCGCCGCCTGCTGCAACGCCAGGACGCCGACGACCCGATCCGCCAGCTGCACCAGGAGCTGCGCGAGGGCCTGGCGCGCCTGGACCCGCGCGCGCTGCCCGGACGCGACGTGCTGGACGCCTACGTCGGCGACATCGACCGTTTCGTCGGCATCCTCCAGGCCAAGGCCGAGCGCCGCTCGCAACTGCTCAGCACGGTGCAGGGCCTGTGCCTGTTCCTCAGCCTGCTGGTGGTGTTCGTTACCCTCTACGACCTCAGCTACCACGTCATCGGCCCGCTGCGCGAACTCACCAGCACCGCCCGCCGCCTGGGCCGCGGCGAGCTGGACGCGCGGGTCACCTACAGCGGCGAGGACGAACTGGCGCAGCTGGGTGAGCGCTTCAACCAGATGGCCGGCGAGCTGAAGAGCATCTACGGCGATCTGGAAGAGCGCGTGGAGGACAAGACCCGCGCCCTCTCGCAGAGCCACCAGCGCCTCGAACTGCTCTACGCCAGCGCCCGCCGGCTGGGCGAGAACCCCTACGACAATCGCACCCTGCAACCGCTGCTGAACCAGTTGGAGAAAGTGCTCGACGCCGGCCGCGTGACCCTCTGCCTGAACAAGGACGGGGTCGAGCGCGCCTACAGTTCGCTGACCACCACCGAGCGCCCGGCGGACTTCTGCCTGCAGGGCGACTGCGGTAGCTGCCGCGAGCAGGCCAGCGCCTGCGACCAGCCCTCGACCCTGGCCCAGCCGCTGCTGATGCAGCCGCTGTCGATCGCCGGGCACCGCTTCGGCGAGCTGTTCATCGAGAGCCGCGGCGCTCGCCTGGAGAACTGGCAGCAGCAACTGATCGAGACCTTCTGCGACAACATCGCCCGCACCTTCGCCCTGTCCCTGCAACAGGAACAGGAAAGCCGCCTGGCCCTGTTCGCCGAGCGCGGCACCATCGCCCGCGAACTGCACGACTCGCTGGCGCAGTCGCTGTCCTACCTGAAGATCCAGGTCAGCCGCCTGGGCACCCTGCTCAAGCGCGAGGCGCCGGCGCAGAAGATCGAGGACACCCTCGAGGAACTGCGCGAAGGCCTCAACGGCGCCTACCGGCAACTACGCGAACTGCTCACCACCTTCCGCCTCAGCCTCGACGAGCCGAGCCTGGAAGCCGCGCTGGGGAACGCCGTGGCCGAGTTCGGCGAGCGCGGCGAAGTGGCCATCGAGCTGGACAACCGCCTGCAACACGTGCCGCTGAGTCCCAACGAGGAAATCCACGTCCTGCAGATTGTCCGCGAGGCGCTGTCCAACGTGGTTCGCCATTCGCAGGCGCGGCGGGCCTGGGTGCGCCTGAGCAGCCAGGCCGACGGCCAGGTGAGCATCGCCGTTGAGGACGATGGCGTCGGCTTTGATCCGCAGCAGAACCGCAGCGGCCACTATGGGCTTACCATCATGCAGGAGCGCGGCCAGACCCTCGGCAGCCAGCTACGCTTCGAACCGCGCGCGCCGCACGGTACGCGAGTGCTCTTCAGCTTCGTGCCGAGCGCCCTGCAACCCTCCCCCGCCAAGGAGCAGACCCCATGACGGACATGCCAGCCACCGCCGACGAACCGGTTCGCCTGCTGCTGGTGGACGACCACCCGATGATGCGCAAGGGCGTCGCCCAGCTGCTCGAGCTGGAAGACGACCTCAGCGTGGTCGGCGAGGCCGGCAGCGGCGAGGAGGCCCTGCGCCTGGCCGCCGCGCTGGACCCGGACATGATCCTGCTGGACCTGAACATGAAGGGCATGAACGGCCTGGACACCCTGCGCGCGTTGCGCGAGGCCGGAGTCGACGCGCGCATCGTGGTGTTCACCGTGTCCGACGACAAGGGCGACGTGGTCAACGTCCTGCGCGCCGGCGCCGACGGCTACCTGCTCAAGGACATGGAGCCGGAGCGCCTGCTCGAGCACATCCGCCAGGCCGCCACCGGACAGATGACCCTCAGCCCGCAGCTGACCCAGATCCTCGCCCAGGCCCTGCGTGGCGACGACCGCTCGAAGAGCCTCGACGAGCTGACCGAGCGCGAACGGCAGATCCTCCGCCAGATCGCCCACGGCTACAGCAACAAGATGATCGCGCGAAAGCTGGACATCACCGAAGGCACGGTGAAGGTCCATGTGAAGCGGGTGCTGCACAAGCTGGGCATGCGCTCGCGGGTCGAGGCCGCGGTGTGGGCGGTGGAGAACGACCTGGTGTGAGCCGGACCGCCGCTTGACTCCGGTCAAGAAGCCCGGCGCCGCGCTGCGTCGATACTGGAGGCTTCCTTCCACGAGGCGTCCGTCATGATGTTCGAGCGCAGTCCCGACGATCCCCTTCCCCTGGTCTACGCCTGCTCCGGCTGCTCCAACGTGGCGCAACTGGCCAACGACCTCGCGCTGCGCCTGGACCGCGCCCGGCTGGCGGAGATGTCCTGCATCGCCGGGGTCGGCGGCGACGTCCCGCTGCTGGTTCGCCGGGCCCGCTCCGGCCGGCCGATCCTGGCCCTCGACGGTTGTCCCCTGCACTGCGTGAAAGGCTGCCTGGCGCGCCATGAGGTCACGCCGACCCTGCACCTGACCCTCAGCGAGCACGGCCTGAAGAAACGCTACGGCGAGGACTGCGAGACAGGGGACGCCGAGCGCCTGTTCGTCGAACTGGAGCGACTGCTGGCGCAGGGCGGCGCACGGCGTTGCGAATGAGAGCGGCGTTTCGCAGCGACGGCTAGGTGTGTAAACCCAGTACGTTGTTCAGTGGAAGTGGTGCACGACTGATTGGCGGGCTGTAGTCGAGACTGGCGTGCGGTCTGTGCCAGTTGTAGTGATGCAACCAAGCTGGCAAGTGCCTGGCTCTCTGCTCTGAACTGTCATAGCTCCGTGCGTACGCCCACTCACGCAAGCTCGTCTGGATGAAGCGCTCGGCTTTGCCGTTAGTGCGGGGTGTATAGGGCCTGGTACGGATGAGCTTCAGCCCGAGCCGAGCACATAACCGCTGAAACGTCCGGGATCGATAGCAGGCGCCGTTGTCTGTCATGACTCGTCGGAAGCCGATGCCCAGCGCGCGGTAGTAGCGCAATGCTTGCAACAAGACCCGGCAGGCGCTGCTGCCACGCTCATCCGGATGCAGGCTGGTGAAGGCCAGCCGGGATGCATCATCGATGGCCACGTGTACGAACTCCCAGCCGGCCCCATCGGAACACTGCTGACGGTCGCCAGTGACCCGATGTCCTGGCTTCCAGAAGCGGCCGAGCTTCTTGATGTCCAGGTGCAGGAGGTCGCCGGGGTTGGCGTACTCGTAGCGCACCACCACAGGAGCGGGCTCCAACTCGGCCAATCGATGAAAGCCAGCTTGCTTGAGACGGCGCGCAACGGTACTGACGGCCATGTCGAGTATCTGGGCGATCTGTCGGTAGGTCTTGCGGGATCGACGTAGCTGTATCAGTTGTTCGAGCAGGCCACCAGCCGTTGCATGCGGGCATGAGTGCGGACGTGAAGACCGATCCATCAGACCGGCTTCACCCTCCTCACGAAAGCGTCTGAGCCACTTGTAGGCTGTACGAACACTGACTCCAGCGGCTTGTGCCGCCTCTTCGGTTCGCAGGCCATTGAGCATGCGTTGCACCAGAAGGGCTCGACCTCGCGGGGTAAGACGGGCATGTTTATGCAGGTTCATCCGGGGCTCCTGGAAGGATTGGTTGGTCGCACTTCCAGTTTTCCGGGTAGCTCCCGGATGAACAACCTACTGAGAGATCACATCTAGCGCAAGGCTGCAGGCCCGCAGATCAGCTCAAAGTGGTCCGTTCACTGATGTACGCTGATTCGGAAGAAGTGACCTGCTCCCCGATTTCAGTACCACGCCGAACTTAGTAGAGTCCGTTTTCCGAGCAGGAGACGGCAGTGAAAAAGCGTTTTACCGAAGAGCAGATTCTCGACTTCCTCAAGCAGGCGGAGGCCGGTGTGCCGGTGAAGGAACTGTGTCGCCGACACGGCTTCAGTGATGCCTCGTTCTACACCTGGCGGGCCAAGTTTGGCGGTATGACCGTGGCGGACGCCAAACGGTTGAAGGATCTTGAACTGGAAAACAGCCGATTGAAGAAGTTACTCGCCGAGGCCCACCTCGACATCGAGTCGCTGAAAGTGGTCGCCCGGGGAAAAGGGTAAGCCCGACAGCACGGCGGGAGGCGGTGCAGGAGATGCAGGCGCGAACCGGCATCTCCGAGCGTCGTGCCTGTCAGTTGATCGGGCTGTCCCGCTCGGTGTTGCGCTACCAGCCGCGAGCCAGTGTGCAAAACACCGAGCTGCAAGCCCAACTGGTGGAACTGGCCCAAGAGCGCCGGCGCTTTGGCTATCGCCGCCTGCACATCCTGCTGCGGCGTGCTGGCGTGCAGGTCAACCACAAGCGGATCTATCGCCTGTACCGCGCTGCCGGCTTGATGGTGAAACGGCGGCGCCGCCGCCATGGCGTCGCGGTGGAGCGCGAACGTCTGAGTTTGCCGAGCGCACCAAACCAGGTCTGGTCGATGGACTTCGTCTTCGATGCACTGAGCACCGGGCGGCGGATCAAATGCCTGACGGTGGTCGATGACTTCACCAAGGAGTCGGTCGGCATCCTGGTGGAGCACGGTATCAGCGGCTTTCGCGTCACACGGGCGCTGGACGAGATGGCGCGGTTTCGCGGCTACCCGAAAGCGATCCGCACCGACCAGGGGCCCGAGTTCACCGGCAAGGCACTCGATCAATGGGCCTATCAGCGCGACATCAAGCTGAAGCTGATTCAGCCTGGTAAGCCCACGCAGAATGCCTTCATCGAGTCGTTCAACGGTAAGTTCCGGGACGAATGCCTCAATGAGCACTGGTTCTGTTCGCTGGCCGAAGCGAGAATCCGCATCGCGGCCTGGCGGCGGGATTACAACGAACACCGACCGCACAGCGCGATTGGCAATCTCACCCCGGCAGAATTTGCTGCAAGTTGGCGAACTCGCCAGCAGCAGCTGAAACAGGAAAAATTAATATCAACCCCAGGGCCTAATAACTAGGCAGCGGTACTAAAACTTGGGGCAGGTCAGAAGAACAATAAGGTGACAAAGTTTTTTGGGGGACGCTGTTGCAATCCCAATTGAATTTCCATAAGATCGCCGCCGCGAGAAACTCGCCACCCATTTTCCTGGGAGTTTTATCGCTTAAACGTTTAGTTAGCCCCGTCCACGGAAATGATGGCGAGCTTTCGCTGGCAAGAAATTGTCAAGCTTTTTGTCGAAACCAAAGGAAAGGAAAATCGATAAATGTCTAACCATGCTTCTTTGTCCTCGAAACTCTCGATTGAGCCGACAGGCAACACACTCAACCTCGAACGTCTGAACAGCGGTCACGCCACATATGGTGATCTGGTGGATGCGTTTGCACGCGAGCTGTCGATGGAAGAAATCCTCTTGATCTCCGGTGCTTCTAAGTCTGGTGGTTCCTACAGCGGATCCAGTTACACCTGAGTTATGGCTGTTGGTCGGCCGCTGATTATTTAAGCGGTCGGCCTTTGGCGCGAATGTTATTCACGCCTTCATGCATTGGTGCCAGGCCTCAATAAAAAGCTAGAATTTTCGGTCATCATCTAGTTTGATGAACATAGTGCTGGGCGGGCGATGAGTACATAATTGTATCGTGCTTTGCTCGGGCTTGGCTCATATAATAAATACGATTAATTAGCCTGTTTAACATGACTATCGACTTTAAGGTAAGTGCGGAAAGCTTCAAAAAAGAATATGAGGAACGCTTGCCATTGGTCATGCGGGGTGCGTTTGATGCCTCTGGCGTGAAGTGGTCGGATATTAACGACATTATCGCGAGGTGCGATCCTAGCTCAGAGCATTTCCGCGTATCCTTCGCGAGCGGCAATGTTGCCAAGGAAAAGTATGTCCGCAGCTACTTTCATGTCGGAGACCTTCGCCGAGAACTTATTCAGCCGGCTATATACGACTATCTACGCCAGGGTGCCACGGTCGTCGCAAATCACATCTACAATGAACCTATGTTCAATGATTTTGCGAAAGAGATCGCCCAATTCACTGGCAGGCAGACGGTTACTTCGGCGTATGTCGCCTTCGGCAAGACCGACTCGTACCGGGCGCACTGGGATTCGCGCGACGTTTTTGCCGTGCAGCTTAGGGGGCGTAAGCGCTGGGTAGTATACGAGCCTTCGTTCCCTGCGCCGCTGTACATGCACCAGAGTAAGTATCTGGAGGAAGACTATCCTTGCCCGGAAAAGCCCTATCTAGACTTCGTTTTGGAAGAAGGCGATGTTTTCTATATTCCAAGGGGTTGGTGGCATAACGTGTCGCCACTGGATGAACCTACGGTTCACCTGGCTATAGGCACTTTCCCTGCCTACGGCGTCGATTATGTTCGCTGGGTGTTCGGGCAATTGCCGCAGATCATTCATGCCCGGGCGGCTATGGAAAGTTTTGAACGGGATGCTGGCACTATTCAGGCGTTAAGTGAACATATCGGTCAGATGATGAACGACCCTACTAACTTCCAAAGGTTCATCGAGTCCCATGTTGGCGAGCAACTCCTCGAGACTCGCTTGGCTATGGAGCAGCTGGGTGATGTGCATGTTACAGCCTTGAAAAGCGAAACCCTCCTGCGCCTCAACGTGCTGCGCAGTGATTTGGCTGAAGATTACCTGGTTACCAGTAATGGTAAGTTCTCGTTCAAAGACGAACTGGGTGCGCTGAAAGCCTTTCTGATCAATAATCCGGAAACTTCGGCGGCTGAAATAGAACGTCATTTCCCTGATCTTTCGGCGGTGCAGTTGGCCGAACTTATTCATCTTCTGGCCTCCCAAGGCGTGCTCGAAATTTTCTAGAGCACACATTCCCGTCTCGCAGGGTAGGTCGCAAAACGGGTTGATACGAACTTCGCTTGAAATGCTGGCGGCGCTGCCCTGCGCGGAACTTTTAGAATGATTGAAAGACTGCCGTACCCTTTTGATATTGCCACGCTGAGGCGGAACAAGGCCTTCATGCTGTTTTGTCCGCCGGATGTACTGGACGAAGAACGACGTCCGGTATTGGAAGGACGTTCGCTGTTGTACACGCTTGAGGCATCGGACTTCCAGGCGTGTCCCTATGCCGACTCTCGTAGTCGCAGCGCAAATCCAATGAATGTGGAGTCGCTCAAGGCACTTTCACGCAACCAGGATGCAGTGGCGAACTTCATTCGAGACGTGGGGCAGTTTGTGCTTGCGTGTTCTGGCGATGAACTGACCGCACCTGACCTGGGGCATCTGTATGCCCTCTCGTATATTGGATACCGGGCACCCACCCTGTATTTTTGCAACAAACTGTTCGATGACAGCTGGGAGATTCCAGCGGTCTGTTCGGTGACTTCGAGATTCTTTCAGGGGTTGTTGAACATGCTGGCCCTAATCGCGCTCGAGCATGACGGACAGCTGGCTGGTGTACCCATGACTGCGCAAGCGCTGTATCAGTATGCGGATAAGCATGGCCATCTGGTTGGCAGTGCCGAGTCCTGCGCGGCCTCAAAGGCCACGATCATCAAGTACCTTGCCCAGTGCATCGACGCTTGCAGACAGGTGTCGTCGTTCGCGGCGATGTCGCCGGTATCGGGCATCGAGCTCGAAGGCGTCTGCCGGATTGCACAGGTAACGATGGCGCTCGAATTTACCAGCCTGGTGTATGAAACCTTGCGTTGCTGGCTGTGGCGCCAGGAGGCGGGGCACGACCCGAGCAAGCTTGTGCAGCGGTATGCCACCAAGCACTGTTTCCTGGCGAAGAAGATTTCCCTGACCGACGCACCCTTCGCGCACCCACTGTTCAAGCGTGCGCAGAACTTCCTGCTCACTTTCGGACGGCAAGACCTACGCAGCCAGCGTCTGGTGCATATCGCGGGTGAGTGCGTCGATCAGGTACGGCACAAGCGTGTGACTGTTGCGCAGGCTCATGAACGGTTGAAGCGTCACGTGCTGGATATCTTCGCTCAGCACGCAGAGACGGTTGAACCGTACGTCGCAGGTGGATGTTTCCTATCGTCCGATGTCGATTTGTTCTTCGGTCCATGGCCGGGCTGATACTTCAATGGCGAGCATGGAAAATAAAGACCTGTTCAGGAAGGAAGCCCTGGAAGCGAAGATCGCCTCCCGCTCCTTGCATGGCGAGGTGTTGCTCTACCTACCCAATTCCTATCGGGCAGTGCTCGTCGTGGTGTTGGTGGCCTTGGGCCTGCTGATTGCAGTCGTGCTGTTTGGTTCGTACACCAAGCGTGTGACAGTCAAGGGCGAGTTGTTCTCCACCTTGGGCGCTGTCCCGGTATACCTGCCCAGGGCGGGGGTGATCACCCGCCATTACGCCAGCGAGGACGATGTCGTACAGACTGGCCAGCCGCTGTTCGACGTGTCTACGGAAGTATTCGGTGCCAGCAGCCGGGGCACCTCCTCGGAAACCCTCGGCATGCTGAGTGAGCGCAAGGGCCTGCTGTCGCGTCAGTTGGAAAGCGAGGGGGTGGCGCATGATCAGTACCTGCGCAGCCTGTCGGAGCAGATCGCGTCCAAGCAGAACGAACAGCAGTTGATCACGGGTCAGTTGAAGGACATCGCGAAGAAGAACAGGTTGTTGTCCGATAGCCTGAGAAAGTACGAAGAGGCCCGCTTGCAGGAAGCTATCTCGGATGATGCCATGGCCGAGAAAACCATCACCGCACTGAACAGCCAGATCGATTATCACGAGCGTCAGCGGCAGTTGGAAGCCGTCGTTCGCGATATCGCCAACCTGGCCTATCAGAGAAAGAAGGCAATCTCGGAGTTCGGCAAGCTCACGCTGCAGATCAAGGGTGAGTTGTTGGTGCTGGAAGAGCAGATCCTGGCGGTGGAATCGCAACAGGGTGTGGTGGTGAAGTCGCCCGCCTCCGGAGCGATCACTGCGATCCAGGGGGTCACGGGCTCTTACCATGACGATACCAAGCCGATTGCGTTCGTCGTGCCGGCCGAATCGCACCTGGAGGCTCGTCTGCTGGTTCCGGCCGCCGCTATAGGCTTCATCAAGAAAGGTGACGTGGTGCACCTGCGTTACTCGGCCTACCCCTATCAGAAGTTCGGCCAGGGCAAGGGCACGGTATACGCGATATCCGGAACGTCGTTACTGCCCGATGAAATTGCGCTGGGCGCCAAATTGACCGTGGCGCAACCCATGTACCTGGTGAAAGTGAAACTGGATGCGCAGACCATCAGTGGCGATGGCGCGACCTATACGCTCAGACCCGGACTTGTACTGGACGCCGATGTCTTGTTGGAAAAGAACAAAATCTATCAATGGCTGATTCGCCCGTTCTTCGCCCTATCTGAAAACTTGAATTGATCATTGCCATGAAAAAACGGTCGTATTTGCCCCAGCTGTTCGAGTCGCGCTTTCCAACAATTCTACAGACCGAGTCGACCGAGTGCGGCCTGGCGTGCGTGGCGATGTTGGCGAACTATCACGGGCGCGATGTCGCCTTGCGTGACCTACGCTTGAAATTCTCGGTGTCGCTCAAGGGCATTTCCTTGGGTTCCCTGCTGCGTGTCTGCAAGCACAACGGGCTTGCCAGTCGACCGGTGCGCACCAGCCTGGCTGGGCTGCAACAGATCAAGTTGCCGTGCATCCTGCACTGGAATTTCAACCATTTCGTGGTGCTGCGAAAAATTGCCTCCGACCACGCCATTGTGGTCGATCCGGCGCATGGTGAACTGCGCCTGCCATTGGAACATCTCTCCCAGTCCTTTACCGGGGTGGCTGTCGAGGTTTGGCCCAACCCTGATTTCGAGCCGAACAAGGCGCAGAGGAATGTTCCGCTCACGCAACTGATGGGGCACCTCAAGCGGCGCAAGCGGGCCTTGGGCACCGTGTTGTTGCTGGCCAGTGTCGTCGAGCTGCTGACGGCGGTTTCGCCTTATTACATACAACTGATCATCGATAACGCGATCGGTGCCAATGACCCACAGGTTTTCGCTGTGCTGGCGGCGGGATTTGCCGTGGTCTACCTGTTCAGGAACCTTGTCGGCGCCCTGCGTAGCTGGTTTCTGATGTACCTGGGCACCAGTCTGAATGTGCAGTGGAAAGATAATATCCTGGAGCACATGCTGTCACTGCCGCTCGAATACTTCGAGAAACGGCATGTGGGCGATGTGATGTCCCGATTCGGCGGGGTCGACATCATCCAGAGGATGCTCACCACCGCTTTTATCGAGTCAGTGCTCGACGGCCTTTTCTCGGTTGTTGTCGTCGTCGTGATGTTCTTGTATCAACCGTTCCTGGCGGCGCTCGTTCTGGCCAGCACCATGCTGTATCTCATGGTGCGCTGGCTGATGAACGCGGCGCTGCTCAACGCCTCGAGAAATGAAATCGTTCATAGCGCCAAGCAGAACTCGTACTTGCTGGAGACCCTTCGCGGGATTCGTCAGATCAAGTTGTATGGTCAGCAACGGGAACGCCGCTTGGCGTGGATGACGCTGTTCATCAAGCAAGTCAACGCCAAGGTATCCACGCAGAAGCTGGAAGTCGGCTTCAAACTCGCGCGGGGGGTGATTTTCGATATACAGAACATCATTGTCATCTGGTGCGGTGCGTTGCTAGTGATCGACCAGGCCTACTCGGTCGGCGCGTTGGTGGCGTTTCTTGGCTACAAGGTGCTCTTCGAAGCGCGTGTTGCTACGCTGATCGACAACCTGTTCGTCATTCAGAACATCCAGCTCCAGGCGGAACGCCTCAGCGATATCGTGCTGTCGACGCCGGAGCAAACCCATGAGACCGGTGCGGTCAACCCTCGCGACTTTCCTGCCAGCCTGGAATGCAAGGATGTGTACTTCCAGTACTCGCTGTTCGAGAAGAACGTCATCAATGGCTTGAGCCTTACCGTGCGCGAAGGGGAATCCGTAGCGATCATCGGCCCTTCCGGGTGCGGCAAGTCGACGATCTTCAATGTGATTCTTGGCGTTTATCAGGGCGCGCGTGGGCAGATCACTCTGGGCGGCATGGATATCGAAACACTGGGCGTCGAGCAGGTCAGGGACATGCTGGGAACGGTATTGCAGAACGACATCCTGTTCGCCGGGTCGATCCTCGAGAACATTGCCGGTTTCAACGACGAAGTTGACCACGAGTGGGTAGTGAAGTGTTGCCAGATGGCCAATATCGCCGAGGATATCGAGGCTATGCCCATGAAGTACTACACCCTCGTGGGGGACATGGGCGCAGTCCTGTCGGGGGGGCAGAAACAACGCATTCTGCTGGCGCGCGCACTGTACAAGCGGCCGCGTGTGTTGCTGCTCGACGAGGCCACCAGTCATCTGGATGTGGCCAATGAGCGGGCGGTAAGCCGGGCGATCAAGTCGCTGAAGGTCACCCGACTGATCATTGCCCATCGCCCTGAGACCGTGCTGTCGGCCGACAGAATCCTGTTGATGAGCGAGGGCAGAATCGCCGCCGCGCTTTCACCAGAGGAAGCCGCCGAGTACTTGCGTACGATGAACAACGGATGATCAAGTATCTGTCGCGCGCCATGCCCGCCGAATCGCGCATGTCACGACTGCGGGGCCGGGTTTTGCCAACAGGGCGCCAAGCCCACTTCCCGTCGTGCGGTCCTGCGCGCTCGGTTGGCCATGGCATCCGGCTTTGCCTGATGATTTCGGCGAGTCTGGTCCTGGGCGCATGCGCCGAGCGTGGCGTGGACCGGCCGCAGCCGCCCATCCCAGTTCATTGGGCCAATGCTGGGGGCGCTGGGGCTGCTGTTACCAGTGAAATGTCCTGGTGGCGCAGCTTCGACGATCCACAGCTTGATCGGTTGATCGACACGGCGCTTGCCCGCAACAACGATTTGGCCAAGGCCGCCATGAATGTACGCAAGGCCAAGCTTGTTTCAGCGCGTACAGGCGATCCTTTGCAGGCCGGTCCAAGGGCGGCGTTGATAACCAGGGACGAATATCGTCTCGACAATGGTGACAGCCAGAGCGACAGCAGCGGATTGCTGCAGCTCAAGGCGAGCTACACGATCGGCCTGTGGGGGCGGTTGGCGCTCGAGCGGGATATGAGCCGCTGGGCGCAGGAAGCGTCCGAGGCCGATCAGGATAACGTGCGCTTGAACATCATCGGCATGACTGCCGATCTTTACTGGAAGCTCGGCTACTTCAATCAACGCCTGGCATCGGCCGAAGAGAGTCTCTTGACTGCCGTCAGGACGCAGCGGCTCGTCCATGCGCAGTCCGTTGCCGGTGCGGTGTCGGCATTGGAACGGCGAGAGGCGGAGCAAACGGTGTTGACCCAACGCAGCAGCCTCTCGCAACTGCGTCAGGCGCAAACGGAAACACGTAACGCCTTGGCCCTGTTGATCGACTCGACGCCCTCCGATGACTTTCTGGCAGCGGTCGTGGGGCAGGAACCACAAGCCCTGCCATCCGGTGCCTTGCCTGCGGTGCAGGAGGGGCTGCCTGCCACACTGCTGAGTCGCCGACCAGACTTGCGCACCGCCGAGCTCAATCTGCGTCGCAGCCTTGCCCAGGTCGACATTGTGCGTACCCAGTACTACCCAACCCTGGTCCTGACAGGCGCGCTGGGCAGCAGCAGCACTTCGTTGGGCCAGGTATTGCGAAATCCGGCAGCCATCCTGGGGGCGGACCTGACTCTGCCATTCATGGATCTGAAGGCACTGCGGCTGGACACGAAAATTGCCCAGACCGAGTACGAAACAGCGGTCCTCGATTTTCGCCAAGTGCTCTATCAGGCTTTTGTGGATGTGGAAAACGCATTGTCTGCCCGGGGGCACTTGGCCGAGCAGGCCTATCTGCAGGCGCAGAATCTAGTCGCGGCAAGGGAGGCCGAGCGCTTGTATGCCATTCGTTACCGGGCCGGCGCAGTCACCCTGCGAACCTGGCTTGATGCCCAGGAGTCGCGGCGTACTGCCGAAATCCTGTTGGCCCAGGCCCGGTTGAGCCAGTTGCAGAATTTGAACACCTTGTACCAAGCCCTGGGCGGGGATGCGCGCAGCCCTGACGCTTGGCGCGATGGAGCTCGGTAAATAGCGCACAGTGCCTCGGCACAAATCATCGACGGAAATAACTATGCACAGGTGTCTGAAGGGCAAGCAGTTGATCGTCTTCGACTGGGACGAGACGCTTATGAATTCTCGGGAAATCGCCAGACGCGCTTCCCTGCAAGTCATTGCCGATCTGTTTGGCATCGTCGATTTGCCGCCAAAATTGACGATGGACCTGGGGCATAGCCCCTGTGTGCTGGCGATGGAGCATTTCAAGATTGAAACCGATCAGGACAAGAGCGCATTCGTTGGGCGCTTCATTCACTACCATCGCGAGATGGAACGTGCGGCTTCGCTGATTCCCGATGCCAAGCGCGTACTGCAGACACTGCGCGAATCGGGTTTGAGCCTTGCCATTGCCACTGGCCGCAGCCGTGCGTCCCTTCAGCCGTTGATGGAAAGGGCCGGCATACAGGGTTACTTCTCAGCCTTGCGATGCAGGGAAGACCCTGTTCAGAAACCTGATGCCAGCGTGCTGACCGGCATCCTCACGCAGCTCAACCACGATCGAGCGTCTTGCCTGTTGATAGGTGACTCTAGAACGGACATGAAGCTGGCCAGCAATGCGGGTGTCGATTTCCTGCACGCAACCTACCACGCCTACTTCGAATTGGACGTTCCTCACAAGTTGAGCGCCATCGCGGAGCTTGTGGATTAAGCCTGTCGTACAAAATCTGATGATTTCAAGGGGGGCGCCTGGGTTGCTGCCTGGCGCTGCATTCCACGCGCACTGGATGAACTTTATGGATGGAGAGTAAGGATGAACAAGCCATTGCGCACGCAGCCGGGTCTTTCTGCAGAGCAGGTCGTATACGGCTCCAAGCTACTCGCTCGGCAGGATGACGAGGCGTTGTCCTACGTGATTTGCCCTGACTTGTTCGCTCGCGGCATGCAGCGGACGATCGTTGACGATGTATTGAGCGCGTTCAAGCGTGTCTTTCTGATTGTCGATGCAAACATCGGCGCCGAGAAAATCCAGTCGGTCCAGAAACACTTCTCGGGCAAGGCCACCTGCGACGCTGTTCTTCATGTCGAAGGTGGCGAGCAGGTAAAGAACTTCGATGAAGTCGTGCGTATCCTGGATTGGCTGGACAGGGGGGGATTCGTCAGACGTTCGGACGTGGTTGTATTGGTTGGTGGCGGTAGTGTGCTTGATCTGGGCTCATTCGCTTCGTCGATCTACAGGCGAGGAGTGGACCATGTACGTGTGCCCACTACCTTGCTTGGGCTGGTGGACGCGGGCATCGGTGTCAAGTCCGCCATCAACTTCAACGGCAACAAGAATCGTATCGGCAGCTACCAGCGCCCAACCCTGTCCATAATTGATCCAGGGCTGATCGATACGCACGATGTGGATCAGATCAGGAACGGTCTGTGTGAAATCATCAAGGCCGCCATCATTGGTTGCCGTGAACTGTTCAATGAGGTCCACAGCAACAGGCATGAGTTGCTCAAGTCTGGTTTCTATGGCACGGCAGCCGGCATATCGATCATCAGGCGATCGATTGACGTGCTGCTTCGCGAGATTGCAGCCAATCCAGAAGAGCAGGCATTGAGACGCTCCATGGACTTTGGCCACATCCTCTCTCCGTTGCTGGAGGCCAATAGCGGATATCGCATGCCCCACGGTCTGGCGGTCGTCAAGGAAGTCGTGTTTTGCTGCCGTTACTCCGTTCGCCAGGGGTATTTGACCAATGAACAGATGGGGCGCATCGAAGCACTATTGACGGTGCTGGACATTCCCTACGAAGAGCCGTTGTTCGAGGACCCGGGTTTCATGCGCGAAGCCATTGCCCAGGCCGTCAGACACCGCCAGGGCATGCTTCACCTGCCGATACCGCGCGCCCTGGGCATCCCATGTTTTGTCGAGCAGGTTGACGACCTCATGGAGCGCTCATGCTAATGATCTACGTTGCCTGCCTTGGCTACTTCCTGATCAGGGCGCTCATCGCCGCTCAGGGCCTATGGCAGGCCTGGTCGTCAGGGCGCCCGCATGGCGACGCTGCGCGGACGAGCGTGGTTTTCTCGGGCGGCGAAACGCTGTCCGTGATCATTCCCGTGCATTGCGAGACACGCAAGCTGGCAGTGCAGTACCAACAGTGGAGCCGCCTCATACCGGCAGTCGCTGCAGCTAGGATTGCGGTCGTTTTCGTCTTCCCGAGACTGGCGCAAGCCCGTGAGCTGGTCGCAACGTTCCAAGCACTGGCCAAGGCGGATCCTTGCCCGGCAATCGCCTATGCCCTGGACCTTGTCGATGCGTCGAGCAAGTGCAGCAAGATCGACCATGCGCTGCAAAACGTCGTCGACAGCCAATGGGTAGGCGTCATCGATTGCGATACCTCTGTCGAGCCAAGTGCCATCGATGAGGTCATCGGGCTTCTGGCCAAGGCCAGGGTGGTGCAGTTGGTACCGGTGTCGGCGTTTGCCAGCAACAGCTCAGCCGCAGTGTTGTACCGTTCGATGCGGGTCTACAGAACCCTGTTTCTCGAGCAGTCGCTGGGGCTTGCCGGCTGGCGCAAGCCATGGTTGCGTCGGTTGATGGGGTTTCGCTACCTGTGCGGTGCATCAATGTTCTTTCATCGCCAGGTCTATGAGGCATATGGGCCTTTTCCCATGTGGAACGACGATATGTACCTGGGCTACAGCTTGAGTGCTAACCACGAGGACGTGGCGGTTTGTCGGCAGGTTTCGAGTTCGCCGTTTCCACAGGGGGCGAAGAATGTGTTCTGGCACCGGATGCGCATTCGCTACATGTCCCTGAAGGCCGCCTGGCCTGTCGTCATCTCGTCGCCTTGCCGTTCGAAGACACTCGTTCAACTTTCCCTCGGAATGGCATGCGACCTGAACAAGGAAATAGGCGTTCTCTGGTGCGTGGCAGCGTTGAGCTTGTTCGATGGAGGCGCTTTGCTAGCCGTCCTGTTGCTGCTGTCATCGGTGGAGCTGATGGAGTACGCCGCAGTGCGCGAGCGTTTGAAGCAAACCGAGGGCGTGTCCGGTTACTCCGTCATGGACCACTTCATCATACTGCCTGGCCTGTCACTGATCGAGTTGACTGCCTCGTTAGTCACCTTCTTCTGGCTTGACGGTGTCAGGCTTTCCAAAAGAGTCACGGCAAAATGAAATTGGATTTGGGCGTAGTGGCTGTAGAGGTCGTGGCGACGCAGCCACATGTACTAGAGCGCATTGCAAGTTACTTCTGCTATGAGTCCGACTTCAAGGACTGCGGCTATCACTATCGGCTGGAGGTCAAGGGCCTATCCGAAGTCGATGTAGAGGCACTGCTCGGCCAATTCCGCAAGGTGGGAATGGTCACGCAAAAAGCGGGTTACGCCTACACTCTCCACACTGGGCCTGGGGGGCGGCTGCTGATATCCGCCTATGAGGGTTGTCGGCATGTGATCATGAGGCACCAGCAGACGGTCACCTGCTATATCAAAGAAGATGACGATGAGTCGCTGATGGTGCCGATTCGCATCATCAGGGAGATCATGCTGCAAGAGCATGAAAACCGCGGTGCCGTGCTGGTCCACGCTGCAGTAGTGGCGATGGACGGGAAAGCGGCGATGTTTGTCGGGGACAGCGGTGCGGGAAAAAGTACCGTTGCGTTTTATGCGTGCAAACAAGGCGCCCAGTATCTGAGCAACGACAAGTGCATCCTTGATCAGCAGCTTAACGCCTATGCATTCCCGATGGCAGTTCGCCTCGCCGTTCCAACCCTCGAGCATGTTGCGGGGACGCTCACGGGCGTGGTACCGAGGTTCGATTCGCCTGACGATATTTTCCTCAATCAGCAGTATCGACAGTGGGGCAACAAGCATAAGGTGGTGTTGACGGTTCGCGAATACTGTCGCCTGGCCAGCGCGCGCCAGGTGCTTGAGTCCACGATCAACACGCTGGTGTTGCCGAGCATTACCCCTGGTCGTGGCGTGTTTGAAGAGCATCCGCTCGACAGCGCCGCGTGGCCGGTGCTACGTCGAAACATCTCCGTGAGCCATGAGCGCCGCGACGAAGATGATTGGCTCGGCCTGGTGCGGCTGAGCGAAGAGGACAAACAACTCAACAAGTCCCGAGTGATAGACAAACTGCTGTCTGCAAAGGGGCTGGCAATCAAATTTTCCACTGATCAGCTGGAGGCATTGTATGGCGCCGTCAAATCGTCCTGATGTCACGTTCTATGCGGACGAGTATCGTTTTTCGGTCAGGTGTTCCGTGTTTCTCCGCAATGCGCAGGGTGAAATACTCGTGCAGAAAAAGAAGACAGACAGCGAAGGCAGCTGGGCACTTCCGGGGGGGCGCCTGAAGGTCGGTGAGTCCCTGGTCGACGGTGTCAACCGAGAAATTACCGAAGAGTTCGGTGTGGCAACACGCGAACACTGGTTCCTCGGTGTCATCGAGCAAAATATCGTGATCGGCGAGCAGCGCATGCATGAGCACAATTTCATCTACAGTGCCGGTTACAACGGCGTGATCACGCTCTGCGACGACACACTCGATTGGCAATGGATGCCTTTCGACAGACTAGACACGATCAAACCCGCCGGTTGTGGGAGGCTACTCGACGGTTCTTCGTTGCTGATCTCCAACGGTTTTATCACCGAGGCGGCCAGATGAGCGTAGTCAAACAACTGCGTGGCGGCTCCTTGAGCGCCACATGCGTGGTGCTACGGGGCTCAAGCTTGTATGTGAGAAAAACCTCTTGCCGCGCGCGCAATAGGGAGCATGGCCTGGTCAGGCTTTTCTCGCAGAAAAGCAAGCAGAACCATCTCGCGCGGATTTTCCCTCAGTACTTCCTGCCGGTGCTGGAAACGGGGTTGGATCGACTGACCGGCAACGCTTACATCGAGCTTGAGTATAAAGATAGTTACCGCAATCTGTTCGACGCTTTGAGTGACGACCTGCCGGAAGCCGTGGTGGCGAAGATTTTCGGGCTGGTACGCCAAGTCATCGAAGACTTGGCGCGTCATGAGCTTGAAAGCCAGATCACGCCCCAGGCACTTGACTTGTACTTCGAGGAAGAGCTGATCCAGCCCATGGCCTGCCTGAGGCAGGCGAATCTCCATCCATTGCTTGGGAAGGCACATTTCACTTTTCAAGGGCGCCGGGTTCGCAATCTTGTATTTCAAGACCTCGGTAGTTTGTCTGGGCACTATCAACGAGCGAGCTTCGGGCGTGAAACCCTGACGCACGGGAACTTCACCCTCGAGAATATCCTGGTGTCGCCCGATTTCGAGGATATCAAGTTAATCGATTGCTACGATGAGAATTACGTCAGTACTCGTTACAACGACCTCTCGCAACTATTGCAGTGTACCCGGGCTTTTTATTCCGCGTCGGTGGGCTGTGCAAAGCTGATCAAGGATGACGGTGTTTCCGCTGACTTCAAGGTGCCAGGCGGTATTACGAAGTTCAATGAAATGCTGGAAACGTACCTGACCCAGGTCCTAGATGCCGAAGAGCGTCGCCTAGTTGATCTTTATCTGATTTCCCAGTTCACCAGGATGCTACCGTTCAAGATGAAGGGCGGTGACACTGCCGGGGCGATGTACTACGTTGCGCTGGCCTCTTCATTGTATGAGAGCTTCATATCAAAATGATCGTTGTGTTCGAGGGACTCTCGTGTGTCGGCAAGACATCCTTGATCGATTATCTGGCCCGTCTTAGTGACTGTATGGTGGTGAAAGAGTGGGCCGACTGTCTGGATCAGATGAGCGAGAGCATCGAGCGAAAATGTTATCTGAATGATGTCTACAAGACAGCTGCCTTGCGCGATTCGAGCTCATTGACATTGGTGGATCGTTACTATCCTTCCACGCTGGCTTGCCGCTATTCGGAGTCGATGCTGGACGTCGACGACTATCTGGCGCAAGTTGATTGCAGTGAATATGTCGAGCCCGACGGATGGGTCTATGTGCAAGAAGCCGTTGTTCAATCCATTGCGCGTTCAGCAAAGTACCGCAAGGACGATAGCAGCCCGTGGTTTGATCACGACAAGGCCAGGAAGATCGTTCAGTTCTACGATGCCTTCTTTGCTGGCAAGGCAAACGTCATTCGGTTGAACTCCTCCAGCCTGCATGGCTTCATTATGGATAATTGCCAATAGCATGAATATCGTACTGACGATGGCTGGTCATGGCGCGCGCATGGCTGCGCGGTACCCAGGCACGCCCAAGTGGATGATCAGCGTCGAAGGCAGATTGCTCATCGATTGGGTGCTGGATGACCGCATCTTTTCGGTGGCGACACGGGTTGTAGTGGTCTGCCTGCGTGCCCACCAAGAGTTGTATGATTTCTCACGGAGCATCAACAGCAAGTGGCCACGAGTGCGTGTCACCCTCGTTTATCTGGAGCGTGTCACCACGGGACAATTACGCACCGCCTCTCATGCGTTTCCCTTCATTGATGACGGGGAGCGGGTAATTGTGCGCAACATTGACACGATCAACTTCTTGAGCGATGCCAATCTTCGCAATATCACCGCCGTGTCAGCGGATCAAATATATCTGCCTTGTTTCAATTCCAACAGTGAGCAATACAGTTACTACCAACCGGCCACAGGATTGCTGCGCGACGGATATGTCGAAGGTGCGCTGGCGGTGTCCGGGCTCTACGTGTTTGGTTCGCTCGACGTGCTGAAGGGGGCCGTGGACTCACTGCAACGTTACCCGGCTTGCGCCGAAGAAAACATGACACTTGCAGTGACGCGAAGTCGAGACAGGGGCGCATCCATCAGGTATGGACTCATGGACGCCTGCGTGCCGGTTGGAACACCGGATGAATATGATCAGCTCATCACTGGAGACCAATGCCTTGTACGATAGGAAACCGGCCGAGTTTGGCCAAGTCTATGTGGCTGACAGCCAGCGCTATCTCGGAAAACGCTACACGCCGATAGGGCAAAGTGGTCTGATGACCAGTCGGATTGCATTGGGCATGTGGCAAGGATTTTCCGATTATGAAAGCCCCGCGGTGGCCAAGGAGATGCTGTTCTGCGCGTTCGACAATGGCATCAATCACTTCGACCTGGGTAATAACTACGGCCGCCCGCCAGGGACCGCCGAGGTGTTCTTCGGCAGGGTGTTGAAACGTGAGTTCGAGCCTTATCGCGACGAAATGATCATCTCCTCCAAGGCGGGTTACGATTTGTTTCCCGGGCCGATGGGGCATGGCAGCTCGAAGAAGTATCTGGTTGGTAGTATCAATCGTAGCCTGAAAAATCTGAATATTGATTATCTGGACATATTTTACAGTCATAGGTATGACGACCGCGTGCCGCTCGAGGAAACCGCGGAAGCCTTGGCGTTGGTACATGGCAGCGGCAAGGCGCTGCATATCGGGATAAGCTCTTATGATGACGTTCAGGCGGCGCGGCTGATTGCGTTGTTGCGCGAGCGCAAGGTGCCGGTCATTACCAATCAATGCAACTTTTCCATCCTGTGCAATTCGAAGAAGACCAGCGAATACTTCCATGCCGCCTCGCCTTGTGGTGTTTCTTCCTTTTCACCGCTTGCCCAGGGTCTGTTGACCGGGAAATATTCCCGGCAAAGCCAGCCTTCGGAATTCAGGCTCAGCATCACTGATGAATACAAGACTGCAGCGGTATTCGCTGTACTTGAAAAACTGGCCTGTCTGGCACAGAGACATGGCCTAACCCTGTATCAGATGAGCCTGCTGTATGTGCTGTCGCATACCGGTATCAGCTTCGGCGTTGTCGGTGTGTCACAACCTCGGCACGTGCTGGATGCTGTGAAAGTGATGAAACTCAAACCGCTATCGGAACAACAGATCGCCGAAATAGACCTGTTGGTACGGGATATAGATGTGACCATCTGGTGAGGGTCGAATGCCTCGGTCTATCGTTTTTGATCTTGATAACACCTTGTTTCTGACCAAGCGCACGACCATTTGGGAACAGATGTCGATGAAGGCAGCGCGTTTTATTTCTGAAGAATTTCAGGTCGAGCATGAAACAGCACTTGTCGAAGTGAAAGACGCGCCTGAGGTATACGGCTCAAGTGTCAGATTGTACACCGACAAGTACGGTGGGCATCGACTCCAGGCGCTCGTGGACTGTATGCACGATATCGACATGAGCGAAGTCAAGGGCAACGCTCAGTTGGTGACGGGGTTGCGCTCGCTTGCTGCCGATCGTCTCTACCTGTACACCAATGGCGCCAGAAGTTACGCGAAGCTGATGTTGTCGTTGCTGGGTATCGAGGAGTGTTTTGCCGGGCTGTTTTGCCTGGAAGACGCGGCCTTCGTCAGCAAACCCTCCGCAGGGTCATTCAGGGAGATGGTCCGGCAATTCAATCTGGTCAGCGCATCCGCCATTTGTGTTGATGACTGCGCGGGAACATTGAGTATTGCGCGGCAACATGGTTTTCGAACGGCTTATATAAGCGACCTGTTGAACACGGAACATCCCACCTACAACAGCGTTCTGGACTTTATTGCATTTGAAACAACCCAATGTCCCAGGTAGTACCAAGTGAAGTTGGCCAAGGAGGCGTGGTGAGAGCATCGAGTGAAAGGGACAAGGTCGTCTACGACCGTATATGGAAGAAAAATGCAGACATTGGCAATCCGTCCGATACCGCCTGCTATTTGGCGCAGATCTTAAAGCCGGGGGCGCAGATCTGCGACCTTGGCGCGAGAGGAGGGCGCCATGCCCGGTTGTTCGCGGCGGCCGGCTTCGACGTGGTGGCAGTGGACCGGAATCAGCAGGCGCTCGAAGCACTCGCCCAGGTAAGACGCGACTACTCCAGTTCCCAGGTTGTGGGTGACGATATCCTGACCTTTCTCGGTGGCTGCGAAAGGACCTTCGACGCCATCGTGATGTGGGACTGCGTGCATCATGTGGTATTGAGCGAGCCGTCGTTTGAAGACCTGGCCAGGTGTTTGTGGCAACGCACTGCCCAGGGCGGCTATCTGCTGATCACGCTGCTGTCCGACATTTATTATCCCGACCGGTTGGGTGGCCATGACAGGTATCTGCTGAGCCGTGAAGCAGCCGCTCGGCAGTTGCAGGCAGCCTTTAACCATGGATGGCAACTGGTGCAGGAAAAACAAAAGCCATTCACCATTCCCGCCGCCGAGGGGCTGCAAGGGGCAGCGATTATCGTGGGTGAGTACAGCGCCACACGATTGATTCGCCTCTACCAGGCCGTTCCCCTCAGCGGTGGTGGCTTGTCTGTCGAAGCAGATGGCATCGAGTCCGCAGCTCCAGCCGGCGGCGGGTTGGCATCGTGCCGGGAGATACGCTGATGGACTTGCTGGAGGCACTGGGAAAATACCAGCCCCAATCGGTCGCGGTGTTTGTCCGCGGCAGCCGGGCCCAAGGTTTTGCAGCTGTGGGCGCCGATATCGACGCTATTGTCGTTACCGAGCAGCCCCACTATTTCAAGCCTGATCCGCAAGGTTTCGATATCTATCGCTGGCAGGGCGTGAATGTGGAAGTTCTGGTGTTGACCGAAGCGGATCTACATCGGCGCTTGAGTGTCCTGGAAAAGCCCAGGTTGTCGCAGATCGAGTTCGATGAGGCAGAGCGCATCCTATCTGCTCGTCTCCTGCAGGGTGACCCCTCACAGTTCGATTTTACGGCGTATCAGCGAACGTTCAATGCGAAGTACATCGCCTCGAGAATGGAGCGTTGCAGGAATCTGTTTGGCAAGATCAAAAGCGATTTCACTACCGGGGATTACCAGTTGGTTCACCTCTGCAGGAAATTTACGCTCTCCATGCTGGAAGCGTATCTGGTTTGGAAGGGCGATATCTTTACCCGTGAGCGCTGGTTGTTCAAGCGTCTGGATAGAACGTTGGGCAAGGATGCATGGATAGTCAGACGTTACATCCAGCTCCTGTTCCAACAGGCTTGCATGACGCCACACGAGCTCCAGGCCAATGCACGGCAATTGCTGTTGCTGGCTCAGGCCATGCAGTACGCCATGCTCATGGGGAGGGATGACTGCCCGGTGCTCGAAGGCAATGGATGCGAGCACGCCGATCCTGCGTTCTTGCTTAGGTTGGCACCGGGCAAGTCTGCAATCATCTATTTGAATGACGTCAAGGTCGGTACCGCTTCGGCCTGTCTGGATTTGTTTAAGCAACACGTGTGCGGCGTCACGAGAGATTGATGGCAAATGGTCGGCTTGACGCGAACGGCGCGGTTTTTTGTACTGTTTGGAGGTCCGCGTGCAGAACGCGATTGTATTTGACGAGATCAGTGTTACAAAACGATATGCCTGTCGTTTTTCCCTCATGAGAGAGCGATATGTCTACGAAAACGAAACGAACTTGGGGGAAGTTCTCATTCGGGGTGTATTGCCGTCTGGCAGTGACGCGCTTCAGATCCCGTACGTGGCGGTGCAACAGAGACTTTTATGCCATGCGCAGGCAGGGTATCTGTTGGCTGGCTTCCATGACGCGATTTTTAGCACGCCTTTTACCTCACTGGACATACCCAAGGAGAAAATGTTTGTCGAGCACAAGCTCATTTCACTACTCGAGGAACACAAAGACAATCAAGCGATCAGAGCTGTCCTGGCTCGTGCCTTGGATACATGCACCGAACTTGTGCTCTGTCACGGGGATTTTTCTCCAAGAAATATCATCGTCGGTGACTCAGAACGGTTGTACCTAATCGATTTCGAGGCGGTGTCGCTCGGCCCAAGAGCGTTCGATATCGCTAAATATCTGTGGAAGTGCGCCGAGGATCTAGACACAAGCCAGGGCGCCATTTTCAAAGCAGCCTATGAGCGTAGTGCTAACGTTACGGTGGCGCAGCAGGAAATTGACACCTATATTCTGGTTCACGCACTGCTTGCCCTGAAATGGCTGCGAGAAACCGGAATTGATGACCCTGACTACTTTCTGTTGGCGCAGCGTACAATCGCTCAACAGATGACTAGATGTGTAAACCCGGTAGGTTGTTCAGTGGAATGCGGCTGATGGGCGGGCAGTAATTCAGGCTCGAATGAGGCCTATGCCAGTTGTATTGGTGTAGCCAGGGTGCCAGATGCTGCGCGCGCTGCTCGGAGCTTTGGTAGCTGTGCGCATACGCCCATTCTCGCAGGCTGGTTTGAATGAAGCGCTCAGCCTTGCCATTGGTACGCGGTGTGTAGGGTTTGGTGCGAATGTGCCGTAACCCCAGCCGCCGGCACAGGCGGCGGAACAAACCTGATCGGTAGCAAGCACCATTGTCGGTCATGACCCGGACAAACCGGATATTCAGGCTACGGTAGTAGCGCAGAGCCTGCAGGAGCGCACGGCAAGCGCTGCCACCACGTTCGTCGGCATGCAGGCTGGAGAAAGCGATGCGCGAGGCATCGTCGATGGCGACATGGACAAACTCCCAGCCGGCCCCGTCCGAGCCCATCAGACGGGTCCCGGTGACGCGGTGTCCAGGCCGCCAGAAACGGGCAAGCTTCTTGATATCCAGGTGCAGCAAGTCGCCAGGTTGAGCGTATTCATACCGTCTAATCGGCGGGGCGGGCTCCAGCTCGGGAAGACGATTGAGTCCCTGCCGCTTGAGATGGCGTGCAATGGTGCTGGTTGCCAGCTTTAGCTCATAAGCAATTTGCCGATAAGTCTGGCGAGCCCTGCGGCGCTCAATCAACTGCTCGAGTACAGGCTCAGGCGTGGCATGGGGGCAGGTGCGCGGACGCGAGGTACGGTCCATCATTCCTGCCTCTCCCTCGTCGCGGTAACGCCGAAGCCATTTGTAGGCAGTGCGTACGCTTACACCAACTGCCTGCGCAGCTTCTTCGGCGCGTAGGCCCTGCTGCATGCGCTGGACTAAAAGGGCTCGACCGCGCGATGTAAGACGGGCATTTTTATGTAGGTTCATCCGGGGCTCCTGGAAGGATTGGTTGGTCGCACTTCCAGTTTTCCGGGTAGCTCCCGGATGAACAACCTACCGAGAGATCACAACTAGACTTTGAAAAGGTAGATGATCCAGTTCGTTGCGCTACGGAGGGACTACAATTCAAGACGCTCACGCTGTTTGGTAAGCAGATCAAGATAGATGGTTTAGATTTTTAGACATGATCTTCTGATTTTCGTTACGGTTGCCAGGGCGCGGAGCTTTACCCGCGCTGCAGCAACGATGCGTACCAGGCAACCGGCGTTGAGCCTGGCGGTTCGAGAGCTGGAGAAACGTTTGGGTGTTGAATTACTGGTGCGCACTCCTCAAGGCGTTTCGCCGACGCAGGCCGGCCAGAGGCTATTGGTTCGGCTCGCCCCGGAGTTCTATGAAATCGAAGGTGATCAGCAGCTTCAGGTGCGAGTACCTGGCTCATGGATGTTCAACGGAAGCTATCCTTCCCTGGATGAGGTGCTCGCGGGTGTAGGCTTGATGTATCTACCTGAGCCATTAGTCCGCGCCCGGATGGAAGAGGGCAGGCTTCTTCCTTTGTTGAAAAAACCGGTGGCTAACCGTCCCGGTTTTGCATATTTGTTTTGCGAAGCAGCGCCATTACCGACCTGCGCTCTCTTTGATTATTGAAGCGCTCAGGTATCGAGGGTAAGTGCCTTCTCGCATAAGCACACTCGTAAATATAATGCCCAAACTTGGCGCCCATTTATAATGCGGCGCCTCAAAGCCCTAAGCTGTAACGGGTGATTGCAGGATGCTTCCTCACAGGTAATTTTTGAAGGTTCCGGCAGTGATGCTTACCGCGATGCCCAATAGGGCTGCGCAGGGGAGCAGAACCAGCATCGGGCTGATGCTGATCGGGAGGGCCAGGTAGAACGTCCAGGGAAAGATGGCCAACGGGATGATGGTTCCGCGTGCCTTGTGGTAGAGGTAGCTAGATTCTCGACCTGCGCCAAACTTCCGCAGATCACGGCGAACCAGGCCATCGACCAGGCCGGTGAACGCGGCCAGGGCGAACAGCGGAATGGTCAAGGCAAGGACCACTAGGCGCACACAGAAAATCAGGACGGTGAACAGGGCTGCCAAGGCGTAGTTCTGGATGGTCGTCACGCTCTGCGCCGCCAGATAGCGCACATCCAGTTCGCCCCGGGGGCCTGCATTGGCCACATTCTCCATACCCTGGACCCAGCTAAGCATCCCGGTCTTTACCACCAGCCAGTTGTAGGCCTCAGTGACCAACCAGGTTGCGGTACGACCAGGCTCCTGGACGATGGCACTGTGAAGAAACCCCTGGGACAACCAACTCAGCTCTGTCATCAACATGTGTTGGCTATGCCGCCACCCGGCCTCGGGCCAGAAGAAATAGAGGCAGATCCAGTCAACTACGATCGCAGTAAACAGCGATCCGAACATCACGCCGAGGAAGTAGAACGGGAATCCGATAATTTTGCTGAACAGCGACTCCTGCTGTTCCTGCTGATGTTGCGCCCGCTTGGAGACGTCATCTGCTGCCATGGCCTTCCCTCACGCTACTTCGTCGGTTGCGACATGGCGGAAATCGTCCACCAGGTCTTCAGGGAGAGCGGATTTAAAGTCTTGATAGCCAGGCGCTTCCCACCATTCGCTCGAGGCTGCAGCCGATCGGCGCATTCCCGTCGCGATGTCCTGCAGGCGGCAGGCAGAACATCGTCAGGGTCGTTCGCCGGCAGTGGCATCCGGATCTTCCATAGGTTGCCGCCCTCGATCAGGGCGAAGCATTGGCCTCTGGGCAGGCCCACGACGTGCGCAGGCTCGATCATCGGCACACTGGTCAGCTGCACCGAGTCATTCGTGTTCGACGTGAATGCCGTTTTGCCATTCACCGAGTCGTTCGCACTGCTCGCGGGGGTGCTGTTGTAGATCTGGACCTTCGGCAATTGGTTGGTGAGCAGCTCGGCCGTAGCGGTCTCGCGCACACGCAGCGTGAAGAGATTGTTGAAGTTGCCGATCACCTGGCCGGCCTTTGCCTTCGAGCCGATCTTCGCCTCGATGTCGCTCAATGTTTGGGTGTAAACGGTCACCTGTATGCCGGCGCCGCCGGCTTTGTTCACCATCGGGATAAACTCGTCACCGATCAGCTCGTTGAATTCGTCGGCGTGTAGGTTGATGCGCACCTTGCCCCCAGCCATGTGGCCTGGCAGCCCATCGTCAATGCCATGCTTGTAGATGTGGCCAGCGACGGAGACCAGGTCACTGAACATTGAATTGCCCACAGCCGCGGCGACCTCGGTGTCAGACAGCGCGTCCAGGCCGACATACACCACGGGCACGCTTTCGGATCACCTGCATCCAGTCGAAGATTGGCCGCTGATCGTTGAGGTCCAGGTAGTCGGGGGCGAGCAGTTCGGCGATCCGCCCCGTGGTGAGCTTCTCTAGGAGCGGCAGCAGTGATGCCACGATCTTGTCGAAATAGGTCTTGTCGTAGCGCACGGCGCCGCGCAGACCGTCCATCACAGAGTCGTTGATGCGCTTCTGTGTCAGGTACTGATCGATGGCCACCACCCGTAATGGTCGATCCTTCATCGCGAAGGACAGGTTCTTGCGATCGATCTTCGCCTCCAGAGCGACGATGGTCTCCCAGGCCTTTGGGTCATGCTCCGCGAAGTATTTCTGGGCGTATTCGACGAACAGCTCGTCGATGTTGATAACGTGCCGGCGGATCTGCTCGTAGTTGGGGCGTCGGCCCAGGGCGACCAACGACTGCGCGATGATGTTGACGAAACGCCATGCGAGCTCGCGGAACGCTGCCGAGTTGCCCTCGCCGGAGAGCTGGCCAGCGATACGCGTGGCCACCTCGCTGATCCGGCCAAAACGGCCAATGGCGTTGTAGCGGGCGGAAATGTCCGGCCAGCCAAGATGGAAAACATAGAACTCATCCAGGCGCCCGGCGCGCTCGCACTCGACGTACATACGCTTGAGCAGATCCGCGTCACCTTAGGGGTCAAACACAATGACGACTTCATGATCAGCGGCTTGAGCAGGTTGCAGTCGACGTGCCCACCGATGTCGAGCTTGGCTCCGTCGCCCCATGTGTACACGGCGTCCACGGCGGTGCGTTCGGCGAATGTCTTGAGTGATGAAGACCTCGGCTAGCCTATCGGAGCCCTTCGCCGCTTGTCCGGCCCCGCGCCACGTGCGATACGCGCCAGTGCGCTAGGATGTCCCCTCGGCTTCGAAGAAAGGACATTTCAATGCTGATCGGTGCGCTGCTGGTCCTCACCTGGGTCATCCTCCTCGTCCGATACCCGGCCAAGGCCCTGCCGGTCTCCCTGGCGGCTCTCGCCGGGCTGGGCCTGGTGGCGGCCTGGGTGATCTGGCAGGACAACGACGAAAGCCGCCACCTGCAACGCCAGGAACTGCGCCTGAGCTATGCGCCGGAACGCTGTCCGGTGGACCGGCCGCTGGCGGTCGAACTGAAGAACGGCAGCGACCGTCCGTTGCTGGAGCTACGCTGGAGGATCGCCGCCTACCGTCCCGGCGACAGCGTCAACCTGGCCGACACCAGCTTCGACAGCCCGCGCTACCGGGCGCCGAACGCCCTGCTCGGCGGCGACAGCTGGCGCGACTGCCTGCCGCTGCCGCCGCTGCGTCCGGGCTATCGCGCCAGCACCCTGGAATTCCGCGCCGAACGCCTGGACGGGCGTTTCGGCAACTAACCGAGGGAGGACCCGATGGAAACCCGCCGTCTGTTCGACCAGGGCTCCGCTGCCTACGCCAGCGCCCGCCCGCGTTATCCCGATGCGCTCTACCGCCATCTCGCCGGGCTCTGCGGCCAGCGCCGGCGCGCCTGGGACTGCGCCACCGGTACCGGCCAGGCCGCGCTCGGCCTGGCGCAGTACTTCGGCGAAGTCCTCGCCAGCGACACCAGCGCGCAGCAGATCGAACACGCCGTTGTCCATCCGGGTATCCGCTACAGCGTGCAGGACGCCGAAGCCACCGACTATCCCGACGCCGCCTTCGACCTGATCTGCGTAGCCCAGGCCTGGCACTGGTTCGACCATTCGCGCTTCAACCGCGAGCTACTGCGCGTGCTGCGTCCCGGCGGCGTGTTCGCCGCCTGGGGCTACGGCTGGTTCAGCATCGACGCGCAGATCGATGCCGCCATCGACGAGGAATACCTGCGCCCGATCGGCCCGTACTGGGCGCAACAGAACCGCCTGCTGTGGAACGCCTACCGGGATGTCGAGCTGCCGCTGGGCGAACTCCCCGCGCCGGCCTTCGTCATCGAGCAACAATGGAGCCTGGCCCGGTTGTTCGACTACATGGCCACCTGGTCGGCCAGCCGCCTGTGCCGCGAGGCGCAGGGCAACGCTTTCGTGCGCCAGGCCCTGCAACGGGTCGCCGCGCTCTGGGGCGAACCGACCTCGACACGCAGGGTTCGCATGCCGCTGGCGCTGCGGATCGCGCGCAAGGACGCCTGACCGAGCCTTCGGGCGGTTTTCCGCGGCCGGCGAATCCAGTACGGTAGGCCGCCCTCCTTCCAACTCCCAGCCAAGGAACGCCGCCCATGAGCCAACCCGTCGCCTTCGTCACCGGCTGCTCCAGCGGCATCGGCCGCGCCCTTGCCGACGCCTTCCAGCGCGCCGGCTACCGGGTCTGGGCCAGCGCGCGCAAGGAGGACGACGTGCGTGCCCTGGCCGAGGCCGGCTTCCAGGCGGTGCAACTGGACGTCAACGACGCCGCCGCGCTGGCCCGTCTGGCCGGGGAGCTGGAAGTCGAAGCCGCCGGCCTCGACGTCCTGGTCAACAACGCCGGCTACGGCGCCATGGGTCCGCTGCTGGACGGCGGCGTCGAAGCCATGCGCCGGCAATTCGAGACCAACGTGTTCGCCGTGGTCGGCGTGACCCGCGCGCTGTTCCCGCTGCTCAGGCGCAAGTCCGGCCTGGTGGTGAACGTCGGCAGCGTCTCCGGCGTGCTGGTCACGCCCTTCGCCGGCGCCTACTGCGCCTCCAAGGCCGCGGTGCATGCGCTGAGCGATGCCCTGCGCCTGGAGCTGGCGCCGTTCGCCGTCGAGGTGCTGGAAGTGCAGCCGGGCGCCATCGCCTCGAACTTCGGCGCCAGCGCCAGCCGCGAGCTGGACAGCGTGGTCGACGAACGCTCGCCCTGGTGGCCATTGCGTCGGCAGATCCAGGCGCGCGCCGCGGCATCCCAGGACAATCCCACGTCCGCCGAAGACTTCGCCCGCCAGTTGCTCGCCGCCGTGCAGCGCCGTCCGCGCCCGCCGCTGGTGCGCATCGGCAATGGCAGCCGGGCCCTGCCGGCGCTGGCCCGCTGGCTGCCGCGCAGCCTGCTGGAGCGGCTGCTGAAGAAGCGCTTCGGCCTCGACACGCGCCTCTGAAACCGCCAGGAGACACCGCCATGGGCGACCGCCTTGCCGTACCCATCCGCTACTACGCCCTGGCCGGGATCGCCGCGGCGATCCTGCTCAACGTGCTGCTGCGCGGGGTGGTCCGTTTCGGCGGACTGCCGGCCAGCCTGCTGATCGCCGCCGTCATCGCCGGCGGCCTGGCCTGGTGGTTCGCCCGCGCGCAGCGGCGCTGGCCGACCTGGGGCGAGCGCTTGCGCCTGGTCAGCCTCTACGGCGGGGTACTCGGCGTGCTCTACCTGCTGCTGGTCAGTCTCGCCTCGCTGAAGGGCGATCCCAGCCCGGCGGCGCTGCTGATCGTGGTGCTGCACTACCTGTGCTACCCGGCGCTTTTGCTGGTGTTCTTCTCCGGTAGGGTTTACGGATTTTTCCTACGCTAGAAAGTGAAATTCTCCCAACGAAATCTTCACATTCTCTTCAGGTTGCCTTGACCCATCGTCGCCTAGTGTTGGCCACCCAACGCACGAGGCCGACATGTCCCGCTCCCCGCTCACCTGGCTCCGCCTGCTGCTCGCCGCCGCCCTCGGCGCCTTCCTGCTCGGCGGCCCGCTGCACGCCGCCGAGGCGCCCGCGGGGCGTCCGCCGGCCTGGGCGCAACCGGTCGACCCTTCGATCAACCTCTACCGCATGAGCCCCACGCTCTACCGCAGCGCGCTGCCCAACGCGCAGAGCGTGGCGCTGCTGGAGCGCCTGCAGGTGAAGACGGTGGTCAGCTTCATCAAGGACGACGACCGCGCCTGGCTGGGCCAGGCGCCGGTACGGATAGTCAGCCTGCCGACCCACGCCGACCGGGTCGACGACACCGAGGTGCTCAGCGTCCTCCGCCAGTTGCAGGCCGCCGAGCGCGCAGGCCCGGTGCTGATGCATTGCAAGCACGGCAATAACCGCACCGGGCTGTTCGCCGCCATGTACCGCATCGTCGTGCAGGGCTGGGACAAGCAGGCCGCGCTGGAGGAAATGCAGCGCGGCGGCTTCGGCGACGAGGACGACATGGAGGACGCCAGCGCCTATGTGCGCGAGGCCGACGTCGACGGCCTGCGACTGGCGATGGCCAGCGGCGAATGCAGCCCGTCGCGCTTCGCCGTCTGCCATGTGCGCGAGTGGATGGCCCAGGCGCTCGACCGTTCTTAATCGCGCGCCCGGCCGAAAGGCTTGGTCCCGTCACGCAAGTTTGGCACCCTTGGGACTCGCCGCCCCACGCGGCGCCCCTTCGACAGCCGCGACGAGACTCCCCATGAGCGATGCCCCGACCTCCCCGCGCTTCAGCGCCGCCACCAGCACCCGCCTGCTCGACCACGCGCAACTGGACACGCTCTGCGCCGACTACGACGGCTTCCTCCTCGATCTCTGGGGCGTGGTGATGGACGGCGCCGAAGCCTTCCCCGGTGCCCTCGCCTGGCTCGCCCGGCGGTATGCCGAAGGTCGCCCGGTATGGTTCCTCAGCAACTCCTCCAGCAGCGTGGTGGAAATGAGCGCCGGCCTGGAACGCCTGGGCGTGCGCCGGGAATGGTTCGCCGGCATCACCACTTCCGGGCAACTGACCATCGACGCCCTGCTGCAGGTTCCGGAATACCAGCGCGGCGGTATCTACCTGGCCGGCGTCGGCCTGGCCCAGCAAACCTGGCCGGGGGAAATCCGCGAGCGCTTCGTCGACGACATCGCCCGGGCGGCGCTGATCGTCGGCGTCGGCAGCTTTCCCCAGGAAGAACTGGAACAGCGCTTCGCGCCTCTGCGCGGCGCCACCGACCTGCCGTTCCTCTGCGCCAATCCGGACCGCGTGGTGGTCTCCGGCGGGCGCACGGTGTACGGCGCGGGCATGCTCGCCGAGTTGTTCAGCGAAGAAGGCGGCCAGGTCAGCTGGTACGGCAAGCCCGACCCGGCGGCCTTCCGCGTCGCCCAGCGACAACTGGAGGCGCGCGGCGCGCGGCACATCCTGTTCGTCGGCGATTCGCTGGTGACCGATGTCCCCGGCGCCCTCGCCGCGCGCATCGACACCCTCTGGCTGGGCGCCACCGGCATCCACCGCGAGGCACTCGGCGCCGAGTTCAACGGCGCGCTCGACGAGGAGCGGGTCAGGTCGCTGCTGCACGGCTATCCGATCCGACCGCACTTTGCCGCGCCAGGGCTGGTCTGACCCTCAAAGGTCGGAAGAAGGATGCGCGCATGCACTGGCTGGACTACCTGCAATGGCCCGCCATGCTGGTCACGGTGGTGGCCGCCTGGCTGGTGGCGTCGGCGCACCGGCGGCGGCGCCAGGTCGGCTTCTGGGTGTTCCTCGCCAGCAACCTGCTGTGGATCGCCTGGGGCCTGTACGCCCAGGCCTATGCGCTGATCCTGCTGCAGGTCTGCCTGGCGGCGATGAACCTGCGCGGCACCCACCGCAACGAAGCGCCCCGGGACCCCGCCTGAGGCCCGCCAACGAAAACGCCCGCCATGACGGCGGGCGCTCGCCTTGCCCAGGCTGCGCTCAGTGCGCGCCCTCGTTCTTCTCCAGCGGCTGGCCGGCATAGATGCGCCGCACCAGCGGGCCGATGGACAGCCCCTGGAGCAGGATCGACACCAGCACCACGATGTAGGTCAGGCTGAGGATCAGGTCGCGCTCCGGCCCCAGCGGCAGGGACAGCGCCAGCGCCACCGAGACGCCGCCACGCAGCCCGCCCCAGACCAGGATACGGATGGTGCCCGCCGGCACCTGCCGGTTGGCGCCACGGAAGCGGCGCAGGACCAGGATCGCCGGGCCCACCGTGAGCAGCCGCGAGACCAGCACCGCGCCGCCGAGGGCGAAGGCCGCCGCCACGTGCAGCCAGGAGAACGGCAACAGCAGCAGCTCCAGGCCGATCAGGGCGAACAGCAGGGCGTTGAGGATCTCGTCGATCAGCTCCCAGAACTTGTCCACGTAGCGCCGGGTCTCGTCCGACATCGCGTAGTGGCGTCCGTGGTTGCCGATGATCAGCCCGGCCACCACCATCGCGATCGGCGCCGATACGTGCAGGCGCGCGGCCAGCGCGGCACCGCCGATGACCAGGGCGAGGGTCAGCATGACCTCCACCTGGTACTGGTCGATACCGCGCATCATCAGGAACACGCCGTAGCCGAGCAGCGCGCCGAAGAGCACGCCGCCGATGGCTTCCTGGACGAAGAGGATCGCCGTGGCGCCGAGCGTGGGCGCCTCGCCGAGCTGGAGGATGCCGAGGATGATGGCGAACACCACCACCGCGGTGCCATCGTTGAACAGCGACTCGCCGACGATGGTGGTCGCCAGCGGCTTCGGCGCGCCGGCGGACTTGAGGATACCGAGCACGGCGATGGGGTCGGTCGGCGAGATCAGCGCGCCGAACAGCAGGCAGTAGATGAAATCCACCTGCCAGCCGAACAGCGGGAAGGTGTAGTAGGCCAGGCCGCCGATGACGAAGGTGGCGATCAGTACCCCGGCGGTGGCCAGCAGGCCGATCGGCCACTTGTAGCTGCGCAGGTCGGAGAGGTCGACGTGCAGCGCGCCGGCGAACAGCAGCGCGGGGAGGAACCAGGTCATCAGCACTTCGGAGAAATCGATGCGGCGGATGATCTCCTGCATCTCCACCTCGAGGATCGGATAGCCCAGCTCCGACAGGCCCTGCACGACCAGCGAGAACACCAGCGCCGTGGCCATCACGCCGATGGTCGGCGGCAGGCGGATGAAACGGTAGTTCACGTAGGTGAGCAGGGTGGTCAAGGCAATGAATGCCGCGACGAGATCGAGCATGACGCGGGTACTCCCTTAGCAGAAGGTAAAACACCTACCCCAAAAGGCCGATCCGTGAACCGTGGGGTGCGAATGTCTGGAAAAGCCCGAGAAAATTTCGGAACCGGCATCATAACCGCAGAAAAGCCCTGGGCGTCCAGCGCACCGATACGGTGCATGGAACGCCGTCGCCGCGGCGACGCCCTTCTCGCCCGCTCCCACGGGAAAATTTCTTCGTTCGCCGCCAGCCCAGGCGAGACGGCGGCTGCGGCCGTTTCCCCAGGCCTGGTCATGGCACAAGCATGGCCGTTGCGTTGAACCTCCTCGAACGACGAACGGTCAACCCTTTCAGGGCCGGGAATTCGGTGCCCATCCGAAGCCTTTGATTTCCGGCCTATTTCCGCGCTTCGACGGAGCGCCCGACAGCGTAGCCAACGCTCATTCCGAAGGGAGTCCCGACCATGGTGAAAACCTGTGGCAAGGCCCTGCTCGGCCTCTGCGCCGCAGCCGCCGTACTGGCCTTGCTGATCCACTGGATCACCCCCGCGACCATCCTCCACTACCGCGAGGACCTGCTGTTCTACTTCCAGGCCCACCTGGTGCTGGTCTTCAGTTCGATGGCGGCCGCCCTGCTGGTCGGCGTGCCGGCTGGCATCCTGCTCAGCCGTCCCGGCATGCAGGCCCGGGCCGAACGCCTGATGCAGCTGTTCAACGTCGGCAACACCATCCCGCCGCTGGCGGTACTGGCCATCGCCCTGGCGATCATCGGCATCGGCAACGCCCCGGCGATCCTCGCCCTGTTCCTCGCCTCGCTGCTACCGATCGTGCGCAACACCTACGAGGGCCTGCGCAATGTCTCGCCGGCGCTGAAGGAAGCCGCCACCGGCATCGGCATGACGCCCAACCAGGTGCTGCTGCGGGTGGAGCTGCCGAACGCGATGCCGATCATCGTCGGCGGGGTGCGCGTGGCCCTGGCGCTGAACGTCGGCTCCGCGCCGCTGGCGTTCCTGATCGGCGCCAACAGCCTGGGCAGCCTGATCTTCCCCGGCATCTACCTGAACAACCACCAGCAACTGCTGCTCGGTGCCGCCTGCACCGCGCTCCTCGCCCTGCTGCTGGACGCCCTGGTGGTGCTGTTCAGCCGCACGTTCCTGGAACGCGGCCTGGCCGCCAGGGAGGCCTGATGAACCGACTGCTCCGATCCCTCTGCCTGGCTTGCGCCGGGCTCCTCGCCGCCGGCCTGGCGCAGGCGGAAACCCTGCGCATCGGCGGCAAGACCTTCACCGAACAGCGCATCCTCACCGCCATCACCGCGCAGTTCCTGCAGAAGCGCGGCTACGACGTGAGCGTCACCACCGGCCTGGGCAGCACCCTGGCGCGCGCCGCCCAGGAAAGCGGCCAGCTGGATATCGTCTGGGAGTACACCGGCTCGTCGCTGATCGTCTACAACCACATCGACGAGAAGCTCGACGCCGCGGCTTCCTACCGTCGCGTCAAGGCGCTCGACGAAGCCCAGGGCCTGGTCTGGCTGAAGCCGACCCGCTTCAACAACACCTACGCCCTGGCCATGCCCGAGGAAGAAGCCGAGCGCCTGGGCATCCACAGCGTCAGCGACCTCGCGCGGGTGCTCGCCGAACAGCGGAAGGCCGAGCCCGGGAGCAGCCACCTGTTCGCCATGGACCCGGAGTTCGCCGGCCGCCCCGACGGCCTCGGCCCCATGAGCGAGCTGTACGGCCTGCACTTCACCCGCGACGACATCCGCCAGATGGACGCTGGGCTGGTCTACACCGCGCTGAAGAACCGCCAGGTGTTCCTCGGCCTCGTCTACACCACCGACGGTCGCCTGAAGGACTTCAAGCTGCGCGTGCTGAAGGACGACAGGCAGTACTTCCCCTTCTACAACGCCGCCCCGGTGGTGCGTAAGGATGTCATGCAACGCCATCCGGAGTTCGCCACGCTGTTCGATCCGATCATCGAGCGGCTCGACGACGCCACCATGCAGGCGCTCAACGCGCGGGTCGACGTCCAGCAGCAGACGCCACAGAAAGTCGCCGCCGATTTCCTCCGCGAACACCACCTGCTCGATGGCGGCAAGGCCGGCCAGGGAGGTAGCCAGTAATGGATTTCTTCAGCGTGCTTTCCCATCTCGACTGGACCCAGGTCGGCCAGCTCACCCTCCAGCACCTGCTGCTGGTGCTGGTCGCCGTGGGCCTGGCGATCCTCGTCGGCGTGCCGCTGGGTGTGCTGATGACCCGTTTCAGGTGGCTGGCCGGCCCGCTGCAGGGCGCCGCCACGGTGATGCTGACGATCCCCTCGATCGCCCTGTTCGGCCTGCTGATGCCGATCTACTCGGTGTTCGGCCAGGGCCTCGGGCCGCTGCCGGCGATCACCGCGGTGTTCCTCTATTCGCTGCTGCCGATCCTGCGCAACACCTACCTCGCCCTGACCGGCGTGGAGCCGGGCATCCGCGAAGCCGGCAAGGGCATCGGCATGACTTTCTGGCAGCGCCTGCGGATGGTCGACATTCCCCTCGCGGTGCCGGTGATCCTCGCCGGCGTGCGCACCGCCGTGGTGATGAACATCGGCGTGATGACCATCGCCGCGGTGATCGGCGCCGGCGGCCTGGGCGTGCTGATCCTCACTTCCATCAGCCAGAGCAACATGCCGATGCTGGTCGTCGGCGCGGTGCTGGTCAGCCTCCTGGCCATCGTCGCCGACCTGCTGCTGCAATGGCTGCAACGCATCCTCACCCCCAAGGGACTGCGCGCCGGCGCGCACTGACAGGAGCCGCACATGATCGAACTGGACAAGCTCAGCAAGACCTTCACCCAGAAGAACGGCAAGGAATTCCGCGCCGTCGATGCCGTCAGCCTGACCGTGGAGAAAGGCGAGATCTGCGTCTTCCTCGGCCCTTCCGGGTGCGGCAAGACCACCACCCTGAAGATGATCAACCGGATCATCCCGCCGAGCTCCGGCCGCGTGCTGATCGACGGCCAGGACACCGCCGAGCTAGACGAGGTCACCCTGCGCCGCCACATCGGCTACGTGATCCAGCAGATCGGCCTGTTCCCGAACATGACCATCGAGGAAAACATCATGGTCGTGCCGCGCCTGCTCGGCTGGGACAAGGCGCGCTGCAAGGAGAAGGCCCGCGAACTGATGGGCATGGTCAAGCTGGAGCCCAAGCAGTACCTGCAGCGCTACCCGCGCGAACTCTCCGGCGGCCAGCAGCAGCGCGTCGGGGTGATCCGCGCGCTGGCGGCGGACGCGCCGCTGCTGCTGATGGACGAGCCGTTCGGCGCGGTCGACCCGATCAACCGCGAGTCGATCCAGAACGAGTTCTTCGAGATGCAGCGCAAACTCGGCATGACCGTGATCATGGTCAGCCACGACATCGACGAGGCGATCAAGCTGGGCGACAAGGTGGCGGTGTTCAAGAGCGGCCGGCTGCTCCAGTACGACCACCCGGACACCCTGCTGGCGCACCCGGCGGACGAATTCGTCAGCGCCTTCACCGGCCAGGACAGCACCCTCAAGCGCCTGCTCCTGGTGCGCGCCGAGGACGCCGCCGACAGCAGCCTGGTCACCGCCCGGCCGCAGACCCCGGTGGCCGAGGCGCTGGAACTGATGGACGAGAACGACCGGCGCTACCTGATCGTGCTGGATGACCAGGGCAGGGGCCTGGGCTACGTGCGACGCAAGGACCTGCGCCGCCAGGAGGGCACCTGCGAACCGTTCATCACCCCGTTCCGGGTCACCGCCAGCCACGACGAGCACCTGCGCATCCTGCTGTCGCGGATGTACGAGTTCAACAGCTCCTGGCTGCCGGTGCTCGCCCCCGACCAGCAGTTCCTCGGCGAGGTCACCCAGGAGTCCATCGCCGACTACCTCAGCTCCGGTCGCTCGCGCGGCGGCAAGGGGGTGATCGTGTCGCCGGCGGAGCAGGTCGGGGCCTAGAGCGCCGGGTGGATATTCAGCGCTCGCAGGCGCCAACCGGAGCGTACTCCGGGCATGTGGCGCCCTCTCCCCCTGGCTGGCCCAGAAGTGAGAGGGAGCCGTATGAAGCGGTTCGCTACCGCCGTTCGCCAGTCGCCACAGCGTCCCCCCTGGCAACGGCCTCCTCGCCCTTCGGGGAGAGGAGAGCGACGGGCGCGACAGCAAGCCCTCGACGATCATCGACCCGGCCCCTCTTCCGCCCCGCCGAAACGAAAAAAGCCCGGCATCCGCCGGGCTTCCCCACGCCTCTCTCGCTCAACCAGCCCGCCCCGGCGCCTGCGCCGCCGAGGTCTGGTCGGCGCGCGCCTGCGGCTTGACGATCACCGTGCAGGTGATCCCCGCCGAGAGCAGCACGCCGTCCGGCACTTCGTCGATGTGCACCCGCACCGGCACGCGCTGGGCCAGGCGCACCCAGTTGAAGGTCGGGTTGACGTCGGCGGTCAGCTCGCGGCTTTCCGGGTTGTCGCGGTCGTAGATGCCGCGGGCGATGCTTTCCACATGGCCCTTGAGGTGCTCTCCGCTCATCAGTTGCATGTCCACCGGGTCGCCTTCGCGGATGTACGGCAGCTTGGTTTCCTCGAAGTAGCCGTAGACCCAGTAGGAGTTCCTGTCGATCACCGCCATCTTCGCCTCGCCGACCCGCGCGTAGTCGCCACGGTGCACGTTGAGGTTGGTGACGTAGCCGTCGACCTGCGCCACCACCCGGGTACGCGCCAGGTTCAGGCGCGCGGCGTCGAGCTGGGCCTTGGCCTGCTCGTAGTCGGCCATCGCCGCGGCGGCGGTGTTGTGGGCGTCGTCGCGGCTTTCCCGGGAGACCACCATCTCGTCCATTTCCGCACGGCGGCGGGCGTTCAGCTGACGCATCTCCAGGGTCGCCTTGCGCGAGGCGACCAGCGACTCGGCCTGCTTAACCGCGATGCGGTAGTGGTCGGGGTCGATCTGCATCAGCAGGTCGCCTTTCTTCACCAGCTGGTTGTCGCGCACCGGGACGTCGACGACGATCCCCGAGACATCGGCGGCGACGTTGATCACGTCGGCGCGCACGCGGCCGTCGCGGGTCCAGGGGGTGTCCATGTAGTTGACCCACAGGGTCCGCCCGATGAACACGGCGACCAGCAGGATCAGCAGGGTGGCCAGCAGGCTGATTACGGATTTCAAGGTCATGGTCGGCTCACGATAACGAAGAGTGCGCTACCGCCTCAGCGGTAGATGGTCAGTGAAAGGCCGCCGTACAGGCAGGCGAACAGGCTGACCCGGAACAGCGCCGGGTGCCAGGTGAAGCGATACAGGCCGACCGAGGCGAAGATCCGGTCGAGGCCCCAGGTGAGCGCCGCGGCGATCACGAACAACAGCGTCAGGGTCGGCATGTAGACCCCATGGATGGCGATTTCACGCGGCATGGACAGTCCCCTGGCCACTCGTCCGGCCGGCCAGTTCGGTCAGCGGCGAGGTCGGCGCGAGCAAGGAAGAACGGATGAAGTGCAGGTAGCTGCGCACCCGCCGCAGCGGCGAGCTGTCGAAGTGCGGCGCGCAGGGTTCGTCGGTGTGCCTTGCCGCGTGGATCGCCTGGTCGACGGCCGCCAGGGCCCGTTCCAGGTTCTCCGCGCCGGGGCGCACGAACAGCCGGATCAGCGCGCGGCCCATGGCGCGGATCGCCTGGCGCCAGGGCATGGACTCGGCGTAGCAGGGTTCGTCCGGCAGACGCTCCTGCTCGCGACGCAGTTCGATGATCGCGTGGCCGACCTCCAGCACCAGGAACATCCAGCGCAGCAGGCCACGCTGCACGTCCGGGCGCCCGGCGGCGACCCCGTAGGCCTGGTTCAGCAGGTCGCGGGTGCCGCTTTCGAACGCCGAGCCAAGGCCCCGGCTCTTGCCGCTGATGGCGAACACCACGCGCATCCGCAGATCGCGCTCCAGGCGCTTCCACAGCCAGGCGCTGTTGGGCGGCAGGATCACCGCGGCGGCGGCGGCCGAGAGCAGCATCGAGAGGATCAGGGCGATGTACTCGTTGATCACGTGGGCCGGATCGTAGACGGTCAGGTTCGCCGGCACCGAACCGAAGCAGAAGAACACCAGCAGGCCGAGGCCGTAGCCGGCCCACTGCGGCCGCGAGGAAATGAACGCGCCGAGGGCGAATACCGGCGCCAGCACCAGGCACAGCAGCGGGAAACCGTCGATGTGCGGGTAGACGAAGAACATCTCGCTGAAACCCAGTACCGCCGCGCCCATGGTGCCGATGGCCATCTGCATGGCGATCTTCTTCGGATTCGGCGCCGCCGAGGCCAGCGCCGAGACCGCCACCGCGTTGAGGGCGAAGGTGCCGCCGCTGGGCCAGGTGCTGTAGATCCAGAAGCAGCCGAACAGCAGGATCATCAGCCCGGTGCGCACCCCCGCCACCGCCGCCGCCACCGCGTTGGCCTTGGCGGTGAAGGCGTCCTTCCACTGCTCGCGCTCGTGGCGGTGGGCGGCCAGCGAGGCGTGGGTCAGTGCGTAGTCGTGCATTTCCTCGGCGAAGCGATAGAGCAGCTCGGCGGCGGTGTTGAAGTCCAGCCGCGCCTCTTCCCCGGACTCCCGCGCCAGCAGTTCGCCGCGCGCCTGGCGGATACGCGCCATCAGGCGTTCGCGGCAGTCGGCGAGGCGCCCGGCGAAGCGTTCGGCGTCATGGTCGGTGACGGCGCGGCCACGGATTTCCTCGAGCAACCCGGTGATTTCCTCCAGGCACGGCTCGAACGCTTCCAGCACTGGCTTGGAGCCTTGCGCACGCAGGCGTTCGAGCAACTGGTGGAGGGCGTGGAAACGGGTATTCATGGCCATGAACTCGCCGCTCAGGCGAATCAACCGGCCATTGCGCAGGCGCATGTGCGGATCCTCGAAGGCGCTCGCCGCGCGCATCGTCTCCAGGCCCACGGCCTGGGCGGCGAAGGCCACGTTGCTGCTCTCGAACCGCTCGCGCCCGCCGACCCCGCGCAGGCTGTCGAGGACGAACGCGGCGAACAGGCCGAAGCGCACGTAGAGCGCGTTGCGCATCGCCGCGCTGGTGGTCTGCGGCATGATCACCGCGCTGACCACGCCCGAGCAGAGGATCGCCAGGCTGATCTCCAGCACCCGCCAGATCGCCTGCATGAAGGCGCCTTCCGGGTGACTGGTGGCGGGGATGCCGATCAGCGTCGCGGTGTAGCCGGCGAGCACGCAGGCGTACGAACGGAAGTCACGGTAGCGCGCGGCGCCGGCGGTGCAGAGACCGATCCAGATCGCCGAGCTGAGCAGGAACAGCACCCGCTCCTGGGCGAACAGGGCGATCAGGGTGACCATCACGCTGAGCCCGACCAGGGTGCCGAGGATGCGGTAGAAGCTCTTGGCGAATACCTGACCGCTCTGCGGTTGCATGACGATGAACACGGTGATGGTCGCCGTGCTCGGCTGCGGCAACTCCAGGCGCATCGCCAGCCAGAGGGTCAGGAAGGCCGCGCAGAGCACCTTGAACACATAGATCCAGGTCGCCCCGTCGCTGCGCGCCCACTCGGCCAGGGCGCGCCGCCACTCGTCGCGGCTGGGCAGGGCGAGGCTGCCGGGGCGCCCGCTCATCGCGAGGACACCGCTCTGACCGGGACGCTTTCCGGCGCCAGCTTCGGCTGCGCCGGGGTATCCGTGCCAGCGCCGACGCCGCCGCCGAGAGCGGTGACCAGGCTGGCGTGGGCGGCCAGCCGGGCGGCCCGCACCTGTTCCTGGACCAGTTGCTGCTGGAACAGCCGGGTCTGCGCGTTGAGCACGTTGAGGTAATCGGTGAGGCCGCGCTGGTAGGCCAGGGTGGCGATATCGTAGGTCTTCTGCGCGGAAGCCACCGACTGCGCGGCGAAGTCCTTCTGCACGTCCACCGAATGCAGGCGGATCAACTGGTCGGAAATGTTCTTCAGCGCATCCACCAGGGTCTGGTTGTACTGCTCCACAGCCGCATCGTAGCCAGCCGCCGCTTCGCCCAGTTGCGAACGCAGGCGACCGCCATCGAAGATCGGCAGGGTCACCGCCGGGCCGGCGCTGTAGGTGTACTTCGCGCTGCGGAAGAATTCGAGCATGCCGCCACCGACCGCGCTGAAACCGACCGAGGCCATCAGGTCGACATTGGGATAGAAGTCGGCGCGCGCCACGTCCACGCCCTTGGCCAGGGCGGCGACCTGCCAGCGGCGGGCGACCACGTCCGGGCGGCGGCCGAGCAACTCGGCCGGCAGGGCGCTGGGCAGGCTCGGCTGCGCCGCCAGGTCCAGGCGCGGCCGGCGGATCGTGCGGCCCTCGCCCGGGCCTTTGCCGGCCAGGGCGGCGAGCAGGTTGCGGCTGAGCTGGATCTCTTCGTCGATCACCTCGATGCGGCGCTCGGTCTCGGGCAGCGGCACTTCCGCCTGGCTGACCTCGAAATGCGTGCCGAGGCCGCCGCGCAGGCGGCGCTGGGCCAGGGCGAGGATGTCGCGCTGCTGCTGCAGCATGGCCTTGGCGATGTCCATCTCGGCGTACTGCAGCGACAGCTGGACGTAGGCGCGGACGATGTTGCCCTCCAGTTCGAGCTGCGCCTGGCGCGCCTCGGCGGCGGCCATGTGGGCCAGGTCGACGGCGCGTTCGCTGTCGCTGCGGTCGCGTCCCCAGAGATCGAGCTTGTAGTTCAGGCCGATCTCGGTGGAATTGTTCCAGGAGGTGGTCCGCGCCAGGTCGCCGGGGCCGTAGAAGTAGTCGTCCGGCCAGCGGTGGCGGGTCAGCGAGCCCTTGCCCTGGATCTGCGGCGACTCGATGGATTCCACCAGCCCGGCCATGGACTTCGCCTGGCGCACCCGCGCATGGGCCACCGCCAGGCTCGGATTGCCGTCCAGGGCCTTGTCGATCCAGGCGTCCAGCTGCGGATCGGCATATGCCTTCCACCACTGAGCCTGCGGCCAGCCGGCTTCGCGGGCGGCAGCCCGGATCGCAGGGTCGGTGGCCAGTGCGTTGGCATCGAGGGTGGCGGCCTGGGGGGCGATATCGCCTGTACTGACACAACCGGATATTGCGGAGAAAACGACGAGAAAACCGACGAAAGAACCGACCAAGGTCAGCTCCTTCCTGAGAACACGCGGCACGTTGTCTGATCCTGGGAGGGGCAAAGCACGGAATTTGAGCGGTACGGGCGCCGCTCAACCCGCTCGAGCGTCCATGCGCTCGGGGGCTTGTGGATTTTAAGAGGCTGGCGGCGGCTGATAAGCTGGCTCAAGTGCGATTGTTTATTGCGTAATGTGAAATAATCCCTCCCCGCAACAATCTGACACACTTCTGCGCGTGCCTAGGAGGCCCCGTCGATGGACACCCTGCAAAACATGCGAGCCTTCGTCTGCGTGGCGGAAACCGGCAGTTTCACCGCGGCATCCCAGCAGCTCAACACCACCACCGCCTACGTCTCGCGGGCGGTGGCCAACCTCGAGACGCACCTGCGTACCCGCCTGCTCAACCGTACCACTCGTCGCATCGCCCTCACCGAGGCCGGCCAGCGCTACCTGCTGCGCTGCGAGCAGATTCTCGCCTACGTCGAGGAAGCCGAGGCCGAAGCCAGCGACGCGCATGCCCGGCCGGCCGGCAGGCTGAAGCTGCATTCGATGACCGGCATCGGCCAGCACTACGTGATCCGCGCCATCGCCGGCTACCGCCAGCAGTACCGCGACGTGACCTTCGACCTGACCATGGCCAACCGCGTGCCGGACCTGCTCGACGAGGGGTTCGACGTGGCCATCGTGGTGGCTTCCGAGCTGCCCGACTCCGGTTTCATCTCCCAGCGCATCGGCGAGACCTACAGCATTCTCTGCGCCTCGCCGGAATACCTGCGCCGCAACGGCACGCCGAGCGAACCCGCGGAGCTGGCCAACCACGACTGCCTGCGCCTGGTCAGCCCGGTGGTGCCGCTGGACCGCTGGCTGTTCGACGGTCCCAATGGCCAGGAAATGGTCTCCATCGGTGCCTCGCCGTTCCAGGTCAATGTCGGCGACGCCATGACCGAGGCGATCCGCTCCGGCCTGGGCATCGGCATCCTGCCGGTCTACTCGGCCATCGACGACCTCGGCAAGGGCACCCTGGTGCGGGTGCTGCCGCAGCATCGCCTGCAACAGTTGAACGTCTACGCGCTGTATCCCTCGCGGCAGTATCTCGACGCCAAGATCAAGACCTGGGTGGAGTATCTCAAGGAAAGCCTGCCCGGCCTGCTGCAACGCGACGAGGCCACGCTGGTCGAGTTGTGCCTGGAACTCAGGAAGTCTTCCTGAGCCGATAATCGCCCGCCACGTGGCGAGCCGCCGCCCGCCGCCGAGGCGGCGGTGGTAAGGTCGGCGCCTTCGCTCCCGCTTGCAGAGTACCGCCATGAAAAAGAACGTCTTCGTCTTCAGCCGCCTCGCCCCCGAGCACCTCGAGCGCCTGCGGCGGCAGTTCAACGTCCGCCTGCTCGAACCGAAGCTGGGCGATATCGACGCCCAGTATGCCGCCGCCCTGCCCGACACCCACGGCATGATCGGCGTCGGCCGGCCGCTCGGCGCCAGGCAACTGGAACAGGCGCGGCAACTGGAAGTGATTTCCAGCGTCTCGGTCGGCTACGACAACTACGATCTCGACTACCTCAACCAGCGTGGCATCGCCCTGACCAATACCCCCGACGTGCTCACCGAGACCACCGCCGATCTCGGCTTCGCCCTGCTGATCAGCGCCGCGCGACGGGTCGCCGAACTGGATGCCTGGGTCAAGGCCGGGAACTGGAAGCGTACCGTCGACACCCCGCAGTTCGGCACCGATGTGCATGGCAAGAAACTCGGCATCCTCGGCCTCGGCCGGATCGGCGCGGCCATCGCCCGGCGCGGCCGTTTCGGCTTCGGCATGCAGGTGCTCTATCACGGCAACAGCCGCAAGGCGGAGCTGGAGCGGGAACTCGGCGCGCGCTTCCTCGGTTTCGACGAACTGCTCGGCGAGGCCGACTTCGTCTGCGTGGTGGTGCCGCTGGGGCCGCAGACCCGCCAGTTGATCGGCGCGCGCGAACTGGGCCTGATGAAGCCCTCGGCGATCCTGGTCAATGTCGCCCGCGGCCAGGTGGTCGACGAGGCCGCGCTGGTCGACGCCCTGCGGGAGAAACGCATCCTCGGCGCCGGCCTGGATGTCTACGCGAAGGAACCGCTGGCCGAATCGCCGCTGTTCGCCCTGGACAACGTGGTGACCCTGCCGCACATCGGCTCGGCCACCCACGAGACCCGCCGGGCCATGGCCGAGCGGGCGCTGGACAACTTCGAGGCGGCGCTGCGCGGCGAGCGACCGCTGGACCTGGTCAACCCGCAGACCTGGTCGCGCGCCTGAGCGCACCCCCTCTTCCGCGCTATGCCGAACGCACCGGCGCCGCCAGCGCGGGCGCCTTCGGCTTGCGGAACACCAGTACGTTGCCGAGCATCACCAGGGCCAGCCCGGCCAGCGCCGGCGCGGTCCAGCGGTAGCCCTCGACGAAGGCCGAGATGTTCAGCGCCACCACCGGGAACAGCACGGTGCAGTAGGCCGCGCGATCCGGGCCCATGCGCCCGACCAGGGTCAGGTAGGCGGTGAAACCGATCACCGAGCCGGGGATCGCCAGGTACAGCAGCGAGCCGACGTAGCGCGCGCTCCAGTCGAAATTCAGCGGCACGCCCTGGACCAGGCACAGCGCCAGGAGGATCTGGGTGCCATAGAGCATGCTCCAGGCATTGCCGGTGAGCGGGCGGATGCCGGCCTTCTGTTGCAGGCTGGAGAGCATGTTGCCGGTGGAGAAGCACAGCGTGCCGAGCAGGGCCAGGCCGAGGCCGTAGAAGGTTTCCGGGGTGGCCTGGTGACCCACCAGTTCCGGCCAGAACAGCAGCCCCAGGCCGAGCAGGCCGAGACCGCCACCGGCCATCACATTCGGCGCGATGCGCTGGCCGAACCACAGCCGGGCGTTCAACGCATTCCACAGGGTCGCGGTGGAAAACACCACGGCCACCAGGCCGCTGGGAATCCACTGGCTGGCGGTATAGAAGCAGATGAAATTCAGGCAGAACAGGCATACGCCCTGGGCCATGCACAGGCGTTGGCCACGCGCATCCAGCCGTTGCAGGCGGCGGCCGAGCAGCAGCACGGCGAACAGCACCAGCGCTGCCAGGGCGAAGCGGTAGGCGATGGACAGGGTGATCGCCACCGGGCCCATCTGCAGCTTGATGGCGATCCAGGTGGTGCCCCAGATGAGCACGGTGAGCAGGTACAGCGAAAGGTTCATGGCGGCTCCGCAACGACAGGATGCCGCCAGTCTGCGGGCGAGGCCGGGTGGGACGATTGTCCATTCTTGCGCTTTTCATCCGCCGCCCCTCGCCGCCCCGGACACGCGTGGGTAGCATGGAGGGCATGCACCAACCCAGCGATTTCCAGGTATTCCGCACCCTCGACCGGACCTCCAATGCGCGCCTGCTGCGCAGCAGCACGCTCAGCGACGGCCTGGCGCTCGCCCATTGGTACCGCGACGAAGCGGAGATCCTCGGCTACAGCGATCCCGGCCACCACACCCTGTCGCTCTACCTGCAGGGCGGCTGGCAGACCTTCCGCCGCGACCGCCCGGGCCTCTACGGCGGTCCCGACCGCTTCTGCGTGATGCCGGCCGAACACCACTCCGACTGGGCGGTGACTCGCGGCCTGGGCTTCATGCACCTGTACATCAGCCCGCAACGCCTGGCCGGCGCGGCGGTGCGCACCCTCGACTGCGAACCGCGCAGCCTGCAACTGGAGGAGCGCACCTATATCCAGGACGCCCCGCTGGCCGCGCTGTGCCGGACCCTGGAACGGCAGGACTGGAACGAACCCGGCGAGCGCCTGCTGTGCACCAGCCTCGCCCACCAGGCGGTGGACCACCTGCTGCTCACCGGTTGCGGCAGGCGCACCGGCGTGCGCTGGCAGGGCGGGCTGGCCGCGCACGTACGGCGACGCCTGGCCGACTACATCGAAAGCCACCTGGAGCAGCCGCTGGAACTGGGGCTGCTGGCGGAACTGGCGGCGCTCTCCGAGTACCACTTCGCCCGCATGTTCCGCGTCTCCTTCGGCCTGCCGCCGCACCGCTACGTGCTGGAGCGGCGCCTGACGCGGGCCCGCGAACTGCTGGCGTACTCCGCGCTATCGCTGCAGGAGGTCTCGCTGGCCTGCGGCTTCGCCAGCCAGAGCCATTTCAACCGGCGCTTCCGCGAAGCCCACGGTGCCACCCCGGGTCAATACCGCACCGCCCTGAAAGCCTCCTGAAAGCCAGGCGCCGACGGCCTGCGGTTGTAGGCAGGCATTCTCGCAGCATAAAATGATAACTATTATCATTCGTTAACCCTTCTGCTCCGGGAATGTCCAGGTGTCGAGCGCCGACCTCGCCCATGCGGCCGCGTTGCATACCCTCTACAGCGACCACCACCACTGGCTCACGGGCTGGCTGCGGCGCCGCCTCGGCTGCCCGCAGAACGCCGCCGACCTGGCCCAGGACACCTTCGTCAAGGTCCTGGTCTCGCGCCAGGCCACGCGCATCGACGAACCGCGCGCCTTCCTCACTACCATCGCCCGCCGCGTGCTGTGCAACCACTACCGCCGCCAGGACGTCGAGCGCGCCTACCTGGAAGCCCTGGCCAGCCTGCCCGAGTGCGAGCTGCCCAGCGAAGAGACGCGCGCCATCGTCCTGGAAACCCTGGTCGAGCTGGACCACCTGCTCGACGGCCTGCCGCCGCTGGCCAAGGAAACCTTCCTGCTGGCCCGGCTCGACGGCCTCGGCTATGCCGAGATCGCCACGCAGTTGGGGATCTCCCTGAGCAGCGTCAAGCGCTACATGCTCAAGGCCGCGCAGCGCTGCTATTTCTTCGATCTGCCATGAGCCTGCCCGCCGCGCCCAAGGTGCCGCCGCAGGTGGCCGAGCAGGCGGTGCGCTGGCTGGTCGAGTTGCAGGGCGGCGCCGACGACGAACGCCTGCGCCAGGCCTGGCAGCGCTGGCGCCAGGCGGCGCCGGAACACGAGCAGGCCTGGCGTCACATCGAAGCGGTCAACCAGCGCCTGGCCGGGATCGGCACGCCGCTGGCCCTGGCCGTCGTCAACGCGCCGCGCTCGGCACAGCGCCGGCGCGCGCTGAAGACCCTGCTGGTCATGCTGGCCGCCGGTGGCGGCGCCTGGGGCCTGCGCGAGAACGGCAGCCTGCAGCGCTGGAGCGCCGACTATGCCACCGGCGTCGGCGAACGCCGGCGCCTGACCCTGGCCGACGGCAGTCGCGTCGAGCTGAACAGCGACACGGCCATCGATGTGCGTTTCGACGCCGGCGAACGACGCCTGCTCCTGCTGCGCGGCGAGATCCAGCTCAGCACCGGCCAGGATCCGCGCCCGCTGCGGGTGTACAGCGCGGAAGGCCGGCTGCGCCCGGTGGGTACCCGTTTCGACGTGCGCCAGTTCGCCGGGCGCACCCGCGTCGCCGTCCACGAGGGCGCGGTACAGGTGGAGAACCGCGCCGGCCAGGGCCTGCTGTTGCCCAGCGGCCGGCAACTGGATTTCGACCGCGAGCGACTCGGCGCTCCGCAGCCGCTGCCGGTCGGCAGCGGCGCCTGGACCGACGGCATGCTGGTGGCCGCCGGCATGCGCCTGGACGAGTTCCTCGCCGAAGTCTCGCGCTATCGCCCCGGACGGCTGGGCTGCGACCCGCGCATCGGCGGCCTGCGGATTTCCGGCAGCTATCCGCTGGACGATAGCGAGCGGATCCTCGCCACCCTGCCGGCGGTGCTGCCGGTGGAGGTGCGGCGGGTCACCCGCTACTGGGTCGGCGTGCACCCGCGCGAATGAGCGGAAAAAACTTTCCGCGCCCCTGAGCCTTTTTCCCCACCTCGCGTGACAGAGGAGGAAAGCCAACCTCGAAGATCCACTGGAGTGTCCCTCATGTCCCCGTCACGCGTCCTGTCACCGCTCAGCCGCGCCCTGCTCCTCGCCTGCCTCGGCGGTCCCGCCCTGGTTACCGCCGAGGCCGCCGGCGCCGCCGAGATCCGCGCCGATGCCCGCCAGTACTACCGGTTGCCCGCCGAGCCACTGGAACAGGCGTTGAACCACCTCGGCCGCCAGGCCGGCGTGCTGATCGCCTTCAGCCCGGAACAGACCGCCGCGCGACGCAGCCAGGCGCTGGACGGCGAGTACACCCTGGAGGAAGCCCTGGCCGCCCTGCTCGCCGGCTCCGGTCTGGAGGCGCGCGCCCGCGGCGACGGCGCCTACACCCTGGAGGCGCTGCCGGTGGAAGACCCGGCCAACCTGCAGGCGCTCACCGTGGTCGGCGACTGGCTGGCCGACGCCAGCGCCGCCGACGTCTTCGAGCATCCCGGCGCGCGCGACGTGGTCCGCCGCGAGCAGTTCCAGGCCCAAGGCGCGGCCAGCACCCGCGAAGTGCTGGAGCGCATTCCAGGGGTCAGCGCGCCGCTCAACAACGGCACCGGCAGCCATGACCTGGCGCTGAACTTCGGCATCCGTGGCCTCAACCCGCGCCTGGCGTCGCGCTCGACGGTGCTGATGGATGGCATCCCGGTACCCTTCGCGCCCTATGGCCAGCCACAGTTGTCGCTGGCGCCGGTGTCCATCGGCAACATGGACGCGGTGGACGTGGTGCGTGGCGGCGGCGCGGTGCGCTACGGCCCGCAGAACGTCGGCGGCATCGTCAACTTCGTGACCCGGGCGATCCCCGAGGACTTCGCCACCAGGCTCGACGTGCACAGCGAACTCAGCCCCAGCTCCAGCCAGGACGGCCTGAAGACCACCCACAACGTGCTGATCGGCGGCACCGGCGCCAACGGTCTCGGCGGCGCCCTGCTCTATTCCGGCACCCGCGGCGGCGATTGGCGCGAGCACAGCGACACGCGGATCGACGACCTGATCCTCAAGGGCCGCTTCCAGCCCAGCGACGAACACGCTTTCTCGGCGCTGACCCAGTACTACGACGGCGAGGCCGACATGCCCGGCGGCCTCAGCGCCGCGGCCTACCGCGACGATCCGTACCAGTCGAGCCGTCCCTACGACAAGTTCTGGGGCCGCCGTACCCTGGCCAGCGCCAGCTACGAATACACCCCCAACGCCAGCCAGAAGCTCAATGTCACCGGCTTCTTCACCAAGACCCTGCGCAGCGGCTACCTCGACCAGGGCCGCAACCTCACCCTGTCGCCGCGCGAGTACTGGGTACGCGGCCTGGAAACTCGTTTCAGCCAGGGCTTCGAGCTGGGCGAAAGTCGCCACGAAGTGGGCATCGGCCACCGCTACGTCAACGAAGCCAGCCACGAGCTGCGCTACTGGACCCGCGCCGACAGCGGCCAGCTACCCAGCACCGGCAGCCGCAACGATCGCGACACCCGCGGCAGCACCGAAGCCAACGCGTTCTACATCGACGATCGCATCGACATCGGCAACTGGACCATCACCCCCGGCATCCGCTACGAGAAGATCGACTCGCAACAGAAGAACCTGTTGAAGGGCAGCAAGGACAGCGGTCGCTACAACGCCTCGCTGCCGGCGCTCAACGTGATCTACCACCTCACCCCGAGCTGGAATCTCTACGCCAACACCGAAGGCTCGTTCGGCACCGTGCAGTACAGTCAGATGGGCAAGGCGGTGCGCAGCGGCGACATCGAGCCGGAGAAGGCACGCACCTGGGAACTGGGCAGCCGCTACGACGACGGCATCCTGCGCGCCGAACTGGGCGCCTTCCTGATCAACTTCGACAACCAGTACGAGAGCAACCAGCAGACCGACAGCGTGACCGCCCGCGGCAAGACCCGGCACAAGGGCATCGAGGCGGCGCTCGCCTACGACCTGGCCGATCTCGACCCGCTGCTCTCCGGCTTCGACGTCTACGCCAGCTACGCCTATGTCGACGCGAGCATCCGCGAGGACGGGCCGAACAAGGGCAACCAGGTGCCGTTCTCCTCGAAGCACAAGGGCACCCTTGGCGCCAACTACCGCACCGGCGCCTGGAGCTACAACCTCGACGGCAGCTTCCAGACCAGCCAGTACGCCGACAACGCCAACACCGAGAGCGAAAGCGCCGACGGCAGCACCGGGCGGATCGCCGGCTGGATGGTCTGGAGCGCGCGCGGCAGCTACGACTTCGGCCCGCAACTGAACGACCTGAAGCTCGGCCTGGGGGTGAAGAACCTGTTCGATCGCCGCTACTACACCCGCTCGTTCGACGACAACAACAAGGGACTCTACGTCGGCCAGCCGCGCACCCTGTACGTGCAGGCGTCGGTAGGCTTCTGAGGCACGCCGGAGCGGGAATCCGAGGCGCAAGAGCGCAAGCGACCATCCGCCCCTCCACCGGCAGGGCGAATGGCGCGAGGCGCCATCCGTCGCCGGGCCGGGGCGACGTTCAGGCCCCGCGTCACTTCCAGTTCGGATCGCTCTCCAGCTGCTTCATCAGCAGCTCGCGGACCGGCTTGGACGGCTTGCCGTACCAGCGGTAGGTGGCATACGCGCTGGGTTTCTCCATGACCTCGGCGGGCTCGTCCGGAAGGTTGACCTGCAAGCCATAGGCGGCGCTCTTGTCGCCGCGGAAGGCGACCAGCAGGCGGTTGTTGCCGCAATCATGCGGCTTGCAGCTGTCGGCCAGCACGTAGGGCTGGCCGTCCAGGCTCAGGCTGGTGGACGGAGAACTCGGGCCGCTGGCCTCGGAAACCCACTTCGGTACCTCGTTCTCGCCCTTGAACATGGCGTGCCAGGTGGCCTTGTAGCCAGGCTGGCCGAGCAGCTCGAACAGCCGCGGCTGCTCCTCGGCCTGGACTGCCACCGCATGCAGCGAGGCGCCGAGCAGGGCCAGCGAGAGCAGTCTGGATATTCCGTTCATGGCGATTTCCTTCGATCAGATGAAAAGGTTGGCCGGCCTGCCGGGCAGTGTCCCCGCCAATGGCTGCTTGGAGCGGCACGGGCCCGACAAGTTCGCCGGCGACCGACAAATCCCTGGATTGCCGGATGACAGGCATCCCGGAACGCCACGTTTTACCGCTATAATCCCGCGTTTTTCCGGGCCGCCCCGCGCCCACGCCAACGGATTCCAGCAGGCACGCATCCATGACCACTCAGGCCGCCGAAGTCGCGAAGCGCCGTACCTTCGCGATCATCTCCCACCCCGACGCCGGTAAGACCACCATCACCGAGAAGCTGCTGCTGATGGGCAAGGCGATCGCCGTCGCCGGTACCGTGAAGTCGCGCAAGTCCGACCGCCACGCCACCTCCGACTGGATGGAAATGGAAAAGCAGCGCGGCATCTCCATCACCACCTCGGTGATGCAGTTCCCCTACCGCGAGCACATGATCAACCTGCTCGACACTCCCGGCCACGAGGACTTCTCCGAAGACACCTACCGCACCCTGACCGCGGTGGACTCGGCGCTGATGGTGCTCGACGGCGGCAAGGGCGTCGAACCGCGGACCATCGCCCTGATGGAAGTCTGCCGGCTGCGCGACACGCCCATCGTCAGCTTCATCAACAAGCTCGACCGCGACATCCGCGATCCCATCGAGCTGCTCGACGAGATCGAGGCGGTGCTGAAGATCAAGGCCGCGCCGATCACCTGGCCGATCGGCTGCTACAAGGACTTCAAGGGCGTCTACCACCTGGCCGACGACAAGATCATCGTCTACGTCCCGGGCCATGGCCACGAGCGTATCGAGACGAAGATCATCGACAAGCTCGACTCCGACGAGGCCCGCGCCCACCTGGGCGATCTCTACGACAACTTCGTCGAGGAGCTGGAACTGGTCCAGGGCGCGTGCCACACGTTCGACAAGGACGCCTTCCTCAAGGGCGAGATGACCCCGGTGTTCTTCGGCACCGCGCTGGGCAACTTCGGCGTCGATCAGGTCCTCGACTGCATCGTCGACTGGGCGCCGCAACCGCTGTCGCGCGCCACCCACGAACGCAACGTGGAGCCGACCGAGGAGAAGTTCTCCGGCTTCGTGTTCAAGATCCAGGCGAACATGGATCCCAAGCACCGCGACCGCATCGCCTTCATGCGCATCTGCTCGGGCAAGTACGAGAAGGGCATGAAGATGCGCCACGTGCGCCTGGGCAAGGATGTGAAGATCGCCGATGCGCTGACCTTCTTCTCTTCCGAGCGCGAGCAGCTGGAGGAAGCCTATGCCGGCGACATCATCGGCCTGCACAACCACGGCACCATCCAGATCGGCGACACCTTCAGCGAAGGCGAGAACTTCGGCTTCACCGGCATTCCGCACTTCGCCCCGGAGCTGTTCCGCCGCGTGCGCCTGAAGGACCCGCTGAAGTCCAAGCAGTTGCGCCAGGGCCTGCAGGAGCTGGCCGAGGAAGGCGCCACCCAGGTGTTCTTCCCCGAGCGCAACAACGACATCATCCTCGGCGCGGTCGGCGTGCTGCAGTTCGACGTGGTCGCCAGCCGCCTGAAGGAGGAATACAAGGTCGAGTGCGCCTACGAGGCGATCAACGTCTGGTCGGCGCGCTGGATCGAGTGCGACGACGAGAAGAAGCTCAAGGAGTTCCAGGACAAGGCCTTCGAGAATCTTTCCGTGGACGGCGGCGGCCACCTCACCTACCTGGCGCCGACCCGCGTCAACCTGAGCCTGATGGAAGAGCGCTGGCCGGATATCCGCTTCCGCGCGACACGCGAGCATCACTGATCGCGACAGGCGAAAAAGGCAAGCCAACCGGCGAATGCCAGTCGCGAGCGGCTTCTCGCTCGAGGCGATGAGAAGACCCAAGCGAAACGGCGCTTCCCTCGCGTGAGGAAGCGCCGTTTTTTCTCAACGGACTGGCATCAGGACAACGCCCGCCTTTTCAAGCGCGACTCAGCGCCGGTGGCGCTTCATCGCCACCCGCCGCAGGTCGATGCCGATCACCACCGGGTCGTGGTCCGACGCACGATACGGCTCGGCGCTGTACAGGCTGTCCTGCTGCCGCGGCGTCTTGAACTCCAGGTTGTAGTCCAGCACCCGCGGCTCGTCGGCGTTGATGTGCCACTCCACCGCGCCGCGCACCTGGCGCGCCAGGCTGGCATTGGCCAAGGCATGGTCGAGATAGCCGGACTGCCCGGAGAACACGTAGGAGTAGCCCTTCCCGGCCCCGGCCTGACGCGCCACCAGGTCGGTGTAGCCGGCGGCGCGGATGACGTTCACCGGGTCTTCCTTGGCATAGGAGTTGAGGTCGCCGATGATCAGGTAGTCCGGGTCCTTCGCCGCGGTCGGATCGCTCGCCAGCCAGTCCACCAGGGCCTGGGCGGCGCGCGCACGGGTCAGGTTGCAGTTGCCCTGGCCATCGCCGGTGTCCGGGTCACCGTCGCAGGCCGAGCCCTTCGACTTCAGGTGATTGACCGCGATGGTCAGGCGCTCGCCGCCGGTGATCTCCTGGAAGGTCTGGGCCAGGGTCGGGCGGTTCTTGCTGTCATCGAACTCCGGGTTCACCGTGCGATCGAGCACTGCCGCGGCACCGTAGGTGCGTACCCTGTCGCTGCGGTAGATCAGGCCGACGGCGATCTCGTCGCTGCCCAGCTTAGTTCGGTTCGGATTGACGAAGGCGTAGCGCTGCCCCTGGGGCAGGCCGGCGTTGAGGCCGTCGACCAGGTCGGCGATGGCGGCGAACTCGCCGTAGCCGTCGTTCTCGATCTCCATCAGGCCGACGATGTCCGCCTTCGAGGCGAGGATCGCGGCGACGATCTTCGCCTTCTGCCGCTGGAACTCTTCCGCCGTGCTGGCCCCGCGCGAGGTGGGGAAGCCGCCGCCCTTGCCGTCGCCGTTGAAGTAGTTGAGCACGTTGAAGCTGGCCACCCGCAGGCGTCCTTCCACCACCGGCTGGGCCGGGCGCGGGTTGGCCGCCTCGAATACCGGGGTTTGCAGCGGCTGGATGCGGTAGCTGCCGGCCGAGTAGTCGAGCACGCCGTCGATGGCGCTGGTGCGGTCGCCCACGCGCAGGCTGTTGTAGGCGCTCAGCCCGGGCGCCGGATAGCGGATCGGGTCGGGATTCTGCCCGCTGCGGCCGTCGTCGAGGATGATCCGGTCCAGGTCGTTGCGTACCTGCATGGCCCTGGCCTGTTCACCGGGCGCCACCACGTTGGTCGGAGTCATCCGGCGACCGCCTGAGGACAGCAGGACCTCGCCGTAGCGCCCGAGGTTGTAGACCTCGTTGACGGTGAGCGCCTGGCGGATCTGCACGCGCATGCCCTCATAGCGTTCCAGCGCATCGGCGCTGGCCAGCGGCAGGCTGATGCCGGCCGGCGACGGCAGGGCCACACCGCTCGCCAGGACGCTGACCTGCAGCGGCCCGACCAGCTCGGTGAGGCCGTTGAACTCGCGGACCTGGCCGCTCACCCGGACGCGGTCGCCGAGCTTGACGTCGCTGCCGTTGCCGCCGTCGTAGACGAAGAGGCCTTCGGAGGTGGCCGGATCGCCGTCCACCGTGGCATCTTCCTGCTGCACATAGAAGCCCTTCAACTCGCTGGCGTTCTGGAAGTCGCCGACCACCACGCCCTCGATGGCGACCCGCTGGTTCACCAGCGGACTTTCGGCGCCGGCGCCCTGCACCTCGTGGATCGGTCGCAGGCCGGCCTCCTCGCCTCCGCCGGGCTCACCAGCGCCATGCTGGCCGAGGTTGGCGAAGGTGTCGCGCGGGTAGCCCAGCCATTGCGCCGCCGGGTCGAAGGCGTCGCTGGGATCGCTGTCGCCGTCGCGGATGTCGGCCTTGCGCACCAGGCTCCGGTCGAGGGTCTGCACATCGCCGCTGCCCCAGGCGGTGCCGGGATTGACACCGACCTGGCCGAGGCTGTCGAGGACTTCGCCATCGCGTCGGCGCAGCAACACCGCGTCGTTGCCGTTGAACCAGCTGCCTTCCACGCGCTGGCTGGCCAGGGCCAGCAGCGCCGGATCGGCCACGCCGTTGGCGAGGACGAAGGTCCTGCCCGGCGCCAGGCTGCCGCTCAGCTCGATGCTGCGGCCCGCCGCGCTGGCGCCGTTGAAGTAGAACTCGACGCGGTAGGCGGAGAGATCGAGGACCTGGCTGCCGCTGTTGTAGAACTCCAGCGCCTTGTTGTTGCCGCTGCCTTCGACGTACTCGGAGATGATCAGCTCGGCGGCGTTCGCCACCGGCAGGCCCAGCAGGGCCAGGCCGCCCAGCAGGGCGGCGTTACGCAAGGGGTGCATCGGGATACTCCTTTATCGGAAGGGAATCGCCGCGGCTCAGGCGCCGTCGGGCTGCAGCTCCTGGGAAAACACCGACTCGCCGTCGAGGTCGCGCAGGGTGACGGTGAGCGCGCGGGTCTGCGCATCGATCTCCACCTCGCCGAAGAACTGGTAGCCGGCGAAGGGGGAACTGTTCTGGACCAGCGGGGCCTTCTGGAACATCACCTGCGGGCCAAAGGTGCCATCCAGCGCGTTGGGGCCGAAACTACCGGCATTGAGAGGCCCGGCGACGAACTCCCAGAACGCCGCGAAGTCCTTGAACGCAGCGCGCTCCGGGCTGTAGTGGTGGGCCGCGCAGTAATGCACGTCGGCGGTCAGCCAGACGGTGTTGCGCACCCCGGCGCGCTGGATGAAGCGCAGCAGGTCGGCGATCTCCAGCTCGCGGCCCAGGGCCTTGCCGTCGTTGCCGTTGGCGATGGCCTCCCAGCGCTCGCGACCGTGCTCGTCCTTGCCGTCGGGCACGCAGAGGCCGATCGGCATGTCGGCGGCGATGACCTTCCACTGCGCGCGCGAACCGCGCAGCTCGCGCTTGAGCCATTGCAGTTGCTCGCGACCGAGAAAGTCGGTGGCGCCGCTGCGCCGGGCCTGCAGGTTGGCGCTGTTGCCGCCGCGGTAGCTGCGCATGTCGAGGACGAACACATCGAGCAGCGGACCGTAGGCGACCTTGCGGTAGATCCGCCCGTCGCGTCCCTGGCGCTGGAAGCGCAACGGCGCGTATTCGAGGAACGCCTGGCGCGCGCGGGCCGCCAGCAGGTCGATGTCCTTCACCTGGTAGCGCTCGTCGAGCTGCTTGCTGGAGGACCAGTTGTTGGTGGTCTCGTGGTCGTCCCACTGCCAGATCTGCGGCACCTCGGCGTTGAAGCGGCGCAGGTTGTCGTCGAGCAGGTTGTAGCGGTAGTTGCCGCGGAACTCGTCGAGGGTCTCGGCGACCTTGCTCTTGGCCTCGGTCACCCGGTTGCGCCAGATGCGCCCGCCCTCGGTCTCGATGCGCTCGGGAATCGGCCCGTCGGCATAGATGGTGTCGCCGCTGTGCAGGAAGAAGTCCGGCTGGCGCCGGCGCATGGCTTCGTAGATGCGCATGCCGCCGATATCCGGATTGATTCCGAAGCCCTGCCCGCAGGTGTCGCCGCTCCAGACGAAGCGGATGTTGCGCGCCTCGCCCGGCGCACTGCGCAGGTGGCCGAACCAGGGCCGGCTCAGGCTGCCGTCGCGGGCATCCTCGAAGCGCACCCGGTAGAAGATCGACTGGTCGGCCGGCAGACCGCGCAGGTCGATGCGCGCAGTGTAGTCGAGACGCTCGTCGGTGATCGGCGAGACCAGCCGGCGCGGCTCGCTGAAGACGCTGCGGGTGTCCCACTCGACGATCATCCGTGCCGGACGGTCGGTGCGGCTCCAGACCAGCGCGCGGTCGCCGTGCACGTCACCGGACTGCACGCCATCGGTCAGCTTCGGCCGCGCATTCGGCGCGGCGATCACCGCCGGCGCGCCCAGCGCCGGCAACAGCAGCCCAGCGCCCAGGCCTTGCATGACGCGGCGGCGCTTGAGGTCCATTGCACTCATTCCGGAGTTCTCCGCAGGCTTCACGAAGGTCCGGTTTACCGGGGCAAGTTGACAGGGGCGTTACGGGAACGGACAGGCTATTCGTTTCGTCAGGGGAATGCCGGGTGTGGGCGGCAGTGTCTGCCAGTCGTTCCACGGTGATCGTCTCTTGCCTTCCAGCGTCCATTTGCGAGTCCGAGGGAAGTCAGGCTGCCTATGCGGCAGTGAACGTTCCCCACCCCCTCGAGGACGCTGGCCGCCATTTCTTAGCTGCCTATGCGGCAGTGAACGGGCCGCTGTGGCCCTTTTTGATTCCTGCTGTTTTCTTAGCTGCCTATGCGGCAGTGAACCTGGCGCTGCCGCACATCAACCTCACCCGCCATTTCTTAGCTGCCTATGCGGCAGTGAACCGGAGTGGACCACGTTGTTTTCCAAACCGCTTTTTCTTAGCTGCCTATGCGGCAGTGAACGACGCCGGGAATGCCGACCGACAAACAGACCATTTCTTAGCTGCCTATGCGGCAGTGAACAGTGACTATGGCTCTGGTTATTCTCGTATTGATTTCTTAGCTGCCTATGCGGCAGTGAACAGCGTGAAGACTTGGCCGACTTTGCGCCGCCTTTTCTTAGCTGCCTATGCGGCAGTGAACATGCCGTCGACACTCCTACGCCCCTCCTCCCCTTTCTTAGCTGCCTATGCGGCAGTGAACACAACGCCGCGTCGATGACGCGCCGGTCTTCTTTTCTTAGCTGCCTATGCGGCAGTGAACGCGCTGACGCCGGTCAGCGGCTGGTTCGAGTGTTTCTTAGCTGCCTATGCGGCAGTGAACGAGCGACGGTGCTGGCGTGAAGCTGACCCACTTTTCTTAGCTGCCTATGCGGCAGTGAACCGCTGCAAGCGCGAATTGCAGCATTGGAAGGATTTCTTAGCTGCCTATGCGGCAGTGAACACGCAGCAGCGCGACGAGCTGCTCCACCTGCTTTTCTTAGCTGCCTATGCGGCAGTGAACGCATGCAGCTTCGCCAAGCGGCGACCGCCGGCTTTCTTAGCTGCCTATGCGGCAGTGAACTGATTATCTACTCAACAGCAGAAGAGAATGTCTTTCTTAGCTGCCTATGCGGCAGTGAACAGGCCGCAGCCCGGAGCGTAGCGCAGGGACCGTTTCTTAGCTGCCTATGCGGCAGTGAACAAGCCCCGAAAACCTATAACCATTTGAAGGAAAAAGGAATACCGGGTTTTCCTGGTCTGAAACCCTCTTTTTTCATGTCTTTGTAAGTTATTGATTTTCAAGGGCGTAAGAAACCGTCCGAAAAAAGGGTCGGAAGCTTCGGGCAATTGGAGGCCATTTCGCGATGATCGGGACGGGCGGCGGACCTCGCCGTTTGCGCGCGAATGGGCCTCGAAGGGATCACCTCTCAAAGCCCCCGGCCAGGCCGGGGGCGTCGCGCCTGGGACGGGCGCTACTGGCGTGGGTGGGCCGCGTCGATCTCGGAGAGGGCGTCGCTGACCAGCTTCAGCAAGGCGCCGTTGATGTAGGCGAGGGTTTCGCCGGGTTCTTCGTTCTCGTCGAGCAGGCAGGTCATGGCGAGGACGTTGATCGCCGACTTCAGGCGCGCTTTCGCGCTCTCGAACAACTGGCCGGGCGGCGCCTGGGTGTCGAGGTACAGCGTGGCGTTGTGCGGGAAGCGGTTGGCCTGCGAGGTGGGCAACAGGGGGATGAAGCGGGGGGACGGTTCTGTTACCGGGGGCTTGGACGTATCATTCGGCTTAGCCATGGGTCAGCTCCTGTATAAGCTGGGTTGTGGTTAGCGGGTCGTAGGTGTTGGTCGCACCTGCGGCCCGCGTCTTTTCTGCCACTGCAACGCATCCCGAGGGATGGCTTTGGCGGCCCCTCCTATCATCCTCCTACTGGTTTTTTATCCAAGCCTTGGGCTTCCGAGAGAGGCTGCGGAAATGTCCGGGGGAGCTGTCCGGCGTTTCCAGAGCCTGTAGGGCTCCGGCCTGCGGAGGTCTGGCAGGCACGAAGTCATGCCTGGCCTCCAGTCGGTGGGGCGGCGAACCCGCCCCGTCAGGAGGCCGAGCGGAATCGTTGCGCAGGGGGCCGAGCGACAGGAGGCCGCGAGAGCCGCCCCGGTCCACGAAGGACCGGGGCGGCGGGCCACCGGGAGCAACGATGCAGCGAGGGTACCCCAGTCGCGCAGCGGCTGGGGCCGGATGCAGGGGCGAGTCTTTTGGTTCCTTTTGGACGCTTGCAAAAGGAACTCGCCTGGGAAGGCGAAACAAGAAGTCGAGGCAGACACGGCAAGGAGCTGGACCACCAAGCCTGAAGCCCGCTCAGGCTCTAAGCGACGGTATCTCTGTTGTGCACTGCGGTGTAAATCGCCGACGCGCTCTGCGCCGTCCCATACCGGCAGAACGCTGTCGCTGCAGCAGACCTGGGCGTTCCTAACGTCGGCTATCTCTGCGGCTCTCCTGCACGAACCTCAAGCGCCCGGCGCACCTTGTACCACCTCGCCACGCTCCTCCTGCACCGCCCGTCCGGCGCTCTCCACGGCGTTCCACAGCCAGGGCGGCAGGTGCTCGGGATCGAGGCTGTCGAGCAGGTTCTTCACCGCCAGGCCCAACTCGGTGTCGCCCTCGATCACCAGGCGACGGCGGAAGAACAGCGTGTCCGGGTCCTCCTGGCGGCTGGCCAGCAGCAGAAAGTCGCGCCAGTCGCCGCGGATGGTCACGCTGGCCCGTGGCCGTTCGACCAGGCGCAGGCCGCCGGGTACCCGGGTGACGCACCAGCCGACGCCGAGGTCCCTCACTTCCAGGCGCAGCCAGCGACCTTCCAGCAGGTCGAAGGCGCCCTCCTCCAGCGGCTGGGCGAACAGCCGGTTGGCGACCCGTTGCAGGACCAGGTGCTGGAGCCCGCGCGGAACCTTCGCCGCCAGCGGCAACAGGCGTCCGGCGACGCCGAGGAGCAGGCGTTGGCGGTTCAGCATAGCCCTGCCTCCTCTGCCCGCAGCATCCCCGGCCGGCCGTGCCAGTAGCCGTTGCAGCCTTCCACGGCGAGCGGCGGAGCGGCACCCTTGCGTACCCGGTCGAAGGCCGCGATCACCTCGGCCATGCCCTGCGCCCGAGGGCTCAGGCGTAGCAGGTCGGCGCCGCTATGTTCCAGCGAGCGGTAGTCGGCCAGCAGGTTGCTGACCTTGCCGGACAGGGTCTGGATGCCATTGAGGGTGAACAGCGCCTCGCCCTCCTGGCTGAGCAGCGGGATGCCTTCGGGATACTGCTGGCAACAGAACTGGCAGTCGTCCTTGGGCCGGTTCTCCGCCCGCGCGGTGAAGCAGCGTGCCGAATAGGCCAGCGGCAGGTGGCCGTAGGCGAAGACCTCGGTCTGCAATTGGTCGAGGCCCAGCCGCGCAGCCTGGTCGAGCACCCCGCGCAGCAGCTTGCCGGAGACTTCCACCGGCGGAACCCAGCGGCGCATGCCCCAGGAATACAGTTCGGCCAGGGCATGGCCGTTGTAGAGGTTCAGCGCCGGACCGCCGACGAAGGGCACGCCGCGCTGGCTGAGGTAGTAGACGGCGGCCATGTCGTTGGCCTCGACCCGCAATTCGCCGTTCTCGCAGAGCCGGCGCAGGCTGGACAGCTCCGAGGCGGCCTCGATCAGCGCCAGCCCGGAGAGCACCAGCTCGGCGCGGGTCGCCTGCGCCAGCTCGCGGGCCAGCGCCTGCCAGTCGTTCAGCGACAGCGCCCGGCGCTTGGCGCAGACGGTCTCGCCGAGGTAGATGACGTCGAGCGGCTGGCTGGCCATCTCGGCGTAGAAATCGAAGATCTGCCGCTTGTCCCAGTAGAACAGCAGCGGTCCCAGGCTCAGTTTCATCGCGGCGCTCCTCACTGCCAGGAACGGTGATAGGCGCCCAGGGTGGTCTGGTGCCCTTCGGAAAGTCCGGCCAGCGCGCGCTGCCATTGCGGCTGCACGCTGTAGGCGCCCGGTGCGCTGGCGTAGCTGTCCAGCGCCTGGCGCCAGACCCGGGTGACCTGCTCGACGTAGGCCGGGCTGCGCTGGCGGCCTTCGATCTTCACCGCCGCCACGCCGATTTCCGCCAGTTGCGGGACCAGGTCCAGGGTGTTCAGGCTGGTCGGTTCCTCCAGCGCATGGAAGCGCTGGCCATTGACCAGGAAGCGGCCCTTGCAGAGGGTCGGGTAGCCGGCCGCCTCGCCGGCGGCGTAGCGGTCGATGAGCACTTCGTTGAGGCGCGAGGTCAGCCCCTCCGGCTCCTCGCTCCAGCGCACCGCCCTGGCCGGCGAACAGACCCCGCAGAGGTTCGGCGACTCGCCGGTGACGTAGGACGACAGGTGGCAGCGGCCCTCGGCCATGATGCACAGGCTGCCGAAGGCGAATACCTCCACCGGCACCGGGCTGCCGGCCGCCACCTGGCGTACCTGGGCCAGCGACAGCACGCGCGGCAGCACCGCGCGGCGGATGCCGTAGCGTTCGTGGTAGAGGGCCAGGGCCGCGGCATTGGTCGCCGAGCCCTGCACCGACAGATGCAGGTTGAGCCGCGGATGACGCTTGGCGGCATAGCCGAGCACCGCCACGTCGGCGGCGATCAGCGCGTCGACGCCGAGGTCGGCGGCCTGGTCGACCGCGCGCTGCCAGCGCTCCCAGCCCTGGGCGCTGGAGTAGGTATTGACCGCGACGTAGAGCTGTCGCCCGGCCTCGTGGACGCGCCGCAGGCCTTCCTGGAGCTGGCGTTCGTCGAGGTTGAGGCCGGCGAAATGGCGGGCGTTGGTGTCGTCGCGGAAGCCGACGTAGATGGCGTCGGCGCCCTGGCGCAGGGCCGACTTCAGGGCGGGCAGGCTGCCCGCCGGACAGACCAGTTGCATGGGGTTGCTCCTCTGGCGAAAAACGCGCTCCGCGGCAGTGGGCAACCCCGGGGCACAGGCGCCACACTCTAGAAAGACGCTCCCGGTCGGCGCTTGACCGGGATCAAGAAGGCCTCAGGCCAGCAGCGCGGAGAACGGCAGAAAGTCGATCCTGTCACCCGCCGCCAGGGTCGCGCCGCGCTCGATCACCGCCAGCCCGTCCGCCCAACTGGCGGCGAGCAGCATCGCCGAGCCCTGCTGCGGGTGGATCGCCACCCGCCCCCGTTCGTCGAGCCGCGCCCGCAGGTACTGGCGGCGCGTCCGCGGCTGCGCCCAGTCGAACGCCGCCGGCAGCGCCAGCGGCCGTGGCAGCACGTCGAGCAGCCCCTGCTGGCGCAGCAGGAACGGCCGCGCCAGCAGCAGCGCGGTGACCAGCGCCGCCGCCGGATTGCCCGGCAGGCCCAGCCAGGGTTTGCCGGCCACCGTACCGAAGGCGAACGGCTTGCCCGGCTGGATCGCCAGGCGCCACAGGTTGACCTCGCCGAGTTCGGCGATGGCACGCTTGAGATGGTCTTCCTCGCCCACCGAGACGCCGCCGCTGGTGACCAGCGCATCCCATTCGGAGGCCGCCAGGCTGAGGGCGTCGCGGCTGGCCACCAGCTCGTCGGCGAGCACTTCCTCGTCGTGCACCTCGAAGCCGAGACCGCGCAGCAGCGCGCCGATGCAGTAACGGTTGGCGTTGTAGATCTGCCCGGCCAACAGCGGCTGGCCAGGCTCGCGCAATTCGTCGCCGCTGCTCAGCAGGCCGATGCGCAGGCGCCGGCGCACCGACACCGTGGCGACGCCGAGACTCGCCAGCAGGCCGAGTTCCTGCGGGCGCAATCGCTGCCCGGCGCGCAGCACCGGCGCGCCACGCCGCAACTCCTCGCCGCGCCGACGCACGTGCTGGCCGGCGCTCACCGGCGGCAACTGCACGCGCTCGCCGTCGACCGTGCAGAGTTCCTGCGGCACCACGCAATCGGCGCCGGTCGGCAGCGGCGCGCCGGTGAAGATCCGCGCCGCCTGGCCCAGCGGCAGGCTCATGCCGCGGGTATCGCCGGCGGCGATCCGCGCGCCGACCGTCAGGCTGCCGCCGCTGCGCGGCAGGTCGGCGGAGCACAGGGCGTAGCCGTCCATCGCGCTGTTGTCCCAGGGCGGCAGGTCCATCGGCGCCGGCAGGTCGTCGCCGAGCACCCGCCCCAGCGCCCGCTCCAGGGGCAGGGTTTCGCAGGCCGGCGGGCATGGGGCGCGCGCCAGTAGCTCGGCCAGCGCCTCGTCCAGCGGACGCAGTTGCCCGCCGTCGCAGCCGCAACCGCTCATGAACGACACCCGCAGCCGGTCACCGGCGCCGTGGCCGGCGGGGTCTTCAGGTGCGGGACGAAATTGCACGGCCGGGTGCGGCTGTCCAGCTGCGCCAGGAGGATTTCGTTCCAGGCGGTGCGGCAGGCGCCCGGCGAGCCGGGCAGGCAGCAGACCAGGGTGCCGTTGCTGAGCCCGGCCAGCGCCCGCGATTGGATGGTGGAGGTGCCGATCTCGCGCTGCGAGACCTGGCGGAACAGTTCGCCGAAGCCCTCGACATCGCGTTCGAACAGCGGCTTCACCGCCTGCGGGGTGTTGTCCCGCACGGTGAAGCCGGTGCCGCCGGTAATCAGGCCGACCTGTACCTCGGGGTCGGCGATCCAGGCCGAGACCACCGCGCGGATCTGGTAGATGTCATCGATCCTCAAGGTCCGCTGGTGCAGGCGATGACCGGCGGCCAGCAGCGCGTCGGCGAGGGTCTGGCCGGAAGTATCGGTTTCCAGGGTACGGGTGTCGCTGACGGTGAGGATGGCGATGTTCAGCGGCTGGAAGGCGGAGGTGGCCAGGTGGCTCATGGAAGGGGGTCCTCGGAACGGGCGATGCCTCAGCCTGAACCCGGGGCCCCCGGCTGGCTATTCCTCCGAAGAGGTAAGCCGGCGGCGCGAGGAGGTAGCCGTCACTCCTCCCAGCGCTGCGCGGCGGCCTGGTCGCTGCAGCGGCCTTCGACCCAGCGCGGGCCTTCGGCGGTGTCTTCCTTCTTCCAGAACGGCGCGCGGGTCTTCAGGTAGTCCATGACGAAGTTGCAGGCGTCGAACGCCGCCTGCCGGTGAGCGCTGGCGCAGCCGACGAAGACGATCGGCTCGCCCGGCTCCAGGCGGCCGATGCGGTGGAGGATCTCCAGGCGCAGCAGCGGCCAGCGTTGCCGGGCCTCGTCGGCGATCCTGCCGAGGGCCTTCTCGGTCATTCCCGGATAGTGTTCGAGGAACATCCCGCCGACCTCGCGGCCGTCGTTGAAATCGCGCACGTAGCCGACGAAGCCGACCACCGCGCCGATGCCGACGTTCTGCGCGTGCAGGGCGTTGAGTTCCCGCCCCGGGTCGAAGGCGGCCTGCTGGACGCGGATGGCCATGGGCTCAACCTCCGGTGACGGTGGGGAAGAAGGCGATTTCGTCGCCGTCCTGCAGCGGCTCGTCGAGGCCACACAGTTCCTGGTTGCGCGCGCACATCAGGTTCTGCTCGCCGAGGGTGCGTTCCCAGGCGCCGCCGCGCTCCACCAGGAGCTGGCGCAAGGCGCCGAGGGTGGCCAGTCCAGCCTCCCAGTTCAACTGTTCGCCGTCGATGCCCAGGGCCTCGCGGTAACGGGCGAAATACTGCACGCGGATCATGCCTGCCCTTCCTCCTCTTTGCGGTAGTGGCCGCTCTTGCCGCCGAGCTTCTCCAGCAGCTGGACCTGCTCGATGAGCATGCCGCGATCCACCGCCTTGCACATGTCGTAGATGGTCAGGGCGGCGACGCTGGCGGCGGTCAGCGCCTCCATCTCCACCCCGGTCTGCCCGGCCAGCCGGCAGCGCGCGCGGATGCGCACCGCGTCGGGCGCCTCGGCCTGCAACTCGACCTTGACGCTGGTGAGCAGCAGCGGATGGCACAGCGGGATCAGTTCGTGGGTGCGCTTGGCCGCCTGGATGCCGGCAATCCGCGCCACGGCGAAGACGTCGCCCTTGGGATGGCCGCCGTCCTGGATCAGTTGCAGGGTTTCCGGGCGCATGCGCACCACGGCCTCGGCCGTGGCCTCACGGGAGGTCACGGCCTTTTCCGTGACGTCGACCATGTTGGCACGGCCCTGGGAATCGAGATGGGTCAGCACGTGGGTGCTCCTGGAAGAGGCTACTGGCCAGTCATTGTAAGCCCTGGAGGGCATGACGCCATGCCTGGGGAAGGTTCGCAAGGGGGATGATTGTATACATAAAGAGGTAGGCCGGGCCGGCGCGGAGAAAGCGCCGGCCCAAGGCATCCTGCGCCGGGCGCCTCATCCCTGTCGCGCAACGATGCGGGCTCGGCCCCCGGACAGGGCCTGGCAGGATGTATATCCCGCCTGGTTTGCAACCGGGCGGGATATCGGCCGGCGTATGCCGCCGGCTACCTCACATGTGCGCCTCGGCGTACTCCGCCAGTACCGAGCGCGGCACGCCCTGCAGGGTCACGTGCACGCCGTGGGGGAAGTCCTTGAAGCGTTCGGTCAGGTAGGTCAGGCCGGAACTGGTGGCTGACAGGTAGGGCGTGTCGATCTGCGCCAGGTTGCCCAGGCAGATCACCTTCGAGCCGCTGCCGGCACGGGTGATGATGGTCTTCATCTGGTGCGGCGTGAGGTTCTGGCACTCGTCGATGAGGATCAGGCTCTGCTGGAAGCTGCGGCCACGGATGTAGTTCAGCGACTTGAACTGCAGCGGCACCTTGCTGAGGATGTAGTCGACGCTGCCGTGGGTGCATTCGTCGTCCATGTGCAGCGCCTCGAGGTTGTCGGTGATGGCGCCGAGCCAGGGCTCCATCTTCTCCGCCTCGGTGCCGGGCAGGAAGCCGATGTCCTCGTCCAGGCCCTGCACGCTGCGGGTGGCGATGATGCGCCGGTAGCGCTTGCTGACCATGGTCTGCTCGATGGCCGCGGCGAGCGCCAGGATGGTCTTGCCGGAGCCGGCGGCGCCGGACAGGTTGACCAGGTGGATATCCGGATCGAGCAGGGCGTACAACGCCAGCGACTGGTACACGTCGCGTGGGCGCAGGCCCCAGGCTTCCTGGTGCAGGAGCGGTTCCTGGTGCAGGTCGAGGATGGTCAGTTCGTCCTGATGGATGCCCTTTATCCAGCCGACGAAGCCCTGTTCGTCGACGATGAACTCGTTGATATGCACCGCCGGCAGGTTGTCGGTGAGCTGCACGCGGTGCCAGGTGCGACCATGGTCCTGGCGGGTCTCGACCTTGCTCACGCGGTCCCAGAACGAGCCGGCGAGGGAGTGGTAGCCACGCGACAGCAGGGCCACGTCGTCGATCAGCTGGTCGGTGTGGTAGTCCTCCGCGTCCACCCCGCAGGCGCGCGCCTTCAGGCGCATGTTGATGTCCTTGGTCACCAGCACCACGCGCACGCCGCTGTGGCGGCTCTTCAGCTCGACCAGCTGGTTGATGATCTTGTTGTCGTTGAGATGCTCGGGCAGCCAGGTGATGGGTTCGGCGCGCTTGCTCATGAGGATCGACAGGCTGCCGCTGGGGCCGTTCTTGCCACGCTGGATCGGCACCCCGCCCTCCACCTGCTCGGGCGTGGCCTCGCCCAGAACCTGGTCGATCAGGCGGATGGCCTGGCGGCATTCGGCGGCGATGGTGTGCTTGCCGGTCTTCAGCTTGTCCAGCTCTTCGAGCACCGTCATCGGGATCGCGACGCGGTGTTCCTGGAAGTTCAACAAGGCATTCGGATCGTGGATCAGGACATTGGTATCGAGGACGTACAGGGTGGGCTGGGTGGGGCGGGAACGTCCGTGGTCATCCATACGCGATCACCTTCTGCTAAGGGCCTGGCGACGGAATGCCGGGTCGGCGCTCCGCCGGGGGGCGAGCCGCCTTCTCTCTTCCGGTGGGAAGAGCCTGACAGCAGAGGTGTGGGCCGGGGCCGCCACCTGTGCTGCAGGGTTCGGCGGTCTACGGTTCCACAAATACCGCAAAAAATATGACGGTAAAAAGTACTTTTCGTCATCAGCAGGTTTTTTTTCCGCAAGCGACGAAATACCTTGGCTAGGCCTGTATCGAGGGCTAGTGTTATCGGTCCCACCCATGGGAAAACCTGGCGCCCCTTGCCGCGCCGGGGTTCCGGCCGCCCTTCCCCATCCCCCTCTGCGCACGGCAAATCCGCCGCGTGCCCGTGCGTTTCTCCTGTATGAATCCGGGGCTTGACCTTGACACGATGTCAAGGCTGAAGCTGTCGCCCAGACTTCACCGAAGCCCCTTGCGGCCCCACCGGTGCCAATTCCGCGATTCCAAGGAGGTTCCATGAACAGCGCCACGCTCACCGAGCTCGATCTGCCGGTCAGCGGCATGACCTGCGCGTCCTGCGCCGGACGTGTCGAGCGAGCCCTGAAGAAAGTGCCCGGGGTCACGGCCGCCTCGGTCAACCTGGCCAGCGAACAGGCCCGCGTGCAAGCCCCGGCTGACAGCCTGCCGGCCCTGGTGGCAGCGGTCGAGCAGGCCGGCTACCAGGTACCGGCGCAGAGCCTGGAGCTGGCCGTCGAGGGCATGACCTGCGCCAGTTGCGTCGGCCGTGTCGAACGCGCGCTGAAGAAGGTGCCCGGGGTGCGCGAGGTCAGCGTCAACCTGGCCAGCGAGCGCGCCCACCTCGATTTGCTCGGCGCGGTGGACAGCCAGGCGCTGCTGCAGGCGGTCGAGCAGGCCGGCTACAAGGCGCGCCTGCTCGACGCCGGACAGCCGCAGCAGGACGACGCCGAACGTCGCCTGCGCCGCGAGCGCTGGTGGGTGATCGCCGCCCTGCTGCTGGCGCTGCCGCTGGTGCTGCCGATGCTGGTGGAATGGGCCGGCCTGCACTGGATGCTGCCGCCCTGGGCGCAGTTCGTCCTGGCCACCCCGGTGCAGTTCATCATCGGCGCGCGTTTCTACGTGTCCGCCTGGCGCGCGGTGAAGGCCGGCGCCGGCAACATGGACCTGCTGGTCGCCCTCGGCACCAGCGCCGGCTACGGGCTCAGCGTCTACCTCTGGCTGACCGCCCCGCCCGGACACATGCCGCACCTGTACTTCGAAGCCTCGACCGTGGTGATCGCCCTGATCCTCCTCGGCAAGTACCTGGAAAGCCGCGCCAAGCGCCAGACCGCCAGCGCCATCCGCGCCCTCGAGGCATTGCGCCCGGAACGCGCGGTGCGCCTGCGCGACGGCCGCGAGGAGGAAGTGGCGATCGCCGAACTGCGCCTCGGCGACGAGGTGGTGGTGCGCCCCGGCGAGCGCTTCCCGGTCGACGGCGAGGTGCTCGACGGCAGCAGCCACGCCGACGAGGCGCTGATCACCGGCGAGAGCCTGCCGGTGCCGAAGGCGCCGGGCGACAAGGTCACCGGCGGCGCGATCAACGGCGAAGGCCGGCTGCTGCTGCGCACCACCGCCCTCGGCGGGGAAACGGTGCTGGCGAAGATCATCCGCCTGGTGGAAGACGCCCAGGCCGCCAAGGCGCCGATCCAGAAGCTGGTGGACCGGGTCAGCCAGGTCTTCGTGCCGGTGGTGATCCTCATCGCGCTGGTCACTCTGGGCGCCTGGCTGGTGGCCGGGGTCGGCCTCGAACAGGCACTGGTGAACGCCGTGGCGGTGCTGGTGATCGCCTGTCCCTGCGCCCTCGGCCTGGCCACCCCGACCGCGATCATGGCCGGCACCGGGGTCGCCGCGCGCCACGGCATCCTGATCAAGGACGCCGAGTCCCTGGAGGTCGCCCACGCGGTCACCAGCGTGGCCTTCGACAAGACCGGCACCCTGACCTCGGGCCGGCCGCAGATCATCCACCTCGGCGGCGACGACCACGACGAGCTGCTCAGGCTCGCCGGCGCCCTGCAACGCGGCAGCGAACACCCGCTGGCCAAGGCGGTGCTCGAAGGCTGCGCCGAGCGCGGCCTGGAAACTCCGTCGGTAAGCGCCAGCCAGGCCCTCAGCGGGCGCGGCATCCAGGGCGAGGTCGAGGGTCGCCGGCTGGCCCTGGGCAACCGTCGCCTGCTCGACGAACAGGAACTCAAGCCCGGCGCGCTGGCATCCTCGGCCGCGGACTGGGAGGCCGAGGGGCGGACCCTGTCCTGGCTGCTCGAGCTGGCTCCGGAAAAACGCGTGCTCGGCCTGTTCGCCTTCGGCGACAGCCTCAAGGAAGGCGCGGCGGAGGCGGTGGCCGCCCTGCGCGAACGGGATATCCACAGCCACCTGATCACTGGCGACAACCGCGGCAGCGCGGCGGTGGTGGCCAAGACCCTGGGTATCGACGACGTGCACGCCGAGGTGCTCCCGGCGGACAAGGCCGCCACGGTCGCCGAGCTGAAAGGCCGGGGCCGGGTGGTGGCGATGGTCGGCGACGGCATCAACGACGCCCCGGCCCTGGCCGCCGCCGATGTCGGCATCGCCATGGGCGGCGGCACCGACGTGGCCATGCACGCCGCCGGCATTACCCTGATGCGCGGCGACCCGCGCCTGGTGCCGGCGGCGCTGGATATCTCGCGGCGGACCTACGCGAAGATCCGGCAGAACCTGTTCTGGGCCTTCATCTATAACGTGATCGGCATTCCGCTGGCCGCCTTCGGCCTGCTCAACCCGATGGTGGCGGGCGCGGCGATGGCCTTCTCCAGCGTCAGCGTGGTCGGCAACGCCCTGCTCCTGCGGCGCTGGAAGCCCTGAACCAGCACGCCAGGCACTTGGGGTGGCGCGCCTAGCGCAACAACCCCATGTGCTTGGCCCGCGCCACCGCCTGGGTGCGCCGCTCGACGCCGAGCTTGTCGTTGATGTGGCGGGCGTGGCTCTTCACCGTATGCAGCGAGATGAACAGCCGCTCGCTGATCTCCTGGTTGGACAGGCCCTGGGCGATCAGCTCCAGCACCGCCAGTTCGCGCCCGCTGAGCACTTCGCCGGCGACGGCGGCCGGTTCCGCCGGCGGCTCCGGCAGCAACGCGCGCAGGCGCCGGGCACCGGGGCAGGCGGGGAAGCGCTGCAACTGCTCGCGCAGCCATTCCGGCTGCTGCACCAGCAATTCGTGGAGTGGCAGCAAGGCGCCGCCGACCGCGCCCTCCATCGCCTGCTGCAGGGTCGCCAGGGCATCGCGCTCGCGGCCCTGCTCCAGGTACAGCGCGGCCAGCTGGCCGAGGGCCAGGCGCGCCGGCAGCAGCGCGCCGTTCTCCCGCGTCGAGCGGGCCAGCCGCGCCAGCCGCTGGGCGGCTTCCTGCGAGCGCCCCTCGCGGCGCTCCAGGCCGGCCTGGAGCAATTCGACATGCAGCGGCAGCAGCGGGCTGCATTCCGGCGGCGTGGCCGCCTGCCCGCCATAGGTGCCGCCCAGGCGCTGTAGCCAGACGCCGGCCAGCTCGGTCTGGCCCTGGGCCAGCCAGAGTTCGCACTTGATCAGGGTGATCGCCGCCAGGTAGTAGATCGGCGGGATGTCCCAGGCATGCATCAGCCGTTCGACGTCGCCGAGCCGGGAGAACGCCGCCGCGTAGTTGCCCAGGCGCCCTTCCAGGCTGGCCAGGACGCAATAGCCGATCACCAGGCTGACGTCCCGGCAACTGCGGGTTTCCTCGATCCCCTGCTTGATCCATTTGCGCGCCTCGTCCGGCTGCAGCGCCAGGCTGCGCAGGTAGCCGCGGTACAGCAGCAGCCGCCCACGCACCGCGTAGCGGCGTTGCGCCGGCAGGTGCTGGAGGCGTTCCAGGCCCTGGCGCACCTCCTCCTCGGCGCGCGCCACTTCGCCGCGCGCCTGCAGGACCCGGGCGCGGTCGTAATGGACCAGCGCCTCGAACAGCGGGTTGCCGTAGCGCTGGGCGAATTCGAGGGCGTCGCGGTTGTAGTTGCGCGCCTGCCAGAAGTCGCCACGGGTCACCGCCAGGTTGCTCAGCGTCGACAGGCATTGCAGGCGGGTGCCGTAGCGCTCCCCGGCGAGGTCCTGCAAGGCCTCGCGGCAGTGCGCCTCGGCCTTGTCGATATCGCCGCGGCCACGCGCGATCACCCCGCTCAGGGCCTGCCACTGGGCCAGCAGGTCGCGTTGCGCGGCGGCGTCCGGCGCCGGCAGGAAGCGCGCCAGCTGGCCGGCCAGCTCTTGCGCCGCATCCAGCTGGCAGGCCAGGGCCAGGGCCCAGCCGTACAGCAGGATCAGCCGCGGCGTGCTGGCCAGCAGGCTGTCCGGCAGGTCCATCTTCCAGCGCAGCAGGGTGGCGATGTTCTGCTCCGCCAACAGTTGCTCTTCCGACAGGTTCTGCACCAGGCTCGCCGCCACGTCCGGCTGGCCGGCGCGCAGGGCCTGCTCAACCGCCTGGTCGAGCAGGCCGTGGCGGCTGAACCAGCCGCAGGCGCGCAGGTGCAGGGCGCCGGCGGAGGGCCCGAAGTCGGGCAAGGGGCGCGCCAGCAGCAGGTCGGAGAACAGGTGGTGGTAGCGGAACCACTGGCCGTTTTCGTCCAGCGGCACGAGGAATACCTGGTGCTGCTGCAGGTGCTCGAGGATCGCGGCGCTGTCGCCGGCCTCGCGCACGGTGTCGCAGAGTTCGGCGCAGAAGCGCTCGAAGCGCGCGGTCTGGGCGAGGAAGGCCTGGACCTCGGGCGGCTGCCGCTCGATCACCTCCTCCAGCAGGTAGTCGCGGATCAGCTCGTCGGCGCCGTGCACCCCGGGGCTGACCTGTTCCGCCCGGTCACCGCGCGCCAGCAGCCACAGGCGCAACCCGGCGACCCAGCCCTCGCTGCGTTCGAGCAGGCTGTCCAGCGCCTCCTCGTCCAGCGCCAGGCCGCTGGCGGCCATCAGCGCCGCGCTTTCCTCGGCGGTCAGGCGCAGGTCCTGTTCGCTGAGTTCGAGCAACTGCCGCGACAGCCTAAGGCGCGCCAGGTGCCAGTCCGGCCGCTGCCGGCTGGTGACCAGCAGCACCAGCCCCTCGGGCAGGTGGTTGAGAAGGAACTGCAGGCAGCGATCGAGAACCGCGCCCTGGGCCAGATGGTAGTCGTCCAGCACCAGCAGCAGCGGGCGTTGCGGGTCCAGGCAGGGCGCCAGTTCGTCGAGCAGATCGTCGAGCCAGGTCTCGAAGGCGAACGGCTGGTGGCGCTGGCGCATCTTCAGCAGGCCCAGGGCCTCTTCGCCGAGGGTCGGGTGGTACTGTCGCAAGCCATCGAGCAGACGTTCGAGGAAACGCCCGGGATCGCTCTCGCGGCTGCTCAGTCCCAGCCAGAGGCTCTGCCAGCGCGGGTCGAGGCTTTCGCAGAACTCGATGGCCAGGGAACTCTTGCCGAACCCGGCGGGCGCGGCGATCAGCAGCAGGCGCCCGTCGAGCCCCTCGCGCAGCCGCTGGCAAAGACGCGGGCGTGCCACGTGGGCCGTCGGCAACGGCGGGCGGAAAAAGCGGTTGGCCGTCGGCAGGACGGCGGCGGCGGTGCCCGGAAAGGTGCGCGAGAAGTCAGTCATCACCCGGTTTCTTGGTTTATGTATGGGGCGTGAACGCTCCGGAGACTAACCACAAGTGATGGCTATTTGAAGCACTATCCATCGGCTCGGACCAAATAGCGCCCCGGCGCTTCAGCTCGACACTCAAGAAAAGACCGCTTTCCCGCCGCGGTCCAGGCGCGGCAAACGTTTCCCGGCCGTGCGGGCGCCTGCCGGGAGGACGACGGCGGCGGAATCCGCGGGCGAGGCGGGTAAACACTTTGTAATGAATTGGCGGCCAGGACCGGCAGCCGGGCGCGAAAACGAAGAAACCGGCACAAGGCCGGTTTCTTCGTGGCAAGCGGCGTCCTTCCTCAGCGCACCCCTTCCTGGCGCAGCGCCGCCGGGGTGTAGTCGCTTTCCGAAGCGCTGTAGTTGAAGTCGTAGGCCTGTTTCTCCTCGTTCTTCATGCCCAGCGCCAGGTAGCGGCCGGAGAGCAGGTCGTAGAGGGTCTCCACCGCATACCAGGGCACCTGCTTGTCGTAGTACTGCTCGGCATGCGCCTCGGCCACGCGCCACAGGGTGCCGCGACCGTCGTAGTGGTCGATCTCGGCGGCCTGCCAGGTGTCCTCGTCGATATAGAAGTCACGCTTGGCGTAGATGTGCCGCTCGCCCGGCTTCAGGGTCGCGACCACGTGCCAGACGCGGTGCAGCTCGTAGCGGGTCAGGTCCTGGTTGATGTGCCCGGCCTTGACGATATCGCTGTACTTGATCTTCGGATCGTCGAGCTTGTAGCTGTTGTAGGGAATGTAGATTTCCTTCTTGCCCACCAGCTTCCAGTCGTAGCGGTCGGGCGCACCGTTGTACATGTCGAAGTTGTCCGAGGTGCGCAGGCCGTCGGCGGCGGTGCCGGGGCCGTCGTAGGACACCTGCGGCGCGCGCCGCACACGGCGCTGGCCGGCATTGTAGAGCCAGGCCAGGCGCGGTTCCTTGACCTGGTTGAGGGTCTCGTGGACCAGCAGCACGTTGCCGGCCAGCCGCGACGGCGCGGTGACCCGCTGCTTGAAGTAGAACAGCACGTTGCTCGGCTTGTTCGGGTTGTAGTCCTTCAGGTTGGTGCGGAAGGTGAAGGCGTCCTGGAAATAGACCAGCTGGTAGGAGCCGTTGACCTGCGGAGTGGCCTGGGTCACCAGGCGCCGCACGCTGCCGCCACGGTAGCGGGTGATGTGGTTCCAGATCACCTCCAGGCCGTTCTGCGGGATCGGGAACGGGTTGGCGGTATCGAAGTTCTCCAGGCCATTGCCGCCCTCCACCAGCTTGGTGGTGGTGGCGTTGCGCTTGGCCGCCTCCTGCACCGCCGCCGGGACGGTGGCGCTGCGATGGGTCTTGTACACCGGGATCTTGTAGGTGTCCGGATAGCGCTTGAACAGGGCCAACTGGCCGGGGGTCAGCTTGTCCTTGTACTGGTCGACGTTCTGCGCGGTGATGGTGAACAGCGGCTGCTCGCTGGCGTAGGGGTTGGAGAGGAAGCCACGGCCGTCGACACTGCCGGCGTTGGTCGCCAGGCCACCGTCCCAGGCCGGGATGCTGCCGTCGGCGTTGCCGGCCTTTTCCGCGCCCAGCGGGGTCAGGCTGGCGCCGAGCTTGGCCGCCTCGTCGGCGGACACCGCCGCCATCACCTGGGTGGCCAGCAGGCTCAGGGCCAGCACACCGGAATGCAGGAGAATCTTGGTTGTTTTCATTCGCTCGTCGTCCTCGTTAAGTCCCGCTCGCCGGCCCGGCGCACGCCGGGCCGGCGTACATCAGAAGTTCATGCCGAAGCTGAGCGCGACGAAGTCGCGATCGTCCACGGTGGTGTACTTGCCGTCGAAGAAGTTGGTGTAGGAGAGGCTCGCGGTGTAGGTGTTCTGGTACTCCGCGTCCACCCCCAGGCTGACCGCCTTGCGGCCTTCCTCGAAGTTGGCGCCCGGACCGGGCGAATAGCCGTCGACGTCATGCGACCAGGCCACGCTGGGCTTGAGGTTCACCCCCATGAACACGTCGTTGTAGTCCCAGATCGCACGGGCGCGGTAGCCCCAGGCATCGGAGGTGGTATAGCCGTCGTTCTCGCAGTAGCGGCTGACGTTGTTCGCCGCTGCGGTGCCGAGGGTGCTGACGTTCAGCGCCTGGCAGCTGGCCAGGCCGGAGATGGTCCCCGGCAGCGGCCCCGGGCCGAACACCGGGTCACGCCCGTAGCGCGCCTTGGAGGTGCTTTCCAGGCCGCCGACGTGGGTCCAGCCGACCTCGCCGACCAGGGTCAGGCGCTCGGCGCCCATGACCTGGTCGAAGAAGTGCGTCAGGGTGGTCTGCAGCTGGGTGATCTCCTTGCGCCGGTAGCCGTGCAGGTCCTGCCCGGCCTGGCCGTTCAGCACCGAGGCATTGTCGTAGGGGCGGTTGCCACCGATGTTCACCGGGTCGAGGCCGGCGAAGAGAATGTCGGTGGTGTTCAGTTGTACCGGCGCGTTCGGCCGGTAGCTGACCTCGCCGCTCCACGCGGTGCCGTTGGGCAGCGTGGTGGAGAAGCTCAGGCCGAACATGCGGATGTCTTCGGGGTATTCGATGAAGTAGCTGGAGTTGCCGGCGGTGGCTGCCGCCGCGGCCTGGGCGGCCAGCGCCGGGTTGAGCGCAGCGAGGCGGGTGGTCAGTTCGTTGATTTTTGCCATGGTGCTGGCCGAGGCGCCCTGGCCGCTGAAGATCGGCAGGCGGCTGTGGTAGTTCATGTAGTAGGCGCCGAACTCGGTGTTCAGTTCGTCGGCGAAGTAGCGCAGAGCGAAGCCGTACTGGCCGCTGTCGCGAGCGTCGCGGTCCGGTCCGCGGCGCACCAGGATGCCTTCGTCCCAGGGCGATGGGGTAACGCTCAGGCCAGCGCCGGCGAGCACGTTGTTGAGCAGGTTGATGGACGCCTTGTTGTTGGTCAGCACCGCCAGGTTCTGGTCGCAGCCGTCGGCCACCACGTCCGGCTGGGAGAAGAAGGTGCCGCAGTTGTCCACCACGGTCTGGTCCCACTCGATCTGGTAGAAGCCTTCGGCGGACAGGTTGTCGGTGAGGTTCTGCGACAGGTAGAACATGTTCACCGGGATCAGGCCTTCCTTGATCTCCGAACCGGGCCGGCGGAAGGCGGTGACGTCGATGGGGTTGACCGCACTGATGCCGTTCTGGATGAAGGTGCTCTCGCCCCAGTTCACCACCTGCTTGCCCAGGCGCACGCTGCCCGGCAGGTCGCCGATGGCGTAGTTGTGATAGATGAAGGCGTCGAGCAGTTCGGCGCCGGAGGACTTGGCCAGGGTCTTGCGGCCGCTGTCGTCGATGTCCTTGAACTCGCGGTGCTCGTCCTTCAGTTCGAAGTCGTACCAGTACTTGCCGCGCAGGAACACACCGGTATCGCCGTACTTCAGTTCGAGGTCATGGATGCCCTTGAAGACCTTCGAGAACGTCTCCCCACGCTTGAAGTTCAAGTGGCTGTCGTCGGAGGTCTGGGAAAGTCCCTTGCCGCCGTTGTTCACACCGATCAGGTTCTTGTTCGGCTTGGCGGTCGACCAGCTGGCCCCGACCGACAACGCCGAGTCGAAGGAACCTTCGATTTCCCCGATGTTGAAGGTCACCCCAAAGGCCGGAGCCGCCAGCGAGGAAGCCAGGCTGACGGCCAACGGCAACCGGGCCCGGCGCGAGAACGGATTACGGGTTGTCATCGACGCTACTCCATGTGTGTTTTTTGTTATGAGTGCGTGGACTATAGCCAGCGGTGCCTGCCGCTTGATCCCTCGAAAGTGTGATTTGCGCGGCGCAACCACTCTGGCTCGCGCCTTTGCGGCGGGCCTGCCGTGACCGGACGGTCGCAAAACGTGGAGACCAAGCGTTTGCTTGGCCTCCGGGCGTTTCAGCGGTGTAGGAAAGCCCTGTCAGACGGTCGACAGGAAGGCGCTGCCGGCTTCCTGCCACTGGGCGATCTCGATGCGGATGCGCTTCTTGTCCAGCTTGCCGACGCTGGTCTTGGGAATATCGGTAACAATCGCGATCTGCGAGGGAATCGCCCACTTGTTGATGTTGCCCTGCTCGACGAAAGGCTTGAGGTGCTCCTTCAGCCCGCGCGCGTCGAGTTCCTGCCCCTCGCGCACCACCAGCAGGGCGAACGGTCGCTCGCCCCACTGCGGGTCGGGCACGCCGACCACCGCCACCTCGCGCACCGCCGGATGGCGGCTGATCAGGTCTTCCAGCTCCAGGGAGGACAGCCACTCGCCGCCGGTCTTGATCACATCCTTGATACGGTCGCGGATCTCGATGAAGCCCATGCCGTCCAGGGTCGCCACATCGCCGGTATGCATCCAGCCGCCACGCCAGAGTTCCTCGCCGCGCTCGGGCTCGCGGAAGTAGCCCTGGGTCAGCCACGGCGAGCGCAACACCAGCTCGCCCTGGGACTCGCCATCGGCCGGCAGGAAGCGGCCCTGTTCGTCCATGATCGCCGCATCCACCAGCGGTACCGGCACGCCGGCCTTGATCCGGTAGGTGGTGCGCTCGTCCTCGCTTCCGGCCAGCAGTTCGTCGTTGAGGTAGGCGCAGGAGATCAGCGGGCAGGTCTCCGACATGCCGTAGGCGGCGGTCAGCTGGATACCGCGCGCCTTGGCGGCCTCGTAGAGCGAGCGGTTCAGTGCGCTGCCGCCGATGATCACCTTCCAGCCTCTGAAGTCCACGCCCTGGGCGGCCCTGGCGTTCATCACCATCTGCAGGATGGTCGGCACGCAGTGGGAGAAGGTGACCTTCTCGCGCTTCCACAGTTCGACCAGCAGTTCCGGATCGTAACGCCCGGGGTAGACCTGCTTGACCCCGAGCATGGTCGCCACGTACGGAGTGCCCCAGGCGTGGACGTGGAACATCGGGGTGATCGGCATGTACACATCGCTGGTGCCGAGCAGGCGGATGCTGTCCAGGCTGCCGATGGTCGAGGCCATCGCCAGGGTGTGCAGGACCAGTTGCCGGTGGCTGAAATACACCCCTTTCGGATTGCCGGTGGTGCCGGTGGTGTAGAAGGTGGTGGCTATGGAGTTCTCGTCGAAATCGGGAAAGTCGTAGCGCGGGCTGGCCGCGGCCAGCAGCGACTCGTATTCGCCGACCAGCCCGGGCAGTTCGGCGCTCTTTTCCGCGCCGTCGCTGAGCAGGATGGTCCGCTCCACCGTGGCCAGCTGCCCCGCCACCGCCTGGTAGAGCGGGACGAACTCGCTGTTGACCAGCACGAAGCGATCCTCGGCGTGATTCATGGTGTAGAGGATCTGTTCCGGGGAGAGACGGATGTTGATGGTATGCAGCACCGCCCCGATCATCGGGATGGCGAACATGCATTCCAGGTAGCGATGGCTGTCCCAGTCCATCACCGCCACCGTGTCGCCGGCCCTTACCCCGGCTTCGCTGAGCACGTTGGCCAGTCGCGCGACACGCTCGTTGAAGGTGGCGTAGCTGTAGCGCACCTGGTCGCGGTAGACGATTTCATGACTCTTTTCGTAACGACTGCCGGAAAGCATCAGGCTCTTGATCAGCAACGGATACTGATAAGCGCCGGCGGCGGCCGGGATGAGACGGGTCTTCAGCATGGGGCGTACACCTGGGAGCGGGTTCGTTGTCAGGATGAGGCCGACTCTAGAGCCGTCGGCGGGCTTTGTTCATCAGTCAAAAGAGTGATTTGCCCCGTGACCTTTCGGACCCTCTCGGTCACAAGATAGAATCCGCTCACTGAATCGTTCAGACCCTATCCAGAACAAGAGGTAACGTTCCATGTCCGATATCGTCATCGTCGCCGGCGCCCGCACTCCCATGGGCGGCTTCCAGGGCAGCCTGGCCGGGGTTTCCGCGGTCGAACTCGGCGCCGTCGCGATCCGCGAGGCGGTGCAGCGCGCCGGCATCGCCGCCGACGACGTGCAGGAAGTGATCATGGGCTGCGTCCTGCCCGCCGGCCTGAAGCAGGGGCCGGCCCGCCAGGCCGCGCTGGAGGCCGGGCTCCCCGCCGCCACCGGCTGCACCACCATCAACAAGCTGTGCGGCTCGGGGATGAAGGCGGTGATGCTGGCCCACGACCTGCTCAAGGCCGGCACCAACCAGGTGATGGTCGCCGGCGGCATGGAAAGCATGTCCAACGCGCCCTACGTGCTGCCGAAAGCCCGCACCGGCCTGCGCATGGGCCACGGCGAGATCAAGGACCACATGTTCCTCGACGGCCTCGAGGACGCCCGCACCGGCCGTTTGATGGGTTCGTTCGCCCAGGAGACCGCCGACAAGTACGGCGTGACCCGCGAGGAGATGGACGCCTATGCCATCGAATCGCTCAGGCGCGCCCAGGCCGCCATCGCCGATGGCTCGCTGGCGGCGGAAATCGTCCCGGTCACCGTCACCAGCCGCAAGGGCGAGACCGTGGTGAAGGACGACGAGCAACCGCTGACCGCCAACCTGGAGAAGATCCCGAGCCTCAAGCCGGCATTCCGCAAGGACGGCACCATCACCGCCGCGAATGCCAGTTCGATCTCCGACGGCGCCTCCGCGCTGGTCCTGATGACCGCCGAGGAAGCCCGGCGCCGTGGCCTGAAGCCGCTGGCGCGAATCGTCGGCCATGCCACCCAGAGCCAGGACCCGAGCGAGTTCACCCTGGCGCCGATCGGCGCGATGACCAATCTGTTCGCCAGGACCGGCTGGAGCAAGGACGACGTCGATCTGTTCGAGATCAACGAAGCCTTCGCCATGGTCACCATGCTCGCCATGCGCGAACACGGCCTTGATCATGCGAAGGTCAATGTCTATGGCGGCGCCTGCGCCCAAGGCCACCCGGTCGGCTCCACCGGCTCGCGGATCATCCTCACCCTGATCAACGCACTGCGCCAGAAAGGCGGCAAGCGCGGCGTCGCCTCGCTGTGCATCGGCGGCGGCGAAGCCACCGCGGTGGCGGTCGAACTGCTCTGACGCGGCGTTGAGCCATCGGCGCCCGGCCGGATCGCGCGGTCCGGGCGCCCTCTTCCTCAGGCACCCACCGCGGCGCTACGCGCCGGGCGCGGAAACACCAGCGCCGCGGCGAAGGTCAGCGCGGCGAAGCCTGCCAGCACCAGGTACAACCCCACCAGTCCCTGCCGCGGTTCGAGGAAGGCGATCATCGGGATCGCCGCCGCACTGGCGCCGAACGACAGGAAATAGCGCAGGGCGAAGACCCGCGCCTGCCACTGCGGCGCGACGAAGTGGGCGACCATCGCGTCGTTCACCGTCACCTGGCCGAACACCGCGAACATGAACAGCGCGCCGAACAGCACCACCGCGCTGCCGTGGCCGTAGGCCAGGGCCAGCAGCAGCGGCACCTGGCAGAAGGTGAGGAAGACGAACGGCAACTTCAGGTTCAGCCGATCGATCAGGCGGCCCATGATCAGTTGCGCCACCGCGCCGAAGGCATAGGCCAGGCTGACCACCACGCCGAGGGTCTGCGGCGACGCCAGCAAGTCGCTCAGGCGCTCCTGGAACAGCTTCGGGTAGGTCACGGTGCTGGCGTTGAACACCACCCCGCCGGTGGCGGTGACCAGCGCCAGCACGCCGAACACCCGGCGCATCGACAGGCCCTCGCTGTCCTCGCCACGCGCCGCGGCCTTGGCCGACAGGTGCGGCGATGGCTCCTCGCGCACACAGAGGAAAAAGCCGATGCCGAGCAGGATGGCCACCCCGCCGGGCAGGATGAACGCCGCGCGCCAGCCGAAGTGCGCGGTGAGAAAACCGGTAAGCAGCGCAGCGAAGGCCACCCCGAGGTTGCCCCACATGCCGTTGATGCCGATCTCGCGGCCGCGGTTCTCGGCGTGTGCCACCAGCATCGCGGTGCCGACCGGGTGGTAGATCGCGGCGAATACCCCAATCAGGGTCAGCCCGGTCACCAGCATCGGTACGCTGCCGGCCAGCCCGGTGAGCACCGCGGCGGCGCCGATGCCGAAGAAGAACAGCAGCATCATGCTGCGCCGGCTCCAGGTGTCGCCCAGCCAGCCGGCCGGCAGCGAACAGGCGCCGAAGGCGATGAAGCCGCCCAGCGCCAGGCCGATCAGCCCGGCGTAGTCGAGGTCGAAGCTGCCGGCCATGCCGAGCACGGCGGCGGGGAAGATCAGCATGAACATGTGGTCGATGACATGCGCGGCGTTGATGAAGCGGATAACGGTTCGAGGTCGGTTCATGGCGTGCGGCCTGAATGGTCGGTGGGGAATGGGCGTCATGACCCGGGCATGATAGGTTGACCGAAAAGCGCAGACAGGACAGCGAGGTCATCGAAACGGACATGCTGATCGAGCACCGCCCGGACGGCCTGCTGGCCGCCATCTCCCTCGACTTCCCCGACGGCCACCAGCTGGGCCGGCATTTCCACCCGCAGGCGCAGTTCCTCTACGCCGCTCGCGGCCTGATGCGCCTGGCCACCCACCATGGCGCCTGGGTGATCCCGCCGACCCGCGCGGTGTGGATTCCGCCCCGGGTGGAACACGAGATATTCATGTCCGGCGAGGTGCACATGCGCACCCTGTTCATCGAGCAGCCCGAAACGCCGATGCCGCTAAGCGAGTGTTGCGTACTGGCGGTGACGCCGCTACTGCGGGAAATGATCCTGCGCGCCATCCACCTCGAGAGCCAGCCGCGCCTGGACGACTTCCGCCAGCGCCTGCAGGGGCTGATCCTCAGCGAGATCGCCAACCTCGAACGGATGCCGCTGTACCTGCCGATGCCCCGCGACCGCCGTTTGCAGGCGATCTGCCAGGCATTGCTGAAGCAGCCGGAACTGGGGCTGACCCTCGATGACTGGGGCCTGCGGGTCGGCGCCAGCTCGCGCACCCTGGCGCGGCTGTTCGCCCAGGAACTGCAGATGAGCTTCCATGAGTGGCGCCAGCAACTGCGCCTGACCGAAGCCCTGCCGCGCCTGCTGGCCGGCGACAGCGTGCAGGTGGTCGCCCGCGACCTCGGCTACGGCAGTACGCGGGCCTTCAGCAGCATGTTCCGCCGTTTGCTCGGTGAGACCCCGCGCGACTACCTGGGGCGACTGGAGCAACTGGCACGGGCCAGGGGCCGGGAGGACTGATGCCCCACGGCGCAACCCGAGGCAATGGCGGATCGGCGGATAACGCCTGTGGCGTTATCCGCCCTACACGACGATTCCGCTTAATCGCTGGGGGCGATACACAGCGGATAAAAAGAAGCCCTCCGGCGGAGGGCTCTCGGAAAAGGGCGCCGCAGCGCCCCGGATGGGATCCTCGATCAGTGCGGAACCCCCAGCCCCGCCGCGCTCATGAACAGGCGCATCAGCCAGGCGGCGACGCCCAGGGCCAGCACGCTGGCGGTCCAGATGCCCGCCAGCCAGGCCAGGCGCCGCCAAAGCGGCGGCTTGGCCGCGGTGTCTCGTTCGGGATGACTCGGCGTACGGACCATGTGCGGCGCCTCCTCAGTGATAACCATCGCCGTGCTTCACCTTGCCGCGGAACACGTAGTAGCTCCAGGCGGTGTAGCCGAGGATGAAGGGAATGATGAACAGCGCGCCGACCAGCATGAAGCCCTGGCTCTGCGGCGGCGCCGAGGCCTCCCAGATGCTCACCGCCGGCGGGATGATGTTCGGCCACAGGCTGATGCCCAGGCCGCTGTAGCCGAGGAAGATCAACACCAGGGTGAGCACGAACGGCTTCACATGGTCGTTGTTGGCCACCGAGCGCAGCAGCGCATAGAAGGTCACCAGGACCAGGATCGGCACCGGCAGGAACCAGAACAGGTTCGGCAGGCTGAACCAGCGCGCGGCGATCTCGGCGTGGGCCAGCGGCGTCCACAGGCTGACCACCCCGATGATCGCCAGCAGCACCAGCGCCAGCGGACGCGCCAGGTCGTGCATGCGCTCCTGCAGGCGGCCCTCGGTCTTCATGATCAGCCAGGTGCAGCCAAGCAGGGTGTAGGCGACGATCAGCGCCAGGCCGCAGAACAGCGGGAACGGTGCGATCCAGTCCAGCGAGCCGCCGGCGAAGCTGCGGTTCTCGACCGGGATGCCTTCGATGAAGGCACCCAGCGCCACGCCCTGGAAGAAGGTCGCCACCAGCGAACCGCCGATGAACGCCTTGTCCCAGATGTGCTGCTTGGCCGGCTTGGCCTTGAAGCGGAACTCGAAGGCCACGCCACGGAAGATCAGCCCGACGAGCATGAAGATCAACGGCAGGTAGAGCGCCGACAGGACCACCGCGTAGGCCAGCGGGAAGGCCCCGAACAGCGCCGCGCCGCCCAGCACCAGCCAGGTCTCGTTGCCGTCCCAGACCGGCGCCACGGTGTTCATCATCACATCGCGGTCACCGCTGTCCTTGAAGAACGGGTAGAGCATGCCGATGCCGAGGTCGAAACCGTCCATCACCACGTACATCATGATGCCGAAGATGATGATGACCGCCCAGATGAGGGGAAGATCGATACCCATGTCTCAGTTCCTCTTGTCCTGGTCGTGGCCGTCGTGTTCTTCGTCGAAGCCTTCACCGGCGGCCGACAGCGGCCGTGCCGGGGTGCGCTTCTGCCCGGCGCCGCCGGGGTTGGTCTCGCGTCCCTCGTGGGTGACCGGGCCCTTGCGCACCAGGCGCATCATGTAGCCGATGCCGACGCCGAACAGCGAGAAGTACACCACCACGAAGGTCAGCAGGGTCAGGCTCATCTGCGTCACGCTCTGCGCCGAGGAGGCGTCGGCGGTGCGCATCAGCCCGTAGACCACCCAGGGCTGGCGACCCATCTCGGTGGTGAACCAGCCGGCGAGGATCGCGATCAGTCCGGAAGGGCCCATCAGCAGGGTCAGGCGCAGGAAGGCCTTCGAGTTGAACAGGCGGTCCTGGCCGCGCCAGCGCAGCCACAGGCTCCAGACACCGACCAGGATCATCAGCATGCCGAGGCCGGCCATGATCCGGAACGACCAGAACACCACGGTGGAGTTCGGCCGGTCTTCCGGCGGGAAATCCTTCAGCGCCGGGATCGGTTCGGTCAGGCTGTGCTTGAGGATCAGGCTGCCGAGCACCGGGATCTCCACCTTGAAGCGGGTCTCCTCGCGCTGCATGTCCGGCCAGCCGAACAGGATCAGCGGGGTCGGCCCGCCGCCGGCGTTGTCCCAGTGGCCCTCGATGGCGGCGATCTTCGCCGGCTGGTGCTCCAGGGTGTTGAGACCATGGGCGTCGCCGATCACCGCCTGCAGCGGGGCGACGATCAGCGCCATCCACATGGCCATCGAAAGCATCTTGCGGATCGCCGGGTTGTCGCGCCCGCGCAGCAGGTGCCAGGCCGCCGAGGCGCCGACGAAGAAGGCGGTGGCGAGGAACGCGGCGACCGACATGTGCAGCAGGCGATAAGGGAACGACGGGTTGAAGATCACCGCCAGCCAGTCCACCGGGATCACCCGGCCGTCGACGATCTCGAAGCCCTGCGGGGTCTGCATCCAGCTGTTGGAGGCAAGGATCCAGAAGGTCGAGATCAGCGTGCCGATCGCCACCATAACCGTGGCGAAATAGTGCAGCCCCGGCCCGACGCGGTTCCAGCCGAACAGCATGACGCCAAGGAAGCCGGCCTCGAGGAAGAACGCGGTGAGCACCTCGTAGGTCAGCAGCGGCCCGGTGATGGATCCGGCGAAATCGGAGAAATGGCTCCAGTTGGTGCCGAACTGGTAGGCCATGACCAGGCCGGACACCACGCCCATGCCGAAGTTGACCGCGAAGATCTTCGACCAGAAGTGATAGAGGTCGCGGTAGACCTCTTCGTTCGTTTTCAGCCAGAGCCCTTCCAGCACCGCCAGGTAGCTGGCCAACCCGATGGTGATCGCCGGGAAGATGATGTGGAAGGACACGGTGAAGGCGAACTGGATGCGGGCAAGGTCGATAGCCTCCAATCCGAACATGGCAACTCCTCTTCAGGTTCTCGGCCCTTCCGGCTTACGTGCGGATTCGGCCGTGCTTCCTCGCGCGCCGTTCGCGCAAGGCTTTGGAACACATCCTTCAGCTATCGTTCTTGTCATTGGAAAGCGACCGCAGCCCTGGCCGGCAGGAGTGCGGGAAGGGTCGCAAGCAGATTCCCGGCCTGCCCGCCTTGATGCAGAGCAATCCGGTACGAAAATCTTACCCGTTAGCCTAGACCGTCCCGCTGTGGTCGGTTGTCGCGAGACAAATTGCCTCAGCCGCTCATTATTCAAATAATGAATATAAAAATAAACAAATAATATTTTTATGGAATAAAAAGAATCGCTAATCTCCCTCCAAGCCCGCCCTTCCGGCCCCGGCAACTCGACTCCCGCCTTGCGCACCGCAGCGGAAACAGCCCTACAAGGATCTAAGAATGAAAAGATTGCTTCTGCTGACCGCCCTGGCCTCCGTCATCAGCGTGCCCGCCAGCGCCGCGGAAAAGCTCATCGTCGCCGCCACTCCGATCCCCCACGCGGAAATCCTCGAGCTGATCAAGCCGACCCTGGCGAAGGAAGGCGTCGACCTGCAGATCAAGGTGTTCACCGACTACGTGCAGCCCAACGTGCAGGTCGCCGAGAAACGCCTGGACGCCAACTACTTCCAGACCCTGCCGTACCTGGAGAACTTCAACAAAGGCAAGGGCACCAACCTGGTCACCGTGGCCGGCGTGCATGTCGAGCCCTTCGGCGGTTATTCGAAGAAGTACAAGTCGCTGGCCGACCTGCCCGAAGGCGCCACCGTCGCCATTCCCAACGAAGGCAGCAACAGCGGGCGCGCCCTGCTGCTGTTGCAGAAGGCCGGGCTGCTCAAGCTGAAGGACCCGAACAACGCCCTGGCCACGCCCAGGGACATCGCCGAGAACCCGAGGAACCTGAAGTTCAGGGAGCTCGAATCGGCCCTGCTGCCGCGGGTGCTGGAGCAGGTCGACCTGGACCTGATCAATACCAACTACGCGCTGGAAGCCAAGCTCAACCCGGCTAAAGACGCGTTGATCCTCGAGGACCGCGACTCGCCCTACGTCAACTACCTGGTGGCGCGCCCGGACAACAAGGACAGCGACGCCCTGAAGAAGCTTTCCGCCGCGCTGACCAGCCCGGAAGTGAAAGCCTTCATCGAGAAGAAATATGACGGCGCGGTGGTTCCGGCCTTCTGATCCCACCCCGACTCCCACGCTGGGCGCCGTTGCAGCGCCCCTTGTTCACGCCGGTGTCGCATGGCTTGCACCGGCGTTTCTTTTTTCCGGAACGACCCCGCCCGCAATCGTTCCGGCCGCCGTCGCGGCATAGGCGCAGGACGCGCCCACGCCGCCCAGGAGCGATCCATGAGCGAGAAACCACGACCCGCGCCCCTGACCTTCCCCGACGCCGATCGCAGCCCGCTGAGCATCCGCGCCAAGGCCCTGGTGTTCTTCGATCCACGCTCGCGCCAGGTGCGCGAGCAACTCGAGCATCTGGCGCCGCAGAGCCAGCCGGTGCTGATCGAAGGCGAGACCGGCACCGGCAAGGAGCTGCTCGCCCGGCAGATCCACCGCCACAGCGAACGCGCCGGGCTGTTCGTCGCGGTCAGTTGCAGCGCCCTAAGCCGCAACCATGCCGAAGCCGAGCTGTTCGGCTACGTCCCCGGCGCCCACAACGGCCCGGTCGGCAGCCGCGCCGGCTGGTTCGGTTCGGCCAACGGCGGCACCCTGTACCTGGACGAGATCGCCGACCTGCCGCTGGCCCTGCAGGCCAAGCTGCTGCAAACGCTGGAGGAACGCGAGGTGCTGCGGGTCGGCGCGCAGCAGCCGCTGCCCCACGACGTGCGCCTGGTCACCGCCACCAGCATCGACCTGAACCAGGCGGTGCGTGCCGGCAAGTTCCTCGAAGGCCTGCGGCAATACCTGCACGACGGCCGCCTGAGCCTGCCGCCGCTGCGCGAGCGGCCCGGCGACATCCTGCCGCTGGCGGAATACTTCGTCGGCGTCTATGCCCAGCGTCTGGAACTTCCGGTGCCGGTGATCGGCGTGGAGACCCAGGAGGTCCTCGAGCGCTATCCCTGGCCCGGCAACATCCGCGAACTGGAAAACGTCGTCCACTTCGCCCTGCTGGTCAGCGGACGGGATGAAATCCTACCGCAACATCTGAATTTTGGCGGCGCGACGCCAGACCCTTCTCTGGCTGGTGTAAGGCGCCTGCTCGGCCAGCCAGGTGCTCCGTCCCTGGAGCAGGTCCAGGCCCTGCTCCTGCAGTTGGCTACCGAGCAGGCCGGAGGGGATGCGCAGGCCGCCAGGCTGCGCCTTGGACTGGTGGCGAATTGAGGAAAACCTTCGGCGAACGTGCGGGAAAAAGCGCCCCGCCGAGGGGATCCATACGTCCGAAGGATTGGCTCCGCGGCCCTTGATCGTGTTTATATTGAACGCTTGATCAAATTAAGGACGAGGAGACCAGCCTGTTTTGACTGACGCACAATCGCCCTCCACTACCCCCGCCACGCCCCCGCCGATCCGCATGAACCCACCGGTGTTCTACGGCGCGGCGATCCTGATCCTGCTGTTCGCCACGGTGGTCATCGGCTTTCCCCAGCGCGCCGGCGAATGGCTGCTGGCCGCGCAGACCTGGGCCTCGCAGACCGTCGGCTGGTACTACCTGCTGGCGATGACCCTGTACCTGATCTTCGTGGTCGTCACCGCGCTCTCCGGCTACGGCAAGATCAAGCTCGGCGCCGACCATGACGAACCGGAATTCAGCTACCTGTCCTGGGCCGGCATGCTGTTCGCGGCCGGCATCAGCATCACCCTGTTCTTCTTCTGCGTGTCCGAGCCGCTGACCCACTTCCTCCAGCCGCCGCAAGGCGAGGCCGCTACCCAGGAAGCCGCGCGGCAGGCCATGGAACTGCTGTTCCTGCACTGGGGCCTGCACGGCTGGGGGGTGTTCGCCCTGGTGGCGATGGCCCTGGCCTATTTCGCCTACCGCCACAACCTGCCGCTGGCCCTGCGCTCGGCGCTCTACCCGCTGATCGGCAAGCGGATCAACGGGCCGATCGGCTACACCGTGGACTGCTTCGGCATCATCGCCACGGTGTTCGGCCTCGGCGCCGACATGGGCTTCGGCGTACTCCAGCTCAACTCAGGACTGGACTACCTCTACGCCATCCCGCACACCCACCCGGTGCAGATGGTGCTCATCGCGCTGATGATGGGCGCGGCGATCTCGGTGGCGATCTCCGGGGTCGACAAGGGCATCCGCATCCTCTCCGACATCAACATGCTGCTGGCCTGCAGCCTGCTGCTGTTCGTGCTGTTCGCCGGGCCGACCCAGCACCTGCTCAACACCCTGGTGCAGAACGTCGGCGACTATCTCGGCCACCTGCCGGGCAAGAGCTTCGACCTCTACGCCTACGGCGGCCCGACCGACTGGCTGGGCTCCTGGACGGTGTTCTACTGGGCCTGGTGGATCGCCTGGGCGCCCTTCGTCGGCCTGTTCATCGCGCGCATCTCGCGCGGCCGGACGATCCGCGAATTCGTCTTCGGCGTGCTGTTCATCCCGCTCGGCTTCACCCTGGCGTGGATGTCGATCTTCGGCAACAGCGCCCTCGACCAGGCCCTCGGCGGCGCCAGCGAACTCGGCCGGGTGGCCATCGAGCAACCGTCGATGGCGCTCTACCAGATGCTCCAGAACTATCCCTGGAGCCGCGCGGTGATCACCGTCACGGTACTGGTCAGCTTCGTCTTCTTCGTCACCTCGGCGGACTCCGGCACCGTGGTCCTGTCCACCCTCTCCGCCCACGGCGGCAACGCCGACGACGACGGGCCGAAGTGGCTGCGGGTGTTCTGGGGCTCTGTCACCGCGCTGGTCACCGGCGGGCTGCTGTTCGCCGGCAGCATCGACGCGCTGAAGTCGGCGGTGGTGCTGACCTCGCTGCCCTTCTCGCTGATCCTGCTGCTGATGATGTGGGGCCTGCACAAGGCCTTCTACCTGGAATCGCAGCGGCAACGCGCGCGAACCCACTCCCTGGCGCCGCTGATGAGCGGCAACGGCAAGCGTTCCGGCGGCTGGAAGCGGCGCCTTTCGCAGGCGGTGCACTTCCCCTCGCGGGACGAGGTGTATCGCTTCATGAACGACGTGGTGCGCCCGGCGATCAGCGAAGTCTCCGCAGTGTTCCGCGAGAAGGGCCTGGCGGTGGACGCCCAGCTCGACCCGGGCAACGCCTCGCTGAGCCTGGAGATCGGCCATGGTGAACAGCACCGCTTCCTCTACCAGGTGCTGATGCGCGGCTACTTCACGCCATCCTTCGCCCGCGCCGGCATGGGCGGCCTGCACCTGAAGAACCGCCGTTACTTCCGCGCCGAGGTGCACCTCGCCGAAGGCAGCCAGGACTACGACCTGATGGGCTACACCAAGGAGCAGATCATCAACGACATGCTCGACCAGTACGAGCGGCACCTGCAATTCCTTCACCTGGTGCGTTGAGCGTACGCAAAGGGGGCGCGCAGGTCGTGCCGCTCCCTCTCCCCAGCCCTGCCCCCGAAGGGAGGGGCAGCCGGCCTGAGCGCGGGCAATGACGCTAGCGGCCTCCCCTCTGCGTGCAGCCGCGAATCCCTCAGCGCGCCAGCACGCGCCGGTAGAACAGCACGCAGACCGCGACGAATACCGCCAGCCCCAGCCACTGGGCGATGCCGGCGAAGCCGGCGTCGACCAGCGCCAGCGGCGCGTCCTCGCCGGTGGTGCCGATCACCCCGGCGAGAAGGATGCCCATCAGGCTCTCGCCGACGATGAGTCCCGAGGCCAGCAGCACGCCGCGCCGCTTCGGCACTTCGGCGTAGCTTTCCGGGTCGGTCCCGGCCGCCGCCGCGCGCTTCTTCAGGGCGTTTTCCAGCAGCCAGGAAAGCAGCGCGCCGACCACCAGGGTCATGCCGATGGTCGGCGGCAGGTAGATCCCCAGGCCCACCGCCAGCACCGGCAGGCAGGCCTTGCCGGTGCGGCGCAGGAGCAGGTCGACGAGGATCAGGGCGATACCGAGCACGACGCCGATCAGGATCATGTTCCAGTTCAGCGCATCGTGGAAAATCCCGCTGGCGATCGCCGTCAGCAAGGTCGCCTGCGGCGCCGCCAGCGCCTGGTTCGGATCCATGCCGTCACGCGGCAGGGCGCCGGTGAAACCATAGGCGCCATAGAGCAGTTCCAGCACCGGCGGGATCACCAGCGCGCCGACGATGCAGCCGACGATCAGCGCGACCTGCTGGCGCCAGGGAGTGGCGCCGACCAGGTAGCCGGTCTTGAGGTCCTGCAGGTTGTCGTTGGAAATCGCCGCGATGGCCAGCACCACCGAGGTGGTGAACAGCGCCAGGGCGATCGCCAGCTTGCCGCCCTGGCGCTGCAGCAGGTCGCCCTCGACGCTGCCGAAGGCAAGGATCAGCAGCGACACCAGGATCACCGCGATGATCCCGATCCCGGAGATCGGGCTGCTCGACGAACCGACCAGGCCGGCCATGTAGCCACAGGCGGCGGCGATCAGGAAGCCGAAGAAGAAGGCGAACACCACGCACACCGCGACCAGGCTCCAGAACGCCGGCCGCGCCATGTCCGGCGCGGCCTCGCCGAGGAAATGCCCGAAGACCGCGGTCAGCGACACCAGCAATGCGCCGACGATCAGCAGGATCCACCTGGCCGGCATGTCCAGCTCGGTGCGCTGGCCGCTCGCCCTGGCGTTGCCGCGTACCGCCCCGAGGGACGCCCAGACGCCACGGACCATGGGCTTGAACAGGGTCGCCAGGGTCCACAGCGCGGCCACGCCGATGGTCCCGGCGCCGAGGAAACGCACCTGCGAACTCCATAGCTGGGAAGCCAGGTCCGCCAGGCTCTGGCCGTCGGCCGGCAGGCTGTTGACGGTCAGCAGCGGTACCGCGACGCCCCAGGAGATCACCACGCCGACGAGAATCGCGATGCCGGCGGTGATGCCCATCAGGTAGCCGGCGCCGACCAGCGCCAGGGAGAAACCGGTGGACAGGCGGAATGCCGCCTGCCCGGCGCTCAGCCAGACGCTGAAGCCTTCGGCGAAGACCTTGAAGCCGCTGCTGCACAGGCTGAACAGCGCCGCCACCAGGCCGCCGCCGAGGATGTCGCGCAGGCCGGGCGCGCGGCCGTCGTCGCGAGGCGCGGCGGCGCCCTCTTCCGGCTCGCCGCCATCGCTGCCGACGCGGAGGATTTCCGCCGCCGCCACGCCTTCCGGATAGGGCAGTTCGCTCTGCACCACCATCACCCGGCGCAACGGAATGGTGTAGAGCACCCCGAGGATGCCGCCGATCGAGCAGATCGCCGCGGTCTGCCAGAACGGGAAGCCGCTCCAGTAGCCGATCATCAGCAGGCCGGGAAGGATGAAGATGATCGAGGACAGGGTGCCAGCCGCCGAGGCCTGGGTCTGCACCATGTTGTTCTCGAGGATGTTGGCGCCGGCGAAGTAGCGCAGCACCGCCATCGAGATCACCGCCGCCGGGATCGACGAGGCGAAGGTGAGGCCGACCTTCAGCCCGAGATAGACGTTGGAAGCGGTGAAGACCACGGTGATCAGCGCACCGAGGATCAGGCCTCGCAGGGTGAGCTCAGGCAGGGTCAGCTCATCCGGGATGCGTTCTTGCATGGATGAAAACTCTCGAAACAATTGGATCCGCCAAGCTTAGGCGAGTGCGACGCGCGGGGACACGACAGCGAATGTCGCAGAGGCGACCTTTTCGAGAGGGAAAGCTGGCGGAACGGACAGTTGCAGCACGGATCCGCGCCCGGCGCGGATCAGAACGGCCTGTCGCCGAGAATGGTGGCGCGGTGCATCACCCGCCGCTGCGGCCGGTAATCGTCCACGGCGTAATGCTGGGTCACGCGGTTGTCCCAGAACGCCACGTCGTTCTCCCGCCAGCGCCAGCGCACGGTGAACTCCGGGCGGGTGGCATGGGCGAAGAGAAACGTCAGCAGGGCGTCGCTCTCGGCCGGCTCCAGTTCGTTGATGCGGGTGGTGAAACCGTCGCTGACGAACAGGCCCTTGCGTCCGGTGACCGGATGGGTGCGCAGCACCGGATGCGAGCGCGGCGGGTTCTTCAGGCGCGCTTCCTCCAGGCGCGCCAGGTCGGCCTCGGTGGTGCCGAAGCGCTCGCGGGGGAAGGATTTGCCGATGTCATGGGTCGCCGTGAGTCCCTCCAGCAGGCGCCGCAACGGTGCCGACAGCGCCTCGTAGGCCGCCGAGCTGCTCGCCCAGAGAGTGTCGCCGCCGTAGGGCGGCAACTGCTTGGCGGCGAGCACGGCGCCCAGCGCCGGGGTCTCGAGGAAGGTCACGTCGGTGTGCCAGATGGCGTTGTCGCGCACATCGGTGACCGCGGTATCGAGGACGATGACCTCCGGTTGCTCCGCCACGCTGGGGTAGATCGGGTGGATGTGCAGGTCGCCGAAGTGGGCGGCGAAGCGCGCCTGGCTCTTCGGCTCCAGAGATTGGTCGCGGAAGAACAGCACCTGGTGGTCGAGCAGGGCCTGCTCGATGGCCCGCTGCCCGCTGTCGTCGAGCGGCGCGGCGAGGTCGATGCCGGAAACGATGGCGCCCAGGGCCGGGCTGATGGGTTGGATGGTCAGGCTCATGTCGTTCTACTCGTCGGGCAGGTTGCGGACGAGGCGCTGCGCGGCCTCGCCGTGGCCCTCCCGCATGGGGAAAGCCTGTTCGGTACGGATCCGGTTGTGGCCTGCGCTCAGCCCCAGCAGGCGAAACGCCGCTGGATCCAGCGCAGCCCCAGTTCGAAGGCCAGGGCGATGGCGGCGATCAGCAGGATGCCGATCACCACCACGTCGGTGGCGAGGAATTGCGCGGCGGACTGGACCATGAAGCCGAGGCCGCGGTTGGCCGCGATCAGCTCGGCGGCGACCAGGGTCGACCAGCCCACCCCGAGGGCGATGCGCAGGCCGGTGAGGACCTCCGGCAAGGCGCTCGGCAGGATCACGTAGCGCACCACCTGCCAGCGACTCGCGCCCAGGCAGCGCACCGCCTGCACCCGCGACCTGTCGACACGGCGCACGCCGGCGGCGGTGGCGATCAGCAGCGGCGCGAACAGCGCCAGGTAGATCAGTAGTACCTTGCTCAGCTCGCCGATGCCGAACCAGATGACGACCAGCGGCAGGTAGGCCAGCGGCGGGATCGGCCGGTAGAACTCCACCAGCGGATCGAGCGCGGCGCCGGCCAGCGGGTTGAGCCCCATCAGCACGCCCAGCGGGATCGCCGTCAGCAGCGCCGCGCCGAGCGCCAGCAGCACCCGCAGCAGGCTGGTGCCGACGTGTTGCAAGAGGCTGGCGTCGAGGTAGCCCTCCTGCCACAGCCGTTGCAGGGCTTCGAAGAGTTGTTCGGGCGCTGGCAGGAACAGCACGTCGACCCAGCCGAAACGGGTCGCCGCCCACCACAACGCGGCCAGGACCAGGACGCTGGCACCGGCGGCCCAGCGCCGACGGTCGCCGGGCAGGCGCAGTGTGCGCGAGGCCGGCTTGGCGACGGCGAGTCCGAGGGTATCAGTGGGCATGTTCGGCCTCCGCGACATCGAGGAATTCGTCCAGCAACGCCTGGCGCAAACGGCCGAACTCGGGGTCGGCCTTGATCGAGCGCACCGCTTCGCCGGCGGCATAGCGCCGCGCGAAGTCCACCGGCAGGCGCTTGACGATGCGCGCCGGCGGGCCGTCCATCACCACCAGGTCGGTGGCCAGGAACAGCGCTTCGTCGACGCTGTGGGTGATCAGGAAAAGGCCCTTGCCGGTCTGTTTCCACAGGTCCAGCAGGAGCACCTGCATGCGCTCGCGGGTCAGCGCGTCGAGCGCGCCGAACGGCTCGTCGAGCAGCAGGAAATCCGGCTCCACCGCCAGCGCGCGGGCCAGTCCGAGGCGCTGGCGCTGGCCGCCGGAGAGCTGGGCGACGGATTGCTCGGCGTGATCCTGCAGGCCCACCCGTTGCAGCACCTGGCGCGCCCGCGCGCTGCGCTCGGCCTTGCCCAGGCCACGGATGCGCAGGCCCAGGGCGACGTTGTCGAGGGCATTGAGCCAGGGCATCAGGGCATCGTCCTGGAACACCACGCCGCGCTCGCCGCCGGGCCCTTCGAGGGTCCGGCCGTCGATCTGCACGCGTCCCTGGTCGGGCTTCTGGAAACCGGCGAGGATGTTCAGCAGGGTCGACTTGCCGCAGCCCGACGGCCCCAGCACCACCAGCGATTCGCCCTTGGCCAGGCCCAGGCTGAGATCGCGGAGGATGGCACGGCGCTGGCCGCGCTGTTCGAATGAGAGGCTGATCGCCTCGGCCGTCAGACGGCTCATGTTCTGCCCTCCGTAGGGTAAGCAGGTGCCGCTCCGGCAGGCCGGGGCGGCAATCGCGGCATTCAGCGCTGGCCGAGCTGGACCTGACCGGCCTGGCGCACGAAGTCGGCGCTGACGTAGGGCGAGTAGTCGCCGAGCACGGTCGGCACGCGCTTCTGTTCCTTGAGGAATGCGGCGGTGCCGGCGATGGCCTTGGCGGTGCCGCCGCCGAGCAGGTCGGCGGACAATTGCGCCTGGCTTTCCGGGAAGCGCGAGCCGGCCAGCAATTCGGGGACGTCCCCGGGAACGGCGCCGGTCAGCCGGGCGATCTTCTTCACCGGCTCGGAGTCGGCGGTCCATTCGGCCTTGTGCGCGTTGTAGTCGGCGAAGGCATCGAGGCTGACGCGGGCGAAGCGGGCGACGATTTCAGGATGCTTCTCGGCGAAGTCCCTGCGCGCCACCCACACCTCGAAGGTCGGCGCGCCCCACTGGCCGACTTCGGCGGCATCGATGAGGACCTTGCCGCTTTTCTTGATCTCGCCCAGCGCCGGCGACCAGACGAAGGCCCCGTCGATGTCGCCGCGACGCCAGGCGGCGGCGATCTCGGCCGGGTTGAGGTTGACGATCTTCACCTTGGACGGATCGATCCGCCAGTGCTTGAGGGCGCCGAGCAGGCTGTAGTGGGAGGTTGAAACGAACGGGGTAGCGATGGTCTTGCCGGCCAGGTCCCCGGGTTTCTCGATCCCGCTTCCATTGCGCACCACCAGCGCCTCGGCGGCGTTGATCTGCGCGGAAACGATGAAGGCGACGATCGGCAGCTTGCGCGAGGTCGCCGCTGCCAGCGGGCTGGAGCCGATGTTGCCGAGTTGCAGGTCGCCGGAGGCGAGCGCGGCGATCACTTCCGGACCGCTGTCGAAGCGGCGCCAGTCAATCTTCTCGCCGATGGCTTTCTCGTACAGGCCATCGGCCTGCGGCACCTTGGTCGGGTCGATGCCGGTCTGGTAGCCGACCGTGATGTCGGCGGCCTGGGCGGCGACGGAAAGGCCGGCAAGGGCCAGGGCTGCCACCAGGCAGTGCAGGGAATTCGGGCGTTTCATCGGGCGAACCTCGGAGGCAAGGGTGCCGCGCTCCAGAGGAGGACGGACCAGGAGTCGGCGAAGGGTGGCGACAGCGAGTCCGGTGGTCCGGTGTGACGCAGATTACAGCTATAAAAAACTCAATATAAATAATATTTGGGAATTAGTTTATGAGCGCGAGGCACCCTCCCCCTTGCCTCATGCGCACTCGTCTCTACAGGGCGGCGCCCAGCAGGCGGCGCTGCTGCTCCGGACTACCCAGCAGGCGAATGGAAGCGAGCAGCAGATGGTGCCGGACCAGGCGCCAGTTCGAGTTCCTGCCCGGGAGCTGGCGGATGCCTGCGAAGATTTCCCCCAGTCCCGCTCCATCCCGGCGAACACGCGCGGCATTGCCAGCGCCAGCAATCCGCTGTCAGGCAGGCTTGCCGTCCAACCGGCCATGGGTCGCGGTCTCTTTGGGCTGGGCGATTGGCGCCGGGCTTCGCTCATGCGGCACCTCGAACGAGGGAGGCAGGCTCCGGGAAGGATGGAAAGGGAACGGGAGGTCCTGCCTATAACCCAGATCGATGAACGTCCCGCGCATGAATAACCGATCATCCTTGACCAGGAACCGGACGCGCGCGCCCCTGGCAGAACCATGAGGATGCGTCGTACCACCGACGCCGGCATCATTCCCGACAGCCGCGAAAACCTCTGTAACGGCTCTGTCATGCGCGTCGTGCGAGGAAACAAATAAGCGGAGAAAAGGGAACCTTATTCGCGCCAAGCTGTTTAAAATCACGCCCGTTTCTGCGCGAGGCCCCTCGCGCAGTCTTTCACCAAGGAGCTACACCACCATGGCACTGACCAAAGACCAACTGATCCAGGACATCGCCGAAGCCATCGACGCGCCGAAGACCACCGTTCGCAGCGCGCTCGACCAGCTCACCGACATCGTCAAGGACGCCCTGGAGAACGATGGCGAAATCACCCTGCCGGGCATCGGCAAGCTGAAGGTCTCCGAGCGTCCCGCCCGCACCGGCCGCAACCCGCAGACCGGCAAGGCGATCGAGATCGCTGCCAAGCGTGTAGCCAAGTTCGTTCCGGCCAAGGCCCTGACCGACGCGATCAACGGCTGATAACGGCCACCGCATCCCAAAAAAGCGCAGGAGCCTGGCCTCCTGCGCTTTTTTCGTTTTCAGCGGGGCGCTGGCGCTCTCGCCCTGGAGATCTTCCGCCGGATGTTCCTACGGCGCTTGCAGTTGCTCGAGCAACGCATGGCAGTCGGCAGCGTGCCAGTCGGCCAGCTCCGGCCAGGGGTTTTCCGGCAGGTTGACCAGCACCGTGCGACTACCCGCGGCGCGTCCGCAGTCGAGGTCGAAACGGTAGTCGCCGACCATCACCAGCTCCGCCGGCGTCACGTTCCAGCGCCTGGCGATGCGCAGCAGGCCGTCCGGGTCCGGCTTGGGCCGCGCCTCGCCGCGCCCGAGGATGTGCTCGGTGGGGAAGCAGCCGCCCAGGCCGATCGCTTCGAGGGTGACCAGCGCCAACTGGTGGTCGTTGCGGGTCAGGATGCCCAGGCGCATGCCGCGTCGCTGCAACTCGCGCACCAGTTCCGGCGCGCCCGGCGCCGGCCGCGCGGCCTCGGCCAGCTCGCGCTCGTGCTCCAGCAACCAGGCGTGCTTGGCCGCGGCCTCGGCCTCGGGCAGGGCGGCGAGGTGCAGCAGGATGTCGTCCTGCTCGGGGATGTCCAGCGCCCGGCGGATCGCCGGGAAGTCGTGCACGGCCCGGGTCAGGGTGCCGTCCATGTCGAATACCCAGTGATGGATGTCGGCCAGCCTCACGCCCAGTCCTCGCGCTTGCGGATCAGGCCTTCCTGGCTCGACGAGGCGACCAGCTGGCCGCTCTGGTTGAAGATGCTGCCGCGCACGAAACCGCGTGCGTTGCCGGCCCAGGGGCTGTCGATGGCATAGAGCAGCCACTCGTCCGCGCGCAGGTCGCGGTGGAACCACAGGGCGTGGTCGAGGCTGGCGACCTGCATGGTCTTCTGCCACACCGACACGGCGTGGGGTTGCATCGAGGTGGTGAGGAAGCCGAAGTCCGAGGCGTAGGCCAGCAGGTACTTGTGCAGCGCCGGGACGTCCGGCAGCTTGCCGTCGGCGCGGAACCAGAGGTATTTCACCGGCTCGTCCGGCTGCGGGTCGTAGGGGTCGTGCTGGGTGACCGGGCGGATCTCGATCGGCTTCGGATACAGCAGCTTGTCGCGGATGCGCTCGGGAATCCGCTCGGCGCGCAGGCGGGTCAGTTCCAGCTCCGACGGCAGGTTGTCCGGGCCGACCACCTCGGGCATCTCGATCTGGTGGTGGAAGCCTTCCTCGTCGTACTGGAAGGAGCTGCTCAGGGTGAAGATCGGCTGGCCTTTCTGGATCGCGGTGACCCGGCGGGTGCTGAAGCTGCCGCCGTCGCGCACCCGGTCGACCTGGTAGACCACCGGCATGCCGGCGTCGCCGGGACGCAGGAAGTAGCCGTGCATGGAGTGTACGTGGCGATCGTCCTCCACCGTCTGGCTGGCCGCCGACAGTGCCTGGCCCAGGACCTGGCCGCCATAGAGCTGGCGGAAGCCGAGATCCTGGCTCATGCCCCGGAACAGGTTCTCCTCGATGGGTTCCAGGCTCAGCAAGGCCACCAGGTTGTCGAGTATCTGGGTCATGGGGTGTTTCCTCGAATTCGGGCTGTCGACGGGCTAGTCGCGGCGCAAGGCCGGGTACGCGGGCATGTTGGAAAGACGAGTGTCCCACACCGCGCGGCCGAGGGTGAAATGGTAGAGACTGGCCAGGGACTCGTCCGTTAGTCCAAGCAGCTCCTGCACCAGGGGGTCGTAGTAGCAGCCGATGCCCGTTCCAGACAGCCCGGCAGCCTCCGCCTCGAGGTAGAGCAACTGGCCGATCTGGCCGCATTCCCAGTACAGCCGCGGATAGCACCAGGGGCCTTCTTCGAGCGCCGCGCCGAGGTGGGCGAGCATGGCGACGGCGAGGCAGCCATCGCCGGCGATGTCCTGCTGGCAGGAGAGAAACGCCGACAGCGCGCGCGCATCGCCTTCCTGCAACAGGTACAGCGGCAACTCCGGATCGACGCGTTGCCAGAGGAAATCGTCGCGCATCGGCGGCCGCCGCAGGCCACTGCGCTCCAGCCAGTACAAGCCCGGCGCCAGGCCCCGGACACGATGGACGAACAGCAGCAGGTCGACCCGCACGGCCTCGCCCGTGACCGCGAAAGGCACCGGCGAGCGCTCCGGCAGCAGCCGGCGCAGCCAGGCCCGTAGCAGGTCGACGTCGATCCCGGCGCGCCCGTCCATGCGTTGCGCGCTGCGCCGCCGATGCAGCAGCGGGCGCAACGGCAGGCCGGGGTTGTCATTGCCGGGCTCGCCCGGCGCGACCCTCCAGGGGCGTGCCGGCAGGCGCGGCGCACGGCACAGTCCATGGATCCGCTGCAACTCCGGCCAGTCGCGGTACTCGCGCGACAGCCGGTTCGGCGCGCCGGCCAACGGCAGGACCGCCAATGCCTCGCACAGGCGCGGCGAAAGGGACGGCTCCTCGGTAAGTGCCGGACCGATCCAGAACAGTGCGTCGACACTCTCACGCTCGGCGAAGCCGTCCCGGTCAAGCCCGAACAGGCCGTCCAGTGCGCTTTCGGCGACGCCGCGCATCAGGCGCATCTCCCAGCCCTGGATCGCCGCGGCGATGGAGAGACAGGCCAGCGCATGGCCAAGGTCGTGCTGGCAGTAGCGATAGGCCCGCTCACCGTACTTCCAGGCTTCGCGCCAGGGCACGCTGGCCAACGCCAGGAGACAGCCGCCGGGCGGCAAGCATTCATCCAGCAGCGAAGCCAGCGGTGCCGGCAGTTCGCCGCGCACTTCCAGGGCATGCTTGTCGGGACGGTAGTGGGCGAGCAACGGCGCCGCCTCCAGCGCACCGCCGGGAAGCAGCAGGTAGGCCTCGGTGGGATGCAGGTTGCCGCTCGACGGGTTGACCCGCAGCGCCCAGCGATTGCCACCGGCTTCCTTCCAGGCCGACAGCGCCAGGCTGTCGTAGAGCAGTTGCGAGAGGCTCGCGCGGTCGAGCCGGGCGGGCGTCGCCGCCGGCCCGGAGAAGATGCCGTCGTAGGGGTGAGACTCCTCCAGCGGCCGATGCAGCAGTTCGATTTGCCGGCAGCCCCGGTACTGGCGGAACGGTGCCGGCTGGGTCGCCCAGTCCAGCCCGCCGGGGCCGGGCGCATAGCGCTCCGGGCGATGCATGCTGAGGCGATGGTAGGACAGCACCTCGGCGGCGGTATCGCTCATCGCCGCCGCTCCGCCCAGCGAGCCGCATCGGTGCGATAGAGGATATGCCGGCGCATCGGGTGGTCTGCCGCCAGGAGCGGGTGGTCGAAATCCTCGGCCGGATCGCGACGCATGCCCAGGCGCTCCATCAAGCCCCAGGAGCTACGGTTGGGCGGCGTGGTGAAGGCCACCACCTCCGGCAGGCGCAGCCGCTCGAAGGCGAAGTCCAATGCGGTTTCCGCTGCTTCGCTGGCGAGTCCCCGCCCCCAATGGGCGGGCGCCAGCCGCCAGCCGATCTCCACGGTCGGCGCGAAGTGCACGTCCATGGTCACCTCGAACAGGCCGGTGAACCCGATGAACGCCGCCTCGCCAGGCAATTCCAGGGCCCAGGGCCCCCAGCCACGCTCGGCAAAATGCGCCTGGACGCGATCGACCAGGGCGTCGCTCTGCGCGCGGTCCAGCACGCTTGGGAAGAATTCCATCACCCGCGGGTCGGCGCACATCTCGGCGAACGCCTCGCGGTCGCTGTCGCGCCAGGCGCGCAGCAGCAGGCGTGGGCCATGCAGTTGGGCAATGGCGGAAGGAGAAGGGATCGCGTTCATAGAAGGCCTTTTCGGAAACGGCCGACTCATCTGCGAAGCCAGTCCTCGCGCGTCAACCGGTACAGCACATGATGCCGCAAGCGGTGGCCGGGAGGCAGGTCGGGATGCTCGAAGTCGTCGGCGGGGTCGCGCTGCATCCCCAGACGCTCCATCAGTCTCAGGGAGTTGCCGTTGGCCGGTACGGTGAAAGCCACCACCTGGTCCAGGCCAAGGGTATCGAAGGCGTAGCTCAACGCCGCCTCGGCCGCCTCGTGGGCGAAGCCCTCCGCCCAATGCTCGGCGGCAAGGCGCCAGCCAATGGCCACCGCGGGGACGAAGGGCGCATCGAAGTCCACGACTTCCAGCCCCACGTAGCCGATGAAAGGATCGCCACCCTTGACCTGCAGCGCCCACCAGCCAAAACCGTGCTCGGCGAAATGCGCGTCGATGCGGCGCAGCAACGCGTCGCTCTGGGCACGATCCAGGCAAGACGGAAAGAACTCCATCACCCGCGGATCGGCGTTCAGCTCGGCGAACCTGGCTCGGTCCTGCACCAGCCAGGGCCGCAGGATCAGACGGTGGGTGTACAGCCGTGGCGAGCGCAGATGCTCGATACTCAGGCTGGTCAGGTCGGCCATCGCTTGGTTCCTTTCGTTCGACACACTCCAGAAGGAATGTCTGACCGCGGGAATCGGTTGGGGTGCCCGCGAGGACGACATTCCGATCTTTGGTCAGGCTCCGCGGAAAAGGCTACCCAACCGGAGTGTAGTCTTTTCCGCGCCTGGACATGTCCGATCCTCGGGCAAAGCGATGACGATCGCTTTACCGCGCCGGCGGTTGCGGCACCCAGGCGACCGGCATGCAAGAAAAAGAGCCGCGGGTCATTCGGCCAGTTCCCCGAGCAGGCCCTCGTCCAGGGCGAGGAGCGCCAGCTTCACGCCGACGGCGCACTCCTCCACCCGGGAAAACGCGGCGTTGGGGTTGAGGCAGGCCTCTTCCAGGCGCCGGCAACTGTCCACCAGTTGCTCGCCGCGCACCACCCGCGCCGCGCCCTTGATCCGGTGCGCCAGTTCGGCCAGTTCGCCGGTCTCCTGGCGTTGTACCAGAATTTCGAGGGCTTCCAGATCCTTGCGGTTGCTGGTGAGCAACTCGTCGAGCAGGCGACGAAGCATGCTCGGCTCGCCGCCCGTCAGCGCATGCAGCGACTCCAGGTCGTACAGAAGCGGCAACGGCGGCGCCGCGACGGGCTCGGCATCGAGGGACACCGGCGAGGTCTCCTCCTGCTCCTCGGCGAAGCCGAGGGCCAGCAGACGCTCCTCCAGCACGTCGAGACCGATCGGCTTGATCAGGCACTCGTTCATCCCGGCCTGGATGCACCGTTCGATCTCCTCCGGCTGGGCATCCGCGGTGAGGCCGAGGATGACCACCGGCTCCTCGTTGTTCTCGCGCTCCTCCTGGCGAATCGAGCGGGCCAGGTCGGAACCGTTCATCAACGGCATGTGGCAGTCGGTGATGACCATGTCGAACGGCTGCTCGTGCCACAGATTGAGCGCAGCCAGGCCGTTTTCCGCCTCCTGCACGTCATGGCCGAGGAAGCTCAGTTGCTGGTGGAGGATCTGCCGGTTGACCGCGTGGTCGTCGACCACCAGCACCTGCAGGCGCCGCGCCTGGCGGTTGCCGACCTGGACCGGACGCTCGCTGACGCTGACCGGTTCGAGCACTTGCAGGCGCAGCTCGACGTCGACCCGCGTACCCTGTCCGAGCGCGCTGCTCATGACCAGGCGCCCACCCATCATCTCGCACAGCGAACGGCAGATCACCAGACCCAGTCCGGTTCCTTCGGTGTTCTGCACATTGCGCTCGACCTGGGCGAACGGACGGAACAGTTGCTGCTGGTCGCCCAGGGAAATGCCGATGCCGGTATCCTCCACGCAGAGGTTGACCTGCAGCAGCGAGGGCTCCACCAGGTGACCGTCGATGCGGATGCTGATCGAGCCTTCGTCGGTGAACTTGATCGCGTTGCTGACCAGGTTGGACAGGATCTGCTTGAAACGCATGGCGTCGAGCAGCACGTCGCCATTGATGCTCGCGTCGATGTCGAGGATCAGGCTCAGGCGCTTCTGCCGGGCCAGCCCTTCGAACACCCGCGCCACCGACTCCACCAGTTCGCGCAGGTTGGCCCGCTTCGGCGACAGGCCGAGACGTCCGGACTCGATGCGGGCGATGTCGAGGATATCGCCGATCAGTTCCAGCAGGCTCTTCGCCGAGGCATAGGCGATCTCGATGCTGGAGCGGTCCACCCGGCCGGTATCGGCGCGCTTGAGCGCCAGCTCGAGAATGCCGATCACCGCATTCATCGGCGTGCGGATCTCGTGGCTCATGGTCGCCAGGAAGGTGGTCTTGGCCCGGCTCGCCTCGTCCGCCAGGTTCTTCGCTTCCTTGAGTTCAGCGACCAGCTTGCGGTGTTCGGAAATGTCCAGCCAGCCGCAGATGACGCCCCGCACGGTACCGTTGGCGTCGCGGAACGGCTGGATCCAGTGGTCGATCCAGCATTTCCTGCCACCCAGGACCACCTCGTGCACCGACTCGATGGTCCGGCCGTCACGCATGGCCTCGAGGTAATTGCGATGGAACTGGGGGCCGGTCTCGAAGTTTTCCATGGGCAGTTCGAGCACCGTCCGGTTCAGCACCTGTTCGGCAGCGAGGCCAACGCTGCTCAGGTAGCTGCGGTTGCAGGAGAGCATCCGCCCATTGGCGTCACGCACGTAGAGCGGGGGCGGCATGGAATCGGTGAGGGCCTCGACGAACTGCAACTGGTCGTTGAGCGCCTGCTCGACGCGCAGCCGGTCGCGAATCTGCCGACGCTGGTAGGTGACCCAGCCCAGGCTCAGCAGCAGCAGGCCCGCCGCCGCCGCGACGATTTCCGCGATCAGCCGGGTATAGTCGACCCAGGTCTGCCCACTCATGCCTGGCGGCGAGCGCCAGCGGTTGACGACATCGCTCAGGTCGCCAGGGGAAATGCTCAACAGGGCCTTGTCGAGGATGGTCTGCAACTCCGTGTCGCCACGGCGCACGGCAAAGTTGGCGGTCGCCGGGCCGAGGGCAACCTGGTCGGCCACCGCCAGTCTCTCGTGGAACAGGCGGACGATGTAATAACGGGCGGAAACCAGCGGCACCACCGCCGCTTCGGCACGCCCTTCGTAGACCAGGTTCATCGCGTCGAGGGTGGTCTCGACCTCGACGACGGCAGCCTGCGGATAACGATCGCGCACCCCCTGGATTCCCACGTGGCCCGAGGGAATCGCCAGGCGCTTGCCATCCAGGTTCCCCACCCTTTCCGCCCGGCCCTTCTCGTCGGCCCGGGCGATCAGCACGAAGGAGGTCGACAGGAAGGAGCGGGTGAAGCGCAGCGTCTCCTCGCGCCGGCTGCTGCGGCTCATGATCGCCAGGTCGGCCTGGCCTTTCTGCAATGCGGCGATCTGTTCCGGAAAGCCGCCACTGCGGGAGGACACCTGGAAATGCAGGCCGGTGCGCCGGGAGATCATTTCCAGCAGGTCGGAGGTGATCCCGGAAAACACGTCGTTGGAGTTGAAGAAGGCCAGCGGCGCCAGGTCGTCGTTTATCACCAGGCGTACCACCGGATGCCGGGCGACCCAGCGACGTTCCTCGGGCGTCAGCGCGATACGCTCGCCGGTCGGCAGGGAGCCGCCGCCGACCCAGCGCCGGGCGATGTACTCCAGGCGATCCTGGTCGATGGCGCCGATGGCGGCGTTGACCACCCGCAACAGGCGCGTCTCGTCGCTGCGCAGGAGGTAGCCGTACCCTCCGTCGCTGCGGGTATCGGCGAAACGCTCGAACTTCACGTAGCCGTAGAAGGAACGATTGATCCGCTGGTAGGCGCTGAGCACGTCGTCGATGTAAAGGTCGGTGTGGCCGAAGGCTACCGCCGCGATCGCTTCGTCGTGATTGTCGAACACCACGAAGCGGGCACGCGGGAAGCGCTGGCGCAGTTCCTCGTCGTGCTCCCTGGCCACGGCCACGCGCAGACCGGCGAGGTCCGCCGATGAATTGCGCGGCTCGCCGACCCGCTTGAACACGGCCAGCCGATCCCGGGCGTAGGGTCGGCTGGAAACCAGCGCGGGCTGCTCCAGCGCGCTGTAGTGACTGCCCAGCAGGTCGATCTGCCCGGCGCCGAGCGCCTCGATCGCCGCCGCATGGGTGGCGTACGCCACCAGCTTGATGCGCATGCCGAGCAATTGCCCGACCAGCGCGGTGACATCGGCGGTGATGCCTTCGTAGTTCTCGTCGTCGAGGCGCACGTTGAACGGCGCCGTTTCGTCGAGGGCCACGCCGACCCGCAGGGTTCCCTTGTGACGCACCCAGGCCCAGTCGTCCTCGCCGATCACCATGTCCTCGTGCTCGACGTGCATCTGGCTGAACAGGGTCATGGAAGCACCCGCCTGGGTGGCGGCCAGCGGTACCGCCGGCAGCAACAGGCAAATGAACAGCAGGAGTAGTTTCGATCGCATGGGAGTCGGGTCGTGAAGTGGAAGGCCGGCGTCTGAACGAGGCCAGGCACGGCCAGGGAAAATGGCTGACGCGATGCGTCAGGCGTTCGGCCAGCGGTCCGGCGCGAGGCGACCCGCTGCCGACGCCACGGCCTCAGGTTCCGGAGCAGTAGTCGAGGAAATGCTGCTCCGGCATCGGTCGGGCGAACAGGTAGCCCTGGGCTATCGAGCAACCGAGTTCGATCAGGCGCACCCGCTGCTCGTCGCTCTCCACCCCTTCGACCACCAGGGAAATCCCCAGCGCCTGCGCCAGAGCCACCACGCTGCTGATGACGGCACAGCTTCTCGGCTGGCTTTTCATCTTGTGCACGAAGGTCCGGTCGAGCTTGATCTGGCTGAACGGGAACTCGCATAGCCGGTCGAGGGAGGAGTAGCCGGCGCCGAAGTCGTCCATCGCCAGGCCGCAGCCCATGATCCGCAGGCGCACGAGGTTCTCCAGGCTGCTCGCCGGCGCGCTGATGAGGCCGGTTTCGGTGATCTCGAACATCACGGAACTGGGCGGGAGGTGGAACTCGGTCAGCAACGCCGAGATGTTTTCGGCCAGTGCCCGGGACCCCAGTTGCGAAGGATGGACGTTGAACGCTAGATTGATCGGCTGCCCGAGCTGCGCCAGCTTCCTGCGCATCGACAGCCCCTGGCTGAACAGTTGCCAGAACAGTTTGTCGATCAGGTTGTAGCTCTCCATCACATACAGGAAATGCGAAGGCGGCAGCACGCCCAGGTGCGGGTGGTTCCAGCGCGCCAGGACCTCCGCGCCGATCAGCCCGCCGCCGTCGAGGGCCACCTTCGGCTGGTAGTAGGCTTCGAATTCGCCGTTGTCCAGGCCGCGCACGACGTCCGCCACCGAGGGCAGCTCGGCCACCTCGACCTGCCGCGGCTGGTCCTGGCGATGGGCGTTGTAGCGGGTCAGCAGGGCGGTGATACGCTCCAGGCTGAACGGTTTGCCGAGATCGCCGAGAAAGTTCAGGCCCAGGCATTCGATCATGGAAATGGTGGCCTGGCGCAGGATAGGATCGACCTCGCTGCTGAGGATCACCGAATGGACCTTGCCGCTCAGGCTCGCATGACGAAGGAAGGCCAGGCCATCCATGCCGCTCATCTGCAGGTCGCAGATGGCGATGTCCACATGCCCGCAGGACTCCAGAATCGCAACGGCCTCCTTGCCATCCGCCGCTTCGAGGATCGATCCGGGCACAACCTTCTTCAGGGCGGTGACAGCCACCAGACGCTGGAATGGCTCATCTTCCAGCACCAGCACATTCAAATCATTCATCGCGGCTCACGCAGGGATTCCAGAAAATACCGGCGATATACTGCTGTTTTTCCCTTACTAGACCTATGGGACAAGTCCCCATGTTTTGTGGGAATTTTCCTACTGATTTGAAGGCCCCGTTGGATTAGCATGAGTACACATGAAAAAGCGGATCGCCCTGCCGTAACAGGCTATTCTGGGCAGCGATATCGGCTTAGCGCCCCAACATGGATGACCAGCGGTGGAAGCGCTCGGGAAGTCGAAGCCCGGAGCAACACCGGTCCCTCAAGGTAAATCGAACTTATGCATACCGTCCTGATCGTCGACGACCATCCCGTCATCCGCCTCGCCGTGCGCGTCCTGCTGGAAAAGCATGGCTTGCAGGTGGTGGCCGAGACGGACAATGGCGTGGACGCCATCCAACTGGTCCGGGAGCACGAGCCGGACGTGGTGATTCTCGACATCGGCATTCCCAAGCTCGACGGCCTGACCGTGATCTCGCGGATCAAATCGCTGGAATTGCGCAGCCAGGTGCTGGTTCTCACCTCGCAATCCGCGGAAGCCTTCTGCAAGCGCTGCATCCAGGTGGGCGCCCGGGGCTTCGTCAACAAGGAAGAAGACCTGGGCAACCTGATCAACGCCCTGAACGCCGTCACCGCTGGCTATACCTTCTTCCCCTCGCTGACCTTCGATACCCTCGGCACCCCGCCGGAGCGGATTTCCGAAAGCGAACTCATCGGCCTGCTCTCGGACCGCGAGATGATCGTCCTGCAGCATCTCGCCATGGGATATTCGAACAAGGCCATCGGCGAGAAGCTGTTCCTCAGCAACAAGACCGTCAGCACCTACAAGACCCGCCTGCTGCAGAAGCTTGGCCTGGGCTCGCTGGTCGACCTCGCGGAATTCGCCAAGCGCAACTCGCTGATCAGCTGAGACCGGGCTTCACGCCTTCCGCCGGCAAGCGGCGCCCGGTTGGTTACCGCGCCGCCCTCCCGGCGAGAGGGCAGAAATGTCCACAAAGCATGTGGAGCCAGCTGTGGACAAGATGCGAAAAACGGCTTGCGCACCGCGCCACCGCTGGCTCCGCGAGAATCGATCATTTCCCGACCAGACGCCGCGCCGGGAGGCTTCGTGGTTCCCGGGGCTCGGAGCCGCTCTTCGCCTCGGGTACACTGCGCGCCTGTTTCCTCCGGTCACGCGCGTCATCCACATGCCCAGCCAACCCCATCGCCCCTCCCCCCGAGTCGCCATCATCGGCGGCGGCCCCGCTGGCCTGATGGCCGCGGAAGTCCTGAGCAGGGAGGGCGTGCGTACGGAAGTGTTCGATGCCATGCCTTCGGTCGGCCGCAAGTTTCTCCTCGCGGGCGTCGGCGGCATGAACATCACCCATGCGGAAGCCAAGGCGCAATTCCTCAGCCGCTATGGAAAGCGCCGGGAAGAAATTTCCGGATTGCTCGGAGATTTCGATGCGGAAGCCCTGCGCGCCTGGATCCATGACCTGGGCATCGACACCTTCGTCGGCAGCTCCGGCCGGGTCTTCCCCACGGACATGAAGGCCGCCCCCCTGCTCCGCGCCTGGCTCAAGCGCCTGCGCGAGCAGGGCGTGCTCATCCATACCCGCAGCCGCTGGCTGGGTTGGCACCCGGATGGCGCGCTGGACATCCAGAGCGGCAGCGAACGCCAGACGCTGCGGGTCGATGCCATGATCCTCGCCCTCGGCGGCGGCAGTTGGCGCCGCCTGGGCTCCGATGGCGCCTGGGTGCCCCTGTTGCAGGCGCGCGGGGTCGAGGTCGAGGCCCTGCGCCCGAGCAATTGTGGTTTCGAGTGCGTCGGCTGGAGCGAGCTGTTCCGCGACAGGTTCGCCGGCGCGCCGGTCAAGCCGGTGGCCATGGGCTTGCCGGGCGACACGCCGCGCCAGGGCGAGTTCGTCGTCACCGGCAACGGCATCGAGGGCAGCCTGGTCTATGCGCTGTCCGCCGCGATCCGCGCTCGGATCGAAACGCAGGGGGCGGCCGACGTACTGCTCGACCTGCTGCCAAACCGGAGCCACGAGCAGATCGAGAAGGCCCTGTCCCGACCGCGCGGTTCCCGTTCGATGGCCAACCACCTGCGCAGCCAGCTGGGTATCGACGGGGTACGCGCCGGCCTGCTGCGCGAACTCTCGCCCGCCGACACCTACGCCGATCCGGCCCGCCTGGCGGCGGCGATCAAGCGCCTGCCATTGCGGCTGCTGCGTCCGCGTCCGCTGGACGAGGCGATCAGCAGCGCCGGCGGCGTGCGCTTCGAGGCGCTCGATCGCAAGCTGATGCTCAAGGTCCTGCCCGGGGTGTTCTGCGCCGGCGAAATGCTCGACTGGGAGGCGCCCACCGGCGGCTACCTGCTGACCGCCTGCTTCGCCAGCGGGCGCGTGGCGGGGCTGGGCGCGCTGGAGTGGTTGCGCGGCAGGCGCTAGGCTCCGGAGCCGCCGCGAACCTGTCCGTCTCGCTACTTCCCGGACGGCCGCTTCTTCGGCTTGCCCGCCGCGCCGAAGCCCGGCGCCTTGCGTACCGCCCTGACCTTCGGCGCGCTGCTGTCGAACCAGGTGCCCAGGTGGATCTGGCCGGGCTTACCGGTGGCCTCGGCGGCCTTGGGTTTCTTCGGCTTCTTCGGTTTTTTCAGCACCACCCCACCCGGCGCGGTCTGCGGCACCCGGTGCTCCGGCTCGAAGTCGGGCTCTTCGCGGCGCTGCAGGGTCTGGCCGATCAGCGTCTCGATCGCCGCCAGCAGTTCCACCTCGTCGGCGCAGACCAGCGACAGCGCCTGGCCGGTAGCGCCGGCGCGGCCGGTGCGGCCGATCCGGTGCACGTAGTCCTCGGCGACGATCGGCAGGTCGAAGTTGACCACCAGCGGCATTTCCTCGATGTCCAGGCCTCGCGCGGCGACGTCGGTGGCCACCAGCAGGTCGACCTCGCCGGCCTTGAATCGCTGTAGCGCGCGCAATCGCGCCGGCTGCGGCTTGTCGCCATGGATCGAGTCGGCGGCGATACCCTGCCGCTGCAACAATCCGACCAGTTCTTCGACACTCTTCCGGGTCTTGGCGAAGACCAGCGCCTGGCGCCAGCGATTGGCCTGCAACAGGTGACAGAAGAGCTCGGCCTTGCGCTTCTTGTCCACCGGAACCAGCCATTGCCTGACGCTCTTCGCCGCGGTATTGCGCGGACTGACCTCGATGGACAGCGGGTCGCGCAGCAGTTCGCCGGCCAACGTGCGGATGGCGTCGGAGAAGGTCGCGGAGAACAGCAGGGTCTGGCGCTTGCGCGGCAGCGCGGCGAATAGCTCGTCCAGTTCGCGGGCGAAACCGAGGTCGAGCATGCGATCGGCCTCGTCCAGCACCAGCGCCTGGAGCCGGGCGAACTGCACCGCGTTCTGCCGGTACAGGTCGAGCAGGCGGCCCGGGGTGGCGACGAGGACGTCCACGCCCTTGCGCAGCTTCATCATCTGCGGATTGATGCTGACCCCGCCATAGGCCACCGCGGTACGCAGCGGCAGGTGCTGGCCGTAGTCGCGAATACTGCCGTGGACCTGCTCGGCCAGTTCGCGGGTCGGAACCAGTACCAGTGCGCGCACCGAGTTGGCTGCGACCTGCGGCCCCTCCAGGGTCAGCCGCTGCAGCAGCGGCAGGGCGAAAGCGGCGGTCTTGCCGGTGCCGGTCTGGGCCGCTGCGAGCAGGTCGCGGCCCTTGAGCGCCGGCGGAATGGCCTGGGCCTGGATCGGCGTGGGCGTGTGCAGGCCGAGCCCTTCGAGGGCCTTGAGCAGGGGGTCGAGCAGACCGAGGGAGGCGAACGTCATGACAGGCTCGGGAAAGAGTGAAACGGAGCGCATTCTAACGGATTCGCCGCCCGCCTGACTCGTTGCGGCGAGCTCGTTCAGCCCTTGAGCAGCAACCCGCCCTCGATCGGCACGTAGCGCGACGCCGCGCGGATCAACGCGTTGGCGGTCAGCCCGGGCACGCCATAGGCGCTCGCCTCGACGCCGTGGGCACGGATGACCTTTTCCAGCAGCAGGTCGAAGTCGCCGTCACCGGAAAGCAGCACCACCTCGTCCACCCGCGGTGCGGCGTCCAGCACGTCGATGGTGATGCCGACGTCCCAGTCGCCCTTGGCCGAGCCATCGGCGCGCTGGATGTACGGCTTGAGCTTCACCGTGAAACCGAGGTTGCGCAGGATCCGCTGGAACTGCTGCTGGCGCGGGTCGCCCCGATCGATGGCATAGGCGTAGGCCTCGACGATCCGTCCACGACGGGCGATGTCGGCCCACAGGGCGGCGTAGTTGAGGTGACAGCCGTATGCCTGGCGCACGGTGTAGTAGAGGTTCTGCACATCGGCGAAGACAGCGATCTTCTTCGCCGCGGGCGACTCGGGATGACTCAAGGGGAACTCCGGAACGACGGCCGTGGACCACCATTATCGCAGCCCACGGCCCGCAACCCTAACGATCAGGTGAACAAATCGTCGTCGCCTAGGAAGCTGGAGTCGTCGTTGAAGTCGCTGTCGCTGAAATCGCCATCGGCGAAACCACCGTCGGCGGAATGGTCGCCATCGGCGAAACGCCCGGACGCCGGCTCGGGGTCGGCAAACTGGCTGGCGTCCAGGTTATCCACCGGGACGTCCTGGATCACCTCGACGATCTCCTGCGGCTGGCTGTGGCGGAACATGCCGGTGAGCAGGTCGGCTACCAGCATCCCGCCGGCGACGCCGGCCGCGGTCTGCAGCGCGCCGCCAAGGAAGCCGCTGGCGCGCGAAGGCGCGGCCGCCGCAGCTGGCGCCATACCCGGACGCATGTCGCCGGTCCCAGCCGCCGCCGGACTGGAGAACCGTGTCTCGCCCCAGCCCGCCGGGCGCGCCGGCTGGCTCGGCGCCGGCTCGTCGCGCGCGCCGCCGCCGAACAGGCCGGAGAGGAAGCCACCGCTGCTCGGACGGCTCTGCTGCAACTGGGCGACCTGCGCCTCGAGCTCCTTCACCCGTTGGTCGAGGCGCTTCAGCGCGGCTTCCTGGATCAATACCACCTGCGCCATGTAGTACGGCGCCGCCGGCTGCCGCACCAGGTGCTGGTTGATCTGCGCCTCGGCCTCGGCGTCACGCGGAGCGGACTGCCCCTCGGCCTCGCGCAGACGGCTGAACAGACCATCGATCAGGGTTTTCTCATCGGATTTCATCGCACGCCTCGACTGCATTTCGAGAAGGAAGGATGGATTGCACGAAAGGGAAATATTGGAGCACCCTGCACGATCTCAAGTTCCTCCGGTGAAATCCCGATGAATGACGCCGCCACGCCTTCCCCGCAGCCGCCGATCGCCCTGCTGGTCGTCGACCTGCAACGCGGCATGCAGCGCAGCGACCTGCCGCCACGCAATAACCCCGGCGCCGAGGCGCGCATCGCCGAGCTGCTCGCCGCCTGGCGCGCCACCGGCTGGCCGGTGGTGCACATCCGGCACATTTCCCGGCAGCCCGCCTCGCCGTTCGCTCCCGGCCAGCCGGGCGTGGAGTTCCAGCCGGCGCTGGCGCCACGCGACGACGAAGCGGTGTTCGAGAAGAACGTCCCCGACGCCTTCGTCAACAGCGGCCTGCAACGCTGGCTGCACGCCCGCGACATCCGCCACCTGGCGATCGCCGGCGTGGCCACGGAGAATTCGGTGGAAGCCAGCGCGCGTAGCGCCGGCAACCTCGGCTTCCACACCTGGGTGGTCGCGGACGCCTGCTTCACCTTCGCCAAAACCGACTTCCACGGCATTCCGCGCAGCGCCGACGATGTGCACGCCATGGCGCTGGCCAACCTGCACGGCGAATATGCCGAGGTGCTGCATGCCGGCGAACTGTTGCAGCGCCTTCGGCGACGCGGTGAAGCCGGCCGGCAAGACCTCGCCGGAGGGTGAAGGCAACTGGGCCAAATCGACTTTCGAGGACCTGGTGCAATACAACGACGGCTTCAAGACCAACCTGATCGGCCCCCCGCGGCAGGTCGCCGAGCGAATCGTCGCGCTGAAGGCCGCCGGGCGTTGGCCTCGGCGGGCCGGCTGCGGTAGAGTCGCGGGCTCGACCCCGATCTGCCGACCCGCGATGAATCCTCTGCTGCCGCTGCGTGACGCCTGGTTCTTCTTCACCCGCCACCTGACCACCCTGGTGCCGCTCTGCCTGCCCTGGATCTTCCTCGAGAGCCTGGTCCAGCAACAGATCGACGAGGCAGTCGGCCCCCAGCAGATGGGGGCCTGGAGCCTGGTCGCCGGACTGCTCTTCTACCCGCTCTACACCGCCGCGCTGATCCTGTTCATGGACGCCCGCGGCCGCGACGAGCGGCCCCCCATCGGCCAGTTGTGGAGCGCCGCCCTGCGCCTGTGGCCGGGTTTCGCCCTGCTCGCGGCGCTGACCTCGCTGCTGATCGTGCTCGGCCTGTCGCTGCTGATCCTGCCGGGGATCTTCGTCATGGTGAAGCTGGCGTTCGCCGAGTTCTGCCTGGTCCTGCGCGGGCGCAGCCCGCTGCAGGCGCTGCGGGAAAGTTTCGAGTTCACCCGCGGGCGGTTCTTCGTCATCCTCGCTTGCTCGCTGGTGATCCTGCTGCCGGTCTGGAGCCTGGAAGCCTGGCTCGCCGACTCGGCCGGCGAAGCCGTGATACTGAAGGTCGGCCTGCATACCCTGAGCGGGTTCTTCCAGCTGCTGCTGACCATCGTCGCCTTCCGCATCTACAGTCTCGGTCCGGCGCCCCGCGCGCTGAGCTGAACGCGGTCACGCGCCGATCCACGCCGGTAGCCTATCCTTGTAGGCCCGACCCGCGAGGAAAACGCCATGAGCGACGAATCGGCCAACCCCAGCTGCATCTCCCACCTGTCCATCGGCACCAACGACTTGCCCCGGGCCAGGGCCTTCTACGACGCGGTGCTGGCCACCCTGGGCTGCAAGGTGATCCTCGAGCATCCCGGTGCTGTGGCCTATGGCAGGCTCTATCCGGAATTCTGGGTGCAGGCGCCTATCGATGGGCGTCCGGCCAGTACCGGTAACGGCAGCCATGTCGGCTTCCTCGCCAACAGCAAGACCCAGGTCGACGCCTTCCACGCCGCCGCCCTCGCCGCCGGCGCCCGCGACGACGGCGCGCCCGGCCCTCGCCCGGAGTACGGCGAGCCCTACTACGGGTGCTTCATCCGTGATCCCGACGGGCACAAGGTGGAAGCCTCCTATTGGGACCCGGGCCAGGGTTTCGATAGCCACGACCACGCCCACTGATCGCCACGCGAGGCGGCGGCCCGAGCCCGACGGACGCAGCGCTTCGTGACGATACGCCTGGCCGCGGGTGGCCCTGCGCGGCCGGCTCGTTGCTCTCGCTCGAAAAAACGCGAACCCTGCCTCAATTCATGCGGCAAGGATGAAATACGCGGCGGCAAGCTCTATGCTCTGGTCCTTTCCGGCCCAGTCTCGATCGCGATGTCCCTGCCCCGTCTACGCAACCTGCTGTTCATCGGCCTGCTCCTGCTGGTCGGCGGCGCCCTGCTCGCCAGCTACCTGCTGAGCTGGCAACCGGCCGAGCGCGAAGCCGCGCCCCTGCACTGCCAGGGCTCCACGCCAACGCTGAAGCCAGGCCAGGCGCTGAAGGTGATGACCTGGAACATCCAGTACCTGGCCGGCAAGCGCTACATCTTCTGGGACGACCTGCCCGACGCCACCGGCCCCGACCAGCGGCCGACCGCCGAGGACCTCGCGTTCACCCTCGACGAAGTGGTCCGGGTCATCCGCGACGAGCAACCGGACCTGGTCCTGCTGCAGGAAATCGACGACGGCTCCAGTGCCACCGACGACCAGGACCAGCTGGTACTGATCCAGGAGCGCATCAACGACCTCTATCACTGCAGCACCCAGGCCTACGAATGGAAGTCGGCCTTCGTGCCGACTCCGCACATCTTCGGCAGCGTCGGCCGCAAGCAGGCCACCCTGAGCCGCTACCGCATCGACAGCGCCGAACGCCGCCAGTTGCCACAGCGCGACGGCGGCCTGTTCGACCGCCTGTTCGGGCCGCGCCCGGCGATCCTGGTCAGCCACCTGCCGATCGACGGCGGCGGCGCACTGGCGGTGCTCAACGCCCGCTTCGACCGCCCACGGGAACAGGACGACACCTTGCAGCGCCAGGTCGAAATGACCCGCGCGCTGCTCGATGAACTCCAGGCCCGACGCACGCCCTGGTTGCTCGGCGGCGACCTCAACCTGCTGCCGCCCGGCCAGTACGCCTACCTTCTGGAGCCGCTGCGCGCGCCTTATCGCGCGGACAGCGAACTGGCACTCCTCAGCGGGCGCTACCCGATGGTGCCCTCGCTGGAGGAAGCCAGCGGCGTCGACCAGATGCGCTGGTACACGCACTTCCCCAACGATCCGCGGGTCCAAGGGCCGGACCGGACACTCGACTACCTGTTCCACAGCCCCTCGCTGACCCGCCTCGACGCACGGGTACGACGCAGCGATACGCTGCAGATTTCCAATCACCTGCCACTCAGCGCGCGCTTCCTCCTGCCCCACTGAACGACCGCGCGCCGGGCTGGACAAGCGGCCCGGCGCGCCGCATGCTTCGCCCCCAATCGATAACAACAAGAAAACGGCAAGGCCGCATCGCATGCCCCTACGCCCTTCCACGCCGCTGTTAGCGCTGCTGGCGCTCGTCCTGCTGGTCGCACCGCCGCTCCGCGCGCAGGATGCCCGGCCCGCGCTGAACGTCGGCTATTACGAATTCCCGCCTTATATCCATACCGCTGCGAACGGTCGGGCCGTCGGTCCTGGCGCGCGCCTGGTACGCCTGCTGCTGGGGCAGGCCGGCTACCGGGCGAATTTCCGCGCCCTGCCCAGCGCCCGCCTGTACCTCGGCCTGCGCGACGGTAGCGTGGCGCTCTGGGCCGGCGCCGCCAAGCCGGAGCTGGCCGCCGATACCCTGCAGGCGCGGCGCGTGCTCGGCCATGTCAGCCTGAACCTGTACTACCCGGCGCGACAGCCGGCCCCGCGCATTCCCCAGGACCTGGCCGGGCGCCGGCTGATCCTGATCAGCGGCTACAGCTACTGGAAGCCGGCCACCGACTTCATCCATGACCCCGCCCTGCGCCTGCGGCTGTACCGTACCGGTAGCCACCAGGCCGCCTTGCGCATGCTCGAACTGGGACGCGGCGACTACCTGCTGGATTACCAGGCGCCAGTGGAGGCGGCGAGCCACCAGCCTCTGGCCAGCCAGGAACTGCAGCGCCTGCCGCTGCGGATGATCGTTTCGCGCCATGTGCCCGACGCCGAGGCGCTGCGCGACCGCCTGGACCAGGCCTACGACCAGTTGCGCAGGAACGGCGCCGACCTGTCCCTGCTGTGACCCCCGACCCCGGAGGAGGAGCCCGATGCACACCGCCATTCCCTGCTGCACGATAAACGGTGAACAGCCCGCCCTGCTCGGCCAGGTCTGCCAGTCGCTGCTGATCCAGGAATGGTGGTGGGAGGGGCGCCCGGCGGACCCGGTGAACGTGGTCTACCTGCAGTTCGGGCAGCGCTGGTACCGCCTCTACTTCGAGGGTGAGACGGTGTTCTGGCGCAGCGGCGAGGCGCCGCGCCCCTGCGAGCGCGACGAGGGGCCCGGCGAATATCGCCTGCACGACCTCGGCCAGCAGCGCGGGCTGGTCGGCGTGCGCCTGCTGGACCTGGGGTTCGTCCTCAACGGGCCGACCCTGGACAGCCATTTCGACTTCGCCGACGGCCAGCGCCTGAGCTTCCGTCACTTCCTCGACGACGACCTGACCCGGGTGCTCTGAGCGTCGCCGGCTACTTGCGCGGCCTGGCCCGCGCGGTGGCCTCGGCGATCAGCGGGTCGTCCGGCCAGTAGTGCTTGGGATAGCGCCCCTTGAGGTCCTTCTTCACCTCCGCGTAGGTGCTGCGCCAGAAATTCGCCAGGTCCTGGGTCACCTGCACCGGGCGCTGCGCGGGAGACAGCAGGTGCAGCTTCACCGCCAGGCGGCCCTGAGCAATGCGCGGGGTGTCGCCGAGGCCGAACAGCTCCTGCAGGCGCACCGCGAGGATCGGCGGGGTTTCGCTGTAGTCCAGGCGGATCCGCGAACCGGAGGGTACTTCCAAGGTTTTCGGCGCCCATTCGTCGAGGCGCTGCGGCAGCGGCCAGGGCAGCAGGCCGGCGAGCATCGAGGCGAGATCGAGATTGGCGAAATGGGCCTGGCGGGTGACCTTGCCGAGGTAGGGTTGCAGCCAATCCTCCAGGCGCGCCAGCAGGGCCGCGTCGCCGAGGTCGGGCCAGTCGCTGGTATCGCCCCGTTCGAGGTCGAGCCGACGCAACAGGCTGATGCGCGCCTGCCACTGGCGTAGCTCCGGGGTCCAGGGCAACAACTCCAGTCCCTTGCGCCGGACCAGTCCGATCAGCGCCCGGCTGCGCGCCGCCTCGTCGAGGCCGGGCAGCGCCTCGCTGGACAGCACCAGCTCGCCGACCTTGCGCTGGCGCTCGGCGCGCAGCACGCCCTCGCGCTCGTCCCACTCCAGTTCGTCGTGCAGGCTGACCTGTTCCGCCAGGACCGTGTCGAACAGCGCCGGGTCGAGTTCGGCCGCCAGGTAGATGCGCTCCTCGCGCTGGCCCTGGCGACTGCCGAGGTCGGCGATCACCAGCCAGGGCTGTTTCATCAGGCTGTCCGGCTCGCCGAACTGCGCGGCGCGACCGTTGGCCAGCCGGTAGTCGCCGCCGCCGGCGCGGCGCTGGCGGGCGACGCGGTCGGGATAGGCGAAGGCCAGCAGGCAGCCGAGCCAGCGCGGATGCCCGGGATCGACCACCGCCTCGGCGACCGGCCCGCGCAGGTAGCCGCGGAATTGCCGGGCCAGTTGCCGGGCGCGCTGTACCGCGCCTCGCGAGGCGCCAGCGCGGGCTTCGCCGGCGAGCAGGGCGAGACGACTGTGCAGGTCGGCACCGCCGCCACGCTGCATATCGCGTTCGCCGAGCAGCGCCGCTACGTTGCAAGCCAGTTCGCCAAGGCCGAGGGCCTGGCCACGCAGCAGCAGGTGGGCGATGCGCGGGTGGGTCGGCAACTCGGCCATCGCCTGGCCATGAGCGCTTAGCGCGCCGCTGGCGTTCAGCGCACCCAGCCGCCCGAGCAGGTCGCGGGCCTGGGCATAGGCCGCCGCGGGCGGCGCGTCGAGCCAGGCCAGCTCCTCCGGCGCCACGCCCCAGCGCGCCAGTTGCAGGGCCAGCCCGGCGAGATCGGCCTGGAGGATTTCCGCGCTGCCATAGGCCGGCAACTGTTCGTGCTGGGTCTCCGACCACAGCCGGTAGCACACCCCCGGCTCCAGGCGCCCGGCGCGACCGGCACGCTGGGTGGCGGAGGCGCGGGAGATGCGCTGGGTCTCCAGGCGGGTCATGCCGCTGCCCGGATCGAAGCGCGGCACCCGCGCCAGGCCGGCGTCGATCACCACTCGCACGCCATCGATGGTCAGGCTGGTCTCGGCGATGTTGGTCGCCAGCACCACCTTGCGCACCCCGGCCGGCGCCGGCTCGATAGCGGCGCGCTGGGCGGCGAGATCGAGTTCGCCATGCAGCGGGCAGAGCAGCACCGCGTCGCGTCCCTCGAGGGCCTCGCGCAGGCCGTCGTGCACGCGGCGGATCTCGGCCTGTCCGGGAAGAAAGACCAGCACGCTGCCGCTTTCCTCCGCCAGCGCCTGGAGCACCGCCTGCTGTACCCGCGGCTCGATGAACTCGCCGGGTTGCGCCGGCCGTCCCCAGCGGACATCCACCGGGAACATGCGTCCCTCGCTGCGCACCACCGGCGCCTCGCCGAGCAGCGCCGCAAGGCGCTCGCCCTCCAGGGTCGCCGACATCACCAGCACTTTCAGCGGCGGCTCGTCGCGCAACAGTTCGCGGCCATTGAGAGTCAGCGCCAGGGCCAGGTCGGCATCCAGGCTGCGCTCGTGGAATTCGTCGAAGATCACCAGGCCGACACCGTCCAGCGCCGGATCGTCCTGCAGGCGGCGGGCGAGGATGCCCTCGGTGACCACTTCGATGCGGGTCCGCGGACCGACCTTGCTCTCCAGGCGGATGCGATAGCCGACGGTCTCGCCGACCCGCTCCCCCAGCTCGGCGGCCAGCCGCTCGGCCGCCGCGCGCGCCGCCAGCCGGCGCGGTTCGAGCATGAGGATGCGCTGGCCGGCGAGCCAGGGCTCGCCGAGCAGCGCCAGCGGCACCCGGGTGGTCTTGCCGGCGCCCGGCGGGGCTTCGAGCACGGCCTGGTGGTGTTCGCCAAGGGCCTGGCGCAAGGCGGGAAGAACGGCATCGATGGGTAGTGAAATCATGGTGGCTCCGGACAGTCCGACGCAGTATACCGGCGAACCGGCGAGCGCCTTCGACGGTCCTATCGTCATGTCCAGGCCAGAAGATTGCCGAACCCTGGCCGATTGCTATAGTTCGCCGTCATGTCCACCCGGAGGTCCCCATGCGCCTTGCCACCCGCGTTTCCTGTGCCGTTCTCAGCGCCGCCCTGCTGAGCCAGCTGTCGGCCTGCGGTACGCTGTTCTACCCCGAGCGGCGCGGCCAGATCGACGGCCGCATCGACCCGGCCATCGTCGCCTTCGACGCCATCGGCCTGCTGTTCTATATCATCCCCGGCCTGATCGCCTTCGGCGTCGACTTCGCCACCGGCGCCATCTACCTGCCCGACGCCAAGTACTCGGTCGCCCCGGAAGTGCTCAAGGATGCCGTCGGCGCGGACGGCAAGGTCGACAACCGCAAGCTCAAGGCGATCCTCGAGCGCGAGATCGGCCGCGAGCTGCCGCTCGACGACCCGCGCCTGATCCGCCACAGCGGCAACCTCGAGCAACTGGCGGCCTATGGCCTGAAGCCGGCCGCCTGATCCGTCGTCGCGGCGCGACCGTGCAGCAGTGCCCGGTCGCCGCCCGGTTGGTTTACAGTGGCGCCAGTCTCCTCGCAGAAGCGCCCCATGAGTCCCGATTCCCCCCATGCCCGCCTGCTGCGCCTGGCCACCCTGGCCTCGCTCGGCGTCGCCGTCACCCTGGTCATCGGCAAGGCCATCGCCTGGTGGCTGAGCGGTTCGGTGAGCCTGCTCGCCGGCCTCACCGACTCCCTGCTGGACAGCGCCGCCTCGCTGCTCAACCTGCTGGCGGTGCATTATTCGCTGCGCCCGGCGGACGACGACCACCGCTACGGCCACGGCAAGGCGGAAGCGCTGGCCGGCCTGGCCCAGGCCATGTTCATCGGCGCCAGCGCAGTGCTGGTGGGGATCCAGGCGCTCGAGCAACTGCGCGATCCGCAGCCCCTCGGCTCGGCCGACTGGGGCATCGCGGTGATGCTCCTGTCGCTGCTGCTGACCGCCCTGCTCCTGGCCTTCCAGACCCATGTCATCCGCCGCACCGGCTCCACCGCGATCCGCGCCGACTCGCTGCACTACCGCTCGGACCTGCTGCTCAACGCCAGCATCCTCGTGGCGCTGCTGCTGACCCGTTACGGCTGGCCGCAGAGCGACGGCCTGTTCGGCCTCGGCATCGCCCTGTACATCCTCTGGAGCGCACTGCAGATCGCCCGCGAGTCGGTGTCGATCCTGATGGACCGCGAGCTGCCGACCGATATCAGCGAGCGCATGCGGGAACTGGCCTGCAGCGTGCCGGGCGTGCTTGGCGCGCACGACGTGCGCACGCGCATCTCCGGCAACCACTGGTTCGTCCAGTTGCACCTCGAGTTGCCCGGCGAGTTGAGCCTCTCCACCGCCCACGCGCTGACCGACCAGGCGGTGCTGGCGATCAGGCGCGAATACCCGAAGGCCGAGGTGCTGGTCCACGCCGACCCGCAGGAAGTGGTCGGCAGGGAAACCATCAGTTGACGCTGTAGCCACGCCCGCTCAGGCAAGCCGCCATGGCCCGCCGGTAGCCGTTGGCGACCCGGCGGCCGGCGCGTAGGCCGCCGCCGGGTCGAAGCCGCTTTGGCCCACCGCCCAGCGCTGGCACTCGTAGCGAATCGCGGGCAAAGAAAAAGGGAGGCCCGTCGACCTCCCTTCCGGGGTAACTGTCCTGGCTCGGCGCTGTTGGCGGCGGCTCACCTCACTCCACCTTCTGGGCGGTGTGCAACCCGGAGGCCGGCGCAACCCTGTAGGGTCGGCGGCCACGGCAGGCCTGATTGGGCGTGCCGTGATGGACGAGATGTCCGGGCCGTGAATCTGGGTAAAAGAATACGTCGCCAGGCGCGACCAATGATTGCTAATATTGCTCACCATAAGACTGATTGCGCAATAAATCACTCAAATACACCTTGCCAACGGCAATCAACCTGAAAGAATCCCTCGCCATGAACAAACTCGACCGCTACGACCTGCGTATTCTCGAAGAGCTCCAGCGCGACGCACGCATCTCCAACCAGGAACTGGCAGAACGGATAGGCCTGTCGCCATCGCCCTGTTCGCGACGGGTCAAGCAGCTCGAGGACGACGGCTACATCGTCCGCCAGGTGGCCCTGCTGGACCGCAAGAAGCTCGGCCTGAGCCTCACCGCCTTCGTCCTCATCGGCATGGACCGGCACACCCCGGAACGCTTCGAGCACTTCCAGGAAGTCATCGGCAAATGCCCGGAAGTGCTGGAGTGCAGCCTGGTCACCGGAATGGACGCGGACTACCAGCTGAAGGTCGTGGTGCCGGACATGGACCATTACCAGAAGCTCCTGCTCGGTACCCTCACGCGCATCGAAGGGGTCTCCAGCGTGCGCTCCAGTTTCGTCCTGAACCAGGTACTGGCGAGTACCGAACTGCCGCTGGAGCACCTGCGCGATTGATCGGAGCGAGACCTGGGACATGACACGGAACAGGCGGCATGCCGTATAATCGGCAGCCTGTTTCAGTTGTCATGCCCGCGTGGCCCCCGCACATAAAGAGCTCCCGCTCGTAGAACGATAAACGCCTTGCCCGCCCCCCATGGCACGCTCCGTCCGACCGCGAGCCGGACTTCGTTTGCTTGAAAATCCGGAGGTTGCCAATGGATCCCGAACTGTTCGAAGAGTGGATGATGACCGGTCTGGTGACCGTCCTGATCCTGTTCATGGCTTTCATCGTCTGGGACCTGGCGAAGAAATCCAAGGCCGGCAAGTTCGGCACCCTGATCCTGTTCTTCGCCCTCGGCCTGGGCGTGCTGGGCTTCATCATCAAGGGCCTGGTCATCGGCAGCCTCGAAGGCGCGGGCATGTAACCCCGCCGCCGCGCGCGTCATCCAACTACTCGTTATCCATCCGCCGGCCCGCCCAACGGGGCCGGCTCGCCTTGCCATTGCCTAGAACAAGGGAGTCGCCATGAACGCCGCCGACCGCGTCATGCAGAGTTATGGACGCTGCTGTGCCAGCACCGGATTCTTCGATGATTTCTACCGGCATTTCCTTGCCAGTTCCCCGCAGATTCGCGCCAAGTTCGCCACCACCGACATGACCGCGCAGAAACACCTGCTGCGCGCCGGGATCATGAACCTGGTGATGTACGCTCGCGGCATGTCCGACAGCAAGCTGCGCGCCCTCGGCGCCAGTCATTCGCGCGCCGCGCTGGATATCCGTCCGGAACTCTACGACCTGTGGCTCGACGCCCTGCTGATGGCGGTCGCCGAGCACGACCGCGACTGCGACGCCGAGACCCGCGACGCCTGGCGCGACGTGATGGGTCGCGGCATCGCCGTGATCAAGTCGTACTACTGATCGGTCCGCGCCCGCTGGACGACGCCCCTCTCGTCAGTCCAGCCGCGCCGGCACTTCCCGCCACTCCCCCAGGCCCAGGCCGTCCAGGCTCCAGGGGCCGATCCGCACCCGCACCAGCCGCAGCGTCGGCAAGCCCACCGCCGCCGTCATCCGCCGCACCTGGCGATTGCGCCCCTCGCGGATCACCAGTTCCAGCCAGTGGGTCGGCACCGACTTGCGAAAACGCACCGGCGGCACCCGCTCCCACAAGGCCGGTTCGTCCAGCAGACGCGCCTCGGCGGGCAGGGTCGGGCCGTCGTTGAGCGTCACTCCCTCGCGCAGACGCCGCAATTGATCCTCCTCCGGCGTGCCTTCGACCTGCACCCAGTAGGTCTTCGGCAGCTTGTGCCGGGGGTCGGCGATGCGCGCCTGCAGGCGACCGTCGTTGGTCAGCAGCAACAGGCCCTCGCTGTCGCGGTCCAGGCGCCCGGCCGGATACACGCCCGGCACCGGGATGAAGTCCTTGAGGGTCGAACGCCCTTGCTCGTCGTTGAACTGGGTCAGTACGTCGAACGGCTTGTTGAACAGCAGCAGCTTCGGCTCGCTCGGCGGCGCCTTGGCCATCCGGCGTGGCGCAGGACGGGCGGGATGACGCGGGGAAGAACGCGGGGGACGGGACATGACTGGAAACGAGTTGGCTTGATCGGGATACCGGGCGGCATGCTAGGTTGTCGGCGAGCCTGACCGCAAGAGCATCCCCTCATGCCCTCCCTGCGTCCCACCTGGCTGATCAGCCTGCTGACCCTGGCCGGCTGCACCGGCAGCGCCTACCAGGGTCCACCCTCGGATCATTTCGACGGCGAGCGTTTCCGCAACATCCAGCCCACCGAGCAGAAGAGCCTGCGCGACCTGCTCAAGTGGCAATGGAACCGTCCGCCACAGCGCCCCTGGATCGCCCTGCCGCCCACGGAAACCCCGGCCAGGGTGGACGAACGCGCACACGGCGACGAATTGCGGGTCACCTACATCAACCACGCCACCCTGCTGATCCAGCACCGTGGCCTGAACATCCTCACCGACCCGGTCTGGTCGCAGCGAGTCAGCCCGCTCCCCTTCATCGGCCCGAAGCGCCACCACCCACCCGGACTGACCCTCGACCAGTTGCCGCCGATCGACCTGATCCTGGTCAGCCACAACCACTACGATCACCTCGACCTGGAAAGCCTGCGCCAGCTCCATCGGCGCTGGCCGGCGGCCAAGGTGGTCAGCGGCCTGGGCAACGCCGGGCTGATCCGCCGGACCGGCTTCGTCGATGTCGAGGAAATCGACTGGTGGCAGGAGCTGGCGCTGGGCGAGGGCATGACCCTCCACGGCGTACCGGTGCAGCATTGGTCGTCGCGCACCCGCAGCGACACCAACCGCACGCTCTGGCTCGGCTTCGTCATCGACTCGCCGGACGGCCCGTTGCTGTTCCCCGGCGATACCGGGCTAGGCCCGGAGTTCGAGCTGATCCGCCGGCGCTTCGGCCCGCTGCGCTTCGCCGCCCTGCCGATCGGCGCCTACGCGCCGCGCTGGTTCATGCGCAACCACCACATGAACCCCGAGGACGCGGTGCAGGCCCATCGCACGCTGCAGGCGCAAACCAGCATGGCCATCCACTTCGGCACCTTCAATCTCACCGACGAAGAGCAGGACGACCCGCCCCGGGCGCTCCGGGCGGCGCTGCTCGCCCAGGGCGTGGACGCCACCAGCTTCCGGGCGCCGAAGCCGGGCGAACAGTGGCGCGTCGCGCCGCGCGCCGAGCAGGTTCAGGAGGTCGAGGACACCAGGCGCGTGCAGCAATTGCGGTAGCGCTTGCCGCTGCCACAGGGGCAGGCCTGGTCAGCGCGACCGCCGAGCGCCAGCCAGCTTTCCAGGCGCCCGGACATGCCGGCCAGGCGCTCGCGGGCTTCCTCGTCGAGTCCGGCACGGGACAACCGGCGCTGCAGGCCGAGGTAGTCCTCCAGCAGCACGTCGCGACTCAGCGCCTGGTACTGGTCGGCCAGCGGCACGCCTTCGTAGCGCCGTTGCGGATCGGCCAGGAAGGCGATGGCTTGCGCCTGCGGCAGGACGTTCCACAGATTGCCGCGCGGATCGCGCCAGCAGGCACCGAACCGCGCGCGCAAGGCCAGGCCGCGCCATTCTTCGAGGATCCAGCCGTCGACCCGCTCACCACCGAGGCTGTCCACCGCCCGCCCGACCGAGAACCACGGCTCGCCAGCCAGGCTTTCCGGCATCGGCAGGGGCGATGCCACTTCCGGCGTGCCGTCCGGCACCAGGCGGCGGGCGAAACGACGCAGCGGGTTGCTGAGATGGGGCGGGGCACTGAACGGCATGGGGCTCACATCGATGGGCAGGCGTGGTCGTTCCGACCGGCAGGAGGCGCCGCGGTTCCGCGCGGAGCGAAGGGCCATCATTGTAAGCCCTCGACGTCGCGCGGCGTAGCGGGGCGCCCCCCGGTTTTCACGAGGAAGGCGGGAGGCGACGGCTCAACGGAACGGCGGCTCGTCGAAACTGCGCAGCTTGCGCGAGTGCAGCGAGTTGAGCTGGCTGCGCAGCAGGTCGAGGGCGGCGATGCCGATCCGCAGGTGCTGGTTCACCGCGCGCTCGTAGAAGGCGTTGGCCGAGCCGGGCAGCTTGATCTCGCTGTGCAGCGGCTTGTCCGAGACGCACAGCAGCGTGCCGTAGGGCACCCGCAGGCGATAGCCCTGGGCGGCGATCGTACCGCTCTCCATGTCCACCGCGATGGCCCGCGCCAGGTTGATCAGCGGCCGCTCCTGGGCCCAGCGCAGTTCCCAGTTGCGGTCGTCGTAGGTCAGCACGGTGCCGGTGCGCAGGCGCCGCTTGAGGGCTTCGCCACGCTCGCCGGTGACGTCGGCGGCGGCCTCCTGCAGGGCCACCTGGACCTCGGCCAGCGCCGGGATCGGGATATGCGGCGGCAAGGCGCGGTCGAGAATGCCGTCGCGGCGCATGTAGGCATGGGCCAGCACGTAGTCGCCGATGGTCTGCGACTGCCGCAGGCCGCCGCAGTGGCCGATCATCAGCCAGCAGTGCGGACGCAGCACGGCCAGGTGGTCGGTGATGTTCTTCGCGTTGGACGGGCCGACCCCGATGTTGACCAGGGTGATGCCGTCGCCGTCGGCGGCGATCAGGTGGTAGGCCGGCATCTGGTAGCGGTGCCAGACCACCCCGGCGACGATGGCGTTGGCCTCGCCCTCGTCCATCCCGCGCTCGATGATCACGTTGCCCGGCAGGACCATGCGCACGAAGCGCGGGTCCTCGCGCAGGCGGGTCAGGCCGAGGCGGATGAACTGGTCGACGTAGCGGTGGTAGTTGGTCAGCAGGATCCACGGCTGCACGTGGCGCCAGTCGCTGCCGGTGTAGTGCACCAGGCGGCGCAGGGAGAAGTCCACCCGCGCGGCGTCGAACAGCGCCAGCGGCAACTGGTCGGCGCGCTCCCATTCGTAGAGCCCATCGGCGATGTCGTCGGAGGCGGCGGACAGGTCGGTGCTGGGGAACACCCGCGCCAGCTCGGCGGCGGTCACCCCGGAGCCGGCCAGCTCGTCGCCCTGCTCGACCACATAGGGATAGGGGATGTCCTGTTGGCTCGGGCCGACCTGCACCTGCACGGTGAAATCGTCCATCAGCGGACGCAACTGTTCCAGCAGGTACTTGCGGAAGGCGTCGGGGTGGGTGACGGTGACACTATAGTCGCCCGGCACCTGGACCTTGGCGTAGGCGCGGGTAGAGGACGGCACCTCGCCCTGGCAGCGGTAGCCGATGCGCAGTTGCGGGTAGTGGAAGTTCTGCCGCTCGGCCTCGCTCGGCTCGACGCGCTCCTTGATGTAGCGCTTGAGCGCCTGGCTCAGCGCCGAAGTAGCCTCGCGATGCAGCGCGGCGAGGCGGTCGACGGCCTCCTCGGCCGTGCGGGCGACGACGAACCCGTCGTCGGAATCGATACTCATGGTGGGTTTCCTGTCGGTTCGCATGGGAAACATCTTGCCTGTACCGACAGGAAAACACAGCGCTTTTCTCCCGTTGCCTCATTCGGGCAACGCCACTACCGCCATGGTCACGGTGGCCTTGCTGAACAGGCATCGCCGGCCGCCCTCCTCGGCGAACACCTCGGCCTCGACCACCGTCACCTGGCGCCCGGCCTTGAGCACCTCGGCGCGACACAACAGGCGCTGGCAGCGCGCCGGGCGCAACAGGTTGAGCTTGAACTCCAGGGTCAGCACGGTCTGCCCCTCCGCCACCAGGGTCGCGGCGGCGGCCCCGGCGGCATGGTCGGCCAGGGTCGCCTGGACCCCGGCATGGACGAAGCCGTTCTGCTGGGCGTGACGTGGCAGGATCTCCAGCCCCGCCTCGACCCAGCCCGGCCCGCAGTCCAGCGGACGGATGCCGAGGTCACCGACGAAACCGGCCGCGGCGAAGCCCTGCTCGACCAGCTCCCGGTAGCGCGGATGCGCCTGCATCGCGGCGCGCCTCAGGCCAGGTGCGGGGTGGCGCGAGCCAACAGCGCCTCGACCTCGGCGCCACGCGGCAGGGTGCCGTAGACCCGCCCGCCGTCGCCCAGGCGACTGCCGATGAAGGCATCGGACACCACGGAGTTGCCGGCTTCCAGCAACAGCTTGGCCTGCAGGGCGACCGCCACGTCCTCGGTGAGCTGGCGGGCGCGGTACTGGATGTCGGCGGTGTCGGCGAAAGCTGCCTTGAGGTTGCCGATGTGCGCGGCGAGACGGGCATCGCCATGGCCGTCGCCAAGTTCGGCGAACAGCGCGTCGAGCACGCCCGGCTCCTTCGACAGGGCACGCAGCACGTCCAGGCACTGGACGTTGCCGGAACCTTCCCAGATCGAGTTCACCGGCGCCTCGCGGTACAGCCGCGGGAGGATGGTTTCCTCGACGTAGCCGGCACCGCCCATGCATTCGGAGGCTTCGTTGATCATCGCCGGCGCACGCTTGCAGATCCAATACTTGCCCACCGCGGTGACCAGGCGGGCGAACTTCTCCTCCTGCTCATCGTGGGCACGGTCCAGGGCATGCCCCATGCGCAGGGTCAGGGCCAGGGCCGCCTCGCTTTCCAGCGCCAGGTCGGCGAGCACGTTCTGCATCAGCGGCTGCTCGGCCAGCACCCGCCCGCCGACCTTGCGGTAGGCGCAGTGGTGCGCGGCCTGGGTCAACGCCTGGCGCATCAGCGCGCTGGAACCGATCATGCAGTCGAAGCGGGTCATGGCGACCATCTCGATGATGGTCGGCACGCCACGGCCCTCCTCGCCGACCATCCAGGCCAGGGCGCCGCGGTACTCGATCTCGCTGGAGGCGTTCGACCAGTTGCCCAGCTTGTCCTTCAGGCGCTGGATGTAGAACTGGTTGCGGCTACCGTCCGGCCGGTGGCGCGGCAGCAGGAAGCAGGTCAGGCCCTTGTCGGTATAGGCCAGGGTGAGGAAGGCGTCGCACATCGGCGCCGAGCAGAACCACTTGTGCCCGACCAGTTCGTAGGCCTGGCCCGGCCCGGGGATCCCCACCGGGTAGGCCCGCGTGGTGTTGGCACGGACGTCTGTGCCGCCCTGCTTCTCGGTCATTGCCATGCCGATGGTGACGCCCGCCTTCTGCTCCATCGGCACGTTGCGCGGGTCGTACTCGCGGGAGAGGATCTTCGGCAGCCATTTCTCGGCCAGGTCCGCCTGCAGGCGGATCGCCGGCACGCTGGCGTAGGTCATGGTCAGCGGGCAACCGGTGCCGGCCTCCGCCTGGCTGTGCAGGTAGGACAGCCCGGCCCGCGCCACCTGGGCGCCGGGTCGCGGGTCGGTCCAGGGCAGCGAGGGCAGTTCGTGCTCGATGGCGGCGCGCATCAGCTCGTGGTAGGCGGGATGGAATTCCACCAGGTCGACGCGGTTGCCGTAGCGGTCGTGGCTGTGGAATTCCGGTTTGTGCTGGTTGGCCAGGAAGCCGGCCGCCATCAGCGGGCCGCCGGCCAGCTCGCCGTAGCGCTGAAGGCGCTCCTCGGCCCAGCCGCCCTGGTAGCGACGCACCCACTCCTGGAGAGGCAGGTCGAGGCGGTAGAGGTTGGCGCCATCCAGCGACGGTACCTGATTGGTCACTTCGTGGGTTTCGGCGTACTGGTGCAGGTTCATGAGGGTTCCTCGCAGACAGGCGCGCCCACCGCGCGCAGGCAGAAGTTCACCAGAGCCGTACTCACCGGCTCCAGACTCGGTTCCGGCTGGCCGCTGTCGCGAGCGGCGCGCGCCGGGGGAGACAAGGGGCCGACCAGCGCCTCGGCGATGGCCCCGACCAGGCAGGCCGCGGCAAGCGGCACCAGGGAAAGCCGGAATGCGCCGCTGCGCCGGCCTTCCTCGAGCAGTTCGACGAACAGCGCGGCGTAGGCCTCGCGATAGCGCAGGCGCTGCTCGTCGACTTCCGGGTCCACCGGCTCGGCGATCAGGGCGAAGGCCAGCCGCTGGCTGCTCCAGGCGCGCGCGGCGAAGCGCCGCAAGCCCTCGGCCAGGCGCCAGGCGGGCGCGCCGGGACCGCGCAGGACGACGGCCAGGGCATCGACCTCACGCTGGCTGGCGCGGCGGAAGATTTCCGCCGCCAGCTCGCCCTTGCCACGGAAATGGCGGTACAGGCTGCCGGTGGCGATCCCCGCGTCGTCGGCCAGGGCCTGCATGGTCAGCGCGGCGAAACCGCCCTCCGCGACACGCCGCAGGCCCAGCTGGAGGATACGCTCGCGCAGCGCGGAATCGCGTTGCAGGCGGCGTTCGGTGACACGATAGACCATGACTGAATCCGGATTCACTTTTTCCCAGTGAATCACGCTTCAGGCTTTGCCTAAAGAGACATACAGGTCGCGCAGGCCGGCATTTCAGCCAGCCGCGGAAAGGCTTCAGGCGGACTTGGTGACGATCGGCTGGCACAGCAGCCAATCGTGCAGCAGGGTCTGCAACTCTTCGAACTTGACCGGCTTGGCCATGTAGTCGCTCATGCCTGCCGCCAGGCAGCGCTCGCGATCGCCGCTGTGGCTGTGGGCGGTCAACGCCAGCACCGGCAGTTCCGCGCAGCCGGGCAGCGCGCGGATCGCCCGACAGGTGGCGAAGCCGTCCATCACCGGCATCTGGCAGTCGAGCAGGACGCCGTCCGGCCGCTCGCGCGCCAGCGACTCCAGCGCCTCGCTGCCGTTGTCGGCGGTGCGCACCCGGTAGCCGAGCTTGAGCAGCATGCCGCGAGTCACCAACTGGTTGATGGCATTGTCCTCCACCACCAGCACCGTGCACTCCTCGGGACGCCGCACCGCCTGCCCGCCGGCGCGCCGCGGCGGCGGCGCCAGGCCCTGGGCCGGCTGGGTCAGTTGCAGGCGCAGGAGGAAGCGGCTGCCCTGTCCCGGCCGGGACTCATGGTTCAGCTCGCCGCCAAGCAGCTCCACCAGCTTGCGGCACAACGCCAGGCCGATGCCAAGCCCACCATAGCCCCGGGTCAGCGAGCTGTCGGCCTGGACGAAGCGCTGGTAGAGGTCGCTGCCGGCGGCCATGTCGAAACCGATGCCGGTGTCGATCACCTCCACCCGCAACGCCACGCCGTCATGGGTACGCCCGGCGGCGACGCGCAGGGTCACGCTGCCCCTGGCGGTGAACTTGATCGCGTTGTCGATCAGGTAGCCCAGCGCCTGGGCCAGCTTGCCGGCATCGCCTTCGAGGGTATCCGGCAGGCTGTCATCCAGTTGCAGGACGAAGCGCAGGCCCTTCTCCTCGGCGCGCGGCGCGTATTGCGCGCGCAGGCTGTCGAACAGGCCGCGTAGGCTGAACGGCTCGCGCCGCGGGTAGAGCTTGCCGGCCTGCAGCTCGATGAGGGCGAGGATGTCGTTGACCATCCGCATCATGTCCCGCGCCGAGCCGGCGGCGGTGCGCTGGTACTCGGCGAGTTCGACGTCCATCGGCACCGTCTGCATCAGTTCCAGCGAACCGATCACCCCGCTCATCGGCGTGCGCAACTCGTGAGTGACGGTGGCGAGGAACTCGTCCTTCAGGCGGTTGCTGTTGGCCAGTTCCTGGTTCAGCGCCTCCAGCTTGCGGCTGGACTCCTGGAGGATCCGCGCGCGCTCCTCCTTCATCGCGTTGATCCGGTCGGCCAGCGCCAGCGACAGCAGGCCCACCTCCAGCGCCGAACCGATCTGGCTGGCATACATGGTGAGGAACATGTTCGGCAGGTAGCCCAGCACCATCAGGGTGTTGACGATGCCGCCGAGGAGGAAGGCGGTCCAGGCGATGATGAAATAGCGCGCCACCCGCATGCCGCGCAGCCAGGCGAGGATGCCGGCGGCGAAGATCAGGCCGGTGAAGGCCAGCGCCAGGTAGGTGGCCAGGCGCAGGGCCACGGCGTAGCTCATGGTCAGCGCCAGCAGCATCACCAGCGCACCGACCGCCATCAGCGCCAGCAGGCCGCGATCGACCCACACGCTGTGGTCGCGGGTGTGCAGGAAACTGCGGGCGAACTGGCAGCCGAACAATGCCGCCGAGCCGATCAGGAACGGCGTGGCGGCGTTCGCCCACCAGGGATTCTCAGGCCAGAAGTACTCGATGCCGGCACCGTTCACCGACACCTGGTAGAGACCGAACGAGGCGATGTAGAGGATGTAGTAGAGATAGCTGGTGTCGCGGACGCTGAGGAAGATGAACAGGTTGTAGATCAGCATCACCAGCAGCACGCCGTAGATGATGCCGAGCACGTAGATGCGCCCGGGCTGCTCCTCCAGGTAGGCCTTGGGCGACCAGAGGGTCAGCGGCGCCTGGATCGACCCCTGGCTTTCCAGCCGCAGGTAGACGCGTTGCGGCTTGTTCGGCTCCAGCGGCAGCTCGAAGAGGTAGTTGTTCTGCCGGATCGGCCGGCTGGCGAACGGCAGGGTGTCGCCGGTGCGCTGGGCCAGGCGGTAGCCGCCCTGACCGTCGGGCAGGTACAGGTCGAGCTTGTCCAGCGGCGGATAGGCCAGCTCCAGCAGCCAGGTGCGCGGATCGCCCGTGGCCAGCGGACGATAGTCGAGGTCCAGGCGCAGCCAGAACACCGAGCGCGAATAGCCGGCGTTCAATACCTCCTTGTCATGGCGGCGAAAGCTGCCATCGATGGCTCGGGAGGTGATGTCGTTGATGTCGGCGCTGCCACGCACGTCCTCGAAGACGTCGATGGACTGCCCCAGCGGCAGGCGCTCGACCCGTTCGTCGAAGCTCACCGCGCCCGCCAGGCAGGGCAACGCAAGAAGAAAGAGAATCAGCCAGTGCCGCATGATGCCCCGCAATGCCCCTCGAGCGGACCGGGAGCCCCACCTCCCTCGATATGGTCCGCCCTTGGCGGGCGTTGTTTGAATATCGCCGAACTTTAGCACACGCCGCGCCACATCCGGCCTGGCGAGCGTCACAGGCTGGCCGGCCGATGCGGCCGAAGGTCGCCCGCGCCTCCGCCGCACGACGCTTTTAGTGGTAAGCTCCCGCGCCATGAAAACACCGACCTCCCGCCCCGTAGTGCTTTGCCTGTCCGGCCACGACCCCAGTGGCGGTGCCGGCCTGCAGGCCGACATCGAAGCCCTGCTCGCCCAGGGTTGCCATGCCGCCCCGGCGGTCACCGCGCTGACCGTGCAGGACACCGTCAACGTCAGCGACTTCCGCGTCCTCGACCGTGAATGGGTGCTGGCCCAGGCCAACGCCGTGCTCGCCGACCTGCCCGTCGCCGCGGTCAAGCTGGGCATGCTCGGTTCGCTGGAGATGGTCGACACGGTGATCGAACTCCTCGCCGCCCACCCGCACCTGCCGGTGGTCTGCGACCCGGTGCTGCGCGCCGGCGGCGGCGGCGCGCTGGGCAAGGGCGACGTCGGTTTCGCCATGCGCGAGCGGCTGCTGCCGCGCGCCACCATCGCCACCCCCAACCTGCCGGAAGCGCGCCTGCTCGCCGACCTGCCGGAAGGCAGCGCCGACCAGTGCGCCGAGCGCCTGCTGGAGCATTGCCAGCACCTGCTGATCACCGGCGGCCACGGCGATGAAAGCGAAGTGCACAATCGTCTGTACAGCCGTGACGGCAGCCGCCGCACCTTCACCTGCCAGCGCCTGCCCGGCAGCTATCACGGCTCCGGCTGCACCCTGGCCAGTACCCTGGCCGGCCGCATCGCCCTCGGCGAGGCGCTGGACACCGCCGTGCAGAGCGCCCTCGACTACACCTGGCGCACCCTGCGCGACGCCGAGAGCCCAGGCCACGGCCAGTACGTGCCGCGCCGCCTGCCCACCGACTTCTGCCACTGAGAGCCACGAGATGAAGCTGCGCGGCCTGTACGCCATCACCGATAGTCAGCTACTGGACGACGGTCGCCTGCTGCCCTACGTCGAAGCGGCGCTGCGCGGCGGTGCGCGCCTGCTGCAGTACCGCGACAAGTCCTGCGACCAGGCGCGGCGCCTGCGCGAGGCGGCAAGCCTGCGCGAACTCTGCGAGCGGCATGGCGCGCAGCTCATCGTCAACGACGACGCCGAGCTCGCTGCGCGCCTTGGCGTCGGCGTGCACCTCGGCCAGACCGACGGTTCGCTGTCCGCGGCGCGCGCCCTGCTCGGCCGCCAGGCGCTCGTCGGCGCCACCTGCCATGCCAGCCTGGAACTGGCCGAGCAGGCGGTGGCCGACGGCGCCAGTTATGTCGCCTTCGGCCGCTTCTTCAACTCCAGCACCAAACCCGGCGCTCCCGCCGCCAGCGTCGAACTGCTCGACCAGGCGCGGCCGCGCCTGCACCTGCCGATCACCGCCATCGGCGGCATCAGCCTGGACACCGCGCCCGGCCTGATCGCCCGCGGCGTCGACCTGATCGCCGTGATCCATGCGCTGTTCGCCGCCGCATCCGCCGCCGAGGTGGAACGCCGCGCCCGCGCCTTCAGCGCCCTGTTCGAAACCGCCTGACGCCTCCGCGCCTCGCCCGAAGAGATAGAGAGCTAGCCATGTCCCGTTCCGAAACGCTGTTCAGCAACGCCCAGAAACACATCCCCGGCGGGGTCAACTCCCCGGTGCGCGCCTTCAAGAGCGTCGGCGGCACCCCGCTGTTCTTCAAGCACGCCGAAGGCGCCTATGTGCTGGACGAAGACGACAAGCGCTACGTGGACTACGTCGGCTCCTGGGGCCCGATGATCCTCGGCCACAGCCACCCGGACGTGCTCGACGCGGTGCGCCGGCAGCTCGACCACGGCCTGTCCTACGGCGCGCCGACCGCGCTGGAAGTGGAAATGGCCGACCTGGTCTGCGCCATGGTGCCGTCGATGGAAATGGTGCGCATGGTCAGCTCCGGCACCGAGGCGACCATGAGCGCGATCCGCCTGGCCCGGGGCTATACCGGACGCGACAGCATCATCAAGTTCGAAGGCTGCTACCACGGCCACTCCGACAGCCTGCTGGTGAAGGCCGGCTCCGGCGCCCTGACCTTCGGCGTGCCGAATTCCCCGGGCGTGCCGGCGGCCTTCGCCAAGCACACCCTGACGCTGCCTTTCAACGACATCGAGGCGGTGCGCGAGACCCTCGCCGAGGTCGGCACGGACGTCGCCTGCATCATCGTCGAGCCGGTCGCCGGCAACATGAACTGCGTGCCGCCGGCGCCGGGCTTCCTCGAAGGCCTGCGCGAGGCTTGCGACGAGCATGGCGTGGTGTTGATCTTCGACGAGGTGATGACCGGCTTCCGCGTTGCCCTCGGCGGCGCCCAGGCCTACTACGGGGTCACCCCGGACCTGTCGACCTTCGGCAAGATCATCGGCGGCGGCATGCCGGTGGGTGCCTTCGGCGGCAAGCGCGAGATCATGCAGCAGATATCCCCGCTGGGCCCGGTCTACCAGGCCGGCACCCTGTCGGGCAACCCGCTGGCGATGGCCGCCGGCCTGACCACCCTGCGCCTGATCAGCCGCCCCGGCTTCCATGACGAGCTGGGCGCCTACACCACGCGCATGCTCGAGGGCCTGCAGCAGCGCGCCGACGCCGCCGGCATCCCCTTCGTCACCACCCAGGCCGGCGGCATGTTCGGCCTGTATTTCACTGACGCCGAGGCCATCGTCACCTTCGAGGACGTGATGACCAGCGATGTGGAGCGTTTCAAGCGCTTCTTCCACCTGATGCTCGACGGCGGCGTGTACCTGGCGCCGAGCGCCTTCGAAGCCGGTTTCACCTCGATCGCCCATGGCGACAGGGAACTGGAAATCACGCTGAACGCCGCAGAGAAAGCCTTCGCCGCGCTGAAGTGACCTCCCTTGCGGCGCCCTTCCGGGCGCCGCCCGCCCCTGGCGCAGGACATTCCTACCCGAAACGCATAGGCACACCGACAAAGTTCCCGAAAAGACAGTAAAGACTTTGTAAGGAGGCGTCGGCTTATTTCATAATGTGAGGGTCAGCGCATTTCGTTGGCCGGGCAGCCCTTGCCCGCCCCGATCCAGGAGGTGTCTTCCCCTCATGTTCCGTACCGGCCGCACCCTCGCCCTGGGTTGCCTGTTGCTCCTCCAGCCGCTGCTCGCGCAGGCGGGAGGCAACTCGTTGCTGATTCCAGCGACCGGCCGCTGCGCGCTGAACACCGTTCCCGAAGAATTGCAGCAAGCCCTCGCCACCTGCCAGAAGGTCGCCAACGACGGCGACGCCGAGGCGCAATACGAACTGGGCGAGTTCTTCTACGACGGCCAGCGCATCCCGCGCGACCTCCAGGCCGCCCTCAACTGGTTCGAGAAAGCTTCGCTGCAGGGCCATGCCCTGGCCCAGTACCACCTGGGCACCATGTTTTTCCGCGGCGAAGGGGTACCGGCGAACAACGTACAGGCCTACATCGTGCTGAAGATGGCCGCGGTGAACGGCGCCGAGGACGCGCTGGACAGCGCCGACCTGGTGGCCGAGCAGATGAACCGCGACGAGCTGGACATCGCCACCCGGGTTCTCGGCCAGATCTTCCGCAACTATCTGATCGAGTTGCAGACCGCCGGCGGCGTCACGCCCTTCGCGCCGCTGCCCTGACCCTCGCGCCCAGGTGGATCAGTCGCTCTTGCCGGGCATCGGCATGGGGAACGGCATGACGTTGCCGGCCCCCTTGGCCTCGCTGATCTTCGGCGTGCCGAGGCGCTCGACCTCGTCGATGCGGACGATCGCATGCATCGGCACGAAGCTGCGCAGCACGCCTTCGAACTGCGCTTTGAGCTTCTCCTCGCTGGGATCCACCACCACCTGGGTACGCTCGCCGAAGACGAACTCCTCGATTTCCAGGAAGCCCCACAGATCGCTCTGGTAGATCTGCTTGGCGTACATCTCGAAGACCTGGCCCTGGTTGAGGAAAATCACCTTGTAGATGGGGTTTTCGCGCTTGTTCATGGCGGGGAAAGCAATGCCGGAAAAAGAAGGGCGCGAATCATAGCACAGCCTTTCGGCCAGCAACGCTAGGAAGCCGGCCCCCCTCCCTCTATAATGTCCGGTCCTTTCGAACTGTCCGACGAAGCGCATGGCCAAGAAGCTTTTCATCGAAACCCACGGCTGTCAGATGAACGAGTACGACTCCTCGCGAATGGCGGACCTGCTCGGTGAACACCAAGCCCTCGAGGTGACCGAAAACGCCGCCGAGGCCGACGTCATCCTGCTCAATACCTGCTCGATTCGCGAGAAGGCCCAGGAAAAGGTGTTTTCCAAGCTGGGCATGTGGCGCGACCTGAAACAGCAGAATCCCGACCTGGTGATCGGCGTCGGCGGCTGCGTGGCGAGCCAGGAAGGCGCGGCGATCCGCGAACGCGCGCCCTACGTCGACGTGGTCTTCGGCCCGCAGACCCTGCACCGCCTGCCGGAAATGATCGATGCCGCGCGCAGCACGCGCAAGCCGCAGGTCGACGTGTCCTTCCCGGAGATCGAGAAGTTCGACCGCCTGCCGGAGCCGCGGGTCGACGGTCCCACGGCCTTCGTCTCGGTGATGGAAGGCTGCAGCAAGTATTGCAGCTTCTGCGTGGTGCCCTATACCCGCGGCGAGGAAGTCAGCCGGCCGTTCGACGACGTCATCGCCGAGGTCATCCACCTGGCCGAGAATGGCGTCCGCGAAGTCACCCTGCTCGGGCAGAACGTCAATGGCTTCCGCGGCCAGACCCACGACGGCCGTCTCGCCGACTTCGCCGAGTTGCTGCGGGTGGTCGCCGCCGTCGACGGAATCGAGCGGATCCGCTACACCACCTCGCACCCGCTGGAGTTCTCCGACGCGCTGATCCAGGCCCACGCCGAGGTGCCGGAACTGGTGAAGTTCATCCACCTGCCGGTGCAGTCGGGCTCGGATCGCGTGCTGGCGGCGATGAAGCGCAACCACACGGTGCTGGAGTACAAGTCGCGGATTCGCAAGCTGAAGGCCGCGGTCCCGGACATCTGCATCAGCTCCGACTTCATCGTCGGCTTCCCCGGGGAAACCGAAAAGGACTTCGAGCAGACCATGAAGCTGGTGGAAGAGGTCGGCTTCGACTTTTCCTTCTCCTTCATCTACAGCGCGCGTCCCGGCACGCCCGCCGCCGATCTCGCCGACGACCTGCCGGAAGAAGTGAAGAAACGGCGCCTGCAGATCCTCCAGGGCCGCATCCACCAGCAGGGCTACGAGATCAGCCGGCGGATGGTCGGCAGCACCCAGCGGATCCTGGTCACCGACTTCTCGAAGAAGGACCCCGGCATGCTCCAGGGGCGCACCGAGAACAACCGGATCGTCAACTTCCGCTGCGACAATCCACGCCTGATCGGCCAGTTCGCCCAGGTGCACATCGACGACGCGCTGCCGCACTCGCTGCGTGGCACGCTGATCGAGGGCACCCTGCACTGAGCCGGCACGACCGTACGGCGGCGCCGCTGAACCTTCCCGCCGTGCCGCTGAACCAACGATTCAGCAGGCGCGCCGGGAGCGCCACCGCGATGCGGCAACTTTGCGCGAGGGTATCCAGCGGTTATCCTCTTCCCTATCAACCAGCCACTGGCGAGTACGACAGAACACCTTGAACGCCCCCCAGGAACTTCATCGATTCATCCTCGAGCCGTTCGACGCCCGCAGCTTCGCGACACTTTGCGGGCAGTTCGACGAGCATCTCCACCAGATCGAGAAACGCCTCGATATCGAGATCCGCAACCGCGGCAACCAGTTCGAGCTGGCCGGCGAACCGCGCCGGACCAAGGTCGCCGAACGCCTGCTGCAGCGCCTCTACCGCGAAGCGCAGAACGGTACCGATCTCAGCCCCGACACCGTGCACCTGTTCCTCCAGGAGTCCGGCCTGGAAGACCTCGAGGAGCTGCAGAGCGCGCCGCAGATCACCCTGAAGTCGCGCAAGGCGCACATCCGCCCGCGCGGCGCCAACCAGCAGCGCTACGTCAAGGCGATCCTCGACCACGACATCAACTTCGGCATCGGCCCGGCCGGCACCGGCAAGACCTACCTCGCCGTGGCCTGCGCGGTGGACGCCCTGGAGCGCGAGCAGATCCGCCGCATCCTGCTGGTGCGCCCGGCGGTCGAGGCCGGCGAGAAGCTCGGCTTCCTGCCCGGCGACCTGTCGCAGAAGATCGACCCCTACCTGCGCCCACTGTACGACGCCCTCTACGAGATGCTCGGTTTCGAGCACGTGGCCAAGCTGATCGAGCGCAACGTCATCGAGGTCGCGCCGCTGGCCTACATGCGCGGGCGCACGCTGAACAACAGCTTCATCATCCTCGACGAGAGCCAGAACACCACCGTCGAGCAAATGAAGATGTTCCTCACCCGGATCGGCTTCGGCTCCACCGCGGTGATCACCGGCGACGTCACCCAGGTCGACCTGCCGCGCGGCACCCGCTCCGGCCTCAGGCACGTGATCGAGGTGCTGCAGGACGTCCCCGGCATCAGTTTCACCCACTTCAAGCCCAAGGACGTGGTGCGCCACCCGCTGGTGCAGCGTATCGTCGAAGCCTACGAACGCCACGAAAGTCGCCAGCAGGGCCAGGTGCGACCGGTCGATGGGAGCGGCAAGGGCGGTCACGATGCCGCTTGAGCTCGACCTGCAGGTCGCCAGTGACGCCGCCGACCTGCCCAGCGAGGCGCAGTTCCGCGCCTGGTGCGAACTGGCCCTGCGCCAGCGGGCGGAGTCGGAACTGACCATCCGCCTGGTGGACGAGGCCGAGGGCCTGGAGCTGAACAGCACCTACCGGCACAAGGACTACGCGACCAACGTGCTGTCCTTTCCCGCCGACGTGCCGGAGGAGTTCCTCGATATCCCGCTGCTCGGCGACCTGGTCATCTGCGCCCCGGTGGTCGCCCGCGAGGCGCGCGAACAGCACAAGCCCCTGCAGGCCCACTGGGCGCACCTGGTGATCCACGGCTGCCTGCACCTGCTCGGCTACGACCATATCGACGACGCCGAAGCGGAAGAAATGGAAACACTGGAACGTGAATTGCTGGCGGAACTGGGCCATCCCGACCCATACGCCTGCGACGACGAAGAGCCACCGAGCAAGGAAAAATGAGCGAAGACCGATCGAGCAACGGGCACAAGTCCTGGCTGGACAAGATCACCCAGGCTTTTGCCCACGAGCCGAGAAACCGCCAGGAGCTCCTCGAGCTGCTGCGCGATGCCCACGATAACAAGCTGCTGGACAGCGAGGCGCTGTCCATCGTCGAGGGGGCGATCCAGGTCGCCGACCTGCAGGTTCGCGACATCATGGTGCCGCGTTCGCAGATGATGAGCATCCGCTCGACCCAGACGCCGAAGGAATTCCTCCCCGCCATCATCGAGGCCGCCCACTCGCGCTATCCGGTGATCGGCGAAAGCCTCGACGACATCATGGGCGTGCTGCTGGCCAAGGACCTGCTGCCACTGATCCTGCACAACGACGAGCGTCCGTTCGACATCAAGGAACTGCTGCGCCCGGCCACCTTCGTTCCCGAATCCAAGCGCCTCAACGTCCTGCTCCGCGAATTCCGCGCCAACCGCAACCACATGGCCATCGTCATCGACGAATACGGCGGCGTGGCCGGCCTGGTGACCATCGAGGACGTGCTGGAGCAGATCGTCGGCGACATCGAGGACGAGCATGACGTCGAGGAAGACAGCTACATCAAGCCGCTGCCCAGCGGCGATTTCATCGTCAAGGCGCTGACTCCGGTGGATGCCTTCAACGACTTCTTCGGCTCGGAGTTTTCCGACGAGGAATTCGACACCGTCGGCGGCCTGGTGATGAGTGCCTTCGGCCATCTGCCCAAGCGCAACGAGGTGGTAGAACTCGGCGAGTTCCGCTTCCGCGTGCTCAACGCCGACAGCCGCCGCGTGCACCTGCTGCGCCTGTCTCCACTGCAGAACTGAGCCTGCCCCCCCCTGCGCCACGGTGCGGGGGGCATCTTCCCTCGTCGTCCTTCTGGCGTCTCGCCAGCCCCTCCTTTACTCTTGCGCCTTGCGCCAGACCGGCACGTCCGCCGGTGACGCCGCGGGCGGCTTGCGTCGGCCCCGGAAAGCGGCCCGTGTCTGCGCAGTCGGACATTGAACAGGTTCTAAGGACATTCGATGCGTTGGATTTCTCGTCCCGGCTGGCCCGGGCACCTGCTGGCGCTGGCCGCGGGCGCGCTCACCCCACTGGCCCTGGCGCCCTTCGACTACTGGCCGCTGGCGATCCTCTCGATCGCCCTGCTCTATCTCGGCCTGCGCGGCCTGCCCGCCCGCGCCGCGCTATGGCGCGGCTGGTGGTACGGCTTCGGCGCGTTCGGCGCCGGCACCAGCTGGATCTACGTCAGCATCCACGACTATGGCGCCGCCTCGGTGCCGCTGGCGAGCTTCCTGATGCTCGGCTTCACCGCCGGCGTCGCCTTCTTCTTCGCCCTGCCGGCCTGGCTGTGGGCGCGCTGCCTGCGCCGCGACAACGCGCCGCTGGGCGACGCCCTGGCGTTCGCCGCGCTGTGGCTGGCGCTGGAACTGTTCCGCAGCTGGTTCCTCACCGGCTTCCCCTGGCTCTATGCCGGCTACAGCCAACTGCAGGGCCCGCTGGCCGGGCTGGTCCCGGTGGGCGGCGTGTGGCTGTCGTCCTTCGTCATCGCTCTCAGCGCGGCCCTGCTGGTGAACCTGCCGCGCCTCTTCCCGCACGGTGCCAGCCTGCTGCTGGCGCTGGTCCTGCTGCTCGGCCCGTGGGCGGCCGGCCTCTATCTCAAGGGCCACGCCTGGACCCATTCGGCCGGCGAACCGCTGAAGGTAGTGGCGATCCAGGGCAACATCGCCCAGGAGCTGAAGTGGGACCCGACGCAGGTCCGCGCGCAACTCGACCTCTACCGCGACCTGAGCCTGCCGCAGCAGGACGTCGACCTGATCGTCTGGCCGGAAACCGCGGTGCCGATTCTCAAGGACATGGCCAGCGGCTACCTCGGCGCCATGGGCCAGGTCGCCGCCGACAAGAAGGCCGCGCTGATCACCGGAGTACCGGTGCGCGAGCGCCTCGCCGACGGAAACAGCCGCTACTTCAACGGCATCACCGTGGTCGGCGAAGGCGCGGGCACCTACCTCAAGCAGAAGCTGGTGCCGTTCGGCGAATACGTGCCGCTGCAGGACCTGCTGCGCGGCCTGATCGCCTTCTTCGACCTGCCCATGTCCGACTTCGCCCGCGGTCCGGCCGACCAGGGGCTGCTCAAGGCCAAGGGCTACGAGATCGCCCCGTACATCTGCTATGAAGTGGTCTATCCGGAGTTCGCCGCCGCCCTCGCGGCGCAGAGCCAGGTCCTGCTGACGGTGAGCAACGATACCTGGTTCGGCACCTCCATCGGCCCGCTGCAGCACCTGCAGATGGCGCAGATGCGCGCCCTGGAGAGCGGCCGCTGGATGATCCGCGCGACCAACAATGGCGTCACCGGGTTGATCGATCCCTACGGCCGGATCGTCAAGCAGATCCCGCAGTTCCAGCAGGGCATCCTGCGTGGCGAGGTGATACCGATGCAGGGCCTCACGCCCTACCTGCAGTACCGTGTCTGGCCGCTGGCCAGCCTGGCCGGCGTGCTGCTGCTATGGGCCCTGCTCGGTCGCCGGTTGCGCCCGCAGGAGCGCCGGCTGTTCGGCTGAGGCCAGCGCTCGCTCGACGACCGGCGCCGCAGCGGCGCCGGCCGCGTTTCAGCGGTAGAACAGGCGATAACCGAGCAGGCCGACGGCCTCGTTCAGCAGCATGCCGCTCTGCCAGAACGCCTGCGCCTCCGGCAGCCAGCCGCCGAACGGGCGCAGGTTGGCTCCACCGAGGAAACCGACCGGCGCCGGGATCACCTCGAAGCCCTGGCGCTCGAAACTCCAGCGCGCCCGCTGCATGTGCCAGGCCTGGGTCACCAGCACCACCCGGCGCACGCCGGCCTCGCGTAGCAGCGGGGCGCTGAGGGTGGCGTTCTCCCAGGTCGTGCGACTGAGGCCTTCCTGCCAGCGGGCCGGCACGCCGAAATCCTCCAGCAGCGCGTTGGCCATCAGCGCCGCCTCGCTGGGCGGCCGGCCATAGTGCAGGCCGCCGCTGGTCAGCACCGGCAGGGACGACGCCCTGACCAGCCGCGCGGCGTAGCGCAGCCGCTCGGCCGCCAGCAGGCTGGGGGCGTCGTCGCCCCAGGCCGGATCGCTGGTCTGCCGCCCGGCACCGAGGATGACGATGGCGTCGGCGCGCTGCGCCAGGCCCGGCCAGTCTTCCGCCCGCAGCGCGGGTTCGCTCTCGATCCAGCGGCCCATCCATTCCACGCTCAGCGGCATGCTCATCAGCCACAACCCGAAGAATCCGCAGACGCCGCACAGGCGCGCCAGCCGCGGCCGCCTGTCACGCCACCAGAACGCCAGGAACAGCAATACCAGCAGACCGCCGGGCGGCAGCAGCAGTTGCTTGAAGAAATAACGGATCGGCATCGTCCCCTCCCTGTCGGAAGGAGGCAATCTAAAGGATTGTGCGACGCGTGGCGAAACTTCGGTAGTAAGCCTCTAGCGACCGTTGCCCGAGCGGAACAGTTGCGAACCGCAGTGGCCGCACGGCAGCACGCCATGCCCCTTGCTCCACTGCACCGGGGCGCCGCAGAGCGCGCAGAGCAATTGTCGCTGCTTGAGCGAGACATGCCGGCGCATCGGTGTCGTTTGCGGCCGTGGCGGCCGCGCCGTCCTGCCGGGCTGGCGCTCGAGCAGCGCCAGTTCCTCCGCGGCCGCGTGCCAGCCGCGCAACCAGTGCAGGTCCTGGTCGAGATAGGCGCGTATCAGCCCCATCTCCGCTTCGCTGAGGCCGCGCAACTCGAGTTCCGTGGGGCGCTCGTCGCGCAGGCGCTCGGCCGTATCCGCTTCATCCAGAGCCAGGGCGAGACGCTGCAGCAGCCTCTCGTACAGCCCACCTCCCGTCACACTCGCACGTTGCAGCTCAGCCATCGAACACCTCTGAAGGTACCACTGGACGGCCAGCCATCGACCGTCCATAGGGCAAGCTTAGCGTTCCCGTCCGGCCGAACCGCTCCCGGCGACAAACGGCGCGGGCTATCGACGGCGGTGGGGGTCATGTATGCTACGAGGCTTTCGAACAGTCACGTCTAAGTAGCGCCATGCACGAGCAATATCAGCCACTCGAGATCGAAACCCAGGCCCAGAACTACTGGAAAGAACACCAGTCCTTCCTCGTCAGGGAGCTACCCGACAAAGAGAAGTTCTACTGCCTGTCGATGTTCCCGTATCCGAGCGGCAAGCTGCACATGGGCCACGTGCGCAACTACACCATCGGCGACGTGATCAGCCGCTACCACCGCATGCAGGGCCGCAACGTGCTGCAGCCGATGGGCTGGGACGCGTTCGGCATGCCGGCGGAAAACGCCGCGATGAAGAACAACGTCGCGCCGGCGGCCTGGACCTACGACAACATCGCCTACATGAAGTCGCAGCTGGACAGCCTCGGCCTGGCCATCGACTGGACCCGCGAAGTCACCACCTGCAAGCCGGATTACTACCGCTGGGAGCAGTGGTTGTTCACCCGCCTGTTCGAGAAAGGCGTGATCTACCGCAAGAACGGCACCGTGAACTGGGACCCGGTCGACCAGACCGTACTCGCCAACGAGCAGGTGATCGACGGGCGCGGCTGGCGCTCCGGCGCGCTGATCGAGAAGCGCGAGATCCCGATGTACTACTTCAAGATCACCGCCTACGCCGAGGAACTGCTGGAAAGCCTCGACAACCTGCCCGGCTGGCCGGAGCAGGTGAAGACCATGCAGCGCAACTGGATCGGCAAGTCGCGCGGGATGGAGATCGCCTTCCCCTACGACCAGGCCTCGATCGGCCACGCCGGCCAGTTGAAGGTCTTCACCACCCGCCCGGACACGCTGATGGGCGCCACCTACGTGGCCGTCGCCGCCGAGCATCCGCTGGCCACCCAGGCCGCGCAGAACGATCCGCAGTTGCAGGCATTCATCGACGAGTGCAAGCGCGGCGGCGTCGCCGAGGCCGACATCGCCACCCAGGAAAAGAAAGGCCTGGCCACTTCCCTGTTCGTCGAACACCCGCTGACCGGCGACAAGCTGCCGGTGTGGGTCGCCAACTACGTGCTGATGAACTACGGCGAAGGCGCGGTGATGGCGGTGCCCGGCCATGACGAACGCGACTTCGAATTCGCCAACAAATACGGCCTGCCGATCCGCCAGGTGATCGCCAGGGTCGAAGGCGAGAACGACTTCGAGCCCGCCGTATGGAAGGAATGGTACGGCGCCAAGGACGAGTCCGTGCGCACCGTCAACTCCGGCAAGTACGACGACCTCGGCTACCAGGCCGCCTTCGACGCCATTGGCGCCGACCTCGAGGCCAAGGGCCTGGGCCAGGCGCGCACTCAGTTCCGCCTGCGCGACTGGGGCATCAGCCGCCAGCGCTACTGGGGCTGTCCGATCCCGATCATCCATTGCGACGCTTGCGGCGACGTCCCGGTGCCGGCCGAGCAGTTGCCGGTGGTCCTGCCGGAGGACGTGGTGCCGGACGGCGCCGGCTCGCCGCTGGCGAAGATGCCGGAGTTCTACGAGTGCAGCTGCCCGAAGTGCGGCCAGCCGGCCAAGCGCGAAACCGACACCATGGACACCTTCGTCGAGTCGTCCTGGTACTTCGCCCGCTACGCCTGCCCGCAGTTCGAAGGCGGCATGCTGGACAAGAAGGCCGCCGACTACTGGCTGCCGGTCGACCAGTACATCGGTGGCATCGAGCACGCCATCCTGCACCTGCTCTACGCGCGCTTCTTCCACAAGCTGATGCGCGACGAGGGGCTGGTCGGCAGCGACGAGCCGTTCAGGAACCTGCTGACCCAGGGCATGGTGGTTGCCGACACCTATTACCGGACCACCGCCAATGGCGGCAAGGACTGGTTCAACCCGGCCGACGTCGAGGTCGAGCGCGACGCCAAGGCCAAGGTGGTCGGCGCGCGCCTGAAGAGCGACGGCCAGCCGGTGGAGATCGGCGGCACCGAGAAGATGTCGAAGTCGAAGAACAACGGCGTCGACCCGCAATCGATGATCGACCAGTATGGCGCCGATACCTGCCGCCTGTTCATGATGTTCGCCTCGCCGCCGGACATGAGCCTGGAGTGGTCGGACGCCGGCGTCGAAGGCGCCAACCGCTTCCTCCGCCGCGTCTGGCGCCTGGCCCACGCCCACGTCAGCGCCGGTCTCCCCGGCGCGCTGGACGGCGCCAGCCTGAGCGATGCGCAGAAGCAGGTGCGTCGCGCCATCCACCTGGCGATCAGGCAGGCCAGCCAGGATGTCGGCCAGCACCACAAGTTCAACACCGCCATCGCCGCGGTGATGACCCTGATGAACGTGCTGGAGAAAGCACCGAGCCAGGACGCCCAGGATCGCGCGCTACTCCAGGAGGGCCTGGAAACCGTGGTCCTGCTGCTCGCGCCGATCACTCCGCATATCTGCCACGTGCTGTGGGAGCAGCTCGGCCACGCCGAGGCAGTGATCGACGCACGCTGGCCGGTCGTCGACGAAAGCGCCCTGGTGCAGGACACCTTGCAACTGGTGGTGCAGGTCAACGGCAAGCTGCGCGGGCACATCGACGTGGCCGCCAGCGCCAGCCGCGAGGACGTCGAGGCGGCGGCGCGGGCCAACGAGAACGTGCTGCGCTTCACCGAGGGACTGAGCATCCGCAAGGTCATCGTGGTTCCGGGCAAGCTGGTCAACATCGTCGCCAACTGACGCGCGACTACATTCGACGCCCCCGGAGAGCCGGGGGCGCTGATCAACAGGAGTGAGGGAAGCTTGATGAAACGTATCCTGACCAGCGCCGCGCTGATCGGTATGACCACCCTGCTGGCTGCCTGCGGCTTCCAACTGCGCGGCCTGGGCGATGCGCAGTTCGCGCTCAAGGAACTCGACGTCAGCGCGCGCAATGCCTACGGTCCGACCGTGCGTGAGCTGAAGGAAAATCTGGAAAACAGCGGCGTGAAGGTCACCAGCAGCGCTCCCTACCACCTGGTGCTGGTCCGCGAGGACAGCCAGCAGCGCACCGTCAGCTACACCGGTTCGGCGCGCGGCGCGGAGTTCGAGCTGACCAACACGATCAACTACGAGATCGTCGGCGCCAACGACCTGGTCCTGATGCGCAACCAGGTGCAGGTGCAGAAGGTCTACGTGCACGACGAGAACAACCTGATCGGTTCCGACCAGGAAGCCGCGCAACTGCGCAGCGAAATGCGCCGCGACCTGATCCAGCAGCTCTCCATGCGCTTGCAGACGCTGACTCCGGCGCAACTCGACGAGGCCCAGCGCCAGGCCGAAGCCAAGGCCAAGGCGGAAGCCGACGCCCTGCGCGCCGCCGACGAGGCCGAACGCCAGCGCCGCGCCGCCGAGCCGCAGCAGTCGCCGATCGAGTTCCCCACCCCGTGACACCCCGGGGCCGGCCTTGCCGGCCCCGCCCTTCCCTATGAAACTGACTCCCGCGCAACTCGCCAAACACCTCCAGGGCCCACTGGCAGCGGTCTATGTCGTCAGTGGCGACGAACCGCTGCTGTGCCAGGAAGCCTGCGACGCCATTCGCCAGGCCTGCCGCGAACGCGACTTCGGCGAGCGCCAGGTGTTCAATGCGGAAGCCAACTTCGACTGGGGCCTGCTGCTGGAAGCTGGCGCCAGCCTGTCGCTGTTCGCCGAGAAGCGCCTGATCGAACTGCGCCTGCCCTCCGGCAAGCCCGGCGACAAGGGCGCGGCGATTATCCAGGAATACCTGCAGCGGCCACCGGAAGACACCGTGTTGCTGCTGAGCCTGCCCAAGCTCGACGGCAGTACGCAGAAAACCAAGTGGGCCAAGGCCCTGATCGATGGCGGCGCCGCGCAGTTCATCCAGGTCTGGCCGGTCGACGTCCATCAGTTGCCGCAGTGGATTCGCCAGCGCCTGTCCCAGGCCGGGCTGTCCGCCAGCCCCGAAGCCCTGGAGCTGATCGCCGCGCGGGTAGAAGGCAACCTCCTCGCCGCCGCCCAGGAAATCGAAAAGCTCAAGCTGCTCGCCGAGGGCAACCAGATCGACGCCGCCACCGTCCAGGCCGCGGTCGCCGACAGCGCACGCTTCGATATCTTCGGCCTGATCGACGCGGCCCTGGGCGGCGAAGCCGCCCATGCCCTGCGCATCCTCGAAGGGCTGCGTGGCGAGGGCATCGAACCACCGGTGATCCTCTGGGGTCTGGCCCGGGAGATCCGCCTGCTGGCTGGCCTGGCCCAGCAATACGGGCAGGGCATTCCCCTGGAAAAGGCCTTCGCCCAGGCACGCCCGCCGGTCTGGGACAAGCGCCGGCCGCTGCTGACCCGCGCCCTGCAGCGCCACTCGAGCAGCCGCTGGAACCAGATGCTGCGCGACGCCCAGTTGATCGACGCGCAGATCAAGGGCCAGGCGCCCGGCAGCCCCTGGAGCGGCCTCTCGCTTCTCACCCTGACCCTCGCAGGCCAGCGTCTCGGCCTGCCGGCAGCCTGAAGGCGCAACCGGCACTGGACAATCCGCGGCGACAGGCAGATGATGCGCGCGCTGGCGAGCGCCAGCCCGATCACCTTCGAGGACCTCTGCCATGGCAAAGAAAAGCAAGCGGCCGAACAAGGCCAAATCCCTGATCGCCCAGCCCCTGTTCCGCAGCCGTCAGGAACAGGCGAAGAAAGGCAAAGGCAGCTACCGCCGCGAAGCCTCCCGTAACTGGGAGGCTTCTTTCGTTATGGCGGCCTGAAACAACCGCTGGCCCATTCCTCCCGCAACGACCTGCCTCTCCCACACTCCCCGCCATCCCCCCGAAGCCCTTCGACAAGACCAAGCTCACCGCCACCAGGTCGCCCATGGGCACACCATCGCCAGCGTGCCGGACATGGTCCCATCGGGTTGGGCAAAAAGCCGGTGGTTCCTCCATCATGATTCGCAGCCTCGACATCCCGCGCGGCCGACTGGCAGTCCCCTGGCCATTGCGGCGCGAGAGCCAGGCTCGGGTATTCGATGCCGGCGCCGAAGCGGACAGCGATGTCGCGCAGAACGAAGGCCGGGAATAGGAAGTCGAATGCCTCGAACGTGCCGTGCGCCCCGCCGCCGATTCCGGACCGGGGTGCCGCGAGGCGTCGACAAGCGGCGCAGCGATACGGACGAAACCATTGGCCGCCCGACAGTGACCGAACATATGGCGAAAGATATCCACCGCGCCGATGGCACCGCATTGGCGAACCCGAGCCCTGCCGGCGCGTCCAACGACGGCAGACGCGTCCAGGCCGGCGTGCTAAGGTGGCCCGTCCCGAGGACCCTGCTGAGGAGAGCAATGCGTAACCCCGAACGATCCGCCCTGCTGAAGGTGAGCGGGCTGCTGGGCAGCACCGTGATCGCCATGGGGCTTGGCCTCTCCAGCGCCTGCGCGCAAAAGAATCCGGCGCTCGAATACAACCAGCCTGCCGCCCCCCTGCCGGCCAAGTCATCCACTGGCGCGCGCCCGACCGTCCCGGGTTACTCCAGCGTTACGGCGGATGCCGCACAGCCCGCACAGAGCTTCGAGCAGTGGCGCGAAGCCTTCCGCCAGCAGGCCCTGGCCGATGGCATCGACGCGCAGACCTTCGATCGTGCCTTCGCCGACGTGCAACCCGATCCCGCCGTGGTCGAAGCCGACCGCAGCCAGCCGGAATTCACCCGTCCGGTGTGGAAGTATCTGGAAGGCGCCCTCGATCCCTTGCGGGTCCGCCAGGGCCAGGCACGCCTGGCGCGACACGCGCGGATCCTCGAGCAGGTCGACGCACGCTACGCCGTGGACGCGAACGCGGTGGTGGCGATCTGGGGCATGGAAAGCAACTACGGCTCGCACATGGGCAACAAGAACGTGATCCGCTCCCTGGCCACCCTGGCCTACGAGGGACGCCGGCCGGAGTTCGCCCACGCCCAGTTGCTCGCCGCCCTGAAGATCCTCCAGCACGGTGACGTTCCGGCCTCCTTCATGATCGGCTCCTGGGCCGGCGCCATGGGCCAGACCCAGTTCATCCCGACCACCTACAACCAGTACGCAGTGGATTTCGACAGCGACGGCAGGCGTGATATCTGGGGTTCCCCCGGCGACGCCCTGGCCTCGACCGCCAATTACCTGAAGGCTTCCGGCTGGATCGCCGGTCAGCCCTGGGGCTTCGAAGTCCGCCTGCCCGCGGGCTTCGACTACTCCCAGGCTGAGCTCACCATCCGCAAGCCCCTGAGCGAGTGGCAAGGACTGGGTGTACAAGGCCTGGCTGGCGCCGGCCTGCCCGCACACCTCGCCGGCGAACAGGCTTCCCTGCTGCTGCCCGCCGGCCATCGCGGCCCGGCGTTCCTGGTGCTGCACAACTTCCGTGCGATCCTCAAGTACAACAACTCCAGCGCCTATGCCCTGGCGGTCGGCCTGCTCGCCGACAGCTTCAAGGGCGGCGGCCGGATCGTCGCCGCCTGGCCGCTGGAGGATGTGCCGCTGAGCCGTTCGCAACGTATCGAACTGCAACAGCAGTTGGCCGCACGCGGACACGATCCGGGCGCGGTGGATGGCATCATCGGCGCCAATACGCGCAAGGCGATCCGCGCCTGCCAGCAGGAGTTCGGCTGGCCGGCGGACGGCTATCCGACCCCGGCGCTGCTCGATCGCCTGCGCACGCCATAGGGCCGCCGGCGGAGCTTATGGTCCCACGTCCTGCACGACCGCTCGCGGCATACCGGTTCGTATAACGCCACGGGCGTTATCCATCGCCCCGCCCCGCATCGGCGGATAACCGCGATGCGGTTATTCGCCCTACCGGCGAGCGCATCCGCAGCGCCTCGCAGGGCCGCCTCGCGCGGCGGGAAGTGGCCGACGCCATCCAGCAGCAGGCGCCGGTAGCGTCCGCTGAAATACTGTTCGCGGCCGCGGGAGCCGTCAGGATGGGTACAGGCGTCCGCGCCGCCGTGCAGGACCAGGGTCGGCACAGCCAGGCGTGGCGCGGCAGCAGCTGTGCCTCCCGGTGAGCCAACGCCCTCGCGCAGGCCGCGAGCATTGGCCACCGCGCGAGCGCCCCAGTCATGCCCGCCAGCAGAGGACGGCGTAGCGCCAGGCTGTCGATGAGCCCCAGCAGGTCACAACCCAGCGCCGCCAGTTGCCCGCTGCGCGGCGTCGCGGCATGCCTGAAGCGGGCCGGCGCCAGTACCCGGTAGCCGGCGCTCGCCAGGGTTTCCGCCACGGCCTTCCAGCCATGCGGGCTGTCCGGCCAGCCGTGGAGCAGGACGGCGTTGCGTTCGCCCTGGGGACTCCACTCCAGGTAGGCGATTTCCAGGTCGTCGGTGGAAGCGAAGGCATAGCGGCTCATCGGGCACCTCCGGGAGGATGAACCGCCATCCTGGAACGATCTCCACGCGTGATTCATGAATAGTTAGCGTCTACTCTTCATGAAACGAAATGAGTGGATGACTTCATGGAGCTTGCCGTCCCCGTCTCCCAATCGTTGGACATCGTATTGCTGCGCACCTTTCTCGAAGTGGTCGACAGCGGAGGGTTCGCCCTCGCCGCGGACAACCTGGCGCTCACCCCCTCCGCGGTCAGCGGGCACATCAAGCGCCTGGAGCAAAGCGCCGGGGTTGGCCTGCTGAGCCGCACCACCCGCCGCCTGGAGCTGACCCAGGCAGGCGAGACGCTCTACGGCTATGCCCGCAACATCGTCGAACTGGAGCGCGAGGCACGCGCCAGGCTGCACGGCACGCCGATCCGCGAGCGTGTGCGCATCGGCGCCTCGGAGGATTTCGCCAGCGCCTGGCTGCCCAGGGTCCTGCAGCGCTTCCGCCGCTGGCACCCGGAAGCCTCCATCGAACTCAAGGTGGGCATCACCAGCGACCTGCTCCGCCAGCAGGCCCAGGGCCGCACCGACGTGGTGTTCGGCAAGCAATGCCGGCGAGTCGAGGACGACGGCGAACTGCTCTGGGAGGAACCGCTGGTCTGGGCCGCCGCGAGCGCGGTCGAGCTATCCCCGGGTGAACCGCTGCCGCTGGCGTTGTTCCCCGAGCCTTGCGTCTACCGCGAGGCAGCGATCACCGCCCTGGGCGCCGCTGCGCGCCCCTGGCGACTGGTGTTCGAGAGCGCCAGCATGGCCGGCTGCCTGTCCGCCGCGCTGGCCGGTTTCGCCGTGACGGTGGTCGCACGCAGCCAGATGCGCGAGGGTTTGCGGGAAGTGGGGCCGGAGCAGGGCTTTCCGGATCTGCCGGAGGCGCGTTTCTACGCCTTCTCGCGCCAGCCCAGCCTGGCGGCCGAGGCGCTGGTGGAAGCGGTACGGCAACTCGGCCAGCGCAATCGCTTCGTCGCTGCACGGGGGTGAGCGCAAACGGCGCTCCACCTGCTGCCTCGGCCACGCAGGAATGAGCCGCCCCCGCGCAGGGCGGGTAACGACCCCGGCGTTATCCGCCGATGCCCCGTGCCTCGGCGCCGGCGGATAACCGCAAGCGGTTGTTCGCCCTGCGCCTGAAGAGGCTTCGTGGCGGCCCAATGAAAAACGCCGCGTCCCTGCGCAGGGACGCGGCGTCGGAGGGTATTGGCGCGGTGACGATCAGCCGATCTTGTTGCCGTGCGCCTGCTGGTCGGCGTGGTAGGACGAGCGCACCAGCGGACCGGAGGCGACGTTCTTGAAGCCCATTCTCTCGCCTTCCTCGGCGAACCAGGCGAAGGTGTCCGGATGCACGAAGCGCTGCACCGGCAGGTGGTTGCGTGACGGCTGCAGGTACTGGCCGAGGGTCAGCATGTCGATGTCGTGCTCGCGCATCCGCTGCATGACCTCGATGACCTCTTCGTCGGTCTCGCCCAGGCCGAGCATCAGGCCGGACTTGGTCGGTACGTGCGGGACCATCTGCTTGAACTTCTGCAGCAGGTCCAGCGACCACTCGAAGTCCGAGCCCGGCCGCGAGGAACGGTACAGCCGCGGTACCGTCTCCAGGTTGTGGTTGAACACGTCCGGCGGCTCGTTGGCAGTGATCTCCAGGGCGATGTCCATGCGCCCGCGGTAGTCGGGAACCAAGGTCTCGAGCTGGATGCCCGGCGACAGCTTGCGGATCTCGCGCAGGCAGTCGGCGAAGTGCTGGGCACCGCCGTCGCGCAGGTCATCGCGGTCCACCGAGGTGATCACTACGTACTTCAGGCGCAGGTCGGCGATGGCGATCGCCAGGTTGGTCGGCTCGTCGACGTCCAGCGGCTTCGGCCGGCCGTGGCCGACGTCGCAGAACGGGCAGCGGCGGGTGCAGATGTCGCCCATGATCATGAAGGTCGCGGTGCCGCCGGAGAAGCACTCGCCCAGGTTCGGGCAGGACGCTTCTTCGCAGACGCTGTGCAGCTTGTGCTTGCGCAGCAGTTGCTTGATGCGGTCGACCTCGGGGGAAACCGGGATGCGCACGCGGATCCAGTCGGGTTTCTTCGGCAGTTCCTCGGTGGGAATGATCTTCACCGGAATCCGCGCGACCTTTTCCGCGCCGCGCAGCTTCACGCCGACTTCCACCTTGCCCGGCTTGGCTTCTCCGGACTTCTCCACAACAGTGCTCATGTCAGTTCGATCCCGCCCGTAAGGGTCTTCTGTTCAGCGTAGCCAAGGCGTGAGACGAGCTCAGCGCGCAATCGGGTACACACCTCGGCAAAATCCACCGGCCCAACCAGGTCGCGCAGTTGGGTCATGGGCATCCCGGCGTAGCCGCAGGGATTGATTCGTTGGAACGGACGCAGGTCCATGTCCAGGTTCAGCGCCAGGCCATGGAACGAGCAGCCGTTGCGGATGCGCAGGCCGAGCGAGGCGATCTTCGCCCCGTCGACGTAGACACCCGGCGCATCCGGCTTGGCCACGGCCTGCACGTCATAGGATGCCAGCAGGCCGATCAGGCTCTGCTCGATCCGGCTGACCAGCTCGCGCACGCCCAGGCCCAGGCGGCGGACGTCGAGCAGCAGGTAGGTGACCAACTGGCCAGGGCCGTGGTAGGTCACCTGGCCGCCGCGATCCACCTGGATCACCGGGATGTCGCCGGGGAACAGCACATGCTCCGCCTTGCCGGCCTGGCCCTGGGTGAAGACCGCAGGGTGCTGCAACAGCCAGGCTTCGTCCATCACCGATTTGTCGCGTTCGGCAACGAAGCGCTGCATGGCATGCCAGGTCGGTTCGTAGGGAACCTCGCCGAGCTCACGGAAGCCCAGCTCGAGACCCATCAGAGCACCATGTGCACGCGTCCGGTCGCGCGCAGGTCGTTATGGATGGCTTGCAGTTGGTCGACATCGGTGGCGGTGATCAGCACCTGCACCGAGAGGAAGCGCCCCTTGCTGCTGTCGCGGACCACCAGGGTCTCGGCGTCGAGGTCCGGCGCATGGCGCCGGATGATTTCCACGACCAGGTCGGAGAAACCTTCGCCGGCGTCGCCGATCACCTTGATCGGGTAGCGCTCGCAGGGGAATTCGATTTTCGGGGGTTGAACGTCAGGAGTATCGGTCATGGCGGCGGCGGACCCGTGGTCCGCTGGGACGGGCGCCCGCTGGCCTCGTGAGCGGGCGGGCGCCGGTCGGTCAGTTGAACAAACCGTAGAAGAACAGGCGGATGCTATCCCACAGGCGGCGGAAGAAACCACCCTCCTCGACGGCGTTGAGGGCGACCAGGTCGGCGGTGCGGATGACCTTGTCGTCCAGCTTCACTTCCACTTTGCCGATCACCTGGCCCTGCTGGATCGGCGCCATCAGCTGCGGCTCCAGGACCATGCTGGCCTGCAGCTTCTGCATCTGGCCGCGCGGCAGGGTCATGGTCAGGTCCTCGGCGAGGCCGGCCTTCACTTCATGCTCGGAACCTTTCCAGACCAGGCCCTTGGTCAGCTCGGTGCCCTTCTTGTAGAAGTTGCGGCTTTCGAAGAAACGGAAGCCATAGGTCAGCAGCTTCTGGGTTTCGGCGGCGCGGGCCTGCTCGCTGTTGGTGCCGAACACCACGGCGATCATGCGCTGGCCGTCGCGCACAGCGGAAGCCACCAGGCAGTAGCCGGCCTCCTCGGTGTGGCCGGTCTTCAGGCCGTCGACGGTCTTGTCGCGCCACAGCAGCAGGTTGCGGTTCGGCTGCTTGATGTTGTTCCAGAGGAATTCCTTCTGCGCGTAGATCGCATAGTGGCTCGGCTCGCCGTAGATGATCGCGCGGGCCAGCACCGCCATGTCGCGGGCCGAGGAATAATGGTCCGGGTTGGGCAGGCCGGTGGCGTCCATGAAGTGCGAGTTGGTCAGGCCCAGCTTCTGCGCGGTGGTGTTCATCATGTCGGCGAAGGCGTCTTCGCTGCCGGCGATATGCTCGGCCAGGGCGACGCTGGCGTCGTTGCCGGACTGGATGATGATGCCATGCAGCAGGTCGCTCACCGAGACCTGGCTGCCGACCTTGATGAACATCCGCGAGCCGCCGGTGCGCCAGGCATGTTCGCTGACGGTGACCAGGTCGTTCTCGCCGATGCGGCCGGCCTCGATCTCCTTGGTGGCGATGTAGGCGGTCATCAGCTTGGTCAGGCTGGCCGGCGGCAGGCGCTGGTCGCCGTTGTTCTCGACCAGTACCTGGCCGCTCTCGCCGTCCATCAGGACGTACGACTTGGCGGCCAGTTGCGGCGGCGCCGGAACCATGGATTCAGCAGCCCAGCCAGCCGTAGGGGCGATGAACAGGACAAGCAGTGACAAGCGTTTCGCGATAGTGGTGATGTTCATCCGTCTCTCTGGTTCTACCAATGGTCAAACAATCCCTTGCGGGAATTCCCTGCGTGAGTAGGCGCTCAGTCGGGGCGTACCAGCGTCGGCTGGCCAAGATTGGCCACGCGGATGCTGTCCTGGGTCCGGCTAGCCTCGTCCGCCGAACCGATCGGTCCCAGCCGCACCCGGTGCAGGATCTGCTGGTTGCGCACGACCGAGCTGATAAACACCGGCGCAGCCGTCACGCTGCTCAGCTTGGCCTTCAGCAGCTCCGCCGCATCCGGGTTGGCGAAGGCGCCCACCTGGAGATACAGGCCATCGGCTGGTAATGAAGCGTTTTTTTTTGAGTCGATCTGCACCGGCAGCACGGCTGCGGCGTGCTGCGTCGGCGGCGGGGTATAGGTCTCGATCGGCTGCGCCATTGCCACCGCCTGCGGCTGCGCCGCGCCAGGAGCGGCCTGGGCCACCGCCTGCCTGGGCTGCGCCAGGACCATCGGCGCCGGCCGGCCGCGCTGGGCCCACCATTGCACCGGGTCGATGCCTTCGACCTTGACCCGCGCGGTGCCGGACTCGGCATAGCCGAGCTTCTTCGCCGCGGCGAAGGACAGGTCGATGACCCGGTCGGAATAGAACGGTCCGCGGTCGTTGACGCGGACGATCACGCTCTTGCCGTTGTCCAGGTTGGTCACCCGCACGTAACTCGGCAGCGGCAGGGTCTTGTGCGCGGCGGTCATGCCGTACAGGTCGTAGGTCTCGCCGTTGGCGGTGGCCTGGCCGTGGAACTTGGTGCCGTACCAGGAGGCGGTGCCGACCATCCGGTAGGCCCGCGCGTCGTTCATCGGGTAGTAGGTCTTGCCCAGCACGGTATAGGGGTTGGCCTTCACCGAACCGTTGTGCGGCATCGGCACCGCATCGGGGATCCGCGACACGTCGACGTCCCACCAGGGGGCGCCGTCGCGATGCGGACGGGAATAGTCGCCCGGCCCGGAAATACCCGCCTGCCTGGCCGGCTGCTGGGGCGCCTTGCTGGAGCAACTGCTCAACAGCACGGCCGCCAGCCCGAGGCCGCAGACGGCGGGCAGGATCAGGGAGGAGCGGACACGCTTGCTCAATGGGCACCTCGCGCGCGGGCAATCTCGCCCGCCAGCTGATAAACCGCCATGGCATACATGGCGCTGCGATTATAGCGGGTGATCACGTAGAAGTTCGGCAAACCGACCCAATACTCGATGCCCTTGTCGCCGACGAAACGCATCGCCGTGACCTTCTGCTCGTCGCGCAGCGCATCGTGGGTGCGCCAGCCGCGGGCGCGCAGCTCGCCCAGGCTCATGGTCGGGTCGACGCCCCTGGTCACCGCGCTCTCGGCGCTCTCGTCGTTGATCTCGGCCATCGAGACCACCGGCTCGCCGGTGACCCAGCCGTGCTGCTTGAAATAGCTGGCGACGCTGCCGATGGCGTCGGTCGGGTCGCTCCAGATGTTGATATGGCCGTCGCCGTCGAAGTCCACCGCGTAGGCGCGGAAGCTGCTCGGCATGAATTGCGGCAGGCCCATGGCGCCGGCGTAGGAGCCGGTCAGGCTGAGCGGGTCGACCTGCTGTTCGCGGGCGAGCAGGAGGAACTCGCGCAATTCCTTGCGGAAGAAGTCGGCCCGCGGCGGATAGTCGAAGCCGAGGGTGGACAGCGCATCCATCACCCGGTAGCTGCCGGTGTTGCGGCCGAAGAAGGTTTCCACGCCGATGATCGAGACGATGATCTCGGCCGGTACGCCGTATTCCTTCTCCGCCCGCGCCAGGTCCTCGGCATGCTTGTTCCAGAAGTCGACGCCCCGACTGATGCGTGCGTCGCTGATGAAGATCGGCCGGTATTCCTTCCACTGCTTGACCCGCTCGGCCGGGCGCGAGATCGCATCGAGGATCGACTGCTTGCGGTTCACGTCGCGGAACAGCCCCATCAGCTGCTCTCCGGCGAAGCCGTAGTCGCGGGTCATCTCGCTGACGAACTCGGCCACTTGCGGCGAGCCGTCGTAGTCCCCCGCCTGGACCGCCCCGGACAGGCCAACGAAGCCGGCCACGCCGACCCATTGGACGCCCCTGGCCGCCCATGTACGCAGTACGTGCATTGCGTTCTTCACTCTTGGTCTCAAACCTGGGCGATCCATTTCCGATGGGTATGGATCGACATCAGAACCCCGAACCCTGACAACAGGGTAACCAGCGAAGTTCCGCCATAACTAATGAAAGGCAGCGGTACCCCCACCACCGGCAACAACCCGCTCACCATACCGATATTCACGAAGACATAAACGAAAAACGTCATGGTGATGCCCCCGGCCAGCAGTTTGCCGTAGAGCGTCTGCGCCTGGGCGGTGATGACCAGGCCGCGACTGATCAGCAGCAGGTAGAGCACCAGCAGCAGGCAGACGCCGACCAGGCCGAACTCCTCGCCGAGGACCGCAATGATAAAGTCGGTATGGCTTTCCGGCAAAAAATCCAGGTGCGACTGGGTGCCCAGCAGCCAGCCCTTGCCGAATACCCCGCCGGAACCGATGGCCGCCTTCGACTGGATGATGTTCCAGCCGGTACCCAGCGGGTCGCTTTCCGGGTCGAGGAAGGTCAGCACCCGCTGTTTCTGGTAGTCGTGCATGATGAAGAACCACATCGCCACCGCGATCGGCACCGCCGCCGACACCGCGCCGACGATCCAGCGCCAGCGCAGGCCGCCGACGAACAGAACGAAGCCGCCGGAAGCGAGGATCAGCATGGCGGTGCCGAGGTCGGGCTGCTTCAGGATCAGCACGAACGGGGTGATGATGATCGCCAGGCTGATCACCATGTGCTTGAGTCCCGGCGGCAGGTTACGCTTGGACAGGTACCAGGCCACCGTCATCGGCATCAGCAGCTTCATGAATTCCGAGGGCTGGAAGCGGATCACCCCGGGGATGTTGATCCAGCGCGTCGCGCCCTTGGCGTCGTGGCCGATCACGTCGACCACCACCAGCAGCGCGACCCCCACCAAGTAGCCCAGCGGCACCCAGCGGGCCATGAAGCGCGGTTCGATCTGGGCGATGATCACCATCATGCCCAGGCCCAGGCCGAACGAGGTGGCCTGCTTCATCAGCATGTCCCAGCTCTTGCCGCTCGCCGAATAGAGGACGAACAGGCCGGTGGCGCCGAGGATCAGCAACAGCAGCAGGAGGATGCCGTCGATGTGCAGGCGCTGCAGCAGGCTGGCGCGCCGGCGCATCACGTCTTCGTTGGACAGGGTACGGTCGAAGTTACTGTTCAAGGGCGGGCGCCTCCGGCTCGGCTGCCGTGGGTTCGGGCCTGGCCACCGCCGCCGCCAGCGGCGCCACGGGTTCGGCGTATTCGGCCTTGAGCTTGCCGTGCTCGTCGAGCAGCCAGGCGTCCATCACCTGCTTGACCACCGGGGCGGCGACGCCGGAGCCGGACTCGCCGTTCTCCACCATCACCGCCACCGCGATCTGCGGGTTGTTGGCCGGCGCGAAGCCGACGAACAGGGCATGGTCGCGATGTCGCTCGAGCAGCTTGGAGCGGTCGTAGCGCTCGTTCTGCTTGATCGCCACCACCTGGGCGGTACCGCTCTTGCCGGCGATCGGATAGACCGAGGTGGCGCCGACCTTGCGCGCCGTGCCGCGGGCGCCATGCACCACCTGCTGCATGCCGTAGTCGACGCGGTCCCAGTTGGCCGGGTCGCGCAGCACGATGTCGGGCATCGGGTTGGGGTCGAGCGGCGGCTGGCCGTCGATGGTCTTGGCCAGGTGCGGGCGGATCCAGTGGCCCTTGTTGGCCAGCAGCGCGGTCATCTGCGCCAGCTGGATCGGTGTCGCCTGCATGTAGCCCTGGCCGATGCCGAGGATCAGGGTCTCGCCCGGGTACCAGGCCTGGCGCCGGGTCTTGCGCTTCCATTCGCGCGAGGGCATCAGCCCGTCGGCCTCGCCGAACATGTCCAGGGCGACCTTCTGGCCGAAGCCGAAACGGCTCATGAAGGCGTGCAGACGGTCGATCCCCAGCTTGTGCGCGAGGTCGTAGAAGTAGGTGTCGTTGGACCGGTAGATCGCCGACTCCAGGCTCACCCAGCCATCGCCGTAGCGGTTCCAGTTACGGTACTTGTGGTCGTAGTTGGGCAACTGGTAGTAGCCGGGGTCGAACACCCGCGAAGTCGGCGTGACCACGCCGGCGTCGAGGCCGGCCAGCGCCACCGCCGGCTTCACCGTCGAGCCCGGCGGATAGAGCCCACGCAGGACGCGGTTGTACAGCGGCCGGTCGATGGAGTCGCGCAGCTCGGCGTAGGCCTTGAAGCTGATGCCGGTGACGAACAGGTTGGGGTCGTAGCTCGGCTGGCTGACCATCGCCAGCACGTCGCCGGTGGACGGCTGGATCGCCACGATGGCCCCGCGACGGCCGGCCAGGGCGTTCTCGGCAGCCTCCTGCAGGCGGCTGTCGATGCTCAGGACGATGTCCTTGCCGGGAATCGGATCGGTGCGCTTGAGTACCCGCAGCACCCGCCCGCGGGCGTTGGTCTCGACCTCCTCGTAGCCGACGGTGCCGTGCAGCTCGCTCTCGTAGAAGCGCTCGATGCCGGTCTTGCCGATATGGTGGGTGCCGCTGTAGTTGATCGGGTCGAGGTTCTTCAGTTCCTGCTCGTTGATCCGCCCGACGTAGCCGACCGAATGGGCGAAGTGCTCCTTGAGCGGGTAGTGGCGGACGAACTGGGTCGCCACGTCGACGCCCGGCAGGCGGAACTGGTTCACCGCGATGCGCGCGATCTGCTCCTCGTTGAGCTCGAACATGATGGGAACCGGCTCGAACGGACGCCGCCCCTGTTTCATGCGCTTCTCGAAGATGGCCCGGTCGTCCTCGCTCAGGCCGAGGATCTCCACCAGCGTGTCGAGGGTCTTCTGCAGGTCCTCGGTGCGCTCGCGGGTGATGGTCAGGCTGAAGCTCGGCCGGTTGTCGGCGATGATCACCCCGTTGCGATCGAAGATGATCCCGCGGGTCGGCGGGATCGGCTGCACGTGGACCCGGTTGTTCTCCGACAGCGTCGAGTGGTACTCGTACTGGGTCACCTGCAGGTGGTACATGCGCGCCACCAGCACCAGGGTCAGCAGGACCACCGCCACCGCCCCGACGATGACACGCCGACGCACCAGGCGGGCGTCTTTCTCGTGGTCTTTCAGGTGGATCGGCTGCGGCATCGGGACTGGGGACTATTTGTGGTAGGGGTGCCCGGACAATACGGTCCAGGCCCGGTAGATCTGCTCGCCGACCAGGATCCGCACCAGCGGGTGCGGCAGCGTCAACGGCGACAGCGACCAGCGCTGCTCGCTGCGCGCGCAGACCTCCGGCGCCAGCCCTTCCGGGCCGCCGACCATGAGGTTCACGGTACGCGCATCGAGGCGCCAGCGGTCCAGCTCGCGGGCCAGTTGCTCGGTGCTCCAGGGCCGCCCTTCGACCTCCAGGGTCACCACCCGTTCCCCCGGCTGCACGCGCGCCAGCATGGCCTCGCCTTCCTGACGGATCAGGCGCGCCACGTCGGCGTTCTTGCCGCGGGTGTTGAGCGGGATCTCCACCAGTTCGAGGGACAGCTCGGCCGGCAGGCGCTTGACGTACTCCTGCCAACCTTCCTCGACCCAGCGAGGCATGCGCGAGCCAACCGCGATCAGGCGCAACCGCATGCCGGCGTCACTCTTCCGGCTGGTGCTGGGCGCGGCTCTGCTCGGCGCCCTGCCAGAGGCGCTCCAGGTCATAGAACTGGCGGGTCGCCGGGAGCATCACGTGGACCACCACGTCGCCCAGGTCGAGCAGCGCCCATTCGCCGGACTCCAGGCCTTCGCTGCCCAGGGGCTTGACGCCGTTTTCCTTGGCCTTGGTCAGGACGTTGTCGGCCAGCGACTTGACCTGGCGGCTGGAACTGCCGCAGGCGATCACCATGTAGTCGGTGACGCTGGTCTTGTCCCGCACATCGAGGGTCACGATGTCCTGGGCCTTGAGGTCTTCCAGGGCATCGATGGCCAGCTGGACGAGTTGTTCGGTTTGCATTGAGTCGGTCTCTGTTTCTTTATCAGTGTGGCGCACGATACAGGTGGTGCGCCTCGATGTAGTTCAATACCGCGTCCGGCACCAGGAAACGCACGGAACGTCCGTTCCCCAGCAACGCGCGGATCTGGGTGGCGGACACCGCCAGCGGCGTCTGCCAGACGAAGGTGATCTGCCCGCCCGGTCCTTTCAGGGCCCGCGGGTCGGCCACGCTCCGCGCCGCCAGCAGGTCGCGCAGCGCTTCCGGCGGCTCGCTGTCGGCATCCGGACGCTGCAGCACGATAATGTGGCAGTGCTCCAGCAACGCCTCCCAGCGGTGCCAGGTCGGCAGGCCGCAGAAGGCATCCCAGCCGATCAGCATGAACAACTGGTCGTCGGCCGCCAGCTCCGCCCGCACCGACTCCAGGGTGTCGATGGTGTAGGACGGTTTGTCGCGCAGCAGTTCGCGGGCGTCGACCGTCAGCCGCTCGACCCCCGCCACCGCCCGCTCGACCATCGCCAACCGCTGCGCGGCCGACACCTGCGGGGCGTCCCGGTGCGGCGGCCGAGCATTGGGCAGCAGGCGCAGTTCGTCGAGGGCGAACTGCTCGGCCATTTCCACGGCGCTGCGCATATGTCCGATATGCACGGGGTCGAAAGTGCCGCCGAACAGGCCGATACGTTTGCCCATCAGGTGCGCACGTGACCGTCGCCGAAGACGACGTACTTCTCGCTGGTCAGGCCCTCCAGGCCGACCGGGCCGCGGGCGTGCAGCTTGTCGGTGGAAATCCCGATCTCGGCGCCGAGGCCGTACTCGAAGCCGTCGGCGAAGCGGGTCGAGGCGTTGACCATCACCGAAGCGGAATCCACTTCGGCGAGGAAACGCCGCGCATCGCTGAAGTTCTCGGTGATGATCGCGTCGGTGTGCTGCGAGCCGTAGGTGTTGATGTGCTCGATCGCCGCGCCGAGGCCGTCGACGATGCGGATCGACAGGATCGGCGCGTTGTACTCGGTACGCCAGTCCTCCTCGGTAGCCTCCAGCACGTCTGCGCCGAGCAGCGCGCGGGTCGCGGCGTCGCCGCGCAGTTCCACGCCCTTCTCGCGGTAGATCGCGGCCAGGGGCGGCAGCACCCGTTCGGCGATGCCGGCGTGCACCAGCAGTGTCTCCATGGTATTGCACGGCGCGTAGCGCTGGGTCTTGGCGTTGTCGGCGACGCGGATCGCCTTGTCCAGGTCGGCGGCGACGTCGATGTAGACGTGGCAGATGCCGTCCAGGTGCTTGATCACCGGCACCCTGGCCTCGCGGCTGATGCGCTCGATCAGGCCCTTGCCGCCGCGCGGGACGATCACGTCGACGTACTCGGGCATGCTGATCAGCGCGCCGACCGCGGCGCGGTCGGTGGTTTCCACCACCTGCACGGCGGCGGCGGGCAGCCCGGCCTCGGCCAGGCCCTGCTGGATGCAGCGGGCGATCGCCTGGTTGGAGTGGATCGCCTCGGAGCCACCACGCAGGATGGTCGCGTTGCCGGACTTCAGGCACAGGCTGGCGGCATCGATGGTCACGTTCGGCCGCGACTCGTAGATGATCCCGACCACGCCCAGCGGCACGCGCATCTTGCCGATCTGGATGCCCGAGGGCACGTAGCGCATGTCGCGAATCTCGCCGATCGGGTCGGGCAACGTGGCGACCTGGCGCAGGCCCTCGATCATGTCGTCGATGCGCGCCGGGGTCAGCGCCAGGCGGTCCAGCATCGCCGGCTCCAGGCCGTTGGCGCGGCCGGCGGCGAGGTCCTGCTCGTTGGCGTGGGACAACTCCGCGCGAGCGGCGTCCAGCGCATCGGCCGCGGCCAGCAGGGCGCGGTTCTTCTGCGCGGTGGCGGCGCGCGCGAGCAGCCGCGAGGCGGCGCGGGCGTCGCGGCCAAGGCGGCTCATATAGTCGAGGACGGACTCGGTCATGGTCTCGGCATCTGGCGTCAGGGAAATGCGCGATTATAGCGAGCCTGCCCCGGCGCGCCCAGCCGCAACAGCCGGTCGGTAGACAGCGCGTTCCGCCGCCCCCGGCGGTAACGCGGCGGCCCCGCTGCGCCTGGGCCTGTGCGCGAGACGGTGACACCCGGGCAAAGGCGCCGGCCGAAGGATAGGTAAACAAAATTGCTACCTCTGTTTACCTTCGAGATGCGCCTGGCCGCTGCACCCACCGCCAGCCGCCCGGCAGAACAACAATAACGACGCACACACCGCGGGGCCTCGCCATGCGCTACCGGACCGACTACAGCGCGCAGTCGCTGAGCAGCGAACCGAATCTCCTCCTCCTAGACGGCTGGCAACTGCGCTACCAGGCCTTCGCCGCCCGCGTCGACGACCCGCGCCCGCCGGTGCTCCTGCTGGGCGGCGCCTTCCAGAGCTTCCGCTCGTTCGCCGGCGAGGTCAGCGAACTGCTCGCCGAGCACCCGGTGATCCTCCTCGACCTGCCGAGCCAGGGCGGCAACCTGCAACTGGCGGCCGAACTGAGCCTGGAAGACCTCGCCGACCTGATCGCGGCCTTCGCCGAACGGCTCGGCCTGCCGCCGTTGATGCCCATCGGCCTGTCCTACGGCTCGGCCCTGGCCGCGCTGTTCGCCGCCCGCCATCCGCGCCGCTGCGCGCGCCTGCTGCTGGCCGGCATCACCGCGTTCGGCCGTCCCGGCGCCCGGCTGCTGCTGGTGGAAGCCCTGGCCCGGCTCGACGAAGGCGACCAGAGCGCCTTCGCCCACGGCGTACTGACCGGCCTGATCAACCCGCTACAGCTGGAGCGTACCGGCGTCTCCCCGCTGTTTCGCAAGGCCATGCTGCGCCAGTTGCAACGCCTGACCGCGGCGGAGATCGAACGCTACCGGCAGAACAGCCGGCGCCTGCTGGCCTTCGGCGGCTTCGAGCGGCACCCGACCTGCCCGGCCCTGGTGCTCGCCGGCGAGTACGACCATTTCACCCAGCCCTGGGAACATGCGGTGTTCGCCCATGCCTGCGGGAACGCCGAGTTCGCCCTGATCCACGACGCCGACCATCTAGCCCAGTTCGAACGGCGCGAGGCCTGTGCCCGGCTCTACGGCCCGTTCCTGCGCGGCGAGGCGCTGCCGGAACGGGCCGAGGGCAGCACGCGGATTCCACGCACGCGCCTGCTAGACCTGGAGCGACGCTTCGAGGCCCGCCGCCGGCCTGCCCATGGACACGCACGACTGGACCATCCGCAACTCGGCGAGCGCTCGGCGGAGCTGCTGGAGCTCGGCTATTTCGGCGGGCGGCTGCACGCCGACCTGCCCGAATCCCGCCCGCAACGCGGCTGGCGGTTGCGCATCGACGGCCTGGCGGACCTGGACATCCTGCCCCTGCGTCCGACCGCCGGCGGCTTCGCCTTCATCTTCCCGCATTCCGACCCGGCGGCCAGCGCCGGACTGGCCGCCCTCCTCGCCGCCTGGCAGCGGGCGCAGGTCGCCTGAGAAACGACTACGCCGTGCGGCTTTCGATCACCCGCACCAGGCTCGGCAGGCGTCCCTGCGGCAAGCCCAGGGCGGCGCCGTCGCGCTGGGGGTCGAGCACCAGGGTCGAGGCGAAGCCGCAGCGGGCGAAGGCCGCCTCGATCTCCGCGGCATTGCGGTAGTGCAACGGATAGCTTCCCCGCGTCAGCCGCCCGATGATCCCCACGCCCCAGCGGATCTGCCGGTAGCGCGGGTGTTCGCGCAGGTCCGGATAGAGGTCGGTCAGGTAGGTGCCCTGGGGGAAGCGTTTCAGTTCGATCGCCAGGCGACTCCAGAAGGCCTCGATCACCGGGCGCTGGAAATAGTTCACCAGGCCCTCGGTGATCACCACCAGCGGACGCTGGCGGTCGAGCCCGGCGAATAGCGCGGCGAGGCTGCGTTCGCCGTCCTCGGCGAGGATATCCACGGCCGCCACCGCGTGCTCCGGGCCCAGCCAGCCCTGCTCGCGGAGCAGCGCCGCCTTGCGCGCGGCCATCGGCGGCAGGTCGGCCTCCAGGTAGCGCAGCTGTGGATAGCGCTGCCGGAAGCGTCGCCCGCGCGGCGACAGTCCGCAGGCCATTTCCACCACCTGGACCACCCCCTCGCGCTCGACGGCCTGGGACAGGCGCGCGTCGATCAGCAGGTGTCTTTGTAACAGGAAATCCTCGATGTTCAGCCCGAAACCGAGCTGCGCGCCCCAGTTGATCGGCGCGACGAAGCCGTGCACCCAGCGGCCGAAAGCGGTGGCGAAGGCCGGTTCGGCGAGCCGGTGGCGGAACCAGACATACCCGGTGTAATGGGCGCTGGGCGTGATGTGGGCACTGTCGACACGCTCTCGTTCAACCATGATTCAGGCTCTTGTTGTTATCATTCGCCAGCCTATGACTGCCATGGTCCCAGCGACAATCCCATGTCCCGCGATCCCATCCTTAGTTTGCCCTGGCCGGACGCCCGGCCACTCCCCGACGCCTTCTTCGACCGCGATGCACTGCTGGTCGCCCGCGAACTGCTGGGCAAGGTGATCCGTCATCGCCATGGAAACCTCTGGCTGGCGGCGCGAATCATCGAGACCGAGGCCTATTACCTCGACGAGAAAGGCAGCCACGCCTCGCTCGGCTACACCGAGAAGCGCAAGGCGCTGTTCCTCGATGGCGGGCACATCTATATGTACTACGCGCGCGGCGGCGACTCGCTGAACTTCAGCGCCGGCGGGCCGGGCAACGCGGTGCTGATCAAGTCCGGCCACCCCTGGCTGGATCGCGTCAGCGACCACGCGGCGCTGGAGCGGATGCAGAGCCTCAACCCGGACAGCCAGGGCCGTCCCCGCGAGATCGGCCGCCTGTGCGCCGGCCAGACCCTGCTGTGCAAGGCCATGGACCTGAAGGTGCCGGACTGGGACGCACAGCGCTTCGATCCGCAGCGGCTGTTCGTCGACGATGTCGGCGAACGCCCCAGCCAGGTGGTCCAGGCCGCTCGGCTGGGCATTCCGAAGGGGCGCGACGAGCACCTGCCGTACCGTTTCGTCGATGCCGCCTTCGCCGCCTTCTGCACCCGCAACCCGCTGCGCCGCGGCCAACTCGCCGGGCGCGACTACCAACTACTCGGACCCCAGGACCCGCACCTGCAATGAGCCTCGACGCCTTCAACGCCTGGATGGCCGCCAACCCAGAATGGCTGGGCCTGGCCATCTTCCTCGTCGCCTTCCTCGAATGCGCGGCCATCGTCGGCATCGTCCTGCCCGGCGTGGTGCTGCTGTTCGGCGTCGCGGTGATCGCCGGCAGCGGCGCCCTGGGCCTCGGCGAGACCCTGCTGCTGGCCTACACCGGCGGGGTGCTCGGCGATCTCAGCTCGTACTGGATCGGCCGCCGCTTCCACCAGAACATCCGCCGCCTGCCCGGCCTGCGCAGCCATCCGCAGTGGATCACCGCCGCCGAGGTGTACTTCGAGCGCTACGGTATCGCCAGCCTGCTGGTCGGTCGCTTCATCGGCGCCCTGCGGCCGATGCTGCCGATGGTCGCCGGCATGCTCGACATGCCGTTCGGCCGTTTTCTCGGCGTTTCGCTGATCGCCGCCGCCGGCTGGGCGGTCGCCTACCTGTTGCCCGGCTGGGCCACCGGCGCAGCCCTGCGCCTGCCGTTGCCGGAAGGCTTCTGGAGCGAAGCCGGGATCGTCGCGGCCTGCCTGGCGGTGCTGGTCGGCGTGGTAGTCCAGGCCAGCCTGCGGCGCAAACGCTGGGCAACCGCGGTGGCGGCCGCGCTGAGCCTGGTCCTACTGCTGGCGATGACCGTCGCCTGGCCGTACCTCCAGGACCTTGACCAGGGCCTGATGACGCTGGTCCAGGAGCACCGCAACGCCGAGCTGAACCCGGTGATGGTGGTGGTCACCCGGCTCGGCGATTTCCGCACCCAGTTCATCGCCGGCGCCCTGCTCGGCGGTATCCTCCTGCTGACCCGGCAATGGCGTCCGGCCACATTCGCCATCGGTACCCTGGTCGGCACCGCCCTGGCCAACCAGGCGCTGAAGACCCTGTTCGCCCGCGCCCGCCCGGAAGTGCTGGCCGAACCGCTGAGCAGCTTCAGCTTCCCCAGCGGACACAGCTCGGCGTCCTTCGCCTTCTTCCTCACCCTGGGCGTCCTCGCCAGCCGCCAGCAACCGCCGCGCTGGCGCCTGACCTGGGTACTGCTGGCGGTGATCCCGTCGCTGAGCATCGCCCTGTCGCGGGTCTACCTCGGCGTGCACTGGCCGTCGGACATCATCGCCGGCGCCCTGCTCGCCACCACGGTATGCGCCGCCAGCCTGTGGCTGAGCCAACGCCGCGAGTCGCTGCCGGCGCTGCCGCAACGGGTCTGGTGGCTGCTGTTGCCGGTCTGCGTGGCAACCCTGGCGATCGCCGCCGGCTGGGCCCTGCCGGAGGCCATCGCGCGCTACCGGCCACTGTGACGGCGGCGGTTCAGTCGCTGCCCAGTTCGCCCTGCAGATGCTCCAGCAGCACCTGGATCCGCGCCAGTTGCGTCTGCGCGTTGGGCAAAGCGAGCAGCTCCAGCTTGCGCTCGGTGTCGAACGGCAGCAGGTAGGCCAGTTGGTTCGCCAGGTCCTGCTGGCCGGTGGGCTCGCCGCCCATCTCCAACGCCGCCACCATCGGATGCTCGGCCAGCACGCCGAGCAGCGCGGCGAGATCGTTGTGCTCGTGGGTCAGGGGCTGCTCCGGCGGGTCGTCGAACCACTCGACCTCACCGACGCTGAGCTGGTCGGCCTGGACCTCCACCGACAGCACCTGGAAACGCCGGCCGCCTTCCACGCGGATCCCCAGCAGGCCGTTCGGGCGCTGCTGCCAGTCGCGGATCGACGCCTCGCAGCCGACCATCGCCAGGCGGCTCGGCGCTTCGCCGACCTCCCGCCCTTCGCCGATGGTCACCACGCCGAAACCGGTGCCCTGCTTCATGCAGCGGCTGAGCATGTCCAGGTAGCGCGCCTCGAAGATCTGCAGGTCCAGGCGGCAACCGGGGAACAGCACGGCGTTGAGGGGGAACAGCGGCAACTTCATCGCGACTCCTCGGGCATCGTCAGGCGACCAGCGCTACCGCCAACGGTAGCAGCACTGCGGTGGCGACGCCCATCAGGCTCATCGCCAGGGCGGCGAAGGCGCCGCACTCCTCGCCCTCCTGCAAGGCCCGCGAAGTGCCCACCGCATGGGCGGTCATGCCCAGCGCCATGCCCTGCGCGGCGGGATGGCGGACACCGATGGCGCGCAACAGCTCCGGGCCGAGGATCGCCCCGAGGACCCCGGTGATCAGGACGAACACGGCGGCCAGCGCCGCCACGCCGCCGATCTGACTGGCCACCAGCATGGCGATCGGCGAGGTCACCGACTTCGGCGCCATGCTCATCAGCATCCGCGGTTCGGCGCCGAACAGCCAGCCGAATGCGATGCCCAGCACCGTCGCCAGCGTACCGGCGACGACCAGGGTCAGCAGGGTCGGCCAGAACAATTGGCGGATACGCCGCAGGTTGAGGAATAGCGGCACCGCCAGGGCTACCGTGGCGGGACCGAGGAGGATGGTCAGGACCTTGGCGCTGGCGCTGTATTCCTCGTAGTCGATGCCGCAGAGCAGCAGCACGCCGATCACCACCAGCATCGACACCAGCACCGGCTGCAGGAATACCCAGCGGGTCCGTTCGTAGGCGGCCAGGGCCAGTTGGTAGGCGCCGAGCGTCACGCCGACGCCGAACAACGGATGGTGGATCACCGCCGCGAGGGCGGCCTGCCAGGCCATCAGGGTTCCTCCCGGCGACGTTGCTGGCGGTCGATGAGCTTCTGCATCATCCAGCCGGCGAACAGGAACGAGACCACCAGCGACAGCACGAGCGCGCCGACGATGGCCCAGAAGTCGGCGGCGATCTCCCGCGCGTAGGCCATCACCCCGACCGCCGCCGGCACCAGCAGCAGCGGCAGGTAGCGCAGCAGCGCGCCGGCCGCCTCGTTGAGCGGCTTGCCGACCTCGCCACGCAGCAGGAAATAGCCGAACAGCAGTACCAGGCCGATGATCGGCCCGGGCAGCATGGGCAACAACAGAACGTTCAGACCGGTGCCGAGCAACTGGAACAGCACCAGCCAGGTCAGACCACGAAGCAACATGGGCACCTCCAGCCAGGGCCGACCATTATGCCCAGCCCGCCCGGACATTGGCACGCTCTTCGCTTGGCCATCGGTCGTAGTCGCGGCGCCGCATGACCGGGTATTCGCCAGGCCGATGGTTTCTTGACCCGCTCGCCGACGCGTGCTGATCTTCCTGCACCTCGAGAACAACAGCCATCCTCCCGGAGGACTTATGCCATTCGTACCCGTAGCAACGCTCAAGGACTATGTCGGCAAGGATCTCGGCCATTCCGAATGGCTCACCATCGACCAAGAGCGGGTCGACCAGTTCGCCGAATGCACCGGCGACCACCAGTTCATCCACGTCGACCCGGAGAAGGCGGCGAAGACGCCCTTCGGCGGCACCATCGCCCACGGCTTCCTGTCCCTGTCGCTGATCCCGAAACTGATGGAAGGCCTGCTGGTACTGCCCGAAGGGCTGAAGATGGCGGTCAACTACGGCCTCGACACGGTCCGCTTCATCCAGCCGGTGCGGGTCGGCTCGCGGGTCCGCCTGGGCCTGACCCTGCTCGACGTCAACGAGAAGAACCCCGGCCAGTGGCTGATCAAGGCCCGCGCCACCCTGGAGATCGAAGGCCAGGAGAAACCCGCCTATATCGCCGAGACCCTCAGCCTCTGCTTCGTCTGAGCCCGCCCTAGCGAGCGCTGCCGTTCGCTTGACGGCCAGGCGCCGTTGCGCCGCTATCCCCCTTTCCCTGAAAGGAGAGGGAGCCGATCGCCCCCGCTCGCGGGGGCGTCCTGCGCCGGCGGGGAAATACTCTACTGCCAGGCAACGATTTTTCCGCCACACTGTCTCCCCTTCACCCTCGGACCGAACCACTCATCGGGAACGCCGCATGCTTCGCCCCGCCAGGTCTCTCTCGCTCTGCTCCGCCCTGGTCATCCTGCTCGCCGCCTGCGGCGAGGGCGAACCGCTGCTGCCGGCCGACGCACGCCTGCCGGACGGCGCGCGCTATCGCGGCGAACTGGTGGACGGGCGCCTGGAAGGCCAGGGCCGGCTGGACTACGACAACGGCGCCTGGTACGTCGGCCGCTTCGAGCATGGCCTGCTGCATGGCCATGGCACCTGGCAGGGCGCCGACGGCAGCCGCTACAGCGGCGGCTTCGCCGCCGGCCTGTTCGACGGCCAGGGCCGCCTGGCGCTGGCCGACGGCAGCGTCTACCAGGGTGGATTTCGCCAGGGTCTGTTCGATGGCGAAGGCGCTCTGGAGCAGCAGGGCGATCGCTACCGCGGCGGCTTCCGCAAGGGCCTGTACAGCGGCCAGGGCAGCCTGGAGGGCAGCGACGGCAGCCGCTACCAGGGCAGCTTCCGCCGGGGCCGGCTGGAAGGTGAAGGCCTTTTCACCGATAGCCAGGGCAACCAGTACGCCGGCACCTTTCGCGACGGCATGCTGAACGGCAAGGGGCGCTGGAACGGCCCCGATGGCGACCGCTACGACGGGCAGTTCAAGGACAACCAGTTCCATGGCCAGGGTCGCTACGAAAGCGCCAGCGGCGATGTCTGGAGCGGCCGCTTCAGCGAAGGCGCGCTGAACGGCCCCGGAGAATTCCTCGGCGCCGATGGCAGCCGCTATCGCGGCGGCTTCCAGTTCTGGCGCTTCCATGGCCAGGGCCTGCTCGAACAACTGGACGGCAGCCGCTACGAAGGCGGCTTCGCCGCCGGCGCCTATGCCGGACAAGGCAGCCTGAGTCGCGCCGACGGTAGCCGCGAGCAGGGACTCTGGGCCGACGGCAAGCGCATCCGCGACGCCGCCGGCAAGGTCCTGCCCGACACCCTCGAGGTCGGCCTGCTGGCCCAGGGTCGCCTGCTCGACGAAGAACTGGACAAGCTTCCGGCCTCGACGCCGGCCAGCGAGCTCTATGCCCTGAGCCTGGGCGGCGACGGTCGCCAGGGCGTGTTCCTGCGCGAGGCCGATTACGCCGGCGACCTGCTCGGCCAGCGTTTCGCCGCTCGTGGCGTGATCCGCCTGGTCAACCATCGCGACCACTTCGGCGACCGCCCGCTGGCCACCCGGGAAAGCCTGTCCCGCGCCGTGCGCACCCTGGCCGAACGCAGCGGGCCGGAAGACCTGGTCTTCATCTACCTGACCAGCCACGGCTCCAGCGACCACCAGTTGGCCCTGGACATGCCCGGCCTGAACCTCGGCGACCTGCCGGCCGCGGAACTGGCCGAACTGCTCGCGCCGCTGCGCAAGCGCGACAAGGTGCTGGTGGTATCGGCCTGCTACAGCGGAGGGTTCATCCCGCCGCTGAAGGACGAACGCACCCTGGTCCTGACCGCGGCGCGTGCCGACCGGGTCTCGTTCGGCTGTTCCGACGACGCCGATTTCACCTACTTCGGCCGCGCCTTGCTGGCCAATGCGCTGCACCGCACCGATGACCTCGCCAGGGCCTTCGAACTGGCGAAGGAGGAAGTGCGTCAAAGAGAGAAGGAAGAGGGTTTCGAAGCCTCGGAACCCCAAGCCTGGCTACCGGAACGCGTGCTCGCGCACTGGCGGACGCTGCGGGGGCAGAATGCCGCGGGTGCGCTCGCGTCCCGGGAGGAAACAACCGGCGAGGGCACGGCGGGCAAATAGATTCGCCGCGCACTACGCTCATTGGTGTGGAAGGGGAGATACACACATGCACTCGACGCCCAAGCGCGTTCTGCTCGCCGGCGCGACCGGTCTTACCGGCGAACACCTGCTGGACCGGATATTGAGCGAGCCGACCCTCGCCAAGGTCATCGCGCCCGCCCGCAAGGCGCTGGCCGAGCATCCGCGGCTGGACAACCCGGTCGGCCCACTGGCCGAACTGCTGCCGCAACTGAGCGGGAGCATCGACATCGCCTTCTGCTGCCTCGGCACCACGATCAAGGAAGCCGGCTCGGAGGAAGCCTTCCGCTCGGTCGATTTCGACCTGCCGCTCGCGGTCGGCAAGCGCGCGCTGGAAATGGGCGCCCGGCATTACCTGGTGGTCAGCGCCCTGGGCGCCGACGCCAAGTCGTCGATCTTCTACAACCGGGTCAAGGGCGAACTGGAACAGGCCCTGCAGGAGCAGGGCTGGCCACAACTGACCATCGCCCGGCCATCGCTGCTGTTCGGCCCGCGCGAGGAATTCCGCCTCGCCGAGATCCTAGCCGCGCCGATCGCCCGGATCCTTCCCGGCAAGTACCACGGCATCGAGGCCTGCGACCTGGCTCGCGCGCTCTGGCGCCTGGCGCTGGAAGAAGGCAAGGGCGTGCGCTTCGTCGAGTCCGACGAGTTGCGCAAGCTGGGGAAATGAGCCTCGGGCGGGTCCCGCCCTACATGCCGCCGCTGACGCCGAGGTTGAGGCCGATGGCGGTGGCCAGCGAGAACGGCAGCAACAGGGTGTCCAGCAGCGCGCTGCCCGGCAGGTCGAGACCCGGATGAGCCGGTGCCTCGGCGCCGAAGCGCTCCATCGGGCAGCAGCCGCCGTGCAGGCTGTACCAGTCCAGCCGGGTGCCGGCATAGACCACCGGCGCGCCGGGCTTGGCCGCGTCCAGCGTGCGCACGGTAGCGCAGCCGGCCAGTTGTAGCGCCAGGATCAGCAGCAGCGCCCTACTCGTCGCTGACAAGGTGCTGTTCCCCCCAGCGCGGCAGCATGTCCTGGGGAATCCCCAGGGTATTGAGGATCCGCGCCACGACGAAATCGACCAGGTCTTCCACCGACTGTGGCTGGTAGTAGAAACCCGGCGCCGCCGGCAGGATCACCGCGCCAAGGTTGGACAGCTTGAGCATGTTCTCCAGGTGGATGCTGGAGAACGGCGCCTCGCGCGGCACCAGCACCAGTGGCCGGCGCTCCTTCAGGGCGACATCGGCGGCGCGCTCGATGAGGTTGTTGCAGGCGCCGGCGGCGACCGCCGACAGGGTGCCGGTGGAGCACGGGCAGATCACCATCGCATTGGGCGCGCTGGAGCCCGACGCCGGTGGTGCCATCCAGTCGTGCTGGCCGAACACGCGGATCTGTCCGGCGGCGGCGCCGCAGTATTCGGTGAGGAAGGCCTGCATCGCCCGCGGCTTGGCCGGCAGGGCGACGTCGGTCTCGGTGGCCATCACCAGTTGCGCGGCCTTGGAGATCAGGAAATGCACCTCGCGCTCTTCCTGCACCAGGCAGTCGAGCAAACGCAGGCCGTACTGGGCGCCGGAAGCGCCGGTCATCGCCAGGGTAATGCGTTCCGGACCGCTCATCGCGCCCCTCGTTCGGCCAGGTCCGCGGCCAGCTTGCCATGCAAGCCGCCGAAGCCGCCGTTGCTCATGATCACCACCTGGGCGCCAGGCTTCGCCAGGTGGCGCACCTGGACGATGATCGCCTCCAGGGAGTCGCAGACCTGCGACGGCACCGCGCACTGCGCGGCGGTGGTGGCCAGGTCCCAGCCCAGGTTCGGCGGCGCGTACCAGAGCACCTGGTCGGCCTGGCGCACGCTGTCCGGCAGGCCGTCGCGATGGGCGCCGAGCTTCATCGAGTTGGAGCGCGGCTCGACGATGGCGATCACCTGGGTGTCCGCGCCAACCCGCTTGCGCAGGCCGTCGAGGGTGGTGGCGATGGCGGTCGGATGGTGGGCGAAGTCGTCGAAAATGGTCACGCCATCGACTTCCGCGACCTTCTCCATGCGCCGCTTGACGTTGCGGAACGCGCTGAGCGCCGCAGCGCCCTGGTCCGGCAGCACGCCGACATGACGCGCAGCCGCCAGGCTGGCGAGGGCGTTGGCAACGTTGTGCAGGCCGGTCAGAGGCCAGTTCACCTCACCCTGGAGCACGCCGTCGAACAGCACCTCGAAGCGCGAACCATCCTCGGCGAGCAGGCGCGCCTGCCATTGGCCACCTTCGCCGGTGGTCTGCACCGGGGTCCAGCAGCCCATCTCCAGCACGCGTTCGAGCGCTTTCTCGGCGCTCGGGCGGATGATCAGGCCCTCGCCCGGCACGGTGCGCACCAGATGGTGGAACTGCCGTTCGATGGCCGCGAGGTCGGGGAAGATGTCCGCGTGATCGAACTCCAGGTTGTTCAGGATCGCCGTGCGCGGACGGTAGTGGACGAACTTCGAGCGCTTGTCGAAAAACGCGCTGTCGTACTCGTCGGCCTCGACCACGAAGAACGACGTGCCGCCCAGGCGCGCCGAGACCCCGAAGTTCTGCGGCACGCCGCCGATCAGGAAGCCCGGGCTCATGCCGGCGTGCTCCAGGACCCAGGCGAGCATGCTGGTGGTGGTGGTCTTGCCGTGGGTACCGGCCACCGCCAGCACCCAGCGCCCTTGCAGCACGTGGTCGGCCAGCCATTGCGGGCCGGAGACGTAGGGCAGGCCCTTGTTCAGGACATGCTCCACCGCCGGATTGCCGCGCGACAGGGCGTTGCCGATCACCACCAGGTCCGGCGCCGGCTCCAGGTGGGCCGGGTCGTAGCCCTGCATCAGTTCGATGCCCTGGGCCTGCAGCTGGGTGCTCATGGGGGGATAGACGTTGGCGTCGGAACCGGTCACCCGGTGGCCCAGTTCCTTGGCCAGCACGGCCAGCGAGCCCATGAAGGTCCCGCAGATGCCGAGTACGTGGATGTGCATGCAGACTCCTGCAGATCAAGCCGTCGAAGGCGCTGTGAATGGGCGGCAGATTAGCACAGCGGAGGTGCCGGCCGCCCGGCGTCGCGGCATCAGACGACGCGGCGCGGACGCGGTTCCCGGCAGAGCGGGAAGCGCGTCCGCGCACTCAGGCCCGGCCGCGCACCAGGCCGTGGCGGCGCAGCTTGCGGTACAGCGTGTTGCGGCTGATCCCGAGTTGCTCGGCGACCCGGCTCATATGCCAGCGCTGGCCGTCCAGCGCCGCCAGCAGGGCGACGCGCTCGGCGTCCTCCAGGCTGTTGGCGGCGACCGGCGCCGCCTCGGCCGTCGGCAGCGCCGCCAGGGCCTGGCGGATATCGGCCGGCAGGTCGCGCAGGCCGACCCGGCCGTCCTCGCAGAGCGCCACCAGGGTCCGCAGCACCGTGCGCATCTGCCGGACGTTGCCCGGCCAGCGATAGGCCAGCAGGCCCCGGCGAACCTCGGCATCGAGCTGGATGGCCTGGCCCCTGGCCTCCTCGGCCAGCAGGTAGTCGAGCAGTTCCTCGCGGTCGCTGCGCTCGCGCAGCGGCGGCAGGCTGAGGACCATGCCGTTGAGGCGATAGTAGAGGTCCTCGCGGAAGCGCCCATCGGCGACCAGGCCGGCAAGATCGCGGTGGGTGGCGCTGATCAGGCGCACGTCGACATCCTGCGGCTCGCCGCCCAGCGGCACCACCCGGCGCTCTTCCAGCACCCTCAGCAGGCGGGTCTGCAGGGCCAGCGGCATGTCGCCGATCTCGTCGAGGAACAGGGTGCCGCCGTCGGCCTGCTGCAGCTTGCCGCGCATGCCCTCCTTGCGCGCGCCGGTGAAGCTGCCGCCGCGGTAGCCGAACAGTTCGCTCTCGATCAGGGTTTCCGGGATCGCCGCGCAGTTCAGCGCGACGAACGCCTGGCGCGCGCGCGGTCCGGCCAGGTGCACGGCCTTGGCGAAGGCTTCCTTGCCGGAGCCGGTCTCGCCGTTGAGCAGCAGCGGCACGTCACGCGCATAGACCTTCAGCGCCCGGCGGAAGTCGGCGGCCAGCTCGGCGTCGCCCAGGCACAGGCCCGGCGCCGACGGTGGCGCGGGTACGGACGGCACCACCAGGGCCTGCGGGATCGCCCGCGGCGCGCCCCGCAACATGGCGTACAGGGTCCGTCCCTCGCGGGTGCGCAGCGGCCAGCTGGCGGCGGGTTGCGGCGAGGCGCGGCCGAGCAGGTCGTCGAGGCGGCAATCGAAGAAGGCTTCCACCGGCTGGCCGAGCAGGCGCTGGCGCGGACAGCCGAGCAGGTTCAGCGCGCTCTGGTTCACCGCGCGGATCCGCCCGTCCTCCTCGAAGGCCAGCAGACCCTCGCTGAACAGGCCGACATAGTCGCCCTGGACATGGAAGCGCAGCAGCCAGGAACCCTCGAAGCGACGGAGGAAGTAGCAGCCTTCGATGATCTTCGCCGACAGGTTGACCAGCGCCATGGTGTGGAACTGGCTCTGCCGCGACACCTCCTGGCGCGCCGAGGATACGTCGAGCACCGCCATCAGTTCGCCCTGTGGGTCGAACACCGGGCTCGCCGAGCAGGTCAGGCCGGTGTGGCGGCTGCGGAAGTGCTCTTCCTGCTGGATGGTCAGGGCCTGCCGCTCGACCACGCAGGTGCCGATGCCGTTGGTCCCTTCGCAGGGTTCGCTCCAGTCGGCGCCGAGCCAGAGGCCGGCGTGCTCGAAGGTCTGGCGCTGGGCGTCGGCGTTGACGCAGTTGAGGATGACCCCGCGGGCGTCGGTGAGCAGCACCGCGTGATCGCTGCCGGAAAGCTGCTGGTAGAGGCTGTGCATCTCGCCGTCGGCGATTTCCAGCACCTGTTGCAGGCGCTCGCGGCGTTCGAGCATGCGCGCGTGCTCGAGCACCATCGGCGCCATCGGCTGGCCCGGATCGAGATGGTGCTGCTCCAGGCAACGCAGCCAGGAACGGGCGATGGACGGGTCGGTGGCCGGGCCGCCCGGCGGGATCTTGCCCTGGGCGACGGTCAGCACTTGCCGCGCGTGGCGGCTCATGGAGCTGGCAGGCATTGTTATGGTCTCCGCGAGGGATGGGCCGTCTCTTGCCTGGGCGCGGTGGATCGGTCCGCGTCTATCCGGACGGCTAGACGTGCAGCATCCAACAGGGCGGGGCGCAATGCAACGACGGACTGACCGATGAGTCATGCGCTGCGCCGGAAACGGTACGAATTGTCACCCCCGGACGTCTCACCCGCGTGACACAGCCCCCTCGCCGACACCCCGCAGGAAAGCCCCCAGCCGCTCTGCCACGGGCCTTTCGCAACTCTGGCCCGGCCCTTGCTGCATGCTCTCGACAAGCGCGACAGCGCATCCTCCCCTAATAAACACAAGAGCCAGGAGATACCACCATGCGTTATGCCCATCCCGGTAGCGAAGGCGCCATCGTTTCCTTCAAGGCCCGCTACGGCAACTACATCGGTGGCGAATTCGTGCCTCCGGTCAAGGGCCAGTACTTCACCAACACCTCGCCGGTGAACGGCCAGCCGATCGCCGAGTTCCCCCGCTCCACCGCCGAGGACATCGACAAGGCCCTCGACGCCGCCCACGCCGCCGCCGACGCCTGGGGCCGCACCTCGGTGCAGGAGCGCTCGAACATCCTGCTGAAGATCGCCGACCGCATCGAACAGAACCTGGAACTGCTCGCCGTCACCGAGACCTGGGACAACGGCAAGGCCGTGCGCGAGACCCTCAACGCCGACATCCCCCTGGCCGCCGACCACTTCCGCTACTTCGCCGGCTGCATCCGCGCCCAGGAAGGCTCCGCCGCCGAGATCAACGACAGCACCGTGGCCTACCACATCCATGAGCCGCTGGGCGTGGTCGGGCAGATCATCCCGTGGAACTTCCCGCTGCTGATGGCCGCCTGGAAGCTGGCCCCGGCGCTGGCCGCCGGCAACTGCGTGGTGCTCAAGCCGGCCGAGCAGACCCCGCTGGGCATCTGCGTGCTGCTGGAACTGGTCGGCGACCTGCTGCCGCCGGGCGTGCTCAACGTCGTCCAGGGCTTCGGCAGGGAGGCCGGCGAGGCCCTGGCCACCAGCAAGCGCATCGCCAAGATCGCCTTCACCGGTTCCACCCCGGTCGGCTCGCACATCCTCAAGTGCGCGGCGGAGAACATCATTCCCTCCACCGTCGAGCTGGGCGGCAAGAGCCCGAACATCTACTTCGAAGACATCATGCAGGCCGAGCCGGCGTTCATCGAGAAGGCCGCCGAGGGCCTGGTGCTGGCCTTCTTCAACCAGGGCGAGGTGTGCACCTGCCCGTCCCGCGCGCTGGTCCAGGAGTCGATCTACCCGGCGTTCATGGAAGAAGTGCTGAAGAAGGTCAGGGCGATCAAGCGCGGCGACCCGCTGGACACCGAGACCATGGTCGGCGCCCAGGCCTCGCAGCAGCAGTACGAGAAGATCCTCTCCTACCTCGACATCGCCCAGCAGGAAGGCGCCGAAGTGCTCACCGGCGGCAGCGCCGAGAAGCTCGAAGGCAACCTGGCCAGCGGCTACTACATCCAGCCGACCCTGCTCAAGGGGCACAACGGCATGCGCGTGTTCCAGGAGGAAATCTTCGGCCCGGTGGTCGGCGTCACCACCTTCAAGGACGAGGCGGAAGCCCTGGCCATCGCCAACGACACCGAGTACGGCCTCGGCGCCGGCCTCTGGACCCGCGACATCAACCGCGCCTACCGCATGGGCCGGGGGATCAAGGCCGGCCGCGTGTGGACCAACTGCTACCACCTGTACCCGGCCCACGCCGCGTTCGGCGGCTACAAGAAGTCCGGCGTCGGCCGCGAGACGCACAAGATGATGCTCGACCACTACCAGCAGACCAAGAACCTGCTGGTGAGCTACGACATCAATCCGCTGGGCTTCTTCTAAGACCTCGGATCGGCCGCGACCGCTCTTTCCCGGAGCGGTCGCGGTGGCTCGTGAAACTCGCCGCCGAGGCTGACGGCGGCGCCCCTTCCACCTCCTCGCCAGGCCGATTGCAGAGCGGCTGGCATAGCTATTGCCTGCGTTCACCACGTACAGCACACCACCGGGAAAACCCGGGGTCGATAACAACAAGATGAGGTGAAAACCCATGTCCCTCGAACAAACCGGCCATGCGCCCGCAACCTCCGGGGTCGACTTCGAAAGCGTCGACGCCGACTACTTCCAACACCGTCAACTGAAGAAAGGCGCCGCCGGCTGGGTCCTGCTGGTCGGCCTCGGCGTCGCCTACGTGATCTCCGGCGACTATGCCGGCTGGAACTTCGGCCTGGCCCAGGGTGGCTGGGGCGGGATGTTCCTCGCCACCCTGCTGATGGCCACCATGTACCTGTGCATGTGCTTCTCGCTGGCCGAACTGTCCTCGATGATCCCCACCGCCGGCGGTGGCTACGGTTTCGCCCGCAGCGCCTTCGGTCCCTGGGGCGGCTTCCTCACCGGCACCGCGATCCTCATCGAATACGCCATCGCCCCGGCGGCCATCGCCTGCTTCATCGGCGCCTACTGCGAATCGCTGTTCGGCGTCGGCGGCTGGCTGATCTACCTGGTGTTCTACATGGTGTTCATCGGCATCCACATTCTCGGCGCCGGCGAGGCGCTGAAGCTGATGTTCATCATCACCGCGGTAGCGGCCATAGCCCTCGGCGTATTCATCGTCGCGATGGTTCCGCACTTCGACCCGGCCAACCTGTTCAACATCCCGCAGACCACGGCGACCGGCGCCAGCAGCTTCCTGCCGTTCGGCTATGTCGGGGTGTGGGCGGCGATCCCCTACGCCATCTGGTTCTTCCTCGCCGTCGAAGGCGTACCGCTGGCCGCCGAGGAGACCGAGAACCCCAAGCGCGACCTGCCGCGCGGCCTGATCGGCGCCATGCTGGTGCTTCTCGCCTTCGCCGCACTGATTCTGGTCGTCGGGCCGGGCGCCGCCGGGGCCAGGGAGCTGATGGGCTCGGGAAATCCGCTGGTGGAGGCGCTGGAGTCGGCCTACAAGGGTTCGACCTGGATGAGCCAGTTCGTCAACCTGGTCGGCCTGGCCGGGCTGATCGCCAGCTTCTTCTCGATCATCTATGCCTACTCGCGGCAGATCTTCGCCCTCTCCCGCGCCGGCTACCTGCCGCGCAGCCTCTCGCTGACCAACCGCAAGAAGGCGCCGGTGCTGGCCCTGGTGGTGCCGGGGGTGATCGGCTTCGGCCTGTCGCTGACCGGCCAGGGCGACCTGCTGATCCTGGTCGCGGTGTTCGGCGCGACCATCTCCTACGTGCTGATGATGGCCGCGCACATCACCCTGCGCGTGCGCCGTCCGGACATGCAGCGCCCCTACCGCACCCCTGGTGGCGTCCTCACCTCCGGCGTGGCCCTGGCGCTGGCCTGCGTCGCGGTGGTCGCCGGCTTCCTGGTCGATCCGCGGGTCGTGGTCGGCGCGGTGGCGATCTACGCTGTACTGATCGGCTACTTCGCCCTGTACAGTCGGCATCACCTGGTGTCCGGCACCCCGGAAGAGGAGTTCGCCGCGATCCAGGCGGCGGAACAGGACCTGCGCTGAGCGACAACGACAAGCAAAGCCCGGCCCGCCGCACGGCGAGGCCGGGCGCTGGAGATACACATGGCACGATTCACCCATAGCGTCGGCGGCGAGACCTACCGTTTCGACAGCCTCAAGGACGTGATGGCCAAGGCCAGCCCCGCGCGCTCCGGCGATTTCCTCGCCGGCGTCGCGGCGAGCAACGACGGCGAGCGGGTCGCCGCGCAGATGGCCCTGGCCGACATCCCGCTCAAACACTTCCTCGACGAAGCGCTGATCCCCTACGAGGACGACGAGGTCACCCGCCTGATCATCGACACCCACCAGCGCGACGCCTTCGCCCCGGTGTCCCACCTCACCGTCGGCGGCTTTCGCGACTGGCTGCTCGGCGACGCCGCCGACGAGGCCAGCCTGCGCGCCCTGGCTCCGGGCCTGACGCCGGAGATGGCGGCGGCGGTGTCGAAGATCATGCGCGTCCAGGACCTGGTCCTGGTGGCGCAGAAGATCCGCGTGGTCACCCGCTTCCGCAACACCCTCGGCCTGCGCGGCCGGCTCTCCACCCGCCTGCAGCCGAACCACCCGACCGACGACCCGGCCGGTATCGCCGCGAGCATCCTCGACGGTCTGCTGTTCGGCAATGGCGACGCCATGCTCGGGATCAACCCGGCCACCGACAGCATGGCCTCGATCTGCGCCCTGCTGGAGATGCTCGACGCGATCATCCAGCGCTACGAGATTCCCACCCAGGCCTGCGTGCTGACCCACGTCACCAGCTCCATCGAGGCGATCAATCGCGGCGTGCCGCTGGACCTGGTGTTCCAGTCGATCGCCGGCACCGAGGCGGCCAACGCCAGCTTCGGCATCAGCCTGAAGATCCTCCAGGAAGGCTACGAGGCCGGGCTCAGCCAGAAGCGCGGCACCCTCGGCAACAACCTGATGTACTTCGAGACCGGCCAGGGCAGCGCGCTCTCGGCCAACGCCCACCATGGCGTCGATCAGCAGACCTGCGAGACCCGCGCCTACGCGGTGGCGCGCCACTTCAAGCCGTTCCTGGTGAACACCGTGGTCGGCTTCATCGGTCCCGAGTACCTGTACAACGGCAAGCAGATCATCCGCGCCGGCCTGGAAGACCACTTCTGCGGCAAGCTGCTCGGCGTGCCGATGGGCTGCGACATCTGCTACACCAACCACGCCGAGGCCGACCAGGACGACATGGACATGCTCCTGACCCTGCTGGGCGTCGCCGGGATCAACTTCATCATGGGCATTCCCGGCTCCGACGACGTGATGCTCAACTACCAGACCACTTCCTTCCACGACGCCCTCTACGCGCGCCAGACGCTGGGCCTGAAGCCAGCGCCGGAATTCGAGGACTGGTTGCAGCGGATGGGCATCTTCACCCAGGCCGACGGGCGGATCCGCTTCGGTGAGGAACTACCGCCGGCGTTCCGCCAGGCCCTGGCGCAACTGGCCTGAGGAGACGCCGATGAACGACAAGCACCTGCCCGACGCCAGCGCCGAGAACCCCTGGCTGCCGCTGCGCCAGCTGACCCCCGCGCGGATCGCCCTGGGCCGCACCGGCACCAGCCTGCCGACCCGCCCGCAACTGGACTTCCAGTACGCCCACGCCCAGGCGCGCGACGCCGTGCACCTGCCCTTCAACCATGCGTCCATCGGCGACGGCCTGCGCCAGCGCGGCCGCGACAGCCTGCTGCTGCACAGCGCCGCCGCCGACCGCCACGTCTACCTGCAACGCCCGGACCTCGGCCGGCGCCTCGACGAGGCCTCGGTGCGCCGCCTGCGCGAGCACGCCGCCGGCTACGACGGGCAGATCGACCTGGCCATCGTGGTCGCCGACGGCCTCTCCGCGCTGGCCGTGCAGCGTCACACCCTGCCCTTCCTCGAACGCCTGGAGGAACAGGCGCTGGCCGAAGGCTGGTCGCTGTCGCCGGTGGTCCTGGTGGAACAGGGACGGGTGGCGGTGGCCGACGAGATCGGCGAATTGCTGCGGGCCAGGATGAGCGTGATCCTGATCGGCGAGCGTCCCGGCCTCAGCTCGCCGGACAGTCTCGGCCTGTATTTCACCTGGGCGCCACGGGTCGGTCTCACCGATGCCTACCGCAACTGCATCTCCAACGTCCGCCTGGAAGGCCTCAGCTACGGCATGGCCGCGCACCGCCTGCTGTACCTCATGCGCGAGGCCTGCCGGCGGCAGCTTTCCGGGGTCAACCTGAAGGATGAAGCCGAGGTCCAGTCGCTGGAAGGCGACGCTCCGCGCACCGGCAACTTCCTTCTGGCAAGGGACTGAGCCCCGGCCGAAGGACGGGCGGGCGCCAGCCGCCCGCTCTTCGCACCATTCGGCCGCTCGCCTGGATTGCGCTTTGCAGGGAGATTGGGCAGCATCGGGACATTGCTGGCATGCAGCCTGCATCGTTCCGACAGCCCCTTCCCGCACCGCGAGGTCCGTCATGCGAATCGTGCAAGCCACCCTCGAACACCTCGACCTGCTGGCGCCGCTGTTCGTCAGGTACCGCGAGTTCTACGGCATGCTGTCCTACCCCGAGTCGTCGCGCAAATTCCTCGAGAAACGCCTGCGCCGCAAGGAGTCGGTGATCTACCTGGCACTGGCCGACGAAGAAGACCGGCTGCTCGGTTTCTGCCAGCTCTATCCGAGCTTTTCCTCGCTGTCGCTCAAGCGCGTATGGATTCTCAACGACATCTACGTCGCCGAGGAAGCGCGCCGGCAACTGGTCGCCGACCACCTGCTGCAGCACGCCAAGCAGATGGCCCGGGACACCCATGCGGTGCGCATGCGGGTGTCCACCAGCGTCGACAACGAGGTGGCGCAGAAGGTCTACGAGTCGATCGGTTTCCGCGAGGACCACGAGTTCAAGAACTACACCCTGCCGATCAGCGACGAACTAAGCTGAAGGCAGAGGTTCTTCCACTACCCGATCGCGTAGCGCAGAGGCAACCATGGGTTCGCGCCCTTCGTCGCACTGGCCCGCAGTCCTGCTCGGCCTGCTCCTGGCCGTGGCCGGCGCGCAGGCCGACACCCTGCGTGTGGCAACCCTCGACTGGGCGCCCTACGTCGGCCCCGACCTGCCGGGGAACGGCCTCGCCAGCCGCATCCTGGCCGAAGCCCTGGCGCTCGACGGGCATCGCGCGGAACTGGTCTTCCTGCCCTGGCAGCGCGCCCTGAAGGAGACCGCCGAGGGCCGCTTCGACGCCCTGATGCCGGCCTACCTGTCGCCCGAGCGAGGCGAACTGTTCCATGCCACCATTCCCCTGCTCGATTCGCAGCTGGGCTTCTTCCGCCAGCGCGAACGCCTCCTGCCGGTCGACCCGGCGCACCTGGAAAGCCTGCGTCCGTACCGCATCGGCGTGGTCCGCGGCTACGTCAACCGGCAGGACTTCGACGCCGACCGCAGCCTGACCAGGGACACGGTGACCAACGACTGGCAGAACCTCGAGAAGCTCCTGCGCGGGCGTATCGACCTGGCCGTGGTCGATCGCTACACCGGCTACCATCTGCTGGCGCGCAACGTGCCGGCGTTGAAGGACCGCCTGGTGTTCGTCGAGCCGCCACTGGAGGTCAAGCCGCTCTATGTGCTGGTGCCGAAGAAACTCGGCCGCGGCGCGGCCCTGGCCGCCAGCCTCGATCGCAACCTGCGCCTGATGCGCCGCAGCGGCCGGCTGGAGCAACTCATCGCCGAAGCGCACCTGGAACGCAGCGGACAGACCCGCACGCTGGCGATCGATCCGCTAACCGGCCAGGCCGACCAGCAGCGCCAGCCCGACCAGGAGCAGGACCAGCAGCACCCCGCCCAGGCCCGGCCGGCGTGGCGGCTGGGCTCGCTGGGGATGCGCTAGCGGCCTCTGCAAGGCCAGCCAGAATTCCGACAACGCCTCGAAGCGCGCCTCCGGCCGCGGCGCCAGCGCCCGCGCCAGGACGCCGTCCCAGCCCACCGGCAGGCCCGCGTGACGCTCGCCCAGCGGCTCGTAGCGGCTGCCGGCGGCGCCCTCCGTGGTGGCGACCGGCGGCCAGCGCCCACTGAGCAGCCAATAGAGCAGCGCCGCCAGGGCGAACTGGTCGGCACGGCCGTCGGCCGCCTCGCCACCGCGCAGTTCCGGTGCCAGTGGCACGATCCCGGCCGGCATGGCCTGGCGCGCCACGCCCGGCAGAATCGCCGCGGCCTCGGGGAGGAACAGCAGGCGTCCGCCCTCGTCCAGCAGGATCTGCCGCGGCGCCAGCCACAGCCCCTGCACACCGCGCCGCTGCAGGGCGCGAACGGCCTCGATCAGTTGTTCCAGCAGGACCAGCGCGCATTCGGGATCCAGCGGCAGGTGCGCCGGCGCCCAGTCTTGCAGGCTACGCCCCGGCCACTTCGGCGGGGCGAACAGCTGGTAAGCATGCCGGCGCGGCCGTTGCGACGACAGCACCCGTGGCAGGCTTTCCACCCGGCAACGGCGCAACGCCCACTCACGCTGCCAGAACGCTTCGTCGGCGTCCGTCATCGCGAGCAGCAGCCAGGCCTCACGACCCACCTCGTCGCGGGCGCGGAACAGTCGCCCGGACGGGCCGAATGCACAGGCCGCCTGCAAGGTCCAGCCGTCCAGGCACTCGCCCGGCCGCGCGCTGCGCAGCGCCGGCCAGCCGGCGTGCCGTGGCGCCGGGGGTGCCGCCCCCATGGCCCCCGGCAGGACCAGCGCCACCGCTCCCGGCGCCTGCAGCAAAGGTTGCAGTACCTCGTCCAGGCGCTCCTCGGCCAGCCCCGCGCAGCGCTCGCCGAGGGCGCGCAGGTCGGCCACTTCGAGCAACGGCTGCGGCGCCAGCAACAGCGGCTCGCCTGTCACCTGGGCCAGGTTGTGCTGGACCAGCGCCAGTTCCGCGCTGCTGCCCAGCGCCTGGCCACTGCCGCCCAGGCGCTGCAGGCTGCCCCGGCGATAGCGCAGCAGGCCGACCGCGCCGCACTGGAAGAAGTGCACGCCGCCGTCGTGGACCAGCAGCAACCCCGCCGCCAGTTCCAGCACCCCCGGCTCGCCCTCCCGGCGTCGGCGGTACAGTTGCATGTTCAGCGAGGCGAGCACCTGACGTACCGCCTGCGCTTCCGGCCAGCCCTCGGGAGTGCAGGCGTAGTCGGCGAACAGGCCGTCGAGATGTCCTTCGAGCGCCTGCACCACGTTGGCGCAGCCATGTCCCCAGAGCAGCGCCAGGAGAAACGCCGGCGCCCGCCCGGGGCGCGCCACGAGCCACTCGGCGCGGGCCCGCGCGGCCTGCCCGGCGAGGTCGCGCCCGGCACCCAGCGTGAAGCTGAGCGCTGGCCGGGCATCAGGCTGGAATGTCATGGCGGGTCCTTCCCTGCTAGAAATTTCTCCTGTTCTTGCAGGCTTTATGCCGACCAATTTCGGAAAAATTACCGAAACATCCTGCAATCAGTGGTTTTGCCGGGATCGCGACAAACAACCCCCCGCCCATCCGGACGCCCCCCTATAATGGCGGCCCTCTGCCGCTCAACGCGTTGTCTCCGCAGGTTGCTCAATGGACTTCAACCCAATCGATCTGATCCTTCACCTGGACACCTACCTGGCCATGCTGGTCAGCAATTATGGCGTCTGGATCTACGCCATCCTGTTCCTGGTGATCTTCTGTGAAACCGGCCTGGTGGTGACCCCGTTCCTTCCCGGCGACTCGCTGCTGTTCATCGCCGGCGCCATCTGCGCCACCGGCGGCATGGATCCCTGGCTGCTCGGCGGCCTGCTGATGATCGCGGCGATCACCGGCGACAGCACCAACTATGTGATAGGCAGGACCCTCGGCAAGCGGCTGTTCAGCAACCCCGACTCCAAGGTGTTCCGCCGCGACTACCTCGACCGCACCCACGAGTTCTACGCCCGCCACGGCGGCAAGACCGTGACCCTGGCGCGCTTCCTGCCGATCGTGCGGACCTTCGCGCCCTTCGTCGCCGGCATGGCGAAGATGCATTACCCGCGCTTCGTCATGTTCAGCGTGGCCGGCACCGTGGCCTGGGTCGGTGGCCTGGTGACCCTGGGCTACTTCTTCGGCAACGTGCCCTTCATCAAGAAGAACCTGTCGCTGCTGGTGATCGGCATCATCCTGCTGTCGCTGCTGCCGATGATCCTCGGCTTCATCCGCCATCGCCTGCAGGCCAGCGCCGCCAAGCAGGCCAAGGCCCAGAGCGACTGAACATGTGGTCGTTCCGCGCCTGGCGGCGCCGACGCCTGCTGGCGCGCCACCCGGTGGCGGACGAACTCTGGCGGCAGGTGCGCCGGCACCTGCCGATCCTCGACGGCCTGGACGCCGACGAGGACCGCCGCCTGCGCGAGCGGGCCGTGCTGTTTCTCGCCGACAAGCACCTGACCGCACTCTCCGGCGTCGATCTCGACGACTTCGGCCGCCTGCTGCTGGCGGCGCAGGCGCAACTGCCGCTGCTGCACCTGCCGGACCTGAACTGGTACCAGGGCTTCCATGAACTGGTGCTGTATCCCGACGACTTCGTCAGTCCGCAGAAACACCGCGACGCCAGCGGCGTGGTCCATGAGTTCGACGACGAACGCAGCGGCGAGACGTCCCTGCAAGGGCCGGTGGTCCTGGCCTGGCCCGGCGTCGTCGGCGGGGGCGGCTGGGACGCCTACAACCTGGTGATCCACGAGCTGGCGCACAAGCTGGACATGCTCAACGGCGACGCCAACGGCCTGCCGCCGCTGCATGCCGGCATGCGCATCGGCGACTGGGCGAGCGCCATGCAGGCCGCCTACGACGAGATGAACGCGCTGCTCGACCGCGACCCCGACGCGCAGACCGCCATCGATCCCTACGCGGCGGAAGACCCGGCGGAATTCTTCGCGGTCACCAGCGAGTACTTCTTCAGCGCCCCGGACCTTCTCCACGAGGCCTACCCGGCGGTCTACCAGCAGCTCCAGCTGTTCTACCGCCAGGACCCGCTGCAACGCCTGCGGCGCCTGCAGGCCGAGCACCCGGACTACCGCGAGGCGGCGGGCGGCACGACTAACGGCTGAATGCCGGTACATGGCATCGCCAGGCGAATATGCCTATAATCGCGGCCTCTTTTTTGGCCAGAAACCTCTGGAGTCAACCCATGAGCTACAGCAAGATCCCGGCCGGCAAGGACCTGCCGAACGACATCTACGTCGCTATCGAGATTCCGGCCAACCATGCGCCGATCAAGTACGAGATCGACAAGGACACCGATTGCCTGTTCGTCGACCGCTTCATGGCCACCCCGATGTTCTACCCGGCCAACTACGGCTTCATCCCCAACACCCTGGCCGACGACGGCGACCCGCTGGACGTGCTGGTGGTGACCCCCTATCCGGTGGCGCCGGGCTCGGTGATCCGCGCCCGTCCGGTCGGCGTCCTGCACATGACCGACGAAGCCGGTGGCGACGCCAAGCTGATCGCGGTGCCGCACGACAAGCTGAGCGTCCTGTACAAGGAGGTGAAGGAATACACCGACCTGCCGGCCCTGCTGCTGGAGCAGATCAAGCACTTCTTCGAGAACTACAAGGATCTGGAGAAGGGCAAGTGGGTCAAGGTCGAAGGCTGGGGCAACGCCGACGCCGCCCGCGCCGAAATCACCAAGGCCGTGGCCGCGTTCCAGAAGTAAGCGCCGCCCAGCCAGGAAAAGCCCCGCACCCGCGGGGCTTTTTCATTTCCGCCGGCGCGACGGGTCACTCCCCGGCCGCCACGCTCTCCAGGCGGTAGCCGTAGCCATAGATGGTCAGCAGTTGCCAGCCACGCTCGGCGGTCAGGCCGAGCTTGTTGCGCAGACGGTAGATGTGGGTGTCCAGCGGTCGCGAGGAAAGCACCTCCTCGTGAGGCCAGAAGCGCTCGTAGAGATATTCCCGCGACAGCGGCCGCCCCAGGTTGGCAAACAGGCAGCGAGCCAGGCGGTATTCGCGCTCGGTCAGGCTGATCGGCGCGCCGGCGCGGGTCACGGTCAGTTCGGCGTCGTCGAAGCTGAGGTCATTGAAGGTCTGCCTCTCGTGCTGCGCCGGTCGCGTCGCCGCGTGGCGCCGCAGCACGGCGGCGACCCGCGCCTTCAGTTCGTTGGGGCGGAACGGCTTACTGACGTAGTCATCGGCGCCGCTGTTCAGCGCCTGCACGATGTCCTGCTCGGCGTCGCGGCTGGTCAGCATGATCGCCGGCGGCGGCGCGTCGAGATGCTCGCGGCTCCAGCGCAGCAACTGCAGGCCGCTGAGGTCCGGCAGCTGCCAGTCGAGGATCAGCAGGTCGAAGGTTTCCCGCTTGAGTTGCTTGAGCAGGTCCTCGCCCCGGGAGAAACGGTGCACCACCCAGGCCTGTTCGCCCTGCGCGGGTATCTGCTGGAGGGTCTGCTCGACCCGGTCCAGTTCGGCCGACTCGTCGTCCAGTATCGCGACACGCATAGAAAGCTGGTCCTGTTCAATCGGGCTATCGCCCTTTTTTCGCTCCAGGAACGGTTGATTACGTACAAATCTGAAGAATTGTGACGAATCTCTCTGGTGGCGACCAGCCCTTGATAGCCTGATTCCAAATAGCCATTAAGCGGGACAGAGAACCCGCGCGCCAGTGCCAGCCTGACTATCAAGGAGTCGTAGCCATGGGTTTCCGGCCAGTTCGCCAACGTTTGCGTGACATCAACCTGCAGGCCTTCGGCAAGTTTTCCTGCCTGGCCCTGATCCTCGGCCTCGAATCGGTCGGCCCGCCGTCCACCACTACCCTCGCCCCGGTGTTCAACCAGGGCACCAGCAGCCCTTCCTTCGCCGCTCCGCTCGGCCTCGACAACAGCGCGCGGGCAGGCGTGGAACTGTGGAACGTCGGCCTGTCCGGCGCAGTCAGCGTGCGGGACGAGACGCGCTGGGTGTTTTGAATCCGATGAATCTGAAATTTCGCGAAAGAATCTGAAGAAATATGGCAAATCCCGCAGCAGGCGAAAGCCGCTTGGTAGATTTCCAACCGCTGAGTAGGCCAAGGAGCAAATGGATTGCTCCGACACAGGGACGTGTAAACCCGCCTCGGCGGGCCGTGGGACGAGATCACTCGAACCACAGTCGGGGGCCGGTAACGGACGACCGCCCCAGGCGACCGAGCCAATCCCCCCAGGGCTGGCTTCGACACACGGATGTGTCATCTCCCCTTCCTTATCCGAATCATTCCCTCCCGACATCCGGACGCCTCGTTCCGCGTCCCACCCTGGATCTGAAAAGGACCTCATCATGAAACGATACGGAGCAGAGTTCTTCGGCACCTTCTGGCTGGTACTGGGCGGTTGCGGCAGCGCCGTGCTCGCCGCCGGCGTACCGGAACTGGGAATCGGCTACCTCGGCGTGGCCCTGGCGTTCGGCCTCAGCGTGCTGACCATGGCCTATGCCATCGGGCCGATCTCCGGCGCCCACCTGAACCCGGCGGTATCCATCGGCCTGTGGGTCGGCGGGCGCTTTCCGGCCAGCCAGTTGCTGCCTTACATCGTCGCCCAGGTGCTCGGCGGCCTGGCCGCCGGCGGCGTGCTGTACCTGATCGCCAGCGGCAAGGCCGGCTTCGACCTGGCCGCCGGCTTCGCCTCCAACGGCTACGGCGAGCATTCGCCGGGCGGCTATTCGCTGCAGGCCGCGCTGGTCAGCGAAGTGGTGCTCACCGGCATGTTCCTGCTGATCATCCTCGGCGCCACCTCCAAGCGCGCGCCCCAGGGTTTCGCGCCGATCGCCATCGGCCTGACCCTGACCCTGATCCACCTGATCAGCATCCCGGTCACCAACACCTCGGTGAACCCCGCGCGCAGCACCGCGGTCGCCCTGTACGTCGGCGACTGGGCGGTATCCCAGCTGTGGCTGTTCTGGGTCGCGCCGATCCTCGGCGCGGTACTCGGCGCCCTGGCCTATCGCCTGATCGGCGACAAGAACGACTGAACCGAAGCGCCTGGCCCGGTCGCCAGGCGCTGCGGCCGAGGAAACGTCGCGGGAGCCTGCGGGCTCCCGATGTCGTTGCAAGGATTGCGAAACCGCCGCCCGATCAGGCAGATTGCAGCCTGACCGGACCGCCAGCGATACCTTACCCGCCGCCAGTGAAGCCTATGACAGCCCTCGCCTCTACACCCCGTACCTTCCTTCCGGCCTGCGCCGCCCTGGCGCTGGGCGGTCTGTTGGCGCTGCTCGCCAACCCCGTCGCGGCCGTGCCGGCCAAGGCGAAACGGCCGCCGTTCATCGAGCAGGGCGAAACCTGCCTGCCCCAGCCACTCCCCGCCAGCGTGCTCTATCTCGCCGGCGACGCCTGGAAGCTCGATGCCAAGGGCAACCAGACGCCCCTGGAAGAAGGCATGGACATCGACGACCTGGAAGGTGTGAAAACCTCCCCGACCGCCTTCGTCAGCCTGCTGCTCGGCGACGGCAGCCGCATCGTCCTGCCCTCCAGCTCGGAAGTCACCCTGCACCTGGACGAGGACACCGGCATTCCGCAGATCGCCCTGCGCGCGGGGCAGGTCGAGTCGTATGTCCTGAAGAGAAAGAGCGATCACGACCGCTTCCAGGTGCTGACCCCGGTCGGCGTGCTGGGCGTGCGCGGTACCCATTTCCGCGCCCGCACCGAGGACGGCCAGACGCTGACCGAAGTGCTCGACGGACGCGTCGCGGTGAACCGCGAGCTGACCAGCGACGACCTGCCGCTCAACGGCGGGCGCCCCGCCCGCAAGTCACCGCAGGCGCGGACCGTCCCCGACGAGGACGTGTTGGTCGATGCGCGCCGCGGGTTGAAGGTCAGGCCGCAGGGCAAGCTGACCCCGGTCGACCTGCTGCCCGCTCCGCAACTGCGCGGCCAGGGCGGCGAGCATGGCGACTCGCCAGTGTGGAAGCTGTACCTCGCGCCGCTGCAGGGCGCCAAGCGCTACCGCGCCCAGGTGGCCAGCGACCCGGACTTCCTGCGCATCCAGCAGGAACGCTTCTCGAGCACCCCGGAGGTCGCCTTCAGCGGCCTGAAGGCGGCCTTCTACCACGTCCGCCTCTCGGCCTTCGACAACGACGGCCTGGAAGGCGAAACCAGCGTCTACGACATCCTCTATTACCCCCGGGGCGGCAGTGCCCGGTAAGGCGCCGGGGCCCCGGCGGTGATTGCGCCTTCCCGGCGGGACGAATCCAGCCAGGCGCAGCGGTTGTTCCGCGGCCTGGTACGCGAATGGCTGCTGGTCAGCCTGGTGCTCCTGCCGCTCACCGCGCTGCTTTCGCTGAGCGCCGGGCTGCCACTGAACAACCTGCTCTATGATCGCCTGCGCAACCTCACGCCCCTGGCGGTCGACCCGCGCATCCTCATCGTCGCCATCGACGATCGCAGCCTGGAAAGCCTCGGCCGCTGGCCCTGGCCACGCAGCGTCCACGCCGAACTGCTGGAGCGCCTGAGCGCCGCCGGCGCGCGCAGCGTGCTGCTCGACGTGATCTTCAGCGAACCCTCCGCCGATCCGGACAACGACCGCCAACTGGCGCAGTCGCTGTGCCGGGCCGGCAACGTGCTGCTGCCGCTGCTGCGCGAAAGCGTCCCGCGCTACGGCGAACCGCCCCGGGAGATACCGCCGGCGGCGCAGCTGGCGAGCTGCGCCGCCGGCATCGGCCATATCAACGTGGAGGCCGACAGCGATGGCACGGTGCGCAGCGTCTACCTGCGCGAGGGGCCGCTCGGCCAGCCACGCCCGCTGCTCGCCTGGCAGGTCTTCGCCAGCCTCGGCGAAACGCCGATGCCCGGGCTCGACACGAAGCGCAACCTGCCCGGCTGGCAGCGTGACCACGCGATCCGCATTCCCTTCATCAGCGCCGCCGCGGGCTTCCCCAGCGTGCCCTACGTCAGCGTGCTGCGCGGCGAAGTGCCGGACACCCTGCTGCGCGACCGCCTGGTCCTGGTCGGCGCCACTGCGCCGGGCCTCGGCGATCGCTACGTCACCCCGCTCTCGGCCAGCCTCGGTACCACGCCGGGGGTGGAAATCCAGGCGAACATCCTCAACGGCCTGCTGCAGCAGCGCAGCAGCGTCGACCTGCAACCCTGGCTCGCCGCGCTGCTCTCCGCCGCCAGCGTCGCCCTGCTGCTCGGCCTGATGCTGTTCCGCTCGCGCCACGCCTTGCTCCTCACTCTGACCTGCGCGGCGCTGGCCCTCGGCCTGTCCTGGGTCCTGCTTTTGAACGGCTGGTGGTGGTCGCCGCTGGCCAGCCTGGTCGGCCTGCTGCTGGCCTACCTGATCTGGAGCTGGCGCCGGCTGAACGCGGTGCTCGCCTATTTCGGCTGGGAGCTGGCGCGCCTCGACCAGGAGCCCAAGGTGCTTCCCGAACGGAGCCGCGCGCCAGCCGCCGGCAACGATCCCCTGCAGAACCGCATCGCCGCCCTGGAACAGGCGGTCAGCCGCACCCGCGACAGCCGACGCTTCATGGCCGATGGCCTGGAAGGGCTGCCGGTGGCAACGCTGATCTGCGATCCGGAAGGCGGGATCCTGCTGGCCAATCGCAAGGCCCGGGAACTGTTCGGCCGGGACCTGCGCGGCGACGAATTGCGCCAGCGCCTGGCCGAGCTCGGCCACCCGAGTCTCGCCGGCGACAACCCTCCGCCACTGGGGAGCCTCGAAGCGGTGGAGTTCCATGACCGCCACGAACGCGACCTGCGCGTCGAACTGGCGCGCCTGCTGCCGGTGCAAAGCGAAACCGCCATCGGCTGGCTGGTCAGCCTGATCGACCTGAGCGCCGAGCGTGACGCCGAGCGCCAGCGCGCCACCCTGCTGCGCTTCCTCTCCCACGACCTGCGCGCGCCGCACTCGGCGATCCTCGCCCTGCTCGACGTGCGCCGCGCCGAGGACGAAGCGGGCCAGAGGGTCTACCGGCAGATCGAGCAGCAGGTCCGCCGCGCCCTGGGCCTGACCGACGCCTTCGTGCAACTGGCCAAGGCCGAGTCCGACGCCTACCGCTTCGAACCGTGCATGTTCACCATGCTGGCGATGGACGCCGCCGACCAGCTCTGGCCACTGGCGCAGCAGAAGGACATCGAGCTGCACCGCGATTGGGACGACGAGCAGGAACCGATGGTCTGGGCCGACCCCGGCCTGCTCACCCGCGCGCTGTTCAACCTGCTGGAAAACGCCGTCAAGTACAGCCCGGCGGGTAGTCGCGTCAGCCTTGGCATCCACCTCGATGGCGACTGGCTGTCCTGCCGGATCGCCGACCAGGGCCGGGGCATCGCCGCCGAGGAATTGCCGCGCCTGTTCGGCCAGTACCAGCGCTTCGCCTCCGCCGAAGGCAGCGCCGGCCTCGGCCTGGGCCTGGCCATGGTGAAGACGGTGATAGACCGCCACGGCGGCAGGATCACCTGCGAAAGCCAGGTCGGCCAAGGCACCACGTTCGAGATTCGCCTGCCGCTGCTGAAAAGCGAAGGCTGACTCGCCCCCTGGCGGACCATGAGCGACATCCGCCCAGCCATTGCCGCGCCGTGCGATGCCGCTGCAGGCAGGCAAGGCCCCTCCTTGCCTGCCTTCGACGCTCAACTCGAATGCCTTCATGCCTACGATATCCGGCGATATTGAATTCGACGTTTAACCCGCTTTATCTGCCGAACTCCGGAACAACTTTCATGCATGGGCAAAGTTCGTAGGAAGTTTCCCAAGCGTACAAGTAACTAATCCCAAAAAGAGCGGGCCTAAAAAATTAACCGGCAACTCCCGGTAATCTACCGCGCTCACGCGATCCCCTCCGCATAAAAGGCAAACGGTTCAACCACTGCAGTGAAACCATGATCGACATAGACAGACTGACCAAACGTTTTTCTGGCCGGACGGTAGTGAACGATCTGAGCTTCCGCATTGGCCGGGGGGAGATCGTCGGCCTCCTCGGCCCCAACGGAGCCGGCAAGTCGACCACCCTGAAGATGCTTTCCGGCTTCCTCCCGCCGAGCGCCGGCAGCGTTCGCATCTTCGGCTTCGACATGCAGGACAGGGCGCGCCAGGCGCAGAAGCTGATCGGCTACCTCCCGGAAAACGCCCCCAGCTACGGCGAAATGACCGTCGAAGGCTTCCTCGCCTTCGTCGCTTCCATCCGCAACTACAGCGGCCGGGAAAAACGGCGCCGCCTCGACCACGCCATGCAGTGCATGGAACTGCATGGCGAGCGCCGGAGCGTCATCGAGACCCTGTCCAAGGGCTTCAAGCGCCGCGTAGGGCTGGCCCAGGCGATCCTCCACGATCCCGAACTGCTGTTGCTCGACGAACCCACCGACGGCCTCGACCCGAATCAGAAGCACCAGGTGCGGCAACTGGTGAAGAATCTCTCGGAAAGCAAGATCGTGGTGATTTCCACGCACATCCTCGAGGAAGTCTCCTTCATGTGCAGCCGTGCCCTGGTGATCAGCGGCGGCCGCCTGCTGGCCGACAATACCCCGGGCGAACTGAAGACCCGCAGCCGCTACCACCATGCCGTCAGCCTGACCATCGAAGCACCGGTGGATCCCCTGGCGATCGCGATGCTCCCCGGTGTCGCCGGAATCGAAGGGCGGCCCGACCGGGCCGGCACCCTGACCATCCTGGCCCGCCCCGGCACGCAGATACTGCCCGGACTCAACCACCTGATCCACGGCAAGGGCTGGCGGGTCTCGGGCCTGCGTACCGAGCACGGCCAACTGGAAGAAGTGTTCCGCCAACTGACCCGGGAAAACCCCGCATGACCGCCATCGGCACCATTTTCAGACGCGAGCTGGGCAGCTACTTCGCGACGCCGCTCGCCTATGTGTTCACCCTGATCTTCCTGGTCCTCGCCGGCCTCACGACGTTCTACCAGGGGGAGTTCTTCGAACGCGGCCAGGCCGACCTGGTGCCGTTCTTCTCGATCCTGCCGTGGCTATACCTGTTGCTGATACCCGCCCTGTCCATGCGCCTGTGGGCGGAGGAGCGCAAGTCGGGCTCCATCGAGATGCTGATGACCCTGCCGGTCTCCGGTGCCACGGTGGTGGCCGGCAAGTTCCTGGCGGCCTGGTTCTTCTCCGGCCTGGCCTTGCTGCTGACCTTCCCGATGCCGCTGACGGTCAACTACCTGGGTTCCCCGGACAACGGCGCGATCGTCGCCGGCTACCTGGCCGGCTGGCTGCTGGCCGGCGGCTACCTGGCCATCGGCTCCTGCATGTCGGCACTGGCGAAGAACCAGATCATCGCCTTCGCCCTGACCGTCCTGACCTGCCTGCTGTTCGTCGGCAGCGGCGCTGCCGATGTGCAACAGGCACTCGCCGGCTGGCTGCCGCAATGGCTGCTCGACGGAATTGCCTCGCTGAGCGTGCTGGTGCGTTTCGAGGCGCTTGGCCGGGGCGTGCTCGACCTGCGCGACCTGGCCTATTTCCTCAGCCTGATCGTCGCCTGGCTGGCCGCCACCACCATCATCATCGACCTGAAAAAGGCGGCCTAGGAAGCAACCATGAAACGAACCCTGTACTCGGGCGCCGGCCTGTTGCTGGTCGGCCTGCTGTTCCTCGTCTTCAATCTCCTGTCCGGCCTGCTGCTGCGCAACCTGCAGGTCGACCTCACGCAGCAGAAGCTCTACACCTTCAGCGACGGCACCCGGGAGATCCTCGACCAGCTCGACGAACCGCTGAACCTCTACCTGTTCTTTTCGAAAAGCCGCGCCGGTGACCTGGTCGCCCTGCGCAACTACGCCCGCCGTGTCGAGGAAGTGCTGGACCTGTATGTACAGCGCAGCCACGGCAAGATCCGCCTGTTCGTGATCGATCCCCTGCCGTTCTCCGACGACGAGGACCGCGCCTCGCGCTTCGGTCTGCAGGCCCTGCCCCTCGGCCCGAACGAAGAAGGCATCTACTTCGGCCTGGCGGCTACCAACGCCACCGACGGCATCCAGGTGATTCCGTTCTTCTCGCCGGAGGAGGAACCGCTGCTCGAATATGACCTGAGCCGCCTGGTGCAGGCTCTCGCCGAGAGGGAACGCACCGTCGTGGGGCTGATGAGCAGCCTGCCCATGAACGGCCAGGCCGCCACCGACAGCCAGCCGGGCAGCCGGCCGTGGGCGATGATGGACAAGCTCCACCAGCAGTTCGACATCCGTACCCTGGGGCTGGCCACCACGGAAATTCCCGCCGAGATTTCGGTATTGATGCTGGTCCATCCCAGGCAGTTGTCCGAACCGACCCTGCGCGCCATCGACCGCTTCGTCCTGCGCGGCGGCAAGCTCCTGGCTTTCGTCGATCCGTTGAGCCTGGCCGACCCTTCCGCCGACAAGGGCTCCGACCTCTCCCCCCTGCTGCGCGCCTGGGGCGTCCAGCTGCGACCGGACACCCTGCTGGCGGATGCCGCGTTCGCCATGATCAGGCCGAACGCCGAGCGGCGGCCGGAACGCAATCCGACCTGGCTGCACCTTCCCGGGCATTCGTTCCCCCAGAACAACGTCCTGACCACCGGGCTGGAAGGACTCAACCTCGCCACCGCCGGCCTGCTCGAACCCCTTGCCGAAGCGTCCACCCGCTTCATCCCGCTGATGTACAGCTCGGAGCGCAGCATGCCGCTGTCGCTGGAGCGCTTCCAGCGGTCCACCACCGACGAACTCAACGCCTCCCTGGCCCCGACCGGCGAGCGCTACGTGCTTGCCGCCAAGCTCGAAGGCCCGGCGAAGAGCGCGTTCGCGCCGGAGCCGGGAAAGCCGGCCGACGGCCCGGCGGAGAGCGCCAACATCCATGTCCTGCTGGTCGCCGACAGCGACCTGCTGAGCGATCCACTCTGGCTGCAGGAGCAGGCGGGGCCTGGCGGCCCGCGGGTCTGGGCGGACAACGACCTGTTCGTCGGCAACGCCCTCGACTATCTCTCCGGATCGGACGCGTTGATCGACCTGCGCTCGCGCGGCCATACGAACCGTCCCTTCACCCGCGTGGAGGAGTTGCGTCGCGAAGCCGGGATGCGCGTCCAGGAACAGCTCAACGTCCTGCAGCAAAGCCTGAACGATACCGAGAAGAACCTGCAGGAACTGCAACAGACGATGGACGGCGCCGAACAGGACGTCACCCCGGAAATGGAAGCGACCCTGCGGCGTTTCGTCGACGACAAGCTGCGCATCCGCCAGCAACTGCGCCAGCTGCAGTTCCAGCTGAACGCCGACATCGACCGCCTGGCGGAGCAGGTGAAACTGGTCAACACGGTCCTGGTGCCGGCGCTGCTCACATTCCTTCTCCTGCTGCACTGGACCTGGCGCAGACTGCGCCGAAGGAGCGCCTGACATGCGCCTGCGAACCGTAGCGGGCCTTTCCCTCGCTCTCGTCCTGCTCGCCGCCGCCTTCAGCTGGTTGCACGAGCGCCAGCAGCCTCCGGCGCAAGCGCCCGCCAGCCGCGCCTGGCTACCGGAGCTGAAACCGCACCAGGTAACCGCACTGTGCATTGCCACCCCCGGCAAGCCGCCGATTCGCCTCAGGCGCGACGGCAAGGTCTGGAAACTCGCCAGCCGTGCCGACTATCCCGCTTCCGGCGTGGCGATCCGGCAACTGCTACGGACCCTGGCGGACGCCCGCCTGCTGGAAGAAAAGAGCGCCTCTGCGGAAAACCGCGAGCGCATGGGGCTCGCCGACGAAGGCAAGGGCCAGGCCAGCCGTATCACCCTGGAGCGCGGCGACGCCGCTCCCCTGGTGCTGTTGCTGGGCAAGCCCACTCCGCAGGGCGGGCAACTGGTCAGGCAGGGCGAAGACGCCCGTGCCTGGCTGATCGACCGCACGGTGGGCCTGCCCCTTGGCGACCTGGCACTGCTCGATCGAAAGCTCACCGCCTTGCCCTTCGAGCAACTGCGTGAACTGACGTTGTCCTACAGCAACGGCGTGCGGCTGGGCATCTCCCGCAGCAGCGAGCAGGACGCCGGCATCCGTCTGCAGCAGTTTCCCTCCAAGCCGCGGCTGATGGGCGAGGCGGAAGCGGAACAGGCCGCGCGGCTGTTCAGCGCGCTCACCCTGGTGGATGTCGCGCCGGCCGCCGAAACGCGACAGAAGCCGCTGCTCACCTTCACCCTGAAAAGCTTCGCCGGTGGCGTCCTGCAGGGCCAGCTCTTCGAGCTGGGCCGCCAGTACTGGCTGCAACTGTCCAAGAGCAAGGGCTTCGCCGAGGGCCAGGTGGCCGCCCTCCAGGGCTGGCGCTACCGGGTCGAAGGCCTGGCGCCGGACACCGCCCCCGCGCCCAGCCCACCCAAGGCGTCGCCGGTGAAGAAGCGCAAGCCGGCGAAGCCTTCGCCGCCCAAATGCTGAACGTCCCCGCCAGCCGCCGGTCGATGCTCGGCGCAATAGTGCGCTGGGCAGGGCCCGCCGAGTTTGCTAGAGTACCGCCTCCTCCACGGGCCACGGGCTCGTCGATGCAGAATTCCTAAGGCAGGCGCGGCTTATCAGAAGTAAGCCAACCCCACCCCAGAAAAGCCGGCCACAAGCCGGCTTTTTTAATGCCTCCGCACAACCCCAGCCAATCACCGTTCTCTAGGCCTCCAGAAGCTTGCGGAACAGCCCGGCAAGTGTCGCCTGACGCTCGAAGCCGATACCAGGCGATTGTGGCAATCCCGCCAGTCCCGAGGAAAACGGCAGGGCACCGGCGAAATCGTCGAATGGCCGGAAAGCCGACGGCGTAGCCTCCGCCCAGCCCAGGCGCAGGGCCGCCACCAGATGCAGGCTGAACAGTTGCCCGGCGTGCGGACGGAAGGCCGAGCGCGGCCAGCCACGGGCGCAGAGCGCGTCGAGTATCGCCAGGTAACCCGGCAGACCGTAGCAATGCACGGGGTCGAACAGCAGCACGTCACGCTCCCGCCGCAGGCCGCCGTAGGCATCGAGCAGGCGCGCCTCGGCCAGAGAGAACAGGGCCTCGCCAGCAGCGATGGGCCCCGGGTAGAAAGCCGCCACCTCGGCCTGGGTGGGAAAGTCGTGGGGATCGCAGATGTCCTCGAACCACCACAACCCCAGCGGCGCCAGGGCTTTCGCTGCGTCGACGGCGCCCCCCGCGTCGTAGCGGTTCATCGCGTCGACCGCCAGCCGCGAAGCGTCGCCGAGAACCCGCAACGCCGTGTCGATACGGCGCAGGTCCCGGTCCAGCCCGGCCGCGCCGATCTTGATCTTGGCGTGGGTGTAGCCGAGATCGACGAAGCGCCGCAGCTCCTCCTCCAGGCGCGCCAGGTCGTCGTGCGGATAGGGGTAGCCGCCGCTGGCGTAGACCGGTACGCGCCGCGGATAGTCCTGCGCCAGCCCCAGGCGTCGCGCCAGGAAGCGATGCATCGGCAGCCCGGCGGCCTTGGCCGCGGCATCCCATAACGCCATGTCCAGGGCGCCCACCGCCACGCAGCGCTCGCCATGCCCGCCGGGTTTCTCGTCGCGCATCATCACGCTCCAGGCGCGGAACGGATCGATACCGCCGTCGTCGCCCAGCAGGCTGTCTGCCGGGGCCGCCAGCAGGCGCGGGGCGAAACGCTCGCGGATCAGTCCGCCCTGGGCGTAGCGCCCTACCGAAGCGTGGCCGTAGCCGACGACTCGCCGGCCGTCGCGCATGACATCGGTGCGCACCGCCACCAGGCTGGTGCTCAGCCCGCCCGCGGCGGCGGCCACCCCGGCGTAGCGGGACAGCGGAATGCTGCGTTCGTGGATTTCCTGGATTCGCATCGCTGGCCGGTTCCTCCTCGATCCGCCCTCCTTCACCTTAGCCAAGCTCGCCGCGACGGTCGCCCGACCGGCTGTCCCGACCTTCCGCCGATTTGCCCGGCCCCCGCCCCTCTGCTAGTGTCGCGGGGTTTTGAACACCTCGCCGAGACTCCCCCGATGGCCCGCAAGAAAACCCTCGATTTCGAACAGTCCCTCACCGAGCTGCAAACCCTGGTGGAACGCCTGGAAAGCGGCGAGCTGTCGCTGGAAGAGTCGCTGGGCGCCTTCGAGCAGGGTATCCGCCTGACCCGCGAATGCCAGGCCTCGCTGAGCCAGGCCGAGCAGAAGGTGCAGATCCTTCTCGAGCGCGACGGCGAACTCAGCGAAGCGCCGTTCGAAACGGAAGGCGACGAGGCATGATCGCGGCGTACCAGGCGCGCTGCCAGGCGCGCGTCGACGGCGCCCTGGACGCCCTGTTCGTCGCCCCTCGCGAAGAGCTGCATCGCCTCTACCAGGCGATGCGCTACAGCGTCATGAACGGCGGCAAGCGGGTCCGCCCGCTGCTCGCCTACGCCGCCTGCGAAGCCCTTCAAGGCGAGGCGCAGCGTGCCGACGCTGCGGCCTGCGCGGTGGAGCTGATCCATGCCTACTCGCTGGTCCACGACGACCTGCCGGCGATGGATGACGACGACCTGCGCCGCGGCCAGCCGACCACCCACCGGGCCTTCGACGAAGCCACCGCGATCCTCGCCGCCGACGGGCTGCAGGCGCTGGCCTTCGAAGTGCTCGCCGACGGCCGGCGCAATCCGCAGGAACCTGCCGTCTGTCTGGAAATGCTCACCCACCTGGCCCGCGCCGCCGGTTCCGCCGGCATGGTCGGCGGCCAGGCGATCGACCTCGGCTCGGTCGGCGTGGCGCTCGACCAGGCGGCCCTGGAGGTCATGCACCGGCACAAGACCGGCGCTCTGATCGAAGCCAGCGTGCGCCTCGGCGCCCTCGCCAGCGGCCGCGCCGAGGCCGCCACCCTGGCCGCCCTGGAGCGCTACGCCCAGGCGATCGGCCTGGCCTTCCAGGTACAGGACGACATCCTCGACGTGGAAAGCGACACCGCGACCCTCGGCAAGACCCAGGGCAAGGACCAGGCGCACAACAAGCCCACCTACCCCGCCCTGCTCGGCCTGGAGGCCGCCAAGGCCTATGCCCTGGAGCTGCGCGACCAGGCCCTGGCGGCCCTCGAAGGCTTCCCGGCGAGCGCCGACCCGCTGCGCCAGCTGGCCCGCTATATCGTCGAGCGGCGCAACTGACCGACGGGTCGTCGCAAGACCCCGGCAAAGGTAGGGGTTGCCTTGCTTGGGCGTGGCCGGTGCATCAGGTAAACTGCTGCCCTCTCCGGATTGCATAACGACAGCCTGATGCCCAAGACGCTCCATGAGATTCCCCGCGAGCGCCCCGCCACGCCCCTGCTCGACCGCGCCTCTTCGCCGGCCGAGCTGCGCCGGCTGGGCGAGGCGGACCTGGAAACCCTGGCCGACGAGCTGCGCCAGTACCTGCTGTATACCGTCGGCCAGACCGGCGGTCACTTCGGCGCCGGCCTCGGCGTGGTCGAACTGACCATCGCCCTGCACTACGTCTTCGACACTCCGGACGACCGCCTGGTCTGGGACGTCGGCCACCAGGCCTATCCGCACAAGATCCTCACCGAGCGCCGCGAGCTGATGGGCACCCTGCGCCAGAAGGACGGCCTGGCCGCCTTCCCGCGTCGCGCCGAGAGCGAATACGACACCTTCGGCGTCGGTCATTCCAGCACCTCCATCAGCGCCGCCCTCGGCATGGCCATCGCCGCCCGCCTGCAGGGCAAGGAGCGCAAGTCGGTGGCGGTGATCGGCGACGGTGCGCTGACCGCCGGCATGGCCTTCGAGGCGCTCAACCATGCCTCGGAAGTCGACGCCGACATGCTGGTGATCCTCAACGACAACGACATGTCGATCTCGCACAATGTCGGCGGACTCTCCAACTACCTGGCGAAGATCCTCTCCAGCCGCACCTACAGCAGCATGCGCGAGGGCAGCAAGAAGGTTCTCTCGCGCCTGCCCGGGGCCTGGGAGATCGCCCGCCGCACCGAGGAATACGCCAAGGGCATGCTGGTCCCCGGCACCCTGTTCGAGGAACTCGGCTGGAACTACATCGGCCCGATCGACGGCCACGACCTGCCGACCCTGGTCGCCACCCTGCGCAACATGCGCGACATGAAGGGCCCGCAGTTCCTTCACGTGGTGACCAAGAAAGGCAAGGGCTTCGCCCCGGCCGAGCTGGACCCCATCGGCTACCACGCGATCACCAAGCTGGAAGCCCCCGGCAGCGCGCCGAAGAAGACCGGTGGCCCGAAGTACTCCAGCGTCTTCGGCCAGTGGCTGTGCGACATGGCCGCTCAGGACGCGCGCCTGCTCGGCATCACCCCGGCGATGAAGGAAGGCTCCGACTTGGTGGCCTTCAGCGAACGCTACCCGGAACGCTACTTCGACGTCGCCATCGCCGAGCAGCACGCCGTGACCCTGGCCGCCGGCATGGCCTGCGAGGGCATGAAGCCGGTGGTGGCGATCTACTCGACCTTCCTCCAGCGCGCCTACGACCAGCTGATCCATGACGTCGCCGTGCAGCACCTCGACGTGCTCTTCGCCATCGACCGCGCCGGCCTGGTCGGCGAGGACGGACCGACCCACGCCGGCAGCTTCGACATCTCCTACCTGCGCTGCATCCCCGGCATGCTGGTGATGACCCCCAGCGACGAGGACGAGCTGCGCAAGCTGCTCACCACCGGCTACCTGTTCGACGGCCCGGCCGCGGTGCGCTATCCGCGCGGCAGCGGCCCCAACCACCCGATCGATCCCGACCTGCAGCCGGTGGAAATCGGCAAGGGCGTGGTCCGCCGCCGTGGCGGCAAGGTCGCCCTGCTGGTCTTCGGCGTGCAACTGGCGGAGGCGATGAAGGTCGCCGAAGGGCTCGACGCCACGGTCGCCGACATGCGTTTCGTCAAACCCCTCGACGAAGCCCTGGTGCGCGAACTGGCGGGCAGCCACGAACTGCTGGTGAGCATCGAGGAAAACGCGGTGATGGGCGGCGCCGGCTCGGCGGTCGGCGAGTTCCTCGCCCGCGAGGGCCTCGAAGTCCCGCTGCTGCAACTGGGCCTGCCCGATTACTACGTCGAGCACGCCAAGCCCAGCGAGATGCTCGCCGAGTGCGGCCTGGATGCCGCCGGCATCGAAAAAGCCGTGCGCCAGCGCCTCGACCGGCAGTAGCGCCAAACCCAGCGACAACGGCGGATAACCGCGTTGCGGTTATTCGCCCTCCCCCCAATTGCCCGTAGGGCGAATAACGCCGCCGGCGTTATCCGCCGATACACCGCCATGCCGACACGCACCGCGTGGCAGCGACAACGCCACCGGCGTCATCCGCCGGTACAGCGCGATACCGGCAGCACTTAGCGCGCCCCGGCGAGCGAGCGGCAGAGCTTGTCGGTCGCCGCCAGCATGGCGAAGCTCGGCCGTTCGAGGTTCTTGTCTTCGATCCGGTACAGCTGTCCGCGCCGCGTCGCCGCCAGCGCCGGCCACTGACGCCAGAGTTCCAGCTGGGCGTGACTGCCAGCCACGATGACCGCCGGATCGCGCGCCAGCACCGCTTCGACGCTGACCTGCGGCGCCGGTTGCGGCAGATCGTCGAACAGGTTCTCGGCGCCGCAGACGCGCAGCGCATCGCTGATCACCTGGCGTCCGCCGATGGTGTACAGCGGCCGGTCCCAGACCTGGTAGAACACCTTCAGCGGCTTGTCCCGCCGGTAGCGCTCGGCCAGGCGCCGCATGCCTTCGCGGAACCTGGCCGACAACCGCTGGCCGGCCTCGGCCTCGCCCAATGCCTCGCCCAGCGAAGCCAGTTGCCGAGCCAGTTCGTCGAGGTTGTGCGGTTCGGCGATGAAGAGGGAGATGCCGAAATCGCGCAGGCGCTGCAACTGCGCCTCGGGCACGCTGCCCGGCCAGACCAGGATCAGATCGGGTTGCAGTTCGAGCAGGCGTTCGAGGTTGACCTGGCCGTAGCGGCCGACGGAAGGCAGGTCCCGGATCGCCGCCGGCCGTTCGCCGCCGTCCAGCACGCCGACCAGGCGGCCCGCGGCGCCGAGTTCGAGCACGCTATCGGTCAACGAAGGCGCCAGGCTGACCACCCGCTGCGCCGCCCCGGCGGAAAGGCTGAGGAGCAGGCAGGCAAGCAGCCAGAACGAACGCATCAGCCCAGTTGACGCGGAATACGGTAGAGCCAGAACAGCACCAGGCTGGTGATCCCGAGCAGGATCAGCGCGACGCCGTTGAGCCCGGCGAACATGCCCGGCACGGCGATCCAGGCCGGCAGGCTGGCGCCCAGCAGGGCCTTGCGGCGCACCTGGGCCAGGCTGCTCCAGGCGGCGGCTTCCTCCGGCGTATCCAGCGCTTTCTGGGTGGCGATGAGGCCACGCTTGTAGGCACCGAACAGCGGCAGGTTGACGAACATCGACAGCAGCGCGGCGATGAACAACGGCATCGCCAAGCCATGGGGAAGGGGTTGCAGTGCGCCGAGGAAGAACTCGACCAGGATCAGCGGCAACAGCGCCAACGCCAGCTGCAACCACCAGGCGCGTCCCAGCGCGCCGCGGGCTTGCTGGCGACTCACGTGGTTTCCGCCTCGCCCTGGTGCAGGCTGCCGAGCATGTGGCCGAGCTTGCCGGCCTTGGTCGCCAGGTAGCGCCTGTTGTGCTTGTTCAGGCCCTTCTGCAGCGGCACGCGCTCGGCCACGGTGACGGCATAGCTTTCCAGCGCCTTGACCTTGCGCGGGTTGTTGGTCATCAGGCGCAGGGAGGAAACGCCCAGGTGCGCGAGCATCGGCTGGCACATGGCGTAGTCGCGCTGGTCGGCGCCGAAGCCCAGTTGCAGGTTCGCCTCGACGGTGTCGGCGCCGCCATCCTGCAGCTCGTAGGCGCGGATCTTGTTCAGCAGGCCGATGCCGCGGCCTTCCTGGCGCAGGTAGAGGAGCACGCCGCGGCCTTCCTCGGCGATCGCGGCGAGCGCGCCTTCCAACTGGAAACCGCAATCGCAGCGCAGGCTGAACAGCGCGTCGCCGGTCAGGCATTCGGAATGCAGGCGGCCGAGCACCGGCGCGCCATCGGCGATGTCGCCCATGGTCAGGGCCACATGCTCCTTGCCACTCTCCTCGTCGAGGAAGCCGTGCATGGTGAATTCGCCGAAGGGAGTCGGCAGTTTGGAGGCGGCGACGAACACGACGGACACCGGGGAACTCCTAGGGAAACGGAAGTCCGCCATTGTACCAGCAGCGTCCGGCGCCCGGTCAGTTCGAAATGCCGCAAATACCTATCGAGATGGACGATGGATAGAACCCCGGGTTATGAACGACCGGCGTTCAATGCTTGGCCTCGATAAGCAGCATCCCCTGCTCCTCGCGCCAACGCACCCGGTTGAGGAAGCTCATGCCGAGCAGGGCTTCGGTCGGATAATCGCCTTCGATCACCGCCGCCTCGACGCCCAGCACTTCGATGCCGCCGATCTTCACCCGGTCCAGGGTCACCCGCCAGCCGCGCGAGGTGCCACTGGCGGTGGAGGCGACCATCGGCCGACCGGCCACCCGGTAGTCGATGCCCAGGCGGCGCGCCTCGTTCTCGTTCATGGCGATGCTGGTGGCGCCGGTATCCACCAGGAACTGCATGTTCTGCCCGTTCACCGACCCCGCCACCCAGTAGTGCCCGCCGGTACCTCGGGCGATGCTGAAGGCCTGCCGCTGCGGCGTCGAGTAGCCGGCCTCGTTGTACTCGCGGCTCAACTCGTAGGTGCGTTCGACGCCATCGACCCGCAGCACCGCCTTGCGACTGTCGGCGCTGACCACCTGGACGCCCTGCGGGCCGGTCTGGCCGACCCTGACCAGCTTGCGCTGGCCGTCGACGTTGAGCACCGCCGCGCCAGGAAACAGGCCGACCACGAACACCTGGGGCGCAGCCAGCGAGGGCAGCGCGAGAATGCTGGAAAACAGGGCGACGCACAGGCGCGGCATGGAATCACTCCTTGGGTGGCAGGATCGCCTGCAACGGCGCGTAGGGCCAGTTCCAGCGGGCGAAGATGCGTTCCAGCTCACCGCTGGCGTGCAGCCGCCGCATGCGCCGGTCGAACAGCGCCAGCAGCTCGCGGCCCCTGGGGGTATCGGAGAAGCCAAGATACAACGGCAGCCGGGTGACGTCGGTGATGCGGTACTCAGCCGCCAGCGCTCCGGCTCCGGCGAGCATTTCTTCCAGTTCCGGACGTGAGTCGATGAAGTAGTCGACCCGGTGGTTGAGCAGCATCGGCAGCACCGAGGTGCGGCGCTGCACCTCGCTGTGCGGGGCCAATGGGATATAGCGGGCGAAGGCGTAGCCGCGCATCCAGGCCAGGCGGAACCGGCTCAGGCCTTCGAGTGGCGGCGGTGGGTTGTCCCTCAGGGAAAGCACGGCGATCGGATCGACGTCATAGGGCCAGCGAGGGTAGAGCGCTTCGTCGACTTCCCCGCGGTAGGCGCCGACCCAGGCGTCGGCCTCGCCACGCAGGACCAGGCCGACCGCCCGGGTATAGGGCTCGTTGGCGATGCGCAGGCGCACCCCGGCCGGCTCGTAGACCGCGCGCAGCAAGTCCCAGGCGACCCCGCGACCATCCTCCTGGGTGTAGCGCGTCCAGGTTTCGCTGACCACGCGGATCTCGCCGGGAGCGGACGCGGCAGACGCGACAGCGGACAACAGCCACAGGCAGCAGAACAGGACGAGCAGACGCATGGGAGGCCTCAGACCAGCCAGTGTACCCATCCCCAGACTAGACCCTGCATGACCAGCCAGGCGAATACCCCGGCCAGGACGTCGTCGAGCATGATGCCGACGCCGCCGTGCACGTTGCGGTCAACCCAGCTGATCGGCCAGGGCTTGAGGATATCGACGATGCGGAACACGACGAAGCCGACCAGCAGCCACCACCAGCCCTCCGGCACCAGCCAGAGGGTTATCCACATGCCGACCATCTCGTCCCAGACGATGCCCTCGTGGTCATGCACGCGCAGGTCGTCGGCGACCTTGCCGCACAGCCAGAAGCCGAACAGCATGGTGACTCCCAGCATCAGCCAGTAGCCCCAGTCCGGCAGCATCTGCCACAGCGGGATGAACGGGATGGCCACCAGCGAACCCCAGGTACCCGGCGCCTTGGGCAGGGTACCGGAGCCGAAGCCGAAGGCGAGGAAATGCCAGGGATTGCGCCAGACCGACGGCGGCACCGGCTGCGCCGGCGCCTGATCAGGATGCTCAGTCACGTTGGGTTCCGAAATGTTGGTAGCCGGCCGCGGCCGGCGTGAGTTCCTTTCCGCTGGCGTCGAGCAGGTGCACCCCCTGCCCCACCTCGACCCGGCCGATGACCGCCATGGCCGGCCAGGCGGCGCGAATCTCGTCGAGGTGCGCGGGCGGCAGGGTGAAGGCCAGCACATAGTCGTCGCCGGCGGCCAGTTGCTGGCGCAAGGCTTCCTCGCCGACGAGCAGGCCGCTCAACGCGGCGCTCGCCGGCAAGCGCTGGCATTCGACCAGCAGGGCGACGCCGGAAGCGCGGGCGATATGTCCGCAGTCGGCGAGCAGCCCGTCGGAGATGTCCAGGGCGGCGCTGGCCTTGCCGCGCAGGGCGAGGCCCAGCTCGAATTGCGGGGCCGGCGTCCAGTAGCGCGCCAGCAGGGGCTCGGCCACCTCGGCGGGCGCCGATCTTCGCTCCAGCACCAGTTCCAGCGCCGCTCCAGCCTCGCCGAGCGGGCCACCGACGCAGAGCAGGTCGCCCGGGCGCGCACCGGCGCGGGTCAGCGCCTGGCCGGCCGGCACCCTGCCGAACACGGTCAGGGTCATGCTCAGCGGGCCGCGCGTGGTGTCGCCGCCGACCAGGACCAGGCCACATTGCCGGGCCATGGCGTCGAGGCCGCGGGCGAAGCCCTGCAGCCACTCGGCGTCGGCCTGCGGCAGGGTCAGGGCCAGGGTGAAGGCCAGGGGCGCGGCGCCCATCGCTGCCAGGTCGCTGGCGGACACCGCCAGGGCGCGCTGGGCAAGAAGGAAAGGGTCGCAACCGGCGGGGAAATGCACGCCTTCCACCAGGGTATCGGTGGAGACCGCCAGCTGTTCGCCGGCTGGCGGCGCCAGCAGGGCGCAGTCGTCGCCGATGCCGAGGGCCACACCCTCCGCCTGCGCCGCGCAGGCGGCCGCGGCGAAGAAGCGGCGGATCAGCTCGAACTCACCCATGACGCCGCCGGCGCGGGATCAGCGCTTGCCGCCGCGCAGCTCGGCGGCGCGCAGGCGCGGCGCCAGCTTGTCGAGCACGCCGTTGACGAACTTGTGGCCGTCGGTGGCGCCGAAGGTCTTGGCCAACTCGATACCCTCGTTGATCACCACCTTGTAGGGCACGTCGATGCGGTTGCGCAGCTCGTAGGTGGACAGCCGCAGGATGGCCAGCTCGACCGGGTCGATCTCGGCCAGCGGGCGGTCCAGGCAGGGCTCGAAGGTGGAGTCCAGCTCGCTCTTCTGCCGCGGCACGCCGTGCAGGATCTCGTGGAAGTAGGCGCCGTCGACCTCGGAGAAGTCGTTGTCGGTACGGAACTGCGCCTCGATCTCGTGCAGGGGCTGGCCGGCGATCTGCCAGGAATACAGGGCCTGGACGGCCAGGCTGCGGGCCTTGCGGCGAGCGGCGGTCTTGCCTTTGGGCGGCTTGGCTGCCGGGTTGCCGCTGTCTTGATTGCTCACTTGGCCTCCAACTGCGCCAGCAGGCTGACCATTTCCAGGGCCGACAGCGCTGCTTCCGCGCCCTTGTTGCCGGCCTTGGTGCCGGAGCGCTCGATGGCCTGCTCGATGGAGTCGACGGTGAGGACGCCGAAGGCGACCGGGATGCCGAACTGCAGGGACACCTGGGCCAGGCCCTTGGTGCACTCGCCGGCCACGTATTCGAAGTGCGGGGTGCCGCCACGGATCACCGCGCCGAGGGCGATGATGGCGTCGAAGCCGCCCTGCTGGGCGACCTTCTGGGTCACCAGCGGGATCTCGAAGGCACCCGGGGCGCGGATGATGGTGATCTCGCTTTCAGCCACGCCGTGGCGGACCAGGGCGTCGACGGCGCCGCTGACCAGGCTTTCCACGACGAAGCTGTTGAAGCGGCCGACCACCAGGGCGTAGCGGCCTTTGGGAGCAATGAAGGTACCTTCGATGGTCTTCAGGGTCATGAGCAGGTCTCATCTGTTAAAGAGCCGGGGCGCCGTTGCGCCCCGAGCGAAAAGGGACGAAAGGTCCGTCCAGCATAGCGCCCGCCGCGATCTTGCACGCGGCGGGCGGGACGGGCCTTATTCGGCGGGCAAGTATTCTACAACTTCCAGGTCGAAACCGGATATCGCATTGAAGCGCATCGGCGCGCTCAGCAGGCGCATCTTGCGCACGCCGAGGTCGCGCAGGATCTGCGAGCCGGCACCCACGGTGCTGTAGGTGGTGGTGGCCTTGGGCGCCGGTGCCGGCGCCGAAGCGATCTCGCGGACGTGCGCGAGCAGGTCGTCGCCGCCGATCTGGTGGCCGAGCAGCAGCACCACGCCGCTGCCTGCCTCGGCGACCTTGGTCATCGCCGCGCGCAGGCTCCAGCGGCCCGGCTGGTTGACCTGCAGCAGGTCGCGCAGCGGGTCCATGTTGTGCACGCGGACCAGGGTCGGCTCTTCCGCGCAGACCTTGCCGAGGGTCAGCGCCAGGTGCACGTCGCCCTCCACCGAGTCGCGGTAGGTGATCAGGTTGAAGTGCCCCAGTTCGCTGTCCAGCGGCTGCTCGGCGATGCGCTCCACGGTGCGCTCGTGGATCAGCCGATAGTGGATCAGGTCGGCGATGGTGCCGATCTTGATCCCGTGCTCGGCGGCGAACGCCTCCAGCTCGGGCCGGCGGGCCATGCTGCCGTCGTCGTTCATCACCTCGCAGATCACCCCGGACGGCTCGAACCCGGCCATCCGCGCCAGGTCGCAGGCCGCCTCGGTATGCCCGGCGCGCGCCAGGGTACCGCCCGGCTGGGCCATCAGCGGGAAGATGTGGCCGGGGCTGACGATGTCGGCGGCCACCGCGTTCTTCGCCGCCGCGGCCTGCACGGTGCGGGCGCGGTCGGCGGCGGAGATGCCGGTGGTGACGCCCTCGGCGGCCTCGATGGAGACGGTGAACTTGGTGCCGAAGCCGGAGCCGTTGCGCTGCACCATCAGCGGCAGGCCGAGGCGCTCGCAGCGCTCGCGGGTCATCGGCATGCAGACCAGGCCGCGGGCATGCTTGACCATGAAGTTGATGTCTTCGGTGCGGACGCATTCGGCGGCCATGATCAGGTCGCCTTCGTTCTCGCGATCCTCGTCATCCATCAGGATGACCATCTTGCCTTGGCGGATGTCTTCGATCAGTTCGTCAATCGTGTTGAGTGCCATGGGCACCCCCTTGTGCAATTCGTGGGTTACTTGAGAAAACCGTTCTCGGCGAGAAACGCTTCGCTGATGCCGGATGCGCTGGGCTCGGCGGCCTTGTCGCCGAGCAGCAGGCGTTCCAGGTAACGCGCCAGCAGGTCGACCTCGAGGTTGACCCGGCGCCCGGGCTGGTACTCGGCCATGATGGTTTCGCTGAGCGTATGCGGGACGATGGTCAGTTCGAACTCCGCGCCGTTCACCGCGTTCACCGTGAGGCTGGTGCCGTCGACGGTGATCGAACCCTTGTGCGCGATGTACCTGGCCAGTTCGCGCGGGGCGCGCACGGTGAACTGGATGGCGCGGGCGTTCTCCTCGCGCTTGAGCACCTCGCCAACGCCGTCGACATGGCCGCTGACCAGGTGCCCGCCGAGGCGGGTGGTCGGCGTCAGGGCCTTTTCCAGGTTCACCCGGCTACCCACCTTCAGGTGCTGGAAGGCGGTGCGCGCCAGGCTCTCGCGGCTGACGTCGGCCCAGAAGCCATCGCCGGGCAGTTCCACCGCGGTGAGGCAGACGCCGTTGACCGCGATGCTGTCGCCGAGCTTGACATCGCCCAGGTCGAGCTTGCCGGTGGCGATGTAGACCCGCAGGTCGCCGCCCTTGGGCGTCATCGCGCGGATGCTGCCGATCGACTCGATTATGCCGGTGAACATGCGACCTCCCGTTTTTCCGCCGCACAGGCGCGCAGCCCGGCCGGCGCGACGCCGAGCGGCCTGCATGCCATAGCGCGGGTATTCCAAGATGAAGACATATGACGAACTCCTGTTTCGTGAAAAACAGGGCTTTTTGGATCGAAGGGGATCTTGCGGGCGCACGCGGTACGCCCAGGCAGGCAATCCCGTTCTCTCTTTATCCGGACTATGACCGTCGGCCCCGGAATCGCACCGGATCTGCTGACCTTGTCGTCCGGCGGTGGCCGGTCCGGCAAGCGCTCGCGGGCTAGGCGCGTTGCGCGCCATTACCGCCGGTGGGGACTTTCACCCCGCCCTGAGAACGTTACGGCCACCGAGATGGCCGTGTGGCGTTTTACCACAGTTGCGCCGCTTGTGCATCGTCCTGCGCGTCGCCGCGCAGCGAAGTTCAGGCGTCCTGCGGACGGGGCCGCGCGGTGACCAGCCAGTCGTCGCCCACCGCGCGGATGTCGTCGATCTCCAGCTCCGCCGCATCGGCCATCCGCGCCAGCGGCCAGTCGAGCAAAGGACGGGCGCTGGAGCCGAGGAACTTCGGTGCGACGAACAGCCGGTACTCATCCACCAGCCCCAGCCGGGCGAAGGCGCCGGCCAGGCGCGGGCCGGCCTCCACCAGTACTTCATTGGCACCGCGCGCCGCCAGTTCCAGGAGCAGCTTGTGCAGGTCGACGTGGCCCTCGGCGGAGGGCAGCGCCAGCAGTTCGTGGCCGGCGTCCTGGAAGCGTTCGCGCGCGGAGGCGGCGGCGCAGGTCGCCACCAGCGCCGGGCCGGCCTGGTAGAACGCCGACTCCAGCGGCACCCGCAGGCGCCCGTCGACCAGCACCCGCAACGGCTGGCGAGCCGCGGCGAGCGCGGTAAGCTCGGCATTCAGGCCCAGTTCGTCGGGGCGTACGTTGAGCCGCGCATCGTCCGCCAGCAGCGTATCGGCGCCGGACAACACCACGCTTGAGCGAGCGCGCAAGCGCTGCACCGCCGAACGCGCGGCGGGGCCGGTGATCCACTGGCTTTCCCCGCTGGCCATGGCGGTGCGCCCGTCCAGGCTCATCGCCAGCTTGACCCGGACGAACGGCAGGCCATGTTCCATGCGCTTGATGAAACCGATGTTGAGTTCCCGCGCCTCGGCCTCGAGGACCCCGCTGTGCACCGCGATGCCTGCCTGCATCAGACGCAGCAGGCCGCGGCCGGCAACCTCGGGGTTTGGATCCTGCATCGCCGCGACCACCCGCGCCACCCCGGCGCCCACCAGCGCATCGGCGCACGGCGGGGTGCGGCCGAAGTGGCTGCAGGGCTCGAGGGTCACGTAGGCGGTGGCGCCGCGTGCCTTCTCGCCGGCCTGGCGCAGGGCATGGACCTCGGCGTGCGGCTCGCCGGCGCGGACGTGCCAGCCCTCGCCGACCACCTGGCCGTCCCTGACCAGCACGCAGCCGACGCGCGGATTCGGATGGGTGGAGTACAGCCCCTGGCGCGCCAGCTCCAGGGCGCGGGCCATGTACAGCGGGTCGGCGGCGTTCATTCCTTGGCCGGCTCGCGGGCGAGGCGTTCGATCTCCTCGCGGAATTCGTTGAGGTCCTGGAAGCGCCGGTAGACCGAGGCGAAGCGGATGTAGGCGACTTCGTCGAGCTTCTGCAGCTCGGCCATCACCAGTTCGCCCAGCACCCGCGACTTGATCTCGCGCTCGCCGGTGGCGCGCAGCTGGTGCTTGATGTGGCCGATGGCCGCTTCCAGGCGTTCGACGCTGACCGGACGCTTCTCCAGGGCACGCTGCATGCCGGCGCGCAGCTTGTCCTCGTCGAACGGCTGGCGGCTGCCGTCCTGCTTGATCAGACGCGGCATGACCAGCTCGGCGGTCTCGAAGGTGGTGAAGCGTTCACCGCAGGCCAGGCACTCGCGGCGCCGGCGCACCTGATCGCCCTCGGCGACCAGTCGCGAGTCAATCACTTTGGTGTCATGGGCACCGCAGAAGGGACAATGCATGGTGCAGGTACAGGCGTAGCTGAAGGAAGCCGCATGGTAGCGCATCCGCGCCCGGCCGAGCACCCGCAGAATCGAGCGGCGCCGGCGCGATGGGAAAGGCGGGAGGAATCGGACGTTGCGGCCCACGCGAAGCGCGACAAGAATCACACTTTGCGCTATACAAGCGCCGCCCCGGATTCCACCGCCATGGAGCAGCCCATGACCCTGCGCCCGATCGCCCTGCTGGCTTTCCTTCTCCTCGCCGCTTGTTCCAGCGACAAGCCGAAGCCCGCGCCGACACCGCCAGCCCCGCGCAGCGTGAGCATGGTCGAGCCGGTGCTGCCGGCCCACCTGCGCGAGCTGAGCGGAACCCTGAGCAGCGTCCAGGGCAGCCTGCCGCGCGGCAGCGAGGTGCAGATGGCGCTGCTGGTGATCGACGAGCGCGACCGCCCGCAGCGACTGCTGGCCAGCGAGACGGTGCTGGCCTCCGGCGAACTCATGCCCTTCCGCCTGCCTTTCAACCCCGAATCCTTCCCGCCGGCCGGCGGCGCGCTGCGCGTCGAACTGCACGCCCGGGTGATCCAGTCCGGCCAGTTGGCCTGGCGCCTGCACCCGTTGCGGATCGCCCAGCCGACCACCCAGGCCCTCGGCGAACTGCGCCTGGTACGCGCACCGTGACGGCACCGCAAGCCCTGACCCAGGCGCTGGGCGAACTGCTCGGCGACGCCCGGCTCAGCGCCACCGCGCTGCCCGGCACCGACCTGCGCCTGTGGCTGATCGACGCGCGGAACATGGACCGCCAGTTCAGTCCGGAGGAAACCCGCCGCATCCTCGAGGAGCCGCCGTACTGGTGCTTCTGCTGGGCCAGCGGGCTGGTCCTGGCGCGCTGGCTGGCGGAGCGCCCGCAGTGGGTCCGCGGCAAGCGCGTGCTGGACTTCGGCAGCGGCTCCGGGGTGGCGGCGATCGCCGCGGCCCGCGCCGGCGCCGCCGAGGTGGTGGCCTGCGACCTGGATCCCCTGGCGCTGGCGGCGAGCCGGGCGAACGCCGAACTGAACGGAGTGGCGCTGAATTATTCGGCGGACTTCTTCGCCGAAGACGATCGCTTCGACCTGATCCTGGTCGCCGACGTGCTCTATGACCGCGCCAACCTGCCGCTGCTCGACCAGTTCCTCAGTCGCGGCCGCCAGGCGCTGGTCGCCGACTCGCGGGTGCGTGACTTCCGTCATCCGCTGTACCGGCGCCTGGACGTGCTCGACGCCTGTACCTGGCCGGACCTCGCCGAGCCCGCCGAATTCCGCCTGGTCAGCCTGTATCACGCCGAACGCGGGCAAGCCTGAGGCACGGGCTTGTTTGCGCGCGGCGCGCCCCCACTTATAGTGGTCACCACCTTGCGTTTCCGAGAATCGACATGAGCGATACGCCCTACATCTTCGACGTCACCGGCGCCAACTTCGAGCAGCTGGTCATCGAGAACTCATTCCACAAGCCGGTCCTGGTGGACTTCTGGGCCGACTGGTGCGCCCCGTGCAAGGCGCTGATGCCGCTGCTGGCGCAGATCGCCGAGTCCTACCAGGGCGAATTGCTGCTGGCCAAGGTCAACTGCGACGTCGAGCAGGACATCGTGATGCGCTTCGGCATCCGCAGCCTGCCGACCGTGGTCCTGTTCAAGGATGGCCAGCCGGTCGACGGCTTCGCCGGCGCCCAGCCCGAGTCGCAGATCCGCGCCCTGCTGGAACCCCATGTGAAAGCCCCGGCGCTGCCCGACGAAGACCCGCTGGAAGTGGCCCAGGCGCTGTTCGCCGAAGGTCGCATCGGCGACGCCGAAGCGACCCTGAAGGCCCTGCTGGCGGAGCACAACGACAACCCCGCTGCGCTGATCCTCTACGCCCGCTGCCTGGCCGAGCGCGGCGAACTGGAAGAGGCGCAGGCCATCCTCGACGCGGTGAAGAGCGACGAGCACAAGCAGGCCCTGGCCGGCGCCCGCGCGCAGCTGACCTTCCTGCGCCAGGCCGCCGACCTGCCCGACGCCGCCGAGCTGAAGAGTCGCCTGGCGAACGACGCCGGCGACGACGAGGCCGCCTACCAGCTGGCCATCCAGCAGCTCGCCCGGCAGCAGTACGAAGCGGCGCTGGATGGCCTGCTCAAGCTGTTCCTGCGCAACCGCGGCTACCAGGACGACCTGCCGCGCAAGACCCTGGTACAGGTGTTCGACCTGCTCGGCAACGACCACCCGCTGGTCACCACCTATCGCCGCAAGCTCTACCAGGCGCTCTACTGAGTGGTCCGGGCCCCGTCCGCGGGGCTCACTCTTCCTGCCAGACGAATACCTGGGTACCGTCGACCACCTCGACCCTGACCCGCGCGTTGTGCCGCAGGCGCACCAGCAGATGCTTGGCGGCCCCGGCGTTGCCGGTGAAGGCCTGCAGTTCCGCGAGCAGTTGCGGTCCCTCGATCCGTCCACTGCCGCGCAGCAGGTCGATGGCGGCCTGCCACAGGCGATCCTGCGGCGCTTCCGCCACCGGCGTCCTGGCCGCCGCGGCCTGCGGCCCGCCCGGCGGCGGCGGGGGCAAGTGTTGCGCCAGCTGGCGCCAATCCTCGGCGTCCAGCTCCAGGGTCAGGTCCACCGGCCAATCGCCGATGCTTCCGCGAATCCGCACCATCTCGTTTCTCCACAAGCGAATCGCGCCATGCTCCCACGTCGGCGCGAATGGACCAAATCAACCAGGCTAGGCAGGCGGAAAAATTCGTTATAACGTAACGAATCATTTCCCATCCTTGCCGGAGTCCCGTCCATGCGCCCACTGCTGTTAGCCCTCGCCTTGCTGCCGTTCGCCGTCCAGGCCCATGACGATCATGACCACGCCCACGGCAGCCTCGGCAAGCACGAGCACGGCGTAGCCCAGTTGAACGTGGCGCTGGACGGCAAGAGCCTCGAACTGGAGCTGGACAGCCCGGCGATGAACCTGGTCGGCTTCGAGCATGCCGCCAGCAGCGAAGCGGACAAGGCCGCCGTGGCCAAGGCCCGCGCACAGCTGGAAAAACCGCTGGAGCTGTTCGCCCTGCCGGTCACCGCCGGCTGCTCGGTGGCCAGCCAGGAGCTGCGGAGCCCGCTGTTCGGCGACAAGGCGGCGGCCCACGCGCACGAGGAGAAGGCAGGCCACGAACACGAACACGAACACGAACACGGTCATGCCGATATCCACGCCCATTACCGGCTCAGCTGCGAGAAGCCCGAGCTGCTCAAGCTGCTGACCCTCGCCGAGTTCTTCAAGCGCTTCCCCGCCACCCAGAAAATTCAGGTACAACTGATCGGTCCCGACGGCCAGAAAGGCGCCGACCTGGCTCCGGCCAGCGCCGAGCTGAAGCTGTAGGATCGTTCCGGAGGCGCCGCGAGGGATTCGGCGCGGCGCCCCTCCATCCATTCTCGAGGCTCCGGCGGAGCGTTCCGCCCCTACCCCCATGAGCGCACTGATCACCCTGAGCAACCTCGGCTTCGCCTGGCCCGGCCAGGCGGAGTTGCTGGACATCCCCAGCTTCCATCTCGAACGCGGCGAGAGCTTGTTCCTCAAGGGGCCTTCCGGCAGCGGCAAGACCACCCTGCTCGGCCTCCTCGGCGGCGTGCAGAAGCCCGGCCGCGGCAGCATCCGCCTGCTCGGCGAGGACCTGGAAAAGCTGTCCGCCGCGCGCCGCGACCATTTCCGCGTCGACCACACCGGCTACATCTTCCAGCAGTTCAACCTGCTGCCGTTCCTCTCGGTACGCGAGAACGTCGAGCTGCCCTGTCATTTTTCCGCGTTGCGCCGTCAGCGCGCCCGCGAACGCCACGGCAGCCCGGCGCAGGCCGCCAGCCATCTGCTCGGCCAGCTCGGCCTCGGCGGCGAACTGCACGAACGCCGCGCCGACAGCCTGTCCATCGGCCAGCAGCAGCGGGTCGCCGCCGCCCGTGCGCTGATCGGCCAGCCGGAACTGGTGATCGCCGACGAGCCGACCTCGGCGCTCGACGCCGACAGCCGCGAGGCGTTCCTCCAACTGCTCTTCGCCGAATGCCGCGAGGCCGGCGCCAGCCTGCTGTTCGTCAGCCACGACCAGAGCCTGGCCGGGCTGTTCGACCGCAGCCTGTCCCTTTCCGATCTCAACCGCGCCGCCCGGCCGGTAGGACTCTGAGCATGTATCTCTTCCGACTGGCTCTGGCCAGCCTGGCCAACCGCCGCTTCACCGCCCTGCTGACGATCTTCGCCATCGCCCTCTCCGCCTGCCTGCTGCTGGCGGTGGAGCGGGTCCGCAGCGAGGCCAAGGCCAGCTTCGCCAGTACCATCTCCGGTACCGACCTGATCGTCGGTGCGCGCTCCGGCTCGGTGAACCTGCTGCTCTACTCGGTGTTCCGCATCGGCAACGCGACCAACAACATCCGCTGGGACAGCTACCGGCACTTCGCCGACAACCCGCGGGTGAAGTGGGCGATTCCCATCTCCCTGGGCGACTCGCACCGCGGCTACCGGGTGATGGGCACCGACGCCGGCTATTTCGAGCATTACCGCTACGGGCGCGGCCAGGCACTGCAACTGGCCGAGGGCCGCGCCTTCGGCCAAGACCTGTTCGACGTGGTGCTCGGCGCCGAGGTGGCCGAAGCCCTGCACTACAGGCTCGGCGAGAGGATCGTGCTGGCCCACGGGGTGAGCACGGTGAGCCTGGTGAAGCACGACGACAAGCCGTTCACCGTGGTCGGCATCCTCCAGCGCACCGGCACGCCGGTGGACCGCACCCTGCACATCTCCCTCGCCGGCATGGAGGCGCTGCACGTCGACTGGCGCAACGGTGTGCCGGCGCTGGGCGCCGGGCGCGTCAGCGCCGAGCAGGCACGGCACATGGAGCTGCAGCCGCAGGCGATTACGGCGTTCCTGGTCGGCCTGAAGAGCAAGGTGGCGACCTTCGCCCTGCAACGCGAGGTCAACGACTATCCCGGCGAACCGCTGATGGCGATCCTGCCCGGTGTCGCCCTGCAGGAACTGTGGGGCCTGATGGGCACCGCGGAGAAGGCGCTGTTCGTGGTCTCGCTGTTCGTCGTCCTGACCGGCCTGATCGGCATGCTCACGGCGATCCTCACCAGCCTCAACGAGCGCCGCCGCGAAATGGCCATCCTGCGCTCGGTGGGCGCACGTCCCTGGCATATCTTCGGCCTGCTGCTGGCCGAGGCCTTCAGCCTGGCGCTGGCCGGCGTCGGCCTCGGCCTCGGCCTGCTCTACCTGGGCATCGCCGCCAGCCAGGGCTACGTCCAGGCCAGCTACGGCATCTACCTGCCGCTGGCCTGGCCGAGCGACTATGAGTGGAGCCTGCTCGGGGCTATCCTGGCGGCCGCCGTGCTGATCGGCTGCGTGCCGGCCTGGCGCGCCTACCGCCAGTCCCTGGCCGATGGCCTGTCGATCCGCCTATGACCCGGAGTTATTCCCCGATGCTGCGCTCCCTGACCGTCCTCCTGCTGGCTTTCGCCCTGCTCCTGGGCAGTGCCGTGGCGCGCGCCGCGCCGCGCGAACTGACCTGGTCGCAACTGATCCCGGCCGGCGCCCCGCCGGCCCCGGCGCCACTGCCGATCCACGACCTCGCCAACGCCCTCAGCGAAGCCGGCCCGGCGGCCAGCCAGCAGAGCCCCAACGCCCCAGTGGTGAAGGCACTGGACGGCATCGAGGCCAAGCTGCCGGGCTACATCGTGCCGCTGGAAATCAGTGAGGCCGGGCTGGTCACCGAGTTCCTCCTGGTGCCCTACTACGGCGCCTGCATCCACGTGCCACCGCCGCCGTCGAACCAGATCGTCTACGTGAAGACCGCCAAGGGCGTGCAGATGGACGAGCTGTACCAGCCGTTCTGGGTCGAGGGCACCTTCAAGGTGGAAAACGCCAGCAGCGAACTGGCGGCGGCCGGCTACCGCATGCAGGCGAGCAAGGTGACACCCTATGAATACGAAGATGGCTGAACGGCATGCGACAATCCGCCGCGCGCATTAGGTTGCGGCGGTCACATTTGCCCCTAGGATTGATTGAGCTGTGTCAAGGAAGGCAACTGTTAGCTGGCTGACCATTAGCAGCACCAACACTCTTCTAATACAAGGAATGGAGCTCATCATGCGTAAGTCCTGGCTTACCGCTTCCCTGCTGGCCCTCACCGTCGCCTCCCCGTTCGCCGCTGCGGATATTCAAGGACACAAGGCCGGTGACTTCATCATCCGCGGCGGCTTCGCCACCGTCGATCCCGACGACAGCAGTTCCGACATCAAGCTGGACGGCGCCAAGCAGCGCGGTACCAAGGCGACTGTCGACAGCGATACCCAGCTCGGTCTGACCTTCACCTACATGTTCGCCGACAAGTGGGGCGTGGAACTGGTCGCCGCCACCCCGTTCAACCACCAGGTCGACGTCAAGGGCCTCGGCCCGGGCCTGGACGGCAAGCTGGCCGACATCAAGCAACTGCCGCCGACCCTGCTGCTCCAGTACTACCCCATGGGCGGCACCAACAGCGCCTTCCAGCCCTACGGCGGCCTCGGCGTGAACTACACCACCTTCTTCGACGAAGACCTCGCCAGCAACCGCAAGGCGCAGGGTTTCAGCAGCATGAAGCTGCAGGACTCCTGGGGCCTGGCCGGCGAACTGGGCTTCGACTACATGCTCAACGAGCACGCGCTGTTCAACATGGCCGTCTGGTACATGGACATCGACACCAAGGCCAGCATCAACGGCCCGAGCGCGCTGGGCGTGAGCAAGACCAAGGTCGACGTGGACGTCGATCCGTGGGTCTACATGATCGGTTTCGGCTACAAGTTCTGAGCCGTAGACTGACGCGGGGCACGCCCCCGACCCGAAAGGCGCCTCCGGGCGCCTTTCTTTCATCCTGTGGAAAGGGCCCATGTACCTCTGGCTGAAAACCCTGCACATCGCCTTGGCCCTGAGCAGCGCCGCGCTGTTCGCCTGGCGCCTGGCCTGGAACTGGTGCGGACGCAAGAGCGCCGGCATCCGCCGCTGGGGACCGCACCTGGTGGATACCCTGCTGCTGCTCAGCGCGCTGGGCCTGGTGCACCTGGCGATGCCCTGGCCGCTGCCGCTGTGGCTGCAGGCGAAGCTGGGCCTGTTGCTGGGCTATATCGTCTGCGCGGCGTTCGCCCTGCGCATGGCCCGGGGGATCGGCAAGGGCCTGCTCAGCGCCCTCAGTCTCGCCCTGCTGGGCGGGATCTTCTACCTGGCGCTGAACAAGCCCTGGTGGTGATCAACGCCCGAGCAGGCGCGCCAGGCCCACGCTCATCGGCGTCGGCTGATCGAAGCGGAAGCGCTGCAGCAAGCGGTCGTTATTCGCCCGCGAATGCTTGATATCGCCGGCCCGCGCCTCGGCGTGGCTCACCGGCGGCAGGCCGCCGAGCACCTGGCCGATCTCGGCCAGCAGCTGCTTCAGGCTGGTGGCGCGGTTTAGGCCGACGTTCACCGCGCCGGACTCCACCGCCTGTGCCTCCAGCGCCTGGACGAGGAAGTCGACCAGGTCGGCGACGTAGATGAAATCACGGGTCTGCTCGCCATCGCCGAACACGGTGATCGGGGTTCCCTTGAGCGCGCGCTCGGTGAAGATGCTGATCACTCCGGAATAGGGCGAGGACGGGTCCTGGCGCGGCCCGTAGACGTTGAAGAAGCGGAAGATCGCCGGCTCCAGGCCATGCTGGCGACGATAGAAATCCAGGTAATACTCGCTGGCCAGCTTGTCCGAGGCGTAAGGCGTCAGCGGGGATTTCGGAGTGTCCTCGTCGATCGCGCTGCCTTCGCCATTCTGCCCGTAGACCGCTGCGCTCGAGGCGAACACCACGCGCCTGACGCCCTGCTCGCGCATCGCTTCGCAGAGGTTCAGGGTGGCGATGAAATTGCTCTGGTGGGTGGCGACCGGATCGTCCACCGAGGCCTGCACCGAGGCCACCGCCGCCAGGTGGGCGACCGCCGCGCAGCCCTTCAGGGCCGCCGCCAGGGTCGCCGCGTCGGCGGCGTCGCCTTCGATCAGCTCGACCCGCCCGTCGTCCAGGGGCAGGTTGTCGCGCTTGCCGGTGGACAGGTTGTCCAGCACCCGCACGCGGTGGCCGCGCGCGAGCAGCGCGTCGGTCAGGTGGGAGCCGATGAAACCGGCGCCGCCGGTGATCAGGATCGGTCGTTCAGACATGCCTGTAGTACCTGTCCAGTAACGGGGGTAAGCCCGCGCGCCAGGCGCGCGGCTTGATGCCGAAGGTGTGGAGGATTTTCTTGCAGACCATCACTGCGTGCTGCGGTTCGTCCGCGGCATCGGGACGAGCGGCGTGGGCTTCCGCCGACGGCTCCTGGATGAGGTTGGAGCGGTAGCTGCGCGCCTCGTTGAGGATCACCTGGCCCAGGGCCAGGGTGGTGGTCGCCTCCAGACCGCCGTAGTGATAGGTGCCCCACAGCGGGGCCTGGCAATCCAGTTGCTTGAGTACCGAGAGCACCACCCGCGCGGCGTCGTCCACCGGAGTCGGGTTGCCGCGCCGGTCGTCGGCGAGGTACAGCGGCTGCGGCTGCTCGGCGCGACTGAGGAAGCGCCCCAGCAGGCCGTTCGGGCTTTCATCGAGCAGCCAGCCGAAGCGGATCAGCACATGCCGCGGACAGGCCGCCCGCACGCTCTGCTCCATGCGCCAGAGCGCCTGGCCGCGCAGGCCTAGCGGCAGGGTCTCGTCCTTCTCGCTGTAGGCGGTGGCCCGGGCGCCATCGAAAACCCGGTAGCTGGACGGCTGGATCAGCAGGATCTCGTAGTGCTGGCAGAACTCGGCGAGGCGCTCGACCGCGCGCTCCTGGGCATTCAGACGCGCCGCTTCGACCTGCTCGGCCTGGAACCAGTCATGGTAGAAGGCGAGGTTGATCACCGCATCGGGACGCGTTTCGTCCAGCAGGGTGGTGAGGCTGGCGGCATCCCAGCCCTGCTCGGGTGGTCTGGGCGCGAGGAAACCGATGTCTTCCTCCGCCCCGAGGCGGATCAGCGCCTGTCCAAGGGCATTACCGCCGCCCAAAAGCATCAGGCGCATTCGCATGGTGTAGGGGGGCACTCGAAATCTGATAGTGGTTGGCGACGCGGCGCACGCCCCAAGGCAGTGACGTCCTGCGCCTCGCTGGCGACATGAAAGGGTCGGGCATCGGGTGCTGCTTTATCGCGGCAAGTATCCCGGACAGCGCCGCCGTTATTTTCATGCAACCTGACACGCCGCATTCTTGCTGTGCCTTCGGTACAGCGTCAAGCATTCACCGGGCCAGCTCCGCCAGCGGCGCGGATCAGCGTGACGAATGGCAACGCGTGAAGGAATCAGGCCGGTAGTGCGGCGGCCCGATAGTCTTTCGGCGAAACCTCGAACTGCTTCTTGAACGCCCGGCTGAAGTGCGCCGAGTCGCTGAAGCCCCACTTGAACGCGATGGAGGTGATCGACTCGCCGCGCAGCGCCGGGTTGCCGAGATCGGCGGCGCTGCGCCCCAGGCGCTGGCGGAGGATGTAGCGACAGACGCTGTCACCCTGGTCCTCGAACAACCGGTACAGCTGGCGCACCGAAATGCGCAGGCGCGCGGCGAGCATATCCGGGCTCAGGCGCGGCTCCTGCAACGACTGCTCGATGAGCCGCTCCGCATGACGCCGCAGGCTGTAGCCGTAGAGCCCGGCCAGTGCCCCATCCTGCGCCTCGCCGGCGTGCTGCAGGGCCGGCCCGAGCAGGGCGATCAGCGCCTCCTGCAACGCCCCGCCCTCACCCGCCAGCGCCCACGGCTGCAGTTCGCCGGCGCACACCTGCTGCACCAGCAGGAGCAGGAGACGACCGCTGGCGCAGTTCGGCGAGAGTTTGCCAAAGGCCCGCTGGCTGGGTGGCAGCTGTCGGCATACCTGCTCGCGGGAGAGATGGAACGAGGTGTGTTCGATGAGGCCGTGGGGAATGATCTCGCAGCCGCCCGCGGAGTCCATCAGCGCCATCTCCCCTGGCGCCAGCTCCATGCTGTCCCCACCCTGGCGCAGTTGCGCATGGCCGCTGCGCTGGACGACCAGGAAGCAGTGGCGGTCGTCGTCATGGTCGGCATGGGTGGTCTGGCGAGCGATGCGCCCGGCGTTGGTGCGGATCTGCGCCAGCTCCAGGCCGCCGAGATCCTGCCGCGATATATCGCCGATGAACAGCGTCCGGTTCAGCGCGGGCTGCGACTCGAAGCGACCGCAGACCTGGCGCAATGCCCGGTCCCAGGCCTCGAAGCTGTTGGGTGCGGAAGACAGGGTATGCACCGGGCACCTCCTGACGGCAATGGCCATCGTTATTGTTGTATGGGCGGCAGGAGATGTGGCCACGCCGCTTTAGCGACATGATTAACATGTTATCGATATACCGACAAGCTACCGGAATGGTCGCTCGGAAGCGTACCGGGGTGGTGGGCTCAGGAGGAAGAAAGCAGGCGCTGCAATTGCACGAAGGTCCCCAGCAGCGCCTGGCGCTGCTCGCCGACCAGGGGAATGTAGCGGCGGTAGGCGGGCATCCGGTTGACCACTTCGCAGGCCCCCAGGTGCTCCAGGCTCAGGTTCCAGCCCAGGCTGTCGCGGCGCAGGCGCAAGCTGCGGAAATCCAGGGGCATGAGCTGCTCCCGCAAGGCCCGATCCTCCTCCAGGATCGCCGGCAACGGCCCGGGAACACCGCCACGACGCACCACGCAGACGATCCCGCGGCGGCGCAGCCAGCCGTCATGGCGCAGCTCCAGGCTGACCGGCGGATATCCCGGAGCCGGAACGAACAGGCGGAACTCGGTGGTGACGATATGCATCAGCAGGTGCGCCTGGACCCGCTCGCGGACCTCGATACTCAGATCCTTCGTACGCAGCAACAGCCTGCCATCCTGCTCCACGCAGTCGACACCCGCCAGGTTTCGACGCACCAGCGCCAGGGTCGCGCCCGGTCGATAGGCCGAGGGCAACCACTCGCGCCAGTAGCGCTCATACCAGCGCGCCCAAGCGGACATTCGCCCTCTCCCGCTGCTGTTGCAGTTCTTCCACGGCGAACTCCTTCTCCAGCACCTCCTCCACCGACAGCGGGCGGAACGGGTTGACCCGCTGTACGCACAGGGTCCAGAACAGCGCATAGGCGGCTGCCAGCCCGAGCATCAGGGCGAACGGCAGGTAGATGTCGGCGGGGTCCATCCCCGGCGGCGTGATGTAGCACATTCCAAGCAGGATTCCGGCGCTGGAGAACAGCTGCGGCAAAGGGAACAGCGGCGAGCGATAGGCGCGCGGCAGGTCCGGCCGGCGGATGCGCAGCAGCACCACCGAGAGGGTCACCAGCAGATAGGCGGTACCCCAGGCGCAGACCGCCGCCAGCACCAGGTGGATGATCCCTTCGCTGTCGCCGCCCAGCCACCAGGCATGCAGGCAGGGGATCGCAGCCGCCACGGCGATGCACAGCAGCGGCGTCTTGAAGCGTGGATGCAGGTAGGTGAAGGCCTTCGGCAAGGCGCCATCCAACGCCATCCCGTAGAGGATCCGTGGCAGTCCGGCCATCAGCGTGTTGATGGTGGCGGCCCCGGCGAACAGCAGGCCGACGCCCAGCCAGACGCGGCCGAACGGACCCATCACCTGCTCGGCGAATCGCGGGATCGCCATCGGCGTCTCCAGCAGGTGCACGCCGCCGCCAAGGTCGAGGTTCTCCACCTGCCGGCGCATCGCCGCGCCATACAGGAACATGCAACTGGCCACCCCGACCAGCCCCAGCGCCATCGCCCGCGGCAAGGTCCGCGAGGCGTGGCGTACCTCCGGCGCCAGCGGAGTGACGAATTCGCAACCGACGAACATGAACATCGCCATGCCCACCAGCGACAGCAGGGTCGGCAGGTCGCTGCCGACCATCGATGCGCCGAACCAGCCTTGCGACTCCACCGCGGGCAGGCGCAGCAGACCGCCCACGGCGAAGATCATCAGGGTGCTCCACATGCCGAAGGTGAGGATCACCTCGGCGCGGCTGAAGGCGGTGACCCCCACCGCATTGAGCAGGCCGAAGCCGAGCACCATGCCGACACCCACCAGCCAGGCGCCGCCCCCGGGTTCGGTGAGGGTGTTCAGCGATTCGAAGTTGACCAGCGCCATGGTCCCGCTGAGCATGGTTTCGGCGGTGCCGGCGAACACATGGACGATCAGGTAGGCCGAGAGCGTGCCGGTGATCGCGAAGAAACGCCCGAGGCCGCACGACAGGTAGTCGTAGACCGAGCCGCGGGTGGGCAGCAGACAGGCGGCCTCGGCGAAGGTGGTGGACTGCGCCAGCATGAGCAGCAGCGCCACCAGCATCGCCGCCGCGAAGGTCCCGCCCCCCAGGCCGAAGCCGGTGGTGGCGGTGAGGATCACCGGGCTGGCCATGATCAGCCCGACCGAACTGGCCAGGGCGGTGGGAAAACCGACCCGTCCCCGGAGCAGGTGCTGGGTGAGTCTGGAGTTCGACATCGACATATCCTCGACGGCAGGGTTGGCGTTGTTGTTCTTGCGTCAGGCTCCTGGCGGGAGCGGCGGCTCCCTGCGCGGCGTGTCGGCGCCGCGCACGCCGCGCCTGGCGTGGCACGGCGCATCGAATGAACGGCTGCCCCGGCAGGGCAGCGAAAGAGCCGAGCGCATCGGCTCCTCCCTATCGTCTCCCTCAGTAGGCGATGCACACCGACTTGTTCTCGGTGTACGCCTCGATCGCCGCATGGCCCATCTCGCGGCCGATGCCGGATTGCTTGAAGCCGCCGAAGGGCATCGACGGATCGAGCATGTTGTGGGTGTTCACCCATACCGTGCCGGCCTTGATCCGCGGCAGCAGGTCCATTACCTGGCGCAGGTCGTTGGACCAGATGCTCGCGCCCAGTCCATAGATGCTGTCGTTGGCCAGGCGCACGGCCTCGTCCAGGTCGTCGAAGGGCGTCGCCACCAGGACCGGGCCGAAGATTTCCTCGCGCACCACCTGCATCCGCGGGGTGACGTCGGCGAGGACCGTCGGCTGCACGTAGAAACCCGTCTCGCCCGCCCGCGCTCCGCCGCAGACCACGCGGGCACCCTCCGCCACGCCGCCCTCGATCATTCCCAGCACACGGCCCTGCTGCCTGGCCGATACCAGCGGATTGATCTGCGCCGCGGGGTCCAGGCCGGGGCCGATGTTCAGGTCGGCGGCGATGCTCGCCAGGCGCTCGAGCACCTGCTCGAAGCGCTTGCGCTGTACATAGAGACGCGAGCCGGCGGTACAGACTTGCCCCTGGTTGAAGAAGATCGCGGCGGCGGAACCGGCGGCAGCCATGTCCAGGCTGGTGTCATCGAGGATGATCACCGGGGATTTGCCGCCGAGTTCGAGGGAAAAACGCGTCATGTTCTCCACCGCGGCATGCCCGATCAGCTTGCCCACCGGGGTCGAGCCGGTGAATGCCAGCTTGTCGATGCCCGGGTGCGCCGCCAGCGCCGCGCCGGCCTCGGCGCCCGTGCCGGTGACGATGTTCACCACCCCTGGCGGAATCCCCGCCTCCAGGCACAACTGGCCGAGGCGCAGGGCGGTCAGCGGCGTCTCGTCGGCCGGCTTGAGGACCACGGTGCAGCCGCAGGCCAGGGCCGGGACGATCTTCCAGACCGCCATCAGCAGGGGAAAATTCCACGGCACGATCGCCCCCACCACCCCCACCGGCTCCGGCACCGTGTAGGCCCGGTAGCGCGCGCCGGGAACCGCGGCGATCGACAGGTCGAGACTGCGGCCCTCGATCTTGGTCGCCCAACCGGCCATGTAGCGGATGAATTCGACCGAGGCGCCGACCTCCAGCGCCCGCGACAGGTTGATCGACTTGCCGTTGTTCAGGGTCTCCAGCTGCGCCAGTTGCTCGCCATGCGCCTCCAGCCGCTCGGCCAGGCACAACAGCAGGCGCTCGCGATCGGCCGGGCGCTGTTGCGCCCAGCTGCCCTCGAAGGCACGCCGCGCCGCGGCGACCGCCAGGTCGACGTCGTCGGCAGCGGCGCGCGCCACCCGGGCCAGCTCGGCGCCGCTGGCGGGGTCGTACAGCGGCATGTCGGCGCCGGAGCGCGCTGGCCTGGACTCACCGTCGATCAGCAGCCCATGGTGGCTACGCAGGAACGCGGTGACGGACGGGTCGATGGCAATACTCATGAGTGCTCCTCGGCTGTGCGACGGCGCTGCATCGTGCAGGCGCCTACTACCCGGGGAATACTCTGGACCCGCCCACGCCACGCCCGCTTGACCCAGCCTGCCGGGTTTCTTGCCGTTGCCTGCCAACTCCGGCAGGCGCAAACAAGACGCCATGCCGAAGCCTGGACAAGCTGTCCCGCAGGCGGGACAGTGACCATCCCGCCGCCTCGCCCCACGGGAGCCCGCGCCATGCCTTCGACCCTCTCGCCCGACCTCGGCCAACGCTGCATGCAGGCCTTCACCCAGGTGGTGCCGGCCAGCCTGTGCGTGTTCTACCGCATCGACCGGGAATACCGCGCGCATGACTTCCAGCTGCTGCGAATGCCGGCCTCCATGCACCGCGACTACCTGCGCCACTACCGCGACTACGACCCGCTGCTACCGCGCCACTGTCTGGCCAGCGCCTCGCCGGTGGTGCCGTTGCGCCAGGGCATGGCCCGCCAGGACGCGCGACACACCGCGCTGTACCAGGGTTTCCTGCGCCGCCACGGGGTCTGCGATGTGGTCGAGGTGCTGGCCCGCGCGCAGGATCGCCCGGTGGCCGCCCTGTCGCTGCTGCGCGGTACCGAGCTGGGCGCCTTTTCCGGCCATGACCTGCAGCAGTTGCAGGCCCTGCATGGCCTGATGGAACTGGCCGCGCAGGCCTGGGTGGACGAACCGGCGCACGGCGACCGCCTGCACGGCCTGACGCCGCGGGAACGGCAGATCGCCCTGCTGCTGCGCGACGGAATCAGCAACAAGTGCCTGGCCCGGCAACTCGGCCTCGGCCTGCCGACGGTGAAGACCCACCTGCTCAATCTGTTCCGCAAGACCGGAGCGCGCAACCGTACGGAGCTGGTGCGGCAGTTGTTCCTCTAGGCCTCGGCGAAGCGGCAGGCGCCACCGAGGCCTTGCGCGCCTCCTCGCGAGACCGCCCGCTACCTTCGACGGGCCGTTCAGCGAGCCAGGCCTGGAGCGCGATGTAAAGCACGCTTGACAAAGCTGATCAATCCGGACCAATGTAAAGCCTACTTTACATGGATGACCCCGCAATGACCTGCAAGCGCTTTTTCCTCGAACTGCTTCTCGCGCTGGCGGCCTACGCCGCCGCCGTTCTCCTCTCCGGCCAGTTCCTCGCCGGACTGGAGGCGGGCGCCGGCCGCGTGCTCCTCGCCCTGCTGCCGGTGCCGCCGATGATCGCCATGGCCCTGGTGGTGATCCGCCAGTTACGGCGACTCGACGAGATGGGCCGGCGTATCCACCTCGAAGCGCTCGCGCTGGCCTTCGTCTGCACCGCCCTGCTCACCTTCGCCTACGGATTCCTCGAAACCATCGGTTTTCCGAAGCTCTCGATGTTCTTCGTCTGGCCGCTGATGGGCGCGACCTGGGCTATCGGTTGCGTCCTGGCGCTGAGGCGCTACGCATGAGGAACCGGGTCCGCGAGCTGCGCGCGGAGCATGGCTGGTCGCAGGCCGACCTGGCGGCGAAGCTGGAGGTATCGCGGCAGACGGTGAACGCCATCGAGACCGGCCGCTACGACCCCAGCCTGCCGCTGGCCTTCAGGTTCGCCCGGGTCTTCGGACTGGCGATAGAAGCGATATTCGACGACCGGGAACAGCACCCCGACTGACACCCCGCCACGCTTGCGCGCCAGGCAGGGAGACGGCTTGGCGCGCCCCACCCGCCACGGCCGAAGCGAGCCCCCTGTCGCAAATGGCAGTTGCCGCATTTCCCGCCACTGCTAGGTTGAGGGTCAGGCCTATCGCCAGCCATCGCCTGGTCCCCGCTCGATACGCTGAAAAACCACGGAATAACGTCCTTTCAACCTGGAGCGCCAGCCATGTCGAAAGATTCTGTTCTGGGCTTGTTCAGCCAGCAAGCGAAGAGCCATCCCGAGCGCCTGGCCATCGTCGACCATGCGCGCTCGCTCACCTATCGCGAACTGGACCGGCTCAGCGACCGGCTTGCCGCCCGGCTCGCCGGGCGCGGCGTCGGCAAGGGCGCCCTGCTGCCCCTGCTGGCCGAACGTTCGCCCGAGCTGGTCATCGCCATCCTCGCGGCGGCCAAGTGCGCGGCGGCCTATGTCCCGGTAGACCGGCGGCAGCCGGACAAGCGCAAGCAGGAGATCCTCCGGCAATGCCGGGCGCCGCTGGTCCTTGCCACCCAGGCCGGGGAGCTGCCGGGGCACGCCGTCGAGACCATCGCGGAGCTCCTCGACCAGGCCACCCGGGCAAGCCCGGCGGGTCCGGAGCCTGGCGGCAGCGACGCGCTCTATGTGATCTTCACCTCGGGCACCACCGGCGAACCCAAGGGCGTGGTGGTCGAGAGCCGCTCCCTGGCCAACCTGGTGCGCTGGCACAACCGGCGCTTCGAAATGTCCGGGCAGAGCCGCACCACCCTGATGGCCGGCGTCGGCTTCGACGTATCCCAGTGGGAAATATGGTCCACCCTGTGCGCCGGCGCCTGCCTGCACCTGGTGCCCGAGGACGTCCGCCCCGATCCCGCGGCGCTGCTGGCGTTCTTCGCCGAACAGCGGATCAGCCACGCCTTCGCCCCTACCGTGATGGTCCCCGCGCTGGTGGAGCGCCCCGTCCCGGCCTCGCTGGCGCTGCGCTACCTGTTCTGCGCCGGGGAAAAGCTGCCACCGGTGGCCACCGGTAGCCTGCCCTATACCCTCGTGGATTACTACGGACCGACCGAAGCCACGGTCTTCGCCACCTGCCGCGTCGTCGACGCCGAGGCCTGCCGGCGACCGGCGTCGATCGGCTTGCCGATCGGCGGCTGCGAGGCATTCATCCTCGATGCCGAGGGCCGCCCATGTCGCGGCGACACACCCGGCGAGCTCAATCTGGCCGGGATCTGCCTGGCGCGCGGCTACCTGAACGACCCGGTGATGACCGAGCGTCGTTTCCATCACGCCCCGCACCTCCGGCGTCGCCTCTACCGCACCGGCGACCGCGCCCGCTGGCTGGCCGACGGCAGCCTGCAATTCCTCGGCCGCCTGGACGACCAGGTGAAGATCCGCGGCAACCGTGTCGAGCTTGGCGACGTCGAAGCCGCACTGCTGCGCCAGCCGGCGATCCATGGCGCGGTGGTGCTGGCGCACGCCGACGACAGCTCCGGCAGCCAGCAGTTGAGCGCCTTCGTCGTCCCCCGCGAGCGCGCCGTCGCCCCCGCGGCCCTGCTCGCCGCCCTGAAGTCGGGATTGCGCCAGGAATTGCCCGACTACATGCTGCCCAGCCGCTACCTGCTGCTGGAGCGGCTGCCGACCACGGCCAACGGCAAGACCGATCGCCAGGCCCTGCGGCGGAGCCTCGCGGAACACCGGCATGAGCGGCTCGACACCCAGCGCTTCGGGACGCCGGACCAACTGCAGGCGGCCCTGGCCTGGCAGGAAGTGCTGGGGCATAACGACTTCGGCCTCGACGACAGCTTCTTCGATGTCGGCGGGCACTCCCTGCTGGCCGCGGCGCTGGTGCGCGAGCTGAGCCGACGCTTCGGCAGCCGCGCCTATATCCACGACGTCTATCGCACGCCCAGCGTGCGGCAACAGGCCGCCAGCCTGGCTCGACGCGCCGGACAGGCGCCGGCGGAACTGGACAGCGAGCCGGCCCAGGAGCTGCGGCAGGACGTGCGCCTGCCGGAAGGCCTCGACTTCGGCCGCTCCCCACACCCCGAGCAGTTGCAGACGCCACGGCACCTCCTGCTGACCGGGGCCACCGGCCTGATCGGCGCGCACCTGCTCGCCGAACTGCTGGCCAGCCGCGATGCCGAGCTGCACTGCCCGGTACGCGCGCAGAGCGACGCGCACGCCCTCGAGCGCCTGCGCCAGGCCACGCGCCAATACCGCATCGAACTCGCCGAGACGGACTGGCGAAGGGTCAGGGCCTACGCCGCCGACCTCGCCGAACCAGGCTTCGGACTACCGGCGGAGACCTACCGCGAACTGGCCGGCAGCGTCGACCAGGTATTCCACTCCGCCAGCGCGGTGAACTTCATCCAGCCGTACAGCTACATGAAGCGCGACAACGTCCAGGGACTCGAAGAGGTCCTGCGCTTCTGCGCCTGCGGCCAGGCCAAGCCGCTGATGTTGCTGTCGAGCATCTCGGTGTACAGCTGGGGGCACCTGCACACCGGCAAGCGCCTGATGCGCGAGGACGACGATCTCGACCAGAACCTGCCGGCGGTGCTCACCGACATGGGCTACGTGCGCAGCAAATGGGTGATGGAGAAGATCGCCGACCTCGCCGCCGAACGGGGCCTGGCGCTGATGACCTTCCGCCTCGGCTACGCCACCTGCCACAGCCGCAGCGGTGCCCATGCCGACTACCAGTGGTGGAGCCGGCTGGCGCGGACCTGCCTGGAATACCGGGCGGTGCCGCTGTTGCGCGAACTGCGCGAGGGCCTCACCACGGTGGACTACATGGTCGGCGCGATCAGCGCCATCGCCCGCCAGCCGACGGCGCTGGGCAAGAAATTCAACCTGGTGCCGAGCATCCCTCGCTGCCTGACCCTGGAGGAGTTCTTCGCCCGCCTCGGCGAACGCGCCGGCCAGCCGCTGCGTCCTATGCCCTTCCACGACTGGGTCAGCCTCTGGGAGGAGAATCGCGACGCTCCGCTCCATCCCCTGCTGAGCATGTTCCGCGACAACATGTATGCCGGCCGCAGCACCGTCGAACTGTACCAGGACACCTACCTGTGGGACTGCGCCAACGTCGAGGAGCATCTGCGCGGCAGCGGCATACGCGAGCCGGAGTTCGACGCCCGCCTGCTCGACCTCTATCTCGCCAGCCTGACCGGCGCCGCCGCTACCCGCTGAAGCCGTCCGTCGCGGTCGATCGCCGCGGCGGGCGCGGCATGCTTACCGCCGCGCGGCGCGCTTGGGTATGCTGGGTTCTTTTCGACGGGAGAACCCCATGCACAACGTCCTGATCGTCGGCGCCTCGCGCGGCATTGGCCTGGGTCTGGTGGCACGCTACCTCGACAGCGGCGCCCGGGTCTACGCCTTGGCCCGCCGGCCGGAAGACTCCGCGGGCCTGCAGGCCTTGCGGCACGCCAGCGGTGATCGCCTGCAACTGGTGACCGGCAACCTCGACGACGCGCAGTGCGCCGGCGCCATCCTGCACGCACTGGCGGGGGAGCGGCTCGATCGGCTGGTGGTGAATGCCGGTGTCTATGGTCCGGCGGACCAGGATGTGACGACGATCGACGGCGCCCAGATCGCCCAGCTCTTCCTCACCAACGCCATCGCCCCGCTGCGCCTGGCCAGGGCCCTGTCCGGGAAGGTGCGCGAAGGCGGCGTGGTGGCCTTCATGAGTTCGCAGATGGCCAGCCTGGGGCTGGGCCTCTCGGCCACGATGCCCCTCTACGGAGCCAGCAAGGCCACGCTGAACAGCCTGGTGCGCAGCTGGCAGGCGGAGTTGGGAGAACTGCCGTTCAGCCTGCTGCTCCTGCATCCCGGCTGGGTACGTACCGAAATGGGCGGCGAGAGCGCGCCGCTGAGCGTCGAGGAAAGCTCCGCCGGACTGGTCGCCGCGGTGGAGGATGCCGCGGGCGCGAATGCCTGCCGCTTCGTCGACTACCGGAACCAGCCGCTGCCGTGGTGAAGCCGCGCCACCCGGCGCTTCAACGAACGCGACTGTCGCCTTCCGCCGCGTAGCGGATCAGGTCGGCGTCGCGCTTGATCCCCAGCTTCTTCATCGCGCTGACCTTCTGCGTGCTGATGGTCTGCACGCTACGGTGCGACTGCTCGGCGATCTCGGTGATGGTCAGTCCGGAGCCGAACAGCCGGACGATCTCCGCCTCGCGCGCGGTCAGGCGCTCGGTGTGGGAAGAGAGAACCTGGTTGACGAAGATGTCCCTGATGGACGGGGAGAAATACTGGTTTCGCGAATAGGCCGCACTCACCGCCATCAGCAGATGACTGGTCGAGTCGGACTTGCTCAGGATGCAGTTGATTCCCTGCTTGAGAATGGCCCGGATAAGTCCCGGATTATTCAACATGGTGAAAACCACCAATTGCAGGCGAGGATAACGACGCCGCAGCAATGACAATAACGTCAGCCCATCACCATACTTTCCGCCAGGCATCGTATAATCCACGATAGCCACGTCACAGACATGTTCATTGAGTTGCGCGATCAGTTCGGTAGAATTCGAAACTTGTCCAAGTACTTCCAGCGAATCATTCCGACTCAGTTCGTAGGAAATACCTAGCGAGATGGCGGGATGATCATCCGCAACCATGACACGAATGCTATGTACGGACATCCTTGCTTCTCCTTAAACTACACACGGCATGGCCGGGGAACAGCATCGCCAGGGAACGGGGAAGCTCGACCCGCGCTGTCCATGCTCCGGCGAGGCACCATCCGCGCAGCGCGGGAACGGCGTGCCGATCCGCAGGCAAGGAAGCACGGACCGGGAGCCCGTACAGCACATGTCCCGACCCCAAGTGAACGAGTGTATTCTCTAGTAAACCCCGCCACGCTTTACATAGTAAAACTACTATTTTTCCATTTGGAAAACTAACAACAAAGACACTTGAAAAGCCTCTGGAAACCGCTTACCCACATAACCTGAAGATATATAAAAACCGAAAAACCACCCAACAGAAGAAACCTCCAGGCACTTCCCAAACAAAAAATCCAAGCAATTAAAAAACCCGAAATCCCATAGGAAAATTTCTACAAAAAATACGGAAACCGACTATTTACCCAACAATCGCTCCACCATAAAGATTAAAAAACATTTAAAAAGCCTGTAACTCATGCGGCAGATCAGCGTCCTGGTTCTGGAAGATCATCCGTTCCTACGCTTGGCAGCGGTCACCGCCCTGCGCCGGGCGGGTCTCGTCGACATCCACGAAGCGCAGAACGGCAGCGAGGCCCTGGCCCTGCTCAAGCAACGCGGTGGGGTGGATATCGCCATCTGCGACCTGCAGATGCCGGAAATGGATGGCCTGGCCTTCATCCGGGCGGTGAGCGAAGTCGGCCTGGTGCGGGCCGTCGCCCTGAGTTCCTCGGTGGAGAGCCCGCTGCGGACGGCGGCCACCAGCCTGATCCAGCGCCTCGGGCTGGATTTCATCGGCGACCTCGGCAAATCCTTCGATACCCGGGCGGTGCTCGATGCGCTGTCCGCCTTCAGGAACATGCCCAGGCTGCTTCCGCCCGCTCTTCCCGCCTTGCCGCAAAGACCCACGCCGTCGCCGGCGGACGTCCGTCGCGGCCTGGCCTGCAACGAGTTCGAAGCCTATTACCAGCCCAAGCTCCTGTTACGGGGCAACCAGATGCAGGGCGCGGAAATACTCGCCCGTTGGAACCATCCTCGCCTGGGCCTGCTGACCCCGGGTTCCTTCCTGGAAGTACTGCAGGCAGCGGGACTCGCCGACGACCTGCTGGCCCGCCTGCTCGGCCAGGGGCTGGAGTGGCAACGACAATTGCGCCGCTACGCGTACGGAAAACCGGTGGAGCTGGCTTTCAACCTGGCGCCGGCCCAGGCGATCTCGCCCGGCCTGATGGAGTTCCTCGCGCAGACCCTGCGGCGCCATCGCGCCTGCGCCGAACATGTCCTTTTCGAACTCACCGAAGAACCCTTCGCGGACTCGCCCACCCTGCTGCTGGAGAACCTGACACGCCTGCGCATGCTCGGTTGCGGATTGGCCATGGATGACTTCGGCTCGGGCCATTCCTCCCTGGAACGCCTGCTCGACCTGCCATTCACCCAGATAAAGCTGGCCATTCCCTTCACCCACCACCTGCTGGGAAACCCCGATTGCCAGGCCATCATCCACGCCACCGTGCTACTGGCCAGGAGCCTCGGCGTGCAACTGGTGGCCACCGGCGTGGAAAGCGCCGAGCAGCGCCTGTTGCTCGGCGAACTGGGCGTGGCGCTCGGCCAGGGGGTCGCCCTCGCCCCGCCCATGAGCGGCCGCGACTTCATGCATTATTGCCTGGGACAGAAGCACTGATCCGCCTGGAGCCAGCGGACTGGCGGTCGTTGCGATATCAACTTGCCGTTTAAGGTCGGGCGTGCGGCAGGACAAGACGAACCGGGCCTGGCTGCCGCGCAAGCGCACCCTGTCTCGGCACCACCACCCGCGACTTCCCGCCGCTGGCCATCGTCTACCGCGACGGCGGCCATGACCGGCTGAGCGCCGACATCGCCTCGTTGCTCAAGGATCGCCTGGGCGCCGAGGTGCCAGCCTCCAGTGGCGAACCCCGTGCCCTTCCGGCGAACCTGCGCGGGCTGGCCATGCCAGGCGACATCGCGGCCCTGGGCGGTATCCTCCATCGCCTGCAAGGCATGCCGCACATGGTCGGCGAAGTGCGCCTGATGGCAAGCTGCAGCGCGCGCTCCAGGGCTTGCACCGAGGATTCGCTGGATCGCTCGCCGCCCCTAGACCTGTGCTTGTGGTGGAGTCCGCGATCCTGGAACCGGAGCAGACCTATGGCGTGATCTCCCCATGAGTCCCGCGCCCGCTCCGCTCAGGGGAAGGTGAAGCTGAACTCGGCCGCGCCGTCGGCCACCCCGGCCTTGAGCTCGGCCGCGGTGCCGGTACGGATGTAGGCGGCGCTCAGGGGAATGTCGGCGGTGTCGCCGACGCGGCGCATCGGGTAAGGCGTGCCGTCGAAGCGGATGCGCCTGCCGCTGTCCAGGCCGTTCTCGACGACGATGCCGAAACCCTTGGCACCGCCGTCCTTCAGGCTGAGGATCGTCGGATCGGCCGGGGCCACGGAGGCGTACTTGTCCTGGAAGGCCACCTGCGGCTTCGCCGCCGCCGCGCATTCGCTCAGGGTGATGCTGAAGTGGCGCGCCCTGGAGGTATCGTTGATCTGCGGAAAATCCTTCAGCGCGACGCTGCCCAGCTCGACCGGGATGGTCTGCCCGACCTCGACCTTGCACTTGTTAGGAATCAGCGGCGGCGGTCCGCCGCCGATATTGATCGCCTCCGGCCCGACCAGCCGATAAGGCGTCCGGCATACACCAACCGGCGTGTTGCTGGTGGGAATGTCGAAGCGCCCCCCCAAGGACGTTTCGCCCTTGAGCATATCCACCGCCCAGAGGTTCAGCATTGCACTGCCGGAAACGCGGGTGACCAGCAATTCGCCACTGGGGAGGTCCCTGGGATCGACCGTCAGCACCAGTTCCTGCAGGTAGTCGTTGACCGCGCCTCCGGCATTGTCGGTCGCGCGTCGATCGAGGGCGTGAGGAATGTTATCGATGGGGATCGGTCGCTTGACGCCATCCTGGGCGTCCATGGAGATCCGGTAGCCGATCCCGTGGATGTTGGTCTGTACCGTCCCGTAGGGTTCCGGATAGCCGACCCCGCTCCAGTTTCCCCCCAGGATCAACTCATGCGGCTCCGCGGAGTACGACACCTTGTAGTCGATAAACAGGTTGACCGGCCTGATGAACAACACGGTGCCCTTGGGCGTGTTGCTGGTCAGGTCGTTGACTGCGCGCCAGGGGCCTCCCAGGTCGTTGCGGAAGGTGCAGTCGCGCGCGATCTCGTCCAGCGCCGAGGCCGGCTGCAGGGACAGCCCGGCGAGCAGGGAGCACAGAAGCAGCGGCCGGCAGGCACGTCCGGCGGGGATATGGCCGAAGGGAAAAGACCTCGCGCTCATGGGATTCTCCAGGTTGTTCTTGTGGAAAAGGCGGCCGCCGCAGGAATCCGGAAGGCCGCCGTCGACGCGGAAAGGGAGCCCCCCTGCCGGGGGGGGGGCTCCCCGCCTGCCTTACCAGATTTGCCCGTAGTCGACGCCGGCAGGCGGCAGGACCGCCGCCTCGCCGGTCACGTAGTTGCCGACGAGGACGCCACGGTTCTCGCCCACCAGGGAGCCGTAGATCTGCCCATAGTTGGATTGCGGCCTGAAGTTGATCCTGCCGCTGACGCCGGAGTACTCGATCCGCCCCAGGTTGACTCCGGCAATACCGCCCATGGTGGTGTAGTAGTCGCCGCTGACGGTGCTCTCCGAGCTGGAAGAGCTGATTCGTCCCTGAATCTGGTTCTCGCCCACCAGACCGCCGATGCGGCTGCGGCTCCCGCCCCGCACGTCGTTCTTGCTGCTGGATGCCATGATGCTGCCGAAGTTGGTCCCTACCAGGCCGCCGAGCGAACTGTTCGAGCCACCGGAGACGATGCCGCTGGTATCCGCGCTGGAGATCTCGCCGCTGTTGCTGCCGGCGATTCCGCCGACCTGGCTGTTGATGCCGCCGAACACGTCGCCGCGGGCGATCACATGATCGAGCGAGGCGCTGATGTTGCTGCCGACCAGACCGCCGACCCGGCTGTTGGCGCCCCCGGAGACCTTGCCGGTCGCCTCGGCGGTATCCACCCGCGCGGCGGTGTTGACTCCGATCAGGCCGCCGATGTCCGCACCGTAGCTGTCCGTGACATTGCCGCTGGCCTTGACGTTCCTCAGCTCGCTGTCGCCCTCGTTCCTGCCCACCAACCCGCCGGTCGCCAGGCCGCTGCTGCTGGAAACCATGCCGCTGGCCTGGGACTGCGAAATCACACCGTTGCTGTTCAGGCCAACCAGGCCGCCGGTATAGCCGGCGCTGCCCGCCACCACCTGGCCGCTGGCGCTGCTGCGGAATATCTCGCCCATCAGGTTGAAGCCGACCAGGCCACCCACGTTGAGGCCGGCCCTGGAGGCATCGACCCGGCCTTGGCTATGGGAGTTGTTGATCACGCCGCGCGAATTCAACCCGACCAGGCCGCCGACGCCGCCCAGGCTGTTGCGCTCGGTGGACCTGGCGGCGATCTGCACGCTGGAATTGCTGTCCTCGATCAGCGCCTGCCGACCATTGGAAGCGTTCTCGCCGACCAAACCGCCGATCGCGGTGGTGGGCGCGTAGCCGCTGACCGTGCCGCTGACGCTGGCGGCGCGAATCCGCCCGCCGTTGTTGCGGCCGACCAGGCCGCCCACGGCGTTGGAGCGCGAACTGCTGCCATTGACGCTGACCCGGGTGGCGGTGACATTGGAAACCAGGCCGTTGTTGATACCCACCAGCGCGCCGAGGGAGGACGGCCCGGCGCCGTAGTTGCTGTCGGAGACCCGCAGGTTGTCCAGCTTCAGGTTGGACAGGGTGCCGGAAGAGCGGGCGAACAGGCCGACGTTGGCCCCGGTGTTGGTGATCGAGAGGTTGCCGATGGTGTTGCCCAGACCATCCAGGGTTCCGGTGAAGACGCCGGCGGGACCGCCGATGGACTGCAATGCCGTGCAGTAGTAGCTGCCCAGGATGTTGTTGCCGAGGACGTAGAGGCCGTCCAGGTTGGTGTTGATCGCCTGCAGTTGCGCCAGGGTCTGGACCACCGTGTAGTAATAACCGCCCGAGACATAGCTCGCATTGGCGCCGGACAGCGTGACCGACGCATTGCCGTTCACCCGATGTCCGTTGCCGGCATCCAGGCTCATGCCGCTGGAGGCGCCGCTGATCACGATCTTGTCGTTGATCTCGATCCCGCCCTTGGCCTGCAGACCCAGCCTGGCATTGACGCCGGTAGCGGTCAGCTTGCCGTTCAGGTTCAGGTCGCCGGCGGAGTTCAGCGCCAGCCGGTTGCCCGACGCCCAGGCCACCGGGCCATTCAGGTTCAGGTCGCCCTTGGTCGAGTTCAGTTCGATATTGGTGGTCGCCAGGTTGCGCGACAGGGTATCGACATGCACGGTGCCGCCGCTGGCCAGCGCCGTGCGATGGACATCGACCTTGTCGGCGCTGATCTTCCAGATGCCATTGTTGCCGTTGCTGGCCAGGGTGTTCACCTGGGTCGCCAGGTTGACCTCGACCTCGGCCGCTTTCATCTCCACCGTGCCACCGTGGCCCGGCTCGTTCAGCGCGTTGGCGGACAGCGCGCCGGCCACGAGCACCTTGCCCGAACCGCCATCGAGGATGATCTTGCCGGACTGGCCGCGCAGACTCCTGGCCTCGATGGCGCCCTGGTTGTTCACCACCGAGCCGAGGACCGTGGTGGTTGCCCTGGCGGTCATCAGCACCTGGCCGCCATCGGCCTTCAGCAGGCCGCCGTTCTTCGCCAGCGCATCGGTGACGGCGCCGTTGACCTGGATATCGAGCAGCCGGTTGCCATCGAAGTTCAGGGTGAAATCGCCACCTGCGCCGAGAGCGGCGGTGCCCATCTGCGCCAGGATCGTCCCCTGGTTGTCGACCCGGGCGCCCAGCAAGGCGATGGATCCCCCTTCCGCCGCGCTCAGGCGCCCCATGTTGAGCACTTCGCTGGTCGACGAGCCGGAGAACTGGAACTTGCTGGCCAGGAAATCGGCGTCCTTGATGTTCTGCGTCGAAACCACCAGGCCACCGACGTTGACCTGGGCATTACGGCCGAAGAGCACGCCGTTGGGGTTGACCAGGAATACCTTGCCGTTGGCGTCGATATTGCCCTGGATATCGCTGCCCCTGGTGCCGAGCACCCGGTTCAGGGCAATCGAAGTCGAGGTTGGCTGGTTGAAGGTTACTCGCTCGCCGGCGCCGACGCTGAAGGAATCCCAGTTGGTGATCAGCTTCTCGGTGTGCTGGTTGATCGACATGTTCTTGGCGCCGACCAGCTGGATGTCTCCGCTGCCGGCCACCACCTTGGGGTCGGTCGGCAGTGCATAGGCCGGAGCCAGGACGCCCGCGCCCATCAGGGCGAGGAGCGAGGCCGCCACCGCCCGTACGCCAGCGGTCTTGCCACGCCGACGGGTACCTTCGCTGGCGACGTTCCAGCAGCCCTGGGATGCGTTCCAGACCAGTGCATAGCATTTGTTCATCTGTCTACTTCCTCTCCAATGAAGCCCCGCAACCTATTTGCAGGGCCATGCTGCGGCAGCGCCCCATCTCCCCGGGCCCTGCCGAACTCCTAGGGGTGTTCCGCCACGGGCGGGCCGGTCGACGCCACGCCGACCTCGATCCGGCCCTGGTCATCCACGACCTCGTAGTGAACCCGCGCGCCCGCGCGCGCCGGCTTGGGCAGTGGCAGCGGGGTACGGCTGAATGGCGGCAGGGTCGGGTGGCCAAGGGCGATCGCCACGTCCCCCTCGCGCAGTTCCAGGCGGGTCAGGGAAACGTGATAGGGGGAACGGTTGTCGGCCTCGAGCACCGCCAGCTTCCCCGGCGACGCGGCCGGCAACAGACGCCAGGCCACCTGTCCGGCGGCCGCCCGTGGATCGCCGGGCAATCCCCGCGGGCGAAACAGGACCTTCATCCGCAGGCGGTAGCTCAGCAGCAGCAGGTTGTCGCGGCCCTCGTCCCGCGATGGCACCTCGAGCAGGTTCAGCCAGAACAGCGATTCACGGTCGTCCGGCAGCGGCTCGCCGGTGTAGCGCAACTGCAACGCGTACTTTTCCTGCGGCTCGACACGCGACAATGGCCGAGACAGGACGAAGGGCACCTGGACGGTGCTCGGGTCGGCGGAGCCATCGCCGCGATCCAACCAGGCCTGGACCAGGATCGGCCGCTGGCCGCCATTGCCGATACGGATGCTCAGGGCGTCGCTCTGCGCCGGATAGATGAAGCGGCTACCGACCACGTTCAGCGCCGCGTCGGCGCTCGCCGGCAGCACGAGAGAAAGGCCGAGCGCCAAGCCGCAGCGATGCAGGCATCGGCGGATCACGAGCGCAGTCCTCCGGCCACCGGCCGGCACGCCAGCTTCAGGGCCGTCGAGGTCTGCGCGCGCGCCGGCAACGCATAGTCCAGCAGGCACTGCTGGTCGGGCGCGTCGCCCCAGCGCACGCGCAACGTGCCGCGTTCCCGTTCGACGCGCAGCACCAGGCGGCTGCCCTGGCCGACGGCACCGACGTTCTCTCCGCTCTGCGCATCGACGACTTCCGCGGCGAAGGGCAGCGGCTCGCCGCTGGGCATCCGGCTGTCGACCAGCAGCGGGCGAGCGATCCGCGTCGGATACTCCAGGCGCACCACCGCCCCGGCGGTGGGCGCCACGTTGCGCGAGCTGGCCTTCAGTTCCACCGCCTCGGGCATCCCGAGGGGATCGAGGTCGATACTGTTCGACTGGTAGGGAATCAGGTTGGGGACCACCGCGTAGCCACTGCGGTCGACCCTGTTGCCGGCATAGCCGGCGCGTGCGCCCAGGGCATCGGCGGCATGCACCAGGGCAATGGTCTCGCCCAGCATCTGGGTGGCGGTGAGCCCGCCGGCATGGGCGACCAGGCCGCCGGACGCCTTGAGCGACACCTGGCGATAACCCGGGCCCTGCGACAGGCTCGAACCCAGTTCCACCTGCGGCAGGCGGTAGTCGAGGCTGGCGTTCTTCGAGGTCTCTCCGCGCTCGCGATCGTGGGAGGCCGACAGCGCGTAGGAAAGCTCATCGCGCCTGCCCAGCAGGCCGGACACCCCACTGGTCAGCTGCGTGCCGCTGGCGCTGTCATGGGTGAGGTAGCTGCTCAGGGTCGGCGAGCCACGGCCGGGACCGCCCAGCGGAATGGAAACGCTCAGGCTGAACAGGGTACTGCTGGCGCCGCCGCGCTCACGGTCGGAGAAGCCCTCGTACTGGCTGCGCAGACGTTGCGCGGAGAGGGTATAGCTGACGTCGCGCCACTGGTTGCTATAGCCGACCGAGAAGTTCACGGCCCGGCCACCATGGCTCCAGTAGCGCTGCGCGGAACCGTTGAGGTACAGGTGGCCCCCGCCGGCGCCGAGCTGCTGGCTGATGTTGGCATCCACGCGATTGCGCAGGCGCGAGAACGACTCCAGCGGCTCGCCCCTGTCCACCCGGTCCTGCATGAACACCGCGTCGCGCAGCCCCAGGTAGCCACTGGTGGAATAGCGGTAGGCGAGCAGCGAGAAGTTGGTGCCGGTGTTCGGCAGGTTCTTGCTGTAGGAAAGCCGGTAGCTCGAACCGTTCAACTGGCCGCCACCGCCGGGCACGTCGGTTCGCGCCAGCGTCACGTCCCCGGCGAAGCCGCCGATCGGCGTGTTCAGGGCCAGGCCCAGCAGCGCCGACATGTAGCTGCCGGTGAAGGCCCCGCCCCCATAGGCGGTCAGGTCGTTGCCCAGGCCGCGCTGGTAGATGCCTTGCACCAGGTTCGGTCGCCGCTCCAGGCTGGGGTCGTTGACCTGCCCGGCGGTCAGGCTGTAGCGCGTGGTGCCGGGACGCAGCAGTTGTACCGTGGTGGCGAACGGTACGATGAAGGTGCGCACCTCGCCGCTGGCCTCGGCCACCCGCACTTCCAGGTCGCCGCCGAAGCTTGCGGCCTGCAGTTCGTCGAGCGCGAAGGCGCCGGGGGCCACGGTGGTCTCGTAGATCAGGTAGCCGCGCTGGTAGACCGAGACCCGCGCATTGGTGTTGGCCGTTCCGCGCACCACCGGCGCGTAATAGCGCAGCGAATCGGGCAGCATCCGGTCGTCGCTGGAAAGCCGCGCGCCACGGAACGACACCGGGTCGAAGAACTCGCTGCTGGTCGAACTTTCCCCCACCAGCAGTTGCGAGCGCCAGGCCGGAAGATCGGTCTGGCCGTAGGTGGCGCTGCGCTGGTAGTGGCTGCCGTTGCGCCGCGACCAGGTGGCCGTGCCGTTGTGGCGCAGCCGCAGCCGGCCCAGGTTCAGGCCGGCGTTCAGCCCGGCATAACCGCTGGTGTCGCTCCTGCCGCGGGTATCGGTGTTGTAGAGGCTGGCGTTGTAGTTGAGCAGCGCGGCGGAAATGCCGTTGTCCCAGCTCGACGGATCGACGTAGGTCTTCGAGGAGGCCAGGCTCAGGTAAAACTCGGGCACCGAGAGATAGATGGCCTGCTCGGCGATGTCCAGCCTGGTCGTGGCGCCCGGCACGTGGCGCGCCAGTGGCTCGCAGGCCGGTCCCTCGGGCAGCGGGACGCCGCCGGAAACGCCGTCCTGCCCGCGCGCGCTCCTGGCCAGGTCGATACCGGCCCGCTCCAGCAGGCGCCGGTCGTAGCAGAGCACCGCGCTGTCCTGGCCCGGCTCGCGGCGCAACTCGACGTCCTCGACACCCCGCCACTGGTTGTTGACCAGCAGGTCGAGACGATAGCGCCCCGGCTCGATGACGTTGCCGCGCTCGAAGCGCGAAGTGTCGATGGCGCGGCCCCCCGCTCCCAGCGACAGCATCTGCGCATCGAAGACGATCCGGCGCGGCGGCGCGCCCCTGGCGCCAGGCTTCGCCGGCAACACGGGGCCGTTCGCAGCCATGGGCTCGGCCTGCCGTGGCGCTCCTTCACGCGGCCCGGCACTGGCGCTGCCGGTCCAGGCAAGGGAAGGCAACGACATGAGCGCAAGAACAAGGCACCGGGTGCGCATGGAGAAACATCCTTGTTCCGCCATGCGCGACGGGAGAAGCTGCCCCCGGCCCGAGCCACGAGCCGACCGCCCCCCATGACGAAAAACTTTAGGCATATGTAATCCCTGCGGCGATGGATAATCGCCACCCATATGTCGAACCAGAGAGAGAAACCGCGGGAAACCGCTTTACTCGCCGAACGCTCGCTCGAGCGTGGAACGGCCGCCGTAATCGTTGATCACCTCGTAGCGGACGGAAGCGTTCCGGCTATCGAGCGGCATGTTCTTCTTTGCGCCGAAGTCCTTCCGGGAGAACGGGGAAACCATGCCATTGCCGATCGAGACGGCGCGTCCATCGACAAGCACCTCGACGTCGGAGAAAGAAACGAAATACGGCGTGGGATTATCGACTCGAACGACTGGACTTCGTCCCGCACTTCCAACCAACTTCCAGCGGAGCTTTTCAGGTGCGGATTCGGCACTTTTCAACTGGCTGGGACGGAAGAACAACTTGAGGCGAGAACGGAAGGAGAACTGCAAGGCATTCTCGTCGCTCTCGTCCCGTGGCGGCACTTCCAGGATATTCAGCCAGAACACCGACTCGCGGTCCTTCGGCAATGCCGTGCCGAGGTAGGCGACGCGCAGGACCAGGCCCCCGTTGGGCTCCACCCGGGCGACCGCGGGGGTGATGCTGAACGGCATGTTCAGTTGCTCGGGCGGCACATCCTCGCGTCCATCGTCGATCCAGGCCTGCGCCAGCACCGGCACGCTGGAGGTATTGTTGACCCGCAGGGTGACTTCGCGCTCATTGCCAGGAAACACGACGCGGGTGCCCTGGGCGACCAGCCCGGCCTCGGCCGGGGAGACGCCCAGGGCGAAGACCACGGCGCTCGCCGCAACCCAAGAGAGGAGAACATTGTGCATTGGCGAAGCCATGGTCGCGCCCCTGTGTCCGAGCTGCTTACTGGTACGCCAGCACGTAGCGGATATGGGACACGCCGCTGCCCGGAGTGACGGTGGCGGCGGTGGAGACATAGGACGCCTTGTATTTCAGGGTCGCGGTGTTGTTCTTGATCTCGGCCTGTTGCGGCGAAGCCTCGGCCGAGCCCAGCGGGATCTTGGAATTGTTGCCGGCGTTGTTGTAGATCTGGATCTGCACGCCGCCAGCCGGGGAGTTGCTGGTCAGCTTCAGGTTGCCGGTGGACTGGTCCACGTTGGTCACGGCGTCGAAGGCGATGGAAGCCTTCTTGCCATCGGTGCAGCCGGCGCCGGACAGGACCAGGTCGAAGTTCTTGAAGGGGGATGCGGTGCCGACCGCGGTGAATACGCCGGGAGCTACGGTACCCAGGTCGACATGGGTGACGTTGCCGATACCCGGCGCCTGGCCGTTGATGTCACAGGTCACGTCGGAGATGCTGCCCATGAAGTTGACCACGCCATCGGCGGCGAACGCGGGAGATCCCATGGCCAGGAGAGCGCCGGAAACGGCGAGGGGAGCGAGAACGCTACGCTTGAACATGTTCATCTGATTTCCTTTCAAGTGGATGGAACATCCTGACAACACCGTCGAGATCCGCTGCAAGTTCGGATCGAGTGGGGCGAGCCAAGTCTTTTCGTGCAGATAAGGAACAGCCACTGCGAGCGACCATGACTGCGGGGCAGTTGGAGAACATCGCTCGAAGCGCGAAGAAAGATGTTAGAAAGAAAGGAAAATCATAAAAATAATAAACATACGAAAATATATGTAGTCCTTTTCCGAGAGCAATGCTTAAAGCACTTCCACATCAAGACTCGCAACAGAAAAACATTAAATCTTCAATATCAGACCAATCATTCGAACTACCAAAAGTATTTTCCTACGCAAACTTTCACGCTATTCAAGGAAATGTCCGTAGACCGCATCGGCACCTCAACCATCCGGTCGATACCGTGCGACGTCGCGACACGCCAGCATGGCGCTTTCCCAACGACCGGAGACTCGCCATGCCCGCCTCCCCCCACCCCGAATGGATCACCGTCGGCGCCCTGGCCGATGGCTTCGCCCCGGACAGCCACGTCCTGCCCGCCAGCCTCGACCTCGACGGACGCGAGCTGGTTCTGCACTTCGCCAACGGCTGGATCATCCAACACGCCTTCGGCCGGCAACGCCTGCGCTGGCGCCTGGCGGACGGCAGCGTCAGCGGCGAGTCGGCCTATCGCGCCAGTTCGCTGCGGGAAAACGTCTACCTGGTGGACTTCCTCAAGCAGGAAGACGGCCGGACGGTGTCGGTCAGCCTGGTGCTGGATTTCCACCACCTGGCATTCACCGCGGTACTCGGCCGGTTGCCAACCCGCTCCACCTGCGAGCAGGGCCTGTTCAGCCGTGCGCTCAGCGGCCAGGAACCGACCGGCGTCGAGGCCGGGTTCCTGCACGGCAGCCTCGGGCGTCCCTGGCAGCCCGGCGCCTGCCCGCACGCGCCCAGCGAAGAACTGCTCGGCCTGCGCAACCAGTACGTCTACAGCGCCAGCGAGGCCTACGAGCACATCTACCTGAATCCGCGCTTCTATACCTGGCATTGCCTGCGCGGCGCCGAGCAGGGCCTGGCCGACACAGACCGCTGCCACCACTACCGACTGGCCGAGCGTCTGTACCTCTTCGTCTGGCGCGAAAAGATCGTGCCGACCCTCGGCGTGCTGCTCATCGACCTCGAAGCCGGGCGTACCGACGGCAAGATCTTCGGCTACCAGGGCGACGACTTCGCCACCCCGGTGAACTTCCCGGTCGGCGCCCTCGCCCGGGTACTCGGCCAGACCCGCCACGAACAGTGAGGCCAGCATGGAAAACAACATCCTCGGCCTCGACCTGGCTCGTGTCGAAACCCTGTTCCAGCGCGAACTGCGGTGCTTCGACGCGTTGCATCCGCGCTCCATGGCGGCATACCGGGAGAATCTCCGTCACTGGCTGTACGGCGCCCCGCTGCACTGGATGCAGCAATGGCCGGGCAATTGCCCGCTGGTGGTCAAGGCCGCCCGGGGCGCGCGGGTCACCGATATCGACGGACGCCACTATGTCGACTTCGCCCTCGGCGACACCGGCGCCATGTTCGGCCACGCCCAGCCGGCGGTGGCCGAGGCCATCGCCCGGCAGGCGCGGCACGGTTCGACCCTGATGCTGCCGAGCGAGGACAGCCTGTGGGTGGGCGCCGAACTGGCGCGCCGCTTCGGCCTGCCCTACTGGCAGGTGACCACCTCGGCGACCGATGCCAACCGCTTCGTCCTGCGCCTGTGCCGGATGCTCAGCGGCCGCGACAAGGTGGTGGTTTTCAACTGCAACTACCACGGCAGCGTCGACGAATCGCAGGTGGAGTTCGACGGCGAGGGCCGGATGGTCCCGCGCGAAGGCGTGCATCCCAACGGCGTGCGCCACGACGCCACCACCCGCCTGGTGGAGTTCAATGACCTCGGCGCGCTGGAAGCCGCCCTCGCCCACGGCGACGTCGCCGCAGTGCTGACCGAGCCGTTCATGACCAATGTCGGCATGGTCCCGCCAGCCGAGGGTTTCCACGCCGGCCTGCGCGAACTGACTCGCCGCCACGGCGTGGCCCTGGTCATCGACGAAACCCACACCATCTCCTGCGGCCCTTCCGGCTACAGCGGCGCACATGGCCTGGAGCCGGACTTCCTGGTCCTCGGCAAATGCATCGCCGGCGGCATTCCCAGCGCGGTCTGGGGTTGCAGCCAGGCGCTGGCGGAGCGCATCTGGGCGGTGCTCCCGCATTTTCGCCCGGGACAGGCGATCAACCACTTCGGCTTCGGCGGCACGCTGGCCGGCAATGCCCTGCAACTGGCGGCGATGCGCGCGACCTTCGCCGAGGTGATGACCGAAGCCGCCTACCGGCACATGTTCGAACTCGCCGCCCGGCTCGAAGAGGGTGTCCGGGCGATACTCGAGGACATGCGCCTGCCCTGGCACGTGACACGCATCGGCGCGCGCGTCGAATACCTGTTCATGACCCATGCCCCGCGCAACGGTGGCGAAGCCCATCATGCGCGGCACGGGCTGATCGAGGCATACCTGCATCTCTACCTGCTGAACCGCGGGGTCCTGCTGACGCCCTTCCACAACATGGCGCTGGTCTGCCCGGCGACCCGGACAGAAGATGTCGACCTGCACAACCGCCTGCTGCGCGACTGCCTGGGCGAACTGCTGGAGGATGACGCATGAGGCGCCTGGAAAGTCGCGTCGCGCTGGTCACCGGCGCTGGCCAGGGCATCGGCCGCGCCATCGCCGAGCACTTCGCCGCGCAGGGCGCCAGGGTGCTGCTGGCGACCCGCACCGCCAGCAGCGGCCAGGCCACCCTTGCGGCGATCCGCGCGGCGGGAGGCGAAGCCGAACTGCTGGCCGTCGACCTGGGCAGCCGCGACGCCGCCGAGCGCGCGGTGCTCGCCACCCTGGAGCGCTTCGGCCAGTTGGACATCCTCCTGCACAATGCCGCGGCCTTCGCCCAGTGCACTCTCGCCGACCTGGGCGACGAGACGCTGGAGCAAACCCTCGCGGTGAACCTGAAAAGCTGCTTCTGGCTGACCCAGGCCGCCCTTCCCGCCCTGCGGCGCAGCCTGGCGGGGCGGGTACTGGTGACATCCTCGGTGACCGGTCCGCGCACGGCGATCGCCGGACTCGCCCACTATGCAGCGAGCAAGGCCGGGGTCAACGGTTTCATCCGCGCCGCCGCGCTGGAACTGGCCGGCGACGGGATCACCGTCAACGGCGTCGAACCCGGCCTCATCGCCACCCCGGCGCTAGCCAACCTCGGCGACGCCGGCCGTCTCGCGGCGCACATCCCTCTCGGCCGCGTCGGCCAGCCACGGGATATCGCCCACGCCATGCTGTTCCTCGCGTCCGACGAGGCGAGCTACATCACCGGACAGACGCTGGTGGTGGATGGCGGCGCGCTGCTACCGGAGAACGGCGGACTGGCCTGAACGCCCACCCACCTCTGGCGCTCGCCGGCCTGGCTCGCCCTCTCCCCCGCCTTCTCCCTGAAGGGAGAGGAGCCGTTCGGCGCACGCGGCAAGCACCTCCGCCCGCCGCGGCTCCGGCAGGGCGAATGCCCGCTCGCGGTTATCCGCCAGGCCTGCCGTCCCCCGCCCTCTCCCTGGAGGGGGCCGTTGGGTGCATGCGGCAAGCGCCCTCGCCCTGCCGCGCGGGCGAGGACCGCCCAATTTGCCGGGCGATTATCGAAAGCCCCTGCAAAATGGATGAATAAGAACGACTCTCAGCGGGTTAGTATCGGAAATCCCAACCGAGAGGATTCGCTTCATGTTCCGCTCCATGTCCCATGTCCGTACCGAATCGGCCGCCCGCTACATCAACCGCCTGTGCAAGCACTGGGGGCACAAGTTCGAGGTCGAGCTGAGCGCCGAGCGCGGCTTCATCGACTTCGGCGACTCCAACTGCGAGCTGCTGGCCCATCCCGACCATGTGCTGCTGGTTCTCAACAGCCCCGACGAGGACAGCCTCGCGCACATGCAGAACGTGGTCGCCGACCACCTGCAGCGCATGGCCAGCAGCGAAAGCCTGGAAATCAGCTGGCAAGCCGCCGACAGTTGAGCGCCTGGCCACCCGGCCGCCCCCTGGCGACCGGCGTCATGGCCACCATGAAAAGTGCAATTCATTCCCCGGAAAAGCCATTCAGCTCGCTCTCCCCGCGTCCCATCATCGTCTCCAGGCGCTCTCGCGCAGATAACAACAATGACTGGAGTCGATGATGAAACCCGAAGATTTCCGTGCCTCTGCCACCCGTCCGTTCACCGGCGAGGAATACCTCGCCAGCCTGCGCGACGACCGTGAGATCTACATCTACGGCGACCGCGTCAAGGACGTCACCAGCCACCCCGCCTTCCGCAACGCGGCCGCCTCCATGGCCCGGCTCTACGACGCCCTGCACGATCCGCAGAGCAAGGACAGGCTCTGCTGGGAGACCGACACCGGCAACGGCGGCTATACCCACAAGTTCTTCCGCTACGCGCGCAGCGCCGACGAACTGCGCCAGCAGCGCGACGCCATCGCCGAGTGGTCGCGCCTGACCTACGGCTGGATGGGCCGCACCCCCGACTACAAGGCCGCCTTCGGCAGCGCGCTGGGCGCCAACCCGGGCTTCTACGGCAAGTTCGAGGACAACGCGAGGACCTGGTACAAACGCATCCAGGAAGCCTGCCTGTATCTCAACCACGCCATCGTCAACCCGCCGATCGACCGCGACAAGCCGGTGGACCAGGTCAAGGACGTGTTCATCTCGGTGGACGAGGAGGTCGACGGAGGCATCATCGTCAGCGGCGCCAAGGTGGTCGCCACCAACTCCGCGCTGACCCACTACAACTTCGTCGGCCAGGGCTCGGCGCAGCTGCTCGGCGACAACACCGACTTCGCCCTGATGTTCATCGCGCCGATGAACACCCCCGGCATGAAGCTGATCTGCCGCCCATCCTACGAACTGGTGGCGGGCATCGCCGGCTCGCCGTTCGACTACCCGCTGTCCAGCCGCTTCGACGAGAACGACGCGATCCTGGTGATGGACAGGGTATTCATTCCCTGGGAGAACGTACTGATCTACCGCGACTTCGAACGCTGCAAGCAGTGGTTCCCCCAGGGCGGCTTCGGCCGGCTGTTCCCGATGCAGGGCTGCACCCGCCTGGCGGTCAAGCTCGACTTCATCACCGGCGCCCTCTACAAGGCCCTGCAGTGCACCGGTTCCCTGGAGTTCCGCGGGGTGCAGGCGCAGGTCGGCGAGGTGGTGGCCTGGCGCAACCTGTTCTGGTCGCTGACCGACGCCATGCACGGCAATGCCAGCGAGTGGCACGGCGGCGCCTTCCTGCCCAGCGCCGAGGCCTTGCAGGCCTACCGGGTGCTGGCGCCGCAGGCCTATCCGGAAATCAAGAAGACCATCGAGCAGGTGGTCGCCAGCGGCCTGATCTACCTGCCTTCCGGCGTCCGCGACCTGCACAACCCGCAGCTCGACAAGTACCTCTCCACCTATTGCCGCGGCTCCGGCGGAATGGGGCACCGCGAGCGGATCAAGATCCTCAAGCTGCTCTGGGACGCCATCGGCAGCGAGTTCGGCGGCCGCCACGAGCTGTACGAGATCAACTACGCCGGCAGCCAGGACGAGATCCGCATGCAGGCCCTGCGCCAGGCGCTCGGCAGCGGCGCGATGAAGGGCATGCTCGGCATGGTCGAGCAGTGCATGGGCGACTACGACGAGAACGGCTGGACCGTGCCGCACCTGCACAACCCGGACGACATCAACGTGCTCGACCGCATCCGCCAATGACGCCCGCGTCGCGTCCGGAGGTTCTTCCCATGACCCAGCTCGAACCCAGGCAGCAAGCCTTCCGCAACGCCATGGCGCATCTCTCGGCGGCAGTCAACGTGATCACCAGCAACGGCCCCGCCGGACGCTGCGGGATCACCGCCACCGCGGTCTGCTCGGTCACCGACAGCCCGCCGACGCTGATGGTCTGCATCAACCGCAACAGCGAGATGAACCCCGTGTTCAAGGCCAATGGCCGGCTCTGCGTGAACGTCCTCAGCGGCGAGCACGTGGAAGTGGCGCGCCATTTCGCCGGCATGACCGGGGTGGCGATGGAGCGGCGCTTCGCCCTGCACGACTGGCACGATGGCATCCATGGCCTGCCGCTGCTGCACGGCGCCCTGGCCAACCTGCAGGGACGCATCGCCGAGGTCCAGGAAATCGGCACCCACTCGGTGCTGCTGCTGGAACTGGAGGATATCCAGGTGCTCGAGCAGGGCGACGGGCTGGTCTACTTCAGCCGTGGCTTCCACCGCCTGCAACGGGACCGCCGCGCGGCCTGAACACGCAGGCCGCGCCGCCACGCCGACTCCCGCTCAGCGCCGATGCGCCGGCGGGATCGAGTAGGTGCCGACCACATGCGCCACCGGTTCCGCGTCGCCCTCGGAGAACAGCGCCACCTCGCCCATCGCCAGGGTCTTGCCGACCTTCATCAGCCGGCAGTCGGCGACGATCCGCCGGTCCGCCGCCGGGCGACGCAGGAAGTTGATGGTCAGGCTGGTGGTCACCGCCAGCGGAACGATGCCGATCTCGCCGAGCACCGCCACGTACAGCGCGACATCGGCGATGGCCATCAGGGTCGGCCCGGAAACCGTGCCGCCGGGGCGCAGGTCGCTGGCGTCGACCGCCTGCCAGACCGTGGCGCTACGCTCGCCGACGGCTTCGACCACGACCCGGGTCTGGGGAAATTCGTGCTGGATGAAACGGGCTATCTGCTCTTTCTTGTCGGTCACGGAACTGTCCTTGGCAGTAGGAGGAAGGATACGGCAATCGGATCTAGCGGCCACGCGCCTCGCTCGGCGTCACTCCGTAGCGCGCCTTGAAGGCCCGGGCGAAATGCGCCTGGCTGGAGAAGCCGTGGCGATAGGCGACCTCGGCGACATCCAGGCGCCGGCCCTGGGGCGAAGCGAGCAACTGGCGGGCGCGCTCCAGCCGCCGCTCCTGCAGGTAGCGGCCGGGCGAGCTGCCTTCCTGGGCGAACAGCCGCGCCAGGTGCCGGCTGGAGACACCGGTGGCGGCGGCCACCCGCTCGCAGCTCAGGGCCGGATCGTCGAGGTGCTGCTGGATGTACTGCTTGGCCGCCAGCAGGTAGGAGGCGCTCAACGCGCTGGCGCGGTGCTCGCCGGCATGGTCGCTGATGATGCTCGCCAGCAGGTCGTAGGCCTCCTCCTGGAAACGGGCCGCGCCAGCGCCGTCGGGACGGTCGAAGAAGCCCTGAGCGCGCGTCCCCAGGGTACGCACCAGCAGGCGCTGCACCGGGCTTTCCGCGCCGATCTTCAGCGGTCCCTTGAAATCGCGCAGGCAGCGCTCGGCGAAGTCGTCCTGGGGCATGTCGAAGATGAACTGCCGCATCGGTCCGGAGAAACCGAACAGGTAGGGCTTGTCGGTCCGGTAGATCATCAGCTCGCCTGGCTGTAGCAGGTTGCAGCCGTTGTCCTGGTAGAAGAACGACTGGCTGCCGAGCACAAGGGAAACGAAGATCGACTCCTTGGGCACCGCGCGGATCATCGAGCGGTCGCGTTCCACCACGTGCTCGGTGCCGCCGATGCGGGCCATCCGCAGGCGTTCGAGGCAGAGGTTGTCCTGGGTAGCGGCGAAGCCGGCCTGGGAGTACGAGGAACATTTCAGGCCGACCAGGATGGAAGCGTTGTAGTCCTCCCAGAACGCCAGCCGCTGCTCCAGGGGGATGTCCTGGGTGCTGGCCCGCCGGGTTTCGAGCAAGGCATGTGCGGGCATTTTTATTCTTCTCGTCGAACGCTGCGTGGACCACCCGGGGCTCAGGCAAGGCATCCGGGGCCAGGCGCCGCGGTGCCCGGCCAACCTCGGGCGGTCGGACAGTGGCGGCGCTCCTTCATTAACATCTGAATCCTCGCCCCCGTCAATCGCCCGCCGGCCCTCGCCGACGGCGGGCTGGCCAGGTTGGCGCAGCGGCGACGGGCGCGCCAGGCGATGTCCGAAAAGCGCAAGCATCCCGGCCGCCAGGGTCAAACCCGCACGCCCATGCCTGGCTAGAGTCGGCCCGACGACAACAATGACAGAGGCCGCCCCATGCCCGAACTCGCCACCCGTGAATTCTGGAAAGACCTGCAACCGATTCCCGACTGCTTCAAGCCGGACGCCAAGCCCGAGGTCTACCTGCGCAACGCGCCGACCGAGGACGAGCGCCTCTACGTGCCCTTCACCGAGACCGTGAAGTCGCGCCCGCTGTGGATCTCGCCGAGCGAGAACCGCTGGTGCGACATCCTGATGGCGACGAGCGCCGGCCTGGTCAACCGCCACTACCACCCGCACGAGGTGTTCGCCTACACCATCAGCGGCAAGTGGGGCTACCTGGAGCACGACTGGACCGCCACCGCCGGCGACTTCGTCTACGAGACGCCCGGCGAGGGCCACACCCTGGTGGCCTACGAGCACGAGCAGCCGATGCGCGCGTTCTTCATCGTCAAGGGGCCGCTGGTCTGGCTCGACGAGAAGGGCAACGCGGACGGCATCTTCGACGTCCACGACTACATCGCGATGTGCCGTGCGCACTACGACAAGATCGGCGTCGGCGCCGCCTACATCGACTCCCTGTTCCGCTGACCCCGGGCGCGCGCCGCCCATGCGGACGCGCGCCTCCCCGCCGGCCGGCCCGCCCGGCCTGGAGACCGACATGGCGCATAACAACAATTCCGCCAGTTACGAAAACGTCCTGCTCTGCGTGCTGTTCCTGACCTTCGGCTTCGTCTTCTTCGACCGCCTGGCGCTGTCCTTCCTGTTTCCCTTCATGGAACAGGAGCTGCAACTGAGCAACAGCCACCTGGGCATGCTTTCCTCGGTGCTGGCCCTGGCCTGGGCGGTATCCGGCGCGCTGGTCGGCGCCTGGTCCGACCGCCGCGGCCAGCGCAAGCCGCTGCTGATCGTCGCGGTGATCCTGTTCTCGCTGTGCTCGGCGTTGTCCGGGCTGGTCGGCGGCTTCCTCGGCCTGCTGCTGTTCCGCGGCATCATGGGGCTGGCCGAGGGGCCGATCCTGCCGCTCTCGCAATCGCTGATGGTGGAGGCCTCCTCGCCGCATCGCCGCGGCCTCAACATGGGCCTGCTGCAGGGCTCGGCCGCCGGCCTGCTCGGCGCGGTGCTCGGCCCGCCGCTGCTGGTGGCCCTGGCCGAAGCCTTCGGCTGGCGCCACGCCTTCATCGTCTCGCTGTTGCCGGGGCTGCTGATCGCCTGGCTGATCTGGCGTCACGTGCGCCCCGATCCACCCCGCGAACGGGTCCCGGCAATCCACGCGCACGCCGCGAAAGGCAGCCGCCTGGCACTGCTGAAGAGCCGCAACATCCTGCTCTGCACCCTGATCAGCTGCGTATTCGTCACCTGGTTCATCGTGCTGATTTCCTTTACCCCGACCTTCCTGGTCAATGCCCGCGGCTTCAGCCCGGCGACCATGGGCAGGCTGATGAGTTGCCTGGGCGTCGCCTGGGTGATCTGGGGTTTCGCCGTGCCGGCGATCTCCGACCGCCTCGGCCGCCGGCCGACCCTGGTGGCGTTCTCGCTGCTCGCCGCCTGCTGCCCGCTGGCGCTGCTCTACGCGCCGTCCGCGACCAGTCTCGGCCTGCTGTTGCTGCTGACCTACACCGGGCTCGGCTGCTTCACCCTGTTCATGGCCACCATCCCGGCGGAAACCGTCTCGCGTACCGCCATCGCCACCGCCCTCGGCCTGATCATGGGCCTGGGCGAACTGATCGGCGGCTTCGTCGCGCCCACCGTCGCCGGTTTCGCCGCCGACCGCTTCGGCCTTTCCGTGGTCATGTGGATGTCCTGCGGCGGCGCCCTGCTCGCCGCGTTCCTCTCGCTGTTCCTGCGCGAAACCGCGCCGGCCGCGCTGGCCCGCCGCGGCACGCCGAACGCTTCCATCCTGCAAGGAAACCAACCATGAAAGCACTGCGCTGGCACGCCGCCCGCGACCTTCGCCTGAGCGAGCTGGAAAGCCAGGCGCCGCGGCCCGGCGAAGTCGAACTGGAAGTCGCCTACTGCGGCATCTGCGGCAGCGACCTGCATGAATACCAGGACGGCCCGCACTCGATCCCCCACGCCGCCCCCCATCCCCTGTCCGGCTGCCGCGCGCCGCTGACCCTCGGCCACGAGTTCTGCGGCGTGGTCGTCGGCCTCGGTCCGGGAGTCGAGGGACTGGCGCTCGGCGAGCGGGTCGCGGTCGAGCCGGAATACCGCTGCGGCGAATGCCGCTATTGCCGCGAAGGCCGCTACAACCTCTGCGAGTCGATGGGTTTCATCGGCCTGATGGGCGACGGCGGCTTCGCCGAGCGCGCGCGGGTGCCGGCCTACATGCTGCATCGCCTGCCGGACACGGTCAGCTTCCGCCAGGCCGCCGTGCTCGAACCGGCCGCCGTGGCCCTGCATGCCCTGCGCCAGAGCAGCCTGGAGGCGGGACAGCGCTGCGCGGTGTTCGGCCTCGGGCCGATCGGCCTGCTGCTGGTGATGCTCGCCCGCCTGCGCGGGATAACGGACATCGCGGCGGTCGACGTCAGTCCCGAACGCCTGGCCCTGGCCAGCGGGTTCGGCGCCAGCCGGGTACTCGACGCCCGCGACGACGGGGTGGCGACGCGCCTGAGCGAGGGCGGCGCGCTCGATTGCGCGTTCGAGGCAGCCGGCAGCCAGGCCAGCCTCGACGCGGCCCTGGCCAGCCTGCGCAAGGGTGGCGAGCTGGTGCTGGTGAGCCTGATGGGCGAGGTCCGGCTGGACGCCTTCGACCTGGTCAACCGCGAGCTGCGCCTGCTCGGCAGCGTCGGTTACCGCCACGCCTATCCGGAGCTGATCGCGCTGCTCGCCGAGGGTCGCCTCGACCTGGCCCGCGTGGTGACCCGCAGCGTGTCCCTGGAGCAGGCGGTGGAGCACGGTTTCGAAGCGCTGCTGCGGGACAAGTCGCAGGTCAAGGTACTGGTCAATCCCAACCCGGCCCTGGCCGACGCCTGAAGGAGCATCCGCCCATGGTTTTCCAGAAAGATCTCTACGCCGGCCAGCAGGTGCTGGTCACCGGCGGCAGCTCCGGCATCGGCGCGGCCATGGCCATGCAGTTCGCCGAACTCGGCGCCGAAGTCGTCGCCCTCGGCCTGGATGCCGACGGCGTGCACGCCCCGCGCCACCCGCGGATTCGCCGGGAAGAACTGGACATCACCGACAGCCAGCGCCTGCAACGGCTGTTCGAAGAGCTACCGCGCCTGGATGTGCTGGTGAACAACGCCGGCATCAGCCGCGACCGCGAGGAATACGACCTGGCTACCTTCGAACGGGTGCTGCGCCTCAACCTGAGCGCCGCCATGCTCGCCAGCCAGCTGGCCCGGCCGCTGCTGGCGCAGCGCGGTGGCAGCATCCTCAACATCGCCTCGATGTACAGCACCTTCGGCTCCGCCGACCGCCCGGCCTACAGCGCCAGCAAGGGCGCGATCGTCCAACTGACCAGATCGCTGGCCTGCGAGTACGCCGGCCAGCGCATCCGGGTCAACGCCATCGCCCCCGGCTGGATCGACACGCCGCTGGGCGCCGGGCTCAAGGCCGACGCCGAAGCCACCCGGCGGATCATGCAGCGCACGCCGCTGGCGCGCTGGGGCGCAGCGGCCGAGGTGGCCAGCGCCGCGGCGTTCCTCTGCGGTCCCGGCGCCAGCTTCGTCACCGGCGCCGTGCTGGCGGTGGACGGCGGCTACCTCTGCGCCTGAGCCGCCTTCGCTCCGGATGTATCCGTCCGCTTGGAGCGGACAGCGATTCGCACGACAGAACAACAACAAGACGAGTGCCTTGCCATGAAAACCCTCCGTACCCTGCCGGCGCTGTTCTGCGCCGGTCTCCTCGGCCTGTCCGCGCAGGCCGCCGAAAGTCCCCGCGGCGGTCCGCTGGCCGGTCTCGGCGCACAGCTCGAACGGCATGGCGTGAAGACCCACGCGCAGTTCTGGAGCCTGTCGCTGAAGAACCTCGACACCGGTCCGCGCCCGCACAGCTTCGGCAACAGCGGCGACCTGTTCCTCGGCGCCGATCTCGACCTCGCGACCCTTGCCGGCATCGACGGCGCCTCGCTGCATGTCGAGGAGACCGTGTTCATCCTCGACCGTGGCACCGGCCAGCCCACCGGGCCGAGCTGGCAGGGCGCGGTGGGCAGCTATTTCGGCGGCGCGCCGCTGCACAACGACATCGGCGCCAACCAGCTGAGCCTGCTCACCTGGCAGCAGAAATGGCTGGACGGACGCCTCGCCAGCCACCTCGGACGGACCAATGCGCGGCGCTACTTCCTGGTCTACAACTGCGAGACCGTGGTCACCTGCAACGACCCGGTCATCGACGCCTCCACCGGTATCCTGCCGCCACCCTACGGCGCCTGGGGCGGCTACCTGAAATACCAGGCGACCCCGGCGCTGTACCTGCACGCCGGGGCCTTCGAGTCCAACCCGGTGGATTACCTGAAGAAGCGCCACGGCCTCGACTTCAGCACCGACGACGCCAGCGGCACCAGCCTGCTGCTGGGGATCGGCGACAAGCGCGAGGAAAGCCTCGATCCCTACCGCTCGCACTACGAACTCAACGCCTACCTGAACACCGCCAGCCAGGTCGACCCGCTCACCGGCGCCCGCGACCACGGCAGTGCCGGCGGCTTCTTCAAGTTCCAGCAACTGTTCTGGCGCGCCGACGGCGGCCGCCTCGACTCGCCACGGGCGCTGGGGATGTTCGGCTCGCTCTCGGTGTCGGCCGACGCCAAGCAGCCGTTCCGCCACTTCGCCGAGCTGGGCCTGACCTACTACGCGCCCTTCGACCGGCCGCTGGACAAGCTCAACCTCAAGGCCAGCTACCTGCGCCTGAACGACCACCAGCTGGAATTCCAGCGCCAGGCGCGAGTCGCCGCCGGCGGCGATCCGCGCCCGGGCCAGCGCGACGTGTACGCCCTGGAAACCAATGCGCACATCGCCCTGACCCCGCACATCGCCCTGGAACCCTCGGTGCAGTACATCTTCAACCCGGACAACTACTACAACCCCGGCGCCCGCCAACTGAGCGGCGACGGTTTCGTCGTCGGCCTGCAACTGATGGTCGACATGGGCTCGCTGCTGGGGCTTTAGCGCGCCGCCTGGCAGCCTCGGTCAATCCCGCCGGCAGGCTGGGACAAGCGGCCGGGCGCGCTTCCCCGTCCAATGGAGTAGCGTCGCGCCCATGGGCGCGGGCGAAAAGAACGCCGGGCGAGGCCCGGCAGCACACCCAGAAAGGTGCCGACATGACTTCCACTGCCCGCCGCGCGTTCGACTACATCGTGGTCGGCGCCGGTTCCGCCGGCTGCGTCCTGGCCAACCGGCTGTCCGCCGACCCCGCCGTTTCCGTCTGCCTGGTCGAGGCCGGACCGAGCGACCGCACGCCGCTGCCCGCCGCCTACATCCGCACGCCGGCCGGGATCATCCGCCTGATCGCCAATCCGAAATGGAACTGGATGCACCGTTTCGCCGCCCAGCCCGGCACCGCCGGGCAGCCGATCGCCTGCCCGCGCGGCAAGGTCTGGGGCGGTTCCAGCGCGATCAACGGAATGATCTACATCCGCGGCGACCGCCACGACTACGACCGCTGGGCGGCGTTGGGCAACCGCGGCTGGAGCTACGACGAACTGCTGCCCTACTTCCGCCGCTCGGAACATTTCGAGCCGGGCGAATCCCCCTGGCACGGCCGCGGCGGCGAGCTGAACGTCGCCGAACAGCGTAGCCCGAGCCCGATCAACCAGGTGTTCTTCCAGGCCGCCGAGGAAATGGGCTGGCCCTACAACGCCGACTTCAACGGCGAACGGCAGGAAGGCGTCGGACCGTTCCACGTCACCCAGGTCAACGGCGAGCGTTGCAGCGCGGCGCGTGCCTTCCTGCACCCGGCCCTGGCGCGGCCCAACCTCACCGTGCTCAGTCCGGCGCTGACCCTGCGCGTGCTGCTGGAAGGCACCCGCGCCAGCGGCGTGGAGATCAGCCAGGCTGGCGAAGTCGTGCGATTGCAGGCGCGCCGCGAGGTGATCCTCAGCGCCGGCTCGATCAACTCGCCGCAGCTCCTGCTGCTCTCGGGCATCGGCCCGGCGGCGGAACTGGCGCGCCACGGCATCGTCCAGCGCCACGAGCTGCCGGGGGTCGGCGAAAACCTGCAGGACCACCAGGACATCGTGCTGATGTACCGCACCGAGGCCGACCTCGGCTATGGCCTCGGCCTCTCGCCGAGGGGCTGGCTGCCGCTGCTGCGCTCGCCCTGGCAGTACCTGTTCGGCCGGCGCGGGGCGCTGACCTCGAATACCGTCGAGTCCGGCGGCTTCCTCCGCCTCGACCCGCAGGCACCGACCCCGGAGCTCGGCCTGATCGTCGCCCCGGCACTGAAGAACCAGCCGCGGCGGCTGGTCCCTTACGGCCATGGGGTCAGCCTGCATGTGGCGGTGATGCATCCGCAGAGTCGCGGGAGGATCCGCCTGAACTCGCCGGACCCGCACGACCGGCCGCTGGTCGAGGCCAACTTCCTCAGCCATCCGGCCGACCTCGACACCCTGGTCCAGGGCTTCCAGCTGATCCGCAGGCTGGCCGCCAGCCGCAGCTTCGCCCGCCACCTCAAGGGCGAACTGGTGCCGGGCCCGCAGGTCTCCAGCCGCGGCCAGATCGAGGCCTGGATCCGCGCCAGCCTCGGCACCGTGTTCCATCCGGTGGGCACCTGCAAGATGGGCCACGACGAGCTCGCCGTGGTCGACGACCAGTTGCGCGTGCACGGCCTGGAGGGCCTGCGGGTGGCCGATGCGTCGATCATGCCGACGCTGATCACCGGCAACACCAACGCCCCGGCGATCATGATCGGCGAGAAGGCCGCCGACCTGATCCTCGGCAAGCCGGCGCCGGCGGCGCGCGCCACAGGACAAGCGCTCCGGGAGGCACTCGCCGACGCCTAGCGGGCGCCCGGCCCCATCGGCGGCGATGCGCTGGTCGTCCCCGGCCAGGCCGCCCCCTGGTTCGACCGGCGCAAGCCGATGTTCCAGCCGCCGTCCCACGCCTGGCTAGCCGCCCTGGCTGCAGGCACTGGCGTACTTGCGGTAGGCCAGCGAGTGCAGCTTGCCGGAGGAATCGAGGTAGTCCATCCGCGCATCGACGATCTCGCAGGTGGTCGACGCCTGTTCCTGGGTCGCCACGACCTTGCGCACATCCAGCGGCATGCCGTAGTGGTAGCTTTCGGTCGCCACCGGCGCGGCGGGCTGGGCGGCGAACGCGGGAGCCGCCAGGGCGGCGAACAGGGTGGTGGCGAGCAGGGTGCGAGTCATGGTGGTTCTCCTGGCGGCAGGTCCGCATCGGTGGAAGGCGACGTGCCTTCGTCGATGCCTATTCCAGGCCAGGGAGTTGTCCCGCATGTGTCACCGGAACGCCCGGTTCGTCAGTCGCTGTATCGCCGCCGCCGACCGATACACGCACGTACATTCGCCACGCCCACAGCCACGCGACGAACACGCGCAGCGCCAGCCGCCAGCGCCCCGCTCGCGGCAGTGACAGCCGGTTTTTTTGCACGCCCCGGTATTCGCTCCGGCACCGGATACAGTGCAATACAAACCCCGGCAGGCAAGCGCCGCGAGCGCGGATACACTGCTTGCAATCACACCAACCGCCACGGGAGCCGGGCAATGGAGCATGTCGATCACGTCCTGATCGTCGACGATGACCGCGAGATTCGCGAGCTGGTAGGCAATTACCTGAAGAAGAACGGCCTGCGCACCACCATCGTCGCCGATGGCCGGCAGATGCGCGCGTTCCTCGAAGCCAACACGGTGGACCTGATCGTCCTCGACATCATGATGCCCGGCGACGACGGCCTGCTGCTCTGTCGCGAGCTGCGCGTCGGCAAGCACAAGGCCACGCCGGTGCTGATGCTCACCGCGCGCAACGACGAAACCGACCGCATCATCGGCCTGGAGATGGGTGCCGACGACTACCTGACCAAGCCCTTCTCCGCCCGCGAGCTGCTCGCGCGGATCAACGCCGTGCTGCGGCGCACGCGGATGCTGCCGCCGAACCTGACCGTGACCGAAAGCAGCCGCCTGATCGGCTTCGGCCAGTGGCAGCTGGATACCAGCGCGCGCCACCTGCTCGACGGCGCGGGCACCGTGGTCGCCCTCAGCGGTGCCGAATACCGTCTGCTACGGGTATTCCTCGACCACCCGCAGCGGGTGCTCAGCCGCGACCAGTTGCTCAACCTGACCCAGGGCCGCGAGGCGGACATCTTCGATCGCTCCATCGACCTGCTGGTCAGCCGTCTGCGCCAACGACTCGGCGACGACGCCCGCGAGCCGGAGTACATCAAGACCGTGCGCAGCGAAGGCTATGTGTTCTCGCTACCGGTACGACTGCTCGAGGCCCATCCATGAAGCTTGCCGTGCCGCGTCCGCGCAGCCTCGCCGCGCGCCTGGCGCTCATTCTCTTCGCCGGGCTGGTGCTGGCCTACGGACTGTCCTTCGCCTCGCAGTTCTACGAGCGCTACCAGACCGCGAAGCACATGATGCTCGACAGCCTCGAACAGGACGTGGCGATCTCGGTGGCCATGCTCGACCGCCTGACGCCCGCCGAGCGCCAGGCCTGGCTGCCGCGCCTGGAGCGACGCACCTACCGCTACCGCCTCGACGCCGGCGAGCCCGGCCAGCCGCTGGCACTGGCCGACGCGCCGGTCGCCGCGCACTCCATCGAGCGCGCCCTCGACGGGCAATACCCCCTGGCCCTGCAGACGGTGGCCGACAGCCGACCGCACTTCCAGGTCCGCCTGAGCCTGCGCGACGGCAGCCCGCTGACCATCGATGTCACGCCGGCGCCGGTACCGCTGTCCGGCTGGCTGCCGCTGGTGCTGCTGGTGCAACTGGCCCTCCTGCTGCTCTGCACCGGACTCGCGGTGCGCACCGCCATCGGCCCGCTGACCCGGCTGGTGAAGGCCGTGGAACACCTCGATCCGAATCGTCCCGCACAACCGCTCGCGGAAACCGGCCCACGCGAAGTAGCGCACGCTGCGGCGGCTTTCAACGCCATGCAGGTGCGCATCGCCGAACACCTCAAGGAACGCATGCAACTGCTGGCGGCGATTTCCCACGACCTGCAGACGCCGATCACACGGATGAAGCTGCGCGTCGAGTTCATGGACGCTTCCAGCGACAGGGACAAGCTCTGGAACGATCTCGAAGAAATGCAGCACCTGGTCCGCGAAGGCGTGGCCTACGCCCGCAGCATGCATGGCAGCGCCGAGGCCACTTGCCGGGTCGATCTCGATGCCTTCCTCGACAGCCTGGTGTTCGATTACCAGGACAGCGGCAAGCAGGTGCAGCTCGACGGTCGCACCGCAGCGGTGATCGACACCCGTCCGCACGCCCTGCGCCGGGTGCTGGTGAACCTGATCGACAACGCGCTGAAGTTCGCCGGCGCCGCGCGCCTGGAAGTGGAGCGCCGCGCCGATGGCGGCACGCGAATCCAGGTGCTGGACAATGGCCCCGGGATTCCCCCCGGGGAACTCGACGAGGTGCTCAAGCCCTTCTACCGGGTGGAGAACTCGCGCAACCGCGACACCGGCGGCACCGGTCTCGGCCTGGCCATCGCCCAGCAACTGACCCTGGCCATCGGCGCTCGCCTGAGCCTGGCCAACCGCCCTGCTGGAGGGCTCTGCGCGCGCATCGAACTGGACGCCTGAGACGCTGGTACAGAGCGATACATAACCGCCCGCGGCGGACACACTGCGGATAAACCCGCTTGCAACACTCCTGGCCACGGGAAGCGGCGGCACATCGCCGAGCCGCTCCCGCCACCAGGAGCCCCACCATGACCACCCGATCCCTGCAATCCCCCTGGCACGGCTGGCGCCTGTTCGCCGTCCTCGCTATCGCCGTGCTGGCCATGACCGCCCTCGTCCTGGCCCTCCAGCCGCAGGCGGTGGAAGGCCTGCGCAGCGCCATCCGCGCCACCGCGCGCAGTTCCTTCGCGCTGTTTCTCGCCGCCTTCCTCGCGTCTTCGCTGGCGATCCTGGTGCCCGGACCGGGTACCCGCGCGCTGCTTCGCGAACGTCGCTACCTGGGCCTGGCCTTTGCCTTTTCCCACGCGGTCCATGCGCTGCTGATCCTGGCCTACTGGAAACTGTACCCGGATACCTTCTGGAATGGCCGTTCGGTGACAGCGAACATCCCCGGCTCGATCGGCTACCTGTTCATCCTCCTGCTCACCCTCACCTCCTTCCGCGCCCCGGCCCGCCTGCTCGGCCCACGCGCCTGGAAAGCCCTGCATTCGACCGGCACCTGGGTGCTGGCGGGGATCTTCTGCCTGTCGTTCTTCAAGCGCATCCCCATGGGCGGCTGGTACGCGCTGGCATTCGCCACGATCTTCTCCGCCATCGTCCTCAAGCTCACCGCCAAGCTCGCCGTGCGCCTGCGTCGTCGCGACGCCCAGCCTGCCTGACCCATCCAGCCCCTTCTACGAGACATCGATCATGCAAGCATCCGACCTGCGCGCCTGGCGCCTCCCCTTCGTCCTGCTCGACCGCTGCGGCGGCTGGTGCGCCGACCTGTCCCTGCGATTGTTCCTGGCCTGGGAGTTCTTCGAGTCCGGCTGGGAAAAGTGGAACGGCGAGAACTGGTTCGGCGACATCCAGTCGGCCTTCCCGTTCCCCTTCGACCGCCTGCCCGCCGTCCTCAACTGGGAACTGTCGATGTGGGCCGAACTGCTCGGCGCGCTGTTGCTCCTGCTCGGCCTCGGTACCCGCCTGAGCGCCCTGGTGCTGATCGTCGTCACCCTGGTAGCGACCGCCGCCGTACACTGGCCGGCCGAGTGGTCGAGCCTGGCGGAACTGGCCCGCGGTTACTCGATCACCGACCACGGCTTCGGCAATTTCAAGCTCCCGGCGATCTACCTGGCGGCACTGCTGCCGCTGCTGTTGGCGGGAGCGGGGAAGCTGAGCCTCGACCATTGGCTCGGGCGACGCCTGGGCCTGTCCCGCTAGGAATCGGCCAGCCACGAAAAACCCCGGAAGGCGATCGCCTCCGGGGTTTTTCTTCGTCGGGACAGCCAGCCAGGACCAACCTGCGCACCGCGTAGGGCGAATAGCGCCGACGGCGCTATCCGCCGATGCACCGGACCCGCCACGGCGGATAACCGCGGGCGGACATACGCCCTGCGCCAGGGCAGCGTCGTCATTCGCCCGCCGGATCGCGATCCAGGGTTCCGAGCACGATACCCTGGGTCCGCAACGCTTCCAGCAACGCCAGCCCCGCCGCGTCGAAGGTTCCGGGCGCGCGCCCCGCTTCGAGCGCCAGCGCCGCCAGATGCTCGCGCCCGCTCAGGCGCCGGCTCGCCAGTGACACCAGCAGGCGATAGGCCAGCGGGGTCAGGCGCGCGGTGTGCACGCGATGCGAGGAGTCGCGACGCATCAGCAGCAGAGTCGGTGCCGCTGCCGGTTCGCCAGGATCCGCGTCGAGGTCATGCACCGCCCAGCGATAGCCGAGCGGCAACGCCAGGCTCGACAACAGCGGCACCTCGTCCAGCAGCTCGCCATCAGGCCGGTGCGGCGGGTCGTCCGGCTCGGCCAGATAGAGGCGCGTCTCGCTCCACTCGAAATGGGCCAGCTCCGCCTGCCAGGCCTGGTCGGCCCCGACGTTCGCCTGCAAGTAGTCGACGAACACCCCGGCGATACGGGTGAACAGCGGGGTATGGCTTCTCTCCTCGCGATAGAAATCACGCACCCGGCCATGCCAGTCCGGGTCGCCAAGCAGTCCGCGCAAACGCGGGAAGCCGCTGGCGAGAACCCCTTCGATGGCGTTGTAGAACAGCTCGCGGTAGACCCGCAGGCGCCGCTCTTCGAGACCCGGCGGCGGCGCGTTGCCAAGCGGGTCGCGCAGGTGCCGGGCGAGGCTGAACTGCTGTTGGCGCAGGCGCTCATCCATGACGGCGCCCCTCTTCGCGTTGCCATTGGCGGATCTGCTCCACTTCCCGCAGCAGTTCGCCCAGTGGCGGATAGTTGAAGTCCCGCTCGAGCAGGGTCGGGCGCACGCCGAAGCGCCGGTAGGCGGCGCCGAGCAGGGACCAGACGCCGGGCTTCACGGCGGCGCCGTGAGTGTCGATCTTCAGGTCCGGCGCCTCGTCGTAGTGCCCCGCCACATGGTAGGCGGCGACCCGCCCGGGCGGCAGCCGGGCGAGGAACTCGAAGGCGTCGTAGCCATGGTTGCAGGCGTTGACGAACAGGTTGTTGACGTCCAGCAGCAGGTCGCAGTCGGCCTCGTCGAGTACCGCGTTGACGAACTCGATCTCGCTGATCTCCTGGTACGGCGCGGCATAGTAGGAAATGTTCTCCACCGCGATGCGCCGCTCCAGCCGTTCCTGCGCCTCGCGAATGCGCGCGGCGACATGGCGCACCGCAGCCTCGGTGAACGGCAGCGGCAACAGGTCGTAGAGATGGCCATCGTCGGAACAGTAGCTGAGGTGCTCGCTGTACAACGCTACCCGGTGGCGGTCGAGGAAGCGCCGGGTCTGTCCGAGGAAGGCGCCGTCCAGCGGCGCGGGACCGCCGAGGGACAACGACAGGCCGTGGCAGGTCAGCGGAAAGCGCTCCACCAGGCGCTCCAGGTCGGCGCCGAAGGCACCGCCGACGCCGATCCAGTTGTCCGGCGCGCATTCGAGGAAGTCCACCGCGCCAGCCTCCATCGCCAACAGTTGGGGCAGCAGGCCGCGCCTCAGGCCGAGGCCGGCGGCATTGTCGATCAGGGTCATGGGATCGCTCCGGAAACGGCGACGCCCCCGCTTTCCCGGAGGAAAGAGAGGGCGCCGCCAGGGTGAGGGAAGGTTCAGTGCCGGCCTTGCTCCAGCCTGCTGAACAGCCCTGCGGGCATCGGCTTGCCGTTGGCCTCGTAGGTCTTGCGCAGGTGCTCGTAGGCCTCGGCTTCGGAAATGAAGCCATCGTGGTCGGTGTCGATGCTGTCGAACTCGCCGGCACGCTCCTTGGCCACCGCGAGAAACTCGGCGCGCGAAACCTTGCCATCGTGGTCGGTATCGGTACGGGCGAACGAGGCGTCACCGCACTTGCCCTCTCCGCACTTGCCTTCGGCGCCAGCCTTGGCCGAGGCCTGCGCCCCGCCGCTGCCGCACTTGCCCTCGCCACACTTGCCTTCGCCGGCGCTGGCCGCCGCCAGTTGCAGGCCCTGCCCGAGCGGCTCGACGGCGAACGCCGAACCACCGAGCAGCATTCCCCCCACCAGCACGGCGCCGAGCAGGCTGGCGGAAGTCTTTTGACGCGAATCGAAAACGGACATGCTTCTTCTCCACAGTGAACGCGGCCGGGCCGCAGGCGCGGCGCCGCCTTCGGCGCCGGTTCGAACCGGGCGGCGGGACCTTGTCTGGCCGACTCGCCCGTCCCGGTTCGGACGGGCCCATTTCGCCTGGAAGATGTATCGGCGATGTATCGCCCGGCGCATCGATTTGTACCCCGCTCGTATCGGCGCTGGGCGCAGATACAGAGCGATACGCGGCGAACGCCGCGACCGGCCGTCTCGCCATGCCGGGAAGTGGCGGATAACGCTCGTTTCCGCCGGAGCAACTCGGCTACCGTATGGAGACAGCCCCCTGGGCCTGCCACGAGATCACCTCCATCGTGCTGAAACGCATTCCGGTCACCCAGCTTCGCCCCGGCATGTTCATCCAGAGCCTGTGCGGCTCCTGGCTGGACCATCCGTTCTGGAAAAGAGGCAGCTTCCTGCTCGATAACCAGGCCGACCTGCAACGCCTGCGCGAAAGCGCGGTGAAAGAGGTCTGGATCGATGTCGGCAAGGGCCTCGACCTGCCCACCGAAGCCGCCGCGGCGGCAGCCGTGCTGCCGGTGACCATGCCGGCCGCGCCAGCGCCGGCGCGGGTCGCCCTGGAGGAAGAAATCCGCCAGGCCGCCCTGCTCTGCGGCAAGGCCAAGCGCGCGGTGGTCAGCATGTTCCGCGACGCGCGCATGGGCCAGGCCATCGACACCGCGCATGCCGCCGCGCTGGTGGACGACATCTCCGCCTCGGTGCTGCGCCACCCCAACGCCCTGGTCAGCCTGGTGCGGCTGAAGACTTCGGACGAGTACACCTACATGCACTCGGTGGCGGTCTGCGCCCTCATGATCGCCCTCGCCCGCCAGCTCGACCTGGCCGAGCCGCTGGTGCGCGAAGCGGGGCTCGCCGGGTTGCTCCACGACATCGGCAAGATGGCGGTGCCGGAACCGATCCTGAGCAAACCCGGCAAGCTCACCGAACAGGAGTTCGGCCTGGTCCGCCGGCATCCGCAGAACGGCGCGCGGATGCTGCTCGATTGCCGCCAGGTCAGCGCCCTGGTGGTGGACGTCTGCCTGCACCACCATGAACGCGTCGACGGCACCGGCTACCCCTTCGGCCTGGCCGAAGAGCAGATCAGCCTGCTGGCGCGAATGGGCGCGGTCTGCGACGTCTACGACGCGCTCACCTCCGACCGCCCCTACAAGAAGGGCTGGAACGCCGCCGAGGCGATCCGGCGCATGGCCGAATGGAACGGGCACTTCGACCCGCAGGTGTTCCGCGCCTTCGTCAAGGCGGTGGGCATCTACCCGGTCGGCGTACTGGTCCGGCTGGAAAGCGGGCGCCTCGGCGTGGTCCTCGAACAACACGGTCGCTCGCTGCTGACGCCACGGGTCAGGGTATTCTTCTCGGCCCGCTCGAAGGTGCCGATCCCACAACAGGTGGTGGACCTCGGTCAGGCCGGGCAGACCGACCGGATCGTCGGTTTCGAGCCGGCGGAGGCGTGGAACTTCCGCAATCTCGATGAGTTGTGGACGGGGCTGCCCGGCAGCGGCGGATCGTATTTCGACGCGGGAACGGGGAAACCGTAGACGCCTTCCGCCGGCGACGCCGGGACGCCGCTCCCGTAGGACGCATAACGCGAAGCGTTATCCGCCGTTTCGCCGCAACCATCGCCTGCTCCCGATTGCTTCAAGCGCGCCATCGTCAATACTGCTGGCAATCCGCCGACAATCTTTAAGAGGCCATATGAGCCCGCTCCTGAAGACCATCGAAGAGCACAGCAAAAATGGCTGTGCTCAATCCAAAGCGCTGCTTGCCCTGCGGTCCGCAGGCGCCGATCTGAGGCTTTCCCCGAGGAAGGCTGGCCGCCTATGCGAACTTGCCGTCGTTGCCGCGGCAGGGAAAGAAGGCATGCTGGAGAGCGAGATCGTTGCGGCACGCCGGGCGTATGCCGCCAGCCTGGGGCTGACGCTTGACGGACCGACCAGCAACGCTGACGAGCCACGCCATATCCGCCATGCTGTCAGCGACTCCAATCACAACCCCAACGCCAGAAACCGTATCAATCTCGGAAATGCCATCGCGTACAAAAAAGAGTCCGAACAGGAAGATCGCTTCTTCCTTACTATTCCAAACGCTGGTTAAGCGCTATCTCTTACCGACTTCGGCAGAAGCCTGTTCCAGCAACCACTCCCTGAACGCCAGCATGGCCCCGGTCTCCCCCCGCGACTGCAAGCGCGTCAGCCAGTAGCTGCCGGTGCTCACCTCGGTGGCGAACGGCCGCCGGATGCTTTCGCTGGCCAGTTGCCGGGCGAACATCGCCGCCGGCGCCAGGGCCACCCCGACACCCTGCCGCGCCGCCTCGAGCATGGCCAGGGAGGTGTCGAAGACCATGCTGCGGGTCAGCGGCACGTGCGCCGGCAGGCCGGCGGCCTGGAACCACAGCGGCCATTCGTCGGCGCGGTAGGAGCGCAGCAGGGTGTGTTGCAGCAGGTCGGCGGGGCTGCGCAACCGGGTCGCCAGCTCGGCGCAGCAGAGCACCGTCAGCGGCGCCTCGAACAGGGCCAGCGCCTCGGTGCCGTGCCAGGCACCGCCGCCGAAGCGGATCGCGTAGTCGAGGCCCTCGGCGGCGATATCGACACGGTTGTTGTGGGTCGACAGGCGCAGGTCGATGAATGGATGGCGCGCCTGGAAGTCCGCGAGACGCGGCAACAGCCAGCCGACGGTGAAGGTGCCGACCGCGCCGACGGTGAGCACGTCGCGATAGTGGCCGCCCTCGAAACGCTCCAGCAGCCCGGCGATGCGGTCGAAGGAGTCGCACAGCACCGGCAGCAGGCTTTCGCCTTCATGGGTCAGCATCAGCCCGCGCGGCAGACGCTTGAACAGGGTCACGCCGAGACGCTCCTCGAGACTCTTCACCTGGTGGCTGACCGCCGCCTGGGTCACGCACAGCTCGATGGCCGCGCGGGTGAAGCTCAGGTGCCGGGCGGAAGCCTCGAAGGCCCGCAGGGCGTTCAGCGGCAAGTGCGGTCGAACCATGTCTGCTCCAAATTTTTCTAATGGCTACTGCGAGTATTCATCGTTTGCCCAACGAGCCGCGCAAGCCTAGATTTTCCTCGCCCGCCGACGAAGGAGCGCTCCCGGGGCGGTTTTCCCTGCAGCCAACGACATAGGACGCCAATCCCCATGCGCCATGCGACAATCCTCAACCTGTGCGGCCTCGCCGCTTCCACCCTGTTCTTCGCGACAACATCGGCCTTCGCCACGGAGGCGCCGGCGGAGCGCCTGAAGGCTCTGGTGGACGCCGCCGTGCAACCGGTCATGAAGGCCAATGATATCCCGGGACTGGCCGTCGCCATCACTCTCAAGGGCGAACCGCATTACTTCAGTTATGGGGTGGCCTCGAAGGAGGACGCCCGCAAGGTGACCCCCGAGACCCTGTTCGAGATCGGCTCGGTGAGCAAGACCTTCACCGCCACCCTCGCCGGCTACGCCCTGGCCCAGGACAAGATGCGCCTCGACGACCGCGCCAGCCGGCACTGGCCCGCCCTGCAGGGCAGCCGCTTCGACGGTATCAGCCTGCTCGACCTCGGCACCTACACCGCTGGCGGCCTGCCGCTACAGTTCCCCGATGTGGTGCAGAAGGATCCGGCGCAGATCCGCGACTATTACCGCCAGTGGCAACCGACCTACGCCCCGGGCAGCCACCGCCAGTACTCCAACCCGAGCATCGGTCTGTTCGGCTATCTCGCCGCGCGCAGCCTGGGCCAGCCATTCGAGCGCAGCATGGAACGGCAGCTGTTCCCGGCGCTCGGCCTGGAGCACACCTTTATCCGGGTGCCCACCGCGCAGCAGGGGCTGTACGCCCAGGGCTACGGCAAGGACGACCACCCGCTGCGGGTCGGACCCGGTCCGCTGGACGCCGAGGCCTACGGGCTGAAGTCCAGCGCTGCGGACCTGCTGCGCTTCGTCGAGGCCAACCTGCACCCCGAGCGCCTGGAGAAGCCCTGGGCGCAGGCCCTCGACGCCACCCATCGCGGCTACTACAAGGTGGGCGACATGACCCAGGGCCTGGGCTGGGAAGCCTACGATTGGCCGATCGACCTGAAGCGCCTGCAGGCGGGCAACTCGGCGCCGATGGCGCTGCAGGCGCACAAGGTCGCCAGGTTGCCGGCGCCGCAAGCCCTGGACGGCCAGCGCCTGCTGAACAAGACCGGCTCCACCAACGGTTTCGGCGCCTACCTGGCGTTCATCCCGGGACGCGACGTCGGCCTGGTGATCCTGGCCAATCGCAACTACCCCAATGCCGAGCGGGTGAAGATCGCCTACGCCATCCTCAGCGGCCTGGAACAGCAGGCCAAGGTACCGCTGGTGCGCTGAGGCCTCTCGCGCGACGATGGCGCGTTGCGGCACGGAGCGCCGGTCATGGCTATGATGGAGCCATGACCCTCTCCCCGCCCCTCCGCCAGCCCTGCCCGCCCGGCGCCTGCGTCTGCGAACGCGAGCGCCTGGAGGCACCCGGCTCGGACCGCCGTATCCTCCTCCTGACCCGCCAGGAAGAACAGCGCCTGCTGGCGCGCCTGGAGGTCCTGCGCAGCCTGGATGACCTGCAGCACCTGCTGCGGCGCATGGAAGACCAGTTGGGCATCCGCCTGCGGATCGCCCCGGCGTTCGGCGAAGTGCGTAGCATGCGCGGCATCCGCATGCATTTCGAGGAACAGCCGGGGCTCTGCCGCAAGACCCGCCAGGCGATTCCCGCCGCCATCCGCCGTGGCCTGGAGAAACGCCCGGAAATCGCCTACGCCCTGCTCAACGCCCACGACCTGCTGCGCGACGCCTGAACGGCACGGCAGCGGATCCGGGCCATTGCACCGATGCAGCCCTATGGATTTCCTGGTTGTCGCTATGGCGGTGAACCCGGCCGCACCCACGGCGACGTCATGCCGGGCGTTTCCTAGTTGGGCTCCTCGTTCTCGTCGAGCAGGCGGGTCGGGGCGAGGATGCTGAGCGCCGATTGCAGGCGCGCTTTCGCGCTCTCGAACAACTGGCCGCGTGGCGCCTGGGCGTCCAGGTACAGCGTGGCGTTGCGTGGGAACCAGTTGGCCTGCGAGGCGGGCAGCAGCGGGATGAAGCGGAGGGACGTTCTGTGACGGAAGGGGTGGACGTATCATTCGGCTTAGCCATGGGTCAGCTCCTATTGAGCTGGGTTGTGGTTAGTGGGTCGTGGGTGTTGCAAGCACCTGCGGCCCGTGTCGTTTCGGGCGCTGGAACGCATCTTGGAAGATGGTCTTGGCGACCCCTCCATCATCCTCCTACTGGGTTTTTCTCCAATTCCTGGGCGTCCGAGAGAGGCTGGGGAAATGTCCGGGGGAGTTGTCCGGCGTTTCCAGGGCATGTAGGGCGAACAACGCCATGGGCGTTATCCACCGATACCCCGGATAAGCGGCGGATAACCGCAAGCGGTTATTCACCCTACGAACCCGGCATCGGAGTGTGGAGGCGGCGAACCCGCCCCGTCAGGAGGCCGAGCGGAGTCGTTGCGCAGGGGGACGAGCGGCAGGAAGCCGCGAGAGCCGCCTCGGCCCACGAAGGACCGTGGCGGCGGGCCCCCGGCGCGGCGGTGGAGCGAGGGCACCCCAGTCGCCTAGCGGCTGGGGCGAGTCTTTCGGTTCCTTTTGGACGCTTGCAAAAGGAACTCGCCCGGGAGGGCGAAACAGGAAGTCGAGGCAGGCACGACAAGCAACCAGATCACCCAGCCTGAAGCACACTCAGGCTTGAAGCTGCATCCTCCCCCTGTGTCACTGCCGTGCAGGCAGCGAAGAAAAGTACCAGCGATCCGGGAAAAGCAGGAAACCTCGATTCACTGCCGTACAGGCAACCCCAAAATCGCGAACGCTGTCGCTGCAACGGTCCCGGCTGAACCCTGGGACGCTATTCGCAGAGGCGTTTGCTGCTGGCGTTCCGACGGGGGCCGCGCCTGGTCCCGCCGGCGTTCAGCTCGCCGATTCCGCCTGCACGTCGCCGAACATTCCCTGCAGGCGCTGCAGGCAGGTATCGCGCAGGGCGCGCAGCTCGTCGAGGCGGATGCCGGCCAGGCACTCCGCGCCGTCCAGCGGATCGACGCGACGCAGCGCCAGTTCCAGCTCGCCGGCGCGACCGGCCAGGGCGCTGGCGCCGACGGTGGCGGCACTGCCCTTGATGGTGTGCAGGGTCGCCGCGCAGCCCTGGATATCTCCCTCGCCCAACTGGCGTTCGAGCTGGCCGAGGAGTTCCTGCATGTCCGGCACGAAGCGTCGCAGCACCTGGACGATCAGCTCGAGGCTGCCGCCGAAGCGGCCGACGATGTCGCCACGCGCCTCGACCAGTTCGGTCGTCTCCGCCGCCGGCGCCGGCACCGCAGCCGTGTCGACGGACCGGCCGAGATGACCGAGCAGGCAGAGCACCAGACGCTCCTTGTCGATGGGCTTGGCCACATGATCGTCCATCCCCGCCGCCAGGCAGGCCTCGCGGTCGGACAGCGAGGCGTTGGCGGTCATGGCCAGGATCGGCAGCCCGGCGAAGCGGCCGTCGGCGCGGATCCGCCGGGTCGCCTCGAGGCCGTCGATATCCGGCATCTGCATGTCCATCAGCACCGCGTCGAACGGCACGCCGGCCTCCAGCACCTGCTGCACGCCCGCCAGCCCGCCATCGGCGAGGGATACCCGGGCGCCCTCGCTGCTCAACAGCTCGGCGGCGACCTGACGGTTCAGCGCGTTGTCCTCCACCACCAGCAGGCGTACGCCCCGCAGGCGTTGCGGGCGCTCCTGCGGGCGCGGCGGCGGATTGGCCGGGGCGCCCTGTTCGCCGTGCAGTGCGTGCAGCACCGAGTCGGCCAGTTGCTTGGGGGTGACCGGCTTGGTCAGGAAGTCGACGAAAGGCGGCGCGCTGTGGTCGCGGGCGTCGGCGAGCACCTCGCGGCCATAGGCGGTGATCATGATCACCATCGGGGGCGGCAGGTCGCCCTGCAACTGGCGGATCAGTTGCGCCGCGCTCAGGCCGTCGAGGTCGGGCATGCGCCAGTCCATCAGTACCACGTCGTAACGACGACCCTCGGCCATCGCCGCCTGTACCCGCGCCACCGCCTCGCTGCCGCTGCCGACACAATCGGCGCGCCAGCCGAGGGCTCCCACCGTGCGCTCAAGCAGCTCACCGGCGATCAGGTTGTCGTCGGCCACCAGCAGCCGCAGAGGTTCGCCGACTCCAGGGCAGGCCGCGCGCAGCGGTTCGCCGCGAGCCACGTCGAGGTCCAGGTCGAACCAGAACCGGCTGCCGCTTCCCGGCGAGCTTTCCACCTGCAACCGGCCGCCCATCAGGTCGACCAGGCGCTTGCAGATGAACAGGCCGAGGCCGGTGCCGCCGAAACGCCGCGAGGTGGACGCCTCGGCCTGGGTGAACCCTTCGAAGATGCGCTGCTGCTGCTCGGCACTGATGCCGATGCCGGTATCCGCCACCAGGACGCGCAGGCCTACCCGATGCGCATCGTGCGCCAGCCGCCGCAGGCTGACCAGCACATGACCGTGGGCGGTGAACTTCAGCGCGTTGCCGGCCAGGTTGATGAGGATCTGCTGCAGCCGCAGGCGGTCGCCGACCACCGCGCTGGGGAGTTCGGGATCGATGTCGAAGATCACCTCCACGTCCTTGTCGCCCTGGTTGCCGGAGAGCACCACGGCGAGGTCCTGCATCAGCGGCTCCAGCTCGAACGGGAGCATTTCCAGGAGCAGCTTGCCGGCCTCGATCTTCGAGTAGTCGAGGATGTCGTTGAGCAGGCCGAGCAATGAGGTCGCCGCCGAGCTGGCCTTGTCCAGGTAATCGCGCTGGCGTTCGTTGAGGTCGGTCTGCCGGGCCAGCTGCAACATGCCCAGCACGGCGTTCATCGGCGTGCGGATCTCGTGGCTCATGTTGGCCAGGAACGAAGACTTCGCCGCGCTGGCGGCGTCCGCCTGCTCCTTGGCCTCGCGCAGGCGTGCCTGCAGCTGCTGGTCGCTGGTGATATCGATGTTGATCCCGGTGACCTGCAGCGGCGTGCCGTCGGCGTCGCGCTCGACCTGGGCGCCGGCCTGGATGAAGCGGATGCCGCCGTCGGGCAGCAGCACGCGGAAGATCACGTCGTAGTTGCCGCGCCCTTCCACCGCCGCGCGCAGGCTGGCCTCGGTGCGCTCGAGGTCTTCCGGATGCAGGCGGCTGCGCCAGTGCTCGTAGACCAGCCCGCCTTCGCGCAGCGCCAGCGGCTGGCCATACAGTTCGCACATGCGCTCGTTCCACTGCAGGCTGTCGTCGGCCAGGGTCCAGCGCCAGATGCCCAGGCGCGCCACGTCGGCGGCCATCTGCAGCTGGTCGCGCGCCGCGGCCATCTCGCGCTCGGCGTTGCGCCACTCGGTGACGTCGACGGCGATACCCAGGTAGCCGTTGATCGCCCCGGCCTCGTCGCGCAGGACGGTGACCGAGAGGGTCACGCTCAGTGGCGAACCGTCCTTGCGCAGGTACGTCCATTCGCGGGTCTCGGCGCCTTCCCGCTCCGCGCGCGCCACCAGCACGCGGAAACCCTGCTCGCCCAGTTCACGGCCACGGGCGAGCAGTTCCCGCTCGCTGTGCAGGAGAGTCGGCGAGACCTTGCCGACCACCTCCTCGGCGCGGTAGCCGAGCATCCGCTCGGCACCGAGGTTGAAACCGCTGATGATGCCGTCGCGGTCGAGGGTGATGATCGAAACCTCGGAGGCCGCCTGCAGCACGCTGCCGAGCAGCACGTTGAGCCGGCGCAGTTCGGCGGTACGCTCGGCGACCTGGTGTTCCAGACCGGCGTTGAGTTCGCGGATGCGCGCCTCGGCGGCCTTCTTCGCGGAAATGTCACGCACCGTCTTCGACGCGCCGACCACCCTGCCGTCCCCATCGAGGATCGGCGAGACGGTCACCGCCACGTCGAGCAGGTGGCCGTCCTGGTGCCGGCGCACGGTGTCGAAGCTGACCACCTGTTCGTTGCGGGCGATGCGGGCAAGGATGTCGAGTTCCTCGCTCTCCTTCGATGGCGGCACCAGCAGGTCCACCACCCGCCGCCCGACCGCCTCCTCCTCGCGGTAGCCGAACAACGCCTCGGCGCCGCGATTCCAGTCGGTGATGGTGCCGTCGAGCGCGGCGCCGATGATGCCGTCCGCCGAATTGCCGACGATCGCCGCCAGCCGCGCCTGGGTCGCCGCCTCGCGCCGCCGGCGCTGGCGGCCGAGGGCTCCGGCGTTGACCAGCGCCGCCAGCAGCAGGCTGACCAGGCCGCCGGCCAGGAACAGGATGCGCGGGGACGGCTGGTGCAGGCGCTGGACGAACAACGGTAGGGCGCTGAACTGCATCTGCCAGTGGCGGCCGTATATCTCCCGCTGCAACTCCTGGCCGAACAGGCGCTGGCCCGGGGCCGCGGCGCCGTTGACGAAGAACGGCACGGCGGCGCCATCGCCGGTGACGTCGCTGAGCTCCAAGTGGATCGCGGCGTTGTCGATGGGCAGCCCGGCCAGCACCTCGCTGGTCAGCAGCGGCGCGTAGCTCCAGCCGAAGCCTTCGAGTTCGCGCTGGGCGCCGGCGGGCGGGGTGGTGCCGCTACGGTAGATCGGCATCAGGATGAGGAACGACTGCTGGCGCAGGCCGCTGGCCTGGACCAGGGTGATCGGCCCGGTCAGGCGCACCTGCCCGCTTTCCAGGGCGGCGCGGGCGGCCTCGCGACGATTGGTTTCCGAGGCGATGTCCAGGCCCAGAGCCTGGTCGTTGCGCGCCAGCGGCTCGATGTACTGGATGACGTAGCGCTCGCCATCGTGCGGAGTCAGTTGCTGGATGCGAAACTCCGGCTGGCCATCGGCCCGCGCCTGGCCCAGGAACCCGGCCTCGTCGGCGGCCGCCACCCGGCGGATGAAACCGAAGCCGCGGGCGCCGGGAAACTCGCGGTCGATGTCGCGGGTCAGGCTGTAGCGACGGAACAGCTCGCGGTCGATGTGCGCCTCGCCGGCGGTCAGCAATGCCCCGCGCACGCCACGCAGGCCATACTGGTAAAGCTCGATGCGCCGCGTCACCGCCTCGGCCACCAGTTCAGCCTCACGCTCCAGCGCCACCCGCGCCTGCTGCTGGTTGACCAGCGCCAGGCCCCAGGCGCCCAGCCCGGACAGCAGCAGGCCGAGCAGCAGCGTCGCGCCGGCCCAGCGGCTCAATTTGAACTTGTTCTGTCGTACGTTCACCCGGTTCGTCCATCCCTGCCAGTGCAGCGCCGGTCAGCCCTGCGGTCCCTGCGCCTTGGTTCCAGAAGACTAGATCACCCGCGACGTTTCCTCAGCCGGATCGGGCTGGCTGATCGGATGGTTGGCGCCGCCTGATACAGGCTAGGCTTCCATCGCCTCCCGTTGACCGACCTGCGCCTCGCTCATTGCCAGCCAATATGGAGACGATGCCACTCCAACGCCTCCTGGCTGGCGCGTTGCGACGCTAACTTAGGCGGGCGCAGCGCAGCGTCATGCCAACTGGAATATTCCGTGTGTCGTAGAGCAGGCGCGATTTTCACGCGTAAAGACGGCGTGTCGATGACGATCAGGCCAAGATCGAACAATGTATGCAGGTCGGCGCGCAACAAAAGCCCATTCGAAACGCTGTGGGTGTGCGCACCCTTATAGGGATGGATGTGCGCAGCCTCGAGTATTTCGGTCACCTCGCAGCCGCTGATCGCGCAGGAGCCGCCGTAGGCTTCCAACAATTGCTTGCGGAACGCAGCCTGCCCGCGGCGACGCACGATGGATGCGTAGACCCTTTCGCGAGCATCCTCGACACTCGTGGGATCGAACGCACCGGCGCTTTCCGCGACTTGTCCCGCCGTGCGCAGGCCTTGTGCGCTCCGCTGCGCGACAAGATCTACGGACACACTGGTTGCGCCGAGCGCTTCGACGCCAAGCAGGCGCACCAGCCGGGCTTTCATTTCCGAGCCCACGTTCACCGCGGGCTTGAGCCCCGGCAACCAAGGCATACCCAATTCATCGAGAACCGCCGAGATGTTTTGCATGCGGTACTCGAACGACTTTTCCGTCCGCGCATAGCGCTTGGCCAAGTCCCGATACACCTGTTTTTTCGAATAGGGCGTGGCACTCGCCTGCATTGTCTCCATGTGCCGGTACGCCTTGACCGCCGCCGCCAACTCCTCGTCGCTCCAGCCCTTCGCCATTTCTACTCCTTTAGCGTCTCGACTCCTTCAGCACGAGCATCCTATAGCAAGCAGGCGACACCTAGAACTGCGGACGAAGTCTATAGGGAAGCCCCCCTCAACGCCCCTGCGTAGCGCAGCGCGGTGAACAGCGCCAGCAGCAGGCCGGCCAGCGCCAGCGCGGCGCCGACGTAGCCGATCGCGGCCAGCCCCAGGCGTTCGCTGACCACGCTGCCGAGCAGGGCGCCGGCACCGATGCCGAGGTTGTACAGGCCGGAAAACAGCGCCATGGCCACGTCAGTGGCGTCCGAGGCCAGGCGCAGCACACGGGACTGCTGGGCCAGGCCGAAACACATGATCGACATGCCCCAGAGCACGCTGAGCGCCATCAGCCAGGTCGGCTGCGCGGAAAACGGCAGCAGAAGCGCCAGGCTGGTGCCCAGGGCGAGGATCGCGGCGAGCAGGAAACCGCGCGGGAAGGCCTCGCTGTAGCGGCTGAAGAGGAGCGAGCCGAAGATCCCGGCGCCGCCGAACAGCAACAGCAGCAGGGTGGTGGCTTCGCCGCCCATCTGCGCCACCTGCCTGGCGAAGGGCTCGATGTAGCTGTAGGCGGTGAACTGGGCGCTGATCACCACCACGGTCAGGATGTACAGGCAGACCAGCGCGGGTCGCCGGAACAGCATCGGCAGGCTGCGCAGGGAGCCGGAGTTCTGGCTCGGCAGCGGCGGCAGGGAACGCACCAGGTAGAACAGGGTCAGCACCGAGAGCCCGGCGATGGCCATGAAGGTGGTGCGCCAGCCCAGCGCCTCGCCGACCACCCGCCCCAGCGGGATGCCGAGGACCATCGCCAGGGTGGTGCCGGTGGCCAGCAGGCCGAGCGCCTTGGCCTGCTGGCCGGGCGGCGCCACGCGCACCGCCAGCGAGGCGGTGATGGCCCAGAACACCGCATGGGCGAAGGCGATGCCGATCCGGCTGAGCATCAGCACCGGGAAGTTCCAGGCCAGCCCGGACAGCACATGGCTGGCGATGAACAGCAGGAACACCCCGACCAGCAGCTTGCGCCGCTCGATATTGCGGGTCAGCAGCATCATCGGCAAGGAAGCCAGCGACACCACCCAGGCGTAGATGGTCAGCATCAGGCCGACCTGCGAGGTGGGCATGTCGAAGCTGTGCCCGATGTCGCTGAGCAGACCGACCGGGACGAACTCGGTGGTATTGAAGATGAAGGCGGCCAGGGCCAGGGCGATCACGCTCAGCCAGCTGCCGCTGCGGATTTCGGAGGTGCTGTGCATGGGGTATTCGGTTCCGGAGCAGGGGACGGACGGGCAGGCCCCGCGCCCAGGTCGCGCACGACGGAAACCGCCCCGGACGGAGGAGTCCGGGGCGGCGTTGCGCGTTGGGTAGTCGTTGTAGGTATAGGGGGGAGCTGCCGAATGTCCCGATTCTACGCCGGGAAGCCGCTCGCTGCACGCACGCCCGGCGTCCCGGACCGATGGGACGGCTCCGGCAGCATCAGGCAGGCCATCGTCTCGCCCCAGGGCGCCAGGCCCTGCTCGACGAAGCCGGCGTCCCGATAAAGCTGGCGGGCCACATCGTTGTCGACGGCGTAGGCGACCATCAGCCGGTCGCTGCGCCGCCTCGTCCGGCGCACGCTGGCGATGATCCGTTGCAGGGCGGCGCGGCCGTGCCCCTTGCCCTGGTGGCGACGATCGATCATCAGGCGATAGAGCCAATAGTGGCCGTCGTCGGCGTCGGGACCGTAGAGGGCGAAGCCGACCATGCGCCCGCCGTGGTGGATGCCGACCGCGCGGAACCCCGGCAGGAAGCGGCTCTGGGCCAGCGAATAGAGGTTGGAAGCGACGAAGTGCGCCTGGTGGCGGGCGACCTTCAGGTCAATGCAGGTTTCCCAGTCGTCGCGGGTGATGGTTCTGAGTTCGATCATGGATGACAGGCTCTTGGAAAAAGGAGGAAAGAAAGTCGCTACGTACGCTGCTGGACTGTTCATACGTCATGGTTCGTTCCTCCCTTCGACTGGCCGAGCATCCGGCGGAAGCGCAACGATATCAGGAGAAGGGCAGATTATCCCGGCCGATGGCGGATTTTTTCGCCCGCGCTCGACGACAGGATTATCCCGCGGCCAGGCCATCGACAGATAAATTCGAGATTTTCCTTGTCAGATCAGTCAGGTTCTCGTTATTACGTTCAATCATGACCCCTGGAGCCAAGCCCCAGCGCACGGTTGCCTCGTCGCCCCACTCCGACGGCTGATCGCCCTCTCTCCCGGCACGCAACCCGCCCGGCGCTCCCTTACCCGGACGCGGCGGCGCCCACCGCCCCCGCCTCCCCTGCATGGAATCGCACATGTCCCATCGTCCTGTGATCAATGCCTCGGTCAGCCCCAAAGGCACCCTGGAAACCCTCTCCCAACGCGAAGTGCAGCAACTCAGCGAAACCGCCAACGGCAAGACCTACCAACTGTTCCGCCAGTGCGCCCTGGCGATCCTCAACACCGGCGCCCACAGCGACAACGCCAAGACCATCCTCGACGCCTACAAGGACTTCGAGGTGCGCATCCACCAGCAGGACCGTGGCGTGCGCCTGGAACTGATCAACGCGCCGGCCGATGCCTTCGTCGATGGCGAGATGATCGCCAGTACCCGCGAGATGCTCTTCAGCGCCCTGCGCGACATCGTCTACACGCAGAGCGGGCTGGACAGCCAGCACGTCGACCTGGACAGTTCCCAGGGCCTCACCGACTACGTCTTCCAGCTGCTGCGCAACGCCCGTACCCTGCGCCCCGGCGTCGAGCCGAAGATCGTCGTCTGCTGGGGCGGCCACTCGATCAGCAGCGAGGAGTACAAGTACACCAAGAAGGTCGGCCACGAGCTCGGCCTGCGCAGCCTGGACGTCTGCACCGGCTGCGGGCCGGGAGTGATGAAAGGGCCGATGAAGGGCGCCACCATCAGCCACGCCAAGCAGCGCATCGTCGGTGGCCGCTACCTGGGCCTGACCGAGCCCGGGATCATCGCCGCCGAGGCGCCGAACCCGATCGTCAACGAGCTGGTGATCCTGCCGGACATCGAGAAGCGCCTGGAAGCCTTCGTCCGCGTAGGACATGGCATCATCATCTTCCCCGGCGGCGCCGGCACCGCGGAGGAATTCCTCTACCTGCTGGGCATTCTCATGCATCCGGACAACCAGGACGTGCCCTTCCCGGTCATCCTCACCGGCCCGCGCAGCGCCGAGGCCTACCTGCAGCAGCTCCACGAGTTCGTCGGCGCCACCCTCGGCAACGCGGCGCAGCGCCACTACCGGATCATCGTCGACGACCCGGCCGAGGTGGCCAAGCAGATGGCCCAGGGTCTGAAGGAGGTCAAGCAGTTCCGCCGCGAGCGCAACGACGCCTTCCACTTCAACTGGCTGCTGAAGATCGACGAAAGCTTCCAGCGCCCGTTCGAGCCGACCCACGAGAACATGGCCAGCCTCCAGCTCAGCCGCAGCCTGCCTCCGCATGAACTGGCGGCCAACCTGCGGCGGGCGTTCTCCGGGATCGTCGCCGGCAACGTCAAGGACAACGGCATCCGCATGATCGAACAGTACGGGCCCTACGAGATCCACGGCGATCCGGCGGTGATGCTGCCGCTGGACCGCCTGCTGCAGGCGTTCGTCAAGCAGCACCGGATGAAGCTGCCCGGTGGCGCGGCCTATGTGCCCTGCTACCGCGTCGTGCAGACCGAGGCCGCCTGAGTCCTCCCGCGCGGCTTCCCTGCGCCCCGGCGCGGGGAGGCTTTTTTATTTGGAGCCAGCTCCCCGGCTTCCTGCTACTCTCTGCGCTCACCCCCCGAAACGCTGGCCCTGACACCATGTCCCCACGTCCTTCGCCAGCCCTCGCCGCACTACGCGACGCAACCCGTGACCTGCACGCCGAGCTGGACCGCCGTTCACCCTTGGGCGCCGAGGATCTCGACCAGCGGGACTATCTCGAACATGCCGGGCGCATCCTGGGCTGGCTGGACCCCCTGGAACGCGCGTTTCGTGACAACCGCGGCGGCTGGCCGGCGACCCTGGGAGCCGAGGCGCGGCTGGTGAAAAGCGCCTGGCTGGAAAGCGACCTGCTGGCCGGCGGCCTGAGCCATGCCGAGGTGCAGGCGCTGCCGCGCTGCGCCGACCTGCCCGTCGCGACACGCGCCGCGCAGGCCTTCGGCGTGGCCTACGTGATGGAGGGTGCGACGCTGGGCGGCGCGTTTCTCTACAAACGACTAGCTCCCCGCCTGCCAGGTCTGCCGCTACAGTGGCTGCAAGGCTACGGCCAGGCCACCGGGCCACGCTGGCAGGACTTTCTCGAGCAGCTCGCCCGCCAGGTCGTCAGCCCCGAATCCATTGGCCTGGCGCAGGACGCGGCACGGGCTACCTTTGTTTCGTTTCGTCGGTGGGTCATCGACGAAGCCTGATCGCCTGGGCTCCAGGCTGGACGACAGATGACGAGCATCACCCCGGTAACCCTGGCGAACTGCGAGGACGAACCCATCCACGTGCCCGGCGCGATCCAGCCGCACGGCGCGCTGCTCGCCCTGCGCGCGGATGGCATGGTGCTCGCCGCGAGCGAGAACATCCAGGCGCTGCTCGGTTTCGTCGCCGCGCCGGGCAGCTACCTGCAGGAACAGCAGGTGGGCGCCGAGGTCCTGCGCATGCTCGAGGACGGACTGCTCGGCGGCGGCCCCTGGGCGAACAGCGTGGAGACGCGGATCGGCGAGCACCTGTTCGATGTGATCGGGCACAGCTACAAGGACGTGTTCTACCTGGAGTTCGAGGTCCGCACCACGGATACCCTGTCGATCACGTCCTTCACCCTCAACGCCCAGCGCATCATCGCCCAGGTGCAGCTGCACAACGACACCGCGACCCTGCTCAGCAGCGTCACCGAGGAGCTGCGCCGGATGACCGGCTACGACCGGGTGATGGCCTACCGCTTCCGCCATGACGATTCCGGCGAGGTGGTCGCCGAAAGCCGTCGCGACGACCTGGAAAGCTACCTCGGCCAGCGTTACCCGGCCTCGGACATCCCGGCACAGGCGCGCCGCCTGTACATCCAGAACCCGATCCGGCTGATCGCCGACGTGGCCTACATCCCGATGCGCGTGTTTCCGACGCTCAATCCGGAAAGTGGCGGGTCCTTCGACCTGAGCTACAGCGTGCTGCGCAGCGTTTCGCCGATCCACTGCGAGTACCTGACCAACATGGGCGTGCGCGCCTCGATGAGCATATCCATCGTGGTCGGCGGCAAGCTCTGGGGCCTGTTCTCCTGCCACCATATGTCGCCCAAGCTGATTCCCTACCCAGTGCGCATGTCGTTCCAGATCTTCTCGCAGGTCTGCAGCGCCATCGTCGACCGCCTCGAGCAGGGGCGCATCGCCGAATTGCTGCGCGTTTCCACCGAGCGCCGGCTTGCCCTGGCGCGACGCGCGCGGGACGCCGACGACCTGTTCGGCGCCCTGGCCCACCCGGACGACGGCATCGCCGGGCTGATTCCCTGCGACGGTGCGCTGGTCATGCTCGGCGGACGCACTCTGAGCATCCGCGGCGACTTCGAGCGCCAGGCCGGCAACGTCCTGCAGCGCCTGCAGCGCGACCCTGAGCGGGACATCTACCACACCGACAACTGGCCGCAACCCAGCGCCGACTCGCCGGATGGCGGCGACTGCTGCGGGGTGCTGGCGATCCGTTTCCACCGCCAGGAATCCGGCTGGATCTTCTGGTTCCGCCACGAGGAGGTGCACCGTATCCGTTGGGGCGGCAAGCCGGAGAAGCTGCTGAGCATCGGTCCCTCCGGCCCGCGCCTGACCCCGCGCGGCTCGTTCGAGGCCTGGGAGGAAGTGGTCCGCGGCCACTCCACGCCGTGGAGCGAAACCGACCTGGCGATCGCCGAGAAGCTGCGCCTGGACCTGATGGAACTGTGCCTCAACCATGCGGCCGAGATCGACCGCATGCGCCAGCGCCTGATCGCGGTGCTCGGCCACGACCTGCGCAACCCGCTGCAGTCGATCTCGATGGCCGCCGCCCTGCTCTCCTCCAGCGATACCCGCACCACCGAGCTGCGCCAGCACATTTCCGCCTCCAGCAGCCGCATGGAGCGGCTGGTCAGCCAGATCCTCGACATGAGCCGCCTGCAGTCGGGCATCGGCCTCACCGTGGCGCCGGTGGACACCGACGTTTCGCAGCTGGTACGGCAGATCGTCTGCGAGACCGACGTCGCCTATCCCGGCCTGGTGATCGAGGTCGCCATCGACCCGCAGGTCCGCGCCGTGGTCGACCCGGACCGCTACGCCCAGGTCGCCGCCAACCTGCTGAGCAACGCCCGGCATCACGGCCTGCCCGGACGGCCGGTACTGGTGACGCTGACCCGCCAGGGCGACGAGGTCTGCCTGAGCGTGCTCAACGAAACCAGCGGCCTGTCCAAGGCGCAGCTGGCCAACCTGTTCGAGCCGTTCAAGCGCGAATCGGCGGACAACCAGCGCAATCGCAACGGCCTGGGCATCGGCCTGTACATTTCCCAGGCCATCGCCCAGGCCCACCGGGGGCGCATCGAGGTAGACTGCCAGGACGACGTCATCAGCTTCTGCCTGCGTCTGCCGGCGAGCCGGGAGGCGGCGGGATCCTCGTCCTGACGACGAGGACCGTGCGGAATGCAACGCTTGCAGGTATCTTCGGCAGCCATCACCGTCTGACAGGATCGTTCCGCTCCATGCGCCGTCTCCGCCTCCGCACCGCCCTCGCCTGCCTCGCCGCGCTCTGCTCGGCCCCCGCACTGGCCAAGGTCGAGGTGCACTCCCTGCAGCACAAGAGCATGGGCCGGGTGCTGACGGTACGGGTCTCCGAGGAAATAGCGCCGGGCGACTACGAGACCCTGCTCAAGGGCCTGCGCAACAATCCGGGTACCTTCTCGCGCAAGCTGCTGTTGCTCGATAGCATCGGCGGCAGCGTGCCCGAGGCGATCCGCATGGGCCGCCTGCTGCGCGAGACCGGCTTCGACGCGCTGGTGCCGTCGAGCAGCGTCTGCCAAGGCACCTGCGTCTACCTGCTGGCGGCCGGCAAGCGCAAGACCGTGCGCGGCTACGTCGGCCTGCACCGTCCCTACTACGCCCACGGCGACTCGCTGCACTCGCGCTCGGCCAACGGCATGCGCTACGACTCCGCGGCCTACTTCCGCGAAATGGATGTCCCGAGCAGCCTGGTACAAGCCATGCAAAGCACCGATCCGAAGCGGATGCGCGTGCTCTCGGCGAAGGAACTGGCGCAATACCGGCTGAACTGAGCCGGCGATTCCACGGAACAGGCGAGAGAGGGCGCGCTGCCGTTCGCGACGGTGGCTGGTGCCGTTGTACCTCCGTTTGCGCGCAACGGCAGGCCGGATGCAGTCCGGATCCGAACCGGCCCTACTAGAAGAACTCGTCCAGCAGCCTGAAGTACGCCAGTCGTTCGCCGTCGATATCGCCGCCGTACGCCTCCAGGAAGGCCTCGGCCCAGGGCGCGCCGAGGTCGGTCTCGATGTCCCGCGCGGCCAGTGCCAGGTCCTGGTGGCGGTCGGCGACGCCGAGGCGGCCGCAATCGATGAAGCCACTGAAGCGTCGGCCCTCGGCCAGCAGGTTGGGCAGGCAGGCGTCGCCATGGGTGACTACCAGGTCCTCGACCGCCGGGCGCCGGTCGAGCAGCAGGCGGTACAGCTCCGCGGCGCTGCGCCCGCGATGCTCGTCGTCGAAGTCCGTCTCCTCCACCAGCCCGGCCTCGACCCGCCGGCGCACGCTTTCCAGGCGCCGCTCGAGGCGGTGGTCGAAGGGGCAGGCGGCCGGGTCGAGGTCGTGCAGCCGGCGCAGGGCGGCGGCCACCAGACGCACCAGGCGCTCCGGCTCCAGCTCGCCGCGCTGCGCCAGCGCGGAGAGCGTGTCTCCCGCTACGGCGCTCATCAGCAACCACTGCCGACCACCACCCTGGGTTTCGTTCAGTACCTGCGGGCAGTCGATGCCGGCACCGTGCAGCCAGCGCAGGCGAGCGATCTCGTCGGGCAGTTCGGCCTGCTCGGAGAGCGCCTCGTGCTTGACGAACAGGGTCGGCCGCCGGGCCGCATCGAGACGATGGACAGCGGCCGCTGAGCAGCCTTCGCGCTGTGCCTGCCAGCGGTAGCCGGAAAGATAATCGGCCCAGGCGGCGGGCGCCTGGGGCGGTAGGGAGGCGGCTGCGTCATGCATGGAAGAGCTTTCCTTTCGAGTGGGAGCGCGAGTATACCCGCGCTCCCACTCAGCGACCGGCCGTTCCGTCGACCTGCCGCTGCCGGTAGGCGCTGGGAGTCATGCCGGCGTAGCGGACGAAGAAGCGGCTGAAATAGGCCGGGTCCTTGAAGCCCAGCTGGTAGCAGATCTCGTTCACCGACCCGCCGGTGAACAGCAGCAGGCGCTTGGACTCCTGCATCAGCCGCTCGTAGACCAGGCGCTTCGACGGCAGGTCGGCGATGCGCCGGCAGACATCGTTGAGGCGCGCCTCGGTGACACCGATCCGGCTGGCGTAGCGTGACAGCGGCCAGTGCTCGGCGTAGCGCTCCTCGATCAGCGCATTGAAGCGCTGGAAGATCTGCAGGTCTTCGTGACGCATCGGCCGGGCCGCCACCGGATTGGTCGAAAGGCGCAGCAGGCTGATCATCACCAGGCGGGTCAGCGCCAGCAGCGTCTGCTGGCGACCGGGCCGGCTGGCCATCGACTCACTGCGCAACTGATCGAAGAGCAGCGCCAGGCGCGCGCCCTCCTCGGCCGCCGCTCCCTCCAGGCCGCCCAGGGCCACGCAGGCCGGCGCCACCTGCGGACCGGGCGCCAGGCATGGTTCGGCCTCGAGGAGGCTCCAGACCAGTTGCTGGCGCACGGTCAGCACATGACCGTCGGCGTCCGCCTCGGTGACGAAGGCATGCGGCACGGTCGGCGGGGTGAGGAAGAACATCGGCCCGGACTCCAGGTACCGCCGGTCGTCGAGGAACACCCGCACCGTGCCGCGCTTCACGTAGTGCACCTGGAAGAACCGGTCGTGGCGGTGCGCCGGCATGTTGCGGCCGAAGAAGCCGGCGAGGTTGCCGAGCGCGTCGTAGTGCACCTCGGCATCGCTGTAGCGCTGGTCGTAGACCTGCCCGATGTTGATGTTGGGGATCGGCTGGCGCTCTGGCATGGCGATCTTCTCTTGTTGTTCTTGCGGCTGCGTGCGCAAGCCGTCGCGGGCATCCGTATACCGCAGGCGGCGCCTCTTGCCACCTGGCCGGGACGAATGGCGGGGCGTTCGGGCTTGACGATCATTAACATGTTAAATATAACGTTAACACATTAATGAGTTTTCGCCAGGACAGCCGCTTGGCCGTCCGTCCATCGCGCCAGGAGACACCAACCACAATGAGCCGCGCACTGAATGACGTCGCCGCCGGCACCCTGTTCGGCGTCGCGCTGAACTACAAGGGCCTGCTCGACAGCCGCCTGCCGGAGTTCCGCCAGCCGCCGTACCAGAAGCCGCCGGTGAAGCCGGTGCTGTTCATCAAGACACCGAACACCCGCAATGGCCATGGCGCCGCGGTGGTCTTCCCGCGCGGCGTCGAGCGCCTGCAACCGGGCCCGGCGCTGGGCGTGGTGATCGGTCGCGACGCCAGCCGGGTGAAAGCCGGGGAAGCCATGGCGCATGTCGCCGGCTACGTGATCGTCAACGAGTTCAGCCTGCCGGAAGACAGCTACTACCGCCCGGCGGTGAAAGCCAAGTGCCGCGACGGCTTCTGCCCGCTCGGTCCGCAACTGGTGCCGGCGCAAGAGATCGTCGACCCCCATGCGCTGGAGCTGAAGCTGTACGTCAACGGTGAACTGCGCCAGCGCAACAGCACCGCCAACCTGGTGCGCGGCATTCCCCAGCTGATCGCCGAGATCAGCGAGTTCATGACCCTGCATGCCGGCGACGTGCTGATCACCGGCACCCCCGAGGGCCGTGTCGACGTGCATCCCGGCGACCGCGTCGAGGTCGAGGTCGACGGCCTCGGCCGCCTCGCCAACAGCATCGTCGCGGAATGAGGAACCGACCATGAAACACGCACGCATCCGCTACCAGGGCCAGGTCCACCAGGTGACGGTGGAAGAGTCCAATGCCGTGCGCCTGGCCGACGGCACCCTGCTCGCCGAGGACCGGGTGGAGTGGCTGCCGCCGGCTACTGGGAGCATGTTCGCCCTCGGCCTGAACTACGCCGACCACGCCGCCGAACTGTCGTTCAAGGCGCCCAGCGAACCGCTGGCGTTCATTAAGTCGCCGGGCACCTACACCGGCCACCGCCAGGTCAGCTGGCGCCCGGACAACGTCGACTACATGCACTACGAGTGCGAACTGGTGGCGGTGATCGGCAAGCCGGCGCGCAACGTCCGCCGCGAGGACGCCCTCGGCTACCTGGCCGGCTACACGGTGTGCAACGACTACGCGATCCGCGACTACCTGGAGAACTACTACCGGCCCAATCTGCGGGTGAAGAACCGCGACGCCACCACCCCGGTGGGACCGTGGATCGTCGACGCGGCCGACGTGCCGGAACCGAACCGGCTGGTCCTGCGCACCTGGGTCAACGGCGAGCTGCGCCAGGAAGGCAGCACCGCGGACATGATCTTCGACATTCCCTACCTGATCGAATACTTCTCCAGCTTCATGACCCTGCAGCCGGGCGACATGATCGCCACCGGCACCCCGGAAGGCCTGTCCGACGTGGTCCCCGGCGACGAAGTGGTGGTGGAAGTGGAAGGCGTCGGTCGCCTGGTCAACCGAATCGTCAGCGAGGCCGAATTCTTCCGCGCCCGCGCACAGGAGCACGCAGAATGATCAAACACTGGATCAATGGCCGCGAGGTCGAAAGCAAGGACGTCTTCGAGAACTACAACCCGGCCACCGGCGAGCTGATCGGCGAGGTCGCCAGCGGCGGCGCGGCGGAAATCGACGCGGCGGTGGCGGCGGCCCGGGAAGCCTTCCCGAAATGGGCCAATACCCCGGCCAAGGAGCGCGCGCGCCTGATGCGCCGCCTCGGCGAGCTGATCGACCAGAACGTGCCGCACCTGGCGGAGCTGGAAACCCTCGATACCGGCCTGCCGATCCACCAGACGAAGAACGTGCTGATCCCGCGCGCCTCGCACAACTTCGAGTTCTTCGCCGAGGTCTGCACGCGAATGAACGGGCACAGCTATCCGGTCGACGACCAGATGCTCAACTACACCCTGTACCAGCCGGTCGGCGTCTGCGGGTTGGTCTCGCCGTGGAACGTACCGTTCATGACCGCCACCTGGAAGACCGCGCCGTGCCTGGCGCTGGGCAATACGGCGGTGCTGAAGATGTCCGAGCTGTCGCCGCTGACCGCCAACGAGCTGGGCCGCCTGGTGCACGAGGCGGGCATCCCGCCGGGGGTGTTCAACGTGGTCCAGGGCTACGGCGCCAGCGCCGGCGACGCGCTGGTCCGCCACCGCGACGTGCGCGCGGTGTCCTTCACCGGCGGCACCGCCACCGGGCGACGAATCATGGAGGCGGCCGGGATCAAGAAGTACTCGATGGAGCTGGGCGGCAAGTCGCCGGTGCTGGTATTCGAGGACGCCGACCTCGAGCGCGCGCTGGACGCCGCGCTGTTCACCATCTTCTCGCTGAACGGCGAGCGCTGCACCGCCGGCAGCCGCATCTTCGTCCAGGAAAGCGTCTACCCGCGGTTCGTCACCGAATTCGCCGCGCGTGCCAAGCGCCTGGTCGTCGGCGACCCGCAGGACCCGAAGACCCAGGTCGGCTCGATGATCACCCAGGCCCACTACGACAAGGTCACCGGCTACATCCGCATCGGCCTCGAGGAAGGCGCCAGGCTGGTGGCCGGCGGCCTGGAGCGTCCGGCCGGGCTGCCGGCGCACCTGGGCAAGGGGCAGTTCATCCAGCCCACGGTGTTCGCCGACGTGGACAACCGCATGCGCATCGCCCAGGAGGAGATCTTCGGCCCGGTGGTCTGCCTGATCCCGTTCAAGGACGAGGCCGAGGCGCTGCGCCTGGCCAACGACGTGGAATACGGCCTGGCCTCCTACATCTGGACCCAGGACATCGGCAAGGCCCATCGCCTGGCACGCGGCATCGAGGCCGGGATGGTCTTCATCAACAGCCAGAACGTGCGCGACCTGCGCCAGCCGTTCGGCGGGGTGAAGGCCTCGGGCACCGGACGCGAAGGCGGGGAATACAGCTTCGAGGTATTCGCCGAGATCAAGAACGTGTGTATATCCATGGGCAGCCATCACATCCCCCGCTGGGGCGTGTAGGGCGCGCTCGTGCAGAGCGGCCGCCCGAGGCCGCCAGCAGCGCCGGCGTGCAGACACAATCAGAAGAATCCGGGCCAGCCGCCAACGGCCGCGCCCGCTGCCAGGCCCAACGGGCCACCAGGAGAATCGTCATGGGCAAAGTCGCTCTGGCTGCCAAGATCACCCACGTACCCTCGCTGTACCTGTCCGAGCTGCCCGGCCCGCGCCACGGCTGCCGCCAGCCGGCGATCGACGGGCACCGCGAGATCGGCCGGCGCTGCCGCGAACTGGGGGTCGACACCATCGTGGTGTTCGACACCCACTGGCTGGTCAACGCCGGCTACCACATCAACTGCGCGCCGCACTTCGAGGGGCTCTACACCAGCAACGAGCTGCCGCACTTCATCGCCAACATGGAGTACGGTTTCCCCGGCAACCCGGAGCTGGGCCGCATCCTCGCCGAGGGCTGCAACGCACTCGGCGTGGAGACCCTGGCCCACGACGCCACCACCCTCGGCCCGGAGTACGGCACCCTGGTACCGATGCGCTACATGAACCAGGACCGCCACTTCAAGGTGGTCTCGGTCTCCGCCCTGTGCACCGTGCATTACCTGAACGACAGCGCGCGCCTGGGCTGGGCCATGCGCAAGGCGGTGGAGGAACACTACGACGGCACGGTGGCGTTCCTCGCCAGCGGCTCGCTGTCCCACCGCTTCGCCCAGAACGGCCAGGCGCCGGACTTCTCCGACCGCATCTGGAGCCCGTTCCTCGAGGTCCTCGACCATGAAGTCGTGCAGATGTGGCAGGAGGGCCGCTGGGCCGAGTTCTGCGGGATGCTCCCGGAGTACGCCTCCAAGGGCCATGGCGAAGGTTTCATGCACGACACCGCGATGCTCCTCGGCGCCCTCGGCTGGTCGGACTACGACGGCAAGGCGGAGGTGGTGACGCCCTACTTCGGCTCCTCCGGCACCGGGCAGATCAACGCGGTCTTCCCGGTCACCGCCCAGGACGGCGCGGCGATCCCCGCCGCCCAGGCCGGCAACCCGGCCGGCGCCAGCTGCGCCAGTCGCCTCTGAGGACGCCGCCATGCCGCACTTCATCGCCGAATACACCGACAACATCGAAGCCGAGGCCGACCTGCCCGGCCTGTTCGAGAAGGTCCACGCCTGCCTCGGTGCCAGCGGCGTGTTCCCGCTCGGCGGCATCCGCAGCCGCGGCGTACGCCTGGACACCTGGCGCATGGCCGACGGCAGGCACGACTACGCCTTCGTCCACATGACCCTGAAAGTCGGCGCCGGTCGCGACCTGGAGACTCGCCGGCAAGTCGCCGAGGCACTTTTCGAGGTGATCACCGCGCACTTCGCCGAGCTCCAGGCGCGACGCCTGCTGGCGCTGTCCTTCGAACTCAGCGAACTGGACGCGGAGCTGAACTACAAGCGCAACAACGTGCATGAATTCCTGAACAACCCGGCGGGCTGACCGGCCCGCCATAACGCTGCACTCACCCAGCCCGCCTCCCGGCCATCGACAGGTCGCCGGGACGTCCGGGCGCTCACAAAAAGTACAAGATCATGAGCACAGCCAGCACCCTGAACAGCACCACCCCGCCTCTCAGCGACAGCACCCACGGCCGCGCCACCTGGCGGCTGATGCCGCTGTTGCTGGTGTGCTACGTGTTCGCCCACCTGGACCGCATCAACATCGGCTTCGCCAAGTTGCAGATGAGCGCCGACCTGCACTTCAGCGACACCGTCTACGGTCTCGGCGCCGGGCTGTTCTTCATCGCCTACGCGCTGTTCGGCCTGCCCAGCAACCTGATGCTGGAACGGATCGGCCCGCGCCGCTGGATCGCCTGCCTCATGGTGGTCTGGGGCTGTCTCTCCACCGCCATGCTGCTGGTGGAGAGCGCGCGCGGCTTCTACCTGCTGCGCCTGCTCCTGGGGGTCGCCGAGGCCGGCTTCTTCCCCGGTATCCTGGTCTACCTGAACCGCTGGTTCCCGGCGCGTCGACGCGGGCAGGTCACCGCCCTGTTCGCCATCGCCGTGCCCATGGCCGGGGTGATCGGCGGACCGCTGTCGGGCTGGATCCTCGAGGGTTTCCACGACGCCCTCGGCCTGCGCGGCTGGCAATGGATGTTCCTGATCGAAGGCCTGCCGGTAGTGCTGCTCGGCGTGGTGGTCTGGTGCGCGCTGCCGGAAAGCTTCGAACGGGTGGCCTGGCTCGGCGACGAGCAGAAGCGCCTGCTGCGCGAAGAACTGGCCGGCGAGGAGCAGCGCAAGACCATCACCTCCTTTTCCGGGATCTTCAGCAATCCCCAGGTGTGGCTGCTGGTGGCGATCTATTTCGCGGTGATGCTGGCGGTGAACACCATCGCGTTCTGGATGCCGAGCCTGATCCATGGCGCCGGCATCGCCCGGGACAGCCGCATCGGCATGCTCAGCGCGGTGCCCTATCTCGCCGGCTGCGCCTTCATGATCTTCATCGGCCGCTCCTCCGACCGCCTGCGCGAGCGCCGCTGGCACCTCGGCATCCCGTTGCTGATGGCCGCCGCCGGTCTCAGCCTGGCAGCCCTGGCGCCGACCAGCGCCTGGCTGGTGATGGCCGGCCTGGTGATCGCCGGGATGGGTGCCAGCGCCGCCCTGCCGATGTTCTGGCAATTGCCGCCGGCCTTCCTTTCCAGCGCCACCCTCGCTGCGGGAATCGCCCTGATCAGCTCCTTCGGCAGCATCGCCGCCTTCCTCGCGCCCTACCTGATCGGCTGGATGCGCGACACCACCCAGAGCGCCAGCCTGGCCCTGTACCTGCTGGCCATCCTCATCGCCCTCGGCGCCGGCCTGGTCCTGCGGACCCCCGCCGCCGTGGTCAACCCACGCTGAACCGAGAGACCCCGACCATGCTCGATCCCCGCCTGATCCAGGACGCCGCCAACCGCCTCGACGCCGCCGAGCGCTCGCGCCAGCAGGTAAGGCAGTTCTCCCTCGACTACCCGGACATCGCCATCGAGGACGCCTACGCCATCCAGCGCGCCTGGGTCGAGCGCAAGATCGCCGACGGGCGCGTGCTCAAGGGCCACAAGATCGGCCTGACCTCGCGCGCCATGCAGGTCTCGTCGAATATCAGCGAACCGGACTATGGCGCCCTGCTCGACGACATGTTCTTCGAGGAGGGCAGCGATATCCCCTTCCAGCGCTTCATCGTGCCGCGGGTCGAGGTGGAGCTGGCGTTCATCCTCGGCAAGCCGCTGAAGGGACCGGGCTGCACCCTGTTCGACGTGCTCGAGGCCACCGAGTGGGTGATCCCGGCGCTGGAGATCATCGATGCGCGCATCCAGCAGGTCGATCCGCAGACGAAAGCCACGCGCAAGGTCTTCGACACCATCTCCGACAACGCCGCCAACGCCGGCGTGGTGATGGGCGGCCGCGCCGTGCGGCCGGGCGAGATCGACCTGCGGCGGGTGCCGGCGATCCTCTACCGCAACGGCGTGATCGAAGAGTCCGGGGTCTCCGCCGCGGTGCTCAACCACCCGGCCAAGGGCGTCGCCTGGCTGGCCAACAAGCTGGCGCCCCACGGCGTCTGCCTGGAGGCCGGCCAGGTGATCCTCGGCGGCTCCTTCACCCGCCCGGTGGCGGCCGCGCCGGGGGACACCTTCCACGTCGACTACGACTTGCTCGGCAGCATCTCCTGCCGTTTCGTCTGAGGAGGCATTTCCATGGACCTGCCCGTCAATCGCTTCAAGCAACGCCTGCGCGGCGGCGAGGCGCAGATCGGACTGTGGCTCGGCCTGGCCGATCCCTACTGCGCGGAACTGGCCGCCAACGCCGGCTTCGACTGGCTGCTGCTGGACGGCGAGCACGCGCCCAACGACCTGCGCAGCCTGCTCGGCCAGTTGCAGGCGCTGGCCCCCTACCCCGGCCAGCCGGTGATCCGCCCGGTGCAGGGCGACACCGCGCTGATCAAGCAACTGCTCGACATCGGCGTGCAGACCCTGCTGGTGCCGATGGTGGACAGCGCCGCCCAGGCCGAAGGGCTGGTGCGCGCCGTGCGCTATCCGCCAGCGGGCGTGCGCGGGGTCGGCAGCGCGCTGGCCCGGGCCTCGCGCTGGAACAGCGTGGCGGAGTACCTCGACCACGCCGACGAGCAGATGTGCCTGCTGGTCCAGGTGGAAAACCTGGAGGGCCTGGCCAACCTCGACGCGATCGCCGCCGTCGATGGCGTCGACGGCGTGTTCATCGGTCCGGCCGACCTCAGCGCAGCCATGGGTCATCGCGGCAATCCCGGCCATCCCGAGGTGCAGGCGGCGATCGAGGACGCCATCCGCCGCATCCGCGCGGCCGGCAAGGCCGCCGGCATCCTCTCCGCCGACGAGGCGCTGGCGCGGCGCTACCTGGAGCTGGGCTGCGCGTTCGTCGCGGTGGGCGTGGACACCAGCCTGCTGATGCGTTCGCTGCGCGAACTGGCCGGGCGTTTCAAGGGCGGCGCGCCGGCGCCGTCCGCCGCTTCCTCGGTCTACGGCTGAAGACCGCGCCCTATCCCCTCTCCCGCTTGCGGGAGAGGGGACGACCGAGATTGCGGCCAGGCAGCGGCCCAGTCCGCAAAGCCTGTGCCTAGCGCCGGCGGAACAACGGTCGCGGCTCGATCGCCGAGCGACCATAGAGCACGCTCAGCCCGGCCAGCCCCTTGAGCGCGTCCTCGACGTTCTTGTCCTCGCGCACCGCGAAGGCATCGAAGCCACACTGGCGCATGTGGCTGAGCTGGTCGCGCAACACGTCGCCCACCGCGCGCAATTCGCCGCTCCAGCCCAGGCGCACGCGCAGCAGGTAGGCCAGGCTGTAGCCACGGCCATCGCGGAAGCTGGGAAAGTCGACGGCGATCAGCGGCAGCTCGGCGAAGTACGGCAACAGCACCTCCACCTCGTCGTCCGGCGCCAGCCAGGGCGCCACGGATCCGCCCTCGCCACGGCGCTCCAGCCACGCCGCCAGCGGCAACAGCAGCGGCCCCGGCGGCAGCGCCTCGGGCACCTCGCGCAGGAGTTGCCAGGGATCCTCGCGGCAGACCTCGGCGACGCCATCGCGCAAACGGATCAGGTTGTTCATGCCGGTTCCTCCGTCCTGGCGTAGACCCGGGCCTTGAACGGCTCCAGGCCGACCCGGTTGAAGGTGTCGATGAAGCGCTCCGGGCCGACCCGCAGGTCGATGAAGGTCTCGACGATCCGCTCGATCACCGCCGGCACCTCGGCGGCGCTGAACGACGGGCCGATCACCTTACCCAGCGCGCTGTCCTTGCCCTGGGCGCCGCCGAGGGTGACCTGGTACCACTCGCTGCCGTTCTTGTCGACGCCGAGGATGCCGATGTTGCCGATATGGTGGTGGCCGCAGGCGTTCATGCAGCCGGAGATGTTCAGGCTCAGCTCGCCGATGTCGTGCAGGTGGTCGAGGTCCTCGAAGCGCTGCTGGATGCCCTGGGCGATGGGGATCGACTTGGCGTTGGCCAGCGCGCAGTAGTCGCCGCCGGGGCAGGCGATGATGTCGCTGAGCAGACCCTGGTTCGGCGTGCCGAGGCCCGCGGCGCAGGCTTCGAGCCAGAGCGCGTGGAGGTGCTCCAGGCGCACGTCGGGCAGCACCAGGTTCTGTTCGTGGGCCACGCGGATCTCGCCGAAGCCGTAGCGCTCGGCCCAGTCGGCGACCCGCTCCATCTGTTCCGCGGTGACGTCGCCGGGCGGCGCGCTGGCGCCGGGTTTGGTCGACAGCACCACCGAGGCATAGCCCGGCACCTTGTGCGCCTGGACGTTGCGCGAGGCCCAGCGGGCGAACGCCGGATCGGCCGCGCGGGCGCTGCCGTAGGCCAGCTCGCCGCCGGCCGGGGCCAGGTAGCGCGGCAATACGAAACGCTCGGCGACCCGCTGGCACTCCTCGGCGGTCAGTTGCGCCGGGCCGTCGCGCAGGTGCTGCCACTCTTCCTCCACCTCGCGGGCGAAGGCCTCGATGCCCAGCGCCTTGACCAGGATCTTGATCCGCGCCTTGTACTTGTTGTCGCGCCGGCCGTGGCGGTTGTAGACCCGCAGGATCGCCTCGACGTAGGACAGCAGGTGCTGCCAGGGCAGGTCGTCGCGGATCACCTGGCCGAGCATCGGCGTGCGTCCCAGGCCGCCGCCGACCAGCACCCTCAGGCGCAGCTCGCCGTCCTCGGCGTGGCGGTAGAGGTACAGGCCGATGTCGTGCATCTGCACCGCGGCGCGGTCCTCCACCGCCGAGCTGAGGGCGATCTTGAACTTGCGCGGCAGGAACAGGAACTCCGGGTTCACCGTCGACCACTGGCGCAGGATCTCGGCCAGCGGCCGCGGGTCGGTCCACTCGTCCGCGGCGACCCCGGCGAAGGCTTCGGTGGTGATGTTGCGCACGCAGTTGCCGGAGGTCTGGATCGCGTGCATCTGCGCGCCGGCGAGATGTTCGAGGATGTCGCCGACCTGCTCCAGTTCGATCCAGTTGAACTGGATGTTCTGCCGCGTGGTGAAGTGGCCGTAGCCGCGATCGTACCGCCGGGCGACATGCGCCAGGGCGCGCAACTGCGGCGCCGACAGGGTGCCGTAGGGAATCGCCACGCGCAGCATGTAGGCATGCTTCTGCAGGTACAGGCCGTTCTGCAGGCGCAGCGGGAGGAACTCCTCCTCGCTCAGTTCGCCGCCAAGGCGGCGGGCGATCTGGTCGCGGAACTGCGCCACCCGCTCGCTCACCAGCGCCTGGTCGTATTCGTCGTACTGGTACATCGCAAAGCCCTCATCGACAGGGTTTCTCCACCGAGGACGGGCAGGGTGCGGGCGAAGAAACCGGGGACCGGCTGCGCCCCTGTTTCTGGCGACAGGATGGGCCGGTGTTCACTGGCGTCCACTATCGCCTGCGTACAGACAGCGAAACAGCGGCAGATTCCGCCGAAAAAAACACATCAGATGGCCGACGGCGGCGAATTCGCGCCGCCTGCGACCGGTTGCCACGGGGCGCATATCTGTACTGCCCGAAGTCGCCCGGCAACCCGCGGCAACGCTGGGCCGGCGCTTTGCGGAGGCATCTGATACGGTTTTTCCCGCTCGATCTGCCGCTGTTTCGCCCATCAGCCGGTTCCTATAGTCGCAACCGCCTCTCCAGCCTGATGGGCCTACGAAAAATGAGCGAAAGAATTCCCGCGATCCAGGTCGAGCCCGCCGCACCGGCCGCTCCGTCGAAACAGCCGCCCGCGCCCGGCAAACTGCCGTCGGCGGTGAACGGCCCGATCTACACCCGCAGCTTCACCGGTCTGTTCCGCAATTTCCGCCGGCTCGGCGGCGGCCTGCTGTTCCTGCTGTTCTTCGGCACCCTGTGGCTGAACTGGAACGGCCGCCAGGCGGTGCTCTGGGACCTGCCCGAGCGCAAGTTCTACATCTTCGGCGCGACCTTCTGGCCGCAGGACTTCATCCTGCTCTCGGCGCTGCTGATCATCGCCGCCTTCGGCCTGTTCTTCATCACCGTGTTCGCCGGCCGCGTCTGGTGCGGCTACACCTGCCCGCAGAGCGTATGGACCTGGGTGTTCATGTGGTGCGAGAAGGTCACCGAGGGCGACCGCAACGCGCGGATCAAGCTCGACCAGGGCCCGGCGAGCGCCGCCAAGCTTCTGCGCAAGACCGCCAAGCACGCGCTGTGGCTGGGGGTCAGCCTGGTCACCGCGATCACCTTCATCGGCTACTTCACCCCGGTACGGCCGCTGGTGGCCGACCTGTTCAGCTTCCAGCTGGACCTGGAAAGCCTGTTCTGGGTGCTGTTCTTCACCGCCGCCACCTATGTCAACGCCGGCTGGCTGCGCGAGCAGGTGTGCATCCACATGTGCCCCTACTCGCGCTTCCAGAGCGTGATGTTCGACAAGGACACCCTGATCGTTTCCTACGACGCCGCCCGCGGCGAATCGCGCGGCGCCCGCAAGAAAGGCAGCGATCCGCGCGCCCAGGGGCTCGGCGACTGCATCGACTGCCAGCAATGCGTGCAGGTCTGCCCAACCGGCATCGACATTCGCGACGGCCTGCAGATCGCCTGCATCGGCTGCGCCGCCTGCGTCGACGCCTGCGACTCGATCATGGACAAGATGGGCTACGAACGCGGCCTGGTGCGCTACACCTCGGAACGCGCCCTGGAAGGTGGCAGGACCCGCTTCCTGCGTCCGCGCCTGGTCGGCTACGCGGCGGTGATGCTGGCGATGATCGGCGCCTTCGTCGTCGCCCTGGATGCCCGCCCGCTGGCCTCGCTGGACGTGACCCGCGACCGTGGGCTGTTCCGCGAGAACGCCGCCGGGCAGATCGAGAACATCTACACCCTCAAGGTCATCAACAAGACCCAGCAGCCACAGCGCTACCGCCTGCAACTCGACGACGCGCCGGAGTTCCGCCTGCAGGGCGAGCACATCCTGAGCCTGAAGCCCGGCGAGATCCTCGACTTCCCGGTGTCGGTGGCCTCTACCGCCGAACGCGCCAGGGCCGGCTCGCAACCGCTGGCGTTCAGCCTGCGCGGCATCGACGACCCGGGCCTGGCGGTCGGCAGCACCAGCACCTTCGTTTCGCCGGCGCGCTGAGGAGGCCGCGATGAGGCATGACAACACGGTCCCGGCGCGCATAGAGTGGGCGCCAGCGGCCGTGCCCACGGCCAGCCAGGACAGCGGCCAGGACAAGATGAAGCGCTACGAGAAATTCGCCGACGAGATTGCCGAGCTGATCCGTACCGGCGTCCTCGCCCCCGGGCAGAAGGTGCCTTCGGTGCGGCACGCCAGCCGCACCTATGGGGTCAGCGCGTCCACCGTGTTCCAGGCCTACTACCTGCTGGAAAGCCGCGGGCTGATCATGGCCCGCGCGCGCTCCGGCTACTTCGTCTGCCAGCACGTGCAACGGCCGCTGCCGGAGCCGGAGATCAGCCCGCGCCAGGCCGACGCCACCGAGGTCGACGTCAGCGAGCTGGTGTTCTCCGTGCTCAGCTCGATCAAGGACCCGGACACCGTGCCCTTCGGTTCGGCCTTCCCCAGCCCGCAGCTGTTCCCCCTGCCGCGCCTGGCGCGCTCCATGGCCCACGCGGTGCGCGACATGGACCCGCAATCGGTGGTCGCCGACATGACGCCGGGCAACCATGGCCTGCGCCGGCAGATCGCCCTGCGCTACATGGTCGGCGGCCTGCTGCTGCCGGTGGAAGAACTGGTCATCAGCAACGGCGCGCTGGAGGCGCTCAACCTCTGCCTGCAGGTGGTCACCCGTCCCGGCGACCTGGTGGCCATCGAGGCGCCGGCGTTCTATGCCACCCTGCAGGTGCTGGAACGGCTGAAGCTGAAGGCGGTGGAGATCCCCGTGCACCCGCGCGAGGGCATCGACCTGGAAGTGCTCGCCGACAGTCTGCAGCGCCTGCCGATCAAAGCCTGCTGGTTCATGAGCAACTTCCAGAACCCGATGGGCGCGAGCATGGACGACGAGAAGAAACGCGCCCTCGCCGAACTGCTGGCGCGCCACCAGGTGCCGATGATCGAGGACGACGTCTACGCCGAGCTGTACTTCGGCCAGCAGGCGCCGAAGCCGGTCAAGGCCTACGACCAGGAAGGCCTGGTGATGCACTGCAGCTCCTTCTCCAAGAGCCTGGCGCCGGGCTACCGGGTCGGCTGGGTGGCCGGCGGGCGCTATGCCGAGCAGATCGAGCGGCTGAAGCTGATGACCAGCCTGTCGGCGTCGATCCCGGCCCAGGCGGCCATCGCCGACTATCTCCAGCACGGCGGCTACGATCGCCACCTGCGCAAGCTGCGCTACGCCCTGGAAACCCAGCAGAACGCCATGCTCGCGGCGGTGGCGCGCTACTTCCCCGAGCAGACCCGGGTCAGCCGCCCGAGCGGCGGCTATTTCCTCTGGCTGGAACTGCCCGAGGCGGTCGATTCGCTGCGCCTGTTCCAACTGGCCCTGGCCCAGGGCATCAGCCTCGCCCCAGGGCCGATCTTCTCCGCCACCCGCCGTTTCGCCCACTGTGCCCGGCTCAACTACGGGCATCCGTGGAGCGCGCGGCAGGAGAAGGCGATGGAAACCCTCGGGCGGATCGCCCAGTCGCTGGCGGGATGACGCCCCGCAGACGGAAAGCCACCCCGCTGTAGGGCGGATAACCGCACGCGGTTATCCGCCCTGATCGGCTCGCGTCCCCCCATCCCGGTACGCGCCGCCGCCCTGCGCGAACGCATTCTCCTGCCGCATCTGATACCCAAATTCCATATCGACCTGAAGCTGTTTTACCCCCGCCCCAGCCCTTAGATTGCAGGCTCCGGCCGGCGCCCCGTCTCCCCCCTCGACGGCGGTCGCCGGCTGTTCCTTTCTTTCGGGACTGTACAGATGAACAAAGCAACGACGGAACCTGCCTACAACTACAAGGTGGTTCGCCAGTTCGCCATCATGACCGTGGTATGGGGCGTGATCGGCATGGGGTTGGGCGTACTCATCGCCTCGCAGCTGGTCTGGCCCCAGATGAACTTCGACCTGCCCTGGACCAGCTTCGGCCGCCTGCGGCCGCTGCACACCAACCTGGTGATCTTCGCCTTCGGTGGCTGCGCGCTGTTCGCCACCAGCTACTACACGGTGCAGCGCACCTGCCAGGTACGACTGTTCTCCGATACCCTGGCGGCCTTCACCTTCTGGGGCTGGCAGGCGGTGGCGGTGATCCTGCTGATCAGCCTGCCGCTGGGCAACACCACCACCAAGGAATACGCCGAGATCGAGTTCACCGGCGCGGTCTGGCTGGCGATCGTCTGGGTCGCCTACGCGGTGGTGTTCTTCGGCACCCTGCTCAAGCGCAAGGTCAGGCACATCTATGTCGGCAACTGGTTCTTCGGCTCGTTCATCCTGACCACCGCGATGCTGCACATCGTCAACCACATGTCGCTGCCGGTGAGCTGGTTCAAGTCCTACTCGATGTACTCCGGCGCCACCGACGCCATGGTCCAGTGGTGGTACGGGCACAACGCGGTGGGCTTCTTCCTGACCACCGGCTTCCTCGGCATGATGTACTACTTCGTGCCCAAGCAGGCCGAGCGTCCGGTCTATTCCTACCGGCTGTCCATCGTCCACTTCTGGGCGCTGATCTCCCTGTACATCTGGGCCGGCCCGCACCACCTGCACTACACCGCGCTGCCGGACTGGGCGCAGTCGCTGGGCATGGTGATGTCGCTGATCCTCCTGGCGCCGAGCTGGGGCGGCATGATCAACGGCATGATGACCCTCTCCGGCGCCTGGCATAAGCTGCGCGACGATCCGATCCTGCGCTTCCTGGTGGTCTCCCTGGCCTTCTACGGCATGTCCACCTTCGAAGGCCCGATGATGGCGATCAAGACCGTCAACGCCCTCTCCCACTACACCGACTGGACCATCGGCCACGTCCATGCCGGCGCCCTCGGCTGGGTGGCGATGATCTCCATCGGCTCGCTCTACCACCTGATCCCGAAAGTCTTCGGCCGTCCGCAGATGCACAGCATCGGCCTGATCAACGCGCACTTCTGGCTGGCCACCATCGGCACCGTGCTGTACATCGCCTCGATGTGGGTCAACGGCATCACCCAGGGCCTGATGTGGCGCGCGGTCAACGAGGACGGCACGCTGACCTACTCGTTCGTCGAGTCCCTGGTGGCCAGCCACCCGGGCTTCATCGTGCGCCTGGTCGGCGGCGGGTTCTTCCTCACCGGCATGCTGCTGATGAGCTACAACACCTGGCGCACGGTGCGCCAGGCGCGCCCGGAAGGAGTCCTCGCGGCGGCCCGCATGGCCTGAATCGCGACGGCGCGTCCCTTCCCTCCCCGGACCTCGCCCGCCACGCTGCGGGCAAGGTTCGTCAACCGACGAGGAGAATCATCATGGAATTCAGTTGGAGCGAGCTCCTGCCGGAGCTGCTGGCGGTCGCCGTGCTGTTCTTCGGCGTGCACTGGAGCCTGCGCCACGCCAAGACCCTGGACCAGGCGAGCATGCTGCCGTTCGCCGACGACGAGGAAGTGGCCCGCCGGGTCGAGCGGGAAACCGGCAGGAGCCGCACCGGCTGCGGCTGCCCCGGTCGCTGCCAGGGCGATTGCCGGCACTGGGACAAGGACTGGCCGGCATGACGCCGGCCAGTCGCCTCAGGGCTTGATCTTCTTCAGTTCGTTGAGCAGATCGAGTAGCTGCGCGAGCTTGTCCTCGCCGAACCGCTCCTGGATGCGCTGGTAGTTCTTCTCCATGTCACCGCTCATCGAGACGAAGCACTGCTGGCCCTTCTCGGTCAGGTTCACGTAGACCCGCCGCTGGTCCTTGGGCGCCTTCCAGCGCCGCACGATGCCGTCGCGCTCCAGGCGCGCCAGCACGCCGGTCATGCTCGGGCGCAGGATGCAGGCCTGGTTGGCCAACTGGTAGCTCTCCATCTCGCCTTGCTGGCGCAGGATGCGGATCACCCGCCACTGCTGCTCGGTAAGGCCATGCTGGTTGAGGGAGGGGCGGAAGAAACTCATCGCGGCTTCGCGAGCCTGCAACAGGGTCAGGGTCAGGGAGGGTCTTGGCGTCGACATAGGGTCCGAGCTTGGATGGCTGGTTTCGAAAGTGCAGAAGAGTAGCGGAAAAAACACAGACTGCATGCGGGCATGCAGCAGGAAATCAACGGCCTCCGTGCAATAGCGCAAGGCCCAGCGCCAGCAGGCTGCCGATGCCGCAGATGGCCATCACCAGCGCCATCGGCAGCACGCCCGGCAACGCCAGCCAGCCGACCGCCAGGCTGGCCAGGCAGCCGAGGCCGAACTGGCCGGACACCGCCACCGCCGACGCCGCCCCGGCCTGCCCGGGATACAACGCCAGCAGGCTGGCGATGCAGTTGGCCCCGAGCAGGCCGGTGACGCTGACGAAGCACAGCAGTCCCGGCACCAGCGCCCACAATCCGCCCGGCTCGCCGAGCGCGGCATGGGCCAGCAGGAACAGGCCGGAGACGCACGCCAGCAGGCTGCCGGCCAGCAGCAGCGGTCGCGGGCCGAGGCGACGCACCAGGCGCGCGCTGCTCCAGGTGGCGAGCATCACGCCGAGGATGTTCAGGCCGAAGAACCAGCCGAAGCGCTCCGCCGGCACGCCGAAGTGCTCGATGAACACGAAGGGCGCGGCGCTGATGTAGGCGAACATTCCGGCGAACGCCAGGCCCATGCACAGCACGTAGCCCAGCGCGCGACGGTCGCCGAGCAGCCGCCCGTAGGCGAGGAAGGCCTGGGCAAGGCTGCCGCCGCGGCGCTCCGGCGGATGGCTTTCGGCGACCCGCCAGACCGCCAGCAGGCAGAGCCCGGCGAACAGCGCGAGGGCCACGAACAGCGCGCGCCAGCCGGCCCAGAGCATCAGGTAGCCGCCGAGCAGCGGCGCGGCCAACGGCGCCAGCATGGTCACCAGATGCATCAGCGCCAGCATCCGCGCGGCCTCGTCCAGCGGATAGAGGTCGCGCACCATGGCTCGCGCCAGTACCGAGGCGGCACCTCCGCCGAGAGCCTGGAGCACCCGCAGCGACAGCAGTTGCCCGGCGCTGCCGGCCAGGGCGCAGGCCAGGCTGCTGGCCAGGTACAGGGCGATCCCGGCGAGCAGCACCGGGCGCCGGCCGAAACGGTCGGACAACGGCCCGTAGAACAGCATGCCGACGCAGAAGCCGACCAGGAAACCGCTGATGCTCCGCTGCACCTGCGCATCGCTGGCGCCGAGGTCGGCGGCGATCGCCGGCAGGCTCGGCAGGTACATGTCGATCGACAAGGGGCCGAACGCCACCAGCGCCGACAACAGCGGCAACAGGTGGCGTCCGGCGCCCCCGGGATGGTTCTTCGCTGCACTCGCCGGCATGCCCTCGCTCCTTTCTTCTTCGCTGTCCCGGCCCATGGCCGTTGCCTCCAGGCAATACCCGTGCGCGCAGGGATTCAATGCCGGCGCCCGGGAAATCCCGGTGGCGCGACGTCGTTCGCCTTCGACCGCGCCGGCGGCACAACGTTAACAGGTTAACGAAACCACGAAAACCATGCTGGCCACGATCCGCGCGCCCTGGCGGCGGCAAGAGACGGCGCCCCTTGCGTGCCGGCAGCGGAAGCCCACGAGGAAACGCTTTTTTCCAACCTCGTCCCGACCACCGCTTCCGGGCAGGATCGTCAGCACTTCATTAACAAGTTAACAATATGATAGAACTCGCCGTGCAATCGGCGTCACCCAGACCTACAAGAACAACAACCAAGGGAAGAATCGATGATCACGGCAAGCCCCCGGCCGCACGCCTGGCGCGGCTACGCGCTCGGCCTCGGCCTCCTGCCTCTCGCCGCGCAGGCGGAATTCCTCGCGGACAGCAGCGCCCACCTCGACCTGCGCAACTTCTACCAGTTGCGCGACTACCGCCAGCACGCCGCGCCCCAGGCGCAGGCCGGCAACTGGTCGCAGGGCTTCGTCCTGCGCCTGCAATCGGGCTTCAGCGAGGGACCGCTGGGCGTCGGCCTGGACGCCACCGGGCTGCTCGGCGTCAAGCTCGACTCGGGACGCGGACGCAGCAACGACGGCACGCTGCCGTTCGGACCGAACTCGAAGCAACCGGTGGACGATTACAGCCACCTCGGCCTGACCGCCAAGCTGCGCCACTCGAAGACCCTGCTGCAGGTCGGCATCCTCATGCCGCAACTGCCGGTGGTGTTCCGCGACGACATGCGCCTGCTGCCGCAGACCTTCGACGGCGCGCTGCTGACCTCCAGCGAGTTCGACGGCCTGACCCTCAGCGCCGGCCAGTTGTGGAAATCGCGCACCCGCGAATCGGCCGGCAGCGACGCCATGTACATCATGGGCCGCGACAAGGCCCACGCCAGCGACGAGTTCAACCTCGCCGGGGCGACCTATGCCCTCACCCCGCGGCTCAGCGCCAGCTACTACTACGGTCAGCTGAAGGACATCTACCAGCAGCATTACCTCGGCCTGCTGCACAGCCTGCCGCTGGGCGAAGGCCTCTCGCTGCGCAGCGACCTGCGCTTCTTCGACAGCGACGCGGACGGCGCGGCGATCTCCGGGCCGGTGGACAACCGCAATCTCAACGGCATGTTCACCCTGCGCGCCGGCGCCCATGCCTTCGGCGTCGGCTTGCAGAAGATGATCGGCAACGACGCCTTCCCGGTGCTCAACGGCTACACCCCACCCTACGTGGCCAACCTGATGACCTACCAGACCTTCACCCGGCCGCAGGAGAAATCCTGGCAGCTGCGCTACGACTACGACTTCGCCGGCCTCGGCCTGCCCGGCCTGAACTTCATGACCCGCTATGTGCAGGGCCGTGACATCGAGCGCGGCGCCGGCCGCGCCGACGACAGCGAGTGGGAGCGCAACAGCGACCTGTCCTATGTGATCCAGAGCGGGCCGCTGAAGAGCGTCGCGCTGAAATGGCGCAACGTCACCTACCGCAGTCGCTACGGCACGGACCTGGACGAGAACCGCCTGATCGTCAACTACACCCTGAAGCTCTGGTGAAACGCGGCCCGCCCGGGGCCGCGAGTTCCTCAGTCATCGAGGCGCAACTGCAGGTGCTGCTTCTTGCCCAGGCTCAGGCGCCGGCCATCCACCTCACCCGTCAGCGGCGCGTCCGGGTCGGCGACCGGCATGCCGTCCAGGCGCAGGCCGCCGCCGGCGGCGAGACGACGGACCGCGCCACGGGAGGCTTGCAGGGCGTTGTCCACCAGCAGCTCGGTCAGCGACAGGCCCTGCGCCAGGCGCTCGCGGGAGATCCTGACGAGCGGCAGCCCGGCGTCCCGCGCGCCATCGGCGAACACTCCGCGTGCGGCATCGGCCGCGGCCCGCGCGGCGTCCGCGCCGTGGGCCAGGGCGGTGGCGGCATTGGCCAGGACCACCTTCGCTTCGTTCAGCTCGGCGCCCTGCAAGGCGCCCAGGCGGCGCACCTCGTTCATCGGCAATTCGCTGAACAGGGCGAGGAAGCGAGCGACATCGCGATCGTCGCAGTTGCGCCAGAACTGCCAGAAATCGAACGGCGCCAGCCGCTCGGCGTTGAGCCAGACCGCGCCCTGCGCCGACTTGCCCATCTTGCGTCCGTCACTGGTGGCCAGCAGCGGCATGGTCAGGCCGAACAGCTGGGCGCCGCCCTGGCGCCGCGACAGCTCCACGCCGTTGATGATGTTCGCCCACTGGTCGGCGCCGCCGAGCTGCAGGGTGCAGCCATGCCGGCGCGACAGTTCGACGAAGTCGTAGGCCTGCAGCAGGGTGTAGCCGAACTCGAGGAACGACAGCGAATGCTCGCGGTCCAGGCGCTGCCTGATGGCGTCGAAGGTGAGCAGGCGGTTGATCGAGAAATGCCGGCCGACCTGGTCGAGGAATTCCAGGTAGCCGACCCCGTCAAGCCACTCGGCGTTGTTCACCAGGCTGCCCTCGTCCAGCGCGACGTAGCGCGAGAAGACCCGGACGATGCCGTCGATGTTGGCCTGGATCTGCGCCTCGCCGAGGATCGGCCGGCTCGAATCGCGGAAGCTCGGATCGCCGATCCGGGTGGTGGCGCCGCCGATCAGCAGCAACGGGCGGTGCCCGGCCTTCTGTAGCCAGCGCATCAGCATCAGGCCCTGCAGGTGGCCGACGTGCAGGCTGTCGGCGGTGGCGTCGAAGCCCAGGTAGGCGGTCACCGGGCCGGCGGCCAGGTGCGCGGCCAGGCCTTCGCGGTCGGTGCACTGGTGGACGAAGCCACGCTCTTCGAGCAGGGCGATCAGGTCTTGCTGATGGGTCGGGGCGGACACGGATATCTCCTTTGGCACGGTGGGTGCCCGAGGAGACTGGTTGGGAGTGGGTTCACCGGACCGCCGCCTCGGGCGGTTCGGGAATGCAGCGACGCACCTACCGCCTCAATGAGGGAGCAGATAGGCGTAATAACGATCGAAGGAAAAGGCTGCGCGTTTCATGCGGGGCACTCTACCCGCCCGCGCCGTGCTGTCAAGCCGCAAAGGCGCTTCGCCGATTATCCCCCGCGGAGGTCGAAGCCAGGCAAAGAAGCTCGAAAAATATTCTCCACACGGTTTTCTGACGCCACTTCGCCAACTTCGAAAACCCAACTTTGAATAGGCCTCTAATTTGCTATTACTACGATGCGAAACCTATCAGCAAGGAACTTGAAATTTTCTGAAAAACCAAATCCCGACATAAGCAAGCCATTGTCGCGACGCATCGTAAAAATACAGTCCGAGTTGAACCGAACACCCGGAAAATCTAAAACAACCACCTGCGGATACCTTATCGGCAGCCTTCGAAAAAATATCTTCCACCCCAGCGACAAAATATCGGCGCCATTCCAATATCGAACTTTCATCCTATCAATCCCCCGCATTGACACCGTCACCAGCGTCTCAGTAATTTTTAATGACCAGCCGGCAAAGTGCCTCTCCAGAGCGGCTGGCAACCGATAGCCAACTCCCCTTCGCGCAAACTTTCGATTTACGCGAGATGGCCGGCTATCGCTCAAAACTTGATTGATGAAGGAATAGCGCCATGCAACTCGCCACGCTTCAGGAACTGAATCTCGATGAAATCGACCAGGTATCGGGCGCCGGACTCTTCAGCTTCGTCGGCGATGCCATCGTCGATGTGGTCAAGGTGTCCAACGACGTACTCAATACCTCGGTCATCTCTTCGGTCGGCAAGGTCTTCAATGCCGTCGGCCTGACGCCCATCCATCAACTGGCCGACACCCTCGGCTACGGCGTGTTCAAGGGCGTCGCCGCGATCGGCGGCCTGCTCGGCGGCGACACCAGCCGCATCGACTACCACTACGACACCGAGTGGACCTGATCCCGGGCCCCCGCCCGCTCCCTTTCGGGGCGGGCTTTCCCCCAGCCAGCGGCCCGAGCGCCACAGCGACGGCCAAGGACCCGACGACGGGAAGGGGCGGATGAACGCCCCGTCAGGAGAACCTCCATGCACGACCCCATCCAGCAAACCACCCCCGCCTCGCCCGCTGCCGACGCCGCCGGCCTGTCGCGGCGCGACTTCCTCGGCAAGAGCGCCACGCTCGGCGCGGTCGGCCTGCTCGCCGGCTGGACGCCGGCCTTCGTCATCCAGCCGGCCGAAGCCGCCGCCAGCAGCTGCCCGGCGCCGGCGGGCTTCCCGGCCGGCCTCGAGCTGTATCGCAGGGCGTTCCGCAACTGGTCGGGCGAAATCGCCGCCGACGACCTCTGGAGCTGCGCCCCGCGCAACAACCAGGAAGTCCTCGCGGTGGTCAACTGGGCCTGGCAAAACGGTTTCAAGGTGCGCCCCCGCGGCATGGGCCACAACTGGTCCCCCCTGCTCCTGCAAGGCGGCGAGAACTGCGAGAGCCGCATCGTGCTGGTGGAAACCAGCCGCTACCTGACCCGCGTGCAGATCGACGCCCAGGGCGAGTTCGGCCTGTTCACCGCCCAGGCCGGAGTGACCATGGAGGCACTGCTGAAGCAGCTGGAGCGAGTCAGGCTCGGCTTCGTCGCCACCCCGGCGCCCGGCGACCTGACCCTCGGCGGGGTACTCGCCATCGACGGCCACGGCACCGGCATCCCGGCTCGGGGCGAGACGCGCCTGCCGGGACAGAGCTACGGCTCCCTGAGCAACAGCATCGTGGCGCTGACCGCGGTGGTCTGGGACGGCGCCGCCGGGCAATACGCGCTGAAGACCTTCCGCCGCGACGATCCGGCCTGCGCGCCGTTCCTCACCCACCTCGGCCGCGCCTTCATCGTCGAGGCGACCCTGCAGGCCGGGGTCAACAAGCGCATGCGCTGCCAGAGCTACGTGAACATCCCCGCCCGCGAGATGTTCGCTCCCGCCGGCAGCGGCGGACGGACCTTCGACAGCTTCCTGCAGAAGAGCGGACGCGCCGAGGCCATCTGGTTCCCCTTCACCGACAAGCCGTGGCTGAAGGTCTGGACCCCGACCCCGCGCTGCCCGCTGGGCGCCCGCGCGGTGAACGGACCGTTCAACTACCCGTTCTCCGACAACATCCCCAAGGTCGTCTCCGACCTGCTCGCCTCGATCAACACCGGCCACCCGGAACTCACCCCGCTGCTCGGCAAGCTGCAGTACGACCTGGTGGTGAGCGGCATGGCGCTGACCCTGGGCTACGACCTGTGGGGCTGGAGCAAGGACCTGCTGCTGTACATCAAGCCCAGCACCCTGCGCGTCACCGCCAACGGCTACGCGGTGCTGACCCGGCGACGCGACGTGCAGCGGGTGATCAACGACTTCTACCAGCAGTACCAGGCGATGGTCGACCGCTACCGCGCCAACGGCCACTACCCGATGAACGGGCCGGTGGAGATCCGCGTCACCGGGCTCGACCAGCCGGGCGAATCGATCGTCCCCGGCGCCCAGGCTCCCAGCCTGTCGGCGATCCGCCCGCGCCCGGACCAGCCGGAATGGGACACGGCGATCTGGCTGGACATCCTCAGCCTGCCCGGAACCCCGCAGGCCAACGCTTTCTACCATGAGTTCGAGACCTGGCTGTTCAGCCACTTCAGCGGCGACTACGCCTCGCTGCGGGTGGAGTGGAGCAAGGGCTGGGGCTACAGCCCCGCGGCCGCCTGGGACGAACCGGCGGTGGTCGACCAGTTGGTCGCGCAGTCGCTGCGCCAGGGACTGGTCGCCGGCGACGACTGGGACAGCGCCGTGCGCCAGCTCAACGAAGCCGACCCGCATCGGCTGTTCAGTTCACCGTTGCTCGAACGGCTGATGCCCTGAGGAAGGTCGGAGGCATCTGAGCGGTTCGCCACCCCGGTAATTACCCAAGTGGCGAATCGAATCATTCATTCGGATAAACAGTTTCCTGTGCGACACCCGATAACCAACTTGATAAAGCGGAGTCCGGAAAATTCAGAGCCCTACTATTTCATGCCCGGCAAATTCCCAGCGATTATCCTCGCCGAATGCAGACAGCGTCTCATTCGCAAAGGAAAGTTACTATCAACCAGTGAGGTAATCATGGAACTCTTGAATGAAAGCGAGATGGAAAACGTAGCGGGCGGCGATGTGTGGGGAACGCCGGTCCCCTCCTTCCCCGGCGCCAAGGCGCGCGGGTTAGGCGAGATCGATCCGGGCTTCGACGGAACCCGCCTGGCCAGGGGCTTCTGGCCCTGGTGGAACTGCCGGCCGGTGATGCCGCCGGTATGTCCGCCTCCGCCGTGCCGTCCGCGGCCCTGCTGATTCAGTTTCAATATTGAAAGAGCAAGTTGAACACCGAACTTCCCGAACACCTCGAGTGCAATGCAACACGCACGAGAAGTTCTCCAGTTGCAACTTGTGAAACGGGCTGTTTCCTGAACTTTCAGGAAAGGTCGGGAACCGCTCCGAACAAGAGTGACCGGTTCCGTCGCGGCTCCGGAATATCGGCACCCTCGCCAGCCGGTATCTCCGGAGCGGGCTCCTTCCGCGCCCTTCGAAGGCGCCATGAATCATCAGAGCGTGGCCTCCCGCACCCGCCTGCCGCCTTTCCAGCCAGAGGTACGTCCCCTCGATGAGCAGTCCCCCCTTGTTCCGCCAGGAAGCCCTGGACGCCCAGCACGCCGGCAGCCTCGGCCGGATCGTGCTGATCCGCCCGGTCTCCTTCACATTTCTCACCCTGCTGGCCGCGGCGATGGCGCTACTGGTGGTCGGCTTCTTCCTGTTCGGCAGCTACACCAAGCGCAGCACCGTCAGCGGCCAGTTGGTTCCCGCCAGCGGCCAGGTCAAGGTGCACGCGCCACAAGCTGGCATCGTGCTGCGCAAGTTCGTCGAGGAAGGCCAGGCGGTACGGCGCGGCGAGCGCCTGATGGTGCTCTCCAGCGAACGCTACGGCAGCGACGCCGGACCGGTGCAGGCCGGCATCAGCCGCCAGCTGGAACAGCGCCGCGACTCCCTGCGCGACGAACTGGAAAAGCTTCGCCGCCTGCAAGACGACGAGCGCGCCAGCCTGGCCAGCAAGGTCGCCAGCCTGCAGCGCGAGCTGGCCACCCTCGCCGCCCAGACCGACAGCCAGCAGCGCCTGCTGGCACTGGCCAGCGACGCCGCCGCGCGCTACCAGGGGCTGATGGACAAGGGCTACATCTCCATGGACCAGTTGCAGCAGCGCCAGGCCGAGCTTCTCGGCCAGCGCCAGACCCTGCAGGGACTAGCCCGCGAGCGCACGTCGCTGGAACAGCAACTGACCGAGCGCCGCAACGAACTCGCCGGGCTTTCCGCGCGACAGGCCAACCAGCTCGCGGAAACCCGCCGCCAGCTCAGCGCGGTGCAGCAGGACCTGGCCGAAAGCGAAGCCAAGCGCACCCTGCTGGTCACCGCGCCGGAGAGCGGCATCGCCACCGCCGTGCTCGCCGAGGCCGGACAGACCGTCGACAGCTCGCGTCCGCTGCTGAGCATCGTTCCCGCCGACACCCCGTTGCAGGCCGAACTCTACGCGCCGAGCAAGTCCATCGGCTTCATCCGGCCGGGCGACGCGGTGCTGATCCGCTACCAGGCCTACCCGTACCAGAAGTTCGGCCAGTACCACGGCAAGGTGCGGTCGATCTCCCGCGCCAGCGTCTCCTACGCCGAGCTTTCCAGCATGGTCGGCGGCGTACCGGGACTCGGCCAGGATGGCGAGCAGCTGTACCGACTGCGGGTAACCCTCGACGACCAGGCGGTGACCGCCTACGGCCAGCCGCGCCCGCTGCAGAGCGGCATGCTGCTCGAGGCCGACATCCTCCAGGACACCCGGCGCCTCTACGAGTGGGTGCTGGAACCGCTCTACAGCCTGACCGGCAAACTCTAGGAACGAGCCATGGCCTTTCTCGACACCCTCGCCCTGCGCCTGGGCCGGCGCCTGCCGCTGGTACTGCAGACCGAAGCCACCGAATGCGGCCTGGCCTGCCTGGCGATGATCGCCGGCTACCACGGCCACCACACCGGTCTGATGGAACTGCGCCGGCGCTTCTCGGTATCGCTCAAGGGCATCTCCCTCAAGCAGTTGATCCACACCGCCCACCGCCTCGGCCTGGGCAGCCGCGCAGTGAAGCTCGAGCTAGCCGACCTGGGCAAGCTCAAGCTGCCCTGCGTGCTGCACTGGAACTTCAATCACTTCGTCGTGCTCAAGGCCGTCGATGGCCGTGGCGTGGTGCTCCACGACCCCGCGCACGGCCTGCGCCGGCTGGGCCTGGATGAGGTGTCGCGGAGCTTCACCGGAGTGGCCCTGGAACTGTGGCCGGAGAGCGGCTTCGAGAAACAGGAGGCGCCGCCGCGGATCAGGCTGCTGGGCATGCTCGGCAAGGTCACCGGGCTGTACCGCTCGCTGGCCCAGGTCCTGCTGCTGGCCGGCGCGCTGGAAGTGTTCTCGCTGGTCAGTCCGTTCTTCCTGCAATGGACCATCGACAACGTCATCGTCAGCGAGGACCGCGATCTGCTCAGTACCCTGGCCATCGGCTTCGGCCTGTTACTGCTGATGCAGCAGGCGGTCAGCGGGGTGCGCGCCTGGGTGATGATGCACATGAGCACCCTGCTCGGCGTGCAGTGGCAGGCCAACGTCTTCAGCCATCTGCTGCGCCTGCCCGCGCAGTACTTCGAGAAGCGCCACCTGGGCGACGTGGTGTCGCGCTTCGGCGCGGTGAACAGCATCCAGCAGACCCTCACCGCGGCCTTCCTCTCGGCGGTGCTGGACGGCCTGATGACCCTCGCCACCCTCGCCATGATGCTGCTCTACAGTCCGCCGCTGGCGGCCATCGCCATCGCCGCCATGAGCCTCTACGCCCTCGGCCGGTGGATCTGGTACCGCCCGCTGCGCAACGCCACCGAGGAACAGATCGTCCACGCCGCGCGCCAGCAGAGCCATTTCCTCGAGACGGTGCGCGGCATCCGTCCGCTGAAGCTGTTCCAGCGCCAGGACGAGCGCCGCTCGGTGTGGCTCGGCCTGCTGGTGGAACAGATCAACGCCGGCCTGCGCACGCAGAAGCTGCAACTGTTCTACCAGCAGCTCAACGGCCTGCTGTTCGGCGTGGAAAACCTGCTGGTGATCTGGCTCGGCGCGACCATGGTGATGGACGGCCAGTTCAGCGTCGGTATCCTGATGGCTTTCAACGCCTACAAGTCGCAGTTCGACGGCCGCGTCGGCAGCCTGATCGACAAGTTCTTCGAGCTGCGCATGCTCCAGTTGCAGGGCGAGCGCCTGGCCGACATCGTCCTCCAGGCCCCGGAGGCCAACCACGGCGACACCCTCCCGGAGAACCTCCGCGAGCGCGAGGCGAGCATCGAGATCCAGGGCCTGCGCTACCGCTACTCGGACCAGGAGCCCTGGGTCCTCGACGGCCTCGACCTGCGCATCGGCGGCGGCGAGTCGGTGGCCATCGTCGGCCCCTCGGGCTGCGGCAAGAGCACCCTGTTCAACGTCCTGCTGGGCATCCTCCCGCCGGTGGAGGGACAGATCCGCATGGCCGGCCTGGAGCTTTCCCAGCTGGGCCTGGACGGCCTGCGCGAACTGGTCGGCACGGTGCTGCAGGACGACGTGCTGTTCGCCGGCTCGCTCAGCGACAACATCAGTTTCTTCGACCCGCAGCCGGACCTGCCCTGGCTGCTGCAGTGCGCGCAGATGGCCGCGATCCACGACGACATCCAGGCCATGCCGATGGGCTACAACACCCTGGTCGGCGACATGGGCACGGTGCTCTCCGGCGGCCAGAAGCAGCGGGTGATGCTGGCCCGGGCGCTGTACAAGAAGCCGCGCATCCTGTTCCTCGACGAAGCCACCAGCCACCTCGACGTGCATTGCGAACAGCGGGTCAACGCCGCCATCCGCGCGCTGCGCATCACCCGCATCATGGTCGCCCACCGTCCCGAGACCATCGCCTCGGCGGATCGCGTGGTGGTCCTCGGCCAGGGCAAGGTGACGCTCGACGAAAGCACCGCGCGCCTGGCCGAACGCCAGGCCGCTGCGGCGCGGGAGCAGGCCTGATGCGTGGTGCGCTCGCCGGCCTGTTGTGCGGGCTGCTCGGCCTGGTTCCCGGCGCCGCGGCCTACGAACCGGACGTGTTCGGCACCGCCGGCCAGGTCGCCGGCCAGGCGGTCTACGACCTCGGCGGCAGCGGTTTGCCCTGCCGCGGCGGGCCACCGCCGGCCGAGCTGAGCCTGGAGGAAGCCATCGAGCGGATTCTCTGCCACGACCCGCAGACCCGCCTCGCCTGGGCCAACGCCAAGGCCCAGGCGGCCCAGGTCGGGCTCGGCAAGGCCGCCTACCTGCCACGCCTGGACGGCCGCCTCGACGCCAGCCGTAGCGACAGCGACCTGGACTACCGCGAAGCACCCTACCCGTCCACCGACAGCCATCGCCGCCAACGGGGCGCCAGCCTCGGGCTGAGCTGGGTACTGTTCGATTTCGGCCGCCGCAGCGCCGCCCTGCGCAACGCCCAGCAACTGCTGCTGGCGGCCAACGCCAGCCAGAACGCGACGCTGCAGAACACCTTCGCCCTCGCCGCTCAGGCCTACTACGACGCCCTCGCCGCCCAGCGCAGCCTGGCCGCCTCGCGACAGGTGGCGGAACTGGCGGCGCAGAACCTGGAGGCCGCCGACGCCAAGTACAAGGCCGGCGCCGCCGCCCTCTCCGACCGCCTGCAGGCGCAGACCGCGCTGTCCCAGGCGAGCCTCGCCCAGGTCCGCGACGAGGGCGCCCTGAGCAACGCCCTGGGCGTCATCGCCCTGCGCATGGGCCTGGCGCCGGACACCCCGCTGCATCTCTCCGGCGAACTGGAAGCGCAGCCCGACACCGGCTTCGTCAAGGCCATCGACGCGATGCTCGCCGAGGCCCGCCGCGAGCATCCGGCCATGCTCGCCGCCCAGGCGCGGCTGAAGGCCGCCGCTGCCTCGGTGGAGGAAAGCCGCGCCGCCGGCCGGCCGAGCCTGGCGCTGAGCGCCAACCTGGCACGCAGCTACACCGACCAGTCGCTGGCGGCCGGGGGCGATACCCGCGGGCGCGACCGCAGCATCGGCCTGCAACTGAACATCCCGTTGTTCGAAGGCTTCGAACGTACCTACCAGGTCCGCAACGCCCTGGCCCGGCGCGAAGCCAGCGAAGCGGAGCTGGCCGACACCGAGCAGCAGGTTTCGCTGGAGGTGTGGAACAACTACCAGTCGCTCAGCGTCGAGAGCCGCAGCCTGGCGCGCACCCGCGAACTGGTCGAACAATCGCGGCAAAGCCTGGAGGTGGTGCAGGGCCGCTACCGCTCAGGGGTCGGCAGCATGATCGAACTGCTCAACGCCCTGACCGCCTACGCCAGCGCCGAGGACCAGCACATCCGCGCCCTCGGCAACTGGCAGACTTCGCGCCTGCGGCTGGCGGCGAGCCTGGGTCGCCTGGGCTTCTGGAGCCTGCGCTGAAACGCCCGGAGTTCGCCGCCGCCCGCTATCTCTCGCGCTTGTCCGGCTGGCCGCCTTCGCGCAGGATGCACCCAGCCACCGCGACGAGAGCCCGCATGATCGACGATATCCGCTACCTGATCGTATTCGCCCGCATCGCCGAGAGCGGTTCCATTTCCGCCGGCGCCGAGGCGCTCGGCCTGAGCGCGGCGACCGCCAGCCTGCATCTATCCAGGCTGGAAAGGAACCTCGGCTGCGCGCTGCTCTACCGCAACAGCCGCAAGCTGTCCCTGACCCAGGATGGCAGCCGCCTGCTGGAAACCGCGCGATCCATGCTGGAACTCTACGAAAAGGGCTTCATCGAGTTCCGCCAGCGCGCCGTCTCGACCCGCAACAGCCTGCGCATCTCGATGCCCGCGGTGTTCATCAATGGCGACTTCACCCGTCACCTGGCGAGCTTCATCGAGGAACATCCGGACCTCGATCTCAGCGTCGCCTGCGACGACAGCCGCCACGATATCATCGCCGACGGCATCGACATCGCCTTCCGCATCGGCGACCTGCCGGACAGCTCGCTGAAGGCCCGCCACCTGTTCCTGCTGCCGCGCCAGGTGGTGGCGAGCCCGGCGTTCCTCGCCCGCCAGGCGCCGCCGGAACATCCGCGCGACCTCGAACGCCTGGAATGGATCGGCCTCGACATGCGCCCCGACAGCCGCGTGTTCGAGCACGCCGCCAGCGGCGAGCAAGCGCAGGTCCGCTACACCCCGCGGATACGCGTCGACAGTGTCGAGGCCTCCTGTCGCCTGGCGCGCCTCGGCGTCGGCCTGGCCGCGCCGCCGACCTACCTGGGCGACGAACCGATACGCCGCGGCGAGTTGCGCGCGGTGCTGCCGGAATGGCGCCTGGCGCCGTTGAAGGTGTATGCGGTGTGGCCGCCCAACGTTCCCGCCAGCGGCATCGCCTACCGCCTCATCAAGCACCTGCACGACGCGTTCAACCCGGGCTAGCGGCGAACTGCAGGTAAAGCATGTAGCCGGCGGTGAACACCAGCGTCGCGCCCATCGCCCGGTTGAACAGGCGCACCCGCCGGGGGCTGTCGAGTAGCAGCGCCACGCGGTCGCCGAGCAGCGCCCAGGCGGCTAGCGAGAGATAGCAGACCACCAGGTAGATGGCCATGAAGACCAGCAGCGGCGCGTGCGTGCCCGGGCTGGCGAACATTGCCACGCCGGAAGCGCAGGCGATCCAGGCCTTGGGATTGAGCCATTGCAGGAACACGCCCTGGAAGAACCCGGGGACCCCGTTTTCCTCGAGGGCCAGGCGTGGATCCGCGGTGGCGATGCGGTAGCCGACATGGGCGATGAACGCCGCTCCGGCGACGCCCAGATAGTCGAAGAAGCGCGGGTAGGCCGCGATCAGGCGGACGAACCAGAAGCCGACGAACGCCAGCAGCAGGACGAAGCCGAGGGTGGCCCCGGAAACGAACGGCAGGGTCCGGCGAAAGCCATGGTTGGCGCCGGAGGCGACGATGGTCAGGTTCACCGGGCCGGGAGAGATGGACATGCCCAGGGAGAACGCGCCCATGGCGAGCAGCAGGGCTAGCGGCATGGGTCGAACTCCCCGGTCGGGTTGCGGGCTGGCTGGTGCGGGGCGGGCATCGGGGTTCCTCCGTAGGCTCCTGGCGGGGCGCGCCCGAACGGGGCGCGCCGCTGCCCGGAACGCTACAGGGAAAGCCCCCGAGCTTTAACGGGGCAGGACTCAAGGCTGGTTTTGATTTTCCGTGCTTGACGACCGCGCCATCCGCAGGTGCGTGTCAGTCGCCCGCCTGGCCCGGCATGCGGATGCCATGCCGGCGCACCCGCCGATACAGGGTCGCGCGCGAGATGCCCAGCTCACGGGCTGCGGCCAGGGGTTTCCAGCGATGCCGCACGAGGGCGTCGAGCAACGCGTCGCGTTCCGGGCCACCGCCGCTCTCCACCGGATTGACCGGAGCCTGGCCGGCGCCGCGCAGCTCCGCCGGCAGGTCGGCGAGTTGCAGGGTGGGTCCGCCACACAGCGCGCAGGCGTAGCGCAGCACATGGCGCAACTGGCGGACGTTGCCTGGCCAACGGTAGCCGAGCAGGCACTCCAGCGCCGCCTCGCCGAGTTCGATGCGCACACCGCAGTGCGCGGTTTCCTCGTCGAGGATGCGCCGGATCAGCGCCAGCCGGTCGCTGCGTTCGCGCAGCGGCGGCAGCTCGAAGCGCGCGCCGCCGAGGCGGAAGTACAGGTCCTCGCGGAAGCCGCCGGCCGCCACCAGCGCCGCCAGGTCGCGGTGGGTGGCGCAGATCACCTGGATATCCACAGCCTGCCGGCGCGCCGCCCCCAGCGGCGCCACCTCGCCCTCGGCGAGCACGCGCAGCAGGCGGGTCTGCAGGCCCAGCGGCATGTCGCCGATCTCGTCGAGGAACAGGGTGCCGCCGTCGGCCTGTTGCAGCAGGCCGCGCATGCCTTTCGCCGCCGCGCCGGTGAAAGCCCCGGCGACATAACCGAACAGCTCGCTCTCGATCAGGCTTTCGGGAATCGCCGCGCAGTTCAGCGCGACGAAGGGTTTGTCGCGGCGGGCGCTGGCCTGGTGCAACTGGCGGGCGAAGACCTCCTTGCCGACGCCGGTCTCGCCCTGGATCAGCACCGGCAGGTTGCGGTCCTTGACCCGCACCGCCAGGCGCAGGCTCTCGGCGATGCGCGGATCGAGCGCTGTGTCAGCGGCCACTTCGCGCTCCAGCCGCCGCGCCTTCACCCGCGGCGCGCTGAGGCGCACGTGCAGTTCGCCGGCCTGGCCGCGCAGCAGACACGGCGCCTGGTCGGCGGCGGCATGCAGGGCATCGAGGTCGAACACTTCGCCGATGTGGCCCGGCAACCGCCCCAGGCGCTGCCGCAGGAAGTGCCGCGCCGCCGGGTTCAGCGCCAGCAGGCGCCCGTCGGCGTCCCAGGCGAACAGGTAGTCCGGCTGGCTGTCGACATAGCCCGGCGCGCGGTGCGCGCGCAGCACCCAATGGCCCAGGGCGCTGTGCATGAAGAAGGCGTTCTCGATCTCCCGCGCGCTCTGCGCCACCATCTGCCGGATCAGGTGCTGGCTGCGGCGGTCGTCCGGCGATTGCACGGCGGAAACGTCGAGCACGCCGAGCAACTCGCCCTGCGGATCGAAGACCGGCGCCGCGGAACAGGTCAGGTCGATGAAGGCGGCGCGGAAGTGGTCGCGCTTGTGCACCGTCACCGGCGCCCGGTCGGTGAGCACGGCGGCCACCCCACAGGTGCCCTCCTCGCCCTCCGACCAGCAGGTGCCCAGGTACAGCCCGGCCTTGCGGCAGTCGTTGCGGATGGTCGACTCGACACGGTAGTCGATGGTCCGCCCCTGGGCATCGGTGAGCAGTACGCAATAGTCGGCATCGCGCACCCGTCCATGCAGTCGCGCCACCTCTTCGCTGGCGATGCGCAGGAACAGTTCGGAACGCTCGCGGCATTCGTCGAGGAGGGTCTGCGAGAGGATCCGCGGTCCTTGCAGGGAACCGGGGTCGAGACGGTGCTGCTCCATGGAGCGCCGCCAGGAGTCGAGGATCGGCGTCGGCACCGGCGCCTGCGGCAGGCGCGCGGCGTTCCTCAGGACACGGCTGACACAGTCCACATGGTCCTTCGAGTGTGCGGAAAGCATGGGGCCTCCGTTGCTCGGCATCTTGTTGTTGTGCCGCCCATTAAGCGCCCATCGATGCCCCTCGACAAGCGCCGGGCCGCCACAGCCGACGACTGAGACGGAGCGTCTCAACGTCTCGCCGGGAACCCGTGCGCGATGACATGGGTTGTCTCGCCGGACGTCGCCCCGGCGGTCGCCGGCCTTCCCATGCCGGCGCTTTACGACGGGCCTTCCGGCCGCCACGCCGCAACCTGGCATCGGCCTTGCTCCAGCCACGGCGACGGCAGGGCGGACTGTCCGCTCCTCCCAACGCCCTGCCGCATACACCCACAAGAACAATCAGAGGTGAAGCATGCACGCTACGTCGTCCGACGATTTTTCCCTGCACTCCCGGGTCGCCCTGGTGACCGGCGCCGGGCGCGGCACCGGCCAGGCCATCGCCGTCGACGGCGGCTTCTCGCTATGAAGCCGGCCTCGCCGCTCGTCGGCATCATCGCCAACCCGGCCTCCGGGCGCGACCTGCGTCGCCTCACCGCGCATGCCGGGCTGCATTCCAGCACCGACAAGGCATCGGTGGTGCAACGCCTGCTCGCCGCCTTCGGCGCCACCGGCATCCGCCACGCGTTGCTGCCGCCGGACATGACCGGCATCGCCGCCGCCGTGCTCCGGGCCAGCCAGACCCGCCAGGCCCGCGACGGCCACTGGCCGTTCCTGGAGTTCCTCGACATGCCGCTGCGCCAGAGCGTCGAGGATACCCGCCTGGCGGCGCGGCGCATGGTCGAGCGCGGTGTGGCGCTGATCGCCGTGCTCGGCGGCGACGGCACGCACAAGGCGGTGGCCGCCGAGGTCGGCGACGTCCCCCTGCTGGCGCTGTCCACCGGAACCAACAACGCCTTCCCGGAGCTACGCGAAGCCACTGGCGCGGGGCTCGCCGGCGGCCTCTGCGCCAGCGGCCGGGTGCCGCCGGAGATCGGCCTGCGACGCAACAAGCGCCTGCTGGTGCGCGAGGCGCGCCGCGGGCTCTGCGAGTGGGCGCTGGTGGACGTCGCGGTGTCGCCGCAGCCGTTCATCGGCGCCCGCGCCATCAGTCGCGCCGAAGACCTCGCCGAAGTCTTCGTCAGCTTCGCCGAACCCCACGCCATCGGCCTCTCGGCGCTTTGCGGACTGTGGTCGCCGGTGAGCCGCGAGGAGCCCCACGGCGCCTGGATGCGCCTGCATCCGGACGCCCGCGAGAGCCTGCTGGTGCCGCTGGCGCCGGGCCTGCTGGTGGACTGCGGGGTCTCTGCCGCCGGCTACCTGCAACCGGGCGTGGCCCACGCGCCGGGCCTGTCCAGCGGGACCCTGGCGCTGGACGGCGAGCGCGAGATCGAGTTCAGCGCCACCGACCGCCCGAGCATCACCCTCGATCCTTCCGGCCCGTTCAGCGTCGATGTGCCGGCCACCCTCGCCTACGCCGCCCGCCATCGCCTGCTGGCCGGCCAGCGAACCCCGATGACCCCGTGAAGACAACCTGGAGAACAACAAGATGTCCACTCTGAGCACCGACCAACTGCTCCATGCCTACCGCGTGATGCGCACCATCCGCGCCTTCGAGGAACGCCTGCACGTCGAGTTCGCCACGGGCGAGATACCCGGCTTCGTCCACCTCTACGCCGGCGAGGAAGCCTCCGCCGCCGGCGTGATGGCGCACCTGCGCGACGACGACTGCATCGCCTCCACCCACCGCGGCCACGGCCACTGCATCGCCAAGGGCGTCGACGTGCACGGCATGATGGCGGAGATCTACGGCAAGAAGACCGGCGTCTGCCAGGGCAAGGGCGGCTCCATGCATATCGCCGACCTGGAGAAGGGCATGCTCGGCGCCAACGGCATCGTCGGCGCCGGCGCGCCGCTGGCCGCCGGCGCCGCGCTGGCGGCCAAGCTGAAAGGCAGCGATGCGGTGGCGGTGGCCTTCTTCGGCGATGGCGGCTCCAACGAAGGCGCGGTGTTCGAAGCGATGAACCTGGCCGCGGTGTGGAACCTGCCGTGCCTGTTCGTCGCCGAGAACAACGGCTATGCCGAGGCCACCGCGGCCAACTGGTCGGTGGCCTGCGACCACATCGCCGACCGCGCCGCCGGCTTCGGCATGCCCGGGGTGACCGTCGACGGCTTCGACTTCTTCGCCGTCCACGAAGCCGCCGGTGCCGCCATCGAGCGCGCCCGCGCCGGCGAGGGGCCGTCGCTGATCGAAGTCAAGCTGACCCGCTACTACGGTCACTTCGAGGGCGACGCGCAGACCTACCGCGACCCCGGCGAAGTGAAGCACTACCGGGAAACCCGCGACTGCCTCAAGCAGTTCCGCGAACGCACCAGCCATGCCGGCCTGCTCTCCACCGACGACCTGGACGCCATCGACGCCGAGGTCCAAGCGCATATCGAGGATGCCGTGCAGCGCGCCAAGAACGATCCCAAGCCGGAGCCGGCCGACCTGCTGCGCGACGTCTACGTGTCCTATCCCTGAGCCGCCCGACAACAAGAACGAGGAGAACCATCATGGCGAGAAAGATCAGCTACCAGCAGGCCATCAACGAGGCGCTGGCCCAGGAAATGCGCCGCGACCCGAGCGTCTTCATCATGGGCGAGGACAATGCCGGCGGCGCCGGCGCGCCCGGCGAGGACGACGCCTGGGGCGGCGTGCTGGGGGTCACCAAGGGCCTCTACCACCAGTTCCCCGGCCGCGTGCTGGACACCCCGCTGTCGGAGATCGGCTACGTCGGCGCCGCGGTCGGCGCCGCCACCCGCGGCATGCGCCCGGTGTGCGAACTGATGTTCGTCGACTTCGCCGGCTGCTGCCTGGACCAGATCCTCAACCAGGCCGCCAAGTTCCGCTACATGTTCGGCGGCAAGGCGGTCACCCCGCTGGTGATCCGCACCATGGTCGGCGCCGGCCTGCGCGCCGCCGCCCAGCATTCGCAGATGCTCACCTCGCTATGGACCCACATCCCCGGCCTCAAGGTGGTCTGCCCGTCGTCGCCCTACGATGCCAAGGGCCTGCTGATCCAGGCGATCCGCGACAACGACCCGGTGATCTTCTGCGAACACAAGCTGCTCTACTCGATGCAGGGGGAGGTACCCGAGGAGCTGTACACGGTGCCCTTCGGCGAGGCCAATTTCCTCCGCGACGGCGACGACGTCACCCTGGTGACCTACGGCCGCATGGTCCACCTGGCCATGGACGCCGCCGCCAGCCTGGCGCGCCAGGGCATCTCCTGCGAGGTACTGGACCTGCGCAGCACCAGCCCGCTGGACGAGGACAGCATTCTCGAAAGCGTGGAAAAGACCGGCCGCCTGGTGGTGATCGACGAAGCCAACCCACGCTGCTCGATGGCCACCGACATCGCCGCGCTGGTCGCCGAACGGGCCTTCTCCGCGCTGCGCGCGCCGATCCGCCGGGTCACCGCGCCGCACACACCGGTGCCTTTCTCCGACGCCCTGGAAGACCTCTACATCCCCGACGCGGCGAAGATCGAGGCGGCCGTGCGCCAGGCCCTGGAAGGGAGGGACGCGGCATGAGCCGGATCCATACGCTGACCATGCCCAAGTGGGGCCTGTCGATGAGCGAGGGCCGGGTGGATGCCTGGCTCAAGGAAGAAGGCGCGCACATCGAGAAAGGCGACGAGGTGCTCGACGTGGAGACCGACAAGATCTCCAGCAGCGTCGAGGCGCCCTTCTCCGGCGTGCTGCGGCGCCAGGTGGCGCGCGCGGACGAGACCCTGGCGGTCGGCGCGCTGCTCGGCGTGGTGGTCGAGGGCGAGGCCAGCGAGGAGGAGATCGACGCCGTGGTGCAACGCTTCCAGGCCGAGTTCGTCCCCGGCCACCAGGACGCCGCGGACAGCGGACCGGCCCCCCGCAAGGTCGAGCTGGATGGCCGCGTCCTGCGCTACTTCGACCGTGGCGAGGGAGATGCGCCGCTGCTGCTGATCCACGGTTTCGCCGGCGACCTGAACAACTGGCTGTTCAACCACGAGGCGCTGGCCGCCGAGCGTCGGGTGATCGCCCTGGACCTGCCGGGCCACGGCGAGTCCGGCAAGCTCCTGGCGCGCGGCGACCTCGACGAACTCAGCGCCAGCGTGCTGGCCCTGCTCGATCACCTCGAACTGGAACACGCGCACCTGGCCGGCCACTCCATGGGCGGCGCGGTGGCGCTGAACTGCGCGCGCCTGGCGCCGCAGCGGGTGCTGTCGCTGAGCCTGATCGGCAGCGCCGGCCTCGGCGAGGAGATCAACGGCGACTACCTGCGCGGCTTCGTCGAGGCGGCCAACCGCAACGCGCTGAAGCCACAACTGGTGCAGTTGTTCTCCGACCCGGCGCTGGTCACCCGGCAGATGCTCGAGGACATGCTCCGCTACAAGCGCCTGGAGGGCGTCGATGCGGCCCTGCGCCAGTTGCTGGACAACCTGTTCGCCGACGGTCGCCAGCGCAACGACCTGCGTGCCGTGGTGAGCGAGGGCCGCCAGCCGGTCCTGGCGATCTGGGGCGGCGATGACGCGATCATCCCGGCGCGGCATGCCGAGGGCCTGTCGGCCCAGGTAGAGATCATTCCCGGACAGGCGCACATGGTGCAGATGGAAGCCGCCGAGCAGGTCAACCGCCTGCTGCTCGACTTCCTCCGCCAGCACTGAGGAGACGACCGCCATGAACAGTTTCCCGCAAGCCAACGCGGCGATGCGCGCCGCCGTCTGGCACGGTCGCCACGACATCCGCGTGGAAGACGTGCCGCTCCCGGGCGAACCGCCGCCCGGCTGGGTGCAGATCCGCGTGCATTGGTGCGGCATCTGCGGTTCCGACCTGCACGAATACCTGGCCGGCCCGGTGTTCATCCCGGTGGAGACGCCGCACCCGCTCACCGGCCTCAAGGGCCAGTGCATCCTCGGCCACGAGTTCAGCGGCGAGATCGTCCGCCTCGGCGGCGGCGTGGCCGGCTTCGCCGTCGGCCAGGTGGTAGCCGCCGATGCCTGCCAGCACTGCGGCACCTGCTACTACTGCCGCCACGGGCTGTACAACATCTGCGAAAACCTGGCCTTCACCGGGCTGATGAACAACGGCGCCTTCGCCGAGTACGTCAACGTCCCGGCCAACCTGCTCTATGCCCTGCCGGCCGGATTTCCCAGCGAGGCCGGCGCGCTGATCGAGCCGCTGGCGGTGGGCATGCATGCGGTGAAGAAGGCCGGCAGCCTGCTCGGGCAGAACGTGGTGGTGGTCGGCGCCGGCACCATCGGCCTGTGCACCATCATGTGCGCGCGCGCCGCCGGCGCGGCGCAGGTGATCGCCCTGGAGATGTCCTCGGCGCGCAAGGCCAAGGCCCTGGAGGTCGGCGCCAGCCAGGTGCTGGACCCCTCGCGGTGCGACGCCCTCGGCGAAATCCGCGCCCTCACCGGCGGGCTTGGCGCCGACGTCAGCTTCGAATGCATCGGCAACAAGCACACCGCCAGGCTGGCCATCGATGCCATCCGCAAGGCCGGCAAGTGCGTGCTGGTGGGAATCTTCGAGGAGCCCAGTGAATTCAATTTCTTCGAGCTGGTTTCCACCGAGAAGCAGGTGCTCGGCGCACTCGCCTACAACGGCGAGTTCGCCGACGTGATCGCCTTCATCGCCGACGGCCGCCTCGACATCGCACCGCTGGTGACCGGTCGGATCGGCCTGGAAGAAATCGTCGAGCGCGGTTTCGAAGAATTGGTGAACAACAAGGAGCACAACGTGAAGATCATCGTCTCGCCGGGCGGCTGACGCTTCAGCCCTTGTCGCGCTTGCGACGCAGCCCCGCGGCCGGCGGGGCTTCCTTTACGAAACGCAGAGACGCGGGCGGAGGCTCAGAACCACTTGTCGTTGCGCTTGCGCCGCACCCGCAGCAACGACGGCAGGATCAACCCGGCGAACAGACCGGCGCCGGCGATGCTGCCGCCGTAGACCATGTAGCGCATCAGCACCTGCTTGTTCTCATCGCCCAGCTGCGCCTGCACCGCCCGCAGCTCGGAGCGGGCCTTGCCAAGCTCGGCGTCCAGGTTGCTGCGCGCCGCCTGCAATTCGTCGATCAGCTTCTTGCGCGTGTCGAGGGTTTCCTGCATGCCCTGCACGCGGGTCTTCCAGGTGTCGTTGATGCCGTCCAGCTCGGCGGTCAGGGCGGCCACCTTCTGTTCCAGCTGCGGCAGGCGCTCGGCCTGGCCGGGAACCTCCTGCAGGTCGCGGCTGGGGATCCACACGGTGCTGCCGTTCTCGCCGCGCACCTGGCTGTAATTGCCCTGGGTGCCGAGCAGCTCGACCTTCTGCCCGGAAGTGAGGGTGCCGACGATGCGATAGCCATCGGTGGGGCCGCTGCGCACGAAAGTGGTCAGGCTGTCGCTCACCCAGCGCGCGTTGCCGGTCGCCTCCTCGGCCTGCGCCGGGGCGCCGGCCGCCAGCAGGCCGCCGAGCAGGCAGGCTCCGATGACGCGGTTCTGGAACGGGGAAAGAGCGGCGGGGAAGCGACGGGATAGGGACATGGCAATCTTCACATGGCGAGAGAACGAAACCCGCAAAGGGGAGCGAAAAAGCCGGCCAGTCGAATTGTTATGGACAAGCGCGCGACCGGGACGGGGCTACCGCATGGCCAAGGGCCATGCGCCCGGCCCGGTTGGGCCGACGGCTGACAGACAGCGTCCGGTGGGATTGAGTTCACTCGTTTCCGCAGGAATGGATGGATGGTTGTAACAATAAAATTTCGCCGTTCACGCACGCCCGGTGCGATGCGGAAGCGAGGCCCCTGCGGATCGATCCTCGGAATCATCCTCGGATTTCCGCGCCAGCGGCAAACCGCCTCCGACAGCGCCGCGGGCAGCTTGCCATGGCAGCCCGCACACATGGCAAACCGAGCTCCCGGCCGGGCCGCTCACTGAGACCGAGTGACATCGCGAGCCGGGCGGCGCCCTGTCAGCCCTCGGCGGGCGGCGGCTCGTCCAGCCCGCAGGCCTCGCGCAACAGGTCCAGGTGCTGCTGGCAGAAATCCAGGTAGGTCCTGACGAGGGTCGAGGGATGTCGGTGCGACGGATAGAGCAGGTGGATTTCCTGCTCTGGCAACGGCGACCGCGGCAGCAGCTCGACCAGTTCCCCGGCCCGTACCGCGGCGGCGGCCATGAACGGCGGTAACTCGGCGACCAGTTCGGCGGCCAGGGCACGGGCGCGCAGGTGCGCGTAGTCGTTGGTCGCCAGCACCACCCGCGGCTTGACCGGCTGCCCGCCCAGCGACCAGGCGCCCTCGCCGCTGCCGCCGGGGGACCACATGCCGGCCGGGAACCGGCGCAGGTCATCGAGCGTCTCCGCCAGGCCCTCGCGCTCGAGCAGGCGCGGACTGGCCACCAGTACATGTCGGTAGGCCAGCAGGCGACGCGCCACCATCGTCTCATGAGCGACCGCGCCGACCCGAAGGGCCACGTCGACGCCATCCTCGATCAGGTCGATGCGCCGTTCGGTGGTGAACACCTGCACGCGGATCTCCGGATAGCGCCGCTGGAACAGCCCGAGCAACTCCCACCAGGGTTCGTAACCGGGCGGCAGTGACAGCCGCAGGCGACCCTTGAGCCGCGCCTGGTCCGAGACCAGGGCCTGCTCCGCCTCGTGCAGCATCTCGACACCGCGAGAGGCATTCTCGTAGAGCCGCATGCCCGCCTCGGTCAACCGCGTCCCGCGCACCGAACGCTCAAGCAACTGCACAGCGAGCTGGCGCTCCAGGTCGCGGACCCGCCGGCTGAGCGTCGGCAGGGGAATCCCGAGGCGACCGGCGGCGGCCGACAGGCTACCCGCCTGGACTACGCCAACGAACATGCGAAGCGCGTTCAGGTCCATGCCTACCTCTCATTAATGGAAACCATCTTCTCTATCTTGTGCATTTTTTATCGAATGCGGAAGGAGGAAGGTAACGACCGTCCACCACGGGAGATTCCGTCCATGAGCATCCAGTCCATCCTGCGATCCTACGAGACCGCACTCAACGCGAACGACATCGACACCATCCTCGAACTCTACGGCGACGCGCCGGTGTTCATGCCGCAGCATGCCCCGGCCCTGGTCGGCCGCGAAGCGGTGCGCGCCGGCTACCGGCAGGTGTTCGCCAGCATCAGCCTGCAGGTCCGCTTCGACATCCACGAGGTCGAGGTCGCCGGCGACTGGGCCTGGGCCCGCACCAGTTCGGCCGGGCGCACCCGTCTGCTGGCCGACGGCGTGGAAATCGCCGAGGGCAACAACGAGCTGTTCGTGTTCCGGCGCGAACAGGGTCACTGGAAGATCCACCGTTATCTCTTCGCCACCAACCAGTCGCGCGCCTGAGGAACCACCGCCATGAAAGCCTATGTCATCGAACAAGCCGGCGGTCCGGAAGTCCTGCGCCTGCGCGACATCGCCTCGCCGGAACCGAACGCCAACGAAGTGCGGATCCGCGTGCGCGCCTTCGGCCTCAACCGCGCCGAGCTCTATCGGCGCGCCGGCAAGATGGGTCCGATCACCGGGCCGGTAGTTCCCGGCATCGAAGCGGTCGGCGAGGTCCTGCTGGACCCGTCCGGGCGCTTCCGGGTCGGCCAGCGGGTCGCCACCGCGATGGGTGGCCTGCAGTTCAGCCGCAACGGCAGCTACGCGGAAGAGGTCACGGTCCTGCGCAGCAATGTGCTCGCCCTGCCCGACACCTATCTGTCCTGGGAGGAGCTGGCAGCACTGCCGCAAGCCTACCTGACCATCTGGGGCGCGTTGGATCGCAGCCTGGCGATCCAACCCGGGCAGACCCTGCTGGTACGCGGCGCCACCTCCTCGGTCGGCCTGGCCGCCCTGACCTACGCCAAGGCACGCGGCCTGCGGGTGCTGGCCAGCACCCGCAGCGCGGAAAACACGGAGCGCCTGCGGCAGTTGGGAGCCGACCTGGTATTCGTCGACAACGGCGAGCTCTCCGCGTCGATCCTCGCAGCGCTGCCGGAGGGCGTGGACGCCGCGCTGGAGGTGGTCGGCGCGCCAACCCTGCGCGACAGCGTCCGCAGCCTGCGCCCGTTCGGCTCGGTATGCGTGATCGGCCTGCTCGGTGGCCCGCCATCGCTCGAACGGTTCCAACTGATGCAGGACCTGCCCGGCGCGGCCCGCCTGAGCTTCTTCCCCAGCGATCTGCTCGGCGGCGCGTACCTGGACCTGGGCGATTCGCCGTTGGGCTGGGTGGTGCAGGAACTGGCCAGCGGCCGCCTGCCCTCGCTGCTGTCCGCCACCTTCGATTTCGACGACCTGCCCCGCGCCCACAGCCTCATGGAGGCCAATCGCGCCTTCGGCAAGTTCGTGGTCCGCGTCTAGAGGAGAACCGACCATGCTTCATATTCCCCTTGCCCGACTGGCGCTCCCGTTCCTGTGCACCACCCTCTCACCATTCGCGGCGCACGCCGCCGCAGCGGACCCCACCATCGAGGCCGCCGTCACCCGGCAGCTGGAACGCTATGAAGAGGCGCTGAACGCCTCCGACGTCGACGCGGTGATGAGACTCTATGCCCGCGACCCGGTGTTCATGCCGCAACACAGCCTGCCCGCGGTGGGCCGCGAGGCGGTACGCGCGGCCTACCGGCAGGTGTTCGCGAAGATCCGCCTGGACATCGACTTCAGCATCGACGAGATCCGCCCGCTGGGCCCGGACTGGGCCTTCGCCCGGACCCGCTCCAACGGTACGCTGAAAGTGCTGGGCGTCGACGCTCCCGCAAACGCCGAGGCCAACCAGGAGGTGTTCCTCCTGCACCGCGAAAACGACGGCCAATGGCGCTTCGCCCGCTACATCTTCAGCACCACCAATCCTCCCCGGCTGCCCTGAGGCCGGGCCTGGCCAGGGACGGTCGCGACACGCCGGCCGGACAGCGCCGCCACCGGCCAAGTTGGTACACTGGCGCTTCCGGCGACGATCCGGCGCCGGGCGAAGGGCCGGGCAACCGGGCGCGGGCTCGCCCCCGTCGCAGCAAGCAGTGAACAAGAGGAACGATGATGAGCGTCGCTAACGGTATCCCCGCATCCATACGCCAGGCGGAGACAGCATGATCGAGGTCACCGAGGTTTCCATCGCCGAGCTGCGTGACGCGCTCGACTCCGGCCGTACCACGGCGGTCGAACTGGTCCGGGCCTATCTGGCGCGGATCGACGCCTACGATGCGCCCGGCACGCCCACCGCGCTGAACGCGGTGGTGGTGCGCAATCCCGACGCGCTGGCCGAAGCGCAGGCCTCCGACGCCCGCCGGGCGCGTGGCGAAACCCTCGGCCCGCTGGACGGCATTCCCTACACCGCCAAGGACAGCTACCTGGTCAAGGGCCTCACTGCGGCCTCCGGCAGCCCGGCGTTCAAGGACCTGGTGGCCCAGCGCGATGCCTTCACCGTCGAGCGCCTGCGTGCCGCCGGGGCGATCTGCCTGGGCAAGACCAATATGCCGCCCATGGCCAACGGCGGCATGCAGCGCGGCGTCTACGGCCGCGCGGAGAGCCCTTACAACGCCGCCTACCTCACCGCGCCCTTCGCCTCGGGTTCCTCCAACGGCGCCGGCACCGCCACCGCGGCCAGCTTCGCCGCCTTCGGCCTGGCCGAGGAAACCTGGTCGAGCGGGCGCGGCCCGGCGTCGAACAACGGGCTGTGCGCCTACACGCCGTCGCGCGGGGTGATCTCGGTGCGTGGCAACTGGCCGCTGACGCCAACCATGGACGTGGTGGTGCCTTACGCACGGAACATGGCCGACCTCCTGGAGATCCTCGACGTGGTGGTCGCCGACGATCCCGATACCCGCGGCGACCTCTGGCGCATGCAGCCCTGGGTGCCGGTCCCCAAGGCCTCCGAGGTGCGCCCGGCGAGCTACCCGGCCCTGGCTGCAGGCACCGAGGCCCTGGCCGGCAAGCGCTTTGGCGTGCCGCGCATGTTCATCAACGCCGACCCCGATGCGGGCACCAGCGAATCCCCCGGGATCGGCGGCCCGACCGGCCAGCGCATCCAGACCCGGCCCTCGGTCATCGCCCTCTGGGAACAGGCGCGCAAGGCCCTGGAAGCCGCCGGCGCGGAGGTGATCGAGGTGGACTTCCCGCTGGTTTCGAACTGCGAGGGCGACCGCCCCGGCGCGCCCACCGTGTTCAACCGCGGCCTGGTGTCGAAGGAATTCCTCCACGACGAGTTGTGGGAACTTTCGGCCTGGGGCTTCGACGACTTCCTGCGCGCCAATGGCGATCCGAAGCTGAACCGCCTGGCGGATGTCGACGGCCCGCAGATCTTCCCCCACGACCCCGGCACCCTGCCCAACCGCGAGGGCGACCTGGCCGCCGGCATGGACGAATACGTGCGGATGGCCGAGCGCGGCATCAAGCCCTGGGACCGGATCGCGACCCTGCCCGATGGCCTGCGCGGCCTCGAGGAAACCCGGCGGATCGACCTCGAGGAGTGGATGCAGGGCCTGCGCCTGGACGCAGTGCTGTTCCCCACCGTCGCCGACGTCGGCCCGGCGGACGCCGACGTCAACCCGGCCTCGGCCGACATCGCCTGGAGCAACGGCGTCTGGGTCGCCAACGGCAACCTCGCCATCCGCCACCTCGGCGTGCCCACCGTCACCGTGCCGATGGGGGTGATGGCCGACATCGGCATGCCGGTGGGCCTGACCTTCGCCGGCCGCGCCTACGACGACTCGGCGCTGCTGCGCTTCGCCGCAGCCTTCGAGTCGACCGGCGCGCGGCGCATCGTGCCGCCGCGCACGCCGCCGCTGGTACGCGAGTGACCCTCTGGCCGGGAGGCCCCCGCCTCCCGGCCTTGTTCTTCCGTCCAAGGTAGTTCTCGGTGCCTCGACTCTTCGTCTGCGCCAGCCTCGGCCCCGGCCGTTCCGACCAATGCGCACCGCGGAAGGTCGCAGGGCAATGGTCGACGGCCGTCGGCGAGCGGCAGGACGCGCAGGGTCGCCTGGCAGTCGCGCACCGGGGCCGGGTCCTGGAGGATGGCGTGGGTATGGTTGCGCCCGGCCTCGCTGAAGTCGAGCAGGCGTTCGACGCTGGTGCCGCCCTCGACGCTCTCCAGCGTTCGGACCCGGCCGCCCTCGCTGGGCACGCTCTGCAGGATGAACGGCAGCCAGTCAGGCAGCGCGTCGAAACCGCCGATCAGGCGCCAGACCTGTTCGGCGTCGTTGCGTAGATCGATGGATGCACGGGCCTTGGCCATCACGATGGCTCCCGGGGCATGCGCCCCGCCGATTCGATGAAGGAAGGTGCCGGGCGCACCGCCTGGGTGGAACGGTTCATCGGATGGCCACCGGGTTGATGTTGACCTGGGTCGAGCCGACGTACAGCGGCTGGCCGAGGACGAAGAGGAACTCCCAGGCCTGGTCGCGAACCAGCGCGCGACTGTCGATCAGCTCCAGGTTGTAGATGCCGCGCTTGGCCAGCATGTACTGGTTGACCGGGAACTCGTCCTTGCCGTGCGGGTTGGGATACACCTCGGAGGCCCAGGTGTCGCCGCCGAAGGCCACGATGCCCTGGTCGGCCAGCCACTTCGCGGCCTCCATGCCGATGCCCGGCTCGACTTCGAGGAACTGCTTGTTGTCCCTGCCGATCAGTTCCAGCCAGCCGGTGTTGAACAGCACCACGTCGCCCTTGCGCAGGGCCAGGCCTTGCTTCTTCAGCACCGCCTGGATGTCGGCGACGCTGAACTCGGTGCCGCCGGGGACGATGTCCTTGCCATAGTGGGCGGTCATGTCCAGCACCACGCCGCGGGTCACGAACGGCGGGACCTTCTCGATGCCGAGTTTCTTCACGCCTTCGACGGTGACGAAGTCGGCGGCCTGGTTGCCGTTGTAGTAGCGGTTGTCGATACCGATGTGGCCGATGCCGTTGAGCTGGGTGCCGACACCGGTCCAGGCGTTCACCAGTTCGTCGTTGAAGGTGAACCTGTTCGGGCCGAGGGACTGCCCGGCCTGTTCGCCCGGCTGGATGTTGTAGAGGCGGAAGCTGCGGTGGCGGAAGGCCGGAAGGTTCTTGTCCACCGGCACCGCCAGCGGGTAGGTCTTGCCGGTCCTGACCAGGCCGACCGCCTGTTTCACCACTTCCGGGGTGAGCAGGTTGGCGGCGCCGATTTCGTCCTTCGCGCCGTAGGCGGAAGGGTACCAGTCGGCGGCCGCGGCGGATTGTGCGGCGAACGGCAGCGCGGCGGCCAGGGCGAGCATGGCGAAGGTTTTCATGGTGATTCTCCTGTGTTCGTCGAGACCGGCGGGGGGACGCGGAGCGTCCTCGCCCGGCGTCGGGTGGAAGGCATTGGGGTCGACGGCGCACCGCTGCGGCGCGCCGGGAGGATGGGAAGGCCGGCTCAGTCCCAGGCCGGCGCAAGGCCTTCGGGGCTGACTTCACGGCCGTTGCGCTCGAGGCCGGCGATCCGCGCCATGTCCTCGTCGTCCAGGCGCAGGTCGCGGGCCAGCAGGTTGCTGGCAAGGTTCTCGCGGCGGGTCGAGGACGGGATCACCGCGTAGCCCAGTTGCATCGCCCAGGCCAGCGCAACCTGGGCCACGGTGGCCTGGTGCTTGGCGGCGATGCCGGCCAGCAGCGGGTCCTTCAGGACCTTGCCGTAGGCCAGGGTCATGTAGGAGGTGACCGCGATGCCCTGCTCCTCGAGGAAGGCGGTCAGCGCACGATTCTGCAGGTAGGGGCTGAGCTCGATCTGGTTGGTGGATATCTCGCCCGCACCGACCGCGGCGATGGCCTGGCGGGTCAGCTCGATATTGAAGTTGGAGACACCGATCCGGCGGGTCAGGCCCAGGGCCTTGGCTTCGGCCAGCGCCGCCATGTATTCCGGTAGCTCGACGCCGTTGCCCGGCGCCGGCCAGTGGATCAGGGTCAGGTCGACCTGGTCGGTGCGAAGCTTTTCCAGGCTCTCGCGCAGGCTGGCGACCAGCCTGCCCCTGGCGTAGTTGTCGACCCAGATCTTGGTGGTCAGGAACAGCTCGGAACGGGCTACGCCGCTCTCGGCGATGGCCTGGCCGATGTCCGCTTCATTGCCGTAGATCTGCGCGGTGTCGATGGCGCGGTAGCCCAGTTCGAGGGCGCTGCGCACCGAGTCGATGACGGCCTGGCCGGTCAGGCGGAAGGTGCCGAGGCCGAAGGACGGGAAAGAGTGGACGGTGGAAGACATGGTTGCGCTCCGTGGGCGGGATGGCTCGAATGAAGCGCAGTGTGGCGGCTTGCAACTCTTCGATTAAGACGAGAATCGAGCAAATTCATTTGCGCTGGAGTCACGAATCAAGGAGGCCTTCATTGGAGGTCTCCAGCGGAAATCGCCAGCCTCTGGCAGAACGCAGTTCATCGGCTTCGCCTCGACGGCCACGGCGGCCGGGGCAGCCTGTTCGACAAGTACCGTTACAGCGGTATCGACTTCGGCAACCTCAACTACGGCGAGCCGCGCAACCTGATGTCCACGGTGAAGTACACGCTCCGGGCCCGGACCGCCGCCGTGCCTCCACAGGCGCGGCGGCGCTGTTCGCCCCCCCCCTTCCAGCCGCCTCAGCAGGGCCGGTAGCGGCGCTCGAACTCGCTCGCCAACTGCTCCAGCGTAACGCTACCCAGGCGCTCCAGGAGCAGCGCCTGCGCCGCCTCGAACGCTTCGCCGAGCGCTTCGTTGACCGCCTGCTCGACCAGGCATTCCGGATGGTCGGTAGACAGGCCGATGGCGAAGATCGAGGACGCTCCCAGTGCCTGGTGGATATCCAGCAAAGTGATGTCCGCCAGCGGCTTGGCCAGCCTCCAACCGCCGCGATGACCCTTCTCCGAACTCACGTAGCCTTCGTTCTTCAGCAGCGCCATGGTCCGCCGCACCACCACCGGGTTGGTGCCGAGCATATGCGCGATGGCTTCGGAGGTCGCCGGCCCTTCGTGGCGGGCCATATGGATCAGCACATGGAGCATGCGCGAGAGGCGGGTGTCGTTTCTCATGGACGGCGGGCTCGTGGAGACGGAAAGGCCATGAGTATCTCTCGCTACAGAAAAAGTTACGAGAGCGTTGACAAGCCCATATCATGAAACTTATGTTGTTTCATGACTATCCGAATGGGAGATACGCCATGACTTTCGACGTGATCATCGTGGGCGGCAGCTATGCCGGCATCTCCGCGGGCATGCAACTGGCGCGGGCGCGGCGCAGGGTGCTGGTGATGGATACGGGCCTGCGACGCAACCGCTTCGCCCGGGCCTCCCATGGCTTTCTCGGCCAGGACGGCCGCGATCCGGCGGCCATCGCCGATGACGCCCGCGCACAGTTGCTGGCCTATCCCAGCGTCGAGTGGCTGTCCGAAGCCGCCGTCGCGGCGAAGAAGGAGGCTGACGGTTTCGTGGTGAAGGCCGCCAACGGAGAACGCTTCACCGCACGCCGGCTGATCCTCGCCAGCGGGGTAGCCGACGACCTGCCGGAGATCCCCGGTCTTGCGGAGCGCTGGGGCCGGCACGTGTTCCATTGCCCGTATTGCCACGGCTACGAACTGGACGGTGGGCCGATTGGCGTACTGGCGGCCTCGCCGCTGGCCATCCACCACGCCCTGATGTTGCCCGACTGGGGAACGACCACCTTCTTCCTCAACGGCGTCTTCGAACCTGATGCCGAGCAAATGTCCAGGCTGGACCGGCGCGGCGTGGCGATCGAGCGCGAAGCCGTGGTCGCTCTGGGCGGCGTGCGCGCCGACGTGATCCTGGCCAGCGGACGCACGATTCCGCTCGCGGGGTTGTTCACCCAGCCACGTACGCGCATGGCCAGCCCGCTGGCGGCATTGCTCGGCTGCGAGTTCGAGGATGGACCGAGCGGGCCGTTCATCAGGACCGACGGCATGCGCGAAACCAGCGTTCCCGGCGTCTTCGCCTGCGGCGACGCGGCGCTGGCGGCCGGCAACGTCGCCATCGCAGTGGGCGACGGCGCGCGCACCGGTGGCGCGGTGCATCATTCGCTGCTGTTCCGCTGACGGCGGAGCCGGCGGCCAAGGAGCGGCCCACCGCCCGGCAAATCTTTCGAACTCCCCGGCGCTCCAGCTTTCCACTCTCCTGCATGTCACGCCACGGCGCCCGTCACGGGCGCCCCGACAAAGGAGAAAACCATGAGCGCGAACCTGCAAGGCAAGAAGGTACTGGTCATCACCGCCAACGCCGGGATCGAGCGCGACGAGTTGCTCGAACCGCTGAAAGCCCTGAAGCGACAGGGCGCCGCGGTCACCCACGCGACCATCGAGGGCGGCGAAGCGCAGACCTGGGTGCACGACAGCGAGAAGGACCTGATCGTCAATTCCGACGCCAGGCTGCAAGGCCAGCGCGCCGAGGACTACGACCTGCTGCTGGTGCCCGGCGGCACGGTGAATGCCGACACCCTGCGCCAGGACAGCGAGGCCCGGCGCCTGGTCAAGGAGTTCAGCGAAGCGGGCAAGACGGTCGCCGCCATCTGCCACGGCCCGTGGCTGCTGATCGATGCGGGCGTGGCCAGCGGCAAGACCCTGACCTCCTATTCCAGCGTGCGCATCGACCTGAGCAATGCCGGTGCCGACTGGGTCGACGCCCAGGTGAAGACCTGTCCGGCGAACGGCTGGACCCTGATCACCTCGCGCAACCCGGGCGACCTGCAGGCGTTCAGCCAGGCCATCGGCGAGGCCCTGCGGGCGGCGGCCTGATCGTCGCTCGTGGAGACAATCGGTGGGCACCCTGAAGATCGCCACCTTCAACGTCAACGGCATCCAGACCCGGCTGGCCGCGCTGCTCGCCTGGCTGGAGCGGGAGACGCCGGACATCGTCTGCCTGCAGGAATTGAAGACGCCCGATGCACGCTTCCCCGCCGCGGCCCTGGAGAAGGCTGGCTACGGCGCGGTCTGGCACGGTCAGTCGGCGTGGAACGGCGTCGCCATCCTCGCCCGCGACAGCCAGCCGCTGGAGGTTCGCCGGGGCCTGCCGGGCAACGCCAGCGATCCCCACAGCCGCTACCTCGAAGCGGCCGTCGACGGCCTGCTGGTGGCCAGCCTGTACCTGCCCAACGGCAATCCCCAGCCTGGGCCGAAGTTCGACTACAAGCTGGCCTGGTTCGAGCACCTCATCCGCCACGCCGGCGAGCTGATGAAGAGCGGCCACCCGGTGGTGCTGGCCGGCGACTTCAACGTGGTGCCCAGCGACTTCGATATCTACGACACCCGCTCCTGGAAAAAGGACGCCCTGCTCCAGCCGGAGTCCCGCGAGTGCTTCGAGCGCCTCCTGCGGCAGGGCTGGGTGGACGCGCTGCGCCAGCGTTTCCCCGACCGGCGCCTCTATACCTTCTGGGACTACTTCCGCCAGCACTGGCAACGCGACGCCGGGCTGCGCATCGACCACCTGCTGCTCAGCGCCAGCCTGGCGGAACGCCTGGTGGATGCCGGGGTGGATCGCTGGGTGCGCGGCGAGGAGCACGCCAGCGACCACGCGCCGGCCTGGGTAAGCCTGCGCCGACCCTGACCGTGTCGCGGCGCCACGCCGGACGACGCAGGAACGGTAAGCGCCGGCAGCCTTCATCGGCCACTTATCGTTCCTGGTTCGACGGCGCTCCGCCGAGCCTGCCAGGACAGGCTCGCCAGGGCAGGCGGCGGGGTAGTAGCATCGCCCGACCGAAACGTCCCACCGTCCCCTCGCGAGGCGCCGCCCCATGGTCCTGACCAGCACCATCACCCTCTACGACGAGCGCTGGCCCATACGCTTCCAGGTCGCCCGCGCACAGATCGCTGGTGCCTTCGGCGACGAGCTGCTGGCCATCCATCATGTCGGCAGCACCGCCGTACCGGGGCTCGCGGCCAAGCCGGAGATCGACCTGCTGGTGGTGGTTTCGGCACAGCGTGACGAGGTCCGCCGCGACGAGGCGTTGCGCGACCTCGGTTATGTGCGCGGCAGCGACCTGTCGGCGGGGCACCATTTCCATCGGCGCGACGTCGACGGCGTGCGCACTCACAAGATTCATGTCTGCACCGAGGGTCATGCACAGATCGACAGGATGCTGCGTTTCCGCGACCTGCTGCGCAAGGATTCGCTCCTGCGCCAACGCTACCAGGACCTCAAGCTGGCCCTGGAGGCGGAAAATACCGGCGGCATCGGCGAGTACCTCGCCGGTAAGGCGCCCTTCATCGACAGCGTGATGGCCCCCTGTGCCGAACGGTCCTGACCTCAGCGGAACATGAGTAATCTCGTACCGCCTTGCCGGCCCCAGTATCAGGCACGGCGCCATCCGCTCGCTGAGCGGTATATATCCGGCAATCATAAGAAAGCATCAAATCAATATGCATCAAAAGAAATAAGACATATAAATTCCAACCGGAAACAAACCAACCAACCAAAGCGCCGCCCGGCGGAGAAGTCCGAATACTCCAAGTTCATATTCGTTAACTCCGTCACAATCCATAGCGCACCAGGAAAGTGCGCCATCGCTCGGCAAAGCTCTAGGCATGAACCTACCAAGTGCGCATTGCAGAGCGCCTGTAACCCGAACTTCCGTTGGATTCCGACGAACTTCAAAATATTCATCCAGCCCGCACTAATAGCTATTCCTTTTGCTAACCGGCCACACTTGTGCAGAATTAATAGCTAGCAGAAACGAACATAAAAAATATTTGAACGACTCCGTCACCCCTGCATATCTTTCGCCACGCGAATGATTAAGGAAGTTGCCCTCCCCCACACTCAAGGAGTCGATTCATGCATAAGCTTACATACCTGAATGCATGCCTGATTCTCGCGCTGGCTGTCGGCGCGAACCAGGCCTCGGCGGCGCCCGGTGCGAACGAAATGGCTGGCGACGTCGCCGTGCTCCAGGCTTCTCCGGCGAGCACCGGTCACGCCCGCTTCGCCAACCCCAACGCAGCGACCTCGGCGGCCGGCATCCACTTCGCCGCGCCCCCCGCCCGCCGCGTGGCACGCGCCGCGCCGCTGGCGCCGAAACCGGGTACGCCGCTGCAAGTGGGCGTGGGTCTGAAGACGGCGACGCCGGAAATCGACCTGGCCACCCTCGAGTGGATCGACACCCCGGACGGCCGCCATACCGCTCGCTTCCCGATCAGCGCCGCGGGGGCCGCCAGCCTGCGCGCCGCGATTCGCCTGGAAACCCGCAGCGGCTCGCTGCCCGACGACGTCGTGCTGCACTTCGCCGGTGCCGGCAAGGAGATCTTCGAGGCCAGCGGCAAGGATCTGTCGCCCAACCGCCCCTACTGGAGCCCGGTGATCGAGGGCGACACCCTGACCGTGGAGCTGGTCCTGCCGGCCAGCCTGCAACCGGGGGACCTGCGCCTGTCGGTACCCCAGGTATCGTATTTCGCCGACTCGCTGTACAAGGCCGGCTACCGCGACGGCTTCGGTGCCAGCGGCAGCTGCGAGGTGGATGCGGTCTGCGCGACCCAGAGCGGCACGCCGGCCTACGACAACGCCACCGCCGCGGTGGCGAAGATGGTCTTCACCAACTCGGCCGACGGTGGCAGCTACATCTGCACCGGCACCCTGCTGAACAACGGCAACTCGCCCAAGCGCCAGTTGTTCTGGTCGGCCGCGCACTGCATCGAGGACCAGGCTACCGCCGCGACGCTGCAGACCATCTGGTTCTACAACACCACCCAGTGCTACGGCGACGCCTCGACCATCAACCAGAGCGTCACCGTGCTGACCGGCGGGGCGAACATCCTGCACCGCGACGAGAAGCGCGACACCCTGCTGCTGGAACTCAAGCGTACCCCGCCAGCCGGCGTGTTCTACCAGGGCTGGAGCGCCACGCCGATCGCCAACGGCGCGCTCGGCCATGACATCCACCATCCGCGCGGCGACGCGAAGAAGTACTCGCAGGGCAACGTCACGGCGGTGGGCGTCACCTACGACGGGCATACCGCCCTGACCCGCGTCGACTGGCCGTCGGCGGTGGTCGAGGGTGGCTCGTCCGGCTCGGGCCTGCTGACCCAGGCCAGCGACGGTTCCTACCAGCTGCGCGGCGGCCTCTACGGCGGCCCCTCGTACTGCGGCGCACCGACCGCCAAGCGCAACGATTACTTCTCCGACTTCAGCGGCGTCTACTCGCAGATCGCCCGCTACTTCGCGCCCTGAAGACCGGGCAGGCTACCGAGCGCGCGGGGCCGGCAACCCGCGCATCGGCGGATAACCGCGCGGCGGTTATTCGCCCTACGCCTGGATCGGCGCGTGGAAGTGCGGTTTCTTTCGTCGGTCAGGGACACGTAGGGCGCATGACGCCGGTGGCGTCATGCGCCGATCCCCGCCGTCTGTTCAGTCCTGGCGGCTGGTGACTTCCAGCAGGTGGTAGCCGAACTGGGTCTTCACCGGTCCCTGGACCACGTTCAGCGGCGCGCTGAAGACCACCTGGTCGAATTCGCGGACCATCTGGCCGGGCCCGAAGGACCCGAGGTTGCCGCCGTCGCGGCCGGAGGGACAGGTCGAATGCTGGCGGGCGATCTCGGCGAAGTCGGCGCCGCCTTCGATGGCGGTCTTCAGTTCGTTGCACTTGGCTTCGCTGGAAACCAGGATGTGGCGGGCAGTGGCTCGGGCCATGGGGAGGTACTCCTCGGTTGAAAGCGCAGAGCCTAGCAGACATCCAGCCCGGCACCGACAACCCGCGACCGCGGGGAGGCTCGACAACCGCGACACGGCCTGCTTGACTCGGCCCCCTTCGCGCAACCACGGACGCCCTGGGCAGCCTGGACACGCCGCTCCTCGCGTAGAAGCAGAAGCACGTCCAGGTGGCGTCGCGGGCCTGCTGGTAGCGGATCGCCGATGACTGGCCACGGCACGACTGAGCGCCCGGTGGCGATCCGCCGGCCGGCGGGCGGTTTTTAGCCGGTAGCGCCCGGGACTGGGGTACCATGCCGCGCCGAAACCGCCGTCGACCTCCCGTCCATGTCCTCCAACGCGCTGTACACCGACCTGTCCGCCTACTACGACCTGATGTGCGCCGACATCGACTACCAGGCGCAGAGCCACTGCGTGCGGCGCCTGCACCAGCTGTTCGGCAACCAGGGGCGCCGCCACCTGGACCTGGCCTGCGGCACCGGCCCGCACGTGCGCCACTTCCTCGACTTCGGCTACCGCAGCGCCGGCCTGGACATCAACCAGCCGATGCTCGACCTCGCCCGGCAGCGCTGCCCCGAGGCACGTTTCAGTCGCCAGGACATGGCCGACTTCCAGGTCGAGGAAACGCTCGACCTGATCACCTGCTTCCTCTACTCGATCCACTACAACGCCGGCCTGGCTCCCCTGCGGGCCTGCCTGGCGAGCGTCCACGAGGCGCTTGGAGACGGCGGGGTCTTCTGCTTCAACGCGGTGGACAAGCACCGGATCGACAACCGTTCGTTCGTCCGCCACACCCTGGAACACGAGGGCAGCCGCTTCACCTTCGGCTCCGGCTGGCACTACGGCGGCGAGGGCGAGCGACAGACGCTGCGCCTCGGCATCGAGAAGACCACGGCGGGAACCACCCAGGCCTGGCAGGATGAACACCCCATGGTCGCCCTCGGCTTCGGCGAGCTGCTGGAACTGCTGCGGTCGCACTTCGAGGTACAGGTCTTCGAGCACGACTACCAGCGGATCACTCCCTGGGACGGCGACTCCGGCAACGCGCTGTTCGTCTGCGTCAGGCGCTAGGCCGCAAGCCCTGCGCGAGCCGGCGCTCGGGAGGCTTCAGGCGGCCCGGCGCGACGACACGATCCGCAGCACTTCCAGGTAGCCCGGCGGCGCGCCGGTGGCGTTGCGCTCGCGCAGCATCCGGTGCATCAACGGCAGGCGGAAGTACGGCACCGAGGCCATCACGTGGTGTTCGATGTGGTAGTTCACGTTGATGGGCGCCACCGTGGCCTTGGCGATCCAGCCGGCGCGGGTGGTGCGGGTGTTGAGGAAGTTGTCGGCGACGTTCTCGGTACAGGCATGCTCGGCCATGGAGCGGATACGCACGAAGGCGGCGAAGGGTGTCATGTAGGCGACCACCCAGGCGAGGTACAGCCAGGCATGTCCGGCGGTCCAGAGCAGGCCGAAGAGCAGCGCGTTGGTGATGAGGGTGGGCGTCGCGTTGCGCAGGAACAGCAGTCCGCGGCTGGCGAACGTCTGCCCGTCGGCGGGCAGCCTGACCCGCTCGTTGGCCACCGTCCACCTGAGGTAGCCGGCATCCATGAGAAAGCGACCGATGAAGAACTTCGCCCCGGTCAGGCCGCTGAGGTCGCGCAGCAGCTTGCGCGCCAGCGACGCCCGGGTCGTCGGGAAGGGCGCCACCAGCGAGAGATCCGGATCGTCCGCCTGGCCGGTCCGGGCGTGATGCGCGAGATGATGGCTGCGGTATTTCTTCAGGTCGTTCCAGATCGGCCTGGCGCACACCCAGTCGGCGAAGACCTCGTTGAGCCAGCGATGCCTGAACAAGGTGCCGTGGGAGGCATCGTGCATGAGTATCGCCAGGGCCAGTTGCCGCCCGGCGATCAGTGCGATGGCGAGCAGGAACACCGGGACCGCCAGCGCCGGCGCCTGCCCGCTGGCCCAGGCCATGGCGGCGAACGCCAGGGCGATGACGCCCCAGGTGAAGCCGACGGCGGCGAATCCCATGAGATCCGAGCGCCGGGTCAGCATGCGGATTTCGTCGCGGCTGAACAACTGCGTGAGCTTGCGGCGCGTGGCGGGTGAACGTTCCTGGCGAACGGCGGCATCCTGGAGCATGGCAACCTCGTGACGGTCAGTGGCGGACAGGTTCGGCGGCGCTGCCGGCCGGCGCCCCGGCAAGCGCCGGCGCTCGCAGGCTGCGCCAGATGGCTCGGCCGGCATCGTCGTAGCGCAACAGGGCCTCGATGAAGGCGCGGCGCTCGTGCGGATCAACCAGCGGCTCGGGGAGCAGCGGGTCGTAGACCAACTGGCGGATCGCCGCGCTGCCGAGCAGGAAGGACTCGCGCGCCGCCGCCTCGGGCTCCATCGCATCGGCCCGCGCCATCCAGCCGCGGAGCTTCTCGGCGGTCCTGCGGTAGCCGCGATCGAGGCCCTTGCCATCCCAGAGGCCGCGCGCGCGCGCCTCGCGGGTCGGGTCGAACTGCATCGCCAGGAACACACAGGCCGAAGGTTCGAGGCCGAGCTTGAGCAGGCGCTCCCTGACCATCGTCACGCCGCCCAGCAGATTGTCCGGACGCACGAACAACTCGCGCTCCAGCTCGCGGAACCCCAGCAGTTCCAGCGCTCGTTCGCGCCGGCGCAGCTGTGCGCGATCGGTGCGTCCCAGGCCGGCGCAATGCGCGACGATCCAGGCACCGCTCCAGGGTCCCACGCGCGACTCGGCGTTGCGCCAGTCGCGCACGTCCTCCGCCAGGTCGCTGGCATTGGCACCCAGGCGATAGGCGCCGCGCTCGGCTGCCTCGATCATGCCGGCGGCGGCCAGGCGCACCAGCGCGACCCTGACGCTGTTCTCGCGGATGCCGAACAGCGCGCAGGCGGCCACCGCGTCGCGCGCGGTCAACTGGCCGTCGTCGGCGCTCAGGAGGAACTTGAGGATCAGGTCGCGGGGAGCGGGGGACATTTTCATGACTTCTTTTATCATTCGATGCAAACAACTGTAATATTACATTCAGATTCACATCAATGATTTTCTTGTAATCAATCCCCGACCGAACGATGGGTGCGAGACTGTAACGGTGCCGGGGATGCCTGCGGAGCGTGACGCCACCTTCGGCTAGACCAAGGTCGCAAAGACCCCGCCGGTCATCTGTGACACCTTCGCGCGCTTTTTTTACCCCGCTGTCGAGAGTCACCGCATGTCCGCCCCGTTTTCCCCTCCTTCGTCCCGCACGCTCCGCGGCCTGGGCGCCCTCGCCCTGTGTGGCGGTTTCGTCACCCCGGCCAGCGCCGCCTTCCTCGAGGACAGCAGCGCGCGCCTGGAGGCGCGCACCGTCTACTTCAACCGCGATTTCCGCGACGGCAGCTCATCCAGCCCGCAGGGCGCCGCCAAGCGCGAGGAAGCCGCGCAGGGCTTCATCCTCGACCTGCGCTCGGGCTATACCGAAGGGGCGCTGGGCTTCGGCGTGGACACCCTGGCGATGCTCGGGATCAAGCTCGACTCCAGCCCCGCCGACAGCAACAGCGGCCTGCTGCCCTCCAGCGGCCACGATCCGCGTCGCTCGGTCGACCAGTACGCCAAGGCCGGCGTCGCCGGCAAGATGCGCTTCTCGCAGACACAGTTCAGGTACGGCGCGATGCTGCCGGACATGCCGTTGCTGAAATACAACGACGGACGCCTGCTGCCGACCCTGTTCCACGGCGCGCAGCTGACCAGCGAGGAGATCGCCGGGCTCAGGCTCTCCGCCACCCGCCTGGAACGCTACACCGCGCGTGACTCCAGCGACGCCCAGGACATCCGCCTGCACTGCAAGAACAAGCGCTACGCCTGCGACATCACCGGCAGCCGCTTCGACGCCTACCAGCTCGACTACCAGGTCAACGACGGCCTGCTGCTGCAATACGCCCAGGGCGGCCTGCGCAACGTCTATCGCCAGCGCTACCTCGGCGCGGTGGGCAAGCGGCAGCTCGGCGCCGGCAAGCTGAGCGCCGACCTGCGCTGGTTCGACAGCGAGGACGCCGGCGCGGCCCGCGCCGGCAGGATCGACAACCGCGCCCTCAGCCTGCTGCTCGCCTACGCCCAGGGCGGCCACACGCTCAGCGCCGGCTGGCAGCGGATGAACGGCGCCAGCTCGATGCCCTACCTCGACGGCAGCAATCCGTACCTGGCCAACTACCTGCAGGTGAACGACTTCGCCAATCCCGAGGAACGCTCCTGGCAACTGCGCTACGACTTCGACCTGCGCAGCGTCGGCGTGCCCGGCCTGAGCTTCATGACCCGCTACGTCAACGGCGACCATATCCGCCTGGCCAACGGCGACGAGGGCAAGGAATGGGAGCGCGACGTCGAGCTGAAGTACGTGGTACAGAGCGGCCGCTTCAAGGACCTCAGCCTGCGCCTGCGCAACGCCACCTACCGCACCGACTTCGAGCGCTCGGCGCGCGACGTGGACGAGGTGCGCCTGATCGCCAGCTACAACCTGTCGCTGTTCTGAGCCGTCGCGCCGGAACGCACGCCGGCGCGACGCCCCGGCGGTTCAGACCGCCAGGGCGCGTTCGCGCAGCTCGACGTTGAGGATGCGGTCGTTCTCCGAGTAATCCACCGGGCAATCGATCACATGCACCCCGGGCGTGCCCAGGCAGCGCTCCAGCAGCGGCAGGAAGCCCTCGGCGCTGTCGACCCGGTGGCCGTGGGCGCCGTAGGCCTCGGCGTAGCGCACGAAGTCCGGGTTGCCGTAGTCCAGGCCGAAGTCGACGAAGCCCATGTTCGATTGCTTCCAGCGGATCATCCCGTAGCCGTTGTCGCGCAGGATGATCACCGTCAGGTTCATCTTCAGCCGCACCGCGGTTTCCAGTTCCTGGCTGTTCATCATGAAGCCGCCATCGCCGCACACCGCGACGATCGGCCGGTCCGGGTAGACCAGGTGCGCGGCCATCGCCGAGGGCAGGCCGGCGCCCATGGTGGCGAGGGCGTTGTCCAGCAGCACGGTGTTGGGCATGTGCGCCTTGTAGTTGCGGGCGAACCAGATCTTGTACATGCCGTTGTCCAGGGCAACGATGCCCTGCGACGGCAACGCCCGGCGCACATCGGCCACCAGGCGCTGCGGATAGAGCGGGAAGCGCGGGTCGTCGGCGCCTTCGGCGACCTGCGCCTCGTTGGCCTCGCGGATCGCCAGCAGGCGGCTGAAGTCCCAGTGCGCGGTATCGTCCAACGCCTCGCCGATCTGCCAGACGGCGTTGGCGATGTCGCCCACCACCTCGATCTGCGGGAAATACACCGGGTCCACCTCGGCGGAACGGAAGTTCACGTGGATCACCTCGGTACCGCCGCGAACCATGAAGAACGGCGGCTTCTCGATCACGTCGTGGCCGATGTTGACGATCAGGTCGGCCGCCTCCACCGCGCGGTGCACGAAGTCGCCGGCGGACAGCGCGGCGTTGCCGAGGAAGCGCGGGTGGCGCTCGTCGACCACGCCCTTGCCCATCTGGGTGGTGACGAAGGGAATGCCGGTCTTGTCGATCAGTTGCTTGAGGACCTTGGCGGTCATCTTGCGGTTGGCCCCGGCGCCGATCACCAGGATCGGACTGCGCGCGGCGCGCAGCTTCTCCACCGCGGCGCAGATCGCCTTGTATTCCGCCAGCGGCCGGCGGCTCAGGCTCGGCGGGATCGGCAGGCTGTCGGTCTGCTCGGCGGCGATGTCCTCCGGCAGCTCCAGATGCACCGCGCCGGGCTTCTCCTCCTCGGCCAGGCGGAACGCCTCGCGGACCCGCGAGGGGATGATGTCGGCGGAGGCCAGTTGATGGGTGTACTTGGTCAGCGGCTGCATCATGCCGACCACGTCGAGGATCTGGAAGCGCCCCTGCTTGGACTTCTTGATCGGCTTCTGGCCGGTGATCATCAGCATCGGCATGCCGCCCAGGTAGGCGTAGGCGCCGGCGGTGACCAGGTTGGTGGCGCCCGGGCCGAGGGTCGACAGGCTGACCCCGGTCTTGCCGGTGAGGCGCCCGTAGGTGGCGGCCATGAAGCCGGCCGACTGCTCGTGGCGGGTCAGCACCAGGCGGATCTGCGACTTGCGCAGGGATTCCAGCAGGTCGAGATTTTCCTCGCCGGGAATGCCGAAGACGTATTGCACGCCCTCGTTCTCCAGGCATTGCACAACCACATCGGCTGCCTTGGCCATCTGCGTATTACCTCGGGTGGTGGCGATTTCTGACCGCTCGAACACTGCGCCCCTGGCGTCGCGCTGTCCAGCCCTTCTGGCCGGCGGCAGGCTCTGGCGTCGGCTTCGCCGGCACGCGGCGGCCGCCAACGATCATCAGCGCAGCTGAAGCCACCTGCCCGATCATCAGCACAGCTAATAATTCATTCGCTGATTTCATGGCGAGGCCGATGCCCGGATGGTAGAAATCCACCCGCCGCTTCCCGGGCCCGCCATCCTGAATGCTCCCCTCCTGTCTCCCATCGAACAAGAAGACGCCCATGCCCGACCACGCCCCGAACATCCCCGTCATCGCCGCCGAGGTGGCTGCCCTCGCCCCCGGCTTCCGCGCCCTGAGCCTCACCGTCGAGGCGGCGCCGATCGTTCGTCCGGAAATCGCCGGTCGCGCCATGGAACGCGCCTGCCAGGCGCTGGCGCGAGGCGAACCGGCCTGGGCCGAGGCGCACCTGGCGGCCTGGGCCGAGACCTTCCGCCGCTTCGGCGCCAAGCCGCAGCGCACCCCCTGCTCCGCCGAGGCCCTGCGCAAGCGCGCGCTGCGCGACGGCAGGTTGCCGGGCATCGACCCGGTGGTGGACCTGTACAACGCCATCAGCGTGCAGTTCGCCATTCCGGCAGGCGGCGAGAACCTCGCCGCCTACGCCGGCACGCCGCGCCTGGTGCTCGCCGACGGCAGCGAAACCTTCGACACCCTGAGCAATGGCGAGGCGGTGGTCGAGTCGCCGGAAGCCGGCGAGGTGGTCTGGCGCGACGACCTCGGCGTCACCTGCCGCCGCTGGAACTGGCGCCAGGGCGTGCGCACCCGCCTGGACGCCAGCGCCCGGCGCATGTGGTTCATCCTCGAGAGCCTGCCGGAGATGCCGCTGCGAGCCCTGTACGAAGCGGGCGACCTGCTGCTCGACGAACTGCGCCTGATGATGCCCGGCATGCGCGCCGACGCGCGCCTGTTGCCCGTGGCGGCATCGCCCGCGGAAAGCGTATAAAGGCGCTGCCCCGAGAGGAGAACGGAACATGTACCTGCCTTCGCATTTCGAAGAGCCCGACCCGCAGGCGCTGCACGCGCTGATCCGCGAATACCCGCTGGGCCTGCTGCTGACCCACGGCGAAGCGGGCCTGGACGCCAACCACCTGCCGTTCGAGCTGAGCCCGGAAAAGGGCGCGCAAGGCACCCTGGAAGCCCATGTCGCGCGCAACAACCCGGTGTGGCGCGAGCTGCGCGACGGCGACGAGGTGCTGGTGGTGTTCCGCGCCGGCGACGCCTACATCTCGCCGCAGTGGTACCCGAGCAAGCAGGAACACCACCGCCAGGTGCCGACCTGGAACTACCGGGTGGTCCACGCCCACGGCCGGGTGCGGATCCGCGACGACCAACGCTACGTGCGCGGCCTGGTGGCGCGCCTGACGCGCACCCACGAGGCGTCCCAGGCGCAGCCCTGGAAGATGACCGACGGCCCCGCCGAGTACATCGACGAGATGCTCCGGCTGATCGTCGGCATCGAGGTCGAGATCACCCGCCTGGTCGGCAAGTTCAAGCTCAGCCAGAACAAGGAAGCCCGCGACATCCAGGGCGCCAGCGAGGCGCTGCTGGCGCGCGGCGAGCAGGCGCTCGGCGCGGCCATGGGCGACTGCGCGCGGGCAAGGCGCGGCTGAACGCACCTCAGCCCGCGGCCGGCCTGCCGGCCTCGCCCAGCAACCAGTCGCGGAACGCGCGGACCTTCTCCAGCGCCCCGCATTCGGGCCGGTAGACCACGTAGTAGGCCTGGGCCAGCGCGCGCTCCGTGCCGTTGCGGCCGATCAGCGGGCGGACCAGGCGGCCCGCCGCCAGGTCGTCCTGCACCATCACACTGCGGGCCAGGGCCAGCCCCTGGCCGTCCATCGCCGCCTGCAGCACCGCCGCCGAGTTGTTGATCGCCAGGCCGTGGTCGGCGCCGAGATCGCCGTGTCCCGCCGCGTCCAGCCAGGTGCGCCAGGTCGGATAGTCGGGATCGCTGGCCATCGACAGGTCATGGATCAGGGTGCAGCGCGCCAGCGCCGCGCGGCTCAGCCGGCCGTTGCGCAACGGCGGATAGCCGGGCGCGCAGACCGGGAACATCACCTCGTCCAGCAGGCGGATCGCGGCCAGGCCCGGCCAGCGACCGGCGCCGTAGCGCACGCCAATGTCGATGCGCTCGTGATGGAAATCCAGCGAGCGCGAGTTGGTGTCCAGCAACACGTCGATGCGCGGGTGAGCCTGCTGGAAACGCTCGATGCGCGGCAGCAGCCACTTCGCCGCGAAGGCCGGGCTGACCGTCACCGTCAGGCCCGCCTGGCGGCCGCTGTCCTTCAGCCTGGCCAGGCCGCTGGCCAGGCGCTCGAAGCCGGCGCGGATATCCGGCAACGCGGCGCGCGCGGCCTCGGTCAGCGTCAGGCGCGCGGCACCGTGGCCGGCGCGGATGAACAATTCGCTGCCCAGCCAGGCCTCGAGATTGCGCACCTGTTGGCCAACGGCGGCGGGAGTGACGTTCAGCTCGGCCGCCGCGGCGGAGAAGCTCAGGTGCCGCGCGGCGGCTTCGAAGGCGCGCAGGGCGTTGAGATACACGGGACCGTTCATCGATAGTTTTTCTTTTTCGCAAGGAAAGAACTCATGCGTTGTGGCGACATCCCCGCGGTTCGACAATCCGCTCCGCACAGGTCGCGCCTCTTGCCGAAACGAAAATATCAGCTTTGCGGGAGAGACGTGGCCTCTTTCCCACAAACGCAACAGTTTCGCCCAACCCGCTTGGGGGAGGTCCATCATGAATAGTTTTTCTGACAAGGTCGCGATCGTCACCGGCGGCGGCTCGGGGATCGGCAAGGAGGTCGCCCGGCGCCTGGTCGAGGCCGGCGCACGGGTGGTCATCGGCGGCCGCGACGCGGCCAAGCTGGAGCGCGCCGCCCGTGACATCGACCCCGTCGGCGACAGCGTCCGCCCCCTCGCCGGCGACATCGCCGACCCGGCCACCGCCCAGGCGCTGGTGGACCTGGCCAGCGCCACCTTCGGCGGCGTCGACATCCTGGTCAACAACGCCGGGATCTTCCGTCCCAAGCCGTTCCTCGAGGTCACCCCGGAGGAGTACGACGATTTCCTCGATACCATCCTCAAGGGCAAGTACTTCATGGCCCAGGCCGCCGCCCGCGCCATGCTCCGGCGCGGCGCCGGGGCCATCGTGCAGACCGGCTCGCTATGGGCGATCCAGGCCGTCGGCGCGACGCCCTCGGCCGCCTACTCGGCGGCCAACGCCGGGGTCCACGCGCTGACCCGCAACCTCGCCCTAGAACTGGCCGGCGCCAATATCCGCATCAATACCGTGGCGCCGGCGGTGGTCGAGACCCCGGTCTACGCCACTTTCATGGACCCCGAACAGGTCCGCGAGGTGCTGCCCGGCTTCAACGCCTTCCATCCCCTGGGGCGCAACGGCCAGCCGGGCGACGTCGCCGCGGCCATCCTGTTCCTCGCCTCGGACGCCGCCGGCTGGATCACCGGGACCGTGCTGCCGGTCGACGGCGGGGTGACCGCGGGACGTCCCTGAGAGCCTCGCTCAGGTCCCGCCGGTCTCGCCCGGCTGCGGCCGGTGGTGGACGAACTCCGCCACCGGCCGTCCGGCAGCAGGTAAAACGCCTTCATTTCGCCGAGCGGACGTTGCCGTAGCGCACTTCCTTCGACGGCGGATAGCCATAGAAGGCGGTGTAGCACTTGCTGAAATGGCTGGGCGAGACGAAGCCGCAGGCGACCAGCACCTCGAGCATGGTCAGGTCGGAGTGCTGTAGCAGGCGCCGGCATTCGGTGATGCGCAGCTCCAGGTAATAGCGCACCGGGGTGGTGCCGAGCTGCTGCTGGAACAGCCGCTCGATCTGCCGCCGCGAGCGGCCCACGTACTGGGAAAGCTGTTCCTGGCTGAGCGGCTCCTCGATGTTCGCCGCCATCAGGTTGATCACCTCGCGCAGCGGCTCGCTCATCTTCTCGTGCAACGCCGGACGCACCCGTCGGTAGCGCGACTCTTCGAAGGCGAGGATGTCCACCACCGCTTCCACCAGGTCGCGCCCGTGGCGCCGGGCGATCCACTCCAGCGCCAGGTTGAAGGCGCCGGTGGGGCTGGCCGCGGTCAGCCGGTCGCGGTCGACCATGTAACTGTCGCTGGTCACCTGGCTGTGGCGGGCGATCTCGGCGAGCGCGGCGCGGTGCTCCGGGTGGATGCAGCAGCGGTAGCCATCCAGCAGGCCGGCGTCGCCGAGGAACCAGGCACCGTTCCACAACCCGGCCAGGGCGATGCCGTGCGCCGCCGCCTCCCGCAACGCCTCCCTCAGCACGCCGGAGGAACGCAGCGGCGTGCGCAGCCCGCCGCACACCACCAGCAGGTCCAGCCCTTCCACGGCCGCCGCGGAGAGCGCCAGGTCCGGGCAGATCAGCAGGCCGAGGTCGCTGGTCACCGGCTCGCCGCCGAGGCTGAAATTGCTCACCGCGAAGGACTCACCGCGGATCAGGTTGGCGGTCACCAGGGAGTCCAGTGCCTGGGTGAAGGCCGGCAGGGAAAAATGCTCGAGCAGCAGGAAGCCCACCCGCGCCCGTGCCGAGCCCCCCTCCCCGGCCCCGGTGAACCTGAGGTTCTGCCCTTGCAGGGCGGCGCTGAAACGCCTTCTTTGCATCGCTTGCGGCCTCTTGTTTTTCTTCTGGTTCGTTCGCCAGCGAAGCACAGCGAAACAGGCAGCGATGCCTGGCTGGTTTCGACAGGCCTTCGCTTCGGCGAAGCCCCATGATAGGCGCAAGACGGATGCTTGCAGTAGCACCGGAGCAGCGCTGTCGCGGAATCCGGGCTCAGGAGTAGCGCTCGTTCAGCGCATAGAGGATCGCCGCCGTCTCGGCATCCGCCACGCCATCGTGGTTGTCCGGGCGGAAATGCATCTGGAATGCCCGCAGCAGCTTGGCGAAGTCCTCGTCATTGCCCCTTTCGGGCACGGCGTAGCCATAGCGGCGCAAGGCTTCCAGCCACTCTGCGCGCGACGGCAGCCCGTCGCGTTCGAAGCGTGCCTGGTAGCGATCGCGGGTGGCGTCGTCGTACCAGGCGCCGATGCCGGCGTCGTGGAGTTCCTTCCAGGGCAGTTTCGGACCGGGGTCGGACTTGCGCCCCACGGCGATATCGGAATGCCCGAGGACGTGCTTGGGTGAGATGTCCGGGTAGCGCTGCAGGATGTTCCGCGCCAGTTGCTTGAGCGCCTCGATCTGCGACGGTTCGTAGTCCGGGAAGGTGAATACGCCATCGTCGTCGCGGGCGAGGTTGACGATCTCGATGCCGATGGAACTGTCGTTCAGCCCTTCGCGTCCGCCCCAGCTGCTGACCCCGGCATGCCAGGCGCGGTCGTTCTCGTCGACCAGGTTGAAGATCCGCTGCCCGCTGAAGCCGGCGCGGCGGTAGCTGGCGTCGGCCGGCGAAGGCACCAGGTAGTGGGCGCTGCCCGGCCCCCGGGTGAGCATCTCCACCGAACGCGAGAAGTCCAGCGCCGTGTAGTGCAGTACCAGGTAGCGCACTCTCTTGTTGTAGGCGGCGCTGGTCCGGTAGCTGTTGTAGTCGATCGCCAGCGGCGGCGGCGCCAGCGTTTCCCCATGCGCGTCGGGCCGCTCGACCACGGCGCCCTGCAGGCAGCCGGCCAGACCCAGCGCGCAGGCCAGGACACAAAGGTTTTTCGTCGTCATCCATCCCCCACGGGCAGTCGCCGCTGGCCACGCCACCCCACGCCGGACGTGGCAGGCGGACAGCCGCGCTTCGCTGAAATGCCGGCGATGCCGGCGCGGGGGAATCTAGCGATGGCGCCGTTCCGGTTATGTAGGACGAGTCAGAAAACCGGTGTCGCCGGTTCGCCGAACAGGCGACCAGGTGCAGGACAACACCCATTCTGCATAACGTTCCGTCGTTATGCTGCTGCCTCCACCCTTCCCTTTCCGCCAGGAACGACACGGAGACTCATCCATGACGGACATCCATATCGACGTACTCATCAACGGCTGCGGCATCGGCGGGGCGATGCTCGCCTACCTGCTCGGCCGCCAGGGCCACCGCGTGGTGGTAGTGGAGCAGGCACGGCGGGAACGCGCGATCAACGGCGCCGACCTGCTCAAGCCGGCCGGCATCCGGGTGGTCGAGGCGGCCGGGTTGCTGGCCGAGGTGACCCGCCGCGGCGGACGGGTCCGCCATGAGCTGGAGGTCTATCACGACGGCGAGCTGCTTCGCCATTTCAACTATTCCAGCGTCGACCCGCGCGGCTACTTCATCCTCATGCCCTGCGAGTCGCTGCGCCGCCTGGTACTGGAAAAGATCGACGGCGAAGCGACCGTCGAGATGCTGTTCGAGACCCGCATCGAGGCGGTACAGCGCGACGAGCGCCATGCGCTCGGCCAGGTGCGCCTGAACGACGGCCGCGTGCTGCGTCCACGGGTGGTGGTGGGCGCCGACGGTATCGCCTCCTACGTGCGCCGCCGGCTGCTGGACATCGAGGTGGAGCGCCACCCCTACCCGTCGCCGATGCTGGTCGGGACCTTCGCCCTGGCGCCCTGCGTGGCCGAGCGCAACCGGCTATACGTGGACTCGCGCGGCGGGCTGGCCTACTTCTATCCGATCGGTTTCGACCGCGCGCGACTGGTGGTGAGCTTTCCCAGGGAGGAGTCGCGCGAGCTGATGGCCGACACCCGCGGCGAGTCGCTGCGCCGGCGCCTGCAACGGTTCGTCGGCGACGAGAGCGCCGAGGCGATCGCCGCCGTCACCGGCACCTCGCGCTTCAAGGGCATCCCCATCGGCTACCTGAACCTGGACCGCTACTGGGCGGGCAACGTGGCGATGCTCGGCGACGCCATCCACAACGTGCACCCGATCACCGGCCAGGGCATGAACCTGGCCATCGAGGACGCCAGCGCCCTGGCCGACGCCCTCGACCTGGCCCTGCGCGACGCCTGCGCGCTGGAGGAAGCCCTGGCCGGCTACCAGGCCGAGCGCTTCCCGGTGAACCAGGCGATCGTCTCGTATGGACATGCGCTGGCCACCAGCCTGGAAGACCGCCAGCGCTTCGCCGGGGTCTTCGACACCGCCCTGCAAGGCAGCAGCCGGGCGCCGGAAGCGCTGGGCGGCGAACGTTCCTACCAGCCGGTGCGGTCGCCATCCCGGGAGCTTACGCGCAACTGATCCAGCGCGCGCTCAGGAGCCCTCGCGCAGGCGCAGCGGATCCACCAGCCCGGCGGCGATGGCCATGCCCACCAGGTCCGCCAGGGTCTGCGCCTGCATGCGCCTCATCACCCGCGCGCGATAGAGGTCGACGGTCTTCACGCTGACCTCCAGTTGCTCGGCCACCTCGCGGCTGGTGTAGCCGCGCACCAGCGGCAGCAGCACGTCGCGCTCGCGCGGGGTGAGGCTGTCCAGGCGTTCGCGCAACCCGGCGTCGAGATCGCGGTGCCGGCGCCGACGGGCGTGGCGATCGAGGGCCTGCTGCACGCTGTCGAGCAGCAATTGTTCGTTGTAGGGTTTCTCGATGAAATCCACCGCGCCGGCCTTGAAGGCGCGCACCACGATGGGCACGTCGGCGTGGCCGCTGACGAAGATCACCGGCAGGTCGATGCCGCGCGCCAGCAGTTCGTCCTGCACGTTCAGCCCGCCCATGCCTGGCATCCGCACGTCGAGCAGGACGCAGGCGTGGCGGCCGCCCTCGCAGGCGTCGAGGAAGGCCCGGCCCTGGGTGAAGGGCAGGGCCTTGAGGCCGACCGACTCCAGCAGCCAGACCGTCGATTCGAGCATGCCCTGGTCGTCGTCGACCACGTAGACCAGCGCTTCGTCAGGCATCGCCATCCTTTCCTCCGGTGGCGCCGGCGGCGAACGGCAGCCGGCAGTTCATGAGCAATCCGCCATCCGCCGGCAACCCGGCTTCGAGGGTGCCGCCGAAGCCTTCGACGATGCTGCGGCTCATCGACAGGCCCAGGCCCAGCCCTTCCGCCTTGCTGGTGTGGAACGGCGTGAAAATGTGTTCCAGTTGATCCGCCGGCACCCCCGGGCCTTCATCGCGGACCCACAGGCAGAGCAGCCCGCCGGGCTCGACGCGGCTGCCGATGACGACCCGCGACGGCGCCCCCGGGTGTGCCTCGCGGTTGGCCTCGATGGCGTTGCGCAGCAGGTTGAGGAACACCTGTTCGAGCAGCACGCGGTCGGCGTACAGCGGCGGCGGATTGTCGGTCATCGCCTCCTCCACCGCCACCTGCCAGTGGCTGGCTTCCCAGGCGCAGAGGCCGATGGCCTCGCGCGCCACCTGGTTCACGTCGAGCGCCTGCAGGCGCCGCTGGCCCTTGCGCAGGAAGGCGCGCAGGCGCCTGATCACCTCCGCCGCGTGACCGGCGTGCTCGGCGATCCGCGCCAGGCCCTCGGCGACCCGCTCGGCGGCTTGCGGCTGGCTGCCGAGGCCGGCCAGGTAGCGCTGGCTGGCGCCGGCGTAGTTCATCACCGCGGCCAGCGGCTGGTTGATCTCGTGGGCGATGCCCGAGGCCAGCTCGCCGAGAGTGACCAGCCGCGCGGTGTGCGCCAGCTCGTCCTGGTGGCGGCGCTGCTGCGCCTCGCGCAGTTCGCGTTCGGTCATGTCGCGGGCCACCAGCGAGTAGTAGCGCTCCGCGCCGCTGCCGCGGTGGGCCAGCAGCACCAGCGAAACCGGCAGCGGCGGCCGCCCGTCCTGCGGCTGCAGGCGCCCTTCGCGGCTCCAGACGCCGCGCTCGCCAGCCTGCCGCCAGCCCTCCTCGGCCAGCCGCGCCAGCGTGTCGGCGGCCAGCAGGCACTCCAGCGCCGGCGGCGCCAGGCCGTCGGCGATGCCGAGGGCCGCCCGCGCCGAGGGATTGAGGTAGGTGAGGCGGCCGCCGGCGTCGACGAACAGCACCAGATCGGTGTTCGCCTCGACCACCTCGGCCAGGCGCCGGCGATTCTCCTCCGCCTCGACCCGCCGGGTGACGTCGCGGGATACGCTGACCACCTCCACCACCGCTCCCGTGTAGGTCTCGCGGATCGCCCGGCTGGCAGTCTCGAACCAGCGGTAGCGGCCGTCGCGATGGCGGATGCGGTAGGTGATGGTCAGGTAGCCGTCCTGCTCCAGCGCTTCGCGCGCGCGCAGCGCCACCTGGCCGCGGTCCCGGGGATGGAACAGCGCCTGCGCCGGCCGCCCGCGCAGCTCCTCCGGCCAGTAGCCGAGCAGGGTCCAGGAGGCTGGCGAGGCGTCGAGGAAGACGCCGTCGAGGGTGTGCCGGGAAATCAGGTCGGTGGTGTTCTCGGTGATCAGCCGGTACAGCCGGCTGGCCCGCGCCGCCTCGCGCTCGCCACGCAGGCTGGCGGTGGCGTCGCGGCAGCGCGCCAGCACCCGGCCCTCGGCGCTGTCGGGAATGAACTGCCAGAGCAGGATGCGCCCGTCGCACTCCGCCTCCACTTCGCCGAGGGCGCGCGCCTGGCCCAGGCTGGCGCGCACCAGTTGCCCATGGTTGGCCGGGAGGAAAGCGCGCCAGGCTTCGCGCGGACGCTCGCCAAGCAAGGCAAGGAAGGCCTGGTTGAATTCCACCGCCTGCGCCTGGCCGTCGAGCAGCAGCGCCGGCTGCGGGTCGGCGGCGAGGAACGGCGCGGCGCGGGTGACGCCGCGGGCGGCGGCGAGCAACGGTGCGAGAAGCAGGCCGAGCCAGTCCAGCGCGGCGCTCTGCGGCGTATCGCAGGCCACCAGCAGCAGGCCTTCGTCGCCAGCCTGCAAATCCAGGGCGAGGGCCATGCCATGCTCCACGCCGGCGCGCCGCAGGCGCGCGCCGAGCCAGGAAGCCGAACGCCGCAATTCGTCCAGCGTCAGCCGGCCCTCGCGCGCCAGGCGCTCGCGCAACGCCAGGTCGCTGGCCCGGTTCGGCTCGCCGGCGCCCGGCGGCAGGGCCGGCGACGGCGGTACCGGGGTATAGCTCTGCGCCTGCGGCTGCCAGGCCAGGTACCAGGCCTGGCGCGTGCCCGGATGTTCGAGCAGCAGGCGGCGCAGCGCGCCGACCCGCTCGGCCAGCGGCGCGCCCTCGCGCAGCAGGCGCAGGAGACTGTTGAGGGCCGGTGAGGCGGGAAGCGGACTCATGGGCGGAAGAGGACTCTGCAAATGCATATGGTATTTATACTATAAGCTTATGGTTTAACTTCCATATATTTTTCATCGTTGCTATAAATCGCACCCACCCAGGGAAACCCCTGGAAGCTGTTCACGATCCGCCGAGCCAGGCAAAGACACGCGATTTCAACGCGGTTTTTCCGACATCCAGCAAATCGTGACCCTTACCCAGAACAGAGCTAACAATCAGCCACGGGGTACTCTTCATGTCGATCTTCGAACAGGGTCTCGCGCCCGCCTCCGTCAACCATATCGCCCTGACGCCGCTGAGCTTCATCGAGCGCACCGCCAGCGTCTATCCGCACTACCCCGCGGTGATCCATGGCAACATCCGCCGCGACTGGGCGCAGACCTACCAACGCTGCCGGCGCCTGGCCTCGGCCCTGGCCGGACGCGGCATCGGCCAGGGCGACACGGTAGCGGTGATGCTGCCGAACATCCCCGAGATGCTCGAGGCGCACTATGGCGTGCCGATGATCGGCGCGGTGCTGAACACCCTCAACGTACGCCTCGACGCCGAAGCCATCGCCTTCATGTTGCAGCACGGCGAAGCCAAGGTGCTGATCACCGACTACGAGTTCCACGAGGTGATCCACGCCGCCATCGGCATGCTCGACCACCCGCCGCTGGTGGTCGACGTCAACGATCCCGAATACGGCGAAGGCCGCCCGGTGGGCGAGCTGGACTACGAGGCGCTGCTCGCCGAGGGCGACCCGCAGTTCGCCTGGGAGTGGCCGCGCGACGAATGGCAGGCGATCTCGCTGAACTACACCTCGGGCACCACCGGCAACCCCAAGGGCGTGGTCTACCACCACCGCGGCGCCTACCTGAACGCGCTGGGCAACCAGATGACCTGGTCGATGGGCCAGCACCCGGTGTACCTCTGGACCCTGCCGATGTTCCACTGCAACGGCTGGTGTTATCCGTGGACGGTGACCGCGCTGGCCGGCGTCCACGTCTGCCTGCGGCGGGTCGATCCGCAGAAGATCCTCACCCTGATCCGCGAACACCAGGTCAGCCACCTGTGCGGCGCGCCCATCGTGCTCAACGCGCTGATCAACATGCCCGACTCGGCCAAGGCCGCCATCGACCATCCGGTGCACGCCATGGTCGCCGGCGCCGCGCCGCCGGCCAAGGTGATCGGCGCGGTGGAGGAGATGGGCATTCGCGTCACCCACGTCTACGGCCTCACCGAGGTCTACGGGCCGGTCACGGTCTGCGCCTGGCACGGCGAATGGGACGAACTGCCGCTGGAGCGGCGCGCCGCGATCAAGTCGCGCCAGGGCGTACGCTATCCGACTCTCGAAGGAGTGATGGTGGCCGATCCGAAGACCCTCGAGCCGGTGCCGCGCGACGGCCAGTCGATCGGCGAGATCTTCATGCGCGGCAACACCGTGATGAAGGGCTACCTGAAGAATCCCAGCGCCACCGAGGAAGCCTTCGCCGGCGGCTGGTTCCATACCGGCGACCTGGCGGTCTGCCATCCGGACGGCTACATCGAGATCCGCGACCGGCTCAAGGACATCATCATCTCCGGCGGCGAAAACATCTCCACCATCGAACTGGAGGGCGTGCTCTACCGCCATCCGGCGGTGCTGGAGGCGGCGGTGGTGGCGCGTCCCGACGAAAAGTGGGGGGAAACGCCCTGTGCGTTCATTACCCTGAAGAGCGATCATCAGGGAATCGCCGAGAGCGAGATCGTCGCGTTCTGTCGCGAACACCTGGCCGCGTTCAAGATTCCGCGTACCGTGGTGTTCTCCGAGCTGCCGAAGACCTCCACCGGCAAGATCCAGAAATACGTGCTGCGCGAGTGGGCCGCCGCCCTCTGAGCGCCGCCCGCCGAATTGCCCGTGCAGCGGCCATGCCATGGCGGCCGTAGGCAGGATGGGCACGGACGAACCTGTACCTGCGGCCGCTCCGCCGGCCGCTCACCGACGAGGTGTGCAATGCCTGACTACAACGCCCCGCTGCGCGACATGCGCTTCCTGCTCAACGACGTGTTCGACGCCCCCGCCCTCTGGCAGCGCCTGCCGCGACTGGCCGAGCGGATCGACGCCGACACCGCCGACGCCATCCTCGAGGAAGCGGCCAAGGTCACCGGCGGCCTGCTCGCGCCGCTCAACCGCAGCGGCGACGAGGAAGGCGCGCAGTGGCAGGACGGCGCGGTGCGCACCCCGGCCGGCTTCCGCGAGGCCTACGCGACCTACGCCGAGGGCGGCTGGGTCGGCCTTACCGGCAATCCGGCCCATGGCGGCATGGGCATGCCGAAGATGCTGGCGGTGCAGTTCGAGGAAATGATGTACGCGGCCAACGCCAGCTTCAGCCTCTACTCGACCCTCTCCGCCGGCGCCTGCCTGGCCCTCGATGCCCACGGCAGCGAGGAGCTGAGGAACAGGTACCTGCCGAACATGTACGCCGGCATCTGGGCCGGCTCCATGTGCCTGACCGAACCGCACGCCGGCACCGACCTGGGCATGATCCGCACCAGGGCCGAACCGCAGGCCGACGGCTCCTACCGGATCAGCGGGACGAAGATCTTCATCACCGGCGGCGAGCAGGACCTCACCGAGAACATCATCCACCTGGTGCTGGCCAAGCTGCCCGACGCCCCAGCCGGTTCGCGCGGCATCTCGCTGTTCCTGGTGCCGAAGTTCCTAGTCGGCGACGACGGCGCGCTCGGCGCGCGCAACCCGGTGCATTGCGGCTCCATCGAGCACAAGATGGGGATCAAGGCCTCGGCCACCTGCGTGATGAACTTCGACGGCGCCACCGGTTGGCTGGTGGGCGAGGTCAACAAGGGCCTGGCGGCGATGTTCACCATGATGAACTACGAGCGGCTGGGTGTCGGCATCCAGGGCCTGGCCACCGGCGAGCGCTCCTACCAGAGCGCCATCGAATATGCCCGCGAGCGTATCCAGAGCCGCGCGCCGACCGGCCCGGTGGCCAAGGACAAGGCCGCCGACCCGATCATCGTGCACCCCGACGTGCGCCGCATGCTGCTCACCATGAAGGCGCTGACCGAAGGCGGCCGCGCCTTCTCCACCTACGTCGGCCAGCAGCTCGACCTGGCCAAGTACGCCGAGGACCAGGAGGAACGCAGCCAGGCCGAAGCCCTGGTGGCCCTGCTGACCCCGGTGGCCAAGGCCTTCTTCACCGATACCGGCCTGGAGAGCTGCGTGCTCGGCCAGCAGGTGTTCGGCGGCCATGGCTACATCCGCGAGTGGGGCCAGGAGCAACTGGTGCGCGACGTGCGCATCGCGCAGATCTACGAAGGCACCAACGGCATCCAGGCGCTCGACCTGATGGGCCGCAAGGTGGTCGCCAACGGCGGGCTGTTCCTCTCCATCTTCAGCCGCGAAGTGCGCGCCTTCGCCGCCGGGGCCGGCGCCGGGCTGGCGGAATTCACCACCCCGCTGCTGGCCGCCCTGGACCTGCTGGACAACCTCACCCAGGGCATCGTCGCCCGCGCCGGCAACGACCCGCGCGAGATCGGCGCGGCCTCGGTGGAATACCTGCACCTGTTCGGCTACACCGCCTACGCCTACCTCTGGGCACGCATGGCCGCCGCCGCGCTGCGCCAGCGCGACGCCGACCCGGCGTTCCACGACGGCAAGCTGGCCACCGCGCGCTTCTACTTCGCCCGCATCCTGCCCCGCGTGCACTCCCTCGCCGCCGCCGTCGAAGCCGGCAGCGAAAGCCTGTACGGCCTGGAGGCGGAGCAGTTCTGAAACGCCCGTCGCGCGTTGTCCGCCGACAGCCCGCGATAACGGCGGATAACCGCGAAGCGGTTATCCGCCCTGCGACTCCCGGGAAGCCGGCCAGGTATTCCTGAAAAACGACGCAACCGTCGGTTATTCGCTAGACCAGGAATAAGGACCTATCCATGCGAACCCTCACCACCCTCCTCGGCAACAGCCAGAAACTCGACGGCGGCGCCATGTTCGGCAATGCCCCGCGCGCGCTCTGGTCACGCTGGATGCAGCCCGACGCGGAGAACCGCATCGACCTCGGCTGCCGTGCCCTGCTGGTGCGCGACGGCGAGCGCAACGTACTGGTGGAGACCGGCATCGGCGCCTTCTTCCCGCCCGCCCTGCGCCAGCGCTATGGCGTCCAGGAAGAGCGCCACGTATTGCTCGACAGCCTCGCCGCGGCCGGCCTGGGCGACGCCGACATCGACGTGGTACTGCTCACCCACCTGCACTTCGACCACGCCGGCGGCCTGCTCGCCGCCTGGGAAGAAGGCCAGCCGGCGCGCCTGCTGTTCCCCAACGCGCAGTTCGTCACCGGCCGCCGCCACTGGCAACGCGCGCGCCAGCCGCACCCGCGCGACCGTGCCTCGTTCGTGCCGGAACTGCTCGACCTGCTGCAGGCCAGCGGGCGCCTGGAGCTGCTCGACGACGGCGAGCGCTCGGCGCACCTGGGCGAAGGCTGGCGTTTCCATTTCAGCGAAGGCCATACCCCGGGCCAGATGCTCCCGGAGATCGCCATGCCCGACGGCCCGGTGGTATTCAGCGGCGACCTGATCCCCGGCGCGCCCTGGGTGCACCTGCCGCTGACCATGGGCTACGACCGCTTCCCGGAAGGCCTGATCGAGGAGAAGGAACGCCTGCTGGACAGCCTGATCGCCCGCAACGGCCGGCTGGTCTTCACCCATGACCCGAGCGTCGCCATGGGCCGGGTGCGACGCGACGAACAGGAGCGCTACAGCCTCTACGACACCGTCGAGCGGGTCGAGAACCTCCAGGCCTGAGCGAAAGGCGCGGCCCGCGGAATCAGCAACGCGCCTTGCGCGCGCCCTTGCAACGCTGGATGCCGAGCCGGCAGATCCGCTCGCAGAGTTCGGCGAAACCGATCCCGGCCGCCGCCGCGGCCTGCGGCAGCAGGCTGGTGGCGGTCATTCCCGGCAGGGTATTGACCTCCAGGCACCAGAGCCGGCCCTGTTCGTCGAGGCGGAAGTCGGTGCGGCTGTAGCCGCTCAGCTTCAGCGCCCGGTGCACCTTCAGCGCCAGGCGCTGGGCCTCGGCGGCGACCGCCGGCGGCAGGTCGGCGGGAAACACCTCGCGCACCGCGCCGGCCTGGTACTTGTGCTCGTAGTCGAAGACTTCCTGGCCGCCGAGGAGAATCTCGCCCACCGGCAGCGCCTGGTCGTCGAGCACCCCGACGGTGACCTCGCGGCCGGCGACGAAGCGCTCCAGCATCACCTCGTCGCCATAGCGCCCGGCCAGTTCGATGGCCGGCTGCAATTCGGCCTGGGAATGCACGATGGACAGCCCCACGGTGGAGCCCTGGCTGTTCGGCTTGACCACCAGGGGGAAGCCCAGTTGCTCGCGCACCGCCTCTTCCAAGGCCGGCGCCATCAGCCAGCTGGCGGTCTCCACCCCGGCGGCGAGGAACAGGCGCTTGGCCACGTCCTTGTCCATCGCCATGGCGCTGGCCAGGTGGCCGCTGCCGGTATAGGCGAAGCCGCCGGCATCCAGCAGCGCCTGCAGGGTGCCGTCCTCGCCGGTGCCGCCGTGCAGGGCGAGGAAGAACACGTCGACCCCGGCCAGCTCGCCGGCGCTCAGCAGGCCCTGCTTGCCGCTGCGGATGATCGCCAGCGAGTCGGAATCCGGCGGAACCTCCTTCACCTTGCTCGCCAGCAGGCGCCGCTCTTCCTCCGCGCCGAGCAGGCCGCTGGCGGTATCCACCGCCAGCACCTCGTGGCCGGCGCTGCGCAGCGCCTGGATCACCTGCGCGCCGCTGGCGATGGAGACGTCCCGCTCCTCACTGCTGCCGCCGAAGAGAACGGCGACCTTCAACTTGTCCTGTCCCATGTTCCACCTGTCGTTCCAGTGCTGGAGGCAGAAAAGCACAACACAGGGGCGGCTGAACAGACACAGTCATCGCCGCGCGGAACGAACGGTCAGGCTCAGCCGCGCAACTCCTCGACCAGCGTGCGCAACAGCTCGGCGGCCGGCAACTCGCGCGCCAGCGCCGCGCCCTGGCCGGCCCACTGGGCGGCGAAATCATGGTTGCCATGAGCCAATGCCGCGGCCTGCAACGCCTTGGTCGCGTCGTAGACGAACGGATAGTCCGGCAGCGGCGGCACGCCAGGCGCGGCGGGGTCGAAGAACATCCGGTTGGGCAGGCCGCGGGCGCTGCGCCCGGACATGCTCAGGGTCAGCGCGGTGCGCGCCGCGCGCGGCCCTTTCAGCGCCTCGCGGTAGGCGGCATTGGCCGAGGACTCCGGGCAGAGGACGAAGGCGGTGCCCATCTGTACGGCGCTCGCGCCCAGCTCCAGGGCGGCGCGGATGCCGCGTCCGTCCATGATCCCGCCGGCGGCGACCACCGGCAGCGAACCGCGCGCCGCCAGCAGGCGGACCAGCGCCAGGGTGCCGATGGCGGCGTCGCCGCGCTCCGGCTCGAACACCCCGCGATGACCACCGGCCTCGATGCCCTGGGCGACCACCGCATCGGCGCCGGCAGCCTCCACCAGGGCCGCTTCCTCCGGCGTGGTGGCACTGACCAGTACGCGGATGCCCGCCGCCTGCAACGCGCGGACCTGGTCGCGGGGCGGCGCGCCGAAATGGAAGCTGACCGCCGCCGGCCGCTCTTCCAGCAGCATCGGCAGCAGGGTCGGGTCTTCGAGGAAACTCAGGTAGATGTTCTTCAGCCGCGCCGGCGGCTCGGCGCCGAACTCGGCGAACAGCGGCTTCAGGTAGTCCAGCCAGGCGCGCTCGCGGGACGGGTCGGCCCGCCCCGGGCGGTGGCAGAACAGGTTTACGTTGAATGGCTTGTCGGTCAGACCGCGCACCTCGCGGATCAGCGCCCGGCCCTTCTCGGCGGCGCTACCGGTGATGGCGATCGAACCGAGCCCGCCGGCGTTCGATACGGCGGCGGCCAGCGCCGGCGTGGAGACGCCGAGCATGGGTGCCTGGATGATCGGCTGCCGGATGCCGAGCAGGCGCGTGAAGCGGTCAGTCATGGCGATTCCCTCTCCCGGTCGGACGACACCGCGTCGGCCGACGCTTGACCAATATATCTTCATAAAAGAATATTTTTAACAGAACATTCTCAAAAAGAGATAAATAGATGGACCTTTCCTCCCTCGAAATCTTCCGCGCGGTCGCCGGCGAAGCCAGCGTCACCCGCGCCGCGCAGCGGTTGCAGCGCGCGCAGTCGAACGTCACCACGCGGATCCGCCAGCTCGAGGAGGACCTGGGCGTCGAACTGTTCCTGCGCGACGGCAAGCGCATGAGCCTGACCGAACGCGGCAGCCAGTTCCTCGCCTACGCCGAGCAGCTGCTGGCTCTCGCCGACGAGGCACGGCAGTCGATGCATCCCGCCGAGCCCGGCGGACGCCTGCGCCTGGGCAGCATGGAAAGCACCGCCGCCAGCCGCCTGCCGGCGCTGCTGGCGACCTATCACAAGGCCTGTCCGCGGGTCGTCCTGGAAGTCTCCACCGGTACCAGTCGCGCATTGTTCGACGGGGTGCGGGCGCGGCGCCTGGACTGCGCGCTGGTGGCCGCCGGCCCGGGCTGGGCCGGTGAGCTCGATGGCAGCGGCCTGCGCGGCGAGCCGCTGTTCCGCGAGGAACTGCTGATGATCCTGCCGGCCGAACACCCGCCGGTCCACGATGTCGCCGAGGTACGCCTGCGCACCCTGGCCGGCTTCGCCCGCGGCTGTACCTACCGGCAACTGGCCGAGGACAGCCTGGGCGCGCCGCTGACGGTGCAGGAAGTCGGCTCCTACCATGCGATCCTCGCCTGCGTCGCCGCCGGCGCCTGTGTCGGCGTGCTGCCGCGCTCGGTGCTGCAACTGCTCGGCGCGGCACCGGTGCGCAGCCTGTCCCTCGCGGAGGTGGACACCTGGCTGGTCTGGCGCGAGGGTTACGCGACCGCCGCCTTCGAACGCTGGCGCGGCCTGCTGGGTGAAAGCAGCGGCTGAGCGCCGAGGGCGAACCCGCTGGCCCGGCTCCGGTCCAACCCCGAGCCACCAGAACAATAGCGAGCCAAGGAGTTGCCCATGAGAAGACTGCCCACCCTCTGCCTGCTGGCCCTCGCGCCGCTCACCGGCGTAGCGCCCCAGGCCCAGGCCGCCAGCCTCTACAACCTGCTGGTGGGGACCTATACCGAAGGCTCCAGCGAGGGTATCCAGGTGTACCGCTTCGACGGTGCCGACGGCTCGGTGAAAGGCCCGCTGCGCGTGGCTCACACCAGCAACCCCTCGTACCTGACCTTCGCCCCGGACCAGCGCACCCTGTTCGTCGTCAACGAGAACGGCCGTGGCGGCAAGGGCGATACCATCGGTCGCGCCACGTCCTACCATTTCGACCCGATCAGCGGCCGCCTGCAGCAGATCAGCCAGGTCCAGACCCTCGGCGACCACCCGACCTACAGCAGCCTCAGCCACGACGGCCGCTACCTGTTCGTCGCCAACTACTCGGTGCAGCCGGAAGGCTCGGTGGCGGTACTGCCGGTGCGCGCGGACGGCTCGCTGGCGCCGGCGGTGCAGGTGGAATCGCACCAGGCCAGCAAGGTGCAGCCGCGCCAGGCGTCCGGCCACGTGCATTCGGTGGTGTCCTCGCCCGACGGCCAGTACCTGTTCGCCCCCGACCTCGGCGCCGACAAGGTGTTCGTCTACCGCTACGCCCCGGAGCAGGCCGAGCGCCCGCTGCAGGTGGCCGACCCGGCGTTCGTCCCCGCCCCTCCCGGCAGCGGTCCGCGCCACCTGGTCTTCAGCGCCGACGGACGCTTCGCCTACCTGACCCTGGAGCTGAGCGGCCAGGTGATGGTCTTCGCCCATGAAGGCCATGGCCGCCTGCGCCAGTTGCAGACCTACGACCTGGCCCCGGCCGGCTTCCAGGGCAAGGTCGGCGCCGGCGCCCTGCACCTGTCCGCCGACGGCCGCTTCCTCGGCGTGCTCAACCGTGGCGACGACAACCACCTGGTGACCTTCGCCGTCGACCCGGCCAGCGGCCAGCTGCGCTTCGTCGAGCGGCGCTCGATGGAAGGCGCGGAACCGCGCGAGTTCGCCTTCGCGCCCGGCGGGCGCTTCGTCCTCGTGGCCAACCAGAACAGCAACCAGCTACGGGTGTTCGCTCGCGATCCGCAGAGCGGGCAGGTAGGCAAGACGTTGCAGAGCGTCGAGGTGGGCTCGCCGAGTGATTTGCGGTTCGTGGCGGTGCCGTGAGTTCGCGTTCGGCCCGCTGGTGAGACAGGTACGCCGCCCGGGAGGGCGAAACAAGACGCTGAGGCAGGCACGGCAAGCCGCTAGGCCGCCCAGCCTGAAGCCCGTTCAAGCTTTAAGCGACACCCTTCCTCAGTTGTTAACTGCCATGCAGGCAGCCAAGTCGCGAGCGATATAGAGCCGTAGGGCGAATGCCGCCATAGGCGGTATCCGCCGAAACCCCTGATAAGCGGCGGATAACCGCAAGCGGTCATCCGCCCTACGGAACCCGGCTCGACCTGTGGCGGTCTGGCATGCACGAAGCCATGCTTGCCCGCCAATCGGTGGAGCGAGGGAAACGCAGTAACAGCCGAAGGCTGGAACCCCGGTCGCGCAGCGGCTGGGGCCGGATGCCGGGGCGAACGCTCCTGGTTAGTTCTTTCGGGCCGGCCATCGGGCGCTTGAAAGAAGTGACTCGCCCGGGAAGGCGAAACAGGACGTCGGGGCAGGCACGGCAAGCAGCCAGACCACCCAGCCTGACGCCCACCCAAGCTTTGAGCGACACCCTCCCCCTGCGACAAATCGCCAGCCCCCTCCTCCCACAGCTCAACGGCGCCCGCAAATCCGCCCGCAGCCCGCGCCCGCCAAGCCCTCCAGCCCTGTCCGCGGCGCCCTTGACCTCAACTTAAGTTGAGGTTCTATAGTCCCCGCAGCGGTCACACCGCTCCGTTTCCCCAAGGACCACGAACAGCCCCGGCGGCCGCTTCGCGACGCCGGATGGCGCCCAGCACAAGGAACGACACATGCAGCGCTTCATCGATAACTCGCTCGAAAGCAACTGGCTCTGGCTCACCGCCCGGATCTGCCTGGCCCTGATGTTCGTCGCCTCGGGACTGGCGAAGCTGTTCGACTACCAGGCCAGCCTGGAGGAAATGCGCGCCGCCGGCCTGGAGCCGGCCTGGCTGTTCAACATCGCCACCGCCATCACCCTGCTGGCCGGCTCCGCGCTGGTCCTGCTGGACCGCAAGCTTTGGCTCGGCGCCGGGGCGCTGGCGGTGTTCCTGCTGCTGACCATCCTCATCGTCCATACCTTCTGGAGCAAGACCGGCGTCGAAGCCAAGCTGGCGATGTTCTTCGCCCTCGAGCACATCGCGGTGATCGGCGGCCTGATCGCCACGGCGATCGCCAGCGCGCTGCGCCAGCGACTGCGCCAGGAAACGCCCGTCGCCGCCACCTACCAGAAGGCCTGAGGCAATCATGCAGAAACCCGTCCTGATCGCCAGCGCCGCGCTGCTCTGCGCGGCCGTCGTCGGCATCGCCGTGTACGCCACCGGTTCGGCGAAGAAAGACACCGGCGGCTTCGCCGGCTACCCACCGGTGAAAGTCGCCCTCGCCACGGTGGAGCGCCGGGTGGTGCCGCGTCTCTTCGACGGCGTCGGCGAACTGGAAGCGGGCCGCCAGGTCCAGGTGGCCGCCGAAGCGGCCGGACGGATCACCCGCATCGCCTTCGAGTCCGGCCAGCAGGTCGAGCGGGGCCAGTTGCTGGTGCAGCTCAACGACGCGGTGGAACAGGCCGACCTGATCCGCCTCAAGGCGCAGTTGCGCAACGCCGAGATCCTGCATGCCCGGGCGCGCAAGCTGGTGGAGCGCAACGTCGCCTCGCAGGAGCAGCTGGACAATGCCGTCGCCGCCCGCGACATGGCGCTCGGCGCGGTGCGCCAGACCCAGGCGCTGATCGAGCAGAAGGCGATCCGCGCGCCCTTCTCCGGCCGGCTCGGCATCCGCCGCGTGCACCTCGGCCAATACCTCGGCATCGCCGAGCCGGTGGCCAGCCTGGTGGATGCGCGGACCCTCAAGAGCAACTTTTCCCTGGACGAAAGCACCAGCCCCGAGCTGAAGGTCGGACAGACCCTCGAGGTGCTGGTCGACGCCTACCCGGGGCGCAGCTTCCCGGCGCGCATCAGCGCCATCGACCCGCTGATCGGCAAGTCGCGCACGGTGCAGGTCCAGGCCGTGCTGGAGAACCCCGAGGGCCTGCTCGCCGCCGGGATGTTCGCCAGCGTTCGCGTCTCGCGCAAGGCCGACGCGCCGTCGCTGAGCGTGCCGGAAACCGCGGTCACCTACACCGCCTACGGCGACACCGTGTTCGTCGCCCGCCAGGAGGGCGACCAGCCGCTCAGCGCCAGGCGCGTCTCGGTGCGGGTCGGCGAGCGCTGGGACGGTCGCGTGGAAATCCTCCAGGGCCTCGCCGAGGGCGACCGGGTGGTGACCTCCGGGCAGATCAACCTGAGCGACGGCATGGCCGTGGAACCGGTCAAGGAAGACACCCTGAGCAGCGCCGCGCTCCCCGTGCCGGTCGCCGGCCGCTGAAGGAAACCCGCGATGACCTTTACCGACCTGTTCGTCCGCCGGCCGGTGCTGGCGCTGGTGGTCAGCACGCTGATCCTGCTGCTCGGCCTGTTCTCCCTGGGCAAGCTGCCGATCCGCCAGTATCCGCTGCTGGAAAGCTCGACCATCACCGTCACCACCGAATATCCCGGCGCCTCCGCCGACCTCATGCAGGGCTTCGTCACCCAGCCGATCGCCCAGGCGGTGTCCTCGGTGGAAGGCATCGACTACCTGTCCTCGACCTCGGTGCAGGGGCGCAGCGTGGTGACCATCCGCATGCTGCTCAACCGCGACTCGACCCAGGCGATGACCGAGACCATGGCCAAGGTCAACTCGGTGCGCTACAAGCTGCCCGAGCGTGCCTACGACTCGGTGATCGAGCGCTCTTCCGGCGAGACCACCGCGGTGGCCTATGTCGGCTTCTCCAGCAAGACCCTGCCGATCCCGGCGCTGACCGACTACCTGTCGCGGGTGGTCGAGCCGATGTTCTCCTCCATCGACGGCGTGGCCAAGGTCCAGACCTTCGGCGGCCAGCGCCTGGCCATGCGCCTCTGGCTCGACGCCGATCGCCTCGCCGGGCGCGGCCTGACCGCCTCCGACGTGGCCGAGGCGATCCGCCGCAACAACTACCAGGCCGCGCCGGGAATGGTGAAGGGTCAGTACGTGCTGTCCAACGTGCGGGTCAACACCGACCTGACCAATGTCGACGACTTCCGCGAGATGGTCATCCGCAACGATGGCAACGGCCTGGTCCGCCTGCGCGATGTCGGCACCGTCGAGCTGGGCGCCGCGGCCACCGAGACCAGCGCGCTGATGGACGGCGAACCGGCGGTGCACCTGGGGCTGTTCCCGACGCCCACCGGCAACCCGCTGGTGATCGTCGACGGCATCCGCAAGCTGCTGCCGGATATCCAGAAGACCCTGCCGCCGGACGTCCGCGTCGACCTCGCCTACGAGACCTCGCGCTTCATCCAGGCGTCCATCGACGAGGTGGTGCGGACCCTGGTCGAGGCCCTGGTGATCGTGGTGCTGGTGATCTACCTCTGCCTCGGCTCGCTGCGCAGCGTGCTGATCCCGGTGGCGACCATTCCTCTGTCGATGCTCGGCGCCGCCGCGCTGATGCTGGCCTTCGGCTTCAGCGTCAACCTGCTGACCCTGCTGGCGATGGTGCTGGCCATCGGGCTGGTGGTGGACGACGCCATCGTGGTGGTGGAGAACGTCCACCGCCACATCGAGGAAGGCAAGTCGCCGGTGGCGGCGGCGCTGATCGGCGCCCGCGAAGTGGCCGGCCCGGTGATCGCCATGACCATCACCCTGGCCGCCGTATATACCCCCATCGGCCTGATGGGCGGCCTCACCGGCGCGCTGTTCCGCGAGTTCGCCCTGACCCTGGCCGGCGCGGTGATCGTTTCCGGGGTGGTGGCGCTGACCCTGTCGCCGGTGATGAGTTCGCTGCTGCTCCAGGCCCACCAGAACGAGGGCCGCATGGGCCGCGCCGCCGAATGGTTCTTCGGCGGCCTGACGCGGCGCTACGGGCAGGTCCTGGAATTCTCCCTGGGCCACCGCTGGCTGACCGGCGGCCTGGCATTGCTGGTGTGCATCAGCCTGCCGCTGCTGTATTCGATGCCCAAGCGCGAACTGGCGCCGACCGAGGACCAGGCCGCGGTGCTCACCGCGATCAAGGCGCCGCAGCACGCCAACCTCGACTACGTCGAACTGTTCGCGCGCAAGCTCGACCGGGTCTATACCAGCATCCCGGAAACCGTGGGCACCTGGATCATCAACGGCACCGACGGACCGGCGGCGAGCTTCGGCGGGATAAACCTGGCGGTCTGGGACAAGCGCGAGCGCGACGCCTCGGCGATCCAGTCCGAGCTGCAGGGCAAGGTCGGCGACGTCGAGGGCAGCAGCATCTTCGCCTTCCAGCTGGCCGCCCTGCCCGGCTCCACCGGCGGCCTGCCGGTACAACTGGTGCTGCGCAGCCCGCAGGACTATCCGGTGCTTTACCGGACCATGGAAGAGATCAAGCAGAAGGCCCGGCAGAGCGGCCTGTTCGTGGTGGTCGACAGCGACCTGGACTACAACAACCCGGTGGTGCAGATCCGTATCGACCGGGCCAAGGCCAACAGCCTGGGCATCCGCATGCAGGACATCGGCGAGTCGCTGGCGGTGCTGGTGGGCGAGAACTACATCAACCGCTTCGGCATGGAAGGCCGCTCCTACGACGTGATCCCGCAGAGCCTGCGCGACCAGCGCTTCACCCCGCAGGCGCTGGCCCGGCAGTTCGTGCGCACCCAGGACGGCAATCTGGTGCCGCTGTCGACGGTGGTACGGGTGGAACTCAAGGTCGAGCCGAACAAGCTGATCCAGTTCGACCAGCAGAACGCCGCGACCCTCCAGGCGATTCCCGCGCCCGGCGTCTCCATGGGCCAGGCGGTGGCCTTCCTTGACGAGGTGGCGCGCGGCCTGCCGGCCGGCTTCAGCCACGACTGGCAATCCGACTCGCGGCAGTACACCCAGGAAGGCAATACCCTGGCCTTCGCCTTCCTCGCCGCGCTGGTGGTGATCTACCTGGTGCTCGCCGCGCAGTACGAGAGCCTGGCCGACCCGCTGATCATCCTGATCACCGTGCCGCTGTCGATCTGCGGCGCCCTGCTGCCGCTGGCGCTGGGCTACGCGACGATGAACATCTATACGCAGATCGGCCTGGTCACCCTGATCGGCCTGATCAGCAAGCACGGCATCCTCATGGTCGAGTTCGCCAACGAACTGCAGGTCCACGAGCGCCTCGACCGCCGCGCGGCGATCCTGCGCGCCGCGCAGATCCGCCTGCGACCGGTGCTGATGACCACCGCGGCGATGGTCTTCGGCCTGGTGCCACTGCTCTTCGCCAGCGGCGCAGGCGCCGCCAGCCGCTTCGGCCTGGGCGTGGTGATCGTCTGCGGGATGCTGGTCGGCACCCTCTTCACCCTGTTCGTGCTGCCCACCGTCTACACCCTGCTGGCGCGCAACCACGCGGAAGTCGACCAGAGCCCGCGCAACCGCCAACTGGCCGAGGCCGACCTCCTGGTGAACAAGACATGAAGCATCCGCACTTCCCGCGCCTGGCGCTGGCCCTGGGCATCGCCGCGAGCCTGGCGGCCTGCAGCGTCGGCCCCGACTACCAGCGCCCGCAGACGCCGGCGACACGCATCGCCAGCCAGCACGCCGGCGAGTTCTCCGCCGAGCGGCGGCAGGCGCCCTGGTGGAGCTTCTTCGACGACCCGCAACTGGTGCGCCTCGTCGACCAGGCGCTGGCGCGCAACCACGATATCCGCGAGGCCCGCGCCAACCTGCGCAGCGCCCGCGCGCTGTACGACGAGCGCTGGCTCGACCAGTTGCCCCAGGTGACCAGCCAGGCCGGCTACAACCGCAGCCTCGCGCAGCAGGCGGACTACGACGGCGAGCCGCGCCGGAGACTTTCGGAGAGCTACCGCGCCGGCTTCGACGCGCAGTGGGAAATCGATCTGTTCGGCCGCCTCGGGCATCTTTCCGATGCCGCCCTGGCGCGTGCCGAAGCGGCCAGTGCCGACCTCGAGCTGGCGCGCCTGAGCATCGCCGCCGACACCGCCCGCGCCTACTTCGAGGTCCAGGGCTACCAGCGCCGCCTGGACGTGGCCCGCGCCCAGGTGCGCAGCTGGCGCGACACCCTGGAACTGACCCGCAGCAGCCTGCAGCTGGGCAGCGGCCTGCCGGAAGAGGTGGAGAACGCCCAGGCCAACCTGTCGCGCAGCGAAGCGGCGGTTCCGCCGCTGACCAGCGCGCTGGAGGCCGCCCGCTACCGCCTCGACGTGTTGCGCGGCGAGGCGCCGGGCAGCGGCGCCCCGATACTCGACGGCGGCGCCGCGCCTGTGGCGAAGAACCTGCCGCTGGGCGACGTCGACTACCTGATCCTCCAGCGCCCCGACGTCATCAGCGCCGAACGGCAACTGGCGGCGAGCAGCGAGGATGTCGGCGCGGCCACCGCCGAGCTGTATCCGCGCCTCGACCTGGGCGGCTTCATCGGCTTCTTCGCCTTGCGCAGCGGCGACCTCGGCAGCGCTTCGCGTGCCTTCGAACTGGCGCCCGCGGTCAGCTGGCCGGCGTTCCGCCTGGGCAACGTGCGGGCGCGCCTGCGCGCCGCCGAGGCGCACTCCGACGCCGCCCTGGCGCGCTACCAGCGCACCCTGCTGCTGGCCCAGGAGGATGTCGGCAACGCTCTCAACCAGTTGGCCGAGCACCAGCGCCGGCTGGTCGCCCTGGTGCGCTCCGCGAGCCACGCCGGCAACGCCCTGGAGATCGCCAACGAACGCTACCGCGCCGGCGCCGGCAGCTACCTGGCGGTGCTGGAGAACCAGCGCGCGCTGTATCAGATCCGCGAGGAACTGGCACAGGCGGAGACCGCCTCGTTCGTCAACGTCATCGCCCTCTACAAGGCACTCGGCTGGGGCACCGACAGTCGTTTGCCGGAGGTCCGCCAACTGGCCGCCGGCGAAGGCCGTTGAGGCGGCCGGCTCAGGCCCTGGCGGCGACGATCATGCGCGTCTCCATCGGCAGGTCGACGATCCGCTCCACCGCGAAGCCGCCACGCCCCAGCAGCCCGACGACCTCCTCGGTGGTGCGGTGGCGGCCGTCGCAGGCCATGAACAGGTGCACGTCCCAGAGCACCGACATCGGCGACGGTTCGCTGGCCGAGATGGTCCGCTCGATCACCACCACCCGGCCGTCCTCGGCCATCGCCTGGCGGCAGTTGCCGAGCAGGACGAGACTGGTGGCCTCGTCGAGGTCGCCGATGATCCGCGACAACAGGTAGAAGTCGCCGTTGGCCGGCACCTCGCGCAACATGTCGCCGCCCACCAGGCTGACACGCTCGCCCGCCAGCAGGCCGGCGAGGTTGTCGCGGGCCACGGCGAGCGAACCTTCGCGATCGAGCATCACCCCGCGTGCGCTGGGCTCGGCTTCCAGGATCACCTTGGTCAGTTCGCCGGAACCGCCACCGACGTCGACGAAGCAGCGCTCGCGGAAGTCCAGGAGACCGGGGATCTGGTGGAAGGCCAGGTTGCTCGCCTTCATCGCCAGCAGGAAGCGCCGGCCGGCGTCCGGACAGCGACGCAGGTAGGCATAGAAACTCTCGCCGAAGGCCAGCTCGAAGCCCGGCGTGCCGCCGAGCAGGGCTTCGTAGGCGTGGGTCCAGGCGGCATGGAACTCCTCGCCGTAGAACAGCACCATGTCGCGGAAGGAGCCGGGCGCTTCGCGCAGCAACTGGCTGGTGGGGGTGTTGGTGTAGCCGCCACGGGCATCGCCCTGGAATATCTCGAAGCCCACCAGCAGGCGCATCAGCCGGTGGATGCGTTCGGCATCGGAGCCGACCGCGGCGGCCAGGGCTTCGTCGGTGTCGACCCCGCTTTCGATCAGGTCGGCCAGCCCCAGCCGCGTGGCGGCGTAGACGCAACGCGACTTCCATTCCCCCGTAACAACTTGTATCAAATCGCGCGCAGCAGCAAGATTCGTGTTGTTCATGTTTTATTCTCTCTCGTTACACATTTCTGTAACCCGAGAACTATCCGAGCGCTCTAACTCGCACTTTTCACCGCCATGGCGAAAAACACCACAGAACGCAAAAGTTCATTCGGATCATTGAGAAGAAAATGCGCCCACCCCTTGGGGCCAGCGCCACCTGGATCTCGGTGCAACAACAACTCCGGAATATTCGAAGCGCCCGTTCCAGAGCTATTCCCCGTCTATCGAAAGTACGAAATGACAACTTCGACACAGCCAGCGACGGTGCGGGGAAGCCCAGCTTAGCAATTCCGGATACCCTGTCTGGCACCTACCAGATCTTGTAGTTGAGCCGGCACGATCGTTCTGTGTTTTATGCAATCCACATCAGCGACCAGGGATGCTGGCTATTTGAACTATTTCACGGAATCACGCTGAAAGTCTCCGCGACCTCGTCCGTCGCAACTTAACGAAAGCATTACGAACTCATTACCAAAAGGTTCCCAATGGAAACCCGACAGGGAATTTCTATTGCCTTTCGAAAAGTCGAAAACGCGAACGACGACATGTAACGCGGGATTTCAAGGCCCCTGTAAATAGTGTGCGCATCGAATCTCGCTCCTTTGCGGAGCGACGAACTCCTGCGCCTCGACGAATGACGACTGCCGCATGGAAGAAGTTTTCCCCCGGCATACCCGAGAGACCTCCCGGAGGCAGGCATGAGCGGCCAGCGCTACAGCGATACCCCGGTCGACATCCAGCGAATGCGGCGCCTGAATCGCGCCACGGTGGAGCGCTACATGGCGCTGAAGGGCGCCGAGCGGCTGCAGCGGCATCGCCTGTTCCACGCCGATGGCTGCGCCGGGAACTGGACCACCGACAGCGGCGAGCCCCTGGTTTTCCAAGGCCACGAGAGCCTGGCGCGGCTCGAGCGCTGGCTCGAGGAGTGCTTTCCCGACTGGCAGTGGCACAACGTGCGGATCTTCGAGACCGAGGATCCGAACCACTTCTGGGTGGAGTGCGACGGACGCGGCAAGGTGCTGCTGCCCGGCTACCCGGAGGGCTATTGCGAGAACCACTACATCCATTCCTTCGAACTCGAGAGCGGCCGGATAAGACGCAATCGCGAGTTCATGAATCCGTTGCAGAAGTTCCGCGCCCTGGGAATTCCCGTGCCTTCAATACAACGTGAAGGCCTTCCCAGTTCGAATGTCATCGACCGCCATGGAGTAGCAAAGATGCCCGACACGACCAGCCTTTCAAACTACAGCGAAACCGAGCAACTTCGCGAAAAGAATCGCGCCACCGTAGAAAAATACATGAATACCAAGGGCCAGGATCGCCTGCGCCGCCATGAACTTTTCGTCGAGGATGGTTGCGGCGGCCTGTGGACCACCGATACCGGCGAACCGATCGTCATTCGCGGCAAGGATAAACTTGCAGAACATGCCGTCTGGTCATTGAAATGTTTTCCCGACTGGGAGTGGTACAACATCAAGATATTCGGAACCGACGACCCCAATCATTTCTGGGTCGAATGCGATGGCCACGGCAAGATTCTCTTTCCAGGTTATCCCGAAGGTTATTACGAAAATCACTTCTTGCATTCCTTCGAACTCGAAGACGGCAAGATAAAACGCAACCGCGAGTTCATGAATGTATTCCAGCAACTGCGCGCCTTGAGCATTCCGGTTCCGGAAATAAAACGCGAAGGCATTCCCACTTGATCGAATCGATATCTCCGGCCGAAGGGGGACCCAGCATGGACGATCTATTGCAACGCGTACGGCGCTGCGAAGCGCTGCAGCAACCCGAGTGGGGCGATGCGTCGCGGCTGCGCGAGGTGCAGGCGTACCTGCGCGGCAGCCCGGCGCTGATCCGCGCCGGCGACATCCTGGCCCTGCGCGCGACCCTGGCGCGGGTGGCGCGCGGCGAGGCGCTGGTAGTGCAGTGCGGCGACTGCGCCGAGGACATGGACGACCACCATGCCGAGAACGTGGCGCGCAAGGCGGCGGTGCTGGAACTGCTGGCCGGCGCCCTGCGCCTGGCCGGCAAGCGCCCGGTGATCCGCGTCGGGCGCATCGCCGGGCAGTACGCCAAGCCGCGCTCCAAGCCGCACGAGCAGGTCGACGGGCAGACCCTGCCGGTCTACCGCGGCGACATGGTCAACGGCCGCGAGGCTCACGCCGAGCGGCGCCAGGCCGATCCGCAGCGGATCCTCAAGGGCTACGCGGCGGCGCGCAACGTCATGCGTCACCTGGGCTGGGACGCCGCTTCCGGGCAGGAGGCGAACGCCTCGCCGGTGTGGACCAGCCACGAGATGCTGCTGCTCGACTACGAGCTGGCGATGCTGCGCGAGGACGAGCAGCGCCGGGTCTACCTCGGCTCGACCCATTGGCCGTGGATCGGCGAGCGCACCCGCCAGGTCGATGGCGCCCACGTGGCGCTGCTGGCCGAGGTGCTCAACCCGGTGGCCTGCAAGGTCGGCCCGGAGATCGGCCGCGAGCAGTTGCTGGCGCTCTGCGAGCGCCTCGATCCGCGCCGCGAGCCGGGGCGCCTGACGCTGATCGCGCGGATGGGCGCGCAGAAGGTCGGCGAGCGCCTGCCGCCGCTGGTGGAGGCGGTGCGCGCGGCCGGGCACCCGGTGATCTGGCTGAGCGACCCGATGCACGGCAACACCATCGTCGCCCCCTGCGGCAACAAGACCCGCCTGGTGCGCAGCATCGCCGAGGAGGTGGCGGCGTTCCGCCTGGCGGTGTCCGGCTCCGGCGGGGTGGCCGCCGGGCTGCACCTGGAGACCACCCCGGACGACGTCACCGAGTGCGTCGCCGATTCCAGCGGCCTGCATCAGGTCGGCCGGCACTACACCAGCCTCTGCGATCCGCGGCTCAACCCCTGGCAGGCGCTCAGCGCGGTGATGGCCTGGTCCGGCGCGCAGGCGATCCCGAGCGCAACCTTCCCCCTGGAGACCGTGGCATGAGCGGCATTCCCGAAATCCTCGCCTATCCCTTGCCGACCGCCGGCCAGCTGCCGGCCAACCTGGCGCGCTGGAACCTGGAGCCGGCGCGCGCGGTGCTGCTGGTGCACGACATGCAGCGCTACTTCCTGCGCCCGCTGCCGGCGAGCCTGCGCGCCGACCTGGTGGCCAACGCCGCGCGACTGCGCCGCTGGTGCGCCGGGCAGGGCGTGCAGATCGCCTACACCGCCCAGCCGGGCAGCATGACCGAGGAGCAGCGCGGCCTGCTCAAGGACTTCTGGGGCCCGGGCATGCGCGCCAGTCCCGCCGACCGCGAGGTGGTCGAGGAGCTGGCGCCGGGGCCGGACGACTGGCTGCTGACCAAGTGGCGCTACAGCGCCTTCTTCCACTCCGACCTGTTGCAGCGCATGCGCGCCGCCGGCCGCGACCAGCTGGTGCTGTGCGGCGTGTATGCCCACGTCGGGGTGCTGATCTCCACGGTCGACGCCTACTCCAACGACATCCAGCCGTTCCTGGTGGCCGACGCCATCGCCGACTTCAGCGAGGCGCACCACCGCATGGCCCTGGAATACGCTGCCAGCCGCTGCGCGATGGTGGTCACCACCGACGAGGTGCTCGCATGAACGGCCTGCCCACATCGCTGCTGCAACGCCTGCTCGAGCGGCCGGCGCCGTTCGCCTTGCTCTACCGTCCGGAAAGCAATGGCCCGGGCCTGCTCGACGTGATCCGTGGCGAGGCGCACGAGCTGCGCAGCCTGGCCGAGCTGCCGCTGGACGAGCCCGGCGCCGGCCTGCCGCGCCACGACCTGCTGGCGCTGATTCCCTACCGGCAGATCGCCGAGCGCGGCTTCGAGGCGCTCGACGACGGCGCGCCGCTGCTGGCGCTGAAGGTCCTGGAGCAGGAGCTGCTGCCGCTGGAACAGGCCCTGGCGCTGCTGCCGAACCAGGCGCTGGCCCTGGACGAGGAAGGCTTCGACCTCGACGACGAGGAATACGCCGAGGTGGTCCGGCGGGTCATCGCCGACGAGATCGGCCGCGGCGAAGGCGCCAACTTCGTGATCAAGCGGCGCTTCCAGGCGCGCATCGACGGCTACGCCACGGCCAGCGCGCTGAGCTTCTTCCGCCAGTTGCTGCTGCGCGAGAAGGGCGCCTACTGGACCTTCATCATCCACACCGGCGAACGCACCCTGGTCGGCGCCTCGCCCGAGCGGCACATCAGCGTGCGCGACGGCCTGGCGGTGATGAACCCGATCAGCGGCACCTACCGCTATCCGCCGAGCGGGCCGGACCTGGCCGAGGTCATGGAATTCCTCGACAACCGCAAGGAAGCCGACGAGCTGTACATGGTGGTCGACGAGGAACTGAAGATGATGGCGCGGATCTGCGAGGACGGCGGCCGGGTGCTCGGTCCCTACCTCAAGGAGATGGCGCACCTGGCGCACACCGAGTACTTCATCGAGGGCCAGAGCAACCGTGACGTGCGCGAGATCCTGCGCGAGACGCTGTTCGCCCCGACCGTCACCGGCAGCCCGCTGGAAAGCGCCTGCCGGGTGATCCGCCGCTACGAGCCGCAGGGGCGCGGCTACTACAGCGGGGTCGCGGCGCTGATCGGCGGCGACGGCCAGGGCGGGCGCACGCTGGACTCGGCGATCCTGATCCGCACCGCCGAGATCGAGGCCGACGGTCGCCTGCGCATCGGCGTCGGCTCGACCATCGTGCGCCACTCCGATCCCCGCGGCGAGGCCGCGGAAAGCCGCGCCAAGGCCTCCGGGCTGATCGCCGCGCTGAAGAGCCAGGCACCGCAGCGCCTGGGCTCGCATCCGCACGTGGTGGCGGCGCTGGCCAGCCGCAACGCGCCGATCGCCGACTTCTGGCTGCGCGGCACCAGCGAGCGCCAGCAGTTGCAGGCCGACCTCTCCGGACGCGAGGTGCTGATCGTCGACGCCGAGGACACCTTCACCTCGATGATCGCCAAGCAGCTCAAGTCGCTGGGCCTGGCGGTGAGCGTGCGCGGCTTCCAGGAGCCGTACTCGTTCGACGGCTACGACCTGGTGATCATGGGCCCCGGCCCGGGCAACCCCACCGAGGTCGGCCAGCCGAAGATCGGCCACCTGCACCTGGCCATCCGTTCGCTGCTCAGCGAGCGCCGGCCGTTCCTCGCCGTGTGCCTGAGCCACCAGGTGCTGAGCCTGTGCCTGGGCCTGGACCTGCAACGCCGGCAGGAGCCCAACCAGGGCGTGCAGAAACAGATCGACCTGTTCGGCGCCGCCGAGCGCGTCGGCTTCTACAACACCTTCGCCGCGCGCGCCCTGCAGGACCGCATCGAGATCCCCGAGGTCGGCCCGATCGAGATCAGCCGCGACCGCGAGACCGGCGAGGTCCATGCCCTGCGCGGGCCGCGCTTCGCCTCCATGCAATTCCACCCCGAATCGGTGCTGACCCGCGAGGGTCCGCGCATCATCGCCGACCTGCTGCGCCACGCGCTGGTCGAGCGGCGGCCCTGAGCCAGGAGACCCCATGCACAGATATGTCGTGATAGACGCCTTCGCCAGCGAACCGCTGCAAGGCAACCCGGTGGCGGTGTTCTTCGACTGCGACGACCTCAGCGGCGAGCGCATGCAGCGCATGGCGCGGGAGATGAACCTGTCGGAGAGCACCTTCGTGCTCCGCCCGCAAGAGGACGGCGACGCGCGCATCCGCATCTTCACCCCGGTCAACGAACTGCCGTTCGCCGGCCACCCGCTGCTGGGCACCGCCATCGCCCTGGGCGCCGAGACCGACAAGGACAGCCTGTTCCTGGAGACCAGGATGGGCACCGTGCCCTTCACCCTGGAGCGCCAGGACGGCAAGGTGGTGGCCTGCAGCATGCGGCAGCCGATCCCCACCTGGGAGCACTTCGGCCGCCCGGCCGAGCTGCTCGCCGCCCTCGGCCTGAAGGGCTCGACCTTTCCCATCGAGGTCTACCGCAACGGCCCGCGCCACGTGTTCGTCGGCCTGGAGAGCGTCGCCGCGCTGTCCGCGCTGCACCCCGACCACCGCGCCCTGTGCGACTTCCCGGACCTGGCGGTGAACTGCTTCGCCGGCGCCGGGCGGCACTGGCGCAGCCGCATGTTCTCGCCGGCCTACGGCGTGGTCGAGGACGCCGCCACCGGCTCCGCCGCCGGGCCGCTGGCGATCCACCTGGCGCGCCACCGGCAGATCCCCTACGGGCAGCAGATCGAGATCCTCCAGGGCGTCGAGATCGGCCGGCCGTCGCGCATGTACGCGCGCGCCGAGGGCGCCGGCGAGCGGGTCTCGGCGGTGGAAGTGTCGGGCAACGGCGCGGCCTTCGCCGAAGGCCGGGCCTACCTGTGAACCCCCAGAGCAAAGGAGCGCCGCCATGGGCGTGAACCCGAACATCTCCGAGTCCCTCACCGGGACCATCGAAGCCGCCTTCCCGGAGTTCGAGGCGCCGCCGGCGAACCCCATGCAGGTCCTGCGCAACTGGCTGGAACGCGCCCGCCGCTATGGCGTGCGCGAGCCGCGGGCGCTGGCCCTGGCCACGGTCGACGGGCAGGGCCGGCCATCGACGCGGATCGTGGTGATCGCCGAACTCGGCGAGCGCGGGGTGGTGTTCGCCACCCACGCCGACAGCCAGAAGGGCCGCGAACTGGCGCAGAACCCCTGGGCCTCGGGAGTGCTGTACTGGCGCGAGAGCAGCCAGCAGGTGATCCTCAACGGCATCGCCGAACGCCTGCCCGACGCACGCGCCGACGCCCAGTGGCTGAGCCGCCCGTACCAGACCCACCCGATGTCCATCGCCTCGCGGCAGAGCCAGACCCTCGCCGACATCCACGCCCTGCGCGCCGAGGCCCGCCGCCTGGCCGAAACCGCCGGCCCGCTGCCGCGCCCGCCGGGCTATTGCCTGTTCGAGCTGTGCCTGGAGTCGGTGGAGTTCTGGGGCAACGGCACCGAGCGCCTGCACGAACGCCTGCGCTACGACCGCGACGAGGGAGGCTGGAGGCACCGCTACCTGCAACCGTGACGATGCCGTAGCGCCGGCGTTTTACGGCGGATAACCGCACGCGGTTATTCGCCCTACGCGGCCTCGGAGCCCACCCGGTTCACGGTGGATAACCGCACGTGGCCTCGGAATCCGGCCGTAGGGCGAATAACGCCACCGGCGTTATCCGCCGCTGCGCCGACGTTTCATGGCGGATAACCGCACGCGGTTATTCGCCCTACGCGGCCTCGGAGCCCACCCGTTTCACGGTGGTTAACCGCACGCGGTCTCGGAATCGGGCCGTAGGGCGGATAACGCCACCGGCGTTTCACGGCGGATGATCGCAAGCGCTCATCCGTCGCAGCCGAACATCCATCGATTCGAACACTCGAGAAAAGGAAGCACCCATGAGCGAACCCATCGATATTCTCATCGCCGGCGCCGGCATCGGCGGCCTCAGTTGCGCCCTGGCCCTGCACCAGGCCGGCATCGGCAAGGTCACGCTGCTGGAAAGCAGCAGCGAGATACGCCCCCTCGGCGTCGGCATCAATATCCAGCCGGCGGCGGTCGAGGCCCTCGCCGAACTGGGCCTCGGCCCGGCGCTGGCGGCAACCGCCATCCCCACCCACGAGTTGCGCTACATCGACCAGAGCGGCGCCACGGTGTGGTCCGAGCCGCGCGGGGTGGAAGCCGGCAACGCCTATCCGCAGTACTCCATTCACCGCGGCGAACTGCAGATGATCCTGCTCGCCGCGGTGCGCGAACGCCTCGGCCAACAGGCGGTACGCACCGGCCTCGGCGTGGAGCGCATCGAGGAGCGCGACGGCCGCGTGCTGATCGGTGCCCGCGACGGCCAGGGCAAGCCCCAGGCGCTCGGTGCCGATGTGCTGGTCGGCGCCGATGGCATCCATTCGAAGGTGCGCGCGCACCTGCATCCCGACCAGGGGCCGCTGTCCCATGGTGGAATCACCATGTGGCGCGGCGTCACCGAGTTCGACCGCTTTCTCGACGGCAAGACCATGATCGTCGCCAACGACGAGCACTGGTCGCGCCTGGTCGCCTACCCCATCTCGGCGCGCCACGCGGCCGAAGGCAAGTCGCTGGTGAACTGGGTGTGCATGGTGCCGAGCGCCGCCGTCGGCCAGCTCGACAACGAGGCCGACTGGAACCGTGACGGGCGCCTGGAAGACGTGCTGCCGTTCTTCGCCGACTGGGACCTGGGCTGGTTCGACATCCGCGACCTGCTGACCCGCAACCAGTTGATCCTGCAGTACCCGATGGTCGACCGCGATCCGCTGCCGCACTGGGGCCGGGGACGCATCACCCTGCTCGGCGACGCTGCCCACCTGATGTATCCGATGGGCGCCAACGGCGCCTCGCAGGCGATCCTCGACGGCATCGAGCTGGCCGCCGCGTTGGCGCGCAACGCCGACGTGGCCGAGGCCCTGCGCGAATACGAGGAGGCGCGGCGGCCGATGGCCAACAAGATCATCCTGGCCAACCGCGAACGGGAAAAAGAGGAATGGGCCGCTGCCTCGCGGCCGAAAACCGAGAAGAGCGCGGCGCTGGAGGCGATCACCGGCAGCTACCGCAACCAGGTGGAACGGCCGCGCTAGCAAGGCCGGGCAGACCGCCGCGCCTGCCCTCTCCCAGCTCTCCCGCGAGCGGGAGAGCTGGCGTCCGTGCGGTGCCGGGCGCAGCGCTCCTATCGGCAGCGCCTCAGGCCTCTTCCGCCCGCCCCTTCCACTCCCCGCGCCCTTCGCGGGCCTGCAGTCGCAGGGCGAGCAGCAGGGCCAGCACCGCCAGGGCGCTGCCGCTGAGGAAACCGCCGGCGTAGCCGATCTGTGCGGTGAGGCTGACCAGGAACGAAGATGCCAGCATCTCGCCGAGGTCGCGGGTGCTCTGCACCGCGGTGACGTCGGTGCCGGCCTGATCGCCCTGGCCGGCGAAGCGCATCGCCGCGGTGAGGATCGCCACCGAGGTGATGCCGGTGGCCAGCGAGCCGATCAGCACGCAGGCCCAGGCCAGTCCTTCGCTCAGCGCCAACCAGCGGCTGGCCTGCAGATACCAGAGCAGCGCCGAGCAGCCGGCGAGCACCACGCCGAGGGCGAAACCGCGCCACAGGCCGATCCGCCGGACCAGCCAGGCGCCGCCGCCGCAACCGAGGAATACCGTGACCAGGCCGCCGCTCATGCCCAGCCGGCCGATGTCCTGCAAGGACCAGCCGGCATCGCTGAGGTACAGCTTGGAGAGGCCGAAGCCGGATACCGCGGTCATCGCCGACAGCAGCGCCAGCGCCAGCAGCGAAGGCGCCAGCGGCCGACGCAGGAAGCGCAGCAGGCTGGCCTTGGCGGCCGGCGCCGGGGGTAGTTCGTGGGGATCGCCACGGCCCAGGGCGAGCACGCAGCACAGGCTTGCCAGCGGCACGCAGGCCATGACCAGGAAGGCTGCGCGCGGGCCGAAGTGGCCGGCAAGGATCAGGCTGCCGGCGCCACCGCCGAAGAAGCCGATCATCACCCCGGCGATCTGCACCGCGTTGACCTTGGCCAGCAGCTCGCCGCTGAAGTGCTCGGCCGCCATGCCGTCGGTGGCGATGTCCTGGGTCGCGCTGGCCAGCGAAGCCAGCGCCAGCAGGCCGACCGCCCAGCCGGCGCTGGCCACGCCGAGGCCGAGCGCCGCCAGGCCGAGCAGGCAGGCGAGGACGAGGCACTGCATCGGCAGGATCCAGCTGCGCCGCCGGCCGAGCCGGCGCGACCAGTGGTTGTCGACCCAGGGCGCCCAGAGGAACTTGACCACCCACGGCAGCCCAACCAACGGCAGGAAGGCCAGCGCCTGCAACGGCGCGCCGTCCTGGCGCAGGAGGGTGGGCAGGGCGTCCATCGCCAGGCCGATGGGTATGCCCTGGGACAGGTAGAGCAACGCCAGGGTGATGACCAGGCGACGGTGGCGATACAGCTCAAGCATGGCGGTCTCCGGGGAGGCGGGAAGGAATGGCGGGCGCCTGCGGGCGGCGGGCAGCGAACCGCCGGGGCATCAGAAGGTGCCCCGCAGGCTGACGTTGAAGCTGCGCGGCTCGCCGTAGCGGTTGTTCCAGTTGGGGTTGGACAGGCTCTGGTAATAGGTGCGGTCGAACAGGTTGTTGACGTTGACCGCCGCCGTCCAGTGCTCGTCGACCCTGTAGCCCAGGCGCAGGTTGACCAGCGCATAACCGCCCTGGCGCATGTCCACGCCGCGATAGTCGACGCTGTAGTCGCTCTGCGCCTGGACCCCGCCGCCGACGCTCCAGCGCCGGTCCTGCCAGGGCAGGTCGTAGTTGCTCCACAGGCGCAGCAGGTGCCGCGGGGTGAAGGTGGAATAGCGCGTACCCGAATCGACCTGGCTGTCCTTGAGGTACTCGGTGCTGGTGTAGGTGTAGCCCGCCGACAGGCTCCAGTAGGGCGTCAGGTAGCCGGTGCCTTCGAGTTCGAAGCCCTGGCTGCGGACCTTGCCGCCACTGATGTAGTACGGGTTGTTCGGCGGTCCGGGATGGTCCGGATCCTCCTGCGGGTTGTTCTCCAGGTCGATGCGGAACGCCGCCAGCGACAGGTTCAGGCGGCCATCGGCCAGCTCGCCCTTGATCCCGGTCTCGTAGGTCTTGCCTTCCACCGGGCGCAACGGTTCGCTGTTCCAGGTCTGGCGGTCCTGCGGCTGGTAGACCTCGGCATAGCTGGCGTACCACGACCAGTCGCGGGCGAAGTCCCAGATCAGGCCGCCGTAGGGGGTGAACTGGCGGCCCGGCTTGAAGCGGGTCGCCGGGGTGTCCTGGTCCCACCAGCTTTCGCGGCCGCCGAGCACCAGGGTCAGCGGCTCGGCCAGCTTGATCCGGCCCAGGGCATAGATGCCCTTCTGGGTGGTCGTGGTGGTGCCAGGCGAGCGATATGCGCCGATCTGCGGACGCGGCACGCTGTGCGGATCCCAGCGGTAGACGTTGACCGGGGTTTCCGCCAGGTTGAGGAGTTGCGCGGTGTCCTGGCGGGTCTCGCCCTGGGCGTAGGTGATCCCGCCGAGCAGTTCGTGGGTCAGGCCGAACAGTTGCAGCGGCCCGTTGAGGTTGGCGTCGAGGCTACGCTGGATGCTCTTGAACTTGTAGGCGGCGCCCATCAGCCGGCCGCCATCGCCGGTCTGCGGGTCGATGGCGCCGAACGAGCCGGCGTAGCGCAGGCGCGAGTCGGCTTCCTGGTATTCGGCGCTGACCTTGCCCTTCCAGCCGCCGCCCAGTTGCTGCTCCAGGGAGCCGAAGGCGCGGTAGGTATCCCACTTGAAGCGGTCCCAGTCGACGTCCAGGTAGGTATCGCGGGACAGCCCGAGGCTGGAACCGTCCTTGGCCATCGGCACACCGGCCATGTTGGTGATCGAGTCGATGTGCTGGTACTGCGCGCCGACGGTGAGCAGGGTGTCGGGACTCAGGTCGAACTCGGTCACCCCGTAGAGCAGGCGGGTGCCCTGGTCGGCCACGTCGTAGAAATAGTCGCGGTCCTCGTAGGCCGCCACCGCGCGGCCGCGCACGTTGCCGCTGGCGTTCAGCGGGCCGCCGACATCGACCTCGGCGCGATAGCGGTCCCAGCGCCCGGCGCTGAGCGTGGTGCTGGCGGCGAACTCGCGCTGCGGGCGCTTGCGCACCAGGTTGACGGTGGCCGCCGGGTTGCCGGTGCCGTGCAGCAGGCCGTTGGAGCCGCGGAGAATCTCCACCCGCTCGTAGATCGCCATGTCCTGCGGCGAGCTGGCGGTGTTGCCGAGCAGCGCCGGCACCCCGTCCAGTTCGAAGGAGTCGACCTTGAAGCCGCGCACGTAGTAGGCGGTGGTCAGCAGCTGGAACGGCTGCACGGTGACCCCGGTGGCCTGCTGCATGGCCTCGTCGAGGCTGAACAGGTTCTGCTGCTCGAGGCGCTCGCGGTCGATGACGCTGGCCGACTGCGGGATTTCCCGTGGCTTGAGCGGCATCTTGCCCAGGGTGGTCACCCCCGGCGGCTGGCTGGCGGAAGTACCTTCGCCGCTGATCACCATGTCCGGCAGCTCCGTCTCGCCGTCCTTGCGCGCGTCGGCCACGGCCATCGCCAGCGGGCTCAGCGCCAGCAGCAGGCCCAGGCACAGCGGGGCATGCCGAGTAGGGGCGATGCCCTGGCGTCCCTTGTTCACCTTCGTCTCCGTCTTCATCGTTCGACAGCCTCGGGGGATATACGATTTGATAATGCTTATCATTATGAAGAATTCATCCCCCGGGCTTTTTCGATTGCCGGCCTTTCTCTATCGATCCACGGCGGACGTGGAACTTTCCCCCGCCGCCGCGCCGGCGAAAGCGGCGTACCAGGCATCGCCGGCACTCAGCCCGGCATGCTCGCCACGCGCGCGCAGGCGGCCCTCCTCCAGCACCAGCACCTGGTCGGCGAGGCGCGCCAGCGCCGGGCGATGGGTCACTACCAGCAGGGTGCGGCGGCCACGCAACCCGAGCAGGCTGCGCAGCACCTGCGCCTCGCTGGCGGCATCGAGGCTCGCGGTGGGTTCGTCGAGCAGCAGCAGCGGCGCCGTCGAAAGCAGGCCGCGCGCCAGGCACAGGCGCTGCCGCTGGCCGCCGGAAAGCAGCGCGCCGCCGGGGCCGACATCGCTGTCCCAGCCCTGCGGCCAGGCCTCGATCTCTTCCAGCAGGCCAACCGCCCGCGCCGCCTCCCGGAGCGCCTGGAGATCGGCGTCGGGTCGCGCCATGCGCAGGTTCCAGGCGACGCTGCCGCGGAACAGGCCGTTGTCCTGGAATACCAGGTTGCGACTGGCGGCGAGGGTCGTTTCGCTCAACCGGCGGACATCCACGCCACCCAGCAGGACGCGCCCGCCGTCGGCGTCGTGGAGCCGCCCGAGCAGCGCCAGCAGGCTGCTCTTGCCGGCCCCGGAGGGGCCGACGAGGGCGTTCAGCGAGCCCGGCTCCAGCCTCAGGGAAATGTCCTCGAGCAGAGCGCGGCCATCTTCCAGGCGCAGATCCAGGGCCTCGGCCACCAGGCTGGCGTCGTGCGGCCGCTCGCCCGGCTCGGGGCTGCGCAGCGGAGCCAGGGCGAACACCCGCAGCAGGCTGTCCAGCGCCTGCCAGGCGCCGCGCAACGCCTGGTCGAGATGGGTGAGCTGGGCCAGCGGCTCGATGAAGCGCACCAGCAGCACCAGCACCGCTACCAGTCGCGCGCCGTCCAGCCATTGCCGCTCCACCGCCCAGGCGCCGGCGAGCAGGGCGAAGGCGAACGCCGCCTGCACCGCCAGGGCGAAGCCGAGCCCACTGGGCAGGCTGCGCCGCAACAGTTCCAGGGTACTGCGATGGAGACTGCGCAAGGCCTCTTCCAGGCCCTGGCGAGCGACGCTTTCGCGCTGTGCCGCGCGCAGCAGCGGCTGGCGTTCGGCGAATGCCTGCAACTGCCGCGCGGCGTCGCGCTCGGCGGTCAGCCGGGCATCCTCCGCCGCCAGGTTGCGCCGCCCGCTCCAGCGCAACAGCGCGGCGAGGACGGCACCGGCAATGAGCAGGCCGAGGGCGATGGACGGGTCGATCAGGAACAGCCCGAGGATCACCCCGAGCGGCGTCACCAGCGCGGCGATCAGCGGCCCCAGCAGGTGCGCCGGGATGCCCATCGCCTGCAGCACCGGACCGCGCAGCAGGCCTTCGGCCGGCGCGACCCGGCGCAGCGCCGGCGGCGCCAGGCGCGGCAAGCGCGCCACCAAGCTACGCACCAGCCCGGCCGCCAGCGAGCCGCCGGCGGCGAAACCGCGACGCAGGGCCAGGTACTGCACCAGCGCCTGCGCCAGGCTCAAGCCGAGCAACGCGGCGACCCAGCGCCAGGGCAACGCACCTTCGGCGAACCAGGCCTCGACCAGCGGCACCAGCAATACGCCGCAGGCGGCGTCCAGCAGCGCCGCCAGGACCGCCCAGGCGCTCGCCCGGCGCAACGCGGCACGGCAGTCCTCGGGCAGCGCGCGCATTCGTTCGAACAGGTTCATGCCGTCACCTCCGTGCCGCTCTGTTCGCGCCACAAGCGCGCATAGGTACCGTCCGCCGCCAACAGCGCCGCATGCTCGCCGCGTTCGACCAGACGACCGTCGGCCAGCACCAGGATCAGGTCGGCATCGCTGACTTCGGCCAGGCGATGGGCGACGATCACCCGGGTCCGGCCGCCGCCGCGCTCGCGCAGGTTGCGCAGCACTTGCCGGGCGGTCCGCGGATCCAGCGCCGAGGTCGGCTCGTCGAGCAGCAACAGGCGCGCCGGCGATAGCAGCGCACGGGCCAGGGCCAGTCGTTGCAGTTCGCCGCCGGACAGTTGCAGGTCGCGTCCCGGCACGCTGTCATAGCCGCGCGGCAGGGCCATGATGCGCTCGTCGAGACAGGCGTCGCGGGCCGCCTGGCGAATCTCCTCGAGATCGGCATCGGGGCGGAACAGGGCGATGTTGTCGGCCAGGGATATCTCCAGCGCCGCCGCCTGCTGGCCGACCAGCGCGAGATGCCGGTGGCGCATGGCCGAAGGCATGTCCCGCAGCGCCACGCCGCCGACCCGCAGTTCGCCGCGTGTCGCGTCCATGTGGCGCGCCAGCAGGTGCAGCAGGGTGCTCTTGCCGGAACCCGAAGGGCCGACCAAGGCCACCAGGCTGCCGTCGGCCAGTTCCAGGTCGATGTCGGCGAGGACCTCGCGGTCGTCGTAGGCGTGGCCGAGGCCACGCAGCGAGACCGAACCGTCGGCAGGCTCGGTGGCGCATCGTCCCTCCTCCAGCGGCGGCTGGTCGAACACCTGTTGCAGGCGCACGGCGGCGGCGCGTGCGCTGATCAAGACGTCGCCGCCGTGGCCGAGGGCCTGCACCGGCGCCGCCAGCGCCCGCAACAGGAGCAGGAAGGCGCAGGCCTGGCCGAGCGCCAGGGGCATGCCGAGGGCGTCCAGGGCCAGCGCGCCGAGCAGGACCCAGGCCAGCAGCCAGGGCGTCGCCAGTTGCACGTAGACCAGCGCGGCGAGATGCCCGACCCGCGACACCCAGGCGCCGAACGCCGCGCCGAAGTCCGCCGCCGCGGCCTCGACACCCCGCTGCACGCCGGCCCCGGGGTACTGCCGGGCGAGCAGCAGGTTGTGGGCGAACTCGCCGTATTCCGCCGAGAGCGCCTCCAGCGCCGCGTTGCGCCGCAGCACCTGCTCGCGGTAGCGCGCCGAGCGCAGCAGCAGGAAGCCGGCGACGGCCAGTACCAGCGGCAGCAGGCAGAACAGCAACAGCCAGGGTTGCAGCCAGGCCAGCCAGAGCAGCGCGACCAGCGGCACCACCAGCAGGTTGCTGAGATCGTTGGGAGCGTGCGCGATCAGTTGGTGCAGGGCCCGCACGTCCTGCTCCACGAGGCGCGCCACACCGTCCGGGCCCTGCCGGCCGAACCAGTCCAGCGGCAGCCGTTGCAGGTGCGCCAGCAGGCGCAGGCGCAGGTCGTTGCAGAGATCCGCGTCGACCCGGTGGGCCAGGTGCGCGGCCAACGCCTGGCAGCCCAGCCAGGCCAGCACCGCCAGCAGCACCAGGGCCAGCAGCGCCGGCTGCGCCTGACCGCGCGCCAGCGGCTCGGCGAGCCAGGCGAGGAGCATCCAGGGCAGCAGCGAGCAGAGCCCGGCCAGGGCCTGCAAACCCATGGCCGCCACCATCCGCCAGCGATAGGCGCGCAGCAGGCGCCACAGCACCGGGGTCACAAGGCTTGCTCCAGCACCTGTTCCAGGCTCGCCGGCGCCAGCGACGCCGGCGGCGCCTCGGGGAAGCCAAGGCGCTCGCCGATCCGCTGCCACAGGGCGGCGACCTCCAGGCTGCGTTGGTTGCGCCGACGCACCGCGTCGCCGTCGGCGAGCAGCGCCAGCGCCTCGGCCGCCGCCGCCGGCCACAGGCGCTGGTGCACCTGGGCCCAGCTGCACGGTTCGGCATACCAGAGCTGGGCGCTGGGCAGCGGTTCACCGGGTATCTCGTCGAACAGCGCGAACAGGCCGTCGTCATCCTCGGCCGGTACCGCCACCGCAGGCGTCCACAACAACGGGCCATGGGGGCTGAGCAGGCTCAGCGTGCCGCGATCGGTGGTCAGGCTGACGCGCTGCAACAGGGTCATGCGCCCGTCGTCGGCGGCCGCCAGTTCGTTGAGCACGTGCAGGCTCAACGGCACTTCCGCCAGCACCAGGGACAGCCCGCGCATCGCCGACAGGTCGCTCGATGGCGATTCCAGCGACCAGGGGCCGACGCCCTCCAGCAACGCGGCGAGGATGTCCAGGGTGGCGAAGCCGACCTGCACCCCGCAGGCCGCGTCCAGGTGGCGGATGCCGCGCCGGCGGTGCAACTGGCGGCCCAGTTCGATGAAACGCGCCACCGCCGGCAACTGCGGATAGAAGGTGTTGAGCAGGCAGCGCCGGCCCAGGCGCTCGGCGCTGCGCAGCAGGTCCTGCCATTCGCGCGGCAGCAACGGGTGCTCGACCAGCACGTCGATGCCGCGCGCCATCAGCGCCTCGGCCAGCGCCGGGCCCTGCTCGCCGCGCGCCGCGCCGCCGACCGCGACGCAGGCCAGGCGGACATCGTCCGGCAGCGCCTCGACCTCGCGCCAGGACTCCACCCCGAGACGCTCGGCCAGCGCCCGCGAACGCCGGCTGCCCTGGCCAAGGATGCCGCGCAGGACGAAGCGTGGATCGGCGGCGACGCCGGCGGCATAGAACTGGCCGAACCGGGAACCGGCGACCACCACGGAACGGACGTCGCTCATCGACTCGCCTCCTCTGGCATGGGTTGGGACAGGGATTGCGCCAGGGCCTCGCCCAGGCAGTCGAAGTGCCCGCCGGGCACCTCGTGGATGCCGCACGCGCCGAGCGCGACGGTCCGCCAGTGGTTCGCCAGGGCCTCGGCATAGCGCGGCACCAATGGGTTGCCGGCGTCCGGCACGAACAGCCGCAGGGCGCCGACGTAGGGCTCCGGCGCCTCGGCCTGGCTGGCACGCACCGAGTGGCAGAACAGGCGGTAGAGGGTGTCGCGCTCGACGCTGGCGGCGTCGGCGCTACCGCTGGCCGCCTGCAGCACGCGGCCGCGCAGGGCGACGAGATCGGCCAGGCCCGGTAGCCCCGCCAGCGCCTCGGCGCCCAGACGTTCCGGTGTCTGCGCGAGCGCCGCCTGCACCGCCTGGCCAAGACGCTCCGGCGCGGGGAAGCCGAGCGTCGCGGTATCCAGGCCCAATGTGGCGGCGAAGCTGAACAACAGCAGGCGCTCGTCGTCCACCCGGTAGGGAATCCGGTAGCTGGAGACGATATCCAGCTGGCGTACGCGCACCCCGCGCTGGACCAGGGACTTGGCGGTCTCCAGGGCGACCAGCCCGCCGGAGCAGTAGCCGAGCAGGTCGACCTCGCGCAGCCCGGCGCCGTGGAGCGCCTCGGCGTAGCGGCGGCCGAGGCAGGCGTTGAGATGCTCGGCGGGGATCGCCAGGTAGGCGTCGCTGTCATGCACGGCCAGCCCCAGCAACGGCCGCCCCTCCCCCAGGGCGCGAAGCAGCGGGCGGTACGGCAGCAGCGTGCCGAGGCCTTCGTGGACCAGCACCCGCGGCACGCCCTCGCCGGGCACCAGGCGCACCAGCGGATCGAGCGCCACCGCCCCCTCGGCGAGCGGTGCGCGCGACAGGCCGGCGTGCACCGGGGCGACGCCGCGCGACGCTGCCAGGGCTGGCCCGCGGCCCTCTTCCGGCGCGCCGCGCAGGCGTTCGGCCAGGCCGCGCGGGGTCGGCTGGCTGAGCGCCCAGCGCAGCAGGCGATCGAACGGATGTCGGCGGGCGTTTTCCAGGCGTTCGCGCAAGCGGGCGATCAACTGGGCGATCAACAGCGAGTCGCCGCCGGCGGCGAAGAAGTCTTGCTCGACACCCAGCGACGGGTTGTCCAGCACCTCGCGCCAGAGCGCCAGCAGCGCATTCTCCAGTTCGTCGGCCGGCGCCTGCGCGACGCCACGCCGAAGGTCCGCCTGGGGCTGGCGGGCAAAGCCGGTCAGGGCCTTGCGGTCGATCTTGCCGTTGCCGGTGACCGGCAGGCGTTCGAGCACGCGCAACTGCGCCGGGAGCATGTAGCGCGGCACCCGCGATTCGACGAAGGCCAGCAGCTCGGCCGGCTCCAGGCGGGCGCGGTCGGTCTTGCAGCGGGCCAGCAGGACATCGTAGCCAAGCAGGTCGAGAGCGCTGCCGGGCGGGACCACGCCGCAAGCCGGGTCGCCGCTCTGTCCCGCCAGCCACTCCAGCCATTGCCCGGTGTGGACGAACAGTTGCCGGCGCTCGTCGCGGAGGTCGCGCGGGTTTTCCATCATCAGGCTCTGGCTGACGCTGATCTCGTTGTGCTCGCGCGTCAGTTCCTGGATCACCAGCCAGGCGTCTGCGCCCAGCAACTCGCGCAGACCGGCCAGCAGCGCCGGGGTGTCCAGCGCGTTGTTCAGCGCCCCGGAGCTGAGCAGGATATCCACCGAGTGCGGCGCCACGCCCTGGTCGAGGAGATCGCCGTTCATGTCGAAGCGGCCGAAGCGTACCCACGGCTGGTCGGCGAAGCGCTCGCGGGCGGCGGCGAGGAAGTAGCTGGAAACGTCGGTGAACAGGTAGTCCACCTCCACCCCTCGCTGCACCAGCGGCGCCAACCGGGCAATCAACGCGCGGCTGGCGGCGGCGGTACCGGCGCCCAGCTCCAGCAGGCGCCAGCGCCGTTGCGGCTGGCGCTCGACGATCGCGGCAATGGCCTCGGCCATCGCCGCGTGCAGCGCCTGGGCATGCAGGCCCTGGCTGTACATGGCCTCGGCGATGCGCGCCGAGCCCTGCGGGAACATCAGAGCCGCGGGGCTGATCCGCCCGGCCAGTTGCTCGCCGAGGGATTGCGCGCTATCGCGCAGGTAGGCGACCAGCTCGGCCGGCCAGAGCGCCTCCGGCGCGCAGCCGGCGAACGCCGCCCAGGCGTCCTCCGGACTCTGCGCGGGACGCTCGGCGCAGCCCAGCCAGCCGTCACCCCCGGCGCGCAGGTAGCCGCCCTCCTCCAACTGGCGCAACCAGTGGCGCAGCAGGCGCTGGCGCTTCTCGGCGATACCCAGGCGCTGGCAGAGGGTGGCGAAATCCAGCGGCGTCGCGCTGGCGAACAGCCCGCTGCCGGCCAGCCAGGCGGCCAACGAGGCGAGGCAGGCGCGGTCGAGTGCGGCCACCGCCGCGGCGATGTCCTCCTCGCTGCCCCAGTCGCGGCGCAACGCCTGGGCCGCCCGCTGGCGCACCGCGTCGAGCGCCGTACGCGGATCCTCGCCAGCCTCCGCCGACGCATGCAGGGTGACGAAGCTGGCCAGGCTGCGCTCGTGGGTCTCGCCGAGCACCACGGTGGCCGCCAGGTTGACCTGCGGATGGGCGCACAGCGCGGCGTCCAGTTCGGCCAGTTCGATGCGGTGGCCGCGAATCTTCACCTGGTCGTCCTCGCGGCCGAGGAACTCGATGCTGCCGTCGGCCAGGTAGCGGCCGAGGTCGCCGGTGCGATACAGGCGGCGCCCATCGGGATGACGGACGAAGCGTTCGGCGGTGCGCTGCGGATCGCCGGCGTAGCCGAGCGCCAGGCCCACCCCGCCGATGTGGATCTCGCCGCGCACGCCCGGCGGGCAGCGTCGCCCGCGGGCATCCAGGACTTCCACGCTCTGCCCGCGCAGGGCACGGCCATAAGGAATGCTGGCCAGCTCGGTGTGCTGCGGGCGGATCGGCTGCTCGATCGACCAGATCGCCGCCTCGGTGGCGCCGCCCAGGCTGAACAGCGCGCTGTCCGGCCAGCGCCGCCACCAGCGGGTCGGCAGGCTGACCGGAATCCAGTCGCCGGACCAGAGCACGCAGCGCGGTCCCGGCAGGTGGCGTTGCGGCTCGCTCTCCAGGTAATCGATGAGCATCTGCCCCTGGGCCGGCACCGAGTTCCACAGGGTGATGGCGTGGCGTTCCAGCAGGTCCGCCCAGTGCGACGGATCGCTGCCGCGCGCCGGATCCGGCAGGACCACCTGGGCCCCCGCCGCGGTGGCGCCGAAGAAATCGTAGACCGAGAGGTCGAAGCTCAGCTCGGCGAGGCCGAGGACGCGGTCGTTGGCGTCGACGCCGTAGCGCTGGTTGATGTCGAGCAGGGTGTTGCATACCGCCGCATGGCTGAGCATCACGCCCTTGGGCGTGCCGGTGGAGCCGGAGGTGTAGATTACGTAGGCGAGGTCGTCCGCCGCCACTTCCGCCGCGGGCGGCGGCGGCCAGTCGCTGTCGGCGGCCAGCCGGTCGATGGCCACGCAGGCGCAGCCGGCGTCTGGGACATCGCTTTCCAGGCAGACCAGCGCGACCACTTCGGCGCTGGCGAGGATCGCCTGGCGACGCAGCGGCGGCTGGCGGATGTCCACCGGCACATAGGCGGCGCCGGCCTGGAGGATGCCGAGCACCGCGACCAGTTGCGCGGCGCTTTTCGGCAGCATCACCGCGACCCGCCGGCCACGGCCCGCGCCGTGCGCTTCCAGGGCCCGGCGCAGGGCGCTGGCATGCTGGGCGACCTGGCGGTAGCTGTAGCTGCCGGCGGCATCGTGGATCACCGTGGCGTCGGGGGTCAGCAGGGCACGCTCGGCGAAACCGGCGGCGATGCTCCGGGCGCTGCCGGGCAACGCCTGCGGCGGCGCCTCGACGGGTTCCGTGGCATCGCCGTCGGTCCAGGCGCGCGGGCTCTGCGCCAGGCGCCGGAGCAGCCCGACGAAGTCGTCGAACATGGCCTCCGCCTGGCCCTCGGGGAACAACCCCAGGCGTACGTCCCAGCCGATCTCCAGGCCGCCGAACTGGTCGGTGACCTGGCAGTCCAGCCAGACCTGCGGGGTCTGGCTGATCATGTAGCGTGGCGCGCGCGGCGCCTCGCCATCGCCGAGCAGGCGTTGCACGCTGCCGATGCCGCTGGTGAACACCACCGGCATCAGGTCGGCGCCGCGACCGCGCCGGCGCGCCAGCTCGCGCAGCAGGTCGACGCCGCTGAAGCTCGGGTGGTCGAGGTCGTCGAACATCTGCTCGCCGATGCGCCGGGCGCGCTCGACGAAACTCTCGCCGTGGCGGCTGTCCACCGCCAGCAGGCTGAGCGCGGTGAAGTCACCGAGCACCTGCGCCAGCTGCGGATGCAGCGGCGGCCGGTTGAGTACCGTCAGGTTGAGACAGAACCCCGGTGCCTGGCTCCAGCGACCGATGGTCTCGGCGAAGGCCGCCAGGGCCACGCCGGCAGCGCTCAGGCCGTGTTCGCCGGCGCGCGCGCCGAGCGCCTGCCAGGCGGCCTCGTCGAGGCGCGCGTGGAAGTGCCGGAAGCGCGTGGAGCGCGTGTCCGGCTGCGCCCGCAGCGGCAGGTCGGGACGCCCCGGCAGCGCGTCGAGGCGTGCCAGCCACCAGTCGCGGTCGCGCTGCCAGGCCGGCGACTGGCGTCGACGCTGCTCGACCCCGACATAGTCGCGGAAGGTCGCCTCCAGCGGTTCCGCCGTCCATTGCGGATCGAGATAGCGGCGGCGCCATTCGCCAAGCAGCAGTTGCAGGCTGGCGTAGTCGACCAGGGTGAAATCCACCGCACAGTGCAGTACACAGGCATCCCGGCCGATACTCAGCTCGGGGCGCAGGACCGGCCACTGGTCGAGCGCCGCGCAGGCGTGGTCGAGGCGTTCGCGGACCCGCTCCAGGTGCGCCTGGAAACCGGCTTCGTCGAGCTCCGCGCAGGCATGCACGGTCAGCCGCTGCCAGGGCACCTCGGGCAGGACGCGCTGCCAGGCGTTGTCCTCGATCACCGCGCGCAGCATCGGGTGGCGCGCGACCATGGCGTTCCAGGCCGCCTCCAGGCGCGCCGGATCGGTGTCCGCCGGCCAGTCGTACTCGGCGTACAGCTGGCAGGCGTTGCCACCGTAATCGAAGGCCGCCTGGCGGCCCAGCACGTAGGCGGCCTGCACCGGGGTCAGCGGGAAGCGCTGGTGGGCCAGCTCGGGCTCGGCGCGCCAGCCAGGGCCGCCTTCCAGGTGTTCCAGCAGGGCCTCGCGCTCGGCCCGCAGGCGTTCGGCGAGGCCGGCGTCGAGGGCACCCTGGGGGGCGCGATAGCGCAGGCGGCCCGCCTCGCTCCAGAGTTCGATGCGCCGGCTGCGGCAGGTTTCCAGCAGTTCGCCGAGGCTCATAGCACGCCCTCTTCCAGTTGGGTTTCCTCAATGTCGTCGGTCTGCGCCTGCAAGTGGCGGGCGAGCCCGGCCAGGGTCGGCTGGCGATAGAAGTCGGCCATGCCCAGGCGTACGCCGAAACGCTCGCGTATGCCGGCCAGCAGGCGGGTCGCCAGCAGGCTGTCGCCGCCGAGGCTGAAGAAGCTCGCCTCGCGACGACGCACCGGGCGTTTGAGAACCGCTTCCCAGCAGTCGGCCAGCGCCTGTTCATGGGCCTCCAGCGGCTCCTCCGCCGAGAGCTCGTCGCGACACTCGCCGAGCGCGCGGGTCATGCTCCCGGCCAGGCGGCGACGGTCGACCTTGCCGTTGCCGTTCAACGGCAGGCTTGGCAGACACCACAGGCGTTCGGGCCGCATCGCCTGGGGCAGGCGTTGCTCCAGTCCGGCCTGGAGCGCGGCAGCGTCGAGCCCGAGCCCCGGCGCCAGCGCCTCGACCAGGGCGATCCGTTCGCTGCGCCACAGGCAACGCGGCGCCAGTCCCGCAGCGGCGAGATCGGCCAACAGGCTCGGCAGTTCCGCCAGGCGCAGCGGCCGGTCGTCGAGCAGGGCCGCACCGAGCAACGCCAGCGGCGACTCGCGCAGCAGGTCGACCAGCAGCAGGCGGCCCTGCGGGCGCAGCAATGCCGCGGCCAGCGCCAGGCCATCGCGGCTGGCGTCGTAGGCGTGCAACGCGGCGAAGCTGATCACCCGGTCGTAGCGACCGAGGTGCTCGGCAGGTAGCAGGCCGTCGTCCAGCGCCTGCACCGCGATCCGCTCCGGCAGGCGGGTGGCGGCGGCGTCGAGGAGGACGCGGCTGCGTTCGAAGAGGGTCAGTTCCAGTCCCGGACGTAGCAGCGAGGCCATGCCCTGGTCGAGCCAGAGCCCGGCGCGGGTGTCCAGCACCGCCACCCGCAGGCGTTCGCCGGCAGCCGGCGTCGGCAACGCCTCGAGCAGGCGCGCCAGGGCCTCGCGGCCGTCCGGCAGGCGCGCGGCCACCGCCTGCGGCGCCAGCCAGGGATCGAGGAGCAGCGCGGCCGGCGCCTGTTCGCCGGCGAGCAGGCCGCGCAAGGCGTTGCCCATCGCGGTCAGCCCCGCGGCCTGCCAGCCGAGCCGGCGCAACGCCTCGTCGAGCGGCGGCAGCGCGCTGGCGGCGGAGTCCGCCAGCCAGTCCAGCCAGCGCCGGCGCAAACCGTCGTCGAGCTCCAGCGGCGCCTCCAGCAACGCGCCGAGGATCTCCCGGGTGAGCACCGCCTCGGCCTCTGCCAGGCCGGCGAAAGGCTGTGCGGCCGGCAGTTCCATGGAGCCTTCGGCCCGTGGCGCCAGGCGCGCTACCAGCACCGCGCCGAGGCTCGCCACGCCACCGCCGAGCACCGCCGCGCAGGCGCTCTCCACGCCGGCCTGGGCGCACAGCGCGGCCTCCACCTCGCCCAACTCGATGCGCTGGCCGCGCACTTTCACCTGCTGGTCGACCCGGCCGAGGAATTCCAGGGTGCCGTCCCCCCAGTAGCGCCCGCGATCGCCGGTGCGATACCAGCGGCCCTGGGCATCGTGGACGAAACGCCGGGCGCTGAGCTCGGGGTCGTTGCGATAGCCACGGGCCAGGCTGGCGCCGCCGATCCACAGTTCGCCGACCACCAGGTCCGGCACGTCGCGCCCGTGCGCGTCGACCACCCGGTAGGCCTGTCCCGGCAACGGCCGGCCGTAGGGAATCGAACGCCAGTGCGGCGGCACCGTATCGACGCTCTGCAGATTCGACCAGATACCCGCTTCGGTGGCGCCGCCGAGCACATGCAGGCGGCACTCGCTGGAGCCGCGCGGGCGCAGCCGGGCGGGCAGGTCCAGGGCCACCCAGTCGCCGGACAGCAGCACCGCCCGCAGGCTGCGGTAGTCGGCCTGGCTCGCTGGCAGGCTGAGGGCCATCTCCAGCAGGGCCGGCGCCGAGTTCCACAGGCTCACCGCATGCCGCTGGATGGCCTCCGCCCAGGCGGCGGCGTCGCGCGCCTGTTCCTGGGCCGGCAGGACCAGGCTGGCACCGGCGCCGAGGCCGCCGAACAGGTCGAAGACCGACAGATCGAAGTCCAGCGCGGAGACCGCCAGCAAGCGATCCGATGCGTCCACCCGCAGCAGGTCGAGCAGCGCGTCGATGGTATTGATCGCCGCCGCGTGGCTGACCTCGACGCCCTTCGGCACCCCGGTGGAACCCGAGGTGTAGATCACATAGGCGCTCGCCTGCGGCGCCAGCGGCACGGGGGCGGCCAGCGCCGGGCCGCGCAGCAGGCGCTGGAGGTCCAGGCGCGGCGGCAAGGCTTGCGGATCGTCCTCCTCGGTGATCGACAGGCATACCCCGGCGGCCTCTTCGATCAGGCGCCGCCGTGCGGGCGGCTGGTCGATGTCCAGCGGCACGTAGCAGGCGCCGGCGGCGAGCACGCCGAATACCGCCGCGACCTGCTGCGGCCCGCGCGGCAGGCTGACCTCGACCGCGTCGCCAGGGCGTACCCCGGCCTCGCGCAGGCCGCCGGCGATGCGCAGCGCATGCTCGGCCAGTTCGCCGCGAGTGACACGTCGATCGCGATAGAGCAGCGCGTCGGCATCCGGCGCCTCGGCGGCACGAAGGAAGAAGTCTCGATGCAGCGTGCGCGCCGTGGCGCATGCCGGCTGGCCGTTGAGCGCGGCCCGGCGCGCCTGCTGCGCCCAGGGCAGCGGCAGCTCGGCGGGCTGCTCCCAGGCGCTGTCGCAGAGACGCTGGAGCAATCCCACGTAGGCTTCGAACATGGTTTCCGGCAGGCCTTCGGGGAACAGCCCGACGACGCTGTCCCAGGCCAGCAGGATACCGTCGCCCACCCGGTAGAGCTGGTGGTCGAGCCAGACCTGCGGGGTCTGCGAGAGCATGTCGTGGAGATCGCCGAAGACTTCGCGGAACGCCGCCGGGACGAAGCCTTCCTCGCCCAGGTTGCTGGCGAACACCACCGGCGCCGAACGCGGCTGGCCCTGCCGGCGTGCCTCGCGCAGCACTTCGAGGGCGGGGAAGGCGGCATGGTCGATGGCGCCGTGGAGAGTGCGCTGGAAGCCCTTCACCGCCTCGGCGAAGGACACCCCGGCCTGCATCCGGCACTCCAGCAGCAACAGGGTGGTGAAGTCGGCGATCACTTCGCCGATGCGCGGGTCGTCGGCATGCCGATCGAACAGCGGTACGTTGAGGAGAAACTCCGGGGTTTCGCTCCAGCGCGCCAGGACCAGCGCGAAGGCGCAGCCGAACACGCAGGACAAGGTCACGCCATGCTGCGCCGCGAGACGCTCCAGGCGCCGGCTCTCGCCGGCGGAAAGCTGGAAGGCGAGGCGCCGGGTGCGCGGCTGGCGGATGCTTTGCGGCGCGCAGGCCAGCGGCAGGGCCGGCGCGTCCGGCAGGCGCGGCAGGCGTTCCAGCCAGTAATCGCGGGCCCGCGCCGAGGCCTCGGCGCGTTGCGCCGCACGGCACGCCAGGTAGTCGGCGAAATGCAGCACCGGCGGTTCCGCCAGGCGTTCCGGCGCGACATAGGCGGCGCCCAGCTCGGCGAGCAGCAGGCGCAGGCTTTCGACATCGGCGGCAAGCAGGTCGAGGCTCAGCCAGAGGCGGTCCTCGCCGCCCGGCATGCGCACCAGCCCGAGCAGGAACACCTGGCCGCGCTCCACCGCCAGGCATTCATGGGCGCGCCACTCGCGCAGCGCCCGCCAGTCGTGCTCGGCTTCGTCGGTTTGCCGCGCGCGCCAGTCCTGCAGGTCGAAGCACGGCAGCGGCGGCGCAGCGAGGACCTGCTGCAGGCCGTCGAAAAAGCGCGCGCGCAGCATCGGATGTCGCTGGCGCACGCACTCCGCCGCCGCGGCCAGGCGCTGCGGGTCGAGGTCGCGAGCGCGGAATTCGAGGAACGCGTGGCAACTGATGTTGCCCAGCACCTCGTCGGCGCCGCGCCCCAGCCAGTAGGCCTGCTGCACGGACGACAATTCGAATGGCCGGTCATGCGCCAGCGGCGCGGCCACCGCGGGCGGAACCCCGAGCGGCGCCGCGCCGGCCAGCAGCTCGAGCCAGGCGCCCAGGCTCGGTCGCTGCGCCAACTGGGCGAAATCCACCGCCAAGCCGCGTGCCCGCACGCGCTCCTGCAGGTACATCAGGCGAATCGAATCGAGGCCGCAACCCAGCAGATCGTCGTCGTCGGCCAGGGCGCGCACGTCGTCGAGCGGTTCGCCAAGCAATTCGGCGAGCTGCTCGGCCAGCCAGTCGCGCAGGGCGGTACGGGAATCGGGGGGCAGATCCATGGGGGCTCCCTAGGGCAAGCATCGGAGGTCGGCCGCCAGTTACTGGCAACCATTATCAAATGCGACCTTATCTCACCTGAGCAGGAGCGCAGGCCGGCAATGCTTTAGCCAGCCGGACTGTTTCGTTAGATGCAGGGACAACCGGAAACGACGACGCCCCTCCCGCGGCCGGGTCGGGGCAGCGTCGCGCCGGCTCAGCGGATTTCGCTGGGGGAAATGCCGTAGCGCTTGCGGAAGGCGATGGAAAAATGCGCCGGGCTGTAGCCGACCCGATAGGCGACCGTGGACACGTTGGCCTCTTCGTCGCAGAGCATCCGGTGTGCTTCGCGCAGGCGGTACTCCTGCAAGTAGCCGAACACGCTGGCGCCGAACACCTTGCGGAAGCCGGCGGTGAGCTTGCGGGGGTTCATCCCCACGCGGCTGGCCAGGGCGTCCAGCGACGGCGGCTCCTGCAGCTCGCCCACCAGCAGGTCGCGGGCGGCGTGGATGCGCTCGACCTCGGTGCAGGTGATGCGCCGCTCCTCTGCCGGACGCGCCTCGCCGGAAAGGAACTGGGCGCTCAGCGCAGCCAGTTCCAGGGCCTTGCCGCCCAGGTACAGGTCGCGGGTCGGACCGAGCATCTGGCAGGTGGCGATCTGCGAGGCCAGCGCCTGCATCGCCCGCGGCGCCGGGCAGCTCATGATCCGCGGATCCCCGCCGGGGCGCCGCACCAGCTGCTCGGGCAACCAGCCGAGGCGACTGTCGAGGGCTTCGATGCCGAGCTGGACGATGGTGTAGCGCAGCGGCTTGTCGGTGCCATAGATCTGCGCCGAGGTGAAGTCGCCGTCGTTGGCGATGGTACACAGGCTCGGCCCCTCGATGAGGTGCTCGGGCTGGCCGGGAATCCGGCAGCGCAACTGGCCGCTCTGCACCAGGATCAGGCGCAGGCCGCGCTCCAGCGGTTCCTCGAACCAGTCCTCGCTGGCCGAGCAGAAGGTCCCGGTCACCAGCTTCATGTTCGGATCGATGTGCGCCACCCCGGGCCGGTTGCCCGGCACCGGCGCGGCACCGTCGGCCTGTGGAGCGATGATGGTGATGGTCATCAGGTTTTCCTGTAGCCCGGGCGCCACCGACGCGGCGACGCCTTCCTCGAAACGTGGAGACAGGGGGGACTTTTTAGCGGAGATGGACAAAGCATCCGGCACTCCGTCCCTGTAGCGAATGAAAAAGCCCCGCAATCGAAAGGCGCGGGCTTGCGCGGTCCCTGCCAGCCGCCAATGATAATAAATCTCATTTCCCAGCCTTGGCAATCGACCGCATCCACGGAGATCGCATGACTTCCTCGCCCGTCCCTCGAACGGCCGTCGACGACGCCCCCGACTGGCCCGCCGACTTCGCTCGCCGCTACATCGCCGCTGGCCACTGGCAGCAGCAGAGCTTCGCCGAAGCCCTCGCTGCCAGCGCCGCGCGCCATCCGCAACGGATCGCGCTGTGCGCCGACCAGCAGCGCCTCAGCTACGCCGAGCTGCTGCTGCGCTGTCGCCGCCTGGCCGCCGGCCTGCGCCAGCTCGGTCTGGCGCGCGGCGACACGGTGGTGCTGCACCTGCCCAACGGAATCGCCTTCGTCGAGACCTGCTTCGCCCTGTTCCAGCTCGGCGTGCGCCCGGTACTGGCCCTGCCCGCCCACCGCCAGCACGAGATCGGCGGCTTCTGCCGCTTCGCCGGGGCCAAGGCCTATATCGGCGCCGAGCGGATCGATGGTTTCGACCCGCGGCCGATGGCCGGCGAACTGCTCGCCAGCGGCGCCTGTCGCATGGCGCTGATCCACGGCGAGGCCGAGGCCCCGCTGCAAACGCTGGCACCGCTGTACCAGGCGCCGGCGCTGGAGGAATGCTCCGCCCGCGCCGAGGACGTCGCCTGCTTCCAGCTGTCCGGCGGCACCACCGGCACGCCGAAGCTGATTCCCCGGCGTCACCGCGAATACCTCTACAACGTGCGCGCCAGCACCGAGGTCTGCGGCTTCGACGAGCACACCGTGTACCTTACCGGCTTGCCGATGGCGCACAATTTCACCCTCTGCTGCCCCGGGGTGATCGGCACCCTGCTGGCCGGCGGTCGCGTGGTGGTCAGCCAGCGCGCCGATCCCGAGCACTGCTTCCCGCTGATCGCCCGCGAACGGGTCACCCACACCGCCCTGGTGCCACCGCTGGCGATGCTCTGGCTGGATGCCCAGGAAAGCCGCCGCGCCGATCTATCCAGCCTGCGCCTGCTCCAGGTCGGCGGCTCGAAGCTCGGCAGCAGTGCCGCGCGGCGCGTCGAACCGGTGCTTGGCTGCCGGCTGCAACAGGTGCTGGGAATGGCCGAGGGGCTGATCTGCTACACCCGCCTGGACGATCCGCCCGAACGCGTCCTGCACACCCAGGGCCGGCCGCTGTCGCCGGACGACGAGGTGCGGGTGGTCGACGCCGACGGCCGCGAGGTCGGCCCCGGCGAGATCGGCGAGCTGACCGTGCGCGGCCCCTACACCATCCGCGGCTACTACCGGCTGCCCGAGCACAACGCCAAGGCCTTCAGCGCGGACGGTTTCTACTGCACCGGCGACCGGGTCAGCCGCGACGCCGACGGCTACCTGGTGGTGGAAGGCCGCGACAAGGACCAGATCAACCGCGGCGGCGAGAAGATCGCCGCGGAGGAAGTGGAGAACCTGCTGATCGCCCATCCGCAGGTGCACGACGCCACCGTGGTGGCGATGCCCGACAGCCTGCTCGGCGAACGCACCTGCGCTTTCGTCATCCCGCGCCAGCCGGCGCCCTCGGCGCTGAAGCTGAAGCAGTACCTGCACGCCTGCGGACTGGCCGCGTTCAAGGTGCCGGACCGCATCGAGCTGGTCGCGGCCTTCCCTCAGACCGGGATCGGCAAGATCAGCAAGAAGGACCTGCGCGAGCGCCTGCGCCGCGAGCTGGAGGCCCGCGCATGAACGCCGCCTGGATCCGTCCGTTGCGCCTGACGCCGATGCCGCGCCTGCGCCTGGCCTGTTTCCCCCATGCCGGCGGCAGCGCCAGCTTCTTCCGCAGCTGGAGCGAACGCCTGCCGGCCGACGTCGACCTCCTGGCGCTGCAGTATCCCGGCCGCGAGGACCGCTTCAACGAGGCCCCGGCGACCCGCCTGGAAGACCTCGCCGACGGCGCCGCCCTCGCCCTGCGCGAATTCGCCGATGCGCCCCTGGCGCTGTTCGGGCACAGCCTCGGCGCGGCGCTGGCGTACGAGACCGCGCTGCGTCTGGAAAGCGCTGGCGCGCCTCTGCGCCACCTGTTCGTCTCGGCCCATCCGGCGCCGCACCGGCAGCGCGGCGGCGTGTTGCACTGCGGTGAAGACACGGCGCTGCTGGCGGACGTCCGCCGCCAGGGTGGCGCCAGCGAGTTGCTCGAGGACACCGACCTGCGCGCGCTGTTCCTGCCGCTCCTGCGCGCCGACTACCAGGCGATCGAGACCTACCGCCGGGCGCAGCCGATCGCCCTGGCCTGCCCGCTGGACGTGCTCCTCGGCGACAGCGACGAGGAAGTCAGCCCCGCCGAGGCGCAGGCCTGGAGCGACGCCAGCCGGCACCCGGCGCGGCTGCGGCGCTTTCCCGGCGGGCACTTCTACCTGAGCGAGGGACGCGACGCGGTGATCGACCACCTGCTGCGCCGCCTCGAACACCCCGACACCCGTTCCCGAGAGGTTGCATGATGAAAATGCCCGAAGACTGCACCGGCCTGGCGGATATCCGCGAAGCCATCGACCGCATCGACCACGATATCGTCCTGGCCCTCGGCCGGCGCATGGACTACGTCAAGGCGGCCTCGCACTTCAAGGCCAGCGAGGCGGCGATCCCGGCGCCCGAGCGGGTCGCCGCGATGCTGCCGGAACGCGCCCGCTGGGCGGAGGAGAACGGCCTCGACGCGCCCTTCGTCGAGGGCCTGTTCGCGCAGATCATCCACTGGTACATCGCCGAGCAGATCAAGTACTGGCGCCAGACCCGGGGTGCCGCATGAGCCGCCTGGCCCCCCTGAGCCAGTGCCTGCACGCCTTGCGCGGCACCTTCGAGCGCGCCATCGGCCAGGCGCAGGCGCTCGATCGTCCGGTCCTGGTGGCGGCTTCGTTCGAGATCGACCCGCTGGACCCGCTGCAGGTGTTCGGCGCCTGGGACGACCGGCAAACGCCCTGCCTGTACTGGGAACAGCCCGAGCTGGCGTTCTTCGCCTGGGGCTGCGCCCTGGAGCTGCAAGGCCACGGCGAACAGCGCTTCGCCCGGCTCGAGGACAGCTGGCGGCTGCTCTGCGCCGAGGCGGTGGTCGAGGGTCCGCTGGCGCCGCGCCTGTGCGGCGGCTTCCGCTTCGATCCGCGCGGCCCGCGCCAGGAACACTGGCAGGCCTTCGCCGACGCCAGCCTGATGCTCGCCAGCCTCACCGTGCTGCGCGAGGGCGAGCACCACCGGGTGCTCTGCCAGCACCTGGCCAAGCCCGGCGAAGACGCCCTGGCCCTGGCCGCCTTCCACTGCTCAGCGCTGCTGCGCCTGCGCCAGCCGGCCCGACGCCGGGCATTGCCGGCGAACGCCGGCGAACAGCAGGACGCCTCGCCGCTGGAGCGCCGGCAGTGGGAAGGCAAGGTCGCCGACGCGGTTCGCGGCGTGCGCCAGGGACGCTTCGGCAAGGTCGTGCTGGCCCGCGCCCAGGTCCAGCCGCTCGGCGAGATCGAGCCCTGGCAGGTACTCGAACAACTGCGCCTGCGCCACGCCGAGGCCCAGTTGTTCGCCTGTCGGCGCGGCAACGCCTGCTTCCTCGGCGCCTCGCCGGAACGCCTGGTGCAGGTGCGCGACGGCGCGCTGCGTACCCACGCCCTCGCCGGCACCACCGCCCGCGGCGGCGACGCCGGGGAAGACACCCGGCTCGGCCAGGCGCTGCTCGACAGCGCCAAGGAAAGACACGAGCACCAACTGGTGGTGGAAGCGATCCGCGCGGCCCTGGAGCCCTTCAGCGAAGCGTTGCGGATCCCCGCGACGCCCGGCCTGAAACGACTGGCCCGGGTGCAGCACCTGAACACGCCGATCCAGGCTCGCCTGGCCGATGGCCAGGGCATCCTGCGCCTGGTCGAAGCACTGCACCCGACCCCCGCGGTGGGCGGCTACCCGCGCAGCGCGGCGCTGGACCACATCCGCCAGCACGAAGGCATGGACCGTGGCTGGTACGCCGCGCCGCTGGGCTGGCTCGACGGCGAAGGCAACGGCGACTTCCTGGTGGCGCTGCGCTCGGCTCTGCTCACTCCGGGCCAGGGCTATCTGTTCGCCGGCTGCGGCCTGGTAGGCGATTCGGAACCGTCCCACGAGTACCGCGAAACCTGCCTTAAGCTCAGCGCCATGCAGGACGCCCTGTCCGCCGCCGGCGGCCTGGGCGAGGCACCGTTGCAACGCGGCGTCGCCTGAAACACGAAGCCCCCTGCGACCCGGGGTGCAGGGGGCTTCGAAGAAGCGCCGCGACGCGGCCTGGACCGCGCGCGGCTAAGGTCGCGACTTAGAACGGAATGTCGTCGTCGAAGCTGTCGTAGTCCTGGGCCGGCTGCGGCGCAGGTTGCTGCTGCGGTGCCGGACGCGACTGCTGCTGCGGCGCCTGCTGCGGGCGCTGCATGGGTTCGCGCGGGGCGCGCTGCGAGTCGTCGCCGGAGGGACGGCCGCCGAGCAACTGCATGTTGCCGTTGATGTCGACCACGATCTCGGTGGTGTAGCGGTCCTGACCGTCCTGGCCCTGCCACTTGCGGGTGCGCAGGCTGCCTTCGACGTAGACCTGGGAACCCTTGCGCAGGTACTCGCCGGCGATCTCCGCCAGGCGGCCGAAGAACACCACGCGGTGCCATTCGGTGCGCTCCTGTTGCTGGCCGGTCTGCTTGTCCTTCCAGCTCTCGCTGGTGGCCAGGGTGATGTTGGTCACCGCATTGCCGTTGGGCATGTAGCGGGTTTCCGGGTCACCACCGACGTTGCCAACCAGAATGACTTTGTTAACCCCACGGGCCATGACGTTCTCCTAAGGTTCAGCATCCGCCCGGCGCGGCCTGGGCCAGGCGCTCGAGGGCGGTGCGATCCACTTGTTGGGTATCCACTTTGACATAGGCGGCGGCCTCCTCGGCCACCACCACGGCGTCTGCCACACCGGGCAACGCCCTGAATCGCTGGACCAGCGCCGCGTCCTGCAGCGCGGCGGGCGCGAGCGGCAGGCGGATGCTGGTCACATAAGGCGGTTCGCGCATGGTAACAGCAATCGCCAGCCAGAGGGCAGCGAGCACCGCGCATCCGATGAACACCATGCTCAGCCCACCGTGCTGGAACATCCAGCCGCCGAGGATGCCGCCCAGCGCCGCGCCGAGGAACTGGCTGGTGGAGTACACCCCCATCGCCGTGCCCTTGCCGCCGGCCGGCGAGACCTTGCTCACCAGCGACGGCAGCGAGGCTTCGAGCAGGTTGAAGGCGGTGAAGAACACCACCGTGCCGACCACCAGCATGGCCAGGCTGTGACCGAAGGCCAGGAAGAACAGTTCGCAGGCCAGCAGGGTAGCCACCGCGCCGGTCAGCACGCGCTTCATGCGGCGCTTCTTCTCGGCGTAGATGATGAACGGCACCATGCCGAAGAAACCGACCAGCAGCGCGGTCAGGTAGACCCACCAGTGCTGCTCCTTGGGCAGGCCGCCCTCGTGCACCAGCGCCAGCGGCAGGGCGACGAAGCTGGCCATGAGGATGGCGTGGAGGATCAGGATGCCGGCGTCCAGGCGCAGCAGGTCGCCGTGCCTCAGGGTCGGCAGCAGGGCCTGGCGCGCCACGCTGGATTCGCGATGCTGGGTCATGTGGTCCGGCTGCGGGACGAAGAACAGGATCAGCAGCAGGCCGACCAGCGCCATCCCGGCGGTGAACCAGAACAGCCCGTGCAGGCCGAACAGGTGGGTCAGCACCGGACCGAGCACCATGGCCACGGCGAAGGACACGCCGATGCTCATGCCGATCATCGCCATCGCCTTGGTCCGGTGCTGCTCGCGGGTGAGGTCGGAGAGCAGCGCCATCACCGCCGCCGAGATCGCCCCGGCGCCTTGCAGGACGCGGCCGGCGATCACGCCCCAGATGGAGTCGGCATTGGCCGCGAGGGCCGCGCCGGCGGCGAAGATCAGCAACCCGACGACGATCACCGGACGCCGGCCGATGCGGTCGGAGATGGTCCCGAAGGGAATCTGCAGGATCGCCTGGGTCAGGCCGTAGGCGCCGATGGCCAGGCCGATCAGCGCCGGCGTCGCGCCGGCCAGGTCCTGGCCATAGGTGGCCAGCACCGGCAGGACCATGAACATGCCGAGCATGCGGAAGGCGAAGACCAGGGACAGCCCGACGGCCGCTCGCGTTTCGGTACCGCTCATCCGCTCAGTGTGTGAGTCGTGCATAACACCCTCATGGAAGAAAACGCTGCTGGGCAAGGCCTCATGCCCCTGCCGATGGCGCCGCCGCCCGCTCCTGGGCGACCGAGGCGATCCCCGCGCCGGAAAAATGCCGCGCATTCTACCAGCCCGCCCCCTCGCGGCACAGGCGCGCCACTTTGCCGCGCGGTAGCGGCCAGCCGTATACTCAGCGGTTTTCGCCCGCCATGCGAGGCCGCTGTGGATAAGATCCTGATTCGTGGGGCGCGTACCCACAACCTGAAGAACGTCGACCTCACACTGCCACGCGACAAACTGATCGTGATCACCGGACTTTCCGGTTCCGGCAAGTCTTCCCTGGCCTTCGACACGCTCTATGCCGAAGGCCAGCGGCGCTACGTGGAATCCCTCTCGGCCTATGCCCGGCAATTCCTGTCGATGATGGAAAAGCCCGACGTGGACACCATCGAGGGCCTGTCACCGGCGATTTCCATCGAACAGAAGTCCACTTCCCACAACCCGCGCTCCACCGTGGGTACGATCACCGAGATCTACGACTACCTCCGCCTGCTCTATGCCCGCGTCGGCACCCCGCGCTGCCCGGACCACGACATCCCGCTGGAGGCGCAGACCGTCAGCCAGATGGTCGACCAGGTCCTCGCCCTGCCCGAAGGCAGCAAGCTGATGTTGCTGGCGCCGGTGATCCGCGAGCGCAAGGGCGAGCACCTGGCGGTGTTCGACGAGATGCGCGCGCAGGGTTTCGTCCGCGCCCGGGTCGACGGCAAGCTCTACGAGCTCGACGAAGTACCTAAGCTGGACAAGCAGAAGAAGCACAGCATCGACGTGGTGGTGGACCGCTTCAAGGTCCGCGCCGACCTCCAGCAACGCCTGGCCGAGTCCTTCGAGACCGCCCTCGCCCTGGCCGACGGCATCGCCCTGGTGGCGCCGATGGATGAGGACGAGGATGTCGAGGAGATCATCTTCTCGGCGCGCTTCGCCTGCCCGGTCTGCGGCCACTCGATCAGCGAGCTGGAACCCAAGCTGTTCTCCTTCAACAACCCGGCCGGCGCCTGCCCGACCTGCGACGGCCTCGGCGTGAAGCAATTCTTCGACGCGCGGCGGGTGGTCAATGGCGAGCTGACCCTGGCCGAGGGCGCGATCCGCGGCTGGGACCGGCGCAACGTCTATTACTTCCAGATGCTCGGCTCGCTGGCCCAGCACTACGGTTTCAGCCTGGAAGAGCCCTTCGACGAGCTCGGCGCCGAGCACCAGAAGGTGGTGCTCTACGGCTCGGGCCGGGAGAACGTCGACTTCCGCTATCTCAACGACCGCGGCGATATCGTCAAGCGCTCGCACCCGTTCGAGGGCATCCTGCCGAACCTCGAGCGGCGCTACCGCGAGACCGAGTCGACCACGGTCCGCGAGGAACTCGCCAAGTTCCTCAGCACCCAGCCCTGCCCGGATTGCCACGGTACCCGCCTGCGCCGCGAGGCGCGGCATGTGTGGGTCGGCGACCGGACACTGCCGGCGATCACCGCGATGCCGGTCGGCGAGGCCTGCGAGTATGCCGCCGGCCTCAGCCTGAGCGGCCGCCGTGGCGAGATCGCGGCGAAGATCCTCAAGGAAATCCGCGACCGCCTGCAGTTCCTGGTCAACGTCGGCCTCGACTACCTGACCCTCGACCGCAGTGCCGACACCCTGTCCGGCGGCGAAGCCCAGCGCATCCGCCTGGCCAGCCAGATCGGCGCCGGCCTGGTGGGAGTGATGTACATCCTCGACGAACCTTCGATCGGCCTGCACCAGCGCGACAACGAACGCCTGCTCGGCACCCTCACCCACCTGCGCAACCTCGGCAACACGGTGATAGTGGTCGAGCACGACGAGGACGCCATCCGCCTCGCCGACTACGTCGTCGACATCGGCCCCGGCGCCGGCGTGCACGGCGGCCAGGTAGTGGCGGAAGGTACGCCCGACCAGGTGATGAACCACCCCGACTCGCTGACCGGCAAGTACCTTTCCGGGCGCAAGAAGATCGTGGTACCGGCCAAGCGCACCCCGCGCGACAAGAAGAAACTGCTGAAGCTGAAGGGCGCGCGCGGCAACAACCTGCAGAACGTCAACCTGGAGATCCCGGTCGGCCTGTTCACCTGCATCACCGGGGTGTCCGGCTCGGGCAAGTCGACGCTGATCAACAACACCCTGTTCCCGATCACCGCCACCGCGCTGAACGGCGCGACCACCCTGGAAGTGGCGCCGTACGATTCGTTCGACGGCCTGCAGCACCTGGACAAGGTGGTGGATATCGACCAGAGCCCCATCGGCCGTACCCCGCGCTCCAACCCGGCGACCTACACCGGCCTGTTCACGCCGATCCGCGAACTGTTCTCCGGCGTGCCGGAGGCCCGCTCGCGCGGCTACGGTCCCGGCCGTTTCTCGTTCAACGTCAAGGGCGGCCGCTGCGAGGCCTGCCAGGGCGATGGCGTGATCAAGGTGGAAATGCACTTCCTGCCGGACATCTACGTGCCCTGCGACGTCTGCAAGGGCAAGCGCTACAACCGCGAGACCCTGGAGATCCGCTACAAGGGCAAGAGCATCCACGAGGTGCTGGAGATGACCATCGAGGAAGCCCGCGAGTTCTTCGACGCCGTCCCCGCCCTGGCGCGCAAGCTGCAGACGCTGATGGACGTCGGCCTGTCCTATATCAAGCTGGGGCAGAGCGCGACCACCCTCTCCGGAGGCGAGGCGCAGCGGGTCAAGCTGTCGCGCGAGTTGTCCAAGCGCGATACCGGCAAGACCCTGTACATCCTCGACGAACCGACCACCGGCCTGCATTTCGCCGACATCCAGCAACTGCTCGACGTGCTCCACCGTCTGCGCGACCACGGCAACACCGTGGTGGTGATCGAGCACAACCTGGACGTGATCAAGACCGCCGACTGGCTGGTCGATCTCGGTCCCGAGGGCGGCTCCAAGGGCGGCCAGATCATCGCCAACGGCACGCCGGAGCAGGTGGCCGAGATGTCCCAGTCGCACACCGGGCACTTCCTCAAGCCGCTGCTGGAACGGGATCGCGCCTGATCCGCGGACGCCCATGAAAAAAGCCCCTGCGACCGTGAGGCGCAGGGGCTTTTCGTATCCACAGGGAGTTCAGATCTGCGATTGCAGATAATTCTCCAGGCCCATCCTGACGATCAGGCCGAGTTGCTGCTCCAGCCAGTAGGCATGGTCTTCCTCGGTGTCGGCCAGCTGGGCCTTGAGGATGTCACGGCTGACGAAATCCTTGTGTTGCTCGCAGAGCGCGATGCCCTTGGCCAGCGCGGCGCGGACGTGGCGTTCGAGCTTGAGATCGGCCTCGAGCATCTCCGGCACCGTGGTGCCGGGGTGGATGTCGTCCGGACGCATGCGCGGCGTGCCCTCGAGCAGGAGGATGCGGCGCAGCAGGGCATCGGCGTGCTGGGTCTCTTCCTCCATCTCGTGGTTGAGGCGCTCGTAGAGCTTGCTGAAGCCCCAGTCCTCGTACATGCGCGAGTGGATGAAGTACTGGTCGCGCGCGGCGAGTTCGCCGGTCAGCAACGTGTTGAGGTAGTCGATGACTTCCGGATGGCCTTGCATCGGCGCTCTCCCTGGAGAAAACAAAGAATCTAGCCGCATATGCTCCCGGCTTCGCCTGACCCCGGTCAAGCGAACGGCCATAAAAAAGCCCCCTTTGCGAAGAAAGGGGGCCGGGCCTCATCAGGCCATCAGTCCAGCTTCAGGCCAAGGGCGTCGGCGACGCCTTTGCCGTAGGCCGGATCGATCTTGTGGAACAGGCCGATCTGCCGACGCTGGATCTGTTCCGGCACATCGCGGATGTCTTCGGCGATGTTGTCGAACAGGCGCTGCTTCTGCTCGTCGGTGAACAGGCGGAACAGCGCGGCCGGCTGGCTGAAGTAGTCGTCGTCGACCCGGTGGTTCCAGTGATCCGCGGCACCCTCCAGGCTCAGCGGCGGCTCGGAGAAGTCCGGCTGCTCCTGCCACTGGTTGAAGCTGTTCGGCTCGTAACTGACGCGCTGGTGGGCGTTATTGCCATCCACCCGCATGCCGCCGTCGCGGTGGTAGACCTGGTGCGGGCAACGCGCGGCGTTGACCGGGATCTGGTGGTGATTGACGCCCAGGCGATAGCGGTGGGCATCGCCGTAGGAGAACAGGCGGCCCTGGAGCATCTTGTCGGGCGAGAAACCGATACCGGGCACCACGTTGGCCGGGGTGAAGGCGGCCTGCTCGACTTCGGCGAAGTAGTTGTCCGGGTTGCGATTCAGCTCGAAGAAGCCCACCTCGATCAGCGGGTAGTCGCCATGCGGCCAGACCTTGGTCAGGTCGAACGGGTTGTAGCGGTAGGTCGCCGCTTCCTTCTCCGGCATGATCTGCACGTACATCTTCCAGCGCGGGAAATCGCCTTTCTCGATGCTCTCGTAGAGGTCACGCTGAGAACTCTCTCGGTCCTGGGCGATCACTTCGGCGGCTTCGGCGTTGGTCAGGTTCTCGATGCCCTGCTGGGTCTTGAGGTGGAACTTGACCCAGAAACGCTCGTTGCTGGCGTTGATGAAGCTGAAGGTGTGGCTGCCGAAACCGTGGATGTGCCGGTAGCTCTTCGGCAGCCCGCGGTCGCTGAAGTCGATGGTCAACTGGTGCAGCGATTCCGGCAGGTGAGAGAAGAAATCCCACTTGAAGGTGGCGTTGCGCAGGTTGGTGCGCGGATCGCGCTTCACCACGTGGTTGAGGTCGGGGAACTTGAGCGGGTCGCGCAGGTAGAACACCGGGGTGTTGTTGCCGACCAGGTCCCAGTTGCCTTCCTCGGTATAGAAGCGCATGGAGAAACCGCGGATGTCGCGTTCGGCATCCGCTGCGCCACGCTCGCCGGCGACCGTGGAGAAGCGCAGGAACATGTCGGTCTTCTTGCCCACCTGGGAAAAGATCTTCGCGCGGGTATAAGGGGTGATGTCGTGGGTGACGGTGAAGGTGCCGTAGGCCGCGGAGCCTTTCGCGTGCATGCGGCGCTCGGGGATCACTTCGCGGTCGAAGTGGGCGAGCTTCTCGAGGAACCACACGTCCTGCAGCAACATCGGGCCGCGCGGGCCGGCGGTCTGCACGTTCTGGTTATCGACCACCGGAGCTCCGGCAGCGGTGGTCAAACGGGTTTTCTCTTCCATTTACTCTCTCCTCAACGGCTAACGTGCTATGAAGCGAAGCGGCTACACGGAAATCATCAGCGTGGACCAGGGATCGCCGCAGGACAACCTCTCGGTTGTGCCAAGCGCCCGCTGCATTGATCTCGCCTACCCGAACGTAGCTTTTCGTAAAAGCAGGTTAAGGATGAATGACAGCCCTCCAGTAATCCAATTTATTAAAGCCAGCGAGTCGATAGATAAAAACTTTAAGGCAGGGCAATAAAAAACCGGGCCTAGGCCCGGTTTCTTATGCGGCAGCTACCTTATTCGGCAGCTTCCACGACTTCACCGCCGACCGGACGATCAACCAGCTCGACGTACGCCATGGGGGCGTTGTCGCCAGCGCGGAAACCGCACTTCAGGATGCGCAGGTAGCCGCCCGGACGGTTGGCGTAGCGCTTGCCCAGGTCGTTGAACAGCTTGCCGACGGCAGCTTTCGAACGGGTACGGTCGAAAGCCAGGCGACGGTTGGCGACGCTGTCTTCCTTGGCCAGGGTGATCAGCGGCTCGGCAACGCGACGCAGCTCCTTGGCCTTGGGCAGGGTGGTTTTGATCAGTTCGTGTTCGAACAGCGACACCGCCATGTTCTGGAACATAGCCTTGCGGTGCGCGCTGGTGCGGCTCAGGTGACGACCACTTTTACGATGGCGCATGGTTCAATTCCTTTCCAAACTTTACGTTCGGTAGTTACGACGATCAGGCAGTGGCCTTGTCGTCTTTCTTAAGACTTGCCGGCGGCCAGTTGTCGAGGCGCATACCGAGGGACAGACCACGGGAAGCCAGAACGTCCTTGATTTCGGTCAGGGACTTCTTGCCCAGGTTCGGCGTTTTCAACAGCTCTACTTCGGTGCGCTGGATCAGGTCACCGATGTAGTAGATGTTTTCCGCCTTCAGGCAGTTGGCCGAACGTACGGTCAGTTCCAGGTCATCGACCGGACGCAGGAGGATCGGATCGATCTCGTCTTCCTGCTCTTCAACGACGGGTTCGCTGTCGCCCTTGAGGTCCACGAACGCTGCCAGCTGCTGTTGCAGGATGGTAGCGGCGCGACGGATAGCCTCTTCGGGATCCAGGGTGCCGTTGGTTTCCAGGTCCAGGACCAGTTTGTCCAGGTTGGTGCGCTGCTCGACACGGGCGTTTTCCACCACGTAGGAGACACGACGGACCGGGCTGAACGATGCGTCGAGCTGCAGACGGCCGATGCTGCGGCTTTCGTCCTCATCGCTCTGACGTGCGTCGGCAGGCTCGTAGCCACGGCCACGAGCTACCTTCAGCTTCATGTTCAGCGCGCCGTTGTCTGCCAGGTTGGCGATAACGTGGTCACCGTTGATGATCTCAACATCGTGATCCAGCTGAATATCGGCAGCAGTCACAACACCCGAGCCCTTCTTAGCCAGGGTCAGCGTCACTTCATCACGACCGTGCAGCTTGATGGCCAGACCTTTCAGGTTCAGCAGGATCTCGATTACGTCTTCCTGCACACCTTCGATCGCCGAGTACTCGTGGAGCACCCCGTCGATCTCGGCCTCGACCACTGCGCAGCCAGGCATGGAGGACAACAGGATGCGACGCAGCGCGTTGCCCAGGGTGTGACCAAAACCACGCTCGAGAGGCTCGAGCGTGATCTTGGCGCGGGTTTGACTGACCACCTGCACATCGATGTGGCGGGGGGTCAGGAACTCATTTACCGAACTCTGCATGGATGCACCTATTTTCTAGCCCTTACTTGGAGTAGAGCTCGACAATCAGGTTTTCGTTGATATCAGCGGACAGGTCGCTGCGAGCCGGAACACTCTTGAAGGTACCAGTCTTCTTGTCGAGGTCGACTTCGACCCACTCGACACGACCGCGCTGGCCACAGAGTTCCAGAGCCTGAGCGATACGCAGCTGATTCCTCGACTTCTCGCGAATAGCTACGACGTCACCGGCCTTCACTTGGTAGGAAGGGATGTTGACGGTCTGACCGTTGACGGTGATGGCCTTGTGGGACACCAGCTGGCGCGATTCGGCGCGAGTGGAACCAAAGCCCATGCGGTATACGACGTTGTCCAGACGGCACTCGAGCAGTTGCAGCAGGTTCTCACCGGTGGAACCCTTGCGACGGGAGGCTTCCTGGTAGTAGCCACGGAACTGACGCTCCAGTACGCCGTAGATGCGGCGGACCTTCTGCTTCTCACGCAGCTGCAGACCGTAGTCGGACAGACGGCCACGACGCTGGCCATGCTGGCCGGGAACGTTTTCAGCCTTGCACTTCGAGTCGAGGGCGCGGGCGCCGCTCTTCAGGAACAAGTCGGTGCCTTCACGGCGAGACAGTTTGCACTTGGGACCAATGTAACGAGCCATTTCTCACTGTCTCCTATTACACGCGACGCTTTTTCGGCGGACGGCAGCCGTTATGCGGGATCGGGGTTACGTCGGTGATGCTGGCGATCTTGTAGCCGCAAGCATTCAGAGCGCGAACAGCGGACTCGCGGCCCGGGCCCGGGCCCTTGACGTTGACGTCCAGGTTCTTCAGACCGTATTCCAGGGCAGCCTGGCCGGCACGCTCGGCCGCTACCTGGGCAGCGAACGGAGTGCTCTTACGCGAGCCGCGGAAACCGGAACCACCGGAGGTCGCCCAGGACAGTGCGTTGCCCTGACGGTCGGTGATGGTCACGATGGTGTTGTTGAAAGACGCGTGGATGTGGGCGATCCCATCGACCACTGTCTTTTTGACTTTCTTACGGGGACGAGCAGCAGGTTTTGCCATGACTAGATTCCTACGCGATTACTTGCGGATCGGCTTACGCGGGCCCTTGCGGGTACGCGCGTTGGTCTTGGTACGCTGACCGCGAACCGGCAGACCGCGACGATGACGCAGACCGCGGTAGCAACCGAGGTCCATCAGACGCTTGATGTTCATGTTGATTTCGCGACGCAGGTCACCTTCGGTGGTGTGCTTCGCGACTTCGTTACGCAGCTGATCGATCTGCTCGTCGCTCAGGTCCTTGATCTTGGCAGCCGGATTTACACCGGTAGCTGCGCAGATGTTCTGAGCAGTAGTGCGACCAACACCATAGATGTAGGTCAGCGAGATAACAGTGTGCTTGTTATCCGGAATGTTGACGCCTGCAATACGGGCCATTCAGAAAAACTCCAATTGACAGCTACCCTGCGCCCAGGAAGCCAAGAAAGGGCGCGGATATTAGCGCTGTAATAGCAAATAATCAACCCGGCAGCACACTAGCTGCCGGGTTATCACGCGTGAATCACACTCAGCCTTGGCGCTGCTTGTGACGCGGTTCCGCGCTGCAGATCACCCGCACGATGCCATCGCGACGGATGATCTTGCAGTTACGGCACAGCTTCTTGACCGATGCACGAACTTTCATCACCAACTCCTCGAACCTTACGGGTCTATCAGCGCAGCATGCCGCTGCCGTAGCCCTTCAGGTTGGCTTTCTTCATCAGGGATTCATACTGGTGAGAAACGAGGTGAGATTGCACCTGGGCCATAAAGTCCATGACAACCACGACCACGATCAACAGCGAGGTCCCGCCAAGATAGAACGGCACGTGCGCCGCAACCACCAGGAACTGGGGCAGCAGGCAGACAGCCGTCATGTACAGAGCACCGAACATGGTCAAACGGGTCAGCACGCCATCGATGTAGCGAGCGGACTGTTCGCCCGGACGGATGCCCGGAATAAATGCACCGGACTTCTTGAGGTTCTCCGCCACGTCCTTCGGGTTGAACATCAGCGCTGTATAGAAGAAGCAGAAGAAAACGATCCCTGCAGTGAACAGCAAGATGTTCAGCGGCTGCCCCGGAGCGATCGCTTGCGCGACGTCCTGCAGCCAACCCAAGCCTTCCGACTGACCGAACCAGGAGCCCAGGGACGCCGGGAACAGCAGGATACTGCTGGCGAAAATCGCGGGAATCACGCCCGCCATGTTCACCTTCAACGGCAGATGGCTGGTCTGCGCGGCAAACACCTTGCGACCTTGCTGGCGCTTGGCGTAATGCACCGCGATGCGACGCTGGCCACGCTCGATGAACACCACGAACGCGATGATCGCCACGGCTAGGAGGCCGACGCCGATCAGGGCGAAGATGTTGATGTCACCTTGCCGGGCAGACTCGAAAGACTGACCGATGGCGCGCGGCAGGCCTGCAACGATACCAGCGAAGATCAACATCGAGATGCCGTTGCCGACACCGCGCTCGGTGATCTGCTCGCCCAGCCACATCATGAACATGGCACCAGCCACGAAGGTGGTGACAGCCACGAAGTAGAAGCCGAAGTCGTTGGAGAAGGCTACGCCCTGGCTGCCCAGGCCAACGGACATGCCGATGGCCTGGACCAGTGCCAGGACTACAGTACCGTAGCGGGTGTACTGGCTGATCTTGCGACGCCCAGACTCACCCTCTTTCTTCAACTGCTCCAGCTGCGGGCTGATAGCGGTCATGAGCTGCATGATGATCGAGGCCGAGATGTACGGCATGATCCCCAGTGCGAAAATGCTCATGCGCTCCAGCGCGCCGCCGGAAAACATGTTGAAGAGGCTAAGAATGGTCCCCTCGCTCTGCCGGAACAGTGCCGCCAAGCGATCGGGGTTGATGCCCGGAACTGGGATGTGCGCGCCGATCCGATAGACGATGATCGCCAGGAACAGGAAACGCAGACGTGCCCAGAGCTCGGACAGACCGCCGTTGCTTAGCGCAGAGAGAGCACCTTGCTTAGCCATTTAGTCCTCGAATTTACCGCCAGCTGCTTCGATAGCCGCACGCGCACCCTTGGTGGCGGCGATACCTTTCAGGGTGACCGCGCGACCAACTTCGCCGGACAGCATGACCTTGACGCGCTGTACGTGCTGGTTGATCAGGTTGGCATCCTTCAGGGTCTGCAGGCTGACGACGTCGCCTTCGACCTTGGCCAGCTCGGAGGTGCGAACCTCGGCACGGTCCATGGCCTTCAGGGAGACGAAGCCGAACTTCGGCAGACGACGGTGCAGGGGCTGTTGACCACCCTCGAAGCCCGGGGCGACCTTGCCACCGGAGCGGGAGGTCAGACCTTTGTGACCACGGCCACCAGTCTTGCCCAGACCGCTACCGATGCCACGGCCCGGACGGTGCTTTTCGCGACGGGCACCCGGCGCGGAACGCAGATCGTTCAGTTGCATGGATTAACCCTCCACACGCAGCAGGTAGTAGGCCTTGTTGATCATGCCGCGGTTTTCAGGGGTGTCCTGAACCTCGACGGTATGATTGATGCGACGCAGGCCGAGACCCTTGACGCAAGCCTTGTGGTTGGCCAGACGGCCGTTCAGGCTCTTGACCAGAGTGACTTTGACAGTTGCCATGGTTAGAGAATCTCCTCGACGCTCTTGCCACGCTTGGCCGCTACTGCTTCCGGAGCCTGCATGTTCTTCAGGCCCTTGAAGGTGGCGTACACCACGTTCACCGGATTGGTGGAGCCATAGCACTTGGCCAGGACGTTCTGCACACCAGCCACTTCCAGAACGGCACGCATGGCGCCGCCGGCGATGATGCCGGTACCTTCCGAAGCCGGCTGCATGTACACCTTGGAGGCGCCATGGGCGGACTTGGTCGGATACTGCAGGGTGGTGCCGTTCAGATCGACTTGGATCATGTTGCGGCGAGCGGCTTCCATTGCTTTCTGGATGGCGGCCGGCACTTCACGCGCCTTGCCACGACCGAAACCAACGCGGCCCTTGCCATCACCCACCACGGTCAGTGCGGTGAAAGCGAAGATACGGCCACCTTTTACGGTTTTGGCGACGCGGTTAACCTGAACCAGCTTCTCGATGTAGCCTTCGTCGCGCTTTTGCTCGTTGTTTGCCATAACTTAGAACTCCAGTCCGCCTTCACGAGCGGCATCAGCCAGCGCTTTCACACGGCCGTGGTACTTGAAGCCAGAACGATCGAACGCCACCTGGGTGACGCCGGCCGCTTTGGCGCGCTCGGCGACCAGTTGACCAACTTTCTTGGCTGCATCGATGTTGCCGGTGGCACCTTCGCGCAGGTCTTTGTCCAGGGTCGAGGCGCTGGCCAGGACCTTGCCGCCGTCGGCCGCAATGACCTGGGCGTAAATGTGCTGGGAAGAGCGGTACACGCAGAGGCGTACGGTTTCCAGCTCGCGCATCTTCAGGCGTGCCTTGCGAGCGCGACGCAGACGGGTTTCTTTCTTGACGCTCATTTGCTATGCCCTACTTCTTCTTGGCTTCTTTACGACGGACGACTTCGTCGGCGTAACGCACGCCCTTGCCTTTGTAAGGCTCCGGCGGACGGAAGTCGCGAATTTCGGCAGCAACCTGACCGACCAGCTGCTTGTCGATGCCCTTGATCAGGATATCGGTCTGGCTGGGGGTCTCAGCGACGATGCCGGCCGGCAGTTCGTAATCAACCGGATGGGAGAAGCCGAGGGACAGGGACAGCACTTGGCCCTTGGCCTGCGCTTTGTAACCAACGCCGACCAGCTGGAGCTTGCGCTCGAAGCCCTGGCTGACGCCGACTACCATGTTGTTCACCAGAGCACGGGTGGTACCAGCCATGGCGCGGGTCTGCTGGTCGCCGTTACGCGCAGCGAAACGCAGCTCACCGCTGTCCTGGATCACTTCGACCGAAGGATGGACCTTGAGCTCCAGAGCACCTTTGGCGCCCTTGATGGACAGTTGCTGACCAGCCAGTTTGATTTCGACGCCGGCGGGCAGCTTGACGGGGTTCTTAGCAACGCGAGACATGCTGATTCCCCTTAGAACACAGTGCAGAGCACTTCGCCGCCAACACCAGCAGCACGGGCAGCACGATCGGTCATCACACCTTTGTTGGTGGAGACGATCGACACACCGAGGCCGCCACGAACTTTCGGCAGTTGCTCAACGGATTTGTACTGACGCAGGCCAGGACGGCTGATGCGCTTGACCTCTTCGATGACAGGCTTGCCTTCGAAGTACTTCAGTTCGATGGACAGCTGGGGTTTTACTTCCGAGCTGATCTGGAAATCCGCAATATAGCCTTCGTCCTTCAGGACTTTGGCTACCGCCGCTTTCAGTTTCGAAGACGGCATGCTTACGACGGTCTTTTCAGCCATCTGGGCATTACGGATGCGAGTTAGCATGTCTGCTAACGGGTCCTGCATACTCATGGGCTTAACGCTCCTGATACAAAAGAATAAGCCTTCAACTTCAATTCGCCCATAAACGCCAGGCGAAACAAACCCAGGCTCAGGGGAGCCGGGTATTCTAGAGATCACGCCAAAACGAATCAAGCCCCATGAGGGGCTTGATTCGATGTCGCGATCAACGGCGCCGACTGGCGGCACCGTTCGCTGCGATTACCAGCTGGCTTTCACCAGGCCCGGTACGTCGCCGCGCATGGCGGCTTCGCGCAGCTTGTTACGGCTCAGGCCGAACTTGCGGTAGAAGCCGTGCGGACGGCCGGTCAGGCGGCAACGGTTACGCAGGCGGCTGGCGCTGGCGTCACGCGGTTGCTTCTGCAGGGCGACCTGGGCATTCCAACGCTCTTCCGCAGAGGAGTTCGGATTAGCGATGATCGCTTTCAGCTCGGCACGCTTCTTGGCGTACTTGGCTACCGTCAGCTGACGCTTCAGCTCGCGGTTCTTCATGCTCTCTTTAGCCATGTTCCTACTCCAATCAGTTACGGAACGGGAATTTGAAAGCACGCAGCAGGGCGCGACCTTCGTCATCCGTACGAGCGGTGGTGGTCAGGGTGATGTCCAGGCCACGCAGCGCATCGATCTTGTCGTAATCGATTTCCGGGAAGATGATCTGCTCTTTCACGCCCATGCTGTAGTTGCCGCGGCCGTCGAAGGACTTGGCATTCAGGCCGCGGAAGTCACGCACGCGCGGCAGGGAGATGGACAGCAGACGATCCAGGAATTCGTACATCCGGTCGCTACGCAGGGTGACCTTGACGCCGATCGGCCAGCCTTCACGGATCTTGAAGCCGGCGATGGACTTACGAGCGTAAGTCACGATCGGCTTCTGACCGGTGATCTTTTCCAGATCGGCTACGGCGTTCTCGATGATCTTCTTGTCACCGACCGCCTCGCCAAGACCCATGTTCAGGGTGATTTTGGTAACGCGCGGAACTTCCATCACGTTCGCCAGCTGAAGCTCTTCTTTCAGCTTGGGCGCGATTTCCTTCCGATAAATTTCTTTCAATCGTGCCATGGTGATCTACCTAGCAGCCTCAAGCCTGAACCGGTTTCTGGGTCGACTTGAAGACACGAATTTTCTTACCGTCTTCTACCTTGAAGCCAACGCGGTCAGCCTTGCTGGTCTCAGTGTTGAAGATGGCGACGTTGGAGACGTGCAGAGGCGCCTCCTTCTCGACGATACCGCCCTGTTGGCCGAGCATCGGATTGGGCTTGGTGTGGCGCTTGATCAGGTTCACCCCGCCGACGACCAGACGGTCGTCAGCGAGAACCTTCAGCACCTTGCCACGCTTGCCCTTGTCCTTGCCGGCAATGACGATTACTTCGTCGTCACGACGAATCTTTTGCATGACGGCTACTCCTTACAGCACTTCGGGGGCGAGCGAGACGATCTTCATGAACTTCTCGGTACGGAGTTCACGAGTCACTGGCCCAAAGATACGGGTGCCGATCGGCTCCTGCTTGTTGTTCAGCAGGACGGCGGCGTTGCCGTCGAAGCGGATGATGGAACCGTCGGTACGACGTACGCCGTGCTTGGTGCGAACGACCACGGCAGTCATGACCTGGCCCTTCTTCACCTTGCCGCGCGGAATCGCTTCCTTGACGGTGACCTTGATGATGTCGCCGATGCCGGCGTAACGGCGGTGGGAACCGCCGAGCACCTTGATGCACATCACACGACGCGCGCCGCTGTTGTCAGCGACATCGAGCATGGATTGAGTCTGAATCATATAATTTCTCCGACCCCTAGTCCTTAGACTTCCACCGCGCGTTCAACGATATCAACCAGGGTCCAGGCCTTGGTCTTGGCCAGCGGACGGGTTTCGCGGATGGTGACCAGGTCACCAATGCGGCACTGATTGGATTCGTCGTGTGCGTGCAGCTTGGTCGAACGCTTGACGTATTTGCCGTAGATCGGGTGCTTGACGCGACGCTCGATCAGAACGGTGACGGTCTTGTCCATTTTGTCGCTGACGACGCGGCCAGTCAGCGTACGGACGGTTTTCTGAGCTTCAGCCATGATCACTTACCTGCTTGCTGATTGAGCACAGTTTTAACGCGAGCGATGTCGCGCTTAACCTGCGAGAGCAGGTGAGACTGCCCCAACTGGCCAGTTGCTTTCTGCATGCGCAGATTGAACTGGTCGCGCAGCAGGCCGAGCAGTTGCTCGTTCAGCTGCTCAACGGATTTTTCACGAAGTTCATTCGCTTTCATCACATCACCGTCCGCTTAACAAAGGAGGTGGCGAGGGGCAGCTTTGCAGCAGCCAGGGCGAAAGCCTCACGCGCCAGCTCTTCGGAAACACCCTCGATCTCGTACAGGACCTTGCCCGGTTGAATCTGGGCTACCCAGTACTCGACCCCGCCCTTACCTTTACCCATACGAACTTCGAGGGGCTTCTTGGTGACAGGCTTGTCAGGGAATACGCGGATCCAGATCTTGCCGCCACGCTTCACGTGACGGGTCAGCGCGCGACGCGCGGACTCGATCTGACGAGCAGTAAGGCGGCCACGACCAGTGGCCTTCAGTGCGTACTCACCGAAGCTGACCTTACTACCGCGATGAGCCAGACCACGGTTGTGGCCGGTCATTTGTTTGCGGAACTTCGTACGCTTGGGTTGCAGCATTTGCGTACTCCTTACCTAGCAGCTTTTTTACGAGGAGCGGGTGCAACAGGCTTCAGTTCTTCCTGGCGGCCACCGATGACCTCGCCCTTGAAGATCCAAACCTTGACACCGATCACACCGTAAGTGGTGTGCGCTTCGTAGGTGGCATAGTCGATATCGGCGCGCAGGGTGTGCAGGGGCACACGACCTTCGCGATACCATTCGGTACGGGCGATTTCAGCCCCACCCAGACGACCGCTGACCTGAATCTTGATGCCCTTGGCACCAATGCGCATGGCGTTCTGTACGGCGCGCTTCATGGCGCGACGGAACATTACGCGACGCTCCAGCTGCTGGGCTACGCTCTGCGCAACCAGCATGGCATCGAGTTCCGGCTTGCGGATTTCCTCGATGTTGATGTGCACGGGCACACCCATTTGCTTGGTCAGGTCCTGGCGCAGCTTCTCAACATCTTCACCTTTCTTGCCGATCACGATGCCGGGACGAGCGGTGTGGATGGTGATACGTGCGGTTTGAGCCGGACGATGGATATCGATACGGCTTACGGACGCGCTTTTTAGTTTGTCTTGGAGGTACTCACGCACCTTCAGGTCGGCAAACAGGTAATCCGCATAGTTCTTGCGGTCTGCGTACCAAACGGAGGTGTGCTCCTTGACGATACCCAGGCGAATGCCATTGGGATGTACTTTCTGACCCATCTGTCGACTCCGTTACTTGTCCGCAACCTTGACCGTGATATGGCAAGACCGCTTCACGATGCGATCAGCACGGCCTTTGGCACGCGGCATGATGCGCTTGAGCGAACGACCTTCGTTGACGAAGACGGTGGAAACCTTCAGGTCATCCACATCGGCGCCTTCGTTGTGCTCAGCGTTGGCAACGGCCGACTCCAGCACTTTCTTCATGATCTCGGCGGCTTTCTTACTGCTGAAAGCCAGGAGGTTGAGCGCTTCGCCCACCTTCTTCCCGCGGATCTGGTCGGCGACCAAGCGGGCTTTCTGGGCGGAGATACGAGCGCCCGACAGCTTAGCGGCTACTTCCATCTTCCTTACCCCTTAACGCTTGGCTTTCTTGTCCGCAGCGTGCCCGCGATAGGTGCGGGTAGCGGCGAACTCGCCCAGTTTGTGGCCGACCATGTCCTCGTTGACGAGAACCGGTACGTGTTGACGGCCGTTGTGCACGGCGATGGTCAGACCAACCATATGCGGCAGAATCATCGAACGACGCGACCAGGTCTTGATCGGCTTGCGGTCGTTCTTTTCCACCGCGACTTCGACCTTCTTCAACAGGTGAAGATCGATAAACGGACCTTTTTTCAGTGAACGTGGCACTGTGGTATCCCTCTATTTACTTGCGGCGGCGGACGATCATGTTATCGGTACGCTTGTTCGAGCGAGTCTTCTTACCCTTGGTCTGAAGACCCCACGGCGATACCGGATGACGACCAGCAGAGGTACGGCCTTCACCACCACCATGCGGGTGGTCGACCGGGTTCATCGCCACGCCGCGAACGGTCGGGCGAACACCACGCCAGCGCGTAGCACCGGCTTTACCCAGCGAACGCAGGCTGTGCTCGGAATTCGAGACCTCGCCCAGGGTCGCACGGCACTCAGCCAGGACTTTACGCATTTCACCGGAGCGCAGACGCAGGGTTACGTACGCACCTTCACGCGCGACCAGCTGGGCGGAAGCGCCAGCGGAACGAGCGATCTGAGCGCCTTTACCCGGCTTCAGCTCGATACCATGAACAGTGCTACCCACCGGGATGTTGCGCAGAGGCATGCTGTTGCCTGCCTTGATCGGCGCACCGATACCGGAGATCAGCTGGTCACCTGCAGCAACGCCCTTGGGGGCGATGATGTAGCGACGCTCGCCGTCTGCATACTTCAGCAGAGCGATGTGTGCAGTGCGGTTCGGATCGTATTCGACGCGCTCAACGATGGCAGGGATGCCATCCTTGTTGCGACGGAAGTCGACCAGACGGTAGTGCTGCTTGTGACCACCACCGATATGACGGGTGGTGATACGACCGTTGTTGTTACGGCCGCCAGACTTGGATTTCTTTTCCAGCAGCGGTGCGTAGGGAGCGCCTTTGTGCAGCTCCTGATTCACCACCTTGACGACAAAGCGACGACCAGCGGAAGTCGGTTTGCACTTAACGATTGCCATGATGCACCCCTTTACTCAGCGCTGGTGGCGAAATCGAGATCTTGGCCCGGCTGGAGAGCGATGTACGCTTTCTTCCAGTCGTTACGCTTGCCCAGACCGCGAGCGGTGCGCTTGGTCTTACCCTTGACGTTCAGGGTAGTGACGCGCTGTACCTTCACGCTGAACAGGCTTTCTACGGCCTTCTTGATTTCCAGCTTGGTTGCATCGGTGGCAACCTTGAAAACGAATTGGCTCTTGCCGTCCGCGAGACCCGTGGCTTTCTCGGAGATGTGCGGACCAAGCAGCACTTTGAATACGCGTTCCTGGTTCATCCCAGCAGCTCCTCGAACTTCTTCACGGCGGACACGGTGACCAGCACCTTGTCGTAGGCGATCAGGCTGACGGGGTCGGAACCTTGGACATCACGTACATCGACGTGCGCCAGGTTGCGCGCAGCGAGGTACAGGTTCTCGTCGACACCATCGGTCACGATCAGCACGTCTTTCAGACCCAGGGTGTCCAGCTTGGCAACCAGGCCCTTGGTTTTCGGTGCATCGACAGCGAAGTCGGCAACGACGACCAGACGGTCCAGACGAACGAGCTCGGCAAGGATGGAGCGCAGTGCTGCGCGGTACATCTTCTTGTTCAGCTTCTGTTCGTGGCTACGCGGTTTAGCGGCGAAAGTGGTGCCGCCCCCACGCCAGATGGGGCTACGGATGGTGCCAGCGCGAGCACGACCGGTGCCCTTCTGACGCCACGGCTTCTTGCCACCACCAGAGACTTCGGAGCGAGTCTTCTGTGCCTTGCTGCCCTGACGGCCGCCAGCCATGTAGGCCACGACTGCCTGGTGCACCAGGGTCTCGTTGAATTCGCCACCAAAGGTACGCTCGGAGACTTCGATAGCCTGAGCGCCGTTCACATTCAATTGCATCTCAGCTTCCCCCTTAACCGCGAGCCTTGGCTGCCGGACGCACGATCACATCACCGCCGGTAGCGCCGGGAACGGCACCCTTGACCAGCAGCAGATTGCGTTCAGCATCGACACGCACGATCTCCAGGGATTGAACGGTTACCCGCTCCGCACCCAGATGACCGGACATTTTCTTGCCCTTGAACACTCGACCAGGAGTCTGGCACTGGCCGATGGAACCGGGGACGCGGTGGGAAACGGAGTTACCGTGGGTGTTATCCTGACCACGGAAGTTCCAGCGCTTGATGGTGCCCGCGAAGCCCTTACCCTTGGACTCGCCGGTAACGTCTACCATCTGGCCTGCCTGGAACAGATCGACAGTGATCTGGTCACCGGCGGCATACTGCTCTTCGCCCAGACGGAATTCCCACACGCCGCGACCGGCGGCGACATTCGCCTTGGCAAAGTGACCAGCTTGCGCTTTGGTAACGCGAGAAGCGCGACGCTCGCCGGCGGTGACTTGCACTGCGCGGTAGCCATCGGTTTCTTCAGTCTTGAACTGGGTGACGCGATTCGGCTCGACCTCGATGACCGTAACCGGAATAGAGACACCTTCCTCGGTGAAAATGCGGGTCATGCCGCATTTACGACCGACAACACCAATTGTCATGTTGTAAACCTCTTGAGTGTACGGGGCTTTCACCCGCTATGGCCGCCCATTTCAGAGCGTTACACGACCAATGCCGAAGGCATTAGCCGAGGCTGATCTGTACTTCAACACCTGCAGCAAGATCGAGCTTCATCAGCGCATCGACGGTTTTATCCGTCGGCTGGACGATGTCCAGCACACGCTTATGTGTACGAATTTCGTACTGATCACGCGCATCTTTGTTGACGTGCGGAGAGATCAGCACGGTGAAACGTTCCTTGCGGGTCGGCAGAGGGATTGGACCACGCACCTGAGCACCAGTACGTTTCGCGGTTTCCACGATTTCCTGGGTTGATTGATCGATCAGGCGATGGTCAAAAGCCTTCAACCGAATCCGGATTTGTTGGTTTTGCATTTGACCTCAGACTCCAATTTACCATTCCCAACGGACGGACTACGCCCGTTAAAAGGAGGCGCAATTGTACGGATGCCCCCACAGGGTGTCAATATTTAACCAACGAACGAAAAAAGGGGCCCCGAAGGGCCCCTTTTTCTGATGGCAGGATCAGCGATTACTCGATGATCTTGGCAACCACGCCGGCGCCAACGGTACGGCCACCTTCGCGGATCGCGAAGCGCAGGCCATCTTCCATGGCGATCGGAGCGATCAGGGTGACAACCATCTTGATGTTGTCGCCCGGCATTACCATCTCTACGCCTTCCGGCAGTTCGCAGTTACCGGTCACGTCAGTGGTACGGAAGTAGAACTGCGGACGGTAGCCCTTGAAGAACGGGGTGTGACGACCACCTTCTTCCTTGGACAGCACGTACACTTCGCACTCGAACTTGGTGTGCGGCTTGATGGTGCCCGGCTTGGCCAGAACCTGGCCACGCTCTACGTCTTCACGCTTGGTGCCGCGCAGCAGGATACCGACGTTCTCGCCAGCACGACCTTCGTCGAGCAGCTTGCGGAACATTTCGACACCGGTGCAGGTGGTCTTGGTGGTCGCCTTGATGCCGACGATTTCCACTTCTTCCTGGACCTTGATGATGCCGCGCTCCACACGACCGGTTACCACGGTACCGCGGCCGGAGATCGAGAACACGTCTTCGATCGGCATCAGGAACGGCTGGTCGATGGCACGAACCGGCTCCGGAATGTAGGAGTCCAGGGTCTCTACCAGCTTCTGCACGGCGCTTACGCCGATGCCGTTGTCGTCCTTGCCTTCCAGCGCCATCAGCGCGGAGCCGATGATGATCGGGGTGTCGTCGCCCGGGAAGTCGTAGGTGTTCAGCAGGTCGCGAACCTCCATCTCGACCAGTTCCAGCAGCTCGGCGTCGTCAACCATGTCGGCCTTGTTCAGGAACACGACGATGTAGGGAACGCCTACCTGGCGGGACAGCAGGATGTGCTCGCGGGTCTGCGGCATGGGGCCGTCGGCAGCCGAGCAAACCAGGATCGCGCCGTCCATCTGGGCAGCACCGGTGATCATGTTCTTCACGTAGTCGGCGTGACCGGGGCAGTCAACGTGAGCGTAGTGACGAACAGCGGAATCGTACTCAACGTGCGAGGTGTTGATGGTGATACCGCGGGCCTTTTCTTCCGGCGCGTTGTCGATCTGATCGAAGGCACGAGCGGAACCACCCCAGGTATCGGAGCAGACCTTGGTCAGTGCAGCGGTCAGAGTGGTCTTGCCATGGTCAACGTGACCGATGGTGCCGACGTTGACGTGCGGTTTGTTACGTTCGAATTTTTCCTTAGCCACGACAGTAAACCTCTTACTTAAAGGGCTGAATCAACCTTGTTTTTTAACCAGCGCTTCGACGATGTTCGACGGAGCTTCGGCGTATTTGGAGAATTCCATGGAGTAGCTCGCGCGACCCTGGGACATGGAACGCACGTCGGTCGCATAACCGAACATCTCACCCAGCGGAACCTCGGCACGAATAACCTTACCGGAAACCGTGTCCTCCATCCCCTGAATCAGACCACGACGACGGTTCAGGTCGCCCATCACGTCACCCATGTAGTCCTCAGGAGTCACCACCTCTACCTTCATGATCGGCTCGAGCACCTTGCCACCACCCTTCTGGGCCAGTTGCTTGGTTGCCATGGAAGCAGCGATCTTGAACGCCATCTCGTTGGAGTCGACGTCGTGGTAGGAACCATCGAAAACGGTAGCCTTCAGGCCGATGAGCGGATAGCCGGCGACGACGCCGTTCTTCATCTGCTCCTCGATACCCTTCTGGATCGCCGGGATGTATTCCTTGGGAACCACACCACCCACGACTTCGTTCTCGAACACCAGGCCTTCGGTGATGTTGCCCTTCTCGTCCACGTCCGCGGCCGAGAAGCGGATCCAGCAGTGACCGAACTGGCCGCGACCACCGGACTGGCGAACGAACTTGCCTTCGATCTCCACGTTGTCCTTGGTGATGGTCTCACGGTAAGCCACCTGCGGCTTGCCGATGTTGGCCTCGACGCCGAACTCGCGCTTCATGCGGTCGACGATGATGTCCAGGTGCAGCTCGCCCATACCGGAGATGATGGTCTGACCGGACTCTTCGTCGGTCTTGACACGGAACGACGGGTCTTCCTGGGCCAGCTTGCCGAGGGCGATGCCCATCTTCTCCTGGTCAGCCTTGGTCTTCGGCTCTACAGCGACCGAGATTACCGGCTCGGGGAAGTCCATGCGCTCAAGGATGATCGGCTTGTCGATCGAGCACAGGGTGTCACCGGTGGTGACGTCCTTCATGCCGATCAGGGCAGCGATGTCGCCTGCGCGCACTTCCTTGATCTCTTCACGCTGGTTGGCGTGCATCTGCACCATCCGACCAACGCGCTCCTTCTTGCCCTTCACCGAGTTCAGGACGGAGTCGCCGGAGCTCAAGACGCCGGAGTAAACGCGAGCGAAGGTCAGAGTACCAACGAACGGGTCGGTGGCAATCTTGAACGCCAGGGAGGAGAACGGTTCGTTGTCGTCGGCATGACGCTCGTCTTCGACGGTCTCGTCGTCCGGGCTGACACCCTTGATCGCCGGGATCTCGGTCGGAGCCGGGAGGTAATCGATGACGGCATCGAGAACCAGCGGAACGCCCTTGTTCTTGAACGAGGAACCGCAGACGGCCGGAACGATCTCGCAGGCCAGGGTGCGCAGGCGCAGGCCTTCCTTGATCTCGGCTTCGGAGAGCTCACCCTCTTCGAGGTACTTGTTCATCAGCTCTTCGTTGGCTTCGGCCGCAGCCTCGACCATGCTGGAACGCCACTCTTCGGCCAGGTCCTTGAGCTCCGCAGGAATTTCTTCCTCGCGGTAGGTCATGCCCTTGTCGTCATCGTTCCAGTAGATGGCCTTCATCTTGATCAGGTCGACCTGACCGACGAAGTTCTCTTCAGCGCCGATGGCGAGCTGGACCGGAACCGGGGTATGACCCAGGCGCTTCTTGATCTGCTCGACGACGCGCAGGAAGTTCGCACCCTGGCGGTCCATCTTGTTGACGTAGACGATGCGCGGTACGCCGTACTTGTTGGCCTGACGCCATACGGTTTCCGACTGCGGCTCTACGCCGGAGGTGCCACAGAACACCACGACAGCGCCGTCCAGTACACGCAGGGAACGCTCCACCTCGATGGTGAAGTCTACGTGGCCGGGGGTGTCGATGACGTTCACGCGATAGTTGTCGTACTGACCGCGCGAGCCCTTCCAGAAGGTGGTAACGGCAGCGGAGGTAATGGTGATACCGCGCTCCTGCTCCTGCACCATCCAGTCGGTGGTCGCAGCGCCGTCATGCACTTCGCCCAGCTTGTGGTTGACGCCGGTATAGAACAGAACCCGCTCCGTGGTGGTGGTCTTGCCCGCGTCAACGTGGGCACAGATACCGATATTACGGTAGCGGTTGATGGGTGTAGTACGGGCCACAATAAGGTCCTCGGGGGTTGGGCAGCGCGATTAGAACCGGTAGTGCGAGAAGGCCTTGTTGGCCTCTGCCATACGGTGCACGTCTTCACGCTTCTTGACTGCTGCGCCCTTGCCTTCAGCGGCATCCAGCAGCTCGCCAGCCAGACGCAGGGCCATGGACTTCTCGCCACGCTTGCGGGCGAAGTCCACCAGCCAACGCATGGCCAGGGCATTACGGCGGGACGGACGGACTTCGACCGGAACCTGGTAAGTCGCACCACCTACGCGGCGGGACTTCACTTCGACCAGCGGAGCGATGGCATCGAGAGCTTTTTCGAAGGTTTCCAGGGGATCGGCCTTGCCGCGTTCCTTCACCTTGTCCAGCGCACCGTAAACGATACGCTCGGCAACGGCTTTCTTGCCGCTTTCCATCACGTGGTTCATGAACTTGGCCAGGATCTGGCTTCCGTATTTCGGATCAGCCAGCACTTCACGCTTGGCCGCTACACGACGTCTTGGCATTGATAAGCCCTCAAACGGTCTTCAGGTTAGCCCGGGACCATAACAATCAAGTTACGCCCGACCTTACTCTTATCGACTCAGATAAATATAAAAACGCTATTACTTCGGACGCTTGGCGCCGTACTTCGAACGACCCTGCTTACGATCCTTGACACCCGAGGTGTCCAGCGAACCGCGCACGGTGTGGTAACGCACACCCGGAAGGTCCTTTACACGACCGCCACGGATCAGCACTACGCTGTGCTCTTGCAGGTTGTGACCTTCACCACCGATGTACGAGGAAACCTCGAAACCGTTGGTCAGACGTACACGGCATACCTTACGCAGTGCCGAGTTCGGCTTTTTCGGCGTGGTGGTGTATACGCGGGTGCATACGCCACGACGTTGCGGGCAGTTCTGCAGCGCAGGCACGTCGCTCTTGTCGACCATGCGCTTGCGCGGCTTACGCACCAGCTGGTTGATAGTTGCCATCTATAGCTCCACTGATTGTCTTACGACACACAAACGAAATGACAGAGCGTGCGCCCTGCCAATTTTCGGGGTACAAAATAGTAAAGAGGTTCTTGTACACCGTCAAGACAAAGCCCCGGCTATCGGGATAGCCGGGGCTTGTCGTTGATGCTTAGTTACCGCTCGAGTTCAGCGCTTCGGTCAGTGCGGCTTCCGCCTCGCTGGCACTCACACGCTGCGGCTTGCCGAGGTCGCGCTGACGCTTGCGCTCGCTGTGGTAAGCCAGACCGGTACCGGCCGGGATCAGGCGACCCACGACCACGTTCTCCTTCAGGCCGCGCAGGAAGTCGCGCTTGCCGGTGACCGCCGCTTCGGTGAGGACGCGGGTGGTCTCCTGGAACGACGCCGCGGAGATGAACGACTCGGTCGACAGGGAGGCCTTGGTGATACCCAGCAGAACGCGTTCGTACTTGGCCGGGAACTTGTCCTCGGTACCGAGCTGTTCGTTCTCTTCCAGCACCTGGGTGAGTTCCACCTGGTCGCCTTTGATGAAGCTGGAATCACCGGACTCGCTGACTTCGACCTTGCGCAGCATCTGACGCAGGATGGTCTCGATGTGCTTGTCGTTGATCTTCACGCCCTGCAGACGGTAGACGTCCTGGATCTCGTTGACGATGTACTTCGCCAGCGAACTCACGCCCAGCAGGCGCAGGATGTCGTGCGGGTTGCTCGGGCCGTCGGAGATGACTTCGCCGCGGTTCACCTGTTCGCCTTCGAACACGTTCAGGTGACGCCACTTCGGAATCAGCTCCTCGTACGGATCGCTGCCATCGTTCGGCGTGATGACCAGACGGCGCTTGCCCTTGGTCTCCTTGCCGAAGGAGATGGTGCCGCTGATTTCCGCCAGGATCGAAGGCTCTTTCGGACGACGGGCCTCGAACAGGTCGGCAACGCGCGGCAGACCACCGGTGATGTCGCGGGTCTTCGAGGTTTCCTGCGGAATACGTGCGACAACGTCACCGATGCTCACCTTGGCGCCGTCGGTCAGGTTGACCAGGGCGTTGGCCGGCAGGAAGTACTGCGCCGGTACGTCGGTACCTGGCAGCAGCAGGTCCTTGCCCGCGGCATCGATCAGCTTCACGGCCGGACGGATGTCCTTGCCGGCAGCCGGACGGTCTTTCGGATCCATCACTTCGATGTTGGTCAGGCCGGTCAGTTCGTCGGTCTGACGCTTGACGGTGATGCCCTCCTCCATGCCCACGAAGGCCACGGTACCGTCCACCTCGGTGACGATCGGGTGGGTGTGCGGGTCCCACTTGGCGACGATGGCGCCCGGGTCGACCTTGTCACCTTCCTTGACCGAAATCACCGCACCGTACGGCAGCTTGTAGCGCTCGCGCTCGCGACCGAAGTCGTCGGCGACCGCCAGCTCGCCGGAACGCGATACCGCGACCAGCGCGCCGTCGGCACGCACCACATGCTTCAGGTTGTGCAGGCGGATGGTGCCGCCGTTCTTCACCTGGACGTTGTCGGCAGCCGAGGTCCGGCTGGCCGCACCACCGATGTGGAAGGTACGCATGGTCAGCTGGGTGCCCGGCTCACCGATGGACTGCGCGGCGATGACGCCGACCGCTTCACCGATGTTGACGCGATGACCACGGGCCAGGTCGCGACCGTAGCACATGGCGCAGATGCCATGACGGGTTTCGCAGGTGATCGGCGAACGCACGACGACTTCGTCGACGCTCATCACCTCGAGGAAATCGACCCACTTCTCGTCGATCAGGGTACCGGCCGGCACGATGACTTCGTCGCTGCCCGGCTTGAACACGTCACGCGCGATCACGCGGCCGAGCACGCGCTCGCCGAGCGGCTCGACCACGTCGCCGCCTTCGATGTGCGGCGACATCAGCAGGCCGTGCTCGGTGCCACAATCGATCTCGGTCACCACCAGGTCCTGGGCCACGTCGACCAGGCGACGGGTCAGGTAACCGGAGTTCGCGGTCTTCAGCGCGGTATCCGCCAGACCCTTACGCGCACCGTGGGTGGAGATGAAGTACTGGAGTACGTTCAGACCTTCACGGAAGTTAGCGGTGATCGGGGTCTCGATGATCGAGCCGTCCGGCTTGGCCATCAGGCCGCGCATGCCCGCCAGCTGGCGGATCTGGGCCGCGGAACCCCGCGCACCGGAGTCGGCCATCATGTACATGGAGTTGAAGGACTCCTGGTCGACTTCCTTGCCCTCGCGGTCGACGACCTTCTCTTTCGAGAGGTTGGCCATCATCGCCTTGGACACTTCGTCGTTGGCCTTCGACCAGAGGTCGATCACCTTGTTGTACTTCTCGCCCTGGGTTACCAGGCCGGAGGCGTATTGGCTCTCGATTTCCTTCACTTCGTCGGTGGCGGCGTTGATGATGCGCGCCTTCTCGTCCGGAATGACGAAGTCGTTGACGCCGATGGAGACGCCGGAAATGGTCGAATAGGCGAAACCGGTGTACATCAGCTGGTCGGCGAAGATGACGGTGTCCTTCAGACCCACCACGCGGTAGCAGTGGTTGATCAGCTTGGAGATCGCCTTCTTCTTCATCGACTGGTTGACCACGTCGAACGGCAGACCGGCCGGAACGACCTGGAACAGCAGCGCGCGGCCGACGGTGGTGTCGACGATGCGGGTATTGGCGGTCAGCTGACCGTCCTCGCCCTTGACCTTCTCGTTGATGCGTACCTTCACCCGGGCGTGCAGGGACGCCTGGCCGCTGCGGTAGGCGCGGTCGACTTCCTGCAGGTCGGCGAAGGCCATGCCCTCGCCCTTCGCATTGATCGCTTCACGGGTCATGTAGTACAGACCCATTACCACGTCCTGCGACGGAACGATGATCGGCTCGCCGTTGGCGGGCGACAGGATGTTGTTGGTGGACATCATCAGCGCGCGCGCTTCCAGCTGGGCCTCGAGGGTCAGCGGAACGTGCACGGCCATCTGGTCACCGTCGAAGTCGGCGTTGTACGCGGCGCAGACCAGCGGGTGCAGCTGGATCGCCTTGCCTTCGATGAGGACCGGCTCGAACGCCTGGATGCCCAGACGGTGCAGGGTCGGCGCACGGTTCAGGAGAACCGGATGCTCGCGGATGACCTCGGCGAGAACGTCCCAGACCTCGGGCAGCTCGCGCTCGACCATTTTCTTGGCGGCCTTGATGGTGGTGGCCATGCCACGACCTTCCAGCTTGCCGAAGATGAACGGCTTGAACAGCTCCAGGGCCATCTTCTTCGGCAGACCGCACTGGTGCAGGCGCAGGGTCGGGCCCACGGTGATCACGGAACGACCGGAGTAGTCCACGCGCTTGCCGAGGAGGTTCTGACGGAAGCGACCTTGCTTGCCCTTGATCATGTCGGCCAGCGACTTCAGCGGACGCTTGTTCGAGCCGGTGATGGCGCGACCGCGACGGCCGTTGTCGAGCAGGGCGTCGACGGCCTCCTGCAGCATGCGCTTTTCGTTGCGCACGATGATGTCCGGAGCGGCCAGGTCGAGCAGGCGCTTCAGGCGGTTGTTACGGTTGATCACCCGACGATACAGGTCGTTCAGGTCGGAAGTCGCGAAGCGACCGCCGTCCAGCGGAACCAGCGGGCGCAGGTCCGGCGGCAGCACCGGCAGGACGGTCAGGACCATCCACTCGGGTTTGTTGCCGGAGCCCTGGAAGGCTTCCATCAGCTTCAGGCGCTTGGACAGCTTCTTGATCTTGGTTTCCGAGTTGGTCTGCGGAATCTCTTCGCGCAGGCGGCCGATCTCGTGCTCCAGGTCGATGGCGTTGAGCAGTTCGTGAACGGCTTCGGCGCCCATGCGAGCATCGAAATCGTCACCGAACTCCTCGAGAGCCTCGAAGTATTGCTCGTCGTTCAGCAGCTGGCCCTTTTCCAGGGTGGTCATGCCCGGATCGATCACCACGTAGCTCTCGAAATAGAGCACGCGCTCGATATCGCGCAGGGTCATGTCCAGCAGCAGGCCGATACGGGACGGCAGCGACTTCAGGAACCAGATGTGGGCGACCGGCGAAGCCAGCTCGATGTGGCCCATGCGCTCGCGGCGCACCTTGGCCAGGGCGACTTCCACGCCGCACTTCTCGCAGATCACACCACGGTGCTTGAGGCGCTTGTACTTGCCGCACAGGCACTCGTAGTCCTTCACCGGGCCGAAGATCTTGGCGCAGAACAGGCCGTCGCGCTCCGGCTTGAAGGTACGGTAGTTGATGGTTTCCGGCTTTTTAACTTCGCCGAAAGACCAGGAACGAATCATCTCGGGCGAAGCCAGGCCAATACGGATGGCATCGAACTCTTCGATTTGACCCTGGTTTTTCAACAGATTAAGCAAGTCTTTCAAGGCCTTTCCTCCTCACGGACCCGGTGCGACCGGCCTTGACCAGCCGCACCGTCTAGCGTCACGTGTTATTCGGTTTCCAGTTCGATGTCGATGCCGAGCGAACGGATCTCTTTGATCAGAACGTTGAAGGACTCGGGCATGCCGGCCTCCATGCGGTGATCGCCGTCCACGATGTTCTTGTACATCTTGGTCCGGCCGTTCACGTCGTCCGACTTGACCGTCAGCATTTCCTGCAGGGTGTACGCCGCGCCATAGGCTTCCAGCGCCCACACCTCCATCTCACCGAAGCGCTGACCACCGAACTGTGCCTTACCACCCAGCGGCTGCTGGGTAACCAGGCTGTACGAGCCGGTGGAACGGGCGTGCATCTTGTCGTCCACCAGGTGGTTCAGCTTGAGCATGTACATGTAGCCGACGGTGGTCGGACGCTCGAACTGGTTGCCGGTACGACCGTCGAACAGACGCATCTGGCCGCTTTCCGGCAGGTCGGCCAGCTTCAGCATGGCCTTGATCTCGCGTTCCTTGGCGCCATCGAACACCGGGGTCGCCATTGGTACGCCACCGCGCAGGTTCTTGGCCAGCGCGAGGATCTCGTTGTCGCCCAGCTCGTCGAGGTTTTCCTCGCGACCGCCGATCTCGTTGTAGATCTCGTGCAGGAACTTACGCAGTTCGGCGACCTTGCGCTGCTCTTCGAGCATGCGGTTGATCTTCTCGCCCAGCCCCTTGGCCGCGAGGCCCAGGTGGGTTTCGAGGATCTGACCGACGTTCATCCGCGACGGTACGCCCAGCGGGTTGAGGACGATGTCGACCGGGGTGCCGTTGGCATCGTGCGGCATGTCTTCCACCGGCATGATCACCGAGACCACACCCTTGTTACCGTGACGGCCGGCCATCTTGTCGCCCGGCTGGATGCGACGCTTGATCGCCAGGTAGACCTTGACGATCTTCAGCACGCCCGGAGCCAGGTCGTCGCCCTGCTGCAGCTTGCGCTTCTTGTCCTCGAACTTGTCGTCCAGGAGCTGGCGACGATCGCTGATGTAGGCCTGGGCCTTCTCCAGCTGTTCGTTCAGGGCGTCGTCGGCCATGCGCAGCTTGAACCACTGGCCGCGCTCGAGACCGTCGAGGTAGTCGTCGGTGATCTCCGTGCCCTTCTTCAGCGCCGGGCCACCTTCAGCCTTGGCACCGACCAGGGCGGCACGCAGACGCTCGAAGGTCGCGCCTTCGACGATGCGGAACTCCTCGTTCAGGTCCTTGCGGATCTGGTCGAGTTGCATCTTCTCGATGGACAGCGCGCGGGAATCGCGCTCGACGCCATCGCGGGTGAAGACCTGTACGTCGATCACGGTGCCCTTGGTGCCGGTCGGCACACGCAGGGAAGTGTCCTTCACGTCGGACGCCTTCTCACCGAAGATCGCGCGCAGCAGCTTCTCTTCCGGAGTCAGCTGGGTCTCGCCTTTCGGAGTGACCTTGCCGACCAGGATGTCGCCGGCCTGCACTTCGGCGCCGACGTAGACGATACCGGCTTCGTCCAGCTTGTTCAGCGCGGCCTCGCCCACGTTCGGGATGTCCGCGGTGATTTCCTCTGGGCCGAGCTTGGTGTCACGAGCGACGCAGGTCAGTTCCTGGATGTGGATCGTGGTGAAACGATCTTCCTGGACCACGCGCTCGGACAGGCAGATGGAGTCTTCGAAGTTGAAGCCGTTCCAGGGCATGAACGCCACGCGCATGTTCTGGCCCAGGGCCAGTTCGCCCATGTCGGTGGACGGACCATCGGCCAGGATGTCGCCGCGCGCGACCACGTCACCCTTGCTCACCAGCGGACGCTGGTTGATGCAGGTGTTCTGGTTGGAACGGGTGTACTTGGTCAGGTTGTAGATGTCGACACCCGCCTCGCCGGTCTCGACCTCGTCATCCGCCACGCGAACCACGACACGGCTGGCATCGACCGAGTCGATCACCCCGCCACGGCGAGCCACGACGCAGACGCCGGAGTCGCGCGCCACGTTGCGCTCCATGCCGGTGCCCACCAGCGGCTTGTCGGCACGCAGGGTCGGCACGGCCTGACGCTGCATGTTCGAGCCCATGAGTGCGCGGTTGGCGTCGTCGTGCTCGAGGAACGGAATCAGCGAGGCAGCGACGGAAACGACCTGCTTCGGCGAAACGTCCATCAGGGTCACGTCTTCCGGCGCCTTCACGGTGAATTCGTTCAGGTGACGCACGGCCACCAGCTCGTCCACCAGCTGGCCCTTCTCGTTGAGGGTCGCCGAAGCCTGGGCGATGACGTGATCGGCTTCTTCGATCGCCGACAGGAACACGATCTCGTCGGTTACCAGGCTGTCCTTGACCACGCGGTACGGGCTCTCGAGGAAGCCGTACTTGTTGGTGCGGGCGTAGGTCGCCAGGGAGTTGATCAGACCGATGTTCGGACCTTCAGGGGTTTCGATCGGGCACACGCGACCGTAGTGGGTCGGGTGTACGTCACGAACCTCGAAGCCCGCACGCTCACGGGTCAGACCGCCCGGGCCGAGCGCGGAGACGCGGCGCTTGTGGGTGATCTCGGAGAGCGGGTTGTTCTGGTCCATGAACTGCGACAGCTGGCTCGAACCGAAGAACTCCTTGATCGCGGCAGCCACCGGCTTGGCGTTGATCAGGTCCTGCGGCATCAGGCCTTCGCTTTCAGCCATCGACAGGCGTTCCTTGACCGCGCGCTCGACACGCACCAGGCCCACGCGGAACTGGTTCTCGGCCATCTCGCCGACGCAACGGACACGGCGGTTGCCCAGGTGGTCGATGTCATCGACGATGCCCTTGCCGTTACGGATGTCGACCAGGGTCTTGAGCACATCGATGATGTCTTCCTTGCTCAGGACGCCCGGACCTTCGATCTCGGTACGACCGATACGACGGTTGAACTTCATCCGACCCACGGCCGACAGGTCGTAACGCTCGGCGCTGAAGAACAGGTTGCCGAACAGGGTCTCGGCGGCTTCCTTGGTCGGCGGCTCGCCCGGACGCATCATCCGGTAGATCTCGACCAGGGCTTCCAGCTGATTGCTGGTGTTGTCGATCTTCAGGGTATCGGAGATGAACGGACCGCAGTCGATGTCATTGGTGTACAGCGTCTCGATGCGCACGACCTGAGCCTTGGCCACCTTGGCCAGGAGGTCGAGGGTCAGCTCGGTGTTGCATTCGGCGATGATCTCGCCGGTGGCCGGGTGCACGATCGCCTTGGCGATGGTACGGCCGATCAGGTAGTCGAACGGCACTTCCAGCTGGGTCACGCCAGCCTTTTCCAGCTGGTTGATGTGGCGGGCGGTGATACGGCGACCCTGCTCCACGATGACCTTGCCGCTGCCGTCCTTGATGTCGATGCTCGCGACTTCACCGCGCAGGCGCTGCGGGACCAGCTCCAGGTTCAGGGTCTCGCCCTTGATGTGGAAGACGTTGGTCGCGTAGAAGGCGTTGAGAATCTCTTCGGTGCTGTAGCCGAGCGCGCGCAGCAGTACCGAGGCCGGCAGCTTGCGGCGACGGTCGATACGGACGAACACGCAGTCCTTCGGGTCGAACTCGAAGTCCAGCCAGGAACCGCGGTAAGGAATGATCCGCGCGGAGTACAGCAGCTTGCCGGAGCTGTGGGTCTTGCCACGGTCGTGGTCGAAGAACACACCCGGGGAACGGTGCAGCTGGGAGACGATGACGCGCTCGGTACCGTTGATGATGAAGGTACCGTTCTCGGTCATCAGGGGGATTTCCCCCATGTAGACTTCTTGTTCCTTGATGTCCTTGATCGCCTTGTTCGACGACTCGCGGTCGAAGATGATCAGGCGGACTTTCACGCGCAGCGGTACGGCGAAGGTCACGCCGCGCAGCACGCACTCCTTGACATCGAATGCCGGCTCACCCAGACGGTAGCCGACGTATTCCAGGGCAGCATTGCCGGAATAGCTGATAATCGGGAAAACGGACTTGAAGGCCGCGTGCAGACCGATATCGCGGAACTGCTCCTTGGTTGCGCCAGCCTGCAGGAATTCGCGATAGGAATCCAGCTGGATGGCCAGCAAATACGGCACATCCATGACGTCCGGCAACTTGCTAAAGTCCTTGCGGATACGTTTTTTCTCAGTGTATGAGTAAGCCATCAGCGTTCCCCAGCTTGGTCACCTGCTTGTTTGGCGTCTCCGACGGGAGCAGCCGGAAAATCTTGCAGACCCCTTGGCCTGCATTGCCCACTCGGGGCACTTTCACGTCTTGGGTGGAACGCCCGAGGCGAGTCCACCCAGAACGGAAAAAGGCCGGTGGCAAAAGCCACCAGCCATCAGCCTTTCGCTTGACGCTCGGGCTGTAGACGCAAGGTCGTCGCTTACTTGAGCTCGACTTTGGCGCCTGCTTCTTCCAGGGCTTTCTTGGCAGCTTCGGCTTCTTCTTTCGAAGCGCCTTCCTTCACCACGCCCGGAGCGCCGTCTACGACAGCCTTGGCTTCTTTCAGACCCAGACCGGTCAGTTCGCGAACGACCTTGATCACGTTCACTTTCTTGTCGCCAGCTTCGGCCAGGACGATGGTGAACTCGGTCTGCTCTTCGGCAGCGGCAGCAGCCGGGCCAGCAGCGGCAACGGTAGCGGCAGCAGCGGTAACGCCGAACTTCTCTTCCATCGCCTTGATCAGTTCGACCACTTGCATGACGGACATTTCGGATACGGCGTTGATGATGTCTTCGTTGGTCAGAGCCATGACTCTAATTCCTGTATTGGGGGACGGCCTGCGGCCATCGTATTAAACAAATAAGATTGAAAGAGGTTGCGAGCCGACTCAGGCGGCAGCAGCTTCTTTCTGGTCGCGAATGGCCGCCAGAGTACGAGCCAGCTTGCTGGTAGCGCCCTGAATCACGCTCATCAGCTGCGATACGGCTTCGTCGTAGGTCGGCAGGCTTGCCAGTACGTCGATCTGATTGGCTGCGAGGAACTGACCCTCGAAGGCAGCCGCCTTGATCTCGAACTTGTCCTGACCCTTGGCGAACTCACGGAAGATACGAGCGGCAGCGCCCGGATGTTCGTTGGAGAAAGCGATCAGGGTCGGGCCTTTGAACACGTCGTTGAGCACGTCGAACTGGGTGCCTTCAACGGCGCGCTTGAGCAGGGTGTTACGTACGACTTTCACGTACACACCAGCTTCGCGGGCCTCTTTACGGAGTCCGGTCATGGCGCCTACGGTCACGCCACGGGCATCGGCCACGACAGCGGACAGGGCAGCTTTGGCAGCCTCGTTGACTTCAGCGACGATGGCCTTCTTGTCTTCGAGTTTAATTGCCACGGGTTTACTCCTGGATGTTACCGTTTCGTCCAGCCGGGGCCGGACGTCGTTTTGGTGTCTGATTCGGTAACCGAATCGGGAGCACCATCTGCGTAGGCTTGTGGTTTAAGGCTCGCGCCACCTACGGTCTTGGATAGCCCCCGCCAGGCAGGGACCCCAATACCTGTGCAGCGGGCAGAACCCGCTGCACGATGTCACTTAGGCTTCCAGGGAAGCCAGGTCGATCTGCAGGCCCGGACCCATGGTGGTGCTCAGGGTCACGCGCTTGACGTACACGCCTTTCGACGAGGACGGCTTCAGGCGCTTCAGGTCCGCCAGCAGAGCTTCGACGTTCTGCTGCAGCTTGGCCGGCTCGAAATCGACCTTGCCAACGGAGCTGTGGATGATGCCGTTCTTGTCGGTACGGAAACGTACCTGACCAGCCTTGGCATTCTTCACCGCGGTGGCGACGTCCGGGGTCACGGTACCGACTTTCGGGTTCGGCATCAGACCGCGCGGGCCGAGGATCTGGCCCAGCTGACCAACGACACGCATTGCGTCCGGGGAGGCGATGACGACGTCGTAGTTCAGGTCGCCGCCTTTCATTTCGGCAGCCAGTTCGTCCATGCCCACCTTGTCGGCGCCGGCAGCCAGAGCGGCTTCAGCGGCCGGACCCTGGGTGAAGACGGCAACGCGGACGCTCTTGCCGGTGCCGTTCGGCAGAACGGTGGCACCACGAACGACCTGGTCGGATTTACGCGGATCGACGCCGAGGTTGACGGCAACGTCCACGGACTCCTTGAACTTGATGGTGGACAGCTCGGCCAGCAGCTTGGCGGCCTCTTCGAAGCTGTACTGCTTGCCGGCAACTACTTTCTCGGCAATCGCCTTCTGGCGCTTGGTCAGCTTAGCCATTACACACCCTCCACGTTCAGGCCCATGCTGCGCGCGGAGCCAGCGATGGTACGTACAGCAGCGTCCAGATCAGCAGCGGTCAGGTCAGCCTGCTTGGTCTTGGCGATCTCTTCCAGCTGGGCACGGGTAACGGTGCCGACCTTCTGGGAGTTCGGACGAGCGGAGCCGCTGGTGATGCCAGCTGCTTTTTTCAGCAGGACGGCAGCCGGGGTGCTCTTGGTTTCGAAGGTGAAGCTACGGTCGCTGTAAACGGTGATGATCACAGGAGTCGGCAGACCCGGCTCTTGGCCTTGGGTCTTGGCGTTGAACGCCTTGCAGAACTCCATGATGTTCACGCCGTGCTGACCCAGGGCAGGGCCGACCGGCGGCGACGGGTTGGCCTGGCCGGCCTTTACTTGCAGCTTGATATAAGCCTGGATTTTCTTAGCCATTTGCTACTCCAAATTCGGGTACAAGCGCCTGAAGGCTCCCCGGTTGCTTTCGCGTTTATCCCAGTGACGACAAAACCCCGCAGCCTTGGGCTGCGGGGTGAGGGATGCGTTTTCAGCTAGACCTTTTCGACCTGACTGAACTCCAGCTCTACCGGAGTAGAGCGGCCAAAGATGAGCACGGCCACTTGGATCCGGCTCTTCTCGTAGTTGACTTCTTCGACGACACCATTGAAGTCGGCGAACGGACCATCGATGACACGAACGGTCTCGCCCGGCTCGAACAGGGTCTTCGGCTTGGGCTTGTCACCGCTATCGGCGACGCGACGCAGAATGGCATCGGCCTCCCGATCGGTGATCGGAGCAGGCTTGTCGGCGGTTCCACCGATGAAGCCCATGACACGCGGAGTGTCCTTCACCAGGTGCCAGGTGCCTTCGTTCATTTCCATCTGAACCAGCACATAGCCAGGGAAGAATTTGCGCTCACTCTTGCGCTTCTGGCCGTTCCGCATCTCCACCACTTCTTCGGTGGGAACCAGAATCTCGCCGAACTCTTCTTCCATGCCAGCAAGCTTGACACGCTCGATCAGCGAGCGCATGACATGCTTCTCGTAACCCGAGTATGCATGCACAACGTACCAACGCTTAGCCACGGCGCACCCTTAACCTACAATCATGGAAACCAACCAACCCAGCAGGGAATCGAGCCCCCACAGCAGCAGCGCCATCACCAGCACTACCGCGACCACGATCAGCGTGGTCTGAGTTGTTTCTTGACGACTCGGCCATACGACCTTGCGAATCTCGACGCGCGCTTCCTTAGCAAGACTAAAGAAGGCCTGCCCCTTGGCCGTTTGCAACGCCAGGAAAGCAGCGATCACCGCCAGAACGAGAATACCGAGAACGCGATACAGGATTGGTTGAGCCGAAAAGTACTGGTTACCTACGACGGCAACCACAACCAGAACGGCAACCAAGAGCCATTTCAAGAGATCAAAACGTGATTCTTTGGCTTCTGCCTTGGCATTCATCTGTTAGGAATCTCGTGAAGAAAAGCCAGATTTACTTTTGAAATCTGGCAGGCCAGGAGGGAATCGAACCCCCAACCTGCGGTTTTGGAGACCGCCGCTCTGCCAATTGAGCTACTGGCCTGAAGCAAAATCAGGCCGGCCATTATGCCGGCCTGAAGAGGGAAGATCAACCGATATTATTCGATGATCTTGGCAACCACGCCGGCGCCAACGGTACGGCCACCTTCGCGGATCGCGAAGCGCAGGCCATCTTCCATGGCGATCGGAGCGATCAGGGTGACAACCATCTTGATGTTGTCGCCCGGCATTACCATCTCTACGCCTTCCGGCAGTTCGCAGTTACCGGTCACGTCAGTGGTACGGAAGTAGAACTGCGGACGGTAGCCCTTGAAGAACGGGGTGTGACGACCACCTTCTTCCTTGGACAGCACGTACACTTCGCACTCGAACTTGGTGTGCGGCTTGATGGTGCCCGGCTTGGCCAGAACCTGGCCACGCTCTACGTCTTCACGCTTGGTGCCGCGCAGCAGGATACCGACGTTCTCGCCAGCACGACCTTCGTCGAGCAGCTTGCGGAACATTTCGACACCGGTGCAGGTGGTCTTGGTGGTCGCCTTGATGCCGACGATTTCCACTTCTTCCTGGACCTTGATGATGCCGCGCTCCACACGACCGGTTACCACGGTACCGCGGCCGGAGATCGAGAACACGTCTTCGATCGGCATCAGGAACGGCTGGTCGATGGCACGAACCGGCTCCGGAATGTAGGAGTCCAGGGTCTCTACCAGCTTCTGCACGGCGCTTACGCCGATGCCGTTGTCGTCCTTGCCTTCCAGCGCCATCAGCGCGGAGCCGATGATGATCGGGGTGTCGTCGCCCGGGAAGTCGTAGGTGTTCAGCAGGTCGCGAACCTCCATCTCGACCAGTTCCAGCAGCTCGGCGTCGTCAACCATGTCGGCCTTGTTCAGGAACACGACGATGTAGGGAACGCCTACCTGGCGGGACAGCAGGATGTGCTCGCGGGTCTGCGGCATGGGGCCGTCGGCAGCCGAGCAAACCAGGATCGCGCCGTCCATCTGGGCAGCACCGGTGATCATGTTCTTCACGTAGTCGGCGTGACCGGGGCAGTCAACGTGAGCGTAGTGACGAACAGCGGAATCGTACTCAACGTGCGAGGTGTTGATGGTGATACCGCGGGCCTTTTCTTCCGGCGCGTTGTCGATCTGATCGAAGGCACGAGCGGAACCACCCCAGGTATCGGAGCAGACCTTGGTCAGTGCAGCGGTCAGAGTGGTCTTGCCATGGTCAACGTGACCGATGGTGCCGACGTTGACGTGCGGCTTGTTCCGTTCAAATTTTTCTTTAGCCATGGAGACCATCCCCTTCAAGGAATTGAGCGGATCACGCTACCATTAGAACAAGGGCAGATATTTTCATATCTGCCCTTGGATAAATGGAGCTCATGAGCGGATTTGAACCGCTGACCTCACCCTTACCAAGGGTGTGCTCTACCAACTGAGCTACATGAGCAAAACACAAGCGACTTGACTGGAGCGGGTAGCGGGAATCGAACCCGCATCATCAGCTTGGAAGGCTGAGGTTCTACCACTGAACTATACCCGCGGAGCCCGAAGCTCACGCTTTTAAACTGGTGGAGGGAGAAGGATTCGAACCTTCGAAGTCTATGACGTCAGATTTACAGTCTGATCCCTTTGGCCACTCGGGAATCCCTCCAAACTGGTGGGCGGCATTCTCTACGCCTGCCACCTTGCTGTCAAGAGTTTTCTCTTAAAAAACCTGAACTTAGGTTTCAACAGCAACTTCGTAGTCGGAGTCTTTCAGCCTTCCCCCTGCGAAGCGGGCGCCATTCTATGCAATGCATCAGGGGGATGCAACACCTTTGCACGACATTATTTGATGTTGCAGCCCCTTGAAGTCCCGGGCCAGCTCCTGGAGCAACTGCTCGTCCACCAGGCGTCGGCCGGCGGGCGCCACCCGCACCCAGAAATCGCGCTGCCCGCGCGGCAACTCCTTCAGCTCCGCCTCGTAGCCGGCTGTCTTGAGCCGCGCCTGCGCGCTTTCGGCCGAGTCCCGGGCGGAAAACATTCCCAGGGAAACGCCGTTCGCCAGCGCGCCCTCACCGATCAGATAGCTGTCGATATTGCGCGCCTGGAGTTCTTTCAACTGCCGCAGAGCCGCCTCCCGCGAAGCCAGGGGAGGAAGATAGACCCAATAGTCGACGCTCATTTCACCGCGGGCCTCGACCTCAGCCTCGATATCCAACCCCAACAGGCGCTGCTGGAGTCGCCGGGCGTCCGCCTCCGCCCCGCCGCCTCCCAGATACAGGCAGGCTGACTCGGAGCCAGCCGGTGTTTCAGCTTGCGCGGGAGGCATCGTCGGCACCTGCGTCCGTTCCGTGTGCGCCTTGCCGGCAAGGTCGCTTTCGGCCAGGAGCAGAATGTTCTTCTGCCCGTCCTTATAGAGCCCCAGCGGGGCGATTTCCTTGGCCCGAAGCGGAGACTGCTGTTGATGCCATACGTAATAGAAAACGTTCAGGGCCAGGAGAAACAGGAAAAACCAGCGCATAGATCCCTCATTCTATCGGACAGGCAAGAGCCAGCCCCACGAACACCAGGTCGGGGATGATCCGGGCCCGAGCCAACTCGTCGCGAACCAACTCGGCATCGCCTCCCGTCAGGAAGATTTCACAGTCCGCGCCTAGCAACTCGCAGGCCATGGCGTATTGCTCGCGAACGAACCCCCTGAGCATGAGCAGACAGCCACGCTCCACCGCCTCGGCAGTTGCCTGCCCGGGATGGAGACTACCCATCGCCCGGCGGGCCTCGGTATCGTCGTAGCGAATCCGCCGCGTATGGGTACGTAGCTGGCTTCTCATCAGCGACATGCCCGGGCATATATAGCCGCCCAGGTGGGTGCCATTCGCCGCGACCAGGTCGGACGTCACCGCCGTGCCCAGGTCGATGACCAGGCAGGCCTTCTGCGCCAGGTGATGGCCGGCGACCAGGGCGAGCCAGCGATCCAGTCCCAAGCGCTGGTAGTCGAGATAACCATTGCGCACACCGGCCAGTTGCCGTCCCGGCGCGGCAACGAGGACGGAAACCGGAAACAGCCGCTCCAGCCGAGCGATCAGCTGGGAGGTTTCCTGCTCGCTGCGCACGCTCACCAGGCGACAGGCACGAACCGGCAGGTCCCGGCGCAGGGAAAGCTGTTCGACGAGGGCTTCGTCGGAGTCCGCCAACCCACCCGCGACCGAGCGTCCGCCGCCCCCATCGATGACCCGCCACTTGATCAGCGAGTTTCCACAGTCGAGCTCAAGAATCATTGCGCAACCTCAAACTTAGCTCTCCCCCACTGAAGCTCTGCTCCACTCCTCCCACCTCGAGGCGCAACGCACCTCGAGCGTCGACGCCCAACACCCGACCCTCGATGGACGTCGAGGAAGTCGACAGGCTGACGAGGGCACCTTGCCAGAGATTGCGCGCCTCCCATTCCTCGCGACTCGCCGCGAAGCCCTCACGCGAATGCCTGTCCAGGTACCACGCCAGTTGCTGATTGAGCACGGAAAGCAGGTGCGAACGATCCACCAACCCACCCAGCGCCTCGCGCAAGGATGTCCATGGCTGGTCGATATCGGTGGCAACCTTCATATTGACGTTGATGCCGATGCCGATGACGACCTGGCACAGGTCCGCCGGATCCCCACTGAGTTCCAGCAGTATTCCGGCGATTTTCCGACCATCCTGCAGGAGGTCGTTCGGCCACTTCAAACCTGCCTTGGAGACCTGCAGCAGATCCAGCACCTTGAGCACCGCCAGGCCGACGACCAGGCTCAGCCCTTCGAGCTCCCGGGCCCCACCCCTGACGGTAACGGCCAGAGAATAATAGAGGTTCTCTCCATAGGGACTGATCCAGACGCGGCCACGCCGCCCTCGGCCGGCCGTCTGCTGCTCGGCGACGAGGACGAAAGGCGTCGAAGCACCTGCCGCCAGCCTGCGCATGGCCTCGCTGTTGGTCGAGTCGATGGCGGAAAGAATCTCGACGGGCCAGAACCCCTCGATTCGTTGCGGATCCAGGAGGCTGATGGGGCTTGCCAGGCGGTAGCCCCGTCCACGCACCTTGTGGAACTGCAGGCCATGTTCGGCCTCCAGATGCTGCAGGCGTTTCCAGACCGCGCTACGGCTGATGCCCAGCACGGCCCCCAGCTCCTCTCCGGAGTGAAATCGTCCGTCTTGAAGTATTTTCAGCAAGGTCTGCATAGACGCCCCACACTAGCCAGGCACGCATCATATAGAGGCACTTGCGCTTTGCCTACGAAAAGCCCTGTCATAACGCGGCCATTTGGACGGATTCTGGCAGACTTTTCCGCGCGCCAAAGCAAAACCCCCGGCCATAGCTGGCCAGGGGTTTTGGGATAGGAGCTTGACGATGACCTACTCTCACATGGGGAGACCCCACACTACCATCGGCGATGCGTCGTTTCACTTCTGAGTTCGGGAAGGGATCAGGTGGTTCCAACGCTCTATGATCGTCAAGCAATTCGGTTGGATATCCGTTTGCTTGTGCTTACGTCTATCCGGATTCAGGTATGTGATTTCAAGGTGTTTGCGGTTCATGCGAACTTTCGGTTCGTCGACTTCACCTTACAACACACAATCGTCAGATTGTTTGGGTGTTATATGGTCAAGCCTCACGGGCAATTAGTACTGGTTAGCTCAACGCCTCACAACGCTTACACACCCAGCCTATCAACGTCGTAGTCTTCGACGGCCCTTCAGGGGAATCAAGTTCCCAGTGAGATCTCATCTTGAGGCAAGTTTCCCGCTTAGATGCTTTCAGCGGTTATCTTTTCCGAACATAGCTACCCGGCAATGCCACTGGCGTGACAACCGGAACACCAGAGGTTCGTCCACTCCGGTCCTCTCGTACTAGGAGCAGCCCCTCTCAAATCTCAAACGTCCACGGCAGATAGGGACCGAACTGTCTCACGACGTTCTAAACCCAGCTCGCGTACCACTTTAAATGGCGAACAGCCATACCCTTGGGACCGGCTTCAGCCCCAGGATGTGATGAGCCGACATCGAGGTGCCAAACACCGCCGTCGATATGAACTCTTGGGCGGTATCAGCCTGTTATCCCCGGAGTACCTTTTATCCGTTGAGCGATGGCCCTTCCATACAGAACCACCGGATCACTAAGACCTACTTTCGTACCTGCTCGACGTGTCTGTCTCGCAGTCAAGCGCGCTTTTGCCTTTATACTCTGCGACCGATTTCCGACCGGTCTGAGCGCACCTTCGTACTCCTCCGTTACTCTTTAGGAGGAGACCGCCCCAGTCAAACTGCCCACCATACACTGTCCTCGATCCGGATCACGGACCAGAGTTAGAACCTCAAGCATGCCAGGGTGGTATTTCAAGGATGGCTCCACGCGAACTGGCGTCCACGCTTCAAAGCCTCCCACCTATCCTACACAAGCAGGCTCAAAGTCCAGTGCAAAGCTACAGTAAAGGTTCACGGGGTCTTTCCGTCTAGCCGCGGATACACTGCATCTTCACAGCGATTTCAATTTCACTGAGTCTCGGGTGGAGACAGCGCCGCCATCGTTACGCCATTCGTGCAGGTCGGAACTTACCCGACAAGGAATTTCGCTACCTTAGGACCGTTATAGTTACGGCCGCCGTTTACCGGGGCTTCGATCAAGAGCTTCGCTTGCGCTAACCCCATCAATTAACCTTCCGGCACCGGGCAGGCGTCACACCCTATACGTCCACTTTCGTGTTTGCAGAGTGCTGTGTTTTTAATAAACAGTCGCAGCGGCCTGGTATCTTCGACCAGCCAGAGCTTACGGAGTAAATCCTTCACCCTAGCCGGCGCACCTTCTCCCGAAGTTACGGTGCCATTTTGCCTAGTTCCTTCACCCGAGTTCTCTCAAGCGCCTTGGTATTCTCTACCCGACCACCTGTGTCGGTTTGGGGTACGGTTCCTGGTTACCTGAAGCTTAGAAGCTTTTCTTGGAAGCATGGCATCAACCACTTCGTCATCTAAAAGACGACTCGTCATCAGCTCTCGGCCTTGAAACCCCGGATTTACCTAAGATTTCAGCCTACCACCTTAAACTTGGACAACCAACGCCAAGCTGGCCTAGCCTTCTCCGTCCCTCCATCGCAGTAACCAGAAGTACAGGAATATTAACCTGTTTCCCATCGACTACGCTTTTCAGCCTCGCCTTAGGAACCGACTAACCCTGCGTCGATTAACGTTGCGCAGGAACCCTTGGTCTTTCGGCGTGGGTGTTTTTCACACCCATTGTCGTTACTCATGTCAGCATTCGCACTTCTGATACCTCCAGCAAGCTTCTCAACTCACCTTCACAGGCTTACAGAACGCTCCTCTACCGCGTCACTTACGTGACACCCGCAGCTTCGGTGTGTGGTTTGAGCCCCGTTACATCTTCCGCGCAGGCCGACTCGACTAGTGAGCTATTACGCTTTCTTTAAAGGATGGCTGCTTCTAAGCCAACCTCCTAGCTGTCTAAGCCTTCCCACATCGTTTACCACTTAACCACAACTTTGGGACCTTAGCTGGCGGTCTGGGTTGTTTCCCTTTTCACGACGGACGTTAGCACCCGCCGTGTGTCTCCCATGCTCGGCACTTCTGGGTATTCGGAGTTTGCATCGGTTTGGTAAGTCGGGATGACCCCCTAGCCGAAACAGTGCTCTACCCCCCAGAGTGATACATGAGGCGCTACCTAAATAGCTTTCGAGGAGAACCAGCTATCTCCGAGCTTGATTAGCCTTTCACTCCGATCCACAAGTCATCCCCTACCTTTTCAACGGGAGTGGGTTCGGTCCTCCAGTCAGTGTTACCTAACCTTCAACCTGCTCATGGATAGATCGCCCGGTTTCGGGTCTATACCCAGCGACTAAACGCCCTATTAAGACTCGCTTTCGCTACGCCTACCCTATTCGGTTAAGCTCGCCACTGAATATAAGTCGCTGACCCATTATACAAAAGGTACGCAGTCACCTAACAAGTAGGCTCCCACTGCTTGTACGCATACGGTTTCAGGTTCTATTTCACTCCCCTCTCCGGGGTTCTTTTCGCCTTTCCCTCACGGTACTGGTTCACTATCGGTCAGTCAGTAGTATTTAGCCTTGGAGGATGGTCCCCCCATGTTCAGACAAAGTTTCTCGTGCTCCGTCCTACTCGATTTCACTTCAAAGATCCTTTCGCGTACAGGGCTATCACCCACTATGGCCGCACTTTCCAGAGCGTTCCGCTAAAATCAATGAAGCTTAAGGGCTAATCCCCGTTCGCTCGCCACTACTAAGGGAATCTCGGTTGATTTCTTTTCCTCAGGGTACTTAGATGTTTCAGTTCCCCTGGTTCGCCTCTTGCACCTATGGATTCAGTACAAGATACCTAGGTTATCCTAGGTGGGTTCCCCCATTCAGAGATCTCCGGATCAAAGTCTGTTTGCCGACTCCCCGAAGCTTATCGCAGGCTACCACGTCTTTCATCGCCTCTGACTGCCAAGGCATCCACCGTATGCGCTTCTTCACTTGACCATATAACCCCAAGCAATCTGGTTATACTGTGAAGACGACATTCGCCGAAAATTCGCGCTTGAACTCGCAAATTTTACCTTGACTTGAATGATCACCAGTGAAAGAGATCATTCAGTCTTACTTCTATCACATACCCGAATTTTTAAAGAACAGTTCTGGTGCAAAGACCAGAAATCAATGTTCATTCACGAACATTCATTTCTGAGCTTTCGACGATTGTTAGATGGTGGAGCCAAGGAGGATCGAACTCCTGACCTCCTGCGTGCAAAGCAGGCGCTCTCCCAGCTGAGCTATGGCCCCGTATCGGATCACGCAGCACACCAACAATTGGTGGGTCTGGGCAGATTCGAACTGCCGACCTCACCCTTATCAGGGGTGCGCTCTAACCAACTGAGCTACAGACCCAATCGTCTAACCAGTGAATCAAGCAATTCGTGTGGGAGCTTATGAAGAAGCTGGGATCTTCGATTAAGGAGGTGATCCAGCCGCAGGTTCCCCTACGGCTACCTTGTTACGACTTCACCCCAGTCATGAATCACTCCGTGGTAACCGTCCCCCTTGCGGTTAGACTAGCTACTTCTGGAGCAACCCACTCCCATGGTGTGACGGGCGGTGTGTACAAGGCCCGGGAACGTATTCACCGTGACATTCTGATTCACGATTACTAGCGATTCCGACTTCACGCAGTCGAGTTGCAGACTGCGATCCGGACTACGATCGGTTTTATGGGATTAGCTCCACCTCGCGGCTTGGCAACCCTTTGTACCGACCATTGTAGCACGTGTGTAGCCCTGGCCGTAAGGGCCATGATGACTTGACGTCATCCCCACCTTCCTCCGGTTTGTCACCGGCAGTCTCCTTAGAGTGCCCACCCGAGGTGCTGGTAACTAAGGACAAGGGTTGCGCTCGTTACGGGACTTAACCCAACATCTCACGACACGAGCTGACGACAGCCATGCAGCACCTGTGTCTGAGTTCCCGAAGGCACCAATCCATCTCTGGAAAGTTCTCAGCATGTCAAGGCCAGGTAAGGTTCTTCGCGTTGCTTCGAATTAAACCACATGCTCCACCGCTTGTGCGGGCCCCCGTCAATTCATTTGAGTTTTAACCTTGCGGCCGTACTCCCCAGGCGGTCGACTTATCGCGTTAGCTGCGCCACTAAGATCTCAAGGATCCCAACGGCTAGTCGACATCGTTTACGGCGTGGACTACCAGGGTATCTAATCCTGTTTGCTCCCCACGCTTTCGCACCTCAGTGTCAGTATCAGTCCAGGTGGTCGCCTTCGCCACTGGTGTTCCTTCCTATATCTACGCATTTCACCGCTACACAGGAAATTCCACCACCCTCTACCGTACTCTAGCTCAGTAGTTTTGGATGCAGTTCCCAGGTTGAGCCCGGGGATTTCACATCCAACTTGCTGAACCACCTACGCGCGCTTTACGCCCAGTAATTCCGATTAACGCTTGCACCCTTCGTATTACCGCGGCTGCTGGCACGAAGTTAGCCGGTGCTTATTCTGTTGGTAACGTCAAAACAGCAAGGTATTAACTTACTGCCCTTCCTCCCAACTTAAAGTGCTTTACAATCCGAAGACCTTCTTCACACACGCGGCATGGCTGGATCAGGCTTTCGCCCATTGTCCAATATTCCCCACTGCTGCCTCCCGTAGGAGTCTGGACCGTGTCTCAGTTCCAGTGTGACTGATCATCCTCTCAGACCAGTTACGGATCGTCGCCTTGGTAGGCCTTTACCCCACCAACTAGCTAATCCGACCTAGGCTCATCTGATAGCGTGAGGTCCGAAGATCCCCCACTTTCTCCCTCAGGACGTATGCGGTATTAGCGCCCGTTTCCGGACGTTATCCCCCACTACCAGGCAGATTCCTAGGCATTACTCACCCGTCCGCCGCTGAATCCAGGAGCAAGCTCCCTTCATCCGCTCGACTTGCATGTGTTAGGCCTGCCGCCAGCGTTCAATCTGAGCCATGATCAAACTCTTCAGTTCAATACTGCTTGGGTTTTGAGAAAACCCTAAACTTGGCTCAGCAATCGCAATTAACTCTTGTGAATTCACAGAGTTACTTGTGTTGCTGATAATCTTGCGATCACCAGTCTTACATCACAAGCACCCACACGAATTGCTTGATTCGACTTGTTAAAGAGCAGTTGGTCAAGGCTTTCGTCTCAACCGAGGCCGCGCATTCTACAGCAACCTCTCGTTCCGTCAAGCGTTATTTTCGAAAATTTTCTTTTCTACTCAACCGCTTGCGCCGACCTTCAAACCATCTTCCGATCAGCGGGAGGCGCATTCTACAGCGTTCAAACTCGCTGTCAAGCACCTCGGCGAAGCTTCGTTCCGAATCCCTTCCGGGACCGAACCGCTGCGGCGAACAACCTGCCGGAGCGCTTCACCACCCCCTGGGAGAGAATCCGTAAATCCTTGATTTTCAAGCATTTACTCTTCGTCGTCGCCGGGAGTGGTGCGCATTATAGGGAGATAAAAACTGCCGTCAACACTTATTTCGAAAGAATTACTCGGCCGTCAGGGTGATACGCGCGAATGCCTTCTTGCCGGCCTGGAACACACGCGTCTCCCCAAGGGCCAACACGAAGGAGCGATCGACCACCTCGCCATCCACCCTGACACCACCTGCCCCCAGCAGATCGCGCGCCGCGGCGGCATTTTTCACCAGCCCCGCCTTGTTAAGGACGGATGCCACAGGCATATCCTCGGCGGCCGACAGCTCGATCTCCGGCAGATCCTCCGGCAGCTCGCCATCTTTCAAACGGTTACCCGCCGACTTGTGAGCACTCGCCGCAGCCTCTTCGCCATGGAAGCGAGCGACGATCTCTTCGGCCAGCTTGATCTTGATGTCGCGCGGATTTGCGCCCGCCTCGACATCCTTGCGAAAGCCTTCGATCTCATCCATGGAACGGAAGCTGAGCAGCTCGAAGTAGCGCCACATCAAGGTATCCGGGATAGAGACCAGCTTGCTGTACATGACGCCCGGCGCTTCCTGGATACCGATGTAGTTGCCCAGGGACTTGGACATCTTCTTCACGCCGTCCAGCCCTTCCAGCAACGGCATGGTCAGGATCACCTGGGCCTCCTGGCCATAGGCACGCTGCAACTCACGCCCCATGAGCAGGTTGAACTTCTGATCGGTACCACCCAGTTCGACGTCCGCCTTCAGCGCGACCGAGTCGTAACCCTGGACGAGCGGATAGAGGAACTCGTGAATGGCGATGGGCTGGTTGCTGGCATAGCGTTTGCTGAAGTCATCACGCTCCAACATCCGCGCAACGGTGTACTGGGAGGCGAGACGAATGAAATCAGCCGGCGTCAGCTGGTCCATCCACGTGGAATTGAAGGCCACCTCGGTCCTGGACGGGTCCAGGATCTTGAAGACCTGGGACTTGTACGTCTCCGCATTCTCCAGAACCTGGTCGCGCGTCAAGGGAGGACGGGTAACACTTTTCCCGCTCGGGTCACCGATCATCCCAGTGAAGTCGCCAATCAGGAAGATCACCTGATGCCCCAGATCTTGGAACTGCCGCAGCTTATTAATAAGCACGGTATGACCCAGATGCAGATCGGGAGCGGTCGGGTCGAAGCCGGCCTTGATCCGCAAGGGCTGGCCACGCTTCAGCTTGGCCACCAGTTCCGCCTCTACCAGGATCTCGTCTGCACCGCGCTGGATCAGTGCCAGCTGCTCTTCAACCGACTTCATTTACAGGTTCTACCCAATTGCCAAAATCGAAAGGGAACCAACCATACAAGATCGCAGACTAAAAACAAATTTTGCCGACCGCCAGGGGGACGGGGCCAGGCCAGACGCGACTTTTGGCTTGATTCAAGGAGATTTTGGTTATATTTTAGGCAGTTATTTATTCACAATCCAAAAACACCAATCACGCCATGACGCAATCCGATCAGAAAGCGCCGCCGTATTACCCGAAAAGCCACTTGTTGGCCGCCAGCGGTGTTGCAGCGCTCCTCAGTTTGGCACTACTGGTGTTCCCCTCGAGCGAAGTCGAGGCCAAGAGGACCACGCTCAATCTGGAGCTTGAAAGCAACACCGACCGCATCCTTCAGGAGAAAGACGATCTCCTGCCGCAATCGGTCACCAATTCCAGCGACGAAGGCACTCCTTTCGCCCAGGCGGAAGGCGCCGAGCAAAACTCGGACACGCCGGTCTCCGCCGCAAAACCCGTCGACTCCGAGTGGAAGACCGTCACCGTCGCCAGTGGCGACACCCTGTCGACCGTATTCGCCAAGGCCGGCCTGTCGACCAGCGCCATGCACGATATGCTCGCCAGCAGCAAGGACGCCAAGCGCTTCACCCATCTCAAGGTCGGTCAGGAGGTCAAGCTCAAGCTCGACCCCAACGGCGAGCTGCAGGCCCTGCGGGTCAAGCAGAGCGAGCTGGAGACCATCGGCCTGGACAAGACCGCCAAGGGTTATGCCTTCAAGCGCGAGAAAGCCCAGATCGACCTGCACACCGCCTACGCCCACGGCCGCATCACCAGCTCGCTGTTCGTAGCCGGGCGCAACGCCGGTCTCCCCTACAACCTGGTCACCTCGCTGTCGAACATCTTCGGCTACGACATCGACTTCGCCCTCGACCTGCGCGAAGGCGACGAGTTCGATGTGATCTACGAACAGCACAAGGTCAATGGCAAGCAGGTGGCCACCGGCAACATCCTCGCCGCCCGCTTCGTCAACCGCGGCAAGACCTACACGGCGGTGCGCTATACCAACAAGCAGGGCAACACCAGCTACTACCGTGCCGACGGCTCGAGCATGCGCAAGGCGTTCATCCGCACCCCGGTGGATTTCGCTCGCATCAGCTCGCGTTTCTCCCTCGGCCGCCGGCATCCGATCCTGAACAAGATCCGCGCGCACAAGGGCGTCGATTACGCCGCGCCCATCGGTACGCCGATCAAGGCGACCGGCGACGGCAAGATCCTCCAGGCCGGACGCAAGGGCGGATACGGCAACGCCGTGGTCATCCAGCATGGCCAGCGCTATCGCACCATCTATGGGCACATGAGCCGCTTCGCCAAGGGCATCCGTTCCGGCACCAGCGTGAAACAGGGGCAGATCATCGGCTACGTAGGCATGACCGGTCTGGCGACCGGCCCGCACCTGCACTACGAGTTCCAGATCAACGGTCGCCACGTCGATCCGCTGAGCGCGAAGCTGCCCATGGCCGACCCGCTCGGCGGCGCCGATCGCAAGCGCTTCATGGCGCAGACCCAGCCAATGATCGCGCGCATGGACCAGGAAAAGAAAACCCTCCTGGCCCTGAACAAGCAACGTTGATCATGCCTCGCTACCTGGGGCTGATGTCCGGCACCAGCATGGACGGGATGGACATCGTCCTGATCGAGCAAGGTGATCGCACCACCTTGCTCGCTTCCCACTACCTGCCCATGCCCGCCGACCTGCGCGAGGACATCCTCGCGCTCTGCGCACCGGGTCCTGACGAGATCGCCCGGGCCGCCGATGTCGAGCGGCGCTGGGTCAGCCTGGCGGCACATGGTGTCGGCGAACTGCTGCGACAGCAGCGACTGGCTCCTGGCGAGGTCCGCGCCATCGGCAGCCACGGGCAGACCATTCGCCATGAACCCGCCCGGCACTTCACCGTGCAGATCGGCAATCCAGCCCTGCTGGCGGAACTGACCGGCATCGATGTCATCGCCGACTTCCGCCGCCGCGACGTCGCCGCCGGCGGCCAGGGCGCGCCGCTGGTGCCAGCCTTCCACCAGGCGCTGTTCGGGGAATCAGGCAAGGCCAGGGCGATCCTGAACATCGGCGGCTTCAGTAACGTTTCGCTGCTCGCTCCCGGAAAACCGGTGCGCGGTTTCGACTGCGGACCGGGCAATGTCCTGATGGACGCCTGGATCCACTTCCGGCGCGGCGAGCATTTCGACCGCGGCGGTGCCTGGGCCGCCAGCGGGCGGGTGAACGACGATCTGCTGGCAACCCTGCTGGCGGACGAGTTCTTCGCCACCCGGGGGCCCAAGAGCACCGGGCGGGAACGTTTCAATCTGGCCTGGCTGCAGGAACGTCTGGCCGACCATCCCATCCTTCCCGCCGAGGACGTCCAGGCGACCTTGCTGGAACTAAGCGCCCGCAGCATCAGCGAGTCGCTGCTGGACGCCCAGCCGGAGTGCGAGGAAGTGCTGGTATGCGGCGGTGGCACCTTCAATGCGGCGCTGATGGCACGTCTCGCCGCGCTGATGCCCGCGGCACGGATCGCCAGTACCGACGCATACGGCATTCCCCCCGCCTGGATGGAGGGCATGGCATTCGCCTGGCTCGCCCATCGCTTCCTCGAGCGTCTGCCCGGCAATTGCCCGGACGTCACAGGCGCTGCGGGGCCTAGGGTCCTCGGCGCGCTCTATCCCGCCTGAAACGAAAACGCCGCGCGGTTGCGCGGCGTTCTTCAGGCCTCCGGCCGGATCAGATCGAGAACGACTGCCCGCAACCGCAGGTCGTCGCGGCGTTCGGGTTCTTGATCACGAACCGCGAGCCCTCCAGACCTTCCTGGTAGTCCACTTCGGAACCGGCCAGATACTGGAAGCTCATCGGATCCACCACCAGGCCGACGCCATCGCGCTCGATCACCGTATCGTCGTCGGCGATGTCTTCATCGAAGGTGAAACCGTACTGGAAGCCCGAACAACCGCCGCCGGTGACGAATACCCGCAGCTTCAGGCGAGGGTTACCCTCTTCGTCAATCAACGTCTTCACCTTGTTGGCTGCGCCTGGGGTAAAGAGCAGGGGCGTAGGGGTGAAGGTTTCGATGCTCATGTTTCCGAATCTCCCGGCTTGAGGCCGTGCGTTACAACATTACGCCCATTATCCTCTTGTCCCAGAAAAATGGTCAACTAATCCACAGTTTCCACGCTGGCCGGCAGCTCCAGCGGGCGCGGGCTGGCCTCGGTCATCGGACACAGGCGACCATCGATCTGGGCGCCCATGGCAGTCTCGATCAAGCCATAGTGCAGATTGCCCTTCACCCTCGCCTGAGCCCCCAGTTCCAGCCGCTCGATGGCATGGATGTCGCCATCCACCTGGCCATCGATGATCACGTGGGGCGCGCGGATCTCACCGTCCACCCGGCCTCCAACGCTGACCCGTACCAGCCCTTCGTGGGCCTGCAGGGCGCCGCGCACGGCACCGTCGATCTGTACCGCCCCCTTCAGGTTCATGTCGCCAACCAGTTCGGCACCGCTGGCGATCAGGCTGGTCTGGCCGGTGAAACGCTGGACGTCAGCCCGGCCCTTGTTCTTGCTCCACATAATGGTCACTCACTGCTTCGGCCAATCGAAACGGCGCTGTAGCGGTTTGGACTGGCCATTCAGCTCTGCGCGTACGTCGATCAGCGTCGGGATGAAGTTCTTCGGCAACTCCAGTTCGGCGAAACGTCCCGCTTCGGGAATCGACTGGAAATGCCGGAGGGAAATCGACAGCCCTGTCTTGCCCAGTTCCGGCGAGAGCTGTTCGAGGTCGTAACTGGCGTCCTTGCGCGCCAGCTTGCCGCTGATGCGGACTTTCAGCCGCCCGTCGAGCTTGCGCTCGTCCTTGCCCAGGCGGCTGAGCATCACCTTATAGCGGAAGCGCAGCGGATTGTCCGTGCCTTGTACCTCAAAGGCGCGGATCTCCAGCGCATCGGTCTTGCTCGCCGGTGCGACCACGCCCTTGTAGAAGGCGATGTCCTGCTGCTGCTTGAACACCTGCTCCTCGAGCAGCTTGATCGTCTGCCGGCTCTGCTCGATGGCCTGCTGCCCCAGGCGCTCGCCACTGCGAAGCACCTCGACCTCGGTACGCAGGCGCTCCAGTTCGGTTTTCTGCTCGCCGATCAGGGCCTCCTGGCGTTGTGCCTCAGCCTCGCTGCGGGCGTTGTCCGCGCCCGTCGACCAGCGGCCGCCGAAAAATGCCAACGGAACCGACAGCAGCAGCGCACCGATGCCGAGACGGGCCAGCCAGGCCCGTCTCGGATCACGAAAGCGGAGTTCCCAGCCGGACATCAGGGGAGCAGGGCCGCATGCGAAAGACCCAGGCGCTCATCCAGCCCGAACAGGATATTCATGTTCTGCAGCGCCTGCCCGGAGGCGCCCTTCACCAGGTTGTCGATTACCGACAGCACCACCACCAGGTCGCCGCCCTGCGGACGATGCACGGCGATCCGGCAGACGTTGGCACCGCGCACGCTGCGGGTCTCGGGATGGCTCCCGGCCGGCATCACGTCGACGAAAGGCTCGTTGGCATAGCGTTTCTCGAACAGCGCCTGAAGGTCGACCGAACGATCCGCGACATGCGCATAGAGCGTCGCATGAATGCCGCGAATCATCGGCGTCAGGTGCGGCACGAAGGTCAGGCCGACCTCGCCGCCCGAGGCCCGGCGCAGCCCCTGGCTGATCTCCGGCAGGTGGCGATGGCCCTTGACCGCATAGGCCATCATGCTTTCGCCTGCCTCGCAGAACAGCGAGCCGACCTTGGCGCCACGGCCCGCGCCGCTCACGCCGGACTTGCAGTCGGCGATCAGGCGCGAGGCGTCGGCCAGACCGGCCTCCAGCAGCGGGATGAGGCCCAGCTGGGTGGCCGTGGGGTAACAGCCCGGCACGGCGATCAGGCGCGCCTGGCGGATCTTCTCGCGGTTCACTTCCGGAAGACCGTAAACGGCTTCCTCGAGGAGCGCCGGGGCGCCGTGCGGCTGGCCATACCAGCGCGCCCACTCCTCGGCGTCCGCCAGGCGGAAGTCGGCGGAAAGGTCGATGACCCGGGTCCCGGCATCCAGCAACTCGCCGGCCAGCGCGTGCGCCACCCCGTGCGGCGTGGCGAAGAACACCACGTCGCAGGCGCCCAGGCGCTGCGTGTCCGGCACGCTGAACTGCAGGTCGTCGTAGTGACCCCGCAGGTTCGGGTACATGTCGGCGACCTTCACCCCCGCCTCGGAGCGCGAGGTGATCACCTCCACCCGAGCCTGGGGATGCTGCGCCAGCAGGCGCAGCAGTTCCACGCCCGTGTAACCCGTACCGCCAACGATGCCGACCTTGATCATCTGTCCATCACTCCGCGCGCTGAGGCAAGCTAGCCAAAAGAGGCCAATGATAAGAGCCGAGCGCCGGCATGAACAGCGCTGGGCATCCGGCTTTGCGACCGGTTCGGCCCTTCGGGGCGGGAGTCTATCCCAGCGCAGGAGGACAGAAATCGCCGCAGGGGCCTATCCGAATACTCCTACCTGCTATGCGGCCATATCAGCCGCCATATCAGACAGCGACAAGCCACCAGGGTGACGCTTCCCACCCATCCCTCTACTATCGGGGCACCGTGATCAAGAGGATGTCCTGATGTACCTGTGGCTCAAAGCCTTCCATATCATCGCCGTGGTCTGCTGGTTCGCCGGCCTGTTCTACCTGCCACGCCTGTTCGTCTACCACGCCATGAGCGAGGACCAGGCCAGCCGGGAGCGTTTCTGTGTCATGGAGCGCAAGCTGTACCGGGGAATCATGATGCCATCCATGCTCGCGACCCTGGTCCTCGGCTTATGGATGCTCTACCTAACCCCCGGCTGGCTGAGCCAGGGCTGGCTGCACGCCAAGCTGACCCTGGTGCTGCTGCTGGTCGGCTACCACCACGCCTGCGGCGCCATGCTCAAGCGTTTCGCCCGCGGCGAGCCGGGCCGCAGCCATGTGTTCTACCGCTGGTTCAACGAAGTCCCTGTACTGTTCCTGCTGCTGATCGTCCTACTGGTGGTGCTCAAACCTTTCTGACCCTGGAGTCCTGACATGTCCTTGCCCGCCCTGCTCGACCAACGCCTGCGACTGCCGATGGTGGCCGCGCCGATGTTCCTGGTTTCCAACCCGCAACTGGTGCTGGCCTGCTGCCGCAACGGCATCGTCGGCAGCTTTCCGGCGCTCAACCAGCGCGAGAGCAGCGGCTTCAAGGGCTGGCTGGAAGAGATCGAGGCCGGCCTGGCGGAGCTGGACAACCCGGCGCCCTACGCGGTGAACCTGATCGTGCACAACACCAACCCGCGACTGCAGGCCGATCTGCGGATCTGCGTCGAGCAGCGGGTGCCGATCGTCATCACCAGCCTCGGCGCGGTGCGCGAAGTGGTGGACGCGGTGCACAGCTACGGCGGCCTGGTATTCCACGACGTGACCACCCGCCGCCACGCCGAGAAGGCCGCCGAGGCCGGGGTCGACGGGCTGATCGCGGTAGCCGCCGGGGCCGGCGGCCACGCCGGGACCTGGAGTCCGTTCGCGCTGGTCGCGGAGATCCGCCAGTTCTTCGACAAGACCCTCCTGCTGGCCGGTTGCATCAACCATGGCCATGAGATCCTCGCCGCGCAGATGCTCGGCGCCGACCTGGCGTACCTCGGCACACGCTTCATCGCCACCCGCGACAGCAATGCCTCCGACGCCTACAAGCAGATGATCCTCGAGGCGCGAGCCGCCGATATCGTGCACACCCCGGCCGTCTCCGGGGTCCCGGCGAGCTTCATGCGGCAAAGCCTCGAGGCTGCCGGCTACGACCTGAAACGCCTGACCGACAAGGCGGACATGAACTACGGCGAGAAGCTCAAGCCGGTGAACGATGAAGCCAAGGCCTGGAAGACCGTATGGTCCGCCGGCCAGGGCGCCGGCAACATCGACGACCTACCCGCCGTCGACCAACTGATCGCCCGCCTCGATCACGAATACCGCGACGCCCTGCAGAAGGCGAATCGCCTGGCGACCCGCTGGCCGCGCTGAAACCGCCCCGCCAGGCGGTCCGGCTTGTGCGGGATTTCTCATCTCGCGCTTGTGAGCGCCAGGGCCGCCGATTTAGGCTGTCGGCTGCATTTCTCTCACCCCAGCTGACAAGGATGCCTGCATGACCGACCAACGCTTCAAGATCGTCTTCTCCGGCGAGCTGATGCCCGACGCACAGCTCGAGGCCGTGAAGGACAATCTCGCCCGCCTGTTCAAGAGCGAACCGGGCAAGATCGACGCCCTGTTCGGCGGTCGCCCGGTGGTGCTGAAACGCGAGCTTCCGGAAGCCGAGGCCGATCGCTACCTGGCCGCCCTGCACCAGGCAGGCGCCAACGCCCACAAGGAGGTCGACCTGGCCGCCAGCCTGAGCCTGGTGGAAACGCCCGAGCACAACCCCCCGGCCGCGGACGAGCCCCCGGCGCAGGACCTGCCGCCGATGACCTGTCCCAAGTGCGGCCATGAACAGCCCAGCGCGCCGGAGTGCGCGGCCTGCGGCATCATCATCGAGAAGTACCTGGCACGCCAGGCGCAACTCGGCGAAAACACCGCGCCTGCGGCGGCGACCGCCGCGGCCGCCTCGCCCTATACCCCGCCCAGCGCCCAGGTCGGCGACGCCCTTCCCGCGTACGGCGAGCTGAACGTCTTCACCACCAACGGGCGGATCGGCCGCCTGCGCTATCTCGGCTGGTCGATGGCGATGACCCTGTGCTTCATGCTCATCATGGGCCTGGGCTTCCTGCTCGGCGAAACCGTCGGCGTGGCCGTCACCGTGCTGGCCTCGATCGCCTTCATCGTCATCGCGGTGATGATCGGCGTGCAGCGCCTGCACGACCTCGGCTGGTCGGGCTGGCTCTGGCTGCTCAACTTCGTACCCTTCGTCGGCAGCGTGTTCGGCATCCTGATGCTGGTCCTGCCCGGCAGCAACGGCGCCAACCGCTACGGCCCGCCGCCGCCGGCCAACAGCACCGGAGTGAAAGTCCTGGCCAGCCTGATCGTCCTGTTGCCGATAGTCGCTATCATCGCCGCCATCGCCCTGCCCTCCTACGAGGGTTACCTGGAGCGCGCGAACTATGACGGCGGCGCCAGCGAACCGTACACGATGGAGGAACAGGCTTCCGCCGCGGCGGCAGAGGCCAGTGAAGCCGCCACCGCAGCGGCGGAGACCCTGGAAGAAGACCAGCAACAGTAACCACGCAACCCCTCGCGACGGGCGGGGTCCAATCCCCCGTCCGTTTCGGAGAAGTCTCGAATGCCCCGTTATGCCCTGATCACCGGCGCGTCCAGCGGTATCGGCCTGGCCCTCGCCGAAGCCCTGGCCCGGCGCGGCCGCGCCCTGATCCTGGTGGCGCGCCAGCGCGACGCGCTGGAGAGCATCGCCTACGAACTGGCACAGCGTTTCGGGGTGGAGGTGCTGTTCCGTACCTGCGACCTTGCCGAACCGCTGCAGTTGTCCGGGCTGTTGCACGAACTGGAGCAGGGCGAACGGCAGATCGACCTGCTGGTGAACAACGCCGGGATCGGCAGCGCCGGTCCGTTCGTCGACCAGGAGTGGGCGCGCGAGCAGGAGCTGATCGAGCTCAACATTCTCGCCCTGGCCCGCCTCTGCCACGCCCTCGGCACCCGCATGGCGGCACAGGGCGGTGGGCAGATCCTCAATGTCGCCTCGGTGGCGGCCTTCCAGCCCGGCGCCTGGATGAGCAACTACTACGCGAGCAAGGCCTATGTCCTGCATTTCTCCGAAGGCCTGCGGGAAGAGTTGAGAGCCCGCGCTGTGAAAGTCTCGGTCCTGTGTCCCGGGCCGACCCGGACCGCGTTCTTCCGGGAAGCCGGGATGCGCCTCGGCAAGCTCGAGCAGGGCAAGCTGATGATGTCCCCCGAGGAAGTCGCCCTGCTGGCCCTGCGCGGGCTGGACAGGAACCGCGCGCTGATCGTTCCCGGCTGGCGCAATCGCCTGCTCGCCCTGAGCCCGCGCCTGGCGCCGCGCTGGCTGGTGCGCAGGATCGCCGCGCGGCTCAACGCTTCGACGCTGCCCTCCGCGCCACGGGGCTGAGCGGCACCCGCTCAGTCCGCCGGTACCGCCCGCCCGTTGGCCCAGGCCCGCAGCGTGGCGAGCCTTTCCGCCATCAGCACCGACAGCGGCGAGGTCCGCGCCAGTTCCTTCAGCAGCAACTCCTGATCCACCGCCTGCTGCCGCGCCTGCCCGGCATACAGCGCCGCCACCACCGCCTGCTCGATCTCCGCGCCACTGAATCCCTGGCTGGCGGCCGCCAGCGCGGCGAGGTCGAACTGCGCCGGCTCCAGTTCGCGGCGCTGCAGATGGATGCGAAATATCTCGGCCCGAATCTCCGGTGCCGGCAGGTCGACGAAGAACAGCTCGTCGAAGCGCCCCTTGCGCACGAGTTCCGGCGGCAGACGGTCGATGGCGTTCGCCGTGGCGACCAGGAACACCGGCGCCTCGCGCTCGGCCATCCAGGTCAGCAGGGTGCCCAGCACGCGCTGGCTGACACCGTTGTCCTGGTCGCCGCCGGAAAGCCCTTTCTCCACCTCGTCCATCCACAGCACACAGGGCGCCATCTGCTCCGCCAGCCGCAGCGCCTCGCGCAGGTTGCGTTCGGTTTCGCCGAAGTACTTGTTGTAGAGGCAGGCGAAATCCAGGCGCAGCAGCGGCAGGCCCCAGAGGCCGGCCACCGCCTTGGCCGCCAGGCTCTTGCCGGCGCCCTGCACGCCCACCAGCATGATGCCCTTGGGCTGGTCGCCGGGCTTGCCGGCGAGAAATGCCGACTGCCGCTCGCCGAGCCAGCGCTTGAGCGCCGTCAGCCCGCCGACCTCGGCGAAGCGCGCGGTGTCGTATTCGAAGCTCAGCACGCCTTCCAGGTCGAGCAGTTGGAACTTGGTGCGGTTCAGTTCGGGCAGGTCTTCCTGGGTGATCGCCCCGTCGTTGCAGATCACGTTGCGCGCCAGCAGGCGCGCCTCGGCGTGGCTGAGCCCGCGCAGGTTCTTCACCACCTGCTGCAGGGTGCGGTTGTCGGTGCGTACCCGCGCGCCGCGATTGCGCTCGCTCCAGCGTGAAGCCTCCTCGCGGACGATGCCGAGCAACTCGTCCTCGCTGGGCAGGGACAGCGAGAAGCGTGCGGCGAAGCGTTGCACCTCGGCCGGCAGCTTCAGCGCATGGGACACCAGCACCACCGTCGGCCGATGGTTGCCCTCGGCCATGGCGATCTCCTTGAGCAGGCGCACCAGGATCGGGCTGTCGCCGAGGAACGGATGCAGGTCGCAGAGCACGTAGAGATTCGCCTGCCGGTCATGCCTGATCAGCCGCAACGCCGCCACCGGGTCGCTGCTGTCCTCGTCACCCAGCGGCTCGCCGCCGAAGCCCAGGCGCTGCACGCCCTCGGTCACCGACCAGGTGTACAGCCCGAGACCGCGCTTGATCGCCAGACCGGTGAGGGTCTCCATGACCTTCGGTTCGTCCCAGGACTCGATGAGGATCAGCTTGACCCGGGAATCCAGCACCAGGCCCAGGTCGTGTATATCGTTCTTCACCGCGTCTCCTCACGCTTGGGTGGTCGCGACGGGCGCCGCTACACTCGGGGAATACCGAAATCGGAGGGAACGCCCATGGACTGTCTGTTCTGCAAGATCGTGGCGGGGGAAGTTCCCGCGCGCAAGTTCTATGAAGACGAGGAAGTTGTCGCGTTTCACGATATCGGCCCGCAGGCGCCGGTGCACTTCCTGGTCATCCCGAAAAGGCACATTCCCACCCTCGAGCACCTGACCGAGGCCGACCGGCCGCTGGCAGGCCATATCCTCTTCACCGCCCAGCGCCTGGCCCGGGAGCAGGGCTGCGCGGAAGGCTTCCGGGTGGTGATGAACTGCAACGAGCTGGGCGGACAGACGGTCCACCACATTCACATGCACGTGCTGGGTCAGCGGCAGATGCACTGGCCGCCGGGTTGAAACGCCGGGTGGTGCGACTGCGACATCACTGCCCGTCCGCGGCACACTGCTGTCAGCTCACTTCCGGTAAACTGGTGCGATCTTTCGTTTCCGGAGGTGCGCCATGTCCGCCGACCGCCACTATTCGCCCATCGACCGTTTCCTGCTGCAGGCCGACTCCGCCCTGCGCACCCTGCTGCCGTTCAGCGGCCAGCCGGCGCGACCGTCGCCGGCCATCGTGGAACCCGACGGCGAGCTGAGCGAGGAAGACACCCGCCACATCGCCGGCCTGATGCGCATCAACCATACCGGCGAGGTCTGCGCCCAGGCGCTGTACCAGGGCCAGTCGCTGACGGCCAGGCTGCCGGAGGTCCGCGAGGCGATGGAAGAAGCCGCCGAGGAGGAGATCGACCACCTGGCCTGGTGCGAGCAACGCATCCGCCAACTGGGCAGCCGTCCCAGCGTGCTCAACCCGATCTTCTATGGCCTGTCGTTCGGCGTCGGCGCCGCCGCCGGCCTGGTCAGCGACCGCGTCAGCCTGGGCTTCGTCGCCGCCACCGAGGACCAGGTATGCAAGCACCTGGACGAACACCTGGCGCAGATTCCCCAGGAAGATCGGAAATCCCGCGCCATCCTCGAGCAGATGCGTGTCGACGAAGAACAGCATTCGAGCAACGCCCTGGCCGCCGGCGGCCTGCGCTTCCCGGCGCCGGTGAAACTGGGCATGAGCCTGCTGGCCAAGGTGATGACCAAGAGCACCTACCGCATCTGAATCGCCCCCATGAAAAAGCCCGCTCGAAGCGGGCTTTTTCTTATCTTGCGGGCCCTGCGGGCGATCAGTGCGGCATGTTGCGCGCGTAGAAGATCTCCAGCATCTCGTGCCTGAGCCGCTCGGTGACCTGCTCGCGCTGCTCCGCCGAGAGGTTGCGGGTGGCGTCGCCGAACAGGTAGTTCTCCAGTTCGAAGTCCTTGAGCAGCATCTTGGTGTGGAACAGGTTCTCCTGGTACACGTTCACGTCGGTCATCTGGTAGGCCTCGCGGGTGTCGTCGGAGAGATAGTTCTGGATCGAGTTGATCTCGTGGTCGATGAAGTGCTTGCGCCCCTCGATGTCGCGGGTGAAGCCGCGGACCCGGTAGTCGACCGTGACGATGTCCGAATCGAACTGGTGGATCAGGTAGTTGAGGGCCTTCAGCGGGGAGATCACCCCACAGGTGGATACGTCGATGTCCACGCGGAAGGTCGCGATGCCGTCCACCGGATGGATTTCCGGGTAGGTATGCACGGTGATGTGGCTTTTATCCAGGTGCGCCAGGATGGTGTCCGGCAGCGGGCCCGGGGACTCTTCGATCTGGCTGTCGGTCGGGGTGACCGGCTGCTCGGAGATCAGGATGGTCACGCTGGCGCCCTGGGGGTCGTAGTCCTGACGTGCGATGTTCAGGATATTGGCGCCGATGATGTCGACAACATCGGTAAGAATCTGCGTCAGACGCTCCGCGTCGTACTCTTCGTCGATGTACTGCACGTAGGCCTGGAGGTCTTCGGGCGTCTCGGCGTAGCAGATGTCGTAGATGTTGAAGCTCAAGGTCTTCGTCAGGTTGTTGAACCCGTGGAGCTTGAGTTTGCTTTTCACCGTGGGGAACTCTCTCGGTTGCGTGCGGCTCTGCCGCAGGGTTGGGGCATGCCCGTCAGATGCGAACGACGCACCTGCGTAGGACGGTTAACACCTCTTCGCGATGGCGATTGTGGTTTGTTGAGTTGCACGGGCGCCGGCTGGCGCCATTGGTCGCCCGACCGGGATGGCTCGGGAAACGTCTATCAGACCGGAAGAAACTTCCGAACTGAAGGGCCGCCCGACGAAATCGCGCGGCACGAAAAAAGGGGCGCATTATGCAGAGCCGATCGAGCCTCCGCCAGAGTTTGCGCCCCTTTTATGATGACCGGATGTCGTCTCAGCCGAGTTCGACGATCTCGTAGTCGTGGGTGATCTCCACCCCGCCGCGGCCGAGCATGATCGAGGCCGAGCAGTATTTTTCCGCCGACAGTTCCACCGCGCGCTTGACCTGGGCCTCCTTCAGGCCGCGACCCTTGACCACGAAGTGCACGTGGATCTTCGTGAACACCTTGGGCTCTTCGTCGGCCCGCTCGGCCTCGAGGAAGGCCTCGCAGCTTTCTACCGGCTGGCGCGCCTTCTTCAGGATGCTGACCACATCGAAGTTGGTGCAACCGCCGAGGCCGATCAGGACCATCTCCATCGGCCGCACGCCAAGGTTGCGTCCGCCGTGATCCGGCGGACCGTCCATCACCACCACGTGGCCGCTACCGGACTCGCCGAGGAACATCGCCTCGCCCGCCCACTGGATACGCGCTTTCATCGTTCAGACTCCCGCCGGCAAAGGGCGCCAGCTTAGCACAGGGCCCAAGGACAGTACGGGATCACAGTCCTGATAGCTGCGTCGCAAAATCACATCAACCTTCATGGCCCGTCTGTTAAGCTGGACCCGGTTTACTGGCACACTTTCCGATCTGCCCGGTTGGGGGGAGCTCTCCGCTGAGCTCCCGGGCCCTGGCAGGTCTCTTCATAAGAACTCAAAAAAACATTGCCTTGCACGTCAGGCATATTCTTTATTCTTTCGGGACTCGGGCATGGTAGCTATTACCCACACACCCAAACTCAAACACCTCGACAAGCTGCTCGCACACTGTCACCGCCGCCGCTACACCGCAAAGAGCACCATCATCTATGCCGGCGACCGCTGCGAAACGCTGTTTTTCATCATCAAGGGTTCGGTCACCATCCTCATCGAGGACGACGACGGCCGCGAAATGATCATCGGCTACCTCAACAGCGGTGATTTCTTCGGCGAGCTGGGCTTGTTCGAAAAGGAAGGCAGCGAACAGGAGCGCAGCGCCTGGGTTCGCGCCAAGGTGGAATGCGAAGTCGCCGAGATCAGCTACGCGAAGTTCCGCGAACTCTCGCAGCAGGATTCCGAGATCCTCTACACCCTCGGCAGCCAGATGGCCGACCGCCTGCGCAAGACCACCCGCAAGGTCGGCGACCTGGCCTTCCTCGACGTCACCGGTCGCGTCGCCCGCACCCTGCTGGACCTGTGCCAGCAACCGGACGCCATGACCCACCCCGACGGCATGCAGATCAAGATCACCCGCCAGGAGATCGGCCGGATCGTCGGCTGCTCGCGGGAGATGGTCGGCCGCGTGCTCAAGAGCCTGGAGGAACAGGGCCTGGTGCACGTGAAGGGCAAGACCATGGTGGTCTTCGGCACCCGCTGAACAGCACCCATGAAAAAGGCCGGTCGCAACCGGCCTTTCTCATGGGGTTCGACAGCGCGGATCAGTCAGGATCGGCGCCCAGCACCACGCCGCCACGCTCCTGGAAGAACAGGCGCTTCAGCTCCAGGCCAGGATCGTCGGCGCGCATGAACGCCTCGCCGACCAGGAAGGCATAGACTTCGCTGACTTCCATCAGCTCGACATCGGCGCGGTTGAGAATGCCGCTCTCGGTCACCACCAGACGGTCGCGGGGAATTTCCGGCAACAGGTCGAGGGTGGTTTCCAGGCTCACCTCGAAGGTGTGCAGGTTGCGGTTGTTGATCCCTACCAACGGCGTGTCCAGGGTCTTCAGCGCACGTTCCAGCTCGGCGCCGTCATGCACCTCGACCAGCACGTCGAGGCCGACCGATTTCGCGGTCGCCGCCAGCTCGCCCATCAGCACGTCGTCCAGCGCCGAGACGATCAGGAGGATGCAGTCCGCGCCGATCGCCCGCGCCTCGACGATCTGGTACGGATCGATCATGAAGTCCTTGCGGATCACCGGCAGCGCGCAGGCCGCGCGCGCTTCCTTCAGGTACGCATCGGCGCCCTGGAAGAAATCCACATCGGTGAGTACCGACAGGCAGGCCGCGCCGCCCGCCTCATAGCTGCGGGCGATCTCCGCCGGAACGAAGTGCTCGCGCAACACGCCCTTGCTCGGCGAAGCCTTCTTGATCTCGGCGATCACCGCCGGCTCCTTGCGCCTGGCCCGCTCCAGCAGGGCATTGGCGAAGCCGCGCGGCGCATCGGCGCTACGCGCCAGGCGCTCGACCTCGGCCAGATTGACGCGCGCGCGGCGCTCGGCGACTTCCTCGGCCTTGCGGGCAAGGATCTTCTGCAGAACCGTCGGCACACTCACTGTGCGTTCTCCTCTCTGTAAACGGCGGTGAAGGCCACCAGCTCGTCCATCTTCTCCCGCGCCAGCCCGGTGTGCAGGGCGTCGTGGGCCAGTTGAATGCCCTCGTGCAGGCTGGTCGCCAGATCGGCAGCGTACAGTGCCGGGCCGGCATTCATCACGATCAGCTCGGCAGCCTTCTGCCCGGCCTCGGTCTTGCGCCGGCCCAGGGCATCACGGATCAGCTCCAGCGACGCCTGCGGACTGTCGACCTCCAGCCCCATCAGGGTCTGGCTCTTGATCCCGAAGTCCTCGGGACGCACTTCGTACTCGCGTACCTCGCCGTCCTTCAACTCGGCAATGTGGGTCGCCGCGGCCAGACTGAACTCGTCCAGCCCGTCGCGCGAATGCACCACCAGCACATGCTCGCTGCCAAGGCGCTTGAGCACCTCCGCCAGCGGCTTGCACAGCTCCTGGGTGAACACCCCGACCACCTGGTGCCGAACCCCGGCCGGGTTGGTCAACGGGCCGAGCATGTTGAACAGGGTCCGCAAGCCCAGCTCGCGGCGCGGACCGGCGGCGTACTTCATGGCCTTGTGGTGGACCTGGGCGAACATGAACCCGACGCCGACGGTGTCGATGCAACGCGCCACCTGTTCGGAGGTCAGCTCCAGGTAGATGCCGGCGGCTTCCAGCAAGTCGGCGCTGCCACTCTTGCCGGAGACCGCGCGGTTACCGTGCTTGGCGACCTTGCCGCCAGCGGCGGCGACCACGAAGGACGCCGCCGAGGAGACGTTGAAGATGTTCGCCCCATCGCCGCCGGTGCCGACCACGTCGACCACATGCTTCAGCGTAGGCAACTGCACGCCGTCGGCCAGTTCACGCATCACCGCCACCGCGCCGACGATCTCGTCGATGGTTTCGCTCTTCATCCGCATGCCCATCAGGAAGGCGCCGATCTGCGCGTCGGTGCACCGGCCGGTCATGATCTGGCGCATGACCGCCTGCATTTCCTCGGTGGTCAGGTCGAGCTGGTTGACGATGCGATTGAGGGCTCCCTTGATATCCATCTCAGTTGCCCTCCCCACGCACGCCGCCCCGCTGGCGGAGGAAGTTGGCCAGCAACTCGTGGCCCTGCTCGGTGAGGATCGACTCGGGATGGAATTGCACGCCCTCGACGTTCAGGGTCTTGTGCCGCACGCCCATGATCTCGTCGACCGAACCGTCGTCGAGCTGGGTCCAGGCGGTGATCTCCAGGCACTCCGGCAGGCTCTCTCGCTTCACCACCAGCGAGTGGTAGCGGGTCACCGTCAGGGGATTGGCCAGGCCGGCGAACACGCCGAGGTCCTTGTGGTGGATCGGGCTGGTCTTGCCGTGCATCACCTGGCGCGCCCGCACCACTTCGCCACCGAAGGCCTGGCCGATGCTCTGGTGGCCAAGGCAGACGCCGAGCAGCGGCAGCCTGCCGGCGAAACGCTCGATCACGGCCAGCGAGACGCCGGCCTCGTTGGGGGTGCAGGGACCGGGGGAAAGGACGATGCGCTCGGGCGCCAGGGCCTCGATCTGTTCCACGCTCAGTTCGTCGTTGCGCACCACCTTGACCTCGGCCTTGAGTTCGCCGAAGTACTGCACCAGGTTGTAGGTGAAGGAGTCGTAGTTATCGATCATCAGCAGCATGCTGGCTGTAACCTCTTGATTTCATTCTTATGCGAATCGCATCACCCGGCTTTCGCCACACCCGTTTCCCGGCGCGCACGCGCAGGAAGGGAGAGTGGATCGTCGGCATTATGCCTGTGGAAAACGGGGGACGCAGGGAGACGTGACCGGCCAGGCCGGCGAAGAAGAAGTCAGGCGCGCCAGCGCCAACGGGCGAATGCCTTGATGAGGGAGGTGATGATGCTGCTGAGGTGGATCACGGTAGCGGTCTCACGAAGCCATGTTGGGGAACATAGCCCAGTGGGGAGGATAGGTGCAACAGCGGGATGTCGGAAGAAAGAGGCTTAAGAAGCAGAAATTGTTTACCAGGCAGTGGCCAGACAGTAGCGATCTAAAATGGCGAAGCCTACACGAGGCAGGCTTGCGTCCATCAGCTAGGTCAGATGCGCGGGAGCGGATATCTAGCCTTGATCTCTTCGACCTTGGCAAGCCAGGCGCTGTAATCCGTCTCCACACCTGCACGGATCGAATCGAACTCCACTTCCGTTTTGATCGGATCGCTTTCCAAACGGTAGGCCTCGGCACGTCTGGCCAACACAGCATCATATTCTTGCTGAACCCGCTCTCTGGAAACCTGATCCGGAGTTTTCATCATGTTCCAATCGATCACTTGGGCAACTCCACGGTTCCGTCTTCAACGATATGGATGGGGACAGGGAATTTGGCAGCTTCGCTGTAGCTCCCCCGGATGGGAAACACCAATGTCAGGCATATCTCTCCGCCTGCCCTGGTAACCCTCCCGGAAAAAGGCCCCTCATGGATGGCAGAGGCGGGCAGATATCCCCCCTCCGGTAACTGCGAGAAGTCGTACATGACACCCGAGACGGCTATCGAATCTCCGGAAACCATGACATCCATATCAGTCGAGTCCTCGGGCAGGACTACAACCGGACTGAGTTCGATACGCATCAGTACCACCTCCCCACAGCCATCACCGTAATGGTGTCGTTAGCCCCCAGTGCCTGCGCCGTCGCGAAAGAAACAGAGCTGCTACCGTTGAGATAGGCCCCACGAACCCCCTGCCCTGCAGTGGCAGGCCATCCGCTGGAGGGGATCCAATTGCAGGTCACCCCGGTATTGAAGCCCGTAACGAAGGCAGCTGGTAGCTGTATCACGTTAGCTCCAAACGAAAGGCCCGGTTCGGATCTTGCCGCTGCCATCTGGGTACCATCCGCAAAGCGAACGTACCAGCCGTTGGAAGTTGTCCCGCTCTCCATCACGGCCCCGGTGGGCTTACCTGTGACAAGTCGCCTCGTTACGCTCCCCACGATATTGTCTGTCGTATAAAACCTGACCCACTCCTTCCAGGTTCCATTGGTACAGCTCCTGTACCAAACCTCCGGAAGGTTGGTATTTCTCACGAAGAACAGCTGATAGCGGGTACTGGCGTCGAATACCATCGACAGAGCGACATGGCCGTTCACACCGCTGATATTGTTGTTTCCGAGAGGCACATTGGAAGTATTGGGGGTTATCAAGAACCATCCGCTTTCGTTCACCGTGTCCATATCCAGGGCCATGGGTGCTTGGGTCTTGGAAACACCTCCCAAGAACCCCAATGCATTGCCTACGGTAGAGGCTCCATTGATAGCACGGCCAACTTCGGTGATCCCCATGTCAGCCTGCGCCTGCGAACCGGTAGACGCTATCGCCCAAGGCTTCACTGCCGCCAGGAGGGAACCCCATTGATTGCTGAGGTCACGGAACTGATCCGCCAGTGTCTTCGAGTACCCCTGCACCGGGGTGATCGAATATGCCTGGCCGTTGGCGGTAGCTCCTTGATATGCGGGCTTGATGGTTAGCACAGTGGCGCTGGCGACGTTGCCGATCTCGTACCAGCGGCCATCCGGCCCTCTGAAGGCATCGCCGGCGCGCGCATTGGCGCTGAAGGCGGTGCCGCTGCCGGTCACCGTGTCCGAATTGAGGACGACGGAAACCGTGCCTGTGGAATACCAAGGCATGACGTTCTCCAGATAATGAAAAACCCGCAGTCGGCGGGCTTGATAGGGTTAGTTCGGGACCACAGGGCTGACGCCCAGGCGAGCCTGGAGTTCGGCTATTCAGGCATCGGGTATCGTGACTTGATCTCTTCCACCTTGGCGATCCAGGCGCCATAGTCCGGCTCGACGCTGGCCTTGATCGCATCGAACTCGGCTTCGGTCTTGAGCGGATCGCTTTCTTCCCGATAGGCCAGAAGGCGCTTGGCCTGAGCGCTGGCCAAGGCCTGATCGCGCACATCTGCCGCGGCCTTTGCAGGGCTGACGTACTTATCCCATTGGATGTTCATAGCTGAACGCCACCTCGACTTTTCCATCCTGATCGACCGGAATTGACTCGACCTCCCTGGGAAACTGCATCATCACTTCAGAGGTCACCTGGTGGATGTAGTGCAAGTACAGGCGGTCGCCGTCCACGAAGCGAATATCAATGAATGGCGTACCATGGTATGCCTCCGGAGGCAGGTACCCACCGGGCTGCATTCTTCCGAAATCGTATTCGACGCCATCCAGGATAAACACCGACCCTCGCACCTGGACATCGCTGAGACGTTCCCTGTTAGGCGTGATGCCCTGCTGCAACAAAGGTTTCAACAACAGCTTCATCAATTCCACCTCCCCATGGCGACATAGCTGGCGGCCATCCCGCTGGCCACGCTGGCTGTGTCGTAGCCGTACCAGGAAAACAGCGTTTCGGTGACCGACATCGTCGAACCCCAGGGACGGGAAGCGTTGTTTCCTGCTGCTCTCATCGGGTTGACCATGACAGACGGAGGCCGGGAGAACGAGACCGGGAACCCCCACGAATAAGCAACCGGAGTGATATAGAACGACAACGTACCAGCCGGCTGGTACGCCATGGTGGCTCCCACATTGGTAGTGATGTTGCCCCAGCAGATCTGGGTTCCGTCGGCGTAGCGTACATACTCGTTGGAACCGACAGTCCCGCCGCGCTGGATGATGGCGCCAGATGGATTGTTCGATGCATCGAAGCTCGCCAGTCCGACAAGGTTGAACTGGCTGTACTGCAACACCCAGCGCGACCAGTTGCCAGCGGCCTTGATCCGCATGTACTGGCCAGTGGCGGAATTCAACTGGTACCACTGCTGGACGGCGAAGTCCGGGTTGCCGTGCTGCATATGCAAGACGTAGCCCTGGGCATTGTCCAACGGCGAAGGCACCGCCGTGCCATGAGCGTATAGCCCCGAGACAGTCAGCGAATCGAGGTCCGCCGTATTCATCGCGTTGCCAGCCCAGCCCATCTGATTAGGCGCGACGCCCCCCAGGTAACTCAAGGCGTTGGCCGGCGTCGAGGCATTGTTCAAGGCCCGACCAACAGCCGAGACTCCCATATCGGCCTGCGCCTGCTGGCCCGTCGAGGCCACCGCCCAGGGTTTAATCCCTGCCAGGGTGGCCCCCCACTGGTTGTTGATGTCGCGGAATTGGTCTGCCAAGTTTTTTGAATAACCATGTATTGGGACAACCGCATAAACTTGGCCGCTAGCGGTCGCACCCTGATAATTGGGCTTGATAGAAATAACCGTTGCACTGGTCACATTGGTGATTTCGTACCACCGGCCGTCAGGGCCACGGAACGCATCGCCGGTTCGCACATTGGCGATAAAATCAGTAGCGTTTCCTAACACCGCTTCGGAATTCAGCGTGACGGAAACCGAACCTTTCGAATGCCAAGCCATAGCATTATCTCCCAAAAATCAACTCATGCCTTTATTATCGGAATTGAAGGCATCGCATAGTAAACAGCAGCTGGAATTCCAGGATAAGAACTTGGAAGCCCGGTATATGCATGCTGCATAAGCCTTGGCTCTCCCTCCTCTGTGAAACCCCAGCGTATATAAATAATCGCATTGGCCGTACCACCAGTTACCGCCACTCTGCCAAACTCCACGTCAAGCGCCATGCCCACTGCAATGTAGCTATCGGCAGGCTGCCCCCATGTCGCTGGGCGATATATGTCTATGCGACCAGCTCCTGTAATCGGTTCCCCAGATACCCTAACCCAGTCTTCTGGCGCCCCGCCCAGTTCCGTACTAAAAACCAAGGGAGGTCTTAGAGAGTCGAAAACGACACTTCCCGCCGAGTTTCGTACACGAAGCCCATATCCTCTCAGCAAAGGCAATGCGTAGGCATAGATTCGAACTCTTACGGAGCCGGATGTATGTGTTCCATACCCTGAAAAACTCAGACTGGCGCCTGTCCAGTTTCCTGGCCCACCTCGATATTTTACTGAGTCGAAGTAAAGAATTTTATTCTTCCAGGCTTGAACTGCTAGAACAGGAGGTGCAACTGAGGTGACCGCATGTGGAAAGTCCAGTGAGAACCACTGACTTGTCTCGACCTCTATATTTCCTTCCAACAGAAGAGAAAGATTATGAAACTCGCCATCTATTACAGTCTGCCCCAGACCATTCCTTACCAAGACCCCATACTCACTCATACCTTGGCCACCACATATAAGGTTCCAGAAGTGTGAAATAGGGACGGCCACCAATCCTCGTAGCCCCATTGAACAAGGCCATCACCCATTCTGGCCCAGACCGGACGCTTATTATACTCGTCACCAATTACGTAGACTGAAGCATTGTTCGGGCCAAAGCCGGGCGTGGCAGCTTCTCCTTTCGAAACTGCATCGACTCGCCTGGAATATACAACCCGCAACGCCCTGTCAGTTATATCGACAGCGACGGTCCCATTCTCTCGATAGATACGCAATCCATAGATACTCACGACTGTAAAAGCCCCATCTCAACTCTGACTTGGCCTGCACTGTCTCGTACTGTATAAGTACCCGCTTTGTCCAGTCGCCATATCGGCATACCATTATTGGCCATTGCATTTGACTGAATGACATTTCCAATTTTCGCGTTATCTATCGCTCCGTCCTGAATCAGAGCGCTCTTGATAAACATCTGCCCATTGACAATGGAAACCGGCGCTACCGCCGTCCCGCTGGAGCTGTCAAACCAGATAAACCGATCCGCCTGAAACGCCATGGTCGACACACTGGTCCCACTGTCGAACCCCAGCTGCCACCCCGCCGCATACTTCTGCCCGTTGGCATGCGCCTGGAGCTTCACGCTGTACATCGCCTTGACGTTGCCATCCAGCGAGGCGACCGCCTGGGAGGTGGACTGGATCGCCGCGCTATTGGTGTCGGTGCGCGCCTGCACGGTGTCGATCCGCTGTGCGAGGGCGCTGTCGGCATTGGCGCGGGCGGTCTGTTCGCTCTGCAGACTGGCTGCGGTGCCACCGATAGAGGCCGAGAGCTGGTCCAGACGTTGCGCGGTGGCCTGGCGATCGCTGGTCGCGACCCGTTCCACCGTGGCGATACGCCCTTCGGCAGCGGCGGTGCGCGCCTCCAGTAGCGTGGTGCGAGTGGCCTGGGCCTCGTTTTCGGTGGCCCGTACGGTTTCCTCCTGGGCTGCCCGGGCAACGGTCTTCCAGCCGCGCAGGGCATCGGCCATGGCGCCATTGCCGTCATCCGCGTCGTCACGGGTCGCCGCCTGCAATACGCCAAGGCGCGATGCCTGGGCGGTAAGGCTGCCGTCGAGCTCGCTGATTTCAGCGGCATGGCTCGCCACCTGCTGCGCCAGCCCGTTGGCGGTTTCCAGCGACTGGCCGATATCGGACCAGTAGGCCGCGTTCGGCGGCGCCGTCTTCGCCGGCACAGCCTTCAGGGCCTGGTACAGCCGCTGCCCCTGTCGCACCATGTCGTTCTGCGCGTAGACCTTGGCCGGGTCGTACAACAGAACGTCGGCGAAGTCGCCGACCTGCTTCTGCAAGCCGCCGATATCCACCTGCATCCGCTCGATATCGGAGAAGAACTGCTGGCCCAGCGCCGACTCGACGTACTCCTGGGTGATCAACTGGTTGTATTCGCTGGCGTCACTGGAGCTGGTGCCGGTGACCCAGTTCGACCAGGCGCCGACGTTGCCGCTACGGTCGATCAAGCGACCGCGGAACGCCAGCCGTTCGCCGGCCGGTATCGGCGATACCAGGTGGGTATTGCCTGGGTAGGCGAACAGGCCCAGCGCCCGTGCGGTCTCCTCACTGCCGCCGGGCGTGGCGGACTGCTGGATCTCGGTGTAGGCGGTGTCCGCCGCGCCGCTGGCCGGGAACCCCCACTCCAGGCCGATGCGCCAGGGACCGGCCACGCAGCGCAGGTAGGCCAGCGCCGGCGGCGGCGTGGTCTTGCCCTCGAGAGCGGTTTCCACGCTGCTGGCGTAGACCGAGCCGACCTCCATCACGTTCAGCGCGCGCACCCGCACCAGGTAGCGACCGGCATAGATGCCCGGCACGTCGAAACCGAGCGCCGAGGTTCGCGGCACCCGCACCCAGTTGCCCGAGTCCTTGCGCCATTCGGCCTCGTAGGCCACCGCGTTCGGCGCGGCGTCCCAGGAAGCCGACAGGCTGGTCACCGCCAACCCCTGGTCGACCTTGGTGAAAGCCTTGATCCGCACGTTCTGCGGCGGCGCCTGCACACCCGGCGGAATGCTGGTGACCGGCGGTGCCTCGATGCGCGCACCGTTGTCGATGGCGTCGAACTTGCTCGCGTTGTGCTGCAACGCGGTGATCTCGAAGAGATTGTCCTCCGGCCGGGTGATGCTCATGATGCGGAAGCGCTGGGTGGTCAGGCTGTTGCTCTGCAGCGCCCACTGTCCCTGGGGCCGAGGTGCCTCCGAGTAGGCGGCGGTCACCGTCAGCACACGGCCGACCACCGACTGGACAGTGCGCGCCTCGGCCTTGCCGTTCGGCAGGTTGACCAGCAGGCGATCGCCGGGCCGCGCCTCGACGTCGCGGTCGAGGGTCAGCGCGCGGCCATCCACCGCGCTCAGGCGTCCGCCAATCTGCTTACCGGACTTGACCGGGTCGGCTACGGCGATGATCTTCCCCGGCGCCAGCCCGCGGCCATCCATGCCGGTACGGAAGGTCACCGCGTCCTGCTCCAGCTCCTCGGTCAGTAGCGCCCACTGGCCACGCCGCTGCGCCTCGCCCTCGGAGGTGCAGCCGATCGCGGTGATCTCCAGTTGACTGATGCCGTAGCGGCGCTGCGCGCGGTCATTGTTCACCGCCACCGGCTGGCTCTGGTAGCCGTTGCCCGGATTGTCGTAGTTGACCAGGGCCAGGGTGTGGCGGTCGCGCTGGCGGCTGCTGCTGTAGTTGAAGTGGCTGCCGTCGTCGCCGCGCACGGTGTTCGACGGCGAGAAGGTGTAGGCCTCGTCCTCCGGCATGTCGGCCACCGCCACCATTTCCGCGCCGGACCAGTAGGACATGCCGCGGAAGATCGCTGCCAGGTCGCGCAGCACGGTCCAGGCTTCGGCGCGACTCTGCAGGTACAGGTTGCAGCTGAAGCGCGGCTCCTGGCCGCCCTTGCCGTCGGGTACCGACTGGTCGCAGTACTGGGCGATGCGGTACAGCGACCACTTGTCGACCATGCTCGCGTCGATCCGCCGACCGAGGCCGAAGCGCTTGTGCAACACGATGTCGTACCAGTGCCAGGCCGGGTTGCTGGTCCAGGCCGACTTGAACGAGCCGTCCCAGGTGCCGCTGTAGCTACGGGTCTGCGGATCGTAGTTGCTCGGCACCCGCACCCGCCGGCCGCGCGCTTCCACCGATATCTGCGGAATGCTCTGGAACTGGCTGGCATCGAACTCGACGAACAGCAGCGCGGTGTTCGGGTAGCGCAGCTTGGCGTCGATCACCTCGGTGATCGCCTCGACCCGCATGGTGTCGGCGATGCGGTTGTTGTTCTGGTTCGGCGTCAGGCGGCGCACGCGCACCTGCCAGCCGCTCCGCGCCTCCGGCAGGTCGACACGGTGGGAGCGCTCGTAGCGGCTGGTGGACTTGTCGTCCAGCGAAGCCTTCAGCGCTTCCTGCCAGGCACCGCCGTCGACGGCGATGTCGATCACGTAGTCGATGCGGTAGCCGACCACGTCACCGTTTTCCTGCTGGCGCTGGATGGCCGGCCAGGACAGGCGCAGGCGCACCGCCGAGAGCTGGGTGTTGCTCACCGCGCGGACCCAGGGCGCGTCACTCTTGAGCTCGACGCCGACCGCCAGTTCGTTTTCCACGGCGGGCACACCGGCAATGTGTTCCTGGTCCACCGAGCCCGGGCGGAACTCCCAGGTCACTCCGGGGAAGTTCACCGAGCCGTCCGCCGCCAGCAGCGGCGTATCGTCCAGGTAGATCGAACGGCCGTCGACGCCACCGTCGAACTCGCCTTCGCCCAGTGCCAGGAGAATCTTCGCCCGCGCGATCGAGCGCACCGAGTCCGGCATCTCCACCGGCTGGCGCGGCTTCTTGCTGCCACCCTTGTGGCCCGTGATGGTCTTGTTCATGACGTTCCTTCAGGCAAAAAAACGCCCGCGCATGGCGGGCCTGTTACGGCGTTGCCGGCTACAGCCGGTCCTCGGCATAGATGCCGGCGCTGATCACCGCGCCGCCGATGCGGCGCTTGCCGTAGAGCACGCCGACCGGATGGCCCTGGGCGATGGTGTTGACCGGGCCGCCGAAGGCATAGCTGGGGGCGTTCTCGGGGGCCTCGCGGCCCTTCAGGCCCTTGGGTTGGGGACTGAGCATCTGCATGACGCCGCCGAGCATCATGCTGGCGCCGGCAGAGATCAGAAACGTGCTTGTCCCGAGTGTAAGACTCGTTGCGAAGACACCTACGGCAATGAGTGCAGCTCCTAGTACCGTCTGAAACAATCCGGACTGCTTGCTCCCGATCACCAACGGCACGATGCGGATATCCTCGCGTCCGCGCATGTCCAGTTGCTCGCCGGACAGGTTGGTACGCCCGCGGAACACGGCGAAGGTCAGCCCTTTCGACTCCGCCTCGCGCATGAACGTCTCGAATCCCTCCATGGTGTGCTTCAAGGCACTCATCGCCTCGCGTACCGTGCCGCTTTCCAACAACCGGCCGTGCATGCGGCCGAAGCGCTTGCCCAGAACCCCGTACAGACGGATGGTGGTGAGGCCCTGACTCAGGGTGTCACTCATGGACCTGTTCCTCTCGTGAAGAGCCGATTCCGACGGCTCGCTTGAATATGTCGTTCACTGCGGCATCCGCGTGTGCCGCAAGACCAGGCGCGTGCGTTCGATCCAGGGTCCGCCGAACACGTCTCGGGTCGACAGCCGTCCGTACAGGTGGTGCAGCAGGAACGGTCCGTCGCCGCCGAGCGCCTGGACCGGCTCGCTGTCCAGACGCCAGTCATTGCCCAGGTAGATGCCCGCGTGGTTCGGGTGCAGCGCCCTCCCGACCTGCATCACCAGCATGTCGCCGCGGCGGATTCCGGCCAGCGGCACCGGCCGGAATCCAGCCGCCGCATAGTGCTGCTCGTAGAGGCTCTCGCCGGTTTCCCACCAACCGTCGCGGCGCGGATAGTCCGGAAGCTCCAGACCTGCCTCGCGGCGGTACCAGTCGCGACAGAGGCTCCAGCAGTCGAGCACGCCGTGGGCGAACTCGCGGCCAAGCAGCGGCGCCCGATAGCCCTCCGGCGTTAGATGCGCGACATCGCCTTCCGGCCAGGACAGGATCACCCAGGGCAGACCATGCAGTTCGCAACTGACCCGATCGGCCATGCTCGGCGTGGCCGGAGCGTCCGGGTGGCTGTGGACGATGGCCAGGACCTCGCCCTGGTCCTCGGCAGCGCACCAGTCCTGGTGATCGATCACGAAGTGCTCGCTGGGCGATCCGGCTGCGTTGCGACAGGCCACGTAGCGGCGTTGACGCACACCGCGAACGATCAGCCCGCAGCATTCGCGCGGATGCTCGCGGGCGGCGTGTGCGGCGATGGCCCGCTGCAGACTGCGGCTCAGTTCCATGCTCACATCCTGACCAGGCCGGCGCCGGCGAAGCCGCCGTGGGACAGCGGGTTGTCCGCGCCGAAGCGCAGCTTGCAATCGCTGACCCGGCCGCCGCAGCGGTCCAGCGCCGGATCGTCCACCGGATTGCCGTCGGCATCGAACATCGCCGTGCCGGTGTAGTTGCAGTCCTGCCCGCGGTACTCGTTGGTGATGCACCAGTGGCACAGTGAGGTGATCTGCCGTGCCGGGATCTGCTGGCCCTGGAAGTCCGGCGGAGCGGACAGCTCCCAGGTCACCTGGACGCTGTTCTCGGCGGTCTTCTGCTCGAGGAACCAGATGTTCAGGCGCTCCTGGGATGGGTCGGCCTGCGGGTTGCCTTCGGTGAAGTTGGCCGCATCCAGGTAGTGCGCATAGGTCTCGCGCACGGTCAGGCGCGCGCCTACCAGGCCATCGAAGAACAGGCAGAGCGCGCTGATGCTGCCGTCGATGTTGCCCACGCTAAGGGTCGGCGAACTGGCCCGGCCGTCGCCGCGCTGCTCGAAGCCGCGCGCCTCCAGCGGCCAAGCTTGGTAGGCGTTGCCCTGCCAGTGGATCGGCCCCTGCTGCAGGTGGCCGTGGAAGCGCAGCATCTCGCCGCCGAACCCGGTGCAATCCAGGTCGAACAGGCGCACCAGCGCCCCAGGCTCGAGGGCCTGGTCATCGGCTGTGATGGTCATGCTTACCTCACGGATTGAAGACTTGCTGGAAGGTGGTGTTCAGGGTGAACACGCCGTTGCCGCGCGGCCGCAATTGCCAGCCCTGGGCGCGCACCCGTACCGGTTCGCCAGTGGGCAAGGTCCAGAGGAACGAGCGGTAGCCGCCGTGGCGCTTGAGAAAATCGCGGATCGGGCCGATCAGCGCGAGATCGCCGGTACGCGAAACCTGCCAGGTCTCGCTGAGGTTGTTCAGCCCGTCGCCGAGCGCCTGGCTGTAGCCGCCGCCGTACTGCACCTGGCGTACCAGTTGGTTCGCCTGGCCGGCGGAATCGATCGAGATGTCCCAGGTAAAGCGTTCCAGATCAGCCATTCACCATCCTCCATACCAGGCCGCCGGGGCGCAGCTCCTGCGCCACCACGTTGCGTGCGGCATCGTTGATCATTCCCGCCAGCTGCTGTCCCGTACCGTCGTCGCCGCTGGCCGTCGCCGCGCCCTCGCGGCCGCCGCCCAGGCTGACGCTGGTGGAGAAATTGAAGACATTGCCCCCCTCGCCGCCGCCGAGCGCGCGGACGCCGAGCACGCCATCGGAACCGCGGCTCAGCGGCATGATGGCTTCCGGCCCACGCTCGCCGATCAGCGCCGGACGACCGCCGGCCATGCTGAACAGCGCCGGCGCGCTCTGGATGCCATCGTTGAAGGCACCGCCCCTGGCGAACCCAGGCATGCCTCCGGCGCGTTGCTTGCTGACCCAGTTGGCCATGTCCGCGCCGGTGTAGTCGGAAATCCGCGAGCCCGCCGTTGCGCCGCTACCGAAGAACCCGCTGACCGCACCGACGATGCCGCCGATGATCTGCAGCGTCGCCTGCCGCGCGGCGATCCGCGCCATATCCTGGATCACCGAGTCGGCGAAATCCTTGAACGACAGCTTGCCCGTGGTAGCAAAGGTGAACAGGGCGTTCTCCATATTGGTGAAGGCGTTGGTAAACAGCGTGTCCATCATTCCCGAAACGTCCTGCGCCTGGTCGCGCAGGCTCGCCCAGGAGGCGTCCATCTGTTCGACCCAACTGCCCACCGGCTTGCCAGCGCTCACCGAAGCATCCGCGCCCGATGCCTTGGAACCATCCCCGGTCTGCCCGGAAGCAGTGGCCACCATCGCACCGACATCCATAGTCGCAGCCGGCATTGGCGCGGCACCCTGGGCTGCGGGAACGCCCGCTGCCGCTTGTCCCGCATCCGAACGGGCCTTTTCCAGTAGGGAGGTATGGGGCTTCTGGCTGGCCAGTTGCGCCTCGGTGATGCCGGCCTTGTCATTCAACCAGCCGAACAGTCCATCCAGAGCGAGCATTGAAAGCTGCCGCGCGGCGATCCGGGCGACATCGTCGATCACCGTCTTGGCGAAATTGCTCAAGGACAGCTTTCCGGTAGTGGCGAAATTGAACAGCGACTTCTCGAGCTTCTCCGACGCGTTCCTGAACAACTCGTCGGTCATCCCGGAGATATCCTGCAGGGGCGCGCGGTAGGCGCCCCAGACACCGTTCATCTGCAACAGCCACTGCTTGAAGACCTGCGACTGGAGCGACGGCTGTTCCTTCTCGTCGTCGCCGGCCTTCGCCAGTCCCTTGCCCGCCTTGTCGTCGACCTTGGGCTTCTCGGTACCGACGCTGGCGACCCAGCCAAACAGCCCGTCCAGCAGCATCAGCGTCATCTGCCGCGAGGCGAGGCGCGCGGCATCGGCGTAGGCGGTCTTGCCCACGTTGGCAAGCGACAGCTTGCCGGTCTCGCTGAGATTGAGCAGCGCCTTGTCGAGCTTGTCGGAGGAGTTCTTCAATAGTGCTTCGTTGAGCTTGGACAGATCCTGGAGTGGCTCGCGATAGCTCTTCCAGGCTTCGCCCAGCTCCTTCTGCCGGGTCTTCCACTCGGCCAGCACCTTGTCCTGGGCTTTCTGCGCAGGCTTCTTCGCCTGCTCCGCCTGCCGGGTGGTCTTGCCCAACATGTCCAGCGCCTGGTCGAGCACGCTGGTGGCGATCAGCGCCGAATTGCCCAGGCTGTTGCCGATCGCCTTGCCGGCCTTTTCCGCACGCGCCTCCATGGCGCGCATCTGTCGATCATTGATCCTGCCAACCTTGTCCATCCCGGCCCTGTACCCTTCGCTGCGAAGGACCAGGTCGAGCGTCAGGCTGCCATTGCTATTCGTGGCCATGATTCATGTCTTCCAGAAAAATACCCCGCCGCAGCGGGGTGGCCTGTCATGCCCATTGATCCATCGCCTGGTGCAGCGACAGGGGCTGGAGCGCCATATGCGGACGGAACGCGTCGGGATCGGCGTCCGCTCCCAGCGCATGCCCGAGCAATGCGGCGATCCGAGCCAGTGCAAGCTCCAGCCGGTGTCCCGGGTGGAGCGAGCCGCGCTTGTTCAGGTAGGCGACCCAGGCGCGGTACTCGACGTAGCTGAGCCGCTCCTTGGCCTCGGCAATGGTCGACCCGCCGACGCCGTTCAGCACCAGTTCGTGCCAAACCTCGTCGGCGGGGGTCAGTTTTTTTCCGCGTCCTCGACCCGGTTGACCTCACCGACCGCCTGCAGCAGCAGGAAGCCCAGCGCCGGGTCGAGGTCGTAGGCCTGCTCGTAGGTCAGGCTTTCCTCGCCGGACTCGCCGAGGCGGATGCATTCGGCCAGGTAGCGCGCATTGCGACTCTGTTGGTCGCCCTCGGCGGAGAACAGGCGCTCCACCGCGCCGAAGCTGTTGCGTCGGACGTACACCTGGAAGGTGTCGCTGACCGCCCGCTTCTTGCCGGCGGGGACGCGGGTCCAGGTGATGTCCTTGCGCACCAGGGTCGACTCGATGAAGCCGCCCGCCGCGCGAAGATCGTTGAGATTCATCTGCACGCTCCTCAGGCCGCCTTGGGCGTCCACTTGCCGGCGCCGGAGCGCTGGATGGTGGCCTGGGTGGCGACCAGGGTGTTACTGGCGAAGTCGAAGGGAAAGTCGCTGACATAGCCTTCGAAGGTGAACCAGGTGCGCGCCGGCGGCAGGACGAAATCATCGCCTTCGGTGTTGACGGTCGGCTTCACGTCGATCCCGTCGGACCAGCCGATGGCCCACTTGACGCTGGTCTCGCCGTCCTGCTCGGACAGCTGGAACAGCCGCACGTGGCTGGCCAGGCGCGGGTCGGCGTTGACGCCGAGGGTCGCCTGGCCGGGGGTGCGCAGGCCTTTCTTGTACTTGCGCGAGGTATCGCTCAGGCACGGATCCTCGATCTGGTCGGCCGGGTTGCCGCCCGGGTTGAACGAGGTCACGCCCTCGATCTCCAGGACGGTGGCGGCGCCGCTGCCGGATACCGGCGGGACCAGGGCGTAGATCTGGGTACCTTGAGTCAGAATGGACATGGAAAACTCTCCTTGATGGATACAAAAAAACCCGCACGAGGCGGGTCGTCCGGCCCCGTCCGGAACGGACGGCCGTGGCACGACACGCGGCCGGCGAAATGCCCCGCGTCCCGCGCCGTTGTCGGATGGAAACGAAAGAGCCCGGCACTGGCCGGGCTCGGTGGTGGCAGGCGACGTCCCCGGGGGACGCACCTGTACAAGCATGACTACGTTGTACCGTCCGATTCCCGGTGCGGCAACGCGGTGCGAGCAATACGCGGCAATGTGCGACGGACGCACGTCAATCGACGCCGATGCATAGCGATCCGGAATGCTCGCTCTCAGCGACAGGCCCGCAGCGCCGCCTGCAACTCGAGTTCGTAGCCCTGGCGCTGGCGGCGTTCGGCGAGCAGCGCGCGGACCTTGGTCTGCAGCGAATCGCCGGCCTTCAGCGTGGCGCCGGCCCAGCTCGGCGGACGCACCTCGGGTACCCGGCAGGGCACCGCCAGCGGCACCTCGACGCGCAGCGGGCGGGGCTCCGGCGGCGAGCCCGCGCAACCGGCGAGGAACAGGCAAAGACACAGGAGAAGGCGGCTCATAGCCCCAGCTCCCGGTCGATCGCCGCACGCGCCGCCTGGCAGTCTTCCCCCGCGTCGCGCGCCTGCAGCAGGCGGACCGCCGCGGCATATTGCTCCGCGGCCTGCGCCCGGGCGTCGTCGAGGGCCTGCGTGGCCTCCTTCGCACGCACCTCGGCGCTCGTCCGCAGCGCCGACAGGGTACGCTGCTGCTCGTCCAGCAGCATCTGCAACTGGTCACTGGCGGTACGCGTGGCAGCCAGTTGGCGCTGCGCCTCGTCCAGTTGCGGGCGGTAATGGCGGGCGGTCACGCCGCCACCGAGCAACGCGCCCCCCAGCAGCACCAGAGACAGCGCCAGCAGGCGCAGGCCAAGCCGGCTCACGACAGCACCGCGCGGGCCCGCCGCCACAACGCCAGGCGCTCCGCCTGGCCATTCAGGCCGCCATTGATACGCCGGGTGATGGCGGCGAATTCGCCACGCTCGGCCAGCTCGTTGAGGCCATGGCCGGCCCACCACCAGGCGGCGCTGCGAGCTGCCGGCCCGGGCTGTTCGAGGCGCCAGGGCTCGGTTTCCAGCGGCTCGCCGAGGGCCTCGCCGACCACCCGGTAGTTGGCGCGCCCGGTGATCTGCAGCAGGCCGCGGCCACGGAAGCGCCAGCCGTCGCCGGAGGCTTCGTCGCCATTGCCGTTGCGCGCGGCGTAGGCGTTGTCGGCGATCGCCTGCGGGTTGCGCGCCAGGCGCAGCGCCAGGGCGTTGGGCTGGCCATCGGCGCTGCGATAACGGCCCGGCCAGGTCGCCGCCAGGCCCCGCGCGCTGTAGTTGAGGTTTTCCACCAGGCGGGTTAGCTGGGCGCTCTCGTGGCCGACCTGGGCGATGAAGGCGGCGCCCCGCGCCGGGGTGTCGATCTGCGCCTCGGCCATGGCCGCCTGCAGTGCCGGAACGAAAACGCCCGCGACGAGGCGGGCGTTGGGAAGAATGCGCAGCAGCTGCTGCTCGGTCAGTTTCATAGGCTCTCCTGCCGCTCGATGGTTTCAGCCGTCACCCTTGCCGCCGCGCCCGCCGTTGCATTGCACGGTAATGGTCCAGCCGCCGGCGTCGTAGGTGTGCTCCACCGAGTCGACGAGGAACTCGCCGTCGATCCCGGCCTTGAAGCCCTGCAGCACGATGCGCCGCTCGGCGTACAGATCGGCGCGCCCCGGCAGTTCCAGACGCACGCCGGCACTGGAGCGGTTGAAGCCCGCCAGGCGCGCCCTGGCCGCCTGCTCGGCCTCGCCGCGGCTGGCGTAGAGATGACGCTCGACGTGTTCTCCCCTGGCCGTGGCCGGTGCCTTGGGGTTCTTCAGTTCGACGCTCTGCACCTCGCCGCTGCCGGGCACCTGGTAGCGAGTCTTCACCGTCTTCATCAGGCTGCGGTCGTCATAGGTGACGTCGAAGCTGCCGACATCGCTCCGGCCCAGCACCAGCGGCTCGATCAGCCGCCCCGTGGCGCTCTGTCCGCTCTCTCGCGGCAGCACCAGCAGCATGCCCTCGGCCAGCTTGGCGGTGCAGTCGTATTGCCGCGCCAGGCGGGTGACGAAGTGGTAGTCGGACTCGTTGATCTGGTCGACCCGGGAGATCGCCACCTGCAGCGGGCACTCCACCCGCCAGCCATTGCGCGCGCCGACATCGCGACAGACCTGCGCCAGGCTGGTGTTCTCCCAGCCGCCGCTGCGCGTGCTCTTGCCGCTGCCGCGCATGTCGCCGGCCTTGGCGGTGATGTTCAGGGTATCCGGCGGACCGGACCACCGCAGGGTATCCACGGTGTAGCGGCCCATGCGCATCAGCGCTTCGCCGGCGTACCCCAGGTAGACCTCCAGCACCGCGCCGCGCCGAGGCAACGCCACCAGGCCGTCGCGGTCGTCGATCCTCAGGGTCAGGGTGTCTGACTCCATGCCAGGCTTGTCCAGCAAGGTCAGCCTGAGCAGGCGGTCATTCAGCCGCGCGGTGATATCGGTGCCGTCGGCGACGATACGAAAACTCGGTTGCACCTGGTCTCTCCGGAAAAGAAAAACCCCGCCCGGGCGGGGTTGCGGGAGGCCGTCCGGTCAGTCCCACAGGCGTACCTGCGCGGAGTTGACCAGCGGCATGTCGGGGAAGCGGATCAGCAGGCCGGCGCGCAGCGGCTGGACCTCGTCGGCCAGGCCGGGGTTGGCCTCGAGGGTCGCCTCGACGCAACCCGGCAGGTGCCCGTATACGTGGTAGCAGAGGCTGTCCAGCAGGTCGCCGTCAGCGGTTCGGCAGATCGTCGCCATAGCGCTTGAACTCCAGGTCGAAGGTTTGCTTGCGGGGAGCGCCATTGCCCAGCAGGGCGCTCTGGCTCTCGCTGATCCGCACCAGGCACCAGAGGCCCATCCGGACCTCGCCGTAGCCGCTGCTGAGGACCAGCGGTTCACGCCGCTCCGCCAGCTTGCGCAGTGCCTCGAGCTGCTCCAGGCCGACGACCTTCTGCTCGCCCACCTGCCGGCGCAGCGGGAACACCGCCCCCTTGAGCAGGATGTTCTCTTCGCCCAGGCCGACGCTCTGCAACGCCGGCCGCCGCCCGAGGCGCGCCTGCGCGCTCCAGTTGTAGGCGCTGGTGCGCTGCAACGTATCGAAAGCTGCGGTATCCAGGTTGAAGTAGAACGGCTGGCCATTGGCGGTCAGCGGCTGCAGAACCAGCAGGTGCGGCAGGGGTGCGACGCTCTCGCTCGGCGGGGTCGCGGTCGGGGCCAGGAGCCACGACGGCAGCACCCCGGCCAGGGTCGGACTGACGGCACCGGCGACCTTGCCGACCGCCTGGGTCGCCCTGTTCACCTGTACCTTCAGCGCGTCCAGACGCTCATCGACGCCCAGCAGCGTCCGGCTCGCCCGGTTGTAGGTGGAAACCACCCGGTTGACCTTGCCCTGCGCTTGGCCGATGCCGCGCATGGCGCGCTGTAGCCTGGCGGCTATCTCCGGCGACACGCCGGGCAGGTTCTCCAGTTCCGTGGCGGCGCCACGGATTTCGCTGATCGCGCCATTCACCGGGGCGACCACCTTGTCCAGATTCTTGCGTCCGGACTCGCCGGCCCGGCCCAGGTGCTTCAGGCCGGCCTGCAATTGTTCCAGGTATGCCATGGGGACTCCTTACACCACCATCGCCGGGTCGTAGAGGCTGCGTCGCTGCTGTTCGCCGGCGAAGTCGACGAGCATTCGTTGCAGGTAGGGCAGCAGTTCCTCGGCCAGGCGACGCGGTTCGTGCACGTTGCCTTGCACCGTCAGGTTGATCTGCGGGGCGAAGGTCCAGTTGGGTATCGGCGCGGCAGGCGCTGGCTGCGTCGCGACAGCGGCCTGGGCTTCGTTGCCCGTCCCGGCCTTGTCGAGCGGCGACGCCGGCGGCTCGCCAGCCAGGCTGCGCCCCAGGCTAGCGCCCAGTGCGCCGCCCCCCCAGGCTCCGATGGCGCCGCCAACCAGACCACCGATCAGGGTACCCACCACCGGCACCACCGAGCCAATGCTCGCGCCCAGCGCGGCACCAGCCAGGGAGCCGGCCAGGGAGCCGCCGGTTTCGCTGTAGGCGACGGTTTTCTCGCTGGCGGACATATCGCTGGAATAGATATCCGCTACATCGAGCAGCGACGACGCCACCTGCAACGGCGCGTTGCGGACCGGCAGGCGCGACAAACGCGCCAGCGAGGAGTACCCACTCCGCTCGGCGGCGAAGCCGAAGGAAGGAGTGGAGCGGGCCTTGATTCCGCCGCCCTTGCCTTTCCTTTGGCGAAGCGCCTGCCCTTGCTTCCGCGACGTCTGTCTTTTACCTGCGGAATCTGGCTGCTTCGGCTGGACGCCAGCCATGCTCGACAGCGGCCAGTTGGTCACGAACACCCGCTGCGCCTCGCTACCGCCCACATTACCGGCGGCCCGGCCGAGAAGGTCGCCGACGCCTCCCGCTGCGTGGCGTCCGAGCCGACCGCCGCGCAGCACATCGATGGCCCCGCGCCCGCCCTTGTAGAGCAGGTAACCGGACAACGCCGCGCCCGCGCCGGCGGTAAGGCCGGCCGCTTCCTGTGGATGCGCCTCGAGCAGCCCGGCAGTTGAATCTCCGAGCCTCGCACTCCACCTGGCCACGCTGTCGAGATACGGATTCAGGGCGCTGCCCAATGCAGTCTGCGCCCTCCCCCAACTCTCGGCGGAGGACTTCCACAACTCCTCCGACGAGTCCTTGCGACGCTCTGCATCCCGCTCCGAAGAGCCGGAGGAAGATGCCTGGTTCTCGAGCAGTGCCTGGAATTCACCACGCGACGCACGATAGGCTTCGAGTGCCGGAGAAGCCGAGCCGGCGCGGAGCTCGCCACCCCGGTCCCGATAACGCGCAGCCAGCTCCAGGCTGGCCTCCAGCGAGCTCGCCCCATCCTTGCGCAGAGCTTCCAGTTCCTGCTCGTAGTCCTTGCCATAGGCACGCTCCAGGCTGCCGCTACGGACGAACTCCAGCCATGCCTTGGCCCGGGCGTCCGCCTGGTCCGGCGTGGCGCTCTTGGCCTGGATTTCCAGCAAGGCACCCAGGGCGCCGATATCGCCGGACTCGACCTTCCCCGCTGGCGCCAAAGCCGGCAACAGCGCCGGAAGACGCTGCGCCAGCGCTTCGCTGCCGATCCGCCCCTTGCCCAGGGTGACCAGGCGATCGAGGGCCGCTGACAGTTGCTCCGGGCTGTCCGAGCCCTGGGCCAGCTGCAAGGCGCGAACCAGGCCCGCCGTTACCGCCGGTGCGATCTTCTGACCGAAACCGAAGCGGCCGGCCAGCCCCAGATTCTGCTGCGCAGCAGCGAAACCCATGCCGGTCGCGTTCAGGTCTTCCAGCAGGTTCAGCGCCGCCACGCGCCCCAGTCCGGTTTTACCTGCGCTCTCCTGCACCCGGCTGGCGAGCTTCTTCTCCTGGATGTCATCCAGGCCATTGCGGATCGCCAGATCGCGCAGCCGCGCCTGATAGCCGGCAGCCGCCTTGCTCGCGGCCACGACCACCCCGGAAAACGCCGTAGCCAGCGGCAGGGCCCAATTGGCCTGCTCCAGTCGTTGCAGGCCACGCACCTGCATGTCCAGGCCACGCTGCATATCGTCCAGTTGGGCGTAGGCGGCGCTCGCTTCCCTGGCTTCGATGCCGAGCCGCTTCAATTGCGCCTGGCGCTCGCGAAGCTGCCGGTCATGCTCTGCCACGCCTCGGTCGCCAACCTTGCGCATATCGACCAGCTCTTTTTCCAGGCGTATGGCGTCGCCCAGGACATCCCTCAAGCTGGCCGCCTGGCGGGAACGCTCCTGGAGGCTGTCGACCCGCGCCTTGACGGTATCGAAGGCCTTGCCCAGGGACGGATCAACGATGCCACCGATGGAAACCACCAGGTCAATGTCTTTACTCATGACGATTCGTCTCGTCTGTCTGTCGATGCCCGCTTGCGTGGGCCTCGTGAAGAAGCGCTGATGCCGCTCGCCAGGGCAGGCGGCGCCAGCGACTCAGTCCTCGCCCTCGGCGAGCCACCAGAGCAGGTCGCCCAGGGTCATGCGCTCCAGCTCGCTGGCCTGGAAGCCCAGCTCAGTGGCCAGCCGCCTCGCCAGCTGGCGCATACGCGAAGGCGTCATCCGGGTCTTCCTGCACCAGGCGAAAGTAGGCGCCCTGCAGCCGCTGGTAGTCGCTCAGCTTCAGCCCCTCCAGGTCCTGGCGGCTGACCTGCGCCAGCGATGCGAACAACTGCAGTTCGCGTTCCTCGGCGTCGTCGCCGGCCACCTTGCCGGCCAGGCGGATGTCACGCACGGTGGGTGCACGCAGGGTCAGCGTGTCGACGCTGACCCCGTTGCACTGAGCCGGACGCGAGAGACGAACGATGGCGGCATCGGCATCCAGCGTCAGCCAACCCGGCTGTCGATTCTCTTGGGTCATGTCCGGAGCTCCTCTTACAGGCCGAGGTCGTTGCGCATGCCGGCCAACTGGTCGACGCCATTGATCGCGCGGACGCCATTGACCGGATCGATCTCGTAGACCTCGCGACCATCGATTTCCAGCTTGTAGTAGCTGACCGCGATGGCGTACTTGAACTCGGCCTTCTCGCCGGCCTTCCAGTCGCCCGGATCGACTTCCTTGAGCAGGCCGCGCAAGGTGGCCACGACCGGCACGCTGGCGCCCTTCTGGCCCTTGAAGGAGCCGCGGAATACGCCGTTGAAGGCGCTCTGGTCGGCCAGGCCGAAGAAGTTCAGGGCCTCCCGGCGGGCGCCGTTGGTGGAGAACTTAGCCTCCAGCGCCTCCAGCCCCATGTCGATGGAGACCGGCGCGTCCATGCCACCGGCACGGTACTGTTCGGTCTTCACGGTCAGCTTGGGCAGGGTCAGCGACGGCACGTCACCGGCGAAGCTCACGCCGTCGACGAACAGGTTGGTATTGGTCAGGGTTTGCGGAATCATCACGGGCGCTCCTTAGGCGACGTCCAGAACTTCGGTGAGCCACTGATCGGTCACCTCGACACGGAAATTGGGGTTCTCGGCAGGCGGCACATCGGTGAAGCGGATGTTCCAGTACACCTTGCCCTGGGCCAGCTGGCTGGCAGTGTTCAGGTCCGGGTCGGCGTAGACCTCGAAGTTGATCAGCGCCCCCTGGTTCTTCAGGTCGCGCATGAAAGCGCGCAGGCCTTCGGTGACGTCCTTCACGTAGGTCCTGGTGATGCCGCGGTCGACCGCCCACTTGTGCCCGGCGAGGATCGCGTCCATCACCAGGTCCATGGTCCGCACGCGGGTGACGAAGGCCCACTTGCTGTCGCTGGACAACGTGCGGTTGCCCCACAGACGGTAGCCGTCATCGCGGATGATGGTGGCGATGTTGGCGTTGTTCAGCAGGTTGGCGCGGCAGCTCTCGTCGCCGTCGAGGAATTCCACCGGGCGGGCGGTGCCGGTGATGCCCTTGATTTCCTTGTTCGACGGCGAGGACCAGAAGCCGTACTCGGCGTCGGTCCAGGCGAACAGGCCGGCGGCATAGGCCGAGGCGGAGGCGTTGCGCGCGGCGTTGGCCGCGGTGTCCCAGACCTGCACGCCCGGGTCGACCATGAACAGGCGCTTGCTGCCGAAGTTCTTGGCATAGGCGGTAGCCGCTTCATCGGTGCTGTTCGGGCCGTCGATGATAGCGATGGCGCGCAGCTTCCCGGCCAGGACGTCCATGGCGGTGGCTACCGCCTGCTGGGCGGAGTGCCTGGGCGCGATCAGCAGGCGCGGTTGGGCGTTGAAGCGACTCTTGCCATCGAGCAGGGCCTGCAGGCCGGTGCGCTCGCCGGTCGCACTGACCCCGCCGATGATCGCGCTGGCCTGCGCCTCGGGCGTCTCGGCGGCCTCGACGCCGACCGCGACGATCACCGTCTGCGCATGGTTGTAGATGGCCTCGCAGGCCAGGTACATCGGCGAACCGATGCCGAAGGCCGCGGCAGCCTCCTTCTTGCTGGTGAGCAACACCGGCAGGTTGGGCTTGGCGCTGGCCTGAGCCCCCGGCGTGAACACATCGCACAGGCCGATGACGGAGCTGGCCGGCAGCGCGATGGTACGCGCACCGATATCGACGTTGGTCACCGTAACGCCGTGGAAGAAACTCATAGGTAGATCTCCATTGATGAAAAACCCCGCACGGGGCGGGGTCTAGGGGGTGATGAGCGGCTCGAGCCAGGCAGGCGGCTCAGGCCTCGCGTTCAGGTCGGGAAACTTCGCGGCAACCGGCCAGTCGCGGAGAGTAGCCCGGTACAGCGTGAGTTCGCGAAGTTGCTCCTGGCTCAGCGTTGTTGTCTTGCCCAGGTCCTGCTCGTCACGATGTCGGGCGATAGGCCCGTCGGTGAGCTGTAACTGCCGGTCCCGCCAGATGCGCTCCCGCTGGATCAGAACGTCCTTGGCCGGAGCCGGCGGGTCGACGCAAATGGGGCGGCCGGTGTGGTCAACAACAATTCGCTGCCCTTCGCTCTGCGCACGAAGAAGAGCCTGATATTCGGCGTCTTCGAGAGGATGCATTTCATCCTCCAGAGGCATGCGGGATCCATGAATTTCCTTCGAATAAAAGCCGCCCGTAGCAGCATGGAAAAAAATCATTTTCACCTCAATAGCCGATGGCCATTACTCTGATGCCATAATTTTGAGCCAGTCCGTAGTACTCGGAGGAAACGATCACACAACCCGTGTTGCTGACGCTGACATCGGCGACCGTAACGGTCGACGCGGACGTCACTGGTCGCCCCACTTCCTTGACAGTCGGTACGACATGCAGACAGGCGCTAGGAAATGCGATAGGGAACGTCAAGGTACGATCGATTATTCCACCGGGATGATCTCCTACGTTCACCTGCATCCACTGGACGATCAGGCCGGTATCGTTGTCCTTCCACCAGCCATTGAGCGCCCGGCTCGACGTGGCGGGTACTCCAGCACCGATGTTGTTGCGTGCTCCGGCTGCTGTATTGGCGCCGAGGCCACCACGAGCGAGAGGCAAGATGCCGGAGGTAATCTGGCTGGTATCGTGGTTATGCCCGGAGGGTGGGAAAGTTGCCGGCTTCCCCGGTAAAGCCGCCCAGGTAAATCCCGCCTTCGGCAGGTAGCTGGCCGGATCGAAGTTTCCATCGTCCCAGTTCTGCCGCCACGGACGCCAAGAGCCCGCATAGCAGCAGCGCGAATATGTGCTTCCGTTGAGTGTTACGTAGGTCTGATAGATATGGTCTGCATGTGCGCGGTAGACAATCAGCAAACCGGCCAGCCCCACGGGATAGTTAGCTCCACCCGCCGCCCATTCCGATGTCGATTGCAACCACCATCCGGAATTGACGAAGCTGTTTATATTGACGCCATTTCCAATGGTCCCGTCAGTCGTCTTCGTGAATGCACCTCCCAGGTCACAACGTTGCCAAGGCGACCAAACCCTGTTCGCCGGGTTCTGCTCCACAGGCATGGTGTAAGCGAAACGCATATACATCTCCGCAGTGCCATTGTAACTGGTGGCTATCTGCGAAGCGTTTCCGGTCTGGTCCGGATAGAACATTGACTGGATATAGAAATACCGCCCTGCAACAGGTCCGTTCGCGTGATTGGTCAGCATCAGTGGAACCATTACGACGTTCGGATCACTCGTCGACCCAACCGAGGTAGTCAAACCACGCGCAAAGGCAGGCAAACGCTGCTCGGCCAACACCCCGCTGACCAGCTTCGAAGCATCCAGCCCGGGAATGTCCGTCGCCGCCAGCGCCATTCCAGCAGTAACCCTTCCCTTCGTATCCACGGTCACCTTCGGATAGCTGCCCGCCGCCACACCGGTAGCGGAAAGACTCAGCGGCGCCGAAACGTTGGCACTACCGTCGAAGGTCACCGACCAGGAGGCATCGCCACTGGCTGCCAGGCTGCGCGGTGCGGCCAGCCTGCTGGATGACACGGCGTTGCCATCGACTCGCAGCGCATCGGTGATGCCATAGCCGGCCAGGGTGGTGGCCTTGTTCGCTTTCTGCGCCAGTTTTCCGTCGGTATCGGCCTTGGTATAGGCATCTCCGATCGCATAGCCGGCCAGGGTGGTCGGATTGCTGCCCTGGGTCACCACGCCATTGGCATTCACCGTCACCGAGCGATAGATACCCGCCGTCACGCCGGAAGGCGCTAGGCCAATGCTGCGGTCGGCAGAAAGATCGCCCCCACCGACCAGGCCATTGCCAGCCAGGATCTTGCGGCCCTTGAAATCGGCAGCGACCTTTTCCTTCACCCAGTCCTGGGTGGCGTAGATGATGCCGTTGTCGATCAGCAACTGGACATTATCCAGGCCGGAGAGCGCGATGTTCACCCGAATGGTCTGGGTCCGCGCACTGCCACTTTCCATTGCTGCCTTGTAGCTGGGCGGGCAGTTGGATACCGCGACGAACTTGCCGTCGGCATCCTGCAGGCCGATCTCGCGGATCCAGAAGCCACCTACCTCAACTGGTAGCACCACCTCGGCAACCAGAGTATTGATGTTCTTGTCCGACACGAACAAGCGATTGAGCTGCGCCCGGTAGCGCTGGTTGATCAGTTTCGTCTGCGTGGCTGCGGGTATCGGATCCGGAGTAGCACCCGGTGCGCCGCCGGCATCGCCGATCAGCATGTGGGTCGGCTGCCACTTCTTGCCTGCGGCGCTGGCGGCGGCCAGCGCCGCAGCGCCGATGTCGGTCAGCAGGCCGCCGTATTTCGGAGTACTGGTATTGGTCGTCATGTCATTGCTTCCAGGGAAAGATCTCCAGGGTGTCGCCATCCGTCAGGGCCACACTGTGATGGGCTTGGATTACCGGGGTGATGCGCAGGTCCAGGCGGGTCAGGTGTCGGCTCACCGGGCGGACGTCATCGAGCAAGCGCTCCAGCTCCAGTACGGTGCCTTCGTCGATGCCACGGTCGCTGACGTCCACGGTGATCTCGAAGGTCCCCGGCACGCCAGGCGGGCTTCGCTGCCACCATTCGGTGACCTCGCTCAGCGCACCGATCGGCTCGACCACTTGGCGCAACGCGGTCAGCGTGCCTTTGCGCTGGTGCAGGACGAAGGACGTCGCTACCGCATTGCGCTTGGCCTCGTCGCTCCAGTCCGGGTCCCAGCGGTCCACCGAGCGCGTCCAGGCCAGGTAGGGCAGCAAGGCCGCCTCACAGCGTGCCGGATCGTTAAGCTCACGAAGCGGCACCGGCAGCTCAGCAGGCAATACATCACCCAGAGAGCGTTCCAGAGAACTCCTGTTTAGCGGCAGCAGGCGGCTACTCATCGACGCCTCCCAAGGTGATCGCGTACCCCGTGCAATAGGCCGCCTGGGTTTCATCCAGGACCACGTCGGCCGCAGGCTCCTGCAGTTCGACGCGCTGCACGCCTTCGACATGCAGGGTGGCGAACAGGGCCGAACGCCGGATGTCGCGGCCCAGGCGGCGCTGGGCGGAGATGTAGTCGCGCAGCGAAGCCTCGGCGGCGGCACGGATCAGCTCGGCCTCGGGGCCGGGAAACAGGTAGAGCTGCGCCTTGACCTGATAGGGAACGATTCCTGCCGAGCGCACCGTTACCCGATCCGCGACAGGACGCACGTCCTCCGCGTTCAGCGCCAGGCGCACTGCCTGCAACACCGCTTCCGGTGCCTGCCCGTTGCCTTCCACCCCGAGCACACTGATCAGCACTTCGCAGGGCGCCGGACTGGTCGCAGAGGCATCCGCCACCCCTCCATCCGCGCCCAGCGCATGGGCTATATAGGCGTTCCGCGGTCCTGCGACGGATAGCTGCTCGAACGCGAGCTGGATGCGATTGCGCAGCGACTTGTCGCTCTCGTACTGCGCCTCCACCGGCGGTACCGCCGCGGGCTGGGCCGGTCTGATCAGCAGGCGCTGGACATTGAAGCCGGCGCCAATCTGGTCGAGATCCGCTCCGCTGGCATAGGCCAGCATCACCGCCCGCGCCGCGTCGTTGATCCGCGCTCGCAGCAACAGTTCGCGATAGGCCGCCAGTTGCAGGAGCTTCAGTACCGGATCGGACTCCAGCTCCGCCGTCCACTCGCCGGCCATGGCTGCGCGGAAGTCGCCGAGCAACTCCTGGTAGATCGCCTCGAAATCGAGGCTCTCGATGACCTCGGGTTCCGGCAGTTGGGAAAGATCGATGATCACGCCGATATCTCCATGTTGATGTCTTCTCCTTCGAAGACGCCGCTCAGGAGCAGCCCCACGCGCCCCTCGACGACCGCCACGACCCGCACGGAGGACAGGGCGATGCGCGGCTCCCAGCGCCCCAGTGCGCGGGCCACCTCGGCCTGCACCGCGCTTTTCCAACCCTCGCTCAGCGGCAGGTCGACCATCCGCCGCAGCTTGCTGCCGTACTCGGGGCGCATGCGCCGGCTGCCCAGGGGCGTGGTCAGGATGTCCTCGATGGACTGTTTCAGATGGGCCAGGCCGGACAAAGGCTGGCCGCTGCGGCGATCCATCCCGATCATCGCCCCGCCCTCCCGTTCCGGCCGTGCCGCGCCGTGCCTTGCCTGGCGCGGCGGTGGATGTTGCCCATGGCGAACTCCGCAAATGAAAAGGCCCGCTCGCGCGGGCCGGATTGAAAGGACGGCGGTGCGCCCGGAAGCGCCCCGCCCCGTGCTCAGTGGGTGTGGTGGTTGCTGTTGCCGGAGGTGTCGACGATCGAGCCGCCACCGAGGATGTCGCCGCTGACCTTCAGCGGCCCGGCGATCTCCACCGCTCCCTGGAGGCTGATCTTCGCCGCCTCGACGCGAACCTCGGCATCGCTGACCAGCACCCGGCTGGCACCGGCCTTCACCTCGACCGTGCCGCTGGGCACCTCGATGCGGTAGCGGTGTGCGGACCAGTCGTAGCTCAGCGAGGCGCCATCGTCGAACCGCCAGGTCTCGCGACTGGCGCTGCTGTCCGGCGCCGCGCCGGCATCGCCGTACAGGCCGGGAATGAAGGTCCCCATCGCCACTGCCCCCGACGGGCTGAGCAGCACGCCCTGCTCGCCGAGGCTCGGCGCTCGCCAGTGGCGCGCCTGGCCGGCGGCCTGGGCGTGCCAGCGCAGCCAGCCACTGGTCCAGTCGCCGCAACGCACCCGCACGCGGGCCGCCGCCAGGTCCACGGCAACCACCACGCAGGGCAGTATCATCGCCGCGAGCATGCGATCGTGTTCCGCGCTGACATAGCTCATGGCAAGTCCTCCGGCGCGAAGTAATCCGCTTCGTGGCCGGGACCGGTCCACGGATCCAGGCCCAGCAGCAGGCTGCCAGGCGGCTGATCTTCCCAGGCCCACTCCGGCTCGCCGAGACGCAGCGCCTGGGTCCACTCCACCAACCAGGCGCGCAGGCCCTTCAGTTCCTCGCGGCTGCTATCGACGGTAGCGCGCACCAAGCGCGCCGGCTCCAGCGCCAGTCCCCAGGTCTGGCCCCGCAGTACCCGGACGATCTCGCCGGCGAGCGCCACGGCTTGCCGGTCGGCGTCCAGCGGCACCAGTACCCGAGCCTGCAGGCGGCACGAGAGCGCGCTCTCGCCGGTGCCGGGGTCACGCTCGGGCAACAATTCGGCCACCTCCAGGGCCACCGCCGGGGTGCGCTCGGGCACGCCCGGCCAGAAGCCGATCAGCGTGACTTCCGGCAGGCGCTCGCGCAGGACCTGCTCGATGGCCACGTACAGCGCCTCGAGCGTTACAGCCTGTTCAGGCATGGTTGACTCCTTCGATCGGGTTCAATGCGGGCCGCGTTCGCGCGGCTCGTCTTCCGGCAGTTCGCATACGCCCAGGCGCCGCGCGGCCCAGCGTTCGTAGAGACCGACGGCAATCTCCGCGCCGGCCGCCGCGGTGAGGCTGCCCAACGCCGCGGCGAACAGCAGCGCGGCGCCGCAGGCCAGCGCCAGCAGCATCACCGCCACGCCACAGACGATCGATGCGCCGGAGCGCAGCGCCAGGCGCCGGAGCAAGGCCCAGCCGCCGAGGCCGGCCTTGTCGGCACGCCACATCTCGCCGCTGACGCCGCCTAGCGCGGCGAGCAGGATCAGCACCCAGAGCGGCATCTCCGTCAGTGTCTGCGGTTCGTTGCCCATGGGTCCCTCCTTGGCAGGCTGCGCCGGAAACCTCCGCACGAACGTTTTCCCGGGCAATAAAAAACCCGGCGCCAGGGCCGGGTTCCGATGTTTCGCGAGTGCTGTCCCTGGGGACGCACCTTTACAAGAATGACTACTTTTTACCGCCCGTTTCCCAGCCCGGCAATGCCTTCTCGACAATCCACTGCAATAGGAGGGAGACGCACCACGATATGAGGGTGATATACCGTCCTGGGAGCATTCGCCAGGCATCCGGGTAAGCGTCTACCAACTTCCGATAGGGAAAAGCCCGGCATCGACTGACGAAAATGCTGGCTCCGCCGGCCGGACTTCGCATCTGCCGTGCAAGGAGCGCTGCCGTGCGTTGGTTTCGCCGCCTCCGCAGGCGACAGGCATAAAAAAACCGGCCCGAAGGCCGGTTGGAAAACACCAGGGGACAGGTGTGGAGGAAAGCGCTCAGGCCGCCCGCCGCAGCAGGCCGTCCTGGATGCCCTGGTGGGCCACGTGCAGGCGCAGGTAGTAGGTGGTGCGGCTGCAGCCGCAATGGCGGTACTTCTGCTCTGGGAAGCTGTCGCGATTGAGGTAGTGCTCCACCACCACGGCCTTCAGTTCCTCGGGCAGGCGATTGACCAGGCGATCGACCTCCGCCACGCGGTCGAGGATCACCCGGCTGCCACGATGGCCACGTACCACCTCGCCCTTGCTGGCGATCAGCATGGCGATCAGGTTGCCGCCGGCGTAACCGCCGCCGTTGCTGCCCGGCGTGTGCATTTCCTCGGCCCAGAGCTTGAGCATTTCATCGATGGCTTTGATCACGGTCGTGTCTCCTTTCACTGCCCGCAGGGGCCGGCATGGTGTGGTTCAGCGGCGCTCGTGGCGTGCCTGGCAATCGATGCAACGGTTGCAGCCCGGCACCGCCTGGCGGCGCGCCTGGGGTATGGGCTCGCCACAGTCCTGGCACTCCTCGGCGGACTCGCGGATTACCAGCGCAGGGCGCGCCGCCAGGAGGCCGTCGAGACGAGCCAGGACCAGTTCATTGGCGCGGTCGGCGAGATCAGCCATGGAAAGCCTCCCTAGCGGGCCCGACGCCGGGCGGCTGGACGGATGGAACATGGCGGATGGACGACTCCGCTTCGGCGGACTGCGCTCCCCCGCCTGGAAATGGCGCGTGCGTATCTCGCGACATGGCAATGACTCCCTGTACGACGCCGCCGTACCTGAAGCAGGCCGGCGACAGAATGAATGAGCGGGACGGAGCGTCTGCATGGACGGCGCTCCGGCCCTCCAGGTGCCGGAGCGCTTTCCCGTGGCCCCGGCACCCAAGCAGTCGGCGCCAACATCGTCGGCCGCCGACAACCGGGTGCATCCCTGCACCCAATGTGAAATCCCTGAAAGCGGGTAGGGAGTTGTGAAACTCACCTCTTCCGCTTTCTGACGGAAGGGAAATTACAACCAAAGCTATTTACAGTCAACACCTAGGCTCTTTACAGAAAAGGTACTGGCCTGTAGATTGCCGAGCATGGACAAGAGCACCCAGATCCCGCCCGACAGCTTCGCCGCCCGCCTCAAGCAGGCCATGGCGATGCGCAACCTCAAGCAGGAGACCCTCGCCGAAGCGGCCGGGGTTTCGCAGAACACCATCCACAAGCTGACCTCCGGCAAGGCCCAGAGCACTCGCAAGCTGATCGAGATCGCCGCGGCCCTGGGCGTCTCGCCGGTCTGGCTGCAGACCGGTGAAGGCGCGCCCGCCGCGCGCAGCCCCGTGCCAGTGGCGGATGGCAGTCCGCTGGTGCTGGAACCGCTGCATCCGTGGGACAGCGAGACCCCCCTGGACGAGGACGAGGTGGAACTACCGCTGTACAAGGAGGTGGAAATGTCCGCCGGCGCCGGCCGCACCGCGGTCCGCGAGATAGAGGGGCGCAAGCTGCGCTTTTCGTATGCCACGCTGCGCGCCTCCGGTGTCGATCCGTCGGCGGCGATCTGCGCCCAGCTGACCGGCAACAGCATGGAGCCGCTGATCATGGATGGCTCCACCATCGGCGTGGACACCGCCACCACCCACATCACCGACGGCGAGATCTATGCCCTCGAGCACGACGGCATGCTGCGGGTGAAATTCGTCTATCGCCTGCCCGGCGGCGGCATCCGCCTGCGCAGCTTCAATCGCGAAGAATATCCCGACGAGGAGTACTCGCCGGAAGATATGCGCAGCCGGCAGATCAGCATGATCGGCTGGGTCTTCTGGTGGTCCACCGTACGCCATCGGCGCGGCCCGTCCCTGGTCAGGTGAACGCGCCGCGCCCGGCCCGTTACAACTTATGCTATTGAATCAGAAAACAACCTGGGCTATATTCTCTCCATCGACGCATAGCCGCGCAGGAGGGAATACCGTGCAGCCATCCATCGCCCCCATCACCCATGTACCGCGCCAGGAAACCGTGGAGCTGGTCTACCGCATCTTCGGCGACGTCCTGGTGCCACTGGAGCAGGTCCGCGAACGCTGGTTCCGCAACCTGAACAAGGAAAACTTCAGCAAGGCCCTGGCCTGCGGGCGTATCGCCCTGCCGGTGACGACCCTGGACGATAGCCACAAGGCCATGCAGTTCGTCGCCCTCGATCACCTGGCCGCCTATGTCGACCAGCGCGCAAGCCAGGCCGGGAGCGCTCGCCGAGCGCAGCCAGGCACGGACAGCGTCGCATCCTGAGCGTCCTGCCCCGTTGCCTCCATCTTGGGAGCGACACCATGCTCCGCCCGGCGCCTTCTGCATAGGCAAGTAATGCCGAAGGCGTTATCCGCCAACCGGACATCTCGATCACTTCATCTTGAGGCAGGTTCGGCGTCCTGCCCTCTGGCGGATATCGCGCCGCGATATTCGCCCTACGAAAGCGATTCCGCGTAAGGCGAAGCCCATGCGTGGGTCCAGCCGGACACAAAAAAAGGCGGATGACGCAAACGCCATCCGCCTTCTGTTCTTCCGCCTCGCGCCGTCTTATTCGACGCTCTGTTCGGCCAGCGCCACGGCGCGGAACATCGCCCGGCGCTTGTTGATGGTTTCTTCCCACTCCAGGGCCGGAACCGAATCGGCGACGATGCCACCGCCGGCCTGCACATGCAGTTCGCCATCCTTGATCACCGCGGTGCGGATGGCGATGGCGGTATCCATGTTGCCGTTCCATGCCAGGTAGCCGACCGCGCCGCCGTAGACTCCACGCTTGACCGGCTCCAGTTCGTCGATGATCTCCATGGCGCGGATCTTCGGCGCGCCGGACAGGGTGCCCGCCGGCAGGATCGCCCGCAGCGCGTCCATCGCACCGAGCCCCTCGCGCAGGTGGCCGGTGACGTTGGAAACGATGTGCATGACGTTGGAATAACGCTCGATCACCATCTTCTCGGTGACCTTCACCGCGCCGATATCGGAAACCCGCCCCACGTCGTTGCGACCCAGGTCGATGAGCATCAGGTGCTCGGCGATCTCCTTGGCATCCGAAAGCAGGTCCTGCTCCAGCGCCAGGTCGGCCTCTTCGTTGATCCCGCGCGGGCGGGTGCCGGCGATGGGGCGCACGGTGACCAGGCCGTCCTCGACCCGCACCAGTACTTCCGGCGAACTGCCCACCACATGGAAATCGCCGAAGTTGAAGAAGTACATGTAGGGCGTCGGGTTGAAGCAGCGCAGCGCGCGGTACAGGTCGATGGGCGCCGCCTTGAATTCGATGGACATGCGCTGCGACGGCACCACCTGCATGCAGTCGCCGGCCAGGATGTAGTCCTTGATCCTTCCTACCGCGTTTTCGTAGTCCTCGCGGGTGAAGCTGGCGCGGAACGCCGGCTCGCCGCCCCGGGCCGCCTCGAGGTCGAGGCCGCGACGCGGGACGATCGGCTGGCGCAAACGCTCCAGCAGTTCCTCCAGGCGGGCCTGGCCACGCTCGTAGGCATTCTCCTCGGCGGGATCGGCCAGCGCGATGGCATGGATCTTACCGGCCAGGTTGTCGAACACCACCACCGCATCGGAAACCATCAGCAGGATGTCCGGGTTGCCCAGCGGGTCGGGGTTCGGGCAACTGGCCAGGCGCTTTTCCACGTAGCGCACGCAGTCGTAGCCGAAATAGCCGACCAGGCCCCCATCGAAACGCGGCAGGCCGGACACGGTGGGCACCTGGTAGCGCGCCTTGAACTCCTCGACGAAGGCCAGCGGGTCCGCACAGTCGAAGCGCTCGGTCTCCGCCCCGTCTACGCTGATCCGGACCTGGTGGCCGTAGACCCGCAGCACCGTGCGGCAGGGCAGGCCGATGATCGAATAGCGCCCCCACTTCTCGCCGCCCTGCACCGACTCCAGCAGGTAGGAGTTGGGCGCGTCGGCCAGCTTCAGGTAGATCGACAGTGGCGTGTCGAAGTCGGCAAGGGTCTCGAAGGACAGCGGGATGCGGTTGTAGCCATCGGCGGCCAGCCGCAGGAATTCTTCGCGATTCATGATCAGCCTCGTGGGAGGAGAGAACGGTCAACAGGGTGCAAACGCGCGCCGGCTATCCGGCGGAGGATGATGTCAGGCGCGCCAGCGCCAACGCGCCAGGGCCTTGATGACCTTCATCCAGAGTTTGCTGACCGCCACGGCTTGATCTCGCTGGTCGGTGGGGGAAAGGGAGTCGTCCGGCAACACTATCGCAGCGGCCCGGTCGGCGCAAGGCAGGAGGTCGCGCAGGTTGTCGATGACCAGGGTGGGCGCTTCCTCGGCGATCGGCCGGCCGTGGTTGTAGCCGTAGGACAACGCCGCACAGCGCACGCCGGCGGCCTTGGCGGCGAGCACGTCGTTGCGCGAGTCGCCGACGAACAACGCGTCCTCCGGCTCGACCCCAGCCATCTTCATCACGAACAGCAGCGCCGCCGGGTCGGGCTTCTGCTGCGGCAGGGTATCGCCGCCGATGATCCAGCGGAAATAGCGGCCCAGCTTCATCTCGTCCAGCAGCGGCGCGACGAAGCGCTCCGGCTTGTTGGTGATCAGCGCCATTTCCACGCCGTTGCGCTTGAGCCACCTGAGGGTATCGACGACGCCGGGATAGACCTCGGTGAGCGCATGACTGTCGGCATAGGCCTCCATGAACAGCGCCAGCGCGGCTTCGGTTTCCTCCTCGCCGATGCCGTCGTGCTCGATGCTTCCGGCCAAGGCGCGACGCACCAGGATGCGCGCGCCGTTACCGATCCACTGGCGGACCTTCTCGATGCCCGCCGGCGGCCGCCCGAGGCTGGCGAGCATGCTGTCGACCGCGGCGGTGAGGTCGGGAACGGAATCGACCAGGGTGCCATCCAGGTCGAACATCACCAGACGCGGCAGGCGCGTGGCGAAGAACGGCTCCGCAGCGCTCATTACGGGTGCGCCTGGGCCAGTTCGGCATGCATGGCGCGGATGACCTCGGCGTAGTCCGGGGCATTGAAGATGGCCGAGCCGGCGACGAAGGTATCGGCACCCGCCGCGGCGATCTCACGGATGTTCTTGACGTTGACGCCGCCATCGATCTCCAGGCGGATCTCGCGACCGGAGGCATCGATCAGGGCGCGTGCCTCACGCAACTTGTCGAGGGTACCGGGGATGAACTTCTGCCCGCCGAAGCCGGGATTGACGCTCATCAGCAGGACCATGTCGACCTTGTCCATCACGTACTTCAGCACGTCCAGCGGAGTGGCCGGGTTGAATACCAGGCCGGCCTTGCAGCCGCCGTCGCGGATCAGTTGCAGGGAGCGGTCGATGTGCTGGGAGGCTTCCGGATGGAAGGTGATGTAGGTGGCGCCAGCTTCGATGAAGTCGCCGATGATGCGATCCACCGGGGAGACCATCAGGTGCACGTCGATCGGCGCGCTCACGCCGTACTTGCGCAGCGCCGAGCAGACCATCGGACCGATGGTCAGGTTCGGCACGTAGTGGTTGTCCATCACGTCGAAGTGAACGATGTCGGCACCGGCGGCGAGCACCTTGTCCACGTCCTCGCCCAGGCGGGCGAAATCGGCGGAAAGGATCGACGGAGCGATGGCGAAGGGTTGCATGGCGCACCTCAAAGGGGATCACGGAAGGCGCGCATTGTAGCCGTTATCGGTTTTTGGCGGTGAAAATGACGACCTTTCGCCGCAGCAGCCGACGCCCGGACGAAGCCGGGCGCGGCCTGCGCCTCAGGCGCCGGGTTGCGCGGTGCGCATCTTCTCGCTGCGTCCGCGCAGCCATTCCAGGGTCAGCAACAGCAGCACGGAAAAGCCGATCAGCAGGGTCGCCGCGGCAGCGATGGTGGGGCTGAGGTTCTCGCGGATGCCGCTGAACATCTGCCGCGGCAGGGTGGCCTGCTCGGGACCGGCGAGGAACAGGGTCACCACCACTTCGTCGAACGAGGTGGCGAAGGCGAACAGCGCGCCGGAAATCACCCCGGGAGCGATCAGCGGCAGGGTCACCCGGAAGAAGGCGGTCAGCGGCGGCGCGCCGAGGCTGGCGGCGGCGCGCACCAGGTTGTGGTTGAAACCCTGCAGGGTCGCCGAGACGGTGATGATCACGAACGGCACGCCGAGCACCGCATGCACCACGATCAGCGACAGGTAGCTGTTGCCCAGTCCGAGCGGGGCGAAGAACAGGTAACTGGCGACGCCGATGATCACCACCGGCACCACCATCGGCGAAATCATCAGGCTCATCACCAGTGCCTTGCCGCGGAACTCGCCGCGGGTCAGGCCGATCGCCGCGAGGGTGCCGAAGACCATCGCCAGCAGGGTCGCCGCCGGGGCGACGATCAGGCTGTTGGTCAGCGAGCGCATCCACTCGACGGACTGGAAGAAGTCGGCGTACCAGCGCAGGGAAAAGCCCTGCAACGGGTAGACCAGGAAAGTCCCGGAGTTGAACGACAGCGGCACGATGACCAGCACCGGCAATACCAGGAACAGCAGCACCAGGCCGCAGAGGATGCGCAGGGAGTAGAACCACAGGCGCTCGACCGGGGACATGTAGGGACTAAGCATGACTCGCTCTCCAATGTGTTTCGTGCGGCCCCCTGCCCGGCCCTGAGGGCCGGGCAGGGGGCCTTCCTCGAAGACGCCTTATCCCAGGCGCAGTCGGCTGGCGCCCACCAGCCAGCTATAGACGATGTAGAGCACCAGGGTGGCGAGCAGCAGCAGGCCGCCGAGGGCGGTGGCCATGCCCCAGTTGATGGTGCTGTTGGTATAGAAGGCGACGAAGTAGCTGACCATCTGGTCGTTCGGGCTGCCCAGCAGCGCCGGGGTGATGTAGTAGCCGATGGACAGGATGAACACCAGCAGGCAACCGGCGCCGACGCCCGCGACGGTCTGCGGGAAGTACACCCGCCAGAAGCTGGCGAACGGATGGCAGCCCAGGGAAATCGCAGCGCGCATGTAGCTCGGCGAGATGCCTTTCATCACGCTGTAGATCGGCAGGATCATGAACGGCAGCATGATATGCACCATCGCGATGTACACCCCGGTACGGTTGAACACCAGTTGCAGCGGCTGGTCGATCAGGCCGAGCTTGAGCAGCGCACCGTTGATCAGGCCGCCTGATTGCAGCAGCACGATCCAGGCGGCGACGCGGACCAGGATCGAGGTCCAGAACGGCAGCAGGACCAGGATCATCAGCAGGTTGCTCTTGCGCGTCGGCAGGTTGGCCAGCAGGTAGGCCAGCGGGTAGGCGAGCAGCAGGCAGACGACGGTGATCACCGCGCCCATCCAGAAGGTGCGGGCGAAGATGTCCAGGTAGATGGCCTGGTCCGGGGTGGCGCGGGCCACTTCGCCAAGGTCGTCGATGCGGTGGTCGAGGGCCGCGAGCAGGTAGTAGGGGGTATAGCTGCTGGCATTGCGGCGGATCACCTGCCAATAGGCGGGGTCACCCCAGCGCTCGTCGAGCTGTTCCATGGCGTCCTTGTAGGAAGCGGGCTCCTCCTTGAACGGCAGCTTGCGCGCGGTCTTCGCCAGCAGGCTGCGATAGCCGGCCAGTTCCATGTTCAGGCGCTTGGAGAGATCGCCGATGGTCTGGTTGCGACGAGCCTCGGCGAGATCCTGGCTTAGCGCCTTGTAGACGGCGTCGGCCGGCAGCGACTTGCCGTCCCAGGCGGAGATGGCCTCCACCGTCAGCGGCAACGAGCGAACCACTTCAGGGTTGGACACGCTCTTGTAGAGCAGGGCAGCGATCGGCACCAGGAAGGTCAGGACCAGGAAGGCCACCAGGGGCAGGATCAGCGCCTGGGACTTCAGGCGGTTCATCCGCTCGGCGCGCGCCAGGCGTTGCTTGAGGGTGCTGCCGGCGGCCTGGGACATGGGCACAGCTGTGGCCATAGCGAACTCCGGAAAAAACGGGCCGTCGGGCGCGGCCCTGGAAAGGATGGAACCATGGGAGGGTGCGCCGGACGGCGCACCCTCCAGCCCTCCGGGGAGGATGGGCGTGACTTACCTGGCCGCCCAGGCGTTGAAGCGCTGTTCCAGTTGCTCGCCGTAGTCGGCCCAGAAGGTCACGTCCATTGCCACCTGGTTCTGGATGTTTTCCGGAGTGGTCGGCATGTCCTTCAGCAGGGCCTTGTCCAGCAGCGGCACCGCCTGCTTGTTGGCCGGGCCGTAGGCGATGTTCTCCGAGTAGGTCTTCTGCTGCTGCGGCTGTACCGAGAAGGCGATGAACTTCAGGGTCTCTTCCTGCTTCTTCGCGCCTTTCGGGATGGCCCAGGCGTCGAAGTCGTAGATGCCGCCGTTCCACACCACCTTCAGGTTGCTTTCCTTCTGCACCGCGGCGATCCGGCCGTTGTAGGCCGAGCTCATCACCACGTCACCGGAAGCCAGGTACTGCGGCGGCTGTGCGCCCGCCTCCCACCACTGGATGCTCGACTTGATCTCGTCGAGCTTCTTGAAGGCGCGATCCTGGCCTTCCTTGGTGGCAAGCACGCTGTAGACGTCCTTCGGCGCCACGCCGTCGGCCATCAGGGCGAATTCCAGGGTGTACTTGGCGCCCTTGCGCAGGCCGCGCTTGCCGGGGAATTTCTTGATGTCCCAGAAGTCCGCCCAGCTGGTGGGCGCGCTTTTCAGCTTGTCGGCGTTGTAGGCGAGCACCGTGGACCAGACGAAGAAACCCACGCCGCACGGTTGGATGGCGCCGGGCACGAAGTCCTCGGTCTTGCCGAACTGCGCCGGGTCGAGTTCCTCGAACAGGCCTTCGTCGCAGCCGCGCGACAGCTCCGGAGACTCCACTTCCACCAGGTCCCAGGACACGCTGTTGGTATCGACCATGGCCTTCACCTTGGCCATCTCGCCATTGTATTCGCCGGCGACGATCCTGTTGCCGGTGGCTTTCTGGTAGGGCTCGTAGAACGCCTTGATCTGGGCGCTCTTGTTGGCCCCGCCGAAGGACACCACGGTCAGGTCCACCGCCATGGCCTGGGCCGCGCAGGCCAGGCCCGCCGCCAGGGTGGCGAACTTGAGGCTGGCCGCTTTCAGGGATTTCGACATTATTGTTCTCTCCACAGTGCAGGGTTGCTTCGGTACGGTTCGGGACTGCCGGCGCTCACGCCGCCGGCAGGGGGTCGAGCGCCCTCACATGCTCGACCTGCCAGCCCAGCGGAACCACATCGCCGACGCTCAGCGTCGGGTCCAGCTCGGCGATCGGCTGCTTGACGAAGAAGTCCTCGCGGCCGCAGACCTCCAGGCGCACGCGCACGTGATCGCCCAGGTAGACGAACTCGGCCACGCGGCCGGAAAAACGGTTGGTGCAGGCCTCGCTGGCGCCGTTCAGGCGCACCCGCTCGGGGCGGATCGACAGGGTCACCGGCTCGCCCGGCTGGCCGACGTTGACCGCCAGCGCCTCGACCTTCTCGCCGCGCGGCAAGCCCACCACGCAGCGTTCGCCGTCGCGACTGAGGAGTTGCCCGGAAAGCCGGTTGTTCTCGCCGATGAAATTGGCCACGAAGGTGTTGCGCGGATGCTCGTAGAGGTTGCGCGGCGGCTCGATCTGCTGGATCTCGCCCTGGTGGAACACCGCCACCCGGTCGGACATGGTCAGCGCCTCGCCCTGGTCGTGGGTGACGTAGACCACGGTCACGCCGAGGCGCTGGTGCAGATGCTTGATCTCCATCTGCATGTGCTCGCGCAGTTGCTTGTCCAGCGCACCCAGCGGCTCGTCCATCAGCACCAGCTGCGGCTCGAACACCAGCGCGCGGGCCAGCGCCACGCGCTGCTGCTGGCCACCGGAGAGCTGCGCCGGGTAGCGCCCGGCAAAGGCATCGAGCTGGACCATCGACAGCGCGCGCTTGACCCGTTCCTTCACGTCGGTCTTGCCCATGCCGCGGACGCTGAGGGGAAAGGCCAGGTTCTCGGCCACGGTCATGTGCGGGAACAGCGCATAGTTCTGGAACACCATGCCGATGTCGCGCTTGTGCGGAGGGACATTGTTGATCGAGCGACCGGCCAGGAGGATCTCGCCGGCAGTGGGGGTTTCGAAACCGGCCAGCATCATCAGGCTGGTGGTCTTGCCGGACCCGGAGGGGCCGAGCAGGGTGAGGAATTCGCCCTTGCGAATGTCCAGGTTGAGATCCTTCACGATGAGGGTCTCGCCGTCGTAGCTCTTCTGCACGCCACGGAAGCTGACCAGCACATCGCCGCCTTGAGTCTCGGCCATAACCGCACCTTTGTTCGTTTTATGGATGCTGTGCGGACAGCCTAGAGAACCCCGAGCGCGGCGCAAATCGGCCGGGGAGAGAGTTTGCTATCAGGGGAAGGGAAAGCCATTTGTAGGAATTGCCCTACAGAATAAAAAACGCCCCGAAACGGTTCGAGGCGCTCTGCAACAAGGTTTTCAAGCGACGCAAAGGTTTGCGCCACCCAACCGCCGATCGACGCGCGGAGGCTCCCTCAGCGCTTGACCCAGTTCTGGAAGCGCTGCTCCAGGGCCTCGCCATGCTCCGCCCAGAAGGCCACGTTCATGCCCACCGCGTTCTTCATGTTCTGCGCCGCGGTCGGCAGGTTGGCGGCGACCCCGGGATCGAGCAGGTCCACCGCCTTGCGGTTGGCCGGGCCGTAGGCGATGTTCTCGGCGAAGGCCTTCTGCTGCTCCGGCTGGCTGGCGAAGCGAATGAAATCCTCGGCCAGTTGCTTCTTCCACACCCCGGCCGGCAACGCCCAGAAATCGAAATCGTACACACCGCCACTCCAGACCATCGACAGGTGCCGCTTCTCGGCCTGGGCCGCGGCGATCCGGCCGTTGTAGGCGGAGCTCATCGCCACCGTGCCGTCGGACAGGTCGCGCACCGGGTCCTGGCCGGACTTCCACCAGTGGATATAGGGCTTCAGCTCGTCGAGCTTGCGGAACGCCCGTTCGACGCCTGCTGGCGTCGCCAGTACCGGGTAGACGTCCTTCGGTGCCACGCCATCGGCCATCAGGGCGAACTCCAGGCTGTACTTCGCGCCCCAACGCAGGCCGCGCTTGCCGGGAAACTTCTTCACGTCCCAGAAGTCCGCCCAGCCTTGCGGCGTGCCGGCGACCTTGTCGCGGTTGTAGGCGAGCAGCGTGGTCCAGACGAAGATGCCGACCCCGCAGGGCTGCACCGCGCCGGGAACGAAATCGGCGGGATCGCCGACCTTCGCCATGTCCAGCTTCTCGAACAACCCTTCCTCGCAGCCGCGCGCCAGCTCCGGCGCCTCGACCTCGACCACGTCCCAGGACACATGGCTGATCTCCACCATGCGCTTGAGCTTGGCCAGGTCGCCATTGTAGGAACCATGCACCACGCTGTTGCCGGTGGCGCTCTTGAAGGGTTTGTAGAATGCGCTTTCCTGGGCCTCCTTGTTGGCGCCACCGAAGGAAATCACGGTCACGTATTCGGCCCAGGCGGGCACGCTGACTCCGAGAAGGGCGCAGAGCAGGCCCGTCCTCATGGCTGGCAACATCGTTTCTTCTCCTTATCGTGTTGGCCGGCACGCATCATTCCCTGCCACGCGGACGCCAGGTAGGGGGCAGATCGCGAAAACCGGACCTGGCGCACAGGCCGCAGGCAAAACCGGCAGCGCCGACCGCCTCAGAGCAGCCGGTGCTCCATCGCGTAACGCACCAGGTCGGCCACCGAATGCGCGTTGAGCTTCTGCATCAGGCGCGCCTTGTGGGTACTGACGGTCTTGTTGCTGACCGCCAGTTGCTGGGCGATCTCGTTGACGTTGGCGCCCTGCACCAGCCGCTCGAACACCGAGAATTCACGCTCGGAAAGCAGTGCGTGGGGCGGGCGCGAGTCGGTCAGGCCGACCTCGAAGACCATCCGGTCGGCAAGGTCCGGGTCGATGTAGCGGCCACCGCCGGCGACCCGCCGGATGGCGGTGAGCAACAGCGCCGGGTCGCTGTCCTTGGTGGCATAGCCGGCGGCGCCGATCTTCAGCGCACGGGCGGCCATCTGCGCCTCGTCGTGCATCGACAGCACCAGGATCGCCGGCGGCTCGCTCAGCGCGCGGATCCGCGGGATCGCCTCGAGACCGTTGACGCCGGGCATGGAGATGTCCAGCAGGACCACCTCGCACGGCGTGCCGCGCAGGGTTTCCAGCAATTGCTCGCCATTGGTGGCCTCCCCGACCACCTGCAGGTCCTTGGCCATGCCGATCAGTTGCTTGATGCCTTCCCTGACGATGGTGTGGTCTTCTGCGACCAGGACACGGATCACCACTCTTCGCTGCCTCACGCTGTTCCGCCTTGCCGGCGGTTGTTCTTATGACGGGCCCGACACGCCTAGCGGAATCCTCACGCTGAGCGTGGTGCCCTCGCCCGGTGCGCTGTCGATGTCCAGCCTGCCGCCCATCATCAGCACCCGCTCGCGCATACCGACCAGGCCGAAGGAACTGCCACGCCCCACCGTGGCGACATCGAACCCGCGCCCGTCGTCGCTGACGCTCAGGCACAGCTCCTCGCCTTCGCGCACCAGCCGCAGTTGTACAGTATGCGCTTCGGCATGCCGCATGACATTGGTCAACGCTTCCTGGAGGATGCGGAACAGGCCGATGGCCCTGGCGTCGGCCAGTTGCGGCGGATTCTCCGGCACCTCCACCAGGCAGGGAATCTGCGTGCGCGCCTCGAAGCGCCGCGCCTGCCACTCCACCGCCGAACCGATGCCGGCATCGAGGATCGGCGGGCGCAGCGCGGTGGCCACGTCGCGCACCAGCTGGAACAGCTGGGCGATCAGCTTCTTCATGTTGCCCAGGCGTTCGCGCAGGCCGTCCTCGGCGTCGGCGTAGGCCAGTTCGCACATCGAGGTTTCCAGTTTCAGCACCGTCAGCACCTGGCCGAGTTCATCATGTACCTCGCGGGCGATGCGCGCCTTCTCCTCCTCCCGCACCGACTCCAGGTGCGCCGACAGTTCGCGCAACTGCGCACGCGATTCGCCCAGCTCGAGTTCGATCTGCTTGTTCGCGGTGATGTCCCAGACCACCCCGTCCCATACCGCGCGGCCATCCTCGAAGCAGCGCGCGGAGGCCTTGATGTCGGCCCAGCGCAGCTCGCCCCGGCGGGTGAGGATGCGCCCCTGCCAATGCCAGTCGCGATCCTCCTCGAGGGCCGCCATCTGGCTCGACCAGTAGCCATCGCGATCATCCGGATGGACCAGGCCGCGGATGCCACGGCCGCTTTCGATCAGTTCGCGAGCGCTGTAGCCAACCAGCGCCTCGCTACCCTCGCTGATATAGGCGAAGTCGGAAAACGCGCCGGCCCGCGGCCGCTCCAGGCGGAAGACCATGCCCGGCACGTTGGAGGCGATGCCCTTCATCCGCGCCTCGCTTTCCTGCAGCGCCTCGCGGGCGCGGCGGCGCTCGGTGACATCGCTGAGGAACACCACCAGGTATTCGGAGTTGCCGAAACGCAGGAAGCTCAGCGAGACATCCGCCGGCAGCCAGCTGCCGTCAGCGCGCAGGCAGCGGGTCTCGAAGCTGAGCGGGCCTTCCTCGCTGTTGCGCGCGCGGCGCCACAGGGTCAGCCAGCGGTCCATGTCCAGGCCGGGCTCGAAGTCGACCAACGGGCGGTCCACCAGTTGCCCGTCGGCGTAGCCGAGCACCTGTTCGGCGGCACGGTTGGCGTAGCGCACGCGGCTGTCCCAGTTGACCCAGAGGATCCCCAGGGTGCTGTGGTCGACGGAGAACTGGGTCAGGCGCAGCGCTTCCTCGGCCGCCTGGCGCAACTCCAGGTCCCGGCGGGCGCCGTACAGCCGGGCTTCCAGGGCCTGCTGCTGGCGCCGCTGGAGGAACACCGCCGCCAGCGCGCCGGCCAGCAGCAGGCCGAGGAGGATCGACAGGTTCTGCCAGAACCCCGGCGACTCGCCGAGACGCGGATACCTGGGTTGCAGCCAGCGCTCGTGCAACTGGTCCAGGGACTTGCGCGGCAATGCGCGCAGCGCCTGGTCGACCACCATCGCCAGTTCCGGCCAGTCGCGCCGGGTCGCCACCCGTAGCAGCTGCGGGTAGCCGATGTCGCCAACCACCGCGAGGTCGGCGAACTCCGGTTCGCGGGTCAGGCGGCTGAATTGCGCCTCGTCGATCACCGCGTAGCGCGCCTGGCCGGCGAGCACCGCGCGCAGCACCTCGCGCTCGGAATCGGCCGGCAGCAGCCGCAGACCGCTGTAGGTGCCGCTCAGGTAGCCGGCAACCGAGCCGTGGCCGCGCACGGCCACCGGCGTGTCGCGCTCCAGTTGTTCCAGCTCGACGCTGCCGCTGCCTTCGCGTCGCCCCACCACCAGCCGCGAGACGCGCAGGTAGGGATCGGAAAACAGCCACAGACGCAGGCCGGACGGTGTCTGGCTGAGGCCGGGGGCGATATCCACGCGGCCGTCACGCAGGGCCTCGTCGAGCGCGGCCTGGTCGGGATACCCCTGCCATTGCAGAGTCACCTGCATGATCGCGGCCAGCCAGCCCATCAGTTCCACATTGGCTCCGGAGTATCGCTGCAGGCGGCGGTCGTACTGCGCGTAGGGAACTTCGGTAACGACGCCCACGCGCAACTCGCGGTGCCCCGCCAGCCAGGCCTGGAGTTCCGCCGTCAGCGGCAGGCCCGGCGGCGCCTCCTCGGCGCGCGGGGACAGGCTCAGCAGCAGGCAGCAGAAAAACACGCAAAAACGACGCAACATGCCGACGACACCCCGCGGAAACGGCGCTTCGAAAGGGAAAGCGGGCATACCTTACCGCGAGCGCGGGTGGCGAACCATGCGAAGGCTCGGCCTGACAAAGAACAGGCCAGGGTTTAGGCTGCCCTTCTGAAAAAGCTATCAGGAATCTCCGATGCCGGTCCTCCGTCACCCGCCGAAGCCCTTCGCCCTGCTGTTGGCCACCTCGCTGCTGTGGCCGGCCGCCGCCCATGCCGAGGAAGAAAGCGCCAAGGAGCAACCGCCGGCAATGGAGCGCCCGGCGGTCAGCGAACGCAGCCAGGACGAGGCCAGGGGCCTGGAACGCCAGTTGCCGGAAGAGAGCCAGCAGATCCTGAAGGCCGGCGACGAGAGTTTCCTCACCCTCTGGCTGCCGGCCAACAGCGCCGAACCCGAGGGCGTGGTGATCCTGGTCCCGGGCGATGGCGAAAGCCCGGACTGGCCCCAGGTCATCGGGCCGCTGCGGCGCAAACTGCCGGACGCCGGCTGGCAGACCCTGAGCCTGGCCCTGCCCGACCCGCAGAGCAGCGCGCCGGTCACCCGCCCGGCGGGCTCCGCCGCCAGCGCCAGTGCCGACAAGGATGCCAGCGCCATCGACAGCGCCAGCAAAACCGAGGTGAAAGGCGAAAGTGGCAACGCCCCGGCGGCGGAAAGCACTGCCGAAGCCGGCAGCGGCGAGCCGGCGCAAAGCGACGAGCGACCCACGCCACCGGCCATCGATCCGGTCGAACAGCGCAAGGCGCATGCCGAGCGGGTCATGGCGCGACTGCAGGCAACCATCGACCTGGCCCTGCAGCACGAACCGAAGAGCGTGGTGTTGCTCGGCCACGGCACCGGCGCCTACTGGGCGGCACGCTACCTGGCGGAAAAGGAACCTTCGGAAATCCACAACCTGCTGCTGGTCGCGCCGGAGCTACCGCGCGACTTCCGCCCGCCACTGGAAGACATGGTGCCGAAGCTGAAACTGGCGACCGGCGACTTCTATTACCGCGATACCCGCGCCGACCGGGACGCCGCCAGGCTGCGCATGCAGGCCGGCAAGCGGCAGAAGCATCCGGCCTACATCCAGGTGGCGATGCAGGCCCTGCCGGCCGATCCCGAGGCCGAGCAGGAACAGCTCTACCGGCGTATCCGCGGCTGGCTCGGCCTCCACCTGCAAGCCGCTGCGCAGAAGCCCATGGAGTGATCAGCGGAAGCCCTCGCGCTCTCGGATCAAGGCGTAGGCCGCCTGCAACTGGCGGGTCTTCTCGGTAGCCGCGCGCACACGTTCGGCGCTGGCGCCGGCACCCGCCAGCTTGTCCGGGTGGTGCTGGCTGATCAGCTTGCGATAGGCACGCTTGATCGCTACCGGTTCGCTTCCGGCCTCCACACCGAGCAGGAGCAGTGCATCGCGATAGCTGTCCTGGGCGACTGGCCGCGCGCGCCGCGGCATGACCCGCGCCGACAGGCGTTCGGTGCGTTCCGCCGACCAGCCCAGCCAGCGCCCCCACTGCAGCACCAGTTGCCGCGCCGACTGGCTGAGCACGCCGCCGGCCCAGGCCATCCGCCAGCAGGCAAGCAATACCGCCTCGGCACGCTCCCCCTTGAGCCGCGCCACCTCCTCCTGCAGGTGGGCGACACCCGCCTTGCCCTTGCCGAAGGAGGCAATGGCCCGGTGCCGGGCACGGGCGTCGAGCCTGCGCAGGGTCATTTCCTGGCGCGCCTGCTGGATATGCACCTCATCGACCCGCCCGCCGCTCTTGGCCAGGTAGCCAAGCAGCTGGAACAGCAAGTCATCCTCGTCGCTCACCGCCCTGCCCCGCAGGCGCGCCAGCAGGCTGCGCCAGGACTCCAGGCGCAACCGACGGTCGAGCAGTTGCCCCAGCAGCCCGCCGAGCAGGGCCCCGGGGATGCTGGCCAGGGCCCAGCCTGCCCCGGCGCCGATCAGCGTGGCGGGCCAGAGCATCTCAGGCGTGCTCCGCCAGCAATCGCTCGACTTCCGCCAGGCGTTCGTGGGTACCGACGTCGACCCAATGCCCGCGATGGTGCTCACCGCTTACCCGCCCCGCGGCGATCGCCTTGCGCAGCAACGGCGCCAGCTTGAAGGCGCCCGGCGCGCAGCCGTCGAACAGCGCCGGGTGCAGCACGGCGATGCCGCTGTAGGTCAGGTTGCCGCCCGCGTCGCGGGCTTCGCCCACCCGGCCGGCGGCGTCCAGGTGAAAGTCGCCGGCGGGGTGGTGCGCCGGGTTGTCGACCAGCACCAGATGCGCCAGGTCGCCGTCGGCCAGGCGCAGGCGGGTGTAGTCGAAGTCGCTCCAGACATCGCCGTTGAGCAGGAGGAAGGGCTGCTCGCCGAGCAGCGGAAGAGCGCGGAAGATCCCGCCACCGGTTTCCAGCGGCTCGCCTTCGGCGGAATAGGCGATCCGCCCGCCCAGGCGCGAGCCGTCGCCGAGGTAGGCCTCGATCTGCTCGCCGAGCCAGGCATGGTTGATCACCCAGTCATCGATCCCGGCCTGGCGCAGCGCCAGCAGCTGGCGCTCGATCAGCGGCACGCCGGCAGCCTTGATCAGCGGCTTGGGCGTATGCAGGGTGGTCGGCCGCATGCGCTCGCCACGCCCGGCCGCCAGGACCATCGCCTTCATGCCTCGGCCCCCTGCGGCAACGAGGCCAGCAGCTCGCCCAGTTCGGCCAGCTCGGGACGGCGCGCCACGGCGGTTTCCAGATAACGGAAGAAGCGCGGCACGTCGCCCAGATAGCGCGGTTTGCCGTCGCGGTGACAGATACGGGCGAAGATGCCAATTACCTTCAGGTGCCGCTGCACACCCATCAGGTCGCTGGCGCGAAGGAAGTCCTCGAAGCTCGGCGGCAGCGGGATGCCGGCCCAGACCGCCTTCTTCCAGTAGCGGTTGAGCGCGGCGTGCACGCGCGGCTCCGGCCAACTGACGAAAGCGTCCTTGTACAGGCAGGTGACGTCATAGGTGACCGGGCCGTGCAGGGCGTCCTGGAAGTCGAGGACGCCCGGGTTCGGCTCGCTGAGCATCAGGTTGCGCGGCATATAGTCGCGATGGACGAACACCCGCGGCTGCTCCAGCGCGCTGCGCACCAGCAGGTCGCAGATGCGCCGCCAGCGCGCCAGGGCTTCGCCTTCCAGTTCCACGCCCAGGTGGCGGGCCAGGTACCAGTCAGGGAACAGTTGCAGTTCGCGGCGCAGCACCGCTTCGTCGTAGGGCGGCAGGACGCCGGCGACATCGACCTTCTGGAAGGCGATCAGCGCATCCAGGGCCGGTTCGAACAATTCGTCGGCGTTGCCGGGATGCAGGACGTCGAGGTAGGTCTGACGGCCAAGGTCGCTGAGCAGGAGGAAACCGTTGTCCAGGTCCTGGGCGAGAATCCTCGGCACATGCACGCCGGCGCCGGCGAGCAGGCCGGCGACCTTGACGAAGGGTCGGCAGTCTTCCTGGGGTGGCGGCGCATCCATCACCACCAGGCTGCGATCTCCCCCCTGCCAACGGAAATAGCGGCGGAAGCTGGCGTCGCTACTGGCTGGAATCAGTTCGGCGGGAGGCACTTCCCCCCAACCTTCGGCAACGAACAACTCGGGCAAACAAGAGTCCAACCAGCGATTCAGCTGCTGGAAACGGGCATCATCAGACATTTACAGGGTTCTCCACGGCCCTAGCCGTTGCGCAGGTCATGCTTTATTATCCAGCATCTTTTTCAGCCCATCGAGAGGCGTGCGGCCCACCGGGCCGATGGCGCGCAGGAAGCCCGGATTAACAAGATGGCAGTGAAATCCCTCGTGTTTCGAAGAAAGTTTCCCCTGCTGGTCACCGGCAGCCTGCTGGCTCTGCAGCCGGTCGCAGCATTGACTGTACAGGCCGCCGATCAGTTCGACTGCAAGGTATCGGCCACCGGCGGCTGGGATTGCTCCCCGCTGCAGAACGCCAATGCCAACCTGCCGCCCCGCCCCGCGCATACCGCGACTTCGGTCAGCACCGCCGCAGCGGGCGGCAGCGTATCCGGCGGCGGCGAAACGGTCGAGGCCGAACCGGCCCAGCGCCTGGTCACCGAGTCCGGCGGCCGCGCCCTGAAGTCGCGCAGCGCCGACTACTCGCACCTCGACTGGATTCCGCGGGAGAAGCTGACCGCCGCCCAGTTGGCGGAAATCGGCCCCTATTGCGGCGGTTCCTACATCGAACCGGTCCGTCCGGGCATGAACGATGGCGCGCCGAACGACGAGAGCCCGACCTATGTTTCGGCCAAGGCCTCGCGCTACGAGCAGGACAAGCAGATCGCCACCCTCGCCGGCGACGTGGTCCTGCGCCAGGGCAGGATGCAGGTGGAGGGCGACGAGGCCAACCTGCACCAGCTGGAAAACCGCGGCGAACTGATCGGCAACGTCAAGCTGCGCGACAAGGGCATGCTGGTGGTGGGCGACCACGCCCAGGTCCAGCTGGACAACGGCGAGGCCCAGGTCGACAACGCCGAATACGTGATCCACAAGGCCCATGCCCGCGGCAGCGCGCTGTACGCCAAGCGCAGCGAGAACGCCATCATCATGCTCAAGGATGGCACCTACACCCGCTGCGAACCGAGCAGCAACGCCTGGACCCTGAAGGGCAACAACGTCAAGCTGAACCCGGCCACCGGCTTCGGCACCGCGACCAACGCGACCTTGCGGGTCAAAGATTTCCCGGTGTTCTACACCCCGTACATCTACTTCCCGATCGACAACCGCCGCCAGTCCGGCTTCCTGCCGCCGAGCTTCAGCAGCACCAGCGACACCGGTTTCACCCTGGTCACCCCGTACTACTTCAACCTGGCGCCGAACTACGACGCCACGTTGTACCCGCGCTACATGGCCAAGCGCGGCATGATGCTGGAAGGCGAGTTCCGCTACCTGACCCACAGCAGCGAAGGTATCGTCAACGCTGCCTACCTTAACGACAAGGACGATCACCGCGAAGGTTTCCCGGACTACAGCAAGGACCGCTGGCTGTACGGTCTCAAGAACACCACCGGCCTCGATTCGCGCTGGCTGGCCGAGGTCGACTACACGCGGATCAGCGACCCCTATTACTTCCAGGATCTGGATACTGACCTTGGCGTAGGCAGCACTACTTACGTCAACCAACGGGGCACTCTGACCTATCGCGGGGACACCTTTACTGGCCGTTTGAATGCGCAGGCGTACCAGTTGGCGACCACCACCGATGTAACCCCGTACGACCGGCTGCCACAGATTACCTTCGACGGTTTCCTGCCCTACAACCCAGGTGGAATGCAATTCACCTATGGCACCGAGTTCGTTCGGTTTGACCGCGATCTGGACAACCAAACCTATTTCAATGACGACGGCAGTATTCGCGGAACCCGTCCCGACACGCGCCTAGAAGGACTGGCCCGCGCCACTGGTGACCGGATGCATCTTGAGCCGGGCATGAGTCTGCCGATGACCCGCAGCTGGGGTTATCTGACTCCAACGCTGAAATACCTGTACACCAAATACGACTTGGACCTGGATAGCCAAGGCAAGGAGTATCTAGACTCGCCTAAAAATTTGAACGGCGTTTCTTACGACAGCAGTCAGGATCGCTCGATACCCTTGGTCAAGGTGGATAGCGGCCTGTATTTTGATCGCGACACCACGTTTGCTGGCACTCCGTTCCGTCAAACCTTAGAGCCACGTGCAATGTACCTATACGTGCCTTATAAGGACCAAGACAACATCCCAGTATTCGATACCAGCGAGCCGTCGTTCAGCTACGATTCGCTCTGGCGGGAAAATAGGTTCACGGGTAAAGACCGGATTGGCGATGCGAATCAGCTTTCTCTTGGAGTAACCAGTCGCTTCATTGAAGAAAACGGATTTGAGCGCGCCAGTATCAGCGCTGGACAAATCTATTACTTCAGCGATCGCCGCGTGCAACTCCCAGGGCTGACCGAAAAAGATCTGGAAAGAATTTCTTCCGACAAGAATAAGCCTGACTACAACAGCTGGCGCTCTCCCTACGCCTTTGCCGGCCAGTACCGTTTCAACCGAGACTGGCGCATCAACTCCGACTTCAATTGGAACCCCAACACCAGTCGTACTGAGTCCGGTAGCGCCATCTTCCACTACCAGCCCGAAGTCGATCCGGGCAAGGTGGTCAACGTTGGCTATCGCTACCGTGCGGACGCGCGTCGTTTCGACTCTTCTCGCGGCATATTCCGCTACGGCAACAAGGACGACATCATCAAGCAGCACGACTTCTCGGTCATCTGGCCGCTGGTGCCGCAGTGGTCCGTGCTCGCCCGCTGGCAGTACGACTACAACAAGAACCGCACACTCGAGGCCTTCGGCGGCTTCGAATACGACAGCTGCTGCTGGAAGCTGCGCCTGATCAACCGCTACTGGCTGGACGTGGACGACGATGCCTTCCTCGTGCAGAGCGAGAAGGCCGACCGCGGCATCTTCCTGCAGATCGTCCTGAAGGGCCTCGGTGGCATCGTGGGCAACAAGACGGAAATGTTCCTCGACAAAGGCATCCAAGGTTATCGTCAACGTGAAGATCAAGCTATGTAACCGGCTGCGCCCCCTTGCATTGGGCGCAGCACTCCTTTGCTCCTTCGCGCATGCCGAAGTGGTACCACTGGACCGGGTCGTCGCCATCGTCGACAACGATGTGATCATGCAGAGCCAGCTCGACCAGCGCCTGCGTGAAGTGCATCAGACGCTGCTCAAGCGCGGCGCGCCGCTGCCGCCCGAGCATGTGCTGACCCAGCAGGTGCTGGAGCGCCTGATCATCGAGAACATCCAGCAGCAGATCGGCGACCGTTCCGGCATCCGCATCAGCGACGAAGAGCTGAACCAGGCGATGGCCACCATCGCCCAGCGCAACGGCATGAGCCTGGAGCAGTTCCAGGCTGCGCTGACTCGCGACGGCCTTTCCTACGCCGATGCCCGCGACCAGGTTCGCCGCGAGATGGTGATCAGTCGCGTGCGCCAGCGCCGGGTGGCCGAACGCATCCAGGTCAGCGAGCAGGAAGTGAAGAACTTCCTCGCCTCGGACATGGGCAAGATCCAGCTTTCCGAAGAGTACCGCCTGGCCAATATCCTGATCCCGGTGCCCGAAGCCGCGTCCTCCGACGTGATCCAGGCCGCCGCGCGCCAGGCCCAGGAGCTCTATCAGCAACTCAAGCAGGGCGCCGACTTCGGCCAACTGGCGATTTCCCGCTCGGCCGGCGACAACGCCCTGGAAGGCGGCGAGATCGGCTGGCGCAAGGCCGCCCAGTTGCCGCAGCCCTTCGACAGCATGATCGGCTCGCTGGCCGTCGGCGACGTCACCGAGCCGGTCCGCACCCCGGGCGGCTTCATCATCCTCAAGCTGGAAGAGAAGCGCGGCGGCAGCAAGATGGTCCGCGACGAGGTGCATGTCCGCCATATCCTGCTCAAGCCCAGCGAGATTCGTAGCGACGCCGAGACCGAGAAGCTGGCGCAGAAGCTCTACGAGCGCATCCAGTCCGGAGAGGACTTCGGCGAACTGGCGAAGAGCTTCTCCGAGGATCCGGGCTCCGCGCTCAACGGCGGCGACCTGAACTGGATCGATCCGGAAGCCCTGGTGCCCGAGTTCCGCCAGGTGATGAACGATACCCCGCAGGGCGAGCTGTCCAAGCCGTTCCGATCGCAGTTCGGCTGGCACATCCTGCAGGTCCTCGGCCGTCGCGCCACCGACAGCAGCGAGAAGTTCCGCGAACAGCAGGCGGTGAGCGTGCTGCGCAACCGCAAGTACGACGAGGAACTGCAAGCCTGGCTGCGGCAGATCCGCGACGAGGCCTACGTGGAAATCAAGCAGTGAGCCTGCGCTTCGCGCTCACTCCCGGCGAGCCGGCCGGCATCGGTCCCGACCTGTGCCTGCTGCTCGCCCGCTCCGCCCAGCCCCACCCTCTGATCGCCATCGCCAGCCGCGCGCTCCTGCAGGAGCGCGCCGGCCAACTCGGCCTGGCGATCGACCTGCTCGACGCCTCCCCCGCCGCCTGGCCCGGCGCGCCGGCCAAGGCCGGCCAACTCTATGTCTGGGATACGCCGCTGGCCGCGCCAGCACGCCCCGGCCAGCTGACCCCGGCCAACGCCGCCTACGTCCTGGAGACCCTGACCCGCGCAGGCCAGGGCTGCCTCGACGGTCACTTCGCCGGGATGATCACCGCCCCGGTGCACAAGGGCGTGATCAACGAAGCCGGGATTCCCTTCTCCGGGCATACGGAGTTCCTCGCCGACCTCACCCACACCCGCCAGGTGGTGATGATGCTGGCCACCCGCGGCCTGCGCGTGGCCCTGGCGACCACCCACCTACCGCTGCGCGAGGTCGCCGACGCCATCACCACCGAGCGTCTGGAGCGGGTCGCTCGCATCCTGCACGCCGACCTGCGCGACAAATTCGGCATCGACCGCCCGCGCATCCTGGTCTGCGGCCTCAACCCGCACGCCGGCGAAGGCGGCCATCTGGGCCGGGAAGAGATCGAGGTGATCGAGCCCTGCCTCGAACGCCTGCGCGACGAAGGTCTCGACCTGGTCGGCCCGCTGCCGGCCGACACCCTGTTCACCCCCAAGCACCTGGAGCACTGCGACGCGGTGCTGGCGATGTACCACGACCAGGGCCTGCCGGTGCTCAAGTACAAGGGCTTCGGCGCCGCGGTCAACGTGACCCTGGGCCTGCCGATCATCCGTACCTCGGTCGATCACGGCACCGCCCTCGACCTCGCCGGCAGCGGTCGCATCGACAGCGGCAGCCTGCAGGTCGCCCTGGAAACCGCCTACCAGATGGCCGTCAGCCGCTCCTGAGGCCGGTCGGCCATCGTTTAGCCCTGCCGGCCCGGCGCATCGCTGCTAAAATGGCGCCCTTTCGCATCCGCGCCTCCCGCCTTGGCCTGGGGCCCGCAGCCTGGAACCGTTCCCGATGTCCGAGCTTTACCAACACCGCGCGCGCAAGCGCTTCGGCCAGAACTTCCTGCACGATGCCGGGGTGATCCACCGCATCCTCCGTGCCATCCACGCCCGCGAAGGGCAGCGCCTGCTGGAGATCGGCCCCGGCCAGGGTGCCCTGACCGAAGGCCTGCTGGGCAGCGGCGCGCGCCTGGATGTAATCGAGCTGGACCAGGACCTGATACCCCTGTTGAAGCTGAAATTCGGCCTCGAGCCGCGTTTCAGCCTGCACCAGGGCGACGCGCTCAAGTTCGATTTCGCCTCGCTGGTGGAGAGCGACGAGAAGCTGCGAGTGGTCGGCAACCTGCCCTACAACATCTCCACGCCGCTGATCTTCCACCTGCTCGAGCACGCGCCGGTGATCGAAGACATGCACTTCATGCTGCAGAAGGAGGTGGTGGAACGCCTGGCGGCCACGCCGGGCGGCGGCGACTGGGGTCGGCTGTCGATCATGGTCCAGTACCATTGCCGGGTAGAACATCTGTTCAACGTCGGCCCCGGCGCCTTCAACCCGCCGCCCAAGGTCGACTCGGCGATCGTCCGCCTCACCCCCTTCGCCGAGCCGCCGCATCCGGCACGCGATCCGAAACTGCTCGAGCGGGTGGTCCGCGAGGCCTTCAACCAGCGGCGCAAGACCCTGCGCAACACCCTCAAGCCCCTGTTGAGCGTCGAAGACATCGAAGCCGCCGCGGTCGATCCGACCCTGCGCCCGGAGCAGCTCGACCTGGCCGCGTTCGTCCGCCTGGCCAACCGGCTGGCCGAGCTGCAAGGCAATCGTTAGTCTGAAGGGACACCCGACAGGAATCAGGCAAGCCGTATGAGCGACACCCAGCATCAGGTCAACGTCCGGGTCGACACCCGCTATCTTCCCGAGCAGTCCGCGCCGGAGCAGAACCGTTTCGCCTTCGCCTACACGGTGACCATCGAGAACCGGGGCGAGGTCCCGGCCCAGCTGCTGTCGCGTCACTGGATCATCACCGACGGCGACGGCCGCACCCAGGAAGTCCGTGGCGCCGGCGTGGTCGGCGAGCAACCGCTGATCGCCCCCGGCGCGCAACACACCTACACCAGCGGCACGGTGCTGGCGACCCGGGTCGGCAGCATGCGCGGCAGCTACCAGATGCTTGGCAGCGACGGTGTCGCCTTCGACGCCGCGATCCCGGTGTTCCGCCTGGCCGTGCCGGGAGCGCTGCACTGATGACGGTCTATGCGGTCGGCGACCTGCAGGGTTGCCTGGAACCCCTGAAATGCCTGCTCGAACGTGTCGCCTTCGACCCGGCCAAGGACCGTCTGTGGCTGGTCGGCGACCTGGTCAATCGCGGGCCGCAGTCGCTGGAGACCCTGCGTTTCCTCTATGCCATGCGCGAGGCGGTGGTCAGCGTGCTGGGCAACCACGACCTGCACCTGCTAGCGGTGGCACACAGGTCCGAGCGCCTGAAGAAGTCCGATACGCTGCGGGAAATCCTCGAGGCGCCCGATCGCGAAGCACTTCTCGACTGGCTGCGACGCCTGCCGTTGCTGCACTACGACGAACAACGCCAGGTCACCCTGGTGCACGCCGGCATTCCGCCGCAGTGGAGCCTGGAAAAAGCCCGCCTGCGCGCCGCCGAGGTCGAGGAGGCGCTGCGCGACGACCAGCGCCTGCCGCTGTTCCTCGAAGGCATGTACGGCAACGAACCGGCCAAATGGGACAAGAAGCTGCATGGCATCGAGCGCCTGCGGGTGATCACCAACTATTTCACGCGCATGCGCTTCTGCACCGAAGACGGCCGGCTCGACCTGAAGAGCAAGGAAGGCCTCGACACCGCGCCGCCCGGCTACGCCCCCTGGTTCAGCTTCGCCTCGCGCAAGACCCGCGGCGAGAAGATCATCTTCGGCCACTGGGCGGCCCTCGAAGGCCAGTGCGACGAGCCCGGGCTGTTCGCCCTGGATACCGGCTGCGTCTGGGGCGCGAAGATGACCCTGCTGAACGTAGACAGCGGCGAACGCCTGAGCTGCGACTGCGCCGGACAGCAGGCCTCGGCCAAGCCCGCCGGCCCACCGGCATGAACCCACGGCGTCCGCCGGACGCCCTGCACACAGGTATCCCGTCATGAGCGACACCTTCCAGCGCATCGCCCCCGAACAGGCTCGTCAACTCCGCGAAAACGGCGCCCAGGTGGTCGATATCCGCGACCCGCAGAGCTACGCCCTTGGCCATATCAGCGGCTCGCGGCACATCGACAACCACTCGGTGGTGGATTTCATCGCCGCCGCCGACCTCGATGCGCCGCTGGTGGTGGTCTGCTACCACGGCAACTCCAGCCAGAGCGCCGCCGCCTATTTCATCCAGCAGGGCTTCAGCGACGTCTACAGCCTCGACGGCGGCTTCGAGCTGTGGCGCAGCGTCTATCCCGCGGATACCAGCACCGGCGAGGCGGAGTAGGCCACCCCGCGGGCTGCCCCAAAAAAACTGTAACTTCTCTCGCCTTTCTTCCTTTACTCCGCCCAGAACGAACTATTCTTTTCCTCAGGCCATCCAAAACAGGGGAGAGCCGGCACACCGGCTTCCGGGCCATCGGCTGTGACCGTTAGGAGCGCTGGCGGAAAAGGGAAGCACCGTGCAGCGTCGGAGTCTGGGGGATTCTCGCCGGCCTGGCTGGCGGCCCTCCCGCACCCGCACGACCGATCCCGCGCCGGCTCATTGCATCGAGCGAGGAGACGTCATGAGCATTTTCAGTCACTTCCAGGAACGCTTCGAAGCGACCCGCCAAGAGGAGTATTCCCTCCAGGAATATCTCGACCTCTGCAAGCAAGACAAGACAGCCTACGCCTCCGCCGCCGAGCGCCTGCTGATGGCGATCGGCGAACCGGAACTGCTGGACACCTCGGTGGACTCCAGGCTGTCGCGGATCTTCTCCAACAAGGTGATACGTCGCTACCCCGCGTTCGCCGACTTCCATGGCATGGAGGAATGCATCGACCAGATCGTCGCGTTCTTCCGCCATGCGGCCCAGGGCCTGGAAGAGAAGAAGCAGATCCTTTACCTGCTCGGCCCGGTCGGCGGCGGTAAATCCTCCCTGGCGGAAAAACTCAAGCAACTCATGGAGAAGGTGCCCTTCTACGCGATCAAGGGCTCGCCGGTCTTCGAATCGCCGCTGGGGCTGTTCAACCCGGACGAGGACGGCGCCATCCTCGAGGAGGACTACGGCATCCCAAGGCGCTACCTGCGCTCGATCATGTCGCCCTGGGCAACCAAGCGTCTCAACGAGTTCGGCGGCGACATCAGCCAGTTCCGCGTGGTCAAGCTGTACCCCTCGATCCTCAACCAGGTCGCCATCGCCAAGACCGAACCGGGCGACGAGAACAACCAGGACATCTCCGCACTGGTCGGCAAGGTGGATATCCGCAAGCTGGAGGAATTCCCGCAGAACGACGCCGACGCCTACAGCTATTCCGGCGCGCTCTGCCGGGCCAACCAGGGCCTGATGGAATTCGTCGAGATGTTCAAGGCCCCGATCAAGGTCCTGCACCCGCTGCTGACCGCCACCCAGGAAGGCAACTACAACAGCACCGAAGGCCTCGGCGCCCTGCCCTACAGCGGCATCATCCTGGCTCACTCCAACGAGTCGGAATGGCACAGCTTCCGCAACAACAAGAACAACGAGGCGTTCATCGACCGCATCTACATCGTCAAGGTGCCGTACTGCCTGCGCGTCGCCGATGAGATCAAGATCTACGACAAGCTGCTGATCAACAGCTCGCTGGCCCACGCCCACTGTGCGCCGGACACCCTGAAGATGCTCTCGCAGTTCTCCGTCCTGTCGCGACTGAAGGAGCCGGAAAACTCGAACATCTACTCCAAGATGCGGGTATATGATGGGGAAAACCTGAAAGATACCGATCCCAAGGCCAAGTCGATCCAGGAATACCGCGACTCGGCCGGGGTCGACGAAGGCATGGCCGGGCTTTCCACCCGCTTCGCCTTCAAGATCCTCTCCAAGGTATTCAACTTCGACCCGCACGAGGTAGCCGCCAATCCGGTGCACCTGCTCTACGTCCTCGAACAGCAGATCGAGCAGGAACAGTTCCAGCCGGAAACCCGCGAGCGCTACCTGCGCTTCATCAAGGAATACCTGGCGCCGCGTTACGTCGAGTTCATCGGCAAGGAAATCCAGACGGCCTACCTGGAGTCCTACAGCGAATACGGTCAGAACATCTTCGACCGCTACGTGCTGTACGCCGACTTCTGGATCCAGGACCAGGAATACCGCGACCCGGAAACCGGCGAGATTCTCAACCGCGCCGCCCTCAACGAGGAACTGGAGAAGATCGAGAAACCGGCCGGCATCAGCAACCCGAAGGATTTCCGCAACGAGATCGTCAACTTCGTGCTGCGCGCCCGCGCCGGCAACAACGGCAAGAACCCGAGCTGGCTGTCCTACGAGAAGCTGCGCGTGGTGATCGAGAAGAAGATGTTCTCCAACACCGAAGACCTGCTGCCGGTCATCAGCTTCAACGCCAAGGCCAGCAAGGAGGACCAGCAGAAGCACAACGACTTCGTCAAACGCATGGTCGAGCGCGGCTACACCGAGAAGCAGGTCCGCCTGTTGTCGGAATGGTACCTGCGGGTTCGCAAGTCGCAGTAGTCTGCCATCGGTACGGTCGTTTCGACCGTACCGGTCGCCGTCGCATTCGGACCTCGGCGCCTCCGCTCCGGCGGGGCGCCACAGGCCCTGAGGAGCATTCATGAGCTACGTCATCGACCGGCGTCTGAACGGCAAGAACAAGAGCACGGTGAACCGCCAGCGCTTCCTGAGGCGCTACCGTGAGCATATCAAGAAGGCCGTCGAGGAGGCCGTCAGCCGACGCTCCATCACCGACATGGAGCACGGCGAGCAGATCAGCATTCCCGGGCGCGATATCGACGAACCGGTGCTGCACCATGGCCGCGGCGGGCGGCAGACGGTGGTCCATCCGGGCAACAAGGAATTCACCGCCGGCGAACACATCGCCCGCCCCTCCGGCGGCGGCGGCGGTCGCGGCGGCGGCAAGGCCAGCAACAGCGGCGAGGGGATGGACGACTTCGTCTTCCAGATCACCCAGGAGGAATTCCTCGATTTCATGTTCGAGGACCTGGAACTGCCCAACCTGGTCAAGCGCCACATCACCGGCACCGATACCTTCAAGACCATCCGCGCCGGCATCAGCAACGACGGCAACCCGTCGCGCATCAATATCGTCCGCACCCTGCGCTCGGCCCATGCGCGGCGCATCGCGCTGTCCGGCGGCAGCCGGGCCAAGCTGCGCGCGGCGCTGAAGGAACTGGAGCGGATCAGGCGCGAAGAGCCGGACAACCTCGGCGATATCCAGGAAATCGAGCTGGAAATCGCCAAACTCCGCGCGCGCATCGACCGGGTGCCGTTCCTCGATACCTTCGATCTCAAGTACAACCTGCTGGTCAAGCAGCCCAACCCCACCTCCAAGGCAGTGATGTTCTGCCTGATGGACGTTTCCGGCTCGATGACTCAGGCGACCAAGGACATCGCCAAGCGCTTCTTCATCCTGCTCTACCTGTTCCTCAAGCGGAACTACGAGAAGATCGAGGTGGTGTTCATCCGCCACCACACCAGCGCCCGCGAGGTCGACGAGGAGGAGTTCTTCTACTCCCGCGAGACCGGCGGCACCATCGTCTCCAGCGCGCTGAAGATGATGCAGGAGATCATGGCCGAGCGTTATCCGACCCATGAGTGGAACATCTACGCCGCCCAGGCCTCGGACGGCGACAACTGGAACGACGACTCGCCGGTGTGCCGGGACATCCTGCTCAAGCAGATCATGCCGTTCGTCCAGTACTACACCTACGTCGAGATCACCCCGCGCGAACACCAGGCCCTGTGGTTCGAGTACGAGCGCGTGCGCGAAGCCTTCGAAGACAGCTTCGCCCAGCAGCAGATCGTCTCGGCGTCGGATATCTACCCGGTGTTCCGCGAGCTGTTCCAGAGGAGGCTCGTCGCATGAGCAAGCGCCAGCCCATCGCCACCGGCTCGGAATGGACCTTCGAGCTGATCCAGCAGTACGACCGGGAAATCAGCCGGATCGCCGAGCGTTACGCACTGGATACCTACCCGAACCAGATCGAGGTGATCACCGCCGAGCAGATGATGGACGCCTACGCCTCGGTGGGCATGCCGATCGGCTACAACCACTGGTCCTACGGCAAGCACTTCCTCAGCACGGAAAAGAACTACAAGCGCGGCCAGATGGGCCTGGCCTATGAGATCGTGATCAACTCCGACCCCTGCATCGCCTACCTGATGGAGGAAAACACCCAGTGCATGCAGGCGCTGGTGATCGCCCACGCCTGCTACGGGCACAACAGTTTCTTCAAGGGCAACTACCTGTTCCGCACCTGGACCGACGCCAGCTCGATCATCGATTACCTGGTGTTCGCCAAGCAGTACATCATGCAATGCGAGGAACGCTACGGGATCGACGCGGTGGAAGACCTGCTCGACTCCTGCCACGCCCTGATGAACTACGGCGTCGACCGCTACAAGCGACCCTACCCGATCTCCGCCGAGGAAGAGCGGCAGCGGCAGAAGGAGCGCGAGGAACTGATCCAGCGGCAGGTCAACGACCTTTGGCGGACCATCCCGCGCACCGGCGGCAAGGACAAGGAACAATCCACCGCGCGCTATCCGAGCGAACCGCAGGAGAACATCCTCTACTTCATCGAGAAGAACGCACCGCTGCTGGAGCCCTGGCAGCGCGAGGTGATCCGCATCGTGCGCAAGATCGCCCAGTACTTCTATCCACAGCGCCAGACCCAGGTGATGAACGAAGGCTGGGCCACCTTCTGGCACTACACCCTGCTCAACGACCTCTACGACGAAGGCCTGGTCAACGACGGCTTCATGATGGAGTTCCTGCAGTACCACACCAGCGTGGTCTTCCAGCCATCCTTCGACAGCCCCTACTACAGCGGCATCAACCCCTACGCCCTGGGCTTCGCCATGTACCGCGACATCCGCCGCATCTGCGAGGAGCCCACCGAGGAGGACCGCCGCTGGTTCCCGGACATCGCCGGCAGCGACTGGCTCGCCACGCTCAAGTTCGCCATGAAAAGCTTCAAGGACGAGAGCTTCATCCTGCAGTTCCTCTCGCCCAAGGTGATCCGCGACCTGAAGCTGTTCAGCATCCTCGACGACGACCAGAAGGATGACCTGCTGGTCGCCGCGATCCACGACGAGGCCGGCTACCGCACTATCCGCGAGACCCTGGCGGCGCAGTACAACCTCGGCAACCGCGAGCCGAACATCCAGATCTGGAACGTCGACCGCCGCGGCGATCGCTCGCTGACCCTGCGTCACCAGCAGTTCGACCGCCAGCCCCTGAGCGACTCAACCGCCGACGTGCTCAAGCACCTGCATCGCCTTTGGGGCTTCGACATCCACCTGGAGACCCTGCAGGGCGACCAGCTGATCCAGACCCACCACATGCCGCCCAAGGGTGTCAGCGAGGGCGAGGAAGGCTATCCGCGACTGGACCTGATCATCCCGCCCATTTGATCGGTTGACGCCCGCCCCGGCCGCCGGACAGCATGCCGGCACGGTCGGGGCCGCCCCACACCAGAACAAGAAGCCGGCCGTCCAGGGAGCCGCCATGCGCCTGTTCGCCACCATCCTGCTCTGCCTTGCCCTCGGCGCCTGCGCCGACCATCCTCCCGGCGTCCGGCTGACGCATCCGGCCAGTGCCGAACTGCCCGGCCTGCAAGGCTTCCAGTTGATGCCGCCGGAGCGGGCGGTCGACGCCCTGCCCTACCGCAGCCGCTATCCGCTGATCAACGCAGAGCTGCGCCAGGGACTGGCGGCCCACGGCTACCACGAGAGCGCCACCCCGCAGTTCCGCGTCTACTACTGGCTGGCGCTGCGCGACGCAGCGCTGGAATTCCGCCCCGACCTTCCGCCTACGTCCAGCATGGGGCCCTACCTGGCGATCCACCGCCTGCGCGACGAAACCGGCACCCTGCGCGTACGCCTGGTCGACCTGGAAGAGCGCATTCTCTGGGAGGGCACCGCCAGCACCGGTCTCAGCCCGGCGAGGGCCAATCCGGAACAGCTCGAACGAGCGGTCGGCGCCCTGCTCCAGCAGCTTCCGCGCGCCCGCTAGAGCGCCCTGGGGTAGACTTCCGCCTAACACGCGGAGGTTTCCATGCAGATTTACAAGGTCGGCGGCGCGGTACGCGACCGTCTTCTCGGCCGCCCGGTCACCGATATCGACTGGGTGGTGGTCGGCGCCAGCAGCGAGGAAATGCTCGCCCGCGGCTATCGCCCGGTGGGCGCCGACTTCCCGGTCTTCCTCCACCCGCAGAGCGGCGAGGAGTACGCCCTGGCGCGCACCGAACGCAAGAGCGGACGCGGCTACGGCGGCTTCACCTTCCATGCCAGCCCCGACGTCACCCTGGAAGAAGACCTGACCCGCCGCGACCTGACCATCAACGCCATGGCCGAGGACGAACAGGGTCGGGTGATCGACCCCTACGGCGGCCAGGCCGACCTTGAGGCGCGCCTGCTGCGCCACGTGTCCCCGGCATTCGCCGAAGATCCCTTGCGCGTCCTGCGCGTCGCCCGCTTCGCCGCGCGCTACGCCGGCCTGGGCTTCCGTGTCGCCGCCGAGACCCTGGCGCTGATGCGCCAGCTGGCCGGGTCCGGGGAATTGCAGGCGCTGACCCCGGAGCGCAGCTGGAAGGAAATTTCCCGCGCCCTGATGGAACCCAACCCCGAGGTCTTCGTCCAGGTCCTGCACGATTGCGGCGCGCTGGCCGAACTGATGCCGGAAGTCGAGGCGCTGTTCGGCGTGCCGCAGCCGGCGGCGCACCACCCGGAAATCGATACCGGCGTCCATGTCCTGTCGGTCCTGCAGCAATGCGCCCGCCACCACCAGCCGCTGACCGTGCGCTGGGCCTGCCTGCTCCACGACCTGGGCAAGGGGCTCACCCGGGAAGCCGACTGGCCACGCCACATCGCCCACGAAACACGCGGCCTGCCGCTGATCGATGCGATCAACCGGCGCTTCAGGGTTCCGCGCGACTGCCAGGAGCTGGCGCGTCTGGTCGGCGAGTACCATACCCACGCCCATCGCGCCCTGGAGCTGCGGCCGACCACCCTGCTGGAGCTATTGCAGAGTTTCGACGTCTATCGTCGTCCGCAGCGCTTCGAGGAATTCGTCGCCGCCAGCGAGATGGACGCGCGCGGCCGCCACGGCCTGGAGCAGCGGGACTACCCGCAGGCCGCCTACCTGCTCGGCGCGGCGCAGGCCGCGCGGGCGGTCAGTGTGAAACCGCTGGTGGAAAAGGGCTTGAAGGGCGCGGAATTGGGCGAGGCGCTGAAGCGTGCGCGCCTCGCCGCGCTCAAGGCCTACAAGGAAGAGCGCGGAAAGGCCTGAAGCAGCGCCTCGGGGGTAAGAGCCCGGCCCCGCCATTCGAAGGGCACCGGCCAGAGTTTCTGCGGGATCCGCGACTCGCGCCAGAGCTCTCCGAACGCCCGGCGCGCGAGCGGATGCTCCAGTTCCGGCGCCAGCTCGGCCAGCGGCCAGAGCACGAAGGCGTTCTTCAGCACTTCGGCGCGCGGCAGCACCAGGCCATCGAAGTCGCCGACCAGGTCGCCGTACAGCAGCACGTCGATATCCAGCGGCAGCCCCTTGCGCTCCGGCGCATAGCGGCCATTGTCGGCCTCGATGTGCTTGAGCCGCAGGCTCAGTTCGGCCAGCGGCAGATCGGTGCGGGCAGATACCACCAGGTTGAAGAACGGGCCGCTCCTGATCCCCACCGGCTCGCTCTCGAACACCGGCGAGCAACGCAGGTCATGGAGAAAGCCGGCCAGCGCGTCGAGGCCGGCATGCAGATGGCGCTCGCGCTCGACATTGCTGCCGAGGCCGAGGTAGACCGGGATCAGCGACATCCGCGTTCGATCTCCACGCCAACCCCGCGGGCCGCCGGCACCGCGCCGGGCTTGGTGACGCGGATGCGCAGCCAGGGAATGCCGCGCTCGTCCATCAGCACCTCGGCGAGGCGCTCGGCAAAGGTTTCCACCAGTTGGAAATGCGACTCCCGGGCGAACTGCAGGACCCGCTCGGACAACGCCGCGTAGTCCAGCGCCAGGGCGATGTCGTCGCCGGCGGCCGCCGGACGATTGTCCCAGCCCAGCGTCAGGTCCAGGCGCAGGCACTGACGGATGCCGCGCTCCCAGTCGTACACGCCGATGACGGTGTCGACCTCCAAGCCTTCGATAAAAACTCTGTCCACTTCGCTACCCGCTCCAAGGGATGCCACGACAAGCGTGCGCCGCCCCGTTAGAATCGAGGACATCCTCGTCCTCGGTGGAATCCATGGTCTGGCTACTGGCGATCCTCGCCTACCTGCTCGGTTCCCTCTCCTTCGCCGTCCTGCTCAGCCGCTGGTTCGGCACCCAGGACCCGCGCGCCAGCGGCTCCGGCAACCCCGGCGCGACCAACATGCTGCGCGTCGCCGGGAAGAAACTCGCCATCCTGACCCTGCTCGGCGACGTCGGCAAAGGCCTGTTGCCGGTGCTGGTCGCCCGCTGGCTGGGGCTTGGCGTGATGGAGGAGGCCTGGGTCGGCATCGCCGCCGTGATCGGCCACCTGTACCCGCTGTACTTTAACTTCCGCGGCGGCAAGGGCGTCGCCACCGCCGCCGGCATGCTCCTCGGCCTCTACCCGCCGGCCGTGCTGCTGGCCGCAGCCGCCTGGCTGCTGACCTTCAAGCTGTCGCGCACCAGTTCGCTCGCCTCGCTGGTCGCCACTCCGCTGACGCTCCCGCTGCTGGCCTGGCAACAACCCGGAGCGTTGCTGCCGATGACCGTGCTCACCGCGCTGATCGTCTGGCGGCACCGGGCCAACTTACGCGATCTGTTCGCCGGCCGCGAACGGCATTTCTAATCCATAAAAGGAAAAAACTTCACGCAGTCTGACCCAGGAGCTTCACCGACGCCTGCCTGGCTGCGACCTGGCGGCCACTCAGACCGCCGGCAGCGACTCCATCGGCCAGCGCGGCTGAACGCCGATCGCCGGGCCGTCGTGCTGGCCGGCGAGCAGGCGCTGGCAGCCGGCATAGGCGATCATCGCGCCATTGTCGGTGCAGAAGCGCGGGCGGGCGTAGAACACCTGCCCCTTCATCTCGCCGAGCATCTTCTCCAGGCCGCCGCGCAGCGCCTGGTTGGCACTGACCCCGCCGGCGATCACCAGGTTCTTCAGGCCGGTCTGTTTCAATGCGCGCCGGCATTTGATCACCAGGGTCTCGACCACCGCGGTCTGGAATGCCAGGGCGATATCGCAGCGAGTCTGCTCGCTGTCATCGCCGGCTTCCACGCAGCGCTGCCAGGTATTCAGGGAAAAGGTCTTGAGCCCGCTGAAGCTGAAGTCCAGGCCGGGCCGGTCGGTCATCGGCCGCGGGAACACGAAGCGGCCGGGCGTGCCGCGCTCGGCCAGGCGGGCGATCTCGGGGCCGCCGGGGTAACCCAGGCCGATCAGCTTGGCGGTCTTGTCGAAGGCTTCGCCAGCGGCATCGTCCACCGACTCGCCGAGCAACTGGTAGCGGCCGATGCCGTCCACCCGCACCAGCTGGGTGTGGCCGCCGGACACCAGCAAGGCGACGAACGGGAAGCGCGGCGGCTGCTCCTCCAGCATCGGCGCCAGCAGATGGCCTTCCATGTGATGCACGCCGACCGCCGGCACGCCCCAGGCGAACGCCATCGCCTGGGCGCAGGAGGCGCCCACCAGCAGCGCGCCGACCAGGCCTGGGCCGGCGGTGTAGGCGATCGCGTCGATGTCCGCCGGCTTGCAGCCGGACTCGTCGAGCACCTGGCGGATCAGCGGCAGCATGCGCTTGACGTGGTCGCGCGAGGCCAGCTCGGGCACGACGCCGCCGTAGACGCGATGGAGGTCGATCTGACTGAACAGCGCGTCGGCCAGCAGGCCGCGTTCGCTGTCGTAAAGGGCGACGCCGGTTTCGTCGCAGGACGTTTCCAGTCCCAGCACACGCATGGGCTTGAGCCTTAGAGCTTGGCAAATACGAAGCCGCGCATGATAATCGGCGGCTTTGCGCCAGACCAGTGTTTTTCGATCGGAGGCTTTGCATTCCTCCGGCCGAACCGTTAATATCCGCAACCCTTGAAAACCGACGTATCCGCGCCCACTTGCCGGAGTACGTTCAACCCCCGGTAATCAGTGAAGGTACGACCTGGATGCCAGCCGTCAAAGTAAAAGAGAACGAACCCTTCGACGTAGCCCTGCGTCGTTTCAAGCGCTCCTGCGAAAAAGCAGGTGTACTGGCTGAAGTTCGCAGCCGCGAGTTCTACGAGAAGCCCACTGCCGAGCGCAAGCGCAAGGCCGCTGCCGCAGTGAAGCGCCACGCGAAGAAAGTACAGCGCGAACAGCGCCGTCGCGAGCGCCTGTACTGATCCACCGACGCCTGCGCGTCAGTGATCATGCCCAGCCCGGCCCCGGCCGGGCTTTCGGCTTTCCGATATGAGCGAAATCAAGTCCCGCCTTCTCGACGCCGTCAAGGTCGCCATGCGCGCCCAGGACAAGCCGCGTCTGACCACGTTGCGCTTGGCCCTAGCGGACATCAAGCGCGTCGAGGTCGACGAACGCATCGAGGTGGATGACGCCCGCGCCCTGCTGATCCTCGACCGGATGATCAAGCAGCGCCGCGACGCCCAGCGCCAATTCAGCGATGCCGGCCGCCAGGACCTCGCCGAGGTCGAGGCCGCCGAGATCCTCGTGCTCCAGGACTTCATGCCCAAGCCGCTGGACGACCACGAGATCGACGCCCTGATCGAGCGCAGCATCGTCGACAGCGGCGCCCAGGGCCCGCAGGACATGGGCAAGGCGATGAACCTCCTGCGCCCGCAGGTCCAGGGCCGGGTCGACATGGCGCAGGTCAGCCAGCGCCTGAAGGCGCGCCTCTCCTCCTGAACCACTGCGCCGGCCTGATCGGCCCGGCGATAATTGCTATGCTGCCGCTCTGCGCCCACGCGCCGTCGTTTTCGAGAACACCATGGCCGGCCTGATCCCGCAAAGCTTCATCGACGACCTGCTGAACCGCACCGACATCGTCGAGGTGGTGAGTTCGCGCATCCAGCTGAAGAAGACCGGCAAGAACTACAGCGCCTGCTGCCCGTTCCACAAGGAAAAGACCCCCTCGTTCACGGTCAGCCCGGACAAGCAGTTCTACTACTGCTTCGGCTGCGGCGCCGGCGGCAACGCGCTCGGCTTCGTCATGGACCACGACCAGCTGGAGTTTCCCCAGGCGGTCGAGGAACTGGCCAAGCGCGCCGGCATGGACGTGCCACGCGAGGAGCGTGGCGGACGCGGACACACGCCGCGCCAGCCGAGCGACTCGCCGCTCTACCCGCTGCTCGCCGCCGCCGCCGAATTCTACAAGCAGGCTCTGAAAAGCCATCCCGCGCGCAAGGCCGCGGTGAACTACCTGAAGGGCCGCGGCCTGACCGGCGAAATCGCCCGCGACTTCGGCCTCGGCTTCGCCCCGCCCGGCTGGGACAACCTGCTCAAGCACCTGGGCGGCGACAATCTGCAGCTCAAGGCCATGCTCGATGCCGGCCTGCTGGTGGAGAACAGCGACAGCGGCAAGCGCTACGACCGCTTCCGCGACCGCGTGATGTTCCCGATCCGCGACAGCCGCGGGCGAATCATCGCTTTCGGCGGCCGGGTGCTCGGCGACGACAAGCCGAAGTACCTGAACTCTCCGGAGACCCCGGTCTTCCACAAGGGCCAGGAGCTCTACGGGCTCTACGAGGCCCGGCAGAAGAACCGCGACCTCGACGAGATCATGGTGGTCGAGGGCTACATGGACGTCATCGCCCTGGCCCAGCAAGGCATCCGCAACGCGGTGGCGACGCTCGGCACGGCGACCAGCGAGGAGCATATCAAGCGCCTGTTCCGCCTGGTGCCGAGCATCCTGTTCTGCTTCGACGGCGACCAGGCCGGCCGCAAGGCCGCCTGGCGCGCGCTGGAATCGGTACTGCCGAACCTGCAGGACGGCAAGCGCGTGCGCTTCCTGTTCCTCCCCGAAGGCGAGGACCCGGACAGCCTGGTACGCGCCGAGGGCGAGGACGCCTTCCGCGCGCGCATCACCCAGCAGGCCCAACCGCTGGCCGAGTACTTCTTCCAGCAACTGATGGCGGAGGCCGACCCCGCCACGCTGGAGGGCAAGGCGCATCTGGCGACCCTTGCCGCGCCGTTGCTGGAAAAGATCCCCGGCAACAACCTCCGACAGCTTATGCGTCAGAAGCTGTCGGAAATTACCGGCCTCTCTGGCGTAAATATCGGGCAACTGGCGCAGCAGAGCCCGCCGCCCGCCATGGATCACGGGACGACTGGCGCCTTCGACGGCGACGACTATTTCGCCGCCAGCGCCTACTACGAGAACGAGCCCTCCCACGCACCGTTCGAGAGCGCGCCGGGCTACGCCGACGCGCAGCCGCGCAAGGCCTGGAACAAGGACAGGAAGCCCTGGGACGGCAAGAAATGGGATGGCCGGAAGAAATGGGACAAGGGCGGCCGCGGCGACTTCAAGGCGCCGCAGCGAACCCCGGTGAGCGTCGAGTCGACCACCCTCAATGCCCTGCGCACCCTGCTGCACCATCCGCAGTTGGCCTTGAAGGTCGACGACGCGGGCACGCTGGCCAGGGAGCAGGACACCTATGCCCAGTTGCTGGTGTCGCTGCTCGAGGCCCTGCAGAAGAACCCGCGGCAGAGCTCGATGCAGCTCATCGCGCGCTGGCACGGCACACCCCAGGGCCGCCTGCTGCAAGCCCTGGGCGAGAAGGAATGGCTGATCGTCCAGGAGAACCTTGAAAAGCAGTTCTTCGACACCATTACTAAACTCTCCGAGAGCCAGCGGTTCGGCGAACGGGAGGAGCGTTTACGCAGCGTCATGCAGAAGAGCTACAGTGAATTGACCGATGAAGAGAAAGCCTTGCTCAGAGAGCACTACAGTCTTGCCGCTTCATCGCCTTCCCAGAGCTGAACTGGCGCCTCAGCCCAGGCATCAGGTATAATCCTCTGCTTATTTTTTGCCCGCCAAGACCTTCAGTGGATAGGGTGTTATGTCCGGAAAAGCGCAACAGCAATCTCGTCTGAAAGAGTTGATCGCCCGCGGTCGTGAGCAGGGTTACCTGACTTACGCGGAGGTCAACGACCACCTGCCGGAGGATATTTCCGATCCGGAACAGGTGGAAGACATCATCCGCATGATCAACGACATGGGGATCAACGTATTCGAGACAGCCCCGGATGCGGATGCCCTGTTGCTGGCCGAGGCGGATACCGACGAAGCCGCAGCGGAAGAAGCCGCAGCGGCCCTGGCCGCGGTGGAAAGCGACATCGGTCGCACCACCGACCCGGTGCGCATGTACATGCGCGAAATGGGTACCGTGGAACTGCTGACCCGCGAAGGCGAGATCGAAATCGCCAAGCGCATCGAGGAAGGCATCCGCGAAGTGATGAGCGCCATCGCCCAGTTCCCGGGCACGGTGGACAGCATCCTGGCCGACTACAACCGCATCGTCGCCGAGGGCGGACGCCTGTCCGACGTCCTCAGCGGCTACATCGATCCCGATGATGGCAGCCTGCCCGCCGAAGAGGTGGAACCGGTCAACCTGAAGGACGATTCCGCCGACTCGAAAGAGAAGGACGATGAGGAAGAGGAAAGCGACGACAACAGCGATAGCGACGACGAAGGTGACGGCGGTCCGGACCCGGAAGAAGCCCGCCTGCGTTTCACCGCCGTTTCCGAACAGCTCGACAAGGCCAAGAAGGCCCTGAAGAAGCACGGTCGCGGCAGCAAGCAGGCCACCGCCGAGCTGACCGGCCTGGCCGAGCTGTTCATGCCGATCAAGCTGGTGCCCAAGCAGTTCGACGCCCTGGTCGCCCGCGTGCGCTCCGCCCTGGAAGGCGTTCGCGCCCAGGAACGCGCCATCATGCAGCTCTGCGTGCGTGACGCGCGCATGCCGCGAGCCGACTTCCTGCGCCTGTTCCCGAACCACGAGACCGACGAGAAGTGGGTCGACAGCGTTCTGAAGAGCAAGCCGAAGTACGCCGAGGCCATCGAGCGCCTGCGCGACGACATCCTGCGCAACCAGCAGAAGCTGGCGGCCCTGGAAAGCGAAGTCGAGCTGACCGTCGCCGAGATCAAGGAAATCAACCGCGCGATGTCGATCGGCGAAGCCAAGGCTCGCCGGGCGAAGAAGGAAATGGTCGAGGCCAACCTGCGCCTGGTCATCTCCATCGCCAAGAAGTACACCAACCGCGGCCTGCAGTTCCTCGACCTGATCCAGGAAGGCAACATCGGCCTGATGAAGGCGGTGGACAAGTTCGAATACCGTCGCGGCTACAAGTTCTCCACCTACGCCACCTGGTGGATCCGCCAGGCGATCACCCGTTCGATCGCCGACCAGGCACGCACCATCCGCATCCCGGTGCACATGATCGAGACGATCAACAAGCTCAACCGCATCTCCCGCCAGATGCTCCAGGAAATGGGCCGCGAGCCCACCCCGGAAGAGCTTGGCGAGCGCATGGACATGCCTGAGGACAAGATCCGCAAGGTACTGAAGATCGCCAAGGAGCCGATCTCCATGGAAACCCCGATCGGTGACGACGAAGACTCGCACCTGGGCGATTTCATCGAGGACTCCACCATGCAGTCGCCGATCGAGATGGCGACCAGCGAGAGCCTCAAGGAATCCACCCGCGAAGTGCTCGCCGGCCTCACCGCCCGGGAAGCCAAGGTGCTGCGCATGCGCTTCGGCATCGACATGAACACCGACCACACCCTCGAGGAAGTCGGCAAGCAGTTCGATGTGACCCGCGAGCGGATCCGCCAGATCGAAGCCAAGGCGCTGCGCAAGCTGCGCCACCCCTCGCGAAGCGAGCACCTGCGCTCCTTCCTCGACGAGTGACGAACGAACCCCCGGCCCGCAAAGCCGGGGGTTTTTCTTTGCCGCTCGTCTCGCCGTTCGGCGTCTACACTTCCGCTTATACCCCCCTCCATCGCGAGACCGCCTCATGCAGCGTCTGCAGGCCGTGCTCCTCCTGTGTCTGGCCTGCTGCTGGCCAGGGCTGGCCACCGCCCTCACGCTCTCGCCCGAGGAACGGGCCTGGCTGGCCGAACATCCGGAGCTCCGCCTGGGCATCGGCACCTCCTGGCCGCCCTTCGAATTCCGCGACGCCCAGGGCCATTACCAAGGACTGGCCGCCAACTATATCGCCCTGCTGCAAGAGCGCCTGCGGGTCAGCATGACGCCTGTGGAGCCAAGGAGCCGGACACAGGTCCTCGAGCAGGCCCGGGCCGGCCGGCTCGACCTGCTGCCCGGCATCATGGCCACTCCGGAACGCCAGGAATACCTGACGTTCACCCGTCCCTACCTGGATTTCCCGATCATCATCCTGGCGCGCAAGAACGGGCCGCTGCCGAAACGGATCGACGAGCTCTACGGGCTCAAGGTCGCGGTGGTGGATCACTACGCCCCCCACGAGCTGCTGGTCGCCCGACACCCGGACCTCACCCTGCTGCCGCTGCCGTCGGTCGCCGCTGCCCTGCAGGCGCTGGCCACCGGCCAGGCCGACGCGTTCGTCGGCGACTTCGCCTCCAGCGTGTGGAACCTGCGCCAGCTCAAGCTCAGCGGCCTGGAGATCAGCGGCGAGACGCCCTACCGCTACCAACTGGCGATGGCCGTGCCGCGCGGCGAGCCGATCCTCGCCGGGATCATCGACAAGGTGTTCGCCGACCTCCGCGCCGAGGAAATCGATCGGCTCCAGGCGCCCTGGGTCGGCGACCTGCTCGACCGGCGGCCGGCCTGGGGCGCGCTGGCCCGCTACGGCATTCCTGTCGCCCTGCTGATCCTGGTTTCGGTCGCCGTGCTGCTGGCCATGAACCGCCGCCTGCGCCGCGAGGTAAGCCGGCGCCGCCAGCTGGAACAGGACCTGCGCGACAGCGAGCAGCACTACCGCGGCCTGGTGGAGAGCCTGAACGCCATCGCCTGGGAGATGCGCCTGACGGAAAACCGCTTCACCTATGTCTCGCCACATGCCGAGCGCCTGCTCGGCTATCCCCTGGCCGAGTGGCTGGAGCCAGGCTTCTGGCAACGCACCCTGCACCCCGACGACGCCGAACACGCCATCGACTACTGCCTGAGCGAAAGCCAGGCCGGCCGCGACCACAGTTTCGACTACCGGATGCTCGCCGCCGACGGCCGGGTGGTGTGGATCCGCGACCTGGTCACACTGATCGGGCAGGGCCAGGAGCTGCTCCTGCGCGGCCTGATGATCGACATCACCGAGACCAAGCACACCGAACAGGCCCTGCGCCTGTCCGAGCAGAAATTCGCCTCGGTGTTCCACCACTGCCCGGACATGGTGGTGCTGGCCAACGGCGCCGATGGCCGCTTCCTCGCGGTGAACAGCACCTTCGAGCAGCAGATCGGCATCGCCGCCACGGAGGCTCTCGGCAAGACCGCCACCGAACTGGGCATCTGGGGCGCCCCCGGGCTCGGCCCGCAGGTACTGGAAAAACTCGCCCAGGGCAACCTCGCCAACCTCGAGGTACCGCTGCGGCGCCGTGACGGCGATACCTTCAGTGCCCTGCTCAGCGCCCAGCACGTGACCCTCGACCAGCGCCCGGCGCTGGTGGTGGTGATCCGCGACATCACCCGCCTGCTGGAGACCCAGGAGCTGCTACGGATCTCCGAGGAAAAATTCGCCAACGCCTTTCACGCCTCGCCCGACGGTCTGCTGATCAGCCGCCTGGAGGACGGCACGCTGATCGACGTCAACGAAGGCTTCAGCCGCCTCACCGGCTACCGCCGCGACGAAGTCACTTCGCGCTCGACCCTCGAACTCGGCCTGTGGGTCGACCCCGAGGACCGCAAGCGCCTGATGTCGCTGGTGCGCCACCATACCCTGACCCAGGGTTTCACCGCCCCCGTGCGGATCCGCAACGGCAGCGTCCGCCAATGCGAAATGTCCGCCCACCAGATCAGCATCGGCGGCGAGGACTGCGTGCTGACCATCGCCCGCGACGTCACCGAGCGCCAGCTCATGGAGGAAAAGCTGCAGCAGGCCGCCACCGTCTTCGAAAGCACCGCCGAAGGGGTGATGATCACCGATACCCGCCAGCGCATCACCGCGGTCAACCGCGCCTTCAGCGAGATCACCGGCTACAGCGAGCAGGAAGCCCTCGGCCAGTCGCCGCGCCTGCTCTCCTCCGGGCAGCACGACCGTGCCTTCTACCTGGCCATGTGGAACCAGTTGGAACGCGAGGGCCATTGGCAGGGCGAGATCTGGAACCGGCGCAAGACCGGCGAGCTGTATCCCGAGTGGCTGACCATCAGCGCGGTGCACAATCCGCAGGGTGAGATCACCCATTTCGTCGGGGTCTTCGCCGATATCTCCACCCTCAAGTACGCCCAGGCGCGGCTCGACTACCAGGCCCACCACGACCCGCTCACCGGCCTGCCCAACCGCCTGCTGTTCGAGCACCGCCTTGACCACGCCCTCGACGAGGCGCGCGAGGAAAGCCGTCCCGGTGCCGTGCTGTTCATCGATCTGGACCGCTTCAAGCACATCAACGACAGCCTCGGCCACCCCACCGGCGACCTGCTGCTCAAGGCCATCGCCGAGCGCCTGCGCGACCAGTTGCGCGATGTCGATACCGTAGCCCGGCTGGGCGGCGACGAATTCATCATCCTGCTCCCCGGCCTGCACCAGGAAAGCGATGCCGAGCATGTCGCACGCAAGCTGCTGAACGCTTTCACCGCACCATTCCAGGCCGATGGCCATGAGTTCTTCGTCAGCGCCAGCATCGGCATCGCCCTGTTCCCCAAGGACGGCGACGACGCGCCGACCCTGGTGAAGAACGCCGACGCCGCCATGTACCGCGCCAAGTCCCGCGGGCGCAGCCGCATCGAGTACTACACCCGCGAGCTGACCTTCCTGGCCACCGAACGCATGGCCCTGGAAACCGAACTGCGTCGCGCCCTCGAACGCGACGAACTGCTGCTCTACTACCAGCCCAAGCTGAGCCTGGAAAGCGGCCTGCTGGTCGGCGCCGAAGCGCTGGTGCGCTGGCACCACCCCTTGTTCGGGGAAATTTCCCCGGAACGCTTCATCCCCCTCGCCGAGGATTGCGGACTGATCCTGCCCCTCGGCGACTGGGTGCTGGAACATGCCTGCCAGCAGATGGGCGACTGGCAGAAGCTTCACGCACCGTTCGGCCCGCTGTCGGTGAACCTCGCCGGCGCCCAGCTCGGCCAGCCGCAACTGATCGAGCGCCTCCGCCAGTTGCTGGCACAGTCCGGCCTGGAGCCCTCGCGGCTGCAACTGGAGATCACCGAAAGCTTCATCATGAACCAGACCGAGGAAGCCCTCGGCGTGCTCCGCGGCCTCAAGGATCTCGGCGTACAACTGGCGATCGACGACTTCGGCACCGGCTACTCCTCGCTCAGCTACCTCAAGCGCCTGCCGCTGGATATCCTGAAGATCGACAAGTCGTTCATCCGCGGCCTTCCCGACGACCCCCACGACGCCGCCATCACCCGCGCCATCATCGCCCTCGGCCGCAGCATGCAGCTCACGGTGATCGCCGAAGGGGTGGAAACCGAGGGCCAGCAGAGCTTCCTCACCCACGAAGGCTGCGAGCAGATCCAGGGCTTCGTCCTCAGCCCGCCGCTGCCCGCCGAGCTGTTCGCCAGCAAGTTCCTCAAACCGCGCCAGCCGATTGGCGCTCCCCGCGAAGCGCCGGTATAATCCGCCGACCTTCTGGGGGCCTATAGCTCAGTCGGTTAGAGCAGAGGACTCATAATCCTTTGGTCCACGGTTCGAGTCCGTGTGGGCCCACCACCTTCAAAGCCGCGCACTGCGCGGCTTTGTGCTTTCTAGGGTAGTGGCCTCATAAACGGCTCCATGGCCAAAAGGTACAAGATCGGTACAGTACTGGTTCGCCAGTCTGCCTTTGGAGTCCTTACCTGATGGCCCTTCCCGTGGTCCGCAAAACGGGCTGGCCAACCAACGAAAAAACCTTCCGCACCAAGCGCGACGCCGAAGATTGGGCACGCCGCACCGAAGACGAGATGGTACGCGGCGTGTACATCCAGCACAGCAGCTCCGAGTGCATGTGACCTGCCCCCATTTTGTTGCCCGAGAGCTACATGTCCCTGCATCAAATTTTATCGATGCCAAGGGGTACGGCCGACCTCTGTCCACCAGGTTTTTGAAGTGCTGAAACAGGCGCTTTAGCTGACTCAGTCACCCTGAACAGGCATGCTCATCAAGCTATCAACCCAGCTTGAGAATTAGACAGTGAGCCGAATAGCTGGCATTATCGGCTCACAAAATGAGCCGAATAGGCTCTCTAATCGGCTCAAGATGAACATCCCTTATGAACGACCCACTCTGGATCTGGCAGCAGCCCGACTGGCCGCAGTTCAATTGGCAAGCCGAAGCGCTTGCACCACTGCTGCGCTCCTGTAGCCAGGCTCAGGGTCGTTTGTTAGGAATGCTCGGTGCCGTGGGGAGTGACACCGAAGTGCAGAGCAGCCTGGATGCCATGCTGCAGAACATCGTCACCTCTTCAGCCATTGAGGGAGAGCAACTGAATGTCGGTTCGGTGCGCTCATCACTGGCATGGCGACTGGGATTGCACGAAGAAGGTCGAACCACCTCTCGCTCCGAAGGCCTGGCGGAACTGCTGCTCGATGCCACCCACGCACATCAAGAGCCGCTAGACGAACAGCGACTGTTCACCTGGCACAGTTGGTTATTCCCCACCGATGACCAACTTCTGGCTAGACCTCTGCACATCGGCACACTGCGCGGCGAAGAGCCGATGCAGGTGGTTTCCGGTCGCATCGACCAACCGACCGTACATTTCGAAGCGCCTCCGCGCGCAGGGCTGGAAGCGCAATTGGCCGACTTTATCGCATGGTTCGAGAGCAGCCGCAGGGATGCCAGCCTAGATCCCTTTCTGCGCGCCGGCATCGCCCATTTCTGGTTCGTTACCCTGCACCCTTTCGATGACGGCAACGGGCGCCTCACGCGCGCCATTACCGACCTTGCACTGGCTCAGGGCGAACAACAGGCCATCCGCTTTTATGCGATGTCTGCGAGCATCCTCGACGACCGCGCCGGTTACTACCGCATCCTCGAAGCCAGCCAGAAAGGCACCCTGGATATCACAGCCTGGCTGCAGTGGTTTCTAGCAACGCTGCTCAACAGCCTGGAGCAAGCCCTTGCTCGCATCAACCGCGTACTGGTCAAGGCGCGCTTCTGGCAGGCACATCGCAGCCAAACCTTATCAGCGGAGCAGATCAAAGTACTTAACCGCCTGCTCGATGGCGGCGAGCGCGGTTTCGAGGACGGTATCAGCGCCGCCCAGTACCAGGCCGTAGCCAAGGTATCCAAAGCCACCGCGACCCGTCACCTGAGCGACCTGCTGGAAAAGGGCTGCATCGAGCGACTGCCCGGTGGCGGGCGCAGCACCCGTTACCAGATAGCGCGCTGAGCACCTAAGCCGACCAAGTCAACCTCTCGTGCGTCATCGAACCATAGGACAGCGGTCGCGAGCCCCTTGAGCCATTGAAGGCAATAGCCATTAACCGGTCGGCGCAAGGCATCCATTGGTGATCTCCAAGCCGACTGCCCATCGTTGCAAGCTCCACCGCCGCTAGATCCGGATAAGATCGACACGCCAAAGCCTCTGAATTGGAGGTATACTGAGGTGCAAATAGCCCCATCCGAAGGGGGCTTTAAGACGATTCGCGTTGGGGGCGGCCATGTCACTTTTCAGTCAACTTGAAGAGCTTCAGTGGAAGCAGCTGCAGCATGACGAAAAGTACCACAAAGATATCTGGCTTTTAAATGTTCAGCAGCGCATAACGCATATGACTTTGCATTTAGCAAAATATAGCGCAAAGCTTTCGGTTTCTGCATTCGAAAATAACGAAATCGAATTTAAAAAAACCATAGTCGACTGCCTTATAATCGTATTTTCCTCAGCAAATATTTTTAACTCTAGAATTTATGATATTTCGCTGAACGAACAAGAAAAAGATTTCCCCGACATCAAAAGTCTAGCCAACTATTTGGCTAACAGCGAACGGATCAAATCGTCAAATGACAGGCTAGGTGATTTTTCTAAAGCCTTTTCCATACAGACCGGAATTATGTGCAAAGCTGCAGAATCCCTAGACCACCTAGAGCCTTTCCCATTCAGGCAGACAATCACTGAGAGCCTCGGGAAGCTTTTCAAGACCTCCCTTACCGCTCTTTATTGCCTCACAGACCAAGACCTGGAAAGTTTATTTTCTGAGCGACTAGTTGCTGTTGAGAGGAAAAACATTTTCTTCAACCGGCTCGGCAATTACGAAACAGGGTACTAAGATGTTTTGGAGCGGCGACAAGCTCAATGAAGAGCTGAAGAATATAGTAAAAAACGAAGACGGCAGCACAAACAACATAAAAGTTGATTGCGCTGCCGTCTCACTTACTGTAGGCGACGAAGTCTATATTACACCCAGTGACCCAGATAACAGCAAAGATACGGGTGTAAAAAAGAAACTAACAGAAGAAAAATCTCAGTTCGTAATCCCCAAAGGGCAGTTCGCATTCCTGCTAACAAATGAAATAATCTCTGTCCCAGACAACGCCCTCGCCTTAATATCCTTCAAAGCAACTTATAAGTTCAAAGGTCTCATAAACGTATCCGGTTTTCATGTAGACCCAGGCTGGAGCGGAAGACTAACTTTTTCGGTCTATAATGCAGGACCGCTAGACATCACCTTAGAGAAGGGAGACGCTTTCGCGCTCATCTGGTTTGCAGACCTCGACCGTGTCTCTAGCGATAAGTACAAAAAGAAACCAACCACACCGTTGCCGAAGACTCTTAACAGCAATCTCATTTCCAACATGACTGGAGAAGTCTTCTCCCCCACCAAGCTTAAAAGTGAAATTGACGCCTTAAAGAAAGAAATATTAACCCTTGAAAGCAAAATAGTTACAAGATACTCAACTGTAATTTTTGCAATATTTATTGCAATCCTAGGCTTCGGCATGAAAGATATAATTTTTAAGGCCATAAATGACTTTACTGGCACACAGCTTCTTGCCGTCCAACAAACCACCCCCCTCGAATCAGGCCCACAAAAAGAAACTGTCAGCGATAGCAAATAGAGGACCCGAGGGATAGAGCATGCACATACACATATATGTAAAGCTTGGCTTTTGGCAGCGACTCGGAATTGCTTTAACACTTATATCTGCAGCTGGTTTAATATTTTTTATTATACGACACGCCCCTACCCAAGCAGATGTCTTCCCGTGCCTAGCACAGATCGAAGACATTAAAACCACCACCACACAACCTCAAGTAATACTAGATAAATGCAAGGCAGAAATCATCACATCAGCAGTTAAAGTTCAGCAACTCAGCTTCACCGTTAAAAGCATCCTAGTATGGCTAGGAACAGTTTTTGCTATTTACGGACTCTTCCTTGGAGTCTTTTGGGTATGGACAGGAAAGACAAAATAACACCCATCACAGATACAAATTTATACCCAATAAACCAAGAGAGAACCTAAATTTTTCTCAGATACACCCATTGGCATCGCCCCATATAGCCCAGTGAAAGCGCTTCTGTGTGAAACGAACGTATCGACGCAGCTATACTGCTTAGCACCTGACGCCATCGTTCGAAGCCCACCAACCGAGCTCTCGAAAAGTCACCATTAACCTATCGGATATTAACCCTTAGCCCTGCGATCCAGCGCTACCTCATGCCCATAATGCATCACTTCGTGAGTAATATGAGGCATGTGAACATCTAAGGCGGCGCAACGTAAATAGAAATTAACTATGCTTGAACCATGCTCGGCTATGGTTAAATACCTTGAAGAATGCCCCTCTGTAGAGAAAAAGTGTGAAGGCTATAAACCCGAAAAACCAACCAGCTTTAAAGGCAGGCGAAAGGAGTCCGCCACACACATCTCATGCGCCATCATATATTCACCCAATTCGGGTAACCCCAGTTTTCGACAGCTACTGGAGGTTCGCCGCCGAACGGCAAAGCGTGTTCCGTCAAAGACTAGAGGGACAACCTGCCCCATGGACCAGCGACCCAGTGATTGGCACTCACAAGTTCACAAACGCATATCGTGCCTCGGATCGCGTCAGCCAATTCCTAATAAGAAATGTCATTTATCGCCAAGATCTCCCTAACTCTCCGCCCGAGGTAATTTTCCGCATTTTACTCTTCAAGCTTTTCAATAAGATTGAAACATGGAAATTACTTGAACACACACTTGGCGAAATAACCTATAAAAACTACAATTTTGATCACTACGATACAATTCTAAGCCAAGCAATGAGTGCCGGAGACAGAATCTATTCTGCAGCATATATAATGCCATCTAGCGGCTCGGTCTTTGGTCATACTGCCAAGCATCAAAACCACCTTCGCTTGCTAGAATACATGATGAAGGACGGCATTGCCGGGAAGCTGTCAAAGCAAAAAAAAATGCAGGGCGCATTTGAGCTTTTAAAGAGCTACCCATCAATTGGTAACTTTCTTGCATACCAATTTGTGACTGACATTAACTATAGCGAAGTTACCGATTTCTCCGAAATGGACTTCGTCGTACCTGGACCTGGAGCACTCGACGGAATACGAAAATGTTTCACTGATAAGGCGAACCTCAACGAAGCTCAATTAATACGCCTGATGGCGGATAATCAGGAACAGGAATTTGAACGCCTCGGTATTAAATTTCAATCCTTATGGGGGCGTAGGCTTCAACTAATCGACTGCCAAAATTTATTTTGTGAAGTCGACAAGTATGCACGAGTCGCACACCCTGACGTAGCTGGCATTTCTGGTCGCACTCGGATTAAACAGAAATTCGCCCCAACTGGAGCTCTGGAGATACCTTGGTACCCGCCTAAATGGGGTATAAACTCCAAGATTGCAGCGGACCTGCTAGTTACGCCTACAGCACTGAATACATCACCTTCACAGGCAAAGCTTAACTTAGGAAACCGATGAGTAACTTAGACTATTGCTAAGGGGGGCACTGAAATGAGTAAATCTGAAAACCGGAGACATTTATTTATCAGCCACCACCATCGCGACGATGCCTTAGTTGATAAGTTCACCAGTCTACTTGGGTCAAAAGGGTGGGATGTGCGAAATAGCTCCATCAGAGCTAAGCCGGAAAATCAAGAGCGCCTAGAAAAAGGCATGATCAAAGAAGCAACGCTTAAGCGGCTACTACGCATGAAAGTATCTTGGGCGTCTACAGTCGTGGTCTTAATAGGTCAGCAGACGCATCAACGACCATGGGTTAATTGGGAAATTGACCAGGCACATGCCCAAGGTAAAAGAATCGTCGGCGTCTTTGAGCAAGGAGGTAAAGAATCAGACATACCAAAGAGTCTAGAGAAATATGCCTCGGCAATTGTGGGGTGGAACTCAAACAGCATCCAACAAGCTATTGATAACGGAGAAAATACTTTCCAAAAACCTGACGGCTCCACACGCTCGACCGTAAATGCCTCAGCGAACACCGAGTGTTAGATATGCCTAATGCTTACATATATGTGGTTGATCGCGACTTCGGCTTTGCCCCTAATCCATTCCATAACATGTGCACACTTGCGACATGCAAGCCGGACATAAGACGAGTTGCCAAAGTCGGTGACTGGATCATAGGAATGGGTGGACGCCGGCTAAAGGCGACCGGGAGATGTATATTTGCAATGGAGATATCTAAATCAATTACATTTGATGAGTACTGGGAGGATCCGGCATATCGCGACAAGAAGCCGCTACGTAACGGCAGCATGAAAACGATTGTTGGGGACAACATCTATCACAGAGCCGGAGAAAAATGGCAGCAATCAAACTCTCACCACAGTCATCCAGACGGCTCTCCCAACCTACACAACATATTAAATGACACAAAAACCAACGCCGTACTTATATCTGATAATTTCTTTTACTTTGGCGCTGCAGCCATTGCAATCCCTACCCTGCTACTTGAACGGTTAGGCTACCGCAACTCAAGAGGCCACAGAAAGTTTACTCTTGCACAAGCGCAGCCTCTTTTATCCTATCTGACTAGCAATTTTCGTCCCAACATCTTATACGGAGACCCATTTGATTTTGAGTCAGCGAAATCAAGATACTCGGTAGAGAATAACAAAATAACTCCTCATACCTAGCCCACCACAACGCAATCTCACCATGGCTCGCTAATAGCGGCCCACAACTCACGTCATCTTTTTTCCACACTCGATATAATATAATACATCCTATTTCTATACCCGATAAGCCTCTTGTTAACCGCCAATAAATCAGCAGAAAGCTCTTCATATCGAGGATACTTTTTCTGAAGCGCCTGAGGCTCAATATCATGGTTATCTGATACGCTTAGCTCGCGTTCATACCATCTACGATAGCGCGCCTGCCAATGTGTAAGGTGAGGGCGCAAACCCTGGTTTAAAACATCGATAGATAATCTAATAATCATTTCAGTTTCCTTCCTTTGAAACTTCGACACTGGAACGTCCTTTATCAACTCCCTGGTGACAGAAAAGAAACTAAACCAGGAGTCATAGACTTCGGAAATGACATCATTATCGAGATCAATCGGCAGTCCTATTTTCCTAGTACTCAACTCAACCCAAACCTTGTAAGCAATTTGCTTGTCAACAATATTCGGCCGCAGCTTAATTTTTTGCTCCCCAATCCCAAGCTCTGCCTCATCAATTTCATAATCAGCTATCCCACTCTGGGAAAGCATCCACCTTATAACTAGAACAGCAACCAAAACTGCCAAGATAAGAACGAACACCCAAGGAGACACCTCCAAAGTAAGTCGAAAATCAGAGTCAATTAATATTTTTACTAGAGACAAATTTTCTGGTTTATCGTCCATGGCTTCTTCTTTATCTATTAGATACCAGACCACACATTTTAACCTAAATAGCATGCCCCAATGAGCGGTTCTCCGTCACTTCCCCAACACTGCTCAGGCTTGACTCCTTCCATCAAACCTCACTCAGCACCTAAACAAACTATGGCTGCGCTATCCTCCGCGTAATTTCATCCTTTTGCATTACGGGATCAATAGATAGCCTTCTAACCGGAGGTCTGTGTATACGGTCGCACAACTCCTGATTCTGGCTGCTACCTGCTTGCGAGTCTCTATGGCTGCGCCACACCACAACCTTTAGCAATACCAAGCCCCCCTGCCGAGATACAAACAGTGAGTAGCTGCCCAAAGATCCTGCATCAATACGTCGTCTGGAATGTAGGTCGTGGCGTCGACAGCATCGTAGACCTGCCCTAGCCCGAAGCTCTTCGCGAGAGAGTCACCGACGACGACGCTAAGGCTCATGATAGATAACGACTGGTATCTGAAGCCTCAACAGTAGAATAATCAGTACACTAGCGGTACAGTGACCAGCTTTTGCAGGCTTCGCAAAATTTCGCTCAACCCCAGTAACGACGCTACCTTCAGCTTATTTTACTTGCACGAAGCTACTCACGGTTTTACTGGACTTGAGGCGTTTCTAGGCAACTCATAATCCTTTGGTCCACGGTTCGAGTCCGTGTGGGCCCACCACCTTCAAAGCCGCGCACTGCTCGGCTTCAAGCTTTTTGGTCTGCCCCGCCGCGAGTGCCTTCCAGCGGCTGGCCATGTCCCCTACCGCGTTTTCGAGCTTGGTCAGCTCACGATCCTTCGAATGCGTTAGCCAAACGTCTGCATGAACGGAACGGTACATTGCCTGGTTGCCGCTACCACATGCGGGGTCTGCTCGCACAGCTCAGGCGAGCGGGCCAACAGCCGCTCCAGTGCTTGCAACTGCTTGCGGATCACTTCTGTTGGCCGAGCTACATCGCAGACCTGGGCGAACTCCAGCAGCCCCTGTCGCGAGGCAAAGAGGGTCTTGTTGCCTACGACATCCAGTGCCAGTACATCTTCCGGGATATAAGCCGTGGTGTTGACGATGTCGTAGGCCGGTGCCAGGCGCAATTCGCAGCAGTGCTGGCGGCAGGTTTCCAGCACCTGCCGATAGGTCTCTACCGTTGCACCGGCGAGCCGTGCTGCAGGTCACAGGCTTCTGTGTCGATCGCCCCCCACTGCGCGATCAATTGCAGGATGTCGGCGGCAGCATCGCAAGTTTCGGCGAAGGCGAACTGCCACTGGCGGAGCGGAATCCGATGGACGTGGCGGCCCTGCTCGCAGCCTGGCCGTGGGAAGGCGCGCTTATCAGGAAACGTCCGAAGTGCGGACGATATCGACTCCATCGCCAACGCGGTAACTTCGAAGTACCTAAACCTTCATGAAACTGCAACTTCCAACTCTACCGACAGCTCTGGAAGTACATCCTCGGTATTTTCCAGGCCCCTAACCAAAGTCTGGATCGTTTCGTCACAGGAAACGCTGGAGCACCTTTTCCAGAGCGCTTCGAACAATCGATAAAAATAAAATCCAAATAATCAGACGCAGTTCAAAAACAACTAGAACAGATAGTTTCTCCACCTTTCCCAACATGCTCCCCTCGCCTTGACTCGTTCGACGCAACGGGTCGTCCGCGCGTATTCCCGGCACTGCCCGAGGCGCATTCCCTGTTCGACGTGATACCAGGCGCCCCATAACAATCCGCGCGCCTTTCGCGGGCCAACAGCGCCAGAAGTGAGCCTGTCCACCACTGCATATCCCTCACGGCAAGGAGAGAACATGAGTCGCTCACCCACGACACGCCAGCGTGCGCTACTGGCCGGCGTCTGCCTGGCGGGCGCGCTGTCCGCCCAGGCGGCCACCCAGGAAGAGATCCTCGACGCGGCGCTGGTCAGCGGAGATTCCTCGCAATTGACCGACAGCCACCTGGTCGCCCTGCGCCTGCAACGGCAGGTCGAAGGCATTCGCCAGAGCCGCACGCAACTGCTCGACGGTCTCTACCAGGACCTCAGCCAGGCCTACGATCCCGGTGCTTCCAGCCAGTGGATCGTGCCGGCCAACCCGGACAGCACGCTGCCCTTCCTGGTCGGCGACAAGGAACGCGTGCTGGCCAGCCTGAGCCTGGAAGCAGGCGGTCGCGGCCTGGCCTACGGGAGCAACGTACTCACGAAACTGGGCGGGACCAATGCCGCCCATGCGCCGCTACTGAAACGGGCGGTGCAGTGGCTGGTGAATGGCGATCCGGACGTGGCCACGGCCCCGGACTTCAAGATCAGCGTGGTCGGGGTGGACAAGACCTCCACCCTCAACGGCCTGAAGAGCGCCGGCCTGCAACCGGCGGACGCCGCCTGCAACGCGCTGACCGATGCCAGCTGCGCCAGCTCCAGCAAGCTGCTGGTGCTCGGCAACGGTGCCAGCGCCGGCAACCTGAGCAGCACAGTGCGCGCACGCCTACAGGCCGGCCTGCCGATCCTCTTCGTGCATACCAGCGGCTGGGGCCAGAACGCCACCGGCCAGCAGATCCTCGCCGGACTGGGCTTGCAGGAAGGCCCTTACGGCGGCAACTACTGGGACAATGACAAGGTGCCAGGTAGCCGGACCCGGGCACGCTCGGTTGAGCTGGCCAGCGCCTACGGCCAGGACCCGGCGCTGCTGCAGAAGATCGTCGACGGCAGCTGGCGCACGGACTACGACTGGTCGAAGTGCACGACCTTCGTCGGCCGCACCAGCTGCGACGACGTGCCGGGGCTGAACGACTTCAGCAAGCGCGTGGACGTGTTGAAAGGCGCCTTCGACAGCTACAACCAGAAGGCCCAGAACCTCTTCGCCGTGCCCGGCACCACCTCGCTGCGGCTCTGGCTGCTGTGGGCCGACGCGGTGCGGCAGAACGTCCGCTACCCCATGGACAAGGCTGCCGACGCGGCGCGCTTCCAGGAAGCCTTCGTCGCCGACGCCATCGTCGGCTACGTGCGCGAGGCCGGCGCGGCGCAGAAGGAGCTGGGCAGCTACGCCGGCCAGCGCCAGCAGTCGATGCCGGTATCGAGCAGCGAAGAAACCCTGACCCTTACCCTGCCGTCGGCCCAGGGTTCCACCGCCATCGGCCGCATGGCGGCGCCGGGCAAGCGCCTGAGCATCCGCATCGAAGACGCTGGCCAGGCCAGCCTGGCGGTCGGGCTGAACACCCAGCGCATCGGCTCGACGCGGCTGTGGAATACCCGCCAGTATGACCGCCCGCGCTTCCTCAAGAGTCCGGACATCAAGCTCCAGGCAAACCAGTCGGTGGCGCTGGTATCGCCCTACGGCGGCTTGTTGCAACTGGTCTACAGCGGCGCCACGCCGGGACAGACGGTAACCGTCAAGGTAACCGGTGCGGCCAGCCAACCGTTCCTCGACATCCAGCCGGGCGAGGACAGCAGCCAGGCGATTGCCGACTTCATCCAGGCGCTGGACGCCGACAAGGCCGACTGGCTGGAGATCCGCAGCGGCTCGGTGGAGGTCCACGCCAAGGTGGAGAAGGTCCGTGGCTCGATCGACAAGGACTATGGCGGCGACGTCCAGCGCTTCATCCGTGAGTTGAACGAGGTGTTCATCGACGACGCCTACACCCTGGCCGGCTTCGCCATTCCCAACCAGGCGAAGACTCCGGCAATCCAGCAGGAATGCGCGGCGCGCGGCTGGGACTGCGACAGCGAGACCCTGCACAAGCTGCCCGGCACCCAGCACATCAACGTCGACCAGTACGCCCAGTGCGGCGGCGGTTGCAGCGGCAACCCCTACGACCAGACCTGGGGTCTGAACCCGCGTGGCTGGGGCGAAAGCCATGAGCTGGGCCACAACCTGCAAGTGAATCGACTGAAGGTCTACGGTGGACGCTCGGGCGAGATCTCCAACCAGATCTTCCCGTTGCACAAGGACTGGCGCGTGCTCCGCGAGTTCGGGCAGAACCTGGACGATACGCGGGTCAACTACCGCAACGCCTACGACCTGATCGTCGCCGGGCGCGCCGAGTCCGATCCGCTGGCAGGCGTATACAAGCGCCTGTGGGAAGACCCGGGCACCTACGCGCTGAATGGCGAGCGGATGGCCTTCTATACCCAGTGGGTGCACTACTGGGCCGACCTGAAGAACGATCCGCTGCAGGGTTGGGACATCTGGACCCTGCTCTACCTGCACCAGCGCCAGGTGGACAAGTCCGACTGGGACGCCAACAAGGCCGCTCTCGGCTACGCCAGCTACGCGCAGCGCCCGGGCAACAGCGGCGACGCCAGCAGCACCGACGGCAACGACAACCTGCTGATCGGCCTGTCCTGGCTGACCCAGCGCGACCAGCGCCCGACCTTCGCGCTCTGGGGCATCCGCACCTCGGCGGCGGCCCAGGCACAGGTGGCGGCCTATGGCTTCACCGAGCAGCCGGCGTTCTTCTATGCCAACAACCGGACCAACGAGCACGCCACGGTGAAACGCCTGGACATGAGCCAGGGCTCGCCGGCGTGGCCGTTTCCCTGAGCCGTAGATAAAGGGGGACTGGCGCGGCGCGGTGGCGCTGGCTCCGAGCCAGACCTCGCGCCGCCTTCTCCCTGAAGGGACAGGGGTTCGGCCGTGCCCGCGAGCAATGCCGTGCTTCCGGTATGCAAGGCCGAAATCCCACTCCCGCCCTACCTGCCACCCACCTGCGCAATAATGAGCCCCTTCCACCAGCAAGGACCGCTCATGACCGACCGCCTTCCCTGCCGCGCCTGCGGCCATCTCATCCTCCCGACCACGGCGGCGAGGAACGACGGACTGTGCATGCCTTGCAAGGGCGGCTACCGGCAGAACATCGAGGATGGCAAGCGTTTCCACGAGGACCGACGGCGCTACCTGGCGAGTCCGCAGACGCTGTGCTGGAGCGCACTGGTGAATCGCGTCTACGACGGCCGCGAGGGATTCGCCGGGCTGTCGCCGGCCGAGCGGACCTACTACGCGGTAAGCGTGCTCAGCGGCGAAGTGCACAACGGCGGCTTCGACCAGTACTTCGGCAACTCCTCCGGCGACCACTACCAGGCGGCACGCGCGGGCCTGCGCGAATTGGAGGCGGAGGACGCCCTGGCCCTGCTGGAGCGAGCCGCCGCCCTGCTGTTCGGCGACGCTCCGGTGCCAGTCTCCCAGGCCGAACGCCAGTTGCGCATGCCGACCTGGGCCGATGAACCCGACCGCAACTGCGAAGCGGCCCTGGATGCGCTGGACACGCGCTTCTACGCCCTGGCCGATGCGCTTGGCGAACGCCTGCTGGCCCATGCCCGCCGTCATGCATTGTTCGCCCAGGACGAAACCGATGAAGCCTGAATTGGATGCCCTCGAAGCCTGGCTCGGACGACCGTTGCCGGCTGCCTTCGTCGCCGCGCTGGAGCAGCACGGCGGTCGTCTCGTCGAGCCGGGCCTGCTGCTCTACGCCGCCGACGAGTTGCTGGAACGCAACCGGACCTTCGAGACCTCTCTCTACTACCCCGGCTACCTGGCCATAGGCGACGACAGCGGCGGTCGCGCCGTGATGATGGCGCTGGGCGGCCACCGGCAGGCGCTGTTCCTGGTCGACCATGGCGCGATGACGCCGGACTGCTTCGAACCCCTGGCACCCAACCTGGAGGCCTGGCTGGAAGCCGGGCCCTGCCTCCCCGAATGACGGAGAAACGCCCATGATTCCTTTCGGCCTCAGCCCCGAACAATTCCGCGAGCGCTACCGCCGCGACCTGCAACGCGCCGCGCCGGGCGTGATCCAGCGCCTGCGCGAGCTGCTCCGGCAACCACTGGAGGAAGGACTGCGCGACGGCGAGATCCAACTGTTCCTCGGCGAGGACGGACGCGACGCAGCGGAAGCGTGGCTGTACCTGAGTGGCGCCAGCAACCGGGTAGACGCCAGCGACCCGCGCCTGTTTCCCGGCAAGGCGCTGGACCTGGCGCTCGGCCTGGGACATGCCCCGGATTTCGACGAAGCCTATTTCGCCGACGGCTTCGGCGGCGTCGATCTGCTCGCCGATACGCTGAAAGCCTGGTTCGCCGAGTGCTGGTGGAAGGCCGGCGGCTGGGCCTGGCCGATCCCGCTGTGGCTGCACGTACACGATGGCTTCGGCGACGGCCGTGGCATTCCCCTCACCGAACGCTGCTGAACAGGGAGACCGCGCATGGAACTGATCCGCAACCTGGACGATGCGAACATGGGCGAAGTGTATTGGCGCCTGTACCGGCGCTACATCAGCCTGTTCATCGAGAACGAGGCCGACGACGCCTACGCCTGGCGCTGCGCCCGAGCCCTCGACGAACTGGATGACGCCGTGATCGAGCGGCTTTGTGCCGCCAGCCTGCGCTACCGCGCCGCGCGCCTGGAGCGGCTGGGCGAGTCTGCGGAGACAGTCGCGCCGGCGCGCGCGGTGCTGGAACGGATCGAGCCGGGCGAGTTGATCGTGCCCGACCCGGAACAGGGCGACGAAGCGGTGATCCACCTGTCGCTGAACTGCGAATGGGACCGCGAACACGGTATGGAATGGATCATACGGGGCGGCGAGGTGCTCTACGTCGGCCCCTTCCACGGCGAAGACCCGTGGCGGGACTTCACCGCGAAGGAGCCATGGAACTACGCCTGAGCAGGAGCCTCAACGCTTGGCGATGATGTACACCGCGTGAACGATGCCCGGGATGTAGCCGAGCAGGGTGAGCAGGATGTTCAGCCAGAAGGCGCCGCCGAAGCCGACTTGCAGGAATACGCCCAGCGGCGGCAGGAGGATGGCGATGAGGATGCGGATCAGGTCCATGCACGGAACTCCTTGGTCCAGGGATCGATACGATATCCGGCGTATGAGCCGGCGTTCTTTCGCGTCACCCTATGACTGACTCCCGACGATCGCGCAGGGTTCAACCGCAACGGCACTCGCCGTTCGCCGCGCGCGGCAGTACGCTTGCGCCTACGCTCATGCGAGCGGTCGTCCCGCAAGGAATCTTCATGTCTGACCTGTCCCCGCGCCCCGCCTTCTGGCCGTACCTGCCGGGCTACGCCCTGCTGCTGCTCTCGGTGCTGCTCTGCGCCAGCGGCAGCTACCGTTTCGTCACGCCGCTGCCGCTGGCCGACGGTGCCGACCTGGTCTACCTCAGCCAGGGCCTGGCCCTTCTGCCACTGGGCACCGGGCTGGTGGGGCTGCTCGCCGGCTTTCTCCTGCACGTGCGCGGGCGCTGGCTCGGCGCCCTGCTGAGCCTGCTGCCGACGGCGCTGATCTGCGCCTGGAACCTGTACAACTACGCGGCGCACGGCGACGAGGCCCTGTCGCCGAGCTTCGCCCGATACGCCCAGGCATTGCTCGGCACGCTGTTGCTCGGCGGCGTGCTGGGCCTGATCGACCTGCTCCACCGCAGACCCTCGGCGTTGCTGCGCCGGGGCCTGCTGGTGCTCGGCTGGCTGGCGCTGGCGGGCTGGCTGGCGCTGCTGTTCTACCTGCAGCGCCTGTACGGTCTCACTTTTTGAACTGGTCGTAGGCTTCCAGCGCGCGCAGCGAATAGACGTAGGCGGCGCCAGCATTCAGGGAGATGGCGGTGGCCAGGGTCTGGGCGATTTCCGCCTCGCTGGCGCCGGCCTTCAGCGCGGCCTCGGTGTGTACGCCGATGCAACCGTCGCAACGGGTGGTGATGGCCACGGCGATGGAAATCAGTTCGCGGGTCTTGGCGTCCAGCGCACCCTCGGCGCTGGCTTCCTCCAGCGCGCCGTAGGCGGCGAGCATCTTCGGGTGTTGCTTGCCCAAGGCGCCGAAGGCTTTCTTCACGGCGGGGACGAACTCGGTCCAGTTGTTCAGCATGGTGATATTCTCCGTGGCTTTCGCGCCGGGAGTGGCGCGTCGGGTTACCAGTCTCGACCAGTCTGGCCCGCGGCGCCTGCCCATGCGTCTCTACTTTCGACCTGATCGGCTCATCCCATGGACCCACTCGACCGGCTCATCCAGCTCGCCAACCTGCAGGGCCGTCTCGACCAGCGCTGCCAGCTGCAAGGCAGCTGGGCGCTGGAGCATCCGCAGGCGGTGCCCGGCGAGGCGACCTTCCATATCGTCATGGCCGGCACCTGCCACTGCGAATTCCTCGACGGCAGTCGCCTCGACCTGCACCCCGGCGACCTGATCCTGTTGCCGCGCGGCACCCCGCACCTGCTGCGCAGCGACAGCCCGGCGCACCCCTGCGAACCCACGGTCGAGCGCCAGGGCAGCATTCCGCTGTACCAGTTGAACGGCCCCGGCGAAGCCCTCGACATGCTCTGCGGCAGCTACCGCTATCACGCCGGTGCCAGCCTGTTCGGCGCTCTTCCCGAGCGCCTGCTGGTGCACATGGACGAATCGACCCAGCAGCCCCTGCGCGCGCTGATCGCCCTGATGCGCCAGGAGGCCGAGAGCACCCGCAGCGGCGCCCGCTCGATCATCGACGCGCTGGCCACCGCGCTGTTCGCCCTGACCCTGCGCGCCTACCTGGATCGCCAGCCGCTCGGCGACGGCCTGTTCGGCCTGCTCGGCGATGCCCGTCTGGGAAGGGCCCTGCAGGTCATGCTGGAGTGCCCGGAGCAAGCCTGGACCGTGGAACGACTGGCGCAACAGGCGGCGATGTCGCGGGCCAGTTTCGTCCGCGCCTTCTCCGCCCTGGCCGGCACCTCGCCATGGAGCCTGCTGACCCGGATCCGCATGGAAAAGGCCCGCGGCCTGCTGCGACAGACACAGATGAGCCTGCTGGATATCGCCGCCGAGACCGGCTACCAGTCGGAGGCGGCGTTCTCGCGCAACTTCCGCCAGGCCTTCGGCGAATCGCCCGGCCGCTTCCGCCGCCAGGCCGACGCTTCTCGCTGAAAGCGCTACCGGCGCATATTTACGCGAGCCGGCGCTATGCGATACGCATGATTTTCGCAACATCCTGTACGAAATCACGGACAGTCCGGCTACACTATGCTTTCCCGGCAAGGAGGCGCGGGGGTACTTGTCGCGGCACCCACTCTCCCGCTTTACCAGTACGCCCAGGAGGCAAACATGGAATGGTTTCTGAAATGCGTGAAGGAACACTACTTCGACTTCAACGGGCGTGCCCGTCGCAAGGAATACTGGATGTTCACCCTGGTGAACATCATCATCTCCGTCGCGCTGAGCGTCGTGCTCGGCCTGATCAGTGAAAAACTCCTGCCGATCGCCAACCTCTACTCGCTCGCCGTGCTGCTGCCGGCCCTGGGCGTGACTGCCCGCCGCCTGCACGACATCAACAAGAGCGGCTGGTGGATGCTGATCGCGCTGATCCCGATCGTCGGCCTGTACCTGATCTACCTGCTGGCCAAGGACAGCGACGCCGGCCAGAACCAGTACGGCCAGAACCCGAAAGGCATCGCCTGATTCCTTCCCGCCGGGCCGCACGGCCCGGCGTTCTCCCTTCCCGGTTTTCCTTCCCGCCCCTGCCCGGGGTTAGAATGCCTCGCTCCCACTCCGGCGCCCTGCGCCCACGCCCGCAGCGAGGTAGCCCATGCCCCACCCCATCGACGCACTGATTTCCGATTGCGACGGCGTCCTGGTCGACAGCGAGGTCATCGCCGAACGCGTGATGTACGAGGCGCTCAGCGCCTACGCGCCGCTGGACGAGTTGCAGCGCCTGCTGGAAGGCACCTTCGGCCTGACCAGCCGCGACATCCTCGATCGGGTCGAGAAGCACTTCGGCCTGCGCATCCCCGACAGCTTCAACCGCGAGGTGCGCCAGCGCAGCGAGGAGATGGTCGCCCAGGTCCAACCCATTCCCGGCGCACGCGAGGCGCTGCTGGCCCTGGACCTGCCCGTCGCGGTGGCCTCCAACAGCCGCCGCCACAGCCTGGAGCGCTCGCTGGCGCGCGCCGGGCTCAGCGAACTGATCGGCGAGCGCCTGGCCAGCGCCGACATGGTCGTCCTGCCCAAGCCGGCGCCGGACGTCTACCTGTACGCCGCCAGCCTGCTCGGCGTCGCGCCCGAGCGCTGCCTGGTGGTGGAAGACAGCAGCACCGGCACCCGCGCCGCGCTCGCCGCAGGGATGCGGGTGATCGGCTTCGTCGGCGCCGGACACATTCCCGCCGGGCACGCCGATGTACTGCGCGAGCTGGGCGCCATCGCCATCGTCGAGCACATGCGCGAACTGCCGGAGACCGTGGCGCGCCTGCGCCGCGAGAGCCGTGTGGCGCTGGGAACGCCGTAACCGGGCGTCAGAGACTCTTCCAGGTCAGGTACACCCGCAAGTCGAACTCCAACTGGTGATAGTCCGGCAGCATGTACTGGCAGAGCTGGTAGAACGCCTTGTTGTGCTCGCTTTCCTTCAGGTGGGCGAGTTCGTGGACGACGATCATCCGCAGGAACTCCGGGGCGGCATCCTTGAACAGCGAGGCCACGCGAATTTCCTTCTTCGCCTTGAGCCTGCCGCCCTGCACCCGCGAGATCGCGGTGTGCAAGCCGAGGGCGCGCTGGACCACGTCGAGCTTGTTGTCGTAGAGCACCTTGTCCAGGCCCGGCGCATTGCGCAGGTGTTCCTGCTTGAGGTCCATGGTGAAGGCGTAGAGCGCCTTGTCGCTCTGCACATCGTGACGCCCCGGGTAGCGCCGCTCGAGGTACTCGCCCAGGCGGTTCTCGGCGATCAGTTGGCGGACCTGGTCCTGCAGCGACGCGGGGTAGGCCTGGAGATACTTGAGCGGGGTCATGCGCGGGTCCGGCGGTTCGCGGAAAACGCCCAGTGTACCGCGTCGGGAGCTCCGGCGGCCGGCCGCCGCTTCGGGTAAGATGCGCGCCGTTTCCGATGAGCGGGGTGGGACAGTGGCAAGTACAGATGTGCTGATCGTTGGCGCCGGCGCGGCCGGGCTGATGTGCGCGATGACGGCGGCCGGACGCGGGCGCCGCGTGCGGGTGCTCGACCACGCCAACAAGGCCGGCAAGAAGATCCTCATGTCCGGCGGCGGGCGCTGCAATTTCACCAACCTGTACACCGAGCCGGCCAACTTCCTTTCGCGCAACCCGCACTTCTGCAAGTCGGCGCTGGCCCGCTACACCCAGTGGGACTTCATCGGCCTGGTGGCCAGGCACCAGGTGCCGTACCACGAGAAGAAACTCGGCCAGCTGTTCTGCGACAACAAGTCCAGCGACATCCTCGAGATGCTCCTGCGCGAATGCGCCGAGGCCGGCGCGGAAATCCTGCTGGACACCTCGATCGAGGAGATCGCCCGCGACGACGCCGGCTACCGCCTGCGTACCAGCGCCGGCGAGATGCGCTGCGAGTCGCTGGTGATCGCCAGCGGCGGCCTGTCGATCCCGACCCTCGGCGCCAGCGGTTTCGGCTACCAGGTGGCGCGCCAGTTCGGCCATGAGGTGCTGCCGACCCGCGCCGGGCTGGTGCCGTTCACCATCACCGACCAGTTGAAGGAGCTGTGCGCCGAGCTTTCCGGCACCTCGGTGGATTGCCGGGTGAGCTGCAACGGCCAGGCGTTCCGCGAGAACCTGCTGTTCACCCACCGCGGCCTCAGCGGCCCGGCGATGTTGCAGATTTCCTCCTACTGGCAACCGGGCGATACCTTGGAAATCGACCTGCTGCCGGACCACGACGCCAGCGAATGGCTGGCGCAGCAACAGCGCGAACGTCCCAACAGCGAGCTGAAGACTTTGCTCGCCGAGCTGTTCACCAAGAAGCTCGCCGGCCTGCTGGCCGACCGCTGGTTCGTCTCCAAGCCGATGAAGCAGTACACCCCGGCCGAGCTGGCGGGTATCGCCGGGCAACTTTCGGCCTGGCGGGTCACGCCCTCGGGCACCGAGGGCTACCGCACCGCCGAAGTGACCCTGGGCGGGGTGAGCACCGACGAAGTGTCGTCGAAGACCATGGAGTCGCAGCGCTCGCCGGGGCTGTATTTCGTCGGCGAAGTACTGGACGTCAGCGGCCACCTCGGTGGCTTCAACTTCCAGTGGGCCTGGGCCTCGGGCTACGCGGCGGGGCAGTACGCCTAGCGCGCCTCGGCCAGATAGGCCTCGGTGCGATAGGGCAGCGCTACCTGCTCCTTCCCCTTGAGCGCCGGGTGGCTGGCGACCAGCTCGCGCAATTGCGTCGCCACGGCGTTCTTTTCCGTCTCCGCCAAGGCGGCGATGAAGCTCACCGAAAGGAAGCGCGAGACGATCACCTGCTCCGGCGGGCCGACATGCTCATGGACGAAGGTGGACAGTCGCAGCGGTCCGAAGGGCGCCCGCTCGAACGGCCGACGCCAGTCGCCCTTGTAGAAGCGCGGCGCATCGCCTTCGTAGGGGGTGATGATGCGGGTGATCTCGGCGACCCAGTCCAGCGACTCGTCACGCACGTTCCACACCAGCCCCAGCCTGCCTTCCGCCGTCAGCACCCGGCGCATTTCCTCCAGCGCCTCTTCGCTGGCGAACCAGTGGAAGGCCTGCGCGCACACCAGGGCGTCGGCGAAGCCGTTGGCCAGCGGAATCGACTGGGCGCTACCGGCCAGCGCCCGGACCTGCGGCAAGGCTTCGGTGAGCTGGGCGCGCATCGCATCCACCGGCTCCACCGCGACCACCCGCGCGCCGGTATGGGCCAGCAGGCGGGTGAACTTGCCGGTGCCGGCGCCGAGGTCCACCGCGACGGTCTGCGGACGCAGGCCAAGGGCATCGCGCAGCCAGCCGGAGAGCGCTTCCGGGTACTCGGGCCGACCCTCGGCGTAACGCCGGGCCTCGGCGCTGAAACCTTGCTGGGCGGCGGTATGTACGGACGACATGGCAGGCCTCCTGGGCGGCAGGGAAAGCCCGGGTATAGCACAGCGGACTTTTCCCGAGGCATCCGACGAACGGCCACGCGCCTTGAGCGGCGTGGCTTGCAGCCATTGGTCAGGGGCTTCGGGCGGATCGCCGGGCAGGGGTTATTGTCGATCCGGAGCCCCGTCCGACGACCAGGGGGAAACGTTTCCGGCATGCGCCGGTGTCCCCCCGTCATAACAAGGAGTCAGCCATGAACAACGAAGTCAGCGCCATCCGCCAACTGATCGAGGACTGGCGAACCGCCGTGCGCGCCAGCGACGTGCCGCGCATCGTCTCGTACTACGCGGAGGACATCGTCGCCTTCGACGCCATCCTGCAATTGCAATTCAAGGGGCGCGACGCCTACCAGAAGCACTGGCAGGCCTGCACCGAGATGTGCAAGGGGCCGATGACCTTCGATATCGCCGAACTGCAGATCCATGCCGACCCGCAGGTCGCCTTCGCCCACTACCTCTGCCACTGCGGCGGCACCGGCCCGGACGGCCAGCCGCACTCCTCGTGGATGCGGGTCAGCGCCGGCTACCGCAAGCAGGATGGCCAGTGGAGGGTGGTCCACGAGCATTTCTCGGCGCCGTTCGACATGGACGGCAAGGCGCTGTTCGACCTGCAGCCTTGAATCAGCGTCGCGCGGCGGTCGCCGCCGGGTCGACGCAGCGTTTCACCGCGCGCGGGCTGAGCAGCGAGCAAGGCTTGCCGGCCAGGTAGCTGCGGTAGACCTTCAGCAGCGTCGCCTGGCTGTAGCGGCAGCCCTTGCCGCTCCTGCGCAGGCAGGGGCTCGCGAATTCGAAGCGGCCGTTGACCGGCTCGGCCAGCTGGATGCGCAACGCCGGCCAGGTGGAGCGCGGCGGCGCCGGCGGGGTTTCCAGCCGGCGACCGTCGCGCACCACCAGTTCGCCGCCGGCCTCTGCATAGTCGAAGACGAACAGCAGGGTGCGCGAAGTCTTGGTCGTGCAGTCGCTGCGCGCCAGGCAGTCCTGCGGATCGGCGGGATCGCGCGCCACGCTCGGCGCCGGGGCTTCGACGGCATCGCGGGACGGCGCGTGCAGGCCGGCGCAACCGGCCAGCAGCAGGAAGGGCAGGAGCAGGATCCAGCGGCGCATGGGATTTTCCTTCGGCCGGATGTGCAAGAGCCCCGACCAGCGGGGCTCCCGTTCGAACGAAGGCGCTTAGTTGACCTTCGGATCCAGCTCGCCGCGGGCGTAGCGCTGGAACATGCCTTCCAGGGAGATCGGCTTGATCCTGGAAGCGTTGCCGGCGGTGCCGAAGGCTTCGTAGCGGGCGATACAGATGTCGCGCATGGCCTCGACGGTCTTGGCGAAGTATTTGCGCGGGTCGAACTCGCTCGGGTTCTGCGCCAGGAAGCGGCGGATGGCACCGGTGGAAGCCAGGCGCAGGTCGGTGTCGATGTTCACCTTGCGCACGCCGTACTTGATGCCCTCGACGATTTCCTCGACCGGCACGCCGTAGGTCTCTTTGATCTCGCCGCCGTACTCGTTGATGATCGCCAGCCAGTCCTGCGGTACCGAGGAAGAGCCGTGCATCACCAGGTGGGTGTCCGGGATGCGCGCGTGGATTTCCTTGATGCGCTGGATCGACAGGGTGTCCCCGGTCGGCGGCTTGGTGAACTTGTAGGCGCCGTGGCTGGTGCCGATGGCGATGGCCAGGGCATCGACCTTGGTCTTCTTCACGAAGTCGGCGGCTTCTTCCGGGTCGGTCAGCAACTGGCTGTGGTCCAGCACGCCTTCCGCGCCGACGCCGTCTTCCTCGCCGGCCATGCCGGTTTCCAGGGAACCCAGGCAGCCCAGCTCGCCTTCCACGGACACGCCGCAGGCATGGGCGAACGCCACGGTCTGCTGGGTCACGCGGACGTTGTAGTCGTAGTCGGCAGGGGTCTTGCCGTCTTCACGCAGGGAGCCGTCCATCATCACCGAGCTGAAGCCCAGCTGGATGGAGCGCTGGCAGACGTCGGGACTAGTGCCGTGGTCCTGGTGCATGACCACCGGGATGTGCGGGAATTCTTCGATCGCGGCGAGGATCAGGTGGCGCAGGAAGGGTGCGCCGGCATATTTGCGAGCACCGGCGGAAGCCTGGACGATCACGGGCGAATCGGTCTTGTCGGCCGCTTCCATGATGGCGCGCATCTGCTCGAGGTTGTTGACGTTGAAGGCCGGCACGCCGTAGCCGAATTCGGCGGCGTGATCCAGCATCTGGCGCATGCTGATGAGTGCCATGGTTCTCGTATCTCCCAATCGCGGGGTCGTTCAGTGATTCAGAAGCCTGCCGCAGGGGCAGGCCCGGTTCAAGTTCCTTGCGAGGAGCGGTCACGGCGCCGCGCCCCTGCCGGCGCTGCTCAGCGCGCCTTGCAACCGCGACCGATGAGGTCGTCGGTTTCGACCCAGTACACCAGGCCTTCGTCGTTCTCCAGGTGGAAGCCCAGGCGTCCGTCGCTATAGAAAGCGCCGACGGCCGCAGGTTCCTGCTCCAGATGGTGGACCACGTCGTCCTCGTCCTTCAGGCGCAGGTCGACGATGTTCCTGCTGCCGTCGATGTAGCGCCACTCGATCACCGCCTTGCTATCGCAGGTCCAGCGGGTCCAGTCCCTGCCGCCCGGCTTGCCGGAGGAGCCGGAGCAGCCGGCCAGCAGGGCCGCGGCGGCGAGGCCGCCGAACAGGGCGAAACGCGGGTAGTTCATGTTGCATCCTCCATCCGTGCGCAAGGCACCGCCGCGCCTCGCCGGGCCGCAAGCGGCTCGCGCGGCGGCCGCCTGGCCTCGCCTGCCACGGGAAAGGCGCAATGCTACTGCGTACGCCGCCGAATCCCCAGCCCTTTCCGTAGAAACTGGCGGAAAACGATTACGGGCATTCCACCGGCTTCTGTCCGGCGGTCGGGTCGCCGCTGCTCTGCTGCTCGACCCGCTGGCGATTCTCCTCGGTCGGCACCATCACGTCCGGCGGGCTGATCACCTCGCAGGTGCTCGGGCGTCGGCCGCCATCGCCGCCACAGGCGGCCAGGCCCAGGCAGAACAGCAGGAGCGGCAGGGTCAGGGTTCGCATGGGGCACCTCCTTTTTTTGTCGTCCTCAAGGGTGTGACCCCCGAGGACGGCGAATGGTTTGCCCCGTCTGCGTCAGCCCTTGGCGCGCTGCTCCAGGATTTCCACGGCCGGCAGGACCTTGCCCTCGACGAACTCGAGGAACGCGCCACCACCGGTGGAAATATAGGAGATCCGCTCGGCGATGCCGTACTTGTCGATCGCCGCCAGGGTATCGCCGCCGCCGGCGATGGAGAATGCCGCGCTGTCGGCGATGGCGTTGGCCAGGGTACGGGTGCCCTCGCCGAACTGGTCGAACTCGAACACCCCGACCGGACCGTTCCACAGGATGGTCTTCGAGGTCTTCAGCAGGTCGGCGAACTGCGCGGCGGTCTGCGGGCCGATGTCGAGAATCATGTCGTCGTCGGCGACCTCGGCGATGGCCTTGACGGTCGCCACGGCGCTCTCGGCGAACTCCTTGGCCACCACCACGTCCACCGGCAGCGGCACCTTGACCTTGGCGGCGATGGCCTTGGCGGTCTCGACCAGGTCGGCCTCGTACAGCGACTTGCCGACCTTGTGACCGGCCGCGGCAAGGAAGGTGTTGGCGATGCCTCCGCCGACGATCAACTGGTCGCAGATGCCGGCCAGGCTGTTCAGCACGTCGAGCTTGGTGGACACCTTGGAGCCGGCGACGATCGCCGCCATCGGCCGCGCCGGGTTGCCCAGGGCCTTGCCCAGCGCGTCCAGCTCGGCGGCCAGCAGCGGGCCGGCGGCGGCCACCTTGGCGAACCTGGCCACGCCGTGGGTGGAACCCTCGGCACGGTGGGCGGTGCCGAAGGCATCCATCACGAACACGTCGCACAGCGCGGCGTACTTTTGCGCCAGCTCGTCGGCGTTTTTCTTCTCGCCCTTGTTGAAGCGCACGTTCTCGAACAGCACCAGGTCGCCCGCCTTGACCTCGACGCCGTCGAGGTAGTCGGCCAGCAACGGCACTTCGCGGCCCAGGGCCCGGGACAGGTACTCGGCCACCGGCTTCAGACTGTTTTCGGCGGAGAACTCGCCCTCGCTCGGACGGCCCAGGTGCGAGCAGACCATCACCGCCGCGCCCTTCTCCAGGGCCAGCCTGATGGTCGGCAGGGCGGCCTTGATCCGTGCATCGCTCTGCACCTGGCCGTCCTTCACCGGAACGTTGAGGTCCTCGCGGATCAGCACGCGCTTACCTTCGAGGTCGAGGTCAGTCATCTTCAACACGGTCATGACAATCAGTCCTTGGGTACTTGTTGATCAGGCACGGCGGCGCGCAGGTAGTGTCCGGCGACGTCGAGCATACGGTTGGCGAATCCCCATTCGTTGTCGAACCAGGCCAGCAGGTTGACCAGGCGGGGCCCGGAAACGCGGGTCTGGCTGCCATCGACGATGGCCGAATGGGGGTCGTGGTTGAAATCGCAACTGGCGTGCGGCAGCTCGGTATAGGCCAGCAGGCCGCGCAGCGGGCCGCTTTCGGCGGCCTCGCGGAGCACCCGGTTGATCTCGGCGGCGGAGGTGTCGCGGGAAGTCTGCAGGGTGATGTCCAGCGCCGAGACGTTCACCGTGGGCACGCGTATGGCTTTGGCCTGGATGCGTCCGGCAAGTTCCGGCAACAGACGCTCGATGCCGCGCGCCAGACCGGTGGACACCGGGATCACCGACTGGAACGCCGAACGGGTACGGCGCAGGTCCTCGTGATGGTAGGCATCGATCACCGGCTGGTCGTTCATCGCCGAGTGGATGGTGGTGATCGACACGTATTCCAGGCCGATCGCCTCGTTCAGCAGCTTGAGCAGCGGCACCCCGCAATTGGTCGTGCAGGAGGCGTTGGAGACCAGCGTCTCGCGGCCGCTGAGGTCCTGCTGGTTGACCCCGTAGACGATGGTGGCGTCGATGTCCGCCTCGCTCGCCATCGGCTGCGAGAACAGCACCCGCGGCGCGCCGGCGCGCAGGAAGCGCTCGGCCTGGGCGCGGTTGGTGTACTGGCCGGAACACTCCAGCACCAGGTCGACCCGCAGCGCCTGCCAGTCGATGGCTTCCGGGGTGGGGCTGCGCAACACCTTCACGCAGTCGCCGTTGATGTGCAGGCAGTCGCCATCGACCCTCACCTCGCCGGGAAAACGGCCGTGGGTGGAGTCGAAGCGGGTCAGGTACTCGACGCTGGCCTGGTCGGCCAGGTCGTTCAGCGCGACGATCTCGAAGCCCAGTTGTTCCGGGCGCTCGTGCAGCGCGCGCAGGACGCAGCGGCCGATACGGCCATAGCCATTGAGCGCGACGCGGAAAGGCGGGGTGGACATCGGCAGGGGTAGCTCCGGCAAGAGGCCAGGGAAAGGCGCCAATTATGCGGGGGATGGGCTCGCGTGGGAACCGTCGGCATCCCGTCCCGCGCGGGCTGCACCGCGATGAGGCCCCCCGCCCGGCAGCTGAAACGATTCATGCGACGCACGGCTGGCGTCACCGCGCTCCGCTGTGCAAGGCTCGCCGCAACCCCCGACCGCCAGGAGCGCCAGATGCCTCGCTTCGCCGCCAACCTCAGCATGCTCTATCCCCAGCACGACTTCCTCGAGCGCTTCGCCGCCGCTGCCGCGGACGGCTTCGAGGGCGTGGAGTACCTGTTCCCCTATGCCTATCCTGCGGCCGAACTGAAGGCCCGGCTGGACCATCACGGCCTGCGCCAGGTGCTGTTCAATGCCGCGCCCGGCGACTGGGACAAGGGCGAGCGCGGCCTGGCCAGCCTGCCGGGGCGCGAAGCCGAATTCCGCCGCGCCATCGCCCAGGCCATCGACTACGCCCAGGTCCTCGGCAATCGCCATATCCATGTGATGGCCGGGCTGCTGCCGGCCGGCGCCGAGCGTATCCGCCATCGCGAGACCTACCTCGACAACCTCGCCCATGCCGCCCGCGAGGCCGCCGGCGCCGGGCTGACGGTGCTCATCGAACCGATCAACAACCGCGACATGCCGGGCTTCTTCCTCACCCGCCAGGACGACGCCCAGGCCATCTGCCGCGAGGTCGGCGCGGACAACCTGAAAGTGCAGTTCGACTGCTACCACTGCCAGATCGTCGAGGGCGACCTGGCCACCACCCTGCGCCGCGACATCGGCAATGTCGGCCATGTCCAGATCGCCGGGGTGCCCGACCGCCACGAGCCGGATGGCGACAACGAAGTGAATTATCCCTACCTGTTCGAGCTGCTCGACCGGCTCGGCTACCGGGGCTGGATCGGCTGCGAGTACCGCCCGCGCGGCGACACCTCGGCGGGCCTGGAATGGCTGCGGCGCTGGCGCGCTACTCGACGCGACGGATGATCGGCTCCAGCGCGTCCAGGCGGTCGTGGGCGGCCAGCCAGTCGCGCACTTCCGCGCACCACTGCTCTTCCTTCAGCACCGCGCGCGCATGGGTCAGCACGCGCGGCCAGGGACGGTCGTCGAACAGGCGCAGCAGCACTTCGTTCAGTTGCTCGCCGCTCAGCGGCCGGCGGCCGCGGCGCACCGGCGCGTCGACCCGCTGCGCCAGCGATTGCAGCATCCGCTCGCGCTGCGCCGTATCCACCGGCATCGGCTGCTCGTCGTAGGCGCAGAGCACCAGGATCTCCGGCGCGACGTTCTCCAGCAGGCCGGCGCGCAACCGGCAGTGGCCGTCGAGGATCACGCAGGCGTCCAGGCAGTTCAGGCGCAGCGCCAGCACCGGCGGCAGCTCGCCTTCGCGGGCCTTCTTGCGCCACCACTTGACCCGCCCCTCGTCGTCCTCGACCCGGCGCAGGGCGATCAGCGCATCGTTGTCGCGCCCCCACCAGTCGAGCCACTGCACCCAGTCGTCGTCGAGAACCTTCTCCAGGCTGTGGAAGCGCCAGTCCGGCAACAGTGCGTCGCGCCCTACACTGCGGTAGCGCCAGCGCTCCAGCACCCGCTCGCGCGGATCGTGGCTCTGCGACGGCTGCCAGGCGGGCGCCTGCTCGGCGAGCGACAGGCGCAGCAACCAGCGCCCGGCCTCCAGGCAACTGCCCGGGCTGGCGCGCAGGGCCTCGACGAAATGCCGGCTCCAGGCCTTGTAGCGGGCCTCGCCGCGCAGGCCGCGCAACGATTCCAGGGTTGGCGAGTCGATGGGCGGCACGCTGGCCTGTTCCGGGCTCGCCACGGCCAGGCTCTTCACCAGCCAGATGCCGTCGTGGCACGGCAACTGGGTGCCCCAGAGCAGCGGCTGATCGCCACGCACCAGGCGGATGCGGCCCTGGCCGCCGGATTGCAGGTGAACGCAAGAGGGCGCCCGATGGGCGCCCTCCACCTGGACCGCGAGGCCCAGCCATTCGCCATTGGCGGGGCTTTCGAGGTCCCGCCAGTAGAGCCTGTGCATCAGTCTTCCAGCAGTTCCTCGGCCACCGCCAGGACGTTGTCCAGGGTGAAGCCGAAGTGCTCGAACAGCGCCGGGGCCGGCGCCGACTCGCCGAAGCTGGTCATGCCGATGATGCGCCCGTCGAGACCGACGTACTTGTACCAGTAGTCGGCATGGGCGGCCTCGATGGCGATGCGCGCGCCGACTTCCACCGGCAACACGGACTGCTTGTAGGACTCGTCCTGCTGCTCGTAGACGCTGGTGCACGGCATCGACACCACGCGGACCTTGCGGCCCTGCTCGCTGAGCTTGTCGTAGGCCTGCACGGCCAGGCCGACTTCCGAACCGGTGGCGATCAGGATCAGTTCCGGCTCGCCGGCGCAGTCCTTCAGTACGTAGCCGCCGCGCGCGATGTTGGTCACCTGGGCGACGTCGCGCGCCTGATGCGGCAGGTTCTGGCGGGAGAAGATCAGCGCGGACGGACCGTCGGCACGCTCGATGGCATGCTTCCAGGCCACCGCCGACTCGACCGCATCGGCCGGGCGCCAGGTGTCCAGGTTCGGGGTCAGGCGCAGGCTGGCCAGTTGCTCGATCGGCTGGTGGGTCGGGCCGTCCTCGCCGAGGCCGATGGAGTCATGGGTGAACACGTAGAGCACGCGCTGCTTCATCAGGGCGGACATGCGCACGGCGTTGCGCGCGTACTCCATGAAGATCAGGAAGGTCGCGCCGTAGGGAATGAAACCGCCGTGCAGGGCGACGCCGTTCATGATCGCGCTCATGCCGAACTCGCGCACGCCGTAGAACACGTAGTTGCCGGCGGCGTCGTCGGCGCTGACGCCCTTGCAGCCCTTCCACAGGGTCAGGTTGGAGCCGGCCAGGTCGGCGGAACCGCCGAGCAGCTCCGGCAGCAGCGGGCCGAAGGCGTTCAGCGCGTTCTGGCTGGCCTTGCGGCTGGCGATGGTCTCGCCCTTGTTGGCGACATCGGCGACGTAGGCAGCGGCCTTCTCGGCGAAGTCGGCCGGCAGCTCGCCCTTCAGGCGGCGCAGCAGTTCGGCGGCCAGTTCCGGATGGGCGGCCCGGTAGGCGGCGAAACGCTTGTTCCACTCGGCTTCCTGGGCGGCGCCGGTTTCCCTGGCGTCCCACTCGGCGTAGATCTGCGCCGGGATCTCGAACGGACCGTGCTCCCAGCCCAGCGCGGCGCGGGTCGCGGCGATCTCGTCGGCGCCCAGCGGCGCGCCGTGGCACTCTTCCTTGCCCTGCTTGTTCGGCGAGCCGAAGCCGATCACGGTCTTGCAGCAGATCAGGGTCGGCTGGTCGCTCTTGCGCGCGGTATCGATGGCGGTCTTGATCTCGTCGGCGTCATGCCCGTCGACATTGCGGATCACCTGCCAGCCGTAGGCCTCGAAGCGCTTCGGGGTGTCGTCGGTGAACCAGCCGTGGACCTCGCCGTCGATGGAGATGCCGTTGTCGTCGTAGAAGGCGATCAGCTTGTTCAGGCGCAGGGTGCCGGCCAGCGAGGCGACCTCATGGGAAATGCCTTCCATCATGCAACCGTCGCCGAGGAAGGCGTAGGTGTAGTGGTCGACCACCGCGTGGCCGTCGCGGTTGAACTGGGCGGCCAGGACCTTCTCCGCCAGCGCCATGCCCACGGCATTGGCGATGCCCTGGCCGAGCGGACCGGTGGTGGTCTCGACGCCGGCGGTGTAGCCGTACTCCGGGTGACCCGGGGTGCGCGAGTTGAGCTGGCGGAAGTTCTTCAGGTCCTCGATGCCGAGGTCGTACCCGGTGAGGTGCAGCAGGGAGTAGATCAGCATCGAGCCGTGGCCGTTGGACAGCACGAAGCGGTCGCGGTTGGCCCACTGCGGGTTGCTCGGGTTGTGCTGCATGTAGTCGCGCCAGAGGACCTCGGCGATATCGGCCATGCCCATCGGGGCGCCCGGGTGGCCGCTGTTGGCTTTCTGCACGGCATCCATGCTCAGTGCACGGATGGCATTGGCTCGCTCACGACGGCTGGGCATCGCAATTCTCCTACGGGGGTTGCTGGTCGAGGACCAGGAGTGAAAAAAAGGGCGCCATTTTCGCCCACCGAAGGCCCAGGGGGCAATGACAGATCGGCAGGGGGACAGTATGTCGCTGCCGACCGGTTTTGCCAGAAGCCTGGCGCAGGCCGATTGCAATTGCGCGACGGCCACCCGTCATCAATATCAAAAATTTTTGATACAGGCATTGCCGGGGTCCGGACCCGGTACTAGACTGCGCCTCCATGAGCCTTCGCGTGCCTTCGATACGACCAGACGACTACGACCCGCTCGCCGCGCTGTGCAAGGCCGCTGGCGACTCGCTGCGGCTGAACGTGCTGCGCGCCCTGGCCAACGATTCGTTCGGCGTGCTGGAGCTGGCGCAGATCTTCGCCATCGGCCAGTCGGGCATGAGCCACCATCTCAAGGTGCTGGCCCAGGCCGGGCTGGTGGCGACGCGCCGCGAGGGCAACGCGATCTTCTACCGGCGCTCGCTGCCGCTGGTCGAACGCACCGGCGGCGCGCTGCATGCGGCGCTGCTGGAGGAAGTGGACGAACGGGTACTACCCGACGACGTGCGGGCGCGCATCGATGCCGTACACGCCCAGCGCGCGGCGGTCAGCCAGGATTTCTTCGCCCGCGCGGCGGACAAGTTCCAGGCGCAGCAGGACCTGATCGCAGGACTGCCGCAATACCGTGAGAGCGTGTTGGCCTTGCTCGACGCACTGGCCTTCGCCCCCGGCGCCACGGCGCTGGAGGTCGGTCCGGGGGACGGCGGGTTCCTGCCGGAACTCGCCAGGCGTTTCCGCCAGGTCACGGCGCTGGACAACAGCGCGGCGATGCTGGAGCTGGCGCGCCAGCGCTGCAAGGAAGAAGGATTGGGCAACGTCCGCCTGGAATTGGCCGATGCCCTGCAGGACTCCGCCGAACCGGCCGATTGCGTGGTGCTGAACATGGTCCTGCACCACTTCGCCGCGCCGGCGGAGGCGCTGAAACAGTTGGCCCGCCTGGTCCATCCGGGCGGCAGCCTGCTGGTGACGGACTTGTGCCGGCACGACCAGGGCTGGGCCAGGGAGGCCTGCGGCGACCTCTGGTTGGGTTTCGAACAGGAGGACCTGGCCCAGTGGGCCGACGCCGCGGGGCTCACGCCCGGCGAGAGTCTTTACATTGGTTTACGCAATGGCTTCCAGATCCAGGTCCGGCACTTCGCCAGGGATGCATCCGAAAGCCGCCTCACCCACCGGTAATGTAGGAACCGATTGATGAGCGAATATTCCGTTTTCACCTCCGAGTCCGTGTCCGAAGGCCATCCGGACAAGATCGCGGACCAGATCTCCGACGCGGTGCTGGACGCCATCATCGCCAAGGACAAGTACGCTCGCGTGGCATGCGAGACCCTGGTCAAGACCGGCGTGGCGATCATCGCCGGTGAAGTCACCACCTCCGCCTGGGTCGACCTGGAAGAGCTGGTGCGCAAGGTCATCATCGACATCGGCTACGACAGCTCCGACGTCGGCTTCGATGGCGCCACCTGCGGCGTGCTGAACATCATCGGCAAGCAGTCGGTGGACATCAACCAGGGCGTCGACCGGGCCAAGCCGGAAGACCAGGGCGCCGGCGACCAGGGCCTGATGTTCGGTTACGCCAGCAACGAGACCGACGTGCTGATGCCGGCGCCGATCTGCTTCTCCCACCGCCTGGTCGAGCGCCAGGCCGAGGCGCGCAAGTCCGGCCTGCTGCCTTGGCTGCGCCCGGACGCCAAGTCCCAGGTGACCTGCCGCTACGAAGGCGGCAAGGTGGTCGGCATCGACGCGGTGGTGCTGTCCACCCAGCACAACCCGGAGGTCTCCTATAACGACCTGCGCGACGGCGTGATGGAGCTGATCATCAAGCAGGTGCTGCCGGCCGAGCTGCTGCACAAGGACACCCAGTTCCACATCAACCCGACCGGCAACTTCGTGATCGGCGGCCCGGTCGGCGACTGCGGCCTGACCGGGCGCAAGATCATCGTCGACTCCTACGGCGGCATGGCCCGCCACGGCGGCGGCGCGTTCTCCGGCAAGGACCCGTCCAAGGTCGACCGCTCCGCCGCCTACGCCGGCCGCTACGTGGCGAAGAACATCGTCGCCGCCGGCCTCGCCGAGCGTTGCGAAATCCAGGTTTCCTACGCCATCGGCGTGGCCCAGCCGACCTCGATCTCGATCAACACCTTCGGCACCGGCAAGGTCAGCGACGAGAAGATCGTGCAACTGGTCCGCGAGCACTTCGACCTGCGCCCGTACGCGATCACCAAGATGCTCGACCTGCTCCACCCGATGTACCAGCCGACCGCGGCCTACGGCCACTTCGGCCGTCATCCGTTCGAGCTGACCGTGGACGGCGATACCTTCACCGCGTTCACCTGGGAGAAGACCGACAAGGCCGCTCTCCTGCGCGACGCCGCTGGTCTGTAAGCGACCGCACGATGAAAGAAGCCCCGCTTCGGCGGGGCTTTTTCGTTTCCGGCAGGCTCAGCGCATGCGGAAGGCCTCCTGGTGGAACAGCCGCAGCGGCATGCCCTGCCGGCGCAATTCCCGGCGCAGACTGTCGGCCAGGCCCTGCGGGCCGCAGAACCAGACGCTCGGCCAGCGCCCTTCGGCGTTCTTCAACATGCCCAGCTGCGCCGCCTGCGGCTTGCCCTGCTCGTCGCTGTAGCGAATGTGCAGGGCCACGCTGGGCAGGCGTTCGCAAAGTTCGCGCAAGCGCCCGGCGAACAGCGCCTCTTGGGAATTGCGCACGCAATAGTGCAGTTCCACCGACGGCGCGCTTTCCGGCGCGGCCTGCAGCGACTCCAGCCAGGCGATGAACGGCGTCACGCCGATCCCGGCGGCGACCCAGACCTGCCGCCCGGCCAGGCCACGGCGGAAATCGAAGCAGCCGTATGGCCCCTCCACCTCGACCCTGGCGCCGACGTCCAGGTTGGCCTGCAGGCGCCGGGTGTAGTCGCCCAACGCCTTGATGCTGAAACGCACCTCGCCGCAGCCGTGGTCGGCGCTGGCGATGGTGAACGGATGGGCGCCCTCCAGGCGGTCGCAGGTGAGGAAGGCGAACTGCCCGGCTCTGTGCGACCAGTCGCCCTGCAGCCGGCAGGTCACCTCGAGCAGGCTTTCGCCACGCCGCTCGACGGCGGTGACCACACCCGCATGGCGGCGCGCGCGCCCGATCCGTCCGCTCAAGGACAGCAGAGCACAGGCCGAACCGAGCAAGGCGCACGCCGCCACCAGCCAGCCGGCCGGCTGGCTCCAGTAGCTGGCCGGGGCGAGCACCACGGAATGGAAGGCCAGTACCAGGTAGACCAATGCCAATGCCTTGTGCACATGGCGCCAGAGGTGGTACGGGAAACGCTGCCAGAGGGTGATCAGCAGCATCCCGCCGAGAATCCACGCCGACCATTCGCCGAGGTCCTTGGCCGAACCGCGGAACACATCGAGGAAGGTTTCCACCCGGGGCCCCTTGGCCGGCTTGGCGACGATGCTCGCCAGCAAGGGACCGCCCAGCTCCAGCAGGTAATGCAACAGGCCGAGGACGATGGCCAGGATGCCCGCCCACTTGTGCAGGCGGTACATGCGGTCGAGCCCGTCCAGCGGCTTCTCCAACCAGGTCGGGCGCACCGCCAGCAGCATGATCAACGACATCAGGGCGAAGGACGCTACCCCGGTAAGCAGGATCGCCTGCTTGCGCACCACCCAGATATCCAGGCTCGCCGGCGGATCGATGGCCAGCGTCAGGCCCCAGGCCGCCAGCGCGGCGGCAAGGACTCCCCACAGCAGTTTCATAGGCACAACTCCTGAACAGAACGCGCGAATCACTGGCCTGAACCCTGCGCGCCCAGTCTTAATTGTCCCTTAACTTAGTGAGGGAATTGACGTAAGCGGCGAAGCTTTCCCGCAGCGCAATGACCTGCGTCAATCGTTGCCGGCCTTCAACCCCGGGAGGGGCGGCGCTATGCTGGGCCGCCGCGTCCACCGCCGAGCCGTGCCATGAAGATCCGCCTGCTGTCCGACCTGCATCACGAACATTTCGATGGCCGTCGCCAGTTGCCGGAGGTGGAGGCGGACGTGGTGGTGCTGGCCGGCGATATCCACAGCCACCTGGAAGGCCTGCACTGGGCCCGCGAGACCTTCGCCGACAGTGAGATCGTCTATGTCGCCGGCAACCATGAGTTCTACTCTTCGGAAATGACCGACCTGACCCAGGCGATGCGCAATATCGCCCGTGCGCTGGAGATCCACTTCCTGGAAAACGACGAAGCACGGATCGGCCCGGCGCGCTTCCTCGGCGCCACCCTGTGGACCGATTTCCAGCTCCACGGCACGGCCGGCTATGCGCCCGCCCATGAACTGGCCCTGCAATCGATGCCGGACTTCAGTTGCATCGACTGGTTCGGCGGCGACTTCACCCCCGAGCAGAGCATCGCCCTGCACCGCGCCTCGCGCGACTGGCTCGCCGAACAGCTGGCGCGCCCCCACGCCGGCCCGACCCTGGTGGTCAGCCACCACGCGCCCAGTGCACGGTCGATTCCGCCGCAGTTCGTCGACAGTCCGCTGTCGCCAGCCTTCGCTTCCAACCTCGACGAACTGGTGGCGCAGGCCGACTACTGGCTGCACGGCCACGTCCATGACGCCCTCGACTACCGCATCGGCGAGACACGGGTGCTGGCCAATCCGGGCGGCTATCCCCACGAGAAAGGCGGGTTCCGTCCGGAGTTCGTCTTCGAGGTCTGAGCCTCAGCGCGGCAACTGGCTGAAGAAGCGCCAGATTTCCGCTGGCGCGTCCAGTTCCGGGTCGCTCTTGCCGAGGATCCGCGGGAAGCGATAGTCCGGCTGCGCCAGCACGTGGCCGCCACCATGCACGCTGAGCAGTTCCACCGGCGGATGGCCGTCTTCCTGCCAGCGCTGGCGCTCGGTCCAGACCGGGCCGGGACGGGTCAGCGGCGCCACGTCAGGCTGCGCGGCGAGGCCGTTCAGGCCGGCCCACCAGCGTGCCGAGTCGAGGGTCGAGCGTACCGCGCCACGGTCGCCGAAGCCGAACAGGCTGACCTTGCCGCCGAGATAGGGATTGATCGGATCACGCGTGCCGTTGATCAGCAACACCGCGGTCGGCCGCTCGAGCGGCCGGCAGGCATCGTTCTCCATGGTCGGCAGGCTCGCCGCCACCGCTGCGATTGCCGCCGGCAACCCCGGCGCTTCGGCGGCCAGGCGGAAAGCCATCTGGCCGCCATTGGAGTAGCCGGTCACATATACCCGCTGCGGATCGACACGGTATTCCTGGGCCAGCCGCGCAACCAGCGCGCGGAGGAAAGCCACGTCGTCGACGTCACGCAGCCGCGCCGAGTAGCTGGCGGCCTTGCGGCAGTCGTTCCAGTGGCCCTCGAAGCCGTCCGGGTAGGCCACCAGGAAGCCTTCTTGCGCCGCCAGTCGATCGAAGCCGTAGCCGCTGATGCGGCGCATCTGCGCGCCATCGCCCCGGGAGCCATGCAGCACCACCAGCAACGGCGCGCCTTCGGGCACGCCCGGCGGCACGTAGAGCAAGTAATGCCGGCGCAGACCCGCGACCTTCAGGCTCGAATCCTCGCTATAGCCGGCCAGCGCGGGAGTGCGCAGGGTCTCGTCCTGCAGCCACCACCAGGCGCCGGCGAGCAGTGCCAGGACCAGCAGCAGGATCAGCGTGCGAACCAGGCGGATCAACGTGCGCATCGCGGTTCTCCGTTCTCGGCCTCTGCGGACAACATTAGGCCGGGTTGCCGACGAACGCGCGGAATCCGGTCCTTCTTCAGAGACCCCGGGACACCGGACTTTGCTCCCGGACAACCACATCCATGCCGATTGCTGGCACACTTGCGCCTTTGCCGCGCCGGCTGCCATCCGCACCCCGCGCCTGCCAGGAGGCCCGACCGAGCCGCCGCCCGGCAGTCGCGCCGGCCGTTCGATCAAGGAGACCCGTCATGTCCATTCGTCCTTCACTGCCGCTGGCCGGCCTGCTGCTCGCCGTGTCCCTGCCGCTGTTCGCCGCCCAGCCGGGCGCCAAGGGCGGCGCCCCGCTCACCGGCTGCGCCGCCAAGCAGGCCGCGATCGAGGCGAAGCTGGAAACCGCCCGCTCGTTCGCCAACGAAGGCCAGGTGGCCGGCCTGGAAAAGGCCCTCGCCGAGGTCAAGGCGCATTGCACCGAAGCCGGCCTGCTGCGCGAGAACAAGCAGAAGGTGATCGACAGCGAGCGCGAGGTCAGCGAACGCGAGAAGGACCTGCGCAAGGCCATGGGCAAGGGCGATCCGGAGAAGATCGAGAAGCGCAAGGCCAAGCTGGCCGAGGCCCGCGCCGAACTGGAAGAGGCCAAGAAAGGCCTGGAACAGGCCCAGGCGCAGTAGGACACAGGTGCCGCCCACCGCCCTGCGCCTCGCCCCTTCCACGTAGGGCGGATAACGCCCACGGCGTTATCCGCCGGGCATTGCCCCTTGCGCGCGGGCGATGCCCGGTTCGGCCTCAGAGCGCGCGGAATTTCTTGTGGCAGGCTTCGCAGGCGTCTTCCACCGCGGCGAAGTCCTTGCGCACCCCGTCCGGGGTTGGGGTGGCCTGGCGGGTGTTGTCCTGCAGGCGGTTCATCGCGTCGATGAACACCTGGGTGGCACCCTTGAATTCCTGCTGGCGCTGCCAGACCTCGTCCTTGGCGCGGGTGTCCTCGCCCTCCTCGCCGGCCTTGGGACTGGGGAAGTACTGCCAGGGCTGGTCGGCCAGTTCGTGCAGCTTCGCCGAACCGGCGCGGAATTTCTCGGCGTCGAAGGGCAGGCGTCCGCGGAGCATCCCGCCCATGTCCTCGCTGGTCCGTAGCATTTCCTTGAAGATCGCCTGGCGCTTGGCCTCGGGCGAATTGGGATCCATACGGTGACAGCCGCTCAGGGCGACGCCGGCCAGCAGCACGACGAGCAGGGACTTCAGCTTCATGGCAAGGCTCTTTTTTCAGGGTCGATCACGGAAGCGGCGGATTATCCGCCGCGACCGCCGATTGATCCAGAGCCGCGCGCCCGCACTGCGGCCATAGGCCGCAGCGGGCTGCTCAGGCGGAAACCACGAAGAAGGCGGCGATGAGCAGCATGCCGGCGAACCAGACCAGCGAGCGCAGCGGCCCCCAGTCGGCGAGGTAGCAGATGACATAGAGCAGGCGACTGTTGATCCAGGCAATGGCCAGGCTATCCAGGGTCGCCTGCGAAGCGTTGCCGACCAGATGGGCGATGATCACCGCCGCGGCGAACGCCGGGGTCACCTCGAAAGCGTTCAACTGGGCATTGTTGGCACGCCGGCGAAAGCCTGCGAGCGAACCTAGGAACGCCCGTGGATCGGCGTTGGCCCGAGCGCCATAGCCCTCCCCGCCGAACTTGGCGATGGAGGTACAGACGTAAGGCAGGAAGATCGCGATCAGCACGCACCAGAAGGCGATGGTCATGGCAGCTCCTTGTCGTAATGGAACTGCAACTCAAGCTGGTGCCGCCGATTCTGTAAAGGACCGGCTCACAGCTTCATCAGCAGCATTCCGGCCAGCACCAGGCCGCAGGCCAGCAGGCGCGGCAGGCCGAACGGCTCCTTGAGAAAGCGCATGCCGAACAGCACCGCCAGCAGCACGCTGGTCTCACGCAGCGCCGCCGCCTCGGCGATCGAGCCCAGCTGCATGGCCCATAGCACCAGGCCGTAGCTGGCCAGCACGCAGACCCCGACCGCCAGGCCGAGCTTCCATTCCAGCGCCCAGAAGCGCACGAAGGCGCGGGTTCGCGCGCCAGCGGCGAGCAGCGGGAACGGCAGGCCGGAAAGCAGCGTCAGCCAGACCAGGTAGTCCAGCGCCAGTGGCCAGCGCTTCAGCGCATTGCCGTCGCTCCAGGTGTAGCCGCCGATGCACAGGCCGATCAGCAGCACCACCGGCAGGGTCCGCCAGGGCAGGCGCGAGCCGCCTCCGCCCCAGAGCAGGCAGAGCATGCCGAAGGGGATCAGCAGGATGCCGAGGATCTGCCGGCCGCCGAGCTGCTCGCCGCCGAATGCCAGGGTCAGGCCGAGCACCACCAGCGGCGACAGCCCGCGCATCAGCGGATAGACCAGGCCCAGGTCGCCGACCTTGTAGGCCTCGATCAGCAGCACCCGGTAGAGCAACTGCAGGACGGTGGCGCCGAGCAGCCAGGGCCAGACCTCGGCCGGCGGCAGGCTGACGAAGGGCAACAGGAGGACGGCGCAGAGCACCCCGACCACGTCCATGCAGGCCACCACCAGCAGGCGATCGCTGCTGAACTTGACCAGGGTGTTCCAGGTGGCGTGGAGGACGGCGGCGCACAGCACCAGGCTGGTGGCGAGCATGATCGACCTTATTGGTATAGACCAACACAGTCTATCCCGCCGGCGCCTCTAAATGCTCGCCCCGTTGCGGCGTTTTTTCCTGAAAGCTCCTAGGAAAGCGGAGAAACACGCAGCAGACATTGTCAGGCCAACGGCTTAATCTTCGGACAATCCTGATGGACTACCATCGGCCAGCGCCGCACAGTGCCGGCCCGGCCTCCCTTTCAACGACACAGGAATCCCTGCCTTGAGCGCTCTTCTCAAGCCCTTCGACAATCGCTTGTTCTGGCCCGCGGTCGCCGTCGGCGGCCTGCTGATCCTCGCCTTCGTCCTCTATCTCCAGCATGTGCGCGGCTTCGCGCCCTGCTCGCTGTGCATCTTCATTCGCCTGGACGTGCTCGGCCTGGTGTTCGCCGGGATCGTCGGCAGCCTCGCCCCGCGCTCGCGGTTCGCCGGTGGCGTCGCTGCGCTGGGCATGCTCGCCGCCAGCCTGGGCGGGATCTATCACGCCTGGTCGCTGGTCGCGGAAGAGAAACTCGCCGCCCAGGGCATGGGCAGTTGCAAGATGTTCATGGGCTTCCCCGAATGGATACCGCTGGATACCTGGCTGCCGCAGGTCTTCCAGCCCGAGGGGTTGTGCGGCGAGGTGGTCTGGACCCTGCTCGGCCAGTCGATGGCGGTCTGGTCGCTGGCGCTGTTCGTGTTCTGCCTGCTGGCCCTGGCGGCCAAGCTGGTGCTCGGCCGCCGCACCGCCTGACACTGCCGATATCCGTGCCGGCACAAGGAACGTGCTGGCCATTGGCTGGTCTACAATCGAGCTTTCTCAACCCGGATGAGTAACACCATGCCTCGATTCCTCAGAAACGCCCTCCTCCCCTTCCTCGCCCTGCTGCTCAGCGGCTGCGGCTACAACGCCATGCAAGCCGGCGACGAACAGGTGAAAGCCGCCTGGTCGGAAGTGCTGAACCAGTATCAGCGGCGCGCCGACCTGGTACCCAACCTGGTCAGCACGGTGAAGGGCTATGCCTCCCACGAGGCGTCGGTGCTGACCCAGGTCACCGAGGCCCGGGCCAAGGTCGGCAGCGTGCAACTGAACGCCGACCAGCTGGACGACGAACAGGCCGTGCAGCGCTTCCAGAAGGCCCAGGGTGAACTGAGCTCGGCGCTCTCGCGTCTGCTGGTGGTCACCGAGAACTACCCGCAGCTGAAGGCCGACGGCCTGTTCAAGGACCTGCTGACCCAGCTGGAGGGCACCGAGAACCGCATCACCGTGGCCCGTGGCCGCTACGTCAAGTCGGTGCAGGAATACAACGTGCTGCTGCGCCAGTTCCCCGGCGTGATCACCGCCAAGCTGTTCGGCTACAAGCCCAAGGCGAACTTCAGCGTGGAAAACGAAGCGGCGATCTCCACCGCGCCGAAGGTCGACTTCGGCAATCCGCAACCGGCGCAGTAAGCCATGCGCCGGCTGCTACTGGCTGCCGGGCTGCTGCTCGCCAGCCTGGTCGCCTGGGCCGATGTGCCGCCGATACCCGCGCTGACGGCGCGGGTCACCGACCTCACCGCGACCCTTTCCGGCGATCAGCGCCAGCACCTGGAGCAACAGCTCGCCGCCCTGGAAACCAAGAGCGGCGCGCAGGTCGCGGTGCTGCTGGTCCCGACCACCGGCGACGAGTCCATCGAGGAGTACGCGGTGCGCACCTTCGAGAAATGGAAGCTGGGCCAGAAGAAGGTCGACGACGGCGTCCTGCTGCTGGTGGCGAAGAACGACCGCACCCTGCGCATCGAGGTCGGCTACGGCCTGGAAGGTGCCATCACCGACGTCCAGGCAGGACGGATCATCAGCGAGCAGATCACCCCGCAGTTCCGCCAGGGCAACTTCTATGGCGGCATCCAGGCCGGCGTGGATAGCCTGGTACAGCTGATCGATGCCGAGAAGAACCCGGATAGCGCTGCCAGCGCTCCCCTCGACGCCTTGCCGGCGATTCCCGAGGCCACGCCGCCGCGGGCGCTGCCGAAACCGATCGAAGAAGGATCGATGTATGACAGCACCCCGGCGCAGCCGAAGAAGAAGAGCGGCCTGAGCGGACAGCTCTGGGACAACCCGGTATATCTCGGCGTCTATGTGGCGGTGCTGCTCGCCGTGGCCCTGCTCGGCCGCCTGCTGCCACTGCAGTGGATGCGCCGGCGCAGCATCGGCCGCTTCCTGCTCTGCAGCGCAGCGGTCGCCGGCCTGGCCTGGCTGTTGAGCATGGGCCTGTGGCAGAACGTCGACCGCGCGGCGGACGACAGTCTCGGCGTGCTGGCACCGACCCTGTTCATCTACGCCCTGTTCCTGCTTCCCGGCGAAGTGCTGATGGCCATCCTCAGCGCCATCCTCAGCAGCCGTGGCGGCGGCGGTGGGGGCGGCGGCAGCGGCGGTGGCGGCATCTTCCGCGGCGGTGGCGGTTCCAGCGGCGGCGGCGGCGCTTCCGGGCGCTGGTGACAGGAAAGCCCGGGGCTCGTGCCCCGGGCTTTTTTCATGGGGCGGACCTGTCGCTGACGGCGGAACCGTTCGCGGCGCAAAGGCCTCTGCGCTCTCCCCGGCCCCTTCCCGCCCGCGGGAACGGACACAGCGGATAGCTCGTCGGGCCTCAGGCGTACACCCACAACACCCGCACCGGCGCCTGGCTGCGGTTGGCATAGCGACTGCGCATGCGGCTGGGAAGCTGGAAGCCGTCGCCGGCGCGCAGGCGCAGTTCCTCGTCCTCCAGCCACAGGGTCAGCTCGCCCTCGAGCACGTAGCCGCCCTGCTCCGAGCTGTCCAGCAGGTCGCGTTCGCCGCTGTCGGCGCCTGGCTCCAGGCAGGTCTCGAGCATGAAGAAGGCGCCGCCCAGGCGCGGCGACACCAGGTTGTCGCTGGCGCCGCGGGCGTAGGCCAGGGTCCGGCGCTCGTCCGGACGGGTCACCCAGGGCGAGGCCTGGGTCTTCGGCGAGCAGAAGAAATAGGTCGCCGGCACCCCGAGCACCTGGCTGATCGCTACCAGATCGTCCACCGCCGGCCGCGACAGGCCGCGCTCGACCTGGGAAACGAAGCCCACCGAGCGGCGGATGCCGTCGGCCAGCGCCTGCAGGGTCATGCCCTTGCGCTTGCGCAGTTCGCGCACCAGGCTGGCGATCTGCGCCAGGTCGTCGGCTACCTCGGTCATTTCGGCTCCAGGCCCCTCTCAGAACAGGTCGCGCAAACGGTAATACGCTTTGCCCAGGGCTTCCAGCGGCGCGGCGAAGCGCTGGCCGCCGGGAAACTTCGGATTGCGCAGGCGCTGGTACAGCGCCAGGGTCTCGTCGTCGCCGAGCAACGCGTCGCTGACCGCCCTGGCCGCCGCCAGGCTCGGCAGCACGCCATGCCCGGAATAGCCCTGCAACCAGTAGCGGTTGCCCTGTCGGCCGATGTCCGGGGTACGCCGCATGCTGCAGTCGATATGCCCGCCCCAGGCGTATTCCAGCTCCACCCCGCGCAACTGCGGGAACACCCGTTCGAGGTAGGGCCGGGTGGCGGCGCGGATGTCGTCGGGCATGCCGCCCAGGTAGGTGCAACCGCCGCCGAACAGCAGGCGGTGGTCCGGGGTCAGGCGGAAGTAGTCGAGGACGAACTGGTTGTCGGTCACGCAACAGTTGCGCGGCAGCAGCGACTTCGCCCGTTCCTCACCGAGCGGCGCGGTGGCGACCTGGTAGGTGCCCACCGGCAGCATCCGTTGCGACAGCTCGCGATCCAGCCCGTCGATATAGGCATTGCAGGCCAGCACCAGCGCCGCACAGCGTATCTCGCCGCGCTCGGTGCGGACCCGGTAGCCGTCGCCCTCCTCGCGGTAGCTCAGGGCCCGGGTCCGCTCGTGGAGGCGCCCGCCGGCGCGCTCGATGGCGGCGGCCAGGCCGAACGCCAGCTTCAGCGGGTTCAGGTGCGCCGCGTGCGGGTCATAGAGGCCGGCGAGATAGCGGTCACTGGCGATCCACTCGGGCAGCTCGGCCTTCGGTACAAAGCGCAGCCCTTCGTAGCCCCAGCGGCGATTGGCCTCGGCCTGCCAGTCATAGAGCAGGCCGACCCGGCGCGGCAGGATCGCCGTCCACAGATGGCCAACCCGATAGTCACAGTCGAATCCGTGCCGCCGCGGCAGCTCGCGCATCTCGCCGGCCGCCCAGAGCATGCCGTCCCAGAGGCGCCGCGCGCCTTCATAGCCGAGGTCGGCCTCCAGCGGCGGCAGGTCGCTGGACCAGCCTGGCAGCGCCTGTCCGCCGTTGCGCCCGGAAGCCGCCCAGGCGACCCGGCTGGCCTCGATGACACAGACCTTGCGCCCGCCTTCCACCAGCCGCAGCGCGGTGTGCAGGCCGCTGAAGCCGGCGCCGACCACCAGCACCTCGCAATCGAGGTCGCCCTCCAGCGCCGCGCGCGGCTGGATCAGTTCGGGATTGGCGGCGGCGTAATAAGTGCCGACGTGCTCGTGGGATTGCAGGAACATGGCGACCTCCGTGAAATTATATTGGTTATTTTTCATGAAAAATAACACTTAAAATTTCACAACACCAGTCCCGAGCATTCGCAAACGGCCGGCAGAATGCCGTCGCGCACCAGCAAAGGCAGAGGGGCAAATGTTCGAAAGGAGGCGGGAAGCCCCCGCCAGAGCGAAACTGGCGAGGGGAACAGACGTGCGGACGGCGCGGCTCGCGCCGCGGAGAAAAGGTGCACGGCCACGGGCGGGGGCATGCCGGGCGTGCGCGGCCAGTCTCGGCGCTGGCGGCGACGGGCGACAGGTACGAATGCACCAGCCGCGCTGGTGCATTCGTACCCTCTTCACTTGCGCCCGTTGCCGTTGCGCGGCTCCGGCGCGAAGCCGCGCTCGCGGGCCCAGACGATGGCCTCGCCGCGACTGTGCACGTCGAGCTTGGCGTAGATGGTCGCCACGTGGTTGCGCACGGTGTTCGGCGCCAGGCCCAGCTCCTTGGCGATTTCCTTGTCCGCCAGGCCCTGGCAGATCAGGTCGAACACCTCACGCTCGCGCGCCGTCAGGTCGGCCAGTTCGGCGCCGGTACCCGGGGCGTTGGCGCGACGCACGTTGGCCAGCTTCTCGATCAGGGTGCGGCTGAACCACGAGGTGTCCTGCATCACCGTCTCGATGGCATGCACCAGTTCCATCTCGGTACGCCGGCGGTCGCTGATGTCGAGCAGCGCCACCAGCACGCAATCCTGTTCGTTGAGGCTTACCGCCTCGGCCGAGACCAGGCAGTCGAGGCCATTGCGGTCCTTGTGCTGCAAACGCAACTGCACGTTGCGCACGCTGCCGCTGTGGCCGAGCAGCTCGCGCAGGCGTTCGCCGCCGCCATCCAGCCACAGGCCGCCGGCGATGGTGGACTCGCCGAGCAGCTCCTCGGCCGGGTAGCCGAAGGTTTCGCCGAACGCCTGGTTGACGTCCAGCGCCTGCAGGTCGTCGCCGCCCAGCACCAGGCTCGGCACCGGCGCCATGCGGAACGCCTTGGCGAAGCGCTCCTCGCTCTTGCGCAGGGCCTCCTCGGCCTTCTTGCGCGGCTCGAGGTCGGTGAAGGTGAACAGCATGCAGGCCTCCTCGCCCACCTCGATCGGCTGTCCGGCGACCACCACGCACTTGCGCCCGCCTTCGGCCACCCGCAGGCTCGCCTCCATCTGCGGGATCGTCTCGCCGGCGCTCAGGCGTTCCACCGCCAGGTCGCGGCGCTCGGCCTGGTCGAGCACGTCCAGTTCGTACACCGAGCGGCCGATCACCTGGTCGCGGGCATAGCCGGTCATTTCCAGGAAACCGACGTTGACCTTCACGTAGCGGTAGTCGCCCAGCCGGCAGATCACCGCCGGTGCCGGGTTGGCGTTGAAGGTCTTCTCGAAGCGCTGTTCGGCGCTGGCCCATTCGGTGGCATCGTGGAGGATCAGCACCAGGCAGTCGGGCTTGTCCTCCGGGGTGGTCAGGACCAGGCCACGCACGCGGTGCACCCAGCGGGTGTCCTCGGCGTCGGCTGGAAACACCTCGACCACCACGTCGCTGAAGCACTCGCCAGCCACCAGGCGCTCGGCAGGGTACTGGCCTTCCTGCAACGGATGGTTGTTGCGGTAGCGCAGGCGGAAGCGTTCGCGGTACTCGCCGATGTCCGCGCCCAGCCCGGCCAGCGAATCGACGCCATGCATCGCCAGGGCCGCCTCGTTGGCCCAGAGGATGCGCTGGTCGGGCTCGACCAGGATCACCCCCTCGGTCAGGCCGGCGATGATCTGCTGCAACTGGCGGCGGTCGGTCTGGGTCCGCAGTACCTGGTCGTTCATGCTGTTCCTCTTGGCTGGAGCGATTTTGCGGGGGCGCAAAGGATGCCCGCCCGCCAGCGCCGCGCTCGCGTGACGATTGCACTAGGCGCGCTAGTGCATTTGCATCGCGAAACGATAGCGGAGGCACCCCTACCCTGGCGATACAGGAAGCAATGTCCGGGCGGGAAGCCCAGACGCCGCGCCGGCCGGGAGGCTACGCCGCCCCTCGGTGACGAGGTCGTCGACGCATTCCCCCGACTCGCCCTGCACGAGAAGAAAGCCCCATCCCCTTGCATGAGCGATGCGATGAGCAAGAACAAGCACCCCGATCTCGGCGAGATCCAGCGCACCCTGAACCAGGCGCTGGATGGCTACGACTGCCAGTGCCGGATGCACTACGACGGCACCGTCAGTATCAACGTCAGCGCTCGCGAGCACGACGAAACCTTCACCTTCGTCGGCATCCAGCCCGGCGAGCTGGACAACCCCACCCGCCTGCACCTGTTCGCCGAAAGCCTGCGCCGGGACCTGGCCCTGTTGGAACCCTGGCTGGGAAAGCACGCCGCCTAGAATAAAAAAAGCGCCCCACAGGACCAAAACGACGTCCGGAGGCGCATGCGAGGACAGAGGAATCTTCCTGGCGGTCAGGTCCGGCGAGCGCTTTCCGTCGGCCGACCGGCCAGGTAATCGAGCAACTGGAACAGCACCGGCGCCACCTCGCGACAATGCGCGGCCCCCTGGCGGATCCTCCCGGCGCTCTGTACCGCCCCCTCCCGCAGCAGGTCCTGCGGGCAGGCCTCGAGCAGCGCCTCGATGCTCTCCGGCGTGCTTTCCAGGTGACATTGCAGGCCGATCGCCTGCTCGTTCCAGACGAAGCCCTGGTTGGCACAGGCCGCCGAGCCGTAGAGCGGCACGCTGCCGGCCGGCAGGTCGAAGGTCTCGCCATGCCAATGGAACGCCATCAGCTGTTCCGGCAGGCGCTCGCCCAGCGGCGAGCCTAGTGCCTGGCTGTGCCTGTGCAGCGGCCACCAGCCGATCTCCGCCTGGCGTCCCGGGCGTACCGCGGCACCCAGCGCCTGGGCCAGCAACTGCGCGCCGAGGCAGATGCCGAGGACCTTCTTGCCGGCGTCCAGGGCCGCGCGGATCAAATGCTTCTCCGCTACCAGCCAGGGGTACTCCGCTTCGTCATGGACGCTCATCGGCCCCCCCATCACCACCAGCAGGTCGAAGCTGTCCAGCGCCGGCAGACGGGCGTCTGCGTAGAGGTAGCAGACGTGTTCGTGCGCGCAGTGGCGACCGATCCAGTCGCCGATCCGCGCGCTGCCCTCGAAGGGAACGTGTTGCAGGACCAGGGCTCGCATCAGGCTACCTCCTCGTGGCGGTTGGCGACCCGGGCCAGGGCCCGTTCCAGTCGCCGCAGCATCTCGTCGACGTTGGCCCGGCTGACGGTCAGCGCCGGGGAGAAACGCAGGCAGTGCGGCTGCGGCGCATTGATCAGCAGCCCCTCGCCGAACGCCGCGCGGACCACCGCCGGCGCGCGCTGGCCGATCAGCGGCAGGCCCCAGAACAGGCCCTGGCCGCGCAGCGGGCCATGCCCGTAGCGGCGGGCGACGCGGGCCAGGCCATCGCGCAGGTGGGTCCCCTGTTCGCGCACCTGCTCCAGGAAGCCCGGCTCCAGCACGGTATTCAGCACCGCCAGCCCCGCGGCGGTCATCAGCGCGTTGCCGTGGTGGGTGCCGAGCTGGTCGCCCGGCTCGAAACAGCAGGCATTGCCGCGCGCCAGCAGGGCCGACAGCGGCACCCCGGCGCCGAGGCCCTTGCCGAGGGTGACGATGTCGGCGCGCACGCCGTACAGTTCCTCCGCCAGCAACGCGCCGCAGCGGCCGATGCCGGTCTGCACCTCGTCGAGGATCAGCAGCACGCCGCGCTGCCGGCACAGGCGTTCGATGCCACGCAGGTAGTCGAGGGTCGCCGGGATCACCCCGGCGTCGCCCTGCACCGGCTCCAGCATCACCGCCACGGTCTGCTCGTCGATGGCGCCGGCCATGGCGTCGAGGTCGTTGAACGGCACCCTGGCGAAACCCGCCAGGCCGGGCTCCTGCGGCGCCTGCAAGGCAGGCTTGCCGGAGGCCGGGAGAGCACCGAGGGTGCGGCCATGGATACCGTTGGTGGTGCTGACGATGCGCTGCGCGCCACCGCGGTGCAGGCGGCCCCACTTGCGCGCCAGGGCGATGGCCGCCTCGTTGGCCTCGGCGCCGCTGGTGAGGAAGTAGGCCTGGTCGCTGCCGGTGGCCAGGCACAGGCGCTGCGCCAGGGCCAGCACCGGCTGGTTGAGCAGCCCGGGACCGGCGCTGACCAGTTCGCGCGCCTGCCGGGCCAGGGCCTGGACCAGCACGCTGGGACTGTGGCCCAGGCAGTTCACCGCCAGGCCCTGGGTGAAGTCGAGGAAGGCGCGCCCATCGCTGTCCCACAGCCAGGAACCCTGGCCACGGACGAACACCTGCCCGGGGCGTTCCTGGGTGCGCATCAGGCGCAGGCTATCCAGCGCGTCAGCCATCGATGAGTTCCTCGGTCGCATATTCCACCGCCAGCAGGCGCACGCCCCGCGGCCCCTGCTCCAGTACCCGGCGGCTTTCCCGGCGCGTCTCGAAGCGCAGTTCGAAGCCATCCTCGCTGGGAAAACGCCGGCGCATCAGTTCACGCACCTCGGCGAAGCGCGCGGCGCTGACTTCCATGCGGGCCAGCAACCGACCGGCCTGGCTGAGGGTGATCAGGTAATCGTTCAAGACGCATGCTCCTGGCAAGAGGCCGGACCGCGCAGGCGCGGCCCCCAGTCTTCCACCCGACCGCTGGACAGGCGTTTCGCGGCGGTCTTGCGCCAGCGCTGCGAAAGCGCATCGCAGGCCATCATCTGGCGCAGGCCGAGTGGCTCCAGGGGATCGCCGAAATAGCACTGCAACAGGCGGGCGACGGTCAGTTCCGGATAGTGCCGCTGGACCAGCTTCAGCTCGTCCCGCGGGGTCACCATGCCGCTGCGCAGCACCCGGTAGAACCAGCCACAACGACCGCCGCTCTGCAGTTCGTCGGGCAATTCGGGGAGATTCCAGCGCTGGCCCTGGCGATAGCAGGGCGAACGCGGTTGGCTCACCTCCAGCAGGGCGTCGCCCCAGTGGAACTGGTCGCCGATGCAGACCTCGGCCTCGGTGACGCCGTAGGTGGAGATGTTCTCGCCGAACGCCGGCTGCTGCCATTTGTGCAATGGATGACGCTTGCGCCAGTAGCGGTAGTGCTCCGCGGGATAGTGGTGGAGCGCGCGCTCGAGGCCGCCGTGGTGGCGGATGTCGGCCTGTTCGTCGCCGGGCAGGCCGTCATGGCCCAGCCAGAACTCCCGCTCCAGCGGCAGCCTGTCGATCGCGCTGACCAACCCGCCCCAGGTTTCTTCGACTTTACCTATGAAAACGCCGTTTACGACTATCTGCTCCATTGCTCCGCGACCACCCGATGTACCGCCAATGCAGCTAGACTATTGCCTCACGCGGGAACCACTCCATTTCGATTTTCCAGCTTCATCGATAAGAATCACTTATGGATTTTCGCCAGCTCCGCTATTTCGTCGCGCTCTACGAGGAAGGTCACGTCGGCCGCGCCGCCGAACGCCTGGCCCTGTCGCAGCCGGCGCTTTCCCAGCAGATCCGCCAGTTGGAGCAGAACCTGGATGTCTCGCTGTTCCAGCGCAGCGGCAAGCGGCTGCTGCCGACCGTCGCCGCGCACACCCTGTACAATCATGCGGTACCGCTGCTGGAAGGACTGGAACGGGCCCGCGAGGCGATGCGCGTGTTCCGCGGGCAGACCCCGCGCAGCCTGGCGATCGGCGTGCTGCAGACGGTCAACGCCAGCCTGGTGCCGTACATGGTCGAACGCCTGCACGCCGCACAGCCGCACCTGCGGGTGCAGATCTACGAACTGTCGGGGATCGACATCGAGCGGCGCCTGCTCACCGGCAACCTGGACATCGGCATCGGCTTCCTGCCGCCGCGCCAGCCGGGCCTGCACAGCGTCGAGCTGTACGAGGACGAACTGCAGCTGGTTATCCCCGAGGAACACCCCCTGAAGGAATTCCGCAAGGTCTCCCTGGCCCAGGCTGCGGAACTGCCGATGCTGCTGCTCGGCGAGGAATTTCGCGCCCGGCAGATCTGGCAGGAACAGCTCGCCGCGATCGGCCGCCGGCCACGGGTGCAGGCGGAACTCAACCACATGAGCGGGATCCTCGACAGCCTGCCGCAGACCCGCTTCGCCACGGTGCTGCCGGGCAAGGCGCGGCAGATGCACTCGAACCAGCGGCTGCTGTGGAAACCGCTCAGCGAACCGCGCATCCCGCTGAAGGTCGGCCTGGTCTACCGCGATGCGCAGCGCCAGCACGCCAGCGTCGAGCTGCTGCGCTCGCTGCTGGAAGGGGTGGTCTGAGCGCGCGGTTTTTCCGGGACAATAAAAAACCCCGCCTTTTGGGCGGGGTTTTGCAGACCTCTATCCTGACATCCGTGCTACGCCACCATCCGTGGTGGATTCCCTGAGTTTCCGTATTGTCTTTGGCGCTTCCTGCGCAATGTCCTGACGGTTTGAAGATTACGCATCTCCGCGAGGAGGAGAAAGCAGCCAAAACCACCGGCGTTTGTAAGCCCTGGCTTACACGCTGTAATAGTTCCGCCCGCCGGACCGACGGCATGCGCCAGTCGCCCCCGCCTTGCCGTGCATCAAGATGACCCGCAGCGCGCCCGCTACAGTGGGCAGTCCCCTCATCACCGCGAGCCTTCCCAGCATGGAATTCCAGCGCGTCCACCAGCAGCTCCTGCAGAGCCACCACCTGTTCGAACCGCTCTCACCCGCCCAGCTCCAGGAGTTGCTCGCCAGCAGCGATCTGGTCAACCTGGACAAGGGCGCCTACGTGTTCCGCCAGGGCGAGCCGGCGCACGCCTTCTACTACCTGATTTCCGGCTGCGTGAAGATCTACCGGCTGACCCCGGAAGGCCAGGAGAAGATTCTCGAGGTGACCAGCGAGCGCAACACCTTCGCAGAGGCGATGATGTTCATGGACACCCCGAACTACGTGGCCACCGCCCAGGCGGTGGTGCCCAGCCAGCTGTTCCGTTTCTCCAACAAGGCCTACCTGCGCCAGTTGCAGGACAACACACCGCTGGCCCTGGCCCTGCTGGCCAAGCTCAGCACCCGCCTGCACCAGCGCATCGACGAGATCGAGACGCTTTCCCTGAAGAACGCCACCCACCGCGTGGTGCGCTACCTGCTGACCCTCGCCGCCCACGCGCCGGGGCAGAACTGCCGGGTGGAAATCCCGGTGGCCAAGCAACTGGTGGCCGGGCACCTGTCGATCCAGCCGGAAACCTTCTCGCGGATCATGCACCGCCTCGGCGACGAGGGCATCATCCGCCTCGACGGCCGCGAAATCAGCATCCTCGATCGCGAGCGCCTGGAGTGCTTCGAGTGAACAGCCTCGCCGCTTGATCGCGGTCAAGCGCGCCACGGCCCGTCGGCCGGCAAGCTGGAGGGGTCGAGCCCGCGAGAACGCCCATGCGCCAGTGCCTGTATTGCCTCCATGAAACCGAGGGTGCGGAAAGCGCCTGCGAACAGTGCGGCATGCCGCTGCCCAGCGCCTCCCAGCGCCAGCTCCAGCGCCGCCGGCAGCGGCGCTTCGCCTGGTTCTGCGCCGGGCTGGCGCTGTTCTGCCTGGGCATGATGCTCTGGCTGCCGCGCGATATTCCCTGAAGCGTCTCAGCGGCGCAGGCGCCGATAGAGCTGGAGCAGGCGCTCGGGCAACTGCCCGGCGCGCTCGACCAGTGCGAAGCCGTCGGCGCCGAACAGGTAGGGCAGGTAGTCCGCCGCCTCCCTGTCGATGGTGATGCAGAAGGGCACCAGCCCCTGGCTGCGCGCCTCGATCACCGCCTGGCGGGTGTCCTCGATGCCGTAGCGGCCCTCGTAGCGGTCCAGGTCGTTGGGCTTGCCGTCGCTCAACAGCAACAGCAGGCGACGCTTCTGCGGCTGCCCGCCGAGCACCTGGCTGGCCCGGCGGATCGCCGCGCCCATCCGCGTGTAGTAGCCCGGCGAGAGCGCCAGCACGCGGCCGCGGACCTCGCCGCCGTAGCCTTCGTCGAAATCCTTCAGCACCTGCCAGCGCACCTGCTGCCGGCGCACCGAGGAAAACCCGTACAGCGCGAAGGGGTCGCCCAGCGCCTGCAAGGCCTCGCCGAACAGCAGCAGGCTGTCGACGATGCTGTCGATCACCCGCCGCTGGTCGTCGAGGTAGGCTTCGGTGGACATCGACAGGTCCGCCAGCAACAGGCAGGCGAGGTCGCGCCGGCGCGGCCGCTGTTCGAGGAACAGGCCTGGCTGGGTGGAACCTCCGCGCCGCCGCTCGACCTGGAAGTCGAGCCAGGCATCGAGGTCGATCTCGTCGCCCTGTGGCCGCTGGCGCAGGCGTTGGCGACCGTCGCGCAGGCAGGCGAACTGACGGCGCAGATGCAGCGCGGTCTTCTCCAGGTGCGCCGGCAGGCTGGCGCTGGCCGCGCCGCGCGGCCGCAGCGGTTGCAGCAGCACGTGGTCGGCCAGCAGGCGCTGTTGCCGATAGTCCCACTCGGGCAGCTTCAGCCCGGGGCCGAGCGGCAGGTCATCGTAGTCGGCGGCCGGCAGGTCGAGATCCAGGCGCAGGCCGCCGCCCTTCTGCGTGCGCTGGCGCGACAGCGACAGGTAGTCGAGGTCCTCGGCGACGCGCGCGCCGTCCGGGTCGTCCTCGTCGTCGCTACAGCGGTCCAGGGCCAGGTGCTCCGACCAACTGAGCAGGCTTTCCAGGCGGAACAGCAGCAGGTTGCGTTCGCTGTCGCGCTCTTCGACGCGCTCGGCGCGCTTGCGCGCTCCGCTGCGGGCGACCTGGCGCTTGCCGGCGCCGGCGGCCGCTTCCTCGCCGTCCTCGGCGCTGGCGGAAGGCGTCCAGCGCTCGCCGGGATACAGCCACAGCGGCACCGGCCAGGGCGCCCGCTCGACTCGCGGGAAGCGCTCGACGCTGCCCGGCTCGGCAAGCGCGCGGCGCAGGGCGATTTCCAGTTCGGCATCAGCCGCCGAACAATCGTCCAGCGACGGGCGCTGGCGCAGATGCGCGGCGACCAGCCGGGCATAGCGCGGGCGCAGCGCCGGATAGGCGTCGAGCAACTGCCGCGCCCAGCGCTGGTTGTCCTGCGCCCAGTGCCGCAGCGGCCCGGCGCTGGCCGCCAGCAGCGCCAGCCAGCGATACAGTTCGCGGTTAAGCTCGGCCTGCGGGTATACCGCCAAGGACTCCGGCAGGCGCAGGCTGTCGCCATTGAACCAGGACACCGGGGCCTGCTCGCAGGTCCCGGCGACCCGCTGCAACCAGGTACGGCGCAGCAGCAGGCGGCGCGCCGGGGTCGCTTCGAGGGCTACCCCCGGAGCGCCGCCGAGCGCCCGGAAGAGCATGCCGAGCGGACGCCGCATGCTCTCCAGGGTCACCCGCGCCGCCTCGAACTCGCCGCTGGCATGGCGGGTGATGAAGCGGTGCCAGTGGGCGCCGACCCATTCCTCCAGCTCGACGGCGAAGGCCATCTCAGGCGGCCGCCTTGCCGCGCCGGAAGCTCAGCAGGTAGGCGACCAGGCCGATGAGGAACACCACGCCGGCGCCTTCGCGCAGCCAGTAGAAGATCGCCAGTTGGTCCTGGGTGGCCATGAAGGTCATCGCCGCGCCGTCCGCCGGCATCCGTTGCAGCCAGACCTGCAGCACTCCGGCCGCGGAGAGGAACAGGGTGATGAACACCATCGCCACGGTCATCAGCCAGAAGCCCCACATCTCCAGGACCTGCGAGCGGTTGTCCATCGCCTCGCCGATCCCGCGCAGGCGCGGCATGGCGTAGGAGATGATGGTCATCACGATCATCGCGTAGGCGCCATAGAAGGCCATGTGGCCGTGGGCGGCGGTGAGCTGGGTGCCGTGGGTGTAGTAGTTCACCGGCGCCAGGGTGTGCATGAAGCCCCAGACTCCCGCGCCGAGGAAGGCCATCACCGTGGTGCCCATGGCCCACAGCGCGACCGCGCGGTTCGGATAGTCGCGACGGCGGCGGTTGATGGTGTTGAAGGCGAACAGCACCATGGCGAAGAACGGCAGCGGCTCCAGCGCCGAGAATACCGAGCCGAGCCACAGCCAGTAGCCGGGCACGCCGATCCAGAAGTAGTGGTGGCCGGTGCCGATGATGCCGCTGATCAACGCCATGGCGATGATCACGTAGAGCCATTTCTCGATCACCTCGCGGTCGACCCCGGTGATCTTCACCAGCACGAAGGCGAGGATCGCACCCATGATCAGCTCCCACACGCCTTCCACCCACAGGTGCACCACCCACCACCAGTAGAACTTGTCGCGGGTGAGGTTTTCCGGGTTGTAGAAGGAGAACAGGAACAGCAGGGCGAGGCCGATCAGGCCGGTCATCAGGACCATGCTGATGGCGGTCTTGCGCCCGCGCAGCACGGTCATGCCGACGTTGAACAGAAAGCCCAGGGCGACGATCACGATGCCCGCCTTGCTGATGGTCGGCTGTTCGAGGAACTCGCGGCCCATGGTCGGCCACAGTTCGTTGCCGGTGAGCCTGGCCAGGCCGGCGTAGGGCACCAGCAGGTAGCCGAGGACGGTCAGCACACCGGCGGCGGCGAATACCCAGAACAGGATCCAGGCCAGCCTGGGGCTGTACAGCTCACAGTCGCTCTCCTCCGGCACCAGGTAGTAGGCAGCGCCCATGAAGCCGAACAGCAGCCAGACGATCAGCAGGTTGGTGTGCACCATGCGCGCGACGTTGAAGGGGATCGCCGGGAACAGGAAATCGCCGACTACGTACTGCAGGCCCATGATCAGGCCGAACAGGATCTGCCCGACGAAGAGGACCAGGGCGAACACGAAGTAGGGTTTGGCGACCGCCTGCGAGGCGAATTTCAGGGAGCCATTGGGCGACATCATCAACCCTCCTTGTTCGGCGGCCATTGGTTGGTATCGATCTTCGAGCTCCACTTGAGGAACTCGGCCAGGTCGTCGACCTGCCCTTCGCTGAGATGGAACTGCGGCATGGCGCGGCGGCCCGGCACGTTCAGCGGCTGGATCTTCATCCAGGCCTGGAGGAAGGTGTTGAAGCCCTCCTCGCCGCCACGCCGTCCGACCACGTTGCCCAGCTCCGGCGCGAAGTAGGCGCCCTCGCCGAGCAGGGTGTGGCAGCCGACGCAGTTGTTCTGCTCCCAGACCAGCTTGCCGCGCACCACCGCTTCGCTCATCGCGGCCTCGTTGGTGCGCTCGGGCAGGGTCTTCTCGGTGTGGTAGGTCAGGGCCAGGAACAACAGGATGAAGAACACACTCCCGCCGAAATAGATGTTCCTGGCCATGCCTTTGGTAAAGGTCTCGGACATGCGGCCTCCTGGAATGGGTGGTGCGGCGATTCTAGGAAGCGGCGGCGGCGAACCCGCTTGATGGCAATCAAGATTCCCGAACGATTTACTCAGTTATTCATCCGCGCCAGGTACAGCGCCGCGCCCACCGCCAGGGCCATCAGCAGCGGCCAGGCCAGCAGCAGGCGGCGCCATAGCGCCGGGGCATGGGCCAGTTCCATGAAGCGCTCGCCGATCAGCCAGCCCTTGGCCACCGCGCAGGCCAGCACCGCCGCCAGCAGCCAGGGAGAGTCGCCGGCGCCGCCCAGCAGCACGCCGGCCACGGCCAGCGCCAGCAACGCCAGCCAGCAGAGGGTCAGGGTTCGCATCGGCGCCTCATTGCAGGACGTAGACCAGCGGGAACAGCAGCACCCAGACCAGGTCGACCATGTGCCAGTAGAGCACGCCCGATTCCAGTCCCGAGCAGGCCTGCGGCGTATGGCGCCGGCGCCAGCAGGCCTGCGCCAGCCAGCCGAGGATCAGCAGGCCGAGCAGGACGTGGAGGAAATGGAAGCCGGTCAGGCACCAGTAGAGGGTGAAGAAAGTGTCGTGCTCGATGTCCAGGCCGAGGTCGGCGAGCCGCCCGTACTCGTGCAGCTTCAGGCCGACGTAGACCAGCGCCAGCAGCAGCGCCGCCAGCAACCAGCCGCTCGCCTGGCGCGGCCGACCGCGGCGCACCGCATGCACCGCCAGCGCGGCGAGCCAGCCGGAGCTGAGCAGGGCCACGGTCAGCAACAGGCCCCAGCGGCTGTCCAGTTGCCCCCGGCCGGCGCGGAACAGCTCCGGCTGCCAGGCCTGGGCGCCGGCGAAGGCCAGCAGCAGCAGGCTGAACACGCTGAGTTCGGCGAGGATGAAGAACCACATCGCCAGGTCGCCGGGCAGGCGCCGCTCGACGGTATCAGCCGACATGGAGATCGACGATGTCCATCAGCGCCGCCACCGTCGCCGGGTCGTCCGAGAGCGGTTCAGCCAGCGCCACCCGGCACGCCTCGCGCGGGTCCATGCCGTCGCCGATGAGGCGCGCGGCGAAGATCAGCAGGCGGGTCGAGGCGACTTCCTCCAGGTCGTGCTGCTCCAGCCGCCGCAGCGCCTGGCCCAACTGCACCAGGCGCTGCGCCAGGGCCTCGGCGCAACCGCTCTCGCCGACCAGGATGCGTGCCTCCTGCTGCGCCGCCGGGTAGTCGAAGCGCAACGCGACGAAGCGCTGCCGGGTGCTGGGCTTCAGGCCCTTGAGCAGGTTCTGGTAGCCGGGGTTGTAGGACACCACCAACATGAACGAAGGCGGCGCCCGCAGCGTCTCGCCGGTGCGCTCCAGGTACAGCTCGCGGCGGTCGTCGGCCAGCGGGTGGATGGCGACCGTGGTGTCCTGGCGCGCCTCCACCACTTCGTCCAGGTAGCAGATACCGCCTTCGCGCACCGCGCGGGTCAGCGGGCCGTCCTGCCACCAGGTGCCGTCGGCGCCGATCAGGTGGCGCCCGAGCAGGTCGGCGGCGCCCAGGTCGTCGTGGCAGGCGACGCTGTACAACGGCAGTTCCAGGCGCCGCGCCATGTGCTGGACGAAGCGGGTCTTGCCGCAACCGGTGGGGCCCTTGAGCAGCACCGGCAGGCCATGCCGCCAGGCGCGCTCGAAGACGTCGATCTCATGGCCGGTGGCCTCGTAGAAAGGTATCGCGTCCCGCATGTCCTACTCCTGCGCTAGGGATTAGGACCGCACGCTATTCACAGTTGGAAGGTGCCACAAGCGCAAAGCACCGCAATCTTGATTCCGGTCAAGCAAGGGTAAAGACCCTGCTTTCTATGATCCTTTCGCGCCATGAATTCCCGGGAGTTCCCGACGCAGCCACCCCCAAAACACTGCTAAGGGAGCGCCTCGCAGGGCTCCTGAGGAGATAGACCATGCCATTTGGCAAGCCACTGGCGGGCACCCTGCTCGCCTCGCTGACGCTGCTGGGCCTGGCCACCGCTCACGCCAAGGACGACATGCAAGCAGCCGCGCAATACCAGGGTGCCGCTTCCGCCGTCGATCCCGCTCACGTGGTGCGCACCAACGGTGCCCCCGACATGAGTGAAAGCGAGTTCAACGAGGCCAAGCAGATCTACTTCCAACGCTGTGCCGGCTGCCACGGCGTCCTGCGCAAGGGCGCCACCGGCAAGCCGCTGACCCCGGACATCACCCAGCAACGCGGCCAGCAATACCTGGAAGCGCTGATCACCTACGGCACCCCGCTGGGCATGCCGAACTGGGGCAGTTCCGGCGAGCTGAGCAAGGAACAGATCACCCTGATGGCCAAGTACATCCAGCACACCCCGCCGCAACCGCCGGAGTGGGGCATGCCGGAGATGCGCGAATCGTGGAAGGTGCTGGTGAAGCCGGAGGACCGGCCGAAGAAACAGCTCAACGACCTCGACCTGCCCAACCTGTTCTCGGTGACCCTGCGCGACGCCGGGCAGATCGCCCTGGTCGACGGCGACAGCAAGAAGATCGTCAAGGTCATCGATACCGGCTATGCCGTGCACATCTCGCGGATGTCCGCCTCCGGCCGCTACCTGCTGGTGATCGGCCGCGACGCGCGGATCGACATGATCGACCTGTGGGCCAAGGAGCCGACCAAGGTCGCCGAGATCAAGATCGGCATCGAGGCGCGCTCGGTGGAAAGCTCCAAGTTCAAGGGCTACGAGGACCGCTACACCATCGCCGGCGCCTACTGGCCGCCACAGTTCGCGATCATGGACGGCGAGACCCTGGAACCGAAGCAGATCGTCTCCACCCGCGGCATGACCGTGGACACCCAGACCTACCACCCGGAACCGCGCGTGGCGGCGATCATCGCCTCCCACGAGCACCCCGAGTTCATCGTCAACGTGAAGGAGACCGGCAAGGTCCTGCTGGTCAACTACAAGGACATCGACAACCTCACCATCACCAGCATCGGCGCGGCGCCGTTCCTCCACGACGGCGGCTGGGACAGCAGCCACCGCTACTTCATGACCGCCGCCAACAACTCCAACAAGGTTGCCGTGATCGACTCCAAGGACCGTCGCCTGTCGGCCCTGGTCGACGTCGGCAAGACCCCGCACCCGGGGCGTGGCGCCAACTTCGTACATCCCAAGTACGGCCCGGTGTGGAGCACCAGCCACCTGGGCGACGGCAGCATCTCGCTGATCGGCACCGATCCGAAGAACCATCCGCAGTACGCCTGGAAGAAAGTCGCCGAACTACAGGGCCAGGGCGGCGGCTCGCTGTTCATCAAGACCCATCCGAAGTCCTCGCACCTCTACGTCGACACCACCTTCAACCCCGACGCCAGGATCAGCCAGAGCGTCGCGGTGTTCGACCTGAAGAACCTCGACGCCAAGTACCAGGTGCTGCCGATCGCCGAATGGGCCGATCTCGGCGAAGGCGCCAAGCGGGTGGTGCAGCCCGAGTACAACAAGCGCGGCGACGAAGTCTGGTTCTCGGTGTGGAACGGCAAGAACGACACCTCCGCGCTGGTGGTGGTGGACGACAAGACCCTGAAGCTCAAGGCCGTGGTCAAGGACCCGCGGCTGATCACCCCGACCGGCAAGTTCAACGTCTACAACACCCAGCACGACGTGTACTGAGACCCGCGTGCGGGGCACGCCCCGCACGCTCCCCCTACGAGGAACCGTGATGAAACCGTACGCACTGCTTTCGCTGCTCGCCGCCGGCACCCTGCTCGCCCAGGGCGCCTGGGCCGAAGCCCCCGAAGTGCTGTTCAAGAACAAGGGCTGCGTGGCCTGCCATGCGATCGACACCAAGATGGTCGGCCCGGCCTACAAGGACGTCGCCGCCAAGTTCGCCGGCCAGGCCGGCGCCGAAGCGGAACTCGCGCAGCGGATCAAGAACGGCAGCCAGGGCGTCTGGGGCCCGATCCCGATGCCGCCGAACGCGGTCAGCGACGACGAGGCGCAGACCCTGGCGAAATGGGTCCTGTCGCAGAAATGAACGCCCCTCCGGACTTCCGGCGCGCCGCCAGCCACGCCTTGTGGCTGGCCCTCGCGCTGACGTTCGCCTGTCCACTTCAGGGCCTGGCCGACGAGCATCCCGATGCCCGTCGCCAGGCCCAGTTGCGTCACCTGCTGTTGCAGGACTGCGGCTCCTGCCACGGCCTGCGCCTGACCGGCGGCCTCGGCCCGGCGCTGACCCCCGAGGCCCTGCGCGGCAAGCCGCGCGAATCGCTGGTCGCCACCGTGCTCATGGGCCGCCCGCAAACCCCGATGCCCCCCTGGGCCGGCCTGCTCAGCGAAGACGACGCCGGCTGGCTGGTGGACCGCCTGATCGAAGGAGAGATCGCCCCATGAACCTGCGTCCCCTCGCGCCGCTTTTCCTCGCCCTGCTCGCCGGCTGTAGCCAGCAGCCGCCCTTGCGCGGCAGCGGCGACCTCGGCGTGCTGATCGAACGCGCCGACGGCAGCGTGCAGATCCTCGACGGCACGGCGAAGACCTCGCTGGCGCGGGTCGAAGGCCTCGGCGACCTGTCCCACGCCTCCCTGGTGTTCTCCCGCGACCAGCGCTACGCCTACGTGTTCGGTCGCGACGGCGGCCTGACCAGGCTCGACCTGCTGGCCCAGCGCATCGACAAGCGCCTGATCCAGGGCGGCAACAGCATCGGCGGAGCGATCAGCCAGGACGGTCGGCTGGTCGCGGTATCCAACTACGAACCGGGCGGGGTCAAGGTGTTCGACAGCCGCACCCTGGAACTGGTCGCCGAGATTCCCGCCACCCGCCTCCCCGGGCAGGACAGGAATTCCCGGGTGGTCGGCCTGGTCGACGCGCCGGGGCAGCGTTTCGTGTTCAGCCTGTTCGACAGCGGCGAGATCTGGATCGCCGACTTCAGCCAGGGCGACACGCCGCGTCTGACCCGCTTCCGCGATGTCGGCAAGCAGCCCTACGACGCCCTCATCAGCCCCGACGGGCGCTACTACATGGCCGGCCTGTTCGGCGAGGACGGCATGGCGCAGCTCGACCTCTGGCACCCGGAGCGCGGCGTCAGGCGCGTACTCGGCGACTACGGCCGCGGCCAGCGCAAGCTGCCGGTGTACAAGATGCCGCACCTGGAGGGCTGGACCATCGCCAGCGACCAGGCCTTCGTCCCGGCGGTCGGCCATCACCAGGTGCTGGTGCTCGACGCGCGCGACTGGAAGCAGACCGACGCCATCGATGTCGCCGGCCAGCCGGTGTTCGTCATGACCCGCCCGGACGACCGGCAGATCTGGGTCAACTTCGCCTACCCGGACAACGACAAGGTGCAGGTCATCGACAGCGAGACCCACGAGGTGATCGAGACCCTGCGCCCCGGCCCCGGCGTACTGCACATGGAATTCAGCGGGCGCGGCGACCAGGTCTGGATCTCCGTGCGCGACGCCGACCAGGTGCAGGTCTGGGACCCGTACCGCCTGGAGCGCATCGGCAGCCTTCCGGCCCGCAGCCCGAGCGGCATCTTCTTCAGCCACCGCGCCCAGCACATCGGACTCTAGGAGGCACCATGGACGACCTCTCCCGCCGCCTCCTCGCCCGCTACCAGAAAGGCCTGCCGATCTGCGCGGAACCCTATCGGCGGATGGCCGAAACCCTGGGTTGCAGCGAAGCCGAGGTGCTCGAACGGCTGCGTCGCCTGGAAGCCGACGGCGCGTTGTCGCGGGTCGGCCCGGTGCTCCGCCACCAGCGCGCCGGGGCCAGCACCCTGGCTGCCCTGGCGGTGCCCGAGGAACGTCTGCAACGAGTCGCCGAGCGCATCAGCCAGTACGCCGAGGTGAACCACAACTACCAGCGCGAACACCACTACAACCTGTGGTTCGTGCTCACCGCCGGCGACCGCGCGCAACTCGACCGGGTACTGGCGGAGATCGCCGCCGACACCGGCCTGCAACCTCTCGACCTGCCGATGCAGGAAGCCTACTGCATCGACCTCGCGTTTCCCCTGGAGGCCAGCCGATGAATCCTGTCGAACCCCTCGCCGCGCCGCAGCGACAACACCTGCGCTACCTGCTGGAACAGGGCCTGCCGCTGGCCAGCCGGCCCTATCGGGTGCTCGCCGAACGCATCGGTGCCGGCGAAGACGAAGTGCTGGAACAGGTCCGCCGCTGGGACGAAGACGGCCTGTTCCGCCGCTTCGGGGTGATCCTCCACCACCGCGCCCTGGGCTATACCGCCAACGCCATGCTGGTGCTCGATGTCGCCGACGCGGAGGTCGACGCCGTCGGCCGCGCCCTCGCCCACGAGTCGATCGTCTCGCTCTGTTACCGGCGCCCGCGTCGCCTGCCGATGTGGCCATACAACCTGTTCTGCATGATCCACGGCCGCGAGCGCTGCGAAGTGGAACGCCAGATCGCGGCCCTGCTGGAGCGCCACGACCTGCGCCAGGCACCGCACCGCAGGCTGTTCAGCCTGCGCGCCTACAAGCAGTGCGGCGGCCGCTACACCGCGCCGCCGTCCGGCCTGGAGCGCCGCCATGGATGAGTTCGACCGGCGCCTGCTGAACCGCCTGCAACACGGCCTGCCGCTGGAGCCGCGCCCCTATGCGCTGCTCGCCGGCGAACTGGATTGCCGCGAGGAAGACATCCTGCGCCGCCTCGACGACCTGCTCGACGACGGCACCCTGACCCGCTTCGGTCCGCTGTTCGACATCGAGCCCCTCGGCGGCGCCTTCACCCTGGCCGCCATGAGCGTACCGGAGGCGCGTTTCGAAGAGCTCGCCGCGCTGCTCGCCGGCTGGCCGCAGGTCGCCCACAACTACCGCCGCGAGCACGCCCTGAACATGTGGTTCGTGGTCGCTTGCGACAGCCCGGCGGAGGTCGCCGAGACCCTGGCGCGGCTGGAGCGCGAGAGCGGGCTGGCGGTGCTCGACCTGCCCAAGGAGGCGACCTACCATGTCGGCCTGCATTTCCCCCTCTGACGCCCTGCTCGCCCGCCGCCTGGTCGAACTGACCCAGGCCGGCCTGCCGCTGGTCGCCGCCCCCTGGGCGTGGATCGCCGCGCAGCTGCAACTGAGCGAGACGGAGACCCTGGCGCTGCTGAGGCGCCTGCGCGACGCCGGGGTGATCCGGCGCATCGCCGCGGTGCCCAACCACTATCGCCTCGGCTACCGGCACAACGGCATGACCGTCTGGGACGTCGCCGATGAGCGCATCGAACGCCTCGGCCGGCTGGTCGGCGGGCTGTCCTTCGTCAGCCATTGCTACCGCCGCCCGCGCCATCTGCCGCAGTGGCGCTACAACCTGTTCGCCATGGTTCACGGCCGCAGCGAAGCGCAGATCGAAGGCTACCGCCAGCAGATCCGCCTGCTCCTCGGCGAGGACTGTCGCGCCGACGAGATGCTGGTGAGCAGCCGCATCCTGAAGAAGACCGGCCTGCGCCTGGCGCAGAAGGAGGAACGTCCATGCTGAGGATCAGCCATTACCTGCGCAGCCTCGCCGGGGACGCGCCGGCGCCGCGCCGCGCCGGCGGCAGGCGCGCCCCGGTGGTGATCTGGAACCTGCTGCGGCGCTGCAACCTGACCTGCAAGCACTGTTATTCCACCTCCGCCGACAGCGACTTCCGTGGCGAGCTGGAGACCGCGGAAATCCTTCGCGGCATCGACGACCTGCGCGCCGCCGGGGTGCGCGTGCTGATCCTCTCCGGCGGCGAACCGCTGATGCACCCGGACCTCTTCGAGATCGCCGCCCATGCGCGCCAGGCCGGGATGTTCGTGGCGCTGTCGAGCAACGGCACGCTGATCGACGAGGGCAACATCCAGCGCGTCGCCGAGGCCCGCTTCGACTACGTCGGCATCAGCCTCGACGGCCTGCGCGAGACCCACGACCGCTTCCGCCAGAAGCAGGGCAGCTTCGACGCCGCGCTGGCGGCCATGCGCCTGTGCCGCGAGGCGGACATCCGCGTCGGCATGCGCACCACCCTGACCGAGGAGAACGCCACGCAACTGCCGGCGCTGCTCGACCTGATGCGCGAACTCGACGTGCAGAAGTTCTACCTCTCGCACCTCAACTACAGTGGCCGCGGCCGCCGCAGCCGCGCCCTCGACGCCCATCACCGGCGCACCCGCGAGGCCCTCGCGCTGCTCTTCGAACGGGCCGACGAGGACATCCGGCAAGGTCGCGACAGCGACTTCGTCACCGGCAACAACGACGCCGACGCGATCCTTCTCCTCGACTGGGTCAGGCGCCGCCACCCGCAGCGACTGGCGCGCCTCTGCGAGCTGCTGCTGGACTGGGGCGGCAACGCCTCGGGCGAGGGCATCGCCAACATCGACAACACCGGCGAGGTGCACCCGGACAGCTACTGGTGGCACCACAGCGTCGGCAACATCCGCCGCCAGCGCTTCGCCGACTTCTGGTTCGAGCACCCCGACCCGCTGCTCCTGCAACTGCGCCAGCATCCGCGTCCGGTGGGCGGGCGCTGCACCCAGTGCCGCTGGCTGGACATCTGCAACGGCAACACCCGCACCCGTGCCTGGGCCGGCGGCGACCTCTGGGGCGAAGACCCCGGCTGCTACCTCAGCGATCAGGAAATCGGCCTCGAGCGCATCGCGCTGCATGCCGTCTAAGGAAAGCCTCATGAACACTACCGTGATTCCTCCGTCCCTCGTCGAGGTCGATTTCCCCGCCGGCAGCGTCGCCCTGGTCGGCGCCGGCCCCGGCGATCCGGGCCTGCTCACCCTGCGCGCCTGGGCCCTGCTGCAACAGGCCGAGGTGGTGGTCTACGACCGCCTGGTCGCCCGCGAGCTGGTCGCCCTGCTGCCGGAAAGCTGCCAGCGCATCTACGTCGGCAAGCGTTGCGGCCACCACAGCCTGCCGCAGGAAGAAATCAACGAGCTGCTGGTGCGCCTGGCCCGGCAGCAACGCCGGGTGGTACGCCTGAAGGGCGGCGACCCGTTCATCTTCGGTCGCGGCGCCGAGGAGCTGGAGAGCCTGCTCGAGGCCGGCGTCGACTGCCAGGTGGTGCCCGGCGTCACCGCCGCCTCCGGTTGCAGTACCTACGCCGGCATCCCGCTGACCCACCGCGACCTGGCCCAGGCCTGCACCTTCGTCACCGGCCACCTGCAGAACGATGGCCACCTTGACCTCGACTGGTCCGGCCTGGCGCGCGGCAGGCAGACCCTGGTGTTCTACATGGGCCTGAGCAACCTCGCCGAGATCGCCACGCGCCTGGTCGAGCACGGCCTCCCCGGCGACACCCCAGCAGCGCTGGTCAGCCAGGGCACCCAGGCGCGCCAGCAAGTGACCCGCGGCCCCCTCGCGGAACTGCCGGCGCTGGCGCGGCGCTACCAGTTGCAACCGCCGACCCTGATCGTCGTCGGCCAGGTGGTCGGACTTTTCGCCGAGCGCGAGATGCCGCGGCCGTCGTGCCTGAACGCCGCCCCGGCGAGCAGCGGCGAGGCCAGCGCATGCGCCTGACCGGCCTCGCCCTCGGCCTGCTCCTGCTCCCGCTGGCGCAGGCCGCCGAGCCCAGGGGAGAGGCGCTCTACCGTCAGCACTGCCAGGCCTGCCACGGCGCCGAGCGGCTCGGCGGCAGCGGCCCGACGCTGCTCCCGGAAAGCCTGTCGCGCCTGAAGCCGGCGCAGGCCCGCGAGGTGATCCTGCATGGCCGTCCGGCGACCCAGATGGCCGGTTTCGCCGGCCAGCTGGACGAGGCCGGTGCGGATGCCCTGGTCGCCTATCTCTACCAGGCGCCGTCGCACGCGCCGCACTGGAGCGCGGAGGATATCCGCGCCAGCCGCGTGCAACCCCATCCCCTCGCCACGCTGCCGGCCGCGCCGCGCTTCCAGGCCGACCCGCTGAACCTGTTCGTGGTGGTGGAATCCGGCGACCACCACGTGAGCATCCTCGACGGCGATCGCTTCGCGCCCATCGCCCGCTTCCCCTCGCGCTACGCCCTGCACGGAGGTCCGAAGTTCTCCCCGGACGGGCGCCTGGTGTACTTCGCCTCGCGCGACGGCTGGGTGACCCTCTACGACCTGTACAACCTGAAGGTGGTCGCCGAGGTCCGCGCCGGGCTCAACACGCGCAACCTGGCGGTCAGCGACGACGGGCGCTGGGTGCTGGTGGGCAACTACCTGCCCGGCAACCTGGTGCTGCTGGACGCCCGCGACCTGTCCCTGGTGCAGGTCATCCCGGCGGCCGACGCCCAGGGCCAGGCCTCGCGGGTCAGCGCGGTATACACGGCACCGCCACGGCACAGCTTCGTGGTCGCCCTGAAGGACGTCCACGAACTCTGGGAGCTGCCCTATGCCGATGGCGCGCCGGTCGCGCCGAAGCGGGTAGCGGTGGCCGACTACCTCGACGACTTCTCCTTCAGCCCCGACTACCGCTACCTGCTGGGCAGTTCGCGGCAGGCCAGGGGCGGCGAGGTGATCGAGCTGGACAGCGGCGCACGGGTCGCCTCGATCCCGCTGTCGGGCATGCCGCACCTCGGCTCGGGCATCTACTGGAAGCGCGACGGACGCTGGGTGTTCGCCACGCCGAACATCAGCCGCGGGGTGATCTCGGTGATCGACCTGCAAAACTGGAAGCCGTTGAAGGAAATCGCCACCGACGGCCCCGGCTTCTTCATGCGCAGCCATGCCGACTCGCCCTACGCCTGGACCGATACCTTCCTTGGCAAGAAACACGACGAGATCCTCCTGATCGACAAGCAGACCCTGGAAATCGCCCATCGCCTGCGCCCCAGCCCGGGCAAGGTGGCCGGCCACGTCGAGTTCACCCGCGACGGCCGCTACGCCCTGCTCAGCGTCTGGGACCGCGACGGCGCGCTGGTGGTCTACGACGCGCACAGCCTGGAGGAAGTGAAGCGACTGCCGATGAACAAGCCGTCGGGCAAGTACAACGTCGGCAACAAGATCGGCTATGCGGAGGGAACCTCGCATTGAGGCGCGGGGAGACACCAACCACGGAGGTTCCGCCTCCCCCGCGACGAACCGCGACAACCCTGTCCCATCACGGCACGAGAAAAACCACGGGAATGGCGGATAACCGCAAGCGGCTATTCGCCCTACCATCCGCCCTGCGCGACGAGCCGTAGGGCGCATAACGCCAACGGCGTTATCCGCCGACCACACAGCGCCCAGAAAAAAGCCCCGCATCGCGGGGCTTTCCGTCTCAGGCGCCAGGCCTCAGAACTGCTCGGCGTCCAGCAGGTACAGCGATTCGCTGCCGGCGCGCACGGAGGCGCTCAGGGAATGGATGCGCGGCAGCAGGCGGGCGAAGTAGAAGCGCGCGGTACCCAGCTTGCTGGCGTAGAAGTCGTCCTCGCCCTGCTTGGCCAGCGCGGTGCGCGCCATCAACGCCCACATGTAGGCGTAGGCCGTATAGCCGAACACGTGCAGGTATTCGACCGACGCGGCGCCGATCTCGTTGGGGTTGCCCTTGGCGCGGTCGAGCAGCCAGGCGGTCAGCTCTTCCAGGTTCTCCACGGCGGCCGCCAGCGGCTTGCTGAACTCGCCCAGGGTCTCGTCGGCGGATGCGACGAAGGCCTTGATCTCGTCGGTGAAGTGACGGGAGAAGGCGCCGCCGCTGCCGATCACCTTGCGTCCCACCAGGTCGAGCGCCTGGATGCCGTTGGTGCCTTCGTAGATCTGGGTGATGCGACAGTCGCGCACCAGTTGCTCCTGGCCCCATTCGCGGATGAAGCCGTGGCCGCCGAAGATCTGCTGGCCATGGAGGGTGGTTTCCAGCCCCATGTCGGTGAGGAATGCCTTGGCCACCGGGGTCAGCAGCGCCACCAGTTCTTCCGCGCGCTTGCGGGTGACCGCGTCTTCGCTGTACTTGGCGGTGTCCAGCTGCATCGCGACGTAGCTGGAGAAGGCGCGGCCGCCTTCGTTCAGCGCCTTCATGGTGAGCAGCATGCGGCGCACGTCGGGGTGCACGATGATCGGGTCGGCGGCCTTGTCCTTGGCCACCGGGCCGGTCGGCGCGCGGCTCTGGATACGCTCGCGGGCATATTCGATGGCGCTCTGGTAGGAGCGCTCGCCGGTGGCCAGGCCCTGGATGCCGACACCCAGCCGCTCGTAGTTCATCATGGTGAACATCGCCGCCAGGCCCTTGTTGACCTCGCCCACCAGCCAACCGGTGGCGCCGTCGAAGTTCATCACGCAGGTGGCCGAGGCCTTGATCCCCATCTTGTGCTCGATGGAGCCGCAACCCAGGCTGTTCCTCTCGCCCAGCGAGCCGTCGGCGTTGACCAGCACCTTCGGCACCAGGAACAGCGAGATGCCCTTCGGCCCGGCCGGGGCGTCGGGCAGCTTGGCCAGCACCAGGTGGATGATGTTCTCGGTCAGGTCATGCTCGCCGCCGGTGATGAAGATCTTGGTCCCGCTGATCTTGTAGGAGCCGTCGGCCTGCGGCTCGGCCCTGGTGCGGATGATGCCCAGGTCGGTGCCGGCATGCGGCTCGGTCAGGCACATGGAACCGGCCCAGATACCGGCGTACATGTTCGGCAGGTACTTGTCCTTCAGCTCGTCGCTGGCATGGGCATTGAGCGCCAGGCAGGCGCCGGCGGTCAGCATCGGGTACAGGCCGAACGACAGGTTGGCCGAGTTGACCAGTTCCTCGACCTGCGCCGAGATCACCTTGGGCATGCCCATGCCGCCGTAGGCCGGATCGCCGCCGACGCCGACCCAGCCGCCTTCGGCGTAGGTCCGGTAGGCCTCGGGGAAGCCGGCCGGGGTGCTCACCGCGCCCGCGTTCCACTGGCAGCCTTCCTCGTCGCCCGGACGGTTCAGCGGGGCGATGGTACCGGCGGTGACCTTGCCGGCCTCTTCGAGGATCGCCGCGGCGGTCTCGGCGTCGACCACGTCGGCCAGCGCCGGCAGTTGCGCCCAGAGCCGGGAAACCTCGAACACCTCATTGAGGACGAAGCGCATGTCGCGCAGCGGTGCTTTGTAATCAGCCATGTGGGGGAATCCTCGATCGTACCGATCGCCGGCCGGGGGCCAGCGGCAACAAAATGGAGGCACGAAAGGCGTGCCGCGGCCGAGTCTACACCACCAACATTTCGGACTTGTAGCGTCACGTCGTGACCGATAAGTCCACGCCGGTCTTCCATGCGACAGGCATGAAAAAGCCCGCTTTTCGCGGGCTCGAGCGAGCTCGCCGGGAATACGACGGCCCCGATGAAGGCAGGAAAACCGGGACAAGCAGCGCCACGCCTGCCCCGGCAGCCGCTAGAGCGAAAACTGCTCCGCCGACAGGCTCATCAGGCCCGCCGCGCCGGCCTGGATCGCCGCGGCATGCGCCGCGCTGCGCGGCAGCAGGCGACTGAAGTAGAAGTCGGCGGTGGCCAGCTTGGCTTCGTGGAACGCGGCCTCGCCGCTGCCGGCATCCAGCTTCTCGCGCGCCACCAGGGCGATGCGCAGCCAGAAATAGGCAAGGGTCACGTAGCCGGAGAACATCAGGTAGTCCACCGAGGCGGCGCCCACTTCGTCGGCATTCTTCATCGCCGCCAGACCCACCTGCTGGGTCAGCTCGCCCCACTGCGCGTTCAGCGCCGCCAGTTGCGCGACCTGTCCCTTCAGTTGCGGGTGCCCGGCCTGGGCCTGGCACAACTGGTGGACCAGTTTGGTGAAACCGCGCAACAGCTTGCCCTGGCTGCCCAGTACCTTGCGGCCGAGCAGGTCCAGAGCCTGGATGCCGTTGGTGCCTTCGTAGATCTGCGCGATGCGGCAATCGCGGACCAACTGCTCCATGCCCCACTCGCGGATGTAGCCGTGGCCACCGTAGACCTGCATGCCGAGGTTGGTCACCTCTTGCCCGGTCTCGGTCATGAAGGCCTTGCAGATCGGCGTCAGGAAGGCCAGCAGGTCGGCGGCCCGCTCGCGCTCGGCGGCGTCCTGCGACAGGTGCTCGGTGTCGAGCAACTGGGCGGTGAAGTAGGCCAGCGCGCGGTTGCCTTCGTTGAACGCCTTCATGGTCAGCAGCATGCGCCGCACGTCGGGGTGCACGATGATCGGGTCGGCCGGCTTGTCCGGCGCCTTCGGCCCGCTCAGCGAGCGCATCTGCAAGCGCTCCCGGGCATAGCGCACGGCGCCCTGGTAGCTGGTCTCGCCAAGGCACAGGCCCTGCATGCCGGTGCCCAGGCGGGCGTGGTTCATCATGGTGAACATGCAGTGCAGGCCCTTGTTCGGCTCGCCGATCAGGTAACCGGTGGCGCCATCGAAGTTCATCACGCAGGTGGCCGAGGCCTTGATCCCCATCTTGTGCTCGATGGAACCACAGGAGACCGCGTTGCGCGCGCCCACGTTGCCTTCGGCGTCGGGGAGGAACTTCGGCACGATGAACAGCGAGATACCCTTGGTCCCGGCCGGCGCATCGGGCAGCTTGGCCAGCACCAGGTGGACGATGTTCTCGCTCAGGTCGTGCTCGCCGGCGGAGATGAAGATCTTCGTCCCGCTGATCGCATGGCTGCCGTCGGCGTTCGGCACCGCGCGGGTCTTGATGATGCCCAGGTCGGTGCCGCAGTGCGGCTCGGTCAGGCACATGGTGCCGGTCCAGGTGCCGGCGGTCATGCGCGGCAGGTAGGTGTCCTTCTGCGCCTGGCTGCCGTGGGCGTGGATCGCCGACATCGCACCGCGGGTCAGGCCCGGGTACATGCCCCAGGAGACGTTGCTGGCGCCGATCATCTCGCTGAGCAGCAGTCCCAGCGAGTGCGGCAGGCCCTGGCCGCCGTAGGCGGGATCGCTGGCGACACCGTTCCAGCCACCCTCGACGTACTGCGCATAGGCTTCCTTGAAACCCTTGGGCGTGGTCACCGCGCCGTTGTCGAAGTGGCAGCCCTCTTCGTCACCGGAACGGTTCAGCGGCGCCAGCACCTGCTCGCAGAACTTCGAACCCTCCTCGAGGATCGCCGCCACCATGTCCGGGGTCGCATCGCTGGCGCCCAGCCCCTGGTAGTGTCCATGGAAGTCGAATACGTCATCGATCAGGAAGCGCACATCGCGCAGCGGAGCCTTGTATTCCGGCATCTCTGTTCTCCTCGGCAGGGCGCCCGGCAGGCGCGGATCCCTCGAAGCTACTGCGCCGGGCAGGCGGCGACAATCACGCTGCGGACGCTGAATGCAACGCCATAACCCCGAGGTCGGGCAGCCAGGATGCAGCGGAACGCGGGCATGAAAAAGCCCGCCGAAGGGCGGGCTCTTCCATGCCTGGGGAACGGGCCGCCAACGGCCCGTGCCATCAGTAACCGAGGGCGAAATCTTCCTCGGCCATCTCCATCAGGTTGTTGGCGCCGGACAGCATGGCGGCGACGTGGGCGCGGGTACGCGGCAGGATGCGCTGGAAGTAGAAGCGCGCGGTCTGCAGCTTGGCCTTGTAGAAGGCTTCCTCGCCGGTGCCGGCGGCCAGCTTCTCGGCGGCCAGGCGCGCCATGTCGGCCCAGAAGTAGGCCAGGCAGGCGTAGCCGGAGTACATCAGGTAGTCCACCGAAGCGGCGCCGACTTCCTCGCGATCCTTCATGGCGGCCATGCCGACCTTCATGGTCAGGTCGCCCCACTCCTTGTTCAGCTGCGCCAGCGGGGCGACGAATTCCTTGACGGCTTCGTTGGCTTCGTTGGCCTGGCAGAACTTGTGCACGATCTTGGTGAAGCCCTTCAGTGCCTCGCCCTGGGTCATCAGCACCTTGCGCCCCAGCAGGTCGAGGGCCTGAACGCCGGTGGTGCCTTCGTACAGCATCGAGATGCGGCTGTCGCGGACGTTCTGCTCCATGCCATGCTCGGCGATGAACCCGTGGCCGCCGTAGATCTGCACGCCGTGGTTGGCGGATTCGAAGCCGACTTCGGTCATGAACGCCTTGGCGATCGGGGTGAGGAAGGCCAGCATCGAATCGGCGGCCTTCTTCTGCTCCTCGTCCTGGCTGCGCTGGACGATGTCGACCTGCTTGGCGGCGAAGTACAGCATCGCGCGGTTGCCTTCGGCGAACGCCTTCATGGTCAGCAGCATGCGGCGCACGTCGGGATGCACGATGATCGGGTCGGCGGGCTTCTCGGGCGCCTTCGGCCCGGTCAGCGAACGCATCTGCAGACGCTCGCGGGCATAGGCGATGCCGCCCTGGAAACCGACTTCGGCATGGGCCAGGCCTTGCAGCGCGGTACCCAGGCGAGCGGTGTTCATGAAGGTGAACATGCAGTTCAGGCCCTTGTTCGGCGGGCCGATCAGGAAGCCGGTGGCGGCGTCGAAGTTCATCACGCAGGTGGCGTTGCCGTGGATGCCCATCTTGTGCTCGATGGAGCCGCAGGAAACCGCGTTGCGCTCGCCGGCGTTGCCTTCGGCGTTGGGCAGGAACTTCGGCACGATGAACAGCGAGATGCCCTTGGTGCCCTGCGGAGCGTCGGGCAGGCGGGCCAGGACGATATGGACGATGTTGTCGGCCATGTCGTGCTCACCGGCGGAGATGAAGATCTTGGTGCCGGTGACCTTGTAGCTGCCGTCGGCCTGCGGCTCGGCCTTGGTGCGCAGCATGCCCAGGTCGGTGCCGCAGTGCGGCTCGGTCAGGCACATGGTGCCGGTCCACTCGCCGGAGACCAGCTTGGTCAGGTAGGTCGCCTGCTGCTCGGCGGTGCCGTGGGCGTGCAGGGTGTTCATGGCGCCATGGGACAGGCCCGGGTACATGCCCCAGGACCAGTTGGCCTGGCCGACCATCTCGCTGATGGCCAGGCCGAGGGATTCCGGCAGGCCCTGGCCGCCGTGCTCGACGTCATGGGCCAGGCTCGGCCAGCCGCCTTCGACGAACTGCTGGTAGGCTTCCTTGAAGCCGCTCGGGGTCTTCACCCCCTCGGCGCTCCAGGTGCAGCCCTCCAGGTCGCCGACGCGGTTCAGCGGAGCGATCACCTGTTCGCAGAACTTCGCACCTTCCTCGAGGATGGCGTTGACCATGTCGGGAGTCGCGTCTTCGGCGCCCGGCAGGCTCTGGTAGTGCGCTTCGTAGCCCAGCAGCTCGTCGCGAACGAAACGGATATCACGCAAGGGGGCCTTGTAATCAGGCATAGCAGTCAACCTCTACGAAGGGTTCTGGTTAATCGGCGACCGGACGGATGTCCAGGAGTCTGCGGTCGCAGTACGGGATCGTTCCCGGTCGCCTTTGCCGGACGCACTCATGCGTCCCGACTCTCAAACAGGCGTTTGAAACATACGTTTACGCCAATCCCTTGTCAAGCATCCGAACCGACCGCCCGGTCATGCCCGGAAATCGCTGGCCGCCCCGGTATCCCGGGCGGTTTCGCCTGGTTCGGTGAAGCCCATGGCGAAGCGCCCGGCAGGCGCCTGCAGCGGCCGGGTGACAGTCGGAAAAGCGTAGGCGCGGCCGTCGGTCGGCCGCGAAGGGTCAGGCGTGGGTGTCGATCAGCGTACCGAGGGTCTCGTCGGCCACCTCGATGACCCGCGCGCCACTCTGCGCCTCGAGCTTGCCGCGGGTCAGCTCGAGCATCTGCTCGGCCTGGGGCGAACGGGCCTCGACGGCATTGCGGGCGATCTCGCTGCCGGCCTGGGCGACGCGGGCGCTACCCGACTGCAGCGTGTTCAGGCCACTGACGAAAGCGTTGCCGGAGATTTCCACCGTCGACTCCTTGGAGGCGCGCATGCGCCACTGCGATAGCAAGTGGCTTCTATTCAAGCAGACTTGACCGCCGCTGGGTACCGCCCGTTGGTTATGGGCGGCCGGCTGTTTATAGCCCGATGCCCAGCGGGCGCAGGTCGAGGTGCGCGGCCACCGCCGCCGGACCGGCGTCGGCCAGGCGCGGCACGCGGCCCAGGCAGGGCGCCGGCAGGCGCTCGGCGAGGGTCGCCAGGTTCTCCTCCAGGCGCGAGGTGGCCGGGTCGACGATGTTCGCTACCCAGCCGGCCAGCGCCAGGCCGTCGCCAAGGATCGCCTCGGCACTGAGCAGCGCATGGTTGATGCAGCCCAGGCGCACGCCGACCACCAGCACCACCGGCAGCCCCAGCAGGCGCGCCAGGTCGGACAGGTTCTCGCGACCCTGCAACGGCACCCGCCAGCCGCCGGCGCCTTCCACCAGGGTGAAATCGGCCCGCAGCGCCAGCACCTCGCGCACCGCGTCGTGCAGACGCGCCGCGCTCAGCTCGACGCCGGCCTCGCGCGCTGCCAGGTGCGGGGCGATGGCCGGCTCGAAGGCCAGCGGATTGACCTGTTCGTAGGCCAGCGCCAGCGAACACTCGCCGAGCAGCGCCAGCGCGTCGCCATTGCGCAGGCCTTGCGCCGTGGCTTCGCAGCCGGACGCCACCGGCTTCGCCGCGGCGGTACTCAGGCCGGCACTCCGGGCCGCGTGGAGCAGGCCGGCGGCAATGGTGGTCTTGCCGATCTCGGTATCGGTCCCGGTGACGAAAAACGCCGGCATGGTTCAGGAATCCTTGCGCAGCACGCCGAAGACGACGCGGTAGGTGGCGGGCAGCCCTCCGGGCTGGCGGAAACGCTCGTAGGCGGCGACCAGCGCGCGGATGCGCTGGCGCCCGGTGAGGCCATCGGGGCGCCCGGGGTTGAGGTTGTGCGCGCCCAGCGCCTTGAGTTCGTGGGTCAGGCTGCGCAGGTCGGGGAAATGCAGCACGCGGTCTTCATGGCGCAGGACCAGCGGTAGCAGGCCGCTGCCGGCGGCGTGTTGCAGATAGTCGGCGAAGGCGCGGAAGCGATTGACATGGACGAAGCCGTCCACCACCCGCCAGCTGTCGCGCAACTCGCCCAGGGTCCCGACGCACAGGCTGCTGAACGCCAGCACGCCACCCGGCCGCAGGACCCGTCGCGCCTCGGCGAGCACCGCCGGGAGGTCGGCGCACCACTGGATGGCCAGGCTGGAGAACAGCAGGTCGCAACTGCCGTCGCGCAACGGCAGCCTCTCGGCGTCGCCGCCGATGAAATGGCTGGCGCCGCCGCGCGCGCGGGCATGTCGCAGCATGCCTTCGGCGATATCCACGGCCAGGCCTTCGCCGCCGCCGAAGCGCTGCGCCAGGGCGCGGCTGAAGTAGCCGGTGCCGCAGCCGAGATCGACCCAGCGGCGCGGCGCGAAGCCTTCCGGCAATGCAGCCAGCAGGCTCTCGCCAACGCCGCGCTGGAGTTCGGCCACCGCGTCGTAGCTGGCCGCCGCGCGGGAAAACGACGCGGCGACCTGGCGCTTGTCGGGCAGCGCCGCAACGCCATGGGACGCCAGCAGCGGCGCGGAAAGGTCAGGCATCGTCACCCTCGCGGAGGAATCTCAGGATCGCGCCGGCCACCTCGTCCGGGCATTCCAGCGGCAGGCCGTGGCTGGCCGCCAGGGTCGCGACCTCGACGTCCGGCAGCCACTCGAGCAGGGCCTCGGCGGCCGCCACCGGCACCAGCGCATCGGCCCCGGCGAACAGGTGCAATTGCGGCCCGCGGAAGTTTTCCAGGGCGGCTCGGGTATCCAGTTGGCCGAGCAACTGCAGGCCGGCGACCAGCGCCTCGCGCTCCAGCTGCGGCAGCGCCACCTGCAGTTGCCGCGCCAGGGTCCGCGGGTCGCGCGCGCCCTGGCTGACCAGCAGGGTGAAGCGCTTGCGGGTCAGGTGCGGTTCGAGCAGGAAGGCCTCGAAGAAGTCCTCGAAGGTTTCCGCCGGCATCGCGTTCGGCCAGTCCTCGCGCACACGGAAGCACGGGTTGCTGGCCAGGGTCAGCAGCCCCCGGCAGTCATCGCCGCGCCGCGCCGCCAGTTCGCTGGCGAGCATCCCGCCTAGCGACCAACCGGCCAGCCAGCTGTCGCGCGGCAGGTTGTCGTCGAGTTCGTCGAGCCAGTCGGCGGCGTCGGCCAGCGACGGCAGCGGCTCGATCAGCACGTTCAGGTGTGGCTCGCGCTCGTGCAGCGCGTCGCGCAGCGGTTCCAGTGGCGCGCTGCCCAGGCCCCAGCCCGGCAGCAGGATCAGGTGGTCACGCATCGTCTCCCTCCTCGGCTTCGATCTCTGCCAGAAGGCTAGACGACAGCTGTCGCCAGCTTTCGCCGAGGGCTTCGAGCAAGCGGTCGACCTGTGCCTCGCTATGCGCCGCGGACAGCGTGACGCGCAGCCGCGCGCTATTGGCCGGCACGGTCGGCGGGCGGATCGCGCCGACCATGATCCCGCGCGCGCGGAGCATGTCGGCCAGGCCCACGGCCTGGCGGCTGCCGCCGACCAGGATCGGCTGGATCGGCGTGAAGCTGTCCATCAGGGTCAGGCCGAGCGCTTCGGCGCCACGGCGGAAACGCGCGATCAGCGCCGCCAGGTGTTCCCGCCGCCAGCTTTCGCGGCGCAGCAGCTCCAGGCTCTTCAGGGTGGCGCAGGCCACCGCCGGAGGCTGGCTGGTGGTGTAGATGTAGGGCCGTGCGTACTGGACCAGGGTCTCGATCAGTTCCTCGCTGCCGGCGACGAAGGCGCCGGCGGTGCCGAAGCCTTTGCCGAGGGTGCCGATCAGCACCGGCACTTCCTCCCGGCCGAGGCCGAAGTGCTCGACGATGCCGCCGCCGCTGGCGCCCAGCGGGCCGAAGCCGTGCGCGTCGTCGACCATCAGCCAGGCGCCGCGGGCCCGCGCGACGGCGGCCAAGGCCGGCAGGTCGGCGAGATTGCCGTCCATGCTGAAGACCCCATCGGTCACCACCAGGGTGTTGCCCTCGGCCTTGTCCAGGCGCGCGGCGAGGCTCGCCGGGTCGTTGTGCAGGTAGCGCGAGAAGCGCGCCCCGGAAAGCAGTCCGGCATCCAGCAGCGAAGCATGGTTGAGGCGGTCCTCCAGCACCGTGTCGCCCTTGCCGACCAGCGCGGTGACCGCGCCGAGGTTGGCCATGTAGCCGGTGGAGAACAGCAGTGCGCGCGGCCGCCCGGTGAATTCGGCGAGGGCCAGCTCCAGCTCGTGGTGCGGCCCGCTATGGCCGACCACCAGGTGCGAGGCGCCACCGCCGACGCCCCAGCGCTCGGCGCCGGCGCGCAGCGCGGCGATCACCTCGGGATGGTTGGCCAGGCCGAGGTAGTCGTTGGAACAGAAGGCCAGCAGCGGCTGGCCGTCGACCACGACGTCCGGGCCCTGGGCCGACTGCAGCAGCGGTCGCTGCCGGTAGAGGTCTTCCGCGCGCCGGGCGGCGAGGCGGGAAGCGAGATCGAAGGACATGGCAGGTCGCTCGTGTTGCTGGACGGACGCGGGCGCGCCCATCCACGCAGGGCCGACATCAACGGCTGCAACGAAGGGAAGGCGGCGCCCTCCCTTCCAGTATGGTCAGGCGGAGGCGGCGTTATAGAACAGCTGCGAATCGCGTTGTTCCACCAGCGCCTGCTCGATGGCCGCCTGGTGCACTTCGTCGGCGTGCTCTTCGCGCTCTTCCGGCTTGATGCCGAGCCGGGCGAACAACTGCATGTCCCTCTCCGCCTGCGGGTTCTTCGTGGTCAGCAGCTTCTCGCCGTAGAAGATCGAGTTGGCCCCGGCCATGAAGGCCAGCGCCTGCATCTGCTCGTTCATCTGCTCGCGGCCGGCCGACAGGCGCACGTGGGACTTCGGCATCATGATCCGGGCCACCGCCAGGGTGCGGATGAAGTCGAACGGATCGACGTCCTTCTCTTCCGCCAGCGGCGTGCCCTTGACCTTCACCAACATGTTGATCGGCACCGACTCCGGGTGCTCCGGCAGGTTCGCCAACTGGATCAGCAGGCCGGCGCGGTCGTCCACCGACTCGCCCATGCCGAGGATGCCGCCGGAGCAGATCTTCATCCCCGCCTCGCGCACGTAGGCCAGGGTCTGTAGGCGCTCGCCGTAGGTACGGGTGGTGATGATGTTGCCGTAGAACTCCGGCGAGGTGTCCAGGTTGTGGTTGTAGTAGTCGAGGCCGGCGTCGGCCAGCGCCTGGGTCTGTTCCTGGGTCAGCCGGCCCAGGGTCATGCAGGTCTCCAGGCCGAGCCTCTTCACGCCCTTGACCATCTCCAGGACATAGGGCATGTCCTTGGCCGAAGGATGCTTCCAGGCCGCGCCCATGCAGAAGCGGGTCGATCCGATGGCCTTGGCCTCGGCCGCCGCCTCCAGGACCTTCTGCACCTCCATCAGCTTTTCCTTGTCCAGGCCGGTGTTGTAGTGGCCGGACTGCGGGCAATACTTGCAGTCCTCGGGACAGGCGCCGGTCTTGATCGAGAGCAGCGTCGAGACCTGCACGCGGTTCGGGTCGAAGTGCGCGCGATGCACCGTCTGCGCCTGGAACAGCAGGTCGTTGAACGGCTGTTCGAATAGCGCGCGGACTTCGGCGAGGGACCAATCGTGGCGGGTGGCGACGGCTGCGGATGCGCTCATGGGGAGATTCCTTCGACGCTTGGTGGCGCCTCGTTATTCGGTGACGCCACGGCACGGGCGCGGCTGTTCAGGCTTTCGAGGCATGATAAGTAAGCATGAGTCGCTGTCAACCTTCGTAAAGTCACAGGTCGACATATGAACACAATTTGAACAACGAAGGCCCGGCATCATCGCCGGGCCTTTTCGCCCTAGCCTTGCCCCATCAGTTCCAGCCGCCTCAGCCGCTGCCGATATTGCGCCCGCGCTTGCATTGCCTGTTCCAGGGTAACGGCAACGAAACGCGCCCGGTTGTTCGGTTGCAACTGGCCGATCAGGTCGAGGTCGGCGCTGATCACCGTCCCGATCATCGCGTAGCCACCGCCGGACACCGCGTCGCGATGCAGGACGATGGGCTCCAGCCCGCCCGGGACCTGGATCGAGCCGATCGGATAGCAGGCGTCGACGATGTTCGAGGGGTCCGAACCGGCGCCGAACGGCTGCTCGCGGGGCTCGAACGCCAGCGGCTGGCCGCCCTTGTAGCGATAGCCGGTACGGTCGGCCTCCGAGCCCACCGTCCAGGTATCGGCGAAGAAGCGCTCGGCAGCCTCGGCGGTCAGTCGATGGTAATAGAGGCCGGGAACCACCCGCAGGATCACCTCTTTCTCCAGCGCCAGCCCCAGCGAGGGCGGCAGTGCCAGTCCCTCGCGCGCCTGTGCCGGAGGCTCACCCAGCGGCAGCAGGTCGTCGGTTTGCAACCGCCGCCCCAGGTAGCCACCGATGGCGCCCAAGCCATAGGTGGAGCGACTGCCAAGTACCAGCGGCACGTCGATGCCACCCGCCACCGCCAGATAGCCGCGCGCGCCCGCCGTCGGATAGCCGAACTCCAGGACCTGCCCGGCACGCACGCGGAACGAGGTGTCCAGCGGCATGTCCTGGCCATCCAGACGCGGCTGCATGCGCGCGCCGCTGACCGCCACCAGGGCGTCGCGCTGGAACTCCAGTTGCGGGCCCATCAGGGCGAACTCCAGCACCGCCGCGTCGGCGGAATTACCCACCAGCCGGTTCGCCACGCGCAGGGCGTACTGGTCGAGCGCACCGGAGGGCGGGATGCCCAGGTGGTAGTAGCCTTCCCGACCCGCGTCCTGTACCGAGGTGGCCAGTCCGGGCTTGAGCACCTTAATCGACATGCAGCACCTCCTGCAGACGTTGCGTGCAGCCTCGCGGATCGGCGAGGAACGCGTCGAGATCGAAACTCACCGGGCGGATGCGCAGGTCGAATGTGCCCGCTTCGACTTCGGCCGCCATGCGCTCGTATTCGGTCCGCTCGATGGGGCGGAACTGGACGATGTCGCCAGCGCGGAAGAACACCATCGATTCCGCGAGATAGGGCAAGCCCTGGCGTGGATCGAAGATCGGCGCCGGAGTCACGCCGAACATCTGGTAGCCGCCGGCGCCGCGCACCGAATAGATGCAACCGAAGCAGCCACCATGGCCGAGGGTCAGCTTCGGCGTGTCGATGCGCGGCCGCAGGTACTTGGGTACCTGCAACTGCCGCTCGCGCTCGACCATCTGGTACATGAACGGCAGGCCGGCGACGAAACCGACCATCGAGACGAACCAGGGCGTGCCGCTATGCGCCTGGATGAACGCCTGGACGTCGGCATAGCCGTTGATCCGCGCGGCGTACTCGAGGTCGGTGGACGTCGGGTCCTGGTGACGGTCGCGGAAACGCATCAGGGTCTCGTGGGTCCAGGGATCGTTGTACAACACCGGCACTTCGACGATACGCGTCTCGATGCTGCGCGCGGCGACCGCCTCCGCTTCCAGTCCGCGCACGGTCTCCAGCAGCGCCTGCGGGGCCAGCCGGTCGGGGTCGAAGCGGACCTGGAACGAGGCGTTGGCCAGGCATACGTCGAGCACCCCGGGCAATTGCAGGGACTCGATGGCGCGGCTGATCGCCATGCCGCGGAAGAAGGCTTCCAGCGACATGGACTCGGCGACCTCGGCGAACAGGTGTTCGTCGCCGCCGAAGCTGTAGCGGATATTCGCGTGCATCTCAGGTCTCCAGGGCGACGGCCCGCTCGGCGAGCCAGGTTTCCAGGGTGCCGGTATCGAACTGCGCGGCCTGCACCCGCGCATCGGCGAGCAGCCAGCGATGCAGCGGCAGGGTGCTGGCCATGCCGGCCAGTTCGGTGCGCTCCAGCGCCTGGCGCGCGCGGGCGAACGCCTCGCTGCGGTCGCGGCCGTGGACGATCAGCTTGGCCAGCAACGAATCGTAGTACGGCGGCACCCGGTAGCCGGGATACAGGTGGCTGTCGACCCGCACGCCCTCGCCCTGCGGCCATGCCAGGCGCTCCACGGTGCCGGGGCTGGGGAAGAAATTGCGCGCCGGATCCTCGGCGTTGATCCGCATCTCCAGCGCCGCGCCGTTCAGGCGGATCTCTTCCTGGCGCCAGGGCAGCGCCTCGCCGGCGGCGATGCGCAGCATGGCCTGGACCAGGTCGATACCGGTGACCATCTCGCTGACCGGATGCTCGACCTGGATACGGGTGTTCATCTCGATGAAGAAGAACTCGCCGCTGTGCGCGTCGAACAGGTATTCCAGGGTGCCCGCGCCACGATAGCCGAGACTCTGCGCCAGGCGCACGGCGCTCTCGCAGAGGGCCTGGCGCTGCGCCCCGTCCAGCGCCGCCGAAGGTGCCTCCTCGAAGACCTTCTGGCGGCGCCGCTGCAGCGAGCATTCGCGTTCGAACAGATGCACCACGCGCTCGCCGTCGCCGAGGATCTGCACTTCGATGTGCCGCGCCTGGCGGATGAAGCGCTCCAGGTACACCGCCGGCGAACCGAAGGCGGCCTGCGCCTCGCGCTGGGCGATGGGGAATTCCCGACGCAGTTCGTCGGCGTCGCGGGCGATGCGGATGCCACGCCCGCCGCCGCCGGCGGAAGCCTTGACCAGCAGCGGGTAGCCGACCTCTTCGGCGCAGGCCAGCGCCGCGTCGAGGTCGTCCAGCTCGCCGGGCGAACCCGGCACCACCGGCACCCCGGCGGCCATCGCAGTGCGTCGCGCCTCGGCCTTGTCGCCCATGCGACGGATGGTCTGCGCGTCCGGGCCGACGAAGACCAGGCCGGCGGCCTGCACCGCCTCGGCGAAGGCGGGGTTTTCCGACAGGAAGCCGTAGCCGGGGTGGATCGAGTCGGCGCCGGTCTCCCGCGCCGCCGCGAGAATCGCCTCGCTGTCGAGGTAACTCTGGTCGGCCCGCGCCGGGCCGATCAGGCGTACTTCGTCGGCCAGCCGCGCGGCCAGCGAATCGCGATCCGCCTCGCTGCACACCGCCACCGTGGGAATGCCCAGGGCCTGGGCGGCGCGGACGATGCGCACGGCGATCTCGCCACGATTGGCCACCAGCAGCTTGTTCAGTCGTTTGTGCATGGCAGGCTCCTCATTCCGCGCTGGCGATCACCGCCAGCACCTGGCCCGGCTCGATGGCCTCGCCATCGGCCACCCGGAACGCCTGGAGCACGCCAGCCTGTCCGGCCTGCACCTCGGAGAACTGTTTCATCACCTCGATCAGCCCGATCACGCTGCCGGCCTCGACCGCCTGCCCGACCTCCGCGTAGGGCGGCGCGTCGGGACTGGCCTTGCGATAGAAGGTGCCGGGCAAGGGGGACTGCACGTTATGTTCGGCCATGACGAATCCTCATTATTCGAACGTTGTAGGAAATGGCAGAAAAAGCTGTTCGCGGAACGGGCGCTCAGCGCGGCGCCTTGATCCGGATGCCCGCCGCCTCCAGGTGCGCGCGGGTGCCGGCGACCAGTTCCAGGGCGCCGGGGGTGTCGCTGTGGATGCACACCGAGTCGAAGGCGATGTCGAGGTCCTCGCCCTCGACGGTGCGTACCTTGCCCTCGCGGCAGGCACGCAGGACCTTGTCGGCGACCTGCCGGGGATCGAGGGCGGCGACCCGCCGGGTGAAGACGATCGAGCCGCTGCGGTCGTAGTCGCGGTCGGCGTAGAACTCACGCACCAGCGGCTGGCCCAGTTCCCGGCCGATGCGCCAGGTGGCCGAGCCCGGCATGCAATAGAGCAGCAGCTCCGGTTCCAGGCGTTGCAGGGTTTCGACGAACAGGCGGGCGGCCGCCTCGTCGCGCGCCAGGTGCATGTACAGCGCGCCGTGGGGCTTGACGTGTTGCAGCGCCAGGCCCTCCAGGCGGGCGAACTCGCGCAGTGCGCCGAGCTGGTAGAGCATGTCGTTGACCAGCTCGATGGCCGGTGCCTGGATGTGCCGGCGGCCGAAGCCGACCAGGTCGCGGAAGCCCGGATGGGCGCCGATGGCCACGCCATGCTCGGCGGCCATCTCCACGGTGCGGCGCATGCTGCTCGGGTCGCCGGCATGGAAGCCGGTGGCGATGTTGGCGCTGCTGATCAGCGGCATGATCGCCGCGTCCACGCCATCGCCGATGGTCCATGGGCCGAAGCCTTCGCCCATGTCGGAATTGAGGTCGACTTCAGTCATTGCCGGCTGGCCTCATCTGTCTTGTTGTGGGATGGGGCCACGGTAAAAGCCGCGGAAGGTATTGGGTAGATTTATTATTCGATAGACTCGTTTCTGAAAAACCGATACCTCCTACGGACGCCCATTCCATGGCCCTGACCCTTCGCCAGGTTCGCTACTTCATCGCCACCGCCGAGTTCGGCCAGATTTCCCAGGCCGCCGTCCACCTGAACATCTCGCAGTCGGCGGTGACCAGCGCGATCCAGGAACTGGAGGCCATGCTCGGCGTCGCCCTGTTCACCCGCACCGCGCAGGGCATGAACCTGACCGACAGCGGCCGGCACTTCCTCAACCACGCGTACTCGATCCAGCGCAGCGTCGACGACGCGCTCAACAGCCCACAACCGGACACCCGGGTCGAAGGCACCCTGAAGGTCGCCGCCAGCTATACCGTGATGGGCTACTTCCTGCCCCACCACCTGCAACGCCTGGCGCAGTGGTACCCGGAGCTGCGCTTGCAACTGTTCGAAGACGAACGCGCCAGCATCGAGCGCGGCCTGCTCGACGGGCGCTACGACATCGCCGTGCTGCTCACCGGCAACCTCACCGATCCCGGGATCGCCGCCGAGACCCTGTTCAACTCCGAACGCCGCCTCTGGCTGCCGAGCCGCCATCCGCTGGGCGAGAAGGCCAACCTCGGGCTGGCCGACGTGGCCGGCGAGCCGTACATCATGCTCACCGTCGACGAGGCCGGACAGAGCGCGCTGCGTTACTGGGAGCGCAGCGGCCACCGGCCCCGGGTGATCCTCCACACCAGTTCGGTGGAGGCGGTGCGCAGCATGGTCGCCAACGGCTCGGGGGTGGCGATCCTCTCCGACCTGGTGTACCGACCCTGGTCGCTGGAGGGCAAGCGCATCGAGACCCTGTCGCTGGTCGACCCGGTGCCGTCGATGAGCGTCGGCCTGGCCTGGCGCCGCGACGCCGAGCCAAGCGCCGGCATGCGCGCCTTGCGCGAGTACTTCCGCCAGTCGTTCCTCGCCCCGCAACAAAGCAGCAGCCGGCGCTGAACCCGGCGGCTAATCTCTGATCCAACCCAAGGACCACTCAGGACAGGACACTCATGGGTACAGAAGGCTTTTTCGACGGACTGGGCGAGATGCTGGGCAGGGCCATCCGCTTCGTGGTGGACCTGCTTTCCGGCCTGCTGGGCGGCATCTGGAGCGCCATGGACGATTTCCTCCACGGCCTGGCCAGGGCCATCGGCATGGACGCGTCGCTGTTCAGCTTCGTCTTCCTGGTGCTCGGCCTGCTGCTGCTCTACAGCGGCATCCGCGCCTTCATGCGCCGTTCGATCATCGGCGGGATCATCTGGACGGTGCTCGGCCTGATCGTGATGAGCTGGCTTATCCACTGATCGACGCGTCGGCTGTTTCCGCAAAGGCCGAAGGAGCGTTTCGGCAATCCACAGGCGAATTCCGAACCCGCTGCCGACGGCTGGTCTGCAGGGCGTTCCTGTCGTTGCATGGCGTGACATCCGCCTGGAAGTCCCGCCATGTCGTTCCCGCTCCAGTATCTGCCGCGCTGGCTCGCGCCGGCACCGGCCTGCCTGCTCTGCGCCGCCCGCAGCGACCAACCGCCTCGTCCGCTGTGCCGAGCCTGCGCGACCGAGCTGCCCTGGTCGGGCCGGCAATGCCGGCGCTGCGCCCTGTCCCTGCCGCTGGACGGGCAGTTGTGCGGCGAGTGCCTGCGCCGCCCACCAACCTATGAGCAGGTAATAGCGCCCTGGCGCTACGCCTTCCCGCTGGACAGCCTGATCAACCGCTTCAAGCACCAGGCGGCCTGGCCGCTGGGACGGCTGCTCGGCGAACTGCTGGCGGAGCACCTGCGACAACGCTATGCCGAAGGCCTGCCGCGCCCCGTACGCCTGCTGCCGGTCCCGCTGGCGCCACGCCGCGAACGTCGCCGCGGCTTCAACCAGGCGCGGTTGCTCGCCGACTGGCTGGCCGGCGAACTACGCCTGCGCTGCGCACCGCACCTGCTTCGGCGTGTGCTCGACACCCCTGCCCAGCAGGGCCTGGATGCCGCGCTGCGACGGCGCAATCTGCGCCACGCCTTCGCCCTGGCCCCCGGCAAGGAGGTTCGCGGCCTGCACCTGGCGCTGGTCGACGACGTGCTCACCACCGGCGCCACCGCCGAATGCCTCGCCCGCCTGTTGCGCCGGGCGGGCGCGGCGCGGGTCGACGTCTATTGCCTGGCGCGCACGCCGAAGCCCGGCTGATCTGGGCTAGACTGCGGCGCACTCGATACCGGAGACGAACCATGCGCGCGCTGCTGGTCGCGGCCTGCCTGTCGCTGGGCGGCTGCAGCCATTTCGCCGAAGACGACTGGCTGGGCCAGGACAAGGCCCTGCACTTCGCCAGCTCCGCCGCCCTCGCCGCGGCCGGCATGCAGGCGGCCCATGAACGAGGCCTGCGCGGTGGTCGCCAGGCCCGCTTCGGCCTGAGCTTCTCGCTCGCCTTCGGCGTCGGCAAGGAACTCCACGACAGCCGTGCCGCCGGCAGCGGCTGGAGCTGGAAGGACCTGGCCTGGGACGTGGCCGGTTCCGCCGCCGGCTACAGCCTCTACCGGGCCGCGGACTGACGCCCTTGCGTTTTGCCGCGGGCTGTTGGAGCCTTCGCCGTATACGTCCGCTCATAGCGAAGCCTCCATGTCCGCACTCTCCACCCTCGCCCAGCACGTCACCCGCCGCCCGCAACGCATCGCCCTGCTCGCGCAGATCGCCGAACTGGGCTCCATCACCCGTGCGGCGAAGGCCGTGGGCATCAGCTACAAGGGCGCCTGGGACGCCATCGACGAACTGAACAACCTGGCCGACCGCCCGCTGGTCGAGCGCAGCGTCGGCGGCAAGGGCGGCGGCGGCGCGCGGCTGACCGCCGAGGGCGAGCGCCTGCTGGCCCTCTACCGGCGCCTGGAAGCCTTGCAGGCACAGGTGCTGCAGGCCGCCGAGGACGCCGAGGACCTCAACCTGATAGGCCGCCTGATGCTGCGCACCAGCGCGCGCAACCAGTTGCACGGGCGGGTGCTGTCGATCCATGGCGAAGGCTTCCACGACCGCATCGCCATCGAGCTGCCCGGCCAGCAACGCATCGAGGCGCTGATCACCCGCGCCAGCACCGAACAGCTCGAACTCGGCCGCGGCCGTCCGGTGCTGGCGCTGATCAAGGCCGGCTGGCTGGAAGTCGACCTGGAGCCGCGCGACGACCAGCCGAACCAGTTGCACGGCACCCTGGAGGAAATCCTCGCGGCCAAGGCCGGCCCGAGCGAGGTGCGCATCGGCCTGGGCAGCGGCCTGACCCTCTGCGCGCTGCTTTCCGGCGAACGCCTGGCCAGCCTGGGCCTGAAGAAGGGCCGGAAGGTGGTCGTCTCCTTCGACCCGGCCCAGGTCCTGCTCGGCACGCCGCTGTGAACCTGCCGGGGCGCGCCGGCTTGCGTACACTAGGGGACTTTCGAGCCCTGGATGCCCCGTCATGTCCCATCCCTTCGACTCACTGACCCCCGACCTGGTCCTGGATGCCGTGGAAAGCCTCGGCTATCTCAGCGACGCCCGGGTGCTGGCACTCAACAGCTACGAAAACCGGGTCTACCAGGTCGGTATCGAGGACGACGAGCCGCTGATCGCCAAGTTCTACCGGCCGGACCGCTGGAGCGACGCGGCGATCCGCGAGGAACACGCGTTCTCCGCCGAGCTGGCGGAATGCGAGGTGCCGGTGGTGGCGCCGCTGACCCGCGACGGCGAGAGCCTGTTCGGTTTTGCCGGCTTCCGTTTCGCCCTGTTTCCCCGGCGCGGCGGTCGCGCGCCCGAGCCGGGCAATCTCGACCAGCTCTACCGCCTTGGCCAGTTGCTCGGCCGCCTGCACGCGGTGGGGGCCACCCGGCCGTTCGAGCACCGTGAGGCGCTCACTGTGGATAACTTCGGCCACGCCTCGCTGGCCACCCTGCTGGAAGGCGACTTCATCCCCCGCAGCCTGCTGCCGGCCTACGAGTCGGTGGCCCGCGACCTGCTCAGGCGCGTCGACGCGCTGTTCGCCGAAGTGCCCTACCAGCCGATCCGCCTGCACGGCGACTGCCATCCGGGCAACCTGCTGTGCCGCGACGAGGTCTACCACATGGTCGACCTCGACGACTGTCGCATGGGCCCGGCGCTGCAGGACCTGTGGATGATGCTCGCCGGCGAACGCCATGAGCGCCTGGCGCAGATCGCCGAACTGGTCGATGGCTACAACGAGTTCCACGACTTCGACCCACGCCAGTTGCCCCTGCTGGAAGGCCTGCGCAGCCTCCGCCTAATGCACTACAGCGCCTGGCTCGCGCGGCGCTGGGACGATCCGGCGTTCCCGCCGAGCTTCCCCTGGTTCGGCAGCGAGCGCTACTGGGGCGAGCAGGTGCTGGTGCTGCGCGAACAACTGGCGGCGCTGGACGAGGAACCGCTGCGGCTGTTCTGAGCGCGCTCTCCGTACAGGGCGAATGGCGCACAGCGCCATTCGCCCGTTTCTATCCACAGCCCCTCGGCGGCTCCCGCAAGTGTGCCGGTGCTTTTCCGCGGGAACTGTGCGCAGACAAGCTCGCCGCCCCCCTACTAGAATTCACAGGTCACTCGCGCGTGCATTCGATGCACGGCCACTCCTACCTGCCTGACGTTTCAAGGATTCTCCATGGCGACCGCCAACCTCCGTCGGGGCTATGTCCTCGGCCTGACGGCTTATGTGATCTGGGGACTGTTCCCGCTCTACTTCAAACTGCTCGAACGCATCCCCGCGGTGGAAATCATCGTCCAGCGCGCGGTCTGGTCGGCCCTGTTCGGCGCCGTCCTGCTGCTGTTCTGGAAGCACCCGGGCTGGTGGCGCGAGTTGCGCCAGAACCCGAGGCGCTTCGTGGTGCTGGCCGCCAGCGGGCTGCTGATCGCCAGCAACTGGATGACCTACGTCTGGGCGGTGAACAACGGCCACATGCTCGAGGCCAGCCTGGGCTACTACATCAACCCGCTGATCAACGTGATGCTCGGCATGCTCCTGCTCAAGGAGCGCCTGCGTCCCTTGCAATGGCTGGCGGTGGCCCTGGCCTCGCTGGGCGTGGCGCAGCAGGTCTGGCAACTCGGCAGCCTGCCCTGGGTGTCGCTGGTACTGGCGCTGACCTTCGGCTTCTACGGCCTGATCCGCAAGCAGGCGCCGGTCGCCGCGCTGCCCGGACTGGTGGTGGAAACCTGGCTGCTGCTGCCGCTGGCGCTGGTCTGGCTGCTGTTGTTCGCCGACGGGCCGACCAGCGAAGCGGCGTTCTGGAGCACCCCCGACGCTTTGTGGGTGGTTGCCGCGGGCCCGGTGACGCTGGTTCCGCTGGTCTGCTTCAACGCCGCGGCGCGCCACCTGCCCTACGCCACCCTGGGCTTCCTGCAATACCTGGCGCCGACGCTGGTCCTGCTGCAGGCGATCCTGCTGTTCGGCGAGCATCTGGATTCCAGCCGCCTGACCGCCTTCGCCTTCATCTGGCTCGCCCTGGCCGTCTACAGCCTCGACGCCTGGCGCAGCCTGCGCCGCCTGCCGCAGCCGGGCTGACGTTATCCCCAGGCTTGCGGAACTCCGCAAGCCTGGCGAAAAAACACGCACTCCTTCCTATCCCCCGCCAATACTGACGTTCAGCGATCCACCCCAGGCTTTTCCACAGGATCATGCACGCACTTTGTGCATAGACCTGCTTCTCCTATCCGCAGGCACGTGGATAACTCTTCGGAAGAGGCCCTGCAAAGCGCCTGATCAGTCTTTGAGCACACCTCTGCTCGCCAGTCTTACCAATGGTTACAGCGATATACACAAGGCTTATCCACAAAGCTGCCCAAGGCTTTTGTGAGCAACTGTGGATGAACCAGAAAAGCCATCGATCAAAAAACGTACGGACACCTGGACTACCGATGGATAAAGGCCTGCATGGATTCTTCCCCGGCTTACCCACAGACTGCTCCACGTTATTTGTGCACAGGGGCAAAGATAGCGGCGAAGGTTAATCCACAAGCAAAAGCACAAGAGAGGCTGCTCAGAAAACGAGCAAACCCTTGTATCGCCCATGGATAAAGGCCTTCAAGCTTATCAACACAGAATATCCACAGGCTGGTCCACCTGGTTTGGGAATAACCGCAACGCCGCTGGTCAAAAAACGCGCTATGACCCCAAAGCCTCGCGGCGCCTGGGCTTCAGGGTTTCACCCAAGGTTTTTCCACAGGCCCGTCCCCGGCTTTCCTGAACAACTTCAGGAGGCTTCCAGCACCAACTCCACCATCAGGTCGTCGGCGAGGTCTTCCAGGCGCTCGCGCAGGGTATCCAGCGGCAGGGTCAGGGGCACCGCCAGCAGCGCCTCGGCGTGGAACAGCGGTTCGCTGCTCATTGGCGCGGGGCGCACCTCGGTGGCCAGGCTCTCCAGGTTCACCCCATGCTCGGCGAGCAGCCGGGTGATGTCGCGGACGATACCGGGCCGGTCGTTGCCCATCAGGTCGAGCCGGATCGGTTTCCAGCTGCACACCGGCTCGATCCCGCTTTCCGCCAGCAGCACACGGATGCCATGTTTGGACAAGCCTTGCAGGCCCTCGACCAGTTCGTCGTAGCCTTCCGCCGGCACGGCCACCCGCAGGATCCCGGCGAACTGTCCGGCCATCCGCGACATGCGGCTTTCCAGCCAGTTGCCGCCGTGGGAAGCAATGCATTGGGCGATGCGCTCGACCAGGCCGGGATGGTCGGTGGCGATCACGGTCAGGACCAGGTGATCCATGAGCTTGCCTCCTGCTGGGACGAATGGGAGTTCAGAGCTGCAGCCAGTAAGTGTAGAACTGTTCGTCACGGACATAGCCGAGGCGCTCGTAGAGCGACTGCCCGGCATGGTTGGTCTTCGCCGTCTCCAATTGCAGGCCGCAGGCGCCCATGCTTTCGGCGAAACGCCGGGCCTGGTTCATCAGGGCCTCGCCGACGCCCTGGCGGCGCGCCTCCGGGCGAACGAAGAGATCGCTGAGCAGCCACGAAGGTCGTAGCGCCAGCGAGGCGAACAGCGGATAGAGTTGGACGAAGCCCAGCGCCCGCGCCTCGGCGTCCCTGGCCAGGAACAGGGTCGAGTCGCCCTGGCGCAGGCGCTCGGCGAGGAATGCGCGGACCTGTTCTTCCGGCGCCGGCACTTCGTAGAAGTCGAGGTAGGCGGAAAACAGCGGAACCAGGTCGGCGAGATCGGCGAGGGATGCTGCATGGACGGGCATGGCGAGACTCCTGGGGCGATTCCGGGAGTATAGGCAAGGCGCTCGGGGCGCATTGAAACATCCTGCGACGCCGCGCCGCAGTTGAGTTCGAAAGAAATCGTGTACTGTTTTTAGATTTATCTGGAACAAAGTACAGTTTTTTTGCGAACATTGAGCCTGGCCAACGTGACCGTGAAGCGTCATCCAGTCGTAACGCGACGCGTAACCACTGATTTTTCCCGCGGCATCATGTAGTATGCCGCGGCTCGGACTACAAGGCCGTGCGGCCCGGGTCCAGAGCTGGTCTAGAGCAGAGTGAGGCAAACAATGACTGAACGCGTTCAAGTCGGTGGCCTGCAGGTCGCCAAAGTCCTGTTCGACTTCGTGAACAACGAAGCCATCCCCGGAACCGGCGTCTCTGCCGACTCGTTCTGGACCGGTGCGGAGGCCGTGATCAACGACCTCGCACCGAAGAATAAAGCCCTGCTCGCCAAGCGCGACGACCTCCAGGCCAAGATCGACGGCTGGCACCAGGCTCGCGCCGGCCAGGCCCATGACGCCGCGGCCTACAAGGCCTTCCTCGAGGAAATCGGCTACCTGCTGCCCGAGGCGGAGGACTTCCAGGCCGGCACCCAGAACGTCGACGACGAGATCGCCCGCATGGCCGGCCCGCAGCTGGTGGTGCCGGTGATGAATGCGCGCTTCGCCCTGAACGCCTCCAACGCCCGCTGGGGTTCGCTGTACGACGCGCTCTACGGCACCGACGTGATCAGCGAGGAAGGCGGCGCGGAGAAGGGCAAGGGCTACAACAAGGTTCGCGGCGACAAGGTCATCGCCTTCGCTCGCGCCTTCCTCGACGAAGCCGCGCCGCTGGAGTCCGGCTCCCATGTCGACGCCACTTCCTACAGCGTGAAGAACGGCGCGCTGGTCGTGGCGCTGAAGAACGGCAGCGAAACCGGCCTGAAGAACGCCGGCCAGTTCCTTGCCTTCCAGGGCGATGCCGCCAAGCCGCAGGCCGTGCTGCTCAAGCACAACGGCCTGCACTTCGAAATCCAGATCGACCCCAGCAGCCCGATCGGCCAGACCGACGCCGCCGGCGTGAAGGACGTGCTGATGGAAGCCGCCCTCACCACCATCATGGACTGCGAGGACTCGGTCGCCGCGGTCGACGCCGACGACAAGGTAGTGATCTACCGCAACTGGCTGGGCCTGATGAAGGGCGATCTGGCCGAGGAAGTCAGCAAGGGCGGCACGACCTTCACCCGCACCATGAACCCGGACCGCGTCTACACCGGGGCCAACGGCTCCGAACTGACCCTGCACGGCCGCTCGCTGCTGTTCGTACGCAACGTCGGCCACCTGATGACCAACGACGCGATCCTCGACAAGCACGGCAACGAAGTGCCGGAAGGCATCCAGGACGGCCTGTTCACCAGCCTGATCGCCATCCACAACCTGAACGGCAACACCAGCCGCAAGAACAGCCGCACCGGCAGCGTGTACATCGTCAAGCCGAAGATGCACGGCCCGGAAGAAGCCGCCTTCACCAACGAGCTGTTCGGCCGCGTCGAGGACGTCCTCGGCCTGCCGCGCAACACGCTGAAGGTCGGCATCATGGACGAGGAACGCCGCACCACCGTGAACCTGAAGGCCTGCATCAAGGCGGCCAAGGATCGCGTGGTGTTCATCAACACCGGCTTCCTCGACCGCACCGGCGACGAGATCCACACCTCCATGGAAGCCGGCGCCGTGGTGCGCAAGGGCGCCATGAAGTCGGAGAAGTGGATCGGCGCCTACGAGAACAACAACGTCGATGTCGGCCTGGCCACCGGCCTGCAAGGCAAGGCGCAGATCGGCAAGGGCATGTGGGCCATGCCCGACCTGATGGCCGCCATGCTCGAGCAGAAGATCGGCCACCCGCTGGCCGGCGCCAACACCGCCTGGGTCCCGTCGCCGACCGCCGCCACCCTGCACGCCCTGCACTACCACAAGGTCGACGTGTTCGCCCGCCAGGCCGAGCTGGCCAAGCGCACCCCGGCCTCGGTGGACGACATCCTGACCATCCCGCTGGCACCGAACACCAACTGGACCGCGGAAGAGATCAAGAACGAGGTGGACAACAACGCCCAGGGCATCCTCGGCTATGTAGTGCGCTGGATCGACCAGGGGGTCGGCTGCTCCAAGGTACCGGACATCAACGACGTCGGCCTGATGGAAGACCGCGCCACCCTGCGTATCTCCAGCCAGTTGCTGGCCAACTGGCTGCGCCACGGCGTGATCAGCCAGGAGCAGGTGGTCGAGAGTCTCAAGCGCATGGCCGTGGTGGTCGACCGGCAGAACGCCAGCGACCCGTCCTACCGGCCGATGGCGCCGAACTTCGACGACAACGTCGCGTTCCAGGCAGCCCTGGAACTGGTGGTGGAAGGCACGAAGCAGCCGAACGGCTACACCGAGCCGGTCCTGCATCGCCGGCGTCGCGAGTTCAAGGCGAAGAACGGGCTGTAGGCCGTTCGCCGCAGCGCAACGAAAAGCCGCCCCGAGGGGCGGCTTTTTCGTGGCGGACGGGTCGCGGATACGGCGGATATCGCGAGGGATCGTTTGTTCTGCCGGCACGTCGCTTGAAGCCTGAAGCCAGCTCAAGCGTCAAGCGACTTCCTCCCTCGGTTGTTAACTGCCAGAAGTTGCGAGCGATATAGACCGTAGGGCGATATTCGCCCTACTCCACGCTCTCCCCCGGCATCACCCGCCCAAGGCACGCGGCTTGCCGCCAGCTACTGCGCCATCCTGCGCAACGCCTCGCCATCCAGCCGGTAGCGCACCCACTCGTCCTGCGGCAGCGCGCCGATGGAGCGGTAGAAGTCGATGGCCGGCTGGTTCCAGTCCAGCACGCTCCACTCCAGGCGTCCGCAGTCGTTGGCCACGGCCTCGCGGGCTAACTCGCGGAGCAGCCGGCGACCGGCGCCGACGCCACGGTACTCCGGGGTGACGTAGAGATCTTCGAGGTAGATGCCGTTGCGTCCCAGCCAGGTCGAGTAGCTGTAGAAGTACACCGCATAACCGATCGGCCGGCCCTCGCTCAGGCACATCAGCGCGCGGGTCGGCGAGCCTTCGGCGAACAGGCTGCGGCGGATGCCTTCGACATCGGTGACCACCTCGTGGCGGGCCCGCTCGTAGTCGGCCAGTTCGATGATGAAGGCAAGGATCTGTTCGGCGTCGGCCGGTACGGCGGGACGGATTTCGAGCGTCATGGGCAACCTTCCGATGAGAAACCCGGCCATCCTAGTGCGGCTGATAAGATGCATGAAGTGCATTCTTCTCATCGGCAACTGAATATCATGCATCCACTACTGCGCCGTCTCGATCTCAACCTGCTGCTGGTGTTCGACTCCCTGTATCGCCACCGCAACGTCGGTACCGCCGCCGGCGAGCTGGCGATCAGCGCCTCGGCCTTCAGCCATGCGCTGGGGCGCCTGCGCCAGGGGCTGGACGACGAGTTGTTCCTGCGCCAGGGCAACCGCATGCAGCCGACCCAGCGCGCCGAGCACCTGGCCGGCGCGGTGGCCGCCGCCCTGCGTGCCCTGGGCGAGGGGCTCGAGGAATGGCGGCCGTTCGTGCCGGGACAGAGCCAGCGCACTTTCGTCTTCGCCACCACCGACTACACCGCCTTCGCCCTGCTCCCGTCGCTGATGGCCCGCCTGCAGCACAGCGCGCCCGGGGTGCGCCTGCGCCTGGTCAATGCCGAGCGCAAGCTGTCGGTGGAAGCCCTGGCCAGCGGGCGGATCGATTTCGCCCTTGGCTACGACGAGGAACACGAGCGCCTGCCAGAAGGGATCCAGGCCCATGACTGGTTCGCCGACCGCTACGTGGTGGTGGCGCGCCGCGACCACCCGCGCCTCGCCGGGGCACCGACGCTGGAGGGCTACCTGGCCGAGCGGCATGCGGTGGTGACGCCATGGAACGAGGACAGCGGCGTGATCGACCGGCTGCTGGCCCGCTCCGGCCTGCGTCGCGAAGTGGTGGTGCAACTGCCGACGGTGCTCGCGGCGCTGTTCCTGGCAGGCTCCACCGATTTCCTGCTCACCGCTCCCCGACATGCCGCCCAGGCCCTGGCGGAAGCCGCCGGCCTCGCCCTGTATCCCGCCCCGTTCGACATTCCGCCCTACGTGCTGCGGCTCTACAGCCACGTCCAGCATGTCGGGCGTGACGCCCATGCGTGGATGATCGGGCAGTTGAAGGGCCTGGACATTTCCCGGACAGGCTGAGCTTCACGCCGCGCACCGTCGACGGGCGTCGCGGTAACACTGGGCACAATTATTGTGCACAATTTTCCCAATACGGCCTCCTGGCCGCCCCGTTTTTTCCCCTCCCTCTCATCCTTCAGCATAAACCTATGAATCGGTTAGAAATTCTTACCTGATCGAAGCGACAGCTTTTTCCCAAGCGGTTTCAGGGGCTTGCCGCCGAAAGGCCGGTTTCCACAGAGCGCGGAAAATCCGGTCGAGGAACGGTTGGCACATAACTGGCTTAAATATTCGAAATTCTTGTATACAAAAATAACAGACGAACCCGACCTCGCGCCGAGTTCTTCCGACTGCCGGAGGAGACCGCCATGTCCAGCACCCCGAAGCCGCCCGCCGCGCCCCGCGAGTTTTCCCCCTCGCTGCTCGACCTCGGCACCCTGGAAAGCCTCGACCATCTGCCGCGGGCCGGCCAGAGCGCAGCCGAGTTCTCCGCCGCGATGCTCGACCTGGGCACTCCGGCCAGTCTCGACTGCCTGCCCCGCGCCGGGCTGCGCGCAGCGGAGTTCTCGGCGGCGCGCCTGGACCTGGGCACTCCCGCCAGTCTCGATTGCCTGCCCCGCGCCAGCCATCACGCCGGCAGCGAACTGCCGCCGCTGAGCCCGCGCCTGTACAGCGCCGACCTCGCCCCGAGCAAGGCCGAAGGGCGTCGCTGGGGACGCTACAGCCTGTTCGCGCTGTGGACCAACGACGTGCACAACATCGCCAACTACTCCTTCGCCATCGGCCTCTTCGCCCTCGGCATGAGCGGCGCGCAGATCCTCGCCGCGCTGGCCCTGGGCGCGCTGATGGTCTACGGGCTGATGAACCTGTCCGGCTACATGGGCCAGAAGACCGGCCTGCCCTACCCGGTGATGTGCCGGATCGCCTTCGGCATCCATGGCGCGCAGCTTCCCGCGTTGATCCGCGCGGTGATCGCCATCGCCTGGTTCGGCATCCAGACCTATCTCGCCTCGATCGTCCTGCGCGTCCTGCTGACGGCGATCTGGCCGGGCCTCGCGGCCTACGACCAGGATGCGATCCTCGGCCTGTCGAGCCTGGGCTGGGCGACCTTCGTCGCCATCTGGTGCGTGCAACTGCTGATCTTCGCCTACGGCATGGAGATGGTGCGTCGCTACGAATCCTTCGCCGGACCGGTGATCCTGCTCACCGTCGCCGCCCTCGCCGCCTGGATGTACCTGCGCGCCGGCGCCTCCATCGCCTGGTCCAGCGGCGACCCCATGAGCGGTTCGCAGATGTGGCTGAAGATCTTCGGCGGCGCGGCGTTCTGGGTCACCCTCTACGGCACCATGATCCTGAATTTCTGCGATTTCGCCCGCGGCTGCCCGGACAAGCGCACCATCAGCGTCGGCAACTTCTGGGGGCTGCCGGTGAACATCCTGCTGTTCGGCCTGTTCGCGGTGGTGCTCGCCGGCGCCCAGTTCAGGATCGACGGCCAGCTCATCCAGAGCCCCACCGACATCGTCGCGGCGATCCCCGACACCGCCTTCCTGGTGCTGGCCAGCCTGGCGCTGCTGATCGTCACCGTGGCGGTGAACATCATGGCCAACTTCGTCGCCCCGGCCTACGTGCTCACCAACCTGGCGCCGAACCTGCTGAACTTCCGCCGCGCCGGGCTGATCAGCGCGACCATCGCGGTACTGATCCTGCCCTGGCACCTGTACAACAGCCCCGGGGTGATCCTCTACTTCCTCGGCGGCCTCGGCGCGCTGCTCGGCCCGCTGTACGGGATCATCATGGTCGACTACTACCTGGTGCGCAAAGGCCGGGTGAACCTGCCGGAGCTGTACACCGAGAGCCGCGCCGGCGCCTACCACTACGCGCGCGGGGTGAATCCGCGAGCCATCGCCGCCTTCGTCCCGGCGGCGATCATCTCCACCCTGTTGGCGCTGCTGCCGGCGTTCGCCGAACTGTCGCCGTTCTCCTGGTTCTTCGGCGCCGGCCTGGCGGGTCTGATCCACTACGCCCTGGCCAACCGCCGCGTGGCGTACCGCGAAGTGTCCGGCGAAGCGATCGCGGTGGACAGCGTGCAGCACTGAAGGGCGCCCGGCCGGCGCGGGCCAGCTAAGCCGGCAGCAACGCCCGCAGTTCCTCCTCGATCGCGTCGAGGGCATCCACCGAACGCTCGGCGCGGGCCACGCCGACCGCGCCCTCCAGCGCCGCGAGAATCAACCAGGCGCGCGAGCCGGCGGCCTTCTCCGCCATGCCGTCGGCGCGCAACGCGCGCTCGATGCCGGCGTGCCATGCGCGCAGCGCGCGGCGGCACTCGGCATGCACCGGGGCCAGCTCGGCATCGATGCTCAAGGTAGTGGAAAACACCGGGCAGGCTTCCTCGAAAGCCGATCGCTCCAGCCAGCCGCGCAGGGTCGCGGTGAATTCGCGCAGGACGTTGCGCGCGTGGGGCGCCGTGGCGCCGGCACGGTCGAGGAAGGTCTCGACCTCGGCGCCGACGAAGCCGATCGCCGCGCTGGCGATCTGCGGCTTGCCCTGGGGGAAGTAGTGATAGAGCGAACCTTTCGGCGCCTCGGCGCGGGCGATGATGTCGCTCAGCCCGGTACCGAAGTAGCCGCGGCTGGCCAGCAGCGAGGCGGTGGCATGGACGATCCGTTCGGCGGCATTGGACTTCTTCGGCAAACCTGACTCTCCAACTCACGGCAGACGAGCGGGCAAGCATGCCCGAGCCTCAGGGTAGATGAAACACACCGCTGGCGCTGGCCACCAGGCGCTCGCCGCTGTGCAGCCGGGCCGAGGCGAAGGCCATGCGCTGGCCGAGCTTGTCGACCCGGGTATGCACCTCCAGCCAATCGCCGACCCGCGCGACGCCGCAGAAGTCCAGGCGCAGGCCGACGGTCACCATCGGCTGCGGCGGCTCGCGGGAAAACGCCATGGCGTAGCCGAGGCCGACGTCGGCCAGGGTCGAGAGCAGGCCGCCGTGGGCGCTGCCGCCGTGATTGCAGTGCTTCTCTTCGATGCGCAGCGCCACCACCAGTTGGCGCTGCGCATCGCGCCGGCAGAAGAAGGGGCCGAGCAGGTCGAGCAACGGGCTGCTGCGGAACAATGGCTGGAATCCTTCGGGGACGTTCATGGCGGGCTCGCCCAGGTTCTATATAGACTGGTCTAGATAAGATAGTCCCGAACGACATCCTCGCCAGCCACGTACGGGTCTTATCCGCTCGCTGAATGGGCGTGCATAAAGAGGGCGCCGCTAGGCGCCCCTGGCCGCTTCAGCGACTCATCGGCCCGCGGACCGGCTGCTCGCGCCCATGACTGGTGGCGCTCAACGGCGCGCCGGCCTCGCCCAGCACCTTGCGCTGTTCGGCCACCGGCGTCTGCGCGCTGGCGTTCTCGAAACGCGCCAGGCGCTGGAACACCGGCAGGGCGAAGGCGTCGGCCAGCAGGCGCGCCAGGCGCGGCCAGCGCTCGCCGTCGACCTGATAGCGCGCCAGTTGGGCATTGCGGAACAGGCAGGCAATGGCGACATCGGCGATGGACAGTTCGCCGAGCAGCCAGCCCCGCTCCGGCGTCCGCCCTTCCAGGTAGGCGCAGACCGAAGGCAGGTCCTCGTCGTAGGTGCGCTGCAGGACCGCCTGGTCAGGCTCGCGCTTCCAGATCCCGCGATTGATCACCTGCTGGTGGAACAACTGCCAGATGATCACCTGGCCCAGCCGCGAATCGGCGTACTCCTCCAGCCAGCGGGCCTGGGCGCGCTGGCCGAGATCGACGGGATACAGGCTCGGCTGCGGATAGCGCTCTTCCAGGTACTGGCAGATCACGCTGGAATCGTTGAGGACGAAGTCGCCGTCCACCAGCACCGGTATCTGCCGCAACGGACTGAGGCGCTCGAAGGCCTCGTCGCCGAAGAACGGCACGATGGGGTCGATGCGGTAGGCGACGCCTTTCAGCTCCAGCAGCACCAGTACCTTGCGCACATAGGGGGATAGATAGGAACCGATGATCAGCAAAGGTTCGGCCACGACGAGACTCCTGTTCTTGTTATCGGAACGCCGATCCTCCGGCAAACCACCGGGGCGACTCAAGTGGCTTCCCGACGGACGCCAATTGCAGGGATAGTCGCACTTTGCGATCATTTGCGAATAATTCTCGTTTTTCCATTCGATCCCGTTACGGGATGGGGAGCGTCCGTGGCGGCGGGTGAAGTCAGCAACAGCGAATTCGTGGGTAGCCTGTACCGGGACCACCGCGGCTGGCTGCTCGCCTGGCTGAACCGCAACCTCGGCTGCCGCCAGCGCGCCGAAGACCTCAGCCAGGACACCTTCGTCCGCCTCCTCGGCCGCCCGGAGCTGCCCGGCCTGCGCGAACCGCGTGCGTTCCTGGCGAAGGTGGCGCGCGGCCTGCTGATCGACCACTTCCGCCGCGCCGCCCTGGAGCAGGCCTATCTCGCCGAACTGGCGCTGGTTCCGGAAGCGGAGCAGCCTTCGGCCGAAGAGCGGTACCTGATCCTCGAGGACCTGCGCGAGATCGACCGCCTGCTCGGCACGCTGTCGCTGAAGGCGCGCAGCGCGTTCCTCTACAACCGCCTGGACGGCATGCCACACGCCGAGATCGCCGAGCGTCTCGGGGTCTCGGTGCCGCGCGTGCGCCAGTACCTGGCCCAGGGCCTGCGCCAGTGCTACATCGCCCTCTACGGGGAACCGCGATGAACCCCGACGAGCGCCAGACAGCAGTGCACGCGCGGGTGCTCGACGAAGCCATCGCCTGGCAGTTGCTGCTCGATTCCGGCGAGGCTCATCCCGACGACCACCGCGCCTTCCACCGCTGGTACGCGGCGCATCCCGAACACGAACGCGCCTGGGAACAGCTCGGCGGCCTCGACCGGCACCTGGCGAGAGCCGCCAACGGGCCGGCGCGCAACGCCCTGCTGTCCGGCAACGCACGCTTCAAGCGGCGCCTGCGCCGGCTCGGCGGCAGCGCCCTGGGACTGCTGCTGGCGCTGGGCGTCGGGCTCGGCGTGGCCAACCGCTACGTCCCGGTCCGCTACCTGCTGGCCGACGCCTACAGCGCCACCGGCGAGCAGCGCGAGCTGACCCTCCCCGACGCCACCCATGTGCGCCTGAACAGCCGCAGCGCCATCGATGTCCGCTTCGACGGCGAACGCCGCCAGGTCGTGCTGCTGGCCGGCGAGATCCTGGTGGAAACCGCCCATGGCGACCCGCGCCCCTTCGTGGTCAGCAGCGCCGACGGCGACATGCGCGCCCTCGGCACGCGCTTCCTGGTCCGTCGCGAGGAGCCCGGTACGCGCCTCACCGTATTGCAGTCGGCGGTGGCCGCGCGCGCGGAAACGCTCAGCGAAGAACGTGTGATCAAGGAAGGCCAGCAGGTGCTGATCCTGCCGCAAGGCCTGCAGGCCAGCGCAGCGGCTCCGGCCCTGGCCGGCGCCTGGGCGCAGGGCATGCTGGTGGTGGAGAACGCCCGGCTGGCCGACCTGGTGGCGGAACTGGGGCGCTACTCGCCGGCACTGCTGCGGGTCGACCCGAGCATCGCCGACCTGCGCGTCACCGGCAGTTTCCCGCTGAAGGACACCCGCCTCGCCCTCCAGGCCCTGGAGCCGAGCCTGCCGGTACGCAGCGTGAGGCACAACGCCTGGTGGTTCGAAGTGGTGCCACGCTGAACCGAACGGGTCGCGAAAAATTTTTTCCGCCGGCCCTATCACTTTTTCCGACTCGTCCGGCAAGGAGGCATTGAGACTCGTTTCCATCCAGGAGCCCCGCACATGCCCCGCCCGACGTTCCGTCCCGGCCTGCTCGCCATCGCCATCGCCCTTGCCGTTCCCGCACCGTTCCTCCACGCCGCCCCGGCCGAACAGGCCAGCGTGCGCGACTACCGCATCGCCGCCGGGCCGCTGGCGGGCACCCTGAACCGCATCGCGGCCCAGGCCGGCCTGGTCCTCACCCTGGACCCGGCGCTCGCCGAAGGACGCAGCGCCCATGCCGTGCACGGTCGCTTCGACGCGCCCGGCGCATTGCGCGAAGCGCTCAGGGGCAGCGGCCTGGAGCTGGTGGAAAACGCCGGCGGCACCTACAGCCTGCGCAAGGTGCCGGAAGACACCCTGTCGTTGCAGGCGATGACGGTCAGCGGCGCCGAGGAAGACCCACTGGGGCCGACCAGCGGCTACGTGGCCAAGCGCAGCATGACCGGGACCAAGACCGATACGCCGATCCTCGAAACCCCGCGCTCGATCTCGGTGGCGACCCGCCAGCAGATGACCGACCGCGCCGTGCACAACCTCGACGACGCGGTGCGCTACATGCCCGGCGTCGTCGCCAGCAGCTTCGGCAGCGACACCCGCTCCGACTGGTTGAAGGTACGCGGCTTCAAGCCGACCCAGTTCCTCGACGGCCTGCCGATGGCGGTCGGTGTCTACAACAACCCGAAGCTGGAAACCTGGAACCTGGAGCGTGTCGCCCTGTTGCGCGGCCCGGCCTCCTCGGTCTACGGCCAGACCCCGCCGGGCGGCATGCTCGACATGGTCAGCCTGCGTCCGCAGAACGTCGCCAGTCACGAGGTGAAGGCCGAGGTCGGCAACTACAACCACAAGCAGGTCAGCTTCGACAGCAGCGGCCCGCTCGACGACGAGGGACGCTTTCTCTACCGCGTCTCCGGGGTGGTGCGCGACAGCAACACCCAGGTCGATCATATCGACGACAAGCGCTACAACATCGCCCCGAGCCTGACCTGGAACATCGACGACGATACCCGGCTGACCTTCCTCGGCCAGTTCAACCGCGACGATACCGGCATCACCAGCCAGTTCCTGCCGCTGCGCGGGACCAAGTACGACGCGCCGTTCGGCAAGGTTTCCCACCACAAGAACCTCGGCGATCCGGACTGGGAATACTACGACCGCACCTACTACTGGCTGGGCTACGCCTTCGAGCGGCGGATCAACGACGTCTGGCAGTTCCGCCAGAACCTGCGCTACCTGCGCAACGACCTGTCGTTCCAGGCGCTGACCCCAGCCGGTTATTACGCTGCCGCCAGCGACGACGGTACCCTGCAGCGCACCAGCACATCAGTGGACGAGGACGTCAGCCAGTTCGTGGTGGACAACAACTTCCAGGCCGACTTCGACACCGGCGCGCTGCGCCACACCCTGCTGCTGGGCCTGGACCATAACAGGACCACCAACGAATACACCTCGATCTTCGGCTTCGAGGTACCGCCGACCAACATCAACAATCCGATCTACGGCCAGCCGATTCCCAAGCCGCCGCGTTCCGATGCGTACTACGACTACAAGCAGAAGACCTACCAGACCGGCCTCTACATCCAGGACCAGATCGCCCTCGACAACTGGCGCCTGACCCTCGGCGGGCGCGAAGACTGGGTGCACACCGGCGCCACCTTCTACAACAAGGGCGACGCCACCAATACCAGCCGCGACAAGAAGTTCAGCGGCAACGCGGCGCTCAGCTACATCTTCGACAATGGCGTGGCGCCCTACATCTCCTACGCCGAGTCGTTCCAGCCCACCACTGGCGCCGATATGAACAGCACCAGTTCGCTGAAGCCGACCGAAGGCAAGCAATGGGAAATCGGCGTGAAGTACCAGCCGGTGGGCTCCGACTCGCTGTTCACCGCCGCGGTCTATGACCTGCGCCAGGAGAACGTCAGCGTGTCGCAGAACATAGGCGGCACGCCGGTCACTTCGCAGACGGGCGAAGTGAAGGTCTCCGGGATTGAGCTGGAAGCCACCAGCAACGTCACCGAAAACCTGAAGATGATCGGCGCCTATAGCTACACCGACACCGAAGTGAAAAAAGGCCAGTACGCAGGCAACCGCCTGCAACAGGCGCCGCGCAACCAGGCCTCGCTATGGGCCGACTACACCTGGCACGAGGGTGCGCTCAACGGTTTCAGCGTAGGTGCCGGCGCCCGCTACGTAGGCTCGACCTACGGCGACCAGGCCAACACCTACGACGGCTACGCCGGCTCGTACACCCTGTACGACGCCGCCGTGCGCTACGACCTGGGCCAATTGAACGGCAGCCTGAAAGGCGTCAGCGTGGCGGTCAATGCCAACAATCTGTTCAACAAGGATTACCTGGCGTCCTGCGACGGCTACTACTGCTACTACGGCGACCAGCGCAGCGTGGTGGGCAGCGTCAGCTACAAGTGGTGAGCGACGCGTCACAGGTGCGTAACGGCGGATAACCGCTTCGCGGTTATTCGCCCTACCGCAGAACGTACCTTCCGGGCACCGGATGCCCTCCTCCCGCCTGAGGGAGAGGGCCGGATATCGGCAGCCGGCGCAATGGGGAGGACCCTGCATTCCGGGCGCCGGATATCGTCGTTCACCCCGCGATCCGCCCCCACAGCGCGCTGGCGTCGTCGTGGATCTTGAAACGCGGGAAAGCCAGGGCCTGGTCGTCGCCCTGTTCGATCTCGCGCAACTCGTCGAGCATGGCGCTCACTCCGACGTCCTCGAGGCGCCGCAGCAACTGCTCGTCGGTATAGCGGCGGAAAGGCTCGACCAGCCGGTCGAAGCCGTCGGTCATCAGCACGAAAGAGCGCAACGCGGCGAGCGGCAGGGTCTCGCGCTGCACCTGGCCGAGCCAGCGATCGCTGATGTCCAGCGCCCAGTAGCCCTCGGGCTTGTTCATCAGCTGGCGGTTCTGCCGCACGCGCGGGCGGCTGGCCTTGAACAGTTCGGCGTGGTCCCATTGCGGGTGCTCCTCGCGCATCCGGCAGAAATGCGCCAGCGATTGCCGGTCCAGTTCGTGCAGGGCCGATTCGCCGAAGCTGCGCACCTGGCCGTCGGCGCCTTCGACGAGGATCCGGCTGTCGCCGATGTTGAGCAGTTCGACCTCGCCGCCGCGAATCCGCAGCAGGCTCAGGCAGGCCGCCGGCATGTCTTCGAGGTCGTGCCAGTCGCGGCCGCTCTGCGCGCGGAAGTCGCCCTGGATATCGTTGAGCAGGCGCCGCAGCAGGGTCTCGCTGGATTGCTCGGGCTCGACTTCCAGCAGCAACCGCAGGTGCCGGTCCACCGCCTGGGCCAGCCAGCGCGCGTCGCTTTCCACGCCCAGCACGCTGCGGCCGATGCTGGTGGCACCGTCGATCACCCAGGCGGCCTGCGCCGTGCAACCCAGCGCATCGTCGTTCACCGCGCCCCCCGCGCGGCATTCCGCCCCGAGTATTTCCACTGTGGGCATTCGCAGTTCCTCCTATGCTCAATGGCTTGCCAGAATAGCAAGACAGGGCCTTTCCACGTCCCGCCCGTCGTTCGAGGAGAATTGCATGCGTTGCCTGTCATCCCCGTTGCTGGGCCTGCTTGTCGGCCTGTCGCTGAATGGCGCCGCCCTGGCGGGCGAGCAGTATTACCCGCTGGACAAGGGCTCCGCGCCCTACGCGGTCGCGCCCACCGCCCAGGGACCGGTATGGTTCGGCGCCACCGGCGGGCACGCACTGGGCCGGCTCGATCCGACCAGCGGCGCGAGCGTGCAGGTGCCGCTCGGCGAAGGCGCGCGGCCGCGAGCCATCGTCAGCGACGAGAGCGGCAACGCCTGGGTGCTCGACAGCGGCCTCGACGCCATCCTCCGCGTCGGCGGCGAGCGCCTCGGCAGCGAGCGCTTCGCGCTGCCGGCCAAGGCCGCGCCGGTCGGGCTGGAGGCCGCCGCGTTCGACGACGACGGACGGCTCTGGTTCACCGGCAGCCGTGGTTTCCATGGCCGCCTGGATCCGCAGCGGCGCGTGGTGGAAGTCTGGCCGGCGCCCCAGGGCAAGGCGGCGAGCGGCATCTGCGTCACCCCGGACGGCGAGGTCTGGTACGCACAAGACGACGCGCTGGTGCATGTCGATCCGCTCGACGGCAGCGCCGAGCGGTTGCCCGCGCCTGAAGGCACGAAGGCCCTGCGCGGCCTCGGCGCCGACTCCATCGGCAGGCTCTGGGCCAGCGACAGCGGCGGCGCCCGGCTGTACCGCTACGATCCCAGCGATGCCTCGTGGCAAAGCTGGCCGCTGCCGGACAGCCAGGCACGCCCGGACAGCCTGCGGGTCGACGCCATGGACCGGGTCTGGCTGCACGACGCCGCCAGCGGCGCGCTCTTGCGTTTCGACAGCGAGCAGGCAACATTCCGCGTCCTGCCCAGCGACCGGCCGGCGCCCGGCAACGCCCTGCTCGGCGGGCGGCCCGGCGAGACCTGGAGCGCCGAGCCCGCCACCGATCGTCTTCGCGTCGTCCGCGATTGATCCATCCAAGGAGCCCGCATGAACGCCACCCATACGCTGTTCTACGCCGCCGCCTCGCCCTTCGTGCGCAAGGTCCTGGTCCTGCTCCACGAGACCGGCCAACGCGAGCGCGTGGTCCTCGAGGAAGCCATGCCGACGCCGGTCGCGCCCATCCGGCAGCTCAACGCCAGCAACCCGGCCGGCAAGATCCCCGCCCTGCGCCTGCCGGACGGCCAGGTGCTGCACGACAGCCGGGTGATCTGCGACTACTTCGACCAGCAGCACGTCGGCGAACCGCTGATTCCCCGCGAAGGCAGCGCCCGCTGGCGGCGCCTGACCATCGCCTCGCTGGCGGATGCCATCCTCGACGCGGCGGTGCTGGTCCGCTACGAAGCCTTCGTCCGCCCCGAGGAAAAGCGCTGGGACGCCTGGCTCGACGCGCAACGGGAAAAGATCGCGCGTTCCCTGGCCTGGCTGGAGAGCGACTGCATCGCCGAACTGCGGGCGCGCTTCGACATCGCCGCCATCGGCGTCGCCTGCGCCCTGGGCTATCTCGACCTGCGCCAGCCGGAGTGGGACTGGCGCGGCCACTATCCGCAGTTGGCCGCCTGGTTCGCCGAGGTCAGCCAGCGCCCGTCGATGCAGGCGACCCGCGCCTGACCCCGGGGCCCGCCGACGCCTGCTGCCGCCGCAGGCGCTCGGCGCGTTGCAGCCAGGCCGCCGAGGGGCCGGGGAACAGCAGGCCGATCCGCGCCGCCAGGCGCTCGCCGTCGCGGCGGTCGTCGCGCAGGCCGACATAGCCATTCATTTCCAGCACACCAGGCGGAACAGCAGCAGGCCCAGCAGCAGAGCGCTCTGCCCCAGTCCCATGCAGAGTTCGAGGAAGGAGCGCACATGGGGGTTGCCGGCGGCGTCCTCGATGCCGCTGAGGCCTTCCCAGAATCCGCCCGGCATCAGCACCAGCATGGCGTGGGCCAGGGGCTTGCCGCTGGCGATCCAGTACTCGATCAGGCCGAACTTGCCGAAGAACAGCAGGAAGATCAGGATCACGCCGCTGACCAGCAGGCCGAGGGCGGCACAGAGGGTGAACTCGAAGAACAGGCGCATGGTTTTCCTCCTTGGAAATCGGCGGCGGCCGGTGCCGCCGCCCTCGTCGTCAGGCGGTGACGGGCGCCACCGGGATGTCCTTGCGACCGACGCCGTACCAGTCCAGCCTGCGGGTCAGCACCATCACCGCGGCGAGCACCGCGAACAGCAGCAGCGAGCCCATCAGCAAGGCGTAGTCCTCGGCGCTGAGCAGGCCGTAGAGCAGCCCGTACAGCCCGGCCAGGCCGGCGCTGAAGCCCAGGCCACGGGTCACGCTGCGCAGGACGAAGCACAGGTAGAAGCCGATCAGGCCGACGCAGGCCCCGGCGGAGGCCAGGTAGGCCAGCTCGAAGCCGACGTGCTCGGCCAGCGATAGCAGCAGCAGGTAGAAGAACGCCAGCGCCAGGCCGACCAGCGCGTACTGGATCGGGTGCACCGCCAGGCGCTTGAGCACCTCGAAGAGGAAGAAGCCGGCGAAGGTCAGGGTGATGAACAGCAACGCATACTTGATCGCCCGGTCGGCCTTCAGGTACTGGTCCACCGGGTCGACCAGGCCGACGCCGAAGGCGCGCGCCTGGAAGCCGTCGCAGCGCTGCTCCTGCACGCAACTGCGCAGCGCCTCTTCCATGTTGGTGGCGAAGAAACTGGTCTGCCAGCGCGCGGTGAAGCCCTCGGCGGTGATCTCCCGCTCGCTGGGCAGGAATTCGCCGCCGAAGCTCGGGTGTGGCCAGTCGGCCTTGAGGATGACCTGGCTGTCGCGCCCCACCGGCACGATGTCCAGCCGCTCGCTGCCCAGCAGGGTCAGGTCGAAGGCGTACTCCAGGCGCTGCGCCTGGCGCCCGTCGACGCCTTGCAGCGGTGCGTGCACGCCGCTGCCGAGCAGGCCGACCCGGCTGCCCGGCTCGAAGTCGACGCCGGCGCCGTTGAGGGAAAGCCGCAGGGCGTTCTCGATGCCGCGGATGTCGCTGATGCCCATCGCCAGGAACGGCGTCTCGAACTGGTAGTCCTCCAGGTCCTCCTCGATGCCGTAGTGCGCCGGCACCTGGAAGTAGCCGCCGACCTTGTTGTCGACGTGGTACAGGCGCGCCTGGTAGATCCCGCGGTAGCGCAGCTCGGTGCGCATCTGGCCGTCGAGGGCGAAGCGATCGGGCAGGAAGTACAGCTCGCCACGCTGTTCGCGCTCCTGCAGGACGCGCTTCTGGGTCTTCTCCTCGGTGACCCATTCGCGCACCGTCCTGCGGTAGGGCACCACCAGCAGCGGCCCGGTGAGGCGCTGGCTGTAGCTGGAGCTGCGGGCGATGTCCTGCAGCACGCCGTCGCGGGCCTCCTGGCGATCGCGGATCAGGCCGTCGATCATCAGCAGGGGGATCAGCAACAGCAGGATGAGCAGGGCGATGGCGCCAAGCTTGTAGGCCAGCGTGCGGTTCATGGGGACTCTCCGTCAGGGTGATGGCGGAGAGTCTGCGACGCGCTCGTGGGATGCCGCGGGGCGTCGTGTGGAGAATCGATGGAGTTTGTGTGGAGCCGCTTCAGCCGCGCGGCAGCCAGAGCAGCGCCTCGACTCCGTCCTCATGGTTGCCGACCTGCAGCCGGCCGCCATGCAGTTGCGCCACCTCGGCGACGAAATTCAGTCCCAGCCCGGTGCTCTTGCGCCCGCTGGCCGGGCGCGGCAGCGAGTAGAAGCGCTCGGTGAGGCGCGCCAGGGCATAGTCGGGAATCGCCGGGCCCTGGTTGAACAGGCGCAGGGCGACACCCTTGCCGTCGACCTCGGCGCTGAGGCGGAGGCGACCGCCGGGCGGGGTGAAGTCGAGGGCGTTGTCGAGCAGGTTGGCCAGCGCCTGGCGCACCAGGAACCGCTCGCCGCGTATCGCGCAAGGACCGTCGAGGCGCTTCTCCACCGTCAGGCCCTGGCGCTGGATGCGCGCCGCCTGGCCTTCGAGCAAGGCCTCGGCGACCTCCCTCAGGTCGACCGGGCCGACCTCCTCCAGCCCCTGCCGCTGTTCCACCTGGGCCAGGCTCAGCAGGCGCTCGATCAACTGCTGCAGGCGCTCGCTCTCGCCGGCGATATTGGCGACGAAACGCGCCCGCTGCTCGGCCGGCATCTCGCCGTCGAGCAGCTCGGCGGCGCCGCGGATCGCCGCCAGCGGGCTCTTCAGTTCGTGGGTCAGGGTATGCACGTAGCGCTCGACATAGTCCTTGCCTTCCAGTTGGGTGCGCATGCGTTCCACCGCGCCCGCCAACTGCGCCATCTCGCCACCGCGATAGCGCGGCAGTTCGGCGCGGCGCCCCTCGCTGATCGCCTGGGCGTAGCGGGTCAGGCGCCGCAGCGCGCCGCTGAGCCACCAGGAGAGCAGGCCGCCGACCAGCAGGCCGAGGGCGATCAGGCCGGCGCCGAGCCAGGCCAGGCGCCGCTGCGAACGGTCGATGTAGGGTTGCAGGCTGCTGTTCGGCTTGGCCACCGAAACCACCCCGATGATCTTCCCGGCATCCTTGATCGGCGCGGCCACGTACATCACCGAGGAGTCCGGATCGTCCGGGTCTTCGCGACTGGAGCGCGCGCCGTACTGGCCACGCAGGGTCCGGTAGACGTCGTTCCAGCGCGAGTAGTCCTGGCCGACGGCGATCCCGGTGGAATCCAGCAGCACCTTGCCGCTGGCATCGGTGACATAGATGCGATGGTTCACCGCCTCCTTGCGCAACCCCCAGATGTCCGCCTGCGGCACCCGCTTGCCGTAGTCCTCGAGCATCTCCGGCAGGTCGCTCTGTGCCAGGGTGCCGTTCTTCACGTCCTGGCGGAGGATCTCGGCGAGCAGGTTGGCGGTGTCCACCAGGGTTTCCTCGGTGGACTGGCGCACCCCGGGGCGCACCTCGTCCATCACCGTGCTCAGCACGAAGTAGCCGGTGAGACCGACGAACAGGAAGTAGACCAGGAAGATCCGTACGCCGAGCGGCATCAGGCGTGGTCCGGGCTGTAGCTGTAGCCCAGGCCGCGATGGGTCTGGATCGCCTCGCCACGCGCGTTCACCTGGCGCAGCTTGGCGCGCAGGCTCTTGATGTGGCTGTCGATGTTGCGCTCGTAGCCGGCCTCGCTGGCGACGCCGAGGGCGTCGAGCAACTGCTCGCGGCTGAATACCCGCTCGGGCTGCCCGAGCAGCGTCTGCAGCAGGCGGAACTCATGACGGGTGAGGTTGAGCGGGGCGCCGTGGTAGTGGATGCGCACGCGCTCCGCGTCGACCTGGAACGGTCCGTGCGAGGCAGCCTCTTCCAGCGGCGCCGGGCGCGGCGCCATGCGCTTGAGGATGGCCTTGACCCGCGCCGCCACCTCGCGCGGGCTGAACGGCTTGACCACGTAGTCGTCGGCGCCGATCTCCAGGCCCACCACCCGGTCGATCTCGGCGTCGCGGGCGGTGAGGAAGATCACCGGTACCTCGGAGAACCGCCGCAGGCGCTTGCAGGCCTCGAAGCCGCTGATGTCCGGCAGGCCGACGTCGAGGATCAGCAGGTCCGCCGGCTGGCGCTCCTGCAACGCCAGCGCCTCGCCGGCGAGAGGCACCCAGGTGGTGGCGAAACCCTCGGCCTGCAGGGCGTAGAGCAGGGTGTCGGCAATCGCGGCTTCATCTTCGACGATCAGGATATGCGGCATGGCGTGACGGCGGCTGACGGGAATGCCGGAACGGTGCCGCAAGCCGGCGTGCGCGTCAATCGCGCCGCCGGTCGCGGGGCAGGCTTACTTGCAGGCGGGCTTGCCGGCGACGAAGCGCTCGGCGGGATCGACCGCCACGTGGAACTTGCGCAGGCCCTTGGTACCCATCAGGAACGGATAGTTGAAGGCGCTGCGGTCGGTGAGGTTGACCTCGATGGTCTTCATCTCGCCGCCCAGGCAGACCTGCAGGTCGATCACCGGGCGCTCGCTCAGGCGGTCCTCGTCCTCGTCCTCGCCGCTGCGGTTGTCGGCGCGGTTCTTGATCTTGCCGATGCGCGCCAGCTTGTGCTCGAACACCGAGCCGTCGGCCTCCTTGGTGGCCAGGCGGAAGCGCACCCATTCCTCGCCGTCGCGCTGGAACAGCTCGATGTCCTTTGCCGACAGGGAGGAGGTATAGGCGCCGGTGTCCATCTTCGCCTGCAGGGTACGATCCAGCTCCGGCAGCGAGACCCATTCGTAGCGGCCGTAGAGGTTGGGTTCGGCGGCGAGGACCGGCAGGGCGAACAGCGAGAGCAAGGCAAGGACACGCTTCACGCGGGCATCTCCTGAAGTGATACGAGGTCCACATAGGACTAGCACGGTGCGGTTTCGTTCGCCACGCCGGCGGCTTGGGCGGCACGGCGCTGATGCGTATGATGGGCCGCGTCGACCCACACCCAGGACAGGGAAACCAACCATGCGGGAACTGTTGACCGGCCTGACCAGCAGCCTTCTGCTGCTTCTCAACACGCTGATCCTGATCGGCCCGATGATGCTGATCGCTCTGCTCAAGCTGGTGCTCCCCGGCCAGCGCCTGAAGGACCTCTGCTCCAGGGGCGTGATGTGGATCGCCGAGACCTGGGCGGAGATCGACAAGTGGATTTTCGCCACCTGCACGCCGACGGTCTGGGACGTGCGCGGCGCCGCCGACCTGCGCCAGGACACCTCCTACCTGGTGGTGAGCAACCACCAGTCGTGGGTGGACATCCCCGCGTTGATCCAGGTGTTCAACCGGCGCACCCCGTACTTTAAGTTCTTCCTCAAGAAGGAGCTGATCTGGGTGCCCTTCCTCGGCCTGGCCTGGTGGGCGCTGGAGTATCCGTTCATGAAGCGCTATTCCAAGGCCTTCCTGGAGAAGCACCCGGAACTCAAGGGCAAGGACCTGGAGATCACCAAGGCCGCCTGTGAGAAGTTCAAGCGCATCCCGGTGACCGTGGTGAACTACCTGGAAGGCACGCGCTTCAGCGAGCAGAAGAAGGCCCGGCAACAGTCGCCCTATCGCCACCTGCTCAAGCCCAAGTCCGGCGGGGTGGCCTTCGTCCTCGCCGCGCTGGGCGAGCAGCTGGACGCCCTGCTCGACGTCACCGTGGTCTACCCGAGCGACAAGGTGCCGGGCTTCTGGGACCTGCTCTGCGGACGGGTGCCGAAGGTGATCGTCGACATCCAGACCCGGCCGATCGATCCCGCCCTTTGGCAGGGCGACTACGAGAACGACCCGGTGTTCCGCCAGTACGTGCAGGAATGGGTCTCGCGCATGTGGGAAGAAAAGGACGAACGCATCGCGCGCCTGCGGCAACTGCGCTGAAGTACCGGCCGAACGCCTCGCCGGAATGACCCCGTTTCTACGGAGCCACGGCGGATAACGCCGGGGGCGTTATTCGCCCTATCGGTGCGGAGCAACGAATATCCAGGCGTCGCACCCACCTCGTAGGGCGAGTAACCGCAACGCGGTTATCGCCGATCCGCTGGTGACCCCCGGCGCAAATGAAAAAGCCCGGGCGGATGCCCGGGCTTTCCCGTCGGTGGCGGCAGATCAGAGCAGCGACGAGCCACCCGCCTTGCTCACCCCCCAGAGGTTGCTCAGGCTGCCCAGCAGCTCGCTGTTGGCGCCCTGTTTGCCGAAATAGTCGACCAGCACCTGGGCGAATTTCTCGGTCATGCCGCTATCCATGCCCAGGGTATTGAAGGCCTTGTTGACGTCGCCCATGCTGTCGGCGTTGCCCAGCAGCGAACCGAGGCCCTTGTCGGCGCCGGCGTTCTTGCCAAGCATATTGCCGAGCCCGCCGAGGCCGGCCAGGGCATTGTTGCCGGACAGCTTGTCGAGGCCCGGGATGGTCTTCACCAGTTGCGAATAATCGTTGCCGGCCAGCTGGTTCTTGGCCAGCCCGAGCAGGGCGCCGGTACCGCCGACCGCCTGCTCCTGGCTGACCCCGAGCTGGCCGGTGAGTGCGCCGAGCAGGCCGCTGGTCTGCGGGGTGGTGGCTACCTGGGCGGAGTCGCCCTGGGTGGCCCCGGCGACCGCCTTCGCGGCGTCCCCGAGATTGAAGGCGAACGCGGAGGCGGCGCTGAGCAGCAGGGCCGCGGCCAGGGTAGCGTGGGTAGTGACGCGCATCGGCAATTCCTCATGAGATATCGAACGCCCCGGCCGCATTCGCGGGCCGGGGTGAGATTTCGACCGGCAGGCCGGTGCCTTGTTCCCCAACCTTGGTCGGGTCACTTGGCCTTCGGCTTGTCGGCCTTGCCCTTGGCGGCAGCGCCTTTCTTCGCCGCCGGCTTCCTCGTCGCCGACGCCCGCCCTTTGGGCGTCTCGCCGGCGCCGGCCTTCTTGCGCGCCGCCGGCTTCGGCGCGGCGCCCTTGCGGTAGCCGACGCCATCCCTGGCGTCGTGGAAGAAGGTGATCGTCTCGCCTTCCTTCACATCGCCCTTGAGCATCGCCGTGGCCAGGCGCGTCTCCAGTTGCTGGCGGATCTGCCGCTTCAGCTCGCGGGCGCCGAACTCCGGCTGGTAGGCCTCTTCGGCGAGGTGGCCGACCAGGCTGTCGTCGATGTGCAGGTGGATGTCCTGGGCGTGCGCGGCGCGCTTCACCCGCTCCAGTTGCAGGCGCACGATGTCCTCGATCTGCGCCTTGCTCAGCGACTCGAAGACGATCACTTCGTCGAGGCGATTGAGGAACTCCGGGCGGAAGTGCCCGCGCAGGGTGTTCATCAGCTCGCGCTTGAGCTTCTCCGGCGGCTGGGCGAATTCGCCGGCCTGGGCGTTCTTCATGATCAGGTCGGAGCCGAGGTTGCTGGTGGCGATGATGATGGTGTTGGTGAAGTCCACCACGCGCCCCTTGCCATCGGTGAGGCGGCCGTCGTCGAACACCTGCAGGAGGATGTTGTTGACGTCGGCGTGGGCCTTCTCGATCTCGTCGAGCAGGATCACGCTGTACGGCCGCCGGCGCACCCGCTCGGTGAGCTGGCCGCCCTCCTCGTAGCCGACGTAGCCCGGCGGCGCACCGATCAACCGGGACACCGCGTGGCGCTCCATGTATTCGCTCATGTCGATGCGGATCATCGCGTCCTCGTCGCCGAACACCACCTCGGCCAGGGCCTTGGCCAGCTCGGTCTTGCCCACCCCGGTCGGGCCGAGGAACAGGAAGGTGGCGATCGGCCGGCTGCCCTGGCGCAGCCCGGCGCGGGCCAGGCGCACGGCGTCGCTGACCGCGGTGATCGCCTCCTGCTGGCCGATCACCCGCTGGTGCAGACGCTCTTCCATCCGCAGGAGCTTCTCGCGCTCCTCGGCGGTCAGCTCGGTGACCGGGATGCCGGTGAGCCTGGAGATGATCTCGGCGATGTCCTCGACGCGCACCTCCTCGGTCTTCGACCCCTGGGTCTGCTGCCAGCGCTCGGTGATCTGCTCGAGATGTTCCTTGCGCTCCTGGATGCGTTTCTCGAAGACCTTCGCCTCGTCGTACCACTTGCGGCTGGCGGCGTAGTCCTGCTCGCGCTTGAGCTGCGCCAGCTCGGCCTCCAGTTCCTGGATCTCGGCCGGCCGCGAGGTGCTGGCGATGCGCACGCGGGCGGCGGCCTGATCGATCAGGTCGATGGCCTTGTCCGGCAGGAAGCGGTTGCCGATGTAGCGGTCGGACAGCTCGGCGGCGGCGACGAAAGCCTCGTCGCGGATGGTCACCTTGTGATGGCCTTCGAGCTTGTCGCGCAGGCCGCGGAGGATGGAGATGGTCTGCTCCACCGTCGGCTCGGGGACGAACACCGGCTGGAAGCGCCGCTCCAGCGCGGCGTCCTTCTCGATGTACTTCTGGTATTCGTTGAGGGTGGTGGCGCCGATCAGGTTCATCTCGCCGCGCGCCATCGCCGGCTTCAGCACGTTGGCCACGTCCAGCCCGCCTTCGCCGCCACCCTGGCCGGCACCGACGATGGTATGCACCTCGTCGATGAACAGGATGATCTCGCTCTGCGCCGCCTGCAGCTCGTCCATCACCTGCTTGAGGCGTTCCTCGAACTCGCCGCGGTACTTGGCGCCGGCGACCATGGCGTTTATGTTCAGTTCGACCAGGCGCTTGTCGCGCAGCACCTCCGGCACCTCGCCCTGGACCATGCGCTGGGCCAGGCCTTCGACGATGGCGGTCTTGCCGACACCGGGCTCGCCGATCAGCACCGGGTTGTTCTTCTTGCGCCGGGCGAGCACCTCGATGGTGGTCTCGACTTCCTTCGAGCGGCCGATCACCGGATCGAGCTTGCCTTCGCGGGCCAGCCGGGTCAGGTCGCGGCTGAACTTGTCCAGTTGCGGGGTGCTGCTCGGGCCGTCGACGCGGCCGTCCTCGGCGCCCTTGCCGACCACCTTGACCGCCTTCTGCCGCAGCGCCTGCTCGGTCAGGCCGTACTTCTTCAGCAGCGTCCCGGCGAAGCTGTCCGGCACCGCCGCCAGGCCGAGCAACAGGTGCTCGGGACCGACATAGCTGTGGCCGAGCTCGCGGGACAGGCCGAAGGCGTGCTGCAAGGCGCTCTTCACCCGCGGCGAGATGGTCATGTCCTCGCTCGCCTCGCCCTTGCCGGCGCCGCGCACGGCGTTGGCCTCGATGTACTGCTTGAGGTCGGCCGGCGACAGGCCGAACTGCTTGAGCACCGCCTGCACCACGTCGGCATCGGCCAGGGCGTAGAGCAGGTGCTCGGTGTCCACTTCGCGCTTGCCGAATTCGGCGGCGACCTGGGCGGCGCGTTGCAGGTACTCGGTGGTCTGCTTGCTGAAGTACTCGGCGATGTCCACCGCCTCCGGCTCGCGGGCGCGCACCGGGCTGACCGGGCTCTGCTCGCCGAAGCCGGAGAAGATCTCGTCGAACGGGCTGCCGCCGCCGAACAGCGACTCCAGCGGCGAGCGCATGCGCTGCTGGCGCATCAACTGGCGGTAATGCAGTTCGCACAGGGCGAGTTCGCGGCGCTGGCCGTTCTGCACCAGGCTGACGCGGGCGACGGCGGGACGTTCGTGGCAGATGGCGCAAAGTTCCTGGGCCATGGGAGGGCTCCTGTTTCCACGGAAGAAGGCTTCAGCATCGGCGGCGGCGACCGGGGGCGCCGAGCGGTGCGTGGAGAACATCGCGACAAGGCGGTGAAGCACGCGCCGTCGAGCATGCAACGCGGGACATGTCCGTGCGATGACGGCACGGCGGCGTCGCATCCGCAGCCACTGACGGGGTGACTCTTGAGTACTAGCACAGCGGCCGGCGAGCGCCAGCGCTTCGACTTGACCCAGGACAATGAAAGCCGAGCGCTCTGGATCGCGACTTCCGTAGGAATGCCCCGCGGATCGTCCCGATCCGGTCGCCGGCAATGCCATCGGCGCGAGAAGTTCTCTATGCTTGAGGCCTGTCCGCCCGAGGGAGCCCGTTCATGAGCGAGCCGTTCCAGCTCACCCCCCGCATCGCCCGCCAACTGCCCTGGCTGGTCGCCGTCGCCTTCTTCATGCAAGCCCTCGACGGCACCATCCTCAACACCGCGCTGCCGAGCATGGCCACCTCGCTGAACGAAAACCCGCTGCGCATGCAGGCGGTGGTGATCGCCTACCTGCTCACCGTGGCCCTGCTGATCCCGGCCTCGGGCTGGATCGCCGACCGCTTCGGCACGCGCCGGGTGTTTCTTGGCGCGGTGCTGCTGTTCAGCCTCGGCTCGTTGCTCTGCGCGCTGTCGCCGAGCCTCGAGCTGCTGGTCGGTGCGCGTATCGTGCAGGGTGTCGGCGGCGCGCTGATGATGCCGGTGGGGCGGCTGGTGATCCTGCGCGTCTATCCGCGCCAGGACCTGGTGCGGGTACTCAGCTTCGTCACCATCCCTGGCCTGCTCGGCCCGCTGGCCGGGCCGACGCTGGGGGGCTGGCTGGTGGAATACGCCTCCTGGCACTGGATCTTCCTGATCAACCTGCCGGTCGGCCTGCTCGGCTGCCTGGTGGCGATGAAACTCATGCCGGACCTGCGCAGCCCGTTGCCGAGCCGCTTCGACAGCATCGGCTTCCTGCTCTTCGGCGGCTCCATGGTGCTGATCTCCATCGCCCTGGAAGGCCTTGGCGAGCTGCACCTGTCGCACCTGCGCGTGGTCCTGCTGCTGGTCGGCGGGCTGGTCCTGCTCACCGCCTACTGGCTGCGCGCGCTGCGCATCGACAAGCCGCTGTTCCCGCCGAGCCTGTTCCAGGCGCGGACCTTCGCCGTCGGCATCCTCGGCAACCTGTTCGCCCGACTGGGCAGCGGCGCCCTGCCCTTCCTCACCCCGCTGCTGCTACAGGTGGGCCTGGGCTACCCGCCCTCCACCGCCGGCATGACCATGATCCCGCTGGCGCTGTTCGCGATGGTCGCCAAGCCGCTGGCCAAGCCGCTGCTGGATTTCTTCGGCTACCGCAAACTGCTGGTCGGCAACACCCTGATCCTCGGCTGCCTGATCGCCGGTTTCGGCCTGGTCGACCAGGACACCCCCTACGTCTGGCTGCTGCTGCACCTGAGCCTGCTCGGCGCGGTGAACTCCTTGCAATTCACGGCGATGAACACCCTCACCCTGATCGACCTGCAGGACAGCAACGCCAGCAGCGGCAACAGCCTGATGTCGGTGGTCGTGCAACTGTCGATCAGCCTCGGCGTGGCCTGCGCGGCGGCGTTGCTGGGGGGGTTCCAGACCGACCTGGATACGGGGCAGGACACCGTCCTCGGCGCCTTCCACGCCACCTATGTCAGCGTCGGCCTGATGTCGATGCTGGCCGCGGCGATCTTCTTCCAGCTCGGCAGCGAGGACGGTCGCACCAGCCCACGCCGGGTCGATCCGGAAAAGGACCCGGACCTCTAGGATGGCCTGGCTCGCCACGCTCAGGCGCTGGGCTCGCGGGCTGAAGGCCGAGGTCATCGCCCTCTGGCTGTGCAGCCGCCATCCGCACATGCCCTGGCCGGCCCGGCTGGTGGCGCTGCTGGTGGTGGCCTATGCCCTGAGCCCGATCGACCTGATCCCGGACTTCATCCCGCTGCTCGGCTACCTCGACGACCTGCTGCTGGTGCCGCTGGGGATCTGGCTGGCGATCCGCCTCACCCCACCCGCGTTGCTCGCCGAGTGCCGGGCGCGGGCTCGCGAAGTCGAGGCGCGCCCGCGCAACCCGTGGATGGCGGCGCTGATCGTGCTGCTCTGGCTGGCGCTGGCCGCGGGCCTGCTGCGCTGGTTCTTCTACTGAGCGGCGAGCGCTCCGCAGGAGGGTTTGCGAGTGAAGGTGCGGGACACGTCGACCGCGCCGAGGTGATCGAGCGTGCGGCGACCGAGCAGCACCGGATAGTTCATGTTGCCGCGGTCGCGCAGGGAGAACTGCTCGCGCAGCAGCTTGTCGCCCAGGCAGATGTCCATCGCCACCACCGGGCGGCTGTCGCTGCCGCCGGCGCCGCGCACCTTGATCACCCGCAGTACCTTGCGCTCGAAGGTCACGCTGACCGGCGCCTTGCTCCCGGCGGTGGGCAGCACCACCTCGAAGCGCACCCAGCGCTCGCCGTCCTTCTTGTAGCGATGGATGTTCTTCGCGTCCAGCGACGAGGTCAGCGCGCCGGTATCCAGCTTGGCCTTGGCCTGCATGCGCTCGGGCATCAGCCAGGACTGCTCGATCCAGCCCCAGTGCTCGGCGGCGGCATGGCAGGACGCGGAAGAGAACGATAGCGACAACAGTGCGGCGAAGGCCAGACGACGGGATTGCACAGGCTTCATCGAAACGACTCCGTACGGGACCGGGCCACTCTGACCGGGTGCTCGCAAGACTGGGTGAACGGCAGGTGAAGACAGTGTGACGGGTTTCTGCGGGCAATAAAAAACCCGGATGTTTCCATCCGGGTTCTTCGGGCTGGGGCCCAGGGATCTTAGTTGATCACCTGAACGCGCTCGGCCTGCATGCCTTTCTGGCCTTGCACGACTTCGAAGCTGACCTTCTGGCCTTCGGCCAGGGTCTTGAAGCCGTTACCTTCGATGGCACGGAAGTGAACGAAAACGTCCGGGCCGCTTTCCGGGGTGATGAAGCCGTAGCCTTTGGTTTCGTTGAACCACTTAACGGTGCCGTTCTGACGGGACATTGCAAGTTCTCCTTGGAACTAGGGGTATTGATTTAGCCACGAAATCGTAGCCGGTAACTGAGTTGCAAGGAGTTACAAGGAGTCGAGCAGGACGGGCTGGAATTTCCGACCGCATCAGGTCACGATCGACGGCGACCCATGCAAACACAGTGTCAGCACTCTACGACAAAAAACTGAGGAAAGCGAACCTGTATAAAAATACAGAAACGCGCTTTTTTCGTTTTTCTGACGAATGGTACTGGCCAAAGATACATTGCCTGTCGCCGCTGCCTCGGCGGCGCTCGCACGCGGCAAGCGGCCGCAGGCTGCTAGACTAGCCCGCTCGAATCGCCTGCCGAGCCCTCCCCGTGACTTCCACCGTTTTCTCCTCGCTGCCGCTTTCCGCGGACCTCCTGGCCAATCTCGACTCCCTCGGTTACCGGGAGATGACGCCGATCCAGGCGCAGAGCCTGCCGCTGATCCTCCAGGGTCGCGACCTGATCGCCCAGGCCAAGACCGGCAGCGGCAAGACCGCCGCCTTCGGCCTCGGCCTGCTCGCGCCGCTGAACCCGCGCTACTTCGGCTGCCAGGCGCTGGTGCTGTGTCCGACCCGCGAGCTGGCCGACCAGGTCGCCAAGGAGATCCGCCGGCTGGCCCGCGCCGCCGACAACATCAAGGTCCTGACCCTCTGCGGCGGCGTGCCCTACGGTCCGCAGGTGGCTTCGCTGGAACACGGCGCGCACGTCGTCGTCGGCACCCCCGGGCGCATCCAGGAGCACCTGCGCAAGGGCACCCTGGTCCTCGACGGGCTCAATACCCTGGTCCTCGACGAAGCCGACCGGATGCTCGACATGGGCTTCTACGACAGCATCGCCGAGATCATCGGCCAGCTCCCCGAGCGCCGGCAGACCCTGCTGTTCTCCGCCACCTACCCGGACGGCATCGAGAAACTGGCCAAGGCCTTCATGCGCGATCCGCAGCAGGTGAAGGTCGAGTCGCTGCACACCGACAGCCAGATCGAGCAGCGCTTCTTCGAGATCGATCCGAAGCAGCGCATGGACGCCGTGGTACGCCTGCTCCAGCATTTCCGCCCGCAATCCTGCGTGGCGTTCTGCCAGACCCGCCAGCAGTGCCAGGAACTGGCCGACGCGCTGAAGGCGCACAGGATCTCCGCCCTGGCCCTGCACGGCGACCTGGAGCAGCGCGAACGCGACCAGGTCCTGACGGTATTCGCCAACCGCAGCTGCACCGTGCTGGTGGCCACCGACGTGGCCGCCCGGGGGCTGGACATCGCCGCCCTGGAAACCGTGATCAACGTCGAGCTGGCGCGCGACCCGGAGGTCCACATCCATCGCATCGGCCGCAGCGGGCGCGCCGGCGAGAAGGGCCTGGCCCTGTCGCTGGTGGCACCGGCCGAGGCCAGCCGCGCGCAGGCCATCGAGGATCTGCAGAAGCAGCCGCTGGCCTGGTACGCCCTCGGCCAGCTGAAGGCCAACCCGGAACCGCTGCTGCCGCCGATGAGCACCCTGTGCATCGCCGGCGGTCGCAAGGACAAGGTACGTCCCGGCGACCTGCTCGGCGCCCTCACCGGCGACGCCGGGCTGCCCGGCAGCGCGGTGGGCAAGATCGCCATCTTCGACTTCCAGGCCTTCGTCGCCATCGAGCGCGGCCTCGCCCACCAGGCCCTGAAGCGCCTGAGCGAAGGCAGGATCAAGGGCCGCTCGTTCAAGGTGCGCCTGCTGTAACGGCCCCCTGCGGCAACCGCCGCGCGCCGCGGTCAGGGCGCGAGCCGCGCCGGCGGGTGGCTTCCGCGCCGGCGCCGGCGTCTCAGCGCTCGAAGGCACGAAGCCTGCATCCGCGAATGGCCGGCTCGGGCGGGACAGCAACCCGTGCGAGCCATTTGAATTCGCCAGACAGCCCACATAGGCTGAATCACGGACCCTCGGACAGCCCTCCGCCCCCATGCCGCCCACTTCGCTGACACATACGCTCCGCCGCCTCTGGGCCCTCGACAAGTTCGCCTATAGCCTGCGGGTCTTCCTCGCCCTGGCCGGAGCCATGCTGCTGTGCTGGTGGCAGGGCCGCATCGAGCTGCTGATCCCGCTGTTCCTCGGGATCATCGCCAGCGCCCTGGCGGAGACCGACGACAACTGGCTCGGCCGCCTGCAGGCGTTACTGGTGACCCTGCTGTGCTTCAGCGTCGCCGCCTTCGCCGTCGAACTCCTGTTTCCCTATCCCTGGCTGTTCGTTTCCGGGATGGCGCTGTCGGCGTTCGGCATGATCCTGCTCGGCGCTCTCGGCGAACGCTACGCGGCGATCGCCTCGGCGACCCTGATCCTGTCGATCTACACCATGATCGGCGTCGACCAGCGCGGCGGCGAGGTCGCCGACGTCTGGCACGAACCGCTGCTGCTGGTGGCCGGCGCGGCGTGGTACGGGCTGCTCTCGGTGCTGTGGAACGCGCTGTTCTCCAACCAGCCGGTGCAGCAGAGCCTGGCGCGCCTGTACTTCGAACTGGGCGAGTACCTGCGGATCAAGTCGAGCCTGTTCGAACCCCTGCGCCAGCTCGACGTGGAAGGCCAGCGCCTGGCGCTGGCGCGGCAGAACGGCAAGGTGGTGGTGGCGCTGAACCAGGCCAAGGAGACCATCCTCAACCGCCTCGGCCACGGCCGCCCGGGGCCGAAGGTGAGCCGCTACCTGAAGCTCTACTTCATCGCCCAGGATGTCCACGAGCGCGCCAGTTCCTCGCACTACCCGTACAACCGCCTGGCCGAAGCGTTCTTCCACAGCGACGTGCTGTTCCGCTGCCAGCGCCTGCTCAACCAGCAGGGCAAGGCCTGCCAGGCCCTGGCGCGGGCGATCCGCCTGCGCCAGCCGTTCGACTACGACGACAGCGAGCAGGCCCTGGAGGACCTGCAGGCATCGCTGGAGCACCTGCGCCAGCAGAGCAATCCGGCCTGGAGGGGCCTGCTGCGTTCGCTCGGTGCCCTCGCCGCCAACCTCGCCACCCTGGACCGCAAGCTGGCCGGGGCGAGCAATCCGGACGCCATCGCCGACGAACAGGACAGCGCCCTGCTCGATCGCTCGCCGCGCAGCCTGAAGGACGCCTTCGAGCGCCTGCGCCAGCAGCTCACCCCGACCTCGCTGCTGTTCCGCCACGGCCTGCGCATGGCCCTGGCGCTGACCGCCGGCTATGGTGTGCTGCACTGGATCCACCCGACCCAGGGCTACTGGATCCTGCTCACCACGGTGTTCGTCTGCCAGCCCAACTACGGTGCGACCCGCCTGCGCCTGGTGCAGCGGATCCTCGGTACCCTGGTCGGCCTGGTGGCCGGCTGGGCGCTGATCGACCTGTTCCCCAACCCGCTGGTGCAGTCGCTGTTCGCGGTCGCCGCCGGGGTGGCCTTCTTCGCCACCCGCAGCAGCCGCTATACCCTGGCGACGGCGGCGATCACCCTGCTGGTGCTGTTCTGCTTCAACCAGGTCGGCGACGGCTACGGACTTATCCTGCCGCGCCTGTTCGATACCCTGCTGGGCAGCCTGATCGCCGGCCTCGCGGTGTTCCTGGTGCTGCCCGACTGGCAGGGCCGCCGGCTCAACCGCATGCTCGCCAACACCCTGGCCTGCAACAGCCGCTACCTGCGGCAGATCATGCAGCAGTACGCCACCGGCAAGCGCGACGACCTCGACTACCGCACCGCCCGGCGCAACGCGCACAACGCCGACGCGGCGCTCTCCACCACCCTCTCGAACATGCTCCTGGAGCCAGGCCACTTCAGGAAGGACGCGGAGATCGGCTTCCGCTTCCTGGTCCTCACGCACACCCTGCTCAGCTACCTGTCCGGCCTCGGCGCGCACCGCGAGAACCTGCCCGAGGACGCCAGCGACGGCCTCCTGCAACGCGCCGCCGAGCGCCTCTCCGCCAGTCTGGAGGAGATCGCCGCCTGCCTGGAGCAGAAGCGTCCGGTCGCCATCTACAGCGAGGAGGAGGAAGCGCTGGCCAAGGAACTGGAACAGATGCCCGAGGAAATGGACGACGGCCATCGCCTGGTGCAGACCCAGCTGGCGCACATCTGCCGCCAGCTCGCGCCGCTGCGCACCCTGGCCGCGCACCTGTTGAAGAAGGAACTGGCCGGCGAGCAGCCGCTGCCCGGGCAGCCCTAGCGCGCGCCGTAGCGCTGCAGCAGACGCTGGTAGCTGCCGTCGTCGCGCATGCCGCGGATGGCCAGGTCGAAGCCGTCGACGATTTCCTCGTGGCGCGGGTTCCTCAGGCTCACCAGCAGGTGCAGGCCATTTTCGCCGAGCGGCGTCGGCAGGACCTCGAGCTTGTCGCGCAGGTAGGCCAGTTCGCCGTTGAGGGCGAAGCCCAGCGCCAGCTCATCCTCCACCGCCAGGTCGACCCGCCCCGCCTCGAGCATCCGCGCGGCATTGGCGAAGCTGGTCACGTTGACCTTCTGCAGCCCGCTGTCGCGGTCGAACTCGGGGGCGTAGGCGTAGTCGCGCACCACCGCGATGCGGTAGGGCCGCAGGTCGCTCAGGCGGGTGAACTCGATGCCGCGGCCCTTGCGTTGCAGCAGGCGGATGCGGTTGGTCAGGTAGGCGCGGGAAAACTGCCCATAGAGGCTGCGGGCGGGCTCGTACCAGGCGCTCAGGGCGATGTCGTAGTCGCCGCTGCGCACGCCGTACAGGGCCCGCGACCAGGGCACCTGCTGGAAGCTGGCGTCGAAGCCGGCACGCTTGAGCGCCGTGGTCACCAGCTCGACCGCCAGGCCGTTGCCGGGCAGGCGCGCATCGACGAAGGGCGGCCAGGCGTCGCCGACCAGGCGCAGGTTGGCGGCGGACGAAGCACAGGAAAGAAGCAATGACAGCAGCAGGAGTGCGCATCGCAGCATGAAGGACGGTTCCCGGGGATGGATCGCCACAGCATAGCCATCCCGACCCCGGGCACGCATGTCCCCGTGTCGCGGCTCGATGATATTTCGATCACAAACCGCGCGCTTTCACCTCTCCTGGTCCTCTCCGGCAGCCTTTTCGTTCCGCGGCGCGGCACCTGCGTACTTGCCGCCGAAGAGTTCGATCGGCATCGGGAAGACGATGGTCGTACTCTTGTCGCCAGCGATCGCACCGAGGGTCTGCATGTAGCGCAACTGCATGGCACCGCTCTGCCGACCGAGCATCTGCGCCGCCTGCATGAGTTTCTCCGAGGCTTGCAACTCGCCCTCGGCGTGGATCACCTTGGCCCTGCGCTCACGTTCCGCCTCGGCCTGCCGGGCGATGGCGCGGACCATCGATTCGTTGAGATCGACGTGCTTGATTTCCACATTCGCCACCTTGATGCCCCAGGCGTCGGTCTGCGCGTCGAGCACCTGCTGGATATCCAGGTTCAGGCGCTCGCGCTCGGCGAGCATCTCGTCCAGTTCATGCTTGCCCAGCACCGCGCGCAGGGTGGTCTGCGCCAGTTGGCTGGTGGCGGCCAGGTAGTTCTCCACCTGGATGATCGCCTTCTGCGGATCGAGTACGCGGAAGTACACCACCGCGTTGACCTTCACCGAAACGTTGTCGCGGGAAATCACATCCTGCGGCGGCACGTCGAGAACGATGGTGCGCAGGTCGATGCGCACCATCTGCTGGATCGCCGGGATCACCAGCACCAGCCCCGGCCCCTTGACCTTCCAGAAGCGCCCGAGCTGGAACACCACGCCGCGCTCGTACTCGCGGAGGATGCGCAGCGCGCTGAACAGCAGCAGCGCGAGGAACGCCAGCAACATCGCCAAACCATAGGAAATACCCATCATCCACCTCCTTCATCGGCCAGCGCGACTTCCAGGAGCAGGCCCTTGCGTGCCAGCACCCAGACCGGCTGGCCCACCGCCAGCGGCCGCGTGGCGAGCACCCGCCAGCGCTCGCCCTGGAGCAGCACCCAGCCTGCGCAGGGTTGTTCGGGATCCACCGCCGCCACAGTCGCCAGACTGCCGACCAGTCCGGCGGTGCCACTCACCACCGCCTGCCGGCGAGCGCGCAGGGCCATGCCCAGCAGACCGACGATCAGCGCCGCGCTGAGCAATGCCAGGGCCACCACCAGGCCTGGCGGAATGCCGTAGCCGGGCACCTCGGTATCGATCAGGATCAGCGCGCCGGCCACGAACGAGACGATCCCGCCGATGCCGAGCACGCCGAAACTGGCGACGAACGCCTCGCCCACCATGAACGCCAGGCCCAGCGCGATCAGCGCCAGCCCGGCGTAGTTGACCGGCAGCATCTGCAGGGCGTACAGGCCGAGCAGCAGGCAGATGCCGCCAAGCACGCCGGGCAGCGCCATGCCGGGATTGGCCAGTTCGAAGATCAGCCCGTAGATACCGATCATCATCAGGATCAGCGCCACGCTGGGGTCGGTGAGCACCGCCAGCAGCCGCGCGCGCCAGTCCGGTGCCTGGCGCTCGACCGTGGCGCCGGCGGTGGCCAGGGTCAACGCGCGCTCGCCGACGCGCAGGCTGCGGCCATCGAGCTGGCGCAGCAGGTCGGGCAGATCGCGAGCCTGCAGGTCGATCACCTTCTGCGCCGCCGCCTCGCTCGCCGCCAGGCTGACCGCCTCGCGCACCGCGCGCTCGGCCCATTCGGCGTTGCGCCCGCGCAGTTGCGCGAGGCCGCGGATATAGGCGGCGGCATCGTTGACCTGCTTGCGCGCCATGGGGCCGGCGCCCCGCGCCGGGGGTTTGCCTTCGGCTTCGTCCGGCGCCCCCAGCGCCACCGGCGTGGCGGCGCCGAGATTGGTACCGGGCGCCATCGCCGCGACATGGCAGGCGTAGAGGATATAGGTACCGGCGCTGGCCGCCCGGGCGCCGGCGGGAGCGACGAAGCCGGCGACCGGTACCCGGCTGGCGAGGATCGCCTTGACGATGCGCCGCATCGATGCGTCCAGGCCGCCGGGTGTGTCCATTTCCAGCACCACCAGTTGCGCGCCGTCCTCGGCGGCACGCTGGATGCCGCGCACCAGGTAATCGGCGCTGGCCGGGCCGATCGCGCCGTCCACGGAGAGTACCCGCACCGTTGCGCTGGCGGCCAGGCATGCCTGGCCGGCTAAGCACAGCCACAGCGCCAGCGCGAGCCGCCACGGCATACGCATATCGACCTCCCCGGCCGCCCGGCCGGGCCACCCCGGGACAAAGACGCTCGTCCCGCGCGACGGACCGGCAAGCGACCGGTCCTGCCGCGCACTTCTCAGTCTAGTCCAGCGCCTCTCGCCTTCCCGAGCGTGTCCGGTTCGGCAAATCTCTCAACATGCCAACTTTTTAGCGACGAAATGATGGCACTCATCGCAGGAATTCATTAACCTTCGCGCCCGCAGCGGGCAGGCCGCCTGGCGCCCGACCCCATCCGGCTTCCAGCGGCCTCCCGCGGCCCCTGCCCTTTTTTTCGCCAGCCGAAGCCGGCAGGCGCAAGACACAACTTGTCACAATCGCCTGCCCATGATGTGCCGGTCACCCCAGCGCGGACCTGCACCATGACCTCCGATGCCCTTCCCGCCGACGCCATCGCCAGCGCCGGCAAGCCGCAACTCGAGCACAAGCCCGGCCGCCTCGCCGCCATCGTCTTCTTCGCCGCCCTCGCCATCGGCCTGCTGTTCAGCGCCTACAGCCTGGTGCAGGACATCGACGACGTCGGCAGCGCGGTCACCACCTGGACGCCCTTCCTGCTGCTCGGCGTGGCCCTGCTGATCGCCCTCGGCTTCGAATTCGTCAACGGTTTCCACGACACCGCCAACGCCGTGGCCACGGTGATCTACACCCACTCGCTGCCGCCGCACTTCGCGGTGGTCTGGTCGGGCTGCTTCAACTTCCTCGGCGTATTGCTCTCCAGCGGCGCGGTGGCCTTCGGCATCATCGCCCTGCTACCGGTGGAACTGATCCTGCAGGTCGGCTCCTCGGCCGGCTTCGCCATGGTCTTCGCCCTGCTGATCGCCGCCATCCTGTGGAACCTCGGGACCTGGTGGCTGGGCCTGCCGGCATCGTCCTCGCACACCCTGATCGGCTCGATCATCGGCGTCGGCGTGGCCAATGCGCTGATGCACGGCCGCGACGGCACCAGCGGGGTGGACTGGGGCCAGGCGAGCAAGGTCGGCTACTCGCTGCTGCTTTCGCCGCTGATCGGCTTCGCCTGCGCCGCCCTGCTGCTCCTGGCGCTGCGCCTGCTGGTGAAGAACCGCGCACTGTACAAGGCGCCGAAGGGCAAGGCGCCGCCGCCCTGGTGGATCCGCGGCCTGCTGATCCTGACCTGCACCGGGGTATCGTTCGCCCACGGCTCCAACGACGGGCAGAAAGGCATGGGCCTGATCATGCTGATCCTGGTCGGCACCCTGCCGATGGCCTACGCGCTGAACCGCACCATGCCGGCGGACCAGGCGGTGCAGTTCGCCGCGGTCGCCGAGGTCACCCGGCAAGCGCTGGTGAAGAGCGCGCCGCAACCGGCGCCGGCCGATCCGCGCCAGGTGCTCTCCGAGTACGTGCGCAGCAAGCAGGCATCGCCTGAGCTGACCCCGGCGCTGGCCGCGCTGACCGGCTCGATCGGCCGGGAAGTGAAAGGCTACGGTGCGTTCTCGCGGGTACCGGCGGAAGCCATGGGCAACGTGCGCAACGACATGTACCTGACCTCCGAGGCGATCCGCCTGATGGACCAGGACGGCGTCGGCCGCTTCGACGCCGACACCCGCGGCAAGCTGCAGGCGTTCAAGCAGAAGATCGACGACGCCACCAAGTTCATCCCGCTGTGGGTAAAGATCGCCGTGGCCATCGCCCTCGGCCTGGGCACCATGGTCGGCTGGAAACGCATCGTGGTGACGGTCGGCGAGAAGATCGGCAAGACCCACCTGACCTACGCCCAGGGCGCCTCGGCGGAAACCGTGGCGATGTTGACCATTGGCGCGGCGGACCTGTACGGCTTGCCGGTGTCCACCACCCACGTGCTCTCCTCGGGGGTGGCCGGGACCATGGCGGCGAACGGTTCGGGGTTGCAGTGGAGGACCATCCGCAACCTGCTGATGGCCTGGGTGCTGACGCTGCCGGCGGCGATCCTGCTCTCGGCCTCGCTCTACTGGCTGCTCACCCGGCTGTTCTGAAACGCGGCGGCCGGCTCGGCTGCCGGCCGCCTGGCGCGCCGCTCAGGGCAGGACTTCGTCTTCCTTGAACTGGTCCTTGATGTAGGTGATCTCGGTCTTGCCATGGGGCGCCGGCAAGCCGTCCGGGCCGAGGTTGACGAAGACCATCTTGTCGATGGTGAGGATGCTCTTGCGGGTGATCTTGTTGCGCACGTGGCAGGTCATGGTCAGCGAGGTGCGGCCGAAGTCGGTGGCGGTGATGCCCAACTCGATGATGTCGCCCTGGCGCGCCGAGCTGACGAAGTTGATCTCGGAAACGTACTTGGTGACCACGCGCTGGTTGCCCAGCTGGATGATCGCGTAGATCGCCGCCTCTTCGTCGATCCAGCGCAGCAGGCTGCCACCGAACAGGGTGCCGTTGGGGTTGAGATCTTCTGGCTTGACCCACTTGCGGGTGTGGAAATTCATGTGAACTCCTGGTGTGGTGCTCCGCGGCCGCCGTCCTGGCCGTCGTGGAGGATGCCCGGCGGGATCGCCGCCGCGGCTCCGCGGGACCCGGCCGGCAAGCCCGGTCCCGGAGCGGCGCGTCCTGCCTGCGCCGCCCGGTGTTCCTGCGCGTTCAGCCGAGTCCGTTGGCCTCGCGGTATTGCCTGGCCTCTTCCACCAGCCAGTCGCGGAAGGCGTTGAGCATGGCCGACTCGACCCTGCGCTCGGGAATGATCAGGTAATACGCGTTCTCGCTCAAATAGGCATGTTGCATGGGCACGATTAGCCGGCCGTCGGCCAGTTCCTCCTGGATCAGGAAGGGCGGTACCAGCGCCACGCCCATGCCGTGCATCGCCGCCTGGGCGAGCATCGAGAACAGCTCGTAGCGCGGCCCGCTCATGTCGTGGGCGATGTTCAGGCCCTGGGAATGGAACCACTGGCGCCAGCCGTAGGGCCGGGTGCTCTGCTGCATCAGTGGCAGCCCGGCGATCTGCTCGGCGCTCAGCGTTCGGCGCCCGCCCAGCAGCTCCGGGCTGCACACCGGCACCGGATTCTCGCGCATCAGGAAATGCGAGACGGTACCCGACCAGTCGGCATCGCCAAAGTACAGCGCGGCGTCGAACTCGGTGTCGGCGAAGAGGAACGGACGGGTACGGTTGGTCAGGTTGACCGTGACCTCCGGGTGCAGACGCTGGAAGCGCTTGAGCCGCGGCAACAGCCACTGGGTACCGAAGGTCGGCACCACCGCCAGCTCGATCGCGCCGCCGCCCTGGTGGCCCATCACCGCCAGGGTGTCGCGCTCCACCGCGTCGAGGCGTACCGCCACCCGCCGGCTATAGGACAGCCCGGCCTCGGTGAGCTTGACCCCGCGCCGCGAGCGACGGAACAGCTCGACACCGAGGAACTCCTCGAGCGTGGCGATCTGCCGGCAGATCGCGCTCTGGGTCAGGGACAGTTCTTCCGCCGCCTTGGTGAAGCTCTCGTGGCGCGCGGCGGACTCGAAGCTGACCAGCGCGGCGGTGGAAGGGATCTTGCGTCGCACGGAAGACTCCGGAGTGCTGGTTTCGCATCTATGACGCCCTGGTCACGCTTCCTCGCGCCTCGCGAAGGGCATGGAATACGGGCATTCATTTTTCGGAGTGAGAAAATAGCACAGATCAGTGCGAATTCCTCGTTTGCCGCCCCACTCGCCAGGCTCTTAGGATGCTTCCATTCCGGCTGGCCCACGCCAGCCTCCGCTACCGCTCGACGAGGATGTACGCATGGCCACCAAAGCTAGCTTCAACTGGGAAGATCCCCTGCTGCTGGACCAGCAGCTCACCGAAGAAGAGCGCATGGTTCGCGACAGCGCCCAGCAGTTCGCCCAGGACAAGCTGGCCCCGCGCGTGCTCGAAGCCTTCCGCCACGAACAGACCGACCCGAAGATCTTCCGCGAGATGGGCGAGACCGGCCTGCTCGGCGCGACCATTCCCGAAGCCTACGGCGGCAGCGGCCTCAACTACGTCTGCTATGGCCTGATCGCTCGCGAAGTCGAGCGCGTCGACTCCGGCTATCGCTCGATGATGAGCGTGCAGTCCTCGCTGGTGATGGTGCCGATCCATGAATTCGGCAACGAAGCCACCCGGCAGAAGTACCTGCCCAAGCTGGCCAGCGGCGAATACATCGGCTGCTTCGGCCTGACCGAGCCGAACCACGGTTCCGACCCGGGCTCGATGGTCACCCGGGCGAAGAAGGTCGACGGCGGCTATCGCCTGAGCGGCAGCAAGATGTGGATCACCAACAGCCCGATCGCCGACGTCTTCGTGGTCTGGGCCAAGGACGACGAAGGGCAGATCCGCGGCTTCGTCCTCGAGAAGGGCTGGGAGGGCCTGAGCGCCCCGGCGATCCACGGCAAGGTCGGCCTGCGCGCCTCGATCACCGGCGAGATCGTGATGGACAACGTGTTCGTTCCGGAAGAGAACGCCTTCCCCGAAGTACGCGGCCTGCGCGGTCCGTTCACCTGCCTGAACTCGGCGCGCTACGGCATTTCCTGGGGCGCCCTGGGCGCCGCCGAGTTCTGCTGGCACACCGCCCGCCAGTACGTGCTCGACCGCCAGCAGTTCGGCCGCCCGCTGGCCGCCAACCAACTGATCCAGAAGAAGCTGGCCGACATGCAGACCGAGATCACCCTGGCCCTGCAAGGCTGCCTGCGCCTGGGGCGGATGAAGGACGAAGGCACCGCGGCGGTGGAAATCACCTCGATCATGAAGCGCAACAGCTGCGGCAAGGCCCTCGACATCGCCCGCCTGGCCCGCGACATGCTGGGCGGCAACGGCATCTCCGACGAGTTCGGCATCGCCCGCCACCTGGTCAACCTGGAGGTGGTGAACACCTACGAGGGTACCCACGATGTCCACGCGCTGATCCTCGGCCGCGCGCAGACCGGCATCCAGGCGTTCTTCTGAGTCACCGAGCAACACCCCGGCGCGCTTTTTCACGGTAGCGCGCCGGCCGCCGGGGAGACGGGCAAGGAACCCGTCTTCCCGGCCATTTCCGTTTCCAGCCCCCAGCAGCGAGAACCGTCATGCCCGGCGCCCTTTCCCATATCCGCGTAATCGACCTGTCCCGTGTCCTGGCCGGCCCCTGGGCCGGGCAGATCCTCGCCGACCTCGGCGCCGAGGTGATCAAGATCGAGCGCCCCGGCAGCGGAGACGACACCCGCGCCTGGGGCCCGCCGTTCCTCAAGGATGCCGAAGGCAACGACACCGGCGAGGCGGCCTACTACCTGTCGGCCAACCGCAACAAGAAGTCGGTGACGGTGGACTTCACCCAACCGGAAGGCCAGCGCATCGTCCGCGAGCTGGCGGCCAAGGCCGACATCCTGCTGGAGAACTTCAAGGTCGGCGGGCTCAAGGCCTATGGCCTCGACTACGAATCGCTGAAGCAGGTCAACCCGAAGCTGATCTACTGTTCGATCACCGGCTTCGGCCAGTCCGGCCCCTATGCCAAGCGCGCCGGCTATGACTTCATGATCCAGGGCCTGGGCGGCTTGATGAGCCTCACCGGGCGCGCCGACAACGAGGAAGGCGCCGGTCCGGTGAAGGTCGGCGTGGCGCTGACCGACATCCTCACCGGGCTGTACTCCTCCACCGCGGTGCTCGCCGCCCTCGCCCACCGCGACGTCAGCGGCATCGGCCAGCACATCGACATGGCCCTGCTCGACGTGCAGGTCGCCTGCCTGGCCAACCAGACCCTCAACTACCTGACCACCGGCGTGCCGCCGCGGCGCCTGGGCAACGCGCACCCGAACATCGTGCCGTACCAGGACTTCCCCACCGCCGACGGCGACATGATCCTCACGGTCGGCAATGACAGCCAGTTCCGCAAGTTCGCCGAGCTGGCAGACCATCCGGAATGGGCCGACGACCCGCGCTTCGCCACCAACAAGGCGCGGGTGGCCAACCGCGAGGTGCTGATCCCGCTGATCCGCCAGGCCACGGTGCTGCACAGCACCGCCGAGTGGATTCTTTCCCTGGAGCGCGCCGGCGTGCCCTGCGGGCCGATCAACGACCTGGCGCAGGTGTTCGCCGACCCGCAGGTGCAGGCCCGCGGCCTGCGCGTGGAGCTGCCGCACCCGCTGGGCGGCACGGTGCCGCAGGTGGCCAGCCCGATCCGCCTGTCCGAGACGCCGGTGGAATACCGCAACCCGCCGCCTACCCTCGGCCAGCACACCGACGATGTCCTCGAGACGCTCCTCGGCCTGGACGCGGCCGCGCTGGAAAGACTGCGCGACGGCAAGGTGATCTGAACCCAGCGCGCCGCCCCAGCGACGCAGCGGCGGACGACGCCCCACCGTCCCCCGCGCAGCACCACGTAGGGCGCATAACCGCAACGCGGTTATCCGCCCAGCCGCGCATCGGCGGATAACGCCCCTGGCGTTATGCGCCCTACCGGCCCCGTGCAGAATGGGCGTCGACGGTCAATGCCCGCGCCGCTCAGGCCGCCAGGCGGCCGCCGGCGATCGCCTCGGAAGCCTTGAGCATGGCTCGCAACAGCACCGCGCAGCCGGCGGCCAGGTCGTCCAGGCTGGCATTCTCGATCTCGTTGTGGCTGATGCCGTTCTCGCAGGGCACGAAGATCATCCCCGCCGGACCGAGTTCGGCAAGGAAGATCGCGTCGTGACCGGCGCCGCTGACGATGTCCATGTGCGGCATCCCCAGCGCCTGCGCCGCCTCGCGCACCGCGCCGACGCAACCCTGGTCGAAGTACAGCGGCGGGAAGTCGGCGGTCGGCACCAGCTCGTATTGCAAGCCATGCTTCTCGCAGGTCGCGGCGATCACCTGGCGGACCTCGGCGATCATCGCGTCCAGGCGCTCCGGTTGCAGATGGCGGAAGTCCAGGGTCATCTTCACTTCGCCAGGTATCACGTTGCGCGAGCCGGGATAGGCGTGCAGGCAGCCGACCGTGCCGCAGGCGTGCGGCTGGTGGCCGAGGGCCGCGCGATTGACCGCCTCGACTACCGCGGCGGCGCCGACCAGGGCGTCCTTGCGCAGGTGCATCGGCGTCGGCCCGGCGTGTGCCTCGACGCCGCGCAAGGACAGGTCGAACCACTTCTGGCCGAGCGCGCCGAGCACCACGCCGATGGTCTTCTCCTCGTCCTCGAGGATCGGCCCCTGTTCGATGTGCGCCTCGAAATAGGCACCCACCGGATGCCCGAGACAATCGCGCGCTCCCGCATAGCCGATGGCGTCCAGCGCCTCGCCTACGCTGACACCGTCGGCATCGCGCTTGGCCAGGGTCTCCTCCAGGGTGAACTTCCCGGCGAATACGCCCGAGCCCATCATGCAGGGCGCGAAGCGCGAGCCTTCCTCGTTGGTCCACACCACCACCTCCAGCGGCGCCTCGGTTTCCACGCCGAGGTCGTTGAGGGTGCGGATCACCTCGAGGCCGGCCATCACCCCGAAGCAGCCGTCGAACTTGCCGCCGGTGGGCTGGGTGTCGATGTGGCTACCGGTCATCACCGGCGGCAGTTCCGGATTGCGCCCGGGACGACGGGCGAAGATGTTGCCGACCCGATCGACGCTGACCGTGCAGCCGGCCGCTTCGCACCATTGCACGAAGAGATCGCGGGCCTGGCGGTCGAGATCGGTCAGGGCCAGGCGGCAGACCCCGCCCTTGGCGGTGGCGCCGAGGCGGGCGAGATCCATCAGCGATTGCCAGAGACGCTGGCCATCGATGTGCCGCTGGGTGGATTGCAGGACGTTCCGGGCAGTGCTCATTGTCGTCTCCTCAGGCTTGGAGTGGGTATCGGCGGCTCGCCGGCCGCCTGTGCGCCCATCAGGGCAGCGGTTTGGCCAGCGCCGCCGGGCTCCGCGCGCGGCGGCCGCAGAGGCCGTAGTAGAGCGCGCCACCGAGCAGCGAGCCGGTGAACCAGCCGTAGTCGTAGAACCAGTGGAACTGGCGATTGCCGATGGCCATGACGGTCAGCGCCACCGGCACCGCGAAGGCGGCGAAGCCGGGCCAGTTCCAGGCCGGGTAGACGTCGTCGCGGTAGAGTCCGGCGAGGTCGAGGCGTTGCCTGCGCACCAGGAAGTAGTCCACCACCATGATCCCCGCGATCGGCCCGAGCAGGCTGGAGTAGCCGAGCAGCCAGTTGGAGTAGACGCTTTCCAGGCTGAGGTCGGAAACGATCCAGCCGAGCTTCTTCAGCAACTCGTGGGCCATCAGCGCCAGGCCGATGAAACCGGTGAGCCAGACCGCGCGGGTGCGGCCGATGAGTTTCGGCGCGATGTTCTGGAAGTCATTGGTCGGCGAGACGATGTTCGCCGCGGTGTTGGTCGAGAGGGTAGCGACGATGATCAACGCCATCGCCACCGCTACCCAGCCGGGGCTGGGGATGTGGCCGATCAGGCTGACCGGGTCGGAAACCGTCTCGCCCACCAGCGAGGCCGAGGCGGCGGTCATCACCACGCCGAGGGCGGCGAACAGGAACATGGTCAGCGGCAGGCCGAAGATCTGTCCGAGTATCTGGTCCTTCTGGCTGCGCGCGTAGCGGCTGAAGTCGGGGATGTTCAGCGACAGCGTGGCCCAGAAGCCGACCATCGCGGTCAGCCCGGCCATGAAGTAGCCGGTGACGCTGGCGCCCTCCGGACGCTTCGGCGGCTGCGCCAGCAGTTCGCTGACCGAGATGTGCGGCAGCGCCCACACCAGCAGGCCGAGGCCGACCAGCACCAGCAGCGGTGCCGAGAGTGTCTCCAGCCACTTGATCGACTCCGCGCCGCGCAGCACCACCCAAAGGTTCAAGCCCCAGAACAGGAGGAAACCGATCACCTCGCCGGTGCCGCCGAGGGCCTTCCAGGCGGGAAAGAGCGAACCGAGGAAGAGGTGGATCGCCAGCCCGCCGAACAGCGTCTGGATGCCGAACCAGCCGCACGCGACCACGGCGCGGATCAGGCATGGCACGTTGGAGCCGATGATCCCGAACGAGGCGCGCAGCAGCACCGGGAAGGGAATGCCGTAGCGGGTGCCGGCGAAGGCATTGAGGGTCAGCGGGATCAGCACCACCAGGTTGGCCAGCAGGATCGCCAGCAGCGCTTCGCCGACGCTGAGGCCGAAGTAGGCGGTAAGTACTCCGCCGAGGGTGTAGGTGGGCACGCAGATGGACATGCCGATCCATAGCGCGGTGATGTGCCACTTGTTCCAGGTACGCTGTTCCACCCGGGTCGGGGCGATGTCGTGGTTGTAGCGGGGACTGTCGAGTACGTCGCTGCCGGCGGACAGCTCGACCAAGCCGTCGCGCTCGGTCACTTCCGATCTGCTCTGTTGCATGGGCCTCTCCAGGATTCTTCTAGTTATTCGCTCATCGGGCTAATGCGATGGCCGGAGTACCGCACCACCAGTACTGCACCTCCGGTCCGGACAATGCCGTGGCGGGCGGCACTCAATAAGCGTGCCGAAAACCCCGCGACGTCACTGGGCAGGCCGGTCTACTGGAGGTAACCGACTGATCTGAAACACTTCATCGACAATCACGGCGACATGCCGGCGGGCAGTCCGGCGCGTCGTCGGGGGAAATGCGCGAGCCTGTCGTCCCGGTCAGGAACCAAAGGAGTGCAGGCGAACTTTTTTCATCTCCCCACAACCGCCCGAACACGGCTTTCAAGCGGCTGATTTTGCATGGGAAATCTCGACCTTTTTACGTTCTTGTCAAGCGCGTCAAAATGGTGAGAACCCTCACCATTTTGGTGATATTTATTTTTATTCATTCAAAATCAATTAGTTATAAACTCAAACAACCATTTGAAAATAATCTTGCTCAATCCATGATCAGCATCTAGATTCGAATCCTGTCAGCGCTGACAGGATTAACGAAACCCTCGGCGCATGGCGAAAAAACAATTTCAAGAACCGGCAACGACCGGTCAGCCTGCGAGGAAAGACGGCATGTCCCTGTTGATCCGTGGCGCCACCGTGGTCACTCACGAAGAGAGTTATCGAGCCGACGTGCTCTGTGCCAACGGCCTGATCCAGGCCATCGGCGAGAACCTCGAAACCCCCTCCGGCTGCGACGTCCTCGACGGCGGCGGCCAGTACCTGATGCCAGGCGGCATCGATCCCCATACCCATATGCAGTTGCCCTTCATGGGCACGGTGGCCAGCGAGGACTTCTTCAGCGGCACCGCGGCCGGGCTGGCCGGCGGCACCACCTCGATCATCGACTTCGTCATTCCCAATCCCCAGCAGTCGCTGCTGGAGGCCTTCCATACCTGGCGCGGCTGGGCGCAGAAGTCCGCCGCCGACTACGGCTTCCACGTCGCCATCACCTGGTGGAGCGACGAGGTGGCGCGGGAGATGGGCGAACTGGTGGCGCAGCACGGGGTGAACAGCTTCAAGCACTTCATGGCCTACAAGAACGCCATCATGGCCGCCGACGATACCCTGGTGGCCAGCTTCGAGCGCTGCCTGGAACTGGGCGCGGTGCCGACGGTGCACGCGGAGAACGGCGAACTGGTCTTCCACCTGCAGCGGAAACTCCTCGCCCAGGGCCTCACCGGCCCCGAGGCGCACCCGCTGTCGCGGCCGCCGCAGGTCGAGGGCGAGGCCGCCAGCCGCGCCATCCGCATCGCCGAGACGCTGGGTACGCCGCTGTACCTGGTGCACATTTCCAGCCGCGAGGCACTGGACGAGATCGCCTATGCCCGCGCCAAGGGCCAGCCGGTCTACGGCGAGGTCCTGGCCGGGCACCTGCTGCTCGACGACAGCGTCTACCGCCACCCGGACTGGGCCACCGCGGCCGGCTACGTGATGAGCCCGCCGTTCCGTCCCGTCGAACACCAGGAAGCGCTGTGGCGCGGCCTGCAGTCCGGCAACCTGCATACCACCGCCACCGACCACTGCTGCTTCTGCGCCGAACAGAAGGCCATGGGCCGCGACGACTTCAGCAAGATTCCCAACGGCACGGCCGGCATCGAGGACCGCATGGCGCTGCTCTGGGACGCCGGGGTCACCAGCGGGCGCCTGTCGATGCACGAGTTCGTCGCGCTGACCTCCACCAACACCGCGAAGATCTTCAACCTGTTCCCGCGCAAGGGCGCGATCCGCGTCGGCGCGGATGCCGACCTGGTGCTCTGGGACCCGCAGGGCAGCCGCACCCTCTCGGCCGCCACCCATCACCAGCGGGTCGATTTCAACATTTTCGAAGGCCGCACCGTGCGCGGCGTTCCCAGCCACACCATCAGCCAGGGCAAGCTGCTCTGGGCCGCCGGCGACCTGCGCGCCGAACCCGGCGCCGGACGCTACGTGGAGCGCCCGGCCTACCCGTCGGTGTACGAAGTGCTCGGCCGCCGCGCCGAACGCCAGCGCCCGGTCGCCGTCGAGCGCTGATCCTTCCCGCAATACCGGACCGGCCCGTAGAGGCCGGACGGTGCCGTATTGCCGTTGACTGCCCCGAGAAGAAACCAGAAGAGAGGCTACAACCGTGATCGATTCCCTGAACCACCTCCCCCGTCCGGACGCCGGCGCGGACACGCTCGCCGAGCGCTTCGCCGACCTCGCGCCGCCGCTCAACGCCCGCCAGGCCGCCCTCGAAAGCGCCCGCTGCCTGTACTGCTACGACGCGCCCTGCGTCAACGCCTGCCCGACCGGCATCGACATCCCCGGGTTCATCCGCAGCATCGCCCAGGAGAATGTCCAGGGCGCGGCGCAGAAGATCCTCTCGGCGAACATCCTCGGCGGCAGCTGCGCCCGCGTCTGCCCCACGGAGATCCTTTGCCAGCAGGCCTGCGTGCGCAACAACGCGCAGGAGTGCGCGCCGGTGCTGATCGGCCAGCTGCAACGCTACGCCCTCGACCACGCCGGCTTCAGCGAGCATCCGTTCAAGCGCTCGCCGGCCACCGGCAAGCGCATCGCCGTGGTCGGCGCCGGGCCGGCCGGGCTGTCCTGTGCCCACCGCCTGGCCATGCACGGCCACGAGGTGGTGCTCTTCGAGGCCCGCGCCAAGGCCGGCGGCCTCAACGAGTACGGCATCGCCCGCTACAAGCTGGTGGACGACTTCGCCCGGCGCGAAGTGGAATTCCTCCTGCAGATCGGCGGTATCGAACTGCGCCACGGCCAGCGGCTCGGCGACAACCTGGCGCTCGGCGCCCTGCACGAAGAGTACGACGCGGTGTTCCTCGGCATCGGCCTGGCCGCCAGCAAGCGCCTCGGCCTGGAAGACGAGGACGCCCCCGGCCTGCTCGCCGCCACCGACTACATCCGCGAACTGCGGCAGAGCGACGACCTGCTCGACCTGCCCGTCGCCGACCGTTGCATCGTCATCGGCGCCGGCAACACCGCCATCGACATGGCGGTGCAGATGAGCCGGCTCGGCGCCCGCGACGTCAATCTGGTCTATCGCCGCGGCTTCGAGGAAATGGGCGCCACCGCCCACGAGCAGGAGATCGCCAAGGCCAGCCAGGTGCGCCTGCTGACCTGGGCCCGACCGGAACGGGTACTGCTCGACGAGCATGGCCGGGTGCGCGGCATGCGCTTCGCCCGCACCCGCCTGGAGAACGGCCGCCTGGGCGACACCGGCGAGCATTTCGAGCTGGCCGCCGACGCCATCTTCAAGGCCATCGGCCAGGCCTTCGACGACGCCAGCCTGGGCGATCCGCTGGCGGCGCAACTGCGCCGCGACGGCGGCCGCATCCAGGTCGACGGGCAGATGCGCACCAGCATCCCGGGCATCTACGCCGGCGGCGACTGCGTGGCGCTCGGCGAGGACCTCACCGTGCAGGCGGTGCAGCACGGCAAACTGGCGGCGGAAGCGATCCACGCCCAACTCATGCTCAACGTGGAGGCTGCGTGATGGCCGACCTGTCTATCGAATTCGCCGGCATCAAGTCGCCCAACCCCTTCTGGCTGGCATCCGCGCCGCCCACCGACAAGGCCTACAACGTGGTCCGCGCCTATGAGGCGGGCTGGGGTGGGGTGGTCTGGAAGACCCTCGGCGAAGACCCGGCGGCGGTCAACGTGTCGTCGCGCTATTCCGCGCACTTCGGGCCGAACCGCCAGGTGCAGGGGATCAATAACATCGAACTGATCACCGACCGCTCGCTGGAGATCAACCTGCGCGAGATCGCCCAGGTGAAGAAGGACTGGCCGGACCGCGCGCTGATCGTGTCGTTGATGGTGCCCTGCGTCGAGGAGTCGTGGAAATACATCCTGCCGCTGGTGGAAGCCACCGGCGCCGACGGCATCGAGCTGAACTTCGGCTGCCCCCACGGCATGCCCGAGCGCGGCATGGGCGCGGCGGTCGGCCAGGTGCCGGAGTACGTGGAGATGGTCACCCGCTGGTGCAAGACCCACTGCTCGCTGCCGGTGATCGTCAAGCTCACCCCCAACATCACCGACATCCGCCAGTCGGCGCGCGCCGCCCAGCGCGGCGGCGCCGACGCGGTGTCGCTGATCAACACCATCAACTCGATCACCAGCGTCGACCTGGAACGCATGGTCGCCCTGCCGGTGGTCGGCACCCAGAGCACCCACGGCGGCTACTGCGGCTCGGCGGTGAAGCCGATCGCCCTGAACATGGTCGCCGAGATCGCCCGCGACCCGCAGACCCGCGGCCTGCCGATCTGCGGCATCGGTGGGATCGGCAGCTGGCGCGACGCAGCGGAATTCGTCGCGCTCGGCTGCGGCGCGGTGCAGGTGTGCACGGCGGCGATGCTGCACGGCTTCCGTATCGTCGAGGACATGCAGGACGGTCTCGCGCGCTGGATGGACAGCCAAGGCTACCAGCGGCTGGCCGATTTCAGCGGCGGCGCGGTGGGCAATACCACCGACTGGAAGTACCTGGACATCAACTACCAGGTGATCGCCCGCATCGACCAGGACGCCTGCATCGGTTGCGGCCGCTGCCATATCGCCTGCGAGGACACCTCGCACCAGGCCATCGCCAGCCTGCCCCGGGCCGACGGCACGCACCGCTACGAAGTGATCGACGCCGAGTGCGTGGGCTGCAACCTGTGCCAGATCACCTGTCCGGTGGAGAACTGCATCGAAATGGTGCCCCAGGATACCGGCAAGCCCTATCTCAACTGGACCCAGGATCCGCGCAACCCCTACCGCGAAGCCTCCTGAACGCAGGGCGGCGCCCGCATCCCCGGCGGACGCCGCCCTGCCACGCGCCGGCACGCTTCCTGCGTGCCGCTGCGGTCCGGCGACGCGCAACGGCGTCTGTCGGATCGACCCGCCTTCGACTACCATTCGCCGCGGCCCGGCCGACGCTCCCGGACGGCCGGCGCCCCATGGAGACTCGCGCATGTCCGCAGACAGCAACTACAGCCAGCAACCGGTCCCGCTGGCGGCGCGCAAGAGCGCGCTGGCCCTGAGCGTGGTGATGCTCGGCCTGACCTTCTTTTCCGCCAGCATGTGGACCGGCGGCACCCTCGGCACCGGCCTGAGCTACGACGACTTCTTCCTCGCCGTACTGCTGGGCAACCTGATGCTCGGCCTGTACACCGCGATCCTCGGCTTCATCGGCGCGCGCACCGGCCTTTCCACCCACCTTCTGGCGCACTACTCGTTCGGCAGCAAGGGCTCCTGGCTGCCCTCGGCGCTGCTCGGCGGCACCCAGGTCGGCTGGTTCGGCGTCGGCGTAGCGATGTTCGCCATCCCGGTGGCCAAGGCCAGCGGACTCGACGTCAACCTGCTGATCCTGGTCTCCGGGGCGCTGATGACCCTCACGGTGTTCTTCGGCATCGCCGGGCTGACGCTGCTGTCGGCCGTCGCGGTACCGGCGATCGTCGTCCTCGGCAGCTACTCGGTGTGGCTCGCGGTGCGCGACGCCGGCGGCCTGGCGGCTTTGCAGCAGGTGACGCCGAGCGCGCCGCTGAGCCTCTCGGCGGCGATCGCCCTGGTGGTCGGCTCGTTCGTCAGCGCCGGCACCCTCACCGCCGACTTCGTCCGCTTCGGTCGCAGCGCGCGTACCGCGGTGGTGGTGTGCCTGGTGGCGTTCTTCCTCGGCAACTCGCTGATGTTCATCTTCGGCGCGGCCGGCGCGGCGGCGGTGGGCAAGTCGGACATCTCCGACGTGATGATCGCGCAGGGCCTGCTGATCCCGGCGATCCTGGTCCTCGGCCTGAACATCTGGACCACCAACGACAACGCGCTGTATGCCTCCGGCCTCGGCTTCGCCAACATCACCGGGCTCTCCAGCCGCTTCCTGGCGATGCTCAACGGCGCCCTCGGCACCCTCGCCGCGCTCTGGCTGTACAACCACTTCGTCGGCTGGCTGACCTTCCTCTCCGCCGCCATCCCGCCCATCGGCGGGGTGATCATCGCCGACTACCTGAGTCGCCGCCGGCGCTACCGCCAGCACCCCTGCGCGGACATCCAGGCGATCAACTGGGCGGCGATCCTCGCCGTCGCCTGCGGCACCGCCGCCGGCCACTGGCTGCCGGGGATCGTGCCGGTCAACGCGGTGCTCGGCGCCGCCATCGCCTACCTGCTGCTCAATCCCCTGCTGAGCCGCAGCCCGAACAAACCAGAAGAGGTCCTCCATGCTGATTGACAACCTGCGCCTGCGTGGCCGCGAAGGTCTCTGGCAACTGCGCGTCGCCGATGGCCGTATCGCCGCCCTGGTGCCGATGGAACAGGCCGCCGACGACACCGGCGAGCGCCTGGACGGCGCCGGCGGTCTCGCCGTGCCGCCGTTCATCGAGCCACACATCCATCTCGACACCACCCAGACCGCCGGCCAGCCGGAGTGGAACCGCTCCGGCACGCTGTTCGAAGGCATCGAACGCTGGGCCCAGCGCAAGGCGCTGCTCAGCCACGAGGACGTCAAGCAGCGCGCCTGGCAGACCCTGAAGTGGCAGATCGCCAACGGCGTGCAGCACGTGCGCAGCCACGTCGACGTCTCCGACCCGACCCTCACCGCACTCAAGGCTATGCTCGAGGTGCGCGGCGAAGTGGCGCCCTGGGTCGACCTGCAGATCGTCGCCTTCCCCCAGGAGGGCATTCTCTCCTACCCCAACGGCCTGGAGCTGCTGGAGGAGTCGCTGCGCCTGGGCGCCGACGTGGTGGGGGCGATCCCGCATTTCGAATTCACCCGCGAGCTGGGCGTCGAGTCGCTGCACAAGGCCATCGACCTGGCCAGGCGCTACGACCTGCCGGTGGACGTGCATTGCGACGAGATCGACGACGAGCAGTCGCGCTTCCTCGAGACCCTGGCCATGCTCGCCCATCGCGACGGCCTCGGCGCACGGGTCACCGCCAGCCATACCACGGCGATGCACTCCTACAACGGCGCCTACACCTCGCGGCTGTTCCGCCTGCTGAAACTGTCGGGAATCAACTTCGTCGCCAACCCGCTGGTGAACATCCACCTGCAGGGGCGCTTCGACGACTATCCGAAGCGCCGCGGCATCACCCGGGTCAAGGAACTGCTCGGCGCCGGGATCAACACCTGCTTCGGCCACGACGACGTGTTCGACCCCTGGTACCCGCTGGGCACCGCGAACATGCTGCAGGTGCTGCACATGGGCCTGCACGTGACGCAGATGATGGGCTACGACGAGATCGACGGCGGCCTCGACCTGATCACCCGCAACAGCGCCCGCACCCTCGGCCTGCGGGAATACGGCATCGAGGTCGGCCATCCGGCCAACCTGCTGGTGCTGCCGGCCCGCGACGGCTTCGACGCGGTACGCCGGCAGGTCCCGGTGCGCTACTCGATCCGCGGCGGACGGCTGCTCGCCGAGACGCTCCCGGCGCAGACCACGGTGTTCCTCGAACAGGCGGAAACGGTGGACTTCACCCGCGCCAGCTGAGCCTTCGCCGGAGCCTTCGCGCGAAGGCTCCGATTGCTCAGGGCTCCAGGCCGATTCCGCGCAAGACCACGCTGGTCACCGTCTGCACCGCCCTTTCGAACTGCATATCGCTGAGCGGCTGGTGGCCGTTGAGCACCTCGACCTGGTAGCCGAAGTCGGCATAGTGCTGGGTGGAGGCCCAGATCAGGTAGAGCAGGCTGCTCGGTTCGATCGGCAGGATGCGCTTTTCCTCGACCCACTGGCGGATCTTCGCCTCCTTCATCTTGGCCCATTCGTAGAGGCTGTCGTCGAGGGTGGCACCGAGCAGCGGCGCGCCATGCATGATTTCGTTGGCCCAGACCTTGGAACCATGCGGACGGGTGCGCGAGTGGTTCATCTTCGCGCGGATATAGCTGGTCAATACCACCCTTGGGTCATCGAACATCTCGAAGCAGAGGGCGTCCTGCTTCCAGACCTCGAGCAGGCCGAGGAGGACGTCGCGGTACAGCTCGTCCTTGGTGCTGAAGTAGTAGTGCAGATTGGAGCGCGGCAGTTCGGCTTCTTCGGCGATGTTGCCCATGGAAGTGCCGGCGTAGCCTTTTTCGGCGAAGACTTTTTCGGCGGCCAGGAGAATCTTCTCGACGTTGCGGCGGCGGATCTCGATCTTGTGTGTGCCCATGTGCGATCCATTACTGCGAATTCAACCAAGGCTACCAGCAAATCCGGGCGCGCGGCGACGCCCAGTCTTGCCAGGTAACCCTCTCAGCGGCGCTTCGGACGGCGGCCGCGCAGGCGACGCCAGCCGATCCAGCAGCCGCTGGCGCAGACCACCAGGCCGCCGAGGCTGCCACCGAGCATCCACAGGTCCCACAGCGGACGCCGGGTCAGCAGCGGCAGCCAATCCCAGCTGTGCAGCAGGGAAAACAGCCAGCGGCTGCCGCGCCGACCGTCGTCGAGCACGCCAACCACCGCGCCGCTGTAGGGATCCAGGTGCACCCAGGTATGCCGGGAATCGTCGAAACGCAGGCGCCAGACCGGCAGGCGCCGTTCCAGGTAGCCCATCATGCTGTGCTCTTCGCGCGGGTAGTAATGGAAGTCGTAGCGATCCAAGCGTTCGGCCTGCATCGGCACCCCCGGCAGCAGCGCGCGAGCCGACGCCAGCAGGCGCTCCTCGGGCAACTCGCGGAGGGTTTCGCCGTCCGCCGTGAGCAGCAGGCTGGCGCCGCTGCCGCTGCGCCCGACCACATAGGGCGCGCCACCGAGCATCCGCCACTCCAGTTCGCGCACCCGCAGCCCGGCGCCGCGAAAACGCCGCAGGGCGGCGTCCGCTTCCAGGCCGGAGGGCAGCGCCTGGTCCCAGCTTGCGCCCTGGTAGGCCGCGAGGTCGAGCGGCGTGCCGCGGCCGAACAGGTTCCACGGATTCATCGACATCAGCCCGCTGAAGATCCAGCTCAGCACCAGCGCGCCGAAGAGCAGGCCGGCGAGGTGGTGCCAGCGCTGGAAGCCGCCCGCATAGGGCGAGCGCGAACCGCTGCGGTAAGGCTTGCGGAAGCGCCAGCGGAGCAGGCCGACGAGGATGCCGAGGACGGTCGCCAGGGTCGCCAGCAGCGACAGGCCGATCACCAGGTTCGCCCATTGTCCGTCGAACCAGCCGCCGCGCAGCGGATAGAGCCAGTGCAGCCAGGCGCCGAGCCAGTTCCAGGCGCGCTCCCGGCGACTGGCGTCGCGTACCACCTCGCCGGTCTGCGAGGACAGGTAGAGCAGCCGACCCTCCTCGTCCGCGGTCTGCACCCGCCATAGCGGCCGGTGCGGATCGAGGTTGCGGGTATGGGTCCAGGCGTCTTCCTCGATACGCCCTTGCAACTGCATCGGTACTTCGCCGCTGAAGGCACGGGCCGAAGCCAGCACCCTGTCCGCGTCCACCGCCAGCGGCCGGCCGTCGCGCGCCGCCAGCGCACGCGTGCGCCCGTCGGCGTCGTCCAGCAGGTAGGTCGGCAGGCCGGCTACGCTGGCCAGCCGGATGCTTCGCGGGGCCTTTCCAGCGCCGTCGGCGAGGGCCGTCCGCAGCGGCATGCAGGCCTCGCAGCCTTCCAGCTCGGGCAGATCGGCCAGGCGCTCCAGCGGAGTCAGCTTGGGATAGCCAACGTAGAGCATGACCATCCCGGAGACGAACCACAGCACCATCAGCAGGCAGCAGCCGATGCCTAGCCAGCGGTGCCAGAGGTACAGGTAGCGTTTCATCGGCGGCTCCTCAGAAACGCGTCTGCACGCTCAGTTCGAAGGTCCGCGGGTCGCCGACGTAGTACAGCGGCGTGCTCTGCACGAAACGCGCGTAGACCTCGTCGGTGAGGTTGCGCACCCGCCCGGTGATGCGCGTGCGCTCGTCCAGCCGGTAGCTGAGGAAAGTCCCGTAGACCGTATAGGACGGCACGTGCCAGGTGTTGGCGTTGTTGGCGTACACCGAGGACACGTAGCGCGCGTCCACCCCACCCTGCCAGGCCGGGTCGAAGTCGTAGGTCAGCCACAGGTTGCCGACCCGCTCCGGCACGTTCGGCGGCGTCTTGCCCTTGCGCGAGACGGCGACGCCGCCGACGTTCTCGGTGAACTCGTCGTACTGCGCGTCGACCCAGGCGAAGTTGCCCTCGACCAGCAGCTTCGGAGTGATCCGCAGGGAGGCGGCGGCCTCGATGCCCCTGGAGGTCTGCTGGCCCACCGGCACGCTGAGGTTGGGGTCGTTCGGGTCGGCCACCGAGAAATCCCGGCGGACGATGCGGTAGGCGGCCAGGGTGGCGCTGCCGCGACCGTCGAGGAAATCGAACTTGCTACCCAGCTCCCACTGGTCGCCGGTGGACAGGTCGTAGTCGCGGACCTGGGCGAAGCTGGCGCTGGTCAGCACCCCGCCCGGCGGGTCGGCGGCGGTACTGTATTGCAGGTAGACGTTGGCGTGCGGGGTGAACTGGTAGACCAGCCCGGCGCGCCCGGTGAGCACGTCCCAGCGCCGTTCGAAGTGTGCGGGATTGTCCTTGTCGGGCACCCGATGGTTGCGCACGTCGAGGTCGAGGTGGTCGTAGCGCAGCCCGGTGACCAGCGACAGCTCGTCGGTCAGGCCCAGGCGGTTCTCGGCGAACAGGGCGCTGGTGCGCACCTCGTTGCTGCGATCCTTCCGGTGGCCGGGACGCATGCCCGGCAGGTCGTAGAAGTGGCCCGGCTCGAAACTGGCCGGATCGACCGTACCGAACGGCCCGGAGGCGGTACTCGGGAAGCGCGTCTGCTTGTTGATGCTGTAGTCGAAGCCCAGCGCCCAGTCGCTGGCCAGTCCGAACAGCGGCTGGCTGTGCTGCAGCTCGAAGCGGTTGCCGTCGAGCTGCTGGTCGTGGCGCTGGAGGAATGCGTTGGAGCGCACCACCCCGCTGTTGTCGGCGTTGTAGCGGTAGGTCTCGAGGTTGCGGTAATCGCGCTCGGCATCGTAGTGGTAGAAGGTGTTGCGCCAGCGCGTGCTGTCGCTGACCCGGTATTCGAGGATCGAGCGCAGCCAGCGCACGCGCTGTTCGTAGCGGCCATCGGCGACGTTGTAGTTCTCGCGGCGGCGGCTCTTGTCGATCTTCAGCTCGCCGGCATAGGGATTGAGCACCGGCGTGCCCCAGTAGGGGCTGTCTTCCTGTTCGTCCTGGTACTCCAGGGCCAGGGTGTGGGAAAGGTCCGGGGTCAGGTCGCTGAGCAGGGAGAAAGCGACGTTCCACGATTCGCGCGAATTGCGGTCGACGTAGCCGTTGCCACCGCTGCGGCTGACGTCCAGGCGCACGAAGTGCTTCGGCTCGGGGCCAATGTCCAGGGCCTGGTTGAAGCCGAAGGCGACTTCCGAATCGTCGTAGCTGCCGTAGCGCACCCGGCCTTCCATGAAATCGCCGTAGCGATCGGCGAGCTTGCTGATGTAGTCCAGCGAGCCGCCGACGGCGCCGGCGCCGTTGAGGAAGGAGGACGGACCGCCGACCAGTTCGACGCGCTCGACGATCCAGTCGTCCAGCGGACGCATGGCGCTGCTGTATTGCACCGGGATGCCGTTGAACAACTGGTTGACCTGGCTGGAACTGAAGCCGCGGTAGCTGACGAAGCCGCCGAAGCCCGGCGGCGCCGAGGCGTTCACCCCGGGCAGGCTGTTGGCGATGTCCTGGGTGCTGCGCAGGCCGCGCCGCTCGAAACCGGCGCGGCTGGCCACGCTCACCGAGCCGGGAGTCTCGCGCAGGCTCAGGCCCAGGCGCGAGCCGCCGCCGGCGCTGTCGTCGAGATCGAGGGCCGGCGGGGTTTCCCCGGCGGCGCCGGCGCTGACGGTGAGGGCGGGCAGTTCGGTGGGTTCCTCATCGGCCCAGAGCAAGGCCGGAACGCCGGCCAGGGTGAGGTTGAGACCCAGCGCGAGGGCGCGGCGGGCCGTGGAGTGCTTTTTCATCGAGCGATCCTGAAGCAAGGCATGGTGGGCACGCCCGCCTCGCCCGGATGGACAGCGGCGAGCGCTGCGCGGACGAGGCAGGACGGGCGACGGATGCAAATGCCCGGCGCGGCGGGCGTTCAGGATCAGGCGGGGGAAGCGCGCGGGTTGGCCGGCGGCCAGACGTACCGGGGCGGCACCGGCTCGCGCGTGGCGGGCGGGCGGAAACACGCCTGGCGTCGCCGTTGCAGGCGCCAGGTCCAGATCACTCCGAGCGCGACGAACAGCGCCAGCGCGCTGCACATCGGGCAGCTCATCGGCAACTGGGGATTGACCGGCGCCGGATCGCCGGCGGAGCCGTCCTCGGAGTCCAGGGACAGCCATTGGCTGGCACCGGCGACACAGAACAGCCCGACGCTGGCCTTCTGCCCCTTGTCGCTGCCCACTCCCAGCGCCTGCAGGTGCAGGACGCCGCAAGCCAGCGCGTTGACCAGCACGCAGGCACAGAGGGCGAAGCTCAGCCACTGCAGCAGCGGCGAGCGGGAGATGGGAGCGATTCTCATGACCGCGCACTCTAGCATCCTGACCCGCAAATTCCCCGCGCTTCTGCGCTGCGGTGCATCGCCGCAGGCCGAGGGCGCCACGCACGGCGACGAGCGGCGTAGCAGGGGTGACTTGGGAGTTTCATGTGGCGCCGCTATAATCGCCCGCTCAGGCGGCCCTCCGGGTCGCTCCCGCCTTCCGTTCGAGGGGCGCTGCAGCAGGCCTAGGCCTGTCAGGCTCGAACGGAGCGCGCTCTCAGGCCGGCCTCGCCGGTCTGTCAACGCACCAACGGCGCCCATTCGCAGACAACGAATGGAGAGTTACGCATGAGCGCTGTCATGACGCCCGCCGGTTTCACCGACTACAAGGTCGCCGACATCACCCTGGCCGCCTGGGGCCGCCGCGAGCTGATCATCGCCGAATCGGAAATGCCCGCACTGATGGGCCTGCGCCGCAAGTATGCCGGCCAGCAGCCGCTGAAAGGCGCGAAGATCCTCGGTTGCATCCACATGACCATCCAGACCGGCGTGCTGATCGAGACCCTGGTCGCGCTGGGCGCCGAAGTCCGCTGGTCGAGCTGCAACATCTTCTCCACCCAGGACCAGGCCGCCGCCGCCATCGCCGCCGCCGGCATCCCGGTGTTCGCCTGGAAGGGCGAGACCGAGGAAGAGTACGAATGGTGCATCGAGCAGACCATCCTCAAGGACGGCCAGCCGTGGGACGCCAACATGGTGCTGGACGACGGCGGTGACCTGACCGAGATCCTGCACAAGAAATACCCGCAGATGCTCGAGCGCATCCACGGCATCACCGAAGAGACCACCACCGGGGTCCACCGCCTGCTCGACATGCTCAAGAACGGCACCCTGAAAGTCCCGGCGATCAACGTCAACGACTCGGTGACCAAGAGCAAGAACGACAACAAGTACGGCTGCCGCCATAGCCTCAACGACGCCATCAAGCGCGGCACCGACCACCTGCTGTCGGGCAAGCAGGCCCTGGTGATCGGCTACGGCGACGTGGGCAAGGGCTCCTCGCAGTCGCTGCGCCAGGAAGGCATGATCGTCAAGGTCGCGGAAGTCGACCCGATCTGCGCCATGCAGGCCTGCATGGACGGCTTCGAAGTCGTCTCGCCGTACAAGAACGGCATCAACGACGGCACCGAGGCCAGCATCGACGCCGCGCTGCTGGGCAAGATCGACCTGATCGTGACCACCACCGGCAACGTCAACGTCTGCGACGCCAACATGCTCAAGGCGCTGAAGAAGCGCGCGGTGGTCTGCAACATCGGCCACTTCGACAACGAGATCGACACCGCCTTCATGCGCAAGAACTGGGCCTGGGAAGAGGTCAAGCCGCAGGTGCACAAGATCCACCGCACCGGCAAGGACGGTTTCGACGCGCACAACGACGACTACCTGATCCTTCTCGCCGAAGGCCGCCTGGTCAACCTGGGCAACGCCACCGGCCACCCGAGCCGGATCATGGACGGTTCCTTCGCCAACCAGGTGCTGGCGCAGATCCACCTGTTCGAGCAGAAGTACGCCGACCTGCCGGCCGCCGAGAAGGCCAAGCGCCTGAGCGTCGAAGTGCTGCCGAAGAAGCTCGACGAGGAAGTGGCCCTGGAGATGGTCAAGGGCTTCGGCGGCGTGGTCACCCAGCTGACCCCCAAGCAGGCCGAGTACATCGGCGTCAGCGTGGAAGGCCCGTTCAAGCCGGACGCCTACCGCTACTAAGCGAACCACGGGGCAGGCGCCATGCGCCTGCCCCGTTCGCATGAGCGCCCCTCGATGTCCACGCACCTCGCCGATCGCTACAACCAGGCCTGGCTGTTCGCCGCCCGCGCCCACCGCAACCAGACCCTCAGCGGCTCGCCGCTGCCCTACCTGGTGCACCTGGGCATGGTCGCCAACGAACTGCTGGCCGCCGATCGCCAGGGCGCCGTCGAACGGCTGGCGGAAACCCTGCAGATCGCGGTCCTGCACGACACCCTGGAAGACACGGCGACCTCGCCCGAGGAGCTGCGGCAACAGTTCGGTGAGTTCGTCCACGACGGCGTGCTGGCCCTGAGCAAGCGCGTCGGCGACGGCCCGAAGCGCTCGCCCGACGACTACTTCCAGACTCTGGCCGAAGGACCGGCGCAGTATGCCCTGGTCAAGCTGTGCGACCGCATCACCAACCTGCAGCCACCACCGCAAACCTGGAACCCGGACAAGATCGCGGACTACCACCAGGAGTCGCGATTGATCCTCGCCCGCCTCGGCCATGCGCATGCCGCGACGGCCCGGCGCCTGCGGGAAAAAATCGAGCACTACCGCCAGTACTACTGAGGTACGGCGCTAGACAGAATCAACAAGAAGAGGCGCGGCCACGGCCGCGTCCAAGGAACCGATCATGAGTCAGAGCGAACGCCGTTTCAGCTTCGAGTTCTTCCCGGCGAAGACCGAGGCCGGCCATGAAAAGCTGTTGGCCACCGCCCGCAACCTGGCGGGCTACAAGCCCGACTTCTTCTCCTGCACCTACGGCGCCGGCGGCTCCACCCGCGACCGCACGCTGCACACCGTGCTGCAACTGGACGGCGAGGTGAAGGTACCGACCGCGCCGCACCTGTCCTGTGTCGGCGACTCGAAAGCCGAGCTGCGCGAGCTGCTCGGCCAGTACCGTGCCGCCGGCATCCGCCGCATCGTCGCCCTGCGCGGCGACCTGCCGTCGGGCATGGGCATGGCCAGCGGCGAGCTGCGCTACGCCAACGAGCTGGTGGAGTTCATCCGCGCCGAGACCGGCGACCACTTCCACATCGAGGTCGCCGCCTATCCGGAAGTCCATCCCCAGGCACGCAGCTTCGAGGACGACCTGGCGAACTTCGTGCGCAAGGTGAAGGCCGGCGCCAGCAGCGCCATCACCCAGTATTTCTTCAACGCCGACGCCTATTTCTACTTCGTCGAGCGGGTCGCCAAGCTGGGCGTGGACATCCCGGTGGTCCCCGGCATCATGCCGATCACCAACTACTCCAAGCTGGCGCGCTTCTCCGACGCCTGCGGCGCCGAGCTGCCGCGCTGGATCCGCAAGCAGCTGGAGGCCTACGGCGACGACAGCCGCAGCATCCAGGCCTTCGGCGAGCAGGTGATCAGCGAAATGTGCGAACGCCTGCTGCAGGGCGGCGCACCGGGACTGCATTTCTATACTCTGAACCAGGCCGATCCGAGCCTGGCGATCTGGAAGAATCTCCAGCTGCCGCGCTGATACCGGGGAAACCCGGATCGACGCCGCAGCGTACATCGGCAGGGAAGCCTCTCACGCGATCCACGACACCATGGCCAACTCACGCAAGCATCTGATCTACCTGGTCTACGGGCGACAGACCTACCACCAGGAAGCCCTGTTCAGCATCGCCAGCGCCTTCGCTCACCTGCGAGACGAACCGGCGCATGGCCTGACCGTCAGGGTCTACACCGACGACCCCAGCCCCTACGCCGGCCTGCCGGTGCAGGTCCGCCCACTGACCGCCGAGGAACTGGTCGCCTGGTGCCAACCGCACGGCTATCACTTCCGCGCCAAGCACGTGGCCCTGCGCGAGGCCCTGGAGGACGCCGACCAGGCATTGCTGATCGACACCGACACCTTCTTCCACAGTTCGCCCCTGCGCCTGTTCGAGCGCATCCAGCCCGGCCGCCTGCTGTGCAACGCGATCGGCGCGCGCTATGGCGAACATCGTAACTTCCCGCTCTACCGCGACCTCTCGGCCTACCTGTTCGAGCGCGGCTGGGCCGACGACGAGATGCACCAGCTCAACTCCGGCGTCATCGGCCTGCCCCGGGAAGAGACGAAAATACTCGACCGTTCGTTGGAATTAATGGATGAACTCTATCCAATTGCCAACGGTGCCTATACTCTTGAGGAATTCGTCCTGGCCGTCGCCGCCCACAAGCGGCTGGAGCTGGTGGGTTGTACCGACCTGATCCACCATTACTGGAGCCGGAAACAGCTGTTCCGCGCGAAGATCCAGGCCTGGTTGTGCAAGCACGGTTCCTCCCTTCTCAGCGCTGCAGCCCTCGACGACACCCTGAAGGTGACCGATCGACTGCCACGCCCACCGCGTGCCAAGCGTCTGCTGTACAAGCTGGGAACCCTGCCGTTGCCGGCACCGATGCGCCAGTTCAGTATCGAGCTGCTCTACGGTTGCCACGAATACAGTAACGAGTTCGACCGGGCCTGCGGCCCCGTCTGGTGGGAGAAAGCCGCGACCAATGCCATCGAACGCTATCCGCGGGAACCGATTGCGGAACAAATCGAGGATTGGCTGAATCACAGCTTGCTGCGCAACCTCCTTGGCTCCCGGGCCAACGAGATCCGCCAGCATTTGCGCCAGCGTGACCTGCTCTGACCGCAGCCCTCCGTTGACGCTGCCCCCGGCCCCCCCACCCAGGGCCGGGAGCGAACCGGCCAGCGCCCCATACCCGGTGCGCGGCCATGCCCGCGAGGGCACCCGTTCGACACCGGCCTCCGAGCGCATACGCAGCGCTGCGGCCAGACCTTCCGCCCTGGCCGACAGGGCCCGAAGGTAGACAGGAGTTCGCAGAACTTGGTGATTTCACAGCAGCCGGCCTCGCCCCGGCCCATATAGGAAAACCCGCATGTCCTTTTCTTCCCTCGGACTCTCCGAGGCGCTTGCCCGCGCTGTGGAGGCTGCGGGCTACAGCCAGCCCACTCCCGTGCAACAGCGGGCGATTCCCGCCGTGTTGCAAGGTCGCGACCTGATGGTCGCGGCACAGACCGGCACCGGCAAGACCGGTGGTTTCGCCCTGCCGGTACTGGAGCGCCTGTTCCCCGCCGGTCACCCCGACCGTGAACACCGCCACGGCCCGCGCCAGGCGCGGGTGCTGGTACTGACCCCGACCCGCGAGCTGGCCGCCCAGGTGCATGACAGCTTCAAGGTCTACGCCCGCGACCTGCCGCTGAACAGCACCTGCATCTTCGGCGGGGTTGGCATGAACCCGCAGATCCAGGCCCTGGCCAAGGGCGTCGACGTGCTCGTCGCCTGCCCCGGCCGCCTGCTCGACCTGGCCGGGCAGAACAAGGTCGACCTGTCCCACGTGGAAATCCTCGTCCTCGACGAAGCCGACCGCATGCTCGACATGGGCTTCATCCACGATGTGAAGAAGGTCCTCGCCAAGCTGCCGCCCAAGCGCCAGAACCTGCTGTTCTCGGCGACCTTCTCGAAGGACATCGTCGACCTCGCCAACAAGCTCCTGCACAACCCGGAGCGCATCGAGGTGACGCCGCCGAACACCACGGTCGAGCGCATCGAGCAGCGCGTGTTCCGCCTGCCGGCGCCGCAGAAGCGCGCCCTGCTGGCGCACCTGGTGACCGTCGGCGCCTGGGAACAGGTGCTGGTCTTCACCCGTACCAAGCACGGCGCCAACCGCCTCGCCGAGTACCTGACCAAGCACGGCCTGCCGGCCGCCGCGATCCACGGCAACAAGAGCCAGAATGCGCGGACCAAGGCGCTGGCCGACTTCAAGGCCAACGACGTGCGGATCCTGGTGGCGACCGATATCGCCGCCCGCGGCCTGGACATCGACCAGTTGCCCCATGTGGTCAACTACGAACTGCCCAACGTCGAGGAAGACTACGTCCACCGTATCGGCCGTACCGGCCGCGCCGGACGCAGCGGCGAGGCGATCTCGCTGGTGGCGCCGGACGAGGAGAAACTGCTCAAGGCCATCGAGAAGATGACCAGGCAGCGCATTCCCGACGGCGATCCCCAGGGCTTCGACCCGGAAGCCGTGCTGCCCGAGGTGGCCCAGCCGGAACCCCGCGAGGCGCCGCAGAAGCAGCCGCGCCGCGACAAGGAACGGCGCAGCCGTGAGCGCAAGCCGAAAGAGGCCCAGGCGCCCGCGGAAAACGCTGCCGTCGCCGGCCAGGACGGCGCCGAGAAGCCTGCCGGCAAGCGTCGCCGCCGTGGCGGCAAGAACAAGGAAAACCGCGAGGCCGGCCAGGCGCAGCAACCGCGGCAGAGCCGTGAAGCGCGTCCCGCCAAGCCCAATCGGCCGCCGGAAATCGACGGTAATCGCGATCCGGAAGAGTTCCTCGACGACGACTTCGACAATTTCGGCAACCGCGCCGACTACGTCAGCCCTTACCAGGGCCAGGAAAACAAAGGTCGCGGCCGCCGCGGCGGCCAGCAGAAGTCGCAGGGCGGCGCTGGCCAGCAGGGTCGTGGCCAGGGGCGCGGCAAGAGCCAGGGCAGCGCTCAAGGCGGCGCTCGCGGCCAGGGTGCCGGCCAGGGCAAGGCGAAGAAACCGCGCGCCGGCAAGCCGCGCGGCCAGGGCCGTGACAATCCTTCGCGGATGAGCGACGCGCCGCTGCGCGAGCCGTCCGAGTATGGCGTCGGCAAGCAGCCGAGCCGTCAGCCGGTGGTGATCAACAAGCGCGACCTGGTGCGCATGGATCGCTTCCCCACCGCCGAGCAGCTCGACGAGCTGGAACCACGGCGCAAGGGCGAGCGCCCCGCGCTGCTGACCCGCAACCGCTGAAGCACGGCGGGCCCCCGGGCCCGCCAACTTCCGCGAGGGATAAAAGAACGCCGACCCAAGGGTCGGCGTTCTTGCATGGCGCGGAAGGCGGATCAGGCCTGCGGATCTTCCTTCTTCGCGGTCTGCTGCTGGGTCACGGTCTGCTGGTTCCAGCCACCGCCGAGGGCCTTGTACAGGTTGACCTCGCTGGTCAGCTGGTTGAGGCGGTCGGTGATCAGCTGCTGCTGCGCGGTGAACAGCGAGCGTTGCGCGTCGAGCAGGGTCAGGTAGTTGTCCACACCCGTGCGATAGCGCTTGTCGGCGAGCTGGTAGTACTCGTCGCTGGCCTTGACCAGGTCGCGCTGTGCCTGCAACTGCTCGGTGAAGGTGCCGCGCGCGGCCAGGCCGTCGGCGACTTCCTGGAACGCCGTCTGGATCGCCTTCTCGTACTGCGCGACGTTGATGTCCTTCTGGATCTTCGCGTAGTCCAGGCTGGCGCGCAGGCTGCCGGCGGTGAAGATCGGCAGGTTGATCGACGGCTGGAACAGCCAGGACCCCGAACCGGCGTCGAACAGGCCGGACAGCTGGCGGCTCATGGTGCCGGCGTTGGCGGTCAGGCTGATGCTCGGGAAGAACGCCGCGCGCGCGGCGCCGATGCTGGCGTTGGCGGCCATGAGCTGGTGCTCGGCCTCGAGGATGTCCGGACGCCGCTGCAGCAGGTCAGACGGCAGGCCCGCCGGCACTTCGGTCAGCAGGGTCTGGTCCAGGCCCAGGCCTTGCGGCAGGTTCGCCGGGATCCCGGAACCCAGCAGCAGGACCAGCGCGTTCTGGTCCTGGGCCACCAGGCGGGTGTACTGAGCCAGGGTCGCCCGGGCGCCTTCCACGGCGGTCTGCGCCTGGCGCAGGTCGAGCGCGGAGGCGACGCCGACGTCATAGCTGCGCTGGGTCAGGTCGAAACTCTTCTGGTAGGTGCCCAGGGTGTCCCTGGTCAGTTGCAACTGCGCCTGGTCGGCTTTCAGCGTCAGGTAGGCGGTCGCCACGCTGGCCACCAGGGTGGTCTGCGCGCTGCGCTGCGCCTGTTCGGTCGCCAGGTACTGCTCCAGGGCCTGGTCGCGCAGGCTGCGCAGGCGGCCGAAGAGATCGAGCTCCCAGGCGGTAGTGCCCAGGGTCACCCCGTACTGGCTGGAGATCGCCGGGTTGCCGGTGGTCGACAGGTCACCGGGCAGGCGCTGGCGGGTACCGCTGCCATCCACGCCGATCCGCGGGAACAGGTCGGCCCGCTGGATGCGGTACTGCGCGCGGAAGGCCTCGACGTTCAGCGCGGCGACGCGCAGGTCGCGGTTGTTTTCCAGCGCCACGCCGATCAGCTGCTGCAACTGCGGGTCGCGGAAGAACTCGCGCCAGCCGATGTCGGCGGCCGGAACGGCCGCCGCGCCGGTGTTCTGCCCGTAGGCCTGCCCTTGCGGGTAGGCCGCGGCTACCGGCGCCTCGGGGCGCTGGTAGTCGGGAATCAGCGAGCAGCCGGACAGAACGACAGCGGCTACCGCCAGGGAAAGGAAGGACCTTTTCATATCATTGCCCCTTTTCGGCCTCAGCCTGCTGCTTGGACGCCTCGTCCTTGAACAGCGTGCTGACCGCCACGTAGAACAGCGGTACCCAGAAGATCGCCAGGACGGTCGCGGTGACCATGCCGCCGATCACGCCGGTACCGATCGCATGCTGGCTGCCGGAGCCGGCGCCGGTGGAGATGGCCAGCGGCACCACGCCGAGGATGAACGCCAGGGAGGTCATCACGATCGGCCGCAGACGCATGCGGCAGGCCTCGATGGCCGCCTCGACGATACCCTTGCCCTGCTCGTGCAGCTCCTTGGCGAACTCCACGATGAGGATGGCGTTCTTCGCCGACAGGCCGATGGTCGTCAACAGGCCCACCTGGAAGAACACGTCGTTGGACAGCCCGCGCATGGAGGTCGCCAGCAGCGCGCCGATCACGCCCAACGGCACCACCAGCATCACCGAGAACGGAATCGACCAGCTTTCATAGAGCGCCGCCAGGCAGAGGAACACCACCAGCAGGGACAGCGCGTACAGCGCCGGCGCCTGCGAGCCGGACAGACGTTCCTCGTAGGACAGGCCGGTCCAGGAGTAGCCCACGCCTTTCGGCAGTTGCTTGACGATCTCCTCGACCGCCGCCATCGCGTCACCGGAACTCAGGCCGGGCGCCGGCTCGCCGAGGATTTCCATGGCCGGCACGCCGTTGTAGCGCTCCAGCTTCGGCGAGCCGTACTCCCACTTGCCGGTGGCGAAGGCGTTGAACGGCACCATCTCGCCCTTGTCGTTGCGCACGTACCACTTGCTCAGGTCGTCCGGATTCATCCGCGCGTCCGGCCTGCCCTGCAGGTAGACCCGCTTGACCCGGCCACGGTCGATGAAGTCGTTGACGTAGCTGGAACCCCAGGCGATCGATATCGTGCTGTTGATGTCGGCCAGGGACACGCCGAGGGCGCTGGCCTTCTCGTCGTCGATCTCCAGCTTGTATTGCGGTTCGTCGCTCATGCCGTTGGGGCGCACACGCTGCAGCGCAGGGTTCTGCGAGGCGAGCATGAGGAACTTGTTGCGCGCCTGGAGCAGGACTTCGTGGCCGACGCCCGCCTGGTCCTGGAGGAACAGGTCGAAACCGGTGGCGTTACCCAGTTCCAGTACCGACGGCGGAGCGAAGGCGAACACCATCGCGTCCTTGAAGCTGAAGAAGTGCATCTGCGCGCGCTTGGCCAGTTCGAACACGCTGTTCTCGCCACCGGGACGCTCTTCCCAGGGCTTGAGCATGATGAAGGCCATGCCCGAACTCTGGCCGCGGCCGGCGAAGTTGAAGCCGGTGACGGTGAACACCGAGCTGACCGAAGAGCTTTCCTTCTCCAGCAGGTATTCGCGCATCGAGTCCACCACCACCTGGGTACGCTCGGCGGTGGAGCCCGGCGGGGTCTGTACCTGGGCGAAGAGTACGCCCTGGTCCTCGTCGGGGAGGAACGCGGTGGGAATGCGGGTGAACATCCAGATCATCCCGGCCACGATCACCACGTAGATCAGCAGGTACGGCGCGCGATGCTTGAGGATCGACGCCACGCCACGCTCGTAGCCGTGGGTGGTGGACAGGAACATCCGGTTGAACCAGCCGAAGAAGCCGCCCTTGTGCTCGCCATGATCGCCTTTCTCGATCGGCTTGAGCATGGTCGCGCACAGCGCCGGGGTGAGGATCAGCGCCACGATCACCGAGAGGGCCATGGCCGACACGATGGTGATGGAGAACTGCCGGTAGATCACCCCGGTGGAACCGCCGAAGAACGCCATCGGCAGGAATACCGCCGAGAGCACCATGGCGATGCCGACCAGCGCGCCCTGGATCTGGCCCATGGACTTGCGCGCCGCCTCCCTTGGCGACAGGCCTTCCTCGGCCATCACCCGCTCGACGTTCTCCACCACCACGATGGCGTCGTCCACCAGCAGGCCGATGGCCAGCACCATGCCGAACATGGTCAGGGTGTTGATCGAGAAGCCGAACGCGGCGAGCACGCCGAAGGTCCCCAGCAGTACCACCGGCACGGCGATGGTCGGGATCAGCGTGGCGCGGAAGTTCTGCAGGAACAGGTACATCACCAGGAACACGAGGAGGATCGCCTCGCCGAGGGTCTTCACTACCTCATGGATCGAGGCCGAGACCACCGGGGTGGTGTCGTACGGGTAGACCACCTTCATGCCCTGCGGCATGAACGGTTCCAGGTTGGCGATGGTCTGGCGGATCGCCTTGGCGGTATCCAGCGCGTTGGCGCCGGTGGCCAGCTTGATCGCGATACCGGACGCCGGGCTGCCGTTGAACTGCGCGTTGATGCTGTAGTCCTGGCCGCCCAGGCCGACGTCGGCGACGTCCTTCAGGCGCACCTGGGAACCGTCGGGATTGACCTTGAGCAGGATCTTCTCGAACTGCTCCGCGGTCTGCAGGCGGGTCTTGCCGATGATGGTGGCGTTGAGCTGCTGGCCCTTGACCGCCGGCAGGCCGCCGAGCTGGCCGGAGGAGATCTGCACGTTCTGCGCCTGGATCGCCGCGCTCACGTCGCCGGGGGTCAGCTGGTAGCTGTTCAGCTTGGCCGGGTCGAGCCAGATACGCATCGAGTACTGCGAACCGAACACCTGGAAGTCACCGACGCCCTTGGTCCGCGACAGCGGGTCCTGGATGTTGGAGACGATGTAGTTCGACAGGTCTTCCTTGGTCATGCTGCCGTCGGTGGAAACCACGCCGACCACCATGAGGAAGTTCTTCACCGCCTTGGTCACCCGGATGCCTTGGCGCTGAACTTCCTGCGGCAGCAGCGGGGTCGCCAGTTGCAGCTTGTTCTGCACCTGGACCTGGGCGATGTCGGGGTCGGTGCCCTGCTCGAAGGTCACGGTGATGGTCATGCTGCCGTCGGAGTTACTCTCCGAGGAGATGTAGCGCAGATTGTCGATCCCGTTCATCTGCTGCTCGATCACCTGGACCACGGTGTCCTGCACCGTCTCGGCCGAGGCGCCCGGGTAGCTCACCTGCACGGCGATGGCCGGCGGGGCGATGGCCGGGTACTGGTTGACCGGCAGACTGAGGATCGACAGGCCGCCCGCGAGCATGATCACCAAGGCGATCACCCACGCGAAAATGGGCCTATCAATGAAAAACTTCGACATTACGAATCCCCTTGATCAGCCCTTGCTGTCGGTTTTCGCCGGAGCGGCGTCGGCCTTCTGCGCGGACGCGACATTCTTCGCCGGCACGGTCTTCACCTCGACACCCGGCTGCACGAACTGCAGGCCTTCGGTAATGATCTTGTCGCCGGCGTTCAGGCCTTCGGTGACCAGCCACTTGTCGCCGATCACCCGGTCGGCCTTGATCACCCGCAGCTCGACCTTGTTCTGCGCGTTCACCACCAGCGCGGTGGCCTGGCCCTTGAGGTCGCGGGTCACGCCCTGCTGCGGGGCGAGGATGGCCTTCTGCTTGACGCCTTCCTGCAACTGCGCATGGACGAACATGCCGGGCAGCAGCTCGTTGTTCGGGTTGGGGAACACGGCGCGGATGGTCACCGAACCGGTGCCCTCGTCGACCGAGACCTCGGAGAACTCGAGACGGCCTTCCAGCGGGTATTGGCTACCGTCTTCCAGCTTCAGGGAAACCTTCGCCGCGTTGTCGCCGGCGCGTTCCAACTGGCCGCTGGCCAGCTCGCGACGCAGGCGCAGCAGGGCGGTGGACGGCTGGGTGACGTCGACGTAGATCGGGTCGAGCTGCTGCACGGTGGCCATCGCGTTGGCCTGGCCGTTGGTCACCAGGGCGCCTTCGGTCACCGCGGAACGACCGATGCGGCCGGAGATCGGCGACAGTACCTTGGTGTAGCGCAGGTTGATCCGCGCCTGCTCCACCGCGGCCTTGGACTGCAGGTAGGCGGCGTTGGCGTCGGCGTACTGCTGCTTGCTCACGGCCTGGTCGGCGACCAGCAGCTTGAAGCGCTGGGCCTGCTCCTGGGTCGAGGCCAGGTTGGCCTGGGCGCTCTGGTAGTCGGCCTCGTAGGTGGCGGGGTCGATCTGGTAGAGCTGCTGCCCGGCCTTGACGTCGCTGCCTTCCTTGAACAGGCGCTTGAGGATGATGCCGTTCACCTGGGGACGCACCTCGGCGATGCGGAACGCGTTGGTCCGGCCCGGCAGCTCGGTATTCAGCGTCACCGTCTGCGCTTCCAGGGTCACGATCCCGACCTCCGGCGTCTGCGCCGGCGGCGGCGCCTCGCTTTTTCCGCACCCGGAAAGGGCCGAAATCGCGACCAGCAGGGCCGGAACCAGTACACGCATGGCTGGCGTTCGTTGCATAGCGTTGTCCTCATGAGCGAAAGCGGCCGATGCAGCGTGAAGGCGCTGCACCGGCTCGAAGAAGGCAGGCAAAATACTTACATTCATAGGTGTTTGTAAACGTCCGGAAGCCTCGCGTGAAAACACCTGAAACGTTTTAGCTCGATGGCCGGTTATCCACCCGGCGCCATGGCCCATATTCAGAACCTGAAACAAGGTTGATAAGGTCAACTAAAATAAGCAAAATGGTTGACTGGATCAACCACATTTACATTAGGTTTACTCGGCCAGACCAATGAACTACCCCGTCAACCCCGACCTGATGCCCGCGCTGATGGCGGTCTTCCAGCATGTACGGACGCGCATCCAGAGCGAGCTCGATCGCCAGCGGCTCGACCTCACCCCGCCCGACGTCCATGTCCTGAAGCTCATCGACGAACAGCGCGGGCTGAACCTGCAGGACCTGGGGCGGCAGATGTGCCGCGACAAGGCGCTGATCACCCGGAAAATCCGCGAGCTGGAAGGCCGCAGCCTGGTCCGCCGCGAACGCAACCCCAGCGACCAGCGCAGCTTCCAGTTGTTCCTCACCGACGAGGGCCTGGCTATCCACCGTCACGCGGAAGCCATCATGTCATGCGTGCATGACGAGTTGTTTGCCCCGCTCACCCCGGAGGAACAGGCCACCCTGGTGCATCTCCTCGACCAGTGCCTGGCCGCGCAACCGCTTGAGGATATTTAAGAACATTCTTTTCGAAGCACAATGAAAAACGCCGGCGATCGCCGGCGTTTTTCATTTTCAGGTATCCGCTTACTGGCGAATGCCTTCGACGGAGAGCAGCAGCTCGACTTCCTGGGATGCCGGGCCGAGGTCCATCTTGATGCCGAAGTCCTTCAGCTTCAGGGTGGCGCTGCCTTCGAAGCCGGCGCGGTAGCCGCCCCACGGGTCGTTGCCCTGGCCAAGCAGCTTGGCCTTGATGGTGACCGGCTTGGTCACGCCGTTCAGGGTCAGGTTGCCGGTGATGTCGGCGCTGTCGCCATTGGCCTTCACCTCGGTGGACTCGAAGGTCGCGGTCGGGTTCTTGCCGACGTTGAGGAAATCGCCGCTGCGCAGGTGCTTGTCACGCTCGGCATGGTTGGTGTCCACGCTGTTGGTGTTGATGGTCACCTTGACCTTGTCGGCCGACGGGTTCTTCTCGTCGAAGGTGAAGCTGCCGTCGAAGTCGTTGAAGCGGCCATACAGCCAGCTATAGCCCAGGTGCTTGATGCGGAACTCGATGAAGGCGTGCTGGCCTTCCTTGTCGATCTTGTAGTCCGCGGCCATTGCCTGGCCGGCGGTGAACAGGGCGGAGCCGAGCGCCAGCGCGGCAAGGGTCTTCTTCAGCATGGACATTCTCCTTAACGTGGTTGTTGTTCATTCGACGAGCGACCGAGCATGCGCTTTAGGGTCGGATCGCGGTCGACGAAGTGGTGCTTGAGGGCGGCGAAGGCATGGAGGACGGCGAAGACCACCAGCGCCCAGGCCAGGTAGAGATGGATTTCCCCGGCGACGTCCGCCTGGTCGGGCAGGCCGCTGAGGGTGGCCGGCACGGAGAACCAGCCGAATACGCTGATCGGCTCGCCGTCGGCGGTGGAAATCAGGTAGCCGGCGACGATCACCGCGACCAGCAGGGCGTACAGCGCCAGGTGGCCGAGCTTGCTCGCCACCCGGGTAGCGGGGCCGTGATTGGCCGGCGCCGGCGGCGGCGGGCTGACGAAACGCCAGACGATCCGCACCAGCAGGGCGATCGCCAGCAGGATGCCGATGCTCTTGTGCAGCGCCGGAGCGGGGTGGTACCAGGGGTCGTAATAGCTCAGCTCGCGCATCCACAGGCCCAGGCCGAACAGGCCGAAGACCACCAGCGCGCTGCCCCAGTGCAGGAACAGGCTGAACACGCCGTAACGAGAAGAGGTATTGCGCCACTGCATGAAAAAACTTCCTTGAAAAGCGAAGCATCAAGACTAGCGGCAAACCGATCGAATTAAAGCAAGAAAATCCTGCTTTGAAACATCGACTCACAAGATAGGTTCGCAGGCTAAGGAAAATTCCCTGGACGCCCGCGCCAGCGGCTGCGCAGGGCGCCGGAGGGTCCGGCGCCCGCGAGGGGAATCAATCGAACAGGCGGGTGAACCAGGCGAACGGGTTCTTCTTCTCGCCATCGGCCTTCGGCGCGGCGACCTTCTCGGCCTTGGCCACCATCGGCGCGCCTTCGATGACCGGGGTCTTGCCGGCGTACAGGTCGCGCACCTGGCTGGCGGCGCGCTTGCCGCTGCGCAGCGCGCCTTCGATGGTACCGGGATACAGCGCGTCGGTATGCTCGCCGGCGAAGGCCACCCGCGCCAGCGGCTGTTCCCAGATCCGCCAGAAGCGCGTGACCTGGCCCGGACCATAGGCCAGGTAGGACCCGCCGGTGCCCGGATCGGCGCTATAGCGGCGGATCTCGTAGCCGGCGAAGGCGCCACGCATCTTCGGATAGAACTTGTTCATGCGGATCAGCACCTGGTCGACCATCTGCCGGTCGCCGAAAGCCTGCAGCACGCGGGCGTTGTCGCCGGACAGGTTGATCAGCACGTTGGCGCCGCCCTTCAGCGCCGGCTCGACCCAGATCATGCCCAGACCCTGGTCGCTGAAGATCTCGCCGGAGAGGCGCGACTTGTCGTCCCACACCGGGCGCTTGAACTTCAGCAGGATCTGGTCGCGCCAGCCGTAGTTGGTGCCTTTCAGGGCGGACATCTGGGTGCCGCTCAGGGCCGGGGTCATCTGGATCTGCGCCAGCGCCTTCAGCGGCACCGCGAGGACCACGTAGTCGGCCTTGTAGGTTTGGCTGCCGGCCTTGACGGTGACGCCGTCCCTGGCCTGGACGATGCTCGACACCTTGGCCTTGGTCTTGATCGTCTTGAGTTGCTTGACGAAGGCCTCGGCCAGCACCTGGCTGCCGCCGGGCAGGCGCGCCGCACGCAGGTCGCGGTCGTCGACGCCGCGGTAGGCGCGGCCCTGCTGGGCCAGGTAGAGCAGCGACAGGCGCGACGGTTCGTCGTAGCGCGAACGAATGCGCTGGTTGACCAGCAGGCGCGCGGTCGGCGACAGGTTCAGCTTGTCCAGCCAACGCGCGGCGTTCATCTGGTCGAGGGCGAACAGGGTGTTGTTCGAGGCCGGGTTGAGCGGATCGGAGATCGACGCCGAGAGGTCGTCGAGGGTCTGCTCGAAGCGCTTGAGGTCGGCGGCGACGTTCGGCTGCTTGAGGGCGAGGTCGCTGCTGCTGTAGTACAGGCCGTCGATCAGGTAGCTGGGGGTACGCACGAAGTCCGGCGCCGGTACCGATTTCAGCTTGAAGGTGTCCAGGTAGCCGTTGAGGTTGGGCTGGACCTTCTGGTTGCCGACCCATTCGCTGGTGGCCAGCCCGGAACGCCCGCCGACCTGCGGCCGTGCCTCGAGGACAGTGACCTGCCAGCCGTCCTTCTGCAGTTCGTAGGCCGCGCTCAGGCCCGCAAGGCCCGCTCCGACGACGATCGCCGTCGGTTGTTTGTCCTTGCCCAGCGCGACCGCGCTGAACACCCCCAACACGAGAAACGCCGCGGCGCGCAGCCACCTTAACGACATACCGGACTCCCCAGGAAAAGAAGCGAAGACACAACGGCGCGCAGCATACGCCAGAGCCGTTTGAGCCACCATAGGAGTCCGTCGGCGACTGCTGTCGGATGTGTCCCAACCTGCCGGGTTGTTCATCTCACCCCCATTGCATAGGCTTTGCCGACCGATCCGAGGAGACAGCCCATGGGCCTTAACGCCGACTGGATGCAGCGCGACCTGAACGTGCTCTGGCATCCCTGCACCCAGATGAAAGACCACGAACGCCTGCCGGTGATCCCGATCCGCCGTGGCGAAGGCGTCTGGCTGGAAGACTTCGAGGGCAAACGCTACATCGACGCGGTCAGCTCCTGGTGGGTCAACGTCTTCGGCCACGCCAACCCGCGGATCAACCAGCGCATCAAGGACCAGGTCGACCAGCTGGAGCACGTGATCCTCGCCGGTTTCAGCCACCAGCCGGTGATCGAGCTGTCGGAGCGGCTGGTGAAGATCACCCCGCCGGGGCTGGACCGCGTGTTCTATGCCGACAGCGGCTCGGCGGGCATCGAGGTGGCGCTGAAGATGAGCTACCACTTCTGGCTCAATAGCGGCAGGCCGCGCAAGAAGCGCTTCGTCACCCTGACCAACAGCTACCACGGCGAAACCATCGCGGCGATGTCGGTGGGCGACGTGGCGCTGTTCACCGAGACCTACAAGTCGCTGCTGCTGGACACCATCAAGGTGCCCAGCCCGGACTGCTTCCTGCGTCCGGACGGCATGTGCTGGGAAGAACACTCGCGGAACATGTTCGCCCACATGGAGCGCACCCTGGCCGAAGGGCACGACGAGATCGCCGCGGTCATCATCGAACCGCTGATCCAGGGCGCCGGCGGCATGCGCATGTACCACCCGGTCTACCTCAAGCTGCTGCGCGAAGCCTGCGACCGCTATGGCGTGCACCTGATCCACGACGAGATCGCGGTGGGCTTCGGCCGCACCGGGACGATGTTCGCCTGCGAGCAGGCCGGCATCGCCCCGGATTTCCTCTGCCTGTCCAAGGCCCTCACCGGCGGCTACCTGCCGATGTCCGCGGTGCTGACCACCGAGACCGTCTACCGGGGCTTCTACGACGACTACCAGACCCTGCGCGCCTTCCTCCACTCGCACACCTATACCGGCAACCCGCTGGCCTGCGCCGCCGCCCTGGCGACCCTGGACATCTTCGAGGAAGACAAGGTGATCGAGGCCAACCGCGCGCTGTCCACCCGCATGGCCAGGGCCACCGCGCACCTGGCCGACCATCCGCACGTGGCCGAGGTGCGCCAGACCGGGATGGTCCTGGCCATCGAAATGGTCCAGGACAAGGCATCCAGGACACCCTACCCCTGGCAGGAGCGCCGCGGCCTGAAGGTCTTCCAGCATGGCCTGGAGCGCGGCGCGCTGCTGCGCCCGCTGGGCAGCGTGGTGTATTTCCTGCCGCCCTACGTGATCACCCCGGAGCAGATCGACTTCCTCGCCGAGGTGGCCAGCGAAGGTATCGACATCGCCACCCGCGACGCGGTGAGCGTAGCGGTCAGCGACTTCCACCCGGACCACCGCGACCCGGGCTGAACGTCGCCGCCCCTTCGTCCCGAGGGGGCCGGTTCCAGCGCCCCGCGGCAGGCAGTACACTGCGCGCCTGTCGCCACTACCCTCGAATCGCCATGCGCCTGTCCCGCTTCTTCGTCGACCAGCCCCTCGCCCTCGGCCAGCACGACCTGCCCGAGGCCCAGGCCCACTACATCGGTCGCGTGCTGCGGCACGCCACGGGCGACGCCGTGCAGCTGTTCGACGGCAGCGGCCGGGAATACCTCGGCGAACTGATCGAGGTCGGCAAGAAGAATGTCCGCGTCGAACTCCGCGAGCAGTTCGCCGGCCAGCCCGACTCGCCCCTGCGTATCCACCTGGGGCAAGGCCTGTCGCGCGGCGAGCGGATGGACTGGGCGATCCAGAAGGCCACCGAACTGGGCGTGGCGGAAATCACCCCGATCCTCAGCGAGCGTTGCGAAGTGCGCCTGAAGGACGAGCGCGCCGACAAGCGCCTGCAACACTGGCGCCAGGTGGCGATCAGCGCCTGCGAGCAGTGCGGCCGCTCGAGCCTGCCGCTGATCCATCCGCCGCTGGCCCTGGAGGACTGGCTGCGGCAACGCGACGACGAACTGCGCCTGGTCCTGCACCCGGTCGCCACGCCCCTGGCCAGCCATGCCCGCCCCGCCAGCCTGGCGTTCCTGGTCGGCCCCGAGGGCGGCCTGGGCGATGCCGAGGTGGAGCAGGCGCAGGCGGCCGGCTTCCACTCCGCGCGCCTCGGCCCGCGCGTGCTGCGTACCGAGACCGCGCCGGTGGTGGCGCTGGCGGTGGCCCAGCAACTCTGGGGCGACTTCGCCTGATATATCTCCCGCCGCTTTACAACGGCGGCAGCCAGTGAATACCGTTGCGCAGCCCACTTCGCAACGGATCGCACGCATGGACACGCCCGTTACCTTCGATTGGAAGATCCGCCTGCCCGATGTGCTCGGCGTACTCCGCCGAGACTATGCCGGACGCTTCCCGCAACTGGCCTCCGCCGCGCTGGAGACGCTGCTGGAGCGCCTGCGCGACGACCTGGCCGAGGATTTCCTGCCGGCCCTCGGCCAGGAGCTGGAGTCCCTGGGACTGGCGTTAGTGGAACGCCTGGACGAAGACGACAGCCTGAACCTGTACGTGATCGGCGCCCCCCACAGCCAGCGCCTCCTCGATGCGCTCGCAGCGCAGGGCCACAACGCCCGCACGCTGCGCCAGGAAGACGCCGCCGAAGGCGCCCCGGCGACGCTCCCCGCCGCCACGCCGGCCGGCCTGGCGGCGGCTTCGGCCTACATCTGCCTCGAACGCGCCGAGCACCTGGCGCCGGGCCTGGCCACCGGCCGCCTGCCGGGTGAGGACAGCCGCGACCTGCTGGACCTGCGCCAGTGGCCCAGGCTACGGCGCCTGCCCGATGGTGCAGAGGAAACCCGGGGCGCGCTGCTCTGCCGGACCAGTTCGGCGGACGGCCTGCACGCCTGGGTCAGGATGACCGGTTCGGGAAGCCCCTACGCCTGGCTGCAACGCTCCCGCGACCTCGCCTCGTTGACGCCCGACCTACCGCCTTTGCCGCTGCCGCCGGCGCAGTCGTTGCGCCAACGCCGCACCCCGGAACTTGCCATCGGCCTAGCCGGAGAGGACCTGCTGCTGGTCGACCGTGGCCTGGCCTTCCTCTATCCCGGCTTCGCCCGGGGCAACGGCGAACCGCGGTTGCTCTTCGAGGTGCCGCAAGCGCGGCGCTCCATCGAGAATCCGCCGGCGGTCTTCACCACTCCGGACGAGCGCGTCTGCCTGCTCTCCCGCGGGCAGTTCTTCGAATGGCGCGAGGCACGCATCCAGCCCCTGCCGTTCCCCGTCGGCAAGGATCTGCCCGCCGATCCGGCGCAACCGACCTCGGTGGCGCCCGGGAGCATAGTCTGGCTGGAGCGGGAGACACTCTGCGAAGGCCGGCTCGACAGCGGCGAGATCCGCAGCCACTCGCTGGACGGCCTGGCCGAGGGACCCTACCTGAAGCTCCAGGCCCTGGACGGAGGCTGGCTGCTCCTGGCGCCGTGGCTGGAACCGCATCGCTCGCGCGACCTCGCCCAGCTCTGGCACCTCGAATCCGGCCGGGCGCTGCGCATCCGCTACGGCGAACTGGACCTGGAGGGCGGACTACAGCACTGGGCGAAGTTGCCCGACGGGCGGATCGTCGTCGGCGACCATGCCCGGCATGTCGACCTCGGCACGTTCGAAAGCCTGCGCCAGCGCCTGCTGCGGCGGCGCCCGGCGCTGGCCTGAGACGCTACAGCCCGCGCAGCGCCAATCCCGCCAGGCCGAGCAGGAGCACGCCGCAGCCGGCGTAGCTGACGCGGTGCCAGAACAGCGAGGTGTTGCGCCGCAGCCAGTCCACCAGCGCTGCGCAGCAGAAGCACCAGATCAGCGACGAGAGCATGAAGCCGGCGAAGAACACCAGCGACTGCGCCTGGTTCGGCGTGCCGTCGACGATCCCCGCCAGGGCGCTGCCGAGGGCCCCCCAATAGACCAGGTTCTTCGGGTTGGACAGGGAGATCGCCGCGCCGGCGCCGAAGGCGTTGCGTCCCTGCTCGCCGACGTTTTCCGCCGCCAGCGGTGGATTCCAGGCGTCGCGCAGGCCCTGCACGCCGAGCCAGGCCAGGTAGGCGGCGCAAACCAGGGTCAGGGGCATCCGCACCTGCTCGTAGCCCAGCAGCAGCGCCAGTCCGGTAAGGCCGAGCAGGGCCCAGACCGCATCGCCGATCAACGAGCCCAACTGCACCAGCAACGCCGGGCGGAAGCCGCCGGTCAAACCGCGGCGCAGCGTTTCACTGAACACCGCTCCAGGGGAGATATTGAAGGCAAAACCGAACAGCAGGGCAGCGAGAAAGATGGCGAGCATGGAACGGCGACTCCGCGGGTGGGTCGCCGGATTATCCCCGTCGGCGGCGCTGGAAACTTGAACCGGATTGCGCAGGTCAGCCGCGCACGGCGCGCTGGTAGCGGCCCGGCGAGATACCGTAGGCGCTGCTGAAGTAACGGGTCAGGTGGCTCTGGTCGGCGAAACCCAGGAGGTGGGCCACCTCGCCCACCGCCAGGCCACGGCGCAACAGGCCGAGGGCGCGGCGGGCGCGCAATTGCATGCTCCACTGCCGGGGGCTGAGGCCGGTGGCCTTCTTGAACGCCCGCAGCAGGTGGTATTTCGACAGGCCCACCTGCTCCGCCATGCCATCCAGGTCCAGCGGTTCGGCCAGGTGCTCGGCGAGCAGCGCCTGCAGGCGGGCGACAGCCGGGCGCCCAGGATCGGCCCTCTGCGGCAGGCGGGTGCCACTCGCCGCCAGCAGGCGGCCGAGGAATTCCAGCAGGCGCTCCTCGCCCCGTTCGCGGGCGAAACGGTCGCTGGCCAGCAAGGCTTCGATGCTGGCGGCCAGCTCGCGGCCCAGCGCCGGACTGCGCAGCAGCGGGCGGTCGAACTCGACGGAGGAAAGATCCAGGCTGTTCGCCAGCTCGGCGGCAGGCAGATAGAGGCTGGCGAAGCGCCAGGGCTGGCCGTCGCGGACGCCGCCGCCCTGGATCTGCCCCGGGTTGTAGAGGGTCAGGTCGCCGCTGTCGGCCTGGAAGGTGCGACCGTCCAGCCAGATGTCCTCCAGCCCGCACAGGTTGGCGCTGATGACGAACTCGTCATGGCTGTGCTTCTCGAAGCGATGCCCGGCCAGGCTGGCGCAGGCTACCTCGAGGGAGGCGCCGATCCGCGCATGCTGCAGGCCGGCCATGGGCGGCTCAGATCAGGCCGGCGTCGGCGAGCTTCTCTTCCAGTCCGGCCAGGTCCGGAATCCGCGCGGTTTCGCCGCCGATGTCCACCGCCGCCAGTTCCAGCGCCGCTAGCGGCGCGGCGGTGGCCGCAAGATTGGCGTCCAGCCGCACCGAGCGGGGGATGCCCTGCACCAGCAGGGCGAGGAATTTCACATGGGGTCGTCCGCCGAGGGCGTTGATCACCACCACCCGCGCGCTGCTGCCGAGGACCGGCTGCCGCTCGCCGCTGGAAGCCGTTTCGAAGGACAGCAGCGGCAGGCGCAGGTCGCGCCAGGCGACCTGGCCGAGGTACCACTGCGGCAGGCCGGCGGCGACCTGCGGGTTGCGATAGGCGATCAGCTCGGCCACGGCGACGTTGGGCAACAGCAGGGTGCGGTCGCTCAGCGGCAGGAGCAGCCCGGTGAGGCTGTCCGGGGTCGGGGTGGCGAGGGGTTTGCGGCTCATGCCATCCTGCTCGATCACGGCCTGGTTCATGTTTCGACTCCTGTCGGCGCGCAGCGTGCGGCCAGATGCTTGACCAATGCCTCGGCCAGTTCGCGTGGGCTGGCATTGAAACTGCTGTAACCGGCCTCGCGCAAGCTGTCCGGCATGCTCGAACAGACGCAACTGTCGGCGCGCTGGGTCCACACCTCGCCGCCCTGGCGCCGCACATAGGCGGCGGCGGCGCTGCCGTCGCTCCCCATGCCGCTGAACACGATCACCCCGCAGTCCGGGCCGAACTGCTGGGCCAGGTTGAGCATCATCTGGTCGATGGACGGCGTGTAGGGCTCGGGCCAGGGACGCTGGCTGCATTTCAGCCGCCCGTCATGGTGAAAACCGAGCTCATGGAGTACCGGCACCACCTGGACTTCGCCGCAGCGCAGCGCTTCGCCATCGCGGACGTTCTTCACGTGCCACTGGCTGTGCCGGCCGACGGCCTGCGGCAGGCTCTGCTCGAAGCTGGCATCGATGTGCTGGGCATAGAGGAAGGCGATCGGCAGGCCGCCGGGCAGGGCGTCGAGGAACGCCTTGACCGCTGCCGGCCCGCCGAGCGAGGCCGCCAGCAGCCATACCTCGCGGGCCGGCTCACCGGCCTGCAGCGGCATCGCCGCGAGATCGCCGGGAATCTCCAGGCGCGCTGGACGCTCTTCGTCGAGCAATGCGCCGAGGCTATCGCCAACGCCATCGCTGGGGTCGCCGATCAAGCGCTTCAGCTTGGCGATCAGCCGCCGCTCCCAGCGCGGGTAATGTTCGGTATGCCGCTCCGGCGCGTGGCCCTCGCCGAACAGCACCGGCGCGCGGTCCTGCTCCAGCAGGCTGTCCAGCAGCGGCGAGTCGTCCTGCTGGGTCAGGTCCACCAGCCACAGGTCGGGAGCGCACTCCAGCGCGGCGTCGTCGACCCTGGCCGGGTCGGCGTTGAGCACCACCTCGTAGCCATGGCCGAGCAGCGCCTGCTGCAGCACGTGGCGCTGCAGCGAGGTGTCGGCGATCACCGCGACCCGCGGCGTGGCACGCTCAGTCATGCTGGCCGACCAGGGACTGGATGGCTTCGAGCAGCTCGGTTTCCTGGTAAGGCTTGCCGAGGTACTGGTTGACGCCGATGCCCAGCGCGCGCTCGCGGTGCTTCTCGCCGGTCCGCGAGGTGATCATGATGATCGGCAGGTTGCCCAGGCGCTCGTCGTGGCGCACCAGGGTGGCGACCTCGAAACCGTCCATGCGCGGCATCTCGATGTCCAGCAGGAGGATATCCGGACGGTGCTCCTGGAGCTGGGCGATGGCGTCCACGCCATCCTTCGCGGTGAGCACGTTCATGCCGTTGCGCTCCAGCAGGCGCGTGGTGACCTTGCGCACGGTGACCGAGTCGTCCACCACCATCACCAGTGGCGGCCGCTGCTGCTCGCTCTCGCTCGCCGCCGTTTCCTGGCGCAACGCCAGGCGTTCGCGGCGGCTTTCCTGGCCGAGCAGCGCGTGTCGGGAACGGATGGTCGCCAGCAGGTCGAGGATCACCACCACCCGGCCATCGCCGAGCAGGGTCGCTCCGGAAATCCCGGCAACCCCGGCGAATTGCGGCCCGAGGCTCTTCACCACGATCTCGCGGGAACCGGCCAGCGAGTCGACCTGCACCGCCACCGCGTGTTCCGAGGAGCGCACCAGGATCACCGGCAGCGGCAGCGACTGGCCGACCAGCTTGGGCTCCTGGCCGTTGTTCAGCAGTTCGCCGAGGTATTTCAGCTCGTAGGACTGCCCGGCGTATTCGAAGCTGGGCGTATCCAGCCCCGCCTCGCCGCGCTGTTCGTAGAGCGCCTCCAGTTCGTAGGGGGAAACCCGCACGATGCCCTCGATGGTGTTCAGCGGCACCGCGTAGAGATCCTCGCCGGAGAGCACCATCAGCGCCCGGTTCACCGACACGGTGAACGGCAGCCGCACGTTGAAGCGGGTGCCCTGGCCCGGCTCGGTCTGGATGCTCACCGAGCCGCCGAGCTGCTTGACCTCGGAGTTGGCCACGTCGAGGCCGACGCCGCGTCCGGAGATCTGGGTGACCTTCTCGGCGGTGGAGAAGCCGGACTCGAGCACGAACTGCAACACCTCATGATCGCTCAGGTCGCTGTCGGCGCTCATCAGGCCACGCTCGATGGCCTTGCGCCGCACCGCGTCGAGGCGGATGCCGGCGCCGTCGTCGGAAAGGGTGAGGAGGATGTCGCCACCCTCGCGGCCGATGTTCAGGCGGATCGTACCGTGCTCCGGCTTGCCGGCCGCGCGGCGCGTCTCGCCGGACTCGATGCCGTGGTCCACGGCGTTGCGCAGCATGTGCTCCAGCGGCGCGACGATGCGCTCGAGGACGGTACGGTCCATCTCGCCGTCGGCGTTGCCGACCACGAACTCGACCTGCTTGCCAAGCTCGCCGGCGACCTGCCGGACGATCCGCCGCAAGCGCGGCACCAGGCGGTCGAACGGCACCATGCGGGTGCGCATCAGGCCTTCCTGGAGTTCGGTGTTGACCCGCGCCTGTTGCAGCAGCAGGGTCTCCGCGTCGCGGTTCTTCGCCGCCAGGGTTTCCTTCAGGTCGAGAAGGTCGGAAGCCGATTCGAACAGCGCGCGCGAGAGCTGCTGCAACTGCGAATAGCGGTCCATTTCCAGCGGGTCGAATTCCTCGTAGCCGGCGCGTTCGGCGTCGGCCTGGTGGCGCGAGAGGATCTGCGCCTGGGTCTCGGTGTCGAGGCGGCGCAACTGGTCGCGCACCCGCTCGATGGTGGACTCCATCTCGCCGAGGGTGAAGCCGACGTCGCTCACCTGCTGCTCGACCCGGCCGCGGAAGATCGAAGTCTCGCCCGCCAGGTTGACCAGGTTCTCCAGCAGTTCCGCCGGCACCTTCACCAGTTCCTGCGGGGCACGCCGGGAAGCGGCTTCCTGGGCGGCTTCCCGGGCCTTGCGCACGAACGGCAGGGTGGTGGCCGGGGCAGCCGGAGGCGCCGCCTCGGCCGCCATGATCGCGCCGGCCGCCGGGGCCAGGCGGGTCAGCTCGGCCAGCGCGGAGGCCACCGCGCGATCGGTATCGTCGGCCTGGACCGGCGCCTGGGCAGCCTCGGGGCGCTCACCGGCCTCGTCGTCCTCGGCCAGCCGCTCGCGCAGCAGGTCGACCTGCCGCTGCAGGCCTTCCAGTCCCGACTGCGCATCCAGCAGCAGGCTGTCCGGCCACGGCGCGCCCTGTTGCTGCGCGTCGGTGAGATGCTGCTCGAGGTCGTGGGCCAGGTTGCCCAGCTCGGTCTGGCCGGCCAGTCGCGCGCCGCCCTTGAGGGTGTGCAGGATCCGCAGCAGGTCGTCCAGCGGCTGGGCGTCGCCGCTGCCGCCGTCCCAGCGGCCGAGCGCCAGTTCGAGATTCTCCAGCAGGTCGTCGGCTTCCTCGAGGAAGATATCGAGGATCTCGCTCTCGTCGGCCGCCGCGCCCTTCCCCGCCAGCGGCTTGAGGCTGACGCTGGTGGGTACGCTCAGTTGCTCCTCGGGATCGCTGCGCAGGCGCCTGATCTCCGCGATCAGCGCCTGGCCGTCGGGCAGCTCGCGCTGGCCACGTACCGCCTCGAGCATCTCGGCCAGTTCGTCGTGGCAGCGCTGCAGCAGGCCGAACAAGGTCGGGCTGGCGCGCAGGCGTCCGCCGCAGAGACCCTCGTAGAGGAATTCGAGCTCGTGGGCGAGGTCGCCGATCTCGGCGATCTCGGCCATCCGCGCACCGCCCTTGAGGGTATGCAGGTCGCGCTGCAGGGCTTCCAGCTCGATGGTGTTGTCGACGTCGTCGATCCAGCGTTGCAGCGCGGCGGCGGCGCTGTCGAGGATATCGAAGCCCTCTTCGAGGAAGATTTCCACCAGCTCGGGATCGCGCTCCTCGAAAGCCTCCGCAGCGGGCTGCGGCGTCTCGGCAGGCTCCTCGCCGGCAGGCGCGACGGGTTCCTCGGCGGGACTCTGCGCCTCGCCCTGCGCCGCCTCGGCCAGCGGGCCCTGGCGGAATTGGCGGATCGCCAGGATCAGGTCTTCCGGGTCGGCCAGCGCCCGGCCGGCGCTCAACTGCTCGAGCTGCTCGGCCAGGCGGTCGTGACACGCCTGCAACAGCTCGGAGAGCCGCGGGGAATGCTGGTAGCGGCGGTCGACCAGGCCCTCGTAGAGAGACTCCAGTTCGTGGGCGAGGTCGCCGATCTCGGCGATCTGGGCCATCCGCGCGCCACCCTTGAGGGTGTGCAGGTCGCGCTGCAGGGCGCTGAGCGAAGACAGCGCGCCCGGCTCGGCTTGCCATTGGGCCAGTGCCTGGCCGGCGCTTTCGAGGATATCCACCGCCTCTTCGAGGAAGATCGACACCATTTCCTCGTCCAGCTCGCGGCCGGGAACCGGCGCAGGCGCCGCCGGCACGGTCTCCTCGACAGGCACCCCGGCCTCTTCGAAGACCGCCCCGGGGAGGGTCGACTCTTGGTCTTCCGGGGGGAAATCGTCGGCGTCGAGGCTCTCCGGATCGATGAACGGAACGGTCTCGGCGGCGGGCGTTTCCAGCAGTTCCTGCAGGGCCGCGACCCGCTCGGGACGAGGCGTCACCTGCAGGCCGGCGGCGACCTGGTCCATCATCCCGATCAATGCTTCGTGGGCCTGGCGGGCTTCCTCGAAGAACGCCGGGCTGACCGCCAGGCGGCCCTGCTCGACGGCCTCATACAGCGTCAGCAAGGCCTGGCAGAGTTCTTCCACCTGCGGCAACTCGGCGTGCTGGGCGCCGCGGCCCAGGGCGCTGAGTTCCTCGCGCAGCGCACTCAGTTCCTGGCGCTCCTGCGGATGCTCGTGCCAGCGCTCGAGCAGGTCCTCGGCGTCCAGCAGGATGTCCATGCCTTCGGCGAGGAAGGCTTCGATCAGCAGCGGATCGCGGCGCTCTCCGGCATCGCTGTAGCGATCGGCCTCGAGCGAGGCGATGCGCTCCTGATGCAGCGCCTCGATCCGCTCCAGCAACGCGACGCTGCCGGGAATCGGATTCAGCGGACGGCGCTCGCCGACCTGCTCCAGGCCGATGCGGAACAGCTGCTCGGCGTCGTGCAGCAGCTCGGCTTCGCGCAGGTCGAAGGCGAGCAGGTTGGACTTGTATTCCTTGACCAGTTTTTCCAGCGGCGTGGCGATCTCGGCGATCGGCAGGATGCCGGCCATGTGCGCGCTGCCCTTGAGGGTATGCAGGGCGCGCTGCAAGGCGTCGGTGACCGGCTGCGGCAGTTCGCGGGCGCAGTCGGCGAGGAAGCCGACCAGGGCCTCCAGGTGGGTCTCCGCCTCGTTGGTGAAGATTTCCAGGAGTTGCGGATCGAGCAGCTCGACGTCGCTCTCCGCCTCGGCGGCGGCCTGCGGCGCGTCGGCCAACGGCAGTGCCGGGGCGCCATCCTCCGGGACCACCGGCTGCTGCGCCTCGACTTCCGGCGGTACGCCACGGTCGTCCGGCGCCGGCGGTTCCGGCAGCGGCTCGCCCCTGGCCAGGGCATGCGCGGTGGCCGCCAGCAGATCGACGTCGTCGCGCTGGCGCTGGGCGTTGGCGGCGAACTCCTCGACCAGCTCCGGCAACAGCGCCACCACCTGGTCGACCACGCTCCGCACCGGCTCGCTGGCGGCGATGCTGCGGTCGAGCACGCGATTGAACAGGTTCTCGATCGACCAGGCCAGTTCGCCGATCACCAGGGCGCGGACCATCCGTCCGCTGCCCTTGAGGGTATGGAAGGCACGGCGCACTTCGGTCAGCGCCTCGCGGTCGTCCTGGTCGGCCTTCCAGGCCGGCAGGTACTGGCCGATGGTCTCCAGGACTTCGCCGGCCTCCTCGATGAAGACCTCGCGCAGTTCCTCGTCCACCGGTTCCTCGTCGGCCGGCGGCGGCAGCAGGCTGACCGGCACGTTCTGTGCCGGCGGGTTGATCGGCTGCACCGGCGCGGCCATCACCTCGGCCAGCGACAGCGCCGGCGCTTCGCTGGCGAGCGCCTCGGCAGCAGGCGGAGTCTCGACCTCGGGCAGTTGCACCTCGGGGAGATCGAGGTCGGAAAGGTCCAGCTCCTCCAGGCTCGAGCCTTCCCAGTCGGACACTTCGACCTCTGCCTCCGGCAAGGCTACATCCAGCGGCAACGGATCGAACGAATCGAGAGCCAGCTCCGGTTCAGCGGGCCCGTCGAAAGGCTCCGGCGCCGGCAACGGTTCCAGGCTTTCCAGCGGCGCGTCGAAGACCAGCGCCGGCTCTTCCAGGCTCGGTTCCAGCGCCTCGCCAGCCCGCGCCGGCTGTGCCAGGTCATCGCCGAGGCCCCACTGCTCCGGCAGCGACCAGTCCGCCAAGGGCGCCGGCTCGGAGGCCGGCGCCGCATCGGCGGGCAGGTCGAGGCCGGAGAGGTCGATCTCGTCGAGGCTGAAGTCTTCCAGGCTGCGGGCAGGCGCCGGGGACGACTGCGACTGGCCGCTCTCCTCGACCACCTCCGGCAACGCCGGCGGTACTTCGCTGGAGCCGTCCAGCGACAGGTCCAGGGCCAGGTCGAGGGAAGCCTCGCCGGCGTCGGGCGCGACTTCGCCCAGGGTCCGGTTGTCGTCGCTGGCCAGCAGCGGGGCATCTTCCGTCGTCGCCTCGGCAGAAGCCGTGTCGGCGGGCGGCTGTAGCGGCGCTTCGGCGGCCTCGGCGATCGCCTCCGGCATCTCCGGCTCGGCAACCGGTGACTCGACGGCACCGGGCTCGGACAGGCTGGGTTCGGCCGGGGCCGACGAATGCGGTTTCAGCGTATAGCCGAGGTTCGCCAGGCTGTCCTCGGCGACGTCGAGGATCAGGTCGCTCTGGCTCTCGTGGTCCTCGCTCAGACGCTCGAGATAGTACTCGACGCTGGTGATGGCGTCGGCCAGGGTATCCAGGCTCTGCCAGTCCGGCACCGCCCTGCGCGCCAGAAGCTGTTCCTGGATGTAGCGGTTGCAGGTTTCCAGCAGGCTCGCGGCGCGCTCCAGCGGGATCATCGCCAGGCCGCCACGGACCTGGGTCAGCAGCTCGGGCACGCGGGCCAGGTGTTCGTGGTTCCACTGCGAGGCGATGAACTCGATGATCGCGTCCTTGGCCTGCTCCAGGCCATTGCGCGCTTCCTTGATGACCAACTGGTGGATCTGCGCCACGTCGGTGGTCGGCAGCCGGCTTTCCTCGCTGTTGCGCTCGTCGCCGGGACCGGCCATGCCGGCCAGGGTCGCTTCGACGTAGAGCAGTGCGCCGGCGACGTCCATCAGGGTCGCGTCGCTCGGCTCGCGGCGGCCCTGGGCCAGGGCATGGACGACGTCGAGCTGGTCGAGGATGACCTTGCGCGGCTGGCCGAAGCCGAGCACCGCCAGGGTGTCGGCGATCTGCTTGAGCGGCGCCAGCAGGGCGTCCAGCTCGGCGGGATGGGCGCGGTCGCTGCGCACGAACAGGTCGAGGCTGTCCTTGATCCGCACCAGCTCCTCGCACAGCGCGCCGACCACCGACCGCATGGCGTCGCGGTCGGGTCCGGCCAGGCGGGCGCGCTCGGCGTCCACCGTCTCGTGGTCGGGCAGCGCCTCGTCGAGGCGGTACTGCTCCTTCAACGCACGGATCCGCGGCGACTGCGACGGCGCCTTGGCCACGTAGAACAGCAGGTTCTTGATCAGTTCGTCCGGCGCGGCCTGGTTCAGCCCGTCGGCGCCCTGCTCGACCAGGCGCTTGAGTTCGCGGTCGAGCTGGCGCAGCAGGGTGCGCACCGAGGCGCTGTTGACCACGCTGCCGTTGGCCAGGCCCTCGACCAGGCCGGAGGCGATGCTCCACAGCGGCCCCAGCGGCGCCTCGCGGCACAGCCCTTCGAGGCGCGCGTAGACGCGCGCCAGGTAGCCGAGACTGGTAGCCACGTCCTGGTTGCGCAGCAGGCCGACCAGGGCCATCTGCTGGGTCTGGCGCAGCTTGCGCAGCAGGCCGCCGAGTTCGTCGGTGCGCAGTTGCGCGATGGCCTCGCCGTCCAGTTGCGGCTGACGCCGCGACAGGTCGGGCGCGAACAGGCTGGTTTCCGAGAGCAGCTTCTCGCCGCGCGCGGCGCGCAGGTCGTTGAGCAGCGGCAGGACCACCATCGGCAGGTCGCGCCGGGCGGTCTGGATCCGGTCGAGGTAGACCGGCAGTTGCAGGATCGCCTGCATCAGCACTTCCAGGGCCTCGCCCTGGTTCGGCACGCGGCCGTCCAGCAACGCCTGGACCAGTTGTTCCATTTCCTCGGCGAGCAGCGCCGCGCCATAGAACTCGACCATCTGCAGGGTGCCCTGCACCTGGTGCACGTAGGTCAGGCAGAACCGCATGCGGGTCGGGTCCTGCGGGTTCTCGACGAACGCTTCCAGCGCCTGGCGCGCCTGCTTCAGGGTTTCGGCGATCTCGCCTTTCACCCATTCCAGAGCGACGTAGTCGTGCCGGTCACCCATAGCCACTCCATTCATGTGCCTGAGTACCCCTTACGGGTAAAGGCCAGGACCCGCTCGTCGGCGACCGGCTCGAGCTCCGGATGGCTCCAGTCGACCACTTCGCCGACCCCGATCACCAGCAAGCCCCCCGGCGCCAGCAGTTCGGCCAGGCGGTTGAGGATCTCGCGCCGTCGCCAGCGACGGAAGTAGATCAGCAGGTTCTGACAAAAAATCACGTCCATGCCGGACCATGGCGCCTTCGCCAGGTCCAGCACATTCAACCGGGCACAGCAGACGCGCCCGGTCAGTATCGTTTTCACGCTGAAGCTGCCATCGGCCTGGCGTTCGCAATAGCGCTCGACCATTTCCGCCGGCAGTTGCTCCAGCTTGCGGGCCGGATAGTTCGCCGCGCGCGCCCGTTGCAGGGCATGCAGGCTGATATCCGTCCCGGTGACGCCGAAAAAATCGCCCCGTTGCCACCCACGCAGCGCCTGCGCCGCGCACATCGCCATCGAGTAGGGTTCCTCGCCGCTGGAGCAGCCGACGCTCCACAACGCCCAGGGCCTGGGCATGCCCTCGCGGCCCAGGCGCTCGCCCAGGTAGCGCTCGAGCAGCTCGAAAGACGGGGGATGGCGGAAGAAACGGGTTTCCTGGACGGTCAGGCGGTCCAGCAGGATCGCCCACTCCACCGCGCCACGCGGACCGTCGGTCACCTGGCGGTAGTAGCTGTGGTAGTCGCCGATGCCCAGTTCACGCATGCGCGCGGTCAGGCTGGTCTGCAGGAACGTCCGGCGCTGCTCGTTGAGCACCACGCCGGTGCGGTTCTCCAGCAGCACCTGCCAGTCGCGGAACTCCGCTGCCGACATGTCGGCCAGCGGCTGCAGTGACCAGACGCCGTTCGCCTGCATGCCGTGTCCCTCGTCCAAGGTGTCGACGCGGCGCCCGCCAGGCGGCCGCCACGCCTATGCTCAGGCCTGCTCCACGCCCTCCGGCAGCTTGAAGCCGGATACCGAGTTGCGCATCTCGCTCGCCATCTTCGCCAGGTTGCCGATGCTCCGCGCGGTGGCGGTGGTACCGGCGGAGGTCTGCGAGGTGATCTCCTGAATGACGTTCATGGTGTTGGAAATGTGGCCGGCCGACGATGCCTGCTGACGGGCGGCGTTGGAGATGTTCTGGATCAGCGCCGCGAGGGTCTTGGATACCTTCTCGATCTCCTCCAGGGCCACACCGGCGTCCTGGGCCAGGCGCGCGCCGCGGACCACCTCGGAGGTGGTCTGCTCCATCGAGATCACCGCTTCGTTGGTGTCGGTCTGGATGGTCTTCACCAGCGCCTCGATCTGCTTGGTCGCCGCCGAGGAACGTTCCGCCAGACGCTGTACCTCGTCCGCCACCACGGCGAAGCCGCGGCCCGCGTCCCCCGCCATCGACGCCTGGATCGCGGCGTTCAGGGCGAGGATGTTGGTCTGGTCGGCAATGTCGTTGATCAGGCTGACGATGTCGCCGATCTCCTGGGACGATTCGCCGAGGCGCTTGATCCGCTTCGAGGTGTCCTGGATCTGCTCGCGGATGTTGTCCATCCCGGTGATGGTGTTGTGCACCACCTCGTTGCCCTTGTTGGCGATGGCTACCGAACGCTCCGCTACCGCCGAGGATTCCGAGGCGTTCGCCGATACCTGGTCGATCGACACCGCCATTTCGTTGATCGCCGCCGAGGCGCCGGCGATTTCCTGCGCCTGGTGCTCGGAAGCTTCGGCCAGGTGCATCGCGGTGGACTGGGTTTCCTGGGCCGCGGCAGCCACCTGCACGGCGGTCTGGTTGATGGTTTCCACCAGCTCGCGAAGCTGGTCGATGGAGTAGTTGATCGAGTCGGCGATGGCGCCGGTGAAGTCCTCGGTCACGGTCGCGGCCACGGTCAGGTCACCGTCGGCGAGGTCGGCGATCTCATCGAGCAGACGCAGGATCGCGGCCTGGTTGCGGTCGTTCTTCTCGGCGGTCTCGGCCAGCCGGCGGTTGGTCTCGCGCACCATCACCAGACCGATCAGGATGATCGAGGCCAGGGCCAGGGCACCCAGCACGTAACCGGCGAACAGGTTGATGCTGCGTCCGCCGGCCAGGTTCTCGAAGCCGTCGGCCAGTCGCGAGGCCTTGTCCAGCAGGGTCTGCGAAACGCTGAAGATGTGGTTCGCCGCTTCCCGGACCTGGAACAGGTCGGGCGAGGTTTCGAGGATCTCGTCCACCGAGCCGGAGACGAACTCGAACAGCTCGGCGATCTCGTTCAGGCGGTCCACCGCCTCGGCGTTGGTCACCTTGGAGATGCTCATCGCCGCATTGCCTTCCTGCATGCCCTTCAGTACGCGGCCGAACAGGCTGGCGTCGCGACCGAAGCTGTCGGCGGCCTGCACCGAGTTCTCGTCGCCGGCCAGCACCTTGTTCACCGAGCCGAGGATACGTTCGGCCAGCAGCGACTGACGCTGGGCGACCGCGACCTGGTCGGCCGGGGCGCCGTTCTCCAGCAGGATGTCGACCACCTCCTCGTACTCCACCTGCAGCTGCGGGATGGTTTCGGCGAGGGTCGAGGCCACCTGGTGCAGGGACAGTACGGTCTGTTCGCTGGCGAGGATCGAGTCGGCGTTCTTGCGCAGGCCGTCCCAGTCCTGCTGCACCACGTCCATCTGCGGCTTCACCGCTTCCGGACTGGGCGGCAGCGAGGTGCTTTCGTCACCGTTGACCAGGATGTTCCAGCGCTTCTCGAAGTCGTTGCGCGCGTCCTTCAGGAGCTTGAACGCCTCGCCCTTGCCCGCCGCTGCTTCGGTGGCGTTCTTCGCGATCCGCTGCGACAGGACGCGCAGTTCACCGGCATGGCCGATGTACTGCTTGTCATGGTTCGACTGGGTGTTGAGGTAGGCAAAGTTGGCGAACAGCAACACGATCGAGACGATGAGGACGATGAACAGCCCCGCGATCACCGAGCTGCTGCGCATGCCCGCGAAAAGATTGCCTGCGTTGATTTTCTTCATATTTGGCCCCCGCCCGGACCGACCACGATTACGATTTCCATGTCACGACACGGGCCGGCAGAACCGGCCCAACCGGTGAAGCTGTTTATATGGCGACGTCGAGGAAGCCCTGGTGTTGCGCCAGCGCATGCGGGCTGAACACCAGCCACGGCTGCTCTCGATGGAAGACGCCATGAATGAAGGGTTGCAGTGCCGCTTCTAGCGGCGGCAGCTGTTCGCTGAAGGTGTCCACCGGGAAGTGCTGCATGCCGAACACCTCATCGACGATGAGGCCGGCGAACACGTCCAGGTGCTCCACCACCAGCACCCGCCGCTGCTTGCGCAAGGGCGACAGTTCGGTGCCGAGGAACCCGCAGAGGTCCATGATCGGCAACAGGCGGCCACGCACGTTGGCCACTCCCCTGACCCAGGTCTTCACGCCCGGCAGCTGGGTGTAGCGCGGCTCGTGCAGGACTTCGCCGACCTCGCCCATCGGCGCGACGAAGAACCGGCCGCCCATGCGGAAGCCGATCCCGCTCCAGCTCTGCACCGCCTCCTGCTGCGCCGGCAGGCCGGCGGCCAGGCGTCGGCAGCGCTGGTCGATGTCGACGAGGAGTTGGAAGGGGGTCTGAACGTCCGACATGCGGGGCCTGGTCTTTCCGGGTCAGGATGAGCGATGCGCTGCGGCGGGCTCAGCCCGCCAGCACCGCATTGATGGTTTTCAGCAGCGTCTCTTCGTCCACCGGCTTGGTCAGGTAGTCGCGCGCGCCCTGGCGCTTGCCCCAGACCTTGTCGGTCTCCTGATCCTTGGTGGTGACGATGATCACCGGAATGGCGCTGGTCTCGGCGTCCTTGGTCAGCTGGCGGGTCGCCTGGAACCCGTTGAGGCCGGGCATGACGATATCCATCAGGACCACGTCGGGCTTTTCCTGGCGCGCCAGGGCGACGCCGTCGCCGCCGTTCTCGGCCTTGAGTACCTGGTGGCCATGCTTTTCCAGCATGGCGGTCAGCTTGTACATCTCGGTCGGAGAGTCATCAACAATCAAAATACGAGCCATGGGATCCCCATCACAAAATAAGCATCAACGGCCATGCGGCCGGATATCAGGAAGCGGCGTCCAGCGGAGTGAAGCTGGGTACGTGTGCCTTGATCGCGCCCAGCAGTTCTTCCTTGCTGAACGGCTTGGTGAGGTACTGGTCGGAGCCGACGATGCGCCCCTTGGCCTTGTCGAACAGGCCGTCCTTGGAGGACAGCATGATCACCGGGGTGGACTTGAACGCACTGTTGTTCTTGATCAGGGCGCAGGTCTGGTAGCCATCCAGGCGCGGCATCATGATGTCGACGAAGATGATGTTCGGGTGGGTATCGGCGATCTTCGCCAGGGCATCGAAGCCGTCGATCGCCGTGATCACGTCGCAACCGACCTTCTTAAGCAGCGTTTCGGCGGTGCGACGAATCGTTTTCGAATCGTCGATCACCATCACTTTCAAACCGTCGGATTGCTGTTCCATGTTCGCCCTATATCGACTCGGTGAATCATTCTTCTGTGTTTTCTTCAGTGCGCTAACGCCCTGTCACCGACGGGCTGCGACCCAATCGCGGGCCTTTTTAGCACACTCGACGCAACTCTAGCCATAATGCCCGGAACAGGCCGGCTTTTTCCTTGACCAAGCGCAAACGGGGCGCCAACCTGAGCGTCAAACCCGCTTGCCACGCGGCCTCCCCGCCGCGACCGGACAACTCACCCCCTTTCGGAGGAACCCCCATGAGCGTACGCCTCGGGATCGTCATGGACCCCATCGCGCGCATCAACTTCAAGAAGGACAGCTCGCTCGCCATGCTGCTGGCGGCCCAGGCCCGCGGCTGGTCGCTGTTCTACATGGAACAGCAGGACCTTTACCAGAAGGCCGGTGTCGCCCGTGGCCGCATGCGCCCGCTGAAGGTCTTCAACGATGCCTCCCGCTGGTTCGAACTGGAAGCGGAAAGCGACCAGCCGCTGCACGAACTGGACGTGATCCTGATGCGCAAGGACCCGCCCTTCGATAACGAATTCGTCTATTCGACCTACCTGCTGGAGCAGGCCGAGCGCGCCGGCGCCCTGGTGGTGAACCGTCCGCAGAGCCTGCGCGACTGCAACGAGAAGTTCTTCGCCACGCAGTTCACCCAGTGCACCCCGCCGACGATGGTCAGCCGTCGATCCGATATTCTGCGCGAGTTTGCCGCGGAGCATCGTGACATCATTCTCAAACCCCTGGACGGAATGGGCGGTTCGTCGATATTTCGGCATCGCGAGGGCGACCCGAACCTCTCGGTGATCCTCGAGACCCTCACCCGGCATGGCAGCCAGCAGATCATGGCGCAGCGCTACCTGCCGGAAATCAAGGATGGCGACAAGCGCATCCTGATGATCGACGGCGAAGCGGTGCCCTACTGCCTGGCACGCATCCCGGCCCAGGGCGAGACCCGCGGCAACCTCGCCGCCGGCGGCCGCGGCGTGGCCCAGCCGCTGAGCGAGCGCGACCGCTGGATCGCCGCCGAGGTCGGCCCGCACCTGCGCGAGCGCGGCCTGCTGTTCGTCGGCCTCGACGTGATCGGCGACTATCTGACGGAAATCAACGTCACCAGCCCGACCTGCATCCGCGAAATCGACCAGGCCTTCGACACCCGCATCGGCGACAAGCTGATGGATGCCATCGCCGCCCAGTTGGCTGCCCGCTGAGCCGGTGGGCGGGCCCCGGCCCGCCCGCCTCCGCCCGCTCGATGCGCCACGGCGAGCGACCGCGTGTCCAAGGCGCGGAGTGCGTCATAGACTTTTGCGCCCCCCATCGGCAGACTTCGCCCCACGCCAGCCACCACGATCCGCAATGAACACCGCCGTCCTCAAGTCCCCCTCCGCCGTTGTCGGCGTCCGCCCGGCGGACCGTTTGGGCTTCACCCTGTTCATCGCCGCCATCCTGCACGTCGCCCTGATCCTCGGGGTGGGCTTCTCCATGCCCGCGCCGAGCCAGATCAGCAAGACCCTGGAAATCACCCTGGCCACCTTCAAGAGCGACAAGACGCCGGAGAAGGCCGACTATCTCGCGCAGATGAACCAGCAGGGCAGCGGCACCCTGGAGCACAAGGCCGCGCCGAAGACCACCGAGGTCGCGCCGTTCCAGGACAACCAGGTGAAGAAGGTGGCGCCGCCGGCCACGCCGAAGCAGGCCAGGAGCGAAGAGGCGCCCAAGGCCGCGGTGACCACCACCCGCCAGCGCCAGCAGAAGGCCCCGAGCAAGACCCAGGCACAGAAGGCCGAGCAGGTCGCCAAGCCGGCGCCGCAGTTCGACTCGTCCCAGCTGTCGGCGGAAATCGCCAGCCTCGAGGCCGACCTGGCCAAGGAACAGCAGGCCTATGCCAAGCGCCCGCGCATCCATCGCCTGAGCGCCGCCTCGACCATGCGCGACAAGGGTGCCTGGTACAAGGAGGACTGGCGCAAGAAGATCGAGCGCATCGGCAATCTCAACTACCCCGACGAGGCGCGCCGGCAGAAGCTCTACGGCAGCCTGCGGCTGCTGGTGTCGATCAACCGCGACGGGACCATCTATGAGGTGCAGGTGCTGGAGTCCTCCGGCGAACCGATCCTCGACCAGGCCGCCCAGCGCATCGTCCGCCTGGCCGCGCCCTACGCGCCATTCAGCGGCGACCTGGCCGACATCGACCGGCTGGAAATCATCCGTACCTGGCGTTTCGAGCGCGGCGACCGACTGTCCAGCAAGTAGCGCGGGCAAGACTGGCTTTCTCGCGTCCGAAGCAGGACACTAGCGGCCATGAAACAGAGCAGCCCAACCTATCTCAAGCATCATTTCCTGATCGCCATGCCGCACATGGCCGACCCCAATTTCGCCCAGACCGTGACCTACCTGGTCGAACACAACGAGCAGGGCGCCATGGGCCTGGTGATCAACCGCCCCAGCGGCCTCAACCTGGCCGAAGTCCTCGAGCAGCTCAAGCCGGACGCCCTGCCGCCGGCGCGCTGCCAGCACATCGAGATCTACAACGGCGGCCCGGTGCAGACCGACCGGGGGTTCGTCCTCCACCCCAGCGGCCTGGCGTACCAGTCGACCCTGGAACTGGGCGAGCTGGCGATGTCCACCTCGCAGGACGTGCTGTTCGCCATCGCCGCCGGCACCGGCCCGGAGAAGAGCCTGATCAGCCTCGGCTACGCCGGCTGGGAAGCCGGCCAGCTGGAGGCGGAACTCAGCGACAACGCCTGGCTGACCTGCCCGGCGGAGCCGGCGATCCTCTTCGACCTGCCCGCCGAGGAACGCCTCAGTGCCGCTGCCGCGTGCCTGGGGGTCAACCTCAGCCTGCTCACCGCCCAGGCCGGACACGCCTGATGGCCGCCGACAAGCCGCTGCGCCTGCTGCTGGGCTTCGACTACGGCACCCGACAGATCGGTGTCGCCGTCGGCCAGGCGATCACCGGCCAGGCTCGCGAGCTGTGCGTGCTGAAGGCGCAGAACGGGGTACCGGACTGGAACCGCGTGGAAGCCCTGATCAAGGAATGGCAGCCGGACGCCATCGTCGTCGGCCTGCCGCTGAACATGGACGGCAGCCCCAGTGAAATGAGCGAGCGCGCCGAGAAGTTCGGCCGCCGCCTCAACGGCCGCTTCAATCTGCCGGTGTTTACCCACGACGAGCGCCTGACCACCTACGCCGCCAAAGGCGAACGCCTGGCCCAGGGCCAGCGCGACGGCTACCGCGAGCGTCCGGTCGACGCCCTGGCCGCCGCCCTGCTGCTGGAAGGCTGGCTGGCCGAACAGCCGAATTGACCCACGGCAGCCGGCGCCGCGCCGACCGCCGCTAAGCTTGCGCCACCGCGGGCGCCCTCCGCCCCGGCGGCCATCCCATCGATGTCAGCGAGGAGCCACCATGAGCCTACCCAACCCCGCCGAACTGCTGCCGCGCATGGCCAGCGACCTGCGCGCCCATCTCGCCGAGCGTGGCATCGAGCGGCCACGCTACGTCGGCATCCACACCGGCGGTATCTGGGTCGCCGAGGCCCTGCTGAAGGCGCTGGGCAACGAAGAACCGCTGGGCACCCTCGACGTCTCCTTCTACCGCGACGACTTCACCCGGAACGGCCTGCACCCGCAGGTCCGACCGTCGGCGCTGCCGTTCGAGATCGACGGCCAGCACCTGGTCCTGGTGGACGACGTGCTGATGAGCGGCCGGACCATCCGCGCCGCGCTCAACGAACTGTTCGACTACGGACGCCCGGCCAGCGTGACCCTGGTCTGCCTGCTCGACCTGAATGCCCGCGAACTGCCGATCCGCCCCGACGTGGTCGGCCAGACCCTGTCCCTGGGCCGCGATGAACGGGTAAAATTGGTCGGTCCCGCACCGCTCGCCCTCGAGCGCAAGGTCCTCTCCCCCGCTTCCTGATCCTCTTCACTAGGGCCTGCCCCATGCCGACAGACGCCAAGCGCCCGCTGCAGCTCAACGACCAGGGCCAGCTGCGCCACTTCATCTCGCTCGACGGATTGCCCCGCGAGCTACTCACCGAAATCCTCGACACCGCCGACTCCTTCCTGGAAGTCGGCGCCCGCGCGGTGAAGAAGGTCCCGCTGCTGCGCGGCAAGACCGTTTGCAACGTATTCTTCGAGAACTCCACGCGCACCCGCACCACCTTCGAGCTGGCCGCCCAGCGGCTGTCGGCCGACGTGATCAGCCTGAACGTATCGACCTCCTCCACCAGCAAGGGCGAGACGCTCACCGACACCCTGCGCAACCTGGAGGCGATGGCCGCCGACATGTTCGTGGTGCGCCACAGCGACTCGGGCGCGGCGCACTTCATCGCCGAGCACGTCAGCCCCAACGTGGCGGTGATCAACGGCGGCGACGGCCGCCACGCGCACCCCACCCAGGGGATGCTCGACATGCTGACCATCCGCCGGCACAAAGGGAACTTCGAGCAGCTATCGGTGGCGATCGTCGGCGATATCCTGCATTCACGGGTGGCCCGCTCGAACATGCTGGCGCTCAAGACCCTGGGTTGCCCGGACATCCGCGTGATCGCTCCGCGCACCCTGCTGCCGGTCGGCCTGGAAGAACAGTACGGCGTGCGCGTCTTCACCAACGCCGACGAAGGCCTGAAGGACGTCGACGTGGTGATCATGCTGCGCCTGCAACGCGAGCGCATGCAGGGTGGCCTGCTGCCCAGCGAGGGCGAGTTCTTCAGGCTCTACGGCCTGACCGAGAAGCGCCTGAAGCTGGCCAGGCCGGATGCCATCGTCATGCACCCGGGGCCGATCAACCGTGGCGTGGAGATCGAATCGGCGGTGGCCGACGGGGCCCAGTCGGTGATCCTCAACCAGGTCACCTATGGCATCGCCATCCGCATGGCGGTGCTGTCCATGGCCATGAGCGGCCAGAACACCCAACGCCAGCTGGAACAGGAGGACGCCGAATGACCATCAGTATCCGAGGCGCCCGCGTCATCGACCCGGCCAGCGGCCTGGACCAGGTCGGCGATCTCCACATCGAGGCCGGCAGGATCGTCGCCATCGGCACCGCGCCGGCCGGCTTCAGCGCCCAGAAGACCCTCGACGGCGCCGGCCTGGTGGCTGCGCCTGGACTGGTCGACCTCAGCGTCGCCCTGCGCGAGCCGGGCTACGGACGCAAGGGCAACGTCGAAAGCGAGACCCGCGCCGCCGCCGCCGGCGGCACCACCAGCCTGTGCTGCCCGCCCTACACCCGGCCGGTGCTGGACACCCCGGCGGTGGCCGAACTGATCCTCGACCGCGCCCGCGAGGCCGGCAACGCCAAGGTCTACCCCATCGGCGCGCTGACCCGCGGCTTCGGCGGCGAGCAGCTGTCGGAACTGGTGGCGCTGCGCGACACCGGTTGCGTGGCCTTCACCAATGGCCTGCATGGCTTCGCCAGCAACCGCATCCTGCGCCGCGCGCTGGAGTACGCGGCGACCTTCGACCTGACGGTGATCTTCACCTCGCAGGATCCCGATCTCGCCGAAGGCGGGCTCGCCCACGAAGGTCCGACCGCCAGTTTCCTCGGCCTCGCCGGGATCCCGGAAACCGCCGAGACCGTGGCCCTGGCCCGCAACCTGCTGCTGGTGGAACAGAGCGGCGTGCGCGCGCACTTCAGCCAGCTGACCAGCGCCCGCGGCATCGAGCTCGTCGCCCAGGCCCAGGCCCGCGGCCTGCCGGTGACCTGCGACGTGGCGCTGTACCAGTTGATCCTCACCGACGAAGCGCTGGTGGGGTTCTCCAGCCTCTACCACGTGCAACCACCGCTGCGTACCAGGGCCGACCGCGAAGCCCTGCGCGAGGCGGTGAAGAGCGGCGTGGTACAAGCCATCGCCAGCCACCACCAGCCCCACGAGGCGGACGCCAAGAATGCGCCGTTCGCCGCCACCGAGCCGGGCATCAGCGGCGCCGAACTGCTTCTGCCGCTGGCGATGACGCTGGTCCAGGACGGCCTGCTCGACCTGCCGACCCTGCTCGCCCGCCTCGCCCACGGCCCGGCCCAGGCGCTGCGCCTGCCCGCCGGGCGCCTGGCGGTCGGCCAGACGGCCGACCTGGTGTTGTTCGACCCGCAGGGCTCGACCCTGGCCGGCGAAAGCTGGTACTCGAAGGGGCAGAACAGCCCGTTCATCGGTCACTGCCTGCCGGGGCGGGTGCGCTACACCCTGGTGGACGGGCACCTGACCCACGAGGGTTGATCCCTGCCAGCATGAAAAAGCCCGCCATCCGGCGGGCTTTTTCATTTTCGCGTTCGCGATTGCGGAGGCCTATCCGTTGCCGGGGCGGGCACCCTCTCCCGGACGGGAGGGGCGACGATCTGCAGCAGGAGGCAGAGCCTCTGCCACCAACCCGCCTCAACGGTAGGGCGAACAACGCGGAGCGTTAGCCGCCGGGGCATACTCGCCGGGAACAGCCGATGGCCGGCAGCCGCGCCGGTCGGTCCCTTTCCCGTCAGGGAGAGGGCGGCGGGGCGAATGGACATCGGACATCGTCCGGCTTGTCCGCCGCCGCTCCCTGCGGAGCCTCAGATCTTCGCCAGCGCCTGCGCCAGGTCGGCCTGCAGGTCCTCCAGCGCCTCGACGCCCACCGACAGGCGGATCAGCGAGTCACCGATGCCCAGTTCGGCGCGGGTTTCCGCCGGGATGCTGGCGTGGGTCATGATCGCCGGATGCTCGATCAGGCTTTCCACCCCGCCCAGGCTCTCCGCCAGGGAGAAGATCCGCACGTTCTCCAGGAACCGCCGGGCGCCGGCCAGGTCGCAGCGCAGGTCGAGGGAGATCATCCCGCCGAAACCACGCATCTGCCGTTTCGCCAGCTCATGCTGCGGGTGCGAAGCCAGCCCGGGATAGTACACCCGCGCCACCTGCGGCTGACGCTCCAGCCACTGGGCCAGGGCCAGGGCATTGCTGCAGTGACGCTCCATGCGCAGCGCCAGGGTCTTCACCCCGCGCAGGGTGAGGAAGGCGTCGAACGGCCCGGAGATGGCGCCCACCGAGTTCTGCAGGAAGCCCAGGCGTTCGCGCAGGTCCGGGTTGTCGCCAACGATGGCGATGCCGCCGATCACGTCGGAGTGGCCGTTCAGGTACTTGGTGGTGGAGTGCACCACCACGTCGAAGCCCAGCTCCAGGGGACGCTGGATATAGGGACTGGCGAAGGTGTTGTCGGCCACGCTGATGATGCCGCGGGCGCGGCAGAGCTGGGCGATGGCGCGCAGGTCGGTGAGGCGCAGCAGCGGATTGCTCGGGGTTTCCACCCAGACCATGCGGGTTTCCGGGGTCAGCGCGGCCTCGAAGGCCGACAGGTCGGTCGGATCGACGAAGCTGAAGCGATGCCCGGCGCTGCGCCGGCGGACCCGCTCGAACAGGCGGAAGGTGCCGCCGTAGAGGTCATTGCCGGAAACGATGTGGGAGCCGGCGTCGAGCAGTTCCAGCACCGAGGAGATCGCCGCCAGGCCGGAGGCGAAGGCGAACGCCTGGGCGCCGCCTTCGAGGTCGGCGACGCAGCGCTCCAGGGCCCAGCGCGTCGGGTTGTGCGAGCGGCCGTAGTCGAGCCCCTTGTGCACCCCGGGGCTTTCCTGGATGTAGGTGGAGTTGGCGTAGATCGGCGGCATGATCGCGCCGGTCGAGGGATCGGGGGCCTGCCCGGCGTGGATGACCCGGGTCGCGAAGGCCTGGGCCGGGGCGTCGGGGTTCTGGTCGTGCTGGCTCATGTGAGCTTTCTCCGCAAATGGTTCAACAGGTCGAAACGGGTGATCAGGCCGTGGAAGCCGCTGGCGTCGGCGACGATCGCCACCAGGCCGCGGTCGAGGACCGCCTGCAGCTCGCCCAGGCTGGCGCCGGGAGCCAGGGTCTCCGGCGCGGCGTTCATCGCGCTGCTTACCGCATCGCGGAAGCGCGGCGCATCGGCGTGCACGCCGAGCAGGATATCCGACTCGTCGATCACGCCGACCAGTTTTCCGTTGTCCAGCACCGGCAATTGCGAAACGTCGGCCAGGCGCATGCGCTGGAAGGCGGTGAGCAAGGTGTCGTCCGGGCCGACGCTGATCACCCGGCCCTCCTCGAAGCGCCGCGCGATGATGTCGCGCAGGTCGCCATAATGCTTGCGCTGGAGCAGACCCTGGTCGGTCATCCACTGGTCGTTGTAGATCTTCGACAGGTAGCGGGTACCGGTATCGCAGACGAAGCTGACCACCCGCTTCGGCTCCGTCTGCTCGCGGCAGTAGCGCAGCGCCGCGGCCAGCAGGGTGCCGGTGGAGGAGCCGCCGGGGATGCCCTCGACCCGCAGCAGCTCGCGGGCCATGGCGAAGCTTTCCTCGTCGCCGATGGAATAGGCGTGGCGCACGCTGGAAAGATCGGCGATGGCCGGCACGAAGTCTTCACCGATGCCTTCCACCGCCCAGGAGCCGGGCGTTCCCAAGGTCCCGGAGCGCGAGTACTCGGCCATGATCGAGCCCTGCGGATCGGCGAGGACCATCTCCAGATCCGGCTGGACCTTCTGGAAGAACCGGGTCAGCCCGGTCAGGGTGCCGGAAGAGCCGACGCCGACGACGACGGCGTCGAGGTCGTGGCCGGTCTGCGCCCAGAGCTCCGGGCCGGTGCCGCACTCGTGGGCCAGCGGGTTGGCCGGGTTGTTGAACTGGTCGGCGAAGAAGGCCCCGGGAATGTCCTGCGCCAGGCGCGCGGCAACGTCCTGGTAGTACTCCGGATGGCCCTTGCCGACGTCCGAGCGGGTGATGTGCACCTCGGCGCCCATGGCGCGCAGGTGCAGGACCTTCTCGGTGGACATCTTGTCCGGCACCACCAGCACCACCCGGTAGCCCTTGGCGCGGCCGACCAGGGCCAGGCCGAGGCCGGTGTTGCCGGCGGTGGCCTCGACGATGGTGCCGCCGGGCCGCAGGCGACCGTCGCGTTCGGCGGCCTCGATCATGGCGACGCCGATGCGGTCCTTGATGGAGCCGCCGGGGTTCTGCGATTCGAGCTTGAGGAACAGGGTGCAGGGGCCGGTATCGAAGCGCGTCACGCGAACCAGCGGGGTATTGCCGATCAGGTCGAGCACGGCGGGGCGTGAGTCGGAAGTCATCTCTTCTCCTATCGGTGTTTCCGTACGGAGCGATACGGTGCGCGGCCTCGTGAGCCATTGCACCTATCCGTTCTGGGGCCTGCAGACCATAGGGGCTGGCGCGCGCGGGCGCCAATAACCTACAGGTAGAACGTTAGAACCTTTGGTTCCTTGCGGCCCCCGGAAGGATTCCCGCCGACCGCCGCGACGCCCATGAAAAAGCCCGCCGGATGGCGGGCTTTCTCGCGACTGGCGACGGAGCTCAGATGCGCTGCGGCCCGTTGCGCTCGGACACCTGTCCGTTGAGGGTCCAGAAATCGTAGAGCACGCCGAGGAAGAACAGGCCGCCAGTGAACAGGTAGATGATCCCGGTGATCCACTTGCCCATGTACATCCGGTGCACACCCAGTGCGCCGAGGAAGGTGAGCAGGATCCAGGCCACGTTGTAGTCCAGGTTGCCGCCCTGGAATCGGTGGTCGGCCTCGCGGTCCATCGATGGAATGAGGAACAGGTCGACGATCCAGCCAATGAAGAACAGGCCGAAGGTGAAGAACCAGATGGTCCCGGTGATCGGCTTGCCGTAATAGAAGCGGTGCGAACCGGTGAAACCGAAGATCCACAGCAGATAGCCAATGGCCTTGCTGTGGGTGTCGTGCTGCTGCGTCATGCGTCCCCCTTGTTCCATGCGGCGCCTGCGGCCGCGTCTGAGCCGCAGGGTAGCGGAGCGGCGGACGCCGCGCCAGAGCGTGCCGGCGCATGACAGTTTTGCAATTGCCTATCCTGTAGGCTGGTTCTGCCGCAACCGCCCCAGGAGCCGCCATGAGCGCCGGACACGAGCACAGTTTCGCCCAGACCAACGAAACCCGCCTGAAATGGGCCCTTTTGCTGACCGGCAGCTTCCTCGTCGCCGAGGTCGTCGGCGGCATCCTCACCGGCAGCCTGGCGCTGATCTCCGACGCCGCGCACATGCTCACCGACGCCATGGCCCTGGTCATCGCCCTGGCCGCGATCAACATCGCCAAGCGCCCGACCAACGATCGCCTGACCTACGGCTACCACCGCTTCGAGATACTCGCCGCGGCGTTCAATGCGATCCTGCTGTTCGGCGTGGCCTTCTATATCCTCTACGCGGCCTACGAGCGGCTCAGCCAGCCGGCGGAGATCCAGTCCGTCGGCATGCTGGTGATCGCCGTCCTCGGCCTGCTGGTGAACCTGGCCAGCATGCGCCTGCTGGCACCGGCCCAGGGCAACAGCCTGAACGTCAAGGGCGCCTACCTGGAAGTCTGGAGCGACATGCTCGGCTCGCTGGGGGTGATCGTCGCCGCGATCGTCATCCGCGTCACCGGCTGGGCCTGGGTCGACTCGCTGGTGGCGGTGCTGATCGGCTTCTGGGTCCTGCCACGCACCTGGATTCTGCTGCGTGAAAGCCTGCACGTGCTGCTCGAAGGGGTGCCGAAGGAAATCCAGCTGGCCGAGCTGCGCGAGGCGCTGCTGGGGATTCCCGGCGTGACCGGGCTGCACGACCTCCACGTGTGGTCGATCACCAGCGGCAAGATCAGCCTGACCAGCCACCTGGTCTACGATCCCAACCAGGTCGACGCCGAGGCGCTGCTGGGAACGGTGAAGGCGCTGCTGCACGACCGCTACGAGATCGAACACAGCACCCTGCAACTGGAAACCTCGGCCTGCGCCCAGGCCGAGGAACCACTGGCCTACTGAGCGCGGTTCAGCGGAAGCGCCGACCGGCCGGGTCGTCGTCGGTGATCTCCAGGCTCAGGCCCTGGGTCATGCTCGACAGATGGTCGGCGTCGCTTTCCGAACCGAGCTTGATCATCAGTCGCAGGTCGTTGGCCGAGTCGGCGTGGGCCAGGGCGTCCTCGTAGGTGATCTCGCCCTGGGTGTAGAGCTGGTATAGCGCCTGGTCGAAGGTCTGCATGCCTTGCTCGGTGGAGCGCTTCATCAGCGGCTTGAGCTCGTGCACCTCGCCCTTGCGGATCAGGTCGGCGGCCAGCGGGGTGTTCAGCAGTACCTCGATCACCGCCCGCCGCCCCTTGCCGTCGGGGGTCGGCACCAGTTGCTGGGCGACGATCGCCTTGAGGTTCAGCGACAGGTCCATCCACACCTGGCCATGACGGTCGGCCGGGAAGAAGTGGATGATCCGCTCCAGCGCCTGGTTGGCGTTGTTCGCGTGCAACGTCGCCAGGCACAGGTGGCCGGTCTCGGCGAAGGCCACGGCGTGGTCCATGGTCTCCCGCGAGCGCACCTCGCCGATCATGATCACGTCCGGTGCCTGGCGCAGGGTGTTCTTCAGCGCCACCTCGAAGGAGTCGGTATCCAGCCCCACCTCGCGCTGGGTGACGATGCAGCCCTGGTGCTGGTGGATGTATTCGATCGGGTCCTCGATGGAGATGATGTGCCCGGTGGAGTTCTTGTTGCGGTAGCCGATCATCGCCGCCAGCGAAGTGGACTTGCCGGTGCCGGTGGCGCCGACGAAGATCACCAGGCCGCGCTTGGTCAGCGCCAGCTTCTTGAGGATTTCCGGGAGCTTCAGCTCGTCCAGGGTGGGAATGTTGGTCTCGATCCGGCGCAGCACCATGCCCACCAGGTTGCGCTGGTAGAAGGCGCTGACCCGGAAGCGGCCGATGCCGCGGGCGCTGATGGCGAAGTTGCACTCGTGGTTCTCGGCGAAATCGCGGCGCTGCTGCTCGTTCATCACGCCGAGCACGGTCTCGCGGGTCTGCTCCGGCGACAGCGGGGTCTTGGTCACCGGCATCACCCGACCGTTGACCTTCATCGACGGCGGCACGCCGGCGGTGATGAACAGGTCGGAGCCGCCTTTCTCCACCATCAGGCGCAGCAGCTTTTCGAATTCCATGATGTTCTCGCTCACTCAGGGGCGCGCCGCGACGGCGAACCGGATGCCGGCGGGCGCCCCCGGGGAGGCGCTCGCCGACAAGGATTTGGCTGGGAATGCGCTACGGTACCGTTCTCCCGTCCTTGAATCCTAGACGCAGTTCCGGGATTCGGGCGAAGCGCGGCGGAACGGCGCCGGGATCAGAAGTTTTCCGGGATCTTCGCCTTCTCGCGGGCGTTCTCGCGGCTGATCAGGCCCTTGGCGACCAGGCCCTTGAGGCACATGTCGAGGGTCTGCATACCCAGCGAGCCGCCGGTCTGGATCGCCGAATACATCTGCGCGACCTTGTCCTCGCGGATCAGGTTGCGGATCGCCGGGGTGCCGATCATGATCTCGTGGGCCGCCACCCGGCCGCCGCCGATCTTCTTGATCAGGGTCTGCGAGATCACCGATTGCAGCGACTCGGAGAGCATCGAGCGGACCATGGCCTTTTCCTCGGCCGGGAACACGTCGACCACCCGGTCGATGGTCTTCGCCGCCGAGGTGGTATGCAGGGTGCCGAATACCAGGTGGCCGGTCTCCGCCGCGGTCAGGGCCAGGCGGATGGTCTCCAGGTCGCGCATCTCGCCGACCAGGATGATGTCCGGGTCCTCCCGCAGCGCCGAGCGCAGCGCCTCGCTGAAGCCGAGGGTGTCGCGATGCACCTCGCGCTGGTTGACCAGGCATTTCTTCGACTCGTGGACGAATTCGATCGGGTCCTCGATGGTGAGGATATGGTGGTACTTGGTGTTGTTCAGGTAGTCGAGCATCGCCGCCAGGGTGGTGGACTTGCCCGAGCCGGTCGGCCCGGTGACCAGCACCAGCCCGCGCGGCACGTCTGAAACACGTTTGAACACTTCTCCCATGCCAAGCTCCTCCATGGTCAGTACCTTGGAGGGAATGGTCCGGAATACCGCGCCGGCGCCCCGGTTCTGGTTGAAGGCGTTGACCCGGAAACGCGCGACGCCCGGCACCTCGAAGGAGAAGTCGGTCTCGAGGAATTCCTCGAAGTCCTTGCGCTGCTTGTCGTTCATGATGTCGTAGATCAACGCGTGCACCTGCTTGTGCTCCAGCGGCGGCAGGTTGATCCGGCGCACATCGCCATCCACCCGGATCATGGGCGGCAGGCCGGCGGAGAGATGCAGGTCCGAAGCGCCCTGTTTGGCACTGAAGGCGAGCAGCTCGGTAATATCCATGGGACTCCCCAATTACAAGCAAGCAGGTAGAATGCCGCCAAAGCCGCCGTCTCGGACAAGGAAAACACCGGATGACCCAGGGTGCTTCCAGGACACGCGTGGTGTCCTGCGCCGGAGGCGAAACCTCGACACTGGAACAGGAAGATGGCCATCGGGGCCGGCGGTCTCGAGGGCGTCGAGCCGACGCCGACCGCACTTCCATAGGGCGCAGGTAATGTCCACGATAGCAGAGAATATTGCAAAGGTTGCCGCGCGCATCCGTGAGGCAGCGCAAGCTGCGGGGCGCGATCCGGCCTCGGTCGGGCTGCTCGCGGTGAGCAAGACCAAGCCCGCCGCCGCGGTGCGCGAGGCGCACGCGGCCGGCCTCCGCGACTTCGGCGAGAACTACCTGCAGGAGGCCCTGGGCAAGCAGGCCGAACTGGCCGACCTGTCCTTGAACTGGCACTTCATCGGCCCCATCCAGTCGAACAAGACCCGCCCCATCGCCGTGCATTTCCAGTGGGTGCACTCGGTGGACCGGTTGAAGATCGCGCAGCGCCTGTCGGAGCAACGCCCGGCCGGCCTGCCGCCCCTGAATATCTGCCTGCAGGTCAACGTCAGCGGCGAAGCCAGCAAGTCCGGCTGCGCCCCCGAGGACCTGCCGGCCCTGGCCGAGGCCGTGAAACTCCTGCCCAACCTCCGACTGCGTGGCCTGATGGCCATCCCCGAGCCCACCGTCGAACGCGCCGCGCAACACGCCGCGTTCGCCCGCCTGCGCGAGCTGCTGCTGGGTCTGAACCTTGGCCTGGACACCCTGTCCATGGGCATGAGCGACGACCTCGAGGCGGCCATCGCCGAAGGCGCGACCTGGGTCCGCATCGGTACCGCCCTGTTCGGCGCGCGCGACTACGGCGCGCCGACTTCTTGAAGGAATCCTCTATGAGCACACCCCGCATAGCGTTCATCGGCGCCGGCAACATGGCCGCCAGCCTGATCGGCGGCCTGCGCGCCCAGGGCGTGCCGGCGGAACGCATCCGCGCCAGCGATCCGGGCGCCGAACAGCGTGCAAAGATCGCCGGCGAATTCGCCATCGACGTGGTCGAGTCCAACGCCGAGGCGGTGGCCGGCGCCGACGTCGTGGTCCTGGCGGTCAAGCCCCAGGCCATGAAGGCCGTGTGCCAAGCCTTGGCGCCGGCGCTACAGGCGGAACAACTGATCGTCTCCATCGCCGCCGGCATCCCCTGCGCCAGCCTCGAAGCCTGGCTCGGCCAGCCGCGCCCGGTGGTCCGCTGCATGCCCAACACCCCGGCACTGCTGCGCCAGGGCGCCAGCGGGCTGTACGCCAACGCGCAGGTCAGCGCCGTGCAACGCGAGCAGGCCGGGCAGTTGCTGTCCGCGGTGGGCATCGCCCTGTGGCTGGACGACGAAGCGCAGATCGACGCGGTGACCGCGGTGTCGGGCAGCGGCCCGGCGTATTTCTTCCTGCTGATGCAGGCCATGACCGACGCCGGCGAGAAGCTCGGCCTGTCCCGCGAGACAGCCTCGCGCCTGACCCTGCAGACCGCCCTCGGTGCGGCGCAGATGGCGCTGTCCAGCGAGGTCGAGCCGGCCGAACTGCGGCGCCGGGTGACTTCGCCCAACGGCACCACCGAAGCGGCGATCAAATCCTTCCAGGCCAACGGCTTCGAAGCACTGGTGGAGCAGGCCCTGAACGCCGCCAGCCAGCGCTCCGCCGAGCTGGCCGAACAGCTTGGCCAATAAGGAGTAGTCGATGATCGGCCTCAATACCGCTGCTATCTATATCCTCCAGACCCTCGGCAGCCTGTACCTGCTGATCGTGCTGCTGCGCTTCATCCTGCAGCTGGTCCGCGCGGACTTCTACAACCCCCTCAGCCAGTTCATCGTGCGCGCCACCAAGCCGCTGCTGAACCCGCTGCGGCGGATCATCCCCGGTTTCGGCGGGATCGACCTGGCCTCGCTGGTGCTGGCGATCCTGATCCAGCTGGTGCTGATGATCCTGATCCTGATGCTGATGGGCTACGGCGTCGGCGGCTTCATCATGCAACTGCTGATCTGGTCGATCATCGCCGTCACCTCGCTGTTCCTGAAGGTGTTCTTCTTCGCCCTGATCATCAGCGTGATCCTTTCCTGGGTCGCCCCGGGCAGCTACAACCCCGGCGCGCAGCTGGTGAACCAGATCTGCGAGCCGTTGCTGATGCCGTTCCGCAAGCTCCTGCCGAACCTCGGCGGACTGGATATCTCGCCGATCTTCGCGTTCCTCGCGCTGAAGCTGATCGACATGCTGGTGATCAACAACCTGGCGGCCATGACCGGCATGCCCCAGCAGCTGAGCATCTTCCTCTGAGCTTCTATCGCTGGGACGGCGAGGACCTGCTCCTCGATTGCCACCTGCAGCCCAAGGCGAGCCGCGACGAGTTCGCCGGGCTGCATGGAGAACGCCTGAAGATCCGCCTTACCGCACCGCCGGTGGAAGGCAAGGCCAATGCCCATCTGCTGGCCTTCCTCGGCAAGGCCTTCGGCGTGGCCAAGAGCCTGGTCAGCCTGGAGAGCGGCGAGCTGAACCGGCAGAAACGGGTACGCATCCGCCGCCCGACCCGGCTGCCGGAGGAGCTGGGAATCGCCGCTCGACCCGCTTGACCGACCTTACGTGCAGGAATGTGAAGCAGGCCAATTGACGCTCCTCCGCGCCCCCGCATAATCCACGCCATCCTTCCCCCGCCGGTCCCGCGCCCTGGAGCCCCTGGATGAGCATGGAAAGACTCAGCCATCAAATCGACGCCTACGTCGCCTGGAAGCGCGAGCTGATGCGGGAGATCACCCGCTATCGCGGCTGGCTGGAGCGCAGCCGGCTGAACAGCCCGGCGGTCGAGGCCAAGCTCGAGCGCGCCTTGCGCCAGTTGCGCGCGGACCACATCACCCTGGCCTTCGTCGGCGAGTTCTCGCGTGGCAAGACCGAACTGATCAACAGCCTGTTCTTCGCCGGCTACGGCCAGCGCATGCTGCCGTCCCATGCCGGGCGCACCACCATGTGCCCGACCGAGCTGTTCCACGATCCGCGCGCCGAGCGCAGCTATATCCGCCTGCTGCCGATCGAGACGCGCCTGGCCGACGCCAGCGTCGCCCAGTTCAAGCGCGTGCCACGGCACTGGGTGAACATTCCGCTGGACACCAGCGACCCGGAGGGCATGGCCCAGGCCTTCGCCCAGGTCGCCAAGACCAAGGCGCTACCGGTGGAACAGGCGATCCAGCTCGGCTTCCATCCGGACGCCCTGGAAGCCGCCGACGAGCCCGACCAGGTGCGCGTCCCGGCCTGGCGCCATGCCCTGGTCAACTTCGACCACCCGCTGCTGCGCCAGGGCCTGCGGATCCTCGACACCCCCGGCCTGAACGCCCTCGGCAGCGAGCCGGAGCTGACCCTGTCGATGCTGCCCAACGCCCAGGCGATCCTGTTCCTGCTCTCCGCCGACGCCGGCGTCACCGCCTCGGACATGGAAATCTGGCAGAAATACATCCAGCCACTGCGCGAGGACGGCCACAGCAGCCTGTTCGCCGTGCTGAACAAGATCGACGTGCTCTGGGACGATCTCTCCGGCGAGCGCTTCGTACAGAACGCTATCCGCCTGATCCAGGACGGCACCGCCCGCCAGCTCGGCCTGCAGCGCGGCGACGTGCTGCCGCTGTCGGCGAAGCAGGCGCTGCTGGCCAAGGTCCGCGGCGAACCGGCGCTGCTCGAGCGCAGCCGCCTGGACCGCCTGGAAGCGCTGCTCTGCGAGCGCATCGTCGCGCAGAAGGAGGCGCTGCTGGAGAACGCCGTGCTCGGCCAGGTCCTCGGCCTGCTGCACAACAGCCAGCACCTGCTGCGCCTGCGCCTGGAAAAGGTCGAGGAACAGCGCGCGCTGCTCGACGACAAGCAACGCGACAGCGGCCAGCTGCTGTTCGAACTGACCGCGAAGACCAAGGACGACCACGGCCGCCACCACCGCCGCCTGCTCAACCTGAAGACCAACCAGCGCCTGTTGCAGCACCAGGGTGCGACACTGCGCGAGACGATCCGCAGCGAGCGCATGGAACAGCACCTGCAGAAGGTGCGGCGCAACCTCAACGGCAGCCTGACCACGGTCGGCATCAACCAGGCGATCCTGGCGTTCTTCCGCGCGGTGGAACACGACCTCGACAACCTCGAGCACGAGGCCGGCATGGCCAACCGCATGGTCGCCGCCATCTACCGCCGGCACAACGAGGAGAACCCGCTCTACGCCCTCGACGCGCCGCAGCTGCGGGTCCAGCGCTACCAGCACGAACTGTTGCAGTTGAAGAAGAAGGGTGACCAGTTCCGCCTGCAGCTGAAGACCGTGCTCACCGAGCAGCGCCTGCTGACCCGGCGCTTCTTCGCCACCCTGGTGCAGGAAGTGGTCGGCCTGTACCAGCGCCTGCGCGAGGAAACCGAGCGCTGGGCCGGCGACGCGCTGCTGCCGCTGATGCAGCACACCCTGGAGAACAAGCAGTTGCTCGAAAGCCACATGCTCCGCCTCAAGGGCCTGGCCCAGGAAACCCAGCAGGTGCGCCAGCGCAGCCAAGCCTTCGCCGGGTTCGCCGAGGAACTGCAGGAACAGATGCGCGAAGCCGGCGACATCCTCCGCCAGTTGCGCCGGCCCTCGCCCCTGCAGCGCCAGGCCAAGGTGGTCAACCTGCCCGGCTCGCAGCGCGCCTGAACCCCGCTCCCGCGCCGCGCGCCTGCGCGCTTGCCGCTGGGGGCGACGCTCTTTAGACTGGCGCCCTCCTTTGTTCGAGAGCAGGGTCGATGCCCACAGTCTTCCCCGACGACTCCGTCGGTCTGGTCTCCCCCCAGACGCTGCACTTCAACGAACCGCTCGAGCTGACCAGCGGCAAGTCCCTGGCCGAGTACGACCTGGTGATCGAAACCTACGGCGAGCTGAACGCCACGCAGAGCAACGCGGTGCTGATCTGCCACGCCCTCTCCGGCCACCACCACGCCGCCGGCTACCACAGCGCCGAAGATCGCAAGCCGGGCTGGTGGGACAGTTGCATCGGTCCGGGCAAGCCGATCGACACCCGCAGGTTCTTCGTCGTCGCCCTCAACAACCTCGGCGGTTGCAACGGATCCAGCGGCCCCGCCAGCATCAATCCGGCGACCGGCAAGGTCTACGGCGCGGACTTCCCGATGGTCACGGTGGAAGACTGGGTGCACAGCCAGGCGCGCCTGGCAGACCGCCTCGGCATCCGCCAGTGGGCCGCGGTGGTCGGCGGCAGCCTCGGCGGCATGCAGGCGCTGCAATGGACCATCAGCTATCCCGAGCGCGTCCGTCACTGCCTGTGCATCGCCAGCGCGCCGAAGCTGTCGGCGCAGAACATCGCCTTCAACGAAGTCGCCCGGCAGGCGATTCTTTCCGACCCGGAGTTCCTCGGCGGCTACTTCCAGGAACAGGGCGTGGTTCCCAAGCGTGGCCTCAAGCTGGCGCGGATGGTCGGCCATATCACCTACCTGTCCGACGACGCCATGGGCGCCAAGTTCGGCCGCGTACTGAAGACCGAGAAGCTCAACTACGACCTGCACAGCGTCGAGTTCCAGGTCGAGAGCTACCTGCGCTACCAGGGCGAGGAGTTCTCCACCCGCTTCGATGCCAATACCTACCTTTTGATGACCAAGGCGCTGGACTACTTCGACCCCGCCGCCGCCCACGGCGACGACCTGGTGCGTACCCTGGGGGGCGTCAAGGCGGACTTCTGCCTGATGTCCTTCACCACCGACTGGCGTTTCTCGCCGGCCCGTTCGCGGGAAATCGTCGACGCCCTGATCGCGGCGAAAAAGAACGTCAGCTACCTGGAGATCGACGCCCCGCAAGGCCACGATGCCTTCCTCATGCCGATCCCCCGGTACCTGCAAGCCTTCAGCGGTTACATGAACCGCATCAGCGTGTGAGGACCCGATGCGCGCCGATCTCGAAATCATCCAGGAATGGATTCCCGCCGGCAGCCGCGTCCTCGACCTCGGCTGCGGCGACGGCGAACTCCTGGCCTGGCTGCGCGACCACAAGCAGGTCAGCGGCTACGGGCTGGAGATCGACCCCGACAACATCGCCCGTTGCATCGAAAACGGGGTGAACGTGATCGAGCAGGACCTCGACAAGGGCCTGGGCAACTTCGCCAGCGACAGCTTCGACGTGGTGGTGATGACCCAGGCGCTACAGGCCGTGCACTATCCGGACAAGATCCTCGAAGAGATGCTGCGGGTCGGCAAGACCTGCATCATCACCTTCCCCAACTTCGGCCACTGGCGCTGCCGCTGGTACCTGGCGCGCAACGGGCGGATGCCGGTCTCCGAGTTCCTGCCGTATACCTGGTACAACACGCCGAACATCCATTTCTGCACCTTCCAGGACTTCGAGCGCCTGTGCCGCCAGTTGCGCATGCGCGTGCTCGACCGCCTCGCCGTGGACCGTGACCACCGGCATGGCTGGGCCAGCCGGCTGTGGCCTAATCTATTGGGAGAGATCGGTATCTACCGGGTCACCGGGCCCGGAGTACAGACCCGCAGCCTCGCCGTCTAGGAACGCGCCGGGCTGCGGGCCAGGGCCGGGCGCCCCTCCGCTCGTCCTCGGGAGAGCGCTGCCGAAGCCGGCCAAGGCCGCCGGCAGCAGACCATGGACAACCTCCATGCCACCTTTCAGGAGAACCACATGCGCCGCTTCACCGCTTTCGTCCTCGGCCTCTGCCTGAGCCTGCCGGTCCTCGCCGAGCAGGTGCAGCGCTTCGGCGACCTGGACGTCCACTACAACGTGTTCAACTCCAGCTTCCTCCAGCCCAACGTGGCCAGCGCGGTCGGCCTGGTGCGCAGCAAGGCGCAGGGCGTGATCAACGTGGTGCCGATGGAGAAAGGCAAGCCGGTGGAGGCCAGCGTGACCGGCTCGGCCAGGGACCTGACCGGCAAGGTCATTCCCCTGGAATTCCGCCGCGTCAGCGAGGAAGGCGCCATCTACAACCTGGCGCAGTTCCCGATCAGCCAGCGCGAGACCCTGGTCTTCACCATCAAGGTCGAGGCCAAGGGCGAACCCGCGCAGACCTTCAGCTTCAACAAGGAAATCTTCCCGGACGAATGATCAAGCTCGAACAGCTGGTGCTGGCCAGTCACAATGCCGGCAAACTCAAGGAACTCCAGGCCATGCTCGGCGCCAGCGTGAAGGTGCGCTCGATCGGCGAGTTCAGCCAGGTGGAGCCGGAGGAAACCGGTCTTTCCTTCGTCGAGAACGCCATCCTCAAGGCGCGCAACGCCGCGCGCATCTCCGGCCTGCCGGCGCTGGCCGACGACTCCGGGCTGGCGGTGGACTTCCTCGGCGGCGCGCCGGGCATCTACTCGGCGCGCTACGCCGACGGCCGGGGCGACGCGGCGAACAACGCCAAGCTGCTGGAGGCCCTGAAGGACGTCCCGGACGCCGGGCGCGGCGCGCAGTTCGTCAGCGTGCTGGCGCTGGTGCGCCACGCCGACGACCCGCTGCCGATCCTCTGCGAGGGCATCTGGGAAGGCCGCATCCTCCGCGAAGCCCGTGGCGCCCATGGCTTCGGCTACGACCCGCTGTTCTGGGTGCCGGAACGCGACTGCTCCAGCGCCGAGCTGGCGCCCGAGGAGAAGAACCGCCTCAGCCACCGCGCTCGCGCCATGGCCCTGCTCAAGCAGCGCCTGGGCCTCTGAGCCGCAGCCGCCGGCTGCCGCCCCCGGGCGGCGTCGGCACGGCGTTTCGTCCGGCCGCCTTGGAGGTTGGCCGAACTCATGCCACGATAGCGCCCCGAAACCGCCCCCACCCCGCCCCGCCGTGACCCAAGCCGCCCCGTTCCAGCTCCCGCCCCTGGCCCTGTACGTGCATATCCCCTGGTGCGTGCGCAAGTGCCCGTATTGCGACTTCAACTCCCACGCCGCTGGCCCGGAGCTACCCGAAGAGGCCTATGTCGACGCCCTGCTCGCCGACCTGGAGCAGGACCTGCGCCATGTCCATGGTCGGCGCCTGGGTTCGATCTTCTTCGGCGGCGGCACGCCCAGCCTGTTCTCGGCCAAGGCCCTGGGCCGGCTACTGGAAGGCGTCGAGCGCAGGGTCGGCTTCGCCGACGGCATCGAGATCACCCTGGAAGCCAACCCCGGCACCTTCGAACAGGCCAAGTTCGCCGACTACCGGCGCCTCGGCATCAACCGCCTGTCCATCGGCGTGCAGAGCTTCCAGGCCGACAAGCTGCAGGCCCTGGGCCGCATCCACGACGGCGACGAGGCCGTGCGCGCCGCCGACATGGCGCGCCAGGCCGGCTTCGACAACTTCAACCTCGACCTGATGCACGGCCTGCCCGGGCAAAGCCTCGACGACGCCCTGGCCGACCTGCGCCAGGCCCTGGCCCTGGCCCCTACGCACCTCTCCTGGTACCAATTGACCATGGAGCCGAACACGGTGTTCTGGAGCCAGCCACCGGAGCTGCCCGAGGACGACATCCTCTGGGATATCCAGGAAGCCGGCCAGGCCCTGCTCGACGAACACGGCTACCGCCAGTACGAGACCTCCGCCTACGCCCGCGACGGCCTGCGCGCCCGGCACAACCTGAATTACTGGAGCTTCGGCGACTTCCTCGGCATCGGCGCCGGCGCCCACGCCAAGCTGAGCGCGCCGGACGGACGCATCGTGCGGACCTGGAAGACCCGCCTGCCGAAGGACTACCTCAACCCGCAAAAGGCCTTCCAGGCCGGCGAGCGCCCGCTGGAAGCGGCCGACCTGCCATTCGAGTTCATGATGAACGTGCTGCGCCTGGTCGACGGCGTCCCCGCCGCGCTCTACCCGCAGCGCACCGGCCAGCCGCTGGCGGCGCTCGCCGATGCCTGCGCCGCCGCGCGCGACGCCGGGCTGCTCGCCGACGATCCGCAGCGCCTGCGCCCCACCGAACGCGGCCAGCTGTTCCTCAACGACCTGCTGCAACATTTCCTGCCGTGACGACGGATGCACGCCCATCCGTGCCGACAGGCAGGTAAACTCCGCCGACCGACACGCCGATTCGCTACAAGGAACCCTCGATGGATTACGCGCTGGACCTGATCGCCACCCTGTCGCGCTGGAGCCGCAGCCACCTGTCGGACATTTCCCTGGCCATCATGGCAACCCTGCTGGTGCTGTTCGGCCCGGCGATCAACGCCTGGGTACAGCAGCGCATCGGCAGCCTCAACTTCGTCTTCCGCACCCTGCTGTTCGTGCTGATCTGCGCGGTCGGCTACGGCCTGGCGATGGTCTTCGTCACCCCCTGGCTGGCCAAGGGCCTGGGCTACTTCAACAACTACACCCTGGCGCCCGTGCTCCTGCTAGTGTTCTTCGTGATCGGCATGATCGCCGATCGCAGCTGAGCCCCGGTCTCCCGGCGGCCAGCGCCGTCCCCAAGAGCGTCATGGCCTCCGGGAGCCCGCATGAAACCGATCAAGCACCTCTACCTGCATTTCACCGACGGCCAGCGCCTGTCGCTGCGCTTCCCGCGCCAGCAGGACGACCCGGCCGAGGTCGCCCGCAGCATCCGCCAGCAACTGGACACGCCCTACCTCAGCGTCGAGGTCGACGGCGACCTGCTGCTGATCCCGCGGGACAGCATCAAGTACCTGCAGATCAGCCCGGCGCCGGCGCGCCTGGACGACGACGGTACGCTGCGCGGCGCCGAGCTGATCGTCTGAAGGCCGTCCTCGCCGGCGTCAGTTGCCCTCCCGGCGCAGCGCCTGCGGGGTGAAGTCGCGCGGCCCGACCTGCACGCCGAAGTCGTACATCGGCTCGTTGTTGTCCAGCCCATCGACGAAGTAGCGGCCGCCCTTGAAGTCGTAGATCGCTTCCAGGGTGCTGGAGACCAGCGGCACATCGTAGTAGTTGATCGGGTGGACCTCCTGGGCCCGGGTCAGCGCGCCATCCTTGTCGTAGATGTCGGCGGCGAGGATCTGCCAGCTGTCCTCGTCGAGGTAGAAGCGGCGCTTGGCATAGGGATGGCTGAAGCCCTTGCGCAGGGTCGCCTCGACCACCCAGACGCGATGCAGCTCGTAGCGCAGCAGGTCGGGATTGATGAAGCGGGCCTTGAGGATGTCGCCATAGGCGAGGCCCTTCTGGTGCACTGCGTAGCTGTTGTAAGGCACCAGCATCTCGCGCTTGCCGAGCAACGCCCACTCGTAGTGGTCCGGCGCGCCGTTGTAGACATCCACGGTGTCCGCCGTGGCCATGCCGTTGGTGTCCGGCTGCAGGCTGTCGTAGGCCAGCGTCGGCAGGCGCCGCACGCGCCGCTCGCCACGGTTGAAGCGCCAGGCCTTGCGGATCGACAGCACCTGGTCGAGGGTTTCCTGCACCACCAGCGCCGAACCGGCCAGGCGCGCCGGCGCGACCACCTTGTACTTGTAGTAGAACAACGTGTTGTCGAGGTTCTCCGGGATCATCCCCGCGCGGCCATAGACGAAATACAGGTAGCGGTCGAGCTTGAGCAGGTTGTAGCTGCCGTTGGCCAGCACCGCCGCCTGGTTGGTCTGCAGGTGCAGTTGCTCGCCGCGGTAGCGCATGATGTGGTTCCAGATCGCTTCCTGGCCGCTCTGGGGCAGGGGGAAGGGCACGCCGGCGGCGGCCCCCTGCACGCCGTTGCCGTCGGCGATCAGCTCGGCGCGGCTGGCGTTGGCGCGGGTGGCGTCGTAGAGGCGCTGCGGCAGGGATGCGCTGCGGCGGGTGGGGAAGACCCGCAGGTGGTAGTCCGGGTTGGCCTGCAACAGAGCCTGGGTGCCCGGCGTCAGCAACGCCTGGTAGGCGGCCATGTTGCGGCTGTCGACGAGCAGGCGCGGACGATCGGCGGCGAACGGGTCCAGGTGATGCATGCCGGGCCGGTAGCCGGCCGGCGCCTGGGTGATGCCGCCGGTCCAGGGCGGGATGCTGCCATCGGCGTTGCCGGCCCGCTCCGCTCCCAGCGGGGTCAGGTCCTGGCCCAGGCGCGCGGCCTGGACCTCGTCTACCTTGGCTTGCGCCGCCCAGACGCAACCGGCGCCGAGCAACAGGATGCCCAGTTTCTTCAACACAGCAGTCTCCTTTGCAGCCGGCCGAGCCGTGCCGCTCTTATTATTGGATCCGGCCGGAGCCGGGAAACGTGCAGCTTGAAGGTGAGGTCCGCCGGGTTTTCCCGGTCTGCTTGGAGTCCCGGCGCCGGTTCGGCGCCAGGGGTACGACGCTGGTGCGGTGGATCAGTCGACGCGCTCGAACTTGAGATCCCAGACACCATGTCCCAGGCGCTCCCCGCGCCGTTCGAACTTGGTCACCGGGCGCTCTTGCGGGCGCGGCACGAAGCGGCCGTCTTCGGCCTGGTTGCGGTAGCCCGGCGCCGCGCTCATGACGTCCAGCATGTGCTCGGCATAGGGCTCCCAGTCGGTGGCCATGTGCAGCACGCCGCCGATCTTCAGCTTGCGCCGCACCAGTTCGGCGAATTCCGGCTGGACGATCCGCCGCTTGTGGTGGCGCTTCTTGTGCCAGGGATCGGGGAAGAACAGCAGCAGCCGATCGAGGCTGGCGTCGGCCACGCAGTGGCGCAGCACTTCCAGCGCGTCGCAGCTATACACCCGCACGTTGCCCAGGCCCTGGGTCAGCAGGCCGTTGAGCAGCGCGCCGACGCCCGGCTTGTGCACCTCGACGCCGATGAAGTCGAGGTCAGGCGCGGCGGCGGCCATTTCCAGGGTGGAATGGCCCATGCCGAAGCCGATCTCGAAAGTCCGCGGCGCCTGGCGGCCGAAGATCGCGTCGAAGTCCTGGACCTTGTCGCTCAGTTCCAGGCCGAACTTCGGCCAGCCCTGGTCGAGGCCACGCTGCTGGCCTTCGGTCATGCGCCCGGCGCGCATCACGAAGCTCTTCACGGTGCGCATCGGCCGTGCTTCGTCGTGTTCCGCCAGGGAGTCCTGGGCCGGGGGTTGCGGGGTATCGCTCATGGAAAAGAAAACCTTGCTAGAGACAGAAGGGCGGGCTGCCTGCCGGACGCTTCCCGCATCCGGCGGACAGCCCGCCCCGGGTAGTCGGAATCAGTTGATCAGGCCATCCAGCGGCGACGAGGCGCTGGCATACAGCTTGCGCGGCATGCGTCCGGCCAGGTAGGCGAGGCGACCGGCGACGATCGCGTGCTTCATGGCCTCGGCCATCATCACCGGGTCCCTGGCATGGGCGATGGCGGTGTTCATCAGCACCGCCTCGCAACCCAGCTCCATGGCGATCGCCGCGTCGGAAGCGGTGCCCACGCCGGCGTCGACCAGCACCGGGACCTTGGCTTCCTCGAGGATGATGCGCAGGTTGTAGGGGTTGCAGATGCCCAGGCCGGAGCCGATCAGGCCGGCCAGCGGCATCACCGCGATACAGCCGATCTCGGCCAACTGGCGGGCGATGATCGGGTCGTCGCTGGTGTACACCATCACGTCGAAGCCGTCCTTCACCAGTTGCTCGGCGGCCTTGAGGGTCTCGACGACGTTGGGGAACAGGGTCTTCTGGTCGGCCAGGACTTCCAGCTTGACCAGGTTGTGCCCGTCCAGCAGCTCGCGGGCCAGGCGGCAGGTGCGCACGGCCTCGACCGCGTCATAGCAGCCGGCGGTGTTCGGCAGGATGGTGTAGCGATCCGGCGGGATCACATCCAGCAGGTTCGGCTCGCCGGGGTTCTGGCCGATGTTGGTGCGGCGCACCGCCACCGTGACGATCTCCGCTCCGGAGGCCTCGATGGCCCGGCGGGTCTCGTCGAGGTCCTTGTACTTGCCGGTCCCCACCAGCAGGCGCGAGCCATAGGTACGGCCGGCGATGACGAAGGGGGTATCGGTGCTGGATGCTTGGCTCATCGGATGACTCCTGGATGGAAAGGCTTGCGGGGCCGATGGAAGAAATTCGGGGCCTAGCCGCCGCCGATGGCGTGGACGATCTCCACGCGGTCGCCATCCTTGAGCGCGGTGCTGGCGTGCTGGCTGCGCGGCACGATATCCAGGTTCAGCTCGACGGCCACGCGGCGGCCGCCAAGCTCCAGGCGGGCCAGCAGGTCCGCGACGCTCTGCGCGTCGGGGAGCTCGAAGGCCTCGCCGTTCAGTTGAATCTGCATGGCTGGACGGTCACGAAAGTGAAAGGGAGCGGCATTCTAGCCCGATCCACCCCGATGACCAAGGCGCCTTGTCGACAAGTGCGCCGCCCGAGGCAACCGGTCTCAGACGTTGCCCAGGCGCCAGGCGGCCAGCCCCAGGCACAGCCAGCCGGCGAGGAAGGAAACGCCGCCGAACGGGGTGATGATGCCGAGCTTGCCGACGCCGCTGAGGGTCAACAGGTAGAGACTGCCGGAGAACAGCAGGATGCCCAGGGTGAACAGGCCACCCGCCGCGCTCACCAGGCGGCCGTCCAGGCGGGTGGCGAGCAGCGCCACGCCGAACAGCGCCAGGGCGTGGATCAACTGGTAGTGCACGCCGGTCTGGAATACCGCCAGGTGCTCGGCGCTGAGCTGCTTCTTCAGGCCGTGGGCGGCGAACGCCCCGAGGGCCACGCCGGTGAAACCGAAAAATGCCGCCAACAACAGGAAGGGACGAAGCATGGACAAGACTCCGGTGATAGCATCCAGCCCGTTATAATGGCCGCCCCCTTCTTCCAAGCCAAGCCACGCATGTTGCGATCCCTGCTCCGTCGCCTGTTCAAGTACCTGCTCTGGTTCATGGCCGCCAGCGTCGTGCTGGTCGCGGTCCTGCGCTGGGTGCCGCCACCGGGGACCATGGTCATGCTCGAACGCAAGGTCGGCTCCTGGGTCGACGGCCAGCCCATCGATCTGCAACGCGACTGGCGCTCCTGGGAGCAGTTGCCGGACAGCCTGAAGGTCGTGGTGATCGCCGGCGAGGACCAGCACTTCGCCGAGCACCACGGCTTCGACCTGCCGGCCATCCAGCAGGCGCTCGCGCACAACGAGCGCGGCGGCAGTATTCGCGGCGCCAGTACGCTCAGCCAGCAGGTAGCGAAGAATGTCTTCCTCTGGTCCGGGCGCAGTTGGTTGCGCAAGGGCCTGGAGGCCTGGTTCACCCTGCTGATCGAGACGCTCTGGACCAAGCAGCGGATTCTCGAGGTCTACCTCAACAGCGCCGAATGGGGTCCGGGCGTCTTCGGCGCGCAGGCTGCGGCACGCTATCACTTCGGCCTCGACGCCGAACGCCTGAGCCGCGCCCAGGCCAGCCAGCTCGCCGCGGTGCTGCCCAGCCCGCTGAAATGGAGCGCGGCCAGGCCGGGACCCTACGTGCGCCAGCGCGCGGCCTGGATTCGCCAGCAGATGTGGCAGTTGGGCGGCGAAGACTACCTGTTGCGCCTGGAGCGCTGAGAGCTCAACGCGGCGGCTTTTCCAGGGCCTGGCGCGGCACCGCGAGCATCAACCGCAAGTCGTCGTCCGGCAGGTGCGCGGTCAGGCCCAGTTGCGGATAGACCCAGGCCTCGCCCTGGGCCAGTTGCAGACGCAGGCGCGGCTGGCCGAGGCTGGCCAGCAGTCGCTCGGCGCCGACCCGACCGTCGGGAATCATGCTCAGGGCCACGATCGGCTTGTCGCCCAACTGTCCTTCCAGCCCCGCGCTCAATGGCTGCGGCGCGCTGCCAGGCTTCAACGCGGATGCCCGCTGCAGGCTCAGTTGCTCCTCGGCGCTCAGTCCCAGCTCGCCCTCCACCTGCCAGGGGCCGCCATCGCCCAGCAGGCGGCCGCGGAAGGCCAGGCGCACGCCATCCAGGCGCGGGTCCACCCACAGCTCGCCATCCACCGCGTCATGCAGCTCGCGCAGGGTCAGGGCGTTGTCCGCCAACGGCGCCAGTACCTGCTCCCGCCAGTCGGCCAGCCACGGCAACGGCCGCGCCGGTTCCGGCGTACGGACCAGCCAGGCGCCGACGACGAAGGTCAGGACCGCCAGCGACAGGTAGAACAGCCAGCGGGTATTGCGCGGCATGGGATTCCTCCGGGCAGAAAAAAACCGCACCCTTGCGGGGTGCGGTTTTCGCGAGGCGCGGCGATCAGGCGAGAATCCGCCCTTTCAGCTTGCTCATGGCGTTCTTTTCCAGTTGCCGGATACGCTCGGCGGAAACGTTGTACTTTTCCGCCAGGTCATGCAGCGTGGCCTTCTCCTCGGACAGCCAGCGCTGCTGGAGAATGTCGCGGCTGCGCTCGTCGAGGCCTTCCAGCGCCTCGTGCAGGTTGGCGCTGGAGCTGTCGCTCCAGTCGGCGTCTTCCAACTGGCGCGCCGGGTCGTAGCGGTGGTCTTCGAGGTAGTGCGCCGGCGACTGGTAGGCGCTCTCGTCGTCCGCGTCGGCGGCCGGGTCGAACGCCATGTCCTGGCCGGTCAGGCGGCTTTCCATCTCGCGCACTTCGCGGGGCTCGACACCCAGGCTCTCGGCGACGCGATGGACTTCCTCGTTGTTCAGCCAGGCCAGGCGCTTCTTCTGGCTGCGCAGGTTGAAGAACAGCTTGCGCTGCGCCTTGGTGGTGGCGACCTTGACGATCCGCCAGTTGCGCAGGATGAACTCGTGGATCTCCGCCTTGATCCAGTGCACGGCGAAAGACACCAGGCGAACGCCCATTTCCGGGTTGAAACGCTTCACGGCCTTCATCAGGCCGACGTTGCCTTCCTGGATCAGGTCGGCCTGGGCCAGGCCGTACCCCGAATAACTCTTGGCGATATGAACAACGAAGCGCAGGTGCGCCAACACCATCTGCCGCGCCGCTTCCAGGTCTTGCTGATAGAAGAGGCGTTCGGCCAGTTCGCGCTCCTGTTCCGGCGACAACAGCGGGATGCTGTTCACCGAATGCACGTAGGCTTCCAGGTTTGCGCCTGGAACCAAGGCATGTACAGGTTGCAGAGAAGTGGTCATGCGAATCCTCCGATTCACGAAACTCGCGCAGTGTAGCACTCGGATATCTGACTGCAAGCGGGTGTATAAGTTCCTTTACAGCGCCTGCTCACGGTCGACTCCCCTCCGCCTCAGCGCGGCGCCAGTTCGCGCAGGTGGCGGGCCACGGCCAGCCAGGCGCCTACCCAGCCGAGCAGCACCGCGCCGACGGTGAGCGACAGGCCGTCATCCAGCGGCACGCCCTGAAGGCCGAAATCGCTGCCGTACAACCCAGAAAGGTTGACCACCGAACCGTTCAGCCAGTTCAGCGAATAGGCCAGCAGCGCCCAGGACAGGATGCCCGCGCCGAGGCCGTACAGCGCGCCCATGTAAAGGAATGGCCGGCGCACGTAGCCGTCCGTCCCGCCGACCAGCTTGATCACCTCGATTTCGTTACGGCGATTTTCGATGTGCAGGCGGATGGTATTGCCCACCACCAGCAAGAGGGTCAGCACCAGCAGGATGGTCAGGCCGAAGACGAAGCGTTCGCCGAGCTTGAGGATCGCGCTCAGGCGCTCGACCCAGACCAGGTCGAGCTGCGCCTGCTGCACATGAGGCAGCTCCGCGAGTTGCTGGCGCAGCGCCTCCAGGCCGGCCCGGTCGATCTGCTTGGGCGTGACCGAGATCACCGGTGGCAGCGGGTTCTCCGGCAGCTCCTTGAGCGCTTCGCCCAGGCCGGACTGTTCCTGCAATTCGCTGAGCGCCTGCTCGCGGCTGATCAGCTGGGCCTCGATCACGTCCGGCAGGCGTTCGATCCGCTCGCGCAGGTCCTGGCCCTGGTTTTCGCTGGTCTTCAGGTCGAGGAACAGGGAAATCTGCGCCGCGCGCTGCCAGGAGCCGCCGAGCCGCTCGACATTGTTCAGCAGCAGCGAGAGGCCCATCGGCAGGCTCAGGGTGATACCCATCACCAGGCAGGTGAAGAAGCTGCCGAACGGATGGCCGAACAACCGGCGCAGGCTGTCCACCAGGCTGGCGCGATGGCTTTCCAGGTAGGCGCCGAACGAGCCGCTCCAGTCGGTCTGTTCCTGGCTCGGCTTCTCGCGGGTCTTGCGTTCCGGGGCGCCCTCCTCGGGGCCGCGGGGGAGATCGTTGGCGCTCATCAGGCCTCGTCCTCACGGTCAGCGATGATCCGGCCACGCTGCAGGGTCAGCATGCGATGGCGCATACGGGCGATCAGGGCCAGGTCGTGGCTGGCGATCAGTACGGTGGTGCCCAGGCGGTTGATGTCCTCGAACACGCCCATGATTTCCGAAGCGAGTCGCGGGTCGAGGTTGCCGGTGGGTTCGTCCGCCAGCAGCAGGGCCGGCTGGTGGACGATGGCGCGGGCGATGCCGACCCGCTGCTGCTGGCCGGTGGAAAGGTCGGAAGGCAGCGCCTCGCCCTTTTCCTTCAGGTTCACCCGCTCCAGGGCCGAGGCCACGCGCTTGCCGATTTCCGGCTTGGGCATGCCGAGGATCTGCAGCGGCAGGGCGATGTTCTCCGCCACCGTGCGATCGGTGAGCAACTGGTGGTTCTGGAACACCACGCCGATCTGCCGGCGCAGGAAAGGGATCTGCGCGGTGGTGATGCGCCCCAGGTCCTGGCCGCCGAGCAGCAGCTTGCCGCTGGTCGGTCGCTCCATCGCCAGGATGAGGCGCAGCAGGGTGCTCTTGCCGGCGCCGGAGTGGCCGGTGACGAAGAGGATCTCGCCACGGTGCACGCGGAAGGACACCTCGTGCAGGCCCACGTGGCCGTTGGGATAGCGTTTGCCGACCTGCTCGAAGCGGATCATGCGTTCTCCCGCTCTGCGAAGAGTGCCTGGACGAAGGCATCGGCCTCGAAGGTACGGAGATCGTCGATCCCCTCGCCGACACCGATATAGCGGATCGGCAGGCCGAACTGCTTGGCCAGGGCGAAGATCACCCCGCCCTTGGCGGTGCCGTCCAGTTTGGTCAGGGCCAGGCCGGTCAGCTCCACGGCGAGGTTGAACTGCCTGGCCTGGTTGATGGCGTTCTGCCCGGTGCCGGCGTCGAGCACCAGGAGGACCTCGTGGGGCGCCGTCTCGTCCAGCTTGCCGATCACCCGGCGCACCTTCTTCAGCTCCTCCATCAGGTTGTCCTTGGTATGCAGACGTCCGGCGGTATCGGCGATCAGCACGTCGATGCCGCGGGCCTTGGCCGCCTGCACCGCGTCGAAGATCACCGAGGCGGAGTCGGCGCCGGTGTGCTGGGCGATCACCGGGATGCGGTTGCGCTCGCCCCAGACCTGCAACTGCTCCACGGCGGCGGCGCGGAAGGTGTCGCCGGCGGCCAGCATGACCTTCTTGCCCTCGAGTTGCAGCTTCTTCGCCAGCTTGCCGATGGTGGTGGTCTTGCCCACGCCGTTCACCCCGACCACCAGGATCACATAGGGCTCGCGCGCGACGTCGACCTGCAACGGCTGCTCCACCGGACGCAGCAGGCTGGCCAGCTCTTCCTGCAATGCCTTGTACAGCGCGCCGCTGTCGGCCAGCTCCTTGCGCGCCACGCGCTTGGTCAGGTTCTGCACGATCAGGGTGGTGGCCTCGACGCCGACGTCGGCGGTCAGCAGGCGGGTCTCGATGTCGTCGAGCAGGTCGTCGTCGATTTCCTTGCGGCCGAGGAACAGGCTGGCCATGCCTTCGCCGATGCTGGCGCTGGTCTTGGACAGGCCCTGGCGGAGGCGGGCGAAGAAGCCCGGCCTGGCAGCCGGCTCGCTGGCGGCCGGGGCGGCGGCCACCGGCGCAGCGGGCTCGGGCTCGGGCTCGGGCTCGGGCTCGGGCTCGGGCTCGGCGGCCAGGATAGGCTCGGGCTGGGCGACGGGCGCCTCGACCGGCGTCGCGGGCTCGCCATGGGCGAGCGGCGCTTCGGCAACCGGCGCCGGCGGCATGGCCGGCACGGCAGCGGGCGGCTCCTGCCGCACTGGCTGTTCTGTCAGGGCCGGCGCCGCGTCGTCGGCAGGCGTGCGCTGCTCGGCGGCCGATGTCTCGGAAACCGGCTCGACAGGCTGATCGGCAGGCTGCTCGCCGGCTTGCGGCTTTTTCCGCCACCAGCCGAACAGGCCTTTCTTTTCCCCGCCCTGCGGGGCCTTCTTGTCGTCGTTGGAACCAAACATGAATGCTTGTATCTCAAGGGAGCGGCACGGGACGTGGCCGCCCGGAAAACGGATGGGTATCCTAGCATCTCCTCGCCCGACGGGGCTAAGGGTCCTGCCCCGCAGTGACCTGAGACCCCGGTGGCGGCACGAAAGGTCCAGATCACCATGAAAACCCCAGCTCGCCGCCGCGTCGGCCTGCTCCTAGCCAGCCTTTGTCTCCCGCTTTTCGCCCAGGCGGCGGAAACCCAGCCCACCCACGAGTTCAGCCTCGACAACGGCCTGAAGGTCATCGTGCGAGAAGACCATCGCGCCCCGGTGGTGGTTTCCCAGCTCTGGTACAGGATCGGCTCCAGCTACGAGACACCCGGGCTCACCGGCCTGTCCCACGCCCTCGAACACATGATGTTCAAGGGCAGCCGCAAGCTCGGCCCGGGCGAAGCCTCGCGGGTGTTGCGCGACCTGGGTGCGGAAGAGAACGCCTTCACCACCGACGATTACACCGCCTACTACCAGGTCCTGGCCCGCGACCGCCTGCCGGTGGCGCTGGAGATGGAGGCCGACCGCATGGCCCACCTGAGCCTGCCGGCCGACCAGTTCAAGAGCGAGATCGAGGTGATCAAGGAGGAACGCCGCCTGCGCACCGACGACAATCCCAACGCCCTCGCCTTCGAGCGTTTCAAGGCCGCCGCCTACCCGGCCAGCGGCTACCACACCCCGACCATCGGCTGGATGGCCGACCTGCAGCGCATGACCATCGACGACCTGCGCCACTGGTACGAATCCTGGTACGCGCCGAACAATGCCACCCTGGTAGTGGTCGGCGACGTCACCGCCGACGAGGTCAAGACCCTCGCCAAGCGCTACTTCGGCGAGATCCCCTGGCGCCAGCTGCCGCCGGCGCGCAAGCCGCTGGAGCTGGCCGAGCCCGGCGAGCGCCGGCTCAAGCTGTACGTACGCACCCAGCTGCCGAACCTGATCATGGGCTTCAACGTGCCCAGCCTGGGCAGCAGCGAGAACCCTCGCGAAGTCAACGCCCTGCGCCTGATCGGCGCGCTGCTCGATGGCGGCTACAGCGCCCGCCTGGCCTCGCGCCTGGAGCGCGGCGAGGAACTGGTCGCCGGCGCCTCCACCTACTACGACGCGTTCAACCGCGGCGACAGCCTGTTCGTCCTTTCGGCCACGCCGAACGTGCAGAAGGGCAAGACTCTCGAGCAGGTCGAGGCCGGCCTGTGGAAGCAGCTCGACGACCTCAAGCAGAACCCGCCCAGCGCCGCTGAGATCGAGCGCGTGCGCGCACAGATGATCGCCGGGATGGTCTACGAGAAGGACTCCATCGCCACCCAGGCCAGCAGCATCGGCCAGCTGGAAAGTGTCGGCCTGTCCTGGAAGCTGATCGACCAGGACCTGGAGGCCCTCAAGGCAGTGACTCCGGACGATATCCAGAAAGCCGCCCGCACCTATTTCACCCCGTCGCGCCTGACCCTGGCGCAAGTGCTGCCTGTGAAGGCCGAGGAAAAGGAGGCCCGTCATGAGTGAGCGCACAGGGCTGCGTTATGGCCTGCTCGGCCTGATCGTCATCGCATTGCTGGCCGCGCTGGCCTATTTCGTCGCGCGTCCCACCCAGACCCCGGCGGCGGCCCATGCCGCGGCGGTCGCGGAAAACCAGTTGCAGTCGCTGAAGGACGTCGCCAAGCAGGCGCCGGTCCATCGCAAGCTGGACATCCAGGAATGGAAGACCGCCGAAGGTGCCAAGGTGCTGTTCGTCGAAGCCCATGAACTGCCGATGTTCGACCTGCGCCTGACCTTCGCCGCCGGCAGCAGCCAGGACGCCGGCAGCCCCGGCCTGTCGATGCTGACCAACGCCATGCTCAACGAAGGCGTGCCGGGCAAGGACACCACCGCCATCGCCGCCGGCTTCGAGGACCTCGGCGCCTCGTTCAGCAACGGTTCCTACCGCGACATGGCGGTGGCCGGCCTGCGCAGCCTGTCCGACGCCGACAAGCGGACCCAGGCGCTGAAGCTGTTCGAACAGGTGATCGGCCAGCCGACCTTCCCGGAGGAGGCCCTGGCGCGGATCAAGAACCAGGTCCTGGCCGGTTTCGAGTACCAGAAGCAGAACCCCGGCAAGCTGGCCGGCCTGGAACTGTTCAAGCGCCTCTATGGCGAACATCCCTACGCGCACTCCAGCGACGGTGACGAGAAATCCATTCCGCCGATCACCCGCGAGCAGTTGCAAGCCTTCCACAAGAAGGCCTACGCCGCCGGCAACGTGGTCATCGCGCTGGTCGGCGACCTGTCGCGACAGGACGCAGAGGCGATCGCCGCGGAAGTCTCCAAGGCCTTGCCCCAGGGCCCGGCGCTGGCCAAGACCGCCCAGCCGGAAGCACCCAAGCCCGGCCTGACGCACATCGAGTTTCCCTCCGAGCAGACCCACCTGATGCTCGCCCAGCTTGGCATCGACCGCCAGGACCCTGACTACGCGGCGCTCTACCTGGGCAACCAGATCCTCGGCGGCGGCGGCTTCGGCACCCGCCTGATGGACCAGGTACGGGAGAAGCGCGGCCTGACCTACGGCATCTATTCCGGCTTCACCGCCATGCAGGCACGCGGTCCGTTCATGATCAACTTCCAGACCCGCGCCGAACTCAGCGAAGGTGCGTTGAAGCTGGTCCAGGACATCGTCCGCGACTACCTGGCCAACGGCCCGACCCAGAAGGAGCTGGACGACGCCAAGCGCGAACTGGCCGGCAGCTTCCCGCTGTCCACCGCGAGCAATGCCGACATCGTCGGCCAGCTCGGCGCCATCGGTTTCTACGGCCTGCCGCTGGACTACCTGGAAAGCTTCCTCAAGCAGGTCGAAGGACTCAGCGTCGAACAGGTCAGGACCGCCATGGCCAGGCACCTGGACGCCGACGCCTTCGTCATCGTCAGCGCCGGCCCGAGCGTGCCGCAGAAACCCCTGCCGCCGCCCACCGCCAAGCCGGCCCAGCAACCCAGCGGCGTTCCGGAGCATTGATGCGCAAACCTACTGCGAAAGCCCCCGGCCGCCATGGCGGCCAGGGCCAGTTGCGGATCATCGGCGGCGAATGGCGCAGCCGGCGCTTCGCCTTTCCCGATGGCCCCGGCCTGCGACCGACCCCGGACCGGGTCCGCGAGACCCTGTTCAACTGGCTCGCGCCCCATATCGAAGGCGCGCGGGTGCTCGATCCGTTCGCCGGCAGCGGCGCGCTGTTCCTCGAGGCGCTGTCGCGCGGCGCTCGCGAGGGCCTGGCCCTGGACACCAACGGCGAGGCGGTGGCGGCCCTGCGCAGCCATCTCGACGTCCTCAAGTGCGGCACCGCGCAACTCATTCTCGGCGACGCCCTGCGCTACCTGGAAAACCAGGTAGCGAGTGCCTTCGACCTGGTGTTCCTCGACCCACCGTTCCACCAGAACCTGTTGCAGGACGCCTGTCGCCTGCTGGAGACGCGCGGCTGGCTGAACACCGAAGCCTGGGTCTACACCGAGAGCGAAAGCCCGCCCTCTTCCCTCGGCCTGCCCGGCAACTGGCGGCTGCACCGGGAGAAGAAGGCCGGCAACGTGCACTACGCGCTGTGGCAGCGCAGCGACCGGCCATGAACCCGGCCTCGCATGCGATACGCCAGCGCCTGCTGGCGCTCGGCGAGCGCAGCGTCGCGCAACCCGCCAGCGACTGGCAGGGCGACATCGCCCTGCCCGCCGAGCTGGAGCGTTTCTACCGCGAGGTCGGGCCGCTCGACTGCACCCTGGAGACTGCCGGCAATCCATTTTTCCTGCCGTCGCTGGCCCGCCTCTGGCAGCGCCAGGCCGGCTACCGCTGGCACGGCCTCAGCGGCGAGCGGCTGGCGGGCTGGCAGGACGACTGGCTGGTGGTGGCCGACCAGGGCGCCGATCCGTTCATCCTCGAGACCGGTAGCGGGCGCGTGCTGTTCGACCTGCACGGCGGCGGCGGCTGGGACCCCGCGCCATGCTTCGACGACCTGTGGCAGATGGCGGCCAGCCTGGCCTGCTTCGGCCAGGTATGGAGCGACGCCGGTGAGGACATCCTGCTGGAAGATTGCAGCGTGGCGCCATGCTACCGCCATCAACTCATCGACGAGTTGCTGCCGATCCTCGGCTCGCGCCAGCGCGCCGAGGACCTCGCCGACGAATTCGGCTGGTAAGCTGGGTATCCCACCCCCGTTTCGTGACCGCCGCATGTCCGCGCTTCCGACCTTCCAACCCGCCTGGTGGCTGCCCAATCCGCACCTGCAGACCCTCTGGAGCCCGCTCTTCCGCCGCGGCCCGGCGCTGGAGCGACAGCGCGAGCGCCTGTGGCTGGCCGACGGCGACTTCATCGACCTCGACTGGGCCGGCCCGCACGAGGCCGAGACCCCGCTGGTGCTGGCGCTGCACGGTCTTACCGGTTCCTCCTCCTCGCACTACATCCTCGGCCTCCAGCGCGCCCTGCTGGAACGCGGCTGGGCCAGCGTGGCGCTGAACTGGCGCGGTTGCTCGGGAGAGCCGAACCGCCTGCCGCGCGGCTACCATTCCGGGGTCAGCGACGACCTCGCCGAGGTGGTCGCGCACCTGCGCGCCAGGCGCCCACAGGCGCCGCTGTACGCAGTCGGCTACTCGCTGGGCGGCAACGTGCTGCTCAAGTACCTGGGCGAAACCGCTGGGGACTGCCCGCTGCTCGGCGGCGTCGCGGTGTCGGTGCCGTTCCGCCTGGACGAGTGCGCCGACCGCATCGGCCTGGGCTTTTCCCGGGTCTACCAGGCGCACTTCATGAAGGCCATGCTGGCCTACGTGCAGGACAAGCAGCGGCTGTTCGGCGAACAGGGCCAGGCGGAAGGCCTGGCCGCCCTGCAACGCCTCGGTCCGCTGGAGGGCATGCGCACCTTCTGGGACTTCGACGGCCGGGTCACCGCGCCGCTGCACGGCTTCGCCGACGCCAGGGATTACTATCGGCGCGCTTCCAGCCGCTACTACCTGCCGGAAATCCGCACGCCGAGCCTGATCATCCATTCCAGCGACGATCCCTTCGTGTTCGCCCGCAGCCTGCCCGAACGCAGCGAGCTGGCGCCCTGTACCGAACTGGAGCTGCATGCCCGCGGTGGCCATGTCGGCTTCGTCGGCGGCTCGCCGCGGCAGCCCAGCTACTACCTGGAACGGCGCATCCCCGACTGGCTGGAGGCACGCCTGCGGCAGCGCTGAGCTGGCCTGCGCCAGTCGATGGACGGCAGAATGGCCGCTGGCTGGAGGACAACGAGGGGCGAATGGATCTGAAGCTGCGCCACAACCCGGTACTCGACGACGCCGACTGCGAGGCGATCCTGGCGATCCACGCGGCGGTCGGCTGGGACCGGCGCATGCCGGCCGCCGAGCTGCGCACGCTCTACCAGCATTCCAGCTACTACCTGCTGGCCGAACGCGGCGGCCGCCTGGTCGGCCTGCTGCGTGCCGAGGAAGAAACCCCGATCCGCGTCTGGCTGGCGGAAATCGCCGTGCTGCCCGGCGCACAGAGCAGCGGCGTCGGCGCTGCCCTGCTGCGGCGCTTCGCCGAGGATCACCGCGGCGCCTTCCTGTTCACCGACGCCACCCTCGGCACCGAGGCCTTCTTCCGCCGCCATGGCATCCACATCCAGCAGGTGCTGGAGAAAACCCCGCGCGATCAGAGCGGTACGTAGAGCCGCTCGGAAATCCCGTCCACCGCCTCCTGGGCCTGCGCCTCGATGTGCCCGCTCTCCAGCGCCAGCACCTGGTAGATGCCACGGCGCAGCTGCGCCTCGCTGAGGTCGCCGTCGAGATCGAGGGTGGTGCAGAGGAAGCGCACCCAGGAGGTGAGGATGATCCAGGCGTTGAGGGTCAGGGCCTCCAGCTGGGTCTCGTTCATCCGCAGGATGCCGGCCTCGGTGAAGCCCCGGTAGATCGCCTTGGCGTTGACCAGGCAGCGCTGGGCGAAGGCGCGGTAGCGCGCCGCCAGCTCCGGGTCGCTTTCCAGCAGGTGCTCGAGGTCGCGGTGGAGGAAGCGGTAGCGCCACATCGCGGCCAGTAGCGCTTCCAGATAGAAGGTCTTGTCGTCCACCGTCACCCCCCGCCCTTCGGGCAGGCGCAGGAAGCTCTCGACGTGGCTTTCGTACTCGGCGAACAGCTCGGCGATGATCGCCTGCTTGTTCGGGTAGTGGTAGTAGAGGTTCCCAGGCGATATACCCAGGTGGGTGGCGATATGGTTGGTGGTGACGCTGCGCTCGCCCTGGGCGTTGAACAGTTCCAGGCTGGCCTGGGCGATGCGGTCGCGGGTCTTGATGCGTGGGGCCATGGGGACGACGGGCTCGTTCGGGTAACAGTGCGGGGCGCGGCCCGCCGTGACAGCGTAGAAGGTACACAAAGCCGACGGCCCGGGTCAGCCCCCGGGGCGGCAGCCGACGGCCGGCCCGCCTTTCGTTGGGTACGCAAGCGCCGGGCCGGCAGGCATGCTGTTTGACACTTTAGAGTATTTACTCTAGAAATCCAGCGACGCAGCGAAATTCACCGGACCGAGCCAGGTCCGCCATAACGACAGACGCGCGGCCACGCAGCCGCCCACGCTTCGCCGAGGAGCCAGCCCATGGTCGCCGATATCGCCTACCTGCAGCAGAGCCAGCAGGAAATCAACCAGCTCGAAGCCCTCTTCGCCCGCCAGCGCGCCGCCTACCTGGCGCAGCCGATGCCTGACGCCACGCAGCGCGTGGAATGGCTGAAGGCCCTGCGCGACCTGCTGTTCAAGGAGCAGAAGGCACTCATCGAAGCCATCGACCGGGACTTCAGCGCGCGCTCCGCCGACGAGACCCTGCTCGCCGAGATCATGCCCAGCCTGCACGGCATCCACTACGCCGCCAAGCGCGTGAAGAAATGGATGAAGCCGGCGCGCCGCGCGGTCGGCCTGCAATTCCAGCCGGCCTCGGCCCAGGTGGTATACCAGCCGCTGGGCGTGGTCGGGGTGATCGTGCCGTGGAACTATCCGCTGTTCCTCTCCATCGGCCCGCTGACCGGCGCCCTCGCCGCCGGCAATCGGGTGATGATCAAGATGAGCGAATCGACCCCGGCCACCGGGCGCCTGCTCAAGGACCTGCTGGCGCGAATCTTCCCCGAGGACCAGGTCGCCGTGGTGCTCGGCGAGGTGGACGTCGGCGTGGCCTTCTCCAAGCTGCCGTTCGACCACCTGCTGTTCACCGGCGCCACCAGCGTCGGCAAGCACGTGATGCGCGCCGCCGCCGAGAACCTGACCCCGGTGACCCTGGAGCTGGGCGGCAAGTCGCCGGCGATCGTCTCCGACAGCGTGCCGATGAAGGACGCCGCCGAGCGTATCGCCTTCGGCAAGAGCCTCAACGCCGGGCAGACCTGCGTCGCGCCCGACTACGTGCTGGTACCGAGCCGGCGCGTCGAGGAGTTCGTCAGCCGGTACAAGGAGGTGGTCCAGGGCTTCTTCCCGCGTCTTTCGGACAACCCCGACTACACCGCGATCATCAACGAGCGCCAGCTCGGCCGTCTCCAGGGCTACCTCGACGACGCCCGCGAGAAGGGCGCGACCCTCGTCCCGCTGTTCGCCGAGGGCCAGCAGCGGCGCCTGCCGCAGACGCTGTTGCTGAATGTCAGCGACGACATGAAAGTGATGCAGGAGGAAATCTTCGGCCCGCTGCTGCCGGTGATCCCCTACGAGCGCCTGGAAGACGCCCTGGCCTACGTCAACCAGCGCCCGCGGCCGCTGGCCCTGTACTACTTCGGCTACGACAAGGCGCAGCAGCGGCGCGTGCTGCACGAGACCCACTCGGGCGGCGTGTGCCTGAACGACACCCTGCTGCACGTCGCCCAGGACGACATCCCGTTCGGTGGCGTCGGCCCCTCCGGCATGGGCCACTACCATGGCCACGAAGGCTTCCTCACCTTCAGCAAGGCCAAGGGCGTGTTCAGCAAGCCGCGCTTCAACGCCGCGCGGATGATCTACCCCCCCTACGGCAAGTCGATCCAGAAGCTCGTCTACAAGCTGTTCGTGCGCTGAACCGGGGCGCGTGCGGCGCCCCCTCATTCCTACGCTGCAGGTGACATAACAACAATGAGCGACACCACTCTCGAAAGCGCCGGCCTGTCCCGACGCAGCCTGATGAAGGTCGGCCTGATCGGCGGCGCCTTCCTCGCCACCGCGGGCGTCACCGCCAGCCTCACCGGCTGTTCGGCGGAGAAACCGGCGAACGGCCTGGAAAAGGTCCGCGAATCCGACCTGCCGTTCCTCCGTGCGCTGCTGCCGGTGATGCTGCTCGGCGCGGTTTCCGCCGAGCAGATGCCGAAAGCCGTGGAGGGCGCGATCCAGAGCCTCGACCACAACCTGGCGCGACTCTCCCCGGAGATGTTCAAGCTCACCCGGCAACTCTTCGACGTGCTGGCCCTGCCGCTCACCCGCGGCCCGCTGACCGGTATCTGGGGCAGTTGGGAGAGTGCCAGCGGCGACGACGTGCGGGCGTTCCTCTCGCGCTGGGAAAACAGCTTCATCGGCCTGTTGCGAATGGGCCACAGCTCGCTGATGCAACTGGCGATGATGGCCTGGTACGCCCGCCCCGAGGCGTGGGCCCACTGCGGCTATCCCGGACCGCCGAAGATCGCTTGAGCCGCCCCGGAACAATACGAAAAGCCCGAAGCCGCCTAGCCTGAGAGTGCATTCATGCCTGTACCCGATCTGTTCGCCGAGGGCCTCGCCCGCGGCTGGAAAACCTACAACGGTTCGCGCCTGGACCACGACCTGGAACTGGAGGCCGACGTGGTCGTGGTCGGCACCGGCGCCGGCGGCGGCACCACCGCGGAAATCCTCAGCGCCGCCGGCCTGAAGGTGCTGCTGGTGGAAGAGGGCCCGCTGAAGACCAGCAGCGATTTCAGGATGCAGGAGGCCGACGCCTACCCCGAGCTGTACCAGGAAGGCATCGGCCGGATGAGCAAGGACGGCGCCATCACCATCCTCCAGGGGCGCGCCGTGGGCGGCACCACCCTGATCAACTGGACCAGCAGCTTCCGCACCCCGGAACCGACCCTGCAACATTGGGCCCAGGTCTACGGGGTCAAGGGCCACAGCGCGGAGGACATGGCGCCCTGGTTCGAGAAAATGGAGCAGCGCCTGCACGTGGCACCCTGGGCGCTGCCGCCGAATGCCAACAACGACGTGATCCGCCTGGGCTGCGAGAAGCTCGGCTATCACTGGAAGGTCATCCCGCGCAACGTCCTCGGCTGCTGGAACCTCGGCTACTGCGGCATGGGCTGCCCGGTCAACGCCAAGCAGTCGATGCTGGTCACCACCATCCCGGCGACTCTCGACAAGGGCGGCGAGCTGCTCTACCTGGCGCGCGCCAACCGCCTGCTGCTGGAGGGCGACAAGGTGACGGGCCTCGAATGCCTGGGCATGGACGAGCGCTGCGTGGCGCCCAACGGCCGCAAGGTCAAGGTCCGGGCCAGGCACTACGTGCTCTCCGGCGGCGGCATCAACACCCCGGCGATTCTCCTCCGCTCGAAGGCGCCTGACCCGAGCCAACGGGTCGGCAAGCGTACCTTCCTGCACACGGTGAATTTCAGCGCGGCGCTGTTCGACCGGGTGATCAATCCCTTCTACGGCGCACCGCAGTCGATCTACTCCGACCATTTCCAATGGGACGACGGCGTCACCGGACGCATGTCCTACAAACTGGAGGTGCCGCCGCTGCAACCGTCGCTGGCCTCGGTGCTGCTCGGCGGCTTCGGCAGCGACAACGCCCTGCGCATGGAACAGCTACCGCATACCAACATGATGCTCGCCCTGCTCCGCGACGGCTTCCACCCCGACAGCGCGGAGGGCTCGGTCGGCCTGCGCGGCGACGACACCCCGGTGCTCGACTACCGGATGACCGACTACACCTGGGACGGTATCCGCCGTGCCTTCCATACCATGGCGGAGATCCAGTTCGCCGCCGGCGCCCGGGAAGTGCGACCGGTGCACAGCGACGCGCACAACGCGAAGAACCTGCAGGAAGCGCGCGGGATCATCGACGGCCTGCGCCTGGAGATCTACCGCACGCGCCTGGGCAGCGCCCACGTCATGGGCGGCTGCGCCATGGGCGAAGACCCGGCCGTGGCGGTGGCCGACAGCCTCGGCCGCCATCACCACCTGCGGAACCTGTCGATCCACGACGGCTCGCTGTTCCCCACCAGCATCGGCGCCAACCCGCAGCTCTCGGTCTACGGCCTCACCGCGCAACTGGCCAGCGCGCTGGCCGAACGCCTGAAGGCCTGAGCCGGCGGCGCTACCGGCGCGGCGCCATCAGACCTATGGGCTAAAGGCTGATGGCCCGTGCGTCTTGGCCGCACGGGCATCCCTGCGCTACCATCCGATTCCCTTACGAAACCCTGCCAGGACGTAGCGATGAACCGAGTGCTGTACCCAGGCACCTTCGATCCCATCACCAAGGGTCACGGCGATCTGATCGAACGTGCTTCACGGCTTTTCGACCATGTGATCATCGCGGTCGCCGCCAGCCCGAAGAAGAATCCCCTGTTCAGCCTGGAACAGCGGGTGGCGCTGGCCCAGGAGGTCACCAAGCACCTGCCGAACGTCGAGGTGGTGGGCTTCTCCACCCTGCTGGCGCACTTCGTCAAGGAACAGAAGGCGAATGTCTTCCTCCGCGGCCTGCGCGCGGTTTCCGACTTCGAGTACGAGTTCCAGCTGGCCAACATGAACCGCCAGCTGGCCCCCGACGTGGAAAGCATGTTCCTCACCCCGTCGGAGAAGTATTCCTTCATTTCCTCGACCCTGGTCCGGGAAATCGCCGCCCTCGGCGGGGATATCAGCAAGTTCGTGCATCCGGCCGTGGCAGACGCCCTGGCGGAACGCTTCAAGCGCTGATCCGTCCCTCTCGCCGGCCTCCCGTCGGCGCTCCGCGTGCACTGCGGGCGCCGATGCGGCACAATTCCGCCATTCCCGTTACCGATGCCGTGGCTGTCCGTCGCGGTTGGAGTTGTTAGATGTCCCTGAAAATCACTGACGATTGCATCAACTGCGACGTCTGCGAACCCGAATGCCCGAACGGCGCGATCTCGCAGGGCGAAGAAATCTATGTGATCGATCCCAATCTCTGCACCGAGTGCGTCGGCCACTACGACGAGCCGCAGTGCCAGCAGGTCTGTCCGGTGGACTGCATTCCCCTCGACGAGGCCAATGTCGAGAGCAAGGACCAGTTGATGGAGAAGTACCGCAAGATCACCGGCAAGGCCTGATCCCCGCCGGCGCCTGTCCTCCAGGGACGGTTCGCGCCCGGTCCGACGCGCTTTTGGCTATCCTTGGCAATCCAGTCTGAGGCGTTCGCGGTCCCGTCCCGCGAACGCCGCTGAACAGTGAGCCGCCATGTCCTTCCTGAACCTGCCCGTCCGTACCCTGGTCGCCGCCTGCGGCCTGACCCTGCTCAGCCTCGCGGCGCAAGCCGACAGCCTTCGTGGCGACGCCCGGCCGCCACAGCAGGCGGCCGTCGCCACGCCGCACCCGGCCGCCACCGTCGCCGGCCTGGAAACCCTGGCCAATGGCGGCAACGCCTTCGACGCCGCGGTGGCCATCGCCGCCGCTCTGGCGGTGGCCGAGCCCTATGGATCGGGCCTCGGCGGCGGTGGATTCTTCCTCCTGCGCCAGGCCGGCGCGCAGCCGACCTACCGTTTCCTCGACGCCCGCGAGCGCGCGCCGAAGGCCGCCTACGCCGACATGTACCGGCGCAACGGCAAGGTCGACCCCAGGCTGTCCGTCAACGGCCCGCTGGCGGCGGCGATTCCCGGCCTGCCGGCGGCACTGGTCGAGCTGACCGGCCGCTACGGACGCCAGCCACTGGCCGACAACCTGGTACCGGCGATCCGCCTGGCGGTGGACGGCGTGTCCGTCGACCGGATCTACCGCGACCGCGCCAGCATGCGCCTGGAAGCGATGCGCAAGGACCCGGAAACCGCGCGGATCTTCCTCGACAAGGGCGGAATCCCCGACGAATGGAACCTGCTGCGCCAACCGCAGTTGGCACGTACCCTGGAACGCCTCGGGCGCTACGGGCGGATCGGTTTCTACGAAGGCGAGACAGCGGACAAGCTGCTCGCCGGGGTGCGCGCCGGCGGCGGCATCTGGAGCGCCGCCGACCTGCGCGACTACCGGGTGATCGAACGCCGCCCGCTGGAGGTGAAGCTGGCCAACGGCCGCGAACTGATCAGCGCACCGCCGCCCTCGGCCGGCGGCGTCGCCCTGGCGCAGAGCCTGCAGATGCTTGAACAGCTGCCGTGGCAGAAGGCCGAGCCGGTGCAGCGCGCCCATTACGTGCTGGAAGTGCTGCGGCGCGCCTACCGCGACCGCGGCCTGCTCGGCGACCCGGATTTCGTCGCCAATCCGCTGCCCCGGCTGCTGGCGCCGGACTACCTGAAGCGCCTTGCCGCCAGCATCGACCCGCGCCGCGCCACGCCCAGCGCGGCGCTGCCGGAGGCGCCGGCCTGGCGCGAAGGCGACCACACCACCCACTTCGCGGTGATCGACGCCCAGGGCAACGCGGTGGCCGCCACTCTCTCGGTGAACCTGCCGTTCGGCGCCGCCTTCACCGTCCCCGGCACCGGCGTGGTGCTGAACAACGAGATGGATGACTTCGCCGCCGACACCCAGGGCGCCAACAGCTACGGCCTGGCCGGCAGCCAGGCGAACGCGGTGGCGGCCGGCAAGCGGCCGCTGTCGAGCATGAGCCCGAGCTTCCTGGAAAGCCCCACGGACTTCGCCGCCTTCGGCACGCCGGGCGGCAGCCGCATCCCGAGCATGGTGCTGATCTCGATGCTGCAGTACTTCGACGGCCGCCCGGTCGGGCAGTGGGTCGCCGCGCCGCGCTATCACCACCAGTACAAGCCGGACGTCGTCGAGTACGAACCGCGCGCCTTCAGCGATGCCGAGGCCGCCGAGCTGCGTCGGCGCGGCTATCAGCTCAAGCGTCTGGAGCGCAGCTACGGCAACCAGCAGGTGCTTTATTGGGACAAGCGTAGCGGCCGCGTCGACGCCGCCAGCGACCCACGCGGGATTGGTTATTCGGCGTTTTCCCCCGAGATGCAGGCACAGCCCCAGACGCACTGAACCCCAGGAGAGCGGCGAAACGAGAGACAGCGCTCAAAAACGCGGATACCAGCGATCGATGATGGCCCTTTGACATCCATCCATGCTAGCTTGCGCGCCGCCGCGCAGACGGCTCACACGGATACTGGATAATCAAAAGCAAGGAAACCCGATGTCGCTGTTTCGTCCCCTCCTGATCGCCTCCACCCTCGCCCTCGCCAGCGGTTGCGCCAGCGGCCTCAACTCGCAGCAGACAGCCGAGCTGGAGTATTACGAAGCCCGCAACCTGGCGGTCATCGAGAAATCCCCCGGCACCGGCGCGGCCCTCGGCCTGCTCCCCGGCGGCGGCTCCTTCTACGGCCGTTCCTACGGACTCGGGGTGGTCAACCTGCTGTTCTGGCCGCTGTCGATCCTCTGGGATCCGGTGAGCGGCTACGACGCATCCCAGCGCATCAACTACACCGCGACCCGGGTACATCTGGAGAAGCTGCGCCAGCGCGACTTCGACGAACTGCAACGGCTGGCCGACAACGGCGCATTGGACGGCGCCACGTTGGCGCGAAAGCGCCAGGACGTGGAAACGAAATACCGCTACGCCCCCTGAACAAGAAAAAGCCGGTCGCTGACCGGCCGGGTCCTCCTCGACCGACATGGAGCCCCGGCCCTCGCGTAGAAATCTCGCCGACGAGTCCGGCGGGCAATCCAGGCGGCGGGCCTCACTGGCTCGCCGCTTCGGCCGCCTGTATCGCATCCTCCGCACCGATTTCCACCGCCTCCGGCTCGGACGGTGCACTCTCCACCCCACGGCCGGAGTGCCGGCGATCGGCGACACCGGAGCAGTCGGCGATGCCGGACAGCTCTCCATCCAGCGCAGCGTGAACCCAGTTTTCCAGGCGGGTATACCAGGCAGCCTGGTCGGCGCTCTCCAGCCAGGCGATGGCATCCGCATCCTGCTGCTGCGCGGCCTTTTCCAGCCAGAGCCGCGCTTGCAGCTTGTTCATCCCGGCACCGGAACCGTTCCAGTAGGCCTCGCCCACCTTGAACTGGGCGCGGGCATCCCCTTGGCTCGCTGCCTTGCAGAACCACTGGAAGGCCTTTTCCCGGCTGGCGGCATAGCGGTCCAGCAGGGCGGCTTCCTCGTCGGAGGAAGGGACGGCAGAATCGCTCTGCAAGTCGTCCAGGTAGAACCATCCCAGATTGGTTTCGGCGTCTTCGCTACCGCTGGCCGCCGCACGTTCGAACCAGCTCCCGGCCTTGACCCGGTCCTGGTCGACCCCCTCGCCTCTCCAGTAGAGAACGCCCATTTCATTCTGGGCGCCGGCATCCCCCTGCTCCGCGGCCTTCCGGAACCAGCGTGCCGCCTCGGTCTTGTCCTCGCGACCGCCGTCACCATCGCGATAGAGCATGGCCAGCTGGATCTGCGCGCGGGCCATCCCCGCGCCGGCAGCCTTGCCCCACCATTCGCGCGCGCTGACGTAGTTCTGCTGCTGGTAGAAGTAGGCGCCGAAATCGAACAGGGCCTGCGGCTCGCCCGTCTCGGCGGCCTGGCGGAGGCGGGTGAATTCGGCGAGCGGCTCATCGCCGCGCCGGTCGTCCAGCCCGGCCTCGGACCGCTCGCTAGCGAAGTCGGACGTTGCGTCCTCAGCCCAGGCGAATGAAGGTACGGCAAGAGCGAGGAGGAAGAAGAATACCCACTGGCTGAACATACGCGAAAATCCTTATCGTGGTTGAGTCGGTCGACCAGCCCTGGTCGACCTTGTGACCTTTGCTCTGCAGGACACTGTCACCATCGGAGAGTCCGATCAAGTGCAGGGTATGGTCCAAGCGGAACACCTGTCATCGCAGATGCGCCGCCATAGCTGCCGCATCGGTACAGGCATGGCCTGCCACCTGCCGCGGTGGAAGAAAAAGCTTGACCCGATCTCCGGGACGGGTTGGCCCCTGCAATGCATCGAGAAAACAAAAAGCCGGTCGATGACCGGCTTTTTTTTCATCCCGCTGGAAACTCAGCTTTCGTCGTGGTTGTAGCCGCTGGTGGTGCAGCCCAGGCAACGGACGAAGGCTTCCTTGCCCGGATCGACCACCAGCGCCTGCCCGGCCTTGCCAACGCTGCCGCTGGCCGCGGTGAACGGCAGGCTGACCACGAAGGCCACGGCGCCGATGGCCGTGGCGGCGATCAGGAACGGACGGGCGATGAGCAGGTCGCCGATCATGGCGTACGCGGGTGGCGCGTCGGCGGTGTACATCGGGTCGCCGCTGGCGTTTTCCTGTACGGCATCCGCCAGCGCGGGCATCGACGACAGCCCGGTGGTCAGCGCCAGCACGAGCGCGGTGGTGCGAAACAGGTTCATGGAGGCGGTCCTTTCTGGTTTTTTGGTTGGGCAGATATCGCCTAACTATAACAGCGCTGCGGGTAGTGCCAGCGTGACCGCCTTCAATCGCCGAGGAATGCGTAGTGCGGCTTTTTCGGGATGAACGGCCGGTAGAAGCCGATCAGGCCGCGCAGGTCGGCGTCCTCGTTGCCGGTCGGCCAGAAGGGTTCGCCGATGACGATCCGCCGGTTCTCGTAGTCCAGAGCCGCCGGCACCACCGGCACGCCGGCGCCGCGGGCGATGTGGTAGAAGCCCATGCGCCAGCGGTCGACCTTCTTGCGCGTGCCTTCCGGGGCGATGATCAGCATGAACTCGCGGTGCTCGCCGAAGGCCTGGATCGCCTGGTCCACGGTATTCAGCTTCAGGTGGCGCTGGATCGGGATGCCGCCCCAGCGCCGCATCAGTCCGCCCAGCGGGCCGTTGAACAGGGTGTGCTTGCCGAACCAGCGGGCGTTCAGGCGCAGGACGAACTTGGCGGCGAGGAAGGCCACGAAGTCCCAGTTCGAGGTGTGGTGGGCGCCGATCACCACGAACTTGTCGAGCGCGGGCAAGCGGCCCTCGATCTTCCAGCCGGAGAGTTTCAGCATGGCATGGCCGAGCGACTCGACCAGGGTATTGCGAGGCAGGTAGTTGCCGGACATCGTGCACCTTTCTTATGGCAGGCCGCTCACCGTGGCGGCCCTTCTTCTGGCGGTAGAGTACGCGCTGCGCGGCGTTTCAGCGTTGGCAGCGCGGGCAGTACACGCTGGCGCGCTGGCCTAGGCGGATCTCGCGCAGGGTGCTGCCGCAGACCTTGCAGAACTCCCCGCCACGACCGTAGACGAACAATTCCTGCTGGAAGTAACCGGGCTGGCCGTCGCCGCCGACGAAATCGCGCAGGGTGGTGCCGCCGCGCTCGATGGCGATCGCCAGGATCCGCTTGATCTCCTCGGCCAGGCGCAGGTAGCGCGCCTTGGAGATGCTCCCGGCGGGCTTGCGCGGGTCGATGCCGGCGGCGAACAGCGCTTCGCTGGCGTAGATGTTGCCGACCCCGACCACCACCGCGTTGTCCATGATGAACGGTTTGACCGCCATGCTCCGCCCACGCGACAGCTCGAACAGACGCTGGCCGGCGAAGGCATCGGTCAAGGGTTCCGGACCGAGGTTGCGCAGCAGTTCGTGCTCCAGCGGAGCCAGGCTCCAGAGCATCGCGCCGAAGCGCCGCGGGTCGGTGTAGCGCAGGGACATGCCGGAGGCCAGCTCGATGTCGACGTGCTCGTGGCGGCTGGCCGGGGTGCCGCTCTCGACCAGCCGCAGGCTGCCGGACATGCCGAGGTGGCTGATCAGGGTGCCGGCCTCGGCGCCCAGCAGCAGGTACTTGGCGCGCCGCTCGACGCTGACGATGCGTTGTCCGGACAGGCGCACGTCCAGGTCTTCGGGGATCGGCCAGCGCAGGCGCCGCTCGCGCACGATGACGCGCTCGACGCGCTGGCCTTCGAGGTAGGGGGCGATGCCCCGGCGGGTGGTTTCGACTTCGGGTAGTTCAGGCATGGCGGCAGCAATCCGGTTGACCGCCGCACCTTAGCAGGAAGCGCCGCGGCGCGACCAGTCAGTAGCTGCCCTGGCCGACGCCCAGCTCGAGGATCGAGCTTTTGAGGTTCTCGAAGTCATAGTCGGTGAGACCGACGTAGTCCAGCACCAGCGCGCCGATGCTGTTCCACTCGTGGTCTTCCGGCTGGTTGCCGAGAATCCGGTGCGAGCCGCAGATGTGCTCGGCCATCTTCAGGATCGCCAGCAGGTTCTTCAGCTGGGTGTCGCGTGCCGACTCGTCGCCGAAGATCGACAACGCGTTGTGGTGGTTGGCGATCGCCTCGCAGACGTGCTCCGGCAGGCGCCAGGAGCGCGCCGTGTAGTAGCCGACCACCGCGTGGTTGGTGTTCAGCACGCGGTTCTCGGTGTCCACCACCCGGCGTTCGTCGCTGGCCGCGGCGTAGGCCTCTTCCAGCACCGCCATGTAGTGCGGGAAGCGCTTGAGCATCAGCGGGATGCCGCAGTTGTGGAACAGGCCGAGGGCGTAGGCCTCGTCCACCGATTCGTAGCCGATCCGCTTGGCCAGGCTCAGGCAGCTCATGGCCACGTCCTGGGCGGTGTCCCAGAAACGGTTGAGGGTGACGATGGTGTCGTCGCTCATCTCGCCCTTGATCGACTGGGCGTTGATCAGGTTGATCACCGAGCGGCTGCCCAGCAGGTTCACCGCGCGCTGGATCGAAGTGATGCGGTTGGCCAGGCCGAAGAACGGCGAGTTCACCAGCTTCAGCAGGGCGCCGGAAAGGCCCGGGTCCTGGCTGATCAGCCTGGCGATGTTCTTCAGGTCCGGATTGGGCATGACCTGCTCCATCTGCAGGTCGACCATGATCTGGGGTTGCGGCGGCACGCTGATGCCTTGCAGGGCCTGGCGGATCTGCTCGGCGGTGAGTTCTTGGACCATGAGGGGCGAAGGCGAAAGTTGACGGTGCGCGCAGTTTACCCGGAGAACCCCGCCATGGGGCGGGCTTCTGCCGGAAAAGCGGCGCCAGGCAACGGACATGGAACTTTTCCCGCAGCCGCCAGGGTCGGAATGAATACCCCTTCTGATATCGGGAGACACGCCATGACCCAATCCCTGCACGGCAAGGTCGTCGCCGCCCTGGTGACCGACGGTTTCGAACAGGTCGAACTGACCGGTCCGAAAAAGGCCCTGGAAGACGCCGGCGCCACGGTAAGGATTCTTTCCGACAAGAGCGGCGAAGTGCGCGGCTGGAACCATCACCAGCCAGCCGACGCCTTCCGCGTCGACGGCACCTTCGAAGACGCCAGCCTGGACGACTACGACGCCCTGCTGCTGCCCGGAGGGGTGGTCAATTCCGACCAGATCCGCAGCCTGGCCAAGGCCCAGGAACTGGTGATCCGCGCCGAGCAGGCGAGCAAGCCGGTGGCGGTGATCTGCCACGGCGCCTGGCTGCTGATCTCCGCCGGCCTGGTGCAGGGCCGTACCCTGACCAGTTGGCCGTCGCTCAAGGACGACATCAACAATGCCGGCGGCCACTGGGTGGACCAGGAAGTCGCGGTGGACGGCAAGCTGGTCAGCAGCCGCAAACCCGACGACATCCCCGCCTTCAGCCGTCGCTTCATCGACATCCTCGCCGGCTGAACGGCTCGCGTTCGCGCAGCGGCGAACCCCGTCACTGCGCTATAATCGCGCTCTTTTGCCGGAGCCTTTCCCATGACCCTGCCCAGCTTGCGTCTCAAAGCCAACGCCGAGCGCCGCCTGCGCGCCGGTCACCTGTGGGTCTACAGCAACGAGGTGGATGTCGCCGCGACGCCACTGAACGCCTTCGCCGCCGGCGACCAGGCCGTGCTGGAAATGGCCAACGGCAAGCCGCTGGGAATCGTCGCGCTGAGCCCGAACAATCTCATCTGCGGCCGCCTCATTTCCCGCGATACCAAGCACATTCTCGACAAATCGCTGCTGGTTCATCGCATCAACATCGCCCTCAGCCTGCGCGAGCGGCTTTTCGACAAGCCGTTCTACCGGCTGGTCTACGGTGATTCCGACCTGCTGCCCGGCCTGGTGGTCGACCGCTTCGGCGACGTGCTGGTGGTGCAACTGGCTTCCGCCGCCATGGAACTGCGCAAGGACGAGGTGCTCGCCGCCCTGCTGCAGGTGCTCAAGCCTGCCGCCGTGCTCTGGAAGAACGACTCCAGCGCGCGCGACGCCGAGGGCCTGGAGCGCTACGTGGCCAACGCCTACGGCGAGGTGCCGGAGTGGGTCGCCCTGGAAGAGAACGGCGTGAGGTTCGAGGCGCCGGTGCTGGCCGGGCAGAAGACCGGCTGGTTCTACGACCACCGCATGAACCGCGCGCGCCTGGCGCCCTACGTACAGGGCAAGCGGGTCCTCGACCTGTTCAGCTATATCGGTGGCTGGGGCATCCAGGCCGCCGCCTTCGGCGCCAGCGAAGTGATGTGCGTGGACGCGTCCGCCTTCGCCCTCGACGGCGTCGAGCGCAACGCGGCGCTGAACGGCGTGGCGGAGAAGGTCGCCTGCGTCGAGGGCGACGTGTTCGAGGCGCTGCGTGAGCTGAAGGCCGCCGACGAGCGCTTCGACGTGGTGATCGCCGACCCGCCGGCCTTCATCAAGCGCAAGAAGGACCTGAAGAACGGCGAGGCCGCCTACCGCCGTCTCAACGAACAGGCCATGCGCCTGCTGAGCAAGGACGGCATCCTGGTCAGCGCCTCCTGCTCGATGCACCTGCCCGAGAACGACCTGCAGGACATCCTGATCGGCAGCGCCCGCCATCTCGACCGCAACATCCAGCTGCTCGAGCGCGGCGGCCAGGGCCCCGATCACCCGGTGCACCTGGCGATCCCGGAAACCCGCTACATCAAGAGCCTGACCTGCCGCTTGCTGCCCAACGGCTGAACCCGTCCCGGCGGATGAGCGCCTGCGCTCATCCGCCCTACAGCCAGCGCAGCTCATGGCGCGACGGGCGGCGCAAGACGCCAGCCCGGTCGCGACGCGCCGTTCCGCCGACCGCCAGCCTTCCCCATTCGCCCGCTCTGGGCTTAGAATCCGGGCATTCCTCGCCAATCATCCCCCGGCGGGCAGTGAGCCCAGGCCGTCGCCAATGGTGACCCCATTCAGACCCCGGCCAACTCCGTACACTCGGCTATTCCCCGTTTGAATCCGGTTCCCTCGACGCTCACGATACAGTCATAACCCGAACCTGATTAGCCGCAGGAAATCGTCATGCCCGATTACCGTTCGAAAACCTCCACCCACGGCCGCAACATGGCCGGCGCCCGCGCCCTCTGGCGCGCCACCGGGATGAAGGACGAAGACTTCAAGAAGCCGATCATCGCCATCGCCAACTCCTTCACCCAGTTCGTGCCCGGCCACGTGCACCTGAAGGACCTCGGCCAGCTGGTCGCCCGCGAGATCGAGAAGGCCGGCGGCGTGGCCAAGGAATTCAACACCATCGCCGTCGACGACGGCATCGCCATGGGCCACGACGGCATGCTCTATTCGCTGCCGAGCCGGGAGATCATCGCCGACTCCGTGGAATACATGGTCAACGCCCACTGCGCCGACGCCATCGTCTGCATCTCCAACTGCGACAAGATCACCCCCGGCATGCTGATGGCCGCGCTGCGCCTGAACATCCCGGTAGTGTTCGTCTCCGGCGGGCCGATGGAGGCCGGCAAGACCAAGCTGGCCAGCCACGGCCTGGACCTGGTCGACGCCATGGTGGTGGCCGCCGACGACTCCTGCTCCGACGAGAAGGTCGCCGAGTACGAGCGCAGCGCCTGCCCGACCTGCGGCTCCTGCTCCGGCATGTTCACCGCCAACTCGATGAACTGCCTGACCGAGGCCCTCGGCCTGTCGCTGCCGGGCAACGGCTCGACCCTGGCCACCCACGCAGACCGCGAGCAGTTGTTCCTGCGCGCCGGGCGCCTGGCCGTGGAACTCTGCCAGCGCTACTACGGCGAAGGCGACGACAGCGTGCTGCCGCGCAACATCGCCAACTTCAAGGCCTTCGAGAACGCCATGACCCTGGACATCGCCATGGGCGGCTCGACCAACACCATCCTGCACCTGCTGGCCGCCGCCCAGGAGGCCGAGGTGCCGTTCGACCTGCGCGACATCGACCGCCTGTCGCGCAAGGTGCCGCAACTGTGCAAGGTGGCGCCGAACATCCAGAAGTACCACATGGAAGACGTGCATCGCGCCGGCGGCATCTTCTCCATCCTCGGCGAACTGGCCCGTGGCGGACTGCTGCATACCGACGTCGCCACCGTGCACAGCCCGAGCATGGCCGACGCCATCGCCCGGTGGGACATCACCCAGACCCGCGACGAAGCCGTGCACACCTTCTTCAAGGCCGGTCCGGCGGGCATCCCGACCCAGACCGCGTTCAGCCAGAACACCCGCTGGCCGAGCCTGGACGACGACCGCGCCGAGGGCTGCATCCGCAGCGTCGAGCATGCCTATTCCAAGGAAGGCGGGCTGGCCGTGCTCTACGGCAACATCGCCCTCGACGGCTGCGTGGTGAAGACCGCCGGGGTCGACGAGTCGATCCACGTGTTCGAAGGCCGCGCGAAGATCTTCGAAAGCCAGGACGCCGCGGTGAAAGGCATCCTCGGCGACGAGGTGAAGGCCGGCGACATCGTGATCATCCGCTACGAAGGGCCGAAGGGCGGGCCGGGCATGCAGGAAATGCTCTATCCGACCAGCTACCTGAAGTCCAAGGGACTGGGCAAGCAGTGCGCCCTGCTCACCGACGGGCGCTTCTCCGGCGGCACCTCGGGCCTGTCCATCGGCCATGCCTCCCCGGAAGCCGCCGCTGGCGGCGCCATCGGCCTGGTGCAGGACGGCGACAAGGTGCTGATCGACATTCCCAATCGCTCGATCAACCTGCTGGTCAGCGACGAAGAACTCGCCGCCCGCCGCGTCGAACAGGACAAGAAGGGCTGGAAGCCGGCCGCGCCGCGCGCCCGTCGCGTCAGCACCGCGCTCAAGGCCTACGCCCTGCTCGCCACCAGCGCCGACAAGGGCGCGGTACGCAACAAGGCGCTGCTGGACGGCTGAATCGTCCCGCGACGAAAAAAGCCCGGTCCCGCGCCGGGCTTTTTCATTCGCGCGTGCGCACGCCGAATGGCGGATAACCGCAAGCGGTTATCGCCCTACCGCTCACCCACGTTCCAACCGTAGGGCGCATGACGCCACCGGCGTTATCCACCGACATGCGGCGCAGCCAGGCCTGGGCGAGACCGCGTTCGCCCAGTAAAATCGCGCTCTTTTTCCCCGGACCGCCACCATGAGTTCCCTGCAAAGCCCGTCGGACGCCAGCCCCCGCAACGACCTGGTCTACGGCCTGGACGACCGTCCCAGCGCTCCCATCGCCCTGCTCGCCGCCCTCCAGCATCTGCTGGCGATCATCGTGCCGATCGTCACCCCCGGCCTGCTGATCTGCCAGGCGCTGGGCGTATCGCCGCGCGACACCAACCTGATCGTGTCGATGTCGCTGGTGATCTCCGGCATCGCCACCTTCGTCCAGTGCAAGCGCTTCGGCCCGTTCGGCGCCGGACTGCTGATCGTCCAGGGCACCAGCTTCAACTTCGTCGGCCCGCTGATCGCCGGCGGGGCGCTGATGGTCAAGCAGGGCACGCCGGTGGAAAGCGTGATGGCGGCGATCTTCGGCGTGGTCATCGCCGGCTCCTTCGTCGAGATGGGCATCTCGCGCATACTGCCGTTCGTCAAGCGGTTGATCACGCCGCTGGTGACCGGCATCGTCGTGCTGATGATCGGCCTGACCCTGATCAAGGTCGGCCTGATCAGCATGGGCGGCGGCTTCTCGGCGATGTCCGACGGTACCTTCGCCAACGGCGAGAACCTGCTGCTGTCCGGCGTGGTGCTGGGCATCATCGTGGTGCTCAACCGCATCCCGGTGGTATGGATGCGCAGCTGCGCCATCGTCATCGCCCTGGCCGTCGGCTACGCGCTGGCCGGCTACCTCGGTCGCCTGGACTTCACCGGCATGCACCAGGCCGAGCTGTTCCAGGTACCGACCCCGCTGCACTTCGGCCTGGACTTCTCCTGGCCGCTGTTCATCCCGATGCTGGTGATCTACCTGGTCACCTCCCTGGAAGCCATCGGCGACGTCACCGCCACCAGCAAGGTGTCGAAGCAGCCGGTGGAAGGCCCGCTGTGGATGCAGCGGATCAAGGGCGGCGTGCTGGTGAACGGCGCCAACTCGTTCCTTGCCGGTATCTTCAATACCTTCCCCAGCTCGGTGTTCGCCCAGAACAACGGAGTGATCCAGCTCACCGGCGTGGCCAGCCGCTACGTCGGCCTGTGGATCGCCGCCATGCTGGTCCTGCTCGGCCTGTTCCCGAGCGTCGCCGGGGTCATCCAGGCGGTGCCGGAGCCGGTGCTGGGCGGCGCGGCGATGGTGATGTTCGGCGCGGTGGCCGCCTCGGGCATCAACATCCTCGCCGGTATCCAGCTGGACCGTCGCGCCCTGCTGATCATCGCCGTGTCCCTGGCCCTGGGCCTTGGTGTGTCGCAGGTGCCTGAGTTCCTCGCGCACATGCCGGCGGCGCTGCGCAACGTGCTGGAATCCGGGGTCGCCACCGGCGGCATCTGCGCCCTGCTGCTGAACTGGTTCCTGCCGGAAAGCCCGGCCCAGAGAGCCGAACAGTGATACGCGCGGCGCCACCTCCGGGTGGCGTCGCGGTTTTCGCCGACAGGGTTTTCTTACCCGGCCAATGGTTGGGTATGATCGACGGCAGGGCCATGTCCATCGGCCCCTCTTCCGTCCCGCAACCCGGACCCGCGCCCATGCCCCAGTCCCGCCGCCCGTTGCGCATCGGCCTGATCGCCGACACCCATGGCCTGCTCCGGCCCGAGGCGCTGGAACGGCTGCGCGGCTGCGACCAGCTGATCCACGCCGGCGACATCGGCAAGCCGGAAATCCTCGCCGAGCTGGAGCGCCTGGCACCGCTCTCGGTGGTCCGTGGCAACAACGACACCCAGGACTGGGCGGCGGACATTCCCGAGCGCCTGCTGCTGAAGATCGGCCGGTTGACCCTGTACGTGCTGCACGATCTCAAGCGACTCGACCTCGACCCGGCCGCCGAAGGCATCGACGTGGTGGTCGCCGGCCACTCGCACAAACCGTTGAAGGAAGAGCGCGACGGCGTGCTCTACCTCAACCCGGGCAGCGCCGGGCCGCGGCGCTTCAGCTTGCCGATCGGGATCGGCGTGCTGGAAGTGGCGGGGAAGAAGGTCGAGGCGCAGCTGATCACCCTCTGACCCCGCCTGGCACCGTCAGCGGCGCTCCCACACCTCGAAGGCGTAGGCCGGCGCATCGTCAGCCGCGGCGTGCTCGATGCTCGACGCCAGGCGCCAGCCCGCGTCATCGATCTCGGGGAAAAAGGCGTCGCCTTCCGGCGCCAGGCCCACCCGGGTCAGGTACAGACGCTCGGCGCGCGGCAAGGCCTCGGCATAGAGCTGGGCACCGCCGATCAGCATCAGCTCGTCGGCGTCCTCCGCCTGCGCCCACGCCTCGGCGCGCACCAGCGCGGCGTCCAGGCTGGCGAACACTTCCGCGCCCTCCAGCGCCAGGCCGGCCTGGCGGCTGACCACCAGGTTGAGCCGGCCCGGCAGCGGCCGACCCAGCGAGTCCCAGGTCTTGCGCCCCATGATCACCGGTTTGCCGAGAGTCATCGCCTTGAAATGCCTGAGGTCGGCCGGCAGGCGCCAGGGCAGGCGGTTGTCGATGCCGATCGCGCGGTTCTCGCCAAGGGCGGCGATCATCGCCAGCGGTCGTGCCATGGGGTTACCTCATCGTGGAAGGACAAAGGCGCGAGGATAAACACTCGCGCCGGCGGACTCCAGGCCAACTGTGCGGGCCGGCCTACAAGGGATTGGCATAGGGCGGCACCTGCATGAAGAAGGTGCCATCCTCGTTGACCTGGGTGGTGCCGGTCGCCAGGACCTTGCGGTAGTCCCGCAGGTTGAAGGTCAGCACCTGCTCCGGCTTCTCGGTCTTCAGCAGCACCTGGGCGTAGGTGATGAGGATTTCGAAGATCTTCAGGTCGCCAGACTGTAGCCAGAGGAAGGACGGGCCCGCCACGGCCGGCGGGCTGAACACCGGCGACGGCCGGCCGGGCGCCTGGGAGAAACGCAGGTGCAGGCCCTGGTCGTCGAGCCATGCCTCCTGCACCTGGCCGTCGATGCCGAGCAGCGGGAAGACCTTGCGGTAGTCCAGGCGCATGGCGCTGCCGACCAGGCTCGCCCCCGGCCGATCGAGGCTGACCAGCGCCGACATCGGCAGGCCGACCAGGCTCATCGCCCCGTACAGCGGCAGGCCGATCACCTTCAACTGGTCGGGACGATAGACCAGCGCGCCGCTGCCCGCGTCCACCTCCACGCCGCCGCCCAGCCGCAACGGCAGCCACGGCCCTACCCCGAACGGACGCACCCGCCCCTCCACCTCCAGGCGTCCCGCCGCGCTGCTCATGCGAAAGTCCTTCAGCATGGTCCCGTCATAGGCGAGGATGTGCTCGTTGAACAGGTTGGCCAGTTGCCGCGGGCTGAGCAGCACCTCGCCTTCCATCACCTGGAAATGCATGTCCTGCGGGCGGTCGAAGTCCACCGGCTGGCCGGCCCGGTTCGGCACCAGCCAGCCCTTCACCTCGGGCACGTGGAAACCGATGTTGCCGCGCAGGTACATGTCCACGTTGCGCAGCAGTATGCCGACGCCATCCTGGCCGGAATCCGCCGGCCCGGCCGCACGCATGGGCAGCGGCAGCGGCGCCGGCGGGACCTGCCGGTACCAGCCCTCGCGCAGCAGGGCCAGTTCGCGCTGCTGCCTGTCGATGGCGCTTTCGGCCTGGGCCGCGCCGGCCGCCAACAGGCAGCAGCCGAGCAGCGGCACGCCCCACGGACGCCGGCTCACAGCCGTGCCTCCAGCGGCGCCGGCGCCTTCACCGGCGACACGGCGATCTGCACCATGCCGTCCTCGCGCAGGCGGATCACGCCATTCTGCAGTTGCCGCCGGTAGTCGTAGAGGTTGAACAGCAGCGGCCGCTCGGGGCTGAGGCTGGTGAACAGGGCGTAGGCCTTGACCAGCACGGTGCGCGCCATCTTGATGTCGCCGCCCTCGATGAACATGTAGCTGTCCGGCGCCCGCAGCGCCGGCCATTGCAGGCTGTCCAGGGGATCGCCGAGGGCCAGTTGCAGGCCGCCGTCGGCCAGGGCCAGGCGGCTGACGCGGAAGTCCAGGCGCGGCGGCGGGAACAAACCGTCGAGGTCGACGCGGATGCGGTTGCCGACCAGTTCCATGTGCCGGGTCTTCAGCTTCAGCACCTCGGACATCTCGATCGAGGCGGCCGCCAGCGACGAAGTGACCTCGACCCCGTCGACGAAGATCCGCCGCGGTATCAGGGTGACCTCCAGCGGACCGCTCGGCTCGATCTCGGTGAGCATCCGCAACGGCCGCCAGCGGCCCTTGCGCAACAACTCGCCACGCACTTCCTGACCGTCCTTGCGGGTGCTCATCCTGAGGTTGCGCACGGCGGCGCGGGACGCGGCGAGGTCCTGGTTGAGCAGGGTCGCCAGGGTGGCGTCGCTGATGAAGATCTCGCCGGCCTGGATCCGCGCCACCATCGCCGTCGGATCGTCGAGCAACAAGGGCGTGCCGGGACGAGACGGTTCCATGCGGATCAGCATGCGCCGGATGAAGAAACCGATGTCGTCGTGCAGGCGGAAGTCGGTATCGGCGATCCACAGCCGCGAACTCGCCGACCCCGAGCCGCGAGCTCCGACGCTCGCCTCCAGCGTGCGCGGCGGCACGCCGCTCATCAGGCTGTCCGGCTGGCGCCCCCAGTCATCGGTAGCGGCCGTCGGCACACGCGCTTCGACGCGGGCCGGCGGCGCCACGGCCTGGCCGCCACCATGGGCATCGAAGGCCAGCCAGGCGCCCAGCAACAGGCAGGCCAGTTGCAGCGACAGGCAGGGAAACGCGGAGGCAGGTTGCGGGGAGGCCATGGCCGGTCCTCTCATTGTTATGCGAGCGCCCGTCACCCTATACCCTGCCCCGGCCGGCCGCCCCTTTCGTTGGATTGGCCGGGAAAACGCCGACGTCGACACGCTGGCAGCGATTGTCACGGGAATGTCGCGAAACGGGCAAAGAAGTATCACCTGGCTGCGTCACTCTGCTGGACTGGAACACTCCCGAACCGCCGACGAGGACCCGTCATGCAATCAGCCTTCCTGCGCCGCCAGCTCGGCGCCGCCTGCCTGCTGCTCGCCGCTGGCCTGGCCAGCGCCGCCTCCGCCGACACCGGCAATGTGCAACGCGCCATCGACTGGGCCCAAGGCCAGGCCTCCGCCCGCCACCCGGCCGGCCAGGAGCGCTCGCCGCTGGTCATCGCCCACCGGGGCGCCAGTGGTTACGTACCGGAACACACCCTGGGCGCCTACGCCCTGGCGGTGATGATGGGCGCCGACTACATCGAGCCGGACCTGGTGATGACCCGCGACGGCAAGATGGTCGCGCGCCACGACAACGAGCTGGGCCTGACCACCGATGTCGCCCGGCACCCCGAATTCGCCGACCGCAAGCGCACGCAGAAAGTCGACGGAGTGGAACTCACCGGCTGGTTCAGCGAAGACTTCACCCTCGCCGAACTGAAGACCCTGCGCGCCATCGAGCGCATCCCCACGATCCGCCCGGGCAATGCGCGCCTGGACGGCACCTTCGAGATTCCCACCCTGCAGGAGATCATAGACCTGGTGAAAAGCCTGCAAATCAGCCAGCAGCGCAGCATCGGCCTGTACCCGGAGATCAAGCACGGCACCCACTTCCAGCGCCTCGGCCTGGCCATGGAGCGTCCGCTGGTGAAGACCCTGCACCGCAACGGCTACCTCGGTCCGCGCGCGCCGGTATTCATCCAGTCCTTCGAGGTGAACAACCTGAAGGAACTCAAGCGCCTCACCGGCATCCGCCTGATCCAGCTCTACGGCAGCGGCCAGCCCTATGACCAGCAGGCCACCGGCGGCAGCCTGACCTACGCCGAGATGGCCACCACCAAGGGCCTGCGCCAAGTGGCGCGCTACGCCTACGGAGTCGGTCCGGACAAGAGCTACGTGATTCCCCGCGATGCCAACGACAACCTCGGCCAGCCGACCCGCTTCGTCGGCGACGCTCACGCCGCCGGGCTGAAGGTGCATCCCTACACCTTCCGCGCGGAAAACAGCTTCCTTCCGGCGGAATTCCGCAGCGCCGACGGCAACCCGCAGTCACGCGGCGACCTGGCCGGCGAGATCAGGGCCTACCTCGACGCCGGCATCGACGGTCTGTTCAGCGACCAGCCGGACGTCGCCGTGCGCCTGCGCGAACAGCGCTGACGGTGTCGCGGACGACGCCCGGGCACGGCGCCGTCCTCACGGGCAGCCGATATAGCTATCGAACGGCGGCGCCTTGCCCTTTTCCAACGCTTCCTGCCTGATCCTCCGGCAAAGCCGCCGATCACGCTCATGCATGGCGTCGATGGACGGATTGCCGGTGGGCTCCGCGTCCTGTGGCTCCTTGACGCCAAAGGTCACCAACGGTTGTTCCGGCGCCAGGCGGAAGCGCGCCGGCGCTTCCACCTTCTCCTTGCGCGGCTGCGGCTCCGCCGTCAGCGCCGGCAACTGGTCGGCCGCCACGCCGTAGCGTTGCAGCAACGAACCGTCGGGCAACTCGTCGGCCAGCGTGCCGGTCATTGCCAGCCACAGCGCCAGAGGCCATCGGCGTACCACCTTCATCTCGCGCTCCTCTTGCCCCGGCGCCGAACGCTTTCGCCACGGCGCCAGTCGAAGTACCACGCCCATCGCCCGCCGTCGCGAAGGCCGGCATGAGCCGCATGGGTGCTTTTTGCTATGTTTGCGCTGATCAGACGCCTTTGTCCGACCGGGATTCACACCCGGCAGGGAAATCGACACAGGAGGTGACTTGAGTCACACCACGCATCCCGGCCTCGACGCCCTCTGGCTGACCGAGGCCGTTCGCCTGCGCGAGGAGCAGGCCGGCCCGCTGGAAGACAGCGAGGCGGTTCGTCAGGCACTGGCCCAGGGCGGTTCCCTGCCGCGCCGCATTCTCACCCGTGCCCACTGGCTCGGCCGCCGCGAAGGCCTGCTGGAGGCCCAGCGCACCTGGCGCCAAGGATCGAGGCTGGCGCTGGCCCTGCTGCTGGTGCTGGCCCTGGCCAGCGGCGCCGGACTGGCCTTCGCCGCGCTCGGCGACGGCCAGCGTCCGGTCAACGTGTTCTGGGCGCTGGCCAGCCTGCTCGGCCTGCACCTGCTGACCCTGCTCGGCTGGGCCATCGGCCTGCTCGCCGGCGGTGAGGCCGCGGGCGCGCTCGGCCGGCTCTGGCTGTGGCTCAGCGGCAAGCTGGCGCGCGACGCCCGCGCCGCGCACCTGGCGCCGGCGCTACTGGTCCTGCTCGGCCGGCGCCGGCTGGCGCGCTGGGGCCTCGGCGTGCTGGTCCACGGGCTCTGGCTGCTCGGCCTGCTGGCCGCGTTGGCGCTGCTGCTCGGCCTGCTGGCGACCCGCCGCTACGGTTTCGTCTGGGAAACCACCATCCTCGGTAGCGATACCTTCGTCGGCCTCACCCAGGCGCTCGGCGCCCTGCCGGCATTGCTTGGCTTCCCGTTGCCGGACGCCGAGCTGATCCGCGCCAGCGGCGATGCCGCCCTGGCCGGCGAAACGGCGCGACATGCCTGGGCCGGCTGGCTGGTAGGCGTGCTGCTGGTCTACGGCGTGCTGCCACGCCTGCTGCTCGGGCTGTTCTGCCTGTGGCGCTGGAAACGCGGCCTGGCCGGTCTCGACCTGGACCTCGACGACCCCGGCTACAGCCTGCTGCGCGAACGCCTGATGCCGGCCAGCGAACGCCTTGGCGTCAGCGACGCGGCGCCGGACTGGCTGCCGGAGCCGCAGGGCGGCCAGTCCGCCCAGGAAGCCGCCGGAGCGGTACTGGTGGCGGTGGAGCTGGACGATCGCCGGCCCTGGCCGCCGAAGCTCGCCGAAGGCATCGCCGACGCCGGCATCCTCGACGACGGCCAACAGCGCCGCCGCCTGCTCGAACAACTGACACGCTACCCGCCGGCGCGCCTGGCCATCGCCTGCGACCCGCGCCGCTCGCCGGACCGCGGCACCCTGGCGCTGCTCGGCGAACTCGCCCGCTGCGCCGCCAGCACCCGCATCTGGCTGCTCCAGGCTCCGCCCGGCGAAGCGCTCGACAGCGACCGCCTGGGCGACTGGCACGCCGCCCTGGAACGCCTGCAACTACCGCACGGCGAGACCTCGCCGCTGGCCTGGCTGGAGACCGGCCATGACTGAGCCGCTGATCCTGGCCGTGGTCGGCCACACCAATACCGGCAAGACCTCGCTGCTGCGCACCCTGACCCGCGACCGCGGATTCGGCGAAGTCTCCCATCGCCCCAGCACCACCCGCCACGTCGAGGGCGCCAGGCTGTCGGTGGACGGCGAAGCGCTGCTGGAGCTCTACGACACGCCCGGCCTGGAAGACGCCATCGCCCTGCTCGACTACCTGGACGCCCTGGAGCGCCCCGGCGAGCGTCTCGATGGCCCGGAACGCATGGCCCGGCTGCTGGACAGCAACGAAGCGCGCGGGCGTTTCGAACAGGAAGCCAAGGTGGTCCGCCAGTTGCTCGCCTCCGACGCCGGGCTCTACGTGATCGACGCCCGCGAACCGGTGCTGGCCAAGTATCGCGACGAACTGGCGGTGCTCGCCGGCTGCGGCCGGCCGCTGCTGCCGGTGCTGAACTTCGTCGCCAGCCCGCGGCATCGCGAGGAGGAGTGGCGCGCCGCCCTCGCCCGCCTCGGCCTGCACGCCCTGGTGCGTTTCGACAGCGTGGCCCCGCCGCTGGACGGCGAACGGCGACTCTACGAGAGCCTGGCGCTGCTGCTGGAGCGCGCCCGGCCGCAGCTCGACCGGCTGATCGCCGACCACGAGGCACAGGCCGCCGCGCGCCTGCGCGCCGGGCAACGGCTGATCGCCGAACTGCTGGTCGACGTCGCCGCCTGCCGGCGCCTGGTGGCCAGCGCCGAAAGCGCGGTGCAGGAAGCCACCCGCGATCTGCACCAGCAGGTGCGCATGCGCGAACAGGCCTGCGTGGAAGCGTTGCTGCGGCTCTACGCCTTCGCCAGGGACGACGCCCGCGCCGCCGACCTGCCGCTGCTCGACGGCCGCTGGGGCGACGATCTGTTCAATCCGGAGACCCTGCGCCAGCTCGGTATCCGCCTCGGCGGCGGGGTTGCGGCCGGCGCCGCGGCCGGCGCCGGCATCGACCTGCTGGTGGGCGGCGTCACCCTTGGCGCCGCCGCCGCCCTCGGCGCCCTCGCCGGCGGCGCCTGGCAGACCGTCGGCCACTACGGTTCGCGCCTGCTCGGCAAGCTCAAGGGCGCCCGCGAGCTGACCGTCAACGACGCCGTGCTGCGCCTGCTCGCGCTGCGCCAACGGCAACTCCTGGCGGCCCTGCAGACACGCGGCCACGCGGCGCTCGAGGCGATCCGCCTGGAGACCCCGGAAGACAGGCAGTGGCGCGAAGGCAAACTGCCGGAAGCGTTGCGCAAGGCGCGCGCGCATCCGGAGTGGTCGTCGCTCAACGGCAGGCGTGCGGGCGGCGGCGACCGCCAGGAACAGATCGACGCGCTGGCCGAACACCTGGCCGACAGCGGTGAATGAGAGGAACAGGCGGAGCCCGGAGGCTCCGCCGGCCGGTCAGACCGCGACCGGCGCCTTGATGTGCGGATGGGCCTGGTAGCCGACCAGTTCGAAGTCCTCGAAGCGGAAGTCGAACAGATCCTTCACCTCGGGATTCAGCTTCATGCTCGGCAACGGCAGCGGTTCGCGGGTCAGCTGCAGGTCGGCCTGCTCCAGGTGGTTGGCGTACAGGTGGCAATCGCCGCCGGTCCAGATGAACTCGCCCGGCCGCAGGCCGGCGACCTGCGCCACCATCAGGGTCAGCAGGGCGTAGCTGGCGATGTTGAAGGGTACGCCGAGGAAGATATCCGCCGAACGCTGGTAGAGCTGGCAGCTGAGCTTGCCGTCGGCGACGTAGAACTGGAACAGCGCGTGGCACGGCGGCAGCGCCATCTCGTCGATCAGCGCCGGGTTCCAGGCGGAGACGATCAGCCGGCGCGAGTCCGGATTCTTCTTCAGCATCGCCATCAGGTTGGCGATCTGATCGATGTGCCGGCCGTCCGGCGCCGGCCAGGAGCGCCACTGGTAGCCGTACACCGGACCGAGGTCGCCGTTCTCGTCGGCCCACTCGTCCCAGATCGAGACGCCGTGTTCCTTGAGGTAGGCGATATTGGTGGAGCCCTGGAGGAACCACAGCAGCTCGTGGACGATCGACTTGAGGTGGCACTTCTTGGTGGTCACCAGGGGGAAGCCCGCGGCCAGGTCGAAGCGCATCTGGTAGCCGAACACGCTATAGGTGCCGGTGCCGGTGCGGTCGCTCTTGAAGGTGCCGTGCTCGCGCACATGGCGCATCAGGTCGAGGTACTGTTTCATCGGAGGCCCGGATCGATATCGGTGCGGCGCCGGCGTCGCGGCTCCCACCGAGGGATGAAAGAAAGATGGCCAAGTCTACGGTGGCGGCGGCTGCATCGCCAGTTCGCCGCGACCGACGCAAGCCATGCGCGCCCAGGCGGGGAAGGCCGGCCGCCCGGAGCGGATGACGCCTGCGACGTTATCCGCCCCGACCATCGGAAGCGGCCCCTCAGGCCGCCTTCGGCTGCGCCGCGTCGCGGCGGTAGGCCCAGACCATCAGGGCAATGCCGGCCAGCACCATCGGTACGCAGAGCACCTGCCCCATGGTCAGCCAGCCCCAGGCGAGGTAGCCGAGCTGGGCATCCGGCACGCGGACGAACTCGACGACGAAGCGGAAGATCCCGTAGCACAGCACGAACAGGCCGGAGACCGAGGCGGTCGGCCGTGGCTTGCGGGTGAACAGCCAGAGAATGACGAACAGCGCCACGCCTTCCAGGGCGAACTGGTACAGCTGCGACGGATGCCGCGGCAGCGGGCCGCCGTTGGGGAAGACCATGGCCCAGGGCACGTCGCTGACCTTGCCCCACAGCTCCGAGTTGATGAAGTTGCCGATGCGCCCGGCGCCCAGGCCGATCGGCACCAGCGGGGCGATGAAGTCCATCAGCTGGAAGAAGCTCTTGCCATGGCGCTTGCCGAACCACCAGACCGCCAGCATCACGCCGAGCAGCCCGCCATGGAAGGACATGCCGCCTTTCCAGACCTCGAAGATCAGCGTCGGATTGGCGATGTACTCGTCCAGGTTGTAGAACAGCACGTAGCCCAGGCGACCGCCGAGGATCACGCCGCAGGCGACCCAGAACACCAGGTCGGACAGGCGCTCCTTGGTCCAGCTCGGGTCGAAGCGTTTCATCCGGCGCGACGCCAGCAGCCAGGCGCCGCCGATCCCGATCAGGTACATCAGCCCGTACCAGTGGATCTTCAACGGGCCGATGGCCAGCGCAACCGGATCGATCTGGGGATACGTCAGCATCGATAACTCCTAGGGCAAGAAAGCTAGATCAGGAAACTCACGCCCACGCTGAACAACAGCAGGGCGAACAGGCGCTTGAGCACGCGCGGCGACAGGCGGTGGGCCAGGCGCGCGCCGAAGCGGGCGAACAGCATACTGGTGGCGGCGATGCCGACCAACGCCGGCAGATAGACGTAGCCCAGGCTCCACTCCGGCAACTGCGGGTTATGCCAGCCGACCGCGATGAACGACAGCGCGCCGGAGATGGCGATAGGCAGGCCGCAGGCCGAGGAGGTCGCCACCGCCTGCTGCATCGGCACGCCGCGCCAGCTGAGGAAAGGCACGGTCAGCGAACCGCCGCCGATGCCGAAGATCGCCGAGGCCCAGCCGATCACCGCGCCGGCGACGGTCAGCCCGCCCTTGCCGGGCACCTCGTGTCGGCCCCTGGGCTTGAGGTCGAGGGTCATCTGCAGGGCGACCAGGATGGCGAACACACCGATGATCTTCTGCAGCAGCGGTCCCTTGATCTGCGCCGCGGTCAGCGCGCCGAGGGCGCTGCCGATGAGGATGCCGAGGGTCATCCAGGCGAATACCGGCCAGCGCACCGCACCGCGCCGGTGATGTTCGAGAATGGAGTTGATCGAAGTGAAGACGATGGTCGCCAGCGAAGTGCCGACCGCCATCTGGGTCAGGACATCGCCGCCGAAACCGTGCGCGGTGAAGCTGAACACCAGCGCCGGGACGATGATCAGGCCGCCGCCGACGCCGAACAGTCCGGCCAGCACGCCGGCGCAGGCGCCCAGCACGATATAGAGGAGAAACTCCATGCACGCCCCCGTTGGAAAGCCGGCATGGTAACGGAATTGCGCGCGGCGCGGCAGGCGTCGTGCTTGAACGGCGATGGCCGATGCCTTTAGCCTGACGGCCTGCCCACTCCAAGGATCGCGCATGTGCCTGATCGTCTTCGCCTGGCAACCGGGACACGCCCTGCCGCTGCTGGTCGCCGCCAACCGTGACGAGTTCTACGCCCGTCCGAGCCTGCCGCTGGCGGCCTGGGAGGACGCCGAGGGGGTATTCGCCGGGCGCGACCTGGAGGCCGGCGGCACCTGGCTGGGGCTCGGCCCGGCCGGCCGCTTCGCCGCCCTGACCAATGTCCGCGATCCGTCACAGCCGCTCGGCAAGCGCTCGCGCGGCGAACTGGTGGCGGACTTCCTGCGCGACGGCGGCAACCCGGCCGACTACCTGGCCCGGGTCGCCGAGCGCGCCGCGGACTATTCCGGCTTCAACCTGCTGGTCGGCGACCGCCACCAGCTCTGGCACTACAACCCCCGCGTCGGCCCGCCACTACTGCTGCCGGCGGGCGTCTACGGGTTGTCCAACGCCGCGCTCGACAGTCCCTGGCCGAAACTCCTCAAGGCCCGCGCGGCGCTTGCCGAACGCCTCGCCGAGCCGCATCCGCACGCCCTGCTGGAGCTGCTGGCCGACCCACAGCCGGCCACCGACGGCCAGTTGCCGGACACCGGCGTCGGCCTGGCCACCGAGCGCCTGCTCTCCAGCGTGTTCATCGCCAGCCCCAGCTACGGCACCCGGGCCAGCACCGCGCTGCGGGTGCACGCCGACGGCTCGCGGGAGATCGTCGAGCGCAGCTTCGGCCCCTCCGGCGCCCGCCTCGGCGAAGTCAGCCTGGTGCTGCCGCCGGACTGAAGACTCAGCAGCAGGTCACGCAGTCGCGCCGTTGCTTGGCCCGGTAGAGCGCGTCGTCGACCCGGCAGAGCAGCAGGTCGAGGGTTTCGCCGTCGTCCAGCACGCCGACGCCGAAGCTCGCGGTCAAGCGCCCGCAGACCTCGAACGGCTGGCCACGGACCCGCTGGCGCAGCCGCTCAGCCAGCGCCGCGGCGGCCTCCAAGGCGGTTTCCGGGAGCAGCAGGATGAACTCCTCGCCCCCCCAGCGCGCCAGAACATCGACTTCGCGCAGCTCGCCGGCGATCAGGTGGCCGAAGTCCACCAGCACGCTGTCGCCGATGGAATGGCCGAACAGGTCGTTGATCCGCTTGAAGTGGTCGATATCGATCATCACCAGCGCCGTGGAGCGTCCGTGGCGCTGCCGGCGCATCCACTCCTGGTGCAGGCACTGTTCGAACTTGCGCCGGTTGTACAGCCCGGTGAGCGGGTCGATCTCGCTCAGGCGCTGGGCCTCGGCCATCTTCAGGGCCAACGCCTGGTTGACCCGATGCAGCGCCTCGGTGCGCTCGGCCACCAGTTCCTCGAGGCGCAGGTTCCAGTCGAACAGCTCCTCGTTGCGCTGTTGCAGCTCCAGCTCGACCAGCTTGCGCTGGTGGATCTCATGGTGCGCGCCGATCATCCGCCGCGGCTCGCCACGTTCGTCGAACTCGACGAAGCGTCCGCGATCGCTGATCCACAGGTAGTCGCCGCTGTAGGTCCGGCAGCGGTATTCCTCGCAGTATTCCGGGCTTTCGCCATCGAGATAGGCCTGGAAGCTGGCCATCACCCCGGGGTAGTCCTCGGGGTGGATGATGCCCTTCCAGGTGTCCACGCTCTCCGGCAGGCTGTTCGGCGGATAGCCGAGCATCAGGTACCAGCCGGCGCTGCGGCTCACCTGGTTGGTGGCGATATTCCAGTCCCAGATCCCGTCGCTGACGATCTCCAGGGCATAACGCAGGGTCTTCTCAAGGTCTTCGCGTGACAGCGGAAGAAGACCCGGCGGTTTCGACGCCCGTTCATCCATTTGCGGCAATCCCTCGCACGTTCGACTGGCCAGTGGCCTCTACCGAATGGCAGGCAGTCTATACGCTTGCGCGCAAAGCGTAAGCGCCGGACGACGAAGCGACCGGCGCGCGGGGAGTCAGGACTGGACGGTGGCCGCCGGGTTGATCACCCGGCCCAGCCCGAGGTTGCGCAACGCCAGGTGCAACGAGCTGTGGATGACCTGCGGGTTGTCGAAGGTGAGCAACTGGCCGAGCAGGTCGCGGGCCTTGTCCAGGGAGATCTGGCGCAGCAGCCACTTCACCTTGGGCAGGTTGGTGGCGTTCATCGACAGGCTGTCGAAGCCCATCGCCATCAGCAGCACGGCGGCGGCGGGGTCGCCGGCCATCTCGCCGCAGATGCTCACCGGCTTGCCTTCCAGGTGGGCGTCGTCGACCACCTTCTTCAGCGCGTGGAGGACGGCGGGGTGCAGGTAGTCGTAGAGGTCGGCGACACGGGGATTGTTGCGGTCGACGGCGAGCAGGTACTGGGTCAGGTCGTTGGAGCCGACCGAGAGGAAATCGACCTGGCGCGCCAGCTCGCGGGTCTGGTACACCGCCGCGGGAATCTCGACCATCATCCCGATCGGCGGCATGGCGATGTCGACGCCCTCGTCGCGGACCTCGCCCCAGGCGCGGTGGATCAGGTGCAGCGCCTCCTCCAGCTCGTGGGTGCCGGAGATCATCGGCAGCAGGATGCGCAGGTTGTCCAGGCCCTCGCTGGCCTTGAGCATGGCGCGCGTCTGGACCAGGAAGATCTCCGGGTGGTCGAGGGTGACGCGGATGCCGCGCCAGCCGAGGAACGGGTTGTCTTCCTTGATCGGGAAGTAGGACAGCGCCTTGTCGCCACCGATGTCCAGGGTGCGCATGGTCACCGGCAACGGGTGGAAGGCGCTGAGCTGCTCGCGGTAGATCGCCAGCTGTTCCTTCTCGCTGGGGAAGCGGTCGTTGATCATGAACGGCACTTCGGTGCGGTACAGGCCGACGCCCTCGGCGCCGCGCTCCTGGGCGCGGGCGACATCGGCGAGCAGGCCGGTGTTGACCCAGAGCGGCATGCGGTGGCCGTCGAGGGTCTCGCAGGGCAGTTCGCGCAGGGCCGCCAGGCCCTTGCTCAGCTCGCGCTCCTCGGCGACCACGTCGCTGTACTGGCGCACCAGTTCGGCGGAGGGGTTGGTGTAGACCTCGCCGTGGTAGCCGTCGACGATCAGGTCGATGCCGTCGACCTTGGAATACGGCAGGTCGACCGCCCCCATCACCGTGGGGATGCCCATGGCGCGGGCGAGGATCGCCACGTGCGAGTTGCCCGAGCCGAGCACCGAGACCAGGCCGACCAGGCGCCCTTCCGGCACCTCGCCGAGCATCGCCGGGGAGAGTTCCTCGCTGACGATGATGGTCTGTTCCGGGTAGGTCAGGTTCTGCTTGCGCTCTTCCTGCAGGTAGGCGAGCAGGCGCCGGCCGATGTCCTTGACGTCGGAGGCGCGCTCGCGGAGGTAGGCGTCATCCATCAGTTCGAAGCGCTGCACGTGTTCCATCACCACCTGGCGCAGGGCGCCCTGGGCCCACTGGCCGGTGCGGATGATGCGCTTGACCTCGTTGCCGATGGAAGCATCGTCGAGCATCATCAGGTAGACGTCGAACAGCGCGCGTTCTTCCTTGCGCAACTGGCTGGCGAGCTTGCTCGACAGCGCGCGCATGTCGGCGCGGACGCCCTCCAGCGCCTGCTTGAACAGGGCGATCTCGGCGTCGATGTCGTCGACCTGCTTGTCCGGCACCACTTCCAGGTCGGCCGGCGGCAATACCACCACCGCCTTGCCCACGCCGACCCCGGGGGCGCCGGGCACGCCAACGAACTTGGCCTCCTGGATGCCCTTGCCGAGCTTGCCCAGGCCACGGATGGAGCCGGTCGCCTCGGCATGCGCGATGACCCCGGCGAGCTGGGCGCTCATGGTGACCAGGAAGGCCTCCTCGCCTTCGTCGAACTGGCGGCGCTCCTTCTGTTGCACCACGAGCACCCCCATCACCCGCCGATGGTGGATGATCGGCGCGCCGAGGAACGACGCGTAGCGCTCCTCGCCGGTCTCGGCGAAATAGCGGTAGCGCGGGTGGGCGGCGGCGTTCTCCAGGTTGAGCGGTTCCTCGCGGGTACCGACCAGGCCGACCAGGCCTTCGCTGGGGGCCATGCTGACCTTGCCGATGGAACGCTTGTTGAGGCCTTCGGTGGCCATCAGGACGAAACGCTGGGTCTCGGTGTCGAGCAGGTAGACCGAGCAGACCTGGGTACCCATGGCCTCCTTGACCCGCTGCACGATGATGCCCAGCGCCGCCTTCAGATCCTTGGCGGAGTTCACTTCCTGGACGATCTTGCGCAGCGTGTTGAGCATGCTCGGGGGCCTTGTCTCCGTGTTCAGTCCCGCGCCAGCAGGCGCGGGGCCAGTTCCTTCAGGGCGCGGCGGTAGACCTCGCGCTTGAAGGTCACCACCTGTCCCAGGGGGTACCAGTAACTCACCCAGCGCCAGCCATCGAACTCGGGCTTGCTGGTGATATCCATGCGCACGCGCGCCTCGTCGGACATCAGCCGCAGCAGGAACCACTTCTGCTTCTGGCCGATGCACAGCGGCTGGCTATGGGTCCGCACCAGGCGCTGCGGCAAGCGGTAGCGCAGCCAGCCACGGGTGCAGGCCAGGATGCGCACGTCGCCGGCCTCCAGGCCGACTTCTTCGTTCAGTTCGCGATACAGCGCCTCTTCCGGCGTTTCGCGATCATTGATGCCTCCCTGCGGGAACTGCCAGGCTTCCTGATTGATACGCCGCGCCCACAGCACCTGCCCCGCCTCGTTGGCGAGAATGATGCCGACATTCGGGCGAAAACCATCGGAATCGATCACGCTGGGACATCCTCGAAATCGCATGTGCCCGCATTGTTCCATAAAGCTTGTGATAGCGGCAACGCGCGGCTTTGCGACTCGCGCGGGGAGGATACAGGGCCGGCAAAAGCCGGTAGGCTAGGGGTTTTCCCAAGGCCCGGCGGGAACCTTCGCAAAAGGCTCTCGCGGCCCCTCCGCCACCCGCCAACCGATGGAGTCACCCCGTGCGTCTGGCCCTTTTCGATCTCGACAACACCCTGCTCGCCGGCGACAGCGACCATAGCTGGGGCGAATGGCTGTGCCAGCGCGGCCTGGTCGACGCCGCCGAATACCAGGCGCGCAACGACGCCTTCTATGCCGACTACGTGGCCGGCAAGCTCGACGTCCTTGCCTACCAGGCCTTCACCCAGGCGATTCTCGGTCGCACCGAGATGGCCCAGCTGGAAACCTGGCACCGCCAGTTCATGCGGGAAGTCATCGAGCCGATCGTGTTGGCCAAGGGCGAGGCGCTGCTCGCCGAGCACCGCGCCGCCGGCGACCGGCTGGTGATCATCACCGCCACCAATCGCTTCGTCACCGGCCCGATCGCCGAACGGCTCGGGGTGGATACCCTGATCGCCACCGAGTGCGAGATGCGCGACGGCCGCTACACCGGGCAGACCTTCGACGTACCCTGCTTCCAGGGCGGCAAGGTGGTACGCCTGCAACGCTGGCTCGACGAGAATGGCCTGGACCTGGAAGGCGCCAGCTTCTACAGCGACTCGCTGAACGACCTGCCATTGCTGGAGAAGGTCAGCCGGCCGGTGGCCGTCGACCCCGATCCTCGCCTGCGCGCCGAGGCGGAAAAACGCGGCTGGCCGATCATTTCCCTGCGTTGACCCACTGACAACCGCGCCGTCCGACGGGCGGCGCCACGGCGGACCCAGGATGCCCCACACCGCCCCCGCTCCCGGCTCGCTGCGGCCGGTCGTGATCGTCGCCCTGGTCACCGCGCTATGCCTGGCCGGCGATTCGATGCTCTACATCGCCCTGCCGATCTACTGGCGCGAGGTCGGCCTGGAGGCGCTCTGGCAGGTCGGCGTGCTGCTGTCGATCAACCGCCTGATCCGCCTGCCCTTCAATCCGCTGATCGGCCGCCTGTACAAGCATCTGGCGCTGAAGACCGGGCTGCTCCTGGCGGTCGTCATCGGCGTGCTGAGCACCGCCGGCTACGGCCTGGCCAGCGGATTCCTGGCCTGGGTACTGCTGCGCGGGCTATGGGGGATCGGCTGGTCGTTCTTCCGCATCGGCGGGCTCTCGGCGGTGGTCTACTGCGCCGCCGACCACCAGCGCGGCCGTGCCATGGGCCTGTACAACGGCCTCTACCGCCTGGGCAGCCTGGTCGGCATGCTGCTCGGCGGGCTGCTGGTGCCGGTCCTCGGCCTGCCGGCGCTGGCGCTGTCCTTCGCGATCCTGGCGCTGCTCGGCCTGCCGCTGCTGGCGAAGGGTTTCGTCCTGCCGGAGAATCCCGCCGGACATGCGCGGCCCCCCGCCGCAACGGCATCCACCAGCGTCGCCAGGCTCCCGCCGCCGCGCGGCCTGGTGATCCTCAGCGGCTTCGGTACCGCGCTCCTGATCCAGGGCGTGCTCGCCGCCACCCTGAGCGCGCTGATCGCCCGCAGCTTCGGCACGGAGGTCAGCCTGCTCGGCCTGGCGCTCAGCGCCGCCGGTCTCTCCGGGATCATCCAGGCCCTGCGCTGGTCCTGGGAGCCCTGGCTGGCCGGGCGCTTCGGTGCCTGGTCGGACGGCCCGCGCGGGCGCCAGGGCTACTACGTGGCCGCGCTGCTGGCCGGAGCGCTGAGCTTCGGCCTGCTCTCCACCGCGCTGCCGATCCTCGCCTGGCTGGCCCTCGCGCTGCTGGTGATGCTGGTCGCCACCGCCCTCACCACCCTGACCGACGCCCTGGCCGCCGACGTCGCCCGTGCCGGCGACGTGGTCGGCTTCATGACCCGCTACTCCATCGTCCAGGACCTCGGCGCCGCGCTCGGCCCGGCGCTGGCCTTCCTCCTGCTGGAGCGGCCCGGCGGCTTCGCCTGGCTGTACTGGGGAGGCTCGCTGGCGTTCCTGCTGCTGGCGCTGCTCTGGCTGCGTCGAACGAATCCTCAGACCGGCTTGTTGACCATCAGGTAGAAGATCACCATGAAGGCGATGAAGGCCGGCCAGCCGAGGATGAACCAGGCGCGCATGTAGCGATGCGCCAGCGGCTCGATCGGTCGCGCCTCGCGCAGGGCCGACTCGGCCATGTCGCGCACGCGGATCTGCAACCACACCACCGGCAGCCAGCAGAGCCCGGCGAATACGTAGAGGCCCAGGCTCCACAGCAACCAGCCCTGGGTCAGCGGCCAGCCGGCGACATGCACCATGGCCAGGCCGCTGAGCGGCTGGAACACGGCGGTGGTGGCGATGAACAGCCAGTCGGCGGTGACCAGGTGGCGGAAGGTCACCGCGATCACCGGCAACTGCCCGCTGCGCCAGGCACGCAGGGCGTAGTAGGCCGAGCCGAGGCCGGTGCCGAAGAGGATGGTCGAGGAAAGGATATGCAGGGTCTTCAGCAGCAGGTAGAGGTTCATCCGCGGGCCTCCTTGGCTCGAGGTTCGCCGCCCAGCAGCCAGAGCGTGGCCACCATCAGCACGAGGTTCTTGCCGACCGCCATGTAGGGGTCGTACCAGTAGTGCGGCAGGATCAGGCTGATCACCAGGCTGTAGCCGAGCATCAGCCAGAACTGCGCCAGCAGCGCGCGCCGACGCCAGCGACGGAGCAGCAGGCCGACGCCGAGCGCGCCATCGAGCAGGGCCCCGGCGATCACCGCCAGGCTCGCCGGCCAGCCCTGGATACCGGCTTCGCCGAGGATGCGCAGGCCCCAGGCATACCCCGGGCCGAGACAGGCGACCAGGGTGCCCAGCCAGATCAGCACCAGCGCCGCCAGCATCAGAGGTCGCAGCAGGCTCGCCAGGGCGTTCTGCGCCTGCGGCCAGCCGAGCAGGCGGCTGGACAGCGGCGCGCAGCGGTAGCCGCAGGCGGCCTGGAGAATCGCCGGGTCGGCCAGGTTGTCCTGGCGCACCAGCTTCAGCATCGGCGGGCTCAGGACCCGCCAGCCGAGGCGCCGGCCGAGCCCGCCGAGCGCATCCAGCAGCGCCGCGGGCGGCACCAGGTAGCGTCCGCGCGGCCAGCCCTGGGCCCGGCGCAGCCGGTCGAGCAGCTCGCCCTGGGTCAATGCCTGTGGCCCCACCAGCGGAATCACCTGTGCGCGCTCCGGCCAGTCGCGCAACAGCGCCAGCACCGCGCCGACCAGGTCATCGACATGCAGCGGCTGCAGCCGGGCGCGATTATCCAGCAAGGGAATCAGCGGCAGCGGCGACAGGCGCTCCAGCCAGGCGCTGCTGGCGCCGCCCGGTCCCAGCAACAGGGACGGGCGCAGCACCAGCGCCGCAATGCCCAGCCCCAGCAGGTGGCGGTCGGCCGCGGCCTTGCTGGCGAGGAAGGGCACATCCGGGTGCTCGCCGGCACCCAGCGCGGAAATCTGCAGGACCTTGGCCCCATGGCCGGCGGCGAGATCGAAGAGCGCCCGCGCGCCACTATCCTGGACCCGCGCCATGCTCGCCTCGTCCAGGCTCATGGTGCCGGCGGCGTTGACCAGCAGGTCGACCCCGGCGGGCCAGGCGAAGCTGTCCGGGCTCTGCGCAAGCCGCTCCAGGTCGAGGGCCAGCCAGCGACAGCCAGGGGGCGCGGCGTCCGGCGGGCGGCGCGCGGTGAGGATCAGTTCGTGCCCGGCGGCGAGCAGCGCCGGCAGCAGGTGCCGACCGACGAAGCCACTCGCGCCCACCAGCAGAATGCGCATGTGTTCCTACAGAACCGGCGAAAACCGGTGAAGTCCGTTTCGTTGGGGTTTCAGAGCGGCTTGCTGACCATCAGCACCGCCACGGCGACGAAGCTGGCCGTGCCGAGCAGGGCCATGACCAGGCCGATCCTGATATCGCGCACGGTCTGCTCGCCCAGCGTGGCGCCCGCCGTCTCGGCGGCGCCGGCCTGGTGCTGGACCCGCGCCAGGCGGCCGGCGAGGAGCAGCCAGAAGATGCAGCCGAGCAGATAGAGGCAGGCGCCGAACAGCAGCCAGCTCTGGCCCAGCGGCCATCCGGCCAGGTGCGCCAGCCACCAGCCGCTGACCGGCAGGGCCAGCAGGCTGAGACCCAGCAGCGGCCAGCCGATCAGGCGGATCCGCCGGAAGCCGCGGGCGATCCGCGCCGCGTCGGCCGAGCGCCAGCTGCGCCAGGCGTAGAACGCCAGGCCGAGCAGGCCGCCGAACAGCAGCACGGTGGCGACCCCGTGGAGAATCTTGATCTGGAGAAAATGTTCCATCAGCGCATCCTTGTCCGTGTGCCCGGCCTGTTTGAGAGGCCGGGGGCGGGCTCAGTTCCCGAAGAGGGAAACACCTGCCGGTGAAGCTTAGCAGCCCGCGTCGGCGAGCCGCCGCGGGTCAGCCGAGGAACAGCTGGTAGGCCGGGTTGTCGGTCTCGTCCCAGTAGGGATAGCCGATCGCTTCGAGGGTCTGCGGGATCAACTGGCGCTCGTCCTCCGGCACTTGCAGCCCGGCCACCACCCGGCCGTCGGCAGCGCCGTGGTTGCGGTAGTGGAACATCGAGATGTTCCAGCGCCCACCGAGCTTGGTGAGGAAGTTGAACAGCGCGCCGGGCCGCTCGGGGAATTCGAAGCGGAACACCATCTCGTCGCTGACCTTCACCGCGTGGCCGCCGACCATGTGGCGGATGTGCAGCTTGGCCAGCTCGTTGTCGGTCAGGTCGAGGACCGGGAAACCTTTCTCGCGCAGGTAGGCCACCAGCGCCTCGCGCGGGTCGTTTTCCGGGTGGGTCTGCACGCCGACGAAGATGTGCGCCTCGCTGCCGCTGTGATAGCGGTAGTTGAACTCGGTGATCTGGCGCTTGCCGACCGCCTCGCAGAAGGCCTTGAAGCTGCCCGGCCGCTCGGGAATGGTCACCGCGATGATCGCCTCGCGGCGCTCGCCCAGCTCGGCGCGCTCGGCGACGTGGCGCAGGCGGTCGAAATTGACGTTGGCGCCGGAGTCGATCGCCACCAGGGTCTGGCCCTCGGCGCGCTCGCGCTCGACGTACTTCTTGATCCCGGCCACCGCCAGCGCGCCGGCCGGTTCGGTGATCGAGCGGGTGTCGTCGTAGATGTCCTTGATCGCCGCACAGATCTCGTCGGTACTGACAGTGATCACCTCGTCGACGTGGTCCTTGCAGATGTCGAAGGTGTGCTGGCCGATCTGCGCCACCGCCACCCCGTCGGCGAACAGCCCGACCTGACCCAGCACCACCCGCTCGCCGGCGGCCATGGCCGCCTGCAGGCAGTTCGACTCGTCCGGCTCGACGCCGATCACCTTGATCTCCGGACGCAGGTACTTGACGTAGGCGGCGATGCCGGCGACCAGCCCGCCACCGCCGACCGGGACGAAGATCGCGTCGAGGCGGCCGGGCTGCTGGCGGAGAATCTCCATGGCCACGGTGCCCTGGCCGGCGATGGTGTCCGGATCGTCGTAGGGATGGACGAAGGTGTAGCCCTTTTCATCGACCAGCTTCAACGCGTGGGCCAGCGCCTCGGGGAAGGCGTCGCCGTGCAGCACCGCCTTGGCACCGTGGGCGCGCACCGCCTGGACCTTGATCTCCGGGGTGGTCTTGGGCATCACGATGACCGCCCTGATCCCCTGGCGCCTGGCCGCCAGGGCCAGCCCCTGGGCGTGGTTGCCGGCCGAGGCGGCGATCACCCCGCGGGCCTTCTCTTCCTCGGTAAGCTGCGCGACCTTGTTGTAGGCGCCACGGATCTTGAAGGAGAACACCGGCTGCAGGTCCTCGCGCTTGAGCAGGACCTGGTTGCCGAGGCGTTCGGACAACTGGCGGGCGGGTTGCAGGGGCGTTTCCACCGCGACGTCGTAGACGCGCGAGGTGAGGATCTTCTTGACGTATTGTTCGAGCATCGGAGGCGGTTCGGCGGACTTCACGGAAGCCCGGAGTCTACTCCAGGCCCGCCGGGCGGACTACCGGCGCGCCGCAGGAAAACGCCGCGACTGCCGGTCATCCGGAGCAAGACCGGAGGCCGCCAGGCCGCTATAATTCGTCCCTTCGTATCGCAGCGGCACAGGACGTGCCGGAAACCCGCCGGGCCGCCCCGGCCGCGCGCACCCTCCGCCTGCGCCGCCGGGACGGCCGGCCAGGCAACCAGACAGGCACCCGGGATGAACCAGGATCAGCTCAAGCAGGCAGTGGCACAGGCCGCCGTCGACCACATTCTTCCGCACCTCGACAGCAAGAGCATCGTCGGCGTCGGCACAGGCTCCACCGCGAACTTCTTCATCGATGCCCTGGCCCGTCACAAGGCCGAGTTCGACGGCGCCGTGGCCAGCTCGGAGGCCACCGCCAAACGCCTGAAGGAGCATGGCATCCCGGTCTACGAACTGAACACCGTCAGCGAGCTGGAGTTCTACGTCGATGGCGCCGACGAGAGCAACGAGCGCCTGGAGCTGATCAAGGGCGGCGGCGCCGCGCTGACCCGCGAGAAGATCGTCGCCGCGGTGGCCAGGACCTTCATCTGCATCGCCGACGCCAGCAAGCTGGTGCCCATCCTCGGCCAGTTCCCGCTGCCGGTGGAAGTCATCCCGATGGCCCGCAGCCACGTCGCCCGCCAACTGGTGAAGCTCGGCGGCGACCCGGTCTACCGCGAAGGCGTGCTGACCGACAACGGCAATATCATCCTCGACGTGCACAACCTGCGCATCGACAGCCCGGTGGAACTGGAAGAGAAGATCAACGCCATCGTCGGCGTGGTCACCAACGGCCTGTTCGCCGCCCGCCCGGCCGACCTGCTGCTGCTCGGCACCGCCGACGGCGTGCAGACCCTCAAGGCCTGAGCCTCTCGTGCCCCGCGCCGATCACCGGCTCGGGGCGACACTGCAACAAAAGCGGCTACGCTGTGTCTCAGCAGACGGCTGGTCCGTTGCGATCCGCCTCATTCCGTGAACAAGGAGCTAGACATGGCAGCCAAATTCCACCTGAAGAAAGCGAAAGACGGCCAGTTCCACTTCAACCTGCATGCCGCCAACGGCGAGATCATCCTCACCAGCGAGCTGTACAAGGCCAAGGACTCGGCGCTCAACGGCATCGACTCGGTGCGCAAGAACGCCCAGCGCGACGGCGCCTTCGAGGTCAAGCCGGCCACCAACGGCAAGTTCCATTTCGTGCTCAAGGCCACCAACGGCCAGGTCGTCGGCCAGAGCCAGCTGTATGCCAGCCAGGCCAACGCCGAAGCCGGCGTGCAGTCGGTCAAGCGCGCGGCGCCGGAAGCCGGCCTCAGCGACGAGAGCTGATTCTCCGGCCGCCGTCGGCGACGGCGGCGGCTGGCCTCAGTCCAGCCATTCGATGGCGAACGGCTTGTGCCGGATGCGCAGGCGCCGGGTCTCCTGCCGCGCCTTCGGCGGCTGGCGCTCCAGCGCCTCGACGCAGGCCCGCGGATCGTCCAGCGGCAATTCGCCGAGCAGGTCCAGCGGCAATTCCCACCAGCAGCCGTTCGATCAGCTCCGGCTCGAATCGATAGCGGATCACCCGCGCCGGCGACCCGGCCACCACCGCGTAGGGTGGCACGTCGCGGTTGGCCAGCGGTTGCGCGCCGACCACCGCCCCGGTGCCGATCTCCACCCCATCGAGGATCAGCGCATCGCGACCGATCCACACATCGTGCCCGATGCGCGCCGGGGTCGCTTCGCGCTCGGGCTGCAACGGCTTGCGCAACAGCTTCGGGTTGGCGGTGAAGGCATGGGTGCTCAGCCAGTGCATCGGATGCGACCGGCGCGGCTGGCCGATCACCACCCCGGCGGCGATCGAGCAGAAGCGGCCGATGCTGGCCACCTCCATGAATTCGCAGCCGCTGACCACATCGGTGTAGGCGCCGATCTCCAGCGCCGGCGAGTAGATCTTCGCCTTGCCCAGCTTCACGTTCGGCTCCAGCGTCACCAGCGTGCCGTCGCGCAGCGTCTCGACCCCGCTGGCCATGCGGCAGCCGTGCCGGGCCAGGGCCTTCCTCAGGCGGCGGTTGAGCAGGGCTTCGCGGAAAATGTTCATCGGACGGGTTCCAGGGCGGCACGACAGGGCAAGCACTGTAAATCGCCCTCTCGCGGTTACCAAACCCCGAAACGGGAAGTCACGCCCCATCTCGCACCTCGCGCGGGTAACACTGCAGACGACGCGGAGCGTTGCCGCGCGTCCGATGGGAGGGCTTCTTACAACCTGGCGACACCGCAGGTCGACCAGGCGTCAATTCAGCCATGCGGGACATGAAACGGTCCGCATCCTGCTTTGCGCGGCGCGAGCATCATTCGATGCACCATCGTACCGACACAGAGGAAAGTGCCGTGTTCAAACCATTAGCTGTCGCTGTAAGCCTGGGATGTGCTGCGCTGTCATCGGGCGCCAACGCCTACCAGTACGGGGAGTATGCCGGGGAGACCCTGGAGCGCCTGATCACCGACTATCCCGGCCGCTACCGCGGCACCGCCAGCTTCGCCGGCGCAACCGAGCTGATGCAGTCGCGCCTGGGCTTCGGCTACCAGACCAGCCGCCAGGACTTCACCTGGGCCGGCAACCGCAGTTCGCAGAACGTCATCGCCTCGGCGCCCGGCAGCAGCGGCAAGGTCCTGGTGCTCGGCGCGCACTACGACACCTACTACGGCCGCCCGACCCTGCAGGGCCTGGACGATAACGCCTCGGGCGCCGCGGTGCTCACCGAGATCGCCCGCAACCTCGGCGGCATCGCCCTGGAGAACGGCCTGGAGGTGGTCGGTTTCGGCGCCGAGGAGGAAGGCCTGCGTGGCTCGCGCGCCTACGTCGAGTCCCTCGACGCCAGCCAGCGCGCCAACCTGCTGGGGATGATCAACCTCGACAGCCTGGTCACCGGCGACAGGATGTACGCCCATGCCGGCTCCAACAGCGTGGCCAACCCGGCCCTCGGCGCCTACCGCGAACAGATCCTGCGCATCGCCCGCGAACTGGACATCCCGCTGTCCACCAACCCCGGCCTGAACGCCGAATACCCGGCGGGCACCGGCTGCTGTAGCGACGGAGAAAGCTTCAACGGGATGGACATCCCGGTGCTGTTCATCGAGGCGACCAACTGGGAGCTGGGCGACCTGGACGGCTACGAGCAGACCGACAACCCGGCGATTCCCGGCGGCTCCACCTGGCACGATCCGGCCGAGGACAACAAGGAAGTGCTGACCGGCGCCTTCGGCCAGGAACGCATCGACCAGCGCATGCGCGACTTCTCCCGCCTGCTGACACGCCTGGTGCTGGAGCTGACCAACGCCGACCTGCTCGCCTCCACCGCCTCCGGCGGCGCCCTGGCACGGCAGATGGAAGACCAGCTGCAACGCCAGCACCAGGCGCTGACCCGCCTGCACGACCGGCGCTGGCTGACGCTGCTCGGCAGCAGCCGACCGGTGGGCAGCTTCGACGGCGAAGTGGGCGCGGAGGGCGAGGTCTCGCCGGACAGCGGCTTCGACATGCCCGGCGATCCCGAGTCCAGGCGCGCCGGCGTGCACCTGCTCGGCGACTACCGCTACAGCGAGGCCCTGACCCTCGGCGCCAGCCTGGCCTTCCAGCGCAGCCGCGACAAGCTGGACCATGGCGGGCGCATCGAGGGCGACACCTGGCAGCTCGGCCTGTTCGGCCTGTACCACGACGGCGGTCCGCAATGGCTGGCCGGCGAGCTGAACCTCGGGCATACCCGCTACGACAGCAAGCGCCCGGTCTACCTGCAGGCCGCCGGGGGCCCGGTGCTACTCGACCAGCGCCTCTCCGGCGACACCTCGGCCTGGTCCTGGGGCGCGCGGCTGGAAGGCGGCTATGACTTCAGCTTCGGCGAACTGCGGAGCGGGCCGCTGGCCGGCCTCGACTACATGCGCTATCGCATCGACGACTTCCGCGAGGACGAGGCCCTGCGCACCGCGCTCGGCTATGAGAAGCAGGACTACGACTCGCTGGAGGCCAGCCTCGGCTGGCGCCTGCGCGGCGAGCTGGCGCTGGGCGCGAGGATGCGCCTGCAACCCTACGCCAGCCTGCGCTGGGTACGCGAGCTGGCCGACGGTCGGCTGGACGATATCGATCTGACCAGCCGCGGCGACGGGCGGATCCGGGTCGCCGACATGGGCGACGTGGACAAGGACTTCGGCCGCGTCCAGCTCGGCGCGCAGCTGGCGGTCACCGAGCAGCTCGGGATCTTCGCCGAAGCCAACAGCCGCTTCGCCCACAGCGAGGGCAACCAGGCGGGCTATTCGCTCGGGGTGAACTGGCAGTTCTGAGCAGGCCGGCGGGACGGTCGCCGGCCGCCTCAGGGCTGCGCCGGCTCGTCCTTGCTGAACACGTAGAACAGGTTCGGCTCGCTGACCAGGTAGAGCACGCCGCGGTCGTCCATCGCCACGCCCTCGGCCTGCGGCACGCTGCGCTTCAGGCCGTGCATGCCACGCAGCAGCGACAGGGTGCTGACCGGCTCGCCGTCGGTGTCCAGCTCGACCACCAGGCGCGACTCGTCGGACAGCGCCAGCAGGTGCCCGGTGCCTTCGTCGAACTGCAGGCTGGACAGGTCGCGGACGAACAGGCGCCGGTCGCGCCCGGGGTCGTCCACCACATGCACGGCGAACGGCTTGTCCGCCTGGGTGTGGGGGAAACCGTGGATCTCGTAGATGCGCACCGGGTCGCGCTCCTTGGCGACGAACAGGCGCTTGCCCTCGGCGTCGTAGGCCAGCCCCTCGAAACCCTTGTTGCCGTTGAGGCCGATCCCCAGCGAAAGCTGCTGGGCGTCAGCAGCGTCGATGAAACGGGTGTCGTCCTCCAGGCGTACCTTGACCAGGCGCTGCTCGCGCTCGTCGGTGATCACGTAGACGCCGCGGCTGATGTACTCGATGGCCTCGGCGTCGCCGAAGCCGGTCAGCGGGATGGTCCGCAGCACCTTGCCCTGCAGGGACAGCTCGATGATCTGCGCCGGCTGGTTGGTCACGGTGAACAGGGTGCGCCGGTCGGGATCGAAGGTCAGCGCGGACACGTCGTCGCTCAGGCCCTCGATGGGCTGCGCCTCGACCCGCACGCGGTAGTCCGGCAGCCAGATCGACCGCTCCTTCCAGGCATCGGCGTGACGCCATTCCTGGACGGCGAACCAGGCCCGGTCGAAGACCCGGAAGTTCTGGCCGAGAAGGGCCAGCGCGGCCAGCGCGACCAGCAGGACGGCCAGCAGCAGACGGCGAGGCGTGAAGGCTCGGGACATGGAGAACGGCTCGGGAGTTCGGGCGTGGATATTCATAGCATAGAGCCTGGGGCTGTATGGAAACGGGCTGCGCCCGACCTTTCGTACGCAAACTACGGTTCCAGGCTGAAGCCAAGCTTAAAGTCCGCCAGCCGACCGGATCACTCGGACGGGTCCGAGTTTCCTGTCCGAAAGAGATGATGAGAAAGGCCGCCACCGTCTTCCTCACCGCCAGCAGACTGGCCTGTTCGATCCTTTATTGGCCACTTCCATCGTTCTGCAGCCGCGGCGTCCCGGTCATTATCGAACCGCAGCAGGTGAAGCGGGCCGCAGAAACCGCAAATCCCCGGCAATGACAACTGCCTGTCTGCATGGAATCCGCTGCTCCTGGCCAAGGCCTGAAAGCCCTGGCGCTGCGGCAAGGTCTGGACCAGGCTGAAGAGATGCTCGATGCGGCGCTGGCGGCGCTTTCCCGTCAGCGCTGGCCGGCCATCCAGCTTGGCCACTTCGATCCCTTTTTGACCGTCTACAGGGTTCTCACCGGCGAAACCGGATTGCTAGAGTCGAACCGCGTCCTTCCCCGAACGACGCTCGGCGCTGCGGAAATGGTGCCGACAGTGCCCAAGGGAACCTCGCCAGCGCGAGCGATAAATCCAACAAGAACGCTTCCTGAGACCGCCATGAACACGATCACACCCCGAGCGGCCGTGCCCATGCACGCCGCGCCCCGGCTCTTCACCACTGCCCTTTCCAGCGACCCGACGGAAACCCCGGCGGTTCTTCCCTAGCGCGTCCCCAACTGGCGCAGGAGCGGCCCGCCCGCGCGGCCGCCTGCGGGATCGATACGGCATTTTCGCGAGGAGCGGAGCATGGCCAGCGAACGCAACAACGGCATCCTCATCGGTGGCAAGCGCCCCGAGTACGTCCACAGCGCCCAGGGCACCGGCCTGCGGCGCATCCTCGGGCTGCCCGCCCTGGTGTTCTTCGGGCTGGTCTACATGGTCCCGCTGACCATGTTCACCACCTATGGAGTGGTCACCGAGATGACCGGCGGGCGCACCGCCGGCGCCTACCTGATCACCCTGGCGGCGATGCTCTTCACCGCCTTTTCCTACAGTTTCATGGTGAGGAAGTACCCCATAGCCGGCTCAGCCTATTCCTATACCAGCCTCAGCTTCGGCCCTTGCGTCGGCTTCCTCGCCGGCTGGTCGCTACTGCTCGACTACCTGTTCCTGCCAATGATCAACTACCTGCTCATCGGCCTGTTCCTCAATATCGCCTTCCCGATGGTGCCGGCCTGGGTCTTCGTGCTCGCGGCGATCGCCCTGGTCACCCTGCTCAACGTGATCGGCATCAGCTCGGTGGCCGGGATGAGCAACGTGATCGTCGGCGCCCAGTTCGTCTTCGCACTGGTGTTCATCGCCATGGCGATCAAGCACCTGGCCGGCATTCCCTCGCTGGACTTCTCCCTGCCCTTCGTCGGCGACGGCAGCCAGCCGGGCTTCACCCCGCTGATGGCCGGCGCGGCGGTGCTGTGCCTGTCGTTCCTCGGCTTCGACGCGGTTTCCACCCTGGCCGAGGAGACCCGCGACCCGCAGCGCGACATTCCGCGCGCCATCGTCATCACCACGGTCGGCGCCGGCCTGCTGTTCACCGTGCTGGCCGTCTTCAGCCAACTGGTGTTCCCCGGCAGCGTATTCCAGGACGCCGAATCGGCGGCCAACGAGGTGATGCTGGCGGCCGGCGGCCAGTTCCTCGCCAGCTTCTTCACCGCCGCCTACGTCGCCGGCGCCGCCGGCTCGGCGCTGGCCTCGCAGGCCTCGGTGTCGCGCATCCTCTACAGCATGGGCCGCGACGGCATCCTGCCGCGACGGGTGTTCGGCGGTCTTTCGGAGCGTTTCCAGACACCGGTGATCGCGATCCTGGTGGTTTCGCTGATTTCCCTGCTGGCGGTGGTGATCGACCTCACCACCCTGGCCTCGATGATCAGCTTCGGCGCGCTGGTAGCGTTCTCGGCGGTGAACCTGGCGGTGATCCGCAGCTACCTGCTGCTCGACGGCCGCCGCGCCCCGCGCGACCTGCTGCGCTACGGGCTGGTTCCGGCCATCGGCCTGGGCCTGACCCTGTGGCTGTGGACCAGCCTCTCGGCGCTGACCCTGGTGATCGGCCTGGCCTGGTTCGCCGCCGGCCTCGCCTACCTGGCGTTCCATACCGGCGGCTTCCGCCGCAAGGCGCCGAGCGTGACCTTCTCCGAACAGAACTGAGCCCGGGATCCCGACATGCTGACGATCTACAGCGACGACCATCGCCTGCATCACGGCCGCCACGAACTGATCGGCGGCCAGTTCACCCCCTGCTTCGAAAAGCCCAGCCGCGCCGACATGGTCCTCGACCGGGTCAGGGCGGTCGGTCTCGGCGATGTCCGCGCGCCACGCGACTTCGGCCTGGAGCCGATCCGCCGGGTGCACAGCGAAGGTTTCGTGCGCTTCCTGCAGAACGCCTGGCAGGACTGGCTGGCCAGCGGCCGCAGCCACGACATGCTGCCGATCGCCTGGCCGACCCGGCGCCTGCGGCAGACGGAGCCGGACAACATCGACGGTCGCCTCGGCTACTACTCCTTCGACGCCGGCGCGCCGATCACCGCCGGCACCTGGCAGGCGATCACCAGTTCGGCCAACGTCGCCCTCAGCGGCCAGTCCGAACTCGCCGGCGGCGCTCGCTCGGTATTTTCGCTCTGTCGCCCGCCAGGCCATCACGCCGCCGCCGACTACATGGGCGGCTACTGCTTCCTCAACAACGCCGCCATCGCCGCCCAGGCCTTCCTCGACCGGGGCGCCGGGCGGGTGGCGATCCTCGACGTCGACTATCACCACGGCAACGGCACCCAGGACATCTTCTACGACCGCGCCGATGTGCTGTTCACTTCGATCCACGGCGATCCGCGCTTCGAGTACCCCTACTTCCTCGGCTACGCCGACGAGAAGGGCAAGGGTGTCGGCGAGGGCTACAACTGCAACTACCCGCTGGCGTCCGGCAGCGACTGGACGACCTGGAGCCTGGCGTTGCAGGCGGCGATCCGCCAGATCCAGGCGTACGCACCGGACGTGCTGGTGGTTTCCCTGGGGGTGGATACCTTCAAGGAGGACCCGATCTCCCAGTTCAGGCTGGACAGCCCGGACTACCTGCGGATGGGCGAGGCGATCGGCAAGCTCGGCCTGGCCACGCTGTTCGTGATGGAAGGTGGCTACGCGGTGGAAGAGATCGGCATCAACGCGGTGAACGTCCTGCAGGGCTTCGAGAACGTGCATCGCTAGGCATTGCAGGTGAACGCAGAACGGCCCGCCGTTCGCAAGGAAGGGCGGGCCGTTTCGGCTGGGCTGGTTACTTCACCACTTCGACGAACTCGACGTCGATCTCGCGGCCGACCAGGTCGCGGTCGACTTCGCCGGTCAGCTTGACCTGGGTCTTGTCGTTGATTTCCATCGGCGGGAAGTCTTCGTCGTCGATCTCGACCTTCATGCTGCCGGTGGCATCGCGGAACTCGTAGATGTCGCCCTTGATGCGCTTGACGATGGTGCCCTGCAGGACCACCGGGGTGTCGTCGGCGGCTTCCAGCGCGGCTTTCACCGTGGTGGTGGTCGGCGTGGCGCCCGGGCCGGTGTAGCCGGCGGCCAGGGTGACGGTGGAGAACAGGCCGATGGCGGCGATCAGGGGCAAGTGACGAAGTTTCATGGGTAACGCCTCGTGTTTGGTTTCGATGGGTCCAGGCTACGAGGCCTTGCTGAAACCAGGCTTAATCGGCGCTTAAGCGAAGCTTAATCGGCATCGCTGGTGGCCAGGCGCTCGCCGCTCTTCTTGCGGAACACGTAGAACAGGTTCGGCTCGCTGACCATGTAGATGGTGCCCTCGTCGTCGATGGCCACCCCTTCGGCGCGCGGGATCCTGCTGCCCAGGCCGTTGAAGCCGCCAAGCAGGCTGATGAAGCTGACCGGCTCGCCCTTCTCGTCCAACTCCAGCAGCAGGTGCGACTCTGCCGACAGCACCAGGGTGTGCCCGGTGCGCGGGTCGACGCTGAGCGCCGAGACATTGCGCATGTACAGGTCGTCGCTCGGCAGCGCGGTCATCGCCCCGCTCAGGCGCGGGCCACCGTCGCTCTTCCAGCTGAACAGGGTCATCGGATCGCGCTCCTTGCTCAGCAGCAGGCGCTGCTGGCGCCGATCCCAGGCGACGCCCTCGAAGCCCTTGTTCTTCTTGCCGAGGTTGCCCAGCGGGAATTCGGCCAGGCTCTTGGTGCTCAGCTCGGCGGTCTGCGGGTCGACGTGGAAGATGGTCAGGGTATTGCGGCGCTCGTCGGTCACCGCGACGTTGCCGTTCTCCAGCACCGCCACGCCTTCGGGATTGCTCAGGCCGAGCAGCGGGATGGTGCGCAGCACGTCGCCGGTGAGCGACAGTTCCACCAGCAGAGGACGCTTGCCGGTGACGGTGAACAGGGTTCTGGTCGCCGGGTTGTAGGCCAGGTCCGAGGTTTCTTCCTCTTCCAGGCCCTGCAACGGCTTGGCGTCGACCACCACCCGGTAGCCCGGCAACCAGATGCTCTCGTCGCGCTGCTGCTGGCTGGCCTGGCTCTCCTTCCACCACAGGCCGGCGCGATCGTCCCAATGCATGATGACGGTCAGTACCACGCCGACGAGCGCGACGAACGCCAGCAGCAGCCAGCGGAAACGGGGAAGCTTGGAGGCAAGGGACATGGGCGAGGCTCGACTTTTTGGCCAGGTGTTTTCATGAGCGTCGCCATGAAAGGGCATTGGCCCCGCCCTGTCAATCGGAGTCCCGGCCAGCCGACCGACAGTCGCTTCCGATGCCGCCCGGGAACAGCCGGCCCCCCATCGGCGGCCGGTTCGTCTCAGAGCACGCGGGTCTCGAAGCGGCTGGCGCCCGGCAACTCGAGGACCAGTTCGTCGCCGCTGTGCAGCGGCCCGACCCCGGACGGCGTGCCGGTCAGCACCACGTCGCCGGCCTGCAGCGAGAAATGCCCGGCGATATGCTGGATCAGCGGCACGATCGGATTGAGCATGTCGCGGCTGTTGCCGTCCTGGCGCACCTCGCCGTTGATGGTCAGGCGGATGCCGATGTCGGTCGGGTCGGGGAACTGGTCGGCATTGACGAACGGCGCCAGCACGCCAGCCCCATCGAAGCTCTTCGCCAGCTCCCAGGGCAGGCCCTTCTCCTTCAGCTTCGCCTGGACATCGCGCAGGGTCAGGTCCAGCGCCGGCGCATAGCCGGAGATCGCGTCCAGGACCTCTTCGCGATTCGGCTTGCGCGACAGCGGCTTGCCGATCAGCACGGCGATTTCCGCCTCGTAGTGCACCGAACCACGCTCCTGCGGCAGGCTCAACCCGCCGCCCACCGGCACCACGCAGGAGCCGGGCTTGATGAACAGCAGCGGCTCGCTGGGCACCGGGTTGTTCAGCTCCCTGGCATGTTCGGCGTAGTTGCGCCCGACGCAGACCAGCTTGCCCAGGGAAAAGTGGATGGGGGTACCGTCGATATAGTGATGCTGGTAACTCATGTACCGACTCCTGAACGGATGGGAAGGCGTCCGTGACATCCGCCACAGACGAGAAGGGCCGGATGACCGGCCCTCTGCGTTGCGAAACCTGTTACTCGGCGAAGAGCTTGCCGGGGTTCATGATCCCGTTGGGGTCGAACACCGCCTTGAGCGCCTTCATGTAGGCAATTTCGGTTTCCGAGCGGGTGTAGGTCAAGTAGTCGCGCTTGGTCATGCCCACGCCGTGCTCGGCGGAAATCGAGCCGTTGTACTTCTCGACGGTCTCGAACACCCATCTGTTGACGGTCGCGCACTTGGCGAAGAACTCGTCCTTGCCGAGGTTTTCCGGCTTGAGGATGTTCAGGTGCAGGTTGCCGTCGCCGATGTGGCCGAACCACACCACCTCGAAGTCCGGGTAGTTGGCCTCGACGATGGCGTCGATGTCCTTGAGGAAGGCCGGCACCCGGGAAACCGTGACCGAGATATCGTTCTTGTACGGCGTCCAGTGGGAGATGGTCTCCGAGATGTATTCGCGCAGCTTCCACAGGTTCTGCAACTGCTGCTCGCTCTGGCTCATCACCCCGTCCAGCACCCAGCCCTGCTCGACGCAGTGCTCGAAGGTGGCCAGCGCCTCGTTGGCGACCTCCTCGGTGGTCGCCTCGAACTCCAGCAGGGCGTAGAACGGACAGTCGGTCTCGAACGCGCGCGGTACGTCGCCACGGGCCAGGACCTTGGCCAGGGCCTTGTCGGAGAAGAATTCGAAGGCGGTCAGGTCGAGCTTGCTCTGGAAGGCGTGCAGCACCGGCATGATCGAGTCGAAGTCGGGCGCGCCGAGGACCATCGCGGTGAGGTTCTTCGGCGTGCGCTCCAGGCGCATGGTCGCCTCGACCACGAAGCCCAGGGTGCCTTCGGCGCCGATGAACAGCTGGCGCATGTCGTAGCCGGTGGCATTCTTGATCAGGTCCTTGTTCAGCTCCAGCAGGTCGCCCTTGCCGGTCACGACCTTCAGGCCGGCCACCCAGTTGCGGGTCATGCCGTAGCGAATGACCTTGATCCCGCCGGCATTGGTGCCGATATTGCCGCCGATCTGGCTGGAACCGGAGGAAGCGAAGTCAACCGGGTAGTACAGGCCGTTTTCCTCGGCGAAGGTCTGCAACTGCTTGGTCACCACCCCCGGCTGGCAGACCACGGTGCGGTCGAAGGCGTTGAAGTCGAGGATCCGGTTCATGTAGTCGAAGGCCACCACGACCTCGCCGTTGGCCGCCACCGCCGCGGCGGAGAGCCCGGTACGCCCGCCCGACGGGACCAGACCGACCTTGTGCTGGTTGGCCCAGCGGACGATCGCCTGGACCTGCTCGACGCTCTTGGGGAACACGATGGCCAGCGGCGCCGGGGCGAAATGCTTGGTCCAGTCCTTGCCGTAGGCGTCCAGGGAGGCGGCGTCGTCGAGCAGCTTGCCAGGCTCGACCAGGGGCTTGAGCGATTCGATCAGGGCTTCGCGGGTCATTCGGGAACTCTCAAATGGTTCATGGTCGTCCTGAGAACAACTCAGGTCGCAACCGGGCAAGGAAAAGGGAGAACATGCTAGCATACGCCCCCCGCGCTTAGTGCCTCCGGGCGCCGACTCGCGGGAGCCGGCCAGCGCCGGCCGGACCCGCTTCGCGCAGTTCGCTTTCCAGCCACTTCCTCCGGGACAACAGGTTTACGCAGATGAGCAAGACCTCTCTCGACAAGAGCAAGATCAAGTTCCTTCTTCTCGAAGGTGTCCACCAGAACGCCGTGGACACGCTGAAGGCCGCCGGCTACACCAACATCGAGTACCTCAAGACCGCGCTTTCCGGCGACGAGCTGAAGGAAAGGATCGCCGACGCGCACTTCATCGGCATTCGCTCCCGCACTCAGCTGACCGAAGAGGTCTTCGACTGCGCGAAGAAACTGATCGCGGTCGGCTGCTTCTGCATCGGCACCAACCAGGTCGACCTCAACGCCGCCCGCGAACGCGGCATCGCCGTGTTCAACGCGCCCTACTCGAACACCCGCTCTGTGGCTGAGCTGGTGCTGGCCGAAGCGATCCTGCTGCTGCGCGGCATCCCGGAAAAGAACGCCTCCTGCCATCGCGGCGGCTGGATCAAGAGCGCGGCGAACTCTTTCGAGATTCGCGGCAAGAAGCTCGGTATCGTCGGCTACGGCTCGATCGGCACCCAACTCTCGGTGCTCGCCGAGGCCCTGGGCATGCAGGTGTTCTTCTACGACACGGTGACCAAGCTGCCGCTGGGCAACGCCGTGCAGATCGGCAGCCTGCACGAACTGCTGGGCATGTCCGACATCGTCTCGCTGCACGTCCCCGAGCTGCCTTCCACCCAGTGGATGATCGGCGAGAAGGAAATCCGCGCGATGAAGAAGGGCGGCATCCTGATCAACGCCGCGCGCGGCACCGTGGTCGAGCTGGACCACCTGGCCGCCGCGATCAAGGACGAGCACCTGATCGGCGCCGCCATCGACGTGTTCCCGGTCGAGCCGAAATCCAATGACGAGGAATTCGCCAGCCCGCTGCGCGGCCTGGACCGGGTGATCCTGACCCCGCACATCGGCGGTTCCACCGCCGAGGCACAGGCCAACATCGGCCTGGAAGTGGCGGAGAAGCTGGTCAAGTACAGCGACAACGGCACCTCGGTGTCCTCGGTCAACTTCCCCGAAGTGGCCCTGCCGTCGCACCCGGGCAAGCACCGCCTGCTGCACATCCATGCCAACATCCCCGGCGTGATGAGCGAGATCAACAAGGTCTTCGCCGACAACGGCATCAACGTTTCCGGCCAGTACCTGCAGACCAACGAGAAGGTCGGCTACGTGGTGATCGACGTCGACGCCGAATATTCCGACCTGGCCCTGGAGAAGCTCCAGCAGGTCAACGGCACCATCCGCAGCCGCGTGCTGTTCTGAAGGCAGCGGCAAGCGGAAAGGAAAAAGGAGGCCAGCGGCCTCCTTTTTTCGTTTCCGTCACTTGACGGTAACGGTGATCTTCTCCGACTCCACGGTCGGATCCAGCGGCACGTGGTTCTTGTCGCCCACCAGCAGCTGCAGGGTGTGCTTGCCCGGCGGCAGGGTGATCTCGGTTTCGGTCTGGCCCTTGCCGAAATGACGGATGTTGTCGGTCATCGGCAGCGGCAGGTTCATCGCCGGCTGCTCCTTGAGGTCCACCAGCAGGTGGTGGTGTCCGGTATCCGGCATGTCGACGCCGGCCGGCGCCACGCCCATGCCCTTCAGGCCGAACTTCACGGTGAAGGTCTTGTCGACGGTTGCACCATCGGCCGGCGTGATGAAATACACTTTCGCCCCTTCGGGTGCCTTCGTGCGGGGCAGGTCGGCAGCCATCAGGCTGGCGGATGCGCCGAACATCAGGGCGGCTAGACCGAGGCAAGGCAATGTCACTCTCATGGGAGTCTCCTGTTTTCACTTCCGTTAGCACCGGGAAACGCCACTGGACGGAATTTCCCCGGCACTTTCCGTGCCTTTCGCATCAGGGAAAGGCATCGCTGGCACAGCGATTTTCGTTGCGAAGCCCGTCGTAGAGCGGCGCTTGCGCACATAATCCGGGCCAAAGCCCGCAACCTCTGGAAAGACCGCATGCAACCCAGTAGGTTCGCGATTGTCCAGGACGCGGGCCCGGCTAAGCTGAACGAACAGCATAGGCCCGACCGACGTTCATTCCCACCCGAGGAGTACTACATGCGATTTCTGCCCCGCCTGCTGATGCTGGTTTCCCTGGCCGCTCCGCTGGCCCACGCCGAACTGCTCGACGATGTCCACCAGCGCGGCGCCCTGCGCATCGCCCTGGAAGGCACCTATCCACCGTTCAACTTCAAGCAGGGTGGCAAGCTCACCGGCTTCGAGACCGAACTGGGCGAACTGCTGGCGGCCGAGCTGAAGGTCAGGCCGGAATTCGTCACCACCGAATGGAGCGGCATCCTCGCCGGCCTGCAGAGCGGCAAGTACGACATCGCCCTGAACCAGGTCTCGGTCAACGAGCAGCGGCGCAAGGTCTTCGACTTCAGCGCGCCGTACACCATCTCCAGCGCCCAACTGATCGTGCGCGCCGACGAGACCCGCCAGTTCAAGTCGCTGGAAGACCTCAAGGGCCTCAAGCTCGGCGTCGGCCAGGGCACCAACTACGCTGATCTGGCGAAGTCGGTGGCCGGGGTCAACGTGCGCACCTATCCGGGCGCCCCGGAGTACCTGCAGGACCTGGCCAGCAAGCGCATCGACGCGGCGCTCAACGACCGCCTGCTGATCCCCTTCGCCATCCGCGAGGCCAGGCTGCCGGTCAAGCCCGGCGCGGCGGTGGGACCGGTGGCGAACATGGCGATTCCCTACCGGAAGAACAATCCGAAGTTCGGCGAAGCGCTGGACGCGGCGCTGGAAAAACTCAAGGCCGACGGCCGCTTCGCCAGGCTGTCGGAAAAATGGTTCGGTCTGGACGTCAGCCAGCCGCCGAAGTGAATCCCCGCCCGAACGGGCGGGAAGCGGCCGCGCTTCCGGGGCGCGGTCGTCGTGTTTGTCGATGGAGTGTTGAATGAATTCGCTGCAGAAACTGCTCGAATGGCTGGCCAACCTGGTCGAGCTGCTCGGGATGGCCTGGCCCTTCCTGCTCCAGGGTGCGATGTATACCGTGCTGTTCGCCGCGGTATCGATGGTGCTGGGGCTGGTACTCGGCTTCAGCGTCGCCGTGGTCCGGGTTACCAAGGTACCGCTGGTGTCGCAGATCGCCGCGGTGTACGTCAGCGCCTTCCGCGGTACGCCGCTGCTGGTGCAGATCTTCGTCCTGTACTACGGCCTGCCGAGCGTCGGCATCGAGTTCACCCCGGTCACCGCGGGCATCCTGGCGCTGACCCTGAACGTCGCAGCCTACCTCTCCGAATCCATGCGCGGAGCGATCCTCGGCATCGACAAGGGGCAGTGGGAAGCCGGGCTGTCGGTCGGCCTCACCTGGGGCCAGACCCTGTGGAACATCATCACCCCGCAGGCCCTGCGCCTGGCGGTGCCGAGCCTGTCGAACAGCCTGATCAGCCTGATCAAGGACACCTCGCTGATCTCGGTGATCACGGTGACCGAGCTGATGCTGGCGACCAAGGAGGTCATCGCCGAGACCTTCCAGCCACTGCCGCTGTACCTGGCCGCCGCCGGGATCTACTGGCTGCTCTCGGCACTCTTCGAGCGCGTGCAGAAGGCCCTGGAAAACCGCCTGACCGCGCCGCTGCGGCGCTGAGCGCTCAGCCGCCGGCGTCGAGACCGGCCAGGCAGACCGCCGCGCGATCCAGTTCGTCCTCGTTGAAGACCAGCACGCCCATGCGCTTGAGGGCGGCGGCGGTGACGCCCTCGCCGGCGACCCTGCTGCCGTTGAAGCGGCCGTCGTAGTTCTCCAGGTTGCCGCAGGAAGGGCTGCGCGCCTTGAGCACGGCCATGCGGATGTCGTGACGGCGGACCAGTTGCACGGCGACCTCGGCGCCGAGCAGGAATGCCTCGCTGACATCCTCGCCGTCGACGGTGAGCACCTGGTTCAGCCGGTCCAGCACTTCGCCGCCCTGGCCGCCGGGGATTTCCGCCGGCGGGCGGGGCGTCGGCAGGCCACCGGCGACTTCCGGGCAAAGCGCGACGATCCGCCCCTGCGCCTGCCAGCGCGAGAGCAGGTCGAACGGGCCGTGGCTGCCACCGTCGTAGCGCACCAGGTGGCCCAGCAGGCAACGGCTGACCAGAACCTTCTGCATGAATGCTCCACCCCCTTTGACAGGCACACAGAGTAGCCCGGCGCCCAGCGATGGTCACGCCCGGTAACAGTCCCTGGGAGAACCCGGGGAGACGCTCCCTCGAGCGAACCGGAGCCAGACTCCCGGGTAACGTTCCAGGGCACGGCTGGCGGGGCCTGGCGGTTTTTTGCCGATCCTTAGGATAGAACTGCCGGCGGCCCATGGCGAACCGCCGCGGGCCCGCGCAGACTGGCCTCCCGCGCAACCGCGAAGGATCCGCCGACCATGTTCCCCACCCGCTCGCTCCTGCCGTACCTCCTGGCCTCCGCCCTGCTGGCCAGCGGCGCCAGCCAGGCCGCCATGGAGGCCCTGGACAACCACAGCCTCAGCCAGGTCACCGGCCAGGCCGGGATCAACCTGCGCCTGGACCTGCGCGCCGGCGCGGCCAGGGTCGCCTGGGTGGACGACGGCGGCAGCCTGTCGCTGCGCAACCTGGTGATCGACAACGGCTGCGCGAAAGCCGGCGACTGCCCGGACGGGCGCGGCGGCAACATCCCGCTGGGCGCCGCCCAGCTCGGCCTGAGCCTGCCGATCTTCGGCGTCGAGCAGCCGACCCTGGCACTGGACGTGACCACCGGCAGCGGCGGCAGGCAGCAACTGGCGATCAGCCTGCCGGACCTCGCCACCATCAACGACCAGCTGATCGCCAGCGGCCTGCCGGCACAGCGCATCCGCCTGCGGGTAGCCAGCGACCTGTACATCGGCGAGAACTCGATCGGCCGCCTCGAACTGCGCGACATCACCGACCTGCGCGGCACGCTCAAGGTCTGGGGGCACTGAGGCGCCGCCCAGGCTCAGGGCAACAGCAGGGGCGACTCGTCGCGCCGGCGGAACCAGCCGGTCAGGGACAACCGGTCACGGCTGGCCGGCAGGACTTCGTGCTCGGTGCCGGCGGACATGAACACCACCAGGCTACCGCCCGTCGGCTGGATATCCAGCTGCCGCCCCGGCAGGTGCAGGCGTAGCGCGCCGCCATGCTCGGGCAGCCAGGCGTCGTTGAGGTAGAGGACGGCGGAAACGGTGCGCGCGTCATCGTCGCGGAAGCGGTCGACATGTTTCTGGTAGTAGCCGCCCGGCGGGTACAGCGCGAAATGGCACTCGAAGTCCTCGAGGCCGAGGAACAGCGAGGCGTTGAGTGCCTGCCGGAGACTGTCCATCACCCCCAGGTACTCGTCGCAGGCCGCGGACTCACCGGGCTCCAGCCATTGAGTGAGGTCGCCGCGGATACCTTCGCGGATCACCTGGCCGTCGCCGCGGCCGATCGCCGCCGGGGTCAGTTCGCCGGCGCAGGCGCGGCTGCGGCACTCTTCGGCCAGTCTGGTGGTCAGACGCTCAGGCATGAAGACGCTCTGGTGCGACCAGCCCTGGTCGACCAGTTCATCGACGATGCGCTGCAGGAGTGGATGATCGACGTTGATGTGCATCGTCCATTCTAGCGTGCCGCCCGGGTGTCTCGACAAGCGGTCCGCTGCATGTCGACAATAGCGCCCCATGGACGGCACCACCCGAACGACGAGGCTTTCGCCGCCAAAGGAGTATCAATGCGCGCCCTGCTCGCCTTCGCTTTACTGCTGGTTGGTCTGCCCGCCCTGGCCGACCCCTATCAACGCCTGTACCAGGCCGCTGGCTGGCCCGACCAGCGCGCGCATTTCAGCGATGCCCTGGACGCGGCGCAGAAGCGCTACCAGGACAAGCTGCCGCCGGCGCTCTACCAGACCCTGGTGGACAACAGCAATCGTCGCTTCGCCCCGGCCGAGGTCGACCGGCGCGCGCTCAACGGCCTGCGCGAGAACCTTCCGGACAGCGCCGATCCACTGAACTTCTTCGAGTCGCCGCTGGGGCGCAAGGTGGTCGCCGCCGAGGTCCTCGCTACCCGCCGCGACCAGTTGCTACAGCACAGCAACGGCCTGCCGCGGCAGACCGCCAGCGAGCCGCGCCGCGCCCTGGTCAAGCGCCTGGCCCAGGTCCTCCCGGCGCGCGAGGCCGGCGCGGAAGTCAGCCTGGCCCTGGCCGGGGTCGCCGCCGACAGCCTCAGCCAGATGCTTCCGGGGCTGCCCGGCCTGCTTGGCGGCGGACAGACCGGCCAGTTGCTGGAGGGCCAGCGCCAGCGACTGGTGCAACAGATCGGCGCGGACCTGGAGAACACCCTGCTGTATGTCTACCGCGGCCTCTCCGACGCGGAGCTCACCCAGTACGTGAGCTTCGCCGAATCGCCCGCCGGGCGCAGCTACTACCAGGCGGCCCTGGCCGCGCTGAAAGCCGGCCTGGCGGTGGACCAGTCGGTCGCCCAGTGATCGACGCGGGGCCTGCGAGTCAGGCCCCCAGCGCGTCGCTCAGGAAATCGAAATAGCGCCGCCGCAACCCCTCGCTTTCGTTCGCCAGGTGATGGCGCGCCTCATCCAGCAACAGTATCCGCGGCTCGTCGAATTTCTCCCGCAGCACCTTCAGGCCATGGCGCCAGTCCACCGTCTCGTCGGCCTCGCCCTGCACCACCAGGGGACTCAGGGCGCGCCGAGGCGCCCGCTCGATGCGCGGCACCCAGCGGGTCAGCGCACCGACCCAGGCGGTCGGCAGGGTGCGCGGCTGCAACGGATCGTGCTCGCGGAGGAAGTCGAGGAAGCGCGGGTCGCTGGAGTTCTCCGAGAAGCGCCGCGGGATCGAGTCGACGAACGGGCTCAGCAGGCGGTAGCTGAGCTTCGACCAGCCCCAGGCGCGCGGACGCACCAGCGGCGCCATAAGGATGGTCTCGCCCAGCTCGGGACGCTCGCCGCCGTGCAGCAGGTAGTCCAGCAGGATCGCCCCGCCGGTGCTTTGTCCGCACAGGTGCCAGGGCTGCGGCAGGGCGAGTTCGGCGGCCTGGCCCAGGAGGCCCTTGAACACCGCCTGGTATTCGGCGAAGTCGCGGATGCTGGCGCGCTCGCCTTCGGACAGGCCATGTCCAGGCAGGTCGCAGGCGAGCACCGAGAAGCCCATGCCCAGCGCCCAGTCGACCACGTGCCGGTACAGCCCCATGTGGTCGTAATAGCCATGCATCAGCAGCAGGCTACCGCGCGCCTCCGGCAGCAGCCAGGCCTGTACCGCCAGGCGGCGCCCGTCGACCAGCATGCTGCCGAGCCGCGCTCGCAGGTCCGGATGGCGGGCGCGCAGGTCCAGGCCGTAGTAGGCCTGGTAGGCGAGGACAGCGGCATCCGCCTCGGCCGCGGCCAAGGGTCGCAGGTGCTGGCGCAGGTAATCGGGGTTGAAGGCTTCTGACATCGGCGATTCCGGGCTGGGGACTATAGGTGGCCGGGCCACGGGCGAAACCCTGGGATATTCAGCTGCGCGCGAACACATGGCAAGCTTGGCACCCGTTTTCCGTGTGAACGCCATGACTCCCCGCCGCAAGACGCTCCTCGTCAGCCTCGTCGGCCTGCTCTGGGCCGGCGGCCTGCTCACCGCCTACTGGTGGTTCGAGATCCGCTACATCCGCCCGTTCAGCGAGCAGACCACCCTGTTCTCCGGCGACAGCCTGCGCCTGCCTGCCGGGCTGGCCGGGCCGGGCCCGATCCGCCTGGTGCATTTCTGGGACCCGGCCTGTCCCTGCAACGTCGGCAACCAGCAGCATCTCGGCGAGCTGATCGAGCGCTTCGCCGGCCAGGGCGTGGAGTTCCACGTCCTGCAGAAGCCCGGCAGCCAGGGCCGCCTGCCGGACAACCTGGCCGCCCTGCGTCCCCTCGCCGGCCTGCCCGGTTCCGAGCAACTGCCGGCCAGCCCGGCCGTGGCGATCTGGGACCGCGACGGCCGCCTGGCCTACTTCGGCCCCTATAGCGAAGGCGCGGTATGCACCTCCAGCAACAGCTTCATCGAGCCGATCCTCGAGGCGCTGCTGCAAGGCCGCCCGGTGAACGCCACCCATACCCTCGCCGTGGGCTGCTATTGCCCCTGGGCCGGGGAAAAAGACTGACCTGGCTCAAGGCCAGGCTTTCGGCAGAGGGCACGGGCCGGCGCAGCGGCTACACTGCCCGGGTCGGTCCACGAAGGGCCGTTTCCGAACCAAGGAGTCGCTGCATGTCCCTACGCCCCACCCTCGCCCTGCTCGCCGCCCTCGTCAGCCTGCCGCTGATGGCCGCCCAGAACGATCCGCAGCCCAGCAGCAAGGAACTGATGAAGGAACACCAGGCGCAGATCCAGAACGACCTGGCCGACGTCGACTACAAGCGCAAGCGCATCGTCGAAGCCAACATGAACCTCACCGACCAGGAAGGCGAGAAATTCTGGCCGATCTACAACACCTACCGCACCGAGTCGGACAAGCTCAGCAAGGAAACCCTCAAGCTGCTGCTGGACTACGCGCAGGCCTACAACAGCGGCAACGTCACCGACGACCAGGCGAGCAAGCTGATCGACCGCGTCGAGGAGCTCCAGGAAGACCGCCTGGAACTGCGCGACAAGTACGTCAAGCGCATCGCCAAGAACGTCTCGCCCAAGCGCGCCATGCGCTTCCTGCAGATCGAGATCCAGCTCGACGCCATCGCCACCCTGGAGATCGGCCGTCAGGTGCCGCTGGTCGAATAATCCTTCTCCTCCCTCGCCAGCCGCGCCCTGTACTGTTCAGGAGGCGCGGCGTACCAGCGGCGGAAGGCCCGGTAGAACGGCGACAGCTCGGCGAAGCCACAGGCCTTGGCCACTTCGCGGATCGCGCTGCCGGCCCGCAGCATTTCGCCGGCGCGCTGCCGGCGGACCTCCTCGCGCACCTGGCGGAAGCTCGCCCCGCCGGCGGCCAGCGCGCGTTGCAGCGCGCCGGCGCCCAGACCCAGCTCGGCCGCGCACTGGCGCATGCCGTAGCCCTCGCCCAGGCGCAGTTCGACCAGGTAGCGCACGCGATTGAGCAGGCGGTTCTCGCTGAGCTCGCGGCTCTGCTCTTCCGCGTGACGGGTGAGCAGCGCATGCATGTCCGGATTGGCGTTGCGCGACGGTCGCCGGAGCAGCGCGGCGGGGAACAGCAGCGCGTCGTGCTCGCGGGAAAACAGCGGCAACCGGCCGAACAGCCGGCGGTGCTCGCCGAGGCGGGCCGGCGCCGGATGGCGGAACTCGATGCGTTCGGCGACGAACTCGTCGTCGCTGATCAGCGCCAGCAGCTTGAGGAACAGCAGCATCAGGCATTCGATCTGCTGGCGCAGCGAGGCATGGCCCAGGTAGTTGATGTCGAGGATCAGCCTGGCCGAATCCCCTACGACCTCGAGGCGCGCGGCGAAACCACCGGAGAGTATGTGCTGGAAACGCACGAAGCTGCGCAGCGCCTCCTCCAGATCGCGCGCGGACAGCAGCAGGTATCCGACCACATCGAGCAGGCGCGGCTTCATCGCCTCGCCCAGGTGCAGGCCGATGTCGGCATCGCCGGTCACCGCCGCCAGTTCGGTCCAGAACAACGGGGCGTTGTCGTGCACCAGGCGGCCACCCAGGACCGGTGGCGGCAGCGGCGTGCGCCGGTAGACGCTGCGATAGACCCGGGTCGGGTCCAGGCCGAGGGCGTCGAAGGCTTCGTACAACAGGCGCCGCAACGTGGCGGAATGGGTCAGGGGACTGGTGGACGGGTCGTCCTGCATGGCGGCTCCTCGTGATTGACCAAAGACTTCCAGGCTCCGAGCATTCGGTCAATGCCGCGCGTCGATGGCATCCGCAGAATGCTCGCCACTACAACAAGGAGAAAGGTCCGATGAAACGCACCCTGACCGTGATCGCCGTGGCGGTAGCCGCCGCGGCCGCCGGCGCCGCCTGGTATCTCCATGCCAAGCAGCCGGTGCGCAGCGGCTCGCTGGCCCTGGCCCACCTGCAGGCGCCGGTCGACGTGCGCTACGACGAGCGCGGCGTGCCGCACCTGTACGCGCAGAACCAGACCGACCTCTACCGCGCCCTCGGCTACGTGCACGCCCAGGACCGCCTGTTCCAGATGGAAATGCTGCGGCGCCTGTCGCGCGGCGAACTGGCCGAGGTACTCGGCCCCAGGCTGGTGGACACCGACCGGCTGTTCCGCACCTTGCGCATCCGCGACCACGCCGCCGCGTACAGTGCGCGCCAGGACAAGCAGTCGCAGCCGTGGAAGGTGCTGGAGGCCTACCTCGACGGGGTCAACCAGTTCCAGGAAAACAACCCCGCTCCGCTCGAATACGACCTGCTGGGCATACCCAGGCGTCCCTTCACCCCCGAGGACACCCTGAGCATCGCCGGCTACATGGCCTACAGCTTCGCCGCCGCGTTCCGCACCGAGCCGGCGCTGACCTATGTGCGCGACGAACTGGGCGGTGACTACCTGCGCATCTTCGACCTCGACTGGCATCCGCAGGGCGTGCTGACGCCCTCCGGCGCACTGGGCGCCGGCGACTGGCAGGACCTCGGCGCCCTCGCCCGTCTCAGCCAGCAGGCCCTGGAGGACGCCGGCCTGCCGCAGTTCGAAGGCAGCAACGCCTGGGTCGTCGCCGGCAGCCGCAGCGCCAGCGGCAAGCCGTTGCTGGCCGGCGACCCGCACATCCGCTTCGCCGCGCCAGCGGTGTGGTACGAGGCCCAGCTGAGCGCGCCCGGCTTCGAGCTCTACGGCCACCACCAGGCGCTCAACCCCTTCGCCTCGCTGGGCCACAACCGCGCGTTCGGCTGGAGCCTGACCATGTTCCAGAACGACGACCTCGACCTGATCGCCGAGAAGGTCAACCCGGACAACCCCAACCAGGTCTGGTACCAGGGCAAGTGGGTCGACCTGCAGAGCGAGGAGCAGGAAATCGCGGTCAAGGGCGCCGCGCCGGTGCAGCTCACCCTGCGCCGCTCGCCCCACGGTCCGATCGTCAACGACGCGCTCGGCGCCAGCTCCGGCAAGACCCCGATCGCCATGTGGTGGGCCTTCCTCGAGAGCGAGAACCCGGTGCTCGACGCCTTCTACGAGCTGAACCGCGCCGACACCCTGGCCAAGGCCCGCGCGGCGGCCTCGAAGATCCATTCGCCGGGGCTCAACCTGGTCTGGGCCAACGCCGCCGGCGACATCGGCTGGTGGGCCTCGGCGGCACTGCCGAAGCGGCCGGAGGGAGTGAATCCGAGTTTCATCCTCGATGGCAGCCAGGGCGAGGCGGACAAATCCGGCTTCTATCCCTTCGCCGACAATCCACAGGAAGAAAACCCGGCGCGCGGCTACATCGTCTCCGCCAACTTCCAGCCGGTGCCGGCCAACGGCCGGCCGATTCCCGGCTACTACAACCTGGCCGACCGCGGCCAGTGGCTGGATGCGCAACTGGCCGATCGCAGCGTGAAGTGGAACCTGGACAACAGCCGCGCGTTGCAGCTCGGCAACCGCACCGGCTACGCGCCGCGCCTGCTCGCACCGTTGCTGCCGGTGCTGCGCGAGGCGGTCGACGACGCCGAAGGCAAGCGTCTGGTCGAGCAACTGGCGGCCTGGAAGGGCGACTACCCGGTCGACTCGACCGCCGCCACGCTGTTCAACCAGTTGCTGTTCCAGATCGCCGAGGGCGCCTTGCACGACGAATTGGGCGATGCCTTCTTCGACAACCTGATCGCCACCCGCGCCATCGACAGCGCGCTGCCACGACTGGCCGCCGACGCCGACTCCCCCTGGTGGGACGACCGCCGCACAGAGCGCCGGGAAAGCCGCGCGGATATCGTCAAGGCCGCCTGGGCCGCCTCCCTCGCGCATCTGCGCGGCACCCTCGGCAACGACCCGTCCGGCTGGCTGTGGGGCAAGGCGCACACCCTGACCCACGAGCACGCGCTGGGCCAGCAGCCGCTGCTCAGGCGCCTCCTCAACGTCGGCCCGTTCGCCGCCCCCGGCACCCACGAAGTGCCGAACAACCTGTCGGCGAAGATCGGTCCGGCCCCCTGGCCGGTCACCTACGGCCCCTCGACCCGGCGCCTGGTGGACTTCGCCGACCCGGCCCACAGCCTCGGCATCAACCCGGTCGGGCAGAGCGGCGTGCCCTTCGATGGCCACTACGACGACCAGGCCGAAGCCTACATCGAGGGGCGCTACCTGCCGCAGCACTATGAGGAAAACGAGGTGAAGGCGAACAGCAAGGGCGTGCTGGTGCTGGAGCCGAAGCGCTGAGCCGGCCGGCGTGGAGTAGGGCGAGTAACCGCATGGTGGTTGTCCGCCGGATACAACGGGGTATCGGCGGATAACGCCTCGGGCGTTATTCGCCCTACGGAGCGTAGCCAGGCATTTCCCGCCACCGACGCCACAATGAAAAAGGCCACCCGAAGGTGGCCTTTTCTTTTCCGGCGGCAGGCTCAGGCCGGGGTCGGCGAGCCTTTCTGCCAGTCGCTGGCGGTCTCTTCCATCGCCTGCTGGATCGCCCGGCGACGCCGCTCCTCGGCCTGGCGGGTGAAGTACCAGGCAAGGAAGGTGAACAACGAGACGCTCAGCAGGATCAGGCTGGCCACCGCGTTGATCTCCGGCTTCACGCCCAGGCGCACGGCGGAGAAGACTTCCATCGGCAGGGTGGTCGAGCCGGGGCCGGAGACGAAGCTGGCCAGCACCAGGTCGTCCAGCGACAGGGCGAAGGACATCATGCCGCCGGCCGCCAGCGAGGGCGCGATCATCGGGATGGTGATCAGCAGGAACACCTTCCAGGGCTTGGCGCCCAGGTCCATCGCCGCCTCCTCGATCGACAGGTCGAGTTCACGCAGGCGCGCCGACACCACCACCGCCACGTAGGACGAGCAGAAGCTGGTGTGGGCGATCCAGATGGTGACGATACCCCGCTCCTGCGGCCAGCCAATCAGTTGCGCCATGGCCACGAACAGCAGCAGCAACGACAGGCCGGTGATCACTTCCGGCATCACCAGCGGTGCGGTGACCATGCCACCGAACAGCGTGCGGCCGCGGAAGCGCGGGATGCGGGTGAGGACGAAGGCCGCCAGGGTCCCGAGGATCACCGAGGAGAACGCCGTGTAGAAGGCGATCTCCAGGGAGCGGCCGACCGAACTGACCAGCTGGGTGTTGTCCAGCAGGCCGACGTACCACTTCACCGACCAGCCGCCCCACACCGTCACCAGCTTGGAGGCGTTGAACGAGTAGATCACCAGGATCAGCATCGGCAGGTAGATGAAGAGCAGGCCGACGATCAGCATGACGTTGGAGAAATTCCAGCGCTTCATACCTTGCCCTCCAGTTCTTTAGCCACGCTTCTGGATGGAGAGCCTGTTGAACGGGATACGGAGCGGGATACGCTGTACTGGCTCATACCTTGCCCTCCAGTTCTTTAGCCATGCTTCTGGATGGAGAGCCTGTTGAACAGGATGAAGAGCAGAATACGTGGTGCTGGCTCATACCTTGCCCTCCAGTTCTTTAGCCTGGTTCTTGTTGAACAGGATGATCGGGATGATCAGGATCGCCAGCATCACCACCGCCAGGGCGGACGCTACCGGCCAGTCGCGGTTGTTGAAGAACTCCTGCCAGAGCACCTTGCCGATCATCAGGGTCTCGGGGCCGCCGAGCAGTTCCGGGATGACGAACTCGCCCACCGCGGGGATGAACACCAGCATGCAGCCGGCGATGATGCCGTTCTTCGACAGCGGCACGGTGATCTTCCAGAAGCTGGTGAAGTTGCGTGCGCCCAGGTCGGATGCGGCTTCCAGCAGGCTCGGGTCGTGCTTCACCAGGTTGGCGTAGAGCGGCAGGATCATGAACGGCAGATAGGAATAGACGATGCCGATGTACACCGCGACGTTGGTGTTGAGGATGGTCAGCGGCTCGCTGATGATCCCCAGCCCCATCAGCACGCTGTTGAGCAGGCCGTTGTTGGAAAGGATGCCCATCCAGGCATAGACCCGGATCAGGATCGCCGTCCAGGTCGGCATCATGATCAACAGCAGCAGGACCGTCTGCGTCGACTGGCTGGAGCGGGCGATGGCGTAGGCCATCGGGTAGCCCACCAGCAGGCAGATCAGGGTGCTGATGAAGGCCATCTTCAGCGAGCCGAGGTAGGCGTCGATGTAGAGCGGGTCGTCGGTCAGCATCAGGTAGTTGCCGAGGTTCAGCAGCACCTGCAGCTGCTGGTCGGCGTAGGCGAAGATCTCGGTGTAGGGCGGGATGGCCACGTCCGCTTCCGCCAGGCTGATCTTCAGCACGATGGCGAAGGGCAGCAGGAAGAACAGGAAGAGCCACAGGAACGGCACCCCGATGACCGCATGCCGCCCACCGGGCATGCGCTTTTTCAGGCTGTTGGCGAATTTCATGACTGCAGTACCACGCCGCTGTCGTCGTACCAGCTGATGTACACCGACTGGTCCCAGGTCGGCCGTGCGACGTGGCGCTCGGCGTTGGCCATGAAGGCCTGGACGATCATCCCCGAAGCCAGCTTGATGTAGTACACCGAGTGGCCGCCGAGGTAGGCGATGTCATAGACGGTGCCCTGCGCCCAGTTGTGCCCGGGGTGTTCCAGGTTGTCCGGCTTCTGCGCGCTGATCATCACTTTCTCCGGCCGCAGCGCGTAGGTGATGCGCTTGTCCTCGGCGCGGGTGCTGATGCCGTGGCCGATGTAGATCGGGTTCTCCAGTTGCGGGCAGGCGATCACCGCATGGTCCTGCACGTCCTCCACCAGCACGCCGTCGAACAGGTTGACGTTGCCGATGAACTCGCAGACCAGGCGGCTCGCCGGGGTTTCGTAGATGTCCATCGGGCTGCCGATCTGCTCGATGCAGCCCAGGTGCATGATGGCGATGCGCTGGGCCATGGTCATGGCCTCTTCCTGGTCGTGGGTCACCATCACGCAGGTCACGCCGACGCGCTCGATGATCTCCACCAGTTCAAGTTGCATCTGCGAGCGCAGCTTCTTGTCCAGCGCGCCCATCGGCTCGTCGAGCAGCAGCAGCTTCGGCCGCTTGGCCAGCGAGCGCGCCAGGGCCACCCGCTGGCGCTGGCCGCCGGAGAGCTGGTGCGGCTTGCGCTTGGCGTACTGGGTCATGTGCACCAGCTTGAGCATCTCGGCCACGCGCTCGTCGATCTCGGCCTTCGGCAGGCCGTCCTGCTTGAGGCCGAAGGCGATGTTCTGCGCCACGCTCATGTGCGGGAACAGCGCATAGGACTGGAACATCATGTTGATCGGCCGCTCGTAGGGCGGCAGGTCGGTGATGTCCTGGCCATCGAGGAAGATCCGCCCCTCGGTGGGTCGCTCGAAGCCGGCGAGCATGCGCAACAGGGTGGATTTACCCGAGCCGGAGCCGCCGAGCAGGGCGAAGATCTCGCCCTTGTTGATGGTCAGGGACACGGTGTCCACCGCCAGCGTCTCGTCGAACTGCTTGGTTACCCGGTCGATCTTTACCAGCACCTCTTTCGGCTGCTGGCTGCCCTCTAGGGCTTTCTTGTAGGCACCGGAGGCTATCGCCATTACCACAACTCCCAAGTCGTTGATGCCCGGTTCACGCTACCGGGCGGAATTTGAACTTATTTGCCGGTCTTGATCCGGGTCCAGGTGCGGGTCTGTAGGCGCAGCACCTTGGCCGGCAGCACGGCGGAAACGTAGGCCTTGTCGAGCACGGCCTGCGGCGGATACACCTCCTCGTTGTCGCTGACGTTCTTGTCCATCAGCGGGCGAGCCCCCGGTACCGCGTTGGCGTAGCCGACGTAGTCGCTGACCTTGGCGATCACTTCCGGACGCAGCAGGTAGTCGATGAACGCATAGGCGTTGTCGGCGGCCTTGGCGTCGGCGGGAATCGCCATCAGGTCGAACCACAGGTTGGCGCCTTCCTTGGGAATCACGTACTGGATGTCGATGCCCTTGCCGGCCTCCTCGGCGCGGGCGGCCGCCTGGAAGACGTCCCCGGAATAGCCGAAGGCGACGCAGATGTTGCCGTTGGCCAGGTCGGAAATGTACTTGGAGGAGTGGAAGTAGCTGACGTAGGGACGCACCTTCGTCAGTACCTCCTCGGCCTTCTTGTACTCCTTCGGGTCGTGCGTGTTGGGATCCAGCCCCAGGTAGTTGAGGGCGGCGGGCAGCATCTCGTCGCCGCTGTCCATGAAGGCCACGCCGCACTTGGCGAGCTTCTTCATGTTCTCCGGCTCGAAGAGGATCGCCCAGGAGTCGATCGGCTGGTCGCCGAGCACTTCCTTGACCTTGGCCACGTTGTAGCCGATGCCGTTGGTGCCCCACAGGTAGGGCACCGCGTACTGGTTGCCCGGATCGCTGACTTCCAGCTGCTTGAGCAGCGCCGGGTCGAGGTTCTTCCAGTTCGGCAGCTTGCTCTTGTCCAGCTTCTGGAAGGCGCCGGCCTGGATCTGCTTGCCGAGGAAGTTGTTCGATGGCACCACGATGTCGTAGCCGGAATGCCCGGATACCAGCTTGCCCTCCAGGGTCTCGTTGGAGTCGAAGACGTCGTAGCTGACGTCGATCCCGCTCTCCTTGGTGAAGTCCTTGAGGGTGGTCGGAGCGATGTAATCGGTCCAGTTGTAGATGTGCAGGCTCTTCTTCTCCGCCTGTACGGGGCCCGCGATCGCCGCGGCCAGCGTGGCCACCAGCAGTGTCTTTCCAATGGGATGTTGCATGTCCGACTCCTGTTCCGGGCCTTTTCACGGCAGCACCCTGCCTGTTCGACCCGTGTTCTTCAAGTGCCGATGTAAGCCCAGATCACTCGGGTTTCATGACAACCCGGCGATTGCGCCGGGAAACATGAGTGAGCTGGGTTCCCCACCGACGTGTTGGTTTCAGGTTTTCCGGGCCCCGGGGCCCCGTGCGAACGGCGTGAACGGCCCCGGCGCGGCAGATTGGCGCAGCGCCCATGGCAGCGTCTTCGTCGTCGATACTGCGTCCGGTCGTCGGGCCCCCAGGAGGAAGCGTCTGGACGAACGGGCAAAAGAGTCGAACCTCTTCGCAGGGGGAGCGCAACCGGAGGAAACCCGGCCGCGTTCCGGTTCACTCGTGGCGGAGCGCCGGCGGGCTCAGGCGCCGCCGGCGTCCACGCGGATCACTTGCCGGACTTGATCTTGGTCCAGCTGCGGGTCATCGCCCGCTGGGTCTTGGCCGGCAGGTCGGGGAAGGTGTACAGCTTCTTCATGACCTCTTCGCTCGGGTAGATGCCCGGGTCGTTGCGGATCGCCTCGGACACCAGCGGGGTGGCCGCCGCGTTGCCGTTGGGGAACTGCACCACGTCGGTGATCTCGGCCATGATTTCCGGCTTCATCAGGAAGTTGACGAACGCCAGGGCGCCTTCGGTGTTCTCGGCGTCCTTGGGGATGGCGACCATGTCGAAGAAGCTGCCGGCGCCTTCCTTGGGAATGTTGTACTTGACGGTGACCTTGTTCTTCGCCTCTTCGGCGCGCGACTTGGCCTGGTAGATATCGCCGGAGTAGCCGATGGCGACGCAGATGTTGCCGTTGGCCAGGTCGGAAATGTACTTCGACGAGTGGAAGTAGGTGACGTAGGGACGGATTTTCAGGAACAGCTCCTCGGCCGCCTTGAGTTCCTTGGGATTGTCGGTGTCCGGCTTGTAGCCGAGATAGTGCAGGGCCGCTGGAAGGATCTCGGTCGGCGAGTCGAGGAAGCTCACGCCGCACTGCTTCAGCTTCTGGATGTTCTCCGGCTTGAACACCAGGTCCCAGGAATCCACCGGCGCGTTGTCGCCGAAAGCCGCCTTGACCTTGTCCGGGTTGTAGCCGATGCCGATGGTGCCCCACATGTAGGGAATCGCGTGCTCGTTGCCCGGGTCGCTGACTTCCAGGGTGTGCATCAGGTCCTTGTTCAGGTTCTTCCAGTTCGGCAGCTTGGACTTGTCGAGCTTCTGGTAGACCCCGGCCTTGATCTGCTTGGCGAGGAAGGAGTTGGACGGCACCACCACGTCGTACCCGGACTTGCCCGCCAGCAACTTGGCTTCCAGCACCTCGTTGCTGTCGTAGACGTCGTAGACGACCTTGATCCCGGTTTCCTTGGTGAACTTCTCCAGGGTGTCCGGCGCGATGTAGTCGGACCAGTTGTAGACGTGCAGCACCTTGTTGTCCGCAGCCTGCGCCATACCGGCCACAGTGCCCGCCAAGGTCAGGGCGAGCAGGGTCTTACCGAAACGTTTCATCATGCGGGGTAGCTCCATTTTTGTTGAAGTATCCGGGCGGTGGCGCAACCGATCGCGTCACCACCCGGTGAGCCTGGCCAACGCACTGGCGCAGTCTGGCAAAAGTCCGCTCAGGGACTCAAGCCAGGACGGCGGCGGCGGTCTGATCGAGGCACTTGCGCGCCAGGGTGATCAACTCATCGATCTGCGACGGATCGATCACCAGCGGCGGCGAGATAATCATAGTGTCGCCCACCGCGCGCATGATCAAACCGTTGCGGAAACAATGCTCCCGGCACAGCATCCCGACACCCTTGTCGGTGAAACGCTCGCGGGTCTTCTTGTTCTTGACCAGCTCCAGGGCGGCGACCATGCCGACCCCACGCGCTTCGCCCACCAACGGGTGGTCGGCCAGCTCCTGCCAGCGTTTCTGCAAATACGGTGCCGTTTCCGCCTTCACCTTCTCGATGATTTTCTCCCCGCGCAGGATGCGGATGTTCTCCAGGGCCACGGCGGCCGCCACCGGGTGACCGGAATAGGTGAAGCCGTGGTAGAACTCGCCGCCCTGGTTGAGCACTTCGACGATCTCGTCGCGCACCACCACGCCGCCCATGGGGATGTAGCCGGAGGTGAGGCCCTTGGCGATCGGCATCAGGTCCGGGGCGTTGCCGTAGTACTGGCTGCCGAACCACTCGCCGGTACGGCCGAAGCCGCAGATCACTTCGTCGGCGATGAACAGGATGTCGTACTTGGCGAGGATCTCGCGGATCTTCGGCCAGTAGGTGTCCGGCGGGACGATCACGCCGCCGGCGCCCTGGATCGGCTCGGCGATGAAGGCGGCGACGTTTTCCTCGCCCACTTCGAGAATCTTCTTCTCCAGCTGCTCGGCGGCCCAGACGCCGAACTCGTCCGGCGACATGTCGCCGCCCTCGCCGTACCAGTAGGGCTGGGCGATGTGGACGATGCCCGGGATGGGGAAGTCGCCCTGTTCATGCAGCGCCTTCATGCCGCCCAGGCTGACGCCGGCGACGGTGGAGCCGTGGTAGCCGTTCCAGCGGCCGATCACCACTTTCTTCTGCGGCTGGCCCTTGGTCGCCCAATAGTGGCGGACCATGCGCAGCACGGTGTCGTTGGCCTCGGAGCCGGAGCCGGTGAAGAACACATGGTTCATGCCTTCCGGGGCGACGTCGGCGATCGCCTTGGCCAGCTCGACCACCGGCGGGTGGGCGGTCTGGAAGAACAGGTTGTAGAACGGCAGCTCGCGCATCTGCCGGGTAGCGGCCTGGACCAGCTCCTCGCGGCCGTAGCCGACGTTGACGCACCAGAGGCCGGCCATCGCATCGAGGATCTTGTTGCCCTCGCTGTCCCAGATGTAGACGCCTTCGGCCTTGGTGATGATCCGCGCGCCCTTCTCGTTCAACTGCTTGTAGTCGGTGAACGGCGGCAGATGGTGGTCGCGGCTCAACGCCTGCCACTCACGGGTCTTGGCGTTGGTGATTTGGCTGTTCATGTCACACCTCTTCTATTCAAGACTGTCCGGGAGCGGCGGTCCACGCCGGCCGCCCCCGGCCAGGATCAAACGGAAAGCAGGAGGAATTCCCGCTCCCAGGAGCTGATTACCCGCTTGAAATTCTCGTGCTCCGCACGTTTCACCGCGACGTAGCCGCTGATGAACTTGCTGCCGAGATACTGCTCGAGGGGCTTGCAGTTCTCCATGCGCTCCAGCGCCGCTTCGATCGTCAGCGGCAGGCGCAGGTTGCGGCGCTCATAGCCGCGACCTTTGACCTGGGCGCTCGGCTTGATGCCTTCGACCATGCCGATGTAGCCGCACAGCAGGCTGGCAGCCAGCGCCAGGTAAGGGTTGGCGTCGGCGCCGGCGAGACGGTTCTCGACCCGGCGGTTCTCCGGGCTGGAGTCCGGCACGCGCAGGCCGACGGTACGGTTCTCTTCGCCCCACTCGACGTTCACCGGCGCCGAGGTATCGGGCAGGAAGCGGCGGAACGAGTTCACGTTGGGCGCGAACAGCGGCAGCACTTCCGGGATGAACTTCTGCAGGCCGCCGATATGGTGCAGGAACAGCTCGCTCATGGTGCCGTCGGCATTGGAGAAGATGTTCTTGCCGGTCTTCACGTCGACGATGCTCTGGTGCAGGTGCATCGCGCTGCCCGGCTCGCCGGTCATCGGCTTGGCCATGAAGGTCGCGGCGACGTTGTGCTTGAGCGCGGCCTCGCGCATGGTGCGCTTGAACACCAGGATCTGGTCGGCCAGGTCGAGGGCGTCGCCATGACGGAAGTTGATCTCCATCTGCGCGGTGCCTTCCTCGTGGATCAGCGTATCCAGGTCAAGGCCCTGGGCCTCGCACCAGTCGTACATGTCCTCGAACAGCGGGTCGAACTCGTTGGCGGCGTCGATGGAGAACGACTGACGCCCGGTTTCCTGGCGTCCGGAGCGGCCCACCGGGGCCTGCAACGGATAGTCGGGGTCGTCGCTGCGCTTGGTCAGGTAGAACTCCATCTCCGGTGCCACGATCGGCCGCCAGCCCTTGTCGGCGTACATCTTCAACACGCGCTTGAGGATGTTGCGCGGCGACAGCTCGATGGGATTGCCGAGCTTGTCGAAGGTGTCGTGGATCACCATCGCGGTGGGCTCGATGGCCCAGGGGACGAGGAACACGGCATTCTCGTCCGGGCGGCAGACCATATCGATGTCGGCCGGGTCGAGCAGGTCGTAGTAAATGTCGTCTTCCACGTAGTCGCCGGTGACGGTCTGCAGCAGAACGCTCTCCGGCAGGCGCATGCCCTTTTCCGCGATGAACTTGTTGGTCGGCGAGATCTTGCCGCGGGCGATGCCTGTCAGGTCGGAAATCAGGCATTCCACTTCGGTGATCTTGCGTTCCTTCAGCCAGCTGGTCAGCTGGTCTAACTTGGTAGTCATAAAGACCTCAGGGTTGAGAGTCCGGCCCCAACAGCCGGACTCAACGTTGCCCCGCCCTCTTGCCGCAGGCCTTACCGAAAGCCTGGAAGATAGCGAGATAGTTGGGGTTCGTCAGAACCTGCCACTCCGGGTGCCATTGCACACCAAGAGCGAAGGCTTTTGCACCTTCTACGGAGATGGCTTCGACCAACCCGTCAGGCGCCAGTGCTTCTACTCGAAGGCCCGGCGCCAGACGATCAACGCCCTGGCCATGGATGGAATTGACCTGGAACTCGCTCGGCAAGCCGATGCCGGCGAGCACTCCGCCCGACTGCACATGCATGGCATGGCGCGGCGCGTACTGAACCTCGAGCGGCTGGTCGGCCGGCTCGCGGTGGTCCATGAAGGTTCCGACCTCGTGCACCTTCTGGTGCAGGCTGCCGCCGAAAGCCACGTTCATTTCCTGGAAACCACGGCAGATGCCGAGGACCGGAATGCCGGCGTCGATGGCGGCGCGGACCAGCGGCAGCGTGGTGGCGTCGCGGTCGGGATCGTGAAGAGTGCCGGGCTCGCTCGCCGCCCCACTATAATGACGGGGCTCGACGTTCGACGGCGAGCCGGTGAAGAGCAAGCCGTCGATGCTGTCCAGCAGGGTTGCCTGGTCGAGCAGTTCGCCCAGCGCAGGAATGATCAGCGGGAGGCCGCCAGCGCCGTTGACCACGGCACGCAGGTATTTGTCGCCGGCAATGTGGTAGGGATGAAGACCGATCTGCTTGGTGCAGGCGGTGACGCCGATTAACGGCAGGCGAGACATGAGACACCCGTTGTTTGTAGATGTTATGGGGTTTGGCCGAGCTTAGCGTTGTTCATTTTTTTACACAATAGGCCTGTAAAAAATTGAACACGCGTTCCTGAACACCCTTAGACGCGAGGTTTTTTTCGGCTTTTCGCCTGGCGAAAATGCCCTGAAAACGGCCTCAACGCCCCACAAGAGGGCGTTTTTGGCAGCTATTGACATCCCACAGGCTTTCGGATTGACTCATAGCCTACCCCCCGCATGATTGAAATTTTTAACAAAAAAGGTGTTGCATCATGTCGGTACCCCAGCGTGCCGTTCAGCTCACTGAACCGAGCGAGTTCCTCAAGGAACATCCCGAGGTCCAGTTCGTCGACCTTCTTATTGCAGACATGAATGGCGTGGTTCGCGGCAAGCGGATCGAACGCAACAGTCTGAACAAAGTCTTCGAGAAAGGTATCAATCTCCCCGCTTCCCTGTTCGCCCTCGACATCACCGGCTCCACCGTGGAGAGCACCGGCCTGGGTCTCGACATCGGCGACGCCGACCGGATCTGCTATCCGATCCCCGGCACCCTCTCCATGGAGCCCTGGCAGAAGCGCCCCACCGCGCAACTGCTGATGACCATGCATGAGCTGGAAGGCGAGCCCTTCTTCGCCGACCCCCGCGAAGTCCTGCGCCAGGTGGTGGAGAAATTCACCGAGATGGAACTGACCATCGTCGCCGCCTTCGAACTGGAGTTCTACCTGATCGACCAGGAGAACGTGAACGGCCGGCCGCAGCCGCCGCGCTCGCCGATCTCCGGCAAGCGCCCGCAGTCGGTTCAGGTGTATTCCATCGATGACCTCGACGAATACGTCGAGTGCCTCCAGGACATCATCGACGGCGCCCGCGCCCAGGGCATCCCGGCCGATGCCATCGTCGCCGAATCCGCTCCGGCGCAGTTCGAGGTCAACCTGCATCATGTCGCCGACCCGATGAAGGCCTGCGACTATGCGGTGCTGCTCAAGCGCCTGATCAAGAACATCGCCTACGACCACGAGATGGACACCACCTTCATGGCCAAGCCCTATCCGGGCCAGGCCGGGAACGGCCTGCACGTGCACATCTCGCTGCTCGACAAGCACGGCAACAACATCTTCACCAGCGAGGATCCCGAGCAGAACGCCGCATTGCGCCATGCGATCGGCGGTGTGCTCGAGACCCTGCCGGCCTCCATGGCCTTCCTCTGCCCCAACGTCAACTCCTACCGCCGCTTCGGTTCGCAGTTCTACGTGCCGAACGCGCCGAGCTGGGGCCTGGACAACCGCACCGTGGCCTTGCGCGTGCCCACCGGCAGCCCGGACGCGGTGCGCCTGGAGCACCGCGTGGCCGGCGCCGACGCCAACCCCTACCTGCTGCTGGCAGCGGTGCTGGCCGGGGTACACCACGGGCTGAGCAACAAGGTCGAGCCGGGCGCGCCGATCGAAGGCAACTCCTACGAGCAGATGGAGCCGAGCCTGCCGAACAACCTGCGCGACGCCCTGCGCGAGCTGGACGAAAGCGAGATCATGGCGAAGTACATCGACCCGAAGTACATCGACATCTTCGTCGCCTGCAAGGAAAGCGAGCTGGAGGAGTTCGAGCACTCGATCTCCGACCTCGAGTACAACTGGTACCTGCATACCGTCTGAGGTAGCGGCATCGGCGCGCCGGCCCCGGGCCGGCGCCGTACGCAGCGAAATCCGGGGCGGTTTCGCAGACACTCAACGCGGGGGCGTCTGTGTCTGGGAAACCGCCCCGGTCCTTTTCTCGCAACCGGGAAATGTGCGCCACGGCACAGCCTGCCGCCACGCCTCCCGCCAGACTCGAGGCTGGCCTGCATCAATGCCGCGACCTTCCGGCTGCGGCACCATCGTCCGCTCCGTTCCGTCCAGCGAGAAGACCCCATGCCCCGCCTTTCCGTCCTGCTGTTCCTCGCTTTCGCGCCCTGGCTGGCCCAGGCCGAGGAGACCCTGCGCGTCTACAACTGGAACGACTACATCGACCCGCAGGTGCTCGAGGCCTTCCAGAAGGACACCGGCATCCGCGTCGAGTACCACACCTTCGCCACCGCCGAGGAACTGGACAGGGCGTTGCGCAGCGGCGAGCCGATCGACGTCGCCGTGCCCTCCCACGACACCCTGCCGGCCCTGCTGAAGGACAACCTGCTGCGACCGCTGGACTTCGCCCGGCTGCCCAACCGCAGCCACCTCGACCGCCAGTTGCTGAGCAAGCTGGCCGCGGTCGACCCCGACAACCGCCACGCCATCCCCTATCTATGGGGTGCCGTCGGCCTGGCGATCAATACCCCGCAGGCCGAAGCCGCCTATGGCGGGCCGCTGCCCGACAGCTGGAGCCTGCTGTTCGACGCCAGCCAGAGCCAGCGCCTGAAGAGCTGCGGCATCAGCCTGCTGGACGCCCCGGACGAAACCCTGGCGATCCTCCTCAACTACCAGGGGCGCAACCTCGGTCGCACCGCGCCGAGCCAGGTACGCCGCGCCGCCGATGCGCTGCACGGGCTGCGGCCGAACCTGCGCTACGTCGACAGCGAACGCTACATCGCCGATCTCGAGGGCGGCAGGCTCTGCGTGGCGATGGCCTGGGTCGGCGATGCCCTGCGCGCGGCCAAGGCCGGTCAGCCGGTGAGCTTCACGGTGCCGCAGGAGGGCTCGGTGCTGTTCATCGACAACCTGGTGATCCCCGCCAGCGCCCAGCATCCGCAGCAGGCGCTGCGCTTCATCGACTACCTGATGCAGCCGCAGGTCGCCGCGCAGATCACCGCCGCCACCCTCTATCCCAGCGGCAATGCCGACGCCGCCGACTTCCTCGATCCCGCCCTGCGCCAGCAACCGGGCCTGTACCCGGACCGCGACACCAGCCGCCGCCTGTTCGCCCTGGAAACGCCGCCGGAGAAGCTCCAGCCGGTGCTCGGAGAAATCTGGCAGGCATTCCGCGACGCCGCCCACTGAGCGGCTTGCCCCGGCCGCGTGAGCTGGCGTCCAATAGCCGCTCACGCCCGGAGACCCGCCATGCAGCCCACCTCGCCCACCCGCAAGCCCCGCGCCAGCAGCCAGGCCCGGATCGCCGCGATCCTCGACGCCGCCCGCGGCCTGCTCGCCGACGAAGGCATCGGCGGCCTGTCCATCTACAGCGTGGCCGAACGCGCGGAAATGCCACCATCGTCGGTCTACCACTTCTTCCCCAGCGTGCCGGCCCTGCTCCAGGGGCTGACCGGCGAGGTCCACGCCGCCTTCCGCGCCTGCCTCGAACGGCCGGTGGATCACGCCGGCCTGCGCTGCTGGCGCGACCTGTCGCGGATCGTCGAGGAGCGCATGCTGGCGGTCTATGCCCACGACGCGGCGGCCCGCCAGCTGATTCTCGCCAGCCACGGCCTGGCCGAAGTCACCCAGGCCGATCGCCAGCACGACGTGCAACTCGGCCAGGCCATGCGCGCCCTGTTCGAACGGCATTTCCTGCTGCCACCGCTGCCGACCGATATCGAGATCTTCAGCCTGGCCATGGAACTCGGCGATCGCGTCTATGCGTTGTCGGTACAGCGTCACGGGACCATCGACGCGCGCCTGGCGGAAGAAGGCATGCGGGTTTTCGACGCCTACCTGGGCCTGTACCTGCCGCCTTTCCTGGAAAAACGCAGTGAACCTTAAACAGATTTTTATCCGATTAAAATCGATATAAAACCTTATTTATTTGAAAAAACCGCTTCACTAGCCGATTTTTATCGGATATAAATCCGCCCGTTCCTCGAACGGGCGCGACACCCCGTTGCCGCCCGCCCGACCCGCAACCGGCCGCCACCAAGCCCGGCAGCCAACCGAGCCAGCACACGAGGTGTTCCATGTCCCGCAACGTCACCGTCGCCGCCACCCAGATGGCCTGCTCCTGGGATCGCCCGGCGAACATCGCCCGCGCCGAGAAACTGGTGCGCCAGGCCGCCGCCAGGGGTGCGCAGATCATCCTGATCCAGGAACTGTTCGAGACCCCGTACTTCTGCCAGAAGCCGAACCCGGACTACCTGCAGTTGGCCACCACCGTCGAGGAGAATGCCGCCATCGCCCACTTCCAGGCCCTCGCCCGGGAATTGCAGGTAGTGCTGCCGATCAGCTTCTTCGAACGCGCCGGGCGCGCCCGCTTCAACAGCATCGCGATCATCGACGCCGATGGCAGCAACCTGGGAATTTACCGCAAGAGCCACATCCCGGACGGCCCGGGCTACCACGAGAAGTACTACTTCAATCCGGGCGACACCGGCTTCAAGGTCTGGCAGACCCGCTACGCCCGGATCGGCGTCGGTATCTGCTGGGACCAGTGGTTCCCCGAATCGGCGCGCAGCATGGCGCTGCTCGGCGCGGAACTCCTGTTCTACCCGACCGCCATCGGTAGCGAGCCGCACGACGCCAGCATCAGCTCGCGCGATCACTGGCAGCGCGTGCAGCAGGGCCATGCCGGGGCCAACCTGATGCCGCTGGTGGCTTCCAACCGCATCGGCCGCGAGGAGCAGGACGGCTACGACATCACCTTCTATGGTTCTTCGTTCATCGCCGACCCGTTCGGCGAGAAAGTCGAGGAGCTGAACCGCACCGAGGAAGGTATCCTTGTCCATACCTTCGACCTCGATGCGCTGGAGCGCACCCGCAGTGCCTGGGGCGTGTTCCGCGACCGCCGTCCGAACCTCTACGGTCCGTTGAAGACCCTGGACGGTTCGCTGGAGTCCTGAGGACTCGGAAAACGATCCGCGCCGGCGTCCGCCGCGCATAGCAACGATTTCAGGAGCAGCGATGAGCAATCCGACCAGCACCCCACGCGCCGACGGCTTCCGCATGCCCGCCGAATGGGAACCCCACGAGCAGACCTGGATGGTCTGGCCGGAGCGCCCGGACAACTGGCGCAACGGCGGCAAGCCGGCGCAGGCGGCCTTCACCGCGGTGGCCAAGGCCATCGCCCGCTTCGAACCGGTCACCGTCTGCGCCAGCGCCGCGCAATACGAGAATGCCCGCGCGCGCCTCGACGACGCCAACATCCGCGTGGTGGAGATCAGCACCGACGACGCCTGGGTCCGCGATACCGGACCGACCTTCGTCATCGACGACCAGGGCGATGTACGCGGCGTCGACTGGGGCTTCAACGCCTGGGGCGGCTTCGAAGGCGGCCTGTATTTCCCCTGGCAACGCGACGACCAGGTGGCGCGCAAGATCCTCGAGATCGAGCGGCGGGCCCGCTACCGCACCGACGACTTCGTCCTCGAGGGCGGCTCGATCCATGTCGACGGCGAAGGCACCCTGATCACCACCGAGGAATGCCTGCTCAACCACAACCGCAACCCGCACCTGAGCCAGGCGGAGATCGAAGGGATCCTTCGCGACCACCTCGCGGTGGACAGCATCATCTGGCTGCCCAACGGCCTGTACAACGACGAGACCGACGGCCACGTCGACAATTTCTGCTGCTACGTGCGCCCCGGCGAGGTACTGCTGGCCTGGACCGACGACCAGGACGACCCGAACTACCTGCGCTGCCAGGCCGCACTCCGTATCCTGGAGGAAAGCCGCGACGCCAAGGGCCGCAAGCTGGTGGTGCACAAGATGCCGATTCCCGGCCCGCTGTACGCGACCCAGGAAGAGTGCGACGGGGTGGACATCGTCGAGGGCAGCCAGCCGCGCGATCCGTCGATCCGCCTGGCCGGTTCCTACGTGAACTTCCTCATCGTCAACGGCGGCATCGTCGCGCCGAGCTTCGACGATCCGAAGGACGCCGAGGCCAGGGCAATCCTCCAGCGCGTGTTCCCCGAGCACGAGGTGGTGATGGTGCCGGGCCGCGAGATTCTCCTCGGCGGCGGCAACATCCATTGCATCACCCAGCAGCAGCCGGCGCCACGCAAGGCCTGACGGGCCGGCCCGCAACGCCGGGTGGTGTCCCGAATGAAAAAAGCCCGCGTCCTCCCGGGAGGACGCGGGCTTTTTCGTGCCCGGCCGGCGCTTACAGCAGCGGCAGGGTATAGCTGACGATCAGGCGGTTCTCGTCCTGGTCGCGCTGGTTGTTGCTCGAACCGGCGGCCGGCAGGCCGCTGCGGAACGAAGCGTTCTTCCAGGTGAAGCCCAGGCCCTTGAAGGTACCGTCCGGGATCACGTAGGCCAGCGAGATGTCGCGTTCCCACTCACTCTGGTCGCCGCGCGCGGTCTTGATCTTGTCACCGCTCAGGTAAATGGTGTTGAAGGTCAGGCCCGGCACGCCGACGGTGGCGAAGTCGTAGCCGTAGCGGACCTGCCAGGTGCGCTCGCCGGCGCGCTGGAACTTGCCGATCTGCACGTCGGTGATCAGGTATGCGGTGGCACCTTCGCCATCGCCACGGTTGAGGAACGGAAAGTCGCTGTCGCCGTTGAGCACCTGGTAGCCGGCGCCGATGCTGTGGCCGCTGACGGTGTAGGTGAAGAGACCACTGAAGGCGCGGTTGTCGACTTCGCCCTTGGTCACGCCGCTACCGTAGTAACCGCTGCTGACGTAGCCGTCGGCACGGCCGGAGCGGCTGCCGTTCTTGCCGTCGGAGCTGCTGTCGAAGGCGCGCAGGTCGGTCTTCAGGACGCCCGGGCCGATCTGCCAGTTGTGGATCAGGCCGAGGAAGTGCTGCTTGTAGAAGTCGTCCAGGTTGCCGTAGTAGTACTGCAGGGTCAGGTCCTTGTTGACCTTGTAGTCGCCACCGGCATAGTAGAACTTGTTGCTGTCGCGCGAGCTGGCGCTGCTGCCGTTGGCGCCGGCGATGCTCAGGCTGCGATTGTCGGTGGAGTTGCGGCCCTTGGAATGCTCCAGCTGGCCGGCGACCAGGGTGAAGTCCTTGAGGTCGGTCGAGGTGACCTGGCCGCCCTCGAAGGTGACCGGCAGCATGCGGCCATCGTTGTAGGTCACCACCGGCAGCTTCGGCTGCAGGGTGCCATAGCGGAACTCGGTGTTGGAGACCTTGGCCTTGGCGGTCAGGCCCAGGCTGGCGAAGTCGTGTACCGGCTCGCCGTTGCTTTCCAGCGGGAACACGGTACCCGGCTGGCGATCGAGGTCGCTCTTGCCGGCACGGCCACCGCCGTCCAGGCGCACGCCGAGCATACCCAGCGCATCGACGCCGAAGCCCACGGTGCCCTGGGTGAAGCCCGACTGGTAATTCAGGATGAAGCCCTGGCCCCATTCTTCCTGCTTGTTCGGCGAGGCGCTGCCATTGCGGTTGTCGGTATTGATGTAGAAGTTGCGCAGGGTCAGCGATGCCTTGCTGTCCTCGATGAAGCCGGCGGCGACGGCCTGCTGCGCCAGGGCGCCGAGGGTGCCTGCGGTGATGGCCAGGGCCAGTCGTGATTTATTGATCTTGCGACTCTTCATTGGTCTTTTCCCCATTGGTATTGCTAATTGTCTTCCGGTCGGGGGATGCCTCGCGTGGGCCCGACCGGTCTTGAAAACACCGAGCGCCGGACCGCTTCAGGAAGCGGCGCGGATGGAACTCGGCATTCGATGGATCAGAACGCAGCGCAGCCCGCGACGTAGCGACGGCGGGACAGGCAAGCAGGCAGAAAGGCAGCGGAAGGAAGCGTGTGCATGGGCGTACTCGTGTCTTGTTATTGTGCGGCGGGTGGCTAGCCCCGCCGCCAGTGAAGGCAATTTGTAAGCCAATCTTTCCAGCCGGCTTCGGCTGCGCGTTCGCTACGGCATCCCGGCCTTTCCGCGGTTGGCGGCCCTTGATCGATTCGGCAGAAAACCGCCGATTGCCTGTTCATTTCCGGCGAATTACCGCCACGTTACCAATCAAGCGTTATCACCCTGAATTTATAACGTTTATGTAATAAACAGTAAAACACCTGCATAATCCTAAAAAGAATTAATTTTTCATATTTAATATCTTTAAGGAATATATTCTACCGCAGCGCCGACCTCCCGGTCGCCTCCCCAAAGAGGTATTCCGTGGTCCTGTCGACAAAAAGGAAACGTTTGCCCGCTGCTCAGCCCACCACGATGCAGTCCTTGCCCTGGCGCTTGGCCGAGTACATCGCGGCGTCGGCCCGACTGTAGAGGGCGCCGAGCCCCTCGTCATCGGCCTGGAGGACCGTCAGGCCCTGGCTGACGGTGATCCCGAAGCTTTGCTCGCCTTCCTGGAAGCGCAGGCGTTGCACCTCGCGCTGCAGGCGTTCGCCGATCTGTCGCGCGGTCTGCTCGTCGCAGCCGGGCAGCAGCACGGCGAACTCCTCGCCGCCGATCCGCCCGAACAGGTCGCCACGGCGCAGCGCGGCGCTGCCGCTCTGGGCGATACGCTGGAGGACCTGGTCGCCGACCTGGTGGCCGAAGCGGTCGTTGATCTTCTTGAAGTCATCGACGTCCAGCAGCAGGAACGCCAACGGTATCCCCTCCCGCCGGCACTCCTTGAAGGCCGCCTCGGCACTGTCGAAGAAGTAGCGACGGTTGCTGCTCTGGGTCAGCACGTCGGTGGTGGCCAGCCGTTGCAGCTCGCTCTCCATGCGCTTCTTGTCGGTGATGTCCTCGGCGATGCCGACCACCATCAGCGGCAGTCCCGCCTCGCCCTGGCGGCTGACGAAGCACTTGTCGTTGAGCCAGCGGACCTCGCCGTCGCCGCGCACGATGCGGTATTCGCGCTGCTCCACGGCGCCGCGCTCGAGCACCTGGCGCAGGCTGCTGTCGGCGTAGTCGAGGTCGTCCGGGTAGATGCTGTTGCGCCATTCCTCGTAGTCCGCCAGCAGCAGCGCCGCAGAACGGCCAAAGATTTTCTCGTAGGCGGGGCTGACGTAGACCATCCGCCGGTTCTGCCAGTCGTAGGCCCAGAGTACCGAATTGACGCTGGCCAGCAGCGCGCTGAAGAGTTGCTCGCGCTCCTTCAGTCGGGCCACTTCGGCGCGGCTGTGCAACAGGGCCAGCGCGGCCTCCTGGGGGTCTTCGGGAATGCTGGGTAGATCGTCCATGGATCGTCGCTCTGCTTGCGGAACCGCTTCGACCGCCAACTTAGCGCAGGGGTCGCGGCAATACGGAAATGCCCGCCGAACGGCAGGAAAAGCCCTCAGCAAGTGCGCCCGGTCACAGTTGTCGAGCGATGCCGCTCATATTCGCCGGTGCCTGCGCGCCCAACTGTTCCTGCGCCTCGAACAGCGAGCTCAGGAACAGGCTCAGGGTCGGCCGTTCGTCGTGGCCCTGGCGGGTGACGCAGTGGAACTCCGAATCGTAGGCCAGCTGGCTGGGACGGATCGCCCGCATGCGGCCCTCGGCGACCCAGTTGGCGGCGTAGTGGGTCGGCAGGTAGCCGATGTAGGTGCCGCTGAAGACCAGGGTGGCGATGGCCTCCATGGTGTAGGCGTTGATTCCGTGGCGAAAACGCAGGTCGTGCGGACGCTGGTTCTCCGCCATGTAGCCGCGCCCGACGTAGTCGGCGGCACAGATCTCGTCGAGCGTCGGCTCGTCGTCCGCGCGGGCGAAGAACGGATGCGCGCGGCCGCAATAGAGGTTCTGCTCCTCGCGGAACAGCGGCTGGTAGCAGAGCCCGGACAGCCGATGATGGAAGGCTCCCACCGCCAGTTGCAGGCGTTCCTCCAGCACCGCGTGCTCGAGCTCGTCGGGACGCCGCGTGTGCAGGTTGAGCCGGACCTCCGGAGCGCGCTGGCGGAACAACCGGATGGCCAGCGGCAGGGGCAGGCAGTGCTGGCCGATGACCCCGTCGACGCAGCCCAGGTGCAGCGCCTCGCGGTCGCGCCCGCCGAGGCCGCGAACCTGTTCGCGGAAACGGGCGATATCGCTGAACAGGCCGAGCGCGGCGTCGTACAGCTCCTGGCCTTCCTCGGTCAGCTGGAACCCGCCGTTGCCGCGCCGGCACAGGGAATAGCCCAGGCGCACCTCCAGGTCGCGGACCAGCACGCTAAGGCGCGACAGGCTGGTGTTCAGGCGCGCCTGGGCGGCAGTGAAACCGCCGGCCTCGACGATGGCGCAGAAGGTGCGCAGCAGGCGCAGGTCGATGTCGTTGAGATTGCCCAGCATTCCCCGCTCCCGTGGCGTCCAGGACCCTCTCCGTTATAGCGCCAAAGCCGACCCCGCGGAACGCCGTCAGGCGCTTCGCGCGGCCGACTCGGCGAGCAGGCAGAGCAGCTCGAACATCATGGTCGCGCCGACCAGCGCGGTGGCGCCGCCGACATCGAACGGCGGCGAGACCTCGACCACGTCGGCGCCGACCAGGTCCAGCCCACGCAGGCCTCGGACCAGTTGCTGGGCCTGGAGGCTGGTCATGCCGCCGATCTCCGGGGTGCCGGTGCCAGGGGCGAAGGCCGGGTCGAGCACGTCGACGTCGAAACTCACGTAGGTCGGCCCGTCGCCCACTACCCGTCGCGCTTCGGCCAGGGTCGCCTCGACGCCCAGCTCGACGAACTCCTCCATGTGGATCACCCGGATCCCGCATTCGCGGGCGAAAGCGTCGTCGTCCGGCGAATACACCGAGCCGCGGATGCCGATCTGCACCGTGCGCCGCGGATCGAGCAGGCCTTCCTCGATGGCCCGGCGGAACGGCGTGCCGTGGGTATAGGGGTTGTCGCCGAAGTAGCGGTCGTTGGTATCGGAATGCGCATCGAAATGCACCATGCCCAGCGGCCGCTCGCGACCCAGGGCGCGAAAGATCGGCAGGGTCACCAGGTGGTCGCCGCCGATCGACAGCGGCAGGGTGCCGGCGGCATGTACCTGGCGATAGAAACCTTCGATACGGCGCAGCGAATCGAGCAGGTCGATGGGATTCACCGGCGCGTCGCCGAGGTCGCCGACCCGCACCAGGTCGTAGGGCGCGATGCGGCTGACGTGATGCACCTTGCGCATCAGGCTGGACAGGTTGCGCACCTCGCGCGGGCCATGGCGGGCGCCGGCGCGGTTGGTGGTGCCGCCGTCCCAGGGCACGCCGATCAGGCCGACCCGCACCGCGGCCGGGTCGGTGAAGGCCGGCAGGCGCATGAAGGTCGGGATACCGGCGAAGCGGGGAATCTCGGCGGCGTCGAGGGGCTGCGGATTGTCGTTGGACATGAAGGAATCTCCGTGTGGCGGGAAGAAGGCGCCGGACGCCCGGCGCCGCATGGATCATTCCGGCTGGGCGCGCAGGCCGGCGGCGGGGCGCGTGGCCAGGCTGACCACGACGAAGGTCGCCAGGCTGGCCAGCAGGCCGTAGACGATCGGCGAGTTGGCGAGCAGGCCGTCGCGAGCCATGCAGGCGACCACCGACAGGCAGCCGACGACGATGCTGGCGATCGCCCCCTGCGGGCTGGCGCGGCTCCACAGCAACGCGCCGACGATGGGTACCAGCAGGCCGCCGACCAGCAGGTTGTAGGCGATGCTCAGGGCGGCTATGACATCGTTGACCAGGCACGCCAGGGCCAGCATCGCCACGCCCATCAGCAGAGTGATGCAACGGCTCAGGCGGATGTCGCTGGTAGTTCCGGGGCGCAGGAAACGCGCGTAGATGTCTTCCTGCAGCACGGTGGCCGCCGCCAGCAGGCAGCCGCTGGCGGTGGACATGATCGCCGACAGCGCGGCCGCCACCACCAGGCCGCGCAGGCCCGGTGCGAGCACCTCGCGGGTGATCTCGGCGTAGGCGTTCTCCGGCACCGCCAGGTCCGGCAGGAGGACCCGCGCCGCCGCGCCGATCAACGCGCAGGCGGCGCCGTAGAGCATGCAGTAGACACCGGCGCCAAGCCCGGCGTAGCGCACCACCGTCTCGCTGCGCGCGGTGAATACCCGCTGCCAGATGTCCTGGCCGATCAGCGCGCCGAAGAAATACAGCAGGAAGTAGGTGAGGATCGTGTCCAGGCCGATGTGGCCGAGGTCGAAGAAGCCCGCCGGCAGCACCTCCTGCATGCGCGCCAGGCCGCCGGCACCGTCGATCGACAGTGGCAGCAGGACGAGGAAGATACCGATGGTCTTGATCACGAACTGGATGATGTCGGTGAGGGTCAGCGACCACATGCCGCCGATCACCGAATAGACGATGACGATCCCGCCTCCGCAGAGGATCGCCGGGATCCGCGGGATACCGAAGACCACCTCGGTGACCGAGCCGATGGCGATGGTCGCGGTGACCGCCACCATCAGGTCGTAGGCGACCATCACCACCCCGCCGATCAGCCGCGAGGAGGCCTGGTAGCGCTGTTCCAGCACCTGGGTCACGGTGAATACCCGCAGGCGCGCGATCTGCCGCGAGAACACCAGGCTGAGGACGATGATCCCAAGGCCGAGCATGAACACCAGCCACAAGCCGGACAGGCCGAACTGGTAGCCGAGCTTGACCGTGCCGATGGTCGAGGCGCCGCCGAGCACCACCGCCGCCATGGTGCCCAGGTAGAGACCGGGGCCGAGACGGCGTCCGGCGACGAGGAAGTCGCTCTGGCTCCTCGCCTTGCGCATTCCGTACCAGCCCAGGCCCAGCATGGCCAGGGCGTAGACCAGCATGATCAGATAATCCAGCAACATCGCCCGCGCTCCTCTTCTTGTTGTTCTGCGTGAGGCCCGGCGCAACGCCGGGGCACGCCGAAGATAGGCCGGGCGCCGCCCGGGCTGAATCCCGGATCGGGCAAGTCGACTTGCGGAGGAAGAGAAGTAACGGCGGGGCGTCGCCCTGGCGACGCCGAAACGCAACGCGCCGGCAGGAGCCGGCGCGTTGCAGAGGCGGCTGACGCACCCGCGAGGGTGCGCCAGGCGTCAGGCGGGACGCAGCGAGTAGGTCTTCAGTTGCGCGGCGAACTCCTTCAGCGACTGGATGCCACTGGCTTCCGCCTCGTGCACCCAGTCCTTCATCGCAGCCAGCATGTCGTGGCCGTTGGCGCTGGTCTTGGCCCAGATCTGCTGCAACGCCAGGCGCTTCTCGTAGATCACCTTCAGCGCCTGGCTGTGGGCCAGCATCGAGTCGATGCGCACGTGGTGGCGGTCCTGCAGCAGGCTGGTCTCGCGCGACAGCAGGCGCTTGGCGCGGCGGAACAGATGGCGCACCGACTCGTCGGCCTTGGCCACTTCCTGCTTGACCAGCGGCGCGATCACCAGCTTGCGGTACTGCGCCATGATCTGGAAGCGGTTGTTGAGGATCGCCATGGCGGTGTCCATGTCCAGGCTGTGCTTGCCTTCGACCCGGTGGGCGATCGGCGCGACCCGGGCGACCCTGGCCAGGCGCAGGAAGCTGAACAGCTTGATCCAGGCCCAGCCCAGGTCGAACTCCCACTTCTTCACCGACAGCTTGGCCGAGTTCGGATAGGTGTGGTGGTTGTTGTGCAGCTCTTCGCCGCCGATGAGGATGCCCCAGGGCACCAGGTTGGTGGCGGCGTCGCGGCATTCGAAGTTGCGGTAGCCGACCGCGTGGCCGAGGCCGTTGACCACGCCGGCGGCCCAGAATGGAATCCATGCCATCTGCACCGCCCAGACGGTCAGGCCGAGGGCACCGAACAGGGCCAGGTCGATGAGCGCCATCAGCACCACGCCGCCGATCGGGAAGCGCGAGTAGAGGTTGCGTTCGATCCAGTCGTCCGGGCAGTTCTTGCCGTAGATGCGCAGGGTGTCCTGGTTCTTCGCCTCGGCCTTGTACAGTTCCGCGCCGGCGCGCAGGACGGTGAACAGGCCCTTGTGCACCGGGCTGTGCGGATCCTCGACGGTCTCGCACTTGGCATGGTGCTTACGGTGGATCGCGGTCCATTCGCGAGTGTTCATCCCTGTGGTCAACCACAACCAGAAACGGAAGAAGTGCTGCAGCGCGGGGTGCAGGTCGAGTGCACGGTGAGCGGAATAGCGATGCAGGTAGACGGTCACGCTGACGATGGTGATATGCGTCAGCACCAGGGTAACTGCCACCAGTTGCCACGGCGACAGGTCGAGAAAACCGTTGAACCACATAGGCGGTACTGAACCTCGGGGTATGGGAGTGATGAGGGGCCTTGTCTGACAAAACCTGGGGGCATTATCACCAAGCGGCGGGGGATTACCATCCGTTCTTTTAGATATGAACAGGCCCGGATGGCCATCATTTATACTGCCCGGCCAATAATTGCCCACTGAACATCCCATGAGCCCCCGCCTGAGTGCCTTTCGCCTGAGCCTGGCCTACCTGGCAGTCGCCATCGCCTGGGCCTTCCTGAGCGATCATTTGTTACAAAACCAGGTACAGGACCACGACCAGCTGGTCTTCTGGATGACCGCCAAGCGACTGTTCTTCTTCGCCGCCACCGGCCTGCTCCTGTACCTCTACCTGGTACGCCAGTTCCGCCGCAAGGCCCAGGCCTACGATGAGTTGCATGGCAGCGAACAGCGTCTGAACCGGGCCCTGGAGGCGGTGCGCGACGGGCTCTGGGACTGGGACCTGGTGACCGGCAGGATGTTCATCTCGCCCGGCTACGCGGCCCTGGTGGGGCTGACGCCGGAGGAGCTCGGCGATCCCATCGAGACCTGGAAGAAGCACCTGCATCCGGAGGAGTTCGCCACCGTGCTGGAGGCCCACCGCAACCACTTGCAGGGCCTGACCGACAACCTCGACCACATCTACCGCCTGCGTCACAAGGACGGCGACTACCGCTGGATCCACTCGCGCGGCCGGGTCCTGCGCGACGCCCTGGGCAAGCCGCTGCACTACACCGGGGTGGCTCGCGACATCACCCTGCAGCGGCTCAAGGAAGACCACCTGCGCCAGGCCGCGGCGGTATTCGACAGCACCCGCGAGGGCGTGCTGGTCACCGACGCCCAGGCGATGATCGTCCACGTCAATCCTTCCTTCGAGCGCATCACCGGCTACCGCTCCGAGGACGTGCTCGGCAAGACCCCGGCGATCCTCCGTTCCGGCCGCCAGGACCAGGCGTTCTACCAGCGCCTGTGGCTGGCCCTGCGCGAACAGGACGTGTGGAGCGGGGAAATCTGGAACCGTCGCAAGAGCGGCGAGATCTACCCGCAGTGGCTGCACATCCGCGCGGTGCGCAACGACCAGGGCCAGTTGACCCACTACGTCGGGGTGTTCTCCGACCTGAGCAGCATCAAGCGCTCGGAGAACGAGCTGGACTTCCTCGCCCACCACGACTCGCTGACCGGGCTGCCCAACCGCGTGCTGTTGCGCCAGCGCATCGAGCAGGCGCTGGAGGACGGCAAGGACCGGGCGGTGGCCGGCGCCCTGCTGCTGATCGACCTCGACCATTTCAAGCACATCAACGACAGCCTCGGCCACACCACCGGCGACATGCTGCTCAAGGAAGTCAGCAAGCGCCTGCAGCACCAGCTCGGCGAACGCTGCCTGCTGTCGCGCCTGGGCGGCGACGAGTTCGCCATTCTCGTCGAGAACGACGACCCGGAAGCCGTCGCGCGCCTCTCGCAACGCCTGCTCGATGCCTTCAACGCGCCCTTCGACATCCATTGCCAGCCGATCTACATCAGCGCCAGCCTCGGGGTCAGCCTCTATCCTGAGGACGCCAGCGACGTCGATCACCTGATGCAGCACGCCGACGCCGCGCTGTTCCAGGCCAAGGACAGCGGGCGCAACGCCTACGCCTTCTATACCCGCGTACTGACCGCCCGGGCTCGCGCCCACGTCCAGGTGGAATCGGCGCTGCGCCACGCGCTGGACCACGACGAGCTGCGCGTCCACTACCAGCCGGTGCACGACCTGGCCAGCGGGCGGATCGTCGGCGTCGAGTCGCTGGTGCGCTGGCAGCATCCGGAGCGCGGCCTGGTGCCGCCGGGCGAGTTCGTCCCGGTGGCGGAGGAATGCGGGCTGATCGCCGCGCTGGACAACTGGGTGCTCAAGCGCGCCTGCCGGCAGATGCGCGAGTGGCAGAACCGCGGTGTCGGACTGGATTTCATCGCGGTCAACGTCTCCAGCCGGCTGTTCAACCGCGGCGGCCTGGAGGAGCGGATCGCCAACGCCCTGGAGGAGTCCGGCCTGGAACCTCGCTATCTGGAGCTGGAAGTTACCGAGAGCGCGGTGATGGAGGACTTCGAGCAGTCCCTCAACCTGCTCTGCCGCCTGCGCATCCTCGGCGTGAACCTGGCCATCGACGACTTCGGCACCGGCTATTCCTCGCTGATGCGCCTCAAGCGCCTGCCGGTGCACAAGCTGAAGATCGACCAGGGCTTCGTCGCCGGCCTGCCCGGCGCGGTGGATGACGCCGCGATCGCCCGCGCGATCATCGCCCTGGCCCAGAGCATGGGCCTGCGGGTGGTGGCCGAAGGCATCGAGCACCAGCACCAGGCGCTGTTCCTCCGCGAGCATGGCTGCGACTTCGGCCAGGGCTACTGGTACGGGCGCCCGCAGCCACCGGAAACGCTGCGCTTCGACGCGCCGCCGGTGGCGCTGCCGGAAGACTGAGAGCGGGCGGCCGGTCGCCGCGCCGCCTTATAACCAGTTTACCTATAAAGATTCTCAAACAATATTTTTAAGAATATTGCGAACTGCTTACCATACGCTCACGCCGCCCCCCCTTCGTCGAGCGATGCGGCACCTAGAGCCACAGGAGCAGAGACCATGAGCGCAACCCTCAGAAGCCTGGATGGCCCGGACGAAGCCACCATCCTGCGTGAAATCCAGAGCGCCTTGCGCGGCCTGCGCTTCGGCGCCGTCGAGATCACCGTGCACAACGGCCAGGTGGTGCAGATCGAGCGCAAGGAAAAATTCCGCCTGCAGCAACCGAGCGTCAAGCAGGCCTGAAGCCCGCGATCCGACTGGACCACCGGAGGCGTCCCGCGATGAACATCCGTTCGATTCCCCATCCGCACCGGTCTTGCAGCCGTCGGCCGCGAATGCGCGCCTGACGCCCCGGGTTCCCGTCGTTTCGCCAACACACCAACCAGAACCATCGAATCAGCACATCAGGAGCTGCACATGTCCCTTCGTCGTTTCGCCCTGGCCGCACTCGCCAGCGTCCTGATAGCCGGCCCGGCGGCCGCCGCCACGCCACTGCTGAACGTATCCTACGACCCGACCCGCGAGCTGTACCAGGCCTACAACGCCGCCTTCATCGAGCACTGGAAGGCCCAGGGTGGCGAGGACCTGACCGTCCAGCAGTCCCATGGCGGCTCCGGCAAGCAGGCCCGCGCGGTGATCGACGGGCTCAAGGCCGACGTGGTGACCCTGGCCCTGGCCGGCGACATCGACGAACTGAACAGGCTCGGCAAGCTGCTCCCGGCCGACTGGCAGGCGCGCCTGCCGGACAACAGCACCCCCTATACCTCGACCATCGTGTTCCTGGTGCGCAAGGGCAACCCCAAGGGCATCGAGGACTGGGGCGACCTGACCAAGGACGGCGTGGAAGTCATCACACCGAACCCGAAGACCTCCGGCGGCGCGCGCTGGAACTTCCTCGCCGCCTGGGCCTGGGCGAAGAAGCAGTACGGCAGCGACGAGAAGGCCAGGGACTACGTGCAGGCGCTGTACAAGCACGTACCGGTGCTCGACACCGGCGCCCGCGGCTCGACCATCACCTTCGTCAACAACCGGATCGGCGACGTGCTGCTGGCCTGGGAGAACGAGGCGTTCCTGGCGAAGAAGGAACAGGGCGGCGAAAACTTCGAGATCGTCGTACCCTCCCTCTCGATCCTTGCCGAACCGCCGGTCGCGGTGGTCGACAAGGTGGTCGAGAAGAAGGGCACGCGCAAGGTCGCCGAGGCCTACCTGCAATACCTGTACAGCGAGGAAGGCCAGCGCATCGCCGCGCAGAATTTCTACCGGCCGCGCAACCAGAAGGTCGCCGCCGAGTTCGCCGCGCAGTTCCCGAAACTCGACCTGGTGACCGTCGATGCCGACTTCGGCGGCTGGAAGTCGGCGCAACCGAAGTTCTTCAACGACGGAGGCATCTTCGACCAGATCTACCAGGCGCAATGACCGCGACGGCAGGTCCGTCGCCAGTACCTCGGCCCTTCTCCCACACGCTCCCGGACGGCCGGTCCCGTACCGGGCCGCGACCGGAAGGATCCGGCACCGGGAGAGCCACCAAGCGTTCCAACGCAGAGTAAGGACAGAACATGTCACGACGCATTTCCCCGGTCATACCCGGCTTCGGGCTGACCCTGGGATACACCCTGGTGTACCTCAGCCTGCTGGTCCTGATCCCGCTGGGGGCCATGTTCCTCAAGACCACCCAGCTCAGCTGGGAGCAATTCTGGGCCATCGTCAGCGCGCCGCGGGTGCTCGCCGCGCTCAAGCTGAGCTTCGGCACCGCGCTCGCCGCCGCCGTGCTCAACGGCCTGATCGGCACGCTGCTGGCCTGGGTCCTGGTGCGCTACGAATTCCCCGGACGGAAGATCATCGACGCCATGATCGACCTGCCGTTCGCCCTGCCCACCGCCGTCGCCGGCATCGCCCTCACCGCGCTCTACGCGCCGGCCGGCCTGGTCGGCCAGTTCGCCAGCGACCTCGGCTTCAAGATCGCCTATACCCCGCTGGGGATCACCCTGGCGCTGACCTTCGTGACCCTGCCGTTCGTGGTCCGCACGGTGCAGCCGGTGCTCGCCGACATTCCCAAGGAAGTCGAGGAAGCCGCCGCCTGCCTGGGCGCCCGGCCGCTGCAGGTGTTCCGCCACATCCTCGTGCCGGCGCTGCTGCCGGCCTGGCTGACCGGCTTCGCCCTGGCCTTCGCCCGTGGCGTCGGCGAGTACGGCTCGGTGATCTTCATCGCCGGCAACATGCCGATGAAGACCGAGATCCTGCCGCTGCTGATCATGGTCAAGCTGGACCAGTACGACTACACCGGCGCCACCGCCATCGGCGTGCTGATGCTGGTGGTTTCCTTCATCCTGCTGCTGCTGATCAACCTGCTGCAGCGCCGCATCGAAACCCCGTAAGGAGGGCGCCATGTCCAGTGCAAGCATTTCCGCTGCGACCGCCAGCGCCCGTCGGGGCCACGCCGGCGGCCGCCTCACCCTGATCGTCCTGGCCTGGCTGGTGTTCGCCCTGTTCCTCCTGCTGCCGCTCTACGTGGTGCTGAGCGAGGCGCTGAAGCAGGGCTTCGGCACCTTCTTCGAGGCGATCCTCGAACCCGACGCGCTGGCCGCGCTGAAGCTGACCCTGCTCGCCGTGGCCATCTCGGTACCGCTGAACCTGCTGTTCGGCGTCGCCGCCGCCTGGTGCGTGAGCAAGTTCGAGTTCCGCGGCAAGAGCATCCTGGTGACCCTGATCGACCTGCCGTTCTCGGTCTCGCCGGTGATCGCCGGCCTGATCTACGTGCTGCTGTTCGGCGCCCAGGGCTACTTCGGCGAATGGCTGAGCGAGCACGACATCCAGATCGTCTTCGCGGTGCCCGGCATCGTCCTGGCGACCCTTTTCGTCACCGTGCCCTTCGTCGCCCGCGAGCTGATCCCGCTGATGCAGGAACAGGGTACCCAGGAAGAGGAGGCCGCGCGCCTGCTCGGCGCCAACGGCTGGCAGATGTTCTGGCACGTGACCCTGCCGAACATCAAGTGGGGCCTGATCTACGGCGTGGTGCTCTGCACCGCGCGGGCGATGGGCGAGTTCGGCGCGGTGTCGGTGGTCTCCGGGCACATCCGCGGCGTCACCAACACCCTGCCGCTGCACGTCGAGATCCTCTACAACGAATACAACCACGTCGCCGCCTTCAGCGTCGCCAGCCTGTTGCTGCTGATGGCGCTGGTCATCCTTCTGCTCAAGCAGTGGAGCGAATCCCGCATGTCCCGACTGAAAAGCAATGCTGACGAGGAATGAAGCATGAGCATCGAAATCCGTAACGTCAGCAAGAACTTCAATGCCTTCAAGGCCCTGGACGCCATCAACCTGGACATCCAGAGCGGCGAGCTGGTCGCCCTGCTCGGCCCCTCCGGCTGCGGCAAGACCACCCTGCTGCGGATCATCGCCGGGCTGGAAACCCCGGACGCCGGCAACATCGTGTTCCACGGCGAGGACGTCTCGCAGCACGACGTGCGCGACCGCAACGTCGGCTTCGTCTTCCAGCACTACGCGCTGTTCCGCCACATGACGGTGTTCGACAACGTCGCCTTCGGCCTGCGCATGAAACCCAAGGGCGAGCGGCCGGGCGAGTCGGCGATCAAGGCCAAGGTCCACGAGCTGCTCAGCATGGTGCAGCTCGACTGGCTCGCCGACCGCTACCCCGAGCAGCTCTCCGGCGGCCAGCGGCAGCGTATCGCCCTGGCCCGCGCGCTGGCGGTGGAGCCGAAGATCCTGCTCCTCGACGAACCCTTCGGCGCCCTCGACGCCAAGGTCCGCAAGGAGCTGCGCCGCTGGCTGGCGCGCCTGCACGAGGAGATCAACCTGACCTCGGTGTTCGTCACCCATGACCAGGAAGAAGCGATGGAAGTCGCCGATCGCATCGTGGTGATGAACAAGGGCGTGATCGAGCAGATCGGCTCGCCCGGCGAGGTCTACGAGAATCCGGCCAGTGACTTCGTCTACCACTTCCTCGGCGACTCCAACCGCCTGCAACTGGGAGACGACCAGCACCTGCTGTTCCGCCCGCACGAAGTCTCGCTGTCGCGTTCCGCGGTGGCCGAGCACCGCGCCGCCGAGGTCCGCGACATCCGTCCGCTGGGCGCCATCACCCGGGTGACGCTGAAAGTCGAGGGCCAGGACGAGCTGATCGAGGCCGAAGTGGTGAAGGACCACGACAGCCTGGCCGGCCTCGCCCGCGGCGAGACCCTCTACTTCAAGCCGAAGGCCTTCCAGCCGGTGGCCAACCTCTGAACCGGCGGCGGGCTCAGCCCGCCGTGCGTTCCGCCAGGCCGCGCAACCCCGCGCGACCCTTCGGCGACACGCGCAGCGCCCGCGAGCCGTCCTGAGGTCGCAACCAGCCCTGGCGCAGACAGGCTTCCAGCAACGCAGCCCCCAGCGCGCCGCCGAGGTGCGGCTTGCGCTCGCTCCAGTCGGGGCAGGCGCAGGCGAACTGCCGACGGCGGCGGCGGACCTCCACCAGGTCGATACCCAACCCGGCCAGCCCGGCCTCGCCGGTCGCGCTCAGGCGCACCGTCCTGCCCTCCTGCTCGATCCAGCCGGCATCCAGCATCCGTGCGAACACACCGACCGAGAGTTCGCCGGCCAGGTGGTCGTAGCAGGTCCGCGCCTCGCGCAACGCCGACGGCGTGCCGTGGCTCGGCGGCAGGCTGCGCCGCTGCGGCTGCAGGGCCAGGGAGGCGCTGGCCAGCGCTTCCACCGCCTGTCCCACCTCCGGCCCGGCCAGGCGATAGAAGCGATTGCGCCCGCGCGCCTCCAGGCTCAGCACGCCGCCCTCGACCAGCCGTCCCAGGTGGCCGCTGGCGGAGGACGGCGAGACGCCTGCCAGCAGCGCCAGCTCGCTGGCCGGGCGGGCGCTGCCATCCATCAGAGCCCAGATCATCTGCGCGCGGCCGGGATCGGCGAGCAGCGCCGCCAGCGAACTGAAACCGGGATTGAATTGCATGCTTCACCTCCGGATGAAACATTCCCTCTCGACGTCGGGAGATACTGGCCGCCATCGCCCGCTCGCGCCAGCCCCGAGACAAGGAAAAGCCCGCATGTCCGTCGACCTCCACGCCCTGATCCCGCTGATCGCCCTGACCTTCCTCCTCGCCGGCTTCGTCAAGGGCGTGGTCGGGCTCGGCCTGCCGACGGTCTCGGTGGGCCTGCTCGGCCTGGCCATGCCGCCGATGCAGGCGGCGGCGTTGCTGATCGTGCCGTCGATGGTGACCAACCTCTGGCAGCTCGCCTGCGGCCCGAGCTTCCTCGGCCTGATGAAGCGCCTGGCCGGCATGCTCCTCGGGGTGGTCGTGGGCACCCTGCTGGTCGGCGCCTGGCTCGGCGGCGACGCGCCACGGCAGGCCACCGGCGTGCTCGGCCTGGCCCTGGTGGTCTACGCGCTGCTCGGCCTGGCGGCGATCGCCCTGCATCTGCCGGCGCGCCACGAGCGCTGGGTCGGCCCGCTGGTGGGCCTGGCGACCGGAGCGCTGACGGCGGTCACCGGGGTCTTCGTGATTCCCGCGGTGCCCTATCTCGGCGCCCTGGGACTGCAGCGCGACGAACTGGTCCAGGCCCTCGGCCTGTCGTTCAGCGCCTCGACCCTGGCCCTGGCGGTCACCCTCGGCGTGCACGGCGACCTGCTCGAACCGCAGATGCTCGGCGCCTCCCTGCTGACCCTGGTCCCGGCGCTGGGCGGGATGCTCCTCGGCCAGTGGCTGCGCCAGCGGATCAGCGCGACGCTGTTCAGGCGCTGCTTCTTCGTCGGCCTCCTGCTGCTGGGCGCCGACCTGGCCTGGCGCGGCTTCCACTGAGCCAGCTTCGCGCCGGAACGCTCCTGCGACCCTCCAGGCACTTCCGACGAACGGCGCGAACCGCTATCATCCGCCGCCGCGCGGGGCCCTGACGGGCACGCGGCAGCGGGCGGAACACGCCCGTCCGGCACGGAACGCCACTTCAAGCAAGGAGCACACGATGAACACCCGCCTTTCCCTTTCCGCCCTGGCCCTCGCCTGCGCCGCCCTGGCCGGCTGCCAGAACCTGTCCCAGCAGGATCTGATGCAGCACGGCATGATGGCGATGAAGGCCGCCACCCTGAGCGACGCCGAGGTCCGCCAGGTCGCCGACCAGGCCTGCGCCGAGTCCGACCAGCAGAACCGTATCGCCCCGGCCAACAGCAAGTATGGCCAGCGCCTGGACAAGATCGCCAAGGCCCTGGGCGACCAGATCGACGGCGTGCCGGTGAACTACAAGGTCTACCTCACCGAGGACGTCAACGCCTGGGCCATGGCCAACGGCTGCATCCGCGTCTACAGCGGGCTGATGGAGCTGATGAGCGACAACGAGATCGAAGGCGTGCTCGGCCACGAAATGGGCCACGTCGCCCTCGGCCACACCCGCAAGGCCGCCCAGGCCGCCTATGCGGCAGCCGCGGTGCGCGGCGCCGCCGGCGCCTCGAAGAGCGGCACGCTGGCCGCCCTGTCCGGCTCGCAGCTGGGCGAGCTCACCGAGTCGCTGATCAACGCGCAGTTCTCCCAGTCGCAGGAATCCGACGCCGACGATTTCTCCTACGAACTGCTGAAGAAGCGCGGGGTGAATCCCCAGGGCCTGGTCACCGCTTTCGAGAAGCTGGCCAGGCTGGGCGGCGGCGACAGCAGCATGTTCGATTCGCACCCGGGCTCCCAGGCGCGCGCCGATCATATCCGCCAGCGCATCGCCGCGGATCGCAAGTAACGCTCCGGACCCGGTCTCCCGCGCTCGCGGGAGACCACCTCACGCCGCCCGCTTGTGCTCGCGGATGCAGGTCGGCCCGGCGCGCTCCTCGACCTCGCGCTGCACCTCGCCGCGCAGGCCCAGCAGAAAGGCCAGTTCCGCCAGCACGAAGAGCGGGCCGATGATCAGCCCGCTCAGGTCGTCGACGAAGGCCGGCTTGCGTCCCTCGTAGTAGTGGCCGACGAACTGGATGATCCAGCCGACCACGAACAGACCGATGCCCCAGCCCAGCCAGGCCGCGGTGCTGCCCGCCGCCAGCTGCGCGCCGCTCCATACCGTCAGCGCCAGCAGCGCGGCCATGGTCGCGCCGAAGCGCAGGTCCAGGCGCAGGTAGAACAGCACCGCGGCGAGCGCCAGCAGGGATGCCGGCGACAGGCCGAAGCCCGGCGACGGTCGCGCCAGCAACACGGCGATGGAGAGGACGATCATCGGAATGCCGATGAAGTGGCTGAGGATATTGCGCCGGTCGCGGTGGTAGGCAGCGTATTGCGCAAGGTGATCGACTAGGGTTTTCATTGTTGTGGTCTCACGCCAGGGTCTTCGCATCATCGCGCCTGCCCGCTTCCCCACTCTGTCAGCTAGACGACAAACATGAACGCGCGTACCGACTACCGCTCGCAGCTCCAGGCCGGCCGCTGGTTCCAGGGCTTGCCGGAAGCCCTGCAGACGCACCTGCTGGCGCTCGCCCAGCCGCGCCAGCTGCCGCCCGGGCAACGCCTGTTCGCGCGCGGCGACGCCCCCTGCGGACTGTACTGCGTGGTCGAGGGGGCGATCCGCATCAGCGCGGTCAGCGAGCACGGCAAGGAGGCGCTGCTGATCCTGGTGGAGCCGCCGCACTGGTTCGGCGAGATCGCCCTGTTCGACGGCCAGGCGCGCACCCACGACGCCTACGCCGAAGGTCCCACCGAACTGCTGCAGGTGCCGCAGGCGGCATTGCTCGAGCTGCTCCGGCGCGAGCCGCGCTACTGGCGCGACATGGCCCTGCTGATGAGCCACAAGCTGCGCCTGGCGTTCATCGCCCTCGAGGAAATGGCCCTGCTGCCGGCCGCGCAACGCCTGGCCCGACGCCTGCTGATGCTTGCCGAGGGCTACGACAACAGCCGCAGCCGGCAGATCCTGCACCTGCCACAGGAACAACTGGCGCTGATGCTGTCGCTGTCGCGGCAGACCACCAACCAGATCCTCAAGGATCTCGAGGCCCAGGGCATCCTCCAGCTCAGCTATGGCGGCATCGAGATCCTCGATCTCGCCGGCCTGCGCGCCGCCAGCCACGGCTGAGCGCGCGAATCACACTTTCGAACGCTTGCAGGCGCGCCGTGACCGGCTACCGTGTGCAGGACACCTGCCCCCGGTGCGGATATCCATAACGACAACAACAGGATCTCCCCATGCCCCGCCTCGCGCTGTCCGCTTTGCTCTGCCTCTGCTGCCTGCTGTCGACACTGCCGGCGCGCGCCGCCCTCGACGACCAGCAACGCGCCCTGCAACAACTGCAGGTCCAGGCCTGTCGCGTGGTGGGCAGCCTGTTGCTGCTGCGCGGCGAAGGTTTCCAGGAACAGCACGCGGCGCAACTGGAGAAGGACCTCGCCAGCCTCGACCGGGCGCTCGCCGCCGCCCCCGAGGGAGTGCTCCTGCGGCAGGGCGAAAAGGCCCTGGTGGCGCGTATCCGAGAAGGCGCGGCCTACGGTCCCCGCGAAGAGGACCTGCCCTGGCGCTACCCGCAGCAACTGAGTCGCGCCCTGCGTGACTTCCTCAACCTGGTGGAGCGGCAGGTGCCGCCGACTCCGCCTGGGCAGCCCCTGCCGCTCTGGCAGTTGCCGGCGCGGGTCGAGTACCTGTCCCTGCAATACCTGGCGCGCGCCTACCTGGGCGGGCTGGAGATCGCCCGCGAGCAGCCCCGGGACTACCTCGGCCAGGACGAGAGCGTGCTGGTCCCGCTGATCGACCGGCGCATCGCCCTGCTGGTGGCGAACAGCGCCAACCCGGCGGGGCTGAAGAAACTGGAGAACCGCTGGGAGTACCTGAGCCAGGCCCTGCGCGACCTGAACAGCAAGAGCAGCGCGCTGGTCAGCGCTTCCGGCAGGCCCTGGGCCCCGATCATCGTCGACCGCCACGCGCGAGCCCTGAGCGACAGCCTGATGCGCTTGAGCGCGGAGTGAGAGGGCCTGCCGCGCTGGGCGGATAACCTCGCCGCTCGCCACGCGGCGCCGACCAGGACCCGGCGAACCTCTGGCTGCGCGAACAGATACTCATCTGTCTGCGCCGAGCAGGTTTGCTCTAGCCTTCCTCGTCGCGGACCTCCAGGCTCGCCGCCAGCGAGCGCCAGAGCACCTCGGCGAACACCTGCTGGATCTCGCCGCAGAGGTAGTCGAGCATCTGCTGCGGCTCCCGCCACTGGCTGCGGATCAGCCAGACGTCCGCTTCGAGCGCATCCCTGCGCACCTGGAAGTCCAGACATCCCGGCGCCTCCCGCCCCGGTCCGGACAATTGCCGCAGGCGCAGGCCGAGACGGTCGGACTGGCCCTTGCGCGCACGGATGCGAATCACCTGGCTGGCGCTCATGTCGGCATTTCCTCCGGGGTGCGGCGCCTCAGTTGGCGCCGGGCGACAGGGGCTTCAGGACCGGCTCGCCGTCCTTGAGCAGTTCCCAGACCAGCAGCTTGGCCGGCTTCATCGGGTCGGGGTTGCGCGCCAGCACGTGCGCCACGTTGGCCGGTTCGTACCAGCTCTGGCCGACCGTATAGGTCTCCACCGGACCACCTTCCAGCTGCGTCTGAACGGTGCCTTCGAGGACGTAGACGAACACCGGGCCGGGGTGCACGTGCGGCGCCGACACCTGGCCGGGCTTGAACGACACGGTCAGCATCAATCCGCGATAGCCGGGCGGCTCCGCCAGCGGCTGGTCGCGCAGGGTCACGACCTTTTCCGCATCATGGGCCGCGGCCAGGGCCGGCAGCGCCGCGCACAGCAGGCAGGCGAACGTTCGGGACAGTCTCATCGCGGTTCACCTCACTCCGGTTGCATGCCCATGCCCACGCCGAAGCGGTTCCAGGCGTTGATGGCCGAGACCGCCAGGGTCAGCTCGGCGATTTCCCTGTCGTCGAAGTGCTCGCGCAGTTCGTCGAGCAGGGCATGCGGCAGCGGGCCCTGGCTGAGGCGGGCGAGTTGCTCGGTCCAGGCCAGGGCGGCGCGCTCGCGTGGGGTGAAGTACGGGGTTTCCTGCCAGACGCAGAGCGCCTGCAGGCGCTGCTCGGTCTCGCCGGCCTGGCGCGCGTCGTTGGCGTGCATGTTCACGCAGTAGGCGCAGCCGTTGATCTGCGAGGTGCGCAGGTAGACCAGTTCGATCAGCGGACGCTCCAGGCTGGCCTTGGCCAGGGCCTTCTCCAGGCCGAGCATGGCGGTGTAGGCGTCGGGCGCGGCCTTGGCCCATTCGAGGCGGGTGGTCATGGCGAATCTCCTTGGTTGAAAGGGCGCCGCGGCAGTGGAAAGCGGCGCGGCATGGGGTAACACTAAGCCTGCCTTTGGCTCCCACGAAGAGCCAATCACCAGAAATACCAGGTAGCCAATCCCGCCATGGAACTGCAACTGACCCTCGACGGCCGCCACGACCTGGTCGGCCAGCTCTACCGCCAGCTGCGCGACGCCATCCTGCGCGGGCGCCTGGCCACCGGCGACCGCCTGCCGCCGACGCGCTACCTCGCCGAGCGCCTGGAGGTGTCGCGTAAGACCGTCAGCGAAGCCTACGAGCGACTGGCCAGCGAGGGTTTCCTCGAAGGCCGGGTAGGCAATGGCACCTTCGTCGCCCGCGGCCTCGCCCAGCAGCAGCCGCCCGCCGGCGCCGAGGGTCCGCTGCGACCGGCCGTGCGCTGGGCGCGGATCGAGCCGCAATCCGGGCTGATGGACCAGCGTCCGGCGCTGCGCTACAGCTTCGCCGGCGGCACCACCGACAAGCGCCGCTTCCCCTTCGACGCCTGGCGCACCTGCGTGCTCCAGGCGCTGCGCCTGCAACAGCGGACCCCGGCGTTCTACAAGGACACCGAGGGCGATCCCGAGCTGCGCCTGGCCACCTCCCGCTACCTGGCGATCAGCCGCGCCGTGCAGTGCGACTGGAACGCCCTGATGATCACCCAGGGCGCCCAGCAGGGCCTCGACCTGCTGGCCCGGGTGATGCTCGAGCCCGGCGACCTGGCGGTGGTCGAGGAGCCCGGCTACCCGCCGGCCCGCGCCAGCCTGCTGGCCACCGGCGCCGAAGTGCGCGGAGTGCCGGTGGACGCCGAGGGGCTGCGGGTCGACCTGCTGCCGGACAACGCCAAGCTGGTCTATGTCACCCCCTCGCACCAGTTCCCGCTGGGCATGCCGATGAGCCTGGAGCGCCGCCTGCAACTGCTGGATTGGGCACAGCGCCAACGCGCGCTGATCATCGAGGACGACTACGACAGCGAGTACCGCTTCGACGGGCGCTCGCTGGAGTCGCTGCGCAGCCTCGACCGCCACGGCCAGGTGGCCTACCTCGGGACGTTCTCCAAGACCCTGTTCCCCGAGCTGCGCCTGGGCTACCTGCTGCCGCCGGCGAGCCTGCGCGAAGCCGTGCTGGCGGCGCGCAAGCTGGTCGACCGGCACAGCGAGACCCTCCAGCAGCGCGCCCTCGCGCTGTTCATCCAGCGTGGCGACTTCGCCCGCCACACCCGGCGTTTGCAGCGCGAATACGCGCAACGCCGCGACCGCCTGCTGGAACGCCTGCGGGGTGACCTGGAGCCCTGGCTCGAGGCCCTGCCGGCAGTGGCCGGGATCCACCTCGCGGCGCGCTGCCGCGAGCCGCTGGATGTCGACCGCATCGCCCGCCACCTGCGCCAGCAGGGCCTGGAGGTCGGCACCCTGCCACCCTTCTACGCGGAAACCCCGCCACAGGCCGGATTCCTGTTCGGCTTCGGCTGCATCGAATGCGACGACATCGACCCGGCGCTGGACCTGCTGCGCGCCGAACTGCAACGCAGCGGCGGATAGAGCGCAGGCGCTCCCGCATGCCTGCGGCCACCCGCTCGGCGGCGCGCACGCCGGGACCGCGGACATGCTCCCGGAGCGGCGAGAACGCCGGAGTCTCTCGGCCCGCGCCGATGGCGCAGCTCGTGGTTGGCTGCCAGCGGGGGACCAGGCCCGATGAGCGGAACGATGCATCGCGTGGCGCAGCGCGATGCGGGTAGCAGGATGACCGCCGACCAGGCCGGCAGGAAGGACTCAGGGCTGCAACAGCTTCACCAGCCGTTCGCCATCCAGCCCGAGCATGCGCGCGGCCTTGCTGTCGGCCAGTTGTCCGGTTTCCGCTTCGGGCAGGCTGGCGGCCTGGGTCGCCAGGCTGAGGATCAGCTCCTCGCGCGACAGCACGCCACCGAACTGGTACGCCGCGGCGATCAGCCGGCGCAGCTCCAGCGGCAGGCGCCAGCGCGCCCGCAGGGCCGAACCGAAGCTGGCGCCGAAACGCCCCAGCGCTTCGTCCAGTCGCGCCTCGTCCAGCGCACCGCCGCCATCGCACCAGTCCTGCAAGGTGCGCAACAACGCGAGGTCGCCGAGCCGATGCAGCAGGCCCGCGGTATAGCAGCGCTCGACATCGGCCCCCAGGGCGTCGGCCAGTTCCCAGGCGATATCCGCGCAACGCTGGGACAATTCCCAGAACTGCAGCGCACGCGCCGCCAGCAGCGGCTCGTCGAGCTGGATGGCGCGCTGCAGGCTGAAGCCGAGCACCAGGTTCAGGCTGTGTCCGAGGCCCAGCCGCCTCAGGGCCTGGCCCAGGGTCTGGCAGGGCGGTCCGACATGCCGCGCGGCACTGTTGGCAGCGGCGATCAGCCCGGCGGTGATCTGCGGATCGCGCCCGAACTCGTCCTCCAGCACCCGCAGCGGCTGCTCCTCGGCGCCCAGGCAGCGGTCACTGGCCGCGCGGACATCGGCCAGCAGCGGCGCGCCCTCGGTGGCATCCCGGGCATGCTCGAGGAAGGCGAGCAGATCCTCTTCCGGTGTCACTTCGGGCAGCGGACAGGCAATCACTTCGTCGTCCTTGAGCAACAGACCGCGCAGGCGCTGCAGAAGGTTCCCGGCCTGGAACGGCTTGACCAGGTAGGCGGTCGGCGCCAGCGCCACGGCGGCACGCACGCTGGCCTGGTCGGCACGGTCGCTGATGAGAATGAACGGCTGCTCGGCGACCGGCCGCCGCAGGCGCGCCTCGCGCAGCAGCTCGAAGCCGTCGACCTGCGGCAGGTTCGATTCGGCCAGGACCAGCGCGAAGCTCCGGCGCCGACAGTGCTCCAGCGCCTCGCCGCCGTCGCCACAGAGGACCAGGCGGGCATCGCAGCGCACGCTGAGGACCAGTTGGCCGAGCAGGTCGCGACTCCAGGGGTCCGGGTCGGCGATCAGGATGACGGGGGCCTTCTTCGCGGCGCTCATGGCTTTCCTCTTCGATCCTGGTGGGCCGGCCGGGCCTCGCCAGGCGTGACGGGGCGGGCGACGACACCTGCGGGCGCATAACGGTATGACGGACGAGCGCGGGCCGCCTCTAGGACCCGTCCTAAATAGCTCGGACGGCACGCTCGCGAAGGCAGAGGCGCCAGACGCGCAAGAGTAGCAGGAGGGAACCGTCCGTCGGGTATTTCGCGAAGAAACCCTGGCAGAAAAAAGAGGCTTCCGTTTCCGTGAAGCCTCTGAAAGAAAGGCCCGCGCGGACGCGCGGGCCTCGGGGGTATCGCTTTACCGGTGAAGCTTAAGCGAGTTCGTCGAAGCACTCGGCCAGGATGGCCAGGCCCTTCTCCAGTTGCGCGTCGGGGATGGTGACGGGCATCAGGAAGCGGATGACGTTGTAGTAGGTGCCGCAGGAGAGCAGGATCAGACCCTTCTCACGCGCGCGCACGACGATCTTGCTGACCAGCTCGGCGGCCGGCTTGTGGGTGTCGCCGCCCTCGAACAGCTCGATGGCCACCATCGAACCCAGGCCACGGACATCGCCGATCACCTTGTGCTTGGCCTGGATTTCGCGCAGGCCGACCTTCAGGCGCTCGCCGACGGCTTGCGAACGTTCCAGCAGCTTCTCTTCCTCGAACACCTTCAGCACGGCCAGAGCCGCGGCGCAGGCGATCGGGCTGCCGGCATAGGTGCCGCCCAGGCCGCCGGGAGCGATGGCGTCCATGATCTCGGCCTTGCCGGCCACGCCGGAGATCGGGAAGCCGCCGCCGACCGACTTGGCGAAGGTGGTCAGGTCAGGAACGATGCCCAGTTGCTCGGTGGCGAAGAAGGTGCCGGTACGGCCGGCGCCGGTCTGCACTTCGTCGGCGATCAGCAGGATCCCGTGCTGGTCGCACAGGGCGCGCAGGCGCTGCATGAAGGACTTGGAGTTGACATAGAAGCCACCCTCGCCCTGCACCGGCTCGATGATGATCGCGGCGATGTCCTGGGGCTGGGCATCGTTCTTGAAGATGCGCTCGATGCTGGCGATGGAGTCGTCCTCGCTCACGCCGTGCAGCTCGCAGGGCGCCAGGGCGCGGAAGATGCCGCCCGGCATCAGGCCCATGCCGGCGGAGTACGGGACCACCTTGCCGGTCAGGCCCAGGGTCATCATGGTGCGGCCGTGGTAGGCGCCGGTGAAGGCGATCACGCCAGCGCGACCGGTGGCGGCGCGGGCGATCTTGACGGCGTTCTCGACGGCCTCGGAGCCGGAAGTCACCAGCAGGGTCTTCTTCGGGAAGTCGCCCGGCACGCGCTTGGCGATTTCCTCGGCCAGCTCGATGTAGGGCTCGTAGGCCAGCACCTGGAAGCAGGTGTGGGACAGCTTGCCCAGCTGTTCCTGGACCGCGGCGATCACCTTCGGATGCAGGTGGCCGGTATTCAGTACGGCGATGCCGCCGGCGAAGTCGATGTACTCGCGGCCTTCCACGTCCCAGACGGTGGAGTTCTCGGCGCGCTCGGCGACGACCGGGTGGATCTGGCCCACGCCGCGGGGTACCGCGGCCTGGCGACGCTTCAGCAGGGATTCGTTGGTCTTGCTCATGGCTTCCTCAGTGGCCGCTCATCGGGTCGGCCGGGTCAAAGGATGAAGGCGGGAAGGAAGCTCCCCAAGGCAGCATACGATGATCGACTGCCTCGGGACTTGCAGGCCCGCCAGGGCTCGGAGCCGCTTCGCGATCGGCGACCGCGGCTCCCGGTTCGTCCGGTGCCACCACCGGCAACGTCGACACCGGACGGCGCAGCTCTTGCCTGCCGTCCGGCCCCTCCGGATAGGTGCCTCGCCGGGCTCAGATACCGCCCAGGCAGAGGTACTTGATCTCGAGGTAGTCCTCGATCCCGTACTTGGAACCTTCGCGGCCCAGGCCCGAGGCCTTGATGCCGCCGAACGGCGCCACTTCGTTGGAGATCAGGCCGGTGTTGATGCCGACCATGCCGTATTCCAGCTGCTCGGCGACGCGGAACACGCGGGCCAGGTCGCGGGCGTAGAAGTAGGAAGCCAGGCCGAACTCGGTGTCGTTGGACATGGCGATGACCTCGGCCTCGTCCTTGAAGCGGAACACCGGCGCCAGCGGGCCGAAGGTCTCGTCCCTGGACACCAGGGCGTCCTTCGGCACGTCGACCAGGATGGTCGGCTCGAAGAAGGTGCCGCCGAGGGCGTGCGGCTTGCCGCCGGACACCACCTTGGCGCCCTTGGAGACCGCGTCGGCGATGTGTTCCTCGACCTTGGTCACGGCCTTGGCGTCGATCAGCGGACCGGTGGTCACGCCGGCCTCCAGGCCGTTGCCGATGTTCAGCTTGGCCACGGCGGCCTTCAGCTTGTCGACGAAGGCGTCGTACACGCCGTCCTGCACGTACAGGCGGTTGGCGCAGACGCAGGTCTGGCCGTTGTTGCGGTACTTGGAAATCAGCGCGCCCTCGACGGCGGCGTCCAGGTCGGCATCGTCGAACACGATGAACGGCGCGTTGCCGCCCAGCTCCAGGGACACCTTCTTGATGTCCTGGGCGCACTCGGCCATCAACTGGCGGCCGATCTCGGTGGAACCGGTGAAGGTGAGCTTGCGCACGATCGGGTTGCTGGTCAGCTCGCCGCCGACTTCGCCGGCGCTGCCGGTGACCACGCTGAACACACCCTTCGGAATGCCGGCGCGCTCGGCCAGCTCGGCCAGGGCCAGGGCGGAGTACGGGGTCTGCGAGGCGGGCTTGAGCACCATGGTGCAGCCGGCGGCCAGGGCCGGGCCGGCCTTGCGGGTGATCATCGCCGAGGGGAAGTTCCACGGGGTGATGGCCGCGGTGACACCGATCGGCTGCTTGATCACGATGATGCGCTTGTCCGGCTGGTGGCCGGGGATGGTGTCGCCGTAGATGCGCTTGGCTTCCTCGCCGAACCACTCGAGGAAGGACGCGGCGTAGGCGATCTCGCCCTTGGCCTCGGCCAGCGGCTTGCCCTGCTCGATGGTCATCAGGCGGGCCAGGTCGTCCTGGTTCTCGATCATCAGGTCGAACCAGCGGCGCAGCTTGTTGGCGCGCTCCTTGGCGGTCAGCGCGCGCCAGGCCGGCAGCGCCTTGTCGGCGGCCTCGATGGCGCGGCGGGTCTCGGCGGCCCCCATCTTCGGCACGCTGCCGACGATCTCGCCGGTGGCCGGGTTGTTCACCTTGATGGTCTGGCCGCTGTCGGCATCCACCCAGGCGCCATCGATGTACGCTTGTTGACGGAACAGCTTGGCATCTTTGAGTTGCATGACCTGTCTCCTTCGAGGAATGCCGTGAGCAGCGGGTCTACCTCGACTACCCCGCGTGCCTGGTTGTCTGGTTCGGTTGTAACCGGAAAGTGTTGCCTGCTGGTTATTCGAGAGGGCCAGCGCCCCGGTGTTCCATTTCCTTCGCCCTGTGCCAGCGGCGCCGCCGCTACCGGCCGGCCACCGCGCGCAACGGGCGGGCAGGAGCGAAGCCGGCCGCCGACTGACGTCGGGGAGGATACGAAAGATTCACGCGGGAAAGGGATTGCGAAGCAAACGCCACGCCGGCGCCACGGTGGCCCGACAGCACGGAAGGCTGGACGAGCGACGGGCAGGTCAGAAAGAGGTCATTCCAGGGGCACGCGGCCGGCTGAACTGAAGCCAATTCCCCGGTCTCCTATTGTTGTGGCTTTGGGGGCGTTTGAAATCTCAAACGAATCCTAGGGCCCCCACTGACAAAGGGCAATACCCCGTTCGATAAAATCAACGAAAGTCGGAAAATTCCACTGCTTTGCTGAGCACATCGCGGACGGATGGTCGTTTCCGTTCGAAATCACGAACGTGAACACATGGATGGACGCACGCGGACGAGATGCGTATGATTGCGCCCTGCCGCGCGAGCCGCGGCGCTGCATCCGTAGCTCAGCTGGATAGAGTACTGCCCTCCGAAGGCAGGGGTCGTGGGTTCGAATCCCGCCGGATGCGCCATCTCCCTCCTCGATTCGCCCTGCGAACCGAGCACCCGCAAAGCCCGCCAGACCGAGCGGGCTTTTTTGTGCCTGTCGCTCCGTCCCGACCAGTGCCCGCGGAAGACGGCGGAAACGAAAAGGCCGCGCATGAGTGAGGCGCGGCCTTTGCCTGGGCTGCTGTCTTCCCAGCCCGGCGGAAAAAATCTAGCAGAGCCCTTTCGCCAGGAAAAGAGTCGGCTCGCGGCAGGCCGGCGGGTACGGAACGGCGTGGCGCGCGCCGAGGGCGCAGTCCGCCGCCCTGGCGTTTTCCCCAGGCGCCGCCTTAAGATCGGGAGTCCGCATTGGGGCGGGCCTTCTCTAATTCTGCGGGTGGTTTCTCCGGATGCTTCCAGACAGCGTGGTGGGTAGCAGCGCGCGGCGCCTTCGTCTGCGCCGGGTGCGCGGGCGTGTCGGGCTTGGCCTGGTGGCCGGGCTCTCGGTGCTGGCTGGCATGACCGACGCCATCGGTTTCCTCGCCACCGGCGATTTCGTGTCCTTCATGAGTGGCAATACCACCCGTCTGGCGGTATCCCTGGGCGAGGGCGACCTGGGCGGCATGGCGCGCCTGGCCATCGCCCTGGCCAGCTTCGTCGCCGGCAACGCCCTGGGGGTGATCCTGGCCCGCTTCAGCGGACGCCGGGCGGCGCCGATCCTGGTCTGCTGCGCGATGCTGCTGGCGCTGTCGGCGGTCTGGCCGTTCGACTGGAACGTGCCGGCGCTGGTCGCGGCGATCATCGCGATGGGCATGCTCAACGCGGTGGTCGAGCAGGTCAACGGCCTGCCCATCGGCCTGACCTACGTCACCGGCGCCCTCTCCCGCTTCGGCCGCGGCCTCGGGCGCTGGCTGCTGGGCGAGCGGCGCAACGGCTGGCGGGTACAACTGGTGCCCTGGAGCGGCATGTGCATCGGCGCGGTACTCGGCGCCCTGCTGGAACAGCGACTGGGACTCGCCGCGATGGCGGCGAGCGCGGCGCTGGCGGCGCTCCTCGCGCTGGCGGCGCTGGTGATCCCGCGACCGTGGCAGATGGACTATATGGCGCGCTGAGCCGCCAAGCCTGCCCTGCGCCCCGCCGCCGGAGAAGGAAGGCCCGACGGGGAGGATGGCGACGTTTCTTGACCTCGTCCGGAATCGCTCAATAAGATGCGTGCGCATGCACTTTAATGAGTGGCGAACCGATGAACCGCAGTGCTCTCGACTTCCGTCATTTCATCGACCACCTGCGCCACCAGGGCGACTTGGTGGACATCCATGCCGAAGTCGACGCCGACCTGGAGATCGGCGCCATCACCCGCCGGGTCTACGAAAGGGGCGCGCCCGCGCCGCTGTTCCACACCATCCGCGGCAGCCTTCCCGGCGCGCGGATCCTCGGTGCGCCGGCCGGCCTGCGGGCTGACAAGGCGCGCGCCCATGGACGCCTGGCGCTGCATTTCGGCCTGCCGGACCACAGCGGCCCCCGGGAGATCGTCGCCGCGCTACGGGCGGCGATGCGCGCGGCGCCGATCGCGCCGCGGCGCGTCGAACGCGGGCCGGTGCAGGAGAACGTCTGGATCGGCGAGCGGGTGGACCTGACCCGCTTCCCGGTTCCCCTGCTCCATGCCCAGGACGGCGGGCGCTACTTCGGCACCTACGGCTTCCACATCGTGCAGACGCCCGACCGCCGCTGGGACAGCTGGTCGGTGGGCCGGCTGATGCTGGTGGACCGCAATACCCTGGCGGGCCCGACCATTCCCACCCAGCACATCGGCATCATCCGCGAGCAGTGGCGCCGGCAGGGCAGGCCGACACCCTGGGCGATGGCCCTCGGCGCGCCGCCGGCGGCGCTGGCGGCGGCCGGCATGCCGCTGCCGGAGGGGGTCAGCGAGGCCGGTTATGTCGGCGCCCTGGTCGGCGAACCGGTGGAGGTGGTGCGGGCCCGGACCAACGGCCTGTGGGTGCCGGCCAACGCCGAGATCGTTCTGGAGGGTGAGATCAGCCTGGACGAAACCGCGCTGGAGGGCCCGATGGGCGAATACCACGGCTATTGCTTCCCCACCGGCAAGCCGCAACCGCTGTTCCATGTCCATGCGGTGACCTTCCGCGACCAGCCGATCCTGCCGATCTGCGTCGCCGGCACGCCACCGGAGGAGAACCACACCATCTGGGGCACGATGATTTCCGCACAGTTGCTCGACGTGCTGCAGGACGCCGGGCTGCCGGTGGACATGGCCTGGTGCTCCTACGAGGCGGCGACCTGCTGGGCCGTGCTGTCGATCGACGTGCAACAACTGGCGGCGCTGCGCACCGACGCCGCCGCCTTCGCCACGCGGATCGCCGAGGTGGCGTTCGGCTCGCACCCCGGGCACCTGGTACCGAAGCTGATCCTGGTCGGCAACGACATCGACGTCAGCGAGATCGACCAGGTGGTTTGGGCCCTGGCGACCCGCGCGCACCCGCTGCACGATCACTTCGTCTTCCCGGCCATCCGCGACTTCCCGATGGTGCCCTACCTCGATGCCGAGGACAGGGCCCGCGGCAGCGGCGGCCGGCTGGTGATCAACTGCCTGTATCCGGAGCAGTTCGCCGGCCGGATGCGCGCCAGCACGGCGTCGTTCCGCCACTCCTATCCGCCGGCGCTGCGCCAGCGGGTGGAGGAGCGCTGGCGCGAATACGGATTCGCCGACGACTGAGCGCTACAATCCCGCCCTGGCGGAAAAGGCTCGACCAAGGGGGCGAAGGCCGATGAACGAGACCAACGCACTGGGGCTGCCGCGCGGCCCGCTGAACCTGATGACCGAGATCGTGCGCCAGCGCGAGCGGCAGCTGACCGTCCTGCTCGCCCCGCTCGGCCTTGGCCTGCACGAATGGCGCGCGTTGCGGATCATCCATGCGTTCGACGGCGACGTACCGATGAGCCTGCTCATCGAACATTCGCAGACCGACCGGACCGCGCTGGGCCGCACCATCGAACGGCTGGTGCAGCGTGGCTGGGCCAGCCGCCTGCCGGATCCGGAGGACGGTCGTGCCGTGCTGGTGCGCCGCAGCCGCGCGGCACAGGCGGTGTTCGAACAGGCCCTGGAACGGGTCGCGCGCCTCGACGAGGCGCTGCTGGCAAGCCTGGAGGCGGGTGAGAACGGCACGCTGGCCGTCGCCCTGGGAAAACTCCTGCGCGCCCTGGACGGGCGTTCCTGAGTGATGCAACCCTCTTTCGCCGCAGACGCGCGGTTTGCGAAGCAGCTCCCAACCCGGGGATAGACTGAGCGGACGGTCACCAGACTGCTGGCCGGTTGATAGCATGGAGCCTTGGCAAGCTCGCCTGGTCACGCCATGCCGGACACCAACGCGCCGAGTTTCGCCGCACCGCCCATACGGCTGCGCGGCCGGCACGCCCCCTGGCTGTCGCCCCCTTGGCAACGCCCCTTCTTTGCCCGTTCCCGACGGGCTTTTTTCCTGCCCTTCCGGCGACCCTGGATTTTTCCCACACACCAAGGAGGAAAACCTCTCACCCCTCTCGGAACGAGCCGATTTCTCGGCCGATGCCGTTCGCATTCCATTGGTCACCCAACGGCAACGAGGACCAGCCATGACCGGGCGGCCCTCGCATGGAACACGGACGCGCCTCGCACCCGCCCATGTCCGGCCCTTATCCGCCCAACCCGAGGACCGAGGATGAACGACTACATCGCCCGCCTGCGCGCCCGCTACGATGAGCATTTCGGCTGCGCGCCCGCCATGACGCTGGACTGCCGCGGCTTCTGGAAACACTGCGCGGCAGTGCCGGACATGGCCGTCTTCGCCTATCGCCTGGAGAACAGCCGGCGGGCGCACCACGTGGCGATCACCGCCGGGATGAGCCAGCGTCCCATGCACTTCGCGCCGTACATGGGCAAGGCGCGCTGGTCGACCGAACTGATCTGCTACCTGGATCACCTGGGCGGCGAGGACCTCCGCCATCTGCAGTGGCTGGCCGGGATGCCGTTCCACGACCAGTTGGCGCTCGGTCGCGGGCACAGCGTGGCGTTCGGCTTCCCGCTCTACGAATACAGCCTGCTGCGACACTTCCTCCTGCTCGGCACCCCCGACCGCGAGGACGCCGGCCTGTTCGACGGCTTCGCCGACTCCGCCTACCCGGTCGACCTGCTCTGGGTGGTGCCGCTGACCGAGCCTGAATACCAGGTCAAGGTGAAGAGGAACCTGGAAGGCATCGGCGCGCTGCTAAGCCAGTCCGCCCATCCGCTGAGCCTCGACCGCCACCGTCATTGCTACGTGACCGGCGAGCGCCCGGAGGGCCTCGGCCGGGTCCTGCACTGAGCCCTGCCGATGCCCCCGACCTTCGTCGGGCAATCCACCGATGACGTTTTTCAATCGGTTCGATGCCGTTTTCCCCGCTTGCCGATCCGTCCGCCGTCTACGATTCTTGCTGGACGTGAGGACGGCTCCGGAGGAGCGCGCATGAAAACCGTGGCACAACTGTTGAACGCCAAGCAGAACCAGCAGGTGTACACCATCGGACCTGACGAGATGGTGCTCGACGCCCTGCGGCTGATGGCGGAAAAGAACATCGGCGCGCTGCTGGTATTGAACCATGGCGAGGTAGTCGGGGTGGTCAGCGAACGCGACTACGCGCGCAAGATGGTCCTCAAGGGTCGTTCGTCCATTGGCACGCCGATCAGCGCGATCATGAGCGCGCCGGTGGTCAGCGTGGACTCGAAGCAGAGCGTCGACACCTGCATGAACCTGATGACCGACCGCCACCTGCGCCACCTGCCGGTGGTGGAGGAGGGCCGGTTGCTCGGCCTGCTGTCCATCGGCGACCTGGTCAAGGCGGCGATCGCCGAGCAGGCCGAACTGATCCAGCAGCTGGAACAATACATCCGCGGCGACTGAACCGGTCGGGCCGGCCCGATATGGCGGCCCCTGCCCTTTTCCCTCCAGGTTTGGCGATAATCCCGGCTGGTCCCACTCCGAGCCCGCCGCCATGTCATCCCCGCTGCAGTTCCGCCGCTACACTCCCGCCGACCGCGACGCCACCCTGGCCATCTGGCTGGAGGCCTCGCGGATCGGCCACGGCTTCCTCGGCGAAGCCGAACTGCAGAAGCAGAAGGCGCTGGTGCGCGATCACTACCTGGACGCTTCGGAAACCTGGCTGGCGCTGGACGGCGAAACGCCACTGGGCTTCATCGGCCTGCTCGACGCCTTCATCGGCGGCCTGTTCGTCGCACCGGCGGCCCACGGCCGCGGCATCGGCCGGCAGTTGCTGGAACATGCCGCGGCCCTGAAGGGCGCGCTGGAAGTCGAGGTCTACGCCGCCAACCGCGAGGCACTGGGGTTCTATGGGCATTGCGGTTTCGTCGAAACCGGCCGGCGCAAGGAGGACGACGAGGGACGGCCGCTGGAAATCGTCCACCTGCGTCGCGGCGATTAGCCCCCCTTGCGGAAAACGCTCGGCGCCATGCCACTCAGGCGCTTGAAGAAGCGGGTGAAGTAGGCCGGCTCGCTGAAGCCGAGGCGGTCGGCGATCTCGTTCACCGTCATCGCCGTGTAGACCAGGTCGCGCTTGGCCTCCAGCAGCAGGCGCTGGTGCACGATGCCCAGCGCGGTCTGCCCGCTGAGGCGGCGCGCCACGCCGTTAAGGTGCGCCGGAGTGATGCCCAGGCGACGCGCGTACTCGTCGATCCCCAGGTGCTCGCGGAAATGCCGCTCGACCAGTTGCGAGAAGCCCGACAGGTACTCCTGCCCACGCCCAGGCCGCGCCTCCGCCCGCCGGACCATCACTTGCCGCCCCAGCCACACCGCCAGCACGCCGATCAGCGACTGCAGCAGCAGTTCGCGCGCCGGCGCAGTGCCGGCGTACTCGCCGTCGATGGCGTCGAACAGCGTGTCGATGTAGCGCCGGTCCGCACCCACCGGATACAGCCCCGGCGCCTCCAGCGCCTGGCGCTGCGCGCCGAGGTGCGCCTGCAAGCGGGCCAGCAGCGGCGCGGCGAGAGTCAGCACGTAGCCGTCGATACGCTCGGAGAACTGGAAGCCATGGATGCACAAGGGCGGCACGAACTGGATGGCGGGCCGCTCGACGCGGGTCAGTTCGCCTTCCACCTGCAACTGCGCCCAGCCCCTGCGCACGTACAGCAACTGGCCGAGATCGGCATGCCGGTGCGGCTTGATCTCCCAGTCATGCAGGCGGCTGCGGGCGGGGATCGACTCGCAGTGCAGGAGGTCCGGGGTCGGCCACTCGAGGGGCTCGCCATAGAGCTTGAACACCGGAACAGCGCCTGTGGGAAGCGTCATCGCCACCTCCTGCCGAAATGGCCGATTGCCGAACAGAGTTTGGAAAAGTCCAGGAATAGAAAGCCAATTTGCCTTCTCCAGGCATCCAGGGCAAACAAAAATACAGCCACCTCCAGACAAGATCCGCGCCGGCGCCACCCATGCCGGCCAGCCATAACAGCGAGAGGGCTATCCGCAATGAAGACTCAAGTCGCCATCATCGGCGCCGGTCCGTCCGGCCTCCTGCTCGGCCAGTTGCTGCACAAGGCCGGCATCGACAACGTGATCCTCGAACGCCAGGCGCCTGACTACGTGCTCGGCCGCATCCGCGCCGGGGTGCTGGAACAGGGGATGGTCGACCTGCTCCGCGAAGCGGGCGTCGACCAGCGCATGGCACGCGACGGACTGGTCCACGAGGGCGTCGAGATCGCCTTCGCCGGACAGCGCCGGCGTATCGACCTGAAACGCCTGAGCGGCGGCCGGACGGTGACCGTCTACGGCCAGACCGAAGTCACCCGCGATCTCATGGAGGCCCGCGCCGCCTGCGGCGCCACCACCATCTACCAGGCCGCCGAGGTGCGCCTGCACGACCTCGAGGGCGAGCACCCCCACGTGACCTTCGAGCGCGACGGCGAGCGGGTTCGCCTGGACTGCGACTACATCGCCGGCTGCGACGGCTTCCACGGCGTCTCGCGACAGTCGATCCCGGCGGAGCGGCTGAAGGTCTTCGAGCGGGTCTATCCGTTCGGCTGGCTCGGCCTGCTCGCCGACACCCCGCCGGTCAGTCACGAACTGATCTACGCCAGCCACCCGCGCGGCTTCGCCCTGTGCAGCCAGCGCTCGGCGACGCGCAGCCGCTACTACGTGCAGGTGCCGCTGACGGAGAAGGTCGAGGACTGGTCGGACGAGCGCTTCTGGACGGAACTCAAGGCGCGCCTGCCGGCGGAAGTCGCGCAACGGCTGGTGACCGGCCCAGCGCTGGAGAAAAGCATCGCGCCGCTGCGCAGCTTCGTGGTCGAGCCGATGCAGCATGGCCGGCTGTTCCTCGCCGGCGACGCCGCGCACATCGTTCCGCCGACCGGCGCCAAGGGCCTGAACCTGGCGGCCAGCGACGTCGCCACGCTGTACCGCCTGCTGCTGAAAGCCTACCGCGAAGACCGCGCCGACCTGCTGGAACGCTACTCGGCGATCTGCCTGCGGCGAATCTGGAAGGCCGAACGCTTTTCCTGGTGGATGACCTCGGTGCTGCATCGCTTCCCCGACACCGACGCGTTCAGCCAGCGCATCCAGCAGACCGAGCTGGAGTACTACCTCGGCTCCGAGGCGGGGCTGGCGACCATCGCCGAGAACTACGTGGGACTGCCCTACGAGGCCGTCGAATGACCCGCGACGCCGCTTAGCGGCAGCGCGGGACGCGCTCCAGGCGTCTCCGCATGGCGACTCCGCGACGCCAAGGGATCGAACATTCCCCGGCACCCGTCCAACCCCAGGCGCAGTATCATGCCCGCTGCCCTTCGCGTCGCGTCCGTCCCAGGTGCCGTCTTGCCAGAGCTCGCCCACAACCCGCCCGTCGTCCGTACCGTCCTCGTCGGCCTGATGCTGTCGATCTTCCTCAGCGCCCTCGACCAAACCATCGTCGCCGTCTCCCTGCCGGCGATCTCCGCCGACTTCGCCGACCTCAACCTGCTGGCCTGGGTGATCTCCGGCTACATGGTGGCGATGACCGTGTCGATGCCGATCTATGGCAAGCTCGGCGATCTCTACGGGCGGCGCCGACTGATGCTCTTCGCCATCGCCGTGTTCAGCGCCGCCTCGCTGCTCTGCGGGCTGGCGCAGAGCATGGGCCAGCTGGTGCTGGGGCGGGTGCTGCAGGGGATCGGCGCGGGCGGGTTGATGGCGGTCAGCCAGGCGATCGTCGGCGACATCGTCCCGCCGCGCGAACGCGGGCGCTACCAGGGCTACTTCAGCAGCATGTACGCCATCGCCAGCGTCGCCGGACCGGTGCTCGGCGGCCTGCTCACCGAATACCTGTCGTGGCGCTGGGTATTCTGGATCAACCTGCCGATCGGCCTGCTCGCGCTGGCCATCTCGCGGCGAACCCTGGTCGGCCTGCCGGTGCCGCGCCGGCAGCCGCTGATCGACTACCCGGGCATCGCGCTGATGGTGGTCGGTCTCACCGCCCTGCTGCTGGGCATCACCCAGATCGGCCAGGGCGTGGCCTGGAACGACCCGGCGCTGCTCGGCCTGTTCGCCCTGGCGGCGGTCGTCCTGCTGCTGTTCATTCTCCAGGAGCGGCGTTTCCGCGAGCCGCTGGTGCCGATGCAGCTGTTTTGCATCCGCGCCGCCACCCTCAGCTGGCTGGTGGCGTTCTTCGCCAGCTTCCAGGCCATCTCGCTGACCGTGCTGGTGCCGCTGCGCTACCAGAGCGTCACCGGCGCCGGCGCCGACAGCGCCGCGCTGCACCTGCTGCCGCTGGTCATGGGCCTGCCGCTGGGCGCCTACTGCTGCGGCCGGCTGACCGCCAGCCTGGGGCGCTACAAGCCATTGATCCTGGGCGGCGCCCTGCTCCTGCCGTGCAGCATCGCCGGCCTGGCCCTGACCCCGGCCACGCACCCCTGGCTGTCGGGGCTCTTCATGTTGCTCACCGGGATCGCCGTCGGCACCCAGTTCCCCACCAGCCTGGTGGCTGCGCAGAATGCCGTGGAACAGCGCCATATCGGTGTGGCGACCAGCAACGCGACGCTGTTCCGCTCCCTCGGCGGCGCGGTCGGGGTGGCGCTGATGTCGGCGATCCTGCTGGCCCTGCTCAAGCATCTGCGGATCGGCGGCGGCATCGACCAGGGGTTCTCCGAAAGCGCCCTGCTGAGCAGCCTGAACGCGGCCAGCGGACCGGCGCAGATCATCTTCCAGCACGTCCTCGCGGATGCCTTCAAGGTGCTCTTCCTGGTCAACGCGGCGGTGGCCCTGCTTGGCCTGGCGGTGGCCGCGGCGCTGCCCGACATGCCCTTGCGCGGTCGCCCGGTGGCGGAGCCGACGGCCGGGGAGTGAGCGCGCGCCGATAATCGAACGCATTCGTCCTGGTAGCGGCCGTGTCCGATTTACAAAAGTAACCGTTCGGTACATTTTCCCGGCATCGACAATGTCACTGCTGTGGAGGCTGCGCCATGACGCGCACGGTACTGGTCCTGAACGGTCCCAACCTGAATCTGCTCGGCACCCGCGAGCCACGCACCTACGGTCGGCAGACCCTTGCCGAGATCGCCGCGCAATGCGCGGCCTTCGCCGAATCACGCGGCTTCACCGTGGAGTTCCGGCAGACCAACCATGAGGGCGAGCTGCTCGACTGGATCCACCAGGCGCGCGGCCGGATCGCCGGCATCGTCATCAACCCAGCCGCCTGGACCCACACCTCGGTGGCCCTGCGCGACGCGCTGGCGGCGGTGGAGCTGCCGGTGCTCGAGGTGCACCTGTCCAACGTGCACCAGCGCGAGCCGTTCCGCCACCACTCCCACGTCTCGCCGCTGGCGACCGGGGTGATCTGCGGCCTCGGCGGCCTTGGCTATCGCCTGGCCCTGGAATACTTCGCCAGCCAGTTCGAGGCCGCCGCATGAGCCGCCCACGCTCGGTGCTCGCCGGCCTGATCGGCGCCGGCATCCAGGCCTCGCGCACTCCCGCCCTGCACGAACACGAGGGCGACGCCCAGGGCATCCGCTATCTCTATCGGCTGATCGATCTCGACCTGCTGGGCAAGTCGGCGGACGACCTGGAATCCCTGCTCGCCGCCGCCAGCGACCTCGGCTTCACCGGGCTGAACGTCACTTTTCCCTGCAAGCAGGCGATCATCCCGTTGCTCGACGAGCTTTCCGCCGAGGCGCGCGGTATCGGCGCGGTGAATACCGTGGTGCTGCGCGACGGCCGGCGCATCGGCCACAACACCGATTGCCTGGGCTTCGCCGAAGGTTTCCGGCGCGGCCTGGCGGACGCGCCGCGCCAGCGGGTGGTGCAACTGGGCGCTGGCGGCGCCGGCGCGGCGGTGGCCCATGCGCTGCTCGCCGAGGGCGTCGAGCGGCTGATCCTGTTCGATGTCGAGACGGCACGCGCGCAAGCCCTGGCGGACAATCTCAACGCGCACTTCGGCGCGGCGCGAACGCTCGCCGGCAACGACCTGGCCAGCGCCCTCGGCGCCGCCCAGGGACTGGTCAACACCACCCCGGTGGGCATGGCCAAGCTGCCCGGCATGCCGCTGCCGGCGGAACTGCTGCGCAGCGAGCTATGGGTCGCCGAGGTTATCTACTTTCCGCTGGAAACCGAGCTCCTGCGCCAGGCCCGCGCCCTCGGCTGCCGGACCCTGGACGGCGGCAGCATGGCGGTGTTCCAGGCGGTGAAGGCGTTCGAGCTGTTCAGCGGGGTGAAGGCCGACGCGGCGCGGATGCAGGCGCATTTCGCCAGTCTCGGCGACTGAAGCGGACCGCGGCCCCTCCGACCGGGAACGCGAGAGGGGCCGGGCTGGCGGGCAGGCGTCGGTGCTCAGGCGCGGAGATAGCGCAGCACCGCCTCGCAGATCATCTCCAGGTGCCGTTGCCGGACCCCGGCGTCGTGCAGGTCGGTGCGGAAGATCCGCGACACGGTGTAGCGGTTGGAGACCCGGTAGAAGCAGAACGAGCTGATCAGCAGATGCACGTCGAGCGCCACCAGCCCGGGGCGGAACACCCCTTCCGCCTCGCCGCGACGGAGGATTTCGGCGATACCCTGGACGATCGAGCCGTTGACGCTCTGCACCAGTTCGCTGCTGGCGATGTGCTCGCCCTTGTGGATGTTCTCGATGCTGATGATGCGGACGAAATCCACGTGGCGGTCGTGGTAGTCGAAGCTGAACTCCACCAGCTTGCGCATCGCCTTCACCGGCGGCAGCTCGCCCAGCTGGAGGCTGTTCTCGATACCGCGGATATCGCTGTAGAGCTTCTCCAGCACCGCCTGGTAGAGCTGTTCCTTGCTGCCGAAGTAGTAGTAGATCATCCGCTTGGAGGTATGGGTGCGCTCGGCGATGGCGTCCACCCGCGCGCCGGACAGCCCCTGGGCGACGAACTCGTCGGCCGCGGCGCGAAGGATGTCCTGGCGGGTCTTCTCGGGATTGTTCTTGCGCCCCTTGCCCCGTGGTGCGGGCGCTTCCACGGCGGCGGGATCGGGATTGGACATCGGTGGCTCACTCGTGGCCGGCGGAAACTGCGGCCGATTATGCGGGCCGCGGCCGACTGTAGGAAGAGCACCTGCCGGAGCACCGATAATTCTCACAGTTTGACCCGGCGCACACCGCGCCGGGCCTGGGCCATCGCCGCCAGGCGCACCGCCACATTGGCGGCGCCATAGCCGGCGTAGCCATGGCGGCGCTGGAGGATCTCGAAGAAGAAGCGTTCCTCGAACGGCTCGGTGAACACATGGAACAGCTCGCCGCCCTGGGCGTCGCGGTCATAGAGCACGTTGTAGTAGGCCAGCTCGCTGAGGAACTCCTCGGTGAAGTCGAAGCGCGCGGCGAGGTCGTCGTAATAGTTCAGCGGGATTTCCAACAGCGTCAGGCCGGCCTCCTTGGCCTGGGCCACGGCGGCGAAGATGTCCGCGCAGTCGAAGGCGATGTGGTGCACGCCGGAACCGCGATAGCTGGACAGCGCACGGGCGATGGCGGTGTTGCGGTCCTCGGAAATGTTCAGCGGCAGGCGCACCTGGCCGCAGCGGCTGCGCACCGCGCGGCTGGTGACCAGGCCGTAGGGATCGGGCAGGACCACCTCGTCGTCGGCGCTGAAGTCGAACAGGCTCTTGTAGAACAGCACCCAGCTGTCCAGGCCCTCGGCGGGCAACGCCATGGCCACATGGTCGATGCGCCGCAGGCCGAGGCCGGGCGTCGCCTCGCCGGTCATCTCGAAGTCGGTCTGGTAGATGTCGCGCCCCCCGCCCTCCTGCTCGACCAGGTACAGGAGGCTGCCGTCGAGGGCACGCACCGCCGGGATTTCCCGTTCGTTGGGACCGACCAGCCCGCGATAGGGCTGGCCGCCGTAGCGGCGCGCGCGCTCCAGCGCCTGGCCGGCGTCGCGCACGCGCAGGGCGGTGGCGCACAGCGAAGGCCCATGGGCCTCGAAGAAGCCGTGGGCGAAGGAATAGGGCTCGGCGTTCAGCACCAGGTTGATCCCGCCCTGGCGCAACAGGCTGACATTCTTCGAACGATGCTGCCCGACCCTGGCGAAGCCCAGTTGGCGCAGCCACTGGCCCAGGCGCGCGCGCAACGCTTCGTCGACGGCGAACTCGAGGAACTCGATGCCGTCGCAGACGCTCGCCGGCGGCGGCGCGAAAAGCCCGTCCACGGCCACCTGCGGTGCCTCGCGGCGCAGGCGCTCGCGGGTCTTTTCCTCCAGGTAGAGCAGCGCGCGCAGGCCGTCGGCGGCGTTGGCGCGGGTCGGCGCGGCGCGGAAGCCGTCGTTGAAGACCTCCAGCGACAGCGGCCCACGGTAGCCGCTGGCGACGATCGGCGCGAGGAAGCCCGCCAGGTCGAAGCCGCCCTGCCCCGGGAAGCAGCGGAAATGCCGGCTCCACTCCAGCACGTCCATGGCCAGCAACGGCGCATCGGCCATCTGTACGAAAAAGATCTTCTCCGCGGGTAGCCCGGCGATGCCACGAGCATCGCCGTTCAACGAGAGGGTGTGGAAACTGTCGAGGATCAGACCGAGGTTCGGCCGGTCGGCCCGCCGCACCAATTCCCAGGCCTGCTCCCAGGTGCTGACCTGGCGGCCCCAGGCCAATGCCTCGTAGCCGATACGCAGGCCCCGGGCGGCAGCGCGTTCGGCCAGCAGGCGAAGATCGTCGACCAGCAATGCCGGCTCGCCGAGGGCGTCCGCGGCGACGTTGCTACAGACCAGCACCAGGTCGGTGCCCAGCTCCTGCATCAGGTCGAACTTGCGCTCGGCGCGCTCCAGGTTGCGCGCCAGGCGCTCCCGGCGGCAGCCCTCGAAGTCGCGGAACGGCTGGAACAACAGGATCTCGAGTCCCAGGTCGGCGCACAGCCGGCGCACATCGCGAGGGCTGCCGTCGTAATGGAGCAGGTCGTTCTCGAAGACTTCCACTCCATCGAATCCGGCGGCGGCAATGGCTTCGAGCTTCTCCGGCAGGGTACCGCTCAGCGATACGGTGGCGATCGAACGCTGCATGCTTCGACTCCTCAACTCAAAACGCCCCGCGGCGCCTGGCATCGCGCGGGTGACGAGGTGGAACCAGGGAGGCGCGGGAAACCGCGCGGATATGCCGGGGAGCCGCCGCGCAGGAACGCGCGCGCTCGGCTGGCAGCCCGATTATTGGTTTGCGGCGCGAACCGGGCAATGCAAAATGTACGAACCGGTTAGTATTCTGTTCGATCATCGAACATAAGCGCGATTATCGAATTGACGATTTTTCGACCAATCGCTCACCATCGCTGCCACCGGTGCAGGCCGTCCCGCTCTGCCGGAAGCGCTCGCCGCTTCCCTCCGGGAACCTGCGCAACCCAAGCGACATAACAATTTCAATAATCGGGTACCTGCCATGTCCCTCACCGACTTCGCCCTTGCTCCGCCGCTCCATCCCCCGGCCGCCCGCCCGGACCGAGCGCTCCTGCCACGCTGACGCCCGCGTGCGAAACCAGAACGACAAATCCAGGCCGGGCGCTCGCGCACCGGCCGTCGAAAGGATGGCCCCACCGATGATCCACTCCTCCAGTTCCCGGCTGCCCGCCGCCGACACCGCCGCGCGCGCTACCCGCGGCGGCAGGATGCGCAGCGCCCTCGCCGTCGGCCACACCCGCTGGGGCATGCTCGCCCTGGTGTTCTTCGCCACCACCCTGAACTACATCGATCGCGCCGCCCTTGGCGTGATGCAACCGATCCTCGCCGAGAAGATGAGCTGGACGGCGATGGACTATGCCAACATCAATTTCTGGTTCCAGGTCGGCTACGCCATCGGCTTCATCCTCCAGGGCCGCTTCATCGACCGGGTCGGGGTCAAGCGCGCCTTCTTCCTCGCCGTGCTGCTCTGGAGCCTGACCACCGGCCTCCACGGCCTGGCGACCTCGGCGGCGGGCTTCATGCTCTGCCGCTTCGTCCTCGGCCTGACCGAGGCGGCCAACTACCCGGCCTGCGTGAAGACCACCCGCCTCTGGTTCCCCGCCGGCGAGCGCGCGGTGGCCACCGGCATCTTCAACGCCGGCACCAACGTCGGCGCGATGGTCACCCCGGCGCTCCTGCCGCTGGTCCTCAGCGTCTGGGGCTGGCAGGCGGCATTCCTCTGCATGTCGGCGCTGGGCCTGGTCTGGCTGGCGTTCTGGTGGCGCAACTACCACAACCCCGAAGAACATCCCCGGGTACGACGGAGCGAACTGGACTACATCCAGCAGCAGGAAGAGCCTCCCGTCACCCGCGTGCCCTTCTCGCGGATCCTCCGCAGCCGCGGCACCTGGGCCTTCGCCCTGGCCTACTCGATCACCGCCCCGGTGTTCTGGTTCTACCTCTACTGGCTGCCGCCGTTCCTCAACCAGCAGTACGGCCTGGGCATCAGCGTGACGCAGATGGGCATTCCGCTGATCCTGATCTGGCTGACCGCCGACTTCGGCAGCATCGGCGGTGGCATCCTTTCCTCCTGGCTGGTCGGCAGGGGCATGCCGGCGGTCCGCGCGCGCCTGCTGTCGATGCTGCTGTTCGCCTGCACCATCGTCGGCGTGGTGTTCGCCGCCAATGCCGATGGCCTGTGGATCGCGGTACTGGCCATCGCCCTTGCGGTCGGTGCGCACCAGGCGTGGACGGCGAACATCTGGAGCCTGGTGATGGACTACACGCCCAGGCACCTGATGAGCACGGTGTTCGGCTTCGGCGGCATGTGCGCGGCGCTGGGCGGGATGTTCATGACGCAGCTCGTCGGCGGCGTGCTGACCGCGACGAACAACAACTACGCGGTGCTCTTCTGCATGATCCCGGCGATGTACTTCATCGCCCTGGCCTGGCTGTACTTCATGGCGCCGCGTCGGATCGAAGCCTGAGTCCCGGCGCCCGGCGCTCGCCGGGCGCTTTCCTGCCCCGAGAACAAGAACGAAGGGACATTCCCATGTCGCACCCGAGCCTCGTCCGCGCGCTCTGCGCGTCCCTCTGCCTCGGCGCCGGCCTGCCGGTCCACGCCGAGCGAGGTTTCCTCGAAGACGCCAAGGTCAGCCTCACCGCGCGCAACTTCTACCTGAACCGCGACTTCGTCGGCCACGCCAGCCAGGACAAGGCCGAGGAATGGACGCAGAGCTTCATCCTCGACGCCCGCTCCGGCTTCACCGAGGGCAGCGTCGGCTTCGGCCTCGATGTCCTCGGCCTGTACAGCCTGAAGCTGGATGGCGGCAAGGGAACGGCCGGCACCCAGTTGCTGCCGACCCACGACGACGGCCGCCCGGCCGACGACTTCGGACGCCTGGCGGTGGCCGGCAGGCTGCGCGTGTCGAATACCGAACTGAAGCTCGGCGAATGGATGCCGGTGCTGCCGATCCTCCGTTCCGACGATGGCCGCTCGCTGCCGCAGACCTTCCGCGGCGGCCAGCTCAGCGCCAGCGAGATCGCCGGCCTGACCCTCCACGCCGGCCAATTGCGCGGCAACAGCCCGCGCAACGACGCAAGCATGCAGGACATGTCGCTGTTCGGCCGGCCGGCCGCCACTTCCGACCGTTTCGATTTCGTCGGTGGCGAATATCGCTTCAACGGTGAACGCACCCTGCTCGGCCTGTGGCACGCCGAGCTGAAGGACATCTACCGCCAGCAGTACCTGCAACTGCAACACAGCCAGCCACTCGGCGACTGGCTGCTGGGCGCCAACCTCGGCTGGTTCCGTGGCCGCGACGATGGCAGCGCGCGCGCCGGCGAACTCGACAACCGCACCGTTTCCGCGCTGTTCTCCGCGCGCCACGGCCTGCATGCCCTCTACCTCGGCCTGCAGAAGGTCGGCGGCGACGACGGCTGGATGCGGGTCAACGGCACCAGCGGCGGCACCCTGGCCAACGACAGCTACAACGCCAGCTACGACAACCCCGGCGAACGTTCCTGGCAGTTGCGCTACGACTTCGACTTCGTCGGCCTCGGCCTGCCCGGCCTGACCTTCATGACCCGCTACCTGCATGGCGGCCATGTGCGTCTGGCCGGAGTCACCGACGATGGTAGCGAATGGGGACGCGAGAGCGAGCTGGGCTACACGGTGCAGGGCGGCGCCTTCAAGCGCCTCAACCTGCGCTGGCGCAATTCCAGCCAGCGCCGCGACTGGGGCAGCAATACCCGTTTCGACGAGAACCGGCTGATCGTCAGCTATCCGCTGGGCCTGTTCTGAATCCCGCGCGCCACTGCGCCGACGCCTTCAGCGACCGCGACGCCAGGCCACCAGCAGGCCGCTGGCGCAGATGACGAGGATGCCGAGCAACGCCCAGGCATCCGGCGCGTGGCCGAAGACCAGCAGGCCGAGCAGCCCGGCGAAGATGATCTGGCCGTAGCTGAACGGCGCCAGGGTCGCTGGCGGCGCGTGACGGAAGGCCTGGGTCAGCAGCAGGTGGCCGCCCATGCCGCAGCCGCCCAGGGCGATCATCATCAGGCCGTGGAGAAGGCTTGGGGTCTGCCAGAAGAACGGCACCAGCAGGCTCATGATCAGGGTGTTGAAGATGCCGGCGAGGAAGTTGCTGGTGGTCGGGCTGTCGCTGTTGGCGAGCATCCGCGTGAGCAGCTGGTAGAGCCCGAAGCACAACGCCGAGCCGAGCGGGAACAGCGCCGCCGGGGTGAACAGCGCGCCGCCGGGACGGACGATGAACAGCACCCCGACGAAGCCGGTGAGTACCGCCAGCCATTGCCCCGGGCTGACCTTCTCCTTCAGCAGCGGCACCGACAGCGCGGTCACCAGCAAGGGCGCGAGGAAGTTCACCGCGGTCGCCTCGGCCAGCGGCAGGTAGCGCAGGCCTGTGGTGAAGAACAGGCTGGTGCCGATCAGGCACAGCGCCCGTGCCAATTGCATGAGCGGCCGCCGGGTACGGATCACCGCCAGGCCGTTGCGCGGCACGAACACCACGACCATCAGCAGGGTGTGCACCAGGTAGCGGGCCCAGACCACCATGACGATCGGGTAGAAACCGGAAAGGAACTTGGACAGCCCGTCATGGCTGGCGAACAGGAACACCGCGGCGCAGATCAGGAAGATCCCGCGCAACGGCTGGTCGTTGCCGGGTAGCGCGGAGGAGGTCGCGTTCATTGGGCGGTACCGGGATGAATGAATGGCGCGGGTATCCGAGCATGCCAGACGCCGCGGGGAAATGGCCACAGACGGAAGCGTTCGATCAACGCACCATCAATCGATTACCGGATTGCGGGCTCCCCCCTCTCTCCCTAATGTGTTCCTCGCCCTGGCAGCCTGGCTGCCCATACAAGAACAACAGGGGAATTCCGACATGCCGCTGCACACCCCACGCTCCACCGCCGGTACCTGAGTCCGCGTGCGACTGCGTCCCACGCCCCTCCCTCTCGCCGCGGAAGCCGCCTCATGAACAGTTCCAGCCTGCCCGCCGTCGAGCGTCTCGACGTGCAAGCCTTCATCAATGCCCAGCCTCTTTCCCCCTATCAGTGGCGGATCGTCCTGCTGTGCTTCCTGATCGTCTTCCTCGATGGCCTCGACACCGCCGCGATGGGCTTCATCGCCCCGGCGCTGACCCAGGACTGGGGCATCGACCGCGCCAGCCTCGGCCCGGTGATGAGCGCCGCGCTGATCGGCATGGTCTTCGGCGCCCTCGGCTCCGGGCCGCTGGCCGACCGCTACGGGCGCAAGCTGGTATTGGTGGCGGCGGTGTTCCTGTTCGGCCTGTTCAGCCTGGCCTCTGCCTACAGCACCAACGTCGAGCAACTGCTGGCGCTGCGCTTCCTCACCGGCCTCGGCCTCGGCGCAGCGATGCCCAACGCCACCACCCTGCTTTCCGAATACACCCCCGAGCGCCTCAAGTCGCTGCTGGTGACCAGCATGTTCTGCGGCTTCAACCTGGGCATGGCCTGCGGCGGATTCGTCTCGGCCAAGCTGATCCCGCTGTTCGGCTGGCACAGCCTGCTGCTGCTCGGCGGCCTGCTGCCGCTGGCGCTGGCGCTGGTCCTGCTGTTCCGCCTGCCGGAATCGGCGCGCTACCTGGTGGTGCGCAACCGCAGCAGCGAGCGGGTACGCCGGGCGCTGGCCCCCATCGCCCCGGCGCAGGTGGCGCTGGCACAGGGTTTCCACGTCCCCGAGCAGCAGACGGTGCAGGCCCGCAACGTGTTCGCGGTGATCTTTTCCGGCACCTACAGCGCCGGCACCCTGCTGCTCTGGCTGACCTACTTCATGGGCCTGGTGATCGTCTACCTGCTGACCAGCTGGCTGCCGACCCTGATGCGCGATAGCGGCGCGAGCCTGGAGCAGGCGGCGTTCATCGGCGCGTTGTTCCAGTTCGGCGGTGTGCTCAGCGCGGTGGCGGTGGGCTGGGCGATGGACCGCTTCAACCCGCACAAGGTGATCGGCCTGTTCTACCTGCTGGCCGGGGTGTTCGCCTGGTGCGTCGGCCAGAGCCTCGGCCAGGTCACCCTGCTGGCGACCCTGGTGCTGCTGGCCGGCATGTGCATCAACGGCGCGCAGTCGGCGATGCCGTCGCTGGCGGCACGCTTCTATCCGACCCAGGGACGTGCCACAGGGGTCTCCTGGATGCTCGGCATCGGCCGTTTCGGCGCTATCCTCGGCGCCTGGATCGGCGCCACCCTGCTGGGCCTGGGCTGGAACTTCGAACAGGTGCTGACCGCCCTGGTGCTGCCGGCCGCGCTGGCGACCGCCGCGGTGCTGCTGAAGGGGCTGGTCAGTCACGCGGATGCGGGGTGAGACGGCGGATAACGCCGTCGGCGTTATTCGCCCTACCCCAGGGCCGCGACAGCGCGCAGGGCGCATGACCGCTCGCGGTCATCCGCCATCGGACGCCGGTGTATCGGCGGCGCATCGCCTCAGAAGGTGAACTCCATGTTCAATGTCGGCGTCGAGGTGCGGCTGCCGGTGCCGCCGTCGACGCCGAACTTGTTGTGCCAATACTCGTAACCGACGCCGAGCCACAGGTTCGGCTGGCGCTTGTCGCCTGGCAGGGCGGCGACCATCAGGGCGGCGCGGACCAGAGTTTCCGCCGCGGTGTCCTTGTCGTTGTAGTCCTCGCCCTTCTCCCCCACGTAGTTGACGAAACCCTGGAACTTCGCCGCATGGTTGCCGACCTTGAACGGCCGCATCCAGGTCAGGTTGAGCATGTAGGTGGTGTCGAAGGTGTGGTCGGGATGGCGCGCGCCGGGCACGCCGAAGTGGTTCTTCTCGCGGTAGTAGAGCAGGCTCAGGTCGAGCACGCCGGGACCGTTGAACTTGAGGGTCGGGCCGAACACCAGGGCGCGCTTCTTGGCCGAAGCCAGGTTGTTGTTGCGGCTGGCGTCGAAGCCCAGGGTGAAGGCGTAGTCCTTGACCAGGCCGGTGCCCAGCGGCCGGTCGAACACCCGCGAGGCATAGAGCTGGTGGCGGTAGACCGCATAGACCTCGCTGCCACCGTGGTCGGTGCCCTTGCGCGGGTCGCGGCTGTCGGAAAGGAACACATCGAGATTGAAGAAATTGCTGCCGTAGCGATAGCCGTCGGCGTGGGTGAAGCTGTATATGCGCTTGGCGAACTTGTCCGGGTTGTTCGGGTTGGTGAACTGCTGGCCGTAGCGGAAACCGACACTGTTGCTCATCCACTCCAGCGCCATGCTCTCCCCGGCGCCGACGAGCGCGACCAGGGCGGCGGCGCCCCGCATCATCTTCTTCATGCTGTGTGTCCTGCTGGTTGCTTGTTGTTCTTGTGGCGACTCAGCCCCCGGTTTCGCGCCGGGGTCGCGGGGCAGTATCGGCATATCGCCGCGCTGACCAAAGCACAGAATATCGATCACACCGATGCCGAAACGGCATCAGCGATGCCACCACCGGACCCGCCCCGTCCGGCATGGGCTCAAGCGTCGTTCAGGCGGGCTTCCTCACGCTCGCGCAGGCGCACTTCCTCGGCGATCTGCCGGGCCAGGGCATCCACCGCCACCGGCAGGTAGCGCCCGGTACGCACGTAGAGGCCGAGATCGCTGTGGATACCGCCGTTGTCCTGCAACGGCAGGAAGCGCAGTTCGCCGCTGGCGATGTCCGCCTCGATCCCCAGGCGGGTCTGGAACGCCACGCCGAGACCGCGCCGCGCCAGTTGCCGCGACAGCTCCAGGGAACTGCTTTCCAGCGCCGCCCGGCAAGGCTCGCGCAGGCGGCGCTGGAGCGGCGCCAGCAGGTGATGAATGGACAGTTCGCTCTTGGCCATGATCAGGCCATGTCCGGCGCAGTCGGCGAAGGTGATGGCGTCGCGCCGCGCCAGCGGGTGCTGCGGAGCGACGATGGCGCCGAGGCGGAAATGGCCGACGCTGATCTGCTGCAGATCGGCACTGCGCGGCAGGGCGAAGGCCAGGCCGAGGTCGACCGCGCCGCTGGCCACCGCATCGGGGATCGCCTGTGAGCCGAGCAGGGTGACACCGACGGTGACATCCGGATAGCGCTCGCGCATGGCCTTGAGCACGCAGGGCAGCAGGTCGCTGGTCACTGCCTCGATGGTGGCGATTTCCACATGCCCGGTGCGCAAGCCCTGCAACGCGTCCAGTTCGGAGCGCACCCGCTCCATGTCCTGCAGGACCACGGTGACGTGGCGCGCGAAGATCTCCCCGGCGCCGGTCAGGCGCAGGCCGCCGGGCAGGCGGTCGAACAGCGGCGCGCCGATCTCGTCCTCCAGCTTGAGGATCTGCCGGTTCACCGCCGACGAGGCGACGTTCAGGCGCCGCGCGGCTTCGCGGATCGAATCGCAACGGCGGACCATGTCGAAGTAATGGATGGCGGGCGCGTGGATGTGCAGCTTGCGGCTCATGGCGGACCAGAGGGGTGACGGAGCTGTCGACCTTCCGGGAAACGCCGGCGAATGGCAAGGGGAAGCACCGCCTCGCCGGCCCTCGCGCAGCGCGGACAAGCACTTGCGGCTATCCGTAACGCCACCGGCCTAGCGGGTCTCCTGCTGCGACTCCACGCCCAGTTCGTCCCACACCGACTCGGCCAGGTGGAAGGTCGCGTTGGCCGCCGGAATGCCGCAGTAGATGGCGCTCTGCATGATCACTTCCTTGATCTCGTCGCGACTCACGCCGTTGTTCTTCGCCGCGCGCAGGTGCAGCTTGAGTTCCTCGTTGCGGTTCATGCCGATCAGCATGGCGATGGTCACCAGGCTACGGGTGTGCCGCGGCAGCCCCGGGCGGGTCCAGATGTCGCCCCAGGCGTGGCGGGTGATCATCTCCTGGAACTCTTCGTTGAACGGCGTCAGGCTGGCCAGGCTGCGGTCGACATGGGCGTCGCCGAGCACCGCGCGGCGCACCTGCATGCCGGCCTCGTAGCGTTGTTTCTCGTCCATCGGCGGCTCCTCAGGCGGACAGCAGGAAATCGACCAGGCGGCGGCTGAAGGCGTCGCCGGCCTCGACATTGGACAGGTGCGCGGCGGCGAACACGGCCAGCTGCGCGTCGGCGATGCGCGCCTGCATGAAGCGGGCGTCGTCTGGAGTGGTCACGGCATCGTGGCTGCCGGCGACGACCAGCGTCGGCGCCTGGACCAGCCCGAGCTGCTCGCGGAAATCGGCGTCGCGCACCGCCGCGCAGTTGGCCGCATAGCCCTGCGGCGAGGTGGCCGCGAGCATCGCCACGATGCGCTCGGCCTGAGCCGGCTCGCGCTCGGCGAAACCCGCGGTGAACCAGCGCGCCAGCGAGGCGTCCCGGAGGTCGCGCATGGCCTGCTCGCCGCCTTTCAGGACGGTGTCGATGCGGGTGTTCCAGACCTCGTCGCTGGCAATCTTCGCCGCGGTATTGCACAGCACCAGCCGGCCGATCCGCGCGCCGGCATGGATGCCCAGCCACTGGCCGATCAGGCCGCCCATGGACAGCCCGCAGAAATGCACGCGCGGCAGGTCGAGGGCATCGAGCAGGGCAACCACGTCGGCGCCGAGCTGGCCGATGGAGTACGGTCCGGGGGTGACCAGCGAGGCGCCGTGGCCGCGGGTGTCGTAGCGCAGCACGCGGAAGTGGGCGGTGAGTGCGGGGATCTGCGTGTCCCACATGCCCAGGTCGGTGCCCAGCGAGTTTGACAACAGCAGCACCGGCGCGCCGGCCGGTCCTTCCAGGGAGTAGTTCAGGTCGCCGTCGGCGAGGCGTACGGTTGGCACGAAGGGATCTCCAGTCAGGCGGGATGGGGTTCGAAGCCCAGGGCATGGTGTTCGGCGAGCGCGCGCTCGACCCAGGCGCGGGCCTGGCCGAGGTAATGGGCGGGATCGAGCAGGCGGTCCAGTTCGTCGCCGGACAGCTCGGCGCTCACTCGCGCCTCTTCGCCGAGCACCACGCGCAACGCGCGGCGCTGCTCGACGGCGCGGCGGCAGCATTGCTCCACCAGGTGATGGGCGGCTTCGCGGCCAAGGCGACGGGCCAGGGCGATGCTCACCGCCTCGGCGAGCACCAGGCCGTGGGTCAGGCCGAGGTTGCGGCGCATCCGTCCGGCATCCACTTCCAGGCCTTCGAGCAAGCCGATCGCCTGTCGCAGCGCGCCGGAAACCAGGCAACAGAGTTCCGGCAGGGTTTCCCACTCGGCGTGCCAGAGGCCGAGGCTGCGCTCGTGCTCCTGCGGCATCGCCGCGAACAGGGTCGAGACCAGCCCCGGCGCTCGGGTGGCGGCGGCGATCAGCACCGCGCTGCCCACCGGGTTGCGCTTGTGCGGCATGGTCGAGGAACCGCCGCGCCCGGCGCCGGCCGGCTCGAAGACCTCGCCGGCCTCGGTCTGCATCAGCAGGCTGACATCACGACCGAGCTTGCCGAGGCTGCCGGCCACCAGGCCGAGCACGCTGGCGAATTCCACCAGGCGGTCGCGCTGGGTGTGCCAGGGCTGTTCGGGCAAAGCCAGGCCCAGTTCCTCGGCCAGCGCCGCGGCCACCGGCAGGGCCTGCTCGCCGAGCGCGGCGAGAGTCCCCGAGGCGCCGCCGAACTGCAACACCAGCAGGCGCGGGCGCAACTCGCGCAGGCGCTGGCGGTGCCGGGTCAAGGCACCGAGCAGGCCGGCGAGCTTCATGCCCAGGGTCACCGGGGTGGCGTGCTGCAACCAGGTGCGTCCGGCCAGGGGTGTGTCGGCATGCCGTGCGGCCTGGTCCGCCAGGGCCACGGCAAGACGCTGCAGATCCTCCTCGAGCAAGGTCAGCGCGCGACGCAGTTGCAGCACCAGGCCGCTGTCCATGGCGTCCTGGCTGGTGGCGCCGAGGTGAATGTAGCGTTCGGCCTCGGCGTCGCCAGCCGCCACCTGGCGGCCCAGCGCCTTGACCAGGGGGATCGCCGAGTTGCCGGCATTGGCGACCGCCTCGGCCAGTGCCAGCGGGTCGTACAGCTCGGCGCGGCAGGCCGCCTCGATCGGCGCCACCGCCGTCGCGGGAACCACCCCGACCCGCGCCTCGGCGCGAGCCAGGGCGGCCTCGAAATCGAGCATGCCCTGCAGGCGGCCCCGGTCGGAGAACACCGCGCGCATCGGCGCCGCCGTGAAGTAGGCGTCGAACAACTGGTTGGCGGGTACGTCGCTCATGGTTTTCCTTTTTCCCGGCCCGTCAGGGCTCGTCGTTCAGGTAGCTGACCTTGCGCAGGTCCGGCAGGCTCACGCAGACCAGCAGCGCCAGCAGGCACATGGCTGAAACATACCAGTAGAAGACGTTCTCCATCCCCACCGACTTCAACCCCAGGGCGACGTACTCGGCCGAGCCGCCGAAGATCGCGTTGCCCACCGCGTAGGACACCCCGACCCCGAGCGCGCGCACCTCCGGCGGGAACATCTCGGCCTTGATCAGGCCGCTGATGGAGGTGTACAGGCTGACGATGGCCAGCGCCAGGATGATCAGGAAGAAGGCCATGTAGGGACTGCTCACGGTCTTCAGCGCGAGCAGGATCGGCAGGGTGCAGAGGGTGCCCAGGGCGCCGAACCAGAGCATCGAGGTCTTGCGCCCGATACGGTCGGAGAGCATGCCGAACAGCGGTTGCATCAGCATGTACGCCAGCAGGGCGAAGGTCATCACCGCGCTGGCGGTCTTCGCGCTCATGCCGGCGGTGTTGACCAGGTACTTCTGCATGTAGGTGGTGAAGGTATAGAAGATCAGCGAGCCGCCGGCGGTGAAGCCGAGCACGGTGAAGAAGGCCCGCTTGTGCTTGCCGAACAGCTCGGCGAAGGTGCCGGACTCCTTGCGCTCGAGGGTCGACTTCGAAGCGGTCTCGTTCAGCGAGCGGCGCAGCCAGAGGGCGATCACCGCGGTGATCGCGCCGATCACGAAGGGAATCCGCCAGCCCCAGGCGCGCAGTTCGTCTTCGCTCAGCAACTGCTGCAGGATCACCACCACCAGCACCGCCAGCAACTGTCCGCCGATCAGGGTGACGTACTGGAACGAGGCGAAGAAGCCGCGCTGGCCCTTGAGCGCCACTTCGCTCATGTAGGTGGCGCTGGTGCCGTATTCGCCGCCCACCGACAGGCCCTGGAACATCCGCGCCAGCAACAGCAGGGTCGGCGCCAGGGTGCCGATGCTGGCGTAGGTGGGCATGCAGGCGATCGCCAGGGAGCCGGCGCACATCATCACCACCGAGATCAGCATGGCGGTCTTGCGCCCGTGCTTGTCGGCGATGCGGCCGAACATCCAGCCGCCGATGGGTCGCATGAGGAAGCCGGCGGCGAACACCCCGGCGGTGTTCAGCAGCTGCACCGTGGGGTTATCGGAGGGGAAGAAGGCCGGGGCGAAGTAGATCGCGCAGAAGGCGTAGACGTAGAAGTCGAACCACTCCACGAGGTTGCCGGAAGAGGCGCCGACGATGGCGAAGATGCGCTTGCGGCGCTCTTCGTGGCTGTACTGGTGAACAGGGGCAGTCATGCTGTTGTTCTCTCGACAGGGTCCGTTTCATCCTGACCGTGTGACGGAGCGTCCTGTTCCGCTGCACGCACGCGGCGCCATCCACGAGTCCCGGATGGCGCCGCGCGACGCGCGTCTCATTGATACGGGGCGAGCGACCCGCTCCTGCCCGGTCAGACCCGCTCGATGGCCAGCGCCAGGCCTTGGCCGACGCCCACGCACATGGTCGCCAGGCCGCGCCGGCCGCCGCTCTTCTCCAGTTGGTGGAGCGCGGTAAGGACCAGCCGCGCGCCGCTCATCCCCAGCGGGTGACCGAGGGCGATGGCGCCGCCGTTCGGGTTGACCTTCTCGCTGTCGTCGGCCACGCCCAGTTCGCGCAGGCAGGCCAGGCCCTGGCTGGCGAAGGCTTCGTTGAGTTCGATCACGTCGAAGGCGTCGATCGCCAGGTCCAGGCGCCGCAACAGCTTGCGCACCGCCGGCACCGGGCCGATGCCCATGATCCGCGGGGCCACGCCGGAGCTGGCCATGCCCAGCACCCGCGCGCGCGGAGTCAGGCGATGCCTCTCCACCGCTTCGGCGGAGGCCAGGATCAGCGCGGCGGCGCCATCGTTGACCCCGGACGCGTTGCCGGCGGTGACGGTCCTGTCCGCGCCGTTGACCGGCTTGAGCCGGGCCAGCGCCTCCAGGCTGGTGTCCGGACGCGGGTGCTCGTCCTGCTCGACCAGGGTATCGCCCTTGCGTCCGCGAATCGTCACCGGGACGATTTCCTCGGCGAAGAAGCCGGCCGCCTGGGCCCGCCCGGCGCGCTGCTGGCTGCGCAGGGCGAAGGCGTCCTGGTCGGCGCGCGACACGCGGTAGTCGTCGGCGACGTTGTCGGCGGTCTGCGGCATCGGGTCGATGCCGTACTGCTCCTTCATCAGCGGGTTGACGAAGCGCCAGCCGATGGTGGTGTCCTCGATCTTCTGCCCGCGGCCGAAGGCGCTATCGGCCTTGCCCATCACGTAGGGCGCGCGCGACATCGACTCGACGCCGCCGGCGATGGCCAGCTCCATCTCGCCGCTGGCGATGGCGCGGAACGCCGTGCCGATGGCGTCCATTCCCGAAGCGCAGAGGCGGTTGAGAGTGACCCCGGGCACGCTTTCCGGCAGCCCGGCCAGCAACAGCGCCATGCGCGCCACGTTGCGGTTGTCCTCGCCGGCCTGGTTGGCGCAGCCGAGGAACACCTCGTCCAGCGCCGACCAGTCGACACCCGGGTTGCGCTCGACCAGGGCCTTCAGCGGCACCGCCGCGAGGTCGTCGGCGCGCACCGCGGCGAGACTGCCGCCGAAGCGGCCGATAGGCGTGCGCACGGCATCGCAGATGAATACCTCGCGGCTCATTCGTCGCTCCCCTTCTGACCGTGGGCGGCCGCGGTGCGCGCTTCGAGATCGCGCAGGGCGGTCAGTTCGACCTCGTTCGGCGCCGGCGTCTCGGCGACCCGCTCGGCGAAGCGGATCGCCCAGCCGGTGGCCTCGACCACCTGCTCGCGGGTCACGCCCGGATGCAGGGAGGTGACCACGAATTCGTTGCTGTCGGCTTCCGGCTCCATGATGCACAGGTCGGTGATGATCGCCACCGGGCCCTTGCCCGGCAGGCCCAGGCGCTGGCGCGAGTCGCCGCCCTCGCCATGGCCGACCGAGGTGACGAAGGCCAGCTTGTCGACGAAGGTGCGGTGCGACTGCTTGAGGATGATCAGCACTTCTCTGGCGCTGCCGGCGATTTCCGGCGCGCCGCCAGCGCCCGGCAGGCGTACCTTGGGCTGGCGGTAGTCGCCGATCACGGTGGTGTTGATGTTGCCGAAGCGGTCGACCTGGGCCGCGCCGAGGAAGCCGACGTCGATCCGCCCGCCCTGCAGCCAGTAGCGGAAGATCTCGCCGGTGGGGACCACGGTGTCGGCGGTCTCGGCCAGCTCGCCGTCACCGATGGACAGCGGCAGGACGCTGGGCTTGGCGCCGATCGGGCCGGACTCGTAGATCAGCACGACGTCCGGCGAGGACGTCAGGCGCGCCAGGTTGGCGGCCTTCGACGGCAGGCCGATGCCGACGAAGCACACCGCGCCGTTGTGCAGGCGGCGGGCGGCGGCCACGGTCATCATCTCGTTGGTGCTGTAGCTGCTCATCGCTTGCCCTCCGCGAGCTTGGCCTGGAAGGCACCGAAGTCCTCGGTGCCGCGGATGTAGTCGTCGATCCACGCGGTGAAGGCGTCGCGGTCGCGGGCGATCGGGTCCCAGTCCTGGTAGAAGCGATTGTCGCGTTCGTAGTAGCCATGGGCGTAGGACGGATGCGCGCCGCCGGGTACCAGGCACACGGCGCTGAGCGCCCAGCTCGGCAGGACGCAGGCGTTCATCGGGGCGTCCAGCTCGTCGACGATTTCCTCGACGGTGACGATGCAGCGCCGCGCCGCCAGGGCCGCTTCCTTCTGCACGCCGAGGATGCCCCAGAGCAGCACGTTGCCCTTGCGGTCGGCCTTCTGCGCGTGGATCACGCTGACGTCCGGGCGCACCGAGGGCACCGCCGCCAGCACTTCGCCGGTGAACGGGCAGGTGACGCTGCGGATCAGCGGGTTGACCTTCGGCAGGTCGGAGCCGGCGTAGGCGCGCAGCACCGCGAAGGGCAGCCCGGAGGCGCCGGCGACATAGGCGTTGGCGAGGTCGGCGTGGCTGTGTTCCTCGATCTCCAGCGGTTGCGGCCAGCCCTTCTCCACCGCGTCGCGCAGGCGATGCAGCGAGCCGACGCCGGGGTTGCCGCCCCAGGAGAACACCAGCTTCCTCGCGCAGCCGGCGCCGATCAGCAGGTCGTAGACCAGGTCGGGGGTCATGCGGATCAGCGTCAGGTCCTTCTTGCCCTGGCGGATCAGCTCGTGGCCGGCGGCGGTCGGAATGAGGTGAGTGAAGCCTTCGAGGGCGACGCTGTCGCCATCGTGGACGAAGCGTTGCACCGCTTCGCGCAGGGAGAGGATTTCAGCCATCGGTCGGGTCTCGTCTTGTTGTGCGCTGCCTGGACGGCACGTGACGAAGACCTTACGCCGGGGTCCGAGGGCTCACAATCCGATAATCGATTAACAGTTCGATAATCGAACATAACGTTAGCAAGCAACCGACCCCTCGGCGCACCCCTCCGGGCTCCTGGCTGCCCGCTACGCTGCAATGGGCCTGTCCTGCGCCGGAGAGCCTCGGGCAGGCGACGAGGCCCACGCCTCATTCCTCGCTGTGGATCACCACCAGCAGCTCCGCCTGGGTCTCCCCCAGCGAGCGGATGCGGTGCGGCTTCTGCGCGTTGAAATGCAGGGCGTCGCCGCGCTCGAGGATGATCCGCTGGTTCATGAAGTCGACCTCCACCTGCCCTTCGTGGACGAAGATGAACTCCTCGCCCAGGTGTTCCTTGAACGTCGAGTGGCTGAAGTCGCGCGGAGGGTGGACGATGAACGGCAGCAGCGCGCGGGCGCCGATCTGTTGCGCCAGGGAGGCATAGGCCGGGCCGTCGTCGCCGCTGGAAAGCGACTTGCGCTGGTCGCGGCGGACGATGCTGTAGCCGTCGAGGCCGTCGTTTTCCTCGCAGAACAGCTCTTCCACCTGGACGTTCAGCGCTTTCGCCAGCTTCAGCGCGGCGGCGATGGACGGCGTGTTCAGGCCGCGCTCGACCTTGGACAGGTAGCTCTTGGTCAGGCCGGTCTTCTCGGCCAGGGTCTCCAGCGTCACCCCGAGTTTTTTTCTCAGCAATTTCAAGCGCATGGACATTGCGGACAGCCTTCTCCCGATGGCAGTAAAACTTTTTCTTGCTAATGACACTTTGTGTCATATAACTTGATCCCGTGTCATTTACAGCCGGGCCGTTGCGTGGCGCGCAACCCCCCGGCGTTTCCTCCGACCCGCTCCGTCAAAGGAACCTCGCATGGCTACGACACTGGAACTTCCCAAGGATCAACTGATCCAGCACGCGCTGAAGCAGATGAAATCCAGCCTCGGCGATAATACGTGGACTGACCGGCAAAAGCTGGCCCTGACCTGCCGGATTCTCTTCGAGGCCGGCCACGACTCGGGGCTCGCCGGGCAGATCACCTCGCGTGGCCCGGAGACGGGCACCTACTATACCCAGCAGCTGGGCCTGGGCTTCGACGAGATCAGCGCCGGCAACCTGCTGCTGGTGGACGAAGACCTCAACGTATTGCACGGCCACGGCATGGCCAACCCGGCCAACCGCTTCCACAGCTGGGTCTACCGCGCCCGCCCGGACGTCAACTGCATCATCCACACCCATCCGCTGCACATCGCCGCGCTGTCGACCCTGGAAGTGCCGCTACAGGTCTCGCACATGGACCTCTGCCCGCTGTACGACGACTGCGCCTTCCTCAAGGACTGGCCGGGCGTGCCGGTAGGCAACGAAGAAGGCGAGATCATCTCCGCCGCCCTCGGCGACAAGCGCGCCATCCTGCTCTCCCACCACGGCCTGCTGGCCACCGGCGCGAGCATCGAGGAAGCCTGCGTGATCGCGGTGCTGCTCGAACGCGCGGCAAAGATGCAACTGCTGGCGATGGCCGCCGGAGAGATCAAGCCGATCCCGCCGACCCTGGCGCGCGAGGCCCACGACTGGATCTCCACCCCGAAGCGCCACGGCGCCGCGTTCAACTACTACGCCCGGCGCTGCCTGCCGCGCAACAGCGACTGCCTGAGCTGAACGACCTTTCCCACCAGGTCCGACCTGGCATTTCCCACTCAATGTCACGGGTACAACCAATGTCCGCACCGATCCACGGCATCATCGGCTACACCATCACCCCCTTCGCCGCCGACGGCGCTCTCGACCTGCCGGCGCTCGGCCGCTCCATCGAGCGCCTGATCAATGGCGGCGTGCATGCCATCGCCCCGCTCGGCAGTACCGGCGAAGGCGCCTACCTGAGCGACCCGGAATGGGACGAGGTGGTCGACTTCACCCTGAAGACCGTCGCCCACCGCGTGCCGACCATCGTCAGCGTCTCCGACCTGACCACCGCCAAGACCGTGCGCCGCGCGCAGTTCGCCGAGTCCCTCGGCGCCGAGGCGGTGATGGTCCTGCCGATTTCCTACTGGAAGCTCAACGAGGCCGAGGTGTTCCAGCACTATCGCGCGGTGGGCGAGGCCATCGGCGTGCCGGTGATGCTCTACAACAACCCGGGCACCAGCGGCATCGACATGTCGGTGGAGCTGATCCTGCGCATCGTCCGCGAAGTGGACAACGTGACCATGGTCAAGGAGAGCACCGGCGACATCCAGCGCATGCACAAGCTGCGCCTGCTCGGCGAAGGCCGGGTGCCCTTCTACAACGGTTGCAACCCGCTGGCGCTGGAGGCCTTCGTGGCCGGCGCGAAAGGCTGGTGCACCGCCGCGCCGAACCTGATCCCGACGCTCAACGGCCAGCTCTACCAGGCGGTCCTGGATGGCGACCTGGAACGGGCCCGGGCGTTGTTCTACCGGCAGCTACCGCTGCTCGACTTCATTCTCCGCCGGGGCCTGCCGACCACCATCAAGGCCGGCCTGGCTCTCTCCGGCCTGGAGGTGGGGGCGCCGCGCCTTCCGGTGCAGGCGCTGGATACCGAGGGCTGTCGGTATCTGCAGGGGTTGTTGGAAGAGCTGCGCTGATCACCCCGTCAGCGCTTTGACCGACGGGCCCGGACGACTTGGGGCCCGTCGTTTTTTTGCGTCATCCCCACCCGGTTCAGCGCGCCGCCCAGGCGTTGAAGCGCTGTTCCAGTTCCTCGCCGTGATCCACCCAGAACCCGGCGTCCACCGCCCGCGCGCCTTCGAGGTTGGCCGGCGCGGTCGGCAGCGCTTCCTGCACCGTCTCCGGCAGCAACGCCAGGGTGCCCTTGTGTACCGGCCCGTAGGGGATCTGCTCGGAGAACACCTTCTGCGTCTGCGGCTGGCTGGCGAAGGCGATGAATTTCTCGGCCAGCGCCTTGTTCGGCGTGCCCTTCACCACTGCCCAGTACTCCGGGTCGTAAAGGCTGCCCGGCCAGACGATGGCCAGTTTCACCCCCTCCTTCTGCGCAGCGGCGATGCGCCCGTTGTAGGCCGCGCTCATCACCACGTCGCCGGCCGCCAGCCATTGCGGCGGCTGGGCGCCGGCCTCCCACCACTGGATGTTCGGCTTGAGCTGGTCGAGCTTGGCGAAGGCGCGGCTGACCCCCTCCGGGGTGGCGAGTACCTTGTAGAGGTCCTCCGCCTTCACCCCGTCGGCCAGCAGCGCCACTTCCAGGGTGTACTTGGCGCCCTTGCGCAGGCCACGCTTGCCGGGGAACTCGCGGACGTTCCAGAAATCTGCCCAGGACTGCGGCGCGCGGGCCAGCTTCGTCGAGTCGTAGGCCAGCACCATCGACCAGACGTAGGTGGCCACCCCGCACTCGCTGAAAGTGCCGGGGACGAACTGCGCGGGATCGCCGAAGCGCGCCGGGTCGAGGCGTTCGAAAAGCCCCTCGTCGCAGCCGCGGAGCAGTTCGGGACTCTCCACCTCGACCACGTCCCAGCTGACCTTGCCGACGTCGACCATGGCCTTCACCTTGGCCATCTCGCCGTTGTATTCGCCGGCCACCACCCGCCCGCCGCCGCTTCGCTCGAAGGGTTTGAAATAGGCCTGCTCCTGGGCGGCCTTGGTCGCGCCGCCGAAGGAGATCACCGTCAGGCTCTGGCCCTGCGCCTGGACCGTCGCGGCGAACGCCAGGCCGAACAGGGACAACCGGGAAAACACGTGTGCGCACTGGTGCAAGGACTTGTACATGGAACACTCCCACAGCCGATTGGCATTGTTGTGATGTTGCTGAGGCAGTTGCCGGCCAGAGGCCGAAACGGTTCCGCGCGCGGGCGCCAGGCGCCGCGTCGTCGTTATGGGGGGACGCTCCGTGTCGCAGGCGACCCGGCCGAGGCCGGGCCGCCGGGGCGCGTCAAAGCACGCCGATCTCGCGCGCGGTGCGATCCACCGCGATACGGGTCTTGTCGATCAGTTCGTCGATCTCGGCACGCCCGGCCACCAGCGCCGGGGCCATGATCATGCGGCCGAGGGTGGAGCGGATGATCACGCCCTCCTCGAAGCCGATGGTGCGGCAGCGCCAGGCCAGCTCGTTCTCGTTGGCGAAGCGCCTGCGGGTCGCCTTGTCCTCGGCGAACTGCAGCGCGGCGACGAAGCCGGCGCCCTGGACCTCGCCGACCAGCGGATGCGCGCCGAACACCTCGCGCAGGCAGCCCTGCAGGTAGGGCCCGGTCTCGTCCCGGACCCGCGTGACCACGCCCTCGTCGCGCAGCGCCTTGAGGTTGGCGATGGCCACCGCGGCCGCCACCGGGTGGCCGGAGTAGGTCAGGCCATGGGCGAACACCCCGCCCTGCTCCACCAGCACCTCGGCGATGCGCTTGCCGAGCACCAGGCCGCCCATGGGGATGTAACCGGAGGTCAGGCCCTTGGCGATGGACAGGGTATCCGGCTGGAAGCCGAAGTGTTCGTGGGCGAACCATTCGCCGGTGCGGCCGAAGCCGCCGATCACCTCGTCGGCGCACAGCAGCACGTCGTACTGCCGGCAGATGCGCTGGATCTCCGGCCAGTAGCTCTCCGGCGGGAAGATCATGCCGCCGGCGCCCTGGAAGGGTTCGGCGACGAAGGCGGCGACGTTCTCCGCGCCCAGTTCGAGGATCTTCTCCTCCAGTTGCAGCGCCGCGCGGCGGCCGAACTCGGCCGGGCTCAGCTCGCCGCCGTTGGCGTACCAGTAGGGTTCGTCGACATGGGCGAAATCCGGCAGCATGCCACCCATCTCGTGCATGAACTTCATCCCGCCGAGCGCGGTGCTGCCCAGGGTCGAGCCGTGGTAGCCGTTCCAGCGGCCGATCATGATCTTCTTCTGCGGCTTGCCGAGGATCTGCCAGTAGCGCCGCACGGTACGGATCAGCACCTCGTTGGCCTCGGAGCCGGAGTTGGTGTAGATCGCGTGGCTGTAGTGGTCCGGCAGCAGGCTGAAGAGCAGCTCGGAAAGCTCCACCACCGCCGGGTGGGTGGTGTGGAAGAACATGTTGTAGTAGGGCAATTGTTCCAGCTGGCGGCTGGCGGCGGCGGCGAGGTCCTGGCGGCCGTAGCCGAGGTTGGTGCACCAGAGGCCGGACATGCCGTCCAGGTAGCGCTTGCCATCGTTGTCCCAGAGCTGCAGGCCGTCGCCGCGGACCATCACCCGCGGGCCTTCGCGGTTCAGCGCCTTCTGGTCGAGGAAGGCGTGGATGTGGTGCGCGGCGTCCAGTTGCTGGTAGTCGCGGGTGTCGCGCTGCGGGTTGAGCTGAGCGGTCATCGTCTGTGTTCTCCTTGTTCCCTTGGCGCGTCAGGCCGAAGGGGATTGCAGGGGATCGAGGGCGACGGACTTGCCCTGGGCAGTCTCACCGGCCGTCTCGAGCGGTTCGGGTACGAAGAGGGGCTTGCGCATCACGCCCTTGATCCACACCACCGCCACCAGCGAGACCACGCCCAGCACCACGCCGGCGCTGGCGAAGATCCGTCCGGTCATTTCCGGGGTCGGCGAGACGTGGACCACCGCGTAGATCATCCCGGCGATGCCGAACAACTGCGGCAGCGGGTAGAACGGCGTGCGGAACGGACGGGCGATGTGCGGGTAGCGCCGGCGCAGGGCCAGCACGTCGACGTGGGCGATGATGTAGGCCAGCAGCCAGGCCAGCGCGGCGGCGAGCAGCAGCAGGTTGATCGAGTCCGGGTCCTGGCCGAGGATCAGGATCGGCAGGCCGGTGATCGCGGCGACGAACAGCACCGCCACCCAGGGCGTGCGCGCCCGCCGGCTGAGCTGCCTGAACTGCGGGAAGGCCTGGCCGTTCTGCGCCATCCCGTAGAGCATCCGCGGGATCGCCGCCAGCGACGAGTTCAGGGTACTGCAAGTGGCGGTGATCGCGGCGATCACCAGGAACAGCTGGCCGTACTCGCCGAACACGCGGTTGGCGAAGAGGAAGTGCGGCAGCGGGTCGCCGGCCAGTTCCGCCTGCGGGATGCACAGCAGCGCGCCGAAGCAGTAGAGGGCGATGGTCAGGAAGATGATGCTCAGGCCGAGGATCATCGAGCGCGGGATGTTGCGCTCCGGGCGCCGCGTCTCCTCCACCAGCGGGCAGACGAACTCGGCGCCGACGAAGCCCCACACGGCCATCGCGGTGAGCGCCAGGGCGCTGACCCCGAGCGGGTTCCAGCCGCTCGCCAGGGCGGTCTGCGCGGAGGCGTGGTCGCTGCTCACCGCACCCAGGCCGAGCACCAGCAGGACGATCATCATCAGCAGCGCCAGGGCGCTCTGCAGGCGCGCGAAGATGTCGATGCCGAGCAGGTTGAGCAGGGTGAACAGGCCGAGCACGCCGTAGGCCACCAGCATCGGCGGCAACGCGCCGGGGTAGACCTTGCCGATGATCAGGTCGAGCAGCAGCAGTTCCGCCGAGAGGGCGAACATCGCCACCACCACGTAACCGGAAAAGGTCGCCAGGATCGCCGGGAAATGCCCGATGGCCACCTCGGTGTAGCTGCTCAGGCCACCGGCGCGGGGAATCATCAGGGCCAGTTCGGAAAAGGAAAAGGCGTAGCTCAGCGCCAGCAGGTAGGCCACTCCCAGCGGCACGATGAAGCCCGGCCCGGCCGTCCCGGCGCCTTGCAGCATCAGCACCATCACGCCCTGGGAAACCACCAGGCCGATGGCCACCGCCAGCAGCGGCCCCAGCCCGAGCACGCGGCGCAGGGCCGGTTCACGCACGTTCGGCGTGTCGTTCATTCGATCGTCCTCTTGTTGTCGTTATCGGCATCGAGTCGTGTCGTGTCCGTCGCGTCTTCAGCGCAACTGGAACCAGGTCGTCTTCAACTGGGTGTACTTGTCGAAGGAATGCAGCGACAGGTCGCGACCGAAGCCGGACTGCTTGCCGCCACCGAAAGGCACCGCGACGTCCAGCGCGTCCACGGTATTCACCGACACCGTTCCGGCATTCAAGCGCCGCGCCACCCGGTGCGCACGGTGCAGGTCGTCGCTCCACAGCGAGGCGGCGAGGCCGTAGCGGCTGTCGTTGGCCAGGCGTATGGCCTCGTCCTCGGAATCGAAGGCGCTGATCGCCAGCACCGGACCGAAGATTTCCTCGCGGGCCAGCTGCATGTCCGGGCGTACGCCGCCGAACAGGGTCGGTTCGATGAAGTTGTCCGAACCGTTGATCGTCAACCGGCGGCCACCGCCGAGCAGGGTCGCGCCCTCGCCTTGCGCCCGCTCGATGGCGGCGAGGATCCCGGCGGTCTGCCGGCGGTCGACGATGGCGCCGGCGCGGCTGGCCGGGTCCAGCGGATCGCCCGGCTGCCAGTCGCGGGCCTTGGCCAGCAGGCGCTCGACGAACTCGTCGTGGATCGAACGCTCCACCAGCAACCGCGAGTTCGCCGAACAGACCTCGCCCTGGTTGAAGAAGATGCCGAAGGCGGCCTTCTCCGCCGCCAGGTCGAGATCGCGGCAATCGGCGAACACCAGGTTCGGACTCTTGCCGCCGCACTCCAGCCAGACCTGCTTGAGGTTGGATTGCGCGGAATACTGCATGAAGTACTTGCCGACCTCGGTGGAGCCGGTGAACACCAGAGCGTCCACCTCCGGGTGCAGGCCGAGGGCCTTGCCGGCCTGCTCGCCGAGGCCCGGCACCACGTTCAGCACGCCTTCCGGCACCCCCGCCTCCAGGGCCAGCTCGGCCAGGCGCAGGGCGGAGAACGGCGACTGCTCGGCCGGCTTGAGCACCACCGAGTTGCCGGCGGCCAGGGCCGGGGCGAGCTTCCAGGCGGCCATGTCGAGCGGGAAGTTCCACGGCACCACCGCGCCGATCACCCCCAGCGGCACGCGGGTAATGGTGGCCAGGGCCTCCCGGGCGGTCGGCGCGACCTGGTCGTAGAGCTTGTCGAGGCTTTCCGCATACCAGGCGAAGACGTGTGCGGCGCCTGGCACATCGATGTTCCAGGCGTCCATCACCGGCTTGCCCATGTTCAGCGAATCGAGCAGCGCCAGCTCTTCGCGATGGGCCAGCATCAGCTCGGCCAGGCGCAGCAGCACGCGCTTGCGCTCGACCGGGGCGAGACGCGCCCATGGGCCTTCGTCGAAGGCGCGGCGGGCGGCGGCCACTGCCGCATCGACGTCGGTCGCGTCGCAGGCCGCGACCCGCGCCAGCAGGCGATTGCTCGCCGGATCGATGGCGTCGAAGGTAGCGCCGCTGGCGGCCGGACGCTGGCGGCCGCCGATCACGGCCTGGTCGATGAAGCGCTGTGTCGCGGCGCGCCGTTGCCAATCGCTGAGTTCGAACACCCCACCTTCTCCTTGTCATCTCGCCGGTCTGCGCCGGTCGTTGTTGTGCACGCATGGCCCGGACCGCCGGGTGGCGGACCGCTGTCCATGGGGTCGATGGGGAAGGATGGTCGCGCAAGCCGCTGCGAAGGAAAATTATTAAAAATGTCCTCGGGACATAAGAAAAAGCTGGCCAGGCGTGCCCCGGCAAAGTGCGTCGTGCTGGGTTATCGTGCAGGCGGGCAATCGTCTTCGCGGCCAGCACCGCGACGCTCGGCAGCGGCCTGCAACTTGCTTGCAGCGCGGCGAACACAACAATCGAGGCGCGCACGCCCGGCCCGGGGAGGATGATGCGCCGATGAGGTCTTGCAGTGGCGTCCTATACCTTGCGGCAACTCAAGTATTTCGTGACCACCGTGGAATGCGGCAGCGTGGCCGAGGCCTCGCGCAAGCTGTACATCGCCCAGCCGTCGATCTCCACGGCGGTGAAGGGGCTGGAGGAAAGCTTCGGCGTGCAGCTGTTCATCCGCCACCACGCCCAGGGCGTGTCGCTGACCCCCGCCGGCGCGCGCTTCTACCGCAAGGCCCAGGAACTGCTGCGGATGGCCCACGAGTTCGAGCAGAACGCCCTGGCCGACAACGACGTGATCGCCGGGCAGATCGACATCGGCTGCTTCGAGACGGTCGCCCCGCTCTACCTGCCGGGCCTGATCGCCGGCTTTCGCCAGGCCTATCCGGGGGTGGAGATCCGCATCCGCGACGGCGAGCAGCAGGAGCTGGTGCAGGGCCTCACTTCGGGGCGCTTCGACCTGGCCTTTCTCTACGAGCACGACCTCGACTCGACCATCGAGACCGAGCCGCTGATGCCGCCGCAACGACCCCACGCGCTGCTCCCCGAAGGCCACCGCTTCGCCGGCCAGGCGCAGGTATCGCTGCGCGACCTGTGCCTGGAGCCGATGATCCTGCTCGACGTGCAGCCCAGCCGCACCTACTTCGTCAGTCTGTTCGAGGAGCTCGGCCTGACCCCGAACATCGCCTTCAGCTCGCCGTCGATCGAGATGGTCCGCGGCATGGTCGGCCAGGGCTTCGGCTTCTCCCTGCTGGTCACCCGCCCGCATTCGGAATGCACCTACGACGGCAAGAAGGTAGTCATGGTCGACCTCGCCGAACCGGTGTCCACCTCCGGGCTCGCCGCCGCCTGGCTGAAACGCGCGCAACTGACCAAGCCGGCACGATTGTTCGTCGACTACTGCCGGGAGCAGCTGGGCAAGCTCGCCGTGCGCCGGTACTGACCCTCAGCTTTCCGACATTCCAAGAGGAATTTTCTTCCTGACAAAGACGAATCCGATGACTGTGGCAAAAAGCCTCCGTTGCTAGGGTGGCCGACGCTCCGGACCACCCCGGTTCGGCAGTCCGGCAGCGCCCAGGGATCGATGGATATTCGGGCCTGCCGCCTCATCGATGAATCATCATGGAGAGTCAGATGAAGAAGTACCTGTTGCCCGCCTTCCTGTTCGCCGCCGCCTCGCTCACCGGCTGCACCAGCTACAACATCAGCCAGCCGTCCGCACCGGTGGACGGCCTGGTGAAGACCGACCTGAAGGCCGACGTGGCCGTCGGCGCCCCGATCAGCGGCCAGTCCTCGGTCAACATCCTGTTCGGTTTCATCAAGTTCGGCGGCGACAGCCAGTTCGCCGACGGCGTGACCTACGGTGGCGGCGAATCGGGCCTCGGCCTGGGCTTCGACCCGATCTCCTCGGCCAAGGCCGCCGCCGCCTTCAAGGCGGTGAAGAGCGCCGATGCCGACCTGATCGTGGCACCGCGCTACGAGGTCTCGGTGAACGACTACTTCGTGTTCAAGAAGGTCGACGTCAAGGTCACCGGCAGCAAGGGCACCATCCAGTCGATCCGCTGACACCCCTTCCGCCTGGCGGGCCTCCGCCCGCCAGCATCCGTTTCATCCCGTTAGTGCAAGTCCGCCCATCCGTGGCGTTTTCCGGCCGTCATGCTCCGCCACGCTCTAGGACATGACGGTCCTTTTTACCGCTCCCGCACCGCCTCAGGCACAATCCCCCGACGCCACCGGCCAGGGGAACGCGGATGCTGATCGACGAAGAAATCACCCTCAAGAAGCTGGAGACCTTCCTCGCCTTCATGCGCACCGGCAACCTGGCGCGCGCGGCGGCGGAACTGGGCACCAGCAACGTCAGCGTGCACCGTGCCATCCACTCGCTGGAAAGCGCCCTGCGCTGCCCGCTGTTCAAGCACGAGGGGCGCAACCTGACTCCGCTGGAAAGCGCCTACGTGCTCGAGGAACGCGCGCAGAAGCTGGTCCAGGAAGTGCTCGACACGGTGCGTCTGACCCGCGAGGCGGCCGGCTTCTCCGCCGAGCGCTTCAAGCTCGGCGCGCTCTATTCGCTGACGGTGAAGACCGTGCCGCAGTTGATCATGGGCCTCAAGCTGCGGCGCAGCGCACTGAACATCGACCTGATCCTCGGCTCCAACGTCGACCTGTTCTACCAACTGAAGAACATGGAACTGGACGCGATCCTGGTATCGCTCAACGACAGCGTCAGCGACCCCGACTGCGAATGCCTGCCGCTGTTCTCCGATGACATCTACCTCGCCGTGCCCGTCGACTCACCCTACGCCGGGCTCGCCGAGATCGACCTCAGCACCCTGCGCGACGCGCCCTTCGTCACCCTCACCCAGGGCTTCGCCACCCACCAGGACGGCACCCGGGTGTTCCGCCAGGCCGGCTTCGAACCGCAGATCGCGATGCAGGTGAACGATATCTTCACCCTGCTCAGCATGGTCAGCTCCGGGGTCGGCTACGCGCTGCTGCCCAAGCGCATCGAGGCGGTCTACGAGAACCGTGTGCGGCTGATCCCGCTGCAGCCGCGCTATCGCCTGCAACAGCACATCGGCGTGGTGTTCCTCAAGGCCAAGGAGCGCGACCCGAACCTGCTGGCGCTGCTCGCGGAATGCCGGATGCATAGCCTGCGGCTGGAACAGGAGGCGACGGGCTGAGGAGACGCAACGCAGCCGCCGACGATGCACCGCGGGGCGAATGGAGGTCCATGCCAGACCGTCTTGGCGCTGGCCGTTGCCCTCTCCCCGAAGGGAGAGGGCGAGGGTCCTCATCCCACCAGTCCGCGCACGCTGAAATACAGCAGCGACGGCCCCAGCAGGCAGCCGATGGCGGTATAGAACGCCGCCGTCAGGCAGCCGTAGGGCACCAGCTTCGGATCGGTGGCGGCGAGGCCGCCGGCGACGCCGCTGGAAGTACCCATGAGACCGCCGAAGATCACCGCCGTGCGCGGGTTGTTCAGGCCGATATAGGGGGCGATGAAGGGAGTCAGGACCATCACCAGGATCGCCTTCACCAGCCCGGCGGCGATGCTCAGGGCCATCACCTCGGAGCTGGCGCCCAGCGCCGCGCCGGTCACCGGACCGACGATGTAGGTGACCGCGCCAGCGCCGATGGTGGTCAGGCTGACCGCATCGGTGTAGCCGAAAGCCATGGCTACGCCGACCCCGGCGACGAACGACGAGCCGACCCCGAGGAACAGCGAGGCCACCCCGGAAACCCCGGCCCGGCGCAGCTCCTCGACATTCACGCCGAAGGCCGTGGCGACGATGGCGAAGTCGCGCAGCATGGCGCCGCCCAGCAGGCCGATGCCGGACATCAGCGGCACGTCCACCAGTCCTTTCTGGCCTCCCGTGGCGAGGCCGCCAACGTAGGACAGCAGCAGGCCGAGGAAGATCGCGATGGCCGAGCCGTGCAGGCGCCCCCGGGTGAGCCGCGCCGACAACCAGTAGGACAACGCCATGGTCACGCCGATGATGGCGAAGCCGCTGATCAGGCCGTAGCCGTTGATGACTTTGTTCAGGGACTCGATCATGGCGCTCACCCCTGCGCACTGGTGTGCGGCTTCAGGGGAGGGACGCCTTCAGGCTTTCCCCGGCCGACGCGATCGAGCAGTGGCACCAGGGCAAAGGCCACGGCCACCGCGGCGACCCCGGCGAGAATCGCCGCCGGCCCGCCACTCAGCGCACCGATCACGTTCTGCTGGGCGGCCATGGCGACCACGATGGGAATGTAGATGGCGCTCCAGAACTCCACGCCCTGCTCGGTCTTCGCCGACAGCAGGCCGCGCTTGCCCAGGTAGCTGCCGACGAAGATCAGCAGGAGCATGGCGATGCCGACGCCACCGACGTTCGCCGGCACGCCGAGCAGCACGCCAAGGACCTCGCCGATGAACAGCCCGGCGAGGGTACACAGGGACAGCAGTGCGACACCGTAGATAATCATTGTTGTTGTCCTCCGGTTGCGTATCGATATTGTTGTTTTTCTGCCTCGCACGAGCCTATCGGGTTCGCCTCTCCTCCTCGCGCAACAGCGCGTCCAGGGTATCCGGGTGGGTGCCCTCGAAGGCCGGCGCGGCGCAACCGAACAGCGGCCGCGCCAGCCCGCTAAGGACCCGTCCCGGCGGCAGTTCCAGGTGCAGGCGGGCGCCGCGTTCGTAGGCGCTGCGCAGCGTCGCCAGCCACTCGACGCGACGCGCCATGTTGCCGGCAAGGTCATCGGCCAGCGCAGCCGGATCGCCGACCAGGCGCGCCCGGCTGCCGCTCAGGTAGGGTACGCGCGGGCGGCGCAGGCGGATGCCGGCGAAAGCTTCGGCCAGGCGCGCGGCCGGTTCGTCGAGCAGCGGGCAGTGCGACGGCACGCTTACCGCCAGGCGCTTCGCCGCGCTGGCGCCGGCGTCGCGGGCGCGTTCGGCGAGGGCGGCCAGCGCCGCGTCGCTGCCGGCCACCACCAGTTGCCGCTCGCCGTTGACGTTGGCCAGGTAGAGCGACGGATGTGCGCGGCGCACGGCCTGGACCAGCGCTTCCAGTTGCGCCTGGTCGAGGCCGAGGATGGCGCTCATCCCGTAGCCCTGCGGCCAGGCCGCCTGCATCAGCTCGCCGCGCAGGGCGACCAGCCGCAGCGCGTCGTCGAAATCCAGCGCACCGGCCGCCACTGCCGCCGCATAGGCGCCGATGGACAGGCCGGCGACCAGGCCCGGTCGATGGCCACGCTGTTCCAGCAGGCGGCTGGCGGCGACCCCGGCGATCAGCAGGCACAGCTGCACCGCGCGGGTGCCGCGCAGGGCCTCGGCGCTGTCCAGTTCGGCGGGCGCCTGGCCGAGGCAATCCGCCGCCTGCGCCAGGCAGTCGCGCACGACCGGTTCGTCGGGCAGCGCCGCAAGCATGCCGGGACGCTGCGCGCCCTGACCGGGATAGGCGAACAGCGTGCTCATGCCCCGATCTCCGCGACTCGCCAGGGATCTTCCAGCAACACTGGCGCCTCGACGCCTTTCGCCAGCACCCGGGGCCGTCCCTCGGCCCATTCGCGCAGGGCCACGCCGCCCGCCGGAGTCTGCAATTGCAGGTCGATCCGGCAGGGACAATGCTCGAAGCATCGCAGCAGGCGCAGCGCGTCATCGCGCGGGAACGGGCGCGGGGTGCGCAGCAGCAGGTCGAGGTCGCTGTCCGGATGCAGCACGGCGACCCCGCTGGCCAGCTCGAAACCGGCGCCGCCGATCACGCCCCAGGCCAGCCCCAGCGCGTTCAGCGGCGCGCGCAACTGGCGCAGGGCGCGCCAGGCCGGCAGGTCGCGCGACAACGGCGGTTCGCGCTGGCACAGCGCTTCCGGACGCAGGCGCCGGGTGATCGCCGCCAACGGCATCCAGCCGGCCCAGCGCTGCTCCCGCGCCGGGCCGCGCACGCCGATGGCCACCGTCGCCGGATCTCCCGGCGCGCGCCGCACCACCACCGGCCAGCCGGCCGCCAGGACCTCGCGGGCCCAGGGCGGTGCGTCGTCGGCCAGGTGCTCCGGGGCCATGCCCAGCAGCAGGTCGTGGGGCTCCGGCGCAGACGCCTCGCGCATAGGGACAGGAGCGAGCCGTCGCCGGCTGGAGCCCCGCTGTGAGCTGTTCGCGATGACCACGGCTCGCTCCTGAACTCACCACTGCTCGCGCAGCAACCGGCGCACCCGCGCCGACGCCTCGCGATTGGCCGCGCCGAGGCGGCCATCCAGGTCGCGCGGGCCGGCGAGGATGTCGAGCAGCGCCGCGCCCAGGCATTCGCGTACCCGCGCCAGATCGTTCGCCGTAGGCGCTTCGATGGCCTCTACCTCCAGGGTCTTCCAGAGCAGCCCGAGCGAGGCGTAGCTGTCGATGTCGTAGGCCATCGGCGGCACCTGCGCCGCCAGCGCCTCCAGTTCCTCGACGCTGCGCAGGGTGATCCGCGCGGCGGCGGCCTTGCCCATGGCGTGGACCATCACCCCCGGATCGCGCAGTGCGATCAGGCGATTGGCCTGGTAGCCATGGGCGAGGAACGCGCCGGACATCGCCTTGCCCACCAGCAGGCCGATCAGCGGATGCCCGGCGAGCCGGGCGCGGGCGTAGGCGTCCACCGCCCCGGCCAGCGCCTGGTGGATACCCAGGGCCTCCTCGCGGCGGCCGTAGGCCTGGCTCGGCACGTCGACGATGGCCAGCAGCGCGCGCTTGCGCGGCGCCTCGCGGTCGGCCTCCAGCGCCTGGTCGACGGCGGCGGCCAGGCCCCAGCCCTCGAGCAGCCCGACCTCGCCCTGGCGCGCGCGCGGGAAGGGGTTGCCGGCGTCCGGCACGACTGCCAGGATCCTCACCGGGTAGCCGTCCAGCTCGAGGTCGGCGACGCGCAGCGAGGCGGGATCGCCGGCGCGCGGCGGGAGGTTTCCGGCCAGCGCCTGGAACCAGGCCTGACCACGGGATGCGGAAGGCTGGCTCATGCGACGTCTCCTTGGCTCAGTCCACGGTAGAGCCGGCGCACATCGGCGGCGTCCGGCTGTCCGGCGGTGTCGAGGTCGTCCAGCCGCCGCAGGTAGTCCCCGGCGCGGCGGCAACGCGGCCGGGCCGGCAGGCCCTTGGCGAAGTGCGCGAGCACCGAGGCGCGTATCTCGTCGAGGTCGTCGGCCAGGTAGGCGTCGGCGAGACCGCTGGCGAAACGCTGCTCGCCGCCGGTCAGGCTCCAGATGAACGGGCGGTCGCGCGAGTCGTACTCGCCGATGCCGGCCTCCTGTTCGATCACCTGCGGACCGTTCAGCCCCAGGCGCGCCTCGCGGGTCACCAGCACATGGCTGCACAGCCCGGCGGCGATGGACATCCCGCCGAAGCAGCCGACCGGCCCGGCGATCACCGCCACCACCGGCTGGTAGCGCTGCAGGTCGACGATGGCCGCCTGGATCTCGGCGATCGCCGCCAGGCCGAGATTGGCTTCCTGCAGGCGCACGCCACCGGTTTCCAGCAACAACAGGGCGCGAGTCGGCACGCCGTTGCGGTTGTCCTCGGCGGCCAGTTCCAGCGCGCCGGCGATCTTCGCCCCGCTGACCTCGCCAAGGCTGCCGCCCTGGAAGGCGCCCTCGATGGCGGCCAGCACCGCCGGCTGGCCGTCGAGCAGGCCGCGGGCGATCACCACGCCGTCGTCGGCCTGGGGCACGATGCCCTGGCGTTCCAGCCAGGGCGATTGCACACCGGCGAAGGGATCGAGCAACTCGCGGAAGCTGCCCGCGTCGAGCAGGGCGCGGGCGCGCTGGCGGGCGCCCAGCTCGGTGAAGCTGCGCAGCGCCAGCAGGCGGGCGACGTCAGTCATGGCCGGCCTCCTCCAGCGCCTGCTCCAGGCGCAGACGGACCACCCCGGGGGTGGCACCGAAATCGTGGATGCGGATCGCCGCGGCCGGCGCCGTGGCCGCCGCGAAGACCCGCGCGAAGAGTTGCTGCCAGCGCGGACCGCTGCCGTTCACCGAGGTCACCACCTCGATGCTCAGCGCACCGCCGGCGGCCGGTTCGAGCAGCACTTCCAGGTCGCCGGAACCGACGCAGCCGGCCAGGGCGCGGCCACGCGCCGGAGCGCCGGCGGGAAATTCGAAGGTCAGGGTTTCCATCTCAGAGACTCCCAGCCCACCCGCCGAGCGCGGCGGGCAGGCGATCGAGGAAAAGACAGGCGGCGAGCAGGTCGGCGGCGCCGCCGGGCGAGGCGTTCAAGGCCAGCAGGCGGCGGTCCAGCTCGCGCAGGCGGCGACGCCCGGCGAGGCTGGCGCTGCCGCCGGCGGCGAGCACCGCGCGGGCGCCCTCCTGCATCGCGGCGAGGCCGACGCGGCCGGCGCGGTGCAGCACGCAGGTGTCGTCGAGCACGCTCATGATCGCCAGCAGCGCATCGAGCCTGGCGTTCTGCTCGCCAGCACCGCCCTCGCGGCTGCGCCATAGCTGCGGCAGACCGTGGCGCACCGCGCGGGGGAAACCGAGGCGGGCTTCCTCGCGGGCGCCGCCGACGCCGTAGCGCCGGCGGACGCGCTCGCCGTGACTGTCGCCGCCGGCGGCCGCCGGGTCGTCGAGCAGGGCGATGCGTCCTGCGCGCGCGGCCACTTCGCCGGCCTGCGTGCGGCGCGGTGCGAGGGCGGCGGCGGCGACCAGCAGGCCGAGCGCCCAGATCGCTCCGCGATGGCTGTTCACGCCTTCGGTGGTACGCAACATCGCCACCTCGCCCTCGCGCCCCAGTTGGCCAAGGACGCCGCGCAGGTGCGCATCGATGCGCGCATGCCGCTGGGCAGCATCGGCCATTTCCTTGAAGCACGGCCACAGGCTCAGCGCCGAGGCCTGCATCAGGCCCAGGTGCAGGTCGGCATGCGCGCCACTGCCGCGACGGTCCACCAGGGCCGGCTTGGGCGACAATTCGGCTTCGTCGATGAGGGCGTCCACCGCCAGGTCGGCCAGGCATTCGCCGAGGTCGGCGCGCGGCGTCGCCGCGAGGTTCGCGATGGCGTTCATCACCAGCTCCTGAAACGCGCCGGCGGCTGGTACAGCCCGCCGGACCATTCGACCAGCTCGGCGATGCTCTTCGCCGCCAGCAGCTCGCGCGAGGCGTCGGTGCGACGGATGCCGAGGTCCTCGGGCAGCGCGATCAGCCCCTCGCGGCGCATGCGCTGGGTCTCGCGCGGGTCGTGGCGCAGGCCGATCGGGCTGATCCCGGCCACCGCCGCGATCATCGCCCGGCGCTCCTCCAGCGAGCGCGCCTTGTACAGGTAGGCGATGCCTTCCTCGGTGAGCACATGGGTGACGTCGTCGCCATAGATCATCACCGGCGCCAGCGGCATGCCGGTCTGGCGCGCCACCTCCACCGCGTCGAGCCGCTCGACGAAGGTCGGCTTGCCGCCGTCCTGGAAGGTCTCGACCATCTGCACCACCAGCTTCCTGCCGCGCTCAAGCAGCGCCTCGGGTTCAGGCCGCATGTCCAGCCAGGCTGGCGTCGAGTGGCGCCGCCCGCGCGGGTCGTGGCCCATGTTCGGCGCACCGCCGAAGCCGGCCAGGCGACCGCGGGTGACGGTGGAGGAATGGCCGTCGCCATCGACCTGCAGGGTCGCGCCGATGAACAGGTCGACGGCGTATTGCCCGGCCAACTGGCAGAACATCCGGTTGGAACGCAGCGAGCCGTCGCGGCCGGTGAAGAACACGTCGGGACGCTGGGCGATGTAGCCCTCCATCCCCAGTTCGGTGCCGAAGCAGTGCACGCTCTCGACCCAGCCGCTCTCGATGGCGGGGATCAGGGTCGGGTGCGGGTTGAGGGTCCAGTGCCGGCAGATCTTGCCCTTGAGACCGAGTGACTCGCCGTAGGTCGGCAGGATCAGCTCGATCGCCGCGGTGTTGAAGCCGATGCCGTGGTTCAGCGACTGCACGTTGTGCCGCTGGTAGATGCCGCGGATCGCCATCATCGCCATCAGTACGTGGACCGGCTTGATGTGGCGCGGGTCGCGGGTGAATAGCGGCTCGATGTAGAACGGCTGGTCGGCCTCGACCACGAAGTCCACCCAGGACGCCGGGATGTCCACTCGCGGCAGGTCGCGCGGGTCGTCGACGATACGGTTGACCTGGACGATGACGATGCCGTCGCTGAACGCGGTGGGCTCGACCAGCGCCGGGGTGTCCTCGGTGCTCGGCCCGGTATAGACATTGCCCTCGCGATCGGCCATGAAGCCGGCGACCAGCGCTACGTTGGGGATCAGGTCGACCAGCAGCCGCGCATACAGCTCGATGTAGGTGTGGATCGCGCCGATCTCCAGCAGGCCATCCTCGAGCAACTGGCCGATGCGCAGGCTCTGCGGGCCGGAGAAGGAGAAGTCGAGCTTGCGCGCGATGCCCAGCTCGAACAGGTCGAGGTGCTCCGGGCGGCCGACGCTGGGCATGATCATGTGCAGGTCGTGCAGCCTGCCGGGGTCGACCCGCGCCAGCGAGCGGGAGAGAAAGTCCGCCTGCTTCTGGTTGTTGCCTTCCAGCACTACCCGGTCGCCCGGCGCGATCAGCGCTTCCAGCGCGGCGACGATCCGATCGCGCGGCAGCACCACGCCGTCGGCCAGGCTGCGCGCGCGTTCCAGGCGCCGCTGCTTTTCCTGGCGGCGCCGCGACCACTGCGGCGGAGGGGAGAGGGTTGTCGTCATGTCGGCTCCGGGGTTCACGCTGTCGTGGGAGCCAACTTAGGCAGGCCGGCGATGGCCTTCAATCAAGCAGCCGGTGTGATCGTTACGCTGGGGTTAACGATGTAGCGCAAGCGCCGCCCTCAGCAGGTCACGGCGTCCGGGAAGGCCTCGCGCAGTGCCTCGCCGAGCCAGTCGATGAACCACTCGACGTCCGCCGACGGCACGCCCGGCGGGGTCAGCACCTGGTAGCTCTCCAGCGCCGCCTCGGCGGCCAGCGGGCGCACCAGCGCGCCGCTGCGCAGCTCCTGGCGGACCAGCACCTCGTTGGCCAGGGCGATGCCGAGGCCTTCCTCGGCGCGCGCCAGGGCGTGGTCGTTGCTCAGGTAGAGCACCGCCGGACTGACCCGAACGTCGACGCCGACGGCGGAGAACCAGAGATTCCACCATTCGCCGTCGTCGACATGGATCAGCTTGTGCTCCACCAGTCGCTCGACCGTCTCCAGCGGCCCGGCCGCGGCCAGGTAGGCCGGCGAGCAGACCGGGAAGACCTTGGGCCGGATCAGCAGTGCGCGCGGGTTCGCGTACTGGCCCGGCAGGCCATAGACGATGCCGAGGTCGGCGCTGCGCTCTTCCACGTGGTCGAAGGTGGGATTGGGTTCGAGGGCGATCTTCAGCCCCGGCCGCTGCGCGCAGAGGGTTTCCAGGCGCGGCGTCAGCCAGCGCCGGGCGAACGCCGGCACCGCCATGATCCGCAACCAGCGCGCGCCGCCGAGCTGGCCGCCGGCCTCGGCGATCTGCTGCAGCGCGGCGGACACCGCCGCGTAGTATTGCCGCCCCGCCGGGGTCAGCCGCACGCCGCGCGAGGTGCGCTCGAACAGGCGCGCACCGAGCCAGTCCTCGAGCAGCCGGACGTGCCGGCCGACCGCCGGCTGGGTCACGTGCAGGGCCTTCGACGCCGCCACGTAGCTGCCCAGGCGAGCGGCCGCCTCGAAGGCGCGCACCGCGTTGAGCGGCGGGAGACGGGGGATGGACATGGATGTCGAGGACCTCGCTCGGTGTTAGTTTTTTTAACACCTTATATAAGAAAATTGAGCTTTCGACAGCCGCCCCTTTTTCGCATCATCCGCCCCAGCAGCCGGTGGCGACAGCCGGCGCCGCTCTTCCGCCGCCTCGCGGAAGCCTACTTTCCAGCCCTGCCAGAACAACAACAACCATCGTCGCGCCGCGCTGCGGCACGCACGAAGGGGAATCGGAGGTAAGTCCATGAATGCCCTGCATTCGCTGCGCACCCATGCAGTGTCCATCCGCGCGGTACGCAAGGTCTACGGCGATCCCGGGAGCGGCCCGGTGGCGCTGAAGCGCATCGACCTGGATATCCGCGACAACGAATTCTTCACCCTCCTCGGCCCGTCCGGCTGCGGCAAGACCACCCTGCTGCGGATGATCGCCGGCTTCGAGTTTCCCACCGAGGGCGAGATCCTCCTCTACGGCGAGAACATCGCCGCGCGGCCGCCCTTCGAGCGCCCGGTGAACACCGTGTTCCAGCACTACGCGCTGTTCCCGCACATGAGCATCGCCGAGAACCTCGCCTTCGGCCTCGAATCGCGTCCGCCGGGACGCAGCCTGGACAAGGCGGGGATCGCCGAACGGGTCCGCGAGATGCTCGCCCTGGTCCAGATGGAGCGCTTCGCCGAGCGCCGCCCCGCCCAGCTCTCCGGCGGGCAGCAGCAACGCGTGGCGCTGGCCCGCGCCCTGGCGCCGCAGCCCCGGGTGCTGCTGCTCGACGAACCGCTCTCGGCCCTCGACCTCAAGCTGCGCCAGGCGATGCGCGAAGAGCTCAAGGCGATCCAGGCGAAGACCGGGATCACCTTCATCTTCGTCACCCACGACCAGGAGGAGGCGCTGACCATGTCCGACCGCATCGCCGTGCTCTCCGAAGGAGAGGTGCAGCAGGTCGGCCCGCCGGAGGAGATCTACGAGCGTCCCGGCAACCGCTTCGTCGCCGACTTCATCGGCGAGACCAACTTCATCGAGGCCGAACTGCTCCGTCGCGACGGCTCGCTGGCGCTGTACCGCGGCCCCGGCGGCGAGTCGTTCGAAGCCGCCGCGCGCGACGACCTGGCGCCGGGCGCGCGGGTCAGCCTGTCGATCCGCCCGGAACGCCTGGGCCTGCGGGACGCCGGCACGGGCGACGGCCTGCCCTGCACGGTGCAAAGCCAGGTCTACCTCGGCACCGACCTGCAGTACCGCGTGCGCCTGGCCGACGGCAGCCTGCTGACGGTGCGCGCGCCGAACGCCACCGGCCGGCGCTTCGCCGCCGGCGAGGCGGCGCGCCTGGCCGTGGCCAGGGACAGCGCCAGCGTCCTGCTGGATTGAGCCCCTCGGCAACGGACCACGACCATGCATCCGACCTCCTCCCCCGGCGCCGCCCTGCAGCGTCGCCAAGCTCTGCGCAGCTTCCTCGGCGTGACCCCGGCACTGGTCGCCATCGGCCTGTTCCTGGTACTGCCGATCCTCATCGTCGGCGCCTATTCGCTGATGGAGGCCAACCCCTACGGCGGGGTCAACCGGACCTTCAGTGGCGAGTCGTACGTCGCCCTGCTCTTCGAGCGGCAGATGGACGACAGCCTGGCCTTCGCCGACTCCTACCTGGTGATCGCCCTGCGCTCGCTCGGCATCGCCGCGCTGACCACCCTCGTCACCCTGCTGATCGGCTTCCCGGTGGCGGTCTGGCTGGTCATGCAGCCGCCACGCCGGCGCGGCCTGCTGATCTTCCTGATCACCGTGCCGTTCTGGGCCAACCTGCTGGTCCGCACCTACGCCTGGATCCTCCTGCTGCGCGGCAGCGGGGTGATCAACAACGGCCTGCTCGGCCTCGGCCTGATCGACCAACCGCTGCCGCTGCTCTACAGCGAAGGCGCGGTGCTGCTCGGCCTGGTCTACACCTACGCGCCCTTCGTGGTGCTGCCGATCTACGCGACCCTGGAGAAGATGGACATGCGCCTGCTCGAAGCCGCCCAGGACCTCTACGCCGGCCGCCTGCGCACGCTGCGCAAGGTGGTCCTGCCGCTCGCCCGGCCGGGCATCCTGGCCGGCGCCATGCTGACCTTCGTGCCCTGCCTGGGCGCGATGATCGCCCCCGAGCTGCTCGGCGGCGGAACCCGCATGATGCTCGGCAACCTGATCTTCCGGCAGTTCGCCGACGCCCGGAACTGGCCGCTCGGCGCCGCCCTGTCGCTGCTGCTGATGGCCGCGGTGATGCTGGTCCTGAGCCTCTACGCCTGGCGTGCCGGGCGTCTCGCGCGGGGGGCCGGCCGATGAACGCGCGCCTGTGGCGAGGCGGTCGTCGAAGCGTCCAGGACTTCCCCGGCTTCGGCGCCTTCAGCCTGCTGTTCTACCTGTACCTGTACGCGCCGATCCTGGTGCTGGTGGTGTATTCCTTCAACGCCAACCAGTCGGCCACCGTCTGGACCGGCTTCAGTCTCGACTGGTACCGCGCCGCCTTCGCCAACCAGGCGCTGCGCCAGGCCGCCGGCAACAGCCTGCTGATCGCCGTGTGCGCCAGCGCAGCGGCCACCGCGATCGCCACCCTGGCCGCCCTGGGCACCTCGCGCGGTGCGCGGTTCAAGGGCCTGCGCCTGTCGATGGGGACGATCATGCTGCCGCTGGTGCTGCCGGAGATCGTGGTCGGGGTCGCCACCCTGGCGCTGTTCTCCACCCTCGGCCTGTCGCTGGGCTACGGCAACCTGATCATCGCCCACACGGTGTTCTGCATCCCGTTCGCCTACCTGCCGGTGCGCGCCCGCCTCGACGACATGGACCTGTCCCTGGAGCAGGCCGCCGCCGACCTCTACGCCGGTCCCTGGCGGACCCTGCGCAAGGTGACCCTGCCGCTGCTGGCGCCGGGCATCTTCTCCGGCCTGATGCTCGCCTTCATCGTCTCGCTGGACAACTTCGTGATCTCGATGATGGTCGCGCAGGCCGGCACCACCACCCTGCCGATCTTCATCTTCGGCCTGCTGCGGATGGGCGTCACGCCCGACGTCAACGCCGTGTCGACGCTGATCCTCGGCGTCTCCGTGATCTTCGTCAGCCTGTCCTACCTGCTCGGCAAGCCGCGCGCCTGAGCCCCACGCCGGAGAACTCCCATGTACCAACGCATCGCACGCATCGGCCTCGGCCTCAGTATCGTCCTCGGCGGCAGCGCCCAGGCCGCCGGGCAACTCAACGTGGTCAGCTGGAGCGGCTATTTTTCGCCGCAGCTGCTGGAGAAATTCGAGAAGGAGAGCGGCATCCGCGTCACCGTGGACTCCTATGACTCCAACGAGACGCTGCTGGCCAAGCTCAAGCAGGGCGGCGCCGGCTACGACGTGGCGATCCCCTCGCAACAGTTCGTCCCGATCCTGGTCGAGGAGCGGTTGCTGGAGCGCTTCGACCCGGCCGCCGAACCCTACTACGCCAACCTGGTCGACAACCTGAAGAAACCCGCCTGGGACCCGGAGGGCGCCTACAGCGTGCCCTTCATCTGGGGCACCACCAGCGTGGTGCTGGACGGCGCGCGCTACGCCGGGCCGGCCGACAGCTACGCGGTGCTCTACCAGCCGCCGGAGGAACTGCGCGGGCGGATCAACATGTTCGACTCGGTGAGCGAGGTAGTGGACATGGCCAGCCTGTACCTGGGCATCCCGCTCTGCAGCGAGGACCCGAAGCAGATGCAGCGCGTCCTCGACCTGCTCAAGGCGCAGAAGCCCTTCGTCAAGACCTACAGCTCCAAGGCCGGCTCGATCCGCGAGAACCTCGCCGCGGGCGAGGTGGACATGTCGATGTTCTGGGGCGGCTCGTCGCTGCGCGCGCGCGAACTCAAGCCGAGCCTGAAGTACCTGTATCCGAAGGAAGGCGTGCTGGCCTGGGTCGACAACCTGGTGATCCCGCGCGGCAGCCGCAATCCGGACAACGCGCGACGCTTCATCGCCTTCCTCGCCCAGCCGGAGAACGCCGCGCTGACGCAGAACTTCCTCAAGCACCAGAGTCCGGTGAAGGGCGTCGAGCCCTACCTCGAACCCGGCCTCAAGGACGCCCCGGAGTTGCATGTCCCCGAAGGCACCCGCGTGGTGTTCAGCCAGACCTGCGGCGAGGCCGCGATCCGCCTGGCCGACCGCCTGTGGACCAACCTGATGCGCTGAGCGCACCACCGTTTCGCGCCCCGATCACGGGGCGCCCTTTCCCGACTGCCAGGGTTCCGACCGCCGATGAACCGCTATCCCCCGATCAACGAACTGGTGCTGCTCCAGGCCCACCAGCTCGCCGAACGCATCCGCCTGCGCCAGGTGTCCTGCCGCGAGGTGATGCAGGCCTACCTGGCGCACATCGAGCGCTTCAACCCACGGGTCAACGCCCTGGTCAGCCTGCTGCCGGCGGAACACCTGCTGGCCGAGGCCGCCGCCCGCGACGACGAACTCGCCCGTGGCCAGTACCGTGGCTGGATGCACGGCCTGCCGCATGCGATCAAGGACCTGTCGCTGACCCGCGGCATCCGCACCACCCTGGGCTCACCGCTGTACCGCGACTATGTTCCCGAGCGCGACGGAATCATGGTGGAGCGGATCAGGGCCGCCGGCGCGATCCTCATCGGCAAGACCAATACGCCGGAATTCGGCCTCGGCTCGCAGACCTACAACCCGCTGTTCGGCGCCACCGCCTGCGCCTACGACGAGCGCCTCAGCGCCGGCGGCAGCAGCGGCGGCGCGGCCGCCGCGCTGGCCTTGCACCTGGTGCCGGTGGCCGACGGCAGCGACATGATGGGCTCGCTGCGCAATCCGGCGGCGTTCAACAATGTCATCGGCTTCCGCCCTTCCCAGGGACGCGTGCCGTTCGACGACAGCGCCGACCTGTTCTTCGACCAGCTCGGCTATGAGGGCCCGATGGGGCGCAGCGTGCGCGATACCGCCCTGCTGCTCTCGGTGCAGGCCGGCGCCGACCGCCGCGCGCCGCTGTCCATCGCCGAACCCGGCGCGTCGTTCGCCGCACCGCTGGAGCGCGATTTCGCCGGCACCCGGCTGGGCTGGCTGGGCGACCTCGATGGCTACCTGCCGATGCAGGACGGCATCCTGCAACTCTGCCAGCGCGCGCTCGGTGACTTCCGCAGCCTCGGCTGCGAGGTCGAGGAGGCGGCCCTCGGCTTCGCTCCGGAACGCCTCTGGGAGTCCTGGCGCACCCTGCGTCACTGGCTGGTGGCCGGCTCGCTCGGGGCACTCCACGCCGATCCGGCGAAGCGCGCCCAGCTCAAGCCCGAAGCGCTCTGGGAAGTGGAGAACGGCCTGCGCCTGGGCGCCGACGCGGTGTACCGCGCCTCGGTCATCCGCAGCGACTGGTACCGCGCCATTGGCCGGCTGTTCGAACGCTATGACTACCTGCTGCTGCCCAGCGCCCAGGTGTTTCCCTTCGCCAAGGAGATTCCCTGGCCGCGCAGCATCGAAGGCGTGGCGATGGACACCTACCACCGCTGGATGGAAGTGGTAGTTCCCGGCAGCCTGTCCGGCTGCCCGGTGGCCAACGTGCAGGCCGGCTTCAACGCCGCCGGGCTGCCGATGGGCCTGCAAATCATCGGCCCGCACCAGGCCGACTTCGCCGTGCTGCAACTGGCCCATGCCTACGAGCAGGCCAGCCGCTGGTTCGAACGGCAGCCGTCGCCGCTGCTGGCGGGCTGAAGCGGGCTCAGGCGCGGCGACGGGCCTGGCTGTCGATCAGGTACTGCAGGCGGAACAGGTGGCGGTAGCCAGCTTCCCAGGCACCATGGCCGGACTTCACGTTGATATGCCCGGCCTCGGGCAGGATCACCGTCTCCGCGCCCCAGGCGCGGGCCAGGTGCATGGCGCGCTGCGGGCTGCAGGCTGGGTCGTTGTCCGAACCCACCAGCACGGCGGGGAACGGCAGCGGCTCGCGGCTGATCGGCGCGAAGTTGCGCAACGCCTCGGCGCAGCTCTCGCGCTCAACGTCGGCCGGCGCCACCAGCAGGGCGCCGCGCACCCGGTCGCGCACCCGGCGCTCGGCCTGGGCGGCCCATAGCGCCACGGTCACGCAACCGAGGCTGTGCGCGATCAGCACCACCGGCCCGGGCTGGCGACGTATCTCCGCGTCCAGCCCGGCGATCCAGTCGGCGCGCAACGGGGCGATCCAGTCCTTCTGCTCGACCCGCGAGGCATTGGGCAGCGTACGCTGCCAGTGGCTTTGCCAATGGGCGTCTTCCGAGCCGTACCAGCCGGGCACCAACACATAACGGACACGTTCGCTGTGCATGGAGATCCCTCCAGAAATCATCACCGGGAAAGTGTAAGGGAGTCTGCTTTATTCTCTAAGGAATAAAAAGCAATTTTATTATTCTATATATTTCTATAGGCCGATTCCGTTGATCCAGCGCAAGCCGACGGCAGTTTTCCGCGGATCTGCCTGGGCTCCCACGCATATCGGCGGTATACCTGAGCGCAGGCATCAGGTATCGGGACAGGGCCATGGCCAAGAAATTTCCCCTCCACCCCAGCCACCCGGAGCGCATCTGCTGGGGTTGCGACCGCTATTGCTCGGCGCAATCGATGGGCTGCGGCAACGGCGCCAGCCGCACCCAGCATCCCAGCGAACTGTTCGGCGAGGACTGGGCCGGCGAATGGGAGGTCGAAGGAACGGAGGACGCCAGGGAGCCGGAGGCGCCACCGCCGGGACAGCCCTGAGACGTGCCCAGGCACAGGGCGGGCAAGCGGCGGGAACGATGCGCGCGCATTCGCGGGCCCGCCATCGGCGGATAACGCCGACGAATCGTCCATCTGCAAAAAAACCGCTCCGGCGGGGCGATCGACTCGGTCTTCGGCAGGTTGATCGGGATCGAGCTGATCAGCAGCGGCGCGGTGACGATGAACACCAGCAGCAGCGCGTCGACCAGCGGGGTGACATTGCTCTGGGAAAGGACTTCGTTGCGGTCGCGGGTCGAGAAGGCCATGCCAGAAACGCCTCCTTCACGTTGCGCGAGGCGTTGCCGGACTGACGCGCGACGGAGGATGGACGATGACGCGGAACGCGCTCTTCTGCGCCAGGCTGCAGAAGTCGTGGGCGAATTCGTCGGGGCCGCGAGCCCCAACACCTGAAAACGAAAACCCCGGCTTGGCCCGGGGTTTTTCGTGGTCTCAGCGGAACATCACTCCACCGCCTTGACCATGTCCTCGATGACCTTCTTGGCGTCGCCGAACACCATCATGGTCTTGTCCAGGTAGAACAGCTCGTTGTCCAGCCCGGCATAGCCGCTGGCCATGGAGCGCTTGTTGACGATCACGGTCTTGGCCTTGTAGGCCTCGAGGATCGGCATGCCGGCGATGGGCGACTTCGGATCGTTCTTCGCCGCCGGGTTGACCACGTCGTTGGCGCCGAGCACCAGGACCACGTCGGTCTGGCCGAACTCGGAGTTGATGTCCTCCATCTCGAACACCTGCTCGTAGGGCACCTCGGCCTCGGCCAGCAGCACGTTCATGTGCCCCGGCATGCGCCCGGCGACCGGGTGGATGGCGAACTTCACGGTGACCCCGCGGTGGGTCAGCTTCTCCGCCAGCTCCATCAGCGCGTGCTGGGCGCGGGCCACCGCCAGGCCATAGCCGGGGACGATGATCACGCTGTCCGCGTTGGTCAGCAGGAACGAGGCATCGTCGGCCGAACCGGACTTCACCGGGCGCTGCTCCTTGGAACCCGCCGGGCCGCCGGCGTCGGCTTCGGCGCCGAAGCCGCCGAGGATGACGTTGAAGAACGAGCGGTTCATCGCCTTGCACATGATGTATGAGAGGATCGCGCCCGAGGAACCGACCAGCGAGCCGGCGATGATCAGCATCGAGTTGTTCAGCGAGAAGCCGATCCCCGCCGCGGCCCAGCCGGAATAGGAGTTGAGCATCGACACCACCACCGGCATGTCGGCGCCGCCGATCGGGATGATGATCAGCACGCCGAGGACGAAGGCCAGCGCCAGCATCACGGCGAAGGCGGTGAGGTTGCCGGTGAACATGAACACCAGGCCCAGGCCGAGGGTCGCCAGGCCAAGCACCAGGTTCAGCAGGTGCTGCCCGGAGAACTGCACCGGGGTGCCCTGGAACAGGCGGAACTTGTACTTGCCGGAGAGCTTGCCGAAGGCGATCACCGAACCGGAGAAGGTGATGGCGCCGATGGCCGCGCCGAGGAACAGCTCCAGGCGGTTGCCGGTGGGAATGGTGTCGCCCAGCTGCGCGACGATCCCCAGCGACTGCGGCTCGACCACCGCGGCGATGGCGATGAACACCGCGGCCAGGCCGATCATGCTGTGCATGAAGGCGACCAGCTCGGGCATCTTGGTCATCTCGACGCGCTTGGCCATGATCGAGCCGGCGCTGCCGCCGACCAGCAGGCCGACGAGGATGTAGCCGACGCCGGTGGTGGCGATCTCCGCGCCCAGCTTGAACACCAGGCCGACGGTGGTGGCCACGGCGATGGCCATGCCGACCATGCCGAAGAGGTTGCCGCGGCGCGAGGTGGTCGGGTGCGACAGGCCTTTCAGGGCCTGGATGAAACAGACCGAGGCGATGAGGTACAGGAGGGTGACCAGGTTCATGCTCATCAGTGGCCCCCCGCCTTCGGCGCTTTCTTCTTGAACATTTCCAGCATGCGCCGGGTGACCAGGAAGCCACCGAACACATTGACCGCGGCCAGGGCCACGGCGAGGGTGCCCATGGCCTTGCCCAGCGGGGTCACGGTCAGGGCGGCGGCGAGCATGGCACCGACGATGACGATCGCGGAAATCGCGTTGGTCACCGCCATCAGCGGGGTGTGCAAGGCAGGAGTGACGTTCCATACCACGTGGTAGCCGACGTACACGGCCAGCACGAAGATGATCAGGTTGTAGATCCCGTCAGAAATGATATCCATCGTTTTCACCGGTCTTCAGGGCGCAGGCGCGAGGCGTGCGCATTTATCGTTATCGAAGCTTCCCGACGCAGCGGCTCAGCCGTTCTTGCGCACCACCTGGCCGTCGCGGCACATCAGGCAGGCGGCGACGATGTCGTCCTCGAGGTTCACGCTGAAGCCTTCGGCGCTCAGGGTGAGCTTGAGGAAGTCGAGGATGTTGCGCGCGTACAACGCCGAGGCGTCCGCCGGAACCAGCGCGGCCAGGTTGCTGTGGCCGACGATGGTCACGCCATGCCGGACCACGACCTGGTCGGCCTCGGTCAGCGGGCAGTTGCCGCCCTGGGCGGCGGCCAGGTCGATGACCACCGAGCCCGGCTTCATCTCCGCCACGGTCGCCTCGTGCAGAAGCGTCGGCGCCTTGCGGCCGGGGATCAGCGCGGTGGTGATGACGATGTCCGACTGCCTGGCGCGCTCGTGCACGGCCTTGGCCTGGCGCTCCATCCACGAGGCCGGCATCGGCCGCGCGTAGCCGCCGACGCCTTCGGCGCACTCGCGCTCTTCGTCGGTCTCGTAGGGCACGTCGACGAACTTGGCGCCGAGCGACTCGATCTGCTCCTTCACCGCCGGACGCACGTCGGAAGCCTCGATCACCGCGCCCAGGCGCTTGGCCGTGGCGATCGCCTGCAGGCCGGCGACGCCGGCGCCGAGGATCAGCACGCGGGCGGCCTTCACGGTGCCGGCGGCGGTCATCAGCATCGGCATGAAGCGCGGGTAGTGGTTGGCGGCGAGCATCACCGCCTTGTAGCCGGCGATGTTGGCCTGCGAGGAGAGCACGTCCAGGCTCTGCGCCCGCGAGGTGCGCGGCGCGGCCTCGAGGGCGAAGGCGGTGATGCCGCGCTCGGCCATGCGGGCGATGTTCTCGTTGTCGAAGGGGTTGAGCATGCCGACCAGCACGGCGCCGCTTTTCATCTGGGCCAGCTCGGCGGCGCTGGGCGCGACCACCTTCAGCACCAGGTCGGCGCCGAAGGCCTCGGCGGCGCTGCCGATCGTCGCGCCGGCGGCTTCATAGGCGCTGTCCGGCTGGCTGGCGTTGACGCCGGCGCCGCTCTGGACGATCACCTGGTGGCCTTGGCCGATCAGCTTCTTGACGGTTTCCGGGGTGGCGGAAACCCGCGTTTCACCGGCATGGGTCTCGAGGGGGACACCGATCTGCACTCACGAATCTCCTGCGTGATTGTCGAGTAGTCCGGCGCACTGCGGATGGCGCACCGGCTGCGGAGGTCTAGCTCACATACCGCGGTTCGCGAACGAACCCTGGCGCGGCATTGTGCAATCGAGCCGAAAAGCCTTCAACAAGTTCTGAAGGCATACGACATGAAAACTACAAGTCATAAAAAGACCCGCCATTCCCAGACATCGGCGCCAGGCGCGTCCTGACTGGCGTGCAGCCTAGCCGGAGAGAGCGGCGCGAGAATATGACATCCCTGCCGTGAATGACCGGCTATCAGGTCAAGCCGCTACCGGCTTCGACGGGAAAATATCCTGCCAGCGCCGCGGAATACCGGGGTAATTAATGTTTTTAATACGCTGTATCAGCAATCCCTGATGCCTGGCCAAAGTAGCAAAGCAAATCTTTGACTACAAAGTCAGGATCGCCTTTCCATGGGCGCTGCAGGCTGATTTCCTAGACTAAAGGTGGATTGCCATGAGGGCAGGATAGACACCGAAAAATGGCGAAACTGCGACAGCGTGTCGCATCTCCGCTACCAACATCCGCTGCCGGAACATGCACGGACTGATGCGCATCGTCCGCAACGAAACCCTGGGGCCCTACCTGCAGCGCGGCGAACTGCGGCCGCGCACGGGCGCAACCTGCCGCAGAACCCGGAGAAACTCGGCGCCCGCTGCGGCAGCACCAGCCGCAGCGGCCACCGGTTGTCGGCGGCGACCAGAGCGAGGATCGAACCGCTGGTGGAAGCGGGCCAGGCGCAGCACGCGACGGCTGAGCCGCCGCGCGGTTCCCCCTTCCGACTACTGGAGCTTCGGCAACCCCAGCGCGCCGCGCACCTCCTCGCGCACCGCGGCGAAGTCGGCGGCCACCGCCGGCTCGGCCAGCAGGCTCGCTACCAGCGCCGCGGCGGCGGTCCGCCCACCTTCCAGGTCGCTGGGGAAGTGCACGCCGGCGAGCACCCGGCTCTGCGCATGCTCCTCGGCGCGGGCGAAGAACGCGTCGTGGCGCTCCGGCACCAACATGCTCAGCAGCGAGGCCTTGAGGTAACCATCCATGGTATGACCGCTGGGATAGGACTCGCCCTCTGGCGGCGGCAGCACCGGGTTGACCAGCGGTGTCACCTCATAGGGACGCGGACGGGCGAAATGCTTCTTCGCCGGCATCAGGACTTCGACCAGGTTTTCCTGGGCGCGATTGAAGAAGCTGCGGGCCAGCGGCAGGCGTTCCTTGCTGAAGGACGCGCCCAGCAGGTCGCCGGCGAAAGGAAAGACGTTGTCCTCCCACTGGTCATGGGCGCGCACCCGGCGCACCTGTTCGGGTGTGCGCAGGCGCTGCGCCTCCAGCACCGCGCCGAGGTCGGCGACCGCCGCCGCCGAATCCGCCGACGGCGGGGGCGGCAGGTAGTCGGCCAGGCGCGGCGGCTGGGCCAGCGGATAGGGCACGGCGGTTTCCCCGAGGCAGGCCAGCGGCGCGAGCAGCGCCAGGCAGAGCAGCAGCGAGGAGCGTAGGGTCTGGTTGTGGGTCATGGGGCGTATTCCCTGAGGCAAGGTTGCATCGGGAGCCGGAGGCTCCCTCCCGCGGCCGCTGCGGATGACGGCCGGCCACCTCACTCTCCGTCGGCGCGTTCCGAAGTGCTTGACCTGGCCTGCCGCCGCGCATGCCCGCGCGTGCCAATGGCAGGGGCGGGCAATTGGCGGGGCAGGGAAACACAAGCGCCCCATGGGACGACTTCCGAGACTGCGCCCACCTGGCATTCAGGTGGGAGAAAACAACAAATGCGCGATCTCAGACACGCTGTATTCGCCGGCCTGCTTGCCGGCACGCTTTGCGAGGGGGCGGCCGCCACGGCCGGGGCCGGCGGGTTCATCGAGGACAGCGAACTGCAGTTCCTCGCCCGCACCTACTACTTCAACCGCGACTACCGCGACGGACCGAACAACGCCGGGCGCAACCGCTTCAAGCCACGCAGCGAACGCAACGGCTACCGCGAGGAAACCACCCAGGGCCTGCGCCTGCTGTTCGGCTCAGGCTACACGCCGGGCAACCTCGGCTTCGGCCTCGACGCCCATGCCATGCTCGGCCTGCAGTTGGACAGCGGCGGCGGCCGCACGGGCACCGGCAACCTGCCGGTGGGCGCCGACGGCCATCCCGAGCATCGCTACGGCAAGCTCGGCGGCGCGCTCAAGCTGCGCCACGGCGAGACCCGCCTGAAATACGGCCAGACCAGCACCAGCGCGCCGGTGTTCGCCGCCAGCAGCAACCGCACGCTGACCGGCATGGCCTACGGCCTGCTGCTGGAGGACCGCACCGTCGACGGCCTGCTGCTCGAAGGCGGACGCTTCAGCGCCGCCTCCGGCCCCGGCGAATCCAGGGTGCACGGCGAGATCAGCACCGTCTACGGCCGCCTCGGCGCCTACCCGGTGCGGCTCGACACGGTGAACTTCCTCGGTGGCCAGTGGCAGGCCGGGGAGCGCCTGCAACTGTCGCTCTATGCCGCGCGCTTCGACGACGTCTGGCAGCAAGCCTACCTCGGCGCCCGCCATCGTCAACCGCTCGGCGAGCGACGCGCGCTGCTGCTCGACTTCAACGCCTACCGCACGCGCGACAGCGGGCAGAGCCGCTTCGGCCGCATCGACACCCTGGCCAGCTCGCTGGCGCTGGGCTACGAGCAGGGCCCGCAGCGCCTGACCCTGGCCTACCAGCACGTCCGCGGCGAGCAGCCGTTCGACTACATGGCCTTCGGCGACGGCCGTTCCAGCGCCTCGATGGTGCTGGCCAACTCGCTGGGCTATTCCGACTTCAACGGGCCGGGCGAACGCTCCTGGCAACTGCGCTACGACCTCGAGCTCGGCGCCCTCGGCCTGCCCGGGCTCAGCCTGCACGCCCTGCATGCGCGCGGACGCGCCGGGGCCAGCGCCGCCAGCGCCACCGAGAGCATCTACGCCGGCCTCTACGGACGCGACGGCCGACACCGGGAAACCGACTTCGGCCTCGCCTACCGGGTCGAGGCGGGGCCTCTCGCCGGCCTCGCGCTGCGCGCCTCGCAGGCCTGGCACCGGGGCAACCCGACCTACCTCGACGACGACGTCGACGAGACCCGGTTGATCCTCGACTACCCCTGGACTTGGTAAGACGATCTACCTACCGGCGCCGGTGGCCCAGGACACCTGGCAGCTCTACGAGTTGGCTCGCGATCCGGGCGAGCACCACGATCTCGCCGCAGCCAGCCGGGCAAGCTGGCGGAGCTGATCGAGCGCTGGAAACAGCACGTCAGCGAGACCGCGGTGGTGGAGGGGCTTCGCCCATTCCTGCGGCGGGCGCGGCCTCTCCCCTGAAGGGTGAGGGGCCACTTCGCCGGAAGGAACGAGGCGACCCGGGTTCAGGCCGAGAACCCACCGTCGATGCTCAGGCTGGCCCCGGTGATGTAGGCCGCCTCCGGCCCCGCCAGGTAGGCGACGAAGCTGGCGATCTCCTCGCTGCGGGCGTAGCGCGGCAGCGCCATCAGGCCCTTGAGGGTCTCGGCGAAGTCGCCGTCGTCCGGGTTCATGTCGGTGTCCACCGGACCTGGCTGCACGTTGTTCACCGTGATCCCGCGCGGGCCGAGATCGCGGGCCAGGCCCTTGGTCAGGCCGACCAGCGCCGACTTGCTCATGGCGTAGGTGGCGCCGCCGGCGAACGGCATGCGCTCGGCATTGGTGCTGCCGATGCTGATCACCCGGCCGCCGTCGCCCATGTGCCTGATCGCCGCCTGGGTAGCGACGAACACGCTGCGCACGTTGATCGCCAGGGTCCGGTCGAAGTCGGCCAGCGGCAGCTCTTCCACCGAGCCGAAGGCGAGGATGGCAGCGTTGTTGACCAGGATGTCGATGCGGCCGAAGCGAGCCGCGGCTGCGTCGACGGCGGCGACGAGCGCGGCCGCGTCGGCGCTGTCGGCATGCAGGGCGAGGACGCTGGAGCCGGCGGCCTCGAGTTCGGCCGCCAGGGCCCTGGACTTGTCCGCCGAGCTGACGTAGGTGAAGGCGACGCTGGCGCCTTCGGCGGCCAGCCGGCGGACGATGGCGGCGCCGATGCCACGGGAACCGCCCTGGACGAAGGCGACCTTGCCGGCGAGGGGTGCAGAGGATACGGACATGGGAAATCTCCAGCGGAAAAGGAAGACAGGCCCTGAGTTTCCGCCGTCCATTGCAGACCTGCTAGCGGGTAATAGCTATATTCAGTCGATACCAATGGTTTATGCGGATCCCCTCTCCCCATGGAAACCCTCAGCAACATCCAGTGCTTCGTCCGCAGTGCCGAGGCCGGCAGTTTCGCCGAAGCCGCCAGGCGCCTGGGCCTGACCCCGGCCGGGGTGGGCAAGAACGTCGCGCGCCTGGAGAGCAACCTCGGTGTGCGCCTGTTCCAGCGCAGTACCCGGCGCCTGGCCCTGACCGAGGCCGGGGAGCGTTTCCTGCAGGAGGTCGGCGGCAGCCTCGCCGGCATCCAGACCGCCCTCGCCAATGTCTCCAACGTCGGCAACCAGCCCAGCGGCACGCTGAAGGTCAGCATGGGGCTGGCCTTCGGTCGCGACTACATCCTGCCGTTGCTCGGCGAGTTCCTCGAACGCTATCCCGGCATCGTTCCCGACTGGCATTTCGACAACCGCCAGGTCGACCTCATCGGCGAGGGCTTCGACGCCGCCATCGGCGGCGGTTTCGAGCTGCCTCCCGGGGTGGTCGCGCGCCACCTGACGCCGGGCCACCTGATCCTCCTCGCCTCGCCCGCCTACCTGCGCGACAAGCCGCCGATCCGCCAACCCGGCGACCTGTGCGACTTTGACGGCATCCGCATCCGCTCGCCGCAGACCGGCCGCGTGCGCCCCTGGCCGCTACGCCGGCGCAACGGCGAGCAGGCGCCGATCGAGCTGCGCGAACGCATGACCATGAGCGACCCGGAAGCCACCTGCGAGGTCGCCGCCATGGGCCTGGGCATCACCCTGGTCTGCATGCAGCACGCCTATGCCTACCTGGAGTCCGGCGCCCTGGTGCGGGTCCTGCCGGACTGGTACGTCGATGCCGGCAACACCAGCCTCTACTACGCGGCGAACAGGCTGCTACCGGCCAAGACCCGGGTCTTCGTCGACTTCGTCGTCGATTACTTCCGCCGCCAGGACCTGGCCCGGCGCTTCTGCGCCTACCCGCCCGGCTAGCGCCAGCCGCCCGTCGCCTCGGCAGCGAGGGAAAGGCCCTGGCACCGGCCTCGCCAGAAAAATGGCAGTTTGACATTACCGATTGGGACTCTAGTTTTAGAAAGCGCCGCCGACGAGCTTGGAAAGGCGCCTTCCGCACGGTCCCGGGGACCGCCAGGAAGTCCAGCTCCGATCCGGCACATGGAGTGCAGCATGCGCGAGTCCCTCGGTGTTTCGGTTCCATCCCGCTCCCTGGCCCTGACCCTGGGCCTGTTGTCCCTGCCCTGGGCGCTGTGTGCCGGGCTCTACGCCATGGGCCTCGGCGCCTGGCTGGCGTTGTCGCTCGGCTGGCTGGCCAGCCTGGCGGCCGTCCTGCCGCTGCGGCGCGCCGGCCGCCAGTCGGCCACGACGAACAGCGGCAGCGAAGCGGACGCCGCGCTGCCGGCCTGGGACGAGGCGCAGCGCGCGCTCGGCGAGGAAACCGCGCAGCTCGACGGCCATGCCCGGCAGGTCGACGAACTGCTGCATTCGGCGATCCGCCAGTTGAGCGACAGCTTCCATGGCCTCGCCGAGCGCATCGACACCCAGCGCGGCCTGTCGCACTCGCTGATCGAGCGCTACGACGGCCATGGCCAGGTCGACGAGGGAATCAACTTCCAGGACTTCATCCGCACCACCCAGCAAACCCTCAGCCTGTTCGTCGAGGCCACCCTGGAGACCAGCCGCACCTCGCAGCAACTGGTGGAGCGCATGGACCACGTGCGGCAGAAGATCGCCGAGATCCTGCAATCGACCCAGGACATGGATGCCATCGCCAAGCAGACCAACCTGCTCGCCCTCAACGCCGCCATCGAGGCCGCCCGCGCCGGCGAGAGCGGCCGTGGCTTCGCCGTGGTGGCCGACGAGGTGCGCGCGCTGTCGACCCGCTCCACCGAGTTCTCCGCCGCCATCCGCAAGCACGTCGACGTGGTCTACCACGAGATCCAGGACGCCGAGGGCGCCATCTCGCAGCTGGCCGACAAGGACATGTCCTTCGCCCTCGACTCCAAGCAGAAGATCCAGGGCATGCTCGACGACCTGGAGGCGATGAACCGCCACACCCTGAAAGTCATCCACGAGCTGGACCGGCTGTCCCTGGAAGTCGGCCAGGGGGTCAACGCGGCGGTCACCGCCCTACAGTTCCAGGACATGAGCAGCCAACTGCTCGGCCAGATGCGCAAGCACCACGCGCGCCTCGGCGCCTTCGCCCTCGGTCTCGGCGCGCTGCGGACGCGGCCACGCCAGGAGTGGCCGGCGCGGGTCGCGCAGGAGGTGGCCGAACTGCGCCGGCCGCTGCCCAGCCCGGTGAGCCAGAACAGCGTCGAGGTGGGCGAAGTGGAATTGTTCTGAAGCGCATCGATAGCCAATCCGTCTAACCGGATAACTATCCGACGAGAAACCGGCGCCAATAATTGAAATCCAGCGTACAGCGTCTTTACTGGAGCTAGCAAAGGGCCATCAGAGCCCTCCGCCACAGCCAACGAGCACACCACCTTCGCCGCCGAACCTGGCGCTGCGGTAGGGACACCGTGAGGAAGCAAGACCATGGGCAAACCGATTCTGATCGTCGACGACTCGGCGTCGATCCGCCAGATGCTGAGCTTCACCCTGAAGTCCGCCGGCTACGAGGTGGACGAGGCCGCGGACGGCAAGGAAGGCCTGGGCAAGGCCCAGAGCAGGAACTACAGCCTGGTGTTCACCGACCAGAACATGCCGAACATGGACGGCCTGTCGCTGATCCGCAGCCTGCGCAACCTGGCCGGCTACCGCAGCGTGCCGATCCTGATGCTGACCACCGAATCCAGCGATGCGATGAAGCAGCAGGGGCGCAGCGCCGGCGCCACCGGCTGGCTGGTGAAACCGTTCGACCCGCCGAAGCTGCTCGAAGTGACGCGCAAGGTCCTGCCCTGATTCCCGTTCCCCCGCGGGGGAGGTCCCATGCCCCAGGATATGAGCCAGTTTCTCCAGGTGTTCTTCGAGGAAACCGAGGAACACCTGGCCACCCTCGAACTCCTCCTGATCGGTCTCGACCTGGACCGGCCGGACAGCGAGACGCTGCATGGCATCTTCCGCGCCGCGCATTCGATCAAGGGTTCCAGCGGCATGTTCGGTTTCGACGACATCAGCGCCGTCACCCACGAACTGGAGACCCTGCTCGACCGCATCCGCTGCGGGCAGATGCGCCTGCGGCCGGACATGATCAGCGCCTTCCTCGAAGCCCGCGACGTGCTGCAGCGCCTGCTCGACGCCCACCGCAGCGGCCACGCCGACCCCGACGTGCCACTGGACGAGACCGTTGAGCGCCTGCGCGGCTGGCTGCGGGCGCCGGAGGAACAGCCCGAGGACGGTTTCGGCTTCTTCGACGGCGCCCCGGGCAGCCCCGCCGAGGACGCCGCGCTCGACGATGCCTTCGGTTTCTTCGACGATGCCCCGGGCGCGCCGGGGGAAGCGTCCGGGACCGAGGCGTTCGGCCTCTTCGATGATGCGCCGGGCACGCCGTTGCCGCAGGAGCGCGCCTTCGGCCTGTTCGACGGCGCCCCCGGCAGCCCCGCCGCGCCCGGCGCGCCAGCGCAAGCCATCGCCGCGACGGCCAGGGGCGCAGCCGCGCCCGCGCGTGGCGATGGCGAGTCCGGCTCGATCCGGGTCAGCGTGGAAAAGATCGACAGCCTGATCAACCTGGTCGGCGAACTGGTGATCACCCAGGCCATGCTCGGCCAGCTCGGCGAGCAGCTCGAGCCGAGCCGCCACGAGCGCCTGCAGCACGCCCTCGCCCAGCTCGAACACAACACCCGCGACCTGCAGGAGTCGGTGATGTCGATCCGCATGCTGCCGATCAACTTCATCTTCAGCCGCTTCCCCCGGCTGGTGCGCGACACCGCCACACGCCTGGGCAAGCAGGTCGAGCTGCACCTGCACGGCGAGCACACCGAACTGGACAAGAGCGTGATCGAGAAACTCAGCGATCCGCTCACCCACATCGTCCGCAACAGCATCGACCACGGCATCGAGACGCCCGCCGAACGCCTCGCCGCCGGCAAGCCGGCGAGCGGCACGGTGAAGCTCGCCGCCAGCCACCAGGGCGGCAGCGTGGTGGTCGAGGTTTCCGACGACGGGCGTGGCCTGTCGCGCCCGCGCATCCTCGCCAAGGCCCGCGAGCGCAACCTGCCGGTGCATGACGGGATGAGCGACGCCGAGGTCTGGCAACTGGTGTTCATGCCCGGCTTCTCCACCGCCGAGACGGTCACCGAGCTGTCCGGGCGCGGCGTCGGCATGGACGTGGTGAAGCGCAACATCGGCGCCATGGGCGGGCGCATCGACATCGACTCGGCGCCCGGCATGGGCACCCGCATCGGCATCCGCCTGCCGCTGACCCTGGCGATCCTCGACGGTCTGATCGTCGCCGTGGCGGCGGTCAACTACGTGATCCCGCTGACCTACATCGTCGAGTCGCTGCAGGCGCGCAGCGAGGACGTGCGCGGTCTCGGCGGCGAGGACAACGCGATGATCCGGGTACGCGGCGAGTACCTGCCGCTGTTCAGCCTGCACGAACTGCTGCGCATCGGCGGCGAGGCGCCGGCGCCGGAACGGGGCATCGTGGTGATCCTCGAGTCCGAGGGGCGCAGCTTCGCCCTGCAGGTGGACGAACTGGTCGGCCAGCAGCAGGTGGTGATCAAGAGCCTGGAACAGAATTTCCGCCGCGTGGAAGGTATCGCCGGCGCCACCATCATGGGCGACGGCAGCGTCGCCCTGATTCTCGACGTCGATGCGCTGCCACGCCTGGCGGCGCGGGAGGACACCGCCGATGAACGGCACTGAGGCAAGCCAGGCGCACGGCCCGGCGCAGGAATACCTGACCTTCACCCTGGGCCGCGAGGAGTACGCCATCGACATCCTCCGCGTGCAGGAGATCCGCGGCTACGACCAGGTCACCGCGATCGCCAACGCGCCGCCCTTCATCAAGGGCGTGATCAACCTGCGCGGGGCGATCGTGCCGATCGTCGACCTGCGCATCAAGTTCCACCTCGCCGAGGTCACCTACGACCCGTTCACCGTGGTGATCATCCTCAACATCGGCCGGCGCATCGTCGGCGTGGTGGTGGACTCGGTCTCCGACGTGATCGCCCTGGGCGGCGAGGCGATCAGGCCGCCGCCGGAGTTCGGCGCCAGCTTCGACACCGAATACCTGCTCGGCCTGGCCACTGCGGGCGAGCGCATGTTGATCCTGGTGGACATCGAGAGACTGATGACCAGCCGCGAAATGGCGCTGGTCGACGAAGCCGCGGCCTGAGCGGCGCCAACGAGGGATAGGCAGGGGATATCGAAATGGGTCTGTTCAATGCACATGCGGTGGCGCAGCAACGCGCCGACCGGATCGCCACGCTCCTCCAGTCGTTCGCCGACGGCCAGCTCGACACCGCCGTCGGCGAAGCCCCGGCGCCCGGCTACGAGCGCCTTTATGACAGCCTGCGGGCGCTGCAGCGGCAACTGCGCGAACAACGCACCGAACTCCAGCAGGTGGAAAGCCTGGAGGCGGGGCTGGCGGAGATGAGCCGCCAGCACGAAGCCGGCTGGATCGACCGGACGATTCCCGACGAGCGCCTGGAGGGCCGCGCGGCGCGCATCGGCAAGGGCATCAACGAACTGGTCGCCGCGCACATCGCGGTGAAGATGAAGGTGGTCAGCGTGGTCACCGCCTACGGCCAGGGCGACTTCGAGCCGCTGATGGACCGCCTGCCAGGCAAGAAGGCGCAGATCACCGAGGCCATCGACGGCGTTCGCGAGCGCCTGCGCGGCGCCGCCGAGGCGACCGCGGCGCAACTGGCCACGGCGGCCTACAACGCGCGGATCAAGAGCGCGCTGGACAACGTCTCGGCCAACGTGATGATCGCCGACAACGACCTCAACATCATCTACATGAACCGTACCGTCAGCGAGATGCTCAGCCGCGCCGAAGCGGACATCCGCAAGCAGTTGCCGAACTTCGATGCCGGCCGCCTGATGGGCGCCAACATCGACGTGTTCCACAAGAACCCGGCGCACCAGCGGCACCTGCTGGCCAACCTCACCGGGGTGCACAAGGCCGAGCTGAACCTCGGCGGCCGGCGCTTCGCCCTCGACGTGGTGCCGGTGTTCAACGACGCCAACGAGCGGCTCGGCTCCGCCGTGCAGTGGACCGACCGCACCGAGGAGCATCGCGCCGAGCAGGAAGTCTCGCAGCTGGTCCAGGCGGCGGCCGCCGGCGATTTCAGCAAGCGCGTCGAGGAGAGCGGCAAGGAAGGCTTCTTCCTCAGGCTGGCGAAGGATCTGAACAGCCTGGTGGACACCGCCGACCGCGGCCTGCGCGATGTCTCGCGGATGCTCGGGGCGCTGGCCCAGGGCGACCTCACCCAGCGCATCGAGGCCGACTACCAGGGCACCTTCGGCCAGCTCAAGGACTTCTCCAACGAGACCGCGCAGAGCCTGTCGCGCATGCTCGGGCAGATCCGCGATGCCGCCGACACCATCAATACCGCCGCCGGCGAGATCGCCAGCGGCAACGCCGAGCTGTCGGCGCGCACCGAGCAGCAGGCGTCGAGCCTGGAGGAAACCGCATCGAGCATGGAGGAGCTGACCAGCACGGTGAAGCTCAATGCGGAGAACGCCCGCCAGGCCAACTCGCTGGCGGCCAATGCCTCGGAAGTGGCGACCCAGGGCGGCACCGTGGTGCAGAAGGTGGTCAGCACCATGTCCTCGATCAACGAATCGGCGCGCAAGATCGCCGACATCATCGGCGTGATCGACGGCATCGCCTTCCAGACCAACATCCTCGCCCTCAATGCCGCGGTCGAGGCGGCCCGCGCCGGCGAGCAGGGGCGCGGCTTCGCGGTGGTCGCCGGCGAGGTGCGCACCCTCGCCCAGCGCTCCGCCGCCGCGGCCAAGGAGATCAAGACGCTGATCTCCGACTCGGTGGACAAGGTGGAGAACGGCAATACCCTGGTGGCCCAGGCCGGGCAGACCATGAGCGACATCGTGGTGGCGATCCGCCGGGTCACCGACATCATGTCGGAGATCGCCGCCGCCTCCGCCGAGCAGAGCACCGGCATCGAGGAGGTGAACAGCGCGGTATCGCAGATGGACGACATGACCCAGCAGAACGCCGCCCTGGTGGAGGAAGCGGCGGCCGCCGCCGAGGCGATGCAGGAGCAGGCTGGCCTGCTCAACCAGTCGGTGGCGGTGTTCAGGCTGGACAACGCGCCGAGCGTGGTCCAGCTCGCCAGCGCGCGTCCTCCCGCGCCGCGTCCCGCTGCGCCGGCGCCGCTCGCCCGCGGCGGCATGGCGCGGGCCAGCAAGGCGCGCAAGGAAGACGGCTGGGAAGAGTTCTGAGACCACGCCGCCCCTCCCCCGGCGGAGGGGCGGCAAGCCCCTCGGGCAGACCAGGGAAACCCGACGCCAATGTCCATCTCCACGCCCTCGCCGGTGTTCGGCAACCACGAGTTCCACTACACCCGCGAGGACTTCCAGCAAGTACGCGAGCGGCTTTACCGGCTGACCGGCATCAGCCTGGCCGAGAGCAAGGTGCAGATGGTCTACAGCCGCCTCTCGCGGCGCCTGCGCCTGCTGCGGCTGGCCAGCTTCGCCGAGTACTTCGCCCACCTCGACCGCGAGCCGGGCGAGCGGCAACTGTTCGTCAACGCGCTGACCACCAACCTCACGGCGTTCTTCCGCGAGCGCCACCATTTCCCTCTGCTCGCCGACCTCGCCCGCCGCCAGTTGCAGCGGCACCGCCCGCTGCGCGTCTGGTCGGCGGCGGCCAGCACCGGCGAGGAGCCCTATTCGATCGCCATTACCCTGGTGGAGGCGCTGGGCCGCTTCGACCCACCGGTGAAGATCATCGCCTCGGACATCGACACCGGGGTGCTCGACTGCGCCCGCCAGGGCGTCTACCCGCTGGACCGCCTGGAGCAGTTGCCGGCGCCGCTGAAGAAACGCTTCTTCCTCCGCGGCACCGGCCCCAACGCCGGCAAGGCCCGCGTGGTCGAGGAGCTGCGCCAGCTGGTGGAATTCCGCCAGATCAACCTGCTGGAAGCGGACTGGCCGATCGCCGGGGAACTCGACGCGATCTTCTGCCGCAACGTGATGATCTACTTCGACAAGCCGACCCAGACCCGCCTGCTGGAACGCATGGTGGCCCTGCTGCGGCCGGAGGGCCTGTTCTTCGCCGGCCACTCGGAGAACTTCGTGCATGCCAGCCACCTGGTGCGCTCCGTCGGCCAGACCGTCTATCGCCCGGCCTGATCGCGATGAATCTCCAGGCCCGGGAAGGCGCGCCGCTGAACCGCTACTACGATCCGTACTTCGCTTGCGATGCGGTGAAACTGTTGCCCGGCGAGTACTTCGCCAGCGACGAAGACCTGCTGATCGTCACCGTGCTCGGCTCCTGCGTCTCGGTGTGCCTGCGCGACCCGGTCAACGGCATCGGCGGGATGAACCATTTCATGCTTCCCGAGCGCGGCGCCGGCAGCGACCCGGCCTCGCCTTCGGCGCGCTACGGCGGCCACGCCATGGAACTGCTGATCAACCGCATGCTGGCCCTCGGCGCCCGCCGCGAACGCCTGCAGGCCAAGGTCTTCGGCGGCGGTTCGGTACTGCGCCAGATCAGCGCCGCCATCGGCCAGCGCAACGTCGAGTTCACCCTTGGCTACCTGGCCACCGAGCGCATCCCGCTACTCGCCAGCGACGTGCTGGAGGCCTTCCCGCGCAAGATCTACTTCTTCCCGCGCAATGGCCGGGTCCTGGTGAAGTCCCTGGTGGAGCTGAAGAACGACACCGTGCTACAGCGTGAACGCGACTACCGCCGCCGTATCGACCGCAATCCGGACGGCGGCCCCATCGACCTGTTCTGACTCGCCGGGAGATCCCGCCATGCCCATCAGCGTCCTGGTCGTCGACGATTCCGCCCTGATCCGCAGCCTGCTCAAGGAGATCATCCAGGCCGACCCGGAGCTGCGCCTGGTCGGCTGCGCGCCGGACGCCTTCGTCGCCCGCGACCTGATCAGGCAGCACGCGCCGGACGTGATCAGCCTCGACGTGGAAATGCCGCGGATGGACGGCCTGACCTTCCTCGACAAGCTGATGAAGGCGCGACCGACCCCGGTGCTGATGATCTCCTCGCTCACCGAGCGCGGTTCCGAAGCCACCCTGCGCGCGCTGGAACTGGGCGCGGTGGACTTCATCGCCAAGCCGCGACTGGGCATCGCCGAAGGCATGCAGGCCTACGCCGAGGAAATCCGCGCCAAGCTCAAGACCGTCGCCCGCGCCCGCCTGCGGCGCCGCGCGGCGGACGCGCCGGCGCCGCCGGAGAGCGCGGCGCCGCTGCTCAGCACCGAGAAGATCATCGCCCTCGGCGCTTCCACCGGCGGCACCGAGGCGCTCAAGGAAGTCCTCCTCGGCCTGCCTGCCAACAGCCCCGGGGTAGTCATCACCCAGCACATGCCGCCCGGCTTCACCCGCAGTTTCGCCGAGCGCCTGGACCGCCTGACCCGCCTCGCCGTCAGCGAGGCGCGCGACGGCGACCGCATCCTTCCCGGGCATGCGTTGATCGCGCCGGGCGACTATCACATGCAGGTGCAACGCTCCGGGGCCGACTACATGGTCCGCCTGAACCGCCAGCCGCAGGTCAACGGCCACCGTCCGGCGGTCGACGTGATGTTCGAGTCGCTGGCCCGCTGCGCCGGGCGCAACCTGCTCGCCGGCCTGCTCACCGGGATGGGCAGGGACGGCGCACGCGGACTGCTGGCGATCCGCCAGGCCGGCGGCTACACCCTGGCCCAGGACGAGGCTACCTGCGTGGTCTACGGCATGCCCCGCGAAGCGGTGGAACTGGGCGCCGCGGAAGACGTGCTGCCGCTCGAGCGGATCGCCCAGGCGCTGCTCCAGCAGGCTGGCCGACGCGGCGGCGGCAACCGCCTCTGAGGCACGCGGCGAAGGATATTTGCGCCACCGCGCACGCTTTTTCAGAAGCCACCGCAACCCGCCCCCGCTATCCGCCCGTCATGACAGGCCCGGTTCATGGGCGCCCAGGACGTCGCCATCATTGTGACGTCAAATTAATGGCGAAATAAAACCAATTTACGTTGCCTGAAATAATGCACAACTGCACAATTGGCCCTTTCGCCAAAAGTTCGACACACGCTTTCGATCCATGATTTCGGCCGCGGGCCGGGCGAGAAACTGATAGGGATAGCCATGGCGGCGAACTGGGGGTTGCGCGGCAAATCGGTGGTGGCGCTGTTGCTGGCCTGTGCCCTGGCACTGGTTCCGGCGGTGCTGCTGGGTTGGCGCGCGATGGACGACATCCGTACGCACTTCGGCCTGGCCTACGCGAAGAACTTCACCCTGCTGCATCGGCAGCAGATCCTCGCCCCGGTCTCCCGCGAACTGGCGTTGTCACGCCGTTTCGCCGAATCGGTGGTGACCCGCGACTGGCTGCTGAAGGAAGACGACCCGGCGCGCCGCGCCCTGTTCTTCCGCGAGGCCGAAGGCTACCGCGGCGATTTCCGCGACCACGCCTACTTCATCATCGCCAGCGGTTCCGGCCACTACTATTTCAACGACGGCCGCCAGGCCCACAGCGACGCGCCGCGCTACACCCTGGAAGCCGACGACCCGGAAGACGCCTGGTACTTCAATACCCTGCGCAACAGCGCCGCCTACAACATCAACGTGAATGTCGACAGCAAGCTGAACCTGACCAAGGTCTGGTTCAACCTGGTGATCCGCGACCAGGGCCGCCCCATCGGCCTGGCCGGCAGCGGCCTGGACCTGAGCGGCTTCCTCGACGACTTCATCATCGCCCGCGAGCCGGGCGTGACGCCGATGATCGTCGGCGACGACGGCGCCATCCAGGCCCACCCGGACCGCCGCCTGATCGCCTACAGCTCGGCCGCCGGCGGCGCCAGCGAACGCCACCGGGTGTTCGACCTGCTCGACCGGCCGGAACAGCGCGACGCCCTGCGCGAGGCCATGCGCCTGGCCCGTGCCAAGGCCGGCTCGGTGCACTGCCTGTGGGCCGGTCTCGACGGCCGCCAGCAGCTGTTCGCCGTGGCCTACATCCCGCAGCTGCGCTGGTACGTGCTCACCGCTGTCGACCTGCATGCCGCCCAGGTCCTCGACAACCGCTGGCTATGGCCGCTGGCGGGGACCTTCCTGCTGTTGCTGGTGGCCCTGCTGCTGGGCTTCGCCTATGCCGTCGAGCGCCTGCTGCTGCGTCCCCTGCGCAGCCTCAAGCGTTCGGCCAAGGCGATCGCCGCCGGACGCTACGACACGCCGCTGCCGCTGGCCCGGCAGGACGAGATCGGCTCGCTGTCGAAGGCTTTCGCCAGCATGGCCGACCAGGTCCGCCGGCACACCGCCGAGCTGGAAGACAAGGTCCAGGAACGCACCCAGGCGCTGGAGGAAGCCAACCGCGAGATGGCCGCCGCGCAGAAGAAGATCGGCGACAGCCTCGACTACGCCAGCCTGATCCAGCGCGCCATCCTCCCCGACCGCCAGCTCAGCGCCACCCTCGGCGAGCACCACTTCATCCTGTGGAAACCGCGCGACGTGGTCGGCGGCGATTTCTACGTGTATCGCGAACAGGCCGACGGCTACCTGATCGGCGTGGTCGACTGCGCCGGGCATGGCGTGCCCGGCGCGCTGATGACCATGCTCGCGCGCGCCGCCATCGACCACGCCATCGAGGCGGTCGGCAGCCGCGACCCGGCGGCGATCCTCGACGAGACCGACCAGGCGATGCGCAGCATGCTCAGCCAGGAGCAGATCCCCCAGGCACTGGCCACCAACATGGACGCCGGGCTGGTCTGGGTCGACCGTCGGCGCGGCCAGCTGGCCTTCGCCGGGGCGAAGATCTCGCTCTACGCCAGCGACGGCGAGGAGGTCCAGGAACTCAAGGGCGCGCGCCGGGCGATCGGCGACAAGCGCCGCGGCGACTACCACAACATCGAGGTACCGCTGGCGCCGGGCTGGACCTTCTACCTGAGCACCGACGGTTTCCTCGACCAGGCCGGCGGCGAACACGGCTTCGGCTTCGGCAGCCGGCGCTTCGCCGACATGCTCCGCGACCACGCGCGGCAGCCGCTCCCCGAGCAGGCCGAGGCCTTCGTGGCGACCCTCGCCGAGTACCAGGGCGAGCACCCGCAACGCGACGACATCACCATCCTGTCCTTCCGATTCGACTAGGGGCACCCATGGAAACGCTAGACCTGCTGGCCATGCGTGAAAGCTACACCCGCCAACGCATCCTGCTCTGCTTCAACGGACCGATCTCGCGCAGCCTGATCGAGGAGATCGGCCACGCCTTGCGCAACTACCTGCACGCCGAGCAGGCCAAGCCGAGCGAGGCGATGGACGTGTTCGCGGTGTACATCGAGATGACCCAGAACATCCGCCACTACGCCAACCTCAAGGGCTACGGCGAACACGAGGCGGCGGCCACCGTAGCCATCGCCCGCAACGAGGACGGCCACTACGTGGTCTCCGCCGGCAACCTGGTGGAACGCGACGACGGCCAGCGCCTGGTGCAGAGCATCCAGGCCATCGCCAACCTCGACAAGGCCGCCCTCAAGGCCGCCTACAAGGAGCAGCTGCGCCGCCCGCGCGACAGCGGCAGCGCCAGCGGTGCCGGTCTCGGCCTGCTGGACATCGCCCGCAAGTCCAGCGAACCACTGGCCGCATCGCTGAAGGAGCAGCCCGACGGGCGTGCCTTCTTCAGCCTGCGCGCCGTGATCTGACCCCGTGTTTTAGGAAGAACACCATCATGAGTGACCTGCACATACCCGGCACCCAGTCCACGCCCGCCATCCAGGGCGACTGGCAGGCCGGACGCCTGTCCATGCAAGGCGACTCCTACCCGGAAAACTCCTACGAACTATTCGGCCAGGTGATCGACTGGGTCGAGCGCTTCCTCGCCGAGGAGCGCCGTCCGCTGGAACTGGACCTGCGCCTGCTGTACCTGAACACCAGTTCGATCAAGGCCATGATGGACATCTTCGACCTGCTCGAGGAAGCCCATCAGGGCGGCCGCGCCATCGACCTGCGCTGGCACTACGACCGGCGCAACGAACGGGTCGCCGAGCTGGCCGAGGAGTTCCGCGAGGACTGCAGCTTCCCCTTCGCCATCCAGGCCCACGACGAGTAGCCGACGATGAGCCGCGAACGCGAACTGGACGCCTGGATCGACGGCCTGCTGGCCGACCCGCGCTTCCATGGGCATCCGCTGCACGAGGCGCTGGGCCGCCTGCGCCAGCAGTCGCTGGAACAACTGGTGCGGCTGGAACGCATCGCGCGGATCTCCGACGGTTTCCAGTCGATGGCGCGGGAGCAGAACCTGACGCTGTCCGAGCGCTACCACAAGCAACTGCGGCGCCTGGAGAAGGTGGCGCGGATTTCCGACCGCTACCAGCAGATGATGCGCGACCTCAACCTGGCGCTGAAGGAAGCCTCGATCCGCGACCCGCTCACCGGCCTGCCGAACCGGCGCATGTTGCTCGAGCGCCTGCGGGAAGAGAACGAGCGTTCCCAGCGCCACGGCCAGAGCTACGTGCTGGCGATGCTCGACGTGGACTTCTTCAAGCAGGTCAACGACACCTGGGGCCACGACAGCGGCGACCGGGTGCTGGTGGAGATCGCCCGGGCGATGGAGTCAGAGCTGCGCGAATACGACCTGTGCGGGCGCTGGGGCGGCGAGGAATTCCTCCTGCTGCTGCCGCAGACCCGCCTGCAGGACGCCGGCCCGGTGCTCGAACGCGTGCGCGACAGCGTGCGGACCCTGGCGGTGCGGGTCGGCACCGAGGCGCTGAGCGTCACCGCCAGCGTCGGCGTCACCGAGCATCGCATCGGCGAAACCTACTCGCAGACCGTCAACCGCGCCGACGCCGCGCTGCTCGACGCCAAGCGCAGCGGCCGCGACAAATGCGTGTTCGCCGCCGTCCCGGCGACCCCGGCCAGCCCGCGCCCGGCTCCGGCGCGCTGAGCGCTCAGGCCTCCAGCCGCTGCGGCCGCACCTGGCCGCGGCTGAGGTCCACCAGCAACGCCTGCAACTCGTCGAAGCGCGCCGCGGGCAATTCCAGAACCAGGCCGACGCCATCGGCGCGGTACTCTTCCTCCTCCACCCGCGCACCCAGCGCCAGGCTGCGCGCCTTGAGCAGCGCGTGCTCGGCGAAGGCACAGGCGAAGCGCACCCGGCAACGCTCGACCAATTCGCGGCGCGGTGCCTGCTGCAGGCACTTGGCCGCGCCGCCGCCATAGGCGCGGGCAAGGCCGCCGGTACCGAGCTTGATGCCGCCGAACCAGCGGCTGACCAGCACCGCCACGCAGTCCATGTCCTGGCCCTCGATGGCCGCCAGGATCGGCCGTCCGGCGCTGCCGCCGGGTTCGCCGTCGTCGCTGAAGCGGTACTGCGCGCCGCACTTCCAGGCCCAGCAGTTATGCCCGGCGGAGGCATCGCGGTGGGCGGCGATGAACGCCTGCGCCGCGCCTTCGTCGGCGACCGGCGCGGCAATGGTGTGGAAACGGCTCTTGCGGATCTCCTCGCGGAACTCGGCGAGGCCTTGCAGGGTGCTCGGCATCGGTTCAGGCCGCCGGCGGGGTCAGGCCGCAGCCCTTGAGGATGATCCGCACCAGGTTCTCGGTCGCGGCGGCGAAGTCCTGCTTCGACAGGCGCTTGCGTCCGGTGACCAGGCCGATCTGGGTGGCGAAGTCGGCGTAGTGCTGGGTGCTGCCCCAGAGCAGGAAGATCAGGTGCACGGGATCCACCGGGTCCATCCGCCCGGCGGCGATCCAGGCCTCGAAGACCGCCGCACGGCCGCGGAACCAGCTGCGGTAGTCCTGGTTGAAGTGCGCGGTGAGGCACTCACCGCCGCTGATGATCTCCATGGCGAAGATCCGCGAGGCCAGCGGGTAGCGGCGGGAGAATTCCATCTTGGCGCGGATGTAGCCGGCCAGCGCCTCGGCCGGATCGTCTCCGGGGCCGAGGGTGTTGAAGGTGCCGTCCCAGAGTTCGAGGATGTTGCTCAGCACCGCCGTGTAGAGGCCCAGCTTGTTGCCGAAGTAGTAGTGCAGGTTGGCCTTGGGCAGGCCGACGTTCTGCGCGATGGTGTTCATGCTGGTGCCCTTGAAGCCGTGGCGGGCGAACTCCTCCTCGGCCGCGGCGAGGATCGCTTCCTCGTTCTTCTGGCGAATGCGCCCGGCCGGCTTGTCGCGGGCGTCCGGGGCGTGGGCGGGCACTGTCAGGGTCATGCGGCGGCTTCCATCGACGAGGTCCCCGCGTTGATACCCCAGCGCGGCCGGGACACACAAGCCGCGGGTGGAAAAATTTGCAAACGCGCGTATCAACCCAGCGGCTTGCGCCAGCGCGCCAGGGCGCCGCCCTCCGGGCTGCCCAGCGGCGCTTGGGCAACACGCTCCTCGGGCAGCAGCAGGTTGAGCAGGATGGCGGTGACGCCGCCGCTGGTGATCGCCGAATCGAACAGGGTCTTCACCACCGCCGGCATCTGGTCGAGCAGGGTCGGCTGGGCGGCGACGCCGAGGCCGACGCCGAACGAGGCGGCGATGATCAGCACGCTGCGGCGATCCATGGCGGTCTGGCCGAGGATGCGGATGCCGGCGGCGGCGACGCTGCCGAACATCACCAGGGTGGCGCCGCCGAGCACCGGCTTGGGGATCTGCTGGAGGATCGCGCCGATCCAGGGGAACAGGCCGAGCGCCAGCAACACGCCGCCGATGTAGATGCCGACGTGCCGGCTGGCCACCCCGGTGAGCTGGATGACCCCGTTGTTCTGCGCGAAGGTGGTGTTCGGGAAGGCGCTGAAGGTGGCTGCCAGCAGGCAGCTGACGCCGTCGCCGAGCACCCCGCCGCGCAACCGTTCGAGATATTTCGGCCCGTCCAGCGGCTGGCGCGAGAGCATGCAGTTGGCGGTCAGGTCGCCGACCGTCTCGATGCTGCTGATCAGGTAGATCAGCGCCACCGGCAGGAACGCCATCCAGTCGAAGGCGAAGCCGAAACGGAACGGCTGCGGCAGGCTGAGCAGCGGCAGCTCGGGCAGCGGCCGCGGCACGAACACACCGGTCGCCCAGGCCGCCAGGGTGCCCAGCGCCAGGCCGCCGACGATCGCCGCCAGGCGCAGCCAGGGCAGGCGCGAGCGGTTCAGCAGGACGATGCTCAGCAGCACCAGCGCGCCCAGCGCCAGGTTGGCCGGCGCGCCGAAGTCGGCGGCCCCGGCGCCGCCGCCGAGGTCGGTGATGCCGACCTTGATCAGGCTGACGCCGATCAGGGTGATGACGATACCGGTCACCAGCGGCGTGATCACCCGCCGCAGGTGACCGAGGAAACGACTGAGGACGATCTGCACGAAGGCGCCGAAGAAACACACGCCGAAGATCATCGCGAGAATATCCTCGGGACCGCCGCCGCGCTGCTTCACCAGCATGCCGGCGGCCAGCACCGCGCCGAGGAAGGCGAAGCTGGTGCCCTGCAGGCAGATCATCCCGGCGCCGATGCCGAACGGCCGGCGCGCCTGGATCAGGGTCCCGACGCCGGAAACCGTCAGCGCCATGCTGATCAGGTACGGCAGGTGCTCGCCGAGGCCGAGCAGCGAGCCGATCACCAGCGGCGGAGTGACGATGCCGACGAAGCTGGCCAGCACATGCTGTAGCGCGGCAAGGAAGGCGGGAAGCGGGCGCGGCCGGTCGTCGAGGCCGTAGATGAGGTCGTGGGGGCGTTGTTCTTCGCTGTGCATCGGGGCCGTCTCAGGGTGGCGCTCCTCGGGCGGCGAGGAGGATGCACGGCTTCTGCAAGAAGCTGTCCAGGTGATCAGCTTATTCCTGCCGCCCAGGCTGCAAGGCACGCCCGGCGCGGGTCGAGCAGGCAACGATAGACAAACGCAAGGGCGACGGAGGTGACCGCCGCGCACCGTGCCGAAGCACGGCGCGCAATGTCGGGGCGCGCTGGCGGGGCGGGGCCGGAGCCCCGCGCCACGAACTCAGAAGTGGTACTTGACCAGGAAGCTGGCGGTGTTCTGGTCGGTGGTGAAGTACTGCGAGTCCTTCACACCGTACTTGTCGGACCAGTAGTCGTACTCCAGGCCCACGTACAGGTGCTTCGGCTCGTAGCCGAGGGCCTTGCCCAGGTCGTACTTGACCTGTGGGTTGAAGTGCAGGTTGGCGTGGTAGTCGCTCTGGTTGCGGCGGCTGGTGCTGGCGCTCTTGTTGTTGATCACCCAGTCCATGTAGCCGTCGATGAGGATGTCGGAGTTGCCTACCGGGATGGTGTAGGACCACACCGGGGTGATCTGCCAGGCGCCGGCGCGCACGCGGTTGCCGTCGGGCTTGCGGTAGTAGAAGTTGAGCTGGAAGTAGTCGAAGCCGGGAATCGCCAGGTCGAAGCCCGGGCCGAGCAGGTAGGCCTCGGTGTCGCCCTCGCCGAACTCGTAGGTGCCGGCCAGCAGCACGTCCTTCACCGGGCCGAAGGACAGGTCCGCGCCGGTCAGCTTGCCGAAGCTCAGGCGCGGAGTGATCTCGCCATAGTAGGTGTTCTTGCCGTTGCTGGCGTCTTCCTTGCCGTTGTAGTTGATCTGGTCGAAGAAGATGAACAGGTCGCCCCAGGTCCAGCCGCTGGCGTGTTCCAGGGTGAAGGTCTGCTGGATCGGCGGGTTGATCTTGAAGTTCTTGCCGTAGAGGTAGGTCAGGCTCTCGTTGTGCCAGAGCAGCGGCCCCGAGTCGGTCTCGTGGGTCGGCGTCATGTCATGGTCTTCGGCGACGGCCTGGCCTGCGGCCAGCAGCCCCCCGGCTAGCATCACGGTGGCGAGTGTGCGGCTCATTGAAACGCTCCTGGAGTGGATAGCTTTTTTTCTAGTGGGCGAACCTGTCCGAGCGGTCAGGCCTCGCCATGGATAGCAAGAACGAAGCCAAGACGGCGCGGACGCTTCGCCGGGTTTCCTGCGGCGAAGGGAACGCCTGTTTTTTCAGTGTTTTGGACAAAGGCGGCGAAGTGCCTCCAACCTCTCTACGACGGCAAAAACCTGACCCCAAGGACAGCTTTTGCCTTGCACTGGTGCGTGGCCGGGAGGGGCGTGCTCGACTTTGGGTGGGCAGCGCGAAGAAAACTGGATACACAAAAACGATTTGTGACAAAAAGAATCAGCAGACTTTTGTACACAAAAAAGTGCGTGGTGTTTCTACACATCGCCGCCCCGGCAGACGGGCGAGAAGCGGCGCGGATGATGCCAGAGACGGCGGGCGGAATTCATCCCCGAATGGGGCTTTTCGTCGGGTTTCGGGACGCCCGGGGATAGATTCGCCAGGGCCGGCAAGGCTCCGGTGTCATGACACCCTCGATGTTGCGTAGCGGAGCGCGCGTGAGCACCGCGTAGCCTGGCTGCTTTCATGCCCACCGGGACTTCCTGTTTCGCCATCCGCAGAGCGGATGCGCCTCGGGCGTTATCCGCCGGACGGGTCTGCCCGCCTCACCCACATGAGTCCCTCACCACACCGCGATCTGCGAGTCGGTGCGCGGCTCGGTGCCGCCACAGAGCACGCCGCTGGCCGGGTCACGCAGGACGATCTGGCCGCGCCCGTAGCTGGTCGAGTCGTAGGCGATCTCCACCTGGTGCCCACGCTGCGCCAGCTCCGCCGCCAGCGCGCGCGGCGCGGCGTGCTCGATGCCGACGCGCAGCCCGCCCAGCCACTGCCAGCGCGGCGCGTCGAGGGCGGCCTGGGGGTTGAGGCCGAAGTCCACCAGGTTCATCACCATCTGCACGTGGCCCTGCGGCTGCATGTAGGCGCCCATCACGCCGAACGGGCCGAGCGGTATGCCGTCCTTGCTGAGGAAACCGGGGATGATGGTGTGGAAGGTCTGCTTGCCCGGCTCCAGGCAATTCACGTGGTCCGGGTCGAGGCTGAACTCGGCGCCGCGGTTCTGCAAGGCGATGCCGGTGCCGGGCACCACCACGCCGGAGCCGAAGCCGTGGTAGTTGCTCTGGATGAACGAGACCAGGTTGCCCTCCTCGTCGCCGCAGGCCAGATACACCGTGCCGCCCGGCTTCGGCTGGCCGGGCGTGGGGTCGAGCGCGTGCGCGCCGATCAGCGCGCGGCGGCTGGCGGCGTAGTCCTCGTGCAGCAGTTCCTCGACCGAGACCCGCATCGACCGCGGCTGGCTGATGTAGTGCAGGCCATCGACATAGGCCAGCTTCATCGCCTCCAGCTGGCGGTGCCAGGTCTGCGCGCAATCGCGCTCGCCGAACTCGAAGCCCTTGAGGATGTTCAGGGTCATCAGGGCGATCAGGCCCTGGCCGCTCGGCGGGATCTCCCAGACGTCGTAGCCACGGTAGTTCAGCGCGATCGGTTCGACCCACTGCGCCCGGTAGCCAGCCAGGTCGTCCAGGCGCAGGTAGCCGCCGCTGCGCTCGGCGTGGCCGGCGATGGTCCTGGCCAGTTCGCCGCGGTAGAAGCTTTCGCACTGGCTGCGCGCCAGCTCGTCCAGGGTGTCGGCCTGCCCCGGCTGGCGGAACACTTCGCCGGCGCGCGGCGCCCGGCCGTCGATGAGGAACTCGTCGAACCAGGCCCGCAGCTCGGGCCGTTGCGGCAGCGCCGTGCGGAACTTGTCCAGGCCGCCCTGCCACAGGCGGGCGATCACCGGCGAGACCGGGAAACCGTCGCGGGCCAGCTCGATCGCCGGTTGCAGCAACTGCCCGAACGGCAATTTGCCGAAGCGCCGCGACAGTTCGGCCCAGGCCGCCGGGCAGCCCGGCACGGTGACCGGGGTCCAGCCGTACAGCGGCATCCTGTCATGACCGGCAGCGCGCACCCGCTCGCGGTCGAGCAGGCCCGGCGCGCGCCCGCTGGCGTCCAGGCCGTGCAGGCGGCCGCGGGTCCAGACCAGGGCGAAGGCATCGCCGCCGATGCCGCAGCCGGTCGGCTCGACCACCGTCAGCGCGGCGGCGGTGGCGATCGCCGCGTCGATGGCGTTGCCACCATGGCGCAATATCTCCAGCCCGACCTGCGCCGCCTGCGGCTGCGAGGTGGCGACCATGCCACGGCGGGCATGGACCGGCGAACGTTGCGAGGCGTAGGGAAGCGCGTGGGCGGAGAAGTCGAGCATCGGCGTGGGCTCCGGGAAACTTGAGGCGGCAGGTTAGCCCTGCCAGACTCTGCCGACTAGCGACACGACGCCAAGTCATGACGATGAACGGACAGCCCGCGGAACTCCACCGCCCCATTCCCCGCCTCGCACGCCTGCCACGACCAGTCTATGCGCGCGCGGAAAGCCTGCGCGCCGGTTCCTGGACCTCGCGCCATCACCACGCCTGGGTGCAACTTTCCTACGCCATCAGCGGCGTGCTCGGCGTGCATACCGCCGAGGGCAGCTTCTTCGCCCCGCCGCAACGGGCGATCTGGATTCCGGCGCAACTGGAACACGAGGTGGTCACCTCCACCCGCGCCGAGATGCGCAGCCTGTACATCCGTGGCGACGCCTGCGCCTGGGCGCCCACGCGCTGCCGGGTGCTGGAGGTGACGCCGCTGGCGCGCGAGCTGATCAAGTCTTTCTGCGAACTGCCGGTTGACTACCCGGAGGGCGACAGCGCCGAGTCGCGGCTGGTGCAGGTGCTGCTGGACCAGCTGCGGCTGCTGCCAGAGGTCGCCTTCTCCCTGCCGATGCCGCGCGAGCCGCGCCTGCTGCGGCTGTGCCAGGCACTGATCGACGAACCGACCCAGAGCCTGACCATGGGCGACTGGGCGCAGCGCCTGGGCACCTCGGAAAAGACCCTGTCGCGCCTGTTCCAGCGCGAGACCGGGATGAACTACCGGCTCTGGCGCCAGCGCCAGCGCCTGCTCGCCTCGCTCAACGCGCTGGAGGCCGGCGACAGCGTCACCGGCGCCGCCCTGGACAGCGGCTACGACTCGACCTCGGCCTACATCGCCGCCTTCAAGGGACTCTTCGGCTTCACGCCCGGCGAGCTGTTCAGGCAGCGCTGAGCCCGGCGAGAGGCCCGGCGCGCCGGGCTCAGAACACGTCGACGGGGTAGTCGACGATCACCCGGTACTCGTCGATGTCGTTGTCCACCGCGCTGTAGCCGCCGGTGCCACGATGGGTCGCCCAGCGCAGGCGCAGCGAGAGGTCCTTGGCCGGACCGCCCTGGACCACGTACTGCAGGTCGAGGTCACGTTCCCAGTGCTTGGCGTTGTTGCCCTCGGCGCTGTACCAGCCGCCGTAGCCGGGACTGTCCGGGTCGACCCGGGTCAGGTCCAGCTTGCCGCGCGAGTAGGAAGCCGAAGCGGTCAGGCCGGGCATGCCGAGGGCGACGAAATCGTAGTCGTATTGCAGCTTCCAGGACTTCTCGTTGGGGCCGTTGAAGTCGGAATACTGCTGCGAGTTGTCGAGGAAGATGCTGTCGCCCTGGTTGATGTAGTCGAACGGCGTGTTGCCGTTGACCTTCTGCAGCACCGCGGTGACGGTGTGCTGCCTGTAGCCGACCGCGAAATGCAGGCTGTAGGTGTTGTTGTCGATCCGGCCGAGCAGCGAGTCGCCGCTGTCTACGGTCTTGTAGTAATGCGCGCCGGGATTCAGCGACCAGTCCTCGTCGATCTCGTAGGTGTAGTCGACGTCGGCGTAGTACTGCTTCCAGACGTTCTGCAGTTCGGCGGCGTACAGGCTGCTGGTGAAGCCCTCGATGCCGCCCCAGGTGCCGCCCAGCCAGCTGAGGTGGTGGCTGTCGCGGTTCTCCGGCAGCTCGCCGTAGTACGAGCCGAGGCGGCGGTGGCCGCTCTGGTTGTAGTACTTGGTGAAGCTGACCTGGCCGGCCGTGAGCGTCAGGTCCTCGAAGCTGTTGTTGGTCAGGCTCACGCCACGGAAGGTCTGCGGCAACATGCGCGACTCGCCGCCGGCGACCACCGGGTTGCCGAGGAACTGGTCGCCCAGCTTCAGCTCGGTGTCGAAGGCGCGGATCTTCAGCGCCGCGCCACCGCTGGAGAATTCGTCGGGTGCCTTGCCGGACTCGTAGCCTTCCTTGCTCGGCGCGGTGATCGGCAGGATGCTGGTGCCGCCGGTACCGCCGCCGCCGTCGAGCTTCAGCCCGAGCATGCCGTAGGCATCGACGCCGAAACCGACCACGCCGGGCGTATAGCCGGACTGGAAGGTAGCGATGAAGCCTTGCGCCCATTCCTTGCTGTCGTGCCCGGAAGCGTGCCGGCGGTCATGGTTGAAGTAGTAGTTGCGGGTCAGCAATTGGAGGCTGGAGCCTTCGATGAAGCCTTCTTCGGCTTCCCCCTCATCGGCCCAGGCGACAGGCGCGCTGAACAGCGCCAGCGCCAATGGCGTCAAGGCGAACAGATTCCTCATTGCGGTTGCTCCTTTTACAGCGTGTTGAAATCCGGCAGGGCCGGAAAGGTGTTGTGGTGTTTCCGGCGGCGCTTCTGGCGGCGTCGCGCGGGCGATCGCTCCCACGGGGCGCCCAGGCGGGCGCAACCCGAAAAAAAAGGCCGCTGGTAGCAGCGGCCTTGAGAAGACGTCGAATAGGAGCAATCAAGGTTCGGCGTCGGGAAGTTTTTCCAGTGTATGTACCGGACACTGGAAACCGGTTGGAACGCAGTCGGACTCTTCTATGGAAAGTCTCTTCGACTCATCGGGCAATTATGTTTTTCACGTCCCGCTCTTCGGTTGGCGAGATCGAGGCAAACAGAACGGATAATCGTCTACAGCCGGCGATAATTATCCATTGAGCTGGCCCGATTATATTTTTCCGCCATTATTGGAAAAACCCCGCTAACAAACGAAAGTCCTTTACATATTTTGCAAGAATTATCCGGGCGCTCGGAAGGCAAAAAAAACGCCGCATATCGTATGCGGCGCAAGGACAGGGTACCCAGGCTCACGCTTCCCGAGTACCCGGGGGAAGCCATGGCGCGCCCGGCGCCATGCACTGGATCAGGAGTCGCGGCGGGTCTCGGCCGGCGCGGCGGAGGCGGACAGTTCCTGCTGGTGCTCGATGGCCTGCTGGTTGGCGTCGACCATGCGGTTGGTCATCAGCGAGGACTCTTCGGCGAAACCGACCTGGGAAAATGCGAGGGAAAACAGACTGAGTACGGCGGCAGCAAGGATCTGGCGATTCATGGCGGGTCTCCGATGACACCCTTTTCACTTGGGACGGGAGCCATATTAGTTAACCGCCATGGTCGGAAAAATAGCCAAACAGACGAGAGAGTATTACCTCAATAACAACAATCCCTCATTGCGCCCAGTAACTTGAACTTTGCATGGTGGTTTCGTCGCGAGCGAATGCCTGGGGCAATTCCTGTTGCAACAGGTCGACCCAGGTACGGATCTTTGCGTCCAGGTAGCGCCGCGACGGATACAGCGCATAGATGGTCCGTTCATGCATGGTGTGGCCGGGCATCACCCGCCGCAGCTCGCCGTTGCGCAGCGCCGGGGCGGCCACGTAGCTGGGCAGCAGGGCGATGCCCAGACCGGCCCTGGCCGCCTGGGCCATGACCTCGGCGACATTGACCATGAAGGTGTTCTGCGGGCTGACGGTGCGCTCGCCCTGCTCGTCGACGAAGAGCCAGCCCTCCGGATAGGCCGGGTCCTGCAGGCGCAGGCAGACATGCTGCTCCAGTTCGTCCACCGAACGCGGCACTCCGCGTTGCTGCAGGTAGCCGGGGCTGGCGCAGAGCACACTGTGGATACTGCCCAGGCGCTGGGCGACGAACTCCGAGTCGGGCAACTGGCGCTCGCCGGTGATCAGCACGTCCTGACCTTCCTCGAGCATGTCCGGGTTGCGCTGGGACAGGGTCAGCTCGATCACCACGTCGGGGAACAGCGCGCCGTAGCGGGCGATCATCGGCACCAGGTGGTGCTGCCCCAGGCCCATCAGCGACTGCACGCGCAGGCGTCCGCAGGGGCGGATGTGCGCACCGCTGGCCTCGGCCTCGGCGACCTCGATGTCCGCGAGGATCGCCCGGCAGCGCTCCAGGTAGCGTTCGCCGGCCTCGGTCAGGGCCAGGCGCCGGGTGGTGCGGTGCAGCAGGCGCGTCTGCAGGTGCGCCTCCAGGTCGGAGATCAGCCGCGACACCTGCGCGGTGGACAGGTCCAGGGCCTGGGCGGCGGAAGTGAAGCTGCCGCTGTCGACCACCCTGGCGAACACGCGCATGCCTTGCAATGTGTCCACTGTTACCTCGGTTGCAAAACAGATTCGTAAATTGGTCGGATTTTCCGCGGCGCCGGGCTGCCTATACTGGCCCTCGTCGCCGTAGCAACGCCGGGCATACCCTGCCCGGCGTCGGGGCGGATGGCCCACCCGCCGCCCGCCTTCCTTCCCCCCGCACAGACTCTGCTACGGCGACGCCCCTTTCCCTTTCCGCCGCGCTCAGCGTCCCGGCTCCGGAATCCGGTACCAGGCGACGTACAGCGCCGGCAGGAAGATCAGCGTGAGCAGCGTGGCGGCGACGATGCCGCCGATCATCGCATAGGCCATCGGTCCCCAGAACACCTCGCGGGCGATGGGGATCATCCCCAGGCTGGCCGCCGCCGCGGTCAGCAGGATCGGCCGGGTGCGGTGGTGGGTGGCTTCCAGTACCGCTTCCCAGGGCGTCTTGCCGTCCTTCTCGAAGGCATCGATCTGGGTCACCAGGATCACCGAGTTGCGGATGATGATGCCGATCAGCGCGAGGATCCCGAGGATCGCCACGAAGCCCATCGGCGTGCCGGTCGGCAGCAACGCCGCGACCACCCCGATCAGCCCCAGCGGCGCGACGCTGGCCACCAGGAACAGCTTCTGCACGCTCTGCAGCTGGATCATCAGGAAGGTCGCCATGAGGAACAGCATCAGCGGCACCACCTTGGCGATCGGGCCCTCGGCCTTGCCGCTCTCCTCCACCGTGCCGCCCACCTCGATCCGGTAGTTGGCCGGCAGGCCGTCGGCGAAGCGCCTGACCTCCGGGGCCAGGCGGGCGACCAGGTCGGTGGGCTGGATCTCGCCACGCAAGGACGCCTTCACGGTGATCGTCGGCTTGCGGTCGCGGCGCCACACCAGCGGCTGCTCCAGCTCGTAGCTGACCTTGGCGAACGCCTTGAGCGGGATCGAGGTGCCGCTGGGAGTGACGATCTGCAGGCTCTCCAGGGTCTCCAGCGAGCCACGCTCGCTGTCCTCGGCGCGGCCGATGACGTTGACCAGGTAGATGTCGTCGCGCACCTGGGTCACCGCGCTACCGGTCACCACGCTGTTCATGATCTGCGCCACGTCCTCTGAGGACAGCCCGAGCTGGCGCGCCTTGTCCTGGGCGATGTCGATCTTGAGCATCTTCCCGGGCTCGTTCCAGTCGTAGACGATATCGCCGATGTTCGGGTTGCCGTCGAGCACCCCGGCCAGGCCCATGGCGTATTCGCGGACCTTGTCGATCTGCGGCCCGCTGACCCGGTACTGGATCGGCCGGCCCACCGGCGGTCCCATCTCCAGCGGCTGCACGTAGGTGCTGATACCGACGTAGTCCTTGCGCAGCCGTTCGCGCAGGCGGGTGGCGACGCGCTCGCGGGCTTCCAGGTCCTTGGTGACGATCACCAGCTGGCCATAGAAGTTGTTCTGCAACTGCTGGTCCAGCGGCAGGTAGAAGCGGATCGCGCCCTCGCCGACGTAGGCGCTCCAGTGATCGATGTCCTCGTCGTCCTTCAGCGTCGCTTCCAGGCGGTCCATCACCGCCCGGGTCTCGTGGATGCTGCTGTTCTGCGGCAGGTTGAGGTCGACCAGCAGTTCCGGCCGGTCGGAAGACGGGAAGAACTGGTGCTGGACGAACTTCATCAGGAACAGCGACACGCCGAACAGCAGCGCGGTGAGGAAGATGGTCGTCCAGCGCCGGCGCATCGCCAGGTGCAGCAGGCTGTCGAAACGCTCGGCGATGCGGCTCTTCTTCTGCTCCGACTTGTGCTTGAGGGTCTTGGGCAGGATGTGCACGGCGATCACCGGGGCGAACAGCACCGCGACGATCCAAGACAGCAGCAGGGCCACGGCGATCACCGCGAACAGGGTGAAGGTGTATTCGCCGGCGGAGCTGGCGTTGAGCCCGATGGGCACGAAGCCGGCCACCGTCACCAGGGTCCCGGTGAGCATCGGGAAGGCCGTCGAGGTGTAGGCGTAGGTCGCCGAGTCGTGCAGCGAATCGCCCAGCTCGAGGCGGGTGATCATCATCTCCACGGTGATCATGGCGTCGTCCACCAGCAGGCCGAGGGCGATGATCAGCGCGCCGAGGGAAACCCGCTGCATGGTGATGTCGGTGTACTCCATGAACACGAAGACCATCGCCAGCACCAGCGGAATCGAGCAGGCCACCACCAGCCCGGCGCGCAGGCCGAGACTGACGAAGCTGACGATGAGGACGATCACCACCGCCTCGAACAGCGCCTGGGTGAAGCCGCCGACGGCCTTCTTCACCACCTGCGCCTGGTTCGACACCTGATGCACGCCGACCCCCACCGGCAGCTCGCCGGTGATCTCCTGCATGCGCGCGTTCAGCGCCTCGCCGAACTCGAGGATGTTGCCGCCCTCCTTCATCGCCACCGCCAGGCCGATGGCCGGCTCGCCCTTGTAGCGGAACAGCGAGGTCGGCGGATCGACGAAGTCGCGGCTGATGCTGGCCAGGTCGGACAGCCGGTAGAAGCGCTCATTGACCCGCAGGTTGATGGCCTGCAGGTCCTTTTCCGAACGGAAGTTGCCGGAAGTACGCACCGAGATGCGCTCGGGGCCGGCCTCGACCACCCCCGAGGGGGTCACCGCGTTCTGCGCCTGCAGGCTCTGCACCACCTGGCGCTGGTCGAGACCGAGGGCGGCCAGCTTGCGGGTGGAGAAATTGAGGTAGATGACTTCGTCCTGCGCGCCGATCATCTGCACCTTGCCCAGGTCCTTCACCGAGCGGATGTCCAGGCGCACCTTCTCCACGTAGTCGCGCAGCTGGCGGAAGTCCAGGCCGTCGGCGGTGAAGGCGTAGACGCTGCCGAAGACGTCGCCGAACTCGTCGTTGAAACCCGGCCCCTGGATGCCCTGGGGGAATTCGCCCTGGATATCGGAGATCTTCTTGCGTACCTGGTACCAGATGTCCGGGATGTCGCCGGCCTTGGTGGTGTCCTTGAGGTAGACGAAGACCGTCGATTCGCCGGGCCGCGTGTAGCTCTTCACGTAGTCCAGCGAGTCCAGCTCCTCGAGCTTCTTCTCGATGCGGTCGGTGACCTGCTCCAGGGTGTCGTCCACCGTGGCGCCCGGCCAGCGGGTCTGGATGACCATGGTCTTGATGGCGAACGAGGGATCCTCCTCGCGCCCCAGGTTGAGGTAGGAGAACACGCCCATCACCAGCGATACCGCCATCAGGTACCAGACCAGCGACTGGTGGCGCAGGGCCCAGTCCGACAGGTTGAAACCGCCCTTCATCGCGCATCCTCGTCGAGTTTGATCTTCTGCCCGGGCTCGAGGCTGTTGACCCCGGCTCTGACCACCCGGTCTCCATCGACCAGGCCGCCGCCGATCACCACCTGGCGTTCGTCGCGGCTGAGCACCTGTACCTCGCGCAGGGCCACGCTGGACTGCTTCGCATCGATCACCCAGACCTGGGTCTTGCCGTCGCGCTCCAGCAGCACGCTGGCCGGCAGTACGCTGCGCACGCTACCGGCGCTGCTCAGCTGGACCTGGATGGTCGAACCGAGGCGGAACGCCTCCGGCGTCTGCGCCAGGCTCAGGCGCACGCGGCGGGTGCGGGTCGAGGCGTCGGCCTGCGGGCCCAGCTCGCGGATGCTGCCGGTGGTCCTGGCCTGCGGGTCGAGCTGGGCGCTGACCAGGAAGCGTGCGTCGGCCGGAAGGCTCTCGGCGACCTCGGTGGGCAGGTCGAAGACCGCCTCGCGCACCTCGGGCCGGGCCAGGGTGACCACCGCCTGGCCGGCGCTGACCACTTGCCCGGCCTCGGCATGCCAGGTGGTGATGACACCGTCGAAGTCGGTCACCAGGCGTGTGTAGGAAAGCTGGTCCCTGGCCTGCTGCAGCGCCGCTTTGGCCTGGTCGAAGCTGGCCTGGCTGGTCTTCAGGCGGGTCCGCGCGTCGTCCAGACGCGCCTGGGCGGTGACGCTGCGGGCGAACAGTTCTTCCTGGCGCCGGGCATTGGCCTGGGCGTCGATCAGCTGCGCCTCGGCGCTGGCCAGGTCGCCCTGGCTCGCGCGCAGCTGGTTCTGCTGGTCGGTGGGGTCGAGGGTCGCCAGCAGCGCGCCCTTGCCGACGAAGTCACCGACGTCGAACAGGCGCGAGGCGATCCGTCCATTGGTGCGAAAGCCGAGCACGCTCTCGTAGCGCGCCTGGATGCTTCCGGCGAAGCGGCCGAGGTCATCGTTCTTCAGGGTCTTCACGGTCACCGAGAGCACCGGTCGCGGCGGCGCCGAGGGTTGCTCGTCGCCGCAGGCGGAGAGCAACAGGGCGCAGCCGAACAGGCTGGCGAGGACAACCGGCTTCATGGCTGGCCTCCGCCGAGGGCGTCACGGCTGGCGGTGGTCTGGGTCGGCTGCGGCGGCTGCGCGACCTCGACCACCTGCCCCGGGTGCAGCAGCTGGCCGCCGACGGTGACCACCGTCTGACCGGCCTCCAGGCCGCTGGCGATGACCACCTTCTCGCTGGCGTAGCGCGCCACCCGTACCGGTTGCAGGCGCGCCTTGCGCTCCTGGTCGAGCAGCCACACCGCCGGCTGGGAGCCGAGCTTGGACAGCGCCGACCAGGGCAGTACCACGCTGTGCTGCGCCGGCGCGGCGACGCTGGCATTGACCACACTGCCGAGGGTCATTTCCGCCGGCACCGCGTCGAGGCCGACCTTGACCTTCAGCGTGCCGCTGCGCTCGTCCACCGTCGGGGTGATCTCGCGGACCTTGCCGCTGGCGGTGACCTCCGGCCTGCCGAGCAGGCTGACGCTGATCCGCTGGCCCTCGACGTCGTGGCTGAACAGCGATTCGTAGACGTTGAACACCGCGTCGCGCTCGCCGTCGCGGGCCAGGGTGAAGATCGGCACGGTGGCCTGCACCACCTGGCCGACCTCGGCCTGGCGGGCGGTGATCACCCCGGCGTCGGAGGCCCGCAGCTCGGTGTAGGAAAGCAGGTCGCGGGCGTTGGCCAACTGCGCCTGGGCGGCCTTCAGCGAACTCTGCGCGCTGCGCACCGAGGCCAGCGCCTGGTCGTACTCGCTCTGGCTGGTGTAGCCCTTGGGCAGCAGCGCCTTCTGCCGCCGATAGTTGAGGTCGGCGAGCTTCGATTGCGCCTGCTGCGCGGCGACCGCCGCCTGGGCGTTCTCCACGTTGCTGCGCTGGTCCTGCGGGTCGAGCCGCGCCAGCACCTGGCCAGCCGCGACGTGGTCGCCGACATCGACCAGGCGCTCGACGATCTTGCCGCCGACGCGGAACGACTGGTCGGCCTGCACCCGCGCCTGGATGTCGCCGGTGATCGAGGTGGCCGAGGCGAACTCGGCCAGCTTCACCGTCTGCGCCAGCACGCGGGTGCGTTCCTCGGTGGGCGGCTCGGCGCCGCAGCCGGCCAGCAGGCTGGCGCACAGGATGGCCGGCAGCGCCATCCGTGGCCAGTGACGTTTGCAATGAAAAGCGCCTCTGGCGTCTGACATGCCTTCCCCTTCGCGAACCATACAGATACCGGCCGAACCGGCCGGAAACTCCCAGAATTGGCAGGGATTCTAGCCGCGTCCCCAAGGATTGCGACTATCAGATGGAAGCGGGGGTTCCTTTTCCAAACTTGTGGAGGGGTTCGCTACAGGCGTCAGCTGAACAGGCGCGCGCTCAACTCGCGGCTGGCCTCCAGCAACAACGGCAGGAAGCGGTTTTCCAGCTCGGCGCGGGAAACCCGGCCGGCATGGGTGCCGACGTTCAGCGCGGCGAGTACGTGGCCGGCGGAATCGCGCACCGGCACCGCCAGCGAGCGCAGGCCGACCTCCAGCTCCTGGTCGACGATGCACCAACCCTGGCGACGGATATCCATCAGGCACGGCAACAGGGTATCCGGGGTATAGAGGGTGCGGCTGGTCTTGGCCTGCATCTCCACCTCGCCGAGGTAGCCGTGCAGCGCGTCGTCGTCCAGCGCGGCGAGGAGGATGCGCCCCATCGAGGTGCAGTAGGCAGGCAGCCGGCTGCCGACGTTGAGGTCCACCGAGATCAGCCGCTGCGGCGTCGCCGAGCGAGCGATGTAGAGCACGTCGTCGCCTTCCAGGGTGGCCATCGAGCAGGCTTCGTGGAGCTGCTCGCTGAGGCGGTCGAGGATCGGCTGCGCGGTGATCGCCAGCGGCGTCGAGGACAGGTAGGCGTGCCCCAGGGTGAGCACCTTCGGCAACAGCGAGTAGGTGCGCCCGTCGGTGGTCGCGTAGCCGAGCTGCATCAGCGTATGCAGGCAGCGGCGCACGGCGGCGCGAGGAATCTCGGTGCGGTGGCTGATCTGGGCGATGGTCAGGTGCCGCTTGCGCTCCTGGAACGCATGGATCACCGCCAGGCCGCGGGCCAGCGAGGTCATGAAGTTGGGATCGCCGGTGAAGGCCGCGATGCGCCTGGCCGGCGAGAGGACGCTCGGCGGCGCCAGGGTGGCGGGATGTTCCGGGTGTTCGCTCATGGAGATTTGCGCTCGCTTCACGGGTAAACGAGCCGATTATCGAACAGTGGTGCGGTAATCGCAATTGACCCTGGTGGCTCCGACTGTAGTACTGTCGGGCTACCCATCGCCCTCCGGGAGTAATGTCAGGTACCCATCGGCGGGTTCTGGGTAACGCCCTTGCCGCTCCGGCAAGGGCGCCTCTCCTCCCCCGCGCGTCTTGCGCGCGACCGGTACCGCTAGAAGTCGAAGAACACCGTCTCGTTATCGCCCTGGATACGGATGTCGAAACGGTAGGCGAGCTGCCCGTTCACCTCGCAGCGCCGCGCCACCAGGGTGTCCCGCCGCGGCGCCTGCTCGATCAGGTTGAGCACCGGGCAGGCGGCGTTGGCCTCGGCCTCGTCGTCGAAGTACAGGCGGGTGTGCAGGTGGATGTTGATGCCGCGGGCGAACAGCGCCACGTTGATGTGCGGCGCCATCGGTACGCCCTGGGCATTGCGCACCACCCCCGGCTTGACCGTGTGCAGCGTCCACTCGCCGGCGTCGAAGGTGGTGGCGGTGCGGCCGAAGCTGTTGAAGGGCTGTTCCGCGTCGTAGCGTTCCTGGTAGCGGCCCTCGCTGTCGGCCTGCCAGAACTCCAGGAAGGAATCGCGGACCAGGTGGCCGTTGCCGTCGTAGACGTGGCCGAGCAGGAGGATGTGCTGGCCCGGCGCGTCCTCGCGGGCCATGCGGTTCCAGATCTCCAGGTCGCGGGTCGGGTTGCCGGCGGCGGCCAGCGCCAGGCCGATGTGGACGTAGGGGCCGGCGGTCTGGGAAGGGGTTTCCCGCAGCAGTTCGTGGCTCATGGTCGGCTCCTCAGGCGTTCTCGAAGAAGGTCCTGCGCTGCCCGCGCAGGACGATGTCGAAGCGGTAGGCCAGGCAATCCATCGGATTGGCCATGCTCATGTCGAGCCGGCCGATCAGGCTCTGCGCCGCCTCCGGGTCGGCAAGGGTACGGATGATCGGGCACCTGGGGATCAGCGGGTCGCCCTCGAAGTACATCTGGGTGATCAGCCGCGTGGCGATCGCCGGGCCGCTCACGGACACGTGGATGTGCGCCGGACGCCAGTCGTTGGGGCCGTTGCGCCAGGGATAGGGACCGGGCTTGATGGTGCGGAAGTAGTAGTTGCCCTCGCTGTCGGTGAGGGTCCGGCCGACACCGCCGAAGTTCGGATCGAGCGGCGCCAGGTAGCGGTCGTTCTTGTGCCGGTAGCGTCCGCCGGCGTTGGCCTGCCACATCTCCACCAGGGTATGCGGGACCGGCTTGCCGTACTGGTCGAAGACCCGGCCGAACATGATGATCCGCTCGCCCTGGGGCAGGCCGCCGTGGTCGAAGTTGAGCAGCAGGTCGTTGTCGTGTCGGCCCAGCTTGAGATGGGAGAAGTCCGGCCCGCTGGTTTCCGAGAGCGATTGCGGAATGCTCACCAGCGCCTGGCTCGGCGAGCGCGGCACGGAGGTCTTGTAGTCGGGGGTCAGCGCTTTGGGGTGCCAGTTTCGGTCACGGATGACGAAACGACGATTCTCGGCGTCGTGCATGTCAGGCTCCTGTTATTCGCATTGTCGGTCGCCAGGCTTGTGGATTCAGGCATGGAGAAGGAAGTCTTGCGCAGGAAGCGGGACGGGGACAGTGAATTATCCGGCCAGACACATAACCGTTTGGTTATGCGAAATCAGTGCAGCTCGGCGGCCACCTCGCGCAGCACCACGCTGAACCACTGCGCCCCCAGCGGCAATGGCAGGGCCGCGTTGTGACACAGCCCGACCGAACCGCCCGGCTCGCGGATGCCCAGGTCCAGTTCGACCAGCTCGCCGTTGCCGACGTCCAGGCGCACCGCGTCGCGCGGCGCCACCCAGATCGCCTCGCTGCGCAGCACGTAGCTGCGGCTGAGGGTCGGCGAGAGTGTCTCCAGGCGCTGCCCGGCGAGCGGGATGCCACACTGCACGAACAGGCTGTCGGCATGGCGGCGGATGGTGGTGCCGGCCAGCGGCAGCACCAGCGGGAAGTCGGCCAGCCGCTGCGGGTCGCGGAGCGGTGCGGCGAGCAACGGATGGCCGGGGCGCACCACCAGCATCATCGACTCGCTGTACAGGTGCTCGAAGGTCAGGCCCTGGATTTCCGGGCTGTCGGTCATCCGCCCGACCACCAGGTCCAGCTCGCCGACCTTCAGCTGCGCCAGCAGGTAGGCGCTGGGCCCGGTGGCGACGCTGACCACCAGCGCGCGGTGGCGCCGGTGCAGGCGGCGGAGCACCTCGGGCACCACCAGGCTTTCCACCGTCGAGAGCACGCCGACGCGCACCGTCTCCACCTGCGCCTCGTGGCCCCGCAGGGTGTTCACCCCATCGCGCAGGGCCTGCACGCAGGGGCCGGCATAGCGCAGGAAGGTCACGCCCGCCTCGGTCAGCTCGACGCCGGCCTTGCTCCGCTCGAACAGACGCGCGCCGAGGATTTCCTCCAGTTCCTTGAGGGTCTTGGAGATCGCCGGCTGCGACACCGCCACGGCGTCCGCCGCCTTGGCGAAGCTGCGCTGGCGGGCGACTTCGAGGAAGCAGGCGAGGTGGCGGAACTTGATGCGGTTGTCGAGGTTCATGGGGCGGCCGTGGCGGCGAGTGGTGCGGGCATGGTACCCAACGGGCAGGCTGGGGACGAGGTGGCGTTTGGCGAGGTAGTGCCCGGGGGCCGTCCGCATCCCTCTCCCTAGCCAGGGCGTGGGGGGAGGGCGGCGGGCCTGCCTCCCGTCGTCCAGGAGCCCCCCTGGAGGGATCCCCGACTCAGAACTCCACCGTCGTCGACACCTGGAACTGCCGCGGCTCGCCCATCGCCACGTACAGACGGTTGGCGCTGGAGGGATAGTAGGTGCGGTCGAACAGGTTCTTCACGTTGAGCTGGAACTTCACCCCGTGGCCGCCGAAGCGGGTGTCGTAGCTGGTGAAGGCATCGGCCACGGTATAGGACGGCAGGTCGAAGGAATTGCCCGGGTCGCCCGGGCGTTCGCCGACGTAGCGCGCGCCGCCGCCCAGGCGCAGGCGGTCGCCGCCGAGGACCTCGCCGAGTTCGTAGACCGCCGACAGCGACGCGGTGTTGCGCGCCACGTTCTGCAGGCGCTTGCCCTCCAGGGTCGGGTCCTCGGTGACTTCCGCGTCGAGCCAGGCGTAGCTGCCGATCAGGCTCCAGCGTTCGCTGAGCTGGCCGGTGAGGTCCAGTTCCAGGCCGCGCGAGCGGACCCGGCCGGCGGCGCGCACGCTGCTGTTGCCGGCGCCGTCGAGTTCGTTGACCAGCACGTTCTTCTTGCGGATGTCGAACAGCGCCAGGGTGCCGCTGAGACGCCCCGGCACATCCAGCTTGGCGCCCAGCTCCCAGGAGGTCGCCTCCTCCGGCAGGATCGCCGAGTCGATGGTCTCGCCGGTGCTCAGCGGGGCGATGGTCGAGTTCGGCTTGAACGAGCGCGTGTAGCTGCCGTACAGCGAGACCTCGTCGCTCAGGCGATAGACCAGGCCGCCGCGCGGCACCCACTTCTGCCCATTGATGTCGGTGTTGGCGTTGAACGGCCGGCCGCGCCCGGCGAGCTGGTCGTAGATCTGGTAGCGCGCGCCGCCGACCAGGATCCAGCGGTCGTCCAGGTGGATCGAGTCCTGGAAGTACAACGAGTCGCTGCGCAGCTTGTCGGTCTGGTCGCTGTCGCCGGCGACCACCCGGGTCGACGGCACCACCTGGCCATAGACCGGGTCGAGGTAGTCGAAGCGGCTGGTCCTGCTGTCGCGCAGCAGGTCGGCGCGGAAGATCTTGCGCTTCTCGTGGTCCATGCCGAACTGCAGGTCGTGCCGCATCCCGGCCAGTTGCAGCGCGCCGCTCAGGCCGAGGGTGGCGAAGCTGTCGCTGCTGACCGCGCCGTGGGTGCCGTCCATGCGCCGGGTCAGGGTGCCGTCGGCGTTCACGGCCATCACCCGGGCCTGGTTGTCGTCGTAGGTCTCGCGACTGTAGCCGTAGCCGAAGTGGGCCTTCCAGCTGTCGTCGAGCTGGCGTTCGAGGTCCAGGCGGGTCAGGTCGGAGCGGCCCTCGGTGATGTTGAAGGGCTCGTCCAGGCGCCGGCTGCGCGGGATGTCCAGCGGGCGGTTGGTGCGCGGGTCGATGGCCGTGCCGCGGTCGAACGGCGTGGTGAACTCGCGGTGCTCGTAGCTCAGGTTGACCGTCGTGTCCTCGCCGTACCAGGCCAGCGAGGGCGCCACCAGCGTCTCGCGGCTCTTGCCGAAGTCGCGCCAGTAATCCTCGTCCTCATGATCGAGGATCATCCGGTAGGCCAGTCCGCTGTCGCCCAGCGGGCCGGTGGAGTCCAGCTGGCCGCCGCTGCCGTTGCGTCCGTGGGCGTAGGCCGAGCCGCGCAGGGTCAGGGCGTTGGCTTGCTGCAACTGCGGCTTCCTGCTGACCACGTTGACCACCCCGCCCGGGTCCTGGATGCCATAGAGCAGGGATGCCGGCCCCTTCAGCACCTCGACGTGGTCGGCGGTGGCGGTGAAGTTGCGGCCCTGCACCGAGGGCATGCCGTCGCGCATGATCGAGCCGTCGCGGTTGTCGCCGAAGCCGCGCTTCATCACCGCGTCCTGGGTACCGCCGAGGGTGTTGGCCTGGGTGATGCCACTGATGTTGCCCAGCGCGTCGTCAAGGTTGCGCGGACGCTGGTCCTGCAGCACCTGTGCCGGAACCACGCTGATCGCCTGGGGGATTTCCAGCACCGGCGCATCGCCGCGGCTGATCGAGGCGCTGACCGCCGGCCGGTAGCCCTGCGCCGGTGCGGCGGCGGACACCGTGGTGGCATCGAGGTCGAGCGCGCCGCTGGCGGGGATCGGCTCCAGGGTCAGGGTCCGCTCGTCGACCCGCCGCGCGCGCAGGCCGCTGCCCTGCAGCAGGCGTTGCAGCGCCTCCTCCGCGCCCAGCGAGCCGTGCAACGCCGGCGCGGTCGCCTGCGGCGGCAGTTCGGCGGTGTAGAGCAGCGTCTGCCCGCTGGCCCGGCTGAACGCGTCGAGCGCCCGGGCCAGCGGTGCGGCGGCCTGGCTGAAGCGGTAGCGCACCGTCTCGGCGGCCTGAGATGTGGTGGCCAGACAGCCGAGGCTGAGGAACAGGGCGGGGAGGGTACGTAGGGCGAAGCGCGGGAACGGGGTCATGGGTTGCTCGTGTCGGTCGCTTTTCCAATGCGAATCAATCGCAGTCATGAGCACTACACGAAGCGGCGATGGTTTTACCTCACCCCGCGGCACAAAAAAATTCGTCGCCGGGAAAAATTCCGGCACCCGAACGGACCGGGGCCGTCGTCAGCGGATCACCACCAGGCGTCCGAACAGGATCTGCTGGCGATAGCCGAGTACCGCCTGCAGCGACTTCAGCGCGGCTTCGGGATCGTCGCTGCGGAAGCTGCCGCTGACCGGCTGGCGGCCGAGCGCGTCGTCGAGCAGGAGAATGCGGCCGGGGTAGTAGCGAGCGAGTTCATCGAGCACTTCCGCCAGCGGCTGCCGGTAGAAGCTCAGCCAGCCCTGGCGCCAGGCCAGCGCGGCGGCGGCGTCGACGGCCACGGGCCGGCCCAGCTCGCCGTCGGCGAAGCCGACCTGCTGGCCGGCGCCCAGCACTTCCTCGGCGGCGCCCGCGCCCGTGCCGGCGCTCACCGCGACCCGCCCTTGCAGCACGGTGACGCGGGTCGCCCCGGCGCCGCGACGGACTTCGAACTCGGTGCCCAGCACCCGCGCCCTGCCCTCGCCGGCCTCGACCACGAATGGCAGCGCGTCGCGCTTCACTCGCAACGCCACGGCGCCGCGCAGCAGTTCGACCCGCCGCTGGCCACCGTCGATACGCACGCGCACCGCGCTGCCGGCGTCAAGGCTCAGGTAGGAACCATCGGCCAGCTTCCATTCGGCGACCTGCCCCGGCGCCGCGACATAGTCGGCGCGCCAGTCCTGCAGCCAGTCGCCGGGCTGCCACCAGCCGCCCAGCCAGAGCATCGCCAGCAGGCAGGCCACGCTGGCCAGCGGGTAAGCCCAGCGCCGTGGGTTGCGCGGCGCCCGCCGCGGCCGCAAGTAGATCTCCAGGGCGTCGGCCTCTTCCAGGGCCAGCCGGGTCGCCGGCATCTCGGTCAGGCGCCAGAGCGTCTCGGCGCGGGCGTAGGCCTGGGCATGCTCGGGGCGCTGCGCCAGCCAATCCTCGAAAGCCCGCCGGATGGCCACGTCGGATGTGCCGCGCAGGCGCACCAGCCAGGCCTGGGCGGTCTGCTCCAGGGCCGGATCGCAGGGCGTGGCGTCGCTGTCGGTTCGGGTCATGGCTGGGCGCTCCGGGTCTGCTCGCCGGCCGGGCCGGCCAGGCTCGCCTTGCAGGCGTCGAGGGCGCGCATCATATGTTTTTCCACGGCGCTTTGGGACAACTGCATGGCCCGGGCGATCTCCGCGTAGGTGCGGCCATGGATGCGGTTGAGCAGGAAGATCCGCCGGGTCCGCTCGGGCAGGTCGCGCAGAGCGGCTTCGACCCGCCGCCACTGGTCGCCGGCCTCGAGCGCCTGCTCGGGACCGACCGGCTCGCCCTGGCGTTGCTCCGGCAGCCAGTCGTCCAACTGCCGCTGCCGCGAGCCCTCGCCACGCAAGTGGTCGATGGCCAGGTTGCGCGCGCTGCGCAGCAGATAGCTGCCAAGCTCCTCCACCGGGGCGGCCGGGCGCCGCCAGAAGCGCAGGAACAGCTCCTGGACCAGGTCGGCGGCGGTCGCCCGGCAGCCGACCCGGCGCCTGACCAGGCTTTCCATGCGCTGGCGCTGGGCCAGGAAGGCCTTGAGCAGATCCGCGCGGCGCGCCGCCTCGCCGTCTGCCGGCAAGGCATCCGGGCGCGGGCCGGAGGGTAGGTCGCGGTCGGACATCGGTGAGGGACGGCTGCACGAAAGCCGGCGCCGGAACGGCGCCATGGGGATGCTGAGCAGACCCTCAAATGATAATGCTTATCATCAATGCCGAGAAGCCGGTGACGACGAAACGCCCGGTGGAACCCCGCCGGCCCTCACTTCACCAGGCGCGCATCCAGGCTGTTCTGCGCCAGGCGCCTGGCCTGTTCCTCGGTCATTCCCAGGCTCTGCTGCAAGGCGTGGAAGTTCTCGGTGACATAGCCGCCGAAGTAGGCCGGGTCGTCGGAATTCACCGTCACCTTCACGCCACGCTCGAGCATGTCGAGGATGGTGTGCTGGCTCATGTCCTCGAACACGCAGAGCTTGGTGTTGGACAGCGGGCAGACGGTCAGCGGGATCTGCTCGTCGATCAGCCGCCGCATCAGCCGTTCGTCCTCGAAGGCGCGCACGCCGTGGTCGATGCGCTCGACCTTGAGCAGGTCGAGGGCTTCCCAGATGTACTCGGGCGGCCCCTCCTCGCCGGCGTGGGCGACGGTGAGGAAGCCTTCGCTGCGGGCGCGGTCGAAGACGCGCTGGAACTTGCGCGGCGGATGCCCGACTTCCGAGCTGTCGAGGCCTACGGCGACGAAGGCGTCGCGGAACGGCAGGGCCTGGTCGAGGGTTTTCTGTGCCTCTTCCTCGCTGAGGTGGCGGAGGAAGCTGAGGATCAGCCCGTGACGGATGCCCAGCTGCTTCTCGCCGTCGCGCAGCGCGGCACGGATGCCGGCGAGCACCACCTCGAAGGGAATGCCGCGGTCGGTGTGGGTCTGCGGGTCGAAGAACGGCTCGACGTGGACCACGTTCTGCGCCTTGCACTTCTGCAGGTAGGCCCAGGTCAGGTCGTAGAAGTCCTGCTCGCTGCGCAGCACGTCGGCGCCAGCGTAGTAGAGGTCGAGGAATTCCTGCAGGTTGTTGAAGGCGTAGGCCTTGCGCAGGGTCTCGACGTCGTTCCACGGCAGGGCGATGCGGTTGCGCTCGGCGAGGGCGAACAGCAGTTCCGGCTCCAGGGTACCTTCCAGGTGCAGGTGCAGTTCGGCCTTGGGCAAGGCGTTGAGCCATTCGTACATGGGGTGGGTTCTCGCGATCAGGCTGGTCGTTGCCGGCAAGTTTAACCTGTCCCGCGAGCCAGGCCCGAGGGAATCCCCCGGGCCGCTGCCAGCGGCAACTCAGGCCGTCTCGCCGCGCCGATAGGCATAGGTCTGGGCGAAGCGCGAGGTCAGCCACTCGCCGCAGGTGGTCGGCGGGTACCTCGGCGGATTGTCCGCGTCGAAACAGCCCGGCAGGCAGCGGATCTCGGTGTCCCTGTGCGGCTCGGCGAAGAACGGCATGGAATAGCGGTCCACTCCGCGCGGGCTGAGCACCCGGTGCGGGGTCGAGCGATAACGGTCGTTGCTCCAGCGCGCCATCATGTCGCCGATGTTGACCACGAAGGTGCCGTCGATCGGCGGCGCGTCGATCCATTCGCCCTGGCGGTTCTGCACTTGCAGGCCGCCGGCGGCGTCCTGGTAGAGCAGGGTCACGCAGCCGTAGTCGGTGTGCGCGCCGGCGCCGGGCTGGTCGGCGCTCTGCCGGTCGGCGGCCGGCGGATAGTGGATCAGGCGGAACACGCTGACCGGCTGCTCGAAGCGGCGGTCGAAGAAGTCCTCCTCGATCCCCAGGGCGATGGCCAGGGCGCGCAGCACGGTACGGGCCAGCGCCAGCATGTCGGCGTAATGCCCCTCCAGCAGCGCCTCCCAGCCGGGCAGGTCGGGGTGCCGGTTGGGCCCGTAGAAGGACGTGCCGGCGCCCACGTCCGGATGCTCCGCCGGCAGGTGCAGGGCCATGTCGAAGGTTTCCTTGAAGTCGCTGGGCAACGCCGGGTCGAGCTGCTCGGTGGCGATCGCGCCGTAGCCGCGATGGTTGCGGCTGCGGGTGATATCGATCTTCAGCTTCTCTTCGACGGGCAGCGCGAAGAACTCCCGCGCCGCCGCCAGCAGGGCTTCGAAGCGCGCGGCCGGCAACGGGTGTCCGGCGATATAGAAGAAGCCCCACTCGCGGCAGGCCTGGTCGATCCGCCGCGCCACGTCGTTCCAGGCGCCGCGGTCGGCGCCGTAGAGCGGGGCGATGTCGATGATGGGTAGACGGTCCAATCGCGCTCTCCTCGATGGGCCCTGTACGGAAAGTGCCTGCGCTCGGCGACTTGTCTCATACGAGGCCAGGGTTCACTTCGGCAGGTCGGCCTTGATGCCTTCCACGTAATAGTTCATCGACGCCAGGTCGGCATTGGTCGCGCTGACGCCGGCGGCGAAACGCTCCTTGCCGGACTGGTCGCGGATCGGCCCGGTGAAGGGATGGAAGGCGCCGCTGCGGATCGACTCGATCAGCCTGCCCGCCTCTTCCCGCACCGGCGCCGGCAGCACCTCCTGGTTCAGCGGCAGGACCACCGTGCTCTCGGCCAGGCCGCCCCAGAAGTCCTCGGATTTCCAGGTGCCGTCCATCACCGCCTGGGCCGAGCGGATATAGTGCGGGCCCCAGTCGTTGACGATCGAGGTGAGCACGGTCTTCGGCCCGAAGTGCTGCATGTCCGAGGCGTAGCCCACGGCGTATACCCCGCGACGCTCGGCGGCCTGGATCGGCGCCGGGCTATCGGTGTGCTGGAACACCACGTCGACGCCCTGGTCGATCAGCGCGTTGGCCGCGTCGGCCTCCTTGCCCGGATCGAACCAGGTGTTCACCCACATCACCTTGAGCTCGGCCTGCGGGTCGTATTTGTCCAGCGCCAGCCGGATCGCGTTGATGTCGCGGATCACCTCGGGAATCGGGAACGAGGCGATGTAGCCGATCTTGTGGCTGCGGGTCATCTTCGCCGCGAGGAAGCCGCCGACGTAGCGGCCCTCGTAGGAGCGCGACAGGTAGGTGCCGAGGTTCCTGTCGCGCTTGTAGCCGGTGGCGTGCTCGAAGGTCACCTTGGGAAACTGCCGGGCCACCTTGGCGGTGGGGTTCATGTAGCCGAAGGAGGTGGTGAAGACCAGGCCGTAGCCGTCTTTCGCCAGGTTGCGGATGACCCGCTCGGCGTCGGCGCCCTCGGCGACGTTCTCGACGAAGCTGGTCTTCACCTTGTCGCCGAAGTGCTCCACCAGTTCGCGGCGGCCCAGCTCGTGCTGGTAAGTCCAGCCGTGGTCGCCGACCGGGCCGACATAGACGAAGCCGATCTTCAGCGGTTCGGCGGCCTCGGCGGCGAGAGCGCAGGCGCCGAGGCCGAGGCCGAGGACGGCGGCAAGGCGGCGCAGGACGGAGGTGCGGGATTGCGTGCGACGGTGTTTCATGGATGGGTGTGCTCCGGTGAGTGCAGGGTTGGCCATCGGGCGTGGCTTCGCGTTCAGCCCGCCCGCCGATGCAATTACCTGACCACCCGGACAACTCCGCTCAAGCCCGCGCTTCTGCGTGCCGCGCCATGCCGGCGCGGCTGCAGGACGGTGCAGCGCGCCATCGCCTGGTGCATGCCGGCGCCGCCACGATGGCCTACCATGGGCGCTGGCTTTCCGTAACAAGGCACGCACGCGATGACCGCGATCTACCTGGCCGGGCCGGACGTCTTCCGCCCCGACGCCGAGGCCCACGGCGAAACCCTCAAGGCGCTCTGCGCCGAGTTCGGCTTCGTCGGCCTCTACCCGCTCGACCACGCCCTGCCCACCGACATCCGCGAGCCGGCCGCCCAGGCCGCCTGGATCTACCGCGCCAATGTCGGCCTGATCGAGCGCGCCGACTGCGTGCTGGCCAACCTCGACCCGTTCCGCGGCAGCGAGCCGGACAGCGGCACCGCCTTCGAGGTCGGCTACGCCCTGGCCCTGGGCAAGCCGGTCTACGCCTATCTCGACGATGCCGGCGCCTACGCCGAGCGTCTCGCCCGGCTGGCCCCGGAATGGCTCGGCGAGCGCCCCGGCGTGGACCGCGACGGCTGGCAACTGGAGGGTTTCGGCCTGCCATTGAACCTGATGCTGGCGGTGCCTTCGCGGCTGGTCGCGGGCGGCCCGCGCGAGGCCCTGCTGCGTCTCGCCGAGGATCTCGGCCGGAACACCTGAAGCGCGGCGGGAAAACCGTCGCCTAGCTGCTGGCAGATAGACGCCGCCCGGCCCGCCGCTTGCCGGCCATAATCCAGGACAACAGCGGCCCCATCCGGGAGGCCGGCCTCCAGGAGAACATCCGATGAGCCGATCCAAGGGTTCCAGCAGCCGTCGCAGCTTCCTGCGCCTGGCGGCCCTGCTGCTGCCCGCCGGCGCCCTGTTCGCCGGCCTGGCGCCGGCCGGCGCCGCGACCAGACCGCGCAAACTCTACCTGGCCGGCCCCGACGTGTTCCGCGCCGACGCCGTCGCCCACGGCGAAGCGCTCAAGGCACTCTGCGCACGCTACGGCTTCGAGGGCCTCTACCCGCTGGACAACGCCTTGCCGAAGCGCATCGCCGAGCCGCGCGAACAGGCGGCCTGGATCTACCGCGCCAATCTCGGCCTGATCGAACGCGCCGACGCGGTGCTGGCCAACCTGAACTTCTTCCGCGGCGCCGAGCCGGACAGCGGCACCGCCTTCGAGGTCGGCTATGCCACCGCCCTCGGCAAGCCGGTCTATGGCTACGTCGACGACGCCGGCAGCTACGCCGAACGAATCCGCCGCCACGCTCCCGCGCTGGTCGGCCAGGACCCGAGCCGCGACCGCGACGGCATGGCCCTGGAAGAGTTCGGCCTGCCGCTCAACCTGATGCTGGCGGTGCCGGCAACGCTAGTCGTCGGCGACGCCGAGCAGGCCCTGCGCCAACTCGCCGGGCACCACGGCTGAGCCGGCCGAAAGATTCAGGGCAGGCGGGCGATACGCTCGGCGAGCAGGTCGAAGAAACCCTGGGCGTCGCCCTCGTTGATCCAGTTGACGTTGGCCGGCTGCTTGAGGCCGCCGTACCAGTCGGCCACGGTCTGGCCGAAGGTGATGCCCTCGCGGCTGTCGACCTGCACGTTGATCCGCTTGCCCTTGAACAGCGAGGGCTCGAGCAGGTAGGCGACCACCGTGGCGTCGTGCACCGGGCCGCCCTCCAGGCCGTAGTACTTGATGTCGTACTGGACGTAGGCGTCGAGGATGTCGGCGACGGTCTTGCCGGCCCGGTTGCCGAGGTTGCGCAGCCTGGCGATGCGCTCGGGGCTGGTGAGGATCTTGTGGGTCACGTCGAGCGGCAGCATGGTGATCGGCGCCCCGCTCTTGAGCACGATCTCCGCCGCGTGCGGATCGGCGAAGATGTTGAATTCGGCGGCCGGGGTGATGTTGCCGCCGTTGAAGTGGGCGCCGCCCATGATCACGATCTCGCGGATACCCTTGACGATGTCCGGGGCCTGGGTCAGGGCCAGCGCGAGGTTGGTCTCCGGGCCGAGCATGGCCAGGGTCACGCTCTTCTCCGGCGCCGCGCGCAGGGTGCGGATCAGGTAGTCCACGGCGTTGCCTTCGGCCAGCGGCTGCTTCGGCTCATGCACCTCGACGCCGCTGATGCCTTCGCTGCCATGCACGTCGGCGGCGTAGATCGGCGTGCGCAGCAGCGGCCGCGGGGCGCCGGCGTAGACCGGGATGTCCGGGCGCTTGCCCCACTCGCGGGCCAGGCGGGCGTTGCGCGCGGTCTTTTCCAGCGGCACGTTGCCGGCGACGGTGGTCAGCGCCTGGATCTTCAGTTCCTTCGGCGAGGCCATGGCGAACAGCAGGGCGATCACGTCGTCGGCGCCCGGATCGGTGTCGATGATCAGGGTCCGCGGCGATTGCGGCGCGGCCGTTTCGGCGGCGGCGAGGGGAAGGCTGGCGGGCATCAGCAGGGCGAGTCCTAGCAGCAGGCGGCAAAAGCGGTTGCGGGGGCGGGCGGCGCGTGACATGGGGGCGGCTCCTGGTGGGGAATGCCACAGTCTAGCCAGTCGCGGGCCACGCGCCGACCTATGCAAACCGACAGAGGAAGCGTAGCGCTTCCTCCGTCGGCAACCGCGTCAACCGGCGATCAGCGCGCTCGCCGCCGCGCGGTGGCGAGCGATCAGCGCGGCCAGGTCGAGGCCCTCCACGGCACCGTCGACCACTCGCCAGGTGCCGCCCACCATTACCCGGTCGGCGCGATCGGCGGCACACAGCAGCAGCGCCGAGAGCGGGTCGTGGCTGCCCGAGAAGCGCAGCTCGTCGAGCTTGAACAACGCCAGGTCGGCCTGCTTGCCGGGGGCCAGTTCGCCGATGTCGCCGCGCCCGAGCAGGCGCGCCGAGCCACGGGTGGCCCAGCCCAGGGCGAGTTCCGGGGTGATTCGCTCGGCGCCGTAGCGCAGGCGTTGCAGGTACAGGGCCTGGCGCGCCTCGAGGATCATGTTCGAGGCGTCGTTGGAGGCCGAGCCGTCGACCCCCAGGCCGATCGGCGCGCCGGCCGCCTCCAGCTCCATGGTCGGGCAGATGCCCGAGGCCAGGCGCATGTTCGAACTCGGGCAATGGCAGATACCGGTGCCCGCCTCGCCGAGCCGGCGGATCTCCTCGGCGTTGAAGTGGATGCCGTGGGCCAGCCAGGTGCGCGGGCCGAGCCAGCCGACGCTGTCCAGGTAGTCCACGGTGCGCAGGCCGAAGCGCTGCAGGCAGAAGTCTTCCTCGTCGAGGGTCTCCGCCAGGTGGGTGTGCAGGCGCACGTCGTGGCGCGCCGCCAGCTCGGCGCTGGCGCGCATGATCTCCGGGGTCACCGAGAACGGCGAGCAGGGCGCCAGGGCGATCTGCACGCGGGCGCCCTCGCCGCGCTGGTGGTAGCGGGCGATCAGTCGCTCGCTGTCGGCGAGGATGGTCTCGGCTTCCTGCACCGTCTGCTGCGGCGGCAAGCCGCCGTCCTTCTCGCCGAGGCTCATCGAGCCACGAGTGAGCATGGCGCGCATGCCCAGCTCCTCGACCACCCCGGCCTGCACGTCGATGGCCTGTTCGAGACCGCCGGGGAACAGGTAGTGGTGGTCGGCGGCGGTGGTACAGCCGGACAGCAGCAGCTCGGCCAGCGCCACCTTGGTGGCCAGTTCGAGTTTCTCCGGGGTCAGCCGCGCCCAGACCGGGTAGAGGGTCTTCAGCCAGGGGAACAGCGGCTGGTTGACCACTGGCGCCCAGGCGCGGGTGAGGGTCTGGTAGAAGTGGTGATGGGTATTGATCAGCCCCGGCAGGACCACGTGCTGGCTGGCGTCGAACTGGCTGGCGCAGGGTTGCGCGGGGTGCTGGCCGGCGCCGAGCAGCTCGACGATGCGGCCGTCTTCGACGACCAGGCCGCCGGCGGCGTCGAGGCCGTTGGCGGTGAAGATGGCGAGGGGGTTGCGAATCCAGGTGCGGGACATGTGCGGACCTTCGTCGGATCGGCGGGCCGGCGCGAACGCTGCCGGCCCTCGGTTGATGAGAGCCAGCTCAGTGTTCACCCTGTCTGCTGATCCAGGTCCGCGGGGCGACGGGACGCCGCGCGCGTGGCGATATCCTACAAGGGATTTCTGGAGAGGTGTAAGGCTTTCCTCCCGGCGGCGGCCGGGCGCGGTTTGATGGGGGTCAACGGACGTCCCCCGGCAGGGGCATAGAGTGGGGGACTGCATAGCTGAAAACGTAGAACGGAAGGAGCCCCGCATGAGCGAAGAACCCACTGTCAGTCCCCCCTCCCCCGAGCAACCCGCCGCGCAGCCGGCCCGGCCCGCCGCCCGCCGCGCCCCGCGCAAGCCGGCGACCCGCCGCCCGCGGGTGGCCAGCCCGGCGCAGAAGGCTCGCGAGGAGATCCAGGCGATCAGCCAGAAGCCGGTGGCCCTGCAGGTCGCCAGCGCGCCCCACGGCAGCAGCGAGGACAGCACCTCGGCGAGCCTGCCGGCGAACTACCCCTATCACACGCGGATGCGCCGCAACGAGTACGAGAAGGCCAAGCACGACCTGCAGATCGAGCTGCTCAAGGTGCAGAGCTGGGTGAAGGACACCGGCCAGCGCGTGGTGGTCCTGTTCGAAGGCCGCGACGCCGCCGGCAAGGGCGGCACCATCAAGCGCTTCATGGAGCACCTGAACCCGCGCGGCGCGCGGATCGTCGCCCTGGAGAAACCCTCCTCCCAGGAGCAGGGCCAGTGGTATTTCCAGCGCTATATCCAGCACCTGCCCACCGCCGGCGAGATGGTCTTCTTCGATCGCTCCTGGTACAACCGCGCCGGCGTCGAGCGGGTCATGGGCTTCTGCTCGCCGCTGCAATACCTGGAGTTCATGCGCCAGGCGCCGGAGCTGGAGCGCATGCTCACCAACAGCGGCATCCTGCTGTTCAAGTACTGGTTCTCGGTGAGCCGCGAGGAGCAACTGCGGCGCTTCATCTCGCGCCGCGACGATCCGCTCAAGCACTGGAAGCTGTCGCCCATCGACATCAAGTCGCTGGACAAGTGGGACGACTACACCGCCGCCAAGCAGGCGATGTTCTTCCATACCGATACCGCCGACGCGCCGTGGACGGTGATCAAGTCCGACGACAAGAAGCGCGCGCGACTCAACTGCATCCGCCACTTCCTGCACGCGCTGGACTACCCGGGCAAGGACCGGCGCATCGCCCATGAGCCCGATCCGTTGCTGGTGGGGCCGGCCTCGCGGGTGATCGAGGAAGACGAGAAGGTCTACGCCGAGGCGGCCGCCGCGCCGGGCCACGCGAACCTGGATATCCCGGCCTGAGGCCGGCGGTCGCGCCAATGAAAACGCCCGGGGCGCTGTCGCGCTCCGGGCGTTCCGCTTTCGACAGGGGGATCACTCCGGGGCGGAGGTCCGGATCAGGTGGTCGAAGGCGCTCAGCGAAGCCTTGGCGCCCTCGCCCACGGCGATCACGATCTGCTTGTACGGCACCGTGGTCACGTCGCCGGCGGCGAAGATCCCGGGTAGCGAGGTCTCGCCACGGGCGTCGACGATGATCTCGCCGCGCGGCGACAGCTCGACGCTGCCCTTGAGCCACTCGGTGTTGGGCAGCAGGCCGATCTGCACGAAGATGCCTTCCAGCTCGATCGACTTGAACTCCTCGGAGTTGCGGTCCTTGTACACCAGGCCGGTGACCTTCTGGCCGTCGCCCTTCACTTCGCTGGTCAGGGCGCTGGTGATCACCTCGACGTTCGGCAGGCTGTAGAGCTTGCGTTGCAGCACGGCGTCGGCGCGCAACTTGCTGTCGAACTCCAGCAGGGTCACGTGGGCGACGATGCCGGCCAGGTCGATGGCCGCCTCGACGCCGGAGTTGCCGCCGCCGATCACCGCCACGCGCTTGCCCTTGAACAGCGGGCCGTCGCAGTGCGGGCAGAAGCACACGCCCTTGGCCTTGTACTCCTGCTCGCCGGGCACGCCCATTTCGCGCCAGCGGGCGCCGGTGGCGAGGATCAGGCTCCTGGCCTTGAGGCTGCCGCCGCTCTCGAACTGCACTTCGTGCAGCTCGCCGGCGTTCTTCGCCGGCACCAGCTTGCTGGCGCGCTGCAGGTTCATGATGTCGACCTCGTAGTGACGCACGTGCTCTTCCAGCGCCCGCGCCAGCTTCGGCCCTTCGGTCTCCTGCACCGAGATGAAGTTCTCGATGGCCATGGTGTCCAGCACCTGGCCGCCGAAGCGCTCGGCGGCGACGCCGGTGCGAATGCCCTTGCGCGCGGCGTAGATCGCCGCCGCGGCGCCGGCCGGGCCACCGCCGACCACCAGCACGTCGAAGGCGTCGCGGGCGGTCAGCTTCTCGGCGTCGCGGGCGGCGGCGCCGGTGTCGATCTTGGCGAGGATCTCTTCCACGCCCATGCGGCCCTGGCCGAAGACTTCGCCGTTGAGGTAGATGCTCGGCACCGACATGATCTGGCGCGCCTCGACCTCGTCCTGGAACAGCGCGCCGTCGATGGCGACGTGACGGATGTTCGGGTTGAGCACGGCCATCAGGTTCAGCGCCTGGACCACGTCCGGGCAGTTCTGGCAGGACAGCGAGAAGTAGGTTTCGAACTCGAAGGTGCCCTCGATGCCCTTGACCTGCTCGATCACCTCCGCGTCGAGCTTGGAGGGGTGGCCGCCTACCTGCAGCAGGGCCAGCACCAGCGAGGTGAATTCGTGGCCCATGGGGATACCGGCGAAGCGCAGGCCGATGTCCGCACCGGGGCGGTTCAGCGAGAACGACGGTTTGCGCGCATCGCTGCCGTCGGTCTTCAGGGTGATCTTGTCGGTCAGGCCGACGATGTCTTGCAGCAGGCCCAGCAGCTCGCGGGATTTGTCGCTGTCATCGAGGGACGCGACGATCTCGAACGGCTGGCTGACCTTTTCCAGGTAGGCCTTCAACTGGGTTTTAAGATTGGCGTCCAACATGGTTCAGCTCCTCGAAATTCGGGCAAACGGATCCCCGGCGGATGGAACATCCGCCCTGCACGGCGCATTGGCTGGGTGAAGGACGGACGATCCGGGAAGGATCGTCCGCCGGAGAGGCTGGCGGCGAATGCCGCCGGCGCGGTCTTAGATCTTGCCGACCAGGTCCAGGGACGGCGCGAGGGTCTTCTCGCCTTCCTTCCACTTGGCCGGGCAGACTTCGCCCGGGTGGGCAGCGGTGTACTGGGCGGCCTTCAGCTTGCGCACGGTCTCGCCGACGTCACGAGCGATCTCGTTGGAGTGGATCTCGACGGTCTTGATCACGCCTTCCGGGTTGATCACGAAGGTACCGCGCAGAGCCAGGCCTTCTTCCGGGATGTGCACGCCGAAGGCGTTGGTCAGCTGGTGGGTCGGGTCGCCGATCAGCGGGAACTGGGCCTTGCCGACGGCCGGCGAGGTTTCGTGCCAGACCTTGTGCGAGAAGTGGGTGTCGGTGGTCACGATGTAGACCTCGGCACCGGCCTTCTGGAACTCGCCGTAGTTGTTGGCGGCGTCTTCGATCTCGGTCGGGCAGTTGAAGGTGAAGGCAGCCGGCATGAAGATCAGGACCGACCACTTGCCCTTCAGGGATTCCTCGGTCACCTCGATGAACTTGCCGTTGTGGAAAGCGTTGACCTTGAACGGTTGGACTTGAGTGTTGATCAGGGACATCAGTCGTTCCTCTCTCAGTTGAATGGGGGTGTTTCAAATCGACTGGGAGAATCTTAACGGGGTTCGACAAAAATGCCCCATTGATTTAGGCCATCAGTGAAATTATCTAAATCTATCGAAGGATATATAAATAGTTAAAACAACTAATCGTAAAACCCACCTCGGTCAGAGACCCGCCTTCCACGGCTGGCCCAGGGAAACCGGGGCGTAGAGCCGGGTGCGCAAGGCGTCGCGGGAGAGCAGGACCAGCACCAGGATGGTCGCCACGTAGGGCAGCATCGCCAGCAGGTTGGCCGGAATCGCCAGGCCGACCCCCTGGGCCACCAGGTGCAGGATGCTGGCCAGGCCGAACAGCCAGGCGCCGAGCAGCACGCGGAATACCCGCCAACTGGCGAACACCACCAGCGCCAGGGCGATCCAGCCACGCCCGGCGGTCATGTTCTCCGCCCACATCGGCGTATAGGCCAGCGACAGGTAGGCGCCGGCCAGGCCGGCCATGGCCCCGCCGAAGAGCACCGCCAGGGTGCGCACGCGCAGTACCGGCAAGCCCATCGCGCTGGCCGCGTCGGGGTTCTCGCCGACCGCCTGGAGGACCAGCCCGGCACGGCTGCGCAGGAGCATCCAGGCGACCGCGGCGAACAGCGCCAGGCTCAGGTAGACCAGCGCGTCCTGGGCGAACAGCATGCGCCCGAGCAGCGGCAACTCACCCAGCACCGGCAGCGCCAGCGGGGCGAAGCCCTGCAGTGGCTTGCCGACCCAGGCGGCGCCGACGAACGACGACAGGCCGACGCCGAAGATGGTCAGCGCCAGGCCGCAGGCCACCTGGTTGGCGTTCAGGTACAGGGCGACCCCGGCGAACAGCGCCGCCAGCAGCATCCCGGCGAGCACCGCGAGTAGCACGCCGAGCCACAGGCTGCCGCTGGAGAAGGCGACCATGAAGCCGATCACCGCGCCGAACAGCATCATCCCTTCCTGGCCGAGGTTGAGCACCCCGCTCCTCTCGCAGACCAGTTCGCCCAGCGCCACCAGCAGCAGCGGCGTACCGGTGCGGACCATGGCGAACAGCAGGTTGTTCAGCAGATCGATGTCCATCGTGGTTCCTCGACGAAGCGGTTTCAGGCCAGGGCGTCGCGCAGTGCCGGGCGCTTGCGCCAGTGCCCGTGCAGGCGCGGGCGGTAGAGGATCAGCACGTCGCAGGCGAGGAGGAAGAACAGCATCATTCCCTGGAACAGCCCGGTCAGCGCCAGCGGCAGGTTGAGGCTCATCTGCGCGGCCTCGCCCCCCAGGTAGAGCAATGCCATCAGCAGGCTGGCGGCGAGGATGCCGAAGGGGTTCAGGCGGCCGAGGAAGGCCACGGTGATCGCCGCGTAGCCATAGCCCGGCGAGACCTGCGGCACCAGCTGGCCGATCGGGCCAGCGACCTCGCAGACGCCCGCCAGCCCCGCCAGCGCCCCGGAAAACAGCAGGACGAACCAGACCAGGCGCTTCTCGCGGAAACCGGCGAAACCGGCGGCGCGGCGATCCAGGCCGAGTACGCGGACCTGGAAACCGAGGAAGCTGCGCTGCGCCAGCACCCAGACCGCCGCCAGCGCCAGCAGGCCGAACAGCGCGCCGAAGTGCACCCGGCTGTCCTCGAACAGCGCCGGCAGGCGGCTGGCTTCGCCGAACAGCGCCGACTGCGGGAAGTTGAAGCCCTCCGGGTCCTTCAACGGCCCGTGCACGCCGTACAGCAGCAGGTTCAGCGCGATGTAGTTGAGCATGATGGTGGTGAGGATCTCGTTGGCGTTGAAGCGCGTCCGCAGCCAGGCGGCGAGCCCGGCCCAGAACGCCCCGGCAGCGCTCCCGGCGAGCAGCACCCCGGCCAGCGCCCAGCGGCTCTGCCAGTCGAGCAACTGGATCGCCACCGCGCTGCCGGCCAGGGCGCCGATCAGCAGTTGGCCCTCCGCGCCGATGTTCCACACGCGCGCCTGGTAGGCCAGCGCCAGGCCGAGGGCACAAAGCAGGATCGGCATGGCTTTCACCAGCAGCTCGCCGATCCCGTAGAGATCGCTGACCGGCTGTACCAGCACGGTATGCAGGGCCTGCCACGGATCGTGACCGAGACCGGCGAACAGCAGCGCGCCGCAGACCAGGGTCAGCAGCCCCGCCAGCAGCGGAGAGGCCAGTAGTATCCAGCGCGACTGCCGGCCACGCGGTTCCAGGGACAACAGCATCACAGGCTCCCTTGGGCAACGGCGCCGGCGACCGCCGCCGGCGCCTCGAATTGTCCGGCCATCCAGCCGCCGACCTGCTGCGGCGAAGCGCTCGCGGTGGCGACCGCCGGGGACAGCCGCCCCGAACACAGCGCGGCGATGCGGTCGCTGAGCAGGAACAGCTCGTCGAGGTCCTCGGAGACCACCAGGATCGCCGTACCGGCATCGCGCAAAGCGATCAGCGCGCGGTGGATCAGCGCCGCCGCGCCGACGTCCACGCCCCAGGTGGGATGCGCCGCCACCAGCAGGCGCGGGCTCTGGAGGATCTCGCGGCCGAGGATGAACTTCTGCAGGTTGCCGCCGGAAAGACTGCGTGCCGGCGCCCCGGCTCCCGGGGTCTTCACGGCGAAACGGCGGATGATCTCCTCGGCCAGCGCCAGCACCTTGCGCCGCCGGACCAACCCGCGCTTCACCAGTCCCCGCTGGAAGGCGCTGAGCAAGGTATTGTCCGCCAGGCTCATCTCCGGCACCGCGCCATGCCCCAGCCGCTCGGCGGGAACGAAGGCCTGGCCGGCGCGGCGCCGCGCATCCGCCGCCAGGTGTCCGCCGGCAGTGCCGCCGAGGCGGATACGCCCGGCCTGGGCGCACGGCAGGCGGACCTCGCCGCTGAGCAGGGCGAGCAATTCATCCTGGCCGTTGCCGGCGACCCCGGCGATACCGAGGATCTCGCCGCTGCGCACCTCCAGGTCGAGGCCGGCGAAGGACACGCCGAACGGGTCCGGGTTGCGCCAGTGCAGGTCGCGCACCTGGAGGAAAGGTGCGCCGCCGGCGACTTTCGGATACTCCGCCGCCAGGCCCTCGGCGTCGCCCACCATCAGCCGCGCCAGCTCGAGATCGGAACATTGCGCCGGCAGGCACTGCCCGGCCACCCGCCCGCCGCGCAGCACCGTGGCGCGCCGGCAGAGCGCGCGAACCTCGGCCAGCTTGTGGCTGATGAAGAGGACACTGCACCCCTCCTCCGCCAGACGGCGCAGGATGACGAAGAGATCCTCGGCCTCGCGCGGGGTCAGCACCGAGGTCGGCTCGTCGAGGATCAGCAGGCGGATGTCCTGCATCAGGCAGCGCACGATCTCCACCCGCTGGCGCTCGCCGATGGACAATCCATGGACCAGCCGGCGCGGCTCCAGCGGCATGCCGTAGCGCTGCGAGACCTCGCGGATGCGCGCCTCCAGCCGGCGCGGGCCGCCCGCCTCGGTGCCCAGGGCAAGGGCGATGTTCTGCGCCACGCTGAGGGTCTCGAACAGGGAGAAATGCTGGAACACCATGCCGATCCCCAGCGCCCGCGCGCCGGCCGGGTCGCGCACCCGCACCGGCTTGCCCTGCCAGAGGATCTCGCCGGCGTCCGGCCGGGTCACACCGTAGATGATCTTCATCAGCGTACTCTTGCCGGCGCCGTTCTCACCGAGCAGGGCATGGATCTCGCCAGCGTCGATGCGCAGGTCGATGCGGTCGTTCGCCAGGCAACCCGGATAGCGCTTGCTGATCCCGCGCAATTCGAGGCGCGGCGGCGCGGGGGAGGAAACAGTAGTCATGGCGGGCTCGGTCGGTGGCTCGGCGATTGCGCCGCCGTTGCAAATACCTGGCCAGGAAGTCAGGAAAGCCCGTGGCGCTGGTTTCCCCGCTCGCCGTCAGTGGCGGCGTGGCAGCCGCCGGCACCACACCGGGGCACGCCCCGCAGACCACGACGCATTTGCGAGCAGCGCGGCGACGAACGAACGTGGGCATTTCTCGCGAAACAGTCATCACCACCTTGCGCACAGAGTTATCCACAGCATGCCGACAGCCGCCCGGCATCCCGGGGAGCCATCCCCGCCGACCGTCCCGGCGAATTTCACGATTACCGTGGTGGACAGAAAACAGCCAACCCGGCAGGCCATGAACGCGACCCGGCGAGACATTTTTTCCAACACTTTGCCAACAGACTTATCAACAAGCCTTCAACAGCCGCTCAGGGGAGTACGGCGGAATACCGCCCGCCGACGAGACCAGCGCTCGGCTGAATCCCCGGAGGGGACCCGGCGGCATGCATACAGCACAGTTTGCCAACAGCTTTTCCACAGGAATCGCGCCGATCGAGAGCGTCCGCGAAAATGCCTCGAGGATGTTCCCTTTCAGCGTCCGCTGGCCCGTGAACACTGGGTTTCCCGGCTTTTCAGCGAAGTCCGCGGTGATCGACGGGGGCATGCTCGGCGCGGCCATGCACGGCTGCGCTGTCCACAGTCTGGCGACGCACCATTGTGGCGCCTCCCACATCGCCCTTTCCCTGGGTTTTTCGCCGGCCAGGAGAAATCCTGCGGCCCCGCCTGAAGCCTTTCCGCCAGCCAGCGAAGCAACTTTTTCAGTGGCTAATGCGAACAGCTTTTCCACAGACAAACCCACAGAAGGGCCGGTCGCCGGCCGGGCATTTCGCAAGGCGTTTCCATGGTGCCGAAGCACTTTGCGCGGACTACCTGCCGGAGGCCGGAAGCACGCTGCCCGCGACGGCTCGCCCGCCCCTTCGCAGAAACTCTGCTCACAGACTTATCCACAGCATGCGCACAGCGCATAATGACAAAGCCGGGGACCCGATGAAGACTCCGCTGGTGTTCTTCGCCGATACCTCCGGCGGGGCATCGCGCGCCAAGGGCGGGATATTTCCACCGATTTTCCGGACTAAAAGAGGCGAAAGCCCTTTCCTGCGGCAGAGGAGATGAACGATGCGGTATCGGCTGGCAACTTCGTCCCCCCGCTTGCCCTGTGTTCCGGTCACGGCGCACGCGCGATGAGCAGCTCGGCCCACCGCGGGCGCATCCTGCATTTCCTCGGCGACCCGGCGAAGCTCGGCGACAAGGCCTGGGAGTATTTCGACGACGGCCTGCTGTGGATCGAGCACGGCCAGGTACGTGCCCTCGACCACGCCGCCTACCTGCTGCCACGGCTGCCCGCCGGCCTGGCGCTGGAGGAGCATCCGGGACGCTTGCTGCTGCCCGGCTTCGTCGACTGCCATGTGCACTATCCGCAGCTCGGGGTGGTCGCCTCCTACGGCACCCAGCTGCTGGACTGGCTGGAGGCCCACACCTATCCCGCCGAGCAGCGCTTCGCCGATGCCGGTTATGCCACCGTCCAGGCCGAGCTGTTCCTCGACGAACTGCTGCGCCATGGCACCACCACCGCGCTGGTATTCGGCACTGTCCATGCGGTGTCCGCCGAAGCTTTCTTCCAGGCCGCGCAGAAGCGCCGCCTGCGGATGATCGCCGGCAAGGTGCTGATGGACCGCAACGCCCCGCCGGCACTCTGCGATACCGCGGCCAGCGGCTACGCCGAGAGCCGCGCGCTGATCGAGCGCTGGCACGGCAACGGGCGCCTGCAGTACGCGGTCACCCCGCGCTTCGCGCCGACCTCCTCGCCCGGGCAGTTGGCCGCGGCGGCGCGCCTGCTGGACGAGTATCCCGGCGTCTACCTGCACAGCCATCTCTCGGAGAATCTCAAGGAAGTCGCCTGGGTCGGCGAGCTGTTTCCCCAGGCCCAGGACTACCTCGACGTCTATCACCGTGCCGGGCTGGTCGGTGAACGCAGCGTGTTCGCCCACGGCATCCACCTGTCCGAACGCGAGTGCCGCTGCCTGGCGCACAAGAACGCGGCGCTGGCGCACTGCCCCAGCTCCAACCTGTTCATGGGTTCCGGCCTGTTCGATCTTGGCCGCGCCCAGCAGTACGGCATCCGTGTCGGCATCGGCAGCGACCTCGGCGGCGGCACCAGCCTGTCGCTGCTGGCCAACCTCGCCGACGCCTACAAGATCCAGCAATTGCGCGGCGCCAGTCTCGATCCGTTCCAGGCTCTCTACCTGGCCACCCTCGGCGGCGCCAGGACGCTCGGCCTGGACGGCCTGATCGGCAATTTCCTGCCCGGCCGCGAGGCCGACTTCGTCGCCCTCGACCTCGCCGCCACGCCGATGATCGCCCAGCGCATGGAGCATGCGCGCGGACTGGCCGATACCCTGTTCGTGCTCAACACCCTGGGCGACGACCGCGCGGTGGCGGCAACCTGGGTGCTGGGGGAGCGACGCCATGCGAAGGGGTGAGCCTCACCCACGCTGGATCGGCCTGGCGCTCCTCCACCGCCCCTCGCCCGGATGAGCAAAGGGCACATACCGCGCCAATCTGCCGGCATCACTCCAGCCAGATCCTCATGACACCGCCACCGCCTCCAGGAACCGCTCCAGCACCAGGTTCGGCCGGCGGCCCTTGCGGGTCACGATGGTCAGCGCGATGGCGTAGTGGAAGCGCTCCGGCAGCAATGGGCGGAGCATCCCGGCGGCGACCCAGTCGGCGGCGTAGTGCGACGGCAGGTAGCCGATGAAGTTGCCGGTCAGGATCAGGAACGCCATGCCCTCGCGATCCGAGGCGCTGGCGCTGTTGTTCAGCTCCTGGTGGCGCGCCTGGGCTTCGGCGGGCAGGCGGTAGCTGGGCGCCACGGCGTCGGCGGCGAGCACCTGGTCCACCGCGATGTCGCCGTCGGCGCGCTCGAACAGCGGGTGGCCGCGGCTGCAATAGAGCTGCGCGTGCTCGTCGTACAGCGGCAGGTACTCCAGGCCCGAGAGCGGGCTGATCAACGGCACCACGCCGACATGCAGGTGACCGTCGAGCACGCCCAGCTCGATCTCGTTGGGAGTGGTCATGCCGATGTTGATCCGCACCTGTGGCCCCTGTCCCTTGAGCGTACTGAGGGCGTGGGTGATGCGCATCTGCGGCAGGGTCACCAGGTTGTTGATGATGCCGATGTTGAGCTCGCCGCGCAGGTGCTGGTGCAGGTCGTTGACCTCGGCGCGAAAGCCCTCCAGCGCCGCCAGCAGGGTCTGGGTCGCGCGATAGACCTCGCGGCCCTCGTCGGTCAGGGCGAAGCCGGCGCGGCCGCGCTGGCACAGGCGCATGCCCAGGCGCTTCTCCAGGTCGCCCATGTGCAGGCTGATCGCCGAGCGGCTGAGGCCCAGGGTGCTCTCGGCGGCGGAGAAGCTGCCGCACTCGACGATGGTCTTGAAGATGCGCAACAGGCGGATATCGAAATCGCTGACCTGGCCGAGCGAAGGGTTGCGGGATTTGCCCATTATTGTTTTACCCAGTCGAAACCAAACGTGAGAAGAATAAGCTTTATCTAACCTTTCGTCAGGGCCAAGCTTGATCCAAACGCTCCGCCGCCGCGTGCGCGGAACCCTCCAACAAGAAAGCCCGAGGATCGAACGATGAACCAGCCGCTCAACGTGGCCCCGCCGGTTTCCAGCGAACTCAACCTGCGCGCCCACTGGATGCCCTTCTCCGCCAACCGCAACTTCCAGAAGGACCCGCGGATCATCGTCGCCGCCGAAGGCAGCTGGCTGACCGACGACAAGGGCCGCAAGGTCTACGACAGCCTGTCCGGCCTGTGGACCTGCGGCGCCGGCCACTCGCGCAAGGAAATCCAGGAGGCGGTGGCTCGCCAGCTCGGCACCCTCGACTACTCGCCGGGCTTCCAGTACGGCCACCCGCTGTCCTTCCAGTTGGCCGAGAAGATCGCCCAGCTGCTGCCCGGCGAACTGAACCACGTGTTCTTCACCGGTTCCGGCTCCGAGTGCGCCGACACGTCGATCAAGATGGCCCGCGCCTACTGGCGCCTGAAGGGCCAGCCGCAGAAGACCAAGCTGATCGGCCGCGCCCGCGGCTACCACGGGGTCAACGTCGCCGGCACCAGCCTCGGCGGGATCGGCGGCAACCGCAAGATGTTCGGCCAGTTGATGGATGTCGACCACCTGCCGCACACCCTGCAACCGGGCATGGCGTTCACCCGCGGGATGGCCCAGACCGGCGGGGTCGAACTGGCCAACGAACTGCTCAAGCTGATCGAACTGCACGACGCCTCGAACATCGCCGCGGTGATCGTCGAGCCGATGTCCGGCTCCGCCGGCGTGCTGGTGCCGCCGGTCGGCTACCTGCAGCGCCTGCGCGAGATCTGCGACCAGCACAACATCCTGCTGATCTTCGACGAAGTGATCACCGCCTTCGGCCGCCTGGGCACCTACAGCGGCGCCGAATACTTCGGCGTCACCCCGGACCTGATGAACGTCGCCAAGCAGGTCACCAACGGCGCCGTGCCGATGGGCGCGGTGATCGCCAGCAGCGAGATCTACGACACCTTCATGAACCAGGCGCTGCCCGAGCACGCGGTGGAGTTCAGCCACGGCTACACCTACTCCGCGCACCCGGTCGCCTGCGCCGCCGGCCTCGCCGCGCTGGACATCCTGGCCAGGGACAACCTGGTGCAGCAGTCCGCCGAGCTGGCGCCGCACTTCGAGAAGGGCCTGCACGGCCTGCAAGGCGCGAAGAACGTCATCGACATCCGCAACTGCGGCCTGGCCGGCGCGATCCAGATCGCCCCGCGCGACGGCGATCCGACCGTACGTCCGTTCGAGGCCGGCATGAAGCTCTGGCAACAGGGTTTCTACGTGCGCTTCGGCGGCGATACCCTGCAATTCGGCCCGACCTTCAACGCCAGGCCGGAAGAGCTGGACCGCCTGTTCGACGCGGTCGGCGAAGCGCTCAACGGCATCGCCTGATGAGCGGCCGCCCGCAAGCCGTACCCACCGTGCAGGTGGACAACGCCGAGGTGATCGTGACCGAATGGCGCTTCGCCCCCGGCGCGGAAACCGGGCGCCACCGCCACGGCCACGACTATGTGGTGGTACCGCTGACCGACGGCACGCTGCTGCTGGAAACCCCCGAGGGCGACCGCCACGCGCCGCTGGTCGCCGGACAGGCCTACTTCCGCAAGGCCGGCGTCGAGCACAACGTGATCAACGCCAGCGCACACGAAGTGGTCTTCGTCGAGACCGAGATCAAGTAATCCGCACCCGCTCCCCAGGGAGCGGGTAAAGGGAAAGGGCCACGGCCCTTTCGTCACCCCTAGCGAAGAGAGAACAAGACAAGATGGGCACCCTCCACCACCTGATCAACGGCGAACTGGTCGCCGACAACGGCCGCAGCGCCGACGTCTTCAACCCCTCCACCGGCGAAGCCATCCACAAGGTCCCGCTGGCCGACGGCAAGACCCTGCAGAAAGCCATCGATGCCGCCAAGGCCGCCTTCCCGGCCTGGCGCAACACCCCGCCGGCCAAGCGTGCACAGGTGCTGTACCGCTTCAAGCAACTGCTGGAGCAGAACGAGGCGCGGATTTCCAAGCTGATCAGCGAAGAGCACGGCAAGACCCTGGAAGACGCCGCCGGCGAACTCAAGCGCGGCATCGAGAACGTCGAGTACGCCTGCGCCGCCCCGGAAATCCTCAAGGGCGAGTACAGCCGCAACGTCGGCCCGAACATCGACGCCTGGAGCGACTTCCAGCCGATCGGCGTGGTCGCCGGGATCACCCCGTTCAACTTCCCGGCGATGGTGCCGCTGTGGATGTACCCGCTGGCCATCGCCTGCGGCAACACCTTCATCCTCAAGCCCTCCGAGCGCGACCCCAGCTCCACCCTGCTGATCGCCGAGCTGTTCCACGAAGCCGGCCTGCCGAAGGGCGTGCTCAACGTGGTGCACGGCGACAAGGAAGCCGTGGACGGCCTGATCCAGGCGCCGGAAGTGAAGGCCATCAGCTTCGTCGGCTCGACCCCGATCGCCGAATACATCTATGCCGAGGGCACCAAGCGCGGCAAGCGCGTGCAGGCCCTGGGCGGCGCGAAGAACCATGCGGTGCTGATGCCCGACGCCGACCTCGACAACGCCGTCAGCGCGCTGATGGGTGCCGCCTACGGCTCCTGCGGCGAGCGCTGCATGGCGATCTCGGTGGCGGTATGCGTCGGCGACCAGGTGGCCGACGCGCTGATCGCCAAGCTGGTGCCGCAGATCAAGGCGCTGAAGATCGGCGCCGGCACTTCCTGCGGCCTCGACATGGGCCCGCTGGTCACTGCCGCCGCGCAGGCCAAGGTCACCGGCTACATCGACAGCGGCGTGGCCCAGGGCGCGGAGCTGGTGGTCGACGGCCGTGGCTACCAGGTCGCCGGCCACGAGAACGGCTTCTTCCTCGGCGGCAGCCTGTTCGACCGGGTGACCCCGGAAATGACCATCTACAAGGAAGAGATCTTCGGCCCGGTGCTGTGCGTGGTTCGCGTCAACAGCCTGGAAGAGGCCATGCAACTGATCAACGACCACGAATACGGCAACGGCACCTGCATCTTCACCCGCGACGGTGAGGCCGCCCGCCTGTTCTGCGACGAGATCGAGGTCGGCATGGTCGGCGTCAACGTCCCGCTGCCGGTGCCGGTGGCCTACCACAGCTTCGGCGGCTGGAAGCGCTCGCTGTTCGGCGACCTCCACGCCTACGGCCCGGATGGCGTGCGCTTCTACACCCGGCGCAAGGCCATCACCCAGCGCTGGCCGCAGCGGGCCAGCCACGAGGCCTCGCAATTCGCCTTCCCCAGCCTCTGAAGGCTGACGACGACAGGCATGGTCGGTGACGACCATGCCTTTTTTCTTTTTCCGCAATCGGGAGTCCGCTACGTTCCACCGCCGTGAAACCTCACCCACGGCCGCGCCCATGGCGTCGCCCACAAGGCGGCCCAGACCTTGCCCAAGAACAATTAAAGGGTCTCAACGATGTCCAAAGTCGTACTGGCTTCACAACTGCCGGACAAGCGCAGCGCCTCGCTCGCGCCCGGCCTGAAACAACGCCACGTCACCATGCTGTCGATCGCCGGGGTGATCGGCGCCGGCCTGTTCGTCGGCTCCGGCCATGCCATCGCCGCCGCCGGCCCGGCCGCCCTGCTCGCCTACCTGATCGCCGGCACCCTGGTGGTGCTGGTCATGCGCATGCTCGGGGAAATGGCGGTCGCCTCCCCCGACACCGGTTCCTTCTCCACCTACGCCGACCGCTCCATCGGCCGCTGGGCCGGCTTCACCATCGGCTGGCTCTACTGGTGGTTCTGGGTGCTGGTGATCCCCCTCGAAGCGATCGCCGCCGCGGCCATCCTCAACGCCTGGTTCCCGGCCATCGACACCTGGATCTTCGCCCTCGCGGTGACCTTCCTGCTCACCGTCACCAACCTGTTCAGCGTGGCCCGCTACGGCGAGTTCGAGTTCTGGTTCGCGCTGCTCAAGGTGATCGCCATCATCGCCTTCATCGTCCTCGGCGCGGTGGCCATCGTCGGCGGCCTGCCGGAGCGCGAGGTCAGCGGCCTGTCCAGCCTGATGGCGAGCCACGGCGGCTTCGTGCCGAATGGCTACGGCGCGGTGCTCGGCGCCCTGCTGACGACCATGTTCAGCTTCATGGGCACCGAGATCGTCACCATCGCCGCCGCCGAGTCCAAGGACCCGGCGAAGCAGATCACCCGCGCCACCAACTCGGTGATCTGGCGGATCGGCCTGTTCTACCTGGTGTCGATCTTCATCGTGATTTCCATCGTGCCGTGGAACGACCCGCTGCTGATCCAGGTCGGCTCCTACCAGCGCGCCCTGGAGCTGCTGGACATCCCGCACGCCAAGCTGATCGTCGACCTGGTGGTACTGGTCGCCGTGGCCAGCTGCCTGAACTCGGCGATCTACACCTCGTCGCGGATGGTCTTCTCCCTGGCCAGGCGTGGCGACGCCCCGGGCGTGCTCAAGCTGACCAACACCGCCCACGTGCCGCGCCCGGCGGTGCTGGCCAGCACCGCGGTGGGCTTCCTCACCACCATCGTCAACTACTTCGCGCCGGAGAAGGTCTTCACCTTCCTCCTCGCCAGCTCCGGCGCCGTGGCGCTATTGGTGTACCTGGTGATCGCCGTGGCCCAGCTGCGCATGCGCAAGCAATTGCAGGCCAGCGGCCAGCCCATCGAGTTCCGCATGTGGCTGTATCCCTGGCTGACCTGGGCGGTGATCCTGTTCATCGTCGCCGCGCTGAGCATCATGCTGGTCATGCCGGAGCATCGCCACGAGGTGTTCGCCACTGCCCTGCTGACGATCTTCACCGTCTGCCTCGGGCTGCTCAACGCGCGACGCAAGCCGCGCCTCGGCGAGGACTACGCCGGGAAGACGGCGCGGGTCTGAGCCCACCATCGGGGTGGCGCCACCCGGCCCGGCCCCTCCTCCCCATGGAGAGAGAACCCGGACAGCCCTCCAAAGAAAAGCCCGGCCAATGGCCGGGCTTCTTCAGGCAAGAGGTCGTCTCAGACCTTCCTGACGAATTCAGATTTCAGCTTCATCGCGCCAATGCCGTCGATCTTGCAATCGATGTCGTGGTCACCGTCCACCAGGCGGATGTTCTTCACCTTGGTGCCGACCTTCACCACCAGCGAGGAACCCTTCACCTTCAGGTCCTTGATCACGGTGATGGTATCGCCGTCCTGGAGGACGTTGCCCACCGAGTCCTTGATCACCTTGCCATCGTCGGACGCCGTAGCGGCCTCGTTCGGCGACCATTCATGGGCGCACTCAGGGCAGACCAGCAGCGCGCCATCCTCGTAGGTGTATTCGGAATTGCATTGGGGACAGGGCGGCAGCGTGCTCACGGCATTCTCTCTTCAGCAGGGGGACGAAAACCGCAGATTATATAGGGTTTCTCCCTGCCCTGCCGAACCGCCTCAGAGCCCCTTGGTCTTCGGCACGCCGACGGCCGGCCCGGGGAAGTCGAGGGTGCCCTTTTCGCTGAAGCGCACTGTGCCGAACAGGCCTCCGGCGAGCTTGCCCTTCACCACGTAGGGCAGGCCCCGGGTCGGAGCGTTGTTGCTCAGGCCCCAGGCCTGGCGGAAAGCGGAAAAGGCGGAGACGGTCAGTGGCACGCTCACCACCCGCTCGCCGAAGCGCGGCACCTCGCCGGCCTGGTCGCTGACGCCGCTAGCCAGGGGCTGGCCGTTGACGTCGAGGTCGAGGGCGATGCCGTTGTATTCGATCGGCTGATCGTTGGGGTTCTGTACCCGCAGCTTGACCATGAAGCGCATCTCCATGCCTTGCCCCGGCAGGGGTTCCAGGCCGACCAGGTCGATACGCAACGGATCGCGCTGGCCGAAGGTGCTGCAGGCGCTCAACAGGGCGCCCAGGCACAGGGCCAGCAGCAGGCGGCCGAGGTTCGCGGGCAGGCGCATGGGTTCTCCTCCTTGGGTCGAATGTACGTGCATGGTGCCACAGCCGGTAGAATTCGCCGCGCAGCCGGTCCGGCTGCGCCAATGGACAAAGGACATGCCCATGCCTACACACGTTCTGCGCGGCCTCGCCGCCGCCCTCCCGCTGCTCCTCGCCGCCTGCTCGGATCCGGCTCCGTCCAGCGAGGAGATCGCCCGCCTGCTCACCGAGCGCGGCTTCGACAAACCCGCCTGCGCCAGCTCCACCCTGTTCAAGGCGTTCCCGGTGACGCTCTCCGACAGCTTCTCCGGCCCCGGCCCGGCGAAAGGCAACGCCGCGGTCTACGACGCCCTGGTCGGCGTCGGCTTGCTGCAACGCGACGGCGATACCTACGCCCTCACGCCCGCCGGCCGCGAGGACTACAAGCCCGAGTTGAAGGCCTTCTGCTACAGCAGCGGCTTCGACGTCAGCGTCCGCTCGGTAAACCCCGCCAAGCCCGACGACCACGGCCCGGCCGTGGAAAAGGGCTGGCTCGTCACCGTCGAGGTCAGGCCACGCGGAGTGAAGGACTGGGCGAAGAACCCCGAGGTGCTCAAGCAGGCCAGCCTGACCACCCTGCAACAGATCACCCAACCGCAGGTCGGCCAGGTCTCGCTGGTCAAGCCGCGCGGCGAGGAAGGCTACAAGCTCGTCAACACCCGCTTCTCGCCCAGGCGGGGCTTCCACTTCAATCAGGCCTGGTAATCCCGCGCCGCCCTTCCGCCCGCCCCGCTCGGGGCGGGCTCCTAATCCAAGCCACTGATCGATAAAGGTTTTTTCGTCGGACGAAACAGCCTGGCATTTGCTCGCCCGATCGCTTTCGTATACATTCGTTTTCACTGTAAACACCGTATACATCGAAAACGAAGCTGATCAGAAAATGAGCACCGTAGTCTCGTTCCGCGCCGATGATGCCCTGGTCGCGGCCCTCGACGAACTGGCCCGCGCCACCCACCGGGACCGTCCGTACCACTTGCGGCAGGCGCTCGCGCAGTACCTGGAAAGGCAGCAGTGGCAGGTCGCTGCCATCGATGAAGGCCTGGCCGATGCCAATGCCGGTCGCCTGCTGGAACACCTCGAGATCGAGAAGCGCTGGGGGCTGCAATGAGCCTGAAGTGGACTCGCAAGGCGGCCGCCGACCTGGACGCCATCTATGACCACTACGTGGTGCTGATCGGCCCGGAGAAAGCGCTGAAAGCCGTCCAGGACATCGTCGAGCAGGTGAAACCGCTACAGGAGGTGGCCAACCAGGGGGCGGGGCGACCCAGCGAGGTGCCAGGCGTACGCACCCTGGCGCTGGAGCGCTGGCCGTTCAGCGCCCCATTTCGGGTAAAAGGCAAGGAAATCCAGATTTTGCGCATCGACAGGGTCGAAATTACCCCCTGAAAGTGGTCACACGGTTACAAGATGTTTCAAAACGAATATTTATCTTGACTTGTACGAATCTTTTTATTTCGGACGAAACATCCATAATTCACAAATAATGGACATTTTTCGACCAACTCAATGAGAATGATTGACTTGCGACCACGGTTAGCTGATCAGTTCTTTAATTGACTTGTTCTTCGCTCCTATCTGCGTCCGCATTTTCCGAAAGTCGACGCCCTCGCCCGCTGGGCACGCTTTCTCGCGCTTTTTCCGGCGCTTTTTCCCTGGCGGAGGTACCCATAAGGAGGAACCGGCTTGGATTCGCTGAAAGGCATGGCGATCTTCGCCACTGTGGTGGACAAGGGCTCGATGGCAGCCGCAGCGGAAAGCCTGGGCCTGACCCCTTCGGCAGTCAGCCAGCAGATCCGCAGGCTGGAGAGCCGCGCCCAGGTCACTTTGCTGCATCGCACCACCCGCCGGCTGACCCTGACCGAAGCCGGCGAGGCGTTCTATCGCAGTTGCGCGCAGATGCTGGCGATCGCCGAGGAGGCCGAGCGACGGCTTGGCGAATGGCGCGATGCGCCGGTTGGCGAGTTGCGCCTGGCGGCACCGGTGGGGCTGTCCGGCTCGCTGATCACCCAGGCGCTGAAACCGTTGCTGGAGGATCACCGCCAGCTGCGCCTGCAGCTGTTCTTCCAGGACGAACGCATCGATCTGGTCGCCGAGCGCATCGACCTGGCGATCCGCGTCGGCAATCTCGCCGACTCCAGCCTGGTGGCGCGCCATCTCGGCGACTGGAACAACATCCTCTGCGCGGCGCCGGGCTACCTGCGCCAACGCGCGCCGCTGAAACGCCCGGAACAGTTGCTCGAGCTCGACTGGATCGCCCTGAACACCGCCAGTCAGTTCAACCTCCTGACCCTCACCGGCGCCGATGGCGAAGTCTGCAAGCTGCGCCTGGAACCACGGGTCGCGGCCAACGGCATGCTCGCGGTGCGCCAGTTCACCCTGGATGGGCTGGGCGTGTCCTGCCAGCCGTTGCCGGAGGTCCGCGAGGCCCTGGACGCAGGTCGCCTGCAGCGGCTTTTGCCGGAGTGGAAGTTACCGGACCTGGGGATCCACGCGGTGACACCGCGGCGTGATGCCCAGCCGGCCAAGGTGAAGGTCGCCATCGAAGCGCTGCGGCGGGCATTCGCTACGGGGTAGGGGGCGGCGGAGCTGACCGGCGGATCGCCGGCCGGCTCCAGGTGCCGTCAGGAGAAGCGGCCCAGAGTCAGGGTGACCTCGCCGATGCCGTTCCGGTGGCGTTGCCGCCGCTGTTGATACCGGCGTAGTTCTGCGACGCCGGCGTGAAGTGCCGGGTGTGGATGGCGCCGGATTTCCGGAGATCATCCCAGCTGAAGGTACCCATCTTGGTGTTGCCGTCGTGGCAGTCGAAGCAGCCCGGGTACCGGACGCGGCGTTCTCCCGTCCGCAGGAAGCGATCCACTGCGGGCTGCCGGCCTGCACGTTCATGCTGCTGTCTTTCTCGGCCGAGATTTCGTCGTCCCTGTTCGAGCAGCGGCAGAACATGCCCCATTGCAGGGTGGCGTTGCGGATGCCCGCCGTACCGATGGAGTTGGATACAACGACCTTCACTGCGATCCATTCTGCGTATGCCATGTCGATCTCCATTGACCATGCGCTCACAGGTTCCTGCAGACATACGGACAGGACCGGGCGCTCGCAACGGACCCTTGGCTACGCCGACCAGCACGGTGCCATCCCCGATCTGTTCAACCACGGGATGGCGAACAACTACCCCCGCCTGCCAGATATGGTAGGCGGAGGAGGGTGGGAATCAGGCCTCCTGGCGCTTGTCCTGCCGACGGGCGCTCATGCCGAACGCCTTGCGCAGGTCGGTGGTGGGCGGTGGCAGGAAGCGCATGCGGGCGAACAGGCCGCGCAGGTACTCGTCCATCAGCTCGGTGGCCGCCACGCTGTCGCCGGCCTCCAGTGCATCGAGCAGGCCACGCTGGGCGACGCAGGCCTCGACACTGTAGACCGCGCCCTTGTTCAACGCGATGTCCAGCGAGGCACGCGCCACCAGGCCGCGAACGAAGCCAAGCAGCAGCGGATTCTCGGTGCATTCGGCGAGGCGCAGGTGGAAGCGCCCGGCGAGCCGGATCACCCCGGCGCTGTCGCGCGCCTCGAGACAGGCCTGTTCCTCGTCGACCAGCGCCCGCAGCTCGTCCAGGGTGGTCGCGTCCACCCCCTTGCGCAGCTGGCGCAGCACCTCGCTCTCCACCAACAGGCGGGCCTCCAGCACCTGCCGCGCCTGGCGCTCGTCCGGGCGGGCGACACTGGCGACCTCCTTCGGCGCCATCACCACCGCGCCGTCCTCGGCGAGGCGGGTGAGGGCGCGCTGGATGGTGCCGTTGCTGACCCGGAAGATCTGTCCGAGGGTTTCCTTGCTCAGCTTGGCGGCCGGCGCCAGGCGCTTTTCCAGGATCGCCGTGTAGATGCTTTCGTAGACGAAATGGCTGGTGGGGCGCAGCGCGGCGCCCTGCGGGGTACGTGCTTCGAATCCGACCATGATCACACCTGTAGAGTCATGCTTGTGGGCCGTCGCGGGCCCCGGACGAGAACCGTCCGGCCACCGCGGCGGAACCAGGTTGGAGACGTGGCGCGGGCGCTCAGCCCTGCGGCAGGCGCAGGTCGATGTTCAGCCGCGCGCCTTCGTTGAGGATGTGCTGGCGCATCGCCTGGCTCGCCCGCTCGCTATCATGCTGGCGGATCGCGCGGAGGATCGCCTCGTGCTCCTGGAGGATCTCCTCGGCATATTCCGGCTGCCGCCGCACCAGGTTGTCGCTGCGCTCCAGGGCGCTGCCGATCTGCTCGGATACGCTGAGGAAGATCGGGTTCGAGGTCAGCTTGACCAGGCGCCGGTGGAAGGCCGTGTAGGCCTCCACCACGGCCTGCGCGGCGCCGTCCTCGACCGCCTCGCGCAGGTCCAGCAGCAACAGCCGCAGCTCGCTGATCTCGGCGGCGCCGGCGCTCTGCGCGACGATGCCGACGATGAACGGCTCCAGCGCGTAGCGCAGTTGCAGGACGTCCTCCATGGTGGCCTCGCCGGGTGCCGCGACCTCGCGCAGCGGCTCGCTGCGCTCGAGGACCATCACGCCCTTGCCCGGCATCGAACGGACCACGCCGAGGGTCTCCAGGACCATGATCGCCTCGCGCAGGCTCGGCCGGCTGATTTCCATCTGCTCCGCCAGCTCGCGCTGGCCGGGCAGCATCTGGCCGGCGACCCAGCGGCCCTGCTCGATGGTGTCGAGCAGGCGCTGGGCGACCGCGTTGACCAGCTTGGACGAAGAAAACATGTCGCCTCCCTTTACGTGCGAATCTGACTTCCCATCATGCCGCGGCCTCAGCCCTGCAGCTTGCCTTCGCCGGCCACCACGCCGCGCTCGAGCGGCTCACCGCCGGTCCTGGCCGGCGCCTCCAGGCGCCCGTCGAGTATGGCCTGGGCGCGCGGCAGGTCGATGTCGTTTTCCCAGCGGGCGATGGTCACCGTGGCCACGCAATTGCCGATCAGGTTGGTCAGCGCGCGGCCGATGCCCATGAACCAGTCCACCGAGAGCACCAGCACCAGCCCGGCCACCGGGATCGCCGGCACCGCGGTGAGGGTCGCGGCGAGGATCACCAGGGCCGAGCCGGGAATGCCATGGGCGCCCTTGGAGGTCACCAGCGACACCAGCAGGATGGTGAGCAGGTCGGTCATCGCCAGCGGCGTGCCGGTGACGTGGGCGATGAATACCACCGCCAGGGTCAGGTAGATCGAGAAACCGTCGAGGTTGAACGAGTAGCCGGTGGGAATCACCAGGCCCACCGTGGAACTGCGGATACCCATGTGCTCGAGCTTGCGCATCACCTGCGGCAGCACCGCGTCGGAGGAAGCGGTGCCCATCACGATCAGCAGTTCCTCGCGGAAGTAGCGCAGGAACGGCAGCATGCGCACCCCGGAAAGGCGCAGCACGCTGCCGAGCACGGCCATGACGAAGACCAGGCAGGTGGCGTAGAACACCAGCACCAGCGCGCCCAGGTGGCTGAGCGAGTCGACGCCGTAGCGGGCGGTGGTGAAGGCCACCGCGCCGAACACGCCGAGCGGCGCCAGGCGCACGATCATGCCCATGATGCGGAACACGATATGGCTGAATTCGTTGATCAGGCGGGCCACCCCGCTGGCCTGCTCGCCGACCAGGTTCAGGGCGCTGCCGAACAGCACGGAGAACAGCAGGACCTGGAGGATGTCGTTCTCGGCGAAGGCGCTGAACACCGAGGTCGGGATCAGGCCCATGAGGAACGCCACCGGGCCGTGGATTTCCTGGGTGCGCCCGGTGTACAAGGCGATGTCGCCGGCGGGCAGCTCGTTGAGATGGATGTTGGCGCCGCTGCCCAGGCCCAGGCTGTAGGCCACCACCAGGCCGAGGACCAGGGCGATGGTGGTGAGGATCTCGAAGTAGATCACCGACTTCAGGCCGATGCGGCCGACCTTCTTCAGGTCGCCGGCGCCGGAAATGCCGTTGACCACCACGCAGAAGACGATCAGTGCGATGAGCATCTTGATCAGCTTGATGAATCCGTCGCCCAGCGGCTTCATCTGCACGGCCAGGTCGGGAATGCCGACTCCGCACAGGACGCCTATCACCAGGCCAATCACGACTTGCAGGAATATCGAGCGGGAACAGCGCTTGATGAACATCGCAGGAGTCTCCATTCGGCGCTTCCATCGGGCCTCGCGGAGGCGGGCGATGAAGGCATTTTTATTGTGGTATTACCGGTCTGACCAGTTCAGCCTATACGCAAAGAAGCCGGCCTGACAAGCCACCCACGGCGAGCGCGACGAATGGCTGGCAGCCGCGAGGAGCACGGGCCACAGCCGCGGGGAGAGCGCCTGGAGGGGCGCAACGCGGCGAGCCAGAGCGGTTCGCCGCGGGAGAAGGACAGTCAGTCGGTGAGCGCCTCGGCGACGAAATCCAGGCGGTCCTGGCCGAAGAACAGCCGGTCGCCGACGAAGAAGCTTGGCGCGCCGAACACGCCGCGCCGCACCGCCTCTTCGGTGGTCGCCTTGAGCCCCGCCTTGACCTGTTCGTCGCCGACCAGGCGGAGGAACTCATCCGGGTCGAACCCGGCCTCCGCCAGCACCTGGACGACCACCTCCGGCTTGCCGAGGTTCTGCTGTCGTACCCACAACGCTTCGAACACCGCTTTCAGGTAGGGATGGAAGCCTTCGCCGCCGAGGTAGCCCTGGGCGCCGCGCATCAGCGTCAGGGTGTTGATCGGGAAGGCCGGGTTGAAGACCAGCGGCACGCCGTAGCGTTGCGCATGGCGCGCCAGGTCGTGGAGGGTATAGCGCCCCTTGGCCGGCACCTCGATCGGCGAATGGTTGCCGGTGGCCTTGAACACGCCGCCCAGCAGCATCGGCCGCCAGGCGATGGTCGCGCCGCGTTCGGCGGCGATGCGTGGCAGTTGGGTCCAGGCCAGGTAGGTGGTGGGACTGCCGACGTCGAAGAAGAACTCGATCTGTTTGTTCATGCGTGGCTCTTTCCGTGGCGGGGATCAGAAGGTTTCCGTCCAGGGGCGCAGGTCCAGCTCGTGCACCCAGCAATCGCGTGGCTGGCAATGGATCTGCCAGTAGGTCTCGGCGATGTGCTCGGGATCGAGGATGCCGTCCTGCTCCTTGCGCTTGTACAGCTCGGGCAGGGTTTCGCGGATGAAGTCGGTGTCGATGGCGCCGTCGATGATCGGATGGGCGACGTGGATGCCCTTGGGCCCCAGCTCGCGCGCCATGCTCTGGGCCAGGGCGCGCAGGGCGAACTTGGCGCCGGAGAACGCGGCGAAGTGCGCGCGGCCGCGCAGCGAGGCGGTGGCGCCGGTGAAGATGATCGTCCCACGCTGTCGCGGCAGCATCACCCGCGCCGCCTCGCGGCCGGTAAGGAAGCCGCCGAAGGCGGCCATTTCCCAGACCTTGCGGTAGACCCGTTCGGTGGTTTCGGTGATCGGGAACCAGACGTTGGCGCCGACGTTGAAGATCACCGCCTCCAGCGGCCCGACCTCGCGCTCGATGCGGGCGAAGAGATCGATCACCTGCTGCTCCTGGCGCGCGTCGCAAGCGCAGGCCAGGGCCTCGCCGCCTTGGTCGCGGATGGCCTGCACCAGCGGCTCCAGCTTCTCCGCGTTGCGCCGGGCGACGCAGGCCACGTAGCCCTCGCGGGCGAACCGCCGGGCGATGGCGCCACCGGTGGCGTCGCCGGCGCCCATTACCAGAACCGCTTTGCGTTGGGTCATTGCACAGGCCTCCCTCTTATAGTTCTTTTTTAGAACTTATATTGAGGGATAGTTGGTTCTTTAAAGGAACTTGTCAACTACCGAGAGTGGGGGCTCTGCGCCTGCGCTGCGATTGGTTTGCTCTTCCCGGCCTTGAAGGGAAGTGGGGCCGTGCGGAGGGGCTTGGAACGATGGCGCTTCACCCCAGTAGGGCGGCGCCAACGGCGTTATCCGCCGATTCACCGGACCGGCCAGGAAACGCCAGTTGCCGAATGGCCGGCGCAGCCTCGATCCTTTCCCTGAAAGCAGAGGAAACCGCGTGGGGCAACCCGGGGCGATGGCAGGCTACCCCAGGCAAACGGTGTATCGGTCAACCCCGCCGTAACAGGCGTCCACGCCAGAACAGCCCCTCGCGCACCGTCACGTCCCGCGCATGCAATGGCTCGCCGCATTCGGAACAGACCAGCACCCCATGCATGTGCTGGCCGCACTGCTTGTGCACGTGCTCCAGCGGCGGGCCCTCGACGCCGGCGAGGTGGCGGTCGCCCCAGTTCACCAGGGAGAGGATCGTCGGATAGAGCTCCATCCCTTTCTCGGTCAGGCGATATTCCTCGCGCAGCGGCTTCTCCTGGTAGGGCGACTTGGCCAGGATCTCCGCCTCCACCAGGCGCTTGAGGCGGTCGGCGAGGACGTGACGGGTCACGCCGAGACTGCGCTCGAAGTCGTCGAAACGGCGAATGCCCAGGAAGCAGTCGCGCAATACCAGCAGGGTCCAGCGATCGCCGACGATCGCCAGTACCCGCGCCAGCGAACAGGGTTGTTCGCTCAGTTCTTCCCAACGCATGAGACACCTCCAGCCGTTCGCCACAGGATAGCCGCGTGGGTTCTGAAACGAAACCGACCCGCCACGCCTTTCCAGCGGCCCGCCGCCCATGGCATAACCGCGTTCCTGTCCTCTGCTCCGGAATCCCGACCATGTCGCTCGACTGGACCTGCAAGCACCACGCCGACCTCACCCTGAAGGAGCTCTACGCGCTGCTGCAATTGCGCACCGAGGTCTTCGTGGTGGAACAGAAATGTCCCTACCAGGAGGTCGACGGCCTCGACCTGGTCGGCGACACCCATCACCTGATGGCCTGGCGCGACGGCCAGTTGCTGGCCTACCTGCGCCTGCTCGACCCGGTTCGCCATGAGGGCCAGGTGGTGATCGGCCGGGTGGTCAGCTCCTCGGCCGCGCGCGGCCAGGGGCTCGGCCACCAGTTGATGGAACGCGCGCTGCAGGCGGCGGAGCGGCTCTGGCTGGACACCCCGGTGTACCTCTCGGCCCAGGCCCACCTGCAGGCCTACTATGGCCGCTACGGCTTCGTCCCGGTCACCGAGGTCTACCTGGAAGACGACATCCCGCATATCGGCATGCGCCGCGCCTGAGGCGGGTCGCCCCTGGACGGGGCGGGGAGGGTCAGGCCTGCGGCTTGAGCACGCCGGGCAGCTGGGCTTCCAGCTTGGCGTTGTTCAGCGGCGCGCGGATGAAGCCGTGCTGCTCGCCGTCCGGGCCGATGATCACCAGGTTGCCGCTGTGGTCGACGGTGTAGTTGGGCTTGCTGGTGTCGGCGGGGATGTAGGGGATGCTCAAGGCGTTGGCCAGCTTCTGGATGTTCTCCGGGGTACCGGTGATGCCCTGGAAGCCGGCATTGAAGTAACCCAGGTATTGCTTGATCTGTTGCGGCGTGTCGCGGTTCGGGTCGACGCTGACGAAGACCACCTGCAGGTCGTCGCGCACGCCCTGCGGCAGCTTGCCCTGCAGTTCGCGGAGCTGGGCGAGGGTGGTCGGGCAGACGTCGGGGCAGAAGGTGTAGCCGAAGAACAGCAGGTGCCAGCGCCCCTTGAGGCTGTCGGTGCCGACCGTCTGGCCGTCCTGGTTGGTGAACTCCAGCGCCGGCACCTTGCGCGTCTGCGGCAGGATCACGATGCCGGCGTCGAGCAGTACCGTGGGGTCGGCCTGGCGCTGGGCGGTGAGCACCTTGTGCACGGTGAGGCCGAGGACCAGGGCGACCAGGGCGGCGAGGACGAGGGCGGTCTTGTTGACTCGAGTCATGGGTGGGCAAGGCTCTAGAGTGGGATCAGAGAAGCAGCTTCAGCGGCAGATAGTGGTCCACCAGCAGCGCCATGAACAGCAGGAACAGGTAGACGATAGAGTACTTGAAGGTCCTTATCGCCGCATGTGGCCGGCTGTCACAGTAGAGCGCCCAGGCCCAGTCGAGGAAGCGTGCGCCCAGGGCCAGGGCGCAGAGCAGGTAGACCAGCCCGCTCATGTGGATGACGAACGGCATCAGGCTCACCGCGAACAGCACCAGGGTGTAGAGCAGGATGTGCAGCTTGGTGTAGCGCTCGCCGTGGGTCACCGGCAGCATCGGGATGTCGGCCTTGGCGTACTCGTCCTTGCGATGGATGCACAGCGCCCAGAAGTGCGGCGGAGTCCAGGCGAAGATGATCAGCACCAGCAGCAGCGGCTCGGCGCTCAGGTGGCCGGTGATGGCGACCCAGCCGAGCAGTGGCGGCGCCGCTCCGGCGAGCCCGCCGATGACGATGTTCTGCGGCGTGGCGCGCTTCAGGAAGCCGGTGTAGAGCGCCGCGTAGCCGAGCAGCGAGGCGAGAGTCAGCCAGGCCGTCAGCGGGTTGGTGAAGGCCAGCAGCACCGCCATCCCGGCCAGCGCCAGGAGCAGCGCGAAGCCCAGCGCCATGCTCGGCGACACCCGGCCCTCGGCCAGCGGGCGCTTGTGGGTGCGCGCCATGATCGAGTCGATGCGGCGGTCCACCACATGGTTGACCGCCGCCGCCGCGCCGGCGCAGAGGCCGATGCCGAGGTTGCCGAAGATCAGCACCTGCCAGGGCACGAAGCCATCCAGCGGTGCCTTGGTGGCGAGCAGCATGCCGATCAGCGAGGTGATCAGCATCAGCACCACGACCTTGGGCTTGGTCAGTTCGAGGAAGTCGCGCCAGGTCGGCTGGCTGTGGCGATCGATGACGGTGGCCATATCCTTACCTCCATCCTTCTGTCTGTCAGGCGGCCTTCAGCCGCGAACCCTGCGCCGGCGGCAGCGTGCGGCGCACGCGCAACGGCGACGGTGCCGGCGCGCGGACGCTGGCCGGCGCGCGCAGGCGGTAGTTGACCAGCACCAGGCTGAGCAGCAGCAGGGCGCCGCCGCCGTTGTGCGCCACCGCCACCGGCAGCGGCAGGTGCAGCAGCACGTTGCTGATGCCCAGGCCGACCTGCAGCGACAGGCCGAGCAGCATCAGCGCGGTCGGCCAGACCAGGCCGCTGCGTTGCAGGCGCCAGGCGAGCAGCAGCAGGACCAGGGTCACGCACAGCGCGCCGACCCGGTGGGTCATGTGGATCGCCGTGCGCGCGTCGCTGTCGAGCTGGCCGCCGAGGTAGTTGGGGCCGATGTGCTGGGTCAGGTGGAAACCGTTGGCGAAGTCCATCCGTGGCCACCACTCGCCGTGGCAGGTAGGCAGGTCGATGCAGGCCACCGCCGCGTAGTTGCTGCTGACCCAGCCGCCGAGGGCGATCTGGCCGATCACCAGGAGCAGGGCCAGGCCCGCCAGGCCACGGGTCGCCGCCGGGTAGCGGCGCGGCTCGAGACGCCCGGACAGGCGCAGGACGAGGAGGAACAGCAGCGCCAGGGTGGCGAAGCCGCCGAGCAGGTGGGCGGTGACCACCTGCGGCCAGAGCTTGAGGGTCACCGTCCACATGCCGAAGGCGGCCTGGGCGATCACCACCGCGAGCAGCAGCAGCGGCAGCTTCAGCGGCTGCCCGTCGCGCCCGCGGCGGACCAGAGCGTGCAGCGCCAGGCCGAGGATCAGCAGGCCGAGGGCGCCGGCGAAGTAGCGGTGGATCATCTCGTTCCAGCCCTTCTGCGCCTCCACCGGGGCGTCGGGGAAGTGCAGCTCGGCGTGGGCCAGTTGCGCCTCGCTCAGCGGCACGTGGACGAAGCCATAGCAGCCTGGCCAGTCCGGACAGCCGAGGCCGGCGTGGGTCAGCCGGGTATAGGCGCCGAGCAGGACCACCACGGCGGCCAGCAGGGTCGCCAGCACGGCGACGATGAAACCGGGTTTGCGCGTTGCGCCTGTCATTCGCGGGCCCCTTTTTCTTGTGGTTCTGTCCTCGGCGGACCGGCGCCACGCCGGCCCGCTCCGATCAGCCGATATGCGAGAGCTTGAGCAGCAGTTGCACGTCCTTCAGCAGCTTCTTGCCGTTGGCCTTGGCGTCGTAGCGCAGCACCAGATTGCCGTGCGGGTCGACCACCCACAGCAGCGGCCGCTCACCGCCGCCGGCCTTGTCGTACAGCGCCGGATCCAGGCCGTAGCGTTGCAGGCGCGGGTAGTCCAGTTTCACCAGGTTGGCGAAGTCCGCCGGCAGCTCGCCGCTGGCGGCCAGGGCGTGGCCGGCACGCGAGGCTTCGCGGCCGAGGGCGATATTGACCTGGCGGGCCAGGTAGACCAGCCGCTGGCAGTCCTCGGCGCAGCTGCCCGGCGCGGTCACCAGCAGTTGCCAGCGCTCGTCCTGGCTGCGTCCCTGCACGCCGAGGTCGGCGGGATTCTGGCCGGTGCCGATCAGCGCGCCGCTGTAGCTGCGCCCCTGCGGTACCCAGAAATTCCACTTGTACATGGCGCTGGCGAGCAGCATCGGCCCCACCACCAGGCCGATGATCGCCAGCAGTTGCAGGCGGCCGCGGGCGCGGCGCGGACGTTCAGGCATCGGAATCGCGAGACTCATGGTTTTTCTCCCGTGCGCGGCGCACGCCGAGGTAGAGGTAGAGGGCGAGCAGGGCCGCCGCCAGGGCGAACCACTGCGCGGCGTAGCCGGTGTGCCGCTCCGGCGGCATCGAGACCAGCGGCCAGTCGGTGTCGAAGCTGGCGTCGCCCGGCTCCAGGCGGATTTCCCAGGGCAACCCGGCGCGACCGAAGTCCCGCCACAGCGCGGGGATCTCCAGTTGGGTCACCAGGCGCGGCCAGCCGACGGCCGGCGCGTCGGCCAGGTGCAGGCCGCCGGGTGGCGGCAGGTAGGTCCAGGCGTCGAGCAGGAGGACGCGATCCGGAGTGTCCAGCGTCGGCGGCGAACGCCGGTCGCTCCAGGGCACCCAGCCGCGGTTGACCAGCAACCAGAGGCCGCTGGCCTGGTCGTAGAAGGGTTGCAGCACCTCCACCCCGGCCTGGCCGTTGCGCAGGCGGTTGTCCAGCAGCAGCGTATGCCGCTCGTCGAAGCGGCCGTGCAGGCGCACGCGGACGTACGCCGGGTCGCGCAAGCCCTCTAGCTGCCCGGGCGACAGCGGATCGGCGTCGCGCCGGGCCTCGTAGCTGGCCAGCAGGGCGCGCTTCTCGTCGGCCCGCTGCAGTTGCCAGGTACCCAGCCAGAGCAGCACCGGCAGCAGGCCGAGGACCACCAGGGTCGGCAGCAGGCCGGGGCGGAACGCGCCGCGCATGCTGCGTCTGTCGTTGCGTCCGGCCTCCGCGAGGCGCTGGCTATACTGCATGAATCCCCCCATCGCCGGAGTCCCACCATGTTGAAAGTGGCGATCGTCCTGCTACTGCTGGCTACCCTGGTGAGCCTGTTCAGTGGCCTGTTCTTCCTGGTCCGCGACCAGGGTCATGGTTCCCGCGTGGTCAACTCGCTGACCGTGCGCGTGGTGCTCGCCGCGGCGACCCTGGCGCTGATCGCCTGGGGCTTCTACAGCGGCGAGCTGAACAGCCACGCGCCCTGGCATTTCTGATTCCTCCGGTGGCGGTCAGATCACGTAGACGAAGATGAACAGGCCGATCCAGACCACGTCGACGAAATGCCAGTACCAGCTGGCGGCCTCGAAGCCGAAATGGTGCTCGGCATCGAAGTGACCGCGCAGGATGCGGATCAGCATGATGCCGAGGATCAGCGCGCCGAGGGTCACGTGGGCGCCGTGGAAGCCGGTGAGCATGAAGAAGGTCGAGCCGTAGATACCGGCACCGAGGGTCAGGCCCAGCTCGTTGTAGGCGTGCACGTATTCCTCGGCCTGCAGGATCAGGAAGGCGATCCCCAGCAGCACGGTCAGCGCCAGCCAGGCCTTGAGCGGGCCGCGCCTGTTCTTCTTCAGGGCGTGGTGGGCGAAGGTCACGGTGAAGCTGGAGGTGACCAGCAGGATGGTGTTGATCAGCGGCAGCTTCCACGGCTCGATCACCGCGCTCGGCGGCGGGAACAGCTTCGGGTCCGGCGTCTGCAGCAGCGGCCAGCTGTACTGGAAGTTCGGCCAGAGCATGTGCGCCACGCCCTTGGCACCCTCGCCGCCGAGCCAGGGACCGGCGAAGTGGCGGACGTAGAAAAGCGCGCCGAAGAAGGCGGCGAAGAACATCACCTCGGAGAAGATGAACCAGCTCATGCCCCAGCGGAACGAGCGGTCCATCTGCGCGCTGTAGAGCCCGGCGCGGCTTTCGCGGATGACGTTGCCGAACCAGCCGAACAGCATGTAGGCGATGATCAGCCCGCCGACGAAGAAGATCCACGGGCCGTGGGATTCCTCGTGCCCGGCGGTGAGGTCGTTGAACCAGGTACCCAGGCCGAACACCGTCACCAGCAGGCCGATGCTGGCGATGATCGGCCACTTGCTCTGGGCGGGGACGTAATAGTGTTCGTGGCTTGCCATGTCGTTCTCCCTATCGTCCCGCAACCGGTACGGGCGGATTGCGCGCAGTGATATCGAAGAGGGTGTAGGCCAGCGTCACGTGCCGCACATCCTTGGGCAGATCGCGGTCGACGATGAAGCGCACCGGCATCTCGATGCTCTCGCCGGGTTGCAGCACCTGCTGGGTGAAACAGAAGCATTCGGTCTTGTGGAAGTAGGCGGCGGCCTCGGCCGGGGCGATGCTCGGGATGGCCTGGGCGGTCATCGGCTTGTCGCTCGGGTTGCGCGCGTAGAACACCATCTGGTTCACCGCGCCGGGGTGCACCACCAGTTGGTCGCCGGCGGAGCGGAACTCCCAGACCATGTCGATGTTGTTCGAGGTCATGAACTGCACCTTCACCTCGCGCCCCACGTCCACCTGCTGCTCGCCGCTGTAGGCGCTGCCGGCGGTCTTGCCATTGATCCCCAGGGCCCGGCACATCACGTCGTAGATCGGCACCAGGGCGAAGCCGAAGGCGAACATCAGCACGGTCACCAGCAACAGGCGGCCGACCAGGCGGCGGGTATCGACCTTGGCATCGCTCATGGCACGCTCCTCACTTGACCTCGGGCGGGGTGCTGAAGGTGTGGTAGGGCGCCGGCGAGGGAATGCTCCACTCCAGGCCCTCGGCGCCATCCCAGGGCTTGGCCGGGGCCGGCTTGCCGCTGCGGATGCACTTGATGACGATGAACAGGAACAGCAGCTGGGTGGTGCCGAACATGAAGGCGCCGATCGACGAGACCATGTTGAAGTCGGCGAACTGCAGGTTGTAGTCCGGGATCCGTCGCGGCATGCCGGCGAGGCCGACGAAGTGCATCGGGAAGAACGCCAGGTTCATGCCGACGAAGCTCATCCAGAAGTGCAGCTTGCCGAGGGTCTCGTCGTACATGTGGCCGGTCCACTTCGGCAGCCAGTAGTAGGCCGAGGCGAAGATGCCGAAGATCGCCCCGGGCACCAGCACGTAGTGGAAGTGGGCGACCACGAAGTAGGTGTCGTGGTACTGGAAGTCCGCCGGGGCGATCGCCAGCATCAGGCCGGAGAAGCCGCCGATGGTGAACAGGATGACGAAGGCCACGGCGAACAGCATCGGCGTCTCGAAGGTCAGCGAGCCCTCCCACATGGTGGTCACCCAGTTGAACACCTTCACTCCGGTGGGCACGGCGATCAGCATGGTGGCGTACATGAAGAACAGCTCGCCGGTGACCGGGATGCCGACCACGAACATGTGGTGCGCCCAGACCACGAAGGAGAGGAAGGCGATGCTGGCGGTGGCGTAGACCATCGAGGTGTAGCCGAACAGCGGCTTGCGCGCGAAGGTCGGGATGATCGCGCTGACCGCGCCGAAGGCGGGCAGGATCATGATGTACACCTCGGGGTGGCCGAAGAACCAGAACACGTGCTGGAACAGCACCGGGTCGCCGCCGCCGGCGGCGCTGAAGAAGCTGGTGCCGAAATGGATGTCCATCAGCATCATGGTCACCACCCCGGCCAGCACCGGCATCACCGCGATCAGCAGGAACGCGGTGATCAGCCAGGTCCAGACGAACAGCGGCATCTTCATCAGGGTCATGCCCGGTGCGCGCAGGTTGAGGATGGTAGCGATCACGTTGATCGCGCCCATGATCGAGCTGATCCCGGCCAGGTGGATGGCGAAGATGAAGAAGGTCACGCTGTGCGGGGCGAAGGTGGTCGACAGCGGCGCGTAGAAGGTCCAGCCGAAGTTGGGGCCGCCGCCGGGCATGAACAGGGTGCTGACCAGCAGGCCGAAGGCCGCCGGGAGCAGCCAGAAGCTGAAGTTGTTCATCCGTGGCAGGGCCATGTCCGGCGCGCCGATCATCAGCGGGATCATCCAGTTGGCCAGGCCGACGAAGGCCGGCATCACCGCGCCGAAGACCATGATCAGGCCGTGCATGGTGGTCATCTGGTTGAAGAACGCCGGCTCGACGATCTGCAGCCCGGGCTGGAACAGCTCGGCGCGGATCACCATGGCCATCGAGCCGCCGAGCAGGAACATCATGAAGCTGAACCACAGGTAGAGGGTGCCGATGTCCTTGTGGTTGGTGGTCAGCACCCAGCGCATCAGGCCCTTGGCCGGCCCGTGGTGGTGGTCGCCGGCATGGTGGTCGGGCGTATCGATCACAGCACTCATGGCGGTCTCCTATTGTTGTTTCTGCTTGTAGGCGACGACGTCTTTGGGGGTGACCATGTCGCCGTCGTCGTTGCCCCAGGCGTTGCGCTCGTAGGTGATCACCGCAGCCAGGTCGACCTCGTTGAGCTGCTTGCCGAAGGCCGCCATGGCGGTGCCGGCCACGCCATTGAAGACCACTTCCAGGTGATGTTCCTTCGGCCCGGTGACCACCTTGGAGCCCTTCAGCGCCGGGAACATCGGCGGCATGCCCTGGCCCTCGGCCTGGTGACAGGCGGCGCAGATGGTGTGGTAGACCTTGTCGCCGCGGGCGACCAGTTCTTCCTTGGTCCACTCCTTGCTGGTCAGTTCCTTGACCTTGGCCGCCTCTTCCTTGCGCTTGGCCAGCCACTGGTCGAACTCGGCCTTGGGCTTGACGTCGACCACGATCGGCATGAAGCCGTGGTCCTTGCCGCACAGCTCGGCGCACTGGCCACGGTAGATGCCGGGCTCGTCGACCTTGGCCCAGGCCTCGTTGACGAAGCCGGGGATGGCGTCGCGCTTGACCGCGAAGGCCGGCACCCACCAGGAATGGATCACGTCGCTGGAGGTGATCAGGAAGCGCACCTTGGTGCCCACCGGCAGCACCAGCGGCTCGTCCACTTCCAGCAGGTAGTGCTCGTCCTTCGCCTGCTGGTTGCGGATCTGCTCCTGCGGGGTGGCCAGGTTGCTGAAGTACTCCACATCCTGGCCCAGGTACTTGTACTGCCACTTCCACTGATAGCCGGTGACCTGCACGTCCAGCTCCGGCTCGGAGGTGTCGTAGATGTGGATCAGGGTGCGGGTGGCGGGCACCGCCATCACCACCAGGATCACGAACGGCACCACCGTCCAGAGGATCTCCACCGTGGTGCTCTCGTGGAAGTGCGCCGGCTGCTGGCCGGTGGAGCGGCGGTGGACGATCATCGACCAGAACATCGCGCCGAAGACCAGCACGCCGATCACCACGCAGATCCAGAAGATGGTCATGTGCAGGTCGAAGACGGACCGACTCACCTCGGTAGCGCCCGGGGCCATGTTGACCGTCCAGGCGGCGTTCGCCTGGCTGATCGCCGAGAGCAAAAGGAAGCCCATCCAGACTCGTGGATGTCGCAGCATTCGGGTTCCCCTTATCGTTGTTTTTATCCCGCCGGCAGACGCCAACGGCCAAGGGGTGGACCGCCAAGACAGCGAACTTTGACCGTCTCACCTCGGCACACAGCAAGGCAGGCCGGGTTCATCAGGTTCAGCATTCGAGTGGGAGTATAGACAGCGACTGCGACATAACAACGCAGCGTAAAAACGTCGCTGGAAAGTGCCGATTATTCTCTAAAAGCCGCGGGCGGCGTGGCTTTGCAGGCGAATAGTGGCCGCCTGATATATCATCCTCGCATAACCATCGGACGATTATGACAATCGCGTCTTAGCCGGCGCGCGCCGCCGGCTATGTTTCACCTCTTCCTCACCATCCCCGTTGTATGGGAGAACCCATGAACACCGCCGCCCTCCGCGAGCTCATCCAGCAGGCGCACCTCAGCGAAGCCCGCCACGGTTACCTGGCTGATCTGATAGCCAGCCGCCTGCCCCACCTGCACCGCACCATCCGGCCGCAAGGAGAGAACACGGAAGACATCCTCACCCGCTTCGTCCACGCCTATGTCGAACAGGTACCGGACCTGCTCGACGCCGCCAACAGCGTGGCCCGCGAGGCCGGCATAGAGGACCGGATCAAGCCGGTGCTGAAGGTCGCCGAACAGTTCTTCCTCACCCCGCCGGCGCTGCTGGCCGGCCACGACGGCCTCGACGCGCTGCTCGACGAGGCCTACCTGGCGCACCGCCTGGTGGAGGAAGTGAACGACCGCTACATCGCCCATTTCGGTCAGGCGCTGATCCCGCTGGACACCACCGTGGCCAACCTGGTGGCCCACCAGCTGATCGGCGAGCCCTTCGCCAACCAGCTCGATGAGGCCGTCCGCCACGCGCTGGAGCACATGCTCGACGCCGATACCTTCGACGCCGAGTCGGCCCGCGCCTACCGCGAGAACCTGAAGAACCCGCGGGTGGTCGCCGCCTGGCAGCAGTGGCCGTGCCTGTCCAGGCAGCTCGGCGTGGAACTCAGCCTGGGCTGACCGCTCCGCCGCTGCGCGCGCCGCCCAGCCCGGCGTTGCTGCGCAGGCGACCCTCCAGGCGCCGTTTCAGCGCGCGCGGCTCGATCACCAGGCGCGAACCCTGCACCGGCGCCATCCGCCCCCAGTCCTCGAGCAGCTCCATGCAGGCGTGATCGACGTAGCTGAGGTTGTCCATCGGCACGTGCAGGGTGGTGCCCGGCTTCACCTGGTCGAGCATCCGCGACAGCGCCGGCACCTTGAGGAAGGTCGCGGCGCCGCTCAGGCGCAGCTCGGCCTCGTGCTCGCCGGTGTAGCGCAGGACGATCTTCAGCCGCGCGGCCTTCAGCACCAGCTTCAGCAGGGTCAGGGCGAAGCCCACCAGCACGCCGGTCAGCAGGTCGGTGAAGACGATCGCCAGGGCGGTGGCGGCATACACCAGCATCGGCATCCGTCCGTAGCGACCGAGGTTGCCCAGGGCCTTGAAGTCGACCAGCTTGATCCCGGTGTAGACCAGCACCCCGGCCAGGCTCGCCACCGGGATCTGCCGCAGCAGGCTGCCGAGCAGGAGGACGAAGGCCAGCAGCCAGAGGCCATGGAAGATCGCCGAGGCGCGGGTCCGCGCGCCGGCGTTGACGTTGGCCGAGCTGCGCACGATCACCCCGGTCATCGGCAGCGCGCCGAGCAGGCCGCAGAGCATGTTGCCGACGCCCTGGGCGGACAGCTCGCGGTCCATGTCCGAGCGCGGGCCGTCGTGCAGGCGATCCACCGCCGCCGCCGAGAGCAGGGTTTCCGCACTGGCGATGAAGGCCACCACCACCGCCGCCAGCAACAGCGACGGATCGGCCAGGGCCAGCAGGTCGGCCGGGCGCAGCCAGTCGATGGCCTCGCCGAGGTTGGCCGGCACCTCCACCCGGCGCACGTCGAGCGCCAGCCAGAGGCTGGCCAGGGTCGCCAGGCTCACCCCGAGCAGCGCCCCGGGAAGAAAGCGCAGGCGTTGCGGGCGCAGCTTGTCCCAGCCCCACATCACGGCGATGGTGCCCAGCCCGAGCAGCGCCGCGTCGAGACCGCTGTCCATGCCCAGCGAGCCGAGCGCGGCGAATGCCGCCTGGGGGAACGCCAGCAGGTTGTCGAGGCCGGAGGCCTTGGGCGCCAGGTCGAGCATCACGTGCAGTTGCGAAAGGACGATGAGGATGCCGATGCCGGCGAGCATGCCATAGACCACCGCCGGCGAGGTCACCCGGAACCAGCAGCCCAGGCGCAGCCGCCCGGCGAGCAGCTGGATGGCGCCGGCGAGCAGCAGGATCGGCCCGAGCATGGCCACCCCGTAGGTACGCACCAGTTCGAAGACCAGCACCGCCAGCCCCGCGGCCGGACCGCTGACCTGCAGCGGCGAGCCGGCCAGGAAGCCGACCACCAGCCCACCGACGATGCCGGTGAGCAGGCCCTTGGCCGGCGGCATCCCGGAGGCGATGGCGATGCCCATGCACAGCGGCAGGGCGACGAGGAACACCACCACGGAGGCCATCAGGTCCCGTGGCAACGTGTCCCGGAGGGACGGAAACACCTTTGAAACATGCATGGCACAGTTCTCCTGCGAATTTTTTTCCACGACGAGGGAGCGACGCCGGGGCGGACCCGGCACCGGTTGTGTGTGCGCAGTGTGTTTTTCTTGTAATAGCGACCCGTTCAGCCCCGGAACGGGGCTTCCCAGAGGTCGTCCATGGCAGGAACGGCGAAAGGTGACGCGAAAACGCTGTTGTTATCCGGCGGCCCGCACGGCCGCCGCTGTCATTGGTTCAGGTAGCGCGGCGCGGGCGTGGCCATCGGCACCGGGTGTTCGCCGTCGAGCGGCAGGAAGCGGCCCTGCTTGGCGTCATAGGCGCGGATCTGCGCGCTCTCGATGTCGTACACCCAGCCATGGATGAACAGCTGCCCGCTGGCCAGGCGCGAGGCCACCGAGGGGTGCGTGCGCAGGTGGTCGAGCTGCGCCACCACGTTCTCTTCGGTGAGCACCCCGAGGGTGTCGTGGTGGGCGCCGCAGTCGCAGTTGTCCGCCACCACCGTGCGCGCCACTTCGGCATGGCGCAGCCAGGCCTTGACCGTCGGCATGCGCTCCAGCGTCTGCGGGTCGAGCACCGCGCGCATCGCGCCGCAATCGGAGTGGCCGCAGACGATGATGTGGTGCACGCCCAGCGCCAGCACGGCGTACTCGATGGCGGTGGAGACGCCGCCGTTCATCTGCCCGTAGGGCGGCACCACGTTGCCGACGTTGCGGGTGACGAACAGGTCGCCGGGGGAACTCTGGGTGATCAGTTCGGGGACGATGCGCGAGTCCGCGCAGGTGATGAACATGGCCCGCGGCCGCTGGCTCTTGGCGAGCTTCTTGAACAGTTCCTGCTGCTCCGGGAAGACCTCCCGGCGGAAGTGCTGGAACCCATCGACGATCCGTTTCAGCGCGTCGTCCGCGCTTTCCTGTTCCGGTGAATCGGTCTTAACGCCCCGCATACGGTCTGGCATGGTTCAGAACCTCGATGAGTGGATCGATTGAATTTTCCCACGTCTGCCGACGCTTTCCCCATAGGAAAAAGGCACAACAAACGCAGAGCAACCTTCGTGACCGTTCGGTCACTTCCGGTACTCAACGCTAATGCCAGAAGCTTAACCATAAATTAAAAGAAGCCTCTATCTCGCACTTTGTAAGCTTTTTTCACGATATTTCCAGACGATATCGGCAGGCTATCATGGCAAACGAGTGGCATTCCCATTCATCCCGCATAAGAGGTGAAAGGTTTCAGTCAACCGGCAGGCTTCGTGCGGGGAAAATCGTCGAATGGGAAAAGCCGGTGCGAGCGGATAGCACCCGACCCGCCGCTGCCGGCGACAGCCAGCTATCAGAACAGGGCCAGTTGCCGGCGCACCGGCGCGCTGGTGGGAAACAGCGGCAGGCCCGGCACGAAGCGCGCCAGCAGGCACGCCGCGGCCATCCGCTGGCGTTGCTGGCCATCGCGCAGGACCTCGCGGCAACGCGCCTCGCCCAGCGGCTCGCCGAGCAGGTAGGCGCGCCCGGCGACGAAGCGCGCGCCGTTGTCCCGCCACCAGGCGGAGACTCGCTCCGCCTCCGGCCAGGTAAGGTTCTCGTCGTCGTCGAGGGCGACGTTCTCGTCGTCGGGATCGTCGTTGGGGCCAGGGTCGTGGTCGGGCAGAACCTCCAGCTCCAGGTCGAGCAACGCCAGGTCGGCGCCAGTGATCAGGCTGAAGGCCTCGCCGGCGACCCGCGCCAGGCTCTCGTCGCGCATCTGCTGGATCAGCCACGGCACCGCCACCGGATCGCCGAACAGGCCGGTGGCCTGGATGCCGATCCGCCGCGTCTCCGCCGCCTGCATCAGTTGGCGAATCCAGGCCATGCTGGTATCGCGCGGCTGCCAGGCGAGCAGCACCATGGTCGCCGGCAGCTGGAACGGGCCGGGCTGCCCGGCGAACGCACGCAATGGCCCCAACGCCTCCTCGTCGCCCATCTGCGCGGTGGCCCAGTTGGCCCAGAAGCGCAGGCTCGGGTCGTCGTGGGCGCGGTAGGCGCGGATATCCGCCATCAGGTCGCGCCGACGCAGCTCGCCGGCGGTGCGCGCGGCGCGCGCCAGCACCGCCGGGTCGGCATGGCCGAGGGCGGACAGCAGCGCCGGCCCCGGACCCTGCCGGTGCATGCCGCACGCGGCCAGGCCGAGGCTGCGGAACAGCGGTTCCGGCGAGGCCAGCAGGCGCTCGACCCAGGGCTGCACGCGCTCCCAGTCGAGCCAGCCGAGGGCGGCGGCGAAACCGCGCCGGGCTTCCCTAGACTCCGCCAGGCAGGCGCGCATCCGCCCGATCACCGCCTCGTCGCCAGCCTGCATGGCCAGCGCCGCGAGGGCGAACGCCTCGCCCTGGGCATGCGCATCGAGTTGCTCGAACAGCGCTTCGTATCCAGCCTGGCCGGCGATGGACAGGCCATCCAGGTGCGCCTCGATGCGCTGGTCGAGTTCGGCGAGCTCTTCCAGGTCGTAGTGCGGCGCGCACACGGCGTAGTCGCGGAGCAGGACGAGGAAGGCGGCTTCCTCGGCGTGCTGATCGACGATCGCTGCGATGCTCAATCTATGCGCGTCCATTGCTGGCCGTCGAAGCTGAAGATGTCTTTCGCGGCGATGCTCCACAACACGCCGTCGGCAGCGCTAAGGTGGAAGCAGCGTTGGGGTTGCTCATCACCGAAGTCCACCTCCTTGAGATGGCCACCGACCAGCGTATAGACCGCCGTTGCGCTCGATACGTAGAGTGCGCCGTCGAACCACGCGAGGCTCCACAAGTCTTCATCGACATCGTCCTGGGCGATGATCTCCCAGTGGTCGTTGCGTCCACGCAGCAGCGTTCCCGCCTGTCCACAGGCGTAAACCGAGCCATCTTCCGCGCAGCAGATCGCCGTCAGGATCAAGTTCGTCGGGCTCTCCCGGGGCTGCCAGCGCTTGCCGTCGTACTGCCAGATCTCCCCGTCCCAGCCGACGGCATAGATTTCCCTGGCACCGAAGCCGCCGATGGCCTCGAATCCGACCACCGCTTCGCTGCCTGCCGGAGGCCGAGCGCCGGTGTCGATGGCACGCCAGTCGTTCTCGTCGAAGCGCCGGTAGACCTGTCGATCCATCCCGCAGGCATAGGCCACCCCGTCGATACAGGCAACGCCGCGCATATTGCCCCGGCCACCGATGGCATCGTCGCCGTCGGGCAACTGCTCTTCATGGATGTCGCCGGAGCCCATGCAGAATACCTGGCCCCGAGCGCCCAGAAACAATGCTTGTTCCACTGGCTCGTGCACTACCGTGGCCGACACGATCTCCCAGGGCAGCATGTCGTCATCCTCGCCAGCAACACACCAGGTTCCGCAGTCCCACTCCGTGACATAGCTGTGCGCTATGTTCTGCTCCTGGATCTCGTCGGATACCGAGGCCACGTACGCCAGGTCCTGATAGCGGACGACGCCGGTGATGTTCGAGAAAATCGGCGAGAGTTTCTTCAACATTTCAATCTCCTGTAACGGTCACTAGCGGACTCGACTCCTCGTGGCGCCAAGACGCGCATTGCGGGTCTTTATCGCCTGCGTCGCAGCCGTGACGTCGGTCTGGCCGGTTTCAACGGCCTTGATGGGTGTTCTGGCGTTGATTCCGCACTGCTTGTGATAGTTGTCGAGCTGAGCGGACAGACATTCCTTCGAGCATTTCGACTGCGGAAAGACCTTGCCCATGGCAGCCATGGATTGACGTTTCGCCGTTCCGTAGGTGGTCTTCTTCGCGGAGATGGAGCTGCCATTGGACAATTGCAGGGTTCCACTGCGCGACTTCGCGGCAGCGGCGCTCTGGAACGTGTGCATGAGGCCGTGGGTACCCACGTTCTGATTGACGCCCTCCGCGCAGACGCAAGGAGCCTTGTTCTCCGAATAGTTGGATATCCCCTTGAGGGGTACCGAGCCTTTTCCACCACGTCCCTTGTCGTGCAAGGCGCTGGCCTCGATCAGGTGGTGAGCGGTCTGCTGCGGGCAGCAACTGTTCGGCTTGTACGGTTGCAGGGCACACCGGCGCGCGGTCAGGCATTTTCGGGCAGCGACCTTGTCTGCCAGTCGGTCAGCTTCGTTGCTGGTCTTCTTGCCGGAAGGCTTGCCCGCGCCAAGGCCAGCGCAGGCATCCTTGCTGCCATGCGGCTTGAAGTCAGCGCAATCCTTCTTCTCCTTCTTCACTTCATTGCTGCACGGTCCACCACCAGCATCGACGGTGGCCTGGTCGAGGTAGGGCCAGACCGGCGTATTGCCAGGAAAGGACGCGTGGTTGTGGGTGGTCAGGTCGAGGTGGCGAACCACGTTCTTGCTTTCGAACTTGACGTTCATCGACCAGGAGGTGAAGTACACCTTGCCCTTGATCTTGCTGGTAATGACCCCCTTCTTCGGCGCCCGCCCGGCTTCATCGCCATAGCTGGTCTTGAAGTAGCTCTTGTTCTTCAGCATCACTTCCTTGCGGGTGATCCGAACGGTCCGGGTTCCCTTGGTCGTGTCCTTTGCCAAACCCGTATTGGGATAGGGGATCGGCACCCCCATCGGCGTCGGCGGCGCCTGCGGTGGGGTGAAGCAGACGTCCGGGAAGGCCGCGATGGACTTGCCACTCGCCGCCTTGCAGGAGATCTCCATGTCGTTGGCGTACACCTCGTTGGCCATCAGGCAGCCCTCACCCGTCGATAGCTGAGCAGCGCGGCGGCGCGTTCGCCGGCGTCGTTGCCCAGGTGGCAGAACACGTTCGGCCCGTCGCCGTAGCCCTTGCGCGAGGCGGCCAGGGCCACGGCGAGCAACGCCGGGCCGATGGCGGCGCCGCATTCGCCGATGCAGTCGGCGGGGTGCCAGAGGTCGAACTTCGGCTTGAGCACGCGCAGGTTGCGGCTCAGGGTCAGCGAGGCCTCCTTGAAGTAGTACTGCTCGCCGGAAATGTCGGTGAGCCGGTAGTCCATCTGCTCCAGGCCGCAGCCAGCCTCGGCGAGGGCGGCGCGCACGGCCTGGGTCAGGCCGTCGGCGCGTAGCGGCAGGTCCTCGCTCTCCACCGTGGCCTTCTCGACGCCGAAGCCGAGGCCGATGCAGAGCAACTGCGGCGCCTCCTCGTGGAGCGGCGCGGCGACCAGCACGGCGGCGGCGCCCTCGCCGGGAATGAAGCCGTTGGAGTTCTGGCTGGTCAGCAGCCGCTCGCGGGCCTCGTAGGCGGCCAGGGTCGGGCCGCTGACGAAGGAGTCGACGCCGGCCACCAGGACCTGCCGGCAGCCGCCCTGGATCAGCTTGCGCGCGTTGAGCAGGGCCACCGCGCCACCGACCCGGCCACGGGCGATGAGTGCCGAGGAGGGATGGAAGCGTCGTCCCAGCTCGCCTTCCAGGTCACGCAGGAAAGACTCGTCGAGCCCCGCGCAGCGTCCGGGACGGTCGCCCTCGGCGACGCAGAGCAGCAGCGGCAGCTCCGTGCAATCGAGATCGGGCTGGCCGCGCAAGGCCTCGTCGATGGCTCGCGCGGCCATCTTCAGCAACTTGGCGCGGCCGCGCCAGGGCTGCTCCAGCGGCACGCTGGCGGCAAGCAACCATTCGCCGCCCTGGTCGATGAAACGGGTTTCCTGGAAGTTGTCCAGGGCGCAGCGGATCGCCGCGCAGCTGGCCGGCGCGCTGAGACCCACCGCGCTGACCATGCCGGAAGCGACGATGCTCAGGGCCTGGCTCATGCCTCGTCCTCCTCGGCCTGGCGGCTGCGTGCCAACGCGGCAAGCGAGGGATGGTAGTCCTTGCCCAGCTCGCGGGCGCGCCACCAGGCGGCGGACTTGCTGCCGACCAGCACCTGGGCGATCTCGAACAGGTTGCGCTTCAACGGCCGGCGAATGCGCCAGGTGACTTCCACGCGACGGGCGTCGCAGTCCACCAGCAGGGTATCGATCCGTGCCTGCGCGGTTTCGTGGCCACCCTTTTTCAGGAAGAAGGTCACCGGGACCTCCCTGCGCGGCACGCGGAAGGCCGCGCGCTCCTCGCCGGTGAGGTTGAGTAGCAGGACCTCCTCGCCGCCGCGCAGATGGTCGGTCCACTGGTCGGCCGGCGCGGACTGGAAGTAGCGCTCGTCGAAGTCGGCGGGCAGGAACGGGAAGCGCTCGGCCAACCAGGCGTCGTCGTAGCGGCCGGCGAAGCCGACCCGGGCCTGCCAGTGGCGACCCAGCGGGCCGAGCGCCATCGGCGTGAAGCGGCCGTGGGGACTGTCCACCGGCTCGCCAGGCTTTTCCGTGGCCGGCATCGGCGTGCCGACGATCTCGGCGGTGTCGGCGCTGCGCGGGAACCAGCCGCGTCCGGCCGGATTGGCCATGTAGCAATCCATGAAACCGGGGTTGTCCGGCGAGGCGTGGCTGCCGCCGAAGGCGCTGGCATAGGAAATGTCCTGGCGCTGGAACGGCTGCGCGACGCCCGCACCGGCACCGAGCAATCCCGGCTCCCACTGGCGCGGCCCATGCACCGTCAACGCCTTGCCGACCCGGCCGACGCGGATGCCCGCGGTCAACTGCTGTACCGGCCGCCCACCGGGCGCCTGGGCGCTACCCAGCACCAGCACATCGCAGAACGGCTTGAAGGGGACGAAGTCGCACTCCCGGCGCGGCGCGGAAAGCCCCGGCTCGCCGAAGAACTCGTCCATCATCAGCAACGCCTGCTGCTCGTCCAGCAGGCGCGCCTCGCGGCCGTCCAGCGGCAGGTCGAAGCTGCCCTTGGCGATCACCACCAGCGACTCCCGGCCTGCGGCGTCGAGCCCCTGGTTGTAGGCGGCGGCGAGCGGGGTGGCATTCAACAGTTCCATGTCGGGCCCGCCGCGTTCAGTTGATCTGCACCGAGCCGCCCTTGATCCGGTTGACCCCGGTGGACCGGCTGGAAAGGTAGGCGCCACGGATGATCACCTTGCCGGCACGGGTCAGGGTGATGCTGGCCTTGCCGCAGCGCAGGACGATCTCGCGCTCGGCGCTGAACTCCAGGCGTTCGCCGTCCAGCTGCGCGGACGCTCCCTGCGGCAGGCGCTGGATACGCCCGATCAGCAGGGGCTGGCGCGGGTCGCCGGCGACGAACATCAACGCTACCTGGGCGCCGATGTCGGCGCGACCGAGCTGGGTGGTGGTGGCCGCCGCCAGGCCGTGCTCGTTCGGACAACCGGGATAGGCGACCACCGGCGCGGCGGCGTCCGGCACGTCGAGGAGGATGCCGATGACCACGCCGTCGAGGCGGGCGGGGAGGGCCGACGCGGGCCCCGGTAGATGGATCTCGACACTCATGCGCTGCACTCCCTGGCTCTGCGCCGCTTCAGTTCTGGAGAATCTTGCGACCCTTCATCACCACGTTCTTGTCGGCCTTGATGTTGATCGCCCCGGAACCGTCGATGGTGATGTTCTTGCCGCTGATGACGATGCTGCCGTCCTTCTTCATGCGGATGCTGGCGGCGCCGGTGACCAGGGTGATCGAGTCGCCGGCGTTGAGCGTGAAGCTCTTGCCCACGTCCAGGCTATCGTCCTTGCCCACCGAGGTATCGCGGCCCTGGCCGACGCTGCGCGACTCGTTCTTGCCGATGCTCGTGCTCTGGTTGCCGCCGATATCGATGCTCTCGTTGGCGCCCACCGACTCGCTGCGGTCGGCGCCGATGCTGATCGTCTCGTTGTTGCCCACCGACTCGCTGCGGTTGGCGCCGATGCTGATGGTCTCGTCGTTGCCGACATCCTCGGTGCGATTGGCGCCGATGCTGATCTTCTCGTTGCTGCCGACCTTCTCGGTGCGGTCGACGCCGATGCTGATCGTCTCGTTGCTGCCGACGTCCTCGGTGCGGTTCGCGCCGATGCTGATCTTCTCGTTGTTGCCGACCTTCTCGGTGCGATCGACGCCGATGGTGATGGTCTCGTTGTTGTCCACGGTCTCGGTGCGATCGTGCTTCACGTGCACGGTCTCGTCGTGGTCGATGGTCTTGCTGCGGTCGTGACCGACCCAGTGGGTCTCGTCGTTCTCGACCTCGATGTCCTGGTTCTTCTCCGCGTGGATGTACAACTGCTCGGCGCCCTTCTTGTCCTCCATGCGGATCTCGTTGAAGTTGGCCGGCGTGCCGCCCTTGCTCGAGCGGCTCTTGGTGCCGCTCTGGGTGGCGTTCGCCGGCAGCTCGTAGGGCACCGTCTGCTCGGCGTTGTAGACCCGCCCGGTGATGATCGGCCGGTCCGGGTCGCCTTCGAGGAAGCTGACGATCACCTCCTGGCCGATCTGCGGGATCTGCATCGAGCCCCAGTTCTTCCCGGCCCAGGCCTGGGACACGCGCATCCAGCAGGAGCTGTTCTCGTTCGACTGGTCGTGGCGGTCCCAGTGGAAGTGCACCTTGACCCGTCCGTACTGGTCGGTCCAGATCTCCTCGCCCTTGGGCCCGACCACCACCGCGGTCTGCGGGCCGCGGACGATCGGCAACGGGGTGGTCGGCAAGGGGCGGTAGGCCTGGCCGCCATCGATGCAATCCAGCTCGCTCTCGAACTGCGCGCCGACCCCGCCGCCGCCGGTCTCGTAGAGCTCCTGGACCACCCGATACTCGGCGCCGACCACCAGGTACTCGCGATTCTGGTCCTCGCGCGGGTAGCCGCTGAGCTTGAACAGGTGGCCGGAACCCAGGCCACGGGCGCGGCCGCGCAGGCGCACCCGCTCGTAACGCGCCTGCAACGCCTCGATGCGGGTCCGCGCATACTGCTCGCCGTCCTGGCTCTGCACGTACTCGCCGGGGTAGTCGTACAGCGGGTAGTCGGCCGCCACATGCGAACGGGCGATGTTCGAGCGCACTTCCAGGCGCGCGCCGGGGCGCTGGAAGTCGTAGTCGTTGAGGCTCAGCGAGCCGGACTGCACCTCGCGCGCCATGTGCCAGTCGTAGAAGTGGTCACGCTCGCGCTGCTCCAGGGTCGGCGGGTAGTAGGGCACGCTGGCGTAGCCCGGCGGGCTCCGGTGCGCGCCATAGGCGTCGGAGAGCACCAGGATGTGACGGCTCTGCTCGTGGCGGAACCAGTAGTAGATGCCCTCCTGCTCCATCAGCCGGCTGACGAAATCGAAGCTGGTCTCGCGGTACTGCACGCAGTATTCCCACTCGCGGTAGGAGCGACTCAGGGCATCCTCGAAGTCGGAGAAGCCGAGGTCGCGGAACACCTGCTTGATGATGTCCGGGACCTTCTGGTTCTGGAAGATGCGGCAGTCGGAGGTGCGCGTGAGCAGCCACAGCCAGGGCCGCAGGGTGACCTGGTAGCTGGCGAACTGGCCATTGCCGGAACCCTGGCTGCAGGCGGCGACGATGCCGTGGAAGTGGCGCCGGCTGCCATCGTGCAGCTCCAGCGCCAGGCTGGCCGGCTTGCCCAGCAGGCCGTCGAGCTGCAGGTCGGGGTCTTCCGAGATCAGTTCCAACTCGTAGGCGAACAGCCGGCCGAGTTCTTCGCGACCCTCCATTCGCTGCAGTTGCAGGACATCCGCACCGAGCGGACTGTCCACCCGGACCAGGCGGGTCTGTTGCGCAAGTGCCATGAAATCATCCTTGATCCACGTCCATCACTGGCGCCGTTCGGACGGCGTCACCCACGCAGCATAGGCGCTGATGGGGCGGGAAGGGAGATGCGTGGCACAGATTCCGACGAGTGCCCCGACCGGCGGCGAACAGGCACAGGGCCATCATCGAGCGGCGAAGCCGCACAGGAAAACCTTGATTCCCAGGCAACATTCCGTAAAGATTTTGTCCAGCAACGACGCACTCAGAATCCTAGGGAAGGGGTTAACACGGTGACGCTCTATCGCCTCCACGAAGCCGATCTCGAGATTCCCGATGCCTGGCAGGACCAGAGCATCAACATCTTCAAGCTCCCCGCCAGCGGCCCCGCCCGCGAAGCCAGCTTCGTCATCAGCCGCGACGCCAGCCAGGGCGACGCGCCCTTCGCCGACTACGTCGCGCGCCAGCTGGAGAACGCCGAGAAACAATTACCCGGCTTCAAGCTGCACAAGCGCTGGGATATCAACATCCACGGCCACGCCGCCGTGCTCCTCGACTACCAGTGGCAGCGCGAAGGCCGCGACCTGATGCTGCGCCAGGTGTTCATCGAGCGCCGCCCGGCGGTGCTGATCACCACCCTGACCACCACCCCCGGGGACCTGCCGCACCACGAGCCGGCCTGGAAGCAGGCGATGCAGACCCTGGTTCCGCGCCCCGCCGGCCATTGATTCGAGCGCCAACGCATGGATGCGCAAGCCGCCGCCCGCCTGGGCGACGAGATCGCCCACGGCTTCGGTGTCGCCGCGATGGTCGCCGGGGCCGTGGCCGGAGCCCTGATCGGCGCCGCCGTGGTCGCCGCCACTGCCGCCACCGGCGGCCTGGCCGCGGTGATCCTGGCCGGCTCGATCGCCGCCGGCGGGCTGTCGATGTTCCAGATCGTCAAGGGCCTGACCACTATCTTCGAGCTGCCCGAACCCACCACCGGGGTGCTCATACGCGGCAGCTTCAATGTCTACGTGAACAGCCGCAACGCGATGCGCGCCGGCGACGACGTCTCCGCCACCTGCAGCGGCCTGCCGCTGAACCATCCGCTGTGGCCGTTCCCGGTGATCATCGCCGAGGGCAGCGCCACCGTGTACATCAACGGCAAGCCCGCCGCGCGCTTGCAGAGCAAGATGGCCTGCGGCGCGCACATCAAGACCGGCAGCCAGGACACCTTCATCGGCGGCCCCACCGAGCGGGTGGCCTTCGTCCTCGACCTGGAGGAATGGCTGCACACCGGACTCGAGGCGCTGGGCCTGGCGGCCCTTGCCGGCGGCCTGCTGCTGGCGGCGATGGCCGGGGTCGCGGCGCTGGCCGGTTTCGTCGCCATCGGCGGGCTGATGATGGGCGGCATGGCCCTGCTCGGCGACCTTGGCGATCGCCTCGGTCCCGGTTACCGCGATCTGTTCCAGGGCGTGGCGGGGATGGCATTGCTGGGCTTCGGGCCGAAGATGGCCCGGCTCGGCCGGGCCTCGGCGGCCGGCGAGGTACGCACGCCCGCCTACAAGCGCGGCAGGACCGAAGCGGATATCCTGGGCCTGGCCAAGGGCAAGCGGCCGCCTCCCAGCGAGTACCTGAAGAAGTCCTATATCGACAAGCACCTGAAGGTGTTCAAGGAAGAGGGCGGCGCCTTCCTTTTCACCACCGACGACATCGCCAACCCGAACTACACCTCGTTCAACCCGAACAAGTTCGTCATGGCCAAGTCCGACCTGAACTCCGTGGTCGCCGAGTACAAGCGCACCGGCGACGTCTCCGTGCTGGAGTCGGCGCTGGGGTACGATCCAGGCTCGCTGGCCGGCAAGGAGATCTACATGCTGAACCTGGAGAACCCGAAGGTGCTGATGCCGACCGGCAACGAGGGCGGGGTCAACTCGCTGTGGCGGCCCGGCGGCCTCACCCACCCGGGCGGCATGCGCGAAGCGGTTCTGGACAATGTGGCGATCCCCCATGGAAACGATGTAAACGTACTGATGTCGACCCACGACATCGCGAGAATCCAATGAGCATGAACCCGGACAACGTTCTGACCCTGGCATTGGCCAACGACGAGCTGGATCGCTTCCTCGTCGGCGAACCCTTCTACTTCCTCGAGGCCCGCAGCGACAACGAGGAGCCGCAGAACGTCAGCCAGGCGTTCGACCAGTTGCTGATGCCGTACTGGCGCGCCACCCGCGATCCGGACTTGCCCTTCCGCTTCGTCGCCGCGCTGCTGAAGATCCTCGCCACCTATCCCGATCGCAACCGGGCGATCTACGTCGCCCAGAACTGGATCTGGTACTACCGCTTCTGCCTGTCGAAGAAACGCGCGAATCCGCAGGGCCCCTACGGTGATCTGTTCGAGGTCGACCTCGGCGCCGTCGCGGTCGCGCTGAAGCGGCAGCTCGAGGCGAACAAGGACGAGCTGATCCGCGACACCCGCTGGGCCGGCGCGGCCTGGAACAGCAGCAACGGCCTGTGGGGGCCTCTCCTGCGCACGTCCACGACGGTACGCGACAAGCTCGGCGGGCCGGATTTCGTTCCCGACAATCCATGAGGCGCCGACGATGGTGCCGCTCGGGCATCAACCGAACCGCGCCGCGCTGCACCGGATCGGGATCAGCGCGATCGCCGTGAAGGAATTCGACGAGACCGACGTCGAGCTCGCCGAAGCGCTCAAGGCTGCCCACTAGGTCGCCGTGCGCAGCGCACGCGGCCTGAAGATCGACCAGACCAGCGAGAAGCGAACGATGAATTTCCAGGCCCACCTGGCCAGCCGCGGGGAATACCAACGCGGCTTTCCCCTCCGCTGAGCCGTCTCAGGCCTTCGGCGGCGGCGGGAACATCGCCTGCACCTGGCCGTCGATGGTGCCCTGCACGCCCTTGCCGTTGGCGTCGACCTCGCTGGCGCCGCCGGAATTGAGGTCGAGGCGGCCGCCGGTGTCGATGTTGCCGTTGCCGCTGGCGTAGAGGTTGAAGGCGCTGCCGGAGATGTTGATGGTGCCGTCGGCGTTGAACTCCACCACGCTCTTGCCGCAGACCAGGCGGATCTGCGCGCCGGCCTCGATCAGGTAGGTGCCGCTGACGCTATCGCTCTTCGCCCCGCCCACCAGCAGGGTGTCGTTGAGCTTCACCGCGCGGGTGCGGTTGTGGCCGATGCGCGCCAGTTCGTCGTTGCCGACGCTCTTGTTGCGGTCGTGGCCGACGATCAGCGAGGCGTCGTTCTCCACCAGGTTGTCCTGGTTGCGTTCGGCATGGATGTACAACTGCTCGGCGCCCTTCTTGTCCTCCATGCGGATCTCGTTGAAGTTGGCCGGCGTGCCGCCCTTGCTCGAGCGGCTCTTGGTGCCGCTCTGGGTGGCGTTCGCCGGCAGCTCGTAGGGCACCGTCTGCTCGGCGTTGTAGACCCGCCCGGTGATGATCGGCCGGTCCGGGTCGCCTTCGAGGAAGCTGACGATCACTTCCTGGCCGATCCGCGGGATCTGCATCGAACCCCAGTTCTTCCCGGCCCAGGCCTGGGACACGCGGATCCAGCAGGAGCTGTTCTCGTTCGACTGGTCGTGGCGATCCCAGTGGAAGTGCACCTTGACCCGGCCGTACTGGTCGGTCCAGATCTCCTCGCCCTTGGGCCCGACCACCACCGCGGTCTGCGGACCGCGCACCACCGGCACCGGAGTCTGCGGCAAGAGACGGAACGACTGGCTGGCGTCGATGCAGTCCAGCTCGCTCTCGAACTGCGAGCCGGCGCCGCCGCTGCCGGTTTCGTAGAGCTCCTGGACCACCCGGTATTCGGCGCCGACCACCAGGTACTCGCGGTTCTGGTCTTCGCGCGGATAACCGCTCAGGCGGAACAGGTGCCCGGCGCCGAGGCCGCGCACCACGCCGCGCAGGCGCACGCGCTCGTGCTGCGCCTGGAGCGCCTCGATGCGGTTGCGCGCGTACTGCTCGCCGTCCTGGCTCTGCACGTACTCGCCGGGATAGTCGTACAGCGGGTAGTCGGCCGCCGCGTGCGGCCGGGCGATGTTCGAACGTACCTCCAGGCGCGCGCCGGGGCGCTGGAAGTCGTAGTCGTTGAGGGTCAGCGAACCGGGCTGGACCTCGCGCGCCACCTGCCAGTCGAAGAAGTGGTCGCGCTCGCGATGGCCGAGGGTCGGCGGGTAGTACGGCACGCTGGCGTAGCCGCCAGGGCTGCGATGCGCGCCGTAGGCGTCGGAGAGCACCAGGATGTGGCGCTTCTGCTCATGGCGGAACCAGTAGTAGATACCCTCCTGTTCCATCAGCCGGCTGATGAAGTCGAAGCTGCTCTCGCGGTACTGCACGCAGTATTCCCACTCGCGGTAGGGGCGCGTGAGGGCATCCTCGAAATCGGAAAAGCCGAGGTCGCGGAATACCTGCCTGATGATCTCCGGCACGCTCTGGTTCTGGAAGATCCGGCAGTCCGAGGTCCGCGTCAGCAGCCACGGCCAGGGCCGCAGGGTGGCCTGGTAGCCGGCGAACTGGCCGTGCCCGGCCACCTGGCTGCAGCGCGCGACTATGCCGTGGAAGAAGCGCCGGCCGCCGCCGGGCAGCTCCAGCGAGAGGCTCATCGGCTTGCCGAGCAACTGTTCCAGCGGCAGGTTGGGGTTCTCCGAGACCAGGTGCAGCTCGTAGGCGAACAGCCGCCCCAGTTCCTCGCGGCCCTCCATGCGCTGCAACAGCAGCACGTCCGCCCCCAGCGGGCAATCCACCTGGACCAGGCGGGTCAGTTGCATCAATCCCATCGACGCTCCTCTCTACTGCTGGTCTCGATGGCGCTCAGTCGGCCGTGGCGAAGTCGTAGTGGAACTGGTTGTCGCGGCTGCTGATGCGCACCCCGGCCAACGGCTTGCCTTCGAGCATGCGGGTGAGGAACTCGCGGCTCATGTCCGGCAGCAGCGTGTTGGTGAGGATGGCGTCGATCATCCGCCCGCCGCTCTCGGTCTCGGTGCAGCGCGAGACGATCAGGTCGACGACGCCCTCGTCGAACTCGAACGGCACCTTGTGGGTCGCCTCCACGCGCTTCTTGATCCGCCCCAGTTGCAGGCGCGAGATGGCCTTGAGCATGTCGTCGCTGAGCGGGTAGTAGGGGATGGTCACCAGGCGGCCGAGCAGCGCCGGCGGGAAGATCTTCAGCAGCGGCTCGCGCAGCGACTTGGCGATGGCTTCCGGCTCGGGCATCAGTTCCGGATCGGCGCAGAGGCTGGCGATCATCTCGGTGCCGGCGTTGGTGGTGAGCAGGATCAGGGTGTTCTTGAAGTCGATCAGCCGGCCTTCGCCGTCCTCCATCACGCCCTTGTCGAAGACCTGGAAGAAGATCTCGTGGACGTCCGGATGGGCCTTCTCCACTTCGTCCAGCAGCACCACGCTGTAGGGCTTGCGGCGCACCGCCTCGGTCAGCACGCCGCCTTCGCCGTAGCCGATGTAGCCGGGCGGGGCGCCCTTGAGGGTGGAGACGGTGTGGGCTTCCTGGAACTCGCTCATGTTGATGGTGATGACGTTCTGCTCGCCACCGTACATGGCCTCGGCCAGCGCCAGCGCGGTCTCGGTCTTGCCCACCCCGGAGGTGCCGGCGAGCATGAACACGCCGATCGGCTTGCTCGGGTTGTCGAGGCCGGCGCGGGAGGTCTGGATGCGCTTGGCGATCATCTCCAGCGCGTGGTCCTGGCCGATGATGCGTTTCTTCAGGTGGCTGGCGAGGTTGAGCACGGTCTCGATCTCGTTGCGCGCCATGCGCCCGACCGGAATCCCGGTCCAGTCGGCGACCACCGAGGCCACTGCCTGGTAGTCCACGGTCGGCAGGATCAGCGGTTCCTCGCCCTGCAACGCGCTCAGTTGCGCCTGCAGTTCCGCCAGCCGCGCATGCAGCGCCTGGCGCTGCTCCTCGTCGAGACGCGCCTCGCCCTCGCCCAGAGGCGTGCCGCCGGCGTCCACCGCCTCGGCGGCGGCGCGCAGGCGGGCACGGGTCTCCAGCAGTTCGTCGACCAGGCGTTTTTCCTCGGCCCAGCGCTGCTCCAGGCCGGCCAGGCGCTCGCGCTCCTCGGCCAGCAGGGTCTCGGCGTTGCGCTGGCGTTCGCCGGTGGCGACGCCGATGGCGCTCTCGCGGCGGATGATCGCCAGTTCGGTTTCCAGCGCCTCGATGCGCCGGCGGCTGTCGTCGACCTCGGCCGGCACCGCGTGCAGGCTGATGGCGGTGCGCGCGCAGGCGGTATCCAGCAGGCTCACCGACTTGTCCGGCAGCTGGCGCGCCGGGATGTAGCGGTGCGACAGCCGGACCGCCGCCTCCAGCGCCTCGTCGAGGATCTGCACCTGGTGGTGCTGCTCCATGGTCGAGGCGACGCCGCGCATCATCAGGATCGCCTTGTGCTCGGACGGCTCGTCCACCTGCACCACCTGGAAGCGCCGGGTCAGCGCCGGGTCCTTCTCGATGTGCTTCTTGTACTCGGCCCAGGTGGTCGCCGCCACGGTGCGCAGGGTGCCGCGCGCCAGCGCCGGCTTGAGCAGGTTGGCGGCGTCGCCGGTGCCGGCCGCGCCACCGGCGCCGACCAGGGTGTGGGCTTCGTCGATGAACAGGATGATCGGCTTCTCGGAACTCTGCACGTCCTCGATCACCTGGCGCAGGCGCTGCTCGAACTCGCCCTTCATGCTCGCCCCGGCCTGCAGCAGGCCGACGTCGAGGGCGCGCAGTTCGACGTCCTTCAGCGCCGGCGGGACGTCGCCGGCGACGATGCGCAGGGCGAAGCCTTCCACCACCGCGGTCTTGCCGACGCCGGCCTCGCCGGTGAGGATCGGGTTGTTCTGCCGGCGGCGCATGAGGATGTCCACCAGCTGGCGGATCTCCTCGTCACGCCCGACGATGGGATCGAGCTTGCCGCTGCGGGCCTGCTCGGTGAGGTCCACGGTGAAGCGCTTGAGCGCCTCCTGCTTGCCCATCGCGCTCGGCGCCATGGCGCCGCTGGCCTCGCCCGGGGCGGCGCCGGCGTTGAAGCCGTCGCTGGCCGACAGGCCGTTCTCCGGCGAGGCGCCGACGTACTCGTCGAAGCGCTCGGTGAGCGCCTCGACCTTGAGCTTGGCGAATTCCGCCGACAGCCCGGTGAGGGCATGGCGCAGGCTCGGCGTCTTGAGGATGCCGATCACCAGGTAGCCGGTGCGCACCTGGCTCTCGCCGAACATCAGGCTGCCGTAGACCCAGCCGCGCTCCACCGCCTCCTCGACATGGGAGGACAGGTCGGTGATCGAGGTCGAGCCGCGCGGCAGGCGGTCGAGGGCCTCGGTCAGGTCCTTGGCCAGGCGCGCCGGGTCGATCCCGGACTGGCGGACGATCTGGTGCAGGTCCGAGTCCGGCAACTGGAGGATCTGGTGGAACCAGTGCACCAGCTCGACATAGGGATTGCCGCGCAGCTTGCAGAATACCGTGGCGGCCTCGATGGCCTTGTAGGCCAGGCTGTTCAGCTTGCCGAACAGCGCAACGCGACTGATCTCACTCATGTTCCTTCTCCTTGTGCTCATGCGGCCGCGCAGTGGCGTACTGGCGGGCCAGCAGTAGATCCCTGGCATCCTGGCCGGGATCGCCCAGCCAGGTGTTGAAACCGAGCCGCCCGCCGCCCTGCAGGCCCAGCGGGGGTATTTCCTGGCGTTGCAGGACCAGGTTGACGTCCCAGTCCAGCTCCTCGCCCAGGTATTCGGCGACCCAGGCGGCCAGCTCGACGAAGTGGTCGCCGTCGGGCAGGAAGCGCTGGTACTGATCGAGGTCCAGCGGCCCCAGGCGCAGGCGGAACTTGTGCTGGCGATCCCAGACATGGGTGCCCAGGCAGACGTCCATGCCCAGGCTCGTCGAGTCGACGCCGAGGCGGCTGCGCTCGGGCAGCTCCAGCCACTGGCCGACGTACTCCTCGACCGCCACCGGGACCTCGAAATACTCCGCGAGGATCACCCGCAGGCCGTCCGGGTAGCGGGTCTGCGCGGCGAGGTGGCCGGTGTAGTAGTAGCGCGCGGTGTCCGCCAGCGGCTCGCGAGCGCGCAGGCTCGGCATGCCGCGCCCGGACAGCGCGGCGAGGCGTGCCGACCAGTAGTCGTCGTCGATCCGGTCGTGGCTGATCTCCGGTCGCGCCTCCGCCCAGGCCCGGTAGAACAGGGTCAGCAGGCGGTGGTGGAAGACGTCCATGAAGCGCTTGAAGGTCGCATCGTTGACGTTGCGCTGGCGTTCCCGGGCGTATTCGGTGAGGTGCAGCGGTAGCGGCCCGTTGGGCCCGGTGAGGCCGAAGAAGAACTGGTCCAGGCGCGGCACCGCGTCGGCGCCGGCCTGGCTCACCGAGGCCAGGGTCGAGGGCGCGAAGGTGCAGTCGGGCTTCTGCCCGAGGCGCAGCGGATCGTCCGCCAGCCGCACCGAATGCCCGAGGCGCGGCAGTTGCGGCGACTCGCACTCGATGCGCCGCAGCGCCTGGAAGAAGTCGTAGTCCCAGGGCGCCGCCGCCATCCCGGCGAGCAGGCTCAGAGGTTCGGACGGCTGCCCGGCTTCGCCTGCCATCTCATCACCTCGCCCCGTTCGCCGGTGCGCAGCACCGTCTCGGTAAAGCTGTTGATCGACACGTAGCGTGCCAGGAAGCGCTCGAACACCGCGCCGAGGAGGAACACCCCGGTACCGCGGAACGCGTTCTCGTCGAAGTCCAGGGTAATCTCCAGGCCGCGGCCGAAGACGATCGGCCCGGGCATCGGCAGGCGCCGCGTGCAGGGCTTGCTGCTGACCTCGCGCAGGCCCTCGATCTGCAACTGCAGCGCCGGATCGCCGCTGTCGCCGTAGAGCCGCAGCAGTTCGCGCAGAGCGGCGGCGCCCTGGCCGCGCTCGGCCAGCGACAGGTAGTTCAGCGACAGCTGGCTGATCAGCCGCCAGGCGCTGGCATCGTGGGCACGGCTGGCGCGCGGCCGGCTCGGTCCGGCGAGGCAGCGCACCTGCATGACCGGCGCGCTGTCCTCCAGGGTGAAGTCGCTCCTGTGCGCGCCGATCGGCATGAACAGCGGCAGGTCGCGGTTGGTGCACAGCGCGGCGATGCCGAGCTGGCGCAGGTCGTGGCGATAGGGCGCCTGGCTGGCGTCGACCAGGGCGACGAAGGTCTCGCTGCCGACATAGGTCGAACGCGGGCCCTTGCGCCGCTGCTTGCTGGACAGCACGCGCGGTTCGCGGCGCACGCTGAAGTAGGCCTGCTCGCGGCCGTAGCGCGCCGGATCGCGCACCGCGTAGAACGGCTGGAAGGGTTGCTCCGGACCGCTGCCGTGGCCGCTGACCTGCTGCAGCGAATGCACCTCGAAGTCCAGCGGCCGGGTGCGGTCGACGATCACATGGTGCTCGTTGACCCGGTCGGACAGGTGGATGCGGTCGCAGCGACGCGGGAACAGGTTGATCGCCGGGGTGCAGAACGGCACCAGTTGCTCGGCGTCCACCGTGCCCTCCAGGCGCGCGTCGTGCTTGCCGAACAGCACGATCAGCTCCAGTTCCTCGCCGGCGCAGCGACGCAGGGCGCGATTCAGCCCGGAGAACTCGACGAACAGGAAGCGCGCCGGCAGGGCGAAGTATTCCTGCAGCAGGCGGTAGCCCTGGAACGCCCGCGGCACTACCGGCAGCAGCGCGTCCTCGTCGTCGAAGCCGCGCGGCCGCAGGCTGCTCGCCGGCAGGCGCTCGACCCAGGCGTTGTCCGGGGCGCGGACGAACACCGCGCAGGCGTTGCCGAGCAACTGCTCGTAGAGACGATAGGGCTGTTCGTCGGCCCCGTGCAGGTAGAGCGGCAGGGCGTCCAGCGACAGGCTGTGGAACGGAATGCCGGCGCCGCTGCGCAGGCGGATGCGCAGGCCGGCCTTGGCCCGCGGCTCGCTGGCGGCGAGACGCCCGAGCACCGCGGCCGGGTTGCCGAAGTAGTCGGCCTGGGCCACTTCCAGCGGCCACAGGGTCACCGGGTGCGCGGTGCGGTACTCGCAGGCGGTCTGGTCCTCGGGGCCGAGCTGGCCACGCAGGGAGGCCCCGCGCTCGACGCTGAAACCGCTGCTCAGGGCGCCTTCGTTGGGGTCCGGGCGCAACTGCACCACGGTCATCGAGGGGGTCGGCGCCAGGTAGTGCGGATAGGCGATTTCCAGCAGGTTGTGGGTGAAGGTCGGGTATTCCGCGTCGAGCTTCAGCTGGACCCGCGCGGTGAGATAGGCGAAGCCTTCCAGCAGGCGCTCGACATAGGGGTCGGCGCACTCGAAGCCGGACAGCGACAGGCGCCCGGCGATCTTCGGGAATTCCTCGGCGAATTCCGCGGCGCTTTCGCGGATGTGTTGCAGTTCCTGGTTGTAGTACTCGAGCAGGCGCGGGTTCATGCACGCCTCCGCTCGCCCTGGGCGACCCGCACGTGGCCGGTCTCCAGGTCCAGGTTGGTGGTCAGCAGCAGGCGCAGCGGCGCTGGCTCGGCCCAGAGATCGCCCTCGATCTCGAAGCTCAGGGCGTTGTGGTCCATCTCGCCGGGCAGCAGTTGCGCGCGCACTCGCAGCGAAGAACGGATGATGCGCGGCTCGAAGGTGGCGATGGTCTCGGTGAGCAACGCCTCGATGGCATGCACGTCGACGCTCGACGCGGTGTGCCCGGCCAGCGCCGGCAGCCCGTAGTTGAGCACCGAGTTGCCGGCCGGCATGCGCGCCGCCAGGTCGTGGTCGAACAGCGAAGTGGTGTTGAACAGCCACGCCAGGTCGCGCAGCACCGAGGCCTTCAGCTGGCTCAGGGTCAGCACGCGGCGCTCCGCGGCTTCCTTCAGGTTGCCCGGTTCGTCGTCGGTGAGGCGGTCGAGCAGCGACGGCTGCAGGCGCTCCTGGAGGGTCAGCTCGGCCATGTCAGGCGTCCGTCGCCTCGAAGTCCAGGCGGCGCAGGTCGAACAGCGCGGTTTCGCCGGCGTCGGTGACGAACAGCCGCTGGCCGAGCGGCAGGCCGCTGTCCAGCCACTCGGTCTTGCGCCCGAGGCGCGCGGCGTCGTCGCCGTGCTCGACGGTTTCCGCGTAGCGCGCCGGCAACAGCGCGACGGTGGCGCCGCCGTTGGCCAGGGTCAGTTCGGCCGGCAGCCAGACCAGGTCGCGCAGGTCGCTCGGCGCCTCGACCTGGAGGCTGCGCAGGTTGCTCATCGGCAGCCAGGCATAGCGGCCGTTGACGATCACCTCGAGTACCGGGCCGAGCCGGGTGTCGGCGTCGGCCAGCCAGGCGAAGGGCGTCTCGCCGATCCGCCCGGGCACCGCCGGCGCCGCGTCGAAAGCCTGCTCGCGCAAGCCCTGGGCGGCTTCGCCATGGCCCTCGGCGTCCAGGCTCAGGGCCTGCAGCAGCGGGGCGATCCATTCCGCCGGCTGGCCGAGGATCACCGGGGTCAGGCGCCCGGCGAACACCTCGCGGCGCAGCGCCTCGCACTCGATGGCGGTGGAGTAGGTCTGCACCATCGGCAGTGCCGAGGCGTCCAGTTCGCCGACCACCTTGAGCTGGTTCAGCGCCCGCGTCCACTGGCCCATCACCGCCAGCAGCTGGAACAGGAAGATCCGCAGGGTGGCGTTCGACGGCTGGCTGCGCACCTGCTCCTGCAAGGCTTTCAGCGCGTCGTCCAGGCGCCCGGCACGCAACAGTTCTTCGGCGATCATCGCGTTACTTCCCTGTAGCCGGGAGCCCAGGCGCCCGGAACGAGTGAAGGGTCGGACACGGCGTCCGACCCGGTGCAATTGGGTACCTCACGCGGGAGGTCAGGCGGGCGCACCGGCCAAGGCCTGGCGCGGCCAGGCCATGGCCGGTGGCCGGCGCATCAGGCCTGTACGTTCTGGCGGATGTTCCAGCCGTACTTGATCGGACCGCCGTCCTTCGCGCCATCGGCCTTCTGCGGCTGGTAGTCGACCTGGACCTGGGCGAAGTTCAGGGTCACGTTCTCGGTCAGGCGGTCTTCGCCGCCGCTGCCGCCGGTGCTCACCGAGGACACCAGGACTTCCTTCAGGGTGATGATCAGGTACTCGACCTGGTTCTCGCCGCCGGCCTTGCGGATGGTCAGCTTCGCCTGCGGATAGTGCTTGCCGCTGGAGCAGGCCATCATCAGGTTGGGCGTGGACTTGTCGATGTACTTGGTGAACGACAGGTCCTGCACGTTGACCTTGCCGGCGCCGCCGCCACCGCCCATGTGCATCGACCCGGACTGGGACATGCCCCAGCTCCATGCCAGCACGTCGATTTCCTCGGCGTGAGTCTTGTCCTTGGACTCACCCTTGACGTCGCCGATCTTGATGAACATATCAACAGCCATCTTTCCTCCCGTGTGGCTCGCGCCACTACGCTATGCAAGCGCCCGCCACCATGGCAGGCGCTGTCGTTGAACGCCTCAGGCCTCTTTGGCCGAAGGCAGCTTGGATACCAGGCGTAGCGATACAGTCAGTCCCTCGAGCTGGTAGTGCGGGCGAAGGAAGAACTTCGAGTTGTAGTAACCCGGGTTGCCTTCGACTTCCTCCACCACCACCTCGGCCGCCGCCAGCGGGTGCTGGGCCTTGGTGGTCTCGGTGGAGTGAGCCGGGTCGCCGTCGACATAGTTGAGGATCCAGTCCTGCAGCCAGCGCTGCATCTCGTCCTTCTCCTTGAACGAGCCGATCTTGTCGCGAACGATGCACTTCAGGTAGTGGGCGAAGCGGCAGGTGGCGAACAGGTAGGGCAGGCGCGCCGCCAGGTTGGCGTTGGCGCTGGCGTCCGGATCGTCGTACTCGGCGGGTTTCTGCAGCGACTGCGCGCCGATGAAGGCGGCGAAGTCGGTGTTCTTCTTGTGCAGCAGCGGCATGAAGCCGTTCTTCGCCAGCTCCGCCTCGCGACGGTCGGAAATGGCGATCTCGGTCGGGCATTTCATGTCCACGCCGCCGTCGTCGGTGGGGAAGGTGTGCGCCGGCAGGCCCTGCACCTCGCCCCCGGACTCGACGCCGCGGATCCGCGAACACCAGCCGTAGAGCTTGAAGGAACGGTTGATGTTGACCGCCATGGCGTAGGCCGAGTTGGCCCAGGCGTACTTGCTGCTGTCGGCGCCGTCGGTCTCTTCCTCGAAGGCGAACTCTTCCACCGGGTCGGTCTTCGCCCCGTACGGCAGGCGCGCCAGGAAGCGCGGCATGGTCAGGCCGATGTAGCGGGAGTCCTCGGACTCGCGCAGCGAGCGCCAGCCGGCGTATTCCGGGGTGGTGAAGATCTTGGTCAGGTCGCGCGGGTTGGACAGTTCCTGCCAGGAACCCATGCCCATCACCGTCGGCGAGGCGGCGGAGATGAACGGCGCGTGCATCGCGGCGGAGATCTTCGCCATCTCGCCGAGCAGCTCGACGTCCGGCGGCGACTGGTCGAAATAGTAGTCGCCGACCAGGCAGCCGTAGGGCTCGCCGCCGAACTGGCCGTATTCCTCTTCGTAGAGCTTCTTGAAGATCGGGCTCTGGTCCCAGGTGGTGCCCTTGAACTTCTTCAGGGTCTTGTGCAGCTCCGGCTTGGAGATGTTCAGCACACGGATCTTCAGTTGCTCGTCGGTCTCGGTGTTGTTGACCAGGTAGTGCAGGCCGCGCCAGGCGCTTTCCAGCTGCTGGAAGTCGGCGTGGTGCATGATCAGGTTGACCTGCGCGGTGAGCTTGGCGTCGATCGCCGCGATGATCGACTCGATCGACTTGATCGCGTCGTTGGAGATCAGGCTGGTCTGCTCCAGGGCGTGTTCGGCGAGGGTACGCACGGCGGTTTCCACCGCCTCGCGGGCGCGCTCGGTCTTGGGCTTGAATTCCTGCAGCAGCAGGCTGGCGAACTCGCTGGTCTGCTCGGTGGTGGTCTGGCCCTGGGCCAGGTTCTCGGTGCTCAATTCGGCCATGCTGGAATCCTCTTACGCCTGCGGCTCGTCGTCTTTGGGCTTCGGTGCGCTGGCCAGGGCCTGCAACAGGGCCGGGTCCTTGATCGCCTTCATGATCATGTCCTCGGCGCCGGTCTTGCCGTCCATGTAGGTCAGCAGGTTGGCCAGCTGGGTGCGCGCCTCGAGCAGCTTGTTCAGCGAGTCGACCTTGCGCGCCACCGCGGCGGGGCTGAAGTCGTCCATGCTCTCGAAGGTGATGTCCAGGCTCAGGTTGCCTTCGCCGGTCAGCACGTTCGGCACGTTGAAGGCCACCCGCGGCTTCATCGCCTTGAGCCGGGCGTCGAAGTTGTCCGCGTCGATCTCCAGGAACTTGCGGTCGGCGACCGCCGCCTGGGGCTCGGCGGGCTTGCCGGCGAGGTCCGCCATCACGCCCATGACGAAGGGCAGCTGGACCTTCTTCTCGGCACCGTACAGCTCCACGTCGTACTCGATCTGCACGCGTGGCGCCCGGTTCCTGGCGATGAACTTCTGACTGCTGGTAGTGCTTCCCATCTCGTTTCTCCCTCGCGCGACGGCGGTTGTTAGCGCCGGCGGAATCGCCCCGGCGGCTTGCAGCGTTGGCCCGGACGGCCGCTAGGCGTTACTCGTTCTCCGGGCCCCGCAGGGTTTCGAACTGAGTGATCCCATCGGGGATGAGATTCCTCACGATTTCGGCGAAGTCCGCCGTCACCAGCGTCTTGGCGCGCTTGAGCAGCACCGGCACCGGGCTCGATGGCTCGTGGCGAACGTAATACTCGAGCAGGCGGTCGAGCTGGCGCAGGACATCCTCGCGGTTGCCGATCTCGCCGCTGGCGCGCGCTGCCGGCACGGCGGCGGCGACAGGCGCTGCGCCGGGCTCTTCGGCAGGGGCCGCTTCGGCGCCCGGCACGACGGATGCGCCGGCGCCCTGCGGGCCGTACAGGTCGAACACCTGGAGGGCCTGGCGAAGCAGTTGGCGAAGGGGGGCGAGGTCGAGGCCCTGGGCCGATCCGACCCGTTCGGCGACACCGCCCTCGATGGCCAGGGCATGTTCCTGGGCGCCTTCCAGGGCGCGCCGGGTGGCGGCCAGCGCATCGGCGTCGGCATCGGCGAAGGCGCCGGCGATCTGCTCGGGGCTCAGGGTCTCGCTGGCGAAGCGTTGCAGGCCGGCGGCGTTCAGCGCGGCGCGCAGGTTGACCGGGCCGAACGCCCGCGAGCGCACCAGCGGGATCGCCCAGACCAGTTGCAGCAGCGGCTCGGCGACCAGGCCGGTGAGGGCGTTGATGCGGAAGGTGGGGTCGTTGTCGTCATCGGCGTCGAGCAGCGGATAGACCCCGTCCCAGTACTGGTCGAGCAGTTCGCGGACCAGCAACAGGCCCTCGGCGAGCCCGTCCAGGCCGTCGAGGGCGACATTGCCCTGCAGCAGCAGGTTGGCCACCCGCAGGTCCTTGCTGCGGCCGAACAACTCGCAGGCCAGCGCGCGCACGCGCGGCCACTCCGGCGGTTCGGCGGGCAACACGGCGTCGCCCATCTGCCGCTCGGGCTGGCCCTGGGCGATGCGTTCGAGCTCGAGGAAGGCGGCGTCGTACTCCAGGTCCTCGCCACAGGGCGAGTCCGGGGCTACGGCGGCCAGCAAAACGGGTACATCCAGCACGGTGACGATCTCCCTATCATCGGAGCCGCTACGCGGCCCTCACCTTCGCTTGTAAGATCCACTCCGTCGGATCTTGTAGGAGCCATTGATGAATATCGGATGACTCGAAAGGTTGGCAAAATTCTTGTGGCATGCCGCAATGCTTGTCAAGGAAGGCACAAGGCCACTAGTTGCATGACACCGCAGATCGGACAAATCTTTTAAAGACGTAGGATTAGTCTTTTATAATCCGGTACAACCCGATGTGTCTTCCCGAGGCGACGAAACGCCGGAAAGCCATCGGGCCAGCCTGGATGCGAACCGAAACCCCTCGGGCACGAGGGTGGGCGCCTGGAAGAGCCGGGCGCTGGCAATGCAAGGAGTAGCAATGCCGCTGCGATTGACCATCACCAGCTACCACAAGCTGACCCCCGGTCAGTGTTCGGAAAAGGTACTGGACCAGGGACAGCTGACCATCGGTCGGGGCCCGGACAACGACTGGGTCCTGCCGGACCCGGAGCGCCTGGTCTCCAGCCGCCACTGCACCATCCTCAACCGCGACGGGGTGTACTACCTCACCGATACCAGCACCAACGGCGTGCTGCTGGTCAACGCCGGACATCGCCTGCGCCGCGGCAACAGCGAACCGCTGCAGGACGGCGAGACCGTCCGCCTCGGCGAGTACGACATCCTCGTCCAGCTCGGCCACGACATCGCCCTGCCCGGCAGCGGCAACCCGCAGACCGATCCATTCACCAGCTTCGATGCGCTGATGAGCCGGCAGAACGCCGCCACGGCGCCGGCATTTCCCGAGCCGGCGGCCACCCCGCACCCGGCGGTGGCGGCGCATTTCCAGGGCGGCTCGCCGCTGGATACCAGGCCCGACCTGTTCGACTTCCTCACCCCGCCGCCGCCCGGCGCGGCACCGCGCCCGGACCACGTGCCGGCCGAACAGCACGACTTCCGTCCGCCGGAACCGGTGATCCCGCCACCGCCCGCGATCACTCCGGCGCCAGCGCCCGCTGGCGGCGCGCCGCTGATTCCGGCCGACTGGGACCCGTTCGCCGAGCTGCTCGGCAATACGCCCGCTGCGGGCCCGGCGCCTGCAACGGAACCCCTCGCCACGCCGCTGCCGACGCCGGAGCCGGCACCCCTGGCGATGCCCTTCGCCGACCCCGGGATCACCCAGCAGCCGCCACAGCCACAGCCACAGCCACAGCCACAGCCACAGCCACAGCCACAGCCACAGCCACAGCCACAGCCACAGCCAGCGAGCGTGGCGCCGCCGACGCCGCCGGCAAGCACCGCCCCCACGGCCGGCGCCGACCTGCTGCAGGCGTTCCTGCGCGGCGCCGGGATGACCCAGCTGAAGGTCGACCCGGCCGGCGCCGAGGCGCAGATGGAAGCCATCGGCCGCAGCTATCGCGGCCTGGTGGAAGGGCTGGTCGACGTGCTGCGTGCGCGCGCCAGCCTGAAGGGCGAGTTCCGCATGGCGCAGACCATGATCCAGCCGGTGCAGAACAACCCGCTGAAATTCGCGCCGAACGTCGACGAAGCCATGCTGCTCCTGCTGCGCCGCGACAACCAGGCGTTCATGGCGCCGGACCGCGCGGTGGCCGACAGCTTCGAGGATCTCAAGGCGCACCAGCTGGCAGTGATGGCCGGCGTGCAGGCGGCCATCCGCCACCTGCTGGCGCGCTTCGAACCGGCCGCGCTGGAAACCCGCTTCGGCAAGCCGGCCGGGCTTTCCGGCCTGCTGCCGGGGGCCCGCCAGGCACAGAACTGGGACAGTTTCACCGAGCTGTACGCGAAGATCCTGCGCGAGGCGGAGGATGACTTCCAGGAGCTGTTCGGCCGCGAATTTAGCCGCGCCTACGAGGAACACAGCGCTCGACTACGGCGTTCCTGACGCCGACGAACACCAGGAGAAACAACGTCAATGAGGACGACACCATGCAGAAACTGATGATCGCGCTGTTCGGGCTGCTGCTCGCCGCCTGCTCGTCCAGCCCGCCGGAAACCCCGCCGACGCGGGTGGTGATCTGGCTCCACGCCGCGCCCAACCTCAACCCGTCCGCCGCCGGCCAGGCGGCGCCGCTGCGCCTGCGGCTGTACGAGCTGAAGAAGGACACCGCGTTCGGCCGCGCCGACTACTTCGCTCTCACCGACAACGCGCCGTCCACGCTCGGCGGCGACCTGGTGGAGCAGGACGAGTTCCTCCTGCGTCCGGGCGAGGAGCGGCGCATCGAGCGCACCCTCGACGAGCAGACCCGCCAGCTCGGCTTCGTCGCCGCCTACCGCGACCTCGACCGCGCCACCTGGCGCCAGGTCCTGGACATCCCGGGGCAACGCACCAGCCATCTCGACGTCACGCTCGGCGCGCAGGCCATCGGCATCGTCGCGCGTCCCGCGCCCTGAACCTTCGGAGTTCCCTATGTCCTGGAATAACCGCGTGGTGTGGTCCGAAGGCATGTTCCTGCGGCCGCAACATTTCCAGCAGCACGACCGCTACCTGGAAACCCTGGTGGATGGCCGCTGCCGCTCGCTCCTGGCGGGTGGCTGGGGCTTCTCCGAACTGAAGCTGGACGACGCCCTGCTGACCCAGGGCAAACTCGCCGTGCTCAGCGCCCGCGGCGTGCTGCCGGACGGTACGCCGTTCAACATCCCCGCCGACGACCCAGCGCCGGCACCGCTGAACGTCGAGGAAAGCCTGCGCGACGGCATCGTCTACCTCGGCCTGCCGCTGAAACGGGTCGGCACCCGCGACACGGCGGAGGAGGGCGAGGCCCTCGGCGGCGCCCGCTACGTCAGCCAGGTGCAGGAAGTGCGCGACGACAACGCCGCCTTCGAGAGTCGCGCGCCGGTGGCCCTGGGCAGCCAGGCGTTCCGCCTGCTGACCGAGCGCGACGGCCTCGGCGAGTACGCCGCGCTGGGCATCGCGCGGGTCCGCGAGAAGCGCGCCGACCAGGCCCTGAGCCTGGACGAGGACTACCTGCCGCCGGTACTCGATATCGCCGCCGCGCCGCCCCTGGCGTCCTTCGCCAAGGAACTGCTGGGCCTGCTCCACCAGCGCGGCGAGGCCCTCGCCGGACGGGTGGTGGCCTCCAGCGCCGGCGGCGCCTCGGAGATCGCCGATTTCCTGCTGCTGCAACTGGTCAACCGCGCCGAGGCGCTCACCGGCCACCTGTCCCGCGTGCGCCCGCTGCACCCGCAGGAGCTGTACCGCGAGCTGGTGGCCCTGGCCGGCGAGTTCTGCACCTTCACCGCCAGCCAGCGGCGTCCCGAGGAGTACCCGGTGTACAACCACGACGACCTGGCCGCCAGCTTCGCCCCGGTGATGCTCGCCCTGCGCCAGGCGCTGGCGACGGTGATCGACGCCAAGGCGATCGCCATCCCGATCGTCGAGAAGGCCTACGGTGTGCATGTCGCCATGCTCAGCGACCGCAACCTGATCGACAACGCCAGCTTCATCCTGGTGGTACGCGCCGACGTGCCCGGCGAGACCCTGCGCGGGCACTTCCCGCAGCAGGCCAAGGTCGGCTCGGTGGAACACATCCGCGACCTGGTCAACCTGCAGCTGCCGGGCATCGGCCTGCTGCCGATGCCGGTGGCGCCGCGGCAGATCCCCTACCACGCCGGCTCCACCTATTTCGAACTGGACCGCGGCAGCGCGCACTGGAAGCAGCTGACGCACTCCGGCGGCTTCGCCTTCCACATCGCCGGCCAGTTCCCCGGGCTGAACCTGGCCTTCTGGGCCATTCGAGGATAAGCAACGATGTCCCCCATCGACGATCCCTTCGGCACCCCGGCCGGCGGCGGCAACGGAAGCCCGCCCGACGACCGCACCATGATCATGCCGCGCCCCGGCGGTCGCGCGCCGGAACCGGCCAGCGGCCCCCGCGCCGGCGACCCCTACACGCCGCCGCCGATGGCCAGCCTGGCACCGCTGGCCAGCCGGGGCGACGGCCTCAACCCGCTGGAGCAGGCCGCCGGCCCGCTGCTGGCGATGCTCACCCGCCTGCGCAGCACCATCGCCCACCCGGCGCCGGCCAGCCTGCGCGCACAGCTGCTCGGCTACCTGCGCCAGTTCGAGGAGAAGGCGCGCCAGGCCGGGGTCGCCGCGGACGAAGTGATGCTGGCGCGCTACGTGCTCTGCACCGCCCTCGACGAAGCGGTGCTCAGCACGCCCTGGGGCAGCGCCAGCGACTGGGGCAAGCAGAGCCTGTTGATCACCCTGCACAACGAGGCCTGGGGCGGCGAGAAGGTCTTCCAGCTGCTCGAGCACTGCTTGCAGAACCCGCACCAGCGCCTGCATCTGCTGGAGCTGCTGTACCTGTGCACCAGCCTCGGCTTCGAAGGCCGCTACCGGGTCATGCACGACGGCCGCAGCCAGCTGGAGACGCTGCGCGAGCGCACCGCGGCGGTGATCCGCAGCACCCGCGGCGAATACGAGCGCGAGCTGTCGCCGCACTGGCGCGGCCTCAGCGTGATGCGCGACCGCCTTTCGCAATACCTGCCGCCGTGGGTCGGCATCGCCATCGGCCTGGCCCTGCTGCTGGCCCTGCTGTTCGGCCTGCGGATGAAGCTGGCCGCCGACGCCGAGCCGGTGTTCAGACGCATCCACGCCATCGGCGAGATCCCGGTACAGGCCATCGACCGCCCGGCGATCCAGCCGCGGGTGATCGAGCGGCCGCGCCTGGCGCGCTTCCTCGCCGAGGACATCAAGGCCCAGCGGGTGGCGGTGGAAGACGCCGTCGATCGCTCGGTGGTGACCATCCGCGGCGACGAGCTGTTCGCCAGCGCCAGCGCCAGCGTGCGCGACGAGTTCCAGCCGCTGCTGCTGCGCATCGCCGACGCCCTGCGCAAGGTCAAGGGCCAGGTACTGGTCACCGGCCATAGCGACAACCGGCCGATCGCCACGCTGCGCTACCCGTCCAACTGGAAACTGTCCCAGGCCCGCGCCCAGGAGGTCGCCGACCTGCTCGGCGCGACCACCGGCGAAGCCGGCCGCTTCACCGCCGAAGGGCGCAGCGACACCGAGCCGGTGGCGACCAATGCCAGCGCCGAAGGCCGCGCACGCAACCGCCGGGTGGAAATCACCGTATTCGCGGAGGGTGCGCAATGAAAGGCTTCCTCAACTTCTTCACGCGCTGGGTGGTGCCGGTGCTCGGCCTGCTCGCCCTGAGCCTGGTCATCTGGTTCCTCGGCCCGCTGCTGCGCCTGGGCAACTACGAGCCGCTGGCCTCGGCGACCAGCCGCTGGGCGCTGATCGCCCTGCTGTTCCTGGTCTGGATCGGCTTCCGCGTGCTGCGCATCGTGCAGGCCCGGCGCAACGCGGCGAAGGTCATGCAGAGTCTCGCCGAGGTCAGCGCGCCGGACGCCGCCAGCGTCGCCACCGCCGAAGAGCTGGCGACCCTCAAGCAACGCATGGACGAGGCCCTGGCCCTGCTCAAGCGGGCCAAGCTGGGCGGCAGCGAGCGGCGCAACCTGTACGAGCTGCCCTGGTACGTGATCATCGGCCCGCCCGGTTCGGGCAAGACCACCGCGCTGATGAACTCCGGCCTGGACTTCCCGCTCGCCGCGCAGATGGGCGCCGGGGCGATCCGCGGGGTCGGCGGCACGCGCAACTGCGACTGGTGGTTCACCGACGAAGCGGTGCTGCTGGACACCGCCGGCCGCTATACCACCCAGGACAGCCACGCCCAGGTGGACAAGGCCGCCTGGCTGGGCTTCCTCGACCTGCTCAAGACCCAGCGCAAGCGCCGTCCCATCGATGGCGCGTTCATCGCCATCAGCCTCTCCGACCTGCTGCTGGGCAGCGACGCCGAGCGCGCCGCCCACGCCCAGGCGATCCGCGCGCGGATCCAGGAGCTGTACCAGCAGCTCGGCGTGCGCTTCCCGATCTACGTGATGCTGACCAAGTTCGACCTGGTGCCGGGCTTCATGGAGTTCTTCGACAGCCTGAACCGCGAGGAGCGCGCCCAGGTCTGGGGAATGACCTTCGCCCTCGACGACGGCAAGAGCGCGGAAGGCCCGCTGGCGGGTTTCGCCAGCGAGTTCGCGCTGCTCGAGCAGCGCCTCACCGCGCGCCTGGTCGAGCGCCTGCAGCAGGAACGCGACCCGGCGCGGCGCGACCTGGTCTACGGCTTCCCGCAGCAGTTCGCCGCCCTGCGCGAGTGCCTCGGCGAGTTCCTCAATGGCGTGTTCAAGCCCAACCCCTACGAGGAACGCCCGCTGTTGCGCGGCCTGTACTTCACCAGCGGAACCCAGGAAGGCAGCCCGATCGACCGCCTGATCGGCAGCATGGCGCAGTCGATGAACCTCGACCGCCAGCACCTGGCGCGGCAGACCGGCACCGGGCGCAGCTACTTCATCGAGCGGCTGTTCCGCGAAGTGGCGTTCGGCGAGCGCGGGCTGGTCGGCACCAACCCGAAGGTCGAGCGCCGCCGCAAGTGGCTGACCATCGGCGCGCTGAGCGCCACCGCGCTGGTGGTGCTGGCGGTGACGGCGGTATGGATCGCCAGCTACCGCGCCAACCAGAGCTACATCGCCGCGGTCGACCAGCGCGTCGACCCGCTGGCGCGCGGCATCGAGTCGCTGAGTCCGGCGCAGCGCGACGTGCTCGCCGTGCTGCCGCAGCTCAACGCGGTGCAGAACCTCGCCAACGACGCGCCGGGCTGGGCCGAAGGCTACGGGCTGTACCAGGGCGACATGCTCGGCGAGGAGTCCGCCAGCGTCTACCGCAAGCTGCTGATCGCGGTGTTCGCCCCGCGCCTGGTGACCCGCATCGAGGAACAGCTGCGCTCCGGCGGCAGCAGCGACTTCCTCTACGAGGGCCTGAAGGCCTACCTGATGCTCGGTAGCCCCGACCACTACGACGCCGACTTCATCAAGGCCTGGATCAGCCTCGACTGGGAACGCAACCTGCCGCGCGACCTCTCGCCGGAACAGCGCCAGGCGCTGCACGCGCACCTCGACGCGTTGCTCGAGCGGCGGCCGCCGTCGGCGCGCCTGGACCAGGACCTGGTCGAGGACCTGCGCCGCCAGTTGCAGCAACTGCCGGTGGCGCAGCGGGTCTACGACCGGGTCAAGCGGCAGAGGCTGCCCAAGGACGTGCCCGACTTCCGCATCAGCGACGCCGCCGGCCGCGACGCGCCGCTGGTGTTCGCGCGCAAGAGCGGCAAGCCGCTCACCGACCCGCTCAGCGGCTTCTTCACCTACCGCGGCTACCGCGAGGTGTTCCTCACCGCCAGCCTCAGCCAGGCCGGCACCATCGCCGAGGAACAGTGGGTGCTCGGGCGCGACCTGAACGATGCCGGCGACGCCGCCAACCTGGCCCTCGACGTGCGTCGCCTGTACTTCCAGGACTACCTGCGGCAGTGGGACGACCTGCTCGCCGACCTCACCGTGGTGCCGATCACCAACGTCACCCAGGCCGCCGACGTGCTGCGCATCCTTTCCGGACCGACCTCGCCGTTCCGCAAGCTGCTCGAGGCGGTGGCCCGCGAGACCGACCTGCAGAAAGGCGACCGGCTGGTCGCCGCGCAGGTGAAGAAGGCCGCCGACGGCACCGTGGACAAGCTCAAGCAGCGCCTCGGCTCGCTGGTCGGCCAGGAAGAGGAGGGCGTCCGCGAACAGCCGCAACAGGCCGACAGCGACCCGATCAGCGCGCACTTCGCCGAACTCAACAGCCTGGTCAGCAAGGGCGAGGGCGGCAACGAGCCAGCGCCGATCGACAGCCTGCTGGAGGACATGAACACCCTCTACGTACAGGTCAGCGCCATGGCCGGAGCCAGCGGCGACTCGTTGCTCGGCGACGCCAAGAACCAGGTGGCCGCCGCCGCCTCGCGCGTGGCTCTGAGCGCCGAGCGCCAGCCGCCGGTGGTCCAGGGCCTGGTGAAGAAGGTGGTCAACTCCACCACCAGCAGCATGATGGGCAGCGTGCGCAACCAGCTCAACGCGGCGTGGATCAGCGACGTGGTCAGCGTCTACCGGCAATCCCTGGCCGGGCGCTACCCGATCGCCGCCGGCAGCTCGCGCGACGCCACCCTGGAGGACTTCGGCCACTTCTTCGGGGCCGGCGGGGTGATGGACAGCTACTTCCGCCAGTACCTGCAACCCTACGTCGACACCTCCGCCAGCACCTGGCGCTGGCAGCCCGGCGCGGCGCAGAAGCTCGGCATCAACCCCGGCGTGCTGCACACCTTCCAGCGCGCGGCGGCGATCCGCGACGCCTTCTTCCGCTCCGGCGGCATGCAACCGACGGTGCGCTTCGAGCTCAAGCCGGTGACCATGGACGCGGCGATCAGCCAGTTCATCCTCGACCTCGACGGCCAGCAACTGACCTACGACCACGGCCCGAGCCGCCCGGTGGCGATGCAGTGGCCGAGCGCCAACGGCCTCGGCGTGGTCCGCCTGACCGTGACGCCGCCGCCCAGCAGCGGCCGCTCCGGGCTGACCCTGGAAGGCCCCTGGGCCTGGTTCCGCCTGCTCGACCAGTCGGACCTGGAGCGCGGCAACTCGCCGGACCGCTTCACCCTGCGGCTGCGCATCGACGGCTCCAGCATCGCCTGCGAACTGCGCGCCAGCAGCGCCTTCAACCCCTTCAAGAGCCGGGTCGTGTCCGGTTTCAGCCTCCCGGAGCGCCTTTGAACAGCGTCGGTTTCTACGGCAAGCTGGCCGGCCGCGGCGACTTCGTCAGCCGCGGCCTGCCGAACACCTTCGTCGAGCCCTGGGACGCCTGGCTGGCCAGCGGCATGCGCGCCAGCCAGGACGAACTCGGCGCGGCCTGGCTCGACGCCTACCTGACCAGCCCGCTGTGGCGCTTCGCCATCGCCCCCGGCCTGCTCGGCGACGATGCGGTGGCCGGAGTGGTGATGCCGAGCATCGACCGGGTCGGCCGCTACTTCCCGCTCACCGTGGCCTGCCTGCTGCCGGCGAACGCCGACCTCGGCGCGCTGGTCGGCGGCGACGACGGCTGGTTCGAGCAGGTCGAGGGCCTGCTGCTCTCCACCCTGGAACCGGAAGCCGAGGTCGAAGCCTTCGAGCAGGCGGTGGCGCAGCTCCCGGCGCCGCCCTGCGGCCCGCGCATCGAGCAGTCGCTGATCAGCGGCAACCTGCTGCGCAGCGAGGCGGTGACCCCGGCACAGCGCCTCGCCGCACTGGCCCAGCACGCCTGCGACGGCGCCAGCCACTGGTGGGGCCGCGGCTCGGCGCGGATTTCCGCAGGCCTGATGCGCTACCAGGGACTGCCGCCGGCGCCGGCGTTCGGACGTTTTCTCACCGGCGAGGGCGAGGTGATCCCGCTCTTTCCCGGCATACCCGGTTAAGGACAACTGATGGTGCCCAACTCAGTCAGCTACTACAGATCGGCCAGCTACAGCCACGTCGGCATGGTCCGCAAGGTCAACGAGGACGCCAGCCTCGACGCCCCCGAGTCCGGGCTCTGGGTGGTCGCCGACGGCATGGGCGGCCACGCCGCCGGCGACTTCGTCAGCAGCCTGATCGTCGACACCCTGCGGCGCATCCCCGCCGCCTCCTCGCTACCGGCCTACGTCGGCGCGTTGCGCACCGGCCTGGCCCAGGTCAACGAGCGGGTCCGCCAGGAGGCCGGCCTGCGCGGCGTCAGCGTGATGGGCAGCACCCTGGTGCTGCTCGCCGCGCGCGGCAACCAGGCGAGCTGCCTGTGGGCCGGCGACAGCCGCCTGTACCGCCTGCGCGGCGGCGTGCTGGAAGCCATCTCGCGGGACCACAGCTACGTCCAGGAACTGCTCGACAACGACCTGATCAGCGAGGACGAGGCGCGCCACCATCCGCGCGCCAACGTGGTCACCCGCGCGGTCGGCGTGCACGAGCGACTGGAGCTCTCGGAAGCCGCGCTGCACGTGCTGCCCGGCGACAGCTTCCTGCTCTGCAGCGACGGCCTCAACAAGACCGCCGACGACAGCGAACTGCGCGACGTGCTCGGCCACAGCGATCCCTACGCGGTGGTGCGCAGCCTGGTCCACCTGGGCCTGACCCGCGGCGCCCCGGACAACATCACGGCCCTGGTGGTCAGGGCCTTCTGAGACGGACATGGACATAGAACTTCCGGGTTTCGACATCGAACGCGAACTGGGCGAAGGCGCCATGGCCACGGTCTACCTGGCCACCCAGCGCTCGCTGCAACGCAAGGTGGCGCTCAAGGTCATGGCCGCGGCGCTGGCCGCCGACCCGAGCTTCGCCGAACGCTTCCTGCGCGAAGGTCGGACCCTGGCGCGGCTGTCGCACCCGAACACGGTGACCATCCACGACATCGGCAACGTCGGCAGCTGCTACTACATGGCCATGGAGTACCTGCCCAACGGCACGCTCAAGGAGCGTATCCAGCAGGGCCTCGATCCCGAGCTGGGCCTGGCCTACGTGCGGCAGGTGGCCGCCGCGCTCGGCTACGCGCACTCCCAGGGCCTGGTGCATCGCGACGTGAAGCCGGCCAACATCCTGTTCCGCGCCGACGGCACCGCGGTGCTCTCGGACTTCGGCATCGCCAAGTCGATCGAGGACAATACCCAGTTCACCCAGGTCGGCTTCGCCGTCGGCACCCCCAGCTACATGAGCCCGGAGCAGGCCCGCGGCCAGGAGATCGACGGCCGCGCCGACCTCTACGCGCTGGGCGTGGTGCTCTACGAGATCCTCACCGGCAAGCTGCCCTACAACGGCAAGGATTCGCTCTCCACCGCCCTGGCCCACCTCACCGAGCCGCTGCCGGAACTGCCGATCGAGCAGGGCCGCTACCAGGACATCCTGCGCCAGTTGCTGGCCAAGGACCCGGCCGAGCGCTTCCCCACCGCCGGCGCGCTGATCGCCGCCCTCGACCGCCTGGCGCCAAGCGCCCTGGAAGCCACCCAGATCCGTCCGCTGGCCGCGCCGCCGGGCTCGCCGCGAGCGACCGACCCGCCGCCGGCCGGGCCCGCGCCCATGCCGCCCGCCGACCTCGGCGGCCTGCAACCGGTGTCGATCCAGTTGCCGCCGGTCACGCCCAGCGCCGGCGGCGCCACGCCGCCTCCACCTCCGCCGTCGCAAGCGGCGAAACCGCCATCGCCCCCGCCGCCTCCGTTGCCGCCGGCGAAGCCACGTGCCGGCGGCAGCCGCACGCCGCTGATCGCCGCCGCCGCGGCCGCCGTGCTCCTGGCGATCGGCGGCGGCGCCTGGTGGCTGCTGGGCTCGGGCGACGCGCCGAACGCTGCCGATCCAGCGCCGCTGGGACAGACGCCGACGGACAAGCCGCCGCAGCAGACTCCGATGGCCGACGCCGAACAGGACGGTGGCGAGCGTCCGCTGCTGATGCCGGGCAAGAAGACCCTGTTCCAGCGCGTCCTGACCAAGCCCGGCGCGGCCATCTCCGCCGAGGCTGGCGGCCCGCCCCGGGCCGGCGCGGTGCCGGCCTTCTCGGTGCTCTACGTGTACGCCCGCAAGCAGGTCGGCGGCAGCCCCTGGCTGCGCGTCGGCGCCTCGAGCAACGGCGCGGGCGACGGCTGGCTGCCGGCCAGCGCGGTGAGCGACTGGAAGCAGAGCCTGGTGCTGAAGTTCACCGAACGCTCCGGCCGCGCGCCGGTGATGTTCCTCAACAGCGCCGAGCAGGTCGAGCGCCTGCTCGGCGATACCCGCGCGGCGCGCGACACCCTGACCCAGGCGGTGGACCACGAGGGCGATCCGCAGGTGGTCGCGGTCGAGCCCAACGACCGGGCGATCCCCCAGGACCAGTTCTACCTGCTGCCGATCTTCGATTCGAAGGAGAGCTTCGACGCCGACGGCCAGCCGGCGCAGTTGCTGGAGGTCGCCTCGATCGACCCCGGCGGCAGCGCCGCGGCACCCCAGGCGCCGGGCCAGGCCGGGCAGGGCGGCGCCAGCGGCGCGGCGAGCGACACCTTCCGCACCGGCATCGTCCTGGTGGTGGACACCTCGGTGTCGATGCAGCCCTACATCGACCGCGTGCGCGAGGTGATCGATGGCCTGCAGCGGCAGATCGGCGAGCGCGGCGACCTGGACAAGGTCAGCTTCGGCCTGGTCGGCTTCCGCAACAACACCGACAAGACCCCCGGTCTGGAATACGTCAGCAAGACCCTGGTGCCGCTGCAACCGGGCAACGACGCACAGCGCTTCGCCGAGCTGAGCAGCCAGGTGCGCGCCACCGACGTCTCCAGCCACTCGTTCAACGAGGACGCCTTCGCCGGGATCATGCAGGCGGTCGACGAAATGGACTGGTCGCCCTACGCCGGGCGCGTGGTGCTGCTGGTCACCGACGCCGGCGCGCTGCGCAAGAACGACCCCCTCGGGCGCACCCAGATGAACGAGGCCGAGGTCCGCCAGGCGGCGCTGCGCAAGGGCGTGAAGATCTATGCCCTGCACCTGCGCACCCCGGCCGGGAAGAACAACCACGGCTACGCCGAGCAGCAGTACCGCAGCCTCACCGCCGACGCCAACCCGAAGATCGCCGACCTCTACATCCCGGTGGCCGGCGGTGAGGTGAACGCCTTCGGCAACACGGTGAAGGAGATCGGCACGGTGTTCGCCGACCTGGTCCACGACGCCGGCAACCGCAAGCCGCAGGCGCCGCGCTTCGACGCCGCGCCGAGCGTGGCGAGCAAGTCGGCGGCCATCGGCTACGCCATGCAGATGGAATTCCTCGGCCGCCGCGACCCGGTGCGCGCGCCGCAGGTCGTCACCGCCTGGACCGCCGACCGCGACCTGACCAACCCGGCGCTGCCGGCGTTCCAGGTCTGCGTGCTGCTGAGCAAGCTGCAACTCAACGAATTGCAACAGTCGCTGAAACTGATCGTCGACGCGGCCAAGCGCACCCAGACCTCGCCCAAGGACTTCTTCCAGGAGATCGCCAGCGCCAGCGCCTACATGAGCCGCGACCCGGCGCAGCTGGTGAAGGGCAGCAACCTGGCGCAGAGCGGCGTGCTCGGCGAATACCTGGAAGGCCTGCCGTACCGCAGCAAGTCGCTGAACATGACCCAGGACCTCTGGTTGTCGCTGAGCGTCGCCGAGCAGCAGGACTTCATCGACGAGCTGGAGTCGAAGATCCGCCTCTACGAAACCTTCCACAACGACGTCGCCAACTGGGTCCGGTTCGGCGACGCCGACGCCGGCGACGCGCTGTACCGCGTGCCGCTGTCGACCCTGCCATGATCCTGCGCCTGCATGAGGTCGCCCGCAGCCACGGCGCCGGCCGCCAGCGCTACCGCCTGCGGGTGCCGGCGCTGGAATTGCGCGCGGGTCGCCAACTGGCCATCGTCGGCCCCAGCGGCTGCGGCAAGAGCACCCTGCTCGACCTGCTGGCGCTGGCCCTGGCGCCGGACCCGGGCGGGCGCTTCGAATTCCTCGCCGGGGAGCGCCCCCAGGACATCGCCGCGCTCTGGCGCGACGGCCGCCAGGACCGCTTGGCGACGCTGCGCCGGCAGCACTGCGGCTACGTCCTGCAAAGCGGCGGGTTGCTCGAGTTCCTCGATGTGCGGCGCAACATCGGACTGCCCTGCGCGTTGCTCGGCGCCCCGTCCGCCGAGCGCGTGCAGACGCTGGCCGAGCGACTGGAAATCGGCGACCAGCTGGACAAGAAACCGGCGGCGCTATCGGTCGGCCAGCGCCAGCGGGTCGCCATCGCCCGCGCCCTGGTGCATGCGCCGCGCCTGTTGCTGGCCGACGAACCGACCGCGGCGCTCGACCCGCTGAACGCCGAACGGGTGATGCGCCTGCTGGTGGAGCAGGCCCGCGAGCGCGGCGCCTGCACCGTGGTCGCCACCCACGACGAGCGCCTGGCCCGCGCCGCCGGCCTGGAAGTCCTGGCCATCCGCTGGCAACGCGAGGCCGACGACAGCGTCGGCGCCTGCCTCGAGGATGCCGGCTGATGCGCGCCGGCCTGCTGCTCTCGCTGGCCTGGGCCGACTATCGCGGCGAGGCGCGCCTGTCGCTCTGCGCGATCTTCGCCCTGGCGGCGGTGATCACCCCGCTGCTGGTGCTGTTCGGCCTCAAGTACGGCCTGGTCGGCACCCTCACCGAACGCCTGGAACGCGCGCCTTCGGTGCGCGAGATCATTCCGGTCGGCGGCGCCCGCTACCGCGCCGGGGAGATCGCCGCCCTGGCCGCACGCGCGGACGTCGCCTTCGCCGTGCCGCGCACCCGGCAGATCGCCGCCAGCGCCGACCTCAGCGGTGGCGGCGAGACCGTCCTCAGTGTCGAGATGATTCCCAGCGCCGCCGGCGACCCGCTGCTGGCCGGCCTGCCGCAACCCGACCGGCCGACCCGCGTGGTGCTCAGCCACGGCGCCGCGGAAAAGCTCGGCGCGCAGCCTGGCGAGCGCATCGTCGCGCGCATCGGCCGACGCATGGACGGCCAGGCACAGAGCCAGCGCCTGGAGCTGGAAGTACTGGCGGTGCTGCCGCAGGAACGCTTCGCCCGCGACGCGCTGTTCGCCCCGCTGGCCCTGCTGGAAGCCGCCGAGGATTACCGCGACGGCCGCGCCGTGCCCGCCTACGGCTGGCCGGGGAAGGCCGGCGGAGCACCGCGCGAACGCATCTACCCGGGCTTCCGCCTGTATGCCCGCGACCTCGACGCGGTGGAAGGGCTGCGCCGGCATTTCGTCGCCAGCGGTGTGGAAGTCGCCACCCAGGCCGAGGCCATCGCCCAGGTGCGCAGCCTCAGCCGCAACCTCGGACTGGTGTTCTGGATCGTCGCCGCGCTGGCCATCGGCGGTGCCTTCGCCGCCATCGCCGCCAGCAGCCTGGCCGCCGTCGAACGCAAGCGCCGCGCCCTGGCGGTACTACGTCTGCTGGGCTTCCCGACCGCCGCGCTGGTCGGCTTCGTCATGCTCCTGGCGCTGTTCAGCGCCGTCTTCGGCCTGTTCCTCGCCGGGCTGCTGTACGCCGCCACGGCCGGCGCGCTGAACCACCTGTTCGACAACCAGAGCGGCGAGTTCGTCTGCCGCCTGCTGCCCAGCCACTTCCTGGCGGCGCTGCTCGCCACGCTGCTGTGCAGCGTGCTGGCCGCCGCCAGCGGCGGCTGGCGCGCGGCGCGGATCGAAGCCGCAGAGGGATTACGCGATGTTTGAGAAAGCCATTCTTCCGCTCGCCCTCGGCGCCTGCCTGGGGTTCGCCGCGCCGGCCTGGGCCGAAGGCGACTCGCCGGACAATCCCAGGCCGCTGGCCGACGACGTCGCCCTGCCGCTGCCGTGCGGCGGCGAGATGGTCTTCCGGCACGTCTACGTGCTCGCCGAGGGCGCCCTCGACGATCGCGAGGTCAATCTCGGCTACGCCTTCAACGAAGGCGAGGCCGGCTACCAGCAATCGTTCATCTCCGGCTACCGGCGCGACTACGTGAACGGCCAGTTCAGTCTCGCCGACCTGGCCCCGGCCTGGCAGCAGAAGCTCTCCGCCAGCCTGCCGAAGCCCGCCGCCGGCACCCCGCTGAAGCCGATGCTGTACTTCATCGGCAAGTACGAGGTGACCGCCCGCCAGTACGCCGCGGTGATGAGTCAGGCCGCCGCGCTCGCCGGCCAGGGCGAGGCGCCGGCCTGCGACGTGCCGAGCGGGATGGCCGCGCGCCTGCCCAAGGTCGACCTCTCGCGCTTCGACGCCGAACGCTTCGGCGCGGTGTACAGCGCCTGGCTGCTGAAGAACCACCCGGACCTGCTGCCGGTCAGCGGCCGTGGCAAGAATCCCGAGGACGGCGGCACCGGTTTCGTCCGTCTGCCCACCGAGGTCGAGTGGGAGTTCGCCGCGCGCGGCGGCCAGGCGGTCAGCCGCCAGGAGCTGGAAGGCCGGCTGTTCCCGCGCAAGGTCGAGGGCAGCGACCAGGAAGGCCCGCTGGCCGACTGGGCGGTGTACAACCAGGTCGCCGGCGGCACCGGCCAGGCCGCGCGGCTGCTGCCGGTGGGGATGAAGCGGCCGAACCCGCTGGGCCTGTACGACGTGATCGGCAACGCCGCGGAGATGGTCCAGGAGTCCTTCCAGCTGGTCCACGCCGGTCGCCGGCAGGGCACCTATGGCGGTTTCGTGGTGAAGGGCGGGAACTATCTCGAAGGCGAGATGACTCTATTCACCGGGATGCGCCGCGAATATCCGCTGTTCGCCGCCGACGGCAGCGAACAGCGCAACGCGACCACCGGTTTCCGCGTCGCCATCGGCGCGCTGTCCGCGCCGCGCTCGCGCTATCCCGAGCTGTTCGCCCAATGGCAGAAGGAAGGCCGACTAGCGGCATTGACCGATGCCATCGATGACGCTCAAGATCCCACCAAGCAATTGGACGGAATCATTGCCGCCACCCGCGACCCGCAGATGCAGGCGCAGTTGGCCCAGATAAACGAGGAACTCAAGCGTAACGTTTCGTTGATCGCCCGGCAGCGCGAAGAAGCCGCCGGAAACCTGATACAGTCGGCGGCACTGGTCGCCGAGACGATCAACAACTACAACATACGCCTGACCAACCTCAAGAAGGACAGGGAGAAAGCCGTGGCAGCCAGGGATCAGGCGACCGCCCAACTCTATGCCGGCGCCATCGCCAACGGGCGCAGCGCCCTCGACGGCGCATTGGCCATCTACATCGACAACCTCGCCACCGGCACCCGTTACACCGACGCGGTGATCCAGGCGCAGTTCCAGCGCATCCAGGAAGAACTCAATCGCAACCCGGTTCTGGGCAAGAGCCTGGTCAAGCGCGCGACCCTGTTCGTCAAACACGTCGGAGATTATCGCCAGCAGCACCGGGCCGAGCCGGAGGCGGTATTGAAGGAATTGCTCGCGTCCAGCGGGCGTTGAAGGAGCTCCGTCCGGCACCTCTCGGCAGCCGGACGGTTCGTCAAACCAGGAGTGAGATGCAATGAGCCAACCCAGCGAAAACCGTTTGATCACCTCGGCGCGCTACGCGCTCTGCCTGTTGACCGCCAGCGGCGTGCTGCTCAGCGGCTGCGCCAGCAGCGGCGTAGGCTCGGTCGCCCAGACCACCCGCGCGGAGTACTACCCGTCCTGCTACGAGCCGGTGGGACACCTGCGCAGCACCGATAACGCGGTGCGCAACTCGGCCATCACCGGCGCCATCACCGGCGGCCTGCTGGGCGGCCTGGCCGGCGGCCTGGCCAGCGACGAGAACCGTGGCCGCAATGCCGCCCTCGCCGCGGCCGGTGGCGCCCTGGCCGGCGGCGCGGCGGGCTACTACATGGAGAAGCAGAAGCAGATCAGCGACGACCGCGCGCGCATCGGCTCCTACGGCACCGACGTCGACCGCAGCACCGTCGAGATCAACCGCAGCGTGGCCTACGCCAAGTCGGCGCAGAGCTGCTACCAGAGCCAGTTCAAGGCCCTGCTCGACGGCCGCAAGAACAAGTCGATCAACGAGGCCGAAGGGCGCAAGCGCCTGGCCGAGATCGTCAGCGGCCTGCAGGAGACCAACGCCCTGCTGGTCGCCGCCAACGGCCGCGCCGGCGAGAACATCAGCAACTACACCCAGGCCTACGAGAAAGACCTGCAGCAGGTCGGCGTACCGCGCGCCGAGGTGACCAAGGTCGCCGAGGCCGAGAACCGCGCCAGCACTACGAAAGGTGGCAACAAGCCCAAGACCGGCAGCAATCCCAAGGTGCCGAAGGAAGCGGTCGCCACCGAGCAGACCATCCGCAAGGCCCAGGACGCGCAAAGCGAAGGCAACAAGGTGGCCTCCCAGGGCCAAGGCATGATCCGGGAAGTCTGCAACAGCCCGGACATGGGCGACTGGGCGCCGCCGAGCTGCGCCAAGGCCTGATCGGCCTCGCTACGGCAGAACGCGACGGCGACCTCCGGGTCGCCGTTGTCGTTGATGGGTGGGTAATCCGCCGATACTCCGCCCTACCCGAATCCTGCTCGTCGGGGAAAACGCTAGAACAGCGCCATCTGCGCCCCCGGCACGGCGAACCGGCTGCAATCCAGCCCGAATCCCGTGCGCCGGTCCAGCCCGAGGCGCTTCAGCGCCACCGCGAAACGCTGCGCCAACAGGTCGGCGAACGGCCCCTGGCCGCGAAAGCGGTGGCCGAAGCGGCTGTCGTAGACCTCGCCGCCACGGCATTGGCGGACCAGGCTCATCACATGCTCGGCACGCTGCGGGTAGTGCGCCGCCAGCCATTCCTCGAACAGCGGGCCGACTTCGCGCGGCAGGCGCAGGAGCATGTACGCGGCGCTGCGCGCGCCAGCGTCCCGCGCCGCCTGGAGCAGGCGCTCCAGCTCCATGTCGTTGACCATCGGGATCATCGGCGAGCAGAGCACGCCCACCGGGATGCCGTTGCCGCTGAGCGTGCGGATCGCCCGCAGCCGCGCCGACGGCGCCGCCGCGCGCGGTTCGAGAATGCGCTTGAGCTCGTCGTCGAGGGTGGTCAGGCTGATCATCACCGCCACCAGGTTCTGCTCGGCCAGCTGGCGCAGCAGGTCGAGGTCGCGAAGGATCAGCGAGCCCTTGGTGACGATGGTCAGCGGATGACGGAAGCGCAGCAGCACCTCCAGCACCTGGCGGGTCAGGCGGCGTTCGCGTTCCAGCGGCTGGTAGGGGTCGGTATTGGCGCCCAGGTTGATCGGCGCGCAGCGATAGCCGGGCTTGCTCAGTTCCTGCTCCAGGGCGCTGGCGACGTTGCTCTTGGCGATCAGCCGGGTCTCGAAATCGATCCCCGGCGAGAGGTCCCAGTAGGCATGGCTGGGCCGTGCATAGCAGTAGATGCAGCCATGCTCGCAGCCACGGTAGGGATTGATCGAGCGATCGAAAGGAAGGTCCGGCGACTGGTTGCGGGAGATCACCGTGCGGGCGATCTCCTCGCGCACCTCGGTGAGCTGGATCGGCGGCACGTCCTGCTCCCAGCCATCGTCGAAGGCCTCGCTGTGGGTAGGGGCGAAGCGGTTGAGGGGGTTGCTGGCGGTACCGCGACCGCGCGGGGGCAGGGGAGCGCTCATGAGGGAAACCCGGCGAAATACTGTATATGGATACAGTATCGCACCGGGCCCCGGCGCACAGCCATCGCCGCCGGTCGGCGGCGAGCGGTCAGGCGTCGGGCTTTTTCTTCAGCTTGGGATTGGGGAAGAACTGCACCGACTGCACCTTCGGGTTGGCCGGCTTCGGCGCGTTCTGGTTGACTCGCGTACCCAGCTCCTTCGGGATCGACTGGCCCTGGGCGTTGAGCGTGTCGGCGTAGCCGCAGGCCACGCATTCGCGGTGCGGCACGCCGTCCTCTTCCCACATCTGGATCTTGTCCTGTTCGCTGCACGCCGGGCAGACCGCCCCGGCGATGAAGCGCTTCCTGGTGACCACCGGGCTCATGCGGCCTCCCCGACCAGGCCGGAGTGACGCAGCAGTGCGTCGATGGACGGCTCGCGACCGCGGAAGTCGACGAACAGCAGCATCGGCTCCTGCGAACCGCCGCGGGCCAGGATCGCCTCGCGGAAGGCGCGGCCGGTATCCGGGTTGAACACGCCGTCTTCCTCGAAACGCGAGAAGGCATCGGCGGACAGCACCTCGGCCCACTTGTAGCTGTAGTAGCCGGCCGCGTAGCCGCCGGCGAAGATGTGCGCGAAGCTGTTGGCGAAGCGGTTGTACGCCGGCGGGCGCATCACCGCCACTTCGTCGCGGATGCCCTCGAGCACCTGCAGCACGCTGCGGCCGTCGCCGTGGGTGGCGTGCAGCTCGAAGTCGAAGAGGGAGAACTCCAGCTGGCGGACCATCATCATCCCGGACTGGAAGTTCTTCGCCGCCAGCATCTTCTCCAGCAGGTCCTGCGGCAGCGCCTCGCCGGTCTCGTAGTGGGCGGAGATCAGCGCCAGGCCTTCCGGCTCCCAGCACCAGTTTTCCATGAACTGGCTGGGCAGCTCGACGGCGTCCCAGGCCACCCCGTTGATTCCGGAGGCGGCGGCATGCTCGACGCGGGTCAGCAGGTGATGCAGGCCATGGCCGAACTCGTGGAACAGGGTAGTGACCTCGTCGTGGGTCAGCAGTGCCGGCTTGCCGTTCACCGCCGGGGTGAAGTTGCACACCAGGTAGGCCACCGGGTCGATCAGCCGGTCCCGGGCGTCGCGCCGGCGGTCGCGGGCGCCGTCCATCCAGGCACCGCCGCGCTTGTTGGCGCGGGCATAGAGGTCGAAGTAGAAGCGGCCGACGTGCTCGCCGTTCTCGAGGATCTCGAACAGGCGCACGTCGGCGTGCCAGCGCTCGAAATCGTGCAGCTCGCGGATCTGGATGCCGTAGAGGCGCTCGACGATGGCGAACAGGCCGGCAAGCACCTTGTCCACCGGGAAGTAGGCGCGCAGCGCCTCCTGGGACACGCTGTAGCGCGCCTCGCGGAGTTTCTCGGCGTAGTAGCCGGCATCCCAGCTCTGCAATTCGGCGCAGCCCTGCTCGGCGGCGTAGGCGCGCAGCTGCTCCAGGTCGCGGGCGGCGAACGGCTTGCTGCGCACCGCCAGGTCGCGGAGGAAGCTGAGCACCTGGTCGCCGGACTCGGCCATCTTGGTCGCCAGCGACAGCTCGGCGTAGTTGGTGAAGCCGAGCAGGCCGGCCAGCTCCTGGCGCAGGTCGAGGATCTCTTCCATCACCGGACCGTTGTCGTTCTGTCCGGCGTTCGGGCCCTGGTCGGAGGCGCGGGTGCAGTAGGCCGCGTATACCTCTTCGCGCAGGGCGCGGTCATCGGCATAGGTCATCACCGCGTAGTAGCTGGGGAACTCCAGGCTGATCAGCCAGCCGTCCAGACCCTTGGCCTCGGCGGCCTGCTTCATCTGGGCCTTGGCCGAATCGGTCAGGCCGGCCAGCGCGGCTTCGTCGGTGACATGCTTGGTCCAAGCCTGGGTGGCGTCGAGCAGCTGGTTGGAGAAACGGCTGCCCAGCTCGGACAGCCGCGACTGCACCTCGGCATAGCGCTTCTGCTTGTCCGCCGGCAAGTCGATGCCGGACAGGCGGAAGTCGCGCAGGGCGTGTTCGAGGATGGTTTTCTGGGCCACGTCGAAGCCGGCCGCCTCGGGGCTTTTCGCCAGCGCCTCGTAGGCCTCGAACAGGGCGCGGTTCTGCCCCAGCTCGGTGGAGTAGGCCGACAGCTCCGGCAGGCAGGCCTCGTAGGCCTCGCGCAGCTCGGCGCTGTTGCACACCGCGTTGAGGTGGCTGACCGGACTCCAGGCGGCGCCCAGGCGCTCGTTGAGTTCGTCCATCGCCAGCACCAGGCCCTTCCAGGTCGGCTGCTCGCGCTGGGTTTCCAGCAGGCGGGCGATGGCGGCGCGGTTATCGGCGAGGATCCGCTCGATGGCCGGCTTCACGTGTTCCGGGCGAATGGAGGAGAAAGGCGGCAGGTCGTAGGCCTGCAAAAGGGGATTCGCGCTCACGTTGGCAACCTTGGCTAAGGAAATACCCGACCATCTTAAATACAATCGGCGGCATCCGCAGCCTGAGGAAAACTATCGTGACCATTCGTTCCTACCAGGGCAAGACGCCACTGCTCGGCGAGCGGGTCTTCGTCGATCCCTCGGCCGTGCTCGTCGGCGACATCGAGATCGGCGCCGACAGCTCGGTCTGGCCGCTGGTGGTGATCCGCGGCGACATGCACCGCATCCGCATCGGCCAGCGCAGCAGCATCCAGGACGGCAGCGTGCTGCACATCACCCACGCCGGCCCCTTCAACCCGGACGGTTTTCCGCTGAGCATCGGCGACGAAGTGACCGTCGGGCACAAGGTCCTGCTGCACGGTTGCAGCATCGGCAACCGGGTGCTGGTGGGGATGGGCTCGATCGTCATGGACGGCGCGGTGATCGAGGACGAAGTGATCCTCGGCGCCGGCAGCCTGGTGCCGCCGGGCAAGGTGCTGGAGAGCGGTTTCCTCTACGTCGGCAGCCCGGCGAAGAAGGCCCGTCCGCTGAGCGACAGGGAGCGCGGCTTCTTCGCCTACACCGCCGGCAACTACGTGAAGCTCAAGGACCAGCACATCGCCGAGGGCTACCATGCGTGACGCCGCGCTGCGCTACCCGCACATCCTCTTCGACCTCGACGGCACCCTCACCGACCCGCGCGAGGGCATCACCCGCTCGGTGCAGTTCGCCCTCGCCCGCCTGGGCATCGACGAGCCGGATCTGGCGCGCCTGGAACACTTCATCGGCCCTCCGCTGTTGCAGTGCTTCATGCAGACCTACGGCTTCGACGAAGCGCGCGCCTGGGAGGCGGTGAACCACTACCGCGAGCGCTTCAGGGTCACCGGTCTCTACGAGAACCGCGTGTTCGACGGCATTCCCGAGCTGCTCGAAGCCCTGGTCGGACGCGGCCACACGCTCTACGTCGCGACCAGCAAGCCCGGCGTGTTCGCCCGGGAGATCGCCCGCCACTTCGCCTTCGACCGTCATTTCAAGGCGATCTACGGCAGCGAGCTGGACGGCACCCGCACGCACAAGGACGAACTGATCCGCCATTTACTCGACAGCGAAGGCCTGGCAGCGGAGCAGTGCCTGATGATCGGCGACCGCATGCACGACCTGCTCGGCGCCAGCCGCAACGGTGTCGCCTGCATCGGCGTCGGCTACGGCTTCGGCAGCGAAGACGAACTGCGCGCGCGCCAACCGACCCATTACTGCGCCGACCTCGCCGCCCTGCGGCAGGTATTGGAATCCCACTGACCCATGCTCCGTTTCAGACAAGGACGCCTGACATGACCGACAATCCCTTCGCCACCCCCAGCGCCCCGGTGCAGCCGCCGACCCGCGAGGTGCCCGCTACCACCCAGCCCTACGCGTTCATCGCGGTGCTGGCGCTGGTCACCTGCCTGTCCTTCGCCCTGAGCCTGGGCATTCAGTGGTACAACGACATCGGCGAGGTCCGCCAGCGCTTCTCCGAGCACCTGCAACTGACGGCGCCGCACTGGTTCACCGGCCTGGTGTTCTACGCGGCGGCCAACCTCCTGGCGCTGCACGCCTACCGCGAACAGCGGCGGCTGGTCGAATTCCGCCCGCTGGCGCTGCTGCTGATCGGCTACGGCCTGCTCAACCTGGTCTGCGGCATGCTCGCCGGGATCGGCCTGACGCCGCTGACGCTGCCGTTCTACCAGTGGGCGACGGTGCAAGCCAGCTACACCGCCTGGCTGCTGGCGTTCAACGAAGCGATGAGCTGGGTCTACCTGCTTCTCGGCAGTCTGCTGCCGCTGGGCCTGGTGCTGCTCGGCAGCCGGGTGAACTCGCCGCGCCTGGCCGAGGGCGAGGAGGCTGGCGTCGGCGCCTGGCAGGTCGCCCTGGCCGCCGCGCTGTGTTTCGCCACGCTGTGCTTCAAGCTGTTGCAGTTCCTTCCCTACGCCTTGCTGCGCTACGACGAGCCCTGGCTGTACGGCCTGTACCTGAGTGGCGTGGCGCTGCCCGCGGCGCTGCTCTTCGGCGCCATCTGCACGCGCCTGCCGGCGCGCCTGCAACGCTTCGCCGCCGGGCGCGCGCTGCTGCTCGCGGTAGTCGCCATGCTGCTGTGGAGCGTGGCGCTACTGGCGGTCGGCGGGGGGCTGGCGCTGCTGATGATCCTCGGCCTGGCGCCCGCTGGCATCGGCTATACGCTGCTGGTGGCGCTGCTCGGCGTCGGCCTGCTGGCGCTGCTCTGGCCGATCGGCCGGCTGGCCGCGCGCTGGTGCTACGCCGACCAGCTCGCCGCCTGAGCAGGCGTCAGGGCGCTGCGGCGGCCAGCCGCTGCAACGCCGCCTGGCGCTCCGCCAGGGGTAGCTGGCCAAGGGCACGGACCCGCGCATAGAACGCTGGCCAGTTGCCGCCGACCTGGCGGAACAGCACGGCGAACGCCGGCACCCATTGGTCGTAGAGGCCGAAGGGAAGCAGCTTGGCATTGTTGAACGGCGAGTCGATCCAGGCCTTGAACGGCGACTCGCCGCCCCATTCGCGCTGGCTCAGCGCCGCGTACTCGCGGCGCAGGCGCTGGAATTCGGCAGCCTTGTCGGCACGTTTGGCGGCATCGTCCAGCGGCCCGGCATAAAGTGCTTCGAGGCGCGCACGACTGGCCAGGACCAGCGCGGTGAACTGCTCGCGGCGCTTCTCCTCGCGGCCGTCCGCCGGCGGCAGTCCACGATACTCGCGCCACTGGCGGGTACCTTCCTGTTCGACGAAGGTGGCGAAGGATTCGTTGAAGGCGGTGTCGTCGCGCAGGTAGAACTTCTGGTGCGCCAGTTCGTGGAAGATCAAGGTCGCCAGCCGTTCGTCGTCCCAGCGCAGCATGCTGCTGAGGATCGGATCGTCGAACCAGCCGAGGGTCGAGTAGGCCTGCACCCCGCCGACGTAGACGTCGTCGCCGAGCGCCCGCTGGCGCGCCGCCTCGGCGCGCGCGGCGGCCTCGCTGTAGTAGCCGCGGTAGGCCACGCAGCCGGCGATGGGGAAGCAATGGGTGACCGGTTGCAGCGACAGCTCCGGGGTGGCGAATACGTTCCATACCACGTAGGGCCGGCCGATATCGGCGTACAGGCGATAGCTGCGGTTGTCCGGCAGGTCGAGGCGTTCGCTGGCGAATTGCCGGGCCTTTTCCGCCCGCGCCAGGCGTTCGCGCAAGCGCGCGTCGCGCTGCGGGTCGGCGATCACCGCGGCGGCCGGCTCGCGGGCGCGCAGCAGGGCGAACTGGCCGCTGGCCAGTTGCCCGTAGTAGGAGACGGTCGAGCAACCGCTCAGCGCCAACAGCGCCAGGCAGGGAACCCAGCGGGGCAGTCGAAGGTCAGCAAGCGGATGGCGAAGGCGGCGTGGCATGGGCGGAACATAGCACAGCACGCGGACCGCCCGCCGCCCTACCAGCACCGGTCCGCGATCCGGCGAGGCGGAGGAACGCAAGGCGTTTTTCCAAGGCGCGACGGATGGCGGCCGGGTTAAAGGAGCTTCGGAGTCTTCTATGCGTACGCTGCTGCTTGCCGGTGGCCTGCTCGTCCTGAGCGGCTGCTCACTGCTGATGCCCACCCCCGACCCGAACCGCGCCTGGGTCGACCTCGCCACCCAGCCCGACGCCGATCTGGCCGCCGTGGAAGTCGACGACAAGACCTGGGACCGCACGCGCTACTTCGAGGTCGATCCCGGCACCCGCGAACTCACGGTGCGCTACCAGTTCACCGTCGACCCGACCAACATCGGTCCGGTGGACAGCCCGCTCTGGCGCGATTGCCAGCTCAACCTCAAGTTCAAGGACTTCAGCGCCGGCCAGCGCTACCGCCTGGAGGCCGGGCACATCGGCTTCCGTCCCTGGGCGAAGCTCTACGACCAGGACAACAGGGAACTGGCGCGCGGCCGCGAGGGGCGCTGCGCGAAGGTCTGAACGGCGCGAGGCGAGGGCGCTATGCTAAGGGCTGAACCCCCTCCGGAACCCGCCCTATGCGTCCATTCACCCGTCTCGTCCCGCTCGCGCTGCTGCTCCTCGCCGGCTGCGCCGGACCGCTGCCGCAGCCGGACCCGAAGATGGCCTGGGTCGAGCTGCGCAGCGCGCCGGCCAATACCCTGCTGGCCGAGCGCCTGGACGGCGAGCGGTTGAGCGACGGGCGCTACTTCCAGGTCACGCCGGGACGCCATGTGCTGGAGGTGCGCTTCCAGTACGAACTCTATGGCGGTTCCGGCGGCGGGGGCGGCGGCTTCGGCGAGCCGGTGCAGATCAACTGCTACCAGCAGGTGGTCTATGACGGCTTCGAGGCGGGCCGGCGCTATCGCCTGGAGGTGCGCCCGCAATTGCGCAGGGCGCTGGCGCTACTGCGCGACGAACGCGGCGCGGTGGTCGCCCGTTCGAACTTCCAGACCAGCCGCTGCCCGCCGTACTGACAACGCAGCGGCTCAGTCGTCGTTCTTCTGGTAGATGATCTTCTTGGTGCCGTTCTCGCAACTGCCGACCACCATGTTCGGGTCGCTGACTTCGTCGTTGCGCACGATCTCCAGGGTGTAGGAGATCACCCCGGCCGACTGGATCTTGGTCTCGATCTCCGCCTTGAGTTCCTCGCACGGCTTCGGCGCGGCCAGCGCCGTGGCGCTGAACAGCAAGGCGGCTATCCCCAGCCCGATGGTTTTCATGACCCGTCTCTCCTCGTCGATGCCTGGCAGCCGAGTGCTGCGCAGCGCATCCTGCCGCATTCGACTGCGCCAGACCAGGGCCGGTTCGCCGGGCCGGGGAAGCGTCCCGCTCAGTCGTCGAGGCTGGCGTCCAGGCTGATCTTCGCGTTGAGCACCTTGGATACCGGACAACCGGCCTTGGCCTTGTTGGCGATCTGCTCGAAGGTCTGCGCGTCCGCCCCCGGCACGCGCGCCCTGAGCACCAGGTGCACGGCAGTGATGGCGAAACCGTCGGACTGCTTGTCGAGGGTGACCTCGGCGCGGGTCTCGATGCGTTCGGCGGTCAGGCCGGCCTCGCCGAGCATCATCGACAGGGCCATGCTGAAGCAGCCGGCGTGGGCCGCGCCGATCAGCTCTTCCGGGTTGGTTCCCGGTGCGCCCTCGAAGCGGGTATTGAAGCCATAGGGGTTGTCCTTGAGCGCGCCGCTTTCGGTGGAAAGGGTGCCCTTGCCGTCTTTCAGGCCGCCTTGCCAGACCGCCGATGCCGTCTTCTTCATGTCGACTCCTCCGGAGCTGTGGATGGACATCCGCTCGCGTCGGCGAGCGGGCATGTCTACATGGGAGGACGACGCAGCCGGACAAGTTCAGTCCGCTTGCGCGGCGGCGGGATTCAAGGGCAACCGTCGATGCCGCAGAATGGAGCCGGCACGCCGCTTGTCAGGGTAGAGCTGGCGATGTCCTTTTGCGTCTCGAGGAAAGCCCGCCACTCGTCCGGCTGGCCGAGGTAGCGCCCGGTGTCGAGCACCTGCAGGCGACCATCGCGCTCCAGGGCGAAGGTCGGGAAGCCGGCGGCGCCGAGACGGTTCATCAGCCGCCGACTGTCGGCGAAGTGTACGCGCAGCGGCTCGCCGGAGCAGGCGTCGAACGCCTCGGCGAAACCCTGGCCAAGCCCCAGTTCGGCAGCCAGCCCGAACAGTACCGGACGCTCGGCGATACGCCGGCCCTCGACGTAGTGGGCGCGCTGGATCCGCGCCAGCATCGCCGCGCCGAGGCCGCCGAGCGCTTCGGCGGCAAGCACCGCGGCGGTCGGCGGGGCCGAGTCGAACACCGCGCCGGTGTCGCGCAGCAGGCCGTCGAAGTAGTCCTTGCCGAACGGCTGGCCGGTCAGCTGGGCGATCCGCAGGTCGTGGGGCATCACGTAGTGGCGCAGGCCGGCGCCGACCGGCTGGCGGTTGGCATCGGTCATCATGCCGCCGCCATGCAGGCGTATGTCCAGACCTGTCACCTCGCGGGCGGCGGCGAGCAGCGGCGAGGCGCCGTAGCACCAGCCGCAGAGCGGATCGTAGAGGTAATGCAGGGTGAGGTCGTTCATCTCGGTCTCCACGAGGCGCCCCGCAGGGGACGCCTCGATCAGCGGCTAGCGGCGGGCGCGGCTCAGGGCCACTGCATCTCGCCCTTGAGCACCTTGGCGCTCAGCTCCAGGCCTTCCTCGCCCGGCAGGTTCGGATAGCGGCGCTTCATCGCCTCGACCAGCGCGGCGGAATCCCTGGCCTTGGGCAGTTCGGCTTCCAGGGCCTTCAGGTAGTCACGGGTGAAGCGCACGCCGTCCAGGCCCTTCGGCTCCTCGCCGGTAAAATGGCCGGGCACCACGCGCCGCGGTTGCAGCGCCTCGATCCGCTCGAGCATCGCCACCCAGGCCTGGCGCGAGGCCTTGGTCTGGGTATCGGCGGTCCAGACGTGCGAACCGGATTCCACCAGCACGCCACCGACCACCGTCTTCAGCGACGGAATCCACAGCACCGTGCGGTCCGGGCTCGGCCCCTTCAGGTCGACCACCTTCAGGGCATGGCCTTCCAGCTTCAACTGGTCGCCCTTCAGCGGCTCCGGCACCACCAGCGAGGTCGGCGCGTTGTCCTTGAGGATCGGCCCCCAGTAGGCCAGCTTGGCGTCCTTGGTCGCCTGGATGTGCGCGACGGTCTGCGCCGTGGCGAGGATCTTCGCCTCGGGGAAGGCGGCCTTCAGCACGTCGAGGCCGAAGTAGAAATCCGGGTCGCCGTGGCTGATGTAGATAGTGCTGAGGGTCTTGCCGCTGGCCTGGATACGCTTGACCAGTTGCTCGGCGTCGGCGCGGGAGAACTGCGCGTCGATCAGCATCGCCTCGCGCTGGCCCACCAGCAGTTCCGAGGACACGGCGAAGATCGCCTTCTCGCCGGGGTTGTAGACTTCCAGCCGCAGCGGCTCGGCGCTGGCGGCGAAGACGCCGGCGGCACCCAGCAGGGCGGCGGCGGCGAACAGGGAACGAAGCAATCCATGGCGCGACATGAGCGGTTCTCCAGGCAGTGGGATCAGAGGCTTGCCATGTTAGTTGCTTGAAAGCGCGCAAAAAGCCCCGCGATAATCACAGCTTTGTTGCATGGATCGAGCGAATCATGGACCGCCTGACCGCTACCCGCGTCTTCGTCGAAGTCATCGACAGCGGCAGCCAGACCGCCGCCGCCGAGCGCCTGGACATGTCCCGGGCGATGGTCTCGCGCTACCTCGCCGAGCTGGAGGAATGGGTCGGCGCCCGCCTGCTGCACCGCAGCACCCGCCGCCTGAGCCTGACCGACGCCGGCGCGGAACTGTTGCCGCAGTGTCGCGAGATGCTCGCCGTGGCCGACTCCATGCAGGCCACCGGCCAGACCCGCCGCGACAGCCCGCGCGGCACCCTGCGCATCACCAGCAGCCTGTCCTTCGCCCAGGCCTGGCTGACCCGCGCCGCCGCCGCCTTCGTCGAGCGCTTTCCGGGCACCGCCATCGACCTGCAGGTCAACAGCCAGGTGGTCAACCTGGTGGAGGAGCGCATCGACCTGGCCCTGCGCATCACCAACCAACTCGACCCCAACCTGATCGCCCGCCGCCTCGGCGAATGCCGCTCGGTGATCTGCGCCGCGCCGGATTACCTGCGCCGCCACGGCACCCCGCGGCGCCCGGAGGACCTGGCGCTGCACAACTGCCTGACCTACTCCTACTTCGGCCGCAGTCTCTGGCAGTTCGAGCGCGATGGCGAGCCGACCAGCGTGCCGGTGGGCGGCAGCCTCAGCGCCAACGAATCCACCGTGCTGCTGGAGGCCGCCGCCGCCGGTGCCGGGATCAGCCAGCAGCCGCTGTACTCGGCAGCCCCGCTGATCCGTAGCGGACGCCTGGTGGCGCTGCTGCCGGAATGGTCGCCACAGGTGCTCGGCATCCACGCCGTGTATGCCTCGCGCCGGCAGATGCCACCGGCGCTGCGGGCGCTGCTGGACTTCCTGGTCGAGCGGATGGCCGCCGATCCGCACTGGGACGAGGCGGGCCCGCTGGCGCTGGCGTGAAAGCCGGGTAGACTGCTGGACGCGCCGCCTTCGGCGCACCTTTATCCCCTGTCTGGAGCACGTCCATGTCCCTGTCGATCTACCAGGCTTCGATCCCGACCTTCCTGCGCACCCTCGGCAACCTCTCGGCGATCCTGAAGAAAGCCGCCGCCCACGCCGAAGCGAAGAACATCGATCCGCGCATCTTCATCGACGCCCGGCTGGCGCCGGACATGTTCCCCCTGGCGCGCCAGGTGCAGATCGCCAGCGACGCCGCCAAGGGTGCCGGCGCCCGACTGGCCGGGCTGGAAGTGCCGAGCTACGCGGATACGGAAACCACCTTCGACGAACTCCAGGCACGCATCGCCCGCACCGTCGAGTTCCTCGAGGGCATCCGCGAGGAACAACTGGACGGCGCCGAAGAGCGCAACGTGACCCTCAAGGTGCGCGGCCAGGAGATCAGCTTCAACGGCCGCGACTATCTCTTCGGCTTCGCCCTGCCCAACTTCTTCTTCCACGTCACCACCGCCTACGCCATCCTCCGCCATAACGGCGTCGAACTGGGCAAGATGGATTTCCTCGGCGGCGCCTGAGGTTCCCGCGCCGGGATGGCACGCACAAGGACCATGGAATGGATCGGAAAACCCTCGACGACACCAGCAGGTTCCTCAGCCATGTCCTTCGCCACCAGCCCGAGGCCATCGGCCTGACGCTGGACGGCGAAGGCTGGGCCGACATCGACGCCCTGATCGCCGGCGCGGCGCGGGACGGCCGCGCCCTCGACCGCGCGCTGCTCGGCGCGGTGCTCAGGAGCAACGACAAACAGCGCTTCGCCTTCTCCGCCGACGGCCAGCGCATCCGCGCCGTGCAAGGCCACTCGCATGCCGCGGTGGCCATCGCCTACGCCCCCGCGGTCCCGCCCGCAGTGCTCTACCACGGCACCGCCCGGCGCTTCCTCGACTCCATCCGCGAGCACGGCCTGGTTCCCGGCAGCCGCCACCACGTCCACCTCTCCGCCCGCCGCGCCACCGCCCTGGAAGTCGGCCGCCGCTACGGCAGCCCGGTGCTGCTGGAAGTCGACGCACGCGACATGCACCTGGCCGGGCACCTATTCCACCAGGCGGAGAACGGCGTCTGGCTGGCCGGGCAGGTGCCCGTGCGGTTCATCCGCGAGGCTTGAGAAGGCGTCGTTGCGGGGGCCTTCTCCGAGGAACCGCAAACGGCCATTCGCCCAACCCAACGCCAAGCCTCCCATCGGGAAACCGTAGGGCGCATAACGCGCAGCGTTATCCGCCGATACGCCGAGGCTCAAGGAGGAGGCCGCCACCTGGCGATGAACCAACCGCCCCTTGATGGCCCGCTGCCGCCTAGCAGAAGCGGCAGTGGAGCGCGCGGCGAAAGCCGGCTTGACTGAAGGAAAATACCGACAAGCGCAGGACGCCCGATGGACCTCCGCCCCAGCCACGTGCATGTGTTCCCACCCAGCCGCGACCTTCCGGCCGAAACCCATCCGCACCGCGAGACCCTGCTGCGCAGCGGCTGCGCCTGGAACGGCTCGCTCTACCTCGGCTATCCCCTCGGCCAGCCGCAGCTCACCGTGCAGCGCCTGAGCCTGGCCGCCCACGAACGCCTGGATTGGCAGGTCCATCCGATGCCCAGCGCGCTCTACGTGCTCAAGGGCGAACTGCGCCTGGAGACCCGCGACGGCGCGCAGAGCACCCGGGTGCTGGAAGGCGAGGCCGCGGGCTGCCTGATGAATATCATCCATCGCCTGGTCGCCGGTGCCGAGCCGGTGGAGGCATTGCTGTTCCATGCGGGAGTGGAGGGCATGCCGGTCGGGCTCGGCGACCGCGGCGAAACGCCCGCCGGTTGAAGGCCCTGGCGAGCCGCCCGGCATGCCCGGAGCAGACAGGCGGACTACCGCAAGGGCATGCGCAGGTCGACGGCCCCGGCCAGCGAAGACCAGCGCGGTCGACGCACGCGCCATGGTGGGTTGCCGCAACGCCGGCGAAAACACCGGGGCAGGGCGCTTCGGCACCGGTCCGCCATCAACTTTTCCTATCCCCGGCGGCCACATAAATTCGTTGGACGCCCCGCGCCGGCGCCTCCAAGAATGCCGCACGGGTGCGAAGTCCGGCCGTGCACCCACCGACGCCCCACAACAGCAAGAACAACGATCGGTGCATCCATGGCAAAGGAACTGACGTCCCCCGGCGCTTCCGCCACTCCACGCAATCCGCTCTCCGCGCGTAGCCGCCCCGCAGCGACGCGCTCCCCCTAGCCGTTCCCCAACCGCAAGCGTTCCACCGGGTCACGCGTTTCGTCCGCGCCGGCGGACGCCGCTCGCCCGCGTTTCGCCCACCGCACCGATCGACCCATGTACCGGACAAGAACAGGAGTCCAACCGATGCGCTACGCCCGTTTCGCAAGCCGACGCTCCCTCCTCGCCCTGGCCGTCGCGGCGGCCCTGCTGCCCGGCGCCAGCTGGGCCGCCAGCGGCGAGCGCGCCGCCGCCCGCAAGCCACCCAGCGTCGCCTGCGCCTGGAACCGCGACGCGCCGCTCTCCTACGAGGAACGCCGGCTCGACACGCCACTGCCGTTCAGCGGCGCCAACGTCGTCACCCATGACCAGACGCCGCTGGCCGAGCGCATCGTCAAGGGCGCCGGCTTCGACGGCTTCGAACCGGCCTTCGCCAGACGCCTGTGCGCCGACAACGGCCGCACTCCTGTCACCAGCTACGCCAAGGCGCTGAAACTGGTGACCGAAGAGGGCCGCGCGCTGTGGCGCGCCGCCGTCGACCGGGTCCAGGGCCGCCGCGCCATCCCCGCCGGCGCGCTGCCGGCCAGCGACGACCGCATGCTCTACTGGACGCGCACCTACATGACCCGCACCCTGCGCCAGTGGGCACCGTCCTTCCGCCTGAGCCAGGCCCAGGCCCAGGCGCTGCAATGGCGCTTCGAACGCGCCTCGCGCGGGCAACTGGACATCGACCTGCCGCGCCGCTACGCCGCCGACGGCTCGCGCTACCGGCGCATGATCATCAGCGGTTTCGACGTCTTCACCCTGGGCGCTCCCGGCACGCCGAACACCGGCCTGCGCAACGGCAATCCCTCGGGCGCCACCGCCCTGGCGCTGGACGGCCGCGAGATCCGCCTGAGCGACGGCAGCCTGCTGCGCATCGAGGCCTACCTGCTACCGGTCAGCTACGACCCGTTCAACCGCGGCATGCAGGAAGACACCCTCGGCCCCTGGTTCCGCCCCGGCCCGCGGCGGGTCGACGCCTCGATCACCATCAGCCAGGGCGGCGCCAACCAGTTCTGGCTGGAAGCCTGGAACGGCCGCTTCCACGGTTCCTCCGCCGGCAACGACGGCATCGTCTACTGCCCCGCCGACAAGGCGCTGCCCAACTACGTGCTGCCCCTGGGCAGCGTGACCAACCCTGGCAGCGCGCCGATTTCCCTGCCCGGCTCCGGCTGCAACATCAACCCGCCGCGCCGCTGGCTCGGCTACGACAGCGCCAGCCACTGGCGACGGAACCTGCCGGCGCAGTTCTCCAGGGCCTCGCTGCCGGTCCGCCAGCTGCTCGCCGCCGATACCTGGCGCGGCATCGAGCGACCGCCGGGGGCCACCAGCCAGGCCGCGGAAGGCTTCGACGTCACCTGGCACACCAACTACGCCTTCTTCCCCGACTGCGCCAACCCGCAAACCGAGAGCGTACCGAGCAACGGGGTGATGAACGCGATGCCCGACCCCGCCCTGGTCCTGCCGCCGAACCGCCGGATCTGCGCACGCAACGGCGGCGGCGGCGACTACCTGTCCAACGAGAGCGCCTATCGCAACACCGTGCTGCGCGACACGTTCGGCCTGGACATCCCCGCCGGCCATATCCATGTCCCGGTAATGAACAACTACTACACCGGCTCACCGGCGAGCGGCGGCGGCGCACGCAACGACAACGCCATCAGCGACGCCCGCTACGAGGCCTACCGCAGCGCCATCGTGGCGCAGACCCGGGCGCTGCTGGTGGGCGTCGGCAACGCCCTGGCGCAGGGCGCGAAAGCGGACTAACCGACGCCAGGCGGAAGGCTCCGCGCCACGCGCCGGCGCCTTCCCGCCGCCAGCCCGGAGGCCAGGACCTTCCCCCGCCAGTCCAGCACGGCAGGTCAGAGAAGAGCGCCGGAAAAAGCGAGGCCCCGTCCACCGCCTGAGACCCGGCCGGCATCCGGTCGCGCCGCGCACAAGCGCAGTTGCCGCGACCCGCACGAGCGGCGCGAGTCTGTACTGGAGCAAGGAAACCCCGGACGCGCGACACGGCGCTTTCCCAGGCCCGCATCGGAACGGTAGGGCAGAAGCCCGAATCGCCACGCCGGATGATGGAGACAACCGCCAACGCTCGCACCACCTCGACGCTGGCACGACTTGCCCTGACCCGGAGAGATATCCATGAGCTTCTCGCAGAACGTCCTGCGCCTGCGCCGGCAGAACGCCCTGACCCAACGGCAGATGGCCGAGCGGCTGGGCGTCACCCTGAGCCAGTTCCGCCACTTCGAGACCAAAGGCGGGCAGCCGTCGCTGGCGGTACTGAAAACCTTCGCCGGACGCTTCGGGGTGTCCCTCGACTGGCTGATCTGCGACCGCGGCGAACGGCGGGCGCTGCAGGCAGACCTGCAATTGCAGTTCGAAGCCATCGGCCGTCTGCGGCTGGACGAGCGGCGCGCCATCCGCGCGCTGCTCGACGAGCTGATCCGCCAGTACATGGCCAAGCGCAACCTGCCAGCGAAGCCCCGGCCAGCGCCCGGGGCGCCGCCACCACCGGTGCGTCCGGCGAACCGCGCCGAGGCCACGGACGCGCCGCCGTAGCCTCGGCGCGCGCTTCAGTCGCTGCCGTACTTCGGCGAGCGCGGGCCATACAACAGTCCACCCGGCTGGCCGGCCGAGAGCAGGCGCGCGCTGGTCATCCCGGCGATCGGGTAACCGGCGTCCTCCACCGAACTGTTGATGATCTGCTTGACCGCCGCGGTGATCAGCATGCCCACCAGGCCGCCGTTGTTGCCGCCGTTGTTCTCCTCGCTGGAGGCGGTCGCCGTGCCGGTCCACAGGGTGGTGCCGGAGCGCAGGTCGACCAGCCTGGCGCTGGCGGTGACGATGGTCGCGCTGCTGATCACCATGTAGCGCGTGCCGTAGTCGCTCACCGTGACGTACAGCGCCGCATCGGCGCCATAGATTTCGCGCAGCTTGGCCGGGGACACCTGGTGCACGTCGCCGGCGCTGGTCAGGCCGTTCTGGCGGAAGGTCTCGTCGGCCAGCGCCACCGGCACCACGTAGTAGCCGGCCTCGGCCAGCGGGAAGGTGACCTGCGAGAGCATGCTGTAGGTCGCCTTCACGTCGGGCGACTCGTTCAGCGGCGGCAGGACCAGGATCGAGCGCGGCTTGGCCTGCTTGAACGCCGAGTAGTCGACGCTCTTGGTCGGCGCGCAGCCGCCGAGCAGGGCCAGCAGGGTGAAACCGGCCACCAGGCCGGACAGTCGGGCGAGTTTCAACGGGCACCTCCACGGGCGTTGTTCAGCAGGAAGTCCATGTAGGTGGCCGACTCGGGAAACAGCGCCTTCTCGGTCTCGAACTCGCGAACCATCTGGTCGTCTTTGCCGAGGCTGGAATAGAGCAGCCCCAGCTGGGCGTGATAGCCCGGCGGCACCGCGCCGTTCTTCGCCCGGATCTTCTCGAGGTCGGCTTCCAGCGCCTGCGCCTGGGCCTCCTTGGATTCACCCTTGAAGTATTCATGGACCTGGGCCTGGTAGCCCTCCCACTGGTACAGCGTCTTCGGTCCGCTGCACCCGGCCAGCGCCATGCTCCCCAGCAGCGCCGCCGTCCATGTGATCGTCTTGCTCATGTGTGCCGTGATTCCCTGGTTTCTGGTGGATTATTGGTTCTGTGGCTTCCAGGCGCCGCTATCGACCGCGTTGACCAACTTGTTCACCGCCTCGCGCATGGCCAGGTCGAGGACCTTGCCGTTGAGGGTCGAGTCGTAGCTGGCGGTGCCGCCGAAGCCGATCACCTCGCGGTTGGACAGGGCGTACTCGCCAGCGCCCTGGGTCGAATAGACGACCTCCGAGGTAGAGATGTTGACGATGTTCAGCGCCACCTTGGCGTAGGCGATCTGCGACTTGCCGCGGCCGAGGATGCCGAACAGCTGGCGGTCGCCGACTTCCTTGCGGCCGAACTCGGTGACGTCGCCGGTCACCACGTAGTCGGCACCCTTCAGGCGCTGGGCCTGGCCCTTGATCGCCGCTTCCTGCTGGATCTCGCTCATGTTGTCGCGGTCCAGCACGTTGAAGCGATTGGTCTGCTGCAGGTGGGTGATGAGAATGGTTTTAGCCTGGCCGCCGAGGCGGTCGACGCCATCGGAAAAGATCCCGCGCATGTAGCTGGAGCGGTTGTCGAACTTGCCCACCGCGATCGGCGAACGCACGCCGCTGTAGGGTCGGTTGACGCTCTCGACCTGCTGTACCGGCAACGCGGTGGAGGTCTCGGTGGCGCAGCCCGCCAGGCCGGCCAGGGTGGCGGCGGCGAGGAGCGGCAGTAGTGCTTTCTTGGCGCTATGACTCATGGGGTTCTCCTGGAAAAAACGCTGGCGCCACGGAACGGTTTCCAGCCGTCCCGAGTGCGGAAAAGAGGGCGTGGTGAAAGTCGAGGAAGGCCGGGCGGCATGGCGGCGCGCCAAGGCGAGGGGCGAAATGGGGTGGCCACGATTTCTTTCCTTGAAATACGAATGCGTCGAACAACCGGCGCTCTCGGCCGGCCTTTGGAAATCCGAAAGGGTCGTGCGATGCACGAACCGTATGCGCCATCAATAGGCCATCTCGGTGGGCGGCAAAGTTACCACAGTTGCCCCGGTCGTTTCGTTATGCAGGAAACATATTCGGGGAATTCTGATTGCATCTCGTTCGCTTATACGAAGGAAGCCGGGCCCCCGGGGGAGCGCTACACCTTCGACCGGATGCCCCAGGTTGGAAAACACCGCGGGGTCGTCTGCTGCTATGGTGCCCACAGGCATCTTGCCACCTTCTCTTCCGGCGAATGGAATCGAGCATGACGCTTTCCCTGGAACTGTTGCTGAGCCTGTGCACGGCCCTCGCCATCGGCCTGCTGATCGGCGCGGAGCGCGGCTGGCAGGCGCGCGACCGCGAAGATACGCGGCAGATCGCCGGCATCCGCACCTTCAGCCTGGTCGGCCTGCTCGGCGGCTTCGCCACCCTGCTCGCGGGCGAACTCGGCAGCGCGGTCTGGGTGGCGCTGCTGCTGGCCCTGGCGGCGCTGGTCGTGGCCGGCTACGTGAGCGACGTCAGGCGAGGCGGCGACCAGGGCATGACCACCGAGATCGCCCTGCTGACGACCTTCCTGCTCGGCAGCCTCGCCCTCACCGAGCAGCGCCTGATGGCCGCCGCCGGCGGCATCGTGCTGACCCTGCTGCTGAGCCTCAAGGACAAACTCCACGCCGTGCTGAAGCGCCTGACCGCCGAGGAGCTGTCGGGCACCCTGAAGCTGCTGTTCATCTCCGTGGTCCTGCTGCCGGTGCTGCCCGACCGGGGCTACGGCCCTTGGGCGTTCTTCAACCCTTACCTGACCTGGTGGATGGTGGTGCTGATCGCCGCCCTCGGCTTCTCCGCCTACCTGGCCATCCGCCTGGTCGGCTCGCGCAAGGGCCTGCTGCTGACCGCGGTGCTCGGCGGCCTGGTGTCCTCCACGGTGATGACCCTGACCCTGGCGCGCCTGCGCCAGCGCATGCCCGACGCGCTGCTGGCGTGCGGCCTCCTGGCGACCTCGGCGCTGATGTTCCCGCGCATCCTCGTCGAGATCGGCGCGCTACACCCGGCCTTGCTCAAGGAGCTGGCCCTGCCGTTCGCCGCCACCACCCTCGTCTACCTTGGCGGCACGCTGTTCCACGCCCTGCGCGGCGGCCGCGCCAGCCAGGAGGCGCCCGACGAGCCTGGCCTGCGCAACCCCTTCGAACTGCTCCCGGCCCTGCGCTTCGCCGCCCTGCTCAGCGCGATCCTGCTGCTGGTGGAGGCCGGCCGGCGACTGTTCGGCGATGCCGGCATCTACGCGGTCGCGCTGCTCTCCGGCCTCGCCGACGTCGACGCGATCACCCTGTCCCTGGCCCGCGCAGCGCAGGGCGAACTCGATCCCGGCGTGGCCAGCCGCGGCATCGCCCTCGCCGCCCTGAGCAACAGCCTGGTCAAGGCCGGCCTGGTCGTGCTGGTCGGCGGCAAGCGGCTGGCCCTGCTAACGCTGCCCTTCAGCCTGGCGGGGCTGCTGGTCGGTGCGCTGTTGATCCTGCTGTGAGGCGCCGGGGAAACTCGGACCACTCCACCAGACCTTTCCGGAGCCATGCTGTGAAGCCCGAGGCTTGGCGGAAAAAATGGAAAGCGGATGACGGGAGGCTGTCGCTTGTCGATCCGCCGAGAGAGACCGATCCGACCGGGCAGCACTAAATCTGTCCCCTTTATGTGCTACGGCACTGGCGGCGGAGTTGGCAGCGACACCTGTTGCGCTTTTGGCCGCGACGCCTGCCATCGAACTACCCGCACCCCAGGTCAGGTAGGTAACCACAATGGCGATGGCCAATGCCGGCCAGCGCCCAACCCCGAAGAGCAATTATTATTGCTATGAAAGACAAGTTATAAAAATTAATAACCCGCCAGACGAAACCACCAGCTACTCTACCAGGATCAAATTTAATCAATCGTTCATTTTCATAAAGAAAATCTATTTTACATAAAAACTAGCCGTAGTAAAACTAGAAAGAGAGTTGATCTAAAATAGATCTCACTTTGACAGAATCTTCAGGATGAGGTTGAAGATATTTTTCGCAAGCTAATCGAATGTATTCAGAGCAAACAGCTTCGCTCACAATAACTACGTCTTCATCCTTAGGGGGATAACCATAAGCAAATTCGCCCCCCTCGAAGTGCTCTTCCTCAAACAAACTATTTTTATCAGGAAAGTTACAGTACGCACCATCCGTACTGAACCCCCACCTCTTCACGATATAGCCAACTGCCTCAACAAATTAATCATCATTATACATTCTATCAAAATACCCTTTAACGACCCAATAAGGATCTGACTCGCTGTATGGCTGACCAAACAATTCTTTCATAAGTACCTTACCTTTACTTCGGATGGAAGCTTTTCACTGTTCCTGTGACCTTATCTAAATACACCCTAAAGGTGATGCCCCCGGCAACCGATAGAAAAGGGAACAGATTTATTTTCCCTACTCTAATTTCGGCGACTGCGCCCACGCTGAAACGCTCAAAGCAAATAACTCGTTAAATCATGCGCCTTAACTAGGCATCGCGAGGTCCCCATACGGCATCTGCGCTGGAGCCTCCATGCTCAGGAAATTAGAGTAGGGAAAATAAATCTACCCCCTTTATTTAATAAAGTATTTTTATTTCTGGAAAAAAGTAATAGTAGGACCATAATCTTGATCTGAGCAAGATAGTAAAACCGAAAAATCTCTATCTGGAAATTTCTCTTTTAAAATTAAGCGCCATGATAGAGAAAGCATATGAGCAACCTGCTCAAAAATTTCATCTTCTACATCCTCATTGCACCCGGAAAAAATATCATAAATATGGGTATGATTAATAAATCTCTCTACAGACTGGATATCATCTTCGAATCTTGCCATCCAGGCATTAAATTTTTTTTCCTCATAGTTCATCTCCAGTATTACCGCCCCCCTATCCAAGATAAAATCAGGAAAAACCAATTTCCCTAAGATCAATAAGTCTTCTGGCCTGATTACATAGGAAATATATGAAAATACATCAATCTCATTCTTATTCTCCCAGCCGGACCTCCATAACTCATAATTACTCAAACACTTTAAATCTTTAAAAGATACTATTTTTTTCATGGTATTTCATCCGAATTAGCAGCAGAAGAAAAAGGGGACAAGAAAAAGGGGACCAAGAAAAAGCAAGAAAAAGGGGACAGATTTATTTTCCCTACTCTAATCTCGGTCGCCCTTGCCCACGCCGCTCTATTCTCACCCCGGCTACCCGCTCGATCTCGTCCACGAACCGTTGATTGCCCGTCAGTTGTCCACGCTGAACCGCCTCGCGAATCAGCCTCAATTCCTCGGCCGGTATCGCCTCTTTCACGAACGTTACGTATCGCCGATATCGCTCTTCGGCCGTCTGACCTAGCTCAATGAAGCAGGGGTCCATATCCAACCAGTTTGGCTCCGTCAACCAATCCACCCGTAGTCCATAACTTGACCAGGGATAGGCCGCCCCATCGTCCACCATCCAGCGACTGCGCCCACGCTGAAACGCTCAAAGCAAATAATTCGCTAAACCATGCGCCCTTACCTAGGCATCGTGAAGTTTCTTTACGGCATCTGCGCTGGAGCCTTTGCTCAGAAGATTAGAGTAGAGAAAATAAATCTGTCCCCTTTATGAAGGTTCTGAATAACTTTCAGTCCTTGTTGTTCCGAGGCACTCAGGCTCTCAAACGTCTTTCCGCTCTCGAAGGAAACAGCTCCTTGTCGAGGAACTACAGCAGCCCCTGTTCCTTTTGCACCATCTAAATCTCTAACTTAGATAAAGCCACGTCATCTGAAACTCTAACCACGCCATCAATTATGGACAAATTATCCTCTGACTCCAAAACGCTAAAACCACAATCTCCAAAATCGAAATACACGCCGACACAACCATCCTCCACATCCGAAATAAGATACTTGTAAACAGCAAGCAGGTCCTTGCCAAAATATCTATCCAATTCATCCGAACTCTGGATCGGGTACGCAAAGTCATCGGAAATCTCATCCAGCCCCAACAGCTTTGGTTCAGAGCCAAAAGACAAAATCCTTAACACACCTTCCCCGATATCTAATGAAACCCATCCCGACCTTGAAAACCTAAGAAACAGAACCAACATTTTACAAACCAAAGACCCCGACATAAAGAACGACCGAAATCTAAACTCAAAAATCTTCTCACCAATGATCATAAGGCCAAACCCCGTGACTAAAATTTTGAGGATTTCTCTGAAATCAAAGTATCGAATTCATATTTGCCGCCGGGCAAAACTCGTAGGCTAACAGTGCTATTAGTTTTAGAGCTGTAAACATGAACAAGGTCATAATTCCCTCGGACAGCCGACCTAGGTATTATGTCACTAACAGCGGTAGCGTTCTCCAATGTTTCTTTAATTGCTAGCTTGGCCTGCTCAACACCAGCGCGACTGGCCTCGTAAGGCAGTCTGCCTTCACCTATTTTCGCACCCAACTTCTTGTTTAAATTTGCTGCTTGAGAGCTAAGAAACGTATCAACCCCACCGAGTTCAGGAAGTTTTTGAACTCCTTTTGCACCCGGCTTGACCGGATGGGTATAAGGCATCCCCGCCTCAGCATCCGCCAACGCCCCAATGGTAGGCAGATTAGCCTTTCCTGGGGCCACCTCTCCTTTGGGCAACTCTCCCGCCTTCAGCGCATTCATGAGCGCCTTGGCCGATACCTTGCCAGCGGCACCGCCCATTGCCGGAACGCCGATTCCGAACGGATTGAACCCCGTCTGGTCCAGGTATGCACCGACTTCCTTCTGCCACTGTGGATTGCCGTTCCACCAGAGGTTGGCGGTCTGCTCCAGGTGCAACTGACCAGCCGTCGTCCAGTCGACGACGTTTCGGCCCATCAGGAAACCGTAGGCTATATCGCTGTCACTTCCTCCCGGATTAGCTGTTTCCTGCCGGGCCACCAGCTCGTTGAGAGCCCTAGACCCCGCATCGATCTCCGCACGAATCTCCGCGCAATTGCCCACAGCCACGCAGCCATTCAACCTCCGCCGGTTCTCGTCGCTACGCGCCTTGAACTCTTCCTCTACCTGACGGCAATTTCCCTGGGACTTGCATTTCTGCAAGGCATTATCCAGATCGGCCACATCCTGATGGTTCAGGAAGTTGTATTGCGTCGAGTTCTTCGCTACCCAAGCAGCGCTTTCCAGAGCCTTGCCTGTCGCATCAGGATCGCGTACCGCCGTAGCCAGAACACCAACCAATTGCGACCCCATAGTGACCATGGCTTCACGGTTCTCAGGGCTCAAGCTCTTGAAGGCCTGGTCTAGCTTGGCCACCAGCGCTTCATTGGCGCCAGCTGCCGCGGCGCCCGTGGCGAAATCGCCACCGCTGACCTGCGCCGCCAGGCCACCCATCAGGGCGTGCATGGTCACCATCGACGGATCGCCTGGCTTCAGGCTGTATTCCTGGCCGATATCGCCGACGAAGTTGAAACCTGCCGCCGCGAAACTGTTGTAGAGCGCGCTCTTCAGCGCCTCGTTCAGGCTCCCGCCCTGGCCCAAGGCCTGGCTCAGTACAGTGGATGTAGCGTTCTGCATCGCCTGATTGGCAGCGAAGCGACCAACACCAGATAGGCTGCTGAGGTCTACCGTGACCTTTCCAGTAAGCGGATCAGTCTTGGTCTGAAGAATCCCGTCGAAGTACTCAGCCGTCAGCCCCCCGGTCAGGCTCGCAATAGCAATCTGCTTCAGACTGTCACTACTGAAGCTGTCTTTCAGCACCTTCCCGAGGTCGCCCTTGTTGTTGATCAGGCTGACCGCTGCCGTGCCCGACAGGCTTCCTGCCGCACCAACTCCTGCGCCCATGGCGAAGCTACTGGCACCCACTCCTGCACCACTGAGCGCTCCCGCTGCCGCCATGCCACCGATGGCTGCCGCCGCGATGGCGACAGCGATCTGCGTCGCCGGCCCCATGCCCGAGTTGCTGTACTTCCAGCTATCGTGCACCTCCTGCACCCTGCGCCAGTCCACATCCCCGCGCTGCTCGGCCTCCTTCAGCCACGCCAGTTGCGGATCCGCCTGCACCATCGCGTCGATGGTCTGGCTCACGGTCTTCTGGTCGATGTGCTTGAGGTCGATCTTCAGCCCTTCCACGGCCTTGATCGCCAGGTTGCCCTGGGCAACGAGCTGGCTCTGCCGCACGGTTTCGTCGGTCTGGCCCTTGCCCTTCGACGACTGCCACGCCAGGTCGCCCTTGCTCTTCTCGTGGCTCTCCTGGTGCAGGTCCTTCACTGCCTCGAAGGTCACTGCGCCGCCGCTGACGATGGCCAGGTCGTTGCCCGATTCCAGCTTCGCGCCCTGGTAGGTCTGGTCGCCGCCGCTGAGCAGGGTGAGGTCACCGCCGCTGCTGATCTGGCTGCCCACCGCCTTGACGTCGGTGACTTCGTCGCGCCGGGTTTCCTTGCGGCCGAAGTCGCCTTTCTTCTTGTCGTACAGGTAGTAGTTGCTGTCGTTGGCGGCCAGCAGTTCCAGCTTGTCGCCGGCCACCAGGTAGGCCTCGTCGCCGGCGCTGGCCTGGCTCGCGATCAGGCGCAGGTCCTGTCCGGCATTGATCGCCAGGTCGCCACCAGCCTCCACGCGGGTGCCTTGCTGGGCGACCTTGTCTTCCTGGTAGGTGACCTTCCTGGTCTTGCTGTAGGCGTGCTCCTCGTTCGCCGCCGCCGCCAGGGTCACGTCGCGCCCGGCGGAGAGGGCGATGTCGCGGCGCGCTTCGAGGGTGCTGGCCACCGCCGTCAGGTCGCGGCCGGCGCTGACGTTCAGGTCCCGCCCGGCGCTGACTTCGGCGCCGAGCTGGGTCACGCTCTGGAGCCGCGACGTGTTCCAGCGGGTCTGGCCCTGGCGGTCCTCGACGGCGGCGACGGTGACGTCGCGTCCGGCGTCGAGGCTGAGGTCGCCGCGGCTCTGCAGCACCCCGCCAAGGTTGGCGATGTCGCGCCCGGCCTGGACGTTCAGGCTGTTCGCCGCCTCCACCCGCGCGGCGCTGTCGGCGAAGCTGCGCTCCCAGGTGCGTCCGTCGAGCGCGCTGTCGTAGCGGGTCACGCTGCGTTCGTTGATCACGTCGCCGGTCAGCGCGGTGAGGCTCACGTCACGCCCGGCGATGACCCCGCCCTGGCGGTTGCGGATCGAGTCGCCGGCGAGCAGGTCGAGGCGCTTGCCGGCCTCGATCAGGCCGCTGTTGTCGAGGTTGTCGGCCGTCGCCGAGAGGTCGTTCCGCGCGCGCAGGGTGCCGACGTTATGCAGGTCGCCGCCGCTCACCAGCTTCACGTCGCGGCCCTGGATCAGCGCACCGTTGGGTGCCAACCGACCCTCCGCCTGGGCCAGGTAGACCACCGGCGCGAGGACCTTCTCGCCGTTCACCTCGACCTCTTCCAGCCACACGATGTCGTGGGTCAGCGCCGCCATCTGCTCCGCGCTCAGGCCCACGCCCAGTTGCAGCTGGAGCTTGTCCTTGTAAGCGATGGCGTTGTCCATCAGGTAGCGGAACAACGCCTCGTCGCTGCTCAGCCCGTCGATGTAGCGCTGGCCAGTGCGCGCCACCACCGCGTCGCGGATCAGCCGCTGCTCGTAGAGACCGTCGCCGAGACGCTTCTTGCTAGCGTCCGGGTTCATGCCCAGGCCGCTGAGCAGGTAGTCCGAGTTGAGGAACTGCTTCAGCTCGGTGAGCGCCGGGTTGGTCTCGATCAGGTACTTGTGGCTAGCGCTCGGCGTGGCGTTGCCGGGCACGCCCTGGACCCGGGCGACGCCCGGCAGGCTGCCGCCGAGCGCGCTGCCGCCCTGGCCCTGGACGTTGGCCGCGCCAGCCAGGCCGTCGACCCGCACGCCCTGGCCCTGCCAGGTACCGGCGGCGTTGCCGGCGCCCTGCTGGCCGACCGAGACGCCGCTGCCGCCCTGGGTGCGGTCGGCGCCGGCACCGAGCGCGGCGCTGGCGTTGCCGTCCTCGGCGAAGCGCGAGCTGAGGCGGAACAGGCCGTTGTCGCCCTGCGGCAGGCTGAAGCCGGGCAGGGTGACCGGGTTGACCTGGCGCCGCGCCAGGTCGGGCGGCAGTTGCGAGGTCAGCGGCACGACCACCGAAACCCCGCTGCCGCCCACCGCGCTGTCGCCCACCTGGCGACCGCTGCCGACGAAGGTGTAGCCGGGACGGATGACGCTGTTGTTGATGCGCTTGCCGGCATTCACCGTGACGTTGCCGGCGGCCTGGATCACCGCTGCGTAGGACTGGTCGCCGGTGCTGATCGGGGTCGGTCCCTTGCTCGGGAATTCGTACTCGAAGGACCAGTCGCTGAGGATCGCGTTGAGCGCGGCGGGGATCTCGCCGGCGCGCGCCGGGTCGAAGTTGGCGCTCTGGTACCAGTAGAGGTCGGTGAAGTTGCGCGACTTCTGGTCGATGCCGCCGATATCGCCGCCACGGGCGGTGCGCAGCACGCGGATGGTTTCCAGCTCGCCGGTTTCCAGGCCCTGGTTGTCGAGGACCTCGAGATTGGCGGTGAGGTTGCCGCCGGCGCCGATCAGGCTGGAGACGTTGCTCAGGGTGCCGCCGTCGATGGCGAAGTCGCCGCCGGCCAGCAGCTGGCCCATGGCGCTGCTGGCGGTGACCTCGGTCTTGTCGCGCTGGGTGACGGTCCAGATGGCATTGCGCTTGCCGCTGCAGTCGCCGGCGTTGACCCCTTCGATGCAGGCGGTCTGCTCCATCTTCGCGGTGTACAGGCCCGACTTGCTTTCCAGCACGGCGCGACGGTTCTCGATCAGGCTGGCGCGCAGGCTGAAGTCCTTGTCGCTCTCGATCACCCCGGAGAGGTTGCGCAGGCTGTCGGCGCGCCCGCCGGCATCATCGCGGGCGATATCCAGCCTGCCGAGGCTGTACACATCCCCGTAGAGGTTGGTGATGTCGCGGGCGCGCAGGGTCATGTCGGCGCCGCTGAACAGCAGCCCGCGCTCGTTGCGCAGAGAGGTCGCGTTGAGCCGCAGGCGGCCGCCGCCGCCCAGGGTGCCGTAGTTGTTCAGGCTCGCGGCGCTGGCCACGAGGTCGCCGGCGGCGGTGATCCGCCCACGGTTGACCAGCAGGTTGCCGGCGCCGAGCGTGACATTGGCGCCGCCGGCGAGGCTGGCGGCGGTGCCGAGTTCGAGGCTGGCGGCGTTCAGGGCGAAGTCGCCGAGGCTGGTGGCGCGGCCGTTGCCACGGTAGCCGCCGCTCAGGTCGAGGCGCAAGCTGCCGTCGCTGGCCAGCAGGCCGTCGTTGCTCCAGTCGCCGCCGCGGCCGGTGAAGGACTGCACGGCCAGCAGCTTGCCCTCGGCGGTCTGGCGGAAGGTGCCGATGTCCAGGTTCAGGCGTCCGGCCTGCAGCACGCTGCTGTTGGTCCATTCGCTGGCGCGGATGTCCAGCAGGCCATTGGTGGTCAGCTCGCCGCCGGCGCGGATCACCTGCCCGGAATCCAGGCCGAAGGTGCCGTTGCCGGTGTGCAGGATGCGCCCACCGGCGTTGGCCAGGCTGCCCAGTTGCAGGTCGAGGTCCTGGTTGGCGCTTTCCAGCGCGCCGTAGGCATTGTTCAGCTCGCCAGCGACCAGCCGCGTGCTGCCGCTGCGGCCCAGGGCGCGCAGGCTGCCGTCACTGTTGTCGATCGAGGCGGCGCGCAGGAGCAGGTCGCCTTCGCTTTCCAGCTGGCCGAAGCGGTTGGCCAGCGCGCCGGCCAGGCTGAAGTCGACGCGCCCGGCGCCGACCTTGCCGCCCTGGCCCGCCGCCGCGCCCTGGTTGAGGAAGCGCTGGCCGCTGACACTGAGCAGGCCGCTGGCGTAGAGGCCGCCGCCCTGGTTGTCGAAGTCGGCGGTGACGATGCGGTTGTCGCCGGCCAGCGCCGAGAGATGGCCCTTCTGGTTGCGCACGCCTTGCTGGGCCTGGATCTCCAGCGACTGCGCCTGGGTGACGCCGGCGCTGTTGTCGAACAGCCCGGTGAGCAGCTTCAGCCAGCCCTTGGCGCTGTTGAGCACGCCGCCGGCGCCGTTGTCGAGGCTGGCGCTCTGCAGGTCGAGGTTGCCGGCCCGGCTGTCCAGACGGCCGCCCCGGTTGTCCAGCGCGGCGTCGAGGCGCAGGCGGTTGTCGCCCTGGGCCTGGAGGGTGCCCTGGCGGTTGTCCAGGCTGCCGGCCTGCACGTCGAGGGTGCCGGCCTGGCTGAAGACCAGGCCGTCCTGCTGGTTGCGCAGGGCGCCCTGGCCCAGGCGCAGGGTCATGTCGGCCTGGCTGGCGAGGGTGCCGGAGGCGCTGTTGTCCAGGCCCTGGGCGAAGAGTTCCAGCAGCCCCTGGCTGACCAGCTTGCCGCCGCGGTTGTCGACGCTGGCGCTGCGCAGCAGCAGGTCGCCGCCGCTGGCCAGGCGCGCGCCGCCGGTATTGACCAGGGCGCCGCCGAGGAGCGCCTCGAGCCGGCCCTGGCTGATCAGCTGGCCGCCGCTGTTGTCCAGGCTGGCACCCGTGAGCAGCAGGCTGCCGCCGTTGACCTGGCCGCCGGCGTTGGTCAGCACCGCGCTGGCGCGGTCGAAGGTCAGCGCGCGCTGCGCCGAGATCAGCCCGCCCTGGCCGTTGTCCAGCTTCCCGGCGATGCTCAGGGTCACGTCGCTTTCGCCGGAGACGATGCCGCCGGCGTTGGCCAGGCGGGCGGCGGCGATCCGCTGCGCCCCCTTGCTGACCAGGGCGCCCTGGCCGTGGTTGTCTAGCGCGCCGGCGAGGCTGACCGCCAGCTCGCCGCTCTTGCTCGACAGGGTGCCGCCGGCGCTGTTGTCCAGGCTGCCGCCCTCGACCGCCAGGCCTTCCCAGCCGGAGAACAGGCCGTCACCGGCATTGCCCAGCTGGTCGGCGACCAGGCGCAGCTTCCCGGCGCTGATGATGCGGCCCTTCTGGCCGTTGTCGATGCGACTGGCCAGCAGCTCGAAGCCCTGCTGGCTGGAAATCTCCCCGCCCTGGCGGTTGTCGAGGACGTTCAGCCGCTCGATGCTCAGCGGGCCACGGGCGCTGATCAGGCCGCCCTGGTTGTCCAGGTCGCCGCCCTGCAGGTCGAGACGGACGCCGCGCTCGCCGATCAGCCGGCCCTGGCGTTGCAGCAGGCGCTCGACGGTCAGGCGCAGGTCGCCCCTGGCGGAGATTTCGCCGCCGTCGGCGGAATCGACGCGCCCTGCCGTCAGTTCCAGTTCGCCGTCGCTGGTGAGCAGGCCGCCGCGGTTGTCCAGGTTGCCGGCGCCCAGCGTCAGCGACTGCTTGCCACTGAGGGCGCCGCCACGGTTGTCGAGGTCGGCGCTGCTGACATCGAGGGCGCCCTGGCTGACCAGCTGGCCACCCTGGGCGTTGTTCAGCGCGCCAGTGGCGACGCTCAGGCCGGCGTTGCCGGAGAGCAGGCCCTTGCCGCTGTTGTCCAGCGAGGCGCTGGCGAGCGTCAGGCGGGCGCCGGAAACGGTGCCTTCGGCGTGATTGTCCAGCGCGCCGGCGACGCGCAGGTCGATGCCGGCGCGGCTGGCCAGGGTGCCCCTGGCGCTGTTATCCAAACTGCCGGCCTCAATGTCCAGCCCGGTGGCGCCGGAGATCACCCCGGCCAGGCTGTTGTCCAGGGCCTGGGCGATGCGCAGGACCAGGCTGTCGGCGCTGAGCAGGCGCCCGCCGCGGTTATCCAGGCTGGCGGCGGCGAGGGTGAAGGCGCGGTCGCTGGAGATTTCCCCGCCGGCGCCGTTGTCCACCGCGCCGAGCTGGCGCAGCAGCAGCGCGCCGGGCGTGGCGATCAGGCCGCCGTCGCGGTTGACCAGCGCGCCGCCATTGAGGTCGAGGGTGATGCCGGTTTCGCTGACCAGTGCGCCACCTGCGCGTTGGTCGAGGCCTTTCAGGTTGGCGTCGAGCAGGCCCTTGGCGCTGATCCGGCCCTGCTGGCCGTTGTCCAGCCGGGCGGCCGCCAGGGTGATGCCGGCGTTGCTGCCGATGGTGCCCTTCTGGCTGTTGTCCAGCGCACCGGTGCGGATATCCACCGCGCCCTTGGCGCTGATCACCCCGGCGCGGCTGTTGTCGAGGCTGGCTCCGTCCAGCGCCACGCCGGCGTCGCTGAGCAGCTTGCCGCCCTGGTTGTTCAGCGCGCCCCGGCTGCTCAGTGTGAGCGGGCCGGCGCTGGAGAAGGTGCCGCCACGGTTGTCGAGGCTGGCGGATCGCGCCGTCAGCGCGCCTTCGCTGACCAGCGCGCCCCCCTGGTTGTCCAGCGCGCCGTCCAGGCTCACGCCCAGGCCTTTCTGGCTGTCGAGCCGCCCGCCGTCGCCGTTGAACAGTTCGCCGCCGTCCAGGCTCAGGCCGTCGCGCCCGGCCAGCACCCCCTTGGCCTGGTTCAGCAGGCGCTGCACGGTGAGGCGCAGGCCGCCGTCGCCGATGACCTTGCCGGCGCGGTTGTCCAGTTGCTCGCGGACGTTCACGGCGACCTTCGCGGTGCTGGAAATCTCGCCGGCGCGGTTGTCGACCTGTCGCGCCTCGATAGCGATGCCGCCGTTCGCGGCGATCAGCCCGGACTGGCTGTTGTCGAGCGTGTCGGCCGCGACCTTCAGGGTCTTTTCGCTGACCAGTTCGCCACCTTGCTGGGCCAGGCTGCCAAGCGTCGCCTGCAGGTCGCCCTTGGCGGCGATACGCCCTCCGGCGTTGCCGACGGCGTTCGCCGTGAGATCCAGGCGGCCATCGCTGAGCAGCTTGCCGCCCTGGTCGTTGCGCAGGCTGGCGACCTCCACGCGCACCCCGCCCTTGCCGCTGGCGATGCCGCCATCGCCGTTGTCGAAGGCGCCTACCGTGGCTTCCAGGCCGGCGTCTGCCACCAGCATGCCACCACGGTTGTCCAGGCTGGCGCCGTGGACGTTCAGCTCGCTGCGGCTCGACAGCAGGCCGCCGGCTCGGTTGTCCAACTGCCCCACCGTCACGCGCTGCGCGCCCTGGCTGAGCAGGTTGCCCTGGTCGCGGTTGTCCAGCAGGCCGGCGACGCTGGCGACCAGCCCGCCCTGGCTGGCCAGCGTACCCTTGCCGCTGTTGTCCAGGCTGCCGGCCTGCAGGTCGAGGCGGTTGGCCGCCGAGAACAGGCCGAGGCGGTTGTCGATGGCGCCGCTGGCGACCACCAGCAGGTCGTCGCCGAGCAGCTTGCCGCCACGGTTGTCCAGGCTGCCGATGCGCACCTCGGCGCGCTTGCCGGAAATTTCGCCATCCGCCCGGTTGTCCAGCGCCTGGGCGCTGACGCGGGTCGCCTGCTGGCTGCCGAGCAGGCCTTCCTGGCTGTTGTCGAGCGTCGCCGCGCCGACTTCCAGGTCGTTCAGGCCGATCACCTGGCCGCCGCGGTTGTCGAGCTTGCCGGCCGCCGCGACCACGGTGCGGTCGCGACTGTGCAACAGCCCGCCCCGGCGGTTGTCCAGGTTCGCCGCCGCGACCCGCAGTTCGCCCTCGGCGAGCAGCTTGCCGCCACGGTTGTCCAGGTCTCCGGCGGCCACCCGGGTGGTCGCGCCCTTCAAGCTGCCGCCCTGATTGTCCAGCGCCTGGCTGGCCCTGACCTCCAGCGTGCGGCTGGCTACCAGGCTGCCGGCGTTGCGCAGGGTGCGGCTGTCCAGGCCGAGGTCGCCGCGGGCGTTGCGCCGGTTGTCCGGATCGACGCCGGCCTCGATCACCCCGGCATTGTCGATATGCGCGGCGTCCAGCGCGATGCGCTCGCGCGCCGCCAGGCTCTGCCGGTTGACCAGCTCCTCCGCGCCGCGGATCTCGGCGCTACCGCCGGCGTAGGTCTTGCCGTTCAGCTCCACGGCCTGGGCCGCGATCTTCAGGTCGCCCTGGCTGGAGGCCTGGGCCAGGCTCAGCCTGCCGCTGGCGTCGATGCGGATGTCGCCGCCGCTGGCGGCCATGTCGCCGGCCAGCTTCACCCCCACGCCCTGCTCGGTGCCGACCAGGCGGATCGCCCCGGCGTACATCCCGCCCAGCGCCGAGCTGTCGATCGCCAGTCGCGGCTTTTCACTGCCGTCGGCGGCGCGCGGAGTGGCCTGCAGGCTGTCGGCCTGGACGTCGTTGCGGCCGGTGACGATGTTCAGGTTCTTCGCGTAGAGCTTGGCGTTGAGCGTGGCGCTGCGGGTGATCAGGTCGAACTGTTCGAGGTTGCTGACGTTCAGTTCGGCGCCTTCGATGGCGATGTCGCCGCCGTCCACCTGGAAGCGCTCCAGGCGCTGGCCGTCCATGATCGGCTTGCCGGTGGTGAGGGTGGCGCGCGGCGTGTTGATGAAGCCGCAGCCCTGGCAGGTGATGCCGTGCGGGTTGGCGACGATGACCCGCGCCGACTGCCCGGCCACCTCGGTGTAGCCGGCCAGGGTGCTGCGGTTGCCGCCGGTGACCTGGTTGAGGATCACCTGCGCCGCCTGGCCCTGCAGGTTCGGGTTGCCGAGGATGATCCCGCCGAGCTGGGTGCCCTGGGTCTTGCCGGTGGCGTTGTTGAGGATCAGCCCGTTGGCGCCGACGTTGTAGTCGCGGAAATGGTTGTTCGACAGCCCGGCGCCATTGGGCGTGGCGATGTTGACGATGGGCACGCCGTTGCCCGCCTGGCCGAGGCTGGTATTGCCGCCGGCCGCCGCGTCCACCGCCAACTGCGCCGCCGCCGCGACGATCGGGTCGAGGAACAGGATGCCGGCCAGGGTCAGGGCGATGCACTGGTTCAGGGGGCTGCGGATGTCCATATCGTCACTCCTTGGCGGGTAGGGGCCCGGCGAGGTTAAGCAAGGTTGTCCAGAGAAAGGGCCTCGATGAACGAAGGCGCTTTCCTAAAGCGTTCAGGAGGTCGCCGCGTCTTCAGAAGAACGCGTCGACCCGGAAATAGATCGGGTGCTCGCGCCGCTCGATGGCGCTGGGCCGCTCCAGCGAGCGGGCGAAGCCGACGCTGGCGGCGAAATAGCGGCCGCGGGCATCCAGTTCGATGGCGTTGCCGCTCATGCGCCCGCTGGCGCCGTCGTTGTAGCGGTCGTGGCGGATCACGCCAACGTCGTAGGCGAAGGCCACGCCGTATTCCTGCAGCCAGGGCCGCAGCGGCGCCCACTGCACCGCGCGCCGCCAGCGCAACTGGTTGCGCCAGTAGCCGCCGCTGTCGCCGGTCAGGGTCTGGTCTTTGAAGCCGCGCACCGAGCTGTTGCCGCCGAGGCTGATGCGCTGCGGGCTGAACAGCACGTCCTCGCTCCTCTGCCCGGTGGCCAGGCTGTCGAAGCTGAAACGCTCGCCCCACAGCTGGAACGGCTGCAGGTAGCTGAGGGTCAGGCTGTACTTGTCGTAGCGCGCATGCGCATCGTCACCCCGCGGCTGGCCGCGACCCTGCGCGCCGAGGGCGCCGATGCCCTGCTGCCAGCCGAGGTCGAGGTTGACGAAGCCGCTGCCGATCCGCCGGCCATGGTTGAAGCCGAGCTGGGTCTCGGTGATCCGTGTGCTCTGGTCTTCCAGGCGGGTGTCTTCGATATAGTTGTTGGTGCGCTGGTGGCTGAGCCCCAGGCTCATGGCGGTCTTGCTCACGCCGTCGCGGTGCAGCACGCGTTCGGCGCGGAACTGGTGGCTGCGGCTGTCGCCGTCGAGCTTGAAGGGGAAGCCGCTGGTCTCGTTGCGCGTGCGGTAGTCGCTCTGGCTGTAGCCGTAGGTGAAGGTCCACCAGCCCCAGGGCAGGCTGTAGAACAGGCTCTGGCTGTCGGAATGGCGCCAGCGGTCGCTCACCGCGTCCTGGTTGGCGCGCAGGCTGAGCTGGTCGGCCAGGCCCAGCGGGCTGTCCCAGTCCAGGCCGAGGCCCATCTGCTGCTCGCCGGTGCTCACGTCGCCATCGTTGTTGCGCGTGGCGGAGACGCGCCAGGGCTTGTCGCGCTCGCCCTTGAGACGCACCCGGCTGCCGCCGACCTGGCTGCCGGGCACCAGCTCCAGCTGCGCCTGGCGCGAGGGCAGGCGGCCCAGCTGGTCGACCAGTTGCTCCAGCTCGCGCAGGTCGAGCAGTTCGCCGGTCTTGCCGGGAAAACTCATCGCCAGCTCGCGCGGGCTGGCCAGCGCGGAGCTGTCGAGACCTTCCAGGCGGCCTTCGACGACGATCACCCGCAGCGTCCCGGAGGCCAGGTCCTGCTGCGGCAGATAGGCACGGGTGGTGACGTAGCCTCGATCCAGGTAATGGTCGGTGATGGCCTTGAGCAACGCGTTGAGCTGGCCCACGCCCAGGCATTTGCCCTGGTAGGGGGCCAGCAATTCGTCGCGGGCGCCCTGCGCCAGGTGCTCGGCGCCTTCGAGCTCTATGCGGCGGATGTCGAAACAACGGCCGTCGCCAGCGGATCCGCCTGGCGTCGAGGGCGCTTCGTTACCTGGCAGTTGCTGGAGTTCCTCCAGGCGCTTGCGCTGCTCGTCCAGCAGGCGCTGCTGGCGCTCGCGGATCAGGTCGCGGTCGCCGGGAGAGGTGAAGGGGGCGGCGCTGGCCATGAGCGGCAGGCACAGGAGGACAAGGGCCAGGCGAGGGATAGCCACGATTTCGTTCCTTGAAATGCAGAGGACGCAGTATCGGCCCGGTGGCGGCGGCGGATATGTAGGAATGCTCCGAAAACCGTCGTCCATGAGCCGGGCGTAGCGAGGTAGCGGCAACGGGCCACCTCTGGAGCGAAAAACCTAACATAGACTTTTGGATTAATCCGTTAGATAGAGCGCTTTCTCGACGAACTGCAGCGTTCCCCAACCTAGGCGGGGAATTTTCGCGCACAAGAAAAGGGGCCGGCTCCCATGGGAAAGCCGGCCCCGGATACTGCTCGTCGCAACCCCGCAATCAACCGCGCTGGTAGACGATCTCCTTGGTGCCGCCGTCGCAGGAACCGACCACTTTCTTGTCGGTGACGCTGCCCTTGTCGACGATTTCCAGGGTATAGGCAGGAACGCCGTTGGCCTTGATCTTCGCATCGATCTCGGCTTTGAGTTCCTCACAGGGCTTGGCGGCGAATGCGCTGCCCGCCACGGCAAACAGGCCGACTGCCAACATCAACTTCTTCATGAACACATTCCCTCGTTGCATGGGTGAAGACCCGAACGGGTCAGGCTTGCCACATGAGGCAAGGTTGAGACGAGCGCGCCGGCCATGGAGGCACGCCGCCCTCAGAGTGCCACGCCATCAGCTGTCGGCGATACGGAAGCCGACCTTCAGGGTCACCTGGTAATGGCCGACGGCGCCGTTCTCGATATGCCCGCGGGTATCCACCACCTCGAACCATTCCAGGTGCTGGATGCTCTTCGCCGCCTCGGCGAGGGCATTGTTGATGGCGTCCTCGATGCTGGTCCTGGACGACCCGACCAGCTCGATCTTCTTGTAGGTGTGATGATTGGACATGACTGTCTCCCTGGACGATGCCTGGATTTCTTCGCGCCCGAACGGCGCCCCTGTCCAATGGACACTAGCCGAGTGGGAAAAGTGCAGCAAATCGCCAGCGCTCAGTGCGCCAGGCACTCGCGCAGCCATTGCGCCAGGCGCTCGGCGCGCGGATCGTGCAATCGCGTCGGCACCCACAGGGCCAGGCGCGCGTCGGTCTCGATGAAGCCCCAGGGCGCCACCAGCCGGCCCGCGGCGAGGTCGTCGCGCACCAGCGCCTCCGGGGCGATGGCCACGCCGAGCCCGGCCACCGCGGCTTCCAGCAGGTAATAGAGATGCTCGAAGCCCTGGCCATAGCGCAGCGCATCGGGCGCCAGCCCCTGGCTCACGGCCCAGGCCGGCCAGGCCTGCGGCCGCGACGCGGTATGCAGCAGCGGCTCTTCCAGCAATCGTGCGGCGGGCGCCTCGGCAAGCCCGGTTTCGCGCGCCAGGCGCGGGCTGAGTACCGGCCCCATGCGTTCCGGGGCGAGTTCGAACACCTGCATGTCCGCCGGCCAGGGCGGCGCGGCGAACCAGAGCAGGGCGTCCAGGCCGGGCCGTTGCGGATCTAGCTCGCCCTCGCTGGTGGACAGTTGCAGGCGCAGGTCGGGGAGGGCGCGGTTGAGCCGGTCCAGGCGCGGGATGAACCAGCGCGCCAGCAGGCTGCCGGGCACGCCGAGGACGAACGGCGCCTCGGCGGTCTGCCGGCGCAGTTCGGCGCAGACGCCGCGCAGGCGCTCGAAGGCGTCGCCACAGGCATCGCGCAGGCGAAGCCCGGCATCGGTGAGTTTTATGCCACGTCCTTCCTTGCCGAACAGGGGCACGCCGAGCGCCTCCTCGAGCAATCGCACCTGCCGGCTCACGGCCCCATGAGTGACGTGCAGCTCCTCTGCGGCCAGGCTGATGCTGTGCAGCCGGGCGGCGGCCTCGAAGGCACGCAGGGCATTCAGGGAGGGCAGTTCGCGACTCATGGCCATGCGTGAGTTTTCCTGACAGGTTGGAGCAATCTTATCGGTTTCTTTTACGTCGCGGGGAGATTAGATTCTGCCCATACGTCATTTCCTGGAGCCCTCCATGACAGCCTATCGCAACGGCCCCGACGCCAAGGGCCTGTTCGGCCGCTTCGGCGGCCAGTACGTCGCCGAGACCCTGATGCCGCTGATCCTCGACCTGGCCCGCGAATACGAGAAGGCCAAGGACGACCCGGCGTTCCAGGAGGAACTGGCCTACTTCCAGCGCGACTATGTCGGCCGGCCGAGCCCGCTGTACTTCGCCGAGCGCCTGACCGAGCACTGCGGCGGGGCGAAGATCTACCTCAAGCGCGAGGAGCTGAACCACACCGGCGCGCACAAGATCAACAACTGCATCGGCCAGATCCTCCTGGCCCGGCGCATGGGCAAGAAGCGCATCATCGCCGAGACCGGCGCCGGCATGCACGGCGTGGCCACCGCCACGGTGGCCGCGCGCTTCGGCCTGCAGTGCGTGATCTACATGGGTACCACCGACATCGACCGGCAGCAGGCCAACGTGTTCCGCATGAAGCTGCTGGGCGCCGAGGTGATCCCGGTGACCGCCGGCACCGGCACCCTGAAGGACGCCATGAACGAAGCGCTGCGCGACTGGGTGACCAATGTCGACAGCACTTTCTACCTGATCGGCACGGTCGCCGGCCCGCATCCGTACCCGGCGATGGTCCGCGACTTCCAGGCGGTGATCGGCAAGGAGACCCGCGAACAGTTGGCCGAGAAGGAAGGGCGCCTACCCGACTCGCTGGTCGCCTGCATCGGCGGCGGCTCCAACGCCATGGGCCTGTTCCATCCGTTCCTCGACGACGCCGGTGTGCGGATCGTCGGCGTGGAGGCCGCCGGCCACGGCATCGATACCGGCAAGCACGCGGCCAGCCTGAACGGCGGCGTGCCCGGCGTGCTGCACGGCAACCGCACCTTCCTGCTGCAGGACGCGGACGGCCAGATCATCGACGCGCACTCCATCTCCGCCGGCCTCGACTACCCCGGCATCGGTCCCGAACACGCCTGGCTGCACGACGTCGGTCGGGTCGAATACACCTCGATCACCGACGACGAGGCGCTGGACGCCTTCCACACCTGCTGCCGCCTCGAAGGCATCATCCCGGCGCTGGAGAGTTCCCACGCCCTGGCCGAGGCGTTCAAGCGCGCCCCCGGCCTGCCCGGGGACCACATCATGGTGGTGAACCTGTCCGGTCGCGGCGACAAGGACATGCAGACCGTCATGCACCACATGCAACAGGAGCAGAAAGCATGAGCCGCCTGCAGACCCGCTTCGCCCAGCTCAAGCAAGACAACCGCGCCGCCCTGGTGACCTTCGTCACCGCCGGCGACCCGGACTACGACGCCTCCCTGGAAATCCTCAAGGGCCTGCCGGCGGCCGGCGCCGACGTGATCGAGCTGGGCATGCCGTTCACCGACCCGATGGCCGACGGCCCGGCCATCCAGCTGGCCAACATCCGCGCCCTGCAGGGTGGCCAGACCCTGGCGAAGACGCTGCGCATGGTCCGCGAATTCCGCGCCGGCGACAGCGATACCCCGCTGGTGCTGATGGGCTACTTCAACCCGATCCACCACTACGGCGTCGAGCGCTTCGTCACCGAGGCGAAGGAGGCGGGCGTGGACGGCCTGATCGTGGTCGACCTGCCACCGGAGCACAACGAGGACCTCTGCCACCCGGCCCAGGCCGCCGGCATCGACTTCATCCGCCTGACCACCCCGACCACCGGCGACGAGCGTCTGCCGACGGTGCTCGAAGGCAGCTCCGGGTTCGTCTACTACGTATCGGTGGCCGGCGTCACCGGCGCCAACGCGGCGACCCTGGAACACGTCGAGGAGGCGGTGGCGCGGCTGCGCCGGCATACCGACCTGCCGATCGGCATCGGCTTCGGCATCCGCAGCGCCGAACATGCCGCGGCGGTCGCCCGGCTGGCCGACGGCGTGGTGGTCGGCTCGGCGCTGATCGAGCGGATCGCCAAGGCCGGCGATACCGCCCGGGCGGTCAAGGATGTCCTCGCCCTCTGCGGCGAACTGGCGGAAGGCGTGCGCAACGCGCGTTGACCCGCCGCCGGCGGCATCGGCCAAGCGCGGACAGGGTTCGTCGCGCCTGGCCTTTCGGCGGACACCGCCAGAAAGGTGAGGAAACTTTCCTTCAATTTTCAGAAATGTCTTATTGTCCGACGACTCTGTCGAAGCCTTGAATAGCGCCTTTACCCCATAGCCAACGCATTCAAAGAAGGTTCGCATGAGTAAGGTGCTGATCGTCGATGATCATCCCGCTATCCGCCTGGCCGTGCGCTTGCTGTTCGAGCGCGACGGTTTCACCATCGTCGGCGAAGCCGACAACGGTGCCGAGGCCCTGCAGGTAGCCCGCAAGAAATCCCCCGACCTGGCCATCCTCGATATCGGCATCCCGAAGATCGATGGCCTCGAGGTGATCGCCCGCCTGAAGTCGCTGAAGCTGGACACCAAGGTGCTGGTCCTGACCCGCCAGAATCCGGCCCAGTTCGCCCCGCGCTGCCTGCAGGCCGGCGCCATGGGCTTCGTCAGCAAGCGGGAGAATCTATCCGAACTGCTGCTCGCCGCCAAGGCCGTTCTCGCCGGCTACATCCATTTCCCCACCGGGGCGTTGCGCAGCATCAACCAGCAGAGCCGGGACAACGAGGCGCGCATGCTGGAAAGCCTCTCCGACCGCGAAATGACCGTGCTGCAGTACCTGGCCAACGGCAATACCAACAAGGCCATCGCCCAGCAGCTGTTCCTCAGCGAGAAGACCGTGAGCACCTACAAGTCACGCATCATGCTGAAACTCAACGCCCATTCCCTGGCCGGCCTGATCGACTTCGCCCGCCGCCACGAGCTGATCTGAGGTCCCCATGCGAACGTTCGACCTGACCGCCGCGCTGGGCGACCGCGCCAACCAACCGGAGATCAGCCGCCTGCTCGTCGCGCAGCTGATGACCAGCAACAGCGAAGACACCCGCAAGCTGCGCCGCGCCCAGGAGCGCGAGCAGATCCAGGAACTCAACGAGCTGGCCCACCGCCTGGCCGGCATGGCTTCGCTGATCCATGCCCACGCGGTGGAACGCGCCTGCCACCACCTGGAGATCGCCTGCGGCGAAACCTCGGTGAGCAACCTGGCCGACGCCGTCGACGAGCTGGTGACCGCCCTCGGCGACCTGCAATGCGAGCTGCACGACTGGATGACGCTGACCGAGCCTCAGGGCGCGCGGAAGTCGTAGCTCTCCGCGCCTTCGTCGAGGATCGACAGGTCCAGCGGGCGAATGGCGCCCATCCACATGGCGCGGTCGCGGTGATCGACCAGGTCGTTGCCGGTGACCGGGTGGACGAACACCACAAGGTCCTGGCGATGGATGGCCAGCCAGGGGATCAGCTCGCCGAACAGCTCGGGAGCGAACGCCAGCTGGCAGCTCCAGTCCGGATGCGGCCCCACCGGCCGCTGGTGGACCCGTCCCATCTTCAGCGGAAATCGCCGCGCTGCTTCCTCGCAGAGCGCACGGGCGCGCTCGATGCTCTGCGCATCGAAGTACACGTGAGCGTGGAAACCCTGGATCCGCGGGGTGGAAAACTCGTTCATGCCGACCTCTTCAAGCTCCGCCGGCCTGCAGCTCCGCCCGCAGCCAGCCGACGAAGGCGTCGACCAGCCGCTGGCGCCGCTTGCGCTCCGGCAACAGTGCATAGTACCCGTATCGGGACAGGCAGCTCTCGCTGATCGGCCGGCAGAGCAGGCCCTGTTCCAGCAGGTCGTCCACCAGGTGACGCCAGCCGATGGCCACGCCCTGACCGGCGATGGCGGCCTGGATCAGCAAGGTGTAATTGTCGAAGCTGAGCACCGCCGGAATCGGCTGCCGGTCGATCGCCAGCGCCTCGAACAGGGCCGGCCAGTCGAACCAGCGGCTGTGCTGCGCCGGTTTCAGGTGCAGCATCGGCAGCCGCGCCAGGTGTTCCTTGGCCAGCGGCAGCGGCAATCCTTCGAGCAGTCGCGGGCTGCACACCGGGAACACTTCCTCGCGGAACAGCCGGTGCGTTTCGCCATGCTTCGAGCGTCCGTCGCCGAACAGGATCGCCACGTCGATATCTCCGCGCGGGCCGGCCAGGCCGCGCTCGCTGGTGACCAGGCTGACGTCCAGGTGCGGATGGGCCTGGTGGAAGCGCGGCAGGCGCGGCATCAGCCAATAGGCGGCGAAGGCGTAGTCGGTGGCCACCTGCAGCACCTCGTGGCGCTGCCGCGCGCCCAGCGCGGCGATGCCGGCCTCGACCGACTCCAGCGCGGGCGCCACGTGACGCAGCAGGAGCAGGCCGGCATCGGTGAGCAGGATGCCCCGGTGCACGCGCTGGAACAGTTCGGTCTGCAGCTCCTGTTCCAGCCGCTTGATCTGCTGGCTCACCGCCGGCTGGGTGCTGCCCAGCTCCTCGGCGGCCGCGGTGAAGCTGAGCTGGCGGGCGGCGGACTCGAACACCCGGAGCAGGTCGAGCGACAGCGGCATGAGGCGAATCTCCCATAAGCCTGGCTTATCCAACGCATCCCGGCCCATGCGGTTTACCTGGATTTTCGATGCGTCGATGATCGATCCAGCACTATCGCATAACCTGATCGCATGGGATAAGCCGCTCGATGAAGACCCCGCCGAACATCCTGTTCATCATGGCCGACCAGATGGCCGCGCCGCTGCTGCCGTTCCACGATCCCCGCTCGGTGCTACGCATGCCCAACCTGTCGCGCCTCGCCGAACGGGCGGTGGTATTCGATTCGGCCTACTGCAACAGTCCGCTCTGCGCGCCCTCGCGCTTCACCCTGGTCAGCGGCCGGTTGCCCAGCCGCATCGGCGCCTGGGACAACGCCGCCGACTTCGCCGCCGACACCCCGACCTACGCCCACTACCTGCGTCGCCTCGGTTATCGCACGGCGCTGTCGGGCAAGATGCACTTCTGCGGCCCCGACCAGCTGCATGGCTACGAGGAGCGCCTGACCAGCGACATCTATCCGGCCGACTACGGCTGGGCGGTGAACTGGGACGAGCCGGAGGTGCGCCCGAGCTGGTACCACAACATGTCCTCGGTCCTGCAGGCCGGTCCCTGCGTGCGCACCAACCAGCTGGACTTCGACGAGGAGGCGGTGTTCAAGGCCCGCCAGTACCTCTACGACCATGTTCGCCAGCACGCCGGCCAGCCATTCTGCCTGACCGTGTCGATGACCCACCCGCACGATCCCTACTGCATCCCGGCGAGCTACTGGAACCTCTACCGCGACGAGGACATCCCGCTGCCGCGCCAGAGCTTCGCCCAGGAAGAGCAGGACCCTCATTCGCAACGCCTGCTGAAGGTCATCGACCTGTGGGACAAGCCGTTGCCCGAGGAACGCATCCGCGCCGCCCGGCGCGCCTACTTCGGCGCCTGCAGCTACGTCGACGCGCAGGTCGGCGCGCTGCTGGCGACGCTGGAGGAATGCGGGCTGGCCGACGACACCATCCTGGTATTCTCCGGCGACCATGGCGACATGCTCGGCGAGCGCGGCCTCTGGTACAAGATGCACTGGTTCGAGATGGCCGCGCGCGTGCCGCTGCTGGTCCACGCGCCAGGTCGCTTCGCGGCGCGCCGGATCGGCGCCTCGGTATCCACCGTCGACCTGCTGCCGACCCTGGTGGAACTGGCCGGCGGCCAGGTCGACGCGCGCCTGCCGCTGGACGGACGCTCGCTGCTGCCGCACCTGCGTGACGGCAGCGGACATGACGAGGTGATCGGCGAATACACCGCCGAGGGCACCCTCGGCCCGCTGATGATGATCCGTCGCGGCGACTACAAGTTCATCTATTCAGAGCAGGACCCCTGCCTGCTCTACGACCTGCGCAACGACCCCCAGGAGCGCGAGAACCTCGCCGCCAGCCCGGCCCATCGCGGAGCATTCGAGGCGTTCCTCGACGAGGCACGGCGGCGCTGGGACATCCCCGCGCTCACCCGCGCCGTGCTCGACAGCCAGCGCCGCCGGCGCCTGGTAGCCGAGGCGCTGACGCGCGGCCGGTTGACCAGCTGGGACCATCAGCCGTGGGTCGACGCCAGCCAGCAATACATGCGCAACCATATCGACCTCGACGACCTCGAGCGCCGCGCGCGCTTCCCGCAACCCTGAGCACGAGGACACCTCCCATGAACCGGCTCCCCACTCGCCTGCTGGCCGCCACGCTGCTCCTGGGCAGTACCCCGCTGCATGCCGAAGACGCCGCCTGTGCCCGCGTCAGGCTCGCCGATCCGGGCTGGAGCGATATCGCGGTGACCAATGCCAGCGCCGCCTTCCTCCTGGAAAGCCTGGGCTACCGGGTGAAGATCGAGACCCTGTCGGTGCCGATCATCTACGGCGGCCTGCGCGATGGCCAGGTGGACGCCTTCCTCGGCGGCTGGATGCCGGCGCACCAGGACTACCATGAGCGGTTCGTCGCCAGCGGCCAGGTCGAGCGCCTGGGGCGCAACCTCGACGGCACTCGCTTCACCCTGGCGGTGCCACGCTACGTCTGGGATGCCGGTATCCATCGCTTCGAGGACCTCGCCAGGCAAGCGCAACGCTTCGATCGCAAACTCTACGGGATCGGCTCCGGCGCGCCGGCCAACCAGTCGATCCAGAAGATGATCGACGCCAACCGGTTCGGCCTCGGCGACTGGAAGCTGGTGGCCTCCAGCGAGCAGGCGATGCTCGCCGAGCTGGCTCGCGCCGAGAAGCGCCAGCGCTGGCTGGTGTTCCTCGGCTGGACCCCGCATCCGATGAACCTTCGCCATGAGCTGCGCTATCTCGACGGTGGCGAGCAGTACTTCGGCGAGCGCGGGCAGGTCTACACCCTGGCCCGCAAGGGCTACGCCGCGCAATGCCCGAACCCGGCGCGGCTGCTGGCCAACCTGCGCTTCGCGCTGGACATGGAGAACCAGATGATGAGCGACGCGCTGCAAGGCTCGGCGACAGCGGCCACGGCCGCCCGCGCCTGGCTCAAGGCGCATCCGCAAGTGCTCGACGCCTGGCTGCGAGGGGTCTCCGCGCGCGACGGCGGCGACGCCCTGGCGGCGGTGCGCGACCGGTTGTAGCGGCATGCGCTCGCGCCTGCTGCCGTTCCTCGCCTGGCTGCCGGGCCTGCGTCGCGGCGACCTCGGCCGGGAAGCCTGGGTCGGCCTGAATGGCGCGGTCCTGGCGCTGCCGCAATCGATGGCCTATGCGCTGATCGCCGGCCTGCCGGCGGCGTATGGCCTGTATGCAGCGATGCTGCCGGTGGCGATCGCCTGCCTGTGGGGCTCGTCGCGTTACCTGGTGAGCGGCCCCACCGCGGCGATCTCGGTGCTGCTGTTCAGTTCGGTGGCGCCGCTGGCGCCAGTGGGCAGCGCCGAGTACATCCAGGCGGTGCTGCTGCTGACCTTTCTCGCCGGTGCCTTCCAGTGGCTGCTCGGCCTCCTGCGCATCGGCTCGCTGGTCAATTTCGTCTCGCACTCGGTGATGCTCGGCTTCACTCTTGGCGCGGCGCTGCTGATCGTCCTCGGCCAACTGCCTTATCTGTTCGGCCTGCCCGCGAACGGCGAGGGCGCAGTGCCAGGACACGGCTGGCGGCTGCTGCGACGCGTCGCCGAAATCGACGGCCCGTCGCTGCTGGTCGGCGCTTTCAGCTTCGCGCTCAGCCTGCTGGTCAGGCGCCTGCGGCCACGCTGGCCAGCCCTGCCGCTTGGCTTGCTGGGCGGTGCCACGCTGGTCTGGGCGCTGCCCGCAACCTTCGCCTCGGTAGCCCATGTGCAGGCTCTCTCCAGCGCACTGCCGGCCTGGAGTCCGCCGGTCTTCGAAGCGCGAGCGATCCTCGACCTGCTGCCCGCGGCGGTGGCCTGCGGCATGCTCGGGCTGGTCACCAGCCTGTCGATCGCCCGCGCCCTGGCCGCGCGCCAGGGAGACGCGTTCGATGCCAACCAGGAGGTCCGCGCCCAGGGCCTGTCGAACCTGCTCGGGCCCTGGCTGTCGGCGAGCCTGTCGGCGGGATCCTTCACCCGCTCCGGGCTCAATCTGGAAGCCGGTGCGCGCTCCCCGCTGGCGGGTGTGTTTTCGGCGCTCTGGGTGGCCTTGCTGGCCGTGCTCGGTGCGCGCCTGATCGAGCATCTACCGTTGCCGGCGATGGCGGCGGGCATCCTGCTGATCGCCTGGGGCCTGGTCGACCGCCCGGCGCTCCGCGCGCTCTACCGCAGCGGCCGCGGCGAATGCCTGGTGGCCGGGCTCACCAGCCTGGCCACGCTGCTATTGCCGCTGCAGAACGCCATCTACGCGGGAGTGCTGGCGTCGCTGTTCTTCTATCTCCGGCGTACCTCGACACCGCGCGTACTGCGCCAGCGCAACGACGAGGAAGAGGTGCTGCGCATCGAAGGCTCGATCTTCTTCGGCGCCTGCGACTACCTGCAACGCCTCATGCGCCAGAGCGACAAGCCACGGCTGGTGCTGGACGCGCGCCAGGTGAATTTCATCGACTTCGCCGGCGCCGTGCTGCTACAGCAGGAAGCCCGCCGCCTGCACGCCGAGGGACGCCGCCTGGTGTTGCGCCACGCCCGCCCGCAGGTGCGCGAAGCGCTGGGCCGGCAGGCCGACGAAGACTCCCGCCTGCATTACGAAGGCTGAAGTTCAGGGCACGGCCGGCGCCGGCGGCGCGCTGTCGCCGGGCAGCAGCTGCGGCGATTCGCGCTGCAGCTTGTCGCGCATCATCTCCAGTTGCCCGAGGGCGGCACGAGCCTCGTCGATGTCCTCGGCGCTACGCTCGCCACCCTGTTCGGCCGCCTCGATGCGCGCGCGGATTTCCGGGATCTGCTGCACGCCGCTGGTATAGGCCTGCACCAGTTCGCGGGTCTGGCGTTCCTCGAAGGCCTGGTACCGCTTCGGATCGGCCAGCGCCTCCGCCGACGCGCTCTGGCGCGGTTGCAGGCCGCCGAGCGGCGGGCTGCGCGGGTCGCCCTCGTCGCGCAGCATTTGCATGAACAGGATCGCCTGCTCGCGGTCCAGTCCCGGCGCCGACGGCTGCCCGACGACGTGCCGGGCCGCCGCTGGCGTCCGTGCCCGCTCAACCGGCGGCGGGTCCTCGACGGCGGCGGCCGCCATGGCCGTCCCGGCTGTCGGGGGAGCGGACGAGGAAGCGGCCGTTTCGGCGGATGGCATCCACAACACCCCGGCGCAGGCCAGGGCCATCGCCAGCCCGCTGCAGCCCAGGGCCACGCCGAGCCAGCGCTTCACAGCCCTTCCACCCGGGCGCCGGCCAGCAGGCCACGCAGTTGCGTCTCGAACTGCGCGGCCAGTTGTTCGCGGGCCACCGCCTGGTTCACCTCGAAGCGCACGCTGCGGTCGCTCAGCGGCAGCTGGCGATCCTCGCGGCTGCGCACCCGGACGATCTCGAACGCACCGTCGATGCGCATCGGCTGGGAAAGCGTGTCGGCCTTCTGGATCAGCGCGGTCTTGCGCAGCAGGTCGAGCTGGCCGTCCTGTGGGCGGATCAGGCCGAGATCGCCGGGCGGATCGCGGTCCCTGTCGTCGGCCAGGGAATGGCGGCGCACCGCCTCGTCGAAGGCCAGGCCTTTCTGCAATTCGGCATAGACCCGGTCCGCGCTCGCCTGGTCGGCCAGACGGATATGCGCCGCCTGGACCTGCGCGACGTTGCGGTAGCGTTCCAGATTGCGCCGGTAATAAGCCTCGGCGTCCTGGTCGCTGACCTTGGCGGCGAGCTGGCGCAACACATCGGACTCATGGTGGAAATCGCTGTAGAGGCCGATCTGGTGCAGGTAGCGCTGGCGCACCAGCCGGTCCCGCACCAGGGTCTTCAGGCCGCGTTGCTCGGCGGGACCGAAGCCGTCCCGGGCCAGGCGGTACCAGAGATAGTCGCGGCGGAGGCGGGTCTGCACCTGGCGCGCCAGATAGGCGAGGTTGCCCTGCTGCAGCTCCACCTGGCCCTGGACGTTGTCGCCCTCGTATAGCGACAGCAGGTCGAGGGTCCGCGCCGGCTGGCCGGGGAACTGCCAACCGATCAGCTCGACCCCGGCCGCCTCGCGGCGCTGGGCCTCGCCCAGCACCAGGCTGTTTTCCACCAGGCCACGCGAAGCCGGCGCCAGCACCTGGCGCAGGCGTTCCGCGCTCAGCGGTTGCGGCTGCCGCAGGAACGGCCCGAGATCCTCGCGGTAACGCTTGCCGTACAGCTGTTCGAGCAGGTTGCCAGCCTCGATCTCGACACTGGCGTCGAGGTCGGCGCGGTTCTGCGCAGTGAGCTGGCCCTCGACCTCGCGCGCCAGCAGACGGTTCTCCACCAACCCGCGGCGCAACTGCCGCGGGTCGGTGTTGAACTTGACCCGCGACAGGGCCCGCTCCAGCAGGTCGATGCTTTTCCCGGGCAGCACCTCGCCGTCGATTTTCAGGTCCCGCGGCACTTCACCGGGAACAGCCTGGGCGGCGCATGCCAGCAGGGCGAGCGCGACGCCGCAGATCGCGCGACGCCAGCCAGGGCGGCGATCAGAGAGCGGTTTGCGCATTGAAGCTGTTGGCTCCCTTGGTCAGCACGGTGACGGTCAGCGCGATGGACTCGGGTATCAGTTCCTTCGCCACCCGCAGACGCGTCTCGTAGCTGGTGTCGTAGAGCGGTTCGGGATGCGCGTAGGCGACCTGGCCGGTCTGGGTGAGCAGGTCACGGATACTCTTGCTCGGATCGTAGCGCCCCACCAGGTTGGCCACCGCCGCCGGGTCGTTGAGCTTCTCGCTGGCGTAGTGATCGTCGACCCAGCCTTCCCAGCTGGAATGGCCGTTGGCCGAGGTGATCCATACGTGGTGCGGCTGGGCCACGTCGCCGGTAGCGTGCAGGGCGTAGCCGATGGTCTGCAGCGAGGGCGCGGCGCGGAACTGGTCGAACCAGTAGCTGGCGAGGTTGTCGATCGGCTGGAAGGCGGCGGTCTGGAAGTCGCCGTAGTGCTCCTGCCAGTCGGAGCGGGTGCCCTGGCGGTAATGCGCCTCGGTGGTGTCGAAGTCCTCGCGCTTCAGCTCGCGGTTGTAGAGGTAGACCATGGCGTACCAGTCGACGTCGGCGATGCCGCCGTCGACCTTGTGGTAGCGGTAGTCGTAGCCGCCGTGGGGGTTGCCGTGGGAGTCGCCGTCGCGGGCCAGGTTGAGGAAGTGCCAGTACGAGGTGTAGTTGACGATGCCCGAAGCCGCGCCCCACAGCGGCGCGTGTTCGTAGCCGACCCACCAGCCACCGAGGCGGGTGTCCTTGAAGTCGTCCACGTCGAACGCCGCCTGGCCGAGGATCTCCCCGGCCTGCGCCTCGCCGCCGGCGGCGCTCACATAGAACTGGTAGGCCTGGCGCATCTCCTCGGTGGCGTAGGAGGAGTTCATGAAAGCCAGGGCGTCCTTGACGATGTTCTTGTGGGTCGGTTGCGACCAGGCGTTGGCCTGGCCGGCGATGGCGCAGATGCAGAGACCGGCAGCCAGGCGGGTGAGGGTTTTCATCGGCAGCGCTCGGAGAGTGAGAGAAGCCTGAAGTGTTAACCGGGTTTCGTGATTCCTACATGTCAGAAGAGCGCTGATTTGAGACTCAAGTCTCAAATAGCCACTGGCCACTCAGCCAGTTGCCAATTGCCGTCGCAGCGTCTCCAGCACCGGCGCCGAGGCCGGCCGCACGCCGCGCCAGAGGAAGAACGCCTCGGCGGCCTGCTCGACCAGCATGCCCAGGCCGTCCAGGGTTCGCGCCGCCCCGCGCTCGGCGGCCCAGCGGTTGAAGGCGGTCGCCTCCTTGGCGTACATCATGTCGTAGCAGACGGTACGGCCGCGCTCGATCACGCTTTCCGCCAGCGGCGGCACGTCGCCGGCGAGACTGGCCGAGGTGCCGTTGACGATCAGGTCGAAGGGGCCCTCGACGTCGGCGAAACCGCAGCCGCGCACCGCGCCGAGGTCGGCGAATTCGCCGGCCAGGGCCACGGCCTTCTCCGCCGTGCGGTTGGCCACCAGCAACTGCGCCGGCCGCTCGCCGAGGAACGGCGCGAGCACGCCGCGTACCGCGCCACCGGCGCCGAGCAGGAGCACGCGCCGGTCACGCAGCTGGACCCCGGCGTTGACCGTGAGGTCGCGCAGCAGGCCGGCACCGTCGGTGTTGTCGCCGCGCAGGCGGCCGCCGTCCAGGCGGACCAGGGTGTTCACCGCGCCGGCGCGGGTGGCCCGCTCACTCAGTTCGTCCACCAGCCGATAGGCTTCCTCCTTGAACGGCACGGTGACGTTGGCGCCCTTGCCCTGCTCGAAGAAGCGCCGGGCAAACCCGGCGAAGTCGTCCAGCGGCGCCAGTTGCGCCTCGTAGGCCAGCGCCTGGCCGGTCTGCTCGGCGAACAGGCGGTGGATCAGCGGCGACTTGCTGTGGCCGATGGGGTTGCCGAAGACACAATAGCGGTCCATGGGTCGGTCCTTTGCCGGAAGAGGGGCGGGACGGATGGTCTCGTCCCGGCGGTCGGGTCAGGGCTGGCCGGCGAGCCAGTCGCGGTCGGTGAGGAAGTACTCGGTCAGGCGCGCTTCCTCGCTGCCCGGCTCGGGTTTCCAGTCATAGCCCCAGCGTACCTGCGGCGGCAGCGACATGAGGATCGACTCGGTACGGCCGCCGGACTGCAGGCCGAACAGGGTGCCACGGTCGAACACCAGGTTGAACTCGACGTAGCGGCCCCGGCGATAGGCCTGGAACTCGCGTTGCCGCTCGTCGAACGGGGTGTGCTTGCGACGCTGGACGATCGGCAGATAGGCGTCGATGTAGGCGTCGCCGATGGCGCGGATGAAGGCGAAGCAGGTATCGAAGTCCCACTGGTTGAGGTCGTCGAAGAACAGCCCGCCGATACCGCGCGGTTCGTTGCGGTGCTTGAGGTGGAAGTAGCGGTCGCACCATTCCTTGTAGCGCGGGTAGACGTCCGCGCCGAATGGCGCGCAGGCGTCGCGGGCGACCCGGTGCCAATGCACGCAGTCTTCCTCGCTCGCATAGTAGGGGGTCAGGTCGAAGCCGCCGCCGAACCACCAGACCGGCTCCTCGCCTGCCTTCTCGGCGCAGAAGAAGCGCACGTTGGCGTGGGAGGTCGGTACGTGGGGGTTCTCCGGGTGGATCACCAGCGACACGCCCAGCGCCTGGAAACCGCGCCCGGCGAGTTCCGGGCGGTGGGCGCTGGCCGAGGGCGGCAGGCTGTCGCCGAACACGTGGGAGAAGTTCACTCCGCCTTTCTCGATCAGCGCGCCGTCGCCGATCACCCGCGTGCGTCCGCCGCCGCCGGCCGGACGCTCCCAGGCGTCCTCGGCGAAGCGGGCCTTGCCGTCTTCCGCCTCGAGGGCGGCGCAGATGCGGTCTTGCAGGTCGAGCAGATAGGTTTTGACAGCGGCGATACGGTCGGTCACGGAATTCACCTTGGAGCGGGGAGGCCGCGCAGGGCGCGGGCTGGCGACGAAACGAGGGGGCAAGCATATCACCCTGGATGGGTGGCCGGCGCTTGACGGCCGTCAAGCGGAAGGCTTGGATGAAAGCCGTTCCCCAATGCTCGCCGGTCCGGCGCGACCACCCGAGCCCCGACCCGAACAGGAGTTCCAGCATGGCCAAGCGCGTCCAGTTCGCTGCCTATGGCAGCCCCGAAGTCCTCGAATACCGCGACTACCAGCCCGCCGAACCGGGTCCCCGGGAAGTCCGCGTGCGCAACCGCGCGATCGGCCTGAACTTCATCGACACCTACTACCGCAGCGGCCTCTATCCGGCGCCCGGCCTGCCCTCGGGGCTGGGCAGCGAAGGTGCCGGCGAAGTCGAGGCGGTGGGCAGCGCGGTGACCCGCTTCCAGGTCGGTGACCGCGTCGCCTATGCCACCGGCCCGCTGGGTGCCTACAGCGAGCTGCACGTGCTGGCCGAGGACAACCTGGTGCGCCTGCCCGAGGCCATCGATTTCGAGCAGGCCGCCGCGATGATGCTCAAGGGCCTCACCACCCAGTACCTGCTGCGCCAGACCTACGAACTGCAGGGCGGCGAGACCATCCTCTTCCATGCCGCCGCCGGCGGTGTCGGGCTGTTCGCCTGCCAGTGGGCAAAAGCCCTGGGAGTGAAACTGATCGGCACCGTCAGTTCGCCGGAAAAGGCTCGCCTGGCCAGGCAACACGGCGCCTGGGAGACCATCGACTACAGCCATGAGAACGTGGCCAAGCGGGTGCTCGAGCTGACCGACGGGAAGAAATGCCCGGTGGTCTACGACTCGGTGGGCAAGGACACCTGGGAGACCTCGCTGGACTGCGTGGCGCCACGCGGCCTGCTGGTGAGCTTCGGCAACGCCTCGGGGCCGGTGACCGGAGTCAACCTGGGCGTTCTCTCGCAGAAGGGCTCGCTGTACGTGACCCGGCCGACCCTGGGCAGCTACGCGAACACCCCGGAAAAACTCCAGGCGATGGCCGACGAACTGTTCGGGCTGGTCGAGCGCGGCGCCATCCGCATCGAGATCAACCAACGCTTCGCCCTGGCCGACGCGGCCCAGGCGCATACCGAGCTGGCCGCGCGCCGGACCACCGGCTCGACCGTCCTGCTGCCCTGAGACGGCGGCCTCAGGCCGGGCGGATGACCTGCCCGGTCACCAGGTCGCGGATCAGGCTGGGGTTGCGCCGTCCGCCGAGGGCGCCGCCGAGGACGCCGTCCAGTTCGTCGTGGAAATACTGCTCGACCCGCAACCGGGTGCGCGCCGCGGGGCGCCCAGCCGGATTGGCCGAGGTGGAGATCAGTGGCCCGGTGAGGTAGCACAGCTCCTGTACCAGCGGGTGGTCGGTGACTCGCACGGCGACGCTGTCATGGATGCCGGTGACCCATTCCGGCAGGCGATCCTGGTGCGGCACCAGCCAGGTGTTGGGCCCCGGCCAGGTGCCGGCCAGGCGCTCCAGCCAGACGTCCGGCAGGTCTTCGAGCAGGAAGTCGAGCTGGTGGATGTGCGCGGCCACCACGATCAGGCCCTTTTCCACCGGCCGAGCCTTCAGCGCCAGCAGGCGGTATACCGCGTCCTCGTTCCACGGATCGCAGCCCAGCCCCCATACCGCCTCGGTGGGATAGGCGATCACGCCGCCCTCGCGGACGACCCGGGCGGCGCATTGCGCACGAAAGCTGCTGATCATCGACTCACTCCAGCGGACAGGTGCGCGAAGTGTACGGTGTCAGCCGGAGCGATGCACCCAGGTGCCGGCCTCGCAGGCGACCCGCCCGTCCAGCTCCAGCTCGGTGAGCGCCGCCAGCACCTCGGGCAGCGCCCAGCCGCTGGCGGCGGCCAGGCCTTCGCTGCTGTATGGCGCGGCGCGCAGCAACTCCAGCAAGGGATGGGCCAGCGACGCTACAGGCGCCTCCGCTGGCCCCGCCTGCGTCCAGCCGCGCAAGGCCTCCAGGACGTGCTCGACGCTTTCCACCAGCAGCGCGCCGTCGCGGATCAGCTGATGGCAGCCACGCGCGCCCGGATGGTGGATCGAACCGGGGATGGCATAGACCTCGCGGCCCTGTTCCGCCGCCAGCCGCGCGGTGATCAGCGAGCCGCTGGCGGGGCTCGCCTCGACCACCAGCACGCCCAGCGAGAGGCCGCTGATGATCCGGTTGCGCCGGGGAAAGTTGGCGGGTAGCGGCGGACTGTCCAGCGGCAACTCCGAGACCAGCGCGCCGCCGCCCTCGACGATACGCCGCGCCAGCGCCGCGTGGCGACGCGGATAGAGGGTGCGCAGGCCGGTGCCGAGCACCGCCAGGGTCACGCCGCCGACCTCCAGCGCGCCTTCATGGGCGGCGCCGTCGATGCCCAGCGCCAGTCCGCTGGTGATGGCGAAGCCGCCTCGTGCCAGGCTGCGCGCGAAACTCCGTGCGCTGCCCAGGCCGGCGGGGCTGGCGCGGCGGCTGCCGACCATCGCCAGCTGCGGCCTTTCGAGCGCCGTCGGTGCGCCTTCGACGAACAGCAGCGGCGGGGCGTCGCTCACCTCGCCGAGCAGCGCGGGGTAGGCCGGATCATCCCACATCAGCAGGTGCCGGCGCGGCGCTTCGAGCCAGCGCAGGGCATCCGCCGCCCGCTCGCGCACCTCGGCGCTGCGCCTGGCAGCGGCGGCCTCGGCGGGCAGCCCCAGGGTGCGCCAGGCGCCAGCCGGCGCGGCGAGGGCGGAGGAGGCCGAGCCGAAGGCCTCGATCAGGCGCAGGAAGCGGATCGGCCCCAGTTCGGGCAGGCCATGCAGGCGCAGCCGGGCGTCCAGCTCGGCGGGGGAAAGGTTGTTCATTGCGACTCATCCATAGCAGGCAGGTCCATCGCTGACAGGAAGAGGGGAAGGCTCTGGCATCCCTCCTGGAAACCGTCGTATGAATTTTCCTTCCCCCAGAAAAGCGAAACCCCCGCCGGGGCGGGGGTTTCGACTCAGGGGTTCTGCACCCTGTCGGTGACCGAGAGGGGCCTGCTGGCCATCAGCACCAGGGCGTAGCTCAGCTTCTGGTAGGTGCGGAACACCATCAGCAGGCCGGCGCGCTCGTCGGGGATCTTCACCGACTCCCCGGTGACGCGATCGCGCACCGTCTCGCCGACCTTGTAGATGGCCAGCACGTTGCCTTCGGCGAGGCCGTCGCGCTGGCCACGGTTCAGGGTGACCACGTCGAACTGGCCGATCTGGGTCACGCCACGCGGCACGTCGATGATCTCGCCCTTCACCTCGCGGCTCGGCTCGCCGGGCATGAAGGTGGAGTTCACCGCGCGCTCCTCGGTGGGGAACAGGCGGTCGCCCAGGCGCACTTCCTGGGTGGTGCGGGTCAGCGCCAGGGTGGCGACGTCGCCCTCGGTGGCCACCACCTCGCCGCCGCCGATGTCGTCGGCGTTGATGCCGAGGACTTCCTTGGTCTTCGGATCGACGTAGACCTTGCCCTGGCGGAAGATGCCATAGGCCGGCTGGCCGTCGGCGAACTTGCCGCGGGCGTAGACGCGGTCGCCGGTGCCGCTGACGATCCGCTCGGCGTTGCCGGCGACGATGTACGGCGCAGCGGTGAAGGTCTTCTCGTCATCGACGATGCGATTGGCCAGCAGGAAGCTGTTGATCTTGTCCAGCGGGATGGTCGGGATCGCCTCGGCGATCGGCGTGCTGCGGATCTTCGGCGAAAGCTTGATGGTGCCGCGCGACTCGCCGCGGTTCAGCACCAGGCGCGGCTGGCCATCGATGTAGACCAGGCTGAGGGTGTCGCCGGGGTAGATCAGGTGGGGATTCTGGATCTGCGGGTTGGCGTGCCAGAGCTGCGGCCACTTCCACGGCTGGCGGAGGAATTTCCCCGAGATGTCCCACAGGGTATCGCCCCTGACCACCGTGTAGCGGTCCGGATGCCCTTCCCTGAGGTCGACCTGGGCCTGCGCCAGACCGCTCGCGGCAAGGAGCAGAAGGGCGACTAGTGATTTCCTCATGCAGTGAATCCCTTTATCATGTCGACATACGCGAAACGCCCGAAGCCCGCGAGAGACGCGGTCTGAAGCCGTTTTCAAGCTGCGCGCCATCTTAGCAGCGGATTTTCAATCGATTCCACAAGTGCATCACAAACGCATATGGCCATCCTGAACATTCTCGAATTCCCCGATCCGCGCCTGCGGACCATCGCCAAACCGGTGGAGGTGGTCGACGACGCGGTGCGCCAGCTGATCGACGACATGTTCGAAACCATGTACGAAGCCCCGGGCATCGGCCTCGCCGCGACCCAGGTCAACGTGCACAAGCGCATCGTGGTCATGGACCTCAGCGAGGACAAGTCCGAGCCGCGGGTGTTCATCAACCCCGAGTTCGAGCCGCTGACCGAGGAAATGGACCAGTACCAGGAAGGCTGCCTGTCGGTGCCCGGTTTCTACGAGAACGTGGACCGTCCGCAGAAGGTCCGGATCAAGGCCCTGGACCGCGACGGCAAGCCGTTCGAGGAAGTCGCCGAAGGCCTGCTGGCGGTATGCATCCAGCACGAGTGCGATCACCTCAACGGCAGGCTGTTCGTCGATTACCTGTCCACCCTCAAGCGCGACCGCATCCGCAAGAAGCTGGAAAAGCAGCATCGACAGCAGGCGTGACCCATCCCCAAAGGCTTGCCCCGGCAAGCCTTTTTCTTTTAGCGAGCCCCGCATGAGCCAAGCATTGCGCATCGTCTTCGCCGGAACCCCGGAATTCGCCGCCGAGCACCTCAAGGCCCTGCTCGACACCCCGCACCAGCTCGTCGCCGTCTACACCCAGCCGGACCGCCCGGCCGGACGCGGGCAGAAACTGATGCCCAGCGCGGTGAAGAGCCTGGCCCTGGAACACGGCCTGCCGGTCATCCAGCCGCCTAGCCTGCGCAGCGCCGATGCCCAGGCGGAACTGGCGGTGCTGCGCCCGGACCTGATGGTGGTGGTCGCCTATGGCCTGATCCTGCCCCAGGCGGTGCTCGACATCCCGCGCCTGGGCTGCATCAATAGCCACGCCTCGCTGCTGCCGCGCTGGCGCGGCGCGGCGCCGATCCAGCGCGCGGTGGAAGCCGGCGACGCGCAGAGCGGGGTCACCGTGATGCAGATGGAAGCCGGACTGGACACCGGGCCGATGCTGCTCAAGGTGGCCACGCCGATTGCCGCCGACGATACCGGCGGCAGCCTGCACGACCGCCTCGCCGCGCTCGGCCCGAAGGCGGTGGTCGAAGCCATCGCCGGACTCGCCGCCGGGACCTTGCGCGGCGAGGTGCAGGACGACGCCCTGGCCACCTACGCGCACAAGCTGAACAAGGACGAGGCGCGCCTGGACTGGAGCCGCCCGGCCGTCGAACTGGAGCGCCAGGTGCGCGCCTTCACGCCCTGGCCGGTCTGTCACAGCAGCCTCGCCGGGGCGTCGCTGAAGGTCCTCGGCGCCAGCCTGGGGCACGGCAGCGGCACCCCCGGGAGCATCCTCGAAGCCAGCCGCGACGGCCTCCTGGTGGCCTGTGGCGAAGGCGCCCTGCGCCTGACCAGGCTACAACTGCCAGGCGGCAAGCCGCTGGCCTTCGCCGACCTGTACAACAGCCGCCGCGAGCAGTTCGCCGCCGGCCAGGTACTCGGCCAATGAACCCGCGTCTCGCCGCCTGCCAGGCGCTGGCGGCGGTGCTCGCCGGACGCGCCTCGCTGTCCGGCGCGCTGCCGGCGCAACTGGACAAGGTCGCCCCGCGCGACCGCGGCCTGACCCAGGAGCTGGCCTTCGGCGCGGCGCGCTGGCAGCCGCGCCTTCAGGCGCTGGCCGCCCGCCTGTTGCAGAAGCCGTTCAAGGCCGCCGACAACGATATCCACGCCCTTCTGCTGATCGGCCTGTACCAGCTGCTCTACACGCGGGTACCGCCGCACGCGGCGATCGGCGAGACCGTCGGTTGCGCCGACAAGCTGAAGAAGGGCTGGGCCAAGGGCGTGCTCAACGCCGTGCTGCGCCGCGCCCAGCGCGAAGGCGAGACACTGCTGGCCGAGGTCGACCGCGACCCGGCGGCGCGCCTGGGCCACCCGCGCTGGCTGCTGAAGGCCTTGCAGCAGGCCTGGCCGGAACAGCTCGAGGCGCTTTGCGCGGCGAACAACGCGCACCCGCCGATGACCCTGCGGGTCAACCGCCGCCACGGCGAGCGCGATACCTACCTGGCCGAACTCGCCGAAGCCGGGATCGAGGCCCGCGCCTGCGACTACAGCCGCGACGGCATCCAGCTCGCCGCGCCGCGCGACGTACGCGAGCTGCCGGGCTTCGCCGAGGGCCGCGTGAGCGTCCAGGACGAAGCCGCGCAACTGGCTGCCGAACTCCTTGAAAGCGCACCCGGGCAGCGCGTCCTCGATGCCTGCTGCGCCCCTGGCGGCAAGACCTGCCATCTGCTGGAAATCCAGCCGGAACTGGGCGAAGTGGTCGCCGTCGATCTCGAACAGAGTCGCCTGCTGCGGGTCCGGGAAAACCTCCAGCGCCTGCGCCTCGAGGCCCGCCTGGTCGCCGCCGACGCGCGGGCGACGGGGGAGTGGTGGGATGGCCAGCCGTTCCAGCGCATCCTCCTCGACGCGCCTTGTTCGGCCACCGGGGTGATCCGTCGCCACCCTGACATCAAGCTGGCGCGCAAGCCGGACGACATCGCCGCCCTGGCGCAGCTGCAAGGCGAGCTGCTCGACGCCCTGTGGCCGACCCTGGAGGTCGGCGGCGTGCTGGTCTACGCCACCTGCTCGGTGATGCCTTCGGAAAACAGCGACGGTATCGCCGCCTTCCTCGCCCGCACCCCAGGTGCCCGCGAACTGGACCTGCCAGGTCCATGGGGCATGAAACAGGCCCATGGACGCCAGCTGCTACCGCAGGTGGACGGCCACGATGGCTTCTACTATGCCAAGCTGATCAAGATATCCGCCCGTTGATCGAAACCTGACGAGCCGTTTCCCGCCATGAAAATCATCATCCTCGGTGCCGGCCAGGTCGGCGGCACACTGGCCGAGCACCTTGCCAGCGAAGCCAACGACATTACCGTGGTCGACACCGACGGCGATCGCCTGCGCGACCTCGGCGACCGCCTCGACATCCGCACCGTGCAAGGCAAGGCCTCGTTCCCCACGGTGCTGCGCCAGGCCGGCGCCGACGACGCCGACATGCTGGTGGCGGTGACCAACAGCGACGAGACCAACATGGTCGCCTGCCAGGTCGCCTACACCCTGTTCAACACCCCGACCAAGATCGCCCGCGTCCGCGAACCGGCCTACCTGACCCGTACCGGCCTGTTCGACAACGAGGCGATCCCGGTGGACGTGCTGATCAGCCCGGAGCAGGTGGTCACCAACTACATCAAGCGTCTGATCGAGCATCCGGGCGCGCTGCAGGTGATCGACTTCGCCGAGGGCAAGGCCCAGCTGGTAGGCATCAAGGCCTACTACGGCGGCCCGCTGGTGGGGCAGGAGCTGCGCCAGTTGCGCGAGCACATGCCGAACGTGGACACCCGCGTCGCCGCGATCTACCGCCGCAACCGGCCGATCATTCCCCAGGGCGACACGGTGATCGAGGCCGACGACGAGGTCTTCTTCATCGCCGCCAAGGCCCACATCCGCGCGGTGATGGGCGAGATGCGCCGACTCGACGACAGCTACAAGCGGATCATCATCGCCGGTGGCGGCAACGTCGGCGAACGCCTGGCCGAAGCCATCGAGAGCCGCTACCAGGTGAAGATCATCGAACGCAGCCCGCTGCGCTGCCGGCACCTGTCAGACACCCTCGACAGCACCATCGTGCTCAACGGCAGCGCATCCGACCGCGACCTGCTGCTGGAGGAGAACATCGGCGAGACCGACGTATTCCTCGCCCTGACCAACGACGACGAGGCCAACATCATGTCCTCGCTGCTGGCCAAGCGGCTCGGCGCGAGCAAGGTGATGACCCTGATCAACAACCCGGCCTACGTCGACCTGGTGCAGGGCGGCGAGATCGACATCGCCATCAGCCCGCAACTGGCGACCATCGGTACCCTGCTGGCGCACGTCCGCCGCGGCGACATCGAGAGCGTGCATTCGCTGCGCCGTGGCGCGGCCGAGGCCATCGAAGTGGTGGCCCATGGCGACGCCAAGTCGAGCAAGGTGATCGGCCGCTCGATCAACGAGATCAAGCTACCGCCGGGCACCACCATCGGTGCCCTGGTGCGCGACGAGGAAGTGCTGATCGCCCACGGCGACACGCGCATCGAAAGTGGCGACCATGTGCTGCTGTTCCTGGTCGACAAGAAGTACATCCGCGATGTCGAACGGCTGTTCCAGGCCGGCCTGACGTTCTTCTGAGGGATTTCCGCCGGCGCCTCAGCGGGCGTCGGCGGAGCGTTTCAGCCTTTTCCCGCCAGCTTTTCAGATAAGTCCGAATGCCTTTGGCGAGCACCATCGCCACTCTGGACGGTTTTACTCGAAGCCTCCAGCCCCCATGCACTACGCCTCCATTTTCCGCATCCTCGGCGTCCTGCTGATGCTCTTCAGCAGCGCGCAGATTCCGCCGCTACTGGTCGCCCTGTTCTATGCCGAGCCGGTCTGGCAGCCGTTCCTGCTGGCCTTCGTCATCACCCTCGCCACAGGCGCCTGCATCTGGTGGCCGGTGCGCGGCGTACAGGAAGAGCTGCGCATCCGCGAGGGCTACCTGATCACCGCGCTGTTCTGGGTCGTCCTCGGCAGCTTCGGCGCGATTCCCTTCATGTTCTCCGAAACCCCGCACATGAGCCTCACCGACGCCCTGTTCGAGGCGATCTCCGGCATCAGCACCACCGGCGCAACGGTGCTCACCGGGCTCGACCGGCTGCCGCGGGCGATCCTCTACTATCGCCAGCAACTGCAATGGTTCGGCGGCATGGGCATCGTGGTGCTGGCGGTGGCGATCATGCCGATGCTCGGTATCGGCGGCATGCAGCTGTACCGCGCGGAGATGCCGGGTCCGCTGAAGGAGCAGAAGCTCTCGCCGCGCATCGCCGACACCGCCAAGACCCTCTGGCTGATCTACTGCGGCCTGACCCTTGCCTGCGCGCTGGCCTACTGGGCTGCCGGAATGAGCCTGTTCGACGCCGTCGGGCACAGTTTCTCGACCATCGCCATCGGCGGCTTCTCCACCCACGACGCGAGCATCGGCTACTTCGACAGCCCGCTGATAGAGGCGATCTGCATGTTCTTCCTGGTCGTCTCGGGAATCAATTTCGGCCTGCATTTCCTCGCCTGGCGCCGCCGCAACCTGGCCCACTACCTGCGCGATCCGGAGTGCCGCGCCTACCTGTCGATCCTGCTCGCGGTATTCCTGGTCACAGCGCTGGCGCTGGTCGCCCAGCGCCACTACGAACAGCCGTTGCAGGCGATCCGCTATGCCGCCTTCATGGTGGTCTCGATCGGCACCACTACCGGCTTCGGCCTGGCCGACTTCGCCACCTGGCCGACCTTCCTCCCGCATCTGCTGCTCTACACCACCTTCATCGGTGCCTGCGCCGGCTCCACCGGCGGCGGCATGAAGGTGATGCGCATCCTCCTGGTGTACCGCCAGGGCATGCGTGAATTCATGCGCCTGCTGCACCCCAGCGGGGTGTTCCTGGTCAAGCTCGGACGCCGGCCGATTCCCGACCGGGTGGTGGAGTCGGTGTGGGGGTTCTGCTCGATCTACCTGGTCACCTTCGTCGTGCTGATGCTGGTGCTGCTGGCCTTGGGCGTAGACCTGCTGACCGCCTTCTCCAGCCTTTCGTCATGCCTGAACAACCTCGGCCCGGCCCTCGGCGAGGCTGCCGCGCACTATGGCGGCCTGCCGGACAGCGCCAAGCTGGTGCTGGCCTTCGCCATGATGCTCGGCCGCCTGGAAGTGTTCTCGCTGCTGATCCTGTTCACCCCGGCATTCTGGCGCTACTGACGCCCCGGGCGGAGACAGGCAGAATGGCCGGCATCGACGGAAGAGGGCAGGACGATGATCGAAGGTCTGGAAAAGATGCTGGCCAAGGGCGTGGACAACGCGCTGCTGCGCTTCGGCCTCGGAAAGGGCTACCTGGATGCGGGCAACGCCGAACGCGCCGCAGAGCATCTGCAAAGCTGCGTGGAACAGGACCCCGGGTATTCCGCCGGCTGGAAGCTGCTGGGCAAGGCGCGCCAGGCCGGCGGCGACCTCGATGGCGCAAGGCGAGCCTGGGAGCAGGGGCTGAAGGCGGCCACGGCGCACGGCGACAAGCAGGCCGAAAAGGAAATGGCGGTGTTCCTGCGCAAGCTGGACAAGGCGAAGCCCTGACGAACCATTCGTAACCCTGAGCGCGGTCTCGATCTTACGTAGGGCGGATGGCGCAAAGGGTCATTCGCCAACCTCGCGGACCCCATATGGGCGTGAGGGAAATTGACATGACAGCACTTCCATGCGGACCTTTTCCCTCTCTCCGTAGGCTCGTTCCGCCAGCGCCGTAGCCTGTGTCCGGAACGGCCCGCCCCCCATTGAGATGCCTCGGGCAACCGCCTAGTTTCGACCTGTCGCATCGCCAACCGCCGAAAAGCAGTCCCGCATGCGACGCCGGACATCCCTCGCTTCTTTCGGAGTCACCCATGTCGAAACACACCCGTTACGCTCCTCCGCAGCTCCACTTCGAACCGGACCAGGCGCTCCTCTACATCTATCGGAACGCCTCCAGCGACGCCCTGTTCGAGACCGCTCAGGAACGCCTGAAAGGACTTGTCGGCCTCCTGCAGGCCCTGGAGCGATTCCGTACGCGTACCGGCGGCGACCTTTCGATCGGCCGCGCGACAGACATCCTGCACACGCTGGCGTCCGACGCGCTGACACTGCACATGGCCGCGCGCAACGTCGCCCCCTGAACGAAAAAAGGCGCAGCGGCTACCTCCGCTGCGCCTCTTCATCAGTCTGGATGCGCATCAGGCGTCGTCGCTCCGCGGCCGTCCCGGCAGCATCTTCAGGATGCCATTGAGCAACATGCCGTAGAGCGGCACGAACAGCAGCAGGCTGATGCTCAGCTTCACACCGTAGTCCACCGTGGCGATTTCCACCCAGTGCTGCGCCATGAACGGGTTGTCGCTGCGCCAGAACGCGACGAAGAAGAAGGTGAAGGTATCCAGCAGGTTGCCGAGGATGGTCGAGGCTACTGGGGCGGTCCACCAGTGCCGTGATCGACGCAGGCGATCGAACACCTGGATATCGAGGACCTGGCCGAGGACGTAGGCGAGGAAACTCGCCAAGGATATCCGCGCTACGAATGTGTTGAATTCCAGCAGGGCGGAGAGGCCGCGGAACGCAGCCTCCTGGAACAGCACCGAAACCACGTAGGAGGCGATCAGCGCCGGGAGCATCACCCGGGCGATCACCAGCCGGGCAGGGCCCTTGCCCATCAGGCGCACGGTGAGATCGGTGGCCAGAAAGATGAAAGGGAAGCTGAACGCGCCCCAGGTGGTGTGCCAGCCGAACAGGGTCACAGGTAGCTGCACCAGGTAATTGCTGGCGATGATGATGAATATGTGAAAGACGATCAGGCCGGCCAGGGTGCCGCGCCAGGCCGTCGGGGAGGAGGCTGACATGTACTGTCCTTTTTACGCGCTGGGGTGAGGGAACCCATGCCCGGCCCCATGCCGAGCGGCGCGCATTCTAGCCGATAACGGGCGGCGGATTCGCCCGTTCGCTGATCGATGGCAGGACCGTGGTTCCACGTGGAACATCGGGTTTCATTGATCGGCGAGGAAGCGCAGGCCGACGCCCTCGGCGTCGATGCGCACCACTTCCATGCGCAATACCGGCGCCTCAATGGGCAAATCCTGCACCTGGCCCGTAACGATGCTGCCGACGTCCAGTCGAAGAAGGTCGGGATGCTTCACGTAGACACCGGTATCGGAGAGATCGCGAGTCTGAGCCATCAGCTCGCCCAGTTGCGGGTGGCTGATCCGAATCCGGCATTTGATAGGGGTTCGTGGGTATTGGCGTTGGTTATCCATCGAGTCCCTCGGGGACCAGCGGGAGAGGTTGAGCATAGTACCCGGATATGAAAAAGGCGTCTTCCGACGCCTTTTTTCAGTACCACTTCTTCTCGCCGTCCGGGCGGTTCTTGAAGCGCTTCATGCTCCACATGTACTGGCTCGGATAGGCCCGTACATACTTGGCCAGTTCGCGGCTCATGGCGGCCACCGAGACATCCAGGTCCTTGTCGTACATGTCCGCCGGCGCCGCTTCGAGGATCACCTTGTAGCCGCTGCCATCAGGCAGGCGTACCGCATGGAAGAACACCCCGCGCGCCTTGCCACGCGATAGCAGCTGCGGGACGAACTTGCTGATCAACGCCGTGGTGCCGAGGTAGGGCACGAAGAGACCGGCAGTGCGCGCCGGTTCCGGGTCGGCGGGAATCCCCACGCAACCGCCTCTCTTCACTTCCTTGATCACGCTGAGGATGCCTTCCGGGGTCGAGGGTGCAACCCGATTGCCCAGCTGGACGCGCTGCTTCTTCAACAGTTCGTCCACCGCCTTCAGCTTCGGCGGACGATAGAAAATGATCGGCTTGGCATAGGAGCAATAGAAGTGGTTGAGCACTTCCCAGTTGCCCAGGTGACTGGTGATGCCGACCAGGCCGTCGCCGGACGCCAGTGCCTCTTCCAGCACCTCCATGCCCTCGACTTCACGGATGTACTTCAGCGACTTCTCCGGCGGCCAGATCCAGGCGCAGGCGCTTTCGGTGAGCGTCTTGCCGATGTCCATCAGGCTCTGCCCGACCAGCTTCTCCAGCTCAGCCTCGGACAGTTCCGGGAAGCACTTGGACAGGTTGATCCTAACGACCTCCCGTGACCGGTTCGGCAGCTTCCACATCAGCCAGCCAATACCGGCCCCGACGCCCTGTACAGCGCGCCAGGGCAACAATGCGAACAGGCGCAGGGCACCCACCACCAGGGCACCTTTGAATTTCTCCACGAAATACTCCTCGCTCGACTCGAACGCGCATTGTACGTCAGGAGCGAGGCGAGGGCGGCAGCCAAAGGCAGCGGCGCGTGTGTTGGTCCCCCAGCGCACGGATGTTCCACGTGGAACCTACCAACGCCGGAGCGGGGCGCCGCTGTCGGATTCCTCCTCGGCGCATTGGCTGTTGTCGGCATCGGCGGCGCAGCCTTAAAGGCAGAGGAGGGGGCCGTGCTTCCTCGAAGCCCTGGCGATAGGCAAGGGCAGCCATTCCGCCTGCGCAAGCCGGACTAACCGGCAAGCTGGGCGTAGCGGTCGCAATCCCGGGTGTGGTCCATGACCATGCCGCTGGCCTGCATGAATGCGTAGCAGATGGTCGGCCCGACGAAGTTGAAGCCAGCCTTGCGCAACGCCTTGCTCATGGCCTCGGCTTCCGGGGTGATCGCCGGCACCTCGGCGCGCCCGGCAAAATGATTGATCTTCGGCTGGCCCCCGACGAACGACCAGAGGAATCCCGCCGGGTCATCCAGCTCCAGCCAGGCCTGGGCATTCTGCCGGGCGGCGTTGAGTTTCGAGCGGTTGCGGATGATACCGGGGTCTAGCATCAGCTCATCGATCTCCGCATCGCTCATCTGTGCCACCCGTTGCACGTCGAAGCCGAACAACACCTCGCGATAGCGCTCGCGCTTCTTCAGTACGGTGATCCATGACAGCCCGGCCTGGAAGCCCTCCAGCAGGAGCAACTCGAACAGCGCGTCGGGATCGCGCTGCGGCACTCCCCACTCCTCGTCGTGATAGGCCATGTAGAGGGGATCATCGTTGCACCAGAAGCAGCGTGGCATAAGGCTTTCCGTGATTTCCAGGGGATCGGGGGAACGGGCGAGGCGGCAAGGGAATCGGGTATACTTCCGCGTTTTGTATCGAAGCCTCAGCACAGGTGAATTTCGTGAGCCAGACTACGCCCGCCGTGCGCACCTTCCAAGACCTGATTCTCGCCCTGCAGAACTACTGGGCCGAGCAGGGCTGCGTGGTGCTGCAGCCCTACGACATGGAAGTGGGCGCCGGCACCTTCCACACCGCGACTTTCCTCCGCGCCATCGGCCCGGAGACCTGGAACGCCGCCTACGTCCAGCCGAGCCGCCGTCCCACCGACGGCCGCTATGGCGAGAACCCCAACCGCCTGCAGCACTACTACCAGTTCCAGGTGGTCCTCAAGCCAAACCCGGAGAACTTCCAGGAACTCTACCTCGGCTCGCTGAAAGCCATCGGCATCGACCCGCTGGTCCACGACATCCGCTTCGTCGAAGACAACTGGGAATCGCCGACCCTCGGCGCCTGGGGCCTGGGCTGGGAAATCTGGCTGAACGGCATGGAAGTCACCCAGTTCACCTACTTCCAGCAGGTCGGCGGCATCGAGTGCTACCCCGTCACCGGCGAGATCACCTACGGCCTGGAGCGCCTGGCCATGTACCTGCAGGGTGTGGACTCGGTCTACGACCTGATCTGGACCGACGGTCCGTTCGGCAAGGTCACCTACGGCGACGTGTTCCACCAGAACGAAGTGGAGCAGTCCACCTTCAACTTCGAACATGCCAACGTGCCGAAGCTGTTCGAGCTGTTCGACTTCTACGAAAGCGAAGCCAACCGCCTGATCGAACTGGAACTTCCGCTGCCGACCTACGAGATGGTTCTCAAGGCCTCGCACACCTTCAACCTGCTGGATGCGCGCCGCGCCATCTCGGTCACCGAGCGCCAGCGCTACATCCTCCGCGTGCGCACCCTGGCCCGTGCCGTGGCGCAGAGCTACCTGCAGGCCCGCGCGCGCCTCGGCTTCCCCATGGCCACCCCCGAACTGCGTGACGAAGTACTGGCCAAGCTGAAGGAGGCCGAATGATGAGCGCCAAGGATTTCCTGGTCGAACTGGGCACCGAAGAATTGCCGCCAAAAGCCCTCAACAGCCTCGGCGAAGCCTTCCTCAACGGCATCGAGAAGGGCCTCAAGGCCGCCGGCCTCGGCTACTCCGCTGCGCGCTTCTATGCGGCGCCGCGCCGTCTCGCCGTGCTGGTCGAGCAACTCGCCGTGCAGCAGCCGGACCGGACCGTCAACCTCGACGGACCGCCGCTGCAGGCCGCCTTCGACGCCAGCGGCAAGCCGACCCAGGCCGCCCTGGGCTTCGCCAAGAAGTGCGGCGTGGGCCTGGAGCAGATCGACAAGAGCGGTCCGAAGCTGCGCTTCAGCCAGACCATCGCCGGCCAGCCGGCCGCCGGACTGCTGCCGGGCATCGTCGAGACCTCGCTGAACGAGCTGCCGATTCCCAAGCGCATGCGCTGGGCCGCCCGTCGCGACGAATTCGTGCGCCCGACCCAGTGGCTGGTGATGCTGTTCGGCGACGAAGTGGTCGACTGCGAGATCCTCGCCCAGAAAGCCGGCCGCGAATCCCGCGGCCACCGTTTCCACAACCCGGACAACGTACGCATCTCCAGCCCGGCCGCGTATCTGGAAGATCTGCGCGGCGCCCATGTGCTGGCCGATTTCGCCGAGCGCCGCGAGCTGATCGCCAAGCGTGTGGCCGAACTGGCCGCCGAGCAGCAGGGCAGCGCCATCGTGCCGCCGAGCCTGCTCGACGAGGTGACCGCGCTGGTCGAGTGGCCGGTGCCGCTGGTCTGCTCCTTCGAGGAACGTTTCCTCGAGGTCCCGCAGGAAGCCCTGATCACCACCATGCAGGACAACCAGAAGTACTTCTGCCTGCTGGACGCCAACGGCAAGCTGCTGCCGCGCTTCATCACCGTCGCCAACGTCGAGAGCAAGGCGCCGGAGAACATCGTCAGCGGCAACGAGAAGGTGGTTCGCCCGCGTCTCACCGACGCCGAGTTCTTCTTCAAGCAGGACAAGAAGCAGCCATTGGAAAGCTTCAACGAGCGCCTGCAGAACGTGGTGTTCCAGGCCCAGCTCGGCACCGTGTTCGACAAGGCCCGACGGGTTTCCGGCCTGGCCGCCTACATCGCCGAACGCATCGGCGGCGACGCGCAGAACGCCGCGCGTGCCGGCATCCTGTCCAAGTGCGACCTGGCCACTGAGATGGTCGGCGAGTTCCCCGAGATGCAGGGCGTCGCCGGCTATTACTACGCCACCCACGGCGGTGAGCCGGAAGACGTGGCCCTGGCCCTGAACGAGCAGTACATGCCGCGCGGCGCCGGCGCCGAGCTGCCCTCGACCCTGACCGGCGCCGCCGTGGCGGTGGCCGACAAGCTCGACACCCTGGTCGGCATCTTCGGCATCGGTATGCTCCCCACCGGCAGCAAGGATCCCTACGCGCTGCGCCGCGCCGCGCTGGGCGTGCTGCGCATCCTGATCGAAAAACAGCTCGACCTGGACCTGGTGGCCGCGGTCCACGCCGCCGTCGAGCAGTACGGCGACAAGGTCAAGGCTGCCGGCCTGGCCGAGCAGGTGCTGGATTTCGTGTTCGACCGCCTGCGTGCGCGCTACGAGGACGAAGGCGTGGACGTGACCGTGTACCAGTCGGTGCGCGCGCTCAAGCCGAGTTCGCCGCTGGACTTCGACCAGCGCGTGCAGGCCGTCCAGGCTTTCCGCCAGTTGCCGGAAGCCGAGGCCCTGGCTGCGGCGAACAAGCGGGTGTCGAATATCCTCGCCAAGTCGGAGGATGAGGTTCCGGCGAGCGTGGATGCCAGCCTGCTGGTAGAAGCCGCGGAGAAGGCCCTGGGCAGCGCCGTGGCGAACGCCGAGAGCGAAGTCGCTCCGTTGGCCGCGGCGCGCGACTACCGCGCGGCACTGGCTCGCCTGGCGGCCCTGCGCGAGCCGGTGGATGCGTTCTTCGCCGACGTGATGGTCAACGTCGATGACAGCAGCGTGCGCGCCAACCGCTACGCGCTGCTGGCCAAGCTGCGTGGACTGTTCCTCGGGGTGGCGGACATTTCGCTGCTCGGCTGAGCCTGTTCGCCTCGAAGAAAGGCCCGGCGTCCTCGCGACGCCGGGCCTTTTTTCGTTACAGGACCTTCAGGTACTCCAGCAACACGCGCTTCTCCTCGGCCGACAGGCTGCCGCCGTACTCACGGCCGCAGCGGCTGTTGCCTGAGTCACGCGGGTCCGTACCTGTCCATCGAGGATGGCGTGCTGGCGGCTGTGGCAGCCTTCAGCCAGGGCAGGGGGGCATCACCCGCGAGCCCTGGTCGCGGCTGTAGAATTCCTGGCGATGGCTCGTCGTTCCATCCGCGATGCTCCGGCTGGCTGAGGTAGAATCGACCCTTTCCGTTCATGGCCAACTGCGCATCGATGTCCCGTTCCCTGCTGATTCTCGACCGCGATGGAGTCATCAACCTCGACTCCGACGACTACATCAAGACCCTCGACGAGTGGATCCCCATCCCCAGCTCGATCGAAGCCATCGCCCGCCTGAGCAAGGCCGGCTGGACCGTCGCGGTGGCCACCAACCAGTCCGGCATCGCCCGCGGCTACTACGAACTGGCGGTGCTCGAGGCGATGCACGCACGCTTGCGCGAACTGGTCGCGAAGCAGGGCGGCGAACTCGGCCTCATCGTCTATTGTCCGCATGGACCGGACGACGGCTGCGACTGCCGCAAGCCGAAGCCGGGCATGCTGCGGCAGATCGGCGAGCACTACGGGGTCGACCTGTCGGGCATCTGGTTCGTCGGCGACAGCATCGGTGACCTGGAGGCGGCGCGGGCCGTCGATTGTCAGCCGGTGTTGGTAAAGACCGGAAAAGGTGTACGTACGCTGGGCAAGCCCTTGCCAGAGGGCACCCTGATATTCGACGATCTGGCGGCAGTCGCCAGCGCATTACTTCAGTAAGGTCAGAATACATGTCGACAGTGCAGGCCATCAGAACCGTCCTCTTTTACCTGCTGCTGTCCTCCAGCGCGTTCGTCTGGGGCACCCTCAGCTTCTTCATCGCGCCGTTCCTGCCGTTTCGCGCCCGCTACCGCTTCGTGGTGCGGAGCTGGTGCCGCTTCGCGATCTGGCTGACCCGCGTGGTCGCCGGCATCCGCTACGAGGTACGCGGCCTGGAGAACGTGCCCGAGCAACCCTGCGTGATCCTCTCCAAGCACCAGAGCACCTGGGAAACCTTCTTCCTCTCCGGCTTCTTCGAACCGCTCAGCCAGGTGCTCAAGCGCGAGTTGCTCTACGTGCCGTTCTTCGGCTGGGCCCTGGCCCTGCTCAAGCCCATCGCCATCGACCGCAGCCAACCCAAGCTGGCGCTCAAGCAACTGGCCAAGCAGGGCGACGAGTGCCTGAAGAAAGGCGCCTGGGTACTGATCTTCCCGGAGGGTACGCGCATTCCGGTGGGGCAGATGGGCAAGTTCTCCCGCGGCGGCACCGCCCTGGCGGTCAACGCCGGGCTGCCGGTACTGCCGATCGCCCACAACGCCGGGCAGTTTTGGCCCAAGGCCGGATGGGCCAAGTACCCGGGCACCATCCAGGTGGTGATCGGCCCGGCTATGCACGCCGAAGGCGAAGGCCCGCGCGCCATCGCCGAGCTCAACCAGCGCGCCGAGGCCTGGGTCAGCGAGACCATGGCCGAGATCAGCCCCACCCAGCAGCGGGTCAGCCATCCGGAGCCGTCTGTGGTTTCGTGAGGCCGCCGCAAAGGCCCCTGCAAGGCCTCCTGTGCGCCGATTCGATAAAAGAAGCCCCGCCGTAGCGGGGCTTCCTGTTTTCACGCGAGACCCAAGCACAGGCCGGCTGGCAACGACCGAGCGAACCGGCTGGCGTGTCCCGCAGCCCCAGACCGGTGGAACGCCCGCCCGGACACCGGGGTCCAGGGCGCCAATGCCGGCGGGTAGCTGGCGGACTCGATCACACTTCGGCAAGGCAGGCACGGGCCTGTATCCGGTTACCCGACCAAAAAAGAAAACCCCGGCGCCAGGCCGGGGTTGGGGTTTCCTGAGGATTGGCCTATCGACCTATCACACGTCCAGGTTCGACACCGCCAGCGCGTTGCTTTCGATGAAGTCGCGACGCGGCTCCACGGCATCGCCCATCAGGGTGTTGAAGATCTGGTCGGCAGCGATGGCATCCTCGATGGTGACCTTGAGCATGCGGCGGACGTTCGGGTCCATGGTGGTTTCCCACAACTGTTCCGGGTTCATCTCGCCCAGTCCCTTGTATCGCTGGATGCTGTGGCGCTTGGTGCCTTCGGCCATCAGCCAGTCCAGGCCGTCCTTGAAGGCGCTGATCGGCCGCTTGCGCTCGCCCTTCTGCACGTAGGCGCCGTCCTCCAGCAGGCTGTTCAACTGGTCGCCGAGCAGCGACACCGAGCGATAGTCGTTGCTGGCGAAGAAGTCACGGTTGAAGGTGACGTAGCTGGACAGCCCGTGAGCCACCAGTTCCACCTCGGGCAGCCACAGGTGGCGCTCGCGGTCTTCGCGCAGGCTGGCCTTGTAGGTCAGGCCGGATTTCTCGGCGGCGCTCAGGCGCGCCTGGAATTTCTCCAGCCAGCCCTGCATCACCGACTCGTTGGCCAGGTCATCCACCGACACGGTGGGCAGGTAGATGAAGTGCTCGGTCAGCTCCTGCGGGTACAGGCGCGAGAGGCGCTTGAGGGTGGCGATCACCCCGCGGTACTCGTTGACCAGCTTCTCCAGCGCCGCGCCGGCCAGGCCCGGGGCGTGCTCATTGACGTGCAGGCTGGCGTCTTCCAGGGCCGACTGGGTCATGTACTCTTCCATGGCCTGGTCGTCCTTGATGTACTGTTCCTGCTTGCCACGCTTGACCTTGTACAGCGGCGGCTGGGCGATGTACACGTAGCCGCGCTCGATCAGCTCGGGCATCTGGCGGAAGAAGAAGGTCAGCAGCAGGGTACGGATGTGCGAACCGTCGACGTCAGCATCGGTCATGATGATGATGTTGTGGTAGCGCAGCTTGTCGATGTTGTACTCCTCGCGACCGATGCCGCAACCCAGGGCGGTGATCAGCGTGCCGACCTCCTGGGAAGAGAGCATCTTGTCGAAGCGCGCCTTCTCGACGTTGAGGATCTTGCCCTTGAGCGGCAGGATCGCCTGGGTCCGGCGGTTGCGGCCCTGCTTGGCGGAGCCGCCCGCGGAGTCACCCTCCACGATGTACAGTTCGGAGAGCGCCGGGTCCTTCTCCTGGCAGTCTGCCAGCTTGCCGGGCAGGCCGGCGATGTCCAGCGCGCCCTTGCGGCGGGTCATCTCGCGCGCCTTGCGCGCCGCCTCGCGGGCCCGCGCGGCATCGATCATCTTGCCGACCACGGCCTTGGCTTCGTTGGGGTTCTCCAGCAGGAAGTCGGCGAAGTACTTGCCCATTTCCTGTTCCACCGCGGTCTTCACCTCGGAGGAGACCAGCTTGTCCTTGGTCTGCGAGCTGAATTTCGGATCCGGCACCTTCACCGAGATGATCGCGGTGAGGCCTTCGCGGGCGTCGTCGCCGGTGGTGGCGATCTTGAATTTCTTCGCCAGGCCCTCGGCCTCGATGTAGTTGTTCAGGTTACGCGTCAGCGCCGAGCGGAAGCCGGCCAGGTGGGTGCCGCCGTCACGCTGCGGGATGTTGTTGGTGAAGCAGAGGATGTTCTCGTTGAAGCTGTCGTTCCACTGCAGGGCGACTTCCACGCCCACGCCGTCTTCTTCGCGCTGGACATTGAAGTGGAAGACCTGGTTCACCGCGGACTTGTTGGTGTTCAGGTACTCGACGAAGGCCTTCAGGCCGCCCTCGTACTTGAACAGCTCTTCCTTGCCGGTGCGTTCGTCACGCAACAGGATGCCGACGCCGGAATTGAGGAAGGACAATTCGCGGATCCGCTTGGCCAGAATGTCCCAGCTGAAATGAATGTTGCTGAAGGTCTCCGGCGACGGCTTGAAGTGCACCTCGGTACCGGAACCGTCGGTTTCGCCCACCTCGCGCAGCGGGAATTGTGGCACGCCGTGGTGGTAGACCTGTTCCCAGACCTTGTTGTGGCGACGGATGGTCAGGCGCAATTCATGGGACAGCGCGTTCACCACCGAGACACCCACACCGTGCAGGCCGCCGGACACCTTGTAGGTGTTGTCGTCGAACTTGCCGCCGGCGTGGAGCACGGTCATGATCACTTCCGCCGCAGAAACCCCTTCTTCCTTGTGGATATCCACCGGAATGCCGCGCCCGTTGTCACGGACGGTGATCGACTCGTCCGTATGGATGGTGATGCTGATTTCGCTGCAATAGCCGGCCAGCGCTTCGTCGATGGAGTTGTCCACCACCTCGAACACCATGTGGTGCAGACCGGTGCCATCGTCGGTGTCGCCGATGTACATGCCGGGGCGCTTGCGTACGGCATCCAGCCCCTTCAGCACCTTGATGCTGGAAGAGTCGTACGTGTTGTTCTCGCTCATGCTTCACTCCCGATGGTCGTGGTCTGAGAGACTTTTCCATGTTCCACGTGGAACATGGCTACCGGCGTATCCGTGCGCCAGCCGTCTTTCAATAGTTGCGGGTCCACGCAGGTGATGAATACCTGGCAACCCAAATCTTCAAGCAAGCGGCAAAGAGCCATTCGATGCTGCTCATCCAGTTCCGAGGGCAGGTCGTCCACCAGGTAGACGCACTGTCCGCGCTTGGCGCGATTGATCAGATGCCCCTGGGCGATGCGCAGGGCGCATACCACCAGCTTCTGCTGTCCGCGCGAGAGAATCTCGGCTGCGTTATGACCCGCCAACCGTATGCGAAGATCCGCACGCTGCGGTCCCGCCTGGGTGTGGCCCATCTGCTGGTCGCGCAACAGGCTGGAGGCCAGGACGTCCTGGAGGTCCCGGTCCTTGTCCCAGCCTCGGTAGTAGCTCAGGGTCAGGTCATCCAGCGAAACCAACTCGGCGAGGGTTTCCTCGAACACCGGTTTCAGCGCTTGGATATAGCTTCTGCGGTAGGCATCAATCTCATCGCTGGCCAGGCTCAACTCCCGGTCCCAGGCCGCTTGCGACGCGGGGTCCAGTTTACCATGCCGGAGCCAGGAGTTCCGCTGGCGCAGCGCCTTCTGCAAGCGTTGCCAGACGGGCAGGAAGCGAGGTTCCACGTGGAACACTCCCCAATCGAGGAACTGCCGACGAATTTTCGGCGCGCCCTCGAGAAGGCGAAAGCTGTCCGGATTGATCAGTTGCAAGGGAAGGGTTTCCGCCAACTGAGCAGCACTTCGGGCGTTCTGCCCATCGATGCGGATGGTGAACTCGCCCTGGCGTTCACGGGAAATCCCGAGATTGCTGGCTATGCCATTGGCCAACATCACCTGGCCGAATACAGTGCAGGCCGCTTCCTCGTACTGGATCACCGGCTGCAGGCGAGCGCTGCGGAACGAGCGCGCCAGGCCCAGCAGGTGGATCGCTTCGAGCACGCTGGTCTTGCCGCTGCCGTTGTCGCCGTAGAGGATGTTGATGCGGGGGGAGGGGGAGAGGGTCACCGGGTGCAGGTTGCGCACCGCGGTGACCGAAACGCGGGTCAGGGACATTCAGCGTGATTAGAGGCGCATCGGCATGACGACGTAGGCGGAATCGTCATTGTCGGCCTCGTGGACCAGGGCGCTGCTGTTGGAGTCGGAGAGAATGAAGCGGACCTGTTCGGTACCGATCACACCCAGCACGTCGAGCAGGTAGCTGACGTTGAAGCCGATCTCCAGATTCCCGCCGTTGTACTCGACCTGCACTTCTTCCTCGGCCTCTTCCTGTTCCGGGTTGTTCGCCTGGATCTTCAGCAGACCGTTGGACAGCTGCAGGCGAATGCCGCGGTACTTCTCGTTGGAGAGGATCGCGGTACGGCTGAAGGCCTCGCGCAGTTGCTGGCGATCACCGACCACCAGTTTGTCGCCGCCACGCGGCAGCACACGCTCGTAGTCCGGGAACTTGCCGTCCACCAGCTTCGAGGTGAAGGTGAACTCTCCGGTGGTGGCGCGAATGTGGTGCTGGCCGAGGACGATGCCGACCTCGCCATCCTGCTCGGTGAGCAGGCGCGCCAGTTCGAGGATGCCCTTGCGCGGGACGATCACCTGGTGGCGGTCCTGCGACGGGATCTGCGCGTCCAGCGAGCACATGGCCAGGCGATGCCCATCGGTGGCGACGGAGCGCAGGGCGCCACCGTTCACTTCCAGGAGCATGCCGTTGAGGTAGTAGCGCACATCCTGCTGCGCCATGGCGAAGCTGGTGCGATCGATCAGGCGACGCAGCTTGCTCTGGGCGATGCTGAAGTTCAGCGAACCGGGGCCTTCCTCGACCGTGGGGAAGTCGTTGGCCGGCAGGGTGGAGAGGGTAAAACGGCTGCGGCCGGCCTTCACCAGGAGCTTCTGCTCTTCGACACGGATGTCGATCAGCACATCGCTGGGCAGGCTCTTGCAGATGTCCATCAGCTTGCGCGCCGGTACGGTGATCTCGCCGGGCTCGGCGGCATCCTCCAGTACCACGCGACCGACCAGCTCGACCTCGAGGTCGGTACCGGTCAGCGACAGCTGCTGGCCTTCGACCACCAGCAGGACGTTGGAGAGAACCGGCAATGTCTGGCGGCGTTCCACGACGCCGGCGACCAGTTGCAGCGGTTTCAACAGGGCTTCGCGTTGAATGGTGAAATGCATGGTCTAGTCCCTTGCCTCGTGGGCTGCGTCAGGTAGTCAGGGTACGCAGCAGGTTCTTGTAGTCCTCGCGGATATCCGCGTCGGATTCCCTAAGTTGAGCGATCTTACGACAGGCGTGCAACACGGTGGTGTGATCCCGACCGCCGAAGGCCACGCCGATCTCCGGCAGGCTGTGATTGGTCAGCTCCTTGGAGAGCGCCATGGCCACCTGGCGCGGACGCGCCACCGAACGCGAACGCCGCTTGGACAACAGATCGGAGATCTTGATCTTGTAGTACTCGGCGACGGTGCGCTGGATGTTGTCGATGCTGACCAGCTTGTCCTGCAGGGCCAGCAGGTCCTTCAGCGACTCGCGGATCAGCTCGATGGTGATCGGCCGACCCATGAAGTGCGAGTGGGCGATCACCCGCTTCAGCGCGCCTTCCAGTTCGCGCACGTTGGAACGGATGCGCTGGGCGATGAAGAACGCCGCATCGTGCGGCAGTTCGATCTTGGCCTGCTCGGCCTTCTTCATCAGGATCGCGACACGGGTTTCCAGTTCCGGCGGCTCGACGGCCACCGTCAGGCCCCAGCCGAAGCGGGATTTCAGCCGCTCTTCCAAGCCTTCGATTTCCTTCGGATAGCGGTCGCTGGTGAGGATCACCTGTTGGCCGCCTTCGAGAAGGGCGTTGAAGGTGTGGAAGAACTCTTCCTGGGAGCGCTCCTTACGGGCGAAGAACTGGATATCGTCGATCAGCAGCGCGTCCACCGAGCGGTAGAAGCGCTTGAACTCGTTGATGGCGTTGAGCTGCAGGGCCTTGACCATGTCCGCGACGAAGCGCTCCGAATGCAGGTAGACGACCTTGGCGTTCGGATTCTTCTTCAGCAGATGGTTACCTACAGCATGCATCAGGTGGGTCTTGCCCAGGCCGACCCCACCATAGAGGAACAGCGGGTTGTAGCCATGCTTGAGGTTGTCCGCCACCTGCCAGGCCGCGGCGCGGGCCAGTTGGTTGGACTTGCCCTCGACGAAGTTCTCGAAGGTGAAGGTGCGGTTCAGGTAGCTGGTGTGCTTCAGCGCGCCTTCGACCTGAACGTTGCGCTCGGTGCGTATTGCCGGCGCGGCGCCAGCCGGCATGGCTACGGCCAGCGGATCGATGCTCGGTTCTTCCGCCTCGTAGGAGTCGGCCGTGACGCTGGAAACCGCCGCCACAGGCGGCAGCTCTTCGCGAGGAACCACGACCGGTGCGGCAGACACCGGCTGTACCGGCGCCGGCGGCGGTGCGACCGGAGGCGGGGGCGCCACGTGGGATTGCGATGGCACGATGGCGGCACGCGGGGTGCGGCTGCGCTTGCTGCCTATTAATAAGGAAAGCGCGGGCAATTGCCCCTCGCCGCGTTCACCGAGCAGTTCCAGGAGGCGACCGAGGTACTTCTCGTTCACCCAATCGAGGACGAAACGGTTGGGTGCATACACACGCAATTCGTCGCCTTCGGCTTCGACCTGCAAGGGACGGATCCAGGTGTTGAATTGTTGGGACGGCAGCTCATCGCGGAGAAGATCCACGCACTGCTGCCAGAGTTCCACGGACACGGATATCCCCCAAAGATTGGAAAGGCGGCACAACGAAAGAAGCGCCTATTGTAGCCGTATGGGCCGGACTTATCCACATGCCGATGCGCCGAGCACCCAAGCAAATCAAGACCTTAATAAAAGCAGGCCGACCGACGGACGGTCATCCTGAACTGTGTGGATAACCCTTGTGCCGCTGGGGGTACATCCCTGGTGATCGGCATGTGGAAAAAAGCCCTGTGGATAACCAGGACATCCATCCCCAGGCTTCGCGCAGGATCGAAACAGCCTCGCCACCGTTTCTCGACAACCTTTTGCCCATGGGAAATGCCCGGCCCTAATGGCTTTCAATGAGTTATACACAGAAACCGGTCCAGCCAAGAGCAATAACCGCTTCTATCCTTTAAAAGAAAAATGACTTCCCTGTATCTATCTATTACGTGGTCGCTGGTTGGAAATTGACCTGCCCGTTCGATTTCACTAGAATCGCCGGTCTCTTTAAACGGGGTCATTGCGACCTCAAGTCGTCAACCCAGGTACCGAATCATGAAACGTACTTTCCAACCCAGCACCCTCAAGCGCGCTCGCGTACACGGCTTCCGTGCCCGCATGGCTACCAAGAACGGCCGTCAGGTTCTGTCGCGTCGTCGTGCCAAAGGCCGCAAGCGTCTGACCGTCTGATTTATCCGGTACGGGTGGTGAGTCGGGACTTCGACCGGGACAAGCGTCTACTGACAGCCCGGCAATTCAGCGCAGTCTTCGACTCTCCGACCGGCAAGGTCCCCGGCAAGCACGTCCTGCTGCTGGCTCGCGAGAACGGTCTGGATCACCCCCGCCTCGGCCTGGTGATCGGCAAGAAGAACGTCAAGCTCGCCGTCCAGCGCAATCGCCTCAAACGCCTGATTCGCGAATCGTTCCGGCACAACCAGGAAGCCCTGGCTGGCTGGGATATCGTGATGATCGCGCGCAAAGGCCTGGGCGAACTGGAAAATCCGGAGCTGCACCAGCAGTTCGGCAAGCTCTGGAAACGCCTGTTGCGCAACCGACCTCGCACGGAAAGCCCTGCTGACGCCCCAGGCGTGGCCGACGGTACTCATGCATAGGTCGATGCCCGCGCATCCCGATCCGAGCAGCGTCATCCCTCCTTCGATGACCCGGTACCGTCGTTCCCGGCCAAGCCGTATTTCCCTAGCGTTCCAGGCTATCGCCCTGCATGGCCCGCGACGCGATGGTCGCCCGAGTGCGGTTTCTTCCACTCGGCTCCATCACTGGCATTCCCGTAGCCGCGATCTGCTACTGTCAGTTTCCTTCAAGCCCCGCCCTTTCTCGATGGCCGAGTAACCATGGACATTCAACGCTCGATTCTCATCGTCGCCCTTGCAGTCGTGTCCTACCTGCTGGTCCTCCAGTGGAACAAGGACTATGGTCAGCCTGAGCTGCCCGCCGCCAGCGCTTCGATGAACACCACGCAAGGCCTGCCGGACACTCCGTCCGCCGCCGGTACCAGCAGTGACGTGCCCACCGCCCAGAGCGGCGCTGCCGGCAGCGAAGCCGCCGACAAACCGGTTGCGGTCAGCGACAAGCTGATCCAGGTGAAGACCGACGTCCTCGACCTGGCCATCGACCCCCGCGGCGGCGACATCGTCCAGCTCGGCCTGCTCCAGTATCCGCGCCGGCTCGATCGTCCGGACGTGCCGTTCCCGCTGTTCGACAACGGGCGCGAGCGCACCTACCTGGCGCAGAGCGGCCTGACCGGCGCCGACGGCCCGGACGCCAGCAGCGCCGGACGCCCGCTGTTCCACAGCGCGCAGGGCAGCTACCAGCTGGCCGACGGCCAGAACGAGCTGGTGGTCGACCTCAGCTTCAGCCGCGACGGCGTCAACTACATCAAGCGCTTCACCTTCCATCGTGGCCTGAAAGCCGATTGCTCGGACAAGGAAAAGGCCCAGAAGAAGATCGAGTGCATCAATGAAAACGCCTATCAGGTCGGCGTCAGCTACCTGATCGACAACCAGAGCGGCAAGACCTGGAGCGGCAACCTGTTCGCCCAGCTCAAGCGCGATGGCAGTGCGGATCCTTCCTCGACCACCGCCACCGGGGTGTCCACCTACCTCGGCGCCGCTGTCTGGACCCCGGATTCGCCGTACAAGAAGATCTCCACCAAGGACATGGACAAGGAGCAGTTCAAGGAGTCCGTCCAGGGTGGCTGGGTCGCCTGGCTGCAACATTACTTCGTCACCGCCTGGGTCCCGACCAAGGGCGAACAGCACCAGGTCATGACCCGCAAGGATGGCCAGGGCAACTACATCGTCGGCTTCACCGGCCCGACCCTCAGCGTGCCGGCGGGCGGCAAGGTGGAAACCGACCTGACCCTGTATGCCGGTCCGAAACTCCAGAAGCACCTGAAAGAGCTTTCTCCAGGCCTGGAACTGACCGTCGACTACGGTTTCCTGTGGTTCATCGCCCAGCCGATCTTCTGGCTGCTGCAACATATCCACAGCCTGATCGGCAACTGGGGCTGGTCGATCATCGCCCTCACCGTCCTGATCAAACTGGCCTTCTTCCCGCTGTCCGCCGCCAGCTACCGTTCGATGGCGCGCATGCGCGCGGTGTCGCCGAAGATGCAGGCAATCAAGGAACAGCATGGCGACGATCGGCAGAAGATGTCCCAGGCGATGATGGAGCTGTACAAGAAGGAGAAGATCAATCCGCTGGGCGGCTGCCTGCCGATCCTGGTGCAGATGCCGGTCTTCCTCTCGCTCTACTGGGTGCTCCTGGAAAGCGTGGAGATGCGCCAGGCCCCGTGGCTCGGCTGGATCACCGACCTGTCGGTGAAGGATCCGTTCTTCATCCTGCCGATCGTCATGGGCGGCACCATGCTCATCCAGCAGATGCTCAACCCGACCCCGCCGGACCCGATGCAGGCCAAGGTGATGAAGCTGATGCCGATCATCTTCACCTTCTTCTTCCTCTGGTTCCCTGCCGGTCTGGTGCTGTACTGGGTAGTCAACAACGTCTTGTCGATCGCCCAGCAGTGGTACATTACCCGCAAGATCGAGGCAGCCGCGAAGACCGCCTGACGTCTATCGCGAAACTGTCCACAACAAGACGCCCCCTCGTGGGGCGTCTTGCTATCCGGAGATATCCACATGCAAGCCGCCACCGAAACCATCGCCGCCATCGCTACCGCCCAGGGCCGGGGTGGCGTGGGTATCGTCCGGGTCTCCGGGCCGCTGGCCGGGCGGATCGCCGTCGAAGTCAGCGGCCGCGAATTGAAGCCCCGGCACGCACACTACGGCCCGTTCCTCGATGGCGGCGGACAGGTGATCGATGAAGGCCTGTCGCTGTATTTCCCCGGGCCTAACTCCTTCACCGGCGAAGACGTGCTCGAACTGCAGGGCCACGGTGGCCCGGTGGTGCTCGACCTGCTGATGCAGCGTTGTCTTAAACTGGGCGCCCGCCAGGCGCGGCCGGGCGAATTCAGCGAGCGCGCCTTCCTCAACGACAAGCTGGACCTGGCCCAGGCCGAGGCCATCGCCGACCTGATCGAAGCCAGCTCGGAGCAAGCCGCGCGCAACGCCCTGCGATCTTTGCAGGGCGAGTTCTCGCGGCGGGTGCATGCGCTGACCGAGCAACTGATCTCCCTGCGCATCTATGTCGAAGCCGCCATCGACTTCCCCGAGGAGGAAATCGACTTCCTCGCCGATGGCCATGTACTGGGGCTTCTGGAAAAAGTACGCACAGAATTATCCACAGTTCGGCGCGAAGCTTCCCAGGGCGCCTTGCTACGCGACGGCATGACCGTGGTCATCGCCGGCCGACCGAACGCCGGCAAGTCCAGCCTGCTGAATGCCCTGGCCGGTCGCGAGGCGGCCATCGTCACCGACATCGCCGGCACCACCCGGGATGTACTGCGTGAACATATCCACATCGATGGCATGCCCCTGCATGTAGTGGACACCGCGGGCCTGCGCGATACCGAGGATCATGTGGAAAAGATCGGCGTGGAACGGGCGCTGAAAGCCATCGGCGAAGCCGATCGCGTGCTGCTGGTGGTGGACGCCACCGCCCCGGAAGCAGCGGACCCTTTTTCCCTATGGCCGGAGTTCCTCGACCAGCGCCCGGAACCGGGCAAGGTTACCCTGATCCGCAACAAGGCGGATTTGTCCACAGAGGCCATCGGTCTCGAGGAAAGCGCCGATGGCCATGTCACCATAACCCTGTCGGCGCGGACCAACGCCGGCCTGGAACTGCTGCGCGAGCATCTGAAGGCCTGCATGGGCTTCGAACAGACCGCGGAAAGCGGCTTCAGCGCACGCCGCCGCCACCTGGAAGCGCTGCGCCTGGCCGGAAATGCACTGGAACATGGTCATGCGCAACTTATCCACAACGGGGCTGGCGAGCTGCTCGCCGAAGACCTGCGCCAGGCCCAGCAGCACCTCGGCGAAATTACCGGGGCCTTCACTCCCGACGATCTGCTGGGACGGATCTTCTCGAGTTTCTGTATCGGCAAATGAGGCTCGGCTCAAGCCGGGCTGTGGATAAAATCGGGCAAGGATCGCCCGATGAAATATCCGTTCTCCGTACTCTTCCTTTCATTGTCGCTCTTGCCCGGCTCCACGCCGCCGGCATGGATTGCGGCGCGCCGCTTCGGTTCCGGAAGCCATCTGCCTGCGTCGCTTGGATGCCCGACTGAGCGAGGTTCATGCACAGTCGGCCAGCGGCAATGGCTGCAACGACGCAACGGCTTCGGTGGCGTACACGAGTGTCTGGAACGCATCGACGACTTCTCGCGCCCCAGACACCGGCCGCTAGCGGTTGCCGCCATGGGCGAGCTGCAACGAGACATCGGGAAGGCGGCGCAGGAGAATCCGGAGTTTCCCCCTGGAAAAAGCCCTTGCGCCTTTTCCACAGCCCTCTCCGGCCGCCGAGTTGGTCAATCGCGACGAGCACGGAGGCGGTCGATCCGCTCCAGGCTATGACCGTCCGGCGAGCCGCTGTGTCCGGTAACGCCTGGCACCGGGGAAGCCTCGCAGCGTGAAGGCTTCGGCCCGGAGCACTACAGCATCGAGGTCGGGCTGCATGCCTGGATACTGCTGCGCCAACCGGCCGGTAAAGCTCGGAGCGGAACATCGTGCTGGCCGCCAGGCGCCGCTTCGGGCGCATGAGTTCTCCCTCGATGCGGCCGGCGACTGAGCCGTTCCAGCGATTCCCTTCTCCTTTTCATGCCGTTCGGGCCCTACGAAGGCAGCGCTCACGCTCGCCTGAAACCTGTGGAAAACCCCCGGGACAGGCCCGTAGATAAAACCGCTCCAGCTCTGTGCATAACCCTCCATGTTGATAACAGGACATTCCATCCACAGCTAAAAAATGCTTATCAACAGGGCTCCGAATGGGTTTGAGACAGCCTTATCATTCTCCATGACGCCCGTCCTTCATGGGCTTTAGCGAGTTATCAACAGAAATGGGCGAGCTAAGTAATAAACACAAGCTCTAAAAAGATATAAACATTCCTTTCCTTTTATTTTTTGTAAACCCGGCCGCCCGTTTTGCCCCCCTCGCGAGAGTTGGCTATTTTTTGTTCAGGAGTCTTCATTCAGGACGGCTAAATCCTTATACTGTCCGGCTTTCCTGAATTCCTGCTTCTGAACAGGCCGAGGTGCGTGGTGGATTTCCCTACCCGTTTTGACGTAATCGTGATCGGCGGTGGCCATGCGGGCACCGAAGCCGCACTCGCGGCTGCGCGCATGGGTGTGAAAACCCTGCTGCTGACCCACAATGTGGAAACCCTGGGGCAGATGAGCTGCAACCCCGCCATCGGTGGGATCGGCAAGAGCCACCTGGTCAAGGAAATCGATGCCCTCGGCGGGGCCATGGCCGAAGCCACCGACAAGGGCGGCATCCAGTTCCGTGTACTGAACAGTCGCAAGGGACCGGCGGTACGCGCCACGCGTGCCCAGGCCGACCGCGTTCTCTATAAGGCGGCGATCCGGCATATCCTGGAAAACCAGGCGAACCTGTGGATATTCCAGCAGGCCTGCGACGACCTGATCGTCGAGCAGGACCAGGTACGCGGCGTGGTGACCCAGATGGGACTGCGCTTCCATGCCGACAACGTGGTCCTGACTACCGGCACCTTCCTCGGCGGACTTATCCACATCGGCCTGGAGAATTACTCCGGTGGCCGCGCAGGCGATCCGCCATCGATCGCCCTGGCCCGCCGCCTGCGCGAATTGCCGTTGCGGGTCGGCCGACTGAAAACCGGCACGCCACCACGCATCGACGGGCGTAGCGTGGACTTCTCGGTGATGACCGAGCAGCCGGGCGACACGCCGATCCCGGTGATGTCTTTCCTCGGTTCGAAGGAACAGCATCCCGAGCAGGTCAGTTGCTGGATCACTCACACCAACGCGCGGACCCACGAGATCATCGCCGCCAATCTCGATCGCTCGCCGATGTACTCCGGCGTGATCGAAGGCATCGGTCCGCGCTATTGCCCTTCGATCGAGGACAAGATCCATCGCTTCGCCGACAAGGAAAGCCACCAGGTCTTCCTCGAGCCCGAAGGCCTGACCACCCACGAGCTGTATCCCAACGGCATCTCGACCTCCCTGCCGTTCGACGTGCAACTGCAGATCGTGCGTTCCATCCGCGGCATGGAGAATGCCCACATCGTCCGCCCTGGCTATGCGATCGAATACGACTTCTTCGACCCGCGCGACCTGAAGTACAGCCTGGAGACCAAGGTCATCGGCGGGCTCTTCTTCGCCGGCCAGATCAACGGCACCACCGGTTACGAGGAAGCCGGCGCCCAGGGCCTGCTGGCCGGCGCCAACGCCGCATTGCGTGCGCAGGGCAAGGACAGCTGGTGCCCGCGTCGCGACGAGGCCTACATCGGCGTGCTGGTGGACGACCTGATCACGCTCGGCACCCAGGAGCCGTACCGCATGTTCACGTCGCGGGCGGAGTACCGCCTGATCCTTCGCGAGGACAACGCCGACCTGCGTCTTACCGAAAAGGGGCGCGAACTGGGCCTGGTCGACGACCGGCGCTGGGCTGCCTTCGAAGCCAAGCGCGAAGGCATCGAACGCGAGGAACAGCGGCTGAAGAGCACCTGGGTGCGTCCGAATACCCCGCAGGGCGAGGCCATTGCCGAGCGCTTCGGTACGCCGCTGACCCATGAATACAACCTGCTCAACCTGCTGAGCCGCCCGGAGATCGATTACGCCAGCCTGGTGGAGATCACCGGCGACGCTGTGGATAACCCGCAGGTGGCCGAGCAGGTGGAGATCCGCACCAAGTACGCCGGCTACATCGACCGCCAACAGGAGGAGATCGCCCGGCTGCGCGCCAGCGAAGACACTCGCCTGCCTGTGGATATCGATTACCTGGGGATTTCCGGCCTGTCGAAGGAAATCCAGAACAAGCTGAACCAGGCCCGTCCGGAAACCCTCGGCCAGGCTTCGCGGATCCCTGGCGTCACGCCGGCTGCGATTTCGCTGTTGTTGATCCACCTGAAGAAGCGTGCCTCTGGCCGCCAACTGGAGCAGAGCGCTTGATGTCTGCGGTAACCCAACACCACGCCGATGAACTCGCGCGTGGTGCTGACGAGCTCGGCGTCGCCCTGGACGCCGAGAAGAAACACCAGCTGCTGGCCTACCTGGCCTTGCTGATCAAATGGAACAAGGCCTACAACCTGACCGCCGTACGCGACCCGGACGAGATGGTTTCGCGCCACCTGCTCGACAGCCTGAGCATCGTGCCTCACGCCGAGGCCGGGGATAACTGGCTGGACGTCGGCAGCGGCGGGGGCATGCCCGGCGTCCCGCTGGCCATCCTGTTCCCGGAAAGGCGCCTGACCCTGCTCGACAGCAACGGCAAGAAGACCCGCTTCCTGACCCAGGTGAAGCTCGAGCTGAAGCTGGCCAACCTCGACGTCGTGCACAGCCGGGTGGAAGCCTTCCGTCCCGAGCGCCCCTTCGATGGCATCGTTTCCCGCGCTTTCAGCAGCCTGGAGGACTTCGCCAACTGGACCCGTCACCTCGGCGACCGGGAAACCCGCTGGCTGGCGATGAAGGGCGTGCATCCGAACGAAGAGCTGGCGGCACTCCCGGAGGATTTCCGGGTCGAAGCCGGGCATGCGCTGGCGGTACCCGGTTGCCAAGGTCAGCGGCATCTGCTGATACTGCGGCGCACAGCATGAGGGGGGAACAGGGATAACCATGGCTAAGGTATTCGCGATCGCCAACCAGAAAGGCGGCGTCGGCAAGACCACGACCTGTATCAACCTCGCGGCTTCCCTCGTGGCGACCAAGCGTCGCGTGCTGCTGCTGGACCTGGATCCGCAGGGCAACGCCACCACCGGCAGCGGCATCGACAAGCACAACCTGGAGCACTCCATCTACGACGTGCTCACCGGTGAATGCAACCTGGCCGAAGCCATGCAGTTTTCCGAGCACGGCGGCTACCAGTTGCTGCCGGCCAACCGCGACCTCACCGCCGCGGAAGTGGTGCTGCTGGAAATGGACATGAAGGAGAATCGTCTGCGCAACGCGCTGGCGCCGATCCGCGAGAACTACGACTACATCCTCATCGACTGTCCGCCGTCTCTGTCGATGCTCACCGTCAACGCGCTGACCGCCGCCGACGGCGTGATAATCCCCATGCAGTGCGAATACTACGCGCTGGAGGGGCTGACCGACCTGATGAACAGCATCCAGCGCATCGGCCAGTTGCTCAACCCGACGCTGAAGATCGAGGGCCTGCTGCGGACCATGTACGATCCGCGCATCAGCCTGACCAACGATGTCTCCGCGCAATTGCAGGAGCATTTCGGCGACACCCTCTACACCACCGTCATCCCGCGCAACGTGCGCCTGGCCGAGGCACCGAGCTTCGGCATGCCCGCGCTGGTCTATGACAAGCAATCCCGCGGCGCCATCGCCTACCTGGCGCTGGCCGGCGAGCTGGTCCGCCGCCAGCGCGCCAAAGGCCGCGCCGCAACCGCATAAGGAACCCGCATGGCAGCCAAGAAACGTGGACTGGGACGCGGGCTCGATGCCCTGCTGGGCGGCTCGAGTCCCGCCAAACTGCAGGAAGAGGCCGTCCAGGCCGATCGTCGCGAGTTGCAGCAGATCCCTCTCGACCTGATGCAGCGCGGCAAGTACCAGCCGCGGCGCGACATGGATCCCCAGGCACTGGAGGAACTGGCGCAGTCGATCAGGGCCCAGGGCGTGATGCAGCCCATCGTGGTGCGGCCGATCGCCAACGGCCGCTACGAGATCATCGCCGGTGAGCGCCGCTGGCGCGCCAGCCAGCAAGCCGGGCTGGAGAAGATCCCGGCCTTGGTCCGCGACGTGCCGGACGAGGCTGCCATCGCCATGGCGCTGATCGAGAACATCCAGCGCGAGGACCTCAACCCGATCGAGGAAGCCGCCGCCCTTCAGCGCCTGCAGCAGGAGTTCCAGCTGACCCAGCAGCAGGTCGCGGAAGCGGTCGGCAAGTCACGCGCCACCATCACCAACCTGCTGCGCCTGATCGGCCTGCCGGACGAGATCAAGACCCTGCTTTCCCATGGCGACCTGGAGATGGGCCATGCCCGAGCGCTGCTCGGTCTGCCGGTGGAACGGCAGGTGGAAGGGGCGCGACATGTTGTCGCACATGGGCTGACCGTACGTCAGACCGAGGCCCTGGTTCGGCAGTGGTCGCATGCCCCGGGCAAACCTGCCGGGCCGGTCAAGAGCGACCCGGACATCGCCCGCCTGGAACAGCGCCTGGCCGAGCGCCTGGGCGCTTCGGTGCAGATCCGCCATGGTCAGAAGGGCAAGGGTCAGCTGGTCATCCGCTACAGTTCCCTGGATGAATTGCAGGGCGTCCTCGCCCACATCCGCTGACACACTTTGGGTTGTAGCGGGTAGTCGGAAATCACTACCAGCCAGTTGAACAGGGGGGACTCCCCCCCTATACTCTGCGCGCTATTTTGTGGGCACTTTTTATGCCAAGTCGTTGATTTGGCAGTGCCGACGCCAGAAGACTGAGAGCGCGATGGAGTCCCGCATGCCAAGTCGCCTGCCGGCATTCAGATTGCTGCTCGTCCAACTGGTTGTAGTGCTTGTTGCTGCGATCTCCCTGTGGATGTCTTGGGGACCGGTGGCCGGATATTCCGGGTTGCTGGGAGGGATGATCGCCTGGTTGCCGAATTGTTATTTCGCCTACAAGGCGTTCCGTTTCAGCGGAGCGCGGGCTGCCCGGGAAATCGTTCGTTCGTTCTATGCGGGCGAGGCCGGGAAACTGATTCTGACGGCGGTGCTGTTCGCACTGGCGTTCGCAGGCGTGAAGCCACTGATGGCGTCGGCCCTGTTCGGCGTCTATCTGCTGACCCTGATGGTCAGCTGGTGCGCACCCCTGCTGATGGGAAAAACATTTACAAGACCTTAGAGCGATTGAGGCAAACATGGCAGCAGAAACCGCTTCGGGTTACATCCAGCACCACTTGCAGAACCTGACCTTCGGGCGTCTGCCAAATGGTGATTGGGGGTTCGCCCACACCGCCGAGCAAGCCAAGGAAATGGGCTTCTGGGCATTCCACGTAGACACCCTGGGCTGGTCGGTACTGCTCGGCGTGGTGTTCCTGTTCATCTTCCGCCTGGCGGCCAAGAAGGCCACCAGCGGCCAGCCGGGTGGACTGCAGAACTTCGTCGAGGTGATGGTCGAGTTCGTCGACACCAGCGTCAAGGACACCTTCCACGGGCGCAACCCGTTGATCGCGCCCCTGGCCCTGACCGTGTTCGTCTGGATCTTCCTGCTCAACCTGATCGACCTGGTACCGGTGGACTACCTGCCGATGCTGGCCGCGAAGATCACCGGCGACGAGCACCTGTTCTTCCGCGCGGTGGCCACCACCGACCCGAACGCCACCCTGGGCCTGTCGATCTCGGTGTTCGCCCTGATCGTCTTCTACAGCATCAAGGTCAAGGGCATCGGCGGCTTCCTCGGTGAACTGACCCTGCACCCCTTCAGCAGCAAGAACATCGTCGTTCAGATCCTGCTGATCCCGGTGAACTTCCTGCTCGAGTTCGTGACCCTGATCGCCAAGCCGGTTTCGCTGGCGCTGCGTCTGTTCGGCAACATGTATGCCGGCGAACTGATCTTCATTCTGATCGCCGTCATGTTCGGTAGCGGAATGTTCCTGCTGAGTGCCCTGGGCGTAGCCCTGAACTGGGCGTGGGCTGTGTTCCACATCCTGATCATCACCCTGCAGGCCTTCATCTTCATGATGCTGACCATCGTCTACCTGTCGATGGCGCACGAAGACAACCATTAATCGATTCGCTTCAACCTTTAACCAACACGACAAAAAGTCGGGAGGAAAAATGGAAACTGTAGTTGGACTGACTGCTATCGCCGTTGCTCTGCTGATTGGCCTGGGTGCCCTGGGTACCGCCATCGGTTTCGGTCTGCTGGGTGGCAAGTTCCTGGAAGGCGCAGCTCGTCAGCCTGAAATGGTTCCGATGCTGCAGGTGAAAATGTTCATCGTCGCCGGTCTGCTCGACGCCGTGACCATGATCGGTGTGGGTATCGCCCTGTTCTTCACCTTCGCGAATCCCTTCGTTGGTCAAATCGCCGGCTGATCACTCGAATCTTCCGATTTGAGTGTTTGACGGACAACGAACGAGCGAGGTGTTGGCGTGAACATTAATGCAACCCTGATTGGCCAGTCCGTTGCGTTCTTCATCTTTGTGCTGTTCTGCATGAAGTTCGTGTGGCCTCCGGTCATCGCGGCTCTGCAAGAGCGTCAGAAGAAGATCGCTGACGGCCTGGACGCTGCCAACCGCGCGGCTCGTGATCTGGAGCTGGCTCATGAGAAAGCGGGCCAGCAACTGCGCGAAGCCAAGGCTCAGGCAGCCGAAATCGTCGAGCAGGCGAAGAAACGCGCTAACCAGATCGTCGATGAAGCCCGCGACCAGGCCCGTGCCGAAGGCGAACGCCTGAAGGCCCAGGCCCAAGCGGAAATCGAACAGGAACTGAACAGCGTCAAGGACGCCCTGCGTGCCCAAGTGGGTACCCTGGCCGTCACCGGCGCCGAGAAGATCCTGGGTGCTTCGATCGACGCAAACGCGCACGAGCAGCTGGTTTCCAAACTGGCAGCCGAGATCTAAAGCGAGGGCGCTATGGCAGAACTGACCACGTTGGCTCGTCCCTACGCAAAGGCGGCTTTCGAGTACGCCCAGGCTCATCAGCAACTGGCCGATTGGTCGGCTGCGCTGGGTGTGCTGGCCGCAGTGTCGCAGGACGACACCGTGCGCCAGCTGCTCAAAGAGCCTCAGCTGACCTCTTCGGCCAAGGCTCAGAGCCTGATCGATGTGTGCGGCGACAAGCTGAATGCACCAGCCCAGAACTTCGTCCGGACTGTGGCTGAGAACAAGCGGCTCGAACTGCTGCCGACCATCGCTGAGATGTACGAGCAGTTGAAGGCCGAGCAGGAAAAGTCGGTCGAGGTAGAAGTCACCAGTGCCTTCACCTTGAGCAAAGAACAGCAGGACAAACTCGCCAAGGCTCTCAGCGCCCGGCTCAGTCGCGAAGTGCGGCTACATGCGTCGGAAGACGCGAGCCTGATCGGCGGCGTGATCATTCGCGCCGGTGACTTGGTAATCGATGGCTCGGTGCGCGGCAAGCTCGCGAAACTGGCCGAAGCGTTGAAATCTTGAGTTTGAAGGGGCAGCGGCATGCAGCAACTCAATCCTTCCGAAATTAGTGAAATCATCAAGGGGCGCATCGAGAAACTCGACGTCGCCTCCCAAGCACGAAACGAAGGCACCATCGTCAGCGTGTCCGACGGTATCGTGCGCATCTACGGTCTGGCCGACGTCATGTACGGCGAGATGATCGAGTTCCCGGGCGGCGTCTACGGTATGGCGCTGAACCTGGAGCAGGATTCCGTGGGTGCCGTGGTCCTGGGTGAATACCAGGGTCTCGCCGAAGGCATGAACGCCAAGTGCACCGGCCGCATCCTGGAGGTTCCGGTCGGTCCGGAACTGCTGGGTCGCGTGGTCGACGCGCTGGGCAATCCGATCGACGGCAAGGGTCCGATCGACGCCAAGGCCACCGACGCGGTCGAGAAGGTCGCTCCGGGCGTGATCTGGCGTAAGTCGGTAGACCAGCCGGTACAGACCGGCTACAAGTCGGTCGACGCCATGATCCCGGTAGGCCGTGGCCAGCGCGAGCTGATCATCGGCGACCGCCAGATCGGCAAGACCGCCCTCGCGGTCGACGCCATCATCAACCAGAAAGACAGCGGCATTAAGTGCGTCTACGTGGCCATCGGCCAGAAGCAGTCCACTATCGCCAACGTCGTACGCAAGCTGGAAGAGAACGGCGCCCTGGCCAACACCATCGTGGTCGCCGCCAGCGCTTCCGAGTCCGCCGCCCTGCAATACCTGGCGCCGTACTCCGGTTGCACCATGGGCGAATACTTCCGCGATCGCGGTGAAGACGCCCTGATCGTCTACGACGACCTGTCCAAGCAGGCCGTGGCCTATCGCCAGATCTCCCTGCTGCTGCGCCGTCCGCCGGGCCGCGAAGCCTACCCGGGCGACGTGTTCTATCTCCACAGCCGTCTGCTGGAGCGCGCTTCCCGCGTTTCCGAAGAGTATGTCGAGAAGTTCACCAACGGCGCCGTGACCGGCAAGACCGGCTCGCTGACCGCGCTGCCGATCATCGAGACCCAGGCCGGCGACGTTTCCGCGTTCGTTCCGACCAACGTGATCTCGATCACCGACGGCCAGATCTTCCTGGAATCCGCCATGTTCAACTCGGGTATCCGTCCGGCCGTCAACGCCGGTATCTCGGTATCCCGTGTAGGTGGCGCGGCCCAGACCAAGATCATCAAGAAGCTGTCCGGCGGCATCCGTACCGCTCTGGCCCAGTACCGTGAGCTGGCGGCCTTCGCCCAGTTCGCCTCGGACCTGGACGAAGCGACCCGCAAGCAGCTGGAGCATGGTCAGCGCGTTACCGAGCTGATGAAGCAGAAGCAGTACGCGCCGATGTCGATCGCCGAGATGTCGCTGTCCCTGTACGCCGCCGAGCGTGGCTTCCTGCAGGACGTCGAAATCGCCAAGGTCGGTAGCTTCGAGCAGGCGTTGATCTCTTACTTCCAGCGCGAGCACGCCGCTCTGCTGGCGAAGATCAACGAGAAAGGTGACTTCAACGACGAAATCGACGCGGGCATCAAGGCCGGCATCGAGAAGTTCAAGGCCACCCAAACCTGGTAAGCCGCAGCGGGAGCCGCGAGGCTCCCGCCTGCTAACCCGATAGGTGTCAAATGGCAGGCGCAAAAGAGATTCGCAGCAAGATTGCGAGCATCAAAAGCACGCAAAAGATCACCAATGCCATGGAAAAAGTGGCGGTGAGCAAGATGCGCAAGGCACAAATGCGCATGGCGGCCGGCCGTCCCTACGCGGAGCGTATTCGCCAGGTGATCGGCCATCTGGCCAACGCCAACCCGGAATACCGCCACCCGTTCATGGTCGAGCGTGAAGTCAAGCGCGTCGGCTACATCGTGGTGAGCAGTGATCGTGGTCTGTGCGGCGGTCTGAACATCAACCTGTTCAAGTCCCTCGTCAAGGACATGAGCGGCTACCGTGAGCAAGGGGCGGAAATCGACCTTTGCGTGATCGGTAGCAAGGGCGCTTCGTTCTTCCGCAGTTTCGGCGGCAACGTGGTGGCGGCTATCAGCCACCTCGGCGAAGAGCCTTCGATCAACGACCTGATCGGCAGTGTCAAGGTGATGCTCGACGCATACCTCGAAGGCCGTATCGATCGCCTGTTCGTGGTCTCCAACAAGTTCGTCAACACCATGACCCAGAAGCCGACCGTGGAACAGCTGATTCCGCTGGTGGCCGATGACGATCAGGAGCTGAAGCACCACTGGGACTATCTCTACGAACCCGACGCCAAGTCGCTCCTCGACGGGCTGCTGGTGCGTTACGTGGAATCCCAGGTGTACCAGGCCGTGGTTGAGAACAACGCCTGTGAGCAGGCGGCCCGGATGATTGCAATGAAGAACGCTACCGACAACGCCGGCGAGCTGATCAGCGATTTGCAGCTGATCTACAACAAGGCGCGTCAGGCGGCGATCACCCAGGAAATCTCGGAAATCGTCGGCGGCGCTGCCGCGGTGTAAGAACAGGTTCAAAATTCAGAGGAACCAGACATGAGTAGCGGACGTATCGTTCAAATCATCGGCGCCGTGATCGACGTGGAATTCCCGCGCGATGCCGTGCCGAGCATCTATGAAGCCCTGAAGGTTCAGGGCGTTGAAACCACCCTGGAAGTCCAGCAGCAGCTGGGCGACGGCGTGGTTCGTTCCATTGCGATGGGTTCCACCGAAGGCCTCAAGCGTGGCCTGAACGTGGACAGCACTGGTGCCGCCATCTCCGTGCCGGTCGGTAAGGCGACCCTGGGCCGGATCATGGACGTACTGGGCAACCCGATCGACGAAGCCGGTCCCATCGGCGAAGAAGAGCGCTGGGGCATCCACCGCGAAGCTCCGTCCTATGCCGACCAGGCTGGCGGCAACGAGCTGCTGGAGACCGGCATCAAGGTGATCGACCTGGTCTGCCCGTTCGCCAAGGGCGGCAAGGTAGGCCTGTTCGGCGGCGCCGGCGTGGGCAAGACCGTCAACATGATGGAACTGATCCGTAACATCGCCATCGAGCACAGCGGTTATTCCGTGTTCGCGGGTGTGGGCGAGCGTACTCGTGAGGGTAACGACTTCTACCACGAGATGAAGGATTCCAACGTACTGGACAAGGTAGCCCTGGTATACGGTCAGATGAACGAGCCGCCGGGCAACCGTCTGCGCGTCGCACTGACCGGCCTGACCATGGCCGAGAAGTTCCGTGACGAGGGCCGTGACGTTCTGTTGTTCATCGACAACATCTACCGTTACACCCTCGCCGGTACCGAAGTGTCCGCACTGCTGGGCCGTATGCCGTCCGCGGTGGGTTACCAGCCGACCCTGGCCGAAGAGATGGGCGTTCTGCAGGAACGCATCACCTCCACCAAGAAAGGTTCGATCACCTCGATCCAGGCCGTATACGTTCCCGCGGACGACCTCACCGACCCGTCCCCGGCGACCACCTTCGCCCACCTGGATGCGACCGTCGTACTGTCCCGTGACATCGCCTCGCTGGGTATCTACCCCGCGGTCGACCCGCTGGACTCCACCTCCCGCCAGCTCGACCCGCTGGTGATCGGCCAGGATCACTACGACACCGCTCGCGGCGTCCAGTATGTTCTGCAGCGCTACAAGGAGCTGAAGGACATCATCGCGATTCTGGGCATGGACGAACTGTCCGAAGCCGACAAGCTGCTGGTGGCGCGCGCTCGTAAGATCCAGCGCTTCCTGTCCCAGCCGTTCTTCGTAGCGGAAGTCTTCACCGGCTCGCCGGGCAAGTACGTTTCCCTGAAGGACACCATCGCTGGCTTCAAGGGCATTCTCAACGGCGACTACGATCACCTGCCGGAGCAGGCGTTCTACATGGTCGGCGGTATCGAAGAAGCGGTCGAGAAAGCCAAAAAACTGTAATCCTGTGCGCCCGGCGACGGGCGCTCATGTGAGGCAAGCGTATGGCCATAACAGTCCATTGCGACATCGTCAGCGCCGAGGCGGAGATCTTCTCCGGCCTGGTCGAGATGGTTATCGCGCACGGCGCTCTGGGTGACCTGGGTATCGCCCCGGGTCACGCGCCGCTGATCACCGACCTGAAGCCGGGCCCCATCCGCCTGGTCAAGCAGGGCGGCGAGCAGGAGGTGTACTACATCTCCGGCGGTTTCCTCGAAGTCCAGCCGAACATGGTCAAGGTCCTCGCCGACACCGTGGTTCGTGCCGGCGACCTCGACGAAGCGGCCGCCCAGGAAGCCCTGAAGGCCGCCGAAAAGGCACTGCAGGGCAAGGGTGCCGAGTTCGACTACAGCGCCGCTGCCGCGCGTCTGGCCGAAGCCGCAGCCCAGCTGCGCACCGTCCAGCAACTGCGCAAGAAGTTCGGCGGCTGATTTCCAGCCGGTACTTCTAGCGGTGTCAGGGAAAAGGGTAGCCTGTGGGCTACCCTTTTTTCGTTTTGCATCTTCACTCACAGGTTTTGCCTGTGACCACCAGGAACGGTAGTCCAGTCCATGTCCCTTGAAATCGTGATTCTCGCCGCCGGCCAGGGCACCCGCATGCGTTCGGCCCTGCCCAAGGTCCTCCATCCCATTGCCGGCAAGCCGATGCTCGGCCACGTCATCGACTGCGCGCGCCAGTTGCAGCCGGAACGGATCCACGTGGTGATCGGCCACGGCGCGGATCTGGTGCGTGAGCGGATGGCCGCCGACGACCTGAATTTCGTGCTCCAGGCCGAACAGCTCGGCACCGGCCACGCGGTGGCCCAGGCCCTGCCGTTCCTCAGTGCGGACCAGGTGCTGATCCTCTACGGCGACGTGCCGCTGATCCAACTGGACACCTTGCAGCGCCTGCTGGCGCAAGTCACCCCGGACCAGCTGTCGCTGCTCACCGTCGACATGCTCGACCCCACCGGCTACGGCCGCATCGTCCGTGACGACCAGGGCGCGGTGCAGGCCATCGTTGAGCACAAGGACGCGACCCCGGCGCAGCGCCAGATCGGCGAAATCAACACCGGCATCCTCGCGGTGCCGGGCAAGCGTCTTGCCGACTGGCTCGGCCGCCTGTCCAACGACAACGCCCAGGGCGAGTACTACCTGACCGACGTGATCGCCATGGCGGTCGGCGACGGCCTGGTGGTGGCCAGCGCCCAGCCGCTGGACGCGATGGAAGTGCAGGGCGTCAATGACCGCATGCAACAGGCCCAGCTGGAGCGTCACTACCAGCGCCTGCGCGCGGAGGAGCTGATGCGCCAGGGCGTGACCCTGCTCGATCCGCAGCGCCTGGACGTGCGTGGCGAGGTCTCGGTGGGCCGCGACGTGCTGATCGACGTCAACGTGGTGCTCGAGGGCCGCGTGGTGATCGAGGACGACGTACGCATCGGGCCGAACTGCGTGATTCGCGACAGCGTCCTGCGGCGTGGCGCCGTGATCAAGGCCAACAGCCACCTGGAAGGCGCGGAGCTGGGCGAGGGCAGCGATGCCGGTCCGTTCGCCCGCCTGCGCCCGGGCAGCGTGCTCGGCGCTCGGGCCCATGTCGGCAACTTCGTCGAACTGAAGAACGCCCGCCTGGGCGAGGGCAGCAAGGCTGGCCACCTGAGCTACCTGGGCGATGCCGAGCTGGGCGCCAACTGCAACATCGGCGCCGGCACCATCACCTGCAACTACGATGGCGCGAACAAGTTCCGCACCGAGCTGGGCGACGATGTGTTCATCGGCTCGAACAACTCGCTGGTGGCGCCGCTGAAGATCGGCGATGGCGCGACCACCGCGGCCGGCTCCACCATCACCCATGAGGTTCCGGCGAAGAACCTGGCCTTCGGCCGCGCCCGGCAGAAGAACCTGGAAAACTGGAAACGCCCGGAAAAGATCAGGAAGTAACGCAACGGCACGGACGCCGAAGCCTGCGAAACCGATCGTGCTGGCACTGCTCATAGCCTGGGCGGTGCTGCCCGAATGGCTGCGGATACCCGTCGGAGGCGCCCGTGCCCGCGACTGGAATCCACGAACCCTCTGGTTCGAGCCCAGGGGCCGCTCCGGAGTGCACAAGGGCATCGACATCTTCGCCCGCAGCGGCACCCAGTACCTTCCGCCAGCTGGCGCCTGCATTACTACGCCTATCTCGATAGCCTCGGCGTCTAACCGGGCCAGCCGGTCCTCGCCGGTTCCCGCCTGGGTACGGTCGGCACTACCGGCAACGCGCGCGGCAAGCCGGCCCACCTGCACTACGCGATCATCACCTTGCTGCCCTATCCCTGCCTGACCGACGCCAGCACCCAGGGTTGGAAGAGGCTGTTCTACCTCGATCCCAAGCGGTGTTGCCGAGCCGATGAAAAGTCATTGACGGGAAGCGCCGGATAAGTTTTGATTCGCACACTTTTCTTTCGAAACGAAACTTAAGTGATCTCGAAACGTAATACACCGCAACGTCGCCATGCCATCCTCGCGCTGCTTTCCGAGCAGGGCGAGGTCAGCGTGGACGCACTCGCCAAGCGCTTTTCCACCTCGGAAGTGACCATCCGCAAGGATCTCGCCGCCATGGAAAGCCACGGCCTGCTGTTGCGTCGCTACGGCGGTGCGGTGCCGATGCCGCAGGAACTGATCGGTGAAGCTGCGCAGCCCGTCTCGCCCTACAAGCAGGCTATCGGTCGCGCCGCCGCGGCGCGCATCCGCGAGCATGCGCGGATCATCATCGACAGTGGCAGTACCACTGCGGCGATGATCCCCGAACTCGGGCACAAGCCGGGCCTGGTGGTGATGACCAACTCGCTGAACGTAGTCAACGCCCTGCGCGAGCTGGAGCACGAGCCGGTGCTGCTGATGACCGGCGGCACCTGGGACCCGCATTCCGAGTCGTTCCAGGGCCAGGTCGCCGAGCAGGTGCTGCGCTCCTATGACTTCGACCAGTTGTTCATCGGCGCCGACGGCATCGATCTCGAACGCGGGACGACCACGTTCAACGAACTGCTGGGCCTGAGCCGGGTGATGGCCGAGGTCGCCCGCGAGGTGATCGTGATGGCAGAGGCCGACAAGGTCGGCCGGCGCATTCCCAACCAGGAACTGCCCTGGAGCAGCATCCATACCCTGATTACCGACGAGCGCCTGGAACCTTCCGCGCGCGAACAGATAACCGCCCGGGGCGTCACGCTGATCTGCGCCCCGGTCGAGGCCTGAAAGGAGAAAGACCCCATGTGTGGAATCGTAGGCGCGATCGCCGAGCGTAACATCACCCCCATCCTCATCGAGGGCCTCAAGCGCCTCGAGTATCGCGGCTACGACAGCGCCGGCGTAGCGGTCTTCGACAACGAAGGCCGGCTGCAGCGCTGCCGCCGGGTCGGCAAGGTCGCCAGCCTGGAGGAAGGCCTGGCCGGTACGCCGCTGCTCGGCCGCCTGGGCATCGCCCATACCCGCTGGGCGACCCATGGCGCGCCAACCGAAGGCAACGCCCACCCGCATTTCTCCAGCGACGAACTGGCGGTGGTGCACAACGGCATCATCGAGAACCACGAACCTCTCCGTGAGCGGCTCAAGGGCCTGGGCTACGTGTTCACCTCGCAGACCGACACCGAGGTCATCGTCCACCTGTTGCACCACAAGCTGCAGTCCATCGGCGACCTGACCCTGGCGCTGAAGGAAGCGGTCAAGGAATTGCACGGGGCCTATGGCCTGGCAGTGATCAGCGCGGCGCAGCCGGACCGCATCGTCGCCGCCCGCAGCGGCAGCCCGCTGGTGATCGGCCTCGGGCTTGGCGAGAACTTCCTCGCTTCCGACCAGTTGGCGCTGCGCCAGGTGACCGACCGCTTCATCTACCTGGAGGAAGGCGATATCGCCGAGATCCGCCGCGACAGCGTGCGCCTGTGGGATGTCCAGGGCAACGACGTGCAGCGCGAGACCGTGCAGTACCACGAAGGCGCCGAAGCCGCCGACAAGGGCGAGTATCGGCACTTCATGCTCAAGGAGATCCACGAGCAGCCCAGCGTCGTGCAGCGCACCCTGGAAGGCCGCCTCGGGCAGAACCAGGTACTGGTGGAAAGCTTCGGCCCGCAGGCGGCGGAGCTGTTCGCCAAGGTCCGCAACGTGCAGATCGTCGCCTGCGGCACCAGCTACCATGCCGGCATGGTCGCCCGTTACTGGCTGGAAAGCCTGACCGGGATTCCCTGCCAGGTGGAAGTCGCCAGCGAGTTCCGCTACCGCAAGGTCGCGGTGCAGCCGGATTGCCTGTTCGTCACCATCTCCCAGTCCGGCGAGACCGCCGACACCCTGGCCGCCCTGCGCAACGCCAAGGAACTGGGCTTCCTCTCCAGCGTGGCGATCTGCAACGTCGCCACCAGTTCGCTGGTGCGCGAATCCGACCTGACCCTGCTGACCCAGGCCGGCCCGGAAATCGGCGTGGCCTCGACCAAGGCCTTCACCACCCAGTTGGTCGCCCTGCTGCTGCTAACCCTGGGCATCGGCCAGGTGCAGAAGCGCCTGGCCGAGGGCGTCGAAGCCGAGCTGGTGGACGAGCTGCGTCGCCTGCCGACCCGGCTGGGCGAGGCGCTGGCGATGAACCGTACGGTGGAGAAGGTTTCCGAGCTGTTCGCCGAGAAGCACCATACCCTGTTCCTCGGCCGTGGGGCGCAGTTCCCGGTGGCCCTGGAAGGCGCGCTGAAGCTCAAGGAAATTTCCTATATCCATGCCGAAGCCTACCCGGCCGGCGAGCTCAAGCATGGCCCGCTGGCGCTGGTGGACAGCGACATGCCGGTGGTCACCGTGGCGCCGAACAACGAGCTGGTGGAGAAGCTCAAGTCGAACCTCCAGGAAGTCCGCGCCCGCGGCGGCGAACTGGTGGTTTTCGCCGACGAAGGCGCGGGCATCGAGGCCGGCGAGGGCACCCACGTGGTGGGCATGCCGCACATCGGCGACGTGCTCTCGCCGATCCTCTACACCATTCCGCTGCAACTGCTGTCGTATCACGTCGCCGTGCTCAAGGGCACCGACGTCGACCAGCCGCGCAACCTGGCCAAGTCGGTCACCGTCGAGTAAGCGCCTCCCGGCGCAGCCGGCCGAGTGCGCCGGAGAGCCCTGCCTGGCTACCTCGCAGGGCCAGGCCGGCGCTTGTCCCGGCGTTTTCCTCTCTGCTGTATAACGTGACCTTTTTCTCGTCCTTCGGGCTTCGGAAAGCCAATGCTTTCCGTCGTCGGCTGCGGGGCCGAACCAAGGGCAGGGAGGGATATGTTGGGAGAGCCGCCAGATTTCGACGGATCGGCGTGAACACCGGGATGCTGCCGGAGGAGCGCTTGCAGGCGATCGTCGATTGTTCCTTGTTCCATAAGCTCGATAGCCAGGCACAGCTGGCACTGGCCCGCATGGCGAGCGTGCGGGTCTATCGGACCGGCGAAGCCCTGTTCCGGCGAGGCGACAGGAGCGGAACTCTTTTTCTCGTCTGCGATGGCTGGGTGCGCCTGGCGCTGGACCGTGGGGCCAAGGAGTTTTCCCTCTCCCTGCATTCGCGGGGCGATGTCCTGGCTGAACATGTCCTGCTCGGCGTCGGGTATCACGAGAGCGATTGCCTGGCCATTACCCATGTCCGCGTGTTGAGGTTCGTCTCCGTTGCCATTTCCGAGGCGATTCTCAACGACTTGTGGGGCTCGCTGAACGCTCGTATGGCACAGCGGGTACAGTTGCTGCTGGAGCGCGTGGAGGATCTTTCCCTGCACACCCTCGATACCAGGCTGGCTCGCCTGCTCTGCCGCTTGAGTGCGCAGAGGGTTCCCTTGCCGTATCTGTCGCAGGGTGTCCTGGCGAGCATGGCCAACGCCAGTCGAACCAAGATGAACCAGATGCTTCGCCGGTTCCAGAGGTTGGGCGTAATCGAAATGCGAGGCGGTCGGATCATCGCCGTGGATGGCGAGCGCCTGCTGATGCTCTGCGACGACACCGGCCGACGCCCTGTTACCTAGGTAACAACACACGGTGTCCGGGGCTTCTAAGCTTTTCCATGGAATGGAAAACGAGTTTTCCTGTCAACGGACGATGCGGCCATGCCAATCAGAACGATCATTGCCGACAAGCACCAGATGTTTCGTCAGGGGCTGGCTGCCTTGTTGAATACGGACAAGGAAATAATGACGCTGGCGCAGGCCGATGATGGCGAGCAAGCGTTGTTTCTGATCGAGACCCTCAAGCCGGATATCGCGATATTGGAAGTTGCGCTGCCGCGCCTGAGTGGTATCGAAATAGCGCAGCGTATCTCGCGTATGGAAATAGAAACCTGCATCGTCATCCTGACTTCCTGCGAGGACCCGTTGGTGGCGGTGAGTACGGTCGAGGCCGGTGCGTCCGCCTATGTCTTGAAAAAGGCTCCCTTCGACGCCCTTGTCACGGCGCTCCATACCGTGGTGACCGGAGGAACCTTCATTTCGCCTGAATTGCGTGGACAGTTCCGCGAGTTGGGACGAAAGGGCGTCAGGAATATCACGCTTTCTTCCAGGGAACGCGAAGTCATACGGCTTATCGCCTGTGGAAAAAGCGCCAAGGAAGTCGCCAAGGCATTGGATATAAGCCCGAGGACGGTGGATACCTACAAGGAAAGAATGATGAAGAAGATCCAGGCCCACGGCGTGGCCGATATCGTCCGTTATGCCATTCGGATAGGCGTGATCGATCGCTGACGTAGGTCGATTTTCGGACATCCCCGTGGGGCGTTCTACCGTTCTTCCGATAGCGAGTCTTTCTCTAGCCTCTTCCATGCGCCAAACGAAAGGCGCCAAGGAACCAGCCTACGGCTTACTTTGATTGGATGAGGAAAACGCCATGACTATGGAGATCAGTTACGTAGAAAAAACCAGAGGCAAGTTGTCCGCGAATGCCGCCGCCGGGACCAACTACTCGCTTACGGTCGTCAACAACAGCGCCCAACCATGGGTCTTCTACGTGTACCAGAAGATGCCGAACCAGGACCGAAGCATCTTTTCCGTCGCCTGGTTCGCCAGTCCCTACCAGATTCGGGTGGGCGACCGGATTCGTTTCAGCTGGCAGATAGACTACAACTTCGTCTGGAGCGATACCGGTACCTTGGTCCCCGGGGTGAATTTCTATGCCTCGGGCTCCATGGATGCCGATCCGGCGGGTGCCAACACCACGCTGTTCAACCTCGACCCGGGCCCTGGTCTGTCCGTCCCTACCCAGGCGCCGCCGGCGGGCACCCTGGTGATCAATGATGGCAGCGATGTGCCCAACAATCGCTATTCCGTCGGGATCGGCATGTCCGGTAGCGGGACCTTCGTGGTGCAGGCCGGGACCAATCTCAGGCACCAGTTCACGCCGACGCCCAGCTATTGGGTGGCTGCCGGCATCGGCCAGCAGGTGGGTACCGTCCTGGATATCCAGACCGTCACGCAAACCAGCGAGGTGCGATACGACCCTGCGGTTTACGACCGTACGGCAACCCTGCAACCCGATAACACCTGGTCGCTCAGCTGAGCATGGTCCGCGAGGCGTGGGGCGCCTGCTCGTTCCCACGCCTCGGGCAGATGGGAGAATGGCAATGAAAGGACATGGAATCGCCGCTCTATTCCTGAGTGGCCTGCTGTTGCTCGCGCCCGCTGTATCCCACGGGCTGATCATCGTGATGCCGAACTCCGACTGGGTCACCCAGTATGCCGTCGGGCTTTGCAACGCGAAGTACCAGACCGACAACTACCTGGACTGGCATCAACTGGTCGCCGCTCCCAACGGCTCGGTGAAGGTCGCCGAGGGCGAAGTGGTCTGCATCCTTGGCCACGGGGCGCCGGGCAAGATCGGCGATGTCGCTGGTGACACCATAGCCGCCACGGTGGCGGAGAAGCTCGACCATACGGCGGAAGCTTCCAATCCGGTCCTGCTCATGGCGTGCATGTCGGCCGTGGCCCCGCTATCGGGGCGCTCGGTACTACAGTCCTTCGAGAGTGTGCGGGGCGCCTGGAGCGGCAATGCGGTGACGGCCAGCCTGGGGATCTGCGTGGCGAACCGGAACGGCAGCTCGCCGCTTTACCGGACCGTGCTGAAGAACCCCCTGCCCGGGTCGGGAGACTGTTCGATGAAAGCCCTCACCGATGAGCAGGCCCGCCTGAAGCTGCAGATCCAGGCGAACATCGCCAGTTGCCAGACGCGCTCCGGCCCCCTTGCGATAGGGCAGTGCATGTACGACCTGGACAACGACGACGGCAAGGCGATCAACGACAAGTTCTACGTTCCGTTCCTGGCCTACATCACCGACAAATCCTGCAATCAGACCCCCGGTACGGCGAGCGGGACGATGTGAGTTCCGCCAGTCCTGCCCAAGGAGGCAGACATGTCTTCTTTCATTCCGATCGGCGCGGTATGCCCGTTCGCCGGGCAAGTGAACCCGGTATCGGGAGCGGCCAACGGCACCTGGGCGAACAGCAGTTGCGCGGGGAGCTCGGCGAAGCCCGCGCAACTGTCGGCCGACGCACCGCTGCTCTATCTCGAAAGCCAGGGTTGGATGCTGTGTGACGGGCGCTGGCTGGCAAGCAGCGGTTTTCCCGAGTTGTTCGCGGTGATCGGCTACCTGTACGGCAAGAAGAGCGAAGGGGGCGTCGACAGCTACCGCCTCCCGGACTATCGAGGTCTATTCCTGCGTGGCTTCGACGCGGGTGCCGGACTGGATCCGGATGCGGCCAGCAGGCTCTCGCCCACCGGCGGCAATACCGCGAATGTCGTCGGTTCCCTGCAATGCGATGCGTTGCAGAGCCATGCCCACCAGTATCAGGTCGTTCAGCCCGCGGGGATTTCCCAGCAGGGACAAGCGGCGGGAGCCAGCTTCACTTCGCAGGCCACCTCCGTTCCGGATGCTCCCGCACGCTCGTCCGTGGAGACCCGGCCCAGGAACATCGCGGTGAACTACATCATCAGGTTCAGGTGAGGCAGCGGCTCCCTGGACAAGGAGAATGGACATGCAAGTCTATGCGGTCGTCTACACCAGCAGCGGACGCTTCCTTCTGTTCTGGAAGCTGGCCAAGGGATATTTCTTCTTCGACGCGAAGACGGGCAAGGGCAAGATCGTCAAGGGCGGCGCGAACCTGAACGGAGGAAACGACTATGCGCTCCCGGGTGGCCGCCGGGAGGAGAGTGAGACCGTGGCGGCAGGGGCGGCGCGGGAGTTTCTAGAGGAAACGGCCGCGGACGTAAGGGGACTACCCGTTCAGGAGAGAACCTTCGGGAGGGACTTCTGTGCAGGCTATTTCAGGATCGAAGAGAAGGAGATCGAGGGATTGCTCGCGCGCATCCAGGACCCCAATCTCGTTTCGGCCATGAATGCCTCGATTGATATCGAGCATGGCTCGATCACCCGCTATGCGCAGATCCATACGCGTTACCCGAGTGCTCCGCGGGACAATGAACTGGAGACGGGGTATCTCTGGAGCGTCCATGACGAAGCGAACTGGAAGGTCGTCCTGTCGTGGAAGAACAGCCCCGCCCTGGGCTGGTATTTCGATATCCTCGATTATCTTAAAACCTCGATCCTGTAGCGCTCACGGCATCGCGGCGCAACTCAGCGAAACGGTTTCCAGAAGCGTTCCAGCGCCGCCGCCAGCAATTCCGTGTCGCCGCGCGAATCGCCCCAGGCGCGCAGGGAGTATTGGGTCAGCGGACCGTAATGCCGTTCCAGTCGGCAGACTTTCTCGTCGCGCCGGCAGTTGCGGCCGACGATCCTGCCGGTCAGTACGCCGTCCACCACCTCCAGCTCGGTGGCTATCAGGTGCACGCCGAGCTTTTCGGCGAAAGGCCTGAGCACCAGCGAAGGCGAGGCGGAACAGATGGTCACGGTGCTGCCGCTGCTGACCTGGTCGGCCACCGCGGTCAATGCGTGGGGACGCATCAGTGTTTCCCAGAAGCGGTTCTGGTAGGCCAGCGCCCGTTCTTCCAGCACCTGCACCGGCACGTCGGTGAGGAAGGTGGCGATCAGGCGCGCCTTCAGGTCGTCGCGGCCGATCCGCCGACAGAGATAGGCCAGGCTGGGCGCGGCCATGCGCAGCATGCGGCGGACGAACACCCGGTTGCCGAAGGCGAAGCGCAGGAATGGAACGAAGCTGTCGCGGTAGGTCAGCGTCCCGTCGAAGTCGAATACGGAGAGGAAGCGTACCTCGCGGGTTTCCAGCGGGCCGGTGTCATTCATCAGGCGTTTCCTTATGTCGCTTTCTTGCCAAGGCATCCTGGCCTGCGTCTTTCCGTTATTACAGCGAGGGAAAGTTTGTATATCAAAACTGTCAATTATTCACAGGCACCCTGGCTGCTAACCTGAAATGAGTGCCCGGCTGTTTTGCATCGATAGATAGGAGGCTAAGTAGTCGATAGCAAAACTCTATCAAGGTACTGGACTATAGTGTTCCCGTCTTGTGACCAGGAGGTTTGGCATGATTGCACAGCTCCCCTCTGAGTTGCTGTCCCTGCAACTGCCGTTGCGGATCCGCATCGGCGATGCTCAGGCGTTCGATCTGGGGCCGGATCCACAGGTAACCATGGTCATCCGCGACCCCACGCTGCTCACCGAGATCACCCACCCCAGCCTCGACGCGCTGGGCAAGGCCTACGTCGAGAAGCGCCTCGACATCGAGGGGCCGATCAGCCAGGTGATCGGCATCGGCGACGCCCTCAGCGAGGCGCTCGGCGACCCCGACGGCGAGGCCTCGCCGGTCAGGGAGAGTCATGACAAGGCCACCGACGCCGAGGCCATCCATTACCACTACGACCTGTCCAACGACTTCTACCGGCTCTGGCTGGATCCGGAAATGGTCTATTCCTGCGCCTATTTCGAAACCGGCCGGGAAGACCTCGCCACCGCGCAACTGGCCAAGCTTCGCCACTTGTGTCGCAAGCTGCGCCTGCAACCGGGCGAGAAGCTGCTGGATGTCGGCTGTGGCTGGGGCGGCCTGGCGCGCCTGGCCGCTCGCGAGTTCGGCGTCGAGGTCACCGGCATCACCCTGAGCAAGGAACAGCTGGCGCTGGGCCAGGAACGGGTCCGGGCCGAGGGCCTGGAAGACCGGGTCACCCTGAAGCTGCTCGACTACCGCGACCTGCCGCGCGATGGCCGCTTCGACAAGGTGGTCAGTGTCGGCATGTTCGAGCACGTCGGCCACGCCAACCTCGGCCTGTACTTCCAGCAACTGTACGACGCGGTGCGCCCCGGTGGCCTGGTGATGAACCATGGCATCACCTCGCTCTATACCGATGGGCGTCCGGTGGGCAAGGGCGCCGGCGATTTCATCGACCGCTATGTCTTCCCCCACGGCGAGCTGCCACACCTGTCGCTGGCGGTGGCGCGGATGAGCGAAGCCGGCCTGGAAGTGGTCGACGTGGAAAGCCTGCGCCTGCATTACGCGCGGACCCTGGACTTCTGGAGCGCCAACCTGGAAGCGAAGCTGAAGGAGGCGGCCCGCCTGGTGCCGGAAGAGACCTTGCGGATCTGGCGGTTGTACCTCGCCGGGTGCGCCTATGGTTTCAAGCGCGGCTGGATCAACCTGCACCAGATCCTCGCCAACCGCCCCCACGAGGACGGCTCCCACGAGTTGCCCTGGTCGCGGCGCGACCTCTATGCCTGATGGCGACGACCGGCTCCCTTGAGGAGCCGGTCGCGCATTCGGTGCATGCGGATTGTCCTGCGCGGCGGCGCGGTCTAGTCTGCACGGAGTCCTGCGCGGTCGAGGGAAGCCGGGACGCTTCCGCGGCGGCGCGACAACAACGATAAGAACAGGAGACTTCCCATGTCGCTGAGCAGACGCCTCGGTCTTTTCACGCTCGCCGCAACGGTAACCTTCAGCACTGCGGTCTTCGCCGCGCCGACCTTCATCAATATCCTCACCGGCGGCACCAGCGGGGTCTACTACCCCATCGGGGTCGGCCTCTCGCAGATCTACGGGCACGACATCCCGGGCGCCAAGACTTCGGTGCAGGCCACCAAGGCCTCGGTCGAGAACCTCAACCTGTTGCAGGCAGGTCGCGGCGAGCTGGCGCTGGCGCTGGGCGATTCGGTCGCCGACGCCTGGAACGGGGTGGCCGACGCCGGCTTCAAGGCGCCGCTGAAGAAGCTGCGGGCGATCGGCAATACCTACCCCAACTATATCCAGGTGGTCGCCAGCCAGGCCTCGGGGATCAAGACCCTGGCCGACCTGAAAGGCAAGCGCATCTCGGTGGGCGCACCCAAGAGCGGCACCGAGCTGAACGCCCGGGCGATCTTCAAGGCCGCCGGTCTGAGCTACGAGGACATGGGCAAGGTGGAATACCTCCCGTACGCCGAATCGGTGGAGCTGATCAAGAACCGCCAGCTCGACGCCACCCTGCAATCCTCCGGCCTGGGCATGGCCGCCATCCGCGACCTTGCCTCGACCATGCCGATCACCTTCGTCGCGATTCCGGCGGAGGTGGTGGCGAAGATCGACAGTCCGGCCTATCACGCCGCGAGCATTCCCGCCGGCACCTACGACGGCCAGGAGCAGGACGTGCCGACGGTGGCCATCGACAACATCCTGGTCAGCCACGCCGGGGTCAGCGACGAGCTGGCCTACCAGATGACCAGGCTGATGTTCGACAACCTGCCGCGGCTGGTCACCGCCCATGCCGCGGCCAAGGACATCGCCCTGGACAAGGCGGCGAAGAACCTGCCGATACCGCTGCACCCCGGCGCCGAGCGCTTCTACAAGGAAAAGGGCGTCCTGCCGCAGTGACGCCCGGCCCATCGTAGTCCCCGGTCCGCAGGGCGGGCCGGGGTTCCCGCGTTTCCGGCTGTTGGGAGTCGAAGCATGAGCGATCATCAGAACGGGCTGCACAACGAGGCGGAAAGCTGGCCGCGCACGCTGTTCGCCGTGGCCCTGGCCTTTTCCGTGTTCCAGGTCGTCACCGCGGCCTTTCCCCTGATTTCGACCCAGGTCCTGCGGGCGATGCACGTCGGCCTGCTGTTGCTGGTGGTCTACCTGAGCTATCCGCTTGCCGGCGTACGGCGCCCCTGGCAGCCGCTGGCCTGGCTGCTGGGCTTGGCCGGACTGGGTACGGCGATCTACCAGTGGGTATTCGAGGCCGACCTGATCCAGCGCTCCGGAGAGCTGACCCAGGCCGACATGGTCGTCGGCGTGGTGCTGATCGTGCTGGTCTTCGAGGCGGCGCGACGGGTGATGGGCATCGCCTTGCCGATCATCTGCGCGCTGTTCCTGGCCTACGGTCTGTTCGGCGAACACCTGCCGGGCGACCTGGCCCATCGCGGCTACGGTTTCGACCAGATCGTCAACCAGCTGTCTTTCGGCACCGAGGGGCTCTACGGCACGCCAACCTACGTGTCGGCCACCTATATCTACCTGTTCATCCTGTTCGGCGCCTTTCTCGAACAGGCGGGGATGATTCGCCTGTTCACCGATTTCGCCATGGGCCTGTTCGGCCATCGGGTCGGCGGGCCGGCCAAGGTCTCGGTGTTTTCCTCGGCGCTGATGGGCACCATCACCGGCTCCGGGGTGGCCAACGTGGTCACCACCGGACAGTTCACCATCCCGTTGATGAAACGCTTCGGCTACAAGCCGGCGTTCGCCGGCGGCGTCGAGGCGACCGCGAGCATGGGCAGCCAGCTGATGCCGCCGGTGATGGGGGCGGTGGCGTTCATCATGGCCGAGACCATCAACGTGCCCTACGTGGAGATCGCCAAGGCGGCGCTGATCCCTGCGCTCCTGTATTTCGGCTCGGTGTACTGGATGGTCCACCTGGAGGCCCGCCGGGCCGACCTCAAGGGCCTGCCGCGCGAGCAGTGCCCGAGCGCCTGGGGCGCCGTGCGCGAACGCTGGTTCCTGCTGATTCCGTTGCTGGTACTGATCGCGTTGCTGTTCTCCGGACGCACGCCGCTATTCTCCGGAACCATCGGCCTGGCGCTGACCGCCATCGTCATCCTCGGTTCGGCGATCATCCTGCGGGTGTCCTCGCTCGGCCTGCGCATCGCCTTCTGGGTCGCGCTGGGGTTGCTCTGCGCCGGCTTCTTCCGCCTCGGCATCGGGGTGATCTTCGTCGTGATAGCGGCCCTGGCCCTGGCCTGCTGGTTCGTCCGCGGGGGCCGGGAAACCCTGCGCATCTGCGTCCGCGCCCTCGCCGAGGGCGCGCGGCATGCGATCCCGGTGGGCATCGCCTGCACCCTGGTGGGAGTCATCATCGGGGTGATCTCGCTGACCGGCATCGCCACCACCTTCGCCAGCTACGTGCTCGACCTGGGGCGGGAAAACCTGCTGCTGTCGCTGGTCCTGACCATGGTCACCTGCCTGGTCCTGGGAATGGGCATCCCGACCATCCCCAACTACATCATCACCAGCTCCATTGCCGCGCCGGCGCTGCTGGAACTGGGGGTGCCGCTGATCGTCTCGCACATGTTCGTCTTCTACTTCGGCATCCTCGCCGACCTCACCCCGCCGGTGGCGCTGGCCTGTTTCGCGGCGGCGCCGATCGCCAAGGAGAGGGGATTGAAGATCAGCTTCTGGGCGGTGCGCATCGCCCTGGCGGGGTTCGTGGTGCCGTTCATGGCGGTCTATTCCCCGGCGTTGATGCTGCAGGAAGGCGGTTGGGGGGCGACGCTCTACGTCGCCTGCAAGGCGGTGCTGGCCATCGGTCTGTGGGGGATGGCTTCCATTGGCTACCTGCAGGGTCCGCTGGCCTGGTGGGAACGCCTGCTGGCGTTCGCCGCGGGGGCGAGCCTGGTCCTGGCCTTGCCGATCAGCGACGAACTGGGCTTCGTCCTCGGCGGGCTGGTGATCGGCTGGCATCTCTGGCGCCAGCGCGCGGGCGAGGCGGTGGCGTGATCGCACTGTGCCTGGGCATGGCCGGCAGCGTCTGGGCGACGCTGCCGCTGCAGTCGTTCACCCTGGCCTGGCAGCACACGGTGGAGAAGGTGCTCTGGGAAGAGGACTATCGCCTGAGCGCGGACGGCCTGCTCCTCGAGGAGGCCCGGGTGCGGGGCAGCGGGGCGGGGATGGAGATTCCCGAGGGCGCCGTGCTGCGTGACGGCGCCTGGCACTACCGGCGCGAGCTGCCGCCTTTGCAGCCGCTGCGCCTGGGTCGCGCGCCGGAAGCCGGTGACTACCGGATCTGCCGGCAGGGTCGTTGCGATGCGCTGGCGCGCTGGATCGGGCCGCCGGTTCCGGAGCGCCCGGCGGTCGAACTCTGGGCATGCCCGGCGAAGCGAGCGCCTGGCTGAACCCTTTGTGCACAACCTGCCGGTTGCTGCCCCGCAGAACATAACTTATCCACAAGACCATCGAAGCCGGAGGCGCTTCCGGCCACGAGGACATCCGCCCATGCGAAACCCTGTATCCGTCCTGCGTCCCGCCCTGCTGGCGGTGCTTGTCTCCACAAGCGCATTGGCCAGTGCCGAACCGGCTGTGGAAAACCCACGCATCGGCCGCGCCGCCGATCTCTACGAGCTGACCCCGGAGTACCAGCCGGGTACCTACCGGAACATGGACAAGGTCTATCCGACCCGGGTTATCCACAAGGGTTCGAAGGTTCGCCCGCTGCCGCCGGGGGCGACCATAGCGCCGCGCTACCGGATCGGCGGGGAGGAATACGGGGTCGACGAATTCATGCGGCGCAACCGTGTCGGTGGCCTGCTGGTGCTCAAGGATGGCAAGGTCGTCCTGGAGCGCTATGGCCTGGGCAACGACGAGCGCACGCGCTGGACCTCGTTCTCGGTGGTCAAGTCGATCTCCTCGACCCTGGTCGGCGCCGCCGTGCAGCAGGGCCTGCTGGCCCTCGACCAGCCTGTGGACAAGTACCTGCCGGCGCTGGCCGGGTCCGCCTACCAGGGGGTGACGGTCGAGCAGGTCCTGCAGATGAGTTCCGGAGTGCGCTGGAACGAGACCTACCGCGACCCGAAGTCCGATCGCCGGCAGATGTTCGACGCCCAGCTGGCCCAGCGTCCCGGCGGCATCCTGCGCCTGCTGGCGAGCCTGCCGCGGCAGTACCCGGCGGGAACCCACTTCACCTACAGCACCGGCGAATCACACCTGCAGAGCGAACTGGTGCATGCCGTGACGCGCATCCCGGTCAGCGACTACCTGTCCGAGCGCATCTGGGCGCGGCTGGGCATGGAGAGCGACGGCTTCTGGCAACTGGAATCGCCGGCCGGGCAAGAGATCGGCAGCAGCGGCCTGAGCGCGACCCTGCGCGACTACGGGCGTTTCGGCCAGTTCATCCTCGAGGATGGGGTGATCGATGACGAGCGCATCCTTCCCGAGGGCTGGGTGGAACGTGCCAGCCGAGTCGAGCCGGCCTCGCACCTGGCGCCGGGCAAGCTCTACGACGGCGAATACGCACTCGGCTACGGCTACCAGTGGTGGACCTTCCCGGTGGGCGCCGGGGCCTTGCCCGGGCATGACGGCGGGGTCTTCGAGGCCCAGGGGATCTTCGGCCAGTATCTCTATGTCAATCGCCGGGAGCAGGTCGTGGCGGTGGTCTGGAGCGCCTGGCCGAAGCCGGAGATGGACGAGCGCGAGGCGGAAACCTACGCCTTCCTCGGCGCGGCGGTGAAGGCCCTGCGCTAGCCCTGTGGACAACTATCGGAAGTGCGTACGTCTGCGATTCTCGCCTTGTGGATGAATCTCTTCAGCGGGAAAACCGCAGGGGCAACCCCTGGCAGTCCTCGCACAGTCGCCCCGCGTGCCAGGCGAGCTGCCCCGAGACCACGGTGGTGTCGACCCGGTGATGGAAGGCCCGATGGCGGAATGGCGTCCAGTTGCAGCGCGACAGCAGCGGCATGGCGCTGGCCGCCTCCGGCCGTTCGAGTTCGCTGACCAGCACCAGGTCGGCCCAGTAGCCTTCGCGAAGGAAACCGCGATCGACGATGGCGAACAGCTCGGCGACGCGATGGCTGGTCTTCGCCACCAGCGTCGGCAGGCTCAGCCAGCCTTCGCGGACCAGTTCGAGCAGGGCCGGCAACGCATGTTGTACCAGCGGCAGGCCGGCGGGAGCCTGTGGATAAGCCTGCTGCTTCTCGGCCCAGGTGTGTGGCGCGTGATCGGTGCCGATCACGTCCAGGCGGTTGCCCGCCAGCGCCCGGCGCAACGCGTCGCGGTCCTCGCGGCTCTTCACCGCCGGGTTGCACTTGAGCAGGTGGCCGAGGCGGGCGTAGTCGCCGTCGTCGAACAGCAGGTGGTGGACGCAGACTTCCGCGGTGATGCGCTTCTGGCACAGTGGCTTGTCTTCGAACAGGGCCAGTTCCCGGGCTGTGGACAAGTGCAGCACGTGCAACAGCGTGCCGTGCCGCTGCGCCAGTTCCACCGCCAGGGCGGTGGAACGGTAGCAGGCCTCGGCGTCGCGGATGCGCGGGTGGGCGGCGGCCGGAATGCGGTCGCCGAAGCGCTGTCGCCAGCGTGCCAGGTTGGTTTCGATCCGCGGCGAGTCTTCGCAATGGCTGAGCAGCAGAGTGGGAACGCTGGCGAACAGCCGTTCCAGGGTCGGCAGGTCGTCCACCAGCATGTCGCCGGTGGAGGCGCCCATGAATACCTTCACCGCGGCGACTTCGCGTGGATCGAGGGCGGCCACGGTGTCCAGGTTGTCGCGGCTGACGCCGAAGTGGAAAGCGTAGTTGGCCATGCTGTGTGCGGCGGCGCGGCGCTTCTTCTCGGCCAGTGCCTCGAGGGTGAGGGTCGCCGGGCGGGTGTTGGGCATGTCCATGAAACTGGTGATGCCCCCGGCCACCGCAGCGCGTGACTCGCTGGCGATCGTGCCCTTCTGTGGATAACCGGGCTCGCGGAAGTGTACCTGGTCGTCGATCATGCCCGGCAGCAGGTAGCGGCCCGCGGCATCGATCTCCCGGCTGGCGCCGCAGTCCTCGAGGCTGCCGGCGATGCGTTCGATGCGGCCTTGGCGCACCAGCAGGTCGCCTTCGCGCACCTGTCCCTCATTGATCATCCGGGCGTTGCGGATCAGCAGGCTGTCCATGCTCAGAACTCGTTCTGCAGCGACTTGTAACCGCGTACCAGATCGACGTTGGTGCGTGCCACGTCTTCCGAGAATTCGCTGGCCGAGACGCTGACCCGCGGCATGCTCGCCAGGTCGGTGCGCGGGCCGATACGTTCGGTGGACGGCACGTAGAAGCCCGGCGGCAGGTCGCAGCCATCGACCACCGCGTTGTGGCGGACCACGCAGCCATCGCCGATACGGCAATTGAACAGCACGCTGTTGAAGCCTATGAAGACCCGGTCGCCGACCTCGCAGGGACCATGGACGATGGAGCGATGGGCGATCGAAGTGTGCTCGCCGATGGTCACCGCGGCACCGGACTTGGAATGGATCACCACGCCGTCCTGGATGTTCGAGTTGGCGCCGATCAGGATCGGCTGCATGCCGCCCTCGGCGTCGACCTCGTCGGCGCGGATCACGGCGTAGGGGCCGACGAACACATTGGCCTGGATGACCACCTTGCCGCAGATGATCGCGGTCTTGTCGACATACGCCGACTCATCGATCACCGGCAGGTCGCCGGAGGGATTCCTGCGGATCATGCGGCACCTCGCTGCCAGTGGCTCTCGGCGACGGCGTCGTGGGCATGCAGGCTTTCCGCGTGGACCACCCTGACGGAAAACTCCCGTGCCTGTGGATAACCGCGCAGGGCGCGGTGCAGGCGACGCACCGCGTCCTCGCAGAACATCAGGTTCTGGCCGTTGGCGAGGGCGAAGGCCTGTTCGTCGGCGCGCTTCACCGCGGTCTGCACCGCTGTGCCCAAGGCGCACTCGCCGAGGTCCGCCAGTTCTTCCAGCGGCAGGCCCGCGCAGTCTTCCGCCAGGCCGATCCGCAGTTGTGCGCTGCTGCGCTGGCTGTGCGGGGTGGCGACGATGCCGTCGCTGCTGCCGAGCCAGGCGAGGATGGCGGCGTGGTCCGGCTGCTGGCCGGCGAAGTCCTGGGCGAAGCGCTCCTGGATCAGCTGCCGGGCCAGCGCCGCCGAGCAGGGACAGGTGGAGGAGTAGGTCAGTTCGAGATGCAGGTCGGCCTGGAAGGTACCGTTCTCCAGGCGGGTGTCCAGCACCAGTGGATAACGTTTCCAGCCGCTCAGCGGGCTGACCAGCGCCGGACGGCGCAGCAGCGGAGCCAGGCGCAGGCGCAGGTAGGCGCGGCGCGACAGGTCGGCATGGCTGTCGAGGAAGCGCTGCAGGACGCCGCGCAGGCGCGGCAGGTCGAGCTCGCCGTCTTCCAGCCCGGCCAGGGCCAGGTACAGGCGCGACATATGGATGCCGCGCGCTTGCGGGTCGTCCAGGCTGACGCCGGCATCGGCCTCGGCGGCGACGGTCTGGCCGGCGACCTGGACGGGCAGGACGATGCCCTGCATGCCGACCCAGTCCAGGGGCAGGTTGGAAAGTGTGGTCTGGCGGGCAATATCAGGAAGCGTCAGGGCGTTCATGGAAAGCTCGAAGAAGGGCAGGCAAGGCCTGGAAATGGCTTAAATGTTATAATATAACGTATTAGTTAATGCCGACCCTTGCAATCGGGTATTTCATCAATGAAGCGCCGCCGCCTGCTGCAAACCCTGCTCGCCAGCCTGGCCATCCAGCCCTTCCTGGGTGCCGGGGCCACTCTGCGCATCGGTCAGGCCCGGGCCTGGAACTCCGCCGAAAGCTGGCGCCTGGTGCTCGACCTGGACGGCCCGCCGCGCTACCGGACCTTTTCCCTGCAGGCTCCGGAACGTCTGATCCTCGACCTGCCCGGCACGCAATTGCAGGCGGCGCTTTCCGCGCTGCCCCTCGACGGCCCCGTGCGCGGCATCCGCAGCGGCCAACTGGCCGGTGGCGGGACCCGCATCGTCCTCGACCTGCGCCAGGCGGTACGGCCGCACAGCTTCGCCCTGGCGCCGCAGGCGGGCAAGGGGCATCGCCTGGTCCTGGATCTTTATCCACAGGCGCTGGCCACGCCGCCCGAGCACCTGCTGGCGCTGGCCAGCCCGGCACCGCCGAAGGGCCGCGACATCCTCGTGGTGGTCGACGCCGGCCATGGAGGCAAGGACCCCGGCGCGCTCGGCAGCCAGGGCGAGCGGGAGAAGGACGTGGCCCTGGCCATCGCCCGCCTGCTGGCACGGCGGATCGACCGGGAGAAAGGCTTCAAGGCGCGCCTGGTGCGCAACGACGATGTATTCATCCCGCTGCGCAAGCGACCGGAAGTGGCGCGGCGCTACAACGCCGACATGTTCGTCTCGGTGCACGCCGACGCGGCGCCGCGCCTGACCGCATCCGGGGCCTCGGTGTTCGCCCTTTCCGAGCATGGCGCCAGTTCGACCATGGCGCGCTGGATGGCCGACCGCGAGAACGGCGCGGATCTGATCGGCAGCAGCGGCAACCTGCCGTTGCAGGGTCGGGACAAGGTACTCGCCGGAGTGATCCTCGACATGGCCCTGAGTTCGACCATCGCCAGCAGCCTGGACCTCGGCCATAGCGTGCTCGGCCAGTTGTCGGACGTCACCGCGTTGCACCAGAAGCGCGTCGAGCAGGCCGGTTTCGCCGTGCTCAAGTCGCCGGACATCCCCTCGATCCTGGTCGAGACCGGATTCATCTCGAACCGCGGCGACTGCCGCCGGCTGATGGACGCGCGCCACCGCCAGCGTCTGGCCGAGGCGATCTTCGCCGGCGTCCAGGGCTACTTCCGCCAGCGACCGCCCGCTGGCAGCTACCTGGCGACGATCACGGCGCGGGAGACCGGCTAGGCCCCGGCCCCTCGCTGCAGCCGCTGACCCGGCCGCAGGTCAGGCGCTGTCGGGCGCCGGAGGAACTGCTGACCCGGCTGATGCTGGTCCAGCCGATATTACGGCTCAGGCCGACCCAGATCTCGCCGTCGCTGGCGACGCCGCTGAAGAAGGTCAGGCGCCCATAGCGGGTATTGGTCTGCGCCCAGCGCCGTCCGCTCGCCGCGTCGTAGCCGCGCAGCCAGGTGTGGTTGCCGGCGGTGGCGACGCTGTAGTGGTTGCCCAGGCGATCCATGCAGGCGAGCACGTTGCGCAGGTAGGCGCAGTCCGCCGGCCGGGTGCCGGGCAGGTAGCCCTGCGCCGGCGCCGAGGCGGCGAACGACAGGCAGGCGAGGCAGAGAAGCCGGGTAAGACTGGGCATCCGTGATCTTCCGCAGGAAATCGAGGCGCCAGGTTAGCCGCAAAGGCGACTGGTGGACCATCGATTGAGAAGGATATTGTTATAGTATAACATTTTAAATCTACAGGTTCAGCCCATGACCGAACAGGAACTGCTTGCCCAACCCGACGCCGCCTACATGGACGAGGCCCAGCAGGCCTTCTTCCGCGAGCTGCTGCTGCGCCAGCGCCAGGATCTGCAGGCGCGCATCGACGGCGAGTTCGGCGAACTGCGCGATCTCGAACGACCCAGCGACGAAGCCGACCTGGCTTCCCGCGAGGAGCAGCGGCAATGGCAACTGCGCCTGTTGGAACGGGAGAAGAAGCTGCTCGACAAGATTGACGAAGCGCTCGAGCGCCTGGCCCGCGGCGACTACGGCTGGTGCGAGGAAACCGGCGAGCCGATCGGCCTGCGCCGCCTGCTGCTGCGTCCCACCGCCACCCTCTGCATCGAGGCGAAAGAGCGCCAGGAGAAGCGCGAACGCCACGTGCGGCCTAACTGAAGAGGTTTCCAACCGTGAACCAACGCCTACCCGTCACCGTGCTGTCCGGCTTCCTCGGCGCCGGCAAGAGCACGCTGCTCAACCACGTGCTGAAGAACCGTGAGAACCGCCGGGTCGCGGTGATCGTCAACGATATGAGCGAGATCAACATCGATGGCAGCGAAGTCCAGCGTGATGTCAGCCTGAATCGCGCCGAAGAGCGCCTGGTGGAGATGAGCAACGGCTGTATCTGCTGCACCCTGCGCGAGGATCTGCTGGAAGAGGTCGGCCGGCTCGCCCGGGAAGGCCGCTTCGACTACCTGCTGATCGAGTCCACCGGCATCTCCGAACCGATGCCGGTGGCGGAAACCTTCACCTTCCGCGACGAGCTGGGCCGCAGCCTGTCCGACGTGGCGCGGCTGGACACCATGGTCACGGTGGTCGACGGGATGAACTTCCTGCGCGACTACCAGGAAGCCGCCAGCCTGGCCAGTCGCGGCGAAACCCTCGGCGACGAGGACGAGCGCTCGATCACCGACCTGCTGATCGACCAGGTCGAGTTCGCCGACGTGATCCTGGTCAGCAAGATCGACCTGATCTCCAGCGCCGAGCGCGAGGAACTGCTGGCGATCCTCCGCCAGCTCAACGCCGAGGCGGAGATACTGCCGATGGCGATGGGGCGGGTGCCGCTGGAGAAGATCCTCGACACCGGCCGCTTCGACTTCGACCGCGCCGCGTCCGCGCCCGGCTGGCTGAAGGAACTGCGCGGCGAGCACCTGCCGGAAACCGAGGAATACGGCATCGCCTCCATGGCCTATCGGGCACGCCGGCCGTTCCACCCGGCGCGTTTCCATGCGTTCCTGCACAGCCCGCTGAAGCGGGGCCGGCTGTTGCGTTCCAAGGGCTTCTTCTGGCTCGCCAGCCGGCCACGCGAGGCCGGCAGCTGGTCGCAGGCCGGCGGCCTGATGCGCTACGGCCTGGCGGGCCGCTGGTGGCGCTTCGTGCCGACCGGTCAGTGGCCACAGGACGAAGAGGACCTGCGGGCGATCATGCGTCACTGGGAGGAGGGCGTCGGCGATTGCCGCCAGGAACTGGTATTCATCGGCCAGAACCTGGATTTCGCGGCGTTGCGCGAGGCGCTCGACGCCTGCCTGCTCGACGATGCCGAGATGAATCTCGGCGTACCGGGCTGGCAGGCGCTGGACGACCCCTTCGAGGACTGGGGGCATGCCGCATGAGCGCGTTGCCGCAGCACAGGCCGATGCCGCGCCAGGTGTTCGACGACGATCCCCAGGTGCTCTCCGAGGTGCTTCGCGAGGGGGTCAACCTGGCGGTCTGGACGCGGCGGCTGAGCCCGGCGCTGCGCGACTTCGCCGCCGTCCTGGTACGCAGCCAGCCGACCCTGGCGCTGAGCCTGACGCTGGAAATGCGCGAGGATCGCCTGCCGACCTGGGAGGCGCTGCGGGGGATACGGGATCTGCCTGGCCAGGCAGACTTCCTCGACGACCTCGGCTGGCTGGTGGAGGCCTTCGCCTGCCTGACCGGCGCCCAGCGCATCGGCCTGCGCCTGCGGGCGCTGGACACGCCGATGTGTCCGCGCTTCCATGTCGATCATGTACCGTTGCGGCTGGTCACCACCTACCAGGGCGCGGCCAGCGAGTGGCTGGACGAGTCCGGCCTGGATCGCCGGCTGCTAGGAGGGGCGCAGGCGGAAGAGGTCGAACCACAGCATATAAACAGCTTGTCCACAGGTGATGTCGCGTTGCTCAAGGGCGAGCGCTGGGAGGGCAACGAAGGCGCGGGTCTGGTGCACCGCTCGCCACGGCATGCGCCTGGGGCGCCGCGCCTGCTGCTGACCCTGGACTGGCTGGGCTGAGCCTGTGGATAAAATTTCCCGGGATAAAAAAAGGCCATCCGCAGATGGCCTATCACCAAAAAGTCGTCCTACCTTGGGGATGGGGACGAAGGGTGCTGAGGTACCCGACTCCCATTTAGCCCATCGGCTGTGACAGGCTGATGACGCGTTCAGGGCTGTTTCGCCGGATCGGCGGCTTCCCAGCGCCCCTGGCTCTGGCTGGCGCAGAACGGTTCCAGATAGCGCGCGTCGCTGGCCACGCCGTAGTAGAAGATGTCCTGCCGGTACGGCGTGTTGGCTACCCTGGCGTCGCGACAGACACCGAAGGCACCGGCGGGGCAGGCCTCGGCGAAGGAGACGTCGACCTTCTGGTCCGGCAGCTGCGGCTGGCAGAAACCCTCGCGGAACAGCTTGGCCGGGATATTGCGGTTCTGCTGGCAGACCTTCACATCGAGGTTCTTCGCCTGGCTGTGGACGATGCAGGCTTCGGCCAGGGCCAGGCCCGGCAGGCAGGAGAGGAAAAGCAGGAACGGACGCATGCGCGGACTCCAGGACGGACGGACGCGACTCTAGCACGTGGCTTCCGCCCTCGCAGGCGTGGCTCACCATCAATCCACAGGCTTTCTCATTCCCGGTTGCGCAGATGCTTCGAGAGATACCCACCCACCTGATCGGCGGCCCCTTGGGCGCCGGCAAGACCAGCCTGATCCGCGCCTTGCTGGCCCAGAAACCCGGCGGCGAGCGCTGGGCGGTGCTGGTCAACGAATTCGGCGAGATCGGCCTGGACGCCGCGCTGCTGGCCACGCAAGCCGATGGCGTGGCGATCGGCGAGGTGGCGGGTGGTTGCCTCTGCTGCGTCAACGGCGTGCCGTTCCAGGTCGGCCTCGGCCGGCTGTTGCGCCGCGCGCGGCCGGACCGGCTGTTCATCGAGCCTTCCGGGCTGGGCCATCCGCTGGCGCTGTGGAAACAGTTGCAGGCCGCGCCCTGGGCCGGGGTGCTGGCGCTGCAGCCGCCGGTGCTGGTGCTGGATGCCGCCGCTCTGGCTGCCGGCGAGCCGCTGCCGGAGGCCCAGGAACAGGCGCTGGCGGTGGCCGGCCTAGTGCTGTTGAACAAATCCGAAGCGCTCGACGCGGCGCAACGCGCGACCGCGACCGCGCGTCTGCCTGCCGTGCCGGTGCGCTGGGGCGTGGGCGGACGGCTGGCGTTGGCGGATCTCCCGGGCGGCGCGCCGCAGCCGCGCAGCGAAGCACGCTGGGCGGCGTTGCCGGACGCGCCGGCGGAGTTGCCCCTGTTGCTGTGCGCCGACCGACCGTTGCGTGCCGTGCGCGAACAGGACGGTCAGCTCGCCATCGGCTGGCGGCTGGCTCCGTCGGTACGCTTCGAACGCGCCGGGGTGGAGGCCTGGTTGCGCCGTTTGTCCGGACTGCGGCGGGCCAAGGCGGTGCTGCGCTGCGCGGACGGCTGGTACGCGGTGAATGCCGCGCCGCTTGTGGATAACTGGGTCAAGTCCTCGTGGCGGCGAGATAATCGTCTGGAGCTGATCCTCGAACCCGGGCACGACGAAGAGGCGCTCGAACGCGCGTTCCTGGCATGTCGGATGGTGGCGCAATGAGCTGCCGTGGTTGCCCTGTGGACGCTACTGAATGATAATAATTATCAGAAGACTCAACTTCCTTACCTTTCACTTCTCCGCAGGTCGCCCTCATGTCGCCACAGCCTTCACGGTCGCCTGACCGTTTTTCGCTGGCCGCGCTCGCCGAAGACCATCCCACCGCGCCCGCCCAGGGAGACGACAGCGCGTCTCTGCCATGCGTGAACGCCCAGCGCGGCGAACCCAATCTGCGGGTGGTGGACTGCTCCGGGGCGCGCCGCGACGAGGAAGTGGCGGTCGAGGAAGTGCTGATTCCCTACGCCCACGGCAGCGATCCGGAAGACGTTCCCGGCGAACCGCCGAAATCGCGCTGGTGGCTGTCCTCCGGCGCGGCGGTGGCGATGCACGTGGCGATCATCGGTGCCCTGGTCTGGGTGATGCCGACGCCGGCCGAACTCAACCTCGGCCACGGCGAACTGCCGAAGACCATGCAGGTGAATTTCGTCCAGCTGGAGAAGAAGGCCGAGCCGACCCCGCAGCCTCCGGCCGCCGCGCCGGAACCGACGCCGCCGAAGGTCGAGGAACCCAAGCCGGAGCCGCCCAAGCCCAAGCCGGTGGAAAAACCCAAGCCCAAGCCGAAACCCAAGCCCAAGCCGGTGGAAAACGCCATTCCCAAGGCCAAGCCGAAGCCGGAACCCAAGCCGGAACCGGAACCGAGCACCGAGGCGTCCAGCCAGCCGAGCCCGTCCAGCGCCGCGCCGCCGCCGCCCGCACCTACGGTCGGGCAGAGCACGCCAGGCGCGCAGACCGCTCCCAGCGGCTCCCAGGGCCCGGCCGGACTGCCTAGCGGCAGCCTCACCGACAGCGACATCAAGCCGCTGCGCATGGATCCGCCGGTCTATCCGCGCATGGCCCAGGCGCGCGGCATCGAGGGGCGGGTGAAGGTGCTGTTCACCATCACCAGCGATGGGCGCATCGACGACATCCAGGTACTGGAATCGGTGCCCTCGCGCATGTTCGACCGCGAAGTTCGCCAGGCCATGGCCAAATGGCGCTTCGAGCCACGCGTCAGCGGCGGCAAGATCGTCGCCCGCCAGGCGACCAAGATGTTCTTCTTCAAGATCGAGAAGCGCCGCTGAGGTGGTTCGCCGACAACGAAAAGAGCCGCGCCTTCGAGCGCGGTTTTTTTTGCCCGTGGTTCCCGGTAGCTCACGCAGGGAGCTTCGCTGACTTGGGACGGCAGGCCCCTTGCGCTGTTCCGCCGTGGGAACGCGAGGAGATCGGCGTTTACGTGCCAGTCCCGCCGGAATGACGAGCCGTAGGGCGCATAACCGCTCGCGGTTATCCGCCGTGGAACGCAGGGTACCGGCGGATTACGCCGTCGGCGTCGCGTGCCCTACGGTTCCGGCCAGGATGCCGCGCCAGAAAAGCAGGACGGCGACCCGAAGGTCGCCGTCCTGTGGATAAAAAGGCCCGGAGTGTGTCGGGCCATGAGCACGAGGCTCGATCAATCGGTGGTGATCCTCGAGTGCTTCCGGGTGTCCTTCATGAACACGTAGACCAGCAGCGAGCAGGCGATGCAGGCGGTGACGTACCAGTAGAAGCCGCTCTCCAGGCCGATGCTCTTGAACCACAGGGCGACGTATTCGGCGGTGCCGCCGAAGATCGACACGGTCAGGGCGTACGGCAGGCCGACGCCCAGGGCGCGGATCTCGGTGGGGAACAGCTCGGCCTTCACCACCGCGTTGATCGAGGTGTAGCCGCTGACGATCACCAGCGCCGCCATGATCAGGAAGAACGCGCCCCACCAGCTGTCGACGCTGTGCAGGGTGCTGAGGATCGGGTAGGTGAAGATGGTGCCGAGTACGCCGAAGGCGATCAGGATCGGCCGCCGGCCGATCTTGTCCGAGAGGGCGCCGACGATGGGTTGCAACAGCATGAAGAGGAACAGGGTGGCCGCCGAGATCATGGTCGAGTCGGTCTTGCTCATGCCCACCGTGTTCACCAGGTACTTCTGCATGTAGGTGGTGTAGGTGTAGAAGGCCAGGGTACCGCCCATGGTCAGGCCGACCACGGTCAGCACTTCCTTGGGATGGCGCAGCAGGGTGCGCAGCAGGCTTTCCTTCGGCTCTTCCTTCTTCTTCGAGAAGGACTCGGTCTCTTCCATGCCGCGACGCAGGAACATCGCCACCACCGCGCACAGCGCGCCGATGAAGAAGGGTACGCGCCAGCCCCAGCTTTCCAGCTGTTCGACGCTCAGGGTCTGTTGCAGGACGATCAGCACCGCCAGGGCGATGAGCTGGCCGGAGATCAGGGTCACGTACTGGAAGCTGGAGAAGAACCCGCGCTGCTCCTTGTTCGCCATCTCGCTCAGGTAGGTGGCGGAGGTGCCGTATTCACCGCCGACCGACAGGCCCTGCAGCAGGCGCGCGACCACCAGCAGGATCGGCGCCGCGACGCCGATGGTTTCGTAGCTGGGGGTCAGGGCGATGATCAGCGAGCCGAAGCACATCAGCAGCACCGAGGCCAGCAACGCCGCCTTGCGGCCCTTGCGGTCGGCGTAGATGCCCATCAGCCAGCCGCCGATCGGGCGCATCAGGAAGCCCACGGCGAAGATCGCGGCGGTGTTCAGCAGTTGGGCGGTCATGTCGCCCTGGGGGAAGAAGGCCTTGGCGAAGTACAGCGAGAAGGCGGCGTAGACGTACCAGTCGTACCACTCGACCAGGTTGCCGACGGAGCCGCTGAAGATCGACTTGATGCGTTGCGAGGTGGTGCGTGGCTGGGCAGACGCGGAAATGGCGTTGGCGCTTTCCATCGTGTTTCCTCTTTTCGTTGTTGTCTTGGATGTGCTGATCAGGGCGCAGCACACCGGCACATCGCGAGGGCGACGTATTGGAGGGCTCGATAGCAGGTGCCGTGCCAACGGCGGAAAGCCCCGTGGTAACTGGGCTGGAGGAAAGAAAGCAGGGAGCGGCCAAGCGGGAGTCCGCCGAACGGAAGGGTGAATGAGCGGAATTCCGCCTATCAGTCAGGAGAAAATGGCCGTCTCGACCCTGCTCCGCAGGTCGAACGACCGCCCCGCGGTTATCCGCCGTCGCAGCGGGGTCTCGGCGGATAACGATTCGCCTTGCGAACGGGACCGGGATATTCCTGTCGGGCTCAGTGGCTGCCCTTTTCCTGGTCGAGGGTTTCCATCAGGGCGATCTGCATCCGCGAATGCACGCGGATCAGCCAGCGCCAGAGCACCGCGATCACCAAGCCGGCGACCAGCACCACCACGACCAGCAACTCGCCCGGCGGCAGGATGCTCGAGCTGAGCGCAGCCAGCAGCACCATCATGCCGGCCAGCGACAGCAGCGGGATTACCTCGGAGATCACCCGGCGTACCCGCGCCGTATGGCGTCCGGCCTTCTCCGGCTTGACCCCGAGCTCGGCCAGCAGCATCGACAGCGCCTTGAGCTTGCGGTAGGCGGCGATCAGGAAGGCCAGCGAGACCAGCAGTGCGCCACCCCAGATCAATGCCTTGTGCAGCCCGTCGTAGGCGATCCACCGGCCCATCCAGGCGGAAAGCGTATCGGCGAAGTAGCCGCCGGCGAGGAAGATCGCGATCACCAGTGCCAGGTTCACCCCGACCTGCAGCAGGATCCGCCGGATCATCGCCGCCAGCACCGCCCGGTCGCCCTGCGGCTGGATACTGCGCAGCCAGTCGCCATAGTGGCCGAAGATCCGTGCCAGGCCTTGCGGCATCGCGTTGGCCAGGTGTTGCGAGAGCGGGTCGGCGGCGCGGATCAGGTAGGGAGTGAGCAGGGTGGTGATGGCCGAGACCGCCACCGCCACCGGATAGAGAAAGTCGCTGGTGACCTTCAGGGTCATGCCCAGCGCCGCGATGATGAAGGAGAACTCGCCGATCTGCGACAGGCCCATGCCGACTCGCAGCGAGGTGCGCCCGTCGTTGCCAGCGATGAATGCGCCCATGCCGCAGGAAAACATCTTGCCGAGCACCACCGCGACGGTGATCAGGGCGATCGGCCAGGCGTACTCGACGAGGATCCTCGGGTCGATCAGCAGGCCGATGGCGACGAAGAAGATGGCGCTGAACATGTCGCGAACCGGCTCGATCAAGCGCTCGATCTGTACCAGCTGGCGTGATTCGGCCATGATCGCACCGATCAGGAAGGCGCCCAGCACCATGCTGTACTCGAGCTTCACCACCAGCAGGCAGAAGCCGAAGCACAGGCCGAGTACGGTGACCAGCAGCATCTCGTTGCTTTCGAACTTCGCCACGTAGGCCAGCAGGCGCGGCACCAGCAGGATGCCGACGACCAGTGCGACGATCATGAACAGGCTGAGCTTGCCGACCGTGGAGAACACCTCGCCGGTCTCCACCGAGCCGCTCACGGCGATCCCCGAGAGCAGGGCGATGATGCCGATGCCGAGGATGTCCTCGACGATCAGCACGCCAAAGATCAGCTGGGCGAAGCGCTCGTTCTTCATCTTCAGGTCGCCGAGCGCCTTGACGATGATGGTGGTCGAGGAAATCGCCAGGATCGCGCCGAGGAACAGCGAGTCCATGGTGTTCCACTCGAAGAAGCGGCCGATCTCGAAACCGATCCAGATCATCAGGACGATTTCCAGGAACGCCGCGATGAACGCCGTGGCGCCGACCTGGAAGAGCTTGCGCAGGCTGAACTCCAGGCCCAGGCAGAACATCAGGAAGATCACCCCGAGCTCGGCCAGGGTCTTGATCGTGTCTTCGTCGTGGATCAGCCCGAAGGGCGGGGTGTGCGGGCCGATGATGAAGCCGGCGACGATGTAGCCTAGGACCACCGGTTGGCGCAGGCGGTGGAAGAGAATGGTGACCACGCCGGCCACCAGCATGATCACGGCGAGGTCCTGGATGAAATCGACGGCATGCATGGCGGCGGTCCTCGCTCGATGGGAAGGGCTCGGCAGACGCGTGACCGGACGGCCTCGCAGACCCGCAGACTAGCATTGGCGAGTGCCTGGGCGACGGGCCGAAAAAAGCTGTAACAGAGGTGTCCGCGTCGCTTCGCACGGTATTTTTCCGGCGGCTGGCCAGACGAGCCGGACCTGCGCCTGTCGTCCCCGGGAGCTAAGGTGTACCCTTGCGCCGAACCGCGAGCCAGAGATGGCCGGCAAAAACCGGTGGCCGGGGAGCAATAGCCCGAAACAAAATCCGGCTGGTCCTGCCGCCCGTACCGCCGCAACATGGCGCGCGTCGATTCCCCCAAGAGAGAAAGACTAAAATGCAGCGTGTTCTCAGCATCGCCCTCGCCTTCTGCCTGGCGCTGACCGTCAGCCTGGACGCCAATGCCAAGCGCTTCGGCGGTGGCAAGAGCCTCGGCTCGGCGCCCAGCCACCAGACCCGCCAGGCGCAGCCGGCCACCGCGCCGAACGCCACTGCTGCCGCTCCCAACGCCGCGCGCCCCGCCGCTGCCGCCAGTGGCGCCTCGCGCTGGCTCGGCCCGCTGGCCGGCATCGCCGCCGGTGGCCTGCTCGCCTCGATGTTCATGGGTGACGGTTTCGAAGGCATCCAGATGCTCGACATCCTGTTGATCGCCCTGGTGGCCTTCATCGCCTTCCGCTTCATCGCCGCGCGCCGGCGCCAGCAGGCCCAGGCCCAGGGCCAGCCGGCGATGGCCGGACACGCGCCGATGCAGCGCGAGATGCCGGCCCAGGCGCCGATCTTCGGTGGCGCCGCTGCCGCGCCGAGCCCGGTGATCAACGCGCCGAGCTGGTTCAACGAAGAACGTTTCGTCGGCGCCGCCCGCGAGCATTTCATGTCCCTGCAGCAGCACTGGGATGCCAACGAGATGGACAAGATCGCCGAGTTCGTCACCCCGCAGATGCTGCAGTGGCTGAAGCAGGAACGCGCCGAGATCGGCGATGCCTACCAGTCCACCTACATCGACAACCTGGCCGTGCAGCTGGACGGCGTCGACGACCAGGCCGACAAGACCATCGCCACCCTGACCTTCAGCGGCGTATCGAAGACCTCGCGCTTCGACCAGGGCGAGGCCTTCAGCGAAAGCTGGCGGATGGAACGTGCCCAGGGCGAGAACCAGCCGTGGCTGGTGGCCGGTATCCGGCAGAACTGATCGGACGCGCCTGCGGCCCCTTCGGGGCCGCGCAAACCCCCGCTCCCGCCAGGGACCGGGGGTTTTTCATGTCCGCTGGCGGGCATGGCCGACCATTCGTCCGGCGCCATGGCCAACGGCCAGTCGCATGAGCTGTTCTTGCGTCGGGCGCGGCTACTGTATAAAAAAACGCGCCCCCCGTTGCGAGAGAGCCTGTCGTGGAAGACGTCATCGAAAAACTGCGTGAACTCAACGAGCCGGTACCGGTGCCCCTGGAACTGCCGGAAGAAGAACTGCTGGTGGAAATCGAGGAGGAGCTGCTGATCGGCATTCCCGCCGAATTCCGCGAGTTTCTCCTGCTGGTCAGCGACGTCGTCTATGGCCGCCTGGAGCCGGTGACGGTGACCGATCCGCATTCGCACACCTACCTGCCCGAGGTAGCGGCCACCGCCTGGGATCTGGGGGTGCCGCGCGAACTGATCCCGCTCTGCGAGGACGACGGCAGCTACTACTGCGTTGCCGAGGATGGCGAGGTGGTGCTCTGGGCCGACGGCGACCTCACCGACGAAAGCTGGGACTCGGTATGGATCTGGGCCCGCGACGTCTGGCTGGAGAGCTGATCCGGAACGGCTGGAAAGGCTCTGCCACGCGGCTCTTCCGGCGGTCCGGCGAAGCGCTGCGGGGCTGACTTTGGAACCTGCGGGGCGGCCTGGCCGCTTCGCCTCCGACAAAGCGCCGCTGCGCTAAGGAATTTCCCCCGTTTGCCACGGTCACAAGGGCAATTCCGCACTTGTTGCTCCGGATGAGGCAAGTGCGTTGCCCCGTGTGGAGATTCTATGAAGTTCAAAGCTCTGTTCGCTGCATTGCTGCTGACCAGCCTGGCGGGTTGCGCCAACCAGGCGGTGGTCACCCTGCAAGACGGCAGCGAGGTCCTGGTGAAGGACCAGTCGGATTACGACAAATACAATGACTACTACGAGTTCGAACAGCTGAACGGCGACACCATCCTGATCAAGAAGGACAACGTGCGCACCATTCGTCCGCAGTAGCTGCCCCGTAGCGGAAGTCGTCAGGCGTGCTCGCCGGCGCGCCGCCGCTTGCGTGGACGGGCCTCCAGTTCCAGCAGGTTCAGCAGGTACTGGCCGAAGTAGCTCAGGTCCTGCTCGATCGCCGCGCGCGCGGCCGGGCCGTCGCCGCGGCGCACGGCCTCCAGGGCGTCTTCGTGGAAATCGTTCAGGCGTAGCGACAGGTCGGCCTCGGTGAACAGCCGGTTGAAGAACGGCCCGACCTGCAGCCACAGCGTCTCGATCAGGCGCAGCAGCACCGGATTGCCGCAGGCGCGGTAGAGCGTCAGGTGGAATTCGCTGTTGGCTTCCAGGTAGGCCTGCACCTCGCGCTGGCGCAGCGCCCCTTCCATGCGCCGCAGACATTCCCCGAGCCTTTCCAGCGCCTGCCCGTCCAGCCGGCCGCTGGCGCTTTCGGCCGCCAGTCCTTCGAGAGAAAGGCGCACCTGGAGAATCTGCAGGAACCGCTCGCGGGTCATTGGCGGGACCCGCAGCGAACGTTGTGCCTCGCCTTCCAGGGCGCCTTCGGCCACCAGCCGCTGGAGGGCGGCGCGCACCGGCATCGGGCTGGTTCCCCACTGGTTCGCCAGAGCGCGGATCTTCAACCGCTCTCCAGGCTGGAAACGCCCGGCCAGCAGGGCTTCGCGCAGTCGTTGGTAGAGTCGTTCCTGGAGGTTTTCGACCATCGGTTCAGCTCCCTCTCACGGGCGGTGCCGGAAGCTGGGAAAGGGTCAGGCTGCAATCGCGCATGTTCAGCTCCGTTTGTTCTCGATCAGGCAGTTGCCGCCGTCCACCACCAGCAGTTCGCCGTTGACGAAGCTGGCTTCGGGCGAGGCGAGGAAGGCCACCGCGGCGGCGACTTCCTCGGGCCGGCCGGCACGTCCGCCGGGCCCGGCCAGGGCGGCCAGGCGTTCTTCGGCGGTGCTCGAGCCGGTGGCGATCCAGCCTGGCGCGACACTGTTCACCGTGATGCCGCTCTTCGCCACTTCCAGCGCCAGGCCCATGCTCCAGCCGACCAATCCGGCCTTGGCCGCGCTATACGCGGCTTCGCCCGGGTTGCTGCCGCGGGTCCCGGTGGTGGAGGCGACGTTGACGATCCGCCCGTAGCCGCGCTCGCGCATGCCCGGCAGCAGGCCGCGGGTGAGCAGGAAAGCGCTGGTCAGGTTGCGCGACAGGGACAGTTGCCAGTCCCGCAGCGAGGTCGCTTCCACGGCGCTGAAGGGTTCCGCACTGCCCAACTGGGCCATGCCGGCATTGTTCACCAGGATATCGACCCGCCCCCACTGGGCTTCGGCCCAGTCCAGCAGGCCCCGCACCTGGGCTTCGTCGGTCAGGTCGGCGGCGGCGGCGCGCACCTCGTGCCCGCAGGCACTCAGTTCCTCCGCTCGTTGCCGAATCCGCTCGCTGCTGGCGGTGATCAGCAGGCGCACGCCTTCGCGGGCCAGTCGCCGGGCGATGGCGAAACCGATGCCGTGTTCGCTGCCGGCGCCGCTGATGAGCGCCACCTGGCCGTTCCACTTCGGAAAGTCGTTCATTTTTGTGATCACAAAATTGCCATGAAAGACAGATTATCAATGCTTTCAAATTCTGTATTGACTTTTTTGTGATCACAAATGAAAGTTGTGCAAAATAAAAAACGAGGTGTTCGAAATGACCGCCAGTGGCATCGCCGAAGCCGCCGTGGAAACCTTCATGGCCCGCGAGCAGCAACGTTTCCTTGCGCAGAATCCACAGTCCGTCGCGCTCGCCGAGCGAGCCCGGCGCGCCCTGTTCGATGGCGTACCGATGCACTGGATGAGCGATTGGTCGACACCTTGCCCATTGTTCGTGGAGCGTGCCCGCGGCGCGCGTTTCCATGACGTCGATGGCCACGCCTACGTGGACTTCTGCCTGGGCGATACCGGCAGTATGTTCGGCCATTCGCCGGCGCCGATCGCCCGGGCGCTCGCCGGGCAGGGTGCGAACGGCCTGACCACCATGCTCCCGGGGGAGGATGCCATCGTCGCCGGCGAGCTGCTGGCGCAACGCTTCGGCCTGCCGTTCTGGCAGGTGGCGACCACCGCCACCGACGCCAACCGTTTCGTCCTGCGCTGGGCGCGGGCGATCACCGGTCGCAAGGTGGTACTGGTATTCGACGGCTGCTATCACGGCACGGTCGACGACACCCTGGTTCGCTGCCGCGACGGCCGCACCGTGCATCGCTCCGGCCTGCTCGGCCAGGCCCATGACCTCACCCAGTTCAGCCGCGCGGTACCGTTCAACGACCTCGATGCCCTGGAGCGGGCGCTGGCCAGCGAAGACGTGGCCGCCGTGCTCTGCGAGCCGGCGATGACCAACATCGGCATGGTCCTGCCGCAGCCCGGTTTCCACCGGAAGCTGCGCGAACTGACCCGCCGGCATGGCACGCTGCTGATCATCGACGAGACCCATACCATCTCCACCGGACCTGGTGGCTGCACCCGCGCCTGGCAGCTGGAGCCGGACTTCATCACCCTCGGCAAGCCGATCGCCGGCGGCGTGCCCTGCTCGGTTTACGGTTGCAGCGCGGCGATGGCCAGCGCCATGCAACTGGCCCGCGCCCGCGCCAGCGAACAGAGCGAAGGCCATGGCCACAGCGGCATGGGCACCACCCTGTCGGCCAACGCCCTGGCGATGCGCTGCATGCGCGCCAACCTGGAAGAGGTGATGACCGACGCCGCCTATGCCCACATGCTGCCGCTGGCGGCGCGCCTGGCCGAAGGCTTCCGCAGGATTATCCACAAGCACGGCCTGGCCTGGTCGGTGACCGAGCTCGGCGCGCGCAGCGAATTCCAGTTCTGCGCGCAGTCGCCGCGCGATGGCGCGGCCGCCGAGGCGGCTTTCCACGACAGCCTGCAAATGGCCCTGCACCTGTACCTGATCAATCGCGGCATCCTCATCACGCCATTCCACAACATGACCCTGTGCTGCCCGGAGACGCGCGAGGAAGACGTCGACCGGTTGATCGGATGTCTCGACCAGGCGCTCGCCGAGCTGCTGGCCATTCCTGGCGCGCGGGAGGCCTGACATGCGCTTCGCCGATCCGCGGGAAGCCCGCGAATTCCTTGCCGCGCACCCCGAGGTGCGCAGCATCGAGCTGTTCCTGATCGACGCCAACGGCGTGCCGCGCGGCAAGCTGCTGCACCGCGACGAGCTGCTGGCGGTCTACGAGAGCGGCCGGCCGCTGCCGAGCACCATCCTCGGCCTGACCATCAATGGCGATGATGTCGAGGAGACCGGGCTGGTCTGGGACGTGGGCGACGCCGATTGCTGGACCTATCCGCTGCCCGGCAGCCTAACCCTGCAACCCTGGCGGCAGTCGCCGACCGGGCAGGTGCAGGTCAGCATGCATCCCGAGCAGGGACTTCCGGCCGCGGTAGGCGATCCGCGGCATGTGCTCCAGCGGGTTATCCACAGCCTGCAGGAAGATGGCTTGCACCCGGTGATGGCGGTGGAACTCGAGTTCTATCTGCTCGATCGCGAGCGCGGCAGCGATGGCCGGCCGCAGCCCGCCCTGCAGATGAACGGCCAGCGACCGCGGGCGACCCAGGTCTACGGTGTCTACGAGCTGGAGCAGTTGCAGCCGTTCCTCGACGACCTGTACGAGGCCTGCGAGGTCCAGGGCCTGCCGGCGCGCACGGCGATTTCGGAGTACGCGCCGGGGCAACTGGAAATCACCCTGCAGCACCGTTTCGACGCACTCCAGGCGATCGACGAGGGGGTGCGCTACAAGCGCCTGGTCAAGGGCGTGGCGAACCGGCATGGCCTGCAGGCCTGCTTCATGGCCAAGCCGTTCGGCGATCTTTCCGGCAGCGGGCTGCACCTGCATCTCAGCCTGGCCGACGGCCAGGGCAACAACCTGTTCGCCAGCGACGATCCGGCCGGCACCCCGCTGCTGCGCCAGGCCATCGGCGGGATGAAGGCCTGCCTGCTGGAGTCGCTGGCGCTGTTCTGTCCCAACGCCAACTCCTTCCGGCGTTTCCAGGCCAACAGCTATGCGCCGCTGGCGCCGACCTGGGGAATCAACAACCGCACCGTGTCATTGCGGGTGCCGGGCGGTCCGGCGCCCAGCCGGCACATCGAGCACCGCATCTGCGGCGCCGACGCCAACCCCTACCTGGCGGCGGCGGCGCTGCTGGCGGCGGTGCGCCGGGGGATCCGCGAAGGCCTCGATCCCGGTGCGCCGGTCAGCGGCAACGGCTACGCTCAAGCGACGCAGGCGCTGCCCAGCGACTGGCTGACCGCGCTGCGTGCCCTGGAGGGCTCGGCCTGGGCGCGCGAGGCGCTCGGCGAGGAGTTCCTGAAGATCTACCTGGCGATCAAGCAGGCCGAATACCGCGCCTTCATGGGCGAGGTCGGCGAACAGGACTGGCGCTGGTATCTCAACCAGGCCTGAACGGCTGCCGGCATCGCCGGTCAGTCATTGAAGCGGGCGACCGGTTGGCCGCCCTGTGTTTCCCATGTGGCACAGGAGTAAGGAAAAGCAGATGAGCACGCCCGTCGTTCTTATCACTGGTGCAGCCGGCGGCTTGGGCCGGGCAATCGCCAAGCGTTTCGCCCAGAGTCATTGGCGCATCGCCGCCACGGATGTGGATAAGGAGGGCCTGCACGCGCTGAACGCGCAGGTACCGTTGGATGCCAGCGGGGTCGCCGACCTGCGCAGCGCGGATAACTGCCATACCCTGATGTCGAAGATCCTCGCCCGCACCGGGCGCCTGGACGCCCTGGTGAACGCCGCGGGCGTCTGGCGCGAGGGACCTGTGGAAAACTTCACCGAGGAAGACTTCGACCTGGTCCTGGGAGTCAACCTCAAGGCCTCGTTCTACATGTGCCAGGCGGCGATTCCCTATCTCAAGGAGAACCAGGGCAGCATCGTCAACATCTCCAGCGATTCCGGACGTCAGGCCTACCGTGGCTCGGCGGCCTACTGCGCGAGCAAGGCGGCGCTGACCATGCTGAGCAAGACCCTGGCCCTGGAGCTGGCCGAGCAGGGCGTCCGGGTCAACGCCGTGTCGCCGGCGGACATCGCCACGCCGATGCTCGACTACCAGGCCGAGCGCTATGGCATGGGCAATCCGGACGGCTACAAGCGCGCGCTGCTGAAGGATTATCCACAGGGGAAGGCAGCGCGCTTCATTCGCCCGGAAGAAGTCGCCGAACTGGTCTGGTATCTCTGCGGCCCGCAGGCCGAAGCGATCACCGGCGCCGACCTGGCGGTGGACTTCGGTCTTTCCGCCGGGCGCTGAGGGCTTTTACCCAGGTCGCCCCGCCGGGGCGGCCTGTGGACAAGTCTCAACCGCCCTTGGCCTGGCTGGCGATCTTCAGCCAGCCACCGGCGGCGGCTATGCCCATGCCGCCGTAGCCCTGGCAAGCGCCGCCGAGGCTCTCGATCACCCGCAGGTCGATGCCCTCCTGCAGCACCTGCAGGCTGCAGCCGGTGCCCAGTCCCTCGCTGCGCAAGCGGTAAAGCGCGCCTTTCCCTTCCAGCCGTCCGGACAACTCGCCGACCGCCGCGGGACCGTACTCCATCAGCTTCTCCGGGTTGCCGATGCGCATCAGGGCGAAGCTGGCCTGGTAGCCGCCCTTCACCGGTTCGATCTTCAGGCTTTCCCATTCGGCCTGCCCGGCGTAGCGCAGGTAATGCCCGGCGAGACCCTGGAGGGCCGGGTAGTCCACCTGGCTGGCCACCTGTTCGAGATTGAAGCGGGTGGCCGGCCCGCTGTAGCCGCGCGCCAGCGCCAGAGCGAGCCAGGCGCGGGCGCGGCCGGCATGGCCGGCCTTGAGGTTGGCCAGCATCAGGTTGTTCAGCGCCTGCTCCTGCGCCGCCTCTCCCTGTTGCAGGCGCTCGGCCAGGCGCAGTTGCCATTCGAAGGCTTCCAGCGCTTGTGGATAACGTCCCTGTTGATAAGCCTGGGTGCCGCGCGCGTTGCATTCCGCGGGGCTCGCGCAGGGCGTATCCTCGGCCTGGACGACGGTGGCGGCGAGAGCGGCCAGGACGGCCAGGAGCGGCGAAGGAAGGCGGCGGGCTACGGACATCGGGCGATTCCTCGTGGAAAAAAGCCAGTCTAGAAGAAAAGCCCGTGCGGGCCTGCCGCAGCGGAGCGGATTCGATCATCACGATTGAAAATTTGTAGCCGTTGCCACAGTCGTTAGCGTCTATGGTGTCCACGCCCGTCCTGATGAGAGAAAAACGCTATGCAACCCGGAAACAACCAACTGTCGATGACCGTGCTGATGACCCCGGACATGGCCAACTTTTCCGGCAATGTCCATGGCGGCACCCTGCTCAAGTACCTCGACGAAGTCGCCTACGCCTGCGCCAGCCGCTACGCGGGTCGCTACGTGGTGACCCTGTCGGTGGACCAGGTGATCTTCCGCGAGCCGGTGCACGTCGGCGAACTGGTGACCTTCCTCGCCTCGGTCAACTACACCGGGCGGACCTCCATGGAAATCGGCGTGAAGGTGATCACCGAGAACATCCGCGAACAGTCCGTGCGCCACACCAACAGCTGCTTCTTCACCATGGTGGCGCTGGATGATGAGCGCAAGCCGGTGGCCGTGCGCCCGCTGGAGCTGGAAACCGCCGAGCAGAAGCGCCGCTTCGCCCAGGCCCAGCAGCGTCGCCAGCTGCGTGCCGAGCTGGAGGCGCGTTACCAGGCGATTCGCGAGGAGGGCTGAGGGAGAAGCGATGCCGGAAGGTCCGGCGAGTCGGCGGTATCTTTTTATTTTCGACTCTTTTCGCAGCTTTTCTTAAGAAAAGCCTGCATTTTGCGTTCACTGGCGCCAATTCCTGTCATTTCTTGATAAAAAACCGGCGTGCCTGATAAAAGTCCAGCAACGTCAACGGGTTAACCTTTCGGGGCCGCGCCGGATTCTCCAGGAACCAGAGCCTCCCTCGGCTTGCTCGAATGCCGTGGGGGCGGCCCCGTTGGCGGCAAGCCTTACCGCCATGCCGTCGCGGGCGCAGGCCCGCGATCCATTTCGAATGTCGTCGTCCGCCGGGCTGGCCGCGGAAGACATGTTCCCCGCCCTCCCGGGAGTCCCGATGCATCATACGCCGCTACTCACCACACTCGCCGCGGGGTTCGTCCTCGCCTTCCTCTTCGGGGCCCTGGCCAATCGCCTGCGCATTTCGCCGCTGGTCGGCTATCTGCTGGCGGGCGTCCTGGCCGGGCCGTTCACTCCCGGTTACGTGGCCGACCAGGCGCTGTCGCAGGAAATCGCCGAACTCGGGGTGATCCTGCTGATGTTCGGCGTCGGCCTGCATTTCTCCCTCAAGGACCTGCTATCCGTGAAGGCTATCGCCATTCCCGGGGCGCTGGTGCAGATCGGCGTCGCCACCTTGCTCGGCATCGGCCTGGCGAGCCTGCTCGGCTGGAATTTCGGCGGTGGCCTGGTGTTCGGCCTGAGCCTGTCGGTGGCCAGCACCGTGGTCCTGCTGCGGGCCCTGGAGCAGCGTCAGCTGCTGGATACAAAACGTGGACGGATCGCCATCGGCTGGCTGATCGTCGAGGACCTGGCGATGGTCCTCACCCTGGTGCTCCTGCCGGCGCTGGCCGGGACCCTCGGCGGCAAGAGCGACACCGGCGGCGCCGGCCTGCTCTGGCCGCTGCTGCTGACCCTGGGCAAGGTCGCTGCCTTCGTCGCCCTGATGATCCTCGGCGGGCGCCGGGTGGTGCCCTGGGTGCTGGAGAAGATCGCCGCCAGCGGCTCGCGCGAACTCTTCACCCTGGCCGTGCTGGCCATCGCCCTGGGCATCGCCTACGGTTCGGCGGTGCTGTTCGGGGTCTCCTTCGCCCTCGGCGCATTCTTCGCCGGCATGATCCTCAACGAATCCGAGCTCAGCCACGAGGCGGCGGAGAACTCGTTGCCGTTGCGCGACGCCTTCGCGGTGCTGTTCTTCGTCTCGGTGGGGATGCTGTTCAATCCGATGATCCTGCTGCAGGAGCCGCTTACCGTGCTGGCCACCTTCCTGGTCATCGTCTTCGGCAAGTCCCTGGCCGCCTACCTGATCGTCCGTGCCTTCGGCCACCCGAACAGCACCGCGCTGGTGATCGCCGCCAGCCTGGCGCAGATCGGCGAATTCTCCTTCATCCTCATCGGCCTGGGCATCGGCCTGGAACTGGTCCCGGAGCAGAGCCGCGACCTGGTGCTGGCCGGGGCGATCCTGTCGATCCTGGTCAACCCGCTGCTGTTCATCGCCATCGACCGCCTGCAGCAGCGCAAGGAGCAGCGCCTGGCGGAGGCCGCGGGCGGGGTCCGCGAGATGCCGGCGCAGGACCTGCCGCCGCCGATCCTCGAGCGCGACCACGCGGTGCTGATCGGTCATGGCCGGGTTGGCGGGTTGGTCAGCGCTCGCCTGCGCGCCGCCGGGACGCCATTCGTGGTGGTGGTGGACAAGCGCGACAAGGCCGACGAGCTGCGCGAACAGGGCTACAGCGTGGTGCTCGGCAATGCCGCCAGCCCCGCCGTGCTGGAACTGGCCAACATCGGTGAGGCACGCTGGTTGCTGATCGCCATTCCCAACGGCTTCGAGGCCGGGCAGATCGCCAGTCATGCCCGCGCGGTGAATCCGCCTCTGGATATCGTCGCTCGCGCGCACTTCGACGCCGAGGTGGACTACCTGGAGCAGAACGGTGCCAACCTGGTGATCATGGGCGAGCGCGAAATCGCCTGCGGGATGGTCCGTCGCCTGGGCCTCGATCGCGACGACGAGCAGGACAGCGACGCGCCGCTGCCGCAGTCCGCCTGACGTGCTGCGGCGGCCCTGCGACCGGGCCGCGGCTGAAGACGCTGATCGAACGGCGCCTGGGCATGGCCTTCGCCCTGGTGGCGGCGCTGGATTGATGCTGGAGAAATACATCCTCTGAGCAGCCTGTGGATAATCTTACCCACAGGCGGCTCAGTGGATCACAGGCGTACCGCGTCAAAGCGTACGCGTGGATGTGCGATCCGATCCTGCGCCCGCACCAGCTCCAGCTCGTAGCTGCCGCAGGCCTGGGTTTCCAGCAGCACTTCATGGACCGCGGCGCCGGTGAATTCGAAGGCGTTGCGCAGGTCGTCGCCGAGCAGCAGGCGCGACAGGAACAGGCCCGAGGTCAGGTCGCCGACCCCTACCGGCTGGCGCGGGAAGGCCAGCAGCGGGCGTTGCAGGTGCCAGACCTGATCGGCGGCCACCAGCAGCATCTCGAAGGTGTCGCCGGCCTTGCCCGGATAGTTCAGGTGCTTTACCAGGATTGCCCTGGGACCGCGTGCCAGCAGGCTCCGTGCCATTTCCACGCAGTCGGCGAGGGAGTCCGGCTGGCGGTCGCAGAAGCTATCCAGCTCCAACTGGTTGGGGCACAGGTAGTCGGCGACCGCGGCGGCTTCTTCCAGCAGGAAGTCGCTGACTTCCGGGGCCACGATGCAGCCTTTCTCCGGGTGGCCCATGACCGGGTCGCAGAGGTACAGCGCTCGCGGATTGGCCTGCTTGATTCGCCCTACCACCTCGAGGATCGCCCGGCCCTGGGCGGCGCTGCCGAGGTAGCCGGACAGCACCGCGTCGCAGTTGCCCAGCTCGCCGATCCCGGCGATGCCTTCCACCAGCGCCGGGATCTGCTCCGGCGGCAGTACCTGCCCGGTCCACCGGCCATACTGGGTATGGTTGGAAAACTGCACTGTGTTCAACGGCCAGACGTTGATCCCGATGCGCTGCATCGGAAACACCGCGGCGGCGTTGCCGGCGTGGCCGAAGACGACGTGGGACTGGATGGCGAGCAGGTGGGGCGTGCGTGGCATGAGACGACTTCCTACAGCTGAGTCGGCGCAGTATGGGGGCTAAATCACATGGCGAAAACACCCCCCACTCGCTGCTCGCCGGGAGAACGGGTAAGCTGGCTTTTCCCTTCCACCGGATTCCGCTCGTGACCCTGGGTAACCTTTTCGTCATGCTCCTGTTGGGCGCCGCCGCAGCCTGGTGGTGGCGCGCCCATGGCGTGCGCGAACGGGCGCTGCTGCTGGCCAAGCAGCATTGCGCCAAGCAGGGCGTGGAGCTGCTCGACGAGAATGTCGCGCGCCGACGCCTGCGTCTGGCCCGCGATCATCGCGGGCAATGGCGGCTTAGCCGCGAGTTCGGTTTCGAATTCACCGTCAGTGGCGAGGAACGCTACGCCGGACGCATCGTCATGTACGGCTATCACCTCGGCGCCATCGAACTGGCGCCGCATCGCTTCGAGGCGGCCGCCGAGGCCGACAACCCGCCGGTGCACAGCGCCGAGGTGATCCGCCTCGACGAATGGCGGCAGTCCCGCCAGAAGAAGGTCGGCGACTGATGACCTAGGGCAGCACGCCCAGGGCCTTGAGAGCGGCCTTGCCCAGTTCGACGCGCTTGCCGATGTCGGCCTCGCCGCCGGGCATGTCGATGTTCAGGGCGAAGGTGTAGAGGCGCTCGTCGCGCTTCACCCAGCCGACCCACCAGCCGAGTTCCGGCGTGCAATCGAAACACCAGCCGGTTTTGCCGTGCAGCTCCCAGTCCGGGCCGTGTTCCATCAGGGTCATGTCGCGCACGGTGGCCTGCACCTGCTCGGGAAACGGCAGTTCTCCCTGTGCCAGCCGGGCGAGGAAACGGGTCTGCTCCAGCGCGCTGATCTCCAGTGGCCCCACCAGCCAGAAGTTGTCCACAACCTGCCCGACCTCGCCATTTCCATAGTCCATGCGGGCGAGGTTGGCGCGCATACGCTGCAGGCCGATGCGCCGCGCCAGTTCCTGGTAGACCGGCACGTTGGATGCACGGATCGCCTCGCGCAGGCTCATGTCATGCTCCCAGGCCTTGAAGCGCTGGGGCTTGCCGCCATAGGGCAGGACCTCGTCGGCGGACTTCACCGCGCCTGTGGATAAACCGATCAGGCTGTGCGCCACCTTATAGGTGGAGGCAGGGACGAAGCGGGTCTGCGCGCGTGCTCGGTCGTGGCCGACATAACCCTGCCGCTGCACGTCGTAGAGAACGAAGGTGCCTTTCATCCCGGCGGCTTCGAATAGCTTGTCCACAGCCTGGCTGTCGTTCCATTCGCTGGCCTGGGCCTGTCCGAAGAGCAGGAGAAGGGCGCTGAAGAAGAGAAGGCGCATGGCTTGGTCCTGTATGGTGGGAACTTCCCTGGGACCGGCGGATGAGCTCAGGATTCCCCACGGAAGAGCCGTTCATGGATTGGGCAGGAGGAAGGCGCGTACGCGGGCGGCGGCATCGGCCGGATCTTCCTGCATGAAGCAGTGGCCGCCGGTCACGGCGCGGGCGCTGACCTGCGGGTTGAGCGAGCACCAGCGCGCCACCGACCTGGCGACGAAGGGATAGGTGCGGTCGCCGTACAGCACCCGGGTCGGCGCGGAGACCTTGCCCAGCGACGGCCACAGGCGCCGGGGGAAGGAGCTGAAGATTTCCGCCTCGCGGCCCGGTCGGCACTTCAGTTCGACGCCGTCGTCGCTTTCCTTCAGCGCATATTCCACATAGGCCCACAGCGCTTCGTCGGTCCAGCCCTTGAAGATGCCGCGGCCGCGCAGGCCGGCGTAGGCCGCGGCGCGGTCCGGCCACTGGCTGCGGCGCAGGCGCGCCTTCTTCGCCAGGCTGCCGCGCAGTTGCAGGCCGAGGGTCTCGGACAGCGCCATCACACCGATCATCGCCGGGGTGAACAGCACCGGATCGAGCAGCACGGCGCGGGTGAACAACCCGGGATGACGGGCCAGGACGAGGCTGCTGAGGACGCCGCCGAAGCTGTGCCCGCAAGCCAGCCGCGGGACATCGCCATACCGGCCGCGCCCGGCCTCGAAGGCTTCCACCGCCATTTCCGCGTTGCGGTTCCAGCCATGGAAGCGCCCGCCGTGGTCGCTTTCGCCGTGGCCCTGGATGTCGCACAGCCAGAGATCGAAATCTTCCGTCAGCAGACGCAGCATCGGCTCGTAGGTGCGGCCACAGAAACCGTTGCCGTGGAGGAAATGCAGCAGCGGCTTGCCGCTCGGTTCGCTGCGCCAGCCGCGCAGGGTGAAGCCGGCCGAACAGGGATGGGACCAGGGGGATAGCGACATGGGCGGACTCCTCGTACGGCGCGCAGTGTAACCGGGCATCGTGCTATCGTCGCCGCTTGCCGCTGCCGTTTCGATCCGCCGATGTCCGTGTCCCGTCCGTTGCGCCTGTTCCTGCTGTTGCTGCCGCTGCTCGGCGGCCTGCTGCTGTCCATCGAATGGGCCGGCCGGCAGGCCCGCCAGCAGGCGTTGCGCGCCGAGGGCGAGCAGGTGCGCAAGCAACTGGACCTCTACGCCGGTTCGCTGCAGACCCTGATCGAGCGCTTCCGCAGCCTGCCGGCGGTGCTGGCGCTGGATCCCGAACTGCGCACGGCGCTGGCCGGGCCGATCGACGACGAGTTGCAGCAGCGCCTGAACCTCAAGCTGGAAAGCATCAACCGGGCCGCCCGCTCCTCGACCCTGGAACTGCTCGACCGCACCGGACTGGCGGTGGCGGCGAGCAACTGGAACCTGCCGACCAGCTATGTCGGTCACAACTACGGTTTCCGCCCGTATTTCCGCCAGACCATCGCCCAGGGCTCGGGGCGTTTCTACGCGGTCGGCGTGATCAGCGGGATACCTGGCTACTTCCTGTCGCACGCGGTGCGCGCCGGGGACGGTACCTTTCTCGGCGCGATCGTGGTCAAGCTGGAATTCCCCGACCTGGAACGACAGTGGAACCAGACTCCCGATCTGGTTCTGGCCAGCGACGCCAAGGGCATCGTGTTCCTCGCCAACCACCAGGGCTGGCGCTATCGCGAACTGGAGCCGCTGGATACCGTCGACCGCTTCGAACTGGCGGAGACCCGGCAATACGACCGCCAGCCGCTGCCCCCCCTGCGCCACCAGACCCTGCGCAGCTATGGCGAAGACAGTCGGTTGGCGCGGGTGGAAAGCGTCGATGGCGAGAAAGACTATCTCTGGCAATCGCTCGACCTGCCCAACGACGGCTGGACCCTGCATCTGCTGCGCGATACCGCGAGCATCCAGGACGATGTCGCCACCGCGCGTCTGGCCGCCGCCGGCACCTGGCTGGCGCTGGTGTTCCTTGGCCTGTTCCTGCAGCAGCGCTGGCGCATCGCCCGGCTGCGCCAGCGCAGCCGGGAGGAGTTGGAGCGCCTGGTCGAGCAGCGTACCGCCGATTTGCGCACCGCCCAGGACGGTCTGGTGCAGGCGGCCAAGCTGGCGGCACTGGGACAGATGTCGGCGGCCCTGGCCCATGAGATCAACCAGCCGCTCACTGCCCAGCGCATGCAACTGGCCAGCCTGCGCCTGCTGCTCGACGCCGGTCGCCACGACGAAGCACGCCAGGCCTTGCTGCGCATCGACGAGATGCTCGAGCGCATGGCCGCGCTCACCGGCCACCTGAAGACCTTCGCCCGCAAGAGTGCCGGCGGCTTGCGCGAGCGTATCGAGCTGGGCCACGTGGTGGAACAGGCGCAACACCTGCTGCTGCCACGGATTCGCGCCGAGCGGGTGGAGATCGAGCAGGCGCTGGTCTGGCCAGCCTGGGTGATGGGCGATGCGATCCGCCTGGAACAGGTATTGGTCAACCTGCTGCGTAACGCCCTGGATGCCGTGGCCGGCCAGGAGCGGCCATGGATCCGCCTGGCCGTGCAGCGGGTCGGCGGCGACTGGGTGCTGAGCGTGGCCGACAACGGTGGCGGGATTCCCGCCGAGGACCTGGGCAGTGTGTTCGATCCGTTCTTCACCACCAAACCGGTGGGAGAAGGACTCGGCCTCGGCCTGGCGGTATCCTATGGGATCGTCCACGAACTCGGCGGCCGCCTGCAGGCCGCCAACGGCGAGGCGGGAGCGGTGTTCAGCCTGATCCTGCCGGCGGCTTCCGATGACACGAGCGTAACGACATGAGCGACCAGGTGATCTTCGTCGACGACGAAGCGACGATCCGCGAGGCGGTGCGGCAATGGCTGGAGCTGTCCGGCTTCGAGGTGCGCCTGTGCCTGCGTGCCGAGGAATGCCTGGCGGGGATGGACCGGTCTTTCGCCGGGGTGGTCGTCAGCGACGTGCGCATGCCCGGCTTGGATGGCCTGCAATTGCTCGCTCGCCTGCAGGCGGTCGATCGCGATCTGCCGGTGATCATGGTCACCGGTCACGGCGACGTGCCGATGGCGGTGGAAGCCATGCGCCAGGGCGCCTATGACTTCATCGAGAAGCCCTTCACCCCGGAGCGCCTGCTCGGCAGCCTGCGACGGGCGCTGGAGAAGCGCCGCCTGGTGCTGGAGAACCGGCGTCTGAAGGAGCAGGCCAGCCTCAAGGACCAGGTCGACGCGCGCCTGCTCGGCGTCTCCAGGCCGATGGAAGCGTTGCGCCGGCAGGTACTGGCCCTGGCGCCGACGCCGGTGAACGTGCTGATCCGTGGCGAGACCGGCAGCGGCAAGGAACTGGTCGCCCGCTGCCTGCACGACTTCGGCCCGCGCGCCGACAAGCCGTTCGTGGCGCTGAACTGCGCGGCTATTCCCGAGCAACTGTTCGAAAGCGAGCTGTTCGGCCATGAAAGCGGCGCCTTCACCGGCGCCCAGGGCAAGCGCATCGGCAAGCTCGAGCACGCCCACGGCGGCACGCTGTTCCTCGACGAGATCGAAAGCATGCCGTTGGCGCAGCAGGTCAAGCTGCTGCGGGTGCTGCAGGAGCAGCAGCTGGAGCGGCTCGGTTCGAACCAGAGCATCCATGTCGACCTGCGGGTGATCGCCGCGACCAAGCCCGACCTGCTGGCCGAGGCTCGCGCCGGGCGCTTCCGCGAAGACCTGGTGTACCGGCTGAACGTCGCCGAGCTGCGCCTGCCGCCGATCCGCGAGCGGCGCGAGGACATCCCGCTGCTCTTCGAACACTTCGCCTGCGTCGCCAGCCAGCGCCTCGGCCGTGAACCGCAGCCCGCCGCGCCGGCTGCGCTGGCGCGGCTGATGGCCCATGACTGGCCGGGCAACGTACGTGAACTGGCCAACGCCGCCGAACGCCATGTGCTCGGCCTGGAGCGCGAGGAGCCGGACGAGGCGGGCAGCCTCTCCAGCGGACTGGCCGAGCGCATGGAGGCCTTCGAGGCCGAATGCCTGCGCCAGGCGCTCGGCCAGTGCCGTGGCGACATCAAGGCGGTGATGGAGCTGTTGCAACTGCCGCGCCGAACCCTCAACGAAAAGATGTCGCGGCATGGCCTCAGTCGTGCTGATTTCGTTGGTGAGGATTCGGCCTGACACCGTTTCGGTACATCGCCATATGCAGTGTCCAGAAATTGGTGAAAGTATTTTTCAAAAGACTTTGTTTAAAAATTGATTTTTAAATATAAATAAGAAATTTCCTAAACTTAAAGTATAGATTTCGTATTTTATATTTGAAGGTTCCTAAATTTTTATTGACGGTAACTTGTTGTTTTTCAAGGTCTATCATTCGCGTCCCCGTCCCTGGCTATAACACTGACTACTTCAGCATGCCTTTTGCCAATGGAATGCAGGACGGGTTTGATGCGCCTTGAAAAAGGCATGGTTATTCCAGATCCATAGGAACCTGCAATGTTTTCCATGAATATGAACGTTCCGTTCGTGAAAGAACGAAGCGAAGGTATTGTTCGCTCTTCGAAAAACAGGAATTCGCGTTATCTGCTGCTGTCTTTTTCCCTTGCGGCGCTTTCATCCATGTCCGGTGTCGCTTTCGCCGATGAGACCGGGTATACGACCAATGATGAACTGCGGTCCGCCGAGAGCAGCCTGAACAATCGCATCGATCGCGCTTCCACGGCGCTCGACAACAAGCTCTCCCAGGTCGCCAGCGATGTCGCCAGGGTTGACAGCAAGGTCGATGCCAGCGAAAGACGCCTGCAGGAAAATATCGATGGCAACAAGGCGGACATCGAGCAGAAGGTGGTCGATAGCGAGACACGCCTGCAGAAGAACATCGACGACAACGTGAACCAGTTGAACGGCCGCATCGATACGGTCAGCGATCGCGCCAGCGATCTCGAGAACGGCAGAAGCGGGATGGTCCAGGTGAATACACCCGCCCGCGGACCGGTCCCCGGTCCCAAGGCGAGCGGCGCCAATTCGATGGCGGCGGGCTCCGCGGCCGAGGCTTCTGGCAACGACAGCACCGCGCTGGGCAACAATGCGAAGGCGACGGCGAACAACAGCATCGCCCTCGGCGACAGCTCGGTCGCCGATCGCGCGAACTCGCTGTCGGTCGGCAGCCGTGGGCATGAGCGGCAGATCACCAACGTCGCCGACGCCACGCAGGGCACCGACGCGGTGAACCTGAGGCAGATGAACGAAGGCCTGCGGGTGACCGAGGAGAATGCCCGGCACTACACCGATCAGCGCTTCAACCGCCTGCACAAGAAGATCGAGGACCTCGACGACGACCTGAGCGCGGGTATCGCCGGCGCCATGGCGATGGCCGCGCTGCCACCGCCCTACCAGGCCGGCGGTACCTCCACCGGGATTGGCGCGGCCACCTATCGGGGCCAGTCCGCGCTGGCCTTCGGCCTGTCGTCGATCAGCAAGGACGGCAAGTGGAGCACCCGGCTCAGCGGCAACATGAATACCGCTGGCGATGCTGGCGCCGCGGTGGGCGTGGGTTACAACTGGTAAGGCGGCTGGCTTGCCGGCCGCCGGGCCGGGGGAGGGCGTGGATGTCGCGCGGCCTGCCCCGGCTTCCTTCAGAGATCCTTCGCCAGCTCCACCGACGCCTGCCGCCCTCCGCGCTGCAATAGCGCCAGATAGACCAGCCCCACGGCGATCCAGGCCAGGCCGAGCAACTGCGCATCGAGGCTCATGCTGTACAGCACGTAGGCGATGATCGCCAGGCCCACCAGCGGGAACAGCAGGTGGCGTAGCCAGCGGCCGGAGCGCTGGCGGCGGAAGTAATGGTTGATCACGCTCAGGTGCAGCAGGCAGAAGCCGGTGAGGGCGCCGAAGTTCACCAGCGAAGTGAGTACGTCCGGCGCGTCGAGGAAGGCCCAGCCGATCGCCAGCGACAGCACCGCCACCAGGTACAGGCTGACGTGCGGCGTCTGGTAGCGCGGATGGACCCTGGCCAGTGCCCGCGGCAGCTTGCCATCGCGGGCCATCGAATAGAGCAGGCGCGACACCGCCGCCTGCGAGGTGATCGACACGGTGACACCCCAGGCCAGCGCGGTGGCCACCGCGGTCAGCATCGACAGCCACTGGCCACCGGCCGCTTCGGCGATCTCGTAGAAGGCGGTGTCCGCCGACCTGAAGGTCATCCCGGCGGCCAGGTCGGTGGCCAGCCAGGTCTGTGCGATGAAGATGCCGCCCATGACGAACAGTGCGACCAGCGCGGCGCGGCCGATCTGCCGCGCGGGATCGCCCTTGACCTCCTCGGCGAGGGTGGAGATGGCGTCGAAGCCGAGGAACGACAGCACGGCGATCGAGGCAGCCTTCATCACCAGGCCGAGGTCGAAGGCCTCCGGGCGATACAGCGGTTCGAGGGTCAGCCGGCCGTTGCCCAGGCCGCCTTCCAGCGCCTGGTAGCCGACCACCAGGAAGATCGCCAGGACCACCAGCTCGCCGACCAGGAACAACAGGTTGGCGCGTGCGGCGAAGGTGATGCCGCGCAGGTTGACCAGGGTCGCCGAGACCAGGAACAGGAGCATCCAGGCCAGCTTGGGAATCGCCGGGAACAGGTGGTTCAGCGCCAGCGCGCTGAACACGTAGAGCAGCGGTGGGATCAGCAGGTAGTCGAGCAGCAGCACCCAGCCGGCGAGGAAACCGACATGGGGATGGATGCCGCGCTGTGCGTAGGAATACACCGAGCCGGCAATGGGAAACGCCTTGGCCATGGCCCCGTAGCTGAGGGCGGTGAAGAGCATCGCCAGCATGCCCACCAGGTAGGCCATCGGCACCATGCCGTGGGCGTCGGCGTGGACCCAGCCGTAGACCCCGAACGGGGCGATGGGGATCATGAAGATCATCCCGTAGATGATCAGGTCGCTCAGGGATAGGCTGCGGCGCAGCTGTTGCCGGTATCCGAACTGTTCGATGGCCATGACGGGCTCCTCGGGAAAAGGCAGCGTATTGTCGTTATCGGCGCCGCGTTGGGGGCGGGTCTCTTTCTCGTTATGGGCGACCGGTCGCGCCGGTCATCGTCTCAGAGCCAGGGATGCAGCCGCTCGGCCCAGGTGCGTACCGCTTCCGGCGTACGCAGTCCATCGTTGCGGATTTCCAGCAGAACCGCCTCCAGGCCACGCGCATCGCCGTGCACGGGGACGGTGGTGTCCTCCGCCGGGTCTATGGCGTATGGCTGGTTGCCGGCGACCTCCAGGCCCTGCCGGCGCAGGCCGTCGAGGATGCGTTCGGCATAGGCGCCGGCGTTTCGATAAAGCACCCCGGCAACCAGCGGGCGGGGTCTGCCGTGGTAGACCGGGGTAAAGCTGTGCACGCCGACCACGCGGGTCGGCAGGCCGGCGGCCTGGCGCTGGTCGAGCAGTTGCGCCAGGCGATCGTGGAACGGATGGAACAGGCAGTCCTGCCGATAGCGGCGGACTGCCTCGGATAGTGCGTGGTTGCCGGGGACCGGATAGATCTCGCTGTGTGGCGGGATGCTGTCGGGGGCCTCCAGCGGCCGGTTCAGGTCGATCAGCAGGCGCGAGTAGCCGGCCGCCAGCAAGGGGGCGTCGAGGTGCCGGGACAGCTGCTCGGCCAGCGCCAGGGCGCCGATGTCCCAGGCGATGTGCTCTTGCGCGGCGGCCTCGTCCAGACCCAGGCGCTGCAACTCCAGTGGGATGTGCCGGCTGGCGTGCTCGCAGACCAGCACCACCGGGCTGCGGCCCTCGGGATTGAGCAGGCGGAAGGGCGGCAATTGGTAGATGCCGAGTTCGGCGTTGTCAGTAGAGCTCGGCATAGTGGCGGCACAGGTCGTCGTCGGAAAGGCCCGCCGTCAGCGCCAGTTCGTGGCGCTTCATGGCGATGTAGGTGTCCAGCAGCGGCTTCGGCAGCTCGGCGCACAGCGCCTCGTCGCGCTGCAGGCGTTCGAGGGCTTCGCCGAGAGTCGCAGGCAGGGCCTGGATGCCACGCTCGCGGCGCTCCTCCTCGCTGAGGCCGTGCGGGTCGACGTCGGCCACGGCGCGCAGCGGCAGGCGCTGCTCGATACCCAGGCGGCCGGCGATGAGTACCGCGGCCATCGCCAGGTGCGGACAGGCGCTGGCGTCCATAGGCCGGAATTCGAGGTTGTACTGCTTGCCCAGCGGCTTGCCGCCGACGCTGACCACCGGGCAGATACGCAGCGCCGCCTCGCGGTTGCGCAGGCCCAGGCAGGCATAGGCGGCGCTCCAGTGGTGGGGTTTCAGGCGCAGGTAGGAAGCGGCGGTCGGCGCGGTCAGCGCGCACAGTGCCGGCAGGTGCGCGAGCACCCCGGCGGCCCAGTGCTCGCCGAGCTCGGAAAGGTCGTTGGGGCGGCCGGGTTCGTACAGCAGCGGGCTGCCGTCGGTGTGCTGCAGGCTCAGGTGCAGGTGCACGCCGTTGGTCACCGCGCCGGGCGCCGGCAGCGGCGCGAAGCAGGTGCGCAGGCCCATCTGCCGGGCCACCTCGCGGGTCACCTCGCGGACGTTCACCGCACGGTCGGCGGCCGCCACGCCCTGGGTCGGGCGGCAGGTCACCTCGTACTGGCGCTGGCCGTATTCGGGCAGGAACATCTCCGGTTCGGTGCCGGCCTGGGCCAGAGCGCTCACCAGCCAGCCGGGGAATTGCCCGGCGGCGCGCTGCGCCTGCAGGGAGAAGGCCGCCGCCGGACGTTCGCCGGGAAGCCCGAGCAGGCTGAACTCGTGTTCGAACGCGGCGGTAATCTGCAAGCCGCAGTCACGGTAGCGCTCCACTTCGGCCCGCAGCAGGCTGCGCGGGCAGGCCGGCCACGGCGTGCCGTCGGTCTCCACCAGGTTGCCGTGCAGGTAGTCGAGGGCCGGCGCCAGGGGGTCGGGGCCCTGCTCGACGCGCACCCGGCTGTTCGGATCGGGCAGCAGGCGCAGGTCGCCGTGGCTGCCCCAGGGGCTGCTTTCGTCGATCAGGTCCTGCGGGGTCAGCGAGCTGTTCGCCGGGACCCAGCCGCAGCCGCTGGCCAACTGCTCCTCCAGGGTTGCCAGGGGCAGCGAGCGGCCACGGGTGATGCCGGCCAGGTCGGTGGTGACGAAGCTGACCAGGCGTACCGGCTGCAGGCGGTTCACGGATTGCTCCGGCCGAGAGCGGCGATACGTTGCAGGACGGTCTCGGTGTCGCTGATCCAGCAGTAGCCCTTGATCGCTTCCAGGCAGGCCTGGTGGCGCTCGGGAGTGTGGGTGGCGCAGGCATCCTCGACCAGGGTCACCAGGTAGCCGCGGTCGGCGGCGTCGCGCACGGCCATGTCCACGCACTGGTCGGTGACCACCCCGCAGACGATCAGGTGGCGGGTGCCGAGGTTGCGCAGCACGTAGTCGATGGCGGTGGAATTGAACACTCCGGAAGAAGTCTTCGGCAGCACGATCTCGTTGGCGCTCGGCTCCAGGGCGTCGATGACGCGGGCATCCGGGCTGCCCTTGGGCAGGTGCATTTCCGACAGCTTGTGGTCCAGCGAGCGATCGCGACCATCGGCGGTGAGACTCTCGATGATGGTGTGCAGGACGTTCTCGTCCACCGCGCGCATCGCCCGCAGCAGGCGCTGCTGGTTGGGGATCACCTGGTTGTGCACGCGCTCGTAGAAGTAGCTGGCCGCCTGCGGGTCGACATGTGGATCGCGCCCCGGCTCGACCCAGGCGCGCTGCATGTCGACGAACAGGATGGCGGTCTGCCGGCGGCCGAACGGCAGGTCGCGGGGCGAATGGTGGGGCAGGCTGAACATCGGGTCATTCCTCCAGGAGATGGCTGCTGAACGCGTCGCGGAGCTGGTCGATGCCCTCCAGGCGTTCGTCGAGCGGCGCGCCCATGCGCGCCACCAGGGTCGCTACCAGCGCCTCGACCTGGGCCATGGCCGGCACCAGCGAGTCGAAGGGCGAGGCGGATTCCACCGGCGAACTGACGATCAGGTCGGCGTGTTCGCGCAGCGGCGAGGCGTAGATGTCGGTGAACAGCACCAGCCGCGCGCCACGGGCCTTGGCGGCCTGGGCGACGTGTTGGGCCTGGCTCTGGTAGCGGCGGTAGTCGAACAGCACCAGCAGGTCCTGGCGGCCGAGGTCGTAGAGCTGGTCGGGAAGCAGGCCGCCGTCGTCGAGCAACCGGCAGTGCGGGCGCAGCAGGCGCAGGTGGGTCACCAGGTAGCCAGCGAGGAAGCGGCTGAAGCGGCCGCCGTGGCAATGCACGCGCAGGCGGCTGTCGAGCAGCCAGTCGGCGAGGCGCTGGATGTCGTCGGGGCGGGTCAGGCCGAGGGTCTGCTGCAGGCTCTGGCCGGCCTGGTCGAGGTAGCGCGCCCAGGTGTCGTCGCGGCCCATCCGCTCGCGGCGTTCGGCGAGCAGGGTGCGCGGCGAGCGCAGGCGATCGTCGACATCGGCCAGCAGGGCTTCCTGGAAGTCGCCGTAGCCGGCGAAACCGAGCTTCTTCACCAGGCGCATGATGGTCGGGTCGCTGACCCCGGCGTGCCGGGCCAGGCGCGTCATCGGCCCGAGACCGAGGCGCGGGTAGTCGTCGAGCAAGGCGCGCACCACCTTGCGCTCGGCGGGCGTCAGTTCGGTGGGCGGGGAAGCCAGGCGTTGTTTTAGTTCTTGCATGGGGCGTCCTCGAAGGAGGATCGATTTTGTAGTGAATTTTTCATTTTGTTCAATATGTGAAGGAATGTTTTTTTCACTACATCCACGTGAAGACTCCAGGTGCAGGGGAGCGGAAACGAAAAAGCCCGGTCGAAGACCGGGCTTTTCCCAGGGCGGTTACGCGGCGTGGCTCAGAAGGCCGGCACCACCGCACCTTTGTACTTCTCCTGGATGAATTGCTTCACCTCGGCGCTGTGCAGGGCCTTGGCCAGCTTCTGCATGGCGGCGCTGTCCTTGTTGTCCGGGCGCGCCACCAGGATGTTCACGTAGGGCGAATCGCTGCCCTCGATGGCCAGTGCGTCCTTGGTCGGGTTCAGCTTGGCTTCCAGGGCGTAGTTGGTGTTGATCAGCGCCAGGTCGACCTGGGTCAGCACGCGCGGCAGGGTCGCGGCTTCCAGTTCGCGGATCTTGATGCTCTTCGGATTGTCGACGATGTCCTTCGGCGTGGCGGTGATGCTCTTGTTGTCCTTGAGCTTGATCACCCCGGCCTTGTCCAGCAGGAGCAGGGCGCGGCCGCCGTTGGTGGCGTCGTTGGGGATCACCACGGTGGCGCCGGAAGGCAGTTCGTCGAGTTTCTTGTACTTGCTCGAGTAGGCGCCCAGCGGCTCGATGTGCACGCCGGTGACGGCGACCAGGTCGGTGCCCTTGGCCTTGTTGAATTCGTCGAGGTACGGCTGGTGCTGGAAGAAGTTGGCGTCCAGGCGCTTTTCCGAGACCTGCACGTTCGGCTGCACGTAGTCGGTGAATTCCTTGATCTTCAGTTCCACCCCTTCCTTGGCCAGCAGGGGCTTGACCACGTCGAGGATCTCCGCGTGCGGCACCGGGGTCGCGGCGACGGTGAGGGTCTCGGCGGCCTGGGCGGTGCCGAGGCCGAGCGCCGCGACAGCGGAGAAAGCAGCAAGCAGTTTTTTCATCTTCAACTCCTTTCGAGGTGTTCCTGGCGGCTGTGGATAACCGCGGCGCTCAGGGTTTTGGGCTTGGCCGGCAAGCTTACTTGCGCGAGAAGTGCACCACCAGCTTGTCGCCCACGGTTTGCAGAATCTGGACGAGGATCAGCAGCATCACCACGGTGACCACCATCACATCGGTCTGGAAGCGCTGGTAGCCGAAGCGGATCGCCAGGTCGCCCAGCCCGCCGGCGCCGACCACGCCGGCCATCGCCGTGTACGAGACCAGGGTGATGGCGGTGACGGTGATGGCGGCGATGATGCCCGGCCGGGCTTCCGGCAGCAGGGCGTTCCAGATGATCTGCCGGGTGCTGGCGCCCATCGCCTGGGTTGCCTCGATGATGCCCTTGTCGACCTCGCGCAGGGCGGTTTCCACCAGGCGCGCGAAGAACGGCGTGGCGCCTACCACCAGCGGCGGGATTGCCCCGGCGACGCCCAGCGAGGTGCCAGTGATCAGTACGGTCAGCGGGATCATCACGATCAGCAGGATGATGAACGGCAACGAACGGAGGATGTTCACCACCAGCGAGAGCAGGGTGTAGACCGCCTTCTGCTCGAACATCTGCCGCGGCCCGGTAAGAAACAGCAGGACGCCGAGGGGCAGGCCGAGGACCACCGTGAACAGCAGCGAACCGCCGAGCATCCAGAAGGTGTCGACGCTGGCCAGCCAGATTTCGTACCAGTCGATGTTGGCGAAGCTCATGGTTTCGAAGAAGTCCATCAGCGCAGTACCTCCACATGTACGTCAGCGGCGTTCAACTGGCTCATGGCGGCTTCCAGGTCACCGCCGACCAGGGCCAGGGTCAGCTGGCCGTAGGGCGTGTCCTTGATCCGGTCGATGCGTCCGGAAAGGATGCTGTAGTCGACCCCGGTCTGCCGCGCCACGGTGCCCAGCAGCGGGGCGTAGGTGGCTTCGCCGCGGAAGGTCAGGCGCAGGATCAGGCCCGGCACGTGGGCGAAGTCGTCGTGGCGCTCGTCTTCGTCGACCCGTTCGGCCTCGAAGACGAAGCGGCGGGTGGTCGGGTGCTGCGGGTGGAGGAAGACATCGGCGACAGCGCCCTGCTCGACGATGCTGCCGCCGTCCATGACCGCGACCTGGTCGCAGACGCGACGGATCACGTCCATCTCGTGGGTGATGAGGACGATGGTCAGCTTCAGTTCGCGGTTGATTTCCGCCAGCAGTTGCAGGACCGAGGCGGTGGTCTGCGGATCGAGGGCGCTGGTGGCCTCGTCGCAGAGCAGGATGCTCGGCCGGCAGGCCAGGGCGCGGGCGATGCCGACGCGCTGCTTCTGCCCGCCGGATAGCTGTGCCGGGTACTTGCGCGCGTGGTCGGACAGGCCGACCCGCGCGAGCAGCTCCGCGACCCGTGCGTCGATCTCGGCGCGGCTGTGGCCGCCGGCCAGGCGCAGGGGCATCGCGATATTGTCGGCGACGGTCTTCGACGACAGCAGGTTGAAGTGCTGGAAGATCATCCCGACGCGCTGGCGGAAACGGCGCAGGCCTTCGGCGTCGAGGGCGGTGACGTCCTCGCCTTCGACCAGGATGCGCCCGCCGCTGGGTTCCTCGAGGCGGTTGATCAGGCGCAGCAGGGTGCTCTTGCCGGCGCCGGAATGGCCGATCAGGCCGAAAATCTGCCCGGCCTGGATGTTCAGGCGGGTCGGTTGCAGGGCGGGGATTTCCCGGCCGGCGACGCGATAGGTCTTGTGGACGTCGTGGAATTCGATCACTGGGCGAACCTTGTGGGTGCGGCGATGCGGTTACGGCTGGAGCACGGGCTTGGCAGGAAGCGGAGGTGGTCAGCTAAACCGAGCATTCTACCCTGCTTTCTTATGCGTTATTAATATTTGTTGGTGATGAAAAAACATAAAAAAGGAATAAGCATCTAGACCGCCGCTGCCCGCCGGGCAGATCCGCCTGGACGGGTCTGGCGGCCTTCAGGCCTGCGGCGTGAGGATCAGCCGGGTCGGCTTGTCGGCTTGCACGACATGGCTGAGCTGCAGGTCGAAATCGGGCGCGAGTTTTTTCACCCGCACCAGCAACTGGTCGGAAATCAGCGGGTAATCGCTGTCGCGGCGCACTTCGATATGCACCTTGCAACGATAGGCGACGACATCCGCAGCCACCGCATCGAGCACCCCGCCGAGGCCGGCCTGGCCGGTGCCGTCGAGCATCGGCAGCGGCACCGCGCTGCTCGCCGCGTGCGGGTCGATCAGGCGTGGCGTGCCGGGGAGCGGCTTCAGCTCGCCGGCGGGCGGCGCCTGGATGATCTGCTGCATCTGCTGCCGGGCCGCCTCCTGCATGCGCCGGGCTTGTTCGGCACGGGCTGGGTCGACCTTGGCGCGGTTGATCGCGCCGTCCAGCCCGGCGGTCAGTGCCGGGGCCTTGGGCATCAGCCCGCGGGCGTGGCCGAGGGCGCTGGTGGCGGTGTTCAGGTCGCCCTGGCGCAGGGCGGTCTCGCCGCGTTGCATGTAGGCCTCGGCCAACTGGCGGCGAAACGCTTCGACGCGCTCGTCGCCTGCGGCGGCGCTGCGCAGGGCCAGCCATTGTTGCTCGGCCTGTTCGAGCCTGCCGGCGGCCAGGGTCCGTTGCAGTTCGGCGTAGGGATCGGCGGGCTGCGCCTGGGACGCGACCTGCGGCGCCGGTTGCGACGACGCGTTGCCCTGGCAGGCGCTGATCAGCAGCGCCGCGGCCAGGACCGATAGCAGGCGAAACAGGGGCGACATCATTCCTGCGGATTCTCGTTTGGTCAAAAAATGGCCAGATTCTACACCGTGCGGCGGGGCAGGACAAAACTCAGCAGGAACAGGCCGGCGGCGCTGACCACGATCGAGGGCCCGGCAGGGGTGTCCTTGAACCAGGACAGGGCCAGCCCGGCGCATACCGCGACCAGCCCCAGCAGGCTGGCGCCGATCGCCATCTGCTCGGGACTGCGGGCGTGACGCTGGGCGGCGGCGGCGGGGATAATCAGCAGCGAGGTGATCAGCAGCACGCCGACGATCTTCATCGCCACGGCGATGACGATGGCGATCAGCAGCATCAGCGCCAGGCGGATCGCGCCGACCGGCAGGCCTTCCACCTTCGCCAGTTCCTCGTGCACGGTGATCGCCAGCAGCGGCCGCCAGAGGAAGCAGATCAGCGCCAGGACCAGCGCGCTGCCGGCGATTATCCACAGCAGGTCGGTGGCGCTCACCGCCAGCAGGTCGCCGAACAGGTAGGCCATCAGGTCGACCCGCACTTCCTTCATGAAGCTCAGGGTCACCAGGCCCAGCGACAGGGTGCTGTGGGCGAGGATCCCCAGCAGGGTGTCGGCGGCCAGCGGCTGGCGCTGCTGCAGGGTCACCAGGAGCACGGCGAGCAGCACGCAGCCGACGGTTACCGCCAGGGTCGGGCTGACGTCGAGGAGAAAGCCCAGGGCCACGCCGAGCAGGGCGGCGTGGGACAGGGTGTCGCCGAAATAGGCCATCCGCCGCCAGACCACGAAGGAGCCCAGGGGGCCGGCCACCAGGGCCAGGGCGAGGCCGGCGAGGAGGGCGTTGAGCAGGAAGTCAGCCATGGTTGCAATCGGGGCCGTGCTTGTGGACAGGAGTGAAACGGGTGCCTGGAGGCAAGGCGCCGGGGCCGGCCCTGACCACCTCGCCGTGGAGGTCGTGGGCATGGTCGTGATGGTGGTGGTAGATCGCCAGGCTGCGCGCGTCCTGGCCGAACAGCTCGACGAAGGCCGGGTCGCCGCTGACCTGCTCGGGGTGCCCGGAGCAGCATACATGGCGGTTCAGGCAGACCACCTGGTCGGTGGCGCTCATCACCAGGTGCAGGTCGTGGGAGACCATCAGCACGCCGCAGCCGTAGCGGTCGCGCAGTTTGCCGATGAGCCGGTAGAGTTCGGCCTGGCCGGCGACGTCGACGCCTTGCACCGGCTCGTCGAGCACCAGCAGCTCGGGCTTGCGCAGCAGGGCGCGGGCCAGCAGCACGCGTTGCAACTCGCCGCCGGAAATGCTCTGCAACGGGCGCTCCAGCACGTGCGCTGCGCCGACCTCGCGCAACGCCGCCAGCGCCTGCTCGCGCCTCACCCCGGGCACCAGGCGCAGGAAGCGCAGCACGCTGAGCGGCAGGGTGGCGTCGACGTGGAGTTTCTGCGGCATGTAGCCGATGGTCAGCCTCGGCCGTCGCCAGACCTCGCCGACGTGCGGCTTGAGCAGGCCGAGCACGCTGCGTACCAGGGTGGTCTTGCCGGCGCCGTTGGGGCCGATCAGGGTGACGATCTGCCCGGGCTCGATGGCCAGGTCGACATCGCTCAGCACCGCCTGGCCATTGAAGGACACGCCGACCCGGGCCAGCCGCACCAGTGCCTTGTCCATCAGGCGTCCTTCCGGTCCCGGCAGGTGCCGCAGAGGCCGACCACCTCGACGGTCTGGCTTTCCACGGCGAAGCCGACGCTGGTGGCGCCGGCGACGATGGCCTGGCTGATGTCCGGTTGCTCCAGCTCGATGGCGGTGTGGCAGGCACGGCAGATCAGGAACTGGCCCTGGTGGCTGTGCTCCGGGTTGTTGCAGCCGACGAAGGCGTTGAGCGAGGCGATGCGGTGCACCAGGCCGTTCTCCTGGAGGAAATCCAGGGCCCGGTAGACGGTCGGCGGCGCGGCGCGACGACCATCGGTTTCGCTGAGCACCGCAAGGATGTCATAGGCCCCCAGCGGCTTGTGGCTCTGCCAGACCAGCTCCAGCACGCGCCGGCGCAATTCGGTCAGGCGCACGCCCAGGCGCGCGCACAGCGCATCGGCCTCGGCCAGCGCGGTGCTGACGCACTGGCTGTGGTCATGGGGCTGGCAGGCCAGCGGGGTCTTGGGCGCAATCTTGTACATGGGCTGCGACGCTCGAGGGTAGAGACGTTATTATATTACCCGCTTACCACCCTTTCATGTGAGTGCCGCCGTGTCCCTGCGCCCCCTTGCCCTGCTGTCCGCCTGCTTCGCCCTGTTCCTGCTGGCTTCGCCGGCGCGCGCCGAGGTCAGCGTGCTGACCAGCATCAAACCGCTGCAACTGGTCGCCGCGGCCATCCAGGACGGCGTCGGCCAGCCCGACGTGCTGCTGCCGCCGGGCGCCTCGCCGCACCAGTACGCCCTGCGTCCTTCCGACGTACGGCGCCTGCGCGAGGCGCAACTGTTCTACTGGGTCGGCCCGGACCTGGAGAACTTCCTGCCCAAGGTGCTCGCCGGTCGCCAGGGCGGCAGCGTGGCGGTGCAGGACCTGCCGGGGATGCACCTACGCAAGTTCGTCAATTTCGAGGAAGAGGAGCACGCCGGGCACGACGAGCACGATCATGACCATCGCCCCGGCATGCTCGACGCCCATCTCTGGCTGTTGCCGGCCAACGCCCGGACCATCGCCGCGCGGATGGCCGAGGACCTGGCCCAGGCCGACCCGGCCAACGCCGGGCGCTACCGGGCCAACCTGAAGGCCTTCGAGGAGCGCCTCGGCGGGCTTGACGAGAAACTCCGCGAACGCCTGGGCAAGCTCGCCGGCAAGCCGTTCTTCGTCTTCCACGAGGCCTTCGACTATTTCGAGGAAGCCTATGGCCTGCGCCATACCGGGGTGTTCGCGGTATCCGCGGAAGTGCAGCCGGGCGCCCGCCATGTCGCCGCCATGCGCGCCCAGCTGAAGGCCGCCGGTCCGGCCTGCGTGTTCAGCGAGCCGCCGCTGCGCCCGCGCCTGGCCGATACCCTCAGCGAGGGCCTGCCGGTGCGCCTGGCCGAGCTGGACGACCTGGGCGTGAACGTGGCGGTGGATGCCAACGGCTACGAGAATCTCCTGAACAACCTGGCAGGCGAATTTGCCGGCTGTCTGGAAAAGCTCTGAAAACCCGTGACTGATGGCCGCGCCCTCTTGCGCGCGGCGTCCCGATGACTAAGGTTGTCTGTTGGTGCCTGACACAAGATATTGATTCCTGTCAGGTATGGATAACTAGATGTTGCGTACGGTGGCCGGCTTCGGACACCCCAACAACCATCGGGAGGTTAATCAGCGGATGGCCAAGACAGACGCACGCAGTCCCCGCACCGAACGCGGGACCATCGCCCTGCAGGACGCGTCGCAGGATATCTGGGACAAGAAGTACCGTCTCAAGAGCAAGGACGGCACGCCGGTGGATGCCAGCGTCGACGGTACCTGGCAACGCGTCGCCCGGGCCCTCGCCGATGTCGAGGACAAGGCCTCCCGCGAACACTGGTACGGGCGCTTCCTCTGGGCCCTGCGCAACGGCGCCATCCCGGCCGGGCGAATCATCTCCAACGCCGGCGCGCTGGGGCACAAGCCGGCCACCTCGACCATCAACTGCACGGTGTCCGGGACTATCCAGGACTCCATGGACGACATCCTGGAGAAAGTCCACGAGGCCGGCCTGACGCTCAAGGCCGGCTGCGGCATCGGCTATGAGTTCAGCACCCTGCGTCCGCGCGGCGCCTACGTTTCCGGTGCCGGCGCATACACCAGCGGGCCGCTGTCGTTCATGGACATCTACGACAAGATGTGCTTCACCGTCAGCTCCGCCGGCGGTCGCCGCGGCGCGCAGATGGGCACCTTCGACGTCAGCCACCCGGACGTCCGCGAATTCATCCGCGCCAAGCGCGAGGACGGGCGCTTGCGCCAGTTCAACCTGAGCCTGCTGATCACCGACCAGTTCATGCAGGCGGTGGAGCAGGACGCCGACTGGCCGCTGGTGTTCCCGGTGCACGTGAAGGAGCGCGACGAGATCGATCTCGACGACCCCAACGCGGTGGTCTGGCGCGAATGGCCGACCCAGGACAACTACGTCCAGCGCGCCGACGGACTGGTCGCCTGCAAGGTATACGGCCAGGTCCGCGCCCGTCACCTGTGGGACATGATCATGGTCTCCACCTACGACTACGCCGAGCCCGGCTTCATCCTCATCGACCGGGTCAACGAGCTGAACAACAACTGGTGGTGCGAGGCGATCCGCGCCACCAACCCCTGTGGCGAGCAGCCGCTGCCGCCCTACGGCTCGTGCCTGCTCGGCTCGGTGAATCTCACCTGCTTCGTCGAGCAGCCGTTCGGCGACGAGGCGCGCTTCGACTGGGATCGCTTCCGCGAAGTGGTGCGGGTGTTCACCCGGATGCTCGACAACGTGGTGGAAATCAACGGCCTGCCGCTGCAACAGCAACGCCAGGAAATCCTTGGCAAGCGCCGGCATGGCATGGGTTTCCTCGGACTGGGCTCGACCCTGACCCTGCTCAAGCTGCGCTACGGCAGCCCCGAGGCCTGCGTGTTCACCGAGGAAGTGGCGCGGGAAATGGCCCTGGTGGGCTGGGAAGTGGCCCTGGAACTGGCCAGGGAGAAGGGCCCGGCGCCGATCCTGGCGCAGGACTACGAAGTCACCGCGGAAATGCTTCGCAAGCGTCCGGAAATGGCCACCGACGGCTACAAGGTCGGCGACCGTATCCGTGGCAGCGTGCTTCACGCCAAGTATTCGCGCTACATGCAGCGGGTCGCCGAACATGCTCCGGAACTGATCGAGGCGTTGGCGGAAACCGGCGCGCGCTTCACCCACCACAGCTCCATCGCGCCGACCGGGACCATCAGCCTGAGCCTGGCCAACAACGCCTCCAACGGTATCGAGCCGAGTTTCGCCCACCACTATTCGCGCAACCTGATCCGCGAAGGCCGCAAGACCAAGGAGAAGGTCGAGGTCTACAGCTACGAGCTGCTGGCCTACCGGACCCTGGTCAACGCCCAGGCCCTGCCGGACAGCGACGACCCGGCGCGACGCCTGCCGGACTACTTCATCACCGCCGACAGTGTCACCCCGGCGCAGCACGTGGACATCCAGGCGGCGGCGCAGAAGTGGGTCGATTCGTCGATCTCCAAGACCGCCAACGTGCCCACCGACTATCCGTTCGAGGACTTCAAGGACATCTACCGCTACGCCTGGCACCAGGGACTCAAGGGCTGCACCACCTTCCGTTTCAATCCCGAGGCGTTCCAGGGCGTGCTGGTCAAGGAGTCCGACCTGGAGAAGACCCGCTACCGCTTCGAGCTGGAGGACGGCAGCGTGGTGGAGTTCAAGGGCAACGAGCAGGTCGAGTACGACGGCGAGATCCACACCGCCGCCAACCTCTTCGACGCCTTGAAAGAAGGCTATTACGGCAAGTACTGAGGCCGGGGGAATCGATATGTCAGCAGTCAAGATCACGCAGAAGATCAAGGGCTTCAAGGTCGTCAACGAAGCCGAGGAACAAGCCCTGGCCGCCGCTGCCGAAGCCGCGTCGGTGGTGCAGATGGACGAGACCCTGGAGCGCCCGGACACCCTGATCGGCGCCACCTACAAGATCAAGTCGCCGCTGTTCGAGCACGCGCTCTACGTGACCATCAACGACATGGTCCTCAATGCCGGCACGGCGCACGAGCAGCGGCGCCCCTTCGAGATCTTCATCAACTCGAAGAACATGGATCATTTCCAGTGGATCGTGGCACTTACCCGCATCATGTCTGCGGTTTTCCGCAAGGGGGGTGATTGCACCTTCCTCGTCGAGGAGCTCAAGGCGGTATTCGACCCGCGCGGCGGCTACCTGAAGAAGGGGGGCATCTACATGCCTTCCATCGTCGCCGAGATCGGCGGCGTGCTGGAGCGCCACCTGACCGCCATCGGCCTGTTGCGCGGCCCCGAGCTGGACGAGGAACAGCGCCTGTTCCTCGCGGAAAAGCGCGCCGCCTACGAGGCCGCCCAGGGCACCAGCAAGGTCGAGCCGGGCGAAGGCTTCCCCGCCGGCGCGCAACTGTGCGGCAAGTGCAACACCATGGCGGTGGTACAGATGGACGGCTGCGCCACCTGCCTCAACTGCGGCCACTCGAAATGTGGGTGAGCACTTGAAAAACGCATGCGTTTTTCAATGCGAACGACCGGCCAGGATGGCCGGGCCGGGGGTGGGCTGAACGACGAAGCCTCGACAGGATGTCGGCTCGGTCTTACCCAGGACGCCGAAGCGCATGCGTTTCGAAAGGCGGGCGAGGGAGTGCAGCACGCTCCCCCGCTGCCTTCCTACAACGCAAACGGCAAATGAATCTCCACCTTCTGCCGTTGTGCCAGACGCATCTGGAATTCCGTCGGATCATGGATCAGCACGTCCTGCCCGGCGAACGCCTCGGCGGCGATCAGCCGCGACAGCCAGAAACGCACGCAGGCGACCCGCAGCAGGGCCGGCCAGTGCTCGGCTTCCAGCGCGGTGAACGGCCGGCGGTTGGCGTAGGCGCCGAGCAGGGCGCGGGCGCGGGCCGGGTCCAGGCTGCCGTCGGCGGTGGAGCACCAGTCGTTGAGAGCGATCGCCAGGTCGTAGAGCATCCAGCCGGAGCAGGCGTTGTAGAAGTCGATCAGGCCGGTCAGGTGCGGGCCGTCGAACAGCACGTTGTCGCGGAACAGGTCGGCGTGCAGGTTGGCGCGCGGCAGCGCCGGACGTTCGGCATGCAGCGCGGCGATTTCCGCCAGGGCCGGGGCGAGCAGGGCCTGGGCGGGTTCCGCCAGGCGCGGGGCGAGGCTTGCGCCTTGCTCCAGCATCCAGGCCAGGCCGCGGTCGCTGGGGCGCTCGATGATGCGTTCGCGGGTGGCGGCGTGCAGGTGGCCGAGCAGGTCGCCGACCTCCTGACAGTGGTGGGCGTTCGGCTGCCGTTCGTGGCGCCCGGCCAGGCGCGGCTGCAGCAGCGCCGGCTTGCCTTCGAGGTGGCGCAGGGCCTCGCCGTCGCGGGTGCGCAGGGCGTAGGGTACCGGCAGGCCGTCCTCGTGGAGCACGTCGAGCAGTTCGATGAAGAACGGCAGGTCCTGCACCGGGCCGCGCTCGACCAGGGTCAGGACGAACTCGCCGCGCTCCAGGCTGACGAAGAAATTGCTGTTCTCGGAACCTTCGGCGATGCCGCGGAAGTCCCGCAGGCGGCCCAGCTCGTAGGGGGCGAGGAAGGCTTCCAGGGTCGGACGTTCGAGTGGGGTGAACACCGACATGTCAGCGCGGCCTCGCCAGGTTGGAAATGCACATCACCAGCTGAAGATCTCCCATTGTGGAATCAGCTTGTCCGGCTGGTCGGAGCGGATGAAGTTGCCATCGCTGCCGTCGGCGCGGACCAGGAAATAGGGTTTGCCATGCTTGGGAACCACCTTGATGGCGTAGAGGAAACCATTGACGCGGTATTCCTGGATGGTCTTGTCGCCCTCCTGGCGGATGGTTACGTCGGGCTCGCCGGAAGGCGCATCGTCGTCCGCCGCCAGCGCGACGAGCGGGGCGAACGCCAGCAGTCCGGCGAGCATCAAGCGGTTCAGCGTACGCATGGTAACCTTGCTCCTTTATCGAATCGTCCAGGGTTCATTCTACACGCCCTGGTCTCCGGAAAAGGTTGATTCCCCTCATGAGCCAAGCGCCCCTCGTCCTGGTGGACGGTTCCTCGTACCTGTACCGCGCCTTCCATGCCCTGCCGCCGCTGACCACCTCGACCGGCAAGCCCACCGGCGCGGTGAAGGGCGTGCTGAACATGCTCCTGAGCCTGCGCAAGCAGTATCCGGACAGCCCGTTCGCGGTGGTCTTCGACGCCAAGGGCCCGACCTTCCGCGACGAACTGTTCGCCGAGTACAAGGCCAACCGGCCATCGATGCCCGATGACCTGCGGGTCCAGGTCGAGCCGCTGCATGCCAGCGTCCGCGCCCTCGGCCTGCCGCTGCTGTGCGTGGAAGGGGTCGAGGCCGACGACGTGATCGGCACCCTGGCGCGCAGCAGTGCCGCGGCCGACCGCCCGGTGGTGATCTCCACCGGCGACAAGGACATGGCGCAACTGGTCGACGGGCACATTACGCTGGTCAACACCATGACCGGTAGCCGCCTCGACGTGGATGGCGTGAAAGAGAAATTCGGCGTCGGTCCCGAGCTGATCATCGATTTCCTCGCCCTGATGGGCGACAAGGTCGATAACATTCCCGGCGTCCCCGGGGTCGGCGAAAAGACCGCGCTGGGCCTGCTGACCGGCGTCGGCGGCGGGCTGGAGGTGCTCTACGCGAGCCTGGACAAGGTACCCGAGCTGCCGATCCGCGGCGCCAAGGGCCTGCCGGCGAAACTGGAGGAGAACCGCGAGCAGGCGTTCCTTTCCTACCAGTTGGCGACCATCAAGACCGATGTCGAACTCGACGTGCAGCTCGACCAGCTGTATCCCGGCGAACCGCAGCGCGAGGCGCTGATCGCCCTGTACCGCGAGCTGGAATTCAAGAACTGGCTCGATGACCTGCTGCGCGAGGCCAAGGAGGCCGGCGAGAGCGGCGAGGCGGAGACGCCGATCCAGGCCGAGGTCGACTACGACGTGGTGCTCGACCAGGCCGGTTTCGACGCCTGGCTGAAGAAGCTCGAGCAGGCCGAGCTGATCGCCTTCGATACCGAGACCACCAGCATCGACGCCCAGCAGGCGCAGGTGGTCGGCGTATCCTTCGCGGTGAAGGAGGGCGAGGCTGCCTACGTGCCGCTGGCCCACAGCTACATGGGTGTTCCCGACCAGCTGGAGCGTGACGCGGTGCTGCGCGCGTTGAAACCGCTGCTGGAGGATCCGCAGAAGCTCAAGGTCGGCCAGCACGCCAAGTACGACATCAATGTCCTGGCCAATGCCAGCACGCCCATCGCGATGCAGGGCGTGGCCTACGACACCATGCTCGAGTCCTATGTGCTGGACTCCACCGCCACCCGCCACGACATGGACAGCCTGGCCCTGAAGTACCTCGGCCACAGCACCATCCGTTTCGAGGACATCGCCGGCAAGGGCGCCAAGCAACTGACCTTCGACCAGATCGCCATCGAACAGGCCGGGCCCTACGCCGCGGAGGACGCCGACGTCACCCTGCGCCTGCACCAGGCCCTGTGGCAGAAGCTGGAAGCCATTCCTTCCCTGGCCCGGGTCCTGACCGATATCGAGATGCCGCTGGTGCCGGTGCTGGCGCGGATCGAGCGCAACGGCGCGCTGGTCGACGCCAACCTGTTGGGCATCCAGAGCCGCGAGCTGGGCGAGAAGATGGTTGCCCTGGAGCGCCAGGCCTATGACCTGGCCGGGCAGGAGTTCAACCTCGGCTCGCCCAAGCAGCTTGGCGCGATCCTCTACGACAAGCTCGGCCTGCCGGTGTTGAGCAAGACCGCCACCGGCCAGCCGTCCACCGCCGAGGCGGTGCTCGCCGAACTGGCCGAGCAGGACTTCGAGCTGCCCAAGGTGATCATGCAGTACCGCTCCATGAGCAAGCTCAAGAGTACCTACACCGACCGCCTGCCGGAGCAGATCAACCCGCGTACCGGGCGCATCCATACCTCCTACCATCAGGCGGTGGCGGCTACCGGGCGGTTGTCGTCGAGCGATCCGAACCTGCAGAACATCCCGATCCGCACCGCCGAGGGCCGGCGCATCCGCCAGGCGTTCATCGCGCCGCAGGGCTACAAGCTGCTGGCGGCCGACTACTCGCAGATCGAACTGCGGATCATGGCCCACCTGGCCAAGGACGAAGGCCTGCTGGACGCCTTCCGCCACGATCTGGACGTACACCGCGCCACCGCGGCGGAAGTCTTCGGCGTGCCGCTGGAAGACGTCAGCGGCGACCAGCGACGCAGCGCCAAGGCGATCAACTTCGGGCTGATCTACGGCATGAGCGCCTTCGGCCTGGCCAAGCAGATCGGCGTCGAGCGCAAGGAAGCCCAGGCCTACATCGATCGTTACTTCGCCCGCTACCCCGGGGTGCTGGCGTACATGGAGCGGACCCGCGCGCAGGCCGCCGAGCAGGGCTTCGTCGAGACCCTGTTCGGCCGCCGCCTGTACCTGCCGGAAATCCATTCGAAGAACGGCGCCATGCGCAAGGCCGCGGAGCGGACGGCGATCAACGCGCCGATGCAGGGCACTGCGGCGGACATCATGAAGCGCGCCATGGTCTCTGTGGATAACTGGCTGCGGGAAAGCGGCCTGGATGCCCGGGTAATCCTCCAGGTGCACGACGAACTGGTGCTGGAGGTACGCGAGGACCTGGTCGAGCAGGTGCGCGAGGGGATTCGCCCGCTGATGAGCGGGGCGGCGTCCCTGGACGTACCGCTGGTGGTCGAGGCGGGCATCGGTTCGAACTGGGACGAAGCCCACTGATGAACGGTTGCGGGGCCCGTATGGCGGGCCTTGCGAGCAGGTCCGGAGTGCCTGGGGTGGATGCCGTGGAAAAGTTTTTCGCGGCGCGCTGAACTTTCCCGTTTTGCCGACAGTCAGAACACACGAATGGCTGATTGAGCCCTTCGATGCTCCTTTGCAGTGTTTAGTGTTGGCAGATTCCTGGACCCCGCCCTAGCGGTCCGGACTTGAACCCCGAACTTCCCCCTCCCCATACGAAGCTCGGGGTTTTTTTTGCCTGGAATTCAGGCTTCCCCGACCGGCTCTTCGTCCTCGTCCAGCAAGCCCAGCCATTGCGCCAGGACCATTTGCGCCTCGTCGACACCCTGGCGCTTGGGCGCGGAGAACAGCTGCAGGCTGGCGACATCGCCCCAGCCCTGCTGGACTTCGCGGCGCACCTTGAGCAGGGCGTTCTTCGCCGCGCCGAAGGCCAGCTTGTCGGCCTTGGTCATCAGCACATGGATCGGCAGCTGGCTGGCCTGGGCCCAGTCCAGCATGAGGCGGTCGAAGTCGGTCAGCGGATGGCGGATGTCCATCATCAGGAACACCCCGGCCAGGCTTTCGCGGCTGCTCAGATAGGCTTCCAGATGGCGTTGCCAGTGCTGCTTGAGCGGGATCGGCACCTTGGCGTAGCCGTAGCCGGGCAGGTCGACCAGCCGCCGCGACTCGTCCAGGCTGAAGAAGTTGAGCAACTGGGTGCGGCCGGGGGTCTTCGAGGTACGTGCCAGGTTGGCGTGGGTGAGGGTGTTCAGCGCGCTCGACTTGCCGGCGTTGGAGCGCCCGGCGAAAGCGACTTCCAGGCCCTCGTCGGGTGGGCACTGGTCGACCTGGGCGGCGCTGATGAGAAAGCTGGCCTTCTGGCACAGGCCGACGATGGGGTTCTTCTCTGACATGGGTTATCCACAGGGGTGCGACTCGGTGTCGCGGGGGGCTGTTTCGTTTCCGTTTCGGTATCGGAAGTATATAATGCTGCGGATTTTGTGTGCGCTTTATCCCCCAGGGTCGAGCGCGCGCGGGAACGGACAGAGCATTTTTCCGCGCGGTAGAACGCGGGCGTTCCCCCTGATGAGGACGATCATGAAGAAACTGCTGCTCGCAGCGACAGTCGTTGCGGCGGCCGTTACGGCGCAGGCGGCGCAGGACCCGGAAGCAGTGTTCAACCGGACCTGTGGCGCGTGTCACGACGGCCAGCTGCCGACGGCGCCGAAAAAGGGCGACCATGCCGCCTGGGAGCCGCGGCTGGCCAAGGGCATGCCGACCCTGGTCCAGCATGTGACCAACGGATTCAACGCCATGCCGCCGCGCGGCCTGTGCACCGACTGCAGTGCCGAAGACTACCAGGCAACCATCCAGTGGATGGTGAAGAAGTAGCCGAAGCCCACTATCTTTCACCCTTAGCCGTAATTGGATTAGCTGATGAACAAACTTCTCGTGAGTCTGCTGTTGACCCTGGGTCTGACCGGCCTTGCCCATGCCGCTGGCGATGCCGCCGCGGGCCAGGCCAAAGCCGCGGTATGCGGCGCCTGCCACGGTGCGGATGGCAACAGCCCGGCGCCGAACTTCCCGAAACTGGCCGGCCAGGGCGAGCGTTACCTGCTCAAGCAGATGCATGACATCAAGGACGGCAAGCGTACCGTGCTGGAAATGACCGGCCTGCTGACCAACCTCAGCGACCAGGACCTGGCCGACATCGCCGCCTACTTCGCCAGCCAGAAGATGAGCGTCGGCATGGCCGATCCGAACCTGGTGGCCCAGGGTGAAGCGCTGTTCCGCGGCGGCAAGATCGCCGAGGGCATGCCGGCCTGCACCGGCTGCCATTCCCCGAGCGGCGTCGGCATCGCCACCGCCGGCTTCCCGCACCTGGGCGGCCAGCACGCGACCTACGTGGCCAAGCAGCTGACCGACTTCCGCGAAGGCACCCGTACCAACGACGGCGACACCAAGATCATGCAGTCCATCGCCGCCAAGCTGTCGAACAAGGACATCGCCGCGATTTCCAGCTACATCCAGGGTCTGCACTGATCGCTGCGTAGCCTGGCAAAAAAAGATGTATGAAAAAGGGTGGCCTCGGCTGCCCTTTTTTGCATCCGCCATCGCTACAATGCCGGAACCCGTTACCGGTCGTCCGGGTCGAAACCCGGCCGGAGAGCGGCACAGACCTCGCCTAGGAGTGAACGATGCGTAACCTGATTCTCAGCGCCATGCTGGCCATGGTCAGCCTGTTCGGCATGACTGCCCAGGCCGACGAATATACCGCCGGCAAGGAATACACCGAACTCAGCAGCCCGGTGCCGGTGTCGCAGCCCGGCAAGATCGAAGTGGTGGAGCTGTTCTGGTATGGCTGCCCGCATTGCTATGCGTTCGAGCCGACCATCGTGCCATGGAGCGAGAAGCTGCCGGCCGACGTGCATTTCGTCCGCCTGCCGGCCCTGTTCGGCGGTATCTGGAACGTCCATGGGCAGATGTTCCTGACCCTGGAAAGCATGGGCGTCGAGCATGACGTGCACAATGCCGTGTTCGAGGCGATCCACAAGGAGCACAAGAAGCTCGCCACCCCGGAAGAAATGGCCGACTTCCTGGCCGGCAAGGGCGTGGACAAGGAGAAGTTCCTGAGCACCTACAATTCCTTCGCCATCAAGGGCCAGATGGAAAAGGCCAAGAAGCTGGCGATGGCCTACCAGGTCACCGGCGTACCGACCATGGTGGTCAATGGCAAGTACCGCTTCGACATCGGCTCCGCCGGTGGTCCGGAGGAAACCCTCAAGCTGGCCGACTACCTGATCGAGAAAGAGCGCGCAGCGGCCAAGAAGTAAGCAAGGTGATCCGGCATGTTGCGCCGCTGGCAGCGTGAACCTCGGGTCGCAGGCAGCTGCGACCCGCGAGTGAATCCCTCCTGTGACGACTCGCGGGAGTTTCCCGGCGACGGCCGTCTGCGCCTGCTGAGCTTCAACATCCAGGTCGGCATCAGCACCGAGCGCTACCGCCACTACCTGACCCGCGGCTGGCAGCACCTGCTGCCCCACGCGGGCCGCGCGACCAACCTCAAGCGCATCGGCGAGCTGCTCGCCGACTACGACCTGGTCGCCCTCCAGGAAGCCGACGGCGGCAGCCTGCGTTCCGGCTACGTCAACCAGGTCGAGCACCTGGCCCAGCTCGGCGCCTTCCCCTACTGGTACCAGCAGCTCAACCGCAACCTCGGGCGCATCGCCCAGCACAGCAACGGCCTGCTCAGCCGCTGGCGGCCGAGCCTGCTGGAAGACCACCCCTTGCCCGGCCCGCCGGGGCGCGGCGCGATCTTCGTGCGTTTCGGCGACGGGCCCGACGCGCTGGTGGTGGTGATGATGCACCTGGCCCTCGGCGCGCGCACCCGCACCCGCCAGCTCGCCTACATTCGCGAGCTGATCGGCGACTACCGCCACCAGGTGCTGATGGGCGACATGAACACCCATGCCGTCGACCTCCTGGAAAACTCGCCGCTGCGCGATCTCGGTCTGATGGCGCCGCAGGTCGAGGCGACCTTCCCCAGCTGGCGGCCGCAACGCAACCTCGACCACATCCTGCTCAGTTCCGACCTCGCGCTGGAGCGGGTCGATGTGCTCGACCAGCCGATCTCCGACCACCTGCCGGTGTCGGTCGAGATCCGTCTGCCGGACAACCTGCGCGACAGGGCCCTGGTCGTGAGCGACAGCGCCGGGAGCGCGTCATGAGTCGCGACGACGCCCAGCGCTGGAAAGACAAGTACCTGGAGAACATCGAGCAGCAGGAGCGCCTGCAGCGCCGCTGGGATGCGCGCATCGACCTGCTGCGTCGCGGCCTGGTGCGCAGCAGCCTGGCGGCCGAAGGCAGCGACAAGGCGGTCGACCTGTGCATGAAGGAGCTGCGCGAGATCATCCGCCGCGACGACATGGACGCCGGCCTGGCCGGCCTGATTCCCCGCCTGGAGAAGGCCGTGCTCGACTCCGAGCAACGTCGCCAGCAACGCACCCAGCAGAACATCGACGCCCTCGGCGAGCTTGCCCAGCAACTGCTGGCCCTCGACCTGCCGCGGGAGCTGCGCAAGCCGCTCAAGCAGTTCGCCCGCGATATCGAGGAGCGTGCCCGGCAGTCGCGCGAGATACCCATCCTGCTCGGCGAACTGAGCCGGTTGCAGCGCCAGGTCCTGGCCGAGCGCAAGGGCGGCGACGGCGACGACAGCCGGCCGGGTCTGCTGCAGCGCCTGTTCGGCGGCAAGGAGGCGGAAACCGCCGTGGCGCGGGCGAACCCAGCGCTACCCATGGCGTCGGCGGTCGCGCCAACCACCGGGCCCGCGCCTGTCGCTCAGCCTTTGCCGGTCGGCGAGGTGGAGGCCAGCGTCCCGGCAGGGTTATCCACAGCTCCGGAGAGCGTCGCCGCGGCGCCTCCGGCGCGACGTGGCGCGCTGGCCGCGCGCGGCGAGTCGAACCAGATCCGGCTGGCAGAGCCGCGGCCGATCTGGCTGGACAGCCTGCCCCTGCCAGGGGGCCTGGTTTTCCGCGAAACGCCCGGGGAGCCCTCGGTGGAGCAGGAGCTGGACTTCGAGCCGGAAGAGCCGGGCGAGCCTGTGGACAACCTCGCCGAGGCGACGGCCGACGAGACCTACGCGCTGCCCCCGCCGATGCCCGAACCCGGCTACAGCGCGGTGGCGCCGCATATCGAGGCGAGCCTGCTGCGCCTGCTCGACGGCCTGTCCCTGCCGAGCAGCCACCAGCCCCAGGCCGAGGCGCTGCGGGTACGCATAGACGGCAGCCTGAACTGGTACGAACTGGTGCCGGTGCTGGACGACCTGGCGGTGCTGGTGCTGTCCCTGGCCGACAGCGGCCAGCGCGACTTCGAGGAATACCTGCGGCAGCTCAACGAGCGCCTGGAAAGCTTCCTTGGCCACCTGGGCGATGCCCACGCCGGCTACACCGGCGTGCTGGACAACGCGCGCGGCTTCGACCAGACACTGCGCGAGCAGGTCAGCGGCCTCCAGGCCAGCGTGCAGCAGGCGACCGACCTGGACAGCCTCAAGCTGGCGGTGGACAGCCGGCTCAACGGCCTGCTCGCCTCCATGGACGAACACCAGCGCGAACAGGCCGAACACGAGCAGGAAGTCTCCGGCCGCCTGCAGGCGCTGATGGAACGGGTCAACAGCATGGAGCAGGATGCCAAGGCGTTCCACACCCACCTGGAAGACCAGCGACAGAAGGCCCTGACCGACCCGCTGACCGGCCTGCCCAACCGCGCCGCGCTCAGCGAGCGCCTGGAGCAGGAAGTGGCGCGCCGGCGCCGGGACGGCGGCGAGCTGCTGCTGGCGGTGCTGGACATCGACCACTTCAAGCGGATCAACGATGATTTTGGCCACCTGGCCGGTGACAAGGTGTTGAAGATCATCGCCGGCGAGTTGCGCAAACGGTTGCGCCAGGCCGATTTCATCGCCCGCTTCGGTGGCGAGGAGTTCGTCGTCCTGCTTCCGGCCACGCCGCTGGACGCCGGCCGGCAATTGCTCGAGCGGCTGCGCGCGGCGATCGCCGCCTGCCCCTTCCACTTCAAGGGCGAGCCCCTGAGCATCACCTGTTCCGCGGGGATAACCGCCTTCGTCGGCAACGAGGCTGGCGAGGCGGCGTTCGAACGTGCCGACCAGGCGCTGTATCGTGCCAAGCGCGCCGGCAGGGACCGCCTGGAAGTCGCCTGAAGCACGACCGGCGCACATTCCGGCGCCCGAGGCCGGCTGCGCCTGCAGTTCGCTCCCGCGCCCGGTAGAATGGCAGGCCATACCGTTCTGGAAACAGCCATGGATATGTTCGGCGTCGCCGTCCTGATCTTTCTGGTCACCGACCCCTTCGGCAACATCGCCGTGTTCCTCGCCGCGCTGAAAGGCGTCGCGCCCGGGCGCCGCCTGCGCGTGGCGTTCCGCGAGCTGGCCTTCGCCCTGGGCCTGCTGCTGCTCTTCCTCACCCTCGGCGAGCACATCCTCAGCGGTCTCGGGCTGTCCCGCGAGGCGACCGGAATCGCCGGCGGGATCATCCTGTTCGTGATCGCCATGCGCCTGATCTTCCCGTCTCCCCAGGGCCTGCTCGGCGAGGTGCCCGACGGCGAGCCGCTGCTGGTGCCGCTGGCGACGCCGGCGGTGGCCGGCCCTTCGGCGCTGGCGATGCTGATCACCCTGCGTACCACCTTCGACGGGCCGCTGTGGGAACTCTACCTGGCGGTGATCCTGGCCTGGGGCGCCACCGCCCTGATCCTGCTGCAGGCGGCGTTCCTCCAGCGTTTCCTCGGCCCGCGCGGGCTGACCGCCATCGAGCGCCTGGCCGGAATGCTGCTGATCATGCTCAGCGTCGATATGCTGCTGGACAACCTGCGCAGCGTGTTGCACATCGCCGCCTGACGGCGCTGCCTATTCATTCGGAGTCATCATGCGTTCGTTCATTTTCCTGGTTTTCACCCTGGCGCTGCTGGCCGGCTGCTCCAGCGGCCCGCGCCTGAACACCGACTACACCTCGGTGAACCAGGACAGCCGTGTCCAGTTCATCGTCCTGCACTACACCTCCACCGATCTGCCGCATTCGCTGGGCATCCTCACCCACGGCGGCGTCAGCGCGCACTATCTGATCGGCGACGACGAGCCGGCCACCGTCTACCGCCTGGTGGACGAGAACCGTCGCGCCTGGCATGCCGGGGTCAGCGAATGGCAGGGGCGGACCTGGCTGAACGCCACCTCGATCGGCATCGAGATCGTCAACCAGGGCTATCGCGATACTCCTCAGGGGCGGGTCTGGTATCCGTTCAGCGAGGCGCAGATCCAGGCGCTGATCCCCCTGCTGAAGGACATCGCCAAGCGCCATGGCATCACCCCGGACCGGATCATCGGGCACAGCGACATCGCGCCGGGGCGCAAGGTCGATCCGGGCCCGCTGTTCCCCTGGAAGCGCCTCGCCGACGCCGGCCTGGTGCCCTGGCCGAAGCCCGGCGAACTGGCGCGCCGCCTGGCCGAGCTGAACGGACAGTTGCCGGATGTCCGCTGGTTCCAGCAGCAGCTGGCGCGGCACGGCTACCTGGTGCCGCAGACCGGGGTGCTGGAACAGGATACCCGCGACGTCATCGGCGCCTTCCAGATGAAGTACCGGCCGGCCCGCTTCGATGGCCAGCCGGACCTGGAAACCGCCGCGCTGCTGCTGGCGGTTCCCGCTTCCTGAGGCCGCTGGAAAAGCCTGCCGGCAGCGCCCGCTACACCGGCAGCAGCATGTAGAAGCGCGCCCCCTGGCCTGGCTGCGAGCGGACCGCGATGCGCCCGCCGTGCAGCTGGATGATCTCCTTGCACAGCGCCAGACCCAGTCCGGCGCCGCCTTTCTTGCGGCCGACCTGGACGAACGGCTCGAAGATCCGGCCCTGCTGGCTGAAAGGGATGCCTTCGCCGTTGTCTTCCACCGCGATCAGCACGCGATCGCCCTGGCGCCGCGCCTGCAGGTGGATCTGCCCGCTTTCGCTGCTGTGGCGCAGGGCGTTTTCCAGCAGGTTGTCGATTACCCGTTCTATCTGCAGGCGATCGAGCTGCAGGTGCGGCAATTCCTCGCCCAGTTCCAGTTCCAGGGAAACCCGGCGCGCCTCGCCCTTGGGCACGAAGCGTTGCTGCGCCTGGGTGAGCAGGTCGACGAGGTCGCAGGTCGTCAGCTCGAGTTTCTGCATGCCGGTCTGGTAGCGCGAGAAGTTCAGCAGGTCGTTGATCAACAGGACCAGCCGCGACATTTCCTCGTCCACCGTCTGGATCAGGTCCGCTTCCCGCGACTCGGCGGGGAAGTCCAGGCGTTCGCGGAGCAGGCTGAAGGCCATCTGCATGCCGGTCACCGGGGTGCGCAGCTCATGCGAGGCGCGCAGGACGAATTCGCTGCGGACCCGCTCGAAGGCTCGCTGCTCGGTGACGTCGCGCACCACCAGCACCGCGCCGACGCTGTGTCCGCCGGGGTGGGTAACCGGATACAGCGACCAGGCCAGCAGTCGCGACTCGCCGGCGACATCCACTTCCAGGTCGGGCATCGCCTCGTCCTGGACCTCGCCCTGCAGGGCCTTTTCCACAGCCTCGCGCAGACCTTCATCGCCGAGGATCTCGTCGATCCGCTTGCCGTGGGGGTCGTTGCTGACGAACAGCTGGCGGATCGCCACTGGGTTGGCGTGTTCGATGCGGCCCTGGTTGTCGAAGATCACCAGGCCATCGTCGATGCTGTCGAGCACCGCTTGCAGGCGCCGCTCGCCGGAAAGCATTTCCTCGACGCTGGTCCGCCGGTACTGCCGCAGGGCTTCGGCCATCAGGCCGAAACGGCGGGTCAGTTGGCCGACCTCGGCGAGGTTGGTCGTCGGCAGGGTCACGTCGAAGTCGCCTTTGCCGATCTTGTCCGCCGCGCGCGCCAGGGTCTCGATCGGCGCGCCGAAGCGGCGGGCGATGCTGTGGGCGGTGACGAAGCCGATCAGCAGAATGGCCACGCCCACCAGGCCGAGCAGGCCGGCGACCAGGTAGGCGCGATGGCGGGCATTGGTCTCGGCGGCGCTGATGCCGGAGAGAGCCAGTTGGTGCAGGTCCTGCAGGCGCAGGCGGAGGGTGTTGAAGGCTTCGCTGAAGTCGTCGCTGTCGTCCAGCGGTGCTTCGAGCAGGGGCTGGGTCTGCGCCTGCAACTGCCGGTAGGCGTCGCGGATGCCATCCAGCGCAGCCTGTTCAGCGCTGTCCACGGCATTCGAGCGCCCCTGTTCGAGAACCCGGCGGAAGTCGTTCTGCGAGCGTTCCAGGGCCTGGCTGTCGGGGCGCGCGCGAAGCAGGATGACCAACTGGTCGCCAAGCAGCTGGCGTAGTTGCTGGCTGGCCTCGATGGTCGTGTAGTGATGCGACATCCGTTGCTCCTGGGCCCGCCCGAGCTGCATCACGCTGAACAGCCCGAGCAGCAGGCCGAACAGCGAGACGGTGATCAGCGCGGAAATGCTGAGGAACAGCCGGGTCCGGAGTTTCATCGGCAACGGCATGTTCATAGGCCGTACTGCTTGCGCTTCCGGTACAGGGTCGAGGCGTCGATACCGAGGGTCTTGGCGGCCTGGTCGAGGGTGGCGCTGGAGGCCATCACTGCCGTTATATGGGCTTTCTCCAGGTCTTCCAGGCTCAGCGATTCACCGACTCGCGGAGCGCTGCTGGCCGATTGCGTGGCGCTGAAGCCGAGGTGGTCGAGGTCCACCAGCTCATGATTGCAGATGATGCTGGCGCGCTCGATCACGTTGCGCAGCTCGCGGACGTTGCCCGGCCAGGGATATTGCCGCATGGCCTCGCGGGCGGCCTCGCTGAAGCCTCGGGCGGGACGGCCATAGTCCTTGACGAAGCGGGCGAGGAAACGTTCGGCCAGGCCGAGGATGTCCTCGGCGCGTTCGCGCAGGGGCGGCAGGTTGAGGACGATGACATTGAGGCGGTAGAGCAGGTCCTCGCGGAACTGGCCCTGGGCGACCATCGCGCCGAGATCGCGGTTGGTCGCGGCGAGGATGCGCACGTCGGCGCGGCGGGTCACCGGGTCGCCGACGCGTTCGTATTCCTTGTCCTGGATGAAACGCAGCAGCTTGGGTTGCAGGGTCAGCGGGAAATCGCCGATCTCGTCGAGGAACAGGGTGCCGCCGTCGGCCTGGCTGACCCGGCCCAGGGTACTTTCGGTGGCCCCGGTGAAGGCGCCGCGGCTGTGGCCGAACAGTTCGCTTTCCATCAGTTCGGCGGTCAGCGACGGGCAGTTGATGGTGACCTGGGGTTTCTTCGCGCGCTTGCTCCAGGTATGGATGGCGCGCGCCAGCTCGCCCTTGCCGGAGCCGGACTCGCCGAGGATGAGGATATTGGCGTCGGTCGCCGCCACCTGGCGGGCGGTTTCCAGTACCGCGGCCATGGCCGGACTGTGCGACTCCAGGCCGTCACCCTGGCGGCGCATCTCGCCCTCCAGGGCTTCCAGGCGCGCGGTCAGCTGGCGCACCTCCAGTTGCTTGGCGGCGGCCAGGCGCAGCTGGTCGGGGCTGCAGGGCTTGACCAGGTAGTCCACCGCGCCAGCCTGCATGGCGTCGACCGCGGTATCCACCGCCGAATGTGCGGTGACGATCACCACGCGCATCCAGGGCGCCTGGACGCGCATCTGGGCGAGGACGTCGAGGCCGTTGTCCTCGCCCAGGCGCAGATCGAGGAAGCACAGGTCGAAGACCTGGCGCTGCAGCAGGGCCTCCGCTTGTGGCGCGCTGCTGGCGGTGGCCACGCTGTAGCCCTCGTCCTCCAGGCAGTAACGGAAAGTGCGCAGGATCGCCGATTCGTCATCGACCAGCAGGATGCGCCCCTGCTTTTCGGAAGTGGTTTCCATCGTTGCTTTTATCCTCCAGGGAACTCGCTGCCATACGGCCTCTGGGTTAGTCCGCGGAAAGCCCGTGCTAGTTGCAAGAGCGCCCCGCCACCCATCCGGGGCGGGCGGTGCCGACCCGCAAGCCGCTGGAGCGCCTGTTTCGATTTTCGGGCCGCATGCCGGATGGCATCGCCTGGCCCGCTCCCTGTACATGTGACAGCGTACCGCGTCGGTCGTGCAAAACGCCCGGAATAATTTGCGTCGTCGTGCAGGATGAACTGCGTCGACTACCGAAAGATATTTTCAACCCATTGAATTTAAAGGTTTTTTATTTTTTGAAAAGGCTGGCATGAGGCGTGCAAAGAGGAGGTACGGTCTCCCAGCAGAGAAATGGACAAAGGCCGGTTCGCTACCCCGCGGGCAATCTCCCGAGGCGGTACGACAGTTCCGAAGGCACACAGGAGAAAAACACCATGCTTAGTTGGGCAATCACCTTTCTGATCATCGCCATCATCGCCGCCGTCCTCGGGTTTGGTGGTATCGCGGGTGCAGCCACCGGAATCGCGAAGATCCTTTTCGTCCTGTTCCTGGTGCTCTTCGTGGTCTCGTTCTTCTTCGGACGCCGCCGCGGCTAGCCGGACGCCGAGGAGAAAGCGATGCGACTCATGCGCAACCTGATGAACGCACTGCTGCTCGGTGCCGCCGCCAGTTCGCTGGCGGTGGCGGCCGACAGGGATGGCGAATACCGTTTGAACGAACTGCAGAGCACCGACGCCGGGTATCGCAAGGCCTGGCAGAACCTGGTGGAAGACGAGAGCCGGCTGCCCGACTGGGTAATGAACCTTTCGGGGACCGCCACGCCGATGCGCGCGGTCGACGACCAGGGCGACAAGTATCTGGTCGGCGGGCTCTGCGAGAAGTCCGACTGCAAGGGCCAGCGCCTACTGGTTGCCTTCGACTGGGACAAGAGCCACGCCTACGGACTCTACGTGCAGGTGCCCGAAGGCCTGCCGCAGGACAAGTCGCCGAGCAAGCACGCCAGCTTCCGCTGGCTGGGCAAGCCGGAGCCCGCGGTACAGAAGATTCTCGACGAACAACTCAAGGCCGATCCGAACTGGTACTGACTCGGGTCGGGCTTGCGTGACAACGCCCCGCTGGCAGCGGGGCATGGCCAGGGGACCGGGGTGCGCTGGATGAGGTCGATCCGGCGGGCTCCAGGGGTACAGGGAGTACCTCCTTCGGGGTCGGGCCAGGTGAAAACGCGCCGGAGGGGAGCGAACCGACGAGTCGCTCCTTTCCGGCGCGCTTCTATATATAGAAGGGCACGCCGTTCCGCCGCCCGGCGGAGCGGCGACCTCCGCGAGCATGCTCGGCGTACTTCCCTGATATCGATCAATGCCGACGACTGGCGAGGCCGTTTTACAATCGACCATCCGCGCATTCCGAAGCACCCTCCGGAAGGACTTCACCATACGGTTATCCACAGAAAGCCACTTATCCACAGCAGAGGGTGTCACCTCGGCGACGCCGCCGCGTCCCCGCGACCATCCATCGCCGTCCTGATGAGCGGGCTTCATCTTCCCAGGATGGACACCAGGCCCCGGGCCCGGCATGGAGTGCCTTCCGCTCCCTGTTCTTGAGTGAAAATCAAGGGCAATTTCCTGTGGGACGGACGTTTCATTAGTGATTTCTCATGCCGATTCGGCATGGGGCAGTCACTTACGGCATTAGACGGGGTAGGGGAGCGCATGAATCATTGCGCCCTTTCGCCTGTCGGGAGCGACTCTCCCGCTGGAGCGACTCCCGACTTCCACAAGAATTAAGGGTGACGAAACATGGGTAAAGCCAAGCTAAGCCTCGCCTGGCAGATCGTGATCGGTCTGGCACTCGGTATCGCCGTAGGCGCAGTGCTCAACCACTTCAGCGCCGAGAAGGCCTGGTGGATCGCCAACGTGCTGCAACCGGCCGGCGACATCTTCATCCGCCTGATCAAGATGATCGTGGTACCGATCGTGATCTCCTCGCTGGTGGTCGGCATCGCCGGCGTCGGCGACGCGAAGAAGCTTGGCCGCATCGGCCTGAAGACGATCATCTACTTCGAGATCGTCACCACCGTCGCCATCGTCGTCGGCCTGCTGCTGGCCAACCTGTTCCAGCCCGGCACCGGCATCGACATGAGCACCCTGGGTACCGTGGACATCTCCCAGTACCAGAAGACCACCCAGGAAGTGCAGCATGACCATGCCTTCATCGCGACCATCCTCAACCTGATCCCGTCCAACGTCTTCGCCGCCATCGCCCGTGGCGAGATGCTGCCGATCATCTTCTTCTCGGTGATGTTCGGCCTTGGCCTGTCGAGCCTGCCCAACGACCTGCGCGAGCCGCTGGTGAAGGTGTTCCAGGGCGTCTCCGAAACCATGTTCAAGGTCACCCACATGATCATGAAGTACGCCCCGATCGGCGTCTTCGCCCTGATCGCGGTGACCGTCGCCAACTTCGGCTTCGCCTCGCTGCTGCCGCTGGCCAAGCTGGTGATCCTGGTCTACGTCGCCATCGCCTTCTTCGCCCTGGTGGTGCTGGGCCTGATCGCGCGGATGTTCGGCTTCTCGATCATGCGCCTGATCCGCATCTTCAAGGACGATCTGGTCCTGGCCTATTCCACCGCCAGCTCGGAAACCGTGTTGCCGCGCATCATCGAGAAGATGGAAGCCTATGGCGCGCCGAAGGCGATCAGCAGCTTCGTGGTGCCTACCGGCTACTCCTTCAACCTCGACGGCTCGACCCTGTACCAGAGCATCGCGGCGATCTTCATCGCCCAGCTCTACGGCATCGACCTGTCCATCGGCCAGCAGATCATGCTGGTGCTGACCCTGATGGTGACCTCCAAGGGCATCGCCGGCGTACCGGGCGTGTCCTTCGTGGTGCTGCTCGCCACCCTGGGCAGCGTCGGCATCCCGCTGGAGGGCCTGGCCTTCATCGCCGGCGTCGACCGCATCATGGACATGGCGCGCACCGCCCTCAACGTGATCGGCAACGCCCTCGCGGTGCTGGTGATCTCCAAGTGGGAAGGCATGTACGACGCGGCCAAGGGCCAGCGCTACTGGGATTCGCTGCCGCACCTGCGTCAGGCGGTCGGCGAGGCCAAGGGCAAGCAGGCCACGATCGAGTAAGACGGACTTTGTCCAGCAGGCCCCGGCATCGTCCGGGGCCTCGTCGTTTCTGGCGCCGGCACCGCCTGCGCCGCTATCATCCGCGCAACGCGGGGGATTCTGAATGCTGAACGGCTTGTGGTTGGGTTTTTTCCTGGTGGCGGCGGCGAGCGCGTTGGCGCGCTGGTTGATCGGTGGCGACGCGACGGTGTTCGCGGCAATGGTGGAGAGCCTGTTCGCCATGGCCAAGCTGGCGGTCGAGGTGATGGTCCTGCTGTTCGGCACCCTGACGCTCTGGCTCGGCTTCCTGCGCATCGCCGAGAAGGCCGGGCTGGTGGAGCGCCTGGCGGTGCTGCTGGGGCCGCTGTTCCGCCGGCTGATGCCGGAAGTCCCGCCGGGGCATCCGGCGATCGGCCTGATCACCCTGAACTTCGCCGCCAATGGGCTGGGCCTGGACAACGCCGCCACGCCGATCGGCCTGAAGGCGATGAAGGCGTTGCAGGAGCTCAATCCCAGCAGCACCACGGCGAGCAACGCGCAGATCCTGTTCCTGGTGCTCAACGCCTCGTCGCTGACCCTGCTGCCGGTGACCATCTTCATGTACCGCGCGCAGCAGGGTGCGGCCGACCCGACCCTGGTGTTCCTGCCGATCCTCCTCGCCACCAGCGCCTCGACCCTGGCCGGCCTGCTGTCGGTGGCGCTGATGCAGCGCCTGCGCCTGTGGGACCCGGTGGTGCTGGCCTACCTGGTCCCCGGCGCGCTGTTGCTGGCCGGCTTCATGGCGCTGCTCGGCACCCTCTCGGCCAGCGCGCTGGCGCAACTGTCCTCGCTGCTGGGCAACCTGACGCTGTTCAGCCTGATCATCCTGTTCCTGGTCGTCGGTGCGCTGAAGAAGGTGCCGGTCTACGAGAGCTTCGTGGACGGTGCCAAGGAAGGCTTCGATGTCGCGAAGAACCTGCTGCCCTACCTGGTGGCGATGCTCTGCGCGGTCGGCGTGCTACGTGCCTCGGGGGCGCTGGAAGTGGTGCTCGACGGGGTCCGCTGGGTGGTGGAGGGAATGGGCTGGGACAGCCGCTTCGTCGAGGCGCTGCCCACCGCGCTGGTCAAGCCGTTTTCCGGCAGCGCGGCGCGGGCGATGCTGCTCGAGACCATGCAGACCCACGGTGTCGACAGCTTCCCGGCGCTGGTCGCCGCCACCGTGCAGGGCAGCACCGAGACCACCTTCTACGTGCTCGCCGTCTATTTCGGCTCGGTCGGCCTGCAGCGCGCCCGCCATGCGGTGGGCTGCGCGCTGGCCGCGGACCTGGCCGGGGTCGTCGCCTCGATCACGGTGTGCTACTGGTTCTTCGCCTGACACTGCCAGGCTTCGGCGTCACTCGGTGACGTCGAAGCGCAGGCTGCCGATCATCTGCCCGGCCTCGGTGAGCACCTTCACCTGCCAGTGGCCGACCGGGTCGCCGGGGAAGTTCTGCTTGTGGGTCCAGGCCCGGTAGCCCTCCTTGCGGCCGCCGTGGATATCCAGGGCGATGCGGTCGAATTCCTTGCCGTTGAACATCCACACGTGATAGATGCGCTCGTCGAGGCCGCGCGGCGCATTGATCGCGGTGTAGGCGAACAGGCCCTGGCTGCGCAACTGGGCGGCGCCGACCTGCTCCAGGCTGTCGCCCGGGGTACGGTTCTGGTCGTCGAACTGGCTGCTCACCGCGACTTCGGTCAGCCACAGGGTCGCCGGCGGCACCCAGGCGCGGCCGAACCAGCCGGCCAGGCCCACCGCCAGGGTCAGGCCAAGCAACAGGATGCCGCGCCACCAGTGCTGCAGCGGGAAGGTCACCAGCAGACTGGGGAAGGACAGCGCGACCGCGATGCCCAGGGATAGCCGGTAGCTTTCCGGCGTGGTCAGGTGCAGCAGGATTGGCAACGAGGTCAGCAGCACGGCGAACAGGGTCAGGGTGTGGTAGGCGAGGAACACCCAGCGACGTTGGGCCAGCCAGCGGTAGTAGAGCGGGTCGGTGATGGAGACCAGCGCGGCGGCTGCAAGCGTGCCGGTGAACAGCGCCTGACCGCTGTTCCAGGTGGTGGTGATGAGGAAGAACGGCAGGACGAAGAACAGGCTTTCCTGGTGGATCAGCTGGGTGGCGTAGCGCAGCAGCGGCGCCGGGATTTCCCAGCCGAAGCGGCGGGCGAAGGTTTCCCGCAGCAGGTTCTCGAGGATCAACCAGACCCAACTGACCAGCATGATGATCGCCAGGACCTGGGCGAAGCCCTTCTGCCGGTCGACCATGATGAAGCTGAACACCCCCGAGCAGAAACCGAACAGGGCGATGGTGCGTGGATAGCGGGCCATCAGGCCGGTGACCAGGGAGATCAGTCGCTCCAGGCGGGCTTTCCAGGACATAGGGAAACGGGAAGACATGGTGGAAAGAAATTACCTGACAGAGAGGGAAATTCTACGGCAGTAGCGTCGGGCCGGCGAACCGCAGAACGCGGGCTTGGTACTGGCGCGGGTCGGGAAATGAAGCAGATAAGTAATTTCATACATCTCTTTCGGAAAAATCCCATTAGATAAGCGTTCGAGTTCAAGGAGCATCGGAAATATCCAATTGCCGAGCTGACTGCTTCCATGAGTGCTTGTCTATCCAAGCTCACCAGACGTTCCCTTTTTGCCGTCGCCCTTCTGCCCGTGTCCGCCCGCGCGGGGCTGATGGATGTTTGCGTACCCGTGGGCTCGTCCAGCGTGCAGGTGGCATTTCCCGGACCGATCACGGTGCAGCGCGACGCGCCGGCAGGTACCGTCCTGGCGACCAGGGAAGTTCCCACCGCCATGGAGTGCGCCAACCTGTACTACCCGACCGGGAGCAAGGCGGTGTATTTCAAGTGGGGTTCCAACCCTTCGATCCAGTCTTTCTCCGCCCCGGGATATTCCGTGTACCCGACAGGGGTGGCGGGTGTGGGCCTGTACTGGGGTACCAGGAATCATGAGTCGGTGACCTACAACATGAGCGTCGGTTCGCTGAACGACGAGAGCTCCCTCCTCGAGGTACCGTTCCCCTATCTGTTGGGCTCGCGCACCTATCCCTTCACCCAGGTCTTCAAGCTGATCAAGACCGGGCCTGTCAGCGGCGGGACCTTCAGCTTTCCCAGTTTCAAGGTGATGACACGTCCGGTCTCGCTGCAGGGGGACTTCTACAAGAAGGACCTCTTCACCTTCAGTTTTTCGCCGGTCCAGGTGGTCGGCTCGTCCTGCGAGTTGAAGAACAGCGGCAAGACCGTCGACCTTGGCCAGGTCGAGGCCAGTGGTTTCAAGGGGCCGGGCACCACGCTGGGGGCCAGGGCGTTCGCCCTCGAACTCAAATGCACGCCGGGCGCCAGGATGAACCTGACTCTCGACAAGACCTTCCAGAACACCAGCTACGTGGGCACTATCAACCTGGTCAGCACTTCGAGCGCCAGCGGAGTGGGTATCCAGGTCCTCGATGCGGCCAACGGGCAACCCATCCCGTTGGGACAGGCGCATGCAATGGGCGTGGCCGCCAGTGGCGACACCTTGCTGGCGCTGGTGGCCCGCTACATCCAGACCGGCCAGCGGGTCGTTCCCGGCAAGGCGCAGGCGATCCTGAGCTTCACCCTCAGCTACAACTGAATCGCGGGGGGCACCGTGCACCGGATTGCGTACCGAAGCTTTCAGCCAGCTTTCAAAAGGCCTCTATCTGGCACCTTCCAGCCGATTTCTGTTGTTTCCTCGAGGTTTTTACACATATGGTTACAACTCGGTCGATGGATGACGTACCCGCCTGCTTGGCCATCGACGCCGCCATGGACCGCTTCCCCGTGTCTGCCTGAGTGTGTGTCCCATGGCCTCGAATAAATCCAAAGGCGTCGCCATTTTCCGTGTGGTCAGTGGCAACTTCCTCGAGATGTACGACTTCATGGTGTATGGCTTCTACGCCACCGCCATCGCCAAGACCTTCTTTCCCGGCGACAACCCGTTCGCCTCCCTGATGCTGGCCCTCGCCACCTTCGGCGCCGGCTTCCTGATGCGGCCGCTGGGGGCGATCCTCCTCGGCGCCTACATCGATCGCCACGGACGTCGTCGGGGCCTGATCATCACCCTCGGCCTGATGGCCATGGGCACCCTGCTGATCGCCTTCGTCCCCGGATATTCCACGCTGGGCGTGGCGGCGCCGCTGCTGGTGCTGTTCGGCCGCCTGCTGCAGGGCTTTTCCGCCGGTGTCGAGCTGGGCGGCGTGTCGGTCTATCTGTCAGAAATCGCCACGCCTGGACGCAAGGGCTTCTTCGTCAGCTGGCAATCGGCCAGCCAGCAGGTGGCGGTGGTCTTCGCCGGCCTGCTCGGCGTGCTCCTCAACCAGTGGCTGAGTCCGCAGGACATGGGCGAGTGGGGTTGGCGCGTGCCGTTCCTCATCGGCTGCCTGATCGTCCCGGCGCTGTTCGTCATCCGCCGCTCGCTGGAGGAGACCCCGGAGTTCGAGGCGCGTACCCACCGGCCGTCGTTGCCGCAGGTGCTGCGCTCGATCGGGCAGAACCTCGGCCTGGTCCTGGCCGGCATGGCGATGGTGGTGATGACCACCGTGTCGTTCTACCTGATCACCGCCTATACCCCGACCTTCGGCAAGAACGAACTGCATCTGTCGGACCTCGACAGCCTGCTGGTGACCATGTGCATCGGCCTGTCCAATTTCATCTGGCTGCCGGTGATGGGAGCCTTCTCCGACCGTGTGGGGCGTAAGCCCCTGCTGCTGGGAGCGTCCATCCTGGCGATGCTGACCGCCTACCCGGCGCTGTCCTGGCTGGTAAGCGAGCCGAGTTTCGCCGGCCTGCTCGGCGTCGAGCTGTGGCTGTCGTTCCTCTATAGCAGCTACAACGGCGCGATGGTGGTGGCGCTCACCGAGGTGATGCCGGCGGAGGTGCGCACCACCGGCTTCTCCCTGGCCTACAGCCTGGCCACCGCGACCTTCGGTGGCTTCACCCCGGCTGCCTGCACCTGGCTGATCCACGTCCTGGACAACCGCGCGGCACCGGGCATCTGGCTGAGCGGCGCGGCATTGCTCGGGCTGCTCGCCACCCTGGTGCTGTTCCGCCGGCGCGGCAAGCAGATCGCCGAGGCCGAGCTGGCCAACGCCTGAGGCATCCGGTCGCACGCCGTGCGTCGGCTCCCGCGGGAGCCGCGCCGGCGGCGTTGATGTCGATCAACCGGTGTCGCGCCAAACCGCGTAGACAGGAAGTCAGTAGCCGTACCGACTTTCTTCTACGGAGATCGCATCATGTCCAATGTACAAAATGCCAGCCGGTCTTCTGCGTTCGCGGCGGTGGAGGGCGACCACTGGGTCGAGTCCCTCGACGATGGCCGCCACGTGCTGATCCGTCCCCTGCGCGAGGAGGACCGGGAGCGTGAACGCCAGTTCATCAACCGGCTGTCCCCGGCGACCCGCCACTTCCGCTTCCTCGGCGAGATCAAGGAAGCCAGTCCGGCGCTGCTCGACCAGTTGATGGATATCGACTACCAGCAGAGCATGGCCTTCGTCGCCCTGGTGCACGAGGACGGCGAGCTGCGCGAGGTCGGCATCAGCCGCTACGCCGCCTGCTGCGAGGAAGGGCAGTGCGAATGCGCGGTGACCATCGCCGACGATTACCAGGGCCTCGGGCTGGACGCCGTGCTGATGCGCCACCTGATCGATGTGGCGCGGCGCAACGGCTTCCGCCAGATGTACTCGGTGGATTCGGCGGCCAACCGGGCGATGCGCGATCTCTGCTGCGCATTGGGCTTCGTCGGCCAGCGCGATCCGGACGACTCGACCCAGGTCATCCACCGCCTGGCCTTGTAGCGCGCTCAGGCGCGCCGGCGGCGCAGGCCGAACCAGAGCAGGCCGCTGGCCAGCAGGCCGGCGGCGAGCAGCAGCGGATAGAGCATGTCGTCGTCGAACAGCGGCTTTTCGATGCGCAGGTAGCCCTCGCCGTCGAACAGCCGTTGCGCCAGCGTGTCCACCTGTTGTTTCCGGACCTTGGCCAGGCGTCGCTCCTCGTCGGGGAAATGGCCTTCCTCGTAGTCGGCCAGCGAGCCCCAGTAATAGTCAGCCAGCGCCGCGTTGCCCTGGGTGCTCCAGGCCAGCCTGGCGCGCTCGGCGTATTGCACCCGCTTGAAACGCCCCGGGTCCAGGCCATGCTGGCGGATGCCGTCGAGCAGTTCGCGCAGGGCGGCCTCGGTGGCCGGCAGGTCGCCGCGCTCGACATCCGCGTCGAGGCTGAAGAAGCCCTGGTTGGCGAACACCTGGCGATCGGTCGACGGCCCGTAGGTGAGTCCGCGACGGACGCGCAGGTCGGCGTACAGCGCGTCGTTCATATAGGCCTGGAGCAGGACCATGGCGTCCGGGTCGGCGTCGTCCGGCTCGGGGAAGATCCAGTGCAGCATCGCGCCTTCGCCGAACAGCCGGGTGAGCAGGGTGCGCCTGGCCTCGGCGTGGCCGTTGGCCGCTGGCAGCTCACGACGCTCGGGGACCTCCTGGTCCTGCAGGGCGCCGAAGGTGCGGGTCAGGTAGGCCGGCAGGCGCGGGTCGAGATCGCCGACCATGATCAGGGTCATGTTGCCCGGCACGTACCAGTCGCTGCGCAACCGCTCCAGCTGCTCGGCGCTGAGCGGCGCCAGCGGCGCGCGCTGGGAGCAGGCCAGGCCCAGCTCCACCGCCAGCTGGTCCATGGCGCCGCGGCCGAGGTTCTCGCGGTCGAGCCAACGTTGCAGGTGCGAGTAATGGCCGCCGCCCTCGCGCTCGATCACCCGCTTGGCGGCGGCGATGCGCGGTTCGTCCAGTTCGGTGCGGGTGATGGTGTCCAGCAGCAGGTCAAGGACCTGGCGCTGGGTAGCGGCCGGCGCCTCGATGACGAAGGTGGTGTCGCCCTCGCTGGTGTAGGCGTTCCACTGGCCGCCCAGGGCTTGCATGCGGGCCTCCAGGTCGGCCTCGTCGCCGCCGTCCAGGCCGCTGAAGAACAGGTGCTCGAGCAGGTGCGGCAGCTGCTTTTCACGGCAGGAGAAGTCGGCGAAACCGACCCCCACCACCAGCCGGATCGAGACGTGCCGGCGCTGCTCGGTGGGCTTGAGCAGCACGCCCATGCCGTTTTCCAGCTGGAAGGCTTCGACCTCGCTGCGCTGGTCGGCGTACGACCAGGGGCAGAGCAGACAGAACAGCAGCAGGGTGGACAACGAACGCATGGGCCGGGCCTGGAACCGAAAATACCGAGAATAGCGGATGCTTCATGACGAACCTACCCGCAGAACGGCTAATGTCGCGAGCGGCGCGGCTCCGCCGGTTCCTTCGCGAGCGCCGGTTCGGCCAGGGCCGACGAGGTCATGTCGTCGACCTCGTCGGCCCAGTCGTCGTCCGTCTCGCGGCTGCGCTCGTCGGCGGCGCTGTGTGGCGCGTCGGGATTGTCCAGCACGGCGTAGGCGATGGCGCAGAACAGCGAGTTGAGGCGCTTCATGTCGCTGATCAGGTCCAGGTGCAGGGAGCTGGTCTCGATACTCTGCACCACCTGCTGGTGCAGGCGGTCCACGTGGGCATGGGCATAGCGCCGCTCCTGCAGGCGGAAGCGCTGCTTGGCCCGGCGCAGGCGCTTGGCACTGTCGAGGTCGCCATTGAGGAATACCGAGAGACCCAGGCGCAGGTTGGCGATCAACTGCTGGTACAGGGTGCCGATCTCCTCCAGGCCGGTGTCGGAGAAGGAGCGGTTGCGCGAGGTCTTCTTGTCCTGCACGGCGGCGAGCATGTGCTCGATGATATCCCCGGCCTGCTCCAGGTTGATCGCCAGCTCGATGATTTCCGCCCAGCGCCGGCTGTCGCGCTCCGACAGGTCCTCGCGCGGCATCCGCGCCAGGTACAGCTTGATCGCGGTATAGAGGGCGTCGACATCATCGTCGAGCTTGCGGATGTTCTTGCCCAGCAGCGGGTCGCCGCCGCGGATGATCTGCATCAGGTCATTGAGCATCTGCTCGACGATGTCGCCCATGCGCAGGGTCTCGCGCACTGCGTTGGCCAACGCCAGGCTCGGTGTGTCGAGGGCGGCGGGGTCGAGGTGGCGGGGCCGGGCGACGTCGTCGGGCTGCGCGCGGTCGGGCATCACCCGGGTGCAGAAGCTGGCCATGGCGTTGGTCAGCGGCAGGCAGGCCAGGCAGCGGGCGGCGTTGTAGAGTACGTGGAAGGCGATCACCAGTTCGGCGGTGCTGAACTGCCAGTGGTCCATCCAGTCCGCCAGCGGGCCCACCAGCGGCAGCACCAGCAGGCAACCGGCGATCTTGAACAGCAGGCTGCCGAGGGCCACCCGGCGTCCGGCGGCGTTCTGCGCGGTGGCGCTGAGCATGGCCAGGATGCCGCTGCCGAGGTTGGCGCCGACCACCAGGCACAGCGCGACCTTCAGCGAGATCACCTTGGACGCGGCGAGGGTCGCGGTGAGCAGCACGGCGGCGAGGCTGGAATAGGAAATCATGGCGAACAGCGCGCCGGTCAGCGCATCGAGCATGATGTCGCCGGTCAGGCTGGAGAACAGTACCTTGACGCCCTTGGCCTGGGTCATCGGCTCGGCGGCGGCGACGATCAGCTGCAACGCCAGGATGATCAGGCCCAGGCCGATGAACACCCGGCCGAGCTGGCCAAGGCGGGTCTGCTTGCGGCTGAGGAAGAAGATCACGCCGAAGAAGATCAGCAACGGCGACAGCCAGGACAGGTCGAGGGTCAGCACCCGCGCCATGAGGGCGGTGCCGACGTCGGCGCCGAGCATGATCGCCAGCGCCGGGGCCAGCGCCATCAGGCCCTGGGCGACGAAGGAGGTGGCCAGCAGGGCGGTGGCGTTGCTGCTCTGCACCAGGGCGGTGACGCCGATCCCGGCGGCGAACGCCAGCGGGCGCCTTTCCACGCTGCGACTGAGGATGCGCCGCAGGTCGGCACCGTAGACCCGGAGAATACCGCTGCGCACGATATGCGTGCCCCATACCAGCAGGGCGACGGCGGAGAGCAGGTCGAGCAGTTTCAGCATGGCGTGGCCCCCTGGCACTTCGACGAATGGCCAACCTCGCGCCAGGTTCCGTACGGCAGGCTCCCGTGCCCGGCGTCCTTTCCCGGACCCGGAGGGCGCCGACGGCCACGGTGGAACGACAGCGTTCAGGCATTTTGTAACACGAACGTCATATTTGGACCGGTGTCTCCCGCGGGAGTTCGTCCCGATGGCCTGAACGCCGGGGCGCTTTCCCTCCAGTTAAGCGTGCGCGCCGCGACCGGGCGTCCGCCCGATGCGCACGTTTGCGCCACAGGCCATGGAATTGGCCGACAGGAAAGGTATCCTTTGCGCCTTTTAAAAAGCCCCGGTCTAGAGGGATGCAGAGGAGTGGTGCGGATGCGATTTGCGGGGATCAGTGGCTGCCTCTCGGCAGCGGTGTTGGCGCTGGGGCTGGGAGCGGCGACGGAGGCACGGGCCGATGCGCTGGGTGACAGTCTGGAGCAGGCGCACATTCGCAAGGCGACCTTCGCCGCGCCGGTCTGGGAAGGCTACACCAACGCCGACGGCAGCGGCCTGTACTGGGACCTGTTGAAACAGGTCTACGCGCCCTATGGCCTCGACCTGAAGTTCATGAACATGCCCTGGAACCGGGCCAACAAGCTGATGACCGCGGGCTCGATGGTCGACGGCGTGCCCGGCGAGATACCGGGGGTGGAAGGCAAGCTGTACGCCCAGCTGCCGATCGATATCGAGTACCACGGCGTGATGCATGCGGCGAAGACGCCGTTCTCCGGCCGCGCCAGCCTGACCGGCAAGCGCGTCGGCTGGCGCCACAGCTACAACCTGATCCCGGTCGAGCAGCGCGACTTCACCCTGGTCGAATGCATCCGCCCGGAGCGCTGCACCGAGCAGCTGCAGGCCGGCGAGCTGGACTTCTTCCTCGACGAGCCGGACGAGCTGCAGGTGCAGCGCAGCGAAGCGCGCCTGGCAGCGGATGCCTATCCCATCGCGCAACTGCCACCGGGCAAGGAGTCCTTCATGACCTTCGCCGACAGTGCCAGCGGACGCCTGCTGCGCGAGGTCTATGACGCGCGGGTGCGGCAGATGGCCGAATCCGGCGAGCTGCGCACTCTCTACCAGCGCTGGAACAGCGAGATGCCGGGAGCCGTGCAGGCGCTCTCCGGTCAGTGACGCGCCCCGCGTTTCCGCTGCGCGGCCCCGATGGGGTTGCGCAGCGGGAATGAAACACCTAGGATTCGCCTTTCATTTCCCGCTCACGCACCGCAAAGGAGGTTACATCGATGATTCAGTTCTCTACCCTTTGCAGGCTGCGCCTGGCCTAACGGCCACCGAAACCTACCGCTCGACCCCCTGCAACGCTGAACGATTCCCGCCCTTGCCACCGCGCAAGTCTCCGGCGAGGGGTCATCGGCTGCCGCGGTCACCGCTCCCCAGGTTTTCACCTTTCCGTTAGACGCCCTTCGCCCATCCGCGAGTGCCCGCTCGGCTTCGGTCTGCCCCCCGGATCTACCGTTTCAATCACATGGATTGGATTATGGGCAACTACATCAAGCCTTTGTCCGCGGGCGTCACGCTGATCGCCTCGGACAGCACCTGGATCGAGGGCAAGGCGATCCAGCAACTGCAAACCACCGCCGCGCTGGACGGCATGCAGCGGGTCGTCGGCCTGCCGGACCTGCATCCCGGGCGCGGCTATCCGGTCGGCGCGGCGTTCTTCTCCGCCGGCCGCTTCTACCCGGCGCTGGTCGGCAACGACATCGGCTGCGGCATGGCGCTTTGGGAAACCGGGCTGGTTCCCGGAAAATTGTCGGCGGACAAGCTGGAGAAACGCCTGGGCAACCTCGACCTGCCGCTGGACGACTCCTGGCACGACTGCATCGAAGCCCTGGAGCTGCCGGCCCGTGAGCACTGGTGTGCGCTCGGCACGATCGGCGGCGGCAACCACTTCGCCGAACTGCAGCAGGTCGAGACGGTGTTCGACCGGGCCGCCCTGCATGCCCTCGGTCTCGACGCCGGGCGCCTGCAACTGCTGGTGCACAGCGGCTCGCGCGGCCTGGGCCAGGCGATCCTGCAGGAGCACGTCAGCCTGCACGGCCATGCCGGGCTGCCCGACGGCAGCCTGGAGGCCGCCGCCTACCTGGCGCGCCACGCCGAGGCGCTGCGCTTCGCCGAAGGCAACCGCCAGCTGATCGCCCGGCGCATTCTCGAACGCTTGCGCTGCGACGGCCTGGAACTGCTCGACGTCAACCACAACCTGGTGGCCCCGGCACAGGTCGACGGTGTCCACGGCTGGCTGCAGCGCAAGGGGGCCACTCCGGCCGACCAGGGCGCGGTGGTGATTCCCGGCTCGCGCGGCGACTACAGCTACCTGGTGGAGCCGCTGCCGAGCGCGCTCAGCCTGTTCTCCCTGGCCCACGGCGCGGGGCGCAAGTGGCAGCGTGGCGAGTGCCGCGAGCGTCTGTCGGCGCGCTTCAGCGTCGACCAGTTGGGTCGCACGCGACTGGGCAGCCGGGTGATCTGCGGCGACCGCCAGTTGATCTACGAGGAAGCGCCGGAAGCCTACAAGGGCATCGACTCGGTGGTCGGCGCGTTGCTCGAGGCCGGCCTGCTGCGCCTGGTCGCTCGCCTGAAGCCGGTGCTGACCTACAAGACCCGCGGGGAGTGCTGCCGATGATCCTGCTGCAACTCTCCGCGGCCCAGGGGCCGGCGGAATGCTGCCTGGCGGTGGCGAAGGCGTTCGAGCGGCTGTGCGTCGAGGCGGCGGCGGCCGGCGTCACGGTCGAGGTACTCGAGGAGATGGCCGGCGAGCGTCCACGGACCTGGCGTTCGCTGCTCCTGGGGCTGCGCGGCATTGCCGCCGAAGCGCTCGCCGAGCGCTGGTGCGGCGGTATCCAGTGGATCTGTCCCAGCCCCTACCGGCCCCGGCATGCGCGCAAGAACTGGTTCATCGGCACGCAGCGCTTCGCCGCGCCGCCGGCCAGCCTGGAAGGCGGGATCCGTTTCGAGACCTTGCGCTCTTCCGGCCCCGGTGGCCAGCACGTCAACACCACCGACTCGGCGGTGCGCGCCACTCACCTGGCCAGCGGCATCAGCGTCAGGGTCCGGAGCCAGCGCAGCCAGCATGCCAACAGGCGCCTGGCGATCCTGCTGATCGCCCGGCGCCTGGAGGAGCGAGCGAACAGTGCCAGCGACGCGCTACGCGCCGAGCGCCACCAGGCACATGCCCGGGTCAGCCGTGGCGAGGCTCGCAGGGTATTTCGCGGCGAGCGCTTCGAGCCTGTCTGAAGGGCTCAGTCGCCGAGCACTTCGCGGCGCAGCTTCACCGGCTCTTCGCCCCGCTTGCGCGCGGCGGCGCCGCGCATGCGGATGTTCAGCGCCTCCACGGCCAGGGAGAAGGCCATGGCGAAGTAGACGTAGCCCTTGGGTACGTGGACCTCGAAGGCTTCGGCGATCAGCACGGTGCCGACCACGATGAGGAACGACAGGGCAAGCATCTTCAGCGACGGATGCTTGTCGATGAAGTCGCTGATGGCGCCGGCGCAGAGCATCATCACCAGTACCGCGACGATGATCGCCGCGACCATCACCGGCACGTGGGAGACCATGCCGACGGCGGTGATCACCGAGTCCAGGGAGAACACGATGTCGATGATCGCGATCTGGACGATGGTGCCGATGAAGCCTCCCGCCGAGCCTTTCGGCTGCTCGCCGCTCTCTTCCTCGCCCTCCAGGCCCTGATAGATCTCCGAACTGCTTTTCCAGAGCAGGAACAGTCCGCCGAAGAACAGGATCAGGTCGCGCCCGGAGATACCCTGGCCGAACAGGTGGAAGAGGTCGGCGGTCAGGCGCATCACCCAGGTGATCGACAGCAACAGCAGGATCCGCGTGACCATCGCCAGGGCCAGGCCGAAGAAGCGGGTGCGCGGCTGCAGGTGCTTCGGCATGCGCCCGACCAGGATCGAGATCATGATGATGTTGTCGATGCCGAGGACGATCTCCAGGGCGGCCAGGGTGAAGAACGCAATCCAGATTTCCGGGCTGGTCAGCCATTCCATGAAGCGGTCACTCGTCTCGGTCAGTCACTGAAAAGGGGGAACAGGCCCAGCAGCAGGGCCATGGCGAGGATTGCCAGGCACACCAGCACGGCCCATTTCAGGGTGAAGCGCTGGTGGTCGCCGAAGTCGATCTTGGCCAGGCCCACCAGCAGGTAGGTGGAGGGCACCAGCGGGCTGAGCAGGTGCACGGGCTGGCCGACGATCGAGGCGCGGGCCATTTCCACCGGGGTGATGCCGTATTCGGCGGCGGCCTGGGTGAGGATCGGCAGCACGCCGTAGTAGAAGGCGTCGTTGGACATGAAGAAGGTGAACGGCATGCTCACCAGCGCGGTGATGGTCGCCAGGTACGGGCCCAGCGCCGGCGGGATCACCGCCAGCAGGCTCTTGGACATGGCGTCGACCATCCCGGTGCCGGAGAGGATGCCGGTGAACACCCCGGCGGCGAAGATCAGCGAGACCACCGCGAGGATGTTCTCGGCGTGTGCGCCGATGCGCTTCTTCTGTTCCTGGATGCACGGGTAGTTGACGATCATGGCGATGCCGAAGGCGATCATGAACAGCACCGGCATCGGCAGCAGGCCGGCGATCAGGGTCGCCATCAGGACCACGGTGAGGAGCGCGTTGAACCACAGCAGCCTGGGCCGACGCGCCTCCGGGTACTGCGATACGCTGATCTCCGCCAGGTCCTCGTGGTCGGTGGGCAGGTGCAGCTCGCCGAGGCGGGCGCGCTCGCGCTTGCCGTAGATCCAGGCGATGGCGAAGATCGCCAGCAGCCCGGCGATCATCGCCGGGATCATCGGCACGAAGATGTCCGCCGGATCGACGTGCAGGGCACTGGCCGCGCGGGCAGTGGGACCGCCCCAGGGGGTCATGTTGAGCACGCCGCTGGAGAGCATGATCAGGCAGGCCATCACCAGCGGGCTCATGCCCAGGCGGCTGTACAGCGGCAGCACGGCGGCCACGCAGATCATGTAGGTGGTCGAGCCGTCGCCGTCGAGGGAGACGATCATCGCCAGCGCCGCGGTGCCCAGCGAGACCTTCAGCGGGTCGCCCTTGACCAGCCGGAGGATCTTGCGCACCGCCGGGTCGAACAGCCCGGAGTCGATCATGATGGCGAAATAGAGGATGGCGAACATCAGCATCACCCCGGTCGGCGCGAGGGTACGAATGCCGTCGAGCATCATCGGGCCGAGGCCGGCGGCGAAACCGCCGAGCAGGGCGAAGGCGATCGGGACCAAGATCAGCGCGATCAGCGCGGACAGGCGCTTGGTCATGATCAGGAACATGAAGGTCGCCACCATGGCGAAGGCGAGCAGGGTCAGCATGGGAACACTCCGGGAAGACGGCGGACGGGCGGCGTGCGATCAGCAGGCGGCGTGCGGTAGGCGTCGCGCGGACGGAGTGCGGCTGCGGGCATGTGCGGAACGGGGCATGGCAATCACCATTGTTGTTTTTGTACGGATAAGCGGGCGTCTCGCGGACGCGCCGTCGTGACCGGTCTTCTGCCGGTGGTGGGCGGATGCTACGGCGGGAAGCTTTCAGGCAGCTTTCGCTGGATAACGGCGGGAAACGTGCGGGTAATTCCGGATATGTGGCCGATCAGGGCTGCCAGGCGAGGAGCGCCGCGGCCAGTTGCAGGTCGCTGTAGCCGGCGTTTCCCGGGGACTGCCGCAGGACCCGCAGGGCCGCCTGGAGGTATGCGCCGCGGATCGCACCGTCGCTGGCGACGAAGCTGGCGGCGTCGTCCCGCGCCTGGACGAGCTTGTCGCCTTCGTCAGAACTGGACTCCTGTGCGCTGACGGTGGTGCCGATGAACGGGCCGACGGTGGTGAAGGCCGCCCAGAAGAAGGTGGCGGCGCCGGGTTCGTCGTCGAATTCGGGAACCACCTTGATGAAACCGAAGGTCGGTTGGCAGAACAGGCAGAGCGCAGTGAGGGCGGCGGCGACGCGTCCTGTCGTCATGGGCTTCCTTGCAGCACGAGGAGTACGCCGATCAGGGTGGCGCCGGCAAGCAGGGTTTGCAAGGTGATGATGCCCGCCATCAGGTGGCCGTCGCCGCCCAGTTGGCGGGTCAGCACATAGGCGGTGGGCGCCGTCGGCAGGGCGAAGAACAGCACCAGCACGGCGCTTTCCATGCTCGGCAGACCCAGCCCGCGGGCGATGACGAAGGCCAGCAGGGGCATCGCCAGCAGCCGCGCCGCGCAGTTCCAGCCAAGGGCCGCGACTTCGCCGCCGAGTTCCTGGGGTTTCAGCGCCGCGCCGACGCACAGCAGGCCCAGCGGCAGGCTGGCCACCGCCAGCAGGTTGAGCAGGCGGTCGCTGCCGCCGGGCAGGCCGACGCCGGCCAGGTTGACCAGGGCACCGGCCAGGCAGGCGAGGATCAGCGGGTTCTTCAGGATCGGCAGGAGCAAGCCGCGCAGGCTGATGCCGCGCTCGGCGGTCAGTGCCCAGACCGACATCACGTTCACCGTCGGCACCATCAACGCCAGCATCAGCGCGGCCAGGGTCAGGCCCGGCTTGCCGTACAGGCTGCCGACCGCGGCCAGGCCGAGGTAGGTGTTGAAGCGCAGCACACCCTGGGCGATGGCGCCGAAGCGCCCGGCGTCCCAGCCGCGCCAGCGCTTGCAGAGCAACAGGGCGAGCCAGGCGACGCCGAGCCCGAGCAGTACGGCCAGAGCCTGGCGGGCCAGGCCGGGGTCGTCCAGCGGCGCGGTCGCCAGGTTGCTGAACAGCAGCGCGGGAAACAGGATGAAGTAGTTCAGGCGTTCGGCGGCAGGCCAGAAGGCTTCGCCGGGAAAGTCCCAGCGGCGCAGGGCGTAACCGCCGACGATGAGGGCGAACAGCGGCCAGAGGGAGTAGAGCAGAGCGGTCACGGGCACCCCCGGATGGTGGAATCCGCCCATCTTGCGAGGAGGCTGCGGCGCAGGGCAAGTCCGGCTTATGCTGAACCTTCCCGTGCGGAGGATTCGTCATGTCCGAAACCCATGCCGGCGGCTGCCACTGCGGCCACCTGCGCTACGCCGTCGCCGCGCCGCTGGACGACGTTGCCCATTGCCATTGCTCGATCTGCCGGCGCACCACCGGCGGCATCGTCACCACCTGGGCCACGGTGCCGCGCGCGGCGTTCCGCTGGCTGGCGGGCGAACCGGTGGAGTACGCCTCGTCGGCCAGTTGCACGCGCTATTTCTGCCCGCGCTGCGGGGCCAACCTGGCGTTGTTCACTCGGCTCAGCGCCGATACCCTGGACTTCACCGTGGCCAGCCTCGACTATCCCGAGCGCGCCCCCGCCAACCGGCACATCTGGGTCGGCAGCCGCCTGCCATGGCTACACCTCGACCCACAGTTGCCCGAAGAGGACGAGGAGTTCATCGCCGCAGCGGACGACCCGTGAGCGAAGTCCGGAGCTGGCACCTGTAGGGCGAATAACGCAGAGCGTTATCCGCCATTTGCGAGGCGCCGGAAGATCGCCGGGGGCCATGCGTCCTGCAGGCGCCTCCCTCAGGGCAGCATCAGCCCGCCCGCCGCCTTGTGCAGCTCGCGCAGGTGCGCACCGATCTCCTTGATATTGGCCTCGTTGGCTTCCAGCTCGGCGCGCCGCTCGGGGTCGAGCAGGGCGCGGACCTCGCGGTCGAGGTCGTCGCTGAGCCGGCGCAGGCGCGCCTGGCGTTCGCGGGTCTGCTCTTCCAGGTGCTTCCACTCGGCGGCCTGCGGCAGGCCGTAGCCGCCCTCCAGGAGTTCCGCCGGACGACTGAGGAAGCCGCTGTCGTCGAGGATCTGCTGGAAGGTCTTGCCGGCCACTTCCAGGCGCTGGTCGCCGGCCGGCTTGTCCAGGTGGCCGAGGTACAGGCGCTTCAACTCGTCCTGGGCGAGCAGCAGCTGGCGCCGCAGCGAGGCCTGCTCGAGCAGCAGCAGCGCCGCGCTGGCGCGCAGGTCGGCCTTGGCGAACCAGGGCTGGCGCTCCCTGGCCGGCAGCGCCAGCCAGTCCTCGACCTTGTCCTGGGGGATGTGCAGGCGCTGCTTGAGCACGTCGAACATCGCCTGGTAGCGGTCGCGGAAGGAGTCGAAGCGGTAGCCCAGGCGCAGGGCTTCCTTGGGGTCGTCGAGCACGCTGGGATCGGCCAGCTTGCGGTTCTCCAGCATCTCAAGCACGCCGTAGGGGGTGATGCTGTCCAGGCTTTGCAGCGGTCGCCGGGGGATGCCGCTGCGCAGCAGCTTGAGGGTTTCCACCGCGCAGTTGTTGGAGATGAAGTAATACTGGCCATCGTAGCTCCAGTGACTCTGCGCGGCGCGCTCGACCAGGCTGGCGACCTCCTCGCGGTCCAGCTTCAGCGGCACCGAGGCGAGGCTGCGCAGCTCGACCTTGGTGTATTCCTCGATCACCTGCGACAGCGGCAGGACGAACAGGCGCGACGGATAGGCGCCGGTCAGGCCGTCCCAGCTGGACAATTGCAGGTCGCCGACGAAGGCGCGGTAGGACAGCACCAGGTGCTGGTCGAGGTCCAGCCGGCAGTCCGGCCCGCGCGGCCGGCCGGGGGCGCAGATCACCAGGCGGAGCATGGTGTGGCCCCAGCGGCTGACCAGGTTGTCGTTGGCCTCGGCCAGCAGGTAGTCGACCTCGTAGACCCGCTCGGGGTCGAGCTGGCCCAGCGGCTGCTGGCCGAAGTCGCGGCCGGCGTTGAGGTAGGCGAAGCTCTGCGCGCAGGCACTGTGTGGCGGCGCCCAGCCGAAGCGTTGCTGGTAGTAGCGGTAGAGCGCCGGGCGGCGGCAGGCATAGCTGGGATCGAGGAGGAAGTATTCCATGTTCACCGCGACGAACTCGCGCGGGTTGCTCAGCTCGTAGACGTCCGGGCTGCGCAGGACGAAGCCGTTGTGCGCCTCGCGCCGTCCGCGCTGGCCGGCGCGCTGCGGCCAGCCGGCGAGATCGAGCAGGCGCGGGTCGTCGGAGAGCGTGAAGCGGCGTCCGGCCTGCCCGCGGCAATCGCCGGGCTGGGCGATCCGACCGAGGGTTTCCTTCTGGCGCGTGCAGCGGCGGATCTCGCGTTTTTCCTCCGGCGACCACAGGCGCGCGCGATCGTAGACGTGGGTCAGCTCGTGCAGCAGGGTCGCCAACAGCTCGCGCCGCTCGGTGCCGTGCACGCGCCCGGTCTGGCGGCTGGCGGCGCTGCCGTCGGTGAGATCGGCCAGGTACCTGCGGTTCAGCGCGATGCGCTCAGGACCACGGGCCTGGCCCATGCCGTTGGCGGGCAGGTCGTCGCGCCATTCGACCGCGATCTCGCGGTCCAGGCGCTCGCGGAAGGCCGGCGGCAGCTTGTCCGCGGCTTCGTCCAGCAGACGCTGGCTGGCCTCGCGCTGCGCGGGGTCCAGCCCAGGCGCGTCGAGCTTCAGGCGCAGGGCCGCCGTCGCGCTGCCGGCTCCGCAGAGGGCCAGCGCCAGCAGCCAGGCGCAGGTCTTCCTCACAGGGCGAGGATGGCTTCGGCGAGGACCTGGTCGGAGGCTTCACGGGCTTCCGGCAGACGGCTGCGCAGGGTCCGCATCGCGGCTTCCAGCTGGGCGCCGCGGATGGCGCCGTCGCTGGCGACGAAACTGGCGGCATCGTCGCGCGCCTCGGTGACCACTTTCATGTCGCGCACGGAGGTGGTGGTGTCCGAGGTGAAGTCGATGCTGCGGTCCAGGGCGCGGACGATGATGTTGCTGGTCGCGACCACCGAGCGGGCCTCCGCGGCGGTGGCGCAGAGCGCCAGCAGCAGGGCGGCGAACAGGGGGCTATGACGCATGGAGCTACGGCGCATGGAGGTTCTCCGGGACGGTGGTGATCGCCTATTGGGCAAGAATTGCTTCGGCCAGTTCCTGGTCGCTGGCCGCCAGTTCGGGGTGCGCGACGCGCAGCCAGCGTAGCGCCGCTTCCAGGCGCGCACCGCGAATGCTGCCATCGCTGGCGACGAAGCTGGCCGCATCGCCCCGGGCATCGCGTAACAATTTGTTCTCGAACGGCGTGCTGGTCAGCTTGCTGGTGACGTAAAGGGACTTCGCCGTGAACGCCGTCGTGGTATCGAAGGCGTGCGCAGCGGGCGCCAGCAGGCAACAGAAGAGCAACGAGAATCGGCAACGCATGGGGTTGTGCGGAACAGGACTGGAACAGCCGCCAAGGCTAACGGAATGTGCGGCGCGGAGCCAGTGTGGCCGGTCGGCCGGGTCATCGCCGCAGCCGGGCGGCTGCGGCGGCGGGGCAGGTGGCTCAGATGGTGAGGATCGCCTGGGCCAGTTGCATGTCGTTGGCCGCCAGGCTCGGCAGCTTGCCACGGATGTGGCGCAGCGCGGCCTCCAGGTGCGAACCGCGGATGTCGCCCTGGCTGGCGACGAAGCTGGCGGCGTCGTCGCGCGCTTCGAGGACGATCTTGTCGTCGCGGAACGAGTTGGTGATGTCCGAAGTGGCGTTGGAAGTCATGCCGGTGGCGCGAACCAGGGTATCCGTGGTGACCACGAAGCTGCTGGCGAAGGCGCTGGAGGCGCAGGCGAGCAGGGCAGCGGCACCGATCAGGCGCAGACGTTTCATGTGAGTTGCTCCGAACGAAGTCAGCGTAGACGGCCGCATCCACGCGGCCGTGTCAACGCTGAGACTAACCAACTGTGCGCCACGTCACCAGCGGCTCAGCGCCAGAAAGGTTTCGAAACTTCTACGTAGCGTTCGCTCGGGCTGATCGCCAGGTCGGCGAGGTCGTGTTCGCTCATCTGTGCCAGCAGCCGGCGGGACCGGACGTTATGGCGCCATCTGAGCAGGCAATCGCGCCAGTGCGAGTTTGTCGGGGACGATATCGGATGCGCTTGCGAAGAGTATCCCATGGCCTGTTCCTCATCCGCAGGGAGAGAGTTGGAGCATGAGCGCGTTGTCGGGTGGCGGGCAGGGACAGGCCACGGGCGTTTCAGCGGAACAGCCCGCTGTGTACGCCGACTGTTCCGCTCGGGAAGTTCGCAGCTGTTCCACATTTGCGCCCGATCGACAGCTAGCTCCCTATTTGCTCGGGTTTTTCGCGAATGAAGTGAAAGCTGGTGCTATTCCGCATTTTTCACGGCAAGATGACGCGATCTTTGAATCGCCGCAGCACCGTCTCCAGATGGGCGCCAGGCGGCTGCGACAATAACGACATAACAATGCAGAGAAGGACGGGGTAGCAGTACCTGCGCGGATTTATGGCGGAAACGATCATTCTCATCGGCTCCAAGATTGGTAGGGATAGCATCCTGTCATCCCTTGGCAAGCCGGAATACAGCTACTTCTTCCTCCTACAGGAATTCCTCCCGGCGCTACATGCCTTGGGGCGGGTGATCGAAGTGGCGTCCACGGCGGAAGTCGATCGCCTGTTCGACGATTATTCGAGCAAAGGGCACCCGGTGGTGTTCCTGAGCTTCAGTCCTCCCCATCAGACCCCGCTGGGGCTGCGTTGCCCGACTGTGCCGCTGTTCGCCTGGGAGTTCGACAGTCTGCCGAACGTGGCCTGGGAGGGCGAACCGCGCAACGACTGGCGCTATGTGTTCGAAAGAGTCGCCGGCGCGGTGGTGACCAGCCGCGAGGCCGCGCAGTTGGTCAGGGAGGTTTCGCCGCTGCCGGTGCTGGCATTGCCGGCGCCCGTCTGGGCACGCTTCGCCGACTCCGAGCCGAGCGAATTGACGCTGGCGGCAAGAGCCTTTTCCTTTGCCGGACAGGTTATCGACAGTCCGCTGCTGGGCCTGAGCGCCGATGGGCTGGTCAGGCGGCCGCCGGTCGTAGAAGCAGAAGAGGCGCCAGCAGAGGAACCCACCGGAGAGCAGGTGGCGTCGCCGCCGCCCCGCAATACGCGCTGGGCGCTGAGCTGCCGGTTGGCGGAGGCCTGGTGGAACGAGATTCGCGGCTGTTATGCGAAACCTGTCGTCGTCGCCGAACCGAACGTCGCGCCACCAGCGCCCATCCAGCATGTGCAGGTCGATGGCGTGGTATTCACCACGGTATTGAATCCGGCCGACGGGCGCAAGAACTGGGTCGACCTGATCACCGCGTTTTGCTGGGCGTTCCGCGACGTTCCGGATGCCACATTGATCGTCAAGATGACTCACCACGACCTGGAATACTACCGGATAGTGTTGATCACGCTGCTCTCCCGTCTGGCTCCGTTCGCTTGCCGCGTGCTGGTGCTCCATGGCTTTCTCGAGGATCCGCAGTATCGCGAACTGATGGCAGCTACCACGTTCTACGTGAACGCTTCCAGCGGTGAAGGGCTGTGCCTGCCCCTCATGGAGTTCCTCTGCGCCGGCAGGCCGGCGATTGCGCCGCGGCACACCGCCATGGCCGATTACCTGAACGACGATATCGCGCTTCCGGTGGCCTGTGCCCCCGAGCCGACCTGCTGGCCTCACGATCCCACCGGAATGCTGGTGACCCACCGGCATCGCCTGGATTGGCAGTCATTGATGGAGGCCTATCGCCAGGCCTATGCAATGGCGAAGGAGGAACCGGAGCGTTATCGCGCCATGCTGTCGCGAGCCAGACATGAGATGGAGGCGTTCTGTTCCGTGGAGCAGGTGAGTGGTGCCCTGGGGGACTTCCTGGGGCGAATTGCCGGTTCAGAGAGCACGACTCCCGGTTCCGTTGATTCGCTGCGGAGTCTGGCGTGATGAAAATCCTCGTTCATTCGGAAATATCGGCAGCAACCATCGCGCGTAGCCTGGGACTGCCCGACTACAGCTACTACTTCGTGCTCAAGGAATTCCTTCCGGTACTTCGGGAGCTGGGCGACGTAGTGGTGGTGGAAGCACCTGGGCGGGAAGTGGATGCGTTATACGACCAGGCCATCTCGGATGGCGAGTCCTGTGTGTTTCTCTCGTTCACTCCGCCGCACAAGACGCCTCTGGAGCTGCGTTGCCCAACTTTCCCGGTATTTGCCTGGGAGTTCGACTCGATTCCCAGCGAGCCATGGCTCGAAGAAGAGCAGCAGAACTGGGCCGTGGTATTGAAGCGCTGCGGGGCGGCGATCACCCATTCGGAGCTCACCGTCCGAGCTGTGCGCGATCTGCTGGGTCAGGAGTTCCCAGTGCTCTCGATCCCTGCACCGGTCTGGGACAAGTACGAAGGCTTGCGTTCCACCGCGACCGCTGGGCAAGTCCAGCACCGGCCCCTGCGGATCGCCCGAGGCGTGGTGCTCGACAGTCATGACGTGTCTCTGGCGCCCTATATGCCGGGCATCGATGCTGTCCAACGGGCGGTTACCGCCGCCCGGGGCGCCAGCGCCGGGACAACGAGCGCGCCCAATCCCCGCTCGCCACTGAGGATCACCCTGGATTATCTGGGGCAGTGGTATCGACAGGTCCTGCTCGGCAGAGAACCTGCCGCGCCCGCGCCGGACGGGCAGGAGAAGCGACTCGAGCCGGAGAACCCGGTCGAACCGCAAGGCCTGCCCCCGGTTGGCGGGGAAAGCTACGAGATGCCGGTCCTGAAGCTGGCCGAGCATAGTCTGCAGCTTTCCGGTGTCGTGTTCACGGCGCTGTTCAACCCCTACGACGGGCGCAAGAACTGGGTCGATATGCTGACGGCGTTCTGCGCGGCGTTCCGCGACCAGCCGAACGCTACCCTGCTGTTCAAACTGGGCCATCATGAATACCAGTCGGCGATGAACGACATGCTGATGTGCATGGCCCGGATGCCGGCGTTCCGTTGTCGCGTCGTGCTGCTCCAGGGATTCCTCGAAGGAAACGACTTCGAGTCGTTGATCCGCGGTACGGCGTTCGTCGTCAATGCCTCCCATGGTGAGGGGCAGTGCCTACCGCTGATGGAGTTTCTTTCCTGCGGAAAACCCGCCGTAGCGCCACGGCATTCGGCGATGGCCGACTATATCGACGAGCGGGTAGCCTTCGTGGTGGATTCCTGGCTGGACGCTACCGCTTGGCCGCACGATCCGCGCCTGGCCTATCGCACACTGCGGCACCAGGTCGACTGGCAGTCGTTGGTGGCGGCCTATCGGGCCGCCTATACCTGCTATGCCGAACGGCCGGAACTGTACGCACGGATGTCCGCCGATGCCATTGAGCGCATGCGTGGACACTGCTCGCGCGAAGCCGCGCGGCGGAAGCTGGAGACCTTTCTCGAGCGGGAGGCGCTGGAAGCATGAGCCTGCGTCGTCTGTTGGAGGCCTGGCGAGGGCCGCAATCGTTGGAGAGGGAAAGGCCCGTCGAAGCTCCGGAGAATGCTCCGGATTACGTCGATTCGCGGGATTGCGGTCTGGTGGACGCGGTGCAGAGCGGCTGGTACCAGAGCGAGACCGACGAATTGTTCAAGGGCTTTCCGGTGAGTGCGGACGATGTGGTCCTGGATGTCGGCTGCGGCGCTGGTGGAGCAACCCTGTTCTGCGCCAATCGCGGCGCCCGGGTGATCTTCTCCGATGTGGTCGAGGAGAAGATCGAGGCCCTGCGCCAACGTGTGGCGTCGACCCCGGCACGGGACGCGCAGGGGATCGTCTCCGATAGCTGCCCGCTACCGCTGGAAGATGCCCTGGCGACCCGCGTTATCGCGCTGGAGATGCTCGAACACGTGGACGATCCGGCACAGGTGCTGGCCGAGCTGGTCCGGGTGGGGCAGCCAGGGGCTCTCTATCTGCTTGCCGTGCCGGATGCGGCTGGCGAGCATCTGCAGAAAAGGTTCGCACCGTCCTATTACTTCTCGGCGCCGAACCATGTGCGCATTTTCGAGCGCGAGCAGTTCGCCGGGTTGGTCAGGGAGTCGGGATTGGAGGTACTCCAACAGTCGACCTTCGGTTTCTACTGGACCTTGTGGATGTGCATCTACTGGACTTGCGCGCGGGCAACCGGTGCCGAGTTGGAGGGCGCCTCCCACGACGTGGTACAGCCGCCGTATCCGCCATTGCTCAACGATTGGGCGAAGCTGTGGCATCAATTGCTCAAGATGCCTGAGTCGGCGCCGATGAAGGCGGCCCTGGACGACCTGCTGCCGAAGAGTCAGGTGATTGTGGCGCGTAAGCCGGAGAGTCGCCGTTCATGAATCGTCGTATCGACGATATCGAAGTGCTGAGAGCCGTAGCGGTACTTTTCGTGGTGCTGCAGCACGCCCAGGGCAACCTCTTCAGTTGGTCGAGCCCGGCGCTGGAATGGTTCTACACCTTCATTGGCGGCTCTTTCGGCGTGGACCTGTTCTTCGCCATTTCGGGGTTCGTCATCGCCCGCGACTTGCTGCCACGCCTGCAGGCCAGCGGAAGCCGCAGGCAGGCCTGGTACATCCTGCTGGCATTCTGGGTCCGCCGTGCCTGGCGCCTCTGGCCGTCCGCCTGGCTGTGGCTCGCGGTGATCCTCGGATTGTGCTGGGGGTTCAACCAGAGCGGTGTGTTCGGCAGCCTGCGCGCCAACGCTGAGGCCACTCTGGCCGCATTGCTGCAAGTGGCGAATGTGCGCTTCGCCCTTACCTTCGGTGAAGGCGAAATCGGTGTCAGTTTCGTCTACTGGAGCCTGTCACTGGAGGAGCAGTTCTACCTGCTGTTCCCATTGCTGGCCTTGCTTGGGCGGCGCTACGTGCTGCCAGTGGTGCTGGCGCTGATTTTCCTGCAATGCTTCGCGCCGCGCCTGCAGTCGTTGTGGCTGATGATGCTGCGGACCGATGCGCTGGCTTATGGAATCCTCATTGCGATGATTCACGAGCGTTTCACTGCCGGACGGGTGCCTGCGTGGTTGCATGGTCGGCATCTTTCCCGCCTGTTGCTGGTCCTCGCCCTGCTGTGCCTGACCCTGCTGGCGAGTCGCCTGCCGGTGCCGTCCTTCAGCATGGGCCTGATTGCCCTGCTTTGTGCCGGGCTGGTCTGGATGGCGGCCTACGACGCGAACCTGATCTGCCCGCCGGGTTTGTTGAAGAGGCTATTGATATGGATCGGCAATCGTTCCTACGCGATCTATCTCATACATGTGCCGGCGTTCTTTTTCACTCGCGAACTGTTTTATCGCCTGTATCCAGAGGAACACGTCGGACCGGCATATTTCTTTCCTTACCTGGTGGTTTCCGTGGGTCTGATCCTCATGTTCAGCGAGCTTAACTATCGCTGGGTGGAAAGCCCGTTTCGTCGCTTCGGGGCCCGCCAGTCCAGAATTCTTCTCATACAGGGTCGGACGCCCGAAACCATGGCCGTGCTACCGGCCGAGCGTATCTAGGAGTCGCAATGCTGGAGTTCTTCAAGCGCATATCCGGGCGGCCTCAGCCCGTATCCGTATCCGAAGTGCCGACCGCACCGGCTGACGAGGCCGTCGAGGAGCAGTCCACCCTGACCGATGCCTATCTGAGTGGCTGGTTCCAGCAGGAGAGCGGCGAATTGTTCGAGGGTTTCCCGATCATGGCGGAAGACTCGATCCTCGACATCGGTTGTGGTGATGGACCCTTCGTGCAATTTTGCGCCCAGCGCGGAGCCGAGGTGATCTTCGCGGATATCGATGCGGCCAAGGTCGCTGCCGTCGAACAGGCTCTCCAGGGCTCGCCCGCGCGGGGCATCATTCCTCTGGTGACAGACGGTGATCCGATTCCGTTGGAGGATGCGCGGGTCAACAAAGTCGTGGCGATGGAGGTACTCGAGCACGTGGCCGATCCTGCGCAGTTCATGCGTGAACTGGTGCGTGTCGGCAAACCGGGCGCGCTGTACCTGCTTACCGTTCCCGATCCGCTTGGCGAAAGCGTGCAGAAAGAGTTGGCGCCGCCGGCTTATTTCGAGCATCCGAACCACATCCGGGTGTTCGAGCGTGATGATTTCGCCCGTTTGGTGGAGTCCGCCGGCCTGGTGATCGAACGGCGTACCCAGTATGGGTTCTACTGGTCGGTCTGGTGGTTCCTGTTCTGGGCCTGCAGGCAGGAACTGTCGCCGCCCTGGCATCCCTTGCTGGAGAGCTGGACGCGGACCTGGAACATGCTGTTGTCGATGGAGGACGGCCCACGCATCAAGAAGGCTCTCGACCGCGCCATGCCGAAGAGCCAGGCGATCATTGCCCGTAAGCCACTCTGAACTGAACGAGGACGAAGGCTGTGCAGGGATGTTGGCGGTTCGTGAGGCTCGATCGGGAGGAGTGGGGGTGCGTACTCGCGGTGCTGGCGGCCGTGTTGTTCGTTCGCCTGGCGATGGGCTTCGAGTTTCCGATTCCCTGGAATGACGAAGCGGCGTTCATCTCCCAGGGATTCGAGTTCAGCCGTACGGGGAGCTTCTATGTTTTCGGCTTGAACACCGAGCGGGTGGTGATGTGGATGCCACCAGGCTTCATGCTGCTGCTGGCTGCGGCCTACAAGGTTTTCGGCTATAGCTTCGAGCTGTCACGCTGGATTTCCTGCCTGCTCTATCTTGGCGCTTTCGGGGTTGCCCTGGGCATCCTGAGGAGCCTGCGCCTGGAGGGCTGGGTGCGTCTGGTGGCTCTGGTCCTGACGGCTCTGGCGTTCGTCTCTCCTTATTCGCTGGCGATCTCCAACATGGCGCGGATGGAGGCGCTGTACGCCTTGTTGTTTCTCGCCTCCCTTCTGGCCATGTTACGCGAGCGCCCCGGGCTGGGGCTGGCCCTGGTGCTGTTTGGCGCCACCGTGCACTTCAACGCGGTCTACATGCTGTTGCCCTACCTGGCACTGATCGGCTGGAAGATCCTTCGCCGCGAAAGCCTGACGCTGACCCCGGGCGAGCTGCTGGCGCTATGCCTTTCCACCCTGGCGCTGGCGGCCTATGGCGTATTTGTCGTCAGGCACATCGGCGGCTTTCTCGAGGACATGAAGTTCCAGTTCGACTTCAAGCTGGGATGGGCGGTCATGGATGGGCCGATGGGATGGTTGCAGGTGGGGGCGATGGTTGCCCTGGCAGCCCTGCAACTTGCCTGGCGTCGGCGTTTTTGCCGCGAAGCGATGCTTTCGCTGTATGCCGCGGGCTTCATGGCGTTGGCGCTGAATGGCCATAACATGTGGTATGGCTTCGCCTTTGTATTCGCACTCTGGCTACTATTGCTGAGCGTGCTGCTGAGCTTTGCAGGGTTGGCGCGGCGACCGCTCTTCAAGGGGCTGTCACTGCTGGTCGGATGCCTGCTCCTGCTGCCGTTCGCGGTGCATGGCTGGAGCAGAAGCGATGTCTTCGTACCCTTGTGGCCGCGCGCCGAGCTGCTTCAGCGGCCGTTCCTGGCACCCTCTGAAATCGCCAAGGTTCGCGCCTGGATCGCGACCCTGCCGCCGGAGACTACCGTCTCCTTTGGTTACTCGGGGGTCGAGCCTTTCTTCTTCGCCGATCTGGCCAGGGCCGGCGTGCGCTGGAGCATTCCCGGCCACAGCGTGACCCAGGTGCTGCCACCACGCCGTAACGACTACCGGGTGTTCTGCGACAGCGCTCTTTTCCCCACCTACCTTGCGCGCTTCGACTGGGATGGGTTTCCTCGCAAGAGCGCCGATACCGGCTGTGTCATTCTGCCCGCGGGAGGTGAAAGATGAGGCAGGCCGTGGACCTCGGCGGCGGTCGCCGCTCCGCCCTGGGGGGCATGCTGGCCGGCCTCCTGGGACCGGCTTTGCTCGCCTTGGCGTTGTTGCTCTTCCTCCTCGAAGGCTGGAAGCCGATCGAACAGATGGATGATGCCTACATCTCCTATCGCTATGCGCAGAACCTGGTGAACGGCCATGGCCTGGTGTTCAACGCTGGAGAGTGGGTGGAAGGCTATACCAATCTGTCCTGGACCCTCATGGTCGCCGCGGGGATGTGGCTGGGCATGGACGGACCCCAGGCCGGGCACTGGCTGGGGCTGTTCTGTGGGCTCGGGCTGCTGTGGGCCAGCTACCGCTATGCGCAGCTCGTCCTGCCGCGCGGCGGCCACTGGTTGGCAGGCGTGGCGCCGCTGTTGATTCTGGCAAGCAACAGCTTCGCCTGCTGGAGCCTGTCCGGCCTGGAAACACCGCTGTTCGCCTGGGCTGTGACGGCAGCCCTGCGTGCCTATGCGCTCGGGCGCATGGGGCAGGTCGCGGCCTGGTCGATCTGCGCCAGCCTTACCCGCCCCGAAGGGGCTCTGCTGGCCGGCGTGCTGCTGGGCTGGGACTGGCTGATGCGGGTGCGTCAGCGTCGGCCTTGCGACCTGAAGGGGGTGTTGCGTCTCTCAGGGCCGGTGCTGGCCTATGCCATCTATTTCCTCGGCCATCTGCTGTTCCGACTCCATTATTACGGCGATTACGTTCCCAATACCTTCCATGCCAAGGTGGGCGGCATTCCATTGAGCCGGGGCTTCGACTATCTGTATGGTTTCCTGAAAGATGGAGCGGGACTTCTCTTGCTCCCCGCGCTATGGGGATGGAGGCGTTTTCCGGAGGTGCGAATGGGGGTTGCCTATCTTCTGGCGACCTGCCTGTACATTCTTCTCGTGGGGGGCGATGTGTTTTCCCATGGAAGATTTCTGTTGCCGGTATTCCCGGTACTGGTCGTCGCGGCACTCGCCGGTGTCTACCATGTTGCCCGACAGCGGCGGATATTCGGCTGGTTGTTGGGGGCGACGCTGCCGGCATCGATGCTGGTCGCCTTGTATATCGGTGATGGAAGTGCCGGGAGATTGTTAGTCAATGCCGTGCAGAGTACGGATGCGGCGCAATTTCCTTACTCGGCGAAGCGCGCCCAGGCTCGCAATCATAGGTTCATCTTCACTGCGGAGCATATGCGGCAGTGGATGCAGCGCCTTGCTCGGCTCCAGCCACCGGTGCGCCTGGTTGCGGCGATCGGTATCGGCCAGCCGGGTTATTTCGCCGGGGACATGCGCATCCTCGACCTGGTTGGCCTCACCGATCGGCATATAGCCAAGAGCGAGAGAACGCTGCCGAACACCTTGATCCTGCCCGGCCACCACCGTACGGATGCTCCCTACGCGTTGGCACGCAAGCCCGATGTGATCATGATTCCACGCAAGGACGACCCGAATATTCTGATCCCGCTACCGGCGATGCGGGATCTATGGAACCAACCGGCCCTGCAAGAGGAATACTACTGGGACGATGACCTGGGTACCTATCTGCGCAAACCTGAACTACGCCGCCGAGCCCAGTCGCCCCGAGGCCATGCTGGCGAAGCCCCGCCTGCGTAGGCGATACGCATCGATCGACGTCTGCAGGCGCAACAGTAGCCAGGATATCCCCAGCGACAGCGCAATGCTGGCGGGGATCGCCGCGCCTTGCTGGCCCTGGTCGAAACCGAGCAGTTTTTCGCAAAAGAAGAATGCCAGGAAATGGCTGATGAAGATCGGATAGGCGAGCCGGCCGAGCAGGTTGTCAGCCTTCTTCAGCCAGACGTTGTCAGGACGGGCTCCTAGCGCGGCAGACAGCAATGGCCAGGCCAGCACGGCGCCCAGCAGTAACTCCATGACGAAGGGATGGCTGAACAATCCAAACGTTGGCGCCACGACCAGCAACAGGCTGGCATAGACAAGCCAGAGCGCGAGAGGGATCCAGGCATAGCCGGGCTCTTCGCGGCGGGCATGGGCATAGCCGAAGAGGAAGAAGGTCAGCGCGCCAAAAATGAACCGATACCCGAAGTTATCGCTGTTGAAGGGGCCGCTGCCGAAGAACAGCGCCGTTACCTGGATGCTGGCCGTCACCGCGAGCACGGCGAGAAACGCCCTTCTCGGCAGTAACGCTATCGTGGGTAGAAGCAGATAGAAGTGGAATTCTGCGGCCAGCGACCAGGCCGGCGGTACGATGGGATGAGGCAGCAGTCTTTCTACCGTCAATGGTTCGAAGACGTAGTTGGCCGGCAGCAACGCCAGGTTGAGCAATACTTTTTCCAGGCTGGCCGGCTGGTTCATGAACAGCACATGCTGTGCCGGGCCGAGCCAGGCGATAGCGGCGAAACTGGCCAGTACGACCAGCCCGTACTGGGGAAAGAGCTTGAGAAAACGATCGGTATAGAAACTGCGGACTGGCGTAGCGGAGTGGCTGACGAAGCGGCGATAGCTGCGCTGCATCAGATAACCGCTGGTGAAGTAAAAGACGATGACCGCGACTACTCCTGGATTGAAGTGGAAGTTGCTGCCGGTGGCATGTGAAAGCAGCACCAGGAGCGCCAGTATGAAGCGGGTGATGCCGAGCATTTCAGCCTCTTTTCCGGTGATAGGTTCGGTGCGGCTAGCGCCGAGCGGCCCATGTCATCAGTCCACCGCTAGGAGGTGGAATGCCATTCCAAGGATGCGTGTGTCCGCCGTACCGGGTGGATGGGCGTCGGGAAGTGCGAAATCGAGGCGGTTCAGGCCGTCATGCAAGAGGCCGGCTGGCACCTGGATACGGATGTCATGTTCGCCGCCCTGATAGGCGCCTTCGAAAACGAGGGTGCCGTTCAGGCAAACGGCCAGTCGCTGGCTGCCGAGGAAGCCTGCCTGGAGGGAAAGCCGGCCGGACAGCGTGGAGGCATTTTCCAGCTTGAAGCTCAACGTTGACGCGGTGCCTTCGGTCCAGCGAAAACCGTTCTCGATCACGGAAAAACCGTCGAAGCCGGCATTCGGTTCATCATAGGTGATTCGTACCTTGCCTTGCAGCGGTGGCATGACTGCCAGGTGGAAGCGATCCAGCCGCTCCTGCTGGCGATGCTGGGTGTTGAGGAACGGCGGATAGCTCCAGTCGAACAGGAGTTCCGGATGCTCGTCGATGTTCGGTGCGGCGTTCCATTGCAGGGCATAGGTATTGTATAGACCCTGATAGCTATTAACGAAGATAGAGAAGGCGGCGAGGACGGCGAACAGGGCGAGGGCCGGCCGCCGCCATTTTTCCAGCGATGCCAGGCAGACGGCAGTGCCGAGCAGTAGACCGGGAAGCGCGTCGACCATCAGCCGGGAGCCATACGACCAGCCTGCCCACCAATGGGGGAAGCGGGAAACCGTCAGGTAGTGCAGCAGGGGCCATCCCAGGGCGAGGATCAGTAGCGGCAGGTTTCTCTTTTGCTTCCAGAGCAAAAAGGGCAGGCACAGGATCGGCAGCAGCAGGAATGGCGAGTAGACCAGCAGTCCTCGGGCGGGGCTCAACAGATTGCCGTAGAGGGCAGTCGCGAACTGGGTGCCTTCCAGGCGCTTGGGCAGGTAATAGTCCGGCAACGGTTGACCGAACTCATGGAAACTCCAGAGCACGAAAAGCATCAATAGCCCGCCTTGCACCAGGGCGGCTGCGATCGCCGTTTTCCAGCTCCTGGTCATGAGAAAGGCGAGCAGGGCTGGAGCCAGCAGGGCCATGGTCGGTCGGCAGAGATAGGCCAGGAACAGGGACCCGCCGATCAGAGCGAACTTGCCGGTAAGCGGTCTTTCCCTGAGCGCAAGATAGATGGCCAGGCTGGCGAACAGCACCGCCAGGTCGTGGGACCAGAGCGCGGTGCCGAGCGTGCTGGCATAGGCGCTGCCGAACCAGCCGAGGGCGGTCAACGCCAGGCTTGCGTCACGTCCCAGATAGAGGCGGGCGGTGCGATAGAGCAGCAGGAGTATACCGATAGCGCAGAGCGCCACGATGATCATCTGCATGGTGGGCTCGTGTTGGCGCATGTCCACTCCAGCGGCGTTGGCGATTGCCACGACTGGAGTGGCAAGCAGGGCGCTGCCGAGGGGAAAGTAGTGGTAGTAGTGGCCGTTCTTCTGCTGGATGACGTACCCGTAACTTTGCAGTAGTGGCTCGCCCAGGCTGTCGAGCTGGATCGTGCCATGCTGAACCAGTGCCTGGCTGACCAGTAGAGTGGCGCGAGGATCGCTATTTGTATTGTGGTTGCGCTGGGTTACCAGGGTCAGAAGCAGCAGGGACAGGACAACGATCCATAGGAGGCGCTGTCGATCCGCGAGAAAACCGGTGGCCATGGCGTGTTCTTGTTCTTCTGTGGCTGATGTTGACGTTGGCTCAGAGGCTCAGCTTCTTGAAAAGACGTTCTGGCAGCAGCCGTATGATGACCATGATCGGAAGCCAGAAGCCTGGTGTATAGAGGACATCGCGGCCTCTGGCGATCGCTTTCTCGATATCTGCGGCGACCTTCTCCGGGCTTGCCCACAATGGCCCCTTGGGAAAGGCCGCAGTCATCGGTGTGTCGACGAATCCGGGCTTGATGGTGAGAACCTGCACGCCGCTCTTGCCGAACCGGTTTCGTAATCCCTGGAGGAACAGGCTCAGCGCGCCCTTGGCGGTACCGTAGACATAGTTCGACTGGCGGCCGCGGTCGCCGGCCACCGAGCCGATCACGGCGATGCAGCCGGAATTCTGGGCCTCGAAATGCTTGGCCAGCTCGGTGAGCAGAGCGATCACGCTGAAGGCGTTGATGGTCAGTTCGCGCAAGGTCAGATCGACGCTCTGCTCGCACGCTTTCTGGTCGCTCAATGTGCCGTGGGCGATGAGCACCTGGTCGAGGCCGCCGAGGGTCTCGATGCAGGAGTGCACCAGGACCGGGTAGTCGTTGTTCGTGGCCGCATCGAAGCCGAGGGTATGTACCGCGGCAGCACCGCGTACTTCCAGATCGGTTGCCAGCAGTTGCAGGCGTTCGCGATCACGGGCCAGGAGCAGCAGTTTGGCCCCTTGGGCGGCGAAGCGACGGGCGGTGGCTTCGGCAATGGCAGAGGTGGCACCGACGATCAGGATCTTTTTCATCGATTCAGTCCAGACCCAGGCGGCGGGCCTGGAGGGAAGTGAATTTGCCCAGGGCGCCGTAGCGTTCCCGGATTTCCTGGAAGTTTTCCCAGCGGGGATAGCTCTGTTTGAAGGTGGCTGCGCTCATACGCGCGTCCTTGGCCAGATACAGTCGTCCGCCATGATCGAGCACCATGCGGTCCAACTCGTCGAGTAGGGGCAACAGGCTTGCATCCATCTTGAAGTCCAGGGCCAGGGTGTAGCCCTTCTGCGGAAACGACAGCGGGTTTTCGTTACCTTCACCGAAAGCCTTGAGCACCGCCAGGAAAGAACCACGGCCCGAGGCCGCTATACGTTCGAGGATACGTCTCATGCCGGGCAGGCCGGCGCTGGCGGGAATGACGAACTGGTATTGCAGGAAGCCGTTGCGGCCGTACATCCTGTTCCAGTCGCCGATACCGTCCAGCGGATAGAAGAAGCTTCGGTAGTCGACCCGCTGCTCCACGCGGGGCTGGCGAATTCGCTGGAAATACAGGCTGTTGAAGACGCGCACCGAATAGTGATTGAGCAGGGCCGATGGCATTTCCAGCGGAACCGCAAGCGCGCGCCTGGGCGGCAGTTCCAGCCCGCCGTGCGAAGAATGCTCGCCGAACATCAGCAGCGAGCGGCCAAGTGAGGCGCCATTCGCCAGGCAGTCTATCCAGGCCACCGAGTAGGTGGCAGCCGCCTGCTGCTCGAATAGCTCGAAGGCTTCCTCGAGATTGTTCGCCTTGCAGGTGACCTGGTCGATCCAGGCGCTGGGCACGCGCCTCAAGCGCAGGGTGACGTCGACCAGCGCACCGGTAAGGCCCATGCCGCCGCAGGTTGCATGGAACAGCTCGGGGTGCTCGTTGCGCGAACAGTGCAGCAGGTCGCCATCGGCCATCAGCAGGCGGAAGGAGTCGACGAACTCGCTGAAGCAACCATGCAGGTGGTGGTTCTTGCCGTGGACGTCGCTGGCGATGGCTCCGCCGACGGAGATATGAGCGGTGCCGGGGGTTACCGGAAGGAACCAGCCGCGTGGCAGGAAGGTAGCGGCCAGGTCGGCCAGGGTGGTGCCCGCTTCGCAACGAAGTACGCCGGTAGGTTCTCCGAACGATTGCAGGTGATCGAGGTTCCGGCTATCGGCGATCGATTCGCCAAGGGCGCTGTCGCCGTAGCTTTTCCCATGGCCGCGAAGGGTGATCCCGGAGGATAGCTGGATGCGACGGCGCAGTTCGTCCACGCTACGCGGCGACACGAGGGTGGCGTCGATACGGGGATAGCGTCCCCAGCCGAAGACTTCCATCAGGTATCCGCCATGCCGAAGACGAAGCGCCGGTCGAGCTTGTACTTGGCGAAGTAGCCGACGGCGAGGCCTATCACCCCACCCAGGTAGCGCATTTCCTTGCTGTCGAAGAGGTGGTCGAAGGTGAATTCGAACCCCCAGAATATTGCGGTGGTGAATACACCCATCAGCGCATAGAGCAGGAAGGTCTGGCTGTCGTGGGAAAGGTTGTTGGCTTTGAAACGGAAAATGTAGCGCTTGTCCAGCGCATACTTGACCAGCAGCCCAACGGCAGTGCCGATCATGATGGAGAGGGCCATGGCATAAGGGCCGAAATACAGACGAGTGCTCAACTCCTGTGCCCCGATATTGCAGATTGTTGCGATCGCCGCCAATAACGTGTAGATCAGGGCCAGCTTCATCACCAACTCTTCCAGTTCCAGCTACCCGAGGCCAAGTGGGCATGCATACTACCGTAGAGCGGAGCTCCTCTCTAGCGCAGCTGAAGGGGCTATTGGCGCTAATGAGACCCAGGCAGTGGGTCAAGAATGCTTTCGTGGTTGCGCCACTGCTTTTTTCCGGCGAGTTCCTGCAGGTCGACGCGGTCCTTCATGCCCTGGCCGCGGTTCTGCTCTTTTGCCTGGCCTCCTCCGCTACCTATATCGTCAACGATCTGCACGATATCGAGCGTGATCGCCTGCACCCGAAGAAGGCCCTTACCCGCCCGCTCGCTTCGGGGTTGGTGTCGCCCCTGCAGGCGAAGTATCTGCTGGCGCTCCTGTACCTTGCATTGCTCGGCGGCCTGCTGATCAGTCCGCCGGTGATCATGGTGATCGGCCTGTACCTGCTGTTGAACCTGGCCTACACCTTCTTCCTGAAGCATCAGCCGGTACTGGACATCTTCACTATCGCCTTGGGGTTCGTATTGCGTGTCTATGCCGGGGCGGTGGCGCTAGCGGTACCGGTGTCTTCCTGGATGTTCGTCACCACATTGTGCCTGGCGCTCTATCTGGCTGCGGTCAAGCGACGTCAGGAACTGGCCAGGAACGGCAGCCAGAGCCGTGAAGTCCTGCAGCACTATTCGCTAGCGTTGGTTGATCGTTATGCGGAAATGTCTGCAACCGGGGCTTTGCTGTTCTACAGTCTGTTCGTGATCACCAGTCGAGAGGAACTGGTGGTGACCATTCCGCTCGTGCTGTTCGGTCTGTTCCGGTACTGGTATGTGGTGGAAGCCAAGGAGGGTGGTGAGTCGCCGACCGATGCCCTGTTGTCCGACTGGCAGCTTCTGGCGACAGTGGTCCTCTGGGGGCTGGCCTGCGCCTATGCGCTCTGGCCGCACTGAGATGAAGGATTACTCCTACCTGATCACTCCTTTCCTGGCCTGGCTGGTGGCTGGCAGTTGCAAGTTCGTGATCAATAGCCTCAAGGCAGGAAAACCGGCTTTCGGCCTTATCGGTTATGGTGGCCTGCCAAGCAACCACAGCGCCATCGTCGGCAGCATGGCCGCTCTCATTGCTCTGCGGGAAGGTATCGGTCATCCGGCTTTCGGCGTGGCCGTCACGCTGGCCTTCATCGTGGTGCTCGATGCCAACAGCCTGCGACGGCAGATCGGACTGCAGGCGCGGGCGATCAACGAGTTGCGTGACAGCCGTGAAAAGGGCGCATTGCGTGAGCGCATGGGGCACAGTCGGGCGGAGATTCTCGCCGGCCTGCTGGTGGGGAGTCTGGTGGCCTGGCTGGTAGTGCTCGTGCTGCCCCTCTAGGTGGTGTCGGCCCGCCCGGCGAGAACCGGTCGGTCACGGTATCAACAGTTGAATTCACCCCATTTTTGGCACAGATTGTTCGAAACATAACAATACGACTCTCGATGCCCTGGAATCCCTGCTCCTGAACGGCCAATAGGCAGTAGCCAGCATCAGGAGATTGACCGATAGGTAGCCGAATTGAAAAAGAGCCTCCTGGTGACCGGTCTGAACGGATTCGTGGGCCGTCATCTGCGGCAGCGCATCGAAAGCCACGATTTGCCTTGGTCCCTTCTGCCTCATCCCGCCTTCGATCTGGCGGTCCCCGAGTCGCTGGAAAGTTGGCGATGCGAAGTGCCCGACGCAGTGATTCATCTCGCTGGGCAGACCTTCGTGCCGGACTCCTTTCTCGATCCGCGTCGGACTTTCGAAGTCAATTTTCTGGGGACGCTTTCTCTTCTTCAGGCACTGAAGCGTAACGGTTTCGCCGGCACCTTCCTCTACGTCAGCTCCGGCGACGTCTATGGCCAGGTGCCCGAAGCGGCGTTGCCGATCCACGAAGAGTTCCTGCCCCACCCGCGCAACCCCTATGCCGTGAGCAAGCTGGCGGCCGAGTCGCTGTGCCTGCAGTGGGGCATCAGCGAGGGCTGGCGGGTGCTGGTGGCGCGGCCGTTCAACCACATCGGCCCGGGGCAGAAGGACAGCTTCGTGATCGCCAGCGCCGCGCGGCAGATCGCCCGGATGAAGCAAGGCCTGCAGGCCCATCGGCTGGAAGTGGGGGACATCGACGTCAGCCGTGATTTCCTCGATGTCCAGGACGTGCTGTCAGCCTATCTGCGGCTGCTCTCCCACGGGGAACCGGGGGCCGTCTATAACGTCTGTTCCGGTCAGGAGCAGAAAATCCGCGACCTGATCGAACTGCTGGCGGATATCGCCCAGGTCGAGCTGGAAATCGTCCAGGATGCCGCCCGGATGCGCCGGGCGGAACAGCGCCGGGTCTGCGGCAGTCATGCCCGCCTGCGCGACGCCACGGGGTGGCAGCCTGAAATAACCATAAAACAATCCCTGCGGGCGATCCTGTCCGACTGGGAGTCACGGGTACGAGAAGAATGACAAGAAATGCACTGGTAACTGGGATCACCGGTCAGGACGGAGCGTACCTGGCCAAGCTGCTGCTGGAAAAAGGCTATCGCGTCCATGGCCTGGTGGCGCGGCGCAGCAGCGACACGCGCTGGCGCCTGCGCGAACTGGGGATCGAGGACGACATCCAGTACGAGGACGGCGACATGGCCGACGCCTGTTCGGTGCAGCGCGCGGTGATCAAGGCCCAGCCGCAGGAGGTCTACAACCTGGCGGCGCAGAGCTTCGTCGGAGCCTCCTGGAACCAGCCGGTGACCACCGGCATCGTCGACGGCCTGGGGGTGACCCACCTGCTCGAGGCGATCCGCCAGTTCAGCCCGGAAACGCGCTTCTACCAGGCTTCCACCAGCGAAATGTTCGGCCTGATCCAGGCCGAGCGCCAGGACGAGAACACGCCGTTCTACCCGCGCAGCCCCTATGGCGTGGCCAAGCTCTATGGCCACTGGATCACCGTCAACTACCGCGAGAGCTTCGGCCTGCACGCTTCCAGCGGCATTCTCTTCAACCATGAGTCGCCGCTGCGCGGCATCGAGTTCGTCACGCGCAAGGTCACCGACGCCGTGGCCCGCATCAAGCTCGGCAAGCAGCAGGAATTGCGCCTGGGCAACGTCGACGCCAAGCGCGACTGGGGCTTCGCCGGGGACTACGTCGAAGCCATGTGGCTGATGCTGCAGCAGGAAAAGGCCGACGACTACGTGGTAGCCACCGGCGTCACCACCACCGTGCGCGACATGTGCCAGATCGCCTTCGAGCACGTGGGCCTGGACTATCGTGACTTCCTCAGGATCGACCCGGCGTTCTTCCGGCCCGCCGAGGTCGACGTCCTCCTGGGCAACCCGGCCAAGGCCCAGCGCGTGCTCGGCTGGAAACCCAGGACCAGCCTGGAAGAGCTGATCCGGATGATGGTCGAGGCGGACCTGCGACGCGTAGACCGGGAGTGAGCCATGCTGATTCCCGTGGTGCTTTCCGGCGGCGCCGGCACCCGCCTTTGGCCGGTGTCGCGTGAAGGTCAGCCGAAACCGTTCATGCGCCTGCCCGATGGCCAGACCCTGCTGGGCAAGACCTACCGGCGCGCCGCCGGGCTCCTGTCCGGACCTGGCGACATCGTCACGGTGACCAACCGCGACTACTACTTCCAGAGCAAGGACCAGTTCCAGGAAGCCCGCCTGGGCCGGCTGCGCGGACACTTCCTGCTCGAACCGGCGGGGCGCAACACCGCCCCGGCGATCGCCGTCGCGGCGCTGGCGCTGCAGGCCGAGCATGGCGACGCGGCGGTGCTGGTGGTGATGCCGGCCGATCACCTGATCCGCGACGAAGCGGCCTTCCGCGCGGCGGTCGAACATGCCGCGCGCCTCGCCGCCGCCGGCCACCTGGTCACCTTCGGCGTGGTGCCGAGCGCGCCGGAAACCGGTTTCGGCTACATCGAACTGGGCGAGCGGCTGGACGAGCGGGGCGCGGCCAGGGTGCGCCGCTTCGTCGAGAAGCCCGACGAGCAGACCGCCCGGGGTTACCTGGAAAGCGGCAACTTCCTGTGGAATTCCGGGATGTTCTGCTTCACGGCGGCGACCCTGGTCGACGAGCTGGCGCAGCATGCGCCGGCCCTGCTGGAGCAGGCCAGGGCCTGCCTGGCCGCCAGTGCGGCTGTGCAGATGGCCGATGGGGTCCAGCATGAACTGGCGGGCGAAGCCTTCGCCGCGCTACCGGACATCTCCATCGACTACGCGCTGATGGAGCGCTCCGCGCGGGTCGCGGTGGTGCCGGCGAGCTTCGACTGGAGCGACATCGGCTCCTGGGGCGCCATGGGCACGCTGCTCGACGCGGATGCCGAGGGCAATCGCGGCAGCGGCGACACCCTGTTCGTCGACACCCGCAACACCTTCGTGCAGAGCGACGGGCGTCTGGTCGCCACGGTCGGGGTCGACGACCTGGTGGTGGTGGATACTTCCGATGCGCTGCTGGTCGCCCGCGCCGATCGGGTCCAGGACGTGCGCAGGGTGGTGCAGCGGCTGAAGGACGAGCGGCACGAGGCCTATCGGCTGCATCGGACCGTCAACCGTCCCTGGGGCAGCTATACCGTCCTCGAGGAGGGGCCGCGCTTCAAGATCAAGCGAATCGTGGTCAGGCCGGGAGAGCGCTTGTCGCTGCAGATGCACCATCACCGCAGCGAGCACTGGATCGTGGTGCAAGGCATGGCCAGGGTCACCAATGGCGATGGCGCGCGGCTGGTCAACAGCAACGAGTCGACCTACATTCCCGCGGGCCACCAGCATCGCCTGGAGAACCCAGGGGTCATCGACCTGGTGATGATTGAGGTGCAGAGTGGGGAATACCTGGGAGAGGACGATATCGTCCGCTTCGAGGACCAGTACGGCAGGGTGGTCTGATGCTTCTTGGCTTGTCTCGTTCCTTGTGGGGCTATCGCGGATTCGTGCTCGGCAGCGTCAAGCGCGAGTTCCAGTCGCGCTACCGCGGCTCGCTGTTCGGCGCGCTGTGGACGGTGCTCAATCCGCTGTCGATGATCGTCGTCTACACGGTGATCTTCTCCCAGGTGATGCGCGCGCGCCTGCCCGGCGTCGACGATGGCCTGGCCTATAGCGTCTATCTCTGCGCCGGCCTGCTGACCTGGGGCCTGTTCGCCGAGATCACCCTGCGCAGCCAGGGCATGTTCATCGAGAACGCCAACCTGCTGAAGAAGATCAGCTTCCCGCGCATCTGCCTGCCGGTCATCGTGCTGCTCAACGCCGCGGTCAACTTCGCCATCATCCTCGTCCTGTTCCTCGGCTTTCTCGCTCTCAGCGGGCGCCTGCCGGGCGCGGCATTGCTCGCGCTGGTGCCGCTGCTGGCGATCCAGGTGCTGTTCGCGGCGGGACTGGGGATGATCCTCGGGGTGCTCAACGTGTTCTTCCGCGACGTCGGCCAGCTGTTCGGCATCTGCCTGCAGTTCTGGTTCTGGCTGACGCCGATCGTCTATCCGATCGGCATCCTGCCCGAGGGTATCCGCTCGCTGATCGAACTCAATCCGATGACCGCGCTGATGCGCAGCTACCAGCAGCTGTTCCTCCACGGGCAATGGCCGGACTGGCCTTCATTGCTGCCGATCACCCTGCTGGCGCTGCTGCTGTGCGCGCTCGGCCTGCGTCTGTTCCGCCAGCGGGTCGGCGAAATGGTGGATGAACTCTGATGGGACAGATACGCGTATCCGGCCTGGGCAAGGCCTACAAGCAGTATCCGAATCGCTGGAGCCGGCTGTTCGAATGGCTGGTGCCGTTCAGTCCGCCGCGCCACCACCTGCACTGGATCCTGCGCGAGGTCGAGTTCACCATCGAGCCTGGCGAAGCGGTCGGCATCGTCGGGGTCAATGGCGCCGGCAAGAGCACCCTGCTGAAGATGATCGCCGGCACCACCCAGCCGACCTGCGGCGAGATCCGCGTGGCCGGCCGGGTCGCCGCGCTGCTCGAATTGGGCATGGGCTTCCACCCGGACTTCACCGGCCGGCAGAACGTCTTCATGGCCGGGCAACTGCTGGGCATGCAGGTCGAGGAGATCCAGGCGCTGATGCCGGAGATCGAGGCCTTCGCCGAGATCGGCGAGGCCATCGAGCAGCCGGTGCGCACCTACTCCAGCGGCATGCAGATGCGCCTGGCGTTCAGCGTGGCGACTGCCCGGCGGCCGGACATCCTGATCGTCGACGAGGCCCTGTCGGTTGGCGATGCCTATTTCCAGCACAAGAGCTTCGAGCGCATCCGCAGCTTCCGCAAGGCCGGCACCACCCTGCTGATCGTTTCCCACGACCGCTCGGCGATCCAGTCCATCTGCGACTCCGCGATTCTCCTGGAGCAGGGACGGATGGCCATGCGTGGGCGGCCGGAGGAGGTGATGGACTACTACAACGCCCTGCTCGCCGAGCGCGAGGGGCAGACCGTGCGCCAGGAAATGCTCGCCGACGGCCAGGTGCGGACCATCTCCGGTACCGGTGAGGCGGCGATCCTCGACGTGCGGATGGTCGACCAGCGGCAGCGCGCGCTGGAGGTGGTCGAGGTGGGCCAGCCGGTGGCGCTGGAGGTCGAGGTGGAGGTACGCCAGGACATCGAGCGGCTGATCCTCGGCTTCATGATCAAGGATCGCCTCGGCCAGCCGATGTACGGGATCAATACCCACCGCCTGGACAAGGCCCTCACCGACCTCAAGGCCGGCGAGCGCATCACCTACCGCTTCGCCTTCGACATGCGCCTGGGCAAGGGTCACTACTCGGTGGCGCTGAGCCTGTCGCGGCTGGACTCGCACCTGGACCGCAACTTCGAATGGCGCGACTACGGCCTGGTCTTCCATGTCATCAACAACCGCCGGGAAGACTTCGTCGGTTGCTCCTGGCTGGGCGCCGAAACCCATGTCAGCCGCTCCACCGAGGCGGCGCTGGACCCCACCTCCGCGGAGAGCACTCCATGACGCGTCTGCTGGTCGAATGCACCTATGTGTTCGAGCATCCCAAGGTCAATTCCGGTATTCAACGGGTGGTGCGCAACGTCATCCGCGAGTTGCCGGAAGCCGACGAGACGGTGGAATGCATCCCGGTGGCGATGCTCGACGGCACCCTGTACCAGGTCCATAGCCTGGCGCCGCTGGACCCGCGTCCGCATTCGCCGCTGGTACGCCTGCGCATCCTGCTGGAGCGGGCCGCCAACTACTTCTGGCTGGGCCAGCGCACCCTGGAGAAGCGCCGCCCGTTCCGTTCCTCACCGTGGGCCCGGCGCCTGCTCTACATAGCTTGCCGGCTGTTCGCCTTCGCCTTCCTCAGCGTTCCGCTGCGCCTGCTCGACCGTATCCTCGGCAAGCAGCAGCCCGCACCCGTTCGCGCGACCCCGCTCGAACATCGGGCCGGCGACCAGCTGGTCTTGCTGGACTCCTCCTGGCACGCCGATTTCTTCCCGCTGGCGGAGCGCCTCAAGAGCGAGGGCGTGGGCATCGTCTCGGTGATCTACGACCTGATCCCGCTGACCCATCCGCAATTCTGCGATGCCGGCCTGGTCAAGGTGTTCAACCACTGGTTCGATTGGATCGCGGCCACCGCCGACGGCTACGTCGCGATTTCCGAGACCATCCGCGACGAGGTACGCGCGGAGATGCTGCGGCGCATCGGCCCGGAGAAGGTCGCGCAACGCTGGTTCGACTATTTCCACCTGGGCTCGGAGCTGGACCTGGTGGAGGACGGCGCCGCCGTCGAGCCCGACCTGCTGCGCATGTTCAAGGCCAAGGCGCCGGTATTCCTGATGGTCAGCACCATCGAGCCGCGGAAGAACCACGGTTATCTGCTGGATGCCTTCGAGCGCGCCTGGGCCCAGGGCTCGCAGGCGCGGCTGTGCATCGCCGGACGCATCGGCTGGAAGTGCGAGGCGCTGGTGGAGCGGGTGCGGCAGCATGCGGAGCTGGGCAAACGCCTGTTCATGTTCAACGATCTCTCCGACAAGAGTCTGGAGTACGCCTATTCCCACGCCGCGTCGCTGGTCTTTCCATCCTACGTGGAGGGCTTCGGCCTGCCGCTGGTGGAGGCCATGCAGCGCGGCCTGCCGGCGATGGGCAGCGATATTCCGGTGTTCCGCGAGATCGGTGGCGAATTCATGGCCTACTTCGATCTCGCCGATCCGCAGACCCTGGCGAGCCTGGTCACCCGCTTCGAGGCCACGGGCGAGTTCCCGGCCGAGCGACCGGTCGGCGAATGGCGCTGGATCGGCTGGCACGAGGCGAGTCGGCAACTGATCGCGCGGATCCTGCTCGCCCTCGGCAAGGCGTCGGCGCGAGGCGAGGCAGTACATGCGGATTGCGGTTAACGCGCGGATTCTCCAGGCGCCGCGGACCGGCATCGGACATTACCTGGTCGAGCTGCTGGGTGCGCTGCAGGCCCATGCCGACCTCGAGTTTTCCCTGTTCCATGGCTGGGGTTGGAGTGGCGACCTGCCGGCGGCGGCATTGCCCGGCTACTCGCGCCTGTCACCCTGGCTGCGCAGCGTGCCCGGCGCCTACCGGGCACGGCGCTGGCTGGAGCAGCGGCGCTTCGAGCGCGGCCGGCCAGCGGTCGATCTCTACCACGAGCCCAGCCTGTGGCCGCTGGAATTCGACGGGCCGCTGCTGATGACCCTGCACGACCTGACTCATTTGCGCTATCCGGCGACGCAACCCGCCGCTCGCTTGCGCGAAATAGAACGCCGGTTGGCGCGCGGGGTGGAAAAGGCGCGGTTGATCCTGACCGACTCGCAGGCGATCGCCGACGAGGCGCAGGCGTATTTCGGCCTGCCGCGCGAGCGCTTCGTGGTGGCGCCCCTCGGCCATGCCGCACGCTTCCGCCCGCGGGACCGGGAGTCCCTGCGCGAGCCCTTGCGCACGCATGGTCTGGTGCCGCGCGGGTATTTCCTCTGCGTGGGAACCCTGGAGCCGCGCAAGAACCTGTCGCTGGCCCTGCGCGCCCACGGGCAATTGCCGGCGGCGATCCGCCAGCGTTTTCCGCTGATGATCGTCGGCATGCCAGGTTGGGAGAGCCGCTCGCTCAACGACGAGTTGCGCCAGGCCCTGGCCTCCGGAACCGTGCGGTTGCTCGGCTACCTGCCGGACGAGCGGGTCGCCGAACTGCTGGCGGGCGCGCGGGCGCTGGTGTTTCCCTCGCTCTACGAGGGCTTCGGGCTGCCGGTCCTGGAGGCCATGGCCAGCGGCACGCCGGTGTTGCTCACGCGGCTTTCGGCGATGCCGGAGGTGGCCGGCGAGGCGGGCAGCTATATTGACCCTGATGATGCCAATGGGCTATCTGACATGCTGGTCCGCATGACCGAGGATACCGTCTACTGGGAGCATCGCCGGGAAGCCGGCCTGCGACGGGCGGAGCAGTTTTCCTGGGAGCGTTGCGCGAATCTCACCGCTGCAGCCTATCGCCGTGCCGTGGAGGGCTGAATGCGGGTACTGCACTTCTACAAGACCTACCTGAGCGAGACGGTAGGCGGGATCGAACAGGTGATCTTCCAGCTTTGCGAAAGCAGCGGGCCGTGGGGGATCGACAACCACGTCCTGACCCTGAGCAGCGATCCGCATCCGCCTGTCGTGCCCTTCGGCGGACATGTGGTGCATCGCGCCAGGCTCGACCTGCAACTCGCTTCCACCGGTTTTTCCCTGAGCGTGTTCAAGCAGTTCCGCGAACTGGCGGCGGAGGCGGACGTGGTCAACTACCACTTCCCCTGGCCGTTCATGGACCTGGTGCATTTCCTCACCGGTATGAACAAGCCGAGCGTGGTCACCTACCATTCGGACATCATCCGCCAGCGCCTCCTGTTGAAACTGTACCGGCCGCTGATGGGTCGCTTCCTTCATAGCGTCGATCGGATCGCGGTGGCGTCGCCCAACTACTTCAGCACCAGCGACGTGCTCCGCCACTACCGGGAAAAGACCCGGGTGATCACCTACGGCCTGGACAAGGCCTGCTACCCGAAGCCTGCGGCACAGCGTCTGGAGCACTGGCGCGAGAAGCTCGGGCCGCGGTTCTTCCTGTTCGTCGGGGTGATGCGCTACTACAAGGGCCTGCATATCCTGCTGGATGCGTTGCAGGGCACCGATTACCCGGTGGTGATCGTCGGTGCCGGGCCGTTGCAGGCCGAGCTGTATGCCCAGGCCGCGGCGCTGGGGCTGCGCAACGTACACTTTCTTGGCCGGGTGGACGACGAGGACAAGGTCGCCCTGCTGCAACTCAGCTACGCCATGGTCTTTCCGTCGCACCTGCGTTCCGAAGCGTTCGGCATCTCCCTGCTGGAGGGCGCGATGTACGGCAAGCCGATGATCTCCAGCGAGATCGGCACCGGCACCAGCTACATCAATATCCATGGCGAGACCGGCCTGGTCGTGCCGCCCAGCCAGCCGGCCGCGTTTCGCGAGGCGATGCGCTGGCTCTGGGAACATCCGCAGCAGGCGGAGGAAATGGGCAGGAATGCGGAGGCCCGCTATCGGCAACTGTTCACCGCCGAGGAAATGGGGCGTCGCTGGAGCGAGCTGTATCGCGAAATTTTGGAGGAAAAGGCTTCCTCCACATGCGCGAAGGCCGCTCGGTAAGGAGCGGCCTACGGTACAGTTCAGGCAGGCCTGAACCTTGGCATAACAGTGTCGCTTAGCGCCAGAACGGCTTGTTCAGTTCGGCGTAGCGCTGGGCTTCGCTGATGCCGGCATCGGCGAGCAGGCGGGAGTCCAGGCGGGCCAGCTGGCGACGGCTCTGGATGCGGCGCTGCCACAGTTTCATGGTGCCCAGCAGGCTGCTGCTGCGGCGGTTGGAGCGAGCGATGTCGAAAGTGTTGGAACCGAGGGTACGTTCCATGATGTGTCGATCCTTCCCACTTGTGGTGGGTAGTCAGGTTGCCAGTGATTAACTGAGCAATATGATCTGACTAACAGGTCAACAAGAATAGGAACAGTTGCGGAGAATTGCGTTGGATCACCGGGGTGTGTTTCCTGACTGTATGGGTTGTTTCGGAGCGTAACTGTACCGCTCCGCACTTTTATGGTGCGTTACCGAAAGAAACAACGAAGTGTTACAGCAGGAAAATCGAAAGGGCCGGGTCGGCGTGTTGCGCTGGCGGCAAGAAAAAAGGCCGTCGAAAAATGTTTTTACGTGGTTTTTTCTGATCTGTCCAGACGCCCGGGCGAATTAATCGCCCGGGCGCGGGAAATAGTTGCGGATGAAACGGTTCAGCTTCAACTGGCCAGCATGTGTCCGCGTTCTTCCAGGTTCAGGTGCCAGGCCAGCGCTTCGCGCAACAGGTGGGGGGTATGACCGCCCTTCGCACAGGCCGCCTCGAAGTAATCCAGCAGCGGCGCCTGGTAGGACGGGTGGACACAATTCTCGATGATCACCCGGGCCCGTTCGCGAGGCGCCAGGCCGCGCAGATCGGCGAGGCCCTGCTCGGTGACGAGGATGTCGACGTCGTGCTCGGTGTGGTCGACGTGGCTGACCATCGGCACCACGCTGGAAATGTTGCCGCCCTTGGCGATCGACTTGGTGACGAAGATCGCCAGGTGCGCGTTGCGGGCGAAGTCGCCGGAGCCGCCGATGCCGTTCATCATCTTCGTGCCGCCGACGTGAGTCGAGTTGACGTTGCCGTAGATGTCGAACTCCAGCGCCGTATTGATGCCGATGATGCCCAGGCGACGCACCACCTCGGGGTGGTTGGAGATTTCCTGCGGGCGCAGCACCAGCTTGTCCTTGTAGCGCTCCAGGTTGCCGAACACATCGGCGTTGCGCCGCGGCGACAGGGTGATCGAGCTGCCCGAGGCGAAGCGCAGCTTGCCGGCGTCGATCAGGTCGAAGGTCGAGTCCTGCAGCACTTCGGAGTACATGGTCAGGTTCTCGAACGGCGACTCGATCAGGCCGCACATCACCGCGTTGGCGATGCTGCCGATACCGGCCTGCAGCGGGCCGAGGCTGTTGCTCATGCGCCCGGCGTCGACCTCGCGCCTGAAGAAATCGATCAGGTGGTTGGCGATGGCCTGGGTCTCGCCGTCCGGCGGCAGCACGGTGGATGGCGAGTCCGGCTGGTCGTTGATGACGATGGCGACGATTTTCTCCGGCGGAATCGGGATCGCCGTGCTGCCGATGCGGTCGTCGACGCGGGTCAGCGGGATCGGCGTGCGGGTCGGCCGGTAGGTCGGGATATAGATGTCGTGCAGGCCTTCCAGATTGGTGCTGTGGGCCAGGTTGATCTCGACGATCACCTGCCTGGCGAAGATCGCGAAGCTCGCCGAGTTGCCCACCGAGGTGGTCGGCACGATGTGGCCCTGCTCGGTGATCGCGGCGGCTTCGATGACGGCGATGTCCGGCAGCTTCAGCTGGTGGTTGCGCAACTGCTCGACGGTTTCCGAGAGATGCTGGTCGATGAACATCACTTCGCCGGCGTTGATCGCCTTGCGCAGGGTGCTGTCGACCTGGAACGGCATGCGCCGGGCGAGCACGCCGGCTTCGGTGAGCTGCTTGTCGAGGTCGTTGCCGAGGCTTGCGCCGGTCATCAGGCTGATGCGCAGCGGGCGTTCCCTGGCGCGCATGGCCAGCGCCTGGGGTACGGCCTTGGCCTCGCCGGCGCGGGTGAAACCGCTCATGCCGACGGTCATGCCGTCCTGGATCAGGTCGGCGGCTTCGGCCGCACTCATCACCTTGTCGAGCAGGGAGGGCAGGCGCACGCGATCACGGTACATGGAACGAACCTCAGACGACGAATTATTAGAGGCCGCCAGTCTAGGGTTTCCGCGATTTTTCGCCTTTATACCAAGGTCGAAGCGCCATTCAGCGGGCTTATGGGCGGATTGCCAGGACCACCACGCCCGCTGTCACCAGGCCTACGCCGAGCCATTGGCGCAGGTCCAGGCGTTCGCCGAGGAAGGCCACGCCGAGCAGTGCCACCAGCACCACGCTGAACTTGTCCAGCGGCGCCACCAGCGACGCCGGGCCGAGCTTGAGGGCGCGGAAATAGCAGATCCAGGAGGCACCGGTGGCCAGCCCGGAGAGCACCAGGAACAGCCAGCTGCGCGGCGGGATGCTGCCCGGGGCCTGGAACTTGCCCAGGACCGCGAGGATGCCGCCGAGGGTGACGAGGATCACCAGGGTGCGGATGAAGGTGGCGAAGTCCGAATCGACCCGGTCGAGGCCGATCTTGGCGAAGATCGCGGTCAGCGCGGCGAACAGCGCCGAAAGCAGTGCCCAGAAGGCCCAGGATGCCAGCATGTCGTCCTCCTCCGGGCCTTCTCCACGGGCTGCGCCGCTACAGGGCTTCCAGCTTGGCGTAGCCGAGCATCAGCCACTTGCTGCCTTCGCTCTCGAAATTCACCTGCACCCGGGCCTGGGCGCCGGCGCCTTCGAAGTTGAGGATAGTCCCTTCGCCGAACAGCGCGTGGCGAACCCGCTGGCCGAGGGAGAAGGGCGTCTCCGGCACCCCGGCGCCGCTGAACAGGCTGCCGCCGGCGTTGCGCGAGGCGCCGCCGTAGGGGCGGCTGACGGTATTGGACAGGCGCACTTCCTGGATCAGCGCCGGCGGGATCTCGCGGATGAAGCGCGAAACCTTGTTGTAGGTCTCGCTACCGTAGAGCCGACGGGTCTCCGCGTAGGTCAGGACCAGTCGCTGCATGGCGCGGGTGACGCCGACGTAGGCCAGGCGGCGTTCCTCTTCCAGGCGGCCGGATTCCTCCAGGCTCATCTTGTGCGGGAACAGGCCTTCCTCCATGCCGACCAGGAACACCAGCGGGAACTCCAGGCCCTTGGCGCTGTGCAGGGTCATCAGCTGGACACTGTCCTCGTGGGCGTCGGCCTGGGTTTCCCCGGCCTCCAGGGAAGCGTGGCTGAGGAAGGCCTGCAGCGGGGTGAGGTCTTCCTCTTCCTCGCTGTTCTCGAAGGCGCGGGCGGCGCTGACCAGTTCCTCGAGGTTCTCCACCCGGGCCTGGCCTTTCTCGCCTTTTTCTTCCTTGTGGTAGCCGATCAGTCCGGACTGCTCGATCACCGTCTGGGTCATCAGGTGCAGCGGCATGTCCATGACCTTCGCCGAAAGATTCTCGATCAGCTCGACGAAGCCGGTCAGGGCGCTGGCGGCGCGGCCGGGCAGGACCTTGTTGGCGATCATCAGGCGGATCGCCTCCCACATCGACACATCGTTGCCGCGGGCGAATTCGCGGATGCTCTCCACGGTCTTCTCGCCGATGCCGCGTGCCGGCACGTTGACCACCCGTTCCAGCGCCGCGTCGTTGCCGCGGCCGTCGAGCAGACGCAGGTAGGCCATGGCGTTCTTGATCTCGGCACGCTCGAAGAAGCGCTGGCCGCCGTAGATGCGGTAGGGAATCTTCTCCCGCAGCAGGGCTTCCTCCAGCACCCGCGACTGGGCGTTGGAGCGGTAGAGGATGGCGATCTCGCTGCGCGCCAGGCCGCCCTTCAGTGCGCTCTCGATCGACTCGACCACGTAGCGCGCCTCGTCGTGCTCGTTGAACGCGGCGTACAGGCTCAGCGACTCGCCGTCCTCGCCGTCGGTCCACAACTCCTTGCCCAGGCGTCCCTGGTTGTTGGCGATCAGGGCGTTGGCGGCCTTGAGGATCGACGCGGTGGAGCGGTAGTTCTGCTCCAGGCGGATCACCTCGGCGTCGGCGAAGTCGTCGCTGAACTGCTGGATGTTCTCGATCCGCGCGCCACGCCAGCCGTAGATCGACTGGTCGTCGTCGCCGACCACCATCAGGCTGTCGCCGCCCTTGGCGAGGATGCGTAGCCAGGCGTACTGCACGGCGTTGGTGTCCTGGAACTCGTCCACCAGGATATGGCGGAAGCGCCGCTGGTAGTGCTCGAGCACGCCGGGATGGTCGCGCCAGAGGTCCAGGGCGCGCAGCAGCAGCTCGGAGAAGTCGATCACCCCGGCGCGGGCGCAGGCCGCCTCGTAGGCTTCGTAGATCTTCAGCATGGTGGCGAGGAACAGGTCGCCGCCGGGCTGGATGTGCTGCGGCCGCAGGCCTTCGTCCTTCTGCCCGTTGATGAACCACTGGGCCTGGCGCGCCGGCCAGCGTTGCTCGTCGAGGCCGAGTTCGCGGATCACCCGCTTGACCAGGCGTTGCTGGTCGTCGCTGTCGAGGATCTGGAAGTTCTCGCTCAGCCCGGCCTCGCGCCAGTGCGCGCGCAGCAGGCGGTGGGCGAGGCCGTGGAAGGTGCCCACCCACATGCCCGCCGGATTGATCCCGAGCAACTGTTCGATGCGGTGGCGCATCTCCGCCGCCGCCTTGTTGGTGAAGGTCACCGACAGGATGCTGTAGGGCGAGGCGTGCTCGACCTGGATCAGCCAGGCGATCCGGTGCACCAGCACGCGGGTCTTGCCCGAGCCGGCGCCGGCGAGGACCAGTTGGCGGCCCAGCGGCGCGGCCACGGCCTGGCGCTGCGGGTCGTTGAGGGAGTTCAGCAGGAGGGAGAGGTCGTCGTTCATCGCGGCATTCTACCGGGGCGGGGAAAAACCGGGCAAACCGGGCCGCCATTCGGCGCGGGCCGGCGCAGCGTCGGGCCCGGCTGCGGAAAAATGCTCCCTGCCGGCCTTGGGCAGCCCGCTCGTGCTCGGTTATGCTCCGGCCACTTCGAGGCAGACCACTACAAGAACAAAGCGCCCATGACCTTCCATGTCGAGCCCTTGGCGCTGCCGGGCGGCAGCACCGATGTACTGCGGCTCTATGCCCGTGAAATCGCCATCGAGCGTACCCGGCTCCTCTACCTCGGCTCGCGCACGCCGACCCTGCTCATGCTGCTCGGCGGTGCGACCAGCGCCTGCCTGGTGTGGGGCAAGGTCAGCAGTTGGCTGCTCGGCGGCTGGCTGGTCTGGCTGGTGCTGCTCGCCGTGCTGCGCCTGCTGCAGGTCGCCGCCTTCCAGCGAGCCGACAGCCGTCGCCAGGCCAGCCGCCACTGGCGACGGACTTTCCTGCTCGGCGCCGGCGCTTCGGGCCTGACCCTGGCGTTGGCGGTGATCATGCTGGTCCCGGCCGATGCCTTCCTCCAGCAGGTGCTGGTGTTCGGCCTGGCGGCGGCGGCGATCCTTTCCGCCAGCGTCGCCTATGCGGTGAGCCTGCCGGCCTTCCTCAGCTTCGCCTTGCCGGGGCTGTTGCCGTCGATCGGCTTCCTGCTGCTGCAGCCGCACAGCCTGCTGCAGGGCTGGGGCATGCTCGGCCTGATCCTGCTGGTGGCCTTGCTGGTGGTCGCCGGGCAGATCCACCGGCTGGTGCAGGGCGCGCTGCTGCGACGCTTCCAGACCCAGGCGCTGAACCTGCACCTGGAGCGCGCCAACGCCGAGGCCGAGGCGCTCAACCGCAAGCTCGCCCAGGAGGTCGGCCAGCGACGCCTGGTCGAACGCGAGCTGCGCGCCGCCCGCGATGCGTTGCAGCGCCGGGTGGAGGCGCGCACCGAGGAGCTTGGCGCGACCAGCCAGGCGCTCAGCCAGAGCGAGGCGCGCCTGGCCATGGCCCTGGAGGCCAGCGAGTTGGGGCTGTGGGACTGGGACCTGGAGAGCGGCCGGGTCCAGCATTCCCATCTCGAAGCGATCTTCAGCGACGCCGGAGACGGTCCCGGGGACTATCGCAGGCTGATCGAAAACATCCACCCCGGCGACCTGCCGCGCATCCGTCGCGCCCTCGCCGAACATCTCAAGGGACGCAGCGAGCTATACCGGGTGGAGTACCGCGTGCGCGGCCGGGAGGGCGGCTGGCGCTGGCTGGAGGATCGTGGCCGGGCCATGGCCCGCGATCCGCGGGGACGGGTGACGCGGATGCTCGGCACGCGCAGCGACATCAGCGCGCGCAAGCGCCTGGAAGAGCAGCAGCAACTGGCCGCGACAGTGTTCGAGGCGGCCAGCGAGAGCATCGTGATCCTCGATCCGGCCTACAACCTGCTGGCGGTCAACCAGGCCTTCAGTCGTATCACCGGCTATCGCCGCGAGGACGTGGTCGGGCGCAACGCCAGCCTGCTGGTGAACACTCCCGAGGCCCAGCGCCACTACCGGCAGATCCGCGCCGAGCTGCGCCAGCACGGGCAGTGGCAGGGCGAACTGGTGGATACGCGGAAGAATGGCGACCCTTATCCCCAATGGTTGCAGCTCAACCTGCTACGCGACGGCAACGGCGAGGCGACCCACATCGTCGGCTTCTTCACCGACCTCAGCGCTCGCCGCGATGTGGAGGAGCGCCTGCGCCACCTGCTGCACTACGACGAGCTGACCGGCCTGGCCAACCGCCGGCTGTTCCGCGAGCGCCTGCATGAGGCGGCCCAGCGGGCGCGCCAGGAGGAGGGCGAGCTGGCCCTGCTGCTGATCGACCTGGACCGCTTCAAGCTGCTCAACGACAGCCTCGGCCATGAAGTCGCCGACCAGTTGCTCAGGGAGATGGCCCGGCGCCTGCGGCGCACCGCGCCGGAAGCGAACACCCTGGCGCGCCTGGCCGGCGACGAGTTCGCCATCCTCCTCGATGGCGGCACCGGCGCCGCGGCTCTGTCGCGCCTGGCCGAACGCCTGCTGGCCCAGTTGCGCCAGCCGGTGAGCGTGCTCGGCCACGAGCTGATCCTCGGCGCCTCGCTGGGAATCAGCCTGTTTTCCGAGCAGGCGCGGGAAATCTCCGTGCTGATGAGCCAGGCGAACCTGGCGATGCAACACGCCAAGCAGCTGGGCGGCAACACCTTCCAGTTCTTCCGCGACAACCTGCAGGACAGCACCCTCGAACGCCTGCGCCTGGAAACCCGCCTGCGCAAGGCGATCGAGGAGGGCCAGCTGGACGTGCATTACCAGCCCAAGCTGTGCCTGGCCAGCGGCCGCCCGGACTCGGCCGAGGCGCTGGTGCGCTGGCACCATCCGGAGGATGGCATGATCCCGCCGGCGACCTTCGTCGGCCTGGCCGAGGAGTGCGGGTTGATCGGCGAGATCGGCGAGTTCGTCCTGCGCCGGGCCTGCCTGCAGGCCGCCGAGTGGAACGCGCGCGGCCTGTCCGTGAGGGTCTCGGTTAACCTCTCGGTGCACCAACTGCGCCAGGGCGACCTGCTCGAGGTGGTGCGCTCGGCGCTGGCCGACAGCGGCCTGCCGGCGGCGCAACTGGAGCTGGAACTGACCGAGAGCCAGTGGCTGGACGCCCTCGACAGCGTCCTGGCGACCTTCCGCCAGTTGCGCGAGATGGGCGTGAAGCTGTCGATCGACGATTTCGGCACCGGCTACTCCTCGCTCAGCTACCTGAAACGCCTGCCGCTGGACTACCTGAAGATCGACCAGTCGTTCGTCCGCGACCTGACCCAGAACGGCGAGGACGCGGCGATCATCCGGGCGATCATCGCCATGGCCCACAGCCTTGACCTGAAAGTGGTCGCCGAAGGCGTGGAAACCATGGAGCAGCGGGACTTCCTGGTGGCCCAGCGCTGCGACGAGTTGCAGGGCTACCTGATCGGCCGGCCGCTACCGGCCCACGCGGTGGAAGAAGGTTTGCGCCAGGCTCGTTGAATGCGCGCCGGCGGAGTATGCTGTAGCCCTTTCGACTCCCGCGAATTAAGGACGATTCATGCGCTCGAAGCCGCTTCTCCCCGCCCTCCTGCTGGTGGGCGCCGGGCTCTCCCCGCTGGCCCAGGCCAGCAGCGACGACTCCTGCTACCCCGACTGGTCGCTGGTCGGCGGCGGCGCCTGCGATACCCTGCCGTTCCTCGCCCCGGGCAATGACACCCGCGCCAACCTGCGCCTGCTGCTGGCCGACGCCGGCCACTGGCGGCTGGTGGAGGCGCCGCCCTCGGAGGAAGAGAAGCTCGAAGGCTACGGCCTGGTGCCGTTCGGCCTGTTCCGCCTGCTGCCCGGCGACGGCAGCCAGCCGCCCGCACCGCCGGCGGCGAGCGAAGCCGAGACAGCGCCGCCCGCGCCAGCTCCCTCGCCGCTGGCCGAACTGGCCCGGCAGATGGGCGCCGAAGCGCTACCGGAAAAGATCGCCGGCGCCGAATTCTTCGAGGGCGAGGGCAGCCGCTGCCGCAGCAACGACCAGGACAGCGCGCTGGCGTTCCTCCGCCAGGTGCGTGACGCCGGGCTGGCCGAGGCGGAGACCAGGGCCCTGGCCAACAGCCGCCTGGACCTGCTCGGTGCCTGCGGCTGGGAACAAGAGGAACTGGGCGGTGTGCTCGCGCATGGCGTCGGGTCGGCCGAGGGCAAGCCCTTCGCCGCCTACCTGGCGGCCGCGGCGGACTTCTACAGCGGTCGCTTCGCCGAAGCCGAACAAGGCTTCAAGGCGTTGCAGGACGCGCCGCAACCCTGGTTGAAGGAGACCGCCCTGTACCTGCAGGCGCGTACCCTGCTCAACGCCGCCCAGCAGAACGCCTTCGACGACATGGGCTTCCCCGAGCTGCAGAACGTCGACAAGGCTCGCCTGGAACAGACCCGCATTGCCCTGGAGGCCTACCTGCAGGCGTACCCGAAGGGCCTCTACGCTGCCTCGGCCAGGGGCCTGCAGCGGCGCGTGCACTGGCTGGCCGGCGACCAGCGGCAACTGGCCCAGGACTACGCCGCGCAGTTCGCCGAGGCCGAGCAGGGGCAGCGCAACATGGCCCTGGAAGACCTGGTCCAGGAGGTCGACAACAAGCTCCTGAGCGGTATCCAGCTCGGCGACATCCAGACCCCGCTGCTGCTGGCGGTGGCCGACCTGGTGCAGATGCGTGCCCACGATCCGTCGAGCCCGCGCAACTTCACCTGGGAAACGCTGCAGGGCCAGCAGGCCAGCTTCGCCGCGCATCCCGAACTGTTCGCCTACCTGCAGGCGGCCTATCGCTTCTATGTCGACCAGGACCCGGCGAAGACCCTCGAAGCGTTGCCGCAAAAGGTCGGCAGCCTCGACTACGTCGGCTTCAGCCAGCAGACCCTGCGCGGGCTGGCGCTGGAGCAGCAGAAGGACTGGAAAGCCGCCGAGGCGCTCTGGCTGGAACTGTTGCCGCAGGCCGCGCAGCCGTACCAGAAGGGCCAGTTGCAGTTGGCCCTGGCGCTCAACTACGAGCGCAGCGGCCAGTTGGAAAAGGTCTTCGCCGAAGCCTCGCCAGTCAAGGAGCCGTTGCTGCGCAGTATCCTCCTGCGCAACGTCGCCGACGCCGCGCTGTTGCGCCGCCAGGCCAAGCAGGGCGCGACGGCGGAAGAGCGCGATACCGCGCTGTTCACTCTCCTTTACAAGGACCTGCGCCGCAGCCGCTTCGCCGACTTCGGCAAGGACTTCGCGCTGCTCGGCGAAACCCCCTCGCAGACCAAGCTGGGCACCAGCCTCGGCTATGTCTACGGCGCCGGCAACAGCCTGGAGCTGTTCCGCTGGAAGGGCGACAAGGCCGAGTCCGGCTACGTTTGCCCGGCCATCGCCGAGTCGGCCGCGGCGCTGGCCGCCGATGACAAGGACCCGAAGGGCCTGAACTGCCTGGGCGAATTCATCCTGCGCAACGGCCTCGACGGCATGCCGCTGGACGACCAGCCCGAGGCCAGCGAGCTGGGCGGCACCCCGAGCGGTTTCAAGGGCGAGGTGTACTCCCGGCTGGATGGCTACCGCCAGGTCATGGACAACGCCAAGGCGCCGCGCGAAGACAAGGCCTACGCGCTGTTCCGCGCGATCAACTGCTTCGCCCCGGCCGGCTACAACACCTGTGGCCAGCAGGACATCCCGCAGGCCGAGCGCAAGCAATGGTTCCGTACGCTCAAGTCGACCTACGCCGACAGCTCCTGGGCCAAGGAACTGAAGTACTACTGGTGAGGCGCTGGCGAGCCTGGTTGGCGGGCCTGCTGCTGGGCCTGTCGCTGTTGCCGCCCGCCGAAGCCGCGGTGCGCGCCGAGGACTACGACGCCTTCTGGCTGTGGAGCGGCGTCGCGCCGCAGCCGGCGCTGGCGCGGGCCGAGACGCTGTACATCCTGCAGGGGCAGATCAGCCAGTCGCGCCGGCGCCCCGGCGAGGGCGTGCGGCTGATCGCCCAGGGCATCTCGGTGCCGCGCCTGGCGCGGGGCGAGGTCTGGGTGGTCTATCGCGCCCATACCCTGCGCTGGACGCCGCAGATCTACCAGGCCGTGCTGAACCAGGTGCAGCGCTGGAAGCGTGCCGGCAACCCGGTGGTCGGCATCCAGATCGACTTCGATGCACGTACCCGCTACCTCGACGAGTACGTCGATTTCCTCCGCGACCTGCGCCGGCGCCTGCCCCGCGAGTACCGCCTGAGCATCACCGGGCTGCTCGACTGGGGCAGCAACGCCGAGCCGGCGGCGATCAACCGGCTCAAGGGCGTGGTCGACGAAGTGGTGGTGCAGACCTACCAGGGCCGCCACAGCATTGCCAACCACGCCGCCTACCTGCCGCGGGTCAGCCGCCTGCAACTGCCGTACCGGATCGGCCTGGTCCAGGGCGGCGACTGGCAAGCCCCCGACTACCTGGAAAAGAGCCCCTGGTTCAGGGGCTACGTGGTGTTCCTGCTCAACCCTCAGTGAGCGCAGCCGCAAGCGCCCTTGCCGGCACACCCGCCGCTGCGTTCGGCCTGCGGCTGGCGGGTGTCCTGGCCGGGCTGGAGATCGCGCATCAGTAGCGCGTAGCGCAGGTCCAGGCCTTCCGGCAGCGCCAGGTAGACCACGTGGCCATTGCCCGGCGCCACCTCGATGGCTTCGCCGGCGGCGTTGCGCAGGTCCTTCACGCGCAGGCTCAGGTTGCCTCGCGGAGTCATCAGTTCGACGCTGTCGCCGCGCTGGAAGCGGTTCTTCACCTCCACCTCGGCCAGTCCGTCGCGGCGTTCGCCGGTGAGCTCACCGACGAACTGCTGGCGCTCGGACAGCGAATGGCCGTGCTGGTAGTTCTGGTACTCGTCGTGCACGTGGCGGCGCAGGAAGCCCTCGGTGTAGCCGCGGTGGGCGAGGGACTCCAGGGTGTCCATCAGGCCGCGGTCGAACGGTCTGCCGGCCGCTGCGTCGTCGATCGCCTGGCGGTAGACCTGGGCGGTGCGCGCCACATAGTAGTGGGACTTGGTGCGGCCCTCGATCTTCAGCGAATGCACGCCGATCCGCGCCAGCCGCTCGACGTGCTGCACGGCGCGGAGGTCCTTGGAGTTCATGATGTAGGTGCCGTGTTCGTCCTCGAAGGCGGCCATCGGTTCGCCGGGACGGTTGCCTTCCTCCAGGAGGAATACCTGGCCGGTCGGCGCGCCGCGTCCCAGGGTCGGCTCCAGCGCCACCACGTTGCCCAGTTCGTCCTCGCGGCCTGCCACCGCCTTGTATTCCCAGCGGCAGGCATTGGTGCAGGTGCCCTGGTTGGGGTCGCGGCGGTTGATGTAGCCGGACAGCAGGCAGCGCCCGGAATAGGCCATGCACAAGGCGCCGTGGACGAACACTTCCAGCTCCATATCCGGGACCTGCTGGCGGATTTCCTCGATCTCCTCCAGCGACAGCTCGCGGGAAAGGATCACCCGGGTCAGACCCTGCTGCCGCCAGAACTGCACCGCGGCCCAGTTCACCGCGTTGGCCTGCACCGACAGGTGGATGGGCATCTGCGGGAAATGCTGGCGAACCAGCATGATCAGGCCCGGATCGGACATGATCAGCGCGTCGGGGCCCATGGCGATCACCGGCTCCAGGTCGCGCAGGAAGGTCTTCAGCTTGGCGTTGTGCGGGGCGATGTTGACCACCACGTAGAAGCGCTTGCCGAGCGCGTGGGCCTCGGCGATGCCTTCGGCCAGCTGGGCGTGGTCGAAATCGTTGTTGCGTACCCGCAGGCTGTAGCGCGGCTGCCCGGCGTAGACGGCATCGGCGCCGTAGGCGAAGGCATAGCGCATGCTTTTCAGGGTGCCGGCGGGGCACAGCAGTTCGGGGCGGAGGGCGGTGGCGGTCATGGTTCGGGCTCGCAACGACGTGGGCGCGCGACTCTAGCCGAGCGCGCGCCGGGCGATCCTGAGCCGGATCAATGTCCGCGTCATTCCAGCCAGCGTCGTCCCTGCAGTTCCAGCAGCAGTTGCGCCTGTTCCGGGCCGTTGCTGCCGGCCGGGTAGGGCCGCGGGCTCTGGTAGTGCTCGCGCCAGCCGGCGAGGATCGGGTCGACCCAGCTCCAGGCGGCCTCTACCTCGTCGCGGCGCATGAACAGCGTCGAGTCGCCCTCGATCACGTCCAGCAGCAGGCGTTCGTAGGCGTCCCAGCGCCGCTTGTTGCGGCTGAAGGCCTCGGCCAGGTTGAGATCCAGCTCCACCGGCTCCAGCTGCATGCCCTTGCCCGGGGTCTTGGCCATCAGTTGCACGCTGATCCGCTCTTCCGGCTGCAACCTTATCCACAGGCGGTTGGCCGGCCCGCCGCCGCCGTCGATCAGGCTGTGCGGCACCGGCTTGAACTGGATGACGATCTCCGAGCACTTGCGCGCCATGCGCTTGCCGGTGCGCAGGTAGAACGGCACCCCGGCCCAGCGCCAGTTCTCCACTTCGGCCTGGAGCGCGACGAAGGTCTCGGTATCGCTGTCGTTGTCGACGTTTTTCTCGAAGTAGTACGCCGGCACCTCCTGTCCGCCGATCCTGCCGGCGGCGTACTGGCCGCGTACCGTCTTGTCCTGCACGTCGAGCCCGGAGATCGGCTTCAGCGCCTGCAGCACCTTGAGCTTCTCGTTGCGCACCGCCTCGGCGTCGAAACGCACCGGCGCCTCCATCGCCACCAGGCAAAGCAACTGGAGCAGATGGTTCTGCACCATGTCGCGCATCGCCCCGGCGTGGTCGTAGTAGCCGCCGCGGTTCTCCACGCCGAGGGTCTCGTTGACGCTGATCTGCACGTGATCGATGTGCGCCGCGCGCCAGACCGGCTCGAACAGCGCATTGGCGAAGCGCAGGGCCATCAGGTTCTGCACGGTTTCCTTGCCCAGGTAGTGGTCGATGCGGAACACCCGCGACTCGTCGAACACCCGCCCGATGGCCTGGTTGATCGTCCGCGCCGAGTCCAGCGAATGGCCCAGCGGTTTTTCCAGCACGATGCGCGCCTGCGGCCCGGCGAGGCCGGCGATGGCGAGGTTCTGCGCGATCGGCGCGAACAGGCTCGGCGAAGTCGCCAGATAGTGCACCAGCACCCGGCCCTCGCTGCTCTTCAGGTGCCGCGCGAGACGGCCGAAGTCGGCGCTCTGCGAGGCGTCCATGGCCAGGTAGTCGAGGCGCGCGGCGAAACCTTTCCATTGTTCGGCGGCGAACTCGCTGCGCGCGACCACCGCGCGGACGTTGCGCTCGGCGAGGGCGAGGAAAGCGGCGTTGTCCAGTGCGCTGCGGGCGAGGGCGAAGATCCGCGTATCGGCCAGCAGGCGATCTTCCCGATGCAGGCGGTAGAGCGCCGGCAGCAGCTTGTGCAGGGCCAGGTCGCCGGTACCGCCGAAGACCAGGATGTCGCAGGACGTTGGAGTGGCTGGTGTACTCAAGGCAAGCTCCCGACGGCGTTGGCTGGGCGTGGCTGACTGTTTGTAGTATAACTACAAGGTTACTACAGAGAGTCGAGTCCAGCCTGTGAACCTGCTGCAGCACATAGCCCAGTCCCGCCAACAGCTCCGCAAGTCGGAGCTCAAGGTCGCCGATCACGTTCTCAACGATCCGGCGTCGGTCATGCATAGCTCCATGGCCGAACTGGCCCATGGAGTAGGGGTCAGCGAGCCGACCATCGTGCGCTTCTGCCGCGCCATCGGCTGCAGCGGCTTCCAGGACCTCAAGCTGAAGCTGGCGCAGAGCCTGGCGGCCGGCGCCAGCTTCGGCCAGTTCTCGATCCACGAAAGCGACTCGGTGGCTGACTTCAGCCTGAAGATCTTCGACACCACGCTGCACAGCCTGATGGAAGTCCGCGAGCACCTGGACACCCACGCCCTGGAGCGCGCCATCGCCGCCATCGCACATGCCCAGCGCGTGGAGTTCTACGGCTTCGGCGCTTCCGGCGCGGTGGCCGCGGATGCCCAGCACAAGTTCTTCCGCCTGCTGCTGTCGGCGGCGGCCTACTCCGACCCGCACATGCAGGCGATGTCGGCGGTGACCCTCAAGCCCAGCGACGTGGCCATCTGCATTTCCCAGTCGGGCCGCTCGAAGGACCTGCTGATCACCGCCAACCTGGTCCGCGAGGCAGGCGCCACGCTGATCACCCTGTGCCCGAGCCAGACCCCGCTGGCCGACCTGGCCACGGTCAACCTGGCGATTGACGTGCACGAGGACACCGACATCTACACCCCGCTGACCTCACGCATCGCCCACCTGGTAGTGATCGACGTGCTGGCGATGGGCGTGGCCATGGCCCGCGGCCCGGACCTGGTCAACCACCTCAAGAGCGTCAAGCGCAGCCTGCGCAGCTTGCGCCTGTCGCCGAAAGTGATGAAGAACCAGGAGGAGCGCGGCGAGCCGTCCTGAGGCGCCGCCGGGAAGGCATAACGCAGTCTTCACCGGCCTGCCGCCAAACCGTCACATTGCTGCGCGATGCTCGCGACTCCAGCCAGTCGGCCATGGGAGACGCGAGATGCCCCGTCATAGCGATGCCAATGCCCAGCACGTGGATTCGAAAACCCGCCGCAAGCTCGAAGACCAGCGGCGCATGCAATTCCGCCGGGCGATCGAGGACCACTGCGAAGAACTGCGCCTGCGCCAGGAGCTGGCCGACTACCCCGAGCTGGTAGCCGCCGCCTACCTCAGTTCGAACCGCCAGGGCCGGCGAAGCGCCCAGCGAGCTGGCTGATCAGCGCCCGTTCCTCGCGCACGAAGGCGACGAACGCCTGGGCCACCGGGCTCAGGCGCTTGCCCTTGGCGTGTACCAGGCACCAGCTGCGATAGAGCGGCAATTCCTCCACCGGTAGTTCGCGCAGCAGGCCGCTGGCCAGTTCCTGGTGCGCAGCGTGGCGCGGCAGCAGGGCCAGGCCGAGACCGGCGATCACTCCTTCGCGCAGGGACTCCAGCGAGGCGATCTCCTGGATCTGCGAGAAGTGCGCGCGACGCTGCTGGAAGAACTCCTCGCAGGCCTTGCGGGTGCCCGAGCCCGGCTCGCGGACCAGCAGCGGAAAGGGTTCCAGGTCCTTCAGGGCCAGCTTCGCGGCGTTGCACAGCGGATGGTCCGGCGGCGCCACGGCGATGATCGGGTTGTTCAGGAAGGGCAGGAACTCCAGGGCCATGTCCTGCGGTACCAGGGACATGATCACCAGGTCGTCGCGGTTGTCGGCCAGGCGCTTGATCACCTGGGTGCGGTTGACCACCGTCAGGCTCAGGCTGACTTCCGGATGCAGGTTCTGGAACGCCTTGAACAGGTGCGGGGTGATGTACTTGGCGCTGGACTCCACCGCCAGGCGCAACTGGCCCTGCAGCGAGCCCTTCAGGTCCGAGAGCTGCATGTCCAGGCTTTCCAGGCGCTGGAACAGGTCGGTGCTGGTCTTCAGCAGGGCTTCGGCGGCGTCGGTCAGGTAGAGCTTCTTGCCGACATACTCGAACAGCGGCTGGCCGACCAGCTCTTCCAGCTGGCGGATCTGCAGGCTGACCGCCGGCTGGGTCAGGGCCATTTCCTCCGCCGCCCGGCTGTAGGAGCGGCTCTCGCATACGGCACGAAAAACCTGAAGCTGCCGTAATGTCATACGCATCAACGACTTACGCATTCCAGTCACACTCTGACCGAGATCGGTCGGGCGACTATAAAGCTTTTCTAATGGCTATCCCAATAATTATTGATTTTTGTTAATCGCCCTCGCGGGGGTAGGGTAAAAGCGCGACCGGGAGCTGCCTGCCGGTCATGCAGCGACCGGAATATCCGGATCGACCGTACCAGGTTCCCAACCCCGAAGAGGGAGACCTCCGTGATCAAGAAGATCCTGATCGCCAACCGTGGCGAGATCGCCGTCCGCATCGTGCGTGCCTGCGCCGAGATGGGCATCCGCTCGGTGGCCGTCTACTCCGAGGCCGATCGCCATGCGCTGCACGTCAAGCGCGCCGACGAAGCCCACAGCATCGGCGCGGACCCGCTGGCCGGCTACCTCAACCCGCGCGCCCTGGTGAACCTGGCGGTGGAAACCGGCTGCGACGCCCTGCATCCCGGCTATGGCTTCCTCTCGGAAAACGCCGAACTGGCGGAAATCTGCGCGGAGCGCGGCATCAAGTTCATCGGCCCGTCGGCGCAAGTGATCCGCCGCATGGGCGACAAGACCGAGGCCCGCCGCAGCATGATCGCCGCCGGCGTGCCCTGCACCCCCGGCACCGAAGGCAACGTCGCCGACCTCGCCGAGGCCCTGCGCGAAGCCGAGCGGATCGGCTACCCGGTGATGCTCAAGGCCACCTCCGGCGGTGGTGGTCGCGGCATCCGTCGCTGCAACAGCCGCGAGGAGCTGGAGCAGGCGTTCCCGCGGGTGATCTCCGAGGCGACCAAGGCCTTCGGCAGCGCCGAGGTATTCCTCGAGAAGTGCATCGTCAATCCCAAGCACATCGAGGCGCAGATCCTCGCCGACTCCTTCGGCAACACCGTGCACCTGTTCGAGCGCGACTGCTCGATCCAGCGTCGCAACCAGAAGCTCATCGAGATCGCCCCGAGCCCGCAGCTCACCCCCGAACAGCGCGCCTACATCGGCGACCTGGCGGTGCGCGCGGCCAAGGCGGTGGGCTACGAGAACGCCGGCACCGTGGAGTTCCTGCTCGCCGACGGCGAGGTGTACTTCATGGAGATGAACACCCGGGTCCAGGTGGAGCACACCATCACCGAGGAGATCACCGGCATCGACGTGGTCCGCGAGCAGATCCGCATCGCTTCCGGGCTGGAGCTGTCGGTCAAGCAGGACGACATCATCCACCGCGGCTACGCCCTGCAATTCCGCATCAACGCCGAGGACCCGAAGAACAACTTCCTGCCCTCGTTCGGCAAGATCACCCGCTACTACGCTCCCGGCGGTCCCGGCGTGCGCACCGACACGGCGATCTACACCGGCTACACCATCCCGCCGTACTACGACTCGATGTGCCTGAAGCTGATCGTCTGGGCGCTGACCTGGGAAGAAGCCCTCGATCGCGGCCTGCGTGCCCTCGACGACATGCGCGTGCAGGGGGTCAAGACCACCGCCCCGTACTACCAGGAAATCCTCCGCAACCCGGAATTCCGCAGCGGCCAGTTCAACACCAGCTTCGTCGAAAGCCACCCGGAACTGACCCGGTACTCGATCAAGCGCAACCCGTCGCACCTGGCCATCGCCATCGCCACCGCCATCGCGGCCCACGCCGGCCTGTAAGGGAAGGAGCAGAACATGAGCAACACCATCCAAGCGAAGAAGACCGGCGTCACCGATACCATCCTGCGCGACGCCCACCAGTCGCTGCTGGCGACCCGCATGCGCACCGAGGACATGCTGCCGATCTGCGACAAGCTCGACCGCGTCGGCTACTGGTCGCTGGAAGTCTGGGGCGGCGCCACCTTCGACGCCTGCGTGCGCTTCCTCAAGGAAGACCCGTGGGAGCGCCTGCGCAAGCTCAAGGCGGCGCTGCCCAACACCCGCCTGCAGATGCTCCTGCGCGGGCAGAACCTGCTCGGTTACCGCCACTACAGCGACGATGTGGTGCGCGCCTTCGTGGCCAAGGCGGCGGTCAACGGCATCGACGTGTTCCGCATCTTCGACGCGATGAACGACGTGCGTAACCTGCGCGTCTCCATCGAGGCGGTGAAGGCCGCCGGCAAGCACGCCCAGGGCACCATCTGCTACACCACCAGCCCGGTGCACACCATCGAGGCCTTCGTCGCCCAGGGCAAGGCGATGGCCGACATGGGCGTCGACTCCATCGCCATCAAGGACATGGCCGGCCTGCTCACCCCCTACGCCACCGGCGACCTGGTCAAGGCGTTGAAGGACGCCCTGCCGCTGGACGTGGTGGTGCATTCCCACGACACCGCCGGCGTCGCCAGCATGTGCCAGCTCAAGGCCGTGGAAAACGGTGCCGACCGCATCGACACGGCGATCTCCAGCATGGCCTGGGGCACCAGCCACCCGGGCACCGAATCGATGGTCGCGGCGCTGCGTGGCACCCCGTACGACACCGGCCTGGACCTGGAGCTGATCCAGGAAATCGGCATGTACTTCCACGCGGTGCGCAAGAAGTACCACCAGTTCGAGAGCGAATTCACCGGCGTGGATACCCGCGTGCAGGTCAACCAGGTGCCGGGCGGGATGATTTCCAACCTGGCCAACCAGCTCAAGGAGCAGGGCGCGCTGAACCGTATGGGCGAGGTGCTCGAGGAAATCCCGCGGGTCCGCGCCGACCTCGGTTTCCCGCCGCTGGTGACGCCGACTTCGCAGATCGTCGGCACCCAGGCGTTCTTCAACGTGCTCGCCGGCGAGCGCTACAAGACCATCACCAACGAGGTCAAGCTGTATCTGCAGGGCCGTTATGGCAAGGCCCCCGGCGAGGTCAACGAGCAACTGCGGCGCCAGGCCATCGGCAGCGAGGAAGTCATCGACGTGCGCCCGGCCGACCTGATCAAGCCGGAGCTGAACAAGCTGCGCAGCGAGATCGGCAACCTGGCCAAGTCCGAGGAAGACGTACTCACCTACGCGATGTTCCCGGACATCGGGCGCAAGTTCCTCGAAGAGCGTGAGGCCGGCACCCTGAAGCCCGAGGAACTGCTGCCGATTCCCACCGGCAAGGGTGTCGCCGCCGCCGGCGCGGAAGGCACGCCGACCGAGTTCGTCATCGACGTGCACGGCGAGACCTACCGCGTCGACATCACAGGGGTCGGCGTGAAGAGCGACAACAAGCGGCACTTCTACCTGTCCATCGACGGCATGCCGGAAGAAGTGGTGTTCGAGCCGCTCAACGAATATGTCGCCGGCTCCGCCAGCGGCCGCAAGCATGCCAGCGAGCCGGGCCACGTCAGCACCACCATGCCGGGCAACATCGTCGACGTGCTGGTGAAGGAGGGCGACAGCGTCAAGGCCGGCCAGGCGGTGCTGATCACCGAGGCGATGAAGATGGAAACCGAGGTCCAGGCCGGCATCGCCGGTACGGTCAAGGCGATCCACGTGGCCAAGGGCGACCGGGTCAACCCGGGCGAGATCCTGATCGAGATTGCGGGCTGACCGCGACAGACGGTTAAAGTCCCTGGGGGAGCATGATGCTCCCCTTTTTTTATCGATGCCGGCGTCCTGTCGCGTGCGCCTGTGCAAAGGGGCGGGACATCGGCGGCTGTCCACCCTGCCAGGATGCGCCCGGCGCGCGCGCCGCCTAGAATGCCGCCTCTGCCCAACGGCGCGTCGCGCCGCAGGCGCTGACTATCGGGAAGCCCAGGTGTCCTCTTTACCACCCACAACCAGCCGCCAGCCTTCGCTGCTTGGCGGTTCGATGATCATCGCCGGCACCGCCGTCGGCGCCGGAATGTTCTCCCTGCCCATCGCCATGTCCGGCATCTGGTTCGGCTGGTCGGTGGCGGTGTTCCTGCTCACCTGGTTCTGCATGCTGCTGTCGGGGATGATGATCCTCGAGGCCAACCTCAACTACCCGGTGGGCTCGAGCTTCTCGACCATCACCCGCGACCTGCTCGGCCAGGGCTGGAACGTGGTCAACGGGCTGAGCATCGCCTTCGTCCTCTATATCCTCACCTATGCCTATATCTCCGGCGGCGGCTCGATCATCGGCTACACCCTGTCCAGTGGCCTCGGCGTGAGCCTGCCGGAAAAGCTCGCCGGGCTGCTGTTCGCCCTGGCGGTGGCGCTGGTGGTGTGGTGGAGCACCCGCGCGGTGGACCGCATCACCACGCTGATGCTCGGCGGTATGATCATTACCTTCGGCCTCTCCATCAGCGGCCTGCTCGGGCGCATCCAGCCGGCGATCCTGTTCAACCGCGGCGAGCCGGACGCGGTCTACTGGCCCTACCTGCTGGCGACCCTGCCGTTCTGCCTGACTTCCTTCGGTTACCACGGCAACGTGCCGAGCCTGATGAAGTACTACGGCAAGGACCCGCAGCGGATCAGCCGTTCGCTGTGGATCGGCACCCTGATCGCCCTGGCCATCTACCTGCTGTGGCAGGCCAGCACCCTGGGCACCATCCCGCGCGAGCAGTTCAAGGGCATCATCGCCGGCGGCAGCAACGTCGGCACCCTGGTGGAATACCTGCACCGGATCACCGCGTCGGATTCGCTGAACGCGCTGCTCACCACCTTCTCCAACCTGGCGGTGGCCAGTTCCTTCCTCGGCGTGACCCTCGGCCTGTTCGACTACCTGGCCGACCTGTGCAAGTTCGACGACAGCCACTTCGGGCGCTTCAAGACCGCGTTGCTGACCTTCGTCCCACCGACCATCGGCGGGCTGTTGTTCCCCAACGGCTTCATCTACGCCATCGGTTTCGCCGGGCTGGCCGCGGCGTTCTGGGCGGTGATCGTCCCGGCGCTGATGGCGCGGGCTTCGCGCAAGCGCTTCGGCAGCCCGCTGTTCCGCGCCTGGGGCGGCACGCCGGCGATCGTGCTGGTGCTGCTGTTCGGCGTGGCCAACGCGGTCGCGCACATCCTCGCCAGCCTGCACTGGCTGCCGGAGTACCGTTGAGCGACCGCCAGGGCCTGCCAGGGGGCTAGCCGCGCAGCGCCGCCAGCGCTTGCCGCTGGCGGCCTTCCTCGTCGAAGTTGGAAGGATCGAGCCAGCGCTCGAACGCCGCCCGTCGCGCCGGCCATTCGCTGTCGAGCAGGGAGAACCAGGCGGTGTCGCGGTTGCGCTGCTTGACCACCATGTGCTGGCGGAAGGTGCCTTCGTAGGTGAAGCCCAGGCGTTCGGCGGCGCGCATCGAGCGGGCGTTGCCGGCATTGCACTTCCACTCCAGGCGGCGGTAGCCGAGGCGGCCGAGGGCGAGTTCGGCGAGCAGGTAGACCGCCTCGGTAGACCCCGGCGTGCGCTGCATCGGCGCGCCGAAGGCGATATGGCCGATTTCGATGACGCCATCCTTCGGCGTGATCCGCAGATAGCTGAGCAGGCCGACGGCGCATCCTGTGCGCCTGTCGCGCACGGCGAAGAACAGCGGGTCGCGGCTGGCCGCCTGGCCGGCCAGCCAGGCGTCGAACGCCGCGCGCTCGGCGAACGGGCCGTAGGCCAGGTATTCCCACAGCAGGGGATCGGCGTCAGGTCCTTGCAGGGCGCCCCACAGGTCGTCGCCGTGGTCTTGCGGGTCGAGCGGTTCGAGCTTGACGAAGCGGCCGTCGAGCGGGGCGTGGGGCGGAGTGGCGACGGGGCGCCAGTTCAAGGGTTCGCGCATGGTGGGCCTCAGAGAATCCTGCGGTACTGGAGGAAACCGGATTTGTCGGCGATGCGGTCGTACAGCTTCATCGCGTCGCTGTTGCTCTCGTGGGTCAGCCAGTGCACCCGCGAACAGCCGGCGGCGCCGGCCTCGGCGTAGACGTGCTCGATCAGCCGGCGCCCAACGCCTTCGCCGCGCAGGCCCTCGGCGACGAACAGGTCCTGCAGGTAGCAGTAGTCGCCGAGGGTCCAGCAGGAGCGGTGGTAGATCCAGTGCACCAGGCCCACGGCGCGCCCGTCGAGCCAGGCGAGGGCGGCGTTCATCGGTTCGTCGGCGTCGAGGAAGCGCTGCCAGGTGGCGTCGCTGGTGGCGGCGGCGATCTCGGTCCTGTAGAAGCGCTGGTAGCCCTCCCACAGCGGCAGCCAGGCGGCGTGGTCGGCGGCGCCGACGGGACGAATCTGCAGGGACGTGCTCATGGCTCGGTTCCATGTCCGGGTAAAGGTGCCTCCAGACTAGGTCGGGAAATGGTCCGCTAGAAGATCCATTGCTGGTCAATTCCACAGGTCCAATCCACACTGGCGCTTTCTTCCCTCCGAGACCGCCATGGCCACCGTACTGCCCTTCGACGCCGCCGGCATCCACCTCGACCCCGCCCAGGGCCTGGCCCGCCAGCTCTACGCCGCGCTGCGCGAACGGATCCTCGACGGCCGCCTCGGCAGCCGCACGCGGATGCCCGCCAGCCGTGAGCTGGCCCAGGCCCTGAAGGTTTCGCGCAACACCGTGGTGCGGGCCTATGAACAGTTGCACGCCGAGGGTTATATCGACGGACGCACTGGCGACGGCACCTACGTTGCCGAGTTGCAGGAAATTCCAGGCAGGGCCGCCGCCGTCGCTCCGACCGCTCCCGCGCCGCGCGGCCCGGCGGCCCTGGCGCCGCCGCCGGAAGGCGCGCCGCGAGCGTTCCGCGTCGGTGTGCCGGCCTTCGACCTGTTCCCCTTCGACACCTGGGCGCGTCTGCAGGCGCGCTTCTGGCGCAACCCGCCGGCGGACTGCCTGGGCTACGGCGATCCGGCCGGCGAGGCGCGCCTGCGCGAGCTGATCGCCGCCTATCTGCGCAGCGCTCGCGGCCTGCGCTGCGAGGCGGAACAGGTGATCGTCACCCATGGCGCCCAGCAGGCCATCCGCCTGTGCGCCGAGGTGCTGCTCGAGAACGGCGATCCGGTGGCTGTGGAGAACCCCGGCTACCGCGCGGCACGCCTGGCCTTCGCCGCGGCCGGCGCGCTGCCCCGCGGGATCGACATCGACGCCGAGGGCCTGCGCGGCGACCAGCTCGCGCGCGTTGCCGGCTGCCGCCTGGCCTATGTCACCCCCTCGCACCAGTACCCCACCGGCGTCACCCTGTCGCTGGCGCGGCGCCTGGAACTGCTGGAATGGGCCGAGCGCGCCGACGGCTGGATCGTCGAGGACGACTACGACGGCGAGTATCGCTACAGCGGTACGCCACTGGCGCCGCTGGCCGCGCTGGATCGACAGGGTCGGGTGCTCTACGTCGGGACCTTCTGCAAGATCGCCTTTCCGGCGCTGCGCCTGGGCTACCTGGTGGTCCCGCCGGCGCTGGTCGAGCGCTTCCGCCAGCGCCGGGCCATCGAGGTACGCCATTCGGAGGTGGGCACCCAGCGGGTCATGGCCGACTTCATCGCCGAGGGGCATTTCCAGCGCCATGTCCGCCGCATGCGCCGCGCCGCCCGCGCCCGCCGCGACGCCTTGCTGCGGGGCTGGCCAGAGGTGCCGGGCTGCCAGCCGTTGCCGGCGGTGGAGGCGGGGCTGCACCTGTGCGTGCGGGTCGACAGCCTGGCGCGGGAGCGGGCCCTGATCGCCGCGGCGGCAGCCGTCGGGGTGGAAATCAGCGCCTTGAGCGACTACTGGATGGATGACTCCGGCGTTGCGCCAGACCACCGCGCGGGCCTGGTGCTGGGCTTCGCGGCAGTGCCCGAAGCGCGTATCGACGAGGCGCTGCGGGCGTTGCGCAAGGCCTGGCGGCGGCAGGCCCTGGTTGGACCCGTCGTCGCGACTGACTAGAATGCCCCCGGATCACCCTCTCGCCCAGGAGCAGCCATGAGTGTCGCCCTTTCCGCCGCGCCCGAGCGCAAGCTCGCCGCCCCCCTGATCGCCTTCGCCCTGCTGGTGCTCGGCGGGCTGTTCCTGTTCAACGCGGTCAGCGCGCGCCAGGCCACCCTCTTCATCGTCGGCGGCGCCCTTGGCCTGACCCTCTACCACGCCGCCTTCGGCTTCACCTCCGCCTGGCGGGTATTCATCCGCGAACGGCGCGGCGCCGGGCTGCGCGCGCAGATGGTGATGCTGGCCGTGGCGGTGCTGCTGTTCTTCCCGGCGCTGGCGGCGGGCAGCCTGTTCGGCCAGCCGGTGAGCGGTTTCGTCTCACCGGTCGGCACTTCGGTGATCGTCGGCGCCTTCATTTTCGGCATCGGCATGCAACTGGGCGGCGGCTGCGCCTCCGGCACCCTGTTCACCGTCGGCGGCGGCAACGCGCGGATGCTGGTGACCCTGCTGTTCTTCATCCTCGGCTCGCTGATCGCCACCCAGCATGTCGGCTGGTGGTTCGCCCTGCCGTCGCTGCCGCCGATCTCGCTGGTCGCCGAACTGGGCCTGGCACCGGCGCTGGTGTTGAGCCTGGCGGTGTTCATCGGTATCGCCGGGGTCACGGTGCGCATGGAGAAGGCCCGCCACGGCACCCTGGAAACCCCGCCGAGCGCCGAATGGCGCGGCTGGCGGCGCTTCCTCCGCGGCCCCTGGCCGCTGCTCTGGGGCGCGCTGGCGCTGGCACTGCTCAACTTCCTCACCCTGTACCTCGCCGGACGCCCCTGGGGCATCACGTCGGCCTTCGCCCTGTGGGGCGCGAAGATCGCCCAGGGCGTGGGCCTGGACGTCGGCGCCTGGGCCTTCTGGCAGACGCCGGCGAACGCCAAGGCGCTGGCCGCGCCGCTGTGGCAAGACATCACCAGCGTGATGGACATCGGCATCGTTCTCGGCGCGCTGCTCGCCGCCGGCCTGGCCGGGCGCTTCGCGCCGAACCTGGACATCCCGCGCCGTTCGCTGGCGGCGGCGGTGATCGGCGGGCTGTTGCTCGGCTACGGCGCGCGGCTGGCCTATGGCTGCAACATCGGCGCGTACTTCAGCGGGATCGCGTCCGGCAGCCTGCATGGCTGGTTGTGGTTGGTGGCGGCGTTTGCCGGCAACAGCGTCGGGGTACGGGTGTTGAGGCCTTACTTCTTTCCGGGGGAGCGGCGGGAACAGGGGTTGACGGGGTGTTGAGAGGGGAGATGCCTTCGTAGGACGTATGACGCGGACGTTATCCACAGGTGAGCGCAGCCACACAACACCTCGGCAACGGGGAAGATCTGCGGGCCGCCTTGAGCGGTGAAAAAAAAGAAGGGACACCGCAGGTCGCCGTGTCCCTCAGAGTGTAGAGAGGGAAAGTTGGTATCCCTCTCGACCGGTGAGCGTGGCGCCGCGGCTGGGCCGGGGCGCCGGGTATAAAAGAAGGGATGAAGGGTATCCATCCCTAAAGGTCGAGGGGGTAGTACTCCCCCTCTACCGGTGAGCCTTCTTCGATCGGCTACGCTGCGGCCCGGCTGCGTCGAAAGCCGGACCTGGCCTCGCCCGATCTCGTATCGGATCAGGCGCGCAGCGGAATCAGGCGCGGCGCGATCATGTTTTCCGGCAGCAGGATGTCGGCCAGGGTGGCTTCGTCCAGCAGCTTTTCCTCGCGTACCAGTTCCAGTACGCCGCGGCCGGTCTCCAGGGCGGTCTTGGCGATCCGCGTGGAGTTCTCGTAGCCGATGTACGGGTTCAGCGCGGTGACCAGGCCGATGCTGTGCTCGACCAGTTCATGGCAGCGCTCGACGTTGGCGGTGATGCCGGTGATGCAGTGCTCGCGGAGCATATCCATGGCGCGTTGCAGCAGGCGGATCGAGTCGAAGATCTTGTAGGCGATCAGCGGCTCCATCACGTTCAGTTGCAACTGGCCGCCTTCGGCCGCCAGGGTCAGGGCGAGGTCGTTGCCGATCACTTCGAAGGCGACCTGGTTGACCGCTTCCGGGATCACCGGGTTGACCTTGCCCGGCATGATCGAGCTGCCCGGCTGGCGCGGCGGCAGGTTGATCTCGTTGATGCCGGTGCGCGGGCCGCTGGAGAGCAGGCGCAGGTCGTTGCAGATCTTCGACAGCTTGACCGCGGTGCGCTTGAGCATGCCGGAGAACAGCACGAAGGCGCCCATGTCGGAGGTGGCTTCGATCAGGTCGGCGGCCGGCTTCAGCGGCTGCCCGCTGATGGCGGCCAGGCGCTCGACGGCGAGCTTCTGGTAGCCGGGGTCGGCGTTGATACCGGTGCCGATGGCGGTGCCGCCGAGGTTCACTTCGGTGAGCAGTTCCGGCGCCAGGCGACGCAGGCGGTCGAGGTCTTCGCCGAGGGTGGTGGCGAAGGCGTGGAATTCCTGGCCGAGGGTCATCGGCACGGCATCCTGCAACTGGGTGCGGCCCATCTTCAGTACGCCGGCGAATTCGACGCCCTTGGCGGCGAAGGCCTGGATCAGGCTGTCGAGGCTGGCCAGCAGGGTGTCGTGGCCGAGCAGCAGGCCCAGGCGGATGGCGGTCGGGTAGGCGTCGTTGGTCGACTGCGCCATGTTCACGTCGTTGTTCGGGTGCAGGTACTTGTACTCACCCTTGGTGTGGCCCATGGCTTCCAGCGCGATGTTCGCGATCACTTCGTTCGCGTTCATGTTGGTGGAGGTGCCGGCGCCGCCCTGGATCATGTCCACCACGAACTGCTCGTGGAAATCGCCGCGGATCAGGCGGGCGCAGGCCTCGCTGATGGCGGCGTGCTTGTCTTCCGGGAGATGGCCGAGCTGACGGTTGGCGTCGGCGGCGGCCTGCTTGACCATGGCCAGGGCAACGACCAGCTTCGGGTAGTGCGACAGCGGCACGCCGGAGAGGCGGAAGTTGTTCACGGCGCGCAGGGTCTGGATGCCGTAGTAGGCGTCAGCGGGCACTTCGAGGGTGCCGAGCAGGTCTTTCTCGATACGGGAAGATGCAACGGGGGACATGACGGGTTTTGTCTCAGAGGGACACGGCCAGTGCCGCGATGCCCATTAGACTAAGGATGTGACGGTTTCGTGGCCAATGCTGTTAAACGCTGCCTCATGCACAAACGGCATAATGTTGGATGTGACGCTGGTATGATGACGGACGTGTCGTCGTATTACCGGAGCCTTTCCCGTCGTGAACCTCGAACTGAAGTGGCTGGAGGATTTCATCGCCCTGGCCGGCACCCGCAGCTTTTCCCAGGCGGCGGAGAAGCGCTTCGTCACCCAGCCGGCCTTCAGCCGGCGCATCCGCAGCCTGGAGGACGCCCTCGGCCTGACCCTGGTGAACCGCCAGCGCACGCCGGTGGAGCTGACCGAGGCCGGGCAACTGTTCCTGGTCACCGCGCGCAGCGTGGTCGAGCAGCTCGGCCAGGTGGTGCGCCACCTGCATCACCTGGAGGGCGGGCAAGGCGAGGTGCTGCAGTTCGCCGCCGCCCACTCGCTGGCGCTGGGCTTCTTCCCGCAGTGGATCGCGCGGCTGCGCAACGAAGGGCTGAACATCGCCAGCCGGCTGATCGCCACCAACGTCGGCGAGGCGGTGCATTCCCTGCGCGAGGGCAGCTGCGACCTGATGCTGGCGTTCTACGATCCGGACGCCGCGCTGCAGATGGACCCGGAGATCTTCCCCTCGCTGCACCTGGGGCGCACCGAGATGCTGCCGGTGTGCGCGGTGAATGCCGAGGGCCAGCCGCTGTTCGACCTGGAGAATGGCCAGAGCGTGCCGCTGCTCGCCTACAGCGCCAGCGCCTTCCTCGGCCGCGGGGTCAACCTGCTGCTGCGCCAGCGCAACCTGCGCTACACCACGGTCTACGAGACGGCGATGGCCGACAGCCTGAAGAGCATGGCGCTGCAAGGCATGGGCGTGGCCTGGGTGCCGCGGCTGAGCGTGGTCAACGAACTGGAGCGCGGCGAGCTGGCGATCTGTGGCGGGCCGCAATGGTTCGTGCCGCAGGAAATCCGCCTGTACCGCTGCGCGCTGGTGCGCAAGGCGGCGATCCGCCTGCTCTGGCGCAAGCTGGAAGGCGGGCTGGGCAGCGTCGAGTAGACAGGCAAGGGCGGCGCCGGGGCACCGCCCCGCGGGTCACATCTCGAGGACGATGCGCCCCTCGATCTGCCCGGCGCGCATCTGGTCGAGGATCTGGTTGATGTCGTCCAGCTTGCCCGGGTGGATGGTCGCCTTGACCAGGCCCTCGCCGGCGAAGTCGAGGGCTTCCTGCAGGTCGGCGCGGGTGCCGACGATGGAGCCGGCGATGTGCAGGCCCTTGAGCACCACGTCGAAGATCGGCGTCGGGAAGTCGCCCGGCGGCAGGCCGACCAGGGCGATGGTGCCGCCGCGGCGGGCCATGCCGATGGCCTGGCCGAAGGCGCTGTTGGATACCGCGGTGACCAGCACGCCATGGGCGCCGCCGATGTCGCGCTGGAGCGTTTCGACCGGGTCTTCCTGCCGGGCGTTGACCGTCAGGCTGGCACCGAGCTTGCGCGCCAGTTCCAGCTTGGCGTCGTCGATGTCGATGGCGGCGACGTGCAGGCCCATGGCCCGGGCGTACTGCACGGCGACGTGGCCGAGGCCGCCGATGCCGGAGATCGCCACCCACTGGCCGGGGCGCGCGTTGGTCTGCTTGAGGCCCTTGTAGACGGTGACGCCGGCACAGAGGATCGGCGCGATTTCGGCGAATTCGACGTTCTTCGGCAACAGGCCGACGTAGTTCGGATCGGCCAATACGTATTCGGCATAGCCGCCGTTCACCGAGTAGCCGGTGTTCTGCTGGCCCTCGCAGAGGGTCTCCCAGCCGGTCAGGCAGTGCTCGCAGCAGCCGCAGGCGGTGTACAGCCAGGGGATACCGACCCGGTCGCCTTCCTTCACCCGGGTCACTCCGTTGCCCACCGCGGCGACGTAGCCGACGCCTTCGTGACCGGGAATGAATGGCAGCGGCGGCTTCACCGGCCAGTCGCCCTCGGCGGCATGCAGGTCGGTGTGGCAGACGCCGGAGGCCTCGATCTTCACCAGTACCTGGCCGGGGCCGGGCAGCGGAACCTTGACTTCCTCGATCCGCAGCGGCGCGCCGTAGGCGTGCACGACCGCGGCTTTCATGGTCTGTGGCAGGGTCATGGATATCTCCTTGGAAGTGGCTGAGCGCCTGCCGCGGTATCCATGACGGGGACCGCGGCAGGCTCCGGTACCGCTGCGGCCGCGTTTCCTTCGGGGCGGGCCGCCGCAACCAGTCTGGCCCGTCGCGGCAGGCGCGCATTGAGTTGCGGCAAGTTTCCCGCCACGGCGCGAAAAAACGGGACGGACGGTAGCCCCCGGCGCGCGCCCGGCCTGCCTTTGCGGTATACTGCGCCGCCTTCGAACCGGCACTGCCCGCCGGCTCGGCCCAGTACAAGCCACGCCCCTCGACGAAGCGTGGCTTGTTGGTTTCTGACGCGCCGGACGGCGCATTTGAGAGAGGCACGACGATGAGCGCACTGGTTGGCGTGATCATGGGTTCCAAATCGGACTGGAGCACCCTCAGTCACACCGCGGACATGCTGGACAAGCTGGGCATCCCCTACGAAGTGAAGGTGGTTTCCGCCCATCGCACCCCGGACCTGCTCTTCCAGTACGCCGAGGAAGCCGAAGGCCGCGGCCTCGAAGTGATCATCGCCGGCGCCGGCGGCGCCGCCCACCTGCCGGGCATGTGCGCGGCCAAGACCCACCTGCCGGTGCTCGGCGTGCCGGTACAGTCGTCGATGCTGTCGGGTGTCGACTCGCTGCTTTCGATCGTGCAGATGCCCGCCGGCGTGCCGGTCGCCACCCTGGCCATCGGCAAGGCCGGCGCGGTCAACGCGGCGCTGCTCTCGGCGAGCATCCTCGGCGCCAAGCATCCGCAGTACCACGAGGCGCTGAAGCAGTTCCGCGCCAACCAGACCGAAACCGTGCTGGACAATCCCGACCCGCGCGATGCGTGAGACAGGCTCTGAGAAGGTAAGGCTCGAACCATGAAAATCGGTGTCATCGGTGGCGGCCAGCTGGGCCGCATGCTGGCCCTGGCGGGAACCCCGCTGGGCATGAACTTCGCTTTCCTCGACCCGGCGCCGGACGCCTGCGCGGCCTCCCTGGGCGAGCACATCCGTGCCGACTACGGCGACCAGGAGCACCTGCGGCAGCTGGCCGACGAGGTCGACCTGGTGACCTTCGAGTTCGAGAGCGTGCCGGCGGAAACCGTGGCCTTCCTCTCCCAGTTCGTGCCGGTCTACCCGAACGCCGAGTCGCTGCGCATCGCCCGTGACCGCTGGTTCGAGAAGTCGATGTTCAAGGACCTCGGCATTCCCACCCCGGACTTCGCCGACGTCCAGTCCCAGGCCGACCTCGACGCCGCCGTGGCCGCCATCGGCCTGCCGGCGGTGCTCAAGACCCGCACCCTGGGCTACGACGGCAAGGGCCAGAAGGTCCTGCGCCAGCCGGCCGACGTGCAGGGCGCGTTCGCCGAACTGGGCAGCGTGCCGTGCATCCTCGAGGGCTTCGTGCCGTTCAGCGGGGAAGTCTCGCTGGTGGCGGTGCGCGCCCGCGATGGCGAGACGCGTTTCTACCCGTTGGTGCACAACACCCACGACAGCGGCATCCTCAAGCTTTCCGTGGCCAGCAGCGAACATCCGTTGCAGGGCCTGGCCGAGGACTACGTCGGCCGCGTGCTGGCCCGGCTCGACTACGTCGGCGTGCTGGCCTTCGAGTTCTTCGAGGTGGATGGCGGCCTGAAAGCCAACGAGATCGCCCCGCGCGTGCACAATTCCGGGCACTGGACCATCGAAGGCGCCGAGTGCAGCCAGTTCGAGAACCACCTGCGCGCCGTCGCCGGCCTGCCGCTGGGCTCGACCGCCAAGGTCGGCGAGAGCGCGATGCTCAACTTCATCGGCGCGGTGCCGCCGGTGGACCAGGTGGTCGCCATCGACGACTGCCACCTGCATCACTACGGCAAGGCCTTCAAGAACGGCCGCAAGGTCGGCCATGCCACCCTGCGCTGCGCCGACCGGGCGACGCTGCAGGCGCGCATCGCCGAGGTCGAGGCGCTGATCCAGGGGTGAGCGATTGCCGCCCGCCCATCCTTGGGTTGGCGGGCGGCACTGAACCCAAGGCTTTTCTACACTGTCCCATGGCAGGCGCAATACATGCGCATACACCCGTAAGGAGGGACTGTCATGGGATTAATCGGAACCATCATCGTCGGACTGATCGTTGGTCTCGTTGCACGCTTTCTGAAGCCAGGTGACGACAGCATGGGCTGGATCATGACCATCCTGCTCGGCATCGGCGGCTCGCTGCTGGCCACCTACGGCGGTCAGGCGGTCGGCTTCTACCAGGCCGGCCAGGCGGCCGGTTTCATCGGCGCGGTGGTCGGCGCCGTCGTACTGCTGGTCATTTACGGCCTGATCAAGAAGAATTGATGGCTCTGGCCGGCCCCCGCGGGGGCCGGCGTTTCCTCACTTCGCCGGTATTCCCGCCATCATGCGCCGCTTCCCGTTCGCCCGCCTGTTGCTGCTCGTCCTGTTGTCCTCACCCCTGGCCCACGCCGAACTGCCCGAGACCGACTGGCTGGAACTGATGCCGCCGGCCGACCGCAAGGCGCTGGAAGAAATGCCCGACATCGTCCACGACACCCCGGAGGCCGCCGGCACCTTCACCAGCAAGGGTGGCCTGAAGCAGTCGGACCGGAAGATGCCGGCGGTGATGTATTCGGCCAAGACCGTCGCCGGCCTGGATGGCAAGGCGATCCGCCTCGGCGGCTACCCGGTGCCGCTGGAGAACGATGCCAAGGGCCGCGTCACCGAATTCTTCCTGGTGCCCTATCCGGGCGCCTGCATCCACGTGCCGCCGCCGCCGCCGAACCAGATCGTCCTGGTGCGTTATCCACAGGGACTGGAGCTGACCGATATCTACACCCCGCTGTGGGTCAGCGGCACGCTGAAGATCGAGCAGGTGAGCAATGACCTGGCCGATGCCGCCTATGCCATCGACAAGGCCAGGGTGAAGGTGGTGGAGGAAGCGGACCTGTAGGGCCTGCACCTGCGCAACGGCCCATGGCGGACGACGCGGGCCGCCCCGGGCGTCATCCGCCGAGCCGCTCAGGGCCGCTCCAGCGGCTCGCTCCAGATCTGCACGCCAAAGCTTTCGCTGCGCCCGGGTGCGACCAGCATGAGGTCGTCCCAGACCCGCCCGGTCTCGATGCAGAGCATCTCCTGCCAGGCGTCGTCGGCGAATTGCGAGAGCCGCCGCGACTTGTCCACCCAGGGGTTCCAGACCACCGCCGAGCGCGAGTCGAGGGCGTGCAGGTGGATGCTGCGTTCCCAGCGCGGGTCCTTGATCAGCAGGTCGCGCTCGAGGCCGAGGTAGATGCGGTCCAGTTCGCCCTTGACCCGTACCGCGCCGTGCTGGGTGCGTTCTTCCCAGTTTTCCAGGGTCTCGATGTAGCGCGCGCCTTCCAGGCCCTCGATGGCGATCTCGCGGCTGTCGCTGACCGCGAAGTAGGTGTGCAGTGCCTGGCTGAGCACCAGCGGCTTGCTGCCGAGGTTCTCGGTGGACAGTCGCAGGGTCAGCCGCTCGCCGAAGCGGAACAGCATGCGCAGCGCCGCCGGGTGCGGCCAGCCGGGGAGGCCGTCGGGGGCGTCGAGGCGGAAGCTGACGCAGAGGTCGCCGTCCTCCTCGGCGATGTCGTCGACTTCCCAGTCGACCGCCCGGACCAGCCCGTGGGCGGGCGCCTTCAGGCCATCTTCCACCTGGCCGCGGACTTCCTGCGGGTTGCGCTCCAGCGGACCGAACCACGGCCAGCACACCGGAACCCCGCCGCGTACCGACTGCCCGCGGCGGTAGCCGGCCTCGTCGCTGAGCCAGACCAGCGGCGGCTGTTCGTGGGGCTGGTAGCTGAGCAGCTGCGCGCCCTGCTGGGCGATCAGCGCCTGGCCATGGGCGGTGTGGATGCGCCAGCAGGCCAGGTCGTCGACCTGTACCTGTTCGACGCGGTTGATCGGGCTATCGGTGCTCATGGCGGTCTCCGGGACGCGAATGGATGGCAGCAGTATCACCGATCCATTTTATCGCCGGCAGTTCCCCCGGATAGCGCCAACGACGACGCGGCCCGTGGGCCGCGTCGGTTGTTGCCGGTGGTTCAGGCCGCGCGGAACAGGTTGTGCGGGTCGATGACGAATTTCTTCGGCACCCCGGCGTCGAACTCGCCGTAGCCTTTCGGCGCATCGTCGAGGGTGATGACTTCCACCCCGACGATGTCGGCGATCTTGATCCGGTCCCACATGATCGCCTGCATCAGCTGGCGGTTGTACTTCATCACCGGGGTCTGGCCGGTATGGAAGCTGTGCGACTTGGCCCAGCCCAGGCCGAAGCGGATGCTCAGGGCGCCGTGCTTGGCGGCCGCGTCCACCGCACCCGGGTCTTCGGTGACGTACAGGCCGGGGATGCCGATCTTGCCGGCGACCCGGGTGATGCCCATCAGCGAGTTGAGCACGGTGGCCGGGGCTTCCTGCTGCGAGCCCGAATGGCCGTGGCCGCGCGCCTCGAAACCGACCGCGTCGACCGCGCAGTCGACCTCCGGCTCGCCCAGCAGGGCGGCGATCTGTTCGTGCAGCGGGGTGTCCTTGGACAGGTCGGCGATCTCGAAGCCCTGTTTCCTGGCGTGGGCCAGGCGGGTCGGGTTGACGTCGCCGACGATCACCACCGCCGCGCCGAGCAGGCGTGCCGAGGCCGCCGCGGCCAGGCCGACCGGACCGGCGCCGGCGATGTAGACCGTGCTGCCCGGGCCGACGCCGGCGGTGACCGCGCCGTGGTAGCCGGTGGGGAGAATGTCCGAGAGGCAGGTCAGGTCGCGGATCTTCTCCATCGCCGCTTCGCGGTTGGGCAGTTTCAGCAGGTTGAAGTCGGCGTAGGGCACCAGCACGTATTCGGCCTGGCCGCCGACCCAGCCACCCATGTCGACGTAGCCGTAGGCGCCGCCGGCCCGCGCCGGATTGACCGTCAGGCAGACGCCGGTGTGCTGTTCCTTGCAGGTACGGCAATGGCCGCAGGCGACGTTGAACGGTACCGAAACCAGGTCGCCGATCTTCATGGTTTCCACGCCACGCCCGATCTCCACCACCTCGCCGGTGATCTCGTGGCCCAGCACCAGGCCTTCCGGCGCGGTGGTGCGGCCGCGCACCATGTGCTGGTCGGAGCCGCAGATATTGGTGGAGACCACCCGCAGGATCACCCCGTGGTCGATCTGCCGGCCCTGCGGGTCCTGCATCTTCGGATAGGGAATGTTCTGCACCTCGACCTTGCCCGGGCCGAGATAGACCACACCACGATTGCCAGACATACGCGTTTCCTCTTTGTCGTTGTGGGTACAAGTGCGCGGCGTCCACGGCCGCGCGGCTTTGCACTGGAAAGTCGTCTGTTGCGCGACAGGGCCGGAGAATGCTGGCAGCCGGCGGGCTGTCGATGTTGCTCGGATCGCGAGGCGGTCCGGGGCGCTCCTCTTCCTGGCCGGCCTTCTCCTTCAGGGAGGGTTTGGAAGAGGGCGCGCTTACAGCACCACGGTCCGATTGGCGTTGAGAAACACCCTCCGCTCGATGTGGTAGCCCACCGCCCGCGCCAGGGTCAGGCACTCGATGTCGCGGCCCTTGGCGATCAGGTCCTCGGGATAGTGGGCGTGGTCGACCGTCTCGACGCCCTGGGCGATGATCGGCCCTTCGTCGAGGTCGTTGTTGATGTAGTGGGCGGTGGCGCCGACCAGCTTCACGCCCTTCTGGTAGGCCTGGTGGTACGGCTTGGCGCCCTTGAAGCCGGGCAGCAGCGAGTGATGGATGTTGATCGCCCAGCCGTCCAGGCGCCGGCACAGTTCCGGCGACAGCACCTGCATGTAGCGAGCGAGGATCACCAGTTCGGCGCCGCTCTCCTCGAGCACCTGCCAGACCCTGGCTTCCTGGGCCGGCTTGTCGTTCGGGTCGAGCGGGAAGTGGTGGTAGGGAATGCCGTGCCAGCGCGCCAGCGGCTCCAGGTCCGGATGATTGGAAATCACCGCCACCACGTCCATCGGCAACTGGCCGATGCGCTGGCGGTAAAGCAGGTCGTTCAGGCAGTGGTCGGCCTTGGAAACCATGATCGCCACCTGGCTGCGGTAGCCCGGCGCGGTCAGCTCGGTACGCATGCCGAACGGCGCCACCCGTTCGGCCAGTCCGGCGCGGAAGGAGGCTTCGTCGAAGCCTTCGCCGGCGCGGAACTCAACGCGGATGAAGAAGCGTTGCGCCAGGCGGTCGTCGAACGAGTGGTGCTCGGTGACGTAGCAGCGCTGCTCGAAGAGGTAGCGCGTCACCACGTCGACGGTGCCCAGCAGGCTGGGACTGTCGGCGGTGAGGATCCAGGTGTCGGGGGTACGGCTCATCGCGAGGCTCCGGGTCCGGTATCCCCTCTCGGGGAGAGGGGAAGGCTGCTCATGCCGCTACCTGGAGGCCGTATTCGGCGCTGGCGTCCTGCAACCAGAGCCAGAAGTAGTCGGCGAAGCTGCGGCGCACGACCAGCTCCCAGGTGTCCTCGCCGGTATGGCGGATCACGCATTGCGACTTGGCGAAGATGCTGCCGACCGCCTTGCCCACCGGGAAGTTGCTCGGATGCACGTCGTAGCTGGTGGATTTCATCAGCAGTTCGCGGACGTTCGCTCCGCTCAGTTCGAGCAGCGTCTGCCCGCCGCTGACGTTGACCACCGCGTAGTGCAGCTCCCCGCCCAGGGCCTGGCGCAGGCGCTGTTCGACGGCGTATTCCTCGCCGCCGGGGACGATCAGCAACCATTCGTCCGGGGCCAGCCATTGCAGCGAGGTCTCGCCGCTGGCGACCAGGGTCAGGGCCACCGGCAGTTCCAGGCCGAGGGCCTGGTGCACGGCGGCGGCGAAGGCCGGGTCGGCGGCGTCGCCGCGCAGCACCAGGTGGCCGAGCAGCTTCTTCTCGCGCAGGACGATACCGGCCTTCGCGGCGGTCTTGCCGGCGAGCTTGTGCAGCTCGGCATGGTGCAGTGGCGATTCGGCGTGGACGCCGGGTTCGGGGCGTTGCTGGTAGACGTTTGCCTTGCTCATTCGTTTTCACCTTGGGGCGCCGCGCGCCCTGGTAGCCTGTCTGCCTTCTCCCTTCGGGGAGAGGCCGGGAAGAGGGGCGAACCCCTCTCCGCTCAATCCACGTTCTGCCGTTCCCCTTTCGGGTCGTAGAACACCGAGGAACAGATCTCCGCCTCGATGAAGCGGCCGTCCGCCAGCGGCGCGTAGACCTTCTGGCCCATGCGCTTGAGGCCGCCCTTCACCACCGCCAGGGCGAAGCCGTGGCCGAGGCTGGCGCTCATGTAGCTGGAGGTGACGTGGCCGACCATCTTCATCGGGATCGCCTGCTGGGTGTCGAACACCAGCTGCGCGCCTTCGGGCAGTACCTCCTGCGGGTTGCTCGGCTTGAGACCGACCAGTTGCTTGCGCTCCTCGCGCAGGCAGTCGGCGCGGTTCATGCCGCGCCAGCCGATCCAGGAGAACGGCTTGCTGCGGCCCACCGCCCAGCCCATGTTGAGATCGTCCGGGGTGACCGAGGCATCGGTGTCCTGGCCGACGATGATGAAGCCCTTCTCGGCGCGCAGGACGTGCATGGTCTCGGTGCCGTAGGGCGTCAGGCCGTACTTCGCGCCGTGCTCGGCGAGCGCTTCGAGCACGCCCATGGCGTAGTCGGCCTGGACGTTCACCTCGTAGCTCAGCTCGCCGGTGAAGGATATGCGGAACACCCGCGCCGGCACCCCGGCGACCTTGCCTTCCTTCCAGGTCATGAAGGGGAAGGCGTCCTTGTCCAGGTCGATGTCGGTGACTTCGGCGAGCAGCTTGCGGCTGTTCGGGCCGGACAGGGTGAGGGTCGCGTAGTGGTCGGTGACCGAGGTGAAGTACACCTTCAGTTCCGGCCATTCGGTCTGGTGGTACAGCTCCAGCCACTCCAGCACGCGGGCGGCGCCGCCGGTGGTGGTGGTCATGACGAAGTGGTTGTCGGCCAGGCAGGCGGTCACGCCGTCGTCGAAGACCATCCCGTCTTCCTTGCACATCAGGCCGTAGCGCGCCTTGCCGACGTCGAGCTTGGTCCAGGCGTTGGTGTAGATCCGATTGAGGAACTCCCGCGCGTCCGGGCCCTGGATGTCGATCTTGCCCAGGGTCGAGGCGTCGAGCAGGCCGACCGCCTCGCGCACCGCGCGGCATTCGCGGGCCACGGCGGCGTGCATGTCCTCGCCGCGGCGCGGGAAGTACCACGGCCGCTTCCACTGGCCGACGTCCTCGAACTCGGCGCCGTTCTTCACGTGCCAGGCGTGCAGGGCGGTGAAGCGCACCGGTTCGAACAGGTGCCCGCAGTGGCGGCCGGCGACGGCGCCGAAGGTCACCGGGGTGTAGTTCGGGCGGAACATGGTGGTGCCGGTGTCGGCGATGCTCTTGCCCTGGGCCCGCGCGGCGATCGCCAGGCCGTTGATGTTGCCCAGCTTGCCCTGGTCGGTGCCGAAGCCCAGCGCGGTGTAGCGCTTGACGTGCTCGATGGACTCGAAGCCCTCGCGGCAGGCCAGTTCGATGGCGGCGGCGGTGACGTCGTTCTGCGGATCGACGAACTGCTTCGGCGCGCGCGCCGTGGGCTTCTCGTGGGGCACCTGGAACAGCGCGACGGGCGCTTCCTCACGGCGTGGCTGGACCTTCGGCAGGCTGCCGGCGGCGGTCTTGTAGCCGGCGTCGAGGGCGGCGCGGCCGCCGGCCTGGTAGCCGTCGGCGAGTACCTCGGCGAGCCCGAACACGCCGTTCACGGCGCCGGCGCAGATGCGCTTCTGCAGGCCTTCGCCGGGGACGAAGGCGAGGATTTCCTCGCGCCATTGCGGCTTGCCGCCCAGGTGCGAGGCCAGGTGCACGACCGGGCTGTAGCCGCCGGAGCTGGCGATCAGGTCGCAGTCCAGCCATTCGCCGCCGCTGGCGCGCATGGCCTGCAGGTCGATCCGGGCGACCTTGGCGCCGCTGACCCGCTTGCCGCCGCGAGCCTCGATCACCGAACTGCCGGTGATCACCCGCATGCCGCGTTGGCGTGCTTCCTCGACCCACTCGCCGCGCGGATTGGCCCGTGCGTCGGCGATGGCCACCACGTGCAGGCCGGCTTCCTGCCAGTCGAGGGCGACGCGGTAGGCGTAGTCGTTGTTGGTGGCCAGCACCAGTTTCCTGCCCGGAGCCACGCCGTAGCGCCGTACATAGGTGGAAACCGCGCCGGCGAGCATGTTGCCGGGCAGGTCGTTGTTGCCGTAGACCAGCGGCCGCTCATGGGCGCCGGCGGCCAGCACCACGCGCTTGGCGCGCACGCGGTGCACGCGCTGGCGAACCTGGCCGAGCGGGGCGACCTCGCCGAGGTGGTCGGTGCGTCGCTCGTGGATGGTGAGGAAGTTGTGGTCGTGGTAGCCGTTGACCGTGGCGCGCGGCAGCAGGATGACTTCCGGCAGGCCTCGCAGCTCGGCCACGGCGTCCGCGACCCACTCGGCGGCGGGCTTGCCGTCGAGGGTCTCGCGGGTGTCCAGCAGGCTGCCGCCGAATTCTTCCTGTTCGTCGGCGAGGATCACCCGCGCGCCGCTGCGAGCGGCGGCGAGGGCGGCGGCCAGGCCGGCCGGGCCGGCGCCGACCACCAGCACGTCGCAGTGGTGGTTCATCCAGTCGTAGCTGTCCGGATCGACCTCGGTCGGCGCGCGGCCCAGGCCCGCGGCCTTGCGGATGTACTTCTCGTAGGTCATCCACATCGACTGCGGGTACATGAAGGTCTTGTAGTAGAAACCGGGCGGCATCAGCTTGCCGCCGACCTTGCCGAAGATTCCCATCAGGTCGTTCTGCACGTTCGGCCAGCCGTTGGTGCTGGTGGCCACCAGGCCGCCGTAGAGGGCCTGCTGGGTGGCGCGCACGTTGGGGATCTGGGTGGCTTCGCGGGAGCCGATCTGCAGGATCGCGTTGGGCTCCTCGGCACCGGCGGCGACGATGCCGCGCGCCCGCGAGTACTTGAAGCTGCGGCCGACGATGTCGACGCCGTTGGCCAGCAGCGCGGCGGCCAGGCTGTCGCCGGCATAGCCCTGGTAGTGCTGGCCGTTGAAGCTGAAGGTCAGCGGGCGCTCGCGGTCGATGCGGCCGCCGCTGGACAGGCGATTGATCTGGCTCATGCCGGCTCCCCTTGTACGGCGGGTTTCTTCTCACCGTCGGCGGCGACGCCGGGTTGCTCGCCGATCGGGTAGGTCTCGAGAATCTCGTAGGTCACCGTGTGGCGGGTGACGTTGAAGTACTTGCGGCAGCCGGCGGCGTGTACCCACAGCTCGTGATGGAGGCCGCGCGGGTTGTCGCGGAAGAACATGTAGTCGCCCCATTCCTCGTCGCTGCAGGCGTTCGGATCTAGCGGGCGCGGGATGTGCGCCTGGCCCTTGGCGTGGAATTCCTCTTCGGAACGCAGTTCCCCGCAGTGGGGGCAGAAGATGTGCAGCATTTTGTAGTCTCCGGAAACTGTTCTTGCCGGCTGACCGGCACCCTCTCCCTGAAGGGCGAGGGGCAGCGGATTTCGCCCTTCGGGCGGCTTTTGTCAGTGCGCCACTGCCGCCGCGCCGTGCTCGTCGATCAGCGCACCGCTGTGGAAGCGTTCGATGGAGAAGGGCGCGGCCAGCGGATGCGGTTCGCCCTTGGCCAGGGTGGCGGCGAAGACGTTTCCGGAGCCGGGGGTGGCCTTGAAGCCGCCGGTGCCCCAGCCGCAGTTGAAGAACAGGTTCTGCACCGGAGTCTTGCCGATGATCGGGCAGGCGTCCGGGGTGGTGTCGACGATGCCGCCCCACTGGCGGTTCATGCGTACCCGCGAGAGCACCGGGAACATCTCGACGATGGCTTGCAGGGTGTGCTCGATCACCGGGTAAGAGCCGCGCTGGCCGTAGCCGTTGTAGCCGTCGATGCCGGCGCCGATGACCAGGTCGCCTTTGTCCGACTGGCTGATGTAGCCATGCACGGCGTTGGACATGATCACGCTATCGATGATCGGCTTCAGCGGCTCGGAGACCAGAGCCTGCAACGGGTGCGACTCCAGCGGCAGGCGGAAGCCGGCGAGCCTGGCCATGTGCCCGGAGTTGCCGGCGGTGACCACGCCGACACGACGCGCGCCGATGAAGCCGCGGTTGGTCTCGACGCCGATCACCGCGCCGTCCTGCTTGCGGAAGCCGGTGACTTCGGTCTGCTGGATCAGGTCCACGCCCAGGGCATCGGCGGCGCGGGCGAAGCCCCAGGCCACCGCGTCATGGCGGGCGACGCCGCCGCGACGCTGGATGGTCGCGCCCAGGATCGGGTAGCGGGTGTTCTTGCTGCAATCCAGATAGGGAATCTCCTCCGCCACCTGCTGCGCGTTCAACAGTTCGCCGTCGACGCCGTTGAGGCGGTTGGCGCTGACCCGGCGCTCGCCGTCGCGCATGTCCTGGAGGGTGTGGCAGAGGTTGTAGACCCCGCGCTGGGAGAACATCACGTTGTAGTTGAGGTCCTGGGACAGGCCCTCCCACAGCTTCATCGCGTGCTCGTAGAGCAGCGCGGACTCGTCCCACAGGTAGTTGGAGCGCACGATGGTGGTGTTGCGCGCGGTGTTGCCGCCGCCCAGCCAGCCTTTCTCGACTACCGCCACGTTGCTGATGCCGTGTTCCTTGGCCAGGTAGTAGGCGGTGGCCAGGCCGTGCCCGCCGCCGCCGACGATGACCACGTCGTAGACCGGCTTCGGCGTGGGCGTGCGCCACATGCGTTGCCAGTTCTCGTGATGGCTCAGTGAATGCTTTAACAGGCCGAAGCCGGAGTAGCGTTGCATGTGGATGCTCCTGAACTGTTGCTCCCTCTCCCGCGGAGAGGGTTGGGCCGGGGCGCGTCGGGCTCCCCGACCGTCTTCGGGGGGCTCAGCGGTAGACCGGGAAGTCCGCGCAGAGACCGGCGACCTGGGTGGCGACCTTGGCTTCCACGTCGGCATCGCCGAGGTGGTCGAGGATGTCGCAGATCCAGCCGGCCAGTTCGCGGCTCTGCGCTTCCTGCAGCCCGCGGGTGGTGATGGCCGGGGTGCCGATGCGGATGCCGGAGGTGACGAACGGGCTCTGCGGATCGTTCGGCACGGCGTTCTTGTTCACCGTGATGCCGACCCGGCCGAGGGCGGCGTCGGCTTCCTTGCCGGTCAGGCCCTGGCGCACCAGGCTGATCAGCATCAGGTGGTTGTCGGTACCGCCGGAAACCACGTCGTAGCCGCGCCCGATGAATACCTCGGCCATCGCCCGGGCGTTGCGGATCACCTGCGCCTGGTAGTCCTTGAAGCCCGGCTCCAGCGCTTCCTTGAAGCACACCGCCTTGGCCGCGATCACATGCATCAGCGGGCCGCCCTGGGCGCCGGGGAATACCGCGGAGTTGAGCTTCTTCTCGATCTCTTCGTTGGCGCGCGCCAGGATCAGGCCGCCGCGCGGGCCGCGCAGGGTCTTGTGGGTGGTGGTGGTGACCACGTCGGCGAAGGGGATCGGGTTCGGGTAGAGGCCGGCGGCGACCAGCCCGGCGACGTGGGCCATGTCGACGAACAGCAGCGCGCCGACCTTGTCGGCGATGGCGCGGAAGCGCGGGAAGTCGAGGGTCTTGGAGTAGGCGGAGAAGCCGGCGACGATCATCTTCGGCTTATGCTCCACGGCCAGGCGCTCGACTTCGTCGTAGTCGATCAGCCCGGTAGCGGTGTCCAGGCCGTACTGCACGGCGTTGTACAGCTTGCCGGAGGAGGACACCTTGGCGCCGTGGGTGAGATGACCGCCATGGGCCAGGCTCATGCCCAGGATGGTGTCGCCGGCGTTGAGCAGCGCCAGGTACACCGCGGCGTTGGCCGAGGAACCGGAATGCGGCTGGACGTTGGCGTAGTCGGCGCCGAACAGTTGCCTGGCGCGGTCGATGGCCAGCCGCTCGACCTTGTCGACGTGTTCGCAGCCGCCGTAGTAGCGCTTGCCCGGATAGCCCTCGGCATATTTGTTGGTCAGGCCGCTGCCCTGCGCCTGCATGACCCGCCTGCTGGTGTAGTTCTCCGAGGCGATCAGTTCGAGATGGTCTTCCTGGCGGGCCTCTTCGGCGTCCATCGCGGCGAGCAGCTCGTCGTCGTAGCCGCGGATCTGGTCATGCTTGCTGAACATCGCTGGGTCTCCCTGCGGCGCCGGAACCGCGCCGGAATGGCTGCAACGGGACACGCGGTCCCTTTGCCAGCGATGGTATGACCGGCCCTGGCGGCCCAGATGCCTATGCACGCCACGGGGAGGTGCGTTTGCGACATGCCGGCGGGATTCGGCAACCGATGCGGAACGCCCCGGGCTGGCGCTAAACTGCGTGCTCTTCGTCCTGCGAGAACACCATGAAACGCCCGCTGATCTTCCTTTCCGCCGTGCTGCTCGGCGCATCCCTGCAAGGATGCGGGGGCGGCGACGAAAAGCAGGCCGCCGCGCCTGCGTTGCCGGCCGACTCCTGCACCGGCCATGAACTCGAAGTGGCCTTGCCGCCGGCCGGCAAGCCACTGTTCGGCTACGACTTCCTCTCCCGCCAGTGTGGGTACAACGACGCCACCGTGGTCTTCGGCGCCGCCGACGGCAGCAAGCGCTTGGAGATCGTCCTCACCGACACCGGCCTGCCGGCGCCGCCGACCGAGGGCGACGCGGTGGCCTACCGGGCGGCGCAGGACAAGCTGCGCGAGATGACCCGGACCAACCTGACCCTGCTCCACAAGACCCGCGAGACCGCGCTGAAGAACGGCACCGCCGAGCGCTTCGGCGGCGAGGACTACCTGCCGCTGATCGATACCACGCGGATGGGCGACCCGCTGGGAGTGATGGTCCCGGCCAAGGGCGAGGAAGGCGTCTCGACCCTCAGCGGAGTGATCAAGAACCGCTACGTACTGACCCTCAGCACCCGCGACACGCCCAATGGCGGCAGCGCCACGGCGATGCGCCAGGTACTGGTGCCGTTCGTCGAGCAGATGAAGCTGACCAAGCTACCCTGACAGACTGTGTCGGCACGTACCGGTGCCGGCGCCACCGCACGGAGCCCCACAAGGGCTCGGCAACCGTTCCATCCGAGGCCCACATGACCGATCACACCCAACAGTTCGCCAGCGACAACTATTCCGGCATCTGCCCCGAAGCCTGGGCGGCGATGGCCGAAGCCAACCGCGGCCACGAACGCGCCTATGGCGACGACCAGTGGACCGCGCGCGCTTCGGACTATTTCCGCCAGTTGTTCGAGACCGATTGCGAAGTGTTCTTCGCCTTCAACGGCACCGCCGCCAACTCCCTGGCCCTGGCTGCGCTGTGCCAGAGCTACCACAGCGTGATCTGCTCCGAGACCGCCCACGTCGAGACCGACGAGTGCGGCGCGCCGGAGTTCTTCTCCAACGGCTCCAAGCTTCTGCTGGCGCAGACCGAGGTCGGCAAGCTGACCCCGGCGTCGATCCGCGATATCGCCCTCAAGCGCCAGGACATCCACTACCCGAAGCCACGCGTGGTGACGCTCACCCAGGCCACCGAGGTCGGCACGGTGTACCGCCCGGACGAGCTGAAGGCGATCAGCGCCACCTGCAAGGAGCTCGGCCTGCACCTGCACATGGACGGCGCGCGTTTCTCCAACGCCTGCGCCTTCCTCGGCTGCTCGCCGGCGGAGCTGAGCTGGAAGGCCGGGGTCGACGTGCTCTGCTTCGGCGGCACCAAGAATGGCATGGCGGTGGGTGAGGCGATCCTGTTCTTCAACCGCGACCTGGCCGAGGATTTCGACTACCGCTGCAAGCAGGCTGGCCAACTGGCCTCGAAGATGCGCTTCCTCGCCGCGCCCTGGGTCGGCGTACTGCAGGACGATGCCTGGTTGCGCTACGCCGATCACGCCAATCGTTGCGCGCGGCTGCTGGCCGAGCTGGTGGCCGATGTACCCGGGGTGAGCCTGATGTTCCCGGTGGAAGCCAACGGCGTGTTCCTGCAGCTTTCCGAGCCGGCGATCGAGGCCCTGCGCGCGCGCGGTTGGCGCTTCTACACCTTCATTGGCGAGGGCGGTGCGCGCTTCATGTGTTCCTGGGATACCGATATCGAGCGGGTCCGCGAACTGGCGCGGGACATTCGCCTGGTGATGGGCGCCTGAGCCCGCTCTCGGCCGCCTCCGTGACGCGGGGCGGCCGCTGTTCCTCATATCCTGTGGATAACTCTGTGAACTAACTGTTCGGGAGCTATGCAAAAGTACCCCCGGGTACGCCCTTCCTGTCTCCGCCGGAGGCGCCGAAAGCCTTTATCCACGCGGCTCCACTCCCGAGGCGCGAGAACCTGGCCAATCCACAAACACTGTGGAGCCGAATGTGAATAACGTGTTCGCAGTCGCTTCCGGGCAGCGCCCCGCCGGGCTCTTCGGAGGCTGGTCGGTTTTTGAGCGAAAACAGCCGTTTGTGAAAGGACGATGACGGTTCAGGTGAAAAGCGCTGACGAAACGATGACGGGCATTGTCCCCGGGGGCCCCTGCAAGCCTGTGGACAGAAAAGAAAGCACCGACGCGGGGTAAATGCCGAAAATATCCTGAGCGGACGTAATGGCTTGAGGGAAAAGACAAAATTCTCCCGCTCCGATGTCGCGGGACAGCGGATGCAATCGCCGAAGGAATTTCCCCCAATTCCTGTTGAGGTCGGTGTGAAGAGCCTGTTTATAGAATGCTGGGAGCCAGAGCTTTCGCGCCTTCCAGGCTGTTGATCAAGAATTGAGCGGAATCTCCGTCAACAGGCTGCCGGCTTACTTTAGGGAGCATGTGCATAAGCTTGAGGTTGCTCACAAAAGGCCTGGAAAGCCTTGTGGACAACCTGTATGGATAGCGCCGAAAGCCGCATAAAGACAGGTCTGCGCTGGATTGGTCAACAAATGACCGGCGCGCGTGGGAAGAGCTGGATTGCCAGAAAAGGCAGAGGTTTTTCTCCATGCTGTGAATATTTTTTTGATTTTCCCCAAGGAAAGTGTAAAGCCCTGTGGAAAAGTTGTTCGTTCACGCCTGGGGGGGCCGTACGGCGGGGCCCCTGGCGGATTGATCGTTAAATGAGCAGGAGCACGCGGCCAGCCCGAACGGGCGGCGAAGCGCGATTTACCGGGAAGGGAAGCCGGATAGGCTCGCGGAGCCCTCGCGCCTCGGAGAGTGGGGCATTGTCGGTATGTCGATCCTGAACCCGCAGGGCAATGGATTGCACAGCTTGTGGATAAGTCTGTGATCAACTCGCTCTCGAAAGGGCTTCCCGGAGACCGTGAAGGGCTTCGTGCCCAGCCCCTGAAACCCACTTGAATTTTTATAATTTACCTTTTATTTCAAATACTTGAATGAAGATTTCGCGAACCTCCAGGCGGCGAAGGAATACCTGTATGGAATTCCAGGCCGAATGTGGACAACCTTCGCACCCTGGTGTTTTCAAGTATGAGAAGGACAGCTTCGCGATGGCTCTGGTGGTTGGCCGGAGCCTTGATTACCCTTGGCTTTTGCCAGGAAAGTGGGATGGATCATGGATGATCGGATGTCAGACAAGCCGCTCGGCCGCTTGTTGCTCGAAGGCTTCGGCGAGATCGCCTGGATCGCCGTGCTGCTGGCCCTTGGCGTTCTCCTGCCATTGCCGCTGGTAGCGCTGGGCTGGGCGTTGCTGCTGGGCGCCGAGTGGGCCACGGATCGTTGGCGCGGCAAGGTGCCGTATCGTCTGCAACAGGCGCTGTTCTTCTGGGTTCTTGGTGGCGGCATCGCCCTGGGCCAGGCTCTGCCGGGCTTCTGGCTGGGACTGGGCGGTGGGTTGCTGGCGGTGATCGGCGGCGTGCTGTTGCAGATCCGTTTCGAGCGCGGCCTGCGCCTGGAGCGCCAGGCTCCGCGAGCGCTGGACGTACCGCTGCCGGCGGGAGGTAGCGCCTGGGGCGGCGAAGCGCCCGAGCGGACCCCCGAGGGCGAGGCGATCCGTCTGTTCGACGGCGGCGAGATCGCCATGGGCGGCCCGCTGGTATGCCACTACCTGATGCCTGACGGTTGCTTCATCCCCGACTGCAATCCTTCGGCACGCTTTTCCAGTGATGGCCGCCACTTCGTTTCGCCGATACCGAGCCGAGGCGCCTGGGGCCTGGCGATCTTCGACCGGCAGGAGCGCTTGCTCTACCGCTGTGCCGTGGACAACTTCTGGGAGCTGGACAGCGTCACCGAGCGCGAGGTGATCGGCCGGCACAGCCCGCTGACGTCCAACGCACCGCAGCGCCTCGAGCTGCAGGCGCTCAAGGCCGGCAGCGAGGCCGAGGCCTTCGTCGCCATCGGCGACCTCTGGCTGCCCGAGAGCGAATGGCAGCGCTGGAGCGGGGATCTGCGCGCGCATCCGCTAACGTCTCCACCTGGCGGGCCCGCGCTGGAAATCCGCCCCTGGTTGCCGGCCAGCCTCCTGGCCCTGGAGGATCCTTTCGCGCCGCTGCGCGCCAACCGCGGCGAGCTGTGGATAAACGGCGAGGCCAGCGGCCTCTATCCGTCCCGGGAAGCGCCGCCACTGGCCTGGAGCGATGACGGTCGGACGCTGGCGCTACAGGCTGCGCGCGAGCCGCTGGGGCATGACGCCTATTGGCTGTGGCGGGAGGAGGACGGTCTGCGGGCGCTGGGCGAGCCGTGGTCGGCGTTGTCCGCCGAGCCGCATGCCGGCGGGCCCGAACTGCTCGGGCTGGAGGATGGCTGGCTGCGTTTCGGCCTGGACCTGGCGCAACCCTGCCTGACCTACGAGCGCTACGGCACGCTGGGCTCGTACAGCCATTCCAGCCTCTACCTTCTGGAGGGGCACGATGCGGACGACCGGCCGCGCTGGCGCGAGGCCGACATGCCGCGCCTGGACCTGCTGCTGCCCCTGGATGGCGCGGCCGGCAGGCCGGGCTGCCGGTTGCGCAGCGCGCCGCTGGCCGATGGCAGCCGGGCCACCTGGGAGTGGTTGCGCGACGACCGGGAGGCGGAGCGCGGCGCCTATGCCTTGCGCCTGGGCGACTGGCGCCTGGATGGCGAGTGGACGCTCGACCACCGCGTGTCCGATTGCGGTCGCTACCTGGCCCTGGTGGCCTTCGCCGAGGCGCCGACCCTGCCGCGGCGCCTGGCCATACTCGATAGCCGGGAGCGGCGCCTGGAGTGGCTCGCCGAGCCGCTGGCCGATCTGCACCTGCAAGGTTTCATCGATGGCCAGGTGCATCTTGTCCACCTGCTAGGGCGCAACGCCTACCAGCCGCCGAGCGGGCCGGGAGAGGGCGACCCCGGGTTGCTGCGGCGCTTCGACGAAGGGCTGCCCGAGCCAGGCGCGTGGCACGCGTTCGGTCGCTTCCACGACGACTGGCGGCATTACTACGAACAGGCGCGCGTCGCCTTCGACGGCTCCGCCTGGCGGCTGCTTCCCGCTACGCGCTGGCTGGATGCGCCGCCGCGGCCCTGGAGCGACGGCGACTTCATCCTGCCGGCGGTGGGCGCGAAGGACGCCGCCTGGGGCTTCGGCTTCCACTACGAGGGCATGCACCGCGACGAGGACGTGCGCGCCGGCTTCAGCCGCGATGGCTACCTGCTGACCGCATCGGGCATCGGCGTGGCCAACCTGGCGGCGCCGATGATCTGGTCGGCTGACGGTCGCTACCTGGCGCTGACCCGGCACGTCCAGCGCTACGCGGAAAGCGACCTGGAGCAAGACCAGTGGCGCCTGCTGCTGCTCGACGTGCGCGAGCGCACGTTGCGCCGCTACCGCGACGACCTCGGCGAGTACCCGTGCTTCGACAGCTTCGACGTCGACCTGTGCTTCCGCAGTGCGGGGACGGGGCGCTACGTGCTGGCCCTGGATGACCTGCTCGAGGCGCCCGCCGAGTCGCTGCGGGACTGTGGCGGACGCTGGCTGCCGGCCGAGGAGTTGCCGCTGCGGCGCTACTGGGAGCGCCTGGCGTTTCCCGCGCGCCCTCAGTAGTCGATGACCACGTCGCCCTTGGGCACGCTGCAACAGGAGAGGATGTAGCCCTCGGCGACATCCTCGTCGGTGATCCCGCCGTTGTGCTCCATCTCCACCTCGCCGGCGGTCTTCATTACCTTGCAGGTGCCGCAGATGCCCATCCCGCAGGCCTTCGGAATGTGCAGGCCGAGCTTGGCGGCGGCGGCGTGCACGGTTTCCCCGGGGCTGACGCGGATGCTCTTGCCGGTGGCGGTGAATTCCACCTGGTGCTGGTCGGCGACCGGTACCTCCGGCGCCTCGGCGGCTTCCGCGGCCAGTTCCCTGACGTCGGCGCGGACCTCCGGCGGGGTCGGCCCGAAGGCTTCCTCGTGGTAGCGGCTCATGTCGTAGCCGTGGCCCTGCAGCAGGTGCTTCACCGCGCTCATGTAGGGCGTCGGGCCGCAGCAGAAGATCTCCCGTTCGAGGAAGTCCGGGGCGATCAGCTCCAGCATGCGCAGGTTCAGGTAGCCACGGTAGCCGGCCCAGGCTTCGCCGAGGCCGTGGCGCTCGCAGATGATGTGCAGGCTGAAGTTGTCGATCCGCGAGGCCATGTGTTCCAGCTCGCGGTGGTAGATGATGTCCTTCGGCGAACGGGCGCTGTGGACGAAGACCATGTCGACGTTGGCGTTGGTGTCGAAGAACCAGCGCGCCATGGACATCACCGGGGTGATGCCGACCCCGCCGGAGAGGAACAGCACCTTGTCGGCCGGGAAGTCGATGGCGTTGAACAGGCCGACCGGGCCATGCACCGGCAGCTCCTGGCCTTCCTTGAGATTGTCGTGCAGCCAGTTGGAGACCCGTCCGCCCGGCACCCGCTTGATGGTGATGGAGAAGCTGTAGGGCACCGAGGGCGAGCTGGAGATGGTGTAGGAGCGCATCACCGGCTCGCCGTCGATCTCCAGCTCCAGGGTGACGAACTGACCCGGCTTGAAGAAGAACAGGATCGGCTGGTCGGCCATGAAGCAGAAGGTGCGCACGTCCCAGGTTTCCTGGATGACCTTGACGCAGCGCACGAGGTGCCGGCCGTTGGCCCAGGTTTGGGTGGTGACCGGATTGAGGAAGTTGCTCGACATGGTGATCTCTCCGCGCGCACGGGGCCGGACGACGGCCTGATGGGGCGGATTGTGCGCATCGCCGGGGGCGCTCATTTACCTGCCAGCGACATTTACATGCTTATCGCGACCTGCCCGCTGGGGCGCGGCCCGCAGCGTCGGAAACGGATGCGGTCATGTCGCCCATGGATAAGGTCGTCGTCGGGCGCCGGCCCACACTCCAGACCAGCCGAGACGAGGGTTTGCATGAACCCCGGGAGGGTAAGACCCGGACGTGTAGAGCGACTGACCTTCATTCCCGCCACGGCGGGACCCGTCCATCGGCAGGGCGGGATTCCGGACCCCGCGCCGGGATGAGGAAGGCTGTGAACGCCACCTTGCGTAGCAACCGTACCAGCCACTTTTTCCGCCGCCACCCGCGCGGGGGCGGCATGAGGAGTTACCGATGGACGTCACTTCCACCCTGAGTCTCGGCGATCCCCTGGAAGCGGCCCGCAAGGCCACCGCCGACATGTTGCGCAGCCGCGACCACAGCTTCTCCCTGCCACAGCCGTTCTACTGCGACCAGCGCCTGTTCGAGATCGACATGCAGGAGATCTTCCACAAGGAATGGCTGATCGCCGGCATGACCTGCGAGATTCCCGCCAAGGGCAATTTCCTCACCCTGCAGATCGGCAAGAACCCGGTGCTGGTGATCCGTGGCGCCGAGGGTCAGGTGCATGCCTTCCACAACGTCTGCCGGCACCGCGGCTCGCGCCTGTGCGTGAGCGAGAAGGGCAAGGTGGCCAAGCTGGTCTGCCCCTACCACCAGTGGACCTACGAGCTGGATGGCCGCCTGCTGTTCGCCGGTACCGAGATGGGCGCCGACTTCGACATGAAGGAATACGGCCTGAAGCCGATCCAGGTGAAGACCGCCGGCGGCTACATCTTCATCAGCCTGGCGGAGAACCCGCCGGCCATCGACGACTTCCTGGCGACGCTCGAGCACTACATGGAGCCGTACGACATGGAGAACGCCAAGGTGGCGGTGCAGACCACCATCCGCGAAGCCGCCAACTGGAAACTGGTGATCGAGAACAACCGCGAGTGCTACCACTGCAACGGCTCACACCCGGAACTGCTGAAGACCCTGCTGGAGTGGGACGATGTCACCGACCCGCGCGCCAGCCAGGCGTTCAAGGACCAGGTGGCGGCCTGCACCAGCGCCTGGGAGGCCGAGAAGATCCCGTACGCCCATGCCAGCTTCGGCCTGCGCAACCGCATCGTGCGCATGCCGCTGCTGGACGGCACGGTGTCGATGACCATGGACGGCAAGCAGGGCAGCAGGAAGCTCATGGGCCGGATCAAGAACCCCGACCTCGGCTCGATGCGCATCCTGCACCTGCCGCACTCCTGGAACCACTGCATGGGCGACCACCTGATCGTCTTCACCGTATGGCCGATCAGCGCCCAGGAAACCGTGGTCACCACCAAGTGGCTGGTGCACAAGGACGCGGTGGAGGGCGTCGACTACGACGTGGCGCGCCTGCGCGAGGTATGGGACGCGACCAACGACCAGGACCGTCGCCTGGCCGAGGAGAACCAGCGCGGGATCAACTCCGACGCCTACCAGCCGGGTCCATACTCGAAGACCTACGAGTTCGGCGTGATCAACTTCCTCGACTGGTACAGCGAGCGCATGCTGAACAACCTCGGCGAGGAGTCCGCCCACGTACGCAAGGTCGCCGGCAGCTGAGCCGGACGAGGCGCCCCCTGGCGGGGCGCCGCTTCGGAGGAAAGGTCATGGACAACCTGCTGTTCTACTTCAGCTCCGCCTTCGTCAGCCTGCTGCTGGCCTGGAACCTGTTCGCCTGCTGGCGGCGCCAGCGGTTGGCGGGGAAGTCCCGTCCCTGAACCGGCCCGTGCCATGCAAGGCCTTCTCCTGGCGCAGGGCGGCTATCCGCCGCCCTGCGCCGTGTTGCCAGCGAGCCTCCCTCGCGCATCCGGCCCCTGACAGTCCCCCGGCAAAAGGACTAAGGTGGAAAGGACTCAACCTGAACGGGCCGCTCAAGGGCGGCCTCTGGAGGCAAGCGTGGAAAACAATCCCCTGTGGGCCGAACTGGGCCGGCACTGGAAGCTGGTGGCCCTGCGTGGCGTGGCGGCGCTGGTGTTCGGCGTCCTGACCCTGCTCTCGCCGGCCCTGGCGCTGACCGTGCTGGTGCTGTTCTGGGGTGCCTACGCGCTGGTGGACGGGGTGTTCGCCCTGGTCGCCGCGTTCAGCATGCGCAGCGCCGGCCAGTTCAACTGGCCGCTGGCGCTGGTCGGGGTGATCGGCGTCGCGGCCGGCCTGGTGGCGTTCTTCTGGCCGCAACTGACGGCCATCGGTCTGCTCCTGATCATCGCCGGCTGGGCGCTGGCGATGGGTATCTTCCAGATCGTCGCGGCGATCCGCCTGCGCAAGTCGATCCGGAACGAGTGGTGGATGATCCTCTCTGGCGCCATCTCGGTGCTGTTCGGCGTGCTGATGATCGCCAACCCCGGCGCCGGGGCGCTGGCGGTGGTCTGGGTGATCGGCGCCTACGCGGTGTTCTTCGGCGTGCTGCTGGTCATGCTGGCGCTGCGCCTGCGCAAGACTTCGACCCTGAAGGCCTGACGCGGTGGCGGCGAAGCCGGCGGAGGAAACGCGCTGGTGCCTGTGGCGCCAGGACGACAACGGCAATGCCTTCGTCATGCGCCGCGACCTGACGCGCGACGAGGCCTGCGCGCTGGTCAAGGACTACCAGGCGCGGGGGCATCGGCAGCTGTATTGGGCGAGTCCGCAGGCGCGCGACTAGCTCGATGTCCCGGCGATCCGCTCGACCAGCGCCTCCAGGCGCTGCTCCACCGCCCGCAGGCGCGGCGACTCGCCGTCGTTCGCGCCGAGCTGGCGGGCGCAGAGATTGAGCGCGGAGAGCACCACCAGTTCGTTGCTGGTGACGTAGGGAAACTTGCGCTTGTTGGCGTCCACTTCCGCCTGCAGCAAGGCGGCGGCGTCCGCGAGGACGCGTTCCTCGCCGGCCGGCACGCGGATCGAATAGTCCCGGCCGAGGATCGACAGGACCTGGACGCCGTCGCGGCTCATGCGCTAACCGGTTGCTGCGCGCTGAGGCGCTCGACCAGGGCTTCCAGGCGGGCCTGGGTGCCGCTCTGCTTCTCTTCCTGCTCGAGCATGGAGAGTTGCAGGGTTTCGTTTTCCTCGGTGGCCTGGCGCAGCTGCTGCTGAAGCTGGTCGTGGCTGTCGCGCAGGGCCTGGTTCTGTTGCAGCAGTTCGGCTACCAGGGTTTCCAGGCGTTCCAGGGTATTCTCCAGCATGATCTCGTCCCAGTCGTTCAAAGGGCGCGCAGGATAAAGAAAAGCGCCTGCCGAAGCCAGGTCGGTGGTCGGTTGCCTGGCTTCGGCGCACGCATTCACCAGTGGAAAGTGCCGCCCAGCGAGTAATGGCCGGGATCGGCGACGAAGGGATCGCGATCGGTGGCCGGCGGGCAGCTGCGCCGCTTCAGGCAGTCTTCGGCGCGCTCGAGGTAGCTGCGCTCGTCGCCGGTGATGCGCACGTCCGGGAGGATGCTGGAAAAGGCGGGGTAGCCTTGCGCGCAGCCGCCCAGGAGCAAGAACGGCAGGAAGCGGAAGAGGCGTCGGGTCATGCTGAGGCTCCGTGGAAGCGTCGGGGTCATTGCGGTCGTTCGACGATGCGGCGGATGGTGCCGCCGCAGATGTCGGTGAAGCAGCGGTCGTAGTCCGAACTGCAGTTGAAGGCGCTGAAGCTGTTGTAGCCGCCGTAGCCGAAAGCGGAGGAGTAGCCCGGCGCCAGGCATTCCTTGCGCGCTTGCTTCTTGCTCTTGCCCTGGCTGCAATAGTGGTAGCTGCGCCGCTCCGCCTCGCGCAGGCGGTTCTCGTTCTGCCATTCCAGGCGCGCGAGGCTTTCGCACTGGCTCTGTTGCGTGCGGCACTGGGCGACGCAGGTGCGTCCCGCCTCGCTCGGCGGCATCACGTACTGGTAGCGCACGGAGGGGCCGCAGCCCGTCAGCAGGGCGAGCGCGAGCGCAGCGCCTGAGAGATTCAGGTGTCTGTTCATGGTTTCTTGCTGGGAAAGGGTGGAGCGGGGATCAGTCGTCCGCGACGTATTCCAGGATGTCGCCCGGCTGGCAGTCCAGGAAGGCGCAGATCTTCTCCAGGGTGTCGAGGCGGATGCCCTTGACCTTGCCGTTCTTCAGCAGGGACAGGTTCTGTTCGGTGATACCGATGGCTTCCGCCAGCTCCTTGGAGCGGACCTTGTTCTTCGCCAGGATGACGTCTAGTCGGATGATGATCATGGGGTCGTCATATGAAGGCTCTTACTTCTTCGTCCAGTTTCCTGGCTTCGCTCATCATCAGGCCGAACGAGCAGAGAAAGATCGCCTTGAGGAACTCGTAGGCCGCTTCGGAAGTGAGTCCGATCGAAACGCTCAGGACACGCTCGCCGTCGGGCAGGTCGAGAGATAGTACAAGACCTTGCAGCGTATTGATAAATGGCTGGAGCAAGAGTGCCAGGAAGGACAGCAGGCCGATGTGCACCAGGGTCCTGGCGTTGCGCTGCGACCAGCGTTCGCCCTTGGCCAGGCGGCGGAAGAACAGGCCGGTGAGCGCCAGGCCGAACGCGGACAGGAGGGTTGGCAGGTAGTCCAGCAGCATCAGCAGCGCCCGGCTGCTCCAGGACAGGACGAAGCCGTCGCTGGCCAGGCGCGGCATTTCATCGCTCCAGGCCTGCAGGTAACCCTGTTCGCTGAGACCGGAGAGCCAGAGATGAGTGTTCGCCCCGAGTTCGATGCAGGCCATGCCCCAGGCCAGGATGGCGCAGAGCATGCCGAGCAGGTAGAGCTTGTGGTTGCTGAGATGCGTGGATAGCGTCATGCCGGGTTCCCCTGTGTGTTTCGCGTCTGGATGGCAAAACTAGGGAATAAATTATCGTAATACAATAATTTATCGTCACCGCGTCATAACTTGTGATCTGGAGCACAGTGCATCCTGGCCCGCTTCAGCGGATCACGCCTTCCTCGCGCAGGAGCTTGAAGATGGCTTCGGCACCGGCTTCCGCCGAAAGGTCCTTGAGTAACTGCCCGGTACCGCCGGAGGCCTTGGCGGTGGCGGCTTTCATCCGCTCGGCGCCGGTCTTCGCCCTGATCACCTTGAGCCGCTTCGGTCGCGGCCGGGCCGGTTGCAGGCTGTCTTCGGCGAGCAGCGGGTCGTCGACCACCTCCACCTCATGGGCCTCGATCTCGCCACGCCGGGCCGGGCCGAAGGCGCTCTGCCGGGCCGCCGGCGCGGCATTGTCGACACTGGCGACGAACGGCAGGCGTACCCGCAGTCGGCGTCGCTGGCCGCGAGGCAGGGCCTGGAGGACCTCGGCGCTACCGTCCTCGACCTTCTCGACCTCGGCCAGGCCGACCACCAGTGGCCAGCCCAGGCGCTCGGCGAGGAGGAAGGGCAGCATCCCGGAGCCTTCCCCGGTTTCCGCCTGGCTGCCGGTGAGCACCAGTTGCGCGCGGGAGTCGCGCAGGTGCTCGGCCAGTGCGGGCAGGGCGTCGGCGCCGGCCGGCTGTTCCAGCACGGACAAGCGTTCCAGGCCCATTCCGAGATAGCCGCGCAGCGCCTCGGCGTGCGGGTCGCCGGCGTGCAGCACCTGCAGGCGCGGGCCGCTCAGGCGCAGGCCGAGCTCCACCGCGCGGGCGTCCTGTTCGGCGCGGCGCGGGCGTCCGGAGGCGGGGTGGGCGCCGATGGAGACCAGCGCGACGATGTTCAGCTCAGTCATGGTTCGATACCGATGCAAGGTACGTGGAAGCGGATTCAGGCCGCATCGCGTGCGGCGCCGTTGCGGTGTGCCTCGGCCAGGCGGACCAGCGCGCGGAGGATTTCCGTCGAGTCGCCGATCACCGAGAGATCGGCGCGCTTGATCATGTCGCAGCCGGCGTCGCGGTTCACCGCCACTACCTTGTCGCAGGCGCCTATGCCCTGCAGGTGCTGGATCGCCCCGGAGATGCCCACCGCCAGGTAGACCCGCGCGGTGACCCAGGTACCGGTGGCGCCGACCTGGCGGTTGCGCGGCATGTGCCCGTCATCCACCGCCACCCGCGAGGCGCCCTCGGTGGCGCCGAGGGCGGCGGCGGCCTGGTGGAACAGTGCCCAGTCCTGCACGCCGTTGCCGCCGGAGAGGATGAACTCGGCCTCGGCCATGGGAATCCGCGCCGGGTCCACGGCCACCGGGCCGAGGTCCTCGATGCGTGGCAGGTTGCGCGCCACCTGCTCGGCCATGTGCAGTTCGCGAACCTCATGGCGGGTCTCGCTGACCGGCTCGGCGCATTCCGCCGCGGCCAGCAGCAGGCGCGGCAGGGCGCGCTGGATGTCCTCGCGGCCGGCGCCGGCGCGGCCGATGCAGCGACCCTCCTCGACCTGCCAGATGCGCGTGGCCGGTCGTTCGCCGAGGGCGGCGGCCAGGCGCCGGCCCAGTTCGCCGCCGCCGCTGCGGCTGTCCGGGAACAGCCAGTGACGCGGGACGAACTGGTTTTCCAGGTTGCGCAACGCCAGAACCCGTTGCTCGGGCGCGTAGCCGTCGTACTGGTCGCCGGCAAGGTGCAGCAGGCGATCGACGCCGGCGCTGTCGAAGGCGCTTTCCTTGTGTTCGCCGAACACCACGGCGAGCACCGCGCCGTCGCTGCCGGCGAGCTTGCGGGCCAGGCCGAGGAGATCCTTGTCGTGGCTGGTGAGGCGACCGCCGACCAGGTCCGGGACCACCGCGACGAGGAATGCCGGTTGCTCGATCACATGCAGCGGCAACTGCGCTTCCTGCACCGGGCTGGCACGCCGCGCGCCGCCGCCCTGCTGGCCGCCGGAGCGATCGATGCGGCGGATGCCGTTGGGCCCGACGAAGCCGACGGCGTGCGGGTTCTTGCGGAGCACGCCGTTGGGGCCCATCCAGCGCGCTTCGCCGCCCTGGGCGGACTGCATGGCCGCATGCAGCGGATGCAGGCGGTTGCGGGCGATCCATTCGGCGCGTGGGTCGCGGCGGACGATGTCGTTCATGCGGAATGCTTCCTGTGGCTGCGGCTACCCTCTTCCCCGGTCCTCTCCCTGGAGGGAGAGGCCACTATCCGTGCTGCCCCGGTCAGCAGCGGACCTGATGCGAAGCTCGACACTCTCATCAATGCACCTCCGCCACGGCTTCACGCCGCACCGGCTTTTTTGCCGGCGCTTCCGCCTGCTCTATCAGCGCTTCCGCCACCAGCTCGGCGATGTCCTTGATCTCCGGTCGCGGCGCCACCACGCCCTCGAGCATCGCGGTGCATTGCGGGCAGCCGACGGCCACCAGCTCGGCGCCGGTCTCGCGGATGTCGGCCATGCGCATGTCGGGGATCCGCTGCTTGCCGGGGATGTCGGTGATCGGCGCGCCGCCGCCACCGCCGCAGCAGCGCGAGCGGAAGCCGGAGCGTTGCATTTCCTTGACCTCGATGCCGAGTGCGCGCAGCACGTTGCGCGGCGCCTCGTACTCGCCGTTGTAGCGGCCGAGGTAGCAGGGGTCGTGGTAGGTGACGCTGCCGGCCTTGCTGCGGCCCAGTCGCAGCGTGCCGGCGCGCAGCAGTTCGTCGATGAAGGTGCTGTGGTGCAGCACCTGGTAGTCGCCGCCGAGGGCGCCGTATTCGTTCCTCAGCACATGGAAGCTGTGCGGGTCGCAGCTGACGATGCGGGCGAAGCGGTATCGCGCCAGGGTCGCGATGTTGCGCCTGGCCAGGTTCTGGAAGGTCGCCTCGTCGCCCAGGCGACGCGCCACGTCGCCGCTGTCGCGCTCCTCCAGGCCGAGCACGGCGAAGTCCACTCGCGCCGCCTTGAGGATCTTCACGAAGGCGCGCAGGGTGCGCTGGTTGCGCATGTCGAAGGCGCCGTCGCCGACCCAGAACAGCACGTCGACGGATTTCTTCTCGCTCATCAGCGGCAGGTTCAGGTCCGCCGCCCAGTTCAGCCGGCCGCCGGGAGCGAAGCCGCCGGGATTGTCGGTGGCGATCAGGTTGTCCAGCACCTCGGCGCCCTTGTTCGGCGTGGCGCCTTTCTCCAGGGTCAGGTGGCGGCGCATGTCGACGATGGCGTCGACGTGCTCGATCATCATCGGGCATTCCTCGACGCAGGCGCGGCAGGTGGTGCAGGACCACAGGGTGTCGGCGTCGACCAGGGCCTTGCCGTCCAGCGCGACGATCGGCTGGTGCGGGCCGCCGCCATGTTCGCCCAGCGGTTTGCCTGGATAGGGGCTGCCGGCGAATTTCGCGTCGTTGCCGCCGGCCAGGCCGATGACCATGTCCTGGATCAGCTTCTTCGGGTTCAGCGGCTGGCCGGCGGCGAACGCCGGGCACATCGCCTCGCACTTGCCGCACTGCACGCAGGCGTCGAAACCGAGCAGTTGGTTCCAGGTGAAGTCGGTGGGCTTTTCCACCCCCAGCGGCGCCTGCGGATCGGCCAGGTCGAGCGCCTTGAGGCCGGTGGAGCGGCCGCCGCGCCCATCTTTTCTGGAGAACCGTTCGGCGCGGCGGTGCCAGGCCAGGTGCAGGGCACCGGCGAAGGCGTGCTTCATCGGCCCGCCCCAGGTCATGCCGAGGAACAGCTCGGACACGCCCCAGGCCACGCCCAGCGCGAGGACGGCCGCCAGCGTCCAGCCGCCGAAGCCCTGCGGGAGGATCCCGGCCACCGGCAGGGTGGCGAGGAAGAAGCTCGCGGCGAACGCCAGCAGGCTCTTCGGCAGGCGCATCCAGGGGCCCTTCGACAGCCGCGACGGCGGGTCGAGGCGGCGGCGGGCGACGAACAGCGCGCCGACGAACATCAGCGCCGTGGCCGCCAGCAGGGCGAAGCCGAGGATGCGGTCGTGCAGGCCGAAGCCGTGCACCAGGATCGCCAGCAGCGCTGCCAGGACGAAGCCGCCGGCGGTGGCCACGTGGGTCCTGGACATGTACCTGTCGCGCTCGACCACATGGTGCAGGTCCACCAGGTAGCGACGCGGCATCTGCATGAGGCCGCCGATCCAGTCGACCCTGGAGGGTCGGCCGCGGCGCCACATGAGGAAGCGCTTCGCGGCGCCGAGCACGGCAAGTGCCAGGGCGGCGAAGAGCAGGAGGGGGAGGAGGGTGTCGAGCATTTCTGGTCTCCCTGCGGGACGTCAGGCGGCGCTGGATCGGCCCCCTATCCCGCTTGCGGGAGAGGGGGGCCGACCGTGCCGGTCGGATGCCACGAGGCGTGTCTTAGAAATCCTTGCACAAGCGCAGCGCGTCATAGATCGCCGCATGGGTGTTGCGCTGGGCCACGCAGTCGCCGATGCGGAACAGCAGGTAGCCATCGCCGTTCTCCGCCAGGCAAGGCTGCGGCTGGATCGCGAACAGCGCCTCGACGTCGATCTGGCCCTTGTTCCGCGAGCCCTGCTTGAGCGCGTAGTAGAGGCTCTCGTCGGGGCGCACGCCGTTTTCCACCACCACCTGGTCGACCACCCGCTCTTCCCGCGCGCCGGTGTATTCGTTCTCCAGCACCGCCACCAGCCTGTCGCCCTCGCGGTAGACCTTCTCCAGCATCAGGTCGCCGGTCATGATCACTTCCCTGGGGTACATGCTGCGGTAGTAGGTGGGGAAGGTGGTGCCGCCGATGGCCACCCCCGGCTTGATGTCGTCGGTGACGATCTCCACCTGGGCGCCCTTGTCGGCGAGGAAGTCCGCCACCGACATGCCGCTGAACTCGCAGATGGTGTCGTAGACCAGCACGTTCTTGCCCGGCTCGACCGTGCCGTCGAGCACGTCCCAGCTGCTCACCACCAGGCCTTCGGCGGCGCCCCAGTGTTCGTTCTGCTCGAGGAACGGATGTCCGCCGTTGGCCAGCACCACCACGTCCGGGCGCAGGTCGAGGATGGTCTCGGGGTCGGCCGCGGTGCCCAGGCGCAGGTCGATGCCCAGGCGCGCCAGCTCCAGTTGGTACCAGCGGGTGATGCCGGCGATCTGGTCGCGTTGCGGCGCCCTGGCGGCGGTGGTGATCTGGCCGCCGAGCTGCTCCTTCTTCTCGAACAGGGTCACGTCGTGGCCACGTTCGGCCGCCACGCGGGCAGCCTCCATCCCGGCCGGCCCGCCGCCGACCACCACCACCTTGCGCTTCGGCCCGGTGGATTTCTCGATGATGTGCGGCACGCCCATGTATTCGCGGGAGGTCGCGGCGTTCTGGATGCACAGCACGTCCAGGCCCTGGTACTGGCGGTCGATGCAGTAGTTGGCGCCGACGCACTGCTTGATCTGGTCGACCTGGCCCATCTTGATCTTGGCGATCAGGTGCGGGTCGGCGATGTGCGCGCGGGTCATGCCGACCATGTCCACGTAGCCGCCTTCGAGGATGCGCGTGGCCTGGTTCGGGTCCTTGATGTTCTGCGCGTGCAGCACCGGCACATCGACCACTTCCTTGATGCCGGCCGCCAGGTGCAGGAACGGCTCCGGCGGGAAGGTCATGTTGGGGATGACGTTGGCCAGGGTGTTGTGGGTATCGCAGCCGGAGCCGACCACGCCGATGAAGTCGAGCATGCCGGTATCGCTGTAGTACTTGGCGATCTGCTTCATGTCCTCGTGGGACAGGCCGTCCGGGTGGAATTCGTCGCCGCAGATGCGCATGCCGACGCAGAAGTCCTCGCCGACCTCGGCGCGCACTGCCTTGAGCACCTCGAGGCCGAACTTCATCCGCCCCTCGAAGCTGCCACCCCATTCGTCGGTACGCTTGTTGACCCGTGGACTCCAGAACTGGTCGATCATGTGCTGGTGCACGGCGGACAGCTCGACGCCGTCCAGGCCGCCTTCCTTGGCGCGGCGGGCGGCCTGCGCGTAGTTGCCGATGACCCGCCAGATCTCCTCCACCTCGATGGTCTTGCAGGTGGCGCGGTGCACCGGCTCGCGGATACCCGACGGCGACATCAGGGTCGGCCAGTGGTAGCCGTCCCAGCGCGAACGGCGCCCCATGTGGGTAATCTGGATCATGATCTTGGCGCCGTGCCTGTGCATGGCGTCCGCCAGGTTCTGGAAGTGCGGGATGATCCGGTCGGTGGACAGGTTCACCGAACTCCACCACTGCTGCGGGCTGTCGATGGCGACCACCGAGGAGCCGCCACAGATGGCCAGGCCGATGCCGCCCTTGGCCTTTTCCTCGTAGTACTTCACGTAGCGCTCGGTGGTCATCCCGCCGTCGGTGGCGTAGACCTCGGCGTGGGCGGTGGAGAGCACGCGGTTGCGGATGGTCAGCTTGCCGATCTGGATCGGCTGGAACATTGCTTCGAAGGCCATGACCCTTTCCTCGGCTTACAGGGGTTTGACGACGAACAGGCCGTCTTCGTGACCGTCCTCGGCGCCGCTGTAGACCTGTTCGGCCACGGTGCGCAGGCTGCTGCCGCGGGCGGCGAGGATCTGGTCCATGGCGCCGGCGAACCAGCCGGTGAACATGTAGTCGACCTTGCGGTTGACCTTGCCGTAGACGTAGACGAAGGCGGAGTGCCGCAGACGGACCTCGGCGGTGCCTTCCTCGAGGTTGATCCGCTCGATCTCGAACAGACCCCAGCCGCGCTGGGACAGGCGCTTCATGTAGTGCTCGAACACCGCCACGCCTTCCAGGCCGTGGCATTCGGCTTCCTTTTCGCACCAGTGCCAGGCGGACTTGTAGCCGGCCTTGTAGAGGATCTCGGCGTAGGCGTCGGCGCCCAGCACCTCTTCGATGCCCATGTGGTTGTTGACGAAGAAATGCCGCGGCACGTAGAGCATCGGCAGGGCGTCGGTGGTCCAGACGCCGGTCTCGCTGTCGACCTCGATGGGCAGTTGGGGGGCGTGTTTGACCATGGTGTAAGCTCCGATTCTTTAGGCTCCCTCTCCCTTCAGGGGGAGGGGCGGGGAGAGGGATGATGGGTGCGATGCAATGCCCTCTCCCTGAAGGAGAGGCGTCGAGTCGGGAGTGGGCCGGGAGTCACTCGCCCCAGACGTCCTGCAGGACCCTTACCCAGTTCTCGCCCATCACCTTGCGCACCACGCGCTCGGGCATGCCGCGCTCGAGTAGGGTCTCGGTGAGGTTGGGGAATTCGCCGACGGTGCGGATGCCCAGCGGGTTGACGATCTTGCCGAAGTTGGTCAGGCGCCGGGCGTAGCCCTTGTCGTGGGTCAGCCACTCGAAGAAGTCGTGGCCGTGGCCCTGGGTGAAATCGGTGCCGATGCCGATGGCGTCCTCGCCGACGATGTTCATCACGTACTCGATGGCCTCGGCGTAGTCGTCGATGGTCGAGTCGATGCCTTTCCTGAGGAACGGCGCGAACATGGTCACACCGACGAAGCCGCCATGATCGGCGATGAACTTCAGCTCCTCGTCGGACTTGTTGCGCGGGTGTTCCTTGAGGCCGGACGGCAGGCAGTGGGAGTAGCAGACCGGTTTCTTCGATTCGAGGATGACCTCTTCGGAGGTCTTGCTGCCGACGTGGGAGAGGTCGCACATGATGCCGACCCGGTTCATCTCCGCGACGATCTCCCGACCGAAGCCGGAGAGCCCGCCGTCACGCTCGTAGCAGCCGGTGCCGACCAGGTTCTGGGTGTTGTAGCACATCTGCACGATGCCCACGCCGAGCTGCTTGAACACCTCGACGTAGCCGAGCTGGTCCTCGAATGCGTGGGCATTCTGGAAGCCGTAGAGGATGCCGGTCTTGCCCTGCTCCTTGGCCCTGCGGATGTCCGCGGTGCTGTGCACCGGGATCACCAGGTCGCTGTTGTCGCGGATCAGCTTGTTGCTGGCGACGATATTGTTCACCGTCGCCTGGAAGCCTTCCCATACCGACACGGTGCAATTGGCGGCGGTCAGGCCGCCCTTGCGCATGTCCTCGAACAGTTCGCGGTTCCACTTGGCGATGATCAGACCGTCGATGACGATGCTGTCGGCGTGCAATTCGGCTGGGCTCATCTGGCATACCCCTTTCAGGCTGGGCGCGCCGGGACTTGTGCCGACGCTTTGGGGGCAGCATATCGTCGGGGCCCGGCGCGACCCGGCCCGAAAACGACCAGGGTCGTGCCGAAAGCGTCAAGCGTGCGACCGCAACGACGGAGGGCGATGTCGCGGATGGAACAGGCGTTGGCCGCCCGGGACCGGCAACGGGGAGCGAACGCGCCCCTGCCGGCGCGGGTTCAGAGGCCGAGCTCGCCGAGCGACGGATGGTCGTCCGGGCGGCGTCCCAGCGGCCAGCGGAACAGCCGCTGGTCCTCGCGGATCGGCAGGTCGTTGATGCTGGCGTGACGTTCGTACATCAAACCCTGCTCGTCGAACGCCCAGTTCTCGTTGCCGTAGGAGTGGAACCAGTTGCCCGAGTCGTCGTGCCATTCATAGGCGAAGCGCACGGCGATGCGGTTGCCGGTGAATGCCCAGAGTTCCTTGATCAGCCGGTATTCCTGCTCACGCTGCCACTTGCCGCTGAGGAATTCGACGATCCGCTCGCGGCCGCGGACGAAGGTCGAGCGATTGCGCCAGACGCTGTCGGGGCTGTAGGCCAGCGAGACGCGCTGCGGGTCGCGGCTGTTCCAGCCGTCCTCGGCGGCGCGGACCTTCTGCGCGGCGGTTTCGGCGGTGAAGGGGGGAAGCGGGGGACGGACGTCGCTCATGGCGGGCTCCTCGGGCTGCGGTGGTTTTCGATGGGTACAGCGTAGGGCAGGGCGGGCGTGGCCGAATGACGTCGAGCCCACGGATCCTGCCAATCCGCCTTGTCCCCTGGCTGTTTGCCAGGCTGGCCAGACCCACCCCGGGCAGGGCTATGATGGCCGCCACCGGAGTGGACAAGGATCGACCTCGCGCAATGACCTCCACCACCTACCTCGGCCTGCTGCTGGTCGGCATCCAGGTGCTCGGCTTCGTCGCCGCCATCCATGCCGTGCTCACCGTGCGCACCGCCCAGGGCGCGATCGCCTGGGCCACCTCGCTGGTATTCATGCCGTACCTGACCCTGCTGCCGTACCTGGTGTTCGGGCGCAGCCGTTTCGACGCCTACATCGAGGCGCGGCGCCAGGCCAACCGCGAGATGCACCTGGCGGCCGCCGAGCTGGACTGGCGTCCCTGGGTCGAGGAGGCCCTGGCGGCCCGCCAGGTCAGCGGCTACAAGGGGCTCAAGGCGCTGGTGCGGATGACCCGCACGCCGACCCTGGCGAACAACCGGGTGCGCCTGCTGGTCAACGGCGAGGCCAGCTTCGAGGCGATGTTCAAGGCGATCTCCGCCGCCCGCCAGGTGATCCTGGTGCAATTCTTCATCGTCCGTGACGACGCCCTCGGCCAGCGCCTCCAGCAATTGCTGCTGGAGCGCGCGGCCAACGGCGTGGAAGTGTTCTTCCTCTATGACGCCATCGGCAGCCACGCGCTGCCGCACCGCTACGTCGAGCGGCTGCGCCAGGGCGGCGTACAGGTGCACGGCTTCAGCACCGGCAGCGGCATGCTCAACCGCTTCCAGGTGAATTTCCGCAACCACCGCAAGGTCGTGGTGGTGGACGGTGAATGCGGTTTCGTCGGCGGGCACAACGTCGGTGTCGAGTACCTCGGCGAGAAGCCGCCGCTGGCGCCCTGGCGCGATACCCACCTGGAACTGCGCGGCCCGGCGGTGGCCTGCCTGCAGGAAAGCTTCGCCGAGGACTGGTACTGGGCGACCCACAGCCTGCCGCCGCTGATCCTGCCGCCGCAGTACGACAGCGAGGGCGTGCTCTGCCAGGTGGTCGCCAGCGGCCCGGCGGATGCCCAGGAAACCTGCTCGCTGTTCTTCGTCGAGATGATCAACGCCGCCCACGAGCGGGTCTGGATCACCTCGCCGTATTTCGTTCCCGACGAGGCGGTGATGGCCGCCCTGCGCCTGGCGGTGCTGCGCGGCGTCGACGTGCGCCTGCTGATTCCCGCGCGCGCGGACCACCGCACGGTGTACGCCGCCTCCAGCCTCTACGCGCTGGAGGCGATCCGCGCCGGGGTCAAGGTGTTCCGCTACCAGCCCGGCTTCCTCCACCAGAAGGTGGTGCTGGTGGACCGCGACACCGCCGCCGTCGGCAGCGCCAACCTGGACAACCGTTCGTTCCGGCTGAATTTCGAGGTGATGGTGGTGACCGTCGACGAGGGCTTCGCCGGCGAGGTGGAGGCGATGCTCGAGGCGGATTTCGCCGAGTCGCTCGAATTCACTCCGGAAGACCGCCGCAGCGTACGCCGCCTGCAGCAACTGGGGATGCGCGTGGCGCGACTGGTCTCGCCGATCCTCTGAGGACCTGCCCACGACCGCTGCGCAACGGAAACCTGCCGTCAACAGGTTCCGCGCGCCGCCGCGTCGTCTCTGCCGCCCGCCGAACGCGCGGGCGTGCAGCTTTTCCCTAGCCAGCGACTACAAAAATCATAATTTCGCTATTCCCCGGCTCTGAACAGAATGCGGCCATCACGCAACCGCAGAACAAGAACGACCAGAGTCCGAGGAACCGAGCCATGACCGACCTGAATCGCACCGCCTTGCCCCAGGGCACGGGCGGGACCGTGGAAAAGACCGACACCCTCGTCGTCGGCGCCGGCCAGGCCGGCGTGGCGATGAGCGAACACCTGGGCCGTCTCGGCGTGCCGCACCTGGTCCTGGAGCGCAACCGCATCGCCGAGGCCTGGCGCAGCGGGCGCTGGGATTCGCTGGTGGCCAACGGCCCGGCCTGGCACGACCGCTTCCCGGGAATGGAATTCGACAGCGATCCCGACGGCTTCCCCGGCAAGGACCAGGTGGCCGCCTATTTCGAGGCCTACGCGAAGCGGATCGCCGCGCCGATCCGTACCGGCGTCGAGGTGACGAAGGTGGTGCGCAATGTCGGCCGCCCCGGCTTCACCGTGGAAACCTCCGCCGGGACCATCGAGGCCAACCGCGTGGTCGCCGCCACCGGCCCGTTCCAGCGTCCGGTGATCCCGCCGATCGCGCCGCGCGACGAGCGTATCCGGCAGCTCCACTCGGCCCACTACCATAACCCGCGGCAGTTGCCCGAAGGCGCGGTACTGGTGGTCGGCGCCGGTTCGTCGGGGGTCCAGATCGCCGACGAGCTGCAACGTGCCGGACGCCAGGTCTACCTCTCGGTGGGCGCCCATGACCGCCCGCCGCGTTCCTACCGTGGTCGCGATTTCTGCTGGTGGCTGGGGGTGCTCGGCGAATGGGACGCGGAAGTCGCCAAGCCCGGCCGCGAGCACGTGACCATCGCCGTGAGCGGCGCCCGCGGCGGACATACCGTGGACTTCCGCGCCCTGGCACAGCAGGGCGTGACCCTGGTCGGACTGACCAGGTCCTTCACCGACGGCGTCGCCACCTTCCAGCCGGACCTGGCGGAGAACCTGGCGCGCGGCGACGAGAACTACCTGGCGCTGCTCGACGCCGCCGACGCCTATGTCGCCCGCAACGGCCTCGACCTGCCGGAAGAGCCCGAGGCGCGCCGCCGGCTGCCTGATCCGGCGTGCGTGACCGATCCGATCCTCGAGCTGGACCTGGCCGCGGCCGGGGTGGGCAGCATCATCTGGGCCACCGGCTATGCCGTCGATTTCGGCTGGCTGCAGGTCGACGCCTTCGACCCGAACGGCAAGCCGCGCCACCAGCGCGGCGTGTCCAGCGAACCCGGCGTGTACTTCATCGGCCTGCCCTGGCTGTCGCGGCGCGGCTCCTCGTTCATCTGGGGCGTCTGGCACGACGCTCGCCACGTCGCCGACCACATCGCCATCCAGCGCAAGTACCTCGACTACCACGCCGCCGCGCAACGCCAGCAACCGGAACGCGCCGCGCCCGCCCCGCAAACCAGCCTGCAGGAAGTCAGCTGATGCCTACCCACACCCGCATACGCATGTTCAACACCAAGGACACCTATCCCAACCAGTCCCTGGACAACGACCTCTGCCAGGCCGTGCGCGCCGGCAACACGGTGTACGTGCGCGGCCAGGTCGGCACCGACTTCGACGGCAACCTGGTCGGCCTCGGCGACCCGCGCGCCCAGGCCGAGCAGGCGATGAAGAACGTCAAACAACTGCTGGAGGAAGCCGGCAGCGACCTCTCGCACATCGTCAAGACCACTACCTACCTGATCGACCCGCGCTACCGCGAGCCGGTCTATCGCGAGGTCGGTAAATGGCTCAAAGGGGTGTTCCCGATTTCCACCGGGCTGGTGGTCTCGGCCCTCGGCCAGCCGCAGTGGCTGATGGAGATCGACGTGATCGCGGTGATTCCCGACGACTGGCAGCAATGAGGAGGCGCGCGCCATGACCTTTTCCATCGTCGGCCGCTGCGCCGAAACCGGCCAGCTGGGCATCGCCATCAGCTCGTCGAGCATCGCCGTCGGCGCCCGTTGTCCCTGGCTGCGCGCCGGCACCGGCGCGGTGGCCACGCAGAACATCACCCTGCCGGCGCTCGGCCCGCAGATCCTCGACCGCCTCGACCAGGGCCTGGCCCCTGGCGAAGCGCTGGACCAGGCGCTGAGCAGCAACGGCTATGGCCAGTACCGCCAGGTCACGGTGATCGACCAGCACGGCCACACCGCGTTGTTCACCGGCCGCGAGGCGCTCGGCGTGCACCACGCGCTGGCTGGCGAGCAATGCGTGGCGGCCGGCAACCTGCTGGCCGCGCCGGCGGTGATCGAGGCGATGGTGGATGCCTTCGAGAACGCCGAAGGCCTGCTCGCCGAGCGCCTGCTGGCGGCGATGGGGGCCGCGCTGGCCGCTGGCGGCGAGGCCGGGCCGGTGCATTCGGCGGCGCTGTCGGTGGTCGGCGACCTGCTCTGGCCGGTGGTCGACCTGCGCGTCGACTGGGCCGAGCAAGACCCCATCGGCCAGCTCGAGCGACTGTGGCTCGCCTACAAGCCGCAGATGCAGGACTATGTGACCCGCGCCCTCGACCCGACCCGTGCGCCGAGCTACGGCGTGCCCGGCGACGAGTGAGGCCGCCGTTCCCTTTCCTACGACGGCGCGCCGCGGACGGTGCGCCACTGGAGTCCGACATGCCTGGCAGCCGCGGCATCCTCGCCGACCTGGTGGCCTTCGACACCGTCAGCCGCGAGTCCAACCTGGCGCTGATCGACTACGTCCGCGACTACCTGGCGGGTTTCGGCGTCGACAGCGAACTGTTCTTCGACGCCGAGGGCCGCAAGGCCAATCTCTACGCCACCATCGGCCCCAGCGACCGTGGCGGCGTCTGCCTTTCCGGGCATACCGACGTGGTACCGGCGGACGGCCAGGCCTGGAGCGTGCCGCCGTTCCGGCTCAGCGAGCGCGACGGCCGCCTCTACGGGCGTGGCACGGCGGACATGAAGGGCTACCTGGCCTGCGTGCTGGCGGCCGTCCCGGCGTTTCTCGCCGCGCCGCTGCGCCTGCCGGTACACCTGGCGTTCTCCTACGACGAGGAAGTCGGCTGCCTGGGCGTCCGTTCGCTGCTCGCGGCGCTGGAGCGGCGTCCGCACAAGCCGTTGCTGTGCATCATCGGCGAGCCCACCGAGCTGAAGCCGGTGCTCGGGCACAAGGGCAAGCTGGCCATGCGCTGCGAGGTGCACGGCGCGGCCTGCCATTCGGCCTACGCGCCGCAGGGGGTGAATGCCATCGAATACGCCGCGCGGCTGATCGGCCGCCTCGGCGAGATCGGCGCGCGCCTGGCGGAGCCGGAGCGCCACGACCGGCGTTTCGATCCGCCCTGCTCGACGGTGCAGACCGGGCTGATCCAGGGCGGTCGCGCGCTGAACATCGTGCCCGCCGAATGCCGCTTCGACTTCGAGATCCGCGCGCTGCCGGCGGACGACCCGCGACAGGTCGCCGAGGAGCTCCGCGACTACGCTGAAAGCGAACTGCTGCCGCAAATGCGCGCCGTGCAGCAAGGCACCGACATTCGCTTCACGCCGCTATCGGCCTATCCCGGGCTGCTCACCGCCGCCGACAGCCAGGCGGCGGAACTGATCGGCCTGCTCAGCGGTTCGACGGAATTTTCCACCGTGGCCTTCGGCACCGAAGGCGGTCTGTTCCATGAAGCCGGCATCCCGACGGTGATCTGCGGTCCCGGCAGCATGGACCAGGGCCACAAGCCGGACGAGTTCGTCAGCCTCGCTCAGCTCGAGGCGTGCGACGCCCTGCTGGCGCGCCTGGCGGCGTGGCTGCGGGAGCCTTGAGCGGCAGCACCGCGCGATCCTGGCTGGGACTGGCGGCGAAGCGCGCGCGGTAGCTGCGGGAGAAGTACGAAGGTGACTCGAAGCCGCAGGCCAGGCTCACCTGCAGCACGCTGAGGTCGGTCTGGCGCAGCAACTGGCGGGCCTTGTCCAGGCGCAGGCCGAGGTAGAAGTTCGAGGGCGTGTCGTCCAGGTGCACGCGGAACAGCCGTTCCAACTGGCGGCGGGTGACCTGGATGCGCTCGGCCAGCTCCAGGGTGGTCAGTGGTGGCTCGGTATGCCGCTCCATCTCGCCGATCACCTGCACCAGCTTGCGGTTGCTCACCCCATAGCGGGTCGCCACCTGCAGGCGCTGGTGGTCCTGGCGCGGGCGGATGCGGCCGAGCACGAACTGCTCGGAAACCTGCACCGCCAGCTGCGGGCCGTGGGCCTGGGCGATCAGGTCGAGCATCAGGTCGATGGAGGCGGTGCCGCCGGCCGAGGTGATGCGCGGGCCGTCGATCTCGAACAGTTCCTGGGTCACGGTCAACTGCGGGTAGGACTCCTGGAAGGCGTCGATGGCTTCCCAGTGCAGGGTCGCACGACGCCCGTCGAGCAGCCCGGCCTCGGCCAGCACCACGCTGCCGGTATCGATGCCGCCGAGGGTCACACCGTTGCGGTCGAGCTTGCGCAGCCACTGTACCAGCCGAGGAGTGACCGCCCGCAGCGGCTCGAAACCAGCCACCACGAACAGCAGGTCGCCCTTCTCCAGCGGCTCCAGCGCGCCGTCGCTGTTCACCGACATGCCATTGCTGGCCAGCACCGGGCCGCCGTCGGCGCTGAGCACGTGCCAGCGGTAGAGGTCGGCGTGGAAGCGGTTGGCCACTCGCAATGGCTCCACGGCGGAAACGAAGCCCATTACCGAGAAGCCGGGCAGCAGGAGGAACCAGAAGTCCTGGGACATGGGGAGCTCCATGGTCGAGGTTGCGCAGCCTGTGTGTAGCGCAGGCCTGCCGCGCTTGGCAATGGTCAGGTCGCTGCAGTGCAAGAGCTGGTCGCCGCAGTGCGTTTCGCCGCGGCGCCGCCTGCGTACCTTGGTCGCCAGGACCAGCCCCGGGAGGGGCCGGCACCGACCTCGCAGAAAAACAACCAATAGCCGCACGAGGGGAGACCGATGAAGACGACGATTCGCCAGCTGGGCTGCGCCCTGCTGATCCTGGCCAGTGGCGCCGCCCTGGCCGCCGAACCCGAGGAGTGCCGCACGGTGCGCCTGGGCACGGTGAACTGGACCGACGTGGTCGCCAGCAGCGCCGTGGCCGAAGCCTTGCTCGATGGCCTGGGCTACCAGGTGAAGCAGACCAGCGCCTCGCAACAGATCGTCCTGGCCGGCCTGGCCGACAAGCAGCTGGACCTGTTCCTCGGCTACTGGCAACCGACCATGCAGCCGGTCGCCAGGCCTTACCTGGACAAAGGCCGGATCGAAGTGATCGAACCGCCGACCCTGGCCGACGCGCAGTCCACCTATGCGGTGCCGCGCTACGTCGCCGAGGGCGGGCTGAAGACCTTCGCCGACATCGCCCGTTTCAAGGACAAGCTTGGCGGCCGCATCTACGCCATCGAGCCGGGCAGCGGCTCGAACCGCATCACCCGGAAGATGATCGACGACAACCGTTTCGGCCTGAAGGGCTTCCAACTGGTGGAATCCAGCGAGGCCGGGATGCTCACGGCGGTGAAGCGGGCGATCAAGCGCAAGCAGTGGGTGGTGTTCTTCGGCTGGAAGCCGCATCCGATGAACCTGCAGATCGACATGACCTACCTCACCGGCAGCGAGGATGTGTTCGGTCCCGACGAAGGCGCGGCCACCGTCTCCACCATGACCGCCGCCGGCTACCAGGCGCAGTGTGGCAATGTCGCCCGGCTGTTGCGCAACCTGCGTTTCAGCAGCGCCCAGGTCAGCCAGGTGATGGCGCCGATCCTCGAGCGCACCCAGCCCCTCGACGCCGCGCGCCAGTGGCTGAAGGCCAACCCCGAGCCACTGAAGGCCTGGCTGGATGGCGTGAGCACCTTCGACGGCAAGGACGGCCTGGCCGCGCTCCAGGCCTCGCTGAAGTAACCCGCACCTATCCGTTCCGCCCGGCGCGACCGGGCGGGGCTTCGTACACCCCGAATACAGGGAGCTACCACCGTGAACCATGAAGTCATCGTCACCTGCGCGGTGACCGGCGCCGGCGATACCGTCGGCCGGCATCCGGCGATCCCGGTCACCCCCAAGCAGATTGCCGAGGCCGCCATCGAGGCGGCCAGGGCCGGCGCCACCGTCGCCCACTGCCACGTCCGCGATCCCGCCACCGGCAAGCCCAGCCGCGACGTGGCGCTGTACCGCGAAGTGGTCGAGCGGATCCGCGAGAGCGACACCGACGTGATCATCAACCTCACCGCCGGCATGGGCGGCGATCTGGAGATCGGCAAGGGCGAGCAGCCCCTGGAGTTCGGCGCCGGCACCGACCTGGTCGGCCCGCTGGAGCGGCTGAAGCACGTCGAGGAGCTGCTGCCGGAAATCTGCACCCTGGACTGCGGCACCCTCAACTTCGGTGACGGTGACTACATCTATGTCTCCACCCCGGCCCAGTTGCGCGCCGGCGCCCGGCGCATCACCGAACTGGGGGTCAAGGCCGAGCTGGAAATCTTCGATACCGGCCACCTCTGGTTCGCCAAGCAGATGCTCAAGGAAGGGTTGCTGGAGGACCCGCTGTTCCAGATCTGCCTGGGCATTCCCTGGGGCGCGCCGGCCGATACCACGACCATGAAGGCGATGGCCGACAACCTGCCGCCGGGGGCGACCTGGGCCGGCTTCGGCATCGGCCGCACGCAGATGCCGATGGTCGCCCAGGCCATGTTGCTGGGCGGCAACGTGCGGGTCGGCCTGGAGGACAACATCTGGCTGGACAAGGGCGTGCCGGCGAGCAACGGCAGCCTGGTGGAGCGCGCCATCGAGATCATCGAGCGCCTCGGCGGGCGCGCCCTGAGCCCGGCGGAAGGGCGCCGCAGGATGAACCTGAAGCCGCGCTGATTTCTTTCCCCCGCCCCGCAGGGGGCGGGAACAACCTCTGGAGATGTCCATGTCCTTCGTCACCGAGATCAAGACCTTCGCCGCCCTCGGTAGCGGCGTCATCGGCAGCGGCTGGATCGCCCGCGCCCTGGCCCACGGCCTCGACGTCGTCGCCTGGGATCCGGCGCCGGGCGCCGAAGCGGCGCTGCGCGCGCGTGTCGCCAACGCCTGGCCGGCCTTGCGCAAGCAGGGCCTGGCGCCCGGTGCGGCGCAGGAGCGCCTGCGCTTCGTCGCCAGCATCGAGGAATGCGTGGGCGACGCCGATTTCGTCCAGGAGAGCGCCCCCGAGCGGCTCGACCTGAAGCTCGACCTGCACGCCCGGATCAGCGCTGCGGCGCGGCCCGACGTGCTGATCGGTTCGTCCACCTCGGGCCTGCTGCCCAGCGAGTTCTACGCCGAGGCGAGCCACCCAGAGCGCTGTCTGGTCGGCCACCCGTTCAACCCGGTCTACCTGCTGCCGCTGGTGGAGGTGGTCGGCGGCGAACGCACCGCTGCCGAGGCCGTGCGGGCGGCGATGCGGGTCTACGAGTCGCTGGGCATGCGTCCGCTGCACGTACGCAAGGAAGTGCCCGGCTTCATCGCCGACCGCCTGCTCGAGGCGCTCTGGCGCGAGGCGTTGCACCTGGTCAACGACGGCGTGGCCACGACCGGCGAGATCGACGATGCGATCCGCTTCGGCGCCGGCCTGCGCTGGTCGTTCATGGGCACCTTCCTGACCTACACCCTGGCCGGCGGCAACGCCGGCATGCGCCACTTCATGGCGCAGTTCGGGCCGGCGCTGCAACTGCCCTGGACCTACCTGCCGGCGCCGGAACTCACCGAAGCCCTGATCGACCGGGTGGTAGAGGGCACCGCCGGGCAGCAGGGCGCGCGCAGCATCGCCGAACTCGAACGCTACCGCGACGACTGCCTGCTGGCGGTGCTCGGGGCGATCAGGGAAACCAAGGCCCGGCACGGCTTCGCCTTCGCCGAATGACCTGACGCGTCTTCCGCCCCGCCGGGCGGAGCGCAACCACGGAGCCTGCCATGAGCCAAGCCCTGACGACCTACGAAACGCCGGTCCTGCCCGAGTGGGTGGACTACAACGGCCACTTGCGCGACGCCTTCTACCTGCTGGTCTTCAGCTACGCCACCGACGCGCTGATGGCGCATATCGGCCTGGACAGCCAGAACCGCGAGGCCAGCGGACATTCGCTGTTCACCCTGGAATGCCACCTGAACTTCCTCCATGAGGTGAAGGAGGGCGCCAGGGTCGAGGTACGCACGCAACTGCTCGGCCACGACCGCAAGCGCCTGCATGTCCACCATGCCCTGTATCTGCCTGGCAGCGGGCAGGCGCTGGCGCTGAGCGAGCAGATGCTGCTCCATGTCAGCCTCGATGGCCCGCGCTCGGTGCCGTTCGAAGGCGAGGTGCTGGCGCGGGTCGAGGCGCTCGCCGAGGCGCATCGCGCGCTTCCCGTGCCGGAAGGCGTCGGCCGGGTGATCGGCCTGCCGCCGGTGCGCTGAGCGCGATGGCCGCGAAGTATCCGCTGTCTCCGGCGATGTGGCGCTTCGTCGAGCGCAGCCGGGCGTTCGCCAGCGACAGTCCGCGCCTGGATGCGCAACGCGCGGCCTACGCGCGGATGTGCAAGGCGTTCGCGCCGCCGCGCCCGGCCGGTTTGCTGGTGGTCGACTCCTGCTTGCCGGCCGCGCCGCCGGTGCGCGTGCGCCGCTATCGCCCCGAGCGCCCGGCACCGCCCGGCGGCTGGCCGGCGCTGCTCTACCTGCACGGTGGCGGCTGGATGCTCGGCGGCCTCGATTCACACGATTTCATCTGCGCCGACCTGGCGGCGCGCCTCGGCCTGCTGGTGCTGGCGGTGGATTACCGGCTGGCGCCGGAGCATCCGTTCCCGGCGGCCTTGCAGGACTGCCTGCGTGCCTGGCAGGCGCTGAGCCTGGGCGAGCTGGACGAAGCGCTGGACCCACGCCGCCTGCTGGTGGCCGGCGACAGCGCCGGCGGCAACCTGGCGGCGGCGCTGTGCCTGGCCCTGCGCGATGGCGGCGCGCCGTCTCCGGCCGCGCAGGTACTGGTCTACCCCTTGCTGTCCGCCGCGTCATCGCCCTCGCGGATCGACTACGTCGACGCGCCGTTGCTCGGCCTCGGCGATGTGCAGGCGTGCCTGGACGCCTACCTGCCGCTGGGGGGCCTGCGCGACCAGGCGCTGGCGCTGCCTTTGGAGGCGGCTGATTTCAGCGGCCTGCCGCCGGCCTTCGTGGCGGTCGCCGAGTTCGACCCGCTGCGCGACGACGGCGAGCGCTACTGCGCAGCGCTGCGGGCAGCGGGAGGGCAGGCGTGTTTCTACCCGGGGCGCGGGCTGGTCCATGGCTGCCTGCGCGGCCATGGCATCGACGAGGTGGAAGCCCTGCACGACGCTTTGCGCCAGGCCCTGCGGCACTCCCTGGCGGAAGGCTCAGGCGAGCGCCAGGCGGGTGAGGAAGCCACCGCCGAGCACCAGCCAGGCGAATAGCAGGGCGGCCAGCAGCAATGGCTTGAGGCCGGCGCGGCGGATCGCCGAGAGGTGCGTGCCGAGGCCGAGGCCGGCCATCGCCATGGCCAGGAGGAAGGTGTCGAGGTCGTTGACGTGACTGACCAGCGCTGGCGGCAGCTCGACCAGCGAATTGAGCCCGGCGACCAGCACGAAGCCGACGGCGAACCAGGGAATGGTGATCTTCGCCGCGCCGCTGTGCTGCCGGCGGTGTGCCTTGTCGCGTGCCAGCCAGGCCGAGAGCAGGATCAGGAAAGGCGCCAGCATCATCACCCGGACCATCTTGGCGATCACCGCGGTGTCCGCCGCCTCGATGCCGATCGAACGACCCGCGGCGACCACCTGGGCCACCTCGTGCACCGTGGCGCCGATGTATACGCCCCAGATGCCGGGGTCGCGCGGCAGCAGCCCCCAGTCCTGGTCGAGCTGGAACAGCGCCGGGTAGAGGAAGATGCCCAGGGTGCCGAACACCACCACGGTGGAGACCGCTACCGCGACCTGTTCGGCGCGGCCGCGCACCACCGGCTCGGTGGCCATTACCGCGGCGGCGCCGCAGATCGAGCTGCCGGCGCCGATCAGCAGGGTGGTGGTGCGGTCCAGGCCGAACAGCCGGGTGCCGAGCAGGCACGCCAGGCCGAAGGTGCTGGCGAGCATCAGGGCGTCCAGCAGCACGCCGTGCAATCCGACGCCGGCGATGTCCTGGAAGGTCAGGCGCAGGCCGTAGAGGATGATCCCGGCGCGCAGCAGGATCTGCTTGGAGAAGCCGACGCCGGCGGCGCTGCCGGCGGCGATCCGAGGGTACAGGGTGTTGCCGGCGACGATGCCGAGCACGATGGCCAGGGTCAGCGCGCTGATGCCGTTGTGCTGCAACCATTGCGAACGACCCAGGAGGATCGCCGCGCCGGCCAGGGCGGCGCTGAGCAGCAGGCCGGGGATGAGTTTCTGGACCTGGGCCAGGGGTCTGGTAGCGGTCTTGACGGGGAGGGTGTGCATCCTTCGCTCCTCAGGTGAGGTCACGGGACGCAGGTTAGGGAGCGGCAATGGATTTGTGAAACGAATAGTTTCTGTATTAAATACCTGAAAAACAGGTAGATCCTCCCATGGCCCTTAGTTTTCGTCAGCTCCAGATCTTCTGCGCGGTAGCTCGCAGCGGCAGCACCACGGCGGCGGCGGAATCCATCTCGCTGTCGCAGTCGGCCACCAGCGCCGCGCTCAATGAGCTGGAGTCGCAGCTTTCCACGCGCCTGTTCGACCGGGTCGGCAAGCGCCTGCAACTCAATGAGGTCGGCCGCCGCTTCCTGCCCCAGGCGTTGCGCCTGCTCGACGGCGTGGCGCAACTGGAGCAGCAGTTCGCGGCTTCCGCGGCGCCCCAGGCGAGCCTGACGGTGGCGGCCAGCAGCACCATCGGCAACTACGTGCTGCCACGCCTGCTGGCGTCCTTCGAACGCGAGCAACCGGGCGTGAGGGTCGACGCCAGCATCGGCAACACCGGTTCGGCGGTGCACGACGTGGTGACCTTCGCCGCGGACATCGGCCTCATCGAAGGTCCCTGCCACGAGCCCGGCCTGCGGGTGGAGCCCTGGCTCGAGGACAGCCTGATCGTGGTGGCGGCGCCCGGTCATCCGCTGGCCGCGCGCACTCAGGTTTCCCGCGAGGCCCTGCGCCGAGCGCGCTGGCTGCTGCGCGAGCCGGGCTCAGGGACGCGCGAGGAAGTCAGCCATGCCCTGCTGGGCCACCTGCACTACCTGGAAGACAGCCTCGACCTGGGCAGCTCCGAGGCGATCAAGCACAGCGTCGCCGCCGGGCTGGGCATCAGTTGCCTGTCGCGCTGGGTGGTCGAGGAACAGCTGGCCTCCGGCGCGCTGGTCGAGCTGCGCAGCAGCCTGCCACCGCTGCGCCGGCGCTTCTACATGCTGCGCCAGCGCGACAAGTTCCTCTCGCCGGGTTTCGAGCGTTTCTGGGAGCACTGCCGGGCCGGTCTCGCGGCCTGAGGGTCGGCGCGCCGGCACAAAAAAATCCCCCTGTCGCGCCCGACGCGCGAAGGGGGATGAAAAAGGAGCCAGGAACGGCCCTCAGTGTGAGCCTGGCGTCTTCCGCAAGCCGTGAGCTGCCTCGGAGGTCGCTGGGGAGGATTGTGGCGGTGTCGGCGAGCACTGGATTAGCCGAAAACGACCTGCCCATGCCCAGGCGGGACAGCCCCCTTGCCGGGAGCGGCGCGCGCTCAGCAGAATCGACGGCAATCCCCATCGAAGGAGCTGCCGCGATGATGCACGCCGATCTGATCGACCAGGACGATTTCCGCGAACGCCTGCAGGCGCTGGGCTTCAGCGTGCCGCCGGACGCGACTCCGGAGCAGGCCTGCGAATACGCCGTGCGCGGTCTCAGCCCGGAGCGCGCACAGGCGCTGCGACGGCTGGTGGAGGACATGCTCGGCGGCCCCGCCACGCTGCTGCCGGCAGTGCGCGAGGCGATCTCCCGGCAATTGCTGCCGGCGCTGGTGCCGCGCGGCTGAAGAGACGCTGCCCGCTCCCCTCACGGGAGCGGGCAGGGGCGCGCCGGGTCGCTCAGATCCTCACGCTGGCGAAGGTCGATTCCCCTTGCGCCTGGCTCAGGGCCGACAGCGCCGAGGAGTTGGGCATCAGCGCCAGGTCCTGCGGGATCGGCATCAGCACCACCGGCTGGCCCAGCGGCTGGCCCTGGCGCTCGTCGCGCGGCGGGATGCCGAAGTACTCGCGATAGCACTTGGAGAAGTGCGGGGTGGAGACGAAGCCGCAGACCGAGGCCACCTCGATGATCGACATGGAGGTCTGCTTGAGCAGCTGGCGCGCGCGGATCAGGCGCAGCTTCAGGTAGTAGCGCGACGGCGAGCAGTGCAGGTACTTCTGGAACAGGCGCTCGAGCTGGCGCCGCGAGACGTTGACGTAGACCGCCAGTTCGTCGAGGTCGATCGGTTCCTCCAGGTTCGCCTCCATCAGCGCGACGATCTCCTGCAACTTCGGCTGGTTGGTGCCGAGCATGTGCTTGAGCGGCACGCGCTGGTGGTCCTGCTCGTTGCGGATGCGCTCGTAGATGAACATCTCGGAGATCGCCGCCGACAGCTCGCGGCCATGCTCGCGGCCGATCAGGTGCAGCATCATGTCCATCGGCGCGGTGCCGCCGGAGGAGGTGAAGCGGTTGCGGTCTATCGAGAACAGACGGGTACTCATGGCTACCCGCGGGAAGGCTTCCTGCATCGCCGCCAGGCATTCCCAGTGCACGCTGCAATCGTAGCCGTCGAGCAGGCCGGCGCGGGCCAGCGCCCAACTGCCGGTGCACACCGCGCCGAGGCGCCGGCCCTGGCGGGCCTGGGCCTGGAGGAAGGTGACGTGCTCGCGGGTGACGCTGCGCTGGATGCCGACGCCGCCGCAGACGATCACGCAATCCACCGCCGGGGCGTTGTCGGTACCGGCGTCGGGGGTGATCTGCAGACCGTCGCTGGCCCAGACCTGGCGGCCGTCCAGGCTCAGCGTGTGCCAGCGGTAGAGTTCGCGCCCCGAGAGCTGGTTGGCCATGCGCAGCGGCTCCACTGCCGATGCCAGGGAGATGAGGGTGAAATTGTCCAGCAGCAGGAAGCCGATGGACTGCGGATTTCGGTTCTGTGGTGGGACTCCGGGCGCGTACGTGGTCATGGGTGCATCTCCTCACGCTGAGCAAGCAGGCCTCGATCAGAGGCTCTTTTATGATTGTTGGTATTGCCGGCTGGCCTGGGCCACGCCGTGCCGTTGCTTGTTACCAGAGCAAGGCAAATGCCATGCCTATGTTGATTGGGCGTTCAATTAAAAAAGTCCGAAGGCTTTAGCTCGGGATTTTCCATCGGACCTGGCGGAATGACGGCAACGGAGACGATTGGCGCGCGTCGCGCGCTTGAGCATTTCGGTAGCACCAGGGCGGCGCCCGGCGAGGGGGCGGGGGAGCGGCCCTGGCGACAAAGGTAACGATGGGCGGCGATCCGTTACGCCGGAGTGTGCCGGATGGCGACCGCCCGGTCACGCGTCATATGCGCCAAAAAGTGGCGTCTTGATCGTTTCGTGAGCAATTCCGGTTCAGCATTCGATGGCGTTGACCGCCAGGCCTCCGCGCGAGGTTTCCTTGTATTTGTCGTGCATGTCGGCGCCGGTGTCGCGCATTGTGCGGATCACCTTGTCCAGCGAGATGAAATGCTGGCCGTCGCCGCGCAAGGCCATCTGCGCCGCATTGATGGCCTTCACCGCGGCGATCGCGTTGCGCTCGATGCAGGGCACCTGGACCAGCCCGCCGACCGGGTCGCAAGTCAGCCCGAGGTTGTGCTCCAGGCCGATCTCGGCGGCGTTCTCGACCTGTGCCGGGGTGGCGCCGAGGACCTCCGCCAGGCCGGCGGCGGCCATCGCGCAGGCCGAGCCGACCTCGCCCTGGCAGCCGACCTCGGCGCCGGAGATCGAGGCGTTCTTCTTGCACAGGATGCCCACCGCGGCGGCGGCCAGCAGATAGTCGACGACGTCGTGGTCCCGGGCGTCGGGATTGAACTTCATGTAGTAGTGCAGCACCGCCGGGATGATCCCCGCCGCGCCGTTGGTCGGCGCGGTGACCATGCGCCCGCCGGCGGCGTTCTCCTCGTTCACCGCCAGGGCGAACAGGTTGACCCATTCCATGGCGCTGAGGGTCGAGCCGATCACGTTGGGCTTGCCGATCTCCTGCAGGTTGCGGTGCAGGCGCGCGGCGCGACGCTGCACGTTGAGCCCGCCGGGGAGGATGCCTTCGTTGCGCAGGCCGTTGTCGACGCAGTCGCGCATCGCCTGCCAGATGCGCCGCAGGCCTTCGCGGATGTCGGTCTCGCTGCGCCAGGTGCGTTCGTTGGCCAGCATCAGCTCGGATACCCGCAGGTTGTGCCGCTTGCACAGCAGCAACAGTTCCTCGGCGCTGGAGAAGTCGTAGGGCAGCACCGTGTGGTCCTGGTCGAGCTGGCCGGAGGCGGCCTGCCCGGCGTCGACCACGAAGCCGCCACCGACCGAGTAGTAGGTTTCCTGGTGCAGTTCGCCCTGTTCGCCGTAGGCGACCAGGGTCATGGCGTTGGGGTGGTAGGGCAGGTTCTCGTCGAGCAGGCGCATGTCGCGCACCCAGTCGAACGCTACCGGGAAGCTCCCGTCCAGTTGCAGCAGGCCGCTGTCGAGCAGGGCGGCCATGCGCGGGGCGATCTGCGTCGGGTCGATGCGGTCCGGCCATTCGCCCATCAGGCCCATGATCACCGCGCGATCGGTGCCGTGGCCGACGCCGGTGGCAGACAGCGAGCCGTACAGGCGCACCTCGAGGCGGCGTACCGCCGGCAGCGCCTGGCGTTGGCGCAGGGCGGCGGTGAACAGCGCGGCGGCGCGCATCGGGCCGACGGTGTGCGAACTGGACGGGCCGATACCGATCTTGAAAAGGTCGAACACACTGATAGCCATGCCGGCCTCCGGGAATACCGCGGCATCCATGCCTGCGTAGTGGGGGTGGCGGCTCCTCCGCCCGCGTTTCCTGCGCATCATCGGGCTTTCCCCGGGGCGGGCCGCATCCGCCACCGACCCGGCCATGTCCAAAAGCGCCGCGTTCGCGCATGGAGCGGGGAACCTCCGTGGCCGCCGGGCGTCTGCACCTGCGCGGTGGCGAAATGCGAACGGGCTCGCGCCGCTCTGAAAACGGCATCCGCCGGTCGCCGGCAAAGGCCACTATGATTGAATGCGACACAGCGGGTACTGAATGCGACCCCGCCTGCACTGGTTGCGACCCACCCGGTAGGCGACGGATGCGTCCTGTTTCATGATCGTTCACGAATTGCCCGCTGAGGGCCGCAACCGGTCGGCCCGCTACAGACAGACCGCCGCGCCTTCCGGGGCAGCGCCGGCGCCTTACCCTGCAGAGGAGTTCGCTATGAAAGGTTGCAAGTCTTGGCTGCTGGTCGTGTCTTTATGCGCACCGCTGGCAGCCCAGGCCGCGGAGCCCGAATCCTGTGGGTCGGTGCGTTTCGCCGATGTCGGCTGGACCGACATCACCGTGACCACCGCCGTCACCCGCCAGGTCCTCGAGTCCCTCGGCTACAAGACCAGGGTCAATCTGCTCTCGGTGCCGGTGACCTACCGCTCCCTGGCCAACAACGACCTCGATGTGTTCCTGGGCAACTGGATGCCCACCATGACCAACGACATCAAGCAGTACGCCGAGAAAGGCACGGTCGAGACGCTGCGCGCCAATCTGGAGGGCGCCAAGTACACCCTGGCGGTTCCCCAGTACGTCTACGACGGCGGCCTGCGCAGCTTCGCCGATATCGCGAAGTTCTCCGACAAGCTGGGCAACAAGATCTACGGCATCGAGCCGGGCAACGACGGCAACCGCGTCGCCCAGAGCATGATCGACAAGAACGCCTTCGAGCTGGGCAGATTCAAGCTGGTGGAATCGAGCGAGGCGGGCATGCTCTCGCAGGTGCAGCGGGCGATCCGGCGCAACCAGTGGGTGGTGTTCCTCGGCTGGGAGCCGCACCCGATGAATACGCGCTTCCAGATGAAGTACCTGGAAGGCGGCGACGACTTCTTCGGCCCCAACTATGGCGGCGCGACCATCTACACCAACGTGCGCAAGGGCTACGCCCAGGAATGCGCCAACGTCGGCCGGCTGTTGAAGAACCTCAGCTTCACCCTCGAGATGGAGAACAAGCTGATGGATGCCGTACTCAACGACAACAAGAAACCCGAGGAAGCCGCTAAGGCCTGGTTGAAGGACCACCCGGAACAGCTCGATGCCTGGCTGGCCGGCGTCACCACGCGCGACGGGCAGCCTGCCGCGGCTGCGGCCAAGCTGGCCTTCGCCAAGTAGGCGACCGGTCGTTCATTTCCCGCTCTTGATGGACCCTGATTATGTTCCTGACTGATCACAAGCTCCCGCTGGGAGAGCAGATCGCCGGTTTCGTCGACTGGCTGACCCTGCATGGCGCATCGTTCTTCGACAAGGTTTCCGACACCCTGGAATTTCTCATCCACGGCGTCACCAACGGACTGCTCTGGTTCAACCCGCTGGTGCTGATCGCCCTGCTGGTGGGGCTGGTGCACGTCATCCAGCGCAGTTGGGGGCTGACCGTGTTCGCCCTGGCCTCGCTGCTGCTGATCCTCAACCTGGGCTACTGGCAGGAGACCATGGAAACCCTCGCCCAGGTGATATTCGCCACCCTGGTGTGCATCGCCGTCGGCGTGCCGCTGGGGATCGTCGCCGCGCACAAGCCGTGGTTCTACACCGCGCTGCGGCCGCTGCTGGACCTGATGCAGACGGTGCCGACCTTCGTCTACCTGATCCCGACCCTGACCCTGTTCGGCCTCGGCGTGGTGCCGGGGCTGATCTCCACGGTGATCTTCGCCGTCGCCGCGCCGATCCGCCTGACCTGCCTGGGTATCCAGGACGTGCCGGCGGAGCTGCTCGACGCCGGCAAGGCCTTCGGCTGCTCGCGCTGGCAACTGCTGACGCGCATCGAGCTGCCGCATGCGATGCCGAGCATCGCCGCCGGCATCACCCAATGCATCATGCTCTCCCTGTCGATGGTGGTGATCGCCGCGCTGGTCGGCGCCGATGGCCTCGGCAAGCCGGTGGTGAACGCGCTGAACACCGCCGACATCTCCCTCGGCTTCGAAGCCGGCCTGGCCATCGTCCTGCTCGCCATCCTGCTCGACCGGGTGTGCAAGCAGCGCGCCGTGAAGGGGAAATAAGCCATGACCGCGATCCGATTCGACCACGTGGACGTCATCTTCGGCACCCACACCAAGGAAGCCCTGAAGCTCCTCGACCAGGGCCTCGGCCGCGCCGAGATCCTCAAGCGCACCGGCCAGGTGCTCGGCGTCGAGGACGCCTGCCTGGACGTCAACCGCGGCGAGATCTGCGTGCTGATGGGGCTTTCCGGCTCCGGCAAGTCGAGCCTGCTGCGCTGCATCAACGGCCTGAACAAGGTCAGCCGCGGCAAGCTGCTGATCGAGCACGAAGGTTCGCAGGTGGACATCGCCAACTGCTCGCCGGCGACCCTCAAGGCGATGCGCACCAAGCGCATCGCCATGGTGTTCCAGAAGTTCGCCCTGATGCCCTGGCTGACGGTGGCCGAGAACGTCGGTTTCGGCCTGGAGATGCAGGGCCGCCCGGCCGCCGAGCGGAAGAAACTGATCGACGAGAAGCTCGAGCTGGTCGGCCTCTCGCAGTGGCGCGACAAGCGTCCCGACTCGCTCTCCGGCGGCATGCAGCAGCGCGTCGGCCTGGCCCGCGCGCTGGCGATGGACGGCGACATCCTGCTGATGGACGAACCCTTCTCCGCCCTCGACCCGCTGATCCGCCAGCAATTGCAGGACGAACTGCTGGTGCTGCAACGGCAACTGCACAAGACCATCGTGTTCGTCAGCCACGACCTCGACGAGGCGCTGAAGATCGGCACCCGCATCGCGATCATGAAGGACGGCCGGATCATCCAGCACGGCAGGCCGGAAGAGATCGTGCTGAGCCCGGCGGACGACTACGTGCGTACCTTCGTCGCCCATACCAACCCGCTCAACGTGCTGTGCGGGCAGAGCCTGATGCGTGGCCTCGACCAGTGCATCCGGCAGAACGACGAGATCTGCTTCGACCAGGGCCGCGACTGCTGGATCGGCCTGAGCGAAGGCGACGTGCTCAAGGGCGCGCGCCAGGGCGGCAACGTCATCGACCTGCAACGCTGGCGCCAGGGCGACCCGGTGGAGAAGCTGCGCCGCGAACCGACCCTGGTGGATGTCAGCATCCGCATGCGCGATGCCCTGCAGATCCGCTACCAGACCGGCCACAAGCTGGTCCTGCAGGAGCAGGACAGGGTGGTCGGGGTGCTCGGCGACAGCGAGCTGTATCACGCACTGCTGGGCAAGAACCTCGGCTGATTCCCGCCGCGGCCCCCTCCGGGGCCGCTTCGAATGCCCGGCGCTGCCGGGCATTCGCGTTTGTCCTCCGCGCTTTTTCCGTCTGCTCTTCCTTTCGCGCGCTTCCTCCGGCATGCGCCGGGCGACCGGGAGGCACGAAAGAAAGGCCCGGCGAAACGCCGGGCCGAGTACGCACCTGACTGGAGAGGGCGCCCGAGCGGCGCCGGGCTTCAGGTCTGCGGCTGGGTTGGCGCCGGCACCGGCTGGCAGGTGCGGCGGTCGCCGACCTGGGCCTCGTAGTCGGCGCGCATGGCCTTGTGCAGGCCGAACATGAACAGGATCAGCACCGCCGAGAACGGCAGCCCGGCGAGCACCACGACGGTCTGCATCGCCGTGAAGTTGCCGGCGAACAGCAGGCCGATGGTGACTACCGTGACGACGGCCGACCAGAGGATGCGCAGCCAGTTCGGCGCGTCCTCGTCCAGCTCGCCGCCGCTGCGCGAGAGATTGGCCAGCATCACCGAGCCGGAATCCGCCGGGGTGAGGAACAGCACGAAGCCGACGAAGATCGACAGGCCGATGACGATCTTCGACAGCGGATAGTGTTCCAGCAGCAGGTAGATCGACATAGACGGCTGCTCCAGCGCGGCCTTACCGAGATCGGTCGCGCCGTGGTTCATCACCAGATCCAGGGCGCTGTTGCCGAATACCGACAGCCAGGCCAGGGTGAAGCCCAGCGGGATCAGCAGTACCCCGCAGACCAGTTCGCGTACGCTGCGGCCCCGGGAGATGCGGGCGATGAACATGCCGACGAAGGGCGCCCAGGAAATCCACCAGGCCCAGTAGAACAGGGTCCACAGGCCCAGCCATTCCTCGCTCTTGCCAGCGCCGGCGCCGGTGTAGACGTAGAGGTCGAAGGTCTTCAGCACCAGGCCGTCGAGATAGTCGCCGAGGTTCTGCACGAAGCCGTTGAGCAGTTCCAGGGTCGAACCGCAGACCAGCACGAACACCAGCAGCGAGCTGAACAGCACGATGTTCAGGTTGGACAGCCGGCGGATGCCTTTCTCGATGCCGGACACCGCCGCCAGGGTGGCGACCAGGCTCATCACCAGGATCACCGCCAGCAGGGTGCTCTTGCTGTGCGGGATGCCGGTGAGGTACTCGAGACCGGACGACACCTGCAGGGCGCCGATGCCCAGGTTGGTCACCAGCCCGAGGAGGGTGACGAAGATACCGAAGCAATCCACCGCGTGGCCCGCTGCGCCTTTCACCCAGCGTTCGCCGAGGATCGGATAGAGCGCCGAGCGCAACGCCAGCGGCTGGCGATGGCGGTAGGCGAAGTAACCGACGGCGAGGCCGACCAGGGCATAGATCGCCCAGCCGTGCAGGCCCCAGTGGAGGAAGGTCAGTTGCAGCGCCTGGCGCGCCGCCTGAGGACTGCCGGGAACGCCTTCGGGTGGGTGGTAGAGGTGGTCGATCGGCTCGGAGGCGGCGAAGTAGAGCAGCGAGATGCCGATCCCGGAGGAGAACAGCATGCCGGCCCAGGCGCCGTAGCTGAAGTCCGGCTTCTCGTGGTCCTCGCCGAGCTTGAGGGTGCCGAAGCGCGAGAAGGCGATCCAGACCACGAAGAACAGGTAGGCACCGATGGCCAGCATGTAGTACCAGCCGAAGCTGTGCGACAGCCACGCCTGGATGCGGCCGAGCAAGGCTCCGGCGCTATCGGGATAGAGGATGAGGGCGGCGGTCAGAACCAGGATCAGTGCGGTCGAGCCGAAGAACACGATCGGGTTCAGACGTACCTGCTCGTTTGTTTTTATTGGCGAAGCAGTACTCATTGGAGGATGACCCCATGGCAGTGAAAGCATGGCGGCTTATGGCCGCGGACTACAGACACAGCATTGCCACCCCACTTGAAGCCCGGATTCTGCGATCCTTGGCGGACTTCGGCGACGAGGTGATGAACGGCGCGGGCCAGGTTGCACGCAGGCTGGGAGCCGCTCATGGACGCCGAGCTTATTCTTAGTTGATTGAACGTTCAATAAAAACAAAATAGACTGGCCACCAATGACGTCGGTCGGTGCCCGCACGCACCCATCGACGAGAGGAGATAGCAATGCCCAAGGTCGGTATGCAGCCCATCCGCCGCTCGCAACTGATTCACGCCACTCTGGAGGCGGTCGATCAGGTCGGCATGGGAGACGCCAGCATCGCCCTGATAGCCCGCCTGGCGGGTGTTTCCAACGGCATCATCAGCCACTACTTCCAGGACAAGAACGGCTTGCTGGAAGCGACCATGCGGCACCTGCTCAGCGCCTTGAGCAAGGCCGTGCGCGAACGCCGCGCGGCGCTCTACGACGACAGTCCGAGGGCGCACCTGCGAGCGATCGTCGAAGGCAACTTCGACGACAGCCAGGTCAATGGTCCGGCAATGAAGACCTGGCTGGCGTTCTGGGCGACCAGCATGCACCAGCCGGCACTGCGTCGATTGCAGCGGGTCAACGACCATCGCCTGTATTCGAACCTGTGCTACCAGTTCCGCCGCCAGCTTTCGGCGGACGACGCCCGCGCCGCGGCACGCGGCCTGGCGGCCCTGATCGACGGCCTGTGGTTGCGTGGCGCGCTGACCGGCGACGCCTTCGACACCGACGAGGCCCTGAACATCGCTTACGACTACCTCGACCAGCAGTTGGCAAAACAGTCGGGGTAGGGACGAAAACCCCCGCGGCGCCGCCTTGCGCCTGCGATACCGATAAGAGAGGACTGCAACATGGCCCGATTCGAAGAACAGAAGCTCTACATTGGCGGTCGCTACGTGGAGGCCAGCAGTGGCGCCACCTTCGAGACCATCAACCCGGCCAATGGCGAAGTGCTCGCCAAGGTCCAGCGGGCTTCCAGGGAAGACGTCGAGCGGGCCGTGCAGAGCGCCGTCGAAGGGCAGAAGGTCTGGGCGGCGATGACCGCCATGCAACGCTCGCGCATCCTCCGTCGCGCCGTCGACCTCCTCCGCGAGCGCAACGACGAACTGGCCGCCCTGGAAACCCTGGATACCGGCAAGCCGCTGGCGGAAACCCGCGCGGTGGACATCGTCACCGGCGCCGACGTGCTCGAGTACTACGCCGGCCTGGTCCCGGCCATCGAAGGCGAGCAGATTCCGCTGCGCGAAACCAGTTTCGTCTACACCCGCCGCGAGCCGCTGGGTGTGGTCGCCGGCATCGGCGCCTGGAACTACCCGGTGCAGATCGCCCTGTGGAAATCCGCCCCGGCCCTGGCCGCCGGCAACGCGATGATCTTCAAGCCCAGCGAGGTCACCCCGCTGACCGCACTCAAGCTGGCCGAGATCTACACCGAGGCCGGCGTGCCGGACGGCGTGTTCAACGTGCTCACCGGCAGCGGACGCGAAGTCGGCCAGTGGCTGACCGAGCACCCGCTGATCGAGAAGATCTCCTTCACCGGCGGCACCTCCACCGGCAAGAAGGTCATGGCCAGCGCCTCCAGCTCGTCGCTGAAGGAAGTGACCATGGAACTGGGCGGCAAGTCCCCGCTGATCATCTTCCCCGACGCCGACCTCGACCGCGCCGCCGACATCGCCGTCATGGCCAACTTCTTCAGCTCCGGCCAGGTCTGCACCAACGGCACCCGGGTATTCATCCACCGTTCCCAGCAGGCCCGCTTCGAAGCCAAGGTACTGGAGCGCGTGCAGCGCATCCGTCTTGGCGATCCGCAGGACGAGAACACCAACTTCGGCCCGCTGGTCAGCTTCCCGCACATGGAAAGCGTGCTCGGCTACATCGAGTCCGGCAAGGCGCAGAAGGCTCGCCTGCTGTGCGGCGGCGAACGGGTGACCGAGGGGGCGTTCGGCAATGGCGCCTACGTCGCGCCGACCGTGTTCACCGATTGCAGCGACGACATGACCATCGTCCGCGAGGAAATCTTCGGGCCGGTGATGAGCATTCTGGTCTACGACGACGAGGACGAGGCGATCCGCCGCGCCAACGACACCGAGTACGGCCTCGCCGCCGGCGTCGTGACCCAGGACCTGGCCCGCGCCCACCGCGCCATCCATCGCCTGGAAGCCGGCATCTGCTGGATCAATACCTGGGGCGAGTCGCCGGCGGAAATGCCGGTCGGCGGTTACAAGCAATCCGGTGTCGGTCGCGAGAACGGCCTGACCACCCTGGCTCACTACACTCGCATCAAGTCCGTGCAAGTGGAGCTGGGCGACTACGCCTCGGTGTTCTGAGCCTCGACGCAGCGCTCGAACCCCTAACCAGGCCGGTCCCAGGCAACGCTCCCTGACACCGGCCATTCCGAACTTCCAGACATCGGCGCGCCAGCGTCGCGGCCGGTGTCATGCCGAGAAAAGAGGAAGGCCTACATGTCCCAGGAATTCGACTACATCATCATCGGAGCCGGCTCCGCCGGTAACGTACTCGCTACCCGCCTCACCGAAGACGCTGACGTCAGCGTCCTGCTGCTCGAGGCCGGCGGTCCCGACTACCGCTTCGATTTCCGCACCCAGATGCCGGCGGCCCTGGCCTTCCCGCTGCAGGGGCGGCGCTACAACTGGGCCTACGAGACCGACCCCGAGCCCTACATGAACAACCGTCGCATGGAGTGCGGCCGCGGCAAGGGCCTGGGCGGCTCCTCGCTGATCAACGGCATGTGCTACATCCGCGGCAATGCCCTGGACTTCGACGGCTGGGCCAAGGAGCCGGGCCTGGAGGACTGGAGCTACCTCGACTGCCTGCCGTACTTCCGCAAGGCGGAAACCCGCGACATCGGTCCCAACGACTACCATGGCGGCGACGGCCCGGTCAGCGTGACCACGCCGAAGGCCGGCAACAACCCGCTGTTCCATGCGATGGTCGAGGCCGGCGTGCAGGCCGGCTATCCGCGAACCGAAGACCTCAACGGCTACCAGCAGGAAGGCTTCGGCCCCATGGACCGCACCGTGACCCCGGAGGGCCGTCGCGCTGCCACCGGGCGCGGCTACCTGGACCAGGCCCGCGGCCGGCCCAACCTGACCATCGTCACCCACGCGCTGAGCGACCGCATCCTGTTCAGCGGCAAGCGCGCCATTGGCGTCTCCTACCTGGTCGGCAACGGCGACAATCCGGTCACCGCCCACGCCCGTCGCGAAGTGCTGGTATGCAGCGGCGCGATCGCCTCGCCGCAATTGCTGCAACGCTCCGGCGTCGGCCCGGCGGCCCTGCTGCGCGACCTGGACATCCCGGTGGTGCATGACCTGCCTGGCGTTGGCGCCAACCTGCAGGATCACCTGGAACTCTACCTGCAATACGCCTGCAAGCAGCCGGTGTCGATCTACCCGGCGACCAAATGGTGGAACCAGCCGGCCATCGGCGCCCAGTGGCTGTTCCTCGGCAAGGGCCTCGGCGCCAGCAACCAGTTCGAGGCCGGCGGCTTCATCCGTACCCGCGAGGCGTTCGAATGGCCGAACATCCAGTTCCATTTCCTCCCGGTGGCGATCAACTACAACGGCAGCAAGGGCGTGCAGGAGCATGGCTTCCAGGCGCACATGGGCTCGATGCGCTCGCCGAGCCGCGGGCGCATCCACCTGAAGTCCAGGGACCCGCGCCAGCATCCGAGCATCCTGTTCAACTACATGTCCCACGAGCAGGACTGGCAGGAGTTCCGCGACGGCATTCGGCTGACCCGCGAGATCATGAACCAGCCGGCGCTGGACCCCTATCGTGGCCGCGAGTTGAGCCCGGGCGTGAACGTGCAGTCGGACGCCGAGCTCGACGAGTTCATCCGCAACCATGCGGAGACCGCTTTCCACCCTTCCTGCTCGTGCAAGATGGGCAGCGACGACATGGCGGTGGTCGATGGCCAGGGACGGGTCCATGGCATGGAAGGGCTGCGAGTGGTGGATGCGTCGATCATGCCGCTGATCATCACCGGCAACCTCAATGCCACCACCATCATGATGGCCGAGAAGATCGCCGACCGGATCCGCGGTCGCCAACCACTGCCGCGCAGCACGGCGAAGTATTACGTGGCCGGGGATGCGCCGGTCCGCGGCAAGCCCGTGCGGGCCTGATGGATGCGCAAACAGGAACGCCGGCGATAGCCGGCGTTCCTGCTTCTAGCCCCGGCGTGGCGGGACCGGGCGGGTGCGCCCGCTGCCATCGATGGCGACGAACACGAACACCGCCTCGGTGACCTTGCGCCATTCGCTGGACAGCGGGTCGTCGCTCCACACCTCGACCAGCATGCGGATCGAGCTGCGACCGACTTCCAGGGTCTGGGTATAGAAGGAAAGCTGGGCACCGACCGCGACCGGCACCATGAAGGCCATGCGGTCGATGGCGACGGTGGCGATACGGCCGCCGGCGATCTTGCTGGCCATGGCGGTTCCCGCCAGGTCCATCTGGGATACCAGCCAACCGCCGTAGATATCGCCGAAACCGTTGGTTTCGCGCGGCAGCGCGGTAATCTGCAAGGCCAGGTCTCCCTGGGGAATGGGGTCTTCTTGTTCAAGCTCGATCATAGGTAAGGGCCTCGTGCCCCCCGGATTTCTTGTTCAAGCGCGGTTTAGGGGAAAACTCTCCCAAAACGCCTGCCGGTGCAAGGTCTTGGGACAGCTTTCAGAGGCGCCGGAGCATTATATAGAGGAGTAGGGCGGCCGACGACCGCCCGGTTCTCTCTTCGACCGACTGTGTGGACATTCGTCGATTTGCTATGGTTTCGCTCCTGCGTCCCCGGGTCGCAGGTCGACACGCCTGCCGGTCGAACCCCGCTCATGCTTGCTGAACGAATAAAGAGAACAATCCCGACATGCCATCCGCGAATGCTCCCGAGGCGCCGGCCCAGCGTCCATTGACCCGCAGCGACTACAAGACCCTGTCCCTCTCCGCCCTGGGCGGAGCGCTGGAGTTCTACGACTTCATCATCTTCGTGTTCTTCGCCACCGTGGTCGGCAAGCTGTTCTTCCCGGCGGACATGCCGGAATGGCTGCGTCAGTTGCAAACCTTCGGCCTGTTCGCCGCCGGCTACCTGGCGCGGCCGCTGGGTGGGGTGATCATGGCCCACTTCGGCGACCTGCTCGGGCGCAAGCGCATGTTCACCCTGAGCATCTTCATGATGGCGGTGCCGACCCTGATCATGGGGTTGTTGCCGACCTACGCGCAGATCGGCATCTGGGCGCCGCTGGCGCTGCTCCTGCTGCGGGTGGTCCAGGGTGCCGCCATCGGTGGCGAGGTGCCGGGCGCCTGGGTGTTCGTCGCCGAGCATGTACCGGCGCGGCATGTCGGTTATGCCTGCGGGACGCTGACTTCCGGCCTGACGGCGGGCATCCTGCTGGGCTCGCTGGTGGCTACTGCGATCAATAGCTTCTATAGCGCGACAGAGGTGCAGGACTACGCCTGGCGGATTCCCTTCCTGCTCGGCGGGGTATTCGGCCTGTTCTCGGTCTATCTGCGCCGCTGGCTGCACGAGACGCCGGTATTCGCCGAGCTTCAGCAACGCAAGGCACTGGCCGAGGAAGTGCCGTTGAAAGCGGTGGTCCGCGATCATCGTGGCGCCGTCCTGGTGTCGATGCTGTTGACCTGGGTGCTGTCGGCGGCGATCGTGGTGGTCATCCTGATGACCCCTACCGTGCTCCAGAGCGTGTACGGCTTCGACGCCGCCACGGCGTTGAAGGCCAACAGCCTGGCGATCGTCTGCCTGACCGTCGGCTGCATCGTCGCCGGGCGCATGGCCGACCGCTTCGGTGCCGGGCTGACCTTCGTCACCGGCAGCGTGCTGCTGGCGCTGGTGTCCTGGAGTTTCTATGGCAACCTGAAGGCGCACCCGGACTGGCTCTTTCCTCTATATGCACTGACCGGCTTCTTCGTCGGCATCGTCGGCGCCGTACCCTACGTCATGGTCAACGCGTTTCCGCCGGTGGTGCGTTTCTCCGGCCTGTCCTTTTCCTACAACCTGGCCTACGCCATCTTCGGCGGGCTGACACCGATGGCCGTTGCCCTGCTGCTCAAGCAGAGCCCGATGGGGCCGGCTTATTATGTGGTGACCCTGTGCCTGGTGGGTTTCCTCGTGGGGCTCTATCTGCTGGCGCAGAAAAAGCCGGCTGGCGAGGCGGTTTCGCTGGGCTGAAAGCGGCTTTTCCAATTATTTGAGTTATTTTGGAAATAATCGTTGACGGCAGTTTTTATGTCCCTATAATGCGCACCACTCCCGGCGACGACGAAGAGTAAATGCTTGAAAATCAAGGATTTACGGATTCTCTCCCAGGGGGTGGTGAAGCGCTCCGGCAGGTTGTTCGCCGCAGCGGTTCGGTCCCGGAAGGGATTCGGAACGAAGCTTCGCCGAGGTGCTTGACAGCGAGTTTGAACGCTGTAGAATGCGCCTCCCGCTGATCGGAAGATGGTTTGAAGGTCGGTGCAAGCGGTTGAGTAGAAAAGAAAATTTTCGAAAATAACGCTTGACGGAACGAGAGGTTGCTGTAGAATGCGCGGCCTCGGTTGAGACGAAAGCCTTGACCAACTGCTCTTTAACAAGTCGAATCAAGCAATTCGTGTGGGTGCTTGTGATGTAAGACTGGTGATCGCAAGATTATCAGCAACACAAGTAACTCTGTGAATTCACAAGAGTTAATTGCGATTGCTGAGCCAAGTTTAGGGTTTTCTCAAAACCCAAGCAGTATTGAACTGAAGAGTTTGATCATGGCTCAGATTGAACGCTGGCGGCAGGCCTAACACATGCAAGTCGAGCGGATGAAGGGAGCTTGCTCCTGGATTCAGCGGCGGACGGGTGAGTAATGCCTAGGAATCTGCCTGGTAGTGGGGGATAACGTCCGGAAACGGGCGCTAATACCGCATACGTCCTGAGGGAGAAAGTGGGGGATCTTCGGACCTCACGCTATCAGATGAGCCTAGGTCGGATTAGCTAGTTGGTGGGGTAAAGGCCTACCAAGGCGACGATCCGTAACTGGTCTGAGAGGATGATCAGTCACACTGGAACTGAGACACGGTCCAGACTCCTACGGGAGGCAGCAGTGGGGAATATTGGACAATGGGCGAAAGCCTGATCCAGCCATGCCGCGTGTGTGAAGAAGGTCTTCGGATTGTAAAGCACTTTAAGTTGGGAGGAAGGGCAGTAAGTTAATACCTTGCTGTTTTGACGTTACCAACAGAATAAGCACCGGCTAACTTCGTGCCAGCAGCCGCGGTAATACGAAGGGTGCAAGCGTTAATCGGAATTACTGGGCGTAAAGCGCGCGTAGGTGGTTCAGCAAGTTGGATGTGAAATCCCCGGGCTCAACCTGGGAACTGCATCCAAAACTACTGAGCTAGAGTACGGTAGAGGGTGGTGGAATTTCCTGTGTAGCGGTGAAATGCGTAGATATAGGAAGGAACACCAGTGGCGAAGGCGACCACCTGGACTGATACTGACACTGAGGTGCGAAAGCGTGGGGAGCAAACAGGATTAGATACCCTGGTAGTCCACGCCGTAAACGATGTCGACTAGCCGTTGGGATCCTTGAGATCTTAGTGGCGCAGCTAACGCGATAAGTCGACCGCCTGGGGAGTACGGCCGCAAGGTTAAAACTCAAATGAATTGACGGGGGCCCGCACAAGCGGTGGAGCATGTGGTTTAATTCGAAGCAACGCGAAGAACCTTACCTGGCCTTGACATGCTGAGAACTTTCCAGAGATGGATTGGTGCCTTCGGGAACTCAGACACAGGTGCTGCATGGCTGTCGTCAGCTCGTGTCGTGAGATGTTGGGTTAAGTCCCGTAACGAGCGCAACCCTTGTCCTTAGTTACCAGCACCTCGGGTGGGCACTCTAAGGAGACTGCCGGTGACAAACCGGAGGAAGGTGGGGATGACGTCAAGTCATCATGGCCCTTACGGCCAGGGCTACACACGTGCTACAATGGTCGGTACAAAGGGTTGCCAAGCCGCGAGGTGGAGCTAATCCCATAAAACCGATCGTAGTCCGGATCGCAGTCTGCAACTCGACTGCGTGAAGTCGGAATCGCTAGTAATCGTGAATCAGAATGTCACGGTGAATACGTTCCCGGGCCTTGTACACACCGCCCGTCACACCATGGGAGTGGGTTGCTCCAGAAGTAGCTAGTCTAACCGCAAGGGGGACGGTTACCACGGAGTGATTCATGACTGGGGTGAAGTCGTAACAAGGTAGCCGTAGGGGAACCTGCGGCTGGATCACCTCCTTAATCGAAGATCCCAGCTTCTTCATAAGCTCCCACACGAATTGCTTGATTCACTGGTTAGACGATTGGGTCTGTAGCTCAGTTGGTTAGAGCGCACCCCTGATAAGGGTGAGGTCGGCAGTTCGAATCTGCCCAGACCCACCAATTGTTGGTGTGCTGCGTGATCCGATACGGGGCCATAGCTCAGCTGGGAGAGCGCCTGCTTTGCACGCAGGAGGTCAGGAGTTCGATCCTCCTTGGCTCCACCATCTAACAATCGTCGAAAGCTCAGAAATGAATGTTCGTGAATGAACATTGATTTCTGGTCTTTGCACCAGAACTGTTCTTTAAAAATTCGGGTATGTGATAGAAGTAAGACTGAATGATCTCTTTCACTGGTGATCATTCAAGTCAAGGTAAAATTTGCGAGTTCAAGCGCGAATTTTCGGCGAATGTCGTCTTCACAGTATAACCAGATTGCTTGGGGTTATATGGTCAAGTGAAGAAGCGCATACGGTGGATGCCTTGGCAGTCAGAGGCGATGAAAGACGTGGTAGCCTGCGATAAGCTTCGGGGAGTCGGCAAACAGACTTTGATCCGGAGATCTCTGAATGGGGGAACCCACCTAGGATAACCTAGGTATCTTGTACTGAATCCATAGGTGCAAGAGGCGAACCAGGGGAACTGAAACATCTAAGTACCCTGAGGAAAAGAAATCAACCGAGATTCCCTTAGTAGTGGCGAGCGAACGGGGATTAGCCCTTAAGCTTCATTGATTTTAGCGGAACGCTCTGGAAAGTGCGGCCATAGTGGGTGATAGCCCCGTACGCGAAAGGATCTTTGAAGTGAAATCGAGTAGGACGGAGCACGAGAAACTTTGTCTGAACATGGGGGGACCATCCTCCAAGGCTAAATACTACTGACTGACCGATAGTGAACCAGTACCGTGAGGGAAAGGCGAAAAGAACCCCGGAGAGGGGAGTGAAATAGAACCTGAAACCGTATGCGTACAAGCAGTGGGAGCCTACTTGTTAGGTGACTGCGTACCTTTTGTATAATGGGTCAGCGACTTATATTCAGTGGCGAGCTTAACCGAATAGGGTAGGCGTAGCGAAAGCGAGTCTTAATAGGGCGTTTAGTCGCTGGGTATAGACCCGAAACCGGGCGATCTATCCATGAGCAGGTTGAAGGTTAGGTAACACTGACTGGAGGACCGAACCCACTCCCGTTGAAAAGGTAGGGGATGACTTGTGGATCGGAGTGAAAGGCTAATCAAGCTCGGAGATAGCTGGTTCTCCTCGAAAGCTATTTAGGTAGCGCCTCATGTATCACTCTGGGGGGTAGAGCACTGTTTCGGCTAGGGGGTCATCCCGACTTACCAAACCGATGCAAACTCCGAATACCCAGAAGTGCCGAGCATGGGAGACACACGGCGGGTGCTAACGTCCGTCGTGAAAAGGGAAACAACCCAGACCGCCAGCTAAGGTCCCAAAGTTGTGGTTAAGTGGTAAACGATGTGGGAAGGCTTAGACAGCTAGGAGGTTGGCTTAGAAGCAGCCATCCTTTAAAGAAAGCGTAATAGCTCACTAGTCGAGTCGGCCTGCGCGGAAGATGTAACGGGGCTCAAACCACACACCGAAGCTGCGGGTGTCACGTAAGTGACGCGGTAGAGGAGCGTTCTGTAAGCCTGTGAAGGTGAGTTGAGAAGCTTGCTGGAGGTATCAGAAGTGCGAATGCTGACATGAGTAACGACAATGGGTGTGAAAAACACCCACGCCGAAAGACCAAGGGTTCCTGCGCAACGTTAATCGACGCAGGGTTAGTCGGTTCCTAAGGCGAGGCTGAAAAGCGTAGTCGATGGGAAACAGGTTAATATTCCTGTACTTCTGGTTACTGCGATGGAGGGACGGAGAAGGCTAGGCCAGCTTGGCGTTGGTTGTCCAAGTTTAAGGTGGTAGGCTGAAATCTTAGGTAAATCCGGGGTTTCAAGGCCGAGAGCTGATGACGAGTCGTCTTTTAGATGACGAAGTGGTTGATGCCATGCTTCCAAGAAAAGCTTCTAAGCTTCAGGTAACCAGGAACCGTACCCCAAACCGACACAGGTGGTCGGGTAGAGAATACCAAGGCGCTTGAGAGAACTCGGGTGAAGGAACTAGGCAAAATGGCACCGTAACTTCGGGAGAAGGTGCGCCGGCTAGGGTGAAGGATTTACTCCGTAAGCTCTGGCTGGTCGAAGATACCAGGCCGCTGCGACTGTTTATTAAAAACACAGCACTCTGCAAACACGAAAGTGGACGTATAGGGTGTGACGCCTGCCCGGTGCCGGAAGGTTAATTGATGGGGTTAGCGCAAGCGAAGCTCTTGATCGAAGCCCCGGTAAACGGCGGCCGTAACTATAACGGTCCTAAGGTAGCGAAATTCCTTGTCGGGTAAGTTCCGACCTGCACGAATGGCGTAACGATGGCGGCGCTGTCTCCACCCGAGACTCAGTGAAATTGAAATCGCTGTGAAGATGCAGTGTATCCGCGGCTAGACGGAAAGACCCCGTGAACCTTTACTGTAGCTTTGCACTGGACTTTGAGCCTGCTTGTGTAGGATAGGTGGGAGGCTTTGAAGCGTGGACGCCAGTTCGCGTGGAGCCATCCTTGAAATACCACCCTGGCATGCTTGAGGTTCTAACTCTGGTCCGTGATCCGGATCGAGGACAGTGTATGGTGGGCAGTTTGACTGGGGCGGTCTCCTCCTAAAGAGTAACGGAGGAGTACGAAGGTGCGCTCAGACCGGTCGGAAATCGGTCGCAGAGTATAAAGGCAAAAGCGCGCTTGACTGCGAGACAGACACGTCGAGCAGGTACGAAAGTAGGTCTTAGTGATCCGGTGGTTCTGTATGGAAGGGCCATCGCTCAACGGATAAAAGGTACTCCGGGGATAACAGGCTGATACCGCCCAAGAGTTCATATCGACGGCGGTGTTTGGCACCTCGATGTCGGCTCATCACATCCTGGGGCTGAAGCCGGTCCCAAGGGTATGGCTGTTCGCCATTTAAAGTGGTACGCGAGCTGGGTTTAGAACGTCGTGAGACAGTTCGGTCCCTATCTGCCGTGGACGTTTGAGATTTGAGAGGGGCTGCTCCTAGTACGAGAGGACCGGAGTGGACGAACCTCTGGTGTTCCGGTTGTCACGCCAGTGGCATTGCCGGGTAGCTATGTTCGGAAAAGATAACCGCTGAAAGCATCTAAGCGGGAAACTTGCCTCAAGATGAGATCTCACTGGGAACTTGATTCCCCTGAAGGGCCGTCGAAGACTACGACGTTGATAGGCTGGGTGTGTAAGCGTTGTGAGGCGTTGAGCTAACCAGTACTAATTGCCCGTGAGGCTTGACCATATAACACCCAAACAATCTGACGATTGTGTGTTGTAAGGTGAAGTCGACGAACCGAAAGTTCGCATGAACCGCAAACACCTTGAAATCACATACCTGAATCCGGATAGACGTAAGCACAAGCAAACGGATATCCAACCGAATTGCTTGACGATCATAGAGCGTTGGAACCACCTGATCCCTTCCCGAACTCAGAAGTGAAACGACGCATCGCCGATGGTAGTGTGGGGTCTCCCCATGTGAGAGTAGGTCATCGTCAAGCTCCTATCCCAAAACCCCTGGCCAGCTATGGCCGGGGGTTTTGCTTTGGCGCGCGGAAAAAAGCGCGCTTTCTCGTTTCTTTTCTCGACCGTGGGTGCCGGCGGCGGCTGTCACAATTGCCCTGGAATCTACCCATCCTGCATGAAACGGATGGACGGCTATCTCCCCCCAGGCGAAGCGAAAACGCGCCCAGAGAGCCTCCCCGGCCCTTCCCTGAAAGGCTGTAACCCCTGTTTTTCCTGGCTTTCAGGGGTGAGGTGGGGTTTCTCCCAAGGCTTGCGTAAAAATCTCGGAAAGCTGATGGCATTTCATCCAACTGTCATATTCCTTTCATAGAGTCTTCATGCGGCCTGACGATACTGGCCCCCGTTCCATCCAACCCCATCCTGTCCAAGGAGCAAGGCATGAAACTCAAGCGTTTGATGGCGGCCCTGACGTTCGTCGCCGCAGGCGTAGGCGCCGCTTCCGCGGTAGCCGCGATCGACCCGGCGCTGCCGGAATATCAGAAAGCCAGCGGTGTGTCGGGCAACCTGTCGAGCGTCGGCTCCGACACTCTGGCCAACCTGATGACCATGTGGGCCGAGGAGTACAAGCGCCTCTATCCGAACGTGAACATCCAGATCCAGGCTGCCGGTTCCTCCACCGCGCCGCCGGCCCTGACCGAAGGCACCTCCAACCTGGGCCCGATGAGCCGCAAGATGAAGGACGTCGAGTTGCAGGCCTTCGAGCAGAAGTACGGCTACAAGCCGACCGCCGTCCCGGTCGCCGTCGATGCCCTGGCGATTTTCGTGCACAAGGACAACCCGATCAAAGGCCTGACCATGCAGCAGGTCGATGCGATCTTCTCCGCGACCCGCCTGTGCGGCAGCAAGCAGGACGTGAAGACCTGGGGCGACCTGGGCCTGACCGGCGACTGGGCGAAGAAGCCGGTGCAGCTGTTCGGCCGCAACTCGGTTTCCGGCACCTATGGCTACTTCAAGGAAGAAGCCCTGTGCAAAGGTGACTTCCGTCCGAACGTCAACGAGCAGCCGGGTTCGGCTTCCGTGGTGCAGTCGGTCAGCCAGTCGCTGAACGGCATCGGCTACTCCGGTATCGGCTACAAGACCGCCAGCGTGAAGACCGTCGCCCTGGCCAAGAAGGAAGGCGCCGCCTTCGTCGAAGACAACGAGCAGAACGCCCTGAACGGCACCTACCCGCTGTCGCGCTTCCTCTACGTCTACGTGAACAAGGCGCCGAACAAGCCGCTGGATCCGCTGGAGGCTCAATTCCTCAAGCTGGTCCTGTCCAAGACCGGCCAGCAGGTCGTGGTCAAGGATGGCTATATCCCGCTGCCGGCCAAGGTGGCCGAGAAGGCGGTCAAGGAACTGGGCCTGTAATCCGGTGACTTGAAAGGGCGGCACGTGTGGCCGTCCAGACATGAAGGCTCTGCCGGCGGGCGCCACGACCCGCCGGCCTTTCCCGCCAGCGAGGCTCTGCTGGCGGGCTTTGTTGCGTCATGTTGCTGTCATCTGTCTGTCATACAGAGCCTTTAGGGTGTCACCCCATGAACGACATGGCCAACTCCCCGATGAATTCCTCCCTTGCTCCCGAGCGGATTGACTTCAATACGCCAGCCCTGCAACGTAAGCGTCGCCTCCGTGCCCTCAAGGACCGCCTGACCCGCTGGTACGTGCTGGTCGGCGGCCTCGCCGTGCTGGCGGCGATCACCCTGATCTTCTTCTACCTGGCCTACGTCGTGCTTCCGCTCTTCCGCGGCGCCGACCTGGAGACCCGTGAAGCACTGACCCCGGCCTGGATGCAGCAGGCCCAGACGCCCCTGTTGCTCAGCATCGAAGAGCAGAACCAGGTGGCCATGCGTGTCGGCAGCCAGGGCGAGATCCTTTTCTTCAACGCCAAGACCGGCGTCGAGCTGAAGCGCGTCGCGCTGCCGCTGCCGGCGGGCAGCGAAATCCGTTCGATCGCCCAGGACCAGCCGGGCAGCCCGACGGTCGCCCTGGGCCTGTCCAACGGCCAGGTGCTGGTGTTCCAGCACACCTACAAGGTCACCTACCCGGACAACAAGAAGACCATCACCCCGGAGATCGCCTTCCCCTACGGCGAAACCCCGATCAGCCTGGATCCCCAGGCCCGTCCGCTTGATCACGTGAGCATCAATGCCGGCGACGACAGCCTGCTGCTGGCCGGTTCCGTCGACAGGCAACTGCTGTTGCTGAGCATGACCCGCGAGGAAAACATGCTGACCGGCGAGAGCACCCTTGACCAGGAGCGCATCGAACTCCCGCAGATCGCCGAGCCGGTCAAGGCCATCTACCTCGATCCGCGCAAGCAGTGGCTGTACGTGATCAACGGACGCGCCACCGCCGACGTGTTCGACCTGCACAGCCGCCAGTTGAACGGCCGCTACAAGCTGCTGGAAGACCCCGGCGCCGCCGTGACCGCGAGCACCCAGCTGCTCGGTGGCATCTCGCTGCTGGTGGGCGACTCCAAGGGCGGCATCGCCCAGTGGTTCATGGCCCGCGATACCGACGGCGAGCCGCGCCTGTCGCATGTCCGCGACTTCAAGCTGGACGGCGCGCCGATCAGCGCGATCGCTCCGGAGCAGCGGCGCAAGGGCTTCATCGCGCTGGACGAGAAGGGCAACCTCGGCGTCTTCCACAGCACCGCGCACCGTACCCTGCTGGTCCAGCCGGTGGCCGACTCCTCCGGCGTGATCAGCCTGTCGCCAAGGGCCAACCGCCTGCTGCTGGAGCAGGGCGGCAAGCTCCATCGCTTCACCCTGGACAACCCGCACCCGGAAATCTCCTGGAGCGCACTGTGGGGCAAGGTCTGGTACGAGAGCTACGACAAGCCGGCCTATGTCTGGCAGTCCACCGCCGCGACCACCGACTTCGAACCCAAGCTGAGCCTCTCGCCGCTGACCTTCGGCACCCTCAAGGCGGCCTTCTACGCGATGATCCTGGCCGCTCCGCTGGCCATCGCCGCCGCTGTCTACACCGCCTATTTCATGGCCCCGGCGATGCGCCGCAAGGTCAAGCCGGTGATCGAGCTGATGGAAGCGCTGCCGACGGTGATCCTCGGCTTCTTCGCCGGCCTGTTCCTGGCGCCCTATGTCGAAGGCCATCTGCCGGGCGTGTTCAGCCTGCTGTTGCTGACGCCGCTGGGCATCCTCCTCGCCGGCCTGCTCTGGAGCCGCCTGCCCGAGCGTATCCGCCTGAGCCTGCCGGCCGGCTGGGAAGCCGCGCTGCTGATCCCGGTGGTCATCGCCGTCGGCGCCTTCGCCCTGTGGCTGAGCCCGCATCTGGAGACCACCTTCTTCGGCGGGGACATGCGCCTGTGGCTGAGCCACGACCTGGGCATCACCTACGACCAGCGCAACGCCCTGATCGTCGGCCTGGCGATGGGCTTCGCGGTGATCCCGAACATCTTCTCGATCGCCGAGGATGCCATCTTCAGCGTGCCGCGCAGCCTCACCTATGGCTCCCTGGCACTCGGCGCCACGCCCTGGCAGACGCTGACCCGCGTGGTGATCCTGACCGCCAGCCCGGGCATCTTCTCGGCGCTGATGATCGGCATGGGGCGCGCCGTCGGCGAGACCATGATCGTGCTGATGGCGACCGGCAATACCCCGGTGATGGAACTGAACATCTTCGAAGGCATGCGCACCCTGGCGGCCAACGTCGCGGTGGAAATGCCCGAGTCGGAGGTCGGCGGCAGCCACTACCGCGTGCTGTTCCTCTCGGCGCTGGTACTGCTGACGTTCACCTTCGTGATGAACACCCTGGCAGAGCTGATCCGTCAGCGTCTGCGCAAGAAATACGCGTCGTTGTAAGCGGCGGAGGTATAGCTCTGTGAAACAGAAACAGGAAACCGTCAAAGCCTGGTTCGGCAGCGGCTCGCCCTGGGTGTGGCTGAACGCCGGCGCGGTGGCCATCGCGGTGATCATGACCATCGGCCTGCTGGCGGTGATCGCGGTGCGCGGCCTCGGTCACTTCTGGCCGGCGAACGTCATCGAGGCGACCTACCAGATCCCCGGCGAAGCCGCCAGGACCGTGATCGGCGAAGTGGTCCAGGCCGAGGAAGTGCCGCGTGCGCGGCTGCGCAGCGCCGGCATGCCGGTGCCGGAGGCCGGCCCCGAGTTCATGACCCGCGAACTGCTCAAGCTGGGCAACCGCGAGCTCTACGGCAGCGATTTCTCCTGGGTGGTCGGCGAGTGGCTGCAGGACATCAAGCGCCCCGAAGCGCTGATGGTTCTCGAACGCCGCGAGTGGGGCAACTTCTACGGCTACCTGCTGAGCGTCAAGGAGAACGGCCAGGTGGTCGCCGAAGGCGACGCCGCGGTAGCCGAACTGCAGAAGCGCATGCAGCGCGTGGATGACCTGTACGCCAAGCTCTACAAGCTGGAGAAAGGCGATATCGGTGCCATCAACCATGGCCTCGAGCGCCTGCGCCTGGAGGAGCGCAAGCTTCAGCTGGACGGCAAGCTGGACGCCGCCGCCCAGGCCGACCTGGCCGCCGGGCGCAGCGAGTTGCAGGCGCGCTACAAGGTGCTGGAGGAACAGCTCAACGGCCTGCACCAGGAGTTCAATCGCGACAGCGTGATGATGCGCGATGCCAGCGGCCGCGAGAGCGAGATCACCCTCGGCAAGCTGGTCCACGCCTACCAGCCCAACGCCATGAGCTTCGGCACCAAGTTCGTCTTCTACTTCAAGAAGCTCTGGGAGTTCCTCAGCGACGACCCGCGCGAGGCGAACACCGAGGGCGGTATCTTCCCGGCGATCTTCGGCACCGTGATGATGACCCTGGTGATGGCCCTGATCGTCACCCCGTTCGGCGTGATCGCCGCGGTCTACCTGCGCGAATACGCCAAGCAGGGGCCGCTGACCCGGGTGATCCGCATCGCCGTGAACAACCTCGCCGGCGTCCCGGCGATCGTCTATGGCGTGTTCGGCCTGGGCTTCTTCGTCTACGTGCTGGGCGGCTCCATCGACCGTCTGTTCTTCCCCGAGGCGCTGCCCGCGCCGACCTTCGGCACCCCCGGGCTGTTCTGGGCCTCGCTGACCCTGGCGATCCTCGCCGTGCCGGTGGTGATCGTCGCCACCGAGGAAGGCCTGGCGCGGATTCCCCGCGCAGTCCGCGAAGGTTCCCTGGCGCTCGGCGCGACCAAGGCCGAGACGCTGTGGAAGATCGTCCTGCCGATGGCCAGCCCGGCGATGATGACCGGCCTGATCCTCGCCGTGGCCCGCGCCGCCGGCGAAGTGGCGCCGCTGATGCTGGTCGGCGTGGTGAAACTGGCGCCGTCGCTGCCGGTCGACGGTAACTATCCGTACGTGCATCTCGACCAGAAGATCATGCACCTCGGTTTCCATATCTACGACGTCGGTTTCCAGAGCCCCAACGTCGAGGCCGCACGGCCGCTGGTATACGCTACGGCGTTGCTGCTGGTCGTGGTGATCGCCCTGCTGAACTTCTCCGCCATCGCGATCCGCAATCGCCTGCGCGAGAAGTACAAGGCCCTGGAAAACTGATTGAGGGAGCTTCCCATGCAACACGAGACCGCCAGCCACGGCATCAACTTCGATGCACTCGGACGCGACCGCCAGAGCCTCGACCTGGCTTCCGAAAGCGTCGAACTGGAAGTGCCCGGGCTGAACCTGTTCTACGGCGCCAAGCAGGCCCTGTTCGATGTCCGGATGAACATTCCGAAGCAGCGCGTGACCGCTTTCATCGGCCCGTCCGGTTGCGGCAAGTCGACCCTGCTGCGCTGCTTCAACCGGATGAACGACCTGGTGGACGGCTGCCGCGTCGAAGGCGAGATCCGCCTCGATGGCCACAACATCTTCGCCAAGGGCGTCGATGTCGCCGAGCTGCGCCGCCGCGTCGGCATGGTGTTCCAGAAGCCCAACCCGTTCCCCAAGAGCATCTATGAGAACGTGGTCTACGGCCTGCGCATCCAGGGCATCAACAAGAAGCGCGTGCTCGACGAGGCCGTCGAATGGGCTCTGAAAGGCGCCGCCCTGTGGGACGAGGTGAAGGACCGCCTGCACGAGTCAGCCCTCGGCCTCTCCGGCGGCCAGCAACAGCGCCTGGTGATCGCCCGGACCATCGCGGTGGAGCCGGAGGTATTGCTGCTCGACGAACCCTGCTCGGCGCTGGACCCGATCTCCACGCTGAAGATCGAGGAACTGATCTACGAGCTGAAGTCGAAGTTCACCATCGTCATCGTCACCCACAACATGCAGCAGGCCGCGCGGGTTTCCGACTACACGGCGTTCATGTACATGGGCAAGCTGATCGAGTTCGGCGACACCGATACGCTGTTCACCAACCCGGCGAAGAAGCAGACCGAAGACTACATCACCGGCCGCTACGGCTAGCGGTTCCCCGGAGGCGCGGCGAGCCCGCGGCCTCCGGCCCTTTCCGTAGCCAGTAGATGCCACCGGTCGCAGCGGTTCCAGAAGGATTCCCCACATGATCAACAAAGACAGTCTCACCCATCACATCTCCCAGCAGTTCAACGCCGAGCTGGAGGACGTGCGCAGCCACCTCCTGGCCATGGGCGGGCTGGTGGAGAAGCAGGTCAACGACGCGGTCAACGCGCTGATCGACGCCGATTCCGGCCTCGCCCAGCAGGTCCGCGAGATCGACGACCAGATCAACCAGATGGAGCGCAACATCGACGAGGAGTGCGTGCGTATCCTCGCCCGCCGCCAGCCGGCGGCTTCCGACCTGCGCCTGATCATCAGCATCTCGAAGTCGGTGATCGACCTCGAGCGCATCGGCGACGAGGCTTCCAAGATCGCCCGCCGCGCCATCCAGCTGTGCGAGGAAGGCGAGTCGCCGCGTGGCTACGTCGAGGTGCGCCACATCGGCACCCAGGTGCAGAGGATGGTCCAGGAGGCGCTGGACGCCTTCGCCCGCTTCGACGCCGACCTGGCGCTGTCGGTGGCGCAGTACGACAAGACCGTCGACCGCGAGTACAAGACCGCCCTGCGCGAGCTCGTCACCTACATGATGGAGGACCCGCGGGCGATCTCCCGCGTGCTCAACGTCATCTGGGCCCTGCGCTCGCTGGAGCGCATCGGCGACCATGCGCGCAACATCGCCGAGCTGGTGATCTACCTGGTGCGTGGCACCGACGTCCGCCACATCGGCCTGACCCGGATGAAGGAAGAGGTCGAGAACAACCGCGGCGAATGACCCTCCATCGGCAAGGCTCCTTGATCTGGAGCCTTGTTTCTTCGCGCCACCGCAGCAAGGCTTGGCATCCTGCCAGCAGGGGAGGCTATCCTAGGCGAACCTGTCCAGGAGAAGTCGATGAGCAAAGTCAGCGCGCTAGTGGTGGATGACGCCCCCTTCATCCGAGATCTGATGAAGAAAGGGCTGCGCGACAATTTCCCCGGCCTCCATATCGAAGAGGCGGTGAACGGCCGCAAGGCCCAGCAACTGCTCAGTCGGCAGGCCGTCGACCTGATCCTTTGCGACTGGGAGATGCCGGAGATGTCCGGCCTCGAGCTGCTGACCTGGTGCCGCGCCCAGGAAAACCTCAAGACCACCCCGTTCATCATGGTCACCAGCCGCGGTGACAAGGAAAACGTGGTCCAGGCGATCCAGGCCGGGGTCTCCGACTACATCGGCAAGCCATTCTCCAACGACCAGCTGGTGGCCAAGATCAGGAAGGCCCTCAGCCGCAGCGGCAAGCTGGAAGCCCTGGCCGCCCATGCGCCGCGCCGGGAGATCGCCAGCGGCATGGCCAACGATTCGCTGGCGGCGCTGACCGGCGGTCGCGCGGAGGTCATCAGGCCCGCCGCGTCACCGGCGAAGCCGGCCGCCATGCCGAAGCCGGCCGCCGCTCCCGCGGCCAGCGCGCGTCCCGCCGCCAGCGGCAATCCGCTGGGCCAGGCGCAGTTGCGCCTGCCACAGAGCAGCATGCCCTGCGTGATCAAGGCGGTCAGCCTGAAGGAAGCGCAACTGGTGGTGAAGCGTGCCGACCCGCTGCCGCAGGTGCTGGAAAGCGCGGTGCTGGACCTCGAGGAGAACAGCGACGTGGCGCGTCTCAACGGTTACCTGCACGCCATCGCCGCGCTGGAGCCGAAACCGGACAGCGACTGGCTGCTGCTGACCCTGCGTTTCGTCGATCGCGACCCGCAGAAGCTCGACTACCTGTCGCGCCTGATCGCTCGCGGAAGCTCCCAGAAGCACTACGTTCCCGGCGCCTGAACGGCATTTTCCCGACGATCCGTTCACAGCCCGCTCGCTGGCGTCTCGCTCCGGCAATGAAGCGCTGCTAGTCTTGCCGATTCGAGATAACCAGAACGACACGATCCGTGCAGTCATGCTAGGGCGCCTTCTTCTCCTCTGTGGCCTGTTCGCCGCGGCGGCTCCCGCCGCGGCCCTGACCATCTACAAGTACACCGACGCCAACGGCGTGGTGACCTACTCCGATCGCGCCGTGGCCGGAGCGCAGGTGTTCGTCTTCCGCGACCGGATGGTCGAGCGCCTGGAACGGGAAGTGAAGCTGGAGACGAAGAAGCACGCCGGCGGCGAGACGCTGCAGGTGCGCAACGATCTCTACGCGCCGGTCGAAGTCGAGCTGCGCATCCGCAACCCGCGCAATGCCGTCGGGGTGCCCGACGGGCCGATCCGCTGGGTGGTCCCGGCGCGCAGCCAGGTGCGCCTGGCGACCCTGGCGCCGCGCAAGGCCGGCAAGCCGATGAGCTACACGCCGAAGCTGCGCTACGCGCTCGGTGACCCGCGCCAGCAGCCGTTGCTCTACCGCTATCCGCTGCCCTGGCGCGGCGGGCCGTTCCGCCTGTCCCAGGGCGCCAATGGCAAGTACAGCCACTTCACCCCCAAGGGCCGCTACGCGATGGACATCGCCATGCCCGAGGGCACGCCGATCATCGCCGCCCGCGGCGGCACCGTGGTGAAGATTGAGAACAACCAGAGCGGGCGCGGCAACAATCCCTCGGGCAACTTCGTGCGCATCCTCCACGACGACGGCACCATGGGCGTCTACCTGCACCTGATGCGCCATTCGGTGCTGGTCGCCGAGGGCCAGCGGGTCCAGGTCGGCACGCCGCTGGCGCGCTCCGGCAACACCGGCAACAGCAGCGGGCCGCACCTGCACTTCGTGATCCAGCGCAACGTCGGCCTGGCGCTGGAATCGATTCCCTACGACTTCGCCCAGCCGGTCGACACCCTGCCGAACTTCGCCATCGTCCGCGAGCCGTGAGAAACGCCGGCGCCGTGGCAGCGCCGGCTCGTTTCAGCCGAGCTTGACGACCTTGGCCAGGACGATCTTCGGACCGCGCATCTTCTTCACGATGATCCGCAGGCCTTCGGTGTCGAGGACTTCCTCTTCCTCCGGGACCCGCTTCAGGGTGTCGTAGACCAGCCCGGCGAGGGTGTCCGCCTCGACGTGGTCGAGGTCGATGCCGAGCAGGCGTTCGAGCTTGAACAGCGGCGTATCCCCGCGCACCAGCAGCTTGCCCGGCTGATAGGCGAGGATGCCGCGCTCGGTCTTGCGGTGTTCGTCCTGGATGTCGCCGACCAGCACCTCCAGCACGTCCTCCATGGTCAGGAAGCCGACCACCTTGTGGTCGGCCTCTTCCACCACGGCGAAGTGCGCGCCGCCCTTGCGGAACTGCTCCAGCAGGCGCGACAGCGGGGTGTGCTTGGTGACGATCTCCAGCGGGCGCACCAGTTCGTCGAGGTCGAAGGTCTCCGGCAGGCTGTCCAGCGCGGACAGCGCCAGCAGCAGGTCCTTGATGTGCAGCAGGCCGATGAACTCGCCCTTGTGGCTGTCCCAGACCGGGTAGCGGCTGTACTTGTGGCGACGGATCACCGCGAGGATGTCCGCCAGCGGCGCGTCATGCTCGAGGTAGACCAGGTCCTCGCGGGAGTTGGCCCAGTCGACCACCTCCAGCTCGCCCAGCTCCACCGCCGAGGCCAGCACGCGCATGCCCTGGTCGCTGGGATCCTGCGCGCGGCTGGAGTGGAGGATCAGCTTCAGCTCGTCGCGGCTGTAGTGGTGCTCGTGGTGCGGGCCGGGCTCGCCCTGGCCGGCGATCTTGAGGATGGCGTTGGCGCTGGCGTTGAGCAGCCAGATCGCCGGATACATCAGCCAGTAGAAGAGGTACAGCGGCACCGCCGTCCACAGCGACAGCAGCTCCGGCTTGCGGATCGCCCAGGACTTGGGCGCCAGCTCGCCGACCACGATGTGCAGGTAGGAAATGATGAAGAACGCGGTGAAGAAGGAGATCCCGCGGATCAGCTCCTCGGAATGCACGCCGAGCATCGCCAGCAGCGGCTCGAGGAGTTCGGCGAAGGCCGGCTCGCCGACCCAGCCCAGGCCCAGGGAGGCCAGGGTGATGCCCAGCTGGCAGGCGGACAGGTAGGCGTCCAGCTGGTTGTGTACCTTGCGCAGGATGGCGCCGCGCCAGCCGTGCTGCTTGGCGATGGTTTCCACGCGGGTGGCGCGGAGCTTGACCATGGCGAACTCGGCGGCGACGAAGAAGCCGTTGAGCAGGACGAGGAAAAGCGCGAAGAGGATCAGGCCGGCATCGGCGAAATAGGTGGCGATGCTGGTACTAGGAGAAGGGTCCATGAGGGTGTGCGGTAGCCAAAAGGCCCTTAAGAATGAGGGGCTGTGCCGTCGCTTGCAAGTCTTGGCCGCGCCCGCGTCCGCCCGTGGCGGCGCGGAATGCGGTCACTCCAGAGCCCTGCGCTCGCGTTCGGCGACCTGCGCCGGAGCGAAATGGCAGGTGAAGGTGCTGCCCTTGCCGGGCACGCTGCTGATTTCCAGGCGCGCGCGGTGGCGGATCAGCACATGCTTGACGATGGCCAGGCCGAGACCGGTGCCACCGGTGTTCGAGGCGCGGCTGGAATCGACCCGGTAGAAGCGTTCGGTCAGGCGTGGCAGGTGCTTGGGGTCGACACCGATACCGGTGTCCTGCACCGACAGGTGCGCGCCCTGTTCGTCGGCCCACCAGCGGATGCGGATCTCGCCCTCGTCGGGGGTGTACTTCACCGCGTTGAACACCAGGTTGGAGAAAGCGCTGCGCAGCTCCGCCTCGCTGCCCTTGAGCTGCACCGCGGGCGCGGCATCGAGGCTGATGCGGTGGTTGCGCCCGGCGGAGAGGGCCTGGGCGTCGTTGCGGATGCTGGCGAGGAGGGCGTCCACCGCCACCGGCTTGTTGTCGCCGGGGTAGTCGGTGGCTTCCAGCTTGGCCAGCAGGAGCAGGTCGTTGAGCAGGTTCTGCATGCGCCCGGCCTGCTGCTGCATCTGCTGCAGGGCGCGCAGCCAGCGCGGGTTGACGTCCTCGACGTTGTCCAGGAGGGTCTCCAGGTAGCCGGCGATCACCGTCAGCGGCGTGCGCAGCTCGTGGGAAACGTTGGCGACGAAGTCCTTGCGCATCTGCTCCAGCTGGTGGACCCGGGTGACGTCGCGGACCAGCATCAGATGCTCGCGGTTGCCGTAGAGGGTGATGTGGAACTGCAGGCGCAGGCGTTCGTTGATCGGCGAGGGGATTTCCAGCGGCTCGCGGTAGTCCTCCTGGTCGAAGTATTCCTTGAAGCGCGGATGGCGGATCAGGTTGCTCACCGGCTGGCCGCCGTCCTGCGGGGTCTTCAGGCCGAGCAGGTTTTCCGCGGCGAGGTTCCACCATTCCAGGTTGCCGTCGCTGTCGAGCATGATCACCGCGTCGCGCAGGGCCGCGGTGGATTCCTGGATGCGGTCGATCACCGCCTGCAGGCGCCCGCGGGCGCGCTGGTTGCGACGTTGCAGGTGGTAGATGTTGTCGAAGACTTCGCCCCACAGCCCGTAGCTGTCCGGTGGCGGCTCGTCGGGCTGGTGGTTGCGCAGCCACTGGTGCAGGCGCAGCAGTTGCCAGAGGGTCCAGCCGAGGTAGAGGCCCAGGCCGAGGGCCAGGGCCCAGCCGTAATGGCCGCTGGCCACGCCGAGCACGAGGCTGGCGGCCAGCACGAGAAGCAGGTGGCGGATCAGCGCTCCACGCCAGTCTTGGTTCACGACGGATTGCATCCTGTCCAGCGGCGGTCCGTCACGGACCGACCAGGGATAACGGCTCCGGCCGCGGGGCGGCGGCCGGGAGCGGGGTCAGCTCTTGGTGGAGAAACGATAGCCGGTCCCGCGGACAGTCTGAACCAGATTTTCGTAGACCTCGCCCAGCGCCTTGCGCAGGCGACGGATATGCACGTCTACGGTGCGCTCCTCGACGTAGACGTTGCCGCCCCAGACCTGGTCGAGCAGTTGGCCGCGGGTATAGGCGCGTTCCTGGTGAGTCATGAAGAACTGCAGCAGGCGGTACTCGGTGGGGCCCATCTCGGCCGGCTTGCCGTCGATGGTCACGCGGTGGCTGATCGGGTCCAGCAGCAGCCCGCCGACCTCGATCGGCGCCTCGCTGTCGCCCGGGCCGGTGCGGCGCAGCACGGCCTTCAGGCGGGCGACCAGCTCGCGCGGCGAGAACGGCTTGGTGATGTAGTCGTCGGCGCCGACCTCCAGGCCCTGGATCTTGTTGTCCTCCTCGCCCTTGGCGGTGAGCATGATGATCGGGATGTCGACGGTCAGCTCGTCGCGCTTCAGGCGCCGCGCCAGCTCGATGCCGGAGGTGCCGGGGAGCATCCAGTCGAGCAGGATCAGGTCCGGCTTGCGGTCGACGATCACCGCGTGCGCCTGCTGGGTGTTTTCCGCTTCCAGACACTCGTAGCCGGCCATCTCCAGGGCCACGGCGATCATCTCGCGAATCGGTGCTTCGTCATCAACGATGAGGATTGTCTTGCCAACCATGGTCTTGCCTCGGGTCGATCTGTCTTGCGCCGCATTAGATAACGAAATTGTGTCAGGTATGTGACACAACGGCGTAGTTTCCGCCGACCGCCCGCAGCCGGACTATGCTCAACAGGTCCCGCTGCCGCCTCTCGCGGGCGGCTGAGGCTCCACCTGAAGCTACAGGAGAGACGCGATGAACAGAATCCACCTGGCGCTGGGTCTGGCGCTTGCCCTGCCGGCGTTCGCCGTGCTGGCCCAGGAAACGGTGGCGCCGGCCACCGAGAAGGACGGCGTGCTGGTCGATGGCAAGGGCATGACGCTCTATACCTACGACAAGGACAGCGAAGGCCAATCCGCCTGTTCCGGGCAGTGCGCGAAGAACTGGCCGCCGCTGGCGGCGGCCCAGGGCGCGCAGGCCAGCGGCGACTGGAGCCTGGTCGCTCGCGAGGACGGCACCCAGCAATGGGCCTACTACGGCAAGCCCCTTTATACCTTCATCCAGGACAAGAAGCCTGGCGACAAGAACGGCGACGGCAAGATGGGCGCCTGGCACGTCGCCCAGCCGGACATGGACTAGACGGTCGCCGGCCTGCGCGCCGCTCAACGCAGCGCGTAGTCGGCGACCGTGCCGAGGAAGATCGCCAGCCCCGCCCAGTGGTTGTGCAGGAAGGCGCGGAAGCAGGCCTGCGGGTCGCGGTCGCGGGTCGACCAGGCTTCCCAGGCGAAGCAGGCCGCCGCCACGACCAGGCCGAGGTAGAAGCAGGCGCCCAGCTCGAAGCGGTTGCCGGCCAGCGCCAGCAGGAGCAGGGTCAGGCCCTGCAGGCTGCCGATGATCAGGCGGTCGGCGTCGCCGAAGAGGATCGCGGTGGACTTGATGCCGATCTTCAGGTCGTCCTCGCGGTCGGTCATCGCGTAGTAGGAGTCGTAGGCCACCGTCCACAGCACGTTGGCCAGGAACAGCAGCCAGGCGCTGGCCGGCAGTTCGCCGCGCTCGGCGGTGAAGGCCATCAGGATGCCCCAGGAGTAGGCGGCGCCCAGTACCACCTGCGGGTAATAGGTGTAGCGCTTCATGAAGGGGTAGAGCGAGGCCACCGCCACCGCGCCGAACGACAGCCAGATGGTCGGCGCGTTGGTCAGCAGGACCAGCCCGAAGCTCAGCGCGACCAGGATGGCGAAGGTGATCCAGGCCTCGCGCACGCTGATCTTGCCGGTGGCCAGCGGGCGCGCCTTGGTGCGTGCGACGTGGCCGTCGAAATCGCGGTCGGCGAAATCGTTGATCACGCAGCCGGCGGCGCGCATCAGGGTGACGCCGAGGACGAAGATCAGCAGGTTCTTCAGTTCCGGCACGCCGTCCGCGGCGATCCACAGCGACCACAGGGTCGGCCAGAGCAGCAGGTAGATGCCGATCGGCCGGTCCAGGCGCACCAGTTGGACGAAGTCCCAGGCGCGGGGGTGCAGGCGGGCCAGCGGCTTGATCAGGGTGACGAACATGGGAACCTCCGGAGTCGACCGGAGGATTATACGTCGTCGATTCCCGCCTGGCCCCACAGGCGCGGCAGGAACACTTCCGCCACCAGTACCCCGAGCGCCCCGCGGGCGAAGCGTGAACGACGGCCCCACAGGCCTTCGTCACGGACCTCGGCGGGCAGGCCGGCCGCCGGATAGCGGCAGACCTCGATGGCGCCGCGCTCGAAGGCGCTGTCGCTGAACAGCAACTCGCCCAGCGAGCGGGTGCCGAGCAGCGCCAGGTCGAAGCCCGAGCCTTCCAGGGCGCTGCGCGCCGCCACGCTGCGGGCGAACACCCAGGGCCGGTCGTGGCCGTGCAGGTAGACCTCGCGTACCCAGCCGGTGCTGCCGGGCTCGACGCCCAGTCCCTGGCACTCGTCGTCGCGCAGGAGTTGCCAGCCTTCGAGCAGGGGCTCGACGCGGAACGCGCCGTCGGCCAGGGCGGTCAGGCGCCGGGTCAGCGAGCCCTCGTCGAACAGCCAGTCGAGGACGGCGGGGGAAACGCTGGACAGTTGGTCGGCGCGGAGCCAGGGCGCGTTGCTGGGCATGACGGGACTACGAGACGGCGGCAGAAGGCGGCGAGGGTAGCACGTTCGCCCGGCGGCCGGCCTGCGACGCGGCGGCGCGTCATTCCCAGCCGTTCAGGCGCAGGGTGGCGCGAACCAGGCGCTGTTCCTCCTGCTCGATCTCCCGCAGGTTGTCGCGGATGCTGTGGATATGTTCGCGCGCCGCCCGTTGCGCCTGCTCTGGCTGGCGCTCGCGGAGGGCCGCGTAGAGGCGCGCGTGCTGGCGGTCGATCTGGCGCTTCTGCGATGGCCGGTGATAGAGGTTGTTCACCGAGGCGAACACCGTGCTCAACATCAGTTCGTTCAGCGATTGCAGGGTATGCACCAGCACTGGATTGTGCGATGCCTCGCTGATCGCCCGGTGGAACGCATGGTCGCGGCGGGCGTGCTCGCGGGGATCGACCGGCTGGGTTTCGTCGTGGCTGGCGAGCATCTCGTCGTAGCGCCGGGCGAGCAGGACGAAGTCCGCCTCGGTGCCGCGCAGCGCCGCCAGGCGGGCCGCCTCACCCTCCAGCAGGGCGCGGACTTCGAGCAGGTCGTAGAGGGTGCGCGGCTGGGAGCCGAACAGGTGCATCAGCGGGCTGGCATCGGCGTTGCGGTCGAGGTCGGCGACGAACGACCCACGGCCATGCTCGGTATCGATGATGCCGCGTCCGCGCAGCACCCGCAGGCCCTCGCGCAGGGCCGAGCGCGAGCAGCCGAGCTTGGCCACCAGGCGCCGCTCCGAGGGCAGCGCCTGGCCGACCTTGAGCACGCCGTCGACGATCAGCCGCTCGATACGTTCGGCGACCTGGTCGGCCACCCGCTGTTTCTGCATGGAAGCTCCCGTTGCACTGGTAGGACCAGTTGGCTGTCGTTACTCACTATAGAGGCTGGTGGGCTTTCTACCATGCGCTTCGCGCCCATGGTTCCCGGCGAAACTGGTAGGACCAGTCCGATGCCTGCTGGACCCCGGCCGTCCGCGCGGTACAGGCTGTGGACGCTTGCTGATCCCGCCGACAACCACAACAAGGACAGCCGCCATGAACATCCTCTACGACGAGCGTCTGGACGGTCCGTTGCCGCAGGTGGACAGGGATGCCCTGCTGGCCGAATTACGCCTCCGCCTGCCCGACCTCGAGCTGCTGCACGCCGCGGAAGACCTGCGTCCCTACGAGTGCGACGGTCTCTCGGCGTATCGCTGCACGCCGTTGCTGGTGGCATTGCCGGAACGTATCGAACAGGTCCAGGGCCTGCTCGCCCTCTGCCATCGGCTGAAGGTGCCGGTGGTGGCGCGCGGTGCCGGCACCGGCCTGTCCGGCGGCGCGCTGCCGCTGGAGAACGGCGTGCTGCTGGTGATGGCGCGTTTCCGGCGGATCCTCGAGATCGACCCGCTGGGGCGTTTCGCCCGGGTCCAGCCTGGCGTGCGCAACCTGGCGATCTCCCAGGCCGCTGCCCCCCACGGCCTGTACTACGCACCGGACCCATCCTCGCAGATCGCCTGCTCCATCGGCGGCAACGTCGCGGAGAACGCCGGCGGCGTGCATTGCCTGAAATATGGCCTGACCGTGCACAACCTGTTGCAGGTGGACATCGTGACCCTGGAGGGCGAGCGCCTGAGCCTGGGTTCCGCCGCCCTGGACAGTGCCGGCTTCGACCTGCTGGCGCTGTTCACCGGCTCCGAGGGGCTGCTTGGCGTGGTGGTGGAGGTCACCGTCAGGCTGTTGCCGCGGCCGCCGCTGGCCAAGGTGCTGCTGGCCAGCTTCGACGATGTGGAAAGCGCAGGGCGGGCGGTGGCCGACCTGATCGGCGCCGGCATCGTCCCGGCTGGCCTGGAGATGATGGACAACCTGTCGATCCGCGCCGCCGAGGACTTCATCCATGCCGGCTACCCGGTCGACGCGGCGGCGATCCTGCTCTGCGAACTGGACGGGGTGGAAGCCGACGTGCACGAGGATTGCGAACGGGTCCGCGAGCTGTTCCAGGCGGCCGGCGCCACCTCGGTGCGCCAGGCCCATGACGAGGCCGAGCGCCAGCGCTTCTGGGCCGGGCGCAAGAATGCCTTTCCGGCGGTGGGGCGGATTTCCCCCGACTACTACTGCATGGACGGCAGCATCCCGCGCCGCGAGCTGCCGCGGGTGCTGCACGGCATCGCCGAGCTTTCGCGCGAATACGGCCTGCGGGTGGCCAACGTATTCCACGCCGGCGACGGCAACATGCACCCGTTGATCCTCTTCGACGCCAACCTGCCGGGCGAGCTGGAGCGCGCCGAGGCGCTGGGCGGCAGGATCCTCGAGCTGTGCGTGGCGGTAGGCGGCAGCATCACCGGCGAACATGGCGTCGGCCGCGAGAAGATCAACCAGATGTGCGCTCAGTTCAATGCCGACGAGCTGACCCTGTTCCACGCCGTGAAGGCGGCGTTCGACCCGGCCGGGCTGCTCAATCCCGGCAAGAACGTGCCCACCCTGCATCGCTGCGCCGAGTTCGGCGCCATGCACGTCCACCACGGTCGACTGCCGTTCCCCGAACTGGAGCGTTTCTGATGAGCCAGCCGTATTTCGATCCGGACGCTGGCGCCGACCATGCCGGCGCGCTGCTCGAGCAGGTCCGCGACGCCCTGGCGCGGCGCGCGCCGCTGCGCATCGTCGGCGGCGACAGCAAGGCATTTCTCGGCAGGCCGGTTGCCGGCGAACCGCTGGCCCTCGCCGAACACCGCGGGATCGTCGCCTACGATCCCTGCGAACTGGTGATCACCGCCCGTGCCGGTACGCCGCTGGACGAGCTACAGGCCGTGCTGGCGCGCGGCGGGCAGATGCTTGCCTGCGAGGCGCCGGGGTTCGGCGGCCGGGCGACGGTCGGCGGGGTGCTCGCCAGCGGCCTGTCCGGACCGCGCCGGCCCTGGGCGGGAGCGGTACGCGATTTCGTCCTCGGCACGCGGCTGATCAGTGGCCTGGGCACCCACCTGCGCTTCGGCGGCGAGGTGATGAAGAATGTCGCCGGCTACGACCTGTCGCGGCTGCTGGCGGGCAGCTTCGGTTGCCTCGGGGTGGTCACCGAAGTGTCCTTCAAGGTGCTGCCCATGCCGCGCCGCCAGGCCAGTCTGAGCCTGGACCTGCCGGTGGCGGCGGCGTTGCGCAAGCTGGCGGAGTGGGGAAGGCAGCCAATGCCGATCAGCGCGGCCTGCCACGACGGCGAGGGCTTGCGCCTGCGCCTGGAGGGCGGCGAGGGCTCGGTACGCTCGGCGCGCGAGCGCCTCGGTGGCGAAGCGCTCGATGACGGCTTCTGGGCCGACCTGCGCGAGCAGCGCCTGCCGTTCTTCGCCGACCCGCGACCGCTCTGGCGCCTGTCGCTGCCGGCGCTGGCACCGGAGTCGCCGCTGCCCGGCCGCCAGTTGCTGGACTGGGGCGGGGCGCTGCGCTGGCTGAAGAGCGACGCGCCGGCCGCGGACATCCGCGAGTGGGCCGCCGCCCATGGCGGCCACGCCACCTGCTACCGCGCCGGCCACGTCGACGCGCCGTTCCAGCCGTTGCCGCCGGCTTTGCTCGGCCTGCACCGGGCGCTGAAGCGCCAGCTCGACCCGCAAGGCATCTTCAATCCCGGGCGGATGTACGCCGAACTCTGAGGAGACGCGATGCAAACCAACCTGTGCGAATCCGCCCGGCAACGCGCCGAGGCCGCCGAAGCCGAGCGCATCCTGCGCAGCTGCGTGCACTGCGGCTTCTGCAACGCCACCTGCCCGACCTACCAGGAACTGGGCGATGAACTCGACGGTCCGCGCGGGCGGATCTACCTGGTCAAGCAGTTCCTCGAGCGCGACGAGGCCAGCGAGCGCACCCGGCTGCATCTCGATCGCTGCCTGAGCTGTCGCAACTGCGAAACCACCTGCCCGTCCGGGGTGGAGTACCACAAGCTGCTGGATATCGGCCGCGACCTCCTGGCCGAGCGCCTGCCGCGCAGCTTCGGCCAGCGCCTGCTGCGCGGCGGGCTGCGCCTGCTGGCGCCGCGGCCGGCGCTGTTCGGCGCGCTGGCGGCCGTCGCCGGGGGTGTGCGGCCGGTTCTGCCGGAGCCCGTGCAGAGCAAGTTGCCACGCCGGATCGCGGCACCAGGAAAACGACCGCGGCCGCGGCATGCGCGGCGCGTGCTGCTGCTCGAAGGTTGCGTGCAGCCGGCGCTGTCGCCGAACACCAACGCCGCCGCCGCGCGCGTCCTCGACCGCCTGGGTATCAGCGTGACGCCGGCCGTCGCGGCCGGTTGCTGCGGCGCCGTGGATTTCCACCTGGATGCGCAAGAACGCGGCCGCCAGCGCGCGCGGCGCAACATCGACGCCTGGTGGCCATTGCTGCGCGAGGGCGCCGAGGCCATCGTGCAGACCGCCAGCGGCTGCGGCGCCTTCGTCAAGGACTACGCCTACCTGCTGCGCGACGACCCGCGATACGCGGCCAGGGCGCGCGAGGTCGCCGCCGCTGCCCGCGACCTGGTGGAAGTGCTTCGCGACGAGCCGCTGGAGTCCCTCGGCCTGCGCTGCGACCAGCGCCTGGCATTCCACTGCCCATGCACACTGCAGCACGCGCAACGACTGGGCGGGGCCGTGGAATCGGTGCTGCGGCGACTGGGTTTTCATCTCGCCGAAGTGCCCGACGGTCATCTCTGCTGCGGCTCCGCCGGCACCTACTCGCTGACCCAGCCGGCGCTGTCCCGGCGTCTGCGCGACAACCGCCTGGACGCCCTGGAAAGCGGCGCGCCGGATGTCATCGCCACGGCCAACGTCGGTTGCCAGGTGCATCTCGACGGCGCCGGGCGGACCCCGGTACGCCACTGGATCGAGTTGCTCGACCAGGCCTTGCCCGGAGGAGAGTGAAACCATGCGCAGCAAGCCGGTACTCGGCCGCGAGGACGTCACCCGTATCCTTGCCGCCGCCCGCGAGGAGGCCCTGCGCCAGGGCTGGGCGGTGAGTGTCGCGGTGGTCGACGACGGCGGCCATCCGCTGGCCCTGGAGCGCCTCGACGGCTGCGCGCCGATCGGCGCCTACATCGCCACGGAAAAGGCCCGCAGCGCCGCCCTCGGACGCCGGGAAACGAAGCGCTACGAGGAAATGATCAACGGCGGACGCAGCGCCTTTCTCTCGGTACCGCTGCTGCAGGCTACCCTGGAAGGCGGCGTGCCGATCCTGTTGGATGGCGAGGTCGTGGGAGCGGTCGGCGTCTCCGGCGTACGCGCCGAAGAGGATGCCCGGGTGGCGCGGGCCGGCGCCGAGGGCCTGTGAGGTGTGAGGCGACCGGCGGGCACCACCCATCTTTGGTTGGCCCTTTCGGCGTGGGCTTGCCGTTCGGGCAGGTTGGCGGACAGGGTGGATTTGTTATAGGTTGCCGGCGCTGAACCGTGGTAACCCGCCCGAGGTAAACAATGAAGAAGTGGCAATGCGTGGTGTGTGGACTGATCTATGACGAGGCCAAAGGCTGGCCGGAAGAAGGCATCGAGGCGGGAACGCGCTGGGAAGATGTGCCTGAGGACTGGCTTTGCCCCGACTGTGGCGTCGGCAAGCTGGACTTCGAGATGATCGAAATCGGCTGAGCCCCGGCTCGCCGGCGGAGAAGGCGGCCCCGGCCGCCTTTTTTCATGTCTGGCCAGCGGCCGCGCAGCGGTTATCCTTGAGTTCTGGGTCCGGTCATTGACTGTCCTGCCGGGGTGGCCCGGCAGCCCCGCCGTTGGCCGGCGAGCGACGCTGAGCTAGGTTCGACGAACGAGGAGGGTGGCGATGCGCAAGTGGCAATGCGTGGTCTGCGGCTTCATCTACGACGAAGCCCTGGGCCTGCCCGAAGAAGGCATTCCGGCGGGAACCCGCTGGGAGGACATCCCGGCGGACTGGGTCTGCCCGGACTGCGGTGTCGGCAAGATCGATTTCGAGATGATCGAGATCGCCTGAGCGAAATCCACAGAAGCGGCGCCCGGCGCCGGCAATCACAGAGGAACGGAAATGAGCGAGCGTGCGCCCCTGGTAATCATTGGAACCGGCCTGGCGGGCTACAACCTGGCCCGCGAGTGGCGCAAGCTGGACAGCGAGACGCCGCTGCTGATGATCACCGCCGACGATGGACGCTCCTATTCCAAACCGATGCTCTCCACCGGTTTCTCGAAGAACAAGGACGCCGACGGCCTGGCCATGGCCGAGCCGGGCGCCATGGCCGAGCAACTCAATGCGCGGATCCTGACCCATACCCGGGTCACCGGCATCGACCCGGGGCACCAGCGGATCTGGATCGGCGAGGAAGAAGTGCGCTATCGCGACCTGGTCCTGGCCTGGGGCGCTGAGCCGATCCGGGTGCCGGTCGAGGGTGATGCCCAGGACGCGCTCTACCCGATCAACGACCTGGAGGACTACGCGCGCTTCCGCCAGGCGGCCGCCGGCAAGCGCCGGGTGCTGCTGCTTGGCGCCGGGCTGATCGGCTGCGAGTTCGCCAACGACCTCTCCAGCGGCGGCTACCAGCTCGACGTGGTGGCGCCTTGCGAGCAGGTCATGCCGGGCCTGCTCCACCCGGCCGCGGCCAGGGCCGTGCAGGCGGGCCTGGAAAGCCTCGGCGTGCGCTTCCACCTGGGGCCGGTGCTGGCCAGCCTGAGGAGGGCCGGGGATGGCCTGGAAGCCCATCTCTCCGACGGCGAAGTGATTCCCTGCGACCTGGTGGTTTCCGCGGTCGGCCTGCGTCCGCGCACCGAACTGGCGTTTGCCGCGGGGCTGGCGGTCAACCGCGGGATCGTCGTCGACCGCTCCCTGCGCACCTCCCACGCCAATATCTATGCGCTGGGCGATTGCGCCGAGGTGGATGGTCTCAACCTGCTCTACGTGATGCCGCTGATGGCCTGCGCGCGGGCGCTGGCGCAGACCCTGGCGGGCAACCCCAGCCAGGTCAGCTACGGCCCGATGCCGGTGACGGTGAAGACCCCGGCCTGCCCGCTGGTGGTATCGCCGCCGCCGCGTGGAATGGATGGCCAATGGCTAGTGGAAGGCTCTGGGACGGACCTCAAGGTCCTCTGCCGGGATACCGCCGGTCGAGTCATCGGCTACGCCCTGACCGGGACGGCGGTGAACGAAAAACTGTCCCTGAACAAGGAGTTACCCGGTCTTATGGCGTAACTGCCTCCTGTCCTGGCCATTCTGCCGTCGAGACATGCGGCAAAATTGTCCGACGATACTGGCGCAGTCCTCGGGAGCATGCCATCCTCCTTCGCGTCTACCGCAGTCTAGAGCCTATGGTTCCGGTGGACTGCGGTGCCTTTGAGCGCTGCTGGGAAGACAGCACGGACACAAAAACAACAAACCGTCAAAGAGGCAACTATGCGTAAACCAGAACTAGCCGCCGCTATCGCCGAAAAGGCCGATCTCACCAAGGAACAGGCCAATCGCGTTCTCAACGCCCTGTTGGATGAAATCACCGGCGCGCTGAACCGCAAGGACAGCGTGACCCTGGTCGGTTTCGGCACCTTCCTGCAACGCCATCGCGGGGCCCGCACGGGGAAGAACCCGCAGACCGGCCAGCCGGTGAAGATCAAGGCCAGCAACACCGTCGCCTTCAAGCCCGGCAAGGCCCTGCGCGACGCGGTCAACTGATCGCCGGGAGCCCGGAGTCAGAGCGGCTCCGGGCTTCACCGAAGACCCTCCCGCGCTCATCGAAAGGACAGCTGTAGTCCATCGCTCGAACAGCTACAATGCGCCGCTCATTTCCCGGATATCGAGACGCGCGCATGAAATTTCGTCTTCTCCTGTGGATGCTCGGCCGCCTGATGGGCAAGGCCAGCCGCGACAACCCCGCCTTCCAGAAACAGCTCGAAGGCAAGGACCTGGTATTCCAGCTGCACACCCTCGATGGCAAGGTGGCGCGTCACTACGTGGTACGGGACCTGCGCGTGACCAGCAAGCGCGGTAGCCATCCGCAACCGGCGTTTTCCTTGGGATTCAAGGACGGAGCCTACGGTTTCGCCGCCATGACCTCGAAGAACCCGCAGCTGGCGTTCATGCAGGGCATCCAGAACAAGGACATCCAGATCCAGGGCAATCCGGCGCTGGTGATCTGGTTCCAGGGCCTGGTGAAATACCTCAAGCCCAAGAAGAAGGCGCCGGAAAAGAAAGCCGCCTGACGGCGGCTTTCGAATCTTCTCCGAGCCACGCCCGTGGACCGGCGGTAGTGCACTACGCGATGGACTACCCGGTCATCCCGGCAGGCGATTGAACTGCGCCGCCAGTTCGCGCAGGGCGGCTTCGGCTTCCAGCACCTTCCGCACCGCATCCTCGGCCTTTTCCCCGGTGATCCCCAGGCGTTCGTACAGGCCCGTCGGAATCGCTTCCTGTGGGCCATCGCCAATACCCTGGTTGCGCAGCAGCCGGCTGGCCAGGCAGATCAGGTTGGCGTAGACCGCGTTCGGCCCGGTGTAGCCGGGGTCCTGCTGGAAGCGCAGGGCGCAGTAGAGGTCGTCCGGCATATCCCATACGCGCATCAGCCAGGCACCGATCTGCTCACGGGTGATTCCCAGCAGGTGCTGCTCGATGTAGGCGTGACCGAGATGCGGGTTGACTTCGAGGTGCCGGCAGATCAGCGAAAAGTGTGGCGGGAAGACATGCGCCAGGACCAGGTAGCCGAAGTTGTGCAGCAGCCCGCCCAGGTAGCTCAGGCCGGACTCCGGGCGCAACTCGCGCGGCATGGCGCGGGTCAGGCCCTCGATCACCGCTGCGGTGTAGATCGCCTGCTGCCAGTAGGGCGTGGCCTGTTGCGGCTGGTCCTTGGGCAGGGTGAGGGTCTTGCCCAGGGCCAGGCCGAGGGCCAGGTTGATCACCAGGTCGAAGCCGAGCACGCGGACGATCGCGTCCTCCACCGAGCGGATCTTGCCCGGCGCGGCGTAGTAGGGCGAGGCGGCCCAGCTGACCACCTGGGCGGCCAGCGCCGGGTCGGTCTCGACCAGGCCGGTAATGTCGTCGACACTGGCGTTGGGATCGACCCGCAGCTTGATGATCTTCTGCGCCGTCTGCGGTAGCGGGGGAATCTCGATGGTCTGCTCCAGGCGTTGCTGGATGCGTCGGGCGGTGAAGGCCTGTACCGCCTGGCTGATCTCCGCGCGATCGTCGTCCGGACGATCCAGGTTCAGGCTGATGTTCTCCAGCGGTTCGCCAAAGCGTGCGGCGCTGGCCTTGGCCAGCAGGCTGCGGAAATCATTGCTGGCGATTTCCAGGAGGATGCCTGGCTGGCCGGACTCGATCAGCAGGCGCGGTTCCTGCAGCAGGCGCTCGTCGTAAAGGCAGGGCGAACTGGTCAAGGGCGGCAGCGCCGGCAGGCGGTGCAACTCATGCTTGCCGAGCATCCGCTCCAGGCGCTCGGGCTTGATCGCCAGCAGCTTGCGGCCGGTCAGCTCGGTGAGCCGGGCGAGATCCAGCAGCTGGCTCTGCGGGAACAGCACCAGCAGGGTGCCGACGGCGTCGTCCAGCAGCACCGCCTGGACCCGGCGGGCTGCCGGCAGGTCCGTGCCGTCGGCCACTTCACGGCAGGCGATGCCGAGCTTGGCGAGCAGCTGGAGGATGACCTGAGGGGCGTGCGGAGCATCGGCGGAGGCCAGGGCGGCTTCTGTCATGACGAGACCATGAGATCTGGATTTTCCGTCAGTATAACCAGAGCTGCCTTAAGACTGAGACCTACGCCGACCGGCGAGAGCGAAATAGATCACACTTGGCCGTATTGCTGGCCATGCCGCAGCCAGCGCTCGAGCAGCGGGCTGACGTGCTGCGGCCAGTGCGCCAGCAGCGACTGGGCGGCGTCGCGCACTGCCGGCAGGAGATCGGCGTCGCGCATCAGGTCGGCGACCTTGAACTGCAACAGGCCGGTCTGGCGGGTGCCGAGCATTTCGCCGGGGCCGCGCAGCTCCAGGTCCTTCTCGGCGATGAGGAAGCCGTCGCTGGTCTCGCGCATGATGCCCAGCCGCTCGCGGCCGATCTGCGACAGGGGGGGATGGTAGAGCAGCACGCAGTGGCTGGCGGCGCTGCCCCGGCCGACCCGGCCGCGCAGCTGGTGCAGCTGGGCCAGGCCGAGACGCTCGGGATTCTCGATGATCATCAGGCTGGCGTTGGGCACGTCGACGCCGACTTCGATCACCGTGGTCGCCACCAGCAGTTGCAACATGCCTTCCTTGAAGGCCTCCATCACCACGGCCTTGTCCGCCGGCTTCATGCGTCCGTGGATCAGGCCGACACGCAGTTCGCCCAGCGCCGAGGACAGTTCTTCGTAGGTGGTCTCGGCGGCCTGGCAGGTCAGCTCCTCGGATTCTTCGATCAGGGTGCATACCCAGTAGGCCTGGCGCCCTTCGCGGCAGGCCGCGCGGACCCGCTCGATCACCTCGATGCGGCGGCTGTCGGCGACCAGCACGGTATTCACCGGTGTACGGCCGGGCGGCAGCTCGTCGAGGATCGAGGTGTCCAGGTCGGCGTAGGCGCTCATCGCCAGGGTTCGCGGGATCGGTGTCGCGGTCATGATCAGCTGGTGCGGGCAGAGCCGGCCGTCCACGCCCTTCTGGCGCAGGGCCAGGCGCTGTTGTACGCCGAAGCGGTGCTGTTCGTCGATGATCGCCAGGGCCAGGCGCTTGAACTTCACTTCGTCCTGGAACAGCGCATGCGTGCCGACCACCATCGGCGCGCCGTCGGCGATCCGTTCCAGAGCCGCCGCGCGGGCCTTGCCCTTGAGCTTGCCGGCGAGCCAGGCGACCTCGATGCCCAGCGGTTGCAGCCACTTGCCGAAGTTGACGAAGTGCTGCTCGGCGAGGATCTCGGTCGGCGCCATCAGCGCCACCTGGTAGCCGGCCTCGATGGCTTGCAGGGCAGCGAGGGCGGCGACCACGGTCTTGCCGGCGCCGACGTCGCCTTGCACCAGACGCAGCATCGGCTCGTCCTGGGCCAGATCGTAGGCGATCTCGGCGCCGACCCGCTGTTGCGCGCCGGTTGGCTGGAAGCCGAGATTGGCGAGGAACTGCTGCGGCAGCCGGCGGGCCGGCGGCAGGCGCGGGGCCGCCTGCGAGCGCACGGCTTCGCGCAGGCGTTGCAAGGACAACTGGTGGGTCAGCAACTCTTCGAAGGCCAGGCGCAGCTGCGCCCAGTGCCGGCCTTCGGCGAGCTCCTCGATATCGGCGTCCGGCGGCGGCCGATGCAGGTAGCGGATCGCCTGGTCGAGCGGGCCGAGCTGGTAGTCGCGGGCCAGCTCCGCCGGCAGCCAGTCGGGCAGGCTGCTGGGGCCGAGCAGGGCCAGGGCCTGCTGGCTGAGCTGGCGCAGGCGCTGCTGGGTGAGGCCCTCGGTGGTCGGGTAGATCGGCGTCAGGGTCTGCTCCACCGGGATCGGCTCGTCGCCGTTCAGCGCGCGGTATTCCGGGTGGTAGATCTCCAGGCCGGAGGCACCCGGACGGACTTCGCCGTAGCAGCGCAGGTGGGTACCGCGCTTGAGGCCGTCCTTCTGCGCCTGGCTGAAGTGGTAGAAGCGCAGGCTGAGAGTGCCGCTGCCGTCCTGCAGGCGCACCAGCAGGCTGCGCCGGCGCCCCATCACCACGTCGGCGCCGGCCACCACGCCCTCGACCACCGCGTCGGCCCCCGGGCGCAGGGCGCCGATGGCGGTGACGCGGGTACGGTCCTGGTAGCGCAGGGGCAGGTGGAAGAGGATGTCCTGCAGGGTTTCCAGGCCCACGCGAGCGAGTTTTTCCGCCAGCGCGGCGCCTACGCCCTTGAGCGCGGTGACCGGGACCCTGGACAGCTCGGTCATGCGAGTTGCGGTTGTTCCTGGGTTTGCGGACGGGCCACCGAGCACAGGCGGATCGAGTCGGCCAGCACCTCGATGGCGCGCGGCCGCGGGAAGCTGGCGCGCCAGGCGATGGCGACGGTGCGGAACGGCACCGGCGCGCTGAACGGGCGGACCTCGATGACGCCCGGGGCGTAGTGGTGGCTGTCCACCGCGGAGAACGGCAGGACCGACACGCCGAGGCCGGAGGCGACCATGTGGCGGATGGTTTCCAGCGAGGAGGACTCCACCGTGGTGTGCTTGTTCTCGTCGCCCTTGCGCACGGTCGGGCAGGCCTCCAGCACCTGGTCGCGGAAGCAGTGGCCCTCGCCGAGCAGGAGCAGGCTCTTGTCGTTGAGCAGCTCGGAATCGATGCTGGCCTTGGCGGTCCAGGGATGGTCGGCCGGCATCAGCACATAGAAAGGCTCGTCGAACAGCGGCTTGGTCAGGACGTCGGCTTCCTGGAACGGCAGGGCGATGATGATCGCGTCGAGTTCGCCGGTGCGCAGCTTGTCGCGGAGGATGTGGGTGAAATTCTCCTCGATGTACAGCGGCATCTGCGGCGCGACCCGGTGCAGCTGCGGAATCAGGTGCGGGAACAGGTACGGGCCGATGGTGTAGATGGCGCCGACCTTCAACGGCGCGGCCAGCTGGTTCTTGCCGGCCTGGGCCAGCTCGCGGATGCCCTGGGCCTGTTCGAGGACCTTCTGCGCCTGGGCGACGATGCCTTCGCCCACTGGCGTCAGGCGCACGGCGCTCTTGCTGCGCTCGAAGATCAGCACCCCCAGCTCGTCCTCGAGCTTCTTCACGCCGACCGAGAGGGTCGGCTGGCTGACGTGGCAACGCTCGGCGGCGCGGCCGAAGTGTTGTTCCTGGGCGAGGGTGACGATGTAGCGCAGTTCGGTGAGGGTCATGGCGGCTCATCCGTTAAGATCGGCCAAGCATAGCGGCTGCACCGCCGCGAACCAACCTTCGGGCGCATGATCGGGCGTGCATTGCAGACGATTCGACGCCTACACTGGCCGCCTTGTTGTAGGAAGGAGACGGCTTCATGTCGCAAACAGTGATGATCGCCGGTTGTGGCGATGTCGGTGGGCGCCTCGGCGAGGTGCTGCTGGCCGATGGCTGGCGGGTGCATGGCCTGCGTCGCTCGGTGGACGCCTTGCCGCAGGGGATCCTGCCGGTGGCCGGCGATCTGCAGGCTCCGGAGTGCCCCGCGCAGTGGCCGGGCGAGCCGCTCGACTACCTGGTATACAGCGCCGCCGCTAGTCAGCACGACGAGGCTGGCTACCGTGCCGCCTACGTCGATGGCCTGCGCCATGTGCTGGGCTGGTTGCAGGCCCACGGCCAGCGGCCCAGGCGCCTGCTGTTCGTCTCCAGCACCGGGGTTTACGCCCAGGCCGACGGCAGCTGGATCGACGAGGACTCGCCGGCGCTTTCCCAGGCCTATTCCGGACGGATCATGCTCGACGCCGAGCGGGTCGCGCTGGACAGCGGGATACCGGCTAGCCGCGTGCGCCTGGCCGGCATCTACGGGCCGGGCCGGGAATGGCTGCTCAACCAGGTGCGCCAGGGTTACCGGGTGGTCAGCGAGCCGCCGCTCTATGCCAACCGCATCCATGCCGACGATGCCGCGGGACTGCTGGCCTTCCTGCTGCGCGCCGACGCCCGTGGCGAAGCGCTGGAAGACTGCTACATCGGTGTCGACGACGCGCCGGTGGCGATGCACGAGGTGGTCGACTACCTGCGCCAGCGCCTGGGCGTCAGCCAATGGGCCGACGAGCATTCGGTACGCCGCGCCGGCAGCAAGCGTTGCAGCAACCGTCGTGCCCGCGCGCTCGGCTGGGTGCCGCGCTATCCCAGCTACCGCGAGGGCTACGCGGCGGTGCTCGGGGACGCCTGATGGCCGCCAACCGGCTGCTGGCGCGCCCCTGGCTGCCCGGCGTGGAGCTGTTCCATGCGGACTTCTCCGGCCAGGCGTTCGGCCGCCACAGCCATTCGGCCTTCGCCATCGGCTCGATCCTTCACGGCGTCGGCGGCTACCAGTGCCGCGGGCGGCGCCACGCGCTGCCGGCCGGCACCCTGTCGCTGATGAATCCGGAAGAGCCGCATACCGGGCACGCCGAATCCGAGCGGCTGGTCTACCGGATGCTCTATGTCGAAGAAGCGCGCCTGCTCGGCCTGCTCGGCCGCAAACAGTTGCCGCGCGGCTTCGGCGAATTGAACCCGGCCGACGACGGCAGCGTGGCGGCTGGTATGGCGCGGCTGGCCGAGGATTTCCAGCGCAGCGACGCATTGGCGCTGGAAAGCCGCCTGCTGGCCTTGCTCGAACAGGTCTTCGTGCGCCACGGCGGCATGCGCCCGGCGGCCGCGGCGCCGCGTGACGGCGGGACCACCGCGCGCCTGCGCGATTACCTGGAGGCGCATGCCAGCGAGGCGCTCGGTCTGGACCAGCTGGCGGAGTTGCTGCAGCGCCACCCGCGCCACCTGATCGAGGCTTTCCGGCGTGCCTACGGCGTGCCGCCGCATACCTACCAGCTGCAATGCCGGGTGCGCCAGGCCAAGCGCCTGTTGCTGGAAGAACGGCCGCTGGCGGAACTCGCCCAGCACCTCGGCTTCTACGACCAGGCGCACTTCTCCACGACCTTCCGGCGTTTCACCGGGGTCACTCCGGGGCAGTTCCGGCGCAGCGCCAAGACCTGAGTTTTTTCCAATACGGCGCCCGCCGCACCGCACAGACTGGAGGCCTTCACGTTTCGAGGGGCCTTCATGTTCGCCGCGTTCGTCCTTGTCGCCAGTGCCCATTTCGCCGCCCTGCTGTCGCCGGGGCCGGACTTTTTCCTGCTGGTGCGCGCCGCCCTGCTGCGCGGCCGGCGCCAGGCCGACGGGGTGGCCGCCGGCATCGCCCTGGCCAACCTCCTGAGCATGCTGCTGGTGCTCGGCCTGCTGGCCAGCGTGCCGGACCCGGCGCACAGCGCCTTGCGCTGGCTGCAGGCGCTCGGCGGCCTGTACTTCCTCTGGCTGGCGGGCCAGGCGCTGCTGGCGCACAGGCGACTGGAAATTCCGGCGCAGCGCGACCTCCCGTCCAGCGGCGGCTATCTGCGCGGGCTGCGCGACGGCCTGCTGGCGAGCAGCCTGAATCCCAAGCTGCCGATCTTCTATGCCGGGCTGTTCGGCGTGCTGGCGCGCTTCAGCCTGCCGGGCTGGGCGCTGGCCCTGTGCCTGGCGTGGATGAGCCTGGTGGTGCTGTGCTGGGACATGGCGCTGGTGCGCCTGCTGGACAGGCCGCGCTGGCGCGGCTGGTTGCAGCGGCGGGTAGGCGCGCTGGACCGACTCTGTGGCGTCCTGCTGCTGGCGCTGGGCGGCTGGCTGGTGCTGGCCGCCCTCTGAGAGGAATCAGCGCTCCAGCAGCCAGACGCGCTTGCCCGGCACGTAGCTGGGCATCTCGTTGGCGCCGGCGGTGTTGACCGCCTCGAACAGTTGCAGCTCGTCGTCGTCCAGGCTGAACAGCAGTTCGCGGCCGCGGTTGCCTTGTTGCAGCCAGATGCTGTCGTTGTCGCCGCTCATCGCCGCGCAATCGCCGGCCAGGCACAGCGCGTAGCGTTCGGCGCCGGGAAGACCGCTGACCAGGCCGTTGGCCTGGAACTCGACCTTGCCGCCCTGGCCCTGGCCTTCGCGGATCTTCCAGCTGCCCTTCAGGTAGCTGCCGTACAAGGCTCGTTCGAAACCGCTGCCGGCAGGGCTGTTGGCCGCGGGTTGCGGGTCGAGACGGCGGAAACGCTGTTCCGGGCCGTTGGCGCTGGCCTGCTGGATCAGTTCCTTGCCGTCCACTGCGAGGCTCTCCTGGTTGTCGTCGCCATAGAAGGCAACCTTCCAGTGTTCGTCATCGCTCTTGCTCAGGGTCCCTTCGCCGAGTTCGAAACCGTTGCTGAAGGTGGCTTCGCCTGCCTTGCTGTCGAGCTTCCACTCCAGGTTGGGACCATAGGCGAGCAGGGCCTCGCGCAGCTTGCCGTCCTTGCTGGCGGCGTCGATGGCGGCCTGGTTGATCCAGGTGCCGGACGGATCGGACGTGCCGGCGCAACCGGCCAGCAGGGCGGCTGCGGCGAGGAAAATCACGCGGCGCATCGTGCTACTCCATGCAGAGCGACGGGGCCTTGGGCCCCGTCGCGAACATCCGGCTTATTCGAGGACGACGATGGCGTCCATTTCCACCTGTGCGCCCTTCGGCAGGGCGGCTACGCCGATAGCGGCGCGCGCCGGGTAGGGCTGGGTGAAGTAGCGGCCCATGATCTCGTTGACCTTGGCGAAGTGCGACAGGTCGGTGAGGAAGATGTTCAGCTTGGCGACGTCGTGCAGGTAGCCGCCGGAAGCCTCGATCACCGCCTTGAGGTTCTCGAACACCTGGACGGTCTGCTCCTCGAAGCCTTCCACCAGTTCCATGGTCTTCGGGTCCAGCGGGATCTGCCCGGACACGTAGACGGTATTGCCGGCCTTGATGGCCTGGGAGTAGGTGCCGATGGCGGCCGGGGCGTTGTCGGTGTGGATAACGGTCTTGGTCATGGGAACTCCTTGCTGAAATCGAGTGGGCGCGGGGGCGCCGGATGACACAGGAAAAAGCGGGTCAGCTGCGCAGGCGGGTGATCCGGATCACTCCCTTGAGGGCGCGCAGCTTCTTGATGACGCGGGCCAGGTGGACGCGATCGTGCACGCTGACGACCAGTTGTACGACGCTGATGCGGCCGTCGCGCTCGTCCATGCTGATCTTCTCGATGTTGCCGTCGGCCGCGTTGACGCTGGTGGCGAGCAGGGCGATCAGACCGCGCTGGTGCTCCAGCTCGACGCGCAGTTCGACGTTGAATTCGCCGGTGACATCCTTGGCCCAGCTGAGCTGGATGCATTTTTCCGGGTTGTGGCGGACTTCGCTGATGTTCTTGCAGCTTTCCAGGTGCACCACCATGCCCTTGCCGGCTGACAGATGGCCGACGATCGGGTCGCCGGGAATCGGCGTGCAGCACTTGGCGTAGCTCAGGACCAGGCCTTCGGTGCCGCGGATCGCCAGCGGACCCTCGGCGCTCGGCGCTTCCTCTCCTTCGCTGGACAGCAGGCGGCGGGCGACCACGTAGGCCATGCGGTTGCCCAGGCCGATCTCTTCCAGCAGGTCTTCGAAGACTTCCATGCGGTACTCGGCGAGCACGGCCTGGATGCGTTCCTGGGGGATCTTCTCGAGGTGGCTGTCGAAGCCGGTGAGGGTCTTGTTCAGCAGGCGCTCGCCGAGGTTGATCGACTCGGAGCGGCGTTGCAGCTTGAGCGCGTGGCGGATATGGGTGCGCGCCTTGCCGGTGACCACGAAGCTCAGCCAGGCCGGATTCGGCCGGGCGCCCGGGGCGGTGACGATTTCCACCGTCTGGCCGCTCTGCAGCGGCTCGGAGAGCGGCGCCAGGCGGCGGTTGATGCGGCAGGCGATGCAGCTGTTGCCGACGTCGGTATGCACCGCGTAGGCGAAGTCGACCGCGGTGGAACCCTTGGGCAGTTCCATGATGCGGCCCTTGGGCGTGAATACGTAGACCTCGTCCGGGAACAGGTCGATCTTCACGTTCTCGATGAATTCCAGCGAGTTGCCGGCGCGCTGCTGCAGCTCCAGCACGCCCTTCACCCACTGTCGGGCGCGGGCGTGGGTGCCCTTGGGCGTCTCGTCGTTGGATTTGTACAGCCAGTGCGCGGCGATCCCGTGGTTGGCCATCTCCTCCATCTCGCGGGTGCGGATCTGGATCTCGATGGGCACCCCGTGCATGCCGAACAGGGTGGTATGCAGCGACTGGTAGCCGTTGGCCTTGGGAATCGCGATGTAGTCCTTGAAGCGCCCGGGGAACGGCTTGTACAGGCTGTGCACGGCGCCCAGCACGCGGTAGCAGGTATCGACCTTGTCGACGATGATGCGGAAGGCGTAGACGTCCATGATCTCGTTGAACGCCTTACGCTTGCCGCGCATCTTCTGGTAGATGCTGTAGAGGTGCTTCTCGCGGCCGATCACCTGGCCTTCCATGCCTTCGCGGGCGAGGCAGTTGACCAGCGACTCCTGGATCTTGCCGACGATCTCGCGGCGGTTGCCGCGGGCCTTCTTCACCGCTTGGCGGATGCGCTCGGCGCGCATCGGGTGCATGGCCTTGAAACCGAGGTCCTCGAACTCCACGCGCATGGTGTGCATGCCCAGGCGGTTGGCGATGGGCGCGTAGATTTCCAGGGTTTCCTTGGCGATGCGCCGGCGCTTTTCGCCGGAGAGCACTTCGAGGGTGCGCATGTTGTGCAGGCGGTCGGCCAGCTTGACCAGGATCACGCGGATGTCGCGGGCCATGGCCATGGCCATCTTCTGGAAGTTCTCGGCCTGGGCCTCGGCCTTGGTCTCGAAGTTCATCTGGGTCAGCTTGCTGACCCCGTCGACCAGTTCCGAGACGGTCTCGCCGAACTGCGCGGTGAGCGCTTCCTTGGCGATGCCGGTGTCCTCGATCACGTCGTGCAGCATCGCGGCCATCAGGCTCTGATGGTCCATGTGCATGTCGGCGAGGATGTTGGAGACCGCCAGCGGGTGGGTCACGTACGGCTCGCCGCTGCGGCGGCGCTGCCCGTCGTGGGCCTGCTCGGCGTAGTAGTAGGCGCGGCGGACCAGGTTGACCTGGTCCGGCCCTAGGTAGCTCGACAGTCTGTCGGCGAAGGCGTCTATGCCCGGCAAGGGTTCACCCCCTGCCCGTAGGCGGGTTGCGGCGCTCGCAGGCGACGTCGAGCCGAGGCCATGGCTTACAGGGCCTCGGTGTTGGCCTCGTCGTCGAACGCGGCGAACAGCGGTTCGTCCTCGACGATGTCTTCCTGCTGGACGACGTTCTCATCGACCAGGCCGGAAGCGATCTCGCGCAGGGCGACGACGGTCGGCTTGTCGTTTTCCCAGGCCACTTTCGGCTCCTTGCCGCCGGTAGCCAGCTGACGGGCGCGCTTGGTGGCGAGCATGACCAGCTCGAAACGGTTATCGACGTTGTCCAGGCAGTCTTCAACGGTGACGCGGGCCATGGTGTTCCTCGTAACGAAAAGTGAGCCCGACGTTTGCCGGGCGGACTGAATAGTCTAAAAAATCGCCAATCTTTATGGAAGAGCCGATTTAGGCGAGCAGACGACCGAGCAGTTCGGCGTGGCGTTGTTGCTGGGCGTCCTGGCGCAACTGGCGGGCGCGGAAGATCGCCTTGAGGTCGTCCAGGGCGTGGGCGAAATCGTCGTTGATCACCAGGTGATCGTACTCCACGTAGTGGCTCATTTCGCTGACGGCTTCGCGCATGCGCCGCTCGATCACCTCGTCGCTGTCCTGGCCGCGGTTGGTCAGGCGCTGGCGCAGGGCTTCCTGGCTCGGCGGGAGGATGAAGATCGACTGGGCCTCGGGCATCAGCCGGCGTACCTGCTGGGCGCCCTGCCAGTCGATCTCGAGGATCAGGTCGAGGCCTTCGGCGAGGGTCTTCTCGACCCAGCGCTGCGAGGTGCCGTAGAGGTTGCCGAAGACTTCGGCGTGCTCGAGGAACTCGTTGCGCTCGAGCATCTCGAGGAACTCCTCGCGGCGGGTGAAGTGGTAGTTGACCCCGTCCACCTCGCCCGGGCGCATGCCGCGGGTGGTGTGGGAGACGGAGACGCGGACCTCGGGGGCGGCGTCGAGCAGGGCCTTCACCAGGCTGGTCTTGCCGGCGCCGGAGGGAGCGGAAACGATGTACAGGGTGCCGGACATGGGATGTTCCTGGTGCTTCGTGAGGGTTGGAAAAAGATCGGGCGCAGGCGCCCGCCGGTCATTCGATGTTCTGCACCTGCTCGCGCATCTGCTCGATCAGGACCTTGAGGTTGACCGCGGCCTGGGTCGAGCGCGGGTCGAAGGCCTTGGAACCCAGCGTATTGGCTTCGCGGTTGAGTTCCTGCATCAGGAAGTCCAGGCGGCGGCCGGCGGCGCCGCCGGCCTTGAGGACCCGGCGGACCTCGCCGACGTGGGTGGTGAGGCGGTCGAGCTCCTCGGCGACATCGCTCTTCTGCGCCAGCAGGACCAGTTCCTGCTCCAGGCGCTGCGGATCGAGTTCGGCCTTGAGTTCGGCGAAGCGGTCGAGGATCTTCTGCCGCTGGTTGGCCAGCATGGTCGGCACCAGTTCGCGCAGGTTGCCGACTTCCACCAGCATCGCGTCGAGCCGTTCGTTGAGCAGCTTCGCCAGCTCCTGGCCTTCGCGCGAGCGGCCGGCCTTGAGTTGCTCCAGGGCCTGGCCGAAGGCTTCCAGGGCGGCGGCGTTGAGTGCCTGCGGATCGGCCGAGTCGGCCACCAGTACGCCGGGCCAGGCCAGCACGGCGAGCGGATCGAGAGGTGCCGGCTGGCGGATCAGGGCGGCTACGCCTTCGGCGGCGGCGACCAGCTGGCGGGCGCGCTCCTGGTCGACCTGCAGGCTCTTGCCGGCGGTCTCCTCGGCGAAGCGCAGGGTGCATTCCACCTTGCCGCGCGACAGGCCCTGGCGCAGCGCTTCGCGCACGGCACCCTCGAGGTCGCGGAAGGCGTCGGGCAGACGCAGGTGCGGCTCCAGGTAGCGGTGGTTGACCGAGCGCAACTCCCAGCTCAGGGTGCCGTGGGTACCGGCCTGCTCGACGCGGGCGAAGGCGGTCATGCTGTGCACCATGGGTCTACCTCGATAGTCGTGTGGGGAAGTGCGTCCGGCGCCGGCCGCGTGCGGCCCGCCGTGATTCGAGCCGGGCATTGTAACCCACGTCCGGCGGGGCCCGCACGCCGACGGTGGTTGAGAGCCAGGGCAGGCCTCTATAATGGCGGCCAATTCCGCTTTCTCAGTACAGGATAACCACGATGAATCGTCCCAGTGGCCGTGCCGCCGACCAGCTGCGCCCGATCCGCATCACCCGCCATTACACCAAGCACGCAGAAGGTTCGGTGCTGGTCGAGTTCGGCGATACCAAGGTGATCTGCACCGTCAGCGCCGAGTCCGGGGTGCCGCGCTTCCTCAAGGGCCAGGGCCAGGGTTGGCTGACCGCCGAGTACGGCATGCTGCCGCGCTCGACCGGTGAACGTAACCAGCGCGAGGCCAGTCGCGGCAAGCAGGGCGGCCGCACCCTGGAAATCCAGCGCCTGATCGGTCGCTCCCTGCGCGCGGCGCTGGACCTGAGCAAGCTCGGCGAGAACACCCTGTACATCGACTGCGACGTGATCCAGGCCGACGGCGGCACCCGCACCGCCTCGATCACCGGCGCCACCGTGGCGCTGATCGATGCCCTGGCGGTGCTGAAGAAGCGCGGCGCGCTCAAGGGCAACCCGCTCAAGCAGATGGTCGCCGCGGTCTCCGTGGGCATCTACCAGGGCGTGCCGGTACTCGACCTGGACTACCTGGAGGATTCCGCCGCGGAAACCGACCTGAACGTGGTGATGACCGATGCCGGCGGCTTCATCGAGGTGCAGGGCACCGCCGAAGGCGCGCCGTTCCGTCCCGCCGAGCTGAACGCCATGCTCGAACTGGCCCAGCAGGGCATGCAGGAGCTGTTCGAACTCCAGCGCGCCGCGCTGGCCGAATGAGGGGACGCCCGGCGCCCGCCGGGCCCTTGAAGAAGGAGCGCAACATGAACGAGGTATCCGAAGAGGTCGCTGCGAGCCCCGGTCAGGAAGCCCGGCAATGGGCGATGTTCTGCCATTTCGCGGCGTTCATCGGCCTGGTGTTTCCCTTCGGCAGCCTGCTCGGGCCGCTGATCGTCTGGCAACTCAAGCGCGAGAGCGATCCGTTCGTCGACGCCCAGGGCAAGGAAGCGCTGAACTTCCAGATCACCGTGGCGCTGGCGATGTTCGTCAGCTTCCTGCTGATGCTGGTGGTGATCGGTTTCTTCCTGCTCGGCCTGGTCTGCCTGGCGGCGCTGGTGCTGACCATCATCGCCGGAATCAAGGCCAACGAAGGCAAGGCCTATCGCTATCCGTTCTGCCTGCGGCTGATCAAGTAGGCTGCACGGGAAATAGAAAAGCCGGCGCATGCGCCGGCTTTTTCGTACCTGGATCGAGCCTCAGATGCTCAGCTGCCAGTCGTAGTCGACGATCAGCGGCGCGTGCTGGGAGAAGCGCGGCTGGCGCGGCAGCTTGGCGTTGCGCACGAAGCGGCGCAGACCGGGGGTCAGCACCTGGTAGTCGAAGCGCCAGCCGAGGTTGAGCATCTCGGCCTGTTCGCTGTCCGGCCACCAGCTGAACTGGTCGCCTTCGCGGCTGACTTCGCGCAGGGCGTCGGCATAGCCGAGGTTGCCGAACACTTCGTCCAGCCAGGCGCGTTCGGGCGCGAGGAAACCCGGCATCTGCTGGCACTCGCGCCAGTTCTTCACGTCGAGCTTCTGGTGGGCGACGTACAGCGAGCCGCAGTAGATGTATTCGCGGCGCTTGCGGCGCTGTTTGCTCAAGTAATGGGTGAAATCGTCCATGAACTTGAATTTCTGGTTCAAGCTCTCGTCTCCGCTCTGCCCGGAAGGCAGCAGCAGGGTGGCGATACTCACCTTGTCGAAGTCGGCTTGCAGGTAGCGCCCGTAACGATCGGCCGTTTCGAAACCTAAGCCGCTGATCACAGCTTTGGGCTGCAAACGGCTGTAGAGTGCGACACCGCCCTGTTCGGGTAGCTCGGCATCGCAGGCATAAAGGAAGTAGCCGTCCAGTTGGAAGGACGGGTCATCCAGATCGAAGGCGGAGGCTCGGGTGTCCTGCAAGCAGATCACGTCGGCATTCTGTGCTTGCAGCCAACTGAGCAAACCGCGCTCGGCCGCAGCCTGAATACCATTCACGTTCACACTGATGATCCGCATAAATGGCCCCCAAAATCACGTGCGTGTATGATACCCGAGCTCAAACGGTTTAGCTAAATTCATGCGGCTTGGTGTCATTCATGCAGGCGTATCAGCGCGATTTCATTCGTTTCGCCATCGAGCGCGGGGTTCTGCGCTTCGGTGAGTTCACCCTCAAGTCCGGGCGCACCAGCCCCTATTTCTTCAATGCCGGCCTGTTCGACAGCGGCCTGGCGCTGGCCCGCCTGGGGCGCTTCTACGCCGAGGCGGTGATCGACAGCGGAATCGACTTCGACGTGCTGTTCGGCCCGGCCTACAAGGGCATTCCCCTGGCCGCCACCACCGCGGTGGCCCTCGCCGAGCAGCACCGGCGCGACCTGCCCTGGTGCTTCAACCGCAAGGAAGCCAAGGACCACGGCGAAGGCGGCACGCTGGTCGGCGCGCCGCTGAGCGGCCGGGTGCTGATCATCGACGACGTGATCACCGCCGGCACCGCGATCCGCGAAGTGATGCAGATCATCGACGCCCAGGGCGCCAGGGCGGCGGGCGTGCTGATCGCGCTGAACCGCCAGGAGCGCGGCAAGGGCGAACTGTCGGCGATCCAGGAAGTCGAGCGCGACTTCGGCATGCCGGTGGTGAGCATCGTGTCCCTGGAGCAGGTGCTGGAATATCTTGCCGGAGATGCTGAACTGAAGAAGCATCTGCCGGCGGTAGAGGCCTATCGCGCCCAATACGGTATCTGAACCTTTCACAAGGGACTGGCATGGTCGGACAGGATGTAGTGCGTTGTCTGGTGGCCCTGGGGCTGGCGCTCCAGGGGCTTTCCTTCGGCGTCCAGGCGGCGCCGGGCGGGGCGGTGGAGCTGTACCGCTACGTCAACGACAAGGGCGTGGTGGTGCTCGACCGCCAGGGTGTGCCGCCGCAGTACATCGGCAAGGGCTACCAGGTGCTCAACGACCAGGGCCGGGTGATCCGCACCGTACCGCCGGCGCCGACCGCCGAGGAGCTGCGGCAGCGCAAGGCGGCCCAGGCCCAGGCCAGTTCCGATGCGCAGTTGCTGCGCCTTTACTCCAGCGTCGAGGACGTCGACCGCGCCCGCGAGCGCCGGCTGGCCGAACTGGATGGATTGAGCAGCGTGGCGCGCGGCAACCTCCAGTCGCTCAAGCTGCAACAGGCCAACCTGCAGGGCCAGGCGGCCAGCCAGGAGCGCGCCGGCCGTCCGGTGGCGCAGGGCCTGGTGGACCAGCTGGATGACCTCAGGCAGGAAGAAGCGCGCCTGCAAGGCGAGCTCGATCGCTTCCAGAAAGCTCGCCAGGACGCGGAAAAGACCTATGCCGCCGACCGCGCGCGGCTGTCCCAGCTACTCGGTACGAGCCCCTGATTCCTCTGGGGCCTGCCGCTCGAACACCCTGATCTTCTCGCGCAGCCAGTCCGGCAGGGGCCGGCTCCGTCGCTCGCGCGCATCCGCATGGACGTAGACCAGCTCGCCGATGGTCAGCAACTGCTCGTCGCGCCAGATGCCCAGCTCGAAGACCAGGCTGCTGCGCCCCAGCCGCGCCACCCGGGTGCCGATCTCCAGCCAGTCGTCGAAATGCGCCGGCGCGCGGTATTCCAGGGTGCTCTTCAGCGCGAACAGGTCGCCGCCGCCGCGCAGCAGGTCGGCCGGGTAGGTCATGCCGAGCTGGCGGTAGTACTCGGTGATGGCGACGTCGAGATAGGTCAGGTAATTGCCGTTGAAGACGATTCCCTGGGGATCGACTTCCGCCCAGCGGACCCGCAGGGCATGGAAGAAGGTGAAGTGCCGCCTCTGTATCGCGTCGCTCATGCCGGTTCCTCGGCGCTGCTGGAACCTCGACTCTAGACCGCCGCCGGCCTGTGGAAAAGGGCTGGCCGCAGAACCCCCCGTCGCTGGCCCGCATTGCCCTCATCCTCCACCCGCCGCCGCCTTACTGTTGCCCGACAGCAACGCACGCGCTGCGCCACGAGAGAGGAACACCATGCCGTCCACGTCCCGCCCCGGGTCGAGTCTTCCACGCCTGCGCCACCTGGGGCTGCTGCCGTTGTGCCTGGCGCTGGTCGCCTGCGGGGATTCGGCGGAGCCGCCTCCGGCCGCCGACGTCCAGCGTGTCCCCGCCGACGCCGCGCTGGCGCAGGTCTATTCCGCCAGCTGCAAGCTCTGCCACGCCGATCCGGCTTCCGGCGCGCCGCTGACCGGCGCCGCCGCGGCCTGGGCGCCGCGCCTGGCGCAGGGCATGGACACCCTGCTGGACCACAGCATCAACGGCTACAAGGGCATGCCGCCCATGGGCATGTGCATGCAGTGCTCGGAAGAGCAGTTCCGCGCGTTGATCGAATTCATGTCCGCCGCACAAGACCGATAAGAGGTACCGGCATGCCAAGCCACCTGTCACGACGCCAGCTCCTGCAGCGGGCGGGGGCGCTCGGCGCCTTCGCCGCCCTGGCGGGCAATCCCGCGCTGGCCGAACTGCTTCGGGCGCCGCGCCTGATTCCCTGGCGCAACTGGTCCGGCGCGCAAAGCTGCCTGCCCCTTGCGCGGGAAGCGCCGAAGGACCTCGACGAACTGCTCCGGGTGATCCGCGAGGCTCCCGGGAAAATCCGCCCGGTGGGTTCCGGCCACTCCTTCAGCGCGCTGGTGCCGACCGATGGCACCCTGCTGTCCCTGGCCTACTTCAGCGGCCTGCTCGGTCACGACGGCGACACCCTGCAGGCCGAGTTCGGCGGCGGTACGCCGATGTCGCAGATGGGCGCGCCGCTCAAGGAGATCGGCCAGGCGCTGGTGAACATGGCCGATATCGACTACCAGACCCTGGCCGGCGCCATCGCCACCTCGACCCACGGCACCGGGGTCGGCTTCGGTTCCTATTCCGCCCAGGTCCGCGGCCTGCAGCTGGTCAGCGCCAGCGGCGAGGTGTTCGACTGCGACGCCGCGCGCCACCCCGAGGTGTTCGACGCCGCGCGGGTCTCCCTCGGCGCGCTGGGCGTGGTGACCCGGGTGCGCCTGCAGAACCGCGCGGCCTATCGCCTGCGCGAGCGGCAGTGGATCGCCAGGACCGAGGAACTACTGGAGGACGTGGAGAAGAACACCCGCGAGAACCAGCATTGGGAGATGCTGGTGGTCACCCATTCCGACTATGCCCTGTCGATCGCCCTCAACGAGACCGAGGAGCCGAAGACCCCGCCGCCGGACCCGGAGGAGGAGGGCGGCAATCAGTTCGTCAGCCTCATCGAGGGGCTCGACAAGTACGTCAGCGACTTCCCCGAGACCCGCCGCACCCTGCTCAACAGCCTGCGCCATTTCGCCCGTTTCGACGAGCGGGTCGACGACTCCTACGCGGTCTACGCCAATGTGCGCAACGTGCGCTTCAACGAGATGGAGTATTCGGTGCCCGCCGAGCACGGCCCGGCCTGCCTGCGCGAGATCCTTGCGCTGATCCGCGGCAAGGACCTGCGTACCTGGTTCCCCATCGAGTACCGCTACGTGAAGGCCGACGACATCCCCCTGAGCATGTTCGAGGGCCGCGACAGCTGTTCCATTTCCGTGCACCAGCACTACAGCATGGACCATCACAACTTCTTCGCCGCGGTGGAGCCGATCTTCTGGAAGTACGCCGGGCGGCCGCACTGGGGCAAGCTGCATGGCCTCAATGCGCGCCAGTTGCAGACGCTCTACCCGCGCTGGCGGGAGTTCGCCGAGGTGCGCCAGGCGCTGGACCCGGACGGCAAGTTTCTCAATGCGCACCTCTCTTCCATCCTGGGCGTGACCTGAAAGGAGCGACGCCGTGAATCGACGCAAGTTCATGTTCGCCGGCCTCGGTGCCGGCGCGCTGCTGGCCGGTACCGCCGCCTGGCTGCGCCCCGCCGACCGCGGCGGGCCGTACGACGACTATTTCCGCGCGCTGAACCGCGAGCTGAAGGCCAACGGGCCGATGTGCCCGGTAATGCTCATCGACCTCGACCGGCTGGACCACAACATCGACGTGGTGATGCGCTCGGTCCGTCGTGGCGGCAAGCAGTTGCGCCTGGTGGAGAAATCGCTGCCCGCGCCGGGCCTGCTGGAATACATCGGCAAGCGTGCCGGGACGCGCCGGCTGATGTCCTTCCACCAGCCGTTCCTCAACCATGACGCGGTCGTCTTCCCGGATGCCGACATCCTGCTGGGCAAGCCGCTGCCGGTGCGTTCGGCGGAGCTGTTCTACCGCGAGCACAAGGGCTCGTTCGATCCGGCCCGGCAACTGCAATGGCTGGTCGACACGCCGCAGCGCCTGCGGCAGTACCTGGCGCTGGCCCAGGGGCTGGGCACGCGGATGCGCATCAACATCGAGCTGGATGTCGGCCTGCACCGTGGCGGAGTGGCCGACCAGGCCGGGCTGGGCGAATTGCTGGCGCTGATCGCGGCGCATCCGCAGCACCTGGAGTTCGCCGGCTTCATGGGCTACGACCCCTTCGTCGGGATGGGCGTGCCGGGCATCCTCGGCTCGCCCGAGGAACTGTTCGCCAGGGTCATGGCGCTCTACCAGGGCCATGTCGACTTCGCCCGCCAGCGTTTCGCCGCGCTGTGGACGCCGCAACTGACCCTGAATACCGCCGGCAGCCCCAGCTATCGCATGCACGAGAACGAGTCGCTGAGCAGCGAGGTCTCGGTGGGCACCGCCATGCTCAAGCCGAGCCACTACGACCTGCCGTCCCTGGCCGAGCACGTGCCGGCCGCCTACATCGCCACGCCGGTCCTCAAGAGCACCGGCGCGGTGCAGATCCCGGCGCTGGACGGCAAGTCGCGGCTGTTTTCCTGGTGGGACCCGAACCAGCGCGGCACCTTCTTCATCTACGGCGGCAACTGGATGGCCGACTTCGCCTCGCCCGCGGGGTTGCGCAGCAACGGCATCTACGGGCGCAGCTCGAACCAGGAGATGGTCAATGGCTCGCCGGCGGTGGGCCTGGCGGTGGACGACCAGGTCTTCCTGCGGCCGACCCAGAGCGAGTCGGTGCTGCTACAGTTCGGCGACCTGCTGGCGCTGCGCGGCGGGCGGATCGTCGAGCGCTGGCCGGTTTACGCCTAGGGCACGCCTGGCACTTTTCCTCGACGATGGCGGCAGCCCGCGGATAGCGGGCCGCCGCTGCGTTCCGGCGTCTCAGAGTTCGAACGGGATGGTCAGCTTGGCCCACAGCATGTCGCCTTCGGGGCGGTTTTCCACGTCGAACTCCTTGGCCCAGCGGATTTCCGCGCTGGCGTACTTGAGGAAGGTCAGGTGCACGGCCGGGCCGATGGCGAAGACCTGGCCGCGCACGCCGTCGTCGACTTCCTCGCCGAAACCGAAGACCCGCACGGTGTCGCCGTTCTGCTTGTCGTCGGTGGTCTGCTTCAGGTAGTAGCCGTTCAGGCCCAGGCGCAGGTTGTCGGTCACCCGGTAGCTGGCCGAGTAGTCGAAGTGGAAGATCTGCCCCGAGCGGTAGTCGGTGTCGTGGTTCTCCATGTTGAAACTGTAGGTGGCCTTCAGCGACAGCTCGCTGCGCTCGCTGGGCAACCAGGTGAAGGAGAACAGTGGCTTGTAGGTATAGAAGTTGTTGCTGGTGTTGGCCAGGCGGTCGGCGTCGTACTTGCCGGTGGGGATGGTGATCTCCACGGCGGCGGCCAGGGTCAGGTCCTTGCCCCCGTCCCAGAGGATGATCGGCGCGAGGGTGACGTCGCCCTGGCTTTCCCGCTCGTCGCTCAGGCCGAACACGGCCACCCGCTGGCGAATGTAGGGTTGGGCGATGTAGCCGCCGAGGCGGCCGCCGAAGATCCGCAGCGGGCTCAGGTAGTCCAGGCGGGGGATGATCGCATCGGAGCTGATCTTCACGTCGGCGACCTTGCCGCCGAAGGAACTGATGTTCAGCTTCCGGGCTTCGTAGTGGTTGTAGTAGAGGTTGAAGGCGAACATGTGGTCCGGGAGGTTGTTCACGTCCAGCGGCAGGGTGAAGAAACCGTCGGTTCCGGGCCCGATGTTGTCCACGCCGCCTTCGGTGGCGTGGGCACAGCAACTGAGGGCGAGGGTGGCGCAGGCGAACAGGCGCAAGGGCCTGTGGGGGCGGATCGGATTCATGGGCGGGCTCTTATTATTGTCTGGCGATGCTCGGGGCACGGCATAGGAATAAGCCCAATCGCGGCGCGGAGGCAGGGCATTGCCGGTCAGCCAGGGGGGGATTTGCGGACATTGCGCAATGCTTTGTTACATCTGCGCGGAACGCTATATGATGGGACGCTCATCCCATGTCGCGATCCACCGCCAGAACAAGAACGAAGCCGAGACCGGCTCAGGATTTCGCCCATGCACAACAATGCCGCCGACGCGCGCTACGAACTGGCCCAGGTATCCACTTTCCTGCTGCAGACGCTGGCCGAGGTGATCGAAGGCCATGGCGTCGATCCCGCGCGGCTGTGCCGGGGCCTGGGCTTCACCGTCGAAGACCTGCAGGACCCCACCCAGCGCATCTCCTACCGCCAGGCCGTGAGCATGATCCAGCGTGCCCTCCAGGCTCTGCCGGAGCGGGGGCTGGGGCTGTGGGTCGGCCACCAGAACGTGCTCGGCACCCTTGGCCTGCTGGGCCATGTGCTGTCGCTGTGCCGGACCTTGCGCGACGCGTTCGACATCGGTGTGCGCTACCAGCACAGTTCGGGCGGCATCGTGACTTCCAGCGTCTACCAGCAGGGCGACACTTTCTTTGTCGAAGTCGAATGCCACCTGCCCAGCAGCGACGTACAGGTGTTCGCCATCGAGGAGTTCTTCGCCAGCCTGCTGGTGTATGGGCGTGCCCTGGTCAGTCCGGGGTTCGAACCGTTGGGCATCGAACTCATCCATGCCGCTCCGCCCTATGTGGACGAATACCTGCGCCTGCTGGGTCCCCAGGTACGCTTCGGCTGCCTGCACAACCGCATGGCGATCGCCAGCCATTGGCTGGACATGCGCCTGCCCAACCACAACCTGCCGGCGTTGCGCCAGGCGCTGGCCCTGCTCGAGCAGGAAAGCACCCAGGTGCACCGGAAACTCGACCTGGTCCAGGCGGTGGAACGGGCGATTGCCCGCGACCTCAGCCTGGGCAGCCAGATCGAAAGGATTTCCGCCGAACTGAACATGAGCAGCCGCACCCTGCGGCGTCGGCTGGCCGAGCACGGGCTGACCTTCGAGGCATTGCTGGAGCAGGTGCGGCGAGGGCGGGCGATGAGCCTGTTGGGCAATCCCGGAATGTCCATCGAACGTATCACCGAGGAAGTGGGGTACCGCGACATCCGCAGTTTCCGGCGCGCGTTCAAGCGCTGGACGGGGGTGAGCCCGGCGACCTTCCGCAGCGAGGGTGCGAGTCCGCTGGAGCAGGCGTTCGCGCTGGTCGCGCAACGCTGAGGGGGCACCGCCCTGGCGCGCCGGAGCGCGCCAGGGCCGGGCGATCAGTGCCGCTTGCGGTTGCTGATCAGGGTGCCGACGCCGCTGTCGGTGAAGATTTCCAGCAGCACGGCGTTGGGCACGCGGCCATCGATGATGTGCGCGCTGGTCACCCCGCCCTGCACCGCTTCCAGGGCGCAGCGGATCTTCGGCAGCATGCCGCCGTAGATGGTGCCGTCGGCGATCAGCTCGTTGACCTGTTCGGTGGACAGCCCGGTCAGCACCTGGCCCTGCTTGTCCATCAGGCCGGCGATGTTGGTCAGCAGCATCAGCTTCTCGGCCTTCAGCGCCTCAGCCACCTTGCCGGCCACCAGGTCGGCGTTGATATTGTAGGACTCGCCGTTGCTGCCCACGCCGATCGGCGCGATCACCGGGATGAAGTCGCCCTTGACCAGCATGTTCAGCAGCTCGACGTTGACCCCGGTGACTTCGCCCACATGGCCGATGTCGATGATTTCCGGCTTGGTCATCTCCGGGGTCTGGCGGGTCACGGTGAGCTTCTTCGCGCGGATCAGCTCGGCGTCCTTGCCGGTCAGGCCGATGGCGCTGCCGCCGTGGCGGTTGATCAGGTTGACGATGTCCTTGTTCACCTGGCCGCCGAGGACCATCTCCACCACGTCCATGGTCGCCGCGTCGGTGACGCGCATGCCGTCGATGAAGTGGCTCTCGATCGACAGGCGCTTGAGCAGGTCGCCGATCTGCGGGCCGCCGCCATGCACCACCACGGGATTGATGCCGACCGCTTTCATCAGCACCACGTCGCGGGCGAAGCCGGCCTTCAGTTCCTCGCTTTCCATGGCGTTGCCGCCGTACTTGATCACCAGCGTCTTGCCGACGAAGCGGCGGATGTAGGGCAGGGCCTCGGAAAGGACCTTGGCAACCTGGGCGGCGTCATCGCGACTCAGGGTCATGGGGAGCTCCGACATGTCAGAAGGGCACGGGCAGCGAGGAATCCACTGCCTTCAGTTGGTTGCGGAAGACGGTCTTGATGCGCTCCAGCTCGTCCTCGGTATCCGCCTCGAAGCGCAGCACCAGCACCGGCGTGGTGTTGGAGGCGCGGACCAGGCCCCAGCCTTTGGGGTAGTCGACCCGCACGCCGTCGAGGGTGGTGATGTTGCCTTCGCCCCACTGCGCATCGCGTTGCAGCGCCTCGATGATGGCGAACTTGCTCTCCTCGGTGACGGTGATGTTGATTTCCGGGGTGGAAATGTCGCTCGGGAAGGCCGAGAACACATGCTCGCTGTCGCGCTGGTCCTGGCTGAGGATCTCCAGCAGGCGGGCGGCACTGTAGATGCCGTCGTCGAAGCCGAACCAGCGCTCCTTGAAGAACACGTGGCCGCTCATCTCGCCGGCCAGCAGGGCGCCGGTTTCCTTCATTTTCTTCTTGATCAGCGAGTGACCGGTCTTCCACATCACCGGACGGCCGCCGTAGCCGCTGATCAGCGAGATCAGGCGACGGGTGCACTTGACGTCGAAGATGATGTCGGCGCCCGGGTTGCGCGAGACCACGTCCTTGGCGAACAGCATCAGCAGGCGGTCGGGGTAGATGATGGTGCCGGTGTTGGTCACCACGCCGACGCGGTCGCCGTCGCCGTCGAAGGCCAGGCCCAGATCGGCGTTCTCGGCCTTGACCTTGGCGATCAGGTCCTTCAGGTTCTCCGGCTTGCCCGGGTCCGGGTGATGGTTCGGGAAGTTGCCGTCGACCTCGCAGTACAGCGGGATCACGCTGCAGCCCAGGGCCTCGATCAATTGCGGGGCGATCACCCCGGCGACGCCATTGCCGCAGTCGACCACCACCTTCATCGGCTTGGCCATGGCGATGTCGTCGCGGATCTGCTTGAAGTAGCGCGGCAGGATATCGACCTGCTCGACGCTGCCGACCCCGGACGCCAGGTCGTTGTTCTCGATGCGTTCGCGCAGCGCCTGGATCTGCTCGTTGGCCAGGGTCTCGCCGGCCACCACGATCTTGAAGCCGTTGTAGTCCGGCGGGTTATGGCTGCCGGTGAGCATCACTCCGGACTTGCCCTCGAGCACGTTGGCCGCGTAGTACAGCACCGGTGTCGGCACCATGCCCACGTCGCTGACCTGGCAACCGCAGTCCACCAGGCCCTGGATCAGCCGCTCGACCAGTTCGGGACCGGACAGGCGGCCATCACGGCCGACGGCGACGCACGGCTCGCCGCGGGCGAGGCTTTCAGAGCCGATGGCGCGGCCGATCCAGTAGGCGGTCTCGGCGGTGAGGGTGTCGCCTACCACGCCGCGGATGTCGTAGGCGCGGAAGATGCTGGTGGGCAGCGTCGGGGCTTTTGCAGTGCTCATGATGGGGGTTTGCTCCAATCCCAGGAGGTCCTGGTCTTCATCGAGAATGTCGATATCCAGAATGTCGGTGTTCTGGAACAACGGATCTGCCAGTGCCGGCTCCTCGCGGGGAGGCGCTTTCGTCACCGCCACCGGTGCGACCGGCGCTGCCTTGGCAGGGCTGGGCGCGCTGGCCGGCTCCGGCTTGCGCCGCGGCTGGCGGGCCAGTGCCTGGATCAGCGGGGCGAAGCCCGGCAGGCTGGGCACAGGGGGTTTGGCAGTGCGTTGCCCGCCGAGTTCCTGAAGATACTGACCGAGGGTCAGGACATCCTGGTGCAGGCGGCGCAACAGCGACGAGCGGGTGAGGTAGGCGCCGAGCACGCCGCCGAGCAGCGCCAGCAGCGCCGCGAGCCCCAGCAGCAACGGCGAGGCCTGGCTGGCCGCGGTGCTGCCGGGGGTGTAGTTCAGCTTCCAGTTCGGGTTGCCGCTGTCCAGCGCCTGTGCGCCCTGGTCCGGCGCTGCCGTACCGCGTTGCAGCAGCACCTGGGCCGGCGCCCCGGAGAACTGCTGGACCAGTTGCACCTGGCCGGCATCGTCCGGCAGGGGGGGCAGGGCGCGCAGCAGCCGTTGCAGGTCGACCGCCAGCAGCAGCGTGCCCTGCAGGCTCTGGTCGGCGCCGCGCACCGGCGCGGCGCTGTACAGCAGCCAGCGCTGGCCGACCTTGTAGGCTTCGGCGGCGACGCTCTGGCCGCTTTCGACCCGGTGCAGGATGTCCAGGGCGGCGAAGCTGACCGGAGCGGGGCTGGCGTTGTCCTGGACGGCCTGGCCCGGCGCGTTCAGGTGGGCATCGACCACGCCGTCCCAGGCCAGCAGGCTGCGCTGGGCGGCCTCGATACGGGCGGCGTCGCCACTCTGCAGGGCTTCGAGGGTGAGGGGGCTGGCCGCGGCGGCGCGGGTGTCGGCGGCGAGCTGCTGCAGGGCCTGGCGCAGGGCGCCGGCCTGGCCGTTGGCCCAGGCGGCGTCCAACTGGCGTTGCTGCTCCTCGCCGGCGCCGCCGAAGACGCCGAACCACAGGAGCGCGCCGGCGGCCGCCACGCCCAACAGGCTGGCGCCGATGCCGGGCAGCAGGTCCTTGCCGTCGGCGCGTTCGGATGGCGCCTTGAGCGGTTTCTTTTCCGCTTCGAGCAGGTCGCCCAACTCGTTCCCTTCCTTGGCGGTGCGCTGGAAAAGCTTCATGCCGCGTCTCCTTGGCGTCTCGTCCTGTGGTCGGGATCAGTGGCTGCCGGAATGACCGAAGCCGCCGGCGCCGCGCTGGCTCTCGTCGAACTGCTCGACCAGCTCGAAATGCGCCTGCACCACCGGTACCAGCACCAACTGCGCGATGCGCTCGCCAACGGCGATGGTGAATGGCGACTCGCCGCGGTTCCAGCAGGACACCATCAGCTCGCCCTGGTAGTCGGAATCGATCAGACCGACCAGGTTGCCCAGCACGATGCCGTGCTTGTGGCCCAGGCCGGAGCGCGGCAGGACCAGGGCGGCGAGGCCCGGGTCGGCGATGTGGATGGACAGGCCGGTGGGGATCAGCAGGGTCTGTCCCGGGCCGAGGACGGTGTCCTCCTCGAGCATGGCGCGCAGGTCCAGTCCGGCGGAGCCCGGCGTGGCGTATTGCGGCAGCGGGAAGTCGGTGCCCAGGCGGGGGTCGAGGATCTTGGCTTGGAGAGAGTGCATCGGTAACTCAGTTCTGGTTGAGGCGGTCGGCGATGAACCCGATCAGCTGGCGAGCGATCTTGCCCTTGCTGGTCTGGGCGAAGCTGCTCGGGTGCAGGTCGCGGTCGATCACCGTGATCGCGTTCTCGTCGCTGTTGAAGCCGATCGAGGGGTTGGCCACGTCGTTGGCGACGATCAGGTCGAGGTTCTTGTCCTTCAGCTTGCGTGCAGCGTAGTCCAGCAGGTTTTCGGTTTCCGCGGCGAAGCCCACGCTGAAGGGGCGATCCTCGCGCTGGGCGAGGGTGGCGAGGATGTCGGGATTGCGCACCAGCTGCAAGAGCAAGCCCTCACCGCTGGCAGGGTCTTTCTTCAGTTTGTGCGCGGCGACCACTTCCGGACGGTAGTCGGCGACCGCCGCGGAGGCGATCAGCAGGTCGCAGGGCATCGCCGCCTCGCAGGCGGCGAGCATGTCGCGGGCGCTGACCACGTCGACGCGCTGCACCCGGTCGGGGGTCGGCAGGTGTACCGGGCCGGTGACCAGGGTCACCCGCGCGCCGGCCTCCACCGCCGCTTCGGCGAGGGCGAAGCCCATCTTCCCGGAACTGTGGTTGGTGATGTAGCGCACCGGGTCGATGTTTTCCTGGGTCGGCCCGGCGGTGATCAGCACATGCACGCCGGTCAGCGCCTGGCGCTGGAAACAGTCGGCGGCGCGCTGCGCCAGCTCGTCGGCCTCGAGCATGCGGCCGAGGCCGACGTCGCCGCAGGCCTGGCTGCCCGCTGCCGGGCCGAACAGGTGGAAGCCGCGCTGGCGCAGCAGTTCGGCGTTGGCCTGGGTCGCGGTGTCGCGCCACATGGCCTGGTTCATCGCCGGCGCCAGGGCGATCTGCGCATCGGTGGCCAGCACCAGGGTGGTCAGCAGGTCGTTGGCCACGCCCTGGACCAGGCGCGCCATGAGGTCGGCGGTGGCCGGGGCGATCAGTACCAGGTCGGCCCAGCGGGCCAGTTCGATGTGGCCCATCGCGGCTTCCGCCGCCGGGTCCAGCAGGTCGGTGTGCACCGGGTGGCCGGACAGCGCCTGGAGGGTCAGGGGCGTGATGAACTCGCGGCCGCCCTGGGTCATCACCACTCGGACTTCAGCGCCCTGGTCGCGCAGGCGGCGGACCAGTTCGGCGCTCTTGTAGGCGGCAATGCCGCCGCCCACGCCGAGGACGATGCGTTTCCGATAGAGCCGCTGCATAGGCCTGCCTTAATAAGGAAATGGATGACATGCGCGTCGGCAGACGCGCCTCCCCAGGTCGTCTGCCGCGCAAAAAGGATGGGCTAAGATAGCACAGCGTCCGCACGGGAACAGCGGGCCGGCTCGATGGGGAAAGCGAATGAGCATCCGCGATTGGCCCGAGGCCGAACGGCCTCGGGAGAAGCTTCTGGAGCAGGGCGCGGCGACCCTGTCCGATGCCGAACTGCTGGCGATCTTCCTGCGCACCGGGGTCACCGGTTGCAGCGCGGTGGAGCTGGCGCGGCGCCTGCTGGGCGAGTTCGGCAGCCTGCGAGCGCTGCTCGAGGCCGACCTGGCGGCGTTCTGTGGCCATCTCGGGCTCGGCGTGGCGAAGTACGCGCAATTGCAGGCGGTGCTGGAGATGGGCCGCCGCCACCTGGCCGAGCGCCTGCGCCGCGACTCGGTACTGGAGAGCCCGCAGGCGGTGCGCGACTACCTCAAGGCGCGCCTGCGCCATGAGCAGCATGAGGTGTTCGCCTGCCTGTTCCTCGATACCCGGCATCGTGTCCTGGCCTTCGAGGTGCTGTTCCAGGGCAGCATCGACGGCGCCAGCGTCTACCCGCGACAGGTGGTCAAGCGCGCCCTGGCGCACAACGCGGCGGCGCTCATCCTCACCCACAACCATCCTTCCGGCGACGCCCGCCCGAGTCTCGCCGACCGCCAACTGACCGCGCGGCTCAAGGAAGCGCTGGCGCTGATCGATGTGCGCGTGCTGGACCACTTCATCATCGGCGACGGCGAACCCCTGTCGCTGGCCGAATACGGCTGGATGTGAGGCTCGGGAAAGGCACCGCGCGATGCCTGCCAGCAGGCGCCGGCGGATCAGTCCGCTGACCGGTCGGATCGCCAGCCAGTAGGGAGTGAAGCGCAGGCGGCTGGCGCGGTCGGGACAGAACGCCCGGGTTTCCGTGTGCAACAGGGTGCCGCCGGCGCTGCCCTGTGTGCAGCGGAAGCCGAGCACCAGCCTGGCGACGCCGGGCTGGGCGTAGCGGCGGAACTGCTCGCCGTCGGCGATGCGCTCCAGGGCGAAGTCGGCGCGCCAGAAGCGGCCGACCAGGCCGTAGGCGACGGCCTCGTCGCCGCGCCGCTCCAGGCGGGTGAACTCGTGCAGGCCGAAGCGTGGGCGGTTCGTCAGGTCGTTGTGCCGGCCCAGCAGGCCAGCCGCCCAGGAGCCTCGCGCAGGGCGAGAAGGGGACGTACCAGCGGGTCGTCGAAGCGCACCAGGTCTTCCACCGCATCGGGCACAGCGGCGGCTGGCGCGGCGATCAGCCGCTGGTGGCGTTCGCTGAACTGGTAGCGCGGCAGGTAATGCTGGTCGAGATCCATCGCAACGCCCTCCCTGGCGTTTTCCTCAGGGTTTCACTGCTTCCTCAGGGTTTCACTGCGACCCGGGAAAAATCCTGGCGGCCGAACGGGTTGACCTGGTAGCCCTGTACCTCCTTGCGCGCCAGGGCGTAGGCGGTCGGGTGCGCCAGGGGCAGCCACAACGCCTGCTCGTGGATCAGCTTCTGCGCCTGGTGGTACAGCCTGCCGCGCTGCGTCTGGTCGCTGGCGGCCTTGCCGTCGGCGATCAGCTTGTCGAGCGCGGGCTCGCAATAACGGGCGAAGTTGAGCCCGGACTTGACGCTGGCGCAGCTGAATTGCGGAGTGAGGAAGTTGTCCGGGTCGCCGTTGTCGCCGGCCCAGCCCATGAACAGCAGGTCATGCTCGCCGTTCTTGGCGCGGCGGATCAGCTCGCCCCACTCGATCACGCGGATGCTGGCCTTGATCCCGACCTCGGCCAGGTCGGACTGGAGCAGTTGCGCGCCGAGGCTCGGGTTGGGGTTGAGCAGGCTGCCGGAAGGGCGGGTCCAGATGTTCAGCTCGGCAAGCTGCTTGCCAGCCAGCAGCTTGCGCGCCTGCTCGGGGTCGTGCGGGTAGGCGGGAATATCCCTGGCATAGCCCCAGGTGTTCGGCGGATAGATGCCGGTGGCGGCGCTGGCGCTGCCCTCGAATACCGCCTGCAGGTAGCTGGCGCGGTCGAAGGCGAGGTTGATCGCCTGGCGCACCTCGGGATCGTCCAGTGGCGGATGCTGGGTATTGAGGGCGACGAAGGCGGTCATGAAGGCCGGCGTCTGCTCGACCTTCAGGCTGGCGTCCTTGCGCGCGCTCTCAACGTCCAGCGGCTTCGGCGACAGGGCGATCTGGCATTCGCCGCGGCGCAGCTTCTGCAGCCGCACGTTGGCGTCCGGGGTGATGGCGAAGATCAGCGCGTCGACCGCCGGCTTGCCGGCGAAGTACTCGGGATTGGCGGCGTAGCGCACCACCGCGTCCTTCTGGAAGCGCTTGAACACGAACGGGCCGCTGCCGATCGGCTGGGCGTTGAGCTTCTCCGGGGTTCCGGCCTTCATCAACTGGTCGGCGTACTCCGCCGAATAGATGGAGGCGAAGCCCATGCTCAGCATCGGCAGGAAGGTCGCGTCGGGGTGGTCGAGGACGAACAGCACCTGATGGTCGCCGCTTTTCTCCACTCGCTTGATCAACTGCGGCAACTGCATCGACTGGGCGTGCGGGAAGCCGTTCTGCGCCACCTTGTGCCAGGGATCGGCCGGGTCGAGCATGCGCCGGAAGCTGAATACCACGTCGTCGGCGTTCAGCGCGCGGCTCGGCTTGAAGTAGGCGGTGCGGTGGAAGCGCACGTCCTGGCGCAGGTCGAAGCGGTAGTTCAGGCCGTCGTCGGACACCGTCCAGCGTTCGGCCAGCGATGGCACCACCGCGCCCTTGCCGGCGTCGAACTCGACCAGGCGGTTCATCAGCACGTCGGCCGAGGCGTTGGTGGTGGTCAGCGAGTTGTACTGGACCACGTCGAAGCCTTCCGGGCTGGCTTCGGTGCACACGCTCAGGGCCGCTGCGGCGGCGGGTTGGGCGAACAGCAAGGGGGCGAGGAACAGGGAGAACGCGGCGAGGCGCATGACGGGCTCCATTCGAACGGTTAACATGCCCATCCGCAGCGGTTGGGCGCAGTCATGCAAGGCCGTTGGCGGCCTTGAGTCGCTACCCTAGACCATGCGGCGGGCAGCGACAACGAGGCAAGGCGACGAACGGCACCGGTGCGGACCCCGCACCGAGGCGGGCTGGGCCGCGCCATGGGGTGCTCACCCTTGCGGCGCGGGGCGCCTTTCTGATATAAAGCTGCGCTCTTTTCTGGGGCCACGCTCTCCTTCGTCGGGATGCAGCGGGTAAGACCCCGGTGAAACTGAGTATCGAACTTGAGTTAAAGCAGCCAACCCATGCCGGGTTGGGCATGAGGTTATAGAGGGCTGAGGCATGTCTAGAGTCTGTCAAGTAACCGGTAAGGGTCCGGTTACCGGGAATAACATTTCCCACGCACACAACAAAACCCGCCGCCGTTTCCTGCCGAACCTGCAGCACCACCGTTTCTGGGTCGAGTCCGAGAAGCGCTTCGTGCGTCTGCGCGTTTCCGCCAAGGGCATGCGTATCATCGACAAGCGTGGCATCGAGGCCGTCCTGGCTGACCTGCGTGCCCGCGGCGAAAAATTCTAAGGAGCTGAATCATGCGTGAATTGATTCGTCTGGTGTCCAGCGCCGGTACCGGCCACTTCTACACCACCGACAAGAACAAGCGTACCAAGCCTGAGAAGATCGAGATCAAGAAGTACGATCCGGTCGTTCGTCAGCACGTGATCTACAAGGAAGCCAAGATCAAGTAATTGATCCGGCACCTTGCGAAAAGCCCGCCTCCCGGCGGGCTTTTTCATTTCCGCGCGAATGCGGGCGCTCCGCGGCCGGCGCATAAAAAAGCCCGCCAGGCGGCGGGCAAGGGTAACAAGCATTCGGGGGGATGAAGCCGGGGCTCAGGCCTTGGCTTCGAAGATCACGTAGACCTTGCGACAGGCCTCGAGCACCTCCCAGGTACCCTGGAAGCCGGCGGGGATCACGAAGCGGTCGCCGGCGCGCACGGTCTTGGCGTTGCCGTGGCGGTCGCGCAGCACCGAGACGCCCTGGAGGATCTCGCAGTATTCGTGCTCGGTGTAGTTCACCGTCCACTGGCCGACGGCGCCCTCCCAGATGCCGGCGTTGAACTGCCCGCAGGGGCTGCCGTAGTGGTTGCGCACGCTCTGTTTCGGGTCGCCCTTGAGGACCTTTTCCGGCGCCGGGCTGTAGTGTTCCGGGGCGCTGTTGGCCTGGGCAAAGTCGACGATCTGTTCGATGTTCATGCTGACTCTCGGTTCTTGTGGTTCTGGCCAGGTTCTGGCGGGGCGGCGCCGGGCCGCCCGCCGGGGGTCAGGCGCTGGCGCGGATGGCCTGGGCCAGGCGCTCGACGATCTGGTCGATGTGGGCCCTGTCGATGATCAGCGGCGGCGACATGGCGATGATGTCGCCGGTCACCCGGACCATCAGGTCGTGCTCCCAGAAGCAGCGCTCGAAGACTTCGTAGCCGCGCTTGCCCGGCGCGTCCGCGTGCGGCGCCAGCTGCACGCCGCCGACCAGGCCGACGGCGCGGATGTCGGTCACGTTGGGCAGTTCGCGCAGGCTGAACAGGGCGTCCTGCCAGTAGCCTTCCAGTTCCACGGCTTGCTGGAACAGGTTGTCGCGGCGGTAGATGTCCAGGGTCGCCAGGGCGGCGGCGCAGGCCACCGGGTGGCCGGAATAGGTGTAGCCATGGAAGAACTCGATGGCGCCCTGCGGGCCCTGCATGAAGGCTTCGTGGATCTTCTCGTCGACGAACACCGCGCCCATCGGGATGCTGCCGTTGGTCAGGCCCTTGGCGCAGGTGAGGATGTCCGGGGTCACGCCCCAGCGCTGCGCGGCGAAAGCTTCGCCGACGCGGCCGAAGCCGGTGATCACTTCGTCGAAGATCAGCAGGATGCCGTGCTTGCGGGTGATCTCGCGCAGTCGCTGCAGGTAGCCCTTGGGCGGCAGCACCACGCCGGCCGAGCCGGACATCGGCTCGACGATCACCGCGGCGATGTTCTCGGCGCCATGCAGGGTCACCAGGCGCTCCAGCTCCTCGGCCTTTTCCGCGCCATGCTCGGGCAGGCCGACGGTGAAGGCGTTGCGGGCGACATCGAGGGTATGCGGCAGGTGGTCGACCCCTGGCAGCAGGTTGGCGGAGAAGGCCTTGCGGTTGTTGACCATGCCGCCCACCGACAGGCCGCCGAAGCCTACCCCGTGATAGCCCAGCTCGCGGCCGATCAGGCGGGTGCGGGTACCCTGGCCGATGGCGCGCTGGTAGGCGAGGGCGACCTTCAGCGCGGTGTCCGCCGACTCCGAGCCGGAGTTGGTGAAGAACACCTTGTTCAGCCCTTGCGGGGCGATTTCCGCCAGGCGCGCGGCGAGTTCGAAGGGCAGCGGGTGGCCCATCTGGAACGGCGGGGCGTAGTCGAGGCTGGCGATCTGCCGGGCCACCGCCTCGCTGATCTCGCGCCGGCCGTGGCCGGCGTTGCAGCACCAGAGGCCGGCGGTGCCGTCGAGAATGCGGCGCCCGCCCTGGGCGATGTAGTGGATGCCTTCGGCGCTTTCCAGCAGGCGCGGCCGCGCCTTGAACTGGCGGTTGGCGGTGAAGGGCATCCAGAAGTTGTCGAGGCTGCTCGACTGCGGCTCGTTATTCATTGTCATAGGCCACCCAGGTTGCACGCGAGGGATGAAGACGCTGGTCCGGGCGAGTCTATGTTTAAAATAATGAACGTGACAAGGGATCCAGAGGGGTTCCTGTCAAATATATTGAAAACAGGCGCTGCTCTGGTTTAGGGTGGCGGACACCACGGGCCGCGCGCCCGCCTTGCAGAATCTGACAGCGCGCCTGTCTCCCAGGCGCCCAGAACACCAATAAGAGGACACGTTGTCATGACCACCCTGACCCGCGCCGACTGGGAAGCCCGCGCCAAAGACCTGAAGATCGAAGGCCGCGCCTTCGTCAACGGCGAATACAGCGACGCCGCCTCCGGCGAGACCTTCGATTGCCTCAGCCCGGTGGACGGTCGCTTCCTCGCCAAGGTCGCCAGTTGCGACCTGGCCGATGCCGAACAGGCGGTCAAGGTCGCCCGCAATGCCTTCGATTCCGGCGCCTGGTCGCGCCTGGCTCCGGCCAAGCGCAAGCAGACGATGATCCGCTTCGCCGACCTGCTGCTGGAGAACGCCGAAGAGCTGGCCCTGCTGGAAACCCTGGACATGGGCAAGCCGATCAGCGACTCGCTGCACATCGACGTCGCCAGCGCCGCCAACAGCCTGCGCTGGAGCGCCGAGGCGATCGACAAGATCTACGACGAGGTCGCCGCCACTCCCCATGCCGAGCTGGGCCTGGTGACCCGCGAGCCGGTCGGCGTGGTCGCCGCCATCGTGCCGTGGAACTTCCCGCTGCTGATGTCCTGCTGGAAACTCGGCCCGGCCCTGGCCACCGGCAACTCGGTGATCCTCAAGCCCTCCGAGAAGTCGCCGCTGACCGCCATCCGCATCGCCCGGCTGGCCGTCGAGGCCGGCATCCCGAAAGGCGTGTTCAACGTGCTGCCGGGCTACGGCCACACGGTGGGCAAGGCGCTGGCACTGCACATGGATGTCGACACCCTGGTGTTCACCGGTTCGACCAGGATCGCCAAGCAACTGATGGTCTATGCCGGCGAGTCGAACATGAAGCGCGTCTGGCTGGAGGCCGGCGGCAAGAGCCCGAACATCGTCTTCGCCGACGCCCCGGACCTGAAGGCCGCCGCCGAAGCCGCTGCCGGCGCCATCGCCTTCAACCAGGGCGAAGTCTGCACCGCCGGTTCGCGCCTGCTGGTGGAGCGTTCCATCAAGGACAAGTTCCTGCCCCTGGTGATCGAGGCCCTCAAGGGCTGGAAGCCGGGCAACCCGCTGGATCCGGAAACCAACGTCGGCGCGCTGGTGGACACCCAGCAGATGAACACCGTGCTGTCCTACATCGAGGCCGGTCACAACGACGGCGCCAAGCTGGTCGCCGGCGGCAAGCGGACCCTGGAGGAAACCGGTGGCACCTACGTCGAGCCGACCATCTTCGACGGCGTGACCAATGCGATGAAGATCGCCCGCGAGGAAATCTTCGGCCCGGTGCTCTCGGTGATCGAGTTCGAGGATGCCGAGGAAGCCGTGCGCATCGCCAACGACACGCCCTACGGGCTGGCGGCGGCGGTCTGGACCAGCAACCTGTCCAAGGCGCACCTGACCGCCAAGGCCCTGCGCGCCGGCAGCGTCTGGGTCAACCAGTACGACGGGGGCGACATGACCGCTCCGTTCGGCGGCTTCAAGCAATCGGGCAACGGTCGCGACAAGTCGCTGCACGCCTTCGACAAGTACACCGAGCTGAAGGCGACCTGGATCAAGCTCTGATCGCCTGGGTCGGCCCTTCCGGGCCGGCTCCCTCGAGCCACACCCGCGGCCGGGTTTCCTTCTGGAAGCCCGGCCGCTGTGCTTCGTGCGCCGGATGTATCCGCTCGCCCCGGCAAGGCTTCCGGGGTGCCAACGGGAGAATCGCAATGCGTTGGGGAAGCTATTTCGCCGTCTGTTCCGCAGTCATCAGCATCGGCCTCGCCCTTGGCCTGACCATGCCGCTGGTCTCGTTGCGCCTGGAGGGCTGGGGCTACGGCAGTTTCGCCATCGGCGTGATGGCCAGCACACCGGCGCTGGGCGTGCTGCTCGGCGCGATGATCGCCGGGCGCCTCGCCGCGCGCGTCGGCACGCCAAGGCTGATGCAGCTGTGCCTGCTCACCGGCGCAGCCTCCATCGGCCTGCTGGCGCTGCTGCAGAGCTATCCCGTATGGCTGTTGTTGCGCCTGCTGATCGGCGTGCAGCTCACCGTGGTGTTCATCCTCGGGGAAAGCTGGATCAACCAGCTGGCGGTGGAGAAGTGGCGCGGCCGGCTGGTCGCGCTGTACGGCACCGGTTATGCCCTGAGCCAACTGTCCGGCCCGGTGCTGCTGACCTTCATCGGCACCGCCGACGACCGCGGATTCTGGTTCGGTGTGTGCCTGCTGGTCGGCGGCTCGCTGTTGCTGCTGGGGCGCGGCGGGGCGCCCAGGGTCGATCCGCACAGCGCCTCCGGGCGTGGCCTGTGGGCCTTCTGCCGGGTTTTGCCGGCGATCGCCTGGGCGGTGGTGCTGTTCGCCGCCTTCGAGGCGATGATCCTCACCCTGCTGCCGGTCTACGGCTTGCGCCAGGGCTTTGCGCAAGCGGTGGCGCTGGCCATGGTCAGCACCGTGGTGGTGGGCGACGCCCTGCTGCAACTGCCGATCGGCTGGCTCGCCGACCGTGTCTCGCGCAGCGGCCTGTTCGGCGGCTGCGGCCTGGTGTTGCTGCTCAGCAGCCTGGCGATCCCGCTGCTGCTGCACACGCCGTTGATCTGGCCGTTGCTGGTGCTGTTCGGCGCCAGCGCCGGCGGGTTGTTCACCCTGGCGCTGATCCTGATCGGCGAACGCTACCGCGACGATGCCCTGGTCCGTGCCAATGCCCATGTCGCCCAGCTATGGGGGATCGGCTGCCTGCTCGGACCGCTGGCCACCGGCGCCGCCAGCCAGTGGATCAGCGGTCACGCCCTGCCGTTGATGATGGCGCTGGGCGCGGCGGGCTTCGTGGTGCTGGTGCGGCTGCGCGGGGCGATCCCGGCGGAGGATGGAGCGAGCGGGCTGGAAGCGTCGGAGTGATCCTCAGAGCATCTTCTCCAGCCCGATCATTTCCGCGACCCAGGCATTCAGCCGTCGCCACAGGCTGCCCGGCTCATGCCGCAGGACCTGGGTCCGTCCGTCACGCTCGTCGACCCAGACCAGCTTCGGCCGGCTGCCGCTGCGGTCGATCCTCACCTGGTAGCTGACGCTGGGCGCCATGCCGTCCAGCGCCAGCCGGCGAACCTGTTCGGCCAGCAGCGGACTGTCGACGATGACCCCGACCTCGGTATTCCACAGTATCGAGCGCGGATCGAAGTTGAACGAACCGATGAACACCTTGCGCCGGTCGAAGACCATCGCCTTGCTGTGCAGGCTGGCGCTGCTCGACCCGTGCAGCCGCCAGGGCGCGCCGCTCAGTGGCTGGTCGGGTTTGGCGCGCAGTTCATACAGCTTCACCCCATGCTCCAGCAGTGCCATCCGGTAGGGCGCATAGCCGGCGTGCACGGCCGGTACGTCGGTGGCTTCCAGGGAGTTGGTCAGCAGGCGCACGCGCACGCCGCTGTCGGCCTTGCCGGTGAGATAGCCGAGCCCCTCCCTGGCCGGGACGAAGTAGGCCGAAACCAGGATCAGTTCCTTTTGCACACCCTGGAACAGGCCCGCCAGGTGCGGGCTGAGCAGCAGGTGCGGGTCGGGTTCGCCGCGGCTGAGCACCTTCAGCGGCGCGTCCCAGATCGCCTCGGCGCGCGCCCAGGTCAGGTTCTCCAGCCAGTTGCCCAGGCGGGGCTGGTCGGCGCGGTCGAACAGGTGGCGGATGTAGCCCGACTCCTTGACCGACTCCTTGCGCAGGTAGCGCTGCAGGCCGCGCCGCGCCGAGTCCAGCTCGCCGGGATAGGGCGCGCGCCAGAGGAAGTCCTCGATCGGCCGGCTGATGGCGCTGTTCCAGTACTGGTCGAAGCTGTACGAGAGCTGGTTGGCGATCGGGCCGACGCCGAGCAGGTCGAGGTCGGTGAAATTCATCTCCGGCTTGGCGTTGAAATACTCGTCGCCGAGGTTGCGGCCGCCGACGATGGCCGCCGTGCCGTCGGCCAGCCACAGCTTGTTGTGCATGCGCCGGTGCTGCTGGGAAAGATTGAACAGCCGGCCGACCCCGCGCGTGATGCCGGTGGCGCGGCCCAGGTGCAGCGGATTGAACAGGCGCACCTGGATGTTCGGGTGGGCGGAGAGTACGCCGATCTCGTAGTCCCAGCCGTCGCTGGCGGTGTCGTCGATCAGGATGCGCACCCGCACGCCGCGGTCGGCGGCTTTCAGCAACTCGTAGGCGAGGGCCCGGGTGGTCAGCCCGTCGTGGACGATGTAGTACTGGATGTCCAGGCTGCGCTGTGCCGCGCGGATCAGCGCGGCACGGGCGACGAAGGCGTCCTCGCTGGCGCCGAGCAGGTGGAAGCCCGACTGGCCGGGGTGGTCGCGGCCCTGGATCGCGGCCTGCCTGGCCAGCCAGGTACCCTCGGCGGGCAGCGCCGCCGAGGGTTGCGGCGGGGGTGCGCTGGCACAGCCGGCGAGAGCCAGGAAGGCCAGCAGGAGTAATCGGCGCAGCAAGGACATCTCCCGTGGAAGCTCGGTCGTCCGGTCGATACCGGTGGTGCGAATTCTAGGAGTTTTCCCCGGAAGAGCGATGCCCCGCCTGATTTTTTCAGAATCCACCGAGCCTCGGGCGGGCTCAGCTCCCGAGTTTTTCCTTCAGCCGGTACCAGGCCATGCCCAGCGCCAGCAGCGGCGAGCGCAGCAGCTTGCCACCGGGGAAGGTGATGTGCGGCACCCTGGCGAACAGATCGAAGCCGTCGCTGTGCTGGCCACTGATGGCCTCGGCGAGCAACTGCCCGGCCAGGTGCGTGGCGTTCACCCCGTGTCCGGAATAGGCCTGGGCGAAGTACACGTTGGGTTGCCCCGGCAGGCGGCCGATCTGCGGCAGGCGGTTGGCGCCGATGCCGATCATGCCGCCCCACTGGTAGTCGATGCGGACGTTCGCCAGTTGCGGGAATACCTCCAGCATCTTCGGCCGCATGTAGGCGGCGATGTCGCTGGGGTCGCGTCCCGAGTAATGGCAGGCGCCACCGAACAGCAGGCGGTTGTCGGCGGAAAGGCGGTAGTAGTCGAGGGCCACGCGCTGGTCGCAGACCGCCATGTTCTGCGGCAGCAGCTGGCGCGCCAGCGCCTCGTCCAGCGGTTCGGTGGCGATCACGTAGCTGCCGGCCGGCAGCACCTTGCCGCCGAGCAGCGGGTTGAGGTCGTTCATGTAGGCGTTGCAGCCCAGCACCAGGGTCTTCGCCCGCACCCTGCCGGTGGCGGTGTGCACCTGGACTTCCGGGCCGTAGTCGATGCGCGTCACCGGCGACTGTTCATGCAGGCGCACGCCCAGTGCCTGCGCCGCGGCGGCTTCGCCGAGCACCAGGTTGAGCGGGTGCAGGTGGCCGGAGCCCATGTCGACCAGGCCGCCGACGTAGCGGTCGGAGCCGACCACGCTGCGCATCTCCGCGGCCGGGACCAGACGCATCTCATGGCGGTAGCCGAGGCCCTGGAGCTCTTCCATGTCCTCGCGGAAGCCCTGGTAGTCGCCGGGCTTGTTCGCCAGGTCGCAGTAGCCCCAGCGCAGGTCGCAATCGATGGCGTACTGCTCGACCCGGCGACGGACGATCTCCACCGCCTCCAGCCCCATCAGCTTGAGTGCCTTCACGCCGTCGGCGCCGATCACCGGAAGGAACTGCTCGACGTCATGGCCGACGCCACGGATCAACTGGCCGCCATTGCGCCCGCTGGCGCCCCAGCCGATCCGGTGCGCTTCCAGCAGGACCACGGAGAAGCCGCGCTGGGCCAGTTCCAGTGCTGTGTTCACCCCCGAGAAGCCGCCGCCGACGACGCACACGTCGGCCTGCTCTTCGCCGGCCAGGGGAGGGCACTCGATGCGTCGGTTGAGCGTGGCGGCGTAGTAGGAGGGGGCGTGTTGGGCGCTATGCACCGGCTGGTGAACGCGGGCGTTCATGTGCGGAATCCTGATTATTATGTTTGGAAAATTTGACGGAGCATAAACGTCAGTCGAGGCGCTCGCCAAGGGCGAAAATGGAAAAAACTGCGAGGTGTTGCCGGGATCGTGTGCGGAAACGACGGTGTTTCCCGTCTATGCCGGGAGTCCTGGCGGACTCCCGGAAAGCGTCGCGGGTCAATCCGGAACCGGTAGGTCGAGCGACTCCTTGACCTCTTCCATGACGATATAGCTCTTCGACTCGCGAACGTGCGGCAGTTTCAGCAGGATGTCGCCGAGCAGCTTGCGGTAGGAAGCCATTTCCGAGATGCGCGCCTTGACCAGGTAGTCGAAGTGGCCGGACACCAGGTGGCACTCCAGCACGTGCGGTAGCTTGAGCACCGCCCGGCGAAACTCTTCGAAGGTATCGCCGGACTTGTAGTCCAGGCTGATCTCGACGAACACCAGCAGGCTGGCCTTCAGGTGCTGTGGGTTGAGCCGGGCGTGGTAGCCCATGATCAGGCCTTCGCGCTCCAGGCGGCGCACACGCTCGGTGCAGGGGGTGGTCGAAAGGCCGACGCGTTCGCCCAGCTCGGTGAAGGAAATGCGCCCTTCCTCCTGCAGGATGCGGAGGATGTTGCGGTCGATCTTGTCCAGCTCGCGCTTGCTCTGATGCTGGGTACGCATGGATGGAGGCTCCCCGTCTGGCTCGGAAAATCCGGAAATTTTCCGCCAATATAACGTCGAAAGCAGGGAAAAACACTGGCCGGGGAAAACGCCTTGATCTTGCGCGAGGGCCCCGCCACCCTTCCCCGGGTCGGCAACGGACAGAGGTAGGACATGCGTTTGCGCAGAAGGACGACGTTGCTGCTGGTAGTTGCAGCGCTGTTGCTGCTGGCGTTCGGCTATGGCTGGCATGCCTGGCGCAGCCTGCTGCGCGAGCAGGGCGTCGAACGCCTGGAATGGCAGGGGCTCGGCCTGTCCCGCGAGGGCATCGGGCTGCGCCGGCTGGCGCTGGAGCGGCGCGGCGCGGATGGCGCCAGCCTGCGACTGGACGTGGAACACGCGCTGCTGCGCTGGCCCGGGCTGTCGGGTTGGCGCCCGCGCCTACCCGGCCTGCGCGTGGAGCAAGTGGCGCTCGCCTGGCAACCGGCCGCCGCGAGTTCCGACGATGATTCGGCTGCGCTGGACTGGACGTCCCTGCGCGAAACCCTCGCCTGGCTGCCGGAACAGATCCACCTCGAACGCTTCCATCTCGACCTGCCTTGTCCCGCCGGCCGCTGCGAGCAGCAAGGCGGGCTGGACATCGGCCGCCCGCCGGGAGCGCTGTTTCCGCTGGCCGCGCAGCTGCGCCTGCAACAGGAGGCACAGCAGGCCCAGCTTGACGCCCAGCTCTTCGAGGAGCCTGCCGGCTGGCGCCTGCGGGGGCGCGCGCAACTCGACCGGCAGGCGCTGCTGACGCTGGATAGCCAGCTCGCGCCAGCCGACGGCGACGGCCTCTGGCAGGGACGCCTGGAGGCGCCCGGTCTGCCGGACACCCGTGGCCTGGTGGCCTGGCTCAATCGCTGGCTGCCGGAGGCGCAGCGCCTGCCCGACGCACCGCAGGCCCTGCGCCTGCAGGCGGACTGGACGATCCGCCTGGCGCCTGGCAGCGACTGGCTGGAGCCGCGCCGGGTGCTCGACGGCGGTGGTTCGGCGGCGCTGCAGGTGCAGGCTCCGCAGGCCTGGCCGCTGCCCGGGCTGGGCAATGTACAGGGCGAACTGCAAGTCCAACTGGATGGCGACGGCGGCGCCTGGCTGCCACGCCAGTTGCGCAGCGACTTGCGCCTGAGCCAACTGCACGGCGACTGGTTGCAGGCGCTGCCGGCCGAGCTGCGGCCGAGCGCGCTGGGCGTGCGCAGCGAACCGCTGGAGCGCGATGCGGATAGCGTCACGGCGCTGCGCCTGGCGCTTGCCAGCGAAGGCGCGAGTACGCTGAAGCTGGAGACGCGTGTCGACCTGCTGGGCATCTCGCCCTGGGCCGCCAGGCTGGTGGAGGGCCGCTTGCAGGTGGATGTGCCGCGCCTGCAATACCAGGGCTGGAAAGCCGAGCGACTGGTCGCGGAGATTCCCCTGGAGGGCCGGCTGGACGGGCAGCGCGCCAACCTCTCCTTCGGCAAGGGCGCGCGGTTGCAGGCGGCGACCCTGGCCGAGCCGTCGATGCTGCAACTTGGCCAGCCCCGCCTCGACCTCGCCGGGACCGCTCTCGAACTCGCCTACCAGCCGCTGGCGCTGCATGTCGCCGGGCCGCTGCAGGCGCAGGTCGGACAACTGCGCCAGGCCAACCTCAAGCCGTTGGCCTGGTCCTTCAAGGGGCCGCTCGACACCACCCTCGAGCGCACCAGCCTGAAGGGACGGCTGAGCAATGGCGCGGGGCTGGCGGCGGACATCCAGCTGCAGCGCGACGCGAAGACGCCCCTGGCCCTCTCCGCCAGGCTGGCCGAGGTGTTCTTCCGTACCGGCAATCCCCTGGCCGCGACCCTCGCCGACTGGCCGGGGCTGCTCGAACTGGGCAATGGGCGCGTGATCGCCGCGGCCGGCTGGAAGCTCGATGCGGCGGGCGCCTCATCCCTCGACCTGGACCTGACCCTGAAAGGCCTCGACGGCATCTACGACCGCAGTGAGCTGAAGGGCCTGGGCGGCAGCCTGGCCTTGCGCCTGCGCGGCGGTCAGTTGAGCCTGGACAGCCCCGGCCTGAGCCTGGCCGAGGCCAATCCCGGCCTGCCGCTGGGACCGGTGAGTTTCCGCGGGCGCTATGAGGCCCCGCTTTCCGCGCCGGGCAGCGGCCGTTTGAGCTGGCAGACGTTGCAGAGCGGCCTGTTCGGCGGGCAGGCCTCGGTCCCCGCGGGGAGCATCCGCCTGGGTCAGGCCGAGCAGAAGTTCGCCTTGCGTATCCAGGGCATACAACTCGGCGAGATTTTCCGGGTCTATCCGGCGGAGGGCCTGGCCGGCGAAGGCACCCTGGACGGCGAGCTGCCGCTGATGCTCAACCGCTGGAAGCCCAGCGTCTCCGGCGGCCAGGTCAAGGCCCGCGAGCCCGGCTACCTGCGCTTCCGCTCGGCGAAGATCGAGGCGCTGGGGCGCAGCAACCCGGGGATGAAACTGGTCGCCGACGCCCTCGACGACTTCCACTATGACGTGCTGCAAAGCAGCGTCGATTATCATGAGAACGGCAAGCTGCTGCTCGGCCTGCGTTTGCAGGGTAGCAACCCGGACCTGGAGAAGGGGCGTCCGGTCAACCTCAACGTCAACCTGGAAGAGGATATCCCGGCATTGCTGACCAGCCTGCAACTGAGCGACCGGGTCAGCGAAACCATTCGCCAACGTGTGCAGGAGCGCATGCAGAAACGCAAGGCTTCGGCGCCATGAGCCACTCAGGAGAACCCCGATGCGCCTGTGCGCTTTATTCGCTGTCCTGCTGCTGGGCAGCCTGACGATGGCCTGCACGCCCACCGTGCAGCTGGCGGCTCCCAGCGAGCCGATCAACATCAATCTCAACGTGAAAATCGAGCACGAGATCTACATCAAGGTCGACAAGGCTCTGGACGGCATCATCAACGAGAACAGCGGCCTGTTCTAAAGGAGCGGATCCATGACAACCCGTAGCAAACTCGGCATCGCCCTGCTGGCCCTCGGCCTCAGCCTTTCCGCCATGGCGATGGACCTCGGCCAGGCCATGTCGGCCCTCGGCGGCGCCAAGGCCCAGGGGCTGGTCGGCGAGCAGGCCGACGGTTACCTCGGCGTGGTCAGCAACAGCGGCCAGGCGGCGGACATCGCCGCGCAGATCAACGCCGCGCGCCGCGCCGAATACCAGAAGGTGGCCAACAGCAGCGGCGCCTCGCTGGCCGACGTGGAGGCCATGGCCGGCAAGAAGGCGATGGAGAAAACCCCTGCCGGGCAGTACGTCCAGGTTGGCGGAAAATGGGTGAAGAAATAGCGCGGAGGCTCCGCGAGCGCTCTGGAACGCTGCTCCGGTCGCAAAGGCCGGGCGGCGTCCGCGGGATTTTCCCTGCCGCGAGCGGTTCCCCCAGGGACTCCTGTCGTTTTCCAGGGTTTCTGCGGCAGGCTTTCCCGAAAAAGCCGCTCCAGGCCTGAAGGCTTTCATTTAAATATGCGGTTTTTTTCCGATTTTATGGTGGATGCGCCTCGGTAAAACCCCTCCTTGTCCGGTTTTTTACCTGAGTATCCTCCTAAAATCGGTGATTATTTCTGCTCGCCTCTTCCTATACTGCGCGTATCTACACGCTCAAAATAACAAACGTCCGCGGTTCTTCCGCGACGTGGGAGGCGACAATGCGAGTTCTGGTCCTTGGCAGCGGTGTCATCGGTACCGCCAGTGCGTATTACCTGGCCCGTGCCGGGTTCGAGGTGGTGGTGGTCGACCGTCAGGACGGTCCCGCGCTGGAAACCAGCTTCGCCAACGCCGGCCAGGTGTCCCCCGGCTACGCTTCGCCCTGGGCCGCCCCCGGCATCCCGCTGAAGGCCATGAAGTGGCTGCTGGAAAAGCACGCGCCGCTGGCCATCAAGCTCACCTCCGATCCCAGCCAGTACGCCTGGATGCTGCAGATGCTGCGCAACTGCACCGCCGAACGCTACGCGGTGAACAAGGAGCGCATGGTCCGCCTGTCCGAGTACAGCCGCGACTGCCTCGACGAACTGCGCGCCGAGACCGGCATCGCCTATGAGGGCCGCACCCTCGGCACCACCCAGCTGTTCCGCACCCAGGCGCAACTCGACGCCGCCGGCAAGGACATCGCCGTGCTCGAACGCTCCGGCGTGCCCTACGAGGTTCTCGACCGCGACGGCATCGCCCGCGTCGAGCCGGCCCTGGCCAAGGTCGCCGACAAGCTGGTCGGCGCCCTGCGCCTGCCCAACGACCAGACCGGCGACTGCCAGCTGTTCACCACCCGCCTGGCGGAAATGGCCAAGGGCCTGGGCGTGGAGTTCCGCTTCGGCCAGAACATCGAGCGCCTGGACTTCGCCGGCGACCGCATCAATGGCGTGCTGGTCAATGGCGAATTGCTCACCGCCGACCACTACGTGCTGGCGCTGGGCAGCTACTCGCCGCAGCTGCTCAAGCCGCTGGGCATCAAGGCTCCGGTCTATCCGCTGAAGGGTTACTCGCTGACCGTGCCGATCACCAACCCGGAGATGGCGCCGACCTCGACCATCCTCGACGAGACCTACAAGGTGGCGATCACCCGCTTCGACCAGCGCATCCGCGTCGGCGGCATGGCGGAGATCGCCGGCTTCGACCTGTCGCTGAACCCGCGCCGCCGCGAGACCCTGGAAATGATCACCACCGACCTCTATCCCGAGGGCGGCGATATCGGCCAGGCGACCTTCTGGACCGGCCTGCGCCCGGCGACCCCGGATGGCACCCCGATCGTCGGCGCCACCCGCTACCGCAACCTGTTCCTCAATACCGGCCACGGCACCCTGGGTTGGACCATGGCCTGCGGGTCGGGTCGCTACCTGGCCGACCTGATGGCGAAGAAGCGCCCGCAGATCAGCACCGAAGGCCTGGATATTTCCCGCTACAGCAATTCCCCGGAGAACGCCAAGAATGCCCATCCAGCGCCAGCACACTAACGAGCGTATGAGCCAGATCGTCGTCCACAACGGCACCGTCTACCTGGCGGGCCAGGTGGGCGAGGACATGTCCGCCGGCGTCGAACAGCAGACCCGCGAGACCCTGGCGGCCATCGAGCGGCTGCTGGAAGAGGCCGGCACCGACAAGACCCGGATCCTCTCGGTGACCATCTACCTGAAGGACATCGACGCCGACTTCGAAGGCATGAACCGCGTCTGGGACCAATGGCTGCCGCGCGGCGTCGCGCCGGCGCGCGCCACCGTCGAAGCCAAGCTCTGCGAGCCGGAGATCCTGGTGGAGATGTCGGTGGTCGCTGCGCTGCCCTGAGTTTTGTCTGGCCCGGCCGGAGAGCCGGGCTTTTTTTCGCCTGATGAAAGGTGCGCGATGCCGCACCGCGCTGAAGAGAGACCCGTCGCCATGCGCCCCGCCCGTGCCCTGATCGACCTGCAAGCCCTTCGTCACAATTATCGCCTGGCCCGCGAGGCCACCGGCGCCCGCGCGCTCGCGGTGATCAAGGCGGACGCCTACGGGCATGGCGCGGTGCGCTGTGCCGAAGCGCTGGCCGGGGAGGCTGATGGCTTCGCCGTGGCCTGCATCGAGGAAGCCCTGGAGTTGCGCGCGGCCGGCATCCGCGAGCCGATTCTGCTGCTGGAAGGGTTCTTCGAGGCCGCCGAACTAGAATTGATCGTCGCCCATGATTTCTGGTGCGTGGTGCATGCCGCCTGGCAACTGGAGGCGATCGAGCGCGCCAGCCTGGCGCGGCCGCTGACCGTCTGGCTGAAGATGGATTCGGGCATGCACCGCGTCGGCTTCTTCCCCGAGGACTTCCGCGCCGCCCACGAGCGCCTGCGGGCCAGCGGCAAGGTGGCGAAGATCGTGATGATGAGCCACTTCTCCCGCGCCGACGAACTGGATTGCCCGCGCACCGATGAACAGGTCGCCGCCTTCGCGGCCGCGAGCCAGGGCCTGGAAGGCGAGATCAGCCTGCGCAACTCGCCGGCCGTGCTCGGTTGGCCGAAGGTGCCCAGCGACTGGGTACGTCCGGGTATCCTGCTCTACGGAGCCACGCCGTTCGAGCGTGCACATCCGCTGGCCGACCGCCTGCGCCCGGTGATGACCCTGGAATCGAAGGTGATCAGCGTCCGCGAGCTGCCGGCCGGCGAACCGGTCGGCTACGGCGCGCGCTACAGCACCGAGCGCAGCCAGCGCATCGGCGTGGTCGCGATGGGCTATGCCGACGGTTATCCGCGCCACGCGCCGGACGGCACCCTGGTGTTCATCGACGGCAAGCCGGGGCGCCTGGTCGGCCGGGTGTCGATGGACATGCTCACCGTCGACCTTACCGACCATCCACAGGCCGGGCTGGGCAGCCGGGTCGAATTGTGGGGGCCGAACGTCCCGGTGGGCGCCCTGGCGGCGCAGTTCGGCAGCATTCCCTACCAGCTGCTGTGCAACCTGAAAAGAGTGCCGCGCGTCTATTCCGGGGCTTGAGAAAAACTTTCCGAATTCTTTGCGCAGGCATGTCGACCGATCTGTTGTAAATACTGAACAGTGTTGCCATGATACGGCCGACTTGGGGTCGCCAGCCGTGTGCGGCCCCGTTTTGCCTTGCCTGCCAGAAGAATAAGGAGGACTCCACCCTTGGACGTCGGTGCTCGTCTGCAAACCATCCGAAAACTCAAAGGTCTTTCCCAGCGCGAACTCGCCAAACGGGCGGGTGTCACCAACAGCACTATCTCGATGATCGAGAAAAACAGCGTGAGTCCTTCCATCAGTTCGCTGAAGAAGGTGCTGGGCGGTATCCCCATGTCCCTGGTGGAGTTCTTCTCCCTGGACCTGGAGCAGGACAGCCATACCCAGGTTGTCTACAAGGCAGACGAACTGATCGACATTTCCAGCGGCGCGGTGTCCATGCGCCTGGTGGGCAAGGCGCACCCCAGCCGGGCGATCGCCTTCCTCGACGAAACCTACCCGCCGGGCTCCGACACCGGCGAGGAAATGCTCAACCACGAGGGCGAGGAGGCCGGCGTGCTGGTCGACGGGCGCCTGGAGCTGATCGTCGGCAGCGAGACCTATGTGCTAGAGCGCGGCGACAGCTACTATTTCGAAAGCAACAAGCCGCACCGTTTTCGCAATCCCTACGACGTGCCGGCACGCTTGATCAGCGCCACCACGCCCGCAAATTTCTGACCTGAAGCACAAGACCCCGCCGCGCCCGCAGGGCGCCGGCCGACGAGGGGCATGCAGGGCTGCGACCTAATGCCGCAAGGCTTTGCGAGGGTGTGCAATTGTTTCTGCCGGGCTTTCTTTGCCGTTATACTTGCGCCCGCCCGCGCGGCCCGCAGTGATCGGTATCGTGCCCGGGTGTGATAAGCCACGATGAGGGTGTAAGGGTGAACCTGATTAAAAAAATGCTGGCGGCCCAAGCTGCCGTGTTGGCCCTGTGGGCTGTAAGCGCTCAGGCTACGACCACTGACGATGCGATCGCCAAGCGCCTCGAGCCGGTAGGCAAGGTCTGCGTACAAGGCAAGGAATGCGAAGGCGTCGGCGCCGTCGCGGCGGCTGCCGGTGGCGGCGGCGCGCGTTCCGGCGAAGACATCGTCGGCAAGACCTGCAACACCTGCCACGGCACCGGCCTGCTGGGCGCGCCGAAAGTCGGCGACAAGGCCGAGTGGGGCAAGCGCGCGAAGGAACAGGGCGGTCTCGACGGCCTGCTGGCCAAGGCGATTTCCGGTATCAACGCCATGCCGCCGAAAGGCACCTGCGCCGACTGCTCGGACGACGAGCTGAAGGCCGCGATCAAGCACATGTCCGGCCTGTAAACGCGCCGAAGCCTGTGTTGAAAAGCCGCCTTCCGGCGGCTTTTTCGTATCCGCGGGGCGGGTTTTTTTCGCTGGCGGAGCATCCCGCCGGCAAACAGGGTCCAAACTTCCGGCTACCCATTCGCCGGAGGGCAACGTCTTGACCCGAACCTGTTCCATCGACGCCGCGGTCGATCACCTGCTGCAGACCATCGAGGGCCCGATCCGCCTGGGCCTGCCCCTCGGGCTGGGCAAGCCCAACCGGCTGGTCAATGCGCTCTACCAACGCCTGCGCACCTTGCCGGAACGCCAGCTCACGCTATACACGGCGCTTTCCCTGGGGCGTCCCGCCGCCGGTGGCGACCTGCAGCGGCGCTTCCTCGAACCGTTCGCCGAACGGGTCTTCGCCGACTACCCGGAGCTGGACTACCTGCACGCCCTGCGCCGCGACGAACTGCCGGCGAACATTCGCGTCGAGGAGTTCTACCTGCAGCCCGGCAGTCTGCTGGACAGCGCGCCGGCGCAGCAGCACTACATCAGTTGCAACTACAGCCACGTCGCCCGCGACATCAACGCCAAGGGCGTCAACGCCGTGGCCCAGCTGGTGGCGCGGCATCCCGAACGACCGGGCAAGCTGAGCCTGGCCTGCAACCCGGATATCACCCTGGACCTGCTGCCGATGCTGGAGAAGCGTCGCGCCGCCGGCGAGGCCATCGTCGCCATCGGCGTGGTCCACGATGACCTGCCCTACCTGCCGGGCGACGCCGAGGTCGAGGAGTCGGTATTCGACCTGCTGATCGACGCGCCGGCGGAAAGCAGCCGGCTGTTCTCTACGCCGAACATGCCGGTCAACCTGCAGGATCACTGCATCGGCCTGCATGCCAGCGCCCTGGTGCGCGACGGCGGCACCCTGCAGATCGGCATCGGCTCGATGGGCGACGCGCTGACCGCCGCGCTGCTGCTGCGCCAGCGCGACAATGCCAGCTACCGCAGGCTGGTCGACGAACTGGGGGTGCGCGCGCGCTGGGGCGCGGCGGTCGAGCGCGATGGCGGCCTGGAGCCGTTCCGCCAGGGGCTCTACGGCTGCAGCGAGATGTTCGTACCGGGTCTGCTGGCGCTGGCAGAGGCCGGCGTGTTGGGCCGCCGGGTCTACCCCGACGAAGCGCGACAGCGTGCCGCCGAGCGCGGCGAGGCACCGGAAGAGGGCGGGGTGTGGCTGCACGGCGGCTTCTTCCTCGGCCCCCTGGCGTTCTACCAGCGCCTGCGCGAGATGTCGCTGGAAGAGCGCGCCGGTATCGGCATGACCGGTATCGGCTTCGTCAACAACCTGTACCGCCAGGAAGAGCTGAAGCGCCTGCACCGGCGCGACGCGCGCTTCATCAACAGCGCCTTCACCGTGACCCTGCTCGGCGCCGGGGTCGCCGACCAGTTGGAGGACGGCCGGGTGCTCAGTGGCGTCGGTGGCCAGTACAACTTCGTCGCCCAGGCCCACGAGCTGGAGGGCGCACGTTCGATCCTGATGCTGCGCAGCTGGCGCGAATCCGGCGGGGAAGTCAGTTCGAACATCGTCTGGCAGTACGCCCACACCACCATCCCGCGGCACCTGCGCGACATGGTGGTGACCGAGTACGGGATCGCCGACCTGCGCGGCAAGAACGACGCGGAAGTGATCGCCGCGCTGCTGGCCATCGCCGACTCGCGCTTCCAGCAGGCGCTGGCCGAGCAGGCCCAGGCGGCCGGCAAGCTGCCGAAGGATTTCGTCCTGCCCGAACGCTACCGCAACAACACCCCGGAGCGCCTGCAGGCTCTGCACAAGGCCCACGCCGCCGTGCTTCCGGAGTTTCCCCTGGGCAGCGATTTCGACGAGGTCGAGCAGGACCTGCTGCGGGCGCTGGGTTGGCTCAAGCGCAAGCTGAAGCTGAGCGAGATCCTCGAGCTGGGCAAGGCCACTCTCGATGCGCCGGAGCCCGAGGCCTACCCGGCGCACCTGCGGCGCATGGAGCTGGACGATCCGCAGGGGCTGCGCGAGGAGCTCTACCAGCGCCTGCTGCTGGCCGGCCTGCGGGCCAGCCAGGAAGAGCGGGGCTGAGTGGCGCTCAGTCGAGGAACTCGACCTGGCCGCCGGCCAGCGACTTGACCCGGGCCAGGGATTCGACCCGGTAGCCTTCGCTTTCCAGCAGGGCGCGGCCGTCCTGGAAGGATTTCTCGATGACGATGCCGAGCCCGGCGATGCTCGCGCCGGCCTGGCCGATCAGGTCGATCAGCGCCTTGGCGGCGTGGCCGTTGGCGAGGAAGTCGTCGATCACCAGCACATGGTCATGGGCGTTCAGGTGCTTGGCCGAGATGGCGATGGTGCTCTCGGTCTGCTTGGTGAAGGAGAACACCTTGGAGATGTACAGGTTGTCCTTCAGGGTCAGCGACTGGTACTTGCGAGCGAAGATCACCGGCACGCCCAGCTCCAGGCCGGCCATGACCGCCGGGGCGATGCCGGAAGCCTCGATGGTGACGATCTTGGTGATGCCCTGGTCGCGGAAGCGCGTGGCGAACGCGTGACCGACCTGCTGCATCAACTGCGGGTCGATCTGGTGGTTGAGAAAGGCGTCGACCTTGAGTACGTGCTCGGAAAGGACGATGCCTTCCGAGCGGATTTTGTCTTTGAGAATGTCCACGGGTGGCTTCCTGCGAAGCGGCTGTCGCTGATGAAGCGCGGCATTGTACCGTCAGCCGGCGCCGCGCGCGACGTCCTCTCGGACGAGCGAACATGATCGAATGGTCAGGAATCCGCCCGAACCCGGCGCGGCCCCTTGGCGGACGGGCCGCGCCTTTGCCGGCTCACTTCAGCAGATTGTTCACCAGCAGCGTCTCGACGTCCTTGAAGCGCCCGCTGAGCACGGCCTTGGCGGCGTACAGGGCGGTATCGGCGACCTGGCCGAACTCGATCTTCGGCGGCATCACCAGTTCCGCAGGGTTGGTATGCACGTCCAGCAATGCCGGACCGGGCTGGGCGAGGAAGTCGCGGATCGCCGCCTCGAGATCCTCGCAGCGGGTCACCTTGCGCCCGTGGAAGCCGATCACCTCGGCGAGACGGGCGAAGTCCGGGTTGAGCAGGTCGGTATAGTTGTCCAGCAGGCCTTCGACCTTCTGCTCCAGCTCGACGAAGTTCAGCGAGGCGTTGTTCAGCACCACCACCTTGATCGGCAGCTTCTCCTGGATGGCCGTGAGCAGGTCGCCGAGCAGCATGGCCAGACCGCCATCGCCGGAGATCGAGATCACCTGGCGCTCGGGGTAGGCCTTCTTCAGTCCCAGCGCCTGGGGCATGGCGTTGGCCATGGTGCCGTGGACCAGGCTGGTGAGGGTGCGGCGCTTGCCGTTGCTGTGGATGTGACGCAGCAGCCAGACCATCGCCGAGCCGCCGTCGGCGGTGAACAGCGCATCGTCGTCAGCGTGCTGGTCGAGCAGGGCGACCAGGTGCTGCGGATGGATCAGCTCGCCCTTGCCGGGTTGCTCCTCTTTCTCCAGGGTCTGCAGCGAGCGTTCGCGGTGCTTCAGGCATTCGTCGAGGAAGTCGCGTTCCTGGCGGGCTTCGAGCAGCGGCAGGAGCGCCTCGAGGGTGGGGATCACGTCGCCGACCACGCCGAGGTCGATGGGATGGCGCCGGCCGAGGTGGCTGCCGTCGCGGTCGACCTGGATCAGGGTGGCCTTCTGCGGGTAGAACTGCGCCCAGGCGAAGTCGGCGCCGAGCAGCAGCAGGGTGTCGCACTCGGTCATCATGTGGAAGCCCGACTCGATCCCGAGCATGCCGGTCATGCCCATGTTGAAGGGGTTGTCGTACTCGACGAAGTCCTTGGCCCGCGAAGTGTGCGCGATGGGCGCCTTGAGCCGGTCGGCGAGGGCCACCAGCAGGTCGTGGGCGCCCTGGCAGCCGGAGCCGGCGTAGATGCCGATCTTCTTGCCGTGGGCGAGCAGCCGGGCGACGTCCTGCAGTTCGGCGTCGCTGGGGCGCAGCACCGGTTGCGGGAAGTGCACCGAGAACGGCGGATCGTCCTTCACCATGGCCTGGCTGATGTCCGCTGGCAGGATCACTACCGCCACGCCGCGCCGGTTGAGCGCCGCCTGGCAGGCCAGGGCCACCACCCGGCGCGCCTGCTCCGGGCTGTGCACCTGTTCGCAGAACACCGAGCAACTGGAATAGATCGCCTTGAAGTCGACTTCCTGGGGGAACTCCATGCCCAGCTGCGGGGTGACGATCTGGCTGGCGATCAGCACCATCGGCGCGCGGTTGCGCTGGGCCTCGTAGACGCCATTGATGAAGTGCAGGCTGCCTGGTCCGCAGGAGCCGGCGCAGGCGGTCAGGCGACCGCTGACATAGGACTCGGCGCCGGCGGCGAAGGCCGCGGCTTCCTCGTGGCGGACATGCACCCACTGGATCTGGCTGCGATGGATGGCGTCGGTGACATGGTTGAGGGTGTCTCCGACGATGCCATAGCAATGGCGGATGCCGGCGGCTTCCAGGGTTTCCACGACGATCTCGGCGACTTTCTTGCTCGACATGAAGCTGTCCTCGAATGGAATTCGTTAGCTAGCTAATTTTGGTCGCGAGCGGAGCGGCAAAAGTTCCTCGCCCGTGGCCAGGCATCGGGCAAGACACTTTTGTGAAAATCGAGACAGTCGAGGCGCGGCGGGCTCAGCGCTTGAGCATGGCGCGGATGTCGGCGAGGGCGGCGTTGCCCTTGGCCGCCTTGACCTCCTGCGGGGCGTCTTCCAGGCCTTCCCATTCGAGGTCTTCGGGGGGCAGCTCGTCGAGGAAGCGGCTCGGCGAGCAGTCGATGATCTCGCCGTACTGCTTGCGCTTGGCGGCGAAGGTCATCGCCAGGTTCTGCCGCGCGCGGGTGATGCCGACGTAGGCCAGGCGGCGCTCTTCCTCCACCGTGTCGGCCTCGATGCTGGAGCGGTGGGGCAGGATCTCTTCCTCCATGCCCATGATGAACACGTAGGGGAATTCCAGCCCCTTCGAAGCATGCAGGGTCATCATCTGCACGCCCTCGGCACCTTCCTCTTCTTCCTGCTGGCGCTCCAGCATGTCGCGCAGGACCAGCTTGGCGATGGCCTGCTCGATGGTCATGTCGCCTTCCTCGTCGCGCTCGAGGGTGTTCTTCAATGCCTCGATGAGGAACCAGACGTTGCTCATGCGGAATTCGGCGACCTTGTCGCTGGAGGCGTTCTGCCGCAGCCAGTTCTCGTAGTCGATGTCCATCACCATGCTGCGCAGCACGGCGATCGGTTCGTTCTCCGCGCACTGCCGGCGGATTCCGTCCATCCAGCGCTTGAAGCGCTGCAGGCGTTCGTGGAAGCGGCTGTCGAGGTGCTCGGCCAGGCCCATCTCGTCGCAGGCGGCGTACATCGAGATGTTGCGCTGGGTGGCGTAGTTGCCGAGTTTCTCCAGGGTCGCCGAACCGATTTCCCGGCGCGGCACGTTGATCACCCGGAGGAAGGCGTTGTCGTCGTCGGGGTTCACCAGCAGGCGGAAGTAGGACATCAGGTCCTTCACTTCCTGGCGGCCGAAGAAGCTGGTGCCGCCGGACAGCCGGTAGGGAATCTGGTGGTGCTGGAGCTTCAGCTCCATCAGCTTGGCCTGGTGGTTGCCCCGGTAGAGGATGGCGAACTCGCTGTAGGGCCGCTCGGTGCGCAGGTGCAGGGTGAGGATTTCCATGGCGATGCGCTCGGCCTCGGCGTCCTCGTTGCGGCAGCGGATCACCCGGATCGGGTCGCCGTGGCCCATCTCGCTCCACAGCTGCTTCTCGAACACGTGCGGGTTGTTGGCGATGAGGACGTTCGCGCACTTGAGGATGCGGCTGGTGGAGCGGTAGTTCTGCTCCAGCATGACCACCTTGAGCGAGGGGAAGTCTTCCTTCAGCTGCATCAGGTTTTCCGGACGCGCGCCACGCCAGGCGTAGATCGACTGGTCGTCGTCGCCGACCACGGTGAACTGCGCGCGGTCCTTCACCAGCAGCTTGACCAGCAGGTACTGGCTGGCGTTGGTGTCCTGGTATTCGTCCACCAGCATGTAGCGCACCCTGTTCTGCCATTTCTGGAGAATATCCGGGTGTTCCTGGAACAGCTTCACCGGTTGCAGGATCAGGTCGTCGAAGTCCACCGCGTTGTAGGCGCGCAGGGTGCGCTGGTAGTGCAGGTAGACGATCGCCGCGGTCTGCTCCCTGGGGTTGCGCGCCTTTTCCAGCGCTTCCTCGGGAAGGATCAGGTCGTTCTTCCAGGCGCCGATGTAGTTCTTGATCTCGTCGACGCCGTCGTCCCCGGAATACTCCTTCTGCATGATGTCGGTCAGCAGTGCCTTGATGTCCGACTCGTCGAAGATCGAGAAGCCGGGCTTGTAGCCGAGCCGCTCATGCTCCTTGCGGATGATGTTCAGGCCGAGGTTGTGGAAGGTCGAGACGGTCAGGCCCCTGCCTTCGCCGCCGCGCAGCAGGCTGCCGACGCGCTCCTTCATTTCCCGCGCGGCCTTGTTGGTGAAGGTCACCGCGACGATGTACTGGGCGCGGATGCCGCACTGCTGGACGAGGTAGGCGATCTTGCGGGTGATCACGCTGGTCTTGCCGGAGCCGGCGCCAGCCAGGACCAGCAGGGGACCGCCGACGTAGTTCACGGCTTCTTGCTGCCGGGGATTGAGTCGGGACATAGGAGCGGGCCGGGAGAGAGGGTCGAAGCGGGCGCGTATTCTAACAGGCTGGCTGGCATCGGGGAGAATTAGCGTGCAAGCTGTGACCGATCCCGAGATCGTCCATGCCATTTTGCTGTAGATTCCCTACCGCATTAGGATGATGCCGTTCGTTCTTTACGAAGATTCTTAAACTTTTGGAGGTTGCTTGTCAGCGCCCGCAGAACCCTTGCGCCTGCTCCTTCTGGCGGATACGCCAGATTGGGCGCCACTGCTAGGTGAACGCCTGAGAGCGTTGGGGCCTGCCTTTTCGCTGAGTGTCGTCAGCACCTGGGAGGGCGCCGCGACCCTGTTCGCCGCCGAGCCCCAGGGCCTGCTGCTGGCCACCCCCGCCTGCCTGCCGCTGGGCATTCCCTGCCCCTGGCCGGTGATCCTGCTGCTGCCATGCGAGCCGACGCAGGCGCCGGCCGGCGTGGTCGACTGGCTGGCCGCCGAGCAACTCTCCGAAGACGGCCTGCGCCGCTGCCTGCGCTACGCCCGCGAGCGCATGGGCCTGCAGGCGACCCTGCAACTGCTCGCCGAACAGGACCCGCTGACCGGCATCGCCAACCGCCAGGGCTTCCAGACCCTGCTCGCGGCGCGCCTGAGCGAATTCGACGGGCGTGGCCTGGTGCTCGGCCACCTCGACCTGGACAACTTCCGCCATGTCAACGACGCCCTTGGCCACCAGGGCGGCGACCGCCTGATCCTGCAGGTGGTCAACCGCCTGCGTGGCTTCATGGAGAACGGCGACCGCCTGGCGCGCCTGGGCAGCGACGAGTTCGCCCTGCTGCTGGACACCCGTCGCGATCCGCAGCGTGCCGAGCGGATCGCCGAACGGATCGTCGAGTGCCTCGGTGAGCCCTACTGGGTCGACGGCGAAAGCATCCTCCTGGGCTGCAGCCTGGGGCTTGCCCACGCCCGCGCCGACGAGGGCGCCGACCCGCTGATGTGGCACGCGCACATCGCCATGCAGCAGGCCAAGAGCCGCCAGGGCTGCACTTTCCATGTCTTCGACGAGCGGATCAATCGCGGCGTGCGCAGCCTCGCCGACCTCGAGGCCGAACTGCGCCGCGCCCTGCGCCGCGACGAGCTGGAGCTGCATTACCAGCCGCGCCTGTGCCTGGACAGCGGGCGCATCGTCGGCCTGGAAGCGCTGGTACGCTGGCGCCACGGCGAGCGCGGCCTGCTCACGCCCAGCGATTTCGTGCCGCTGGCCGAGGAGAGCGGGCTGATCGTGCCGCTCGGCTACTGGGTCATCGCCCGCGCCCTGCGCGACATGCAGTGGCTCAATGGCCGCGGCCTGGCGCCATTGCACATGGCGGTGAACCTGTCGTTCCGCCAGTTCCAGGACAGCCAGCTGCTGCCGACCCTGCAACGGCTGATCGAGGAGCACGGCGTGGACGCGCGCTGGCTCGAATTCGAACTGACCGAGACCGCCGTGATGCGCCGCAGCGACCAGGTCCTGCAGACCATGCAGGCGCTCGGCCGGCTGGGCGTGCGCTTTTCGCTGGACGACTTCGGCACCGGTTTCTCCTCTTTCGTCCATCTCAACAGCCTGCCGATCACCCTGCTGAAGATCGACCGCAGCTTCGTCGGTGGCATGGACCTGCGCGCGGAGAACTTCCAGCTGGTGCGGGCAATGATCAACCTGGCGCACAACCTCAACCTGGAGGTGGTCGCCGAGGGCGTGGAGACCCTGCGCCAGCAGGAGCAGCTGCGCGACTTCGGCTGCGACCAGGTGCAGGGCTACTGGATCAGCCGGCCGCTGCCGCTGGCCGAGCTGGCACGCTTCCTCGAGCCCGGCGAGCGGCCGGGCCGCGAGATGCCGCTCAGCAGTTGAGCGCCGTCGCCTCCTGTGCGGAGGTCCCGGGCAGCAGGCGCGCGGTCTTCCATTCGAAGGCCAGGGTCAGGCCGATGGCGGCGCAGGCCAGTCCGCCGGCCAGCCCCCACCAGACGCCCTGGGCCTCCCAGCCGGCGGCAAATGCCAGCAGGCAGGCCAGCGGCACGCCGACCAGCCAGTAGCAGGCCAGGCCGACCAGGAAAGTGGTGCGGGCGTCCTTGAGGCCGCGGATCGCACCCATGGCGATGTTCTGGGTGCCGTCGAACAACTCGAACCAGGCGGCGATCGCCAGCAGCGAGACGGCCATCGCGGTCACCTCGCGGTTGACCGGGTCGGCATGGTCGAGGAACAGGCCGATGATGGTCTCCGGCATCCACCAGAACACCCCGGCGAAGCCCAGCATGCACAGCGCGCCGAAACCGATGCCGACGCGCCCGGCACGGCGCGCCTCGAGCAGGCGGCCGGCGCCGAAGTGCTGGCCGATGCGGTAGGTGGTGGCGTAGGACAGCCCCACCGGGACCATGAAGGCCACATACACCGCCTGGATGGCGATCTGGTGCGCGGCCAGGGCGTGGTTGCCGAGGATGCCCATGCACAGGGTGGCGACGGTGAACATCCCCGACTCGACCGCGTAGGTACCGCCGATGGGCAGGCCCAGGCGGAGGATCTCCGCGATCGTCGCCCGCTGCGGGCGTCCCAGCCCGCGCAGCAACGGATAGGCGGCGTAGGCCGGTTGCCGGCGGATATACAGGGCCAGCAGCAGCGGCATGCCGTTCATGACCAGAGCGGTGACCAGGCCGATGCCGCCCAGGCCCAGGCGCGGCAGGCCGAACAGGCCTTCGATGAAGGAATGATTGAGGGCCAGGTTGGCCAGCGCGCCGAGCACGCTGATCGCCATCACCGGTCCGGCGCGGTCGATGGCGCCGGTGAAGCCGCGCAGGACCATGAAGGCCATGTAGCCGGGCAGGGCGAAGACCAGGCTGCGCAGGAACTGCATGGCGCCGTCCACCGCCTGTGGCGCCTGGCCGAAGGCCAGCAGCAGCGGCCCCAGGTTCCACAGCAGCAGGCCGGCAGCCAGGGCCAGCGCGGCACCGACCCAGAGGCCGGCACGGGTGACCGCCGCGACGCCGGCGGGATCGGCGCTGCCCTGGCGGATCGCCGCCAGGTTGCCGACCGCCGCCACCACGCCGACGCAGAAGGTCGAGACGAAGGCATAGCTGACCGCGCCCAGGCCGCCGGCGGCCAGCGCGTCGGGGCCGAGCCTGCCCATCATCACGGTATCGGTGAAGACCATGGCGACGTAGGCCAGCTGGGCGGCGATCAGCGGCCCGGCCAGGCGCAGGATGGCTTTCAGTTCAACGAGCGAAAGTGGTGACATGGATGAGTACGAATCAGGTCAAGAGGGTTGCCGGCGCTACCCGTCGGCAGGGAGAATACGGTCATTCTCGGTGTGGCTGGCCGTCCCGCGCAAAAGGAAAAAACAGATGCCAGCCATGAGTCGAACTCATGGATAAAGGTTGCCGCATGTCTCGTCGCCTGCCGCCGCTGTATGCCCTGCGTGCCTTCGAGGCCGCCGCACGGCATGCCTCCTTCACCCGCGCCGCCGAGGAGCTGGCGATCACCCAGAGCGCGGTGAGCCGGCATATCCGCACCCTGGAGGAGCATTTCGGCTGCCTCCTGTTCGAACGTCGCGGACGCCAACTCTTCCCGACCGAGCCGGCGCGGCTGCTGTTGCCGGGACTGAGCGACGGTTTCGGCGCCCTGGAGCGGGCCTGCACCGCCCTGCGCGTGGACGATGCCACCCTGCGCCTGAAGGCGCCCTCGACCCTGACCATGCGCTGGCTGCTGCCGCGGCTGAGTCGCTTCCGCCATCTCAATCCGGATATCGAGGTGCAGCTCACCAGCGCCTGGATGGATGTGGATACGGTGGACTTCCAGCACGAGCCCTTCGACTGCGCGGTATTGCTGGGTAGCGGCCAGTTCAGCGCGGAATGGGAAACGGCGCCGCTGTTCGCCGAGTGGCTGGTGCCGGTCTGCGATCCCGCCGAGGCCGTCGAACCCTGGACCCTCCAGCGCCTGCGCGACAGCGAGTTGCTGCATCCCACGCCGGATCGCCGCGACTGGCGGCGCTGGCTGCAGCGAACCGGGCTGGAGGACGAGGTGTCGCTCAAGGGCGGCCAGGTGTTCGACACCCTGGAACTGGGCATCGTCGCCGCCGCGCGCGGCTACGGGGTTTCCATCGGCGACCTGGTGATGGTGGCCGAGGACGTCGCCCTGGGCCGCATCGGCCTGCCCTGGCCGACCGCGGTGGCCAGCGGCGAGAGCTATCACCTGGTGTGGCCACGGGCGCGCAGCGGGCAGGAGCGTTTCCAGCGGTTGCGCGACTTCCTTCGCGCGGAGGTGGCGGCGATGCGCCTGCCGGCGGTGGAACTGCTGGATAGGGGATGAAGGTTCAGTTGTAGTCGATTACATAGGTCATGCTGGCATCCGCCTTGCCTGGCTTGATTTCGTCTGCCAACCGTACGTAGCTAGCGATGCCCGAGAACCGATAGATTTCGCCTTCCGCTTCCGACCGATGGTGTTCGATCCGTATCGAGCGCGCCTTGGCGAATGGCAGCTTGACGCCCTTATCGCTGACCAGGGCGATGCCTACCCCGCTGGCCACGGACGGTTGACCCGATCCCGAAAGAGCCAGCAAGCCGTCGGCACTGGAGTTCCCTTCAAAATAGACCTTTACCGGGACGGAGGTGTTGGGGTTCAACCCTTCGCAGCGTATGTCGAAGTTGAAGGGTCTGTTTTCGGCCTTTCCGGCTTGCAGATTATCGATAGTCTGCAGACCCATTGGTACATTGGTCACGCTATTGACGGAAGTGCAGCCCGCGAACAGCACTTCATTGTTTATGTGCGTGCTGCTGTTTGTCGGTCGGATGGTATAGGTAAGCCCGCCACCGGACAGGGTCACATTGAAAGGGGTGGCAAGCTTTCCGGAAGCGACGCCGATATCGGTGCGTACAAGGCTGATCTTCACCTCCTTCGGGGCATAGCCAGTCAACGTCCTCCAGCTGAAAGGAGGGCTCCAGAAAGCGCTACTCGCATCCAGATTAAGTCCGACCCTGATCCCGATGCCTTTGATATTGGTCCGGTACACTTTGGGTTGGGTCGAGGCCTCCAGCCCATTGAGCGAGATCTGCCACAGCTCCTCGCTGGTACAGTAGTAACTGCCTCCCGCCGTGGACAGGGGGTAGGTGAATGTAGCCAGCTCATCGCCGATGGCTGCGCCTTTCAGGTTGATCTGAGCGGGCAGTGTGAAACTGGCATTCAGTCCGCGATCGATATTGTGCGAACATGCGGCGAAAGCATTCGTCCAGGCCAGGTTGGCCATGAACATTAGGAAGAACGCATACAAGCCATGTCGGTAAACTCCGATTATTGCTTTCCTACACATACACTTTGCTATTCGTTGGACAGGCGCGTTGCCTGATCTGGTATTCCAAATGTGGAAACCACCGTCAGGGGTGCACTACTGTTGGGTTGAAGAGACAGTATTTGTGTAAGTATATTCCTAGGAAATTAACTATAAATTGCCTGTTTCCTTTTGTTCTGTAGGAAACTTCCTAGGCTATTTTGGGAAGGTCACACTGACGGACGACGCTGGCCCGTGAATCATGGCCTCACATAGAGGCGTTAGGGGCTGGTCGGAAGAGGCGCTGAATCGAGAAAGGCGTGAAGGTTCAGTTGTATTCCAGCACGTAGGTCAGAACGGCGTCGGCCTTGCCCGGGATGACCTCGCCGCCGGTCGCGACGTACTTCGCCTTGCCGGAAAAACCGTAGATCTCGGCGTCGGGTGCGCTGTTGCGCCAGGCCAGCGACACCGCGCGTTCCTTGGCGAAGGGCAGGGCCACGCCGTTGTCGTTCTTCAGCTCGATAGCGACCCCCTTGGCCACGCCGTCCTGGCCCTCGTCGCTCAGGCGCAGCAGGCCGTCGCGCACGGCATTGCCTTCGAAATAGATCTTCACCGGCGGCTTGGTGGTGGCGTTCATGCCGTCGCAGCGGATGGTCAGCGAGAATGGGCGTTCTTCCACCTGGCCCTGTTTGACCAGGGCGGCGTAGGGACGGCCCATGTCGACGGTCGGGTCGGAATAGGGGTTGTGGCAACTGGTGAAGTAGATGTTCTGAACCAGGGTAGTCCGCAGGCTGCTGCCGGTGATCGGGATATGCGTCATGGGGGTGGTGCCAAGATAAAACTCGGTGGCGAGATCGAATGGTGCGACCGTTCCGCGGCCCACCTCCATGCCCGTCCGGATGAACTCTATGGCCATGTATTTGGGGAATGGCATGAGATGGGGGGCGCTAGAGGGCCATGTAATCATTGCCTCAAACGGCGGGTATCGGGTTGGCCCCCAATTGCTTAATGCATAGAAGCCGAAGCGAATACCGACTCCCGGAACTCCCGTCTGGTAGACATTCTCGAAGCCGTCAGCGGGGACAAGGCCTGTCTTCAGGGCGGGCATGCCATAAGGGGCTTTCCAGCAACTCCACCATTGGACTCTACCCACTTCTGTGAAGTCTGTGGCCATGACACCGCCGATGGAAGCGGCCTTCAGTGTGATGATTGTGGGTAGCGGGGAAATGATGGCCGAGGTCTGGTTCGTGCCGGAGTCGAAGATGCAGTCACCCAGCGCCGAACTGGTCCAGGCGCCGCACAGCAGGGTCAGTCCGGCAACGGCGACGAGGAGTGGCCGAGGGCTGTGGGACTGAGGGCGATGACGGGGCTGAGAACTCATGGCGATGGCTCCTGTTGATTTCTTGGTTGCCTGGAATGGCGCCGGATGGCAGACCTGGCGAGAAGGATGGAAGCCCACTGGAGGGTTAACTTAGAAAATGCGGCTGTGTTTGGATCGCCCGCTTTTGCCGGACGCCAATGGGATCTTAAGAAGGGGGCCATGGCTGTTTCTAGTTGCCTATTCCGAGTGTTTAGTAGGAAAAGTCCTAAGACTATTTCTCTCGTCAACATTCCGCGGTTCGCGATACGTCTTCTTGGCATGCCGCCCCGGGACATCTCCTGGCGCGAACGCGACGCCTCGAGTCGCCGCCGTCGCTGCACGGTCCGTTCGCCTGCGCTAGGGTCGTTGCTCGCCGTCCGCCGGGAGTGCGGGCGGCGGAGCCTATCCCTTCCATTGCCCACAGGGACCCGCCATGACCTTCGCCAAGGGAATACTCGCCGCGCTGGCGCTCGTCGGCGTCGCCAGCCAGGCCTGCGCCACCGAACTGGAGCACTGGCCGGCGCCCGCCGCCAGGCAACTGAACGCACTGATCGAGGCCAATGCGAACAAGGGCGCCTACGCCGTGTTCGACATGGACAACACCAGCTACCGCTACGACCTGGAGGAGTCGCTGCTGCCCTACCTGGAGATGAAGGGCGTGCTGACCCGCGACAGGCTCGACCCGTCGCTGAAGCTGATCCCGTTCAAGGACCGGGCCGGGCACAGGGAGAGCCTGTTCAGCTACTACTACCGGCTCTGCGAGATCGACGACATGGTCTGCTATCCCTGGGTCGCCCAGGTGTTCTCCGGTTTCACCCTGCGCGAGCTGAAAGGCTACGTCGACGAACTGATGGCCCATGGCAAGCCGATCCCGGCCACCTACTACGACGGCGACAAGCTGGCGCGGCTCGATGTCCAGCCGCCACGCGTGTTCAGTGGCCAGCGCGAGCTGTACAACAAGCTGATGGAGAACGGCATCGAGGTCTATGTGATCAGCGCCGCCCACGAGGAACTGGTGCGGATGGTCGCGGCCGACCCGAAGTACGGCTACAACCTCAAGCCGGAGAACGTCATCGGCGTCACCACCCTGCTGAAGAACCGCAAGACCGGCGAACTGACCACCGCGCGCAAGCAGATCGCCGAAGGCAAGTACGATCCGAAGGCCAACCTCGACCTCGAGGTCACCCCTTACCTGTGGACCCCGGCGACCTGGATGGCCGGCAAGCAGGCGGCGATCCTCACCTACATCGACCGCTGGAAGCGGCCGATCCTGGTTGCCGGGGATACACCGGACAGCGACGGCTACATGCTGTTCAACGGTACCGCGGAAAACGGCGTGCACCTGTGGATCAACCGCAAGGCCAGGTACATGGACCAGCTAGACGGCATGATCAGGGAGCATTCCGCCGCCCAGGCCAGGGCCGGCCTGCCGGTGACGGCGGACAAGAACTGGGTGGTCGTCACCCCGGAACAGATCCAGTAGACCTGTAGAGCGGCGGCCGGCGAGCGCCGGCCTCCCCCCTTCAGCGCACCACGTGCAGGAAGTGCAGGTGCTTCTCGTACTGGTCGAGGATGTCGCCGATCACGCCCTCGCGGCTCCAGCCCATCACGTCGTAGTCCTGGCCGCCTTCCTGCAGGTGGACCTCGGCGCGGAAGTACTTGCGCGACTCGCTGCAATCCTCGCTGTCGCGCATCACGAAGCTCGGCGTGGCGAAGGCACGCGGGCGGACCTCATAGACGAAGTCGGCCTCGCCACCGTGGCTGACTTCCAGGCGCACCCGACTGTCCTCGCCATCCCTCACCTGGACCTCGTAGCCCTGCTTGCGCAATTCGCCGGCGACTTCCTCGCAGGCCGGCCGCGCCACCTCGGCGATGAAGCGTTTGACGTGGCTGCGCCGCGGGAACATGGCGATGTTGCGCAGGCGCCGTTGCCAGCCGTCGTTGCCGGCGCCGCCGCCGTTGCGGCCGCTGGGGCGCGAGATGGTCAGCGCCTGGTAGCGGATGTCGCGCTTGGTGGCGTCCAGGTGCAGGGCTTTGAACAGGCCCCAGGTCGAGGTCATGAGGATGACCAGGAACGGCAGGGCGCTGGCGATGGTGGCGGTCTGCAGGGCCTTGAGGCCGTCGGCGAGCAGCAGGGCGATGGCCACCAGGCCCATCAGCACCGACCAGATTATCCGCTGCCAGACCGGTGACCGGTCCCTGCCGCCGGAAGCGATCATGTCCACCACCAGGGCGCCGGAGTCGGCCGAGGTGACGAAGAACACCACCACCATCAGCACCGCGAACAGGGAGACCAGGCCGCTCAGGGGAAAATGGTCGAAGAGCGCGAACAGCGCCAGCGAGCTGTCCTGCCTGACCACGTCGGCCAGGTCGGTGAGGCCCTGGTGGAGGATCATGTGGATCGCGGTGTCGCCGAAGATGGTCATCCACAGCAGGGTGAAGCCGGCGGGAACGAACAGCACACCGCAGACGAACTCGCGGATCGTCCGGCCGCGCGAGATGCGCGCGATGAACAGGCCGACGAAGGGCGACCAGGACAGCCACCAGCCCCAGTACAGCAGGGTCCAGCCGCCGATCCAGTCGGTGGGCTCGTAGGCGTACAGGTTGAAGGTCTTGTTGACGATGTCCGACAGGTAGGCGCCGGTGTTCTGCACGTAGGTCTGCAGGAGGAACACGGTGGGGCCGAAGACCAGCACGAACAGCATCAGCAATACCGCCAGGACCAGGTTCAGCTCGGAAAGGATACGGATGCCGCGGTCCAGGCCGCTGGCCACCGAGAGGGTGGCGAGGCCGCAGGAGACGACGATCAGCGCGATCTGCACGGTCTGGTTCACCGGCCAGCCGAACAGGTGGTGCAGGCCGCCGTTGATCTGCAGCACGCCGTAGCCGAGGGAGGTGGCGACGCCGAACACGGTGCCGATGATCGCGAAGATATCCACCGCGTGGCCGATGGGGCCATGGATGCGTTCGCCGATCAGCGGATAGAGCGCCGAGCGCAGGGCCAGCGGCAGGCCGTGGCGGTAGCTGAAGAAAGCCAGGATCAGCGCGACGATGGCGTAGATCGCCCAGGCATGCAGGCCCCAGTGGAAGAAGGTCAGCTTCATCGCCTCCTTCGCCGCCTGCACGGTATCCGGTTCGCCCACCGGCGGGGCGATGAAATGCATCACCGGCTCGGCGACGCCGAAGAACATCAGGCCGATGCCCATGCCGGTGGAGAACAGCATGGCGAACCAGGTGGTGTTGCGGTAGTCGGGCCGGCTGTGATCGGGGCCGAGCTTGATATCGCCGTAGCGACTGACGGCGAGGAACACCACGCTGACCAGGATCAGCGCCACGGCGAGGACATAGAACCAGCTGGCATTGCCGATGATCCATTGCTGGATCTGTTCGAACAGCGATTGCGCCTGTTCCCGGAGCAGGACGGTGAACAGCACCAGGGCCAGGATCAGGGCGGCGGAGGTAAAGAAAACCGGCGGGTTCAGGGTGCTACGCGGGATGTTGGGGGTCTCCATTGGGCAAGCTCTCCTTGCGGTCGGATGGTCACCAGAAGGCGAAGCACCCTAGCACAGCCCGATAGGCATTATTTTTTATAGGAAATTTCCTAATAGTTTTTCTGAATTGACTGTGCACTCATGGGAATCCAGCGCACGAAATGCCGGCTTTTGGTCCGGCCGATGTCGCCATGACGAGCAGGACGACGAGGGAGAGTCGCAGGGCGGAAGGTGGCGAGGTCCGCGGCGGTGGGGCTGAATTGCTCGTGGCCGGAGCCAGGCACGGCGGGCCTGGCCTGGCAAGGGCCTGATGACGACGCAGGCGTTGGAGAGTCCGGCGCAAACCAGAAGGCCGGCGAAAGCCTAATGGCGGTCAGGCAAGTCTTTGAGCGAGAGGCTTCTCGCTCAAGTCGATGAGAAGGCCCAAAAACGGCGCTTCCCTTGCTTAGCGCCGTTTTTTCTTTCCTGGCGGACATTGTCCCGAGGGGTGGCTTTTTCAGGGCGGGCGAATCATGGGAGCGGCGGATAACGGAGCGTTCGCCCTTCAAGGCAGTGAACAGCCGTTGTTTAGAACGTGAGCGGGCTTGGTATTGGGTGGTTCAGCTGCTTTTCCTGCCTGCCTCGACTTCTTGTTTCGCCCTCCCGGGTGAGTTCCTTTTGCAAGCGTCCAAAAGGAACCAAAAGACTCGCCCCTGCATCCGGCCCCAGCCGCTACGCGACTGGGGTGCCCTCGCTCCATCGCCGCTCCGGGGGCCCGCCGCCACGGTCCTTCGTGGACCGAGGCGGCTTTCGCGGCATCACTGCCGCTCAACCCCCTCCACGACGATTCCGCTCGGCCTCCTGACGGTGCGGGTTCGCCGCCCCACCGATTGGTGAACAAGCATGGCTTCGTGCATGCCAGACCGTCACAGGCCGGCGTCTGGTTCCGTAGGGCGAATAACCGCTTGCGGTTATCCGCCGCTTATCCGGAGTGTCGGCGGATACCGCCTGTGGCGGTATTCGCCCTACGGCTCTATATCGCTCGCTATTTCTGAGCTGCCTACACGGCAGTGAACGATAAGGCCGCTGTTGTTTGGAACTTGAGCGAGCCTGATGCTGGGTGATCTAGCTGCTTGTCGTGCCTGCCTCGACTTCTTGTTTCGCCTTCCCAGGCGAGTTCCTTTTGCAAGCGTCCAAAAGGAACCAAAAGACTCGCCCCGACATCCGGCCCCAGCCGCTTCTCGGCTGGGGTACCCTCGCTGCATCGTTGCTCCCGGAGGCCCGCCGCCACGGTCCTTCGTGGACCGGGGCGGCTCTCGCGGCGTCCTGCCGCTCGTCCCCCTGCGCAACGATTCCGCTCGGCCTCCTGACGGGGCGGGTTCGCCGCCCCACCACCTGGCGAGTAAGCAGGTCTTCGTGCCTGCCAGATCTCCGCAGGCCGGTGCCTGGTTCCGTAGGGCGAATAACCGCTTGCGGTTATCCGCCGCTTATCCGGGGTATCGGCGGATACTGCCCATGGCGCTATTCGCCCTACACGCCCCGGAAACGCCGGACAACTCCCCCGAACTTTTCCCCAGCCTCTTTCGGACGCCCAGGAATTGGATAAAAACCCAGTAGGAGGATGATAGAGGGGTCGCCAAGACCATCTTCCAAGATGCGCTCCAGCGGCAGAAACGACGCGGGCCGCAGGTGCTTGGAACACCTGCGACCCGCTAACCACAACCCAGCTTTTCAAGGAGCTGACTCATGGCTAAGCCGAATGATACGTCCACCCCTTCCGTAACAGAACCGTCCCCCCGCTTCATCCCCCTGCTGCCCACCTCGCAGGCCAACCGCTTTCCGCGCAACGCCACGCTGTACCTCGACACCCAGGCGCCGCCCGGCCAGTTGTTCGAGAGTGCGAAAGCGCGCCTGAAGTCGGCGATCAACGTCCTTGCCCTGACCTGCCTGCTCGACGAGAACGAAGAGCCCGGCGACACCCTCGCCTACATCAACGGCGCCTTGCTGAAGCTGGTCAGCGATGCCCTCTCCGAGATCGAAGCGGCACACCCACGCCAGTAGCGCCGTCCCAGGCGCGACGCCCCCGGCCTGGCCGGGGGCTTTGAGACGCGACCCCTTCGAGGCCCAATTCGCGCGCGAACGGCGAGGCTCACCGCCCGTTCCGCTCATCGCGAAACGGCCTCCGATTGCCCGAAGCTTCCGACCCTTTTTTCGGACGGTTTCTTACGCCCTTGAAAATCAATGAGTTGCAAAGACTTGAAAAAAGAGGGTTTCAGACCGGGAAAACCCTGTATTTCTTTTTCCTTCAAATGGTTATAGGTTTTCTGGCCTAGTTCACTGCCGTGTAGGCAGCGAAGAAAACGAAGGCCTCTCGCCAAGACGATGAGAAGCCCAAGAAAAACGGCGCTTCCCTTGCTCGAGGAAGCGCCGTTTTACTTAACTGACGGGCATTAGGCGAAAGCCGGCCTTCTGGTTTGCCTGTCGTCCGTGCGTCAGCGCACCACGTGCAGGAAGTGCATGTGCCGCTCGTACTGGTCGAGGATGTCGCCGATCACGCCGTCGCGGCTCCAGCCCATGATGTCGTAGTCCTGGCCGCCTTCCTGCAGGTGGACCTCGGCGCGGAAGTACTTGCGCGCCTCGCTGCTGTCCTCGGTATCGCGCATCACGAAGCTCGGCGTGGTGAAGGCGCGCGGACGGACCTCATAGATGAAGTCGACCTCGCCACCGTGGCTGACTTCCAGGCGCACCCGGCCGTCCTCGCCATCCTGCACCTGGACTTCGTAGCCCTGCTTGCGCAGTTCGCTGGCGACGTCTTCGCAGGCCGGTCGCGCCACTTCGGAAATGAAGCGGTTGACGTGGCTGCGCCGCGGGAACATGGCGATGTTGCGCAGGCGCCGCTGCCAACCGTCCGTCTCGCCCGCGGCGCCCCGCGTGGTGGGACGGGAGAAGGTCAGCGCCTGGTAGCGGATGCCGCGCTTGGTGGCGTCCAGGTGCAGGGCCTTGAACAGCCCCCAGATCGACGCCAGGAGCACGATGGAGAACGGCAGGGCGCTGGCGATGGTGGCGGTCTGCAGGGCCTTGAGGCCGTCGGCGAGCAGCAGGGCGATGGCCACCAGGCCCATCAGCACCGACCAGATTATCCGCTGCCAGACCGGTGACCGGTCCCTGCCGCCGGAAGCGATCATGTCCACCACCAGGGCGCCGGAGTCGGCCGAGGTGACGAAGAACACCACCACCATCAGCACCGCGAACAGGGAGACCAGGCCGCTCAGGGGAAAATGGTCGAAGAGCGCGAACAGCGCCAGCGAGCTGTCCTGCCTGACCACGTCGGCCAGGTCGGTGAGGCCCTGGTGGAGGATCATGTGGATCGCGGTGTCGCCGAAGATGGTCATCCACAGCAGGGTGAAGCCGGCGGGAACGAACAGCACACCGCAGACGAACTCGCGGATCGTCCGGCCGCGCGAGATGCGCGCGATGAACAGGCCGACGAAGGGCGACCAGGACAGCCACCAGCCCCAGTACAGCAGGGTCCAGCCGCCGATCCAGTCGGTGGGCTCGTAGGCGTACAGGTTGAAGGTCTTGTTGACGATGTCCGACAGGTAGGCGCCGGTGTTCTGCACGTAGGTCTGCAGGAGGAACACGGTGGGGCCGAAGACCAGCACGAACAGCATCAGCAATACCGCCAGGACCAGGTTCAGCTCGGAAAGGATACGGATGCCGCGGTCCAGGCCGCTGGCCACCGAGAGGGTGGCGAGGCCGCAGGAGACGACGATCAGCGCGATCTGCACGGTCTGGTTCACCGGCCAGCCGAACAGGTGGTGCAGGCCGCCGTTGATCTGCAGCACGCCGTAGCCGAGGGAGGTGGCGACGCCGAACACGGTGCCGATGATCGCGAAGATATCCACCGCGTGGCCGATGGGGCCATGGATGCGTTCGCCGATCAGCGGATAGAGCGCCGAGCGCAGGGCCAGCGGCAGGCCGTGGCGGTAGCTGAAGAAAGCCAGGATCAGCGCGACGATGGCGTAGATCGCCCAGGCATGCAGGCCCCAGTGGAAGAAGGTCAGCTTCATCGCCTCCTTCGCCGCCTGCACGGTATCCGGTTCGCCCACCGGCGGGGCGATGAAATGCATCACCGGCTCGGCGACGCCGAAGAACATCAGGCCGATGCCCATGCCGGTGGAGAACAGCATGGCGAACCAGGTGGTGTTGCGGTAGTCGGGCCGGCTGTGATCGGGGCCGAGCTTGATATCGCCGTAGCGACTGACGGCGAGGAACACCACGCTGACCAGGATCAGCGCCACGGCGAGGACATAGAACCAGCTGGCATTGCCGATGATCCATTGCTGGATCTGTTCGAACAGCGATTGCGCCTGTTCCCGGAGCAGGACGGTGAACAGCACCAGGGCCAGGATCAGGGCGGCGGAGGTAAAGAAAACCGGAGGGTTCAGGGTGCTCCGGGGTGCGGTGGGTGTCTCCATATACGCTAGCTCTCCTTGTGATCGGATTGCCCGCCGAAGGCGGAAGACGAAACAGCCTAACACATTCTGATAGCTAATCTGATTCGAGCGGACAGGATCGATAGTTTTGATGAATTGTCAGGGCCTCAACCTGACGCTGACGGCCGGTATTGCAGGGCTTCCGCGAGGTGCTGGCGCTCGATGTGCTGCCTTTCGTCCAGATCGGCCAGCGTCCGGGCTACCTTGAGTATGCGATGCAAGGCGCGCAAGGAAAGTTCCAGGCGCTCTCCGGCAGCCTCCAGCCAGCGACGGTCCGCTTCGGCGAGCGCACAGTTGCGGTGCATGCCCAGCAGGTCGAGGTGGGCGTTGGCACAGCCCTGGCGGGCCAGTTGCCGTTGCCGTGCGGCGCCGACCCGCTCGCTGACCTCGCGGGTGGTGGTTTCGCCGCGGCCCGGCTGCAGGCTGGTGCTTTCGCGGAGCACGCTGACGTGCAGGTCGATGCGCTCGAGCAGCGGTCCGGAGAGCTTGCCGCGATAGCGCTGGACCTGCTCCGGGGTGCAGCGGCAGCGGCCGCTGGGATCGCCGAGGTAGCCGCAGGGGCAGGGGTTCATCGCCGCCACCAGTTGGAAGCGCGCGGGGAAGCGCACCCGGCCGTTGGCTCGGGCGATGACGATCTCGCCGCTTTCCAGCGGCTCGCGCAGCACTTCCAGGACCTTGCGGTCGAACTCCGGCAGTTCGTCGAGGAACAGCACGCCCTGGTGCGCCAGGGTGATCTCGCCCGGCTGCGGGCGGCTGCCGCCGCCGACCAGCGCCGGTGCCGAGGCGGAGTGGTGTGGCTGGCGGAACGGCCGCTGCGGCCAGTGGCTGAGCGGGACGTGGCTGGCCACCGAATGGATCGCCGCGACCTCCAGCGCCTCGTCCTCGCCGAGCGTCGGCAGCAGGCCGGGCAGGCGGCTGGCCAGGAGCGTCTTGCCGGTGCCCGGCGGGCCGCTGAACAGGAGGTTGTGCGCGCCGGCGGCGGCAACCAGCAGGGCGCGCTTGGCCGTTGCCTGGCCCTGTACCTCGGCCAGGTCGGGATAGGGGCACGGTTCGCGGAGCAACCCGCGCGCCTGGTAGGGCGACAGCGGCGACTGGCCGGAGAGGTGCCCGGCGATCTCCAGCAGGTGCTCGACCGCGTACACCGTCAGGCCGCTGGCCAGGCTGGCTTCTTCGGCATTTTCCTTCGGCACCACCAGAACTCGTCTTGCGTCGCGCGCCGCCATCGCGGCCGGCAATACGCCCCGTACCGGTCGGATCGCGCCGGACAGGGCCAGCTCGCCAAGGCACTCCAGGCCAGCGAGGGCGGCGCCGGGCAACTGGCCGCTGGCGGAGAGGATGCCGAGGGCGATGGCCAGGTCGAAGCGGCCGCCGTCCTTGGGCAGGTCGGCGGGGGCGAGGTTGAGGGTGATGCGCCGGGCGGGAAAGTCGAAGCCGGCGTTGAGCAGGGCGCTGCGCACGCGGTCCTTGCTCTCGCGTACCGCGGTCTCCGGCAGGCCGACCAGGGTCAGCGAGGGCAGGCCGTTGGCCAGGTGCGCCTCGACGCTGACGCAGGGTGCTTCGACGCCGACCTGGGCTCGGCTATGGACAATCGCCAGGGACATGGATCGCTCCTTGATCTCACGCCGCTCGCAGGAAGTTGGCGCGGATCAGTCGGCGGGCGGCGTCAGCTTGCTTTCGAGTTCCGCCACCTTGGCCTCCAGGGCTTCCAGGCGCGCGCGGGTGCGGGCGAGGACCAGCATCTGGCTGTCGAATTCCTCGCGGCTGACCAGGTCGAGCTTGCCGAAGGCGCTCTGCATCAGGGCGCGGAACTGCGACTCCAGCTCGGCCCTGGGCAACGGCGATTCGCCGGCGAACAGGCGGCTGGCTTGTTGGCTGAGGGCTTCGAAGACGGCTTTGGGCGGCAGCATGGCGAGGGTTCCGGTAACGAGTGGGCGGCAGTCTAGCACGATGTCGGAGTGGCTCGCGGAAGGGCGGTTGCACACTTTTTGCGCAACCGTCGGAGCGCCACTGCGCCGATTTGGTGCGCTGCCTGCGGGCCGGCAAGCCGCGTGACACCTGGGTTTACCGCTAAGGGCTTGAAAATCGGCGGATTTGCCGGAGCTGGCAAGCTTTCTGCTTTGGCCCGGATGAGGCGTGCACTGAAGCAGTACCGGTGCGGCAGATGAGGCGGTTGCGGGAGGCCGGCGGGTCGCGGCATCGAACGGCCGCAACAGGGCCAGGTCGGGGCGGAGGCCTCCGATCGTGCTTCCCAGAGGGACCGGCGCGTTACAAAGCCAGACACTGCGCTTAGACTGTCCTCGGGTTCGTTTTCCTGGGGCGAGTCCACCAAACACGGGAGAGAGTTTCATGAAGCTAGTCACTGCCATCATCAAGCCGTTCAAGTTGGACGACGTCCGCGAGTCGTTGTCCGAGATCGGTGTGCAGGGCATCACGGTGACCGAGGTCAAGGGTTTCGGCCGGCAGAAGGGCCACACCGAACTGTATCGCGGCGCCGAGTACGTGGTCGACTTCCTGCCCAAGGTGAAGATCGACGTGGCGATCGCCGACGACCAGCTGGACCGCGTCATCGAGGCGATCACCAAGGCGGCCAACACCGGCAAGATCGGTGACGGCAAGATCTTCGTGGTGAACCTGGAACAGGCCATCCGCATCCGTACCGGCGAAACCGATACCGACGCGATCTAAGCCCAACCGAACCCCCAAAAAGCCCCAGGAGAATACCAACATGACTCTGCGTAAGATCGCAGGGCTAGGAGCCCTATTGTCCCTCGCTTTGCCGGGCGTCGCCCTGGCCGCCGAGGAGCCCGTCCTGAACAGTGGCGACACCGCCTGGATGCTGATCTCCACTGCGCTCGTCCTGCTCATGACCATTCCCGGCCTGGCGCTGTTCTATGGCGGCATGGTGCGAGCGAAGAACGTGCTGTCGATCATGATGCAGTGCTTCGCCATCACCGGCCTGATCACCATCCTCTGGGTGGTCTACGGCTACAGCCTGGCGTTCGACACCGCCGGGATGGAAAAGGGCGTTCTCAATTTCAATTCCTTCGTCGGCGGGCTGGACAAGGCGTTCCTCAGCGGCCTGACCACCACCGGCCTGACTTCCGCCAGCGCGCTGTTCCCGGAAAGCGTGTTCATCACCTTCCAGCTGACCTTCGCGATCATCACCCCGGCGCTGATCGTCGGTGCCTTCGCCGAGCGCATGAAGTTCTCGGCGATGCTGATCTTCATGGCGGTCTGGTTCACCGTGGTCTACGCGCCGATCGCGCACATGGTCTGGAGCGGCGACGGCGCCCTGATGTGGGACTGGGGCGTGCTGGACTTCGCCGGCGGCACCGTGGTGCACATCAACGCCGGTATCGCCGGCCTGGTCGCCTGCCTGGTGCTGGGCAAGCGCAAGGGCTACCCGACCACTCCGATGGCGCCGCACAACCTCGGCTACACCCTGGTCGGCGCGGCCATGCTGTGGATCGGCTGGTTCGGCTTCAATGCCGGTTCCGCCGCTGCCGCCAACGGCACCGCCGGGATGGCCATGCTGGTGACCCAGATCGCCACCGCCGCGGCGGCGCTGGCCTGGATGTTCGCCGAGTGGATCACCCACGGCAAGCCGAGCGCCCTGGGCATCGCCTCCGGGGTGGTCGCCGGCCTGGTGGCCATCACTCCGGCCGCCGGCACCGCCGGCCCGATGGGCGCGCTGGTCATCGGCCTGGCCTCCGGGGTGATCTGCTTCTTCGCCGCCACCAGTCTCAAGCGCGCGCTGAAGTACGACGATTCGCTCGACGCCTTCGGCGTGCATGCGGTCGGCGGTATCGTCGGTGCGTTGCTCACCGGGATCTTCGCGGCGCCGTCGCTGGGCGGCTTCGGCAGCGTGGAAGACATCGGCGCGCAGTTCTTCGTGCAGTTCAAGGGCGTGGCCTTCACCGTGGTCTACACCGCGGTAGTGACCTTCGTCATCCTCAAGGTGCTGGACCTGGTCATGGGCCTGCGCGTCACCGAGGAAGAAGAGGCGGTCGGCCTCGACCTGTCGCTGCACAACGAGCGCGGCTACAACCTCTGATCCCCCTGGCGCCCGGCATGCCGCCGGGCGCCCCTCCAGCGCTCCCCGCGCGCCTCGCGACGAAAGTCCAGGTCATCCTCCAGGCCTCTGCCAGCACGCTTGCGCGACCTCCCGGGAGGTTGCGGAACCACCGCTTTTCACAGGTCTCGCTCTTACGCTCTTTGCTTTTTCAAATGCCGCGCTAGAATGCGCGGCGCGACGGACCGGAGCCGATTTGGAACAGCAGCATGTGGCAGCAGACCCTGATCACCTTGCGCCCACGTCCACGGGGCTTTCACCTGGTCACCGAGGAAATCCTCGGCGCCCTGCCGGAGCTGCGCCGCTGCCGGATCGGCCTGCTGCATCTGCTTTTGCAACATACGTCGGCTTCACTGACCCTGAATGAAAATGCCGACCCCGCCGTGCGCCGGGATTTCGAGCGCTTCTTCGAGCGCCTGGCGCCGCGGGGCGAAGTCGGCTATGAACACAACGACGAAGGTCCGGATGACCTTCCGGCGCATTTCAAGGCCAGCCTGCTGGGCTGCCAGCTGACCCTCCCTGTACGCGCGGGAGAGTTGGCGCTGGGCACCTGGCAGGGTATCTATCTCGGTGAACACCGGGACAGGGGCGGGGCGCGACGCGTGCTCGCCACCTGGCAGGGCGAGTCAGTATGAATTTTTTCCGGCGGCGCTCATCAAAACGCGCGGCTGGGCTATAACTAACCTGCTTTTGCAGCACCGAGAGGTTGACCATGAGCGAAGAAGAACTGGAACAGGACGAGCTGGACGGCGCTGACGAGGACGACGGCGAAGAGCTGGCCGCGGCCGACGACGGCGAGGCGGACAGCAGCGGCGACGACGAGGCCCCCGCCCCCGGCAAGAAGGCCAAGGCCGCCGCGGTGGAAGAGGAACTGCCCTCGGTGGAAGCCAAGCAGAAAGAGCGCGACGCCCTCGCCAAGGCGATGGAGGAATTCCTTTCCCGTGGTGGAAAGGTGCAGGAGATCGAACCCAACGTGGTGGCCGATCCGCCGAAGAAGCCGGACAGCAAGTACGGCAGCCGCCCCATCTGATTTCGCGTCACCTGGAAAGGCCCGCCTCCCTTCGGGGATGGCGGGCTTTTTCATGTCCGTCGCCTAGGCCCGCTTGCGGAACGCCTCGAAGAACGCCAGGGCACGCGGGTCGCCGGCATAGGCGATATTGATCCGCAGCCAGTCGCTTTCCTCGCCTTCCGGGCTGAAGGCGCTGCCCGGCGATAGCAGCACGCCCAGCCGCGTTGCCTGCGCCTGCAGCTCGGCGAAACCGCGCTCGCCGATGCGGGCCCAGACGAACATCCCGCCGACCGGTTCGGCGAACACTTCCCAGCCATTGTCCTCCAGCACCCGCAGGGCGGCCGCCATGTGCCTGGTCAGGCGCTGGCGCAGGCGCTGCACCAGCTTGCGGTAGCTGCCATTGGCGAGCATGGCGCAGACCACGCATTCGGCGAAGCGCTGGCTGCCGATGCTGGTGTACATCTTCACGTCGGCCAGGCGCCGGATCAGCTCGGGGCTGGCGACCAGGTAGCCGACCCGCAGCGAGCAACTGAGGGTCTTGGAGAAACTCGCCAGGTAGATCACCCGGCGCAGCGAGTCGAGGGTCGCCAGGCGGGTGCCGGGGCCGTTCTGGAAGTCGGCGTAGATGTCGTCCTCGATGATGTGGAAGTCGTGCATCTCGGCCAGCTGCAGCACCCGGTGGGCTATCGGGGGGCTGAGACTGGTGCCGGTGGGGTTGTGGTACATGCTGTTGATGAACAGGAACTTCGGCCTGTGCGCCTGGAGGATCGCTTCCAGGGCGGCGATGTCCGGGCCGTTCCGGCCGCGGGGCACGCCGAGCATCTTCACGCCATGGAATTTCAGCAGGTTGAACAGGTTGTAGTAGCCGGGATTCTCCACCACCACCACGTCGCCGGGCTCGAGCAGGGTCCGCACCAGCAGGTCGAGGGCGTGGCTGGCGCCGGTGGTGGTGAGGATCTGGTCCTGGTGGACATGGATGTCGATCAGGCGCAGGCGTTTCTGGATGTGCTGGCGTAACGTCGGCAGGCCCAGCGGGGTGCTGTAGTCGAACAGCCCGGCCAGTTCGCTGCGGGTGACCTGGCGGATCGCGTAGCTCAGCTGGTCGACTTCCCGCCAGCTGTCCGGGACCCAGCCGCAGCCGAGCTTGAGCTGCGTCGAGGCGCCGCTGAACTGGCCCCAGGCGCTTTCCCCGCCTTCCTGCCACTCGCTGTCGAGTTCGGCGTTGGCCGCGGGCGCCTCGGCGACGAAGAAGCCTGAACCGTGGCGCGATTCCAGCAACCCCAGGGCGACCAGGCGGTCGTAGGCTTCGATCACGCTGGACTGGCTCAGGCGGTTTTCCCGGGCCAACTGGCGGATCGACGGGACCCGCGTGCCGGCGCGGACACGATTGCCGCGCATCCAGCCGCTGACTCCTTCGACGATCTGCTGCACCAGTGGCGCGCTGGCCTCGCGATCGATCCTGAGTTGCATGCCTGGCTCACTGTTCGGTCTTTTTGGGCGAACAGTTAAGCACAAAACACGGAGGGCTGTTCCTTGTTCCGTGAGGACGCCGGAGCGGATAGTCGGGGCGCCCCTCCAGGGGCGACTCGATACCGGAACGGAGGAATGCATGAGCGATACCCGCCGCCACGCCACGCGCCTGGCCTTCGGCCTGTGCCTGATCACTTTCGCGGTGAACCTGCAGGCACCGTTGTACAGCGCCTACGCGCAGCTTTCCGGCTATGGCGCGGCGGCTACCGCCACGGCCTTTTCCGGCTATGTGCTTGGCGTGCTGCCGGTGCTGCTGGTGCTCGGCGGACTGTCCGAGCGGGTCGGGCGCAAGCCGCTGATCATCGTCGCGCTGTTGCTGTCGATGGCCGCCACCGTGGTGACTATGCTCTGGCCGCGCCTGGAGATGCTCGGCGTGGCACGTCTTCTGCTGGGCGTGGGCACCGCCCTGGCCTCGGCCACCGGCACCGTCTACATGAGCGAGCTGATGGCCGGCGAGGACAGCCGTACCTCGGCCAACTGGGTGACCGCCAGCACCTCGCTGGGCTTCGGTATCGGCGCGGCGCTGACCAGCCTGTTCCTGCTGTTCCAGGAAACCCTGGTGCCCGGCAGCTTCTGGGTGCAACTGGGGCTGGCCTGCGTCGCCCTGTTGGCGCTGGCGAGCCTGCCGGACAACGCTCCGCGCGCGCGCAATACGCCGATGCTGCGGCTGCCGTACTTCCCCGCCGGCAGCCTGCCATACAGCCTCTCGATCCTGCTGGCCTGGGCCACCGTCGGCCTGGTCATCGCCGTCCTGCCCTCGGTGCTGGCGGCGCACGGGCTGGCGCGCTGGTCCGGATTCTCGACCTTCACCGTGATCAGCTGCGGCCTGCTGTTCCAGCCGCTGGCGCGGCGCATGCCGCCGGCCCGGGCAACCTGCCTGGGGCTGGTGATCCTGCCGCTGAGCTACGCGCTGCTTGCCTGGGGCGCGAGCCACGGCTCGCTGGCGGCGGTGCTGTTCGGCGCGCTGGGTGCGAGCAGTTCCTGCTATGGCTTCACCTACCTGGGCGGGCTGTCGGCGGTGAACGCCCTGGCCGGCGCGGAGAAGCCGCGGGCCAATGCCGGCTATTTCCTGCTGGCCTACCTCGGCTTCAGCCTGCCGGTGATCTTCACCGGGCTGGTCGCCGACCGTTTCGGCGCCTCGACGGCGCTGCTGCTTTTCGGTGCGCTGCTGGCGGTAGGTGCCGTCCTGGTGGCGCTCTCCATCTCACGCGGTACAGAGGGCGTCAAGGCCGGCGCTTGCCATTCCTAGGGCGACGCTCGAGGCGGCCAGCATGGCTTCTTCAGGGCGTTTCCGCATTCCTGGCCGGGCGCCGACGCAGCCCGGCTTCATTGCAGACGGCCAAGCAACGCGGGCAACTCGGCGAGGCTGCGGATTTCCGCGCTCGGCTCTACCTCTCCGGCCCAGGGCTTGCCGGCCGGGTTGAACCAGATCGCGCGCATGCCGGCGCGTCGGGCGCCGGCGATGTCGTCGCTGGGATGATCGCCGATGTGCAGCGCCGCCGAGGCCTCGACGCCGGCGCGCTTGAGGGCCTCGCGGAACGGCGTCGGATCGGGCTTGCCCACGCCCAGCTCCTCCGCGCAGAGGGCGAACTGGAAGTAGTCGGCCAGGCCCAGCCGGCGCACGTCGGCATTGCCATTGGTGAGCACGCCAAGGGTGAAGCGGTTGGCGAGCAGCTCCAGGGTCGGGTGCACCTCGGGAAACAGGGTGACCCGATGGCGCGCTTCGAGGAATACCTGGAAGCCGGCCTCGGCCAGGCTCTCGGCTTCCGCCTGTGGATAACCGGCGTCGAGCAGGGCATGCAAGAGGATGCGCCGGCGCAGCTCGCTGAGTCGGTGGCGGAGCATCGGCTCGCGGTCCAGCAGGCGGGTACGGATCGCCCAAAGGTGCTCGATGGGCACCGGTCCCAGGCGCGCCGCGTTGCTCGCCAGCCACTCGCGGAGCAGGGCCTCGGCATTGTTCATCACCGGGGCGACGTCCCAGAGGGTATCGTCCAGGTCGAAGGTGATCAGTCGCAGGCTGCTCATGGGTCGTTGCCTCCGTCGGCGTTGCCCTTGCGCTTGGCGCGGGGGTGGGCGCGGTCGTAGACCGAGGCCAGGTGCTGGAAGTCCAGATGGGTATAGATCTGCGTGGTGGCGATGTCGGCGTGGCCGAGCAGTTCCTGCACGGCGCGCAGGTCGCCGGACGACTCCAGCAGGTGGCTGGCGAAGGAGTGCCGCAGCATGTGCGGATGCAGGTGCTGGCCAAGCTCGCGGACGCCCGCCTGGCGTACCCGCAGCTGGACTGCCCGGGGCGTCAGGCGCTTGCCGCCGCGGCCGATGAACACCGCGCCGTCTTCCGGACTGGCCTGGGCGCGCAGCGGCAGCCAGGCCTCGAGCGCCTGGCGCGCGGCCTTGCCGACCGGAAGTTCGCGGACCTTGTTGCCCTTGCCGCGGACGCGCACCAGGCCTTCCTTGAGATCCAGCCATTCGAGATCGAGCCCGACCAGCTCCGACAGGCGCAGCCCGGACGAATAGAACAGCTCCAGCAGGGCCTGGTCGCGGCGGGCGATGAAGTCGTCCTCGACGGCGCCGTCGAGCAGTTGCAGGGCGCGGTCGGCGTCGAGGGTCCTGGGCAGCTTGCGCGGGCTCTTCGGCGCGCTGAGGCCGTTGGCCGGATCGTGCCGGCAGCGCCCTTCGCGCAGCAGGTACTGGTAGAAGCCGCGCGTCGCCGAGAGCAGCCGTGCCAGGCTGCGGCTGGACTGGCCCTGCTGGTGCAGGCGGGCGACGAAGGTGCGCAGGGTGCGGGTGTCGAGGGCGTTCCAGTCGGCAAGCCCGGCCTTTTCGGCGAGGGCGAGGATCTTCAGCAGGTCGCGCTGGTAGCCGTCGAGAGTGTGCGCGGAAACCTGGCGCTCGCTACGCAGGTGTTCGAGGAAGGCATCCAGGTCGGCGCGCATCTCGGACCGCCCGCCGCGCTCAGCGGACCGAGCGCAGCGGCGAGGAGAAGCGCGGCAGGACGCGGGCGAGGACCTCGGCGACGTAGCCGAGGAACAGGGTGCCGAGGGAGCTCTTGTAGTGCTGCGGATCGGGGCTGCCGATGGCGAGCACGCCGTGCAGGCCCTGGAAACTCAGGGACACCACCGCTGCGGAGCCGATCTCGTCGCGGTCGTTCTCGCCGAACAGGAACGCCAGTTCGTGCGGGCGCAGCACGCCGCAGACGGTCTTGCCGCCGGAGAGCAGGCCGCCGATGGCCTGGTGCGCCTCCGCGCTGCTCACCGAGCGGCCCACCGAGACGCTGCTGTCGCTGAACAGGATCAGGCTCACGTAGGGCACCTGGAACTCGTGGCGCAGGCTGTCCTCGACGGTGCTGACCACGTCTTCCAGGCTGGTCGCGTCGAGCAGGTCGAGGACCAGGCGGCGGGTCTTGTCGAACAGCCGGTCGTTCTCGCGGGCCACGTCCATCAGCTGCGAGAGCCGGTGGCGCATCTCGATGTTGCGCTCGCGCAGCAGGCGCACCTGGCGCTCCACCAGCGACACGGCGTCGCCGGGCTGGTGCGGGATGCGCAGCTCGGGGATCAGTTCGTCGTGTTCGACGAAGAACTCCGGATGCTGGCTCAGGTAGGCGGCCACCTGCTCGGCGTCCAGCGCTGCTGTCGGTTCCTGGCTTTTCTCGGTCATAAGCGTCTCGGTTCTGGCGGGCCGTGGCCCTTACAGGCGGACCTGGCCTTCGTACACGCGGACGGCGGGTCCGGTCATCATAACGGGCTGGCCGGGGCCTGCCCACTCGATGTGCAGGCGTCCGCCGGGGAGATCGATCTGTACCGGCGATTGCAGCCAGCCCTGGCGGATCCCGGCGACCGCCGCGGCGCAGGCGCCGGTGCCGCAGGCCTGGGTCTCGCCGACGCCGCGTTCCCAGACGCGCAGGCGCGCATGGTGCGGATCGAGCACCTGGAGGAAGCCGATGTTGGCCTTCTTCGGGAAGCGCGGATGGACTTCCAGTTGCGGACCGAGGGTGTGTACCGGTGCGCTGTCGACATTCTCGACGCGCAGCACGCCATGGGGATTGCCCATGGATACCGCGGCCAATTCGACGCGCTGGCCATTCACCTCTATCTCATAGGACAAGGCTTCGCGCTCGGCCTGGAACGGTACGTCGGCCGGGGCCAGGCGCGGCGGACCCATGTCCACGGTGACCTGGCCGTCCGGGCGGATATTCAGCTCGATGATGCCGCCCCGGGTCTCCACGCGGATCTGCTTCTTCACCGTCAGGCGCTTGTCCTGGACGAAACGGGCGAAGCAGCGCGCGCCGTTGCCGCACTGTTCCACTTCGGAGCCGTCGGCATTGAAGATGCGGTAGCGGAAGTCGACGTCGGGGCTGCTCGGGGCTTCGACGATCAGCAACTGGTCGAAGCCGACCCCGGTGTTGCGGTCGCCCCAGAGCTTGACGTGCTTGGGTTGCACATGGGCGTGCTGGCTGACCAGGTCGAGGACCATGAAGTCATTGCCCAGCCCATGCATCTTGGTGAAGCGCAAAAGCATGGTCTGGCCTCACTGCGGCAGCAGGCTTTCGCCGGCATAGAGCTCTGGGACGGTCTCGCGGCGACGAACCTCGTGGGCTCGCTCGCCGTCCACCAGCACCTCGGCGGCGCGGCCGCGGGTGTTGTAGTTCGAGCTCATGACGAAGCCGTAGGCGCCGGCGGAACGAATCGCCAGCAGGTCGCCCTCGGCGAGAGCCAGCTCGCGGTCCTTGGCGAGGAAGTCGCCGGTCTCGCAGATCGGCCCGACCAGGTCGTAGCGGCGCGGCGCGGCATCGCGCGGACGTACCGCCTGGACTTCCATCCAGGCCTGGTAGAGAGCCGGGCGGATCAGGTCGTTCATCGCCGCGTCGACGATGGCGAAGTCCTTGTGCCCGGTGTGCTTGAGGTACTCGACGCGGGTCAGCAGCACGCCGGCGTTGGCGACGATCGAGCGGCCCGGCTCGAACACCAGGGTAAGGTCGCGGCCGTGCAGGCGCTCGCGGATGGCGCGGATGTAGTCGCCAGCCAGCGGCGGCTGTTCGTCGCGGTAGCGCACCCCGAGGCCACCACCGAGGTCCAGGTGGCGAATGCCGATGCCTTTGCCGGCCAGGCGGTCGACCAGCCCGAGCAGGCGCTCGAGGGCGTCGAGGAAGGGCGCCAGCTGGGTCAATTGCGAGCCGATGTGGCAGTCGACACCGATCACTTCCAGGTGGTCAAGCTCGGCGGCGCGGGCGTAGATCGCCTCGGCCTCGTCGATGGCGATGCCGAACTTGTTCTCTTTCAGGCCGGTGGAGATATAGGGGTGGGTCTGGGCGTCCACGTCCGGATTGACCCGCAGCGACACCGGCGCTTTCACGCCGAGTTCCGCGGCCACCCGTTGCAGGCGCTCCAGCTCCTCGCTGGACTCGACGTTGAAGCAGTGCACGCCGACCTGCAGGGCGCGGCGCATGTCGTCGCGGCTCTTGCCGACGCCGGAGAACACCACCTTGGCCGGATCGCCGCCGGCCGCCAGGACACGCTCCAGCTCACCGCGGGAGACGATGTCGAAACCGGCGCCGAGGCGCGCCAGCACATTCAGCACCCCGAGGTTGGAGTTGGCCTTGACCGCGAAGCAGACCAGGTGCGGCATGCCGGCGAGGGCGTCGGCATAGGCGCGGTACTGCGCCTCGATGTGCGCGCGGGAATAGACGTAGGTGGGCGTGCCGAAACGTTCGGCGATGCGGGAAAGCGCCACCCCTTCCGCGAACAGCTCGCCGTCGCGGTAACTGAATGTGTCCATGGGCGCTCTCTCAGAAACCGTAGCGGTCTTTGCTGTGTTCTTTCTTGGCTTTTTCGTCGTCCGGCAGGTACAGCGGGCCTTTCTGGCCGCAGGCGGCGATGGAGCCGGCGAGGAGGGCGAGCGCGACGAAGGACAGGAACAGCCGCTTCATGACGGAATCCTTGTAGAAAACGTGAATTGTTCCGGAGTATACCGACCCCCCGGCGCCTTGCCTATGCGAGCCGGATCAGGTGCGCCGGGGCCTGTGGGGGTCATGGCGCGGCGCAGAGGAGTGCCCGGGGGTTTCCTCGAGGCTCGCGGCAAAAGAGCGCGGACTACGCCAATACCAGCGTAGAATGGTCGGAATAGGGCGCGATGAAGGTAGGCGCCCGCCTTTTTCCCGTTAGCGAATGCCGAGGCAATGCATGAGTACGATGAATGAAGTGCGCTTCCATGACCTGGTCGACGCGGTCCAGCAACAGGTTGAGGACGCCTTCGACGACAGCGGCCTGGACCTCGACCTGGAGAACGCCGGCGGGGTGCTCACCGTGCGCTTCGAGAACGGCTCGCAGCTGATCCTCAGTCGCCAGGCGCCGCTGTGCCAGCTGTGGGTGGCGGCGAAGTCGGGAGGCTTCCACTTCGACTATGACGAGACCAGCGGCCTCTGGCGCCATGACGCCAGCCGCGAGCCGCTGGGCGCCCTGCTCAACCGGGCGACCCTGGAGCAGGGGGGCGAGGATGTCGAGTTCCCCGGCCTCTGAGGCGCCGCCGGCCGTGGCCTCGCCCTGCCGGCGCCTGTGCTGCCTCGATGACGCGGACGTCTGCGTCGGCTGCGGGCGCTCCCTGGCGGAGATCCGCGAGTGGGGCAAGGCCGACGATTCGCGACGCCGGCAGATCAGGACGCAGGCCGCCCGAAGGCAAGCGCAGGCGGGCCGTCTCTCCTGATAGGGGGGATGTTGCTAATTCCTGCGACTGTGTTAGTGTCCGGGAAAACCCCGCCTTCGGGCGGGGTTTTTGCTTTTTTGCGATTCCTGCTTTTCATCGATCAACCGAACCGGACCAAGGAGCACGCCTGCGATCATGAGCACGCCGCCGATCACCATCACTCGTCTGGACCTGCAGCGCCTGGAGCGCCTGCTGGATGGCCTGGACGAATTCGGACCCGCCGCCGAGGCGCTGGAGGCCGAACTGTCGCGCGCCCAGGTGGTGGGGCATGACGAGATTCCGCCGGGCGTCGTGACCATGAACTCCACCGTGCGCTGCCGCGAGGAAAGCAGCGGCAAGGAATACACCCTGACCCTGGTCTACCCCGAGGACGTCGCCGGCGAAGGCAAGGTCTCGATCCTCGCCCCGGTCGGCACCGCGCTGCTGGGCCTGACCATCGGCCAGACCATCGACTGGCCGGCGCCGAGCGGCAAGACGCTGAAGCTGACCCTGCTGGAAATCGAATACCAGCCCGAAGCCGCCGGCGACTACACGCGCTGATCCGTTTTCGCCCGTCGCCCTCCGGCGACGGGCACCCCGACTCTCAGTCGCCGCCTCCGCCCCCGCATCCCCCGCCGCCACAACCGCTGCCGCTGTCCCCACCGCTGTCGCCGCCGCAACCGTGGCGCGAATCCTGTCCGTCCGAAGTGAAGGCACTGCCACTGTCGCTGGTGCATCCGGCGCTGCTGCAACCGATGTGGCTGGCGCAGTAGACCGGTGTCGTGCCTTCCTGCCGGGGCGCGCAGTTCAGCGCGTAGCGGAAGCCGTCGGCGATCGCCAGTTCCGTGTCGAGGGCGAACAGCAACGGAAGCCGGCCGGGATTCCGCGGGTCGATCCCTTCGCGGCGGCAGGCCAGCTTCCAGGCGCGCTGGATGCCTTCCTGTGCCTGCTGCGGGCTGCGCATCGCCTGGGCCGGCGTGTGGTGGAGGAAACGCCCGAGTCCCTTGCGGCAGACCTGCTGGTAGAGGCGGGTATGCAGGATCAGCTCGTGCCAGGCGACGTCCACCACCTGGGACGGCATCGCGACCATCCGCTTGCCGGCCAGGCGACACAGCAGCAGGTATTCGCGCAGGCCGTGGAGGACGCGCTGGACCTGTTCCTCGGCAAGGTGCGGATAGCGTTCGCGAACCGCCTGGGCGACCCGTGGCGGCAGGCGCAGCTGCCGGATGAAACGCAGGCGCCGGCGGTCCAGGCCGCGACGGTAGAAATAGCCGCCGGCGAGCGCGGCGCCGGCCAGCAGGGTGATGCCGAGGATAGCCATGGATTACGTCCCTGTCGGGCCCCGCCTGGCGCGGCGGGGCGTCATTGCTCCAGCAGCGCCTGGTTCAGCGCCGTTTCCAGGACGCTTTTATAGCGCAGATAGTGGAGCGTCTGCGGCTGTTCGTCGGCGAACAGCCGCGACAGGTCGAGGTCGGTCAGGTAGCAGGGGTAGGGCTCGGCTTGCGCCCGGTGCGCGAGGATATGCCGGGCCACGGTGCGGTACAGGCCGGCGCCGTATTCCAGTTCGGAGAACTCGCGGTGGTCGCAGTACAGCGTGACCTGCACGCGCTTGCGTTCGCCGCGCTCCAGCACGGCCTGGATCTCGTACAGCGGATGGCTGGCCGGGGCCTCGGGAGCCTCGCGGGGTTCGATGCGCGCGAGCGCGCCAGCGCCGGCGAGTACCTCGTAATAGTGGATGTCCAGGCTTGCCGGTGTCGGTCCCGCCAGCGACAGGGCGCTGCGCCGGTAGAGCAGCGACTGCAGGAAGCGCTGCAACGGCGCGAGCAGGCTGCGTTCGTCGCGCAGCGCCTGGCGCTGGCGCCAGAGCGAGTTGCGTTCGTCCAGCAGGATGATTTCCGCGCTGTCGAAATCGCGCCGGTAGAACACCTGGATGCAGCCCGGGCGACCCATGGACAGGATCGGCCCGAGATCCTCGCCTTCCAGCGCGTGGCGATCCAGCTTCAGGGCGCTGTAGGCGCCGCGCTCGCGGCCCAGGTGCTGGAGCAGGCTGGGCAGGTCGGGCAGGCTGGCGTGACTGACCGACTCCGGGGACAGCTCCAGCAGGTGGTAGTGCTGGCGGACCTGTAGCAGGTAGCGGCTCGGCTGGCCGCCGAGCAGCAATCCGTAGGTTTCCCGGAACAGCGCCTCGACCCGCTGGGCGATGGCCTCGGCCCGGTTGCGGCAGAAGCAGCGCACCGCCAGATCGGGCGGTCGCGGCGGCGCGCCGGGCTTCTCGCGCACCGCGTCGAGGAAGTCGGCGAGACATTCGGGCAGTGCCTGGGGGCCTTCGTAATGACGCACCGTCAGCTCGTTCCAGCTGTTCAGGCCGAGCAGGTCGAGGGTCAGCACCAGGTTGTCGCGCACGCCGGCGTAGCCGAGCACGTCGGTCCGCCCGGTGGCCATGTGCAGGTTCATCTGGCTGTGGTGGCGCAGCGGGTCGATACCGACGTTGACCAGCAGCAGGACTCTCTTCGATCGCCGTGGCTGGAGCAGCTCGGCGTCGTCGACGGAGGCCAGCGGCAGCGGCAGGAACTGCCGCAGGCTGGCGAGGATGCTGCTCAGCTCGGGTTCGCCGAGGTCGCTCTGTCCCGGGTGCAGGGAGAGGCGGGTGGCACTGTCGATGACGCCGTTGCGATGGCACCAGGCGAGCAGTTCGACCAGCCGGCCGGCGCGTTGCAGCGGCGCGTAGTCGGGCCATTCGCGCACGCCCAGGGCGCCGGGATAGATCGCCCAATGCGGTGGCGCGTGGTCGCTCCCGGCGGGGCGCTGAACCAGCGTCAGCACGTCTTCGCCCAGGTCCGGCGCGATTCCCGGGTTGATGTGCTCCACCTTGCCGGCCTTGCGCTCGAAGGCGGCATACAGGCGCCGGCCGAGCAGGCCGAGGTCGCGGCTGTCGATGCCGCTGTCGGCACCCTGCCGACGGGCGAACTGGAAGAGCAGGCGATAGCTGTAGGTCAGCTCGTTGACCACGCAGCGACGCTCCTCCAGTACCTGGCGCATCTTCCATTGGCTGCGGCTGTCGAGCAGGGCGAAGCGTCGAGGTTGCCACTGCCATTCCGCGGCGAGGCGCTCCATCGACTGCAATTGCCAGTCCTGTCGCGCCTGGCGCTGGCGACTGCCGAGCTTGCGTCCGACCTTGAGGTACAGGCAGCGTCGCACCAGTTCCAGGCGCTCAGGCGCCTGTCGTTCCTGCAGGTAGCGTTCGAGATGGCGGTAGACCAGGACATAGGGATCCAGCGCGTCGAGATCGAGCTGGCCGGCGAATACCTGCTCCTTGAAGCGCAGGGCGACGCAGCCGACCCGCGGGTGCTCGCTGGCGTAGGCCTCGGTGAGCAGCAGCTTGAGCAGCGATTTGTAGGGCGAGTCGATGGCCTTGGACAACTGCCAGAGCCCGGCGGCGATGAACTCCCGCGCGGGAATCCGTGCGAGATGGCCAAGGTCGAGAACTTCTTCGGCGCGGACGAAGCGCTTGCCGAGCAGGGCGCGGCAGTACTCGTCGTAGCGCTGTTCATGGGCCGGTGGCACCAGCCACCACAAGGGGGTGCGCCCGCCGAGCCAGATCGCGCTGCGGTAGAACTCGTCGAGCAACAGGAAGTGCTGGGTATTGCCGCCGTCGTCTTCGCCCCGGCCGAAGCGTTCGACGTCGATCAGGAAGCAGTGCGCCTCGCAGCCCTGGGCGCGGGCCCAGTCCTCGATCAGGGCGCATTTGCGGCGCAGTTCCCGGCGTGCGGCGGCGTCGAGGTCGGCGGCGTGGCAGACCCAGAGGTCGAGGTCGCTCTGTTCCTCCTGGGCCAGGCTGCCCAGGCTGCCCATCAGGAACAGGCCATGGATCGGCTGCTGTCCGGCGTCCTGTCGTCGCGGCTTGTAGCAGAACGAACGGGCCAGGCGCTGGGCTTCGGCGAGCGCCTGTGGGTCCGGCTCGAAGCCGCTCAGGCCAGCCGGCACGGTCGCCGAAAGGTAGCCCGGCAGCAGCGGATGGTTGATGTGGAACAGCAGCGGCAGCAGGCGCAGGACCCGCTCCTGGCGAGCGGACAGGGCCTGCCGGGCACGCTCCAGGCGGCCGGCAGTGATCGCCAGGAAGCGTTGGCGCAACTGGCCGAGGACCTTGCGGTCGATACCGTCGTCGAGGTCGAGGCTGAGGGCGGGCTGTCGGTTCATGGGCGTCCGGGCACGGGCGGGACCAGACGCCGTGCCTGGCCCCCGACATACCTATGTATCGCCCGGTGGCGCGGCGGCTTGAGCGCCGGGCCACGAACGGGCGCTAGCCTCAGGCGCCCTTGAGGATGGTCAGCAGGCCTTGCGCCTGTTCCGCGGCGTCCAGTCCGAGGCTGGTCAGGTAGCCGCCGTCGGGCTGGTCGATCAGGCCCTTGTCGTGCAGCCGGCGGGCGGCGGCGATCGCCTTGCCGTCGGCGGTGTGGTGGACCTTGAGTCCTTCCTGGGTGTTGTTCAGGTTGAAGAGCGCCAGCAGTTCCAGTTCGTCGATCAGCTCGGGGGTGAAGGCCATGTCGGCTCCTTGCGGTGATGAGCACCGGTGAGTGTAGTTGGACTAGGGAACAGCGTCGGTGGCCTGGCGCCAGCCATCGAGGATCTTCTGGTAATCGCCGTTGGCGAGGATGCGCTGCATGCCCAGCTCGAAGCGCTCGAGCAGGTGTTCGGCCTGCGGGTGGCGGCGCGAGAACGACAGGTACAGTTCCGGGCGATGGATCGTGGCCACCGGCTGGAACTGGTCCTCCAGCTCGGGATGCTCGCTGAACAGCTGGCGGGCGGTGCTGCGGTAGGCCAGGGCATAGTCGACCCGGCCGCGCTGGAGCATGAGGAAGCCGTAGTAGTCCTTGCGCACCGGGATGCGCACCAGGTCGTGGCGACGATCGAAGCCGTCGCCGTATTCATAGCCGAGGGTCACCGCGACCTTCCTGCCGCTCAGCGCCCGCTCCAGGTCCGGCGGCTGCGCCGCGTCGCGTCGCGCCCAGAGCTGGATCTCGGCGCGGAACAGCGGCTGCCGCGGCAGGCGGTAGTCGGCGAGGATGTGCGGGTTCGGCGAGGTGTTGAAGCAACCGGCGATCAGGCCTTTCAGGGCCAGCTTCATGCAGCGCGAGTACGGGTATGGGTTGAGCTGAACCGGCGTATCGGCGGCCTTGAAGGCGGCCCGCACGATGTCCGCGCTCATGCCCTGGATGCGGCCATTCTTGTAGGCGGTATAGGGATACCAGTCGTCTTCGGCGCCGAGCACCAGGGGTTCTGCCGGAACGGCCGCCGCCCGGCCGCAAGCGGCCAGCAGCAGGCAGGCAGAAAGGAATTGGAACCAGGATCGCATCCGGTATCGCTCCGCGAAAGCAGGTGGCACGGAGAGTGGGCGCCACCTTTCTACCAGAGCGGCAGGCGTTTGCGAAACAAAACCGCGTGAATGCCAGGGATATTCGCCGGCATGGGGCGGGCCGGCCTCGCTCATTCGTCGTCCGGCAGCGTCGGCAGGGCGCGCAGCGCCTGCTCGTAACCGGCGCTGTCGAAGGCGCGGTCGGCGGCGAGCATGGCGTTGATCTCGTGGGCCAGCACATAGGCCATCATGCCCAGCGCCTCGTCGCGTTCGTAGCCGACCAGAGTCAGCTTGTTGAATACGGCGCGCGCCGCCGGTGGGTTTTCGCTGTCGATCTGGTTCTCGATGGCCTGGATCAGCTTTTCCTCGGCGAAGCCGTCTTCCTGGTTGTCGTCCTGTTCGCTCATCGGGCGTTCCTCGTTCTGGCGCAAAGTACCGCTTGTGCGGCGGCGGGAAGTTGTCCACCCTGCTTGGCCAATGGATGGCCGCGAGGGCAGCGATACTCGACATGATCACCTATTACGTTCTTTCCGGCGACCGCCTGGAGCGGCACGCCCATGCCGACAGCCAGCAGGGCCTGCCGCCAGGCACCCTGTGGATCGACCTGCAGCACCCGACCGCGGACGAGGAGCGCCTGCTCGAATCGCACTTGCAGGTGAACATCCCGACTCGCGAGGAAATGGCCGAGATCGAGGATTCCTCGCGCTTCTACGAGGACGGCAACGTCCTCTACATGACCACCTCGGTGGTCGGCGGGATCACCGAGCACCGGCCGAACACCGAGGAAGTCACCTTCGTCCTCAGCGAGAAGTGGCTGATCACCGTGCGCTACGCCGACCTGCGTTCGTTCCGCGAGTTCGAGAACCGCTGTATCCGCCAGCTCGACGCCAACCGCAGCAGCACCCAGTTGTTCGCCCTGATGATGGACAGCCTGGTGGACCGTATCGCCGACGTGCTGGAAGCGGTGCAGGGGCAACTGAGCAGCATGTCGCGGGAAATCTTCGCCGAGTCGACCACCCAGACCCGCAAGCCGAAGACCGACCTGCAGCAGATCATCAAGCACCTCGGGCGCAGCAGCTCGCTGCTGTCCAAGCTCAACGACAGCCTTCTCAGCATCAACCGGATGAACAGCTACTTCCGCCAGGGCTGCAATGGCTGGCTCTCCGAGCCGGCCAAGGTCCTGGCGAAGACCGTGGAGCGCGACGTGCGCTCGCTCGACGAGTACCTGGCGAAGATGTCCACCGAGATCAATTTCCTCCTCGATGCCACCCTGGGCCTGATCAACATCGAGCAGAACAGCATCATCAAGGTGTTCTCCATCGCCGCCGTGCTGTTCCTGCCACCGACCCTGGTGGGCACGGTGTACGGCATGAACTTCAAGGACATGCCCGAGCTGGACTGGTCCATCGGCTATCCGATGGCGCTGGGGATGATGGTGGTGTCGGCGATCCTTCCGTACCTGTGGTTCAAGTTCAAGAACTGGCTCTGAGGATCCGCGAGGCGGCGCCGGCCGGCGCCGCCGGGAGGCTCAGCGCTGGGCGAGCAATTGCCGGCCGCGGGCAACGGCGGCGCGGACCTGGTTCGGCGCGGTGCCGCCGATGTGGTCGCGGGCATTGACCGAGCCTTCCAGGGTCAGCACGGCGAAGACGTCGGCGTCGATCTGCTCGCTGAAGCGGCGCAGTTCGTCGAGGCTCATCTCGGCGAGGTCCTTGCCGCTGTCCACGCCATATTTCACCGCGTGGCCGACGATCTCGTGGCAATCGCGGAACGGCAGGCCCTTGCGCACGAGGTAGTCGGCCAGGTCGGTGGCGGTGGAGAAACCGCGCCGCGCCGCCTCGCGCATGACCTCGCGCCGCGGCCGGATCGCCGGAACCATGTCGGCGAAGGCGCGCAGGCTGTCGCGCAGGGTGTCGGCGGCGTCGAACAGCGGCTCCTTGTCTTCCTGGTTGTCCTTGTTGTAGGCCAGCGGCTGGCCTTTCATCAGGGTCAGCAGGCCGATGAGGGCACCGAACACCCGGCCGGACTTGCCGCGCACCAGTTCCGGCACGTCGGGGTTCTTCTTCTGCGGCATGATCGAGGAACCGGTGCAGAAGCGGTCGGGCAGGTCGATGAACTGGAACTGCGCGCTGGTCCACAGCACCAGCTCTTCCGAGAAGCGCGACAGGTGCATCATCGCCAGGCTGGCGGCGGCGCAGAATTCGATGGCGAAGTCGCGGTCGGAAACGCCGTCCAGGGAGTTGCCGCCGATGGCCTCGAAGCCGAGCAACTGGCAGGTGATCTCGCGCTGGATCGGATAGGTGGTGCCGGCCAGGGCGGCCGAGCCGAGCGGCATGCGGTTGACCCGCCTGCGGCAGTCGACCAGGCGCTCGTAGTCGCGGCCGAGCATCTCGAACCAGGCCAGCAGGTGGTGGCCGAAGGTCACCGGCTGGGCGGTCTGCAGGTGGGTGAAGCCGGGCATGATGGTATCGGCCTCCGCTTCGGCCAGGCCGAGCAGGCCCTGTTGCAGGCGGGTGATCTCGGCGAGGATGGTATCGATCTCGTCGCGCAGCCAGAGGCGGATGTCGGTCGCCACCTGGTCGTTGCGCGAGCGGCCGGTATGGAGTTTCTTGCCGGTGACGCCGATGCGGTCGGTGAGGCGCGCCTCGATGTTCATGTGCACGTCTTCCAGGTCGACGCGCCAGTCGAAGCTACCCGCCTCGATTTCCGCCTGGATCTGCTGCAGGCCGTCGACGATGGCGTCACGCTCGGCGTCGCTGAGCACGCCGACCTTGGCCAGCATCGTGGCGTGGGCGATGGAACCCATGATGTCGTGGCGGTAGAGACGCTTGTCGAAGTCGACGGAGGCGGTGAAACGGGCGACGAAGGCGTCGACGGGCTCGCTGAAGCGGCCGCCCCAGGACTGATTGGTCTTCTCTACGCTCATGGTATCTCTCGCTGCAACAAGAAACGGACAGGCCGCGCGGCCTGCGTGACGGGCAAAGTGCGACGATGATAGCAGGCCGGGAGGCAAAACCGGCGGCGCGTCGACGAAGCCGGAGCGAGCGGTGTTTCGCGGTTTTTTGCGGCAGATGGCATTTCGGTACTTTATTTCGCCCGTACGCCCGCGGCCGTCTTGCGGGCGTCACGGGCCTTGCGGAAACTCTGGCGATGCCTATCCGACTCAAGCCCGGCCGTTCGCCCCGGCCGGCCGTCCACGACGATTTCTTCATTCCCGAGCTCTGCGAGGCCGAAGCCCTGTTCACCCTGGTGCTGCTGGCGGAGCTGCTGGTGCTGGTGCTGGTGCTGGCGGAGCCGATGACGCCGAGCTTCAACTGGGTGCGCCTGGCCCTGGCCTCTCTGTTCGTGCAGTGGATCGTGCTGCTCTCGGCGGCGCTGTTCTGCCGCTTGCGGCCGTTGCTCGCGCGCCTGCCGGTGGCGCTGGCGGGGGGCGCCTGCAGCCTGCTGGTGGTGCTCCTGACCCTGGGCTGCACGGCGGTGGCCGAGCACTACCAGCTGGGTGGTGAACTGAGTCGTGCCGGCGAGGTCAACCTGTACCTGCGGCATGCGCTGATCGCGCTGATCATGTCGGCCCTGGTGCTGCGCTACTTTTACCTGCAGAGCCAATGGCGCCGGCAGCAGCAGGCCGAGTTGCAGGCGCGCCTGGAGTCCCTGCAGGCGCGGATCCGTCCGCACTTCCTGTTCAACAGCCTGAACAGCATCGCCAGCCTGATCGGGCTGGACCCGCTCAAGGCCGAGCATGCGGTGCTGGACCTGTCCGACCTGTTCAGGGCCAGCCTGGCCAGGCCCGGCACTTTAGTTACCTGGGAGGAGGAACTGGCGCTGGCGAGGCGCTATCTTTCCATTGAGCAGTATCGTCTTGGCGATCGCCTGCAACTGGACTGGCAGGTGCACGGGGTGCCGGCCAACCTGCCGATTCCCCAACTGACCTTGCAGCCGCTGCTGGAAAATGCGCTTATCTATGGCATCCAGCCGCGGGTCGAAGGTGGCCTGGTGCAGGTCGAGGCGGTCTATCGTGAAGGAGTGTTCCAGCTGTGTGTGAGCAACCCCTACGACGAGGCGCTCGAGTCGCCCCCGTCGAAAGGCACGCGACAGGCGTTACACAATATCGATGCACGACTTGGGGCACTTTTCGGGCCTAAAGCGAGTCTCAGCGTCGAGCGCCGTGACGGACGGCACTACACCTGTCTACGCTATCCATGTGCGCGACTCATGCAGGAAGCCTGAGCTTATGAATGTCCTGATTGTCGATGACGAACCTCTGGCGCGAGAGCGCCTGGCCCGATTGGTAGGGCAACTGGACGGCTATCGCGTCCTCGAGCCCTCGGCCAGCAATGGCGAAGAAGCGCTGACGCTGATCGACAGCCTCAAGCCCGATATCGTCCTGCTGGATATCCGCATGCCCGGTCTGGACGGCCTCCAGGTCGCGGCCAGACTCTGCGAGCGGGAAGCCCCGCCCGCGGTGATCTTCTGCACGGCCCATGACGAATTCGCCCTGGAAGCCTTCCAGGTCAGCGCCGTGGGCTACCTGGTCAAGCCGGTGCGCAGCGAGGACCTGGCCGAAGCGCTGAAGAAGGCCTCGCGGCCGAACCGCGTGCAGCTGGCCGCGCTGACCAAGCCTCCGGCCGCCGGTGGCAGCGGACCGCGCAGCCACATCAGCGCGCGGACCCGCAAGGGGATCGAACTGATCCCCCTGGAGGACGTGATCTTCTTCATTGCCGACCACAAGTACGTGACTCTGCGCCATGCGCAGGGCGAAGTGCTGCTGGACGAACCGTTGAAGGCCCTGGAAGACGAATTCGGCGAACGCTTCGTGCGTATCCACCGCAACGCCCTGGTCGCCCGCGAACGGATCGAACGCCTGCAGCGTACGCCGCTGGGGCATTTCCAGCTCTACCTGAAAGGACTCGATGGCGATGCGCTGACCGTCAGCCGACGGCATGTGGCCGGCGTCAGGCGCCTGATGCACCAGCTCTGACGAGCGCTGGCGGTTCGCCGGCGCCCGGGGTGCGGCTATCGGGCCCAGCGTCCGCGCACCCGGGCGCGAACTGTTATGATGCGTGCATCCTTGTGCACGGAATATCCCATGTCGTCCCGCGAAATCCGCATCGCCACCCGCCAGAGCGCCCTCGCCTTGTGGCAGGCCGAATACGTCAAGGCGCGCCTGGAACAGGCCCATCCCGACCTGACCGTCACCCTGCTGCCGATGACCAGTCGCGGCGACAAGCTGCTCGACGCGCCGCTGGCGAAGATCGGCGGCAAGGGCCTGTTCGTCAAGGAGCTGGAGACCGCCCTGCTCGAGGGCGCCGCCGACATCGCGGTGCACTCGATGAAGGACGTGCCGATGGACTTCCCCGAAGGCCTTGGCCTCTACACCATCTGCGAGCGCGAAGACCCGCGTGACGCCTTCGTCTCGAACACCTACGCGAGCCTCGACCAACTGCCCGCCGGCAGCGTGGTCGGCACCTCCAGCCTGCGCCGCCAGGCGCAACTGCTGGCGCGCCGGCCGGACCTGCAGATCCGCTTCCTGCGTGGCAACGTCAACACCCGCCTGGCCAAGCTGGATGCCGGCGAGTACGACGCGATCATCCTCGCCGCCGCCGGCCTGATCCGCCTCGGCTTCGAGTCGCGCATCCGTTCCTCGATCAGCGTCGACGACAGCCTGCCCGCTGGCGGCCAGGGCGCGGTCGGCATCGAGTGCCGCACCGCCGACGCCGACCTGCACGCCCTGCTGGCGCCTCTGCACCACGCCGATACGGCGCTGCGGGTCACTGCCGAGCGCGCGCTGAACAAGCGCCTCAACGGTGGCTGCCAGGTGCCGATCGCCTGCTACGCGATTCGCGAGGGCGACCAACTGTGGCTGCGCGGCCTGGTCGGCCAGCCCGACGGCAGCCAGTTGCTGCGGGCCGAAGGGCGGGCGCCCCTGGCGCAGGCCGAGGCGCTGGGCGTACAGGTGGCCGACGACCTCCTGGCGCAGGGCGCCGAGGCGATCCTCGCAGCGGTCTACGGCGAGGCTGGCCATCCGTGAGCGCCTGGCGGCTCCTGCTGACGCGTCCCGAAGAGGAATGCGCGGCGCTGGCCGCCACCCTCGGCGAGGCGGGAGTCCACTGCAGCAGTCTGCCGCTGCTGGCGATCGATCCGCTGGAAGAGACGCCGGAGCAGCGCGCGCTGATGCTCGACCTGGATCGCTACTGCGCGGTGCTGGTGGTCAGCAAGCCGGCCGCGCGCCTTGGCCTGGAGCGGCTCGACCGCTACTGGCCGCAACCCCCGCAGCAGGCCTGGTTCAGCGTCGGCGCGGCGACCGCGGCGATCCTCGAGGACTACGGCCTCTGCGTAACCTATCCTGAGCAGGGCGACGACAGCGAAGCGCTGCTGGCGCTGTCGGCGTTCCAGGACTCCCTGCGCGTGCATGATCCGAAAGTGCTGATCATGCGCGGCGAAGGTGGCCGAGAATTTCTCGCCGAGCGCCTGCGCGGCCAAGGCGTGCAGGTGGACTACCTGCCACTCTATCGGCGCCGGGCTCCGGAATATCCTCCCGGGGAGCCCCTGGCAAGGGTGCGGGCGGAACGCCTGAACGGCCTGGTGGTCAGCAGTGGACAGGGTTTGCAAAATCTGTATCAGTTGGCGGCAGCCGATTGGCCCGAGATCTGCCGGTTGCCGCTGTTCGTGCCCAGCCCGCGGGTCGCCGAAATGGCGCGCGAACTGGGCGCGCAACGGGTGATTGATTGCCGGGGCGCGAGCGCGCCGGCCTTGCTGGCGGCCCTGACGAGCGCCGCCTAGAACTTTCTTGACCAAAGGATGGACCTGTGAGCGAAGCAGTCACTCCCCAAGACGACGCACGAACTTCCACTTCCACCCCTTCTCCCACGCCTTCGGCACCCACGCGTTCCGGCGCCGGTACCGGCCTGGCGCTGCTCGCCCTGCTGGTGGGTTTGGCGGGCCTCGGCGCGGGCGGCTGGAGCTTCTGGCAGGTCCAGCAGTTGCAGGGCAAGGAACGCGACCAGCTGGCGCAACTGGACGACACCCGTGGCAAGACCGAATCCCTGGCCCAGCGCAACCAGCAACTGGCGGCGCGCCTGGACGCCCTGCCCACGGCGGACGAACTGGAAGCGCGGCGGCGCCTGGTGGTGGAGTTGCAAGGCGACCAGCAGCACCTCGGCGAACAATTGAAGAAGGTCCTCGGCCAGAGCCGCCAGCAATGGCGACTGGCCGAGGCCGAGCATCTGCTGCGCCTGGCCAGCCTGCGCCTATCGGCGCTGCAGGACGTGGGCAGCGCCACCGAACTGGTGCAGGGCGCCGACGACATCCTGCGTGCGCAGAACGATCCCGGCGCCTACGCCGCCCGTGCCAAGCTGGCCGCCAGCCTGGAAGCGTTGCGCGCGCTGCCGGAGCCGGACCGCACCGGCCTGTTCGTGCAACTGGCGGCGCTGCGCGAGCAGGTCAACCAGTTGCAGCCGCTCACCCCGACCTTCAAGGAAGGCGAAGGCGGCGCCAGCAACGTTGCCTGGGGCGACGGCAACAGCACCTGGGAGCTATGGTGGGAGAAGATCTCGCGCTACATTCGCATCGACTTCAACGCCGGCCAGGACATTCGCCCGCTGCTGGCCGGTGAACAGCTGGCGCAGGTGCGCCTGACCATCGGCCTGGCCCTGGAGCAGGCGCAGTGGGCTGCGCTGAACGGCAAGCAGGAGGTCTACCAGCAAGCGCTGAAACAGGCCCAGGATGTGCTGGACGGCTATTTCAACGTGGAGCTGGCCGACAGCCGCGCGTTGAAGCTGCGTATCGACGAGCTGGCGAAGCAGCCGGTCACCGTGCAGGCGCCTGACCTCGCGCCGGCACTGAGTGCCTTGCAGGCCTACGTGTCGCGCCGCGAGGCCGCCGGCAACCTGGCGCCCGAGCCGCAGGCGGCGCCGGCCGCGGAGGGTCGTCCATGAGACGCGTCTACCTCCTGATCCTGGCGGTGGTGCTGGTCGCCACGCTGGTGGGGCTGGCGATCTCCGAGCAGGCCGGCTACGTGCTGATCGCCTACAAGAGCTTCCGCTACGAATCCAGCCTGTGGTCGTTCCTCGCCCTGCTGGCGGTGGTCTGGCTGCTGGTGGTGCTGGTGCGCCTGGTCCTGCGCCTGCTCGGCAGCTCGGGGCGGGTGGTCAACCCCTGGTCGCGCTACAACCGCCGGCGTCGCGTACAGATGGCCGAGCACAGCGGCCTGCGCGATCTCGGCGAGGGCAATTGGCCGCAGGCGTTGCGCCATCTGCGGCGGGCGGCGGAGATGGGCGAGCGGCCGCTGATGCATTACCTCGGCGCGGCACGGGCCGCCAACGAACTTGAACGTTACGACGAGGCCGACGACCTGCTGAACCGGGCTCGCGAGCGCGAGCCCGACGCCCAGTTGCTGGTCGGCCTGACCCGCGCGCAGCTGCTGATCAATCGCGGCGACTACCCGCAGGCGCGCAATACCCTCGAGGAGCTCCACGGCCTGCAGCCCCAGCACCGCACCGTGCTGCGCCTGCTGCAGCAACTGTACGTCACCCAGCACGACTGGCAGGCGCTCTGCGTGCTGTTGCCGGAGCTGCGCAAGGAGCGCGTGCTGAAGGATTCCGAACTGCGCGACCTGGAACGCCGGGCCTGGGTGGCCTCCTTGCAGGAGGCCGGCGAGCGCGGCCTGAACGAAGGCGAGACGGCGCTGCAGCCGTTGACCCAGCGCTGGCAGAACGTGCCGTCGGCGTTGCGCGGCGATCCTGCTGTCGTCGCCGGCTATGCCGCCCAGCTTCTGCGCCTGGGCGCCGAGGAGGAGGCCGAGGAGGTGCTCCGCCACGCGCTCAAGCAGGGTTTCGACGCGACCCTGGTGCAGCTCTACGGGCAGGTGCGCGGGCGTGATCCGGCCAAGCAGTTGCAGGCTGCCGAAGGCTGGCTCAAGGAACATCCGGACGATCCCGGCCTGCTGCTGACCCTGGGCCGCCTGTGCCTGGTCAACAAACTCTGGGGCAAGGCGCGGGAGTATCTGGAAGCCAGCCTGAGCTTCCAGCGCAGCGCCGAGACCTGCGCCGAGCTGGGGCGCCTGCTGGCGCAACTGGGCGAAGTCGAGCGCAGCAACCAGCTGTTCCAGGAAGGGCTGGTCCTCCTCGATCGTCGCACGCCGGGCCTGCCGGTGGTGGTGGCCGGGGTCTGAGCGAAGGGGCGCCAGGCGCTGGCGCCCGCGACGGACCATCGGATGACCGTGGCACCTTGTCGCAGAGGGTCGGGAAGGGCTCGGAGCGGACCGCCGCAAGGCCGTCTTGCGGCTTGAAACGGGCGAAGGCTTTCCACTACCGTAGGCGGCCTTTCTTCTCCATCCCGTGGAACCGCCATGCTCCTGGCCAGCCCCCGCCTGCTTTTCCTTCTCGCGTTCCTGGCCTGTGTCGCCCTCATGGGCGGGGCGCTGTACCTGGAACACGCGGTGGGCCTGGAACCTTGCCCGCTATGCATCGTGCAGCGGATCTTCCTGGTCCTCATCGGCCTCGTCTGCCTCGCCGGCGCGATCCATGGGCCGGCCCGGGGCGGACGACGCATCTATTCCGTGCTGGTATTCCTGCTCGCCCTCCTTGGCGGTGCGACCGCCGCCCGTCAGGTATGGTTGCAGACGGTGCCGCTGGAGCAGTTGCCGGCCTGCCTGCCGAGCCTTGACTACATGATGGAGGCGCTGCCGTTCCAGGAGATCGTCCGCCTGGTTCTGCATGGCACCGCCGACTGTGCCGAGGTCAGTTGGACGCTGTTCACCCTGAGTCTTCCGGAGTGGAGCCTGCTGGCCTTCGTCGCCTATCTCGGCTTCTCCATCATGCAGTTCCTGCGCCGCGCCTGAGCGGCTCCTGCGCGTCGCCGCGTCGATCGTGGCGATTTCGGGAAAACCAGAGCGGATGCGGGATACCGATCAAACATCCGTATGAATTTTTCTGTACGGGCGTCTTGAAGGGGTCACCCCGGGGGCATAATCTGGCTTTCCGTAGCGCCGGAGTCCGCCCCTTGCACAGGTGTTCTCCACAGAGCGCAGAGAGTGCGTCAGCAATGCGTCTCGGAGCGGACGATGATTCTCCGGGACGTCCGAAGAGGGAAGCGAGGACAACATGCTCGAAAGCTGCCGTAATGCCCAAGAGCGGTGGGGGGGCGTGCACCAGTTGATCGATCGCTGGCTGCATGAGCGCCAGCAACTGGTGCAGGCCTTCGACGCCCTGAGCGGTATTCAGGCGCCGGCGCCCAACGCCGAAGAACTCCAGCATTTCTGCCAGTTGCTGCTGGACTACGTATCCGCCGGACACTTCGAGGTCTACGAACAACTGACCGCGGAAGGCAAGGCCTTCGGCGACCAGCGCGGTCTGGAACTGGCCAAGCAGATCTTTCCCCGGCTGGAAGCCATCACCGAGTCCGCGCTCAACTTCAATGATCGCTGCGACAATGGCGACTGCCGCGAAGGCGCCTGCCTGATCGCGGAGCTGAAGTCCCTGCGGCAGCAGTTGCACGAACGCTTCGAGCTGGAGGACTGCCTCATCGAGGTCCTGCACACCGCTCACAGCCAGAGCGATGCGGAGGGTTCGGCCGTCCCGGTCTGAGCCGAGGGCCTGCCTCCTCGGAACGGCGCGTTTCCCTATGGAGCGCGCCGTTCTCGTATTCAGTGGGGCGCCCAGCAGTTCGATCTCGAAGACCAGCGGGGCGTCTGCCGGGATCAGGTCGCCGGCGCCTTCGTGCCCATAGGCCTGCGCCGAGGGAATCACCACTCGCCAGCGCGCACCGATGGGCATCGCCCGCAACGCTGTGCGCCATCCTTCGATCACGCTGTCCAGGGCGAACCACTCGGCTCGCTCGCTTTCATCGAACACCTGGCCGCCAGCAAGCAGGCCGCGATAGCGGACCTGTACCTGGGTTGCGCTGCCGATGCCCATGCCCTGGGCGCCGCGCAGTTCGCTGACGAGCACGCCGCCGGTCAGTTCGCGGACGCCGAAGCGGGCTTTTTCGTTGGCCAGGAAGCGCGCTTCGACGGGCGTGGTGGGCGCTCGCGCCGGCGTGGAGTTGTCCTGTTGCGCCAGCAGCCGTTCGATACGCTCGGGCGGCAGCTCGAGCTCCTCTGCGCGATAGGCCCGTTCCAGTCCCCTGAGCAGCTCGGCAAGCTCCAGCCCGGGCATTTCCTGCAGCAGTCGGGTGCCCAGCCGAGCGCCTACGGCATAGGCCAGCTCATCCCTGGGCGGGGCGGCGAAAAGCGGCAGCGGCAATAGCAGCAGGGCGATGAGGAGGCGGTGCGGCATGCGGTTTCTCCAGGCGATTCGGCGGGCCAACCTGACGGGCGCCGCTTGTAGCGCATCGAACCCGTTGGCGAGAGGGGCTGTGCGGGTCTAGTATGGGCGCAACCACGTCCGCCTGGAGGCACGTCATGTCGGCCAACAAGAAGCCCGTCACCACCCCCTTGCACCTGCTGCACCAACTTTCCCATAGCCTTGTCGAGCACCTGGAAGGTGCGTGCAAACAAGCGCTGGTCGATTCGGAAAAACTGCTGGCCAAACTCGAAAAGCAACGTGGCAAAGCCCAGGAAAAGCTGCACAAGGCGCGGACCAAGCTGCAGGATGCGGCCAAGGCAGGCAAGACCAAGGCCCAGGCCAAGGCGCGTGAGTCCATCAGCGACCTGGAAGAGGCGCTGGATACCCTGAAGGCGCGGCAGGCGGACACTCGTACCTACATCGTCGGCCTCAAGCGCGATGTACAGGAAAGCCTCAGGCTGGCGCAGGGCGTCGGCAAGGTGAAGGAAGCCGCCGGCAAGGCGCTGGAAAGCCGCAAGGCCAAGCCTGTCGCGAAACCGGCGGCGAAGGCGGCGGCCGCGAAGCCCGCTGCGAAACCGGCGGCGAAGACCGCTGCCGCGAAGCCTGCCGCCAAGCCTGCGGCGAAGCCTGCCGCGAAACCGGCGGCGAAGACCGCTGCCGCGAAGCCTGCCGCGAAGCCTGCCGCCAAGCCTGCGGCGAAGCCTGCCGCGAAACCGGCGGCGAAGACCGCTGCCGCGAAGCCTGCCGCCAAGCCCGCGGCGAAGCCTGCCGCGAAACCGGCGGCCAAGCCGGCGGCGAAGACCGCTGCCGCGAAGCCTGCCGCCAAGCCCGCGGCGAAGCCTGCCGCGAAACCGGCGGCGAAGACCGCTGTCGCGAAGCCTGTCGCCAAGCCCGCGGCGAAGCCTGCCGCGAAACCGGCGGCGAAAACCGCGGCCGCGAAGCCCGCCGCCAAGCCGGCGGTGAAACCTGCCGCGAAACCGGTCGCCGCTCCCGCCGCGAAACCCACCGCTCCCGCCGTCGCTACCCCGGCCGCCGCTCCCGCCAGCAGCCCTGCCGCTCCGGCAGCACCGGCTGCGGGCAGCAATGGCGCCACGCCGACCAGCGCCTCCTAAGGCGCGGTCTGTGAAGCCGCCGAGCCCAGCAGCCGCAGGGCCCGGCGGCCTTCTTCGGTGTCGATGCCCTGGCTGCAGGCCTGCAGCCAGGTGTCGGCCTTGCGTTCCGTTTCCTGTGCGTCCTGCCAGGCCATGGCCAATTCGGCCAGGCGCTGCAGCTGTTCCCGCTCCGCGCGTAGCTCCTGTGCTTTCACTTCCTCGCGAAGTCCTGCCAGGCAGGCATCCTGGAGGGCCGCTTCGCGCCAGGCGCTGCGCAGCCTGCGCAACGGCTCGATGACGGTCTCGCGCCATGGGCGCGCGACGGACTCCAGGGCCTGGGCCCGCTCTTTCGAGCAGCGCACGCCACGCCTGCCGAGCCAGGCGGCGACCAGCAGCAGGCAGACGTCCGCTCCCTGTTCCTGCAGCGCCAGGCACGCCGCTTCCACTCCCGGACGGGCATACACGTTCACCGCGAATCTCCAGACATCTCCAGTCATACAGCCTCACGCTCTGCGGGGGCGAAACTGATAAACTCCGCCGCCATGATCCGACTCCTCAATCTTACGCTACAGCGCGGGCCGCAACGCCTCCTGGAAGCTGCCGAACTGACCCTGCATGCCGGCCAGAAGGCCGGCCTGATCGGGGCCAATGGCGCTGGCAAGTCCAGCCTGTTCGCCCTGCTGCGTGGCCAGCTCGGCCAGGACGCCGGCGATTGCCAGCTGCCTGCCGACTGGCGCATCGCGCACATGCGCCAGGAGGTCGATACCCTCGAGCGCCTGGCCGTGGACTATGTGCTCGACGGTGACCTCCGCCTGCGCGAAATCCAGACGGCCCTGGCCGCCGCAGAAGCGGCGCACGACGGCACCGCCCAGGCACGCCTGCACACCGAGCTGGACAACGCCGACGGCTATACCGCCGATGCGCGGGCGCGAAAGCTGCTCGCCGGCCTGGGCTTCGGCAGCGAGCAGATGGAGCGCCGCGTCGGCGACTTCTCCGGTGGCTGGCGGATGCGCCTGAACCTGGCGCAGGCGCTGATGTGCCCGTCCGACCTGCTGTTGCTCGACGAGCCGACCAACCACCTCGACCTCGACGCGATCCTCTGGCTGGAGGACTGGCTCAAGAGCTATCCGGGCACCCTCGTGCTGATCTCCCACGACCGCGACTTCCTCGATGCGGTGGTGGACCACGTGGTGCACCTCGAGAACCGCAAGCTGACTCTTTATCGGGGCGGCTATTCCGCCTTCGAGCGGACCCGTGCCGAGCGCCTGGCGCAACAGCAGCAGGCCTACGAGAAGCAGCAGGCGCAGCGCGCGCACATGGAGAGCTTCATCGCCCGCTTCAAGGCCAAGGCCACCAAGGCGCGCCAGGCGCAGAGCCGGATCAAGGCGCTGGAGCGCCTCGAGGAACTGGCGCCGGCCCACGTCGATTCGCCGTTCAACTTCAGCTTCCGCGAGTCGGACAAGATTTCCCGGCCGCTGCTGGATCTCGGCGACGGCCGCCTCGGCTATGGCGACAAGCCGGTGCTGGAGAAGGTCAAGCTGCAACTGGTGCCCGGCGCGCGCATCGGTCTGCTCGGCCCCAACGGCGCCGGCAAGTCGACCCTGATCAAGACCCTGGCTGGCGACCTGCCCGAACTGGGTGGACGCCTGCTGCGCGGCGAGAACCTGGCGATCGGCTACTTCGCCCAGCATCAGCTCGACTCGCTCGATCCGCAGGCCAGCCCGCTGCTGCATCTGCAGCGTATCGCCCCCGGCGAGCGCGAGCAGACCCTCAAGGACTTCCTTGGCGGCTTCGACTTCCGCGGCGCGCGGGTAGACGAGCCGGTGCTGAACTTTTCCGGTGGCGAGAAGGCTCGCCTGGCCCTGGCGCTGATCGCCTGGCAGAAGCCCAACCTGCTGCTGCTCGACGAGCCGACCAACCACCTCGACCTGGAGATGCGCCTGGCCCTGACCATGGCCCTGCAGGAATTTTCCGGGGCGGTGCTGGTGGTTTCCCACGATCGCCACCTGCTCAAGAGCACCACCGACGAGTTCCTCCTGGTCGCCGACGGCCGCGTGGTGCCGTTCGACGGCGACCTCGACGACTACGCCCGCTGGCTGGTCGACTATCGCGCGCGCAAGGCGCCGCAGGCCGAAGCGCTGGCGAGCGTGCCGGCCGAACGCACCGACAGGCGCGCCCAGCGCCAGGCCGCCGCCGCGCTGCGCCAGCAACTGGCGCCGCACAAGCGCGAGGCCGACAGGCTGGAGCGCGAACTCGGCGCGCTGCACGAGAAACTCGCCGCCCTCGAGGCGCGGCTGGGCGACAGCGCATTGTATGAAGCGGCGAGAAAGGACGAATTGCGTGACCTGTTGTCTGAGCAGTCAGGCCTGAAGGCTCGAGAAGGCGAGCTGGAGGAACGTTGGCTGGAGGCGCTGGAAACCCTCGAAGCCTTGCAGAAAGAACTGGAGGCCAGTGAGTGATGGAAGACCTGCAAGTGTTGACGCAGACCTGGAGCGGGCCACTGGTGGTGGCGCTGCAGATCCTGCTCATCCTGCTGGTCGCCTGGCTGCTCCAGCGCCTGGTGCGGCGCACCGTCACCCGTATCGGCGAGCGCTATCCGGTGCCGCCGGAACTTCTCCTGCCGCTGCGTGGCGGCCTGCGCTGGCTGATCATGGTCAGTGCGCTGATCATGGTACTGGAGCGCCTGGGCGTGTCCGCCGAAGTGCTGTGGACCGCGCTGACCGGTTTCGCCGCGGTGGCCGCGGTGGCGTTCTTCGCCATCTGGAGCGTGCTCTCCAACCTGTTCTGTGCGCTGCTGATCTTCACCGTCGGGCCGTTCCGCATCGGCGATCGCGTGGAGCTGATCGACAGCGCCGACAAGCCGGGCGTCAGCGGACGCGTGGTTGCCATCAATCTGTTGTATACGACACTGGAAGAAACCCTCGAGGATGGCTCGCCGGGCCCGCTGCTGCAGGTCCCCAACAGCCTGTTCTTCCAGAAAGCCGTGCGTCGCTGGCGTGGGCCAGGTTTTTCAACTTCAACAAGAAACGGGAAATAAACATCTATGGAATGGCTTGCCAATCCTGAAATCTGGGTCGCGTTCCTGACCCTGACCGCCCTGGAAATCGTCCTCGGCATCGACAACATCATCTTCATCTCGATCCTGGTCGGACGCCTGCCGCCGGCCCAGCAACCGAAGGCGCGCTTCTTCGGCCTGGCCCTGGCGATGGGCACGCGGATCCTGCTGCTGCTCTCGATCACCTGGGTGATGCGCCTGACCACCGACCTGTTCCACCTGTTCGGCCAGGGTATCTCCGGACGCGACCTGATCCTGTTCTTCGGCGGCCTGTTCCTGCTGTTCAAGAGCACCATGGAGATCTACCACAGCCTCGAAGGTGCGGACGAGGAGCAGAAGAGCGGCGGCAAGGCCCATGGCTTCATGGGCATCATCATCCAGATCGCGATCATCGACATTATCTTCTCCCTGGACTCGGTGATCACCGCCGTCGGCCTGGTACAGAACGTACCGGTGATGGTCGCGGCGATCGTCATCTCGGTCGGCGTGATGATGCTGGCGGCCGGCACCATCAGCGACTTCATCGAGAAGCACCCGTCGCTGAAGATGCTCGCCCTGTCGTTCCTCATCGTGGTCGGCACGGTGCTGGTGGCGGAGTCCTTCGAGGTGCACGTGCCAAAAGGCTACGTCTACTTCGCCATGGCCTTCTCCCTGGCCGTGGAGGCGCTGAACATCCGCTTGCGCGGCGCCCTCGCGCGCAAGCGCGGCGAGGAGCCGGTGAAGCTGCGCAAGGGCTCGCCGGACTGAATTCGACCGGAGGGTGGGGCTCCTGCCCCACCGGTCGAGTGAGCACCTGCGGAAAAGCCCGGCATCTGCCGGGCTTTTTCCTGTCCGTTCGAACGCGTCCGCAAAGCCGGGACCAGGAGCGTTGTCGGAAAGCCTGTGCGCCCGCCCCGCCTTGGTGCACACTGGCTCTTCGTCTCCGCCGTCAGCCGCGTTCGCTTTCCGAGGTGTGCAATGCTCGTCAGTACCTGGTTCGCCTTTTTCCTCGCTTGCTGGGCGATCAGCCTTTCACCCGGCGCCGGGGCCATCGCCTCGATGTCCTGCGGCCTGCAATACGGATTCGCCAGGGGCTACTGGAACGCGCTGGGCCTGCAGATCGGCCTGGCCCTGCAGATCGCCATCGTCGCCGCCGGCGTCGGCGCGCTGCTGGCCACCTCGGCGCTGGCCTTCAGCCTGATCAAGTGGTTCGGCGTGGCCTACCTGGTATACCTGGCGGTGCGCCAGTGGCAGGCGCCGCCGCAGGCCCTGAGCACCGATGGCGAGCGGCCCCTGGGGCGTCCGCTGACCCTGGTGTTGCGCGGCTTCCTGGTCAATGCCAGCAACCCCAAGGCGGTGATCTTCATGCTCGCCGTGCTGCCGCAGTTCATCGATCCGCACCAGCCGTTGCTGCCGCAGTACCTGATCATGGGCGGCACCATGATCGTCGTCGACCTGATCGTCATGGCCGGCTATACCGGCCTGGCCGCGCGGGTCCTGCGCGTGCTGCGTTCACCGCGCCAGCAGAAGCTGGTGAATCGCACCTTCGCCAGCCTGTTCGTCGGCGCCGCGGGTTTGCTGGCGACGGTGCGTCGCGCGCCGCTCTGAGCTGCCTGGCGTGGCTGCGCGGGCGTGATTGTTACAGAGTATTTCTTGCATGGGCGGGAAGGCGAAGGGACAATTTAATCTCTTCCATTCTCACTTCGTCTTCGCCATGCATCCTCCGAAAATCCTGTTGTGGCTGCTGCCGCTGGTCGGCGTGTTCAGCCTTGGAGCCTTTGCCGACACGGCCGTCGATCCCTCCCAAGCCTTGCATCTGTTGAGCTATCTGGCGGCCGACTACCCGCCGACGGTGAGCGACGGCAAGATCGTCGACCCCAGCGAGTACCAGGAACAGGTGGAGTTCGTCGGCAACCTGCAGGCGCTGATCCTGACCCTGCCGATGCGCCCCGAACGCGCCGACCTGGAGAAAGGCGTCGCCAGCCTGCGCCAGGCCATCGAGCAGCGCCTGCCGGGCAAGGACGTGGCTCTCCAGGCGCGCAACCTGGAAGCCCGCGTGGCGGACATCTACCAGGTGGTGCAGACTCCCGCGATCACTCCCGACCCGAGCCGCGCGGCGCCGATCTATGCCCAGCAGTGCGCGATCTGCCATGGCGACGCGGGTAAGGGCGACGGCCCGGCCGGCATCGGCCTGGAGCCGCCGCCGGCGAACCTTACCGAGCGCAGCCGCCTCGACCACCTGAGCCTCTACGACCTGCGCAACGTCATCGGCCTGGGTGTGGCCGGTACCGACATGCCGGCCTTCGCCGATCAGCTCGACGAACGCCAGCGCTGGGACCTGGCCAGCTACGTGGCCGGGCTGAGCGTCGGCAGCGCGCAGCCGGACAAGGCCCATGCCTACCCGCTGGCGACCCTGGCCACGCAGACCCCGGCCGAGATCGCCGAGCACGATGGCGAGGCCGCCGGCGAAAGCTTCCGCGCCCTGCGTGCCCATCCGCCGCTGGAGCAGCGTGGTCCGGGACAGTTGATCGACTACACCGCAGCGACCCTGGACAAGAGCTTCGCGGTGTATCGCGAAGGCGACCGCGACCAGGCCTACGACCTGTCGGTGGCGGCCTATCTGGAAGGCTTCGAGCTGGTGGAAAGTTCGCTGGACAACGTCGACGCCGACCTGCGTCGCTCCACCGAGAAGCAACTCATGGCCTACCGCCAGGCGCTGCGCGACGGCCTGCCGGAGGCCCGGGTCGCGCAGCAGCTGGAGCTGGCCAAGGGCAAGCTGGCGGAGGCCGCCAAGCAACTCGGCGGCGACTCGCTGAGCTTCTCCATCAGTTTCCTTTCCGCCCTGCTGATCCTGTTGCGCGAAGGGGTGGAGGCCATCCTGGTGCTCGCCGCGATCCTCGCCTTCCTGCGCAACACCGGGCAGGAAAGCGCCGTGCGCGGCGTGCACATCGGCTGGGGCCTGGCCTTCGTCGCCGGCTTCGCCACCTGGGCGCTGGCCGCCTATGTGATCAACATCGGCGGCGCCCAGCGCGAGCTGATGGAGGGCTTCACCTCGCTGTTCGCCTGCGTGATGGTGCTCTGGCTCGGCGTCTGGATGCACGACCGCCGGCACGCGGCGGCCTGGCAGGACTATATCCGCAGCAGCCTGGTGGGCGGCGGCGGCCGCTTCGGTTTCGCGGTGCTGGCGTTCTTCTCGGTCTACCGCGAGCTGTTCGAGGTCATCCTGTTCTACGAGACCCTCTGGCTGCAGGCCGGTCCGGCCGGGCACGACGCCGTGATCGCTGGCGCGGCGACCGCCGTGGTGCTGCTGGTCGGCCTGGCCTGGGTGATCCTGCGCGGCTCGGCGAAGCTGCCGCTGGGGTTGTTCTTCACCATCAACGCGGCGTTGCTCTGCGCCCTCTCGGTGGTGTTCGCCGGACATGGCGTGATCGCCTTGCAGGAAGCCGGGGTGATCGGCACGCGGCCCGTGCCGTTCTTCGACTTCGACTGGCTGGGGATCAAGGCCGACGCCTATTCGCTGGCGGCCCAGGGCCTGGCGCTGCTGGCCATCGCCGTGCTCTACGGGCGCAGCCGGATCACCGAGCGCCGCCGCGCGGCGGCCAACGCCTCTGGCTGAGGCGGTTCACGCAACGACGACGGCCGGTGCGATACTGGCCGTCGTCATTTCTACGGAAGTTCGTTCATGCGTATCTGGATCGATGCCGACGCCTGCCCCAAGGCGGCCAAGGAACTGGTCTGCAAGTTCGCCCTCAAGCGCAAGCTGGAAGTCTGGATGGTCGCCGGCCAGCCGCAGGTCAAGCCACCGTTCGCCTGCGTGCGCCTGGTGGTGGTGGAGAGCGGCATGGACGCGGCCGACGATTACCTGGTGGAGCAGGCCGAGCCCGGCGACCTGGTGATCTGCAGCGACGTGCCGCTGGCCGACCGGCTGATCAAGAAGCAGGTCGCCGCCCTCGACCCGCGTGGTCGCGAGTTCGATGCGCGGAACATGGGCGACAAGCTGGCCATGCGCAACCTGATGGCCGACCTGCGCGACCTCGGGCAGATGGGCGGTGGCCAGGCGCCCTATGGCGATCGCGACCGCCAGGCCTTCGCCAACGCCCTCGATCGCCTGCTCACCCGCCTGCAGCGGGAAGCCGGCCTACGCGCGAATCAGCCGCACAAGTAGGTTCCGGTACCGACGGCCACCAGCGCACCGTCGTCGGCGTGCAGTTCCGAACGTATCACCGCCACCTTGTTGCCCGCGCGCAGCGGCACCGCGTGGGCGGTGAACCTCTGGCCGCGTCCCGGGCGCAGGTAGTCGATGCGCAGGTCGATGGTGCCCAGCTTCGACAGCCGCGCCATCCGCTCATGGCCGGGCAGTTCGCGGTGTCGCTCGAGGGCTCCGATCAGTGCCATCGCCCCGCCGGTGACGTCGAGGAGGCTGGAGATCACCCCGCCATGGAGAATGCCCTGGACGAAGTTGCCGATCAGTTCGTCCTTCATCGGCAGGTCGAGGACCACCCTTTCGCGCCCGAGGCTCACCACGTGGATGCCGAGCAGGCGGTTGAAGGGAATGCGCTGGAAGAAAGCCGCCACCAGTTGGTGGACGTCGTCAGGCAAGGAGTGGGAAGGCGTTTCGCTCATCGCGGCGTCTCGATCCGGGGGGATGAGACGCACGCTGGCGCAGTGGCGCGGTTTTGCAAAGGGCGGTGGCGCGACCGCCCTCGTGCTTGGCCGATCAGGCCTTGCCCTGATCCACCAGTTCGAGTACCCGGTCGACCAGCTTGTTGATGCCGGAGGCCGCCTCGGCGATCGACTGCGCGAGCATGTAGGCCGGTGTGCTCACCAGCTTGCGCGCGGCGTCCTCGACGATCTCGTCGACCGGCGCGTCGACGTGCTCGGCACCCATCTGCTTCAGCGCCTCGGCGGTGCCGGCATCGTTGCCGATGGTGCATTGCACCCCGGCGCCGTAGATCTTCGCCGCCATTGCCGGGGCGATGCAGATCAGGCCCACCGGCTTGCCGGCGTCGACGAAGCCCCTGGCCAGGGCCAGCACGTCCGGCTGCACCTGGCATTGCGCGCCGGCGATGGCGAAATCGCTGAGATTCTTCGCCGCGCCGAAGCCGCCGGGCACGATCAGCGCGTCGAAGTCCTCGGCGCGGGCTTCGCGCAGGTCCTTGATCTCGCCGCGGGCGATGCGCGCCGACTCGACCAGGACATTGCGGCTTTCCGGCATTTCCTCGCCGGTCAGGTGGTTGATCACGTGATGCTGGGCGATGTTCGGCGCGAAGCACTGCACCTGGGCGCCGCGCTGGCTGAGGCGGAGCAGGGTGATCACGCTCTCGTGGATTTCCGCGCCATCGTAGACGCCACAACCGGAGAGGATGACGGCAACTTTCTTGTGCATGAGGGCTTACTCCTTGGGAACGCAGGAACCGGGCCGGGCGCCCGCCTGGCCGGGGACTGGATCGCGCAAGCATAGCCAGCCACCGGCCCCGGCGGCCAGCCGGAGCGGAGGGTACAGGAGATTGGAGTACGCGCGCGGGGCGGCTGTTCAGTCGCGGTGGCGGGAATTCACTCGGATTTGTCGGTGTCGCTGCTCGCGCCGTTGCCGCGAGGCGTCTTGAAACGTCGCCACAACCAGAGCAGCAGGCCGATGACGACCAGTCCGCCGAGGACCATCAGTTCGTATTTCTTGATGTTGCCGAGCATGCCTTCCAGCACGCTGCCGAAATAATAGGCCGCCGAGCCCAGCGCGGCGGCCCAGACGATGGCGCCGATGCCATTGAGCAGGAGATAGCGTGCCGGCGGGTAGCCGGAGAGGCCGATGGCCACCGGCATCACCGTGCGCAGGCCATAGACGAAGCGGAAGCTCAGGACCCACAGGTCCGGGTGGCGGCGCACGTGCTCCAGGGCCTTGTCGCCGAGCTTCTGCCAGCGCGGCTTGCGCGCCAGCAGGCGGCGGCCGTGGCGGCGGCCCAGGAAGTACCAGAGCTGGTCACCGGCATAGCTGCCGAGGAACGCGGTGAGAATGACCGTATCCAGCTGCATGTAGCCGCGGAAGGCGAGGAATCCGGCCAGGACGAGAATGGTTTCGCCCTCGAAGAAAGTACCGAGAAAAAGGGCGAAATAGCCGAAGTCCTGCAGGAATTGTTGAAGCATCATCGGGGCAGCGAAGCGAAATGAACGCGCAGCCTAACTCGGTTGAAGGCCTGGGGAAAGCGTGATCATCATGGCCTGGATCATCGATCATGCAATGAATGGCCTTGATGGCTGGCTTTTTGCGATGATTGGCGGTGCGGCAGGATGCCGCGACCTTGGGTCACTGTCATCGCTTGTTACCAATCCGTCATAATCAGGGACTATAACTGTCACACTGTGCCCGTTATCTGGGCCCTGGAGTACACCGTGAGCTTCACTCCCGCCAACCGCGCCTACCCCTATACCCGTCTGCGCCGCAATCGCCGCGATGATTTTTCCCGCCGCCTGGTCCGCGAGAACGTCCTTACCGTCGACGACCTGATCCTGCCGGTGTTCGTCCTCGATGGCGTCAACCAGCGCGAAAGCATTCCGTCGATGCCGGGCGTCGAGCGCCTGTCCATCGACCAGTTGCTGATCGAGGCGGAGGAGTGGGTGGCCCTGGGCATTCCCGCGCTGGCGCTGTTCCCGGTGACCCCGCTGGAGAAGAAGTCGCTGGACGCCGCCGAGGCGTACAACCCCGAGGGCATCGCCCAGCGCGCCACCCGCGCCCTGCGCGAGCGCTTCCCGGAGCTGGGCATCATCACCGACGTGGCGCTCGATCCGTTCACCACCCATGGCCAGGACGGCATCCTCGATGACGACGGCTACGTGCTCAACGACGTCAGCGTCGACGTGCTGGTGCGCCAGGCGCTGTCCCACGCCGAGGCCGGCGCCCAGGTGGTCGCGCCCTCGGACATGATGGACGGCCGCATCGGCGCCATCCGCGAGGCCCTGGAGTCCGCCGGGCACACCAACGTGCGGATCATGGCCTACTCGGCCAAGTACGCCAGCGCCTACTACGGTCCGTTCCGCGACGCGGTCGGCTCGGCCTCGAACCTCGGCAAGGGCAACAAGTCCACCTACCAGATGGACCCGGCCAACAGCGACGAGGCCCTCCATGAAGTGGCCGCCGACCTGGCCGAAGGTGCCGACATGGTGATGGTCAAGCCGGGCATGCCGTACCTCGACATCGTGCGCCGGGTGAAGGATGAATTCCGCGCGCCGACCTTTGTCTACCAGGTCAGTGGCGAGTACGCGATGCACATGGGCGCCATCCAGAACGGCTGGCTGGCCGAATCGGTGATCCTCGAGTCCCTGACCGCCTTCAAACGTGCCGGCGCTGATGGCATCCTGACCTACTTCGCCAAGCAGGCCGCAGAACAATTAAGACGGGGGCGTTGACCCCCTCGGGAAGATGAATGAATACGCAGCAAGGACTTGAAGAGATCGAACGCCTCGACACCGACGAAAACGTGGTGGCGAGCGTGGAAAGCGCAGTTGAAGTGAAGATGGCCGAAACGATTCCGGTGGAAACGCCACCCGCGGTGGTACCCAGCGTGGATGACAGCAGCCTGTACATTCATCGCGAGCTTTCCCAGTTGCAGTTCAACATCCGCGTGCTGGAACAGGCGCTGGACGAGTCCTATCCGCTGCTGGAGCGGCTGAAGTTCCTCCTCATCTTCTCGAGCAACCTCGACGAATTCTTCGAGATCCGCATCGCCGGCCTGAAGAAGCAGATCACCTTCGCCCGCGAGCAGGCCGGCGCCGACGGCCTGCTGCCGCACCAGGCCCTGGCGCGGATCAGCGAACTGGTCCACGAGCAGGTGTCGCGGCAGTACCGGATCCTCAACGAGACGCTGCTGCCGGAACTGGCCAAGCACCAGATCCGCTTCATCCGCCGGCGCCACTGGACGCTGAAGATCAAGACCTGGGTGCGGCGCTTCTTCCGCGACGAGATCGCGCCGATCATCACCCCCATCGGCCTCGACCCGACCCACCCGTTCCCGCTGCTGGTGAACAAGAGCCTGAACTTCATCGTCGAGCTGGAGGGAATGGACGCCTTCGGCCGCGACTCCGGCCTGGCGATCATCCCGGCGCCGCGCCTGCTGCCGCGGATCATCAAGCTGCCGGAAGAGGTTGGCGGCGAGGGCGACAACTACGTGTTCCTCTCCTCGATGATCCACGCCCACGCCGACGACCTGTTCCCCGGCATGAAGGTGAAGGGCTGCTACCAGTTCCGCCTGACCCGCAACGCCGACCTCTCGGTGGATACCGAGGATGTCGAGGACCTGGCCCGCGCGCTGCGCGGCGAGCTGTTCTCGCGGCGCTATGGCGACGCGGTGCGCCTGGAGGTGGTGGACACCTGTCCGCAGAACCTGACCAACTACCTGCTCAAGCAGTTCGGCCTGTCCGAGAGCGAGCTGTACAAGGTCAGCGGCCCGGTCAACCTGACCCGCCTGTTCAGCGTCACCGGCCTGGAAAGCCATCCGGAACTGCAGTACCCGCCCTTCACCCCGGCGATCCCGCGTTTGCTGCAGAAGAAGGAAAACCTCTTCAACGTGCTCAGCAAGCTGGACGTGCTGCTGATGCACCCGTTCGAATCCTTCACCCCGGTGATCGACCTGCTGCGCCAGGCCGCCAAGGATCCGAACGTGCTGGCGATCAAGCAGACCCTGTACCGCAGCGGCGCCAACTCGGAGATCGTCGACGCCCTGGTCGAGGCGGCGCGCAACGGCAAGGAGGTCACCGCGGTGATCGAACTGCGCGCGCGCTTCGACGAGGAGTCCAACCTGCAGCTGGCCAGCCGCCTTCAGCAGGCCGGCGCGGTGGTGATCTACGGCGTGGTCGGCTTCAAGACCCACGCCAAGATGATGCTGATCCTCCGTCGCGAGGACGGCGAACTGCGCCGCTACGCGCACCTGGGCACCGGCAACTACCACGCCGGCAACGCCCGCCTGTATACCGACTACAGCCTGCTGACCGCCGACGTGGCGCTCTGCGAGGACCTGCACAAGCTGTTCAACCAGTTGATCGGGATGGGCAAGACGCTGCGCATGAAGAAGCTGCTGCATGCGCCGTTCACCCTGAAGAAGAACCTGCTGGAAATGATCAACCGCGAGGCCGCCCAGGCCGCGCTCGGCCAGCCGGCGCACATCATGGCCAAGGTCAACTCGCTGACCGACCCGAAAGTCATCCGCGCGCTGTACAAGGCCAGTCAGGCCGGGGTCAAGATCGAACTGGTGGTGCGCGGCATGTGCTGCCTGCGGCCGGGCATTCCGGGGGTCTCGCACAACATCCACGTGCGCTCGATCATCGGACGCTTCCTCGAGCACAGCCGCATCTACTACTTCCTCAACGGCGGCGACGAGAAGCTCTATCTCTCCAGCGCCGACTGGATGGAGCGCAACCTCGACATGCGCGTCGAGACCTGCTTCCCGGTAGAGGGCAAGAAGCTGGTGCAGCGGGTCAAGAAGGAACTGGAAACGTACCTGGCCGACAATACCCAGGCCTGGGTGCTGCAGGCCGACGGCAGCTACCAGCGGCTCAGCCCCACCGGCAACCAGAACCCCCGCAATACCCAGGCGACCCTGCTGGAGAAACTGGCCGCGCCGGTGCTTACCGCACGTTGAGGGTGTAGCCGACCCGCTTCAGCCATTCGGCTTCCTGGGCGAAGTCGGCCTGGGTCAGCGGGTTGGCTTCCAGCCAACCGTCGGGGAAGGTAACCGAGAGGCTCTTCGGCTCGGCCTTGAGCTGCACCGAAGGCATTTCCTGGGTGCCACGGATGTGGTGGAACAGGATGGCGAAGCGCAGCACGATGCACAGGCGCACCAGCTTGTCGCCTTCCTCGGCGAACTCCGCCAGCTTGTCCGCCGGGATGTTGCGGCGATGCCCGCGCACCAGCAGCGCCAGCATCTGCTGGTCCTGGCGGGAGAAACCGGCGAGGTCGGAGTGCTCGATCAGGTAGGCGCCGTGCTTGTGGTAATGGTAGTGGGCGATGTCCAGGCCGATCTCGTGGACCCGTGCGCCCCAGCTCAACAGGTCGCGGTGCAGGTCGTCGTCCAGCCCCCAGGCGTCGCTGACTTCGCCGAGCACCTTGAGTGCCTTGGCTTCCACCCGCGAGGCCTGTTCCGGATCGACGTGGTAGCGCTCCATCAGCGAGCTGATGGTGCGCTCGCGCACGTCCTCGTGCTGGTGGCGGCCGACCAGGTCGTAGAGCACGCCTTCGCGCAGGGCGCCCTCGGAGTGGACCATCTGTTCCAGCTCCAGGGCGTCGAAGATCGCCTCGAGAATCGCCAGTCCGGCCGGGAAGATGGTCCGTCGGTCAGGCTTGATGCCTTCCAGGTCGAGCTTCTCCACGTCACCGAGCTTGAGCACCTTGCGCTTCAGCCAGGCCAGGCCGTCCGGGCCGATCTCGCCGTTGCCGTGGCCGCCGGCCTTGATCGCCAGCGCCACCGCGCGGATGGTGCCGGAGGCGCCGACCGCCTGCTGCCAGCCGAGGCGGCGCAGGCTGTTCTCGATGCCCATCAGCTCCAGGCGTGCGGCGGTATAGGCCTGGGCATAGCGGGCCGGGGTGATCTTGCCGTCGCGGAAGTAGCGCTGGGTGTAGCTGACGCATCCCATCTGCAGGCTTTCCCGCAGCTCGGATTCGAAACCCTGGCCGATGATGAACTCGGTGCTGCCGCCGCCGATGTCGCTGACCAGTCGGCGGCCGCCGCTGTCGGGCATGCTGTTGGCGACGCCGAGGTAGATCAGGCGGGCCTCCTCGCGTCCGGAGATGACCTCCACGGGATGGCCGAGGACTTCTTCGGCGCGGCGGATGAAGTCGCTGCGGTTGCGCGCCTCGCGCAATGCGTTGGTGGCCACCACGCGTACCGCGCCCTGGGGCATGCCGCTGATGAACTGGGCGAAGCGACGCAGGCAGTCGAGGCCGCGCTGGGTGGCCTCTTCGCTGAGATTGCGCTCCTCGTCGAGGCCGGCTGCGAGTTGGACCTTCTCTCCCAGTCGTTCGAGGATACGGACTTCGCCGTGGATGTTGGCCTTGGCCAGACAGAGGTGGAAGCTGTTGGAACCCAGGTCCAGGGCGGCAATCAGCGGGAATGCCTCGGCAGGTTTTTGCGGCATGCTTTGCAAGTCCATTGGAAAACTGCGCCATCCTGCCACGACAGGGCGAAGGTCGCCAATGCGGCAGCCGATCAATCGGGAATCACCCGACCAACGATAGAGACTCTCAATCGGATGTGCCTTTCGGCGAGGGTCAAGGCGGGATATGATGGTCGGCACTTTTCGCGTTTCAATTCGCGTCCGACTACGGAGAGATTCCATGAGCGAACATATCGTCAACGTTACTGATGCCAGCTTCGAGCAGGACGTGCTGAAGGCCGACGGTCCTGTGCTGGTGGACTACTGGGCCGAATGGTGCGGTCCGTGCAAGATGATCGCGCCGGTGCTGGACGAGGTCGCCAGGGACTACCAGGGCAAGCTGAAGGTCTGCAAGCTGAACATCGACGAGAACCAGGACACCCCGCCGAAGTACGGCGTGCGCGGCATCCCCACCCTGATGCTGTTCAAGGGCGGCAATGTCGAGGCGACCAAGGTCGGCGCGCTGTCCAAGTCGCAGCTGGCGGCTTTCCTCGACGCCAATATCTGAGTCGGGCCCGCGCCCCTCTGGAAAGCCCCGCGTTCCGCGGGGCTTTTTTTTGCATTCCAGTAGACGCCACGCCGACACGGTGTTAAATTCGGGCTCGCGACGTTTTTTCCGTCGCCTTCTGCATGCCGTCCCGGACGCACTTCCTACTCGAACTTTCTAGCGCTCCTGTCGCCCCTTGCGACACGGCTTTCCCAAGCTCGACGCTTTCTCCAATTCCTCTTTCTGCGTACCTATCTCTTTCCTATGAATCTGACCGAACTCAAGCAAAAGCCGATTGCCGAACTGCTGGAAATGTCCGATGCCATGGGCCTGGAAAACATGGCCCGTTCGCGCAAGCAGGACATCATCTTCGCCCTGCTGAAGAAGCACGCGAAAAGTGGTGAAGAGATCTCCGGCGATGGCGTGCTGGAGATTCTTCAGGACGGCTTCGGCTTCCTGCGCTCCGCCGACTCTTCCTACCTGGCCGGTCCCGACGACATCTACGTGTCGCCGAGCCAGATCCGGCGCTTCAACCTGCGCACGGGCGACACCATCATCGGCAAGATTCGCCCGCCGAAAGAGGGCGAGCGCTATTTCGCCCTGCTCAAGGTCGATTCGATCAACTTCGATCGCCCGGAGAACGCGAAGAACAAGATCCTCTTCGAGAACCTCACGCCGCTGTTCCCCAACGAGCGGATGAAGATGGAGGCCGGCAACGGCTCCACCGAAGACCTGACCGGCCGCGTCATCGACCTCTGCGCGCCGATCGGCAAGGGCCAGCGTGGCCTGATCGTGGCACCGCCGAAGGCGGGCAAGACCATCATGCTGCAGAACATCGCCAGCAACATCACCCGCAACAATCCCGAATGCCACCTGATCGTCCTGCTGATCGACGAGCGCCCTGAGGAAGTGACCGAAATGCAGCGCACCGTGCGCGGCGAAGTGGTCGCCTCGACCTTTGACGAGCCGCCGACCCGGCACGTGCAGGTCGCCGAGATGGTCATCGAGAAGGCCAAGCGCCTGGTCGAGCACAAGAAGGACGTGGTCATCCTGCTCGACTCCATCACCCGCCTGGCGCGGGCCTACAACACCGTGATCCCGAGTTCCGGCAAGGTCCTCACCGGCGGTGTCGACGCCCATGCCCTGGAGAAGCCGAAGCGCTTCTTCGGCGCCGCGCGGAACATCGAGGAAGGCGGTTCTCTTACTATTCTCGCCACGGCGCTGGTGGAAACCGGCTCGAAGATGGACGAGGTGATCTACGAGGAATTCAAGGGCACCGGTAACATGGAGCTTCCGCTGGATCGCAAGATCGCCGAAAAGCGTGTGTTCCCGGCCATCAACATCAACCGCTCCGGTACCCGTCGCGAAGAACTGCTGACCAGCGAGGACGAACTGCAGCGGATGTGGATCCTGCGCAAGATCCTGCACCCGATGGACGAGATTTCCGCCATCGAATTCCTCATCGACAAGCTCAAGCAGACCAAGACCAACGATGAGTTCTTCGATTCGATGAAACGGAAGTAGTCTTCGAGAGAACTGGACGAAGGTGCTCCGGTCGACCGGAGCGCCTTTTTTCATGCCTGGAGGAAAGTCAATGTCGGGCCTTGCCTATCGACGGGATATCGATGGATTGCGAGCGCTGGCCATCCTGCCGGTGGTTCTCTAGCACTTCGGCCTGGGTGGCATCACCGGCGGTTACGTCGGCGTCGGCGTGTTCCTGGTGATATCCGGCTACCTGATCACCTCGATCATCTGGCGCGAGCAGCAGGCCGGGCGGTACCGCCCTGCTGATCTGGGCCAACGGCGCCGGCGAGACCGACACCTTTTGCCGCTTCCCGGCCCGGATGTCCGCCGAGCGACCGTTGCTGATCAGTTGGGGCGACAGTCATTCCGCGGCCTTGAGTCCGCTGTTGCATGAGGTGGCGGCCGGTCGCCGGTTGCCGATATGGCAGGCTTCGCTGGCCGGCTGCCCGCCGCTGCTGGGCATGCGGGAAAAGGACAATTGCCTGCGCTTCAACCAGCAGATGCTCGACTTCGTCGAGAAACAGCGGCCGGTCGGGGTGATCCTCGCCGGACGCTGGGACATGTACATCTATGGTGACTCGCAGGACGGTGCGCGCCATATGCTGCGCGAGCCGGACGACGCGCCGGACAGCTCGATCGCCGAGGCGCTGCTGCGCCAGCGCCTGAGCGGGATGATCGACAGGCTGAACGCCGCCGGGACGCATGTCTGGCTGGTCAAGGATGTCCCGCTGCTGCCGTTCAAGGCGCCGGCGCGGCTGGTGCGGCTGAGCCTGAGCGGGGAGGACGTCGGGCAGGCGCGCTTCCCGTTCGTCGAGCATGCCGCTCGCGTCGCCTACATCGACGCGCTGGCCGAGAGCAACCCCAAGGTCAGCGTGCTCGATCCCGCGAGCGTGCTCTGCGACGGCCAGGACTGTTTCGCCGAACGTGGTGGCTGGTCGCTGTACATGGACAACAATCATCTCTCCGGCCATGGCGCCCGCGCGCTCGCACCGTTGTTCGAGCCGGTGTTCCAGGACCTGGACGCGTCGCGCGTCGCCAGCCAGCACTGACCGAATGCCGCGTTTGCCTGCTGCCGGATGGGCCGGGAGCAGGTAGGATGTGGGGTCTTGCAGTGAATGGTTAGGCCAATGACATTCAAGGATCTCCGCGATTTCATCGCCCAGCTGGAGCAGCGCGGTGCGCTGAAGCGCATCCAGGTGCCGATTTCCCCCGTGCTCGAGATGACCGAGGTGTGCGACCGCACGTTGCGCGCCAAGGGCCCGGCATTGCTGTTCGAGAAACCGACAGGCTTCGACATGCCGGTGCTCGGCAACCTGTTCGGCACGCCGGAACGGGTGGCGCTGGGCATGGGCGCCGAGGATGTCGGCGCGCTGCGTGAGATCGGCACGCTGCTGGCGCAGCTCAAGGAACCCGAGCCGCCAAAGGGGTTCAAGGATGCCTGGGCCAAGCTGCCGATGTACCGCAAGGTCCTGTCCATGGCGCCGAAGGTGCTGAAGGACGCGCCCTGCCAGGAAGTGGTCGAGGAGGGCGACGACGTCGACCTCGGCCGGCTGCCGGTGCAGACCTGCTGGCCGGGCGATGTCGGGCCGCTGATCACCTGGGGCCTGACCGTCACCCGCGGGCCGAACAAGGAGCGGCAGAACCTGGGCATCTACCGCCAGCAGGTGATCGGTCGCAACAAGGTGATCATGCGCTGGCTCAGCCATCGCGGCGGCGCGCTGGACTATCGCGAGTGGTGCCAGAAGCATCCGGGCCAGCCGTATCCGGTCGCCGTGGCGCTGGGTGCCGATCCGGCGACCATTCTCGGCGCGGTGACGCCGGTGCCCGACACCCTTTCCGAATACGCCTTCGCCGGCCTGTTGCGCGGGAACCGTACCGAACTGGTCAAGTGCCGTGGCAGCGACCTGCAGGTGCCGGCCAGCGCCGAGATCGTCCTCGAAGGGGTGATCCACCCCGGCGAGATGGCCGACGAGGGTCCCTATGGCGACCATACCGGCTACTACAACGAGGTCGACCGCTTCCCGGTGTTCACCGTCGAGCGCATCACCCGCCGGCAGAAACCGATCTACCACAGCACCTACACCGGGCGTCCGCCGGATGAACCGGCGATCCTCGGGGTGGCGCTGAACGAAGTGTTCGTGCCGATCCTGCAGAAGCAGTTCCCGGAAATCGTCGATTTCTACCTGCCCCCCGAAGGCTGTTCCTACCGGATGGCCGTGGTGACCATGAAGAAGCAGTATCCGGGCCACGCCAAGCGGGTGATGCTCGGCGTCTGGTCGTTCCTGCGGCAGTTCATGTACACCAAGTTCGTCATCGTCACCGACGACGACATCGACGCGCGCGACTGGAACGACGTGATCTGGGCCATTACCACGCGGATGGACCCCAAGCGCGACACGGTGATGATCGACAACACGCCTATCGACTACCTCGATTTCGCCTCGCCGGTCTCCGGCCTCGGTTCGAAGATGGGACTCGACGCCACCCACAAGTGGCCGGGCGAGACCAGCCGCGAGTGGGGTCGCGCCATCGTCAAGGACGAGGCGGTGACCCGGCGTATCGATGAACTCTGGTCGAGCCTCGGGATCGACTGATGCGTATCGTCCTGCAACCCTCCGGCGCCTGCCTCGAGCTGCTGCCGGGGGAACGGATCCTCGATGGTGCCCGGCGCCTCGGCTACGACTGCCCGCAGAGTTGCCGCAATGGCAATTGCCATATCTGCGCGGCGCTGCTGGTCGAGGGGCGGGTTCGTCAGGACGGCGAGGTACGCGATCACGGCGAACTCTTCACCTGCCTTGCCGAGCCGCTGGAAGATTGCGTGCTGCATTGGGACGGGGTGCTGGCGCCGGGCGAGCTGCCTTTGCGCAAGCTGACCTGCCAGGTGAGCTTCTGCGAAGAGGCCGGTGGCGATGTCTACCGGGTCGGCCTGCGTGCGCCGGCCGGCAAGCCGCCGCGCTACCACGCCGGGCAGTACCTGCTGCTGGAACGTGCCGGCGGCGATAGCGCGGCGTTTTCCCTGGCCTCCGCGCCGCATGCCGGGCGTGACCTGGAATTGCACGTCCTGGCCAAGGAGGACAGCGCCGTCGCGCTGATCGCCCAGTTGCAACGCGAACGCCTGGCGCGGGTCCAGCTGCCATTCGGCGATGCGCACCTGGCGGAACTGCCCGATGGACCGCTGGTGCTGATCGCCGCCGGCACCGGCATGTCGCAGATGCACAGCCTGATCGAGCATTGCCGCGCCGCCGGCTTCGCCCATCCGGTGCATCTCTACTGGGGCGTGCGGCGGCCCGAGGACTTCTATCGCCTGCCGCACTGGAAGGAATGGGAAGGGTTGCCGAACCTGTTCCTGCACCGGGTGGTCAGCGACCTCTGCGGTTGGGAGGGGCGTTGCGGCTTGCTGCACGAGGCGGTGCGCGAGGACTTCGCCGACCTGTCGAGCCTGCACGTCTACGCCAGCGGCTCGCCGGCGATGGTCTACGCGACCCTGGACGCCCTGGTCGAGGCAGGCATGGATGCGCACCAGATGCGCGCCGACGTGTTCGCCTACGCACCGCGCGACTGAATGCGGCTCCGGCCGGCGCCGGAGCCGCCGCGTCATCAGCCGGCCTGTTGCGGCAAGGCCTGGACCGCCGGTTTGCGCAGGGTAAGGCAGAGGAACAGGATAGCCAGCAGGCAGGCACCGATCAGCAGCTTGAAACCGCCGTCCCAGCCGAAGTGGTCCACCGTGTAGCCGACCAGGGCGTTGGCCGCCACCGAGCCGCCGAGATAGCCGAACAGTCCGGTGAAGCCGGCCGCGGTGCCCGCCGCCTTCTTCGGCGCCAGTTCCAGGGCCTGCAGGCCGATCAGCATCACCGGACCGTAGATCAGGAAACCGATCATGATCAGCGCGGCCATGTCGATGGCCGGGTTGCCGGCCGGGTTCAGCCAGTAGATCAGGGTGCCGATGGTCACCAGGATCATGAACACCACGCCGGTGGCGCCGCGATTGCCCTTGAACAGCTTGTCCGACAGCCAGCCGCAGAGCAGGGTGCCGGGAATCCCCGCCCATTCGTAGAAGAAGTATGCCCAGGACGACTTGTCGACGTTGAAGTGCTTGGCTTCCTTCAGGTAGGTCGGGGCCCAGTCGAGCACGCCGTAGCGCAGCAGGTAGACGAAAACGTTGGCCAGGGCGATGTACCAGAGCAGCTTGTTGCGCAGCACGTAGGTAACGAAGATCTCCTTGGTCGACAGCTCGCGCTCGTGGTGTTCGTCGTAGCCTTCGGGGTAGTCGTCCTTGTGCTTCTCGATTGGCGGCAGGCCACAGGATTGCGGGGTGTCGCGCATGGCGAAATAGGCGAACACGGCTACGCCCACGGCGACGATCGCCGGCACGTAGAAGGCCGAGCGCCAGTCGCCGAACAGCGCCAGGCCGAGCAGGAACAGCGGGCCGATCAGTCCGCCGCCGACGTTGTGGGCGACGTTCCACACCGAGACCACGCCGCCGCGCTCCTTCTGCGACCACCAGTGGACCATGGTCCGTCCGCTCGGCGGCCAGCCCATGCCCTGTGCCCAGCCGTTGATGAAGAGCAGGACGAACATGATCGCGACGCTGGAGGTAGCCCAGTGCGCGAATCCGAAAATGAACATCACCGCCGCCGACACCAGCAGCCCGAACGGCAGGAAGACCCGCGGGTTGGAGCGGTCCGAGACCAGCCCCATGATGAATTTCGACAGGCCGTAGGCGATGGCGATCGCCGACATCGCGACGCCCAGCTGGCCACGGCTGTAGCCATCCTCGATGAGGTAGGGCATGGCCAGGGAGAAGTTCTTGCGCAGCAGGTAGTAACCCGCGTAGCCGATGAAGATGCCGGCGAAGATCTGCCAGCGCAGACGCCGGTAGGTGCTGTCCACCTCGGCATCGGGCAGGGGCGCCTGGTGTGGCGCGGGACGAAAGATTCCGAACATCGCGAGCTCCGCTTGTTGTTGTGTCGCGCCTTTTTACGCGGTTGCGAACACTACATTTTTCGTAAATGAAAAAATAGCGGAAATGTTACAGGTTGAGTACATCGGTCGGAAACAAGAAAGCCCCGGTCGGAAACCGGGGCTTTCAGAGGGGAAGAGCGTCTGTCAGTGTGGGTTGTCGGCGTCGTTCCGCCCCCTGCGCTGCGTGACCTGTTCCCGTCGGCGGGCCAGGCAGGCGTTCCTGGCGACTTTTCCTGATATTGCGTGGAAATTCAGCGAACTTCCACGACCACCTTGCCGACCGCCTTGCGCTGACCGAGGGCGTCGATGGCGTCGCCCGCGCGTTCCAGCGGGAATCGCTGCGAGACCAGTGGCTTGAGCCTGCCTTCGGCGTGCCAGGCGAACAACTGACGGAAATTGTCGGCATTGTCCTGCGGCTGGCGTTGGGCGAACGAGCCCCAGAACACACCGACCAGCGAGGCGCCCTTGAGCAGGGGCAGGTTGGCCGGCAGCGAAGGGATGCTGCCGCTGGCGAAGCCGACCACCAGCATCCGGCCGTTCCAGGCGATGCTGCGGAAGGCCTCCTCGAACAGCTCGCCGCCCACCGGATCGTAGATCACATCGACGCCCTGGCCGCCGGTCAAAGCCTTGAGCTGCTCGCGCAGGCTGCCTTCGCTGTAGTTGACCAGTTCGTCGGCGCCAGCGGCCTTGGCCACGGCGAGCTTGTCCGGGGTACTGGCGGCGGCGATCACCCGGGCGCCCATGGCCTTGCCGATCTCCACGGCCGCCAGGCCGACTCCGCCGGAGGCACCGAGCACCAGCAGGGTCTCGCCGGGTTGCAGGTTGGCACGCTGTTTCAGGGCGTGCATCGAGGTGCCGTAGGTCATGCCGAAGGCGGCGGCACTGGCGAAGTCCATGCCCTCGGGAATCGGCATGACGTTATAGGCGGGCACCTTGACCTGCTCGGCGAAGCTGCCCCAGCCGGTCAGTGCCATGACCCGGTCGCCGGGCTGCACATGAGTGACCTTCTCGCCGACCGCGGCAACCACCCCGGCGGCCTCGCCGCCCGGGGAGAACGGGAAGGGCGGCTTGAACTGGTACCTGCCTTCGATGATCAGGGTGTCGGGGAAGTTGACCCCGGCGGCATGCACGTCGAGGAGGATTTCGTTCTTCGCCGGGCTCGGGCTGGCGATCTCTTCCAGGACCAGGCTGCTGGCCGGGCCGAAGGCTTTGCAGAGGACGGCTTTCATCGGGGACGCTCCAGTTTGCGGTCCGGCCAGTGTAGGAGGGGGACGCCCATGGTCAATCAGCATCGCCGCAACTGATGGTCGCCCATAAATCCCGGACTTGGGCCTGGCCGAGAGTCTGGCTATGCTTGCCGGCATTCGTCGAGGAGATGCGCCCGTGAGAACCCCCATTGCCCTGTCGCTGGCCCTGTGCCTGAGCCTGTTCCTGCCGTTCGCCACGGCCGAGGAGGCCGCGCCGGAAGGCGAGGGCGCGAACAAGCCGGTCTACGTCGACCTGACCCCGGCGCTGGTCGGCAACTACGGCAGCGGACCGCGCCTGCAATACTACAAGGCCGATATCGCCCTGCAGGTGGCCGACAAGGACGCGGCGACCAAGGTCGAGCACCATGAGCCGCTGATCCGCAACCAGCTGATCATGCTGTTCGCCCAGCAGACCGACCAGACCCTGGGTACGGTCGAGGCCAAGGAAAACCTGCGCCAGGAGGCGCTGAAGCAGGTCCGGCAGACTCTCGAGCAGGAAGAGGGCAAGCCACTGGTGACCGACCTGCTGTTCAACAACCTCATCGTCCAGCCCTGAGGTCAACTATCCGTTCTGTCCCGCGCTCCCGTAGGCGAAGCCCCGGGGGTTCTGCTTTCCTGTGAGGTCCGGTCGGGCGCGTCTGACGTGCATCAACACTCGCGCGCTCCGCTAAAGGGACAATCGAGCCAGTGAAGTTCGCGGCCGCCGCGCTTTCCAGCATGGAGCGCAGCCGCCGTGGCTGGCTGGACGTGCGAGGAGAAGGGATGAAACAGGAAAGCAAGCGGTGGCTGAGCCGCGTCCTGGTCGCGGCGGCGCTGGTCGGCGTGGGCCTGCTGGTCTGGCAGGTGTCGCGGCCGACCGGGCTGGGCGACGGATTCGCCAGCGGCAACGGACGCATCGAGGCCACCGAGGTGGACGTGGCGGCCAAGCTTCCCGGACGGGTCGCCGAGATCGAGGTCGACGAGGGCGACTTCGTCACGGCCGGGGACGTCGTGGCGCGGATGGACACCCAGGTGCTCGAGGCGCAGCTGGCCCAGGCCCAGGCCCAGGTGCGCCAGGCGGAGAACGCCAAGGTCACCGCGACCTCGCTGGTGGCCCAGCGCGAGAGCGAGAAGGGTACCGCCCAGGCGGTGGTGGCGCAGCGCCAGGCCGAACTGACCGCGGCGCAGAAGCGCTTCACCCGTACCGAGGCGCTGGTCAGGCGCAACGCCCTGCCGCAGCAACAGCTCGACGATGACCGGGCGACCCTGCAGAGCGCCCAGGCGGCGCTCTCGGCGGCTCGCTCGCAGGTGATCTCGGCGCAGGCGGCGATCGAGGCCGGGCGTTCCCAGGTGATCGAGGCGCAATCGGCCATCGAGGCGGCCAGGGCCAGCGTCGCCCGGTTGCAGGCGGATATCGACGACAGCCTGCTCAAGGCGCCGCGCAACGGCCGCGTGCAATATCGCGTGGCGCAGCCCGGGGAAGTGCTGCCGGCCGGTGGCAAGCTGCTCAACATGGTCGACCTGGCCGACGTCTACATGACTTTCTTCCTGCCATCCATGCAGGCCGGCAGGGTCGAGCTGGGCCAGGAAGTGCGCCTGGTGATCGACGCGGTGCCGGACTACGTGATCCCGGCCAAGGTGTCCTACGTCGCCAGCGTCGCCCAGTTCACCCCGAAAACGGTGGAAACCGCCAGCGAGCGGGAAAAGCTGATGTTCCGGGTCAAGGCGCGGCTCGATCCGGCGCTGCTGGAAAAGTACATCACCTACGTCAAGACCGGCGTGCCCGGCATGGCCTACCTGCGCCTGGACCCTGAGGCCGAATGGCCGGCCAACCTGCAGATCAAGGTTCCGCAATGACCATCGGCGGCGGCAGCGTGGCGAGCCTGGGGGGCGTCTCGCTGCGCTACGGCGAGACGCGCGCGGTGGATGACGTCAGCCTGGAGATCCCGGCCAACCGCATGGTCGGCCTGATCGGTCCGGACGGTGTCGGCAAGTCCAGCCTGCTTGCGCTGCTGGCCGGCGCGCGGAAGATGCAGGACGGCGAGATCCGCGTGCTCGACGGCGACATGCGCGACCGCCGCCATCGCCGGGCGGTCTGTCCGCGCATCGCCTACATGCCTCAGGGACTGGGCAAGAACCTCTATCCGACCCTGTCGGTGTTCGAGAACGTCGACTTCTTCGGTCGCCTGTTCGGCCACGACAAGGCCGAGCGTGAGCGGCGCATCGCCGACCTGTTGCAGAGCACCGGCTTGGCGCCGTTCGCCGAGCGCCCGGCGGGCAAGCTGTCCGGCGGCATGAAGCAGAAGCTCGGGCTGTGCTGCGCGCTGATCCACGATCCCGACCTGCTGATCCTCGACGAGCCGACCACCGGGGTCGATCCGTTGTCGCGCAACCAGTTCTGGGAGCTGATCGGCCGTATCCGCGCCGGCCGCGAGGGCATGAGCGTGCTGGTTGCCACCGCCTACATGGAAGAGGCCGAGCGCTTCGACTGGCTGGTGGCGATGGACGAGGGCAGGGTCCTGGCCACCGGTACGCCGCAGGAGTTGCGCGAGCGCACCGGGACGCAGAACCTCGAGTCGGCGTTCATCGCCCTGCTGCCGGAAAGCAAGCGCGCCGGCCACCACCAGTTGGTGATCCCGCCGCGGCCGCAAAACGAGGGCGCGCCGCGGATCGCTATCGAGGCCGAGGGCCTGACCTGTCGCTTCGGCGACTTCGTCGCAGTCGATCACGTCAGCTTCCGCATCGAGCGCGGGGAGATCTTCGGCTTCCTCGGTTCCAACGGCTGCGGCAAGTCCACCACCATGAAGATGCTCACCGGCCTGCTGCCGGCCAGCGAGGGCAGCTGCGCGCTGTTCGGCCAGCCGGTGGACGCCGGCGACATGGCTACCCGGCGGCGGGTCGGCTACATGTCCCAGGCCTTTTCCCTCTACGCCGAGTTGAGCGTGCGGCAGAACCTGGTGCTGCACGCCCGGCTGTTCCACCTGCCGGCCGACGGCATCCCGGCGCGGGTCGACGAGATGTTGCGGCGCTTCGGCCTGGGGAAGGTCGCCGACGAACTACCCGACGACCTGCCGCTGGGGATTCGCCAGCGCCTCTCGCTGGCGGTGGCGGTGATCCACAAGCCGGAGATCCTGATCCTCGACGAACCCACCTCGGGGGTCGACCCGGTGGCCCGCGACGGCTTCTGGGAGCTGATGGTCGAGCTGTCGCGCCGCGACGGGGTGACCATCTTCATTTCCACTCACTTCATGAACGAGGCTCAGCGCTGCGATCGCATCTCGCTGATGCATGCCGGCAAGGTGCTGGCCAGCGATACCCCGGACGAGCTGGTGCGCCAGCGCGGCCTGCCGACCCTGGAGGCGACCTTCATCGCCTATCTGGAAGAAGCTGCCGGCGCCGCCGTGCCAGCGCAACCGGTCAAGGCGCCGGCTGTCGCGCAGCAGCCCGGCGATGGCCAGGGGCGCCAGGCGCAACGTGAACGCTTCAGCCCCCTGCGGCTGTTCAGCTACGCGCGCCGCGAAGCCATGGAACTGCGCCGCGATCCGATCCGCCTGACCCTGGCCCTGCTCGGCACCGCGCTGCTGATGTTCATCATCGGCTACGGCATCAACATGGACGTCGAGGACCTTTCCTGGGCGGTCCTCGACCGTGACCAGACCACCACCAGCCAGGCCTACGCGCTGAACATCGCCGGCTCGCGCTATTTCGTCGAACACGCTCCGATCCGCGACCCGGCCGACCTCGACCGGCGCCTGCGCAGCGGCGAGCTGAGCCTGGCGGTGGAGATCCCGCCGAACTTCGGCCGCGATCTCAAGCGTGGCTCCGATCCGGCCATCGGCGCGTGGATCGACGGAGCGATGCCGACCCGCGCCAGCACCGTGCTCGGCTACGTGCAGGGCCTGCACGCCAGCTACCTGGCGGACCTCTCGCGACAGGCCGGCGGGGCCGAGACCAGCGCGGCGGCCAGCACCGAGGTGCGCTACCGCTACAACCCCGACGTGGAAAGCCTGAAGGCGATGGTGCCGGCGGTGATCCCGCTGCTGCTGATCATGATCCCGGCCATGCTCACCGCCCTCGGCGTGGTGCGCGAAAAGGAACTGGGTTCGATCACCAACCTCTACGTCACCCCGGTGACGCGCCTGGAATTCCTGGTCGGCAAGCAACTGCCCTACATCGCCATGGGCATGATCAACTTCCTGCTGATGCTGGTCCTGGCCATCCTGGTATTCCGCGTGCCGCTCAAGGGCAGCTTCCTGGCGTTGACCATCGGTGCCTTCCTCTATGTGGTCACCAGCACCGGCCTCGGCCTGTTCCTCTCGACCTTCATGCGCAGCCAGATCGCCGCGGTGTTCGGCGTGGCCATCGCGACAATGATCCCGGCGATCCAGTTCTCCGGGCTGATCCACCCGGTATCCTCGCTGGAAGGCGCGGCGGCCTGGATCGGCAAGCTCTATCCGACCTCGCATTTCCTGGTGGTCAGCCGCGGCGCCTTCTCCAAGTCGCTGGGCCTGCCCGACCTCTGGACCTACTACCTGCCGCTGGCCGCGTCCATCGTGGTGCTGACCCTGCTCAGCGTGGCCTGCCTGAAAAAGCAGGAGGACTGAGGAGTGCGCAGCCTGGCCAACATCTTCAACCTGGGCATCAAGGAATTCCGCAGCCTCGGTCGCGACTATGCGATGCTGGCGCTGATCGTCTGGGCCTTCAGCCTGGGCGTCTACAGTTCCGCCACCGGCATTCCGGAGACTCTTCACCACGCGCCGATAGCGGTGGTCGACGAGGACCGCTCGCAACTCTCGTCACGCATCGTCAATGCCTTCCAGCCACCGTACTTCCGCCCGCCGGAAATGATCGACCATGCCGGGATGGACCGCGGCATGGACGTCGGGCTCTATACCTTCACCCTGGATATCCCGCCGGATTTCCAGCGTGACGTGCTGGCCGGGCGCAAGCCGTCGATCCAGGTCAACGTCGATGCCACCCAGACCGGTCAGGCGTTTTCCGGCGCGGGCTACATCCAGAACATCGTCGCCACCGAGGTACGCGAGTTCGTCAGCCGCTACCGGGCGGAGCCGAGCATGCCGGCGCAGATCGAGGTGCGCATGGCGTTCAACCCGAACCTGACCCAGGCCTGGTTCGGCGGGGTGATGGAAGTGATCAACCAGATCACCATGCTGTCGATCATCCTCACCGGCGCCGCGCTGATCCGCGAGCGCGAGCACGGCACCATCGAGCACCTGCTGGTGATGCCGCTGTCGGCCTTCGAGATCATGATGGCCAAGGTCTGGTCGATGGGACTGGTGGTGCTGGTGGCGGCCGGGCTGTCCCTGCAGTGGGTGGTGCGCGGCTGGCTGGACGTGCCGATCAGCGGCTCGGTGGGGCTGTTCCTGCTCGGCGCCGGGCTGCACCTGTTCGCCACCACCTCGATGGGCATCTTCCTTGGCACGGTGGCGCGCTCGATGCCGCAGCTCGGCTTGCTGACCATCCTCGTGCTGCTGCCGCTGAACATCCTCTCGGGTGGCACCACGCCGCGAGAGAGCATGCCGGAACTGGTGCAGCACATCATGCTGGCGGCGCCGACCACGCACTTCGTCAGCCTGGCCCAGGCGATCCTGTTCCGCGGCGCCGGCTTCGACATCGTCTGGCCGCAGTTCGCCGGCATCGTGGCGATCGGCTCGGCATTCTTCTTCGGCGCGCTCTGGCGGTTCCGCCGGACCATCTCGCAGATGGCCTGAGCGATGGGCTCAGCGCTTGCCCAGCGGGAGGATCGCCTGCCACTCCTCGGCGCTCACCGGCATCACCGACAGGCGGCTGCCTTTCTGCACCAGGGCCAGGTTGGCGAGGGCCTCCTGGGCTTTCAGCCGGGCCAGCGGCACGACTTCGGCGAAGGCCTCGACGAAGCTGACGTCACGGGCGCTCCAGGGATTCTTCTCGGCGCTGGCCTTGGGGTCGTGGTAGGGACTGGCGGGATCCAGGGCGGTGGGGTCGGGATAGGCCTCGCCTTCGATGCGCGCGATGCCGGCGATGCCTGGCTGCGGGCAACTGGAGTGATAGAAGAAGAACAGGTCGCCAGGGTTCATGCTGCGCATGAAATTGCGTGCCTGATAGTTGCGCACGCCATCCCAGCGGGCGGTTCCGAGACGTTTCAGGTCGAGGATCGAGAGTTCGTCCGGCTCGGATTTCATCAGCCAGTAGGCAGGCATGAACTTTGCTCCTTTTTCGTAGATGTACGTAGGAAACGTCTGCGCGTGACCACCGGTCGCCGGTGCAATTGCGTATGACTCCAGCTTATCGGAAAATGCCGTTTTTCAGCGGGGCAGGTGCTCAGGCGATAAGATAATCGCAAGGACCGGCCTCGAAAATTGCCTGGAAGGGGGAGGCAATCGATGAAGCGCAAGCCAGACTTGCTGTGGGTTTTGGTCATCATCTTCGGACTTGGGGTCGTCACCACCGGTTATACCCAGAGCCTCTGGGAGCGACAGGCCAGTACGCCCGCCCAGGTGACGCAACAGCCGTAAGACTCGCCGGGTATCGCATGGAACGCGGTACCCAGGGTTCTCCCTCCTTCCTAGCGTTTCCCCGCCACGTACCAGCCCGCATCGGTCACCGTTCCCGCCAGGGGAATGTCCCAACTGGCCAGTGCCAGTCGATCCACTTTCTGGCATTCGTGCGCCAGGCCGATAAGCGTCGGTTTGTGACCTTTTTTGCGCCTCGCCAGGTAGGCCAGGCTGCGGTCGTAGAAGCCGCCGCCCATGCCCAGGCGCCCGCCCTGTTCGTCGAACCCCACCAGCGGCAGCAGTACCAGGTCCAGCGCCCAGGCCTTGCGCTGGCGGCCGGCGTCGGCCAGCGGTTCGCTGATGCGGAAGCGGTTGCGGGTCCAGCGTTCGCCGCTGCCGACCCGCTGGAACACCATGCGCGTCCGCGGCCAGGGCGCGAGGACCGGCAGGTAGGTGGCCTTGCCGCGCTTCTGCGCCGCACGCAGCAGCGGGCGCGGATCGATCTCGCCATCGTTGGGCAGGTACAGGGCGATATGGCGGGCACGGCGGAAAAGGGGATGCTGCGCCAGTTGCCGGTAGAGGGCGCGGGCGGCGAGGCGTTGCTGCAGGGGGGAGAGCGCGCGGCGCGCCTGGCGGAGCTTGCGGCGCAGGGCCGGGCGGCTGAGGTCTTGCGATTCGATCATGTGGAAAGGTAGCTCCCCGGTCGTGCCGCTGTCGGGTTAGCCCTTGAACCCGAAAGTTCAAGGTGGCGGTTGCAGTAGACCTTAAGGCTTTCCGTCGTGCGGACATGCACACCGGCCCAACTGGCAACCTCCGTTGTTGCAGTTATCGGCTCAGGGACATCACCGACTGGCCAACACACCAGGGAGCGGAGGCCAGTATACCCGAATTGGCCGGGTCCGGGTCAGGCTTCACTGGCATCCGACGGATTCGCCAGGGCGCGGTCGACGCGATCGAGCAGCTCGCGCACGCGCTCGCGGGTCGAGCTGCTTTCCTGGTCCAGGCGCTCCTTGCGGTGCAGCAGGTCGTGGGTGATGTTGAGGGCGGCCATCACGGCGACCCGGTCGGCGCCGATGACCTTGCCGCTGGAGCGGATCTCGCGCATCTTGCCGTCCAGGTAGCGGGCGGCGCTTTCCAGGTTGGCGCGCTCGTCGTCGGGGCAATTGATGCAGTATTCCTTGTCGAGAATCTGCACGGTGAGGGTATTCGACTGGCTCATGTGTCCTGCTCCAAGGCTTTCAGACGCAAAATCATCGCTTCGACCTTGTGTCTCGCCATTTCGTTCTTTTCGATCAGATGAGCGCGCTCTTCGCGCCAGGACTTTTCGTTCGCCCGCAGCAGCCGGTTCTCCGCCTTGAGCTGTTCCAGCTTCTGGAGCAGCTGGTCGAACTTGGCCGTCAACAGTTGCAGATCGGCGTCTTCCATGGGCTCTCGCTTGGGAATGGGGTGATTGGACAACTATATAGGATCGCCCCCGGTCGGGGCCAATGCCCCGGGCGGAGCGGCGCGCCGGCAACCGGTCGCATGGTCTTGCCGGGCCGGGCGGTGCTAGGATAACCATCTTCATTTCACGTGTAGCGCCCCAATGGCGCCCAGCCGTCAGGGTCCCCAGATGTCCACTCAGAATTCCGCCTACAGCGCCTTTTCCTCCCTCCTCGCCGAGGCGGCCCTGCCGGTCTCGCCGGCCGAACTGCATGGCCACCTGCTCGGCCGGGTCTGCGCCGGCGCCGGCTTCGACGAGGCCGCCTGGCAACACGCCGCCGCCGAGCTGCTCGGCGGCGCGCCGGGCGAGCGACTCGAGGCCGCGCTGTCCGGCCTGCTCGGCATGGTGCGGCAGGACTTTTCCGCCGGCGAGGTCGCCGTGGTCCTGCTCCTGCCCGACGACGAGACTCCGCTCGCCCAGCGTACCGAGGCGCTTGGCCAGTGGTGCCAGGGTTTTCTCGCCGGTTTCGGCCTGACTGCCCGCGAGGGCAGCCTGACCGGCGAGGCCGAGGAAGTGCTGCAGGACATGGCCGCCATCGCCCAGGTCCAGGGCCAGCTGGAAGACAGCGAGGACGGCGAGACGGACTATATGGAAGTCATGGAATACCTGCGGGTCGCTCCGCTGCTGCTGTTCGCCGAATGCGGCAAGCCGCTGGAGCCCGCTCCCAAGCCTTCACTGCACTGAGGTTTCTGCATGATCCGTATCCCCAGGTCGGAGTACGCCCGTCGGCGCAAGGCGCTGATGGCGCAGATGGAACCCAACAGCATCGCCATCCTGCCGGCGGCGCCGATGTATATCCGCAACCGCGACGTCGAGCACGTCTACCGCCAGGACAGCGATTTCCAGTACCTCACCGGCTTCCCCGAGCCGGAGGCGGTGATGGCGCTGATTCCCGGCCGCGCCCACGGCGAGTACGTGCTGTTCTGCCGCGAGCGGGATCCGGAGCGTGAGCTCTGGGACGGCCTGCGCGCCGGCCAGGACGGCGCGATCAGCCAGTACGGCGCGGACGACGCCTTCCCCATCGGCGACATCGACGACATCCTGCCCGGCCTGATCGAAGGTCGCGACCGGGTCTACTATGCCCTTGGCGCCAACCCCGACTTCGATCGCCGGCTGATGGACTGGATCAACGTGATCCGCTCCAAGGCCCGCCAGGGCGCGCAGCCGCCGAACGAGTTCGTCGCGCTCGACCATCTGCTGCACGACCAGCGCCTGTACAAGAGCGCCAATGAAGTGAAGGTCATGCGCTATGCCGCCGAGGTCTCGGCCCAGGCGCACATCCGGGCGATGGAAGCCTGCCGGCCGGGGCTGTTCGAGTACCACCTGGAAGCCGAGCTGGAATACGAGTTCCGCAAGGGCGGGGCGAAGATGCCGGCCTACGGCTCGATCGTCGCCGCCGGGCGCAACGCCTGCATCCTGCACTACCGCGAGAACGACGCGGCGATCAAGGACGGCGACCTGATCCTGATCGACGCCGGTTGCGAGATCGACTGCTACGCCAGCGACATCACCCGCACCTTCCCCGCCAATGGCCGCTTCAGTCCCGAGCAGAAGGCGATCTACGAACTGGTGCTGGAAGCCAACATGGCGGCGTTCGACTTCATCGCCCCCGGCCGCCACTGGAACGAGGCCCACGAGGCCACCGTGCGGGTCATCACCGCCGGTCTGGTGCGCCTGGGCCTGCTGCAGGGCGACGTCGACGAGCTGATCGCCCGCGAGGCCTACAAGGCCTTCTACATGCACCGCGCCGGCCACTGGCTGGGGATGGACGTGCACGACGTCGGCGAGTACCGCGTCGGCGGCGAATGGCGGGTGCTCGAACCGGGCATGGCGATGACCGTCGAGCCGGGCATCTACATCGCCCCGGACAACACCTCGGTGGCGAAGAAATGGCGCGGTATCGGCGTACGCATCGAGGACGACGTGGTGGTCACCCGCAATGGCTGCGAAGTGCTGACCAACGGCGTACCCAAGACCGTCGCCGGGATCGAGGCGCTGATGGCCGCGGCGAAGAGCGAGGCGGCCTGAGGTGACCATGAGCAAGGCCAACCTGGCGATCATCGGCGGCGGCCTGGTCGGCGCGTCGCTGGCCCTGGCCCTGCAGGCCGGCGCCCGCGAGCGTGGCTGGTCGATCGTGCTGATCGAACCCTTCGCGCCCGGCAATGCCTACCAGCCCAGCTACGACGCCCGTTCCTCGGCGCTGTCCTATGGCAGCCGGCAGATCTACGAGCGCCTCGGCCTGTGGCCGGCGATCGCCGAGCGCGCCGAGCCGATCCTGCATATCCATGTTTCCGACCGCGGCCGCTTCGGCGCCACCCGCCTGACCGCCATCGAGGAAGGCGTGCCGGCGCTGGGCTACGTGGTGGAGAACGCCTGGCTCGGCCAGTGCCTGTGGAAGGCGCTCGACCCCGAGGTGGTGCGCTGGCACTGCCCGGCCGAAGTGAAGACCCTGGAAGCCCGGGAGGGCGGTTACCGGCTTACCCTCGACGACGAGACGCAACTCGATTGCGAGCTGGCGATCCTCGCCGATGGCGGCCGTTCCGGGCTGCGCGAACAACTCGGCATCGCCGTGGAGCAGACGCCGTACCGGCAGACCGCGCTGATCGCCAACGTATCGCCCTCCGAGGCGCACCTCGGGCAGGCCTTCGAGCGTTTCACCCCGAGCGGGCCGATGGCCCTGCTGCCGTTGCCGGAGAATCGTTGCGCGCTGATCTGGACCCGCCCCGGCAAGGACGCCGAGCGCCTGCGCGGCCTCGACGACGCGGCCTTCCTCGGCGAGCTGCAGGCGGCCTTCGGCTACCGCCTCGGCGCTTTCCGCCAGGTCGGCGCACGACACTGCTACCCCTTGCACCTGGTCGAGGCCCGCGAGCAGGTGCGCCCGCACCTGGTGGTGCTGGGCAACGCCGCGCACAGCCTGCACCCGATCGCCGGCCAGGGTTTCAACCTGTCGCTGCGCGACACCCTGGCGCTGGTCGATGCCCTGCTTCACGACGACGCGGCGCTGGGCGACTTCGCCGTGCTGCAGCGCTACCTCGACGGGCAGCGCCTGGACCAGCAGCTCACCGTCGGCTTCTCCGACCGGGTGACCCGGCTGTTCTCCAACGACCGCGCGCTGCTCGGCGCCGGGCGCAACCTCGGCCTGCTCGGGCTCGACCTGCTGCCGCCGGCCAAGCGCTGGTTCGCCCGCCAGGCCATGGGTCTCGGCGCGCGGCCGCTGTAGCGCCATGCCCGTCTGGACGTCGGCGCGCAAGGCCCGCCTGCTGCGCCTCGCCATGAACCTCTACCCGCCCTTCCTGGGGGCGGGCATTCGCGTGCGCCATATCGCCAGCGACTTCCGCGAGGTGCGGGTGCGCATGGGCCTGAACCGGCTCAATCGCAACTACGTGGGCACCCAGTTCGGCGGCAGCCTCTACTCGATGACCGATCCGTTCTTCATGCTGATGCTGATGGAGAACCTCGGCGCCGACTACATCGTCTGGGACAAGGCCGCCAACATCGAATTCGTCAGCCCGGGCAAGGGACCGGTGCATGCGCACTTCAGCATCGACCAGGCGCTGCTCGACGAGGTCCGCGAACGGACCGCGGGCGGCGAGAAGTACCTGCCCCGCTTGCACGCCGAGGTGCGCGACGATGCCGGCACCCTGGTGGCGCGGGTGCAGAAAACCCTGTACGTGCGGCTCAAGCCGCGCGTGCGGAACGCGGCCTGAGGAGGCCTCCAGTGGAGAACGAGGATATGCACGCGGATCTGGTCATCGTCGGCGCCGGCATGGTCGGCAGCGCCCTGGCCCTGGCGCTGGAGGGCAGCGGCCTGGAGGTGCTGCTGGTGGATGGCGGCTCGCTCGACGTGGCGCCGTTCGAGCCGGAAGCGCCCTACGAGCCGAGGGTCAGCGCGTTGTCCGAAGCCAGCCGGCGGATCCTCCAGCGCCTGCACGCCTGGGACGGCGTCGTCGCGCGCCGCGCCGAACCCTATCGCGAGATGCAGGTGTGGGACGGCTCCGGCACCGGCCAGATCGGCTTCAGCGCCGCCAGCGTGCATGCCGAGGTGCTCGGCCATATCGTCGAGAACCGGGTGGTCCAGGACGCCCTGCTGGAACGCCTGCACGATTCCACTACCGGCCTGCTGGCCAACGCGCGCCTGGAACAGATGCGCCATTCCGGCGACGACTGGCTGCTGACCCTGGCCGACGGTCGCCAGCTGCGCGCGCCGCTGGTGGTCGCTGCCGACGGCGCCAACTCGGCGGTGCGCCGCCTGGCCGGCTGCGCCACCCGCGAATGGGACTACCTGCACCACGCCATCGTCACCAGCGTGCGCTGCGAGAAGGCGCACCGAGCCACCGCCTGGCAGCGCTTCACCGACGACGGTCCGCTGGCCTTCCTGCCGCTGCCGGACCGCGGCGACGAACACTGGTGTTCGATCGTCTGGTCGACCACCCCGGAGCAGGCAGAACGCCTGATGGCGCTGGACGAGGATGGCTTCCGCGCCGCCCTCGGCGACGCCTTCGAACAGCGCCTGGGTGCCATCCTGCAGGCCGACCGGCGCCTGTGCATCCCGTTGCGCCAGCGTCACGCCAAGCGCTATGTGGAGCCAGGGCTGGCGCTGGTCGGCGACGCCGCGCACACCATTCACCCGCTGGCCGGGCAGGGCGTCAACCTGGGGTTTCTCGACGCGGCGGTGCTGTCCGAGGTCCTGCTGCACGCGCTGGAGCGCGGCGAGCGCCTCGCCGACGAGCGCGTGTTGAGCCGCTTCGAGCGACGGCGGATGCCACACAACCTGGGCATGATGACGGCGATGGAGGGCTTCGAGCGGCTGTTCCAGGCCGACCAACTGCCGCTGCGCTGGCTGCGCAACGCCGGCCTGCGCCTGGTCGACGGCCATCACGAGGCCAAGGCGCTGTTCGTTCGCCAGGCGCTTGGCCTGAGCGGCGATCTGCCGGCGTTGGCGCGGGTCTGACGGCGCACGGCAGAGGCTCCGCTTCTCAGAACAGCGCCGCGCAGTCGCGCATGACCTGCGCCTTGTTGCGCAGGTAGAGACCGAACAGGTTGCGCGCGGCGTCTTCGTCCACCTCGATCTCCATTGCCTCGACGAAGGCGTTCACCGCCGCGGTGGCGTGGGCGAAGTGATCGCTCTCGGTGCCGCCGGTATGCACCGTGACCCAGGCCACGGTGGCGCGGGCGCGTTCGGCGGGCACGCCCATGTCGCGGCTGAACCATTCCTTGTACAGCGGATGGATGTACTCCACCTCGCCGTGGGTATAGACCTCGTGTACCAGAGTGGTCAGCAGGCCCTGCATCAGGTCGCGCTCGCGCAGGCGCTGGCGGTCGGTCCAGTCCTTGAAAGCCTGCGCCGAGGGCAGGCAGTTCTCGCGCAGCAGCCACTGGTCGTCGCCGCACAGGGTGGTGGCCATGGTATAGAAGAGATCGGCGTGTACCGTGTTGCCGAGCGCGCCGAGGTCTTCGTCGGTGATCCGCTGCAGGCTGCCGCAGGCGCGGTAGAGCTGGTCGGCCGCCGTCGAGCCCTGTTCCGAACGGGCCAGCAGGGTGAGGCGGTTGGCCAGCCCGGACACGCTGGCCGCCGAGTTGTTGGTCTTCGACCAGCTGGCGAAGAACTTGCGCAGCGGGCCGACCGCCTGGCGCCGGGCGGTGACCCGGGCGAAGGCGTTCTCGATGTCCAGCAGCGCTCCCTCCTCGTCCCAGAAGGCCTTGAACAGCGCGTGGCGCAGGGTGCCGGCGGGCATGTCGTTGAGCACCGGCTCGATGACGCCGAGCAGCCGGCTGTGGGGTGTGATGACGTGGTTCATGGCTAACCTCCTGTCGGTTCTTGTTGTTCTTGCGATGGCTTGCTTTCTTTACTTGCGTGGCCCGCAGGGGCCGGCGGTCGGTGGCGGCGACGGCCCAGCCGCGGCGGGTGGCCAGCAGCGCCAGGAGGACCACCGCGTGGACCGAGTCGTTCTGCGCGGTGCCGAGGCCGTACGGCGGACCGCTGAGATGGATGCCGATATGGATGAACATGGCGACCTGGGAAAAGAGGACACAGAACCCCACCGCGTACGATGACAGCAGCGGAATCCGGAACAGGTCACGGGATACTAGAGGGCGTTGCCCGTCCATGGACGCATCCCTGCCAGAATTGGCAGGCAGCGCCACGCGGATGGCGAAGGCGACGAGCAGGATCAGCACGGCGAGTATCCTGAACGCCATGCGCGGCGAAATACCCCGACACATTTAGCCGCACGGATTCGCAAGCGAGATTTCTTATCATTCGTGCCTGTTTCCGCTGACGAGGCTGTCTTCATGCAGGCAAGCAAAGCTCTACTCGCCGCCCTGGCCCTGGGCATCACCGGCCTGGCCCAGGCCGCCGACGAGGTGGTGGTGTACTCCTCGCGCATCGACGAGCTGATCAAGCCGGTGTTCGATGCCTACACCAGCAAGACCGGCGTGAAGGTCAGGTTCATCACCGACAAGGAAGCGCCGCTGATGGCGCGGATCAAGGCCGAAGGCGCGAACACCCCGGCCGACCTGCTGCTCACCGTGGACGCCGGCAACCTCTGGCAGGCCGAGCAGATGGGCCTGCTGCAGCCGTTCAAGTCGGCCACCATCGAAGGCAACATTCCTCCGCAGTACCGCTCCAGCACCGACAGCTGGACCGGCCTGTCGCTGCGCGCGCGGACCATCGTCTACTCCACCGAGCGGGTCAAGCCGGAAGAACTGAGCACCTACGAGGCCCTCGCCGACAAGCAATGGGAAGGCCGCCTGTGCCTGCGCACGGCGAAGAAGGTCTACAACCAGTCGCTGACCGGGACCCTGATCGAGACCCACGGCGCGCAGAAGACCGAGGAAATCCTCCAGGGCTGGGTGAACAACCTGGCCACCGACGTGTTCGCCGACGACAACGCGGTGATCCAGGCGGTGGACGCCGGCCAGTGCGACGTCGGCATCGTCAACACCTACTACTACGGGCGCCTGCACAAGCAGAACCCGAACCTGCGGGTCAAGCTGTTCTGGCCGAACCAGGCCGACCGCGGCGTCCATGTCAACCTGTCGGGCATCGGCCTGACCCGCCACGCACCGCATCCCGAGGCGGCCAAGGCGCTGGTGGAATGGATGACCGGGCCCGACGCCCAGGCGCTGTTCGCCGGGATCAACCAGGAATTCCCGGCCAACCCGCAAGTCGCGCCGTCAGCCGAAGTCGCCAGTTGGGGCAGCTTCAAGGCCGACAGCATCCCGGTGGAAGTCGCCGGCAAGCGCCAGGCCGAGGCGATTCGCATGATGGACCGCGCCGGCTGGAACTGACCGCCGGCTATACTCGGCGCCCCGGCTCGTCCGAGCGGGGCGTCGTTCGTTCCGCACCGAGGATTTCGTGGCCCATCCCGCTCCCCGCCGCTGGTACCCCATCACCTTCACCGTTGCCGCGCTGGTGCTGCTTCCGCTCAGCGTGCTGCTGCTGAGCTGGCTGGAGATCGACCGGGAAATCTGGAGCCACCTGTGGGATACCCAGTTGCCGCGCCTGCTCGGCAACACCCTGACCCTGGTGCTCGGCGTCGGCGTCGGCGTGACCCTGCTCGGCGTCAGCCTGGCATGGCTCACCAGTCTCTGCGAGTTCCCCGGGCGACGCTGGCTGGACTGGGCGCTGATGCTGCCCTTCGCGATCCCGGCCTATGTGCTGGCGTTCGTCTTCGTCGGCCTGCTGGACTTCGCCGGGCCGGTGCAGAGCCTGCTGCGCGAATGGTTCGGCAGCGGCCTGCGGCTGCCGCGGGTGCGTTCCACCGGCGGGGTGATCCTGGTCCTGGTGCTGGTGTTCTATCCCTACGTCTACCTGCTCGCGCGCAGCGCCTTCATCGCCCAGGGCAAGGGTCTGATGGAAGCGGCGCGGGTGCTCGGCCTGTCGCCGTGGCAGGCGTTCCTGCGGGTCGCCCTGCCGATGGCGCGCCCGGCCATCGGCGCCGGCCTGGCGCTGGCGGTGATGGAGACCCTGGCCGACTTCGGCGCGGTCTCGGTATTCAACTTCGACACCTTCACCACCGCCATCTACAAGACCTGGTACGGCTTCTACAGCCTTTCCAGCGCCGCCCAGCTGGCCAGCCTGCTGTTGCTCGGGGTATGCCTGGTGCTGCTCGGCGAACGCCGCACGCGGGGCAAGGCCAGGGCCGCCAGCGAGCGGCCACGCGGCGCGCCGTTGTACCGCCTGCGCGGTGCCAGGGCGCTGGCGGCGAGCGCCTGGTGCGGGCTGGTATTCCTCTGCGCCTTCGTCATTCCAGTGGCGCAACTGGCGGTCTGGTTCTGGCGCCAGGGCCGCTTCGATCTCGACGAGCGCTACTGGGACCTGATCGGCCACACCCTGGCGCTGGGCGCCGGCGCCGCCCTGGCCACGGTCGCCGTGGCCCTGCTGCTGGCCTTCGCCGTGCGCCTGGCGCCGACCCGCGGCATCCGCGGCGCGGTAGGGCTGGGCAATCTCGGTTACGCGCTGCCGGGCTCGGTCCTGGCGGTTTCGATCATGCTGGCCTTCAGCTGGCTGGACAATCACTGGGTAATCCCGCTTTCCACCGTCTTCGGCGGCGCCGGCAAGCCACTGCTGCTGGGCAGTCTGTTCGCCCTGCTGCTGGCCTATCTGATTCGTTTCATGGCGGTGGCCTACGGGCCGCTGGAAAGCGGCCTGGCGCGGATCCGCCCGTCGTTGCCGGAAGCCTCGCGCAGCCTCGGCGTGGGCGGTCCGCTGCTGTTCCTGCGGGTCTACCTGCCGTTGCTGCTGCCGGCCTCGTTGAGCGCCGCGCTGCTGGTCTTCGTCGATGTGCTCAAGGAGATGCCGGCGACCCTGCTGATGCGTCCCTTCGGCTGGGATACCCTGGCCGTGCGGATCTTCGAGATGACCAGCGAGGGCGAATGGGCGCGCGCCTCGCTGCCGGCCCTGACCCTGGTGCTGGTCGGCCTGCTACCGGTGGTCGGGTTGATTCGCCGCTCCGCCCACCACTCCGATCGCCGAGCCCAGTAACCATGCAGGTCGTAGGGTCTATGGAAGGATCCTGGCTTGCGCCACTGGTGTCCTGCCTCGGGGCTTGCGGCTACAATGCGCGCGATTTCGTGCCGGCGGTTCCCGCCGACGGCACCCGCTACGCCCGGAAGGAGAATACCCATGGGATTGCGCACCCCGCTTTACGAGCTGCACGTCGCGCTCGGCGCCAAGATGGTCGACTTCGGCGGTTGGGACATGCCGCTGCACTACGGTTCCCAGGTCGAGGAGCATCATCAGGTCCGACGTGACTGCGGCGTCTTCGACGTGTCCCACATGACCGTGGTGGACGTTGCCGGCGAGCAGGCCAGGGCCTATCTGCAGCACCTGCTGGCGAACGACGTGGCGCGCCTCGGCGAGACCGGCAAGGCGCTCTACAGCGCGATGCTCAACGAAGAGGGCGGGGTGGTCGACGACCTGATCGTCTACCTGACCGATAACGGCTACCGGGTGGTGGTCAACGCCTCGACACGCGACAAGGACATCGCCTGGATGCAGGCGCAGGCCGCCGGCTTCAGGGTCGACCTGAAGGAGCGCGGCGACCTGGCGATGCTCGCCATCCAGGGCCCCAACGCGCGCATGCACACGTCCGAACTGGTATCCCCGGCGCGCGCCGCGCTGATCCGTGATCTCAAGCCGTTCCAGGGTCGCGCCGAGGGAGACTGGTTCCTCGCCCGCACCGGCTACACCGGCGAGGATGGCCTGGAAATCATGCTGCCGGCCGCCGAGGCACCGGGCTTCCTCAACGAGCTGGTTGGCGCCGGGATCTCCCCGGCGGGCCTCGGCGCGCGCGACACGCTGCGCCTGGAGGCCGGACTCAACCTCTACGGCCAGGACATGGACGAAAGCGTTTCTCCGCTTGCCGCCAACATGGCCTGGACCGTAGCCTGGGAGCCGGCTGCGCGGGGCTTCGTCGGCCGCCGCGCGCTGGAAGCGCAGAAGGCCGCCGGCGACCAGCCGAAGCTGGTCGGCCTGGTACTGGAGGAGCGTGGCGTGCTGCGCGCCCACCAGGTGGTGCGGGTGGCTGGCGTGGGTGAGGGGGAGATCACCAGCGGCAGCTTTTCGCCTACCCTGAACAAGTCCATCGCGCTGGCCCGCGTGCCGGCCGCCACCGGCGACCGCGCCGAGGTGGAAATCCGCGGCAAGTGGTATCCGGTACGGGTGGTCCAGCCCAGTTTCGTGCGTCACGGCAAGCCCCTGATCTAACCTGGCAATGGCGACCGCCGTCGCCTCCGACTTCGAGGAAAACAAGATGAGCAATATTCCCGCCGAACTGCGTTACGCCCAGAGCCACGAATGGGCCCGCCTGGAAGCCGACGGCAGCGTTACCGTGGGCATTTCCGACCATGCCCAGGAAGCCCTTGGCGATGTGGTCTTCATCGAGCTGCCGGAGCTGGGCAAGACCCTCGCCGCCGGCCAGGAAGCCGGCGTGGTCGAGTCGGTGAAGGCCGCCTCCGACATCTACTCGCCGATCGGCGGCGAAGTCATCGCTATCAACGAAGCCCTGGCCGACACCCCGGAAGACGTCAACAACGACCCGTACGCGTCCTGGTTCTTCAAGCTCAAGCCGAGCAATCCGGCCGAGCTGGACAAGCTGCTCGACGCCGCCGCCTACCAGGCCGCCGTCGACGCGGAAGGCTGAGCCGCCGCGTAGCCGCGACAAAACCCGCTATCCTTGGACAAGGCCTCGATGATTCGAGGCTTTGTTCTTTTCGAAACGGTGAAAACAGATTTTCGCCGTCGCTGTTTCCTCATTCGATATCCGTTCGGCGACGATCGCTGGCAGGGCGATGCCGCCCCCAACGAGAGCGAAGCCATGTCGCAGACGCCGTCCCTCGCCCAGCTCCAGCCCGCCGATGCCTTCCTGCGCCGCCATCTCGGCCCCGATCCGGCGGAGCAGCAGGCCATGCTGGATTTCCTCGGGGTTTCCACTCGCGCCGAGCTGATCGTGCAGACGGTGCCGCCGGCGATCCGCCTCAACCGCCCGCTGGAACTGCCCGCCGCGCTCGACGAACAGGCCGCCCTGGCGCGCCTGCGCAGCTATGCCGAACTCAACCAGCGCTGGACCAGCCTGATCGGCATGGGCTACCACGGCACCGTGACGCCGCCGGTGATCCTGCGCAATGTGCTGGAGAATCCCGGCTGGTACACCGCCTATACGCCCTACCAGCCGGAAATCGCCCAGGGCCGCCTGGAGGCGCTGCTGAACTTCCAGCAGTTGACCATCGACCTCACCGGCCTCGATCTGGCCAGCGCCTCGTTGCTCGACGAAGCCACCGCCGCCGCCGAGGCCATGGCCCTGGCCAGGCGGGTGGCGAAGGCCAGGAGCAACCGCTTCTTCGTCGACGCGCATTGCCATCCGCAGACTGTCTCGGTACTGCGCACCCGCGCCGAGGCGTTCGGCTTCGAGCTGGTCATCGACGAGCCGGACAACCTGGCCACCCATGCCGTGTTCGGCGCCCTGTTGCAGTACCCGGACAGCCGCGGCGAGATCCGCGACCTGCGCCCGCTGATCGACCTGCTGCACGGCCAGCAGGCGCTGGCCTGCGTCGCCAGCGACCTGCTCGCCCTGCTGCTGCTGACCCCGCCGGGCGAGCTCGGCGCCGACGTGGTGCTCGGCAGCGCCCAGCGCTTCGGCGTGCCGATGGGCTACGGCGGGCCCCACGCGGCATTCTTCGCCACCCGTGACGCGTACAAGCGGGCGATGCCGGGGCGGATCATCGGTGTCTCCCGCGACGCGCGCGGCAACCCGGCACTGCGCATGGCCCTGCAGACCCGCGAGCAGCACATCCGCCGGGAAAAGGCCAACTCGAACATCTGCACCGCCCAGGTGCTGCTGGCCAACATCGCCTCGCTCTACGCCGTCTACCATGGGCCGCAGGAGTTGAAACGCATCGCCCAGCGCGTCCAGCGCCTGGCCGCGCTGCTGGCGGCGGGACTGGAGAGCAAGGGGTTGCGGCGGCTCAACCGGTATTTCTTCGACACCCTGACCTACGAGGTCGGCGAGCGGCAGCCGGCGATCCTCGAACGGGCGCGGGCGGCGCGGGTCAACCTGCGCGTGGTCGACGACCGGCGGCTGGCGCTGAGCCTCGATGAAACCTGTGACGCGGCGACCCTGGCGAGCCTGTTCGAGATCTTTCTCGGCGCCGGACACGGACTGGAGGTGGAGCGCCTGGATGCCGGCGTGGTGGCCGACGGCATTCCCGCCGTGCTGCAACGCACTTCGGCCTACCTGCAGCATCCGGTGTTCAATGCCCATCACAGCGAGACCGAGATGCTCCGCTATCTGCGCCAGCTGGAAGGCAAGGACCTGGCGCTGAACCAGGCGATGATCCCGCTCGGCTCCTGCACCATGAAGCTCAACGCCAGCAGCGAGATGATCCCCATCACCTGGCCGGAGTTCGCCGGGCTGCATCCCTTCGTGCCACGCGAGCAGGCCCAGGGCTATGGACGGTTGATCGACGAACTGGAGGCCTGGCTGCGGGCGATCACCGGCTTCGACGCGATCTGCATGCAGCCCAACTCCGGGGCCCAGGGCGAATATGCCGGGCTCCTGGCGATCCGCCGCTACCACCAGAGCCGTGGCGACAGCCAGCGCGACATCTGCCTGATCCCCGCCTCGGCGCATGGCACCAACCCGGCCTCGGCGATCATGGCCGGCATGCGGGTGGAGATCGTCGAGTGCGACGTGCGTGGTAACGTCGATCTCGACGACCTGCGCCTCAAGGCGGCCGAGGCGGGCGAGCGGCTGTCCTGCCTGATGATCACCTACCCCTCGACCCATGGCGTCTACGAGGAAGGCATCGGCGAGATCTGCGAAGTGGTCCACCGCCACGGCGGCCAGGTCTACATGGACGGCGCCAACCTCAATGCCCAGGTCGGCCTGGCGCGGCCGGCGGATATCGGCGCCGACGTCTCGCACATGAACCTGCACAAGACCTTCTGCATTCCCCACGGCGGCGGTGGGCCGGGCATGGGGCCGATCGGGGTGAAGCGGCACCTGGCGCCGTTCGTCGCCAATCACCCGGTGATCCGCGTCGAAGGGCCGGATCCGCTGAACGATGCGGTCAGCGCGGCGCCCTGGGGCAGCGCCAGCATCCTGCCGATCAGCTGGATGTACATCGCCATGATGGGCCCGCAGCTGGCCGACGCCAGCGAGGTGGCGATCCTCTCCGCCAACTACCTGGCGAACCGACTGGACGGCGCCTTCCCCGTGCTCTATCGCGGGCGCAACGAGCGTGTCGCCCACGAATGCATCCTCGACCTGCGGCCACTCAAGGCGCAGACCGGGATCACCGAGGAGGATGTGGCCAAGCGCCTGATGGACTACGGCTTCCACGCCCCGACCATGTCCTTCCCGGTGCCGGGCACGCTGATGGTGGAGCCGACCGAGAGCGAGTCGAAGGCGGAGCTGGATCGTTTCGTCGAGGCGATGCTGAGCATCAGGGCCGAGATCGGCAAGGTGGAGAGCGGCGACTGGCCAGCGGAGGACAACCCGCTGAAGCGGGCGCCGCATACCCTGGCCGACGTCACCGGGGTCTGGCAGCGGCCCTACGAGATCGCCGAGGCGGTGACCCCGAGCGCGCATACGCGGGCGTTCAAGTACTGGCCGGCGGTGAACCGGGTGGACAATGTCTACGGCGATCGCAACCTGTTCTGCGCCTGCGCGCCGCTGGAGGACTACCGCGAGTGACCTCGCCTCCGGGCGGAGGCGAGGCGGGGCGCTTACTGCTGGATGGCGGACTGCTCGCCGCCGGCGAGGATCGCGCTGGCCAGTTCCATGTCGCTGGCCTGCAGGTCCGGGTTGTCGCTGCGCAGCTTCTGCAGCGCGGCTTCCAGGTATGGACCGCGGATCGCGCCGTCGCTGGCGAGGTAGCTGCCGGCATCGTCCTGCGCGGCGACGATCAGCTTGTGATCGTGGCGGAAGGTCAGGTAGGTAGAGGCCGTGGTGGCGCCCGAGGAAATGATGTTGCGCCAGAAGGTATCGGCCGAGGCCGAGCCCAGCGGCAGGGCGGCGATGGCCAGGGTGGCGGCGGCGAGTTTGAGCGAACGCATGGGGGAACTCCTGATAGGGGGCTGCGTGCTACATCAGATCGTGTTTCCCGGCCCCGAGTTCCGCCGCGGGTGACCGTTCGGTCTGTTTTTCCTTGCCGCGCAGCCCCCGTCAGCCGGGAGCTGCAGCGTTTCCGGGGGCGGCCGGTTCGACGCGCAGCAGGGCGCCGTCCTGGCCGGTCACCCGGACCAGGGCACCGCGCGGCAGGTCGGGACCGCTGACCAGCCAGAGCGCGCCCTCGACACGCAGTTCGCCGAGCCCGCCGACGATGGCCCGGTGCAGCGGGAAGCTGCGGCCGAGCAGGTCGTCGCCGCGCCGGTGCAACCCGGGGGTTGCCCGGCACCCGCCGGCCATGCGCCGGCGCCGCCACTGCTCGCCGGCGGTCAGGGCGGAGAGCCCGGCGAACAGCAAAACCTGCCAGGGCCAGGCCAGGCCCGGCAGGAAGGCGCCGAGCGCGCCGACGCAGGCCGCGGTCAGGCCGGTCCGCAGCAGGTAGCCGCCGGCGCCGAAGATTTCCAGGAGCAGGAGCACCGTGCCGAGCGCCAGCCAGTCCCAGAAGTCCAGTTGCAGCAGGGGTTCCATCGGCCGGCCCTCAGCTGCGCGGCGGCGCGACGCCGCCGGGCGGGGCGCTCGCGCCGTGGGGCATGGGCCGGGCGGCCGGGTGCCGAAGCGTCGTCGCGGGGACGACGAGGGAAGCGATCGCCATCGTCTACATCCTTGTCAGTGGGCCGCGTCGGCCCGTCCGGCTCTGTGCCGTGCAACCGTCGGATCTCCGCCGACGGGACTCGCTACTTCTGCTCGCTGTGCGGGGTCACGCGCAGCACTTCCTCCAGCGTGCTGAGTCCGGCGGCGACCTTCTGCGCGCCGGACAGGCGCAGGCTGCGGGTGCCTTCCTTGTAGGCCTGGCGGCGCAGGGCGACCAGGTCGGTGTCGGCGGTGATCAGCTCCTTCAGGCTATCGCTGAGCAGCATGATTTCATACACGCCGGCGCGTCCGCGGTAGCCGGTATCGCGGCATTCCAGGCAGCCCACCGCCTGGTGCGCGCCGCTGGGCGGCGGGGCGCTCCAGGGGCGGGTCAGCTCGTGCCAGTCGCTGTCGGCCAGTTGCATCGGTGCCTTGCAATGCGGGCAGAGCGTGCGCACCAGGCGCTGGGCCATGACCCCGAGCACGGTGGCGCGGATCAGGTAGTAGGGCACGCCCAGTTCGAGCAGGCGGGTGATGGCGGTGGGCGAGTCGTTGGTGTGCAGGGTGGAAAGCACCAGGTGTCCGGTGAGCGCGGCCTGGATCGCCATCTCGGCGGTCTCCAGGTCGCGGATCTCGCCGACCATGATGATGTCCGGGTCCTGCCGCAGCAGGGCGCGCACGCCGCTGGCGAAGGTCAGGTCGATGTTGTGCTGCACCTGCATCTGGTTGAAGGACGGCTCGATCATCTCGATCGGGTCCTCGATGGTGCAGACGTTCACTTCGTCGGTGGCCAGCTGCTTGAGCGTGGTGTACAGCGTGGTGGTCTTGCCCGAGCCGGTGGGGCCGGTGACCAGGATGATGCCGTTGGGCTGGCGCGTCATGCTCTGCCAGCGGCGCAGGTCGTCGGCGGAGAAACCGAGCTGGTCGAAGCTCTTGAGCAGCACTTCGGGATCGAAGATGCGCATCACCATCTTCTCGCCGAAGGCGGTGGGCAGGGTCGACAGGCGCAGTTCGACTTCCGCGCCGTCCGGGGTCTTGGTCTTGACCCGGCCGTCCTGCGGCTTGCGCTTCTCCGCCACGTTCATCCGGCCCAGCGACTTCAGGCGGCTGACCACCGCCATGGTCACCTGCGGCGGGAACTGGTAGACGTTGTGCAGCACGCCGTCGATGCGGAAGCGCACGGTGCCCTGCTCGCGGCGCGGCTCGATGTGGATATCGCTGGCGCGCTGCTGGAAGGCGTACTGGAACAGCCAGTCGACGATGGTGACGATGTGCGCGTCGTTGGCGTCCGGCTCCTGGTCGGCGGCGCCCAGGTTGAGCAACTGCTCGAAGTTGCCGACGCCGCTGATCTTCTGGTCCGGCGAGGTGGCGCCGCTGACCGAGCGGGCCAGGCGGAAGAACTCGACGGTATAGCGCTGGATGTCCGCCGGATTGGCCACCACCCGCTTGATCGGCCGCTTGAGCACGTGCACCAGGTTGCTTTCCCAGCCCTGTACGAAGGGCTGGGCGCTGGCGACGGTGACTTCCTCCGGGCTCACCGCGACGGCGAGGATGCCATGGCGCTGGGCGAAGGCGTAGGACATCAGCGGGGTCACCGCGGCGACGTCGATCTTCAGCGGGTCGATGCGCAGGTAGGGCTGGCCGGCGTATTCGGCCAGCCACTGGGTCAGGGTCTCCAGGTCGAGCTTGCGTCCGGGCCGCTTGAGATCCTCGACCTGCTGCGCGGCGAGGAACTCCAGCGGATGCTGCTGGTTGCGCACCGCGCTGCGGCGGATCGCCAGGCACTGTTCGGCCTGGTCCTGCCCGACCCGGCCCTGGGCGACCAGCTCGCGGAGCAGGTCGCCGAGGTCCAGCACACGGTCCTGGGCGGCGGTGGCGAACACGGACATGCGGACTCCCTTGGGATGATGGCGGTAGCGGCGAAGCTTATTTCATCAGCGCCTTCCAGGGTTTGAGCGTGAGCACAGTATGGGCCTGCGCGGCGCGGGCGGCCAGGCGCTCGGCGTCGGCGGGCTGTCGCAGCAGGTCGAGTAGCTTGGCCAGTTCGCCGTACAGGCGGTCGGCTTCCGGCAGGGCGAGCACGCCGCGCGCCAGGCGCAGCCAGGCAAGCATGCGTTGCAGGCGCGGCGCCTGGTCGGCGAGCAGCTCGGGGTGCTGGTGGGCGCGTGCCAGCGGCGTGGCCTGGGCCTCCTCGGCGAGGCTGCGCAGCAGCCATTTGCCCAGCGCGGCGGCACCCTGGCGGTTGCCGCGTTCGTTGCGCGACTCGGTCCAGGCCTTGGCCAGCAACCAGCGCGAGGCATTCAGGGAGAACAGGCCCCAGCGGGTCTCGTCGAGTTCGGCGCGGAACAGTTGCGGCGCTTGCTGGCGCAGCGTCTCGTCGTCGCGGCCGCGCTCGATGCGCGGCGCCCAGTCGGCGAGGAGGGCGTCCAGCGCTTCGCGCAGTTCGCGACTGCTGGCGCGCGGCACCGCCTGGCCGAGGCTGCCGAGCAGGGTGCGCAGGTCCTGCAGTTGCTGCAGCCAGTCTTCGAGCAGGCGCCAGTGGCCGTTGAAGCGATACTGCTCGGCGAGGCGCTGGCTGCTGCCGAGCAGGTACCAGGCGATGGCGGCGAAGGCGCCGTCCACCGGAGTCTCCGCCAGCAGCTTCTGCGCCGGCGGGTCGACCTCGTAGCTGTTCGGGTCGAACAGGCGGTAGCCGCGCTCGGCCTTGCTGATGTCGCAGGGCATCAGCGGCAGGTCGGCGGCCAGTTCGGCGGCCAGCTCCAGCAGCGCGGCGGCTTCGCCCTGGCGCAGCTCCAGCTCCAGTTCGCAGATTTCCTCTTCGTCCTTGCCGGCGACCACCTTGCCCAGGTCCAGGGCCGCCTCCACAACCACCCGGGCCTTGCCGCGGCCCCAGGCGATCTCGGCGCGCTGGCGCACGAAGTCGGTGCTGAAGATCGGCTTGAGCTGCTTCTTGTCGAGGTCCTTGAGGGCCGCCGGCCAGCACTTGTCGTCGAGTTTCTTCAGGTCGAGCCTGTCCTTCTCCAGGTACCAGTCCCACTCGTTGCGCTCGGACAGCCCGGCCACGCTCTGCCCGCGGCTCTTCAGGGTCTGGATGTACTGCTCGCCGTCGCGGCGCATGCGCAGGGCGACCTTGGCCCGGGCCAGCTCGCGGCCGGGGGTATCGTAGTACTGGTTGTACAGCTCGCGGCGCTCCCAGCCCGACTTGTTGCGTTTCTTCAGCAACGGGTGCTCCTGCAGGGCTTGGAGGGTGGCGCGGCTGACGCGGAGTTTGATTTCGGTTTCTTTCTGCATGGGAGTTATCCGGCTCGGGACGCCAGGCGTCCGCGGGTGAACGTGTTCCAGATCAAGTGCGCGTGGAGTGGGTCGCCTATACTTTCCGACATTTCCACCGGGGGAGGCGCTGCATGCCGACCAATCCGTTCATCAGTCTGTTCGGTCGCTCGCCGATCGGGCCGATGCAGCAGCACATCGCCAAGGCCCATGAATGCGCGGCTGGCCTGTTGCCGTTCTTTCGCGCGGTGATCGCCGAGGACTGGGCGCAGGTCGAACAGGTTCAGCAGGACATGGTGCGACTGGAGCAGGAAGCCGATCGGCTGAAGAAGAACGTCCGGATGCACCTGCCCAAGAGCCTGTTCCTTCCGGTGCCGCGCTCCGATCTGTTGGAACTGCTCAGTGTACAGGACAAAGTCGCCAACCGCGCCAAGGACATCGCCGGGCTGATGCTCGGCCGGCGCATGCGCATCCCGCCGCCGCTGCAGGGACAGATGCTCGCCTACGTGCAACGTTCGGTGGACGCCAGCGCCCAGGCGCTGCGGGTGGTCAACGAGCTCAACGAACTGCTCGAGACCGGTTTCGGCGGTCGCGAGACCAGCCTGGTGGAGAGCATGGTGGAGGAACTCGAAGCCATCGAGAATGACACCGACCGCATCCAGGTGGAGGTGCGCCGCGAACTCTTCCGCCTGGAGGGCGAGCTGCCGCCGGTGGACGTGATGTTCCTCTACCAGGTCATCGAATGGATCGGCGACGTCGCCGACCGCGCCCAGCGGGTCGGCAACCGCCTGGAGCAATTGCTGGCGCGTTGAGCGCCGGTCTTCCTTACGCCTTCTGCCCGCACACGGATTCCCGCCCATGTCCCTGATCGCCGACCACGGCTTCGTCTTCCTGGTACTGGCCTGCCTGTTCGGTTTCTTCATGGCCTGGGGCGTCGGCGCCAACGACGTCGCCAACGCCATGGGCACCTCGGTGGGCTCGCGGGCGCTGAGCATCCGCCAGGCGATCCTGGTGGCGATGGTCTTCGAGTTCTGCGGCGCCTACTTCGCCGGCGGCGAGGTGACCGAGACGATCAAGAGCGGTATCGTCGACCCGCAGTACATGACCCCCGACCTGCTGATCTTCGGCATGCTCTCGGCGCTGCTGGCCGCCGGGGTCTGGCTGATGCTGGCGACCATCAAGGGCTGGCCGGTGTCGACCACTCACTCGATCGTCGGCGCGATCATCGGTTTCGCCTCGGTCGGCGTCTCGGTGCAGGCGGTGCACTGGGAGGCTATCGGGCCGATCGTCGCCAGCTGGGTGGTGACCCCGGTGCTCTCCGGGCTGCTCGCCTTCGCCCTGTTCCGCAGCGTGCAGTGGCTGGTGCTGCACGCCGAGGATCCGTTCCGCAGCGCGCGGCGCTACGTGCCGCTGTACATGTTCCTGGCCGGTTTCATGGTCGCCCTGATGACCGTCGGCAAGGGCCTGAAGCATGTCGGCCTGGACCTGTCCGGCGCACAGACGCTGGGCCTGGCGCTGCTGGTCGGCGGCCTGGTGACGGGCCTGGGCATCGTCCTGCTGCGGCGTATCCGGCCCGTCGACGGCGGCGATTCGCGCGGCGGCTTCGCCAGTGTCGAGCGAGTGTTCGCCGTGCTGATGATCTTCACCGCCTGCTCCATGGCCTTCGCCCATGGCGCCAACGACGTGGCCAACGCCATCGGCCCGGTGGCTGCGATCGTCGCGGTGGTCCAGGCCGGCGGCGACCTGGAGCTGGTGGCACGCTCGCCGGTGCCGCCCTGGGTGCTGCTGCTCGGCGCGGTGGGCATCGTCATCGGTCTGGCCACCTACGGTTACCGGGTGATCGCCACCATCGGCCGGGAAATCACCGAGCTGACGCCCAGCCGCGGCTTCGCCGCCGAACTGGCGACCGCTTCCACCGTGGTCGGCGCCTCGGCCATCGGCCTGCCGGTATCCACCACCCACACCCTGGTCGGCGCGGTGCTCGGCATCGGCATGGCGCGCGGTATCGGCGCCCTCAACCTGCGGGTGATCGGCTCGATCTTCCTGTCCTGGGTGGTGACCCTGCCGGCCGGCGCGCTGCTGGCGATCCTGTTCTTCCTGATCCTGCGCGCGCTGTTCGGCGCCTGAGCGGCGGCAGGCCGGGGCGGGCAGGTTTTATCCGCCGCCGCGATAGGCCATGATGGGGCTCGACCCGTGTGGAGAGTCCCATGCCGTTGCCGTCCCTGAAAGACCAGTTCGGCGCGCTGATCGCCGCGTCTTCCGTCAGTTGCACCCAGCCTGACCTGGACCAGACCAACCGTCCGGTGGTCGACCTGCTGGCCTCCTGGCTGGGCGACCTGGGCTTGCGCTGCGAGCTGCTCGAGGTCGCGCCGGGCAAGTTCAACCTGCTGGCCAGCTACGGCAGCGGCCCTGGCGGCCTGGTCCTGGCCGGGCATACCGACACCGTGCCCTACGACGAAGCGCTGTGGAGCAGCGATCCGCTGCGCCTGGACGAGCGCGACGGCCGCTGGTACGGCCTCGGCAGTTGCGACATGAAGGGCTTCTTCCCGCTGGCCATCGAGGCCCTGCTGCCGTTGCTCGACCAGCCGTTCCGCCAGCCGCTGATGATCCTCGCCACCTGCGACGAGGAAAGCTCGATGGCCGGCGCCCGCGCCCTCGCCGAAAGCGGGCGGTCGCTGGGGCGGGCGACGGTGATCGGCGAACCGACCAGCCTGCGGCCGATCCGCCTGCACAAAGGGGTGATGATGGAGCGCATCGATATCCTCGGGCAGAGCGGCCATTCTTCCGACCCGAACCTCGGGCGCAGCGCCCTGGAGGCCATGCACGCGGCGATCGGCGAGCTGATGACCTTGCGTGGCGAGTGGCAGCGGGCCTGGAACAACCCGCAGTTCAGCGTGCCACAGCCGACCCTGAACCTCGGCTGCATCCACGGCGGCGACAACCCCAACCGCATCTGCGGCCAGTGTTCGCTGGAGTTCGACCTGCGCCCGCTACCGGGCATGCAGCCCGAGCAGCTGCGCGAAGCGATCCGCCAGCGCCTGCGGCCGCTGGCCGAGCGGCACCGGGTGACGATCGACTACCAGCCGCTGTTCCCGGCCGTGCCGCCGTTCGAGCAGGACCGGGACAGCGAGCTGGTGCGCGTCGCCGAGCGCCTGACCGGGCACCGCGCCGAGGCCGTGGCGTTCGGTACCGAGGCGCCGTATTTCCAGAGCCTGGGCAGCGAGACCCTGGTCCTCGGCGCCGGCGACATCGCCTGTGCCCACCAGCCCGACGAGCATCTGGAACTGGCGCGCATCGAGCCGATGGTCGGCGTGCTGCGCCAGCTCATCCGCCACTAGTGCCTGACCCCCGCCGCCTGAAGCGCGGCATGGCCGGCGACCAGCTCGAAGCCGCCGTTGATGACGAACTGCACGCCCATCGCCACCAGCAGGAAGCCGACCACCCGCGAGATGGCGTCGATCCCGGATTCGCCGAGGAATCTCATGATCCGTCCGGAGCTCTGCAGGGCGATCCAGAAGACCAGCGCGGTGAGCAGGGTCACGGTGATCGCCGCCAGGTGGATGGGCAGCGGAATGCTGCCGTAGGTGGATTGCAGGGTCGACGCCGAGCTGACCACCAGGGCGATGGTTCCCGGCCCCGCGGTGCCGGGCAGGGCCAGCGGGACGAAGGAGAGGTCGCGGAAGTGCGGGGTGATCTTCTCCTCGTCCGACAGCAGGTCGTGCTGGACCTCGGTCTCGTCCGGCGTGGTGGCGGGGAACAGCATGGTGAAGCCGATGTAGGCGACGATCAGCCCGCCGGCGATGCGCAGGCCGGGAATGGAGATGCCGAATACCTGCATCACCAGGCTGCCACCGTAGAAGCTGACGAGCATGATCAGGGCCACGTAGAGGCTGGCCTTGAGAATCTGCCGGTTGCGCTCGGCCGGTGGCAGGCCGCCGCCGAGACCGAGCAGCAGCGAGACGCTGGTCAGCGGGTTGGCCACCGGCAGCACGGCGAGCAGGCCGACCAGGACGTGATGGAAGTATTCGCTCATGGATTTTCCTCGTTCTCGTGGGGCGCGCCGCATGGCACGGCGAACGAGGCAGCCTAGCGAAAAAGCCCGGCACGGGATAACCAGGGGTTTTCGGATAGTTTTTTTCAGAAATAGTGGTAAAACGGTCCGTTGCGGATGCGCGGCCCTTACCATGGTCGTATCCCGCCGCTCCGGAGCCGCCCAGGGTTTAAACTCGTGCGCGATCCATCCGTCTCGTTAACCAGGAAGTGAGGAGAAGCCTGTCGATGTTGCTGCGACGACGATAACGGCGCCCTTCGGGCCGTCCCGGCCGCTCACGCTTTGCTCTCGCTCACGAAACGACAGGCTCTTCCCACCATGCCCGACTACGTCAACTGGTTACGTCACGCTTCGCCCTACATCAACTCGCACCGGGACCGGACCTTCGTGGTCATGCTCCCCGGCGAAGGGGTGGAGCATCCCAATTTCGGCAATATCGTCCACGACCTGGTCCTGCTGCACAGCCTCGGCGCGCGCCTGGTGCTGGTGCACGGCTCGCGCCCGCAGATCGAGTCGCGCCTGGCCGCGCGCGGCCTGGCCCCGCGCTACCACCGCGACCTGCGGGTGACCGATGCGCCGACCCTGGAGTGCGTGATCGACGCGGTCGGCAGCCTGCGCATCGCCATCGAGGCGCGCCTGTCGATGGACATGGCCGCCTCGCCGATGCAGGGCGCGCGCCTGCGGGTCGCCGGCGGCAACCTGGTCACCGCGCGGCCGATCGGCGTGGTCGAAGGGGTCGACTATCACCACACCGGCGAGGTGCGGCGGATCGACCGCAAGGGCATCGGTCGCCTGCTCGACGAGCGCAGCATCGTCCTGCTCTCGCCGCTGGGCTACTCGCCGACCGGGGAAATCTTCAACCTGGCCTGCGAGGACGTGGCCATGCGCGCGGCCATCGACCTGGAGGCGGAAAAGCTGATTCTCTACGGCGCCGAGCAGGGCCTGCTGGACGCCTCCGGCAAGCTGGTCCGCGAATTGCGCCCGCAACAGGTGCCGGCGCACCTGCAGCGGCTCGGCAACAGCTACCAGGCCGAACTGCTGGACGCCGCGGCCCAGGCCTGCCGGGCCGGGGTCAAGCGCAGCCATATCGTCAGCTATACCGAGGACGGCGCGCTGCTCAGCGAGCTGTTCACCCGCACCGGCAACGGCACCCTGGTCGCCCAGGAGCAGTTCGAGCAGTTGCGCGAGGCGGGCATCGAGGACGTCGGCGGGCTGATCGAGCTGATCCGCCCGCTGGAAGAGCAGGGCATCCTGGTGCGCCGATCCCGCGAGGTGCTGGAACGCGAGATCGAACAGTTCAGCATCGTCGAGCGCGAAGGGCTGATCATCGCCTGTGCCGCGCTCTACCCGATCGCCGATTCGGAGGCGGGCGAGCTGGCCTGCCTGGCGGTGAACCCGGAGTACCGCCACGGCGGGCGCGGCGACGAACTGCTGGAGCGGATCGAGGAGCGCGCCCGCGGCCTCGGCCTGAAGACCCTGTTCGTGCTCACCACGCGGACCGCGCACTGGTTCCGCGAGCGCGGCTTCCAGCCCAGCAGCGTCGAACGGCTACCGGCGGCGCGCGCCTCGCTGTACAACTTCCAGCGCAATTCGCAGGTGTTCGAGAAGAGCCTGTGATCCGCCGGCGCGTCCCTGGCAGGGGACGCGCCGGCTCGCTCAGTTGCTGATCAGGCCGAGGATGCTCGCCTGGTAGGCGGCGACGAAGGTATCGAAATCGCCATCCTGGTCGCGTTCCAGCTCCGCCTGTTCGGCCAGGGAGGCGCTGGCCATCTGCTCGAAGCGTGCCTGCTCGTCGGCGGCCAGCGGATGCTGGCGGAAATATTCCGCATGTTCGCGGCTCTGGCGCAGGGAGAACGCCTCGAAGCTCTCGCCGCGTTCGCGCATGACCTTCAGCACCTGCGCCGAGGGCGTCAGCTCCGGATCGGCGACCTTCGCCCGCTGCGCCGCCAGCGCCGCCGCGTGCGCCTCGCCGCCACGGGCGCGGTCGAGCAGCGCGGCGGTGTCGGCGATCCGCTCGAGCAGTTCGCTAGCCCAATCCTTCAGTTCCACCGGCTGGCCGCGGCGGCGCAATTGCAGGCCCGGCCGCCGGCCTTCCTTGACCACGGCCAGGAAGTTGTCGGTGGCATCGCTGCATTCGCCGTTCAGCAGCGGGCTGTCGCTGAATGCGCAGAACAGCAGGAAGGCGTCCAGGAAGCGCGCCTCGTCGAGGTCGATGCCCAGCGGCAGGAACGGATTGATGTCCAGGCAGCGCACTTCCACGTACTGCACGCCGCGTGCGGCCAAGGCCTGCACCGGACGCTCGCCGGTGTAGGTGACGCGCTTGGGACGGATGCTTGAGTAGTACTCGTTCTCGATCTGCAGGACGTTGGTGTTCAGCTGCACCCATTCGCCGTCCTGCTTGGTGCCGATCTTCTCGTAGGCCGGGTAGGGCGTGCTGACCGCCTTGCGCAGGCTGTCGATGTAGCTCTGCAGGTCGTTGTAGCAGGGCGTCAGGCCGGCCTGGGCGTTGTTCTGGTAGCCCAGGTCGCTCATCCGCAGGCTGGTGGCGTAGGGCAAGTAGAGGGTGTGCTCGTCGAAGCGCTCCAGCTGGCTCGGGCGGCCGCGCAGGAAGCCGGCATCGAGCGCCGGCGAGGCGCCGAACAGGTACATCAGCAGCCAGCTGTAGCGACGGAAGTTGCGGATCAGGGCGATGTAGGCGGCGGACTGGTAGTCGCGCTCCGCCAGCTCGCTGCCCTCGGCCTGGCGCAGCAGTGGCCAGAGCTTCTCCGGCAGGGAGAAGTTGTAGTGGATGCCGGCGATGCACTGCATGGTCTTGCCGTAGCGCAGCGCCAGGCCCTTGCGGTAGACGTACTTCAGGCGGCCGATCATCGAGTTGCCGTAGCGGGCGATCGGGATGCTCTCCTCGTCCGGCAGCTCGCAGGGCATCGACGGGCTCCACAGGTATTCGCCGTCCAGCTGCGAACTGGCGAAGCGATGGATGCGCTCGAGGTCGCCCAGGGTGTCGGCGACGTCGGTTTCCGTGGGCGTGATGAATTCCAGCAGCGCCTCGGAATAGTCGGTGGTGATCTGCGGATGGGTCAGGGTCGAGCCCAGGGCGCGGGGATGGGGGGTGAGCGCCAGCTTGCCGTCGCTGTCGACGCGCAGGCATTCGCGCTCGATGCCGTGCAGGCACTCGGTCAGCAGGGGCAGGTTGGCTGCGGCGCCGAGCAGAGCCAGGCGGCGGGAAAGAAGATCGCTCAAGTCGGGATTCCTTGTGATCGCGTCCCAGGTCGGTCGCCCCAATATGAGGGTGGACCGAGCGGTCTACAAGAGGGAGGACGTAAATGCGTTTTCGCTTCGTCCGCGGCCGACCGTCGTGCTCTCCGCGGGGAGCCGTCGAGCCGGGCGGTCGGCGCGGATCGGGATCGCCGTCGCGCGCCAATCTGCCGCATGCCGGCCGTGCCGGCTTACAGCTGGGCGAAGGTGCCTTGTCCCTTCGCGACCAGCCGGTCGCCCTGCAGCACCTCGGCTTCCACCACCAGGCTGCGGCGCCCGGCATGGAGCACGCGGGCGATGCAGCGCACCTCGCCGTCGGCGACGGCGCGGATGTAGTTGATCTTGCACTCCAGGGTGACGCTCTGGCGGTCGAAGCCATGGGAACTGGAGCAGGCCAGGCCCATGGTCACGTCCATCAGCGAGAACAGCGCGCCGCCGTGCATGACCCCGCCGCGGTTGCGCAGGTGCCCGGCCATCGGCAGGCGCACCTCGGCGACGCCGTCGCCGAGGCTTACCGGGTCCAGGCCGACCAGTTCGCTGAAGGCGCTGATCATCTGCTCGCGGGCGGGCATCTCGCTCATGGACGGCTCCGTCATTTCTTCTTCAGTTGCCTGGCGTTGGCGAACAGCGCGGCCATGGCGTTGTTCGCCGGCGGTGCGCTCTGCCCGCGCGAAGCGCCACGCTCCTGGCGTGGCTGGCCGCCGCCGGCGGGACGCCCGCCGCGCTGGCCTTCGACCTTCTCGCCGGGGGTGTCGCTCATGCGCATGGACAGGCCGACGCGGTTGCGCGGGATGTCCACCTCCATGACCTTGACCTTGACGATGTCGCCGGCCTTGACCACCTCGTAGGGATCCTTGACGAACTTCTCGGACAGCGCCGAGATGTGCACCAGGCCGTCCTGGTGGACACCGATGTCGACGAACGCGCCGAAGTTGGTGACGTTGGTCACCACGCCCTCGAGGACCATGCCCGGCTTGAGGTCCTTGAGGCTCTCGACGCCTTCCTGGAACTCCGCGGTCTTGAACTCCGGACGCGGGTCGCGGCCGGGCTTGTCGAGTTCCTTGAGGATGTCGGTGACGGTCGGCAGGCCGAAGGTCTCGTCGGTGAACTTCTTCGGCTCGAGGCGCTTGAGGAACGCCGAGTCGCCGATCAGCGAGCGGATGTCGCGCCCGGTGTCGGCGGCGATGCGCTGCACCAGCGGGTAGGTTTCCGGGTGCACCGCCGAGGCGTCCAGCGGGTTGTCGCCGTTCATCACGCGGAGGAAGCCGGCGGCCTGCTCGAAGGTCTTCTCGCCCAGGCGGCTGACCTTCTTCAGCTCGTCGCGGGTGCGGAACGCGCCGTTGGCGTCGCGGTGCGCGACGATGTTCTGCGCCAGCGTCGAGTTGAGGCCGGAGATGCGTGCCAGCAGGGCGGCGGAGGCGGTGTTGACGTCGACGCCGACGGCGTTCACGCAGTCCTCGACCACCGCGTCCAGGCTACGCGCCAGTTTCAGCTGGGACACGTCGTGCTGGTACTGGCCGACACCGATCGACTTGGGCTCGATCTTCACCAGCTCCGCCAGCGGGTCCTGCAGGCGGCGGGCGATGGACACGGCGCCGCGCAGGGACACGTCCAACTCGGGGAACTCCTTCGCCGCCAGTTCGGAGGCGGAATACACCGATGCGCCCGCCTCGCTGACCATGATCTTGGTCAGCTTCATGCCCGGATACTTCTTGATCAGTTCGCCGGCCAGCTTGTCGGTCTCGCGGCTGGCGGTGCCGTTGCCGATGGCGATCAGCTCGACCTGGTGCTTGGCGCACAGCGCGGCGAGCACGGCGAGGGTCTGGTCCCACTGGTTCTTCGGCGCATGCGGGTAGACGGTGGCGGTGTCCAGCAGCTTGCCGGTGGCGTCGACCACCGCGACCTTGACCCCGGTGCGCAGGCCCGGGTCCAGGCCGAGGGTGGCGCGCGGGCCGGCCGGGGCGGCCAGCAGCAGGTCATGCAGGTTGCGCGCGAAGACGCTGATCGCCTCGTTCTCGGCGCCGTCGCGGAGCTCGCCGAACAGGTCGGTTTCAAGGTGGGTGTAGAGCTTGACCTTCCAGGTCCAGCGCACCACTTCCGCCAGCCACTTGTCGGCGGCGCGGCCCTGGTTGGACAGGCCGAAGCGCTCGGCGATCATGACTTCGCATGGATGCAGGGTGCCCGGCGCTTCCTCGCCGACCTTCAGCGAGGCGCTGAGGATGCCTTCGTTGCGTCCGCGGAAGATCGCCAGGGCGCGGTGCGAGGGGGCGCTTTTCAGCGGCTCGTCGTGTTCGAAGTAGTCGCTGAACTTGGCGCCTTCCTGTTCCTTGCCGGGCACCACGCGGGCGGTCAGGGTCGCTTCGTTCTTCATGAACACGCGCAGCCTGTCGAGCAGGGCGGCGTCTTCGGCGAAGCGCTCCATGAGAATATACTTGGCGCCTTCCAGGACCGCCTTGACATCGGCGAAGCCTTTCTCCGCATCGACGAAGCGCGCTGCCTCGCTTTCCGGGACCAGGGTCGGGTCGTCGAACAGTGCGTCGGCCAGTTCGCCGAGGCCGGCTTCCAGGGCGATCTGGCCCTTGGTGCGGCGCTTCTGCTTATAAGGCAGGTAGAGGTCCTCGAGGCGGGTCTTGGTGTCGGCGAGCTTGATGTCGCGGGCCAGTTCGGGGGTCAGCTTGCCCTGTTCCTCGATGCTGGCCAGGATCGCGCCGCGGCGTTCTTCCAGTTCGCGCAGGTAGCGCAGGCGCTCTTCCAGCATGCGCAACTGGGTATCGTCGAGGCTGCCGGTGACCTCTTTGCGGTAACGGGCGATGAAGGGAACGGTGGAGCCCTCGTCGAGCAGGGCGACGGCAGCGGCGACTTGCTGCGGTTGAACGCGGCCGGAGGGCAGTGCGGAGAGCTCCTCGGCGATACGGGTGTTGATGCTGTCCATTGATCCACCTGGTAAAACGAACGAAAACGGGCCGTGTAGACAACGTCCCGCCGCAAAAGCGCCGCATTATACCCGCCAAGTTTCGCCTTGGAGGGCGGCTGGTCGGGGAAAAATCTGCTAACAATGGACAGTCCGGCCCAGCCGCTACCTGGGCGATAATGCCCGTCTGACTCATTCTGGGAGTTTCTATGTCGAACCCTGCCGCCCTGGCCGAAGGTGAAAAGATCCTCGTCGTCGACGACGACGCCCGCCTGCGCCGCCTGCTCGAACGTTTCCTCGACGAGCAGGGCTACCGCGTGCGCGCGGTGGAGAACACCGAGCAGATGGATCGCCTGCTGTCCCGCGAACTGTTCCAGCTGGTGGTCCTCGACCTGATGCTTCCCGGTGAGGACGGCCTCACCGCCTGCCGCCGCCTGCGCGAGCAGAACAACCAGGTGCCGATCATCATGCTCACCGCCAAGGGCGACGAGGGCAGCCGCATCCAGGGCCTGGAACTGGGCGCCGACGACTACCTGGCCAAGCCGTTCAACCCGCGCGAGCTGCTGGCGCGGATCAAGGCCGTGCTGCGCCGCCAGGCGCCGCTGGTGCCGGGCGCCCCCGCCGGGGCCGACGAAGTGGTGACCTTCGGCGACTACCAGCTGTTCCTCGCCACCCGCGAGCTGAAGAAGGGCGACGAGGTGCACATGCTGACCACCGGCGAGTTCGCCGTGCTCAAGGCACTGGTACAACACGCCCGCGAACCGCTGACCCGGGACAAGCTGATGAACCTGGCCCGTGGTCGCGAATGGGACGCCCTGGAGCGTTCCATCGACGTGCAGATTTCGCGCCTGCGCCGGCTGATCGAGCCGGATCCGTCCAAGCCGCGCTATATCCAGACGGTCTGGGGCGTCGGCTACGTGTTCGTCCCGGACGGCAACGCGCGCAAGGCCTGAGCCTCCGCGCGGCCGGTGCAGCGATGCACCGGCCGCGTCGTCTTACCCGCAACAGGCGTCGGCCCCGTCCGCCGGCGCGCAACCGGTCCGATCGATGAAAACGCCGCTCTGGTTCCCGCAAAGCTTCTTCGCCCGCACCCTCTGGCTGGTGCTGATCGTCGTGCTGTTCTCCAAGGCGCTGACCCTGGTCTACCTGCTGATGAACGAGGACGTGATCGTCGACCGCCAGTACAGCCACGGCGCGGCGCTGACCATCCGCGCGTTCTGGGCCGCCGACGAGGAGTCGCGCGCGGCGATCGCCAAGGCCTCCGGACTGCGCTGGGTGCCGAGCAGCGCCGACCAGCCCGGCGAGCAGCACTGGCCGTACACCGAGATCTTCCAGCGACAGATGCAAATGGAGCTGGGCCCGGAAACCCAGACCCGCCTGCGCATCCACCAGCCCTCGCAGCTCTGGGTGCGCGCGCCGAACCTCGGCGAAGGCTGGCTGGCGGTACCGCTGTACCCGCATCCACTGCGTGGCCAGCGGATCTGGAGCGTGCTCGGCTGGTTCCTCGGCATCGGCCTGCTGTCCACCGCCGCCGCCTGGATCTTCGTCCGCCAGCTCAGCCAGCCGCTCAAGCGCCTGGTGGTCGCCGCCCGCCAGTTCGGCCAGGGCCGCAGCGTGCGCCTGCCGCTGGGGCCGGAGACGCCGAGCGAGATGGCCGAGGTATACCGCGCCTTCAACCAGATGGCCGAGGACATCGAACAGGGCGGACGCGAGCGCGAGCTGATGCTGGCCGGCGTTTCCCATGACCTGCGCACGCCGCTGACGCGCCTGCGCCTGTCGCTGGAGCTGCTGCCGGAAAGCGAGCGGGAGATGGTCGAGGACATGGTCCGCGACATCGAGGACATGGACGCGATCCTCGACCAGTTCCTCGCCTTCATCCGCGACGGCCGCGACGAACCGGTCGAGGAAGGCGACCTGACCGACCTGGTGCGCGAGGTGGTGGCCCCCTTCAACCAGACCCGCGAGCAGGTGCGCATGGCCCTGCAACCGGTGCCGGCCATGCCGTTGCGGCGGGTGTCGATGAAGCGCCTGCTGGCCAACCTGATCGACAACGCCCTGAACCACGGCGGCGGCTCGGTGGAGGTGGCCAGCTACGTGGCCGGCGAAAGCGCGGCGCCCTACGTGGTGCTGAGCGTGCTCGACCGTGGACAGGGCATCGATCCGGCCGAAGTGGACAGCATCTTCAATCCCTTCATTCGCGGCGACAAGGCGCGCGGCGGCAAGGGCACCGGCCTCGGCCTGGCGATCGTCAAGCGCATCGCCGCCCAGCACGGCGGCAGCGTCGAACTGCGCAACCGTGATGGCGGTGGCCTGGAGGCGCGGGTCTGCCTGCCGCTGGGGTTGCTGCTGCCGCGCGGCGCGGCCTGATACCCGACGGGAAGCCGCCGCTTCAGCGGCAGTTCCCGCCCCCTCTCGCGCTTGCGCAGAGGGGGAGCGCCCCCGTCCCTACCAGCGCAACCGGTTTCCCTCGAGCACCGCGGTCTTCCCGTAAGGCCAGGCCCGGTTCTGTGCTCCATGCCCGCTGGGCAGGTGGTGGTAGAGCGGCACCTCGATGGCGGCGGCGTATTCGCCGAAGATCCGCTCCAGGCTGTGGGCGACTTCCTTGCGCGGGCAATCGGTGAACGAGCCCAGGCAGATCGCGCCGAGCTGGCGTGCATCGATGCTTTCGAGCAATTGCCAGAGGCTGCGCTCCAGGCGGTAGTAGGGTTCGCCTACGTCTTCCAGGACCAGGATCGAGCCCGCCGGGGCGTGCAGGCCGCCAAGGGTGCCGGCCATGCTGGCCAGGGCCGTGAGGTTGCCGCCGATCAGCGCGCCTTCGACCCGTCGCTGGTGGCCGCCGAGATGTTGCACCGGCAATTCGTGGTCGCGGTCGGCCAGCAGGCGGCTGACCGAGGCCAGCGAGGCCAGGCGCTCCTGCTGCTCGCGCGGAGCGCTCAGCGGCGACAGGCCGAGGCCGGTGGCCACCGGGCCGTGGATCGCCGGTAGGCCGTGGCGGTGGAAGGCGCTGAGCAGCACCGAGATGTCGGAGAAACCGATCAGCGGCCGTGGCGAGGCGGCCTGCAGGCGGCCCCAGTCCAGTCCCGGCAGCAACTGGCCGCAGCCGTAGCCGCCGCGCAGGCACCAGACCGCCGTGACATCCGGCATGTCGAAGGCGTTGTGGAGGTCCTCCAGGCGTTGCTCCACGGTGCCGGCGAGGTAGCGGTAGCGCGCTTCGACGTGGCGGCCGAGGTGGTAGTCCACGCCGTGCACTTCCAGTTGGCGCAGGGTCGCCTCCAGCACGTCGGTGGCGATGGCCGAGGCCGGCGCGATCAGCGCCACCCGGCCGTCGATGGGCTGCCAGGTCTGGTCGGAGGAGGGACGAGAAGTCATGCGGCGGTTCCGTGAAGCGTCAGGAAAGGATTCGAGTGCCGGAAGAGCCAAGGGTTCGGCGGGGTTTCCGGCATCGGTTGCGGCGGTGCTTCATTCAAGCGTGGCGTGGGCGTTCTGTCGAGACTGGCTGCCGCTCGTTCGCCGGGACGACGTGGTGCTTTGCGCTGGATCGGGGCTGACCTCCTGTCGGGACATCGTGCCGGTCGGAGCCCCCGGCCCGGCCATCCGTGGCCGGTCGTTCGCCGGCGCAACGCGATGCGTTGCGAAAGCCCGGCTCACCCCTTTCCCTTCGTTCTGGCCAGGTGGGGGCCGCCGTTCTTTTCCAGGTACTGGATGATGATTCCGGCGATATCCTTGCCGGTGGTGGACTCGATGCCTTCCAGGCCCGGCGAGGAGTTCACCTCCATCACCAGCGGGCCGTGGTTGGAGCGCAGGATATCCACCCCGGCGACGTTCAGGCCCATTACGCGTGCGGCGCGGATGGCGGTCATGCGTTCTTCCGGGGTGATCTTGATCAGGCTGGCGCTGCCGCCGCGGTGCAGGTTGGAGCGGAACTCGCCGGGCGCTGCCTGGCGCTTCATCGAGGCGATGACCTTGTCGCCGACCACGAAGCAGCGGATGTCGGCGCCGCCGGCTTCCTTTATATACTCCTGGACCATGATGTTGTGCTTGAGTCCCATGAATGCCTCGAGCACCGATTCGGCGGCCTTCTCGGTTTCGCAGAGGACCACGCCGATGCCCTGGGTGCCTTCCAGCAGCTTGATTACCAGCGGTGCGCCACCAACCATCTCGATCAGGTCCGGGACGTCGTCCGGGGAGTGGGCGAAGCCGGTCACCGGCAGGCCGATGCCCTTGCGCGAGAGTAGTTGCAGCGAGCGCAACTTGTCTCGCGAGCGGGCGATGGCGACCGACTCGTTGAGCGGGAACACCCCCATCATCTCGAACTGGCGCAGCACCGCGCAGCCATAGAAGGTCACCGAGGCGCCGATCCGCGGGATCACCGCGTCGAAACCTTCCAGCGGCTGCCCCCGGTAGTGGATCTGCGGCTTGTGGCTGGCGATGTTCATGTAGGCGCGCAGCGTATCGATGACCACCATTTCATGACCGCGCTCCCGCCCGGCTTCCACCAGACGGCGGGTCGAGTAGAGCCGGGGGTTGCGCGACAGCACGGCGATTTTCATTCAGCACCTGTGGATGGTTTGGACCGGCTGGCGGACAGCGACGGCGAGGATGAGGGTGGTCGTTGCGGCAAGCGCGGGGCCTGCCGTTTCGAAAAGGATTGGAGGTTTGACAGGCGCGCTCCGGGAATGGCTCAAGCCGGACTCCCGTCGAGCAGGTTGATGCCGTTCACGGCGGGTAGCGCCGCTGGCGACTCGGGGCGGTCCTGGACATAGGCCAGGGCCGGGTTGACCACCAGTTGCCCGGCGATCAGCGCCTTGGAGCCGAGCAGCACGCGGTAGCGCATGGACTTGCGGCAGGCCAGGGTGAATTCCACCGGCCACATGCGGTCGCCCAGCGCCAGGGTGGTGCGAATCACGTAGCGGGTCTGGGCCTGGCCGTTGGAGCTGCGGATGGTCTTGCGCGCGACCATCGGCGCTTCGCAACGGTGCCGGCGCTGCACCAGGGTGCCGAGGTGGGCGGTGAAGCGTACCCACTTCTCGCCGTCGCGCTCGAAGGGAACGATGTCCGAGGCGTGCAGGCTGGAGGTGCTGGCGCCAGTGTCGATCTTCGCACGCAGCCCGACCATGCCCAGTTCGGGAAAGGCGATCCACTCGCGCAGACCGATGACGGAAAGCTGGTCGAATGTCTTCACGGGTAGGCATTCCAGGCGTTTTGCCGGCATTCTAGCAGGGCTATGGGCGGCCGCCAGACGGCCCCGCGGTTGCCGAGACGAACCTAGCGGCTGTCTGTGACAGCCGCGAGACAACGGCGCAATGGAGACGGGAAACGGCAGTGAGCGAGAAAGACGACGACAAGGTGCGCCTGGACAAGTGGCTCTGGGCGGCGCGGTTCTTCAAGACCCGGGCGCTGGCCAAGGCCGCGATAGAGGGCGGCAAGGTGCATTGCGGCGGCGAGCGCTGCAAGCCGAGCAAGGAGCCCCGGCCAGGGGAGGAGCTGACCATTCGTACGGGCTTCGACGAACGGACCGTGGTGATCCGCGCGCTTTCCGTAGTCCGCCGTGGCGCGCCGGAAGCCCAGGCGCTCTATGAGGAAACCCCGGCGAGCCTGGAGCGGCGCGAACAGGCGGCGGCGCTGCGCAAGGCTGGGGCGCTGGGCGTGCAGACCGACGGGCGGCCGACCAAGAAACAGCGGCGGCAGATTCATCAGCTGCGCGGTGGCCAGGAATGACCTGAAGGGCGCCGGCCTTTGCCCGGGAGGGGAGGCCGGCGAAGGCTCAGGCGGAGTCGCGGATCGCGCTCAGGCGGCCGATCAGCGGCAGTTTCGCCAGCAGACGGAACAGCGGCTCGGTGGTTCGCACCAGCCAGGCGCTGGCCGTGGCCGCCAGCGGCGTGTAGCAACCCCAGGCGAGGGCCAGCAGGGCCATCTGCAGGCCGCCGATGTAGTCGTCCTGGCCCCAGTGGGCGCCGGCCACCAGGCGCGGCAGCATGAACAGCACGGCCAGGGTCCAGACCAGCAGGAACTGGCCGGCGCGGCGGGCGAACAGCGACATGAACAGCGCCCAGATCAGCAGCACAGAAGCGTGGTCGCCGGGGAAGCTGCGCTTGGAGCGGTCCTTGATTTCCCACACGCGCTCCCAGTCAGGGAAGTGGTCGCTGAGGTGGATGGCGTTGTCCATCAGCATCGACAGGCTGGCGTGCTGCCAGTGCAGGTGGTGGGCGAGTTTGGCGTAGAGCACGCGGATCACCACGAGGATCAGCAGGGTCACGATGAAGCCGAAGGTCAGTCGCCGCACCTGGCTGGCCGGCACCAGCCAGTCGCCGCGGACCAGCAGGCAGAGCAGGATCACCCCGACCACCGCGTCGAACGGCCGGGTGCTGAGCAGGCCCCAGAGCTTCAGCCAGGTTTCGTTGAGGGCGAGGGAGCCGTTGAGTCTGTCGAACAGCCAGAAATCGAAGCCGTTCATCAGTTCGCGGGTGGGGCCCCAGAGCCACAGGACCAGCAGCAGGAGCGCCAGAAGATGACAGGTGGCGAACTTGCGCCATTGCCAGGCCGCTTGGAACGGAGAGGCATTATCCATAGAATCGTTTCCCCCTATCGGCGCCGGGTCGGCGTACGACTGTCACGAAGCGCGCTTTTATAGGCCTTTGTCACTCACTTGTCATTCCCTCATTCGTAGCGTTGTGTCCCGCATGTCCCATTCAGATCAGAGCCAGCGTTTCCTTTTCGACGATACCGACGTGCGCGGTGAAATGGTCGACCTTGAGCGCAGCTACAGCGAAGTCCTGGCCAAGCATCCCTATCCGGAACCGGTCGCGCAATTGCTCGGGGAGATGCTCGCGGCGGCCTCGCTGCTCTGTGGCACGCTCAAGTTCGACGGCCTGCTGGTGTTGCAGGCGCGTTCCAGCGGCGCGGTGCCGCTATTGATGGTGGAATGCTCCAGCGACCGTCAGGTGCGCGGCCTTGCCCGCTATTCGGCGGAGGCCATCGGCGCCGGCGCCGGCATGCAGGAACTGATGCCCGAAGGCGTGCTGACCCTTACCGTGGACCCGGTCAAGGGGCAGCGCTACCAGGGCATCGTCGCCCTGGAAGGGGTGAACCTGGCGGAATGCCTGTCCAACTACTTCGCCAGTTCGGAACAGCTGCCGACCCGCTTCTGGCTCAATGCCGATGGTCGCCGCGCCCGTGGCCTGCTGTTGCAGCAGCTGCCCGCCGACCGCCTGAAGGATCCTGAGGCCCGCGAGGCCAGCTGGCAGCACCTGACCACCCTGGCCGACACCCTGACCGCCGAGGAGCTGCTGGCGCTGGACAACGAGACTGTCCTGCACCGCCTTTACCACGAGGAAACCGTGCGCCTGTTCGAGCCGCAACCGCTGGTCTTCCATTGCAGTTGCTCGCGGGAACGTTCGGCCAACGCCCTGGTCAGTCTCGGGCAGGCCGACTGCGAGCGGCTGCTCGAGGAAGAGGAGGGGGCGATCACCATCGACTGCCAGTTCTGCAACCAGCGCTACCTGTTCGATGCCTCCGACGTCGCCCAGTTGTTCGCCGGCGCAGGCAGCCAGGGGCCCTCCGCGACACGCCACTGACGGTTTTTCATCCAGCGGGCTTTTCTGGCATAATCCCGCAACTTTTTTCCTGTAGTGATTTTTTTGAAGCGCTACGAAGTTTGGAGGACTCGGCCTCTGGCCGACGGGGAACCACATGACGCAAGCCAACAACGCCGTGTACACCGATATCAGCGCCGCCCAACTGGTAGAAGAAGCCATTCGCCGCGGTGAAGGCGAACTGGCCGCCAACGGCTCGCTGGTCGTTCGCACCGGCCATCGCACCGGCCGTTCGCCGGTCGACCGTTTCATCGTCGAAGAGCCGAGCACCAAGGATGCCATCGCCTGGGGCAACATCAACCGCCCGTTCCCGGCCGACAAGTTCGATGCGCTGTGGGCCCGCGTGGAAGCCTTCAACAACGCCCAGGACCATTTCGTCTCCCATGTTCATGTAGGGTCCGCCGAGGCTTACTACCTGCCGGTCAAGATGACCACCGCCACCGCCTGGCAGAACCTCTTCGGCCGTTGCCTGTTCATCGAGCCGGAGCAGTACAACCCGGCCGGCAAGGACGAGTGGCAGGTCCTCAATGTCGCCAACTTCGAGTGCGTGCCCGAGCGCGACGGCACCAATTCCGACGGTTGCGTGATCCTCAATTTCGCCCAGAAGAAAGTGCTGATCGCAGGCATGCGCTATGCCGGCGAGATGAAGAAAGCCATGTTCTCCGTGCAGAACTTCCTGCTGCCCGAGCGCGACGTGCTGCCGATGCACTGCGCCGCCAACATCGGCGAAGCGGGCGACGTGACCCTGTTCTTCGGCCTGTCCGGCACCGGCAAGACCACCCTGTCGGCCGATGAGAGCCGTTACCTGATCGGCGACGACGAGCACGGCTGGGGCGAGGGCGTGGTGTTCAACGTCGAGGGCGGTTGCTACGCCAAGTGCATCGACCTGTCCGAGAAGAACGAGCCGGTCATCTGGAAGGCCATCAAGTTCGGCGCCGTGCTGGAAAACGTGGTCCTCGACGAGGAGCGCGTACCCGACTACGCCGACGACAGCCTGACCCAGAACAGCCGCGCCGCCTACCCGCTGGAGCACGTCGAGAAGCGTTCCGAGAAGAACCTCGGCGGCGAGCCCAACGCGGTGATCTTCCTGACCTGCGACCTGACCGGCGTGCTGCCGCCAGTGTCGATCCTGAACAACGAGCAGGCGGCCTATCACTTCCTGTCCGGCTACACCGCGCTGGTCGGTTCCACCGAGATGGGTTCCGGCGGCGGCATCAAGTCGACCTTCTCCACCTGCTTCGGCGCCCCGTTCTTCCCGCGTCCGGCCGGTGTCTACGCCGAGCTGCTGATCAAGCGCATCAAGGCTTTCGGCTCCAAGGTCTACCTGGTCAACACCGGCTGGACCGGCGGCGGCTACGGCGTCGGCAAGCGCTTCAACATCCCGACCACCCGTGGCGTGATCGCCGCGATCCAGAGCGGCGCGCTGGTCGATGCGGAAACCGAGCACCTGGACATCATCAACCTGGACGTGCCGAAGGCCGTTCCGGGCGTCGAGACCAACCTGCTCAACCCGCGCAACACCTGGGCCGACAAGGCTGCCTACGACGAGGCGGCGAAGGGCCTGGCCAGGCAGTTCATCGAGAACTTCAAGAAGTTCGAGGTCTCCGACGCGATCAAGGCCGCGGGTCCGCAGTTGTAAGCTGTTTCGTAGGCCATGAAAACCGCCTTCGGGCGGTTTTTTCATGGCCGTTCATCAGGGGTAGCTGACAGTCACCAGGTAGCTGCCCGGACGGCGGTAACTGGCGGCCAGGTCGTAGCGCGCCGAGAAATCCCGGCCTCCCAGGCTCAGGTCGCTGGGCTGCAGGCTGCGCACCTCGCCGGTGCGCATGGAGCGGATGCTGACGTCAGCGGTACGCGCATGCATGGGGCAACCGCTGAGGCGGAAGCTGCCTCGCGACTCGCCCTGCTGCGAGGCGTTCATCGAGCACGGCGGCTCGACGATGGCACCCGTGAAGTAGATGACCCCACTGATGCTGTCGGCGAAAAGATTACTGGAAATTCCTACAAGAAGACTGAACAAAGCCAGTCGGCCCATCCTGTTCATGACCTTGACTCCTAGGTGAATACATCCTTTTTCTGCCTGGCACGGCTGGAAGGGGCCCTCTTCCAGTGGCTGGCATTGGAGTGGAATATAGGACAATTCCTAAAGAAAATTCCCTCCTAGGAATAATCTTAGGATTGATTCTGTAAGCAGCTGCTGTGGGTTATCGTCGGATTATTCGAGGAGTGATCCGCCTTATCGTGAATGTCCTAGGCCGGACCACCCTTTGCTCCACCCCGCGCCGGATGTATCGTGGCTCTCCTTCGCCGGCCTCTCGTCCGGCGCTCTGTTTCCCCCCGTAGTGGATCTAGCCCATGCATATCGAAGAAGCCGTCCGTAGCCGCCGTGCCATCAAGGGTTACGACCCTTCCTTCAGCCTGAGCCGCGAAGAGAAGGACCATCTCCTGGACCTGGCCCTGCATGCCCCCTCCGCCTTCAACCTGCAGCACGTGCGGCTGGTCGAGGTCAGCGACCCGCAACTGCGCGCACAGTTGCGCGAAGTGGCCTGGAACCAGGCACAGGTCACCGATGCGGCAATGCTGGTGGTGGTCTGCGCCCAGCTCGACAGCTGGGAGCGCAATGCCCAGCGGGTCTGGGATGGCGCTCCGGAGGCCGTGCAGGCCTTCATGGCCGGGGCCATCGATACCTATTACCGCGGCAAGCCCCAGGTGCAGCGCGACGAGGCCATGCGCAGCTGCGGCCTGCTGGCGCAGACCCTGATGCTGGTCGCTCGCGGCCAGGGGCTGGACTCGTGTCCGATGGATGGCTTCGACTTCGACGCCGTGGCCCGGCTGATCAACCTGCCGGACAACCATGTGATCGGCCTGATGGTGGCGGTCGGCAGGAAGGCCGTGGAGCCTTGGCCGCGCACCGGCAAGCTGCCGCGGGAAGAGCTGGTCGTCCGCGACCGCTTCTGAGAGTGGGGACGCGCGGCTAGCCGGGACCGCTGGCACTGACCTGGCGGATCTGCTCCACCAGCCATTGCAGGGCGATGTCGCGTTCACGCTGGGCCAGGTAGACCAGCTCCAGGTGGAAGGGCCCGAGATCGAACGGCAGGTCGAACGTTTGCAGCGGCAGAAGGCGTTCGAAGTGATGCGCCAACTGGCGTGGCAGCACCCCGACCAGGTCGCTGTAGGCGGCGATGTGCGCCGCTTGCAGGTAATTCGGCGTGGTGTAGACGACCTGCCGCTTGAGTCCCTGGCTGCCCAGCCATTGGTCGACCATGCCCTTGGTCTGCCCGCCGTGGACCCACAGGTGCTGCAATTCCAGGAAGGTGGCCAGGTCGGGGGGCTGCGGCAGCAGCGGATGCCCGCGCCGGGCGATCAGCCGTAGCGTCTCGCTGGCCCAGTGGCGGCGCTGGAAGCGCGCCGGGATACCCTCGAAGCGGCCGAGCACGAGGTCCAGCTCGCCCTTGTCCAGGGCTTCGGCCGGCAGGCTCGGGGCCAGGTGCTGGATGGCGATGGAGATTCCCGGGGCGCGTTCGCTCAGGCGGCGCATCAGGCTCGGCATGCAGATCAGCTCGACGTAGTCGGTCACCGCCACGGTGAAGCGTTGCCGGCTGCGCCCCGGATCGAAGCCTTCGCCATCGCCCAGGCTCTGTTCGATCTGCCGCAGCGCCGCGCGGATCGGTGCTTCCAGTGCCAGCGCCCGAGGTGTTGGTTGCATGGTCCGACCGGCGCGGACCAGCAGCGGATCGTCGAGCAGTTCGCGCAGGCGGTTCAGCGCGTTGCTCACCGCCGGCTGGCTCAGCGCCAGGCGCTCCGCGGCGCGCGAGACGTTACGCTCGCGCAGCAGGGCGTCGAGCACGCGCAGCAGGTTGAGATCGAAGGTTTGGATATTCACTGGCTGAATTCCAGATATCACAAGACTAAATTTCAAAAATAATACGACCTTCCCCTAAGGTAGTGGTCGCTTTTTGTGCGGCTGGACTGCCTCAGGTTTCGTCCGGCGTTTCTCCTGCGCTCGCCATAATGAGGACAAGACCATGAGCCAGAGTTTCTCCTTCCGCCAGGCCGCAGTGATCGGCGCCGGTACCATGGGCCGCGGCATCGTCATCTGCCTGGCCAACGCCGGGCTCGACGTGCTCTGGCTGGACAGCAACCCGCAGATGCTCAACCAGGCGCTCGGCGCCGTGGCCGATACCTACGCGCGCAATGTGCGCCAGGGACGCATCGACGAGGACGAGGCGGCCGTGCGTCGCGCACGGATCACGCCGGTGCAGCACCTCGCCGCGATGCGCGAGGCGGACCTGGTGATCGAGGCGGTCTACGAGAATCTCGAACTCAAGCAGTCGATCTTCCGCGAACTGGATGCGGCGCTGAAGCCGTCCGCGGTACTGGCCAGCAACACCTCCTACCTGGACATCGACGCCATCGCCGCGGTCACCGGCCGCCCTGGCCAGGTGCTCGGCCTGCACTTCTTCAGCCCGGCGCACATCATGAAGCTGCTGGAGATCGTGCGCGGCGCGAAAACCGCCCCAGCGGTACTGGACGCCGCCCTGACGCTCGGCGAGCGGATGGGCAAGGTCAGCGTGGTGGCCGGCAACTGCCATGGCTTCATCGGCAACCGCATGCTCGAGCCCTACGCCACCGAGGCCCGCCTGATGCTGCTGGAAGGCGCCCTGCCGCATCAGGTGGACCAGGTCCTGCAGGAGTTCGGCTTCGCCATGGGGCCGTTCCGCATGTACGACGTGGTCGGCATCGACCTCGAATGGCGCGCCCGCGAGCTGGCCGGAGTCGGCCAAGACCAGCCGGCGGTACAGGTGGACAACCGTCTCTGCGAGATGGGCCGCTTCGGCCAGAAGAGCGGCGCCGGCTATTACCGCTACGCACCGGGCAGTCGCCAGGCCGAGCACGATCCCGAGGTGGACGCCCTTGTGGTGCGGAGCGCCGAGGGGCTGGGTTACGCGCGGCGCGAATTCGCCGCCGCCGAGATTCTCGAGCGCTGCCTGCTGGCGCTGGTCAACGAAGGGGCGAAGATCCTCGACGAGGGCATCGCCGCCAGCAGCGCCGATATCGATACCGTGTACCTGAACGGCTACGGCTTCCCCGCCGCGGAGGGCGGCCCGATGGCCTGGGCCGACCGCCTCGGTGCGGCCGGGCTGCTGCAACGCCTGCGTTTCCTCGAGCAGCGCCATGGCGCGCGCTGGAAGCCGGCGGCCCTGATCGAGCGCCTGGCCGGCGAGGGCCGGGCTTTCGCCGACCTGCGGGAGGCACGCTGAAATGAGTTACCAGGCTCCGCTGCGCGACATGCGCTTCGTGCTCCACGAACTGTTCGATGTCGGCGCGCACTGCGAATTGCTGGGCAACGGCATCGATCGCGAGCTGATCGACGGCGTGCTCGAGGAGGGCGCGCGCTACACCAGCCAGGTGGTGGCGCCGCTCAACCGCAACAGCGACGAGGAAGGCGCGAAGCTGAAGGACGGCGTGGTGAGCACCCCGACCGGCTTCCGCGAGGCCTACCGGCAGTACAGCGTGAACGGCTGGGCGAGCATGACCGGGCCCACCGAATACGGCGGCCAGGGCTTCCCGCAGATGGTTTCGGCCTGCTTCCACGAGATGCTGATGGCCGCCAGCCTGTCGTTTCGCGTCTACTCGGGCCTCACCGAGGGCGCTGTGCTGGCCCTGTACAAACACGGCGACGAGGCGCTGCGGCGCGACTACCTGGGCAAGCTGGTGAGCGGCGAATGGGCCGGTACCATGTGCCTGACCGAACCCCAGGCCGGCACCGACCTGGCCCTGCTGCGCACCCGCGCCGAGCCCCGCGCCGACGGCAGCTACGCGATCAGCGGCAGCAAGATCTTCATCAGCGGTGGCGAGCAGGACCTCACCGAGAACATCGTCCACCTGGTGCTGGCGCGCCTGCCGGACGCTCCGGCGGGGGTGAAGGGCATCAGCCTGTTCCTGGTGCCGAAGTTCATCGCCCGTCCCGACGGCTCCCTGGGCGAGCGCAACAGCCTGGGCTGCGGCGCCATCGAGCACAAGATGGGGATCAAGGGCGCCTCCACCTGCGTGATGAACTTCGACGGCGCCAGGGGCTGGCTGCTGGGCCAGGCGAACCAGGGCCTGGCCTGCATGTTCACGATGATGAACGACGCGCGCTTCCAGGTCGGCCTGCAGGGCCTGGGCATCGCCGAACGGGCCTTCCAGGGTGCCCTCGGCTACGCCCGCGAGCGCCTGCAGTCGCGCGCCCTGGTCGGCCCGCAGGCGCCGGACAAGGCCGCCGACCCGATCATCGTGCATCCGGACGTGCGGCGCATGCTGCTGACCCAGAAGACCCTGGTCGAAGGTTGCCGCATGCTGGCGGCCTGCTGCGCCCGCCAGCTCGACCTCGAGCATGGCCACCCGGACGCCGATGGTCGCCGCGCGGCGACGCGCCGGGCGGCGTTGCTGATCCCGATCGTCAAGGCGTTCCTCACCGATGTCGGCCAGGAAGTCGCCAGTCTCGGCGTGCAGGTGTATGGCGGCCACGGCTTCATCCGCGAATGGGGAATGGAACAATTGATGCGCGACAGCCGCATCACCCAGATCTACGAAGGCACCAATGGGATCCAGGCGCTCGACCTGATCCGCCGCAAGCTGCTCGCCGACCAGGGCGGCGAACTGCTGGCCCTGCAGGGCGAACTGGCGGCGGCCTGCGAGGCGCTGCAGGGACGCGCGGCGCTGGCGCCGTTGGCCGAGCGGGTAGGACGGCGCCTGGCGGAATGGCGGCAGCTCACCGGCCAGGTGCTCGAGGCCTGCGCCCGCGATCCCCAGGAAATCGGCGCCACTTCGGTGGACTTCCTCCAGTACAGCGCCTACGTGCTGCTGGCGGCGCTCTGGCTGCAGGCCGCGGCGCGTGCGCAGGAGGCCCTGGACACTGGCTCCGCCGAAGGCGACTTCTACCGCGCCAAGCTGCGCGGCGCCGACTTCTACCTGCGGCGCATCCTGCCGCGCGCGAGCATGCACCGCGAGGCCCTGCTCGGCGGCGCCGAGTGCCTGATGGCCCTGCCCGAGGAGCACTTCTCGTTCTGATGGGCGCCACGCCCGGGGAGATCGATATGCAGCCTTTCAGTTTCGCCACCACCGCGCAGATACTCTGCGAAGCCGGCTCCGCCGTCCGCCTGGCGGAGCTCTGCCAGGAGCGCCGCGCGCGCCGCGTGTTGATCGTGACCGACCCGGGGATCATCCGGCTCGGCCTGCTGGATGCCGTGCTGCCCGGCTTTGCGCGCCTGGGGCTGGCCGTCGAGGTCTACGGCCAGGTCCTCGCCGATCCGCCCGAGGCGGTGGTCGAGGCCGCGCTCGAGCGGGCGCGGGCACTGGACGCCGAGCTGGTGGTCGGTTTCGGCGGCGGCAGTTCGATGGACGTCGCCAAGCTGGTCGCGTTGCTCGCCCACCCCCAGGCGCGGCAGGGCCTGGGCGAAGTGTTCGGGGTAGGCAACGCGCGCGGGCCGCGCCTGCCGCTGATCCAGGTGCCGACCACCGCCGGCACCGGCTCCGAGGTGACGCCGATCGCCATCGTCACCACTGGCGAGACCACCAAGATGGGCGTGGTCTCGCCCTACCTGCTGCCCGACCTGGCGCTGCTCGACGCCGACCTGACCCTCGGCTTGCCGCCGGCGGTCACCGCGGCGACCGGTATCGACGCGATGGTGCATGCGATCGAGAGCTATACCAGCAGGCTGAAGAAGAACCCGCTCTCCGACCTGCTGGCGCGGGAAGCGCTGCGCCTGCTGGCGGCCAATCTGGACCGGGCGGTCCGCGCCGGCGGTGACCGCGAGGCACGCCAGGCCATGCTGCTGGGCGCCTGCCTGGCCGGCCAGGCCTTCGCCAATGCGCCGGTGGCGGCGGTGCACGCCCTGGCCTATCCACTGGGCGGACACTTCCATATCCCCCATGGCCTGAGCAACGCTCTGGTGCTGCCGGAAGTGATCCGCTTCAACGCGCCCGCCGCCAGCGAACTCTATGCCGAACTGGCGCCGCTGTTGCTGGGCGAACGCTTGCGCCCGGGCGATCGCGATGCGCTGACCGCGCAACTGATCGACGAGCTGGCCCGGCTCGGCCCGCGCAGCGGGCTTCCGAGCCGGCTGCGCGACGCCGGGGTGGAGGAGGCGGCGCTGCCACGCCTGGCCGCCGACGCGATGCTCCAGCAGCGCCTGCTGGTCAACAACCCGCGTGAGGTCGGCGAGGCGGATGCCCTGGCGATCTACCGCGCGGCCTATTGAGCCCCTTCAGCGAGGAATGGGCATGACGACTCCCGGGCGACCGCTGCGCGAGCAGTACCGCCACTTCCAGCCGATCACCACGCGCTGGCACGACAACGACATCTACGGCCACGTGAACAATGTGACCTACTACGCCTTCTTCGATACGGCGGTGAATACCTACCTGATCGAGCGTGGCGGCCTGGATATCCATGGCGGCGAGGTGATCGGCCTGGTGGTCAGCTCCAGTTGCGACTACTTCGCCCCGGTGGCCTTTCCCCAGCGCATCGAGATGGGCCTGCGGGTGGCGCGGCTGGGCAACAGTTCCGTGCACTACGAACTGGCACTGTTTCTCGAAGGGGAGCGGGAGGCCCGCGCGGCCGGGCGTTTCGTCCACGTCTTCGTCGAACGCCACGGCAGTCGCCCGCAGGCCATCCCCCTGCGGCTACGGGAAGCGCTGGCCGCGCTTCAGGGCGAGGCCCAGTGACAGATGTCGCCCGCCGCCCGTGACAGGGCGATGGCGTGCAGGTCGTCCAGGCGGTCTTCGCGAATCTGCCGCTGCAGCGCCTGGTCGAGTCGCGGCCGGCAATCGTCGCCGCGCAGTTCGGCGAGCGCTGGCGCATAGCCCTGCAACAGTTCCAGGTTGAGCTGGTTGAGGCGCTCGCGGATGGGCTCCAGGTCGATCACCTGGCCCGCCCCGGGCAGCGGCCGGCTGAGCAGGCGATACTGGACCAGCTTGTTCGCCTCGATCTGCGCGGCGAACAGCAGGCGCACCTGCTCCGCGTCGACCCCATGGCCAGCGGCCTGACCGGCGAGCATCTGCAGCTGCTGCTCCTCGCGCGGGCTGTCCTGCACCGCCTTGCCCGACTGCGCCTTGCTCAGGGCTACCTGATCGGCTAGTTGCAAACGCTGGCTGCTCAGGCTGAGCAATTGCTGCAGGGCCGGGGACAGCGGCTGGGCCTGGAGCAGCGGGCCGGGCAGGAGCAGGGCGGCTAGCAGGCCCCAGCTGGCGAACGACGGGCGCATGTGGAAATCTCTGGCTGGATTGATATCGGGCACGCTAGCAAAGCGGGCCCGGTGCGACAATCCAGGCAGCGTGGGGAGGCGATAGGGAAGCTGGGGATGGGACATTTCTGATTGAACGTTTGCAGTCTCGACGCTGGGACAATGTTCTGTGACCATCCCTCCACACCATTTCATTCACCAAAGGGGCCGGTTTGCCCCTGCTACGACTGGCAAGGACGCGGAACATGGGTTTCCTGATACTCTCCCGCCGAGAAGGCGAAGGCATCACCCTGTCCCTCAAGGCCGACTACCCGGCGGAGGAACTGATTCGGCAATTGCGCGAAGGCGGTATCCGGATCCTGGTCACCGACATCATCGGTAATCAGGCTCGGGTCGGGATCGAGGCGCCGCGAGGCGTCCTGATCGTTCGCGACGAACTGAAGGCGTCGCCGCCGCCGAAAGGCTGACGAACGGTAGAAACGAAAAAGCCTCGCAGTCGCGAGGCTTTTTCTTCGGCGTCCGGCGAACGCCGGTATCAACGATGCTTGTGCTTGCGGTGTTTCTTTCCGCGATGACCGTCGTCGTTGTCCTTGCCCAGGTTGTTGCCGACCGCCCCGCCCGCCGCGCCGCCCAGGCCGGCGCCGATCGCCGAGCCGGTGCTGCCGCCGAGCTTGTCGCCGATCACCGAACCACCAGCTGCGCCCAGGCCACCGCCGAGGGCGGCCTCGGTCTTGCGTCCGTCCTTGGCGGTCATCGCACCGCCTGCGGCGCCGCCCAGGCCGGCGCCGATCGCCGCGCCGGTGCTGCCACCGATGGCGCCACCGACCACGTTGCCCAGGGCGCCGCCCACGCCGCCGCCGACGGCGGTCTTGGTGGAGTCGCCGGCAAGCGCGGTTTGTGCGCTCAGCAGGGCGAGCGCGATTACCAGGAGAGATTTACGCATCGTGCGTGCCTCATCGATCAATCGGGAATGAAATACGGTCGTTCGCACAAAGGCCGGACCTGGTGGCCCGGCCTTTGTGCTGGATGGAGCGGCGAGGATCAGTCGTCGTAGTAGCGACGATGATGCTTGTGGCGCTTCCACTTCTTGTACTGGCCATAGTGATGGCCGTTGTCGTGGCGGTAGTAGCCGTCGCGATAGCCGGCGCGGCGGTAGTAGCGACGGTCGCGGTAGTCGTCATCGTCGTCGTAGCGGCGGTTGCCGTCGCCATAATGGTTGCCCAGCGCGCCGCCACCGGCGCCGCCCAGGGCTGCGCCGATCAGGCCGCCGGTGCTGCCGCCGATCTGCCGGCCGATGACGTTGCCGCCGGCGGCGCCGAGGCCGCCGCCGATCGCCGCTTCGGTCTTGTTGCCGCGTCCGGCGCCGACCGCGCCGCCCGCAGCGCCACCGATGCCGCTACCGATCGCGGCGCCGGTGCTGCCGCCGACCGCATCGCCGACGACCGAACCCAACACCCCGCCCAAGGCGCCGCCGATGGCCGCGCGGGTGTCGTCGCCTGCGAAGGCGGTGCCACCGACCAGACTCAGGGACAACAGGAGTATCGAGGAATACTTCATAGAGAGTTTCTCTCTGTGGGGATGACGGCTGCGATGCTGGGGTTGGCCCCCATCGCTGACAAGCACCAGCCGACGATTGGTAGAGCAAATTCGAAATATTCCAAGTGCTTGTTTTTTATGGGGAACTTTCTTCAGTGGCGGCGGTCGTAGACCGAATGCGAAACGCGATTTCAGGGCCGAAATCGGTATTTTTGCTGGCGGGATGCTGGCCATTCTAACGCCGACGAGCGGCCTGCCTTCAAGGCCTTTCATCGACTTTTTCCTTAAGACGCCGCCTCCTGTTGCAGGAGGCGGCGTTTTTCGTGGGCTTCAGATAATGCGCCCGTCGCCCGTGGCCTTTTCCAGGCGTACCGCGATGAACTTCGAAGTCGGCGTATGGCTGCCGACGCCGACGCTTTCCAGCGGCACCAGGGGATTGGTTTCCGGGTAGTAGGCGGCTGCCTGGCCGGCCGGGATGTCGAAAGCGAGCAGGGTGAAGCGGCGTACCCGGCGCTCGACGCCGTCGCTCCACAGCGAGACCAGGTCGACCTTGTCGCCGGGCTGGTAGCCCAGGCGGCGGATATCCGCCTCGTTGGCGAACACCACCTCGCGCTGGCCCTTTACCCCGCGATAGCGATCGTCCAGGCCGTAGATGGTGGTGTTGTACTGGTCGTGAGAGCGCAGCGTCTGCAGGATCAGGTCGGGTTCGCGACCGCTGTCGCGCACTTGCGCCGGCAGCAGGTCCCGCGGCAGCGGATTGGCGACGAAGTTGGCCTTGCCGCTGGCGGTGTTCCAGCGTCGCTCGCCAGCGGCGTTGCCCAGGTAGAAGCCGCCGGGATGCCGGACGCGGCGATTGAAGTCGGCGAAACCGGGGATGGTGTCGGCGATCAGCTCGCGGATGCGCTCGTAGTTGGCGATCAACGCGTCCCAGTCCACCGGATGGTTGCCCAGGGTAGCCTTGGCGATGCCGGCGATGATCGCCGGTTCCGAGCGCATCTGCTGCGACAGGGGCTCCAGTTGTCCGTAGGACGCGTGGATCATGCTGAACGAGTCTTCCACCGTGACCGCCTGCGGGCCTTCGACCTGGCGGTCGATGTCGGTACGCCCCAGGCAGGGCAGGATCAGCGCGTCGCGCCCGGTGGTCAGGTGGCTGCGGTTTAGCTTGGTGCTGATGTGCACGGTCAGTTCGCAGGAGGCCAGGGCCGCGTGGGTACGCAGGCTGTCCGGGGTGGCCTGGGCGAAATTGCCGCCCAGGCCGATGAAGACCTTCGCCTTGCCGGCGAGCATCGCGGCGATCGCCTCGACGGCGTTATGCCCGTGGTGGCGCGGCACCTTGAAGCCGAAGCGCCGCTCCAGCGCGTCGAGCAGCGCCGCCGGCGGCCGCTCGTTGATACCCATGGTGCGGTCACCCTGCACGTTGCTGTGGCCGCGTACCGGGCAGAGTCCCGCGCCGGGGCGGCCGAGGTTGCCGCGCAGAAGCTGCAGGTTGACGATTTCCTGGATGATCGCCACCGAGTGATGGTGCTGGGTGATGCCCATCGCCCAGCAGACGATCACCCTCTGCGCCCGGCGGTACATCCGCGCGGCCTGCTCGATTTCCTCCAGGCTGAGGCCGGACTGGCGCTCCAGGTGCTCCCAGGGCGTGGCATCCAGCTCGGCCAGGTAGGCCTCGACGCCATCGGTGTGTTCGGCGATGAAGGCGTGGTCGAACACCGCCTCGCCACCCTCGGCCTGGGCTTCGCGTTCCCAGGCGAGGAGAAACTTGGCGATCCCGCGGATCGCCGCCATGTCGCCGCCCAAGGCCGGGCGGAAGAACGCGGTGTTCAGCGGCGAGGAGCCGTTGGTCAGCATCTCCAGCGCATTCTGCGGATGCTGGAAGCGCTCCAGGCCGCGCTCCTTGAGCGGGTTGAAGCAGACCACCTGGGCGCCGCGCTTCACCGCCTCGCGCAGCGGCTCGAGCATGCGCGGGTGGTTGGTGCCGGGGTTCTGGCCGAGGATGAAGATCGCGTCGGCGTGCTCGAAGTCGTCGAAGGTCACGGTGCCCTTGCCGACCCCGATGCTACGGCCCAGGGCCACCCCGCTGGCCTCGTGGCACATGTTCGAGCAGTCGGGGAAGTTGTTGCTGCCGAAGGCGCGGACGAACAGCTGGTAGAGGTAGGCCGCTTCGTTGCTGGCCCGCCCGGAGGTGTAGAACTCGGCCTGATCGGGGCTTTCCAGGCGGTTCAGGTGTTCGGCGACCAGGGCGAAGGCGGCGTCCCAAGTGATCGGTTGGTAGTGATCGCTGGCCGGGTCGTAGCGCATCGGACCGGTGAGGCGGCCCTGGTACTCCAGCCAGTAGTCGCTCTGTTCGCGCAGGGCGCTGACGCTGTAGCGGGCGAAGAACGCCGCGTCCACCCGGCGCTTGGTGGCCTCCCAGTTGACCGCCTTGGCGCCGTTCTCGCAGAACTTCACCCGGCCGTCTTCCGGCGAGTCGCCCCAGGCGCAGCCGGGGCAGTCGAAGCCGCCGTTCTGGTTGGTCTTGAGCAGGGCGCGGAGGTTCTTGAACGGCTGTTTGCTGTCCAGCCAGAAGTGCGCCACGCTGCGCAGCGCGCCCCAGCCGGCGGCGGCACCGGCGTAGGGCTTGTAGCGGGGTTGGAGGGGTTGCAGGCTCATGACGGGCTCACTCGGTGACGGCCGGCGCCGGGCTGTAGACCCGCGGGGCGCTATGGTGGGGCTGGTGGACCAGGTTCAGGTGATGGCGCCGCGCCCATTGCACGGTAAGGCCGGTGGGCGCCGAGAGACTGACCAGCGTGCCGATCCCGGCACGCACGGCCTTGTGGATGAGTTCCAGGCTGCAGCGGCTGGTGACCACCGCGAAGCCGCTGGCGGCGTCCAGGCCCTGGCGGTGCAGGGCGCCGATCAGCTTGTCGAGTGCGTTGTGCCGGCCGATGTCCTCGCGGCACAGGCGCAGGTCGCCATGGCCGTCGAAGTACAGCGCGGCGTGCAGCGCGCCGCTGTTGCGCGCCAGTCGCTGGGCCTGTTCGATGCGCTGGCGCAGCCCGGCGAGGTGGGCTGCCGGCGGTAGCGCCCGCGGCGCCCGCGCCGGCAGCTGCGGCAAGGCCTGTTCCAGGGCTTCCACGCCGCACAGGCCGCAGCCGGAGGTTCCGGCCAGCTGGCGGCGTTGGCGCTTGAGATGCCAGAACGCGCGGCTGCTGATCTCGACCTCGGCTTGGAGGGAGTCGCCCTGGCCGCTGACGCGGATTTCATAGATGTCGTCGATGGACTCCACGAAGCCGCTGCTGAGGCTGAAACCGCGGACGAAATCCTCGATGTCCTCGGGCGAGGCCATCATCACCGCCTGGTTCAGGCCGTTGTAGCTGATCGCCAGGGCACATTCGGCGGCAAGGGAGGCCTGGCCGACCCGCTGCGGCAGGTGCAGGTCGGCATAGCGGTAATCGCCGGGAACGGCGGAAGGCGCCCAGGTATCCGCGGATACCGGGCAGGCAGGCTGGCAAGGCATGGGCTGGGCCCTATCGTTCTAGGTGTCGGACCAGCCTAGGCCTGTCGCGGAGCAGCGTCTAATCGGTTGTGCCGATACCGCGATCGACAGTGTCTATCATGTTGTCGGGAGACAGCCAGGCGCGCGCCTCCTCGAAGCATGCCTCGGCCAGGGCCGAGCGCGGCTGGCCGCTGCGGATGATCAGGCCGAGCGGGGCCAGGGTATGGGCGTCCTCGATGGGGATCAGGCGCAACTCGACGTCGACTTCGCTGCCCAGCGGCATGATCGCGCAGCACAAGCCGCGCTGCACCGCCTGCAACAGTTGCTGCACCGAGTCGGTCTCCAGGCGCGCGACAGGGCTCAGGCCGCGGCTGCGGAAGTTGTGGTCGATCGACTGGCGGAAGTGCATGCCCGCCGAGAGCAGCCCCAGTGGCAGGCCGGCCAGGTTTTCCCAGTTCAGCACCGGGCTGTCGAGCGGGAAGTGCCGGGGATGATGGAGCAGGCCCATGCGTGTCTCCGCCAGCTCGACGCCCTCGAAGTGGCTGCGGTCCAGGCGGTCCAGATAGGAGACGCCGAGGTCGAACTGGTTACGCGCCAGGCCTTCGAGGACCTTTTCAGAACTCAGGGAATACAGCTGGAAGCGCAGCTCCGGATGACGCCCGGCCATGTGCTGGACCAGGCGCAGCGGGTCGAAGCTGGCCAGCGGCACCACGCCCAGGCGCAGGGTGCCGACCAGTTGTCCACGGCAGGCGGCGGCCTCGGCGTACAGGCCTTCCTGGGCCGCCAGCAGGCTGCGGGCCCAGGCCAGCACGCGGTCGCCGGCCTCGGTGAAGCCTTCGAAGCGCTGGCTGCGGCGCACCAGCTCCAGGCCGAGTTCTTCTTCCAGGTTGCGCAGGCGCATGGACAGGGTCGGCTGGGTGACATGGCAGCGCGCGGCGGCCTGGCCGAAATGGCGGGTTTCGTCGAGGGCGCAGAGAAATTTCAGCTGCTTGATGTCCATCGGCGCTTCCAGGGAGGGGTTGTCGCGGAATCTTAACGCGAATGGACGCAGTGTTTCGGAACGGCGGAGCGGCCTTGGGGATATTTCGCCGGATTTTGCAGTCTAGACTTGGCTAGTCGCGGATCGGGATTGCGCCGGCCGCTTGCAACCGTAACCGTAAAGGGAGAACCAAAGATGGGTATTTTCGCGTTCGTGAAGGAAGCCGGTGAAAAGCTGTGGGATACGCTGACGGGGCATGAGGCACAGGCGGCCGAGTCGCTGAAGGAGCACGTCGCCAAGGTCGGCCTGGGCAACCCGAACATCCAGGTTTCGGTGGAAGGCGACAAGGTCATCGCCTCGGGCGAGGTGGCCACCCAGGAAGAGAAAGAGAAGATATTGCTGGCGCTGGGCAACGTCGCCGGCGTCTCCTCGGTGGAAGACAAGATCACCGTGACCCAGGCCGCTCCGGAAGCGCGCTTCGTCACCGTGAAGAAAGGCGACACCCTGAGCGCCATCGCCAAGGCCGAATACGGCAATGCCAACGCCTACATGAAGATATTCGAGGCCAACAAGCCGATGCTCAGCCATCCGGACAAGATCTATCCCGGCCAGGTCCTGCGTATCCCCGACTGATCGCGGCGCCTTTCCCGACCCCGCCCGCGTGGCGGGGTTTTCATTTCGATGTTGCGCAGTGCGATCCGTGCCGATATCCCTACAGCAGTCCTTCGAGCAAGCGCCGGTAATCCTCCTGGGCGGCGAACTCCTCGGTGTCCCTGGGCTGGCCACGGCTATCCGGATGGCGTACCGCCAGCAGGTGGGCGACGCCGTAGGCGCGGGCGCTGCGCAGGATCGGCAGGCTGTCGTCGATGAACAGGCTGCGCTGCGCGTCGAAGCCGAAATCGGCCTGCAGGGCGTTCCAGAAGCGCGCGTCCTCCTTCGGGTAGCCGTAGTCGTGGGAGCTGATCAGTCGGTCGAAATAGGGCGCCAGTTCGATCCGTTCCAGTTTCAGCGACAGCGAGTCGCGGTGCGCGTTGGTGATCAGCGCCACGCGCTTGCCGGCCTGGCGCAGGGTGGCGAGGAAGGTATCGGCATGCGGGCGCAGCGAGATCAGGTGCGCCACCTCGTGCTTGAGCTCACGGATCGACAGGCCCAGCTCGCGGCTCCAGAAGTCCAGGCAATACCAGTTGAGCTGGCCGGTGTGCTCGCGGAACAGCGGCTCGAGCACGGCGTCGGCTTCGGCGCGACTCAGGCCGTTGCGTTCGGCGTAGCGTCGGGGCAGGTGTTCCAGCCAGAAGTGGTTGTCGAAATGCAGGTCGAGCAGGGTGCCGTCCATGTCGAGCAGCACGGTGTCGATGGCGGACCAGGGCAGGATGGGCATGGCGGCTCTTGTCGCGGTTCGTCGCGATCGATGGGGAAATCTGTCGCTTGCCATCGATCTCCGACAGGGATAATCGGAAAAGCCGGGGTATGATAACCCGCCGGCTTCGCCAAGGAGTTATCCACATGCGTCAGAAACCCACCGTACTCGCCAGCGAGATCGTCGCGAAGAGCCGACTGTTCGCCGTCGAGGAGCTGCAACTGCGCTTCAGCAATGGTGTCGAGCGTACCTACGAGCGCCTGGTCGGCAAGGGCCAGGGCTACGGTGCGGTGATGGTGGTGGCCATGCTCGATGCCGAGCACGCGGTGCTGGTGGAGGAATATTGCGCCGGGGTCGACGAATACCAGCTGTCGCTGCCCAAGGGCCTGGTCGAGCCGGGCGAGGACATCCTCGCGGCGGCCAACCGCGAGCTCAAGGAGGAAGCGGGCTACGGTGCCCGGCAACTGGAGCACATTACCGAACTGTCGCTGTCGCCGGGCTACATGAGCCAGCGCATCCAGGTGGTGCTGGCGCGCGACCTCTACGAGGAGCGCCTGCCGGGCGACGAGCCGGAGCCGATGGGTGTCGATCGCATCAGCCTGCGCGAACTGTCGAGCCTGGCCCAGCACGCCCAGTTCAGCGAAGGCCGCGCCCTGGCCGCGCTGTACCTGGTGCGCGACCTGCTCACCCAGCGCGGCGAGTACCAGGCATGAGGCCGGTGCACTGGGGCGAATTGGTGGCGCTGGTGCGGCGCGCCGGCGAGGCGATCCTGCCGCACTGGCGCGCCGACGTGGCGGTGCGCTCGAAGGCCGACGAGTCGCCGGTGACCGCCGCCGACCTGGCCGCGCACCATATATTGGAGGCGGGATTGCGGGCGCTGGCGCCGGACATTCCGGTGCTTTCCGAAGAGGATTGCGAGATTCCGCTGAGCGAGCGCGGGCACTGGCGGCGCTGGTGGCTGGTGGACCCGCTGGACGGCACCAAGGAGTTCATCTCCGGCAGCGAGGAGTTCACCGTCAACGTGGCCCTGGTCGAGGATGGCCGGGTGCTGTTCGGCCTGGTCGGCGTGCCGGTGAGCGGGCGTTGCTACTACGGTGGCGCCGGGCTCGGTGCCTGGCGCGAGGAGGCCGATGGCCGCGCGCAACCGATCAGCGTGCGCCTGGAGCCCGAGGAAGCCTTCACCGTGGTGGCCAGCAAGCGCCACGGCAGCCCGGCCCAGGAGCGCCTGCTGGATGGCTTGAGCGAGCGCTTCGGCGATCTGCGGCGGGCCAGCATCGGCAGTTCGCTGAAGTTCTGCCTGCTGGCCGAGGGCGCCGCCGACTGCTACCCGCGCCTGACGCCAACCTCGCAATGGGACACGGCCGCCGCCCAGGGTGTGCTGGAGGGTGCCGGCGGCGAGGTGCTCGACCTGCATGGCGCGCCATTTACCTACGAGCCGCGCGAGGACTACCTCAACGGCTCCTTCCTGGCCCTGCCGCGCGCCGCCGAGTGGCGCAGCGAGCTGATCCAGCTGGCGCGCGCGCTGGACTGAAACGAAAAGGCCCGGTCTAGCCGGGCCTTTTCGCTTGTGGCAGCGCTCAGTCGAGCATGTCGCTGAAACGCGCGTCCTTCTTGTATACCAGCGGCTGGCTGAAGCCGGGCACGGTCACCTGCTCGGCGCTGACCTCGATGGCCTGCTCGTCGATCAGGTCCTGGCCGAAGTTGTAGATGATCTCCAGGTCGCCCCGCAGCGCGCGCTGGTCGTAGGCGCGGGCGGCGGCGCGGGTCTGCTCGCGCTTCTCGACATAGGTGGCGAAAGCCGCCTCGCCATGGCGCCTGCGCAGCATCTTCTCGGCGATCCGCGGCGACAGCACCACGCCGCTGGCGTTGTTGCCGCCGAAGCCCTTGGAGTTGATGAAGCACACCTCCAGCGGCTTGTCCTGGCGTACGTCGCGATTGGAGATGCTCAGGCGCTGCTGGTGGACATCGTCGGCGACCTTGTCGATGGTCTTGATTCCCGGAAGGATGCCGTACTTGAAGGTACCCAGGGCGGAAATCAACTGGTCGGCGCTGGCGGTGGCCAGGGAGTGGCCGACGTAGGCCTTTACCGCGGTGACCGGCCAGCCGTCGATGCCGAAGGCACTGGCCACGCGGTCGAGGATTTCCGATTCGGTGACCCGGTTGGCCGGCGTGCTGGAGCCGTGGGCGTGGACGAAGCTGGCGTGGCGCACGGTGTCCAGGCCGACGATCTGCACCGCGCTGGCCACCGCCTTGGCTACCGTCAGGTAGTTGCCTGGGCCGGGGGCGGAGATGGACTTCTTGAAACCGTCGGCATTGATGAACACGTCGGTCACCGCGCCGTGGATGTCGGCGCCCAGGCGCAGGGCCAGCTCGTCGTCCATCAGCACCACGTACTGGCTGGACTCGGCCAGGGTGAAGCCGCAGTTCTCGCCGAACGGCCGGCTGGCGCGGCGGAAGTCCACCTCGTCGCGGCCTTCGATCAGGCGCAGGCCTTCCTCGGTGGCCAGCGCGCCCATGGCGCTGTAGCCCTCGATGCACTCCGGCAGGATCGGCGCCTCGCTGTTGCCGACGATGACCACCCGGGCCTGGCCGCTGGTGATGACGTCGATACCCTTCTGCAGGTTGTAGAGGAAGGTGGCGCAGGCGCCGGTGATGCTGCCGGTCATGCCGACGCTGCCGAGCACGTAGGCATTGATGAAATCGGTGGGCATGCTGTTGAAGCCCAGCGGCAGTTGCTTGGCCGAGACCCGGTGGCCCTTCAGGCGGGACTGCATCAGGCCGCCGAAACCGTTGTCGTCGAGCTGGCTCATGATGCTGCCGGAGAACACCGCGATCTCGTCGGGCTGGACGTTGTCGACGATGGTCTGCCAGTCGATGCCGGTGGAACGGATCGCGTCGGTCGCGGCGACCACCGACATCTGCAGGCCGCGCGGATGGAAGCGCGAGTTGTACAGTTCGCCCGGCTCGAAGCCGGTGGGCAACTGGCCGGCGGACTTGACCGTCAGCGGGCGGTAGCTGTCGACCTTGAATTCGCAACGTTCGTGGATGCTGACCAGTACTTCGCCGTCGGCGGCGGGAGTCACCGACCAGTTGCCCGGCAGCGGTTCCGGGAGCTGCTTGGGCGAGGCCTTGAAGGTCAGCGCCTGGCCTTCGGCCGGGGTCGCCTCGAGGACCTTGTGCCAGTGCACGGCATCCGGGTCGAGGTACTGCGGTTCGATGCGCCGTACCAGGGTCGAGGCGAAGATCCGTTCGGCGTAGCGCCGCTCGATGTCTTCCGGGGACAGCGGTGTGCCGTCTTCGGCCAGGTAGCGGCCGCCTTCGGCCTTGACCAGTTTCATCATGACCGCCAGGCCGGCTAGGGTTTCCTGGCGCGCCTGCGGGTCCATCGATTCGATGACCATGCGCCGGAAGCCGTGGTGGAAGGAACTACGGCCTGCTGCGTTGTAGCCACCGAAACCAACAATGACCGGTAGTCGAGACATCACTCAGAAACTCCTTCGAATAGTCGTTCGCGTGCCGGGCTGCTGCCTGGTCCGGAGCGGGAAGCGCGTGGCGGCGATGGCGGCCTTTCCCGTCGGCGAGGCGAGCTTCACGGACCCGGGCACGAGCCAGTGGCCGTTGAAATGATCAGGGTGACTATGCTGACGTGAATCATGACCATCGAGTCACGTATTTTCCTACTGAATACCGCGTTGCGTGGGCGTTCCACAAGTGCTGGCGGTCTGCCGTGGGGAGATTGGCGGCCATGGCCGGGCTGTTGGCGGAGGTGGCGCGGGGGTGTTGGGAGCATCGCTTCCGCGGAAGCGGGCGTTCGCGTGGAAGAGGACGCCGCCGTGGCGCGCAGAAAGGCGGCCGATAGCGCCTGACTCCATTCGCCCTGCGCTCGCCGGCCGGTCGGCGGGAATGAAGAAGGGCCGCGGAGCGGCCCCTGGGGAGATTTCAGCGGTACTCGATGCCCGCCTTGCGCGTGCTGACCCGTGTTCCCGCCTTGCCCTCGGTGATCGCGACGATGTCCGCGAGCGAACCGATCACCGCGTCCTTGCCGGTGGCGCGGGCGAACTCGATGGCCGCCTGGACCTTCGGTCCCATGGAGCCGGCGGCGAAGCCGAGGCGTTCCAGTTCGTCCGGGTGGGCCTGGGCGATGGCCTTCTGGGTCGGCTTGCCCCAGTCGATGTAGGCCGCGTCGACATCGGTGGCGATGATCAGGATGTCGGCCACCAGCTCCTGGGCCAGCAGCGAGGAGCAGAGGTCCTTGTCGATCACCGCCTCGACGCCGCTGAGCTTCTTCCCGGCCTCGTCATACATGGTCGGGATGCCGCCGCCGCCAGCGCAGATGACGATGGTGCCTTTCTCCAGCAGCCATTTCACCGGACGGATCTCGAAGATCCGCTTCGGCCGCGGGCTGGGCACCACGCGGCGGAACTTGTCGCCGTCCGGGGCGATGCTCCAGCCCTTCTCGGCGGCCAGGCGCTCGGCTTCTTCCCTGGAGTAGACCGGGCCGATCGGCTTGGTGGGGTTCTGGAACGCCGGGTCCTTACCGTCCACCTCGACCTGGGTGAGGATGGTGGCGAACGGCACTTCGAACGGCAGCAGGTTGCCCATCTCCTGTTCGATCATGTAGCCGATCATGCCCTCGGTTTCCGCGCCGAGGACGTCCAGCGGGTAGGGCGAGACCTTGTCGTAGGCGGCGCCCTGGAGGGCCAGCAGGCCGACCTGGGGGCCGTTGCCGTGGGCGATCACCAGCTCGTTGCCGGGCGCCACCTTGGCGATCTGTTCGGCGGCGATCCGCACGTTTTCCCGCTGGTTGTCCGCGGTCATGGGTTCGCCACGGCGTAGCAGGGCATTACCGCCCAATGCGACGACGATACGCATATCGGTTACCTCCGGAAGGCGGCTGTGCCCCGGCCGCGTGGGCCGGGGCACAGGAGCGCGGTCAGATGTCGGCGAGGGTCGAGACGAGGATCGCCTTGATGGTGTGCATGCGGTTCTCGGCCTGTTCGAAGGCGATGTTGTAGGGCGACTCGAAGACGTCCTCGGTCACCTCGATGCCGTTGGCCAGGTTCGGATACTGCTCGGCGATCTGCTTGCCGACCTTGGTCTCGCTGTTGTGGAACGCCGGCAGGCAGTGCATGAACTTGGCCCGCGGGTTGCCGGTGGCCTTCATGATCTCCATGTTGACCTGGTAGGGCAGCAGCTCCTTGATCCGCTCGCCCCAGGCTTCCACCGGCTCGCCCATCGACACCCAGACGTCGGTGTGGACGAAGTCCACGCCCTTCACGGCTTCCTTCGGATCTTCGGTGAGAGTCAGCTTGGCGCCGCTTTCCTCGGCGAACTTCTTGCACTGGGCGACGAACTCGTCGTGCGGCCAGAGCGCCTTCGGCGCGGCGATGCGTACGTCCATGCCGAGCTTGGCGCCGATCAGCAGCAGGGAGTTGCCCATGTTGTTGCGCGCGTCGCCCAGGTAGGCGTAGCTGATGTCGTGCAGCGGCTTGTCGCTGTGCTCGCGCATGGTCAGCACGTCGGCGAGCATCTGGGTCGGGTGGTATTCGTCGGTCAGGCCGTTGAACACCGGTACGCCGGCGTATTTCGCCAGTTCCTCGACGATCTCCTGCTTGAAGCCGCGGTACTCGATGGCGTCGTACATCCGGCCGAGGACCCGCGCGGTGTCCTTCATGCTCTCCTTGTGGCCGATCTGCGAGGAGTTCGGGTCGATGTAAGTGACGTTGGCGCCCTGGTCATACGCCGCCACCTCGAAGGCGCAGCGGGTACGGGTGGAGGTCTTCTCGAAGATCAGGGCGATGTTCTTGCGTTGCAGGTGCTGCTGCTCGGTGCCGGTGTACTTGGCGCGCTTCAGGTCGCGGGAGAGGTCGAGCAGGTAACGCAGCTCGCGGGTGCTGTGGTGCATCAGGCTGAGCAGGTTACGGTTGTGCATGTTGAAAGCCATGATTGATCTCCTTGTGGGAAGTCGGTGGGCGGCGCCCCTCCTGGGGACGCCGCCGTTGAGCTCGAGAGAGGATTGTCTGTCAGTAGTCGATCGGGTCGCGGATGATCGGGCAGGTCATGCAGTGGCCGCCGCCGCGGCCGCGGCCCAGTTCGCTGGCGCTGATGGTGATGACCTCGACGCCGGCCTTGCGCAGCAGGGTGTTGGTGTAGGTGTTGCGGTCATAGCCGACCACCACGCCCGGCTCCAGGCAGACCACGTTGTTGCCGTCGTCCCATTGCTCGCGCTCGGCGGCGAAGCTGTTGCCGCCGGTCTCGACCACGCGCAGTTTCTTCAGGCCGAGGGATTCGGCGACCACTTCGAGGAAGGTCTTTTCCTCGCGGCGGATGCTCATGCCGTAGGGGCTGCTCGCATCGGGGCGCAGGCTGAAGGGCACGATTTCCTTGACCACTTCCGGGAAGACCGTGACCAGGTCGCGGTCGCAGAAGCTGAACACGGTGTCCAGGTGCATCGCCGCACGCGACTTCGGCAGGCCGGCGACGATCACCCGCTCGGCGGCGCCCTTGGCGAACAGCGACTGGGCGACCTGGCCGATGGCCTGACGCGAGGAGCGCTCGCCCATGCCGATCAGGACCACGCCGTTGCCGATCGGCATCACGTCGCCGCCTTCCAGGGTCGAGGAGCCGTGGTCCTTGTCCGGATCGCCGTACCAGATCTCGAATTCGGCGTTGGCGAACTCGGGGTGGAACTTGTAGATGGCGGTGGTCAGCAGGGTTTCCTGGCGTCGCGCCGGCCAGTACATCGGGTTCAGGGTCACGCCGCCGTAGATCCAGCAGGTGGTGTCGCGGGTGAACTGGGTGTTCGGCAGCGGCGGCAGCAGGAAGCTGGAGTGGCCCAGGTACTCGCGGTACATCTTGAGGATGTCGGCGCCTTCGCTGGCTGGCAGGTCGTCAGCGGCCACGCCGCCGATCAGGTACTCGGCCAGCTTGCGCGGCTCCAGGCTTTCCAGCCAGGAACGCAGCTCGCTGGTCAGGCCCAGGCCTACGCTGTCGGCGGTGATCTTGCGATCGAGGATCCACTTCAGCGCTTCCGGGTTCTGGATGGTCTCGGTCAGCAGGTTGTGCATTTCGAGGACGTCGATGCCGCGTTCGCGCATCTTGGTGACGAAGTCGAAGTGGTCGCGCTTGGCCTGGTTCACCCAGATCACGTCGTCGAACAGCAACTCGTCGCAGTTGCTCGGGGTCAGGCGCTGGTGGGCGAGGCCGGGCGAGCAGACCATCACTTTGCGCAGTTTGCCGGCTTCGGAGTGGACGCCAAGTTTGGTTTTTTCCGTGCTCATTTCACGTCTCCAGTGGAGTAATCAGAGGGTGAGGAAACCGTCGTAGAGGCCGTAGGCAGCCACCAGGGCGCCAATGACGACTGCGGCGAAGATCAGTTTTTCGATTCCGGTGAAGATCGGCTGGCCGACTTCGTGCTTGGCCTTGGCGAAGAGGATCGCGCCGGGCGCATACAACAGGGCGGACAGCAGCAGGTACTTCAGGCCCCCGGCGTAGAGCAGCCAGACCGCGTAGGCCACGGCGATGCCGGCGATGACCAGGTCCTTGCCACGTTCGCGGGAGTCGTTCTCGTAGGTTTCGCCTTTCAGTGTCAGCAGCAGGCCATAGGCGGCGGACCAGAAGTACGGGATCAGGATCATCGAGGTGGCCAGGAGCAGCATCTTGGTGTACGGGTCCATGCCGTCCGGGTCGCCCGAGGTGAAGAACACCACCACCAGGAACACCTGTACGCAGATGTTGGTCAGCCACAGGGCGTTGGCCGGCACCTGGTTGGCGTTCTCGCGGCGCAGGAACTCCGGCATGGTGTGGTCCTTGGCGGCGGCGAACATGATCTCGGCGCACAGCAGCACCCAGGAGAGCAGCGCGCCCAGCAGGGAGACCAGCAGGCCGACGCTGATCAGCACCGCGCCCCAGTGGCCGACGATATGCTCCAGCACCAGCGCCATCGACGGGTTCTGCAGCTTGGCCAGTTCCGGCTGGGTCAGCACGCCCATCGACAGCACGTTCACCAGCACCAGCAGGAGCAGGACGGTGATGAAGCCGATCACGGTGGCCTTGCCGACGTCGGAACGTTTTTCCGCGCGGGAGGAGAAGATGCTCGCGCCCTCGATGCCGATGAACACCCAGACGGTGACCAGCATCATGTTGCGTACCTGGTTCATCACGCTGCCCAGGTCCGGGTTGCTCTTGCCCCAGATGTCGGCGGTGAAGATGTCCAGCTTGAAGGCGAACAGGCAGATCAGGATGAACAGGAACAGCGGCACGACCTTGGCCACGGTGGTGACGGTGTTGATGAACGCCGCCTCCTTGATCCCGCGTAGCACCAGGAAGTGCAGGGCCCAGAGCAGCACCGAGGCGCAGACGATGGCGGCGACGGTGTCACCCTTGCCAAAGATCGGGAAGAAGTAGCCGAGGGTGCTGAACAGCAGGACGAAGTAGCCGACGTTGCCCAGCCAGGCACTGATCCAGTAGCCCCAGGCCGAGGAGAAACCCATGTAGTCGCCGAAGCCGGCCTTGGCGTAGGCGTAGACCCCGCCATCGAGTTCGGGCTTGCGGTTGGCGAGGGTCTGGAAGACGAAAGCGAGGGTGAGCATGCCGACGGCGGTGATCGCCCATCCGATCAGTACGGCGCCGACGTCGGCGCTGGCCGCCATGTTCTGCGGAAGGGAGAAGATGCCTCCTCCGATCATCGATCCGACAACCAGAGCCGTTAGCGCTCCTAGTCGGAGTTTTTGGCTGGCTTCTTGGGACATTTCAGAATCTCCCTATAGGAATTGAGAGTGAAGTCATTAGGCGGCAGCGGCTATTGTTGAATGCTGATCTACGTCAATAGCTTCCTACTCAAAGTAATTTGATGACGCATTCCTGTAAGTCGGTGGAAAGGAAAGATAGAAGAGGAATCTAACGCGTGCCTGCCATAGGCAGTTTTTTCATGAGATAGCGAAAAGCGTCCGAATTGACCCGGGGAAAACTTGAAATTGTTCGAAATCGGGCTATAAGCCGCGGATTCCGGCGGATCTTTGATGCCGGTCAATGAAACTGGCGAGACGGTATTCTGACTTTCGCAAAGCCTTTCGTCGTCTTGTTGACGGTTTTCGCAGGTAGCTCCGGCGGCGTGCCCCGGTTTTGTTGCAATTGTTCGATGGTGGTTTTTTTATTTATAAGTAAAAATAATTTTCCGGACTTACCAAAGAACGAAAAAGCACAAGGGGAGATATGAAAAAGCCCGGCCTGAGCCGGGCTTTTTCATGCGGTTTCCAGGGTATGGAAGCCCGCGGGGTGACCGGGGTCGCCGGTCGCCCGCCGCGCATGCTGGCGCACGTCGGCACGAGGGGAGGGGCCGTCACCGGTTCGTGGCCGGAAGACGCGGCTCGCCGGGGCGAACCGAAAGCCGGTGCCGAAGCACTGGAAGTCGTGGAGCAAGCGGCGTGCCAGCGTGGGCGAGCCCGGTCGATGGGGGGCTTCGTCTTCGACGTGAGCGGATTTCTGCCGAAAGTCCGTCGGCTCGGCGGGGGTTTCCGCCGAGCCTCGTGCATATCAGCTCATTCCCAGCCAGTTCGGCAGGGCCATGGACACCGCCGGGATGTAGGTGACGATGATCAGGAACACCAGCAGGATCATCAGCCACGGCAGCGCCGCGCGGATGGTCGCGCCCAGCGGCATGCCGGTGACCGCCGAGGTGACGAACAGGTTGAGGCCGACCGGCGGGGTGATCAGGCCGATCTCCATGTTCACCACCATGATGATCCCCAGGTGGATCGGGTCGATGCCCAGTTCCATGGCGATGGGGAAGAAGATCGGTGCCAGGATCAGGATGATCGCCGAAGGCTCCATGAAGTTGCCCGCGATCAGCAGCACGATATTCACCACCAGCAGGAACATCCATGGCGAAAGTCCCAGTTCCGTGACCCAGCTGGCGATGCTCTGCGGTATCTGCTCGGTGGTCAGCACGTGGGCGAAGAGCATGGCGTTGGCGATGATGAACATCAGCATGATGGTCAGCTTGCCGGACTCCAGCAGGACCTTGGGGCATTCTTTCAGGCGCATGTCCTTGTACACGAACAACGCGACGAAGGCCGAGTAGACCGCGGCGACGGCGGCGGCCTCGGTGGGGGTGAAGGCGCCGGAATAGATGCCGCCGAGGATGATCACCATCAGCAACAGGCCCCACAGCGCTTTGCGTGCGCTGGCCAGCCACTCGCGCAGGGTGACCCGTGGCATCGCCGGAAGCTTCTTCACTCGCGCGACGATGTAGATCACCACCATCAGGATCAGTCCCAGTAGCAACCCCGGAACCACGCCGGCGATGAACAGCTTGCCCACCGAGGTCTCGGTGGCGGCGGCGTAGACCACCATGACGATCGACGGCGGGATGAGGATGCCGAGGGTGCCGGCGTTGCAGACGATGCCGGCGCCGAACGCCTGTGGATAACCCGAGCGGACCATGCCGGCGATGGCGATCGAACCCACTGCTGCCACCGTTGCCGGCGACGAGCCGGACAGCGCGGCGAACAGCATGCAGGCGAGCACCGCGGCGATCGCCAGGCCGCCGCGGATGTGCCCGACGCAGGCGTTGGCGAAGTCGATCAGGCGCCGCGCCACGCCGCCGGTGGTCATGAACGCGCCGGAGAGCAGGAAGAACGGGATCGCCAGCAGGGTGTAGTGCTCGGAGGTCTCGAACAGCTTGATCGCCAGCGAGCGCACCGAGTCCGGGCTGAACAGGAGGATCGTCAGTGCGCCGGAGAGACCCAGGGAGACGGCGATCGGCACGCCGATGAACATCAGCAGGAACAGCAGCAGGAAGAGGAACAGGATGGTCATGCTTTCGGCTCCTCGTGCTCGGTCAGCTTCAGCGCGTCGGCGGCCTCGTCGGCCAGGCCCAGGCCGGTCTGGCGGTTGCGCAGGATGCGTACGAGGATCTCGGCGAAACGGATGAACACCAGGGCGAAGCCCACCGGCACGATCAGGCCGATGTGCCATTGGCGGATGCCGAAGTGGTCGAGATCCTCGGCGCCGATGCCGGCGATGAACAGGGTCTTCACCCAGTCGTAGCTGGCCACGCAGAGCAGGCCGGCGTAGCCGAGGCAGGCCAGGCAGGCGATCACGCCGAGCACTCGCTGTACCGGTCGCGAAGCCAGCTTCACCAGTACGTCCACGCCGAGGTGCCCGGCGGTGCGTACGCCGTAGGCGATGCCGAGGAAGATCAGCCAGGCGAACAGGGCCTTGGTCAGGGCGTTGCTCCAGGTCATCTCCTGGGCCAGGGTGAGGACCCCATCGCCGATGGCGAGCAGCGTCTCGTTGCCGCCCTCCCAGAGGTCGGCGAGATCGTAGAGCAGCGTATAGAGGTTATTGAGGACTACATAAACGAAGGTAACCAGCGTCATGGCGGCGAGGAGGAAGGCGATCAGGCCTTCCTCCAGGCGCGCCCAGACGCGCGCGAGCGCGTGCATGGGCTTTCCCTCTTCTTCTTATTGAGCCTGGTTGGCGGCTTCGGCGGCCTTGATCAGGTCGGCGCCGATCTCGCCTTCGAACTTCTTCCACACCGGCTGCATGGCCTTGCGCCATTCGGCCCGCTGTTCGGGAGTGAGTTCGATGATCTCGCTGGTCTTGGCCTCGACGATGCGCTGCTTGTCACCCTGGTTGAGCGCCTCGGCCTGCTTGTTCACCTCCACGGTGACCTCGTCCATGGTCTTGGCCAGCACGCCGCGCACGTCTTCCGGGAGGCCGTTCCAGAACTTGGTGTTGGTGATCACCATGTAGTCCAGCACGCCGTGGTCGGATTCGGTGATGTATTTCTGCACCTCGTGCATCTTCTGCGAGTAGATGTTCGACCAGGGGTTCTCGGTGCCGTTGACCACGCCGGTCTGCAGGCCCTGGTAGACCTCGGCGAAGCTCATCTTGCGCGGGTTGGCGCGCACCGCCTTGAACTGTTCCTCGAGCACCTTGGAGGCCTGCACGCGGAACTTCAGGCCGCGAGCGTCCTTCGGCTCGCGCAGCGGCTTGTTGGCGGACAACTGCTTCATCCCGTTGTGCCAGTAGCCGAGGCCGGTGATGCCCTTGTCCTGCATCGAGGTCAGCAGCTCCTTGCCCTGCGGGCTCTGCTGGAAGCGATCCACCGCCTGGATGTTGTCGAACAGGAACGGCAGGTCGAAGATCTGCAGTTTCTTGGTGTACTGCTCGAACTTGGCCAGCGACGGCGCGATGATCTGCACGTCGCCCAGGAGCAGGGCCTCCATTTCCTTGCCATCGCCGAACAGCGACGAGTTCGGGTAGACCTCCACCCTGACCTTGCCCGGCAGGCGTTCCTCCACCAGTTTCTTGAACAGCAGCGCGCCCTGGCCCTTGGGCGTGTGCTCGGCGACGACGTGGGAGAACTTGATGACGATCGGGTCGGCCGCCTGGACGATTCCGGCGACGGTCAGGGAAAGTGCGCAGACGAGCGCCTTCGCGGTGTGCTTGAGCATGAGACTTCCTCTTTGTTCTTGTCTGTCTTTATGGAGAGGACGGACGCCCTCTCGGCGTAACCGAACAAGGGAAGTCTAGGCAGCGCAGCGGCAGTTGCTGCGCGAGTGGAGAAAAGCGCCTGGTCTTCTGCTTGTTGGAACGCTTCGGGAAGCGGGGAGCAAGCCTTGTGCCAGCCGTGCGGTGCCATGGAGGGTCGATATCGCGGAGCGAAAGGCGAATGGGTGGCGATATTCCGCCATTCAGTCGCCATCCTCTGGCGGATTCTCGCCAGGCGTGTTGAATGGCAGGCCGTGCTTGCGCAGCTTGTCGTGCAGCGTCTTGCGCGGAATGCCGAGGGCCTCGGCGACGCTGCGCAGCGAATTGTGCGGGCGTTCCAGCTCGGCGGCGATCAGCGAGCGCTCGAAGGCCTCGACCTTGGCGCTGAGGTTGTGCGGCTCGTCGGCGGCGTCGGGCAGCGCGCCGTCATCCAGGCTAAGGCCGAGACCGAGGGCGAAGCGCTCGGCGGCGTTCTGCAGCTCGCGCACGTTGCCCGGCCAGTCGTAGGCCAGCAGCCGCGCCGATTGCCCGGCGTCCAGCTCGCGCGGGGGCAGGCCATGGCGCATGGCGCCGGCTTCGGCGAAGTGGCGGAACAGCAGCGGGATGTCCTCGCCGCGCTCGCGCAGCGGCGGAATGCGCAGGCTGGCGACGTTGAGACGGTAATAGAGGTCGGCGCGGAAGCGTCCCTGGTCGGCGGCCTGGCGCAGGTCCTCCTTGGTCGCGGCGATGATGCGGATGTCCAGCGGAATCAGCTGGTTCGAGCCGAGTCGCTCGACCACCCGCTCCTGCAACAGGCGCAGCAGCTTGACCTGCACGTCCAGGCTCATGCTCTCGATCTCGTCGAGGAACAGGGTGCCGCCGTTGGCGTACTCGAACTTGCCGATGCGGCGTTTCTGCGCGCCGGTGAAGGCGCCGGCCTCGTGGCCGAACAGCTCGCTTTCCACCACCGACTCGGCAAGGGCGCCGGCGTTGATCGCGACGAACGGACCGTCACGGCGGCTCGACAGGTCGTGCAGGGCGCGTGCCACCACTTCCTTGCCGGCGCCGGTCTCGCCGAGGATCAGCACGTCGGCCTGGATCGCCGCCAGCGAGCCGACCTGTTCGCGCAGGCGCTGCATGCCGGCCGACTTGCCGATCAGGCGGCCGTGCAGTTCATGGCGCTCGGCCAGGGCCAGGCGCAGGGTGCGGTTCTCCAGGACCAGGCGGCGTACTTCCAGGGCACGGCGCACGCTGTCGAGCAGGGCGTCGCTGGGGAAGGGCTTTTCCAGGAAGTCGTAGGCGCCGCCGCGCATGGCCTGGACCGCCAGCGGCACATCGCCGTGGCCGGTGATGAGGATCACCGGCAGGTCGGCGTCCTGTTCGTGCAGTTGCCCGAGCAGCTCCATGCCGTCCACCCCGGGCATGCGGATGTCGCTGACCACCACCCCGGGCCAGTCCTTGCACTGCGCGGTGTCCAGCTGGCGCGCGTCGTCCAGGGTCGCGGCCTTGAGCCCGGCGAGGTCGAGCGTCTGGCGCAGGGCCTGGCGCAGGTGCGGATCGTCGTCGATCAGCAGGACCTGGGTCTGGGCATCGAATGGCGCGAAGGGACTCATGCGCGGGTTTCCTCCTGGGGCATGGCGGCGACGCCGGGGGTTCCCGGCAGCAAGTGCAGGCGCACCACGGCGCCGCCCTCGAGATGGTTGCCCATTTCCAGGCGGCCACCGAGGGCGCGCAATAGGTTATCGCAGATGGCCAGGCCGAGGCCGAGCCCTTTCGCGGTGGTCTTGGTGGTGAAGAAGGGTTCGTGGGCGTGGGCCAGGGCCTCTTCGGAGAAGCCTGGCCCGTTGTCGCGCAGGGTCAGGGTCACGCCGTGCGCGTCCTGGCTGGCGATTACCCACAGGCGCCGCGGCGGAGCCTTCTCGGCGAGCGCGTCGAGAGCGTTGGTGAGCAGGTTGCCGAGGATCTGTCGCAGCCGCGTCTCGCCGGCCTGGACCCACAACGGGGCGTCCGGCACGTCGCGCAGCAGCTCGACGTTCATCGCCCGCCGCCGGCTGGCGACCATCGACAGGGCGTCCTCGATCGCCGGCTGCAGCTGTACGTTCTCCGGCGCGCGCCGCGCGCCGCGGGCATAGGCCTTGAGGTGGGCGATGATCGAGGCCATGCGGGTGGTGAGGTCGCTGATCTGTTCGAGGTTGCCGCGGGCGTCCTCGGTGCGCTGGTGGTCGAGCAGCACCCGGGCATTGTCGGCGTAGCTGCGGATCGCCGCCAGCGGTTGGTTCAGCTCGTGACTGATGCTCGCCGACATGGTGCCCAGGGCGGTCAGCTTGCCGGCCTGGACCACTTCGTCCTGGGCGCGCATCAGCTCGCGCTGGGCCTGCTCGCGTTCGTGGACTTCCTGCTGCAGTTGCGCGTTGGCGTTCTCCAGCTCACGGGTGCGCTCCAGTACGCGTTCCTCCAGCTGGCGCTTGGCTTCGGCCTCGAGGGCGATGCGGTCGAGGTAGTGACGGCGGCTGAGGGTCAGCAGGGTGAGCAGCAGGAGCAGGGCGAGGAGGGTCGCGCCGCCGATCAGCAGGACGCTGCGCACCGGTCGCTCGATCAGCGTGCGCGGCGCGTAGATGCTCACCGTCCAGCCGGTCTCCGGCAGCGTCTGGCTCTGGCTCAGCCAGGCGCTGCGCTGCAGGTGCAGGGGCTTGGGGTCCTGCACGGGGTAGGGGATGTTGGCGTGGATCTGCTCGCGCTCCGCCTCGCTCAGCGGCCGGCTGGCGTGGAAGCGCCAGTCCTCGCGCGAGGAGAGGATCACCACGCCGTAGTTGTCGATCACCAGCAGCTGCTCCGGCGAATTGCCCCAGAGCCGTTCGATGTGTTCGAGATCGACCTTCACCACCAGCACGCCGATGATCCGCGAGCCTTCCTTCACCGCGCTGGCGAAGTAGTAGCCGCGCTTGATCGAGGTGGTGCCCAGGCCGAAGAAGCGCGCCAGGCGACCCTGCATGGCTTCGCGGTAGTAGGGGCGGAAGGCGAAGTTGCGGTGCACGAAGCTGTCCGCCTGGGCCCAGTTGGAGGCGACCTGGGTGGTGCCGTCCGGTTGCAGCAGGTAGATCACGTCGGCGCCGGTGCGCCGGCGGATATCGGCCAGCGCCTCGTTGGCGATCTTCTGCAGCAGCGGGTCGCCAGGCTGTTGCAGGGCCTGGCGGAGTACCGGCAGGCCGCCGAGGATCTGGGGCAGTTCCTCGTAGCGGCGCAGGGTGCCGAGCAGGTTGGCGACGTAGAGGTCGAGGGTCTGGCGGTTCTGCTCGGCCAGTTGCTCGCTGTAGTAGCGCTCGGCGAAATACTGCAGCGGCCAGAGCAGCGGGGCGAGGAGCAGGGCGAGGATGACCAGCGAGCGCCAGCGATGGAAATAGGCTTTCAAGAGCAACGAACCTGCCGTGGCTGCGGATTATCCGGGGCATCCCGGGCGGGAATGCCCCTAAATTACCACGCCTTGCGGCGAGCCCGATCGCCCGTAGGCGTTCAGGGGAAGTAGTCGGCCTCGGCGAAGGCCTTGGCCTGGCGGTCCTTCTCGGAGAGCAGCGGGGCTTCCCGCAGCGGCCAGTCGATCTTCAGGTCGGGGTCGTTCCAGACGATGCTGCGCTCGTATTCCGGCGCCCAGAAGTCGGTGGTCTTGTAGAGGAACTCGGCGTATTCGCTGAGCACCACGAAACCGTGCGCGAAGCCGGCCGGGATCCACATCTGCCGCTTGTTCTCCGCGCTCAGCCGCTCGCCGACCCACTGGCCGAAGGTCGGCGAGCCGCGCCGCAGGTCGACGGCCACGTCGAACACCTCGCCGAGGGTGGCGCGCACCAGCTTTCCCTGGGCCTGCTGGATCTGGTAGTGCAGGCCGCGGAGGACGCCACGGGCCGAGCGCGAATGGTTGTCCTGGACGAAGCTGACCGGATGGCCGCAGGCTTCCTCGAACGCGCGCTGGTTGTAGCTTTCGAAGAAGAAGCCGCGGTCGTCGCCGAACACCCTGGGTTCGAAGAGGATCACGTCGGGAATCGCCAGGCGGGTCGCTTTCATCAGTACACGGTCTCGGTCAGCAGTCGCTTCAGGTATTGGCCGTAGCCATTCTTGGCCAGCGGCGCGGCGAGTTTTTCCAGTTGCGCGGCGTCGATCCACTTCTGCCGGTAGGCGATCTCTTCCGGGCAGGCCACCTTGAGGCCCTGGCGGTTCTCCAGGGTGGCGATGAACTGGCCGGCCTCGAGCAGCGAGTCGTGGGTGCCGGTATCCAGCCAGGCGTAGCCGCGGCCCATGATCTCCACGCTGAGCTGGCCGCGCTCCAGGTAGGCGCGGTTGACGTCGGTGATCTCCAGCTCGCCGCGCGGCGAAGGTTTCAGGCCCTTGGCGATGTCCACCACCTGCTGGTCGTAGAAGTACAGGCCGGTGACCGCGTAGTTCGATTTCGGCTTGAGCGGTTTCTCTTCCAGGCTGATGGCCTTGCCGCCCTGGTCGAACTCGACCACGCCGTAGCGCTCCGGGTCCAGCACGTGGTAGGCGAAGACGCTGGCGCCGCTCTCGCGCTGCGACGCGCTGCCGAGCAGTTCGTGGAAGTCGTGGCCGTAATACAGGTTGTCGCCCAGGACCAGCGCGCAAAGGTCGTCGCCGATGAACGATTCGCCGATCAGGAAAGCCTGGGCCAGGCCGTCCGGCGAGGGTTGCACGGCGTATTGCAGGTCCAGGCCCCAGTGGGCGCCGTCGCCCAGCAGTTGCTGGAAGCGCGGGGTGTCCTGCGGGGTGGAGATGATCAGGATCTCGCGGATGCCCGCCAGCATCAGGGTACTGAGCGGGTAGTAGATCATCGGCTTGTCGTACACCGGCAGCAGTTGCTTGGAGATGGCCAGCGTGGCCGGGTGCAGGCGGGTGCCCGAGCCCCCGGCGAGGATGATGCCCTTGCGTTTCATAGTGGTCCCTGTTCGCTCAGTTCCTGGATCATGCGTCCGGCATGGTAGCGCCAGTCGGGCAGCACCAGGCCGAAGACCTGTTGCAGCTTGCGGTTGTCCAGGCGCGAGTTGGCCGGACGTTTCGCCGGTACCGGGTAGTCGGCGGTGGTGATGGGCAGGACCCGCTGCGGCTCCGTCTTCAATTCCCAGCCCCGCTCCAGCGCCTGCTCGATGACGAAGCGCGCATAGAGGTGCCAGGAGGTCTCGCCGCTGGCGACCAGGTGGTAGGTGCCGCTGGCCCGCGCCGCCAGATCGGCGTCCCAGCGCAGGCGCTGCAGGGCCTGGGCGGTGACGTCGGCGATCAGTTCGGCGCTGGTCGGTGCGCCGAACTGGTCGGCCACGACCTTGAGTTCGTCGCGTTGCCCGGCCAGGCGCAGCATGGTCCTGGCGAAATTCCCGCCGCGCGCGGCGTAGACCCAGCTGGTGCGGAAGATCAGGTGGCGGCAACCACTGGCGCGGATGGCCTGCTCGCCTTCCAGCTTGGTCTGTCCATAGACGCTGAGCGGGCCGGTCGGCGCGTCCTCGGCGAAGGGCGCGCTGCCCGCGCCGTCGAACACGTAGTCGGTGGAGTAATGCACCAGCCAGGCGCCGCAGGCCGCGGCCTCCTCGGCCAGCACCGCGACGGCGCGGGCATTGATCAGGCGGGCGTTGTCGGCATCGCTCTCGGCCTTGTCCACTGCGGTATAGGCACCGGCGTTGACGATGAACTGCGGCCGCTCGGCGCGAACCAGTCGCGCCAGGTCTTCGGGGTCGGCGAGGTCGGCGCGCCGGCGGTCGCGGACCAGCAGTTCGCCCAGCGGCGCCAGGGCGCGCTGCAGCTCCCAGCCGACCTGGCCGTTGGCGCCGAGGAGGAGGATCCGGTTCATGCGTACTGCTTACCCACCCACTCGCGGTAGGCACCGCTGGTCACGTTCGCCACCCAGTCCTGGTTGTCCAGGTACCAGCGCACGGTCTTGCGGATGCCGGTCTCGAAGGTTTCCGCCGGCTTCCAGCCCAGCTCGCGCTCCAGGCGCGTGGCATCGATGGCGTAGCGGCGATCGTGGCCCGGGCGATCCTTGACGAAGGTGATCTGCTCGCGATAGCTGTGGCCATCGGCGCGCGGTTGCTCCTGGTCGAGGATGGCGCAGAGGGTCTCGACCACGTCGAGATTGGCCTTTTCGTTCCAGCCGCCGACGTTGTAGGTCTCGCCCAACTGGCCGGCTTCCAGGACCCGGCGGATGGCGCTGCAATGGTCCTTGACGTAGAGCCAGTCGCGGATCTGCTGGCCGTCGCCGTAGATCGGCAGCGGCTTGCCGGCCAGGGCGTTGTGGATCACCAGTGGGATGAGCTTTTCCGGGAAGTGGTAGGGGCCGTAATTGTTCGAGCAGTTGGTGGTCAGCACCGGCAGCCCATAGGTGTGGTGGTAGGCCCGCACCAGGTGGTCGGAGGCTGCCTTTGACGCCGAGTAGGGGCTGTTCGGCTCGTAGCGGTTGTTCTCGGTGAAGGCCGGGTCGCTCGCTGCCAGCGAGCCATAGACTTCGTCGGTGGAAACGTGGAGGAAGCGGAATGCCGCCTTCGCTTCCGGCTCCAGCGCGCCCCAGTAGGCGCGCACTTCTTCCAGCAGGCGGAAGGTGCCGACGATGTTGGTCTGGATGAAGTCCTCGGGGCCGTGGATCGAGCGGTCCACATGGGATTCCGCGGCGAAGTTGAGGATCGCCCGCGGCTGGTGCTCGGCGAGCAGGCGGGCTACCAACTGGCTATCGCCGATATCGCCGGCGACGAAGGTATGCCGGGCGTCGCCGTCGAGGCTGGCGAGGTTCTGCCGGTTGCCGGCGTAGGTGAGCTTGTCGAGGCTGACCACCGGCTCGTCATGCAGGGCCAGCCAGTCGAGCACGAAATTGGCGCCGATGAAGCCGGCGCTGCCGGTCACGAGAATCGTCATGAGTCATACCTTGTTCAAGCAGTGGTTGTCCGTAGGGCTGCTTCGGCACGTCCCGCCAAGGTGTACCAATCGATCGTGAAGACGACGATTAGTACGGGAAAAGTGGCGTTCCTGCCAACCCCAGATCTGGTAGGTGCATATGACCCGGCATTCTATGCGAAGTGCCATCATCGGGCGGCAGCTAGGAGGATAAAACAAAAAAGCCCCGCGCGAGGCGGGGCTTTCGGGGATTCATGGTGCCGGCACCAGGAGTCGAACCCGGGACCTACTGATTACAAGTTATAGCCTGACGCCCTGAGGCTTGTACATCCTAGGCCATCGTTGTGCGTGGTACAACGTTCTAGGTCATTGTTTTTTCTCGTTTTCGAGCACTTTCAGCCATTGTTGGTCAGCTGAGTACTGTACCTATGGTGTACCTGAAAGGCGGGGCTAAAGGTTGGGTTCTTTTCTGAGGGAACAACGGGAACAACGGGAACAGGCCAGAGCCCATGCGGGTTTGGCTGTTCCCGGTATCGTTTCTAAATCGGGAACAGACAGGGAACAGGTAACTTGAGGCAGGTGGGCGGGGGAAGGGGAAATTTTTTCTGGTCTCAGTTTCCTGCGGCCCTAGGTTTCTACGGTAGACCTGCTGCTAGTACGATCAGGGTTTGGTGCAATCTAAGGGGCGGTGGGGGGTGGCTTACATGAAGATCAGTTACAGGGTGCTAGGGCAGGATCTTGGAGTGGAAATCTTGGTGGCGCCTCCGCCACTGGTTCCCAGTGAGGCTGTAGCTTTACTGTGGATTCTGCAATCCTTCGAGGAGGCAGGGGCAGCGGTTGAAGCTGATTGGATGGAAGGGGATTTGGCCAAACTGAGAGCGCAGGTAGAGGCTCTCGGCGTCACAGATGTCTCGTGGGAGCAGGGCTGAGCTTAGATTATCAGGGCCCAGAAATGACAAGGGCGCCTCTCGGCGCCCTACTCACAAACAGGTTGGCTTGTCATCGCCATCTACCTGTTTGGCTCTGCGATTGCTGGTTTCCCAGGATCCTCAGAGTCTCACAAGCCCCTTTCGGGAACAGGCATAGTATTGCGCAATACTCATTTTTGATCAATTCAATGCCCATTGAATGTGCCTATTGGGTTGCACCTGTAGTGGTCAACCCATCCCGGACAGTGGGTTGAGTTTTTCTTCGGCCACCGCAGGCGGTAGCCCGTCGTTGAATTGATGCGGCCTGATCCAGTTGTAGCGGTGCATCAGGTAATGACTGATGTCCCGTTGGGCCTCCTGCGCCGTCAGGTAACCCGTTGACGGGACCCACTCCGACTTCAGACTGCGGAACAGGCGCTCCATCGGCGAGTTATCCCAGCAATTCCCCCGACGGCTCATGCTCTGCTGCATCCGATAGCGCCAGAGCCGTTGCCGAAACAGGCGGCTGGCGTACTGGCTGCCCTGATCTGAATGGAACAGCACCTGCTGTGGCCTGCCGCGCTGTTCGTAGGCCATGTCCAGGGCCTTGATCACCAGCTCGGCATCCGGCTTGGCCGAGAACGCCCAGCCGATCACCCGCCGGGTATGCAGATCCAGCACCGCGGCCAGGTAGTGCCAACGGCCTTGCGCCCAGACGTAGGTGATGTCGCCACACCACACCTGATTGGGATGCTCGGTCGCGAATTCGCGGTTCAGCCGATTCGGGATATCCGGCCGCTCAACCGTGGCCTGTTTGTAGGCGTGCGAGCCCGGTTGCTTGCTAACCAGGCCTAGCTCACGCATCAACCGACGCACTCGGAAACGGCCGATGGTCACGCCCTCTTCGCGCAGCATGCCCAGAATGCTGCGGCTGCCGGCCGAGCCCCGACTCTGGCTGAACAACTGGTTGACTTGGCTGCGTAGCGCCACGCGGCGAGCATCGACACGCCGCCGTCGAAGACGGTGGACGTAGTAGCAAGACCGCGCCACATCGAAAGCTGAACAGACCACTTCCACCGACTCCTGCTCACTCAACTGGTCTATCAGCGCGTACGATCGAGTTCGTCCGACATCAAGAGAGCGGTAGCCTTTTTTAATATCGCTTTCTCCCGCTCCAACCGGTTGATCCGGGCTTCCAGCTCCTGGATCTTTTGCTGCTCAGGCGTCAACGCCTTGCTCTTCGGGGTCACACCCTGGCGCTCCGCCTCGAGCTGCTTCACCCAACGGCGCAAGGCCGAGTCCACCACCCCCAGCGAACGGCAGGCGTCGATATAGCTGTAGCCTTGGTCCAGCACCAAGGCGGCAGCCTCTCGTTTAAACTCGGCGGAAAACGTACGTCGTTGCTTGCTCATCAGACACCTCTCTCACGGCGAGGATTCTCGCCTAAATCGGTGTCCGG